>RJWC01000001.1_pt1 | contig 4023073 bp, 3715 predicted proteins | sample 2174211 | NCBI WGS metagenome assembly RJWC01 (sample SAMN10236717, study PRJNA496047) | synthetic metagenome | isolation source: mock community containing 12 organisms: Thioclava sp. ES.032, Psychrobacter... | place: USA: Walnut Creek | collected 2015-10-01 | reverse complement strand
CGGTGATGCCGGGCGTGCCGTCCGCGCCGGGGAAGACGAGTTGTTCGCCGTGGAGGACGCGGGCGGTCAACTCGTCGGTGTGGGTGTTGAGTCCGGAGTAGGTGTCGCAGGCGGCGGCGATCGCGACGAGCCGGTGTGCTTCGGCCTGGGCGATCTGCTCGCTTTCGGCGCGGATCGCTGCGAACACTTCGGCTCGCTTGTTGGTGGTCATCTGTGATCACCTCCTCTCAACTGCTACATCCAACATTAGTCACGGTGTTCGAATAACTCAAGAGGTTTGAGGAGATCTTTTCGGGTTCATCTCGACACGGTCGCTGCGCGACCTACTCGATGAACGTGAGGGCGCAGGGGTGTACCGGGTTCATCTCGACACGGTCGCTGCGCGACCTACTCGATGAACGGGGGGCGGCGTACGGGGCCGCTAGGATCGGCGGGTGAAGTTGACCGATCCAGTGGCCGCCGATGCCGACAGCCTCTATGACCGCTTCACCGAGTGGACGCTGGAGCGCGGACTCGAGTTGTATCCGCACCAGGACGAGGCCGCGATCGAACTGTTCAGCGGCAACAACCTGATTCTCGCCACGCCGACCGGGTCGGGGAAATCGCTGGTCGCGGTCGCGGCGCACTTCGCCGCACTCGCCACCGACCGGGTCAGCTTCTACACCGCACCGATCAAGGCCCTGGTCAGCGAGAAATTCTTCAGCCTCTGCGAGATCTTCGGCGCCGACAACGTCGGCATGGTCACCGGCGACGCCTCGGTGAACGCCGACGCCCCGATCATCTGCTGCACCGCCGAGATCCTCGCCAACCTCTCGCTGCGCGAGGGCAAGGACGCCGACGTCGGCCTGGTGGTGATGGATGAGTTCCACTTCTATTCCGAACCCGACCGCGGTTGGGCCTGGCAGGTACCGCTGCTCGAACTCCCGCAGGCCCAGTTCCTGCTGATGTCGGCCACCCTCGGTGAGGTCGACCAATTCGTCACCGACCTGACCGAACGCACCGGGCGTACCACCGCCGTCATCCCCGGCGCCGAACGCCCCGTCCCGCTGGAGTTCGAGTGGTCGATGACCCCGCTGCAGGACAAGGTCGTTGAACTCGTCCGCGATGACAGGGCGCCGGTCTATCTGGTGCACTTCACCCAGGCCGAGGCGCTGGAACGCGCACAATCCCTGCTCTCGTTGCCTTTGCTGCCATCCGGTGCGGCCGAACGGATCGCCGCGGAGATCGGCGCCTTCCAGTTCGGACCCGGTTTCGGCAAGGTGCTCTCCAAGCTGGTACGCCGCGGCATCGGCGTGCACCACGCCGGCATGCTGCCCAAATATCGCCGCCTGGTCGAGCAACTCGCCCAGACCGGCCTGCTCAAGGTGATCTGTGGCACCGACACCCTCGGTGTCGGGGTCAACGTCCCGATCCGTACCGTGCTGCTCACCGGCCTCAGCAAATACGACGGCCGCAAGGTGCGCCGGCTCAAGGCCCGCGAGTTCCACCAGATCGCCGGCCGGGCCGGCCGGGCCGGTTTCGACACCATCGGCTACGTGGTCGTGCAGGCCCCCGAACATGTCATCGAGAACGAACGCGCCCTCGCGAAGATCGGCGACGATCCCAAGAAGCGCAAGAAATTCCAGCGCCGCAAACCCCCCGAGGGCTTCGTCTCCTGGAACGAGGAGACCTTCACCAAGCTGATCGACGCCGAACCCGAACCGCTGCAGAGCCGGATGCGGGTCACCCACTCGATGATCCTCAACATCGTGCAACGTCCGGGTGACCCGTGGCGGGCGATGCGTTCCCTGCTCCAGGACAACCACGAGCAGTGGCGGCGTACCCGCCAGCTCTCCCGCCGCGCACTCTCGCTGACCCGCGGCCTGCTGGAATCCGGCGTCCTGGTCAAACTCGACCCGCCGGCCGCCGACGGGCGCACCTGTGCGCTGGCCGACACCGTCGGGGAGGACTTCGCGCTGAACCAGCCGCTCGCGCCCTTTGCCGTTGCCGCATTGGAACTCCTCGATCCCGAGGCCGACAGCTATCCGCTCGATGTGGTGTCGGTGATCGAGTCGGTGCTGGAGGATCCGTTCGTGGTGCTGCTCGCCCAGCAGCACAAGGAACGGGGCGCCGCGATCGCGGAGATGAAGGCCGACGGCATCGAATACGAGGAGCGGATGCAGCTGCTCGAGGAGGTCACCTGGCCCAAGCCGCTGGCCGAACTGCTCGAGCACGCGCTGCAGGCGTACGCCCAGTCCCACCCCTGGGTCGATCCGAGCGCGCTGTCACCGAAGTCGATCGTCCGCGACCTCTGGGAACGCGCGATGGACTTCACCCAGTTCATCGGCTTCTACCAGCTGCAACGCTCCGAGGGCGTCGTACTGCGCTACCTCACCGACTGCTACCGCGCCCTGCGCCAGACCGTGCCGGATTCCTTCCACAGCGAGGAACTGGACACCCTGATCGAGTGGCTGGGGGAGCTGGTCCGCCAGACCGACTCGTCCCTGCTGGACGAGTGGGAGGCGCTCACCGACCCGGACAAGGTCGCCGCCGAGGCAGCCGCCCGCGCCGCCGGCACGCCACCCCCGCCGCCCCGTCCGGTGACCGGCAACGAGCGGGTTTTCACCACCATGGTTCGCAATGCGATGTTCCGCCGGGTCGAACTCGCCGCCCGGGACCGCTGGCAGGAGCTCGCCAATCTGGATGCCGCGGCCGCCGCGCTGCCCGAACCCGAGCTGCCGGTGTTGATGACCGCCGACGCCTGGGACGAGGCGCTCGGCGGTTACTGGGAGGAGCACGACGAACTCCGCACCGGCGCCGATGCCCGCGGACCGGCGCTGCTGCGGATCGAGAAGCACCGCACCCGCTGGGAGGTCACCCAGGTGCTCGACGACCCCGAGGGCAACCACGACTGGCGAATCCTGGCCGAGGTCGACCTGCCCGCCAGCGATCAGGTCGGTACCGCGGTGGTGCGCACCCTCGCATTCGAACGGCTCTGAGCACCGGACGCACCCATCGCCTGCGCCAGATCGGCGATCAGATCGCTCGGATCCTCAAGCCCCACGGACAATCGGAGCAGATCGGCATGCGGCCGGGCCTCCGGTGTGACCGGGCGGTGGGTCAGCGATGCCGGATGCTGGATCAGCGAATCGACCCCGCCCAGGGACACCGCATGGGTGATCAATCGGAGCCCGGTCACCAACCCGGAAGCGGCCTCGAACCCGCCGGTCATGGAGAACGCGATCATCGCACCGGGCCCGCGCAATTGCCTGCCCAGCAGGGATTGCGGGTCCTGGCCTGCCAGTCCCGGATAGCAGACCCGGTCCACCTGTGGCTGCCCGGCCAACCACTGGGCGATGACCTGGGCATTGTCCTGCTGGGCCCGCATCCGTACCGGCAGGGTCTGCAACCCGCGATGCAGCTGGTACGCCGCCAACGGATACAGCAACGCCCCGGTCAGCGCGCGTACCCCGCGCAACCGCGTCGCCCACTCGGCATCGCAGGCCACCACGCCACCGAGCAGATCACCGTGGCCGCCGAGATACTTGGTCGCCGAGTGCAGCACCAGGCGCACCCCCTGTCGGCGCGGCTGCTGCAGCACCGGGGTGGCGAAGGTGTTGTCGGCCAGCACCGGTACCGAACCGGCCTGCGCGACGATCGCGGCCAGATCGACCAGTTCCAACGACGGATTGGCCGGGGTCTCCACGATCACCAGCCCGGTCTCCGGGGTGATCGACTCGGCGACGGTGTCCGGCTCCGCCCAGGTCACCGTCGTGCCCAGCAGCCCGGTGGCCAGCACATGATCGGTGCCACCGTAGAGCGGCCGGACCGCCACCACATGGGGCGTACCGGCCTGCACCAGTGCCAACAGCACTGCCGACAGCGCCGCCATCCCGGAGGCGTACGCCACCGCCTCCTCGGTGCCCTCCAGGGCTGCCAACCCGCGCTCGAACCGATCCACGTTCGGGTTCCAGAGCCGCTGGTAGACCAGGCTCTGCCCGGACCCGGGCCGGCCACCGCCGGTCAGCGTCTCGTAGGCCTCTCCACCGCTGTCCAGATCGCTCACCGGATAGGTGCTGGACAGGTCGATCGGGGGCACGTGCACCCCGCGCGCGGTGAGGTCCTCGCGTCCCGCATGGACCGCCATCGTGTCCGGCAGGGAACTGTCCAACTGGTAGGAATCATCATCGAAACGCATACTCTTATGGTGCGGAATACGCGGCAACACGACCAGAGTTCCGTGATATCCACGGCTAGAGATCGCGCAACCATGGATTCTGCGAAACCGGCCCGTTAGTCTGGCCGGGTGCCGAAGAAGCCGCAACGTCGCCGCCTCGACCCCGGTCCGGCCCCGCGGGAACGCCCCAGGTTGGACGAGATCGATGCCGCCCTGGTCCGGGAGCTGACCGCCGACGCCCGGATCTCCAATGCTGCCCTGGCCGCCGCCGTCGGGATCGCCGAATCCACCTGCAGCGCCCGCGTCCGCGCTCTGGTGCAGCGCGGCATCATCGAGGGCTTCACCACGGTCCTCGATCCGGTACGCCTCGGCGCCCCGGTCCGGGCGATGGTCGCGGTCCGGCTGGCGGGTCACGATATGGCGCAGGTCGACGCCTTCGGGATCGAGGTGGCCGAACTGCCCGGGGTGATCGAGGTCTGGAATGTCTCCGGCGCCGAGGACTTCGTGGTGCACGTCGCCTGCGCCACCCCCGACGAGCTGCGCGACTTCGTGCTCACCCACCTCACCGCCCGGGCGGGGGTGGTGCACGCGCAGACCTCGCTGATCTTCCGCAACCACCGGGGTCGCGGCGTCGCGGTGAACTGAGCGCGGCTCACTACACTGACGCGGGTGAAGGACGAACTGCCGCCGAGCCCGGACCCGCTGCCGCGACCGGTGATCGACTCGCACTGCCATCTGGACACCGCCGAGCAGGTCACCGGACTCGACCCCGCCGACGCGCTGGAGCGCGCGGCCGCGGTGAACATCACCCGGATCGTGCAGGTCGGCACCGATGTCGAGGGCTCCCGGTGGGCGGTCGAGGCGGCCCGACGCTTCGACACGGTGGTGGCGACGGTGTCCATCCACCCCAACGATGCGGCCCGCCTGGGGCGTACCGGACTGCCCGACGCGCTCGCCGAGATCGACCGGTTGGCCGGTGAGGACCGGGTACGCGGGGTGGGGGAGACCGGCCTGGACTACTTCCGCACCACCGAAACCGAGCTGCAACAACTGCAGCAGGAATCCTTCGCCGCACACATCGCGATGGCCACCCGCCACGACCGCACCCTGGTGATCCACGACCGCGACGCCCACGACGACATCCTCGCGGTGCTGGACGCCGAAGGAGTGCCGGAGCGGGTCGTGATGCACTGCTTCTCCGGGGACGCGGATTTCGCCCGCGCCTGCCTGGACCGCGGGGCCTGGCTCTCCTTCCCCGGACCCGTGACCTACAAGGCGAATTCGGCGCTGCGGGAGGCGCTGCGGATCACCCCGGCGGACCGGTTGCTCACCGAGACCGACGCCCCCTATCTGGTGCCGGTGCCGTGGCGCGGTTATCCGAACGCCTCCTACCTGATCCCGCACACCGTGCGTTTCATGGCCGAGGAACGCGGCGACGATCTGGACGAGCTCTGCGATTCCCTGACCAGCAACGCCTTTGCGGCGTTCGGGGGCGCGTGGTGAACCTCGACACCGCGATCCGGCGGCGGCGGATGGTGCGGGAGTACGCCGACGCGCCGGTCCCGCGCGCGCTGGTCGAGGAGCTGCTCGATCTCGGTGTCCGCGCCCCCTCGGCCGGATTCAGTCAGGGCGTCAGCCTGCAGACCCTCGACGGTGCCGCGGTGGACCGCTTCTGGGAACTGACCGTGGACGCCGGAAGTCGTTGGTTGCAACGGATGCGGACCGCCCGGGTGCTGATCCTGGTCTGGACCAGCAAGGCGGCCTATCTGGACCGGTACGCCGAACCCGACAAGGGCTGGACCGACCGCGACGAGACCCGCTGGACCGCGCCCTACTGGTATGTGGACGCCGGCATGGCCGCGGAGAACATCCTGCTCGGCGTGGTGGACCGCGGCCTGGGCGCCTGCTTCTTCGGTATCCCGCCGGGCAAGGTGGACGCGGTCCGCGCCGGTTTCGGCGTACCGGCCGAGCAGCTCAGCGTCGGGGTGATCAGTCTCGGTTGGCCCCGCCCGGGTGAGATCCGGTCGGGCTCGCCGCGTCGACGCCAACGGGTCCCGCGGGAGCAGCAGGTGCACTGGGGGCAGTGGGGAGAACCGGGGTGAGCGGCCTGCTCGACGCGCGCACCGTGCGGGAGCTCGCGGCGAAGCTGGAGCTTCGACCGACCAAGCAGCGCGGTCAGAATTTCGTCATCGACGGCAACACGGTCCGTCGGATCGTCAAGGCCGCCGAGCTGTCCGGCGATGATGTCGCCCTGGAGATCGGGCCCGGGCTCGGTTCGCTGACCCTCGGGCTGTTGGAGGTGGCCCGGCACGTCACGGTGGTGGAGATCGAGGACTCGCTCGCCGCCCAGTTGCCGCTGACGGTCCGGACACGGATGCCGGACCGCGGCGACCGGCTGGACGTGGTGCACGCCGATGCGCTGCGGGTCACCGAGCTGCCCGGACCGGCGCCGACGACGGTGGTCGCCAATCTGCCCTACAACGTGAGTGTCCCGGTGCTGCTGCATCTGCTGGCGACTTTCCCTTCCCTGCAACGGGGTCTGGTGATGGTGCAGCTCGAGGTGGCGGACCGGTTGGTCGCCGCACCGGGGTCGAAGATCTACGGCGTGCCGTCGGTGAAGCTGGCCTGGTGGTGCGAGGCGCGTCGCGTCGGCACGGTGCCGCCGTCGGTGTTCTGGCCGGTGCCCAATGTCGACTCCGGCCTGGTCCGGATGGTCCGCCGGGAGCCGCCGGCCACCACCGCCACTCGGGAGCAGGTCTTCACCGTCATCGACCTGGCCTTCGCCCAGCGCCGCAAGATGCTGCGCTCTGCACTGTCCGGGATCTGCGGTTCCTCGGCGGCGGCCACCGAGGCCCTGGAGCGGGCCGGGGTGGATCCGCAGGCTCGCGGTGAATCCCTGCTGGTGCAGGATTTCGCGCGGATCGCCGAGCAGGTCTTCAACACCACCGGCTGAACATCCGAAGGCCCGGCCCCCCGCGGGGGGACCGGGCCTTCGGGTGGTGGTTCAGCAGTCAGTCGACCGGCGTCACTTCACCAGCTGGACCGTGACGGTCCTGGTCTGGCCGTCGGCCAGCGTCGCGGTGAGCTGGTAGCTGCCGGTGCTGTAACCGGACTTCGTGCTCAGGTTGAAGATGTACTGCGGATCGCTGTAGCGGAACAGGTTCCCGGTGGTGGCGGCCGAGGTCGAGACCGCCTCCTGCTCCCCGGCACTGGTGCTGTCGCTCAGCTTCTGCACGGTCAGCTTGACCACCGCATCGGTGACCGGTTTGCCATCACAGGTCACCTGGATCTTCACCGGGATGGTGCTGCCCAGCTTGAACCGGCTGGACCCGTCGGCATTGATGGGTTGGGAGAAGGCGCTCATCGTGGCCGGCTTGGTCGCCACGGTGAAGCGGCGGGTCTGCTCGGCCCGGTTGCCGGCGTTGTCGATCGCCCAGGCGGTGTAGGTGTAGCTGCCCACCACACCGCTGGCCGGCGTGGTCCAGTTGTCACCCTGGTCGGCCACCCCGGAGAGTGCGTCGGTCGCGGTGAACGTCGGCCGCGCCGGTGCGGTCGGGGTGCAGGAGCTGATCGTGCTGCCGTTCTCCGGGCCGTTGACGGTCAGCACCGGGGCGGTCTTGTCGATGTTGATGCCGGACACGGTGTTGCTGGCGCTGTTGCCGGACTTGTCGGTGCAGGTGCCCGTCACCGACTGGTTGGCACCCTCGGTGCTCACCGTCTCGGTCACCGTCGAGGCGCCGGAAACGCTGTCGGTGCAGGTCCAGGTCGCCGTCACCGCACCGTTGTTCCACCCGGCGGCATTCGGTGCCGGGGTGACACCGGTCAGTTCGATCACCGGGGCGGCGGTGTCGACGACGGTCACGGTGAAGCTGGCCGAGGTCTTGTTGCCGGAGGCGTCGGTGGCGGTGCAGGTGACCGTGGTCTTCCCGAGCGGATAGAAGGCCGAGTCGCCCGGTTCGCAGGTGACGCCGGGGTTGGCATCGACGACATCGGTCGCGGTCGGGGCGACGTAGGACCAGTTGGCGCCACCGAGGGTGTTGCCCTCGACGGTCGCGTCCTGCGGCATCCCGGTCAGCACCGGTGCGGTGCTGTCGGTCACGGTCACGGTGAAGGTGGCGGTGGCCTGGTTGCCGGACCTGTCCACGCTGGTGCAGGTGACGGTGTTCTCGCCCAGGTCGAAGAAGTCGCCGGAGTTCTTGCTGCAGCTGACGGTGGTCGCGCCGTCGACGATGTCGGTGGCGGTCGGCTGGTCGAAGGTGACGGTGGCGCCGCCGGTGGTGTTGCCTTCGACCGTGAGGTTCTTGGCCGAGATCACCGGGGCGGTGGTGTCGGTGACGCGCACCACGAAGGCCGCGGTGGCCCGGTTGCCCGCGCTGTCGGTGCTGGTGCAGGTGACGGTGGTGTCACCGACCGGGAACAGGTCGCCGGAGCTCTTGTCACAGGTCACGACGGTGCTGCCGTCGACCGTGTCGGTGGCGGTCGGCAGGGCGAAATCGACCGTGGCGCCGCCGCGGGTGTTGCCCTCGGCGGTCACATCCGAGACCGTGATCACCGGCGCGGTGGTGTCGACGACGTTGACCACGAAGCTGCCCGAGCCGACCTGGCCGGAGCCGTCGGTGGCGGTGCAGGTGATGGTGGTCGAACCGACCGGGAAGGTGCCGCCGGAGGCCGGCGTACAGCTGACCGGGACGTCACCCCAGACCACGTCCTGCGCCTTCGGAGTCTGATAGGTGTACGCCGCCCCCGCGGCCGAGGTGGCCTCGATGGTTGCGCTGGCGGGCAGGTCGGTGAGCACGGGTGCCGCGGTGTCGACCACGGTGACGGTGCCGGTGGCGGTCGCGGTCAGGCCGGCGCTGTCGGTGGCGGTGCAGCTCACTCGGGTGGCCCCGAGCGGCAGCACCGAACCGATCGCGGGCGTGCACGAGACCGCGGGAGCGTTCTGATCCTCGGCGTCGGTGGCGCTGCCGATCTCACCGAAGACCAGGGTGCGGCCACCGAGGGTGTTGCCCTCGAGGGTGACGTCGTTGACGGTGATGGTCGGCGCGGTGTTGCAGTTCCTGGCGGTGCCGGTGACCGCGAGGGTCGCGGACCGGGTGATCGTGCCCTTGTCGGTGCTCGCTCCGGTCGCGTCGAAGGCGACGCTGCCGCTGAAGGCCCCGGCCGTGGTCGGGCTGAGCGTCAGAGCGGCCGAGACGGTCCCGGACTGGGTCCGGTTGGCCAGCTTCTCCCAGTTGGCCGGGAGTTTGATGGTGTTGGACCCGAGTGCGGCGGTGAGGCCGGTTCCGGTGGCGCTGGCGGTCACGGTGACCGTGCTGCCGTTGGCGAAGACCTGGCCCTGACCCTGGCGGGTCACCGAGACCAGGACATCCTTGGTGACCGACTCGCCGACACAGACGGTGCCGAGGTCGATGGTTGAGCCGCCGCTGACGGGGGTGACCCCGTCGCCGGTGAGGGTGGTGTCGTCCGCCATCGCCCGGATGGGCGCCAGTAACAGCATGGAGGCGGCGGTGAGCGCGACAAAACGGCTCACCACAAGGGTGCGTTGCATTGATTGATCCCCGATTCAGATCCCCGATAGGAGCCCCCGTTGGCTCCACGGCGGAACTATGTCATGCCCGACACGTCCAGCACAGCATTTTCGAAAAACTTTATTGCGGTCAAATAATGAGACACGCCCCGCAGCCGGGTGGCGACGGGGCGTGTGACGGTGGTAGGGCCGCCGAATCAGCTCTCCAGCGTGGACTCCATCGTGATCTCGACGCCGGTCAGCGCCTTGCTCACCGGGCAGTTGGCCTTGGCGAAGTTGGCCGCCTGATCGAAGCCGGCGGCATCCAGACCGTCGACCTCGCCGCTGACCTTCAGCGTGATGCCGGTGAGCTTGAAGCCGCCGTTCTCCTTGTCCGGGCCGAGGGAGACGTCGGCGGTCACCTCGAGCGACTGCGGCGTACCGCCCTGCTCGGCGATCGCCGCCGACAGCTGCATGGCGAAGCAGGCGGAGTGCGCCGCGGCGATCAGCTCCTCGGGGCTGGTGGTGCCGTCGGCCTCGTCGGCGGCGCGCTTGGGGAAGGACATCTCGAAGGTGCCGAGGCCCGAGCTGGTCAGCTCGACCTGTCCGGACCCCTCCTGCAGGGTTCCGTTCCAGGCGGTACGTGCGGTGCGAGTGGGCATTGAGCGACTCCTGTCCGTGGTTCTGCTCTGGGAGCCCCACTCTAGAACTCGCGGTCGCGGCCGCCCAGATAGGACCCGACGACGGCGGCCCCGAGGTCGTCCAGATCCGGGGCGACGACCTCGCCCTCGACCCGGCGGACCAGCCCCTCGATGAAGCGGGTCAGCCCGGGATCGCTGCCCAGGCGGAAAAAGGTCACGTTGGCACCGAGCCGTCGGGCGGCGTCCAGTTCCTGCACGGTGAGCGCGATCGTGTAGGGCGACGGGGGATAGCCGAAGATCGCCTCACCGTCCGGTTCCAGGTGCGCGGTCGGCTCACCGTCGGTGACCACCAGCAGCACCGGCTGCGCCGAGGGATGCCTGCGGAAGAAGCGGTTCGCGAGCAGCAACCCGTGGTGCAGGTTGGTGCCCTGGATGCCCCAGTTGGACTCCATCGCGGTGAGCTCACCGATGTCCAGGCGTTCGGCGTGCCGGCCGAAACCGATGAGTTCCAGCGAGTCCCCGCGGAACCGGGTGCTGATCAACTGGTGCAGCGCCAGCGCGGTCTGCTTCATCGGCACCCAGCGCCCCTCGATCGCCATCGAGAACGAGGTGTCCACCAGCAGCGCCACCGCAGCCTGGGTGCGGTCCTCGGTCTCGGCGACCTCGATGTCGTCCATCTGCAGGCGGACACCGCCGCCGGTGCGTGCGCTGCGCGCCTCGGCGCCACCTTCGGAGGCGGCGCGCAGCACGGCGTTCTGGACCGACCGGGTGACGTCCCACGGTTCGCTGTCACCGAACTCCCAGGCGCGGGTCGCACCGGTGCGATCACCGGCCGCACCGGCCCGGCGGGTCTCCCGGGCCCCGGTACGCCCCGAGAGTCGCCGCGCGACCTGCCGCAGCAGCGCCCGGCCCAGGTGCCGCATCGCCTTCGGTGACAGCCGCAGCGCCTGATCCGGGCCGCGGGTCAGATAGCCCGAATTCTTCAACGCTCGTTCGAGTTCTGCCAGGGTGCGGGCATCGACGGCAGCCTCCGGTCCGAGCTGGCCGGCCAGCTTCTCCAGATCCACATCATCCAGCGACGCCCCGGCGTGCTGCTGGGCGAGCTGCTCGGCCAGCGCGTCCAGATCGGCCAGGTCCTGCATCATCCCAGCGGCCTCACCCAGCCCGACCCCCTGCTCGCCGCCGAACTCCTCCGATGAGCTCCAGTCCTCACCGGGGCGCAGCCCGCGCAGCGTGCTGTCCAACTGGGACAGGGATTGCATCAACTGCGGGGATCCGAACGCCTGCTGCGCCAGTGCGTCCAGCTCGGCCCGCTGCTCGGGGGAGAGCGAGTTGCGCATCCGCTGTGCCGCGGCCGCCCGCTGGGCGAGGGTGTCCAGCAGCTCGTCGATGTTCTGCGGGTTCTCCGGGAAGAACTCGCCATGCCTGGCCATGAACTCGTCGAAGTCGGCCTGGGTGTCCTCACCGCGGGAATGCTTCTGCAGCAGGGAGTTCAGGTCATCGACCATCTCCTGCACCCGCGCCCGATCCTCATCGGTGGCATTCTCCAGGGCCTGCTTCATGCCGGCGAAACGCTGGTCGAGCTGCTCCCGGCCGAGCAGATCGGAGATCTTCTGGTACGCCTCCCGGGCCTCACTCGAGCGCCACTGGTAATCACGCAGTTCGTTCACCGCGGCGGCGGTCGACGCCGGCAGATTCTCCAACTGCAGTTCGGAGAATCGGGCATCGTCGTCCAGGTCACGGGCCAGCTGCTTGCGTTCGGCGAGCACCGCCTGGTCGAGCAGCTCGCGTACCTCGTCGAGGGTGCCGTCGAGGCGATGCCGCTGCAGCAGCTGCTGCCGCTTCTCGGCGACCCGGCGGGCCAACTCGTCCAGGCCGGTACGGTTCCGATCGCCACGCCGCAGGAACTCCTGCATCGCCCGCTGCGGAGAGGTGCCCTCCATCACGTCGCGACCGATCTGCTCCAGCGCCTCGGCCAGATCCACCGGCGGGGCCAGCGGATCCGGCCCGTCGTGATAGGGCCCGTACGCCGAACGGTGCGGGTCCGGACGCCTCCCGAAGCCGGCCATCAGCCGTACACCGCTCCCTGGTCGCCGCTCTCCTTGCTGATCCGTCGGGCCAGGTAGAGGCCCTCCAGCGCCAGCTCGGCCGCCCCGGCGCGGGCCCCGACACCGTCGGCCTGGACACGTTCGGAGATCCGGTCATAGAGGTCGGAATCCAGGCTGGGCAGGGAATCCAGCAGCTCGGTGGCGGTCACCCGGTCACCGGTGGTGACCAACCGGGAGCCGTCCATCGCCGCCACCAGTTCGGCCAGATCCAGTCCGCGGAGCTTCTCCCGGACCGTGGCCGCGGTCGCCTGACGCAGCAGGTGGGTGAGGATCTCGGTCTCGCGACCCTCCTCGCCGACCTCGAACTCGATCTTGCCCGTCAGCACGTCGACCGCGGCCGACAGGTCGACCAGCCGGGCCACCGCTTCCTGCTCGCCGCGTACGGTGGCGCGGTGCAGCGCGGCCGCCGCGACGGTCTCGGCACCGGCGATCGCGAAGCGGGCCGAGACACCGGAGCGCTGGTCGACCGCGGAGGAGGAACGCAGTTCGCGGGTGAAGCGGGCGAGCACCTCCAGCAGCACATCGGGCACCTCGGCGACCAGCTCCGCCTCCTGCCGGATCACCGCGATCTCGTCGGCGATCTCCAGCGGGTAGTGGGTGCGGATCTCGGCGCCGAAGCGGTCCTTCAGCGGGGTGATGATCCGGCCGCGGTTGGTGTAGTCCTCCGGGTTCGCCGAGGCCACCACCAACACATCCAGCGGCAACCGCAGCAGATAACCGCGGATCTGGATGTCGCGTTCCTCCATCACATTGAGCAGCGCCACCTGGATCCGTTCGGCCAGGTCCGGCAGCTCGTTGATCGCCACGATCCCGCGATGCGCCCGCGGCACCAGGCCGAAGTGGATGGTCTCCGGATCGCCCAGGCTGCGGCCCTCGGCCACCTTCATCGGGTCCACGTCGCCGACCAGGTCGCCGACGCTGGTGTCCGGGGTGGCGAGCTTCTCGGCGTACCGCTCGTCGCGGTGCCGCCAGGCGACCGGCAGGTCATCACCCAGCTCGGCGGCGCGGCGCTGCGAGGCCGCGGTGATCGGCTCATAGGGGTGCTCGCCGAGTTCGGAACCCTCGATGACCGGGGTCCACTCATCGAGCAGACCGACCAGGCTGCGCAGCAACCGGGTCTTGCCCTGGCCGCGCTCACCGAGCAGCACGATGTCGTGGCCGGCGAGCAGGGCCCGCTCGACCTGGGGGATCACGGTGCCCTCGAATCCGTGCAGCCCGGGCCAGGGATCGGTGCCCGCGGCCAGTGCGGAGAGCAGGTTGGCGCGGAGCTCGGCACGCAGGCTCTGCTGCTGGTGGCCGCTGGCCCGGAGCTCGCCAACGGTACGGATCTCGGGCGCCCGATTCCGGGGCGCTTCGCGCGTCGTCGTCGTCACCCATTCGATGGTACGCGCGGGGTCCTGACTAGGGTGTGGCCCGTGGCGACACCTGTAGCTCCCGGACCTGCGACGATCCGCGTCCGCGTCCCGGCCAAGATCAACCTGGCGCTGGGTGTCGGCGGCGTGGACGCCGACGGCTACCACCGGCTGACCACGGTCTTCCAGGCGGTGTCGCTGCACGACGAGCTCACCGCCCAGTGGGACGAGCCCGGACTGTTCTCGATCGCGATGTCGGGGGAGGGCACCGATCTGGTCGCCGCCGACGACTCGAATCTGGCGATGCGGGCGGCCCGGCTGGTGGCCGAGCGGTTCGGCCCGGAGAGCGCCCTGGGTGTGCGGATGACGGTGAAGAAGTCGATCCCGGTCGCCGGGGGGATGGCGGGTGGTTCCGCGGATGCGGCCGCCGCGCTGCTGGCCTGTTCGGTGCTGTGGGATCTGGACGCCGATCTCGAGGAGCTGCGCGAACTCGGTGGCGAGCTCGGTGCCGATGTGCCGTTCTCGATGCTGGGCGGGACCGCGATCGGTACCGGCCGCGGCGATGAGCTGGTACCGGTGCTGACCCGGGGTGCGCACCACTGGGTGCTCGCGGTCGCCGACGTCGGGCTCTCCACCCCGACGGTGTTCCGGCGCTTCGACGAACTCCAGCCCGGTGGCTGCGATCTGGCGATGCCGACCGAGCTGCTCAACGCACTGGCCTCCGGTGATTCGGTGGCACTCGGGCGGCATCTGCACAATGATCTGGCCGAGGCGGCCATCGACCTGCGCCCGCAGCTGCAGCAGACCCTCGACGCCGGGCTCGAGTTCGGGGCCCTGGGGGCCATCGTGTCCGGCTCCGGACCCACCTGTGCTTTCCTTTGTCGTAACGAGGAATCGGCGGTCGCGCTGAGCGTACGCCTCGGCGCCGAAGGGGTGGCGCGGGCGGTACGCCGGGTGCGTGGGCCGGTGCCGGGGGCTCGGCTGATCAGCTGAACCCAGCAGTCGACGAGAAGCACTCAACGAGGAGAGCCAGATGGCCACAGACAACGGACAGGTTCGGATCGCGGTCCAGCTGCAACCGCAGCACGCCGACTACGCGGACATCCGCCGGGCGGTCGCCGCCGCCGAGGAGGCCGGGGTGGATGCGGTCTTCAACTGGGATCACTTCTTCCCGCTGTTCGGTGATCCGGACGGCAAGCACTTCGAGTGCTGGACGATGCTGGCCGCCTGGGCGGAGGCCACCGAACGGGTCCAGCTCGGTGCGCTGGTGACCTGCAACTCCTACCGCAACCCGCAATTGCTGGCCGACATGGCCCGCACCGTCGATCACATCTCGGCGCGCGACGGCGCGGTCGGGCGGTTGATCCTGGGCATCGGTTCGGGCTGGTTCAAGCGCGACTACGACGCCTACGGCTACGACTTCGGCACCGCCGGCGGCCGGTTGAACGCGCTCGCCCGGGATCTGCCGCTGATCAAGCAGCGATGGGCCGAACTCAATCCGGCGCCGACCCGGGAGATCCCGGTGCTGATCGGTGGCGGCGGGGAGAAGAAGACGCTGCGGATCGTCGCCGAGCAGGCCCAGATCTGGCACAGCTTCGGCGATGTGGAGACCTTCACCCGCAAGAGCGGGATCCTCGACGAGCATTGCGCCGCGGTCGGTCGGGACTCCGCCGAGATCGAGCGCTCGATCGGGGTGGAGGCCGATGACCCGCAGGCCGACGCCGCCGCCAAGCACGCCGCCGGAGCCCGGTTGTTCACCCTCGGGGTGAACGGCCCCGACTACGACCTCGGCCCGGTACGCGACCTGGTCGCCTGGCGCGACGAGGTCAATATGCAGGGGTAGTCCGGGAGGTGATGTCACGGACTCCCGACCGATCGTTTCGTCTGGGTCCCACTGTGCGCTGGTGCCTATCGGGATCGTTCGACGAGTAGCGCAAGTGCTACCCGACTGGGAGTTTCAAGCTTGAAGTGGATCGCTGTGATGTGGGCCTTCACCGTGGGCACGGCGAGATGAAGTTTTCGGGCGATTTCCGCGTTGGCGAGGCCGTCCCCGATGAGTTCCGCGATCTCACGTTCGCGTGGGGTCAGCCCCTCGAGGCGGTTCAGCGCATGGGCGTCCGGTCGGGCTGCCAACGAGGCCGATACCACCCTCGGGATGATTCCGGGAGATAACACGGTCTCTCCTTCCAAGGCTCGGTGCAGGAGTTCGCGCAGCCTGGCCGGTTCGGTGTCCTTCAGCAGAAATCCGGCAGCACCTGCACCGAGGGCGCCGAATAGCAGTTCGTCGGTGCGAAATGTGGTGAGCGCGACGACTGCTCTGGCGGTCTCCTGCCGATCGATCTCAGCAATCGCATCGACTCCCGATCCGCCGGGCATGCGTAGGTCCATCAGCACCAGATCAGGCCGTAGTTCCCGGGTTCGGGCAATTCCAACAGCTGCACAATCCGCCTCGCCGATGACGTCGAACTCGGATTCCAGGAGCAACCGCAGGCCTGCCCTCACCATCGGATCATCGTCGACCAGGACGACTCGCGCGTGTGGTTTCACTCGTTCCATGGCAGCCATGCTCGGATCTCGAACAGTCCGTCTCGGTTGATCCACTCCACATGGCCACCCCGCTTCGTCACGCGCTCGACCATTCCGGTGAGACCGCGACCGGGGACGATCCGATCGGTATGTGGGCGGTGACTGATGGCGTTTCTCGCCACGAGATGCAACCGGTCGGATTCATGGCTCACCGTGAGGTCCAGCGGTTCGCCAGGCGCATGTCGCCTGGCGTTGGTCACGACCTCCTGGATCAGCCGGTACATCACAGGGTCCACTTGTGCAGAGGTCACTGAATCCGGCAAGACATAGCTGATCCGCTGACCACCTGCTCGCGCGGCATCCAGCATCCTGGCGACATCGGCCCAACTGGCGTCATCTGAGGTTTCGCGCTCGCTGGCGTCCAGTACATCGCGAAGGTCTTCGAGCGCGTTGTGGGCAGATGCCCGGATAAGCTCTCCGCTCTTCATCGTCGCCTCAATCGGGAGGTCCCGGCGGTCCGCGAGAGCACCCGCATGGAGGGCAATCATGCTCAATTGGTGGCCGAGCGCGTCGTGAAGCTCTCCAGTCAAACGCTTGCGTTCGTCCTCGCGTGCCATTGCGACCTCTAGTCTCCGACTGGCAGCCTGCGCTGCATCACGCTCGGTGCGCAGTCGCCAGGCGATGCCCACCCCGGCGGCCAGAGCCAACGGGACTAACAGCGCCAAGGGTGTGGGTGAGAGGAGGGCTGGAAGGGCTGGCGCAAGGTACCACCCACCCGTCATCCGGCCAGCCATTGTCGTTGCCACGGCAAGAAAACCGAGACAACCCATGAGCACCGGTGTGACCGGTGAAGGAGAGGCCAATGCCGTCAGCGCAACGATGGTCGACAGCAGAATCACCGTGACCCGCGGTCGTCCGAGGGCAGATCCACCGAGCAGAATTGCGGAGGCACACATCCAGCCAGCGATCTCGGTAACCGAAACGGATGCCGGAGGAGTTGCCGGCAAAAACCGCCCAGCAATGAAGATCAGCACGAGCACGCAACTGGCCACCGCTGGCGAAGACCGGCGTACTACATCTCGAAACACCCCCACTCGCACGACTCTATGACCCGGATCGGAGTTCGGATACCGACCTTGGTCGGTATCCGGAACCGACTTCGCGACACGAACCGAATGCTTTGGGCTCATCCACCCGCACTTGCCCGCATGGGGTACTCGGGGCATGGCAGATATCAGAACAGGTCGAACGAGGGTTGTCCCGAGATGCATCGACTCCGAACTGGCTGAGGCGCGTTCGGATTGGCACGCGCTCGGCGAGCATGACCCGATGTGGGCAGTGCTCAGCAGGCCGGGGACGAAGGGTGGCAAGTGGGAACCAAGCGAGTTTCTGGCTACCGGTGTGGCAGAGGTCGCCGCGCTGCGCGACTGGGCGCGTTCGATCGATCTCGACCTCGGGGATGGTCCGGCACTGGACTTTGGATGTGGCCTGGGGCGCATTACCCAACCGCTCGCCACCCATCACGCAAGGGTGCTCGGCGTCGATGTATCGGCGTCGATGCTGGCAGGTGCTCACGGGTTGCTCTGCTATGCCGATCGGCCGGAGCGAGTAGAGTTCATGAGCAATCAGGAGGCAGGACTTGAGCAGTTCGGGTCAGCCACATTTGATCTGGTCCACTGCGATCTCGTGTTGCAGCATCTCCCGGTCCGACTCGCAGAGCTCTACATGGTAGAGATGTTGAGAATCCTGCGACCTGGGGGTGTGCTGCATCTGGGAGTGCCCGACGCCAGAACCAGCTTCGTGAGCCGGATGCAGTGGATTCTGCCGACCTGGCTCGACCGATGGATACAGCAGCACATTCTGCGGTTCCCCGCACCAATGCGGATGACGATGTTCTCGACCGACCGGGTCGGGGCCATCGCTGGTGCCGCACGTGCACGGGTCGTGGCTGTCGCCACCGACTCAAGCGGTGTTCATTGGCGGCACCGTCGCTACCTCATCGTTGCTGGAGAAGGAGTTTAGCTGGCTATCCCGATTGACGGGGTGCGCGGGTGCTGGTGCGCTGCGCGACCACGAACGCGCGCGGGAAGCGCAGCACCGTCCCGAAGTCCTGTGCGGGGTAGGCGATCCGCAGCTTTTCCTTGTACGCCTGGCTGAACTCGGCACGCAGCGGTTCGGGCAGCCGGTCCAGGATCGGCCGCGCACCGGTGCCGGAGATCCACTCGAAGACCGGGTCGGGGCCCGGCAGGAGATGCAGATAGGTGGTTTCCCACGCGTCCACCGTGCACCCCAGCGCGGTGAGGACGGCGACCGCGTCGACGGTCGGATACTGCGCGGTCCGGGCAACACCCTCGACGTGGCCGGCGAAGCGCGGGTCGGCGGCGACCTCGCGGAGCAGCCGGTGGCTCGGCTCGTCGAAGTTGATCGGCACCTGGTAGGCGAGCCAGCCACCGGGGGCGAGCATCCCGACCAGCCTGGGCAGCAACCCCTGATGCTCCGGAATCCATTGCAGGGTGGCATTCGAGACGATCACATCGACCGGTTGTCCGGGCTGCCAGTCACGCAGATCGGCCCGCTGCCAGCGCAGTCGGTCGCTGTCGCCGTGAGTGGTGCGGGCACGGTCGATCATCGCCGCGGAGGAGTCGACGCCGAGCACCCTCGATCCCGGCCAGCGCTGCGTCAGGGTGCTGGTCAGGTTGCCCGGCCCGCACCCCAGGTCGACCACAGTGGCGGGATCGGTGGCACCGATCCGGGCGACCAGGTCGATGAACGGCCGGCCGCGCTGATCGGCGTACCGCAGATAGAGATCGGGATTCCAGTCACCCATGGCCGCTCCTCACCGAGCAGTTCCAAACTGTCTTGACATCAAGATATATGGGTCAAGATTCTCGATGTCAAGAGGTCGGCGTACGATGAACGCATGAGCGCCCAGGACGACGTCGACCGGCTGCTCGCCGACTGGGGTCGCGAGCGGGCCGATCTCGACCTGTCGCCGATGGCGGTGCTGAGCCGGGTGACCCGGCTCAGCCGGCTCCTCGACCGGGCCCGCCAGGACGCCTTCGCCGCGCACGGGGTGGTCGCCTGGGAGTTCGACGTGCTGGCCGCGCTGCGCCGCGCGGGGGAGCCCTATCAGCTCTCCCCGGGCCGCTTGCTGCGCGAGACCTTGGTCACCTCCGGCACCATGACCAACCGCGTCGACCGGCTGGTCACCCGGGGTCTGGTGCGCCGCAGCCCCGACCCCAGCGACCGTCGCGGGGTGCTGGTCAGCCTCACCGATGCCGGCCGCGATGTCGTCGACGGGGCGCTGGAAACCCTGCTCAGACACGAATCCGAGCTGCTCGATGCGCTGGACCGGGGCGAGCGGGAACAACTCTCCGGGCTGCTCCGGGCGCTGATGCTGCGCTTCGAACAGCCCGACGCCGGCTGACCGGCGGTCGAGTTGGCGATCGGGGCGAACCCCGACAGACTGCGCCCCGTGAAACTCAGCGGCATCATCCTCACGATCGTCGGGATCGTCCTTCTTCTCGGTGGCGGGATCGTGGGCGCTGCCCTGACGATCCAGGGTTCGCTGAGCCTGGTCGACGAGGTCGGTTCGGGCGAACTGCTCGACGGCCGGTCCCAGATCGCGGTGACCGCCGGTGAGTCGTTGCATCTCTACCACCGGGCCGGGACGGCGCAGCCGACCTGCGAGGTCACCAGACCCGGTGCGATCCGCCGCGCCGCGGTCACCGACAGCCCCTGGGACTTCGGCGGGGTGACCTATGAGGCGTTCGAGTCACTGACCTTCCCCACGGCCGGGGACTACGAGATCGAGTGTTCCGAGCAGGGCACCCTGATCGCCCCGCCGGTGCCGATGTCGGCGATGGGCACCGCGGTGCTCGGGGTCGGGCTCGCGGTCGTCAGCGTCGTCGTCGGCATCGGCACGCTGATCGTTGGAATCGTCCTGTGGGTAGCCGGTGCGAAACGGCAGCGATCGGCAGTCGCTGCTCGATGAGCGTCAGTGGGCGCCGTGGCCGCCCTTGACCATCCTGCTCGGATCGGGATCCTTGGGCGCCGGGGCGGCCTTCAGGATCAGGGTGATCACCGCGGCGATGATCATCGCGATGCCGATGGCGTACATGCCGGCCCGGTCGGTGCCGGTGAGGTCCTTCAGATAACCGGTGATGTAGGGGCCGGCGAATCCGGACAGGTTGCCGATCGAGTTCACCAGGGCGATGCCGGTGGCGGCCGATGCGCCGGTGAGGAAGGCGGTCGGCAGCGACCAGAAGGTCGGCAGGAACGCCATGATGCACATCGTCACCACACTGAGCAGTGCCATCTTCGACACCGGCCCCGGCATGTAACTGGTGATCGGGATCAGCAGCGCGCCGATGGTCAGCGGGATCACGTTGTGCCACACCCGTTCACCGGTGCGGTCGGATCTCCTTGACCAGAAGAGCATCGCGACCAGGCCGCAGACATAGGGGATCGCGGTCACCAACCCCTGCTCGACCACCGACCACTGCACCTGGTACTCGTTCTTGAACCCGGCGACGATGCTCGGCATGAAGAAACTCAATGAGTACAGGCCATACACGCCGCCGAAGTAGACGAAGGACAGCGCCCAGACCCGCGGCATCGCCAGCGCCTGACCCATCGTGACCTGATAGGTGCTCTCCTTCTCCTGGTGCTCCAGATCCAGCTGGGCCTGCAGCAGCTCCTGCTCGTTCGGCTTCAGCCACTTCGCCGCCCGCGGGTTGTCGGTGAGGAAGAACCAGCAGACCACGCCGAGGATGACCGCCGGAATGCCTTCCAGCATGAACATCGAGCGCCAACCGGCCAGGCCGAAGATCTGCCCGTGGCTGTACTGGATGATCAACGACGAGACGGTCGCACCGAGGGCCGAGGAGATCGGGATCGCGGTCATGAACAGCGCGGTGTACTTCGCCCGGTCCCGCTGCGGGAACCAGTAGGTGAGGTAGAGGATGATGCCGGGGAAGAAACCGGCCTCGGCGATACCGAGCACCAGGCGCAGGATGTAGAGCCAGGTGGTGTTCGGTACGAACGCGAACGCCGTCGCGACGATGCCCCAGGACACCATGATCCGGGCGATCCAGCGCCGGGCCCCGACCTTGTGCAGCATGATGTTCGACGGCACCTCGAGGATCAGGTAGCCGATGAAGAACAGGCCGGAGGCGATGCCGAACTGGGTGGCGTTCAGCCCCAGGTCCCGGTTCATGCCGTTCGGGCCGGCGAAGGCGATGTTGGTGCGGTCGAGGTAGTTGATGAAATACAGCAGCCCCAGGAAGGGGATCAGCCGCTTGGCAGCCTTGCTCACCGTCGCGCGGAGCTCGGGCGAGTCCCCATCGGTGAGGTGGCCGGAGGATTGGGCCGTACTCATGGGCGTGCCTTTCTAGTGGATCGCACCGGAACCGGGCGAGGGGTCGGCTGGGGCCCGGGAATCGGGCGGGGTGGGCTCTGGGTTCTTCGGGGTGGGCAGCGGGGGAGTGAACCGGCCGTCGACCGCGGTCCAGCCGCCGTCGACGGTGAGCGCGGTCCCGCTGATGAAGCTGGCCGCGTCACTGGTCAGGAAGACCACCGCGCCGGTGATCTCCTCGGGTTGCGCCCAGCGGCCCAGCGCACCCTTGGTGGCGTAGGCCTGGTACCAGTCGGGGGAGGCCTTGATCTGTTCGGTGAGCGGGGTCTCCACCACCCCGGGCAGCACCGCGTTCACGCGTACGCCCCGGGGGCCGAACTCGGCGGCGGCGGTCCGCACCAGTTGCACCGCGCCCGCCTTCGCGGCGGCGTACGCCGACTGGCCCGGTTCGACGGTGAGCGCACGGACCGAGGAGAAGACCACGATGCTGCCCCGGCCCCGCTCGGCCATCCCCGGCGCGAACGCCTGGATCGCCCAGAAGGGGGCCTTCAGGTTGAGCGCGAGCACCTTGTCCAGATCGGCCTCGGTGTAGTCGGTGATCCGCTGCCGCACGTTCGCACCCACGGTCACCACCAGGGCGTCCACCGGCCCGAGCTCGTCGGCCAGTGCCAGCACCGCGGCCCGGTCGGTGGCATCCAACCGGTACGCCGTCGCTCCCGGATGCTCGGCGGCGACCCGCTCCGCGGTCTCAGCGGACACGTCGGCGCAGAGCAGCTGGGCGCCCCTGCGGGCCAGCGCCTCCGCGACCTCGGCGCCGATCCCGCCGACGCCGATCAGCAGGATGCGACGGTCCGCGAGTGAAAAGGCGTCGGAGCGGCCGGACTGCTCCATCGAGGCACCCCCTGGGCGTGCATCTGTGCACGCACGTGTCGTGTGGGGTAACTGTGCCCCCGGTGAATTGCGGCGGTCAAGAGTATGACGAATGACTGGACAGACTTCGTGGCAACCGGTTGGTCACCCCCCGCTCACCGGCTCAGGTCGCGGTCCTCCTTCGGCATCACCACGGCCAGGAACAGCAGGCCGGTGAGCAGTGCCGCGGGAACGAACATCGCGTGCTGGATGCCCAGCAGCTGGACCAGGCCGCCCATCACACCGGGGCCGGCGAGGAAGGTCGCGTACCCGAAGGTGACCACCATCGCCAGCACCCGGCCACCACCCATGTGCCCGGCGACGGCGTACACCTGCGGGGCGATCATGCCCATCCCCAGCCCGACCAGCGCCCAGCCGAGGACCAGCACCGGCAGCGGGGTCAAGGTGGCCACCAGCAGATAGCCGAGGGCGGCGCAGACGCCGCCGAAGCGGACGACGGTACGGCGGCCGAAGCGGGCCACCAGGGCGTCGCCGGCCAGCCGGATCAGGAACATCGCGCCCGCCACCGTGGTCAGGCCGAGGGCCCCGGTCGTCGGGGACACCTGCGCCACATCGGTGACGTGCACCGAGGACCAGTCGAAGGCGGTGCCCTCGCCGAGGCCGAAGGCGATCGCCATCAGGCCGAGCAGCCAGGCGGCCGCCGGGATCCTGGTGCGGCCGCCGGTCTGCTCGTCGTGGTGGGACAGCGGTGCGGCCGGCGGGGCGAGGCGGAGCAGCAGGACCAGCGCGACCAACGAGGGCACCGCGGCGATCAGGCCGAGCCAGGGGAGGATGCCGGCACCGGCCAGTCCGGGGATCAGCGCCAGCAGCAGCACCAGCCCGGCGCCGGCGAAGTTGCCCAGCGACCACATCGCGTGCAGCCGGCTCATCACCGGCCGGTGCCGGGCCTGCTCGACCTGCACGCCGTAGGCGTTCATCGCCACGTCGAGGGCGCCGTTGCCGAGGCCGAGGACCGCCGCACCGATGATCGCGACCGGGTACGCCGGGCTCAGGCAGAGGATCAGGATGCCGGCCCCGAGCAGCGGCAGCGAACCGAGTGCCACCGCGCGGGCGCCGATCCGGTCGGCCAGCCGGCCACCGATCTGCATCGAGATGATGCCGAACACACCGGCGGCGAACAGCACGCCCGGGAACTGCCAGCCGGTCATCTGGTGCCGGTCGCGCAGCGTCGGGAGGGCTGCGGCGTACCCGCCGATCACCAGGCCGTTGACCAGGAACAGCAGGATCACCGAACCGAGGGCGGCCCGGCCCGCGAGACGGTTGGCGGTCAGGGTGGACACGGCGGCGCTCCCGGCGGTCGAAAGAGATGTGCTGTAACGATTCAGACGATGCGAACGAGTCTGCCTGTCACCGACTGGCGGTGTCAACCGATCGGTCAGATCTACCGTTGGTCACTTGTCGTGCTTGGCGCGCAGGCCCGGTTTCGGCTCCAGGTGCCGCAGTCCGTTCCAGGCCAGGTTCACCAGATGTGCGGCCACCGCCTGCTTGGACTGCTTGCGGTTGTCCAACCACCACTGGCCGGTCAGGCCGACCATCCCGACCAGCATCTGGGCATAGATCGGGGCGGCCTTCGCGTCCAGCTTGCGGGTCTTGAACTCGCGGACCAGCAGATCGGTGACCTGGGAGGCGACATCGGAGAGGATGCTGGCGAAGGAGCCGGAGGTCTGGCCGACATTGGAGTCGCGGACCAGGATCCGGAAACCGTCGGTGTGGTTCTCCACGTAGTCGAGCAGCGCCACGGTGGCGTACTCGATCAGATCCCGCTGGCTGCCGGGGTGCTTCAGGGAGGAGCGAATCGACTCGAGCAGGGTGCGCACCTCGCGGTCGACGACGACCGCGTAGAGGCCCTCCTTGCCGCCGAAGTGCTCGTAGACGACCGGCTTGGAGACCTGCGCGCGGGCGGCGATCTCCTCGACGGAGGTGCCCTCGAAACCGCGGTCGGCGAACAGCGGACGCGCGATGCTGATCAGTTGCTCCCGGCGTTCCTGACCGGTCATCCGGACCCGGCGGCGGGTCGTCTCGCGTTCTGCTGCCACCCGGCCATCCTCGCAGAAAGGGCTGACTGAAGATCTGCCGACGGCACGCTAGTCTGGTGCGGCCGTAAGCGGTTGATCCCCGGTTGGTCTGTCGGCAGGGCCCGCCTGACTTTGAATCAGGATTGAGCGACGCAGGTTCGACTCCTGCCCGGGGAGCGAGAACGCCCGCCAGATGTGAGGGGAGCCCTCTTGTCAGACCCGTCCCAGCTGGAACAGCCCCAGCCGGTCGCCGCCGTGATCGTGCTGGCCGCCGGTGCCGGCACCCGGATGAAGTCGACCAGGTCGAAGCTGCTGCACGAGATCGGCGGCCGCTCGATGCTGTCCTACGCCGTGTCCGCGGCGGAGGCCCTGCAGCCCGAGCACCTGGTCGTGGTCGTCGGGCACCAGCGCGAGCAGGTGATCGAGCACCTCGCCGAGATCGCCCCCGAGGCGGTCACCGCGGTGCAGGACGAACAGCGCGGCACCGGGCATGCGGTGTCCTGCGGGCTGGGTGCGCCGGGCCTGGAGTCGCTGACCGGCGATGTGGTCGTCACCTACGGCGACGTGCCGCTGCTCAGCGGGGAGACGTTGCAGGAACTCGTCCTCGCGCACCGCGCCGCCGGGGCCGGTGCCAGCGTGCTCACCGGGCAGCTGGCCGATGCCGGCAACTACGGCCGGATCGTCCGCGACGCCACCGGCGGTTTCGAGCGGATCGTCGAGGCCCGCGACGCGAACGCCGAGGAACTGGCAATCACCGAGATCAACTCCGGCATCTACGTCTTCGACGCCCGGGTGCTCCGCGACGGCCTCTCCCGGCTGAACCCGTCGAATGCCCAGGGCGAGCTCTACGTCACCGACGTGCTCGGCATCGCCCGCGGCGACGGCCAGCGGATCGGCACCCTGACCATCGACGACCTGTGGCAGACCGAGGGTGTCAACGACCGGGTCCAGCTCGCCGCGATGAACGCCGAGCTGAACCGCCGGATCTGCGAACGCTGGATGCGCGAGGGCGTGACGATCATCGATCCGCCCAGCACCTGGATCCAGCCCGATGTTGACCTGGCCCGCGACGTCACCCTGCTGCCCGGCACATCGCTGGAGGGCGCGACCCTGGTCGGCGAGGGTGCGACCATCGGCCCCGACACCACGCTGCGCGATGTCGAGGTGGGCCCCGGCGCGAGTGTGGTCCGCTGCCACGGCGAGCTCGCGGTGATCGGTGAGCAGGCCAGCGTCGGACCGTTCGCCTATCTGCGCCCGGGCACCCGGATCGGGGTGGGTGGCAAGGTCGGCACCTTCGTGGAGACCAAGAACACCACCGTCGGCGACGGCGCCAAGGTGCCGCACCTGTGCTACGCCGGCGACGCGGTCATCGATGCCGGCGCGAACATCGGTGCCGGCACCATCTTCGCCAACTATGACGGTGAGCAGAAGTGGCACACCCACGTCGGCCGGCAGGCCTTCATCGGTTCGAACTCGGTGCTGGTGGCGCCGGTCGACATCGGCGACGGTGCATTCGTGGCCGCCGGATCCGCGGTCACCGAGAACGTCCCGCCCGGGGACCTTGCGGTGGCGCGCGGTCGGCAGCATGATTCCGCGGACTGGGTACGCCGCCGCAAGCCGGACAGCAAGTTCGCCGCCGCCGTCGAGGCCGCTGCGGCGTACCGGGTGAACGAGAAGGTCGCCGACCAGCAGAAGGGCCAGGACCGGTGAGTGGGATCAAGGAGAACCGCGAGAAGCACCTGATGCTGTTCAGCGGCCGGGCCAACCCGGCGCTGGCCGAGGAGGTCGCCGAGCTGCTCGACGTCGAGCTCACCCCGACCCGCTCGGTGACCTACGCCAACTCCGAGATCTATGTGCGGTTCGAGGAGTCGGTGCGCGGTTGCGACGCGTTCGTCATCCAGGCCCACCCGGCCCCGGTGAACGAGTGGCTGATGGAGCAGCTGATCATGGTGGATGCGCTGAAACGCGCCTCCGCCGACCGGATCACCGTCGTCTCGCCGTTCTATCCCTACGCCCGCCAGGACAAGAAGCACCTCGGTCGCGAACCGATCTCGGCCCGGCTGATCGCCGACCTCTACAAGACCGCCGGCGCGGACCGGATCATGTCGGTGGACCTGCACGCCGCGCAGATCCAGGGCTTCTTCGACGGCCCGGTGGACCACCTGTGGGCGCTGCCGGTGCTCTCGGACTACATCGAGAGCAAATACGGCAAGGAGGACCTCGTCGTCGTCTCGCCGGACGCCGGCCGGGTCCGCTTGGCCGATCTGTGGACCGACAAGCTGAACTGCCCGCTGGCGATCATCCACAAGCGCCGCGACCCCGACGTCGCCAACCAGGTCGCGGTGCACGAGGTCGTCGGTGACGTCGAGGGCAAGGTGTGCCTGCTGGTCGACGACATGATCGACACCGCCGGCACCATCTGCCAGGCCGCCGACGCCCTGAAGGCGCGCGGCGCCCGGCAGGTGATCGCCGCCGCGACCCACCCGATCCTGTCCGGGCCAGCCGCCCAGCGGCTCAACGACTCGGCGTTCACCGAGGTGGTGGTCACCAACACCCTGCCGATCGCCGACGACGTCAAGGTCGACAAGCTGACCGTGCTCTCCATCGGGCCGCTGATCGCCCAGGCCATCCACGAGGTGTTCACCGACGGTTCGGTGACCTCGCTGTTCGGCGGCCAGAGCTGAAGTGCCCGCTGCCGCCGCATCGCCCCGGATCCGCACCCGCACCCGGTTGGGGATCGGGTTGCTGGTCGTGGCGCTGATCGGGCTGACCGCCTGGGGGCTGTTCGCCGGTCGGCTGCCGCTGCCGGACAACCAGTTCCGTGCGCTCTCGGCCGGTGACTGCATCCGGCTGGTGGCGGTCGGCAACTCCGAACCGGCCCGCGACGGCTCGCTGACCGTCGGCCACGAGGAGGTCGCCTGCGATGCCGGGCCGACCCCGATGACCTACACGGTGGCGACCGTCGGGCCGGGCGAGCAGTCCTGCCCGACGACCGACTACGTGGAGTACTACCAGGTCGGCCAGACCTCGCGGGCCAATCCGACCGAGCAGCGGCAGTGGACCACCTGCCTGGTGCCGAACTACCGGCCCGACACCTGTTACGCCGACGACGACAGCACGCTGGGATACCAGGCGGTGCCCTGCGGGCAGGCCGCCTCGTTCCGGGTGGACTCGGTCACCGACCGGGCCGATGCGCAGTGTCCCGAGCCGGCCCGGGAGATGGTCTACCCCGAGCCGCCGCGCACCTTCTGCGTCCGCCCACCCGGCTGAGGTCGGCGTACGCGAGATTCGGGCGCGCGATCCAGGCGTACGCGAATCTCAGGCGTCGGCGGTGGCGGGCTCGCGACCCTCGACCTTGGTCAGCAGTTCGCCGAGGCCGCGGTCCAGGTCGGCGCCGTGCGAGCCGACGACGCCCGCCGGGTCGAGCAGTTGACCGTCGGGACCGTAACCGTCGCGGGGGATGGTCAGCGCGACATTGTCGGCGACCGCGTCCGACTGGGTGACCAGGAAGACGTGCTTCAGTGCGTCGGCGGCCATCTGGCCACCGCGGCCGCCGTAGCTGACCACCAGGGTCGGCAGGCCGTTCCGTTCGGCGTAGATCGTGTCGATCGCGTTCTTCAGCGGAGCGGGGATGCCGCCGTTGTACTGCGGGGTGAGCAGCACGACACCGTCGAGACGGTCGACCTGCTGCGCCCAGCGCTTGGTGTGGTCGTGCTGGTAGTCGCCGAGGGCCGGCATCTTCGGTTCGTCGAGGAAGGGCAGATCCACCTCGCGCAGGTCGATGACCTCGACCTCGGCCCGCGGGTCGAGTGCGCTGATCCGGTTCGCCACCTGCTCGGCCAGCTGCGGGCCGATGCGGACGGGTCGGGTGCTGCCGATGATGACCCCGATGGTGTGCGTATCGCTGTTGCTCATGGGTCATTGAACTCTCAACCACTTCGGGATATTCCCTGCGGGCCCGCGCGTTTGCTGGCCACGGGGCCGAGCGACTAGGATTCACAACCGTCTTGGCGAGGGACCGCTGGTCCGTGATCGACTGGAAACCTCCTCGTCCGTTCTGTGTCTCGACTTGAGGAGAAAATCGTGTCCCCGTCTTCCCAGACCAAGCTCAGCGGCGAACTGCGTACCGAGTTCGGCAAGGGCGCTGCCCGCCGGATCCGCCGCGCCGACAAGGTGCCCGCCGTGCTCTACGGCCACGGCATGGACCCGCTGCACGTCTCGCTGCCCGGCCACGAGACCCTGCTGGCGCTCCGCGTCAACAACGCGGTGCTGTCGATCAACATCGACGGCAAGGAGCACCTGGCGCTGGCCAAGCAGGTGCAGCGTGACCCGATCAAGGGCTTCATCGAGCACGTCGACTTCGTGATCGTCCGCCGTGGCGAGAAGGTCACCGTCGACGTCTGGGTCAACGTGACCGGTGAGGCCGGCCCGGAGACCGTCGTCGTGCTGGACGCCCAGACCGTGTCCATCGAGGCCCCGGCCACCAACATCCCCGAGAGCATCGAGGTCTCCGTCGAGGGCCTGGAGGCCGGCTCGCAGGTGCTGGCCAAGGACCTGGTGCTGCCCGAGGGCGCCACCTTCGCCGGTGACGAGGAGACCCTGATCGTCAACGTCACCCAGCAGCAGTCCGCCGAGGCGCTGGAGGCCGAGCTGGCCGAGGCCGAGGCCGAGGCCGGTATCGAGCGCGAGGAGACCGACGAGGAGAAGGCCGCCGCGGAGGCCGAGGGCGAGGACGGCGACGGCGAGTCCGACGAGGACAAGTCCGAGGAGTAAGGGTTTCATGCCGCCGATGGGCAGCGATCGAGGTATGCCCAGCGGCAGCTGGCTGGTGGTCGGGCTCGGGAATCCGGGCCCGACCTACCAGCGACACCGGCACAACATCGGCTATCTGGTGGTCGAGGAACTGGCCCGCCGGGCCGGGGGCCGGTTCGCCGCGCCGCGCGGGATGCGGGCCGAGGTGCTGCAGACCCGGATCGGACCGCTCGGGACCGGGGTGGTCGGTGCCGATGCCGAGCTGATGGTGCTGATGAAGTCCCGCACCTACATGAACGAGACCGGGGGACCGGTCGCCCAGCTCGCGGCGTACCACAAGGTCGCGCCCGAACGGGTGATCGCGATCCACGACGAACTCGATCTCGAGCCCGGCGTACTCCGACTGAAACTCGGTGGTGGCGACAACGGCCACAACGGGCTGAAGTCGATCCGCAAAAGCCTCGGTACCGGGGACTTCCACCGGGTCCGCTTCGGCATCGGCCGCCCGCCCGGCCGGCAGGCCCCGGCCGACTTCGTGCTCTCCGACTTCCCGGCCGCACAACGGGCCGACCTGGCGGTCGACATCGACCGCGCCGCCGATGCCGTGGAGTCGCTGATCAACGACGGGCTCGCCGCCGCGCAGAACCGCTACAACGGTTGACGTGCGCTGACCTCACGCTGCCCGAGTAGCACCCATGCGCAACGAAGCGGAGCAATGGGTGCGTGTCGAGGGCAACGCCCTAAGCTGGCCGGCATGGCCGATGTGACGCTCTACCACAACCAGAACTGCTCCACCTCCCGCGCCGCCAAGGAGGCGGTCGTCGACGCCGGCACCGAGGTGGAGATCGTGCAGTACCTGAAGAATCCGCTCGATGAGGCGGCCCTGCGCGAGCTGCTCGGCAAGCTGGAGGATCCGGCGACCGACCTGGTACGCCGGGACGGGCACTTCAAGGAGCTGGGTCTGACCGACGCCGATGTGGCCACCGAGGATCAGGTCGTCGAGGTGCTCACCGCCCACCCGAAGCTGATGCAGCGGCCCGTGCTGGTGAAGGGGAAGCGGGCGATCATCGGCCGCCCCAAGGACCGCGTACCGGCCTTCCTGGCGAGCTGACTCCTGCTCCCGCGATCCATCGAATCCACGGTCCATCCATCGCGTACTGCAGCACGCGATGGATGCAGCCAGGGATCGATGGATCGCGAGCGGCGGTTCAGTCCTTGATGTCCTCGCCGGTCTGCATGTCGATCTGATCGGTACGGGCGGCGGCCCGGCTCATCATCTGGGAGGCCACCGGGGCGGTGATCAGCTGGAACACCCCGGCCAGCGCGATCATCCCCAGCGCCGGTACCGAGCGCAGCCCGAGCGCGACACCGAAGAGCACCAGCAACACCCCGAGCACCTGCGGCTTGGTCGCCGCATGCATCCGGGACAGCAGATCGGGGAAGCGCAGCAGGCCGATCGCGGCGAGCAGGCAGAGCAGGGCGCCGGCGAGCAGGCAGAGCAGCGCCAGCAGGTCGACGATCGCTGCCACGGTGGGACTCATCGCTCGGTGCTCCCTTCCTCGCTGCGGTCACCGGTCGACCGACCACCCGGGTCCTCGCTGCGGTCGGTGTCGCGGGCCACGAACCGGGCGACCGACACCGACCCGACGAAGGCGACCAGCGCCAGCGTGACGATGATCGGCAGCGTGGTCTCGTGCCGGGCCAGGGTCGCCTCGGCGGCCACCGCGCAGATCAGGGTGGTCACCAGCACGTCGGTGGCCAGGGTCCGGTTCAACACCGACGGCCCCCGGATGATCCGGATCACCGTCAGCACCGCGGAGGTGAACAGCAGCACCCCGACGATCCAACCGACGATCACCTGCGCCTGGTCGACGAACTCGATCATCACTGCACCTCCCGGGTCCAGGTGTCGTGGGCGCCACCGCAGCCCTCGGGAGCGGGCGCGCCGAACGCGCGGGCGACCTCGCGCTCGCGGCGGTGGATGTGCGCCACCTCGCGAGCCAGTCGCTCATCGTCGGTGTGGTCGATGAAGTGCACCAGCAGCTCGCTGCGTACCGGATCCAGATCCATCACCACCGAGCCGGGTACCAGCGAGGTGAGCTCGGCGACGACGGTGCGCCGGAAGTCGTCGTCATCGTGCAGATGCACCACCGCGATCCGGCCCGGCCGCAGCGGCGCCGGCCGGACGGCCAGCCAGGCGACGTGCACGCTGGCGATGGTCAGCTCGCGCAGGAAGTTGCCGACCAGCCACAGCAGCGCCAGCGGCCGGATCCTGATCCGGCTCGCCGCACGCGGCATCGGGAAGACCGCCAGCACGGTCGCGGCAACGAACAACCCGAGGAAGAAGGTGCCCCAGCTGGGCCGCCCCCAGAGCAGCATCCAGACCGCGGTCAGCCCGAGCAGCGAGCCGAGCCGGATCTTGCGCAGGAACTTCATCACTGGCCCCCCGTCCCGAGGACGGCGGTCAGATACGGCGTACGCGCCAGCAGTTCCTGCGCGGCCCGGTCGGCGACCCCGTAGAGCGGACCGCCGAAGACGGTCAGCCCGAGACCGAACAGCACCAGCGCCAGGGTGGGCACGATGACACCCGGGGTGAGCCGCCGGGCGCCGCCGGCCACCGCCGGTACCGGTGCCCGCCAGAACGCCCGCGACCAGACGCGGGAGACGGCGTACAGGGTGAGCAGGCTGGTCAGCACCGACCCGGCCATCAGCAGGTACGCCAACCAGCCGCCCTGTTCGGCACCGGCCTGCAGCAGACCGACCTTGCCGATGAACCCCGACAGCGGCGGGATGCCGGCCAGATTCATCGCGGGCACGAAGAACAGCACCGCGACCACCGGGGCGGTGACCAGCAGGCCGCCGAGTTTCTGCAGCGAGGTGGTGCCACGTTTCATCTCGATCAACCCGACCACCAGGAACAGGGTCGTCTGGATGGTGATGTGGTGGGCGACGTAGTAGATCGCGGCGCCGAGGCCGATCACCGATCCCAGGGCGACACCGAAGAGCATGTAGCCGATGTGCGAGACCAGGGTGAAGGACAGCATCCGTTTGATGTCGTCCTGGGCGACCGCACCCAGGATGCCGACCAGCATGGTCAGCAGCGCCGCCCACATCAGCAGCGAGTTCAGCCGGTCGTCGGGGAAGAGCAGGGTCCGGGTGCGGATGATCGCATAGACACCGACCTTGGTGAGCAGGCCGGCGAACACCGCGGTCACCGGTGCCGGGGCGGTCGGATAGGAATCCGGCAGCCAGCCGGACATCGGGAAGACCGCCGCTTTGATGCAGAAACCGAGCAGCAGCAGCGATTCCAGCAACAGCGTCGTCTGCGGCGAGAGGGTGTCCAACCGGCTCGCCACCCGCGCCAGGTTGACCGTGCCGGTGGCGCCGTAGACGAGCCCGATCGAGGTCAGGAAGACCAGCGAGGAGAGCAGGTTCACGATCACGTAGTTGATGCCGGCCCGGACCCGTTCCTCGGTGGCGCCCAGGGTGAGCAGCACGAAGCTCGCGAACAGCAGCATCTCGAAGCCCACATAGAGGTGGAACAGGTCACCGGAGATGAAGGTGGTGGAGACGCCGGCGGACAGCACCAGCAGGGTGGGGTGGAAGATCGGCAGCGGGGCGCCGCCGTCGAACTCGTCGTCGGAGCGCCGGCCCTGACCGGAGGAATAGAGCATCACCGCGAAGGTGACGACGGTGGAGATCAGCAGCATCAGCCCGGACAGCCGGTCCACCACCAGGGTGATGCCCTCATCCAGCGGCCAACCGCCGACCCGCACCACCAGCGTACGCCGCTGATCGGCCGCCCAGAGCAGCGCCGCGGAGACCCCGACCACCGAGGCCAGCACGGTGCCGGAGATCCACCGCTGCAGGTGCTTGTGGGCGCCGGCGACCACGGTCGCACCGGCACCGCAGAGCGGCAGCACCACGACCAGCGGCACCAGGAACTCGAGGGTGAAGTTCACTTCTCGACCTCCTCGGTGTCCGGATCGGAGCTGTCGGTGAAATCGGAGTCGGACATGTCATTGGCGACGGCCCGGTCGTGGGTGCGGACACCCTCGTCGTCGTCGGCCACCTCATCGGTGTTGCGCAGCTGCCAGGAGCGGTGCGCCAGCGCCAGGAAGTAGGCCGTCACCGCGAGGGTGATCACGATCGCGGTCAGCACCATCGCCTGCGGCAGCGGGTCGCTGATCCCACCGGGCCCGATCGGTGGATCGAGGTTGCTGCTGGACACGATCGGCGGCCGGCCGGGTGCCCCGGAGGCGACCATGAAGACCAGGTTGACGCCGTTGGAGACGAGCAGGACGCCGAGCAGCGAGCGGACCAGCGAGCGGGAGAGCAGCAGGGTGACACCGCAGGCGACGAGTACGCCGATCAGGATGCAGAGGGTGAGATTCGCGATCATCGACCGCCCCGCTCTCCGGCCAGCGGATCGCTGACCACCTGTCCGGCGTGGGTCGGGGCGATCTCGGAGTCCAGCCCGGAACCCAGCGAGCGCAGGATGTCCAGCATCAGTCCGATCACCACCAGATAGACGCCGATGTCGAAGAACATCGAGGTGACGAGTTTGACCTCACCGATCAGCGGCACCTCGAAGATGAACGTCCAGGACTGCAGCACATCACCGCCGACCAGCATCGAGATCAACCCGAAACCGGCCGAGAGGAACAGGCCGATACCGAGCAGGGTGCCGGGCATCACCGGCAGCGCGGCGCGCAGCTCCTGGGCGCCACCGGCCAGATAGCGGATGGTCAGCGCCAGGCCGGCGACCAGACCGGCCGCGAAACCACCGCCGGGATCGTTGTGGCCGGTGAACAACAGGAACGCCGACCACACCATCACGGTGTGGAAGATCAGCCGGGTGACCACCTCGAGCAGCAGCGAGCGGTGCTCGGCGGGGGTGGCCCGGATCGCGGAGAGCCAGCCGAGGTCACCGGTGGTCATGCCGCGCCGCTCCTTGCGCCGAGTGCGGCTGCGGCGCAGCCGCTGGCGCAGCTCCCGCATCCGATCGCTCTGCTGGAAGATCAGCGAGGCGATACCGGTCGCGGCGACCAGCACCACCGAGATCTCACCCATGGTGTCCCAGGCACGGATGTCGACCAGGATCACGTTGACGACGTTGTAGCCGCCGCCGAACTCGACCGAGCTGCGCGGCATCGTGACCGAGTCCGGGGTGGCGGTCCGGGCGGTGGCGGCGACCAGGCTGGCGCCGGCGACGACCACCCCGGCCCCGACGCCGAGCAGGATCCGGCGCGGCCGCCCGCGGCGCTCCTCGCGGGTGTCGCGGAAGCGGCCGGTGAAGCGGCGCAGCACCAGGATGAAGACGACCACCGAGACGGTCTCCACCAGCAGCTGGGTGAGGGCCAGGTCGGGGGAGCCCTGCAACAGGAACAGCAGCGCCACCCCGTAACCGGTGACCCCGACCAGGAAGACCGCCCGGAATCGGCGGCGGGAGCGTACCGCCGCGATCGCCGCGATCGAGATGACGATCGCCACCGCGACCTGGGCCGGGGTGTCGAACCAGCGCACCGGCCGATCGGGGCCGGACAGCGCGCCGTTGAGCGCGCGGACCATCGCCGCACCCGGGCCGACCAGCAGCACCACCAGGATCAGTGAGAGCGACAGCGGCAGCGAGCCGCGGTGCAGCAGGCCGGTCACCTCGAGCGAGATCCGGTCCAGTCCGCGCATCACGAGCCGGTACGCCGACACCGCGGCCGGCGGATGGGGCAGCGCCTTCTGCACGGCCTCCACCCGGCTGCGCAGCGCGAACAGCCCGGCACCCAGTGCCAGGGTCACCAGCGACAGCAGCAGGCCGAGGTTGAGCCCGGGCCACAGCTCCAGATGCACGGTGTAGGCCGTGGGCGCGAGCAGGTCGACCCAGCCGGCGAACCAGGGCTCGGCCTCGGAGGCGAAGGGTGCGAGCACCAGACTGGCGGCGCCGAGCAGCACCGGTACCGCGGTGACCACCCACGGGTTGGCATGCGGTTCGGCCATCTCGGCCGCACCCACGCGCGCCGGGCCCCAGGCGCCCCAGACGAAGCGGGCGCTGTAGCCGAAGGTGAGCACCGATCCGGTCACCACCGCGATCAGCAGCGGCAGCGCCCACGGGCCGGGCTCGTTCAACAGGGCGGCGTAGGCGGCCTCCTTGGAGACGAAGCCGAGCAGCGGCGGTACGCCGGCCATCGAGGCGGCGGCGAGGGTGGAGGCGACCGCGAGCACCGGCATCCGGCGGCGCAGGTTGTCCAGGATCCGCAGATCCCGGGTCCCGGTGGCGTGGTCGATGGCGCCGACGGTGAGGAACAGACAGGCCTTGAAGATCGAGTGGGTGAGCAGCATCGCGATGCCGGCCAGCGCCAGATTCTTGGTGCCGCCGCCGACCAGCAGCACCAGGAAACCGAGCTGGCTGACCGTGCCGTAGGCGAGCAGCAGCTTCAGGTCGAACTGCCGCAGCGCGCGGTAGCCGCCGATCAGCATGGTCGCCGCGCCGAGCCCGAAGACCACCGGGTGCCAGACCGGCATGGTGGCGTACCCGGGTGCGAGCCGGGCGACCAGATAGACACCGGCCTTCACCATCGCGGCGGCGTGCAGGTACGCCGAGACCGGCGTCGGCGCGGCCATCGCACCCGGCAGCCAGAAGTGGAAGGGGACCAGCGCGGACTTGCTGATCGCGCCCACCAGCACGAGCACGATCGCGACCTGCACCACCGCGGTCGGCTCGGGCGGACTGGCGAGCAGCTCGCTGAGCCGGTAGGAGCCGCCGGCGAGGCCGAGCAGGACCAGCCCGACGAGCATCGACAGGCCACCGAAGGTGGTCACCACCAGGGCCATGGTGGCCGCCCGGCGGGAGTCCTCCTGCTCGCTGAAATGGCCGACCAGCAGATAGGAGAGCACCGTGGTGAGCTCCCAGAAGAGGTAGAGCAGCAGCAGGTTGTCGCTCCAGACCAGGCCGAGCATCGCACCGGCGAAGGCGGCCAGGTGGACACCGAAGCGGTCCAGACCCGGTTCGTCGTCGGTGAAGTAACCCGCGCAGTAGGCCAGCACCAGCAGCCCGATCACCGAGATCACCAGGGTGAGCAGCCAGGACAGGGTGTCCATCCGCAGCTGGATCGTCAGGTCGATTCCCGGGACCCAGGCGAAGGTCTGCTCCAGCGCACCCTCGCGTACCCGGCCCGCCTGCAGCAGGGCCCAACCGGCGGTCACCGCACTCGGCAGTGCCAACACCCAGAACGCCCGGCGGCCCAGCAGGCGCACCAGGGCCGGGGAGGACGCGGCCACTACGAAGTGGACGATCAGGAGTGTCAGCAAGGGCCCGCCTGGTCGATGGGTGAGATGGATGCGTGGTGGATCATCCGCATTCTACAGAATGTCGACAGCGCTTCTGAACCACTGGGGTGTACCATCGGTACATGCCGTTGCCGCGATTCTCCCGGCTGCCCGAGGCGAAGCGGGCGGCGATCCTCACCGTCGCCGCCCGACACTTCGCCACCGACGGACCCGAGACCGCCTCCTACAACGCGATCCTGGCCGAGGCCGGCATCTCCAAGGCCTCGGCGTATCAGTACTTCGACTCCCGCGCCGACCTGCTCGAGGCGGTGCTGCACGAGGTGGCCGGTGATCTGCTCGGGGTGCTCGGGGTGTGGCGGCCCAGCCGCGACGCCGCGGACTTCGCGGAGCAGTGGCGGGCCGGGGCGACCCGGTTGGCCGAGGCGCTGCGCGGCGACGAGGTGTTGCTGGCGCTGGCGCCGCACTGCCTGGCCCGCGGGGTGTCGGGGGAGGGGCCGCGGGTCTGGATGACCGCGCTGATCGCCGACGGCCAACGGATCGGGGTGGTCCGCGATGATCTGGACACCGGCCTGCTGATCGACGTCAGCCTGGCCGTGCTCACCGAGATCGACCGCTGGGCGTTGGCCGAGCTGGCCGCCGGCCGGGAACCGGATCCGGATGCGGCGTACGCCCTGCTGGATTCGCTGTGGCGGAAGGGGGCCTGATCTCCGGCGACGCCGGCCCGCTGAGGGAGGCCTGCCCGGTGCTGGAATGCCGGCTGGGGGTGAGCGAGTAGCCTGTTCCGGTGACCCTTCCGGGACTGGTCCAGCTCGTTGGCACCGACCCCGCCGTCGCTGAGGTCAGCGATGGCGCGCGCTCGCGTACCCTCTCGGCCGCCGATGTCACCGCCCCGCCCGCGCTGCGGCCCTTCCTCGCCGCGCTGCTGTCGGAGACCCGCACGGTGCTGCTGGTGACCGCCACCTACCGCGAGGCGGAGAACCTGACCACCGCCATCGGCGCGGTGCTCGGTGAGGACCAGGTCGCCTACTATCCGGCCTGGGAGACGCTGCCGCACGAGCGGCTCAGCCCGCGCTCGGACACCGTCGGGCGACGGTTGTCGGTGCTGCGTCGGCTGGTGGATCCGGATGCGCGGCCCCGGGTGGTGGTCGCCCCGGTCCGCGCGGTGCTGCAGCCGCAGGTGAAGGGGCTGGCCGAGCTCACCCCGGTCCGGATCGTGGCCGGTGAGGACTTCGATCTCGGCGACCTGGCGACGGCGCTGGTCGGCGCCGCCTACCACCGGGTCGACCTGGTGGAGCGGCGCGGCGAGTTCGCGGTCCGCGGCGGCATCGTCGATATTTTCCCACCCACGTTGGAACATCCGGTGCGGATCGACTTCTTCGGGGACACCGTCGAGGAGATCCGGCACTTCACCGTGGCCGACCAGCGCTCCACCGACCTGGTGCTGAGCGAGGTCGTCGCCGACCCCTGCCGGGAGCTGCTGCTCGACGACACGGTGCGAGCCAGGGCCGCGACGCTCGCGGAGCAGCATCCGGAGCTGGCCGAGATGCTCGAGCCGATGGCCCAGGGCCATGCGGTCGAGGGCATGGAGGCGCTCGCCCCGGTCCTGGTGGACGGGATGGAACTGCTCGTCGATGTGCTGCCCGCCGACGCCCTGATCGCGGTCTGCGATCCGGAACTCGTCCGCGGCCGGGCCGGCGACCTGGTCACCACCAGCGAGGAATTCCTGCAGGCCTCCTGGGCGGCGGCGGCCGGGGGCGGCCGCGCCCCGATCGATCTGGGCGCCTCGGCGTACCGGACCCTGGCCGATGTCCGCCATGCCGCGCTCGCCAACGGGCAGGCCTGGTGGTCGCTGTCCCAGTACAGCGCCGGGCCGGATGCCGGGCCGAGCGAGCCGGTGCGGACCGAGGACGGCGAGATCATCGACCTCTCCTCGGCGCTGGACAATTCAACCCGGGCAGGGAATGCGACGATCCCGACCTTCACCGTCGCCGCCCACGCCACCGAGTCCTGGCGCGGGGACACCGAGGCCGCGGTGGCCGCGATCAAGCAGGCGATGGCCGACGGCTGGCGGGTGGTGCTGATCGCCGAGGGCAAGGGCATGGTCAAGCGGATGGTGGAGATCCTGCGCGAGCAGGAGATCGGCACCAAGGCGGTCCGGGTGCTGAACAAGCCGCCGGCTGCCGACCTGGTCACCGTCGCGCTGGCCGAGCTGCCGCACGGGTTCCGGCTGGATTCGGCGAAGCTGGCGGTCTGGACCTCCGGTGATCTGTCCGGTCGCGGTCCCGCGGACAAGTCGCTGCGCCGGATGCCGAGTCGACGGAAGAACCAGATCGACCCGCTGGAGCTGACCGCCGGGGATCCGGTGGTGCACGAGCAGCACGGCGTGGGCCGCTATGTGGAGATGATCCAGCGGGCGGCGAAGGGCTCGGACTCGGTGCGGGAATATCTTGTCGTCGAGTACGCCCCCTCCAAGCGCGGGCAGCCGGGGGACCGGCTGTTCGTGCCGATGGACCAGCTGCATCTGTTGTCGCGTTACGTCGGTGGCGAGAATCCCAGCCTGGACAGGATGGGCGGCGCCGACTGGCATCGCCGCAAGGGCCGGGCGAAGAAGGCGGTCAAGGAGATCGCCGCGGAGCTGATCAAGTTGTACGCCGCCCGCCAGGCCTCCCGTGGGCATGCGTTCGCCACCGACACCCCGTGGCAGCGGGAACTCGAGGATGCCTTCGCCTATGTGGAGACCCCCGATCAGTTGGGCGCGATCTCCGAGGTCAAGCACGACATGGAACAGGTCGTGCCGATGGACCGGCTGATCTGTGGGGACGTCGGTTATGGCAAGACCGAGATCGCGGTGCGGGCCGCGTTCAAGGCCGTCCAGGACGGCAAGCAGGTCGCGGTGTTGGTGCCGACCACGATCCTGGTGCAGCAGCATGCGAACACCTTCGCCGAGCGGTACGCGGGCTTCCCGATCCGGGTCGCGCAGTTGTCGCGATTCCAGTCGGAGAAGGAATCCCGCGAGGTGAAGGAGGCGGTGAAGACCGGCAAGGTCGATGTCGTCGTCGGCACCCACCGGTTGCTCTCCGGTGAGGTCGAGTTCTCTGACGTCGGGCTGGTGATCATCGACGAGGAACAGCGCTTCGGGGTGGAGCACAAGGAGGCGCTGAAGAAGCTGCGGTTGAACGTCGATGTGCTGGCCATGTCGGCGACCCCGATCCCGCGGACCCTGGAGATGGCGGTCACCGGCATCCGGGAGATGTCCACCATCGCCACCCCGCCCGAGGAACGGCATCCGGTGCTCACCTTCGTCGGGCCCTACGACCGGGCCCAGGTCGGTGCGGCGATCCGCCGTGAGCTGATGCGCGAGGGCCAGGTCTTCTACATCCACAACCGGGTGCAGTCGATCGAGAAGGTGGCCGGCCAGCTGCGCGAGCTGGTGCCGGAGGCCCGGGTGGTCACCGCACACGGTCAGATGGGGGAGCACAAGCTGGAGCAGGTGATGCTCGACTTCGCCGACCGCAAGGCCGATGTGCTGGTCTGCACCACGATCGTCGAGGCGGGACTGGACATCTCGAGTGCGAACACGCTGATCATCGAGCGGGCGGACCTGCTCGGGCTGTCCCAGCTGCACCAGTTGCGCGGCCGGGTCGGCCGGAGCCGGGAGCGCGGTTATGCGTACCTGCTGTATCCGCCGGAGAAGCCGCTCACCGAGACCGCCCACGACCGGTTGGCGACGATGGCGGCGAACGCCGAGCTGGGCGCCGGCATGCAGATCGCGATGCGTGACCTGGAGATCCGTGGCGCCGGGAATCTGTTGGGTGGTGAGCAGTCCGGGCACATCGCCGATGTCGGTTTCGACCTCTACATCCGATTGGTGGGGGAGGCGGTCACCGAGTTCCGCAGCGACGGCGAGGACGTGGTGGCCGAACCGGAGCTGCGGATCGAGCTGCCGGTGGATGCGCACCTGCCCGCGGACTATGTGGAGTCGGAGCGGTTGCGGCTGGAGATGTACAAGCGGCTCGCCGAGGTGCGGACCGCCGAGGATCTGGCCGAGGTGCGCGCCGAGCTGACCGATCGTTACGGTGCGCCGCCGGAGCCGGTCGAGGCGCTGCTCGCGGTGGCCGAGTTCCGCAACGCCGCCCGGGCGGTCGGGCTGACCGAGGTCGTCGCCCAGGGCAACTACATCCGCTTCGGGCCCTATGAGTTGCCGGAGTCGCGGATGCTGCGGTTGAAGCGGCTGCATCCGCGGACGGTGGTGAAGACCGGGCACCTGCTGATCCCGCGCCCGATGGCCGCCACCATCGGCGGGAAACCGCCCACCGACAGGGAATTGCTCGACTGGTGCAGCCAGGTCGTCGCCGACATCTTCGCCCTCGAACCCGCCCCCGTCGGCTGATCCTCCACGCTCATCGAGTAGGTCGCGCAGCGCCTCCGCCTCCACCCGCCATCCCCGTAACTTTTCTCGGTGGGTCGGGGTGGGGCAGGGCTGCCCGTAGAGGCTGACGAACTGCTGCCAGGACGGCAGCACTTCGGTACACGTTCGCGGGGAGATCTGAGATCTGACCGGCTCGCCCCGGGACGGATTCGCCCGATGCGCGGACAGCACCGTTTCCAGCTGCCCGGGGCTGGGTAGGAAGTCGTCGGGCGCGGTCTCGCCAACCGGCGAGGCGACGGGGCGTACCCGTGTACTGCACAGATTTCGACCAGGAGGATGTCATGGCACGGCAGAAGGCCGATCGAAACAGGGCTGAACGGCTGAACCCCCCGGCGGGTCCGGGCTCGGAGCCACCCGCGCAGGACGAGCCAACGAAACCGCGTGACCCACTGCCGCCCAAGCCGGATCAGGCCGGCCCGGCGAACGTGTCCCCGACCGGTGTCGACTATGGCTCGTCGCCCGAGACCAACGCCCAGGCGGGGGCGTACCTGACCACCTCGACCGGTACCCGGCTCCGCGACACCGACCACTCGCTGAAGGCCGGCGTCCGCGGCCCGGTGCTGCTGCAGGACCACCACCTGCGGGAGAAGATCACCCACTTCGACCACGAGCGGATCCCCGAGCGCGTCGTGCACGCCCGCGGTGCCGCGGCCCACGGCACCTTCGTCGCCAACGGCGCCGCCAGCAGGATCAGCCGCGCGGCCTTCCTCGCCGAGGGTACGGAAACGCCGGTCTTCGTGCGCTTCTCCACCGTCCTCGGCTCCCGCGGGTCGGCCGACACGGTACGCGATACCCGCGGGTTCGCGACGAAGTTCTACACCAGCGAGGGCAACTACGACCTGGTCGGCAACAACATCCCGGTCTTCTTCATCCAGGACGGGATCAAGTTCCCCGATGTGGTGCACGCGGCCAAGCCGCAACCGGACCGGGAGATCCCGCAGGCGCAGAGCGCGCACGACACCTTCTGGGATTTCGTCTCCCTGCACTCCGAGGCGCAGCACCACACGATCTGGAACATGTCCGACCGCGGCATCCCGCGCTCGTTGCGCACCATGGAGGGCTTCGGCATCCACACCTTCCGGATGGTGAACGCCGACGGTGAAACCAGCCTGGTGAAGTTCCACTGGAAGCCTCGCCAGGGCGTCCATTCCCAGGTGTGGGAGGAGGCGCTGCTGACCGCCGGCATGGACCCGGACTTCCACCGCCGCGACCTGGCCGACGCGATCGAGGCCGGGGCGTACCCGGTCTGGGACCTGGGCGTCCAGGTGATGCCGGACACCCCCGAGGAGACCTTCGAGGGCATCGACCTGCTCGACCCGACCAAGCTCGTGCCCGAGGAACTGTGCGAGGTGCAGATCATCGGCACGATGACGCTGAATCGGAACCCGATCAACTACTTCGCCGAGACCGAGCAGGTGATGTTCAATCCCGGCAACCTCGTCCCGGGTATCGACGTCACCAACGACCCGCTGCTGCAGGTCCGGCTGTTCTCCTACATCGACACCCAGCTCAGCCGGCTCGGCGGGCCGAACTTCTCCCAGATCCCGATCAACCGGCCGCATGCACCGGTCAATGATCTCCAGCGCGACGGCCACCACCAGGCCGCCGACCACGGGGGAGTCGCCCCGTACCGGCCGAACTCGCTCGACGGGGGTTGCCCCTTCACCGCCGGGACGGCCGAGGGGGCGTTCATCGACGTGCCGACCCCGGTGCAGGGCGAGAAGGTGCGGGAGCTCTCGGCCAGCTTCGAGGACCACTACAGCCAGGCCCGGTTGTTCTACACCTCGCTCACCGAGGTCGAACAGCAGCACGTGATCGACGCGTACACCTTCGAGCTCGGCAAGTGCTACGAGGAGGCCATCAAGACCCGCCAGCTGGGTTGCCTGGCCGCCATCGACGCCGACCTGGCCGCGGCCGTGGCCACCGGCCTGGGTCTCTCGGTGCCGATGGCCGACACCAAGCCGGCCAAGGTCGATCCGAGCCCGGCGCTCAGCCAGCTCGGCAGGAGCTGGCCGGTCACCGGCCGCAAGGTCGCGGTCATCGTCGCCGGGCCGGATGATGCCGCGGTCGCGGCGCAGACGGTCGAGGCGATCCGGGCCGCCGGCATGGTGCCCCTGCTGACCGCACCGAACGGGGGCACCCTGGGCGACCAGCCGATCGAGCGCAGCTATCCGACTGCGGCCTCGATCGAGTGGGACGGTGTCGTGGTGGCCGCCGACCCATCGGCCGGACCCAACCCCGCCGACGACGCCAAGATCATCCGGCTGCTGGATGAGGCGTACCGGCACGGCAAGGCGATCGCGGTTCTCGACGGCGTGGATCCCGCGACGCTCGGTCTCAACGCGGCGGCCACCGGTGTGGTCACCGGTGATCCCGCCACGGCGGTCACCGCGCTCGCCGAACTGCTCGCCGAGCATCGGGTGTGGGACCGGGGCTGACACCCCGGATCTCGGACCGGCAGTTGGCTCGACCATCGGAACCGACGCACTAGACTGACCGCGGCCCGGGACACCGGGGGTCGCGACAAGGAGTGGGTGCATGGCAGGGACAGGTTTCCGAGGTCGAGTGACTGCGGGGCTGGCCGCCGCGGCCGTCGTGGTCGCGATGGGGCTGGGTGGCTGCGCGAACAGCCCGTCCACCGCCGCAACGGTCGGGGACCGCACCATCACCACCAGCGAGGTCGCCGACACCTCCCGCGAGCTGACCGCGATCAACCCCAAGATCGCCGAGCCGGCCCTGGTGCTCAGCGTGAAGATGCGCGCCGCCGCCGCCGAACAGATCGCACAGTCCCGCAACATCAACCTGGACACCGAGACCCAGGCGCTGCTGCCGCAGCTGCAGATCCCGCCGGAGCTGATGGCCAACCCGGCCGGCAACCAGCTGGTGCGGGACCTGGTCAAGGTGGACGCGCTCGGGCAGAAGCTGGGCCAGGGTGAACTGGCCGCGGCGATGGGCTTCATCCCGGTCACCGTCAACCCGCGCTACGGGCTGCAGGGGCTGGAGGACGTCGCCAACGACCAGCAGGCGATCGGCAGCGGCTCGCTCTCCCAGCCGGCCGCCCGCTGACGATGAGCACCGGCGAGACCACACCGTCCGAGCTGGACCGGCTGGTCGCGGTGATGGCCCGGCTGCGGGTCGACTGCCCCTGGGATGCCCGGCAGACCCACCGCTCGCTGGTGCACTATCTGATCGAGGAGACCGGTGAGGTCGTCGACGCGATCGAGGCCGGTGACGACACCGATCTGCGCGAGGAGCTCGGGGATCTGTTGCTGCAGGTCGTCTTCCATGCCGCCATCGCCGCCGAGCAGCAGCGCTTCGACATCGATGACGTGGCCCGCGGGATCGGCGACAAGCTCGTCGGTCGGCACCCGTGGGTCTTCGCCGACACCGGCGTACCCGACGACCTGAACGCCACCTGGGAGGCCGGCAAGAAGGCCGAGAAGGGGCGCACCTCCAGCCTGGACGGCATCCCCACCGCACTGTCCGCGCTGGCCCGGGCGGACAAGGTGATGTCACGCAGCGCCAGTCACGGCGTACCGCTCGATCTGCCGGAGGAGCCGATCACCGCCGACGAGGTCGGCGCACAGGCGCTCGCCCTGGTCTCCCGGGCCCGGGCCAGCGGCATCGACGCCGAGCAGGCGGTCCGGGACGCGCTGCGCGGCCTGGAGGACGAGGTACGCCGCAGCGAGACCGATTCCGCGTCCTGACGCCGCTCAGCTCGGCTGGGCGCTCGGGGTCTGCTGCCCGCTCCCGTTCTGCCCGCTCCCGCTCTGGCCGCCGCGCAGGTTACGCAGCTGGGTCGTCGGCAGTGGCTGGGCGCCGTCGGCGAGCACGACCCGCTGCCCGGCGGTGAGCCCGCCGGTGATCTCGACCAGGCCCCCGCCGACCAGGCCTGTCGCGACGGTCGCATCGCGCACCCCGGTGCCGTCCAGCACCCGGACCGTGCCGGTACCGGTGGCCACCCGGGTCACCGCGGAGACCGGCACGGTGACCGCGTCGGCTACCCGCCCGACGACGATCCCGGTATCGGCCCGGCCGCCACTGGCCAACCCCGGTCCGGGGTCGGCGACCAGCACCGTGACGTTGTAGCTCGGGGTGCTCGCGGTCGCGCTGACCGGCAGCGGGGAGATCTCGGTGATCGTGCCCGGATCCGCGGTCAGGCTGCCGGGGGCGTTCACCCGGACCTCCTGGCCGAGCTGGACCTGCGGCCGGTTGGTCAGCGGCACCGGCACGGTCACCTCCGCGGCACCCCCGCCGACCACGGTGATCGCGGCATTCGGGGTGGCCGCGGTGCCGGCGGTGAAACCGATCGTGCCCACGGTGCCGGCGATCGGCGCCCTGAGGGTGGCGGCGTCGAGATTCGACCGGGCCTGTGCGATCGCCTGCTCGGCGGCGAGCACCGCGGCGCGGTCGGTGGCGACCTTCGCCTGGTCCACGGTCGGGGTGGCGGTCGGCAGCGCGGCGGAGGGTACGCCGGCGGGTACGCCGGCGGGCGGCTGGGGAACGGGCCGTTGCTGGGCCGGGGGCTGGGGTACGCCGGCGTTCACCGCGGGGGCGTTCAGCGCGGTGGCGGCCTCGGTGATCAGCGTCGCCGCCTGCTGCTGGCTGGCGACCAGCCGCTGCAGTGCGTCGCTGCAGGCGGTGAACTGCGCCGGATCGAGCCCGGGCGGGATCGGCGGCGGGTTGGTCAGTCGTTGCTCCCGGGGAGCGGCCGCCGAGGTGCTCGGGGTCGGGTCCGCGGTCGGTGCCGGCGTGGGGCTCGCGCTCGGGGCGGGGGAGGCGCTCGGGGCGGGGGACGCACTGCGGGTGGTGGGGGACGCGCTCGGGCCGGCCGACCGGCTCGGCGTCGGTGACCAGGTCCGGTTCGGGCTCGCGGGCGGCCGCTCGACCGGTGCCGGCCAGCCGTCGGTGACGGCGGTCAGGATCGGTCGGCAGGCGTCCTGCTGGGCGGCCAGCGCCTCGTGCACCGCGGTCATCGCGGCCGGCAGCCGGGTCACCGATTCCGGGGGCGTCGGCCGGGGCAGGTCGCTCGGTACCGGGACCTGCGGAACGCCCGCACCACCGGGTATGCCCGCACCATCGGGTACGCCCGGTGCGCCCGGGCGTACCGCCCCGGCACCCGGTTGGGGCAACCGGGGCGGGGCGGTCGGATTCTGGTCGCTGTCCAGCTGGGCCTGCGCCTGCGCGAGCTGTGCCCGGGCGTCCAGCAGCGCCGTCTGCAGCGGCAGCGGATCCATGGTGGCGAGCACGTCACCCTGCCGCACCTGATCGCCGACGGCGACGTTCACCCCGCTGATCGTGCCGGCCACCGGGAAGCTCGCCCGCACCTGATCGACGCGACGCACCGACCCGGTCAGCGGCAGCACCTGCTGCACCGTGCCCCGCGAGACCACCGCGGTCCGCAGCGACGCGTTCGGGTCCGCGGGCCGGGTGAGTGCCCGGGCCACGCCGACCCCACCCGCGGCGAGGACCGCCAGTCCGAGGACGGCGCCGCCGACGCGGATCGCGGTTCGTCGATCCTGCATCATTCGCTCCTCAGCGCGTCGATCGGGGCCAGCCGGGCGGCCCGCGAGGCCGGGTAGACCCCGGCGACCGTGCCGATCAGCAGCGACACCCCGAGTGCGATCGCGGTGGCCGGCAGGGACACCGCGACCGGTTGGTCGAGCAGCTTCGGCAGCGTCAGCGCACCGGCGATGCCGAGACCGACCCCGAGCATCCCGCCGATCAACCCGAGCAACCCGGCCTCGACCAGGAACTGCCGCAGGATCACCAGCGGGGTCGCACCCAGGGCCTTGCGCAGCCCGATCTCCCGGACCCGCTCGGAGACCGAGACCAGCATGATGTTCATCACCCCGATACCACCCACCAGCAGCGCGATCCCGGCGATGCTGGCCAGCAGCAGCGTCAACGTCGCGGCCGTGGACTGCACCGTGTCGACCAGCGACTGCTGGCTGCTGACCTGGAAGTCCTGGTCGGCGAGCGTCGTGCCGTGGGTGTTCAGCAGGGCGGTGGTGACCTCCTGGTACGCCGCCGAGAGACTGGCCTGGTCGCGGGCCTCCAGATAGATCGCCGACACCTGGCGGGTGTTGGCGCTGCTGGACAACCGGGTGGCGAAGGTGGTCCGCGGCACCACCAGCTGGTCGTCCTCGTCGGTGATCATCGAGGCGCCGACCGGGTCCAGCACGCCGAGCACGGTGAAGCTCTGCCCGTTCGCGGTGACCTGTTGGCCGATCGGATCCCGGCCGCCGAACAGCTGCCCGGCGGTGGTGGCGCCGAGCACCGCGACCAGCCGGCCGTTGTCCAGATCGTCGGTGGTGAAGAAGCGGCCCTGGCTGACCGTGCGATTGCGCACCCCCAGCCAGTCGGGGGTGGTGCCGACGACATTGCTGGTCCAGTTGGTGGTGCCGACGGTGAGGGAGAGCTGGGACTGGTTGACCGGGGCGACCCGCAGCACGTCGGGGGCGACCCGCGGATCGGCGAGCACCTGGGCGTCGTCGGCGGTCAGCGTGGTCGCCGACCCGCGGCCGCCGCGGAGCCCGGAACTGGTGGTGGCCGAGCCGGGGGTGACGATCAGCAGGTTGGTGCCCAGCTTGTTGATCTGATCGGTGATCTTGGCGGTGGCGCCCTGGCCGAGGCCGACCACCAGCATCACCGAGGCGATCCCGATCAGGATGCCCAGCATGGTGAGGATCGACCGCATCTTCCGTGCCCACAGGGATTCCACGGCGGTACGCAGGGTCTCGGCGAGATTCATCGGGGCGCCGATCCCGGGGCCTCGGTGAGCTCCCCGTCGCGGATGGTGACGACCCGGGAGGCGTGGTCGGCGACCTCGCGTTCGTGGGTGATCAGCACGATCGTGCGGTCGGCGGCGTGCAGTTCGGCGAACAGTGCGAGCACGTCCTCGGTGGAGTGCGAATCCAGATTGCCGGTGGGCTCGTCGGCCAGGATCAGGGTCGGATCGGTGACCAGGGCACGGGCCACCGAGACCCGCTGCTGCTGGCCGCCGGAGAGCTCACCGGGGCGATGGTCGACCCGGTCGGCCAGCCCGACCCGGTCCAGCGCGCGCAGCGCCCGGCGCCGGCGCTCGGTGCGGCCCAGACCGGCATAGATCAGCGGCAGCTCGACATTGCGCAGCGCCGACAGGCTGGGCAGCAGATTGAACTGCTGGAAGACGAAACCGATCTCGTTGTTGCGGACCTCGGCGAGCTGCCGCTCCGACATCGCGGACACATCGGTGCCGGCCAGGTGGTAGCTGCCGCTGCTCACCACGTCGAGGCAGCCCAGAATGTGCATCAGGGTTGACTTTCCCGAACCCGAGGGGCCCATCACGGCCAGGTAGTCGCCGCGCTCCACCTCCAGATCGACATCGCGCAGGGCCTGCACCCGCAGCGCCCCGGAGGCGTAGGTCTTGGACACCTGGCGCAGGCTGATCAGACCCCGCGGTGCGGGGCCGTCGGTGTCCCGGCGGTCCGGGTCGATCACCTCGGTCATCCACCGCCCTGACCGTGGTTGCCGCCCAGGCCGCGGTTCGCGCTGGGGCTGGCGGAGCGCTGGAAGCTGCGACCGGTGACCTGGACCTCATCGCCGTTCTGCAGGCCACCGGTGATCTCGGAATCGGTGCCGAAGACCTGGCCGACGGTGACCTCGGTGGTCACCGGCTGGCCGCCGACCAGCTTGCGGACCACGGTCTTCCCGTTCTCGGTGAGGATCGCCGCGGTCGGCACCGTCAGGATGTCGTCGTACTGCCGGACCACGATCGACACGCTCGCCGAGCCGCCGGCGTACAGGCCCGCCGGGTTGCCGGCGACGGCCACGGTGACCGGGAAGGTGGCCGCCCCGCCGCTGCTGCTGGCGGCCATCACACCGACCTGGGCGACCGTGCCGGCGGCCTTCTGCGAGCTGCCCGCCGGGGTGATCTCGACCGGTTGATCGGTCTTGATCCGGGGCAGGTCGGCGGCGCTCACCTGCGCGTTCACCAGCCAGGCGTCGGTCGCGATCACCACCAGCTGGGCGGTGGACCCGGTGGCTCCCGACCCGGCCGATCCGGACACCCCGGACGATCCCGCGGAGCCTGCCTGACCGGCCGCACCCGCCTGACCCGCTGCACCTGCCTGCCCGGAACCGGACTGCCCGGAACCACCCGACCCGGTGGCGGAACCGGTGCCGGTGGCGGAGGTGCCGAGACCGCTCGAACTCGACTGGCCGGCGATCACCCGGTCCCCGGCGGCGATGGTGACCAGCGCGACCGTGCCGTCAATGGGGGAGACCAGGTCGGCGTCCCGCAGCGACTGCTGGGCCTGATCCCGCTTGGCGGTGGCCGAGGTGACCTGCGCATCGGCCGAACTCAGCTGGGCGCTGGTCGCGTTCCCCGAATCGCGCAGCTGGCTCGCGCTGGCCGAGGCCGCGTCCAACTGGGCCTGGGCGAGCTCGAGCGCGGCCTGCAGCTGGGTCCGATCGACCTGGGCCAGGATCGCCCCTCGGCTGACCTGCTGGCCCACCGACACCGGTACCGCGGTCACCGTGCCGGCGACCGCGAAGTTCAGATTCGCCTGGCTGCGCGGCGCGATCGTGCCGGTGGCCGAGACCGTCTGCCGCTGGGTGCTCAGCGTCGCGCGGACCGTCTGGGTGGTCGGGGTGGCGGCATCGGAGGCGGACCACCCACCGGTGCCCGGTCCGAACGCGAACCACGCCCCGACCCCGGCGGCGAGGACGACCAGCACCACCAGTACACCGAGCAGCACCCGGCTGCGACGAGGTGTCGCCATCAGTTCTCCGATCTGTGAATCGGGCCGTGGGCGAAGCGTACGCCGGAGGCCAATAGGGTGGGGTCGTGGTCGGGAAGCAAGCCGGCCCGACGGACGCACAGCTCTTTCGAAAGGCACGACCGTGGCAACCATCGAATTCGTCGACGCCCGCGAGATCCTCGACTCCCGCGGCAATCCCACCGTTGAAGTAGAGGTCCTCCTCGACGACGGCTCCCAGGGGCGGGCCGCCGTTCCCTCCGGTGCCTCCACCGGCGCCTTCGAGGCCGTCGAACTGCGCGACGGCGGCGAGCGGTACGGCGGCAAGGGCGTACGCAAGGCCGTGGAGAACGTGATCGAGCAGATCGGGCCCGAGGTGCTCGGCTTCGAGGCCAGCGAACAGCGCCTCGTCGACCAGGCGATGCTCGAGCTCGACGGCACCGACAACAAGGGCAAGCTCGGCGCCAACGCGATCCTCGGGGTCTCGCTGGCCACCGCGCACGCCGCCGCCGAGTCGGCCGAACTGCCGCTCTACCGCTATGTCGGCGGCCCGAACGCGCACGTGCTCCCGGTGCCGATGATGAACATCCTCAACGGCGGCTCGCACGCCGACTCCAATGTGGACATCCAGGAGTTCATGATCGCCCCGATCGGTGCGGCCAGCTTCGCCGAGGCGCTGGAGATGGGCACCGGGGTCTATCACGCGCTGAAGAAGGTGCTCAAGGACAAGGGCCTGTCCACCGGTCTGGGCGATGAGGGCGGTTTCGCGCCGAACCTGGACTCGAACGCCGAGGCCCTCGATCTGATCCTGGTCGCGATCAAGGCCGCCGGGTACGAGCCGGGCAGCCAGGTCGCGCTCGCCCTGGACGTCGCCGCCAGCGAGTTCTTCGAGAACGGCTCGTACGCCTTCGAGGGCAAGCAGCTCTCGGCCGCCGAGATGACCGACATCTACGCCGAGTGGGTCGGCAAGTACCCGCTGGTCTCGATCGAGGACCCGCTGAACGAGGATGACTGGGACGGTTGGAAGACCATCACCGACAAGCTCGGTGACAAGGTCCAGCTGGTCGGTGACGACCTGTTCGTGACCAACCCGGAGCGGCTGCAGCGCGGTATCGACACCGACACCGCCAACGCCCTGCTGGTCAAGGTGAACCAGATCGGTTCGCTCACCGAGACCCTGGATGCGGTCGAGCTGGCCCAGCGCAGCGGCTACCGCTGCATGATGTCGCACCGCTCCGGTGAGACCGAGGACGTCACCATCGCCGACCTGGCGGTGGCCACCAACTGCGGCCAGATCAAGACCGGTGCCCCGGCCCGGTCCGAGCGGGTCGCCAAGTACAACCAGCTGCTGCGGATCGAGGAGGACCTCGACGACGCCGCGACCTACGCCGGTGCGTCCGCGTTCCCGCGGTTCGCTGCCAGGGGCTGAGGGTCGGCGCCTCTAGACTGGAACCGATGCCGGACAAGCCACGTACACGACGCGCGGGAGCCGGTCCGGGGCGCGGTAAGCCGCGATCCCGGACCGGCTCCCGCGCGTCCCGTACCCGGGACACCGCGGCGCCGGTCACCGAACGGCTGGAGACGCGCACCGGTGCACCCGCCGAGCCCGCCGCCGAGGATGGCCGGCAGTTCCGCCGCTTCGGGTTGACCCGGCGCGCGGTCGCGCTGTTCGTGGTGCTCGCGGTGCTGGTGCTGTCCTACGCCTCCAGCCTGCGGATCTATCTGGACACCGAGCGGCAGAACGCGGAGAACCAGCAGGCGATCCAGCGCTCCCAGGCCCGCATCGACGACCTGAACAACCAGCTGCAGCGCTGGGACGATCCGGACTACGTCCGGGCCCAGGCCCGCGAGCGGCTCGGCTGGGTGGTGCCGGGGGAGACCGGTTACCGGGTGATCGGGCCCGACGGCCAGCCGGTCGGCACCCGGATCGAATCCCAGCCCCGGGACCCCAAGAAGCCGCCGGAGGCGACCTGGTGGCAGAAGATGTGGGGCTCGGTCGGTGCCGCGGACCAGCCGGCGCCGCCACCGGTCCCGCCCTCGGCCAAGCCGCCGATCACCGACGGCACCCGGACGCCGACCCCCTCGCGTACCCCGACTCCCAAGAAGACCACCCGATGAGCCGAGAGCCTTTCACCCCCGCCGACGAGCAGGCGGTGACCGAGCAGCTGCAGCGCACCCCGCGCGGGGTGGCCGCGGTCGCGTACCGCTGTCCCGAGGGCCACCCGGGGGTGCTGATGACCCGGCCACGGCTGCCGGACGGGACGCCGTTCCCGACCACCTACTACCTGACCTGCGCCCGGGCGATCTCCGCCTGCTCGACGCTGGAATCCGGCGGCCTGATGGCCGAGATGACCGAGCGGCTCGGTCAGGACCCCGAGCTCGCCGAGGCGTACGCCGCCGCCCACCGTGCCTATCTGGCCGACCGCCAGGAACTCGGTGAGGTGTCCGAGATCGAGGGCATCTCCGCCGGCGGGATGCCCGATCGGGTGAAGTGCCTGCACGTGCTGGTCGCCCACTCGCTCGCCGTCGGGCCGGGGGTCAACCCGCTCGGCGACGAGGCGGTCCTGGCGCTCGCGAGCGTCGGCGATCAGCCCTGCCTGACGCAGGCCGCCGCACGATTCAGCAAGAGCTGAAAAGCGGCTCAGGAAAAGTTCAGACCCCCGAGAAGGTGCGGAGTCATGCGAAAACATGACACCCTGACCTGAGAGAAGCTTGAGATTCCGGGATGGCCCTGACACGCATCTCCGGTACCATCCGGGGTGGAAATCGGTCCACGACGACCACCGAGCAGAGTTAGTCTGATGGGACTGACCCGCAGGACGCAGGAGGACACGAGCAGCAATGGCAACCTGGCAGTGGTTCGTGCTGGCCATTCCGGCGCTGGTGCTCGTCGTCTCCATCGTGATGATCATCCGCCTGTTGCTCGGGGCGACCCAGTCGCCCGCCGACGAGCAGGAGGCGGCAGCTCAGCCGGCGCGGGAACAACCGGCCGAGGAGTCCGATCCGGTGGAGCTCGGCGCCCCCTTCGATGCACTGTTCATCGGTGAGGACGAGGTGGCCCCGGAGCGGGCCGCCGACGATCAGTACCGTCGTCCGGTGAGCCCGGCCGAGCCGGAGACCGTGGTGCCGCGCCGGGTGACCGAGTCGCCGTCCTGAGCAGGCCGGGCCCGGCAGCAGGCCGGGCGTACGCCCCCGTAGCCCAACGGCAGAGGCAGGCGGCTTAAACCCGCCCCAGTATGGGTTCGACTCCCATCGGGGGCACCCCTGAGCCGACCCCGAGCAGGGGCGGATCGGTGGTCCGGTTGGCTACCATGGGGTACGCAACACTCCTGCGATCCGGAGGAATCCATGCGCACTTCGAACCCCGTTCTCTCCCGCGACGACGCCTTCTCGCCGTACCTGCAGCAGGGCGGAACCCGACAGGGCGCCCCGCAGCAGCAGGGTGGGCGGATGACGATCGACGACGTCATCGCCAAGACCGCGGTCACCATGGCCGTGGTCATGCTGGTGGCCGCCGCCACCTTCTTCATGATGCCGGATCAGCTGATCTTCCCGGCTGCCATCGGGGCCTCGCTGGCCACCATCGTGATCACCTTCATCGTCGCGGCCCGTCGGCACGTGCCGGTCGGGCTGGTCATGGTCTTCGCCGCGCTCGAGGGCGTGATGGTCGGTGGCATCTCCAAGATCTTCGAGACCATCTATCCCGGGATCGTCGTCCAGGCCGTCTTCGGCACCTTCGTCGCCGCCGCGGTGACCCTGGCGACCTACAAGTTCTTCAACATCAAGGTGAGCGGCCGGTTCGCCAAGATCGTCGGCATCGCGACGATCGCGATGGCGGTCGCCCTGCTCGCCAACTTCGGGCTGTCCTTCCTGGGCATCAACCTGGGTCTGCGCTCGGGTGTCACCGGCCCGGTCGGCCTGCTCCCCATCCTCATCTCCGCGATCGCGGTGGTGCTGGCGGTGCTGAACCTGATCCTGGACTTCGACTACATCGAGCGCGGCGTCGCGATGGGTGCGCCGGCCAACCAGTCCTGGAAGGCCGCCTTCGGCCTCACCGCGACCCTGGTCTGGCTCTACGTCGAGCTGCTGCGCATCATCAGCTACTTCCGGCGATAGTCGGAGGCCCCGCCCGAGCTTCGCGATCCAGCGAATCCACCGTGCACCCCGCGAGCCCTGCAGGGCTGGGGGTATGCACCCAGGATTCGCTGGATCGCTGGCGTTCAGAGGTTCTTGTCGAGCAGGGAGCGGGCGCCGGCGGTCCACCAGACGCGGCGCCAGGCGGCCAGGTCGACCCACTGGGCCGCTGAGGTCGTCCCGCCGACGTCGTGCACGACCGGATCGGTGGGTTCGGCGCAGGTGCCGGCATAGACCAGGCGCACCGCGTGAAAATCCTCCAGGGTGCCGTTCGGCGCCCGGCCGATCCAGTGGTCGGACTGCACCGCGACCAGGTCACCGATCTCGATCCGCTGCCCGGACTCCTCCCAGGCCTCCCGGACCACCGTCCGCGGCGGCTCCTCACCCGGATCCACCCCGCCGCCGGGCAGCCCCCACTGGCCGGGCACATGGGTCCGGTCGGAGAACTGGGTGGCCAGCAGGCCGCGGGGTGAGGTGACGATCCCGTACGCCGCCACCCGCTGCCGGACCTGGGGCACCTCACCCGGTTCGGTGTGCAGATCCGGATCCAGACCGCGCGGGCGGCGCAGCCGGACCTGACCGTGGGAATGCGGTGCGCCCTGCACGGTGAGCACGATCTCCTCACCGTCGCGGGTGGCCGACAGCGGGCGGGTCAGGCTGAGCCCGTGCTGCCAGACCGCGACGTGCGGATCCTCACCGTGGCCGAGGTCGCTGGCGAACAGCTCCCTCCCGCCAGGGGTCGACACGCACACGATCCGCATCCGTCCATCATGGCGCGTTGATCAAGGTGTAGCGAGCCGCCGGGCAGGCGACGCTACACTTTTGCCGATTCCCTCGGAGGTGCGGATGCAGTACAACGACAACGCTCGGCTCGATCCCGGACAGGTGTCCGGCGGTGGTGGCGGAGGCGGCGGCGGCCGGATCGCGGTCGGCGGTGGTATCGGCATGATGATCGTGCTGTTCCTGCTGTCCCAGTTGCTCGGGGTCGATCTGACCAGCATGGCCGGCGGCACCAGCAGCCAGCCGCAGGAGGATCCGAACGCGCCGAACCCCTACGCCAACTGCCGCACCGGTGGTGACATCCAGACCAACCGCGACTGCCGCTTCGTGGCGTACACCAACTCGATCCAGGGCTACTGGTCGCAGACCCTGCAGGGGTACCAGACCACCCAGACCCGAATCTTCACCGGCCAGATCTCCACCGGCTGCGGGACCGCGAGCTCGGCGGTCGGGCCGTTCTACTGCCCGGCCGACCAGTACATCTACCTGGACACCGGCTTCTTCGACCAGCTCTCCGGCCAGCTCGGCGCCCAGGGCGGCGACGGCGCCGAGGCGTACGTCATCGCCCACGAGTACGGCCACCACATCTCCAACCAGATCGGCACCATGCAGCAGGCCCAGTCGGCCGGCAACGTGACCGGTCCGGATTCCCCGCAGGTACGCCTGGAGCTGCAGGCCGACTGCTTCGCCGGGGTCTGGCTGAAGAACGCCACCGCCGACCCGCAGGGCCCGATCTCCGGGGTCACCCAGGACGACCTGAACCGTGCGGTGGATGCCGCGATCGCCGTCGGTGACGACCGGATCCAGCAGCAGACCCAGGGCCGGGTCGACCGGGAGTCCTGGACCCACGGCTCCTCGGCGATGCGCAAGCAGTGGCTGTCCACCGGCTACAACTCCGGCAATCCGAACAGCTGCGACACCTTCGCCAACAACGCCCGGGTGTCCTGAGCGGTACGCCCGGGGCTCAGCGGCGCGGGCAGATCACCAGGCCGTCGGCCGCCCAGATGCGGCGTTCGCAGTCGAAGTTGTTGGTCAGCGCGGCCGTGACCAGCGGGTTCGCCTTCTCCACGTCGAACCAGCTCTCCTCGATCACCACGTAGCGGGCCCGCGGATTGCTCAGACAGGCCAGGTTCTCGGCGAAGCTCTGGGTGGCCTCGATGGCCGCCGCCTGCTTGCCGGTGGCGCGTTGCAGGAAGGTGGGGGAGGCGTACCGGCAGGGCGTCGGGTTGCGCAGCACCCATTGGGTGTTGAAGGCCAGATAGATCACCTGGGAATCCGGCGGCAGCACGTGATGCACCCGCTCGGCGGTGGCGCCGGCGTACTTGGCCGCGGTCAGGTTGACCGCCGGGGTGACGGTGCGGTGCGCCAGCGAGAACGAGTAGGTCGCCCGCGGTGACAGCGTCACCACCAGCGGCAGCAGGCAGCACATCGCCATCCAGCCCCGGCCCGAGGAGATCCGTTCGGAGAAGATCTCCCGAAACGCCGACGGCTGCCAGTAGACCAGCAGCACCCCGACCGCGACCACGGCCAGCTCACCGGCGAGCGCCAGCCAGGAATTCCGGGTGCGGAAGCTGGTACCGGGCACGAACAGCAGGCAGGAGACGGCGAAGCCGAGCGCGGCGGTGATCGGCAGTGCGATCGGTACGCCGTCGCCGGCGCGGATCGCCCGGTGCGCGATGGTGGCGACCGAGACCGCCGAGAAGACCGGCAGCGCCGCCAGGTGGTAGAGGAAGTTCTGGTGCTGCACCAGGAACGGCACGGTCAGGATCGCCATCACCAGCAGGTTGCCGAGTGCCCAGCGGCGGTGACTGCCGCCGCGGTGCCACAACCAGACCTGGGCGACCAGGGCCACCACGATGATCGGCGAGACGACCAGCTCGTTCACCAGCCCCTTGCCGCTGGCGGCCAGTGCGGCGGCGGTGAGCGGCGGGTTGAGCGCCGGCATGTCCTGCAGCCATTGCCATTCGCGCGGTTCGACCGCGACCGTGATCCCGAACAGGGTGAGCGTGCCGACCGCGGTGACGACCGCGGTCCGCAGCGCCAGCCGGCGATCCAGCGCGGCCAGCAGCAGGATCGCGGCCAGCGCGGTCGCTGCCGTGGTGAACTTCAGCAGCACCACCACCGCGAGCAGCAACCCGGCCAGCAGCGGCCCGAGGAACCGGCTGCGGTCGCGGGCCAGCGCGACCCCGATCGCCAGCACCGCGAGCGCTGCGGCGTACCACTCGGGTTCGGCGAAGTCCCACCCGGGTGCCCAGGCCAGCGCGGCGGTGGCCGCCAACCCGATCCACTCGGCCCCGCGGACGCCCGCCCAGCGGCGCAGGCTGCGATACAGCAGCACCCCGGCACAGACCGCGAGCAGGATCGAGACGAGCCGGACCATGATCTCCTCGGTCCAGTACTCACCGGGGGAGAGGGCGCCGATCAGCGCCATCAGCCCGCGGCTGAGCAACGGCCGGTGCACCCAGGTCTCGCTCCAGCCCAGACCCGCACCGGCGGTCACCTGCAACCCGCCGAGCACGTAACGGACGTCCTGGTTGATGCCCGGCCGGACCACCTGGACCGCGGTGATCAGCACGGCGAGACCCACGAGCAGCGTCCGCCAGGTTCGGGGGAAGTGCCGCGTCTCCACGCGACGAACTTACCCTGCGTGGCCACCGTCCCCGCACACCCCCGAACCCGGCCGGGGCGACCGCGTAGGCTCGAAGGACGATGATCAAGTACCTGGGATCGAAGCGGACCCTGGTGCCGGTGCTCGGGGAACTGTTCGCCCGCTCCGGTGCCCGGACCGCGGTCGACCTGTTCACCGGGACCACCCGGGTCGCCCAGGAGTTCCTCCGCCGCGGCGGGTCGGTGCACGCCAACGACACCGCGGCGTACGCCGAGGTGCTGGCCCAGTGCTATGTCGAGACCGACCCGGAGACCGTCGACCCCGCCGAGCTCGCCGAGGCGCTGGCGGAGCTGGCGGCGCTGCCCGGCCGACGCGGTTACGTGACCGAGGTGTTCTGCGAACGGGCCCGCTATTTCCAGCCGCACAACGGAATGCGGATCGACGCGATCCGCGCCGGAATCGACGAGCGGTACGCCGATCATCGCTTGCGGCCGCTGCTGCTGACCGCGCTGCTGGAGGCCGCGGACCGTGTCGATTCGACCGTCGGGTTGCAGATGGCCTTCCTGAAGAGCTGGTCCACCCGCTCCCACCGCGCGCTGCAGCTGCGCGCCCCGGTGCCGGCGCCGGGGGTCGGCACGGCCTGGCGGTTGGACGCCTACGAGGCGGTACGCCGGCTGCCGCCGGTAGACCTGGCCTATCTCGACCCGCCCTACAACCAGCACCGCTACTTCACCAACTACCACGTCTGGGAGACCCTGGTCCGCGGTGACGAACCCGAGCACTACGGGATCGCCTGCAAGCGCATCGACGCCCGCGGCGCACACACCCACAGCCCCTGGAACAGCCGCCGGCGGATGCCCGCCGAGTTCGCCCGGGTGCTCACCGAGCTGCGCGCCGAGGTGCTGCTCGTCTCCTACAACAACGAGGGATTCCTGCCCCTGGAGACATTGCGGGAACTCTGCGGCACCGGTGGACGCAGCGTCGAGGTGCTGGAGTTCGACACCGCACGGCATGTCGGCGCCCGGATCGGTATCCACAACCCGGCCGGGGTCAAGGTCGGCCAGGTCAGCCACACCCGCACCACCGAATATCTGCTGGTCTGCGGCGAACAGGCCCGGGTGGCCGCGATGGTCGAGGAGCTGCCGTCGGCGGGTGCCCCGGACGGGCCGCCCGCGGTGGAGGCGGCCGGGTGAGTTCGGCACACATCCCGCTGGGGCCGACCGCCGCCGAGACCGCGCCCCGGTTGCTCGGGGCGGTGCTGCGCCGCGGGCCGGTGGCGGTCCGGATCACCGAGGTGGAGGCGTACGAGGGGCAGGACGACCCGGCCTCGCACGCCTGGCGCGGGCCGAGCCGGCGGAACGCGGTGATGTTCGGCCCGGCGGGGCATCTGTACACCTACCAGATGCACGGGCACGTCTGCTGCAACGTGGTCTCCTCCCCGGCCGGGGTGGCGAATGCCGTGCTGATCCGGGCCGGTCGGGTGATCGACGGCATCGAGGTGGCCCGGGAGCGCCGCGGGCCGTCGGTGCGCGACGCCTGGCTGGCGCGCGGCCCGGGCTGCCTGACCAGGGCGCTCGGGATCACGATGGCGGACGGGGACACCGACCTGTTCGATCCGCGGTCGGCGGTACGCCTGGAGCCGGGCGACCCGGTGGGACCCGACCCGATCCGGCTGCGGTCCGGGCCCCGGGTCGGCGTGTCCCGGGCCGCGGAGGAGCCGCTGCGGTTCTGGCTCGCCGACGAACCCAGCGTCTCGGCGTACAAGAGAGTGGGGCGCAAGCCCCCGACGCGGTAGGAGCTGCGCGTGCCCTCGCACGAGAAGGGCTTCGCCCCTCGTGCGACTAGAATCCCGCCCGTGCAACCACCAGGCTGGTACCCCGATCCGTCCGGACAACCGCAGAGTTTCCGGTTCTGGGACGGTCAGGTCTGGACGCCGGTCACCACCCGCGATCCGAACACCCCGTGGCCGACGCCGGCCGAACTGGGCCGGCCCGGGTTGCAGCCGCTCGGCCAGGGCGCCGACCGACCGGCCGGGCCGAGCCTCGGCGTACCTCCTGCTCCCACCGGTCCGGCACCCCAGCCGCCGCGTTCGACGACCCCGCTGGTGATCGGCGGGGCGGTGTTCGTGCTGATCGCGGTGATCATCGGGGTCGCCCTGTGGCGGACCGGTGGCGGTCAGCCGAGCCCGGCGCCGTCCGCGTCGGCCGCACCGTCGGTGCCGAGCGCTGCCGGTACGCCGAGCGGACCGGTCCGGTTGCGCTGTGACAACGGCAACGGCAATGCCACCAATCTGCAGGCGGCGAGCTACTCCTCGACCGGGGCGCGCTACGACGCACCGTCGAATTTCGCCTTCCGCTACAGCAAGAGCTACTGGGAGTGGGCCGACGACTTCTCCGCCTTCGGGGTCTATTCCGGCGGGCAGGAGGCCGGCATCGTGCTCGGTGGGCTGAGCGCCGGCAACGGGTTCACCGATACCGCGACCGCGGGGGAGCAGGTGCTCTCCTGCATGGAGGGGACCCTCTCCAGTGACAAGCCGACGAAGGCCGAGGGCGCCCGCACCGAACCGATCGAGATCGGCGGGATGCAGGGCCACCGGACGACCGCCCGGATGAACTCGCCGAGCGAGGCCCGGCCGCTGCTGGTCACGATCACCGTGGTGGATTCCGGCCAGCCCGGCAAGCTCGCCCAGCTGATCACCTTCGTCCGCGAGGGCAACCCCGTCGCCGCCCAGGTCGAGCAGGCCGCGTCCACCCTCCGCCGCGGCTGACCGGCGGCCGAGTGGCTAGCGATACAGCGCGAGCTGCTCGGGGAGGGCGACCGCGTAGTGCCCCGGGATCGTCGGGTCGCGGTCGTTCAGCGGCCGGGTCGCTGCCACGGCGAGGATCCCGGCGATCGTGAACTGGGCCGGTTCGGCGGCGCTCCGACCGGTGGCATTGCACGGAATCGACGTGGTGACACGGAAATCGACCATCGGCCGGGCCGGGTCGGACCGCTGCCGGGCCCGGAAGGTACGCACCTGGTCGCAGGCGAGCCAGTGCTCGTCGCCGAGCGTGGTCTGTTCCCCGGACTCCGGGTCCAGGGCGATCAACCGGCCGTTGCTGGCCAGCACCGGGGTGGCCGCCGGGGCGCGGACGGGCAGTCTGCCGCTGGTCGGCGGACCGGGATTCGCCACCTCCCGGCGCCACAGTTCCTCACCGCCGGCGTCGGCCGCCAGATAGGTCACCCCGGCACCACCGGGGCGTACGGCACCGCTCGGGCTGCGGGTGAAGCCGAGCTTGTCACCGGTGCAGGCCAGTGCGACGCCACCGGGGCACACCCAGGAGCGGCCCTCCTTCGACCAGAGCAGTTCACCGTCGACCAGGTTGACCGCCGCCTGGGTGACCTCGCCGACCCCGAACGCCGACCCCGGTGTGCCGAGCGGTAGCGGCCGGGCGGTCACCTGCAGCTGGGTGCTCTCCTCATCGACGGTGATCTCCAGCCAGCTCCTCGCCGGGTCCACATCGGTACCGAGCCAGTCGCTGACCGGTTTCTCCCACTGGCCCAGCTCGCCGGTCATCCCGACCATCGTGGCGCCGCCGCGGCGCACCAGATAGCCGCCGTTGCCGAGCGGGCGGACCTGGTCCACCGGGCCACCGGGCAGTTGCAGCGGGGCCAGCGTGCCCCGGTCCGGATCGACCCGGAGCAGGGTGCGGCGACCGCCCTCGATCTTCTCCACGCAGATGCCACCGATCACCCGGCAGCTGCCCAGGTTGCCGCCGGTGCCGAGGGGGAGCTGGTACGCCGCCTCCCCGGTCCGGGGGTCGGCGAGCAGCAGGGTCTGCCCACCCGGATCGCCGCTCAGGTACGCCACCAGTTCCCGGCCGCCGACCTTCCCGGTGGTCAACCGGGGCTCGATCCCGTCGGCGACCGCGCCCAGGCTGGCCGGACGACGCCACAGTTCGCGGCCGTCGGCCAGGTCGAGGGCGACCAGGTCGAACTGGCCGTCCCGCGCCGACTCGTAGGCGAGCACGGCCTGTTCGGTGACCGCGGGTCGGGAGGCGGGCCGGAAGGGCACCGCCCAACTGGGGGTGACGTGCCGGACCATCGCCTCGATCGGGGTGGTGGCGCGCAGCGACAGGTCGGCGAGCACCCGCGGCTGCTCCCGGGTGCAGCCGGCCAGCAGGATCAGGACCAGCAGCATCGCCCAGCACCACGGCCAGCGTCTCCTCGGTCCCACCGGGGCAGCCTAAGGGGTGTGCGGTCAGCCGGGCCGACGACGATGGCCGGAACCCGCCGGATGGGCCCACCGGCGGCTAGGGTGAGGGCCGTGAGCAACGCCGGATACAGCAGCACGCCCGGACAGGCCGGCGGGGTCGCCGTCCTTCCGCCCAGCCCCCTCGATCTCGGGAAGACCCTGTCGGGGGCGTTCCGGGTGATGAAGTCCCGGCTGGCGCAGTTGATCGTGCTGGCCCTGCTGCCGATCGCGGTCGGCATCCTGCTGATCGGCGCCGCCGCCGTGCCGCTGGTGCTCGGGATCGTGCAGATGATCAGCAACCGTGGCCAGTTCAGCGGGCTGATCGTGCTCGGTGTGCTGCTGATCTTCGCCACCGTGGTGATCACCGCGCTGGTCAACATCAAGGCGCAGGGCATGATGGCGCTGGCCGCCCACGATTCGGCGACGGGCCGTCCCGATGCCGGGCTGTCCGATCTGTCTTCACGGACCCGCGGCCTGGTCGGCCGGGTGCTGCTGTTCGCGCTGATGGTCGTCGGGGCGGTACTGCTGCTCTACGGCGTGATGGCGGCGGTGATGATCGGCACCATGCTCACCGCGATCAACACCTCGAGCAGCCGGGGCGAATCGGCCATCGCCGCAGTCGTCGGTGTCTATCTGCTGATGATGCTGATCATGGGTGCGCTCGGGCTGCTGGTGTTCTATCTGCAGATCCGTTTCCTCTACTTCATCCCGGTGCTCGCGGTCGAGGGCACCGGCGCCATCGACTCGCTGCGCCGCTCCTGGGGCCTCACCCGCAACAACGTGCTGCGCACCCTGGGTTACTACCTGGTCGCCTCGCTGATCGTCGGTGCGGCCAATACGGCGGTGTCGATGATCGGCCAGGTCATCTCGGCCGCGGCCGCACCGAGCAGTTCCTCGATGAGCAATTCCAGTGATCCCGCGCAGGTGCTCGCGGGGCTGGCGGCGCTCGCGCCCGGGCTGATCGTCATGATGCTGCTCTCCGCGCTCGTCGGCCTGCTCGCGGTACCTTTCATCACCTGCGTGCTGACCGTGATGTACGCCGACCAGGTCCAGCGCGCGCAACTGCCGAACGGTGGCCGTGGTGGCTACGGGACGGCGTACGCCCCGCCGGCGTACCCGAATCAGGGCTATCCGAATCAGGATCAGGGCTGGCCGAATCAGGGTCAGGGCTGGCAGCAGCCGCCGCAGCAGCCCGGCTGGGGCCAGCAGAACCCGGGCGATCAGGGTTGGGGCCAGCCGCCGTACCGGGGCTGAGCCGGCTCAGTTGCAGGTGACGCCGGTGGCGTGCACCGGGCAGTAACCGTTCGGGTTCGCGTCCAGGTATTGCTGGTGGTAGTCCTCGGCGTAGAAGAACTCCGGGGCCTCGACGATCTCGGTGGTGATCTCGCCGAATCCCTTCTCGGCAAAGGCTTTGGCGTACCGGTCCCGCACCTCGGTGGCGATCTTATGCTGCTCGGGTGAGGTGGTGTAGATCGCCGACCGGTACTGGGTGCCGACGTCGTTGCCCTGCCGCATCCCCTGGGTCGGGTCGTGGTTCTCGAAGAACACCTTGAGCAGATCGGCGTAGGAGACCATGCTCGGGTCGAAGGCCACGCGCACGGTCTCGGCATGCCCGGTCCGCCCGGCGAAGCAGACCTCCTCATAGCTCGGGTTCGGGGTGAACCCGCCCTGATAACCGGCCGCGGTCACCTCGACCCCGTCGAGCTGCCAGAACAGCTTCTCCGCACCCCAGAAGCAACCCAGCGCGAAGAATGCCTCCTCGGTGCCCTCGGGCGTGGAATGCACCTCGGTGCCCAGCACCCGGTGCATCGTCGGGGTCGCCAACACCGGCTCGGCGCGACCCGGGAAGGCGCGCTCGGGGGTGACCATGGCCTGCTTCGAAGAGAGTCCGAACATGTCTTCCATTATGCTCCCCGGCTCCCAGCGCCTCACTCCAACCCGGGCCGTTCGAGCGCGCGGGAGAGCTGGGTGAGCAACAGCGCCAGCACCACCAGCCCGATACCGATCACGACCGGCGCGCGCAGCCCGAGGCCGGCCGCGATCGCCAGCCCGCCCAGCCAGGGCCCCACCGCGTTGCCGACGTTGAACGCCCCGACATTCATCCCCGAGGCGAGCGTGGGTGCGGTGCCGGCCACCTGGAAGATCCGGCCGTTGATCGCCGGTACCAGCAGACCGGTGGCCACCCCGAGCAGCACCTCGGCGACGATCACCGCGACCGGATGCCAGCTGGCGGCGAGCACCAGCAGCAGCGCGCCGGCGAGCACCAGCAGGCAGCGGCGTACCGTCACCAGCAGGCCGGCGGTGACCAGCCGGTTGCCGATCCGGATCCCGACCAGCATCCCGACCCCATTGCCGAGCAGCACCAGCGGCACCACCGCGGCCGGTACGCCGGCCACCTCGGTGAGCAGCGGGCTGAGGTAGGAGAAGGCGCAGAACACCGCGCCCTGGAAGGCCGCGGTGGTGCCCAGGGCGACCAGGGCGGCCGGCCGGGTCAGCACCCGCAACTCGCGGCGGGCCAACCGCAGCAGGGGTTCGCTCGGCACCGACGACCGGTCGCGGATCGCGACCGCCTGCAGCACGAACAGCAGCAGGCTGGCCAGCGCCACGGCGATGAAGGCCGCCTTCCAGCCGGCCCGCTGGCCGAGCCAGGTGCCGGCCGGTACCCCGACGATGTTGGCCAGCGACAAGCCGGTGACCAGCGCCGCCAGCGCCCGGGGGACCCGGGTCTCGTCGACGGTCCCGATCGCGATCAGCGAGGCCACCGCCCAGTAGGTCGCGCAGGCCACCGCGGCGATCCCACGGGAGACGAGCAGCACGCCGTAGCCCCCGACGAACACCGGCAGCAGATGGGCGGCACCGAAGACCGCGAGCGCGCCCAACAGGGTGAGCCGGCGCGGCAGCCGCAGGGTGAGCAGGGCCATCACCGGGGCGCCGACGAGCATCCCGATCGCGAACATGCTGATCAGCGTGCCGACCGCTGGTATCGGCACCTGCAGGTCCGCGGCGATCAGCGGCAACAGGCCCGCGGGCAGGAACTCCGAGGTGCCGACGACGAAGACGCCGGCGGCGAGCAGCGGCACCGTGCCGCGGCGGGTGGGGGAGGTGGTTCGGGTATCAGTGGTCATCTGGGGAGGACTCCCGGTCCGTGGTTGGGGTGTGCCCGGTGGGCCACACTGGATGGATGCGGATGCGACGCGATGAGCTGGCCGATTTCCTGCGGCGGCGCCGGGAGGCGCTCGACCCCCGCGATGTGGGCCTGCACAGCCACGGGCGGCGGCGTACGCCGGGTCTGCGGCGTGAGGAGGTCGCGATGCTGGCGACGATGTCGACCGACTACTACGTGCGCCTGGAGCAGGGCCGCAGTCCGCAGCCCTCGCCGCAGCTGCTGGCTGCGCTGGGCCGGGCGCTGCGGTTGAGCTGCGACGAGCTGCACCACCTCTATCTGCTGGCCGGGCAGACCCCGCCGCTCGGCCCGGACGCGACGAGCCGGCACGTCACCCCGGCGGTGCTGCACATCATGGATCGGCTGGTGGACACCCCGGTCCAGGTGATCGACGACCTGGGGAATCTGATCGCCCAGAACCCGGTGGCCGACGCCCTGTTCGGCTGCGCCCACCCAGCCGACGGGGAGCAGCGCAACATCATCCGCCGCTGGTTCACCGACCCGCTGCTCCGCGCACCGTTCACCGCCGACGAGATCGCCTGCCTCAGCCGGTCCCATGCGGCGGATCTGCGGGCGGCGTACACCCGGCGATTGGCGCTCGGCGCGGACGCCGAGGCCAGCGAGCTGGTCGAGACGCTGCTCTCCGAGAGCGCCGAGTTCGCCGAGCTGTGGGAGCAGCACGAGGTCGAGGTCCGGTTGACCGGCACCATGAAGGTCGACCACCCCGACGTCGGCCGGATCGAGCTGGATGTGCAGACCCTCACCTCGCCGGCCAGCGACGGTCAACGGATCATGATCTTCACCCCGCCGCCGTGCAGCGACGCCCGCTCGCTGCTGGAGGTGCTCAGCGTGATCGGCAGCCAGCGCTTCGGGCCCGCACACGATCCGGTGCGGACCGAGCAGGTGCCGGCGCCGGTCACCCAGCCGCCCACGCCCTGACACCTCGACGATCGTCTGACTGGTCATGCCTTCAGCCTGCGCGGCACCCGATCGGGCTACCAGAGAGCGCTCACCCGAGGATCGCCGGTCCCACCCTGCGGCCCGATCGGGCCCATCGGGCGTACGCTCACCGGATGCCAGCAACCCGTGTGCCGAACCGGCTCCCACCGGTCGCCCGGCCCCGGGCGCTGATCGTGGCGCTGATCCTTCTCGAGGTCGGGGCGATCAGCCTGCTCGCCTGGGGCGTCGCCGAGACCTACGAGGCCGTGATCCGGCACAGCGGGCTGGCCCGCTTCGACCAGCCGATGCTGGACTGGATGATCGCGCACCGCACCCCGGAGCGGAACCAGCTGATCACCCTGTTCACCACCTTCGGCGGGCCGATCGTCACCCCGATCGTCGCCGCCGCGGTGATGATCGTGCTGGCGTGGAAGTGGCGCTCCTGGACACCGGTGGTGATGGTGCTGGTGGCCGGCGCCGGATCGCTGGCGATGACCGTGATCGGCAAGGACTACGTCGAGCGGGTCCGCCCGCCGCACGAGCTGGCCGTGCCGCCGTACGAGTTCTCGCCGTCCTTCCCCAGCGGCCATGCGCTGAACTCGATGGCGCTCGGCGGAGTGATCGCCTACCTGATCTGCCTCCATCTCACCCGCCGGCTCTCCCAGGTGCTGGTGATCGTCGTCGCCCTGGCGTACTCGCTGGCGATGGGCACCAGCCGGATCTATCTCGGCCACCACTGGCTCACCGATGTGGTCACCGGCTGGCTGCTCGGCCTGCTCTGGTTGCTGATGGTGATCGCCGGGCATCGGATCGGCCACCGGATCGTGCATCACGGTCCGGCGCCCGCCGACCCGGAATCCTCAGCTCCGCCGCAGGGCCAGCTCGACGAAGGCCGCCGCGGCGGGGGAGGGATTGAAGTCGCTCCAGGCGAGGTACTCGATCCGGGTCGGGGCCCCGGTGACCGGGAGCGTGCGTAACGCGGGATCGGCCGGGACCACTGCCGGCGGCAACATCGCGACCCCCAGCTGCTGACGCACCAGCTCGAGCATCAGCTCGGTGCCGGACACCTCGAAGGCCACCTGGCGGGTGATCCCGGCGGCGGCGAAGGCGAGTTCGGACTGGGTACGCCCCGGTGAGCCGGCCGGGAAGTCGGCGAAGGTCTCCTCGGCCAACTCGGTCAGCCGGACCCGCCGGCGCCCGGCCAGCGGATGCGCCGCCGACACCACCGCAACCAGCCGTTCCCGGGCCAGCACCCGGGTCCGGACACCGGTCGGCGGGGCCGAATCGGCCAGGCCGAGCACCGCCACATCGAGCCTCCCGGCCGCGATCGCGGTGATGAACTCGTCGCTGGCGCCGCCCCGCAGCCCGACCCGGACGGCCGGGTGGGCGCGGTGGAAGGCGCCGATCGCGGCGGGGATGTCGATCGCGGTGACCGTGGGGATCACCCCGATCCGGAGCGCACCGCGGATCTCACCCTCGGCGGCGGCCGCCTCGGCGGCGGCCCGGTCGGTCGCCGAGAGGGCCTCGCGGGCCGCGGGGAGGAAGGCCTCCCCGGCGGCGGTGAGCTGCACCCGGCGGCTGGTCCGGGCGAACAGGCGTACGCCGAGCTCGGTCTCCAGGGCCTTGATCTGGTGGCTCAGTGCCGACTGCACGACGAAACAGCGTTCGGCAGCCCGGGTGAAGCTGCGTTCCTCGGCCACCGCCAGCACATAGCGCAACTGCTGCAGTTCCATCACCCGAGTGTGCCCCAGAACGATCGATTCAGCTCATTGAAGTGATGAAAAACATGTGTTGGACTCATCAGTGAATCGGTCTGACGATGGATCCATGACCACCGCCACTGCCACTCCGAACCAACCGGCGACCGCCCCGAGCGCATCCTCGGGCAGCGTCGGGCGCACCCTGATCACCGCACTCGCCCCGGCGGTCTGGGGCAGCACCTACATCGTCACCACCCAGCTGCTGCCACCCGGCCATCCGCTGTTCGCCGCCCTGCTCCGCTCCCTGCCGGCCGGGCTGATCGCGCTGCTCATCTCGCGGCAGCTGCCACGTGGTTCGTGGTGGTGGAAGAGCCTGGTGCTCGGCACCCTCAACATGGGTGCGTTCTTCCCGCTGCTCTTCGTGGCCGCCCAGCACCTGCCCGGCGGTGTCGCCGCCACCCTCGGCGCCACCCAGCCGATTATGGTCGCCTTTCTGGCCGTGGCGATCCTGCGGGAGCGGTTGTCCCGGTGGCGGGTCGGTTGGGGTGTGGTCGGGGTGCTCGGGGTCGGCCTGGTGGTCCTCGGACCGGGCGCCGGACTGGATCTGACCGGGGTGCTCGCGGGGATCGCCGGGGCGCTGTCGATGGGGGTCGGGGTGGTGCTCATCAAGCGCTGGGGCCGTCCGCCGGGGGTCGGTGCGGTCGGGCTGTGCGGTTGGCTGCTCACCGCGGCCGGTCTGGTGCTGCTGGTACCAGCGCTGCTGATCGACGGGATCCCCGCCGGTATCGACTCGTACGCCGTCGGCGGTTACCTGTGGCTGGGGCTGGCCGGTGGGCTGCTCAGCTACACGATCTGGTTCGCCGGCATCGGCAGGCTGCCGGTCACCGCGACGGCGCTGCTCGGCCTGCTCTCCCCGCTGATGGCCGCGACCCTGGGTGTCCTGCTCGCCGGCGAGGCGCTGAGCGCGCTGCAGCTCCTCGGTTTCGCCGTCGCCCTCACCGCGATGGTCGCCGGCCAGCTCTCCCCGAAACGCCGCGAACCCCGCCTCAGTTGAGATCCCAGTCGATCGGGTCGGCGCCCTGACGCTCCAGCAGGGCGTTCACCTTGGAGAACGGCCGGGAGCCGAAGAAGCCGTTGTGCGCCGACAGCGGGGAGGGATGCGGGGACTTCACGTGCGGCATCCCGCCCAGCATCGGGATCAGCGACTGGGCGTCGCGGCCCCACAGGATCGCCACCAGCGGGCCGCGGCGCTCCACCAGCGCCTCGATGGCGCGCTGGGTCACCTTCTCCCAGCCCTTGTTGCGGTGGGAGGCCGATTTGCCGGGTTGCACGGTGAGGCACCGGTTCAGCAGCAGCACCCCCTGGTCGAACCAGGGTGTCAGGTCCCCGGTCTGCGCCGGCGGTACGCCCAGATCGTCGTGCAACTCGCGATAGATGTTGACCAGCGACTTGGGCAGCGGGCGCACGTCCGGGGCCACCGAGAACGACAGCCCGACCGGGTGACCGGGGGTGGGATAGGGGTCCTGGCCGACGATCAGCACCCGCACCTCGGCCAGCGGCAGCGTGAACGCGCGCAGCACGTTCTCCCCGGCGGGCAGATAACCGCGCCCAGCGGCGATCTCGGCCCGCAGGAACTCACCCATCGCGGAGATCTCGCCGGCGACCGGGGCCAGTGCCTCCGCCCAGTCGGGTGCGATCAGTTCGGTCAGCGGCTTCGCGGTCATCGGCGTTCTCCCACATCGGATTCGGTGACTGGTTCGGCGGCCGGTACGCCCGGTGGCATCCGCAGGCTGACCGCGGCCCCGGCCAGCAGCAGCACCGCGCCGGTCGCGAACGCGGCCGGCATCCCGACCTGATCGGCGATCGCGCCGGCGACGATCGGGCCCAGGATCGCGCCGATGTCGGAACACATCGAGAAGACCGCGACCGGCGTCCCACCGCGGGCGCCGGCCGCGTCGCCGACCGCTGCCGGGGGAGCGGTGCCGAGCGCGGCGGCCGCCAACCCATAGACCGCCAGCACCCCGATCAGCGCCCAGATATTCGGCACCCAGGGCAGCGCCAGCATCCCGGCCGCGCCGATCAACCCGGCGGCGATCAGCGCGGGCCGCCGCCCGACGGTGTCGACGAATCGGCCCACCGGTCCCAGCGCCAGGGTCTGCACGACCGCCGCGACGGCGAAGGCGATCCCGGTCCAGGAGGTGTCGCGGTGCAGCACCTCGACGACCAGCACCGGGGTGAGCGCGGTCCGGGTGCCCATCGAGTTCCAGCCCTGCCCGAGGTTGGCCAGGCAGGCGGCCTGGTAGCGCGGGTCGCGCAGCACCTCGCGCATCGGGCGTACCGGGGCCGCCGTCGTCGACGCCGCGGGCGCCTCGCCGGTGTTGCGCAGCATCAGCAACCCGACGGTGCCGGCGATCGCCAGCGTCACCGCGTAATAGAAGAAGGGTGCGGCCAGCGAGATCTGCGAGATCAGCCCGCCGATCGCCGGGCCGGTCATCCCGCCGAGCAGGAAACCGCTCTGGAAGAACCCGGCGGCCCGGCCGCGCAACCGGGGCGGCACCGAGTCCAGCAGCAGCGTCATCGCCGAGACGGTGAACATCGCCGAGCCGACGCCGCCGAGCCCGCGCGTCACCAGCAGCCACGGATAACTCGTCGCCAACCCCGACAGCGCACTGGAGACCGCGACGATCCAGATCCCCACCGCCAGCGTGGTCCGCCCGCCGAGCACCGCGGCGATCCGGCCACAGAACGGGCTGGTCACCAGGCGTACCAATGCGAACGCCGACACCACCATGCCGACCTGCAGATTGTTGACACCGAACGATTTGGTGAACACCGGCAGCACCGGGATCAGCACCCCGAAGCCGACCGCCACGCAGAAGGCGATCAGGCCCAGCACGATGACATCGCGGGGGAGGTCGGTACGCCGCCGCACCCACTGCCGCAGCGCCACACCTCTACCCACCCGCGCGAGGATACTCGCCCGCCGCGCTGTGGGTACTACAGTGCTCGGAACATCGACACCACCCATCACGACGACACCAGGAGGGGCATGTTCTTCAGCAGCCGGGGTGACCGTGCTGAACGGGAGAACCGGGCGCTGCGCTCGGAACTGGCCAGGGTTCAGGGCGCACAGGATCTGGAGCGGCGAGCCGAGGTCGGCGAACAGCAGCGCCAGCGGGACTTCGACCGGATGGTGCCGCGCGGGGTGCAGATCGGTGCCGCCTGGGCGTGGCGGCTGCTGCTGCTGGCGGCGCTGGCCGGTGGCATCGGCTGGCTGGTCGCCACCTTGAGTGCGGTCACCATTCCGCTGGCCATCGGCATCATGCTCACCGCCGGCCTGTCACCGATCGCGAAGCTGCTGAACAAGACCGGCATGCCCCGGGTGCTGGCCGCGCTGATCACCCTGGTCGGCGGCCTGCTGGTGGTCAGCGGTGTGCTCACCTACATCGGGATCACCATCGCCGGCCAGTCCGCGGAGTTGGGTGAGCGGGTCACCCAGGGCTGGGGGCAGTTGACCCAGTGGCTCGACCAGGGGCCCCTGCACATCAACGCCGACCAGCTGAACTCCTACTACAGCCAGGCCTTCGAATACCTGCGCCAGCAGCAGAGCCGGATCGCCACCTATGCCGCGACCGCCGGTGGTGCGGTCGGCAACTTCCTCACCGGGCTGGTGCTCGCGCTGCTGGCGATGTTCTTCATGCTCTACGACGGCCGGCGGATCTGGAACTTCCTGCTCAAGCTGGTGCCGGCCGCGGCCCGGCAGAAGACCGATGGTGCCGGCCAGGTGGGGTGGACCTCCCTGGTCGCCTACGTCCGGACCACGGTGATCGTGGCCGCGGTGGACGCGGTCGGCCCGCTGATCGCCGCGATCGTGATGGGCGTACCGATGGCGCCGGCGCTGGGTGCGCTGCTGTTCCTCTCCGCCTTCGTGCCGATCGTCGGTCTGCTGGTCTCCGGTTTCGTCGTGGTGCTGGTCACCCTGGTCACGGTGGGCTGGGTGCAGGCGCTGATCATGCTCGGCGTGATCATCCTGGTGAACCAGCTCGAGGGCAACGTGCTGCAGCCGCTGCTGATGGGCAAGGCCGTCGCCCTGCACCCGATGGCGGTGATGTTCGGCATCACCCTGGGCATCTCGGTCGCCGGCATCATCGGTGCGCTGCTGGTGGTGCCGATCATGGCGTTCGGCAAGACCTTCATCGAATACTGCGCGAGCGGGCGTACGCCCGAGGGTGTCGACGACCCGCTGGCTGGCGCCGATCAGAAGGGACAGGCCCCCGCCGGTGACGAACCGGCGAGGGCCTGAGCGGGAACGATCGACCGGGGCTCAGTCCGCGGCGTGCCGCGGGCTGGGCTCGGGGTTGCGGATGTCGACCATGTACGCCGCGGCGAGGTCGCTGCCGGCCTCGTGCAGCTTGCCGATGTCGACGGCCTGGTAGCGCTGCTCGACCGGTTCCTCGATCCGCGCCAGCACGATCGCCCGATCCTGTTCGGCGGCGAGCACGGCCAGGTCCTTGCGCAGCTCGGGGCTGAGCACGCCGCCGGGCTTCTGGGCCCGGGCGGCGACCTCGGCGGCCTGCCCCTCGGCGCGGGCCACCTCCGCCTCGTCCTCGGAGCAGAGCATCGCGGCGGTGCACCGCAACAGCGCGATCCCACGCTCCAGATCCCCGTCGCCCAGGCCGGTCACGCCCTCGCGGAGCAGCTCCCGGCCCGGCTTGGCCGCCTCCTCGGCGAGCAGCGCGTACTGCAGGCCGAGGATCCGCTCCCGGGTCCGGCCATGGCCGCTCAGGGTCGGTACCAGCTCGTTCGGTGAGCCGCTGGTCTGGTTCATCGAGTCGAGCACCTCCCGGCCGGCCTCGGTCGGGGTGTGCACGGTGTCCCGCAGCGGTACCGCCTTGATGAACAGGGTCGCCAGCAGCGCCAGCGCACCGACCGGCAGGCCGATCAGGAAGGTGTTGTGCAGCGCATCGGCCAGGCCCTGCCGGACCGCGTCGGCGATCGCCGGCGGCAGCTGGGCGAGCACGCTCGGGTCGAGCACCGCGGAGGCGTTCATCGCGCCGCCGGCCTGGGCCGCCGCACCGGCGGGCAGGTACTTGGGGATCGCGGTGTGCATGGTGGTGGTCATCACCGTGCCGTAGATCGCGATCCCGACGGTGGAGCCGACGTTGCGGAAGAACTGGCTGGAGGCGGTCGAGACGCCGAGATCCTGGCGGCGGGAGTTGTTCTGGATGACCAGGGTGTAGAGCTGCATGCAGGTGCCCAGGCCGATACCGATGACGACCATCGCCAGGGTCAGGTCGAGCTGGGTGGAACCCCAGTGCAACCGGGACAGCAGCCAGTAGCCGATCAGCATCACGATGTTGCCGAGCAGCAGGAATTCCTTGTAGCGGCCGGTCTTGGTGACCAGCTGGCCGACGACGATGCCGAGGATGATCAGGCCGAGCATCATCGGCATCAGGATCAGCCCGGAGTTGGTGGCGTTCACCCCGATCACGCCCTGGGCGTACACCGGGATGTAGATGATCGCGCCGAACATCATGATCGCCACGGCGAAGCTGGCGATGCAGCTGAGGGTGAAGATCGAGCTGCGGAACAGGCGCAGCGGCAGCACCGGATCGATGGCGCGCGTCTCGGCGAAGATGAAGATGCCGGTGAAGACCAGGCCCACGGCGTACAGGGTGATGATCTGCCAGGACGACCAGGCCCAGGTGGTGCCGCCGAAGGAGGTGGCGAGCAACAGGCAGATCAGCGCGATCGCCATCGTGAAGATGCCGAACAGGTCGATCTTCACCTTGCGCGGTTCGTGAGCCAGGTGCAGGAAGCGGCCGATCGCGACCAGTGCGACCAGGCCGATCGGCAGGGTGACGAAGAACAGCCAGCGCCAGCCCCAGTGGTCGGTGATGAAGCCACCGGCGAGCGGGCCGGCGACCGAGGTGAGGCCGAAGACCGCACCCATCACCCCCTGGTACTTGCCGCGGAAGCGGGGTGGTACCAGGTCGCCGATGATCGTCTGGGACAGCGGCATCAGGGTGCCCATGCCCAGGCCCTGGATGGCGCGGGCGCCGACCAGCATCCAGAAGTTCTGCGCGAAGCCGGAAATCACCGAGCCGAGCATGAACACGACCAGACCGGCCAGATAGAAGGGCCGGCGACCATAGAGGTCGGAGAGCTTGCCGACGATCGGCACCGTGATCGCCGAGACCAGCATGGCCGCGGTGGCCAGCCAGGAGTAGTGCTCCATGCCGCCGAGTTCGGCGACGATCCGGGGCAGTGCGGGGCCGACGATGGTCTGGCTGATGGAGGCGACCAGCATGCCCAGCATCAGGCCGATGAAGACGCGCTTGCCGGCCGCGTCCAGGTGGAACTCCTCCTTGGCCACGGGAGCGTCGGCGGTCGGCGCGGTGGACTCAGCCACGGGTTTCCTTCCGGTGCTGCGGGTTGTCATTGTCATTCGGGGTCAGGGGATCCTTGTCTTCGGTTTCGGGGTCTTCGGTTTCGGGGTCTTCGGTTTCGGGGTCTTCGGTTTCGGGGTCTTCGGGTTCGGGGCACTTGGCGGGGTTGGACTGGAGCACCTCATCGGCCAGTCGGGTCATCAGGCGCTCCAGGGTGGTCACATCGTCGGTCGACCAGGTGGACAGCCGTTCGCTGAGCAGCGCCCGGCGTTCGGTGCGGGCCCGCTCCAGCAGCGCCTCGCCACCGGCGGTGAGCGTGAAGTGCTTCGCCCGCCGGTCACCCGGGTCGGGTTTGCTGGAGACCAGGTCCGAATCCTCGAGCTGGCGCAGGTGCCGGGAGACGGTGGAGGTGTCCAGCTCGGCGGCCGCCGCGAGCTCGGTCAGCCGCAGCTCGCCGCGCAGTTCGAGCAGATGCAGCATGAAGTAGCTGCCCTGATCGACCGCGAACCGCTGGGACCGCTTGGCGGCCCTGGCCATTCCGACCATCGCGTCGATGAGCCGGTCGGCGACATCCGCCGGTGTTTCTGATGCTTGCACCAAACAAGCATAAATCCATTACTTGCACTATGCAAACAGTCTCTCCGAACTTGTCAGGAGTTATGCACCGTGTGAGCGCCGGGAACTGGCACATTGGCCCCAAGAGTTTGGTAGGGATGCGGGGTGCGCGCGATCGAGCTTCCCGAGACGGCCGACTGGAGCATCTGCGTCCGGGACGCGAGCGATGATCGGGTGCTGTACGCCCACCATCCCGAGCGATTGCTGCGGACCGCCAGCGTCGGCAAGGTGTTCCTGCTGGCCGAGGTGTCCGCCCGGTTGGCGGCGGGGGAGCTCGATCCCGACGAGCCGCTGCACTGGGAGGATGACGAGTGGGTCGCCGACTCCGGGCTCTGGTACCAGCTGCGCAGCCGCTCCCTGCCGCTGGCCGATCTCTGCCTGCTGGTCGGTGCGGTCAGCGACAACCTGGCGACCAACGTGCTGCTGCGCCGGGTCGGCATCGAGCCGGTCCGCCGGATGGCCCGGCGGCTCGGCTGCGCGGAGTCGGCGCTGTTGGACCGGGTACGCGAGGGGCGCCGCCCGACCGATCCGCCGACCCTCTCGGTCGGTCGGGCCGACGAGTTGTCGGCGCTGCTGGGTCGATTGCATCGCGGTGAGGTGCTCGGTCGGGAGACCGCCGACCGGGTGCTCGGCTGGCTGGCCACCGATACCGACCTGTCGATGGTGGCCGGCGCGTTCGGGCTCGACCCGCTCGCGCACACCGAACCGGACCGCGGCGTACGGCTGGTGAACAAGACCGGCACCATCGAGACCGCCCGGATCGACATCGGCCTGGTGAGTGCGGGCGGCCGCACCCTGGCGTACGCCGCAGCGGCCAACTGGGCGGACGGGCGCCCCGAGGTGCGCGACCAGGTGCTGGCGGTGATGCGGGAGCTCGGTCGCGCGGTCGCCGATGAGCTGGCTGGCTGAGTCTGGTCATCTCGACACGCTGCCCCGGCTCCGCTTCGCTGCGCCGGGGCAGCTACTCGATGACCGAAGGTGGTTCAGACGGTTTCGAGGAAGCGGCGCAGCATCTGCTGGCCGGTGACCAGGGAAGCGACCGGTACCCGCTCGTCCACGCCGTGCTGACCCTCGGAGCGTCGACCTTCGGGGTCGGGGCCGAGCGGAGTGAATCCGTAACCCGGGATGCCGATCCGGGCGAACGCCTTCGCATCGGTGCCACCACCCAGGCAGCCGGGGATCACCGTCCCGAGCGGGTCGAACTCACCGATCACCCGACGGATCGCGGCCAACCAGGGACCAGCCAGGGGAGCGGCCACCGGCGGCTGATAGGTGCTGTGCTCCCACGCGAGCGCACCGCCCTGCTGCGGCCCGAGCAGCTCGGCCAGGGTGGTGTCGAGCTGGTCGACGAAACCGGGTGGGCAGCGGACATCGAACTCCGCGGTCGCCATCCCGGGGATCACGTTCACCTTGTAGCCGGCGTCCAGCATCGTCAGCGTCGCCGACGCCCGGATCGTCCACGGCAGCGGACCGGCATCATCGCCGAGGGCGGCGATCACCGCCCGCACGGCCGCCTCGGCCGTCGCTTCGTCGGTGGCCGCCAGGTCGGTGACGACCTCGGCGGGCAACTCGAGAGCGCGCGCCGATTCGGTCAGCTGAGCTCGTACCGCCGGGGCCAGGTGCAGCGGCCAGCGATACTCGCGCAGCCGGGTCACCGCCGCCAGCAACCGGCTGATCGCATCCGCACTGGTCGGCCGCGACCCGTGGCCGGAGGCGCCCTGGGCGGTCAGCCGCAGATGCATCGAACCCCGCTCCGCACAGGCCACCGGATAGAGGTGCACCGCCTCACCGGTCGCGGTCCGCAGCGCCTCGCAGTGACCGCCGGATTCGCCAATGGTGCAACCGATTCCGGCGAACCGATCCGGATATGTGTCGACCAGCCACTCGGCCCCATAGGCCCCGGTGTCCTCCTCATCGGCGACGAAGGCGAACAGCACGTCGCGGCGTGGGCGGACGCCGTCGCGGGCCCACTGCAGCAGGGTGCTCAGTGACATCGCGCAGGCGTCCTTCATGTCCTGCGCGCCCCGTCCGTAGAGGTACCCGTCGGCCACCTCGCCGGCGAACGGATCGTGTGTCCACTGCTCGGCCTCCGCCGGCACCACGTCCAGATGGCCCTGGACCAGCACCCCCGGCAGCTCGGGCTCGGAGCCCGCGACCCGGAGCAGCAGGTTGGTCCGCTCGGGTGCGTCCGGGCGGGCCAGGATCTCCGGTTGCCAGCCGGCGGTGCGCAGGGTGTCGGCGACGAACTCGGTGCAGGCGCGTTCGCCGCGGGCGCGGCCGCCGCCCCAGTTCGTGGTGTCGAAGCGGATCAGCTCACCGCACAGGCGTACGACGTCGGTCGCGGTGTCACCGTCGGTCTCGGTAGGACTCACCCCTCCCACTCTGCCAAACCGTCGTCAACATTTCACGCACCTACGTTTCAGGAAGGAAACAATTGACGCATACCTCTTGACCGGGAGCTCACCGCTCCGGTTGTCTGGCGCGCAACTCGCACCAGGAGGTCGCATGTCCAGTCGTCGCACATCGTCATGGTCCAGGTTGCTGGCTGCCCTCGGGGTGCTGCTCGTCGCCCTGCTGCCCTGGGTCGGTACGCCGACCGCGCGGGCGGCCGACGCACCGGTGCTGAAGGTGGCCGTGACCGCCGACATCGACAACTTCAACCCGTTCAAGACGGTGCTGCTGACCTCCACCCAGATCAACCGGATGCAGTATGAGCCGCTGGTGCAGTGGGGGCCGGACAACAAGCTCACCGAGGGGCTGGCGAACAAGTGGGAGGCCAGCCCGGACGCGAAGACCTGGACCTTCACCATCCCGGCCGGCCGCAGCTGGTCCGACGGCCAGCCGATCACCGCCGAGGACGCGGCCTGGACCTTCCAGCAGATGCAGCAGAAGGAGGAGCTGCAGACCGCGAACGGTTCCCTGGTGGAGAACGTGACCTCGGTGGAGGCGAAGGACCCGCAGACCGTGGTGATCACCATGAAGGAGCCGCAGGCCTCCAACCCCGGCAACGAACTGCCGATCGTGCCCAAGCACATCTGGGAGAAGCTCGATGCCGCCAAGACCAACAACGACCTCTCCGACGGTCAGCCGATCGTCGGCTCGGGGCCGTTCCTGATGACCAAGTACGTCAAGGGCCAGTCGATCGAGCTCACCGCCAACCCGAAGTTCTTCCGCGGTGCACCGAAGATCGGCGGAATCACCTTCGTCTACTACAAGAACCTGGACGCCGCGGTGCAAGGTCTGCGCGCCGGTGAGATCGACCTGGTCAACGGGCTCACCCCGGCCCAGTTCAACTCGCTGAAGAACCAGCAGGGCATCACCGCGAACAACGGTGAGGGCCGGCGCTACCAGGGTCTGGCGATCAACCCCGGTGCCGTCGATGCGGCTGGAAAGCCTTTGGGTGATGGGAATCCCGCCCTGCAGAACCCGCAGGTCCGCGAGGCGATCCTGACCGCGATCGATAAGAAGGTGCTGCTGGAGCGGGTGCTCGGTGGCCTCGGCAAGCCGGGCATCACCCAGGAGCCCACCGTCTATCCCGACTACTTCGGCCTCGCCGCCGGTGCCAGCGAGCGCACCTTCGACCCGGCGAAGGCCAACCAGCTGCTCGACCAGGCCGGCTACCGCAGGGGCGCCGACGGGGTCCGCGTCGACCCGTCGGGCAAACCGCTCAAGCTGCGGCTGATGGGCCGCAGCTCCGATGCCACCCATGCCCAGCTGGCCGACTTCGTGAAGCAGTGGCTGAGCGATGTCGGGATCCCGGTCGAGACCTCGATGGTCAGCAACACCCAGGTCAACAACGACTCGACCCTCGGCAAGTACGACCTGTACTTCACCGGCTGGAGCATCGGGCCCGACCCCGACTACCAGCTGTCGATCAACCTGTGTTCGTCGCGGCCGAACGCCGACGGTTCGGGTGCGACCAGCGAGAACAACTGGTGCGACCCGAAGTTCGACCAGCTCTATGCCCAGCAGCATTCCGAGCTCGATCCGGCCAAGCGGGCCGACCTGGTCAAGCAGGCCTGGACCGTCGCCTACCAGGCCAACGTGATCGACATCGTCTACTACGCCGACTACCTGGAGGCGTACCGCAGCGACCGGTTCGCCAACTTCACCACGCAGCCGGAGAACACCGGCACGATCACCAACCAGAACGGCTACTGGGGCTACTACGGCGCCACTCCCGTCCAGGCCGGTGACACCCAGGCACAGACCGCCGGCGGCGGCAGCTCGAACACCGGGCTGTGGATCGGCATCGGCGTCGTCGCGGTCCTGGCCCTGGCCGGTGGATTCTTCGCCATGCGCCGCCGCAAGCCCGCCGAGGATCGTGAATGAGCCTGGCGGAGACCAGCGACCCGAGCGCGCTCGAGGACGTCCCGGCACCCGCCGGACTGGGTCGCTATGTGCTCAATCGGGCGATCGGTGCCGCGATCAGCCTGATCCTCATCGTGGTGGTCGGATTCTTCGTTTTCCGAATCCTGCCTGGCGATCCGGCGATCACGATGACCCGCGGCCGCCGGGTCAGTGCCGCGGACGTGGACCGGCTGCGGGAGCAGTTCGGGCTGGACCAACCGTTGCCGGTGCAGTTCTGGAAGTACCTGACCGGGCTGGTCACCGGTGACCTGGGCACCTCCTACACCTACGACGCGCCGGTCACCCAGCTGATCGGGGAACGGGTGGGGTCCACTCTGCTGCTCACCGGCACCGCGGCCGCGATCTCGGTGGTGCTCGGCCTGTGGCTGGGTCAGCGGGTGGCCTGGCGGCGCGGTTCCACCTTCGACAAGGCGCAGACCGGGATCGCGCTGGTGTTCTGGTCGGTGCCCACCTTCTGGCTGGGTCTGCTGCTGCTGATGCTCTTCGGCGGCACCCTGCAGTGGTTCCCGACCGGCGGCATGACCACCCCGGGCAGCACCGCCACCGGGTTGGCGTACGCCCTGGACGTGGCCAGACATCTGGTGCTGCCGGTGCTCACCATGGTGGCGGTGGTCTATGCCCAGTATCTGATGGTGATGCGCGCCTCGGTGCTGGAGGAGATGAACGCCGACTATCTGACCACCGCCCGCGCCAAGGGCCTGCGGGAGGACCTGGTCCGCACCCGGCATGCGGTGCCGAACGCCCTGCTGCCGACGGTGACGCTGATCTTCCTCACCCTCGGCCACCTGATCGGCGGTGCGATCACCGTGGAGACGGTGTTCTCCTGGCCGGGGCTGGGCTATCTCACCTTCCAGGCGCTCGACGGCCCGGATCTGCCACTGCTGCAGGGAACCTTCGTGGTCTTCTCCAGCATCGTGGTGCTGATGAACTTCGTCGCCGACCTGCTCTATCGGGTGTTGGACCCGAGATTGAAGGTCGCCTGATGACCTCCGAACCGACGACCGGACCGGCCACCTCCGCGACCGCCATCGCCAGCCGTCGGCGACGGCAGCGGGTCGCCGCGAACTGGGCCCTCTTCGCCGCCAACCGGGCCGGCCTGGTCGGGCTGATCGGGTTGCTGTGCGTGCTGGCGCTCGCCCTGCTGGCGCCGCTGCTGGTGCCCTTCGACAGTTTCGATGTCACCCGGTTGACCGCATCGGCCAACCAGCCACCCTCGGCGGCCCATCTGCTCGGCACCGATCCGGTGGGCCGCGATGTCCTCGGCATGCTGCTGTGGGGATCGCGGATCTCCTTGGTGGTCGGGTTCTCCGCGACCTTGATGTCGATGCTGATCGGCACCCTGATGGGCATGCTGGCCGGTCACTTCACCGGCGTGACCCAGCTCGTGCTGCTCCGCATCATCGACTTCTTCCTGGTCATCCCCAGCCTGGTGCTGGCCATCGTGCTCTCCACGATGCTGACCCGCGGCGTGCTCACCATCGTGATCGCCATCGGGTTGACCAGCTGGGCCGCGACCGCGCGGATCGTCCGCTCGCAGACCCTCACCATCGAGGCCCGGCCCTACATCGAACGGGCCCAGGCCCTCGGCGGCGGGCACGGCCATCTGCTGCTCCGGCACGTGCTGCCGGCAGTGATCCCGCTGGTGCTGGCGAACACCACGCTGATGGTCGGCTCGGCGATCATCTCGGAGTCCACGCTGTCCTTCCTCGGCCTCGGTGATCCGACGCAGATCTCCTGGGGGTCGATGCTGAAGAGCGCCCTCGACACCGGTGCGGCGACCGCCGGCTACTGGTGGTTCGTACTGCCCCCGGGGATCGCGATCGTGATCGTCGTGCTCTGTTTCACCCTGGTCGGCCGCGCCCTGGAGGCCGTGGTCAACCCCACCCTGCGGGAGCGCCGATGACCACCCTCGAATGGCGCGGGGTGAGCGTACGCTACCGGTCCCGCGCGGACGACCCACCGGCCGTCGACGATGTCAGCCTGCGGATCGGCTCCGGTGAATCGGTCGGGCTGGCCGGTGAATCCGGCTGCGGCAAATCCACCCTCGCCGCGACCGCGCTGCGACTGCTGCCACGCAGCGCCACCGTCAGCGGTGAGATCCTGGTCGACGGTGAGGACGTGACCACGATGAACTGGGGGCGGGTCCGCGCGGTCCGCTGGACCGCCGCGGCGATCGTCTTCCAGGGCGCGATGCACTCGCTCAATCCGGTCCGCCGGATCCGCTGGCAGATCGCCGAGGCGCTCAGCCTGCACGCGGACGAACGCTGGGCCGACCAGGCGGCCCGCGACCGCCGGGTGACCGAGCTGCTGGCCCGGGTCGAGCTGCCTGCCGATCGCGCGGATGCCTATCCACACGAGCTTTCCGGCGGCCAGAAGCAGCGCGTGATGATCGCGATGGCGCTCGCCTGCGACCCCGACATCATCATCGCCGACGAGCCGACGACCGCCCTCGACGTGGTGGTCCAGGCCCAGGTGCTGCAGGTGCTCTCCGAGCTGGTCAGCGAACGCGGGCTGACGCTGATCATGATCAGCCACGACCTGTCGGTGCTCGCCCAGGTCTGCCAGCGGCTGGTGGTGATGCAGTCCGGGCGGATCGTCGAACAGGGGGAGACGGCCGCGGTGGTGGCCGACCCGGAACATCCGCACACCCGGGAGCTGGCGGCCGCGTTCCCGACGATCGGTGACGAACGGTCCCGGTTGCGTGTCGGTCGCGCCGCGCGGGAGGAGGAGTTCGATCCCGACGCCGTCGCCCGGGACCGCGACCGGGAGCTCGGTGCCGAACTGCTCCAGGTGCGCGATCTGGTGGTCGACTTCCGGGCCCGGGGCAAGCGGCTGCGGGCGGTCGACCACGTCTCGCTGGGGTGCCGCCAGGGCGAGGTGGTGGCGCTGGTCGGGCAGTCCGGGTCGGGCAAGACCACCCTGGCCCGGACGGTGCTCGGGCTGCAGCGACCCACCTCCGGTGAGGTGCTGTTCGACGGCCGGCCGATGCCGCGCGGGGGAGCCGCGCTGAAGGCGTACCGGCGGAAGGTCCAGTTCGTCCTGCAGGACCCGAGCGGGGCCCTCAACCCCAAGCACACCGTCCTCGACGCGGTCGCCGAGGGGCCCCGGGTGCACGGGTTGGGTGGCGACGAGGTGGAACGGGTCTCCCGGGCGCTGCGCGCCGCCGAGCTGACTCCGCCCGAGCGGTTCCTCGCCGCGCTGCCGCAGGAGCTCTCCGGTGGCCAGCGGCAGCGGGTGGTGATCGCCGGGGCGCTCGCGCTGGACCCGGAATATCTGGTCGCCGACGAACCGGTCGCCTCCCTGGACGCCTCGGTGCGCGGTGAGATCCTCGGCCTGCTGCTCAACCTGCGCCGCACCCTCGGGCTCGGCGCGCTGGTGATCACCCACGATCTCGGGCTGGCCTGGAACATCGCCGACCGGGTGCTGGTGATGCGCAACGGGCAGATCGTCGAGGATGGGCCCGTGGAACAGGTACTGCTGGATCCCCAGCACGACTACACCAAGACCCTGCTCGCCGCCGCGCCGCGCGGCCTGGGGGTGCCCCGGTGACCGACCCCCTGGGGCCGTTGGTGCCGGGTGACCGGGTGGCGTTGCTCGGCCCGGCCGGCCCGCCGCCGCCGGAGAAGTTGGCGGCGGCGGAGGAGCTGCTCACCGGTTGGGGACTGGTTCCGGTACGCCTGCCCTCGGCCCGGGCGGCCCATCGGTGGGCGAGTTATCTCTCCGGTGCCGACGAGCTGCGGGCCGCGGATTTCCAGCGGGCCTGGTGCGATCCGCAGTTCCGCGGCATCATCGCGGTCCGCGGTGGCTATGGCACCGCCCGGATGCTGGACCACCTCGACCTGGCGGCGCTGCGGTCCTGCCCGCCCAAACCGGTCTACGGCAGCTCCGACATCACCGCCCTGCACGAGCTGCTGCGCGAACAGCTCGGCGTACCCAGCTGGTTCACCCCGATGCCGGCAACCGCCGACCTGCTTGACGATCCGGCCGCCACCGAGTCATTCCGGCAGGCACTGTTCGGCGATCCGGCCGAGCTCGATCACGCCGGCTCGGATGCCCTGGTCGACGGCACCGCGACCGGGACGCTGATCGGCGGCAACCTGTCGCTGCTGGCGATGACGCTGGCCGCCCGCAGCCGGCCGCCGGTCGACAACACCGGCGCCCTGGTCCTGCTCGAGGACATCAACGAGGAGACCTATCACCTGGACGGTTATCTCACCGCGCTGCTGCGGGCCGGTTGGTTCGACGGTGTCGCCGGCATCGTGCTGGGCAGCTGGCGCGGCTGCGTCGTCGACGAGGTACGCCTGCTGGTCGGCGAACTGCTCGGCGGGCTCGGGGTGCCGATCGGTGCGGGCTTCAGCTTCGGGCACGGCCCGGGTGCGGAGAGCGTGCCGCTCGGCGTACCCGCCCGGCTGCAGGTCGGGGCAGGCACGAGCACGTTGATCGTCACCCCGGGTCTTCCCCCAACCACACCCGATAGTGGAAAGTGACCCTTTAGATAGTCGCAAGTCCGTTTTACATTTGGGTCATGAGCACTCCAGACCTCACACCGATCCTCGAGGATCTTGCCGCCGGGCGGATCGATTCCGCCGAGGCCTCGCGCCGCATCGAGGCGCTCACCGGCGCTCCTGCCGGCGCCAGCGCCGGATCGAGTGCCGGGTCCACCACCGGCAGCACCGGCACCTCGGCCGGTGCCGGGGCCGACTCCTCGGCCGCGGGGGAGCGCCCCCGGCCGCGCTGGCAGCAGTACGCCCGGGACACCTTCAGCCGGGTCGTCGGCGACCAGCCCGACACCGAGGCCGACCCGCGAACCGCGCCGCCGACTGCGGAGACCCCGCGTACCGAGGGTGCCGAGCCGCCCGCCGGTGACGACGAGGTCCCCACCGCCGACCGCCGCACCACCAACACCAAGGGCGTCGACCGGGTCTCGATCCGCGCCGTCGGCCGCCGGGTCCGGGTGGTCGGTGAACCGCGGGTGGCCACCGCCTCCGTCGACGGCGCCCATGTGCTGCGCCGCAACGGATCGGTGCTGGAGATCTCCTCCGACGGTGAGATCGGCGCCTCGATCGACGGCTTCACCCTGCTCCGCCCGCCGCGCAGTCTCGACGACGTGCGCAATCTCGGTCTGGGCAAGGAACTGTTCATCCGGGTCAACCCGAACCTGATCGTCGATGTGGAGCTGACCGCCGGGTCGCTGACCTGTGAGGACGTCCGCTATCTGGGCAAAGTCCGGGTCACCGCCGGGGGCGCCAAGCTGACCGGATTGAGCGAGGCGCACGACGTGCTGGTGCAGGCCGGTCAGGCCACCGTCAAGGGCCGGATCGCCACCGGCCGCTCCCGGATCCGCTGTGAATCCGGGTCGCTGAACGTCCAGCTGGACGACGACTCGAATGTCACCGTGCGCGCGGAATCCCAACTGGGCAAGGTGGTCTGGGCCGGTGGGCACACCGGCGCCGGTGACGAAGTGGTGATGGGCAACGGGGCCGCCCGGCTGGATGTCGGTGTGGTGATGGGCCACGCGGTGGTCCGGGTCGGCACCGAGAACGGAGGCGATCGATGAGCACGCATTCCCACGGTGAACGGACCCTGGACGAACCACACCGCCCGCCGAGCGACTGCCCGGTCTGCGGCGACCAGCTGCACGTCACCCGGCTCGGCTGCACGACCTGCGGATCGGAGCTGGCGGGGGTGTTCACCTCGTGCGAGTTCTGCGCACTGAACCCCGCCGAGATCGAGACCCTGCGGGTCTTCCTGGCCTCCCGCGGCAACCTGCGGGAGGTGGAGAAGCATCTCGGGGTGTCCTATCCGACCGCGCGACTGCGGCTCACCCAGCTGCTGATGAAGCTCGGCCTCTCCGGTGAGGAGGGTGAGGGCGAGCAGCCGACGAGCGCCCCGACCGAGACGACCGCCGACACCGCGGGCGGGGTGGACCGGGACACGATCCTGGCCCAGGTCGCCAGCGGTGAACTCAGCCCGGCCGAGGCCCAGCGGCTGCTGGCCGGCTGACGCGTCCGGGGCGGCGTACGCCCCGGAGACCCCGCACAACCAACGAGCCGCCCCGGATCACCCGGGGCGGCTCGTTGCTGGCGGAAATCGATGTTCAGCCGGTGAAAGCCTCCACCTTGGTGATCTTCACGGAGATGGACTTCCCGTTGGGCGTCTCGTAGGAGACGGTGTCGCCCACCTTCTTGTCCAGGATCGCCGCGCCGAGCGGGGACTGCGGGCTGTAGACGTTGACCTCGTCGGCGGCATCGTCCAGTCCGAGCAGCTCGCGGGAGCCGAGCAGGAAGGTGTCGGTGTCGTCGGGGTCGCCGTCGAAGGCGATGGTGATCTTGGTGCCCGGGACCGCCTGGTCGGTATTGGTGGGGGCATCGCCGACCTCGGCACGACGCAGCATGTCCTGCAGCTGCGCGATCCGGGCCTCCTGCTTGCCCTGCTCCTCGCGGGCGGCATGGTAGCCACCGTTCTCGCGCAGGTCCCCCTCGTCACGGGCCGCGGCGATCCGGTTGGCGATCTCGGTGCGCCCCTCACCCTCGAGGTACGCGAGCTCGTCGGCGAGCTTGTCGTAGGCCTCCTGGGTGAGCCAGATGGTGTTGGTCTCGGTGATTTCTGCCATCGCACAAGATTACCAACACCCCCGGCCCAGGCAATCGTGGCGCGCTGTTCAGCCGCCCTGGCACTTGCTGATGGTGGCGCTCACCGGCGGCCGGAAGGTGCGCAGCGAGACCTGCTCCTGGGTGACCTCGCGATCCGCGGCGGCGACGGCGTACCAGACCTCACCGACCTGCTCACCGCCCTGCGCGGTCGCCTGCACCAGACAGCGCCCGGTGACGTCGGCGGAGGAGCGGTCGATCATCAGCGTGATGTTGATGGTGTTGTTGCCGGTCACGGTGAAGCTGACCACCTGGGCGGTCACCGGCGGGTTCGACTGATCGACCGAGATCCACAACCAGACCCCCAGCAGCGGGAGCACGATGAGTGCCACCACCCACTTCAACCAGGGGCGTCGGGCGTCGGGGTATCGGGCGGCGATCCGCTCCGCGGGGGACAGGCTCACGAGAACAGGTTAGTGACCGGCGGGAATCTCTCGGGCCGATCTGGTGTTTGCTTGGGTTGGCTGACCGTTCGACACCCATGGAGTCCGACCTTGACGAGCACGACCACCACCCGCCCCCGGCGTACCGCTGACGGCGACCAGCTCCGCCTGCTGCACGTGCACGCGCACCCCGACGACGAGTCGAGCAAGGGCGCGGCGGTGACCGCGAAATACGTCGACGAGGGCGTCCGCGTGATGGTCGCGACCTGCACCGGGGGCGAGCGGGGGTCGATCCTCAACCCGGCGATGGACCGCCCCGACATCATCAACCACCTCGCCGAGGTGCGCCGCCGCGAGATGGATCGGGCGCGGGCGATCCTCGGCATCGAGCAGACCTGGCTCGGCTTCGTCGACTCCGGGCTGCCCGAGGGCGACCCGCTGCCGCCGCTGCCGGACGGCTGCTTCGCGCTGCAGGATCCGGAGCAGGCGGCCGGGGAGCTGGTCCGGGTGATCCGGCAGTTCCGGCCGCAGGTGCTGACCACCTACGACGAGCTGGGTGGCTACCCGCACCCCGATCACATCCAGACCAACCGGATCAGTCTGATCGCCGTCGAACAGGCCGCCGATCCGACGAAGTGGCCGGAGCACGGCGAGCCCTGGCAGGTGAGCAAGGTCTACTACCAGCACACCTTCAACCGGCAGCGCACGATCGCCCTGCACGAGGCGATGCTGGATCGCGGCTTCGAGTCGCCGTACGCCGAGCGGCTCGCCAACTGGGACGATTCGAACCGGGTGCCGGACTCGCGGATCACCACCGCGGTCGAGTGTGCCGACTACTTCTCGGTCCGCGACCGGGCCCTGCTCGCGCATGGGACGCAGGTCGACCCGAACGGGGCCTGGTTCCACGTGCCGCTCGAGGTGCAGCGCGAGGTCTGGCCGACCGAGGAGTTCGAACTCGTCATCGACCAGACCGGCTCGGAGACGCCCGAAGAGGATCTGTTCGCCGGGATCGCGGTCCAGGCGTAGAGTCCTCATCGTGGAGGGAGGGCTCATGCTGCCGTTGGACATCGACCCCAATTCGGTGGTCGCAGGCTGGATCCCGCTGGTGCTGATCCTGGTGCTGGGCGGCGCCTCGGCGCTGCTCTTCCGCAGCATGCGCCGGCAGATGCGCAAGATCGACATCCCCGAGGAGGGCGTCGACACCCGCCCCGACCAGGACCCGGAGCACGTCGAGCAGCGCTGAACCCACGCTCAGCCAAGCGGCCGTTACGCGCAGCCATTGCGACTGTGTCGAGCTGAGCGCTGATCCGGCGGCAGTCACCATGAAGAGCGGTGTTAGCTGCGCGATTTCGGTAACTCAGTCGAACACCCCCACCCGGGCGGCCGCGATGGCCGCGTCGGCTGCCCGGTCGGCCAACTCCTCGGTGAGTGGCTCGCCGCTGGCCAGGAAGGCGTAGTAGAGCGGCGCGGACACCGCCTGGATCACCTGACGGGCGTCGGTGCCCTCGGCCAGCTCACCGCGCGCGACGGCATCGGTGACGCAGGGTGCCCACTCATCGATCCGGGTCGCATAGAACCGGTGCAGCGCCTCGGCGGCCGCCTCGTCGCCGGCCCCGGCCATGATCAGCGCGCGGAACAGTCGGCCCTGGCGGGGATCGCTCAGCGTCGTGCGGACCAGGCGCGCGTTGGCCCGCAGGTCCCCGGCCAGCGACCCGGTGTCGGCCCGTGGCAGGGAGTCCTCGGCCATCGACTCCAGCAGATCGCGGATCAGTTCGGTGGCCGAACCCCAGCGCCGATAGACGGTGGTCCGCCCGACCCCGGCGCGTTCGGCGAGCTCGGTCAGATCGAGACCGGCGAACCCCCGCTCGGCGAGCAGATCCCCGGTCGCACGCAGCACCGCCTGGCGTACCCGCGCGGTCCGGCCACCCGGCCGCCTTCCCACCGACTCAGTCATAACGGGATCACAGTACCGTTAATCACGGATCCGTGCTAGCGTCCACTAACGGAACTGAAATACCGTTAGGAGCTGGATCATGGAATATCGCAGGGTCGGGGATTCGGGGCTGATCGTGCCCGAGCTGTCGTTCGGGGCCGGGACCTTCGGCGGCAGCGGGCCGCTGTTCGGCAACTGGGGGACCACCGATGTCACGGAGGCCTCCCGGTTGATCGACATCTGCCTGGACGCGGGGTTGACCATGTTCGACACCGCCGATGTCTATTCCGATGGCGCCTCGGAGGAGGTGCTCGGTGCGGCACTGAAGGGCCGCCGCAACGAGGTGCTGATCTCGACCAAGGCCGGTCTGCCGATGGGGGAGGGCCCGCAGGACGCCGGCACCTCCCGGGCCCGGCTGATCCGGGTCTGCGAGGACGCCCTGCGGCGACTGCAGACCGACCATCTCGACCTGTTCCAGCTGCACGCCTTCGATGCCGGCACCCCGATCGAGGAGGTGGTCTCGACCATCGACGACCTCGTCACCGCCGGCAAGATCCGGTACGCCGGGGTGTCCAACTTCGCCGGCTGGCAGCTGATGCGATCCCTCGCCGTCGCCGATCGGCACGGCTGGAGCCGCTATGTGGCCCATCAGGTCTACTACTCCCTGGTCGGCCGGGACTACGAGCACGACCTGCTGCCGCTCGGGCTGGACCAGGGGGTCGGCGCGCTGGTCTGGAGCCCGCTCGGCTGGGGCCGGCTGACCGGGAAGATCCGCCGCGGCCAGCCGCTGCCGGCGGACACTCGGCTGCACGCGACCGCCCAGTTCGGGCCTCCGGTGCCCGACGAGCGGTTGTACGACGTGGTCGACATGCTCACCGAGATCGCCGCGGAGACCGGCCGGAGCGTGCCGCAGGTGGCGATCAACTGGCTGCTCCGCCGACCGAGTGTCGCCTCGGTGATCATCGGCGCCCGCACCGAGGCCCAGCTCCGCGACAACCTCGGTGCCGTCGGCTGGGCCCTTACCGCGGATCAGGTGAGCCGCCTCGATGCGGTCAGCGCGGTGCCCGCGCCCTATCCGCACTTCCCCTACGAGCGGCAGGAGGGCTTCGCCCGGCTCAATCCGCCGGTGGTCGCGGCGGGGTCCTGATCTGGCGACTCGTTACAGTGCCTGCGTGCAGACCAGCGAGCAGCCCGACGCCGAGGCCGACGCCTCCGGGCGTACGCCTGCTCGCTGGGTCGGCCTGCGGAGCAGGGCCCGGCCCTGGCTGGTCACCGTGCTGGTGCTGGCGGTGCTGGCGACCGTGATCGGGCTGGCCGGCGGCTGGCGCCCGGCGACCGCCGACACCGGCCGGGGCCGCGCGCTGCCCGCCGGCAAGGAGATCCGGCTGGCGCGCTGGAAGATCACCGTGCTCGATGCCGAACTGAGCAACGTCGACCCCGACGGCGGTTACCAGACCCCCGACACGATCCGATTGCGGTTCGCCCTGGAGAATCGCGGCGACAAGACCAGCAACGAGTTTCCGATCACGGTGCTCGGTCAGGACCCGGACGCCACCCCCGGCGTACTCACCATCGATCCGCAGACCCCCGAACGGCCGGACTCGGTGAGCGACGGTGGGGCTCTCGGCCAGCTCGGCGTCGACCCGCAGATCACCCAACCGTGGACCGTCGAGATCGCTTACCAGCAAGGAATCACGGTCACCGCACCGACCCGGATCGCGGTGGTCGTGCGCGATGAGAAGAAGACCAAGAGCCTCGCGTCGAGCTCACCGGACGACTTTGAGGTCGCGGACGCGCCGGTCGGGCATCTGCTGGTACCGCTGGTCGATCGGCGGACCCGGTGAGACGCCGGGTGCCGGGCAGTGCGGTGCTCGGGCTGGCGGTCTGCCTGATCGCGGTGGTGGCGCTGATCTGGACCATGCCGAAGGACGAGGCCGACCGGCGGACCTATGCGATCGCCGAAGGTGACACCTGGTTCACCTGGCGCGACCTGCAGGTCCGCCAGGTGCGGACCCAGGTCGTCACTTCGGTCGCCGGCCGGTATGGGGATCCGGTGGCGGCCGAACCTGACGCCGCCTTCGTCGTCGTCGACTACCAGGTGCGGTCGCTGCGCGAACCCGTGGCCCTGACCCATCAACTGGTGCTGGGCGACCTGCGGGTGGATGCCTTCACCCGGCTCAGTCAGCTCCCCGCCGAGCAGGCCCAACCGGGTTTCACCCAGACCGGGACGGTGGTCTATCAGGTGCCGCGCGCGAAGTTGCCCGCCCGCGCGCTGAGTGCCCTTCAGCGGCCCACTCGCGGTCTGGTCTCCTACAGCGAACTGCCCGCCCTGCGGCTGGAGTTGGGCCAGCCGGTGAACGCCCTGGCCGAGCCCGCGGAGGCGACCACCGAGGTGACCCGATGAGGCGCTGGGTCGGATTCGGGGTGGCGCTGCTGCTCGCGGTGGCGACCGCGGTCTGGGTCGGGATGGACAACCGGGCTGCCCGGCCGAGCGTGACCCGCGAGAACACCCCGATCCGCGCCGCCGGGATGGGCGAGTGGGTGCGGACCGACGGCATCGCGCTGCGCGTCGTCCGGGCCGATATCGCACCGTCCTTCCCGGACGCCGACCGTCCCGAGAAACTGGTGGAGCCGACGGCCGCGGGGGCGGTGATCGTCCGGGTCGCCTACGAGGTCGATCGCGGTGCGGAACAGTCGGTGCTCTGCAGCACGGGTCTGTACGCCGGCCTCGGCGGCCCGGACCAGCGCGAGTGGACCAGGAGTTCGCTGATCGGGCTGACCAGTTTCGACGACCCCTCGCACTGCGGCTGGAAACCCAGCGACGGGTCGCCGCGGCCGCCGGTGATCACTCTGGTCGAAGGGTTCGAGGTGCCGCCGGGGACCAGCGACCTGACCTTTCAGCTCGGCCGCGATGCCGGTACCCGGGTGCGGGTGCCGCTACCCGGCTGACGTCCGCGTACCGCAGCCCTCGACGGCTCCCGTACCCGCCGGGCGGTGAGCAGGCAGCGGTCGAACGCGGCGGCGTACAGGGCGATCGCCAGGGTGCTGAACACCAGCCCGGTGAGCAACTCGGTGAGCGGGCCGAGGAACAACATCTGCTCGGCCGGTACGGGGCCGATCACGGTGGTGGTGAGCATCTCGAAGCCACCCCGCAGCCAGCTGAGTGCGGTCGCGGCCAGCAGGTAGCAGCCGATGAACCGTGGGCCGGCGGCCGCGATCAGGCGCAGCGCGCGCCAGACCGGCAGGTACTTCTCCCGGACGTCGAGGGTGGCCAGGTCGACGACCCGCCCCAGCGGCTCCCAGGTCTTCGTCAACCGACCGGTGAGGCGCCCGAGCCGGCTGCCGGCGTCGATCTCGTGCACGGTCCGCCAGCCGAAGACGACCGCGGTCAGCGCGAGCCAGACCAGCGGCAGCAGCAGATATTGACCCAGTGCGGGCAGGCCGGTGGCGGTGAGCCAGCGGCCGGTGTCGGCGACCGCCTCGGGCAGGGTCAGATCGAACGGCAGCCTGAGGTTCGGCAGCGCTTCCAGGAATCCCCGCCAGGCCCGGCTGACCCACTGCCAGACCACCCGGCCGGTCAGCCAGTCGACGAGCTGGGTGGTCGCCCGGTAGAGGCCGAGGAAGGAGGCGAAGACGAAGACCCCGTCGGCGAGCACCGCCAGGCCGGCGAGCGCGGGTCTGCCGAAGCGCCGATGCAGGGCGCCGGCCGCCAGCTTGATCAGCCAGGCGATCAGCGCCAGCAGCAGATAGCCCTGCCAGCGGCGCAGGTCGATCGACCACGCGTCGGGGTTCAGGCTGTAGCGGATCTGGTTGGCCACGAACAGTTCCCGGATCCGGTCATCGACGAGCCCCCACAGGGCGTACACCGCCAGGAAGGGGCCGAGTGCGAGCGCCAGGGTCACCCCGCGCGAGGTGTCGGGGTCGAGGGTGGCGGTCTCCGGCAGCTTGGGGTCGTTGGCCGTTCGCTCGCGGAGCAGGGCCAGCCTGGTGAGTTGTGGTTCCAGTGCGCCGATCATCAGCACGGTCGCGGCGACCGAGGCCAGCACGCCGAGAATGAACAGCAGCAGCGCGAGGTACGCGTGTCCGCCGCCGACGGTGATCGCGGACTGGAACAACCCCCGGTCGAGCACGAACCCCAGGCAGAACCACATGCCCAGCGCCGGGAAGGCGGTCAGCCACATCCGGGCGGCATCGGCCACCAGCTCGGCGAAGGTGGCGAGCGTACGCATGGGGGCGAATCTAGCGGGCGACGGGTCCCCGCCCGGAGCTCGCATCCCGCGTACGGGTCCGCACCCGGTAGAGGCTCGTGGTCGCGACGATGTAGAGCGTGCGGCCGTCCTCGCCGCCGAAACAGAGGTTGCCGACCTTCTCCGGCACCGGCAGGTTCAGCACCCGCTCACCGTCGGGGGTGAACACCTGCACCCCGGATTCGCTGGAGCTCCAGATGTTGCCGTCGACATCGACCCGGATCCCGTCGGGCAGACCGGGGGAGACCTCGGTGAGGATCCGCCCGTTCTTCGCGTGCCGGCCCTCGACGACGTCGTAGACGTGGATCGCGTGACCGCGCGGGCGGTCCGGTGCCGGGTTGTCGCGGTCGGCGGGTTCGATCGAGGAATCGCTGACATAGAGCAACTTCTCGTCGGGGGAGAAGGCCAGCCCGTTCGGTGCCTCGATGTCGATCACCGCCGGCAGCAGCGACCCGGTCGCCGGATCGAAGCGGAACACGTACCGGTCGCCGTACTCCTCGACTCCGGGATGCCCCTCCTCGGCGCGCTTGATGCCATAGGCGGGGTCGCTGAACCAGATCGCCCCGTCCGAGGCGACGACCACATCGTTGGGGGAGTTCAGTCGGTGCTCACCGAAGCGGTCGACGAGCACCTCGGGGGTGTACGCCTCCCCGGGACCGACGGCGGTGTCGCGTTGCACCGCCCGCCGCCCGTGCGAGCACTCCACCACCCGACCGTCGAGATCCAGGGTGCGGCCATTGGTGAACTCGACATCATCGGCGAAGACGGTGAGCTCGCCGGTCTCCTCGGAGAACTCCAGGATCCGGTTGTTCGGGATGTCGCTGAAGCGCACGGCCCGCCGACGGGGCACCCAGACCGGGCCCTCGGCCCAGATCGCGCCGGTGGCGACCCTGGTCAGTTCGGCATCCTCGGCCAACAGGGGTGACTGCTGCGGTGCTGTCATCGGGTGCTCCTTCGCGGGGTGTGGGGTGGTCAGGAATGGTGCTGGGCGACCGCGACGGTTTCGGTGATCCGGGCCAGCGGGATCAATCCCAGCAGACAGACCGCGGCGAGCAGCACATAGTGCCAGGTGAAGCCGAAGGCGTCGATGACGATGCCGGCGACCAGGGAGGCGAAGATGCCGGACACCCCGAGCGCCACGCCGATCATGATGCCCATCGCCGTGCCGGCGGCCCGCGGGACCGAATCGATCAGCAGCGCGTACACCACCGGGAACGGGGCGTTGCGGAACAGGCCCCAGGCCAGCAGCACGATCCAGGCGCTGGTGGGCCCGGAGATGAAGATCATCGCCAGCAGCGTGCCCGCCCAGCCGAGGATCAGAAAGACGATCGCGAACTTGCGGCCGATCCGGTCCGAGGCGGTGCCCCAGACCACCTGGCCGATCCAGCCGGTGATGCCGGAGGCGCCGGAGATCAGCGCGGCCTGGGCGTTCGACATGCCCAACCCGGTGAACTGCACGGTGAGGAAGGTCACCGCCCCCGCTTCGCCCCACAGGAAGAGGAAGACCAGCACCACCGACCAGCGCACGTTGGCGTGCCGCAGTGCTTCCTTGACCGGTGCGAGCAGGCTTCCGCTGTTGCGTACCGACAGCTCTGGCAGCGGGCGGGTGAGCCGGTGGTCGTCGATCCAGTCATAGACGCGTTGCTGGTTGCGGCGGGTGCCGATGATCGTCTGGGCGATGATGATCGGGATGCCCAGCAGCGGGATCACCAGGAAGGCCTCCTGCCAGCCGGCCGCGCCGAGGACGACCGCGATCAGCGCACCGGTGAGGAACTGGCCGATCGGGAAGCCCGTGTGATGGACGCCGATGGCGAACCCGCGGTGCTCCTTGGGCCACCACTCGGAGACCAGGGCCACGTTGACGGGTTCGGAGCCCCCGCGGCTGAGCCCCATCGGGATGCGCAGCAGCAGGAAGGCGAGGTAGCTCCCGGCCAGGCCATAGGTGAGCGCACCACCGACGATCCCGATCAGCATCGCCACGTTCCAGGTCCAGGTGCGGCGATATCCGGTGCCGATCCGGTCGGCGACGTAGCCGAAGATCAGACCGCCCGCGACGAGGCCGGCGAAATAGACCGAGTTGATCAGACCGGCCTCGGCGTTGCCGATCCCGTACTGCTGCTGGATCGCCGGCAGCACGGCGGGCAGGATGCCGTGATCGACCGAGATCATCAGGATCGCCAGGGTGGTGATCAGCAGCGTCCACCAGGACAGGGCGGGCGCGCGGGGCAGCAATCTGGTGGTACCGGGATTGAGCTCAGTCATGTCACACCTCTCCATCGAGGGTGGGCCGCGGGACCCGGATCCGGCGATGACGGATCGCAGCCGAGTATCGCAGAATGATATGACGAATGGCGATACCCCTGCCCGCACCCTTGCGGTCAGCGGCGTTCGGACGCTGTGCGACAGTGGAGAGATGCCGAATCGTCTCGCGGCTTCCACGAGCCCCTATCTGCTGCAGCACGCCGACAATCCGGTCGACTGGTGGCCGTGGAGTGCCCAGGCGCTCGCCGAGGCGGTACGCCGGGAGGTGCCGATCTTCTTGTCGGTGGGGTACGCCGCCTGCCACTGGTGCCATGTGATGGCGCACGAATCGTTCGAGGATCCGGCGGTCGCGGAGCTGCTCAACGGCAACTTCGTGAACATCAAGGTGGATCGCGAGGAACGCCCCGATATCGACGCGATCTACATGAACGCGACCACCGCGATGACCGGGCAGGGCGGCTGGCCGATGTCGGTTTTCCTCACCCCACAAGGAAAACCGTTCTATGCCGGCACCTACTTCCCGCCGCGCCCGGCGCACGGCCGGCCGTCGTTCACCCAGCTGGTGACCGCGATCGCCGACGCATGGCGGGACCGACGGGAGGAGGTCACCGCCTCCGGAGACCACATCGCCGGGGAGCTCGCCCGGTTGACGAACCGGCAGCCGGCACAGACGTCGGTCGACCTGCTCGATGTGGAGGAGAAGGCGCTCGCCGACTTCGACGAGGTGCACGGCGGGTTCGGCGGAGCGCCCAAGTTCCCGCCGACGTTGCTGCTCGACGGCCTGCTCGCCCATGACATCGATGAGGCGCACGACGCCGCCATCCAGACCTTGGATGCGATGACCCGTGGCGGGATCCACGACCAGCTGGGCGGCGGATTCGCCCGCTACAGCGTGGATTCCGGCTGGGTGGTGCCGCACTTCGAGAAGATGCTCTATGACAACGCGCTGCTGCTCGGCACCCTGGCCCGGACCTGGGGGAGCGACCAGCGCCCACGCCATGCCCGCACCGTCCACCGGCTGGTCGAGTGGCTGTTCCGTGAAATGCGTACGCCTCAGGGGGCCTTCGCCGCCTCGCTGGATGCCGACAGTCTGGACGCCAACGGCAGGCCGACCGAGGGCGCCTTCTATGTCTGGAACCGCGACCAGCTCGTCGAGGTGCTCGGATCCGAGGACGCCGAGGTGGCCGCTGCGGCGTACACGGTCACCGACGAGGGCACCTTCGAAGAGGGTTTCTCAACCCTGCAGGACATCGCGGGCGTCGACCCTGATCGGTTGGAGCCGATCCGGCAGCGTCTGCTCGCCGCCCGCGACCAGCGACCGCGCCCGGCACGCGATGACAAGGTGGTGGCGGCCTGGAACGGTTGGCTGATCGATTCGCTGACCACCGCCGCGATGATCTTCGCCGAACCGGAGTGGCTGGCCGCGGCCGAGACGGCCGCCCAGCACCTCTGGGACACCCACCTGGTCGATGGCCGGCTGCGGCGCACCTCCCGCGACGGACGGGTCGGTGACGCCCCCGCGGTGCTGGAGGACCACGCCGCGCTCGCGCTCGGCTTCCTGCGGCTGGCAGCCGCCACCGGGTCGGGGGAGTGGCTGCGTCGCGGGGAATCCCTGCTGGGGTTGATCGAGGAGCACTTCACCGCCGAGGACGGTGGCTGGTACGACACCGCTGACGATGCCGAGGAGTTGTTCGCCCGGCCCCGCGAGCTCACCGACAATGTCACGCCCTCCGGCACCAGCACCGCGGTCATCGCGCTGCGGGTGCTCGGCCGACTGACCGGTGAGGGAAAGTACGCCGAACGCGCCGACCGGGCGCGGGCCACCCTCGACCCGATCCTCACCGCCGCACCCCGATTCGCCGGCTGGGCGTTGCTGGATCACACCTCGCAGGAATACGGTGCGCCGGCGGAGATCGCCGTCATCGGTGACCTGCCCGAGCTGCTGCAACAGGCCTGGCAGGTCGCCCCGCCCGGTTCGGTCGTGGTCGCCGGAAACCCTGGGGACACACAGATTCCGCTGCTCGCCGACCGCACGACCGAAGGTGCCCATGTGTGCCGCGACTTCATCTGCCAGCGGCCGGTGACGGAGTTCTCGGACCTGATGCTGGCCCTGCGGCCACCGACCCGGCGCGAGTGATTCGCTACCGGAACGTCGCCAGCGCGATCGCCGCGTAATGGCACGCCGAACCCAGGATGGTGAACGAGTGGAAGATCTCGTGGAAGCCGAACCAGCGCGGTGAGGGATCGGGACGCTTGCGGCCGTAGACCAGCGCGCCCAGCGAATAGCACAACCCGCCCGCGACGATCAGGCTGAAGATCAGCGGCCCGCCGTTGGCCCAGAACTGGTTCAGCCACCCGACCGCGGCCCAACCCATCACCAGATAGAGCACGGTGTAGAGCCAGCGCGGCGCGGAGAGCCAGAGCACCCGGAACAGCAGCCCCAGCACCCCGGCCACCCAGACCACGGTGAGCAGCAGCACCCGGGAGCGGCCCTCCAGCAGCAACAGCGCCAGCGGGGTGTAGGTGGCGGCGATGAAGACGAAGATGTTGGAGTGGTCCATCCGGCGCAGCACCGCGTTCGCGCGATCGCTCCAGGTGAAGCGGTGATAGATCGCGGAGGTGCCGAACAGCAGCAGCGATCCGGCCAGGAACACCGCGCCGCCGATCTTGCCGTTCGTCGTCGGTGCGCCGATCACCAGGATCAGGCCGCCGATCAGGGCCAGCGGCGTCCAGCCGGCGTGCAGCCAGCCCCGCAGCTTGGGTTTGAGGGGGCGTACCGCGTCGGCGACCTGGTCGGGCAGTGATTCAGTCGGCATGGTGTCGACCTCCCTCCGGCAGTGATTCGAACCTACCTACGAAGCCGTAAGTTACTGCTCCGTAGGTAGCGTAGCTCATTGTCCGTACCGGCGCTCCCGCTGGGCGTACGCCCGCAGGGCCCGCATGAAGTCGACCCGCCGGAAATCCGGCCAGAGCGCCTCATGGAAATAGAACTCGCTGTGCGCGGACTGCCAGATCAAGAAGCCCGAGATCCGTTGTTCCCCGGAGGTGCGGATCACCAGATCCGGGTCGGGCTGACCGGCGGTGTAGAGGTGCCGGGCGATGTCCTCGACATCGACGGTCTCGGCCAGCTCCGCCAGCGTGGTACCGCGCTCGGCCTCGGCCGCCAGCAATGAGCGGACCGCGTCGCGCAGCTCGTGCCGGCCGCCGTAGGAGACGGCGACGTTGACGTGCATCCCGGTCCTGTCCCGGGTCTGCTCCTCGACCTCGCGCAACCGGGCCGCGGTGGGCTCGGGCAGCAGATCGAGGGCGCCGACGGGTTTGATCGGCCAGCGGCCGGTGGCGGCGAGATCGTCCACCATCTGCTCGATCACACCGAGCAGGGGAGCCACCTCGTCACCGTCGGCGCGCTTGAAGTTGTCGGTGGAGAGCACCCACAGGGTGACCACCTCGATCCCGGCGTCATCGCACCAGCGAACGAATTCCTCCAGCTTCGCCGCACCCGCCCGATAACCCACCACCAATGGCTGATCGGGGGCGTTCAACCGGGCCCAACGCCGGTTCCCGTCCGCCATCACCGCCACATGTTTGGGCAGTTGGTCGGGTGACAACTCCGCCATCAACCGCTGCTCATAGGACCTGTAGAGGAGCCCCGAAGGGTGCAGCCGGTCCAGCAGCTCGCGCAGCCGGTCGGTTCGTGCCATGAGAGGCAGACTATCCAGATCATCCGGCTCGCGGATCGGACCCGGGTCGCCGGTCACCACCCGGGGAACTGCCGCCCAGGTGGTATGCCGGGTGTCCGGTGAACGCGATCCGAACTCTTGGTGACGCCGACACGCTCACCATCGCGCCTGCCGGGAAACGGGGCGAGCATCAACTACTTTCGAGGCAACGGACGGTGGGGAAGCCGTTCGCGACCGGAGGACTCGTCCATGCATGGTCCTGCTCGATCGAGCGTGACCCGCGGGCCCGCACCAGGCCCTGAGGCCCCCCGGCCAGCCACCTGACACACGGTGGGGCCGGGCGAAGGTGACGCGCGGTCCCACGGGAAGAAGCGATCGTGCCCCAGACCGAACGCCGCACCTACGTCATCGACACCTCCGTCCTGCTCAGCGATCCGCATGCGATGCGCCGTTTCGCCGAACACGATGTGGTGCTCCCGGTCGTGGTGATCACCGAGCTCGAGGCGAAACGGCACCACCCCGAACTCGGTTACTTCGCCCGGACCGCGCTGCGCCACCTCGACGACCTGCGGGTCACCCACGGCCGGCTGGACGCCCCGGTACCGGCCAATGACGAGGGCGGCACGATCCACGTCGAGCTCAACCACAGCGATCCCACCGTGCTGCCCTCGGGGTTCCGGCTCGGCGACAACGACAGCCGGATCCTCGCCGTCGCGCTGAACTTCCGCACCGAGGGGCGCGAGGTGGTGCTGGTCTCCAAGGATCTGCCGATGCGGGTCAAGGCGTCGGCGGTCGGACTGACCGCCGAGGAGTACCGCGCCGACGGCGTGATCGAGACCGGTTACACCGGGATGGTCGAGCTCGACGTGGCGCCCACCGTGCTGGACCAGCTCTACGAGTCGGGGGTGGTCGACATCGACGAGGCCCGCGACCTGCCCTGCAACACCGGGGTGGTGCTGCTGGGTGCCGGTTCGTCGGCGCTGGGTCGGGTCACCGACGGCAAGCAGGTACGCCTGGTGCGCGGCGATCGCGAGGTGTTCGGGCTGCACGGCCGATCCGCGGAGCAGCGGATCGCCCTGGACCTGCTGATGGACCAGTCGGTCGGAGTCGTCTCACTCGGCGGCCGGGCCGGTACCGGCAAGTCCGCGCTCGCGCTCTGCGCCGGTCTCGAGGCGGTACTGGAACGCCGCCAACACTCCAAGGTCGTCGTCTTCCGGCCACTGTTCGCGGTCGGCGGGCAGGAGCTCGGATACCTGCCCGGTACCGAGAACGAGAAGATGATGCCGTGGGCCCAGGCGGTCTTCGACACCCTCGGCGCGGTGACCAACAAGAACGTGATCGACGAGGTAATCGACCGCGGACTGCTCGAGGTGCTGCCGCTGACCCACATCCGCGGCCGTTCCCTGCACGACGCCTTCGTCATCGTCGATGAGGCGCAATCGCTGGAACGGGGTGTCCTGTTGACAGTGCTGAGCCGGATTGGGCAGGATTCCCGCGTTGTCCTCACCCACGACGTCGCCCAGCGCGACAACCTGCGGGTCGGTCGGCACGACGGCGTCGTCGCGGTGGTTGAGAAACTCAAAGGTCACCCCCTCTTTGGTCACGTCACCCTGAACCGCTCCGAGCGGTCGCCGATCGCTGCGCTCGTGACCGAGATGCTGGAGGACCAGGCCGTCTAGGCCCCCGTGTCGTGGCGGGGAGGGGTGAAAAACATGATCCCCCTCCCCGCCGCTCTGACTGTTCTATGTCGGCTCGCGCCCGCGCGACGTTCGCCGACCTGGTCGGCCCGGGCGTACAGCTCATCTCTTGGGGCCGAATGCCCAGTTGTCGCGCGAAACACTGGGCATAGTCTCTGACAAGTTCGGTTACCGGGGGTCAGTCGGTCGGTCGAGGGCGGTGCGGTGGCGGAGGGCGTTCTCGGCGTAATCGGTGGCGCCGTGGGGGAGGGCGGCGCGTTCGGCGTCGGTGAGCGGGCGGCGTACCTTGGCCGGGACGCCGGCGACCAGCGAACCCGCCGGGATCTCGGCACCCTCCAGGACCACCGCGCCGCCGGCGACCAGGCACTCCTCGCCGATCACCGCGCCGTTCATGATCACCGCGCCCATCCCGATGACGCAGCGGTCACCGACGGTGCAGCCGTGCACCACCGCATTGTGGCCGATCGTCACGTCGGCACCGACGGTGCAGGGGTACGCCGGATCGGCGTGCATGGTGGCATTGTCCTGCAGGTTGCTGCGCCGGCCCAGGGCGATCGGGGCCCGGTCCGCGCGGATCGTCGCGCCGTACCAGACCGAGGCCTCCGGTCCCAGCTCGGCCGCACCGATCACCCGGGCACCGGGCGCGACGAAGGCGCTGGGGTCGATCTGCGGGGTGTCACCGGCCAGCGTGAGGATCAGCGGTTCGTGGCTCATGGCGTCAGCATGCCAGCCGCCGAACCGCCGCCGATTTCGTGCCCTTGCCCGGCTGGGCGAGAATGGGGCGGTGGCGAACAACCAGGCACGGGCGACGGCGGGGGACATGGTCCGCTCGCTGGCGGTGATCATGATCCCGATCCTGCTGATCACCTGGCTGCTCACCTCCGAGCCCAAGGACTACGAGGTCAAGCCGGTCGACTGGAAACCCCTGCTCGCCACCGCCCGCGCCGAGGCCGGCTGGCCGGTCCTCGCCCCGAGCGGGCTCCCCGATTCCGGCGCCAACGCCTGGATCGCCAACACCGCGAGCTGGACGCGTACCGGGCAGGCCACCGACGGCGGGCCCTCACCGCGCAACCAGTGGGAACTCGGCCTGCTCAGCCCGGACAAGGTGCACTACGCGCTGACCCAGGCCGACGGTGTCACCACCGACCTGGTCGCGCAGAAGTCCCGCGACGGCAAGCAGCTGGGTGGTGACGCGACGATCAACGGACGACCCTGGCAGCAGCTGGAATCGCCCGACGGGCGGACCCGGACGCTGGTCCAGCGTGGCGAGAAGTCCACCGCGATCGTCTCCGCGGACACCGATTTCCTCACCCTGCAACAGTTTGCGCAGACCCTCAGCGACCGCTGAGCAACTCCTCCAGCTCCGCCACATCCTCGGCGACCGGCACCCCCACGCGCTCGGCCGGGCTGCCGTAACCCCAGCCCACCAGGATCGTCGGCATCCGGTGCACCGCGGCGCCCTCCACGTCATGACTGCGGTCACCGACCAGCACCGGATGCCGGGCCGCCACATCGGCGACCCGCAGGTCGGCCAGCGCCCGGGCGATCACCGTCGACTTCGCCGCGCTCGCGGCGTCGTCCCCGGCGCCCTGCACCGCGGTGAACAGGTCGGTCATCCCGTGCAGCTCCAGGAGCCGCTGGGCGGCCGTCCGCTGCTTGGAGGTCGCCAGCGCCAGCGGTACGCCCCGGCGGTGCAGGCGGCGGACCAGGCCGACCACCGGCTCGAACACCGGGGTCGCCGGCATCAGCTCGGCGTACCGGGCCCGATAGTCACGAACGATCGCATCGATCACCTCGGGCGACTCGCCGGTGACCTCGGCGAAGGTGAACCACAGCGGCGGCCCGACATAGGGCCGCAGCGACTCCTCGGTGCGCGGATATCCGTAATTGGCAAGGGTTTCCGCCATCGCCCGGCAGATGATCGGGGCGGAGTCGATCAGCGTGCCGTCCAGATCGAACAGCACCGCGTCATAACCCTCGCTCACTCGGTCTCCCCGGCCGCCTCGCCACCGCTGTCCCGGTCGGCGCGGGCCTGCTCGATCCGCTCCCGGGCGCCGTCCAGCCACCGCTGACAGGTGTCCGCGAGCCGCTCACCGCGCTCCCACAGCTGCAGTGACTCGGCCAACGAGACCCCGCCGGCCTCCAGCTTCTGCACCACCTGGACTAGTTCCTCACGGGCCGCCTCGTAACTCAGCTCGCCCTCGGACCTGCCGCCCTCGTCCGTGCCCATCTCACTCATCGCCACTCATCCGTTCCTCATTGGTCTGCACCTCGCGCACCTCGACGATCAACTGCCCATCGGCCAGATAGACCTGCAGATCGTCACCCTCGTCCACCTCGGTCGCCGAGGTGACCCCGTCGCCCGCGCCGTCGGCCAGGATCGCGTACCCCCGCTCCAGGGTGCGCCGCGGGGACATCGCCACTGCCCGCTCCCGGGCGTGCTGGATCGCGGTGCGTTCCCGGCTGAGCAGCTGATCCACCGCCCGGTCCAACCGCCAGCGCTGCTGGGTCAGCTGGTCGCGCTCCCGGTCGAAGGCATAGAGCGGGTTGGCCAGCGCGGGCCGGCTGCGGTACTGATCCAGATGCCGCTGCTCCGCCTGCACCTGCGCGATCACCGCCCGCTCGATCCGCTGCCGCGCCTGGCCGATCCGGTCCAGTTCCTCACGGACATCGGGCACCACGCGCTTGGCCGCGTCGGTCGGGGTGGAGGCGCGCAGGTCGGCCACCAGGTCGAGGATCGGGGTGTCGGTCTCGTGGCCGATCGCGGAGACCACCGGGGTCCGCGCCGCGAACACCGTGCGGATCAGGTGCTCATCGGAGAACGGCAGCAGATCCTCCAGCGAACCCCCGCCGCGGGCCACGATGATCACCTGCACGTGGGCCAGGCCGTCCAGCTCGACGACCGCGGCCGCGACCTGCTCGGCGGCCCGGTCACCCTGGACCAGGGCGTGCCGGACCTCGATCACCGCCGCCGGCCAGCGATTGCGGACGTTCTCGAAGACATCCCGCTCGGCCGCCGAGTCGGCGCCGGTGACCAGCCCGATCGCGCGCGGCAGGAACGGCAACCGGGCCTTGCGGGCCGGGTCGAAGAGACCCTCGGCGGCGAGCAGCTGCTTGCGCTGCTCGAGCTGGGCCAGCAACCGGCCGGCGCCACTGGGTCGCAACTCGCGGCAGCCGAAACTCAGCGAACCGTTGCGTGGGTTGAGAAAGGGCCGCACCAGCGCGACCACGGTCATCCCCTCGCTGACCGGGCCGGCCTCGGTCAGCACGTCATCGGGGATCGCCACGGTCGCTGACATCTCGGCGAGTCGATCGCGCAGTGTCAGATAGTGCCATTTGGCACCGGTGCGCCGTTTCAGCTCGATCAACTGTCCCTCGACCCACTGCTCACCCAGTCGCTCCACCCACTGCTTGGTGGCGGCGACGATCCGGCCCAGCGGTAGCGGCTCGGTCGGGGATGAGGTCATCGGCACGCTGCCACCCTATGGGGAACCGCCGACAACACCGCGGATCTCCTCGCCCGCAACCCTCGACCGGGCTAGAGTCCCGCCGAACGGCCCGGGGTGCGAGGGGAGAGCAATGACGACCTGCCCACGATGTGGTGCGGTGAAACCGGCAGGCGTCGATGTCTGCATCTGGTGCGCGGCCGAGCTGGGTCGCAATGTGCGGCCGGGCAGCGCGTACGCCGAAGGCTTCAGCTATTCCGGGCCGGGACTGGGCCCCCGCTGGTACCCCGACGGCAGCACCGGTCCCGGTGTCCGACCCGCGGGGCCGAACGGGGAGCCGCCGCTGCCGCCGCCCGCACCGGGGCGGTCCGGCGGGCCCCCACCGGGGCGGTCCGGCGGCACACCGCCGCCACCCGGGCGTACCGGTCGCAAGGCGTGGCCGTGGGTGCTCGCCGCGGTGCTGGCCGTGGTCGTCACGCTCGCAGTGCTCCTCGCCTTCGGGGTCCTGCGCCTGCCCCCGCGTGCCGATCCGGGGCCCGCACCCGCACCGACCGCACCCACTGCGCCCGCCGGCACACCGACCCCGGTCGCCGATACGGCCGGTGCCGACATCAACCCCGCCGACCCGGCCTCGCTGCGGGAGGGCAGTACCCTGCGGCTGGCCGGGGTGCCGATGCCCGCCGACACCCTCGATCCCTTCGATCCGGAGGGTTATGTCGTGCCCAGCACCCGCGATTTCGACCTGGTCCGCGCCACCTTCCCGGTCTTCGTGCGGTTCGACCCGCGGGGCCGACCGTCCTGGGATCCCGCCTATGTCACCGGGGCGGAGGTGCTCTCCACCGAGCCCACCCGGATCCGGCTGACCCTCAACCCGGCGGCCGTCTGGGGTGACGGGACCCCGTTGCAGGCGGCGGACGTGGCGGCTGTCTGGCGTCGCTGCAGTTCGGCGGATCGCTGCGGAGTCAGCCACGTCTGGTCGGGGGTCGCCGACGTCCGGCAGGGAGCGGACCCGCAGATCGTCGAGGTCGACTACCGGGCCGCCGACGGTGAATGGCAACGGCCCTTCGCCTACGTGTCGGCGATGCCGGAGGCGGCGATGGCGGCCGACGCCGATTGGTCGAAGCCAGCGGAGGCCTGGCAGGCCGGCCCGTATCGGGTGCAGGAGGCCGCGCTGTCCGGCAGCCGGCGCAATGTCACCCTGGTGGCCAACGACCGGTGGTGGGGGACCCCGCCCCGCTCGACCAGGATCCTGGTCACCTCTGACGACGATGCCGGTGAGGTGATGGCCACCGGACGGGCCGATGTGGCGCTGTTCGACTCCGCGTCCGACTATCAGACCGCCCGCCGCGGCGGCGGCGAGACCCGGCTCGCGCCATCGAGCGTACGCCGTCAGCTGCTGCAGAATCCGCGGATCGAACCATCGGTACGCCGCGCCGTCCAACTCGCCCTGGATCGGCCGGCCCTGACCCGGATGGCCACCAGCGGACTGCCCGAACCGGTGCCGCTGGACAATACGGTGCTGCTCACCAACCAGCCCGGTTACCTCGCGCAGAGCCCCGCCCGCGATCTCGACGCCGCCCGCCGGATGCTGGACGAGGCCGGCTGGGTGAGTCCGGACAACAGCATTCGCCGACGCGGCACCGATCAGCTCCGATTGACGATGATCACCACCGACAGCCGTGCGCCCTTCAGCGCCGAGATGCCCGTGGAACTGAGGAAGCAGCTCCTCGAGATCGGGATCGATGTCCGGGTGGAGCGGATCCCCTTCGCCGAGACCACCAAGCGGCTGCAGACGGGCGATTACGACCTCTTCGCGCACGGTTGGTTCGACGACCAGTTCCCCGCCGCGACCGCCCAGGGCCTCTACGGCAGCACCGGCTATGACAAGACCGCCGTCGCCGACCCGTCGGTGGCCACACTGCTGGATCGGGCCCGCGCCACACCGGACGAGGCCACCCGTGCGCAGCTGCTCAACGAGGCGGACGTCCTGCTGCAGCGGGACGCGAGCATCGTGCCGCTCTATCAGGAGCAGCAGATCGTCATCGCGAAACCGACCGTGGCCAACTACGGGGCCTTCGGGCTGGGTTCGGTCGACTGGGTCCGCGTCGGGCTGCGGTCCTGACGCTCAGCTGCGGGCCGTGGTCTCCAGTTCACGGGTGAACGCGCGCCGGTCGGTGGCGGCGTAATAGGCCTCCTCGATCGCGGGATCGACCCCGCGCCGGGTCTGCCAGCGGACCACCGCGGTGACCACGAAGGGCGCCAGCAGGGCGGTTGTCACCGTGGCGGCGGCGACCTGGGCAGTGGCCACCGCCTCGATCGCCTTGTACGCCGGATCGACCAGCGCGATTGCTGCTGGGGTGGCGATCGCATTGCCTGCGGTGGTGCCTTCGGCCGCTCCGGCGACCACGTTGCGTACCGGTTTCGGACGCCGGTGCGCCAGATGCACCAGCCAGAGCACCAGCATCGCCGCCGGGCCGGAGAGCACGACGGTGGCGACGCCGAGCACGATGCCCTGCAGGCCGCTGCTCACCAGCGAGGAGAAGTCGATCCCTCGGCCGACGGCGAACCCCATGAAGGGGATCAGCAGGGTCTCACCACCCCGCAGGAATTCCCTTGCTGACTTGGAAAGATTGCCCAGGATCATGCCCAGGATGATCGGCAGCACCGAACCGAGCAGTTCCTTGGCGGGGAACTGTGCCAGACCCGCCGCGCCGAGTGCGATCATCGTGATGAACGGGCCGTCGTTGACCGAGATCACCGACACCGCACCGCGGTCGGTGTGGTTGCCGAACTGCTGGGTCAGGGCGGCGTAGAGGGCGCCGTTGGAGTTCGTCATCGCCGCGATGATGGCCAGCGGGGTGAGGCCGAGCAGGACACCGCCGGGGACCCAGAAGGCGACCAGCAGGCCGATCAGGATGCCGATCCCGGCCTTGCCGGCCAGGATCGCGAACCCCTTCTCGAGGGTCGGCCCGGTGGTTCGCAGATTCAGTTGGGCACCCATGCAGAAGAACCAGAGCCCGAGCAGGGTCGCGGTGCCGTTCTTGAACAGGCCGGTGGTGAAGCCGCCCAGGTTCAAGAAGGCGGGGAACCAGGTGTTCACGATCGCGCCCAGGAACAGCGGCACGATCATCAGGGCCCCGGGGATGATGCCGATCCGGGTGATCCAGTCGCCGCGGGGCTTCTCGGTGGTCTCCATGGCCGGTCCTCTCCGCGGGCGACACTGCCCGCTGCTGGCACGACGGTCTGACCAGATCGGTCAGATCATGTGTGACCAGCGTCACCTCCCGCCCCGAGTCCGTGTCAATACCCGGACCGCGCATTTGGCACGTGACAACAAAACTCTTGACACGATCGGACCATCCGGGTTTCGCTGAGTGCGCAGCGCCACGTCGCTGTCCCAACCGAATCTGTCCCCGGTCGGTCTGACCAGAACACCTCGATGAGGAGGAGTCGCCGTGAGCCTGAGCCAACTGATGTCACGCCGAGTCGAGCGTGAGGGGCCGATCCGGGTCGGGGTGATCGGGGCCGGCAAGTTCGCCTCGATGTTCCTGGCTCAGATCCCCACCAGCCCCGGTCTGCACGTGGTGGCGATCTGCGACCTGGATGTGCCCAAAGCTCGGCAGGCCCTCGAGCGGGTCGGCTGGACCGCCGAGGCGTACGCCGCGGACTCGCTCGACCAGGCTCGCCGCGACGGCACCACCGTCGTCACCGACGACGTCACCCAGCTCCTCACCGGCGACGCGGTGGAGGTGATCGTGGAAGCCACCGGGCACCCGGTGGCCGGGTGCGAGCACGCCATCCGCGCCATCGACGCCGGCCGGCACGTGGTGATGGTCAACGTGGAGGCCGATGTGCTCGTCGGCCCGCTGCTGCAGCGCCGCGCGGCCACCGCCGGGGTCGTCTACACGATGGCCTACGGCGACCAGCCCGCGCTGATCGCCGAGCTGGTCGACTGGGCCCGCACCATCGGCATGGAGGTCGTGTGCGCCGGCAAGGGCACCAAATACCTCCCCGAATACCGTGCCTCCACCCCCGAGACCGTCTGGTCCCACTACGGCTTCACCGACGAGCAGCTCGCCGGCGGGGACTTCAATCCGAAGATGTTCAACTCCTTCCTGGACGGCACCAAGTCGTCGATCGAGATGGCCGCGGTCGCCAACGCCACCGGCCTGCTGCCGCCCGAGCGCGGTCTGGAGTTCCCACCGGTCGGTGCGCCGGACCTGCCGCAGGCGCTGAAACCTCGCACCGCTGGTGGCGTACTCGCCCGCAGCGGCACCGTCGAGGTGGTCTCCAGTCTGGACCGGGACGGTTCCGAGGTGCCGCAGGACCTGCGCTGGGGTGTCTACGTGACATTCCGCGCCCCCACCGAGTACGCCGCCCGCTGCTTCGCCGAATACGGGATGGTCACCGACGACACCGGTGAGTACGCCGCCCTCTACCGGCCCTACCACCTGATCGGGCTGGAGCTCGGTGTCAGCGTCGCCCAGGCCGTGCTGCGCGGTGAGTCGACCGGGCACGTGGACCACTTCGCCGCCGATGTGGTCAGCGTCGCCAAGCGGGACCTGCGCGCCGGTGAGCTGCTCGACGGGGAGGGTGGCGCGACTGTCACCGGTGACGTGGTTCCGGCGGCCAGTTCGCTGGCCGCCCGCGCACTGCCGCTCGGCCTGTCCGGCGGATTGAAGCTGGAGCGGGATGTGGCCGCCGGGGCCGTGGTGAGCGCCGAGGACGTCCGACTCGACCCGGCCGATCCGACGGTGCGGCTGCGCCGCGAACTGGAGACCAGCTTCGGATGACCAGTTGGAGCGAGGCTGCCGACCGGTTGCGGGCCCAGATCCTCTCCGGTGAGCTGCGCGCCGGTCAGCAGCTGCCGGGGGAGCGCGAGCTCGCCGCCCGGCTGGGTTGCTCCCGCCCCAGCCTGCGGGAGGCGCTGCGGGTGCTCGAGGCACAGGGTCTGCTGCGGGTCAACGATCGGGGCTCCGGCACCCTGGTCCGCGACGAGGCGTTCAGCACCTTCGCCAGCACCCTGGAGCTGCAGACCGTGCTCGGCCACTACCGGGAGGCCGACATCGTGCGGACGCGGATCGCGATCGAGGCGTGGAGCTGCCGCGAGGCGGCCCGGGTCGCGGATGCGGAGGCGGTCGCCACACTGGCCGAGCTGATCACCGCGATGGACGAGGCGCGCGCACACCGCGAGTTCAACGACCTGGACGCCCAGTTCCATCTGGACATCTGCCGGATGACCGACAATCCGATCGCCGCCGAACTGATGCAGGGACTGCGTGGCGCGATCACCCGGCAGATGGTGGCGATCTACAGCCGACTGCCCGACTGGCGCCGGGTCGCCGACGGGGTGCAGGTCGAACACCGCCAGATCTGGCAGGCGATCCGCGACCGGGACGGCGAGTTCGCCGAGGCCGGCGTACGCAGCCATCTGGACCGCTTCTTCGCCGACCTGCTGCACAGTCACCCGAGTGCGGCCCCCGGTACCGGCCGGCACCTAGACTGGGCGCCATGACTGAGCAGCAGACGGACCCCACCCGCCGCGTCGTGGTGGCCGCCCCGCGGGGTTATTGCGCGGGCGTCGACCGCGCCGTGATCACCGTGGAGAAGGCGCTGGACCACTACGGGCCGCCGGTCTATGTGCGCAAGCAGATCGTGCACAACAAGCATGTGGTGGAGACGCTGACCGAGCGCGGTGCGATCTTCGTCGACGAGCTGGCCGAGGTTCCCGAGGGGTCGATCACGGTCTTCTCCGCACACGGGGTCTCGCCGATGGTGCACGCGGAGGCGCGGACCCGGCACCTGCAGACCATCGACGCGACCTGCCCGCTGGTCACCAAGGTGCACCACGAGGCGAAGCGGTTCGCCCGCGACGACCTGCAGATCCTGCTGATCGGTCATGCCGGTCACGAGGAGGTCGAGGGCACCTCCGGTGAGGCACCGGAGAACATCATCCTGGTCGAGTCGCCCGAGGACGTGGACGGTGTCGAGGTCCGCGATCCCGACAAGGTCGCCTGGCTCTCCCAGACCACGCTCAGTGTCGACGAGACGATGGCGACGGTACGCCGGCTGCGGGAGAAGTTCCCCAATCTGATCGACCCGCCGAGCGATGACATCTGCTACGCCACCAGCAACCGGCAGGCGGCGGTCAAGCAGATCGCCGCGCACTCGGATCTGGTGATCGTGGTCGGTTCGGCGAACTCCTCGAATTCGGTACGCCTGGTCGAGGTCGCCCTGGAGGCCGGTGCGAAGGCCGCCCACCGGGTCGACACCGCCGCCGAGGTCGACGAGGCCTGGCTCGAGGGGGTGTCCTCGGTCGGTGTCACCTCCGGCGCCTCGGTACCGGATGTGCTGGTGCAGGGAGTGCTGGAACTGCTGGAGAGCAAGGGATTCCCGAAGGCGGAGGAGGAGCGGCTCACCGAGGAGAGCCTGGTCTTCGCCCTGCCGCCGGAACTGCGCAAGGCCGTCGGCGCGAAGTCGCGGGCCTGAGATGACCGAGCGGGTCGTCGTCGTCACCGGGGCGGGCTCCGGGATCGGGCGGACCGTCGCGGCGGACCTGCTGGGTCGGGGCCACACCGTGGTGCTGGCCGGCCGCCGCGCCGAGGCGCTCAACGAGACCGTCGCCGGAGTGGAGAGCGCCGCGGAGCGCGCGCTCGCCGTGCCGACCGATGTCACCGACCCGAGCCAGGTGGCCCGGTTGTTCGCCAGCGTCGAGGAGGCCTTCGGCCGCTGCGACGTGTTGTTCAACAATGCCGGCAGCTTCGGCCCGCCCGGCGCGGTCGATGAGATCTCGGCGGCCGACTGGGACGAGATCTGGAAGGTCAACGTGTCCGGTCCGGTGTTCTGCGCGGGGGCCGCGGTACGCCTGATGCGGCGTACCGGCGGTGGCCGGATCATCAACAATGCTTCGATCTCCGCCCATGTGCCGAGGCCGCAGTCGGTGGCCTACACCACCACCAAACACGCGATCACCGGGCTCACCCGCTCGATCACGCTGGACGGGCGGGCCGACAACATCTCCGCCACTCGGCTCGACATCGGCAACGCCGCGACCGCGATGACCAGTGGCATGGTGCAGGCGCTGCAACCCGACGGCAGCCGGCGCGCCGAGCCCACCTTCGACCCCGCCCATGTCGCCACCCTGATCGCCGATCTGGTCGCCCTGCCCTTCGAGGTCGCGGTACCCGAGTTGATGGTGATGGCCAACGGCATGCCCTTCGCCGGCCGCGGCTGAGCGTTCATCGAGTAGGTCGCGCAGCGACCGTGCCGAGATGAACCCCGCACCCCTCACGTTCGTCGAGTAGGTCGCGCAGCGACCGTGTCGAGATGAACCCGAAAAGATCCCCTCAAACCTCTTGAATTATTCGAACACTATGACTAATGTGGGATGTAGCAGATAAGAGGAGGTGACCAACGATGACCACCGAACGAGCCCAGGTCTTCGCAGCGATCCGCGCCGAAAGCGACACCATCGCCCAGGCCGAAGCACACCGGCTGGTCGCGATCGCCGCCGCCTGCGACACCTACTCCGGGTTGAACACCCACACCGACGAGGTCACCGCCCGCGTCCTCCACGGTGAACAGCTCGTGTTCCCCGGTGCCGACGGTACCCCCGGCATCACCGAGTTCTTCCACCTCGAACTCGCGATGTCACTGGGCTGTTCACCCGAGACCGCGCAGGTCTGGACCGCCGACGTATTGAATCTTCGGCATCGGCATCCGATCCTGTGGCAGGCCACCCTGGACTGTGACATTCCCGTATGGGTCGCCCGCGATGTCTCCCGCGCCGCCTTGCAGCTGAACTTCACCCAGGCCCGCGAGTTCGACTCCCTCTGGTCACTCCGTCTGGTCAACCTCACTCCCAAGCGCGCGGTCGCGACCACCGAGGCTCAGGTCGCGTTGATGCTCAACGACGACAAGGAAGCCGAACGCCAGGCCGCGAAAAAGCAGCGCCGCGTGGAGTTCACCCCGAGCCGGCACACCCCGGGGATCACCGATCTCTACGCCAACCTCGACGCCGGTGACGCCGCCCAGTTGAACGGCACCCTGGACCGCCTCGCCGACGTGCTGAAGGCCGGCGGGTCCACCGCCAGCCGTGATGAGCTGCGGGCCGAAGCGTTGGGGCATCTCGCGCACCCCGAGCGGGCCCGGCAACTGCTGCAGCCCTCGTTGTTCGACGGCGCCACCGTCACCCCTGGCGGTGAGGTGGTCAACAAGCACGGCGAGATCGTCACCCCCACCACTGAGCGGTGCCGGCACGGTGCGGAGCTGATCCTGCACGTCCACCAGAAGGACCTCGCCAACCGCCGCGGGGGTGAAGGCGAAGCACTCGGGCCGGTCACCCTCCAGCACTTGAAGGAGCTGCTCGCCCGGTGCACCGGGACCGTGAAGGTGCGGCCGGTGATCGATCTGGCTGCCCCGGTGATGGTGAACACCTACCGACCCAGCGACGAACTCGCCATGCGCGTCAAACTCCGCGACCGGTATCTGATGTTCCCTCGATCGAATCGCAGTGCGTTCGGCCGCGGCATCGACCTCGATCACACCATTCCCGCCCCGGAGGGGCCGACCAGCTCGGGCAACCTGGGGCCGTTGAACCGGGCCTCGCATCGGGCACGAACTCACGCCGGATTCCGGGTCGAGCAACCCTCCCCGGGGGTGTTCCACTGGAAAACACCGGCCGGGCAGGAGGCCTGGGTCACCAGCTACGGCACCTGGAATCATCCACCACCCGACCACCTGATCAACGATCCCGCGGCTTCGCTCTCCCGGACTGAACAACTCCTCCACGACACCCTGTGCAACGGCCGAACCCAGCTGGAGAAGGAACAGGCCGAAGCCGAACAAGCCGCCGATGAAGCCCGCGAACGCGAGCGACTCCGCCGCGCCCGCAAAGCCCAGCGCCTCCGCGACCTACGGCAGGCTGCCCGCGACCAGGTCAACGCGGCGAAACAGAAGAGGGCGAAGCAGAAGGCGAAGCAGCCGACTCCGTCGGAATCCCAGCCTGCCCTGATTCCCAACCCGGGCTAGGTTTCCGCACGCTCATCGAGTAGCGCGGCATGCGCAGTGAAGCGGAGCAATGCCGAGCGTGTCGAGATGAGCAATCCACGTCGGGCTCCCTCTCGACACGCTCGCTGCGCGAGCTACTCGAGGAGCGTGAAGGAAACGCTCGCTGCGCGGGTTACTCGATGAGCGTGGCGGTCAGCGGCGCAGCCGGCGGTACTCCCGCCGCAGGGCCTCGGACCAGGCGGGCACGATCAGGCCCTCGCTGGCCATCTGGCGCCGGGTGCTGCGCCTGCTGCGATAGATGCCGATCAGGCCGACCAGGTACATCGGCACCTGGACCGCCATCGCCCAGCGATAGGCGTGCAGGTCATACCCCGCGCCGCCACCACCGCTGATCCCGTCCAGGATCGCGCCGATCAGCAGCACCGCGACCAGGGCACCGAGGAAACCACCCATGATCACCACCGCTGTCGCGGTACCGAGTCGGCGCTGGTCGTTCGCGGTCCGGGCGAAGTCGAAACCGATCGAGGATCCCGGACCTCCGATCGACAACCCGGCGACCAGCAGCACCAGCAGCCAGGTCGGCGCCGGGCCGGGCCAGAGCAGCACCACGACCCACGGGACCAGACCCGCCATCGAGGCGGCCAGCACCAGATTGCTGCGGCGCAGCGGATGCGCCCGGGTGAGCTGGCCGACGACCGGTCCGGTGATGATGCTGCCGAGCACGAATGCGGTCATCAGCAACCCGGCCACGGCGGGGGAGCGGCCCTCACCGGCGGTGAGGAACGGGAAACCCCACATCAGCGCGAAGGCCATCGGCGCGAAACCCACCGTGTAGTGGGAGAAGAAGCCGAGCCAGGTCCCCGGTTGGGAGACCACCGCCTGCAGTTGGCTGATGAAACTCTCCGGGCTGGATTCCCGCCGGCGGACCGGGCCGTGCGGGCTGTCCCGGATCAGCGACCAGCAGGAGACCGCCGAGATCAACCCGGCGATCGCGCAGGCCGCGAAACCGACCCGCCAGCCCTGGCTGCCGAGCAGCCAGACCAGCGGCACGGCGCTGAGGATCTGCCCGATCTGACCGATCGCACCGGTGAGCTGGGTGAGCAGCGGGATCCGGTACGCCGGGAACCAGAACGGCAGCAACCGGATCGCCGAGACGAAGGTTGCCGCATCGCCGGCCCCGACCAGGATCCGTGCGGTGAATGCCAGCGGCAGTGAGGGCGAGAAGGCCAGCAGCAACTGACCCGAAGCCATCAGCAGGGCACCGAGGGTGATCATGGTCCGTGGACCGATCCGGTCCAACGCCAGCCCGACCGGGATCTGGCTGCCGGCGTACACCGCGATCTGCAGCACCACGAAGGTCGACAGCAATCCGGCCTGGATGCCGAAGTGCTCGGCCGCCTGCGGGGCGGCGACCCCGAGCGAGGTGCGGTGCAGCACGGCGATGCTGTACGAGAACAGCGCCGCCGACCAGATCACCCACGCCCGCTTCGACCCCATGTCGGGCCCGATCCTTTCAGCTCAGTCTGGCGTTCTCCAACACCGGCAGGCTCCGGCGGGCCTCGGCGACCCGGTCGAGATCGAGGTCGACGACCAGCAGCTCCGGGCCGGCGCCGGCCTCGGCGAGCACCTCACCGAACGGCGAGATGACCTGCGAGTGCCCCACCCCGGTCGGCGCACCCGGCCTGGCGTCCACCCCGCTGGCCTTCGGATCGGCCTGGGCGCTGGCCACCACGAAGGCGGTGGCGTCCACCCCGCGGGCCTGGGTGACCAGCTTCCACTGCTCCAGCTTGCCCGGCCCGGCACCCCAGGAGGCACTGACCACGACGACCTGGGCGCCGGCCCGGGCGTGGTCGATGTAGAGCTGCGGGAAGCGGACGTCGTAACAGATCGACAGCCCGACCGTGGCGTCACCGATCGGGATCCGGACCGCCTCGCTGCCGGCGTCCACCGTGTCGGACTCGGCGAAGCCGAAGGCATCGTAGAGGTGGATCTTGTCGTAACCGATCCGCTCCCCGTCGGGGCCGGCGACCAGCAGGGTGTTGCGCACCTTCCCCTCCGAACCCGGGGTGAACATCCCAACCACCACGGTGATTCCGGCCTCCTGGGCGATCCGGGAGACCTCCTGTCCGAAGGAGCCGTCGATCGGCTCGGCGATCTCGGTGAGGTTGTTCCCGAAGGCCCGCATGGTCGCCTCGGGGAAGACCACGAGCTCGGCGCCCCGGTCGGCGGCCGCGGTCGTCTGCTCGGCGACCAGGCGCAGGTTGTCGGCGACCTCGCGGCCGGAGCTGATCTGGGCGATTGCGACCTTCATGATCCGTCCTTGTCCTCTGCGTCCACTGTGGGGTGTGGTGTTAACTCTGAACCATGGAAACACCCGAGGCCGCACCGACCACCGGTCGGCTGCGGGCGTACGAATATCTCCGCGACAACATCCTCACCGATCCCGACCGGCACGGCACCTTTCTCAACGAACAGGAGCTCGCCAGCGAGATCGGGGTGTCGCGGACGCCGGTGCGGGAGGCGCTGCTGCTGCTGGTCGCCGACGACCTGGTGGAGCTGATCCCGCAGCGCGGGGCGTACATCCCCAAGGTCGGTCCGCGTGAGGTGAGTGACCTGTTCGAGGTCCGCCGGGTGGTGGAAAAGCACGCAGCCAGCATCACCATCGACGAGAGCACCGTCCCGGGTCGGGCGATGGGAGACCTGCTCGGGCGTCAGCAGGAGCTGGAGGTCGACGACCAGGCGTCGTTCAAGGAGTTCATCACCCTGGACCGGGACTTCCACCAGGCGCTGGTCGATGCGGCCGGCAACCGGCTTTTCGCCTCCCTGTACGCCAAACTGCGGGCCCGGCAGATGCTGGTCGGCATCGAGGCGGTGCTCTGGCATCCGAACCGGATGGCGTCGGTGTGTGCCGAGCACCAGGCGATTCTGGACGCGCTGATCGACGGGGACCTGCCCGCTGCGCACCGCGCGATCGATGATCATCTGAGCACCACTCGCGGGCTGGTCCGCGAGCGCGCCGACCGCCACCCGTTCAGCGGACATTCTCGGTGACCAGGGCGTCGTCGGCGTCGTCGGCGACGGCACGGCCCATCGCGAGTCCGATGATGGTGATCACGCAGGCCACCGCGATGTAGACAGCGATCAGCCAGGAATTGTTGTACTGCTTCATGAAGAAGGCGAACGCCGTCGGTGCCAGCCCGCCCGCGAAGATGCCGGCGAAGGTGTAGGCCAGCGAGGAACCGGTGTAGCGCAACCGGGCATGGAACTGCTCGGCGATGTGGGCCGCCTGCGGGGCGTACATGAACGAGTGGCAGAGCAATCCGACGACCACGCCGAACAGGGCCAGCGGGAAGCTGCGGGTGGTCTGCATGGCGATGAAGACGAAGGCCCAGATGCCGCCGAGCACGGCGGCCACCCCGTAGAGCACGCGGCGGTTGATCCGGTCGGAAAGCCAACCGGCGAAGGGCATCGTGACGATCTGCAGGGCGCCGGCGGTCATCGTGCAGGTGAGCGCCTGGGTGTTGGTGAGCCGGTTCGGGCCGGTCTGCAACCAGGTGATCACATAGACCGCGAAGAAGGCGTAGAGCACGTCGGGGCCGAAGCGGGTGAAGATCGCACCGAGCAGTGCCCGGGTCTGGGTGGTGAGCACCTCGGTGACCGGTGCCTTGGGCGGTTCGCCCTGTTCGACGAGCTTCTGGAAGACCGGGGTCTCCTCGAGCTTGTGCCGGATCCACAGCCCGAAACCGACCAGCACCAGCGACAGGCAGAACGCCACCCGCCAACCCCAGCTGAGGAAGGCCTGCGGTGACATCGAGGCGGTCATGATGATCAGCAGCAGGTTGGCGGCCACCGAACCGATCGGTACGCCGGTCTGGGCGGCCGAGGCCCACAGCCCGCGGGTGCCGGGTCGGGCGAACTCGCTGGACAGCAGCACCGCGCCGCCCCACTCGCCACCCACGCCGACACCCTGCAGGAAGCGCATCAGCACCAGCAGGATCGGCGCCCAGATGCCCACCTGGGCATAGGTCGGCAGGATGCCGATCGCGAAGGTGGCGACGCCGATCAGCAGCAGCGTCCAGACCAACACCTTCTTGCGGCCGATCACATCACCGAGCCGGCCGAAGAAGATGCCGCCGATCGGGCGGGCGACGTACCCGGCGCCGTAGGTGAGGAAGGCCTTGATGGTGTCCATCGCCGGATCCGAGCCCTCGAAGAAGAGCCGGCTGAACACGGTGCCGGTGACGGCGCCGAAGAGCGCGAAGTCGTACCACTCCAGGGAGGTGCCGGAGAGGCTGGCGGCGAACGCCTTGCGCAGATTCCGCCGTTCCTCGGCGGTCTGCGGTGGCAGCGCGGTGCTGCTTTCGGCCATGGGGACTCCCTCGTCTCGATGCTAGCTGTATACATTAGGCATACCCAGTGGGGATTGAACAGCCTTGCATCGGTCCGTAGCCAACTCGTCACCTCGGAGGTACGCCCGCATGACCACCCTCAGCTTCACGCTCCCGGATGGATCGACCCGCCGGGTCGAGGTCCGGCGTACCCTCAACGCCGGCTATGCCGGCCGGGACACCGCAGCGGTGCAGGCACACATCGACGAACTGGCCGAACTCGGCGTACCCGGACCCTCGACGGTGCCGACCCTCTATCCGATCTCGCCCTATCTCGCCCAGCAGGTCGACCTGGTCGAGGTGCAGCACGCCCGCACCTCGGGGGAGGCCGAGTGGGCGCTGGTGATCGCCGACGACGGGGAGGTGCTGCTCACCGCCGCCTGCGACCACACCGACCGGGCACTCGAGGTGCACGGTGTCGCCTGGTCGAAGAACGCCAGCCCCGACGTGCTGGCCGACCGGGCCTGGTCCCTGCGGGACGTGCGGGACCACCTGGACCAGATCAGCCTGCGCGCCTGGGTGACCCATGGCGAGGGCTCGGAGGAGCTGATCTCCGACGGCAGCTGCGCGGACCTGCTGACCCCCGACCACTGGCTCGGGGTGCTCGCCGAGCGGGGCCTGGCCGAACCGGGCACGGTGCTGATGTCGGGCACCGTGCTGATGATCGAGGGAGTGGACCAGTTCGCCGACCGCTGGCGGGTCGAGCTCGCCGACCCGGTCACCGGCGAGACCATCGAGGTGGCCTACGTCATCCGGGTGCTGCCGGAACCGATCGAGTGAGGCTCAGGCCGCGGCCGTCCGCCGCCGCGCATCGCTGAGCGCGATGGCGGCGAGCAGCACCACCAGCAGCACCGAGAATCCGATCATCACCGTGCTGGCAGGGAATTCGACGGCGGCCAGCCCGATGCCCAGGGCGGGCACGATCAGGCCGAGATAGCCGATCAGGAAGAGCCCGGCCAGCGCCTCGCCGCGGCGTTCGGGGGTCGACATCGCGATCACCTTGCCGACGGCGTCCTTGAACAGCACGCCCGCCCCGGCGCCGCTGAGGACGCCGCCGATCAGGAAGAACGCCAGGCTGGCCAGCAGCATCCCGGTCACCAGGGCCGCCAGTCCGACAAGTTGCAGCAGCAGGCCGAGTGGGCGGCGCGCGGTCTCGCGGAGCCGGCCGGTGCCGGTCTGTGCGATCGCCGCGGCACCGAAGACCGCGAAGACGATCACCCCGGCCAGCGCCCGGGACGGACGGTGCAGGTCACCGGCGACGAAACCCGGCGCGACCGAGGTGAACAGGCCGAACACCGAGAAGGCCGCGATCGCCGCGGCGGCGGCCGCCAGGTATCCGGCCCGGTCCCCGTGGTCGATGCTGACCCGCTGCGGGCGATAGCGGCGCTGCAGCTGCACCGACACGGTTTCCGGGGTGAGTGCGATGCCGACGATCGAGACCAGCAGCAGCGCGGCGAAGACCAGATACGGGGTGCGCAGCGGGACCGGCAGCCACTGGGCGAGGATGCCGGCGACCAGAGTGCCCGCGCCGAGACCGCCGATGTTCGCCGCGGTCGAGACGATCTGGAACCGCTGGGGAGAGGCGTGCGGGCGGTGTGCGGAGTGCAGTTCGTGCAGGTGGGCGGTCGCCGTGGCGGTCAGCATGCCGACCCCGAGGCCGGTGATGATCCGGGCGACGATGAGCGCCGGAAGTGCTGTGCTGGTGAGAAAGATCAGCGCCGCGATGAGTTCCAGCCCGAGCGCCGGGACCAGGATCCGCTTGCGGCCCACCCAGTCCGAGACGTGACCGGCCAGCAGCAGGCTGATCACCACACCCACCGCATAGACAGCGAAGACCACGGTCACCATGAAGGTGGAGAAGCCGTCGGCCTGCATGTAGAGCGGGTAGAGCGGCGTCGGCACGGTCGAGAACGCCATCCCGACCAGGAAGGCGAAGGTGACGAACCAGAAGCCCCGGCCGTGCCGGGCGGAGTCGGTTCGACTGCTGGCGATCTGATCAAGGGTGCTGGCGGACAACGGGGTGACCTTTCGGGCGCGCGTACTGCTTCAGGAACCACTCTGCGGCATGCAACTCAGCAAATCCAACGAACAAATCTGCTAGAAATGATCACTGATTCAGATAGGTGGTGGCAGGTGGAGCTGCGGCAGCTGGAACACTTCCTGGCAGTGGCGGAGGAACTGAGCTTCACCCGGGCCGCGCAGCGGCTGCATGTGGTGCAGTCCGGGGTCTCCGCCTCGATCAAGAACCTGGAACGCGACCTGGGGGTGCTGCTGCTCGACCGCAGCGCCCGGCAGGTGCGGTTGACCGAGGCCGGGACGCGGTTCATGGCCGAGGCGTACGCCGTCCTCGATGCCGCCCAGCAGGCCCGCGAGGCGGCCACCGGGGACGAGGGCGAGCTGACCGGGACCCTGCGGCTGGGCACGATGACCGCGATCCGGTTGATCGATGTGCCCGCGATCCTGGGGGAGTACCACCGCCGCCATCCGCAGGTGCAGGTGCTGATGAGCGCCGCTGCCTCCGGCTCACAGGGGTTGCTGACCGCGCTGCACGAGCGACGCATCGATCTGGCCTTCCTGTCCACCCGCGGCGCACCACCGGGGATCCGGCGGATCAAGGTGGCCGAGTCGGTGCTCCGGTTGGTGGTGCCGGCCGGCGACGAGTTGGCCGGCCGCGACCGGATCGAGCTGGGGGAGCTCGCCGGCCGCGACTTCATCGACGGACCCGAGGGGTACGGCACCCGCGCGGTCACCGATGCCGCATTCACCGAGGCCGGCGTGCAGCGTCGGGTGACCCTCGAGATCGCCGATCTGTCCACCGGCCTGGACTATGTGCGGCACGGGCTCGGGATCGCGCTGCTGCCGGACTATCTGCTCTCCGGTGATCTGCCGGCCGGGGTCGTCGTGGTGCCGGTGGGTGGACAGGCCGATCTCGACTGGCCGGTGTTCCTGGCGGTGCGCGAGGACCGTACGCCGAGCGCGGCGGCCCGGGCGCTGGTCGAGCTGGTCGGCCAGTGGCGTGACCGACACGAGTGATGCGGTGTGCTCCCGTCCGGGGGCGATAGCGTGGCCGATGTGTCGAACGAGTTCGTGGAACGGGGTCGGCTGCGACTGCGCACCCCGGTGCTGACCGACCTGGAGTGGTTCCACGAGATCTATGCCGATCGCCCGCTCGATGCGGACACGATCACCGCGGCGCTGCACTAGGGGTGCGAGGTCTGGAAGTAGTGCTCGACCCCGGTCCGCAGGGCCTCGACGAGCTTCGGCAGCAGCGGGTTGGTGTTGGAGCGGCGCCAGACCACCCCCACCCGACGCGACGGCAGCGGCGTACGCGTCGCGACGATGACCACATCACGTTCGGGCAGCAACCCCAGCGCCGGCACCACCGCCACCCCCAGACCGGCACCGACCAGCGCCCGCATCACATCGAAATCGTCGGTACGGTGGGCGATCCGCGGCTCGAAACCGTGCGCGGAGCACAACCGCTGCAGCACCGGGGACTGCTGGCTGGCCACCCAGGTCTCCTCGGCCAGCTCCTCGATCGCCACCGCGTCCCGCCCCGCGAACCGATGGGTGGCCGGCACCAGCAAGGAGCGGGTCTCGGTCATCAACTTCAACCGGTCCAGGCTTTCCGGGACCTCCGGGGTGCCCAGATCGTTCTCGAACACCACCCCCAGGTCCAGCACTCCCTCGGTGACCATCGTCAGGATCTCCTCCAGGCTGCCCTGATCGAAGGAGACGATCGCATCCGGATGCTCGGCGGTGAAGCGCGCCAGTGCGACCGGGATGAGTTGGCGGCTCGCGGTCGGGAATCCGCCGAGCCGGATCTCGCCACGGTCTCCGGCGGCGATCGAGATCGCGTCCCGCTCGACCGCCATCAAGGTGGCGAGCGCATTCGCGGTGGAGTCGTGCAGATAGCGCGCCGACCACGTCGGCTGGATGCCCCGTGGCAGCCGTTCGAACAGTGCCAATCCGGTGGACTTCTCCAGTGCCGCGATGTGCTGCGAAACCGCCTGGGTGGTGTAACCCAGCGACTGGGCGGCAGCGGAGAACGTGCCGTGTTCGAGCACGGCGGCGAGCGTCCGCAGGTGGATCGGGTTCAGCATCGAGCCCTCGGTGATTCCTCGGTGTCCATCAGCAAATGATTGACAGTTTATGAACAGATCGCTGAGACCCGGAGCATGGCCAAGCGACGGGGGTGTTGGCCACCATTGGCCGAAACGCTCGACGAGGAGGGCACCATGATCTGTCAATCCACGCGGTCTCGTTGGTCAAGGGCGACGGCGCCCAGGGCGGTGGCCGTCGCCGCCGCCCTCAGCCTGGTCGCGCTGAGTGCCTGCACCGACGGCCCGGCGCCGAGCTCTGGCGGTGACACCGGAGCCCAGCCGGGCGGTGCCAACACCACCGGGGTCGATCTGAACACGCTCACCGTCGACCAGGCCGCGGCGGACAAACTGCCGGAGCGGGTGAAGCAGGCCAAGAAGGTCACCGTGGTGATGAACGTGTCCAGTGCACCGACCAAGTTCCGCGCCGAGGACAACACCACCATTGTCGGGTTGAACCCGGACATCGCCCAGGCCCTGGGCAAGCTGCTCGGTGTCGAGGTGACGATCTCCGATGTCCAGTTCGACGGCATCATCCCGGGCCTGCAGTCGAAGCGGTACGACATGGCGGTCTCCTCGATGGCCCCGAGTGCCGAACGCATCAAGGTGCTCGACATGGTCCGCTACGGCGCCTGGGGGACGTCACTGGCGGTCCAGCAGGGCAACGCGAAGAAGCTCACCACCAAGAACCTGTGCGGCGCCTCGGTCGCCGTCCAGCAGGGATCGATCCAGCACACCCAGCGGCTGCCCGAACTGTCCGACGGATGCACCAAGGAGGGCAAGCCGGCGATCAACCAGGTGGTGCTGCCGGACCAGACCGCGGCGATCCTGCAGCTGACCACCGGACGTATCGACGCGGTGCTCGCCGATTCACCGATCCTCGCCTGGGCAGCGAAACAGCGGCCCGGCACCATCGAACTGGTCGATGAGATGAACAAGGGTGCGGTCGACATCGCGCTGCCCAAGGACTCCGATCTGACACCGGCCGTGCAGGCGGCGATGCAGACCCTGATCCAGCGTCCCGAATACCAGCAGATCTACGCCAAGTGGGGGATGGACAACGCGGTGGTGACCGAGGCGGTCAAGGAAACGGGCAGCGCGTGATGTCCACCGTGGAATCGGCCACCCGGTCCGCGACCCCGGAGGAGGAACTGCAGATCGTCCCGCGGCGCAGCACCGGCACCATCATCGGTGCGGTCGTGGTGGCGCTGCTGGGTGCCTGGCTGTTGTGGATCCTGGCCACCAACCCACGCTTCGAGTGGGGTGTGGTCCGGCACTACTTCACCCACAAGGCGATCGCCCGGGGTGCGCTGCTCACCCTCGAACTGACGGTCATCTCGATGGTGCTCGGCGTGCTGCTCGGCGTGGTCCTGGCGGTGATGCGGATGACCCGGAATCCGCTGGTCTCCGGGGCGGCCGGTCTCTACATCTGGTTCTTCCGCGGTACGCCGCTGCTGATCCAGTTGATCTTCTGGTTCAACCTGGCCGCACTGTTCCCGGTGATCACCATCGGGATCCCGTTCGGTCCGACGTTCTACAGCGGCAGCGCGAATGCGTTCATCACCCCGCTCAGCGCCGCCCTGCTGGGGCTGACGCTGAACGAGGCGGCGTACATGGCCGAGATCGTCCGCGGCGGTCTGCTCGGCGTCGACCGCGGGCAGACCGAGGCGGCCCAGGCGCTCGGGCTGGGCCGTGGCCGGATCCTGGGGCGGATCGTGCTGCCCCAGGCGATGCGGGTGATCATCCCGCCGACCGGCAACCAGGCGATCTCGATGCTGAAGAACACCTCGCTGGTCTCGGTGCTCGGCGTCGGGGATCTGTTGCACAGCGCGCAGATCGTCTACTCCCGCACCTATCAGACGATCCCGCTGCTGATCGTGGCCTCGCTGTGGTACCTGGTCTTCACCACCGTGCTCGGCATCGGCCAGCACTACATCGAACGGCACTTCGGCCGCGGCAGCACCACCCTGGTCGCCCGGACCCGGAAGCGCAGGAATCGAAGCGTGGAAGGAAAGGCGCGATGACCCCGCTGGTGACGGTCCGTGGCGTGCACAAATCGTTCGGGCCGCTGGAGGTGCTCAAGGGCATCGACTTCGAGGTGTCCGCCGGCCAGGTGTGCTGCCTGATCGGTCCGAGCGGATCCGGCAAGTCGACGATCCTGCGCTGCATCAACCACCTGGAGAAGATCGACGCCGGCCGGATCACCGTCAACGGCGAGGTGGTCGGTTATCGCCGGCGCGGCAACAAGCTGCACGAGATGACCGAATCCGACGCCGCCCGGCAGCGTACCGAGATCGGCATGGTGTTCCAGCGGTTCAACCTGTTCCCGCACATGACGGTCGGGGAGAACGTGGCCTATGCGCCGACCGTGCTCGGCCGGGAGACCCGCCGCAGCGGTGCGGCGCTGACGACCGAGCTGCTGGAGCGGGTCGGGCTGGCGGACAAGGCCGATTCCTATCCTGCTTCGCTTTCCGGCGGACAACAGCAGCGGGTGGCGATCGCACGGGCGCTGGCGATGAAGCCCAAGGTGATGCTCTTCGATGAGCCGACCTCGGCGCTCGATCCGGAGCTGGTCGGGGAGGTGCTCGATGTGATGCGTGGCCTCGCCGAGGCCGGGATGACGATGATCGTGGTCACCCATGAGATGGGTTTCGCCCGCGAGGTCGGCGACTCGCTGCTGTTCATGGACGAGGGGATGGTCGTCGAACAGGGGCACCCGCGTGAGGTGCTCACCGCCCCGCAGCACGAACGCACCCGTTCTTTCCTGGCCAAGGTGCTCTGATGGGTTTCGATGCCGAGGTCGCGGTGATCGGCTGCGGCACGGTGGGCAGCATGACGCTGTGGCAGCTGGCGGACCGCGGGATCGACGTGGTCGGTTTCGAGGCGTACGCCCCCGGTCACGATCGCGGCGCGGCCGGCGGGGAGACCCGGCTCTTCCGGATGGCGTACGCCGAGGGGAGCGCGTTCGCCGGTCTGCTCAGCGAGGCCCGGGAACTGTGGCGTGAGCTGGAGCGGGTGTCCGGGGCATCGCTGCTGCAGCAGATCGGCGGGCTGTCGATCGGCGACCCGGCCGGGGCCTACCTGCGGGGGCTGCTGGATTCGGCCCGGGCCTCCCGGATCGAGGTCGAATCGGTCGGCGCCGACGAGGCGCAACGGCGCTGGCCGCAGCATGCCCTGCTGCCCGGTGAGATCGTCGTGCACGATCCGTCGGCGGGATTCGTCCGCTCGGATCTGGCCGTCGTGGTCGCCACCGACCGGGCCAGGCAGCAGGGGGCGCGGGTGCAGCGGTACGCACCGGTGCAGGACTTCACCGCCGACGAGCAGGGGGTGAGCATCCGCACCCGGGACGGTGTCTGGCGGGTGCGTACCGCGGTGATCACCGCCGGCTCCTGGAGCGCGCATTTCCTGCCCGGGTTGGAGCTCGCGCCGCGCCGGGTGCCGCTGTCCTGGTTCTCGCCGCTGGACCCGGGCCTGTGGGGCCCGGACCGGTTCCCGGTCTTCATCCGGGAGAGCGAGGGGGTGCATCTCTATGGCGCCCCGGCCGTGGACGGGGGCGCGGTGAAGGTGGCGGGTGCGGTCCGAGCCCGCGACATCACCGATCCGGACGCGGTGCAACGGCGTCACGACACCTGGGAGACCGAGGTGATGGTCGATGCGGTCACCCGGTTCCTGCCCGGGCTGCGCCCGGACCCGATCCGTGCCGACGCCTACACCGACCTCTACACCCCCGATGCGATGCCGGTGGTCGGCCCGGTACCGGGGTTGCCGGGGGTGTTCTGCGCGACCGGTTTCTCGGGCAAGGGGTTCAAAATGGCGCCGGCCATCGGGAACGCGGTCGCCGAGCTGGTCACCGGCGGCCGGGCGAGGCTTCCGGAGTCGTTCGCTCCGACTTCCCGGCACCGCCGCGGGGCATCAGCAGCACCGCCCCGATAGCGATCGCGGCCGCGACAGTGGTGCCGAGGAACACGGTCCGGGCGGCGGTGCTGATCTGTTCGGGGGTGAACATGCCCGGCTGGATGCCGGTCGATCCCACCGGGACCGCCAGGGCCGCATTGGCCAGCGCGCCCGCCATCGCCGCCCCGAGGGCGCTGCCCAGGGACCGGGCGAACATGTTGGCGCCGGTGGCCACCCCGCGGCGTTCCCAGGGGACCGCGGACTGCAGGGCGACCATTGTCGAGGGGGCCAGCAGACCCAGGCCGATACCGGTGACGAAGCAGGATGCCGCGACCTGCCAGATCGAGCTGGTGGCGGTCAGCAGCAGCAGCGACGCCGAACCGGCGGTCACCACGAGCGCGCCGACCAGGGCGGTGGCCCGGAAACCGATCCGCAGATAGAGCCGACCGGCGTTGGCGGCCGCCACCGGCCAGCCCATGGTGAGCGCGGCCAGCGCCAGCCCGGCGACCAGGGCCGAGGTGCGCAGTGCGGACTGGCCGTAGAGAGGGATGTAGGTGGTCAGCGAGATCAGCACCACCCCGACCAGCAGCGCGGCCAGATTGGCTGGGCCCTGGGTGCGTTCGCCGAGCACCCACCCCGGCAGGATCGGCTCCGCCGCGCGTCGTTCCACGATGACCGCCGCCAGCAGGGCGACGGCCGCACCGCCCAGCACCAGGCCGCTTTCCCAGGAGACCCAGCTCCACCGCGTACCACCCTCCAGCAGTGCCAGCACCAGCAGCGCGCTGCCGACCGCCAGCAACCCGGCCCCGGCATAGTCGATCCGGTGCCGGGTCGGGGTGACGTTCTCATGGAAGCGCCGGATCAGCACGATCGCGGCCGCGGCGCCCAGCGGGATGTTGATCCAGAAGATCCAGCGCCACCCGGCGTAGTCGGCGAAGAAGCCACCGAGCGTCGGCCCGATCACCGAGGCGGCCGCCCACACCCCGGCCAGATAACCCTGCACCTTGGCCCGTTCGGCGACGGTGTAGATGTCGCCGATGATCGTCATCCCGATCGGCTGCACGGCCCCGGCACCCAGCCCCTGGATCGCGCGGAAGGCGATCAGCGCCGTCATGTTCCAGGCCGAACCGCACAGGATCGAACCGAGCACGAACATGCCGACGCCGAAGAGCATCACCTTCTTGCGCCCGACCAGGTCGGCGATCTTGCCGTAGATCGGCACCGCGACCGCCTGCCCGAGCAGATAGACCGAGAACAGCCACGGGAACTGGGTGAACCCACCCAGGTCGCCGACGATCGCGTTCACCGCGGTCGCCAGGATGGTGGCGTCGATGGCGACCAGGCCGGTGCTGAGCATCACCGCCAGCAGGACCGGTCCGCGTTCGGAGCGCAGACCGACGCCGGCTCGGGTCACCGCTTCATCTGTCACCGCTGATCATCTCGCACCGCCTCATCTTGGCAGAGGACGGTGACCGGGCACCGTACGGGCGAGCAGTGGGATCGACAGCACCGCCAGCGCGATGGCGACTGCCCCGACCAGCAGTCCCCGCCCGATCAGCAGGCCACCGACCCAGGTGCCGAGTGCGATCCCGGCCTGGTAGGCGACCACGTATGCCGAGGAGGTGAGGTCACCGCCCGGTCCGGCGACCCGGATCACCGCGGCCTGAAGCACCACCGGAGTCGCGGCGATGCTGCCCGCCCAGAGCACGGCCGTGACCGCGACCACCGCGGGAGCCTCGGCGAGCAGGCCGGGTTGCAGGACACCGACCAGGAGCAGGGTGAGCACGCTGGTTCGCAACGGTCGTTCGTCGATCCACCGGCCGGCGAGCCAGACCGCGGCCAGGCTGCCGATACCGCAGCCGGCGAGCAATGCCGCGTACCCTGCCCGCTCGATACCCACTCGGGCGGCGAAGACGCTCAGGTAGGGGTAGCTCAGATACAGCGCGGTGACCACCAACAGGGTCCCGCCGGTGATCGCGACGGTGCCCTGCGTTCCCGCCCGGTCCGCCCGATTGGCCGGCGGTGGGTCGGCGGGGCCCCGCTCCGCGCGACCCGGTGGTAGTTGGCGCCAGAGCGTTCCGGCCAGCACCACCGCCGCGATCGCCACCGCCCCAGTCACCGGACGCCAACCGAGCTGCTGACTGGCCAAGGTCGCGATCGGTACGCCGGCCAGCAGGGCAAGACTGGTGCCGAGGAAGACCCGGGACGATGCCCACGCCTGCCGGCCCGGCTCGACCAACTCGGCCGCCACCAGCGGCGCCAGTCCCCAGACCGGCACGTGCACCAGCGCGATCCCGGCCCGAGCCGCCGCGGCGACGGCCAGGGTCGGGGCGGCGGCGAGCACCAGCTGACCGGCTGCCAACCAGACGAGCGCGGCGCAGAGCACGGTGCGTCGGGGCAGTCGGCGGGTCAGCAGGGTGAGGGGGATGCCGCACACTCCGGCGACCAGTGCGTAACCGGAGACCAGCGCGCCCACCTGGGCCGGGGTGGCGTCCAGATCGGCCTGCAGCTGGGGCAGCTGCCCGACCGGCAGCAGTTCGGCCACCAGGAAGACGAAGACGACCCCGGCCAGGGCGGCGAGTGCCCGGCCGGGCGTACCGTCTCTCTCCGAGGTCACAACCGGTGCTTCGCCAGGAACGCGCTGATCTGCGCGGCCCAGGTCGGCGTCTCCGCGGGGGTGAAGATGTGCCCCGCCTCCGGCAGCTCGACGTATTCGGCGCCGGGGATCAGCTCGGCCAGGCGCCGGGTGGAGCTCGGCAGCACGGTCCGGTCCTGGCCGGCGCCGATGACCAACGTCGGTACGCCGATCGCTGCGGCCTCCTGGCGCACGTCGACGGTGCGGACGAGCTCCATCTGCGGGATCAGGGCCGACCCACCGACCTGCAGATCTGCCACGGTGGCAGCGATCGCGCGCGCCGCGGCGTCCGCATCGAGGGTCGCGAGTTGGGCGGGGGTGCCGACGCTGAGCAGCATCACCCGGGCCAGGTCGTGCCAGCGTTCGGCCCGGGCGAGGTCGGCGAACAAGGTGGCGAAGTTCGCACCCTGGACGTCGATCTCGGCCATCCCGACGGTCAGGATCAACCCGCTGACCCGCTCCGGATGCCGGGCCGCCGCGGTGATGGCGACCGTGGTGCCGAGTGAGAGGCCGAGGATCGGGAAGCGGTCGTTGCCGGCCCGGAGCTGGGCCTCGACCAACTCGTCGGCCAACCCGGCCAGCGTCAACGGGGTGGCCGCGGGCGGTCGGGATCCGCTGCCGGGATAGTCGCGACCGGTCAGCGTACGCCCCGGCAGGTGCGCCGCGAGTTCGGCGAAGTTGGCCTCGATGCCGCCGCCCGCACCGTGGGCGAGCGCGAGGACCGGGCCGGAACCGAAGCTGTGCAAGGAATAATCACTCATGGCGTCGACGCTAGGCATTGACATGGGTGACAAGGTCAAGGCCGATGTGAGCAACGCCACGGCAACGATGACGATCGGTCGACTCGCCGAGGCGACCGGAGCATCGGCCCGATCGCTGCGCCACTACGAGGCCAACGGGCTGATCAGCGCGGAGCGGGACAGCAGTGACTACCGCCGCTATCGGACCGGGACCATCGAACGGGTGCAGCGGATCCGGCGACTGCTGGGCGCCGGCTTCAATCTCGCCGAGGTCGCGATCCTGCTGCCCTGCATGGACGAGGACCCGGAGCGGATCGACATCTGCCCGCAGGTCGCCGGCGTGGTGCACGAGAAGCTCGACGCCTTGCTCAGCCAGTCCCGCGAGCTCGCCCAGCAGCGCGACCAGATCCGTGCGCTGATCGCCTAGCTCACCTAGACCAGGAAGCGGTAGAACGGGCTCGTCGGGTCGACCTGTTCGACGGTCATCGGGGAGCGTTCCATCCGCTCCAGCAGGCCGTCCAGATCATCCGGGTTGCCGAGCTCGATGCCGACCAGCGCCGGCCCGGTCTCCCGGTTGGAGCGCTTCACGTACTCGAACAGCGCGATGTCGTCGTCCGGGCCGAGCACCTCGTCGAGGAAGCGGCGCAGCGCGCCGGGCTCCTGCGGGAAGTTCACCAGGAAATAGTGCTTGCGGCCTTCCCAGACCAGCGACCGCTCGACGATCTCCGAATAGCGGGAGACGTCGTTGTTGCCACCGGAGAGGATCGCCACCACGCTCTGCCCGTCGCCGATGGTGAGCTGGCGGCCCAGGCTGGCTGCGGCGAGTGCGCCGGCTGGCTCGGCGATGATGCCGTCGGTCTGGTAGAGCTCCAGCATCTCCGAACAGATCTGGCCCTCCGGCACCGCGACCGGCTCCGGCTGGTGGGCCAGTGCGAGCGCGGTGGTCAGATCCCCGGCCCGGCGCACCGCTGCGCCGTCGACGAAGGTCTCGATGTGGTCCAGGGTGACCGGTCCGCCGTGCGCCATCGCCACCGCCAGATTGGCCGCGCCGGCCGGTTCGACCGCGACGATCCGGGTGTCGGGGTGGTGTTCGGCGAACCAGACCAGGCAGCCGCCGAGCATTCCGCCGCCGCCGACCGGTATGACCAGCACGTCCGGGGCATGGCCGAGTTGATCGACCACCTCGGCGGCCAGGGTGCCCTGACCGGCGACCGTGCGCGGGTCGTCGAAGGCCGGCACCATCGTCGCGCCGGACTCCCAGACCTCGGTGTACGCCCCCTGCGCGGCCTCGTCGTAGGTGTCACCGGTCACCACCAGTTCGACATGGGCCCCGCCCAGTTGCCGCATCCGGTCCCGCTTCTGCCGCGGGGTGGTGGAGGGGACGAAGATCCGGGCCCTGATGCCGAGCCGGGCGCAGGCGTACGCCACCCCCTGGCCGTGGTTGCCGGCGGAGGCGCAGACCACCCCGGCCTGCCGCTCGGCCGTCGAGAGCTGGGAGATCAGGTTGTAAGCGCCGCGGATCTTGTAGGAGCGGACCGGTTGCAGGTCCTCCCGCTTCAGCCAGACGTTGGCGCCGGTGCGCAGCGACAGCCGCAGATTGCGCTGCAGCGGGGTCTCGGTGATCACGCCGCGCAGCCGGGTGCAGGCGTCGGAGATATCGGCCGCGGTGACGTCGTTCTGCTTCATTCGGGTCATTGTGCCGTCGTCGGACGACCTCAGGGCTGCTGTGCCACCAGATAGAACCGGTCGGTCTCCGGTTCCATGCCGGCCAGCGGGCCGCGCAGATACCACTCCTCGATCTCCAGGCCGGCCTGTTCGGCGGCCCGCTTGATCTCCTCGGGGTCGTGCAGCACGAAATCGAGCGAGACGGCCCGGTCGAGATACTCCTCGGTGTGCCGGACCTCGGCCCCGGCATGCAGCGCGACCGCGATCCGGCCACCGGGGGCCAGGATCCGGGCCAGGGCGCCGAACCAGGGCGCCAGCTCGGAACCGGACAGGTGCACCCCGGCGTACCAGGCGACGATCGTGCCCCACGCGGCGGCGTTGGGTGGGCGCAGCAACCGATTGAAGTCGGCGACCTCGAACCGCAGGTCCGGATGGGTCTCGCGGGCGACCCGGATCATCTCGGGGGAGAGGTCGAACCCGGTGACCTCCGCGCCGGCGTCGGCGAGCACGCGGGTGGTCTGGCCCGGGCCGGTGCCGATGTCGGCGATCGGGCCGGTGGACTCGGCGGCCAGCCGGCCCAGCAGCCACCGGTCGAACGGTTTACCGGCCAGCTCGTCACCGAAGCGTTCCGCGTACGCCTCGGCGAGCGCGTCATAGCTGGCCCGGACCCGCTCGTCGCGGGCCGCCGCACCGTCGGCGAGCACCTGGTCCCGATCCACCGCCGCAACCGGCGCGGCCGGTTCCGCGATGCCCTCGACCGGGCCCAACAGGTGCACCCAGCGCGGGTCGCGGTGACCGGGGAGCCGCTCCAGCTCGCGGGTCAGCGGGGTGTCCCGCTCGGCCAGCCGGCGCAGCACCTGCTCGGCGGCTTCCTTGTCCGGGAACGGAAAGAGCCGGTCGGTGCGCGTCTTGAGTTCCCCGGCGGACTGCGGGCCCCGGAGCAGCAGCACCGTGATCAGGGCCCGTTCGTCGTCGGCGAGTTCGAGCTGTTCGTCGAGCCGCTGGTGATACTTCAGTGCGCGCGATCCCTTGCCGGCCCAGACGAAGCGGACCAGCTCCCGGTCCTTCAACCCGCGCAGACAGGCCTCGAGCTGCTGGTCGTCGTAGTCGCTGACCGGCTCCCGGCTGGAGGTCTGGTTGCAGGCGGTCCGCAGCGCGTTCAGCGACAGCGGATAGCTCCCGGGAACCGTCTTCTGCTTCTCCAGCAGGGAACCCAGCACCCGTTGTTCGATCGCGTCCAGCTCGATCTCGGCCACGATGCTCAGCGTACTGTTTGTTCTCGTCTCGCGCCCGCGCGCCCAATCCCCGCTCTTCATCGCAGTCGTCGAAATCCCCGCGATGACCCTGTGATTTGGGCCGTTCGTGACGCGGGGATTTCTCCTTGGTGCTCTTCCAGAGCGGGGGCGCGCTTCCGACGCTCGCCGAGGGGTTCTCGGCTCGCGCCCGCGCGCCGGTCTTTCTCGGCTCGCACCCGCGCGCCCAATCCCCGCTCTTCATCGCAGTCGTCGAAATCCACGCGAGGACCCTGTGCTTTGGGGCGTTCGTGACGCGGGGATTTCTCCTTGGTGCTCTTCCAGAACGGGGGCGCGCTTCCGACGCTCGCCGAGTCAGTCCGTGCCGGTACCGCGGCGGCGTGCGGTGGGCGGGTCGGCCCAGCCGAGCAGATCGGGCTGTTCGCGGGCCAGTTCGTCGCGCTCGGGCAGAGCTTTGCGGCGCTTCGCGCCGCGGCCGATCAGCGGCTCCACTCGGGCGGCGTCCTCGACCAGCTCGGGGGCGGCGATATCGCGGGTGGACTCGTCGACGCTCTGCGGGGCGGTCAGCTCGGCGTCGGTGACCTTGAGGTCACGGAAGCGGCGGGCGGTGACCAGCACCCGCGCCTCCAGCGAACCGACGGTCGAGTTGTACGCCCCCACCGCGGCCTTCAGCGAGCGGCCCACCTTGTCCAGGTGACCCCCCATCGCCGCCAGCCGGTCGTGCAGTTCCCGGCCCAGGGTGAACACCTCGGCGGCCGACTCGGCCAGCGCCGCCTGCTTCCAGCCATAGGCGACCGCGCGCAGCATCGCGATCAGCGTGTTCGGCGTCGCCACCACCACATCGCGCGCCGCGGCGTACTCGTGCAGGTCGGGCAGCTGCTCGAGCGCGGAGAACAGGAACTGCTCATTCGGCAGGAACATCACCACGAACTCGGGCGTACCGGTGTCGGCCTTCCAGTATTCCTTGCGGGACAGCTGATCCACATGGGTCTTCACGTTGCGGCCGAACAGCGTGAGCTTCTCGGCGCGCAACCGCTCGTCCTCGGTCTCGTGCGCCTCCAGGAAGGCGCTCAGCGGCACCTTGGCGTCGACATAGAGGAACTTGCCGTCGGACAGGTTGACGCGCATGTCCGGGCGGATCGCCCGATCGGCGGAGGTGGTGGTGCTGGCCTGCTCGTCGAAATCGCAGCGCTCGACCATCCCGGCGTACTCCGCGACCCGACGCAGCTGCAGCTCACCCCAGGCGCCACGCACCTGCGGCTTGCGCAGCGCGGTCGCCAACGCATGGGTCTCCCGGCGCAGATGCTCACCGGTCGCCTGCACCGCGGTCACCTGGTTGCGCAGATCGGTGGCCATCGCCACCCGATCCTTCTCCACCGCATTGAGTCGCTCGGCGAACTTCGTCATCAGCTCGGTCAGCGGGTCGATGATGGCCCGGGTCTTCTCGTCGGTGGCCTTGCCCTGCCGCTCCAGGGTCTCCCCGGAGAGCACCTTGAACTGGTTGGCCAGCACCTCCCGGTCGTCGGCGAGCCGCTGGGCGCGTTCCCGGGCGGCATCCCGCTCGGCGCGGGCCGCGGCCAGCTGGGAGGACACCTCGGCGGCCTCCGACTGGGCCTGGGCGGTCTCGGCGCGGGCCTCGGCGACCTGGCCGCGGGTCTCGGCCGCGTTCGCCTCCAACCGGTGCAGCTGGGCCCGCAGGGTAGCGGTCTCGGCGCGCGCATCGGCGGCCTGGGCGCGGGCATCGGCGGCCTCGGCCCGGGAGGTGGCGGCGATCGAGCGGTCCTCGGCGGCGGCCGCGGAGGCGCGGGCGCGCAGCGCGAACCAGGCCCCGGCGGCGCCGAGCGCGAGGCCGATGACCAGCATCAGGACGGCGGTGATCTCCATGTCTTCGATCCTGCACGAGGGGTCTGACAGTTTCCGCCAGGCGCTCCGTCGGGTCCCGGATCGCCGGGCGATCGGGCGTACTGACGCCGCGCGCCGGTCGATGGTTTGATGACACCATGCCGCACGCCGACTCGCAGAAACACGTCGCCGACCTGGCCGCCTTCGTGGTGGCCTCACCGAGTTCCTTCCACGCCGCCGCGGAGCTGGCCCGGGCGCTGCGCGAGGCCGGGTTCGCCGAACAGGTGGAGACCGAGGACTGGGACGCTTCCCCGGGCGGCCATTTCCTGGTCCGCGACGGGGCGCTGGTCGCCTGGTGGGTACCGCAGATCGCCGGGCCGCGGTCGGGGTTCCGGATCGTCGGCTCGCACACCGATTCGCCGACCTTCAAGCTCAAGCCGGACCCCACCTACGGTGCCGCTGGCTGGCAGCAGGTCGGTGTCGAGGTCTATGGCGGCCCGCTGATCGCCTCCTGGACCGACCGGGAGCTCGGCATCGCCGGCCGGATCGTCACCCCGCGCGGCGAGCGGGTGCTGGTCAAGACCGATGCGGTGATGCGGATCCCGCAGCTCGCCATCCATCTCAACCGCGGTGTCAACGACGAGGGGTTGAAGCTGGACAAGCAGTTCCAGACCCAGCCGGTGTTCAGCGTCCGGCGCCCGGATCTGCAGGTGCTCGACCTGGTCACCGACTTCGCCGACGACATCCGCTTCCCCGACGGCCTGACCTCCGACGACGTGGCCGGACACGACCTGATCGCCTTCGACACCGCCAAGCCCAAGCTCTTCGGCGCCGACGACTCCTTCCTGGCCTGCGGGCGGTTGGACAACCTGTCCAGCGTGCACGCCTCGCTGATCGCCCTGCTGAACACCGACGACACCGGCGGCGATATCGCGGTGCTGGCGGCCTTCGACCATGAGGAGGTCGGTTCGGGGTCCCGGTCCGGCGCCTGCGGCCCGCTGCTGGAGGATGTGCTGGTGCGGACCGCGACCGCGCTCGGCGCGACCCCCGATGAGTACCGACAGATGCTGCAACGCTCCTCCTGCGTCTCCGCTGATGCCGGGCATGCGGTGCACCCCAACTACGTCGGACATCACGACCCGGTGCACCGGCCGTTGCTGAACGAGGGACCGCTGCTGAAGATCAACGCCAACCAGCGGTACGCCTCCGATGCGGTCGGGGAGACCATGTGGCGGCGCGCCTGCGCGGTGGCCGGGGTGCCGGTGCAACAGTTCGTGTCCAACAATCAGGTGCCCTGCGGGTCGACGATCGGTCCGCTGACCGCGACCCGGCTCGGCATCACCACCGTCGACGTCGGGGTGCCGCTGCTCAGCATGCACTCGGTCCGCGAGATGGCCGGCGTCGACGACCTCTACTTCCTCACCCGTGCCCTGCAGGCCTACTGGGCGGGCGCCTGACCCGGACTGTGCGAGAGCTGGTCGGGCAGAAAATCGATTGGCGGCGACCCGGCCGGCTGACAGGCTGACCGGGTGAGTGATGTGCAGATCGTTCGAGCCCCCGACGCGCCGACCCCTGGCTGGACCACCGGGCTGAAGGAGTTCGTCGCGCTCTCCGACCGGTCGCACGGGGCGCGGCTGGGCAGCATCGACTATCAGTTCCGGGTGTCTGAATGGGCGGCGATGTGGGTCGCCCGGGAGCAGACCGACCAGCTGCTCTGGCTGGCCGTGACGGACGGCCGCGTGGTCGCGGCGATGCAGTTCGGCCTGCCCCTGCAGGACAATCTGCGGTTGGCCGACGGTTGGCTGATCCTCGACCCGGAGTACGCGGAGCGGGCGTCGGAGCTGTTCGATGCGCTCTGGGATCAGGCCCGGGAGGAGCTGGTACGCCGGGGGCGCGGCCTGGTCTGGTTCTGGCACCTCACCGCGATTCCCGACACGGACGAGGCGCAACTGGAGCCGCGTACCGGTTCGGGCGCGGTGCTCGCCGACGAGACCGCCGATTGGCTTGCGGGCACGGGGTTCGGGCTGGAACAGGTCGAGGTGCTGGCCCGCCTGGATGTTGACGATTCCCTTGTGGGGAAGGATTTCGCGGCGCTGACCGCGGACGCGGAGGCGGCCTCTGAGGCGTACCAGGTGAAGGGGTGGGTCGGGCCGACACCGGCCGAACTCATTCCCGCGATGACCGAACTGCGGGCCCGGATGAGCACCGATGTGCCGGCCGGTGACCTGGCGATGGAGGAGGAGAGCTGGGATGAGGACCGGATCCGGTACGCCGACGCGCTGCAGGAGCTGATGGGTCGCCGCACGTTGTGGATGGTCGCCCGGCACCGCGACTCGGGTGAGCTGGCGGCGTACACCCAGTTGTCCGTGGTCGACGAGGTCCCCGAACTCGCCTGGCAGAACGACACCCTGGTCGCCGGCGCGCACCGCGGGCACCGGCTCGGGATGCGGATCAAGCTGGCGAACCTGGAGCAGTTGCGCGAGCAGGCACCCGGGGTGCGCCGGATCCTCACCGGCAATGCCGACGAGAACGCCCACATGCGTTCCATCAACACCGCCCTCGGCTTCCGGCCGGCTGTCGTCGGCGGGGTCTGGCAGCTGGAGCTGGGAGCGGAATGACGGTGGCCGTCACCGAGATCGCCCCGCCGCTGATCGACGGCGCCCCGAACCCCGAGCTGGCCGAGGTGATCGACCTGTGGCGGCGCTGGGGTGAGGATCGCTTCGGTCACGACGATTTCCAGCACGGGATGGCCGGGCTCGCGCATCGTCTGACCGGCACGTCCCGGGTTGCACGGCGGATGTGGGTGGTACGCGAGGGGGAGCGGGTGGTCGGCTCGCTGCAGCTGGATCTGCCGCTGCGCGACAACGAGCATCTGGCCGATCTGGAACCCTGTGTCGACCCGTCCGCCGATCCGGCCGCGGTGCTCGATGCGCTCTGGGAGAGGGTACGCACGGAGTTGCTCGCCGCGGGGCGGACCGCGGTCTCGCTGTGGGTGTCGGACCCGATCATGGCTCCGGGTGCGGAGGTCGAGACGGTCGTGCCTTCCACCGGGTCCGGTGCTGTTCGGTTGGACGAGACCGCGCGCTGGCTGCTGCGGACCGGGTTCGTGCTGGACCAGGTCGAGCGCAGCGGGCTGCTGCGGATCCCCGACGGGCTCGGCGACCTGGACGCGCTGCAGGCGCAGGCCGAGCAGGCGAGCGGGGATTACGAACTGGTGCAGTGGAGCGGGCCGACGCCGCCGGAGCTGCGTGCGGGGTTGGCGGTGCTGCGTGGCCGGATGTCGACCGACGTACCGACCGGTGACCTGCCGCGGGACGCCGAGAGCTGGGACGCCGATCGGGTCCGCGAACTCGACGATCTGCATCGCCGCGAGCGGCTCGACGACCTGTGGGCGGTCGCGGTGCACCGGGGGAGCGGTGAACCGGTCGCGCACACCTTCCTGTCGGTACCGCAGGAGAAACCGGGCCTGGCCTGGCAGGAGGACACCCTGGTCCGCCCCGATCACCGCGGTCATCGACTCGGGTTGCTGGTGAAGGTGGCCAACCTGCGCCGGCTGCGGGCCGAGCATCCGGGCGTACACCGGGTGCGGACCTGGAATGCCGACGAGAACGCGCACATGCTCGCCATCAACGACGCCCTCGGTTTCCGCCCCGACGCCATCGAGGGCCTCTGGCTCCTGACGCGCATCGAGTAGCCCTCCGATCCCCGAGTAGCTGGCCATGCGGAGCGCCAGCGGAGCAATGGCCAGCGTGTCGAGGGGTCACCCAATGCTCGGCTAAAGTGGGCCGGCGTGGCACTCACCATCGGAATCGTCGGTCTCCCGAACGCCGGCAAGTCGACCCTGTTCAACGCGCTGACCCGCAACGACGTGCTCGCGGCGAACTACCCGTTCGCGACCATCGAGCCCAACGTCGGCGTGGTCGGCGTACCCGAACCGCGGCTCGCGAAACTCGCTGAGATCTACTCCTCCAAGGAGATCATCCCGGCGACCGTGTCGTTCGTGGATATCGCCGGCATTGTCAAGGGCGCCTCCCAGGGCGAGGGGATGGGTAACGCGTTCCTGGCCAACATCCGCGAGGCGGACGCGATCTGCCAGGTGACCCGGGTGTTCGCCGACGCCGATGTGACCCATGTGGACGGTTCGGTCGATCCGGGCAAGGACATCGACACGATCACCACCGAGCTGATCCTGGCCGACATCCAGACTCTCGAGAAGGCGCTGCCGCGGTTGGAGAAGGAAGCCCGGATCAAGAAGGAGTCCCAGCCCAAACTGGCCGCCTGGCAGGAGGCGCTGGAGGTGCTCAACTCCGGCAAGGGTGTGTACGCCGCAGGGCTGGACCGGGAGCCGCTGCAGGAGTTGTTCCTGCTCACCGCGAAGCCGTTCCTCTATGTCTTCAACTGCGATCAGGACGAGCTCGCCAATGAGGAGTTGAAGCAGCGGATGCGCGACCTGGTCGCACCCGCCGAGGCGATCTTCCTGGACGCCAAGATCGAGGCCGAACTGGCCGAGATGGAACCCGACGAAGCCCGGGAATTCCTTGCTGAGATGGGAATCGACGAGCCCGGCCTCGATGTGCTGGCCCGGGTGGGTTACGAGACGCTGGGCCTGCAGAGCTATCTCACCGCCGGCCCGAAAGAGGCCCGCGCCTGGACGATCCGCAAGGGTGCGACGGCTCCGGAGGCCGCCGGTGTGATCCACACCGATTTCCAGAAGGGCTTCATCAAGGCCGAGATCGTGCATTACGACGACCTCATCGCCGCCGGTTCCGAACAGGCCGCCAAGGCCGCCGGCAAGGTGCGCCTGGAGGGCAAGGACTATGTGATGTCCGACGGTGACGTGGTCGAATGGAGATTTTCGCTTTAACATCTGCGGATGACAGATAGGTCAGCGACTACCGTATAGTTCAGTGCGTGCTGACCATTGCTTCACGCCTCGACGTCATGAACCGGCTCGGTCGTGCCATGGCGGATCCGACGCGTTCCCGGATCCTGATGACTCTGCTCGACGGGCCGAGCTACCCCGCTGTGCTTTCGCGGGAGCTGGGGCTGACGCGTTCGAACGTGTCGAACCACCTGTCGTGCCTGCGCGACTGCGGGATCGTGGTCGCCGAGCCCGAGGGACGGCAGACCAGGTACGAGATCGCCGATCCGCACCTCGCGGCGGCGCTGACGGCGCTGGTGGAGGTCACGCTCGCGGTGGACGAGGACGCGCCGTGCATCGATCCGCACTGCTCGGTTCCCGGCTGCTGCGGCGCGTCGTCCTCATCCGGGGACGCCTCGTGAGCGCGGCGTGCGGCTGCGACGAGCCGACCTCGGGCCCCGCCGACGAAGTCGAGGAGGCCGAGCGCCCGTGGTGGCGCGATCCCGGCTTGGTCGTGCCGATATTCTCCGGCGTCGCGTTCGGCACCGGCCTGGTGCTGGAGTGGTCGGGGCTGCACGTTGTGGCGATGGTCGTGTTCTGGGTGGGCTTGCTGCTGGGCGGGTACACGTTCGTGCCCAGCGCGATTCGGAACCTTGTCGTCAGGCGGAAGCTGGGGATCGCGCTGCTGATGACGATCAGCGCGGTCGGCGCGGTGATCCTCGGCTACGTCGAGGAGGCCGCCGCGCTGGCGTTCCTCTACTCCATTGCCGAGGCACTGGAGGACAAGGCGATGGACCGGGCCCGCGGGGGCCTGCGCGCGCTGCTCAAGCTCGTGCCGGAGACCGCGACCGTCCTGCGCGACGGCGCGTCGGTCGAAGTGGCGGCCAAGGAGATCGCCGTCCGACAGGTGCTGCTGGTCCGCCCCGGCGAGCGGGTCGCGACCGACGGGATCGTCCGCTCGGGCCGGTCGAGCCTGGACACCTCGGCGATCACCGGCGAGTCGATCCCGGTCGAGGTCGCGCCCGGTGATGCGGTGTCGGCAGGTGCGATCAACACCGCCGGCGTCCTGGAGGTCGAGGCGACCGCCGCGGGCACCGACAACTCGCTGACCACGATCGTGGAACTGGTCGAGCAGGCCCAGGCCGACAAGGGCGACCGGGCCCGCATCGCCGACCGCATCGCCCGCCCGCTGGTGCCCGGCGTGATGGTCCTCGCCGTCCTCGTCGGCGTGCTCGGTTCCCTGCTCGGCGACCCGGAGACCTGGATCACCCGCGCCCTGGTCGTCCTCGTCGCCGCCAGCCCCTGCGCGCTGGCGATCGCGGTGCCGGTGACCGTGGTGTCCGCGATCGGGGCGGCGACGAAGTTCGGCGTCGTGATCAAGAGCGGTGCCGCGTTCGAGCGTCTCGGCGGCATCCGCCACCTCGCCGTGGACAAGACCGGCACCCTGACCCGCAACCGCCCCGAAGTCACCGCCGTCGTCGCCGCCGACGGCTTCGACGACGCGCAGGTGCTCGCCTGGGCCGCGGCCGTCGAGCAGCACTCGACGCACCCGCTCGCCGCCGCCATCGCCGCCGCGGGCCAAAGCGTTCCCGCCGCGCAGGACGTGACCGAGGAGACCGGGCACGGCATCGGCGGCCTGGTCGACGGCCTCCGGGTGAGAGTGGGCAGCCCTCGCTGGATCGATGCGGGGCCGCTCAAGGCCCGGGTCGAGGACCTGGAGGCCGATGGGCAGACCTGCGTGCTCGTCACCATGGACGGCCAGTTGGCCGGGGCGATCGGCGTCCGCGACGAGCTGCGGCCCGAGGTCCCCGACGTCGTGCGAACCCTGCGGGGGCAGGGCGTCGAGGTGAGTATGCTCACCGGCGACAACGCTCGCACCGCGCATGCCCTGGCGCGGCTGGCCGGGATCGGCGACGTGCACGCCGAGCTGCGCCCCGAGGATAAAGCCCGTATCGTCGCCCAGCTGTCGGAGAAGTCGCCGACGGCGATGATCGGCGACGGCATCAACGACGCTCCCGCCCTTGCCGGTGCGACTGTCGGGATCGCGATGGGCGCGACCGGCTCCGACGCCGCGATCGAGTCCGCCGACGTCGCCTTCACCGGCCACGACCTCGGCCTCATCCCGCAGGCGCTGCGCCACGCCCGCCGCGGCCGGGCGATCATGAACCAGAACATCGTGCTGTCCCTGTCCATCATCACCGTGCTGCTGCCGCTGGCCATCACCGGCGTCCTCGGCCTCGCGGCGATCGTCCTCGTCCACGAGGTCGCCGAGGTCATCGTCATCGCCAACGGCCTGCGCGCCGCGCGTGCCAAGCGCCCTGCGGCGGCTGCGTCGCCTGAGACGACGTCACCGGCAGCGGCAGCGGTCCGCGCGGGCAGAGCCTGAGGGGAGTTGATCATGGAGATCACGCTGCAGTACTTCGACGGGTGCCCGAACTGGGAGGTCCTCGACCAGCGGCTTGCGAAGGTGCTCGACGGCCGACCAGACGTCCGGGTCGTCCGTCAGCGGGTCGAGACCGCCGAGGACGCCGCCCGCCTGCGGTTCCACGGGGCACCGACCGTCCTCATCGACGGCGTCGACCCCTTCGCCGACGAGCACGCGCCGGTCGGGCTCGCCTGCCGGGTGTTCCGCACCCCTGCTGGGCTTGCCGGGTCACCCACTCTCGATCAACTGCGCGCCGTCATCGGTGGAGCGCCGATGTCAGCGGCGACGCGAGTCGAGTCGCCCGTCGGGCCACTGCCAGGACTGCCGATCGCCTGCGCGCTCACGCCGAGCGCGGGCAAGGAGCAGGTCCAGAGGTGGCGGGCGTTCGACGACGAGCATCTCTTCGAGGTCGAACGCGGCGAGACCAGACTTGTCGTGCACTACGCCAGGACCGACGACTCCGCGCAGCGGCTGCGCGACCTCGTCGCGACCGAGAGCGAATGCTGCTCGTTCGTGGACTGGCGGATCGACGACGACCACGACGATCTGCGTCTCGTCGTCACCGGCACCCCGGACCAGCTCGCCGCGCTCGGCGTCGGATAGCTCGGCGCGCCGCTGCGTGAGCGCGTCAACCCTCCGAGATGGGCTGTCATCGCCGGTTGCACACTGAATCGAAGAGTGTCAATATAGAGGCATGTCTAATCAAGCGGCGACCGCTGCGCATCCGGCGACCCGACGGCTCTCGACCCTGGACCGGTGGCTGCCCGCCTGGATCGGCTTGGCGATGGTCGCCGGCCTGCTCCTCGGCCGTCTCGTCCCCGGTCTGTCCGGTCTGCTGTCCCGGCTGGAGGTCGGCGGGATCTCGGTGCCGATCGCGCTGGGGCTGCTGGTGATGATGTACCCGGTGCTCGCGAAGGTCCGCTACGACCGGGTCGCCGCCGTCACCGGCGACAAGAGGCTGCTCATCTCCTCACTGGTTCTGAACTGGCTCGTCGGCCCCGCGGTCATGTTCGCCCTGGCCTGGGCCTTCCTGCCGGACCTGCCCGAGTACCGCACCGGCCTGATTATCGTCGGGCTCGCGCGTTGCATCGCGATGGTGGTGATCTGGAACGACCTCGCCTGCGGCGACCGCGAGGCCACCGCGGTGCTGGTGGCGCTCAACTCGGTGTTCCAGGTCGTGATGTTCTCGGTGTTGGGCTGGTTCTACCTCGCCGTGCTGCCCGGCTGGCTGGGCCTGGACACGCAGGGGCTGGACGTGTCCGTGGGGGAGATCGCGCTCAACGTCCTGGTCTTCCTCGGCGTCCCGCTCGTCGCCGGCTTCGCCTCCCGGTGGATCGGCGAGAAGCGCCGCGGCCGGGGGTGGTACGAGGAGAAGTTTCTGCCCCGGATCGGGCCGTGGGCGCTGTACGGGCTGCTGTTCACGATCGTGCTGCTGTTCGCGTTGCAGGGCGAGGCGATCACCTCCAACCCGCTCGACGTCGCCCGGATCGCGCTGCCTCTGCTGGCCTACTTCGCGATCATGTGGCTGGCCGGGATGCTGCTCGGCCGCGGCCTCGGCCTGGGCTACGCCCGGTCGACGACGCTCGCGTTCACCGCTGCGGGCAACAACTTCGAGCTCGCCATCGCCGTCGCCATCGGCACCTTCGGAGCCACGTCCGGGCAGGCGCTGGCGGGCGTCGTCGGCCCCCTCATCGAGGTGCCGGTGCTCGTCGGCCTCGTCTACGTCTCGCTCTGGGCGGCCCGCGCCTGGTTCCGCACCGACCCCTACGCCGAATCGAGCCCATCATGACCACTGCCGAAGCCGTCACCGACGCCGGGGCCTGCGCGCCGTCCGCGACGCACGCGATCGGCCAGGACGCCGCCGCGACCGTGGCCGGCGCGCTCAAGGCGCTCGCGGAGCCGCTGAGGCTGCGGATGCTCTCGGCGATCGCGACCGATCCCCGCGGCGAGTCGTGCGTCTGCGACCTCGCCGAGCTCGCCGACGTGTCGCAGCCCACCGTCTCCCACCACCTGAAGGTGCTCAAGGAGACTGGCCTGCTGCTGTCCGAGCGCCGCGGCACCTGGGTCTGGTACCGGATCACCCCGGCGAGGCGGCGCGCCGTCTCCGCGCTGCTCGATGCATTCGCACCCGCCGCGGTCGCCGACGCCCCCGAGCAGACCGTGCCCCGGGCGCAGGCGCTGCCTGACATGGACGGCCGGGTCACCCGCCTGGGCGAGGAGCTGGCTGACGAGACGACCGGCCTGGATCGCGACCTCGTGATCGCGATCGTGCGGGAGTCCTACGCGGGGCTCGCGCGCTCGGCCAAGCTGACCCAGCACATGATCCCGCTCACCGAGCGCTTCGCCCGCCAGCGCCTGGCCGACCTGACCCGGGACCGGGAGACCGGGGTGCCGCAGGTGCTGTTCGTGTGCGTGGCCAACGCCGGGCGCTCCCAGCTCGCCGCCGCGCTGGTCAACCGGCTCGCTGACGGCCGCGTGATCGCGCGCTCCGCGGGCTCGAGCCCTGCTCCCGAGGTGCATCCGCACGTCCGGTCCCTCCTGATCGACCTCGAGGGACCGGAGGAGGCGGGGATGGCGTTCCCGAAGCCGCTCACCGACGATGGGGTCCGCGCCGCCGACGTGGTCGTCACCATGGGCTGCGGCGACGTGTGCCCGATCATCCCCGGCGTCCGCTACGAGGACTGGGCCGTCGGCGACCCCGCGCTGGCCTCGCCCGAAGGCGTCGACGCGATCCGCGACGACATCGAGCGCCGCGTCCGCGCGCTCATTGCCGCCCTCACCGGCTGAAGGAACAGGACCCTCATGTCTGAACAGCATCCCTCCGCACCGACGCCTTCCGTGCTCTTCGTGTGCGTCCACAACGCTGGTCGCTCACAGATGGCGGCCGGCTTCCTGCGCCATCTGGCCGGTGACCGCATCGAGGTCAGGTCGGCGGGCTCGACGCCCGCCGACCAGATCAATCCGGTCGCCGTCGAAGCGATGCTCGAGGAGGGCATCGACATCGCCGCCGAGCAGCCGAAGATCCTCACCGCCGAAGCGGTGCAGTACTCCGACGTCGTGATCACCATGGGCTGCGGCGACACCTGCCCCTTTTACCCCGGCAAGCGCTACGAGGACTGGACGCTCGACGATCCCGCCGGCCAGGGGATCGAGTCCGTCCGGCCGATCCGCGACGAGATCCGCGCCCGCATCGAGAAGCTGGTCGATGAACTGCTCGCGCCCACCGACGCCGAACAGGCGTCCGACGACGCGCCGTCGGTACTGTTCGTCTGCGTCAAGAACGGCGGGAAGTCGCAGATGGCCGCCGCCCTCATGCGTCAGATCGTCGGCGACGCCGTCGAGGTCCACTCCGCGGGCACAGCCCCCGGGTCGTCGCTCAACGCGTTGTCCGCCGCCTCGGTCGCCGAGGTCGGCGCGAGCATGGCCGGCGAGCACCCCAAGCCGATCGACCCCGCCCTGCTGCGCACCGTGGACCGCGTCGTCGTCATCGGCGACGAGGCCGTCGTCGAACCCGCGCCGGGGATGACCGGCACCGTCGAGACCTGGACGATCGACGAGCCCTCGGACCGCGGGATCGGCGGCGAGGAGCGGATGCGGCTGATCCGCGACGAGCTCGCCGAGAAGGTCCGCTCCCTAGCCTCAGAGCTCGTCGTCGTCCCATCGGGGGCTTGAACCGGAGTCACGCCACCCGTTCGGCCGTGGCCTCAGCCTGGCGCGGTGCGCTCGTGCGGGCGCTGGCGATCATGAGCACCGTCCCGACCGCGGCCAGCGCGGCGAGGACGACGAACGCCGTCGCATAGCCGCCGGTCGCCTCGGCCAGCACCGCACCGGCAAACGGGGCGAGGGCAGTGGTCAGCAGTACCGGCAGGCCCAGGACGCCGGAGAGGTGGCCGTAGCCGCGCGGGCCCCAGCGGTCGGTGATCGCGGTCGCCTGCAGCAGGGTCGCGATCCCGCGCCCGACCCCGGCGGTCATCGAAGCCGCGACCAGCAGGCCGACCGGGCCCGGAACCACGGCCAGGGCGAGCGTGCTCGCCGACACCAGCACGAACACGGTCGCGGTGCGCGCCGCGAGAGAGGCTCGGCGCGCCAGGCCGGTGTAGACCAGGCGGCCGGCGACCTGCCCGACGCCGCCGAGGCCGAGCACCCACGCCGCGGCCTGGGCGTCGAGACCACGTTCGAGCATGAGCGGGACCAGGGCGAGCAGGCCGGCGTACATCGCCAGCGACACCGCGGTCAGCCCGGCCGCGAGCAGCCGGAACCGCGCGCTGCGCAGCACCCCGGACGCATAGGCCCGGTCAGCAGCTGGCTCCTCGGAGTGTTCCCGCGTGGGCCAGGGTCGGCGCAGGAGGAACCAGTGCGCCGGGACCGTGAGCACGGCGAGGACGACGGCCGCCCACAGGTACGTCGCCCGCCAGCCCACGTGCGCGCCGACGGTCGCCGTCACCGGCGCGAACACCGTGCTCGCAAGGCCGGCGACCAGGGTGAGGATCGCCAGCGCACTCAGCCGACCAGCGGCGAACCAGCCGGTGATCGCGGCGAACGCCGGCGGGTAGAGCACCCCGGCCATCGCGGCCCCGGCCAGCACCCACCCGCCAACGAAGACCGGCAGGCTCGGAGAGGCGGCGACCACGACGAGCGCGACGACGCCGAGCATCGAGCCCGCGGTCATGACTCGCCGCGGACCGTTCCGGTCGATGACGCGTCCGACCGGCACCCCGGCCAGTGCCGAGACGACCAGTGCCGCCGAGAACGCCGAGCTGACGACGACCGGCGACCAACCGGTGTCGGCGCTGATCCGCGGGGCGAGCACCGGAAAGGCGTAGTACAGCAGCCCCCAGGAGACGATCTCGGTCACGCACAGCGCCGCCAACACCGTGCCTAGGCGCGGTCGCGTCGCGGGGTCAGGCAACGGCGGCACCGTGCGGCTGCCTGGCGAGAGCACCGACGACGTAGTCGGCGTCGCGTTGCACCCCGCGCAGCGTGTTGGAGGAGAACGAGCGCTGGAACTCCAGGCCGAGGAAGCCCACCCCGGCCACCCCGGTCGCCACGCCGTGCTCGTGCCCCGGCGACCCGGAGCCGTCGAGGACCCGAGCGAGCGCAGGTACGGCAGGTGCGGCCGGTAGCCGGTCGCGAAGACCACCGCGTCGATCCGCTCCCGCGAGCCATCCGGCCACACCACACGGCTCCGGCCCTGCCTCGAGGACCACCGGCTCCCAGCCCTTCTCCCGCCCGGCGCGGGCGGCGGCGAGCCCGGACTGCCCGCCGCCGACGACGATCAGCCGGCCGCGGCTCATCCCGCCGTCCTCGCACCGAGCTGGATCAGCTGCGGCGCAGGCGCGCAGCAGCCGCCCGACGACGCCGCCTCGGGCGCGTCGAACAGGCCCGACCCGCCGCATACCCCGGTGTCGGGCAGCTCCAGCTCCACCCGCGACGCCGCCTTGTGGTCGCCGGCGAGCTCGGCGACCACGCTCCTGACCTGCTCGTAGCCGGTCATCGCCAGGAACGTCGGAGCCCGGCCGTAGGACTTCGCCCCGACGATGAAGAAGCCGGGCTCCGGGTGGGCGAGGTCGGCCGCGCCCGTGGCCCGCACCGAACCGCAGGAGTGGACATTCGGGTCGACCTCGGCGGCCAGCCTCGCCGGAGCCTGCAGCCGCACATCCAGGTCGAGGCGCACCTCCGAGAGGAACGACAGGTCCGGGCGGAACCCGGTCGCGACCACCACCCGGTCAGCGGGAGCGAGCCGGCGGCCGTCCTCGGCCACCAGGACCGCCCGGCCGTCCTCGACGACGACTTCTTCAGTGCGGAACCCGGTGACCAGGTCGATCAAGCCGTCCTCGACGGCCTTCCTCGCCCGCTGCCCCAAGGCCCCGCGCTCGGGCAGCTCGTCGGCGGCCCCGCCGCCGAAGGCGTTGCCGACCGCGCCGCGGCGCAGCGCCCACGTCACCCGGGTGGCGGGTTCACGGCGCACGACCGTCGCCAGGTCCCCGATCGCGGTCGCCGCCGAGTGGCCGCTGCCGACGACCACCACGTGCCGCCCCGCCAGCGACGCCGCCTTCTCGCGGCTTGGCGTGCGGTGGCTCAGCAGGCCCGCGTCGACCGCGGCGAGCTCGCCCAGTGCAGGCAGGCCGTCCGCGCCCGCCGGGCTCGGGGTACGCCATGTGCCCGAGGCGTCGATCACCGCACGGGCCTCCAACTGCTCCTCGCCCCCGTCGGCGCGCCGGACGTGGACGACGAACGGCTGCTCAGCCCGGCCCGCGTCGACCGAGAGGTCGCGGCCCTTCCTGCCCACTCCGACCACGCGCGAGCCGTACCGGACGCGATTGCCCAGCGCCTGCGCGAGCGGGGCGAGATAGCCCTCGACCCACAGCGCGCCGGTCGGATAGCCGGTCTCGGGCGCGGTCCAGCCGGACGGCTCGAGCAGTCGGCGGACCGCCGGGTCCACGAGCTCCGACCACTGCGAGAACAGGCGCACATGACCCCACTCCGCGACTGCCGAGGCCGGGCCATCGCCCGACTCCAGGACCAGCGGCTCCAATCCGCGCTCGAGCAGATGTGCGGCGGCGGCCAGACCCTGCGGACCGGCCCCGATGACGACGATGGGATTCACTTCAACCTCCACGTATTGACGTTCTTCGATGAGTCGAGCCTGCCTCACGTATCGACAGATGTCAATACGTGAGGCAGAATGGAGGCATGAGTACCACTCCTGCCATCGAGGTCCCAGTCACAGCCGACGTCGCGCCCTGCTGCGTCCTCGGCGAGACGATTGACGACGCGGTCGCCCACGACCTGGCGAAAGTGTTCAAGGCCCTCGGCGACCCGACCCGAGTCAAGCTCATGGCGATGATCGCCGGCAGCAGCGACGGCGAGATGTGCGTCTGCGACCTCACCGAGCCCGTCGGACTGTCCCAGCCCACCGTCTCCCACCACATGAAGCTCCTCGTCGAGGCCGGGCTCGTCGAGCGCGAGCAGCGCGGGCGCTGGGCCTACTACCGACCCACCATCGACACCCTCGCATCCGCCGCCAAGGCGCTCATCGCCTGATGGAGGGCGTGACGTCCAGGCGTATGACGCCGGCCGACTGGCCTGCCGTCGAAGCGATCTACCGCGCAGGCATCGCGACCGGGCACGCCACCTTCGAAGCGGAGCCACCGCCAGACTGGGAAGCGTTTGCCGCCGGCAAGCGCCCGGACCTCATGATCGTCGCCGTCGACGCCGACGACCGCGTGCTCGGCTGGGCCGCCGCCGGCCCCGTCTCGGCCCGCGCCGTCTATCGGGGCGTGGTCGAACACTCGGTCTACGTCGCTCCTCCCGCGGCCGGGCGCGGCGTCGGATCGTGGCTACTCGGAGACTTCCTCGCCCTCGCCGACCGATCAGGCGTCTGGACGGTCCAGTCCTCGATCTTCGCGGAGAACGCCGCCAGCCTGAGTCTCCATCAGCGCGCCGGATTCAGAGTCGTCGGTCGACGCGAGCGCATCGGGATGATGGCCTATGGCCCGCTAGCGGGGTGCTGGCGCGACACGGTGCTCGTCGAGAGAAGGTCGCCGGCACGGCTGCGATAGGGCCGTGCTGCAGCGTGTCCTAAGGAGTCCGCGGCCTCGGTTTGTGTTGCTTCGGTCGATCAAGCGACAGACTGCCCTACGTGTGGCGACGTGGTCGAGTTCCGCTTCAACGTGTGATCACGTCGGGTGGCTCGTCGACAAGGTGGGGCTCGTCACCCGTCAGATCGAGCCATGGGAGACGCGCGTCGGCAGCCATATTGGTGAGGTCACGGATGAGTTCTGCGAGATCGTCACCAACCGGTGAGGTCGGTCCCGCGGTGTAGGAGAACCGTCCGCCCTCCTCGGAGTAGAGCTCACGGACCTCCCACGACTCAATCCCGGCATCGGCGTCCCGGACTTTCGTTGCCACGTAGCGCCAAGAACTCACCATGATGTCCTTCCGAGCAGGGACTGATCTCAGGGTGTCGGCGACGTCAGGTTCACTTCACGCTACAACGGCCTAATCGCTGGCGGAAGCGGCTGGCTTGCCAGTCGCGACCGGTCATGTCCACCACGGCATCTGTGAGGAACCGGGCGGGCCATCGTCGCCTCAGGTATATGGCCATTCATATGCTCAAGCGTGAGGGGAGCCGCTCGTGCCTACGACCAGCGTTGACCTGACACCAAGCTGATCGAGCGCGCCCGTGAGCTCACCGGGGAGAGGTCCATTCGTGCTGTTCTCGACCTTGCGCTGCGCCGCCTGATCGCGTCCAGGCAGAAGAGCGGGATGACCGAGGGCATTCGCCAGCTCGAGGACCTGCCCGCCGATCTGGGTGCGCCGACCATCGACTATCCCGTGCCGGACGAGTGACCGTCTACCTCGTCGACCACTCCGTGTGGGCTCGCGTGGTCTCCGGTGACATTCGCATGCTCACCCGGCTCCGGCGCATTGAACGTGCGCCAGCGGACCTGCTCGTCACCTGCGCTCCGCAGATGCTGGAGTTCTGCCACAGCGCGAGGACGCCAGCGGAGTACGCCCGATATCGAGAGCAGATTTCGCTGGGCTTCCCGCTCGAGCACGCACCCGACGAGACCTTGGTTCTCGACATCCAGGCCGCTGTGGAACGCAGGACTTGTCCGCGCAGCTGGTCCGCTCGGCATCTTGATCGCTGGCTATGCCATCACCAACGATGCGACGGTGTTCACGGCCGACCAGGACTTCGTACACATCGCTCTCGTGTGTGCGATCTGCAACACGAGTACGTCGCACCTGATGCGGCACCTGATTGATCAGCGGGACGATCCACGACGCCTCCGACGGTCGCCGATCGGTACACGCGCGTGCACCTCAGCTGTCGCGGCGTACGAGCATCGCGAAGTTCATGCCCGAGGGAGCGAGTGCCCAGGCCGTGAGCATGACAGCAGCAATGACCGGCGGGAGCTCGGTGACGGTGTATCCGGGTGTGCTGAGCATACTGAGCGCGAGTTGATCGGGAAGGAAGCGGACGACCAGGGGCCATTGCAGGATCCCGGTGGCGATGAGGATCGGGATCAGCACGAGCAGGGACAGCGAGGCGACAGAGCTGCGGATGATGCCGGTGAGGGCGTAGGCGATGAGCGCCATGAGCGTGTACGCCAGCGTCCAGAGACCGAGATCCGCGAGAGCCCCCGCGAACCCCCGCCCATCGGCAAGGGTCAGGGTCAGCCTCCCCGGTGCAAGCGTCACGAGCGCGGCCGGGGTCGTGATCCCCAGCAACGCCGCGAGCTTGGCGGCCGCGAGACGCCCGCGCTGGGGCACGGCGGCCAGGGTGATCCGTAACTGTCCACTGGCGTACTCGCTGCCCGCGGCGATCACCGGGAGGATGAGGAAGAGGTAGGCGGGGGCGAACATCACCGAGCCCAGTTCGGAGACCGGCACGAGGCGATCCCCGACGGAGAGTCGGACAAGCCCGGCGGCATCCACGACCCCGAGCGCGAGGTTCACGACGAGTGCGAGTGCCACCGCCAGGAGCGTGGCGGGGTGGGTGATGATCTTGGTGACCTCTGCGGCCACCACATCGCGGAAGCGGATGGTCGTCGTCTCGTCCCTGTCGAGGGTGCCGTTGTCGGCAATCGGAGTGTCGGCGCTGCTCATCGGGCATCCCTGCGGCGGAGCACGATGACGGCGACGATCAGGGGAATGATCGCCCAGGCGGTCAGGGTGATCAGCGCGTGCTCGGGTCCGGCGGTGAGCGGTGGAATGACCTCGCCGACGACGTCTGCGAACAGCAGGTTTCGCAGCGCGCTGACCGGCAGCAGCGCGTCGACGGTGGGCGAGATCAACGCGACGACCTGCGTCATCGTGAGGCCCAGGAACACGGCCATCGCGATGATGCCGACGAGGGTACGCCGCGCGATGAGCGTGACGGCGAGTGCGATGAGGTTCATGGCGATCGCGATGAAGATCATGCGGCCGTGTCCGATGAGCGCTTCCTCGTTCCATAGGAAGGAGGAATCCCAGGCCCGCACGGTGAAGTAGGTGATCCCGATGGAGACCAGGGCGAGGAGGACGCCCATCGCGAGGGAGATGAGTGCGATGGCGAGGGCTTTGGCTGCGACGATGCGCGGGCGTGAGGGGACGGTGAGCAGGCTCTGGCCGATCTGGCCGGAGCGGAACTCGGTGCCGGTGGCGACCGCTCCGATCACCCAGATGAACATGACCCCTTGGAAGGTGAAGGCGACGATCAGTTCGGCGAGGAACTGCTCGGCGGGCACCAGCTGGCCTCCGTAGAACTCGATCCGCCCGTCGGCGGTGATGTTCGCGAGCGAATCGCGGATGTTCGGCATGTTCATCGACATGATGAGGACGTGCAGCGCGGTCAGCGCTGCGAGCATGAGCTGCACGCTGGGCAGGCTCAGGGCCTTGGTGAGTTCGGCGCGGATGGCGTGGATCATGGCGGTCACCAGCTCTCGCCTGGGGTGCTGCCGGTGAGCGCGAAGAACGCCTCTTCCAGGGTCGCGTGACCGGCGATCACCTGGTCCAGGGGACCGGTGGCGATGATGCGGCCCTTGTTGATGATGACGAGGTCGTCCACGGTCTCAGCGACCTCGGCCATGAGATGGCTGGACAACAGCACCGTGTTGCCCTGCTGGGCGTAGCGCCGGATGAAGGTGCGCACGGTGCGGATGCCCTCCGGGTCGAGGCCGTTGACCGGCTCGTCCAGCACGAGCATCCGCGGCTCGCCCAGCAGAGCTGTGGCCAGGCCCAGGCGCTGCTTCATGCCGAGGGAGTACTTCCGCACCCGAATCTTCGCCGCGTCGGTGAGACCGACGGTCTCCAGCACCTCGGCGATCCGATGCTTCGGGATACGGCCCGCCTGCGCCACCCAGCGCAGATGATCGATGCCGCGCCGCTCGGGCACCGGGGCCGCACCGTCGAGCATCGCGCCGACCGTACGCAGCGGCTGATTCAATGCTGCGTACGGTTTCCCGTCGATGAGCGCTGTTCCCGAGGTCGCTCGGTCGAGGCCGAGCAGGATGCGCAGCGTGCTCGATTTCCCGGCCCCGTTCGGGCCGAGGAATCCGGTGACCCGGCCGGGCTTCGCGGTGAAGGTCACCCCTTCGACAGCGGCCTTCGACCCGTATCTCTTGCTGACATTGTCGATCTCGATCACCTGGTCGCGCTCCTCACGATGGTTCGGGAACTACTTCCCTTCCACCGTGCTGCCCGAAGCCTCGGAGCCGCGTCCCCCGGATGGGGACACCTCAGCGCTGATCGTGCAGGAGTCCTGCTTCGACGGCGAGCACGGCGAGTTGCGTACGGTCGCTCACGTCGAGCTTTGCGAACAACCGCTTCAGATACGTTCGCACCGTCTCCGGACTCAGATACAGCTCGGTTGCGATCTGCTGCGTCGACCGCCCCGAGGCGATCAACCGGGTGACCTGCAACTCTCGCTCGGACAGGCGTGCCCTCGTGAAGGGGTGCGGCACCGGGCGCGGCTGCGCGGAGAACTGGTTCATCAGCCGCGCGGTCACCTCGGGGGCGAGCGATCCGTGCCCGGCATGCACGGCCCGCACTCCGGCGAGTACCTCAGCTGGAGCCGCGTTCTTCAACAGGAATCCGGCCGCGCCGTCGTGCAGCGCCTCGCTCACGTACTCGTCGAGATCGAAGGTGGTCAGCAGAATGATTCTCGTCGAGAGACCCGCCGCACCGCGCACCACGTCCAACCCGGACCCCCGGGGCATCTGCACGTCGACCAGCGCGACATCCGGTGTCAGCGTCTGGATCAGGCGCAGCGCCTCCTCGCCCGTTCCTGCCTCGCCATGGACCTGGAATCCCTCGCTGTGGTCGAACAACCTGCGATAGGCACGGCGGAATGCAGCGTCGTCGTCGGCGAGGAGGACGCGGATCGACCGGGTCATGCCGGGGCCCCCGCGGGGAGACGGGCCAGCACGCGGGTGCCACCCTCCAGCCGGGTCGTGACGGTCAGAGAACCGCCCAGCTCTTCGACACGCTCGCGCATCCCCGCGACCCCGGTGCCCGGTGTCGGACGCGAGGGAAGACCGTGGCCGTTGTCCTCCACCTGCACGACCACCGTGTCGCCATCCCCACGCACGGACACCTCGCAGCCCCGTGCGCCGGAGTGGCGGATGATGTTGCTCAGCGTCTCCTGCACGATCCGGGCGACCGCGATCCGCGTCTCGTCTGACATGGGCGGGGTCGTGATCTCGGTCGAGACCTCGAGTCCGCTCACGCGCGCTGCGGTGACCAGCTCGGTGAGGTCAGGGGATGTGGCGACAGCTTGGTGTCCGGTGCGAAGTGAGCGTACGAGGGCCTGCATCTCCACCAGGGCAGCGCGAGCCCGTAACTCGATAGCGGTGAGCGCGTCTCGCCACTCCTGCTCGTCCGCACCGGGCAGCTCCCGGATGATCGCGGCCTCCGCGCTGATGGTGCTGAGGGAGTGGCCGACCACGTCGTGCACCTCGCGGGCCAACACGTTCTGCTGCCGGGCGCGCTCGGCAGCGGCTCGTTCCAGTGCGGTCTGCCGGGTCGCGGCCTGCCGTTGCGCCTCGACGTGCCCGAGCAACCACGCCGCGCCGACCGCGCCGATGCCGATGACGAGAGCCTGGCCGAATGACAGCAGGGATTCCGGTACGGCCGTTACGGTCGACACCAGAAGCAGTACGCCGACCGCGACCAAGCCGATCACCCGAGTCCGGCCACCGCGACGCAACGCGAGCGGGTACAGACACCATGCCGCAGCGAGCAAGGGATCCTCGCTCAGTCCCGTCAACCACCCCCATGCTGTCGCACAGAGCGTCACGATCGGTGAGACTGTCGGTGCTCTCCAGCGAAATAGGACCGCAGCGATGACCGCCGCAACAAGCCCTGCCCAGAGCACACGTGCCGGGGTGCCTGAGGAGGGCCAGTTCGGAGCCCAGAACCCCATGACGATGAGCGAAGCCACTATGGCGTCGGTCACCCCGGACAGCCATGATCCGCGTTTCAGCGGCATACCGATTCCGTCTTGACCCACCACGACTCCATTTCAGCACCTTCGAGGATCCGGGCGTCGCGACCCCGAACGGGTTGTCGATGATGTAATGCCAGATGCCACCCTCCCCGCTCGCGCGACGTCTGTTGCCGTGCCCCGGAGGTCGACCTCCTCACCCCTAAGGGTGGTGCCGGCGATCGTCCAGTTGACGATGAGCCCATGGGCGGGCGAGTCGCAGCCACTGTCGCCGTGATGGCCTTATCCATCGAAATGTGGTGGAGTTCCGATTCAACGTCTGAATTCCATCCACCGAGTGCTTTCATTAGTGAAATCAGTTCGGCACTTGGGGGAGTGATATGGCGTCGATTGTCGTTCGTGGGCTCGACGAATCCGTCAAGGCCTGGCTTGCGGTTCAGGCAAAGCAGCATGGCCGTTCCTTGGAGGCTGAGGTTCGCGACATCCTGACCAAGGCCGCTGCCCGCCCGAATATCGGGTTGGCGTTCCTCCAGGCTGCGCAGGCGGCCGGTGGTGTCGATAAGCTGCCGCTTCCTGAACGTATCGACCCGGCTCGGTCCGTGGACTTCCCCTGATCGTCCTCGACACCTGGGACGGGTGCAGAGCACCATCGTGGCTGCCAGGCGTCAAGCCGTGGCGGTCGACCAAGCCATATGATGGGTCATATAGAATCAGTGGGAGGGGGTGCGGGCATGGCCATGACCAGCGTTGACCTGGACGCCAAGCTGATCGAGCGCGCCCGTGAACTCACGGGAGAGAAGTCCAATCGAGCGGTCCTCGACCTCGCGCTGCGCCGCCTGATCGCGTCGAAGCAGAAGGGTGCGATGATCGACGGCGTCCTTCAACTCGAGGATCTGCCCGCAGAGCTGGGTGCGCCGACCATCGAATATCCCCTCCCGGACGAGTGACCGACTACCTCGTCGACAACTCCGTCTGGGCGCGGGCGATCGCCGGTAACCCTCGCATGATCGCTCGCCTGAGGCGCATCGAACGTGCTCCAGCCGATCTCCTCGTCACCTGTCCGCCGCAGGTGCTCGAGTTCTGCCACAGCGCGCGGACACCCGCCGAGCACGCCCGTTATCGCGAGCAGATGTCGTTGGGCTTCCCGCTCGAGCGCGCACCCGACGAAGCCCTGGTGCTCGACATCCAAGCCGCGCTCTGGAAGGCCGCCCTTGTCCGTGCCGCCGGTGCCGTTGACATCTTGATCGCAGGCTACGCGATCGCCAACGACGCCACGGTGCTCGCGGCCGACCACGACTTTGGCCACATCGCACGGGTGTGCGACCTGCAACACGAGTACGTCGCGCCGGAGACGGGAGCCTGCTGATTGTCCATGCAACGACCGCGATGACAACGGCAGTTGGCGGCCGACCTGCGTCGACCTGGATCAACGTGCGAAGCTGACCGGACTTGCCGCTCGACCTGAAGGAATGCAATGCCCAAGGCCGTGACCCTGATTCGTTCCAAGCTGCTGTCGGATGTGGCCGAGTACGCCTACGCCGCTACAGCGCCCGCAGAAGCCCGCCTGGTGTTTCTGGCGGGCGCTTGTCCACTGGACAGCGATGGATCGACCTGCAATGAAGGTGACTTCGCGGGACAGGCCGCCAAGTGCGTCGAGAACATGAAGATTGCTCTGGGGGAGGCTGGCGCCACACTGCAGGACGTCATCGCCACGCGGGTGCTCGTTGCCTCATCCGAACAGGCCGATCTCGTGACGGCCTGGGAAGTCGTCCGCGACGCGTTCGGGGACCACGACGTGCCGAGCACGCTCATCGGGGTGGCCGCACTCGGCTATGACCACCAACTCGTGGAAGTGGAAGCCACGGCTGCCGTCATCGATTGACATGGGGGTTGATGGGTCGGGTCCTGACCCGGGCTGCGACCCTCTGAAGTCATGTCGATGCGTCGTTGACGAGGCGGGGGTGGTCACCGGTCAGATCGAGCCAAGGGAGGGGTGCGTCAGCCGCCATGTTGTCCAGGTCACGGACGAGTTCGGCGAGATCATCGCCAGCCGGTGAGATCGGCCCCGCGGTGTAGGAGAAGCCTCCGTCGTCCTCCGGGTACAGCTCACGGATCTCCCACGAGTCGGTCCCGGTGCCGACATCCCGGACCTTCGTCGCGACGTACCGCCAGATCCTCATGATGATGTCCTCCCGGTATGGATCGATGTCATGATGTCACCAATCTGGAGGAGCGCCATGACGAGCGAGACTGATCAGGGGCCCCACGACGAGACGGAAGCCCACATGGACCGGCGCGCGGAAGAGACAGTGCCGTTGCGTCATGAGCAACGAAACCGCCGGTTCGACGACGATTTACCCTGTCCGGTGACGAAGGCTACCGAAGCAAACCGGAGGCGATCGGCCGAACTTTTCGCCGACCTTGCCGATGCGCACGTCATGACTGATGCATGGCGGTGACGGGCCGGTCCCGTTCTCGGATGGGGTCAGTTTGCACGTGCCGTCGACAGTGGTGCCCGTGCGTGGGAGTGGCTCAATCGCACCGGATTACGCTGGAGCCCGGGATGCGATCTGAGAAGAGGAACCGGCGATGAGCACCGACGACACCTACAGGGCGTAGGCGGATCCACGGCGTGACAACTCCGACGATTGAATCTGTGTCCCCGATGCCCGGGCCCGGCCAGTGGCTGCGGGAGCGGATGTGGTTGATCGACCTGCTGATCGCGGTCGGAGTGTTCCTGTACAACCTCCCGATCGTGCCGGCCTACGCCAAGGACGCTGTCCACACCGCCGGGCTGATCGTGGTGTCGGCGGTGCTCTGTGTGCCCTACCTGTGGCGGCGTCGGTTCCCGGCGGGTGTCCTCGGCGTGATGCTGCTGGCTGCCTGTGTCCAGCTCGTTCTCGGTGCCCCGTTGCTCCCCGCGGACGTGATCCTGGCGTTCGGCCTGTACAACCTGGCATCCAGACATCATTGGCAGGTCTCCGCTCTCGGCGCCGCGCTCACGGCGGGGTGGCTGCTGATCGCCGTGATTCCTCACCTCGGCAAGGATGTCGTCGATATCGGTCAGCTCGGCGTACTGCTCGTAGTGACCCTGTGGGTGTGGACCTGGGGGACACTGGTGCGGATTCGCCGCCAATACGTCGCAGGGCTGCATGAGCGGGCCATCCAGGCGGAGCGGGAACGGGAAACACAGGCGCGGATTGCGGTCGCCGATGAGCGCGCCCGCATCGCGCGGGAGATCCATGATGTCGTCTCGCACAGCCTGAGCGTCATGGTGCTGATGTCCGATGGGGCGGCGTCGAAGGTCGATTCGGAGCCGGCACGGGCCAAGGCCGCGATGGTACGCGTCCGCGACACCGGGCGTTCGGCGCTGGCCGACATGCGACGGATGCTCGGGGTGCTGCGCGAGGAGGAGCCGGGTTCGGATGCGCCGCAACCCGGCATCACCCAGCTCGGCGCTCTCGTCGAGCAGTCTCGCGCCGCCGGACTGCCGGTCACGCTCCACACCGACGGTGAACCGGGCCAGATCTCGGACGGCCTGGGGTTGACGGTGTACCGGTTGGTCCAGGAGTCGTTGACCAACGCGCGCAAGCACGCGGGTGAGATGCTCACCCAGGTCGACGTCGCGATCAGCTACCGATCCCATGAGGTGGAGGTCGCGATCACCGACGACGGGGTGGGCACGCCGGAGACCGCGTCCGAGGGCGGTCATGGCCTGCTGGGCATGCGGGAGCGAGTCCTCGCTCATCGGGGTCAGCTGCGGGCAGGTCCGCGCAAGGACGGTGGGTTCGAAGTGGTTGCGGTACTGCCGCGAGATGAGAGGGTCTCGTCATGACGGTGCGCGTGCTGCTGGTCGATGACCAGGAGATGATCCGGATGGGACTGCGGATGGTGCTGGATTCGCAGCCGGATCTCGCCATCGTCGGCGAGGCCGACGATGGCGACACGGCCTTGGAACTGCTCGACACCGTCGGCACCGACGTGGTGCTGATGGATGTGCGGATGCCGCGCATGAGTGGTGTGGAAGCGACCCGCCGGCTGAACGAACGCGACAACCCGCCCAAGGTGCTGATCCTGACCACCTTCGACCTCGACGAGTACGCCTATGACGCGCTCCAGGCGGGAGCGTCGGGGTTCCTGCTCAAAGACACCCCGGTCGAGGACATCACGGCCGCGATCAAGCATCTGCACGCCGGCGATGCGGTGGTCGCGCCGAGCACCACTCGCCGGCTGCTGGATCACTTCACCCGATCCCGTCCGGTGGGTCGTGACCAGACCGCGCGGTTGGCAGGTCTGACGCCGCGCGAGCACGAGGTGCTCGGCTTGGTGGCACGTGGTCTGTCGAACGCGGAGATCGCCGCGGAACTCGTGCTTGCCGAGGGCACGGTCAAGGTGCATGTCGGCCGGATCCTCACCAAACTGCACCTGCGTGATCGGGTGCAGGCGGTGGTCCTGGCCTACGAAACCGGGCTGGTCGACGCCCGCCGACGGTAGGCCTCCGGCGTACGTATATCTTGGGTGATACGCCGAAGATATGCCCGAAGAGGGACGATTCCCGCGCGAGATCCCGGAAGGGTTGAGGCATGTCCTCAACCATCGTCGCCACCCATGAGCTGACCAAGCGCTACGGCAAACGAGTTGTCGTCGAAGACCTTGATCTGCGCATCCCGACCGGCAGCGTCTACGGATTCCTCGGCCCCAACGGGGCGGGGAAGTCAACGACGATGAAGATGCTGCTCTCGCTGATCCAGCCGTCCCACGGAGCCGTGGAGATCATGGGTCAACAGATGACCCGCGGGACCCGGCGTACGCTCCTCGGCCACATCGGCTCGCTCATCGAGGCACCACCCGGCTACGCCCACCTGACCGGCGCGGAGAACCTGCGCCTGATTCAGCGGCTGCTGGGCCTGAACCAGCAGCAGATCGAGTTCGCCGTCAGCGCGGTACGCCTGCAGGACCAGCTGAACAAGAAGGTCCGGGACTACTCCTTGGGGATGAAGCAACGGCTGGGCATCGCGATGGCATTGGCCAGGCAGCCGCAGCTGCTCATCCTCGACGAACCGACCAACGGCCTCGACCCGGCAGGGATCGAGGAGATGCGCGCCTTGCTGCGTTCCCTGGCCTCGGACGGGGTGACGGTCATGGTCTCCTCCCATCTCCTCGGCGAGATCGACAAGACAGCCACCGTTCTCGGCATCCTCAGCCAGGGACGGATGATCTTCCAGGGCACACGTTCCGAACTCATGGCGGCCTCCACTCCGGATCTGGTCATCACCTGCTCCGATCCAGCCTTCGCGGCATCAAGGCTCAGTTCTTTCGGGGCCCGGCTGACCGAGCAGCGAGAAGTCACGGTCCCAGGACTGAATGACCGACAGACCGCAGGTCTGGTCGCCGCACTCGTCGGTGAACAGGTCGGGATCTACGGCGTACGCCGCGACGAACAGACCCTTGAGGACGTCTTCATGAGCCTGACCGCCGGAGGAGGGCTGTGATGGGGCGGGCGATGGCCAATGAGTTCCGAAGATGCGGCATCTCGGTGCCGGAGTGATTGCGATGGTGATGATCCTCGCGGTGCTCGTCCTGTCCCTGTTCACGGTTGTCTCCACTCCGGAGTTCGATCCGGATGAGTCGGGTGCCTGGAACGCCCTGCTCGCCGGCATGTCCCTCGGGATCCCGCTCACTGCTCCACTGCTCCTGGCGGTGCTGGCGTCCCGGCAGACCGACATCGAGCACCAGGGCAACGGCTGGCTTCTGCAAGCCAGCTCAGGAGTCACTCCGGGCGGGGTGTGTCGGGCCAAACTCCTCGCGCTCGGCATCGTCGTCACGGCCATCACCCTCGCTCAGAACCTCAGCGTCCTCGTCGCCGGCAAGCTGCTCGTCGGCATCAGCATCCCGCTCCCGCTCGGACACTGGGCTGGATTCGCTGCCTGCATGCTGGGGATCAACCTCGTCGTCCTCGCACTGCACATCGTCATCTCCGCGAAGGTCGAGAACCAGCTCGTGGCACTGGGCATCGGGGTGCTCGGCGCGCTGCTCGGAGCCTTCTCGCAGGGACTGCCCCCGGCGTACGCCCATCTGACACCCTGGGGCTATTACGCCCTGGCTCAGGCTGCCGGTTACGAGGGCGGGACCATCGTCACTCTGCCGCTGTCCTACCTCAGCGTGGCTGGGTTGACGGTCGTCTCCGCAGTTCTGTTCTGGCTCATCACCCACCGCTTCGACCGGCAGGAGGCCTGACATGGGTGCTTTCGCAGCCGAGCTCATCAAACTCAAGCGATCGCTGGCCTGGCCGGTCGTCGTGCTGCTGCCCATCGCCCTGGTGCTCGCTGGCGCGGCCACCCGGCTCGCCAGCGGCCGCGCACCCGAGAACGGCTGGGACACCGTGTGGCTGCAATCGGCGGTCTTCTACGGACTCTTCCCACTCGCGATCGGGGTCGCGATCCTCGGTTCGCTCGTCTGGCGAACCGAGCATCGCGGCAGCAACTGGAACGCGCTGATGAGCGGCCCCACCCCGTCGTCGCAGATCGTCATCGCGAAGACCGCCGTCGTCGCAGGTCTGACCGCGATCATGCAAGTCATCATGCTCTGCGCGGTACTGATCGTCGGCAAGCTCGGCTTCGGTCTGCCGGGAATGCTGCCCGGTAAATATTTCGGGGTGACAGCGCTGCTCATCCTCGCAGCTGTTCCGCTTGCCGCCACACAGTCGGCGCTCTCGATGTTCCTGCGCTCCTTCGCCGGCCCGATCGCGTTCGCGCTCGTCGGAGCCGGAGTCTCCACAGCGGTGCTGATGGTCAGCGGACCCGCGGCGTTGGTCTCGCCCTACGGCATCGTGACCCGCACCACGCAGCTTGGCACCGGAACCTTCGCCGACTCCGGCTCGATCACCGCGGGCGATGTCATCGCCATCGCGATCGCATCCGGCGTACTGGCCATTGCACTCATCAGCGCGACCACGGTCATCCTCAACCGACGCGATGCCCGTGCCTGACGTGGGCTTCACCCCGCTCCGGAGCCGACCTGGGAGGACGTCCCGACGTGCTCCTCTCCGGGGCTGAACGCGGGTAGCCCTGGTCCGGCCGGGGAGACACCGCACGGTGGCGGACCGGCGGTTGTGCTGTCCGTCCGCCCCGGCAAGATGTTGGGCATGACGATCACCCAGGTCCAGGTCAACCTGTTCTGCACCGACGTGGAGAAGTGCCTCGCCTTCTATGTCGAGCTCGGGCTGCCGGAGGCGTTCCGCTATCCGAAGACCGGGCCGATCGAACACGTAGAGGTGGACGCGGCCGGCGTACGTATCGGATTGACGGCGGCCACGGTCGCCAATGAGCTGGCGGGCCTTGGAGTCGTCCCGGGCATCGATCCGTCGGCCGAGGTCGCGTTGTGGTCCGACGACCTCGACGGCGCCTTCGGCTGTGCGGTGAGAGCCGGCGCGGCTGTCGTGACCGAGCCCATGGACTCGCCCGACGGTCGGCTCCGCTATGCCTGGGTCCGCGATCCAGACGGGCATCAGCTGAAACTCATCCAGTACCGATCATGGTCGGGAGCGCCGCATGCCCGCCGGTCCTGAGCGCCGGGCCGTGCGAAAGGTCGTCGGCTATGTCGTGCACGACCGGCGCTTGCTGGTCTTCACCCACGACCAGCTCCCACTGGACGTCCTCGGCGTCCAGGTACCGGCGGGAACGGTCGAACCCGGCGAACCTCCGGAGTCCGCGGTCGTTCGTGAAGTGCTCGAGGAGACCGGCATTTCAGCACGGGTGCTCCGGTCCCCGGGGTCGAACACTACGACGTGTGGCCCTCCAAACCTGAGCTCCATGAGCGGCACGTCTTCCAGCTCGAGCCACTCGGCCGCGATCTCCCAGAGGAATGGAGCGCCCGTGAGGATCACCCATCCGACGCGGTTCCGCCCAGCGATGGACCTGCCGATGGATCCTGCTGGAGCAGGCACACGTGCTCTGCGCGGGATTCGGGGCACGCCTGGAAGAAGTCATTCTGCGGGATTCCCCACAGGTGGAGGCTGGATGACCGCGCGTCTGGTCGTGGCGGCGATCTCGTATCCGATGCCCTTGTTCGCGCCGGTCACCAGCGCAGTCTTGTGTTCACTCACCCGGCCGATCCTGCTGCCGCCGCGGCGCCCGCGTCCAAAACCGATCGGGTGGTCGGCGATACCGCACCGGTATCGGCCGTGACCATCGTCTGGAAACATCACCTGGTGGAAACGCGGGAGCTGCGCTACTTCGTCGCCGTCGCCGAAGAGCCGCACTTCGGCAGGGTGGCGGAGCGGCTCGCGATCGCGCAACCGCCGCTGTCGCGGGCGATCCAGCGGCTGGAGCGGCGGCTCGGCGTCCTCCTGCTTGCATCGCACCGGCCGCGGTGTCGCCCTGACCGAGCCCGGGACGGTCCTGCTGCGGTAGGCTCGCGAGGCCCTCGCCGCGGTGGAAGCCGCCGGGCGCCGAACTCGCCGGGCGGCGGCCGGTCAGCCGGGTGTGGTGCTGGCGACAGGTACGTCAGAATATGAGCCATGCTGGAGATTGAACCGGGTGCGCAAGTGGTCGAAGGGACCTGCCATCACTGCGGTGAGCCGATGGTCCGCGTGACGGGCTTCATCAACCAGGACAACGACGCCCACGCGATCTATCTTGCATCCTGCTATCACCATGATGGTCACGAGGTGTGGATCGATGCCGTGTTTTCGCCGACGTGGGCTGACGGTGTGGACGACGCTTCACCTTCGGCTGCCGCATAGGGCCGGTCGACGGGCAGAGTGGACCCGCGGCCTCGCTTGTGACCGCGGCCGCAGCATTCAGCGACGCTGCGACCTTCGGCCACAAGCTGACCCGGGACGAAGCGTTGGCGCATCCGATGCTCGCTGAGTTCTGGACGATCGTCGACCATGTCCTTACGCATGACTCTGTAGTCCAAGCCCACATGTACGGCCCCGATGCCAGGTTCGAGCCGTCGGGTGGGGGAGCGACGGATTGATCCAGCCGGTCTCGGGGGCTATCGGCAGACCGTCTCGCACCTGCGGGCCTCGGGGGGTGCAGACGGGCGTTCAAGGATCAGATCGCCAGGTGGGATGATGCCGGCATGCCCCTAACCGCCCCGACACTGACGACCGACCGGCTGACGCTGCGTCCGTTCACCGAGGCCGACGCCGACGATCTCTACGCGCTGCAGAGCGACGGTTTTGCCTTGCGGTATTGGGATTCACCGCCGTGGACCGAACGATCGTCACTCGACCGGTTCCTCGCCGACGCCCGGAAGATGGCGGACGAGGGCACCGGTGTCCGGGTGGTGATCGAACACAGATCGGACCAGGCATTCCTCGGCTGGTGCACCGTCAACCAGTGGAATCTCCGCTTCCGCAGCACCCATCTCGGCTACTGCCTCAGCCCGACCGCGTGGGGACATGGGTACGCCACAGAGGCCGCGCACGCGCTGCTCCGCTGGGCGTACGAAACGCTCGACCTGAATCGGGTCCAGGCCGAGGTGGACACTCGCAATGTGGCCTCTGCTCGCGTACTCGAAAAGCTCGGGTTCATCCGCGAAGGGACCTTGCGCGAGGACTGCATCGTCAACGGTGACGTGTCCGACAGTTACGTGTACGGGCTGCTGCGGCGGGACTGGCTGGCGACGGGAGAGTCCGGCAGCAGCGCCGGATGAACCCGACGGCTGGCACCCTGTCCGGGTGGTACCTTCCCTCCGCACCGCCATCAGCACCGCGGCCCTGGCATTCGGCATACTGCTGGCCGGGTGCTCACCCAAACCCAGTACGCCGCCGGTCACGATCGGCAGCCTGCCGGCTGACGTGGGGCCGGAGATCCCGCTCAACGGCGAGCTCGATCGCTACGGGTCGTTCCAGGACTGGCCATCGGCCTGCGAACTGGTGACCGATCAGACCCTCAGATCGTTGCTGCCCCAGATCGGCAACATCACCCGCAAGCCGGAGTCGCGGAGTTACGAGATAACGGCGCCCGATCTGACGAAGGTGCCCGGTGAGATCAACGTACCCGAGGCGCGCTGCGCCACTCGGTTCTCCATCCCCGTGGGAATGCTGGCCAACAATGCGGGCACCGTGCACACCGACATCATGCTCGCCGGATCCCCGGATTTCGTGCAGCGCAACAAGCGCAGGGGGACCGGGACGATGAAGGGAGACATCAAGGGCGGAACCTGCGAACCCGTGGACACCGACATCCAGTGCGTGGACGACTCCGGACGGATCCAGTTCCGCCTCAACTTCCAGTTGCCGCATCACGGTCCGAATCTGAAGGATCCGAGCCGCTACGAACGCAACGGCGAGGTGGTGTCCTTCACCACGAGCAAGCAGGACACGCAACCCCGAAACGACTACGTGGACGCCAACCTGACCAGACCAATCGTCGAATCGATCCTGAGCAGATTCGGCAATTCCTGAACGCTCACGGGATTTCCTCGGCCAACCCGATGAGAATCCCTTCCGGGCCGCGGATGTAGCACAGCCGGTACACGTCCTCGAAGCGCACCACCTCGGTGCTGACGAGTTCGGCGCCCTGCCCGCGCAGCCGATCCAGCGTCGCATCGAGATCGTCGACGGCGAACATCACCCGCAGGTACCCCAGAGCGTTCACCGGAGCATTGCGATGGTCGGCAACCACGGCCGGCTCCAGGAAACGTGACAATTCGAGCTTCCCGTGGCCATCCGGCGTACGCATCATCGCGATCTCGACCCGCTGGTCGCCGAGGCCGGTGACCGCGCCGGCCCACTCGCCCTCGACCATGCCGCGGCCCTCGAGCTCCAGGCCGAGCGTGGTGAAGAAGGCGATCGTCGCGTCCAGATCCTCGACGACGATGCCCATGTTGTCCATCCGGATGGTCATGGCAGCACTCTAGTCGGCCGGCAGATCCTCCTGCTCCGCCGAGGTCGCAGTCGCGACAAGTCGCGCCAGAGCGGCGGCATCCGGCGTACCGGCGTCGGTGGACCAGAGCACCAGTTGCTGGCGGGCCGCGCCCGCGTAACTGAAGGAATCCCAGTTCAGCAACATCCGCCCAGCGATCGGATGTACGATCACCTTCGCACCGAAGGCCTGCTCGGCGACGCGGTGTTCGGCCCACCAGCGGCGGAAATCCTTGTCAGCAATGGAAAGCCGGCCGACGAGCGCTGCGAGCTCGGGATCATCAGGATTCTTGGTCGCTTCTCGGCGCAGGATGCCGACGCAGGTCCGGGCGACCAATTCCCAATCCTCGTAGAGATCTCGCACCGCCGGATCGGTGAAGGTGATCGCGACATAGTTGCGGTCCGCGATCGGGATCCGACCGAAGTCGGTGAGCAGCGCCGCGGCCGGTGCGGTCCACGCCAGCACGTCCATCCGTGGGCCGAGGACGATTGCCGGCAACTCGGTGAGCTGATCAAGAAGCAACTGCAGCCGGTCGTGAGCGGCTTCCCGCCCGGGCACCGACAGCACGTAACCGCGGGCACGGTTGAGCAGATCCTCCGCGTACGCCCGTTGTTCCGGCGACAGCCCGAACGTGCGGCACAGACTCGCGAACACCTGGTCCGAGGGTACCAACCGGCCCTGCTCGACCCGGGTGTAGTAGTCGACGCTGACCGCGGCCAGTTGGGCAACCTCCTCACGGCGCAGCCCCCGGACGCGGCGCCGCGCGGTGTTGCTCACTACGCGCCGCGGAATGGCGTCAGGGGAGACCTCGCTGCGGCGTACCCGGAAGAAGTCTCCCAGGACCTTGAGCTGAGGTGAGGACGTCATGCATCAAGCCTAGATCGATTCGATGGCCCTTTCCTGGGAGAGATCGTTCCTATGCAGGAATCCGATCTGGTTCGCCCAGCTCACCCGGGCGAATGTGGAGGTGTGCCCGGGGAAAGGCCTCGGGAGCAGAAGGAGGGACCATGACCGGCACCATCGAACACATCAGTTTCCGCAACCCCTACATGTACTGGGATATCGCGGCGGATCTGCACTTCCCGCCGGACTTCGATGCGGCGCGGCGCTACCCGACGATCGTCGCTGCGCACCCGATCGGCAGCTGCAAGGAGCAGACGTCCGGCAACGTCTACGCCGCCGCGCTCGCGGCGGCGGGTTACGTGGTGGCCGCGTTCGACGCCAGCTTCCAGGGGGCGAGTGGGGGAGAGCCGCGGTTCCTCGAGGATCCGGCCCAGCGGGTCCAGGACTTCAGCCGCGTGGTCGACCACCTGGTCACTCTGCCCTATGTGGATGCGGATCGATTGGGCGTGCTCGGTGTCTGCGGCGGAGGTGGCTACACGCTGGCGGCCGCGAAGACCGAGAAGCGCCTCAAGGCGGTCGTGTCTGTCACCGGCGCGAACTTCGGCCGGCTGCAGCGGGAGATGGCGGCCCAGAACGGCGGTGTGCTCACCGCGCTCGCTGGCATCGGCGAGCAGCGCACCGCGGAGGCGCGTGGCGCGGAGAGCGCGGTTAATGGCTTCCTGCCCGAAACCGCCGAGGCCGCGCAGCAGACCGGTGATATCGACATCATCGAGGCTTTCGACTACTACCGCACCGATCGAGGCCGGGCCGAGCACGGCAGCGTGCTCTTCGAAGCGGCGCACGGGACGGCCGCGCTGGGCTGGGACGCGTTCGACCTGGCCGACCAGTTGCTCGACCAGCCGCTGTTGATCGTGATCGGCGACAAGGACAAGCAGGGCGCGTTCGGTGCCTATCGCGACGGCCACGAGATCCACGAGAAGGCCGCGTCGAAGGACAAGCGACTGGTGGAGATCGACGGTGCCTCACACTACGACCTCTACGATCGACCGAACGGGGCCGGCGAGGCGCTGAAGTCGATCATCCCCTTCTTCGACGAGAAACTCTGATCGGGTCAGGGAACCCGTACGTCGGAGCCGAGCTGCTGACCGAGCTCGACAACCTGATCGGCACGGTCGGCGGCGACGGCCACGAGCGGGAAGGCGTCGGAGTCCTCATCGAGGACCGCGACCACCACGCCGCTCGGTCGCAGCAGCTCGTTGACCTGTGCGGTCACCTGCTCGACCTCACCGTCGGAGTCGGCCAGCACCGGGATGTCGACGCCGGAGCCGGCCACGCGCGGCAGCCTGGCGAGTTTGCCGACGACCTCGTCGGCGGGTTCCTTCCAGTCCAGGTACGCCAGCTCGCCGGCCCGCTCCAGCGCGTCGACGACCGGGATCACCCCGGTCAACTCCTCGACATCCTCGATGCCGCGGTCGGCGAGATCCTCCTCGCGCGCGTCAAAATAGCCTTGGGGATCGTCCGCGGACTGTTGGACCGCGGCCCGGGCCTCGGCGTTGTCGGTGATGAGTGCGGTGAAGGTGCACCAGTTCGCTTCGCCAGCCATACCGATATCTTAGGTTCGGGCCGCCCGGGTGGCCGTCCGTCAGAGTGGCGGCTCGCCCGGTGCGTACTGCCCGGCGATCCACCGGCAGATCGCCTCCACCACATAGTCCTGTTCGGCCTGATCGAGCGGTCGGCCGGCGGGGATCTGATGCCAACGCGCCAGACAGGTGCGGCAGCAGGTCGCGGTGGCGTGCTGGGCGACGAAGACCGGATGCCCGCGATAGGGCGTCTGGCGGCCGTCGTTGCGAGGCTCGGCCGGGGCGAGTCGCTGGGCGATCAGCTGGTGGGCGTGCTGGCGTACCGTCGTGATGCCACGCAACTCGACCACCGCCCGGTCCCGGCCGCGCAGCGCGAAACGGGCGCGGAACCGCTGCCGGCCGATCCGCTCCAGCCGGGCGTCCAACTCGTCCATGCGACCAAGCTTGCCAAGCAGCACTGACAGCGGCGCCACGGTTTGGCAGGATCGCACCCATGCACGCCTCATCCGCGGAGTCGACGGGCCCGGCGATCCCACCGCCGGTGCTCGCCGGGCTGGCGGCACTCGCTCAGACGGTGCTCGCTCGCGGGTCGCTGAGTACGCGAGGGAGCAGGATCGCCGGCGGACTGCTTGCCGGCGCGTCGGCCGGGCTGATGGCGGCGTCGGTGCTCAGCTTCCGCCGCGCCGGTACCACCTTGAACCCGCACGAACCGGCGACCGCCACCGCGCTGGTGCAGACCGGGGTCTTCGGTGTCACCCGCAATCCGATCTACCTCGGGATGGCCGGGCTGCTGGCGGCCCATGCCGTCGCGCGGCGATCGTGGCGGGCGGGCGTACCAATCTCGTTGTTCCTGCTGGTCATCGACCGGTGGCAGATCCCCGCCGAGGAAGGCGCGCTGAGGCAGAAGTTCGGCGCGGAGTTCGAGGCGTACGCCCGGCGGGTGCCGCGGTGGCTGCCCAGACTCGGGGCGAGCAGATGACCGACTACCTCTCACCACACCTGGCCTCATCGGCGCTGCTGCTGATCGATGTGCAGAACGATTTCCTCGACGGAGGCGCCGCACCCATACCGGGTACCTCTGCCGTGCTGCCGAAGCTTGCGGAGCTGGCCGCGGCCTATCGTGAGGGAGACCTGGCCGTGGTCCACCTGGTGCGGCTCTACCAACCCGGTGACAGCGACGTCGACCTCGTCCGGCGGGATCGGATCGAGCGCGGTGAGCAACTCGTCGCACCCGGCTCCGCCGGTGCGGACCTCCCCGCATCGCTACTGCCCGATGACACACCCCTCGATGCCGCCGCCCTTCGAACCGGCGCACCGCAGGTTCTGGGTGAGCAGGAGGTCGTGTTCTTCAAGCCTCGCTGGAGTGCGTTCCATCGGACCGAACTGGAGGGATGGCTGCGGAACCGTGGCCCTGGACACGATCGTCGTCGCCGGCTGCAACCTGCCGAACTGTCCGAGGGCGACGCTGTTCGATGCGACCGAGCGGGACTTCCGCTCGGTGCTCGTGGTCGATGCCGTGTCCCAGCTCTCCGACGAACGACTGACCGATCTGGAAGCGATCGGGGTACGCCTGCTCCAGACCCGACACGTGGTCGATCAGCTCGTCCAGGAGCTGCGGACGGAGCAGCCCTGAGCGGGGAATCGTTCGCCGGGATCGACCTGGCCGCCGATCCGGCGCGGACCGGGCTCGCCGTGCTGCGCCGGTCCGGGGGAGGGGTTCTGGTGGACCGGGTCGTCGTCGGTGTCGAGGATAACGCGATCGTTGCCGCCGTGACCGACTGCGATCGGGCCGGGGTCGATGTACCGATCGGCTGGCCGGATTCCTTTGTGGAGTTGGTAGGCCGGCACGCGGCCGGTGAGCTGGTGGCGCCGTCGTCCACCGGCCCGGAATGGCGGCGGGAGCAGCTGCTGCGGGCCACCGATCGGTTCGTGCACGAGCGGTTCGGACTCACTCCGCTGAGCGTGGCCGCCGATCGGATCGCGCATCCGGCGCTGCGCTGGGCGGGGATCGAGGCCCGGCTGCGCGAGTCGGGATCGGACCTCACCCGCGACGGCACCGGGCTGGTCGTCGAGGCGTACCCGGCCGGAGCACTGGCGATCTGGGGCTTGCCGCACCGCGGCTACAAGGGCACCAAGAACGTGGACCGCCGCACCGAACTTGTGGACGCACTGGCGGGTCTGTTGCCGTGGTTGGACTGGAACGGCCACCGGGAGCCGTGCGTCGCCGACGACAACGCGCTCGACGCCGTGCTCGCGGCGCTGATCGCTCGCGAGGTGCACCGCGGCAACTATCACCGGCGGCTGGAATCGCTACGGAACAAGGCGATTTCGGAGGGCTGGATCTGCCTGCCCACCGGAGTGCCGAGACGCTGACGACGCGGGGGATGAGTCCACTTCGACACGGCAGTCCCGGCTCCGCTTCGCTGCGCGGCGACTGCTACACGGCGGACGTGGGTGTGGGGTCAGCCGCGATAGCTGAGGCGTACCCGATGCTGACCGGTCTCGTCGACGGTCAGCTCGACGACGCCGGTGATCCCCGCCAGCTCGTCGGTGCCCGAGCCGGGCACGACCTCGTAGCGCAGCTCGCTGTCCCCACCGGTCATCTTTCCGAATTGCTGCAGGACAGCGGATCCCTCGTGTCCGTCGATGCTGCCCTCGAAGATCTCGAAGCAGACGTAACCCGCTTCCCCCGATCCCGGATCGCCAGCGGAGATCATCACCCCACGGCCGGTACCGGCCATGCCGCCGCTCCAGGTCTTGGTGAAGTTCAATCGCCCGGTACCGCCGAGCAGCGGATCGCCCGGGGTCATTCTCGATGGTGAACTCGGCGGTCGTCTCGCGCTCGGCATCAGGGTCATCGGCCATGGGACCACCGTAGGATGCCGATATGGCGGAGAACAAGACCCGGCCCACCGATGCCGATGTCGGCGACTTCGTCGCCGGGTTGTCGGCGCGGCGCCGCGACGAGGCGGAACGGCTGATCGAGGTGATGACCGAGATCTCCGGCGAGCCGCCGGTGCTCTGGGAGCCGAGCATCATCGGCTTCGGAAAAGTCCATTACCGTTACGAATCCGGCCGCACGGGCGAGATGCCCGCCAGCAGCTTCAGCCCGCGGAAGGCGTCGCTGACGATCTACCTCCCCGAGGGTTTCGATCGGTACGCCGACCTGCTGGACCGGCTCGGCAAGCATCGCACCAGCGTCTCCTGTCTCTATCTGAACAACCTCGACGACGCCAACCCCGGCACCCTGCGGGAGCTGCTCACCCGCAGCTGGTGGCACCACCAGAAACCGGAGCGGAAACCGACCACGGTCGCCGAGTACGTGGCGACCATTCCCGAGGCGGCCCGGCCGCACTTCGACGAGCTCCGCGTCCTGGCTCGCGAGGCATTGCCGGAGGCAGGCGAGGAACTCGGTTACGGGATCCTCGGCTACCGGATGCCGGACAGCAAGGGCCGGGCGTACATCTCCGGCTGGCGGGACCACGTCGCGATCTACCCGATCCCCAGAGACGAAGAACTGGCCGCCGAACTGGCGCCTTTTCAACAAGGCAAGGGAACTCTCTGGTTCGCGCTGACCGAGCCGCTGCCGGCCGAGCTGATCCGGCGGACGCTGCGCGCACTGCTTGGCGGAGGGGTCGGGTGACCCCTCGACACGCTGGCCATTGCTCCGCTGGCGCTCCGCCTGGCCAGCTACTCGGCGATCGTGGCGATCAGGGCCTGGGCGTGCGCTCGTGCACGACGTCGATCACATCGGCGATCGAGTCGGCGACGCGGGTGGCGCGATAGGGGAACTTCTCGATATCGGAGGGTGAGGTGGAGCCGGTCAAGACCAGGATCGTGCGCAGCCCGGCCTCCAGGCCGCTGACGATATCGGTGTCCATGCGGTCGCCGATCATCACCGTGTGTTCGGAGTGCGCCTCGATCCGATTCAACGCGGTCCGCATCATCAACGGGTTCGGTTTTCCCACGTAATAAGGCTTTCGGCCGGTCGCTGCGGTGATCAGCGCGGCCACCGAGCCGGTCGCGGGCAGGGTACCCTCGGCCGACGGCCCGGACACATCGGGGTTGGTTGCGATGAACCGGGCACCGTTCTCGATCAGCCGGATGGCGCGGGTGATCGCCTCGAAGGAATAGGTCCGGGTCTCGCCCAGCACCACGTAATCGGGGTCCCGTACCGACATCGTGTAACCGGCCTCGTAGAGCGCGGTCGTCAACCCCGCTTCACCGATCACGTAGGCCGTGCCGCCCGGTCGCTGCTCGGCCAGGAAGCTCGCGGTCGCCAGTGCCGAGGTCCAGACCCGGTCCTCCGGGACGTCGATCCCGCTGCCCAGCAACCGCGCCCGCAGATCCCGCGGGGTATAGATCGAGTTGTTGGTGAGCACCTGGAACTTCAACCCATTGCTCTGCAACGCCTCAATGAACTCCGCGGCACCACCGATGGCGTGCTCTTCCCGGACCAGTACGCCGTCCATATCGGTCAGCCACGAATCGACGTGCGGCGCGTTCGCCGGCGGAGGTGTGATGGCCATGGCAGGAGTCTAGAGCCGGGGTCTGGTGGCCCGCAGCATCACGAGGCTGACCACATGCAGACCTACACGGTGGCGTACGACGATCCGGCCGATGAAGGCCACGACCTCGAACGGCCTGTTTCACCGGTACCACCGGCCCAGGTATCGGGCAGCGGAACTGGCCGCGCAGCCCCGATACCGGGCTGCCGATGCGCCAGGCGATCACCCTGGCCCTGCCGGCCGATTATCAACGCCAGTGGCCGGAGCTGCCCGGAATCGCGTTCTTCACTGGGCAGGGCCAGTTCGCTGAACCGGATGAGGCGGTGGCGAGCGCGCTTCCGGCTGCTGACCGACGAGAGCGCCTGGGACGATGCGGATGACCCCACCTCGAACTCGAAGAGGACGTCGCCGACCTCAACTTCGGTGGTGGTGGGAATGCCCAGATCGATCTGGAGTCCGACCCCGTCGACCGGGACTGCAGCTGATCATCCGGGCATGCGGACGTTGAGCCGCTGCGCCGTCACGGTGACCAGCAGAAGGGCGCCGGTCATCAGCAGGAAGGCTGCGTCGGCGTCATTGACCAGGTCTGCCACGACGGTTCCCAGCGCCAGGCCGAGCGCACCGCCGAACTGCTTCGCAGAGTTCAACAGTCCCGAGACCGCGCCCGCATCACCCGCCGGTGCATCGGAGCTGATCACGGTCGCGAGCGGCGTATTCAACAGGCCGCCACCCACGCCCAGGAGCAGCGAAGGAACGAATAGGCCGAACCAGAACCCGCTCGCCGGTGTCAGCGCCAACCAGAGTGCCCCGAGTCCGGCCAGCAGCGCGCCCGTACTGATCAGGACTCGCGGGCTGAATCGGTCCATCAGGCGCGGTACGAAGAACAGATTCACCACCAGCACCGAGCCGGTCAGCGGCACGAATGCCAGCCCGGTCTCGATCGGTGAGTAACCCCAGTCGTCCTGCAATCGGAAAGTGAGGAAGTACCAGATCCCTACCTGGAAACAGATTGCGGTCAACAGGGTCGCGATCGTACCGAGTGCGATGTTCGGCCGGCGCCACAGACTGGCTGGCACCAGCGACAGCCTGCTGCGCCGCTCCAGCCACCGCCAGCCGACCGCGCTGGCCCCGCCGATCAGGAAGATGATGATCGGCCGTGGGGTGAGGCCGTCGGTCGAGAACCGGGTCAGTGCCTGGACGATGCAGCCCATCGCGACCAGGGAGGCGAGCACCGTTCGCCAGTCCGGACGGGTGTCGGCGGCGGGTGGCGACGCGCGCTGACCCCCGCCCAGCCGGTACGCCCCAGCAGTCACCACCAGCCCGATCGGCAGGTTGATCAGCAGCACCGCACGCCAGGAGACGAGCTCGGTCAGCACCCCACTGAGGATGTTGCCGATGCCGCCACCCGCCACACCGACGGCGGTCCAGATCGCGATCGCGCGCGAGCGCTCCAGACCCTCGGCGAAGGTGACGGTGAGCAAGGTGAAGGTGGCCGGTGAGATCGCGGCCGCGGACAACCCCTGCCCGACCCGGGCGGCCACCAGCAGCCACCCGCTGGTCGCCAACCCGCCGATCACACTGGAGATGGTGAATCCGAGGACGCTGACCAGCAGCACCCGGGTCGCGCCGAGGGAATCCGCCAGCCGTGCGGCGGCCAGCAGGGCTCCGGCGAAGGCGATGCTGTAACCCATCGCGACCCAGGAGGTGCCGATCGGGCCGAGGCCCAGATCCCGCCGGATCGCCGGCAGCGCGACGTTCATCACCGAGACGTCGAGCACCACCACCAGCTGAGCCACCGAAGCCACCCACAACGTCAACCGCTCCGACACCACGCCTCCTTGATACGTGCGTATAACTGATACAAACGTATCAAGCTGATCAGGAGGCGTACCCATGGCCGCGGAGGACCGAACCAGCCAGATCCTGGACGCCGTCGAGGCGCTGCTCGGTGAGGGTGGCCTCGATGCCGTGACGATGCGCGCCGTGGCCGCGCGCGCCGGGGTCTCGCTGCGGCTGGTGCAGTACTACGGGAACAGCAAGGACGAACTCCTGCACGCCGCGCTGACCCGACTCTCCACCCGTGGCATCGCGCGCTGGCGAGCCGCCTCCGACGCCATCGACGATCCGACCCGGGCGCTGGAGAGTTTCTTGCTCGCGGCATTGCCGACCGACGAGGCGAGCAGTTCCCTGCATCGAGTGGGGGTCTCCCTCGAGCTGCTCGCCATCACCACCAACTCACCCGCCGCGGAGGCGTACCGGGCCCATCTCGCAGAGCTGGCCGGTCAGCTGACCGAACTCTGGCGGCGCACCGACCCGATACTCACCGAGGACGAGGTGGCCGGGCTGGCACGCGAATCGATGGCCCTGGTGCACGGCCTCGGCTCGCTGGTGCTCGCCGGTCACACGACCGCTGTCTGTGCAGCAGAATCCCTCTCCGAATTCCTCGACCGATCGGCGAGAATGTCAAGATGAGCAACCAGGAGAGCACCTCCCCGGGCACCCTGCATCGCTTGCGGCCACTGGTCCCGCGTGACCCGAACGAGAAGGGCCGCAGTTCCTCACCGCTGGAGCTGCTGTTCGACCTCACCTTCGCCGCCGCCTTCTCCGTCGCCGGCACCCAGTTCGCCGAACTGCTCGCCAAGGGTTAACTCAGGCCGGCGCTGCTCGGGATGACCTTCGCCTGTTTCTGCATCATCTGGGCCTGGATCAACTACTCCTGGTTCGCCAGCGCCTATGACAACGACGACTGGGGTTCGCGATTGCAGGCGATGATCGTGATGGTCGGCGTGGTGATCTTCGCGCTCGGCATCCCCCCGATGTTCAAGTCGGTGGAGGAGGGTGACCACCTCAACAACCGCACCATCGTGCTCGGTTATGTGGTGATGCGGCTGGCCCTGCTGGTCGGTTGGCTGCGGGCGCGCAGGAACGATCCCGAGCGGCGCTCGCAGATCAACGCCTACCTGACCAACCTGGTGATCGCGCAGGCCGGCTGGATCGTGGTCGCGCTGGTCCCGTTCAGCCTGCCGGTCGGCCTCGGGATCAGCGTGGTGCTGGTCGTCCTGGAACTCATCGGACCGGTCTTCGCCGAGCGCGGACGGGTGGGCACCCCCTGGCATCCCGAGCACATCGCCGAACGCTACGGGTTGCTGGCGATCGTCACCCTCGGCGAGGGCGTCATCGGCACGGTGGCCAGCCTGAGCGCGGTGGTCGGCAACGACAACTGGTCCTTCGAGGCCGTGCTGGTCGTGATCGCCGGTATCGGCCTCACCTTCGCCATGTGGTGGGTCTACTACGCGGCCAACTCGGCGACCATCCTGGAGTACTACCGGGAACGTGTGCTGAGCTTCGCCTATCTGCATTTCCCCGTCTTCATCAGCATCGCCGCGGTGGGCGCCGGCCTGCACGTCTCGTCCTACTGGATCACCAGAGAGGCGACCATCTCCGAGTTCCAGGTGGTCGGGGCGGTCGCGATTCCGGTGCTGCTCTTCGTGCTGTCGGTGAACGCCTTCTACTACGCGGTCTATCGCGGTGCGCACGGCGGCCATCAGGGGTTCCACGGAATGCTGGTGATCGTCACCTGTGCGGTGATCGCGGTCGCGATGCTGATGGCCAGCCGGGGTGTCTCGATCGGCTGGTGCCTGATCGTGGTGATGCTGGCGCCGTGGGTGTCGGTGGTCGGTTATGAGACAGTGGGCCACAGGCACATCGCCCGAGACGAGGCCACGTTGCTGGCCGCGAAGAAACAGGGGTGAGGATGGCGCTGCCACAGGAACTGCCGATACTGGAACGGCGCCCGGTCCGGCTGCGCCCCTGGCGTGACGACGATGTGCCCATCGTCCGCGAGGTGGCCGACGATCCGCTGATCCCGCTGATCACCACCGTCCCCACGAGCGGCCGCCACGACGACGCGATGGAGTGGATCGCCCGCCAGCACGAGCGGATGGTGACCGGTTACGGGTACGCCTTCGCGATCGCCGATCTGGAGACCGACGCCCCGGTCGGGCACATCATCCTGCGCACCCATGAGGTCCAGCACGGCCGTGCGGGGGTCGGTTACTGGATCGCGAAACGCTATCGCCGCAAGGGGTACGCCGCCGCGGCGCTCCGGCTGATCACCGACTGGGCCGACACGATCGATGAGATCGGTCGCGTCGAGTTGCACGTCGAACCGCAGAACGAGGGTTCCTGGCGCGCCGCGGAGGATGCCGGTTACCAGCGCGAGGGACTGCTGCGGGCCTACCAGCGGATCGGGGCCGAGCGCTATTCGATGTGGGTCTATTCGCACGTCCCGGACCGGGACTGGGAGGTCGAGCAGGAAGAAGTCCCCGAGGACTGACCCTCAGCGGGTCGTGCGGGTCGCACCGAGCTGATCGGCGAAGCCGTACGCCACCGCGCGGGCCGCGGCGGACACCTCGGTGTCGACCGCGGTCAGCGCGGCCCGATCGCCGGCGGCATCACCGCCGGTCAGTTCGGCCCAGCGGGCCACCTGCTCCGGTGACGCCTCGGGATGGAACTGCACGCCGACCGCGGAGCCGGCGCGGAACACCTGGTGGGCGAAGCGGTCGGTGCGGGCCAGCTCGATCGCACCCGGGGGCAGCCTGGTGACCACGTCCCGGTGCGACATCGCGACCGGGCAGGATCCCTGGGTGGCCAGGGATCCCAGCATCGGGTCGGAGCCGGCGGTGGGGGACCAGTGCAGCTCCTGGGGTCCCTCCTCGCGGCCGTCGGGATGGTCGACGGTGACGGCGCCGCCGAGCGCCTCGGCGAGGATCTGGTGCCCCAGGCAGATGCCCAGGGTCGGCGTACCGTTCTCGACCGCGGAGGCGACCAGTCGGCGTACACCGGGCAGCCAGGGGTGCTCGGCCTCGGCGTGGCAGTTCATCCGACCGCCCAGGATCAGCAGCCCGTCGGCGATCTGCGGGAGCTCCGCGTTCCACAGCGGTACCAGCTCGAGCTGCATCCCGGCTTCGCTGAGCCAGGGCTCGAAGCGGCCCAGCGGGACCTCGGGATCGGGTTGCAGCACGGTGATCGTCGGCACGAGTCGGATGCTAGCGCCCCCAGCCCGTTCCGTTCCCTGAGCGAGCGGGGCATCTCGACACGCAACCCCGGCTCCGCTTCGCGGTGCCGGGGTTGCTGCTCGATGAGCGTCGGGGGTTGAGGTCAGCGAAGCTGGTCGATGATCTCGTTGAGGGTCTGCGAGGGCCGCATCACCGCGATCGTCTTGTCCTCATCGGGGCGGTAGTAGCCACCGATGTCGGCGGGCTTGCCCTGGACCCTGATCAGCTCGGCGTCGATGGCATCGGTCTGGGCGACCAGCTGCTCGGCGACCGGCTGGAACTTCTTCGCCAGCTCGGGATCCTCGGTCTGCTTGGCCAACTCCTCGGCCCAGTAGCGGGCCAGCCAGAAGTGGCTGCCGCGGTTGTCGATCTGGCCGAGCTTGCGGGCGGGGGACTTGTTCTCGTTCAGCAGCGTCTCGGTCGCCTTGTCCAGCGCATCGCCGAGCACCCGGGCGCCGGCGTTGTCGTAGGTGCCGGCCAGGTGCCGCAGGCTCTCCGCCAGCGCCAGGAACTCGCCGAGCGAATCCCAGCGCAGGTAGTCCTCGGCGATCAACTGCTGCACGTGCTTGGGTGCCGAACCACCGGCCCCGGTCTCGAACAGGCCACCGCCGGCCATCAGCGGCACCACCGACAGCATCTTGGCCGAGGTGCCGAGCTCCAGGATCGGGAACAGGTCGGTGTTGTAGTCACGCAGCACGTTGCCGGTCACCGAGATGGTGTCCTTGCCCTCGCGGATCCGCTCCACCGAGAAGCGGGCGGCATCGATCGGGGACATGATCTGGATGTCCAGACCGTCGGTGTCCAGCTCGGCCAGGTACTTCTTCACCAGGGTGATCAGGTTCTGGTCGTGGCTGCGGGTCTCGTCCAGCCAGAACACCGCCGGGGTCTCGGAGGCGCGGGCCCGGTCGACGGCCAGCTTCACCCAGTCCCGGATCGGGGCGTCCTTGGTCTGGCAGGCACGCCAGATGTCGCCGGCCTCCACCTGGTGCTCGGTGAGCACCTCACCGGTGGAGTTGACGATCTGCACGCGGCCGGCGGCCGGGATCTCGAAGGTCTTGTCGTGCGAGCCGTACTCCTCGGCCTTCTGGGCCATCAGCCCGACGTTGGGGACCGAGCCCATGGTGGTCGGGTCGTACGCCCCGTGCTTGCGGCAGTCGTCGATCACGGCCTGGTAGATGCCGGCGTAGGAGCTGTCCGGGATCACCGCCAGGGTGTCGGCCTGGTTGCCGTCCGGGCCCCACATCTGGCCCGAGGTGCGGATCATCGCCGGCATCGAGGCGTCCACGATCACATCGCTGGGCACGTGCAGGTTGGTGATCCCCTTGTCGGAGTTCACCATCGCCAGCCGCGGCCCATCGGCGATCGCCTGATCGAAGGCGGCGCGGATCTCGGCGCCGTTGGGCAGCTTCTCCAGGCCGGCGAAGATCGCGGCCAGACCGTCGTTGGGGCTGAGGCCGGCGGCGGCGAGATCGTCGCCATACTTGGCGAAGACCTCGTCGAAGAAGATCTTGATCACGTGGCCGAAGATGATCGGGTCGGAGACCTTCATCATCGTCGCCTTCAGGTGCACCGAGAACAGCAGGTCCTGCTCCTTGGCGCGGCGGATCTGCTCGGCCAGGAACTCATCGAGTTCACCGGCGCTCAGGAAGGTGGCGTCGATGACCTCGCCCTCGAGCACCGGGATGCTCTCCTTGAGCACGGTGGTGCTGCCGTCGGTGGCCTCCAGCCGGATCTGCAGGGTGTCGGCGGCCGGGATGATCACCGAATCCTCGTTGTGCCGGAAGTCGTGATCGCTCATCGTGGCGACCTCGGTCTTCGACTCCGGGGTCCACGCACCCATCGAGTGCGGGTGTTTGCGGGCATAGTTCTTGACCGCCGCGGGGGCGCGGCGATCGGAGTTGCCCTCGCGCAGCACCGGGTTCACCGCAGAACCCTTGACCGCGTCGTAACGGGCCCGGATCTCCTTGTCCGCTTCGGATTGCGGCGATTCCGGGTAGTCTGGCAGGTCGAATCCCTGGGCCTTGAGCTCGGCCACCGCCGCCTTCAGCTGGGGGACCGAGGCGGAGATGTTGGGGAGCTTGATGATGTTCGCGTCCGGGGTCTTCGCCAGCTCGCCGAGCTCGGCCAGCGCGTCGGCGACCCGCTGATCGCTGGGCAGTCGGTCGGCGAATGCGGCCAGGATCCGGCCGGCCAGCGAGATGTCCCGGGCCTCCACCTCGACGCCTGCCGCGGCGGCGAACGCGTCCACGATCGGCTTGAACGAGAAGGTCGCCAGCATCGGCGCTTCATCGGTCAGGGTGTAGATGATTTTTGGCATCGGTGTGGTGTCTCCCTCGGCTGCCGATTACAGGTCTTGTCCACTGGGCAGCGTATCGGATCGACACCAGTCGGCCGGCCGGTCTTGGGGGTGCGGGGGAGGGTCAGCGGCCCTCGCCGTCGCAGCTCTGCCCGGTGCCCACCGGGCCACCGAACTCCCGGCCGCCGAAGATGTTGGTCTTCACGAACTCGTAGTAGGCGCGCTGCTTGGTGGTGGCGTACGGGTTGTCCGCGGCGCAACGGGCGACGTAGTAGCCGACCGCGTCGGCGAACCCCTCGGTCTGGTTGCTGCCGTAGTCGGTGACCGGCCCGTTGGCCGACCAGACGCGCTGATAGCGCTGCCAGTACGCCGGCTCCTCGCCACGGTCGGCGTTCAGCGAGTGGGCCATCTCGTGGATGATCAACCGGACCAACCGGCCCCGGTCGCCATCGGCGTACCCCTGCTTGAACTTGGTCAGGTCGAGGGTGACCACACCGGCGCGGGAGAGTCCGTAGTCACCCCAGGCCCAGGAGTTCGTGGAGCGCGAGTTGATCTCCAGGCTGCCGCCGTTGCCGGCCTTGACGCGGTTCAGATAGTCGGTGCAGTCGACCGAGTCCAGGGTCTCGGCGAACAGCTTGACCACCGGGCGGTAGCTGTTGTCGCGCCACTGCGGGCCGGTGAGGGTGAACCCCCACTGGCGTTCTGCCCGGTCGGCGATCGTCGCGGCGCTCATCGAATCGGTGATCGGCAGGTCGATCGAACACGGGTTGGGGATGCCTGCCACCTCCGGCTTCGGGGGTGGGGGCGGCGGTGGCGGGGGAGCCGGCTTGCTGGTCTGCGGGGGTGCGACCGGGGCCGGTGGCGCGGTGGTGGGCACCGGTGCCGGCGAGGGCGCGATCGGCAGCTCCGGGCGGACCAGGTCGCGATCCGGTCGCTCGGCGCGCTGCTCGGCCGGCGCGATCGGCAGTTCCGGGGCGACGCCCGGGACGACCGCGGGCGCCAGGTCGACCCGGGCGGCGACCGGAGCCGGGGTCTCGCTCAACCGGCCAGCCATCAGGTCGGGGGTGACGGCGACCGCAGCCACCGCGATCATCGTCAGACTGGCGCTCAGCAGGCCGACGCGCAGCGCCCGGGGGCGCAGGCTGCCGGAGGCGGAGGCGGACCGAGCGGCGCGGGCCGGCTGGGCCTGGGCGCGGCGGGGTCGGCCGTCACCGGGGTCGGCTGCGGGAAGGGGGCCTGCCGCACGTCGGGCCGGTCGGGACACCAGTCACTCCTGAGAAACACCTGAGAGAAATCATTGCCACTGTAGAGGGTGCCGACAAGCGAGCGCCAGCGGGGCGGCCGTGAGGTTGCTCACCGGCGTTCACCGGGCCGGGCCGGTACGGAATACTGCGGCGGGGGCGTACGGTTGCCGACCCGGGAATTGAACGCTCAACCACCAAGGACGAGGAGACTCATGAACCTGAAGATCGCCATCATCATCGGCAGCACCCGGCCCGGCCGGTTGGGTGAATCCGTGGCCAACTGGGTGGCCGCGCAGGCCGCCAACCGGGCGGGTGCCGACTACGAGTTGGTCGACCTCGCCGACTTCAACCTCACCCTGCTCGCGGAGCCGACGGTGCCCGGTGCGGCGAACAAGCAGTACGAGAACCCGCAGACCCGGGAGTGGAGCAAGGTGGTCGACTCCTACGACGGCTATGTCTTCGTCACTCCGGAGTACAACCACGGCGTCCCGGCCGCGCTGAAGAACGCCTTCGATCTGCTCGGTTCGGAGTGGAGCGACAAGGCGCTCGGTCTGGTCGGCTACGGCGCCGCCGGTGGCGTCCGCGCGATCGAGCAGTGGCGCGTGATCGCCGCCAACCTGCGGCTGATCGCGGTCCGCGACCAGGTGTCGCTGTCGCTGTTCAACGACTTCGGGCCGAACGGATTCGACCCCGATGCCCGGCACGCCGCGGACCTGGCCGGCGAGCTGGATCAACTCGAGCAGCTCTCCCGGGCGCTGCACACGGTACGAACCGGCGAATAATCGCCTCCGGGGCGCGATAGGTTGACCCCACCTGTCGCGCCCTGCCGGGCGAACGTCGCGCCCGCCCGGGCGGGAACGAGGAGCCACCGTGACCAGCACTCCGCAAGACACCACCAGCCTGACCCGCTCCGAGCGGCTGGACCGGTTGCCGTTCACCCGCGCACACGGCCGGTTGCTCGGCGGTTCCGGGATCGGCTGGGCGCTCGATGCGATGGATGTCGGGCTGATCTCGTTCGTGATGGCCGCCCTGGCCAAGGAATGGGGGCTCGGTGCCACCACCCTCGGCTGGATCGGCTCCATCGGCTTCGTCGGGATGGCCGTCGGCGCCACCCTCGGCGGGCTGCTCGCCGACCGTTTCGGGCGGCGTCAGGTGTTCGCGCTGACCCTGCTGGTCTACGGGCTGGCGACCGGGGCGTCGGCGCTCGCCGGCTCGGTCGCGGTGCTGATCGCGCTGCGCTTCCTGGTCGGGCTCGGCCTCGGGGCGGAGCTGCCGGTCGCCTCCACCCTGGTCAGCGAGTACGCCCCCCGCCACATCCGCGGTCGGATCGTGGTGGCGCTGGAGGCGTTCTGGGCCGTCGGCTGGATCCTCGCGGCACTGCTCGGTTACCTCCTCATTCCGAATGTGCCGGACGGCTGGCGATGGGCGCTGGCCGTCGGTCTGGTCCCCACCGTGTACGCCGCAGTGGTGCGCTTCGGATTGCCGGAATCGGTGCGCTACCTGGAAAAACGGGGACGGATCGACGAGGCCGAGCGGGCGGTCCGCACCTTCGAGGAGTCGGCCGGGGTGGCACCGGTGCCGTCACCGCCGGCGGCCGAGGAGCCCCCGGCGAACCCGATGTCGATCTGGTCCCCGCGGCTGCGGGGGCGTACCGCGGCGCTCTGGATCGTCTGGTTCTGCATCAACCTCAGCTACTACGGCGCGTTCATCTGGCTGCCGACGCTGCTGGTGAATCAGGGCTTCGGGCTGCTCAAATCCTTCGAGTACACGCTGATCATCACGCTGGCCCAGCTGCCCGGGTACGCCGCCGCGGCGTACCTGATCGAACGCTGGGGGAGGCGCCCGACGCTGGCCACCTTCCTGATCGGTTCGGCGGTCGCCGCGGGGCTGTTCGGCCTGGCCGGTACGCCGGCGACGCTGATCGCCACCGGGTGCGCGCTCTCCTTCTTCAACCTGGGCGCCTGGGGTGCGCTGTACGCGATCGGCCCCGAGCTCTATCCGACCGCGGTACGCGGCTCGGCGACCGGTGCCGCCGCCGGGTTCGGCCGGATCGCCTCGATCGTCGCCCCACTGCTGGTACCGGTGCTGGTCAAGACCGCCGGTGGTTCCAACTGGCTGGTCTTCGCCACCTTCGCCGCCGCCTTCGCGATCGGCGCGCTCGCCGCTCTCACGATGCCCGAGCAGAAGGATCGTGCGCTCGCCGAGTGAGGGGTGCGAACCCGCGCGCATGAGCTGGTGATGAGGGCGTGCCCGTCCGGGCACGCGTGACGGCGGCTCGGATTTCTTGTGGATAACCGCTTCCGGGGAACCCCACGGGTGCGTCGGGTGCGCTGGACTGGGTTCCATGTTGATCCGCACCGCAGAGCTGCTCGACGAGGGCCTGTGCACCCATGAGATCCGAGCGCTCGTGCGGAAGGGGGAACTGACCCGGGTACGCAATGGCGTCTACTGGCGTGCCGGGTTCGGTGAACCAGACGAACTGGACCGCTGCGCCGAACATCTCCGCCGGATCGACGCGACGCTGCCACGGGTGAGGCCCGGTGGGGTGCTGAGCCATCTCTCCGCCGCAATCGTCCATGAACTCCCGGTGCCGGAGCGCCGGCTCGGGCCGGTGCACATCACCCGCCCCGGACACGGTGGCACGGTCCGCGCCGGGATGCACCTGCATCGCGCTCTGGTCCCCGCGGAACATCAGCGGCAGACCGAGTCAGGTGTGGTCACCTCGCTGGAGTGGACCGCCGCGGACCTGGCGCGCTCGCTGCCCGCGGTGCACGCCGTAGCCGCGCTCGATGTGGCGCTGGCCAAGGGAGCAGATCGGGATGAGATCCTGGCGATCCTGGCTCGTCCGCACCTGACCGGCAGCATCCAGGCGCGGCGGCTCGTCCGGTTCGCGAATCCCGCCAGCGAATCGGTCGGGGAGTCCCATTCCCGCTGGCGGATCCATGAGCTCGGGCTCCCAGAACCCGAACTGCAGAAGGAGTTCTTCACCCCCGACGGGGAGTTCGTTGCCCGCTGTGACTTCTACTGGGAGCGGTACAACCTGGTCGGTGAATTCGACGGCCTGGTGAAGTATGGGCGCAAGCTGAAGCCCGGGCAGTCGGTGCAGGACGTCGTGCTGTTCGAGAAGCACCGCGAGGAGGCGATCCGGCGCCAGGGACCGTGGATGAGCCGGTGGATCTGGAAGGACCTGGACGATCGGCAGGCGTTCGGGCGGCTGCTGACCCGGGCGTTCGAGCTGGCCGATCGGGCCGCGTGAACCGGCGTACTCGTCCGGGCACCCGAGAGTGACACCGGGCACCCGATCCAGTCAGGCCGGATCGGGTGCCCGGTCGCACATTTGGGTGCCCGGTGCGAGCAGGGCTCATCTCGACACGCCGGCCCGGCTCCGCTCCGCTGCGCCGGGCCAGCTGCTCGATGAGCGGGGGGCCGGGGGTCAGTCCTGGAGGGCGGGGATGACCTCGCGGGCGAAGAGCTCCATGCCGGAGGTGTCGTAGGCGGCCTCGGGGAAGTAGGTGATGGCGTAACCGAGGCCCCTGGCCTTGAGGCCCCGCAGGTTCTCCACGATCTGCTCCGGCGTACCGACCCCGGGCATCCCGTCGTAGGCACGCAACTGGCCGGCCAGCTGCTCCTCGCTCAGATAGCCCTTGACCCGGTCGATGTAGGCGGCCCGTCGCTCGGCGACCTCGTCCTCGTCGCGGCCGATGAACACGTTGTAGTTCGCGGAGCGGGTGATCGCGTCGAAATCGGTGCCGACCTCGCGGCAATGCTCGGCCAGCACCTGCGACTTGTGCTCGAAGTCGTCCGGGGTGCCGGCGAAGTTGGTGTAGTCGGCGTACTTCGCGGCGATCTTCAGCGTCACCTTCTCACCGCCACCGGCGATCCACAGCGGGATCCGCGGCGACTGCACCGGCCGTGGTTCGACGATCGCGCCGTCCACCTGGTAGTGCTTCCCATCCAGCGTCGCCGTCCCGGTTTCCCAGGCCTGCTTGAAGATCTGGACGCCCTCGTCGAGCATTCCGAGGCGTACGCCGGCCCGCGGGAAGCCGTAGCCGTAGGCCTTCCACTCGTGCTCGTACCAGCCGCCGCCGATGCCCATCTCGATCCGGCCGCCGGAGATGTGGTCACAGGTGGCCGCGACCTTCGCCAGGTACGCCGGATTGCGATAACCCATGCAGGTGCACATCTGACCCAGCCGCACCCGATCGGTGACCGCACCCAACCCGGCCATCAGCGTCCACGCCTCGTGGGTGGCCTGATCGCTCGGCTGCGGGGTGGTGTGGAAGTGGTCGTAGACCCAGACGCTCTCCCAGCCCGGTTCGGCATCGACCTGCTGGGCCAGCGACTTCATCACCGACCACTGGGAGTCCGGTTCGATGCCGACCAGGTCGAAGCGCCAGCCCTGCGGAATGAATACGCCGAATCTCATGGCACAACCCTAGAGAACTCAGAAGTGGTCGCGGACGTCGGGGCGGCGCTCACCGGTCAGCGCGTCCAGCACCGGGTCCTGTCCGGGGTCGCCCCCGGACAGCAGACCGAGGCGGCGCAGCGTCGCACACGAATGCGCGGCGGCGTACCAGCAGGCGAGGCCACCGGGGGTGAAGGTGGGCAGGTCGGGGTCGGCCGCGGCAACCACCGCACAGTCGAGTACGCCCCCCGCGGCGGACAGCCGGTAGCTTCCGTCGGTCATCCCCAACGGATCCCCGATGCAGCGAAACTCCACTGTGGCGTCGATTCCGGCCGCCACGCCCCGACCCGTCCATGCCGCCGGCACGTCGAGGACGCGCAGCATGTAGTCCTCCCGATCGACCACCCGCGTCGCGACCGAACGCAGCAGCAACCGCCACGGATCGCGCTCGCCGATGCGCAGTTCCACCCGCTGCGCCACCGAGGAGAAGCTGCCGAGCAGGGCCAGCAGTGAGGTGGCCGCCCCGCGATCCAACGCGACCAGTTCCAGCGCGGAGAGCGCGGAGCCGTCGCGCGGCCCCGGCCCGCCACCACGGCGCCAGGTGAGCTGTCCGATCAGCTCCCCGTCGGCATACGCGCCGGAGCACTGGGCGCCGTGGTCGAGCTCCACGTCCAGACCGCCGGCACCGTGGCTGCGCTCCAGGACGCAGTTCTGCTCCCGCGCCCAGCGATCCTGCAACTCGTTCAGCACCGGCAGGTCCACCCCGCTGAGCCGCCGCAACTCCAGCCCATCGACCGGACGGATCGCCGCCAGCTCACCGGTCTCCACCGGCACGGTCAGTCGGGCGGTGACGAGCTCATAGCCCAGTCCGCGATAGATCCCCGGCGCGGTCGGGAACAGCCCCGACACTGCCGCACCGCGCTCGCGCGCGTCGCGCAACAGCTGGCTCAACAGCGGGCGCAGCAGACCCCGGCCGCGAGCCTCGGCAGCCACGGTGACCCCGCCGATCCCAGCCTGCGGCACCGGCCGGCCACCGAACCAGGCCCGGTGGTCCAGCAGGTTCGCCAGCGCCAGCGGCCGGCCGCCGTCGTCGGCGGCGTACCGGGCCACCCCCGCAGGCGCCGGCACCGAGCGCCGGGCCTCTTCGACGGGCATGCCGAAGGCTTCGTGGCGCAGCCGGGCGATGGCATCGGCGCGCGGTGCGAACGCGTCGTCGGTGAGTCGGAGGATGTCCACGGATCGACCCTTGCAGACCGGGGCCGGCGCGTCCATCGAATCGGTATAGCGTGCGGACCATGCCGCCACTGACGCGCATCGAGGCCGAGGCCCGAGCCATGCTGCTGACCGTGCACCGGGCCAGCGTCGAGGTGGACCTGCGCGAACCCGGCGCCAACACCTTCACCAGCAGCACCCGGATCGACTTCGGCTGCGCCGAGCCCGGGGCGGGCAGCTTCGTCGACATCGCCCCGGAACGGCTGCTCCGGGCCACCCTCAACGGCACCGACCTGCCGCCGGAATCCCTGTCCGAGCAGCGATTGCAGCTGCCCGGGCTGCTGGCCGAGAACACCCTCGAGGTGGTCGGCGAGATGGCCTATTCCAACGACGGCGAGGGGCTGCATCGACATCTCGACCCCGCCGACGATCAGCCCTATCTCTATGCGATGAGCTTCCTGGACGCCGGCCCGCGCTGGTTCGCCAGCTTCGACCAGCCCGACCTGAAATGCCCCTACCTGATGCGGGTGCACACCCCACCGGACTGGACCGTGCTCGGCAACGGCCGCTTCACCGAGACCGAACCGGGTGACTGGCGGCTCACCGAGGAGACCCCACCGTTGGCCTCCTATTTCGTCACCCTCGTCGCCGGGCCCTACGTCTCGGTGCACGCCGAGCACGACGGCATCCGGCTCGGTGTGCACACCCGGGCCTCGCTCGCCCCCGAGCTGGCCGCCGAGTCCGAGGACATCCTGCGGGTCACCGGGCAGGCCTTCGATGCTTACCACGAGCTTTTCCAACGACGGTACGCATTCGGCGACTACCACCAGGTGTTCGTGCCCGACTTCAACGCCGGTGCGATGGAGAACCCGGGCTGTGTGACCCTGCGCGACCAGTACCTGTTCCGAGGTTCGGTGACCGACGCGGAGCGGGGTCACCGGGCGGGCACCCTGGTGCACGAGCTGGCGCATCAGTGGTTCGGCGATCTGGTCACGATGAGCTGGTGGGACGACCTGTGGCTGAACGAGTCCTTCGCCGAGCTGATGGCGCACTGGGTGTGCAGCGACTTCACCGACTATCCGCTCTGGGTCGAGTTCGGCATCCAGCGCAAGGACTGGGGTGCGATCGCCGATCAGGGGCCGGCCAGTCACCCGGTCGCCGGCAACGGCGCCGCCGACGCCCAGCAGGCGCTGGCCCAGTTCGACGGCATCTCCTATGCCAAGGGCGCCGGGGTGCTCAAACAGCTGGTCGCCACGATCACCCCCGAGGTCTTCCTGGCTGGTCTGCGGGACTACTTCGACCGCTACGCGCACGGCAATGCCCGCTTCGCCGACCTGCTGGCGTGCTGGCAACGGGCCGGTGCCAGCGAACTGCCCGCGTGGGCGGACGCCTGGCTGAACACCAGCGGCATGGACCTGCTGCGGGCGGAGCAGCGCGCCGGTCGCTCCGGTGTGCTGCACCGGCACGCCGGAGCGGCGGGGGAGCGTACCCACACCGTGCAGCTCGTCAGCCTGGCCGCGGACGCCGCCGAGCAGGATCGGGTCGAGGTGACCGCGACCAGCGAGGAGACCCCGCTCGAGCTGCCGGACGGCTTCTGGGTGCCGGACGCCGGCGACGAGACCTGGGCCCGGATCCGGCCATCCGCACCGGTCGAACAGTGGCCGCCGCTGGCCGCGGTGACCGACCCGATGCTGCGGGTGGTGCTCTGGAACAGCCTGCGGGATCAGGTGCGCGCCGCCGAGGTCGATCCGGCCGTGGCGCTGGACGTGGTGACCGGCCAGCTCGCCGACGAACCCGACGATGTGGTGGTCACCGCGATCCTGGCCTGGGCGCACGGCGTGCTCGCCGGGCCGTACGCCGCCCCGGCGGACCGTGCGCCCCGGTTGCATCGGCTGGCCGAGTTGGCACAGCGGCTGCTGGACGGCGCCGCACCCGGTTCGGACCGCCAGCTCGTCGCCTGGCGCGGCCTGCTGCGCTGCACCGATGACGTCGCCCAGCTCGCGGCCTGGCTGGACGGCGCGCCGCCGCCACCGGGACTCGAGCTCGACGCGGAGCTGCGCTGGGCGGCGGTCTGGCGGCTGGCGACACTGGCGGCGGGGGAGTCGGCGCTGGACCGTGCGCGCGCGGCGATCGCCGAGGCGTACCGGCTGGATCGCTCGGCCTCGGGCCGGGTGCACCGCGCCCGGGCGCTGGCGAGCCTGCCCGATCCGGAGGCCAAGGAGGAGGCGTTCTGGCAGCTGATGCGGCCCTCGCAGCTCTCGGCCTACGAGTTGTACGCCACCGCGGAGGGCTTCTTCGCCCCCGAGCAGGCCGAGCTCACCGAGCCGTATGTGCAGCGGTTCTTCGCCGGCATCAACTCCACCGCCGCCTTCCGGCGCGGCTGGTCGCTGTCCCGGCTCGCCCTGCAGGCCTTCCCGGCCTCGGCGAGCCGGCGTACCACCCTCGAACTGGCCGAGCAGACCCTGGCCACCGAGGACCTCGATCCCCGGTTGCGTCGGCCGCTGCTGGAGGCGACCGATCAGCTCCGTCGCGCGGTCACCTCGCTGGAGAAGTACGCACCGAGCGCCGCGACCCGCTGAGAGGCATCGACGATAGTTCGATCAGGTCGGTTGATGAGCGAGACGCGTTGCTTGTGAACACGAGCGCAACCGATTGGTCAACCTGCCTACTCGGAGGTCACAAAAGCGTTGCGCTTTGTGCAGTCGCTTGTTCAGACATGCTCGGATGCCATAGAAAAGTCCGCAAGTTCAGTGCCGAGCACGACATCCGTGCATGGCACGTCGCGGCGTCCGTATCGCGGGCGCCCCCCGATCTAGGAGGACATGTTCATGCGAGGACGCTCTCGCCTGATGGTCGCCGCAGCCTCGGCCAGCATTGTTGCGCTGGCCTTCAGTGCCTGCGGTGGCGGCGGCAACTCTGGTAGCACCAGCAACAACACCGGCGGCGAGATCTCGATGCGTGGTTGCACCCCGCAGAACCCGCTGATCCCGGCTGCCACCAACGAGGTGTGCGGTGGCAACGTGCTCGACGCGGTGACCGCGAAGCTCGTGCGCTACAACGCCGACACCGCGAAGCCGGAGAACGACCTCGCCGAGTCGATCGAGACGACCGACAACCAGACCTTCACCGTGAAGCTGAAGCCGGACATGAAGTTCTCCGACGGCACCCCGGTGCTGGCCAAGAACTTCGTCGACGCCTGGAACTTCTCCGCCAACTCCAAGCAGGGCTACGTGTCCGGCTACTTCATGGAGCCGATCGAGGGTTACGCGGATGTCGCCCCCGAGGAGGGCGACCCGAAGTCGGACAAGATGAGCGGCCTGAACGTCGTCGACGACCGGACCTTCACCATCAAGACCACCTCGCCGGTCTCCAACCTGCCGCAGCGACTCGGCTACACCGCCTTCGCCGCGCTGCCGGATTCCTTCTTCAAGGATCCCGAGGCCTACGGCAAGATGCCGGTCGGTTCGGGCCCCTACAAGGTGACCCAGAACAACGAGCAGGCGATCGTCCTGGAGAAGAACGCCGACTACAAGGGCATCGATCCCGGCAAGGTCGACAAGATCAACTACAAGATCTACAACGACGCCAACGCCGCCTACAACGACGTCGTCGCCAACAACCTGGACTTCACCGACATCATCCCGCCCGACCAGCTGGTGGGCGATGCCTGGAAGGCCACCCTGAACGGCCGCAACGGGCAGAAGGAGTCCGGCGTCATCCAGTCGCTGGCCTTCTCGCCGAACGATGAGCAGCTCAAGGACGTCCGCAAGCGCCAGGCGCTGTCCATGTCGCTGAACCGCGACCTGGTCACCAAGCAGATCTTCAACGGCTCCCGGGTGCCGGCCACCGGCTGGGTCTCCCCGGTCGTCGACGGCGCCAAGCCGGGTCAGTGCGGCGAGGCCTGCACCTACGACGAGGCCAAGGCCAAGCAGCTCTGGCAGGAGGCCGGCGGTTACAACGGCCCGATGACCCTGGCGGTGAACGGTGACGGTGGCCACAAGCAGTGGGCCGACGCGGCCTGCAACAACTGGCGCACCGTGCTCGGGATCGACTGCCGCGTGCAGATCACCCCGGACTTCAAGACGCTCCGCAACCAGATCAAGGCGGGCGAACTGAAGGGTCTGTTCCGCTCCGGCTGGCAGATGGACTACCCGTCGATCGAGAACTTCCTGACCCCGATCTACAAGACCGGTGCATCCTCGAACGACTTCAAGTACTCCAACCCGGAGTTCGACGCCAAGCTCGTCCAGGCCGATGCGGCCAAGTCCTCCGACGAGGCGAACAAGCTCTACCAGGAGGCCGAGGCGATGCTCGCCAAGGACCTGCCGACCGTCCCGAAGTGGTACTCCACCACGCCTTACGGCTACTCCACCAAGGTGGACAACGTGAAGGTGACCCCCTTCGGCACCCTGGACGTGTCGTCCATCACCCTGAAGTGATTCGCTCCTGACCGAGCCTCGGCCCGCCGGCCCTCCAGCCGGCGGGCCGAGGCCGCGTCCGGACGACCCCACTCACCCGCCCTGGCCGTCTGCAGTGATGCTGCGGCCGTGGAAAGGAGGACGGCATGGCCACCTATATCCTGCGCCGGCTGCTCCAGATGATTCCGGTGCTGCTCGGCTCGACCTTCCTGATCTTCATGCTGGTGTACGCCCTGCCCGGCGAGCCCTGGGAGGGCCGCTGCGGCGAGCGCCCGTGCGATGCGGCGTACATCGAGAAGTTCAAGGCCGACTACAACCTCGACAAGCCGCTGCTGGTGCAGTACGCGCTCTTCCTGGGCCGGCTGCTGCGCGGCGACCTCGGCATCAACTTCTACAACAAGCCGGTCAGCCAGGAGCTGATCGAGCGGCTCCCGACGACCTTCACCCTGGCGATCATGGCGATCATCCTGGAGATCGTCATCGGCATCACCCTCGGTGTGATCGCCGGCATCACCAAGGGCAAGCTGCCCGACGTGCTGATCACCATCCTGACCCTGCTGCTGATCTCGATGCCGGTCTTCGTGATCGGCGGTCTCTACCAGATGATCTTCGGCATCAAGCTGCAGTGGTTCCCTGTGACAGCGCAGAACGGGCCGATAACACCAGAGTTGATATACAGCCTGGTGCTCCCGGCGATGGTGCTGGCCAGCCTGCAGATCGCCTACATCACCCGGCTCACCCGGACCTCGCTGGTGGAGAACCTGCGCGCCGACTATGTGCGCACCGCCAAGGCGAAGGGCCTCTCCCGCAACCGCACCGTCGGCGTACACACGCTGCGCAACTCGCTGGTTCCGGTGATCACCCAGATCGGTATCGACCTGGGTGCGCTGATGGGCGGGGCGATCGTCACCGAGCGGATCTTCAACGTCAACGGCATCGGTTTCTTCATCTTCCGCTCGATCACCCAGCAGGACGGGGTGTCGGTGGTCGGCGCGGTGACCGTGCTGGTGCTCGTCTATCTGCTCGCCAACCTGATCGTGGACGTGCTCTACGGATTCCTGGACCCGAGGATCAGCCATGGCTGACACACAACTGACCACCGACACCACGCCGACGCCCGAGCCCTCGCCGTCGCCGAAGCAGGAGAAGACCCGCTCGCTGTGGGGCGATGCCTGGCTCGAGCTGCGCCGCAGCCCGATGTTCTGGATCGCCGCGGTGCTGATCGTGTTCATCGTCGCGATGGCAATCGCGCCGCAGCTGTTCACCAAGGCCGACCCCTACTTCTGCGACCTGAACAACTCGCTGAAGAAGCCGGGTGCCAACGGCACCCTGTTCGGCTACACCCTGCAGGGCTGCGATGTGTACGCCCGCACCGTCTACGGTGCCCGGTCCTCGATCCTGGTGGGCCTGTTGGCCTCGCTGGGCACGTTGCTGCTGGGTTCGCTGATCGGTGTCGTCGCCGGCTACTTCGGCGGCTGGGTGGACATCATCCTGTCCCGGCTGGGCGATGTCTTCTTCGCCATCCCGCTGCTGCTCGGCGGCATCATCATCCTCTACACCTTCCCGAACAAGCTGAACACCCCCTACATGGTGGTGGTGTTGAAGGTGGTGGCCGCCATCGTCGTGCTCGGTTGGCCGACGATCGCGCGATTGATGCGATCCTCGGTGCTGCAGGTGATCCCGACCGATTACGTGCAGGCCGGTCGGGCGCTCGGCGCCGGGTCCAGCCGGTTGATCTTCAGCCACGTGCTGCCGAACGCGTTCGCGCCGGCCGTCGTGGTCGCCACCATCAACCTGGGCGCCTACATCGCCACCGAGGCGACGCTGTCGTTCCTCGGCATCGGCCTGCAGGCCCCGGTGATCTCCTGGGGCGTGGACATCTCCGAGGCCTCCGGTATCGGCTACATCGCGGCCGCACCGCACATGCTGCTGGTGCCCTCGGCGTTCCTGTCCATCACCGTGCTCGCGTTCATCCTGCTGGGTGAGGCGATCCGGGACGCCCTCGATCCGAAGCTGCGCTGAGAGGAGCCCCATGGCCAGCAACAGCGAAACCCTGGACTCCACCCACAAGGTGGAGCGCATCGACGAGCGCAGCCAGCGATGGCAGCCGATCAACGGCCGACTGCTCGAGGTGGAGGACCTGCACGTCGAGTTCCGGACCCGCGACGGGGTCGCCAAGGCGATCAACGGCGTGAACTTCAGCCTTGACGAGGGGGAGACCCTCGCCATCCTGGGCGAATCCGGTTCCGGCAAGTCGGTCACCGCGCAGGCGGTGATGGGCATCCTGGACACCCCGCCGGGTTACGTCACCGGCGGGCAGGTCCGCTACTGCGGTACCGATCTGCTGAAGCTCAAGGAGAAGGACATGCAGCAGGTCCGCGGCCCGGAGATCTCGATGATCTTCCAGGACGCGCTGTCCTCGCTGAACCCGGTCTTCCCGGTGGGCTGGCAGATCGCGGAGATGTTCCGCCAGCACCGCGGCACCAACAAGTCGGATGCCTGGAAACAGGCCGTCCGATTGATGGAGCAGGTGAACATCCCGGCCGCCCGGGAGCGGGTGCGGGCCTACCCGCACCAGTTCTCCGGCGGCATGCGGCAGCGGATCATGATCGCGATGGCGATCGCGCTCGACCCGGCGGTGCTGATCGCCGATGAGCCGACCACCGCCCTCGATGTCACCGTGCAGGCGCAGATCATGTCGCTGCTCAAGGAACTGCAGGTCGAGCGGAAGATGGGTCTGATCCTGATCACCCACGACCTCGGTGTGGTCGCCGACGTCGCCGATCGGATCGCGGTGATGTACGCCGGCCGGTTGGTCGAGACCGCCGATGTCTTCGATCTGTACGCCCGGCCGGGACACCCTTACACCAAGGGATTGCTGGAATCGATCCCGCGGCTGGACCAGAAGGGGCAGACGCTGTCCGCGATCGGTGGCCTGCCGCCGAACCTGCTGCGGATCCCCGACGGTTGCGCGTTCAACCCGCGTTGCCGGTTCGCCACCGACATCTGCCGCACCGGTGCCCCGCCGCAACTGGTGGAGCTCGGCCACAACCGGGCCAGTGCCTGCCACTACGCCCACCAGGTCGTCGAGGGTGCCGAACCCGATCAGATCAAGGAGTTGCGATGACCGAGACCCAGCCGTCCTCCGGTGGCTCGACCGCGGTGGCGCCTACCCGTGAGGTGATCCTCTCCGCCGAGGGGCTGAAGAAGCACTACCCGATCAAGAAGGGGGTGCTGCAGCGTACCGTCGGTCACGTCAAGGCGGTCGACGGTGTCTCCCTGGATCTCTACAAGGGTGAGACTCTCGGCATCGTGGGGGAGTCCGGGTGTGGCAAGTCCACCCTCGGCCGGTTGCTGATGCGACTGGAGGATCCGACCGAGGGCAAGACCTATTTCGAGGGCGTCGACATGTACGCCCAGTCCGGTGCCGCGATGCGCCGACTGCGGCGCGACATCCAGATCGTCTTCCAGGACCCCTACACCTCGCTGAACCCGCGCAAGACCGTCGGCGACATCATCGGGGAGGCCTATGACATCCACCCCGACGCGGTGCCCAAGGGTGGCCGGCGCAAGCGGGTGCAGGAGTTGCTGGAGATGGTCGGGCTGAACCCCGAGCACATCAACCGCTACCCGCACCAGTTCTCCGGCGGCCAGCGGCAGCGCGTCGGGATCGCCCGCGGCATCGCGCTGAACCCGAAGGTGCTGATCTGCGACGAGCCGGTTTCGGCGCTGGACGTGTCGGTGCAGGCGCAGGTGGTCAACCTGATGGAGAAGCTGCAGGACGAGCTGGGGCTGGCCTACATCTTCATCGCTCACGATCTGTCGGTGGTGCGCCACATCTCCGACCGGGTCGGGGTGATGTATCTGGGCAAGCTCGTCGAGATCGGTGATGAGGACCAGATCTACTCCCATCCCACGCACCCCTACACCCAGGCGCTGCTGTCCGCGGTGCCGGTGCCGGATCCGACGCTGCGCGAGGCCAAGAACCAGATCGTGCTCACCGGTGACGTGCCGAGCCCGGCCAATCCGCCGACCGGCTGCCGCTTCCACACCCGCTGCTGGAAGGCGCAGGAGCGCTGCACGGTGGAGGAGCCGATCCTCGAGCTGCGTCCCGACGGGGCCAGCGAGCACGCCTCGGCGTGCCACTTCGCCCAGCCGCGGGATGTACTGGCCCAGGAGAAGGAGCTGCGCTGATCTCCGCGCTCATCGAGTAGCGAGCCATGCCGAGCGGAGCGGAGCAATGGGTCGGGTGTCGAGATGGGGCGCGGTGGCCCCTCGACACACCGGGCATTGCTCCGCTTCGCTGCGCATGCCCGGCTACTAGGGGATCGTTCGGGCTTCGCGTTCCCGAATCGGGGATCGTTGGGCTTCTCCGCTAGCATCGACCCGCGAACGGAGGAGGGTGATGGTTCGGCTGCTGCTCGGCGTACTGGCGGGTGTACTGCTGCTGGTGGGTTGTACGCCGGAGCCGCCTCCGCCGGCGGATCCGCAGGCGCCCGCGAGCGCCGCGGCGGGCGGTGGCGGCGCCAGGGTGAGCGGCGACATCACGATCCGCGGCTGCACCCCCGCGCAACCCCTGCTCCCCGCGAACACCCTGGACAGCTGCGGGCTGCGGATCATGGATCCGCTGACCTCCCGGCTCTATCGCGCGAACAGCGACACCGGGGCGATCGAACCCGACCTGGCGGAATCGGTGGACACCACCGACTCGCAGACCTTCACCGTGCGACTGGCCAGGGGCCGGCTCTTCCACGACGGCACCGAGGTCAAGGCCCGCAACGTCGTCTCCGCCTGGAACTGGGCGGCGTACGGCCCGAACAAGATGGCGGGGCAGAGCTTCTTCGCCCCGATCGAGGGCGCCGACCAGCTCGCCTGCGTACCGGGCGCCGCCTGCTCCAAGGACGGCCGGCCGACCGCGATGAGCGGGTTGAAGGTGCTCGATGACTACACCTTCACCGTGCGCACCACCAAGCCGCTGACCGACTTCGCGGCCCGGGTCAGCCACCCCGTGTTCGCGCCGCTGCCGGACGCCTTCTTCGCCGAGGACGACGGCAAGGACTCCTTCGGCAAGCTGCCGGTGGGTGCCGGTCCGTTCAAGATCGCCAGCAACACCACCAGCGAGATCGCGCTGGAGCGCTTCGACGGCTACACCGGCCGCTACCCGGCCCAGATCCGCAAGGTCACCGTGCGGATGTACGACGACACCGCCAAGGACTACAACCTGTCCAAGGCGTACAACGACGTGGTCGCCAACCGGCTCGACTTCACCGACGTGATCCCCACCGATCAGTTGATCGACGACCAGTGGCAGAAGGACCTGGAGAACCGCTTCGCGCTGCGCGACACCCGCGCGGTGCAGCAGCTCAGCTTCGCCGCGGGTGATCGGCAGCTGGCCGATCCGCGGCTGCGGCGGGCGATCTCGATGGGCATCGACCGGCAGGCGCTGGCCGGGCAGGTGTTCAACAACACCCGGGCGCCGGCGACCAGCTGGGTCTCCCCGGTGGTGCCCGGTTATCGCACCGACGCCTGCGCCGACATGTGTGCCTATGATCCGGTCGCCGCGCGCGATCTCTATGCCGCAGCCGGTGGTTACTCCGGTGAGTTCGTGATCACCGTGAGCGCGGCCGGCGGCAACAAGCAGTGGGCCGACGCGCTGTGCAACCAGCTCACCAACTCCCTCGATCTGGACTGCCAGGTGCGGCTGCTGCCGAACCAGGCGGCGGTCCTCGGCGCCGCGGGCAGCGGCCGGGCCACCGGCATGGTCGGGGTCGACGACCTGTCCGGCTACCTGACCCCCGAGCCCTACCTGAGCCGCTACCGCTCCGATGCCTGGCACAACGTCGGCCGATACAGCAACGGCAGCTACGACCAGCTGGTCACCCAGGCGGCCGGTGCCACCTCGCAGGCAGCGGCCAATGAGGCGTACCGCAGGGCCGAGCAGCTGCTCGCCCAGGATCCGCCCTCGGTGCCGCTGTGGTACGCCAGCACCCCGGTCGGCTGGTCGAACCGGGTCACCGATGTGAAGGTGACCCTGTTCGGCACCCTCGATCTGAGCAGCATCCGGGTCAAGTGAGGCGTACCCCGCAGCGCCCGGTTGACTTCAAGGTAACTTGAAGTTCTAGCTTCGCAGCATGCGAGCAATCACCGTGCAGCAGTTCGGCGGACCCCAGGTCCTCACCCCGACCGAGATCGAAGACGTCGCACCCCGACCGGGGGAGGTGCTGATCCGCACCCGGTACGCCGACGTCATGTACCTCGACACCCAGCTGCGGGCCGGCTGGGGTCAGGACTTCTTCGACCTGACCCTGCCCTACGTTCCCGGTGGCGCCGTCGGCGGTGAGATCGTGGCTGTGGGTGCCGGGGTCGACCCCGCCCGTATCGGGGAGATGGTCATCGCCCGGACCGCTGCCAGCGGCATCGGCTCCGGCCAGCCGATCGGCGGGTACGCCGAACTCGCCCGCGCCCGGGACGAGGGGGCCCGGGTGCTCCCGCCCGGGGTCGACCTGGTCACCGCGACCGCGATCGTGCACGACGGGCAGACCGCGCAGGCCCTGCTGCGCAGTGCCGCCGTGCGACCCGGGGAAACGGTGCTGGTCACCGCGGCCGGCGGTGGTGTGGGGGTGCTGCTCGTGCAGTTGCTGCGGGCCGCCGGTGCCACCGTGTTCGCCGCGGCCTCGCAGCGCAAGCAGGAGCTGCTCACCCGGCTCGGCACGGACGTCTCGGTCGACTACACCGAGCCGGAATGGACCGCGGCCCTGCCCACCCGCCCGGAGGTCGTCATCGACGGCGCCGGCGGCCGCTACGGTGCCGCGGCCCTGGCGGCCGTCGCACCCGGCGGGCGGTACCTCGGCTTCGGCGCCGCCGACGGGGCATTCGCGCAGGACTCCGGCCCCCAGCGGGGCGACATCACCAGCACCTCGCTGTTGGAGATCACCGGCGATCCACGGCTCGACTGGGGCCAACTGAACGCCGCGGCCCTGCACGCGGTCGCCGACGGTACCGCCGTGCCCTGCGTCGGACAGACCTTCGCCCTGGACCAGGCCAGGGCGGCGCACGCCGCGATCGCCGCCCGGGAGACCATCGGCCGGACCCTGCTGTGGATCTGATCGATAGGGTGGGGGCCGTGCTGGCACCCGAAACCGCGACCACCGAGGACACCGCGACCACCGAGCGCCCCGAACCGCACCGGCTGCTGCTCGTCCACGCCCATCCCGACGACGAGGTCACCACGACCGGTGTCACGATGGCCCGGGCGGTCGCCGACGGCGCCCAGGTGACGCTGGTCACCTGCACCCTCGGCGAGGAGGGCGAGATCGTCGTCGACGACCTCAAGCATCTGGGCGCCGACCGGGACGGTGGCCTGGGGGAATACCGGATCGGTGAGCTGAACGCCGCCCTCGGCGCCCTCGGGGTCACCGACAGCCTGCGGCTGGGCCACGACGGCAAATACCGCGACTCCGGGATGGCGACCGACGACCAGGGCCGGGTGGTGCCGGTGGATCTGGTGCACGACGAGGCCTTCTGGCGCGCCGATCTGCGTGAGGCGGCGACCGATCTGGTGCCGGTGATCCGGGACCGCCGGCCCGAGGTGCTGATCACCTACGACGACTACGGCAACTATGGCCACCCCGACCACATCCAGGCCCATCGGGTGGCCATGTACGCCGCCCAGCTCGCCGCGATCCCGGCGTACCGTCCCGACCTCGGCGAGGCCTGGCAGGTGCGCCGCATCCTGTGGACCACGATGAGCGAGTCCTGGATGCGCGAGGGGCTGCGCCAGATGCGGGCCGCCGGGGACACCGAGTCCTGGGGCGGGATGGATCCCGAGGGGCCGATGCCGCCGATGGTCCGTCCCGACGACCAGATCGCGCTCACCGTGTCCGCACCCGAGCTGGTCGACCGCAAGCTGGATGCGTTCCGTGCCCACCGCACCCAGATCTCCTTCGACAGCCCGTTCTTCCAGATGGCCGAGACCTACCCGCAGGCCTGGGCCAACGAGTGGTTCGTGCACGCCGGCGGGGAGGCGTTGCCGGCCGGGGCGACCGACATCTTCGCCGGGCTCCGCGATGAGTGAACCGGCCGAACCGCGCGACGACCTGGTCGCCGGCGTACCAGCGGCGGAGCACCTGCGCCGCGGGATGGCCACCTTCGCCACCGGGGTGACGGTGATCACCGCGTACGCGGGGGAGATCCAGTACGCGATGACCGCGAACTCGTTCACCTCGCTCTCCCTCGACCCGCCGCTGGTGATGGTCTCGGTGGCCCGGGGAGGGCGGTTCCATCGGCCGGTGCTGGACGCCGGCGCCTGGGCGGTGTCGGTGCTCGGTGCCGACCAGCTGGAACTGGCCCGGCACTTCTCCGACGCGCACCGGGACCGGCTGCGCCAGTTCGAGACCGTGCCGCACCGGATCTCGACCATCACCGGGTCGCCGCTGCTGCTCGGGTCCCTGGCCTGGTTCGAATGCGTCACCGACCGGGTCGTCGAGGCGGGCGATCACAGCCTGCTGATCGGGGCCGTCCACAGCTGCTGGGTCACCGAACGGCCCGGGCGTCCGCTGACCTATTTTCGGGGGGCTTTCCTGCCCGGACCCGGTTGAGAATTCAGCCCGGGACTTCGGTTGTCGTACTATCGGACGCGTTCGTCTCCCGTCAGAAGGTAGAAACTTGACCACCCAAGTGAGTACGCCCGCGCCCAGAACGCGCTCCCGCAAGGGCAGGATCATCCTTCTGGTGCTGATCGGGTTGCTGCTGGTGCTCGGTGGCATCTACTTCGCCGGATATGCGATGGCCGGGGACAAGCTGCCCAAGAACACCTCGATGGCCGGCATCCAGATCGGCGGGCTGACCGCCGACGAGGCGGTCAGCAAGCTGCAGACCGAGTACGCCGCCCAGGCGGACAAGCCGTTCGTCATCAACGCCGAGGGCCGACGGCTGGAGCTGAAGCCCTCGGACGCGGGGATGAGCGTCGACTACCCGCAGACCGTCGACCAGGCCGGGGCCGGCAAGAGCCTGGCGCCGACCCACATCTGGCGGGTGCTCACCGGTGGCGGCGCGATCGAGCCGGTGACCCGGGTCGACCAGAACAAGCTCACCGGCGCGGTCGGCCAGCTGGCCGGTCAGGTGAACAAGGAGCCCAAGGACGCCACGGTCGCCTTCGCCGGCGCGGAGCTGAAGCGTACCCCCGGTGAGGACGCGATCGAACTGCGCCAGACCGAGCTGACCAACACGCTCAAGTCGGCGTACCTGAACCAGACCGATGTCGAGGCGAAGATCAAGCGCACCCCGCCGACGATCACCGATGCGAAGGTCGAGGAGGTCGTCAACAGCTATGCCGGGCCGGCGGTCTCCGGGCCGATCAAGGTGGACACCGGCAAGGGGGTCGTCGAGGTCACCCCGACGATGATCGGCAACTCGAGCACGATCAAGCTCGAGGGTGACAAGCTGCAGGGCAGCACCGACGGCGAGAAGCTGTTCAAGGAGGCCCAGCCGGCGATCAAGAAGCTGGATCTGAAGGAACCGAAGGACGCCCAGTTCAAGTTCGAGGGCGGTCGGCCGACGGTGGTGCCCTCGGTCGACGGTGCCCAGCTCGGCAAGGACAACTTCCTCAAGGCCGTGTTGCCCGCGGTGCCGACCACCGACAAGCGCGAGGTGAAGGCCGAGCTGACCCCGGCGCCGGCGAAGTTCACCACCGAGCAGGCCAACCAGCAGCTGCCCAAGGAAGTGATCGGGGAGTTCACCACCTACTACCCGCACGCCGACTACCGCAACACCAACCTCGGCCTGGCGGCCCAGCGGATCAGCGGCAACACCGTGCCCAAGGGTGAGGTGTTCTCGCTGGACAAGGCGCTCGGCAGCCGCAGCTCCGGTTACGTCGACGGATATGTGATCGACGGCGGCAAGCTGAAGAAGGAGAACGCCGGCGGCATCTCCCAGTCCGCCACCACCGTGTTCAACGCGGCCTGGTTCGCGGGCCTGGAAGACGTCCAGCACCAGCCGCACACCCTCTACTTCGACCGCTACCCGGCGGGCCGGGAGTCGACGATCTATTCCGGTGTGATCGATGTGAAGTTCCGCAACACCACCGACAACGCCATCTATCTGGAGTCGTCGGTCAACCGGTCCTCCCCGGGCGGCAAGGGTTCGATCACGGTCAAGATCTGGGGCACCAAGAAGTGGGACATCGAGTCCCCGGAGCCGACGAAGTCGAACTTCTACAACGGCAAGACGATCACCGACAACTCGCCGACCTGCGAGCCGCAGTCGGCCTCGCCCGGTTTCACCGCGAGCTACTACCGGCTGTTCAAGGTCAACGGGCAGGTCGTCAAGCGCGAGGACCAGAGCTGGAAGTACTCCGCGACCGACGAGATCAAGTGCACCAAACCCTGAGCGGGAGCCACGATGGCTGAGCGAGCGCCAGCGAGTCGAAGCCACGTCGTCCGGCTGGATCGCTACCCGGTCAAGGGTTTCGGTCCGCAGACCCTCGACCGGTTGACGGTACGCGAGAGTCGGGTCGTCGGGGACCGGGTGCTGGGATTCCGGTACGCCGATGCGGAGGAGACCGGCGACGGCTGGGGCACCAAGCGCCAGATGGTGGTGCTGATGAACACCCCGTCGATCGCCCGGTTGACGGTGCACACCGACGGTGACCGGATCCGGCTGCTGCGCGGCGACGAGCTGATCGCCGACGAGCCCCTCGACGCCGCCGGCCGGCAGCGGGTCGCGGCCCTGCTCGCCGACCAGCCCGAGGTGGACCTGCCGGCGGATTCACCGCATCGGCCGCTGCGTGTGGTCGGCGACGGCCGCACCCCGCAGCTGCAGGATCGCGAGCCGGGGTACGTCACCCTGCACAGCCGGGCCAGCATCGAGGCGTTCGCCGAGGCGACCGGTGGCGAGGTGGACCAGGTCAGGTTCCGCTCTAACGTGATCATCGACGGGGTCGAACCGCTGGCCGAACTCGGCTGGGCCGGCCGCCAGATCGCCATCGGCGGGATGCGGTTCCGGGTGCACCAGCCGTTGGTGCGCTGTCTGGCCACCCACGCCAACCCCAGCACCGGGGAACGTGACCTGAACGTGCTGCGTACCCTGACCCGCGGCCTCGACCTCCCCGAGCCGATCTTCGGGGTCTCACTGGTCGCCCTCGCCGACGGCGAACTCACCCTCGGCGACGACGTCACGCTCATCGACTAGTCACGTTCATCTCGACACGCGCCGCCGGCTCCGCTTCGCTGCGCCGGCGGCGCTACTCGATGGACGTCAGGGGAGCCGGAGCAGCGCCTGGACGGGGGTGTGGTCGCTCGGCCAGCGGCCGCGCCGGGTCCAGGTGTTGATGGCCGCCTCGAGGACCTGGATTCCCCTGGTGGCGAGGATCCAGTCGATCCGCACTCCCGCCGGATCGGGCGTCTTGTAGTTCGGGAAGGTGCCGACGCGCGGGGTGAGCTGCCTGGCGGCGGTCAGCCAGGTGTCCTGTAGGCCGCCGTTGGTGACCAGCACGTCGTAGGGCACCGACTGCTCGGCGGCGGCGTTGGTGTCGGCGGTGAAGATCACCGGCAGACCGCTGGCGGCGATCTGGTCGCGTACCGTCTCCGCGCTGCGCACCTGGGCGTTCTGCGACTGGTGGTCGAAATGGGAGTTGATGTGCAGGAACTCCTTGCCGGTCTCCCGATCGGTGAAGCGGACCCAGGTGACGATCCGGGTGACCCGGTTGCCCCAGGTCGCCGAGCCGATCACGTCGGGGGTGTCGGAGAGCCAGTACTGGTCCCACTCCCGCGCCTCCAGTCGCCGGTCGTCATAGAAGATCGCCGAATACTCACCCGACGACCCGCCCGCGCGACCGTAACCGAGCATCCGGTGGTCCTTGCCCAGGCCCGCCTCGATCGCGGGCAGCTGGTTCCACTCGGCCTCCTGGACGCCGAGCAGCGTCGGCTGCTCCCGCTTCAGGAACTCGGTCACCAGCGGTGCCCGCTCGGGCCAGTAGTCCGGCTCCCCGGGCTTGGTGATCCCCTCCCGGTCGTAGCGGATGTTGAAGCTCATCGCGTGCAGATCCGGTTTCTTCGCGCGGCCGATCAGCGCGGCACCGGCGCCGTTGTCCGCCGGCGCGGCGACCGCTTTCGACGACGATCCGAAGGTGGCGGCCAGGGTGCCGGCAGCGGCGACACCGGCCGCCTGACCGAGTACGCCGCGGCGGGTGAACTGTGTTGCTCCCATGGTTCTCCTCAGCTGGGGGTGGTTGATGGGATGTCCGGAACGCTACTGGATGGCGGTCAGGCCGAGCCCGGCGAGGGTGGTCGCGGGGAGGTCGCTGGTGAGGACCAGGTTGCGGGCGCCGCGGCGGGCGGCCCAGGCGGCCAGCGGTTCCAGCGCGGCGGCGTCGGCGAGTCGCACGGCGACCCACTCGCCGTTCACCAGTGCCCGCGATTCACCGCGGTGCACCCGGTCGCCGGCCTCCGCGGTGACCCCGCTGTCGTCCAGGTGATCGACCAGATCGACGAGCCGGGCCACCCAGCAGTCACCGGTGCCGGCGAGCCAGCCGTCGTGGGCCAGGGCGCGCAGGCCGCCGGTCTCGAACGCCAGCGGGTTCCGGCCGCGCGGCACCGTCGGGATCCGGCGGGCGAACAGGATCTCACCCCGGGACACCGTGTGCCGCACCCCGCGGCGGTCCTCGATGTGCAGTTCCAGATCGTCCAACGACAGCAGCAATCCGATCAGATCGGTGACCTGGCCCCCGGTCCCCAGCCGGAGCGAGAGCCGCACGCCGGGGCGTACCCCCTCGAGCCGATCGAGTGGGTCATGTCTCACCATCGGAGGGTCCTTTGCGAGGCGGGGGAGCGGGACGCGATACTAGGTTGGACAGCAGCGCCGAAGGGGCGCGGGACGAGGAGTGGAACGTTGACCTACATCATTGCTCAACCATGCGTGGACCTTAAGGACCGTGCCTGTGTCGAGGAGTGTCCCGTCGACTGCATCTACGAGGGTGCACGCATGCTCTACATCCAGCCCGACGAGTGCGTTGACTGCGGTGCGTGCGAACCGGTCTGCCCGGTCGAGGCGATCTACTACGAGGACGACGTTCCGAGCGAGTGGGCCAACTACTACGACGTGAACGTGCAGTTCTTCGACAAGTACGGTTCGCCCGGTGGTGCGTCCAAGATGGGCGTCGTCGACGACGATCACCAGTTCGTCAAGGATCTGCCCCCGCAGGAACACGACGAGTGATCGAGCCGCGCGGCGGACGCGTCAGGCAACCCCTCGCGGCGGCGCTCCCGGATTTTCCCTGGGACACCATCGCCGGCGCGAAGCAGCGGGCCGCCGCGCATCCCGACGGGATCATCAACCTGTCGGTCGGTACGCCGGTCGACCCGGTTCCCGAGGTGGTGCAGCGGGCGCTCATCGAGGCGGCGGATTCCCCGGGTTATCCGGTCACCATCGGTACGCCGCGGCTGCGGCAGGCGATGGCCGACTTCCTGGTCCGGCGCTGCGGGGTCCAGGGGCTCGGTGAGCTGGCCGGGGTGCCCGCGATCGGGACCAAGGAGATCGTTGCGAATCTGCCGTCCCAGCTCGGGCTCGGCAGCGACGACACCCTGATCGTGCCGAGCGTCGCCTACCCGACCTACGCCGTCGGCGGGGGGCTGAGCCGCAGCCGGGTGGTCGTCACCGACGATCCGGACACCGCGCCCGCGGCGACGATGGCCTGGATCAACTCGCCGTCCAATCCGACCGGTGCGGTCAGCGATCCCGGGCTGCTGCGCGGCTGGGTGAACTGGGCCCGCGAGCACGACGCGATCCTGGCCTCCGACGAGTGCTATCTGGAGTTCGGCTGGGAGGTCGATCCGGTCTCGGTCATGCACCCCGACATCTGCGGCGACAGCCACGCCAATCTGCTGGTCGCGCACTCGCTGTCCAAGCGTTCCAACCTGGCCGGTTACCGGGCCGGGTTCGTCGCCGGTGACCCGGCACTGCTGGCCGAGCTGCTGGAGGTGCGCAAGCACGCCGGGTTCATCATGCCCGAGCCGGTGCAGGCCGCGATGGCGGCCGCGCTGGATGACGAGCAGCACGTCGCACAGCAGCGGGAACGCTATCGGCGCCGGCGCGCGGTGCTGCGGCCGGCGCTGGAGGCGGTCGGGTTCACCATCGAGCACTCGGAGGCGGGGCTCTATCTGTGGGTGACCCGCGGGGAGTCCGGTCGTGCATCGCTGGATTTCCTTGCCGAGCAGGGAATCCTGGCCGCGCCGGGGGACTTCTATGGCAACGACTCGGCCGACCATCTGCGGGTCGCGCTGACCGCCACCGACGAGCGCATCGACGCCGCAGCCCAGCGGCTGGCCGCCGTCGCCGGCTGAACCCCGTCCGGATCGGCGGGCGACAACAGCGTTCAAGATTGGACGGCTTCGGTCGCTTGGCCGCCGGGTTCGTGCAATTCACCGGTGTCCACGGCGTGCGTCTCGACACCTTCGATGAGCGTCGGGTCAGCGGAAGGTGACGATGACCGTCCGTTCGCCGCTGCTGCCGGCGCTGATCCACTTCGGCATCGAGTTGCCGTCGGGTTCCCAGGTGCGGGCATTGGTCTCCACCCGGGCGATGCCCTGCAGGCCGGCGTTCGCGGTGGCGTAATGCGCGATCGACCAGGCCTGCTGGGGATTGCGGGCGGTGATCGTCAGTGTCTTGCCGGAGGTGTGGGTGCTGAGTTTGCCGTGGGTGAGTGCCAGCTGGGTGCTGAACGCGTCGGGCTGACCCGCGTTGCTGCGCTCGTCGAAGCAGGACAACCCCCCGGGTGCCTGACCGGTGAACACCTTGCTCAGCACCACCGCGTTCTGCTCGTGCTTGCGGTACGCGTCCGGGAAGCCGGACTTCTGCACGGCCTGGGCGGTGTCGTTGACGTCACCGTTCTGCCAGTTCGGGATCTTCACCAGCGCGTTGTAGAAGGCATTGCTGGCATACCAGGGATCCATGATCTGCTGCTGGGTGCCCCAGTCCTGCGAGGGGCGCTGCTGGAACAACCCGATCGAGTCCCGGTCGCCATAGGTGAGGTTGCGGATCCCGCTCTCCTGATAGGCGGTCGCCATCGCGATCGTGGCCGCCTGCGGATCGAGCTGGCGCTGCACCGAGACACCGACGATGATCGCGGTGAGGTACGCCTGCTCACGGGTCAGCGTCACCGAGCGGCCGTCGGCGGTCGCCACGCAGCGCTGCTCGAACTGCGTCGGCGGCAACTGCTGCCGGTCCCGGAGGAAGGCGAGCCCGAGCACGCCCACCGCGATCACGATCAGGATCACCACCGCGAAACAGCCGACGGTCCGCCCGGCTCGGCCGGTTCGCCCGGTGCTGGTCGCGCGTGCCATCGAGCTCAGTTGGCGTGCAGGATGTCGTTGAGCGCCACGGTGCGCCCGGTGCGATCGCGCACCTCGACGGCGCCGGTCTGGGAGTTGCGCAGGAACAGCAGGCCGTCCTTGCCGGACAAGGTGGCGGCCTTGACGACCTCACCGCCCACATCCACCTTGGTGCCGGCGGTGACATAGAGCCCCGCCTCGACCACGCAGTCGTCGCCGAGCGCGATGCCGATGCCGGATTCCGCGCCCAGCAGGCAGCGCTCACCGATCGAGACCCGCTCGGTGCCGCCACCGGAGAGCGTGCCCATCGTGGAGGCGCCGCCGCCGATGTCGGACCCGTCGCCGACCACCACGCCCTGGGAGATCCGGCCCTCGACCATCGAGGTGCCCAGGGTGCCGGCGTTGAAGTTGACGAAGCCCTCGTGCATCACGGTGGTGCCGGGGGACAGGTGGGCGCCGAGGCGTACCCGGTCGGCGTCACCGATCCGCACCCCGGTGGGGATCACGTAGTCGACCAGTCGCGGGAACTTGTCCACCCCGAAGACGGTGACGTGGCCGCGGGCGGCGCGCAGCCGGGCCCGGGTGCTCTCGAAGCCCTCCACCGCGCAGGGGCCGGCGGAGGTCCAGACGACATTGGTCAGGACGCCGAACAGGCCGTCCAGGTTGATCGTGTTCGGCTGCACCAGGGTGTGGCTGAGCAGATGCAGCCGCAGGTAGGCATCCGGCATGTCGGCCGGCTTGGTGTCCAGATCGATGGTGACCAGCTCGACCGCGGTGCTCACCTGGCGCACGTCGTCCCGGCCGGCCGCGGCGGCCAGCTCCTCGGGCGCCTCGGACCCGTCGTGGGTGCCGAGGGCGGGTGCGGGGAACCAGGTGTCGAGGACCTGTCCGGAGTCGTGCCGGGACACCAGTCCCCACCCCCAGGCCATGCGCGCGTTCTGCTGCTCAGTCATGGCGGCAACCCTACCCAACCGGACCCACTGGATCGGCCGACGCGAAGCCGACTCACGGGTGCGCCAACCCTCGGATGGCTAGGGTGGGGGCCATGAGTGACCTCGACCTGTCCGGTGACGTCGTCGACCTCTTCCAGACACTGGTCGACATCGAATCCGTCTCTGGCAATGAGGGGCCGATCACCGACGCCATCGAGGCGGCCCTGCAGAACCAGCCCCACCTGAAGACCGACCGGATCGGGAACACCCTGATCGCCCGCACCGAGCTCGGCCGCGACAACCGGGTGCTGGTCGCCGGGCACACCGACACCGTCCCGCTGACCACCCCCGAGCCGAACCTGCCCTCCCGCTTCGAGGGCAGCGGCGCCGACCGGATCCTGATCGGCCGCGGCACCTGCGACATGAAGGGCGGGGTCGCGGTCGCGCTCAGCCTGGCCGCCGAACTCACCGAACCGGTCCATGACGTGACCTGGGTCTGTTACGACAACGAAGAGGTCGAGGCCGCCAAGAACGGGTTGAACAAGGTGGCCGCCGAGCGCCCCGAACTGCTCGCCGCCGACTTCGCCGTGCTCGGTGAACCGACCGGCGCCCGGGTCGAGGGCGGCTGCCAGGGCACGATGCGGGCGGTGGTCACCTTCACCGGCACCGCGGCGCACTCGGCCCGCGCCTGGATGGGCCACAACGCGATCCACGACGCCGCCGAGCTGCTGAACCGGCTGACCGCCTACGAGCCGGAGAAACCGGTGGTCGACGGGCTCGAATACCACGAGGGCCTGAACGCGGTCCGGATCACCGGCGGCATCGCCGGCAACGTGATCCCGGATCGCTGCGAGATCGAGCTGAACTACCGGTTCGCACCCGACAAGGACCTGGCGGCCGCCGAGGCGTACCTCACCGATTTCCTGCAGGGCTTGGATTTCCGGATCACCGACAAGGCCGCCGGTGCCCGGCCGGGGCTCGACCTGCCGGTCGCCCAGGGCTTCCTGGCGGCCGTCGGCGGCGAGCCGCGTGCCAAGTACGGCTGGACCGACGTGTCGCGATTCGCCGCTCTCGGCGTACCCGCGGTGAACTTCGGGCCCGCGGACCCGATCAAGGCACACACCGACGACGAGTACTGCCCGATCGACCAGCTCCATCGCTGCCGCGAGGTGCTCGGCGGCTGGCTCTCGGGGGGTGCACGATGACCCCGCAGTTGCCGCCGCAGCGCGGCCTGGATGACCACGAGCGCCGCCAGCAGGGGCCGGTCTTCCGCTCCCGCGACATGGTGCAGCCGACCACCACCGACCAGCGGCTGCTGGAATCCCGCGGCCCCTCGGACTGGGTGCACACCGACCCCTGGCGGGTGCTGCGGATCCAGTCGGAGTTCGTCGAGGGTTTCGGCACGCTCGCCGAACTGGGCACCGCCATCAGCGTCTTCGGCTCGGCACGGACCCCGCGGGACCATCCCATGTACGCCGCCGCGCAGGATCTGGGTGCCAAGCTGGTTCGCGCCGGATTCGGGGTGATCACCGGTGGCGGCCCCGGCATCATGGAGGCCGCCAACCGCGGCGCCTGCGACGAGGGCGGGGTCTCGGTCGGACTGGGCATCGAGCTGCCGTTCGAGACCGGGCTGAACGAATACGTGACCCTCGGCATCAACTTCCGCTACTTCTTCGCCCGCAAGACGATGTTCGTGAAGTATTCGCAGGGGTTCGTGGTGATGCCCGGCGGCTTCGGCACCTTCGACGAGCTGTTCGAGGCGTTGACCCTGGTGCAGACCCGCAAGGTCATCGACTTCCCGGTGGTGCTGTTCGGCTCCGACTACTGGGGTGGGCTGAAGCAGTGGCTCGTCGACAAGGCCCTGGGCGAGGGATACATCTCGCCCAAGGATGTCGATCTGCTGCCGATCGTCGATGATGTGGACGAGGCGGTCGCCATCATGGTGGAACGCAACACCCCGGCCGAGGAGGGCCCCTGATGGAAATGGTGATCGTCATCGTGGCGGTTGTCGTGCTCGGACTGGCCGCCATGGTCGCCGCCGGCAAGCTGGGGGAGATGAAGGCCGAACCGGTCCGCGATGTATACGAACCGCCGCTGCCGGCCGACGGCGAGCTGCACGGTGACGACCTCGAGGGGGTCCGGTTCGGGGTGCAGGCGCGTGGCTACGACATGGCCGAGGTCGACGACCTGATGGCCCGGATGGCGCGGGAACTGGACGAGCGGGACCGCCGGATCAGCGAGTTGGGCGAGGGCCGGGTGCCCGGCCGGGCCAGCGTGACGAAGGAACCGGGGGATCGGGTCGAGTGGCTCGACGACCGCGCCGAGGCGGAGGACGAGGACCCCGAGCCGGATCCGGAGACCCGGCAGAAGGCGGACCGGTGGCGCGGCAAGGACGAGGACGAGTCGGACTGGGCGCAGTACCGGCCGGGCTCCGGATCCGGCGGCAGCACCCGCACCGACGCCCCCTGAGTGCACCCCCCGAGCTGTGGTGGGGCAGCATCACACGCCCAGCAGGGGTCAATCAACCGCAACGGGCCCGAATGCGGAATAATGGGTGCCGAGTCACCCTGGGGACCCGAGCATGAGGTCCACTGACGAGAGATGAGGATGCGCGATGGCAGCTATGAAGCCGCGAACCGGAGACGGCCCGATGGAAGTCACCAAGGAGGGTCGCGGGATCGTCATGCGGGTCCCCCTCGAAGGTGGCGGGCGCCTGGTGGTGGAGATGAACGCGCAGGAGGCGGAGGAGCTCGCCGCAGCTCTCAAGGGAGTCGTCGGCTGACCCACCCTCGCCAGCCATGTGATCGGGCCCCGGGATCGTTTCCCGGGGTCCGTTTTTCATGCATCGCGGTCCCGGCAGCGAATGATCATGGAATATTCGTCCCTGCATACGGATGTTTGCAGATGAAGGGCCGAATATTCCATGATCATTCGGAGTCAGCGCGTGCGGGCGGCATGCGCCTCGATCGCTGCGGCGTACACGTCCATCGTCTGTTGCGCGATCTTCTCCCAGGAGAACTCGTCGATGCAGCGCTGCCGGCCCGCACGGCCCATCTCCGCGGCCCGGGCGGGGTCGCGGGTCAACTCGTTCACCTTCGCCGCGAACTCGGCCTCGAAGCCCGCTACGAACTCCGGATCGTCGGCCCGCGCCGGGTCGTAGTCGACCAGCAACCCGGTCTGCTGATCGGCGACCACCTCGGGAATGCCGCCGACCGCCGAGGCGACCACCGCGGTCTCACAGGCCATCGCCTCCAGGTTCACGATGCCCAGCGGTTCGTAGATCGAGGGGCAGGCGAACACCGTCGAATGCGACAGCACCTGGCGTACGCTCGCCCGCGGCAGCATCTCCTGCACCCAGATCACCCCACCGGAGCGGGCGTGCTTGAGATGGGCGAAGGCGTCGTTGAACTCGGCAGCGATCTCGGGGGTGTCCGGGGCACCGGCGAGCAGCAGCAGCTGGGTGTCCGGGTCGAACTGCTCGGCCGCTCGGACCAGATGCACCAGCCCCTTCTGCCGGGTGATCCGGCCGACGAAGGTGACCACCGGCCGGTCCAGATCGACCCCCAGTCCGGTGAGCACCGAGGTGTCCGGATCGGGCTTGAACTCCTCGGGGTCGATCCCGTTCTTCACCACATGGATCCTGTCGGGATCGACATCGGGATAGGCATTCAGGATCGCCGGACGCATCGCCTCGCTGACCGCGATCACCGCGTCGGCACCCTCGTACGCCGTCCGCTCGGCCCAGGAGCTGAGCCGATAACCGCCACCCAGCTGCTCCGCCTTCCAGGGCCGATCCGGCTCCAGGGAGTGCGAGGTGACCACATGCGGAATGTTCTGGAAGAGCCCGGTCAGATGGCCACCCAGATTGGCGTACCAGGTATGGGAATGCACCACATCGACCTCGGGCACCGCGGCCGTCATCGCCAGGTCGGCGCCGAAGACCCGCAGTGCCGGATTCGCGCCCGCGGGGAAGTTCTCCGGGTGCGCGGTGGCGCCCTCGCGGGGCTCACCCATGCACTGCACGTCGACCTCGGCGAGCCGACGCAACTGCGGTACCAGCTGGGCGACGTGCACGCCCGCGCCGCCGTAGATCGAAGGGGGATATTCCCGCGTGAAGACGGCGATGCGCATGGTCATGGCATTGATCGTGGCACAGCAGGTGCCCGGTCCGCAGGAATCATCGGAAAGTGAATTCTCACCCCGGGAAAGGAAAGTTCGTCCCATGGGCTCACTGGGCTTGTCTGGCGGGACCACCGGCCCATAGGTTCGTGTCATGACAGGAGGGCGTCCCCGGGTGTTGTCCATCGTCCTCGCCGGCGGCGAGGGCAAGCGCCTGATGCCGTTGACGGCCGACCGGGCGAAACCGGCCGTCCCGTTCGGCGGGACCTACCGGTTGATCGACTTCGTGCTCTCCAACCTGGTGAACAGTGATCTGCGCCAGATCTGCGTGCTCACCCAGTACAAGTCGCATTCCCTCGACCGGCACATCTCGCTGACCTGGCGGATGTCAACCATGCTGGGGAATTACGTCACCCCGGTGCCGGCCCAGCAGCGGCTCGGCCCGCGCTGGTACCAGGGCAGCGCCGATGCGATCTTCCAGTCGATGAACCTGATCAACGACGACGATCCCGACTATGTGGTGGTCTTCGGTGCGGACAACATCTATCGGATGGATGTCTCGCAGATGCTCAACCAGCACATCGAATCCGGGCTGGGCTGCACGGTCGCCGGGATCCGGGTGCCGCGGCGGGAGGCGAGCGCCTTCGGCATCATCGACGCCGGCACGGACAACAAGATCAAGGAATTCCTGGAGAAGCCCGCCGATCCGCCCGGCCTGCCGGATTCGCCGGAGGAATCGTTCGCCTCGATGGGCAACTACATCTTCACCCGCGATGCGCTGGTGGAGGCGTTGGAGGCCGACGCGGCCGACACCAACGCCCGCCACGACATGGGCGGCGACATCATCCCGCGGTTCGTCGAGCGGGGGCAGGCCCAGGTGCACGACTTCACCACCAACAGCGTGCCCGGTGCGACCGCGAAGGACCAGAACTACTGGCGCGACGTCGGCACCATCGACGCCTACCACGAGGCGCACATGGATCTGGTGTCGGTGAACCCGAATTTCTCGGTCTACAACGACGAATGGCCGATCTGGACCTATCAGCCGCAGCGCCCGGGGGCGAAGTTCGTGCTCCGCGGCAACGCCGAGGACTCGATCGTCTCGGCCGGGTGCATCATCTCCGGTGGCGATGTCGACGCCTCGGTGCTCTCGCCGAACGTGCGCGTCGACAAGTGGGCCAACGTGGAGCACTCGGTGATCATGGACAATGTGCGGATCGGCCGCAATGCCGTGGTACGCAAGGCGATCCTGGACAAGAACGTGGTCGTGGACGAGGGCTGCGAGGTCGGCGTCGATGCCGAGAAGGACCGCGCCCGCGGCTTCACCATCTCACCCAACGGGGTGACCGTCGTCGGCAAGGGTGTGCACGTCACCCGCGACTGACCGCCCACCGGGGGCGGACTCGGCTTCGATCGCTCAGCCGGCGTACGCCTCGGCGGGACCGGGGGACCAGTCCGGGTTCAGTGCCTGGTAGAGGACGTGGTCCTGCCAGCGGCCGGCGATCCGGACGTAATCCGGCGCGAACCCGTAGCGGGTGAAACCGTTGCGTTCCAGCACCCGCTGGGAGGCCAGGTTGTCCGGCAGCGTGCCCGCCTCCAGGCGGTGCAGATTCAAGCCGGCGAAGGCGGTACGCCGCAGCTCGGCGACCGCGGCGGTGGCGATGCCGCGCCCGGTGACCGATTCGGCGACCCAGTAGCCGACGCTCGCGTACTGTCCGGCGCCACGGACGATCGAGTTGAGGTTGGCGCGGCCGACGATCCGGTCGGCCAGCTCGATCACCATCGGATAGCTGCTGCCCCGGGCGTGCCGCAGCAGCGCATCGGTGAGGGCGGTCAGCTGGCCGGCCTCGGTGAACCAGCCCGGGTCGCGCAACGGCTCCCACGGCGCCAGGAATTCCCGATTCGAGGTCAGCAGCGCCGCCAGTTCGGCGGCATCGTCCTCACGGACCAGCCGCAGGACGGGGTCGCTCACGCCTTGACGGCCACCAGCAGGCCGTCGCCGACCGGCACCAGGGACACGGTCAGATCCTCATCGGTCTGGATGCCGGTGAGCGCCTCGCGGATCACGATCGTCTCGTCCTCGGTGTTGTTGGGATCGGCGACCTTGTTGCCCCACAGGGCGTTGTGCAGCACCAGCAGACCGCCGTGCCGCAGCAACCGCATCGCCTCGGCGACGAACTCGCCGTACTCCAGCTTGTCGCCGTTGATCCAGACCAGGTCGTACGCCCCATCGCTCAGCTTGGGCAGCACGTCCAGCGGCTGACCGGCGATCAACCGGAAGCGGCGGTTCGCGATCCCGGCGGAGGTGAAGGCGTTCCGGGCCGCGGTCTGGTGGTCGTGCTCGGGGTCGACGCTGGTCAGGATGCCCTGCTCGCCCATGCCGGCGAAGAAGGCCAGCCCGGACACGCCACCGCCGGTGCCGATCTCGACGACCGCACGGGCGCCGATCGACTTCGCCAGCACCGTCAGCAGGCTGGCCGCACCGCGGGAGACCGGGGTGACCCCGAGCTCGCCGGCCTCCACCCGGGCATCGGCCGCGCCGTCGGGCTCGGCCGCGAAGTCCTCGGCGAACGACCAGGACGCGGCGCGCGGTGCCGCCTGGTTGCCGGACCGGCCGCGATTGCTCGCGGTACGAGAACTGCTGTTGCCGCCTGGGTTCGCATTCACACAGGTCAGCCTAGCGTCGGCACACGGGTGGGTAGTACCCACGCCCGACCGATGCCGACGAGTAACATCGCCTCCATGCCAACCGCCAATCTGCCCTTCGGCCGCCTGCTGACCGCGATGGTCACACCCTTTGATGCGCAGGGTGCGGTGGACCACGAGAAGGCGGCCGAGCTGGCGGCGTACCTGGTCGATGAGATGGCCAACGATGCGCTGGTCATCTCCGGCACCACCGGTGAGTCGCCGACCACCACCGATGCGGAGAAGGCCGACCTGCTGCGCACCGTGGTCGCCGCGGTCGGGGACCGGGCCCAGGTGCTGGCCGGGGTCGGCACGTTCAGCACCCGGCACACCGTCGAGCTGGCCGAACAGGCCGCGGCCGCCGGCGCCGACGGTCTGCTGGTGGTGACCCCTTATTACTCCAAGCCGCCGCAGCCGGCGCTGGTGCAGCACTTCAGCACCGTCGCCGAGGCGACCGAGCTGCCGATCATGCTCTATGACATCCCGCACCGCTCCGGTGCCGAGATCGCCACCGACACCCTGAAGCGGCTCGCCGAGCACCCGCGGATCGTGGCGGTGAAGGACGCCAAGGGCAACCTGACCGAATCCGGCCGGGTGATGGCCGCGACCGACCTGGCCTTCTATTCCGGTGACGATGCCGCCACCCTGCCGCTGCTGTCCATCGGCGGCGTCGGGCTGGTCGGCACCTCGACGCACTTCACCGGGGCGCTGGCCAAGCAGATGATCGAACGGTTCGTGGCCGGCGAGGTCGCCGAGGCGCTGGAGCTGCACCGCCGGCTGGAACCCACCTTCACCGGGGTGTTCGCCACCCAGGGCTGCATCATGGTGAAGGCCGGCCTGGAGCTGCAGGGCCGCGGGGTCGGTGGGCTGCGGCCGCCGATGATCGAGGCCACCGACGAGCAGCGGCGTACCTTCGCCGACGCCCTGACCTCCTCCGGTCTGCTCTAGGGGTCCCCACAGCCGCTCACAGGTGACGCACAGGTTCATCCGCCATGATGAGGACCCGATGACGTCGAGAGGGGGATCGATGCCGCTGACCGGACGCTGGCGCGCTCAGTCGACCACGGTTGAGCAGGATCCCGAGACCACCAACGCCAGGCGACGCCAGAAGCCCGACCCCACGGCCGATCCCGACTGGGTGCCGCCCACCTGGGAGGAGCTGGTCCGCGACCATTCCGCCCGGGTCTACCGGTTGGCGTACCGACTGACCGGCAATCCGCACGATGCCGAGGACCTCACCCAGGACGCGTTCATCCGCGTCTTCCGCTCGCTGCACCGGTTCCAGCCCGGCACCCTGGAGGGCTGGCTGCACCGGATCACCACCAACCTCTTCCTCGATCAGGCCCGCCGCGGGCGCCGGATCCGCTTCGACGGGCTCGGCGACAACCCCGAGGAGCGGCTCGGCGGGGATGCCCGGCAGCCGCAGGACGCGGTCGCCGACGCCGATCTCGATCATGATGTGGCCCGCGCCCTGGCCGGCCTGTCGCCGGAGTTCCGGGCCTGCGTCGTGCTCTGCGATATCGAGGGTCTCAGCTACGAGGAGATCGCCGAGGTGCTCGACCTCAAGCTGGGCACCGTGCGCAGCCGGATCCACCGCGGCCGGGCGCAACTGCGTTCCGCCCTGGCGCATCGGGAACCCACCGGCGCCCGCCGTCGTTACCTGGGCGTGGAGGCAGAACAGGGGTGACCGCTTCGGGCGGGCACCGGCGGGGCGGTGGTTGCCCCGACCGGCACGATGCGCTGTCGGCATTCGTCGACGGCGCGCTCGGCGACCCCGATCGGCAACGCCTGCTCGCCCATCTCAGTGACTGCCCCGGCTGCCGCGAGGAGCTCGATGAGCTGCGCCGGCTCCAGGACCGGGTACGCTCCAGCGCCCCCGACCCCGCGGCGCCACGCGATCTCGCCGACCGGTTGACCGCGATCGCCGGGGACGGCCACGCCACCCCGCTCTATGCCCGCCCCTTCGACGCCGGCCGGTCCCGCGCGCCGCGCGGCGGCACCCGGTTGCCGAGCCGACGCCGCCGGGTCCGGGTGCTGGCCCTGGGCACGGTCGCCGGTAGTTGCCTGGGACTGGTCGGGGCAGTCGGTGTCGGCTGGGTCGCCGCGCCGCCCACCCACACCCCCGCCATCGACCCGACCTCGACCGCGCGCCGGGAGTTCGCTGCCGTGCTCGCCGACGACGGGATCGGCAACCGGGCGGTGGCCGCGGTGCGGGGCACCGATCGCGGCGGCCCCCGGGTGGAGAGCGCCGTGGCGCCCCCGGTGCCGACCGTGCTGGTCCCCGGCCCCGAGGCGAGGCAGTGGTTGCAGCGCGCCGACAGCGCCGGCACCGCGACCCCGATCTCCGGCACCCAGCAGGTCCAGGTGCGGCACCTCAACGGCTACTGGGTCGCCAGCGCGCAGGTGGTCACCGACCCGGCCACCGGGACCCGGGTGCTGGCGGCCGGTTCCGACAAGCAGACCGCGCAGAGCTGGTGGCCCGCCCCCGGTGCGACCCCCGGGGCCACGGCCGCCGAACTGGCCGCCGCCCACCACGAGCTGGCGACCGCGCCCGGACCGGTGATCGCCGGGCACGACAGCCAGGTGGTCGAGGCCCGCAACGAGAGCGGCCGGGTCGTCGCCCGTTGGTGGCTGGACCGGCAGACCGCGGTGGTGCTGTGGCAGCAGACCTTCGACGAGCAGGGGCAGACCGTGCTCTCCGCCGGCTTCAGCCGGGTACGGATCGGCGCCGGGGCGGCCTCCGGCGGCGTCCAGGCCCTGGCTGCCCAGGACACCCTCACCCTCTCCGGGACCGGCCCGGCCCAGGCACGGGTGCTGACCCAGCAGGGCTGGAGCTGTTCGGACCGGTTGGCCGGACTGGATCTGGTGCAGGTTCGCCGCGGCGAGATCGACAACGCCGCCGGCGGTGGTGAGGAGGCCCTGCACACGGTCTACGGCGACGGGGTGACCACGCTGAGTGTGATCCAGCAGCGCGGTGCGCTCGGCGGCGCGCCCGAGGGCTTCGTCTGGGATCCGCAGCTGCGGGCGTACCGGAGTCTGGGGATCACCACCACACTCGTCTGGCAGAGCGGCGATACCGTGATCACCGTGGTCACCGACGGGTCGGAGGAGGTGGCGGCCACCGCCGTCGCGTCGCTGCCGCACGACCCGCCGGTGCTGCGGACCCGGACCCAGCGGGTGGTCGACGGCTGGCAGCGGATCCTGGGCGGTGGCTGATGTCCGGGAGCCGACAGTGAGCCAGTGGCCCGGCGGTGATCACGGGGGAGATCAGCAGCCGTCGTTCCAGCGCCCATCCTGGGGACCCGAACCCTGGCAGCACGTCACCCCGCCGCCCCCGACGCAGGTCCCGAACCAGCCGCCGTACCAGCCGGTGCCGCCCGGCCCGGTCGCTCCGACGCAACCGACCGCTCCGCTGCCACCGCCAGCTCGGCAGTCGCCGCCGCGGCCCCGGCTCGCCACGGTGGTCGCGGTCTCCGCGGTGACCGCGCTGCTCGTCGGTGGCGGCGCCGGCTATGGCGGGATGTGGTTGGCGCGCTCGACCGGCCCCGGTACGCCGGTGGCGACCGGTGGCGCGCCGACCGCGCTGCCGGCACCGGCCGGGGCGAGCAGCACCCGGCCGACGCCCGAGCGGGCAGCCGGCGGACCGGCCGGTGCCCCGAGCGATGTCAGCCAGGTCGCCGAGGCGGTGCTGCCGAGCACGGTCACCATCGCCTTCCGCAACGCCGGCCGCACCGGTACCGGGTCGGGGTTCGTGATCGATGGGCCCGGTGGCCTGCTGATCACCAACAACCACGTCGTCGAACCGGCCTCCGGCGGCGGCGAGCTGCAGGTCCAGCTGCCCAGCGGGGAACGGGTGCCGGCGGAGATCGTCGGCCGCAGCCCCAGCTACGACCTGGCGGTGATCCGGGTCGCGCAGCGCGATCAGCTGGTACCGGTCCAGCTCGGCGATTCCGATTCGGTACGCCCCGGCCAGCCGGTCGTCGCGGTGGGTGCCCCGCTCGGCCTCGGCGGCACCGTGACCTCGGGGATCGTCTCCGCCGTCGAGCGGCCCCTCAGCGTCGGTGGCGGGCAGAGCGCCGACGACGCGGTGGCGTACATCAACGGGATCCAGACCGACGCCTCCATCAACCCGGGCAACTCCGGTGGGCCGCTGGCCGACGCGCAGGGCCGGATCGTCGGGGTGAACTCCGCGATTCTCACGCTGGGCGGCAGTTCGTCGGCCGACCGCGGCGGCAACATCGGTCTGGGCTTCGCGATCCCGATCAATCAGGTGCGGGAGATCGCCGATCAACTGGTTCGCGAGGGCCGGGCCACCTATCCGGTGATCGGTGCCTCGGTGAGCGCCGACGCCGACGGGGTGGTGCGGCTCGCCTCGGTGCAGGCGGGCGGGCCGAGCGCCGCTGCCGGGCTGCGCAGCGGTGATGTCGTGGAGTCGGTGGACGGCAAGGCGGTGAACACCGCAACCGAGCTGATCGTGCGGGTCCGCAGCCACCGGCCGACCGAGCAGGTGAAGCTGTCGATCCGCGGCCGGGGCGAGGTCGCGGTCACCCTGGGATCGAGGGTCGGCTGAGCGGCTAGGCTGGCCCCCATGTTCGATGTCGGCCCCGGGGAATTCGTGCTGCTGGTGGTGCTGGCAGTCATCCTCTTCGGCCCCGAGAAGCTGCCGGAGTTCGCGAAGAAGGCGGCTCGGGTGCTGCACTACCTGCGCGGGGTCGCCAACAATGCGCAGTCCACGCTGTCCCGGGAGCTCGGTACCGATGTGGACATCCGCGACCTGAACCCCCGCGCCTTTGTGCAGAAGCATCTCCTCGATGAGGTGCAGCCGGTCATCGACGATGTGAAGCGCGACCTGCAGCAGGCCGACGCCGACGTCCGGGCCGAGGTCGCCCAGGTCCGCAGCAACCTCAGCGACGCCCGCGACGAGAAGGTCGGCTCCGGCCTCGGCATGGCCCCCTTCGACCCCGAGGCGACGTAGTTCTGTCGGCTCGCGCGGCGGCGCTGTAGCCCCGCTCTTCGGCCCAGTCGTCGAAATCCTCGCGTCGGTTTCTGGTGTGGGCGGGTTGGCTGACGCGGGATTTCTCCTTGGTGGGCCTGCATCGCGGGGCGCGCCGCCTCGACGCTCGCCTCCGGCTTCTGTCGGCTCGCGCGGCGGCGCTGTAGCCCCGACGCTCGCCTCCGATTTCTACGCTCATCGCGTGTCGAGGTGAGCTCGCGCGCTGACACTCAGAACAGCAGCCGTGCCGGCAGCGGGGCACCATCCTTCACCGAATCCAGCACGAACATCGTGTCGTAGCGGCGGATGTTGTCGTCGGATTTGAACAGCTCGTTACCCAGGTCGCGCAGCTCGGGGATCGAGGCGGCTGACACCAGGACCGCATAGTCGTAGCGGCCCGACAGCAGGAAGCACTGCTGCACCGCCGGATGTGCGCGCAGGGTGTCCGCCAGCCGCCGGTGGTGTTCCACCGATTCGTCGGCCAGCGAGAGCAGAACCAGCGCGCGGGTGACCTGAGGAGCCTGGTCCGGTGCGATCCGGGCGACCGTGCGGATGAGCCCGCTGTTCTTGTACCGCTGGATCCGTCGCTGCACCGCACTGGGCGACAGGCCGACCAGCTCACCGAGTTCGCGCAGTGTGCGATCGGCGTCGGCCTGCAGTTCGTCGAGCAGACGGAGGTCGATCTCGTCGAGTTGCAGACGGATTCCGGGCACGCAAAATTGTTGCGTCATGGCGCAAACTTTGCAAGCGGTACCCGGGCGATGATCCCTAGGTTTGGCGGCATGGACTTTGATGATTCGTCAATCAGGCAAGCGATTCCCGCGGTGTTCCTCGACAGCCCGCAGTTCGAGGACCCCCTGCTCTCCGCCGCGCTCGGTGTTCGGGTCACGCTCAAGGTGGAGACGCTGAATCCGCTGCGCTCCTTCAAGGGCCGCGGGGTCAGCTTCGCGCTGCGCGACCTGACCCCGGGCGAGACGGTGGTCTGCGCCTCCAGCGGAAACTTCGGCCAGGCCGTGGCGTACGCCGCAGCGGCGCGCGGTGCGGCCGCGCGGGTGTACGCGCACACGGAGTTGAACCCGGTGAAACGGGAACGGATGGCGGCCTTCGGCGCGACGGTGATCGAGGTGGCCGAGGGGTTCGATGCCGCCCGCGAACGCGCCGCCGCCGAGGCGGAGGGAGACGGCGTACGCCTCATCGTCGACGGTGTCGACCCGGCCATCGCCGAAGGTGCGGCGACGATCGCCCACGAGCTCGCCGCTGCCGAGTTCGACACCCTGGTCGCACCGATCGGGGACGGCAGCCTGGTCACCGGTCTGGCGCTCGGGCTGCGGGCGTACGCCCCGAACGTCCGGATCGTCGGCGTCAACCCGGCCACCGCGCCGACCATGCGCGAGAGCTGGCGGGCCGGGCGGCCGATCGCGGTGCGCCCGACCTCGGCGCTGGCCGAGGGCATCACGATCCCACGCCCGCACCCCGAGGCGCTCACCCGCGTCACCGATGCCGTGGACGACATCGTGCTGGTCAGCGATGCCGAGCTGCGGACCGGGATGGCGCTCATCGAACGGCACCTGGCTCTGCGCGCCGAACCGGCCGGTGCCGCCGGCATCGCCGCGATCGCCGCCGGCCGCACCGGTGGGGAACGGATCGCAACGATCATCACCGGCGCCAACCGGAATCCGGCAATGGGTGAGATCTGATGCAAATCGGCATCATCGGTGTCGGTGCCATCGCCGAGGCGATCGTCGACGGCCTGGCCACTACCGAACAACCCCCGGGCATCTCTCTTTCGCCACGGGGAGCGCGGACCGCGGGCGCGCTCGCCGCTCGATACGACGCGGTGCGCGTGGAGTCGAGCAATCAGGCGGTGGTCGATCGGTGCGAGCTGGTGCTGCTCACGGTCCCGCCCAGGGCGGTCACCGCCGTGCTCGGAGACCTGTGCGTCCCGGCCGGCCGCGTGCTCGTCAGCGCGGCAGCCGGCGTCTCACTGGCCGACCTGGAGCAGCTGCTGCCGGAGCAGCCGCAGGTGGTGCGGGTGATCCCGCTCCCGGCGGTCCGGGCGCACCACGGCATCACGGCCATCTTCCCGGAACATCAACCGAGCAAGGAGATCTTCGGCTCCCTGGGCGAGGTGCTGGTGCCGCCCGACGAGGACCGGTTCGAAGCCCTGTCGGCGGCCACCGCGACGCTCTCCAGCCAGCTCGACCTGTTGGCCACGATCGCCGACTGGCTGTCCGGCCGCGGGCTGGAACCCGCCGTTGCCGAAGGATTCGTCCGCGGGATGGCGCTGGGGCTGGGTGAGTCGCTCGCCGATCCGGGACGCTCGCTGGCCGTCCTGGTCGGCGACCACGAGACCCCGGGCGGGATCAACGAACTGGTTCGACACGCCTGGCTGGGCCCGGCAGGCCGGGCACGGCTGGCGGCCGCCCTCGACCAGGTCGCGGCCCGATCCCGTGGCATTGCTCACAATTCCTTGGGTTCACCATGAACCGCAGGTACCGTTTGGACTTTGTCACCCTCTCCGCGGAGCCTCATGACTGTCGAAACGCGCCCAGAGTCCGACGCCCGACCCAGTGCACCGCGGCGATCCCCATTCGCCCTGCTGATCAACTGGCTGCGCGGCATCCTCATCGGCATGGCCGAGCTGGTACCCGGCGTTTCCGGCGGTACCGTCGCCCTGGTCGTCGGCTGCTACGACGAGCTGATCGGATCGGCCTCCCACGTCGTCCGCGGGGTCGTCGGACTGATCCGACCCCCGGAGGGCAGGACGCGGGGCCAGGCGTTCCGCGAGCAGATCGGGGCCGTGCGCTGGTCCCTGGTGATCCCGGTGCTGATCGGCATGGGAACCGCCATCGTCGCGCTGTCCAGTGTGATGCACGCCTTCGTCCAGGGCAGCCCGGAGCTGTCGCGGGCGCTCTTCGCCGGGATGGTGCTGGCCAGCCTGCTGGTACCGATCTCGATGCTGGGCACCCAGACCCGCGCGCCCGGCGGGGCCGGCAGCCGGGTCCTCGAACTCGCCGTCGTCGCGATCGTCGCGGCCGGGCTGTTCCTGCTGCTCGGCCTGCGGGATCCGGGCGCGGCCGCGACCGATCCCTCCCCGGTCTTCGTCTTCGTCGCCGCCGCCCTGGCGATCTGCGCGCTGGTCGTGCCCGGTGTCTCCGGGTCCTTCCTGCTGCTGACGATGGGCCTGTACGCCCCGACGCTGGCCGCGGTCAGCGGGCGCGACTTCGGCTACCTGGCGGTGTTCGCACTGGGCGCGATCGTCGGGCTCGGCACCTTCGTGCAGGTGCTCAACTGGCTGCTCCGCTCGCACCGCCGCTGGACGCTGCTGGTGATGCTCGGCCTGATGGCCGGTTCGCTGCGCGCGCTGTGGCCGTGGCAGGCTGCCGACGGTTCGCTGCTCGCCGTCCCCGCCGCGCCGTGGTCGGCGATCGGGCTCTTCGTGGTCGGTGTCGCCGTCGTGCTGGTGATGTGGGGCATCGAGCGGGTCCTGATGCGGCGCCGGGCCGCCGCCGTGGCCCCGGCCCCGGTCGGCTGACTCGACCGAGCCACCCCTCCGCGCGAGACACCAGAAACTGCCACGAGGCCCCAGTTGCAACTGGGGCCTCGTGTCAGCTTCTGGTGTCTCGCCCGCGCGTCAGCGGTCCACCGGGCTGAGCCCGAGCTGCATGCCGACCACGGACTTCTTCTTGGCCCCGATGCCGGCGGCCAGCTCGCTCAACGCGACCGCGGCCGGATGCTCCGGCGCGGACTCGACGACCGGCGTACCCTCATCGCCACCGGCACGCAGTGACTCGTCCAGCGGGACCTGGCCGAGCAGCGCCACCGGATAGCCGAGCCGGGTGCTCAGCGTCTGCGCCACCTGCTCGCCGCCACCGGAGCCGAACAACTCGATCCGATAGTTCGCACCGGTGTCGGGGGCGGTGAAGTCGAGGTAGGCCATGTTCTCCACCACCCCGATCACCCGCTGGTTCATCATCGAGGCCATCGTGCCGGCCCGCTCGGCGACCTCGGCGGCCGCCGCCTGCGGGGTGGTCACCACGATCACCTCGGCGTTCGGCAGCTTCTGGCCCATCGAGATCTGCACATCACCGGTACCCGGCGGCATGTCGACCAGCAGGAAATCCAGATCGCCCCAGTGCACATCGGCCAGCATCTGGGTCAGCGCCCGGTCCAGGATCGGGCCGCGCCAGGCGACCACCTGGGACCGCTCCGGCTTCAGCATGCCGATCGACATCACCTGCAGGCCGTTGGTCGGCACCGGCAGGATCATCGACTCGTTCTCATCGCCGATCGAGGTCGGCCGGGCGTCGGCGATCCCAAGCATGGCAGGGATCGAGTGGCCATAGATGTCGGCATCGAGTACGCCGACCTTCTTGCCCTGGGCGGTCAGCGCGAGCGCCAGATTGGTGGTCACCGAGGACTTGCCGACCCCGCCCTTGCCGGAGGCGACGCAGATCACCCGGGTCAGCGAATCGGGGCGGGCGAACGGGATCTCCCGCGGCGCCCGGCCGCCGTTGAGGGTCTTGCGCAGTTCGGCGCGCTGCTCCTCGGTCATCACGCCCAGCTGGACGCGTACCCCCGACACCCCGGCGATCCGGGACACCGCATTGGTCACGTCGCGCTCGATCGGGCCCTTCAACGGGCAGCCGGCCGTGGTCAGCAGGATGCCGACGAACACCTCACCGGCCGCGTCGATGTCCACCCGCTCGACCATCCCCAGATCGGTGATCGGGCGTTTGATCTCGGGGTCGTTGACCGTCGCCAGGGCGGTCGTCACCCGCGGTACGAGGGGGTGATCCGGATCGGCGTACTGGATGGTCGGCGCTTCGGACATGAGTGCCAGCCTATCTCGGGATCAACCCCCGACCGAACCGCGTTCGGGACCAGCTGCGGGCTCGTCGTGCTCGGCCAGCAGCTCGCGCAATTCCTTGCGCAGCTCGGAACGGATGTAGTCGCGGGTGGCCAGCTCGCCGACGTTCATCCGGACGCTGGCGATCTCGCGGGCCAGGAAGTCCATGTCGGCCCGGCTCTGTGCGGCCTGCCGGCGATCGTCCTCGACCGAGATCCGATCCCGCGCCTCCTGCCGGTTCTGCGCCAACAGGATCAGCGGGGCGGCGTAGGACGCCTGCAGGGACAGCACCAGGGTCAAGAAGATGAACGGGAACGGGTCGAAGCGCACCGACTCGGGCGCCAGGGTGTTCCAGGCGATCCAGAGGATGATGATGATCGTCATCCACATCAGGAAGCCGGCGGTGCCCATGAACCGTGCGAAGGCCTCGGCGAACTCGCCGAAGGTGTCGCCGTCCATCCGGATCCGGGGGAATCGACTGCTCTCCCGTCCCGGTGTGTTCAGCCGGTCGCGGTCGCCCTTGTCCCGATCCCGCTTCTCGGGCCGGTCTCGCTTCTCGGTGCGTTCGCGGGCCATCAGTCACCTCCCTCCATGTGCTGACCGCGCCAGTCGGCGGGCAGCATGTGGTCCAACACGTCGTCGACGGTGACCGCACCCACCAGGTGCTGGTCGGCATCCACCACCGCCGCATTCACCAGGTTGTAGGTGGCGAAGTGGCGGCTCACCGCGGTCAGCGGTGCATCGGCCGGCAGCGGTTCCAGGTCGTCGTCGATCAGCTGGGAGATCAGCGTCGACGGGGGTTCGCGGAGCAGGCGTTGGATGTGTACGCCGCCGACGTAGCGTCCGGTCGGGGTCTCCAGCGGGCTGCGGCAGACGTGCACCATGCAGGCCAGAGCCGGGGTCAGCTCGGCGATCCGGACCTTCGCCAGCGCATCGGCGACGGTGGCGTCGGGCGGCATGATCACCGGTTCCGGCGTCATCAGGCCACCGGCGGTGGACTCCTCATAGACCAGCAGGCGGCGGACGTCGGAGGCGTCCTCGGGCTGCATCCGGCCGAGCAACTCCTCGGCCTTCTCCTCGCCGAGCCCCGCGATCAGGTCGGCCGCGTCGTCGGGGTCCATCTCCTCGAGGATGTCGGCGGCGCGCTCGACCTCCATGCTGGAGATCACCTCGATCTGCTCGCTCTCCGGCAGCTCCTCCAGGGCATCGGCCAACCGGGCGTCGTCGAGCGCCTCGACCACCTGGGCGCGGCGTTCGGGATCCATGTCGTGCAGCTCGCGGGCGACATCGGCGGCGTGCATGTCCTCCAGCTCGGCCAGCACCTGGTCGTGCTCCCGGCTCTGCGGTGAGGGACGCAGCACATCGACATCGGACCAGTCGACGATCGTGACGTGCGGCTTGCGCCGGAATCCGCGGCCGGCGACCTCGGCCACCGCGACCTCGGCCAGCTCCCACTCCCGGCCCCGGACCTGCTGCATCGAGATGTCGTAGACCGTCACCGGTTCGGTGTGGTTGCGCCGGTGCACCCGGCGGTCGAAGAGGTCGTCGATCACCAGCGTCTCGGCCTCGTGGCGGGTGAATCGGCGGGTGTTGATGGTGCCGGAGATGACCACCTGCTGCGCGTCGATGGAGTGCACCCGGGCCATGTTCACGAAGATCCGTTGCCGGGCGAACAGCTCCACCACCAGGCCCTTCGCCCGCGGCGCCCGGCCCTCGGTACGGACCTGGATGACCACGTCGCGGACCTTGCCGATCTGGTCACCGCCGGCGTCCACGACATTCATGCCGCGGATCCGGGAGATGAAGATGGAGGTCGAGGAAGTCACCCGGGAAGGTTACTGCCTACCGACCAGCGGATGTGTCCGGTCTAGGGTCGTGGCATGGACGCTGAACAGGTACGCCGCACGGTGCTGGCGGTGCCCGGGTCGTCGGACCGTTTCCTCGCCAAGGCCCGCGGGCTGAGCGTCGATGCGGTCTTCCTCGACCTGGAGGACGCGGTGGCGCCGAGCGCCAAGGTGGAGGCGCGGCAGCGGATCGTGGCCGCGCTCCGGCAGGACTGGGCGGCGCCGCTGCTGACGGTGCGGGTCAACGACTGGAGCACCGAGTGGACCTATGCCGATGTGATCGAGGTGGTCTCCGGCGCCGGGGCGCGGATCGATGCGCTGGTGCTGCCCAAGGTGCAGTCCGCCGACCAGGTCGTCGCCCTGGATCTGCTGCTCACCCAGCTCGAACGGGGGCAGGGTCTCGAGGTGGGCCGGATCGGGATCGAGGCCCAGATCGAGGACGCCCGCGGGCTGCTGGCGGTCGAGGCGATCGCCGGTGCCAGCCCGCGGATGCGGTCGCTGGTCTTCGGGCCGGGGGATTTCATGGCCTCGGTCGGGATGGCATCCACCAATGTGGGGGAGCAGCCGGCCGGTTACGACGCCGACGCCTTCCACCACGTGCTGTTCACCATCCTGGTCGCCGCCCGGGCGCACGGGTTGGCCGCGATCGACGGGCCGTTCGTCGCGATCCGCGATCTGGAGGGGTTCCGCCGCTCGGCCCGGCGCAGCGCCGCCCTCGGTTATGACGGCAAATGGGTGCTGCACCCCGACCAGGTCGCCGCCGGCAACGAGATCTTCACCCCCGGCAGGGCCGACTTCGAACGCTCGCAACGAATCATCGAGGCGTACGCCGCAGCGACCGCGTCCGCCGGTGGCGCGGTCGGGGCGATCGTGGTCGACGACGAGATGGTCGACGAGGCCGGGATGAAGATCGCCCAGCGGATCGTCGCCAAGGGCCGCGCGGCCGGGCTGGACGAGCAGGACGCCCGGGATGGGGATACCGACATCTACGACGGGGAGTGACGATGGCGCGCTTCAAGGATCTGGCCCTGGACACCGACGACCAGGCGACCTCGGTGGAGTTCTGGGCGGCGGTGCTCGGCCTGGACGCCGACCTGCGCGATCCGGGGGAGCCGCAGCCGCTGCGCGGGAGTGTCGCGGAGGAGACCGTCTGGGTGAACGTGGTGCCCGAACCGAAGACGCAGAAGGCCCGAGCCCACCTGGATGTGCATGCGGCCTCGGTGGAGGAGGTCACCTCACTCGGCGCCGAGGTGATCGCCGAACATCCCGATTGGACGGTGCTGCGCGCACCCGACGGGCTCGAGCTCTGCGTGTTCGTGCGGGAGACGGTGCCGACGTACCGGTTGTACGAACTGGTACTGGACTGTGCCGATCCGGCCGGCCAGGCCCGCTGGTGGGGTGAGCGGTTCGGCGTACCCGCCGAGACCGAACCGGATGTCGACTGGTGGTGGATCACCGGTGCCGGGCTGCCGTTCGAGAGCATGGTGTTCGTCGGCGTACCGGAACCCAGGCAGGGGAAGAACCGACTGCACTGGGATGTCTGGGGCAGCGTCGAGGAGTTCACCGACGCCGGTGCGAGGATCGTGTCGCCGCGCGCCGACGACCGGCCCTGGGACGTGCTCGCCGACCCGGAGGGCAACGAGTTCTGCGTGTTCACCGAGGACTGATGGGTCTCGGTAGACTGGGCCCCACGCCGAACCCGGGAGGAAAACCATGTCCGTACCATTCCAGGGGCTGAGCTTCGAACTCGAGTTCCCGCAGTCGGTCGGGGTCTACGAGAAGTACGAGGACGCCCAGCGAGCCGTGGATTTCCTTGCCGACAACCGATTCCCGGTGCAGAACCTGGCGATCGTCGGCACCGACCTGAAGCTCATCGAGCGGGTCACCGGCCGCAAGAGCTGGGCCACGGTGATCCGGTCCTCGGCGCTTTCGGGGATCAGCACCGGTCTGCTCGTCGGCATCCTGCTGTCGCTGTTCACCCAGGGCAACAACTTCCTGGTGATGCTGCTCGTCGCGATCCTGGTCGCGGTGGTGATCAGCATCATCTTCGGTGGCCTCGCCTATTCGATGACCGGCGGCAAGCGCGACTTCAACTCGGTCCGCACCACCGTCCCCTCGAAATACGAGATCCTCTGCGAGCACAAGGTCGCCGCCCAGGCCCGTGAGGAGCTGGCCAAGCTGCCCGGCGCCCGCGCCGCCGACTTCCAGTGAGTCGGCCGTGGCCGATCTGCTGCTGCTCGCCGTCGACGACCGTCGGTGGCTGATCCGGCAACTGTTCGGTCACGACGGGCCGCCGCAGGCGGGGGAGCAACCGTTCGTCACCGAGGCCATCCGGTTGGTGCTCGACGGGTTGGTGCCGGCCGCCGGTGGTCGGCGGGAGACTGGTCTGGTCATCGACCATCGGCTGGAGCCGGGGATCGGTGAGTGGGCACGGGCCCACCGGTTCCAGCTCGCGTTGCCGATCGCGCTCGACGCGGCCGGGGATGACGACCCCGGTCCGGAGGAGCTCCCGGACCTGCTGCGGCGCTACCGGCCCGACCACGTGAAAGTGTTGCTCCGTCACGATTCCGTCGATCGTGCGGCCCCGGAGACGATGCGGCGGCGACTCGCCGAGACCTGCCGGGCCGCCCATGCCGCCGACGCCAACGTGCTGGTGGAACTGCGGCTCGCCGGCACCGATGACGGTGACGACCCGGAGCCGGCGGAATCGACGGCGGCCGCGATGCGCGCCCTGGGCGAGGCGGCCGAGGTGGACTTCTGGGCCGTGCCGCCGCAGGCGGGCGCTGCGGCGTACCGGATGCTGCGGGAGACCGCCGACGAACAGGGCGCGGAGTGTCTGCTGGTCACCGGCGCCGGCCGCGGTATCGCGGTGCTGGAGGAGCGGATCGCGCAGGCTGCCGGCGAGGGGTTCTCCGGTTTCGCGGTGGGCCGGGCGGTCTGGTGGCATGCGCTGCAGGAACTGCACCGCGACGCCACCACCCGGTCGACGGGCCTGGCCGAGATCACCGAGCGATTCGCGGCCTGCGTCCGCTCCTATCGTTCCGCGGGCCGCTGAGCCCGCGGATCGGCCACCACGCTGTCGCGCAGCTCCCGGTTGAACCAGCTGCGGAACCGTAACGTGGCCCGGTCGGTCGGGACCGAGGTCTCCACCGCGCCGCGCGGCACCACCACCGGATCCGAGGACTCCACCACGGCCCGGTCCTGGTGCAGCACCAGGGTGTTGAACCGGTTGAACGCCAGCGAGGCGGCGGGATTGCGGGCGAAGTTGCGGGTGGTGATCAGCAGCATCCGGACCCGGTCGGTCTCGGCCGGGATGCAGTAGACCTGGATCCGCATCATCCGCGGCGCCGGCAGGGTGTCCAGCACCATCGAGTTCGGGGCGTACCACTTCAGTGTCGCCCCGGGGTCGTTCTCGTCCAGCCAGGGGACCAGGTCGTAACCGAAGTCGGTGTCCCGGATCTCCTGGTGCAGTTGGGAATCCGGCGTCTGCTTGGCCCGCACGAACCGGCCGATGGTGTTGCGGTGCACATAGGGCAGATGGGGATAGTCGAGCATGTTCTCCATCGCCCGGGTCCAGTGCGCGTCCCAGGTCTCGGTATGGGTGAAGCGGATCAGCGAGTCATCCAGCAGGGTCTCGGGCAGCTGCGGTTCGGTGTCCGGATCGAATCCGGTGAACACCCACAGCAGACCACCCAGTTCGCGATGCGGCAGCGCCGTCGCACCGCGCCGGTCCCGGCCGTGACCGGCCGTCAGGTCCGGGTTGAACGGGATCCGGGTGCAGCTGCCCGCATCGTCGAAACGCCAACCGTGGAAGGCGCACTGGATGCCACCGTCGGCGGTCCGTTTCCCCAGCGCCAGGGAGACGCTGCGGTGCGGACAGCGATCCAGCAGCACTCCGACCCGGTCCGCGTCGACCCGCCAGACGACAAGCTGTTCACCCGCCACCGCCACCCGCTGCGGCCGCGCTCCGATCCGGCGCAGCGGCAGCACCGGCGTCCACTGGCGGGCGAATCCCTCGAACATGTTCGGCCTCCTAGAGCCAGCGGTTGCGGCGGAAGCCGAAGTAGAGGGAGAGCATCACGATCGCGATCAGCCCGAGCACCAGGAAGTAGCCATACTTCCAACTCAGCTCCGGCATGTTCTCGAAGTTCATCCCATAGATGCCGGCGATCATCGTGGGAACCGCCACGATCGCAACCCAGGCAGAGATCTTGCGCATGTCCTGGTTGTCCTCGACGCTGGCCCGCGCCAGCGCCGCCGACAGGATCGTGGACAGCACCTCGTCGAAGGACTGCACCGCTTCCCGGGCTTCCAGATGATGGTCGCTCAGTTCGCGGAAGTACGCCCGGGCGTCCTCGGGGATGGTGACGATCGGCCGCGATGCCAGCGCCTGCAGCGGGGCACCGAGCGGCACCACCGAGCGCTTGAACTCGATCAGCTCGCGTTTGAGGTTGTAGACCCGGTTGATCTCGTGCGCCCCCTGCCGGGAGAACACCAGCCCCTCGATCTCGTCGATGTCCTTCTCGAACTCCGCGACCACCCCCATGTAGTCGTCGATGATCTTGTCCATCACCGAATAGAGCACCTCGGCCGGGCCGCGCATCAGCCGCCCCGGATCGGCCTCCAGCCGGGATCGCAGCGTCCGCAGCTGGGCATGCTCACCGCGGCGTACCGTCATCACGAAGTTGCTGCCGACGAAGATCATCACCTGGCCGGTGGAGACGATCTCGGAGGAATCGGTGAGCTCGGTGTGATCGACATAGGCGACCGTCGAGATCACCGCGAACAGGGTGTCGCCGAACTGCTCCAGCTTGGAGCGGGTGTGGCCCTCGACCGCGTCCTCGATCGCCAGCGGGTGCAGGTTGAACTGCTTGGCGAAACCGGACATGTCCTCATCGGAGGGATCCTTCAACCCCAGCCAGACGAACCCCTCACCACGCAGGGCGCGCTCGGTGGCCACCTCCAGCTCGGTGCAGTCGTCCCGCACCCCGTCCACGTAGTGCGCCCAGGCCACCACCGAGCTCGGCGGTGCCGAACCCTCCGGTTGCAGCATCCGGGGCTTCGGTCTGCTCAGTCCGCGGAGCGGGGAGGGGTAGCGGGGACGCGTCGGCTGAGTCGCCGGCCGGCGCGGGCCTTGGTCTGCCATGGTGACCTCCTTCGGACTGCACTCGATGCTCATTCACGACGGTGGCCCGGTGATCGACCCCTCGGCTGTCCCTCAGCCCCGGTCGGCGTCGAGCAGTGGAGCCATCCACGACTCCACCTCGGCCGCGCTGCGCGGCAGCATCGCCGACAGATTCTCGTTGCCGTCCTCGGTGATCAGGATGTCATCCTCGATCCGTACGCCGATCCCGCGGAACCGCTCGGGTACCAGCAGATCGTTCTCGCGGAAGTAGATACCCGGTTCGACGGTGATCACCATGCCGGGGAGCAGCGTACCCTCGCGGTACATCTCCCGGCGAGCCTGGGCGCAGTCGTGCACGTCGATGCCCAGATGGTGCGAGGTGCCGTGCACCATCCAGCGGCGGTGCTGGCCGCCGGTCTCCGGGTCGAGGGTCTCGGCGACCTCGACCGGCAGGATTCCCCACTGGTGCAGGTGTTTCACGATCACCGCGATCGCCGCATTGTGCACGTCCAGGAACTTCGCACCCGCCCGAGCGGCCTCGATCCCGGCCTGCTGGGCCTCCAGCACCGCGTCGTAGACCTCGCGCTGGGCGTCGGTGAACCGGCCACCGACCGGCAGGGTCCGGGTGATGTCGGCGGTGTAGAGGGTGTCCAGCTCCACCCCGGCGTCCATCAGCAGCAGCTCGTCGCCTCGGATGTCGCCGTCGTTGCGGATCCAGTGCAGGGTGCAGGCATGGTTGCCGGCGGCGGCGATGGTGTCGTAACCGACGGCATTGCCGGCGTGCCGGGCGTGCAGCCCGAAGACACCCTCCACCCAGCGCTCACCGCGGCCCCGACGGACCGCCTCGGGCAGATCCCGGACGACCGCCTCGAACGCCTTGGCCGACTCGGCGCAGGCCTGCCGCAGCTGCTCCACCTCGAACTCGTCCTTGACCAACCGCAGCTCGCTGAGTGCGGTCGCCAGCTGCTGGTCGGCCTCCTCGGCCTCGGTCACCGCGGCCTCGGTCTCCTTGCTGCGCAGCGAATCCAGCCGTTCGGTGAGCCCCGGATCGGCGTCCCGGACGATCCGCACCCGGGTGCTGCCGAGGTTCTTCGCCAGCGCGTCCTCCAGATCGGCGATATCGGCGACCGACACCCCGGTGAGCGCTTCCATCTCGGCCAGCGACTCGCGCTGGCCGACCCACATCTCGCCATAGCGGGCGTCGGCGTAGAACTCCTCGGCCTCCCGCGGTGCCCGCGGCTTGAAATACAGGGTCGCCTCGTGGCCGTCGTCGGTCGGCTCCAGCACCAGCACCGCGTCCGGTTCCCGGTCGCTGCCCAACCCGCTCAGGTGTGCGAACGCCGAGTGCGGGCGGTAGCGATAGTCGGTGTCGTTGGAGCGCACCTTGAGCCCACCGGCGGGGATCACCAGCCGGTCACCGGGGAACTGCTCGCTGACCTTGTTCCGGCGCGCCGGGGTCCACGCGGCGGTGGCCAGCGGCTCGGGCAGTTCGGTGGCGTAGGGCGCCCATCCGGTCGGGATGAACTCCTTGAACGCCTCGGAGAACGGCACTCCGCGGGCGGGCTGTTTCGGCTGCTGCTCACTCATATTGGGCATCATAGGCCGGGTGGACGTACGCCTCCGTCTCCGCGAGGAGCACCTCGACCCCCGCCTGCCGCTGCTCGGATTCCACGACGACGACCTCTTCGATCTGCTGACCCGGATCCCGGCCATCGGCGCCGACCCCGCCGCGGTGGCCCGGCTGAACGAGCTCGCCGCCGCCCTGGTGGCGCACCTGGACGACCCCGGCGCCGAGCTCTACACCGACGACGACGCCGACCACCCGCTGGGCGCCGGGCTGCTGCCGATGCTGGCGATGATCGCCACCGCCGACGATGTGGTGCAGCGGCTGCGGGAACGCGAGATCCCCGACGAGCTGGGTTGGCACTCGCTGTCCGATCTGGGCCAGCAGGTCTGGGTGCACCGGCAGACCTTCGGGGAGTTCGGGTTGCACACCCATCGCTGGTTGCGGATCGCCTGGGCCGGCCGACTGTTCTGGCTGGGCCGGTTGCAGTACGAACTGGCCGTACTCGACGAGGGCGGGTGGGAGGCGTCCATCCACATCCCGCAGACCGGTTCGCTGACCCCGGCCGCGGTCGACGAATCGCTCGCCCTCGCCGAGGAGTTCTTCGCCCGCCACTTCCCGGACCGGCTGCCGGTGCGCTACCGCTGCACCAGCTGGCTGCTCGACCCGGAACTGGGCGCCGGACTGCCGGGCAGCAATATCGCGAGCTTCGCCGAGCGGTTCGCGCTGTCCGAGCAGGGCACCAGCCCCGGGGACGCCGACGCGATCTTCTTCACCTACCGGCGCCGGGGAACCACCGATCCGGCCGTGCTGCCGCGGCGTACCAGCCTGGAACGGTTGGTCGCCGACCGGTTGGCCGCGGGGCGGCACTGGCAGGTCCGGACCGGGATACTCTCTGCACATGGCTGACCAAACCGAGCTCTATCTGGTCCGGCACGGGCAGACCGAGTGGAGCCAGTCGGGCCGGCACACCGGGCGTACCGATCTGGATCTGACCGCGGTCGGTGCCATGCAGGCGAGCGCGCTGGAACCGCTGCTGCGCGGCCGCGACTTCGGCCTGGTGCTGAGCAGTCCGCGGCTGCGGGCCCGGCACACCGCCGACCTGGCCGGTTTCGGCGGGCGCTACGAGGTCACCGAGGACCTGGCCGAGTGGGACTACGGCGACTACGAGGGGCTCACCTCGGCGCAGATCCGCGAGCAGGTGCCGGACTGGCGGATCTGGACCGGTGCGGTCCCCGGCGGGGAGACGGCCGAGGAGGTGCTGCAGCGGCTGGGTCGGGTCGTCGACCGGGTACGCCGCAGCGGCGTGGACCGCGCCCTCTGCTTCGGCCACGGGCACTCACTGCGGGTGTTGACGCTGGCCTGGCTGGGCCTGGGCATCGAACACGGGGCGAGCTTTCCGCTGGAGACCGCCTCGATCTCGGTGCTCGGCTGGGAGAAGGAATCGCCGGCGATCCGGCGCTGGAACCTGACCACCGAACGCTGAACGCCCCGGTTCCCGCGCGCTAGGATCGCGGGGCACGAGTCCTATGTTCCAGTCCACAGGGGAGCCGACATCAAAGCCGAACCAGCAGCCCAGCAGCAACTGCTCACCCTGCAGGGTGTGGACACCGAGATCGCGCAGTTGCAGCACCAGCGCGGCGCCCTGCCCGAACATCAGCAGATCGCCGGGATGCTGGCCGACCGCAAGCAGTTGCTCGGCGACTACACCGAGGCCGAGACCCGGGTCAGCGACCTGCAGCGCGACCAGGCGAAGGCCGAGGCCGACCTGGAGCCGGTCCGGGCCCGCAAGGTCCGCGACCAGGAGCGGATCGACTCCGGTGCGATCACCGACCCGAAGGCGCTGCGCGGTCTGATCGACGAGGTCGAGCACCTCACCCGGCGGATCTCGGATCTGGAGGACGCCGAGCTCGAGGTGATGGAGGAACTCGAGCAGGCGACCAGCCGGTTCGGCGAGCTGCAGCAGCGGCGCGGCACCCTGGAGGATGAGATCCGGGCGCTGATGCGGACCCGGGACGGTCAGGTCGGCGAACTGGACACCAAGATCGAACACGCCGGTACCGAGCGGGAGACCATCGCCGCCAAGATCCCCGAGGCCCTGCTGGCGGCGTACGAGAAGACCCGCGCCAGCAAGGGCGGGGTCGGCGCCGCCGAACTGGTGCACGGCCGCTGCAGCGGATGCCGGCTCGACCTGAACGCCGCCGACCTGCGGGCGTACGCCGCCGCACCCGCCGATGAGGTGCTGCGCTGTGAGGAGTGCGGCCGGATCCTGGTGCGCACCGCGAACTCGGGCCTGTAGTTTCGCCCCCGGTACTCCGCCCCGAACACCAGCCTGACGAAGGAGAGCAACGATGCCCATCCGTCCTGCGCCGATTCTCCAGACCGTGCCTCCGGAACTGGCCGAGGGGCTGGAGCGACTCCGGGCCGAGCTGGGCGTCCCCGACGGTTTCCCGCCGGAGGTGACCGCCGCCGCCGAGCGGGCCGCCGCCGCACCGCGGCTGCCGCAGACCGATCGGACCGATCTGGAGTTCGTCACCATCGACCCGCCCGGTTCGATGGATCTGGATCAGGCGCTGTTCATCGAGCGCGACGGCAGCGGTTACCTGGTCTGGTATGCGATCGCCGACGTGGCCGCCTTCGTCGATCCCGGCGGCCCGATCGATGCGGAGGCGCACCGCCGCGGGCAGACCTTCTATGCCCCGCACCAGCGCACCGCGCTGCATCCGCCGGAGCTGTCGGAGGACGCCGCCAGTCTGCTGGAGGACCAGGTGCGCCCGGCGCAGCTGTGGCGGTTGCCGGTCGACGAGCGCGGCCAGTGCACCGAACCGAGTGTGCAGCGGGCGCTGGTCCGCAGCCGGGCTCGGTTGACCTACGAGCAGGTGCAGGCCCAGCTCGACGACGGCACCGCCGGGGAATCGTTGCAGCTGCTCAAGGAGGTCGGGCTGTTGCGCGAACAGGTGGAGCGCGAACGCGGCGGGGTCAGCCTGAACATTCCCGAGCAGGAGGTGCACGTCGCCGACGACGGCTCCTGGGTGCTGGCGTTCCGCTCCACGCTGCCGGTGGAGGGTTGGAACGCGCAGATCTCGCTGCTCACCGGGATGGCGGCCGCGCAACTGATGCTGGCCGCCAAGATCGGCATCGTCCGCACCCTGCCGCCGGCCGATGAGGGCTCGCTGCGCAAGCTCCGCACCACCGCCCGTGCGCTCGGCATCGACTGGCCGGCCGAGATGGACTATCCGGAGTTCGTGCGCAGCCTGGATCCCAGCAGGAGCAGGGATGCGGCGATGATGTACGCCTGCACGACCCTGTTCCGCGGGGCCGGGTACGCGGCCTTCAACGGCACGGTACCCGAGCAGGCGCAGCACGCCGCGCTGGCGATCGAGTACGCCCACTGCACCGCGCCGCTGCGCCGGTTGATCGACCGCTACACCGGGGAGATCTGTGTCGCGATCAGTGCGGGGGAGCCGGTACCGGAGTGGGTGACCAGCGAGCTCGACGGGCTGCCCGAGACGATGGCGGCCTCGGACCGGCGGGCCAAGCAGTACGAACGCGGCATCGTCGACCTGACCGAGGCGCTGGTGCTCTCGACCCGGGTCGGGCAGCAGTTCACCGGCACCGTGGTCAGCATCGACGACGACGGGTCCAGGGGCCGCCTGGTCGTCGCCGACCCCGCCGTCGAGGCGAACGTGACGGGGAAGCAGCTGCCGCTGGGCGAGCAGGTCACCGCGACCCTGGTCAAGGCGGATGTGGCCAAGGGTGAGGTCCGCTTCGAGGTGGGCCCGGGGCAGGTTCCTCAGTCCGCCTGAGTCCCGGCGGGGGTGAAGAGTGCGGCGGTCATCCGCCGCACCCAGGTCTCGGGGTCCTCGGCGGTGTACCGCGGATCGAGTGCCCCGTTCAGCCAGAGCGTCGCAAAACCATGCACCATGGAGAATCCGACGAGCCGCACGGTGTCGATCCGCTGCTCGTCGGCGACCTGGGCGGCGCCTGAGTCGAGCCGTGCCCGGGCTGCTGCCATGGCGGCGACCAGCGCCGGATCGTCGGTGTGCACCAGGGCGGCGTCGAACATCACCGGATAGTGGCCGGGGTGATCGAGGGCGAACCGGACGTAGCGAACCGCCTGTCCCGCGAAATCCTGCACACTCTCGCCGAGTGCGGCCGCCAACCGCTCGAAGCCCTGAGCGGCCAGGGCGGTGAACAGCCCGCGCCGGTCGCCGAAGTGGTGCGCCGGAGCGGCATGGGACACCCCGGCAGCGGTGGCCAGTCGGCGCAGCGTCACCCGATCCGGGCCCACCTCGGCAACCATGGCTGCGGCGTGGTCCAGCAGCTCGGCCGGCAGATTGCCATGGTGATAGCTCGTTCCCGATGGCGTCATGGCGGCAACCTAGATCGGAAACTTGACACTGGCAAGTTCGGTCGTCGACACTCAATCTAGTCAATGTCTAGATTCGGGGAGTCCGATCATGGTGCCGTTGCTCATCCTGCTCGTGACGACCGGTCTCGCCCGGCTGGTCGGCTGGCTCGGGTATGCACCGCTGGACGGTTGGAGCGCGGCCGTGGCCCTCGGGCTGGCCGCCATGTTCCTGGTCACCGGGTCCGCCCACTTCACCCCGGCCAAGCGCCGGGGGATGGTGATGATGGTCCCGCCGGTGCTTCCGCGGCCGGAGCTGTTGGTGACCATCACCGGCATTCTCGAACTCGCCGGTGCGGTCGGCCTGCTGGTCCCGCTCACCCGTAGCCTGGCTGCGGCCTGCCTGGCGCTGTTGCTGGTGGTGATGTTCCCGGCGAACTGGCGCGCCCAGACGAAGTTCAGGCAGAGCCCGATGGTCTCGATGCCGCTGTGGGCGCGGACGCTGACCCAGGTGGTCTTCCTGGCCGCCTGCCTCGTGGTCGTCGTCGGGTGACAGTGGATTGGTCGCGCGGTCGCCGCCGCCCTAGAATCGTGCCCAGACGAGGCAGCCAGGCGATCGCGGCACCGATGGTGTCGAGGAAAGTCCGGACTCCACAGAGCAGGGTGGTGGGTAACGCCCACCCGGGGTGACCCGCGGGCCAGTGCCACAGAAAACAGACCGCCCCGGCGTTCGCGCCGGGGTAAGGGTGAAAAGGCGGTGTAAGAGACCACCGGCACCCCGGGTGACCGGGGTGGCCTGGTAAACCCCACCCGGAGCAAGACCAGACAGGCAGCGTTCGAGGGTTGCTCGCCCGAGCTGCCGGGTAGGTCGCACCAGGCCGTTGGTGACAACGGTCGCAGATGGATGATCGCCCTCGACAGAATCCGGCTTACCGGCTGCCTCGTCCTCCATCTCAGGGCAGGGTGAGGATCTCCGCACCGTCGGGGTTGATCACCACGGTGTGCTCCCACTGCGCCACCCGGGAGCGGTCGGTGGTGAGCACGGTCCAGCCGTCGTCCCACATCTCCCAGTCGATGCCGCCCAGGGTGATCATCGGCTCGATGGTGAAGGTCATCCCGACCTCGATCACATCGTCGAACTGTGGCGCGTCGTAGTGCGGGATCACCAGCCCGGAGTGGAATGCGGTGTGCACCCCGTGCCCGGTGTAGTCACGCACCACGCCATAGCCGAAGCGCTTGGCGTACGCCTCGATCACCCGGCCGATCACGTTCACCTGGCGGCCCGGCCTGGCCGCGCGGATGCCGCGCATCATCGCCTCGTGGGTGCGCTCCGAGAGCAGTCTCGATTCCTCGGAAACCTCGCCACAGAAGAAAGTGGCGCAGTTGTCGCCGTGTACGCCGTCGAGGTGGGCGGTGAGGTCGATCTTGACCAGATCGCCGTCCTCGAGGGGCCGCTGGTCGGGGATCCCGTGGCAGATCACCTCGTTGATCGAGGTGCAGATCGCCTTCGGGAAACCGCGGTAGCCGACGGTCGAGGGATAGGCGCCGTGATCGCAGATGAACTCGTGCGCGATCGCGTCCAGCTCGTCGGTGGTCACCCCGGGGGCGACGTGCCTGCCGGTCTCGGCCAGTGCCTGCGCCGCCAGCTTCCCGGCCGCGCGCATCTTCTCGATGACCTCCGCCGACTGCACGTTCGGCCCGGTGTAGGGCTCCGGCCGGTCCTTGCCGACATACGGCGGACGCGGAATGCGCGCCGGGACGGGGCGGACGGGGCTCACCGGATACTGTTGCACTACGGTCACGGCAGCGATGATATGCCGTTCCACCAGCCGGCCAGCGGTCGGCGAACAGGGCCGATGAGAAGGAGCAGGATGAGCGAGCGCGAAGACCTCTGGTACTACAACCTCAAGACCCGTCAGGTCGAACACGGCGACGGCGGCCGGGCCGAGGATCGCCTTGGTCCGTACCCGACCAAGGAGGCCGCACAGAACGCGCTGGAGACCGTCCAGGAGCGCAATGAGGCCTGGGACGACGACCCGAAGTGGAACGACAAGGACGAGTGACCTCTGCGGGGTTCATCTCCAAAGGCTCATCTCGACACGCAGTCCCGGCTCCGCTTCGCTGCGCCGGGACTGCTACTCGATGAGCGTCACTGACCGGCGCGGAGCTGATCGATCGCCACGGCGGCGGCCTGGGCGCCGTCCGGGGCGCCGGTCGCGACGGTGACCAGCAGGCCCAGCGATTCCGGCTGCCCGGCATCGACGACGATGATGCTGACCCGCCCGGGCGTACTGCCGGTGAGCTCGTAGTCGCGACGCTGGGCCGCCCGCGCTCCCGCCACCTGGGTCGGATAGGCCTTGCCGGCCGGGGTGAGCATTCCGCTGGTCAGCGGATTCCGGGCCCGCAGGCAGGTCTCCACCGCCGGTACCGCCTCCTCGGGCGATTCGAAGACATCGTCGAGGCGCAGTGCGGCCACCACGATGGTGGCCTCGGTGGTCTCGCCGACCACGACATCGCTGGCGAACGGCACCCGCGACACCTCGCCGGGGCGCCACGCACCGGGGGTCCGGGTCGTCAGCCCGCCGCCGTGCAGCCAGCCGTTCTCCGGGTAGGTGGCCCGATGGGTGGGCTCGCCACCGGTGCAGTACGCCGGCGCCTCGATCAACCCGACCGGCTGCGCCTTCGGCGCGCCACCCCCGGCAGCCTCGGTGAACGGGGCCTCTCGGCTCAGCACGATGCCGGACACCCCGGCCACCGTGAGCACCACGACCACCGCGGCACCGACCAGCAACCGCCCGCGACGCGGCCGCGGCGTACCCACCGGGCGGACCTGGGTGGTCCAGCCCTCACCGTCCCAGAGCCGCTGCAGGCCGGAATTGCCCGCCGGGTCCGGGTACCAGCCGGGTGCCGCCATGGCACGCTCCTCTCCGGGGCTTCGGCTCGCTCGCTCAGCCGCCGTCATCTGAGATCGTAGGCCGCAGACCCGCGCGGGGGCAGCAATTCGGCCCGGTCGGCATCAGGTCGTGACCTGTAACGCGGTTGAAACACATCAGCAGGCAGACTTGGTCCCATGGACAAGCAGACCGAGTATGTGTTGCGGGCCATCGAGGAGCGGGACATCCGCTTCATCCGGCTCTGGTTCACTGACGTCCTCGGTTTTCTGAAATCGGTGGCGATCGCGCCGGCCGAGCTGGAGGGTGCCTTCGAGGAGGGCATCGGCTTCGACGGATCGGCGATCGAGGGGTTCGCGCGGATCTACGAGTCCGACATGGTCGCCCACCCCGATCCGGCCACCTTCCAGGTGCTGCCCTGGCGCAGCCACGACGCGGGCGGTGGCACGGCGCGGATGTTCTGCGACATCACCCTGCCCGACGGTTCGCCCTCCTACGCCGACCCGCGCTATGTGCTCAAGCGGTCGCTGCAGAAGGCCGCCGACCTCGGGTTCACCGTCTACACCCATCCCGAGATCGAGTTCTTCCTGCTGGAGAAGGGAACCACGCCCAACGGCGAGCCGATCCCGGTGGACAGCTCCGGCTACTTCGACCATGTGGTCTCCAGCACCGGCAGCGATTTCCGCCGGCAGGCGATCACCACGCTGGAGCAGATGGGCATCTCGGTGGAGTTCTCCCACCACGAGACCGCGCCCGGGCAGCAGGAGATCGACCTGCGCTACGCCGATGCGCTGTCGATGGCCGACAACATCATGACCTTCCGGGTGGTGGTCAAGGAGGTCGCCGAGCAGGCCGGCATCCGGGCCTCCTTCATGCCCAAGCCGTTCAGCGACTACGCCGGTTCGGGGATGCACACCCACATGTCGCTGTTCACCGGCGACACCAACGCCTTCTACGACGCCGGTGAGGACTACCGGCTCTCCAAGACCGCCGAGCATTTCATCGCCGGCGTGCTGCGGCACTCCGAGGAGATCACCGCGGTCACCAACCAGTGGGTGAACTCCTACAAGCGGCTGGCGTTCATGGGCGGTGAGGCGCCCAGCTACGTCTGCTGGGGCCGCAACAACCGTTCTGCGCTGATCCGGGTGCCGCTCTACAAGCCCAACAAGGGTTCCTCGGCACGCTTCGAGCTGCGCTCCATCGACCCGGCCTGCAATCCCTACCTGGCGTACGCGCTGATCATCAACGCCGGACTGGCCGGGGTCGAGGGTGAATACGAACTGCCGGAGGAGGCCGAGGACGACGTCTGGTCGCTGACCGAGCGGGAGCGCCAGGCGCTCGGTATCCGGCCGCTGCCGCGGAACCTGGACGAGGCGATCCGGGCGATGGAGAACTCCGAGCTCGCCATCGACACCCTGGGCGAGCACGTGCACGAGTTCTTCCTGCGCAACAAGCGCGCCGAGTTCAACGAGTACCGCGCCCAGGTCACCCCGATGGAGCTGTCGCGGTACCTGCCGCTGCTCTGACCCGAGGGCACCGCTCAGAACAGCGGCAGCCAATCCGACAGATCGGAGCGGCTGCCCGAGGCCCGCACCTTGCCGGCGCGGACCGCCTCGGCGAACTCGATCCGGCCGACGCAGAGCCGGACCAGGGTGAGCGGATCGCACTCGACGACATTGGGCGGGGTGCCGCGGGTGTGCTTCGGGTCGTCCTCCCCGGTGCCGCACTGCACGGCGGCGAACGGTGGGATCCGCAGCTCCACCGACTGGCCCGGGTGGCGGGTCGCGATCACATCGGCGAGGGTACGCACGGCCTCGGCGCGGCAGGCCCGCGACCAGCGCAGCGGACCCCGGTCCGGCAGTGATTCGACCAGGTCGTCGCAGTGGGTGACCAGTTGCACGCAGAGCAGCCGCACCAGATCCAGGGTGCGCATCGGATGCTGGTCGGTCTGCACCGCGGCCGGTGCCAGGTCGTCACCCAGTCGGGCCGCCAGCTCGGTGGCGTCCTGCCGGAAGCGGGTGGCCAGGCTCTCCGCCGTACCGTGCTGGGCCAACTCGACCGCCAGATCCTGCTGCCGGCGCAACCACGGGCGCAACCCGGTGAAATAGTCGTTCAACCCCGCCGGCCGGGCCGTGGTGGGCCGGTCCAGGGCGCTCAGCGCCGCCGCCTGCATCACCACCGGATAGGCCACCAGGACACCGACGTCCCAGCCCGGGCGTACCGTCGGCCGGCCCAGGTCGTCGGGCCGGATCAGGGACAGGAAGTCCGCGAGATATCCGGCCTGTTCGACCATGCCGGCGACAGTCCGGCGCTGGTGCTGCGCTCGTGCGATGACTGCCACCCCCTCAACGTAGTCAGGCCATGTTGCCACTCGGTTGCCAACGGGCGAACTTCGAGCGTCACGGACGCCACCCCGCCGCCGCGTCGGCGCCCAGTAGCATGCCGTGGGTGAGAGTCAGTTCGCTGACCGGAGTGTTGGCCCGCCGCGGTTTCCACGATGCCGCCGCGGCCGCTGAGCGGTTGCCGCAGTGGGGATTGGCGACCGCCGATCAGGATCTGCTGGTCGATCTGGCGGCGGTCTCGGCCGATCCGGATCTGGCCGTGGAGGGTCTGGACAAGCTGCAGCGGGCCCGCCCCGGTGTGCTCGCCGAGCTCGCCGCGGAACGCGCCTGGGCCCAGCAGGTGACCGCGGTGCTGGCGGCCAGCGCCGCGCTGCAACAGCATCTGGTCGCCCACCCCGATCAGCTGGAGGTGCTGCGTCCCCAGGCGGTACGCCGCAGCGCCGCCGACCTGCGCGCGGCGCTGCTGCGCGCCGTCGGCGCCGACCCGGAGGCCGCTGCCCCGGTCGCCGCCGACCCGGATCCCGAGTGCGCCGACCCCGGTGACCCGCTGCGGCTGGCGTACCGGGCCGAACTGCTGCGGATCACCGCCCGCGACCTGCTCGCCGCCGACGGTTACGAGGCGATGGAGGACGTCGCCGCCGAACTCGCGGATCTGGCCGATGCCACCATCGAGGCGGCGCTGGCGCTGGCCCGCCAGCAGGTCGGCCCGGACGCGGAGCGGGTCCGGCTCGGCATCGTCGCGCTCGGCAAGACCGGTGCCCAGGAACTCAACTACGTCTCCGATGTGGACGTGCTCTACGTCGCCGAACCGGCCGCCGTCCCCCCGGCCGGGACCGAGGAGGGGACAGGGGAGGAGCTGTCCGGCGACCGGGCGATCGAGGTGGCCACCCGGCTCGCCTCGGCGCTCACCCGGATCTGCTCGGCGCACACCTCGGCCGGCACCATCTGGCAGGTGGACGCGGCGCTGCGCCCCGAGGGCAAGGCCGGGCCGCTGGTGCGTACCCTCGCCAGCCACACCCAGTACTACGCGAAATGGGCGAAGAACTGGGAGTTCCAGGCGATGCTCAAGGCGCGGCCGATGGCCGGGGATCTGGAGCTGGCCGGCGAGTTCGTGGAGATGGTGCAGCCGAAGGTGTGGCGGGTCGCCGAGGCCGACAATTTCGTCGCCGAGACCCAGGCGATGCGTCGCCGGGTGATCGCCAACATCCCCAAGAGCCAGACCGACCGCGAACTCAAACTCGGCCAGGGCGGGCTGCGCGATGTGGAGTTCACCGTGCAGCTGCTGCAACTGGTGCACGGCCGCACCGACGAACGGCTGCGCACCCGCTCCACCCTGGCCGGGCTGCGGGCGCTGGTGGATCACGGCTACGTCGGCCGCTCCGATGGTGCCGAGATGGCCGAGGCGTACCGCTTCATCCGCTATCTGGAGCACCGCAGCCAGCTCTTCCGGTTGCGCCGGACCCATCTGCTGCCGACCGCCGAGGACGACCTGCGCCGCATCGGCCGACCGATCGGGCTCGCCCCCGACCAGGTCACCGAGGGCTGGCGGCGGCGGTCCCGGCGGGTGCTGACCCTGCATCGGCGGCTGTTCTACTCCCCGCTGCTGGAGGCGGTCGCCAAGATCCCCTCCGGCGAGGTGCGGCTCACCACCGACGCGGCCCGGGACCGGCTCGCCGCGCTCGGGTATGCCGATCCGCGCTCCGCGCTGGGGCACATCCAGGCACTCAGCCGCGGGATGAGCCGGCAGGCCGAGATCCAGCGGCAGCTGCTGCCGGCGATGCTCGGTTGGTTCGCCGAGGGCCCCAACCCCGATCACGGGCTGCTCGCCTTCCGGCAGGTGTCCGAGGCCCTCGGCGCCACCCCCTGGTACCTGCGCGGGCTGCGCGACGAGGGTGCGATGGCCGAACGGCTGGCGCGGATCCTGTCCTCCAGCCGCTACCTGGTCGATCTGCTGACCCGCAACCCGGAGATCCTGCAGATGCTGGCCGACGAGGCCGAGCTGACCCCGCGGCCGCTGCCGGTGCTGGAGCGGGAGATGCGGCTGGTCGCCGGCCGGCGCACCGACCCGAAGGAGGCCATCGACGCCGTCCGGGGCGTACGCCGCCGCGAACTGTTCCGGATCGGGGTCGGCGATGTGCTCGGGGTGACCGAGCTGGCCGAGGTCGGGCAGGGGCTCAGCGATCTGGCCTCGGCCACCATCTCCGCGGCGCTGCGGATCGCCGGCCGGAACCGGCCGGAGCTGACCATGTCGGTGATCGCGATGGGCCGCTGGGGTGGCCACGAGCTGTCCTACTCCTCCGATGCGGATGCGATGTTCGTGGTGTCCGACGATTCGGAGGAGGCCCGGAAGACCGCCGCCGAGATCGTCACCGACCTCCGCGCGCTGCTCGCCCGCCCGGGCCCCGAACCCAAGCTGGAACTGGATGTCGACCTGCGCCCCGAGGGCAAGGGCGGGCCGATGGTGCGTTCGTTGAAGTCGTACGCCGGCTACTACGGGCGCTGGTCCTCGACCTGGGAATCGCAGGCCCTGGTGCGGGCCGACCGGGGTGCCGGCAGCGACGACCTGGCCGACGAGTTGCTCACCCTGGTGGACCCGCTGCGCTGGCCCGAGGGCGGGCTGAGCCGGGAGCAGCTGTCCGAGATCCGCCGGCTGAAGGCCCGGATGGAGGGGGAGCGGCTGCCGCGCGGCGCCGATCCGAAGCGGCACCTGAAGCTCGGCCCCGGCGGCCTGTCCGATGTCGAGTGGACCGTGCAGGTGCTGCAGCTCCAGCACGCCGCCGCCCATCCGGAGCTGCGCACCACCCGGACCCTGACCGCGTTGGGTGCGGCCCGCGAGCTCGGGCTGCTGGCGGCCGAGGACGCCGACACCCTGGCCGAGGCCTGGACGATGGCCAGCCGGATCCGGGACCGGATCATGCTGGTCCGCGCCAAGGCCTCCGACTCGCTGCCCAATGACTCCCGGGAGCTGGCCGCGGTGGCCGAGCTGATGGGTTACGAGGCGGGGGAGGCCTCGCACCTGGTGGCCGACTGGATGCGCGTCGCCCGGCATGCCCGCTCGGTGGTCGACCGGGTGTTCTGGGGCGAGTAGGGCTCCCACTAGGCTCGCGAGCCATGAAGAAGACCCCCGGACCCGGCGCCGCCACCGAGGACAGCGGGGTGGTGATCCCCGCCGACGCCGAGGGGCGACGCTCCTCCAGCCGGCTCGGCCGCGAGGTGACGGCGGCGGCCCTGGACCCGGTCGATCCGGTGGGTGCCGCGGCGGCGCTGCGGGAGGTCGACTGGCGCAACGGCTATCCGGTGCACGCCCGCCGGCTGGTGGAGGCCGGGCTGGGGCGTACCCGGGATGAACTGGCGATCGCCGAGGCGGGCCTGACCGCCGTCCGGGACCGGCTGCGGATCACCACCGACTCCGGCGAGGCGCCGCTGGCCGAGGCGCTGGAGCGGCCCGCGGCCCGGCCGCTGCACACCCGCACCGTGCACGGCACCCAGGCGCCGGCCGAGGAGTTCAGCCTGCCGCACGCCGGCCGCCGGCTGACCGGGGACAAGCTGCTGGAGCGGCTGGCCGCCTGGGAGCGGTCCGGGATCCTCGAACCGTCGGCGGCCGACGCGGTCCGCGAGGTCGCCGCCCACCCGGAGTGGCTGGCGCTGCGCGGCCGGCGGGTGGTGGTCCTGGGTGCCTCGGCCGAGATGGGGCCGCTGCGCGCGCTGCTGTCCTGGGGTGCCGAGGTGGTGGCGGTGGACCTGCCGCGCCCGGAGTTGTGGCAGCGGCTGGAGAAGCTGGCGCGCTCCTCGGCCGGGGTGCTGATGCTGCCCGAGCAGCAGGACGGCCCCGGCGCCGACCTGCTGCAGGATCTGCCCGCGGTCGCCGACTGGCTGGGCGAGCTGGACGGGCCGCTGGTGCTCGGCAATTACGTGTACGCCGACGGGGCGGTGAACCTGCGGCTGTCCGCGGCCACCGACCTGCTCGCCACCCAGTTGACCGGGGCCCGCGACGATGTGGCACTGGCCTGGCTGGCGACCCCGACCGACGTCTTCGCGGTGCCGCCCGAGGTGGTCGAGGCGTCCGCCGAGGCGTACGACCATCGCGGCCTGCGCGCGTTCCGCCCGCTGATCAAGGGGGTCAGTGGTGGCCGATTGCTGAAGCGGAACCATCGCCCGGGTACCAGCCCGGGCATCGCGGACGCGATGATCCCGCAGCAGGGCCCCAACTACATCCTGGCGAAACGGCTGCACCGCTGGCGGGCCGCGGTGGCCCGCCGCGACGGGGTGGAGGTGTCGCTGCGGGTCGCGCCGCCGACCAAGACCCGCTCGGTGACCCGCAACCGGGCGCTCGCCGCGGCGTACGCCGGTGCGCACCATTTCGGAATCGAGGTCTTCGACCCGGCCACCTCGAACACGCTGATGGCCGCGCTCCTGGTGCACGATCTGAACACCGGCGGCTCCGCGCTGCCGGCCACCGCGGCGCCCTGGCAGCACGAGGCCGAAAAGGCGGTGCACGGGGGACTGTGGCGCGGGGCCTACGACCCGCGCAGCGCGCTGGGACTGGCGCTGGTGCTGGGCTGGGGCGCGGTACGCGGCTGAACCCGATGCCCCTGTGACTGGTGAGCTTGTTGGGACATAAGGGGTTCTGGAGGTTCAAGTTCCGGTTGAGGTTCAGGTTACTTAGGGGATGGTCGGGGATTCCCCTGATGGCCCGCAGAGCGCCGCCCGGTGCGGAACGACACCGGTGTAACTCCTAGTCAGGGCCGATTTCTTGGACTTCTTTCAGGTGCATCAGGACTCGCCGCGCGCCTAGCCTCGCAGCGTCCGCTTCCCCCAGCAGAGAGTTCGAGATGAAGTTTCTAGCCGGCCTGAGCAAGAGCGCCGTCGTCACGATGAGCGCCGTTGTGATCGGTTCGACCGCTGCCGTCACCGGAGCGGTGCTGTCCGGGCCCGCCGGGGCCGTGGACAACTCCAGCCGATCCGCCTACATCAAATCCGTCGCCCCCCTGGCCCAGGCGAACCAGAGCAAGTACCGCGTGCCCGCCTCGGTGGCGATCGCCCAGTCGATCCTGGAGAGTGACTGGGGCAAGTCCGGTCTGACCACCAAGGGCAATGCCTACTTCGGCATCAAGTGCTCCTCCAACATGGGGCCGTATGCCACCGGGTGCCTCTACATGAAGACCACCGAGTACGACAACGGCAAGTACACGACCACCTCGGGCTTCCGCACCTACAAGAACGCGCAGGACTCGTTCTACGACCACGGCTGGTTCCTGAGCAACAACAGCCGTTACGGCAACGCGTTCCGCTATCCGACCGATGCGAAGCGGTTCATCGCCGAGGTGGCCAGGGCCGGGTACGCGACCGACCCGAAGTACACCTCGCTGGTCGTCGGGCTGATGGACGACTACAACCTCTACCAGTACGACAACAAGGGTTCGAACCCGACGACGAAGCCGACCACCACGAAGCCGGCGCCGACCACGGCGAAGCCGACCACCACGAAGCCGGTGACGACCCGGCCGGTGGCGACACCGACCCGGTCCGCGACCCCGACGAAGACGGCGACCCCGACCAAGTCGGCGACCCCGACCAAGTCGGCCACCCCGACCCGGACCGCGACGCCGACGAAGACGGCCACGCCGACCGCGACCCCGAGCCGGACGGCGACCCCGACCCCGTCGGTGACCGCGACCCCGGTGAAGTCCGCCTCGCCGCGGGTGACGGCCACTCCGTCGAAGACCGCGACCGCGACCCCGTCGCCGTCCCTCGACCCGGCCAAGGTCCGGGCCCAGGAGCCGCAGGATCCGGCCAAGGCCGGTGCGCTGTCCCAGATGCCGAAGGTGAAGCCGGCCGCGGTGGTTGCCGCCAAGGTCTCACCGACCACGCCGGCCGCCCAGCCGTCGAAGGCGAGCGTCGGCGGTCTCGCCAGCACGGGCGTCTGAGTCCGCGAGTCAACCCCTGATGCCGATGCCGGCCCGGATCACCGGGCCGGCATCGCGCTGTCTCCGGTTGGGCGGGAATCCTTGCTCAGGCAGGGAATTCCTGGTGCAGTTCGTCGAGCAACCGCCGGTTCAGTTCGAAGCCGCGCGCCGCGGCGGCCAAGGTTTCGGCGCGCTGCGCGGCGGTCAGCGGCAGGGTGTCCAGGGTGGTGCGATAGCGGTCCTTGTATGCCTTCGGCTTCTCGATGTCGAAGGCATAGAAGGTGAGGACGGCCGGGTCGGTGCCGTAGTGCCGCTGGGTCAACCGCGCGATGATCTGGCCACCGGACAGGTCACCGAGATAGCGCACGTAGTGATGCGCGAGCAGGCCGGCCGGTCCGAGCGTCGCGAGCTCTGCGGCGTACGCCTCGGCCGCCGGCAGCACCGTGTCGAAGCGGCACCCGGCGGCCGCCTGGGCGGCCAGATCGGCGCGCAGGGCCGGCGTACGCTCCAGTCGCGGATCGAGCAGCGGGGCCAGCACCGGATCGTCGGCGTGGACGCGACAGGCATCCTCCAGTGCGGCATAGATCGGCAGTGACTGGGCGAGCAGGGCGACCAGCGCCTCGGTGCCGAGCTGGCCCGCGAGCAGGTCGGCCATGAATGGCGACTCCTCGGCGCGGGCATGGGCGTCGGCGGTGTGCTCGCGCAGGGCGGTGGACAGCGGCACGGTCTCGAGATCGGTCGGGGACTGGGACATCGGGCTCCTTCGGGCTTACTGTCTTCGAGGCTATGCCGAGCGGGGTGCGCGCGGATCAACCTTCTGATTGATCTGTGCCGCCGGAGCGGTAGCGTGCATCTGGGATGCGGGTGGTCCCGTCAGTTCTGAGCGATCGCTAAGGAGCGAGGATGATCGAGGAGGAAGGCTGGGCGTCGGTCCCGCTGGCGCTGGCGACCGACCTGGATCACGGCGGCCGCTGGTGGGCGCTCACCGCCGGTCAGCGCGAGTGGTTGTGGACCAATCCGGATGGGGCGATCGCGGCGGAACGACTCGAGGTGCGGCCCGGTGACGCATTCGTCGACGCGGGTGGTGCGGAGGAGTGTTTTCCCTGTATCCGTGGCAATCCCGACCATGGCGACGCCTGGACCCGGGTCTGGGACGGTGCCCGGGTGACGGCCCGTGCCGAGACCGATTTCGGGGTGCTCAGCCGGACCATCTCCGACCGCGACGGCACCGTGCGACTGGACTACCTGATCGAGCCGAACGAGGCCGCCTGGACCCGCGACGACGGCAGCCCGACGGCGCCGGTGACCGGGGCGGTGCACCTGTTGCTGCAGTTGTCCGAGGCCGCCGAACTGGTGCTGCCCGGTGCCGGGTCGATGCTGGTGCTCGATCAGCCCCGCCCGGGCCAGGCGACCGAAGCGGCCTGGCCGATGCTCGGCGAGACCGATCTGTCCCAGTTCGGCCCCGATGACGGCACCGCGCGCTGTGCCATCCTGCGCGGCCTGGCCGGGCCGGGTACGCCGGCCGAGGCGTACGTCCTCGACGGGGAGGCGATGCTGCACCTGCGCTGGCAGGCCGAGGATCCGGCCGCGGTCGGGCTGATGCTGTGGCGCAACCTCGGCGGCTGGCCGGCGGGGCACCCCTATCGCTCGATCGGGGTCGAGCCGCTGGTCGAGGCACCGGGCGCGTGGTGGCTGGAGATCACCGCGTACACCAGGTCCTGAGTCTCAGCCCGCCGGGGACGGCGCCCATTTCGTCCGCAGGCAGGTGAGCAGTTCCTCGACCAGCCGACTGGGTGGCCGGCCGGCCGGCCAGACGGCGACCAGCGGATTGCTCGGCTCCTCGTGGGCGAGGGGCAGCCACAGCAACGGCGCGTCCGCGGGCCGCGGCAGACCCGGTTCGAGCAGCAGGGAATAGGCGATGCCGCGCTCGACCAGCTCATAGATGCTCGCCACGTCGGTCAGCTTCCAGCGCACATCGGGGACCTCGCCGTTGCGGGCGAACTCGGCCAGGGCCCGTTCCAGGGCGGGTTCCAGATCGAGCAGCGCGCCGGCATGCTGGGCGAGATCGCGATAGCTGACCCGGGGCAGCGCGGCCAGCGGATGCTCGGTGCTGACCACCACCCGGCGGTAGCGATCGACCAGTGGCTCGAAGTCCAGTCCGGGCATCCGCTGCACATGGGAGACCAGGCAGACGTGCACGTGTCCGGCCAGTGCCGACTGCTGGAGCTGGGTGGCGGTTCCTTCGACGATTTCCAACCGCACTTGGGGATGCCGGCGATGGAACCACTCGATCAGGTCCGGTGCGATGTAGGTGATGTTGGCCCGGAAGATGCCCACCACCAGGCGCCCGGTGAGCTCCTCGCTGGTCCGGCCCAGCGTCGGCAGCTCGGCCACGTCGTCGCAGATCCGGCGGGCCTGCTGCCCGATCGCCCGCCCCTCCTCGGTGAGCGCGATGCCGTGGCCGGGGCGGCGGACCACCAGGGCGGTGTCGAGGGCGCGCTCCAACTGCGCGACGGCCAGGCTGACCGCGGCCTGGCTGACCCCGCACTCCCGGGCCGCCGCGCTCACCGACTCGCTGGCGGCGACCGCCGCGAAGTACTCCAGCTGGCGCAGCGTGGGCTCACCCATAAGTTTCTCCTAAGTGCCGCCTCAGAGGATTTAGTTTGTCAAATGAGTGGGTGGGCCACAACCTGTTGGAACATGACTTTCCCGGCTGGCAAAGGAGCCAACCATGACGTCCCAGCAATCGTCTGTCCTGTCCGACTCGGCCTCCTCGGGTGCGGACGAAACCGTCGCGGTGCCCCGGGTGATCACCCTCGGGACCGCCGGCGGCCCCCGCTGGTGGCGGGATCAGATCGGCCGGCCGCGGTTCGGTATCGCCACCGCGATCGTGCTCGGTGAGGACTGGTACCTGGTCGACTGCGGTACCGGAGCCTTCTTCCAGGCGGCCGCCGCCGGGCTCGATCTGGCGCGGCTGCGAGGGGTGTTCCTCACCCACCTGCACTCCGATCATGTGGTCGACCTGGCCTCGCTGCTGCTCTTCGCGCCGATCCATTTCCGCGGCCGGGAGGTGCCACCGGTGCCGATCATCGGACCGGGGGACCGGGGCAAGCTGCCGCCGGTCGCGAGCAGCGCCGCCAGCACGCCCCAGCCGGTCGCTCCGGACAATCCGACACCGGGCACCCGGGGCCTGGTCGACGGTCTGGTGCGGGCGTACGCGACCGACCTGAACGACCGGATCTTCGACTCCCTGGTGCCGACCCCCGATGCGCTGCTCCAGGTGGCGGAGATCGCCATCCCCGCCGAGGTGGGCTTCGACCCCAACGATGCCGTCGCACCGCCGATGGAGCCGTTGGTGGTCTTCTCCGATGAGCAGGTCGTGGTCAGCGCGACCCTGGTCTCGCACCACCCGACCGCCCCGGCGTACGCCTTCCGCTTCGATCTCGCCGGGGTGTCGGTGACGATCTCCGGTGACACCGCGCCGTGTGACAACCTCGTCCGGCTCGCCCGGGGCACCGATCTGCTGCTGCACGAGGCGATCGCGATCGAGCAGATGGAGCGGACCCACGATTCCTCACCGGCGCAGCGGGCCGCGATGGCGCACCACCGGCGGGCGCACACCACCCCGGCCGAAGCGGGCGAGATCGCCGAGCGGGCCGGCGCCCGTCGGCTCGCGCTGCACCACCTGGTACCCGCCTGGGCACCCGAGGAGGCCTGGCAGCAGGCCCGGTCGACCTACTCCGGGGAGCTGCTGGTGCCCGACGACGGCGAGACCGTCGAGCTCGCCGTCCGTGGCGCCGGGGAGGTCCTGCGATGACTCAGAGCGCTGCGACCACGCCCACCTCGGATCGGCAGATGCGCCGGATCCTGTTCTCCAGCTTCATGGGCACCACGATCGAGTACTACGACTTCATCCTGTACGCCACCGCGGCGGGCCTGGTCTTCAACCACGTCTTCTTCGCCGGGCTCGGGCCGACGGTCGCCCTGCTGGTCTCCTTCGGCACCCTGGCGGTCGGCTATCTCGCCCGGCCCCTGGGCGGGGTGATCTTCGGCCACATCGGGGACCGGGTCGGGCGCAAGAAGGTGCTCATCATCACCGTGTTGATGATGGGCATCTCCTCCACCCTGATCGGACTGCTGCCGACGACGGCGATGATCGGAGTGGCGGCACCGCTGCTGCTGGTCACCCTGCGGATACTGCAGGGGATCGCGGTCGGTGGTGAGTGGGGTGGTGCGACCCTGCTGGCCTTCGAGAGCGCGAAGAAGCAGAGCCGCGGTTTCGCGGCCGCGTTCGCCTACATCGGGGCACCGGCCGGCACCCTGGCCGGCACGTTGATCCTCAGCTGGATGTCGATGATGCCGCGCCAGGACTTCCTGGCCTGGGGCTGGCGGGTGCCGTTCGTGTTCTCGCTGGTGCTGATGGGGATCGGCCTGTTCATCCGCGCCAAGGTCAGCGATGCGCCAGTTTTCCAAGCCCTGTTGGAAAAGGCGGAGGAGCAGCCACGCGTTCCGGTTGCCGAACTGTTCACCCGGCACCCGCGGGCCCTGCTCACCGGCATCGCTGCCGCGCTGTCGGGCCAGATGACCCAGGGGATCATGGGGATCTGGGCGCTCACCTACGCGATCCAGCAGGCCGCGATCTCGCAGAGCGGGGTGCTGAACGCCAAGGCGCTGGGCACGATCGGCACGCTGACGATGGTGCTGATCGGCGCGCGGCTCTCGGACCGGTTCGGCCGGCGCCGGGTGCTGATCCTGGGCAACCTGCTCGCGATCGCGCTGGTCGTCCCGGTCCTGCTGCTGCTCCAGGCGGGCACGATGCTCGCGTTCATGGCCGCGATCCTGCTCGGCCTGAGCACCATCCAGGGATTCGTCTCCGGGCCCTACGGGGCGTACGCGAGCGAGCTTTTCCCGACCCGGGTCCGCTACACCGGCGCCTCGATCAGCTATCAGACCGCCTCAACGCTGGCCGGCTTCGCACCGCTGATCGCGACCGCACTGGTCGCCGGTGCGGGCGGGTCGCTGTGGTCCCTCGGTGTCGTCTGGGGTGGGGTGATCCTGATCAGCCTGATCGCGCTGGTGCTCGCCCCGGACCGCTCCCGGATCGAGCTGACCGAGTTGGACGCCCGGGTGGACGGTACGGGGTCGGCGGCGGTGGCCGCGGCGGATTCACGCCCGGATACGCAACGGGCCTGAGCCGGCGATCGTCGTCTGCCGCCTTGCACCACTTTGGTCAACAAAGTGGTGCAAGGTTCGTTCATGCACCATGCGTCTGGTTGGCCGGTGAGGTCATCGACGCCCTGGACGTCTTCGCGGAGCGAGCCGGGCGTCGAGGCTGAGTGCTCCTGCAACCTCAAGGGCAACACATCATCGCTCCGGCGTGCTGAACGAACGAGCCGGCTCCCACCAGATGGTGGGAGCCGGCTCCATGCTTCAGGTTCTTGCGGACCTGTCTGCGGACCAGGCGAAGTGCAGATGACTCCGACCAGCCAGGTCACTCACATGTCGTAGTACATCTCGAACTCGTGCGGGTGCGGGCGCAGCCGGATGGCGTCGATGTCGGCGCGCTTCAGGTCGATCCAGCTCTCGATCAGGTCGCTGGTGAAGACGTCGCCGGCGAGCAGGAACTCGTGGTCGGTCTCCAGCTTGTCCAGCACCGCGTCGAGCGAGGCGGGCACGGTGTTGATGTCGGCGTGCTCGTCCGGGGGCAGCTCGTAGAGGTCCTTGTCGACCGGCTCGGCCGGCTCGATCCGGTTCTCGATGCCGTCCAGGCCGGCGAGCAGCATCGCCGAGAAGGCCAGGTAGGGGTTGGACGACGGGTCCGGGCAGCGGAACTCGACGCGCTTGGCCTTCGGGTTGGAGCCGGTGATCGGGATCCGGATGCAGGCCGAGCGGTTGCGCTGGCTGTAGACCAGGTTGACCGGCGCCTCGAAGCCCGGCACCAGGCGGTGGTAGGAGTTCACCGTCGGGTTGGTGAACGCCAGCAGGCTCGGGGCGTGCTTGAGCAGGCCGCCGATGTACCAGCGCGCCAGATCGGACAGCCCGGCGTACCCGCCCTCGTCATAGAACAGCGGTTCGCCACCGTTCCAGATCGAGGAGTGCACGTGCATGCCGGAGCCGTTGTCGCCGAAGATCGGCTTCGGCATGAAGGTGGCGGTCTTGCCGTTGGCCCAGGCGGTGTTCTTGACGATGTACTTGAACTTCATCACATCGTCGGCGGCCTTGAGCAGGGTGTCGAAGCGCCAGTTGATCTCGGCCTGGCCGGCGGTACCCACCTCGTGGTGCGCCCGCTCCACCTCGAGACCCAGGTTTTCCATGTGCAGAACGATTTCGTCGCGCAGGTCACCGAAGTGGTCGGTCGGCGCGACGGGGAAGTAGCCGCCCTTGTACTTGACCTTGTAACCGCGGTTGCCGCCGTCCTCCTCGCGGCCGGTGTTCCAGGCACCCGCCTCGGAGTCGATGTAGTAGAAACCGGCGTTCTGCTTGGTCTCGAAACGCACGTCGTCGAAGACGTAGAACTCGGCCTCCGGGGCGAAGTAGGCGGTGTCACCGATACCGGTCGACTGCAGGTACGCCTGCGCCTTGCGCGCGATGTTGCGCGGGTCGCGGCTGTAGGGCTCCTTGGTCAGCGGATCGTGCACGAAGAAGTTCACGCACAACGTCTTCGCCTGCCGGAACGGATCGACGTACGCCGTCGTGGGGTCGGGGAGCAGCGACATGTCCGACTCGTGGATCTTCTGGAAACCACGCACCGAGGAACCGTCGAAGTTCAGCCCCTCGGAGAACACGGAGTCGTCGAAGGCCTTGGCTGGGACAGTGAAGTGCTGCATGACGCCGGGCAGGTCGCAGAAGCGGATGTCGACCATCTCGACATCTTCGTCCTTCAGATACTTCTGAAGGTCTTCGGCACCTTGGAACATGGTTTCCTCCATCGGAACGATTGCTGACTGCCCTCAACCTAGGGCGGTGGCGTTTCCGGTGCTTTGCGCAAATGTTTCAGCCGTGTAACAACCAACGGGGGCTCCGCCCGCGCGCTGCAGCGGGGGGGGGGCTCCACCACCGGGGGCGTGCGCCAGGACATGCAGTAGTCGCAGGTTTCCATGATCAAACCCAGTGGGACTGGGTTTGTCGGGGCCTCGAGATCGACTACTGCATGTCCCAGCGTTCGCGGTTGCGGTCAGCCCTCGCGGATCGTCATCTTCTTCAGCTTGTCACCGGCGACCTGGAAGGTGAACCGGCTGCGGCCGTTGGCGTAGTTGCTGCGCCAGTCGCCGATCACCACGAGGTCCTCGCCGTCGGTGGAGACCTCCTCGGGGGAGAGGGTGCCCTCGGAGCCGATGAACTCCTTGTCGCTCCAGCCCTTGATCTGCTGGCGGCCGGTGAAGGTCCGGCCCCAGTCGTCGACGGCGCCGTCGTCGGTGAAGGCGTCCAGGAACGCGCTCTCGTCGTGCCGGTTCACCGCCTCGATGAACGAGGCCACGGGCTCGGGAATGGTCGGTTCGGTCATATCTGTCTCCTGTCGTTCGGATCTGGTGATCAGCGGGTGGTGTAACCGCCGTTGGCGAAGACCGTCTGGCCGGTGATCCACCAGCCCGGACCGGCCAGGAAGAGCACCAGCGGGGCGATGTCCTCGATCTTGGTGAGCTGGCCGCCGAGCGCCTGCGACTTGTGGAACTCGACCCGCTCCGGGGTCTCCTGGCCGTAGAAGAACGGGGTGTCCATCGGGCCCGGGGCGACCGAGTTCACCGAGATGCCGCGCTCGGCGAATTCCTTGGAGGCGGCCCGGGTGAAGTGCTCGACCGGGCTCTTCCCGCCGGCATAGGTGGAGTAGCCGTCGGTGAAGGCGGCCAGCAGGGCGGTGACGATCGTGATGACCTTGCCGTTGTCGGCCAGCTGCTTGCCGGCCTCCTTGATGAAGAAGTACGCCGCCTTGGAGTTGATGTCGAACATCGAGTCGTATTCCTCCTCGGTGGTCTCGACGATCGGCTTGCGCAGCACCTTGCCGACGGTGTTCACCGCGACATCGAGCTGCCCCAGTGCCTCGGTCGCATCGGTGAACAGCTTCTCGACGTTCGCCGGCCTGGTCAGATCGCCGGAGAGCACCACGCCGCGGACGCCGGCCTGCTCGATCTCGGCCAGGGTCTTCTCGGCCTCCGGCCTGCTGGAATCGGAGTTGTAGTGGATCGCGACGTTCGCACCGGCCCGGGCGGCCTCCCGGGCGATCAGTCCGCCGAGGTTCTTCGCGCCACCGGCGATCAGCACGTTCTTGCCCTTGAGAGTGTGTTCGGCCATCTTGGTCTCCCTCGTATAGCTGTGTGATGCAACGCTATATCAGCGCTACAGACGCTAATGTAGCACCATGACAGAGGATGTCCGAAGCGATACACGAAGCCGGTTGTTGAATGCCGCGGCCGACCTGATCGCCGCGTCCCCCGGCGAAGAGGTGTCGCTGCGGGCGGTCTGCGACGCGGCCGGGGTCAAGATGCCGACGCTCTACCACTTCTTCGGCAGCAAACAGGGCCTGATCGACGCCGTCATCGAGCGCGGTTTCGACATGTATCTGGGGGCCAAGGCCGCCGCCGAATCCTCCGGTGACCCGATCCAGGATCTCCGCGCTGGCTGGGACTCCCATGTCGCCTTCGGGCTCGCGAACCCCGGCTTCTACACCCTGATGTACGGCAAGGTGCGGCCCGGATACTCTCCCGCGGCCCAGGCCCGGGCCAGCGACATGCTGCGGGCGATCACCCGGCAGGCGGCGGACCAGGGCCGGCTGGTTGTCTCCGCCGAGCAGGCGGCCGCCCACGTGCTGGTCACCAACATCGGGGTGACGCTGCGCCAGATCGTGCTGGCCCGCGCCGATCGGAAGCTGTCGGTCGGCGTACGCGAGGGAGCGATCGCCGCCATCACCGGCAGTGCCCGGTCCGAGGATCCGCAGGTCGCCACCCGCTCGCTGATCGAACGGGCGGCCGCGAACCCCGAGGTGCTGGGCCCGGCGGAGACCCGCCTGTTCATCGAATGGGCGCAGCGCCTGGACCGCGCCTGATCCGCGCACCGGGGGCGGGTGCGGGCGCCCCGGTAGACTCGCCCCGTGAGCGCGCCGACCGAATCCGTGGAAGCCTGGCCCGGAGAAGAACTCGGGCTGCCCGAGGCCGGCCGCGGCTCGTTGGCCAGCTGGCGCGCCCGTATCACCGCGATCGTCCTCGACTGGGCGATCTGCTCGGTGGCCGCCTGGGCGATCTTCGGGCCGCTGGCGATGCGTGGCGGCAGCTGGCGCTCCTTCACCACTCTCGGCCTGTTCTTCGTGATGTCGACCCTGCTCACCACCTTCATCGGTGGCACCGTCGGCCAGCTGATCACCCGGATCGCGGTCGTCCGGCTGGACCACCAGCCGCTGGGCTTCCTGCGGGCGCTCGCGCGGGCGGTGCTGGTCTGCCTGGCGCTGCCGGCGATGGTGATCGGTGCGCACCGCCGCGGGCTGCACGATCTCGCCGTCGGCACCGTCGTGGTCAACCGCCGCTGAGCGAACTCTCACCCACCGATCCGGCGGAACCGCGCCACACCGGGCGTACCGACCCCTCCTTTGACAGACTGGTCAGGTGACCGGACTCCGACTGCCGCTGGCCCTGGCTGGGGTGGCGTTGCTGCTCACCGGCTGCGCCGGTCAACCCGGTCAGGTCTCCCGCTCGGCCTCCGATGCCGGCGGTCGCAGCGTCGTCGGGATGGCCCGGCGCAGCGACGGTTCGCTGGTGATGGTCACCGCCTGGTGTCTGGGGGAGCGCACCGAGGAACCGCGGATCGCCACCTGGGACGGGCGCGTCGGCGAGGAGTTGTACGCCGCCAGCGGACCCAGCAGCGACCCGGTGACCGTGCACGAGGTGGGGCGGCCGGCGCCGGGTTTCACGCTGCGCAGCAACCGGCCGCTGCCGACCGGGCGGACCCTGGTCGCGCACAACGCGGGGGAGCGGCAGGAGCTGTTCCGGCAACGCGCCTATCCCTCGACCGTGGCGGTGTTCAATCTCGGTGACCTGCCCACCAGCGACGACCCGGTACCCGAACAGCTGATCACCGGGGAGCGGCAGCGGACCACCGCGGAGTTGCTGATCGCCGGCAAGTGCGCGAACGGCTGAGCGTCCCGGTCAGTCCCGGCTGGCCAGCTGGAGGTGCTGGGCCATCACATAGTGGTGGTGCAGCACCGCGATCCGGCCGGCCTCCTCGTCGCGATTGCGGACCGCGTCCAGGATCGGGGTGTGCAGCGCCACGATGCCGTTGATCGCGGCGGGTTGCAGCCACTTCGGCACGGTCCCGTCGCTGATCCAGGACCGGTATTCGTAGTTGATCAGCGTCTCGTGGATGCTCTCGTAGATCGAGGACAGATAGGGATTGTGCCCGGCTCGCACCAGGGTGGCGTGGAAATGGGTGTCCGCGCTCATCCAGGCGGCGGTGTCCCCGGCATTCGCGATCATCTCCTCTAGCGCGCGCTCACCGGCCGCCACCTCGTCCTCGCTGCCGACCTCGATGGCCCGGGTGATGCCGACCGTCTCCAGCCAGAGCCGCAGATCGGCCAGCTGCCCGACCGACTGCTGGTTGAGATTGAGCATCAGGTCCACCGAGGCGGCCAGACTGAACTCGGGCTTGCGGCGCACGTACGCCCCGGAGCCGCGGCGGGACTCCACCAGCCCCTTGACCACCAGGATCCGGATCGCCTGGCTCACCGTGGGTCGGCTGGTCCCGGTCAACTGCACCAGGTCCCGCTCCGAGGGGAGCCTGGTGCCCTCGGTCAGGCAGGCAGTGACGATCAGCTGCTCGATGTGACCGGCGATCTCGTCGGCGGAGACCGGTTCGCCCTCGGGTCGCTCGGCGAGGCGACGCAACGGCTCCCAGATCTCCGCCCCGTCGACGTTCTTCACCCGGACCATCGGCTCAGCCTATCGCCACCAGGGCAACGATTGCGGGCATCGTCACCCGACCAGCTCGGTGAACGCGGGGGCGGCATGGGTGATCCGCCCGCCGACCATGGTCAGCTCGCTGCGCAGCTCCCGCAGCTCCTCGATCGAACAGCTGAACGGGTCCATGGTCGGTACGCAGAGGTCGGCGTCGAAACCCGGTGCGAGCCGGCCCCGGGTGTCCTCCTCGCCGCTGAACCAGGCGCTGTCGCGGGTGTACGCCGCGATCGCGTCGAAGCGGGAGAGCCGGTCGTGCTCCGCGCGCCGGGTCCGTCGGTCGATCGACTCACCGGACACCAGCCAGGCGATCGAGGTCCACGGATACCAGGAGTTGGCGCGGGTCCCGTCGGTGCCCGCGCCGATCTGGATCCCGAGCCGCTTCATCGCCCCGATCGGCGGGGCGGCGTCGGCGCCGTCCTGACCCCACAGATCCACATAGTCGGCGCCCTGCAGCACCATCCGGTTCTGCACCTGGATCCCGGCCCTGAGCGCGGCGATCCGGCGCAGGTTCTCCTCCGAGGCCTCGTCGGCGTGCACGATCGACCAGCGCAGCTCGCTGACCCGGCCGCCGCTCTCCCGGTCGACGAGTTCCCAGGCGTCGAGAATCCGGCTCAGGGAGTTGTTCAGCACCGCATGCACCGACAACCGCCAACCGTGCTCGACCGCCATCCGGCAGATCTCGACCAGTTCGGAATGGGCGTCGTCGGCGATCGTGAAGTCGGGGTCGAAACCCTCGAAGTCGTGGCAGGCCATGTGAGGCATCTCGCCGAGCCCGGCGATCTTGAGCATGCCGTCGCCGAAGTCCGGCTGGGAGAGCAGGGTGAGCTGCTCATAGTCGTGCACCTCGTCCCCGCGGCTCCAGGCGCAGATGTAGAGCCGGAAGCGGACCCCGAGCCCGCCACGGCGCCACAGTTCATAGAGCGCGTCGTAGTCGTGCGGGGTGACCTGGAAGCCGCCGGCGTCGACGACCCCGGTCAGGCCGTGCGCGGCGAACTCGCTGGTCATCGCCGCCGTCGCCTGCACCGCCGTCTCCAGCGGGAGGTCCAGGGTGAGCGCATTCGGCCGGGCGTACGCCGCCGGGCCGCGTACCTCACCGGTGAGCCGGCCGTCGTCGTCGCGCAGGAACTCGGCCCCCGGTGGGGGCTGGGTGTCATCGTCCCAGCCGACCGCGGCGAGTGCGGCCGAGTTCAGCACCGCCCGGCCATAGAGCTCCTGCAGATAGACCGGATGCACCGGTGCGATCTCGTCAAGTTGTTCCCTGGTTGGCATTCCGGCGTCGCTGAACTGTCGCTCGTGCCAACCACCGATCACGCTGATCCACTCCCCGGGGGCACGCGCGGCGACCGCGTCCCGCACACTGGCCAGGGCTTCCGCCTGGCTGCGGATGCCCTCCCACTGCAGGCAGGTGCCCCACCCGACCCCGCCGCGCACGGCGTGGATGTGGGAATCGTTCAGCCCCGGCAGGACCGAGCGGCCGCCGAGATCGATCGTCCGGGCCGCGGTCTCGGCGAGCGCCGCGAGCTCCTCGTCGGAACCGATCGCCAGGACCCTGCCGTCCCGGATCGCGATCGACTCGGCTGTGGGCACCTCGCCGTCGAAGGTGGTGATCCGGGCGTTGCGGAGAACCAGGTCCGCGTTGACTTCTTGGTTCATGGTTGGCCCCTTGAACTGCCTTGCTGGGTGTGCCGACTAGTTGTCGAAGTTGTTCTTCCGGCCTTCGCGCACGTAGTCGTTGGAGTTGCTGATGTGGTCGCGGCCGTGGTGGCTGCCGGCGCCGGCGACGTGGCCGAACATCTGGATGCCGAAACCGCCGTCCAGGTCGTTGACGATGCGCTGCTTCCAGGGCCGGCGGACGATCTGGGTGGTCAGCCGGCGCAGGGTGCGCGGCTGGGTCATGATGTGGTCCGCGATCGTGTACCCGCGGGCGATCAGGTCCTCCCGCGGCACCACCTCGTTGACCATCCCGTAGTCGAGTGCCCTGTCGGCGTCGATCGCCTCACCGGTGAGCAGGGCGTACGCCCCGCGTTTGGTGCCGAGCACCTCCAGGAAGGCGCTGTGGATGCCGTCACCGGGAACCGAACCGATGTTGTAGTGCAGGTCGAAGAAGACCGCACCCTCGGCGGCCAGGGTGATGTCGCACATCAGCACGATCTCGCTGTGGAAGCCGGATCCGTTGAACAGGCCGATGGTCGGGATCTCCAGATCGTTGACCAGCGAGCTGACGTTGATCCGACCGTCCTTGTAGGCGTATTCGTAGGCCCAGTGGGGCAGGTCGTCCGGCTCCAGCTGGAAACCCTCCGGATCGGAGTCCATCATGAACTCCTCGCCCGAGCCGGTGAGGATCAGCACCTCGTTCTTCGGATCGGCGCCGACGACCTTGAGCATCTGGCCGAGTGCCCGGTGGTTCTGCACGCTGAGCTGTACCGGGCCGCCCTGGGTGTGCATCTCCACCAGCAGGACGCCGTCGTCGCGGCGGGTCATCTTGAAGAAGTCCTTGAAGAACTCGCTGTACTCGTCGAACTCCGGGGTCGGGAGAAACTCCTGCAGAGACATGCGATTTTCCTTTCAGGACTGGGATTCGTCGGACTCGGCGGTCTGCGGTTCGAGCGTCAGTCCCGAGGAGGCGGCCTCGACCGCGAAGAGGGACAGGAAGTCGTCATCGCGGTAGCCGCGGCCGATCGCGGCCTGCAGCAGCTGGAAGACGCTGCCGGCCAGCGGCATCGTCACCTCGTGCTCGCGCGCGGCGGCCAGGCCGAGATCGAAGTCCTTGCGCAACAGCTCGGTGGTGAAGGTCGGGGTGAGATCCAGCGACAGCATGTCGGGGGTGCGCCGGCGCACCCATTCGGTGCCCAGCACGGTGTTGTTCAGGAACTCCAGGAACGCCGCGCGCGGCACCCCGGCCTTCTCCGCCAGCGTGGTGACCTCGGAGACCGACTGGACGATCAGGCCGAGGTAGAGGTTGTGGCAGAGCTTGACCAACCGGGACTGCTCGTCCTCACCGGCGTGCACCGACGCCTTGCCGATCGCCTCGAGGTAGGGGCGTACCTTCTCGTAGGTCTCCTCGGGTCCGGAGGCGACCATCACCGAGGTGCCCTCGTCGACCATGTGCGGGTTGCCGCTGATCGGGGCGGCGAGGAACTCCGAACCGGCCGCGACCACGGCGTCGCGGATCTTCTTGGAGGTCTCGGTGTTCACCGTGGAGCAGTCCACGATCACCTGGGGCTTGTTGGATCCGCTCAGCAGGCCGTTCTCACCGAGCACGACCTCCTCCAGGTCCTTCGGGGTGGACACCATCACGAAGACGACATCCTGATCGGCCAGCTCGCCGATCGTGTCGGCCACGGTGGCGCCGTCGGCCTGCAGGGCCTCGGCCTTGGACCTGGTGCGGTTCCAGACGGCCACCTTGTGCTCGGCGGCGAGCAACCGCCGCGCCATCGCCGATCCCATCCGGCCGGTGCCGAGCCAGCCAAGCGTGTGTGCAGTCACGGTGTGCCTCTTCCTCAAACATCGTTGTAGTGGACTAGCCACAATGGTAGAGGCCGCACACGGCTAGTCAAGAGCAGCGTAGAACTGACCGTCTGGGAATTGGCTTGTCCCGCAGGATTTTGTGCCCGCGATACCAATGGGGGCGCGGGATATGTGCTCGGTCTCGGCGTCGAGAGACGCCTAAAATGGATAAGCCACTCAGGACTCGACCAGCTCGGCCACGGCCAGCCAGTCCTCCTCGAGCTGGTCATGCTCGGCCTGCAACCGGTCCGCCTCGGCCTGCAGTTCGGCGAGCCGCTGGTAGTCGCTCGCCGCCTCCGCCATCTGGCCGTGCAGGGCGTCGATCCGCCCCGACAGCCTGGCCAGCTGCTGTTCCAACCGGGCCAGGTCCTTCTTCGCCTGGCGCAGTGCGGCCGCCGACGGCCCGGCCGGCGCCGACGGTTGCGCGGCCGCCGAGCGCTCGGTGCGCTGGGGACCCGATTGCGGACGACTGCGGCGATGATCCAGATACTGCTCGACCCCACCGGGCAGCAGCACGCAGCTGCCGTCACCCATCAGCGCATAGGTCACATCGGTGACCCGCTCCAGGAAATAGCGGTCGTGGGAGACCACGATCAGCGTGCCCGGCCAGGAATCGAGATAGTCCTCGACGACGGTCAGGGTGTCGATGTCCAGGTCGTTGGTCGGCTCGTCGAGCAGCAGCACATTGGGTTCGCTCATCAGCAGCCGGAGCAGCTGCAGCCGGCGCCGCTCACCGCCGGAGAGGTCACCGATCCTGGTGGTCAGCCGGTTGCCGGTGAAGCCGAACTCCTCCAGCAGCTGGGAGGCGCTGGTCTCCCGCCCGGTGGCCAGCTTGGTCTCGGCCTTCAACCGGTTGACGTTGTCCAGCACCCGGTCGCTGTCGTCCAGTTCGCGGACCGCCTGGGTGAGGTGGCCCAGCCGCAGCGTCTTGCCCTGTTTGACCCGGCCGGAGCCGGGGGAGAGCTCACCGGACAGCAGTTTGAGCAGGGTGGTCTTGCCGGCGCCGTTCACCCCGACCAGCCCGATCCGATCCCCGGGGCCGATCGACCAGTTCAGGTGGTCGAAAAGCACCCGGCCGTCGGACCCGGGCGCATCGGGCAGGGCATAGCTCATCTCGGTCAGGTCGAAGACATCCTTGCCGAGCCGGGTGACCGCGAACCGTTCCAGGGCGAGCTTGTCCCGCGGCGGCGGGACGTCTTCGATCAGCCGGTTCGCCTCCTCGATCCGGAACTTCGGCTTGGAGGTGCGCGCGGGGGCACCGCGCCGCAGCCAGGCCAGTTCCTTGCGGACCAGATTCTGTCGGCGGGCCTCGTTGGCGGCGGCCTGCCGGGAGCGTTCCGCGCGGGCCAGGGTGTACGCCGCATAGCCGCCCTCGTAGGCGTCCACGACGCCGTCGTGCACCTCCCAGATCCGGGTGCAGATCGCGTCCAGGAACCAGCGGTCGTGGCTGACCACCAGCATCGCCACATCGCGCTGCTGCAGGGTACGCAGGTGTTCGGCGAGCCAGGCGACGGCCTCCACGTCCAGGTGGTTGGTCGGCTCGTCGAGGACCAGCAGGTCGTGCTGGCCGAGCATCACCGCGACCAGCGCGGTACGCCGGCGTTCACCGCCGGAGAGACGGCCGAGCTCGGCGTCCAGGTCGATGTCGGCGAGCAGGTGCTGGACCACGCCGCGGCGGTAGCTGTCGGCAGCCCAGACGTGGTCGGGCTGGCCGTCCACGATCACCTCGCGGACGGTGGCGCTGGGGGCGTACGAATCGACCTGGTCGAGGCTGCCGATCGACACGCTGCCGGTGCGGGTGACCCGCCCGGAGTCCGGCTCGATCCGGCCGGTCAGCGCACCCAGCAGGGTGGACTTGCCGTCGCCGTTGCGGCCGACGACACCGATCACATCACCGCGGCCCAGCCCGACCGAGACCTCATCGAGGATGGTCCGGGTGCCATAGACCTTGCTGATCTTCTCGGCGTTGACGAGGTTGGCTGCTGGCACGAGGAACCAGTCTAGCCGGGGTCAGCGGCCCCGCATGCCCTTGCGGGCGCCCTTCATGTTGGTCGGCATCGGGCCGCGGGGGACCGGCACCTTCGGGCGGACCGCGTCGATCGCGCGGAGCCGGTTGCGGACGTCGGTGACCTGATGCGCCTGCAGCGTCTTCGGCAGCTTCTTCACCGCGTTGGCCAGCTTGTCGTTCGACACCTGGCCGGGCTTGTCGCCCATCTGGAAGGTGGAGATGACCACCCCGGAGATGAACTTCTCGTGCTTGCGCTCCTCGCTGGCCAGCAGCTGCTTGGCGCGGTTCGGGTCGCCCTCGGAGACCAGCACGATCCCGCCCGGGCCGATCGCCCGGTGCACCACATCCTGGTGCTTGGTGGCCGCGATCACCGGATCGTGCACCCACTTGTTGCCGAGCATCTGCAGCGCCACCTCGGCCGAGCCGACCTGGCCGGCGTACCGCTTGAAGGTCGCCTTCTTGGTGCGGTTGGTGAGCAGCAGCAGCGCCAGCAGGATGCCGAGCATGATGCCGGTGAGCACGAACATGATCCAGGAGAAGACCGAGCCTCCTGCGAACAGCAGCGCGATCACCACGGCCAGCACGATCGGCACCGCGAAGGCCCCGAGCAGCAGCCAGGGCAGCGGTTCGTCGTACTCGTGGGTCAGCTGGTACGCCCGGCGGATCTGCCGGAACCGGCCCATCTCGTTGGGGTCGGTGGTCGTGCGGCGGCGTTCCTTCGCCGCCCGGCGCGCGGCCCTGGCGTCGGCCTTCGCCTGTGCCTGGGCCTGCTTCGCGCTCTGCTTGTCGGCCATGGTCTCTCTCTGGTCGTGGTTCCTAGGCGGTACGCCGGGTGTCCCGAGCGCTCAGGGCCTCACGATAGAGCCGACCGGCCCGGTAGGACGAACGCACCAGCGGCCCGCTCATCACGCCCGCATAGCCGATCGCCCGCGCCTCGTCGGCCAGCTCGGTGAACTCGTCGGGGGTGACCCAGCGCTCGATCGGGTGGTGCAGCTGACTCGGGCGCAGGTACTGGGTGATGGTGATGATCTCGCAGCCGGCGTCGTAGAGGTCCTGCAGCGCCTGGCTGACCTCCTCGCGGGTCTCGCCCATGCCGAGGATCAGATTGGACTTGGTGACCAGGCCGGCAGCGCGGGACTGGGTGAGCACGTCGAGGGAGCGCTCGTAGCGGAAGCCGGGGCGGATCCGCTTGAAGATCCTCGGCACGGTCTCCACGTTGTGGGCGAAAACCTCCGGCTGCTGCTCGAACAGCTGCTGCAGCAGCTCGGGGCGGCCGTTGAAGTCCGGCGCCAGCATCTCCACGCCGACGCCCGGGTTGAGCTCGTGCACCTGCCGGATCGTCTCGGCGTACAACCAGGCCCCCAGATCGGGCTGGTCGTCGCGGCAGACGCCGGTGATGGTGGCGTACTTCAGGCCCATCGTCTGCACGTTCTCGGCCACCCGCAGCGGCTCACCGGTGTCGTAGGCCTCGGGCTTCTTCGACTCGATCTGGCAGAAGTCGCAACGCCGGGTGCAGGAGTCGCCACCGATCAGGAAGGTGGCCTCGCGGTCCTCCCAGCACTCGAAGATGTTGGGACAACCGGCCTCCTGGCAGACCGTGTGCAGGCTCTCGTCCTTCACGAGTTTCTGCAGTTCGCGGTACTGCGGCCCCATCTTCGCGGTGGTCTTGATCCACTTCGGCTTCTTCTCGATCGGGGTCTGCGCATTGCGCACCTCGAGCCGGAGCAGCTTGCGTCCTTCGGGCGTTACAGTCACCCCGCCATGGTACGCCGAGTGTCCCGGTGGTACGCCGGGCGTTCAGTTGACATCGCGACGGGCGAACACGAGGCCGCCGACCGCGACGACGGCGGCCATGATCAGCAGCCAGCCGAAACCGGCCAGTGCGATCGGGGAATAGTCGAAGTAGAGATCGACCCGCGGTGCGCTGCCCGGCATGTGCGGCAGACCGTCGACCGGGGCACGGGTGAGAAGGAACTGCCCGAGCACCCGCTCCGGGCCGAACCAGTCATCATGATCGGTGTTCATGGAGTTGATCAACCAGGCCTGCGTCATCATCAGCACGAGGTAACCCAGCAGGATGCCGAGCGCGCTGAGGGCGCTCCGCCCGATGATGGCGGCCACCAGGCCGAGGATCGCGAAGCTCGCCGCCGTGACCGCGATCCGCACCGCGAGTCCGACCAGTTCCTGCAGCGTGCTGCCGGATCCTGGTGTCCGCAGGTGCTGCAGGCCGAGCAGAACCAGGGCGAACAGCAGTGCGAAGCCGAAGGACGGCAGGGCCACCGTCACCACCTTCGCCAGATAGACCGGGACCCGCCGTGGCGTGAACGTCAGCCAGGTGCCGAGCACCCCGCTGGAGAGTTCGGAACCGGCGTAGGAGGCCGCGGTCCAGTAGGCCAGCGCCGAGGCGAACAGGTCGACCACCATGAGCGTGTTCACCCCATCATTCATGTTCATCGCCGGGCGCGGGACCTGGTCGTAGAACCGATTCGGGGTGCCGGTGGCCCACCCGATCAGGACGATCAGGACCGACGCGGTGAGCGCACCGATCCAGGTGACCGGGCGGGTCAGGAAGCGCTCCAACTCCGGGCGCAGCAGGGTGTTCATACAGACCTCCAGGGACCGGTGACGAAGGGTTCGGGGGTGCTGGTCAGCTCGAGGAAGCGTTCCTCCAGCGAGGTGCGGATCGGGTGCAGCTCCTCCACCCACAGGTCGTGCGCGGCCAACTGCCGGGTGATGGCGACCGGCGGCAGGTCACCGGTCACCTCCAGGCCGCGGGGGCGTACCGCGACGGCCCACCCGTGCTTTCGCAGCACCGCCGCCGCGCGGTCCGGGTCGGTCACCCGCACCCAGCTGCCGCTCAGCCTGCCGCCGAGCACCTCGGCCAGCGGGCCCTCGGCGACCGCCCGGCCGGCGCGGATCACGGTGACCGAGTCGACGACCTGCTCCAGTTCGCCGATCAGGTGGCTGGAGACCAGGACCGCCCGGCCCTGATCGGCGAGCGCGCGCATCGTCTGCCGCATCTCCCGGATGCCGGAGGGGTCGAGGCCGTTGGTCGGCTCGTCGAAGATCAGCACCTGCGGATCCTTGAGCAGGGTGGCGGCGACCGCGAGTCGCTGCCTCATGCCGAGCGAGTAGTGGGCGTACGGGTCCCGGGCGCGTTCGGTGAGCCCGACGTGCTCGAGCACCGCATCGACGCGATGAGCGGGCTGACCGATCGAGGCGGCCAGCAGCCGCAGGTTCTTGCGGCCGTCGAACTCGTTGAAGAACCGGGGCCGCTCGACGATCGCGCCGACCTGACCGATGATCTCCGGCAGCTGCTGCGGCACCGGGCGACCCAGGATCCGCATCGTGCCGGCGTTCGCCCGGACCAGACCGACCAGGCCGCGGATGGTGGTCGATTTGCCGGCCCCGTTCGGGCCCAGGAAGCCGTGCACACCGCGGTGCGGGACGCGCATGGTCAGTCCGTCGAGGGCCAGCCGGTCGCCCTGCCGCCCACCGAAGCTCTTGACCAGCCCATCCACCTCGATGGCCCACTGGCCGGTGCCGCTCTCGCTCATGGTCACACCACGCATTGTGCGCGCCGAAAGGTTCTGTCCGTCGGTCGATTGGTTCCACCCACCGGGTGGCCCGCTAGGCTGGTGCCCCATGTGCGGCCTGGCTGGAGAGATCGCGTTCCACCGAGCAGCCGACGTGTCCGCGGTTGCCGCGATGACACGACGGTTGGCCCCTCGCGGCCCCGATGGACAAGGGGTCTGGTCGCAGAACCAGGTCGCCCTCGGTCATCGTCGGCTGTCGATCATCGACCTCAGTCCCTCCGGCACCCAGCCGATCCACGACGCCCAGCTCGGGTTGACGATCGCGTTCAACGGCTGCATCTACAACTACCGGGAACTGCGTGCCGACCTGGCCGGGCGCGGCCATCGGTTCGCCTCGCACTCCGACACCGAGGTGGTGCTCAAGGGGTACGCCGAGTGGGGCCCGGCGGTGGTCGACCGGTTGCAGGGCATGTTCGCGTTCGCGATCGCCGAACGCGATTCCGGGCGGGTGCTGCTGGTCCGTGACCGGCTCGGCATCAAGCCGCTCTACTGGGCCGAGGTCGATGGCGCGATCCGCTTCGCCTCCACCCTGCCCGCGCTGCTCGAGGGCGGCGGGATCGATGACACGGTGGACCCGGTGGCGCTGCAGCACTATCTGAGTTTCCACTCGGTGGTGCCCTCGCCGCGGACGATCCTGGCCGGGGTGCACCGGTTGCCGCCGGCGACCATCATGACCATCGAACCCGACGGTCGGCGGCAGGAACAGACCTACTGGGAGGCCGATTTCAGTCGCGACGACGCCCGCAGCGACTGGAGCGAACGCGACTGGGAGGACGCGGTGCTCGCATCGCTGCGCACCGCGGTCGAGCGCCGGCTGGTCGCCGATGTCCCGGTCGGCTGCCTGCTCTCCGGCGGGCTGGACTCCTCGCTGATCGTCGGGCTGCTGGCCGAGGCCGGCCAGCACGGCCTGAAGACCTTCTCGATCGGCTTCGAATCCGCGGGTGGCCAGGAGGGCGACGAGTTCCGCTACAGCGACATCATCGCCCGCGAGTACGACACCGATCACCACCAGATAAGGATTTCCGCCGATCGGATGCTGCCGGCGCTGGACGGTGCGATCGAGTCGATGAGCGAGCCGATGGTGAGCCATGACGTGGTCGCCTTCTATCTGCTCAGCCAGGAGGTCAGCAAGCACGTCAAGGTGGTGCAGTCCGGGCAGGGCGCCGATGAGATCTTCGCCGGCTACCACTGGTATCCGCCAATGGCGGCGGCCGCCGACGGGGATGTCGACGACGCCCTGCGCCGCTACCAGAAAGCCTTCTTCGACAGGGATCGCGCCGGTCTGGATGCACTGATCGCACCGGACTGGCAGATCGGGGCGTACGCCGCGGAGGACTTCGTCCGGGACCACTTCACCGCACCGGGGGCCGCGACCGCGACCGACCGGGCGCTGCGGCTGGACACCCGGGTGATGCTCGTCGACGATCCGGTGAAGCGGGTCGACAACATGACGATGGCCTGGGGGTTGGAGGGCCGGGTGCCGTTCCTGGACCACGAGCTGGTCGAGCTCGCCGCCACCTGCCCGCCGGAGCTGAAGACCGCCCACGACGGCAAGGGGGTGCTCAAGCAGGCGGCCCGCCGGGTGATCCCGGCCGGGGTGATCGACCGGCCGAAGGGCTATTTCCCGGTACCGGCGCTGACCCATCTGTCGGGGCGGCCGCTGGAGCTGGTCCGCGATGCGCTGCACGCGCCGGCGGCCAAGGAGCGTGGGTTGTTCCGACCGGAGGCGATCGACGCGCTGCTCGCCGCACCCAACGAGCGGCTGACACCGCTGCGCGGGAATCCGCTGTGGCAGATCGGCCTGCTGGAGTTGTGGCTGCAGCGGCACGTGGACCGAGCCGGTGAGGGTGCGGCCAACCCGGACGGAATCGGCGCGTGAGCAGCGCTCCCGTGGAGACCGGACGCGATGTGGTGCTGGATCTCGGCTGGGGGCGGCTCGTCTTCGGCAACACCTTCGCCAGTCACGACCAGCTCGGCGATCTGCTCCGCGACGAGGCCACCGGACGCCGCGACTGCTGTGTCTATCTGCCCGATGCGCACGTGTTCATCGCGCAGCATCCGCAGGAGTTCTTCATCGACCCGAGCCTGACCCATCGGCTCACCTTCGGAGCGGAACAGCAGGACCCGGGGTACGCGGAATTGCCTGCCCTGCTGGAGATCCGGCCGGCCCGGGACCGCGACGACCTGGCCGCGATGAACGCCATCTACGGCCGTTGCCAGATGGTGACCGCCGATATCGACGGGATGGCGCGGCAGCTGGACACCGAGCAGGTGCTCTATCTGAACGCGGTGGACAGCACCAGCGGCCAGATCATCGGCACGGTCACCGGGGTCGACCACGCGGCGCTGTGGGGGGACCCGGAGCGCGGTTCCAGCCTGTGGTGCCTGGCGGTCGATCCGCAGGCCACCGTCCCCGGGGTCGGGGCGGCGTTGACCCGGGCCCTGGTCGCGGCCTTCGCCGAGCGGGGGCTGCGGCGGATGGACCTGTCGGTGCTGCACGACAACACCGCCGCGATCGGCCTCTACGAGCGGATGGGCTTCGCCAAGGTGCCCGAGTTGGTGGTGAAGCGCAAGAACGCGATCAACGAGCGGCTGTTCGCCGGCGGGCCACCGGAGGATCTGGACGCACTCAACCCCTATGCCCGGATCATCGCCGACGAGGCGCTGCGGCGCGGCATCCGGGTGATCGTGCTGGACGCCGGGACCGGCTATCTGCAACTCGAATACGGCGGGCGGACGGTGATCACCCGCGAGTCGCTGTCGCAGTACACCACCGCAGTGGCGATGAGCCGCTGCGACGACAAACGGGTCTCCCGCCGGGTCGTCGAGGAGGCCGGAATCCGCGTACCGCAAGGAAAAGTGGCGACCTTCGACGAGGCGGACCACGAGTTCCTCGCCGAGGTCGGCACGGTCGTGATCAAGCCGGTACGCGGTGAGCAGGGGGTCGGGATCACCGTCCGGGTGACCACCGACGAGCAGTTGGACACCGCGCTCGGTCGCGCCGGTGGTCCCGGCACCGAGGTGCTGATCGAGGAGCATGTCGAGGGTGAGGATCTGCGTCTGGTGGTCATCGACGGGCAGGTCGCGGCAGCCGCGGTACGCCGGCCCGCCGAGGTCGTCGGGACGGGGGAGCGGACCGTCCGCGAGCTGATCGAGGTGCACTCGCGCCGCCGCTCCCGTGCCTCCGGTGGAGAATCCCGGATTCCCCTTGATGAGTTGACGATCGCCACCGTCCGCGAGGAGGGCTGGGAACTCGACGACGTGCCCCCGGCCGGGGAGCGGATCCTGGTCCGCCGGACCGCGAACCTGCACACCGGCGGCACCATCCACGATGTCACCGACCAGGTGGCACCGGAGCTCAAGGAGGCCGCGGTGACCGCGGCCCGGGCCATCGGCATCCCGGTGTCGGGGGTCGATCTGCTGGTCCCCGATGTGCGCGGCGGTGACTACGTCTTCATCGAGGCCAACGAACGCCCCGGCCTGGCGAACCACGAGCCGCAGCCGGTGGTGCAGCGCTTCCTGGACTATCTGTTCCCGGCCAGCGTGGCCCGCTGACATCGTCGTTCGCTCTGCCGGAGTGCCCCGTGAACCCTTGACAGCGTGAACCGGGTGCGCCGAAGATGGGGCCCGCAGGGACCAGACGCCAAGACATCCTGCGCGGTCTTGGTGTGCCTGTCAGCAGGTGGCGCGCTCGGCCGCTCAGCCCGCTGACAGAGAGGTCAGAGCATGTCCTTGGCAGCCACACCGGCGCCCCCGACGACGATCCGGGGCGTGCACGACGTCATCCAGTTCACCAACTCCCGGCCACGGATCAGCGGTCGGACCGGAGTCATCTGGTGGCTGGCGCTCGCAGGTCTGTTCCTCGACGCCTTCTCCAATTCTGCACTGAGCGCCGGTCTGGCGCCGATGACCAGGGACCTCCAGCTCTCCGCCGCGCAGGTCGCGCTGCTCACCTCGATGGCCTCCTGGATCTCGATCTTCTTCAATCCGATCGGTGGCTGGCTGGCCGACAGGTTCGGCCGGGTGATCCCGATCGTGGCCGCCAAGGTGCTCTACGTGATCGGTGCGGCGCTGGCCACCTTCGCACCCAGCTTCGAACTGGTCGTCGCCGGACGGTTCTTCGTCGGTGCCGCCTACGGCATGGACTTCGCGATCGCGATGGCGCTGCTCGGCGAACTGACACCGAAGAAGTTCAGCTCCCGGATCAACACCTGGCAGGGAATCTGGTACACCGCGGTGACCAGCAACCTGCTGCTGGCGCTGGCCTTCTACAACCTGGACGTCGGCGACGCGATCTGGCGCTATGCGATCGGTGCCACCGGGGTCGTCGCGATCCTCCTCTTCGTGCTGCAGTTGACCTTCCTGGTGGAGAGCCCGGCCTGGCTGGCCCGGCACGGGAATCTGGAGCGAGCCGCCGAGTCGATGACCAAGATGTATGGTCAGCCGTTCGTCGCCGCACCCGAGGGCGAACGACTGCCGATCATCAATCTGGCCAACAAGGGCATCCGCAACGTGCTGCTGATCTTCCGCGGCATCTATCTGCCCCGGACCGTGTTGGCCACCACGGTGCAGCTCGGCCAGTCCATCCAGTACTTCGCGGTCGGCTGGTACCTGCCGGTGATCAGCCTGGCGATGTTCGGCAACGACTTCGTCTCCGCCACCACCGGCACGATCGTGTTCAACCTCTTCGGCATCATCGGCGGTTTCGCATCCCCATGGATCGGGAAGAAGCTCGGCCTGCGGCGGGCCTCGGCGATCGGTTTCACCGTGGTGTTCGTGCTGCTGGTGATCCTCGGCCTCGGATTCCAGAAGATGCCGCTGTGGTTGGCCTTCCTTGTCCCGTCGCTGTTCATCCTGTTCCACTCCGGCGGCCCGGGTGCCAACGGCAAGTCGATCTCGACCCTGTCCTTCCGCAGCGAACTCCGTGCCGGTGCCAACGGGCTGATCGGAGCGATGGGCGGCCTCGGCGCAGCCCTCGGTCTCACCGTCTTCCCGATCTTCCGGGAGAACTACGGACTCGGCAACACCTTCCTGATCCTCGCCGTCGTGCCATTGATCGCCGCCATCATCTGCTGGGTGGTGCGCTGGGAACCGACCCGCGCCGCGGTCGACGTCGATGAAGAGGCGGACGCGCCCGGCTTCAGCGACGAGCCGACCAGGACGAAGGTGATGTGAATGCCGGAGGCGATCCTCTCCATCGACGAAGGAACCAGCGGCACCCGAGCGGCGATCGTGGACGCCGACGGCCGGACCCACAACGAGCACTACCAGCGGCTGACCACCGACAGCCCGGCACCCGGTCTCGTCGAACAGGACGCGGCCCGGATCCTGAGCGCCACCCGCGACGTGCTCACCGCCACCTGGTCAGAGCACGACCCGACCCGGCACCAGGTGGTCGGGGTGGCGGTCAGCACGCAGCGGGCCACCGCCGTGCTCTGGGACACCGTCACCGGTGAACCGCTCACCCCCGCGGTGGTCTGGCAGGACACCCGCTACGCCACCGAACTGGCCGAGGCGTACGCCGACAGCTGGGACGAACGGCTGCGCGCCCGCACCGGTCGACCCACCGGGGTGCGCTCGCCCTACCTGTGGGCCGCGCACCAGCTGCGGGAGAACCCGCGCGTCTGTCAGGCGTACGCCGACGGCCGGCTCGGATTCGGGACCATCGACACCTGGCTGATCTGGAACCTCTCGGCCGAACGGGCGCTGGTCACCTCGGCCACCAACGCGACCGCCGGGGGAGCGCTCGACCTGCGCGAGTTCTGCTATCTCGAGGATTGGCTCACCACACTGGGATTTCCGCCCGAACTCGCCCCCCGCCTGATCGACGACGCCGCGCCCGTCGGCACGCTCGATGCCGAGCTCGTCGGCCGGCCGCTGCCGATCCTGGCGGCCGTCGGTGACCAGCACGCGGCGCTGGTCGGGCTGGGTTGCACCCACAGCGGCGATGCGATGGTGGTGCACGGCACCGGCAGCTTCGTCGACCTGTGCACCGGTGATGACTGGCCGGCAGCGGAGTCGGCACCCGACGGCACGCTGGTGCTGACCGGGTGGCGGGCGGCCGGCCGATCCAGCTACACCCTGGAGACGTTCGCGGCCGCCACCGGGTCGGCCCTCAGCTGGGCCTGCGACCGGCTCGGCTGGTTCGACTCGCCTGAACAGATGACCGAGATCGCTGCCAGCGTTGCCGATTCCGGCGGGGTCACCTTCCTGCCCAGCATCACCGGGATGCGCAGCCCGGTGATGGCGCCGCACGCCCGTGGCGCGTTGCGCGGGTTGAGCACCGCCACCACCGCGGCGCACGTGGCCCGGGCGATGGTGGAGGGGGTGGCGCACTTCGTCACCCAGGCCAATGAGGACAACGTCTCCACCGCCGCGGTGCGCCCGACGCGGATCAACGTCGGCGGCGGGCTCGCGGCCAGCGACCTGCTGCTGCAGGTGCAGGCCGACCTGATGGGGATCCCGGTGCATCGGGTGCGCGGCGCGGCCAGCGCCAGCCTCCGCGGGGCGGCGTACCTGGCGGGCAGCCAGCTGCCCGGCTGGCCGGCCCTGGGCGATCTGCCCGACAACACGCTGCGGGTCTTCGAACCCAGCATCTCGACGGCCGCCCGGCAGCGGGCCCGGTCCGCCTGGCGGGCCGTCGTCGACCAGGAAGTCCAACTCGGACGAGAGGAATCATGAAAAGGATCAGTCTTCCCGGGCGCCGGGAGAGCCGGCAGGCGAGAGAACTCGTGCTGGATCGCCCGGTGCCGTTCGACCGCAGCACCAACCTGGACCGGTTGGCCGCCGAGAGCTTCGACGTGGTCGTCGTCGGCGGTGGGATCACCGGTGCCTACACCGCACTGGACTGTGCGCTGCGTGGCCTGCGGGTGGCGCTGGTGGAGAAGGACGACTTCGCCAGCGGCACCTCCTCCAAGTCCTCCAAGATGGTGCACGGCGGGCTGCGCTACATCGAACAGGGCAACCTTCCGCTGGTCCGGCATTCGCTGCTGGAGCGGCAGCGGTTGCGCGACAACGCCCCGCATCTGGTGCAGCGACTGCCGTTCATGTTCCCGGTGCTGGCCCGCGGTGGTGCCCTGGACCCCCGGCTGGCCAGCGGGTTCGAGGCGTTGCTGTGGTCCTATGACGCGGCCGGTGGCTGGCGCGAGGGCCGCCTGCACCAGCGGTTGTCCCGCAATGAGGTGCTCGCCCGCTGCCCGACGCTGCGGGCCGAGGAACTGCGCTACGGATTGCTCTATTTCGACGCCCGCACCGACGACGCCCGGCTCACGCTCACCGTCGCCCGGACCGCCGCCCTGCACGGTGCGTGCGTGGTCAACCATGCCCGTCTCAGCGAGGTCCGCCGCAGCGGGGGACGGATCAGCGGGGTCGAGGTGCAGGCCGAGGATCGCACGATCACCGTGCCCACCCGGTGCGTGGTGATGGCGACCGGGGTGTGGTTGCGGGACTTCTCCGCGGCCGGGCCCGAGGCCGAGGTGCCACCGATCCGGCCCGCCAAGGGCGTCCATGTGGTGCTCCCGTGGCGGTTGATCCGCAATGACTGCACGGTCACCGTGCCGGTACCGGGACGGACCCGGCGGGCCACGATCACCCGCTGGGGGGACTACAGCGTGCTCGGCACCACCGATGAGGACTACCAGGGCGACCTGGACTCGGTGCACTGCACCAGCGAGGAGCGGGATTTCCTTCTGGAGGGGGCGAATTCTGCCCTCCGGGTCGATCTGAAACCCGAGGACATCACCGGTTCGATCGCCGGCTGCCGGCCACTGATCGCCCCACCCGGCGGCAAGACCCTGGAGGTCAGCCGGAACCACGAGATCCGGACCGATCCCGATGGTCTGGTCACCGTCGTCGGTGGCAAGCTGACCACCTCCCGGCACATGGCCGAACAGACCGTCGACGCGGTCAGCGCGGTCCTGGATCGCCGGACCCGCTGCCGCACGCAGAAGGCGCCGCTGGTCGGCGGCGTCGGTTTCGACCCGCAGGCGTCCCAGGCCACCGGTGGGCTCGCCGCCCATCTGGGGGAACGCTATGGCACCGAGAGCCACTTCGTCAGCGAGCTGCTCACCGAACCGGGCGCCGATGACCCGCTGGTGGCCGGATTGCCCTACATCCGCGCCGAGGCGGTCCATGCGGTGCGCCACGAGATGGCTCGCACGATCGATGACGTGCTGTCGCGCCGGACCCGGGCGCGGCTCTATCGCCGGGACGCCTCGGCCGAAGCCGCCGGCGCGGTGGCCGCGATCCTGGGTAGCGAACTCGGGTTGGACCAGGCCGCGCTGGAAGCGCAACTCGCGGCGTACCGGAACTCGACCGAACTCGAACGCAACATCCTGATGGGAGTCCACGAATGATCAGCGCAGAAGCGATTCGCCGCGGTTACAACCACGGTCGATACACCGTCGGCGGACCGACCACTCCCGGTTGGGCGGTGCCGGACAGCACGGCGGGGGAGCACTCGCTGCAGACCGATCCGGTGGTCGTCCCCGACGAGGTGCTGGACGAACTGCGGGCCACGGGGGCCACCGTCGCGACCACCGAACGTGAACTGATCGACGGCACCCGGGACTGGTGGGCCCGTTCGATGATCGCCGAGACCTCGGGGAATCCCGCGACACCGGTCGGTGCGATCGTGCGGGTCGAGACCGAGCAGCAGGTGGTCGAGGTGCTCCGGATCGCCAGCAGCACGGGGATTCCGGTCACCGCCTCGGCCGGCCGATCCAATGTCACCGGTGCCGCGTTGCCGCTGCGGGGCGGGATCGTGCTGGACCTCTGCGCGCTCAACGAGATCACCGACCTGGACCGCACCAGCCAGATCGTCGAAGTCCAGGCCGGGATGTTCGGGGACGTCTTCGAGGAGCAGTTGCAGCAACAGGGATTCACCACCGGCCACTGGCCGTCGTCGTTCGGGTTGAGCACCGTCGGCGGATGGGTCGCCTGCCGCGGGGCCGGACAGTTGTCGACCCGCTACGGCAAGATCGAGGACATGGTGGTCGGGCTCGATGTCGTGCTGCCCGACGGCACCGAGCTGTCCCTGGGGCACAGCGCCCGCGCGGCCGTGGGGCCGGATCTGCGGGCCCTGTTCATCGGGTCCGAGGGCACCCTGGGGGTGATCACCCGGGTACGCCTCCAGGTGCACCGGCTGCCCAGCTATGCGCGGGCCTTCGCGTACGGCTTCGCCAGCTTCGCCGACGGACTGGAGGCCTGCCGGGAGATCATGCAGCGCGGCGCGACCCCGGCGGCGCTGCGGCTCTATGACGAGTTGGAGAGTGGCCTGCAGTTCGATCTGCCGGACACCAACGTGCTGCTGGTCGCCGACGAGGGGCCACAACCCCTGGTGGATGCCGGTCTGCAGATCGCCGAGGAGGTCTGTGCCGAGACCGGCACCCGGCTGGACGGGGACGCGATCTTCGAACGCTGGTTGGAAACCCGGATGGTGACCGGCAAGAGTGCCGAGGGGTTCAAGGCCGACCCGGGCTTCGTGTCCGACACCCTGGAGATGACCGGCCGCTGGCGGGATCTGCCGGCGATCTATGACGAGGTGATCGAGGCGCTGACGTCGGTGCCGGGTACGCTCGCCGGCTCGGCGCACCAGTCCCACGCCTACGTCACCGACGGCTGTCTCTATTTCTCGCTGCGCGGCAAGGTCGAACCCGAGCGGCGGGCCGACTGGTACCGGGCGGCGTGGGATGCGGCCAATGAGGTGGTGCTGCGGCACGGGGCCACGCTGAGCCACCACCACGGGGTGGGCCTGCTGCGCGCGCCCTACATGCGGGAGTCGCTGGGTGAATCCTTCGCGCTGCTGGAGACCATCAAGCGGGTCGTCGACCTGGACAACCTGCTCAACCCGGGCAAACTGGGGCTGTGAGCGGACTCGCGCAACTGCAGCAAGCGGTCCGGCAGCATCCGGTGATCGGTGTGCTCTACGGGGTGGACAGCCTGCCCGCACTGCTCGGCTCGGACTGCCGGGCGGCCGTGGTGGCGAACATCGATCTGCTGCTGTTGCCCAAGGCGCTGGAAGTGCTGACCCAGCAGGGAATCCTCAGCATCGTCAACATCGACTCGATCCCGGGGCTGGCCCAGGATCGTGGCGGGGTGGACTATCTGCAGGCGCTCGGTGCCGTCGGTGTGGTGTCGACGCGGGGCTCGCTGATGCAGCGCATCCAGCACGCCAAGCTGTTGGCGATGCAGAAGGTGTTCGTGACCGACCGTTCGAACCTGCCGCGTGCCCTGGACTCGGTCCGCACCTCCCACCCCGATCTGGTCCAGGTGATGCCGGGGCCGGTGGTGCCGCGGATCGATCCGGAGGATCTGCGGGTGTTCGAACCGTTCATCGTCTCCGGTTTCGTCACCGACGAGAACGACGTGCGGGCCGCCCTGACCGCCGGTGCGATCGGAGTGACCAGTCACAGCACGGAATTGTGGGCGGCTACCCGATCGCCGTAGCGGTCTGTGGTGTCCGTTCTGCAGGCCTACCTGGAAGCGGTGGCGAGCCGGTCGACGGACAACACCTGCCCGGGATGGACAACACCGAATGCTGGCGCGGGCCGGGATGGAGGGCGGCACGGGCGGCGTGGTACGCGCAGCGACGAGTCGAAGGGTCAGACGGTGAGGCCGTACTGCACCTGGTCGGTGGGGGTGGCGCGGGCGATGTCGGGGGTGCGCTCGAAATCCTGCCAGGACAGCAGTTCGGCGAGGAACGGGGTGATCCCGTCGGCGGCGCGGCGGACGCCTTCGATACCGGACCAGCCGTCGCCGAGTTCGCGGGCCATCGAGGTGACGCCGGCATCGGTGATCCCGCAGGGCACGATCCGGTCGAACCAGGTCATGTCCGGGTCCACGTTCAGGGCGAAGCCGTGCATCGAGGTCTTGTGCGCCACGCGTACCCCGATCTGGCCGATCTTGCGTTCCTCACCGCGCTCGTCGGCGGCCAACCAGACACCGGCCCGCCCGGCGACCCGGCCGGTCTCGATGCCGACCGAGGCCAGGTAGCGGATCAGCGCCTCCTCGACCCGGCGGATGTAGTCGACCACACCGATGTCCTCCGGCAGCTTCACGATCGGGTACCCCACCAGCTGACCGGGCCCGTGCCAGGTGATCAACCCACCGCGGTCCACGTCGACGACCGGGGTGCCGTCGACCGGCCGGTGCTCGGGTTGGGTGCGCCGCCCGGCGGTGTAGACCGGCGGATGTTCCAGCAGCAGCGCCACATCGCCGCGCTCACCCGCGGAGACCTGGGCGTGCAGCGTGCGCTGCAGGTCCCACGCCTCGGTGTAGTCGATGTGTCCCAACCACTGGAAATCGAGCATGTCTGCGAGTGTACGCCCGCAGCGGATGGGGGTTGTGCTGCGCCGGATGGACCGGAATAGTTGCACGTGCATCGACTTGTCGAGAGGAGCCCAGCGATGGCCAAGACCGAGATGGAGCCGGTACGCGATCAGGCCAGCGATCACCTGCTGACGCCCGAGAACTGCGTGCTCACGCTGATCGACTACCAGCCCGAGCAGTACCACACGATCACCTCGACCTCCCGGGAGCGGATCGACCTCAACGTGGTGGCTCTCTGCCGACTGGCGACCTCCTACGGCGTACCGGTGGTGCTCTCCACCGTCGGTGTCGACCTCGGAGTCAACGAGGGCACCGCGCAACTGATCCGCGACGAGCTGCCCGGCGTACCCGAGATCGACCGCACCGGGGTGAACTCCTGGGAGGACGCCGACTTCCGGGCCGCCATCGAGCAGACCGGCCGCAAGAAGGTGGTGATCGCCGGCTTGTGGACCGAGGTCTGCATGACCTTCCCGACCCTCGACATGCTCGCCGAGGGTTACGAGGTCTACCCGGTCATCGACGCGATCGGCGGGATCAGCACCGTCTCCCACAACCGGGCCATCGAGCGCGTGGTCGCCGCCGGCGCCCAGCCGGTGACCGCGATCTCCTTCGGCTCGGAGCTGATGCGCAACTGGGCCCGCGAGGAGTCGGACAACCTGCGCAAGGTGATGAACTGGTACTTCCCGCGCAAACAGCAGCTCGACAAGGCCGAGGGCGTCCAATTCGACAACAGCTGATGCAGGCCGAGCTGACCCGCCGCAGCGCCGCCGTCCCGGTCTGGCGGGCGCTGCTCGAGGTGTACGCCGACCTGCTCGGTGAGCTGGGCCGCCGATTGCAGGCCCGGCACGGGCTCTCGGTCACCGAGTTCGATGTGCTGATCAACCTGGGCCCGAACGAGACCTGCCGGCATCGCGAACTGGCCGGCCGGGTGCTGCTCAGCGGCAGTGCGCTGACCCGGTTGGTGGATCGGCTGAGCGCGCGTGGGTATCTGACCCGCACGCGTGCCCACGACGACGATCGCGGGGTGTTGATCGCGCTCACCGATACCGGCCGGGTGCTGCGTCGCGAGGCGGCCCGTACCAACAATGCCACCATCCGCCGGGCCTTCGCCGGGCTGACCGACGACGACCTGGTCACGCTGACCGCCCTGCTCGGACGGATCGGCGTACCCACCGAGGAGGAGGAACTCCGATGACCGAATCGACGAGCCAGACCACCGTCCAGGTGCTCCGCGGGCGCGAAGTGCCGCTCGGCGGCGTCCGGGCACTGGAGGTCCGGCGTACCCTGCCGCACCGGGACCGCTCGTTCATCGGCGCCTGGTGCTTCGTCGACCACTACGGCCCCACCCGGGTCGTCGATGCCAGCCGCGACGGGATGGACGTGCCACCGCATCCGCACACCGGGCTGCAGACGGTGTCCTGGCTGTTCGCCGGGGAGATCGAGCACCGCGACTCCAACGGCGTGCATGCGATGGTCCGTCCCGGCGAGGTCAACCTGATGACCAGCGGCCGCGGGATCGCGCACTCGGAGGTGTCCACCCCGGCGACCAGCACCCTGCACGGGCTGCAGCTGTGGGTCGCGCTGCCGGAGGTGGACCGCGAGATGGCCCGGGACTTCCAGCACCATGTGCCGACCGAGACCGAACTGGCCGACGGGGCCGGGACCGCGCTGGTGTTCATCGGCGAGCTGCCCGGGGTGGCGGCCTCCCCGGTCCGCACCCAGACCCCGCTGCTCGGCGCGGAACTGAGGCTGGCGCCGGGTGCGGAGTTCGAGCTGACCCTGGACCCGGGTTTCGAGCACGCCTTCCTGGTCGACAGCGGCACGCTCACCGTCGCCGGGCAGCAGCTCGGTCCGGCCGATCTGGGCTGCATCGATCCCGGGCCGGATTCGGTACGCCTGCAGGTCGGCTCCGAGCCGGCGCGGGTCGCGCTGTTGGGCGGAACCCCCTTCACCGAGGAGATCGTGATGTGGTGGAACCTGATCGGCCGCACCCACGAGGAGGTCGTCGCGGCCCGCGAGGAATACGAACGGCACTCGGAACGCTTCGGCGAGGTGCCCGGATACGAGGGCCCGGAATCCCGGATCCCGGCACCCCCGCTGCCCACCGTCCGGCTCCGCCCCCGCAACCGCCGCGGCCGCGTCGGCGGCTGACCCCCATATTTTTCAACCCACACAGCAGAAGGAGCCCCAGATGGCCGATGTCGGAGTCCGCAACAACCCCGAGAAGAAGCGCTACGAAGCAACCCTGGACGGTGAGCTCGCCGGCTTCGCCGAATACCAGCTGACCGACGAACTGGTGGTGTTCACCCACACCGAGGTGGAGCCGAAGTTCGAGGGCCGCGGTGTCGGTTCGGCGCTGGCCCGGTTCGCCCTCGACGACGTGCGCGCCGAGGGCACCCGCAAGGTGCTGCCGATCTGCCCGTTCATCAAGGGCTGGATCGCCCGGCACGAGGCCTACGTCGACCTGATCTACGGCATCAAGAAGAGCACCGCCACCGACTGAGTCCACGCCGGTAGTCGAAGCCAACGCCTCAACTGCTCAGCTCGGCCAGGGCTTCCCGCGCGAGGATCGCGAAGATCTCGTTGACCCGCTCGGTGTCGGGGCGCGGTGAGCTGGTCAGCACCGCGAGCTGGTAGGCGTTGCCGGCCGGGTCGAAGGCGATGCCGACGTCGTTGGCGGTGGCATCGATCCCGGAACCGGTCTTGTCGGCAAGCGTCCAGCCCGCCGGCAGACCGGCCCGGAACCGCTGGTCGCTGGTCTGGTTCCCGAGCATCCAGTCGGTGAGGCGACGCCGGGCCGGCGTACGCAGCGCACGGCCGACGATCATCGCGGCGAACAGCGCACCGATCGCCCGCGGGCTGGTGGTGTTGCGGTCACCATCGGGTGTGTTCAACTCCGGTTCCCATTCGGTGAGCTGGGTGACGGGATCGCCGTTGTCGCGGGCGAACCGGGTGATCGAGTCGGGCCCGCCGGTCAGCGACATCAGGGCGTTCGCGGCGGTCGAATCGCTGAGCTGGATCGCCGCCCGGCAGACCTCGGCCACCGAGGGCGCACGGCGGGCCGCGATCTGCTCGGCGAACCATGCCGGGCCCTCGCAGATGGCCTCCGGCGGCAGGAACACCGGCCGGTCGAGGACCTTCGGATCGGGGGTGATCAACCGGCCGTCCAGCACCGCCGCGGCGGCGATCGCCTTGAACACCGACAGCATCAGGAAGCGCTCGTCGGCGCGGTGGTCCAGGCGACGGCCGCGGTACGGGCCGGTCAACGCGGCCGCGGACAGGCCGATCCGGACGTCATGGCGTCGTTCCAGGTCCGCGATCAGCGCGCCGATCCGGCCGGCGTCCGGTGTGGTGCCCGGCGCAGCTGCTGCGGGCCGGATGCCGGCGATGCCGGAGGCGGCCGCAGCAGCGCCGAGACCGATGCCGGCGAGGACCCGGCGACGGGTCACCGCAGTCGTGGTGGGATGCGAATCGGAGGCAGTGTTCTGGGTTGAGGAATCCATGGCGCCAGCGTGCGACATCCGCAACGGGCAGCACCAAGACCTTGCCCGGCCCGACCGATAACCGCTGCGCTATCGGAACGGACGAAGGACCGGTACGCCTCGGCGTACCGGCCCCTCTCTGTCTGGGTTTTTCTTGTCTGGCTTGAAAACTCAGAGACCGAACTCGGCCCCGAAGTCACCCTCCTCCAGTCGCTCCTTGACCGTCGACAGGTAACGGGCGGCGTCCGCGCCGTCGACCAGTCGGTGGTCGTAGGTGAGCGAGAGGTACATCATGTCGCGCACCGCGATCGTCTCACCCAGGTTCTTGTCCGTCATCACCATCGGCCGCTTCACCAGCGCACCGGTGCCCAGGATCGCGACCTGCGGCTGGTTGATGATCGGGGTGTCGAACAGGGTGCCCGCCGACCCGTAGTTGGTGATCGTGAAGGTGCCACCGGTCAGGTCGTCGGGGGTCACCTTGCCGGTCCGGGTGCGGTTGGCCAGATCGGCGATCTTCTTGGCCAGCCCGCCGATGTTGAGATCACCCGCATCGGCGATCACCGGAACCATCAGACCGCGCTCGGTGTCCACCGCGATGCCGATGTTCTCGACATCGGAGTAGGTGACCGTGCCGGCCTCGGTGTCGATGGTCGCGTTCACCTTCGGGTGCTGGCGGAGCGCCTCCACCGCGGCCTTGGTGATGAACGGCAGGTAGGACAGCGAAGCGCCGTTGCGCTTCTTGAAGTCGTCCTTGACCTGGGCCCGGATCCGGGAGATCAGGGTCAGGTCGACCTCCACGGTCGCGGTCAGCTGGGCCGAGACCTGCAGCGACTCCACCATCCGCTTGGCGATGGTCTGCCGCATCCGGGACAGCTTCTCGGTGGTACCGCGCTTGGCGTCGGCCTCGGCGGAGGTCTGCCCGCTCGGTGCGGCGGCGGCCGCGGGAGCCTCGGCCTCGGCCGGAGCGGCGGCGGCCTTCTTGGCCTCCTCGGCGGCGGCTAGCACGTCCTGCTTGCGGATCCGGCCACCGACCCCGGTGCCCTTCAGGCTGGACAGGTCCACATCGTGCTCGGCGGCCAGCTTGCGGACCAACGGCGTCACGTACGCCGAGTCGTCCCCCTGGCTGCGCGGGGCGGCCTTCGGTGCGGCGGTCTCCTGCTGCTTCGGCTCCGGCTTGGATTCCTGCTTGGGCTCGGGCTTGGACTCCTGCTTGGGCTCGGGCTTCTGCTCCTGCTTGGGCTCGGGCTTGGACTCCTGCTTCGGCTCGTCGTCGGTCTCCGGTGCCGGGATCGGCTCCTGACCACCCTCGTCACCGGCCTCGGTCTGGTCCTCGATGCCGGAGACGCTCTGCGCGTCGTGATCGTCCGCCTGGGTGTCGGTGGCGTCCTCGGCGGCACCCTCGCCGGCCGGCGCGCTGGCCGACGAGGCGGGCTTGCCCGCATCCGACTCGCCCGCATCGGACTCGCCCGCATCGGACCCGCCGTCGGCGCCTTCGTCGCCGATGATCGCGAGCACGGCACCGACCTCGACGGTCTCGTCCTCACCGGCCTTGATCGACAGCAGGGTGCCGGCGACCGGGGAGGGGATCTCGGTGTCGACCTTGTCGGTGGAGATCTCCACCAGTGCCTCGTCGACCTCGACCTGGTCACCCTCCTGCTTGAGCCAGCGGGAGATGGTGCCCTCGGTGACCGACTCGCCCAGCGCGGGCAGCGTCACCTCGGTGCCGGAGTCGGACTTGTTGGTACCACCGGTCGGCTTCGGCTGCTCGGCCGCGGTCGCCTGGTCGTCGGACTCGGCCTCCTTGCGGGCCTGCTCTCCGGTCTCCGCGGCCTCGTCGGCGGTCGGGTCATTGTCCTCATCGGCGGCGCGCTGCGGCTCGGACTCCGGCTCCTCATCTGCGGAGTCGTCGTCGGCGGACTGGTCGTCGGAACCGGAATCGGAGCCGGCCGACTCGCCCTCCTCACCGATCACCGCGAGCACGGCACCGACCTCGACGGTCTCGTCCTCGTCCACCTTGATCTCGAGCAGCACACCGCTGGTCGGGCTGGGGATCTCGGTGTCCACCTTGTCGGTGGAGATCTCGAGCAGGGCCTCGTCGGTCTCCACCTGATCGCCGACCTGCTTGAGCCAGCGGGAGACGGTGCCTTCGGTGACGCTTTCGCCCAGTGCGGGAAGGGTTACATCGGTCGACATGATGAGTACGAGGCTCCTTGGTCAAAGTTCAGTTGCAGTGGTCAGCCTAGCCCCGACCCCACGCCGGCGTCAGGCGAGCCCACCCGCCAGAAGTCAGGCGTGTGCATGGAGGGGTTTGCCGGCGAGCGCCAGGTGCGCCTCGCCGATGGCTTCGTTCTGGGTCGGGTGGGCGTGGATCAGTTCCGCGACCTCCTCGGGGTACGCCCCCCAGGCGGTGATCAGCTGGGCCTCGCCGACGAGCTCGCCGACCCGGGCGCCGATCATGGTGATTCCCACCACTTCCGCACCGGGACGCCGGATCACCTTCACGAAACCGGCCGTCTTGAGGATCTGCGAGCGGCCGTTGCCGCCCAGGTTGTAGCTGTAGCTCTGCACCTCGCCGAAGGCCTCCCGAGCCGATTCCTCGGTGTGCCCGACCGAGGCGATCTCCGGATCGCAGTAGGTGACCTTCGGGATCTGCAGATCCTGCACCGGGACCGGGGCACGATCCAGCTTGCCCTCGGCGTACCCGATGTCCTCGGCGACGAAGATGCCGTGTGCGAACCCACGGTGCGCCAGCTGGAGACCCGCGACCAGATCACCGACGGCATAGGTGTTCTCCCGGCTGGTCCGCAGCCGCTCGTCGGTGGTCACGAAGTCCCGCTCCAGGCGTACTCCGGACTCCGCATAGCCCAGTCCGGCCGAGTTCGGCCCGCGGCCGACGGCGACCAGCAGCACCTCGGCCTGGTGGGTCTCCCCGTTCTCCAGGGTCAGTCGTACGCCTCCGTCAACGACCTCGGCGGAGGCCATCGGGGTTCCGGTGACAGCGGTGATGCCGCGTTTGCGGAACGCCCGGGCCAGGGTCTTGGAGACCTCCGGGTCCTCGGCCGGTACCAGCCGGTCCAGCGCCTCGACGACGGTCACCTCGACCCCGAGGGAGCGCCAGGCGGAGGCGAACTCGACACCGATCACGCCGCCGCCGAGCACGATCGCCGACTTCGGCAGCTCGTCGAGGCGCAGCGCGTGCTCGCTGGTCAGGATCCGTTCCCCGTCCACCGGCAGCCCCAGGGTGCGGGAATAGGAGCCGCTGGCGAGGACGGTGTAGCGGCCGCTCAGCAGCTGCTCACCGACCTGCACGCCGTCCGGAGTGAGCACCCCGTCGCCGACGACGACATCGATCGCGGGCTGGTCGAGCAGCCCGGTGAGGCCCTTGAACAAGCGGTCGACCACACCGTCGGAGTAACGTCGGACACCGGCGGCATCGACCCCGTCCAGGCTGGCCCGGATCCCGAACTGTTCGCTCTCCCGGGTCTGGTCGGCGAGTTCGGCGGCGTGCAGCCAGGCTTTCGTCGGGATGCAGCCCCGGTGCAGGCAGGTGCCACCCAGTTTGTCCTTCTCGACCAGGGCGACCGAGAGGCCGAGCTGGGCGGCGCGCAGCGCGGTGGCGTACCCGCCGCTGCCGGCACCCAGCACCACGACGTCATAGTTGGAAGTCATGGGCCGCATCATCGCAGGCCCCGCCGAATGACCGCCGGGTGGTCGCGAACTGAAGCTCGGTAGGACTTCCGGCACAATGGCCCCGGGGTGAATGGAGGTTCAGGTGTCACCAGGCTCGCATGCGCGCGCCGTTCTGCGGTTCCAGAGGGTCTCCCGGCGTTGGCCGGCGGCCCTGAAGACAGCACTCGCGGTGGCCGGCCCGGTTTTCGTGGCCGCCCTGCTGGGGCGTACCGAAATCGGACTGGTGATGAGCCTGGGGGCCTTCGCGGTGCTCTACGGGCCGCAGACACCCGGCCGGTTCCGGTTCCGGCTGATGTCCTTCGCGGCGATCGGGCTGGTGCTCTCCGCGCTGCTGGGGGGTGTGACCGCCGGCCATCCGGTGGCCCTGCTGGTGGTGATGGTGCCGTTGGCCGCGTTGGCCGCGGTGGCCTGTGCGCTGCTCAAGGTGCCGCCGCCGGGCTCGTACTTCTTCGTGCTGGTCTGCGGGGTGTCGGGTTATCTCGCCTCCAGCGGGGTCCCGCTCGGTCAGCTCGTCGGGCTGACCGCGGCCGGCGGTGCGGCCGCGGTGCTGATCGGGATGATCGACCTGATCTGGTATCCGCATCGCCCCGAGCGGCAGGCGGTGGCGGCCGCCGAGGAGGCGGTGACCCGGTTCGAAGAGGCTGAACCCGAGGAGATCCGCCAGGTCCGCCCGGCCGCCTCCCGGGCGCTGCACCACGCCTGGACCACCTTCCGGGACAGCGTGGGGGAGCGGCCGCTGTCCCCGGCCGCCGAGGAGGTGTTCGAACGGATCGGCATCCTGCAGACCCGCTACACCCGGCGCAGCGCGGCACTGGTCGACCCTGCCCTGGGCGGGAGCGAGGCCCAGCCCTGGGGCAGCGTGGAGGGCGAGGAGTCCTCGGCCGAGGCCGCGGTCTTCGAGCCCGACTTCGAATCCGAGCAGCTGCGCGATTCCTCGCTCGGGCGCCCGGACCCGACCTATCTGGTGCGGACCGGTGGCCGTGGGCCCTCCGAGGTCTGGCTGATCGGCGCGCGGGTCGGGGTGGCGACCCTGCTCGCCGGGGTGCTGGCGATGCTCGTCGGTGCTTCCCATCCCTATTGGGCGGTGGCGTTCGCGACCCTGGTGCTGCACCAGGGTGGTACCCGGCATGCGCAGACGGTCCGTGGGCTGCAGCGGCTGCTCGGCACCGTGCTCGGACTGGGCCTGTTCGGGCTGGTGCTGTGGTGGCAGCCGGGCGGGGTGTGGCTGGCACTGCTGCTGTTCTGCCTGCAGGTCGTGGTGGAGCTGCTGATCCTGCGCAACTATGCGGCGGCGGTGGTGTTCATCACCCCGTTGGCGCTGACCATCGCGGCCGCCGGTGGTGGCTGGGCCGGTGGGGTCTCGGCGATGAGCGAACGGGGGCTGGACACCGTGCTCGCGGTGGCGGTCGCGCTGCTGGTGCTCTGGCTGGTCGGCCGCGGGACGGCGCTGCTGTTCGCCCGGGCGCATGCCCGGCGCTGCATCCTGGCCACCGAGTCGGTGATGCGGGATCTGGCGGAGAGCCGGTACGCGACCGCAGCGGCCCGGATGAATCGGCGGCACCTCTACTACGAGCTGCTCGAGCTGGAGCAGCAGGTGAACCAGTCGCTCGCCGACGAACCGAAGCGGGTGCGGCCCTATCTGGAGATGTTCCAGGCCGTCGCCACCCTCGGCTATCTGGTGCTCGGTGCCTGCTGGCATCCGCAGGTACGCCGGGCGCGCGAGGCCTTCGGCCGGGCCACCGAACCGTTGCAGGCGATCAAGGCCCACCCGGTCACCCAGCCCCGCTCACCCGAGGACATCCACGCCGACGTGCTCGCCGTGCAGAACGTCATCACCGACTGGCGCTAGTCACACACCTACCTCGAGTAGGCCGCCTGCGGCCGTGTCGAGAGGGTGGAGTCGGGTTGGTGGCAGTAACCGGTCAGAGCAGCACGATGAGCCCGGCGGCGACGTTGGCGACGGTGTGCACGATCGCACCGGGGACGAAGCTGCCGGTCCTGTTGCGCAGCCAGCCGAGCAGCCAGCCGGTGGCGAACTGGACCGGCAGGATCGGCCAGGTCCGGAGGTCGATCAGCAGCAACGGCAGGTGCGGCAGGAAGAAGATGATCGCCTGCACCGTGTTGCCCAGGGTGAAACCGAGCCGTCGGATGAGTACGCCACCGAGCAGCCCGCGGAAGAAGACCTCCTCACCGACGGCGCGGAGAATGACCCCGATCACCGCGGTGACCGAGGTCAGTCGGGCGATCGTCACCCCCGGTGTCTGCAGCACCTCGGCGGGGATCAGCACGATCGCCAGCCAGGCGGTGAGTAGGAGCGGCGGCAGTATCGTCAACGCCCATCCGTAGCCCGATGCCGGGCCCCAGGTCCCACCGGCACGGCCGAATGCCGAGCGGGCCGTCTCATCCGGCTTCCGCGACACCACCAGCACGTAGATAAGCGTCGGGATGCAGAACAGGACGAACTCGAGCATGGTTCAACCTTATTGGATTCTAAGGATTGGGTGCCCGGGGTACCGAACGGCGATGCCGGGGTTCTGCTCACGACGATGTATATCTGCATACCAGCCGTATGCAGATATACATCGTTTTGTGGCAGTGCCTTCGGGTCAGCCGAGCGTGGCGAGTTCGGCGGTGAGGTTGCGCCGGGCGGCCGCGGTCCAGAGTTCGGCGCCGGCGGTCGTCCGGTAGAGCGGGTCGAGCGCGAGCAGGTGTTCGAGCACCTGTGCCCGGCCCTTCCGGAAGTCGGGGAGCGGGACGTCGGCGTACTCGCGGCGGACGTCGCGGCGATAGGTCTCGTACCGCGCGGGATCGGCACCCAGGATCGCCAGATCCGCATCACACAACAGTTCCCCGCGTTCATCACCGGCGGCGGGGGAGTGGCCGGCGGTGAGGCGTACCAACCGCGCCACCTCCGCCACCTCGGCATCGGGGAGTACGCCGACCAGCCGGGTCTCGGCGAGGACGGCCGACTCCTCTTCGTCCCGACCGGCGCGGCCGGCGTACACCGCGTCGTGGAACCAGACCGCCAGCTCGACCACCGGCCCCGCGCCACCGGGACCGGCCACCAGCGCCAGCGAATCCAGGCAGTGTTCGAGATGCCGCAGATCGTGGTAATAGCGCCCGCGCGCCGACCAGCGATCCAGCAGCTCGACCGCCACCTCAGAGGCACCCGCCAGCGGCCAGCGATCGAGCAGCATTTCCTTTCGAGCAACGGTTTCCGCGCGTACCACCGCCTTGGTACGCCGCAGCCCGCTGCGCCGCAGCGCGGTCACCAGCTCCCGGGCCGACACCGCCACCGCACCCGCCGCGAGACAGTCGGCGTACTTCCACTCCGGCACGTCGTAGTGGTCCCGATCGAACGCCCGCGGTGGCAACCCGGCGGCCTCGGCCACCTCGTGCAACTCCGCCAACGAGGTGTCCGAGACCAGATGCGAGAACACCGTCTGGTGCGCCGGCCACAACGGCGGATCGATCAGGACGGTCACGGCAGTCGAATCAGGACTGCATCGAGCGGGCCAGCTCGACCAGGGTGCGCACGCCCACCCCGGTACCACCGGCGGGCACCTCGCCGCTCGGCGCGCCCTCGTTGAAGCCGACGCCGGCGATGTCCAGGTGGCCCCAGTCGGTGCCCTCGTCGACGAAGCGACGCAGGAAGGAGGCCGCCACCGAGGCGCCACCCATCCGCTGCCCACCCGAGCGCAGATCGGCGACCTTCGACTCCAGCGGTTCGGCCGACCAGTCGCCCATCGGCAGCCGCCAGGCGTCCTCACCGGCGGTCTCGGCGGCGCCGAGCAGCCGGTCGGCGACCTCGTCGGAGTCGGAGAAGACGCCGTAGATCTTGCCGCCCAGGGCGACCATCGCGGCCCCGGTCAGGGTGGCCACGTCGACCACCAGATCCGGGTTGTCCTCGTTGCTGCGCGCCAGCCCGTCGGCCATCACCAGCCGGCCCTCGGCGTCGGTGTTGTAGTTCTCCACCGTGGTGCCGCCGTAGATGGTGAGCACGTCCGAGGGCCGGTAGGCGGTGTCCGACGGCAGGTTCTCGGCCAGGCAGCCGTAGGCGGTGACCTTCACCTTCAGCCCGAGATCGGCGATCGCGCGGACCGCGGCGAACACCGCGGCGGCGCCGCCCATGTCGCACTTCATCGTGTACATCGAGTCGCCGGGCTTGAGGTTCAGACCGCCCGAGTCGAAGGTGATGCCCTTGCCGACCAGCGCCAGATGCGCCGTGGCGCCGCGCGGGGCATAGCTCAGCCGGACCAGCCGCGGGGTGTGCGAGGACCCGCCGCCGACCGCGGTCAGCCCGCCGTAACCCTTGGCGGCCAACTGCTGGTCATCGAGCACCTCGACCGAGACCTTGCTGCCGGCGAACAGCTCCTTGGCCTCGGCGGCGAAGGTCTCCGGATAGAGCAGATTCGCCGGCAGGTTCACCCAGTCCCGGGCGACGAGCTGCGCCCAGGTGATCGCGCCGACCGCGGTCAGCGCGTCCTTGGTGGCCTTGTCGGCGCGCGGGGTGAGCAGGGTGATCCGCGGCGCGGTGCGCTCCTCGGCCTTCGCCGAGATCGGCGCCCAGGCGTACTGACCCAGCACACTGCCCTCGGCGACCGCCTTCAGCTGCTCCGGCTCCTCGGTGGGCAGCGCCACCGCCAGGCGTACGCCCTCGCCCAGGCCGACCGCCGCGCGGGCCGCCGCACCGGCGGCGCGGCGCAGCACGCCCGGGGTGGCCTCGCCGTCCTTGCCCAGGCCGACCGCGACCACGCGCAGCCCGGCCCCCAGCGGCACGACGGTGGTGCTGCCCACCTTCGTGCTCGCCTTCAGCTCGACCAGGGTGGTCGCCAGCTCCGCACCGAACCGCTTCGCATACGCCTTGCCGACCTCGACCGGCAGCCCGACCAGCCGCGGGGCGTCCCCGTCACCGGTCAGCCCGATCACCAGCACCTGGGTGTCGGCGGGCATCGCCTTCGCGGCATTGAGCGGGGGCAGGACAGGGTTGACCACGGTTACTCCTCGAACGAACTCGATCATCGGTTGCCGGGTCACGGTATCGCGGGCACTAGGGTCAGGGTCATGAACGACGCCCTGAAGCACTCCCCGCTGCACCGGCAGCACGTCGACGCCGGTGCCAAGTTCGCCGAGTTCGGCGGCTGGTCGATGCCGTTGCAGTACGCCGGTGGTGGCGTGGTCGCCGAGCACCATGCGGTCCGGCAGGCCGTCGGCATCTTCGACGTCTCCCACCTGGGCAAGGCGACCGTTCGCGGGCCGGGCGCGGTGGCGTACCTGAACACCCAGCTGAGCAACGACCTGGACCGGATCGGCGCGGGCAAGGCCCAGTACACCCTGCTCTGCACCCCCACCGGTGGGGTCGTCGACGACCTGATCGCCTACCGCTTCGCCGACGATCATGTCTTCCTGATCCCGAACGCCGCCAACACCGCCGAGGTGGTCCGGGTGCTCGCCGAGGGCGCGCCCGACGGTGTCGAGATCACCGACCAGCACGACGACTACGCCGTGCTCGCGGTCCAGGGCCCGAAGTCCGACGAGCTGCTCGAACTGCTCGGCCTGCCCACCGGGCACGACTACATGTCCTTCGCCGCCGCCGAACTGGACGGTGCGGCACTGACCGTCTGCCGCACCGGCTACACCGGCGAACGCGGTTACGAACTGGTCTGTGCGGCCGCCGACGCGCCCGCGCTCTGGCAGCGGCTGATGCAGGCCGGGGCCGATCTCGGGGTACGCCCCTGCGGGCTCGGCGCGCGGGACACGCTGCGCACCGAGATGGGTTACCCGCTGCATGGCCAGGACATCTCGCCCGAGATCTCGCCGGTGCAGGCCCGGTTGGGTTGGGCGATCGGCTGGCAGAAGCCGGCCTTCCGCGGGCACGAGGCGCTGCGGGCGGAGAAGGAGGCCGGGCCGACACGCCGGCTGTGGGGGATCAGGGCGGTGGGCCGGGCCATTCCGCGGCCGCACATGTCGGTGCTGGACGCCGAGGGCGCCGAGGGTGCCGAGGTCGGTGAGGTCACCTCCGGCACCCACTCGCCGACCCTGGGTACCGGTATCGGACTGGCCCTGATCGATGCGAAACTTTCCGCGGGCGATCCGGTCCGGGTGCAGGTGCGCAATCGCACCGAGGACTTCGAGATCGTGAAGCCGCCGTTCGTCACCCCCGGCGTACGCGGCGACTGACCGAGAGGGCGGATGGGTGGGGGACGCGGTGCAGGAGCCGGGCGATGAGGCCGTCGGATGGGTGCTGGCGGCGCTGCAGCGGCACGGCCGCCGCTATCGGATCGAGCGGGGCCAGTATCTGGTGCTCGATTCGGGACTGGCGCAGCGACTGGCCGATCTGGCCTACGCCGCCCGGCAGGCGCTGAGCATCTCCGGCCCGCCGGAGGCCGCGGCCGATCGGGTGCTGGCGGATCTGTTCGCCCGCGAGCAGCGACTGCTCGCCGGGGAGGTGCCGCCGATCGGGCAGGTGCGGTTGCGGATCACCCATCCCGACCTGCTGCCCCGGGACGGTACGCTCCCGGGCCCCGCCGAGTTGATCGTCTATCCGGTGCACGACACCGCCGACTCGGCGACCCGGCTGACCAGCAGCCAGGTGTCGGTGCTCGGCGACCGGCTGGCGGCCGAGGGGGTGCCCGGCGGCAACGATCTGGAACGGATCGGGGTGGCGGCCCTGCCGGCGACGCTGGCCGAACCGGTCTCGGTGCAACCGGAACGCTGGGGCCCGCATCTGGCGGTGCTGGTCTCCGGCGACCTCTACACCGCGTCCCGGCTGCTGGATGTGCCCGGACTGCTGCGTGGCGTCGGGCTGGCGGAGAACGCCGACGTGTTCATCGGCGTACCGAGCTCGCGGGAGCTGTGGCTGCTGCCGATCGCCCCGCAGGCGGTCGCCGAGCAGGCGCGCGAACTGGACGGCCGGGTGGCCGATGCCTACCGTGCCAGCCGCGGCCAGATCGCCCCCCGGGCGTACCTGTGGAGCGCCGGCCGGCTCCGGGTCCGCTGACCCGCCGGGGGCGTACGCCTCAGGCCGGCTCGAGCGACATCGGCCCGTAGACCTCCCGGTCGCCCTCGCACAGGGTGACGCAGAGGATCCCCTCATCGAGCAGGTCCTCGTAGTGCGCGGTCAGCCACTCCTCGGCCGCGGCCTGATCGGCGAAGTCCTGGTTGATCTCGCCACCGTCGCTCTTCCAGTGCCACATGGATCCGACTGTAGCTCTCCGACGGTCTGGACCCATCCGAACGGCCGGTGGGGACGAAGATGGAGTATGGACACGACCATGGAACGGCTCGATACGCGGCGCGAGATCAGGCCGTCGGCCTGGGTACGCGCTCTGGCCGGGATCGCCAGCGCCGCCGCCGGTCTCGGGGTGGGGCACGGGATCACCGCCCTCACCGGGTCGGCCTCCTCCCCGCTGGTCGCGGTCGGCGGTGCCGCGATCGATCTGGCGCCCACACCGGTGAAGGAGTTCGCGGTCGCCACCTTCGGGACCGCGGACAAGGCGGTGCTGATCGGCGGGATGATCGTCGTGATCGCGATCCTGGCCGCGGTCATCGGCCTGATCGCCTGGACCCGGCGCGGCCTGGCGCTGGCCGGGATCGCGCTGCTCGGCGTCCTCGGGCTGGCCGCGGCGGCCGGTCGTCCCGGTGGGGTGGAGCGCTTCCTGCCCGGGGTGGCCACCATCGTGGTCGGGATGCTGGCGCTGCATCTGCTGACCCGTCCTCGTGGGGCCGCCGATGGCGCCGCGGATCCCGAGCCGACCGGCCCGGCCGGGTCGATCGACCGGGCGGAACCCGAGGCGCCCTCGGCGCTGGTGCGGGCCGACCGGCGGACCCTGCTCGGCGTGGCCGGACTGGGTGCGCTGGCGGTGGCCGGGGGCCTGATCGGCGGGCGGACGAGTACGCCGCGGACGCCGGTCTCGCTGCCGGCCCCGACCTCGCCCGCCCCGGCGATCCCGGCCGGCGCCCAGGTGCCGGGGCTGCCGCCGTTCGTCACCCCGATCCCGGACTTCTACCGCGTCGACATCGCCCTGGTCACCCCGCGGATCGACCCGGGCGACTGGGAGCTGGTGATCGACGGGATGGTGCGCAACCCGCTGCGGCTCAGCTATGCGCAGTTGCTGGAACTGCCGATGATCGAGCGCACGATCACGCTGGCCTGCGTCTCCAACGAGGTCGGCGGGCCGTACGTCGGCAACGCCCGCTGGCTCGGCGTACCGTTCTCCCACCTGATCGAGCTGGCCGGTGTCGATCCCGCCACCCAGCAGGTGTTCAGCCACAGCCGCGACGGCGGGTACACCTGCTCGACCCCGTACGCCGCCGTCAGCGACGGCCGCGACGCGATGGTCGCGGTCGGGATGAACGGTGAGGTGCTGCCGGAGAAGAACGGATTCCCGGCGCGGATGGTGGTACCGGGGCTGTTCGGCTACGTCTCGGCGACCAAATGGCTCGCCCGACTGGAATTCACCACCTGGGGAAAGCCGGCGTACTGGACCGAACGCGGCTGGGACGAGCAGGCCGCGGTGCTCACCCAGTCCCGGATCGACGTGCCGCAGTCGCTGGGCACGATCGGCGGGGACAAACGGCTGCTCGCCGGGGTGGCCTGGGCGCAGCATCGCGGCATCGCCAAGGTCGAGGTGCAGATCGACGATGGTCCCTGGCAGGAGGCCCGACTGGCCGACGACGCGGGCATCGACCAGTGGCGGCAGTGGTGGTTCCCTTATCACGGGGCACCGGGCCGGCACAGTGCCAGCGTCCGGGCCACCGACGGCACCGGTGCCACCCAACCCAGCCAGCGCCGCCGGGTCTTCCCCGGTGGGGCCACCGGCTGGCACACCATCCAGTTCACCGCGCAGTAGTTCCTCGGCCGTGTGGGCAGAGAATTCGAAAGATTTTCTGCCAGCACAGCAATCCGAACCGGCCACGGCGTCGAACCAGCTGTGACACGACGTCAACGACCCGAGAGGAACGACACCATGTCGAAGCACCTGCGCAGCATCAGCCGCACCGCCCTCATCCGCCGGGCCGCCGTGGCCGGCGGCGCGCTCACCCTGACCGTCGGCCTGGCGGCCTGCAGCGGCGGGATGAGCGGCAGCAGCTCCACCCCCGCGGCCGGCGGTGGCGCCAGCTCCCAGCCGGCGGCGAGCTCGGCGCCCGCCTCCACCGCGTCCTCGGCCAGCTCGTCCGCCGCGTCGTCGGCGAGCGCCAGCGCGTCCGGCGGTGGCGCCGCGACCGCGGCCTTCGGCTCGGCCTGCTCGGCGGTACCGAAGGACGGCAAGGGATCCTTCGACGGGATGAGCAAGGATCCGGTGGCCACCGCGGCCAGCAACAACCCGGTGCTCTCGACGCTGGTCTCCGCGGTCGGCCAGGCGGGCCTGGTCGACACCTTGAACAACGCCAAGGACATCACCGTCTTCGCGCCGGCCAACGACGCCTTCAAGGCGATGGACCAGGCCACCCTGCAGAAGGCGATGGGCGACAAGAAGCTGCTCACCGATGTGCTCACGATGCACGTGGTGCAAGGGAAACTTGCCCCGAACCAGCTCGCCGGTGAGCACCAGACCCTGAACTCCAGCCAGAAGGTCAAGGTGACCGGATCGGGCACCAACTTCAAGGTGAACGACAAGGCCACGGTCATCTGTGGCAACGTGCAGACCGCGAACGCGACGGTCTACATCATTGACCAGGTGCTGCTGCCCAGCTGATCGGGGACACTGTGAGTGTGCAGCATCCGGAACCGGGACGGGGCGTACTGCGCCCCGTCCCGGGCTCACTCGACCGACCCGCCGAACTGCTCGGGCGTTGCGCCCGCGGTGACGACGGGGCCTTCGCCGAGTTCTACGACCTGACCTCGGCGCGGGTGTACGGGCTGGTGCTCCGGGTCGTCCGGGCGCCGGACCTGGCCGCCGAGGTGACCCAGGAGATCTATCTGGAGGTCTGGCAGACCTCGGCGCGGTACCGGCCCGAGCGCGGCAGCGTGTGGGCCTGGCTGACCACCCTGGCGCACCGGCGGGCGGTGGACCGGGTCCGTTCGGTGGAGCGGGAGCGGCAGCGCGACACCCGCTGGGCCGGTGATGAGCTGGAGACCGAGCGTGACCAGACCTGGCAGCAGGCGGAGTCCTCACTGGAGGCCGAGCGGGTCCGCCGGGGGATGGACGAGTTGACCGGATTGCAACGCGAGGCCCTGCAGCTTGCCTACTACGGCGGTTACACGCAGCAGCAGGTGGCCAGCCTGCTCGAGGTACCACTGGGCACCGTGAAGTCCCGGATGCGCGATGGCCTGACCCGCCTGCGCGATGTGTTGAGGGGGGACCATGACTGACGAACGCATCCCGGCCGATCTGCACGGCCTGCTCGGGGGATACCTGCTGGATGCGCTGACCGATGTCGAACGCCAGCAGTTCGAACGGCACCTGGCGTCCTGCCCGGACTGCCGGGCCGAGGTGGGCGAACTGCGGGAGAGCCTGGCCGAGGTGTCCCGGCTGACCGCCACCGCTCCGCCGCCGGCGCTGCGCGAGCAGGTGCTCGCCCGGGCCCGGGAGATCCGTCCGCTGCCGCCCAACGAACCGGTGCGCGTCACCGCACGCCGCTCCCCCTGGGGCTGGCGGGTGGTCGCCGCGGCGGCCGCGCTGGTCGCGGTGATCGCCGGTGGCTGGGCGATCAATCAGCAGCTCGATGCCCGGCAGCAGGCCGGTGTACGCGCGGCCCAGGCGCAGCGCGAGGCCGACCTGCTGACCGCACCCGATGCGGTGGTCCGCCCGGTGCAACTGCCCGATGGCGGCCGGGGCAGCGTGGTGGTGTCCCGCTCCCGCGGGCAGGCGATGTTCCTGGCCGGGTCGATGTCCGCCCCGCCGACGGGGCGGGCGTACCAGCTCTGGCTGATGAAGGACGGGACCCCGGTGCCGGATGCCACCTTCGACGCCGACGGCCGGATCTGGCTGCGGGGCGACCCCAACGGGGCCGCGGCGGTGGCGATCACCATGGAGCCGGCCGGTGGCTCACAGACCCCGACGATGCCGGTGCTGGCCGCGATACCGCTCTGATCGGGCGTACGCCCCAGCGCAGGCCGCTCAGCGCAGGCCGCCGAACTCCTCGGGGCGTACCGGCCGCCCGGTGGCGACCTCCCACCCGCGCCCGTCGAAGCGTTCGAAGCTGAGCCGCGCACCGTCGGGGGATGAGTAGTCGTGGTAGTCGACGGTGCCCGAGGGATTGGTGTCGGTATCGCCCTGGGCGGTGTAGCTGGCGGTACCGGACTCGGTGAGGCGGAAGGTGCCGTCGTCGGCGGTCACCGAGAGGGCGCCCGGGGTGAGCGAGGCGGCCAGGTCGGGACGCTGGGTCCAGCGGGTTACCTCATCGTCCTCCACGGTGAACCAGATCGGCTGCGGGCCACCGGTCGCCTTGTGCTCGGTCCAGGTGTCGCCGTCCTCGTTCAGCCAGACGGTGCCGGCCACGGTGTAGGGGTTGCCCTGGTAGGAGAACTGGGCACCGGGATGCAGATACGGGATCGCCATGGCAGGACGATAACGGGGTCGACGGTCAGAACTTCTCGCCGCGCTTGATGGTCGGCTTCGGCATCCGCAGCCGGCGCATCTGGATGGAGCGGTTGAAGCCGTACATCATCAGACCCTTGCCCTTCGGGCTGACCCCGGGATGCCGTTCGGCGAGGATCTTCTTGAACCGGCGCCAGAGCAGGAAGAGGTCGAGCAGCACGATCGCCAGGAAGCCATACATCGCGACCAGCGCGATCGTCGACATCGACCGGTAGACCTCCTGCATGAAGCTCAGCGCGAGCATCAGCACCATCGCCGGCAGCAGGAACTCGCCGAGATTCCAGCGGGAGTCGACCATGTCGCGCATCAGCTGCTTCTCCGGGGTGGAGTCGCGGGCCTCCATGGCGGCCATCCGGCGTTCCCGGTTGGCGGCGGCGGCCTTGCGCTTGGCCTCCTTGCGGGAGACCTGCGGATTGACCCGCGCCATCCGCGCGGCCTCGGCCTGCCTGCGGGTGGGGGTGGGGGCGTCCTTCTTCCGGGGGCCGCGCGGGCGCGGCTCGTTGACGACCGGCTCGGGGTCGCTGACAGCCGACTCCGACTTCGCGGTCTTCCGGGAGGAAGAGAACAGACCCATGGACAACCTCGCGCACCTCGACCCCGGCCACCGTGGCTCGGGGTGGACCCCGATTCTCTCACCGGTCGCCCCCGGATTTCGAATCCAACGCGTGCCCGGGCTGCCGTGGTTACCTGCGAGCGCCTAGGCTGGAGCGCAGTACGCGTTCGGAATCGGAAGGACCGGGCCCCAGATGAGCGGATTTTTCCAGCGGATGTCCACCGTGTTCCGTGCCAAGGCAGACAAGGCACTGGACAAGGTTGAGGACCCCCGCGAGACCCTTGACTACTCCTATCAGCGTCAGCTCGAGCTGTTGCAGAAGGTACGCCGGGGCGTGGCCGATGTGGCGACCAGTCGCAAGCGCGTCGAGCTGCAGGCCAACCAGTTGAACACCCAGATCGACAAGCTGAACGGCCAGGCGCAGAAGGCGCTCGGCGTCGGCCGCGAGGATCTGGCGCGCGAGGCGCTGACCCGCAAGTCGGGCCTGCAGTCCCAGCTCGGTGACCTGCAGACCCAGCACGCCCAGCTGCAGGGCGAGGAGGAGAAGCTGGTCAAGGCCTCGCAGCGACTGCAGGCCAAGGTCGACGCCTTCCGGACCCGCAAGGAGACGATCAAGGCGACCTACTCCGCCGCTGAGGCGCAGACCCGGATCAACGAGGCGTTCTCCGGCATCGGCGAGGAGATGGGCGATGTCGGCCTGGCGATCCAGCGGGCCGAGGACAAGACCGCGCAGATGCAGGCGCGCGCCGGCGCGATGGACGAACTGCTCGCCTCCGGCGTACTCGACGACGCGACCGGCTCCACCCAGGACGACCTCACCCGCGAGCTCGAGGCGCTGTCCTCGACCTCGGATGTGGAGAGCGAGCTGGAGCAGATGAAGGCCCAGCTCGGCAGCGGTGGTGCCGAGCAGCGGCAGGCGATCGGCCAGGGCCCGGGTCAGCAGGCCCAGCAGGGTCAGCCGACCCAGCAGGGGCAGGCGATTCCGCAGGGTCAGGGGCAGCAGCAGGCCCCGCAGGAGCCTTTCCAGGCGTACCCGACCCAGGGGCAGGGTCAGGGTCAGCAGGGCTGGGAGGGGCAGCGGTGATCATCCGGGTGCTGAACGAGGGCCAGTTCCGGCTCACCGATGATCATCTGCCCGAGTTGAACGCCTGTGACGACAAGGTCGAGCAGGCCGTCGACGCCGAGGACCAGGCGGCGCTCACCGCGGCGCTGAACTCGCTGATCGAGACCATTCGCCGGCTCGGTCAGGAGCTCCCGGACGACTCCCTGGAGGATTCGGACCTGATCGTCCCCGATGAGGAGGCCACCCTCGACGACGTCAAGGGTTGGCTGGAGGACAGCGGCAGCTCCGAGGGCCTGATCCCCGGACGCGCCGACGCCTGAGCGGATCTGAGTGGCACTGAAGCTGAAACGGCTCGGTACCGGTTGGTTGGTGCTGTCGGCCATCTGCGCCCTGATCGGGCTGTTCGGGGTCGGCAACACCGTGACCTGGTTCTTCTCGATGATCGGGGCGCCGGACACCGCGCCGCTGGCCATTCCCGCCGCCGGTGCGGTGCTGGCGACCCTGTTGCTGATGATCGCCGTTCCGTTGTTCAAGAGCTGGACGCCGCCGCGCTGGGTGCGGATCGTGCTGCCGGTGCTCGCCGGGATCTTCGGGATCGCGGCCGGCGCGGCCACCTTCGCGCTGACCAGTCTGGTGATCTGCGACTACCAGTGCCGGCCGGTGGACACCTGGAAGATGTTGCCGGTGCTGATCGCCTGCGGGGTGATGGCTGCCCTCGGCCCGGGCGTATGGGCGCTCACCGACCGGCGGGACCGCGGGGAACTGACCTGGCCGATCACGGTGGCGTTCATCGTCATCGGGTTCGCCGTCGGGTTGTACCAGTTCGTGGAGAACGGCATCTACTGAGGGTCGACCGATCTCAGGCAACGCAGAACTCGTTGCCCTCGGGGTCGGCGAGGTGCCGGCCGCCGGAGACCTGCAGGTCGATATGGATCCGGTTCTTCGCCGTCTTCGGCTCGGGCACCTTGAGGAACGAGATCGCCGGGCGTACCCCCTCGGGATCGCGGAGCCAGGCGCCGTCGTTCCATTCGGTCTCGGGGACGTCGTTGTCACGCAGCCAGTCGTCCCAATTCGTCCAGCCCTCCGGCGGGGGCGCTTCCTCGTAGTCCAGCGCGGTGGCCCAGAAGCGGGCCTGGGCGCGGGCGTCGGCGCAATCGAAGGTCATCGAGATCCGCATGGTTCGATCATCTCCCGTGTCACTGACGGTTTCTCCCGTGTCACTGACAGGGCCGGGCAATAGACTCCCCGGGTGCGAATTCTCGTGGCCACTGACCGGATCGGAACGCTGAGTGCCGCCGAGGCCGGGGTGGCGATCGCGGCGGGCTGGCAGCGTACCCAGGCTGCCGCCGAGCTGGCCGTCGCCCCGCTCGGTGAGGCCGGTGGGGAGTTCCTGTCCGCGGCGGCTGCCACGATCGGCCGCGAGGTCGAGCTGAGCGGCGAGGCCGATGGCGGAGTCGGCCTGCTGGCCCGCGGCGATCGAACCCGCGTGGTCGGGTTGGAGCCGTTGGGACCGGCCGGTGGCGAGCGGGGAATTCCGGTCGACGGGTCGTCGGTGGGGATCGGGTACGCCGCAGCGCAGGCCCTGCAGCCCGATCGGCCGGATCGGCTGCTGATCGATCTGGCGACCCTGCGCTGTCACGACGGCGGTGCCGGGTTGCTGTCCGCGCTCGGCGCGACCGCGGACCGGCCGCTGGATCGGGGCGTGGCGGCCATGGAAGGGATCGCGCATCTCGATCTGCATCCGGTCCGGGAGCGGCTGGCGGGGATCGAGCTGGTCGCCGTGGTACCGGACGACGAGCTGACCCAGCCGCTGCTCGGGCTGCGCGGGATCACCTCGCTGCGGGGCCGGGAGACGAACACCGATGCCGCCGAGATGCTGGCGATCGATGCGACCCTGGAGCGGTTCGCGGCGCTGGCGGATCCGGAGGCGTCCGGGCTGCCGGGGGCCGGGGCCTGCGGCGGTGCGGCCTATGCCCTGGCGGCGCTGGGCGGACGGATCCTGAGTGGTCCGCAGGCATGCGCCGAACTGGTCGGGTTGGTCGAGGCCGGTGCACCGAACGGGTTCACCGAGACGATGCTGCTGGCCGATCTGGTGGTGACCGGGTCGTCGCGGTTCGACTTCGCCTCCCGCGGCGGGGGAGTGATGCGGTACGTCGCCGAGCAGGCCGAGTTGGCCGGTACGCCGTGCATCGCGCTGGCCGGGGAGATGGTGATCGGTTCGCGCGAAATGCGCACCATGGGCATCGAGTCCGCGTACGCCGTCCGCGAGGCACGCGCCACCCTGGTCGACGATCCGAGTGTGGCCGACATCGGCGCCGACGAGCTCACCGAACTGGCCGCCCGGGTCGCGCACACCTGGCAGTGGTGAGGTACACCGGCTTCATGGTCCTCGAGTAGGTCGCGCAGCGACCGTGTCGAGAGGAACCGCGAGGTAGGTTGCTCATCTCGACACGCTCGGCATTGCTCCGCTTCGCTGCGCATGCCGCGCTACTCGATGAGCGTGCGGAGTCGTCCGGAAACCTAACCCGGGTTGGGAATCAGGGCAGGCTGGGATTCCGGCGGAGCCGGCTTCTTCGTCTCCTGCTTCGCCCTCTTCTGTTTCGCCGCGTCGGCCTGGTCCCGGGCAGTCTGACGTAGGTCCCGAAGGCGCTGGTTCTTGCGGGCGCGGCGGAGTCGCTCGCGTTCGCGGGCTTCGTCGGCGGCTTGTTCGGCTTCGGCCTGTTCCTTCTCCAACTGGGTTTGCCCGTTGATCAGGGTGTCGCGAAGCAGTTGCTCGGTCCGGGACAGGGAGGCGGCCGGGTCGTTGATCAGGTGGTCGGGTGGTGGATGGTTCCAGGTGCCGTGGCGGCTGACCCAGGCTTCCTGCCCGGCGGGTGTTTTCCAGTGGAACACGCCCGGGGAGGGTTGCTCGAGGATGAACCCGGCGTGGGTTCTGGCCCGGTGCGAGGCCCGGTTCAACGGCCCCAGGTTGTCCGAGCTGGTGGGCCCCTCCGGGGCGGGGATGGTGTGATCGAGGTCGATCCCGCGGCCGAACGCGGACCGATTCGATCGAGGAAACATCACATACCGGTCCCGCAGCTTCACCCGCTGCGCCAACTCGTCCGAGGGCCGGTAGGTGTTCACCATCACCGGCGCGGCCAGGTCGATGACCGGCCGCACTTTCACGGTGCCAGCGCACTGGGTGAGCAATTCCTTCAGATGCTGGAGGGTGACGGGCCCGAGCGCATCGCCTTCACCGCCGCGACCATTCGCGAGGTCGCGGGAGGTCATGTGCAGGATCAGGTCGGCACCGTGCCGGCACCTCTCGCTTGTCGTTGTGACGACTTCGCCGTTGTTGTTGACCACATCCCCTTGCGGGGTGACGATCGCACCGTCGAGCAACGACGGCTGGAGCAACTGTCGGGCCCGGTCGGGATGCGCGAGGTGGCCGAGGGCTTCGGCGCGGAGTTCGTCACGGCCGGCGGTGGAGCCGCCGGCCTTCAGGACATCGGCGAGCCGGTCGAGGGTGCCGTTGAGCTGGCGCGCGTCACCAGCGTCCATCGATGCGAACAGGTTCGTGATCCCTGCTATCGAGGACGACTGGAACTCGACGCGGCGTTGCTTCTTCGCGGCCTGCCGTTCGGCTTCCTTGTCATCGTTGAGAATCAACGCGACCTGAGCCTCGGTCGTCGCTACCGCGCGCTTCGGGGTCAGGGGCACCAGCCGCAACGCCCACAGGGAGTCGAACTCGCGGGCCTGGGTGAAGGACAGGTGCAACGCCGCCCGGGCGATGTCGCGGGCGACCCAGACGGGGATGTCACAGTCCAAGGTGGCCTGCCACAGGATCGGATGCCGATGACGAAGGTTGAGCACATCAGCGGTCCAGACCTGCGCCGTCTCCGGTGCGCAGCCCAGCGACATCGCCAGTTCGAGGTGGAAGAACTCGGTGATCCCGGGCGTACCGTCCGCGCCGGGGAAGACGAGTTGTTCCCCGTGCAGCACGCGGGCGGTGAGTTCGTCGGTGTGGGTGTTGAGTCCGGAGTAGGTGTCGCAGGCGGCGGCGATCGCGACGAGCCGGCGGGCTTCGGCGGTTGCGATGGTGTCGCTTTCGGCGCGGATCGCTGCGAAGACTTCGGCTCGTGGGTTGGTGGTCATCTTTGGTCACCGCCTCTCATCTGCTACAGCTAACATTAGTCAGGGTGTTCGAATAACTCAAGAGGTTTGGGGAGATTTTTTCGGGTTCATCTCGACACGGTCGCTGCGCGACCTACTCGATGAACGTGGGGGAGTCCTCACTGCGCGACGCAACTCAGCTCCGACTCCCAGGACAGGCGCCGCACCTGGGCCGCGGCGCGTACCGTCGCCAACTCGGAGGCCGACCAACCCAGCGCAGCGCACAACCCGCCGTCATCCACCGGATGCTCGTCGACCGCCAGCCGGCGTCGCGCCTTCGCCAGCGCCGCCACCCGATCGTGCATGTGCACCGGAAGCCGAATCATCCGCCCCTCGTTGGCGACGGCCCGGTCGATCGCGTGCCGGATCCACCAGACCGCGTAGGTGGAGAACTTGGTGCCGACCGCCGGGTCGTACTTCTCCACCGCCTGCAGCAACCCCAGATTGCCCGCCTGGACCCGATCCTCGAGCGGCAGTGCGGCGTCAGCGGTGACGGCGACCCGCAGCACCAGCGCCCGGTTGTGGCGGACCAGTTCCTCGGTGGCGGCTCGACACTGCTCGGCGCCGGCCCGCACCGCCTCACCCAGGCGTACCTCGTCGTCGGCGGCCCGTGACATTTTCCCGGCCAGTTCGGCCCAACCCGGAATAACGCACCGAACCGGGGCGCTGCCCATGGAAGATGCAAGGGCTGTCCGAGGCGCGAGGTAGAATCTTCCCGAACGACGCGAGCCCAACCCTGGACCTGGATTTGGAGGCCAATATGACCGAGGCGATCAGCACCGAGACCGGCGTCATCCTCACCGACGGAGCTGCCGGCAAGGTGCGTGACCTGCTGGAACGCGAGGGCCGTGAAGACCTGTCGCTGCGTATCGCGGTGCAGCCCGGTGGCTGCTCCGGCCTGCGCTATGAGCTCTACTTCGACGACCGCGCCCTGGATGGCGACGTGCTCCGTGAGTACCACGGCGTCAACGTGGTCACCGACCGGATGAGCGCCCCCTACCTCGGCGGTGCGACCATCGACTTCGTCGACACCATCGAGAAGCAGGGCTTCACCATCGACAACCCCAACGCGGGCGGCTCCTGCGCCTGCGGTGACAGCTTCCACTGAGCCACAACGGCGCCGGACCGAGGCGCCCGAGATCCCTCCCGGGACGATGAGTTAGGTTACTGACCAGTCGTCGACCCGGGAGGGATCTTTCATGCAGGTATCGGGCAGGACCGCGCTGGTCACCGGAGGGGCTTCCGGCCTCGGGCTGGCGACGACGAAGCGACTCACCGAGGCGGGTGCCCGCGTCGTCGTCCTCGACCTCGACTCCGACACCGCCCGCGGCAACCTCGCCGAACTCGGTGACGCCGTCACCTTCAGCCCCGGCGATGTCACCAGCGAGACCGATGTGCAGCGCGCCGTCGACACCGCCGTCGAACTCGGCGACTTCGCGATCGTGCAGAACTGCGCCGGCATCGGTACGCCGGGCCGCGTCTATTCGGCGAAGAAGCAGGAACCGCACGCGCTCGATCTGTTCCAGCGGGTCATCAACATCAACCTGGTCGGCACCTTCAACGTGATCCGGCTGGCCGCCAAAGCGATCATCGAGCACACCGAGACCGATGCCGAGGACCGCGCGGTGATCATCAACACCGCCTCCGTCGCCGCCTACGACGGCCAGATCGGCCAGGCGGCGTACTCCGCCTCCAAGGGCGGCATCGTCGGCATGACTCTGCCGATCGCCCGCGACCTGGCGCAGTTCCGGATCCGGGTGGTGACGATCGCGCCGGGGCTGTTCTGGACCCCGCTGTTCGCCGGCCTGGATGAGAAGGCGATCGAATCCCTGGGGCAGCAGACCCCGCACCCGGCCCGGCTCGGCGACCCCAGCGAGTACGCCCTGCTGGCCACCCAGATCATGGAGAACCCGATGCTCAACGGCGAGGTGATCCGCCTCGACGGCGCGGTCCGGATGGCCCCGCGCTGACGCTTCCCGAGCGGGTACGCCTCAGAGCAGCTCGAGCAGGGTGGCGTTCGCCATTCCGCCGCCCTCGCACATGGTCTGCAGGCCGTACCGGGTGCCGGTATCGCGCATCTGGTGCACCAACTGGGTCATGATCCGTGCCCCGGAGGCACCCAGCGGGTGGCCGATCGCGATCGCACCGCCGTTCGGGTTCAACCGGGCCGGATCGGCGCCGGTCTCGGCCAACCAGGCCATCGGTACCGGGGCGAATGCCTCGTTCACCTCGTAGATCCCGATCTCATCGAGCCCGACCCCCGAACGCTGCAACAGCTTCGAGGTCGCCGGGATCGGGGCGGAGAGCATCATCACCGGATCGTCGCCGGCGAGCACACCGGTGTGGAACCGCGCGATCGGCGTACGCCCCAGCTCCTTCGCCTTCGCCGAGGTCATCATCAGCAGCGCGGCCGACCCGTCGGAGATCTGCGAGGCGTTGCCGGCATGCACCGTGCCACCCTCCTCCTCGGGGGTGAACACGGTCTTCAGCTCGGCCAGCGACTCCACCGAGGTGCCCCGGCGCAACCCCTCGTCGACGCTCAGCGAACCACCGTCCGGCAGCGGCACCTCGACGTACTGCCCGGCCAACCGCCCCGCGTCGATCGCGTCGGCCAGCTTGGCGTGCGAGGCCGCCGCGAACTCGTCCTGCGCCTGCCGGGAGAGCTGCCAGCGCTGCGCCATCATCTCGGCGCCGATGCCCTGGTTGAAGCCCTTGACGTCGTAGCGCTCCAGCAGCTCCGGTGGGTTCGGATTGCCCAGCTCCTTGTCCTTCATGGTGGAGAACATCGGAATCCGGGTCATCGACTCGACACCACCGGCCACCACCACGTCGTATGCCCCGGAGATCAGTCCGGCGGCGGCGAAGTGCACCGACTGCTGCGAGGAACCGCACTGCCGATCGATCGTGGTACCCGGCACCGACTCCGGCCAGCCCGCGGTCAGCACCACATTGCGGCCGATGTTCGCGGTCTGCTCGCCGACCTGGGAGACACACCCCCAGATCACGTCGTCGACCAGACCCGGATCGAGGTCGGCGCGGCGCGCCAGCTCCTGGAGCACCAGCGCGGACAGATTGACCGGATGCACCCCGGCCAGGCTGCCCTTGCGGCGCCCGACCGGGGTGCGTACGGCCTCGACGATGACGGCATCACGATCGCTCATGCCCTCACCGTAGTGGTGACGTGCCGGTTGATGTCAGGGCAGGCGGCGTTCCTCCTGCACCGCGTCGTCCACCTTGCGCTCCAGCTTGTTCAGCTGCCGCGCGGCGGCGTCGCGGCCACCCAGCCCGTAGGCCAGCGCGGCTGCGGCGGCACCGCCGACGACCAGCGCGCCGAAGGCGAGGTTGACGATCGAGTCCGCCAGCCCCATGTACTTCAGGCCCATCGCGGCGAACAGCACGATCGTCGCCCACCGCACGATCTGGGCGACCAGGCCGCCACCGATGGTGCGGGCGAGCAGCCCGGCGAGGAAGATGCCGGCCGCGATCACCACGCCGCCGAAGAGCACCCGGCCGCCGAGCGCCAGGATGGCGTTCAGCATCTCGGTGATCTGCGGGAAGTTCAGCATCCGGGTGGCCGCGATGCCGAAGAACAGCACGATCGCGACCTGCACGATCCGGGTGATCACGGTGACCGCGTTCGCACCGTCGATGCCGAGCTGGCCGATGGTCCGCTCCAGCCCGAAACCGCGCATCATCGAATCGAGCAACCCGCCGATGAACCGGGCGATGATCACCCCGATGGCCAGCAGGATGCCGGCGCCCAGGATCAGCGGGATGGCGTCCAGGATCGTCGACAGCATCTGGGTGGCCGGCTCGGAGATGGCCTGGATGGCCAGCACCTGCAGGGCCGCGATCGACATCACCACGATGATCAGGGCGTAGAGGATCTGGCCGACCAGGTTCGAGATCTGCATGCCACCGGCCGGGCCGCCACCGGGACCGCCCGCGGGGCCGCCGGCCGCCGGGCCGCTCGGCATCCGCCGGGTGGCGCCGGTCTCGGGATCGACGGTCGCCGGATCCTGCTGGGCGTACTGGGGATCACCCTGGGCGTACTGGGGATCACCTTGGGCGTACTGACCCTGCTGGGTGGAGCCCTGCGTCGCGCGGCGGCTCAGGCTCTGCAACCGCTCGTCCACCCGGGTACCGCGCAGCGCGGCGGTCACCAGTTCCCGGACCACCCGGGCCAGCATCACGCCGACGATGAAGATGACGGCAGCCCCCAGCACGCGCGGCAGGGCGCCGAGCACCCCGGCCAGCAGCGACTGGATCGGGCCGAGCACCTGGGTCAGCTCGAACAGGTTGAGGATCGCGGTCAGTCCCAGCAGCCAGACGATCAGCGATCCGACATTGCCCAGCGACTCGGCGAGGGAATGGTTCCCGCCGCCGGAACGCTGCAGCACCTTCACTCGGCCGAGCAGCTTGCTCAGCAGACTCTTGACCACCCGGGCCAGGATCCAGGTGATGATCAGGATCACGATCGCGGCACCGGCCTTGACGGCGATACCGGACCAATCGAAGTTGTTCATGGCCACTCCCTTCTCTGAAATGCACAGTGCGCACCCCCGAAATCGCGTGACTTCGGTCACACGAGCGGTTCAATGCTGGCACCAGGTCTGACCTTTGGAAAGCCCCATATGAAAGGGGCAGCCCGATCGACGGGGGGAGCAGGCGAGCGGCGGCTGATAGCCTCACAGCCCCCAGGATCGAGGAGGGTCATGGAGATCGGGATGCCGCTGAATTACAGCGGTGGCTTCCGCGAGGCGGCCGACGAATTGTTGGATTTCGAGGCCGCGGGCCTGGGCATCGTGATGATGCCGGAGGCGTACAGCTTCGATGCGGTGAGCGCGCTCGGATATCTGGCCGCCCGCACCGAACGGGTGCGCCTGGCCTCGGGAATCCTGAATGTCTATTCGCGTACGCCGGCGCTGCTGGCGATGACCGCGGCCGGCCTCGACCACGTCTCCGACGGCCGGTTCGTGCTCGGAATCGGCGCCTCCGGCCCGCAGGTGGTCGAGGGCTTCCACGGCCTGCGCTACGACGCCCCGCTGGGGCGTACCCGGGAGGTCGCCGAGATCTGCCGGATGGTCTGGCGGCGGGAACCGCTGCAGTACGCCGGCAAGTACTACACGTTGCCGCTGGATGCGGAACACGGTGGTTCCGGGCTGGGCAAACCGCTGAAGCTGATCAACCATCCACTGCGCGAACGGATCCCGATGGTGCTGGCGGCCATCGGGCCGAAGAATGTCGCCCTGGCCGCCGAACTGTTCGAGGGCTGGCAGCCGGTCTTCTTCGCCCCCGAGCACGCCGAGGCCGCCTTCGGTGACTCGCTGGCCGCCGGCCGCGCGAAGCGGGCGCCCGAGCTGGGCGAGCTGCAGATCCTGGTCGACACCACCTGCTGCATCACCGACGACGAACGGCTGCGGGCCAAGGTGCTCGCCGGGGTGCGCGACCACGTGGCGCTCTACGTCGGCGGGATGGGTGCGAAGGGCAAGAACTTCTACAACGCGCTCGCGGTGCGCTACGGCTATGCCGACGCCGCCGCCGAGATCCAGGACCGCTACCTCGCCGGTGACAAGCAGGGCGCGGCCGCGGCGGTGCCGGAGGACCTGCTGCACCAGGTGGCCCTGGTCGGCGACGCCGATCATGTCGCGAAGCGGGTCCGGGCGTTCGCCGACGCCGGGGTGACCACACTCAACGTGCAGCCGATCGCCGGTGATCACGCCGGCCGGGTCGCGACCGTCGAGGCGCTGGCCGCGATGGCCCGCTGATGGGAGGAATCTGATGGCTCTGGTCGACTACGAGTACGCCGACGGCGCGGCCTGGCTGACCCTGGCCGACCCGGACCGCGGCAATCTCGTCACCGCCGACTCCACCGCCGAACTGGCCGCCGCCGTCCGCCGGGCCGACCGCGACCGTGCCCGGGTGATCGTGCTGCGGGCCAGCGGTCGATTCTTCAGCGTCGGTGGTGATCTGGGCAGCTTCGCCGACGCACCGGATCTGCCCGCCCACCTGGACGATCTGGCGACCGCGATGCACCGGGTGATCGCCGACCTGCAGCGCAGCCCGGCGATCGTGGTGACGGTCGTCCAGGGAACGGCCGCCGGCATCGGCTTCCCGCTGGCCGCCGCCGGTGACCTGGTGATCGCGGCCGACACCGCCCGGTTCACCCTCGGCTACACCCGGATCGGGTTGCCCGGGGATGGTGGCACCGGGTTGTTGACCCGCAGCCTCGGCCTGCACCGCACCCTGGCGCTGGTGCTGCTCAACGACCGGTTGACCGCCACCGAGGCCCAGCAGGCCGGTCTGGTGGCGCGGGTCTTCCCGGCCGACGAACTCGACGAGCGGGTCGCCGACCTGGTCGCCGCGCTGGCTGCCGGATCGGCGAGCGCCCAGGCCGCCGCGAAACGGCTGGTACGCAGCGCCGCGGCCGATGACGTGGAGTCCCGGCTGGCGGCCGAGGCCCGGGCGATGACCGCGGCCGGCGGCACGCCGGATGTCCGCGAGGGTGTCGACGCGTTCCTGGGCAAGCGGGAACCGCGCTTCGGGAGCGGCGAGTGAGCCTCCGGCTCGGCCGGCACGAGTACGGCCCGCACGCGCGCCTGGTGATGGCGATCGTCAACCGCACCCCCGACTCCTTCTATGACAAGGGCGCCACCTGGGCCGACGACCGGGCCTTCGACCGGGTCGCCGAGGTGGTCGACCAGGGCGCCGACATCATCGACATCGGCGGGGTGAAGGCCGGCCCCGGTGACGACGTGGAGATCGCCGAGGAGCAGCGCCGGGTGGTCGACTTCACCGCCCGGGTGCGGGCGGCGTACCCGGATCTGGTGATCAGTGTCGACACCTGGCGCGCCGAGGTGGGCCGCGCGGTCTGCGCCGCCGGCGCCGATCTGCTCAACGATGCCTGGGGCGGTGCCGATCCGCGGCTGGCCGAGGTGGCCGCCGAGTTCGATGTCGCGCTGGTCTGCGCCCACACCGGCGGTGCCATCCCGCGTACCCGGCCGCATCGCGTCGAATACGAGGACGTGGTCGCCGCGGCGATCGCCGACACCGTGGGCCAGGCCGAGCGTGCGGTCGCCATCGGGGTGGACCGGCGGCGGCTGCTGATCGACCCCGCGCACGACTTCGGCAAGAACTCCTTCCACTCCCTGGAGCTGACCCGCCGGCTCGACGAGCTGGTCGCGACCGGTTGGCCGGTGCTGGTTTCGCTGTCCCACAAGGATTTCATCGGCGAGGCGCTGGACCGCCCCGTCGACCAGCGGCTGATCGGCACCCTGGCCAGCACCGCGGTCTCGGCCTGGCTGGGCGCGAGCGTCTACCGGGTGCACGATGTCGCCGAGACCCGGCAGGTGCTCGACATGGTCTCGGTGATCACCGGCCAGCGACCGCCGGCGCGCGCGATCCGGGGCCTGGCATGAGGGTGCGGCCCGAGGGGGACGCGTGATCAGCGGGGTGGTCTTCTGGCCACAGCCGCCGCTGCTGCTGCCCGAGTACGCCTCGGCGGCCGACCTGGGTGCCGCGGTACGCCGGGCCGCGTTCGAGGCGCTCGCCGCCGTCCGGCCCGAGTCCGGGCCGGTGCTGCTGCTCACCGGTGCCGAACGCTGCGCGCCGCTGGGGGAGCGGGTCGCCCGTGCCCTGCTGCAGCAGGCCGGGGCCGGTGAGCCGGATGCGGTGATCCGGGTAGCGGTCGATGCCGACGCCGCGGCGGTGGCCGAGGCCGCGGACCGGGTGCGGGCGGCCGCGGCCGCGGCCGACGGGCCGGTGACCTTGCTGGTGGCCGGGGACGGTACCGCCCGGGCCAGCGTCGGCGCCCCCGAGCGGGCCGATCTCGAGACCCGGGCCGCCGACGAGCGGATCGCCGCCGCCCTGGCCGCCGCCGACCCGGCGCCGCTGGCCGCGCTGACGGCGAGCGAGGGTGCCGAGTTGCTGATCTCCGGCCGGCTGCCCTGGCAGGTGGCCGCGGCAGCGCTCACCGGGCGGAGGCCGCGGTCGGCGTACGCCTGGTTCGACTGCCCCTACGAGGTGGGTTATCACGTGGCCGCCTGGCGGATGACGGAGTGAGAGATGGCGATTGACCTGCGCACCCTGATCGGACCGGCCGGATTGCCGGCCGAGCTGGATGAGTCCGGGCTGGCCGAGGCGTACGCCTGGCAGGAGGGTGTCCGTGCCCTGATGCTGACCACGATGGACGGGGTGGTGACCGGTTCCGACGGCCGCAGCGGTTCGCTGGGCACCCCGGCCGACCGGGCGGTGTTCGAACTCAACCGGCGGCTGGCCGATGCGATCGTCGTGGGTGCCGGCACGGCCCGTACCGAGGACTACGGCCTGCCCGAGGACGGTCAGCTGCTGGTCGTGGTGAGCCGCCGGGGTGAGCTCCCGGTTCGGCTGCGGACCGAGGCCGCCGAGGTCGCCGAGCCGCGGTTGGTGCTCGCGGTCGGTGACGAGGCGGACACCGCGGCCGCCGAGGAGGTGCTGGGTGCCGAGCGGATCTGGCGCTGCCCCGGCCGGAGCGGGGTCGACCCGCGGATGCTGCACCGCAGATTGCGTGATGCTGGTCACCAACGGATCCAGCACGAGGGCGGTCCGGGCCTGCTCACCGGCTGGCTCGCGGCGGGGTTGATCGACGAGCTCTGCCTGACCCAGGTGCCCCGGCTGGCCGGGGCGGGCGTACGCCTGATCTCAGGCCCGGTGGGGGAGGCGAGCTGGTCGCCGGTGCTGCTGCTCGCCGAGGACGGCGCGCTGATCGGCCGGTGGCGTCCGCAGCGGGGCGATTCGACACCCGGTCACGGCTGAATCACGGAGTCCGGGAGCGGCCCCCGCGCCGGTCTGAGCGGTGGTCGATCTGCGATACTGTGGCACACGACCGGCCCAGTCCTGGAAGGGCCGGGAGCGAGGGGGTGTGACAACCCCAGGGAAAGGGCGTGACGTGAGTCTGTTGAGGTCGCTTCCTCGGCGCCGCGTACGGCTGGCCGGAGCTGGTTTGTTCGGTCTTGCCGTCACCGGCCTGAGCGGTTGTGCTGCCGCTGGTCCCGGGCAGGGACGTCTGTTCGGTCTGCCGCCGGGGAACACCGAGCAGGGCCCGCTGATCAGCAATCTGTGGGTCGGCTCCTGGATCGCCTGCCTGGTCGTCGGCGCCATCGTCTGGGGCCTGATGTTCTGGGCGTTCGCGCGCTACCGGCGCCGGAACAACCGTGAGGTGCCGCGCCAGACCCGGTACAACCTGCCGATGGAGATCATGTACACGGTGGTCCCGTTCCTGATCATCGGCGTGCTGTTCTTCTACACCCTGCAGACCCAGGACAAGCTCCTCGCCAAGGAGCAGCCGACCCCCTCGTCCAACACCGTCACGGTCGTCGGTCAGAAGTGGTCGTGGACCTTCAACTACTCCGATGCCCAGGTCTGGGAAGCCGGCACCATCGAGCGCACCCCCGATCTGTACCTGCCGGTCAACGAGACCACCACCTTCCAGTTGCGCAGCCCCGATGTGATCCACTCCTTCTGGGTGCCGTCGTTCTACATGAAGATGGACGTCATCCCGGGCCGGAACAACAGCTTCCAGGTGACCCCCAACAAGGAGGGTGTGTTCTCCGGGAAGTGTGCCGAACTGTGTGGCACCTACCACTCCGCGATGCTGTTCAACGTGCACGTGGTGCCGCGCGCCGAATACGACCAGAAGATGGCTGAGCTGCGAGACCGGGGGCAGACCGGGGAGAACCTGGGGTCGCAGGGGGCCAACGAGTTGGCACAGGCCAAGAAGGAAGGTGAGTGATGACCACCGCGGAACGGATCTCCGACGCGACCAGCGCTGCTGCTCCCGCGGACCGTGGCCTCGGCGCGGCGGTCATGGACATGCTGTCCACGACCGATCACAAGCTGCTCGGCAAGATGTACATGGTCACCGCATTCGTGTTCTTCCTGCTCGCGGGGGTGATGGCGCTCGGTATCCGTGCCGAGCTCGCCTTCCCGGGCATGCAGTTCATGCAGCTCGAGACCTTCAACCAGCTGTTCACGATGCACGGCACGGTGATGCTGCTGATGTTCGCGACGCCGATGTTCTCGGCCTTCGCGAACGTCCTGATGCCGCTGCAGATCGGTGCCCCCGACGTCGCCTTCCCGCGGCTGAACGCGTTCTCCTACTGGGTCTACGTGGTCGGTTCGCTGATCGTGATGTCCAGCTTCCTCACCCCCGAGGGGCCGGCCTCCTTCGGCTGGACCGCGTACACCCCGCTGTCCAACCGGATCAACAACCCCGGTGTCGGCGGTGACCTGTGGCTGATGGGCCTCTATCTGGTCGGCCTGTCCTCGATCCTCGGCGCGGTGAACTTCGTCACCACGATCATCCTGCTGCGCGCCCCGGGCATGACCATGTTCCGGATGCCGATCTTCACCTGGAACACCCTGGTCACCTCGATGCTGGTGCTGATGGTCTTCCCGGTGCTGGCCGCCGGCCTGCTGGTGCTGGAGTCGGATCGCCGACTCGGTACCCACGTCTTCGACGCCGCCAACGGCGGACCGATCCTGTGGCAGCACCTGTTCTGGTTCTTCGGCCACCCCGAGGTCTACGTGCTGGCGCTGCCGTTCTTCGGCATCATCACCGAGATCCTGCCGGTGTTCAGCCGCAAGCCGGTCTTCGGCTACGTCGGCCTGGTCGCCGCGACGCTGCTGATCGCGGCGCTGTCGATGGCGGTCTGGGCGCACCACATGTTCGTCACCGGTGCGGTCTCGCTGCCGTTCTTCTCCTTCATGACGATGCTGATCGGCATCCCGACCGGTGTGAAATTCTTCAACTGGATCGGCACGATGTGGCGAGGATCGGTCAGTTTCGACACGCCGATGCTCTGGTCGGCGGGCTTCCTCACCACCTTCCTGTTCGGCGGTCTGACCGGCATCATCCTGGCCTCCCCGCCGATGGACTTCCAGGTCTCCGACACCTACTTCGTGGTCGCGCACTTCCACTACGTGCTGTTCGGCACGGTGGTGTTCGCGATGTTCGGCGGCTTCTACTTCTGGTGGCCGAAGATGACCGGCAAGATGCTGAACGAGACGCTCGGCAAGGTGCACTTCTGGATGCTGTTCGTCGGCTTCCACACCACCTTCCTGGTGCAGCACTGGCTCGGCATCGAGGGCATGCCGCGGCGGTACGCCGACTACCTGCCCAACGAGGGCTTCACGCTGCTGAACCAGATCTCCACGGTCGGCGCGTTCATGCTCGGCATCTCCTTCCTGCCGTTCTTCTGGAACGTCTGGATCACCCGCAAGTCGCCGAAGGTCACCGTCGACGACCCGTGGGGCTGGGGCCGTTCGCTGGAGTGGGCGACCTCCTGCCCGCCGCCGAAGAAGAACTTCAACTCGCTGCCGCGGATCCGCTCCGAGTCGCCGGCCTTCGATCTGCACCACCCGGAGATCGCCGAGATGGAGTACGCCGACAACGGCACCGACAATCTGGCGGACGGGCCCGACGATCGCGGTCGGGCGGGGCTGCTGCGGCAGCGCATCGCGGCCGGCGGCGGTTCGGAAGCCAGCATCGATCCCGATGAGAAGGAGAAGAGGAGCACCCAGTGAGGACCGAGTACAAGATCTTCATCCCGCTGGGCCTGTTCTTCGTCGTCTGCACGGTCGCGTACTACTTCTTCGGCCGGGTCGACGGCGGCCAGCTGGAGTGGGTCGGGCTGGCGGCGCTGGCGCTCACCTCGCTGATGGTGCTGCAGATCGGTGTCTTCCTCTGGGTCACCGCCCGCAAGATGGACCCGCGGCCGGAGGACCGCTCCGATGGCGATGTGGTAGAGGGTGCCGGTGACATCGGCTTCTTCCCGCCGCGCAGCCTGTGGCCGTTCATCGCGGCGGTCACCGCCGGCCTGGTCTTCCTCGGCCCGGTCTTCGGGTGGTGGCTGACCGCTCTCGGTGTCGGCTTCGGCGCCCTGGCGGTGGCCGGCTGGGTCTACGAGTACTACCGCGGTGACTACTCGCACTGAGCCGCTGCGGCGTACCGCCTGACGAACACCGAAACGGCGTCCGACCTTCGGGTCGGACGCCGTTCTTCGTTGTGCGGCAGGGTTCCGGTCAGCGCCGGCGGCGGCGACGGTTGCGGGAACGGCCCGGGGTGGATCCGGCCTTCGCCTGATCGGCCGGCTGCTGCTTCTGCTTCGGCTGTTTCTGCTGCTTCTGCTGCGGCTGGGGCTGGGCGACCTCGAGCGGGCCGGGGAGGGTGCGCTCACCGGGCGCCAGTTCGGTCAGCGCCGGGTGCTCGATGCTGTCCACCCGGGTCGTGGTCGGCTTGATCCCGGCGGCCCGGACCAGGGCGCGGACGTCGCGCTGCTGGTCGCTGGTCATCAGGGTCACCACGGTGCCGGCGCTGCCGGCGCGCGCGGTACGCCCCGAACGGTGCAGGTAGGCCTTGTGCTCGACCGGCGGGTCGGCGTGGATGACCAGCGCCACATCGTCGACGTGGATGCCGCGGGCGGCGATATCGGTGGCGACCAGGGCGGTCGCCCGGCCCTCGTGGAAGGCCGTCAGATTGCGGGTCCGGGCGTTCTGGCCGAGATTGCCGTGCAGTTCCACCGCCGGTACGCCGCCGCGGTTCAGCTGGCGGGCGAGGGCCTTGGCGCGGTGCTTGGTGCGGGTGAAGATGACGGTCCGGCCGGGGGCGCTGGCCAGGTCGACCAGCACCGGCAGCCGCTGCTCGGAATCGATGTGCAGCACGTGGTGCGCCATCGTCGCGGGCGGTGCGGTGGCCGAATCGGCCTCATGGGTCACCGGCTGGTGCAGGAACTGCTTGGCGAGGCCGTCGATCGCCTTGTCCAGGGTCGCGGAGAACAGCAGTCGCTGGCCGTCGGAGGGGGTGCGCTGCAGCAATCGGCGGACCGGCGGCAGGAAGCCCAGGTCGGCCATGTGATCGGCCTCGTCGAGGACGGTCACCTCGACCGCGTCGAGGGTGCAGTGGCCCTGGTTGATCAGGTCCTCGAGGCGGCCGGGGCAGGCGAGCACGATGTCGACACCGTTGCGGAGCGCGGTCACCTGCGGGTTCTGGCCGACGCCGCCGAAGACGGTGCGGGTGGTGAGGCCGGCGGCCTTCGCCAGCGGTGCCAGCGATTCCTCGATCTGGCCGACCAGTTCGCGGGTCGGGGCCAGGATCAGCGCGCGCGGTGCCCGCGGGCGGGCCGGCCGGCCGCCGCTCAGGCGGGCCACCAGCGGCAGCAGGAAGGCGTAGGTCTTGCCGGAGCCGGTGCGGCCACGGCCGAGCACATCGCGGCCGGCGAGGGAGTCCGGCAGGGTGGCGGTCTGGATGGGGGTCGGGTTCTCGATGCCGAAGCCGGTGAGAACGTCGGTCAGGCGTGCGGGCACGCCCAGGTCAGCAAAGCTGGTCAAGGGAGATCAATCGCATTCTGTAGGAATCGTCTCGCCGACGGTCTGGCACCCGGGCTCGGGGCGGACCTCACATGGAGCCGATGCGACCCGAGAAACCGGGAGGCAGTGCTGCGACATGCGGACAACTCGCGGCGAGAGCACGACGAGTTATGGGTCCAACCTATCGCATCTGCCAAGCCGGAGCCGAATCGCGCGCTCGGAGAGGGGATCGACTGAGTGGGGGTGGATGGGGTACCACGGGAGGAACGTCAGTGAGGAGCCGAGATGAGCCCAGCCAATGACGGCATGGAGCGAGCACGACGGCCGTGGTTCCGTGACCACGGCCTGCTGCTGGCCAATCTGATCCTGTTCGCGATCTTCTTCGGCGGCATGATTCTGAGCGGTGCGGCCGCGTACGACGCCGATCAGGTCAGACACGGCCAACCGGCCACCGGGTTGCTGGCCTATCTGGCGAGCAGTGATTTCGTCGAGGCCACCTTCGAGAACTGGGAGAGCGAGTTCCTGCAGATGGGTGCCTATGTGGTGCTCACCGCGCACCTGTTCATGCGCGGTTCGTCGGAGTCGAAACCGAGTGATCAGGCCGCCGAGCAGGACGAGGACCCGGCCGGGCACCGGGATGATCCGGATGCGCCCTGGCCGGTGCGTCGCGGTGGCTGGTGGCTGTGGGTGTACGAACGGTCGTTGGCGATCCTGTTCGGGGTGCTGTTCTTCGGGTCGATGTTGGCGCACGCCCTCGGCGGGTCGGCGGCTTACAACGAGGTGCTGTCGGAGCATGGCCTGCCCGAGCTGAGCTGGTGGGCCTATCTGGGGACCGCGCAGTTCTGGTTCGAGTCCTTCCAGAACTGGCAGTCGGAGTTTCTCGCGGTCGCGGTCATCGTCGGTGCGTCGGTCTATCTGCGGCATCGCGGTTCGGCCGAGTCCAAACCGGTGGCCGCACCGCACTCCGCGACCGGCGGGTGAGGAGCGACGGGGGAGTGGCATGTACGAGCGTGTGTCTCACGTTCCTCGAGTAGGTCGCGCAGCGACCGCGTCTTTCACGTTCCTCGAGTAGGTCGCGCAGCGACCGTGTCGAGAGGTGCGGGGCGTGGTTGCTCATCTCGACACGCTCGGCACTGCTCCGCTTCGCTGCGCATGCCGCGCTACTCGATGAGCGTGCAGAAACCTAACCCTGGTGGGGAATCAGGGCAGGCTGAGTATCCGGCGGAGTCGGTTTCTTCGCCGTCTTCTGCTTCTTCGTTCTCTGCTTGGCTGCGGTGGCTTGGTCGCGGGCTGCCTGGCGTAGGTCGCGAAGCCGTTGCCTCTTGCGGGCGCGGCGGAGTCGCTCGCGTTCGCGGGCTTCGTCGGCTGCTTGTTCGGCTTCGGCCTGTTCCTTCTCCAACTGGGTCTGCCCGTTGCACAGGGTCTCCCAGAGAAGTTTTTCGGTCCGGGACAGGGAGGCGGCCGGGTCGTTGATTAGGTGATCGGGTGGAGGATGCTCCCAGGTGCCGTGGCGGCTGACCCAGGCTTCCTGCCCGCTCGGAGTTTTCCAGTGGAACACGCCCGGGGAGGGTTGTTCGACCCGGAATCCGGCGTGGGTTCGTGCCCGATGTGAGGCCCGGTTCAACGGGCCGAGGTTGTCCGAACTGGTGGGCCCCTCGGGCGCGGGAATGGTGTGGTCGAGGTCGATGCCGCGGCCGAACGCGCTGCGATTGGAGCGGGGGAACATCACATATCGGTCGCGGAGCTTCACCCGCTGGGCCAACTCGTCGCTGGGCCGGTAGGTGTTGACCATCACCGGGGCGGTCAGGTCGATGACCGGTCGCACACGAACGGTGCCAGCGCACTGGGCGAGCAGCTCCTTCAAGTGCTGCAGGGTGACCGGTCCGAGGGCGTCGCCTTCACCACCGCGACCATTCGCGAGGTCGCGGGAGGTCATGTGCAGGATCAGTTCGGCACCGTGCCGGCACCTCTCGCTTGTCGTTGTGACGACTTCGCCGTTGTTGTTGACCACATCCCCTTGCGGGGTGACGATCGCACCGTCGAACAGGGAGGGCTGCAGCAGGCGCCGCGCACGCTCGGGATGCGCCAGATGCCCCAGGGCTTCGGCGCGCAGCTCATCACGACTGGCGGTGGAGCCGCCGGCTTTGAGGACATCGGCGAGGCGGTCGAGGGTGCCGTTGAGCTGGTGCGCATCACCAGCGTCCATCGATGCGAACAGGTTCGTGATCCCTGCTATCGAGGACGACTGGAACTCGACGCGGCGTTGCTTCTTCGCGGCCTGGCGTTCGGCTTCCTTGTCGTCGTTGAGGATCAACGCGACCTGGGTCTCGGTGGTCGCTACCGCGCGTTTCGGGGTCAGGGGCACCAGCCGCAACGCCCACAGGGAGTCGAACTCGCGGGCCTGGGTGAAGTTCAGCTGCAATGCGGCGCGGGTGATGTCGCGGGCGACCCAGACGGGGATGTCGCAGTCCAAGGTGGCTTGCCACAGGATCGGATGCCGATGACGGAGGTTGAGCACGTCGGCGGTCCAGACCTGCGCCGTCTCCGGTGAACACCCCAGTGACATCGCGAGTTCGAGGTGGAAGAACTCGGTGATGCCGGGGGTGCCGTCGGCGCCGGGGAACACGAGCTGTTCACCGTGCAGCACGCGGGCGGTGAGTTCGTCGGTGTGGGTGTTCAATCCGGAGTAGGTGTCGCAGGCGGCGGCGATCGCGACCAGGCGGCGGGCTTCGGCCTGGGCGATCTGCTCGCTTTCGGCGCGGATCGCTGCGAACACCTGGGCTCGTTCGGTGGTCATCTGTGGTCACCTCCTCTCATCTGCTACATCCCATATTAGTCATCGTGTTCGAATAACTCAAGAGGTTTGGGGAGATTTTTTCGGGTTCATCTCGACACGGTCGCTGCGCGACCTACTCGATGAACGTGAGGGCGCAGGGGCGTACCGGGGTTCATCTCGACACGGTCGCTGCGCGACCTACTCGATGAACGGGGGGACCTCGCTGCGCGACCTGTTCGATGGACGTGGGGGTGCCGTGCATGGCCGATTGCTCGATGAGCGTGGGGTATCTCCTAGGGTGGCGGGCATGGACGACGACGTCTCGGCGTACGCCGACACCCTCGGGACGCCCGACAGGGTCCGCGAGACCCTCGCCGGTACCGGTTATCTGGCCGGTGATGCGCTGGCCACCACGGTCTTCCTGGCTGCCGGGATGCAGCGGCCACTGCTGCTGGAGGGTGAACCGGGCACCGGAAAGACTGCGCTCGCGGAAGCGCTCGCCGACAGCGTCGGGCTCCCATTGGTCCGGTTGCAGTGCTATGAGGGCATCGATGCCGCGCAGGCACTCTTCGACTGGGACTTCCCGCGGCAGATCCTGCACCTGCGCGCCCTTGAAGCCGCCGGCGCGGTCGACGCCGACGCCGCCGAGGACTCCCTCTATGCCGACCGATTCCTGCTGGAACGCCCGATCCTGGCCGCCCTCCGCCGCCCGTCGGTGCTGTTGATCGACGAGATCGACCGCGCCGACGACGAGTTCGAGGCCTTCCTGCTGGAGGTGCTCTCCGAGTGGCGGGTCAGCATCCCCGAGGTCGGCACCATCGGCACCGAGACGCCACCGCTGACCGTGCTCACCTCCAACCGCACCCGCGAGCTGCACGACGCCCTCAAACGACGCTGCCTCTATCACTGGGTCGATCACCCGGATTTCCTGGCAGAGCTGGAAATCCTGCGTACCCGGCTCCCCGGCGTCCCACCCCTGCTCGCCGAACAGGTGGTCACCGTGGTGCAGCGACTGCGCGCCACCGAGGGCCTGGTCAAACCGCCCGGGGTCGCCGAATCGCTGGATTGGGCGCGCGCCCTGCACCGCCTCGGCGCGACCGAACTCGACCTGCCCCGCGCCGCAGCCAGCCTCGGCGCGATCGTCAAGTATCGCGAGGATTCCGAGCGGGTCCGCCAGGCCCTGGATCGGCTGCTGACGCCATGACCGCCCACCCACCCGAGGAGATCCTGCTCGGCTTCGTCACCGCGATCCGCGCCGCCGGCGTACCCGCCGGACCGGACCGGGCCGAGAACTTCCTGCGCGCCACCAGCCTGGTCGACCTGGCCGAACCGGAACGGGTCCGCGCGGCCGGCCGCGCCACCCTGTGCGGCCATCCCGACGACCTGCACCGCCACGACCAGGTCTTCGATGCCTGGTTCGGCGCTGGCCACGACCAGCAACCCGGCCCGGGCGCCCCGCCCCAGCCGGCCACCCTGCGTACCCTGCCACCCACCGACGACCGCGCCGACGGCCAGGGCATCGAGCAGGACGCCGACGACGTGGTCCGCGCCGCCGCCAGCGAACTCGAACTGCTCCGCCAGCGCGATGTCGGCGAACTCACCCCCGCCGAACGCCAGATCCTGGAACGCCTGCTCGCCGCGCTGCCGCTCCGCCTACCGACCCGCCGCGCCAGCCGCGCCACCCCGGCCCATCGCGGCCGAGTCGATGCCCGGCGTACCCTGCGGGCCTCCCTGCGGCAATGGGGTGAACCCGCTCGGATCGCGCACCGGCGCCGCGGTCACCGGCCCCGCCCTATGGTGCTGCTGCTCGACATCTCCGGGTCGATGGAGCCCTACGCCGAGGTGCTGCTCCGGCTCGCGCACCGCTATCTGCAGGTCACCGACAGCACCCACGGCCGCCACCCGGTCGAGGTGTTCACCCTCGGCACCCGGCTCACCCGGCTGACCCGCGCACTGGGGCATCGCGACGCCGACGAGGCGCTGCGCGCCGCCGCCCGCACCGTCCCCGACTTCTCCGGCGGCACCCGGCTCGGGGAGACGCTGCGCGCGTTCACCGAGCGCTGGGGTCGCCGCGGCCTGGCCCGCGGGGCGGTCGTGGTGATCGTCTCCGATGGCTGGGAACGCGGCGATCCGGCACTGCTCGGCGAACAGGTCGAGCAGCTGCACCGGCTCGCGCATCGGCTGATCTGGGCCAATCCGCATCGTGGCCGGGTTGGGTACCAGCCCGTACAGTCGGGGATCGTGGCGGTGCTGCCACACCTGGATGCGTTCGTCGCCGGGCACTCGCTGGCGGCGTATACCGAACTGGCGGAGGTGGTCGCCGATGCGTGAGGTGCTCCCAGAATTGCTGCAGTGGTGGGAATCCGGCGAGACCGTCGCCCTCGGCACCGTGGTCGCGACCTTCCGCTCCGCGCCCCGCCCGCCCGGCGCCTCGATGATCGTCGGCCCCGCCGGGGAGGCCGTCGGCTCGGTCTCCGGTGGTTGCGTCGAGGGGGCCGTGCACACCCTCGGCGAGGAGATCCGTGGCACCGGTACGCCCCAGCTGGAGCGCTACGGCGTCTCCGACGATGTCGCGATGGGCGTCGGGCTGACCTGCGGCGGCATCCTCGACGTCTGGGTCGAGCAGGTCAACACCGAGACCTTCCCCGAGCTGGCCGAGGTGGCTGCCGCGATCGAGGAGGGTACGCCGATCGCGGTGGCCACGGTGGTCGCGCACCCGGACCCGCAGTGGCTGGGCCGGCGGATGGTGATCCGACCGGATCGTCCCGCGCCGACGGAGGTGCTGGTCAGTCAGCGGGCCACCGACGCGATCCGCGACGACGCGGCCGGGCTGCTCGCCGCCGGGCACCACGCCACCCTCGAATACGGACCCGACGGGGAGCGCCGCGGCGAGGGGATGCGGGTCTTCGTCTGGGCCTTCGCTCCGCCGCCGCGGATGCTGGTCTTCGGTGCCATCGACTTCGCCGCCGCGGTCGCCCGGGTCGGTTCCTTCCTGGGTTACAAGGTCACCGTCTGCGACGCCCGGCCGATCTTCGCCACCGCCAGCCGCTTCCCGCACGCCGACGAGGTGGTGGTGAAGTGGCCGCACCGCTACCTGCGCGGCGAACTGGAGGCCGGCAGGATCGACGCCCGCACGGTGATCTGCGTGCTCACCCACGACCCCAAGTTCGACGTACCGCTGCTCGAGGTCGCGCTGCGGCTGCCCCAGGTCGCCTACGTCGGCGCGATGGGCTCGCGGCGCACCCACGACGACCGGCTGGCCCGGCTCCGCGAGGCCGGGCTCGCCGATGACGAGTTGCAGCGGCTCTCCTCACCGATCGGACTGGACCTCGGGGCGCGTACGCCCGAGGAGACCGCCGTCTCCATCGCCGCCGAGATCATCGCCCGGCAGTGGGGCGGGAGCGGTGACCCGCTCAGTGAGCTCACCGGCCGCATCCATCACTGACCTTGTCGACTCGCGCCCGCGCTTACCGACGCTCGCCGACTGGACCCAGCCCGTACCGCAGGGGCCGCCGAGCGCGGACTCGCCGATCCGCACCGGGGAACCGTCCGGGGCCAGCAACGGTTGATAGAACGACGCCACCTCCACCGAGGCCTGCGGCACGAAATGGAAGATCAGCGCGCGCCGGAACCGGTCGGCGGTGCGGTTGGGCAGCGACCCGTGCACCAGGCTGCCGTGGAAGACCAGCGCGTCACCGGCCGCCATCGACGTGGTCCGGATCGGCACGCCGGCGGGCACCGGCACCTGGTCGTTGGTGAACGACGCCTCGGTGTCGGCGGGCTCGGGGCAGAGCAGCGGCTGGCGATGGGACCCGGGCACCACCCGTAGCGAACCGTTCTCGGCCGCGCAGTCATCGATCGCGATCCAGACGGCCAGGCAGGTCTCCGGATGGGCGCGCAGGAAGTGGTTGTCCTGGTGCAGCGCCTGCCCGCGCGCACCCGGTGGCTTGAAGTAGAACATCGACTGCGCACCCCAGGCCGGCCCGATCACCTCGGTGACCACCGACTGCACCCGCTCGTCCAGCATCAGGTCCCGGACCCGGGCGCCGTCGGCCGAATCCTCGCGATGCGGATGGACGATCCGCGGATACCGGTGCAGCACATCGTCGGCGGACACGTGATCGTCGTGCCCCAGCGCGGTGTCCGCCTCGATCCGATCGGTGAACCGCGTACCGATCTCCACCGCCTCGGCCGGGGTCAGCAGGCCCGCGACCTGGACCACCCCCTCCCGCTCGAACTCCGACACCAGTTGTTCCCGCAGTGCATGTGACATGCTCCAAGCCTGGTTCGCAGAATCCATGCTCACCATTGATTCGAAAGCTGTCTGCATGGAAGATCCTGCTGTGAGCGCACTCGTCACCGAATTCGAACCGGCCGCCGGGACCCTCGTCGGCTGGATGTCCCAGGCCACCGGCTACCGGGTCCGCCGGCTCGCCGGACGCGACGACCACCTGCTGCTGCTCACCCGCGACGGCGCCGGCCTGATCCGTACCGCGGCCGGCACCGTACCCGTGCCACCCGGCACGATCGTCCACCTCGACCGGGCCAGCCCGCAGGACTACGGCACCGATCCCGCGGCCGGCCGCTGGGGATTCTGGTACGCCCACCTGCCCGCCGGCGACACCCTCGACGCGCTGCTCGACTGGCCCGCCGAACAGCCCGGGGTGAGCCGATTGGTGCTGGACCGGCGGATCGCCGACCGGGTCGCCGCCGCGCTGGAGGAGGCGAGCATGCTGCTGCCCTCCCCGGGCCGGCATTCCGGAGCCCTGGCTCGGAACGCGCTGGAGCGGGCGCTGCTGTGGTGCGAAACCCGCAACCCGCGGGCCCAGCAGGTCGACCCCCGGCTCTGGCAGGTGCTGGAACACCTGCACACCCACCTGGCCGAGCCACTCGGCGTACCCGAACTCGCCGAGGTCGCCGGACTCTCACCCTCGCGCCTGCAGCACCTGTTCACCGACCAGCTCGGCGGCACCGTGATGGCGCACGTCGAGTCCCGCCGGATGGAACGGGCCCGATTGCTGCTGCAGAGCACCGAGCTGCCGGTCGGCGTGATCGCGGCGCAGGTCGGGTACGCCGATCCGCTGTATTTCAGCACCCGATTCCGGCTCCGGCACGGGGTCTCGCCCACGGGCTGGCGACAGCGCTTGCCCCGGCCTCCCCGCGCTGACTAGGGTCGGTGCATACGTGACCGGGATCACGTGCCCGGCAAAGGTGCCCAGGAGGTTGCATGACCAGGATCACCCTCACCGTCGATGGGGCGAAGGTCTCCGACGATGTCGAACCACGCATGCTGCTGGTGCAGTATCTGCGCGAGAAGCTCGGTCGCACCGGGACGGTGATCGGCTGCGACACCTCCAACTGCGGTGCCTGCACCGTGCACCTCAACGGCCGCTCGGTGAAGTCCTGCAATGTGCTCGCGGTGCAGGCCGACGGCGGCGAGGTGACCACCATCGAGGGCCTGGCGGCAACCGCGGACGGCGAGCTGCATCCGGTGCAGGAGGCGTTCCGCGAATGCCACGGCCTGCAGTGCGGCTTCTGTACGCCGGGGATGATCATGCAGGCGGTCGACCTGCTGAACGAGAACCCTTGCCCCAGCGAGGAGGAGATCCGCCTGGGCATGGAGGGCAACCTGTGCCGGTGCACCGGCTACCACAACATCGTCCGTTCGGTGCAGTACGCCAGCGGGCAGCGGGAGGGAGCACGATGAGCGTCGACACCGACCCCCAGGCCCCCGATGGCGCCCAGGAGAACGCCGAGCAGAAGCCGGAGATCGGCCGGGAGCGGCGGCGCAAGGAGGACGCGCGGCTGATCACCGGGCGGACCCGCTGGACCGACAACCTGTCGGTACCGGGGATGCTGCATCTGGCGATGGTGCGCAGCCCGTTCGCGCACGCCAAGATCACCAACATCAACACCGAGGAAGCGAAAGCGGCGCCCAATGTGGTCACCGTGATCACCGGCTCCGACGTCGCCGAGGAGCAGGGCGCGCTGCCCAACGCCTGGCCGATCACCCCCGACCAGGTGACGCCGGACCACCCGCCGGTGGCCGTCGACCGGGTCGCCTTCGCCGGCGAGATCGTGGCCGTCGTGGTGGCGCGTACGCCCGCCGAGGCGCGGGATGCCGCCGAGCTCGTCGATGTCGACTACGAGGAACTGCCGGCCGCCCTCGACCTCAAGGAATCCGCCGAGGACACGGTCTTGGCGCACCCGGACCTGGGCACCAACAAGAGCGCGTTCTGGAAGTTCGACTCGGCCGAGGCCGGTACCGGCGGGAACGTCGACGAGGCCATCGAGAAGGCGCGCGGCGACGGCATCGTGCTGGAGCGCGAGTTCCGCCAGCAGCGGCTGATCCCGGCGTTCATGGAGCCCCGGTCGGTGCTCGTCGACCCGACCGGTGAGCAGATCACCATGTGGTCGGCCACCCAGATCCCGCACATCCTGCGCTTCCTGCTCGCCGCGGTGCTCGGCGTACCGGAATCGAAGGTGCGGGTGATCGCGCCCGATGTCGGCGGTGGCTTCGGCGGCAAGCTGCAGACCACGCCGGAGGAGTTCATCGCGATGGTGCTGGCTCGGCGGCTGAACAAGCCGATCAAGTACACCGAGACCCGCTCCGAATCGCTGATGGCCGCCCACCACGGCCGCGACCAGTGGCAGAAGCTGACCCTGGCTGCCACCAAGGAGGGAAAGGTCACCGGCCTCAAGGTCGAGTTGCTGGCCGACCTCGGCGCCTATGTCTCGCTGGTCGGCGGCGGCGTACCGGTGCTGGGCGCGTTCATGTTCAACGCCATCTACAAATTCCCGGCCTACCAGTTCAACTGCCAGACCGTGCTCACCAACAAGACCTGGACCGACGCCTACCGGGGTGCCGGCCGGCCCGAGGCCACCTTCGGCATCGAACGGATGATGGACGAGCTGGCCGCCGAACTCGGTGAGGATCCGCTGGCGGTCCGGGAACGCAACTGGATCACCCACGAGGAATTCCCGTTCACCACGGTCGCCGGACTGGAATACGACTCCGGCAACTACGAGGCCGCCACCGCCAAGGCGAAGGAGTCCTTCGACTACGACGCACTGCGCGCCGAACAGAAGCAGCGCAGGGATTCCGGCGATCCGGTGCAGCTCGGCATCGGGGTGTCCACCTTCACCGAGATGTGCGGACTGGCACCCTCGCGGGTGCTCGGTTCGCTCGACTACGGCGCGGGTGGTTGGGAGTACGCCTCGGTGCGGATGTTGCCGACCGGCAAGGTCGAGGTCACCACCGGCGCGAGCGCGCACGGCCAGGGGCATGAGACGGCGTTCTCCCAGATCGTCGCCGACCGGCTCGGCGTACCCTTCGAAGACGTCGAGATCCTGCACGGTGACACCGCGATCGCCCACAAGGGCCTGGACACCTACGGTTCCCGGTCGCTGGTGGTCGGCGGTGAGGCGCTGGTCCGGGCCTCGGACAAGGTGATCGAGAAGGCCCGCCCGATCGCGGCGCACCTGCTCGAGGCGAACGCCGACGACCTGGAGTTCAGCGGCGGGAAGTTCACCGTCAAGGGCACCGACAAGGGGATGTCGATGCCGGAGGTGGCGCTGGCCACCTTCGCCGCGCACAACCTGCCCGACGGGGTGGAGCCGAGCATCGACTCGGATGCCACCTTCGACCCGGTGAACTTCAACTACCCGCACGGTACGCACCTGTGCGCGGTCGAGGTGGACACCGAGACCGGGCAGGTGAGAATGCGGGATTACGTGTGCTGCGACGACATCGGGGTGATCATCAACCCGATGATCGCCGAGGGTCAGGTGCACGGCGGGCTGGTGCAGGGGATCGCGCAGGCGCTCTGGGAGGAAGCGGTGCACGACGAATCCGGCACGCTGGTCTCGGCGTCCTTCGTCGACTATCTGCTGCCCACCGCGGCCGACACGATCTCCTTCACCGTCGAGCACACCACCACCCCGGCGACCACCAACTCGATGGGTGCCAAGGGCGTCGGCGAGGCCGGCACGATCGCGTCCACCCCCGCGGTGGTGAACGCGGTGCTGGATGCGGTGCGGCACCTCGGTGTGAAGGACATCCAGATGCCGTGTACGCCGGAACGGGTCTGGAAGGCGATCAACGACATCGACGCCGGCGGGACCGATCAGACCGAGGGGGCGGCCGCACCGCACTTCGACGAGGCGACCGGCGACCAGGGCACGGCGGACCGGACCGCCGGGGCCAATGACGATCAGGATGGAGCACAGGCATGATTCCAGCGAGTTTCGACTACCTGGCCCCGACCTCGGTCGCCGAGGCGCTGGCCGCGCTCGCCGAACACGGTGACGACGCCAAGGTGCTGGCCGGCGGGCAGAGCCTGCTGCCGGTGCTGCGGATGCGGCTGAATGCCCCGGAGGTGGTCGTCGACATCGGCCACATCGACGAGCTGCGCGGGATCCGCGACGACGGCGACGCGATCGTCATCGGGGCGCTCACCACCCACCATGAGGTGATCGCCGATCCGCTGGTCAAGGAGCATGCGCTGGTGCTGCACAAGGCCGCCGTGGAGGTCGCCGATGCGCAGATCCGGCATCGCGGCACCCTCGGCGGGGCGCTCGCGCACGCCGACCCGGCCGGTGACCTGGGCGCGCCGATCCTGGCCCTCGACGCCGAGCTGGTGATCACCGGCGCCGGTGGCGAACGGCGGGTACCGGCGGCGGAGTTCTTCACCGACCTGTTCGAGACCGCGGTCGGCGATGACGAGTTGCTCACCTCGATCCGGATCCCGAAGCACACCGGCTGGGGGGCGGCATACCTCAAGTTCGTCCGGATCGCGCACCAGTGGCCGATCGTCGCGGTCGCGGCGACCGTGTCGCCGGACAGGACGCAGGCCGCGGTCGGGCTGACCAATATGGGTTCGACGCCGCTGCGGGCCAGCGCGGTCGAGGAGGCGCTCGGTGGTGAGCTGACCGCCGAGAGCGTACGCCGGGCCGCCGATCAGGCAGCCGACGGCACCAACCCACCCTCGGATCTCAACGGGGATTCGGATTATCGCCGGCACCTGGCCAAGGTGTTGACCCGGCGAGCGTTGCTCGAGGCCGCCGGTCTGGAACAGGAGAAGGGAGCCGCCTGATGGAGTTGACCCACGAGTTCAGTGTCCCGACCGGTATCGATGAGACCTGGCAGCACTTCAACGACCCGCAGGCGCTCTCGGAGTGCTTCCCGGGTGCGCAGGTCACCGGCGTCGACGGCGATTCCTTCACCGGCACGGCGAAGATCAAGCTCGGTCCGATCGCGCTGGTCTACACCGGGACGGGGGAGTACGCCGACCGCGACGAATCCGCGCACACCATGACCGTCAATGCCAAGGGCAAGGACAAGCGCGGCAACGGTACGGCGGGTGCGACCGTCAAGGTCGCGCTGACCGCGGCCGGCGAGGAGCAGACCAAGGTCCAGGTGAAGACAGACCTGAACGTCACCGGCAAACCGGCCCAGTTCGGCCGCGGGGTGATGCAGGACGTCTCGGACAAGCTGCTCGGCCAGTTCGTGGCCTGCCTGGAGAAGAAGCTCTCCGGCGGTGCGGAGGAGGAGCAGGCAGAGCCCGCACCGTCCACGCCGTCCCCTGCGCCTTCACCACCCCCGTCACCCACCGATTCCGGTTCCCTGAGCGAGGGAGGAACGACCGAGTCTCCCTCCCGTTCCCTGAGCGAGGGAGGAACGACCGAGTCGAAGGGACAGGAGGCACCCAAGCAGGAGGCCCCCAAGCAGGAGGCCCCCAAGCAGGAGCCGCCCAAGCAGCAGGAATCCAGCCAGGACAAGGATTCCGAGGCTCTCGATCTCGGTGCGACGGTGCTGCCGGTACTGATCAAGAATTACTGGCGGGAGGGGTTGATCGCGCTCCTCGGGTTCCTGGTGCTGCGGGGCCTGTTCCGGCGGTGATCGCCGGGTTGCTGCTCGCCGCGGGGGCCGGACGCCGGATGGGGCAACCCAAGGCGCTGGTCCGCGGCGAGGACGGCATGCCCTGGGTGCGCCGGTCCGCGCAGGTGCTGCTCGACGGCGGGTGCCAGCCGGTGCTGGCGGTGCTCGGTGCCGCGGCCGGCGAGGCCCAGGCCGAGCTGCCGGACCCGGTGGCAGCCGTCATCGCGCCCGACTGGGCGGAGGGGATGGGTGCCTCGCTGCGGGCCGGATTGTCCGCGCTCGCGGGGATTCCCGCGACCGCGGTACTGATCTCGCTGGTGGACACCCCCGGGGTGAACCCGGCGATCGTGCGTCGGCTGCGGGAGGTGGCCGGGGAGGACGAGGCGGTGCTGCTGCGCGCCGATTACGGCACCGGCCCGGCGCATCCGGTGCTGCTCGGCCGCGCCCACTGGGCCGCAGCAGCCCGGGTCGCGACCGGTGACCGGGGCGCCCGCGAGCTGCTCACCGGCGACGGCGTACGCCTCATTCCCTGCGCCGATCTCGGCGACGGGGCCGACATCGACCACCCGCAGGCCGGCATCGACACCCGCAACGAATGATCATGGAATATTCGGCCATCAAACTGAAGTATTCAAATATAAGTGCGAATATTCCATGATCATTCGCGGCGGGGTTCTTCAGGGGCGGCGGGTGTTCTCCGCGATCCCGACGAGCGTGCGCAGCACCTGTTCGAACCAGCCGAACAGCACCCAGGTCAGGCCGGTCATGATGATCCCGCCCAGTGCACTCAAGGCGAACGGGACCCAGGCGTCGTCGTCAGGGTCGTCGAGCTGGGTGAGCACCCCGATGACCACCGCCAGGAGCACGGCGATGACCTCCAGGCCGATCAGGATCCACTTGATCACCGCGATGGCGTTCGCCACGCGGAGGGCCGGCTTGTGGTTCGCCTGCGGGGGCGCGGGGCGGTACGGCGGCTGCGGTGGCATGGCCTGCTGCTGCGGGCCGGGGTTGCTCATGAGGCGAACTATAGGACCGCGACAGCGCGCCGTGGGCCCGTTCGCTCGAATCAGCTCCAGCTGGCGCTGACCGGGCGGCCCTCCTCGTAACCCGACACCGACTGGATGCCGACGGTGGCGAGCTCGTTGAACTCCGGCAGCGAGCGCGCGCCCGCGTAGGTGCAGGAGGACCGCACCCCGGAGACGATGAAGTCGACCAGATCCTCCACCCCGGGTCGGTCCGGGTCGAGGTACATCCGGGAGGAGGAGATGCCCTCCTCGAAGAGCCCGGCCCGCGCCCGGTCGAAACCGGACTGGTCGCGGGTGCGCATCTTCACCGCGCGCGCCGAGGCCATCCCGAAGGACTCCTTGTAGCGCCGGCCCTGGGCGTCGGTGCGCAGGTCACCGGTGGACTCATGGGTACCGGCGAACCAGGACCCGATCATCACCGACCCGGCGCCGGCGGCCAGCGCGAGCGCCACATCGCGGGGGTGGCGGACACCGCCGTCGGCCCAGATCGAACGGCCCAGCCCGGCCGCCGTCTCGGCGCACTCCAGCACCGCGGAGAACTGCGGCCGTCCGACGCCGGTCTGCATCCGGGTGGTGCACATCGCGCCCGGGCCGACACCGACCTTCAGCACATCGGCACCGGCCTCGGCCAGATCGCGTACCCCGTCGGCGGTCACCACGTTGCCGGCGACGATCCGCACGTCCGGCGCGACCCGGTCGCGTACCTTCTTCACGATCGCCAACGCCTCGATCATCTTCTCCTGGTGACCGTGCGCGGTGTCCACCACCAGCACATCGGCGCCGTGACCGAGCAGGGCCTCGGTCTTGCCGGCCACATCGCCGTTGATCCCAACCGCGGCACCGATCTTCAGCCGGCCCTCGGCATCGACCGCGGGCTGGTAGAGCGCCGAACGCAGCGCACCCTTGCGGGTCATCACGCCGACCAGTCGATCTCCGTCGACCGCCACCGCGACCTCCTGGTGGTTCGCGGTCAGCAGGTCGAAGATCTCCCGCGGGGTGGCGTCGGGGGACACCTTGAGGAAGTCGGTCATCACCTCGTGCACCTGGGCGAAGCGGTCCTCATCCACCGCATCGGCAGGGGAGACGATGCCGCGCGGGCAGGCCGTCCCGGCGTGCCGGTCACCCTCGGCGACCAGTGCCACCCCGTGCGCCCGCTTCGGCATCAGGCTCATCGCCTCACCGAGGGTGGTGGACGGGGTGACGGTGATCGGGGTGTCGAAGACCGTGTGCGAACGCTTCACCTTGCCGATCGCCTCACCGACGATGTCGGTCGGGATGTCCTGGGGGATGATCGCGATGCCGCCGCGGCGGGCGATGGTCTCGGCCATCCGGCGCCCGGAGATCGCGGTCATGTTCGCCACCACCAGCGGCAGGGGAGTGCCCAGCCCGTCGGTGGAGCTGAGATCCACATCGAGGCGGGAGGCCACCGACGAACGCGACGGGACCATGAACACGTCGCTGTAGGTCAGGTCGTGGGTCGGGGTGTTGTTGTTCAGGAAGCGCACCGGACCATTCTAGGTACGCCGGGCCAGCATCGCCGCTTCGCCCACCGGTAAACTGGGCCGCATGCTGATTCTGTTCGGTACCAAGGGTTTCGCGGAGATCGTCGCCACGCTGATGTATTCCTGCCGGCGCTGCGGGAACCAACCGCTCACCCTGGTCAAGCACGGGTCGAAGTTCACGCTGTTCTTCATCCCGCTGTTCACCGTCTCCACGCGCTGGTCGCTGGTCTGCAACTTCTGCCGCGAGGAATACCAGATCTCCGCCGAGGAGGCGCAGCACCACCGGCAGGTCGCCGCCTCCTGACCCCGGGGCAGCGCCCCAAGGCAACGAACAGGGCCCCGGACCAATCGGTCCGGGGCCCTGTCGCGTTACTGCTGACTGATCGGCCTCACTGCTGGCCGCTGCGGTCCAGCTCCTTGGGGTCGCTGGACTCCACCTCGTGCGAGCCGTCACCGTTCGACTCGTGCAGGGTGTGCTCCACGGCCTCCTGGTACTCCTCGCGGCTGGGCTTGCGGATGTTGTCGCGGAAGAACCAGCGGTGCATCCGGGCCCGCGCCTTGCTCGCCCCACCCTTGACGCGGACACCCGCGTCGTCGGTGGTCTCGCCCGGCTCGATCGGCAGCACATCGCTGCGATAGGTGAGGGTGTACGCCTCATCGGTCGAGATCGGCACGTGGCCCTCGGAGTAGCCACCGTCGACCGAGCGCTCCATCTGGCCGGACTCGGAGCCGTGCAGGATCCGCTCCTTCTTCTGCCGCTGGATGCCCAGGCAGATCCGCTTGGTGATGATGAAGGCGATCACCGGGGCGAGGAAGACCGCGACCCGCAGGAAGTAGGTCACCGCGTTCAGCGACAGGTTGAACTTCACCGCCAGGATGTCGTTGCCGCCACCGAACAGGAACATCAGGTAGCAGGTGATCGCGGCGACGCCGAAGGCGGTCCGGTTCGGGTTCTGCCACGGGTACTCGAGCACGTGGTGCTCGCGCTCGTCCTTGGTGATCCACCGCTCGATGAACGGGTAGAGCGCCATCGAGGTGAACAGCAGGCCGAGCATGCCGACACCGGGGATGAACACGTTCCACGACCAGGTGGAGAACACCGAGGCGTTCGGGAAGTGCCACTCCCAGTTCGGCATGATCCGGACCGCACCCTCGGCCGGGCCCATGTACCAGTCGGGCTGGGAACCGGCGGTCACCTCGGCCGGGTTGTAGGGGCCGTAGGACCAGACCGGGTTGATCTGGAAGAACGCGCCCATCAGCACCAGCACGCCGGAGACGATGAAGAAGAAGCCACCGGCCTTGGCCATGTAGACCGGGAACAGCGGGTAGCCGACGACGTTCGTCTCCTTGCGGCCCGGGCCCGGGTACTGGGTGTGCTTGTGGTAGACGACCAGCGCCAGGTGCGCGGCGATCAGTCCGAGGATCAGCCCGGGCAGCAGCAGGATGTGCACCATGTAGAGCCGGGGCACGATCAGGCTGCCGGGGTATTCGCCGCCGAAGACGAAGAACTCTGCCCAGCTGCCGATGATCGGGACCGAGCGGATCATGCCGTCGGCGAACCGCAGACCGGTACCGGACAGCAGGTCGTCCGGCAGCGAGTAGCCGGCGAAGCCCTCGACCATGCCCATCGACAGCAGGCCGACACCGATCAGCCAGTTCAGCTCGCGCGGCTTGCGGAAGGCGCCGGTGAAGAACACCCGCAGCGAGTGCACGAACATCGCACCGATGAACAGCATCGCCGCCCAGTGGTGGATCTGGCGGATCAGCAGACCGCCGCGGATGTCGAAGGAGAGGGCGAGGGTGGAGGCGAAGGCCTCCGACATCTCGACACCCTTGAGCAGCTGGTAGGAGCCCTCGTACTCGATCTCGGCCATCGACGGCTTGAACCAGATCGTCAGGAAGACACCGGTGAGCAGCAGGATGACGAAGGAGTAGAGCGCGATCTCACCGAGCAGGAACGACCAGTGGTCGGGGAAGACCTTGCGCAGGTTCTTCTTGCCGAGCGCGGCCAGACCGAGCCGGTCATCGGCCCACTTGGCCGGGCCGGCGAGCGGCTGCAGCGGGTGCTTCGTGTCGGGGGACTGCGCCGTGGTGGCGTCAGTGGGGGTCTCGGAGACCTGTGCGGGCTTGGCCATCAGCGATCACTCACCCTTGTCTTCAGCGGTCATCTGCCGTTCGGGGTAGCTCGGTCCGACAGGCACGGTGAAGTCACCGGGGGCGACCAGATAACCCTGGTCGTCGACGGTGATCCGGAGCTGGGGGAGCGCCCGGGCCGCCGGCCCGAACACCACCTTGCCGCCGTCACCCAGGTCGAAGGTCGACTGGTGACAGGGGCAGAGCAGGTGGTGGGTCTGCTGCTCCCACAGCGAGATCGGGCACCCGACGTGGGTGCAGATCTTGGAGTACGCCATGATCCCGCCGACGTGCCAATCGGTGCGGCTCGCCGGGATCTTGATCGAGTTCGGGTCCATCCGGACGATGATGATGGCGGCCTTGGCCTTGGCCACGATCTTCTCCGTGCCGTGGGCCTCCTGCAGATTCTCCGGCTGTGCGTTGACCAGCTGGCCGATCTCCATGTCGGCGGCCTTGATCGGGGTGTAGGTGATGTCGTTCACCAGCCGGATCGGCCGCGCCGGCGTGCCGTCGGCCCACAGGGTGCGCTCGTTGGTCACCTTCAGCCGGGACGGCGTCGGCCACGGGCCCAGATCGGCCAGCGTGACCAGCGGAGCCAGGGCGGTGAGGCCGATGGCGCCCAGCAGCGAGCGTCCGATCACCGCGCGGCGGGAGAGTCCCGTCTCGGCGATGCCCTTGTCGACCTCGGCCATGGTGGCCTTGATGTCGTCGGGGGAGGAGTGCGCGACGTGCCGCTCCTCGGAGATCTCGTGGTCGCCCATGATCTCGCGGGCCCACTGCACCGCGCCGATGCCGATCAGCAGCACCGCCAGGCCCAGGCTCAGGCCGAGCAGGACGTGCTGGGCGTTGGCGTTGAGCAGACCGAACTCGATGGTGTAGCGGTCCAGGCCGGGCCAGAAGTAGAAGACGATGAACGCCAGCGCGAGCACCGGGGCGGCGGCGAAGCAGGCCACGATCTGCCGGGTGGCCCGGGCGGCGGCCTTGTCGTCGACGTCGCTGTAGCGCTCGACGTGCGGCTCGATGCCCGGATCGTCGACCATCGACTCGGCGACGATGCCGTTCTCGTCCGGTTCCGGACGGGTGGCGACGACGCCGTCGTGCTCCCCGGCACCCGGCTCGGGACGCCTGGCGCCGTCGGGGAGGTTGTTGGTGTTGTCGCTCACTTGGCGCGCGCTCCCTTCGAAGCGATCCAGACGGCGAAGCCGATCAGCCCGCCGATACCGACGACCCAGGCCCAGAAGCCCTCGGCCACCGGGCCGATGCCGCCGAAGTTCAGGCCACCGCGGTTCGGCTGCTCCTCGAGCTCCTTGAGGTAGCCGATGATGGCGCGGACGTCGTCATCGGACAGCGTCTGGGAGGAGAACACCGGCATCTGCTGGGGGCCGGTACGCAGCGCCTCGTAGATCTGCTTCTCCGGTACGCCCTGCAGCTCCGGGGCGTAGCGGCCGTCGGGCAGCGCACCGCCCAGACCGGCGAAGTTGTGGCAGGCGGAGCAGTTGGTGCGGAAGAGCTCACCGCCCTTGGCGATCTGCTCCTCGGTCAGCCCGGAGGGGTTGTACTGCGCATCGGTGGGGATGGCCGGGCCGGGGCCCAGGCTGGCGACATAGGCGGCCAGCTTCTCGGTGTCCTCGGGGGTGTAGCTGTTGGGCTTGCGCGGTGCCTGCTCACCCGGGTGCGCCATCGGCATCCGGCCGGTGCTGACCTGGAAGTCGACCGCGGCAGCGCCGACGCCGACCAGCGACGGACCCTGCGAACCGCCCTCGCCCTGCAGACCGTGGCAGGAGGAACAGCCGACGGCGAACAGCGCCTGGCCCTCCTTGACCTGCTGGGTCATGGTCGTGTCGGCGTTGGACTTGCCGGCGGGCGCGAACCCGGCGTACACGACACCCATGAGGAACAGCGCCAGAACGAGCAGCAGCGGCCGTGCTGCCTTGTGCCGTCGCTTGGCTGACAGGAATCTCACTGGGGGACGTCCCTTCGTTGGAGGTTGACGATGGCGGTCGGCGTGGTCATCGAGCGGTCATCATCTCAGGAAGTAGATGACGGAGAACAGGATGATCCACACCACGTCGACGAAGTGCCAGTAGTAGGAGACCGCGACCGCCGAGACTGCCTGCTCGTGGGTGAAGCGGCGGGCCAGATAGGTACGCCCCAGCACGTAGATGAATGCGATCAGGCCACCGGTCACGTGCAGGCCGTGGAAACCGGTCGCCAGGAAGAACAGCGAGCCGTAGACGTTGGACTGCATCGTCAGGCCCTCGTGCCACAGCTGGGCGTACTCATAGACCTGGCCGCCGATGAAGATCGAGCCCATGATGAAGGTGAGGATGTACCAGAAGCGCAGCTTCTTCACGTTGCCGTGCTCGGCGGCGAAGACGCCCATCTGACAGGTGACCGAGGACAGCACCAGGATGATCGTGTTGATCAGCGCGAAGGTCACGTTCAGCATGCTCGAGCCCTGCTGCCACAGGGTGCCGTTCGGATCGCCGGCGGTGGTGTTGTTGGTCACCGAGCGGACGGTGAAGTATGCCGCGAACAGCGCGGCGAAGAACATCAGCTCCGAGGCGAGCCAGACCATGGTGCCGACGGCGACCATGTCCGGGCGCCCCTTGACCCCGCTCAGCCGCGAACGGGCGATCGGTTGCAACGCACCGGTGGGCAGGTCTGTGGAACCGGCGTGGGGGGTCGTCTCGGAAGAAGTAGCCACCCGCTCATTATTGCCAGAGTTTGCGGCCTCGTCATCCCGGCATCACCGCCATGTTGGCGTTGGAATCGGATCGTTGCCCGGAACGGGGCCTCCTGGGGCCCGAATCGGGGCCCCGATGTGTTGCGGATCACGCGCCCGCGGGCGCGGGCCGGGCGCGGTTTGGGCGGTGCTGGCGGTGCGCGATAGGACGGATACACTCCCTGCGAGGTCTTAGGGTCACCAGAACATCCGGCCGGTAGCGGCCCAGTGAGGAACAGATGAGCGCAGAATCGTCCACCCAGCGTCAGGCAACCGTGCTGGTCTACTCCGACGACCGCACGGTCCGGGACGCGATCCGGTTGGCTCTCGGCACCGAGGTGGCCCCCGACCTGCCCGCGGTGCGGGTGGTGGAGTGCGCCACCCCGCGCGCGGTCATCCAGACCATGGACAACTCGGTGGGGCAGGCCGGTCTCCGGCCCGAGGGCAGCATCGACGTGGTGGTCCTCGACGGCGAGGCGGTGCCCGCCGGCGGGATGGGGATCTGCCGCCAGCTCAAGGACGAGATCGCGCACTGCCCGCCGGTGCTGGTCGTCGTCGGTCGGCAGGACGACGCCTGGCTCGCCACCTGGTCGCGGGCGGACGCCGTGGTGGCGCATCCGATCGACCCGGTGCGGTTGCCGCACGAGGTCGCCGGGCTGCTCCGCCAGCGGATCGCCGGCATCCCCGCGCAGGCCTGAAGCGGGCCCCATGGTGTCGCAACAGCGCTGGCCGGACCTGCTCACCACGCTGGTCGCCGGCAGCGATCTGAGTGCCGAGCAGACCGCCTGGGCGATGCAGGAGGTGCTCAGCGGGTCGGCGAGTGACGTCCAGCTGGCGGCCTTCGCGGTGGCGTTGCGTGCCAAGGGGGAGACCGTCGAGGAGCTGCGCGGGCTGGCCGAGGCGATGCTCGACAAGGCCCGGCCGCTCGATCTCGATCCCGACGCGGTCGACGTCGTCGGCACCGGCGGGGACCGGGCCAACACCGTGAACATCTCCACGATGGCCGCGATCACCGCGGCGGCCGCCGGGGCCCGGGTGGCCAAGCACGGCAACCGGGCGGCCTCCTCGGCCTGCGGCACCGCCGACGTGCTCGAGGAGCTCGGGGTGGTGCTGGAGCTGCCCGCGGACAAGCAGCAGCAGGTGATGGACGCCGCCGGCATCGTCTTCCTGTTCGCCTCCTACTACCACTCCTCGCTGCGCCACGCGGCCGGGGTACGCGCCGGCCTGGGCATCCAGACCACCTTCAACCTGCTCGGCCCGCTGGCCAATCCGGCCCGTCCCCGGGCCCAGGCGATCGGTATCGCCGACGCCCGCGCCGCCGCCCTGATCGCCGGGGTGCTGGCCGCCCGCGGGGTGCGCGGGATGGTCTTCCACGGTGACGACGGGCTCGATGAGCTGACCACCACCACGAGCTCGCGGATCTGGCTGATCAACGACGGGCGGGTCGTCGAGACCGCCCTCGATCCGCGCGAACTCGGCATCCCTGCCGCCCGCGTCGAGGACCTGGTCGGTGGCGACCGGGTGCGCAACGCCGAGGTGGCGCGCGCGGTGTTCGCCGGTGAGCCGGGACCGGTCCGCGACATCGTCACCCTTAACGCCGCCGCCGCGCTGCTGGCCTTCGCCGGACCGGACCTGGACCGCCCGGTGGCCGAGCAGTTCGCCGAGCAGCTGGAGCGGGCCCGGACGGTGCTCGACGACGGCAGTGCCCGCGCCAAGCTGGACCTCTGGGTGCGTACCACCCGGGACGCGGCCGCCGCGCAGGACGACTGACCCTCTGGCTCAGCCGAGGCCGGGCCAGATCAGGGCAGCGAACTGGCCGATCAGCAGCGCCGGCCCGTAGGCGAATGCCCCGCGGCGGCCGCGGAGTGTCCGGTAGAGGCCGAAGGCCGCACCGGCGAAGGTGCCGAGCAGCATCGCCCAGACCAGCACCCCCCAGCCGCCGGCCGCCGCGGTGGCGCCGAGCACCGGTGCCAGGCGGACGTCGCCGAAGCCGAGACCGCCGACGAACCGCCAGATCAGCCACCAGAACGCGAAGCAGAGCAGCGCCCCGAGCAGGGCGCGGACCCCGACCCGCCACCCGGCCGCCAGCACCGTGCCGGCGGCCCCGACCGCGGTCAGCACCCACAACGGCCTGGTCAGCCGCAGCGGCAGCCAGGTGGTCGCCGCGTCGATGCAGCCGAGCAACACCCCCAGCGTCGCCAGCGGCAGCCACAGCGGCCAGAGCGCCGGCGGCGCCCGGCTGGTCAGCACCAGCAGCGCGGCCGCCGAACAGCCACCGACGGCGACCGCGAACCGCGGGGTGGCCAGCGCGGCATAGGGCAGTTTGCCCTGTTCGGCGCCGTCGTCAGGTTCGCCGAGTCGGGCCAGCAGCACCCGGCCGGTCAGCGCCGTGCCGATCGCCAGCAGCACCAGCACGCAGCCACCCAGGGCGGCCAGCAGCGGCGCGTCCCCCAGCTGCCGGCCGATCACGGCGCTCACTCTAGGCCGCCAGCGGCTCGGCCCCGGCGGCCCCGAGCTCCTCGGGTTCGTCGCACCAGACGGTCACCGCGCCGTGTGCCACGGCCAGCGCGGAGAGCGCCAACTCCTGCCGCAGCAGCACCGTGCCCTCGGCACCGTCACCGAGCGCGCGGAGGGTGAGCTCGTCACCACCCAGGGCAGCCAGCAACTGCTCGTGCGGCACGGCGGCGGCGGTGAGCCGACGGACCAGCAGCACCGCGGGCTCGGCCCGGACCGGGGTGGCCAGCGCCTCCCGCAAGCGGTGCAGCTCGATCCGCATCAGCCGGTGCGCGGACACCGGGAACAGCTTGCGCAGCGGCCGGCCGCCGACACCGACCAACCGGTGCAGCACCCTGGGCGGCACCCCCGCGTACACCGCCAGCTCGGTCACACCCAACCCGGTCTCGGCCAGCAGCCGCCGGCAGTGCATCCGGAACGGCCGGGCATCGACCCAGTCGTGCCGCGCATCGGTGATCATCGGCATCGTCTTCCCCCCTCGAGGTGATCTCTCACCCCTTACAGGCCCGCGGGGGAGCGCCGATGTCAGTGCTGCGGGAAGGAAATCTTGCTCGCGGCGGAGTCAGTCGTCGGGGGGCCGACACGTCACTCGGACCAACCGCTCCTCTCCCGGTTCGCTCGCGTTCGCGAGGTCGGCCGTGGGAGACCCGTGTCGCTGGGCAATGAGAACGGGGCGGGCATCCCGGTGGGATGCCCGCCCCGCGGCGGTGTCAACGCTCGGCGCCGTGGTTCAGCGCTGGGCCTTGGAGAAGCCGGCCTTCTCGGCGGCGTCCTCGGTGGTGAACCAGACGTCGGCGATGGTGCGCTCGTAGCCACCGCTGCCGGCGGTGTGGTACTTCATCGAGCGCTCGTTGCCCTTGATGGTGAAGCCCGCCGGCGGCTCGGCGCCGACGTAGGCGTCGGAGCCGTACTTGGAGCGGTCCACATCGGGAGCGGCGGTCTCGTTGGCCGGGCCGGTCCCGGTGGCGGTCCCGGCAGCGGCGCGGCCCGGGGCGTCCACCGGCTCGCCGAAGGACTGGGTGCTCGAGGTCGGCTTGCTCGGCTGGTACGCCGAGGCGCTGTGCGCCTGCCAGTCGGAGTCGGAGGGCGCCATGAACTTCTTCCACAGGAAGTAGCCAACGGCACCCAGCCCACCGAGGAGCAGCAGCACCACGAAGCCGCCACCCTTCTTCTTGGTCTTGGCCGGCTTGGCGCTCTTGCGCAGCGCCTTGATCTGCTGGGCCTGGGCCTTCTGCAGCTTCTTGCGGTCGCCGCGGGACAGCGTCAGGTCGCCGCGGAGGGCCTGCAGGGCGGCCAGACCGCGGTACTGCGCCTCCTGGGCGTTCGGGTTGTTCGCCAGATTCTCCAGTGCATCGGAGATCTTCGGCACCACGTCCTCATAGCTGCCGCGGGCCTTGATCTTGGCGGCAGAGACGGCCGGGGCCACTGCCACAGCGGCCTGCTGGGCGTACGCATTGCCCTTCTCCTTGGCGCTCGCAGCCAGCGGGGCGATCCGCTTGCGGGCGTCGGCGAGATAGGCGGCACCGGTCTCCGCGGCCGTGTGAGTGATCTCTGCGGCGGCGTTCTTCTTTGCCTTCACTTTTCCTCCGAGTTCGTATGGGGCCTCCCGGATGGGAGTTCTGCCACGGTATCCGTCCCGGGCAACCCGGTTGCGGGCGGGGGCTGTCCGGTCCCCCGCATTGGGAGGAGCGTGCCAAGATGGAGCCACCCGCCGAGGTGGCGGGACAACGGCATACCCCCGCAGAGAAAGGTGCCCACGGTGGCGAAGACCGCGACCCTGCACACCAACCACGGCGACGTGGTGATCAACCTGTTCGAGAACCACGCGCCGAAGACCGTCGACAACTTCGTCGGCCTGGCCACCGGCACCAAGGAGTACGCCGACCCGGAGACGGGGGAGAAGAAGACCGGCAAGTTCTACGACGGCCTGGGTTTCCACCGGATCATCGACGGCTTCATGATCCAGGGCGGCGATCCGGTCGGCAACGGCACCGGTGGTCCCGGGTACAAGTTCGGCGACGAGTTCCACCCCGAGCTGCAGTTCGACCGCCCCTACCTGCTCGCGATGGCGAACGCCGGGCCCGGTACGAACGGTTCGCAGTTCTTCATCACCGTCACCCAGACCCCGCACCTGAACCGCCGGCACACCATCTTCGGTGAGGTCGCCGATCAGGCCAGTCGCGATGTCGTGGACGCCATCGCCAAGGTGCGTACCGGTTCGTCGGACCGCCCGGTGGAGCCGGTCGTGATCGAGTCGGTCGAGGTCTCCGAGAGCTGATTCCATGACCGAGGGGCGCGACGACAGGCCGGACTTCACCTGGGAGGAGTTCGCGGCCTCACCAGGGCCCGGTGGCGGGCCGCCGCCCAGTGACGACGAGCGCTTCAAGCCCTGCTTCCGGCACCCGGATCGCTCCACCGGAATCACCTGCCAGCGGTGCGACCGCGCCATCTGCGGGGAATGCATGCGACCCGCCTCGGTGGGTTTCCAGTGCCCGGTCTGCGTCGCGGAGCAGCAGCTCGCCGACCATCCCTCCGGCGGCGGTCGCGGTGGCCGCGGCCGCGGCCGGCGGGGTGGCTCCGGCGGGGGCGGCGGCAGCAACTGGCGCGGCGGCTCCGGTGGTTCCGGTGGCCGGCGGCCGTTCAGCGGGCCCTCGCTGGCCGGGTTCCGGCTCGGCGGTGGCCCGGTCACCGTCACCGCGGCGCTGATGGTGCTGATGGCCTCGGTCGGGCTGATCGACCTGGTCACCCCCGGCCGACTCGCCAGCCAGGTGCTCGGCTATTCCAGCACCGGCCTGGCGCAGGGTCAGCTCTGGCGGCTGGTCACCGGCATCCTGGTGCCCAGCGGCACGATTCTCAGCCTGCTGCTGAACCTGCTCTTCCTGTGGCTGATCGGCCGCGATGTGGAGGCCGCGCTGGGTCGCGGCCGGATGGTCGGGATCGCGATCATCTCCGGGCTCGGCTCGGCGGCCGCCCTCTCGCTGCTCTATCCGACGATTCCGCTGTGGGGGCTGGCGTACAGCGTGATCATCGGGCTGATCGCCGCTCGCGCCGCGCTCGGCTACCGGGCCGGTGAGGACGTCCGCAGCTATCTGATCCTGTTCGCGATCCTGCTGGTGTTCAATCTGGTCGTCGGGTCGATGGCCGGGGCGGTGAGCCTGCTCGGTGCGGTGATCGCCGGGATCGCGAGTGGTGCGCTGCTCGGGACGGCGAGCGCGAACCGGACCCGGTTCGACACGATCGCGTTGATCACCCTCGGCGTCGTGCTGGCCGGCGTCTGCCTGGGCCGCGCGGTCGTCTGACGGCCGCGGTCAGTAGCCCGGGCTGGCGGTCGGGATCGGGATCGGGGTCCACGCCTCCTGCCGGGCCAGTGCCCAGGCGAGTACGCCGACGGTCACCGCCAGCAGGGTGGTCAGGATCGCCAGCGTCACCCAGAACCGCCGCGAGCGCGAGCGATGCTCCAGCAGCGGATCCTCGGTGGGCCCAGGGGCCTTGTCAGTCACCGAGGGAGAAGGCCGCATCGAGGTCATGGCTGGAGTAGGCCCGGAACGCGATATGGGTCTCGGTGTCACTCACTCCGGGGATCTTGTTCAGCCGGTCGGCCACCACCGCGGCGACGGCGTCGTGGTCGCGGACCCGGACCATCGTGATCAGGTCCACCCGGCCGGTCACCGAGTAGACCTCGGTCACCCCATCGAGAGCGGCGATCTGTTCAGCCACCTCGGGAATCCGGGCGACATCGGCCTTGACGAAGACGATGGCAGTGACCATGGTTCGCACCCTATCCAATCTCTGTTCGGCTCGCGCGGCGCTCACCGACGCTCGCCGAGGGTGTGCGCGGCCAAGCCGCCCTCGCCGAGCCCGACGTGCAGCGGCCAGGACCAGTCGCCGGTCACCTCGATCAGGCGTACGCCCGGAGATTCCAGCCAGGCGGCGATCCGCTCGGCCTCCTCGACCGTCCCGGCGGGCAGTGGCGGCGGGGGAGCGACCACGGTCTCCGCCAGGGTCACCGCCTCCCGGGCCACCGCCTGCGGCACTTCACCGGGCCGGGCCAGCGCCGCACCGGCCAACCGGCCGTGGCGGATCACATGGATCTCCCAGCCCTGGTCGGTGTGCCGGGCGGCGACCAGTTCCGGGCAGCGGGACAGGCTCGCGACCCGGTGGTGGCGCAGGGCGGTGCTGGACCAGGCGGTCAGCCGGTCCCGCAGCACCTCGGCCTCCTCGAACCGCTGCTGTTCGATCAACCGGTGCATCCGGGACCGGGCCGCGGCCAGCACCGGACGGACATCGCCCGCCAGGCACTCCCGCAACTGCTCGACCACCGCGGCGTACTCCTCGACGCCAACGGAGTGGTCGCAGGGGGACAGGCAGCGGCCCATCCCGGCCAGCGCGCATGGCGATCCCATGCCGCGCAGCGTCAACCGGTCGGTGCACTGCCGGATCGGGAAGGCGTCGTGCAGGGCGGCCAGCACCTGCTCGGCGGACTGCCGGTTGCGGAACGGGCCCAGATAGCTGGCGTCGTCGGCGCGCACCTGGCGGACCAGGGAGAGCCGGGGATAGGGCTCGTCGGTGACCTTCAGCCAGTGCAGCTTCCGGGGGAACCTGGAGCGCCGGTTGTAGCGCGGGGAGTGTTGCTCGATCAGCCGCAGCTCGGTCACCTCGGCCTGCAACGGGGTCACGCAGACCACCGCCTGCACCCCGTGCGCGACCCGGACCATCTCATCCATCCGGCGCCGGGTCTCGGCCGCGGTGAAGTAGCTGCGCACCCGGCGGCGGATGTTGGTGGACTTGCCGACGTAGAGCACCCGGCGCTGCGGGCCGTCGGGGCCCGGCACCTCGTCGTGGAAGAGATAGACCCCGGGTTTGGCGGGCAGGTCATCGGCCCAGGTGCGCTTGGCGCGGCGCTGCGGGGAGACGCGGCGGGTGAACTCGAGCAGATCCTCCAGGGTGTGTACGCCGAGGTTGCCGATCCGCTCGATCAGGCCGTGCAGCACATCGACGGTGGCCCGCGCGTCGGAGAGTGCCCGATGGTTCGGGGTGGTGGCGGCGTGGAAGTGGTTGGCCAGGGTGGCGAGCTTGTGGTTCGGCACCTCGTCGCGGAGCAGCACCTGCCGGGCCAGGGCGACGGTGTCCAGGGTGCGCGGTGCCGGCCAGGGCTGTTCGTGGGTGGCGCAGGCCCGTTTCAGGAAACCGATGTCGAAGCCGGCATTGTGCGCGACCCAGACCGCGCCGCGGCCGAACTCCAGGAACGCCGGCAGCACCTCGGCGAGCCTCGGCGCGCCGGCGACCAGCTGGTTGGTGATGCCGGTGAGCACCTGGATCAGCGCCGGGATGTGGGTGTTCGGGTCGATCAGCGTCTGGAACTCACCGATCACCTCACCGCCGCGCACCTTGACCGCGCCGATCTCGGTGATCGCATCGCTCTCGGACCCGCCGGTGGTCTCCAGGTCGACGACCACGAAGGTGGTCTCCGGCAGCGGCGTACCCAGATCGGTCAGGCTGGACTGGAGCGGGGGAGCGATTCGGGAGGCCGTCGACATGCCCCGCACGCTAAGCAACACCTCTGACAGTCTGTTGTCGGCTCGCGCGCGGCGCCCCATCACCCGCTCTTCGGCCCAGTCGTCGAAATCCCTCGCGGCCACCCCCAACTTGTCAGGGGTTATGCACAGTGCCGGCGCCGAGGACTGTCCGATCGGCCGCAAGCGTTCGCTGGTACCTCGCTCAGCCGGCGTACCTGCGACTGTCAGAGCTCGTCTGCACACTCAACGTCATGGAGACGATTGAGATTGATTGCGGGACCTGCATCGCGCGGCCGAAGGCCTGCTCCGACTGCGTCATCTCGGTGCTGATGGGGGTGCCCGAGGATCGCCACGACCGGGTCGAGCTGGCGACCGAGGAACAGGAGGCGTTGGCGGTGCTCGCGGACCAGGGACTGGTTCCGCCGCTCCGGCTGGTACGCCCGGTGCCGCCTGAGGAACCTGAGAGCCTGCCCGTGCGGTTCGCGGGAAACCGGTAAAGGCCCCGCGCCAACTCTGACCGGACTCTCAGGTTGCGGTGATCCTTTCGTGACCTTAGGGTGACTGCGGGCGGGGTGGCTCTGCCCACCCACCCGGTCTGGTGATTGAAGGGGACTCGCATGCACAAGGCGCTGCGCGCCGGCGTACTGGCCGTGACGATCGGTGCCCTCGGCGCCACCCTCGCACCGCAGTGGGCACAGGCCGATCCGGGCGCGGTGGCACGGGCCAAGGAGAAGGTCGAGCAGCTGTCGATGGACGCCGCCGCCCTGGATCAGGAGGCGCTCGGCGCCCAGGAGAACCTCGACGCCGCGACCAAGCGACTGGCGACCCGGGAGGGTGACGTCGCCCAGCAGGCGAACAAGGTCGACCGGATGCGCACCCAGGTCGGGCAGGTCGCGCTCGCCCAGTTCCAGAACCGGACGCTCAGCCCCAGCACCCAGATCATCCTGCGCTCGGACCAGGATTCCTTCCTCAGCGAATATTCGACGGTCCAGCAGGTCACCGCGAACCAGAACAGCACGCTGCAGTCGTTCCAGACCGAGCAGGCCAACCTGGCCGACATGAAGCGCGGCGCCGCCGCCGATGTGGACACCATCGACAAGTCCACCAAGGCGATCAAGAAGTCCCGCGAGGATTCCGCCAAGAAGCTCGCCGAGGCACAGCAGGTGCTCGATCGGCTGAGCGCGGAGGAGCGCGCCCGGCTCGCCGAGGAACAGGCCCGGGAGGCCCGCGAGGCCGAGCAGCGTGCCCAGGCCGCGGCGCAGCAGGAGGAGAGCACCGCCGAGACCGCCGGCCGGCGCAGCACCGCCACCCCGAGCGCCTCGCGCACCCCCTCCGCCTCCGCCTCCGCCAGCCCGAAGCCGAGCCGTTCGGCCAGCCCCGCGGCCGAGCGTTCCAGCGATGCCAAGGCCGCCGTCGAGGCACCGCCGGTGCCGGCCGGTTCCTCGCGCGCCGGTGCCGCGATCGCCTTCGCCAAGGCCCAGGTCGGCAAGCCCTACCGCTGGGGCGGCACCGGGCCCGACGCCTACGACTGCTCCGGCCTGACCGGCGCCGCCTGGAAGGCCGCCGGGGTGTCCCTGCAGCGGACCTCCCAACAGCAGTACGCCAGCGGCAACAAGATCCCGATCAGCCAGATCCAGCCCGGTGACCTGGTGTTCTACGGCAGCCTCACCCATGTCGCGCTCTACATCGGCAACGGCACCGTCATCCATGCGCCGAACTCCTCGGTCCCCGTCCAGTACGCCTCCCTCACCAGCCGTTACACCCTGGCGGTGCGCGTCGGCTGATCGCCGAGGGTGGGCCCGGGGCGCCGCCTCGGTCCTGCTCGCGCTGAGCCTGGCGGGTTGCGGTACGCCGTCGGCGCCGCCCGCTCCCGCGCCATCACCGTCACCGCCGCCCGCCACCGCGCCGGTGGCCGACTGGCCCGGTTTCGTCGCCGCACTGCAGCAGGCCGTGGGCGATCCGGCGGCCTTCGCCGGCCTGCTCGACCCCCAGGCGGTCGCCGCTGATCCCGGCCTGGCCCAGGCCGCCGAACAACTGCGCAGCAACCTGGGGCGCTTCGAGGTCACCCTCACCGCCACCAGCCGGACCGCGACCCCGGCCCCGGCCACCGTGGCCCGCCTCGGGGCCGGCCTGGAGGTCCGCGAACTCACCGTGGCCTGGCGGGTGGCCGGCGAACCCGTCGCCGCCGAGCACCGGATCTTCCTCACCGCGACCCGCCGCGACGGTGCCCTGCGGCTCGCCGGACTCGGCGATGCGCCCGCCGACAGCACCCGGCAGGAACCGATCTGGTGGCGGCAGCCGGTCCGCGTCGCCAACCGGCCCGGGGCGGCGGTGATCACCGCCGCCGGTACCGACCCGGACCCCTGGCTCGCCGAACTGGACCGGGCCCGCGGACCGCTCGCCGCCCGCGGGTTGAACCCGCCGCTGCTGGTCGCCGAACTGCCCGACGGCCCGGACACCTTCGAGCGGCTGCTCGGCGTACCCCCGAACAGCCGCCGCGACATCGCCGCCGCGGCCTGGGCCGAGGGGCCCGCCGTGCGGATCGTGATCAACCCCGCCGCGGCAGCGGCCACCACCGGCGCCGCCCGGAGCATCCTGATCACCCACGAGGCCACCCACCTGGCCACCGGCAGCGTGCGGCTGCCGGCCCCGCTCTGGTTCAACGAGGGGTACGCCGACCTGGTCGCGCTCGGCGACCAGCCCGACGCCGCCGAGCAGCTCACCACCCGGCTCGCCGCCGACCAGCGACGGTACGGGCCCGCCGCGGGGCCGCCCACCGATGCCGAACTCGCCGCCAGTGCACCCCGGCTGGCCGAGGCGTACACCCGCGCCTGGACCGCCGTCCGGGTGCTCGACCGCGGCGACCGCAGCGCCGACCGGGTGCTGCAGGGGCTGCGGGCCGGCCGGAGCTGGCCGGAGGCACTGGCCGCGGCCGGCTGGGACGAACGCGCCCTCGATGCCGCGGTCGCGGCCGAACTGAGCCGGCTGGCGGCCCGATGAGCCGCACCACGCTGGTGATCAGCAACGACTTCCCGCCCCGGATCGGCGGCATCGAGAACTTCGTCGCCACCGTCTGCGACCTGCTCGACGGTGACGTGGTGGTGCTGACCAGCGACCACCCCGACGCCGCCGCCCACGATCGCGAACTGTCCTTCCCGGTGCACCGGCTGCCCGGGCCGCTGCTGCCCACCGGAGCACTGGCCGAGCGGGGGTTGGACCTGCTGCACCGGTACCGGGCCAGCCGAATCGTCTACGGTGCCGCCGCCCCGCTCGGTCTGCTCGGCGACCGGCTGCGGCCGACCGCGACCCGCCAGCTCGCGCTCAGCCACGGCCACGAGGCCTGGTGGGCGAGCCTGCCGGGCAGCCGCCGGCTGCTGCGCCGGATCGGGGACCGGGTCGATGCGATCTCCACCATCTCCGGATACGCCGCCGCGCGGATCGCGCCCGCCCTGTCGGCGCCCGCCCGGGCCCGGTTGGTCCGGCTGCCGCCGCCGATCGACCCGGCCTTCACCGCCACCGCGGGGGAGCGCGCCCCGGGGCCACCGGTGGTGCTCGCCGCGGCGAGGATGATCCGGCAGAAGGGCCTGGACACCCTGATCGAGGCCTGGCGGCTGCTGCGCCGCGACCATCCCGACCTGCCCGGGCGGTTGCGGCTGCTCGGCGACGGGCCGCAGCGCCCGGCGCTGCTCCGGCGGGCCGCGGGTCTGGCCGATGTCGAGTTCGGCGGCGGCGTACCGCACCCCGCGATGCCCGCCGAACTGGCCCGGGCCGCGCTCTTCACCGCCCCGGTCCGTACCCGGCTCGGCGGGCTCAACCCCGAGGGCCTCGGGCTGGCGATGCTGGAGGCGGCGGCCGTCGGCCTGCCGGTGCTGGTCGGGGATTCCGGCGGCGCGCCCGAGACCGTCACCCGATCATCGGGCCTGGTGCTCCCCGACGATCCGTACGCCTGGTCGGCGGCGCTGGCGGCGCTGCTGGCCGATCCGGCCCGCCGCGCCGCGATGGGCGCCGCCGGCCGCGACCACGTCCGCGACCACTTCGGCACCGCCGCTGCCCGGCGTACCCTCCGAACCGCACTCGACCTGCCGCTAGAGTGAGCGGCCCCAGACCACCAGGAGGGACGAGATGGCCGACCAGACCACCGCCAGCATCGAGATCGACGCAACCCCGGATGATGTGATGGCGGTGATCGCGGACATCCCGGCCTACCCGCAGTGGGTGGACAACCTGGTCTCCGCGACCGTGCTCTCCGAGGCCGATGGCCGCCCGGACCGGGTGCGGATGGTGCTCAAGCACCCGATGATCTCCGACGACTACACCCTCGCCTACACCTGGAGCGATATGCAGGTGTCCTGGAAGCTCGTCGAGGCCAAGGTGCTCAAGGCGATGGACGGTTCCTACACCCTCGAAGAGATCGCGAACGGCACCCGGGTCACCTACGCGCTCAAGGTGGACATCAAACTGCCAATGCTGGGCGCGCTGAAGCGCAAGGCCGAGAAGACGATCATCGACGGAGCCCTGCAGGGGTTGAAGAAGCGGGTGGAGAGCCTGGGCTAGGCGCCCAGCGCCTCCTTCTCCGCACCGATCGTGGTGGAATCACCGTGGCCGGTGTGCACGACGGTCTCGGTGGGGAGCACGAACAGCTTCTCGCGGATCGAGGCCTTGATCGTGTCCTCATTGGAAAAGCTGCGTCCGGTCGCGCCCGGGCCGCCCTGGAACAGGGTGTCACCGGAGAACAGCACGCCGTCGGCGGGCAGATAGACGCAGACCGCACCCGGCGCGTGGCCCGGGGTGTGGATCACCCGGACCTCCTCACCGGCCACCATCAGCTTCTCGCCGTCGCGCAGATCGCGGTCCCACTCGGTACCGGGGTGGGTGAGGTCCCACAGCGGCTTGTCGTCGGGGTGCAGCAGGATCGGCGCATCGACCTTGTCGGCCAGTTCGTGCACCACCCGCACATGGTCGTCGTGGGCGTGGGTGCACAGCACCGCGAGCACCCGCCGGTCGCCGACCACCTCGAGGATCTGGGCCACCGAGTGCGGGGCATCGATGATCACGCACTCGGTGTCGTCGCCGATCACCCAGACGTTGTTGTCGACATCGAAGGTCTCCCCGTCGAGGGTGAAGGTGCCCGAGGTGACGGTGTGGTCGATCCTCATCGCTGCCCCTCCCCGATCATCACGACCGAACGCAGCACGTCGCCGCCATGCATCTTGTCGAAGGCGGACTCGATGTCGGTGATCCCGATCTTCTCGGTGACGAAGGCGTCCAGCGGCAACCGGCCCTGCAGATAGAGGTCGATCAGCATCGGGAAATCCCTGCTGGGCAGGCAATCGCCGTACCAGGACGACTTCGTCGCGCCACCGTGGCCGAAGACCTCCAGCAGCGGGGTCTCCCATGTCATGTCCGGGGTGGGTACGCCGACCAGCACCGCGGTGCCGGCCAGGTCGCGGGCCTTGAACGCCTGGTCGAAGGTCTCCGGCCGGCCCACCGCGTCGATCACCACATCGGCGCCGAAGGTGTCGGTGAGCTCGCGGATCTTCTCCACCACATCCGATTCGGCCTTGGCGTCGATGGTGTGGGTGGCGCCCAGTTCGGTCGCCTTGTCCAGTTTGCGCTGATCGGTGTCGACCGCGATCACCGTCGTCGCCCCGGCCAGTACCGCGCCGACGACCGCCGCCATCCCGACACCGCCGCAGCCGATCACCGCGACCGAGTCGCCGCGGCCCACCTGGCCGGTGTTGATCGCCGAACCGATACCGGCCATCACGCCACAACCGAGCAGCCCGGCGACCTCCGGCTTCGCCTCGGGGTCGACCTTGGTGCACTGACCGGCGGCGACCAGCGTCTTCTCGATGAAGGCGCCGATGCCGAGCGCGGGGGAGAGCTCGGCGCCCGCGTCCGGGTCACCTTCGGCCAGGGTCATCTTCTGGGTCGCGTTGTGGGTGGCGAAGCAGTACCACGGCTTGCCCTTCTTGCAGGCGCGGCATTCGCCGCAGACCGCGCGCCAGTTGAGCACCACGTAGTCACCGGGGGCGACCTCGGTGACCCCCTCGCCGACGGCCTCGACCACCCCGGCGGCCTCGTGGCCGAGCAGGAACGGGAACTCGTCGTTGATACCGCCCTCGCGGTAGTGCAGATCGGTGTGGCAGACCCCGCAGGCCTGGACCTGGACCAGTGCCTCACCCGGTCCGGGATCGGGGACATTGATGTCGACGACCTCGACCTCGGCACCCTTCGTGCGGGCGATGACACCCTTGACGGTCTGCGGCATTGCTTCCTCCTGCGGTGTGCTGGTTTTCACCAGTCTGTTGGAGATGCGGGACTCGGGCAAACCGGGCGCTAACATCGGCCATGTCCGCTCGATCAGTGAGAAATGGATAGCCAGAAGGGGAAAACATGTGCCGACCGGTGCAGTGTGAGAAGTGTGGCAAGACGACCTGGGCCGGCTGCGGTGACCACGTCGAGGACGTGAAGCGCCAGGTACCGGCCGATCAGTGGTGCACCTGCCCGCGCTGAACATGACTGTTCCCGGACCTCGATTCCGGCTGGGTAGGGTGCCGACGTGAGGCCGAACGTCCTGTTCATCGTGTCCGACGATCACGGGTACGCCGACCGGTCCGCGGCGGGCATCCACCCCGATGTGCACACCCCGGCGCTCGACCGGTTGGCGGCCGAAGGGGTGACCTGCACCGACGCGTACGTGACCGCCCCGATCTGCAGCCCGTCCCGTGCCGCGATGATCTCCGGCCGCTACCAGCAGCGCTGGGGCGCGTTGTGGTTCGACTCCAGCAGGTTCGCCCCCGACGACCTGCCGACGATCGCGGAGTCCCTTGCCGGACAGGGATATCGCACCGGCTACTTCGGGAAGGTGCACTACGGCCGCGAGGATGTCGGTGATCGCGCCTGCCCACCGCACCACGGCTTCCAGACCACCCTCTACGGCCTGGCCGGGCAGTCGACCGGTCGGCTCAACTATCTGCGCCACTCCGTCGCGGCCACCGAGGAGTACGGTCCCGCGGCCACCCGATACATGGCGGTGCAGCCGCTGCTCAGTGGTGACGAACCGGTCGAACACGAAGGGTTCCTGACCAGCTTCCTCGGCGAGCAGGCCCGTGACTTCATCGGTGCCGAGGGCGCTGCCGACCAGCCGTTCTTCTGCATGCTGGCGTTCAACGCCGTCCACAATTTCTGCTGGCAGCTCCCCGCCGACGAACTCGCCAGGCGCGGCCTGCCCCCGTACGAGGACTGGCAGCCCGGTGAGGTCGCGTACGGCGAATGGTACGACGACGCGATCCAGCCCAACCTGGCGCACGGCCGGGACTACTACCTCGCCCAACTCGAACTGATGGACGCCGAGATCGGCAAGGTGCTCGATCTGCTGGACGAGACCGGGCAGGCCGACGACACGATCGTGATCTATCTGACCGACAACGGCGGTTCCACCTGCAACTACGGCGACAACACGCCCCTGCGGGGCACGAAGTATTCGCTGTGGGAGGGCGGGATCCGGGTTCCGATGCTGATCCGCTGGCCCCGCGAGCTGCCGGCCGGCGCTGCCACCGGTGTGCCGGTCAGCAGCATGGACGTCTATCCGACCGTGCTCGCCGCGGCCGGGGCCGAGCCAGCCACCTGGCAGCACGCCGACGGCCGCCCCCAACTCGACGCGCTCCGCGGTGCGGGCGGCGGGCATGACACGCTGCACTGGGAGTGCGGCTTCCAGTGGGCGGTTCGCGACGCCGAGTGGAAGCTCAGCTTCACCGACGGCGCGTCGCAGGAGGTGCAGCACCTCGTCTCCTATGAACACGCGCCGATGGGTTCGGGGCTGTGGCTGACCAGGCTGACCGACGACATCGGCGAGACCACCAACCTCGCCGAGGAACACCCCGATCAGGTGGCGCGGCTGACCGAACTCCACGACGCCTGGCGCGCCGACATCGGACTGGGCGCGCGGTAGCGCCATCCTGCCGGCGACCGATCGTGTCCCGGGGGGTCGACCTCGGCGGGCGTGGCTTCGACTCGCTCGTTCCTCGCTCGCTCAGCCGACGGGGGAAGGTCGTTCCTCGCTCGCTCAGCCGACGTGGGGGATCAGACGACCGCGCCGTCACCGTCACCGGGGTCGCGGTCGCGGGGGAGGGCCCGCCAGCCGATCAGCATGGCGCCGACGAAGGCGGCCACCGCGGTCCAGGCGACCCACATCGGCAACCGGATCCCGGCGATGACCAGCACCAGGATGACCACGCAGTAGCCGAGCAGGCCCAGCGAGACCAGTGCCGGTGTCTTCGGGCGCGGCATCGGCTGCGCCTCCGGCTTCCACTCCGAGGGATCCGGCTCGTCGGGTTCGGCGCGCTCCAGGGAATCGCCGAGGTTGAACCAGCCCGGGTCCGGTTCGGGTGCCCGCGGGGGCGTACGCCGTCCCGACAGGTCCGGCGGTTCGCTCGGGGAGGGTGAGCTGTCCGGGCCGCCGCCCAGCTCCAGCCCGGAGACCAGCTCGGCGAAGTCCCGGTCGTAGTCCTCGGGCCGGCGCTCAGGCATCCTCGGCCTCCGCCGCGCGGGCGCTGTGGCGACCGAAGAACTCCGCCGACTCGGCGAAGATGTCCTCGGCCTCGTAGTCCATGGTGGCGACGTGGTAGCTGCGGGTCAGCACCCGCTCGGTCACCTCCGCCGAGGACACACCCTCCTGGATCAGCCGCGCCGAGGTCGGATCGACCACATGGTCCTGCTCGGAGCGGAACATCAGGATCGGCTGATCGACCCGGTCCAGGTTGGAGCGGATGTCCAGCCACATCCGGGTCTGCTGCAGCAGCGCCTTCAACGGAGTCCGCCGATAGCCGTATTCGTCGGCACCGGGTTTGGCGATGTCACCGGAGATCGCGGCCAGCGAGGGCACGAACCGGCTGAGCACCGGAAGCACCAGCAATCGCTTGTCCGACAGGGCGATCGCCGGGTTCACCAGGACCAGCCCGCGGATGTCGGAGCCCTGCCGTTCGGCGAGCCGCAGTGCCATCCCGCCACCCATCGACAGGCCACCGACGAAGACGGTGTCGCACTGCTGACGCAGCTCCCGCAGCGCGGTCTCCGCGGCGGCGTACCACTCCTGCCAGGTGGTGTCGTTCAGCTGCTGCCAGGTGGTGCCGTGACCGGGCCACAGCGGCACCGACACCCGGTAGCCGGCCCCGATCAGATACTCGGCCCACTCGCGCAACGACCAGGGCGTACCGGTGAAACCGTGGCAGAGCAGCACGCCCACCTCACCCGAGCCGCCGTGGATCGGCGCCGCATGCTCGGCAATCAGCGCGTCTGCGGCCTGCTCGTCGGTCACCACGGACCAACTGTATTACGCACCGGCAGCCGGTAACCTTCTGCCCGTGCCGTACTGGTTGTTCAAATGGTTCCTCTTCGCGCCCGTGATCAAGCTGGTCTGTCGACCCTGGCTGGAGGGCCGGGAGAACGTCCCACCGACCGGCCCGGCGATCCTGGTCAGCAACCACCTCTCCTACGGTGACACCGTGGTGCTGCCGGCGATGATCGAGCGCAAGGTGACCTTCCCGGCCAAGGCCGAACTGTTCACCGGCCGCTCCTTCGGCGGCAAGGTCGTCGCCTGGTTCCTGAAGTCGGTCGGGATGCTGCCGATGGACCGCTCCGGCGGGCGGGCCAGCAACGATTCGGTGGATGCGGTCGGTGCGATCCTGGAGGCCGGGGAGATCGTCGGCATCTATCCCGAGGGCACCCGCTCCCCGGACGGCCGGCTCTACAAGGGCAAGACCGGTGTCGCCCGGCTGGTGCTCGGGCACCGGGTCCGGGTGCTGCCGGTCGCCACCGTCGGCACCGAGTTCGTCAAGGGCTGGTTCGGCATCCCCTACATGCGCCGCCCCGGCATCCGGATCGGCCCGCCGCTGGACTTCTCCGCCTACTACGACCAGGCCGCCGACCGCGGCGTACTGCGCTGGGTCACCGACGAGATCATGGCCGCGGTGCAGCAGCTGTCCGGGCAGACCTATGTGGATGTGTACGCCACCAGCATCAAGTCCGGCGCGCTGGCCGGGCGTAACATCGAGGAGAAGGTACGCCCCCGCCCGGGAACCGGCGGCAGCGCGCCGGAGCCGCGCCCGGGCGTACCGAAGGAGACAACCGATGGCTGACCAGGATCTCGGCGGGGAACTGATCCGGGTCGACCCGGTCTCCGAGAACATCGAGGGCGCCGGCGGTGGCCGCAGCCTCTACTGGCTGTTCAAGAACGTGCTGCTCGGGCCCGGGTTGAAGCGGGTCTTCCGGCCGATCGTCGAGGGTGCGGAGAACGTGCCCAGCCACGGCCCGGCGATCATCGCCAGCAACCACCTCTCGATCGCCGACTGGCTGTTCACCCCGCTCGCCATCCGTCGCCGGATCACCTATGTCGCCAAGTCCGACTACTTCACCGGGACCGGCCTCCGCGGCATGCTGCAGCGCCGGTTCTTCGCCGGTACCGGGCAGGTGCCGATCGACCGCTCCGGTGGCAAGGCATCCGAGGGTGCGCTGAAGGCCGGGCTGCGGGTGCTGCGCCGCGGCGAGCTGTTCGGGATCTTCCCCGAGGGCACCCGTTCGCACGACGGCAAGCTCTACAAGGGGCGCACCGGGGTGGCGCGGCTCGCGCTGGAGGCGCAGGTCCCGGTGATTCCCACCGCGGTCATCAACACCGACATCATCGCCCCGGTGAACAAGCATTTCGGCAAGGTCGTCACCCCGATCGTGAAGTTCGGCGAACCGCTGGATTTCTCGCGGTACCAGGGAATGCAGGACGATCGCTTCATCCTGCGCTCGATCACCGACGAGGTGATGTACGCGATCATGGAGCTCTCCGGGCAGGAGTACGTCGACCTGTACGCGACCGTGGCGAAGGAACGCGGCAGGTCCGAGGCCGCGGGTACCGCGTGAGCGCCGCGGGCCCGGGCAGCCCGGGTCCGGGTGCGGCGGGCCCGGGGACCGTGGATCCGGGCGGTCCGGGGGACCGGGTCCTGCAGCCGCTGTTCCGGTTGCTGGCGATCACCCGGTACGCCCTGCTCGCGCTGACCCTGGTGGTGAACCTGACCCGGCTGGGGGACAGCCGCAGCCCGGTGCTGGTGCTGCTGATCAGCGGGGTGATGATCATCGGTTCGGTCGTCATGCAGCTGCTGTACGCCGAACCGGAGCGCCGGCGGACCTGGCTGTTCTTCAGCGATTTCCTGCTCACCCTGATCCTCACCGCGCTGTCGGGTACCGCCCTGGGCGTGGGCGGCCACTGGTTGCCGGTCACCGGTTTCTGGGCCGCCGCGGCACCGATCACGCTGGCCGTCGGGTACGGCTGGTTGACCGGTACCTGCTCGGCGCTGGTGCTGTTCGCGCTGATCCAGTTGCAGCATCCCGATCTGCGCCCGGAGGTGCTCGGGTTGATGGCCTCGCTGGTCGTCGGCTGCGGCGGGCTGGGCTACATGGTGGACCGGATGCGGGTGGTGGCCGCCGAACAGCAGCGGCTCTCCGGTAATGCCGCGGTGATCGGGGAGCGGCAGCGGCTGGCGCGGATCGTGCACGACGGCGTACTCCAGGTGCTGGCCATGGTGGAGCGCGAGGGGCCGCACCTGGGCCAGCGCGGGATGATGCTGGCCCGGCACGCCCGCGATCAGGAGGTGCAGCTGCGCGCGCTGCTGCAGGAGCGCGATATCGACCCCGACTCCCGCAACCCGCGGGACCGCACCCACCGCAACTTCGCGGTCGCCCTGGACCGGCACGCCTCGGCGACCGTCACCGTCTCCACCCCGGCCGAACCGCTGCTGCTGGAATCGGCGCGGGCGCTGGAGCTGGACGCGGTGATCAGCGAAGTGTTGAACAACGTCGCCAAGCACGCCGGGCCGAATGCCCGCGCCTGGCTCTTCCTCGAGGTCGAGGGCAACACGGCGATGGTTTCGGTCCGCGACAACGGCGTCGGCGGGGACCCGAATCAGTTCGCCGCAGCCATGCGAAGTGGCCGGATGGGCATGAAAGACTCCATCTACGGCAGGATCCATGAGCTCGGCGGTCAGGCCACGCTCCGGACCGCGCCGGGGCGTGGGGTGGAGTGGGAGTTCCGGATCCCGGTCGAGCGGTAGCCGTGCGGTTGCCTGCAGCCAACGGTGTCAGGACATGGGAGCGAGGATTCGGCGTTGAACAACCGCAACGAGAGCCAGATCGCCGGGACCAGGGTGATGCTCGTCGACGACCATCCGATGTGGCTGGAGGCGATGGGCGCCGACCTCACCGAGGACGGTTTCGAGATCGTCGCCACCGCCCGCAACGGCGAGGAATGCCTGTCCCGGGCCCGCGCCACCCGGCCCGAGGTCGTGGTGATGGACCTGCAGATCCCCGAGCCCGATGGCGCCACCTGCACCGAGATCCTGATGGGGGAGTTCCCGCAGGTGAAGGTGCTGGTGGTCTCCGCCTCCGGTGAACGCGCCGACGTGCTGCGCGCGGTGAAGGCCGGTGCCCGCGGTTATCTGCTCAAGTCCGCCACCCCCGACGAGATGCGCGACGGGGTGCGCCAGACCGCGCTCGGGGAGGCTGTGTTCACCCCCAGCCTGGCCGGCATGGTGCTGGGCGAGTTCCGGCGGATGGTCTCCAACGCCGAGGAGCACCATGAGACCGGCCCCTCGCTGACCGCCCGCGAGGTCGAGGTGCTGCGCTACGTGGCCAAGGGGATGGCCTACCGCGAGATCGCCGACGAACTGTTCGTCTCCCACCGCACCGTGCAGAACCATGTCCAGAACGTGCTCCGCAAACTGCAGCTGCACAACCGCGTCGAGCTGGCCCTGTACGCGGTGGAGCAGGGCTATCACGAGGCCTGAGTCGGCAGGCGCGGTGAGCGCGGCCATCGTCAGTTACCTGGGGATATCCGACCACGCCTCACCCGGGCAGTCGCCGGACCGGGTCCGCGAGCAGTACGGCGATCAGGTGCTCGGCGAGGTCGAGCGGATCGTGAGCGAGGCCGCCGCCACCCCGATCGACTGGGCCGACGGGACCACCACACTCGCCCAGGGCGGCGATCAGGTCAGGGATTCGATGGCGCGCCGCTACCCGGGACTGTCTGCCGAGGCGCTGAAGGCGCTCCGCTGGTATGTGACGCATCTGTGGCGCTGACCCCTACGCCGGCGTCCACCCGGCAAACGCCGTCGCGACCGCTGGTGGCGTACGCCTATTCTTGCGGGGTGTCATTCCCGAGTCTTGAGCAGTTGCGCACCCTCAACCCTCAGCAGCAGCCGACCTATCCCGACGCCGCCGCCGTGGACGGGGTCGTCGACCAGCTCCGGTCCCGGCCGCCGCTGGTGTTCGCCGGCGAGTGCGACGAGCTGCGCGGGAAGCTGGCCAACGTCGCCGAGGGGCGCTCCTTCCTGCTGCAGGGCGGCGACTGTGCCGAGACCTTCGCCGGGGTGACCGCGCAGAACGTGAAGAACAAGCTGCAGGTGCTGCTGGCGATGTCGGTGGTGCTCACCTACGCCGGCCAGGTGCCGGTGGTGAAGGTCGGCCGGATCGCCGGGCAGTACGCCAAGCCGCGGTCCAAGGACACCGAGACCCGCGACGGTGTCACCCTGCCCAGCTTCCGCGGCGACGCGGTGAACGGTTTCGACTTCACCGAGGCCGCGCGCGTCCCGGACCCGGCCCGGTTGCTGGACGTCTACAACGCCTCCGCCGCGACGCTCAACCTGACCCGCGCGTTCGTCACCGGCGGTTTCGCCGACCTGCGCTCGATCCACTCCTGGAACGCGACCTTCGTGCGCAGTGCCGGGGTGGTGGAGCGCTACGAGCGGCTGGCCGAGGAGATCGAGCGCGCGATGGCGTTCATGGTCGCCTGCGGGATCGAGGACGAGTCGATGCGCACGGTCGACTTCTACTCCTCCCACGAGGCGCTGCTGCTCGATTACGAGCAGGCGATGACCCGGATCGATTCCCGGTCCCAGTTGCCCTACAACACCTCCGGGCACTTCATCTGGATCGGTGAGCGGACCCGGCAGTTGACCGGTGCGCACGTCGAGCTGCTGCGCAGCGTCCGCAACCCGATCGGGGTCAAGCTCGGCCCGACCGCGACGGGCGAGGACGCGCTGGCGATCGCCGACCGGCTGGATCCGGACCGGGAGCCGGGCCGGATCACCTTCATCACCAGGATGGGTGCGGGCAGGGTGCGCGAGAACCTGCCGCGGGTGATCGAGGAGGTCGAGGCCAGCGGCCGCAAGCCGGTCTGGGTCTGCGACCCGATGCACGGCAACACCTTCGAGGCCGCCAACGGCTACAAGACCCGGGCGTTCAGCCAGATCGTCGATGAGATCAACGGCTTCTTCGACGTGCACGACCGGTTGGGCAGCTGGCCCGGTGGGGTGCACATCGAGCTCACCGGCGACGACGTCACCGAGTGTGTGGGTGGGGTCAACGAGCTCACCGAGGCCGACCTGGAGAACCGGTACGAGACCGCCTGCGACCCCCGGTTGAACCGCAACCAGTCGCTGGAGCTGGCGTTCACCGTCGCCGAGCGGCTCACCGACGGCCGGATCAACCGGATCAACCCGGTGCAGGAGTTCACCCCGGTCGAGTTCTGAGCTGTGCGCAGGGACATGCACTGGTCCTGAGGATCCATGATCAAACCCAGTGGGACTGATATTACCGATCGGTCGTTTCGGGCTTATGCATGTCCCAGTGCACGGCATTCAGGCGGCGACCAGGAAGGTGAGCGGGACCGGGGCCGGATTCACCAGTTGCACGAGCACGTCGGTGACCCGGTGCTGCTCGCGGATGGTGTCCAGCCACGGCATCCGGAAGCAGCGGAACGGCACCAGCTGGAAACCGTTGTAGCGCCGGCAGTCCCTGCGGAACTCATGCTGGCCGCCGTGGTACTCATACGAGTCGGCTTCGAAGATCAACCGCCGGCCGCGATCGACCAGATCCGGTCGGCCGAGGAACTCCCGCTGGGGGCCGTCCTCGCGGTAGATCGCCACCTGGGGTTCCACGTCGAGACCGGCGTCCAGGCAGAGAGCGCGGAGCACGGACTCGAACGGATTCGCCGCGAGCGCGGTGGCACAGGAGGTCACCCGGCGAACCGTACCGGCACCCCGGCCGCGGACCGCCCTGGCCAACCGCTGAAGGGTGAACTCGGCGCAGTCCCCGTTGCGCAGGGCCGAATCGGCGATGGCGAGACCCGCGTCGAAGGGCAGGGTGCGCAGGCAGTCGACCAGGGTACGGCTGCGGCTGGTCACGCCGGCACGGTCGACGTCGTCGGGAGCGAGATCGGCCCAGTGCACCGAGACGTCCTTCGGGATCATCCGCAGGCGGCGGCTCCGCGGGACGGTGACCGCGATCGTGGCCGGTGTGTCCTTCTGCTCCCAGCCCCAGTGGGCAGCTGCACTCTGGTGCGAGAGCACCGCCGACATGGCGTGCGCCCGGCGCAGGGCTTCGCCGGCGGTCGGGAGGGCGTATCGGCCCCGGGAATCACGGACCACGGCACCGGCACTGACCGCCTCCGCGAGTTCCCTCCGCGAGGTTGCCCGCACCAGCGCCGACCAGCGACCGACCCCGCCCCACAACTCCAGACAACCCGTGACGTCCATGCGGCCAGCTTGGTGCGCCCGTTGCCACCGGGGGAGGGCCACCGGGCTGTTATCCACAGGAAATCTGCGAACGCTGGGACATGCAGTGGTCGCAACCGGTCATGATTAAACCCAGTGGGACTGGCATCACCGGGCGGTCGATTCCCACTACTGCATGTCCCAACGCACGCCACTTGAGCCGACGCGCCGGACACCGACGCGGTGCGGTAGAACAGACCGCGTGATCGATCTGCGCTCAGACACCCTGACGGTTCCGGACGAGGCGATGCGGCAGGCGATGGCCGCGGCGCCGGTCGGGGACGACGTGTACGCCGAGGACCCGACGATCGCGGCCCTGGAGCGCCGCACCGCCGAACTGCTCGGCCACCAGGCCGGGCTGTTCTGCGCCACCGGGTCGCTGTCCAACGTGCTCGGCGTCGCCATGCTGGTACGGCCCGGGCAGGAGGTGCTCTGTGACCGGGACGCGCACATCGCCCGCGCCGAGCTCGGTGCGCACGGCGCCTACACCGGGGTGACGATGCGGACCTGGCCGTCGGTGCGCGGCATCACCGACCTGCCCACGATCGAGTCGATGCTGGCCCCCGACGCCGGCCCCTACCTGGTCTCCACCGCTGCGGTCGCACTGGAGAACACCCACAACTTCGGCGGCGGCAGCATCCAGCCGCTGGACCACCTGCAGGCCGTCCACCAACTCTGCCGCGACGCCGGCGTACGCCTGCATCTCGACGGCGCCCGGTTGTGGAACGCCCATATCGCCACGGGAACGCCGCTGGCGGACTACGGGCGGTTGTTCGACACGGTCAGCGTCTGCTTCTCCAAGGGTCTCGGCGCGCCGGTCGGTTCGATGCTGCTCGCCGACACCGACACGATCGCCCGCGCCCGGGTGATGCGGAAACGGTTGGGCGGCGGTTGGCGGCAGGCCGGTCTCCTGGCCGCCGCCGCGGACCATGCGCTGAGCAACAACCTGGCCCGGATGGCCGACGACCACAGCGCCGCCCGGGCACTCGCCGAAGCTGTCGCCGAACGCGCCCCACAGGCCGTCGACCTGACGGCCGTGCAGACCAACATCGTCGTCCTCGGCACCGGCGCAACACCGGCCACCGAGATCGCCGCCAAGGCCGCCGAGGCCGACATCCGGGTCTCCGCGCTCGGTCCGCGGATGGTCCGCGCGGTCACCTGGAACGGGATCTCGGTCGACCAGGCCCGTAGTGCGGGGGAGCAGTTGGGCACCCTGCTCGCCGATCGAGACCCGGAGTAGCGTGATGCCCATGCAACTGACTCACCTCGGACATTCCGCGGTGCTGGTCGAGGTGGCCGACCAGCGCATCCTGATCGACCCGGGCAACTTCTCCGACGCCTGGCACGACCTGACCGACCTGGATGCGGTGGTGGTCACCCACCTGCACCCCGACCACATCGATCCCGAGCAGCTGCCGAAGCTGCTGGCCGCCAACCCGGACGCCCGGCTGATCGTCGAGCCCTCGGTGCCCGACAAATATGACCTGCCGAACGCCGAACGGCTCCCGGCCGACAGCTCGGTCACCGTGGGTGCCGCGCAGATCGCGACCGTCGGCGGTGAGCACGCGGTGATCCACCGTGACATCCCGATGATCGGCAACGTCGGCGTACTGATCCGCGCCGAGGGCGAACCGACCCTCTTCCACCCGGGTGACTCGCTCGCCGCCGTACCGAGCGGGGTCGACGTGCTGGCGCTGCCGGCGATGGGCCCCTGGGCGGCGCTCAAGGAGCACATCGACTTCGCCCGCCAGGTCGCCGCGCCGCGCGGCTTCCTGATCCATGAGGCGCTGCTCAGCGACCGCGGTTGGGGACTGATGTCCAACCGGCTCGGCGAGATGACCCCGACCGAGCTGACCGACCTGCGCGACGGTACGCCGCTGACGCTCTGATTGACGTCGGCTCGCGCGACCCGCTCAGACGAGCAGCAGCGTGATCGTCGAGCCCTCGGGCGCCTTCGCACCGGCGCCGGGATCGGTGGAGGCCACGAATCCCAGCCCCAGATAGGTGTCCGAGGGCTTGCTCTGCACGGTGAAACCGGCCTTCTGCATGGCGGCGGTGGCGTCGGCGACGCTCATCGCCTTCACCTCCGGCACGGCCACCATCACCGGGCCGAGCGAGCGGACCAGGGTGATCTTGTCGCCCTTGCGGCCGGTACCGGAGCCGGGGCTCTGGGAGATCACCTGTCCGGCGGGCACGGTCTTCGAGTTCTCGGTGCGCACCTCGACGGTGAACCCGGCCGACTCCAGCTTGTCCTGGGCGTCGCTGGCCGAGCGCCGCGAGTAGTTGGTGATCGGGATCGGCTTCGGCCCCTTGGAGATGACCAGGTCGACCTTGTCGCCGCGCTTCAGCTTCGTCCCGGGCTCGACCGAGGCCGAGGTGACCTGACCGGCGGGTGCCTGTTCGTCCCACTCCTCACCGACCTTGCCGACCGACAGATTGGCCGCGGTCAGCGCACTCGTCGCCTCCTGCCGGCCCATCCCGGTCACCTTCGGCATGTCGAAGCGCTCCGGCCCGCGCGAGATCACCGCATGGAGCTCACCACCGCGGACCACGTCGGCCCCGGCCACCGGATCGGTGGACATCACCTGACCCGCGGGCACGGTCTCGCTGTACGCCTGCTCGGTGGTCAGCTGCAGACCGGCCGCCGACACCGCCTGGGCCGCCACGGCCTGCGGCTGCCCGGCGATCGTCGGCGCCGCCACGTAACGGCCGTCGAGCAACCACCAGCCACCCCCGCCGACGACGCCGGCCAGCACCAGCAGCACCAGCGCGACGAGCGCACCACGGCGGCGTACCGGCCGCTGTGCGACCCGCTCGCTCCCGGCGTACCCGCCGTCCTCGCCGCTCCCGTCGTCCTCGCTGACCTCGCCGTCCTCGTCGGTGGGCAGCGGCAGCGCGGCCACCGGCTCCCGGTCGGGCACGTCGAAGGTCTCGTAGGCGTCCAGCATCGAGGGGCTGTCGACGTTCACCCCACCGGCACTGATCGAACTCGCGGTGACCCCCGAACGGCCACTGGTCGCCGGCCCCACCGGTACCCGCTCGCTGGCGTGCAGCGCATCCTTCGGCGCCGGCGGCTCGGCCGGCTCGATCACGGTGGGGGAGACCGGCGTACCCCAGTCGAGCGGCTCGGTGTTCTCCAGATCCGCATAGCTGCGGGAGAACTCGGCGGTCAGCAGCTGATCGTTCATCACCCCGGCCGACAACGCCTTCAACGCCCGGCGCACCATCTGCTGCAGCTGCCGGGCATCGCGCGGGCGGCGGTCCGGCTCCCGCTGGGTGGCCGCGCGGACCAGCGCATCGACATAGGGCGGGATCCCGTCGCGGGAGGTGCGCCAGGAGGTGTGCACCCGCGTCGAGGGGGACGGGATCTCGTTGTGCACGTGGGCGTACGCCACCTGGATCGGCGTCTCCCCGGTGTGCGGCTTGCTGCCGGTGAGCATCTCGAACAGCACCACACCGGTGGAATAGACATCGGAGCGGGTGTCGGCCTTCCCGTGCAGCACCAGCTCCGGCGGCAGATAGGAGACCGTGCCGATCAGCATCCCCTGGGTGGCGGTCGCGGTCTGTGCGGTGATGGCGCGGGCCAGCCCGAAGTCGGCGACCTTCAGCTGGCCGCGGTCGGACAGCAGGATGTTCTCCGGCTTGATGTCGCGGTGCACCAGATTGTTCTCGTGCGCCGCGGACAGCGCCGACAACACGTGATCGATCAGTTCCAGGCAGCGCTGCGGCGGCAGCGGGGCGTCGCGGCTGATCACCCGCCGCATCGTGCAGCCGGCCACGAACTCCATCACGATGTAGGGGCGGTCGTGGTCGTGGCCCTGGTCGAAGACCGACACCACGTTCGGGTGGCAGAGTCGGGCGGCGGCGCGGGCCTCGCGGTCGAACTTGCGGGCGAAATCCCGGTCGTCACCGAGGCCCTCGTGCATCACCTTGACCGCCACGATCCGATCCAGCCGGGTGTCGAGGGCGCGATAGACGGTCGCCATCCCGCCACGGGCGAGACGTTGCAGCACCTGGTAGCGACCGTCGAGCACACATCCCACCAGGGGATCGCTCATATTGGTCGTCGTCACGATCTGCGCTCCGTACACGGGTTGGGGAAGGTTGACTCGTGTGTAAGCCGTCGGATCGGAGTCTAGGGGGCGAGGGGAACATTTCCCGGTGGCGCGCCGATGATCACCAATCTCCCAGTGGGTGCGATTACGCTGGCCCTCGTGACTGCACTGATGGGACTCGACGTACGCCTGAAGACGGCGCGGCTCTACCTGGTGACCGATATCCGCAGCGACACAAAGGATTTCGGCAACTTCGTCGAGGCGGCGTTCGCCGGCGGGGTCGACGTGCTCCAGGTCCGGCAGAAGGGTCTCGATGAGGAGCAGGAGCTGGAGGCCCTCGAGCTGGCCCGCACCATCGCCTACCACTACCAGGGACTGGTCGTGGTCAACGATTCGCCGACCCTGGCGCGCAAGTTCTCCGCCGATGTGCTGCATCTGGGCCAGGAGGACGAGCAGCCGCGGCTGGCGCGTACCTTCCTGCACCAGTGGGCACTGATCGGCCAGTCCACCCACTCGGAGAAGCAGGCCCGTGCCGCGCTGGAGAACCCCGAGGTCAACTACTTCTGCGTCGGCCCGGTGTACGCCACCTCCACCAAGCCGGACTACGAACCGGTCGGTACCGAGCTGGTCCGCGCCGCCGCCACCATCGCACCGCCCGGTGACCCGGACAGCAAGCCGTGGTTCGCGATCGGCGGCATCAACGCCGACAACCTCGATGAGGTGCTCGCCGCCGGTGCCCGGCGGGTCGTCGTCGCCCGGGCGATCACCAGGGCCGCGGACGCCGAGGCGGCCGCCGCCGAATTGAGCGGCCGGTTGCGGCAGGCCTGGAACGACGATCCGGCGATGCAGGACTATCTGGGCAGCGTCTTCCAGCTCGGTCAGGGCGGGAATTTCGTGCCGGTGCAGGACAAATCGGGCACCGCCGACCAGCCGGAGACCATCGGCGAGGAGATGGCCGGTGAGCCGGGCGAGCGGCACTGGGGCGAGGACGCCGACGAGTGAGCGCAGCCGCGCGCGGCGGTACGCCGAATCGGCGGATCGCCAGCATCGTCCTGCTCGTGCTGGTGATCGCGATGGCGATCGGGTTGTACGCCTGCAAGCAGCAGCCCGGTACCGGGTCGGGCGCCACCCCGGTCGCCGGTGCGACGAAAACCGGCACCGCCCAGCCCGCGAAGTCGCCGGGTGCGAAGGCGACCGGGACGAAGACCGGCGGGGCGAAGACCACCGCTGCCCGAGGCGGCGGGGCGACCGACCCGGCATCGGGACTGCGCTGGATCGACGCCGCCGAGCTGCCCGCCGAGGCGCGTACCACCCTGCAGCTGATCGATCGGGGCGGGCCTTATCCCTATGACAAGGACGGTGCGACCTTCGGCAACTTCGAAGGCATCCTGCCCCAGCAGCCGCGCGGCTACTACAAGGAGTACACGGTGAAGACCCCGGGGGAGGGTGACCGCGGCGCGCGCCGGATCGTCACCGGCAACAACGACAAGGAATTCTTCTGGACCCCCGACCACTACGCCAGCTTCGCCAGGATCCGGCGATGAGCGCGGGCAGCCCGGACCAGGGGAGCCGGTCGCCGCGCGAACGGCCGCGACCCGGCGTGCACCGGGTGCTCGGCGAACCCACCGAGCTGATCAGCACCCTGCGCCGCGACGGCTGGCTGATCGGCCGCCTCGGCCCGGCCACCGATCGCCGGGAGTTGCTCGCCGAGATCGGCGAGACCCTGCACTTCCCCGATTACTACGGCAGGAATCTGGACGCGCTGGATGAGTGCCTGCGGGATCTGGACCGGCCGACGGCGCTCGTCTGGTCCGGCTGGCAGCAGCTGGTACGCACCGATCCGCGGGCCTGGTCGGCGCTGCTGGAGATCTTCGACGAGCGGGCCCGCGAGCACCCGGATTTCACGGTTTTTCTGGTCTGAGGGGAACTTCGGGAGAACCCCTACCTCCGCGGTCCGACCCGGGTCTCCGAGCTCGGGTCCGCAGACGGATTCGCAGCGCTGGCGCGGTGCATAGCGTTGTCCCCATGAGCCGAACGAGCCAGTCCCTGCAGAACCGCACACACACCGCGATCGCCTGCTCGGCGTTCAATCTGACCCGGCTGGGCCCGCGCGCCGGGCTGCACCGCCGGGTGCTGGTCGACCAGACCAGCGTCAATCTGGAGCACGGCCGCTGGACCGCGGTCGCCGGTCGGCGCGGCTCGGGCGCCTCGGAGCTGGTCCGCTGCCTGGCCGGGGTGGAGCGGATCGACGGTGGCCGGGTCTTCCTGGCCGGCCGCGAGCTGAGCAGCCTGAACGAGCGGGAGCGTCGCCAGGCCCGGGAACTGGCCCGCAGCGAATATGTCGGCCCGCAGCGCACCCCGGTGGCGCTCGCCGATGCCGTCGCCCGCGCACTGGCCACCGCACCGCGGCTGCTGTTCCTGGACACCGTCGGCGGCGCGGTCTCCGACACCGTGCTCGGTTCGCTGCGCCGGGCCGCCGACGAGCAGGGGGTGACCGTGGTGCTGGCCACCGACGATCTCCAGGTCGCCCTCGGGGCCGACCGGGCGCTGGTGGTCAACGAGGGCCGGGTCGTCGAAGACCTCTGAGGCTCATCGGCCCTGCTTGGCGCCGGGTGCGTGCGCGTCGCGTAGCGTGACGCCCACGCACACGGCAACGAGGCCGAGGAGGGCCCATGGTCGACCCCGCCGACACGCAGCCCCGCTTCAAGAAGGCCCTGGGGACCGTCGACTCCTACGCCCTCGGCTTCGGCGCGATGATCGGCTTCGGCTGGGTCGTCCTCACCGGTGGCTGGATCAGCGACGCCGGCACGTTCGGTGCGGTGGTCGCGATGGTGATCGGCGGCCTGATCATGGCGGTCGTGGGCCTGGTGTACGCCGAGCTCACCGCGGCCATCCCGAAGGCGGGCGGTGAGCACAACTTCCTGATGCGCGGCCTCGGACCGCGCTGGGCCTTCCTCGGATCCTGGGGCATCACCGGCGGCTACATCACCATCGTCGCCTTCGAGGCCGTCGCGCTGCCGCGGACGATCGCGTACATCCTCCCGCAGGTCAACTCGGGCCCGTCCTGGACGATGTTCGGCTCCCCGGTGTTCCTGGTCTGGGCGCTGATCGGCTCGCTCGCGGCCGTCGTGATCACCGCGATCAACATCGTCGGCATCAAGGCGGCGGGGGTGACGCAGACGTTCGTGGTGCTGTTCCTGCTCATCGTCGGCGTGCTGCTCGCCGTCGGCGCGGGCACCGGTGGCTCGGCCGCGAACATGGCCCCGTTCTTCACCGGTGCCGGTGGGCTGTTCACCGTGCTCATCGTCGTACCGTTCCTCTACGTCGGTTTCGACGTCATCCCCCAGGCCTCCGAGGAGCTCAACCTGGCGCCGAACCGGATCGGCCGGCTGATCGTGATCTCGGTGCTGATCGCCACCGCGTGGTATGTGCTGACGATCGTCACCACCTCGTCGTCGATGCCGGCGGACCGGCTCGCCGCCTCCGACCTGGCCACCGCGGACGCGATGGCGGCACTGTTCGGCAACCCGGTGATGGCGAAGGTGCTGCTCGCCGGCGGCATCGCCGGCATCCTCACCTCCTGGATCGCGCTGCTCATCGGCGCCTCGCGGCTGCTCTACGCGCTCGGTGAGTCGGGCATGCTGCCGCGCTGGTTCGGTCGGTTGCACCCGCGGTTCCAGACACCGGTGAACGCGTTGCTGTTCGTCGGCGCGCTCTCGGCGATCGCCCCGTTCTTCGGCCCCGACATGTTGGGCTGGCTCGTCGACTCCGGCTCCCCGAGCATCGTCATCGCCTATTTGCTGGTGTGCCTGGTGTTCGTGATGCTGCGCCGCCGCGAGCCGCGGATGGGGCGCCCTTTCGTCGCGGGTGGTCCCGGTCGTGGTGGCATCGTGCTCGGCATCGCCGGCGTCGTGCTGTGCGCCGGGTTGCTCAGCCTCTACATCCCCGGAATGCCCGCCTCGATCGCGCCGGCCTCGTACGCGTTGTTCGTCGCCTGGTGGGTGCTGGGCCTGGTCTTCCTGCTACGGGTACCGACGGGCATCCAACCCGGCCCGGACGCCGAGCCCGCGCTGCACCGGGCGCTCGCCGAGCGCCGGACCGGCCGGGGTGGCGGTTGAGCGCGGCGGGGCTCACCCGGCCGCGGTCGCCTCGATGGTTGCGGCCAGATGCGCCAGGTACGTCCCGGGCTGCTCGAGGGCGGCGAAGTGACCGCCGAACTCCGGTTCGCCCCAGTGCACGATGCGGGTGAACCGCCGCTCGGCCTCGCGGCGCGAGGGCCGCGGCAGTTCGGCCGGAAACACCGCGCAGCCGGTCGGTACCCGCACCTGGTCCGCGGCCGGAGCGGTGAACCACGCGCTCACCTGTCGGATGCTCTCGTAGTAGAGCCGGATCGAGGTCGGCGCGCTGCGGGTGAACCAGTACAGGCTGACGTCGGCCAGCAGATCGTCCGCGGCCACGGGGGTCCGCGGGTCGGCCCACTCATCGAACTTCTCCGCGAGCCAGGCCAGCAGGCCGATCGGTGAATCGTTGAGGGCGTGCCCGATGGTCTGCGGCCGGGTGGCATGCACCTCGGAGTACGCCGAACCGGTGCGCTGCCGTTCCCGCAGCGCCGCCCTGGTCTCGGCTTCCTCCGCGGTCGGCGTCTTGTCGGTGATCGGCGCGGCAAGCGGTGGTACCAGGTAGAGCGCGCGGACGGCGTCGGCGAACTGCAGCCCGAGCGAGGTGGACACGCTGGTACCCCAATCGCTGCCGCCTGCCACGTAGTCGCGGTAGCCCAGCCGACCCATCAGTTCGTGCCAGGCGCGCGCGATCCGATGGATGTCCCAGCCCGCCTCGGCCGGTGCGTCGCTGAACCCGTACCCGGGCAGCGAGGGGATCACCAGGTGCATCGGCGGCAGCCCCGCCCGCGGATCGGAGACCCGTTCGATGACATGCCGGAATTCCAGGACGCTGCCGGGCCACCCGTGGGTCAGCAGCACCGGTGTGGCCTCCGGACGGGGAGAGCGGAGATGCAGGAAGTGGATGTCCAGGCCATCGATCGCGGTCCGCGCCTGCCCGGCCGCGTCCAACCAGGTCTCGACCGCGCGCCAGTCGAAGTCCAGCCAGCGCTCGGCCAGTGCCCCCATCCTCCGTGAGGACACCCCCTGATCGGGTGAGGTCTCGGTGGCGGGCCACCGGTGAGCCGCGATCCGACGGCGAAGATCGGCCAGCTCCGAATCGGGCACCCGCGACCAGAACGGGGTGATCGTCGGTGGCATCATGCCACCCGGTGCACGGCCAGCTCCGCGAGCCGGGTCAGCGCCTGCCGGCCCTCGGCGGTCATCGGGGCGTCCAGCGCGGCCAGCGCTCGCTCCAGTTCGGCATCGATCATCTGCTCGACCACCTCGGCGGCGCCGGAATCGGCGATCAGCTCCCGGGCCCGGGTCACGCCGCTCTCGTCCAGGCCGGGGTCGCCGAGCAGACGGTCCAGGTCTGCGCGCGCGGCGGGGGAGCTGGCGGCGTACGCCTGGGCGACCAGCACGGTGCGCTTGCCCTCGCGGAGGTCGTCCCCGGCGGGTTTGCCGGTCGTCTCCGCGTCGCCGAAGACGCCCAGCAGGTCGTCGCGGAACTGGAACGCCCGGCCCAGCGGCGACCCGTACGCCGCCAGTGCGTCGAGCAGGGCCGGGTCGGCGTCACCCAGCGCCGCGCCGAGTTGGACCGGCCGCTGCACCGTGTAGCGCGCGGTCTTGTATTCGGTCACCCGCTGCGCCTGGTCCAGCATCCGCTGCGGATCATCGCTCGGCTGGTGCTGCATCAGCACGTCCAGATACTGCCCGCAGGTCACCTCGGTCCGCATCGCCTGGGCCAGCGGCAGTGCCCGGGTCAGCGCGGCGGGTTCCAGGCCGGCCGACTCCAGCAGCTGCACCGACCACATCACCAGCAGATCGCCGAGCAGGATCGCCCCGGCCTGCCCGAACCGGTCCGAAGGGCCCTGCCAGCCGGCATCGCGGTGCCGGGCCTCCAGCTGCCGGTGCACCGCAGGCAGCCCGCGGCGGGTGTCGGAGGCGTCCATCACGTCGTCGTGCACCAGGGCCGAGACATGCAGCAGGTCCAGGCTGGCCGCGGCCCGCAGCAGCGGCGGCAGCTGGTCGGCGGACGGCAGACCGGCCGCTGCGGCGTACCCCCACAGGCAGAACGCGGGCCGCAACCGCTTGCCGCCACCGGTGAAGACGGCGGCGAGCTCGCTCAGCTCGGACAGCTCCGGGCCGATCGCCGCGAGTGGCTCCCGCTGGCCGGCCAGGAAGTCGGTGATCGCCGATTGCACCCCCTCGCGGAGGGAGGCTGATACCGGATCGCCCGGGTCGAGACGATTGCTGTCGAGGAGAGGGCTGCCCACACGCTGAGCCTATGCGGGTCGGTCACCGGTCCTCGCCTAGGGTTGACGCCATGTCCCGCCGTGATCCCAGCATCGCCGAGCTGCTGGCCGCCAGCGACCGGCCGTTGTTCTCGTTCGAGTTCTTCCCGCCGGCCAGCGAGGAGGCCGCTCGCACGCTGTGGCAGACGGTCCGCCAGCTCGAACCGCTGGGCCCGGACTTCGTCTCGGTCACCTACGGCGCCAACGGCTCCACCCGGGACCGGACGATCAACGTGACCCGGCAGATCGCCCGCGAGACCACGCTGCGCACGATGGGGCACCTGACCTGCGTCAGTCAGAGCCGCGACGACATCCGCCGGGTGGTGGGGGCGTACGCCGACGCGGGCATCCGGCACATCCTGGCGGTGCGGGGCGACCCGCCGGGTGGGCCGACCGCGCCCTGGCAGGCGCATCCCGACGGGCTGCGGAACGCCACCGAACTCGTCGAACTGGTCGCCTCGCTCGGTGACTTCTGCGTCGGCGTCGCCGCTTTCCCCGACGTGCACCCGGAGCACCACGATCCCGAGCTGGACGCCAGAATCCTTGTGGACAAGGCGAATGCGGGCGCCGACTTCGCCATCACCCAGCTCTTCTTCACCGCCCGCAGCTATTTCGAACTGGTGGACCGGGTGCGGTCGCTGGGCTGTGACATCCCGATCATCCCGGGCATCATGCCGGTCACCAATCTGCGTCAGATCGAGCGCTTCGCCGAGCTCTCCGGGGCCGCGCTGCCGACCGGGGTCACCGACCGGCTGCTGGCCGCCGATGGACCCGATGCGGTTCGCGCCGAGGGGGTGCGGATCGGGACCGAGCTGGCCGACGAACTGCTCGCCGGCGGCGTACCCGGGCTGCACTTCTTCACCCAGAACCGCTCCCGCGCCTCCCGGGAGATCCATTCCCGGCTGCAGCGGGTCCCCGCCTGAGCGGGGCCCGCGCTCAGTCCGCCAGCACCGAACGCCAGGCGCCGGGCTGACCGTCGGTGGTGACGTCCAGGGTGACCAGCCGCTGGGTCGGCCGGGTCAGGGTGACGTAGAGAACCCGTACCCCGCCGGGGGATTCGGCGACGATGTCGTCGGCGCCGACGATCAGCACCGCGTCGTATTCCAACCCCTTGCTGTCCAACGGGGTGACCAGCACGACCCGCTCCTCATCGACACCGGCATCGGCGAGAATCCGTTGCACCGAACCGATCCGCGACGGCGGGCAGATCACACCGACGGTGCCCTCCACCTGGTCGGCGAGCCGGCGTACCCGCTCGGTGAGCACCTCGGCCAACTCCGCGGGGGTGGTGCTGAGCAGCTCCGGTTCGATCTCGGTGCGCCGGATCGCGGTCGGCAGATCGGCCTCCGGGTAGGCGGCGACGACCACCTTGGCGGCCAGCTCGAAGACCTCGGCCGGCGAGCGGTAGTTGGTGCTCATCCGGAACCGGCGCGACGGCGCGGTGCCGATCAGGTCCGCCAGCGCCCGATCGGCCTCGGCCTGGTCGGGCCAGGAGCTCTGTGCCGGGTCGCCGACCACGGTCCAGGAGGCCTGCGCCCCGCGGCGGCGCAGCATCCGCCACTGCATCGGGGTGATGTCCTGGGCCTCGTCGACCAGCACGTGCGCGAAGGTGTCGTGCGCATCGGCGTCCGGATCGACCTCGGTGCGCTGGGCGGCGCGGTCCATCGTGGTGACCACCTCCGACACCTGGCTGCCGTCGGCCAGGAAGAGCGTCGGATCGGTCTCCTCCTCATCGGCCGGGACCGGTCCGAGGATCGCGACGAGTTCGTCGAGCAGCGCCATGTCGGCGACCGACCAGTCGGCGTTCTCGGCATAGCTGGCGGCGAGGGTGTCGATCTGGGCGTCGGTCAGCGAATCGCCGGCCAGCCGCGCGGTCAACCGCCGGTCGCCGAGGCGGCGCAGCACCTGGGTGGCGCTCAGCGGCGGCCACCAGGCCTGCAGGAACATCTTGTACGCCGCCTGGTCGGTGACCAGTTCGGTGAAGGCGTCCTGCTCCAGGTCGAACTCCTCGGCCGGGAACCGCTGCCAGAGCGCCTCCAGCAGCCCCTTCTCGGCGGCGTCACGACCGGAGTTCACGCGGTGGTGACGGAGCACCTCGTTGCGGATCCGGGCCAGCGTCGGCTGCTCGAGGGTGAGCACCTCGCCCTTGACCGAGACCCGCAGCCGGGCCATCTCGGCGGTCTGCTCGAGCAGCGGTTCGTTGACCAGCCGGCGCAGCAGCGGCAGCATCGCCAGCGATCCCTTGATGGCATGGGCGGCGCTGGTGTCGGTGCGCTCGGCGCGGAAGCCGAGCACGTCGGAGGCGACCGAACCGACCGCGCGCAGGGTCACCGAATCCTCGCCCAGGCTGGGCAGCACGCGTTCGATGTAGTTCATGAAGACCCGGGACGGGCCGACCACCAGCACACCGCCGTTCTCGAAGCGCTTGCGGTGCGAATAGAGCAGGTACGCCGCCCGGTGCAGCGCGACCACGGTCTTGCCGGTGCCGGGGCCGCCGGTGATGATCGTGACGCCCTGGTAGGGGGCGCGGATCGCCTCGTCCTGCTCGGCCTGGATGGTGGCGACGATGTCGCGCATCTGCGGGCCGCGGGCGCGGCTGAGCGCGGCCAGCAGGGCGCCCTCGCCGACCACGACGAGCTCGGTGTCGGCATGCTCGCCGTCCAACAGGTCGTCCTCGATGCCGATCACCCGATCGCCGCGGCAGCGCAGCACGCGGCGGCGTACCACCTCCATCGGCTCGGCCGGGGTGGCGCGGTAGAAGGGTTCGGCGGCGCGGGCCCGCCAGTCGATCACCAGCGGTTCGTAGTCGTCGTCGCGGACGCCGATCCGACCGATGTAGCGCGTCTCGCCGTCGGTGCGGTCCAACCGGCCGAAGACCAGGCCCTCGTGCTCGGCGTCCAGCACCGCGAGCCGCTTGGCGGCCTGGTAGGCGAAGACATCGCGCTCGAAGAGGCCGGTGCCGTCCTCCTCGCGGGCCCAGCTCATCCGGTCGCCCTGATAGAGGGAGCGGCCCTCGGTGGCCACCTGTTGGGCGGACCGGGTCGCCTCGGCCAGTCGGTCGTAGACCGCATCCACGTGCGCCTGCTCGATGGCGAGCTCACGCTCGACCGTCGTGCTCTGCGGATGGTTATCGGAGGGCCCCGAACCCTCGGGCCGCGAATGCGCAGTCAATCCCGTAAATCCTCACCTGTCGGAAACAGACTCAGCATTCTACGCGCGGTCGGGGCAAGTCGGCAGCCAGGGCTCAGGCGGTGTGGTCCGGGACTTCGTCGTAGGGGCGTCCGAGGTGCTCGCGGGCGAACGCGTCGAAGCGAGCATCCGAGCCGTCGACCACTCCACCGGGCAGCGGGTCGTAATCGAAGTCGGCGCTGGCGCCACCACTGGACCGGTAGTTCAGGACCGCTCGGTGGATCGGTTGGCCCGCCTCGATCGCGGCGTCGATCAGGTCATCGATCGCATCATCGGCGTCGTCGCCCAATCGCAGCATCCGGTGCGGTCCGGCGGTATCGGTGAAGAACAGCGCACTGGTGGAGACGCCGTCCTCGTCCTCAACCACCAGCCACATCTCATCGAACTGGTCCGGAAGGACGTTGACACACTCCTGCAGGATTGCGGTGACGAACTGGTCAAGTTGTTCGGGGGTCATGGCGGATTCGCGGCGCCTCAGCCCGTGTACTCGGGCGTGTCTGCCCAGGAGCGACCGAGATGCGTCTGGCCGAACTCCTCCATGCGGGCATTGCTGCCCTCAACGACTCCACCCGGCAACGGCTCGTGATCGAAGTCGGCGCTGGCGCCGCCACTGGAGCGATAGCTGAGCACCGCGCGGTGGAAGGGCTCACCGTCGTCGCCCGCGGCGTCGATCAGGTCGTCCACGGCCTCATCGAGTTCGTCGGGGAAATCCGGGGACAGCGCCCGAGCGGGACCATCGGCGCTGGTGAAGAAGAGCACGGTATTGGCCACGTGATCCTCGGATTCGATCACCAGCCAGAGTTCGTCGAAGTCCTCGGGCAGCCAGTTCACGGCGGCCTGCAGGATGGCTGTGATGAGTTCGTCACGCTTCTCGGGGGTCATGCCGGCTCCTCTCGCTGGCGCTCACGGTAACAAGGTCATCCACCAGCGGCGTTGTTGAATGTCTGGGCGTACCCCTGGTTGCCGACCCAATAGACCACTTCGAGTTTCCGTGGTCGTAACGAGTCCCCACGGAACCGTGGCGTGATCTCCACACGAACATCGTTGCCGGTCTCGATGAGCCGCTCCCACTCGTTCTCCAGTCGTTTGTACGCGCCGCGGTTGAGATTCATGTTCTGGGCGAAGTGGTTGAACTCGTGCGTCGGCCCCTCGAAGCGCCGGCCGCCGTAGTGACCTCCCTCGTCGGTGGGGAGGCGGTCCTTCCCGCCGGCCCGCGTCTGATTGGTGGCGCTGCGTTTCGTCGTCTTGTTCAGCTTGAGATTCGGCTGTTCGACGCGGATGGTGCGGCCCTGCGAATCGAGGGTGTGCCGCCAGCCGTTCTTGGACACGGCCAGATTCCTGCCCTTGCGGGTGATCGAGTCCACGTCCATCTTCTTGGCGATTCTGGCAAGTTCGTCCGCCTCCCCGGCGACCGCCCTGGGCACCCGCAGCAGCGGATCGAGCAGCTTGTGGAATGCGCCCATCGACCCTTTCGCCAGCGCTCTCGTGCTGCCTGCCATGGTGACCACCTCCAGACAGGCGCGTAGGGCGCGCGCAGGTCAGCGGCGGCGGTGCACGGTGAGGTCCTTGTTGGTGGGGTGGATGTCCTCGCCGGTCAGGTCGGCGTGCACGGCATAGGTCGCGAGTGCGGCGGAGAGCAGTTGCCCGGCGACCGTGCTGCCGGCGGCGGTGTGCGCGCCGCAGGTGTAGCGGTGGCGTCCGGTGCGGGAGCCGGTACGCCGCCACCACGGCTTCGGCCCGCGCAGGCCGCCGGGGATCGTGCCGGTTGCGGTGATCGTCGCGTCGGCGCCGTCGGGTGGCGACTCGACCAGCTGTACGCCGCGGGCGTCCAGGCGGCGGGTGAGCGCGTCGATCAACGCCACCGAACCCGCCGGCGTACCGTCGGCGTGGGTGACCTGCCAGAGTCCGAAGGTCCGTTCGACGCTCAACCAGACGGCGTCACTGGCGGGGGAGTGTCGCGGCTCGCCCTCGGTGGCGTCGCGGATCACCTCCGACAGCACCGGATGGTCGAAGTCGGTGGCCAGGTCCGCGACCGTCCGCCCCACCCACAGTTCGCGGCGGGCGGAGCGGAACGCGACCTTGTCGAACTCCCGCTCCAGGCCGAGCGGTCGGCGTACCTGCCAGACCTCGTCCAGGGCATCGAGCAGGTCCCGCCACCGCGCGGCCACCGGCGGGCCGAACTCGTCGACCAGCAGCCGCCACTGCGCGCCGCGCTCGGCCGGCAGGTCCAACCCGGCCACCGGGCGGGTGTCGACCGGGGTGAGTTCCAGGCTTGCCTGGGCGAGTTCGGCGGCGAGGATGCGTCCGGACTTCTTGAACAGGTCACGCCAGGGGGCGGGGAAGGTGAACACCTCGGGCAGGTCGTGCCGCGGGGTCGGGTCCGAGCGGACCAGGGTGACCCGGTGCCCGACCTTCGCCAACCGTACGCAGGCAGCCATTCCCGCGAGTGTGTCGCCCAGCACGGTGATGTCAGCCACGGTGCGAATTCTAGTCACCGTGTGGTGCGTCGACACTGGTCGAGCTGTGGGGTGGCTCAGGTGTGACTCACCGGTACGGATCGTCCGGCTCGGCCCAGTCGGCGTACTGCCAGGACCAGCGATCGGGATGCTGGATCCGGTCACCGGTCAGGTCCGCGACCCAGGCGTCGGCCACGTCCCGGTCGTTGGCCAGGGAGCCCCGGTCGGTGCGGCGGAGCAGGGACAGATGCTGCTCGATCAGGGAACGGGTCAACCCGCGCTCGCGCACCGCGGTTGCCAGCTCCTGCACCAATTCCTCGGTCCCGGGCTCGCGGAGCACGCCGACGGCGTGGGTGATCAGCAGCAGCTGGTCGGTGTCGAGGCCCTCGATGCCGGCCCGGATCACCTTCTGCACCGGCGGCGGGGGAGGTGATTCCAGCACCACGACCCGCCAGTCGTAGTCGGGCCGGTCGGCGGCGGCCTGCAGTGCGGGCAGCACCCGGTCGGTCGGGCAGTGTCGCTGGGCGGGTGGCAAGAGTTTGCGCATCCGCACCAGCAGTGCAGCGGGCTGACGTTGCAGCTTTCGCGCGATCGCCTCCACCGGGGCGCCCTCCCGGGCCATCGTGACCATCGTCTCGTGGTCGTCGTCGGTGTAGGACTGGCCGTTGCGCGCCGGCGGTGGTTCGGGTGGGCCGATCAGCTCGGACTGATGGCGCTGGAAGGACAGGGTGTCGGACATGGGAATACCTCCTTTTCCCATCCTGACTGCAGAAACCGGTGATCGGGGCGGACCGGTGTTGTCCGATCGGGGGAGGTGTTGTCCGTACCGCGGTTCAATCGGGCAGGCGGGAGGTCAGCACTGCCAGCGCCTCGCGGGTGGTCAGGTCCCCGATCAGCACGCGCTCGGTCAATCCGTCCGCCAGCGCGATCAGTGCGCGCGCGTCCCGCAGGGCCGAGCGTCTCGGCGCACCCAGTTCACCCAGCAGGCCGGCCACCAGCGTCTCCTGTCCCCGCTTGCTCTCGGCGAGGATGGCCGCGATCTCGGCATCGGTGGCGGACGCGGTCAGGTAGGCGTACCAGATCGAGACCCCCGGCCCGGGTTCCGCGGCGCGCCGGATCGGGTGGCCGAGTGCCTCCCGCAACCGGCCGGCGGGGGAGGCCTGCTCGGTGTCCTCGCGGTATCGGTCGGTGCCGGCCTCGATCATCGCCCGGGCGCTCACCCGCAGCAGCTCCTCCTTGCTGGCGAAGTAGTGCTGGATCCGGCCGACCGAGACCCCGGCCGCGGCGGCCACGGTGCGCATCGACACCGCGGCGAGCCCGTCCCGGGCGATCACCAGCCACACCCCCTGCACGATCTCGGTGCGGCGGGCGTCGTGGTCGACCTGGCGTGGCATGCCCGCATCGTAACAGTACGACCGTATCGCTGTGTGTTACGATACGACCGTATTGTCAATGCAGGGATGAGGAATGTCGTGAAGAAGACCAAAGGTGCGCGCAGGCGCCGCTGGCCGTGGGTGCTGTTGATCGTCGCGTGCGCGCTGCTGCTCACCGACAAGGTGGTCGCCCTGGCGAACCCGCAACCGCAGGTCGGCCGGTTCGACGGCGTCGAGGGGGCGCGTGCCTACGACTCGGCGTACGCCGCAGCACTCGCCGCGATGCCAACCCCGACGACGATCCGGGACATCCCCACCACCTTCGGCTCGGTCCGGGTGACCCAGTGGACCCGTCCGGAGCTGACCGGTCTGGTGCCGGTGCTGCTCACCCCGGGTTGGGGATCGGGTACGCCCGCCTGGGATGCCAATCTGCGCGACCTGATGGCCGAACGCCCGGTGATCGCGGTCGACGCCGTCGGCGACGCCGGTCAGTCGGTGCAGCGCATTCCGCTGACCAGCACCGCCGATCACGCACAGTGGCTCACCGAGGTGCTGGATGCGCTCGAGGTGCCACGGGTGCACGTGGTCGGCCACTCCTTCGGCGCGGCCACCGCCACTGCCCTGGCCCTCCACCGCCCGGAGCGGGTGGCCAGTCTGACCCAGCTCGAACCGGTGCTCACCTATGGCCAGCTGCCGGCCTCGGTGATCTTCTGGAGCATCCCGGTCAACGTCCCGTTCCTGCCGCAGTCGTGGCGCGACCGTGGGTTGGCCGAGATCGGTGGCGTCGATCCGACCGAGCTGAAGACCGCCGGTCCGGTGGGGGAGATGATCGCCGCCGGCACCCAGCACTATCGGCAGGCGATGCCGATGCCGAGCCCGCTCACCGACGAGCAGATCCGGGGGCTGCGGATGCCGGTCTATCTCGCGGTCGCCGGTCGGAAATCGTTGGTGGGTGGCGATGCCGCCGTGCAACGCGCCCGGCAACTGCTGCCGCAGGGTACGATCCGCATCTTCCCGAATGCCACCCATTCCCTGCCGATGCAGGAATCCGCCGCCCTCGACGCGGACCTGCTCGCCTGGTGGCGGACCCAGGACCGGTGATCGAGGGGCCGTTACGCTGAGCGGGTGTTCACCGGAATTGTCGAAGAACTGGGTGAGATCGTCGAACTCGACGATCGGGGCGAGTCGGCCGTGCTGCGGATCCGCGGGCCACTGGTGGTGAGCGATGCGAGCCACGGTGCCTCGATCGCGGTGAACGGGGTCTGCCTCACCGTCACCGACCATGACGCGGAGACGTTCGCGGTCGATGTGATGGCCGAGACGCTCAACCACAGCAGCCTCGGTGACCTGGTGCCCGGCAGCCGGGTGAATCTGGAGCGCGCGATGGCCGCCAATGGTCGCTTCGGCGGCCACATCGTCCAGGGCCATGTGGACGGCGCCGCGCGGATCGTGTCGCGTACGCCCGGCCAGGACTGGGAGGTGGTCGGCATCGAGCTGCCCGCCGAGCTGGCGCGATACGTTGTGCACAAGGGATCGATCACCGTCGACGGGATCTCGCTGACCGTCTCGGCGGTCACCGGCGACACGTTCGAGGTCTCGCTGATCCCGACCACGCTGGCGCTCACCACCCTCGGCGCGAAGCAGCCCGGTGAGACGGTGAATCTCGAGGTCGACGTGCTCGCGAAGTACCTCGAGAAACAGATCGCGGCGCGTGACTTGTGACACCAGCCCATTCCCTGGTTGGGAATCCTCTGCCATAGTGGTCCCACGCGCTCCGGGGTCGGTGCAATTCCGAACCGGTGGTGACAGTCCACGACCCGGCCACAGCCAGTGGCCGGTTGACCTGGTGGAATTCCAGGACCGACGGTGAAAGTCCGGATGGGAGGCAGCGCGTGACGGTCGGCCAGTGCCGACCGCTGCTGGTGCTTTCCTGCGCCCGACCCCCGGAGTCATGTTCGACGACCGGGAGGATCCATGACATCCCAGACCGAGATGTGGCTCGACCTGCGCCGGCTCCGGCGCGCCGCCGCGCTCGCCCTGCACGGCCCGCTGCCGGACCCGAATCCGCGGGTGGGTGCGGTGATCTGTGACCCAGCGGGATCGGTGGTGGGTGAGGGCTGGCACCGTGGCGCCGGCACCGAACACGCCGAGATCGCCGCACTGCGGGCGGCCGGGGCCAGCGCACGGGGTGGCACGGCGTACGTCACCCTGGAACCCTGCGCCCATACCGGACGCACCGGCCCCTGCGTGCGGGCGCTGATCGAGGCAGGCATCGCACGGGTGGTGTACGCGCGGTCCGATCCGAATCCGGCCGCCGCCGGCGGTGCGCAACTCCTGACCGACGCCGGCGTGGCGGTGGCCAGGTTGGACATCGACGCCGCGGATCTCAACCCCCATTGGGAATTCGCGGTCCGCAATCAGCGCCCCTTCGTCACCTGGAAGTACGCTGCCACGCTCGACGGACGGTCCGCCGCGCCCGATGGCAGCAGCCGGTGGATCACCGGGCCCGAGGTCCGCGCCGAGGTCGGGCGACAGCGGTCCGAGTGCGACGCGATCCTGGTCGGCACCGGGACCGTGCTGGCCGACGACCCGTGGCTCACCGCCCGGCATGCGGACGGCACCCTGCAGGATGGGCAACCACTGCGCGTCGTGCTCGGCGAGCGGCCGATCCCGGCCACCGCGCGGGTCCTCGACGAGGCCGCGGAAACCCTGCTGCTGCGGCACCGTGATCCGGAGCGCGCGCTCGCCGAACTGCACGAGCGTGGCATCCGCCACCTCTGGCTCGAGGGCGGGCCCCGGGTCGCGGCCGCGTTCTGGCGCGCGGGGTTGGTCGATGAGCTGATCGGCTATCTGGCCCCGGCACTGCTCGGCGGGGGACGGCCTGCGGTCGACGAGCTGGGAATCCCCACCATGGCGGAGATCCTGCGGTTCGATGAGGCCGACGTCGCCCCGGTCGGTGCCGATCTGCGGGTGACCGCGCGCCCACGCGCCCGAGCGCACCGGACCGCGGTGGACCTCGACGTTCCCGCAGCGCTCGACGCCCTGCGCGCCGGCCGGCCGGTGCTGGTGACCGACGACGCGGACCGGGAGAACGAGGGCGACATCGTGCTGGCCGCCGATACCCTCACCGACGAGTGGCTGGCGTGGACGATCCGGCACAGTTCGGGATACGTCTGCGCCCCGCTCAGCGGCGAGCTCGCCGACCGGTTGGAGCTGCCGCTGATGGTGCCCGACAACCGCGACCCGTTGCGGACGGCGTACACGATCACCGTGGACGCGGCCACCGGTGTCGGCACCGGGATCAGTGCCGCCGACCGGGCCCACACGCTGCGCACGCTGGCCGCCGCCGGGCACGGTGAGGCGGGTCCGGCGGACCTGATCCGCCCGGGCCACGTGGTGCCGTTGCGGGCCCGCGACGGTGGCGTGCTCACCCGTCGCGGTCACACCGAGGCGGCGGTGGATCTCTGCCGGCTGGCGGGCCTCGCCCCGGTCGGCGCGATCGCCGAACTCGTCAACGACGACGGCACGATGATGCGCGCCGACGCCATCCGGGCGCTGGCCGAGCGGTCGGGCCTGGGGGTGCTCACCATCGCCGACCTGGCGGCCTGGCGCCGCTCCCACGATCGGGTCGAGCTGGTCGCCGAGACACGGATCCCCACCGCACAAGGAGAATTCGCTGCCCGTGGCTATCGGGATCTGCTGACCGGTGCCGAGCATCTGGTGCTGCACACCGACCGGCTCGGTCCGCAGCCGCTGGTCCGGGTGCATTCGGAGTGTCTCACCGGGGACGTGTTCGGATCGCAGCGCTGTGACTGCGGGCCACAACTCGACGCCGCCCTCGCGGAGGTGGCGGCGGCCGGTGGGCTGGTGGTCTATCTGGGTGGCCACGAGGGCCGCGGGGTCGGTCTGCTGGACAAGCTCCGGGCGTACGCCGAACAGGATGCGGGTGCCGACACCGTGCAGGCCCAGACCCGGCTCGGGCTGCCGGTCGATGCGCGTGAGTACGGCGCTGCGGCAGCGATCCTGGGCGATCTCGGCATCGACCGGATCTCATTGCTCAGCAACAATCCCGCCAAGGCCGCCGGCCTCACCGAGGCCGGCATCGAGGTCGCCGAGACCAGACCACTGCGGGCCGGCCAGCACCCCGACAACCTGGCCTATCTGCGGACCAAGGCCGCACGGCTGGGGCACCGCACGCTGCTGCACCCGGCCGACGAACTCAAGGAGCGAGCATGAGCGGACACGGCGCACCCACCCTGGAACTCTCCTCGGTGGCCGCGGGCGGACTGCGCGGGGTGATCGTGGCGAGCAGTTGGCATGAGGTCGTGATGAACGGGCTGATCGACGGCGCGCGCCGCGGTCTCGAGCAGGCCGGGTTGAGCGGTGAGGTGATCCGGGTGCCGGGCAGTTTCGAGCTGCCGGTCGCCTGCGCCCGGCTCGCACCCGGCCACGACTTCCTGGTCGCTCTCGGTGTGGTGATCCGCGGTGGCACCCCGCACTTCGACCACGTCTGCCAGGCGGCCACCATGGGGATCACCCGGGTCAGCGTGGATACCGGTACGCCGATCGGTTTCGGCGTGCTCACCTGTGACACCGAGGAGCAGGCGCTGGCCCGGGCGGGTCTGCCGGATTCGCTCGAGGACAAGGGTTTCGAGGCCGCCCAGGCCGCGATCCTCACCGCGGTGACACTTGCGGGAGCAGGCAGGTGACGTGGCACCTCCAGCAGGTCAGACCCCCGCGCCCCGGTCGGGGCATCGTCCTTCGGTCCGAGCATGGTGTGTCATGCCCCAACCGAATTCCCATGCCCCGACCACCGAGCGCGCAGTCGACCTGGGTTCATCTCGACACGCTCGCTGCGCGAGCTACTCGATGAACGTGAGATCCTTCTGCCCACCACAGAGCATTCAACTCCCGTGTGCCTCGAGGAAGGCGTACACCTCGGTCTCGTCGACGCCGGGGAAGGCACCCGGGGGGAGGGCGGCCATCAGATGTGAGTGGGCGCGTGCCGACGGCCACGCGTGCCCGGCCCAGGCGCTGGACAGTTCCGCGGGTGGCCGGCGGCAGCAGGTCTCGTCGGGGCAGCGGGACTTCGAGCGCTCCCGGGTGTCCCGGCCACGGAACCACTTGGCCTGCACGTAGGGCACCCCGATGCAGGTCGAATACGACCCCTCGACCCGCGCGGTGCACCAGAACGTGCCCGCCGAGGTGTCGGTGTACTGGTCGAAGGCGTTGAACTTGTCGGAGGCGTCGAAGACCTGCCGGCTGGTCCAGTAGCGGCAGACCGGCTGACCCTCGATCGCGCCGGTGTGGTCGGCCGGGAAGTTCACCCCGTCGTTCTCGTAGGCCTTGTAGATGATCCCGGACTCGTGCACCTTCTGGAAGTGCACCGGGATGTCGAGATGGTGGGTGATCAGGTTCGTGATCCGGTGACTGGCGGCCTCGTAGGAGACCGCGAACGCGTCCCGCAGATCCTCCACCGCGAGCTGCTTCTCCTTCTTGGCCTGGGAAAGGAACTCCACCGTCGTCGACTCCGGCATCAGCAGGGCCGCGGCGAAATAGTTCGTCTCGATCCGCTGGCGCAGGAAGTCGCCGTAGTTGTTCGGGGTCTGATGGCCGAGCACGTAGTGCCCCAGGGCCTGCAGCAGCACCGATCGCGGATCGTGGTCACCGCCGGCGGAGCGGGGCAGATAGATCCGCATCTGCTTCAGGTCGGTCACCGAGCGGGTGGAGTGCGGCAGGTCACCGACGTGCTGCAGGGTGAAGCCGAGGTGGGCGGTGATCGCACCGATCTCGTGCTGGGACAGCGGGCCGCGGCGATAACCGGCCTTCTTCAACAACCCGGCCGCCTGCTCCTCCAGCTCACCGAAGTAGTTGTTGTGGGCCTTCATCTCCGCACGCAGTTCGGTGTTCGCGCGACGGGCCTCCTCGGGGGTGGCGACCTGTTCCTCGGCGGTGCGGGCCAGCTCGCGATGGAGCCCGACCAGCGCCTCCAGCACCTCCATCGGCATCCGCGGGGAGATCCGCACGCTGGGCAGGCCCTTCTGCTGCGCGAGCGGGGAACGCATCGCCCGCTCCAGCTCGATCTCCAGCATGGTGCGCCGGTTGGGCACCTCGGAGAGGAAGTCATCGATGGTGACCTCGTACGCCTTGGCGAGCTTCTGCAGGATGGAGACCTTGGCCTCGCGCTTGCCGTTCTCCAGCAGGGAGAGCTGGGAACTGGCGATCCCGGTGAGCTCGGAGACCCGGGAGAGGGTCAGGTCCCGCTCCTTGCGCAGGGCGCGGATCCGGCGGCCCAACGAAAACGGGTCGAAAACAGACTCCGGCTCGGGGTCCTTGGGGCGGCGCTGCCAATCCGATTCGGTCACTCTTTCACTCTAGCTAATTTTTGCATTTCTTTCACCAGAAACCTGCTGGGCAGGCGTTGTTTCTTGGCGCATCGTTGTTTCTGCCGGCCGATACGAGCCGAAGCCACAGACCGTGAACCGAGCGAAGGAGCCGTGATGAGCGAGAGCAGCACCCACATCCCGATGAGCGCCGAGTCGATGGAGCAGGACTGGAAGGACAACCCCCGCTGGACCGGGGTCCGCCGCGACTACACCGCCGCTGACGTGGTGCGGCTGCGCGGTCGGGTGCAGGAGGAGCACACCCTCGCCAAGCGCGGTGCCGAGCGGCTCTGGGACAAGCTGCACAGCGAGGACTTCATCAACGCCCTCGGTGCGCTGACCGGCAACCAGGCCGTGCAGCAGGTGAAGGCCGGCCTGCAGGCCATCTATCTCTCCGGTTGGCAGGTCGCGGCCGACGCCAACCTCTCCGGCCACACCTACCCCGACCAGTCGCTCTACCCGGCGAACTCGGTGCCGCAGGTGGTCCGCCGGATCAACAACGCACTGCTGCGCGCCGACCAGATCGAGTGCGCCGAGGGCATCCAGACCGTCGAGGACTGGCTGGTGCCGATCGTCGCCGACGCCGAGGCCGGCTTCGGTGGACCGCTGAACGCGTACGAACTGATGAAGGCGATGATCGCCGCCGGTGCCGCGGGTGTGCACTGGGAGGATCAGCTCGCCAGCGAGAAGAAGTGTGGCCACCTGGGTGGCAAGGTGCTGATCCCCACCAAGCAGCACGAGCGCACCCTGAACGCCGCCCGGCTGGCGGCCGATGTGGCCGGCACCCCGAGCGTGATCGTGGCCCGCACCGACGCCGAGGCGGCCACCCTGATCACCTCCGACGTCGACGAGCGGGACCAGGAGTTCATCACCGGTGAGCGCACCGGCGAGGGCTTCTACAAGGTGCGCAACGGCATCGAGCCGTGCATCGCCCGCGGCCGGGCGTACGCCGACTATGCCGACCTGCTCTGGATGGAGACCGGTACGCCGGATCTCGAGCTGGCGAAGAAGTTCGCCGACGCGATCCACCAGACCCACCCCGACCAGATGCTGGCCTACAACTGCTCGCCGTCGTTCAACTGGAAGAAGCACCTGGACGATGCGACCATCGCCAAGTTCCAGAAGGAACTGGCCGCGATGGGCTACAAGTTCCAGTTCATCACCCTGGCCGGCTTCCACGCGCTGAACTACTCCATGTTCGACCTGGCGCACGGCTACGCCCGCGAGCAGATGAAGGCCTACGTGGAGCTGCAGGAGCGCGAGTTCGCCGCCGAGGAGCGCGGCTACACCGCCACCAAGCACCAGCGCGAGGTCGGCACCGGCTACTTCGACCAGATCGCCCAGGCGGTGAACCCGTCGAGCTCGACCGGTGCGATGGCCGGTTCGACCGAGTCCGCCCAGTTCTGATCGATACGGCTCCAAGCGATACGGCGCTGATCGAAGGCGCCTGATCCCCGCCCCCGAACCAGCGTGCGGGTGACCACCTGCCGAGGTCTTGTCCAAACCTCCCGGTCACCCGCACGCAACCTTCCTCTCTCAAGTCCCTTCCCCAGAAAGTCCGTCCAGCAAAGGATTCCGAGATCATGCAGCAGATCGAGATCGTCGCCACCGAAGTCGTCGACCGGGCCGATGAGGTGCTCACCCCCGAGGCGCTGGAGTTCGTGGCCGTCCTGCACCGGCTCGCCGGGGGGCGGCGCAACGAGCTGCTGGCCGAGCGCAGCGTGCGATCCGCGGCGATCCAGGCCGGTCATGATCCGATCCGGCCGACGGAGACCGCGCACCTGCGCGCCGATCCGCACTGGCAGGTCGCACCGCCGGCGCCCGGGCTGGCCGACCGTCGGGTCGAGATCGTCGGTCCCACCGAACCCAAGCAGGCGATCAACGCGCTGAACTCCGGTGCCCGCGTCTGGCTCGCCGACCTGGAGGACGCCACCAGCCCGACCTGGCGGAACGTGATCTCGGGTCAGGTGACGCTGCGCGATGCGGTGCGCGGCGAACTGGAGCATGACACCACCGAGCGGCACTACCGGGTCACCGCCGAGGTGACCCCGACGATCGTGCTGCGGCCCCGCGGCTGGCACCTGACCGAGTCGCACCTGCTCGTCGACGGTGAACCGGTGCCCGCCGCCCTGGTCGACTTCGGCCTCTATTTCTTCCACAATGCAAGGGAATTGATCGCCCACGGTCGCGGCCCCTACTTCTATCTGGCGAAGCTGGAGTCGCACCAGGAGGCGCGGCTGTGGAACGCGGTCTTCAACACCGCCCAGGACCTGCTGGGCATCCCGCGCGGCACCATCCGGGCCACCGTGCTGATCGAGACGATCACCGCGGCCTTCGAGATGGAGGAGATCCTCTACGAGCTGCGGGAACATGCGGCGGGACTGAGCGCCGGCCGCTGGGACTACCTGTTCTCGCTGGTGAAGCAGTTCCGCAGTCGCGGCCAGGCGTACCTGCTGCCCGATCGCGATCAGATCACCATGGCCGCACCGTTCCTGCGCGAGTACACCAGCGAACTGGTGCGGGTCTGCCATCGCCGCGGGGCGTACGCCATCGGCGGGCCGGCCGCCTTCGTCCCGAACCGACAGAACCCGGCCGCCAACCGGCGCGCGCTGGACCGGGTCCGGATCGACCACACCCGGGAGGCCAAGGACGGATTCGACGGCTCCTGGGTCGCCCACCCCGACCTGGTGCCGGTCTGCGCGGCGGTCTTCGACGAGACCCTCGGTTCGGGCGAGCACCAGCAGGCCCGCCGGCGCCGCGACCGGCCGGCCGACACCGCCGCGCTGATCGACGTGCGCGTCCCGGACGCCGACATCAGCGAACGCGGGGTGCGGACCAACATCCGGGTCGGCCTGCGCTACCTGGACGCCTGGCTGCGCGGCCGCGGTGCGGTGGCGATCGGTTCGATGATGGAGGATGCCGCGACCGCCGAGATCTGCCGCTCCCAGCTCTGGCAGTGGCGGCACCTGGGTGCGCGCACCGCTGAGGGGCAACCGATCAGCGCCGAATGGCTGACCGAGCTGATCGCGCAGGAGTACGCGCTGATCCCGCGGGAGGCCGAGGACCGGCTCGACGAGGCCCGGGAGCTGTTCGCCGAGGTGGTGCTGGCCGAGCGGTACCCGGAGTTCCTGACCCTGGCGGCATACCCGCACCTGCTCGCGGGGAAGCCGGCCCGGTTGGCGCCGGCGGCCTGAACGGCGGTCAACGCAGCACCGTGTCACCGGCCGACATCGCTCGATCGCGGCCCGCCAGCGCGGCCGCGCACCCCAGGCAGAGGGCCATGATCAGCATGGTGTGCGCCAGGTTCTGATCGCCCAGGGCCTCGACGTTGTCCGGGCGATAGGGGAAGTTCCCGCCGAACCCGGCCAGCATCAGCACCAGGAGCAGGCCGAGGAAGGCGTTGCCGAGCACCAGCAGAACCCGAGCCGGTACAGGGAATCCGGGAGATCCGTGCCGTGCGTAACCGCCATCGGTGAGCAGGCGCCAGACCAGCCCGAGCATCAGGGCGACGCTGATGCCACCGAAGGCGAGGGCGGACACCGGTTCGGCGATCCAACTGCGGTAGGGCCAGGCCACTGCCAGCAGGAGCATCGTGGTCAGGGTGACCAGTCGGCCGACGGTCAGTCGGCCGCGGAGCAGCAGGGCCAGGGCGATCACCAGCACCGCCGGCACGGCCAGCACGGTGCCGGCGTCGGCATCGGCCGGGATGCCGAACAGGGTGTTGATCGTCGACGCGGTCATCACCGCGGTGAAGGCCGCGGCCGCTGCTGCGGCGACCCGGAGCCCGCGGCGTGCGGTGCGCACCGCGAGCACGGCGGCGGCCGCCGTGGTGACCGCACCGAGCCACGAGGACAGGCTGAGCCTTTCGAGGAATCCCTGCACGGCGGGGATTCCGAAGGCCGCGAAGAGCTGACCGATGACCTGATCCGCCACCAGTGGTACGCCGAGGATCATCGCCAGCCAGGGCAGATTCGTTCGCCACGCCTCGGGGACGTCGTCGGGATCGGGGCGCAGGTCGAAGTCGCCGGAGACCCGGTCGGCCCACCAGATGGCCAGCGCCATCGCCACCGCGACCAGCAGCACGACCCACGCGCCGCCCAGCAGTCCGACCAGTCGATTGGTCAGCCCGCCGGCGGTGACATCGGTCGCCAGTTGCAGACCGCGCAGCCCGGCAAGCCCGATCAGCAGCAGGCCCAGGGCGACCCGTACCGCGCCGTCTGATCGCCCCGGTGCCGGCCGATCGGGTGGGGTGTCGATCAGCCGGCGCAGCGCCGTGCCGGTCCATGCGGCGGTGGCCACGGTCAACTCGCCGAAGGCGGCACCCGCCATCAGCATCGCCGGGGTGGCCAGCAGCGACAGCAGGGCGGCCATCAACACCAGGTTGCCCAGGGTGCGGTCGTAGGTCGGGTTCTCGAAGGGGACGCCGTGGACGGTCGCCCCGGCGTACAGGGCCGTGCCGATGACCACCAGGGTGACGACGAACTCCCACCAGGCGAACCGGGTCCGCCAGCGCAGGACCATCAAGGCCCCGAGTGCCACCGGTGCCGCCAGGGTCGTCCACAGGGTCGGGCCCTGCAACTCGGGGGAGGAGGGCACGTGGTGCAGGTTGAGCGGGATCAGCAGGACGGCGGTGACGACCAGCCAACCGAGCGGCCGGAGCCAGCGCCGCAGGTGGAGTGCCGCGCAGAAGAGTGCGGTGAGCGCGAAACCGAGAACCACCTGGACCAGTGCCAGCATCGGTGCGGGAATGGTGTTCACCCCACCGACCCGCAGCGGCAGCCGGGTCCGCAGCCAGGGGGCCAGCAGCACCGTCACCGTGGCCAGTGCGTACAGCAGATATCCGGCCCAGACGATCGCGGTCAGCCCGGCCGGCCAACGGTGTCCGCGCAGTACGCCGTCGCGGATCGGGTCGAGGAGCACCCGGCGCATCACATAGCCGACGAGCTCGACGAGCCGGCGCAGCGGTCCGGTGCTCATGGGCCCACCCGGTCCATCGTCCACTCCGGGTCGCGACCGAGCACCCAGATCCCCGAATCGCTCGGTTGCAGGATGCGGTTGCTGGCCGGCGTCAGTGGCCAACTGCCTCGCCGCTGTCCGTCCGGCCCCACGGCGGACAGCTCGTCCCCGGTGACCAGAAAGGCGGTGTCATCGACGGTGAGCAGGTCATCGGCGCCACCGAGCGCCGCGACCCGTCGGCCGTCGGCCGGGTCCAACAGCAGCGTCTCGCGTTGCCCGGCCACGACGACCCGGGTGCTGGTCACCGCCAGCGTGACCGTGGCCGGCACTGCCGACTCCCAGACGAACTGCTCGTCGGCGATCCTGGTCATCCGCAGCCAGCCGGCGGCATTGGTGAACAGCTGGCCACGGCTGACCGCCACCCCGCGGATCGGGATGGGGCTGTCGTGTTGCCAGAGCTGGGCACCGGTCGCGGCGTCGAGGACGGTGATGTTCTGTTGTTCGTCGGCCACCGCGATCGAGGTGCCGTCGCTGGCCGGTTTCACGGTCACGCCCGCATCGAGTTGTTGCCGCCACAGTTCCCGTCCGGTGGCCAGGTCCAGGCCGTGCACGCTGCCGCCGAGGGTGGCGACGACGATCCGGTCGGTACCGACCCGGACCGGGCCGGTGGAGCTGACATCGGGCAGGGTCGCGGTCCAGGCCTGGTAGCCACCGGGGTGGTAGAGCTGGACCCGCCGGTCGGTGGTGCTCACCGCGATCATGTCGCCCACTGCGGTGAGGTTGAGGATCGCGCCGCCGGGATGCAACCGGGTCACCGGTAGCTGGTCGTTCTGCTCGGTGGCCTCCAGGGCGATCACGTCGGGGGTGACCGAGGCGCGCAGCATCGCCACCCCGCCCGCGCTGACCGCTCCCGCACCGGACATCGTCTGGTCGCGGCCACGTTCGAAGCCGAAGCTGGCGTCCCCACGGAATCCGGTCATCGGCCGCCGGGTCCAGTCGGCCAGTCGATCCAGCGGAACCTGTGGCGGGAGCAGCCGGTCGGGTTTGAGCGGTTCCACCTCGCCCGGGCGGGTGGACCACTGCAGCGGCGCCGGGCCGAGATCGGTGCTGCCGCGTTCGGCGACCACCCCGCGCCCCGGGCACCAGGTGTTCTCCTCCCGCCAGCTCCGCGGCGTACCGTCCTCGGCGGTGAGCGCGGTATCGGAGACCACCAGCAGGCAGTCGCCGACCGCGCTGGCGGACGAGTCGTTGCGGTAGCGGCCGATGCCGAACTCCTCGTTGCCGGCGACCTCGCCGGTGGAGTTCCAGCGGACGCCGGGTGCGACATCGGCCGGAAGTTCGAGCAACCCGGGTCCGAACACCAGGCCGCGATCACCCCAGGTCTGCGCGGTCCTGGTGATCGCACCGGCGTTGTCCAAGCCACGCAACCGATTCCGCCACGGGTCGTTCCAGCCGCTGGCGAACAGCGTTTCCCGCCACCACTGGGTCGGCCACCGGTCCCGTCGCAGGATCGTCTCGTAGGCGGTGCTGGAGATGGCCTCCACCGCCTGCTGGGGCGAGAGCCGGGCATGTTCCACCATGGCGGGGTCGCTGGCTCCGGCGCCGGTGCGGCCCGTTCCTTCGATGGTGGCGTACGCCCGGTCGGCGTCCGCGGGGACCCAGCGCCCTGCAGCCCCGGTGAGCGCGACCGGGTTTCGGAACGGGTCGGTCGCGAGTACGCCGGCGGTGGTCAGCAGCGCGAGCAGCAGGATCAGCACCGAGACCTCGCGGGCCCGGTGCCGCGGCGGCTCGTACCGTGTCGACATCGTGGCCTGATGGTAGGGCAGGGACCGGGTCGCGGAGCCGCGCTGATGCTCGCGTCGGATTCGGGATTCGAACGGCTTGACGGATTGTCGGTGCCGGTGGTTATAGTTGGTCCTGTTCGAACACGTGTTCGAGGACGCACTTGGGGAAGGGCCTCTTGAGCACCCGTTCGGACGCAGGGCTGGTCCCGGCGCGGGTGGAACTCGACCCCCGCTCGCGCCGGGGCTTCCTCATTTCCATGGGGCCGCCCGGGTCGAGACACACGCCAACAGGTGCGACGAACCGGGGAGCGGCCATGCGGATCCATCGAGAAGCCATCGCGGTGCGGGACGGTGTCGTCGACGGCATCGAGGCCCCGGTCGAGTTCTGCTGGCGGGGCCTGGTGTGGCAGGTCACCGAGATCCAGGCGCGCTGGGTGCTGACCTCCCCGTGGTGGGAGTCACCCGCCGCCCGGGCGGTGCGCGACGGCGGCGTCCGGGTCGCCGAGGGCGCATCGACCGACCTGATCGCCGAGTGGATCGGCTGGCGGGTGCTGGCCGAGCGGGGTTCGGCGCACACCGGTTCCCGACGCAGCGGGGTGTTCGAGCTGCAGCATGCCACGGCCACCGGGTGGTGGCTGGACGCCGTGATCGATTGAGGGAGGGACGATGACCGACGCGAGCAGTGAGCTCGCCCGGGCCCGGGCCACGCTGGTCCAGGCGGAGCTGACGACCCCGGCCGCCGACCGCTATCTGACCGCCCATCGGGCCGCCGGGCAGGTGGCCGCGGTGGTGCTGGCGATGCGCTGCCGGCCGGGTCGGCAGCCGGCGCGGCGCAATGCCTGGGGGTTGCTGGCGGAGGTGGCCCCGGAGCTGGCCGAGTGGGCCGGATTCTTCCTTGCCCTGCAAGGAAAATGTGAGGTGCTGCGTGCCGGGGCGAGCAACCTGGTGAGCACCCGCGAGGCCGATGATCTGGTCCGGGAGGCGGCCGCCTTCCACGATCAGGTGACGGGCCGACTCGTCGGTGACCGCCGATCGGGGGTCACCCCCGACAGCAGCGCCCATGCCTGATCCCTTCGTGCATCTGCGCGTGGCATCGGCCTACTCGCTGCGCCACGGGGCCTCCCAACCGGCCGAACTGGTGGCGCGGGCCGCCGAGCACGAGATGGACACCCTCGGGCTGACCGACCGCGACGGGCTCTATGGCGCGATCCGCTTCGCCGGCGCCTGCCGGGACGCCGGCATCGCCCCGGTGCTCGGTATCGATCTGGCCATGCACCCCGGAAACGTCACGGAGGCAGGGAATCTCCCGGCAGAAACCTGCGAGCGCAGCGAGCGCGGGGGTCTGGGGGTCGCCCCCCAACGACTCTGCGTGCTCGCCAGCTCACGGGCGGGGTGGGCGGCGCTGTGCCGGTTGACCTCGGCGGCGCACCTGTCCGGGCAGCGGGGGAGGCCGGTCGCCGACCGCGCGACGATCATGGAGTACGCCGCCGGTGGTGAGCTGGTCGTGCTGCTCGGTGCGGACTCCGATGTCGGTCGGGCCGTGGTCGAGCGGCCGGAGGTGGCGGAGCGGTTGCTGCGGGACTGGGCGCAGGTGCTGCCACCGCAGGCGTTGGTGGTCGGGGTGAGCGATCATCAGCTGCCCGGGCGGGGGATCGGCTCCAGCGTCCAGGCGGCCCGGTTGTTGGCGTTGGCGGACCACTGCCGGGTGCCGGCGGTGCTGACCAATGCGGTCCGGATGGCGCACCGGGACCAGGCACCCACCATCGACGTGCTCGACTGTGCCCGCCGGTTGGTGCCGCTGGATGCCCGCAACGTGGATCGGCGCAATGCCGAGGCCTGGTTGAAATCGGGCAAGGAGATGGCGGTGCTCGCCGAACTGCTGGCCCGCCGTGCCGGCCGCGGTGCCGACGGCGGTTCGCGGCTGATCGCCGAGACCAGGATGCTGGCGATGCGCTGCCGGCTGGATCCGCGCCGCGATCTGGGCCTGGGGGAGATCCATCTGCCCGAGCTGTCGGTGATCGGTGGCGGCACCCGCGTCGGCGACGCCCAGCAGCTGCTCGCGAATCGTTGCGAGGCAGGGATCTCCGCACGCTATGGCACGGCCGACGAGGCGATCCGACGTCGGCTGGACGAGGAACTCGCGGTGATCGCCCAGCACGGCTTCGCCTCCTATTTCCTCACCGTCGACGATGTGGTCCGGCTGGTCCGCGGACGCGGTTGCCGGGTGGCTGCACGCGGTTCCGGTGCGGGGTCGCTGGTCAACCATCTGCTCGGCATCTCCGGGGTCGACCCGATCCGGCACGGCCTGATCATGGAGCGGTTCCTGTCCCCGTTGCGAAAGAGCCTGCCGGACATCGATCTGGACGTGGAATCCCACCGGCGGGAGGAGATCTATCAGCAGATCCTTGCTGCCTACGGCGGTGAGCGGGTGGCCTGTGTGGCGATGTTGGAGACCTACCGGGTGCGGCATGCGGTCCGCGACGTGGGTGCCGCGCTCAGCCTCCCGCCCGGGGAGATCGACGCGATCGCCAAGGCGTTTCCGCACATCCGGGCCCGGGACGCCCGGGCGGCGCTGCGTGATCTGCCGGAGCTGCGGGCGGCCGGGTTGGCGGAGCGGCGGTTGGATCTGCTGTTCGAGCTGGTCGAGTCGCTGGACGGGCTGCCGCGGCACGTCGCACTGCACCCCTGTGGCGTACTCCTCTCCGACGCCACCCTGCTGGATCGCACCCCGGTCGAGGCCAGCTTCGCCGGCTATCCGATGAGCCAGTTCGACAAGGACGACGTCGAGGAGATCGGGATGCTCAAACTGGATGTGCTCGGCATCCGGATTCAGTCATCGATGTCCCACGCGGTCGCCGAGGTGGAACGCACGACAGGGGAGCGGATCGATCTGGAATCCCTTGCCGACAACGGATTCAGCGACCCCGACACCTATCGGTTGATCGGCGAGGCCCGCACCCTGGGCTGCTTCCAGATCGAGTCACCCGGGCAGCGCGAACTGATCGGCAAGTTCGGCCCCAGTGACTTCACCGACATCATCATCGACATCTCGCTGTTCCGGCCCGGACCGGTGAAGAGCGACATGGTGCGTCCCTTCCTGGAGGCCCGGCAGGGTTATGCGCGGCCGAGCCATCTGCATCCGGATCTGGAACCGTTCCTGCGCGAGACCTGCGGGGTGGTGGTCTTCCACGAGCAGGTGATCCAGATCATCGCCACGCTCAGCGGGTGCAGCCTGGCGATCGCCGACGAGGTGCGCCGGGCGCTCGGCAGCGTCACCGGACAGGCCGACGCGAAGGCCTGGTTCATCCCGACCGCGATCGGCCGCGGTTATTCCCCGGTGGTGGTGCAGCGAGTGTGGCAGGTGCTGGAATCCTTTGCCTCGTTCGGTTTCTGCAAGGCGCACGCCGCCGCGTTCGCGCTGCCGACCTTCCAGTCGGCCTGGTTGAAGACGCACTGGCCGGCCCACTTCCTGGCCGGGGTGCTCACCCATGACCCCGGGATGTATCCGAAACGGCTGATCCTGGAGGAGGCCCGCCGCTGCGGGGTGGCGCTGCTCGGTCTCGATGTGAACGCCTCCGCCGACGGTTACCTGGTGGAACGCCTCCCGGAGGTGGCGGACACCGGTGCCGCACCGGATTCCCCGCCACGATGGGGGATCCGGCTGTCGCTGGCCGAGGTGAAGGGGATCAACGCCACCGAGGTGGCGCGGATCGTCGCGGGCCGCCCCTATCGGTCGCTGACCGACTTCTGGAACCGGGCCCAGGTGTCGGCGCCGGTGGTGGAGCGGTTGGTGCTGGCCGGTGGCTTCGATGCGGTGCATCGCCTGGGCACGGCGACCTCGGTGCGGCGGGGCCGGCTCACCCGGCGGGATCTGCTGCTCACCGTGGCCGATCTGCAGCGCGACAGCCGGGCCGGCATCAAGCAGGCCCGCCGGGCCCGCGGGTTGGCCGGCGGGGCGGCGCGACGGGTGGGTCCGGCCGATGGGGCGGCGTCCGATCCGCGGGACCGGGCGTTGGCGCAGAGCCGGCGGCCGGCCGAGGTCCGGCCGCCGGAGATCCAACTGCCGTTGGATTTCACCGAGGACACCGACCCCGTCCCCAGCGGCCTGCCCGAGCTGACCGACAGCGAACGGGTGCAGGCCGAGCTGGCGGTGCTGGGGTTGGATGTGAGCCGGCATGTGGTCGACTTCTATGCGCCACTGCTGGCGGCCCTGCAGGTCACCCGGTCCCGCGACCTGTTGTCGGTGCGTCGGCGGCAGGGGGTGCTGGTCGCCGGGGTGAAGGTGGCGACCCAGACCCCGCCGATCCGCTCCGGGCGTCGGGTGGTGTTCCTCACCCTGGATGACACCACCGGCCCGGTCGATGCCACCTTCTTCGAGGATGCCCAGGGGCCCTATGCGCGCACCATCTTCGGCTCCTGGCTGCTGGTGGTGCGCGGGGAGCTGCGGCGTACCGGACCGCGTGGGGTCTCGGTGCTGGCGGACGGCTGCTGGGATCTGGGTGAACTCTTCGAACGCTGGCAGTCGGTGCTGGAGCTGACCGGTGACCGGGAGCGGGCGCTGACCGCGGTCCGGGATCTGCTGGCGGAGGTGCCCGAGGACTTCGGCGGTGGAGCCCGGCGGATGCTGGTGCACCCCAGCGGATTCCGGCAATCGGCGTACGCCGACATCAAACCGGCCGGTGGCAGCGGGCCGGCGGGGTCCCCGGCGACCGGGGCACCGCGGAAGCTGTGGCACTCCAGTCCGGGGAGTTCGGGCCGATGAGCGGGTGGTCCGGGTGGTGTCAGCCCGGGGTCGCGGTGGGGCTCGCCGAGGCGGGCGTCGGGCTGGGTGCGGGGCCGGCCGGGGCGGCCGGGGCGCTGCTCGGTGCCGGCGCCGGTGCGGGTGCTGTCGTCGCGGCCGGGCTCGGTGGGGCGGCCGGCGTGGGACGCGGGATTCCCTTACGGATCAGGAAGGAGGTGGCGGCGTGCTGGTCGTCGCCGCGGTAGTACATCATCAGGGTCGCCTCCGGCGGCGCCTCGGCCGGCCCGAAGCTGGCGGAGAAACTGCCGTCGACACCGGTCGCGTACCCCTGCACCAGATTGCGCCCGGTGCCCTCCAGATAGAACTCACCGACCGCGCCGACGATCGGCTGGCCGGCCTGGTCGAGCAGGCGGCCCCGGACGGTGAACCGGTCACCCGGGCCGACGGCGAGCCCGTCGAGCCGGACCGGGGCGGGGTCGTTCAGCGCCGGGGTGGCCGAGCTGCCGGCGCTGCTCGCGTGGGTCGGCGTCGCGGTGGGCGAGACGGTCGGGGTGGGCGAGGCGGTCGTGGTGGCGGCCGGCGCGCTGGGGACGCTCGGTGCGGTGGGCGCGGCACTCGGGCTGCCGCTGCACCCGGCGAGCAGCAGCAACCCGCAGGCGACGGCCGGGAGGGCGGTGCGGAGCTGGGGCATCGGATTCCTGCGGGTCGGCTGGTCGAGGGGTGTTCGTCGCTCAACCTAAGCCGCGACGCCGGGTCCGGCAACTTCACCGGGCACCGGCCGATATCCTCCACCTCGAGGAGGCAGGATGAGCGAGAACCAGCAGACGGGCCGGGGTGCGGGGCGCCCCACCGGCCAGCGGCGACGGTCGATCTCCCAGCGGTGGCTGGTTCAGTTGCTGACCGAGCAGCTCGATCGCCACGGGGCCGGCACGGGGCTGGAGGTCGTCGACCTGGGCGGCGGCACCGGCGGGCTGGCCGCCGCATTGGCGGAGGCCGGGCACCGGGTGCTGGTCGTCGACCCCTCCCCGGATGCGTTGGCGGCGACCGCCCGCCGGACCACCGAGGCCGGGCTCGGGGACCGGTTGCGGGCGGTGCAGGGCGACACCACCACCCTGGCCGAGGTGGTGCCCGACGGTTCGGCGGATGTGGTGCTCTGCCATCTGGTGCTGGAGCGCACCGAGGACACCGCCGAGGCGCTGCGCAGCATCGCCGCCGCGGTCGCCTCCGGGGGGCTGTTGAGCGTGCTGATCACCCAGCGGTTGCCGCGGATGCTCAAGCAGGCCGAGGCCGGCAACTTCGCCGAGGCGTCCCGGTTGCTGGGCGACGAGGGCCTGCTGGATCGGGGGACGCTGCGGGAGCTCCTCACCGAGGCCGGCTGGGAGCCGATCGCCGAGCACGGCATCGGCGTACTCTCCGACCAGGTGCCGACCACCGTCGCCGAGGGCCGCTCCGACGAACTGCTCGAGCTGGAGGCGGCCGCCTCCGAACGACCCGAGTTCATCGAGACGGCGACCCGGTTCCACGTGCTTTCCCGCAAGGAGTAGCACCCCAGGGGTGTCCCCGATGAGTGGACCGCGGCGGTCCACCGTGCTGCATGTGGACATGGACGCCTTCTATGTCGCGGTGGAGCTGCGGCACCGGCCGGAGCTGATCGGGCAACCGGTGCTCGTCGGCGGCGCGACCCGCGGGGTGGTGCTCTCGGCGAGTTACCAGGCCCGCGCCTTCGGCGTCGAGGGCGGGATGCCGATGACCAGGGCGCGGCGACTCTGCCCGCGGGCGGTGGTGCTGCCACCGGACTTCGAGGCGTACACCGCGACCTCGCGCGGGGTCTTCGCGATCCTCGAGGCGATCACCCCGACGGTGGAGCCGATGTCGATCGACGAGGCCTTCCTCGACATCGCGGGGGCGGTACGCCGGCTCGGGAGTCCGGCGCGGATCGGCGAGCTGATCCGCGCCCAGGTCTTCGACGAACAGGGCATCACCTGCTCGGTCGGGATCGGGCCCTCGAAGTTCGTCGCCAAGCTCGCCTCCACCTCGGCCAAACCCGACGGGCTGCGCGAGGTGGTTCCCGATCGGGTGGTGGAGTTCCTGCACCCGCTGCCGGTGACCGCTATCTGGGGCGTGGGGGAGGCCACCGCGGAGAAGCTGCACCGGCTCGGCCTGCGGACCGTCGCCGACCTGGCCCACACCCCGCGGACCACCCTGCAACGGGGGCTCGGTGCACACCTGGGCGGCATGCTGGCCGAGCTGGCCTGGGGGCGGGACACCCGGTCGGTGCGGGCCCGGCCGGTCGAGCGCAGCATCGGCTCGGAGCAGACCTTCGGCCGCGACACCGACGACGATGCTCTGGTCCGCCGGGAGCTGCTGCGGATGGCCGACCGCACCACCGCCCGGATGCGCGCCGCCGGGATGCTCGGGCGGACGGTGGTGATCACGGTGCGGTTCGCCGACTACAGCCAGCTGACCCGCTCGGGCACCCTGCGCACCCCGACCGACGGCACCGGTGAGGTGTACGCCCGGGCCGCGGCACTGTGGGAGTCCCTCGGTCTCACCCGTCCCCGGATCCGCAAGGTCGGTGTCCGGGTCGAGGGGCTGGTACCGGCCACGGAGGCGTACATCCAGCCCGAACTCGCCGAACCCGAGCGCGGGTGGCGGGAGGCCGAGCGGGCGATGGATGCCGCGGTCGCCCGGTACGGTCCGGATGCCGTCCGTCGAGCGGCCCTGACGCGCCACACGAGTCACACCAGCCACATCGGGCGCGGGTAAGGGATGCCCCTGAAGGTGTGGGTTTCCTTGGCCCTGTACGCGAACTAGACTTTGCCTTGACCCGCTCCACAGTGGCGCGGAACCGTTCCCCACATGGAGGTGACACGGTGGCTCTGTCGGATGAGGAACAGAAGCTCCTCGAGCAGATGGAGGCTGCCCTGGCGGCCGAGGATCCGAAGCTCGCGCATGCGATGCGCGGCACGCGAACGCCTCGTACGCTGCGACGAAAGCGAGCAGCTCTGTCGGGGGTCGCGTTCCTGATCGGCTGCGGGATGCTGGTCGCCGGCATGCGACTGCACTGGCTCGTCTCGGTGCTCGGCTTCGTGGTGATGCTGGCCTCGACGATCATCGCCATCAGCGCCTACCGCCGCCAGGAGCAGAGCACCGCCAAGAAGGGCGGTGGCACGCCGACCAAGGCGCAGTCGGTGGACTCCAGCTTCATGGACAAGATGGAGGAGCGCTGGCGCCGCCGCCAGGACGACGGCCTCTGAGCGAACCCCCACCCAGCACGGAGGGCACCCGGGATCCCCGGGTGCCTTTTGCGTGCCCGGTGGGACCCCGCAGAAGAGTACCGACTCAGCGGCGGCGGGTGAACAACGACCGCGGCCACCAATCGGCCAGGAACTTGGCCATCCCCTCGGTCCGGTTGTGCAACCCCTGGCGCACCTGATGGGTGACCGCCGGCAGATCGACATTCAGATCGTGCTGCCGCGAGTAGCGCTCCCGCTCCACCGTCAGCGCCAGTGCGGTGACCGCCTTGGCCGAGGTCGGGTCCAGATCGTGCGCCAACTGCGTACCGATCACCCGCGGTGTACCGCGCGGCCAGTCCGCACCACTGTCCACCACCGAGTCCCGGACCTCGGACCAGGCGTTCTCCACCTGTTGCGACTGGTCACCGGTGTCGGACAGCCGGATGCTGCGCCGCCGGTTGCGCAGCAGCATCGGCGTACAGGCCAGGGCGCCGAGCAGCGCGACCACACCGGCGGTGCCGAGCACGCGCCGCCACGGGAACTGGTTCTCCTCGACCGGGGCCGCCACCTCGGGGGTGGGCTCGGGGGTCGGGGTCGGCTCCGGGGCCGGCGCCTGGGTCTCGGCCGGGGCCGGGCTGGCCGAGGCGCCCGGCTGCTGCTCGTTGCTGGTGTTGGTCGACTGCACCGTCCACGACGGCGGCTGCGCGATGCTCGGGGTCGGCTCGAAGCGGACCCAGCCATATCCCTCGAACCACAGCTCGGGCCAGGCGTGCGCGTCGCGGATCGACACCTGCCACTCATCGCCCTGCCGCTCGCCGGGCAGGAAGCCCACCCCGATCCGGGACGGGATGCCGACCACGCGGGCCATCAGCCCCATCGAGGCGGCGAACTGCTCGCAGTAGCCCTTCTTGTCGACGAACAGGAAGTTCTGCAGGGCCTGGTAGCCCGCACCCGGCTGCGGTTCGGTCGAGTAGGTGAACCCACCGTCGGTGCGCAGGTACTTCTGGATCGCCGCGGCCTTGAGCGCCGGGGTGGGTGCCTCGTTGGTGATCCGCAGGGCCAGGTTCAAGATGTCATCGGGCACATCCTGGGGGACCGGGACCGTGTAGGGGCTGTCCGGCGGGTTGGAGACCTGGGCGTTGGACAGTCCGCGGCCGTCCGGCTCGATGTCGGTGCTGCGCACCGTGTAGTTCAACCCGCGGGTCGCCTCGAGCCGGTTGTCCCCGGTGGCCAGCACGACCAGCGAGTCCCGGTCGTAGGCCCAGTTGCCGGGCGCCTCGAAGCTGTCCGGGGCGAACGGCAGCGGCAGGTATTCCGAGCGGAAGTCGGCGATCTGGATCTGGGTGGTCCGGGTCGGCTGGCCGGGCACGGCGCGGTATCCCGGCGCCGGCGGCAGGTCCCGGCCGTTGGTCAGCTGCATGCCGGCGTTGTGCCAGCCCGAGTTGTCCAGGATCGGCAGCGAGGCCATCCGCAGATAGACCCCGCCCGGCTGGTCGGTGCGATAGGTCATCACCACCCGGTCCTCCGGCTGGTTCAGGTTGCGGCGCAGATCCAGGGTCGGGTCGGTCATCTGCAGCGGCCCCTCACCGCGGGGCCGGCTCCCGCCCCAGCCGTTGAACGGCACGGTCGGGGCCAGGCTGCCCAGGGCCAGCGAGAGCACGATCGCGGGGATCGCGACCAGGGCGGCCAGCTGCCAGGCGAGCGGGCCCGACCCGCGGTCGTGCTCGCTGCGGCGTACCCCTCGGGGCCAGCGTTCGGAGGTGTTGATGCCCTCGGCCAGCAGCACGCCGAGATAACCGACCGCGATGGCCAGGAAGGTCCAGATCGGAACCCGGGTGGTCAGCGCCAGGGCCGGTACCAGGAACAGCGCGGCCAGCGGGGCGATCGCCCACATCGGCCGGTCGATGCCCTGCACCAGCACGTCGGTGAGCAGCGCGATCACCCCGACGGCGGTGACGAAGAGCAGGGTCACCCCGGGGTTCGGCGCCATCGGGGCCGGCTGGGTGCGCATGTGCTCGGTCGCCTGGGCGTACAGGCCGACGAAGTTGCTGAAGACATTGCCGCCGTCGCTGAGCGCGAGCGAGACCGCGAAGAGATAGCCCAGCAGCACCACCGACTGGATGCCGAGCACCAGTCCCTCGGGCTGCCGCAGTCGGCGCAGCACGGCGCCGACCAGGCCGAGCGCGATGACGCCGATCGCCGACAGCAGCAGGAAGCTGGTGTCGGTGGTCAACGGGATCAACGTGGTGGCCGCCAGGATCGAGGCGATCATGATCGCCACCGCGTAACGGTCCGAGACCTGCAGCCGCGGGGTCCGGGTGCCGGACGTGCTGGCGGAACGCGCGGGCGCTGTCGGTGCCGTCATCAGACGTATTCCCCCAACTGCTCCAGATCCTTCCAGGCATCGGTGATCGGGGTGGTGCGCTTCACCTCGGCGACCCGCCACATCTGATTGCGCAGCATCTGCACCGCCTGCTCGTGCGCGGCACGGGCCTCCTCGTCGGCGCGCTCATTGCGGGAGACGAACGAATCCACGTCCAGCACAACGGCCAGACCGTGCGCCCGGTTCCGGCGGGTACGCAGCAGCGCCTCCGCATCGGAGGGGGTGAGCCGGCCGGTGACGGCCACGATCAGCTGGCCCTGCTGGCCGAGCAGCGAGGACTGCAGACCCTCGGAGAGATCCCGCAGCGGAGCCGGCTGCACATCGGTGAAGCAGTGCAGCACGTGCTGGGAGGTGGTGTTGAAGGTGCGGTCGGTGTCCCGGGGCAGCATGTCGCCCTGGGCGTCGTAGAGGTGCACCGCGAAACCGTGCTCGACGAAGTGCATCGCGATCGAGGCGGCGCAGGAGACGGCGTATTCGAAGGACGACTCGCGACCCGGCCCACCATGGGCCCGGGCGCGGGAATCGAGGATCAGCGTCACGCTCGGATCCCAGGCCTGCTCCTCGCGGCGCACCATCAGCTCACCGCGCCGGGCGGTGGAGCGCCAGTGCACCCGGCGGACGTCGTCGCCCTGCCGGTATTCGCGGATCAGCACGTCGTCGGAGCCGATCACACCGAGGCGCTGCGGGTGCACCTCACCGGAGGACCCGCCGCCGGTGACGTTGTCCATCGGGGCCAGCGGATGGATCCGCGGGGTGACCAGCACCTCGGAGGTCGCGGTGAACTGACGATCGAACTTGACCAGGTTGAACGCATCCCGGGAGCGCACCAGCAGCGGGCCGACGGTGTAGCGACCGCGCTGGTTGCCGACCAGCGGATAGCTGACATCGCGCTGCCAGCTGCCGGAGACGTTGTTCACCCCGAAGCGCGGCCGGCGACCCAGCGCCGGCGGCACATTCTCCTCGAACAGCAGCAACCCGGCGGGCAGGTTGCCCTGCTTCTCCAACCGCAGGGTGGCCTCCAGGGTGTCACCGATCGGCATCTCACCGTGGTCGAAGCCGCGCTCCAGCGACAACCGGAGCCGGGTCCGGGCGATGAACAGCAGCGAGATGGCGGGCAGCAGCACCAGCAGCAGCGCCAGCCAGAGCACGTCGTTCTGGCCGAACAGAATGGCGAGGATCGCCACCGCGAGCCCGGCGATCAGGAACATCTTGCCGCGCGCGGTGAGCAGGCTCCAGGGATTGCGTTTCAAGGTAGGTCGGCTCCGCGGCTCACTTGTCGGGGACCGGGACCGAGCGCAGCACGCCGTCGATGATGTCGCCGACCGACCGGCGGGCGAGCTGGGCATCGGTGGAGGGCAGCACCCGGTGCGAGAGCACCGAGTTGGCGAGCGCGGCCACGTCGTCGGGGGAGACGTAGTCCCGCCCGGCCATCGCGGCGTACGCCCGGACGGCGCGGAGCAGCTGCAGCGAGGCACGCGGGGAGGCGCCGAGCCGCAGGTCCGGGGTGTTCCGGGTCGCGGTGACGACGGCGACCAGGTATTCCTTGACCGCGGGGGCCACGTAGACGTCCTTGACCGCGTCGATCAGGCCGAGCACGGTGGCGGCGTCGGTGACCGGCTCCAGGGCGTCGAGCGGGTCGCGGGTGCCGTGGTGCTCGAGCATGTCGAGCTCGGACTTCGTGGTCGGGTAGCCCATCTGGATCCGGGCCATGAAGCGGTCGCGCTGGGCCTCGGGGAGGGGATAGGTGCCCTCCATCTCGATCGGGTTCTGGGTGGCCACCACCATGAACGGCAGCTCCAGCTCGTAGGTGGTGCCGTCGACCGACACCTGGCGCTCTTCCATCGACTCAAGCAGCGCCGACTGGGTCTTCGGCGAGGCGCGGTTGATCTCGTCGCCCACGACGATGTTGGCGAAGATGCCGCCGGGCTTGAACTCGAACTCGCGCCGCTCCTGGTTGAACACCGAGACACCGGTGATGTCGGAGGGCAGCAGGTCGGGGGTGAACTGGATGCGGCGGACCGAACCCTCGATGGAGCGGCCGATCGCCTTGGCCAGCATGGTCTTGCCGACCCCGGGCACGTCCTCGAGCAGCAGGTGACCCTCGGCCAGCAGCACCACCAGGGCGGTGTCGATCGGCTCGCGCTTGCCCTCGATCACCGACTCGATGGCCTCGCGCACCCGGCCCACCACGGTCAGGACGTCATCGACCCCGTAGTTGCGGCTGGGGCCCGCACCACGGCGTCCGACGACCGGGTTGGAGCCCGTCATCGGGCCGTCGCGATCCTCGTCGTAGTAGGAGCTCAACTGTTCCTCCGTCTGCTCTTCGCACCTGCTGTACCTGGGGTGGGGCGGCATCCCGGAGCACCGTGCGACGGCCGATGGCAGCGCGCGGCGGCACTCGGCCGCAGTCACCCGGTGGACCACCTTACGCGGTCGCACCGAAGATCACGATTCGGCAACGGGGTGCCCGGTCGGGCCGGGACCGGTTGGTCGGCTGTGTCGGCCCGCTCAGCCCCAGTTGGCGGCGTCGGTGAGGCAGAAGGGGTGGCCGGCCGGATCGAGCAGTACCCGCCAGGTGTCACCCGGTTGGGGGTCGGCCAGGGTCGCGCCGAGGGCGAGGGCGCGCTGTTCGTCGGCGGCGATGTCCTCGCTGGCGAGGTCGAGATGGAACTGCTTGCTGCCGTTCTCGTTCGGCCAGCCAGGGGGTTGGTAACCGGGTACGGCGCCCAGGCCGAGTGCCGGGCCGGAGCCGTCGCCGAGCATCGCGTACCCCTCGCCCTCGGCGAGCACCTGCCAGCCGAGCAGGGCGGACCAGAACTTCGTCAGCGGCGGTACCTCGGCGCAATCCAGGGTGATCATCTTCAACGCGGTCATGCCGTCAGTCTGCTCGGTCGCGGGCCGGCTGTCCCGCGGATTCGCGATCCACTCCACTTCCCTCCACCAGTACGCCCCAGAGGGCCCGTTCGGGCGCCTCACAGACCGCATCCGTCACTTCTGTCACAGCCGTCTGCTACCGGGGACCGGGTCTGTGTCGTCGGACGCCGCCGGAGTCGACCCGCTCGCTCCGGGTGAAACCCCTTGTCAGGGCGCACTCGCGCGGGCCCGCGGCCTGGCCTGGGGCGTACCGGGGAGAAAAGTGGGGGAAAACTTGCCTCCAGTGGGGGAAAGTGGAGTACTGTGGAGCGCAGTGGAGCGAATCGGCACGATTCGGGAGCCAGGGGAGGTGGACCTCAGTCATGTTTCTGGGGACGCACCAACCGAAGCTCGACGAAAAGGGCCGCTTCTTTCTGCCGGCGAAGTTCCGTGAGGAGCTGGCCGAGGGATTGGTGATCAGCCGTGGTCAGGACCGCTGTCTGACCATCTATCCCGAGGCGGTCTTCGCAGGCATCGCCCGCCAGATGGCGTCCGGTCCCTCGACCGTGAAGCAGGTCCGCGACTTCCAGCGCATGCTGGCGGCCGGGGCCAGCAACGAGGTGCCGGACAAGCAGGGCCGGGTCACGATCCCGCCCCAGCTGCGCAGATATGCGGGGCTGGACAAGGAGATCGTCGTGGTCGGCGCCATCGACCGGGTCGAGGTCTGGGACGCGACGGCATGGGAGACCTACTCCACCGAGCAGGAATCGGTCTTTGCCGAGATGAACGACGAGGTCTTCCCCGGCCTCACCCAGTAAGGGGTGGACGAGGGGGGCCGCACGTGTCGTGAGGCTTCGGCCCGAGAGGCGGGCTGGCTGGCACACCTTCCCCGGTGCCAGGCAGCTTTCCCACCGCTTTTCGGGACGAAACCTGGCGACACGTTCGCCGTTCGGGCACCCGCCCGGGCGGTCGGTACGAATCCCGGGTCGAGCGGAGCCCGCGCCGCAGGCGCAGGTGAGGGGAGGACGATGCAGGTGGTCCAGGCCGCACGCCACGTCCCCGTCCTGCGTGATCGCATCACCGACCTGCTGGCGCCCGCGCTCGCCGCGCCCGGTTCGGTCTTCGTCGACTGCACCCTCGGCCTCGGCGGGCACACCGAGGCGCTGCTCACCCGTTGCCCCGAGGCCCGCGCGATCGGTCTCGACCGCGACCCGCAGGCCCTGGCGTACGCCGCCGAGCGGCTCGCCCCGTTCGGCGACCGGGTCCGCTTCGTCGAGGCCGTCTACGACGAACTGCCCGAGGTGCTCACCGATCTGGGTACGCCGCAGGTGCAGGCGGTGCTCGCCGACCTGGGGCTGTCCTCGCTGCAGATCGACCGCACCGAACGCGGTTTCGCCTATGCCACCGACGCCCCGCTGGACATGCGGATGGACGCCCAGCAGCCGCTCACCGCCGCCGTGGTGCTGAACACCTACGCCCCCGGTGACCTGGTCCGGATCCTGCGCGGCTACGGCGAGGAACGGTTCGCCGACCGGATCGTCCGCGCCATCGTCAGCGAGCGTGACCGGGAACCCTTCGACACCTCGGCCCGGCTGGTCGAGACGATCGCCGGCGCCATCCCGGCCGCCGCCCGGCACGCCGGCGGCGGACATCCCGCCAAGCGCACCTTCCAGGCCCTGCGGATCGAGGTGAACCGCGAGCTCACCGCGCTCGAGGGGATGCTGCCGGCGGCCATCGCCGCGCTCGCCCTGGGCGGCCGGATCGCGGTGCTGGCGTACCACTCGCTGGAGGACCGCGCGGTCAAGCAGGCGCTGCGCACCGCCTCGGAATCCCGCGCCCCCCGCGGGCTGCCGGTGGTGCCGCCCGGGATGGGCCCGGAACTGCAACTGCTCACCCGCGGTGCCGAGAAGCCCTCGGCCACCGAGATCGCCGAGAACCCCCGCGCCGCCTCTGCCCGGTTGCGCGCCGCCGTCCGGATCGAGGAGGCCCGATGAGCGCCCAGACCACCCTGTCGCCCCGCGAATCCGGGTCCACCCCGTCCCGGCCGCGGCTCCGTGCGGTGCCCTCGACCGGCCGGCAGCTGGCGACCGTCCCGTTCGTGGTGGTGCTGGCCGCGATCCTCGGCGTCGGCATGGTCGGCCTGCTGCTGTTGAACACCAGCCTGCAGAACCAGGCCTTCCAGGCCAGCCAGTTGAAGCGACAGGCCGCGGAGATGGCGTACGCCGAGGGTGAGCTCAGCCAGCGCGTGGTGGAGGCGGGGTCGACCACCGAGCTGACCCGCAAGGCCTCCGACCTGGGCCTGCGGCCCAACTACTTCGTCGGTTTCCTGGTGTTGCCCGACGGCCGGATCGTCGGCGATCCGAAGGCCGCCGACCCGGCGTACCTGCCCAGTGCGGTGACCCGCAGCACCGAGGAGCAGGCCCAGATCCGCGCCGACAAGGCCCGCCAGGACGCCCAGCAGCGCGCCGCCGACGAGCGCAAGGTGCTGGAGAACAACCGCACCCGGATCCAGAAGGCCCAGGCCAAGCAGCAGGCCGACCGGGAGGCCGAGCTGGCCCGCCAGCAGCAGGCCGCCCAGGCCCAGCAGAACCAGAACCAGGCTCAGAACCAGGCGAGCCAGCCGAACCAGCAGCCGACGACCGCGCCGACCCAGGGGAGCCGCTAGATGGCCGACCAGAACCGCCGCCGCCCGACCAGCACCCGCTCCGGTGGGGTGCGGTCCACCAGTGCCCGATCGAACAGTGCCCGATCGAGCAGTGCCCGATCGAACAGTGGCCGGCGCCCCGCCACCCGGCAGTCCGCGACCGCCCGCTCCGGTCAGCGCCGCCCGGCGACCCGTCGCCCGGCCACCCGTCGCCCCGCGACCCGCCGCCCCCGCGGCCATCGCCCGCCGCTGCGGATGCCGCTGGGCGCCGCCGACAAGCGGCTGCGCGTCGCCCTGCTGGTGCTGGCGATCGTGGTGTCGATCTGCGGCGGCCGGTTGCTGCAGCTGCAGGGTTTCGACTCGAACGCCTACGCCGCCACCGCCGCGGCACAGATGACCCGCACGGTGGCCATGCCCGCGGTCCGCGGCACCATCACCGACCGCAACGGCGCCGTGCTGGCCGACACCGCCGCCGCGGTGATGATCACCGCCGACCCGACCCTGATCAACACCACCGACCCGAAGACCAACCGGGTCAACCAGGTCGCCGATCTGCTGGTCAAATACGTCGGCGGCAACCGCGACGACTACCTCAAGGCGCTCACCAAGCCGGACACCAAGTATTCGGTGGTCGCCCGCAAGGTGCCCGCTGCGGCGTACCAGCGGCTGGCGCTGGAACTCAGCTCGGCCAGCATCTACGGCATCTTCCGCGAGTCCGACCCGATCCGCAGCTACCCGGAGAAGAGCACCGCGGCCGCCGTCGTCGGCTTCGTCGGCGGCGACTCCAAGGGCCAGGGCGGCCTGGAGTACTCGATGAACGCCGAGCTGTCCGGCACCCCCGGCAAGGAGATGTACGAGTCCTCGCCGAGCGGCTACCGGATCCCGCTGGGCACCAATGTGGTCACCCCGCCCACCGACGGCACCAACTACCAGCTCACCCTGGACAGCGAGCTGCAGCTGATCGCCGAGCGCAAGCTGGCCCAGACGGTGGAGGAGTCCAAGGCCAGGTCGGGCACCGCGATCACCATGAACATCAAGACCGGTGAGGTGCTGGCGATGGCCAATGTGCCCACCTTCGACGCCAACAACGCCGCCGGGGCACGCAGCGAGGACCTGTTCAACCGGGCCGTCACCCAGGCGTACGAACCCGGTTCGGTGCAGAAGATCCTCACCATGTCGGCGCTGATGGACGCCGGGCTGGTCGAACCCGACACCCGGCTGGTGGTGCCGCCGAGCATCAAGTCCGGCGACGGGGTGGTCAAGGACGTCTGGCAGCACGGGTACGCCCAGGTCACCGCCCGCGGCGCGTTCACCTACTCCTCCAACATCGGCACGATCATGATGACCCGCAAGATGGACACCGCCGCCTACCGGGACGCGCTGCTGCGGCTGGGCCTGGGCAAGCCGACCGGGATCGAGCTGCCGGGTGAGGCCGCCGGTTACGTCCCGCCGGCCGACATGCCCGGCTACACCCGCGACCAGATCGCCTTCGGTCAAGGTCTTTCGGTGACCGCGATCCAGAACGCCGCCGCGATCGCCGGGGTGCTGAACAACGGCGTCTACAACCCGCCGACGATCATCAAGGGCGCCACCGACGCCAACGGCAACCAGGTCCCGACCCCGCCCCGGGAGCAGCCGCGCCGGGTGGTCTCGGAGCAGACCTCGAAGGACATCGCCTCGATGATGGAGTCGGTCGTCGGCCCCGGTGGTTTCGCCGGCTCGATGGCGATGGATGAGTACCGGATCGGCGGCAAGACCGGTACCTCGGAGGTCTACGACGCGGAGAAGGGCAAGTACGAGGGGTTCATCTCCTCCTTCGCCAGCATGGCCCCGGCCGAGGATCCGCAGATCCTCACCTATGTGGTCGTCAACGACCCGACCAAGGGCTACACCGGCGGCGCCGTCGCCGGCCCGGTGGCCTACGACGTGATGCGCACGGCGCTGCCGCGGTACGGGGTGCTGCCCTCCACCGGCAAGCGGCCGACCGAGTCGCAACTCACCTGGGACTGAGCCGATTTGTGCGATTCACCGGCGCTTTTGGGTAGGTTCTCCCCGATGAGCGATCAGAGCCGTGGTGCGCGAGGCCTGCTCCGTCCCGCTCCGCACCCTGTCCCGCTGGCCCGGCTGCTGCCGGGCCAGTCCGGTGTCCCCGCCGACGCGGGTGCGCCCGATCTCGACCAGGTGCAGGTCAGCGGGGTGACCCTGGATTCGCGGATCGTCGCCCCCGGCGACCTCTATGTGGCCCTGCCCGGGGCCCGGGTGCACGGCGCCGATTTCGCTGCCGGTGCGGTGGCGGCCGGCGCGGTAGCCGTCCTCACCGATCCCACCGGCGCCGAACGGGCCACGGTGCCCCCGGGCGTACCGGTGCTGGTCGTCGACGCCCCCCGGCAGGCGATGGCGGCGCTGGCCGCCGAGGTCTACGGCCGCCCCGCCGAGGCGCTGCGCGGGTTCGCGGTGACCGGTACCAACGGCAAGACCACCACCACCCACTTCCTGGCCGCCGCCCTGCACCGGCTCGGGCTGAGCGTCGGCACCATCGGCACCATCGGTTTCCGGCTCGACGACCAGCCGCTGGTCGGGCCCCGGACCACCGTCACCACCCCCGAATCGGTCGACCTTCAGGGCCTGCTCGGCCTGATGGTCGAGCGCGGCGCCGACGCGGTCGCGATGGAGGTGTCCTCGCACGCGCTGGCCCTGCACCGCGCCGACGGGGTGCGCTTCGACGTGGCCGGCTTCACCAACCTGGGTCGGGACCATCTGGAGTTCCACCACACGATGGCCAACTACTTCGAGGCCAAGGCCCAGCTGTTCACCCCCGAGCACTGCGCCCGGGCCGCGATCGTCGTCGACGACGAATGGGGCGTACGCCTGGCCCGCCGGCTGGCCGAGCGCGGTGACGTGCCGTTCCGCACCGTCAGCTGGGACAACCACCCGGTTCCGGGCGGCCGGCCGCCGGTCGACTATCGGGTCACCAACGTCGACGGCAGCTGGATCGAGGTCCGTACGCCGACCGCCGAGTGGCGCTTCGAGTGTGCGCTGCCGGGTGACTTCAACGTCCGCAATGCGGTGCTGGCGCTGGCGATGATCGACCTGGCCAATCTTGATTCGGCCGACGCCAGGCTGGACGCGGCCACCGCCGCCGAGGCCTTCGCCGAGCTGGCGGTCCCCGGCCGGATGCAGCCGGTACGCCTCGGGGCGGGCGCACCGCGGGCCTTCGTCGACTTCGCGCACACCCCGCAGGCCGTCGACGCGGTGCTCTCCGCGTTCGCCGCCGAGCGCCGGGCCGGTGCCCGGGTGATCGCGGTGCTCGGCGCCGGTGGGGACCGCGATCCCAGCAAGCGCCGGCCGATGGGTGCGGTCGCCGCGGCGACCGCCGACGTGCTGGTGGTCACCGACGACAACCCGCGGACCGAGGACCCGGCCGCGATCCGTGCCGAGGTGATCGCCGGTGCCGGGGAGAACGCGGCGGAGCCGGGGGACACGGGGGAGCGGGCCGAGGTCGTCGACGGTGGCGACCGGCGGCAGGCGATCACCGCGGCCCTGCGGCTGGCCGGTCCCGACGACATCGTCGCGGTGCTCGGCAAGGGCCACGAACAGGGCCAGGAGAGCAACGGCACCACGGTGCCCTTCGACGATGCCACGGTGCTGGCCGAGGCCTGGGCAGGGCTGGCGGCCGGTGCCACTGGGCAACAGGAGCAGATGACGTCCGGGGAGGAACGACGCTGATGGAACCGCTGACCCTGACCCGGCTCGCCGAGGTCACCGGTGGCCGACTGGCCGCCGGTGACCCCGCCGACGACCGGCAGGTCGGGCCCGATGTGGTCATCGACTCCCGCCGGGTCACCCCCGGTGCGCTGTTCGTGGCACTCGCCGGTGAGCACGTCGACGGCCACGACTACCTGGGCGCGGCCGCCGAGGCCGGCGCCGCGGCGTACCTGGTGCAGCGGATCCCCGACGGCCTGGACGACCGGATCGCCGCGGCCTGCGTCGTGGTCGACGACCCGGTCGCCGCCCTCGGCCGGCTCGGCCGCTCGGTCATCGACGCGCTGCCCGAGCTCACGGTGATCGGCATCACCGGTTCCTCCGGCAAGACCTCCACCAAGGACCTGCTGGCCCAGCTGCTCGCCGACGCGGGCGAGACGGTGGCCCCCGAAGGCTCCTACAACAACGAGATCGGCGTACCGCTGACCGCCACCCGCGCCGATGCCTCGACCCGCTTCCTGATCAGCGAGATGGGTGCCCGCGGCCGCGGCCACATCAGCTACCTCTGCGAGCTCACCCCGCCGTCCATCGGGGTGGTGCTCAACGTCGGTCAGGCCCATGTCGGCGAGTTCGGCAGCCGGGACGCGATCGCGGTCGCCAAGGGGGAACTGGTCGAGGCGCTGCCGAGCGACGGCTGGGCGGTGCTGAACGGTACCGATTCGAGGGTCTCCGCGATGGCCGAGCGGACCAGCGCCCGGGTGGCACTGTTCTCCGCCGCCGGTCAACCCGACCAGCCCGCCGATCTGCTGGTCTGGGCCGACGAACCGGATGCCGACGACCTGGATCGCTATTCGTTCACCCTGGTCGTCGAGCGCAAGCGAGCTGTCGGCGCCGAGGCGCAGCGGCATGCGGTGGCGCTGCGCCTGGTCGGGCGGCACCAGGTCGCCAATGCGGTGGCCGCGGCCGCCGCCGCCATCGTCGCCGGACTCGATCCGGCCCAGGTGGCGACCGGCCTGTCGGCCGCGACCAGCCGATCCCGCTGGCGGATGGAGGTCAGCGAGCGCGGCGACGGGGTGGTGGTGCTCAACGACGCCTACAACGCCAACCCCGACTCGATGATGGCCGCCCTGGAGTCGCTGGCCGCGATGGTCCGCCGGCGCCGGCACCGGCCCGGGTTCGAGCAGGCGCGCGGCTGGGCGGTGCTCGGCGAGATGCTCGAACTGGGTGACACCGCCCGTGCCGAGCACGAGGCCGTCGGCCGAGCGGTCGGTCAGCTCGGCATCGATCATCTGGTCGCGCTCGGCGCGGACGCCGAGGCGATGGTGGATGCTGCCCGCGTGGCGGGTTGTCCCGATCCCGTGGTTGCGGGAGAGACTGGGGAGGCCATCGCGCGGGTTCGTCCCGAGCCCGGGGACCTGGTGCTGGTCAAGGCCTCCCGGCTGATGGCGCTGGAGCGCGTCGCCGAGGCGCTGCTCGCGGCCGATCCGACCGACGAGTCGGGCACGAGGGGAGCGACCGAGTGAAGACGATCCTGCTGGCGGCGACCGCCGCCATGGTCTTCACGCTGCTCGGCACCCGGGTCGCGATCGGCATCCTGGTCAAGCACGGCTACGGCCAGTTCATCCGCGACGACGGCCCGACCGGTCACCACACCAAGCGCGGTACGCCCACCATGGGCGGCATCGTCATCATCATCGCCGTGGTGGCGGCGTACCTGCTCGCCCACCTGATCACTTGGCGGCCCCCGACGATGTCGGCGGTGCTGCTGCTCTATCTCTTCGTCGGGACCGGCGTCGTCGGCTTCCTCGACGACTGGACCAAGATCTCCAAGCAGCGCTCCCTCGGTCTGAACGCCAAGGCCAAACTGATCGGGCAGATCCTGGTCGCCGGCACCTTCGCGCTGCTCGCGTTCCAGTTCCCCAACGAGCGCGGGGTCACCCCGGCCAGCCCGGCGGTCTCCTTCCTGCGCGACATCCAGCCGCTCACCCTGGTGCTGCCGCTGGCGATCGTCTGGATCCTGCTGCTGATCGCCGGCGCCTCCAACGCGGTGAACCTGACCGATGGCCTGGACGGGCTCGCCACCGGCGCCTCGACGATGGTCTTCGGGGCGTACACGCTGATCAACCTGTGGCAGTACAACCAGTCCTGCGGTTCGCTGTCGACGGTGAACCCGCGCTGCTACGAGGTCCGCGACCCGCACGACCTGGCGGTGGTCGCCGCCGCCCTGGCCGGTGCCTGTTTCGGCTTCCTGTGGTGGAACACCAAGCCGGCCAAGATCTTCATGGGTGACTCCGGTTCGCTCTCGCTCGGTGGCGCGCTGGCCGGGCTGGCGATCCTGACCCGCACCGAGCTGCTGCTGGCCATCCTCGGCGGCCTGTTCGTGATCATCACCTGTTCGGTGATCCTGCAGGTCGGATATTTCAAGGCGACCAAGGGAAAACGGCTGTTCAAGATGGCACCACTGCAGCACCACTTCGAGTTGATGGGCTGGGGTGAGTCGACGATCGTGGTCCGGTTCTGGATCGTCTGCGGCATCTGCGTCACCCTCGGCCTGGGCATCTTCTACACCGAATGGGTGGCCGGACTGTGAGCGACATCGGCGCACCGCGCCCGACCCTGTACGCCGAGGCCGTCCGCGGCCGCTCGGTGCTGGTGGCCGGCCTCGGCCGCTCCGGGATGGCCGCGGCCGACGGGCTGCTGGAGTGCGACGCGCGGGTGCTGGTCGTCGACGACTCCGACACCGAGGCGAACCGCGAGAAGGCCCAGATCCTGCGCACCCTGGGCGCCGAGGTGCGCCTCGGTGCCGGTTCGACCGCCGAACTGCCCGAGGGCATCGAGCTGGTCGTGGCCTCCCCGGGGCTGCGCCCGAGCACCCCGCTGCTCGCCGCCGCCGAGGCCGCCGGCGTACCGATCTGGTCGGAGATCGAACTCGCCTGGCAGGTCTCCGCCGCACCGCTGCCGGCGCCGGAGCGGACCCCCTGGCTGGCGGTCACCGGCACCAACGGCAAGACCACCACCGTCGAGATGTGCGCGGCGATGCTGACCGCCGCCGGGAACCGGGTCGCGCTGGTCGGCAACGTCGGCCGGCCGGTGATGGAGGCGCTGCTCGACACCGACGTCCGCTACGACGTCTTCGTGGTGGAGCTCTCCAGCTTCCAGCTGCACTACAGCCACAGCCTGCAACTGCACTCGGCGGCGGTGCTGAACCTGGCGCCCGACCACCTCGAATGGCATGCCTCCCTCGAGGAGTACGCCGCGGACAAGGCCTCCATCTACCAGCGGGTCACCCACTCCTGCGTCTACAACGTCGACGACCCGGTCACCGAACGGATGGTCGAGGAGGCCGACGTCACCGAGGGCGCCCGCGCGATCGGTTTCACCCTGGGCACCCCGGGGATGTCGATGCTCGGCGTCGTCGACGACCTGCTGGTGGACCGGGCCTTCATCGAACAGCGCAAGACCTCCGCACTCGAGCTGGCCGAGGTCGGTGAGGTGCAGCCGAACGCGCCGCACAACATCGCCAACGCGCTCGCCGCCGCCGCCCTGGCCCGCAGCTTCGGCGTACCGGCCACCGCCGTCCGTGACGGGCTGCGCGCCCTGGAACTCGGCGGGCACCGGATCCAGACCGTCGCCACCGGCGACGGGGTCACCTGGGTCGACGACTCCAAGGCCACCAACCCGGCCGCCGCCGCCACCTCGATGCTCGCCTTCGACCCGATCGTCTGGATCGCCGGCGGGCAGGCCAAGGGCACCTCCTTCGACGAACTGCTGCCGCGGGTGGCCGATCGGTTGCGCGGTGCGGTGCTGCTCGGGGTGGACCGGGAACTGGTCCGCGACGCACTTTCCAGACACGCCCCCGATGTCCCCGTGATCGTCATCGACAGCCCCGAGACTGGGGCGATGACGGAGGCGGTCGCTGCGGCGGCGGAGCTGGCCGGACCGGGGGACACGGTGCTGCTCGCACCGGGGTGCGCCAGCCTGGACATGTTCCGCTCCTACGGGGCCCGTGGTGATGCCTTCGCCGACGCGGTCCGGGCCCACCTCGGCGACGACCCCGACCGCAGCACCGAAGACGACGAGCCCGACCAGCACTGAGGAGGCAGCAGGTGGCGGTCCTTCCTTCCCCGGGATCCGAACGCTGGCCCAGCACCGCGTCGAAGCAGCACGCCTCGAAACGCGGCGGTGCGGACCGTGCCGGTGCGACCGCGCGCGGTGCCCGGTCCGCCTCCACCTCCTTCTCCTCGCTGGTCAAGGGTCTGCTGAACACCCCGCTGGCCAGTTTCTATCTGGTGCTGGTCTCCTCCGGGCTGCTGATCGGGCTCGGGGTGATGATGGTGCTGTCGGCCTCCAGCGTCTACGCCTACATAAACCTGAACGGTGACTCCTACTACTTCGTGAAGCGCCAGTCGGTCTTCCTGGTGGCCGGGGTGATCGCCGCCTTCGTGCTGGCCCGGGCCCGGCTGCGGACCCTGCGGCTGCTCGCCTGGATCGGGCTGGGGGTCGCCTTCGTGCTGCTGATCCTCACCTACACCCCCCTCGGTGTCACCGTGAACGGCAACGCGAACTGGGTCCGGCTCGGCTCCAGCTATCTGCAGCTGCAGCCCTCGGAGTTCGCGAAGCTGGCGATGATCATGTGGGGCGCGGATGTGCTGGCCCGCAAGAAGAAGCTGCTGGACCAGCCCCGGCACCTGCTGGTGCCGTTCCTGCCGGCGTCGATGCTGCTGGTGCTGCTGGTCGTCTTCCAGGGCGACATGGGCACCGCGGTGATCATGATGGGCATCATCGGCGGCATCCTGTGGATCATCGGCACGCCGATGCGGCTGCTCGGGCTGATGTTCGCCCTGGTCGTGACCGCGGTCGCCGCGCTGACCATCACCCAACCGAGCCGGATGCGCCGCTTCCTCGGCTTCCTCAACCCCACTGACGGCATCGACGGGGTGAACATGCAGGCCACCGTCGGGCAGTACGCGCTCGCCACCGGCGGCTGGTGGGGGGTCGGGCTGGGTGCCTCCCGGCAGAAGTGGGGATCGCTGCCCGAGGCGCACACCGACTACATCTTCGCGGTGATCGGCGAGGAGCTCGGGCTGTTCGGTGCGCTCACCGTGCTCGCGCTGTTCCTGATCCTCGGCTATGCCGGGATCCGGATCGCGTTGCGCAGCGACCACCTCTTCTATCGGATCGCGGCCTCGGGGGTGACGATCTGGTTCCTGTTCCAGGGCCTGGTCAACCTGTGCGTGGTGCTGCGGCTGCTGCCGGTGCTGGGTGTGCCGCTGCCGATGCTCTCGTATGGTGGGTCTGCGCTGCTGGCCAACCTGCTGGCGCTGGGGGTGCTGATCAACTGTGCCCGCAACGAGCCCGAGGCGCGACAGCTGCTGGCGGCCCGCCGGCGGCGACCTCAGCCGAAGATGACAACGGTGGTCGGCAGCCGCCGCGGCTGAAGCAGTCCGAGAAGTCGAGCAGGACCGAGCAGAGAGTAGGACCTGATGGTCAACGTCGTTCTCGCCGGTGGCGGTACCGCCGGCCACACCAGCCCGCTGATCGCCACCGCGGAGGCGCTGCGGTCCGCGGCGCCCGATGCCGGGCTGTCCGCGATCGGTACGCCCAAGGGCCTGGAGTCGCGGGTGGTGCCGGCCGCCGGGCTGGAGCTGGATCTGATCCCGCCGGTGCCGCTGCCGCGCAAGCCCTCGGCCGATCTGCTGCTGGTCGCGCCGCGGCTGGCCAAGGCGATCTCCGCGGCCAAGGAGGTGCTGGTGCGGCGGCGCGCCGAGGTGCTGGTCGGCTTCGGTGGCTATGTCGCGATGCCGGCGTACCTGGCCGCCAAGCAGCTCAAGCTGCCGATCGTGGTGCACGAGCAGAACTCGGTACCGGGGCTGGCCAACAAGATCGCCGCCAAGCTGACCGGCGAGGTCTACACCGCCTACCCGGAGACCGGCCTGGCCGATGGCACCTTCATCGGGCTGCCGCTGCGCACCGAGATCACCTCGCTGGACCGTTCGGGCGAGCACGACGCCGCCGCCAAGCACTTCGACCTGGACCCCGGCAAGCCCGTCTTCCTGGTCAGCGGCGGATCCCAGGGCGCCAAGTCGCTCAACGAGGCCGTGCTGAAGGCGTACCCGAAGCTGCTCGCCCGCGGGATCCAGGTGCTGCACGTGCTGGGCCGCAAGAACTTCACCGACGAGATGATGTCGCACACCGACGAGGAGACCGGCGCGGTCTATCGGCCCGTCGCCTACGTCGAGCACATGGAGCAGGCGTACGCCGCCGCCGACCTGATGCTGGGCCGCGCCGGCGCCGGCACCGTCGTCGAGACCGCCGTCGTCGGACTGCCGAGCATCCTGGTGCCGCTGCCGCACGGCAACGGTGAACAGGCCCGCAACGCCGAGGCCGTGGTGACCGCCGGGGCCGCCCAGCTGCTCGAGGACTCCGCGCTCACCCCGGACTGGCTGTTGTCGGTGGTGCCGGAGTTGATCAACGATTCCGACGCGCTGGCGCGGATGAGCCGGGCCGGGCGCGACCTGATGCCGGCCAATGCCGCCGAGGTGCTCGCCAGCCGGGTGCTGGCCGTGTCGTCGCAGCGCGGCTGAGGCGGTCCGCGGATGAGCAGTGTCTTCGGCGCCCTGGTGCCACCGGTCGAACTGGTCGCCCCCGACCGGCTCGGACCGGTGCACTTCATCGCCATCGGCGGTGCCGGGATGTCCGGGATCGCGGCCCTGTACGCCGAACTCGGCGTACAGGTCTCCGGCTCGGACCAGGCCGCCTCGCCGGCACTGGAGATGCTCGCCGAACGCGGGGTCCGGGTGCATGTCGGGCACGCCGCCGACCAGCTCGGTGATGCCGGGACCGTCGTGGTCTCCTCGGCGATCGCGGCGGACAATCCGGAGCTGGTCGCGGCCCGCGCACGCGGGCTGCGGATCTGGCACCGCTCCGCCGCCCTCGGTGCGTTGATGCTCGGCCGGCCGGGGATCGCGGTCGGCGGCACGCACGGCAAGACCACCACCTCGGCCATGGTGGCGCATCTGCTCAACGGGCTGGGCGAGCAGCCCGGATACGTGGTCGGCGCCCCGCTCGCCGACGGCCCGGCCTCCGCCCTCGGCGCGCCCGGGGCACCGTTCGTGGTCGAGGCCGACGAGTCCGACGGATCCTTCCTGCAGTACCCGGCCGAGGTCGCGGTGGTGACCAACATCGAGGCCGACCATCTCGACAACTGGCGCACCCCGCAGGCGTACGCCGACGGTTTCGGCGAGTTCGTCGGCCGGGCCCGGGTGGCCGGGTTGAACGCCGACGATCCCGGTACGATCGCGATCTTCGGCGCCCGGGCCGACGGCTTCGGTGCCGCGCCGGGGGCCGGGTTGCGGATCGGGTCGGTGTCGGCCGCCGGTTTCGGCAGCACCGCCGAGATCTCGCTGGGCCAGGACCGTGCCACGCTGCGCCTGCAGGTCCCCGGGGCGCACAACGTGCACAATGCCGCGGCCGCACTCTGGTCGGTCCGGGCCACCCTGGGGGAGCGCTTCGATCTGACCCGTGCCTGCGCCGTGCTCGGCGACTTCCGCGGCACCCATCGGCGGTTCTCACCGGTCGGCGAGGCCGGTGGCGTCCGGGTCTTCGACGACTACGCCCACCATCCGACCGAGCTGGTCGCCACCCTGTCCGCGGCGCGCGCCGGCCTCGCGGGGACCGGGGGCCGACTGATCGCCTGCTTCCAGCCGCACCTGTTCTCCCGGACCCGGGATTTCGCCGCGGAGTTCGGCCGGGCGCTCGCGCTCGCCGACGAGACGGTGCTGATGGAGATCTATCCGGCCCGCGAGCGGGCCGAGGACTTTCCCGGGGTGACCAGTGAGCTGCTCGTCGAGCACGCCCGCGCCGCCGGTGGTTCGGTACGCCTGGTCACCGACCGGGCGGTGGTGCCGGGGGCGGTGGCCGAGCTGGCCCGCCCCGGCGATGTGGTGCTGATCCTGGGTGCCGGCGATGTCACCCGTATCGCCCCGGAGGTGGTGACCGCAGTTGAGCAGCGTCGGTGACCTGAACCGGATGCGCCGGGGGCGGCGCCTGAAGGATCGGCGCCGCCGACTGCTGATCTCGGGGATCGCGGCGCTGGTGGTGCTCCTGCTGCTGGTCGCCGGCTGGCTGGTGCTGCTGTCCCCGGTGCTGGCGTTGAAGCAGGTCGTGGTGAGCGGCACCTCGCTGCTCACCGCCGAGGAGGTGACCGCGACCGCCGCCGCGCCGATGGGCCGGCCGCTGGCCCGGGTCGCCGAGCAGCCGATCGCCGACCGGGTGGCGACCCTCCCGCAGGTGCAGCAGGTGCGGGTGGTCCGCTCCTGGCCGACGAGCCTGAAGATCGAGGTCACCGAGCGGCAACCGGCATTCGTCATCAACCGCGGCGGCCGCTGGCTGCTGGTGGATGAGGAGGGGATCGCGTTCGTCAGCCTGACCGAACGCCCGGAGAAGCTGATCGAGGTGCGGACCGAGCTGGTCCAGCCGGAGGCGCTGCGGCAGGTGGCACAGGTGACCGGTGCGATGCCGGAGGATCTCGCCGGCCAAGTGGAACGGGTCGAGGTGCCCGGCCCGGACTCGATCAAGGTCGGGCTGCGCGGCGGCCGGGAGATCTTCTACGGCAGCGGCGCGGACGCCGAGCTGAAGGGCCAGGTCGCCGGTGCCCTGGTCCGGGCGACGAAGGCGAAGTGGATCGATGTGAGCGCCCCCGGTCACCCGGCGACCCGCTGAGGCGTACCGGGGTGTGCTTGGACACATTTCGGTTGACCCCCCGCGATCCGGTAAATAAGTCGACGTGTCGGCTGATTTCGTCTATCTGGTCCTCGGTGTCGCCCTGCTGCTGGCGGTGGTGCTGCCACTCGCCCTCTCCCGGTACGCGCTGTCGGCGCCACTGATCCTGGTGGTCGTCGGTGCGGTGATCGGCCTGCTGCCGTTCGACAAGTACGGGATCGACCCGATCTCCCAGCAGGGCTTCACCGAACACCTCACCGAACTCACCGTGATCGTCGCGCTGATGGGTGTCGGGTTGGCGCTGGACCGCCCGCTGAGTCTGCTGCGGCCGAGCACCTGGCGCGGCTGGTCGCTGGCCTGGCGGTTGCTGCTGATCGCGATGCCGCTGAGCATCGCCGGGGTGGCGCTGCTCGGCTGGTGGGTGATGGGCCTGGCGCCCGCGGCGGCGCTGCTGCTCGGGGCCGCGCTGGCGCCCACCGACCCGGTGCTCGCCTCCGACGTGCAGGTCGGCGGGCCCTCGGTGGGGGAGAACAACGAGGAGATCGAGGAATCCGACCACGTCCGGTTCGCCCTCACCTCCGAGGCCGGGCTGAATGACGGCCTGGCCTTCCCGTTCGTCTACGCCGCGATCCTGATGGCCGGGGCCGGACCGGTCACCGAGTGGGCCTGGAAATGGGTCGGCTTCTATGTGATCGCCAAGATCGTCATCGGCGTACTGATCGGTGTCGCGACCGGCTGGCTGCTCGGCAAGATCGCCTTCCGCTCCCGGCGGGAGTCGCTGGCGGTCGCCCAGCGCGGTGAACCCCTGCTGGCACTGGCGCTGATGCTGGCCTCCTACGGCGCCGCCGAACTCGCTCAGGGCTACGGCTTCCTGGCCGTCTTCGCCGCCGCGATGACGTTGCGCTCGATGGAACGCAGCCACCACTACCACGAGCAGATGCACTCGATGATCGAGCGGTTGGAGCAGATCTTCACCCTGATGGTGCTGCTGCTGCTCGGTATCGCACTCACCAACGGGTTGCTGACCAACCTCAGCTGGCAGGGGATGCTGGTGGCGCTCGCCCTGGTCTTCGTGATCCGCCCACTGGCCGGCTGGCTCGCGCTGCGGCTGTTCGCCGGCCGGGAACCGATCCATGGGCCCGAACGATGGGCGATCGCGATCTTCGGCGTCCGCGGGGTGGGCTCGGTCTACTACCTGGCGTACGCCGAGGGGCAGGCCCTGTTCCCGCAGCTGGGCGCGCTGTGGTCGACGATGGCGTTCGCGATCATCACCTCGGTGGTCGTCCACGGCATCTTCGCGACACCGGTGATGAAGCGGCTGGAGCGGTTCCGGGAGGCCCGCGTACCCGAGCTCGACACCTCAGGCTCAAGTAGAAGTTGAGACCAACACGCCCCATCCGGCCCATTTGTTGCCTCCGCTCTGAGCGGACACATAGCCTGTCTCGGAGCCGGAGTCGGAGCCGTGGCATCCCCCGAAGTGATCGCTGGATCATCGACGGGTCGACGGACTCGGCACAACCTGTCCGAACCCAGGAGAAAGAGGCGGAACCTCCGTGGTCAATCCATCCCAGAACTACCTCGCGGTCATCAAGGTCGTCGGTGTCGGAGGCGGTGGCGTCAACGCCGTCAACCGGATGATCGAGACCGGTCTGCGCGGGGTCGAGTTCATCGCGGTGAACACCGACGCCCAGGCCCTCCTGATGAGCGATGCCGACGTCAAGCTCGACATCGGCCGTGACCTGACCCGCGGGCTGGGCGCCGGCGCCGATCCGGACAAGGGCCGGCAGGCCGCCGAGGACCACTCCGAGGAGATCGAGGAGGTGCTCAAGGGCGCCGACATGGTCTTCGTCACCGCCGGTGAGGGTGGTGGCACCGGCACCGGTGGCGCCCCGGTCGTCGCCCGGATCGCCCGCTCGCTGGGCGCGCTGACCATCGGTGTGGTCACCCGGCCGTTCGGCTTCGAGGGCAAGCGCCGCTCGGTGCAGGCCGATACCGGGATCAACGCCCTCCGCGAGGAGGTCGACACCCTGATCGTGATCCCCAACGACAAGCTGCTGCAGATGACCGACCACCAGGTCGCCATCCTGGACGCCTTCAAGCAGGCCGACCAGGTGCTGATGCAGGGTGTCTCCGGCATCACCGACCTGATCACCACCCCGGGCCTGATCAACCTCGACTTCGCCGATGTGAAGTCGGTGATGTCGAACGCCGGTTCGGCGCTGATGGGTATCGGCTCCGCCCGCGGCGAGGACCGGGCCCGCGCGGCCGCCGAGATGGCGGTGTCCAGCCCGCTGCTGGAGGCCTCCATCGACGGCGCCCAGGGTGTGCTGCTGGCGATCGCCGGTGGTTCGGACATGGGCCTGTTCGAGGTGTCCAGTGCGGCCAACCTGATCCAGACCGCCGCCCACGACGACGCCAACATCATCTTCGGCACCGTGATCGACGACGCCCTCGGCGACGAGGTGCGGGTCACCGTGATCGCCGCCGGGTTCGCCGGCGGCGAGCCGCCGCGCCGCCAGCCCGGGGTCTCCTCCCGACAGGGCCAGGCTGGCCGCGAGCAGCAGCAGGAACGGCAGCCGGCCCCCCAGGCCTCGCACTCGCCGTTCGGGGTGGGCGACCGCAGCCAGGGCCAGACCCACCGTGCCGGGCAGGGCCTGCAGGGCCAGTCCCCGGCGGCGCCGCAGCCGCAGCAGGGTCAGTCCCCGCAGGGTCAGCCGCAGCAGGGTCAGCCGGCCCAGGGTGGCTATGGCCAGCAGCAGGGCCAGGGCGGTTACGGCGCGCAGCCGGGCTCCGGTCAGGGCACCGGCGGCAGTCAGCGCACCACCGCGCCCGGACCGCTCTCCGGCCAGCCGGACGACGGCGACGACGACCTGGATGTCCCCGACTTCCTGAAGTGACCGGGTGTTCAGCCACCTGCAGCACGCCGACCCCGCCACCGGCGGGGTCGGTGTCGCATTCACCGACCGGTGCGGCGGGGTCACCCCGGGCCCGATGGGATCGCTGAATCTCGGGCGTACCGATGTCGACGCGGTCGATCACGTGACCGAGAACTTCGAGCGGGTACGCCGGGCGCTCGGTGTGCGTGCGGTGGTCACCAGCAGCCAGGTGCACGGCACCGCGGTGGACGAGGTGGGCGCCGATCGGCTCGCCGACTGGGGGCCGGCGAGCCCGCTGGGCAGTTCCGCCGGGGGCCCGTCGCTGCCGACCGCCGACGCCCAGCTGACCTCCGAGCGTGGGGTCGCGCTCTGCATCCGGGTCGCCGACTGCGTACCGGTGCTCTTCGCCGATCCCGTCGCTGGCCTGGTCGGGGCCGCTCATGCCGGCCGGGTGGGGCTCGCCGACGGGGTGCTCCCGGCGACCGTCGGGGCGCTGCGCGAGCGGGGGGCGGGGGAGTTGACCGCCTGGATCGGCCCGCACATCTGCGGCGGCTGCTACGAGGTGCCGGTCGAGCTCCAGGCGAGCGTGGCCGAGGTGCTGCCCGGCGCGGCCTGCCGGACCGACTGGGGTACGCCCGGGCTGGACCTCGGCGGCGCGGCCGAGAAGCAACTCCTCGACCTGGGCTGCACCGTCCAACGGCTCGACCTCTGCACGCGGACCACCGACTCCCTGCACTCCCACCGCCGCGACGGTGCCGCCGCCGGCCGACTCGCCGGCCTCATCTGGCTCGGGTAATACGCTCGTCGAGTAGAACCCCTACCGGATTCTGATCCGGTCGGGGCATCGTCCTTCGGTCCGAGCATGGTGTGCCATGCCCCAACCGAACTCCCATGCCCCGACCACGGGACGTGGCTCAGGAACGGGGTCATCTCGACACGGTCGCTGCGACACCTACCCGACGAGCGGGGTGATGGTGCGCTGCGCGCGAGCCGACAAAGACGCGCGTGTCGGGCGTACACGAGAAGTCGGCGCGGGTAGGCTCGACTCCGTAGGTCCGAGCGGGGAGATTCCCCGAGATCGCGGGAGGCGGAATCGATGGCCGGAAGTAGACTGCGGGGCGCAGCCGAGTGGCTCGGCCTCACCACGTCCGAGCGGTACGACCGCTCGTATGACTACGACTCCGACGTCGAGCTCACCGAGAACGTCGATACCGATGTCGACGACGAGGTGGAGGACTCGGCGAGCGTGCACGACCTGCAGCATCGCCGCAGCGCGCAGACCCGGGTGGTCGAGCCGCAGCAGCGCAGCGCCGCCCCGGCGGCGCGCCCGCGGACGGCCGACATCTCGCGGATCATCACCGTGCACCCGCGCACCTACAACGAGGCGCGCACCATAGGGGAGCACTTCCGCGACGGTGTCCCGGTGATCATGAACCTCTCCGAGATGGAGGACGCCGACGCCAAGCGGCTGGTCGACTTCGCGGCCGGGCTGATCTTTGGTCTGCGTGGCACCATTGAGCGTGTCACCAGCAAGGTGTTCCTGCTGTCCCCGCAGAACGTGAACGTGACCGCGGAGGACAAGGAACGCATCGCCGGCGGGTTCTTCAACCAGAGCTGACCCCCGGCCCGACCCAGCCAGGAGCGGTTCATGGTCCTGATCGGCCAGATCATCGATTTCATCCTGTGGGCCTACATCATCGTGCTGTTCGCCCGCATGGTGCTCAGCTGGGTCCCGCTGTTCGCGCCGGACTGGCGCCCCAAGGGCCCGCTGCTGGTGGTCGCCGAAGCGATCTACACCGTCACCGATCCGCCGCTGCGCGCCCTGCGCCGGGTGATCCCGCCGGTCCGGATGGGCAATGTGATGCTGGACCTGGGGTTCATGGTCCTCTGGCTGCTGATCATCGTGTTGCGCAGTGTGAACGCGCGCATCTTCTTCGCCTAGAGCCGGTACGCCGGGGGCTCCAGCTCGAGAACTGCCCGACCCGCGGAAGCAGGCCGATCGATCAGAACTGGACTCAGATGCGGTGCGGGGGGCTTCCGGGGGGCGGAGTCTCCCGGCCGTGGTGCTACGCTCGGTGGCCGAGGTGCCAGTGTGCCGCTGGTGCCTGCCCGCGCAACGGCATGTCCCTGCTCCCGAATCTTGTTGAGGTGAACGATGACCCTGACCCTGGACGAAGTCCGCAAGACAAAGTTCCACATGGCCCGGCGGACCGGATACGAGGTGTCGGAGGTCGATCTCTTCGTCGACCGCGTCGAGGCCTCGTTCGCCCAGCTTGCCGAGGAGAACCAGTCCCTCAAGCAGCAGGTCGAGGCGCTCAAGCAGGCGCAGCAGCGCAGCGAGGACCGCCGCGAGCCGAGCAACGAGGAACTCCGCCGCCAGCAGCAGGCGCAGCAGCAGACCCAGCAGCTCCAGCAGCAGACCCAGCCCCAGCAGGCCGTCGGCCAGCAGACCACCGGGCAGCAGGGCGCAGGCCAGCAGCTTTCCGGCCAGCAGGCCCAGGCCACCGGCGGCAAGATGGTCGTCACCACCAGCGCCGAGGCCAGCCCGGCCGTCGTCCGGCTGGTGCAGATGGCCACCGAGCAGGCCGAGAACCTGGTCAACGAGGCCGAGCGGGAGGCGAAGCAGAAGCTCGACGACGCCAACCAGAAGGCGCACCAGCTGACCACCGACGCGCGGACCCGCGCCGATCGGGTCGAGTCCGAGGCCCGGGTGAACGCCGAGAAGATGACCAACGAGTCGCAGGCCAAGGCCGCCGATCTCGATCGTCAGGTCGGCGCCCGGCGTACCGAACTGTTCGCCGGTCTGGAGACCGAGCGCAACCAGCTCCAGCAGGCCGTCAGCCAGCTGCGCGACTTCGAGCAGCGCTACCGGCAGTCCTTCACCCAGCAGCTGCGCCAGCAGATCCAGACCATCGAGTCCGGCACCATCGAGCCGGCCGACCGTCCGGCCGGGCTGGACAAGGCCGACGCGCCGCAGCAGGCCGCCCGCCGCGGGCACACCGAGGACGACCGCTCCGGCCAGGGGCAGCAGGGCCAGGCCGCTCAGCAGTCCCAGCCGCAGCGCGGTCAGACCGGGCAGCAGGGGCAGACCGGTTCGCAGGGCCAGACCCAGCAGGGCCAGACCCAGCAGCAGGGCCAGTCCCAGCAGGGTCAGGGCCAGCAGGGTCAGGGTCAGCAGTCCAGCAGCACCCCGCGGTTGGACGCCCTGCTGGGTGACAACAACCAGCAGCGCAACAACTGATTCCAACTGCCGCAGGCACATCATTCGAAGGGGTCCCGCCGAGCGGGGCCCCTTCGTGTACGCTTCAGCGGACACTGAGCGCCTGAAGCCCCGAGAAGGAGCCCGTTGATGCCCACTGCCAAGAAGGCCGAGAAGGCCTCCGCGGCCAAGAAGCCGGCGGCCAAGAAGGCCCCGGCGAAGGCGACGAGCCCGGCCAAGAAGTCGTCCGCGGCCAAGAAGACCACCGCCAAGAAGGCCCCCGCGAGCAAGGCGGCCCCGGCGAAGCAGGCCAGCGCGACAAAACAGGCGACCCCGGCCAAGCGGACCGCGACCAAGAAGGCGCCGGCCAAACAGCCGACCTCGGACGAGAAGCCGGCGACCAAGAAGGCCCCGGCCAAGCAGGCACCGGCCAAGCAGGCCGCCGCCGACACCGCACCCCGCGGGCTCGACCCGAACCGCAAGCCGGCCAGCAAGCCGTCGGAGTTCCCGGTACGCCAGGGTGAGGACAAGTGGACCCGGGCCGAGCTGGACGAGGTCCGCAACGACCTCGAGGCCGAGGTGGTCAAGCACCGCCGCTCGATCGAGCTCGCCGAGGCCGAGCTGCAGGAGCTGCTCGCCGACGGTGCCGACGGTGCCGGTCGGGACGCCGCCGATGTCGGCTCGGCCAACTTCGAGCGGGACCAGGAGATGTCGCTGGCCGCGGCCGCCCGGGAGATGCTCACCCAGACCGAGCACGCCCTGCGGTTGATCGACCAGGGGCTCTACGGCTGGTGCGAGAGCTGCGGGGAACCGATCGGCAAGGGCCGGTTGCAGGTCTACCCGCGCGCCACCATGTGTGTGGTCTGCAAGCAGCGGCACGAGAGGCGATGAGCGGATCCAGCGCCCCGCGCGCCCCGGTGATCAGCCGCCGCGCCGCGGTGGCCACCTTCACCACCGCGGCCCTGATCGGAATCGCCGCCGATGTGGTGACCAAGATCCTCGCGATCCAGTACCTCGCCCCGGCCGATCCGAAACCGCTGCTGGGGTGGGTGCTGCAGCTCTATCTGATCCGCAACCCCGGGGCGGCGTTCTCCATCGGTGCCGGCTTCACCCCGGTCTTCACCGTGCTCGCCTTCCTGGTGCTGGTCGGTCTGCTCTGGTTCGTGGTGCCGAAGGTGCGCCACCGGGGCTGGGCGATCGGGCTGGGCCTGGTGGTGGCCGGGATCACCGGCAACCTGATCGACCGACTCTTCCGCCCACCCGGTTTCGGCCGCGGTCACGTGGTCGACATGCTGATGCTGCCGCGCTGGCCGATCTTCAACCTGGCCGACGTCTGCGTGGTCTCCGGGGCGATCCTGATCATGCTGATCTGGGTGGTCCGCGGGATCGCCATGGACGGTACGCCGGAACCGGGCCGCGATGACAAGAGCGGCAAGACCGACAAGACCGACAGGACCGAGGAGCCCAGCGCCGCCGGCGCCGATCCCGAGCCGGGTGACCCGGTCCGATGAGCGGGCAGTCCCGGATCCTGCTGGTCCCCGACGGGCTGGACGGTGAGCGGGTCGACGCGGCCGCGGCCCGGATGCTCGGCCTGTCCCGCAGTCGGGTCGCGGAGCTGGCCGGCGAGGGCCAGGTCAGCCTGGACGGTACGCCGGTCGGCAAGTCCGACCGGGTGCGCTCCGGGGCGATGCTCGAGGTGCTGCTGCCGGAGGTGACCTCCGGCGTACCGGTCACCCCCGAGGTCGTCGAGGGCGTCCGGATCGTGCACGACGACCGCGACATCGTCGTGGTCGACAAACCCGTCGGCGTCGCCGCGCATCCCTCGCTGGGCTGGGACGGCCCGTCGGTCACCGAGCACCTGGCCGGGGCCGGGTTCCGGATCTCCACCTCCGGCGCGCCGGAACGCCAGGGCGTGGTGCAGCGGCTGGACGTCGGAACCTCCGGGCTGATGGTGCTGGCCAAGAGCGAGCAGGCGTACACGGTGCTCAAACAGGCCTTCCGGGACCGCACCGTCGACAAGACCTATCACGCGGTCGTGCAGGGGCACCCGGACCCCTTCGACGGCACCATCGAGGCACCGATCGGGCGGCATCCCGGGGCGGACTGGAAGATGGCGATCACCGCCACCGGCCGACACTCGGTGACCCACTACGAGACGCTCGAGGCGATGGTCGCGGCGACCCTGCTGGAGATCCATCTGGAGACCGGGCGTACCCATCAGATCCGGGTGCACATGGCCGCCATCAAGCATCCCTGCGTCGGCGACCCGACCTATGGCGGTGACCCGAAGCTGGCGGCCCGGCTCGGGCTGGAACGGCAGTGGTTGCATGCGGTACGCCTCGGCTTCATCCATCCCGGCACCGGGGAGTACGTGAGCTTCGAGTCGGACTATCCCGACGATCTTTCCCACGCGTTGGAACAGCTGCGCGCGAGTTGATCCAAGGGCCTGTCGGCGGGCTGACCGACAGGTCACCGCGTTGATAGGGTCGAAGGTGTGCGGAGAGCGAAAATTGTGTGCACGCTCGGCCCGGCCACTTCGGGCGTGGAGCGACTGACAGAACTCGTCGAGGCGGGCATGAACGTGGCCCGTTTCAACATGAGCCACGGCGACCATTCCGAGCATGCCCGGAATCTGGCCGACCTGCGCCGGGCGGCCAGTCACGTCGGCCGGCCGGTCGGCATCCTGGCCGACCTGCAGGGGCCGAAGATCCGGTTGGGCCGGTTCGCCGAGGGCCAGGTCACCCTCACCTACGGCGACCGGTTCACCATCACCACCGACGACATCCCCGGTGACGCGACGCGCTGCTCGACCACCTTCAAGGGGTTGCCCGGTGACGTCAGCCCCGGCGATGTGATCCTGATCGACGACGGCCGGATCCAGCTGCGCGCGGAGAGCGTGACCGATACCGATGTGGTCACCCGGGTCACCGTCGGCGGCCCGGTCAGCAACAACAAGGGCATCAACCTGCCCGGGGTCGCGGTGAACGTGCCGGCGATGACCGAGAAGGACATCGAGGACCTGCGCTGGGCGCTGCGCAACGAGTTCGACATGGTGGCGCTGTCGTTCGTCCGGTCGGCCGAGGACGTGAAAATCGTGCATCAGGTGATGCGCGAGGAGGGCCGCCGGGTACCGGTGATCGCCAAGGTGGAGAAGCCGCAGGCGGTGGCGGCCATCGACGAGATCGTCGATGCCTTCGACGCGATCATGGTGGCCCGCGGTGACCTGGGCGTCGAGCTGCCGCTGGAGGATGTGCCGCTGGCACAGAAGACGATCATCACCACCTGCCGTCGGATGGCCAAGCCGGTGATCGTCGCCACCCAGATGCTGGAGTCGATGATCAGTGCGCCGCGGCCGACCCGGGCCGAGGCCTCCGATGTCGCGAATGCGGTGCTCGACGGTGCCGATGCGGTGATGCTGTCGGGGGAGACCTCGGTGGGCACCTATCCGGTCGTCGCGGTCCAGACCATGGCACGGATCGTGACCAAGACCGAGGCCGCCGGCACCGACCGGATCGCCAGCATCGACTGGGATCCGCACACCACCGGCGGTGTGATCGCCAAGGCGGCGGTCGAGGTGGGGGAGCGGCTGGATGTGAAATATCTGGTCGCCTTCACCAAGTCCGGTGACACCGCCCGCCGGCTGGCCCGGCTGCGCGCCTCGATCCCGATCCTGGTGTTCACCCCCGAGGACAAGACCCGGCAGGTGCTGACCCTGGTCTGGGGGGTGCAGTCCTTCCACATCCCCGAGGTCGACACGACCGATGAAATGGTCCAACTGGTGGACAAGGCGCTGATCGAGTCGGCACGGATCTCGGTCGGTGACCGGGTGGTGATCGTGGCCGGCTCCCCGGTCGGCATCCCGGGCAAGACCAATGCGCTGCGGGTGCACCGGATCCAGCCGCCGCTGTCGGAGACGACCCGGTCCGACTGGGACGGGGAGATCTGAGCGACCGGACGACAACAGGCGTACGCCCAGCTGGGCGTACGCCTGTTTCTTTCGTCGTACCGAGGAGGGGATTCGAACCCCTAAGGCCGATCAAGGCCAGACGGGTTTGAGCCGTCCGCGTATACCGTTCCGCCACCCCGGCAAGGTGCTGATCCACTCTAGCGGCTCGGCTCGGGGCGCGCACACGCGGATATTTTGCGCAACCTTGAACCCGCGAGGGAGAATCGTCTGGTGACCGAAAAGACCAGCACCCCAGACACCCCCAGCCAGGCCACCGACGCCAAGGCCGGTGACACGCCCACCGGGAAGGCGAAGCCCCGGGTCCTGGTCGCCGAGGACGAGGCCCTGATCCGGCTCGACCTCGTCGAACTGCTCACCGAGCAGGGTTACGAGGTCGTCGGCGAGGCCGCCGACGGTGAGGCCGCGGTCGAGATGGCACGCGAGCTCGATCCCGACCTGGTCGTGATGGACGTCAAGATGCCCAAGCAGGACGGCATCACCGCGGCCTCGACGATCGCCGAGGAGCGGATCGCCCCGGTGGTGATGCTGACCGCGTTCAGCCAGCGCGAACTCGTCGAGCGGGCCCGCGAGGCCGGTGCGATGGCCTATGTGGTGAAGCCTTTCGACGCCTCCGACGTGGTGCCCGCGATCGAGATCGCGATGGCCCGGTACGCCGAGATCCGGGCGGTCGAGGACGAGGTCACCGACCTGGAGGAGCGGCTCGAATCCCGCAAGGCGGTCGACCAGGCCAAGGGCCTGCTGCAGCAGCAGTTCAAGATGAGCGAACCCGAGGCCTTCCGCTGGATCCAGAAGAGCGCGATGGACATGCGCAAGTCGATGCGCGAGGTCGCCGAGGGCGTCATCGACCTGGCCAAGAAGAACAAGAAGCGCTGATCGTCGACGGCCGGGGGCTACTAGGCCTCCGGCCGTCAGCCAAGCCCGCCACGGACACGATTCCGCATCGGTTTGGGTCACCGTTTGTGACAATCAGTACCTGTTGGTAACGAACTCGTATCAACAAGGTGCTGTCACTCGCATGACGGCCGCAAATGGGACCTACTGTTTCTCACGGCTCGACAGAGATGCCCCCGCACGGTCGCGGGGTGCGAGATCCAGGAGGACAGACGTGAACCGTCGGATGATGATCGCAGGGGCATCCCTGCTCGCGGCCTCGCTGGCCGTCACCGCGTGCGGCAGCCGCGCCGAGAGCGGCAGCGGCGGCGGGTCGGGTGGCGGTGGCACCAAGACCGCCAAGATCGGTGTGGTGGCTCCGCTCTCGGGTGACCTGTCCCCGCTGGGCATCGGCATCAGGAACTCGGTGGACCTCGCGATCAAGGAGGCCAACGCCAACAACACCATCCCGGGCTGGAAGCTCGAGCTGGTCGCCGAGGACGACGAGGGCAAGCCGGACACCGGCAAGAACGCCGCCACCAAGCTGACCAGCGACGACGAGGTCGTCGGCGCGGTCGGCCCGCTGAACTCCTCGGTCGGTCAGGCGGTGCAGCCGATCTTCCAGTCGGCCAACGTCACCCTGATCTCGCCGGCGAACACCAACCCGACACTCACCAAGGGCGCCGACCTGGCCAACCCGAAGCGGACCTACGACAACTACTTCCGCACCTGCACCACCGACGCCATCCAGGGCCCGTTCGCGGCCAAGTACCTGCTGGATTCCGGCATCAAGGAAGTCGCCACCATCCACGACAAGAAGGCGTACGGCCAGGGCCTGGTCTCCGCCTTCAGCGAGGCGTTCACCGCCGGGGGCGGCAAGGTCACCACCGCCGAGACGATCAACCCCGACGACAAGGACTTCTCCGCGGTCATCTCCAAGGTGAAGGCCTCCAACCCGAAGGCCGTCTACTACGGCGGCGAGTACCCGCAGGCCGGGCCGCTGTCGCAGCAGATGAAGGGCGCCGGGCTGAACGTGCCGCTGATGGGTGGCGACGGCATCTACGACCCGAAGTACATCCAGCTCGCCGGCCCGAACTCCAACGGTGACCTGGCCACCTCGGTCGGTGCGCCGACCGAGAAGCTGGAGTCGGCGAAGAAGTTCGTCGACGCCTACAAGGCCGGTGGCTACTCCGATCCCTACGGTGCCTACGGTGCGTACTCCTACGATGCCGCGAACGCCATCATCCAGGGTCTGAAGACCTCGCTGGCCTCCGCACAGGACGCCAAGTCCGCCCGCAAGGACACCATCGCCGCCGTCGGCAAGGTCGACTTCCAGGGTGCGACCGGCAAGGTCGCCTTCGACCAGTGGGGCGATTCCACCGCCCGCGTGCTGACCGTCTACAAGGTCAGCGGTGGCGAGTGGACCGCCGACAAGACCGAGGACTTCAAGTAACGGCCAGCGGGCTCTGACCCTCGGCCGGCAACGCGGCCGAGCAGAGCCCGACCGCCCTCGAATCGGACCGTGCAAGGGGCGGGGAGTGATCCTCCCCGCCCCTTCCGGCTGGCCGGAAGGAGTGAGTAGCTCTCCATGGACCTGTTCCTGCAACAGCTGATCAACGGGTTGTCCCTCGGTGCGCTGTACGGCCTGATCGCCGTCGGCTACACCGTGGTCTACGGCATCGTTCAGCTGATCAACTTCGCCCACGGCGAGATCTTCATGATCGGCGCCTTTGGCAGCCTGGCCACCTGGATGGTGCTCGGCTCGCCGACGAGCTGGTCGGCGCCGATGGCCCTGCTCGTACTGATGCCGCTGATGATGGTCGGCGGCATCATCTGTGCGGTCGGGGTCGCCCTGCTGACCGAGCGGCTGGCGTACCGGCCACTGCGCAATGCCCCCAGGTTGGCCCCGCTGATCTCCGCGATCGGCATCTCGGTGGCCCTCCAGGAGGCGGTACGCCTGTTCTTCCCCGGGGCCAAGAGCGCGCTGCGATTCCCTGCCATCGAAGGGATCTCCGGGCGCTCGGTGAAGTTCGGCGGCGTCGATGTGCAGATGTCGTCGGTGTTCACCCTGGTCGCCCTGGTGGTGTGCGCCGGCTTCCTCTACTTCTTCGTCAACCGCACCAAGATGGGCCGCGCCATGCAGGCCACCTCCCAGGATCCCGATACCGCCCGGCTGATGGGCATCAACGTGGACAAGGTGATCATGGTCGCCTTCGCCGTCGGTGCCGCGCTGGCCGCGGTCGCCGGCATGGCGCACGGACTGCGGTACGCCAACATCGACTTCCGGATGGGCTTCATCTCCGGTCTGAAGGCGTTCTGTGCGGCGGTCCTCGGTGGCATCGGCAACATCAACGGCGCCGTCGTCGGTGGTCTGGTGCTCGGCGTGGTGGAGACCTTCGCCACCACCTACATCCCGGGCACCTTCGGTTCCTCGGCCTGGAAGGACGTCTGGGCGTTCATCATTCTGATCCTGGTGCTCGTCTTCCGGCCCCAGGGTCTGCTCGGTGCAAGGGTGGTGGATCGCGCATGAAGTCGCTCATCAAGCCCGAACAGCAGGAACGCCTGCAGGGCACGGGCCGGATCGTCGCCATGGTCGGTGCCGTGCTGATGATCATCGCCCCCTACCTCAAGTGGGCCTACGGTGCGGACGCGCTGGACGACATGACCTACTGGGGTGGGCCGTCGATCCTGCAGTTCCTGTTCCTGGCCCTCGGCGTCATCGTGCTGGTCAGCCTGATCGGTTCGCTGCTGCGGAACCGGGTGGCCGCCCTGACCCGGATCGACTGGTACCGGGCCGCGAAGGCCGCCGCCACCGGAGGCCTGGTCTTCGTGATCGTCACCATCCTGGCGATCGCGCTGGAGCTCGGCGGTCTGATCAACCTGGAGCCCGGTGCCTATGTGGCGCTGGTCGCCGCGCTGATCGCGTTCGCCGGCACCCGGCTGCTGCCCGGGGGCGCCGATGCCACCCTGGATCGGCTGAAGAGCCCGCACTGGTTGCAGATCGTGGCGATCGTGCTGCTGCTCGCCGCCGGACTCGCCGGCACGGCGTACGGCCTGAGCCTCAGCGACGGCGGCAGCTTCGTGCTTTTCATCGTCTTCGTGTTCGCGGTGCTGATGGTGCTGGTCCGCAGCGGGATCTCCGGCTGGCTGTCCCGGGCCGCCCGGGAGAACCGGCAGGTGCTGGTGCTGTCGGCCTTCGTGGTGGCGTTCGCGCTGCCGTTCACCCAGGACGGCTCGGATGCCAACATGTCGGTCGCCCAGCAGGTGCTGATCTTCGCCGCGACCGCGCTCGGGTTGAACATCGTGGTCGGTCTGGCCGGTCTGCTCGACCTCGGCTACATCGCCTTCCTCGGTGCCGGCGCGTTCACCGCGGCGGTGCTGTCGAAGTCGGCGTTCGCGACCTTCTTCGCCTGGAAGCCGCCGTTCATCGTGGTGGTGCTGATCGCGGGCTGTGTCTCGGCGGTGCTGGGTCTGATCATCGGTTCGCCGACCCTGCGCGTCTCCGGTGACTATCTGGCGATCGTGACGCTGGCCTTCGGTGAGATCTTCCGGTTGGCGATGCTCAACCTGGACGGCAACGACGGGCCGAACATCATCAACGGCTCGAACGGCATCCCCAACATCCCCGACCTCCAGCTGGGCGGCTTCGACTTCGGCGAGCCGCACACCATCCTGGGGGTGGAGATCGGCCGCTTCGCCAACTACTACTGGCTGATGCTGCTGGTGCTGGCACTGATCATCCTGGTGTTCGCCAACCTCAACCGGTCCCGGATCGGGCGCGGCTGGGTTGCGATCCGCGAGGACGAGAAGGCCGCCGAAGCGATGGGTGTGAACACCTTCGGGCTGAAACTGCTGGCCTTCGCCGGCGGCGCCTTCCTGGCCGGCGTGGCCGGTTCGGTGAAGGCACATGCCGACGTCTCGGTCACCCCCGACCAGTACATCTTCCTGGAGTCGGCATTCCTGCTGGCCGCGGTCGTGCTGGGTGGTATGGGCACCATCGTCGGCGTGCTGGCCGGTGCCACCATCCTCAAGCTGCTGCCCGAGAAGTTGCGTGTGGTCAGCGATTACCGGCTGCTGGCCTTCGGGTTGCTGCTCGTGGTGATGATGCGCTTCCGGCCCGAGGGTCTGGTCCCGGACAGCCGGCGGCAGCTGGAGTTCCATGACGCCGAGGAGGAGGCGGCCGAGGCCGCCGCCACCGTGAACGACGACGACAGGTCCGGACAGGCTGCGAAGGGAGCGTCGGCATGAGCACCGCCATCCAGAGCGAGCGGCCCGAGCGGCCGGATCTGAGCAATGCCGAGGTGTTGCTCTCGGCCGAGCAGGTGACCATGCAGTTCGGCGGTCTGACCGCGGTCAACAAGGTCGACCTGAAGGTGCACAACGGCGAGATCATGGGCCTGATCGGTCCCAACGGGGCCGGCAAGACCACCTTCTTCAACTGCCTCACCGGGCTCTACCAGCCGACCAGTGGGCGGGTGATGTTCAACGGGTCGGTGCTGCCGCCGAAGCCACGCAAGGTGGTGATGGCGGGGATGGCGCGTACCTTCCAGAACATCCGGCTGTTCCACAACATGACCGCGCTGGAGAACGTCATGGTGGGCCGCTACTCGCGGACCCGGGCCAATGCGATGGACGCGATCCTGCGGCTGCCGCGGCACCGGCGGGAGGAGCGGGAGACCCGGGAGCGGGCACACGAACTGCTCGAGTTCGTCGGCCTGGGGAAGGTCGCCGATTCGCTGTCGCGCAACCTGTCCTACGGCGACCAGCGGCGCCTGGAGATCGCGCGGGCGCTGGCCACCGATCCGCAGCTGCTGCTGCTCGACGAGCCGACCGCCGGCATGAACCCGCAGGAGACCCGGCAGGCCGAGGAGCTGATCTTCCGGATCCGCGACCTGGGGCTGGCGGTGCTGGTGATCGAGCACGACATGCGGTTCATCTTCAACCTCTGCGACCGGGTCTGCTGCCTGGTGCGCGGCGAGGTGCTGGTGGAGGGGACCGCGCACGAGGTGCAGTCCGATCCGCGGGTGATCGAGGCCTACATCGGTTCGGCCGAGAACCTCGAGGAGAGCCTGGCGGAGGAGGGGCTCGTGCCGCCCGACGGACCGGTTCCCCAGCAGCAGGAGCAGACCGATCAGCAGCGGCATTCGGGCGCGCACCGGGAAGGGGAGCGGGATGCTTGAGGTCAAGGACCTGGAGGTCGCCTACGGCCGGGTGAAGGCGGTCAAGGGCATCTCGTTCTCCGTCGAGGAAGGGCAGGTCGTCTCCCTGCTCGGTACCAACGGGGCCGGCAAGACGACCACCCTGCGCACCATCTCCGGGTTGATCAAACCGGTGGCCGGGGAGATCTGGTTCGAGGGCGAGCGGCTCGACGGCGTCCCCGCGCACCAGGTGGTGACCCGGGGGATCGCGCAGTCGCCGGAGGGCCGGCGGCTGTTCCCGCGGATGAGCGTCGAGGACAACCTGATGCTGGGCGCGTTCGCCCGCAAGGACACCACGAACCTGCGCAAGGACGTGCAGCGCGTCTACGACCTGTTCGAGGTGCTCGGCCAGCGGCGCAACCAGCCGGCCGGACTCTTCTCCGGCGGTGAGCAGCAGATGCTGGCGATCGGCCGGGCGATGATGAGCCGGCCGCGGCTGCTGATGCTGGACGAGCCGTCGATGGGCCTGTCGCCGATCATGACCCAGACCATCATGACCACGATCGCCGAGCTGCAGTCCGAGGGCGTGACGATCCTGCTGGTCGAGCAGAACGCCCAGGCGGCGCTCGCGCTCGCCGACTTCGGCTACGTGCTCGAGGTCGGCTCGATCATGTTCTCCGACACCGGCCGCGCCCTGCTCACCGACGACCGGGTGAAGCGCACCTACCTCGGCGCCGACTGACCGGCTCACGCTCATCGCGCAGCGAGCGTGTCGAGATGAGTGCACCGCGTGCGTGGACGCCTGCACTGGGCGTACCCATCCGGGCACCCGACTGTGCCACCGGGCACCCGATTCAGCGTGACTGGATCGGGTGCCCGGTCGCACTATTGGGTGCCCGGAGGTCCAACTCGGCACGCTGACCCGGCTCCGCTCCGCTGCGCCGGGCCTGCTACTCGATGAGCGTGACGATGCCGCTGGCAACTTCTCAGCGCGGTCCTGTGGGTCGCACAGCGGGCGCACAGAAACGGGCGGTCAACTGGATGACATGACGAGCCATCCGGAGCAGAACCCCCAGAACAACGGCTACTGGAACGGGCCTGATTACACCCCGCCGTCGATGCCGGTCCCGCCGCAACCGGCCCAGGAGCAGTACGGCTGGCCGCAGCCGCAGGCCACCGCGCCCGACCCGGGGCCGTCGACCAACGCCTACCCCGGCACCGGACCCACCGGACCGACCGGACCGGGTGCCACCACCGCGTACGCAGGTGCACCGGTGCCGACGAAGAAGAAGCGGCAGCGTGGGCCGCTGCGGATGATCGTGCCGACGGCGCTGATCGCCGCGCTCGCATCCTCGGGGATCACCGTCGCGGCCCTGCAGGCCACCTCCTCACCGGCCGCGGGCGGCACCACCCAGGTGAACACGGTGGTGCAGGGCAGCCCGGCCAATCCGGACTGGACCCAGACCGCCAAGGTCGCCGCTCCGTCGGTGGTCTCGATCGCGGTCCAGGGCCGCACCGGCAGCGCCGAGGGCTCCGGGGTGATCTACGACCGCTCCGGCAACATCGTCACCAACAACCATGTGGTGAACGGGGTCGGCGCCGGTGCCCAGCTGCAGGTCACGCTCTCCAACTATCAGGTCTATGCGGCCACCCTGGTCGGCAGCGATCCCTCCACCGACCTGGCGGTGATCAAACTGCAGAACCCGCCGGGTGACCTGCAGCCGATCGCGCTCGGGGACGCCAACAACCTGACGGTGGGTCAGCCGGTGATGGCGCTCGGCAACCCGCTCGGGCTGTCCGAGACCGTGACCACCGGGATCGTGTCGGCCCTGGATCGTCCGGTGATCACCCAGCAGCAGTCCGGTGGCAACAGCCCGCTGAGCGGCGGTACGCCGCAGCAGGCGGTGACCAATGCCATCCAGACCAATGCCGCGATCAACCCGGGCAACTCCGGCGGCGCGCTGGTCGATGTCTCCGGCAAGCTGATCGGGATCACCTCGTCGATCGCCAGCCTGGGTTCCAGTCAGGGGACCTCCGGCAACATCGGCATCGGGTTCGCGATCCCGGTCAACCAGGTCCGTTCGGTCGCCGACCAGCTGATCAGCGGCGGCACCGTCCAGCAGGCCTATCTCGGGGTCTCCTCGACCGATGCCACGGCCAAGGTCGATGCGAGCTCGTTCTCCGGGGCGGGCGTACGCCAGGTGGTCTCCGGATCGCCGGCCGACCAGGCCGGAATCCGGGTCGGTGATGTGATCCTCGGCATCGATGAGGACACCGTGCCCAACTCCGAGGCGCTGATCGCCCAGGTCCGGGAGCGCAACGTCGGCGACCGGGTGACCCTCAAGGTCGCCCGCGGCACCTCCACCGTCGAGGTCCCGGTCACCCTGGCCGCGGGGCAGTGATCCGGCCTGACTCCTCGCTGCGATCCATCGAACCTTGAGTGCACCCGTCGCTGCCTCCAGCACGCGATGAATACCTGCAGGATTCGATGGATCGCGACGTCGGGGAAGGACCGACCCTCAGCCGTACCGCTCCGCGAAGTTCCGCAGCACGGCGGGGGCGTGCTCGACGTTGGCCGCCTGCGCCTCGTTCACCAACCGGTCCAGCTCGTTGGGTTCGAAATAGCCGTGGTTCCGGTACGCCGCCAGCCGGGAGATCAGCCCGGCCGCGTCCAGCTCGGGGTGGAACTGGGTCGCGTAGAGGTTCGTGCGGATCCGGAACATCTGCACCGGGCAGGGGCCTGAGGTCGCCAGCAGCACGCCGTTCGGCGGCAGCGTGCGGACCGCCTCCTTGTGCCCGACGAAGGCGTCGAACTCCAGGGGCAGTCCGGCACAGATCGGGTCGGCCGCGCCCTCCTCGGTGAGGGTGATGTGGCTCGCGCCGGGCGGCTCGCCATAGGTGCGGTCGATGGTCGCACCCTGGTGCGCGCCGAGCGTACCGATGCCGTAACAGGCGCCGAAGAAGGGAAGATCGCGCGCCACGATCTCATCGAGCAACCGGCCGAGGTCGGCCTCCACCCGGCGCTGCACCGCCGACTTGATCTCGATCGGGTCGGAGGAGTTGAACGGGCTGCCACCGGTGATGATGCCGGCATACCGATCCAGGTCGATCGCCGGCAGCGGTGCCTGCTCCACCCGCAGCCAGTCCAACCGGGACTCCGGCAATTGGCAGAAACGCCGTACTGCTTCGAATTCCTCGGTCGCGATGTCGTCCTCGGCACGGGTGCCGAGGAACAGGAAGGGGCGGCTCATCCGGTCACGACTTGCCGGTGGGCGGGTCGACGAGCTGGCAGGTCAGGCGCGCGGTGGCGATCCGCCGGCCCCCGTCGTCGGTGAGCACGATCTCGTGCGAGGTGACCCGGCGGCCCAGCGACAGCGGCGTCGCCACCCCGGTCACCCAGCCCTCGCGCGCGGAGCGGTGGTGGGTGGCGCTGATGTCGACCCCCAGGGCGACTTTGCCCAGCTCCATGCCGTGCGCGGTGGCCGCGAGCGACCCCAGCGACTCCGCCAGCACACAGGTGGCACCGCCGTGCCAGAACCCCATCGGCTGGGTGTTCCCCTCGACCGGCATCCGGCCCACGGTGCGGTCGGGGGAGATCTCGAGCACCTCCAGGCCGACGCGCTCGTCCATCGCGTTGCGCAGCTGCAGGTACCAGTCAGGAAGGGTGTTCACCGGGGCAGCCTATGTGGTGGGCCGCTCCGCCAACCACTTCTGGATCACCGCGGTGTCCTCACCGCCGAGACCCTGTTCGGTGAGGTCGTCGAAGGCATCCAGCAACCGGTCGCCCTGCAGGGTCGCGGTGCCGGTCCGCCGGGCCTCGTCCAGGTAGGCCTTCAGGTCCTTGATCCACAGGTACGCCGCCCCGGAGACCGAGTAGTCCTTGGCCGCGTACCGGGGGCCCTTGTCCGCCAGGATCGTCGATCCGGCGTACCCGCCCTGCAGCAGGTCGAACAGCATCCCGACATCCAGGCCGGCGCGCTCGGCGACCACCGACGCCTCCGCGATCGCGGCGATGTTGGCCGCGCAGATCAACTGGTTGCAGGCCTTGGCCACCTGGCCGGCGCCGAGCCCGCCGAGGTGCACCGGCCGGCCGGTCAGTTCCAGCACCGGCAGCGCCCGCGCCACCGGCTCGTCGTCCCCGCCGACCATGATCGACAGGGTGCCGGCCACCGCGCCGCGTTCGCCGCCGGAGACCGGTGCGTCGATCACCCGGAGCTGCCCGTCGGTGGCGATCCGGAACTGCTGGTCCAACCGGCGTACCCCGTCCGGGGCCACGGTCGAGCAGACCACCAGCACCATCGGATGGTCGACCCCGGCGAGCAGGCCGTCCGGCCCCTCGGCCAGCTCGGCGATCTGCGGCAGGTCGGGCACCATCACCAGCACCACATCGCTGGCCGCCGCCACTTCCCGTGGGGTGTCCACCCAGATCGCGCCGCCGTCGATCAGTTCGTCCGCGCCGTCCCGGCTGCGGTTGCTGATCGTCAGCGGGGCCCGGCCCGCCAGCCCGGTCAGGATGTGGCCTGCCATCGGCCGGCCCATCACGCCGAGTCCGATGAAGCCGACCCGGGGGAGAGAGGTGGTGGGCATCGTTGCTCCTCACGGTGGGATGGTCCAAGAATCGCAGTTCGATATGTTGAACTGGGTTCAGCATAGTGTTACGGTCAGCGTATCGCGCACCGGGGCGCGAACAGACCCTTTCGGAGACAACCCATGAGCAACGACGCTTCCACCGCGGCGGGTCGGTCGATGACCGACGAGGAGTACGCCCACAATCTGCGCCGCGCCACGCTGGCCAGCTCGATCGGCAGCGCGCTGGAGTACTACGACTTCGCCCTCTACGGCCTGGCCGCCGCCCTGATCTTCGGCAAGCTGTTCTTCCCCGCGCTCGGCACCAATGCCGCACTGATCGCCTCCTTCGCCACCCTGGGCGTCGGCTTCGTGGCCCGCCCGATCGGTGGCCTGATCTTCGGCTCCCTGGGTGACAAGATCGGCCGCAAGTGGGTGCTGATGGTCACCATCGCGCTGATGGGTGGTGCCTCCACCCTGATCGGCCTGCTGCCGACCGCGGACCAGCTCGGCAGCGCCGGCTGGATCGCCCCGGTGCTGCTGGTCATCCTGCGGCTCGCCCAGGGCCTCGGCGCCGGCGCGGAGCAGGCCGGTTCCACGGTGCTGATGTCCGAGTACGCCCCGCGCAAGCAGCGCGGCTTCTTCGCCGCCCTGCCGTTCATCGGCATCCAGGCCGGTACGCTGCTGGCCGCCGGTGTGTTCTGGCTGGTCACCCAGGCCCCCAACGACGTCATCGAGGGTTGGCTGTGGCGGGTGCCGTTCCTGATCTCGATCGTGCTGATCGCCGTCGCCGTCTGGATCCGGGCGCGGCTCAAGGAGACCCCGACCTACATCGAGCTGGAGAAGCACGAACAGGTCGCCGACCACCCGATCCGCGAACTGCTGCAGACCTCCAAGCGCAACGTGCTGATCGGCATCGGTCTGCGGATGGCCGAGAACGGCGGCTCCTACATCTACTCCAACCTGGCCGTCTCCTTCATGGTGCTGATGGGGGTCAACAAGTCCTGGGGCCCGGTGGCGGTCGCCTGCGCCTCGGCGATCGGCATCTTCACCGTCCCGCTCACCGGCTGGATCTCCGACCGGGTCGGCCGCAAACCCGTCTACCGGGCCGGTGCGATCATCCTGCTGCTGCTCGCCTTCCCCGGCTGGTACCTGCTGAGCAAGGGCAATGCCGGCCTGGCGGTGCTGATCATCGCGCTCTCGATCGGCTTCGGCGTGAACAGCATGCTCGGCCCGCAGTGCGCCCACCTGCCCGAACTCTTCGGCGCCCGGCACCGCTACATCGGCGTCGCCGTCTCCCGCGAGTTCTCCGCCATCCTGGCCGGCGGCCTCGGCCCGTTCATCGGCGCCTGGCTGCTCGCCACCACCAACAACGCCTGGTGGCCGGTGGCGACCTATGTCGCGGCACTCTGCGTGATCACCCTGATCTCGACCTTCATCACCCCCGAGACCGTGCACCGCGACGTCACCAGGAACGAGGACGCCTTTCCCGGTGAGGATCGCTTCGCCGGCCTGGAAACCCAACGCTGACAAGAGAACTTCAGGAGTGCCTGCGATGAATCTGTTCGACGTCACCGGCCGGCTGGCCCTGGTCACCGGCTCCTCCCGCGGACTCGGGCTGGCGCTCGCCACCGGGCTCGCCGACGCCGGCGCCCGGGTGGTGCTGCACGGCCGTGGCGGGCCGGCACTGGCCCGGGCCCGGGACGCGGTGGCCGAGCGCGCCGGCGCCCCGGTGCCGGTGGTGGAGTTCGACGTCACCGACGCCGCCGCCGTCCGCACCGGGATCGAATCGCTGATCGCCGAACACGGCGTACCGGACATCCTGGTCAACAATGCCGGCGTCCAGCGCCGCGCACCGATCACCGAGTTCGCCACCGACGACTGGGACGAGGTGATCGCCACCAACCTGAACAGCGCCTTCTACGTCAGCCGACCGATCGCCCGCGCGATGGCCGAGCGCGGGTCGGGCAAGATCATCAACATCGGCTCGGTGCAATCGATGTTGGCCCGCCAGACGATCGCCCCCTATTCGGCGTCCAAGGGCGGGCTGGTGATGCTGACCAAGGGGCTGGCCGCCGACCTGGCCCGCTCCAACATCCAGGTCAACGCGATCTCCCCGGGCTACTTCGCCACCGAGATGAACACCGCACTCTGGCAGGATCCGGAGTTCGACGCCTGGGTGCGGCAACGCACCCCCGCCCAGCGCTGGGGCAAGGTGGAGGAGCTGATCGGTACGCTGCTCTATCTGGCCTCCGATGCCTCGGCATTCGTGTCCGGCCAGAACATCTTCGTCGATGGTGGCATGACCTCGGTCGTGTGAACCACCGCCGAAAAACCAAGCAGGACAGGAGAATCGCGTGAAGGCCCTGGTCATCCACGGCAAGCAGGACGCTCGCATCGAGGAGCTGCCGGACCCCGAACCCGGCCCCGGCCAGGTGCGGCTGAAGATGGCGTACGCGGGCATCTGCGGCTCGGACCTGCACTACTTCTATGACGGTGCGGTCGGTGCCTTCACCGTGGTCGAACCGCTGGTACCCGGCCACGAGGTCGCCGGCGTGGTCGACCTCGACCCATCCGGGAAGCTCGCCCCGGGGACACCGGTGACCGTCCATCCGGCCACCTTCGGCGACCCCGTGCCCGGGCTGGACGACGAGCCGCAGCTGTGGCCGAACGGTGCCTACCTGGGCAGCGCCTCCACCAACCCGCACACCCAGGGCGGGATGAGCGAGTTGAAGCTGGTGGACGCCTCGATGATCCGGGTGCTGCCCGAGGGTTTGCCGCTGCGCCGGGCCGCGCTCGCCGAACCGCTCGGGGTCGCGCTGCACGGGATCCGCGTCGCCGGTGGCGTCGCCGGGAAATCGGTGCTGGTCTCCGGGGCCGGCCCGATCGGCCTGCTCGCTGCCGCGGCCGCGCTCGCCGAGGGGGCCGCCGAGGTGATCTGCTCCGATGTGCTGCCCGGACCGCTGGAGCGGGCCCGCGCGCTCGGTGTGCACGGTGTGCTGCGTGCCGGCATCGACGAACTGCCCGGTGAACACTTCGACGTGGTGCTCGAATGCGCCGGCGTACCCGCCGCCGTGAACGCCGCGATCGGATCCCTCAAACGCCGTGGAATCCTTGCCCAGATAGGAATGCTGGCCGCCGGTGGCGTACCCATCGAGATGGCCACCGTGGTCTCCCGGGAGTTGCAGCTGCGCGGCTGCTTCCGGTTCGCCGACGAGATCGACGCCGCGATCGAGATGCTGGCGGCGAACCCGTCGATCGAGCAGGTGATCACCCACGAGGTCGAGCTCGCCGATTCGCTGGCCGGGTTCGGCACCGCCAGGGACTCCGACAGCTCCGGCAAGGTGCTTGTCCGTCTGAGCGGAGGTGAGCAGCGGTGAGCGCCAGCGACCGGTTGCGGGTGTTCATCGCCACCCCGCTGACCCCGGAGAACTGCGAGCTGCTGGTCGAGCTGGAGCCGCGGATCGACCTGGTGGTCGAGCAGGAGCTGCTGCCACCGATGCGCTGGGTCGGTGACCACGACGGCGACCCTGCTCACACCCGCACCCCCGAACAGCAGGCCCGCTTCGACCGGCTCTGCGATCAGGCCGAGGCGCTCTACGGCATCCCGGACACCGACCCGGCCGCGCTGGCCCGGACCGTGGCCGCGAACCCCGGGCTGCGCTGGGTGCACACGATGGCCGCCGGTGGCGGCGCCCAGCTCCGCGCCGCAGGGCTGGCCGAGGAGGACCTGCAGCGGATCGCGTTCACCCGCTCCAGCGGGCCGCACGCCCGGACCCTGGCCGAGTTCGCGCTCTTCGGCATCCTGGCCGGTGCCAAGGACCTGCCCCGGTTGCGGGCCCAGCAGGACGCCCGGCAGTGGACGGGCCGCTGGGTGATGCGCGCGGTCTTCGACCTGACCGTGCTGATCCTGGGCACCGGGGCCATCGGCGCCGAGACCGCCCGGTTGTTCTCCGCCCTGGGCGCCCGGGTGATCGGGGTGAACCGCAGTGGCCACCCGGTCGACGGGTTCGATGCGGTCGTCCCGACCGATCGGATCGTCGAGGCGGCGGCGCAGGCCGATGCGCTGGTCAACACCCTGCCGCAGTCCGACGGCACCACCGGCATCGTCTCCGCCGAGGTGCTCGACGCACTCGGTCCGGATGCACTGCTGGCCTCCACCGGCCGCGGCACCGCGATCGACGAGCCGGCCCTGGTCGCGGCGCTCGCCGACGGCCGGGTCGGGTTCGCCGCCCTGGATGTGTTCGCGGTCGAACCGCTGCCGGCGGATTCGCCGCTGTGGGGGATGGCCAACGTGCTGATCGCCCCGCACACCGCGGCCCTGCACGGCAACGAGGACCGGCTGATCGCCGAACTCTTCGCCGAGAACGCGCGCCGGCTGCTGGACGGCGAGGAGCTGCTGAACCGCATCGACACGAAGACCTTCGTCTGATGAGTGCGCCGGCGGTCACCCGGGCCGCGGCCATCCTCGGTTCGCTGGCGGACGAGGGTCCGCTGACGCTCACCGAGATCGCGCGCGTCCACGGCCTGGCCAAGTCCTCCACGCTCAATCTGTGCGTCGCCCTCGAGGAGGCCGGGCTGGTCCGGCGTACCCCCGAGGGTGCCTGGACGCTCGGTCGGCGCACCGTGGAGCTCGGCGGGGCATACGTGCGTGGCTTCGACGTGGTACGCGAGTTCTACGACTTCACCGCCAGCCACCCGGTGCTGAGCCACGAGCTGCTGCAGCTGGTGCTGCGGCACCAGCGCGATGTCGTCTATCTGGCCCGGCACGAGGGCCGGGCGCCGCTGCCGCTGTCGGCGAGCATCGGGGACCGCTTCCCGGCCTCGGTGACCGCGGTCGGGACCGCGCTGCTGGCCCGGCTCGACGACACCGAGATCCGGCGGTTGTACGCCGAACCGCACAGTCTGGCGATCTGGACCGAGCGGTCACCGACCAGTGTCGAGGCGTTGCTGGAGAAGCTGCACGCGACCCGGGAGCGGGGGTACGCCGTCGACGACCGGGAGACCCATCCGCAGGTCTACGGGGTGGCGATGGTGGTGCCGGCCCGGCGGGCCGGTGACGAACCGTTCTCGGTCGGTTGCTCGCTGATGCTGCCGACCCTCACCGAGGAGCAGCTGATCAGCGCCCGGGAGGGACTCGCCGAACTGCGGGACCACCTCGCGGCACCCCTGGAGATGCGCGGCTGACGGACTGTCGGCCGATCCCAGTAGGCTCGGCCTCGTGCCGACCAAGAAGACGACCGACCCCGCGGCGACCGCCGCCGACGCCCCGCAGACCGCTGAGGAGCGCCCCCAGCGGTTGCTGCTGATCGATGGTCACTCGGTGGCCTATCGCGCGTTCTTCGCGCTCCCGGTGGAGAACTTCGCCACCCGGACCGGCCAGCACACCAATGGCGTCTTCGGTTTCACCTCGATGCTGATCAATGTGCTGCGCGATGAGCAGCCGACCCACATCGCGGTCGCCTTCGACGTGTCCCGGCAGACCTTCCGCTCCGAGATGTTCACCGACTACAAGGCCAACCGGTCGGCCTCGCCCGATGAGTTCAAGGGCCAGGTCGAGCTGGTCAAGCAGGTGCTCGACGCGCTCAACATCGTGCACGTCCAGGTCGAGGGTTACGAGGCCGACGACATCATCGCCACCCTGGCCACCACCGCCCCGGAGGAGGGGTTGGAGGTGCTGATCTGCACCGGTGACCGGGATGCGATGCAGCTGGTCACCGAGCGGGTCACGGTGCTCTATCCGCGCAAGGGGGTCTCCGATCTGGCCCGGATGACCCCCGATGCGGTGCTGGAGAAATATCTGGTCGCCCCCTCCCGATATCCGGAGCTCGCCGCGCTGGTCGGGGAGACCTCCGACAACCTGCCCGGGGTGCCCAAGGTCGGCCCGAAGACCGCCGCCAAGTGGCTCGGCGAGTGGGAGGGTCTGGACAACCTGCTGGAGCACGCCGAGCAGATCAAGGGGGTGGCCGGCAACAATCTGCGGGAGAATCTGGAGCAGGTGCGGATGAACCGCCGGGTCAATGCGCTGATCCGCGATCTGCCGCTGCCGGTCACGATCAGCGACCTGGTCCGCCGGGACTGGAACCGGGAGGCGACCCACGAGCTGTTCGATGCGCTGGAGTTCCGGGTGCTGCGAGACCGGCTGCTGGAGACCCTGCCGCCGGAGGAGACCGAACCCGAGGGTGGCTTCGAGGTCACCGGGGTCGCGCTGGGGCCCGGTGAGCTGGCCGACTGGCTGACCGAGCACGCGAGTGGTGGCAAGCGCACCGGGGTCGACGTGGTCGGCCACTGGGCCGCGGGCACCGGGGATGTCGCCGGCATCGCGCTGGCCTCCATCGACGGGGCCGCGGCCTGGGTCGAGGCGGCCGACCTGGGTCCCGATGACGAGCGGGTGCTGGCCGAGTGGCTCGCCGACCCGCAGCGGTTGAAGGCGATGCACGACGCCAAGGGCCCGCGGCTGGCGCTCTGGGCGCGGGGCTGGGAGTTCAACGGTCTGGACTGTGACACCCAGCTGGCCGCCTACATCCTGCGGCCCGATCAGCGCACCTTCGACCTCGGCGACCTGGCGATCCGGCACCTCAAGCGGGAGCTGAAGGTCGAGCAGACCGGGGCCATCGACGACGGCGCCCAGGACGCACTGTTCGCCGAGCCGGGTGCCGACGATCAGGCACAGCAGGCGGCGATGGTGCGGGCCCGGGCGGTGATCGACCTGGCCGAATCGCTGGACGACGAGCTGGCCGAGCGGCACCAGTCCGATCTGCTCACCGGGGTGGAGCTGCCGCTGCAGGAAACCCTGGCCACGATGGAGAAGCTCGGCATCGCGGTCGATGTGGACCAGCTCGAGGCGCTGGAGTCGCACTTCGACACGCAGGTCACCGAGGCCGCCGACCAGGCCTACGAGGTGCTCGGCAAGCAGATCAACCTGGGGTCGCCGAAACAGCTCCAGGTGGTGCTCTTCGACGAGCTGGAGATGCCGAAGACCCGGCGTACCAAATCGGGCTGGACCACCGACGCTGACGCCCTGCAGGGGCTGTACGCCAAGACCGAGCACCCGTTCCTGGCACATCTGCTCGCGCACCGGGACGCGATCCGGTTGCGGCAGACCGTCGACGGGCTGTTGAAGTCGGTGGCCGACGACGGCCGGATCCACACCACCTATCTGCAGACGATCGCCGCGACCGGGCGGCTGTCCAGCACCGAGCCGAACCTGCAGAACATCCCGATCCGCACCGAGCAGGGCCGCCGGATCCGGGAGGCTTTCGTTGTCGGCAAGGGATTCGAGACCCTGCTCACCGCCGACTACTCGCAGATCGAGATGCGGATCATGGCGCACGCCTCGGCCGATGAGTCGCTGATCGAGGCGTTCCGCTCCGGCAAGGACTTCCACACCGTCACCGCGTCGAAGGTCTTCGACACCCCCGCCGATCAGGTCACCGGTGAGCAGCGCGCGAAGATCAAGGCGATGAACTACGGCCTGGCCTACGGGCTGAGTGCCTACGGGCTGAGTCAGCAGCTCGGCATCGAGGTGTCCGATGCGAAGGCGCTGATGGAGGAATACTTCGAGGAGTTCGGCGGGGTCCGCGACTACCTGCAGGGGCTGGTCAAGGAAGCTCGCCGCACGGAGTACACCGAGACCATCCTGGGGCGCCGGCGATACCTGCCGGACCTGATGAGCTCGAACCGGCAGCGTCGCGAGATGGCCGAGCGGATGGCGTTGAACGCGCCGATCCAGGGCTCGGCCGCCGACATCATCAAGGTCGCGATGCTCGATGTGGAATCGCAACTGCGCAAGGAGAAGCTGGCTTCGCGGATGCTGCTCCAGGTGCACGACGAGCTGGTGCTGGAGGTCGCGCCGGGGGAGCGGGACCGGGTCGATCAGCTGGTCCGCGACAAGATGGGCCACGCGGTCGAGCTGACCGTGCCGCTGGATGTCTCGGTGGGCACCGGGCACTCCTGGCACGAGGCCGCGCACTGATCGTTCGGATGTGATCGACGATGGAGGGGTGGCAGCTGCGCCGGCCGGTACGCCGGCTCGAGGCCCGCGACGGGCGACGCCCGGGCCGGCAGTGGCCACACACCATCCCGGCGGTCCGACAACTGCTCACCGAGGGGCTGGAGTTCGACCAGGCGACGGTGCTGGTCGGGGAGAACGGCACCGGCAAGTCGACGGTGCTGGAAGCGATCGCCGGGGCGTACGGGCTGAACGTCGAAGGCGGGTCGACCGGACACCAGCACCGGACCATCGCCACCGAATCCGCGCTGGCCGGTGAGCTGCAGCTGGTCCGCGGTGCCGGTGCCGGCCGGGAGGGTTTCTTCCTGCGGGCCGAGACCATGCACGGCCTCTACAGCTATCTGCAGCAGGCCGGTGGCTCCCACTACCACGACCGCAGCCACGGCGAATCCTTCCTGTCGGTGATCGAGGAACGCTGTTTCGACCGGCTCGGCAATCCGCAACCGGGGTTGTATCTCTTCGACGAGGTGGAATCCGCGCTCTCCTTCGACTCGTCGTTGCGGGTGTTGGCGCTGCTGCTCGACCTGCTCACCGAGGACAGCGTGCAACTGGTGCTCGCCACCCACTCGCCGGTGCTCGCCGCGCTGCCCGGTGCCACCATCCTCGAGTTCGGGGATGACGGGATGCAGCCGACGGACTGGGCCGATCTCGAACTGGTGGTCAACGAGAAGGCGTTCCTGGCCGACCCGCGACGCTTCCTGCGTCACCTGGATCCCTAGGCGTGGTGGGCTTCGGCCGAGGCACTGGCCCCGCCGTTGTTCATACTGTGCGGCATGGCAGGGGACTGGAGCGGTTGGCTGTGGACCAGTGAATACGGTCGCGACCGGATGCTGCGCGATGAGGTGGACCAGGCGAGCGCGTCCGCTGCCGCGGCGCATTCCCGGAATGCGCGGCTGCGCAGCGAGTTGTCGCAGATCCGGGGCAGCCTCGAACAGCGCATCGAGGCGTTGAGCCGCGCCTTCGACGCCTATGTCGAACTCGGTGATGTGCGCGAGCAGCTGGCCGCCTTCCCCGACACCTCGCAGGCGCGGGTGCGGGCCCTGCGCGCATTCGACACGCTGCGCGCCGGCGGTGTTCCCGAACCGTTGTCCCATGGCGAGGGCGACTACTGGCTGACCCATGGAATGAATGCGCTGATCGCCCGGGTGGGTGGTTCGGCCGACGCCGCTGCCGAAACGCGGGCCGCGGAGCTGGGCGGCGCCGAGTTCGACACCTTCTGGGTCTGCGCCCTCGGCGCCCTCGGACACGGCGAGCAGGCGACCGGGCGCCTCGACCGGGTGCTGACCAATGACGGCACCTTCAATCCCGCCCAGCTCCAGATCTTCCGGTTGTTGATGCTCGGCGGTTACGGGCCCGAACCCGCACTGGAGGCGTTGCGACCCGCACTGGAGCGGGAGTCGGCCGAGACCTGGCGCGACTGGCTGACCGGCCGCGATGGCGACCCGGTTCGTGGCCTGGCACGGCTCTGGGACGGTGCGGCACCGGTGCCGACCGACGAGCCGATCCCGGCCGGCGAGTCGATGCAGGCCGGGAAGCCGGTGCAGGCCGGGAAGCCGGCGCAGGCCGGGAAGCCGGAGGCGGACCCGGTCGGTCAGGCGCGGACCGAGGTGGCCGCGGTGGTCACCGAGCTGATCGGCCGCGGTCAGGGGGAGGAGGGGTTGCTGGTGGCACGGATCCGCGAACTGCGGCGGACCGTCGAGTCACCCCTGGCCCGCACCGCGGCCTCTGCCCGGGTGGCCAGCGTGTCGGTCGGTGAGGCCGTCCGTCAGGCGTTGCGCGATCCCGACTGCACCGCCGTTGCCGACCGCGACCTGCTCCGTCTCGCCCGCGGCCCGCTGCTGGAGCTCGTCGAGGCGGGCACCGTGGTGCCCGAGATCAAACCGGCGGTCCGGGAGGCGAGGACGCATGGTCTCTCGGTGCCGGTGAGTGCCACCGGGCCGGATGCCACCAGACTGGACCGGGCGCACCAGAGTCTCGTCGACCGGGTGCCCGCCTCCCATGCGGTGCCGATCGGGATCGGGGCCGCCGCAGTGCTGGTCCTGGCGGTCGTGCTGTTCGTCGTGGGGCCGGCTCCCGCGGGGCTGGTGCTGCTCCTGCTCGGTCTCGGTGTGGCCGGTTATGCGTGGGCGCGCGCGGTGTCCCGGCGTCGGGGGTTGCAGTCCGTCGAGGACGGGCGCGCGGCGCTGGGGCGGGAGATCGGTGACGTGCAGCGGCGGATGGCCGAGACCGATGAGGCCGCGCGGGACGAGGCACGCCGCAGGGCGGCGACCGCCGAGCGACTCCGCGCCGAGTTGCAGGCCGCCGCGGACCGGCCGCTCGCGGGGTACCTCGAACCCTAGGCTGAGGGTCATGGACGCTCCCGCGGAGATGCTGCTGATCGGTCTGGACGAGTTCACCGACACCCTGGCCCGGGTGACCGACCCGGAGGCGCCCAGCCCCTGCGAGGGATGGCGGGCGGTCGACGTGGCCGGGCACGTCGTCGGCACGATGGGCAAGGTCGTCGCCCTGGTCAGCGACGGCGAGGTCGGTGACAGCCCGACCGATCCGGAGCAGGTCGGGCTCACCCCGGTGACGATGATGGCGCGCTGGGGGGAGCGGGCCGAGCAGGTGCGGAACGCGCTGGCGGTGGCGGATCTGGATGTCGAGCGTCAGACCAGTTACGGCCGCGGCCCGGTCGGTCGCCAGCTGCTGCTGCCAGCCAGCGACCTCGCCATCCATATCTGGGATCTGGCCGCCTCCCAGGGCGAGCGCCGGGAGCTGCCGCAGGAGCTGCGGGACTTCCTGCGGGCCGGGGTGGAGCGGATCCCGCCGGAGCGGATGCGCGCGCCGGGCATGTTCGGGCCCGAGACCACCCCGCCGGCCGATGCGAACGACACCGAGCAGATCATGGCCTTCCTGGGGCGTACCGTGCCCCGCTGACGCACCGGTTGCGCCCGGTGGTTGAGTTGGGCCATGGCAGAAACGGTTGCAGATCAGTTGGTGGCCCAGCTCCGCGAAGCCGGCGTACGCCGGATCTACGGGATCGTCGGGGACAGCTTGAATCCGGTGGTCGATGCGGTACGCCGCACGGGCGGGTCGAAGAAGGGTGGGATCGACTGGATCCACGTCCGCCACGAGGAGGGCGCGGCCTTCGCCGCCGGTGCGGACGCCCAGCTCACCGGGGAACTGGTGGCCTGCGCGGGATCCTGCGGGCCGGGCAACCTGCACCTGATCAACGGGCTCTACGACGCGAACCGGTCCGGGGCACCGGTGGTCGCGATCGCGAGCCACATCCCGACCGCCCAGATCGGCGAAGGGTACTTCCAGGAGACCCACCCGGACCGGCTGTTCACCGAGTGCTCGGTCTATTCGGAGCTGATCTCCACCCCGACCCAGGCGCCGCGGGTGGTCGCCTCCGCGATCCGGCACGCGGTCGCCGGCCCCGGTGTCGCGGTGGTCACCCTGCCCGGTGATGTGGCCGACGAACCGGTGGCGGCCAAGGCGCCCGCCTATGTGGCGGTGCAGCCCGGCGTACTCACCCCGCCGCCGGAGGCGCTGCAGGCGCTCGCAGACGCCATCAACTCCGTGGACCGGGTGGCGCTGTTCGTCGGCGCCGGGATCGCCGGGGAGCATGATGCCGTCGTCGCGCTGGCCGACATCATCGGGGCGCCGATCGGGCATTCCCTGCGTGGCAAGGAACATATCCAGTTCGACAACCCCTTCGACGTCGGCATGACCGGGTTGCTCGGTTACGGTGCCGCGGCGGCCGGGATGGATGATGCGCAGCTGCTGGTGATGCTCGGCACCGACTTCCCCTACGACCAGTTCCTGCCCGATGTGACCACCGCCCAGGTGGACCGCGACGCCAGCGTGATCGGGCGGCGGACCTCGGTGGACCTGCCGGTGCACGGTGACGTCGGGCCGACCCTGCGCGGGTTGCTGCCGTTGCTGAAACCGAAGAAGAGCCGGCGTTTCCTGGAGAAGACGCTGAAGCGGCACGACGACCTGATGAACAAGGCGGTGGGGGCGTACACCCGCAAGGTCGAGAAGATCAAGCCGATCCATCCCGAGTACGCCGCCTCGGTGCTGGACAAGGTGGCTGCGAAGGATGCGGTGTTCACCGCCGACACCGGGATGTGCAATGTGTGGAGCGCGCGCTACATCAACCCGCTGGGTTCGCGGAAGATCCTCGGTTCGTTCCTGCACGGGTCGATGGCGAATGCGCTGCCGCAGGCGATCGGGGCGCAGTTCGCCGAGCCCGATCGACAGGTGATCTCGATGTCGGGGGACGGCGGATTGTCCATGCTGCTTGGCGAAATGCTGACCGTGGCGATGTACCAGCTGCCGCTGAACGTCGTGGTGTTCAACAACTCGACGCTCGGCATGGTGAAGCTGGAGATGCTGGTGGACAAGCTGCCGGACTTCGGTGTGGACGTGCCACCGGTCGACTATGCGGCCATCGCGCGGGCGATGGGCTGGCATTCGGTGCGGGTCGAGGATCCACGCGAGTTGGAGCAGGCGTACGCCGAGGCATTCGCGCACCGCGGGCCGTCACTGGTGGATGTGGTGACCGATCCGATGGCGCTGTCTATCCCGCCGAAGATCACCTCGGCGCAGGTGTTCGGCTTCGCCACCGCGATGAGCAAGATCGTGCTCAACGGTGGCGCGGGCGAGGCGGTGTCGATGGCGCGGTCGAACCTGCGGAACGTGCCGCGCTAGTCGCCGTCTTGCCGACTGGGAGGTGTGAGCCGCAGGTGGCGGCGGATCATGTACCTGGCATAGATGATGCCAGGTACCGCGAAGGCGAAGCACAGCAGGGATTGCGGGAACCCCGGGGTTGCAGCGGTGGGGATGCCGGTGCTGCCGGCGATGCCGAAGGCCAGCGCCAGGCTGGTGAGGATGGTGAGAGCGACAGCGTAGCGGGCGGGCCGCGCCCCGAATCGTTCGCCCCCGTTGCGGGTGAACAGGACGTCGGCCGCCTCCCAGAATCTCAGGCGTGGGACCCAGAGGGCGACCAGGGAGCCACCCGCCAGGACCATCAGGGCGATGCTCGTCAGCGTGAGGATGAGTGCGGATTCTGAGTCCAGCAGGAGTGCCCAGGTCATCAGGAGCACCGCGAGCAGGTGGAACAGCGCCCACAACCCGATCGCCATCGGGCGCCGGCGGGGCGGCTCGACGATCTCCTCGACCTCTGGTTCCGGTTCCAGGTTCGGGATCAGATCCGGTTCCTCGGGTTCGGGGCCGGGATAGGCCGGCCATCCGTTCTGCTCGTTCATCGGCAGCACGGTAACCAGCCGACGGGTCAGGCGTTGTCCGGTCGGGCAGCGTTGTCCGGTCGGCCAGCGGTGGCCGGGCGGGTACGGCGGAGGTGGCGGATCACCACGTACCAGCCGAAGATGAGTCCGGGCAGCCCCGATATCGCCGGCCCGGTCACATCGTTCAGCCCTGGCGGGGTGCCCCGGGGCGCGGCGATTCCGGTGGGGTCGGCGTACACCGTGACTCGCTCGTTCAGGTCCCGCTCGGGGCTGTAGAGGCGCACCCGGTGGGGGCGGCCGTCGCCGAGGTCGATGGTCGCCTCCCGGGTGTAGCCAGCACTTGAGGGCCACGCGCGCTCAGCGGTCAGCACCGTGGCCTCGGTCGGCCGCAGGACCGTCAGCGCGTACAACTCGCTCAGACTCACCGACAACATGAACGGTGGCGCGACAACGAACACCGCCAGCAGGGCGTACAGGAGTGGCGCCTGTCCCTTGGGCTTCTTGTAGGTCCCCGGGGTCCGTCCGGGAGCTGGCACCCAGAGCCCGATGAGGAGTGCTGCGGCGACGATGGCGGCGATCAGGCCGATCACGACCAGCCAGGCCGGCGGGTCCGGTCTTCCCAGCACGTAGCCCATGGTCAAGCCGATGATCGTCAGATGGGTGACCAGCACCCAGGTCCGCACGGTACCCGGCTGCCGGCGTGGGGGATCGCTGATCACCTCGTCGGGATCGTCATCCTCATGGCGCGCCGAGTAGCTGGGCCACTCGCCTGGCTGGGGTTCGCTCATCAGGGGTGAATCGTAGTGTCTCGCGGGGTCGTCCTGGTTCTGACTCAGGGCGTGTGGAAGCTCGGCACCGGGCGGGTACGGCGCAGGTGGCGGATCACCACGTACCAGCCGAAGATCAGCCCGGGCAGCCCCAGCACCACCGGGCCGGCCACATCGATCGGCCCCTCCGTGTTGCCGCGCGGAGCGGCGAAACCGGGCGGATCGGTGCGCACGGTGACCCGCTCGTTCAGTTCCGGTCGCGAGCTCCCGAGGCGTACCTGGTGGGGTCTGCCGTCGCCGAGGTCGACGGTCGCCTGCCAGGTGTAGTTGTACTTCCCGGACTTCACCCGCTCGGCGGACAGCACGGTGGCCTCGGTGGGCCGCATCACCGTCAGCGTGTACAGGCTGCTCAGGCACATCGACAGCATCGCCGGTGGCGCGAGGACCATCACCATCAGCGCGGCCGCGCCGAATGACTTGCTGCCCTTGGACCTCTTGATCGTGCCCCTGACCCGGCCGGAGCGAGGGACCCAGAGGCTGTCGAGGCAGAGTGCGGCGGCGACGGTGGCGATCAGCCCGATCACCAGCAGCCAGATCGGCATGCCCGGTGCGCCTCGTAGGTAACCCACGGTCCAGCCGATGATGGTCAGGTGGAACAGCAGGATCCACGCCAGCACGCTGCCCGGTTTGCGGCGCGGGGGATCGCTGACGACGTCTTCGGACCTGTCATCCGCCCGGTACGCCGAGTACGCAGGCCATTCGCCTGGCTGGGGTTCGCTCATCAGGGCGAATCGTAGTGCGTGGCCGGTCCGTCAAGCGATGTCCCTCGCGTTCATCGAGTAGGTCGCGCAGCGAGCGTGTCGAGAGGTGCGGGGTGTGGTTCTCATCTCGACACGCTCGGCATTGCTCCGCTTCGCTGCGCATGCCGAGCTACTCGATGAGCGTGCGGAAACCTAGCTCTGGTTGGGAATCAGGGCAGGCTGGGACTCTGGCGGAGCCGGCTTCTTCGTCTCCTGCTTCGCCCTCTTCTGTTTCGCCGCGTCGGCCTGGTCGCGGGCTGCCTGACGTAGGTCGCGGAGGCGTTGGTTCTTGCGGGCGCGGCGGAGTCGCTCGCGTTCGCGGGCTTGGTCGGCTGCTTGTTCGGCTTCGGCCTGTTCCTTCTCCAGCTGGGCCTGGCCGTTGCACAGAGTGTCGCGAAGCAGCTTTTCGGTCCGGGAGAGCGAAGCCGCGGGATCGTTGATCAGGTGATCGGGTGGTGGGTGGTCCCAGGTGCCGTGGGGCGTGAGCCAGGCTTCCTGCCCGGCGGGGGTTTTCCAGTGGAACACCCCTGAGGAGAGTTGTTCGATGAGGAAGCCGCCGTGGGTGACTGCGCGGTGCGGGGTTCGGGTCAGCGGTCCCAGATTGCTCGAGCTGGTTGGTCCGTCGGGTGCGGGGATGGTGTGGTCGAGGTCGATCCCGCGGCCGAACGCACTGCGATTCGATCGGGGGAACATCACATATCGGTCGCGCAGCTTCACCCGCTGGGCCAACTCATCCGAGGGTCGGTAGGTGTTGACCATCACCGGGGCGGCCAGGTCGATCACCGGTCGCACCTTCACGGTGCCACCGCACTGGGCGAGCAGCTCCTTCAAGTGCTGCAGGGTGACCGGCCCGAGCGCGTCGCCTTCACCACCACGGCGGTTGGCGAGGTCCTTCTGGTGGACGTGCAGGATCAGCTCCGCACCGTGACGGCACCGCTCGGAGGTGGGTGTGACGATCTCCCCGTGCTTGTTGACCACCTCACCCGTAGGCGTGACGGTGGCGCCGTCGAACAGTGAGGGTTGCAGGAGTTGCCGGGCCCGCTCGGGATGCGCGAGGTGCCCCAACGCTTCGGCGCGGAGCTCGTCACGGGAGGCCGCCGAGCCACCGGCCTTCAAGACGTCGGCGAGCCGGTCGAGGGTGCCGTTCAATTGGGCGGCGTCACCGGCGTCGAGGTTGGCGTAGAGGTCGGTGATGCCAGCGATGGTCCTGCTCGGGGTGAACTCCACGCGGCGCTGTTTCCTGGCGGCTTGCCGTTCGGCTTCCTTGTCGTCGTTGAGCATCAACGCGACCTGAGCCTCGGTCGTCGCGACCGCTCGCTTCGGGGTGAGGGGCACCAGGTGCAGTGACCAGAGGGAGTCGAATTCGCGGGCCTGGGTGAAGTTCAGCTGCAACGCGGCGCGGGTGATGTCGCGGGCGACCCAGACGGGGATGTCGCAGTCGAGGGTGGCCTGCCACAGGATCGGGTGCCGGTGGCGAAGGTTGAGCACGTCGGCGGTCCAGACCTGCGCGGTCTCCGGTGAGCAGCCCAGTGACATCGCGAGTTCGAGGTGGAAGAACTCGGTGATGCCGGGGGTACCGTCCGCGCCGGGGAACACGAGCTGTTCGCCGTGAAGGACGCGGGCGGTCAACTCGTCGGTGTGGGTGTTGAGTCCGGAGTAGGTGTCGCAGGCGGCGGCGATCGCGACCAGCCGGTGTGCTTCGGCCTGGGCGATGGTGTCGCTTTCGGCGCGGATCGCTGCGAAGACTTCGGCTCGTTTGTTGGTGGTCATCTGTGGTCACCTCCTCTCATCTGCTACATCCAACATTAGTCATAGTGTTCGAATAACTCAAGAGGTTTGAGGAGATCTTTTCGGGTTCATCTCGACACGGTCGCTGCGCGACCTACTCGATGAACGTGACGGGTCCTCGCTGCGCGACCTGCTCGATGAACGTGACGGGTCCTCGCTGCGCGACCTACTCGATGAACGTGAGGGCGTGCGGGGGTTCATCTCGACACGGTCGCTGCGCGACCTACTCGATGAACGTGGGGGGTCACTCCGCGGTCTGTTTGGCCCAGAGGTTGACGCCGGCGTCGACGGCGTCCTGGTCGATCTGCTTGAGTTCCTCGTCGCTGAGGTCGGTGTTGTTCAGAGCGTCGAGGGAGTTGTCGAGCTGGCGGACGCTGGAGGCGCCGACGACGAGCGAGGTCATCCGCGGGTCGCGGAGGGCCCAGACCAGGGCCAGCTGGGCGAGCGACTGGCCGCGGTTTTTCGCGATCTCATTGAGATTGCGGAGATGCTGCACGGTCTCATCGGTGATCATCGACTTCGACAGCGAACCGTCGCGGGAAGCCCGCGAACCCTCCGGGATGCCGTCCAGATACTTGTCGGTGAGCATGCCCTGGGCCAGCGCGGTGAACGCGATGCACCCCATGCCCTGCCGCTCCAGCTCGTCGAGCAGCGACGGCACCTCGGCATCCCCCTCGATCCAGCGGTTCAGCATCGAATACGACGGCTGATGGATCAGCAGCGGCGTACCCAGCTCACGCGCGATGTCGGCGGCCTCCTTGGTCTTCGCCGCCGAATACGAGGAAATCCCGATGTACAAGGCCTTTCCCTGGCGTACCGCATGGTCCAGTGCCATCATCGTCTGCTCGATCGGCGTCTCCGGGTCGAAGCGGTGGCTGTAGAAGATGTCCACATAGTCCAGGCCCATCCGCTGCAGCGACTGATCCAGGGAGGCCAGCACATACTTCCGCGAACCACCGCCCTGACCGTACGGCCCCGGCCACATGTCCCACCCGGCCTTGGTGGAGATCAGCAGTTCATCGCGATACGGCGCCAGATCCTGCCGCAACAGGGTGCCGAAGTTCACCTCGGCCTGGCCGTAGGGCGGCCCGTAGTTGTTCGCCAGATCGAAATGGGTGACCCCGCGATCGAAGGCCCGGCGGACGATGGCGCGCTGGGTCTCCATCGGCCGGTCGTCGCCGAAGTTCTGCCACAGCCCCAACGAGATCGCCGGGAGCTTCAGCCCCGACCGCCCGCAGAAGCGGTACTGCATGGTGTCGTATCGGTCCTCAGCAGCGAGATGGCTCATGGCCACAGGCTAGACCGGGCGCCACTCCAGCAACAGGTGGGTCCGCCGCTTCTCCGGTACGCCACTGCCGACGAGTGCGGCGACGGTCCGGTCGCCGGCCTGTTCGCGCAGCAGTGCCACCGTGCCGGGCAGCAGGATCGGCTTGCGGAACCAGACCCGCGCCCGACCCGGGCCCTCGGTCCGGACACCGAGCGCGGCCAGCACCCGCGCCGAGGACCACATGCCGTGCGCGATCGCCCGCGGGAACCCCATCGCCTTCGCGGTCAGCGGATGCAGATGGATCGGGTTCACATCACCGGAGACCGCGGCATAGCGACGCCCCAGATCGGCGGGCAGCCGCCACCGGGCCGACACCGGTCCATCCGGTACGCCCGGAGCCTGCGTTTGATCGGTGGTCCCCTCGGTCGCCTCGGTCGTACCGGACGGACGCCCGCGGTGCAGATAGCGGCTCCGTGACTCCCAGACCAGCTCACCGGCCAGCTCGGCCCGCGCCAGCAGATCGACGGTGGTGCCCTTCGGGTGGGGCGCCAGATTCGCTGCCTGGACGGCGATGTCGAGCCGATCGGCCGCCGACAGCGGCCGGTGCAGGGTCGACTCGTTCTCGATGTGCACCAGCCCCGGCAGCGGCAGTGGGAAGCTGCGGTCGGCCATCAGCTTCGCCTGCAGCGGGAACCCGACCAGATGCGGATAGGGGTGCGGCAACCGGTCGTTCACCGGATACCCGCAGAGCCGCTGGTAGGCGTACAGGTTCTCCCGGTCGATCTCGGCACCGGACAGTTCCAGCACCCGCTCCGGCAGGGTGCCCGACCCGCCGGGCCGACCCTTGGCGGTGAGCGCCCCGCGCAGGATCTCCCTGCCCAGGTTGGGTTTCTCGGCGACCACCTCGGCCGTCGCGGATCCGCTCATGCGCCGACCATGTTCTGGCCGCAGACCCGGATCGTCTGCCCGGTGATGGCCTGGCTGGCCGGCTGGGCGAGGAAGGCGATCAGCTCGGCGACATCCACCGGCAACCCACCCTGCTGCAGCGAGCTGATCCGGCGCGCCACCTCGCGGGTCGCGAACGGCATCTTCGCGGTCATCTCGGTCTCGATTAGCCCGGGCGCCACCGCGTTCACGGTGATCCCGCGATCGGCGACCTGATCCGCGAGTGCATCGACCAGACCGATGATCGCCGCCTTGGTCGCGGAATAGTTCGCCTGGCCACGGTTTCCGGCCAGCCCGGACTGCGAGGACAGGCAGACGATCCGGCCGCCCTCGCCGAGCCCGTCGGCGGACAGGAAGGTCTCGTTCATGGTCAGGATCGACTGCAGGTTCACCGCGATCACCGACCCCCACCGATCCGCGTCGGTGTTCACGAAGAGCTTGTCCCGGGTGATGCCGGCGTTGTGCACCACGATGTCCAACCGGCCATACCGTTCCCGGCAGTGATCCAGGATCCGCTGACCGGCATCGGCCGCCGTCACGTCCACCGAGAGCGCGCTGCCGTGCACCCTGTTGACCACCTTGGCCAGTGCATCACCGGCGGCCGGCACATCGACGCCGACAACGGTCGCCCCGTCGCGGGCCAGCACCTCGACGATCGCCGCGCCGATGCCGCGAGCCGCGCCGGTGACCACCGCGACCTTGCCCTGCAGAGGCTTCTGCGGATCGGCGGGGTTGGGCAGGGGAGCGTTCTCATCGATCCGGAATGGCTGGCCGTCCACGAACGCGGAGTGGCCCGACAGCAGGAACTGCACCGTGTGCGCGACCGATGGCAGGTTCGGCTCGTCGGCGGCGAGCGGGCTGGGCGCGTACACCAGATTGGCGGTGGCACCGGCCCGCAGTTCCTTGCCGATCGAGCGGGTGATGCCGTCCAGCGCGCGCTGGGTGGCGACCTCCACGGGAGCGGTGAGCAGATCCGGATCGGTGCCGATCAGCACCACCCGGGCATTGCGGGCCAGCCGCTTGATCGCCGGGGCGGCGACGGCGCGGAAGGCCTCCAACTGACCGGGATCGCGGAGCGCGGCCAGATCGGCGACCACCGCACCCAGTCGCGGTGCGTCCTCCCCGCCCTCCCCGGGCGCCTCGATGCCGATCTCCTGGCCCTCCAGCATCGCGCGGACCGCACCGGCGTACCCGCCGTCCGCGGTCGCCATCCCGGTCGAGGTGACCCCGAAGACCAGCACCGGCGAATCACACAACGGGGCGCCGGATTTCCAACGACGCAACGGAACCGGGTTGGGCAGGCCGAACTGCTTGACCAGCTGCGAACCCAGCGGGCTGCGGGCGAACTGTGCGTAACCGTCACTCATCGGTGTCCCCCTCAGGCCTCGAGAATCGCGGCGACGCCCTGGCCACCGGCGGCGCAGATCGAGATCAGGCCCCGCCCGGAACCCTTCTGGTGCAGCATCTTCGCCAAGCTGGCGACGATCCGGCCACCGGTCGCGGCGAACGGATGGCCGGCCGCCACCGAGGACCCGAGCACGTTCAGCTTGTCCCGGTCGATGCTGCCCAACGGCGCATCCAGGCCGAGCTTGTCGCGGCAGAACTCCACCGACTCCCAGGCCTTCAAGGTGGCCAGCGGGGTCGCGGCGAAGGCCTCGTGGATCTCATAGAAGTCGAAGTCCTGCAGGGTCAGGCCATTGCGCTCCAGCAGTCGTGGCACGGCGTAGGCCGGCGCCATCAGCAGCCCCTCACCGCCACCGACGAAGTCGACCGCGGCGGTCTCGGCGTCCACGAACCAGGCCAGCGGCTTGATCCGGTGCTCGGCCGCCCACTCCTCGCTGCCCAGCAGCACCGTGGAGGCGCCGTCGGTGAGCGGGGTGGAGTTGCCGGCGGTCATCGTGGCCTCGTCACCGAGGTCCTTGCCGAACACGGTCTTCAGCTTCGCGAGCTTCTCCACCGTGGAATCCGGGCGCAGGTTGTTGTCCCGGGTCAGGCCCAGATAGGGAGTGACCAGATCGTCGAAGAAGCCGTTGTCCCAGGCCTTGGCCAGGTGCTGATGCGAGGCGGCGGCCAGTTCGTCCTGGGCCTCGCGGCTGATGTCCCACTCCCGGGTGGTGGTGGCCATGTGCTCACCCATGCTCAGCCCGGTGCGTACCTCGGCGGCCTGCGGTACCAACGGGGCAAGGAAATCCGGCCGGAAGCGGCTGATCGCCCTGAACCGCTGGCCGGCGGTCTTGGCCCGGCTCAGCTCGAGCAGGATGCTCCGCATCCCTTCGCTGACGGCGATCGGGGCATCCGAGGCGGTGTCGGTGCCGCCGCCGATGCCGGCGTCGATCTGGCCCAGCTTGATCTTCATCGCGATGTAGTTGACGGCCTGGATGCCGGTCACGCAGGCCTGCTGCAGATCGACCGCCGGGGTGTGCGGGTCGAGGGCGGTGCCGAGCACCGACTCGCGGGTCAGGTTGAAGTCCCGGCTGTGCTTCATCACCGCACCGGCCGCGACCTCGCCGAGCCGCTCGCCGGCCAGTCCGAAACGGGCGATCAACCCGTCCAGTGCGGCGGTGAGCAGATCCTGGTTGCTGGCGGTGGCGTACTTGCCGTTGGCGCGGGCGAACGGGGTGCGGTTGCCGCCGAGGATGGCGGCCCGACGGGGCGCTGCGGTCATGGTCACTCCTGTGTGCGAACTGTCGACGCGAACACGACCAATCTATCCGATACGACAAGTAGTCGAAACCCCAAGTATCTGGTATTTTCTCGGTATGGCAGGACCCGTCAATGAGGTGGACGGACGCGCCGCCCGCTGGACCGAACACAACCAGGCCCGCCGCGCCGCGCTGGTCGAGGTCGCCCTGGACGCCATCCGCGAGCAGGGCCCCGGGGTCGGGATGGACGAGATCGCCGCCCGCGCCCAGACCTCGAAACCGGTGCTCTACCGGCACTTCACCGATCGCGCCGGCCTCTACCGGGCCGTGGCCGAGCGGGTCGACGAACGCATCGGCCGCCGGTTGAACCGCGCCCTCGGCACCCAGGGTGATGTCCGCACCGTCGTCGCGGCGGCCGCCGAGGCGTACCTCTCGCTCACCGAGGCCGATCCGCAGGTCTATCGCTTCGTGGTCCGCCCGCCCGCGCTCGAGGGCACCGTGGCCGACCGGCAGGTGCGCGGCATCACCGATCGCGCCGCCCAGGTGCTGGGGGAGTTCCTGGCGCCCCGCCTCGGCCCGGTCCTCGCGCACACCTGGGCCGTCGCCCTGGTCGGCGCGCTGCAGGCCAGCGCCGACCGCTGGCTGGAGGATCCCGATCCGATGCCCCGCGCCGAACTCGTCGAGCAACTCACCGATTTCCTCACCGACGGCCTGTCCATCCATCTGGAGGAGCAATGACCGAACCCGATGCAGCAGTGACCAGCGACCACCCCGCCGACCCCCGGCTCGCCCAGGCCCTGATCGACGCCACCGCCGGGCGGTTCGGGAACACCCGGAGCAAACTGCGTGCCCTCGGCGACGAGGCGCCGCGCCCGCCCCGTACCGCACTCGGCGTCGAGGCGTACCGGGACTGGACCGACGAGGCGATGCAGTGGGTCGCCGGCACCGGCGTACCGGCACTCGGCTTCCCGCCCGAGATGGGCGGCACCGGTGACTACGGGGCCGCGGTCACCGGTTTCGAGATGCTCGGCCACGGTGATCTGTCGCTGACGGTCAAGGCCGGCGTGCACTGGGGGCTGTTCGGCGGCGCGGTCGCCAACCTCGGTACCGAACGGCATCACCACCTCGGCCGGGCCATCATCGACGGCTCACTGCCCGGTTGCTTCGCGATGACCGAGACCGGCCACGGCTCCGATGTGCAGAGCCTGCTCACCACCGCCACCTATGACCCGGCGACCGACGAGCTCGTCGTGCACTCGCCGAGCCCGGCGGCCCGCAAGGACTACATCGGCGGTGCCGCGCGATCCGCCCGGATGGCGGCGGTGTTCGCCCAGCTGGTCGTCGACGGCGAGTCCGAGGGCGTGCACTGTGTGCTGGTCCCGATCCGCGACGAGAACGGCGACCCGATGCCCGGGATGACGATCGGTGACTGCGGCGCCAAGGGCGGATTGACCGGTGTCGACAACGGCCGGCTGATGTTCGATGAGGTCCGCGTGCCCCGGACCAATCTGCTCGGCCGCTACGGCGACATCGACGACCAGGGCCGCTACCACTCGCCGATCGAGTCCCGTGGGCGCCGCTTCTTCACGATGCTCGGCACCCTGGTCCGCGGCCGGATCAGCGTCGCCGGCGGTGCGAACGCCGCCAGCCGGTCCGCGCTGGAGATCGCCACCAAGTACGCCGAGCAGCGGACCCAGTTCACCGCACCCGGCACCGACACCGAGGTCGCCCTGCTCGACTACCGCACCCACCAGCGCAAGCTGCTGCCGCGCATCGCGACGGCGTACGCGCTGATCTTCGCCCAGAACGACCTGGTCTCGATGATGCACGACGTGCAGTCGGCGACCGGCCTCGACGAGGCCGCCCAGCGGGAACTGGAGACGATGGCCGCCGGGATCAAGGCGTACGCCACCGACTTCGCCACCGAGACCATCCAGGTCTGCCGCGAGGCCTGCGGGGGCGCCGGTTATCTGACCGCCAACCGGCTCGTCGTGCTGCGCGCCGATACCGATGTGTTCACCACCTTCGAGGGTGACAACACCGTGCTGCTGCAGCTGGTCGCCAAGTCGCTGCTGACCAACTTCCAGCGCTCCTTCGGCGCCATGGACACCATCGAGATGGTCCGCTTCGGCTCCCGCACGGTCGCCGATCAGGTCGTCGAGCGGACCTCGGTCCGCGGATTGGTGCAGCGCTTCCGCGACGTCTGGTCCGACGCCCTGCCGTTCACCGACCGGCTCGAACAGGTGCGCCTGTTCACCGACCGGGAGACCCACATGCTGGAGGGCCTGGCCCGGCGGCTGCGGCGCGCGGGCGATCCGGGGGAGGACGCCTTCGCGATCGCCAACTCCGCCCAGGACCACCTGGTCGCGACCGCGGTCGCCCACGTCGAGCGCAATGTGCTGGAGAGCTTCATCGCCGGCATCGAGGGCGCCGCCGACGCCGACGCCCGGCACCTGCTGGAACGGCTCTGCGACCTGTTCGCGCTGAGCACCCTGGAGAAGCACCGGGCCTGGTATCTGGAGCATGACCGGCTCACCCCCGACCGGTCCAAGGCGCTCACCGCGACGGTCAACCAGCTCTGCGCCGAGCTGCGACCGCAGGCGCGCACCCTGGTCGAGGGGTTCGGCATCCCGAACCGCTGGCTGGCCACCGAGATGATGGGCGCCGAGGCGGTCTGAGCGCGGTCTCAGCCCCGGCCGTCGACAGGCAGCAGACCCGCGGCGCGGCCCACCTCGGCGTACGCCGTCGCCAGTGAGTCGACCGTCTCGTGCGCATTCAGACCCGAGGGGTTCGGTACCACCCACAGCTCGGCCCCGGCCAGCTCCTCCGGCTGCCGGCCCACCGTGGCCTTCGGTGCGCCGAAGCCCTGGCGGTACGCGGTCACCCCGAGCACCGCGACCACCCGGACGCCGCTGCGGCGTACCAGTTCCGCCAGCCGGGCCGCACCGGCCCGCAGCTCGTCCCGGGAGAGCTCGTGGGCCCGGGCGGTGGCCCGGGGGGCCAGGTTGCTGATCGCGATCCCGCGCCCGGTCAGGTACGCCTCATCGCCCGCGCTCATCCCCGCGGACAGGTCCACCGGCCGGTCGATCAGCCCGGCGGCCCGCAGCGCCGGCCAGAACCGGTTGCCCGGGCGGGCGAAATGGGCATCCACCGCCGCCGACCAGAGGGAGGGGTTGATGCCGATGAACAGCAGCCGCGGGTCGGGCCCGAGCAGGTCCGGAATCACGACACCGCGGGCCTGCTGCAGCTCATCTCGGGTGGGCATGGTGCATACTCCGAACAGGCGGTCTCTCCACGGGCGGGCACCCCAGTGTGACCCGGGTGGGCGGCGTTGACCAGGCGTCGGCCCCGCGGGTAGGGTGGAGGGGCGCTTCGGCCTGCGTGCTCCTCGGACGGAGCAGGGGTACGCCTGACGGGTCGCGGCGCTGCACAGAAGCTATCCATCCATCGGAGCCCTACTACATGACGTCCTCCCTCGAGGCCACCCCGCAGGTCGCAGTCGACGACCTCGGTTCGCCCGAAGCCTTTCTCGAGGCCATCGACAAGACCATCAAGTACTTCAACGACGGCGACATCGTCACCGGAACCGTCGTCAAGGTCGACCGGGACGAGGTTCTCCTCGACATCGGTTACAAGACCGAAGGTGTCATTCCTTCCAAGGAACTCTCCATCAAGCACGACGTCGACCCGTTCGAGGTCGTCGAGGTCGGCGATGAGATCGAGGCCCTGGTCCAGCAGAAGGAGGACAAGGAAGGTCGCCTGATCCTGTCCAAGAAGCGCGCCCAGTACGAGCGCGCCTGGGGCACGATCGAGAAGATCAAGGAAGAGGACGGTGTCGTCACCGGCAAGGTGATCGAGGTCGTCAAGGGTGGTCTGATCATCGACATCGGCCTGCGCGGCTTCCTGCCCGCCTCGCTGGTGGAGATGCGCCGGGTGCGCGACCTGCAGCCCTACGTCGGCCAGGAGCTCGAGGCGAAGATCATCGAGCTGGACAAGAACCGCAACAACGTGGTGCTGTCCCGCCGTGCGTGGCTCGAGCAGACCCAGTCCGAGGTCCGGCACAACTTCCTCACCCAGCTGCAGAAGGGCCAGATCCGCAAGGGTGTGGTCTCCTCGATCGTCAACTTCGGTGCGTTCGTGGATCTGGGTGGCGTCGACGGCCTGGTGCACGTCTCCGAGCTGTCCTGGAAGCACATCGACCACCCGAGCGAGGTCGTCGAGGTCGGTCAGGAGGTCACCGTCGAGGTGCTCTCGGTGGAGATGGACCGCGAGCGCGTCTCGCTGTCGCTGAAGGCCACCCAGGAGGACCCCTGGCAGGCCTTCGCCCGCCTGCACCAGATCGGCCAGATCGTGCCGGGCAAGGTCACCAAGCTGGTTCCGTTCGGCGCGTTCGTGCGTGTCGAGGAGGGCATCGAGGGCCTGGTGCACGTCTCCGAGCTGGCCGAGCGCCACGTGGAGATCCCCGAGCAGGTCGTCTCGGTCAACGACGATGTGATGGTCAAGATCATCGACATCGACCTCGACCGGCGCCGGATCTCGCTGTCGCTGAAGCAGGCCAACGAGGGTGTCGACGTCGCGGCTGACGATTTCGACCCGACCCTCTACGGCATGACCGCGTCCTACGACGACCAGGGCAACTACCTCTACCCCGAGGGCTTCGATCCGGAGACCCAGGAGTGGAAGGAAGGCTACGACGAGCAGCGGCTCGCCTGGGAGCAGCAGTACGCCGAGGCGCACGCCCGCTGGGAGGCCCACAAGAAGCAGGTCGAGGAGGCCGAGCAGGCCGACCAGAACGCTGCGGTGGCCGCCGGCACCTCGTACAGCTCCGGTGGCAGCAGCAATGCGCCCGCCGACCAGGAGTCGTCCTCGGCTCCGAGCAGCGAGGGTTCGCTGGCCTCCGACGAGGCGCTGCAGGCCCTGCGCGACAAGCTGACCGGCGGCAACTGATCGCCTGAACGCATGAGGCTTCGGCCCCGCTCCTTCGGGAGCGGGGCCGTCGTCGTTCCGCGCCCGCGGGTCAGGGCAGGGGGGTGAGCATCCGGTGCGGTTGCTTCAGCGCGACCGCCACCGGATCGTGCCGCTCCGCGGCGTTCCGGCCGGGCGCCAGGCGGACCACCAGATCCTCGACCGGCGGGGTGACCCGGCAGGTCGGGCAGGCCCCGTCGGCGTCCACATCTGTGTCGCAGGCGACATGGCTGAACACCCGCGGCGGGTGGTTGCCGTCCAGATGCTCCTCGCCCCAGCGGCTCAACCGGTGGATCACCGGCCACAGCTCCCGACCGGCGTCAGTGAGGGTGTACTCGACGCTGCGGCCCTGCGGGGAGCGGGTCAGCACGCTGGCTCCGACGAGGGTGTCGAGCCGGTCGGCCAGCACCGCCCGGGAGACGTCCAGATGGGCGAGGAAGTCGCCGAAGTGGGTCACCCCGTAGAAGGCGTCGCGCAGGATCAGCAGCGTCCAGCGTTCGCCGACCACCTCCAGGGCGCGGGCCAGATAGCAGCCCTGCCGCTCATAACCGGTACCAAGTGCCATGCCGACATTCTAGCGCTCAGGTCTTGTCAACGGACCGGTTCTGTGACAAGACTGATCTCATGAGCAGACCGAACCCGTCCTCCTACACCACCGTGCTGGCCGTGGTGGGGCTGAGCACCTGGGTCTCGATGCTGGCGTACGCCGGTCCGCTCGGAAACGTGGTGACCCTGACCCGGGCACTGCGCACCTCGGCGACCGGATCGGCCTGGGTGCTCGCCTCGATGAGCATCGGGCTGGCGGTCACCCTGCTCGCGGCCGGGGTGATCGCCGACGAGATCGGGCACCGACGGGTGTTCGTGCTCGGCGCGCTGCTGTTCGCCGCCGCCAATCTGGTCTGCGGGCTGACCGATTCGGTGACCGCCTTCGTGCTCGCCCGGTTGGTCGCCGGCGCGGGTGCCACCGGGATGATCGCGACCGGGCTGGGGCTGGTCGCCGCGGCCAGCGAACACGACACCCACCGCCGCACCACCGCGACCTGGTGGAGCGTGGCGATGGGGGCCGGAATCGCCCTGGGCCCGATCGGTACCGGGTTGCTGGACCGGATCGACGGCTGGCACCTGTTCTATCTCGGCCTCGCGCTCGGTGGGGCGTTGCTCGGTCTGGCCGCCGCCCGGCTGCGGCTGCCGGCGGCGCCGCGGCGTAGCGGCCGGCGCCTGGACCTGCTCGGTTTCGCGCTGCTCACCGGGGCGCTCGCCACCGGTGTCACCGCCATCGTCGGTTTCCGCACCGGTGCCGGCCCGGGCACGATCGCGCTGCTGGTCGCCGCGCTGCTGCTCACCGTCGCCCTGGTGGTCAGCCAGCGGCGCGGCCGCAGCACCCTGATCGACCCCGCGCTGTTCCGGCACCGCGGCTTCCTGGCCGCGACACTGGCCGGCTTCGGCACCGGGTTCGGCGTGATCGCGGCGATGTCGTACGCCTGCAGCCACTTGGTGCTGGGGTTGGGGATGTCCACGCTGGCCGCCGCCTGTCTGCTCGCGGCCTGGTCCGGTACCAGTGCGGTCGCGGCCCTGGTCGTCGCCCGGGTGGCCGCGAACCTGCCCGGCCCGGCCCAACTGGCCGGCGGCCTCACCGGTACCGCGGCCGGCCTGCTGCTGCTGATCCCGGCGATCAGTCCGCTCGGGATGCTGCCGGGACTGCTGCTCGCCGGCGTGGCCAGTGGGGTGCTGAACGCCGGGCTGGCCCGGCAGGCGGTCGCCACCGTCCCGGCCGAGCGGGCCGCGATGGGATCGGGTGCCAACAACACCGCCCGCTATCTGGGCGCCGCTCTCGGCGTGACGCTGGCCGCCACCCTGGTCGGCCATGCACCGACACTCGGGATCGGCTGGCAGCGGGTCACCCTGGTGACCGGCGTGGCCGCCGCGCTCAGCGCCCTCGGCGTACTGCTGCTCTCCCGCGCCCACAGACAGGCCGCGGATCCTCAACCAGCACTGGCGAAAGGCGACCGATGAGCACCGACGCTGTCCCACTTCCTGACTTCGACCTGACGCAGGCCAGTGCCTTCGTCGCCGAGAGCGGTCTCCGGGTCCTCGGCATCAGCCGCGACCGGGTGACCGGTGAGGTCGACCTCGGCCCGCGGCAGCACACCCCGTGGGGAGTGATCCACGGCGGCGTCTACTGCAGCATCATCGAGAGCGCGGCCAGCATCGGCGGCTCGGCGGCCGTCGCCGCCCGCGGCCAGGTCGCGGTCGGGGTGCACAACGCGACCGACCTGATCCGCTCGGTCACCGGTGGCCGCGCCGAGGTGGAGGCCCTGCCGATCCACCAGGGCCGGACCCAGCAACTCTGGCGGGTCACCGTCAGCCAGCAGGGCAAGCTGCTCGCCCAAGGCCAGGTCCGGTTGCAGAATCTGGACGCCGGTCGGCTGTGAGTAACATCGCCCGCATGCTGCGGGTTGCACTCACCGGGGGCCTGGCCTCGGGCAAGACGACGGTCGCCGAACGCTGGGCCGAGCACGGGGCGGTGCTGATCGACTCCGATGTGCTCGCCCGCGAGGTCGTCGAGCCCGGTACGCCCGGACTCGCGGCGGTGCGGGAGCGGTTCGGGGACCGGGTGCTGGCCGCCGACGGCAGCCTGGACCGGAAGGCACTGGGTGCGGTGGTGTTCGCGGATTCCCAGGCACGCAAGGATCTCGAGGGCATCCTGCATCCGCTGATCCGGGCCCGGGCGGCCGAGCTGCAGCAGGCCGCGGCGCCGGAGGCGATCGTGGTCCAGGTGATCCCGCTGCTCGCGGAGACCGGGCGTACCGAGGGTTTCGACGCGATCGTGGTGGTCGACCTGCCCACCGAGACCCAGTTGCACCGGGCGATGGCCCGCGACGGGTCGAGCGCCGAGCAGGCCGGCGCGCGGATCGAGGCCCAGGCCGGGCGTACCGAACGGCTCGCCGTGGCCGATCTGGTCGTCGACAACTCCGGGGACCGGGAGCAGCTGCTCGCCGAGGCCGACCGGGTCTGGCACGAACTGCGGCGCCGGGTCGCGCTCGCCGCCGACTGATCGAAATCAAAACTTGATCGAGGTTCCAGCCGCAGATCAGTGCGGATGATCCATCGATCCGAGATTCTGGTGCGCGGGTCGCTGACCCAGCCGCCGGGGGAGTGATCCCCCTCGATCAGGAGGTTGGCCGTGGAATGCCCACGCTGCCGTGCCGAGCTGCCCGAGGTCGCACACTTCTGCCACAACTGTGGCCAGGACATGCGCTCTCCGGATCTGGCTCGCCGCAAGTCGTTCGCCGTCAAACCCGATGAACCGGTCGCGTCGTTCGCGCTGGTCTCCACGATCATGCCCCGCGGCGCGGGGGAGCGCCCGCAGACCTATCGGCTGGCGCTGACCATCGCGCTCGTCGCGGCCCTGATCGCCGCGATCTTCGGCGCACTGCCGATCGCGGTGCTGATCGCCGCCTTCGCCATTCCGATCGTCTACATCGTCTACCTCTACGACGTGAACCTGTGGGAGGACGAACCGGTCCCGGTGACCGCGATGGCCTTCCTGCTCACCGCGGTCCTGGGCGCCGGGCTGCTGATCGGGCTCCGCGCCCTCGGCCTGCTCGGGCCGTCGACCTCGGGGCTCGGCCAGACCGGACAGAGCGTCGGCCCGACCGTCAGCGGCTTCCTGGTGGCCGCGCTGCTGATCCCGGTCGTCGGTGAGCTGATCCGCCAGATCGGACCTCTCGTCCTGGCCAGCCGACCGCAGTTCGACGACCTGATGGACGGCCTCACCTTCGGCATCATCTCCGGTGTCGCCTTCGCCACCGCCGACACCCTGGTCCGGCACTGGTCGAGCCTCACCGGCGGGTTCGTCGGCGTCAACGATCCCGGCACCTGGGCCACCCTGATCTTCCTCGAGGGCTTCGTGAAGCCGCTGCTGATGGGCACCGCGACCGGGATCGCCTGCGCCGAGTTCTCCGGCCTGGGCGAGGGATACGACGGGTTCAGCGGGCGTTACCTGCGTGGCCTGCTGGAGGCGATCGCGGCGAACATCGCGTACGCCGGCGGCATCTATCTGCTCGGCTTCCTGGACAACCCGACGCTGCGGGTGATGCTGCAGCTGATCTGGGCGCTGCTGATCCTGGCGGTGCTGGTGATCCGGGTACGCAATGTGCTGCACCACGGGCTGATGGAGGCCGCCCTGGAGGCGACCGCCCGCCAGGGTGTCGGAGGCCTGCCGGGTGCCGGTGCGCAGGGCGACCTCGACTTCTGCCCGCGCTGCGAGATGCCGCTGATCCCGGGGTCGCTGTTCTGCACCGCCTGCGGGACCGCGGTACGGACCCGGAGCAAGGCCCACAAGGACAGGACCGCGGTGGCGGCCCAGCAACCGGCTCCACCAGCGACCGATCCCGAGGAACGCGCCCGGAACGCCTTCTATGACGAGGAGGAAGGCAAATGAGCGACTGGAACAATCCCGGCAACAATCCGGCCGGTGGACAGGGCTGGGGCGGCCCGCAGGGCCCGAACCCCGGCCAGCCGCCGCAGGGTCAGCCGTCGCAGGGCGGGTGGAACCAGCCGCAGCAGCCCGGTTACGAACAGGGATATCCGCAGCAACAGGGCTACGGGCAACAGGGCTACGGGCAACAGGGCTACGGGCAGCAGGGGTACGGGCAGCAACCCGGATACGGGCAGCAGCAGTACGGGCAGGGTTTCGGCTCGGCACCGGGTGGACCGCCGCCGCGACCGAAGAAGTCCAACGGCACCATCATCGGCATCGTCGTCGCCGGTGTGGCCGTGCTGACGGTGGCCGGGTTGCTGTTCATGATGTTCGCCCCGGCCAGGGGCAACGGCCCCGACATCACCCCGGTCACTCCGCCGCCGGCCCCGCCGACCAGCAGCCCGACGGCGACCAGCACGCCGACCAGCTCGCCGCGGCCGACCCGGACCCCGACGAGCACGCGCACGACCCCGCCGTCCGGCAGCGGGGAGAGCGTCGGCAACGGCCTGACGGTGCAGCTCCCGTCCGGCTGGCGGGTGGCCAGCCGCTCCGCCGACACCTCCACCATCCTCACCGACAGCAGGGGGCGGTTGATGCTGATCAGGACCGGGCGGTCGACCAGCCCGACCGCCTCGGTGGAGAAGGTGAACGACAGCCTCACCCAGGACGGCACCAACATCAAGAAGTCCCAGGTCGAGGAGCCCGCACTGGATTCCCGGCTGTCGACGGCCAAGCAGACCGTGACCTGGACCTTCGCCGACGGCTCCGGCTCGGCCAATCTCGGGGCCGTCACGGTGATGGCGGTCCGCAAGAGCGACAACATCGGCTTCTCCGCCACCCTGGCCGCCCCGGCCAAGGACTTCAGTCCCGGCAACCAGCTCGATCAGGACGCCACGGAGATCCTGAAATCACTGGTGGAGTCGACCCTGGCCTGAACCGGAACGGCCGCCGGCCGGCGCTGTCGGAGGGTCCGCGTACGCTTCATTGCATGCGACCCGTGGAAGATGTGCAGCGCCGGCTGGCGCCGTTCAAGGTGCACTCCGACTTCGAGCCGGCCGGCGATCAGCCCGCGGCGATCAAGGAGCTGACCCGGCGCCTGAACAACGGCGAGCAGGATGTCGTGCTGCTCGGCGCGACCGGCACCGGCAAGACCGCGACGGTGGCCTGGCTGGCCGAGCAGGTGCAGCGGCCGATGCTGGTGATGCAGCCGAACAAGACGCTCGCGGCCCAGTTCGCCAACGAGCTGCGGCAGTTCTTCCCGGACAATTCGGTCGAATACTTCGTCTCCTACTACGACTACTACCAGCCGGAGGCATACGTTCCGCAGACCGACACCTACATCGAGAAGGACTCCTCGCTGAACGAGGAGGTCGAGCGGCTGCGGCACCGCGCCACCTATTCGCTGCTCACCCGGCGCGACGTGATCGTGGTCGCGACCGTGTCCGCGATCTATGGTCTGGGCACGCCGACCGAGTGGGTCGACCAGATGATCAAGCTCCGGGTCGGTGAGGAGATCGACCGCGACTCGCTGCTCCGCCGGCTGGTCGACATCCAGTACGCCCGCAACGACCTGTCCGGCGCGCGGGGCACCTTCCGGGTCCGCGGCGACACCCTCGAGGTGTTCCCGATGTATGAGGAGCTGGCCTGGCGGATCGAGTTCTTCGGCGACGAGATCGAGGCGCTGTCCACGCTCCAGCCGCTCACCGGTGAGGTGGTCTCGGAGGACCAGGAGATGTACATCTTCCCGGCCAGCCACTACGCCGCCGGTGCCGACCGGATGGAGCGGGCGATCAAGGGCATCGAGCTGGAGCTGGAGGAGCGGCTCGCCGAGCTGGAGGGGCAGAACAAGCTGCTGGAGGCGCAGCGGCTGCGGATGCGGACCACCTACGACCTGGAGATGATGCGCCAGATCGGCAGCTGCTCCGGCATCGAGAACTACTCCCGGCACATCGACGGCCGCGCCCCCGGCAGCCCGCCGAACTGCCTGCTCGACTACTTCCCCGAGGACTTCGTGCTGGTGCTGGACGAGTCGCACGTCACCGTCCCCCAGATCGGCGGGATGTACGAGGGCGACATGTCGCGCAAGAGAACCCTGGTGGAGCACGGATTCCGGCTGCCCAGTGCCACCGACAACCGGCCGCTGCGGTTCGAGGAGTTCGTGGAGCGGATCGGCCAGTCGGTCTATCTGTCCGCAACCCCTGGGGCGTACGAACTGGCCCGCAGCGACGGCACGGTGCAGCAGATCATCCGGCCGACCGGGCTGGTCGACCCCGAGGTGATCGTGAAACCCACCCAGGGCCAGATCGACGATCTGATGGGGGAGATCCGCACCCGCACCGAACGCAACGAGCGGGTGCTGGTGACCACGCTGACCAAGAAGATGGCCGAGGACCTCACCGACTATCTGCTCGAACACGGGGTGCGGACCCGCTATCTGCACTCCGAGGTGGACACCCTGAAGCGGGTCGAGCTGCTCCGCGAGCTGCGGCTCGGCGAATACGACGTGCTGGTCGGCATCAACCTGCTGCGGGAGGGCCTCGACCTGCCCGAGGTGTCGCTGGTCGCGATCCTGGACGCCGACAAGGAGGGCTTCCTGCGCTCGGACCGGTCCCTGATCCAGACCATCGGCCGCGCCGCGCGGAATGTCGCCGGCCAGGTGCACATGTACGCCGACAAGATCACCCCGAGCATGGCCAACGCGATCGATGAGACCAACCGACGCCGGGAGATCCAGGTCGCCTACAACACCGAGCACGGCATCGACCCCAAGCCGCTGCGCAAGCGGATCGCCGACATCACCGACATGCTGAACCGCGAGGACGCCGACACCGCCGAGCTGATGGCCGACTCCCGGTTGAACAACAAGAAGGGCGGGCGGACGCCGACCCCGCGCGAGGGCGAGCCGCAGTCCGAGCGCGACGTGAAGAACCTCCCGGCCGCCGAGCTGGCCGGGCTGGTCACCGAGCTCACCGACCAGATGCACACCGCCGCCGGCGAGTTGCAGTTCGAGGTCGCCGCCCGGCTGCGCGACGAGATCTCCGAGCTGAAGAAGGAGCTCCGGCAGATGGTGGAGGCCACCAAGTAGGGCGTGCCCGATGATCACCCGGCTGCGGCGATCAGCTCCTTGAGTCGCAGCGCATTGAATGCGGCGTACCCGTGGTTGTCGTTGTTGAAGTAGCAGTAGGCCGGCCGGCCGCCGGCGGTCAGACCGCGCAGGTGCGCCACCCACGGTTCCAGGGCGGCATCGTCGAAGGACCCGCCGTAGCGCCAGTTCGGGTCGCTGTTGTGGAAGCGCACGTACGCCAGCCGACCGGTGGCGCGCAGCACCGGTTCCCGCCCGGCGATCACCGACACGACGAACCCCGCGCCATGCCGGTCGAGCAGGTCGAACACGCCGTCATCGAGCCAGGAGGGATGCTGCGGTTCGATCGCCACCCGGATCCGCTCCGGCAGCAGCCCCAGGAAGTGCGCCAGCCGCTCGTCGCGGGCGAGGTCGGCCGGTAGTTGCAGCAGCAGCGGCCCGGCGTGCGCACCCAACAGGTCGTGGGTGTGCGTGATGCGCTCGACCCAGTCCTCGGGATTGTTGAGCTTCCGGAAGTGCGTCAGGTAGCGCGAGGCCTTGACCGCCATCTCGAAACCGGCCGGCAGCCGGTCCCGCCAACCGGTGACGGTCTTGTCCGCGGGCCAGCGGTAGTGCGAACCGTTGAGTTCGACGGTGTCGAACCGGGCCGCGTAGTGGTCGAGCTGGTCGGCGACCCGGAGACCGACGGGATAGAAGGTGCCGCGCCAGTGCTGGTAGGTCCACCCGGAGGTCCCGATCCGCACATCCACCGATCAAGGGTAACGACACCGACCTGCCCACCCGTTGTCCGATTGCTGATCCCGGCGGCCGAAGGTGCATACTGATCCGCGGAGAAGGGGAGTATTCCTGATACGGCGATGTCGTCATCACGGTGCGTCCGGCGGGCGCCCCGGTGTCGTCGATCGAGGGAGCCGCCACGGCGGGCCTCGGTGGAAGAGACCTTCGGGAACGACGCGTACCCGAACGAGAGGCCCCGCCCATGCATGTCACGTCCTATGCCTGGATCATCACCGTCGCGGTGATGGTGACGGTCCTGGCGATCGACGTCCTCATCATCGGCCGCCGCCCGCACGAACCTTCGATGAAGGAGTGCGGGATCTTCATCGCGCTCTACGTGCTGCTCGCGATCGTGTTCGGCTTCGGGGTCTGGGGGATCTCCGGGCCGCAGTACGCGGGTGAGTTCTTCGCGGGCTGGCTGACCGAATATTCACTGTCGGTCGACAACCTGTTCATCTTCATCATCATCATGACCAAGATGAAGGTGCCCCGGCATCTGCAGCAGTTCGCGCTGATCGTCGGCATCATCCTGGCGCTGATCTTCCGCGGTGCGTTCATCGCCGCCGGTGCCGCCGCGATCCAGAGCTTCAGCTGGGTGTTCTTCCTCTTCGGCGCTTTCCTGATCTACACCGCGATCAAGCTGGTCATCGAATACCGGCAGGGTGAGGACCCGGACGCCGAGGAGAACCTGCTGATGCGCTTCGTGAAGCGCCGGTTCCCGGCCACCGACGAGTTCCACGGCACCCGGTTGACCAAGGTCGAGAACGGCCGGCGGCTGATCACCCCGATGCTGTTCGTGATCGTCGCCCTCGGCTCGACCGACCTGCTGTTCGCGCTCGACTCCATCCCGGCGATCTACGGCCTGACCCAGGAGCCCTACCTGGTGTTCACCGCCAACGTGTTCGCGCTGATGGGGCTGCGGCAGCTCTACTTCCTGATCGGCGGGCTGCTGAAGAAGCTCGTCTATCTGTCGGTCGGGCTGTCGGTGGTGCTGGCCTTCATCGGTGTGAAGCTGGTCATGCACGCCCTGCACGAATACGGGGTGGACGCCGCCTTCGGGCTGAACTTCGAGATCCCGATCTGGGTCTCGCTGCTGGTCATCATCGTCACCCTGGCGGTCACCACCTTCGCCAGCCTGATCAAGTCCTCCAACGACGAGGATCTGGCGACCGGGGGTTAATCCGCCGTCAGTCGCCGCAGCGCCGCGGCGGTCGATGCGTCACCCGGGAGGAAGGTCTCCAGGTGGACGCCGTCGAGCAGCACGTCGGTGGCCATCGTGAGCCGGGACGCCACGCTGAACAGGCGCAGGGTCTCCGCCCGCACGGTCAGCTCGAGCACGGCGACCGGACCGGGTGAGTCGGGCGGGTCCTGGCTGCCGGTCAGTGCGGCCACCTCCTCGGCCAGGGCCTGGTGTCGTGGGTCCCGGGTCTGGGCCGCCCGATGGCGGAGCTGCCGGTGGAGATGGGCGGACCAGTCGGCCAGGTTCCGGATCCGCGGTGCGAGACCCTCGGGGTGTACGCAGAGCCGGATCACGTTGATCGGCGGTTCCAGCAGCTCGGCCGAGCAGTCTTCGAGGAGCACATCGACGGCGGTGTTCGCGTCGATGACATCCCAGTAGTCGTCCAGGAGCAGGGCCGGATGAGGGAGATGGGCGTCGAGCAGTGTGCGCAGGCCGGCCCAGATCTGTGCGTTGTCGGCCGCATCCGGAGCGCCGTCTGGATACCGGGGTGCATACCCGCCCGCCAGCAGCAGCCGATTGCGCTCCCGCAGCGGGATGGCGAGGTGTTCCGAGAGGTGCAGGATCATCTGCGGTGTCGGCCTGGCCAGCCCCGTCTCCACCCGACTCAGGTGCCGCGTGGAGACCGTGGACACGTCCGAGAGCGCCTGTTGGCTCAGCGCACGGCTCTCCCGCCACTCGCGCAGCAGCGCGCCCACGGCATCGGTCATGGGGGACAGCGTAGGGCGGTCCGGCGTCGGCCCCATGACCTTGGAGGTCATGGCAGTCGGGCACCCGACGGGTCAGGGTCGTCCCATCCCGCACCGCGGGCAATCGACCCAGAAGGAGACCCATCATGGAAACCGTCGTCACCGACTATCTGGCCACCTGGAACGCGCAGGGCGAGGAGCGTTCCGGCCTGCTGGCGCAGCACTTCGCCGAGGACGTGACCTATACCGATCCGCTGGCGGTGAGCACCGGGCGGGACCAGCTGGGCGCGGTGATCGGTGCGGTCCAGCAACAGTTCCCCGGGATGAGCCTGCGCCGGCACGGGACCCCGGACGGCCATCACGACCAGGTGCGGTTCCAGTGGGCGCTGGGGCCGGCCGAGGGCGAACCCGTCGTGATCGGTTTCGACGTGCTCGTCGTCGATTCGCAGGGCCTGATCAGCGACGTGCGTGGCTTCCTGGACAAGGTGCCCGGATGAGCGGGGGGACCGTCCCGGATCGGCGGATCGTGCCACTGCGCACCGGGCATGCCCGCTCGGTGATCGTCAGCGTCGAAGGTGTCCCGCCGGGGTACCGCGCGGAGCAGACGATCGCAAAGGTGCGGGCGCGGAGTTGACCCTCCCATCGTGGGAGGTGCCACGCTGATCGCATGCAGGAGTTGAGCATCGGCGAGTTGGCCCGGGCCAGTGGACTGACGGTGAAGCGGTTGCGGCACTACCACGACATCGGGGTGCTGCCCGCGGCCCGGACCGATCCAGCCAGCGGCTATCGCTGGTACCACCCGGGCCAGGTCGCCGATGCCGTGCTGCTGCAGCGATTGCGGGCCTCCGGGGTGCCCCTGCCGGAGGTGGGGGAGATCCTCAGCTCACCGGAGCGCCGACACGACCTGGTGATCGAGGCGCTGCGGCGTACCCGCTCGGCACTGGAACGCGCCCGTGACCGTGTCGACGAGGCCGCGCTGCTGCTGGAGAGCCTGCCCGAGGTGCCGCTGGCGATCCGCCGGATCCCCGACCAGTGGGTGTGCACGGCGCGCGCCGAGCTGACCTGCGAGGAGTGCCCGGCCTGGTTCGGCGAGATCTTCCCGAGGTTGTACGCCGCAGCGGGCGGCCTGCCGGTCGGCCCGGTCGGCGCCTGCTACGGCACCGCCTTCTTCGAAGAGGGCCGCGGACCGGTGCAGGCCATCGTGCCGGTCGTCGCCGGGACCCCGGGTGCCGAACGGCTGCCCGGCGGCACCTTCGCGGTGGCCGTCCATGACGGCTCCTATGACAACTTCCAGACCACCTATGCCGCGCTCGCCGCGCAACTGCACACCGGCGACGGGGAGCATCGCGCGATCCCCGATGGGGACATGCGTGAGCACTACCTGATCGGCCCCACCGAGACCCCGGAACCGCAGCGCTGGCGCTCCGAGGTCTGCTGGCCCGTCGAACCCTGACCGCCCGCAATCCCCATCACCAGAGGAGAAATCATGCCCGCTCTGTCCGCCATCACCTTCGACTGCCAGGACGTCGCCACCCAGTCACGGTTCTGGTCGGCCCTGCTGGACCGACCGATCGACGAGGGGGCCGGCGAGTTCTTCGCCGGAATCGGCGTCACCCACGGTGAGCCGACCGGAAGCCCCGGCCTGCTCTTCCTCAAGGTCGGCAGTGACCGCGAGCCCGCCAAGAACCCGGTGCACCTGGACCTCTACGACACGGATCTGGAGGGTGCCGCCGCCCGGGCGAAAGAGCTGGGCGCCGAGCAGGTGGGAGCCTTCGACGAGTTCGGGATCGAGTGGGTGACGCTGCGCGATCCCGAGGGGAACCTCTTCGACATCGGCCGGCCCTCGCGCTCCGGCGGTGGCACCGGTGCTGGCGAACTCGTCGACGAGACGCCGTTCTGAGGAGCGTGGCCCGAGAAGGTGTCCGACTCACCGGTTGAGTTCGCATGACCTGCGGAATTTGCGGCTCGATCGCGGAATCGGCCGATCTGGGCACTGATCGGGAATCGAGCCGCAGATCTCGGTGGGCCGAGCGGGGCGCCCGGGGCCACCTGCTCCCCGGTCCGACTCGCGCTCATCTCGACCCGCGATGAGCGCGCGCGGTCGGCCTGCGGGATCCACTCCGCGTACCGACTTCCACTCTGCGTACCAACTTCCACTCTGCGGCTTGCATGCAGGCCGCAGAGTCAGAGATAGGCCGCGGAGTGGGTGGCGGCCCGGGCGGCCCGATGGCTTCGACTCGCTCGTTCTTCGCTCGCTCAGCCAACGGAGTGGGCGATGAGCGTCAGTAGCCGCGCTCGCGCCACTCACCCAGCTGCGGGCGTTCGGCACCGAGGGTGGTGCTGTCACCGTGACCGGGATGCACCGCGGTGTCATCGTCGTACACCCCGAAGATCCGTTCCTCGAGGTCGTCGATCAGCGAGGTGAAGTCCTCCGGGTTGCCCGTCTTGCCGGGGCCACCGGGGAACAACGAATCACCGGTCAGCAACTGGATCTGCCCACCTCCCGGCGGGCGGTAGGCGAGTGCGATGGCACCGGGGGTGTGGCCGACCAGGCCGATCACCGCCAACTGTTCGCCGCCGGGCAGCGCCACGGTGTCACCGGTCCAGACCGGGTCGCTGGACACCCCGGTCCGCTCGGCGATCGCCTCCTCGTCGGGGCGGCCGGCGACCAGCCGGGCCCCGGTGGAACCGGCCAGCGAGGCCAGCGCCCGGATGTGATCGGGATGGCGATGGGTGGTGACGATGGTGTCCACGGTGCGGCCGGCCAGCACGTCGGTGATCCGGTCGGCGTCGTCGGCGGCGTCCACCAGCACGGTGCCCGAACCGTCGGTGAGCAGATAGACGTTGTTGTCCATCGGCCCGACCGAGAACTTGGTCAGCGTGACGGTGTCGGAGACCGGGATCTCCACCGGATCCCCACCGGGTTCGACATGGTACGCGGGCTGGGTCATCGGAACTCCTGTCGGTCAGGACCGGGCGTTGGGCAACGGGCGGCCGGCCAGGTCGGTGTAGAAGACCTCGTCGCCCACCTTGAACTCCATCATCGGTGAGTTCTCCCGGACCTGATAGACGGTGACCGTGAATTGCCGCCACCAGTTGTATTTCCGGTCGTTCATCACCTGCTTGATGCTGCCGTGCAGCTGCGCCGGATCCAGGGTCGCCGGATCGATCGGTACCGCGTAGTTCAACCGCGCCGGACCGACCCGGGCGGCGAATGGCGGCTGCGCGCCGAACAGCGCCGCCCGCGACACCACGGTCGCCGGGCAGTCCACCAGATTCCCGCACGGCCCGGGCTGCTCCAGTTCGAGCCGGGTGTTCTCGTCATAGATCAACGCCAGATTCCCGATCGGGCCGCCACCGGTGATGGCCTTGAGTTCGCCGAGGGCGGTGGTGATGCCGTCGGCCGAGCGGAGGTCGACATCGGAGATCGGACGCAGGTCGGCGCCGAGCCAGATGTGACGGGAGTTGTCCAAGCAGATCAGATGGGTGAGCGGGCGGCCCAGCTGCAGGTCGACCTCCAGGCGTACGCCCCGCTCGGAGCAGCCGGTGCTGATGTCGGAGGCGGCCAGCGCGTTCGCCGGGCCGGAGAGATCGACGTCCTTGACCCGCATCGGCCGGGCCGCCGGATCCAGCGGTGCGATCGCGGACCGGACCGGATCGGTCGCACCCTCCCGCAGCGTCCAGGTCTCGGCCTGGTTGTCGCGGATCACCTGGACGCTCGCCTCGAAGCTGCTCAACTTCGCCGAGAGGACCTGTTTCGAGTCGGCGGCGTCGGCGATCTGACGGACCACCTGGGTACTGCTCTTCGACTGCAGCAGGCTCCCCGACGGGCGGGCGGCACAACCCGCCAGCAGCAGAGGGATCACCAGCACCGCGAGCAGGGCCCCGACCGTGATGGAGCGCTTGCGCACGTCGACCTCCTCACCCGCGAACGTGGGAAGAGCCGGACGGCGGGCGACACCCGGACGGTGGCAGCGTAATCGCTGGCTCACCACCCCGGCCGACGCCACGCCACGGGCGGCGGAGTTCGACCGGATCCGCCTGCTCGCTCAGGGCTGAACCGGTCCCTTTTCGGTTTGTCAGACCAGCGCCGTAGGCTCGACTCTCGTGATGGAACGGCTGATCGTCCGGGGTGCCCGGGAACACAATCTGCGCAATGTCTCGCTGGATCTCCCGCGGGACTCGCTGATCGTGTTCACCGGCCTGTCCGGCTCGGGCAAGTCCAGTCTGGCCTTCGACACGATCTTCGCCGAGGGCCAGCGGCGCTACGTCGAATCGCTGTCGGCGTACGCCCGGCAGTTCCTCGACCAGGCCGACAAACCCGACGTCGATTTCATCGAGGGGCTCTCGCCGGCGGTCTCGATCGACCAGAAGTCGACCTCCCGCAACCCGCGCTCGACCGTCGGCACCATCACCGAGGTGCACGACTATCTGCGCCTGTTGTACGCGCGGGCCGGGCGGCCGCACTGCCCGATCTGCGGTGAGCCGGTCTCCAAGCAGTCGCCGCAGCAGATCGTCGACCGGCTGCTGGCGCTGCCCGAGGGCACCCGGTTCCAGGTGCTGGCACCGGTGATCCGCGGCCGCAAGGGTGAATACGTCGACCTGTTCCGCCAGCTCGCCACCGATGGTTTCGCCCGTGCCCGGGTGGACGGCGAGACCCACCAGCTGACCAGCCCGCCGACGCTGAACAAGCAGCAGAAGCACAACATCGACGTGGTCGTCGACCGGATCGCGATCAAGCCGTCGGCGAAACAGCGGCTCACCGACTCGGTGGAGACGGCGCTGCGGCTGGCCAACGGCGTGGTCGCGGTCGACTTCGTGGATCTGGATCCCAAGGATCCGGAGCGGGAGCGGCGCTACTCGGAGAAGATGGCCTGCCCCAACGATCACGACATCTCGATCGAGGAGCTGGAGCCCCGGCAGTTCTCCTTCAACGCGCCCTGGGGCGCCTGCCCGGAGTGCTCGGGCCTCGGCACCCGGATGGAGGTCGACCCGGAGCTGGTCGTGCCCGACGACTCCAAGACCCTCGACGAGGGAGCGATCGCGCCCTGGTCCGGTGCGCACGTCGCCGACTACTTCGGCAAACTGCTGCGCTCGCTGGCCAGGACCGAGGGCTTCGACACCGACACCCCGTGGCGCGAGCTGAGCGCCGCCGACCAGAAGATCGTGCTGCACGGGGTCGGCGATCCGCTGCTGGTGCGTTACCGCAACCGCTACGGGCGGGAGCGGTCCTACTCGGCGAAATACGAGGGCGTGGTGCCCTACATCAAGCGGCGGCACGCCGAGGCCGAGACCGACACCTCCCGGGAGCGGTTCGCCGGTTACATGCGCGAGGTGCCCTGCACCGCCTGCCGCGGCGCCCGGCTCAAGCCGAGCTCGCTGGCGGTCACCGTCGGCGGCCGCAACATCGCCGAGGTGTCGGACCTGTCGATCGCCGAGGCGGCCGAGTTCCTCGGTTCGTTGGAGCTGAGCCACCGGGAACGGCAGATCGCCGAACGGGTGCTCAAGGAGATCCACGAGCGGCTCCGGTTCCTGCTCGATGTCGGGCTGGACTATCTGACCCTGTCCCGCCCCGCGGGGTCGCTGTCCGGCGGTGAGGCGCAGCGGATCCGGCTGGCCACCCAGATCGGCGCCGGCCTGGTCGGCGTGCTCTACGTGCTCGACGAGCCGAGCATCGGACTGCACCAGCGCGACAACCACCGGCTGATCGAGACCCTGGTCCGGCTCCGCGACCTGGGCAACACGCTGATCGTCGTCGAGCACGACGAGGACACCATCCGCACCGCCGACTGGGCCGTCGACATCGGCCCCGGGGCGGGGGAGCACGGCGGCCATGTCGTCGTCTCCGGACCGGTCGACGAGCTGCTGACCAGCACCGACTCGCTCACCGGGGCCTACCTGTCGGGGCGCCGCAGCATCCCGATGCCGACCCATCGCCGGCCCGGCAAGGGCCTGGCGGTGACCGTGCACGAGGCCACCGAGAACAACCTCGACAACGTCACCGTCTCCTTCCCGCTCGGGCAGCTGGTGTCGGTGACCGGGGTGTCGGGGTCGGGCAAGTCGACCCTGGTCAACCAGATCCTCTACACGGCGCTGGCCAAGCGGATCTACAATGCCCGCGAGGTGCCCGGCCGGCACCGGTCGATCACCGGTGCCGAACACATCGACAAGGTGATCCACGTCGACCAGTCGCCGATCGGGCGGACGCCGCGGTCGAACCCGGCCACCTACACCGGCGTCTTCGACCACATCCGCAAGCTGTTCGCGTCCGCGCCGGAGGCGAAGGTGCGCGGTTACCAGCCCGGCCGGTTCTCGTTCAACGTCAAGGGCGGGCGCTGTGAGGCGTGCTCCGGTGACGGCACGATCAAGATCGAGATGAACTTCCTGCCCGACGTCTACGTGCCCTGCGAGGTCTGCAAGGGCGCGCGATACAACCGCGAGACCCTCGAGGTGCACTACAAGGGCCGGACGATCGCCGAGGTGCTGGACATGCCGATCGAGGAGGCGGCCGAGTTCTTCGCCGCCATTCCGGCGATCGCCCGGCACCTCAAGACGCTCAACGATGTCGGCCTGGGTTATGTACGCCTCGGCCAACCGGCACCGACGCTGTCCGGTGGCGAGGCACAGCGGGTGAAGCTGGCCGCCGAGCTGCAGAAGCGGTCCACCGGTCGCACCCTCTATGTGCTCGACGAGCCGACCACCGGCCTGCACTTCGAGGACATCCGCAAGCTGCTCGGTGTCCTCGGCCGACTGGTCGACGCCGGGAACTCGGTGGTGGTGATCGAGCACAACCTCGATGTCATCAAGACCTCGGACTGGATCATCGACATGGGTCCCGAGGGTGGTTCCGGTGGTGGCCGGCTGCTCGTGGAGGGTACGCCGGAGACCGTCGCCGACACCCCGGAGTCGCACACCGGTCGGTTCCTCAAGCCGCTGCTGGAGGGTCACCACGTGCCGGTCGCGCTGCCCGAGGAGCCCCTGTTCGAGGCGCCCGAGCCGGTGAAGGGTGCGAAGGGCCGCCGTGCGGCGAAGCAGTCGCCGAGCACGCGGGCCGTCGCGGCCAACGGGTCGGCGAAGCAGAGCACCGCCAAGCAGACCCCCGCCAAGCAGACCCCGGTCAAGCAGACCCCCGCCAAGCAGCCCCCCACGAAGAAGGCGGCTGCCGGCAGGGCGACCGCGAAGAAGGCGGCACCGGCGAAGAAGGCCGCAGCCAAGAAGGCCGCCGCGAAGAAGGTCACCGCGAAGAAGGCGCCGGCGAAGAAGTCGGGTACGCGGAAGGCCGCCGCGCGCCGCTGATGGACCATGCGATCCATCGATTCCTGAGTGCATCCGTCGAGCCCCGCAGCACGCGACGGGTGGACCCTCGATTCGATGGATCGCAGCGGAGGGGTGCAACCGCACACCGCTGAGCACCGGTCAGTTCGCGGTTGCCCTCCTCGGCAGGCAGAATCGCGGGGTGCCCAGCTCAGCCCCCGCCGCCGCCGACCGCCGGTCGGCGTACACCCTCGGTCAGCGCCTCGGCGCCTGGGCGGTGCACGCGCTGACCATGTCCGGCATCGTCTGGGCCGTCCTGGCGCTGCTCGCGCTGCTCCGGCAGGACCTGCTGGCGATGTGGGGCTGGCTCGCGGTCGCGCTGGTCGTCGACGGGCTGGACGGCACGCTCGCCCGCCGTGCCGAGGTGAGCCAGCGGATCCCGTGGTTCGACGGGACCGCGCTGGACACCGTGGTCGACTATCTGACCTGGACCTTCATCCCGGCTCTGTTCCTCTATCTGCACATCCCCTTCGGCCCGGCGCCGATGCCGCTGCTGATGATGCTGCTGATCAACCTGTCCTCGTTGTTCTGCTACTGCAACAAGGGCATGAAATCCAGCGACTACTACTTCGTCGGCTTCCCGGCGGCCTGGAACATCGTCGCGGTCTATCTGTGGCTGCTCGACACCGGGCCGGTGTTCAACGTGATCGCGACGATCGTGCTCTCCGCGCTCACCCTGGCCCCGATCGATTTCCTGCATCCGTTCCGGGTACGCCGGCTGATGGCGGTCAACATCCTCGCGGTGGCCGCCTGGCTCGCCGGCACCATCTGGCTGGTGCTGGCCCACCCGGACGCCCCGCTGCCGGCGCAGCTGATCTGGTGGCTCGGTGGCGGCTGGTTCTTCGCCGTCAGCCTGCTGCGCACCATCCGCGGCCGCGCCGACGACACCTCAGGCTGACGCGACGGCCGGGGTACGCCGGGAGAACAGTGCCGTCGCCGCCAGCACCAGCAGCGCCACCAGCGCGGCCACCACACCGACCAGTGCCGACTGCGGGGCATCGGTGAGCCGGCCGATCGCGATCCAGGCCAGGCCCCAGCCGAGGGCCAGGCCGACGCCCCACTTGCCGCCCAGGCTGCGTGCCTGCGCCAGACCGATCAGCCCGGCGACGGCCAGCACGACCACCGCCACGATCGGGTTCGCGCCACCGAAGTCCACCCCGGAGGAGGCCAGTGCGGCCGCGATGTTGGCGACCGTCGCGATGGTCACCCAGCCCAGATAGAGCCCCATCGTGCCGTCGACGACCACGGTCTCCACCGGACCGGTGGGCCGGGTGCGGGCGAGCCGCCGGCCGATGATCGACAGCACCGCCAGCAGCGCGATGATCACCAGCACGCTCACCCAGATCCAGCCGACCTGGGTGACGCCGAGCCAGACGGCGTTGAGCACCATCGAGACCGCGATCAGCGGGCCGGTCGCGCGGGCCCGGTCACTCGTCCGCTGCGCCGGCAGCCACTGCCACACCACATGGGCGAGCAGCCCGAGATAGATCACCGACCAGATCGTGAAGGCGGGGCCGGCCGGAGCCAGCAGCGTCGCATCGGCGGCCAGCGAACCGCCGGAGGACTCCTCGACCCGGGTGCCGATCAACCCCGTACCGAAAGCGGTGCCGACCAGGCAGACGGCCATGGCGACCGTGACCAGGATCCTGCGGGTGGTGTCGTTCATGGTGACTCCCGTCGTCGCGACCAACCTGGTCGTGCGACCCAGACTAGTGGCCGCCCCGCGCGCGGCGGGTCAGTCGGGCAGGGCGGCCAGGTCGCGTTCGAACAGCTCCCGCATCCTCACCCGCTGCTCCGGCGAATCCCAGCGCAGCCGTTCGAAGTCGGCGACCGCCTCGGCCGCCACCCGGGCCAGCGATCCGTCGCTGATCAACCCGTGCCGCCACGCCACCAGGGCAGCGCCCACATAGGTGTCGACGAACCAGATCCCGCGCTCGGCGTACGCCTGCCGCTCGGCCTGGTCGGTGGCCACCACGTCGTGGATCAGCACCAGTCGGACGGCCGGCCCGTGCCGGGCGTACAACTGCTCGCCGACGATCACATCGCCCTGACCCGAATCACCGAGGAAAACCAACCGGTACTCGGGAAACAGCCGCCGGTACCGGCGTACGTTGGTCAGCTTGCGGGCCGCCATCGAGCGATGGCTGAACAGATTCCGCAGGCCCCCGGAGAGCATCGACATCTTCGAGATGCCGGCCTTGCGCAGCACCTCGCGGGAGTAACCCTCGATCAGCCCCCAGGCGTCCTTCGGGCGGGCGGTGAGGAAGGTCAGATCACCGGTGTCGAAGGGGCGGCCGCTGGGGCCCTGATCGAGAGCCTGGTAGAGCGCGAGCAGTCCCGGATAGACGGTGCCGCGCGGATAGCGGCGATCGTTCAGCGCGCAGAGCGCGGTGTCGTCGATGTCGGAGAGCACCTTCGGATCACCGATGTCGAGCCGATCGGCCTCGTCGGCGAAGTGGTCCAGGATCCGCTGGCGCACCCGACCGGCCCGCAGATCGGTGAACACCAGATCCTCCAGATCGCGGGCCTCGTGGGTGTTGATCAGGTTCTTCAAGCGGGTCAGTCGCGGACCGTGCACCCCGAGCAGCAGTTCGGCCAGCGCCGCATCGCGCTCGCGGCCGCTGCGCCGCTCCTGGATCTGGTGCGCGGCATGCGCGAGGCGGGCCAGCTCCGGGTCGTCGGTCTGCCGCTGTTCGGGTGTCTGGCTCTGTTCAAGCATCGGCGGTCCCGGTGGTGAAGGGGGTGGGGCGTCCGGTACGCCGGGCGCGCGGGCGATCGAGGCGGACCAGCAGGGCGCCGGGGTCGACGGAGAAGACGGCCTCACCGACCGAGGGCAGCACGTCACCGTCCAACTGCACCGGATGCGGCTGCTCGGGTACCACGCGGACGGTCCGGGCGCGGCCCAGCACCAGCCCGGAACCGGGGACCGGTCGGTGCCGCAGCCCCTGCCAGGCGACCGGCAACCACTGGGCCGGGTGGCGTACCCGGGCCTCCATCAGCTCCAACCGGCCGTCGTCGAGCAGGGCGTGCGGGAAGACCGCGATGCCACCGGGGATCCGGCCGCAGTTGCCGACCAGCACCGACCACACCTCGGTGTCCTCGGCGGCCTGCTCGTCGACCTGCAACCGGACCCGCACGGGACGGCGATGCAGATGCTGCGCGCCGGCCCCCAGATAGGCGAGCCAGCCCAGCCGGGACTTGGTGTGCGCGGAGGTGGCCAGCACCGTGTGCGCGTCGTGGCCCATCCCGGCGAGCACCAGGAAGGTCTCCTCGGGCAGCCAGTCACCGGTGTCCGCGTGGGCGCGGACCGAGACCCGGCCGAGGTCGACCGGGGCGGTGGCGCCGTGCAGCGCCAACCGGATCGCGCGGCGCAGGTTGCCCGGTGGCAGCAGCAGATTCCGGGCGAACAGGTTCGCGGTGCCCAGCGGCACGACCCCGAGCGGTACGCCGGAGTGCGCGAGCCCGCGCGCCACCTCGCGCACCGTGCCGTCGCCACCGAGCGCGACCACCAGTTCGGCCCCCTCGGTGACGGCCTGCTCGGCCTGTTCGGCACCGGCCTCGGCGATCGTGGTGGTGACGATCGACGGTTCGGGCCAGCCGGCCTGCTCGCAGGCGGTCCGCAGTTCGCCGGCCGCCCACTCGGCCTTCGGTCGGATCGGGTTGACTACGCCGACCACGCGCGTCGGGCGCACCGGGTCGGCCAGCGGTGCCCGCAGCAGCGGCAACTTCGCGGTGGACGAGGGACGCCCGATCAGCACCGGGTCAGCCGATCCGCAGGTTGTCGCCGTCGTCGGTGACCGTCGCCTGCGCCAATCCGGTGCGCGCGGGGCCGAGGGTGCGGCTGCCGTCGACGATCGAGAATTCCGAACCGTGGCAGGCGCAGACGATCTGCTGCTGCCGGACGTAGGACACCGAACAGCCGCCGTGCGGGCAGATGTTGCTGAACGCCCGGAAGTCACCGGCGGTCGGCTGGGTCACCACGAACCGCTTCTCCAGCACCACGCCACCGCCCACCGCGACCTTGTCCTTGGGCACCTGGACCGGTGGGGCGGACGGGGTCGGGGACGGGGACGGGGCAGCCTGGCTCTGATCCCGCAGGCGGTGGCCGCCAGGCCGACACCGAGACCGGCGGCGGCCACCACACCGCCGCGCAGCACCTGACGCCGATCGGGGCGGGCCGGGCTGTCGGGTCCGTCGGTCCCGGGCCGGTGCTCGGTCATCGGTTCTCCTTCGCGGTGGAGGTCTGGACCGCAGCCATCCCGGTGCGCGCCAACTCGGCGGTGATCCGGCGGTCGGTCCAGATCTTCCATCCCTCGATCAGGAATCCCGACAGGATCAACAGGGCCACGACGAGCACCACCCACCACGGATAGTTCTCCCCGGTCGCCCAGAAATAGACGTACGGCGCGACGAAGGTGACCGCGGTGACCAGCGTGCCCAGGGCGCGGACCAGCCGTCGTTTGGCGGTGACCATCGCGATCACCCCCCAGGTGTAGGGGATCGCGGTGAGCATGTCGATCGCCCAGAGGATCCCGAGATGGCCCTTGAACTCCTTGACGAAGGTCACCGGCAGCGCCCGGAGCGCCGAATAGATCAGCACCACCACATAGAAGAAGACCGCCGGGTCCCGCAGCCACCGGCCGATCGCGCTGCGCCGGACATGCGGCACCTCGAGCCGCTCCAGGGCGCGGACCAGGCGCGGCGGGGTACGCAGGGTGTCGATCCCGCTCAGCGAACCCGCCAGCCAGGCCCGGCGGAGCGGGTCGGCGTCGTCGGCGGACCAGGCCTCGGCGAGCTGCAGCGGGTTGATCGCCAGCGGCTCCTGGCCGTGGTGCACCTCGCCGATCAGATGCACCTGGTCGGGGCCGAAGATCTGCTGCAGCCGCTCCAGGCCCTCGGTGTCGGCGTGGAAGATCCAGAGCTGGATGCCGCGGGCCAGGCTGTCCGAGAGCAGATCGCCGACCAGCCGTCCCTCGGCATCACCGGCCAGGAAGTCCTGCGGTGCGCTGGTCAGCCGGCCCAGTTCGGGCAGGTCGCGGACGTGCCGGGGACGCAGGTCGGAGATCCGGCGTACGCCCGCCGCCCGCATCAGCGCGTCGGCGTCGATCGGCAACTCGCGCGCGGTCGCCAGCGACAGCACATCGCCGCCCTGCACCAGCTCGCGCAGGGCGGTGCGTACCTCCCCGCTCGCCATGCGGCCCATGCTAGGGGGAACCTGTGCCACAAGTGGACAGGTCGGGGCCCAATCGGGGGACGCGTCCTCCCGTGGTCGGGGGAGTCATCTCGACACGTCGGCCATTGCTCCGCTGCGCTGCGCATGGCCGACTACTCGATGACCGGGGGTTGCGTCGGCCATTGCTCCGCTGCGCTGCGCATGGCCGACTACTCGATGAGCGGGGTCAGCGGCGGTGACTACGCTGGCCTGATGGCCGATCCCTCCAGCTACCGCCCCGCGCCCGGGGCCATTCCCACCCAACCGGGCGTCTATCGCTTCTCCGACGAGCACGGCCGGGTGATCTACGTCGGCAAGGCCAAGAACCTGCGCTCCCGGCTCAACTCCTACTTCGCCGACCCGGCGAACCTGCTGGACCGCACCCGCCGGATGGTCACCACCGCGGCCAAGGTGGAGTGGACCGTCGTGCAGACCGAGGTCGAGGCGCTGCAGCTGGAGTACTCCTGGATCAAGGAGTTCGACCCGCGCTTCAACATCAAGTACCGCGACGACAAGTCCTATCCGTGGCTGGCGGTGACCTGGTCCCAGGAGTATCCGCGGGTCTTCGTGGGCCGTGGTGCCAAGCGGAAGGGCAACCGCTATTTCGGCCCCTACGGGCACGCCTGGGCGATCCGGGAGACCGTCGACCTGCTGCTCCGGGTGTTCCCGATGCGGTCCTGCTCCGACGGCACCTTCCGGAACGCCGCCGCGGCCGGCCGGCCCTGCCTGCTCGGCTACATCGACAAGTGCTCCGCGCCCTGCGTCGGCCGGATCTCGGCGGAGGACCATCGCCAGATCGTCGCTGACTTCATCCAGTTCATGAGCGGCCAGTCGACCACCATGCTGCGCCGGTTGCAGACCCGGATGAAGATCGCCTCCGACGACCAGGAGTACGAGCTCGCCGCGAAGATCCGCGACGACATCGGTGCCCTGAACCGGGCCACCGAGCAGAACGCGATCGTGCTCGGTGACGGCACCGACGCCGATGTGGTCGCGCTCGCCGAGGACCCGCTGGAGGTCGCGGTGCAGATCTTCCACGTCCGCGGTGGCCGGGTCCGCGGGGAACGCGGCTGGGTCGCCGATCGCACCGACGACGCCGACACCGGCGAGCTGGTCGAGACCTTCCTGCAGCAGCTCTACGGCGAGGTGCTCGCCGGTGCCACCCCGGTCGAGGGGGAGGGTGGCCGCTCGATCCCACGGGAGGTGCTGGTCCCGGTGCTGCCGCCCTCGGTCGGGCCGCTGGAGCAGGTGCTCGGTGAACGCCGCGGGGCCCGGGTCCAGATCCGGGTGCCCCAGCGCGGTGACAAGAAGACCCTGCTGGAGACCGTGACCCGCAACGCCAGGGAGGCGCTGGTCCGGCACAAGACCAAGCGGGCCTCCGATCTGACCACCCGGAACCGGGCGCTGGAGGAGATCGCCACCGCCCTCGATCTGCCGGAGCCGCCGCTGCGGATCGAGTGCTACGACATCTCCAACCTGCAGGGCAGCGAGGTGGTCGCCTCGATGGTCGTCTTCGAGGACGGCCTGCCGCGCAAGAGCGAGTACCGGCGGTTCGTGATCCGGGGCGTCGAGGGCCAGAACGACGTCGCCTCGATGCACGAGGTGATCACCCGCCGGTTCAAGCGGCTGCTCGACGATCGGCAGGCGATGGCCGCCGGCCGCGATGACGGTTCCGGTGGGGAACAGGCGCTGCTGGTCGACCCGACGACCGGTGCGCCGCGCAGGTTCGCGTACGCCCCGGCGCTGGTCGTGGTGGACGGCGGTCCGCCGCAGGTCGCCGCCGCCGCGGATGCGCTGGCCGAGCTCGGCATCACCGAGGTGGCTCTCTGTGGCCTGGCCAAGCGGCTCGAGGAGGTGTGGCTGCCCGATGAGGAGTATCCGGTGATCCTGCCGCGCTCCAGCGAGGGGCTCTATCTGCTGCAGCGACTCCGCGACGAGGCGCACCGCTTCGCGATCGGCCACCACCGCGGCCGGCGCAGCCGCACCATGGTCGAATCGGTGCTCGACGACGTACCCGGGCTGGGTGAGGTGCGGCGCAAGGCCCTGATCGCCCATTTCGGTTCGCTGAAGAAGCTCCGTGCCGCGAGCACCGAGGAGATCGCCGCGGTCCCGGGATTCGGCGTACGCACCGCCGAGGCGGTGCACGCGGCACTCGCCGGCAAGCCGGCCGGTGAGGCGATCAACATGACCACTGGGGAGGTGCTGTCGGATTGATCGATGGGGATAATGAGCGGGTGACCCAATCGATCGACCCGGATCCCGCCCCCAGCACCGTCGAGGTGGCCGCCCCATCGGGAGACGACATCCGGGTGGTGATCGTCACCGGGATGTCCGGCGCCGGTCGGCGTACCGCCGCCCACGCGTTGGAGGATCTCGGCTGGTACGTGGTCGACAACCTGCCGCCGGTGATGCTGCCCAAGCTCTACGAGCTGGCCCGGGCCGAGGGGATCACCCGGCTCGCCACCGTCCTCGACGTCCGTGGGCGCACCCTGTTCGAGGAACTGCCCGGTGTGTTCGCCCGGCTCGAATCGGCGGGCACGGTGCCCGAGATCCTGTTCATCGAGGCCAGCGACGAGGTGATCGTGCAGCGCCAGGAGTCCTCCCGGCGCCCGCACCCGCTGCAGGGCGACGGCCGCCTGCTCGACGGGGTACGCCGGGAGCGCGAGCTGCTCGCCACCCTGCGCGCCGGTGCCGACCTGGTGATCGACACCTCCGCGATGAACGTGCACCAGCTGACCTCGCGGGTGGTGCACGCCTATGAGGGTGAGGGCACCGACAAGCTGCGGGTCACCTTGATGTCCTTCGGTTTCAAGAACGGCATCCCGGTCGATGCCGACATGGTGATCGATGTGCGCTTCCTGCCGAACCCGCACTGGGTGCCCGAGCTGCGGCCGCAGACCGGGCTCAGCCAGCCGGTCGCCGACTATGTGCTGCGCCAGCCCGCGGCCGGGCCGTTCCTGCAGCAGCTGCAGGCACTGATGATGACCGTCGCCCGCGGTTATCTCAATGAGGGCAAGAGATTCGCCACCGTCGGCATCGGCTGCACCGGCGGCAAGCACCGCTCCACCGCGATGGCCGAGGAGCTCGGCCGGCGGCTCCGCGAGGTCGGGATGCCGACCAAGGTGCTGCACCGTGATCTGGGGCGCGAATGAGCGTACGTCGCTTCGACCTTCCTTTCGAGCGGCTGCCGTCGGTGACCGCCTTCGGCGGCGGGCACGGGCTGTTCGCCTCGCTGTCGGCGCTGCGTCGGGTCACCGACCGGCTCACCGCCGTGGTCACCGTCGCCGATGACGGCGGTTCCTCGGGCCGGCTCCGGGAGGAGTTCGGCTGCCTGCCGCCGGGTGATCTGCGGATGGCGCTGGCCGCGCTCTGTGGGGACGACCACTGGGGCCGCACCTGGGCGGATGTGCTGCAGTCCCGGTTCACCGGCGACGGGCCGCTCGCCGGGCACGCGGTCGGCAATCTGCTGATCCTCGGCCTGTGGGAGAAGTTCGGCGACCCGGTGGCCGGGTTGGACATGGTCGCGGAGCTGCTCGGTGCCAAGGGCCGCGTGCTGCCGATGTCCTCGGTGCCGCTGCAGATCGTCGCCGAGGTGATCGGCATCGATCCGCTCAGCCCCGACGAGGTCTCCCTGGTCAGCGGCCAGGCCCGGGTGGCCAAGACCGAGGGCGAGGTGCACACCGTGCGGCTGGAACCGGAGAACCCGCCGGCCCGCCCCGAGGTCATCGAGGTGGTCCGCGACACCGACTTCGTGGTCCTCGGCCCCGGTTCCTGGTTCACCTCGGTGATCCCGCACCTGCTCGTACCCGAGCTGGCCGAGGCGATCATCGAGACCCGGGCCCGCCGGCTGCTCACCCTGAACCTGATGCCGGCCGATGAGACCGACGGCTACTCCGCCAGCCAGCACCTGGAGATCCTCGCCGACCACGCGCCCCGGCTCCGACTGGACTACATCGTCGCCGACGAGACCTTCGCCCGCGACGACAAACACCTGGCCAACTACGCGGCCTCACTCGGTGCCGAACTGGTGCTGGCCGATCTGGCGATGCGCGATGGGACGCCTCGGCACGACCCGTTGCGGCTCGCTTCGATCTTCGCTGAACTGATGGGGGTCTGATATCAATGTCATTCTTGTCCGCGAGGCTTCGGACCTGGACTCCCGTCCGGGCGTCTCGAACCGGTACGCCCATCCGGGCGTCTCGGACTGGTACGCCCATCCGGGCGTCTCGAACCGGGACGCCCGTCCGGGCGTGCGCCCGGAGGTCCAGCACAGGAGGGAAGCGGTTCCGGTGGCACTGACGCAACAGGTGAAGGCCGAGCTGGCGACCATCTCGGTGACCAGGCCCAGCGCCCGGCGGGCCGAGGTCGCGGCCACGCTGCGGTTCGCCGGCGGGCTGCATCTCGCCGGTGGCCGGATCGTGATCGAGGCCGAACTGGACACCGGTGCCGCCGCGCGCCGGCTGCGGACCGCGATCAGCGACGTGTTCGGGCACGACTCCGACCTGGTCGTGGTGAGCGGCTCCGGGATCCGCCGCGGCACCCGCTACGTGGTCCGGGTGATCAAGGACGGTGAGGCGCTGGCCCGTCAGACCGGGCTGATCGACTCCCGCGGCCGGCCGGCCCGCGGGCTGCCGCCGCAGGTGGTCTCCGGCGGGGCCGGGGACTGTGTGGCCGCCTGGCGCGGTGCCTTCCTGGCGCACGGATCGCTGACCGAACCCGGCCGTTCGATGTCGCTGGAGGTGACCGCCCCCGGCCCGGAGGCCGCACTGGCACTGGTCGGGGCCGCCCGCCGGCTGGACATCTCCGCCAAGGCCCGGGAGGTCCGCAATGTCGACCGGGTGGTGATCCGCGACGGCGATGCGATCGCGGCGATGCTGACCCGGATGGGTGCCCACCAGTGCGTGCTGGTCTGGGAGGAGCGCCGGATGCGCCGCGAGGTGCGCGCCTCGGCCAACCGGCTGGCGAACTTCGACGACGCCAACCTGCGCCGCTCGGCGCGGGCCGCGGTGGCCGCCGGGGCGCGGGTCGAGCGGGCCCTGGAGATCCTCGGTGAGGATGTCCCGGAGCATCTGCAGGCCGCCGGGGTGCTGCGGGTGGAGAACAAGCAGGCGTCGCTGGAGGAGCTCGGTCAGCTGCACACCCCGCCGCTGACCAAGGACGCGGTGGCCGGGCGGATCCGGCGGCTGCTCGCGATGGCCGACAAACGGGCCGCCGACCTCGGCGTACCGAACACCGAGGCCAGCCTCAGCCCGGAGATGCTGGAGGACTGACCTCGCGGTCCCCGAGCAGCCAGCGGGCGGCGTTGGTGACGAACCGTTTCGCGGTGGGGGAGTCGTACGCCCGGGCATCGTGACCCAGCCCGGAATAGACGGCGCGGCCATCCGCGCTCGCCCAGGCCATCACCTCAGCCGAACCGTCGAGGTCATGGTCCAGCAGCGGTACCGTGCCGGAATCCCTGCTGAGCAAGGAATAACGCTCATCCTCGGCCTCGACCTCGGTCAACCCGGCGAGCGTCGGATGATCCGGCGCCAGCACCCGGAACCGGCTCGGCCCGCGCGGCGGATGCATCGAGGTGCCGCGGATCCAGCGGCCGCCGAGGATGCCCCGCCAGGCCGGCCAGTCAGCGAAGGTGTTCGCCGCGGTGTGCACCCCCAGCACCCGGCCGCCGTCGGCCAGCCAGCGTTCGCAGGCGGCGAAGGCGGCATCCCATTCGGCGTTGGCGGCGGGCGGGTTCGCCGGGTCGGCGCCGATACCGCAGTTGACCACCAGCAGGTCGATCCCGGCCAGTTCGCCGAGGGCGTCGGGTTCGTCGGTGCGCAGCTCCACCGGGTACGCCTCGGCCAGCCAGTCGCGCAGCGCGGCCCCGGTCTCGGCGAACGGATGCCACGGGTCGGCGTACCGCTGGTCACCGGTGAGGACACGGACGCGGGGGGTGACGATGTTCACGCGGTGAACCTAGCCCGCGGGGCTCAACGGCTGTACGGCGACCCCCGCGGGACCGATAGGGTGGAGCTGTCCGACAAGTCGGGCCGGCGTGGTCGGTGATCAAGCAGCCGCCAGCATCCGAATGGCCCGCATCGCGCAATGCGAAGGAGCACCCAAGAATGACCGTGAAGGTTGGAATCAACGGCTTCGGCCGCATCGGCCGCAACTACTTCCGGGCCCTGATGGCCTCCGGTGCCGACATCGAGGTCGTCGCCGCCAATGACCTGACCGACAACGCCGCGATCGCCCACCTGCTCAAGTTCGACACCGTGCTCGGCCGGTTCCCCGGTGAGATCGTCGCCAACGACGAGGGCATCACCGTCGACGGCAAGCTGATCAAGATCTTCTCCGAGAAGGACCCGGCGAACATCCCGTGGGGCGAACTCGGCGCCGACATCGTGATCGAGTCCACCGGCATCTTCACCGACGCCACCAAGGCCAAGGCGCACATCGACGGCGGTGCCAAGAAGGTCATCATCTCCGCTCCGGCGAAGAACGAGGACATCACCGTGGTGATGGGCGTCAACGACCAGGACTACGATCCGGCGACCCAGAACATCATCTCCAACGCGTCCTGCACCACCAACTGCCTGGCCCCGCTGGCCAAGGCGCTGAACGACGCGCTGGGCATCAACAAGGGTCTGATGACCACGGTGCACGCCTACACCCAGGACCAGAACCTGCAGGACGGCCCGCACAAGGACCCGCGCCGGGCCCGCGCCGCCGCGCAGAACATCGTGCCGACCTCCACCGGTGCGGCCAAGGCCATCGGCCTGGTGCTGCCGGAGCTGAAGGGCAAGCTGGACGGCTACGCCCTGCGCGTCCCGGTGATCACCGGTTCCGCCACCGACCTCACCTTCGAGGCCGGCCGGGAGACCTCGGTCGAGGAGGTCAACGAGATCATGAAGAAGGCCGCCGAGTCCGGTCCGCTGGCGCCGTACCTGAACTACAGCGACGATCCGCTGGTCTCCAGCGACATCGTCACCGACCCGGCGTCCTGCATCTTCGACTCCGGCCTGACCAAGGTGATCGGCAACAACGTCAAGGTCGTCGGCTGGTACGACAACGAGTGGGGCTACTCCAACCGGCTGGTCGACCTGACCAAGCTGGTCGGCGAGAAGCTCTGAGGGCCCGCGGATGAACTCGATCGCGGACCTGGGCGACCTGCGCGGTCGCAAGGTGCTGATCCGCTGCGATCTGAACGTCCCGCTGGACGGGGACCGGATCACCGACGACGGGCGGATCAAGGCCTCGGTACCGACGCTGACCAAGCTGCTCGACGCGGGGGCGCGGGTGATCGTGCTCGCCCACCTGGGTCGGCCGAAGGGTCAGGTCAAGACCGAGTTCTCCCTCGCCCCGGCCGCGACGCGGCTCGGCGAGCTGCTCGGCAAGGACGTGCAGCTCGCCGGTGATGTCGTCGGCGAGTCCGCCCAGGGCCTGGCCGAGGGTCTCGGCGACGGCGAGATCATGATGTGCGAGAACGTCCGCTTCGAACCGGGCGAGGAGTCCAAGGACGAGGCCGAGCGGCAGCAGCTGGCCCAGGCGTACGCCGCCCTGGCCGGTGCCGAGGGTGCCTTCGTCTCCGACGGGTTCGGGGTGGTGCACCGCAAGCAGGCCTCGGTCTACGACGTGGCCAAGCTGCTGCCGAACGCGGCCGGTGACCTCGTCGAGAACGAGGTCGAGGTGCTGAAGCGGCTCACCGACGATCCGCAGCAGCCCTATGTGGTGGTGCTCGGTGGTGCCAAGGTCTCCGACAAGCTGAAGGTGATCGACAACCTGCTGGCCAAGGCCGATGCCCTGGTGATCGGTGGCGGGATGGTCTTCACCTTCCTCAAGGCCCAGGGTCACGAGGTCGGCAAGTCGTTGCTCGAGGAGGACCAGGTCGAGACCTGCCGCAACTACCTCGACCACGCCAACAAGAACTCCAAGGAGATCGTGCTGCCGACCGACATCGTGGTGGCGCCGGAGTTCAAGGCGGACGCCCCGGCGACCGTCGTACCGGCCGATGAGATGCCGGCGGATCAGCTCGGCCTGGACATCGGTCCGGAGTCGGCGCTGGCGTTCGCCAACGTGATCCGCTCGGCCAGGACGGTGTTCTGGAACGGCCCGATGGGCGTGTTCGAGATGGACGCCTTCGCCGGCGGGACCCGGGAGGTCGCCGAGGCGCTCACCCATGTGCACGGGCTGTCGGTGGTCGGCGGTGGCGATTCCGCCTCGGCGGTACGCCACCTCGGCTTCTCCGACGACCAGTTCGGGCACATCTCCACCGGCGGTGGCGCGTCGCTGGAATACCTTGAAGGCAAGGAATTGCCCGGTCTGGCCGTACTGGAGGGAGGCGATCGATGAGTGATCGCAAGCCGCTGATCGCCGGCAACTGGAAGATGAACCTGAACCACGTCGAGGCCAACGGGCTGGTGCAGAAACTGGCCTGGACGCTGAAGGATCACCGGCACGACCCGGCGAAGTCCGAGGTCGTCGTGCTGCCCCCGTTCACCGATCTGCGCACCGTGCAGACGCTGATCGAGGGTGACCGGCTGGAGATCGGTTACGGCGCCCAGGACGTGTCGGTGCACGACAGCGGCGCCTACACCGGGGAGATCTCGGCGGGGATGCTCGCCAAGCTCGGTTGCGGTTATGTCGTGGTCGGGCACTCCGAGCGCCGGCAGTACCACGACGAGACCGACGACGTGGTCGCCGCCAAGGCCCGGCTGGTGCTGGAGTGGGACATGATCCCGATCGTCTGCGTCGGCGAGGGCCTGGACGTCCGCCAGGCCGGTGACCAGGTCGCCTACACCCTGGAGCAGGTGCAGGGTTCGCTGGCCGGGATCGGCGACGAGGCGCTGGCCAAGGTGGTGATCGCCTACGAGCCGGTCTGGGCCATCGGTACCGGTGAGGTGGCGACCCCCGATGACGCCCAGGAGGTGTGTGGCGCGATCCGGCGATTCATCGCCGAACGGCGGCACATCGACCTGGCCGATCAGGTCCGGATCCTCTACGGCGGTTCGGTGAAGTCGGGCAACTGCGCCGACATCATGGACAAGCCGGACATCGACGGTGCCCTGGTCGGTGGCGCGAGCCTCGATCCGGAGGAGTTCGCCGCCATTGCGCGCTTCTACGACCTGCCCAAGGTCGGCTGAGACCGTCGCGTCGCATCATCGATAGCAGATCCCGGTACCGCACCAGCGGTGCCGGGATCTGCGTTTGGTCCATGGCCCCACGGGGATTAGAGTTGCGCGCGTGATTCTGCTCCCGCTGGCCATGCAGTGGCCGATCCTCGTGGTGACCATCGTGCTGGGTCTGACCAGCGTGATCCTGGCGCTGATGGTCCTGCTGCACAAGAGCCGTGGCGGCGGCATGTCGGACCTGTTCGGCGGTGGCATGTCCACCTCGCTGGGCGGCACCTCGATCGCCGAGCGCAACCTGGACCGGATCACCATCATCGTCGGCGCGATCTGGTTCGTCAGCATCCTTGCGTTGCTGGCGCTCTACCGGTTCCTGGCCTGATCGCCGACCACCCCCGAATCCCCGGCCGGATGCGGCCGGTCGACCCAATGGGCCCGCAGGCCCCGAAGAAGGAGACACACACGTGGTAGGTGGGAGCGCCATCCGAGGCAGCCGAGTCGGTGCCGGGCCGATGGGGGAGGCGGAGCGCGGGGACACCGCTCCGCGGCTGTATGTGTCCTACTTCTGCGCCAACTCGCACGAGACCCGCCCGGCCTTCGCGGCCGACGCGCAGGTGCCGGAGACCTGGGACTGCCCGCGCTGCGGCCTGCCGGCCAACATGGACGCCGAGAACCCGCCGCCGCCGCCGAAGACCACGCCCTACAAGACCCACCTGGCGTACGTGAAGGAGCGCCGCAGCGACTCCGAGGCCGAGGCCATCCTGGACGAGGCGCTGACCGCGCTGCGCGCCCGCCGCGCCGCCGGCGAAGTCATCTACTGACAGTGGGGGCTGCGCCCCCACACTCCCGGAACGATACGGACGAGCGGTGCTTTGCACGTCCTCTGTTCCACCGAAGAAGGGCTTCGCCCCTTCGGCGAGCGAGGACTCCGCCCCTCACGCACCCCGCTGGTCACGGAAACACCCGCTGACCAATGGGTGTCTGATGCCCAGGCGGTATCAAACCATCTGCTGATGCCCGGGCGGTATCAAACCATTTGTTGATGCCCGGGCGGTATCAAACCATTTGTTGATGCCCGCGTGGCATCAAAGATTTCCTTGATGACTGAGGGGCATCAGACAATTCCTTGATGCCACCTGGGCATCAAAGGGGGACCGATTCACCGGGGGTCCGGGACAGGCAGAAATCGGCCCGGCGAGCCGGCCCGCGACCGTCGGCAACAGGCCGGTGGCGGCCTGCCTCACCGATCGGCGGCGGCGTCCTCGTCGAGGAACCAGACGGTACGCAGGCGGCCGTGCACCGCGCCCGCGGGCAGGTTCTCGTCCCCGTCGATGGCGCGGGCGGCGGCATCGGCCTTCTCCGCACCCGCGACGATCAGCCAGACCTCGGCGGACTGGTTGATCACCGGGATGGTGAGGCTGATCCGCTCCGGCGGCGGCTTGGGGGAGTCGGTCACCCCGACCACCGTGAACGAGGTGTCCTGCTCGAAGGACGGGTGATCGGGGAAGATCGAGGCCACATGGCCGTCCGGGCCCATGCCGAGCAGGCAGATGTCGAAGCGGATGTCGCCGAGCTCTGCGGCGTACTGCATCGCCGCCTGGTTGAGGTCGGCCTGCCCACCCTCGGCCGGCATCGGATGCACCCGCGCCGGGTCGAGCGGGATGGTCGCCGCCAGCAGGGCCAGCGTCTGGCCAGCGTTGCGGTCCGGGCTCTCGGTGGCCACGAACCGTTCGTCGCCCCACCAGAACTCGACCCGCTTCCAGTCGACGGTGTTGTCATCACCCTGTCCGTCGGCGAGCTGACGGTACATCCGGTTGGCGATCCGGCCACCGGTCAGGCACAGCTGCACCACGCGGTCCGGATCGGCCTGCAACTGACTGATCGATCGACGGAGCTGGTGCGCCACCGTCGCGGCGAGCTCATCGGCGTCGCCAGAGGTCACCACGGTCATCCAGTCGTCCTTCCTCCGGTGCGGGGGGCGGTTCTGGGCGCGTTCCTGCGGGCGGTCGTCTTCTTGGCGGGCGTCTTCCTGGCCGCGGTCTTCTTCGCCGTCGACTTCTGGGCCGGCGTCTTCTTCGCGACCGCGGCCTTCTTGGCCGTCGTCTGCCGCGGCGAGGTCCGGGTGGCCGGCGCCTTGCTGGTCGAGGACCGGCTCGCGGTCGCCTTCTTCGCCGCGGTCTTGCTGGCGGGCGCCTTCTTCGCGGCCTTCTTGGTCGTCTTCTTGGCCGTGGTCTTCTTTGCGGCCGTCTTCTTGGCGGGCGTCTTCCCGCTCACCGCGGCCTGTGCGGCCTTCGCCTCCGGGGTACGCCGGGCGGCGCCCTTGACCGCGGCCCGCCGGCCGGTGCCGCTGCTGTTGTCCTTGCTGCGCTGCAGCCGCTTCACCAGCACCTGGGCCGCCTGCTCGAAGATGTCGTCGGCGTCCATCCGCCGCAGCTCCTCGGCGAGCAGCTGGTTCACGTCCCGGCGGCGCAGCGCGACCAGCCGATGCGGCTGGCCCGGCACCTGGTAGGAGGCCAGCAACCCGTCGGCACGGGTGATCGCGATGTCCCCGGCGGGTGTGGTCATCCGGACCGCGGTGATACCGGGGCCGCGGGAGGTGAGCCGCTGCACGTCGACCTTGAGCCGTGCCTCCAGCCAGGAGGCCAGCAGATCGGCCGGTGCGTTGTCCCGGGAGGCCTCGACGCTGGCGCTGATGATCGGCGCCGGGTACTGGTCCAGCGACGCCGCGAGCAGCACCCGCCACGGGGTGAGCCGGGTCCAGGTCAGATCGGTGTCACCGCGGGCATGGTTGCGGGCCCGCGCCTCCAGGGCCTGCAGCGGCCGCGGGGAGCCCATCGCATCGGTGATCCGCCGGTTCGCCAGCGCGCCCAGCTGGTCGCGGACCGGATCGTCGGGGGCGGCGCCGGGCCACCAGACGACCACGGGCGAATCGGGCAGCAGCAGCGGCAGCACGACCGAGTCGGCGTGCCGGGCCACATCGCCGGCAACCCGGAGGACGATGATCTCACCGGGTTCCTCACCGATCCGCACCTCGGCGTCGAGCCGGTGCCGACGGCCCTTGCCGGTGACCACCAGCAGGATCCGGGAGGGATGTTCCCGGCCGGCGGCCAGGCAGGCCTCCAGCGCGGCCTCGGAGTTCTTCTCGTCGGTGGGGACGACCAGGGTCAGCACCATCCCCGAGGTGGGGGAGCCGATGCTGCGGCGGGCCTTGACGATCGACGAGGCGATCTTGGCCGAGGTGGTGTCGTTCAGCTCGATGATCATGGTGTCTCTCCGATCAGGGCCGGCGCCAGGCGCGGCCGTCGCGGGCGAGCATCTCGCGGGCACTCTCCGGGCCCCAGGTGCCGGCCTCGTAGTCCTCCGGGGGCGTACCGAGACTGGCCCAGTAGTCCAGGATCGGATCGAGGATCATCCAGGACAGCTCGACCTCCTCGCGCTGCGGGAAGAGCGGCGGCTCACCCAGCAGCACGTCCAGGATCAACCGCTCGTACGCCTCCGGGCTGTTCTCGGTGAACGACCCGCCGTAGGCGAAGTCCATGTTCACCTGCCGGATCTCCATCTGGGTGCCCGGCACCTTCGCGCCGAACTGCAGGGTCACACCCTCGTCGGGCTGGATCCGCATCACCAGGGCGTTGTTGCCGAGCTCCTCGGTGTCGGTGTCGGTGAACGGCAGGTGCGGGGCCCGCTTGAAACCGAGGGCGACCTCGGTGACCCGGCGGGGGAGCCGCTTTCCGGTGCGCAGATAGAACGGCACCCCGGCCCAGCGGCGGTTGTCGATGTCGACCCGGATCGCGGCGAAGGTCTCGGTGGTGGACTTCGGGTCGATGCCCTCCTCCTGGATGTAACCGCGGACCTTCTCACCGCCCTGCCAGCCGGCGGCGTACCGGCCCCGCGCGGTGTGCGCGGCCAGATCCGCCGGCGGCCGGGTGGCGGCCAACACCTTCTGCTTCTCCACCCGCAGCTGGGCCGCGTCGAAGGAGTTGGGCTCCTCCATCGCGGTCAGCGCGAGCAGCTGCAGCAGGTGGTTCTGGATCACATCGCGCGCCGCGCCGATGCCGTCGTAGTAACCGGCCCGGCCGCCGATGCCGATGTCCTCGGCCATCGTGATCTGCACGTGGTCGATGTAGTTGTTGTTCCAGACCGGTTCGAACAGCTGGTTGGCGAACCGCAGCGCCAGCATGTTCTGCACGGTTTCCTTGCCCAGGTAGTGATCGATCCGGAAGACCGAGGAGGGCGGGAAGACCGAGGAGACCGTCCGCTCCAGCTCCCGCGCCGACTCCAGATCGTGGCCGAACGGCTTCTCGATCACCACCCGGGACCAGGAACCGCTGGTCGACTCGGCCAGCCCGAACTTGCGCAGCTTGCCGACCACCGTGTCGAACAGGCCCGGCGGCAGCGACAGATAGAAGGCGTGGTTGCCGCCGGTGCCGCGGACCTGATCCAGTTCGGCGATCGTGTTCTTCAGCGTGATGAACGCGTTGTCGTCGGTCAGTTCACCCGGAACGAAACGGATCCCCTCGACCAGCTGCTGCCAGACCTCCTCGCGGAAGGGGGTCCGGGCGTACTGCTTGACCGAGTCGTGCACGATCTTCTCGAAGTCCTGGTTCTCCCAGTCCCGGCGGGCGAAGCCGACCAGCCCGAAACCGGGCGGCAGCAGCCCCCGGTTCGCGAGGTCGTAGACCGCCGGCATCAGCTTCTTCCGCGACAGGTCGCCGGTGACGCCGAAGATCACCAGGACGCAGGGTCCGGCGATCTGCGGCAACCGGCGATCCTGCGCGTCGCGAAGCGGGTTGGACTTCCCCAGCGTGCGCGCCAGGTTGATCGGGGCCTGCGCTGTCGCGTCAGCCACGCTGTGCTCCTTTTCGTTGCCTGGAACGGTTTCTGGCCGTACGCCTCAGCTGCTCTGCTTCAGCTGATCGGTGACGGTCTCCACCAGTTCGGCCCAGGACTTGTCGAACTTCTCCACGCCCTCGTCCTCGAGCACCTTGACCACATCGTCCAGGTCGATACCGACCTGCTCGAGCGCGGCCATCGTCTGGCGCGCGTCATCGAGGTTCGGGGTGATCGCATCGGCGGTCACCTCACCGTGGTCGGCGAAGGCCTGCATGGTCTTCTCCGGCATGGTGTTCACGGTGCCCGGGGCGATCAGCTCGGCGACATAGAGGGTGTCCGGGTACGCCGGATCCTTGACGCCGGTGGAGGCCCACAGCGGCCGCTGCACGGTGGCCCCCTTGGCCTTCAGCGCGGCGAAGCGCTCGCCGGATTCGAAGACCTGCTGGTAGAGCTCGTAGGCGAGCCGGGCGTTGGCGACCGCCGCCTTGCCCTTCAGCTGGGTGGCCTGCTCGGTGCCGATGGCGTCGAGCCGCTTGTCCACCTCGGAGTCCACCCGGGAGACGAAGAAGGACGCGACCGAGTGCAGCCGGGACAGGTCCCGGCCCTGCTCGGCGGCCTGCTCCAGACCGGCCAGATAGGCATCCATCACGCCCTGGTAGCGCTCCAGGGAGAAGATCAGGGTGACGTTGACCGAGATCCCCTCGGCGATCGTCGCGGTGATCGCCGGCAACCCCTCCTCGGTGGCGGGGATCTTGATCAGCACGTTGTCCCGGCCGACGACCTCGGCCAGCTGCTTGGCCTGGGCGATGGTGCCGGCGGTGTCGCGGGCCAGGCCCGGCTCGACCTCGATGGACACCCGGCCGTCGACCTTGTCGGTGGCCCGGTTGGTGGCCGAGAGCACATCGCAGGCGGCGCGGACGTCGTCGGTGGTCAGGGCCTGGATGGCCTCGTCCACGCCGGTGCCGCGGTCCCGCAGGATCTGCAGCTGCGCCTCGTACGCCTCGCCGTTCGACAGTGCGGTGGCGAAGATGGTCGGGTTCGTGGTGACACCGACGACCGAGGACTCGGCGACCAGCTTGGCGAGATCGCCGGTGGCGATCCGCTCCCGGGACAGGTCGTCGAGCCAGATCGATACGCCGGCGTCGGAAAGCTTCTTCAGTCGATCAGACATGTGGCTGCTCCTCTTTGGAGATCAGGGATTTTCAGTGCTGCTGGGCGGTGGCGATGTCCGCGGTGCGGACCCGGCCGTGCGCCCGGCGGGGGAGTGCATCCCCGGGGTTCTTGACCGCGGCCAGGCTCTCCTTGGCGGCTTCGACCACGTGCTCCGCGGTGAAACCGAGCCTCTCGAAGAGCTCGCTGCCGGAGGCGGAGGCGCCGTAGTGCTCCAGGCTGACCGCGCGGCCGTTGTCGCCGATCAGGTCCTGCCAGGACATCGACACCGCGGCCTCGACCGAGACCCGGGCCTTCACATCAGCCGGGATCACCGAGTTGCGGTAATCGTCGTCCTGCTCGTCGAACCATTCGCGGCAGGGCATCGAGACGACCCGGGCGGCGATCCCTTCGCCGGCCAGCTGCTCGGCGGCGGTAAGGGCGTACTGCACCTCGGAGCCGGTCGCGATCAGCACCACGCGCTGATCGGCGTCGGCGTCCCCGAACTCCTTCAGCACGTAACCGCCCTTCGCGACCCCGTCGAGACCGGCGAAGCCGTCGGTGTCGCGGGGGAAGGTGGGCACGTTCTGCCGGGTCAGGATCAGGCCGGCGGGCCGATCGGTGTGCGCCAGGATGGCCTTCCAGGCGGCGACCGTCTCGTTCGAGTCGGCCGGCCGGACGATGTCGAGGCCGGGGATCGAACGCAGCGCGGCCAACTGCTCGACCGGCTGGTGGGTCGGGCCGTCCTCACCCAGGCCGACCGAGTCGTGGGTCCAGACGAAGGTGACCGGCAGACCCATCAGCGCCGCCAGCCGGACCGGCGGGCGCATGTAGTCGGAGAACACCAGGAAGGTGCCGCCGTAGACGCGGGTCCGCCCGTGCTGGGTGATGCCGTTCATGATCGCGCCCATGGCGTGCTCGCGGATGCCGAAGTGCATCACCCGGCCGTATTCGTTGCCGGAGAACATCTCGGTCTGCCGGTCCGCCGGCAGGAAGCTGGGCTGGTCCTTCGGCGTGGTGTTGTTCGAACCGGCCAGGTCGGCCGACCCGCCCCACAGCTCGGGCAGCGTCTTGGCGGCCGCGGTGAGGAAGTCACCGGAGGCGGCGCGGGTGGCCTTGCCCTTCTCATCGGCCTCGAAGACCGGCAGATCGGCATCCCAGCCCGCGGGCAGGGAGCGGGTCTCCAGCCGGTCGAACAGCTCGGCGCGCTCGGGGTTGGCGGCCTTCCAGGCGTCGAACTTCTCGGTCCACTCGGCCTGCTCCTGCTTGCCGCGCTCACCCAGGCCCTTGCGGGAGTGCTCGATCACCTCGTCGGCGACCTCGAAGGTCTGCTCCGGGTCGAAGCCGAGGATCTTCTTGGTGGCGGCGACCTCCTCCTCGCCGAGGGCGGAGCCGTGCGACTTGCCGGTGCCCTGCAGCTTCGGTGCCGGCCAGGCGATGATCGTGCGCAGCTGGATGAACGAGGGCCGGTCGGTGACCTTGCGGGCCTCGTCGAGCGCCGCGTCGAGCGCCTTCAGATCCTCGACGTAGGCACCGCCGCCGTCGGGGGCGTTCTGCTCGTCGCGGTCGCGTACCCACTCCACGGTCTGCACGTGCCAGCCGTACGCCCGGTAGCGCTCGGCGACGTCCTCGGTGAAGGCGATGTTGGTGTCGTCCTCGATGGAGATCCGGTTGTCGTCCCAGATCAGCGTGAGGTTGCCGAGCCGCTGGGTGCCGGCCAGCGAGGACGCCTCGGAGGAGACGCCCTCCTGCATGTCGCCGTCGGAGGCCAGGCAGTAGATCTGGTGGTCGAAGATCGACTCACCGGGCGCGGCGTCCGGGTCGAACATGCCGCGCTCGCGGCGCGCCGCCATCGCCATCCCGACGGCGTTGCCGACACCGGTGCCGAGCGGCCCGGTGGTGGTCTCCACACCGTCGGTGTGACCGTACTCGGGGTGGCCCGGGGTCTCCGAACCCCAGGTGCGCAAGGCCTTCAGGTCATCCAGTTCCAGCCCGAAACCGCCCAGGTAGAGCTGGGTGTAGAGGGTCAGCGAGGAGTGACCGGCGGACAGCACGAACCGGTCGCGGCCCGGCCAATGGGTGTCGGCGGGGTTGTGCCGCATCTTCTTCTGGAACAGCAGGTACGCCGCGGGGGCGAGGCTCATCGCGGTTCCCGGGTGACCGTTGCCGACCTTCTGCACCGCGTCCGCGGCGAGTACCCGAGCGGTGTCGACCGCTCGGGAGTCGAGTTCGGTCCAGCCTTCGGGAAGGTGGGAGGCGTCTGTCACGGAGGGGGTCCTTTCACGCGTTGGTTCAGCACCAGCAGGGCAGTGGTGTCCGCAGGCCGGCCGCCACATGATGGCACGGCGCACGTCACGGAACGGTCACAACCGACCCTACTGCGTGGTTCCGAAGGCATGGCAGCAGCCCCTGCGGACGCCGTCGGTGTCGGTGTGATTCAAGTCGCGGTCTCTTCGGCCCACGTCGGTTTCTACCCGCTGCCCGATGGTCGTAGACTGCATGGGACCCCGCGGGCGTACCCCGGCCGCCTCCACCGACCAGAAGAAGGTTCAGTGACCCACACCGATGCCCACCCGGTCGTCTCCACGGCTGGTTCGGTTGAGAGTGGTTCGGTCCCGGCGGCCACCTGGCGGGACGTGGTCAAGGCCTATGTCGCGCTGACCAAGCCCCGGATCGTCGAGTTGCTGCTGGTCACCACCGCGCCCGCCATGTTCCTGGCCGCCCGCGGCGTACCGCACCTGGCGCTGGTCTTCTGGACGCTGATCGCCGGCGGCCTGGCCGCGGCCAGTGCGAACACCTTCAACTGTGTGCTGGACCGCGACATCGACGAGAAGATGCGCCGCACCCGCCGCCGGCCGATGCCCCGGCATCAGGTGTCGCCGCGCGCCGGCACCATCTTCGGCATCGTGCTGGGGGTGGCGGCCACGCTGCTCTTCGGCTTCTTCGTGAACTGGCTGTCCGCGGTGCTGGCGCTGGTGGCGAACGCGTTCTATGTGCTCGTCTACACGATGTGGCTGAAGCGGTCGATGTCGCAGAACATCGTCTGGGGCGGGATCGCCGGTTGCTTCCCGCCGCTGATCGGCTGGACCGCGGTGACCAACTCGGTCGCGCTGGCGCCGTTCGTGCTGTTCGCGATCGTCTTCTTCTGGACCCCGCCGCACACCTGGGCGCTGGCCTTCCGCTACCGCGCCGACTACGCCGCGGCCGAGGTGCCGATGCTGCCGGTGGTGATGTCCGCGCCGCGGGTCGCCAAGCGGATCCTGATCTATTCCATCCTGATGGTCGCGACCTCCATCTCGCTCTGGCCGATCGCGGACACCGGCTGGCTCTACCCGGCCGTCGCCATCCTCGGCGGTGCGGTCTTCCTGATCGAGGCCATCGGCCTGCTGCGCCGCGCCAACGCCGGCGCCCTGGACGCCGCGCTGAAGCCCATGCGGCTCTTCCACTGGTCGAACAGCTACCTTGCGCTGATCTTCCTCGCCGCCGCGATCGACCCGCTGATCTTCCACTAGTTCCCCGGAGTTCCCGGCTCGCGTCAGCGCGCCATCACCCCTCGCGCCACATCGCGATCCATCGAATCGTGTGTGCAAAGGTCCATTCCTGCAGCAATCGACGGGTATGCCGAGGGTTCGATGGATGGCGGTGTGTGGCCCGACCGACGCGGCATCGCGCGCGACGGCCGAGCCAGCGGAGTTCTGCGCTTGCAGTAAGGCCTGAGGGTGACCTGGCGAACGCTAGGACATGCAGTGGTACGCGAAATCCATGATCAAACCCAGTGAGACTGGGTTTTCGATTGCGAATAGTTGCCCTACTGCATGTCCCTGCGTACGCCAGCGGCGCGGATGATTTCTCCGATTTGTCGAACTTCCGGCGGATGACCGCCATGGCCGATACGCTCACGATCCCACCCCCGGGATGTAGGAGAGCGCCGCGCCTATGCGATTTCGTGAACGGATCAGAAGTTACCTGCCGATCATCGTGGTGGCCGCCGTCTGCGTCGTGGCGGCTGGCCTGCTGGTCTCGGTTTTCGCGCCCGAACCGGTCCGTCCTTCCAAGCCAGTGATCGTCACCTCCGGGGAGTGGGCGCCATACGTGGGTGAGGGAATGCCACAGGGTGGGCCGACCGCACAGATCGTCACCGAGGTTCTCGAGCGACAGGGTTACGACCCCACGGTCCGATACACATCGTGGTCATTGGCCACCAAGCAGTCACAGGAACAGGGGGTGTTCGGGACATTCCCGTTCACGGCGGGCAAGGACCGACTCCGGGATTTCGTGGCCTCGGATCCCCTGATGGAGTTCGAGTACGTTCTTTTCACCCGCAGGGACAACGAGCGGGCCAGGCAGATCAAGGTTCCGGAGGATCTGCGCGGGTTGAAGATCGGTGTGGTTCCCGGATACGACTACTGGGCCTCACTCATGCAGGCACCTGCCGGCAAGGTCACCTTCGATTCGAGCCTCGAGGCCTTCGAAGCCCTCAATCGCGGTGATGTCGACCTCGTTCCGGAGAGCCTCGAGTCCGGAGCCGCCGTCCTGACCGATCCCCGATTCAGCGGCGATGCCGCAGCATTCGAATCACTGGACCCCAGCGGCAACCCCTTGCTGGGTTCCAAGGAGACCCTCCATTTCCTGATCAAGAGATCTGCCCAGGGTGAGGAGATCATGGCGGGCTTCAATCGGGAACTCGCTGCGTACAAGCTGACCGAGAACTATCGCCGAGCTGTGGCCCCGATCACCTCGCCCAACCAAGAGGCCGCAGAGCTGGTCGGTGCGGGACCGGTCGAACTGTTCACCGTTCAGGATCAGCAGGTGGTGCTCTCCGCGCCGGGTGCAAAGGTCCATGTCCGCCGCTGGCCGACAAGTTATGCAACCCCAGGGCCGGCCCCGCGGACCGAACGTGCCGAGGTGAAGGTCATCGACGGTCCTCTCGCCGGACGAATTCTCGAGGTGGACCCGGCCGCCCTGCGATTGATCAAGGAGCCCGGATGATCAAGTTGTGCGCACTGGTCCCCTCGTCGATCGACTTCTGCGAGACACTGGGTGCCGCCGAGCGCAATCCCGCCGCTTATGAGGAGTTCTGGCAGGCAGTCGAGCGCAGGTTGCTCGAGGACAGCGTCTTCGACGCCAACACCATGACCGTTGCTCGTGCACGTCGGGACAACAAGGGTTGGGGCAGCATCGTCGACGACGATCTGGACCGACCGGTCGAAGTGCTTTCGCTGCGCTTCAATCCCGAGCTGTTTCCCTTGACTCCACCGGAACCCCTTGAATTGATTGACATCGAGGACGCCATCACCTGCCGGTTGTACAACCATGGCGTCTTCTCGGTCGAACTGGAATGCAGCGTCGCGGAAGGTCCGGATTCACCCCTGGCTCCCCGCCTTGATGACATCGACGAAGCATTCACCGAGTGGATCCCCAGGTTCATCAAGTTCCTGCACGACCGGTTCCTGGTGCAGATCGTCACCAGTATCCGTGATGTCGACCCACGTGCGGAGTTCGTCGAGCCAGCAGCGCGTACGCTTCCCGGTCGAGATGGCTGCCTGGGTCGTCCGTTGTGGATCACGAGATCCCTGTGCATCCAGGAGAATGATCCCGCGCTTGCCGATCTCGTCAACGAGTGGTTGCGGGATGTCGAGGCCGTCGAACCTGGTGTGGCGCAGCGGCTGATCGATCCCGGCAGTGGCCTCCGACAGTTCGCCAGATGGTTCCACCATGTCTTCCTGATGACCGAGGACGAGCTCCGCCAACCCCTTCCGCAGACCTTCCCGGACATGATGTTCGCCCTCCGATACGCCCAGTACTTCTACGGGGCTACCGAACAGGAGGAGATCCGCCTGAAGGGAATCCTGGCGCTGTCCCTGGCCAAGGATCCGCCATGGCCGATGGCCGAACTCCGCCGAGAGCTTGAGCAGGGCTCCCGCCGCGTGGCGTTCATCGAGATGGAGCGTTCCGAGATAAGGAAGTTCCTGCGTCGGGCTCGGTTGCGGGAGTTCGACGGACTGTTGGAATCCTGGAAGTTCGACGAGATCGTCGTGCTGCCCGCCAGGGAGAAGGTCGATGCAGCGGACAAGAGACTCTCAGAGCTCTCCGAGACTCGATCATCGCGTGCCTCGTTGTTCACCGATGTCATCCTGCTGGCCATTGGAATCACCTCCGTGGTGAGCACAACGCTCGCGCTGACCGAGTTCGGACGAACGATGAACAGTGATCCGGGGATGGCGAGTTATGACGGCGGCGGGAGCCGCCTCGTCGCCTGGTTCGCCGCTCAGTCCGCTGACGGGCTCCTGTTGGCATCCATTGCGGCCTGTCTGATTCTCACGGTCCTCTATCTCTACTTCCGGCGGCTCAGCAACCGTTGATGACTGCTCGTCGGAATTTGATCGCCCTCACTGCCATCGAGGGGTTGCTGGCAGTTCAGTTCTGGTTCCCCGTGTGGATGATCTTCCTGCTGGATCAGGGTTTCAGTCTCAACACGATCGCTCTCGCCGACGGCTGCTTCCGAGTAGCGGTGGTGATTTCCGAGCTTCCGATGGGAGTGCTGGCAGATCGATTCGGGCAACGTATTGCGTACCTGTGGTTGGCGCTGCTGACCCTGTTCACCTTCGTTGGGGCTGCCTTCGTCCAGTCGACCTGGCAGGTGATGGTCATCTGGTTCCTGTGGGGCATCCAGTGGGCGGCCGCCTCCGGCTTGGGGAGCGCCGTTCTGGCGGAGTTGGCCAGCACGGGCAGGCTGGCGGTTGGATTGCATCGCGCGTGGAGCCGGGTGCGCGCTGTCAGTACCGCGACTGGTGCGGCGAGTCTGGCCTTCGCGGGGTTGCTCTATCAGACAGACATCAGGCTCCCGTTCTTGCTGACAGCTCTGGCGGGAGGCCTGATTCTGCCGCTGCTCCTGCTGCTGCCAGCGATGCCGAGGCACAGAGTCACCAGTCGATCACCGTGGCGGACCCCCGATCCGCGAAGTCTGCTGCCGGCCGGTGGTGCGATGCTGCTGGGCATCTGGGTGCTGACTGTCGCCTGGACGCTGGTCATCCTCTATCAACCTCTGGCGACGGAGTTGGGAATCGGCGCCGAAGGGTCGGCGCTGATGTATGTGCTCTATGCGGTCTCAGGCGTGTTGGCGAGTGCGTTGTTGTCGACCCTCCCCGAGCGATTCGCGCCTTGGGCAGTCGGGCTCGGCGCCGTGCTGATGATCGGGTCGACCGCTGCTGTGGGCTTGTGGCCCGATCTCGGGCCAGTGCTGTGGGTCCCGGTCATCGGTGCTGGGTTCAATCTGGTCTGGGTGACCACCGAAGCGTGGATCGGGATCAAGGCGCCACCGCATGCAAGGTCCACGGCCGTCTCAGCGGCGAGCTTTCTGAGCGGGGTGGTGATGATCGGCACTCGGCCAGGAATGGTGCTGGTCGCTGAGCGGTGGTCGGCGCAGTTCGCATTCGTGATCTGGGCGATGCTTGCGGTCCTTTTCGGGGGAGTGCTCTATCTGGTCTGGCGACTGATCCGACGATTGCCGAACGCAGCCCCGAGCCAGCCAGAGACACCCTCCTGACAGGAGGGTTTCGTCAGCGGGTCGTGACCTCCCGGCGTACGCCCCAGAGGAGATTCGCCGCCAGCGCCGAGACCACCGACACCCCGATCATGTGCAGTGCCACGATCCAGATCGGCAGGCCGTTGAAGTACTGCAGGTAGCCGACCAGGCCCTGGGCCACCACCGCCAGCGCCAGCCAGGCCGCGGCGCGGGTGCGGGTCAGCCACCAGGCGATCGCCAGCGCGATGATCACTGCCCAGACGCTCCAGGCGTGTGCCTTGGCGACGACCTCCAGGGTGAAGCCGGTCCGGGCGGCCTCGTCATCGCCACCGTGCGGGGCGGAGCCGGTGACCAGGGTGCCGAGCACTACCGAGAGCATCACCAGCCAGAAGGTGATCCGGGCCCACAACTGGCCGGCTGCCGAGACGGGTTGTGGTTCGAGTCGCTTCGCGCGGCGGACGAGCAGCACCAGCACCACGACCAGCGCCACCGAGACCAGCAGGTGACCGGCCACCACATAGGGGTTGAGCTGGGTGAGCACGGTGATCCCACCGATCACTGCCTGGGCGGGGATGCCGAGCGCCGCCCAGAACGCGATCAGGACCAGGTCGCGGCGCGGACGGCCGTTGTCGCGGACCCGCAGCGCCGCCCAGAAGGTGCCGATCGCCAGCGCGATCAGGGCGAAGGTGAGCAGCCGGTTGCCGAACTCGATCGCCGGGTGCAGCCCGAAGCTGTCCGGGATCAGCGACTGGTTGGTGCACTTCGGCCAGGTCGGGCAACCGAGCCCGGACTTGGTCAACCGGACCAGCGCCCCGGTGAGGATCAGACCCATGTTGCCGGCGAGCGAACCGATCGCCCAGCCACGCAAGGTCCGCCACCGGCGTTCCTCGGCAGCCGTCTGGGTGGGCTCGGCGGTCAGGACATCCATCGGAACACCTTTCTGGTCAGCAGACTGGCTGCTACCGCCCAGACCAGCAGCACCGGGAGCGACCACCAGATCGCCTGCCCGGTCCCGGCGCCACGCAGCGCCTCGGCCAGGGCCGCGGTCGGCAGCGCCGCCACGACCGGTCGGATCGCCTCCGGATATCCGGAGAGCGGCAGCAGGACGCCACCGGCGACCGCCAGCAGCAGATAGATCAGGTTCGCCAGACCCAGCGTCAGTTCGGCGCGCAGCGTCCCGGCCAGCAGCAGCGCCAGGGCGGCGAAGGCGACCCCGGCGAGCACCGTCGCCAGCACCCCGATCAGCACCGGGAGTGGCTGCAACACCGGTCGCCAGCCGAGTGCGAACGCGACGAGCATCAGCAGCACCAGTTGCCCGGCGGTGACCAGCAGCAGCGAGATCGCCTTGCCCAGCAGCAATCCCGTCCGTGTCAGCGGCGTACTCGCGAGCCGTTCCAGCACCCCGTAACGCCGCTCGAACCCGGTCGCGATCGCCAGCGAGGTGAACGCCGAGGACCAGATCGCCAGCGCCAGCACCGAGGGCACCAGCAGCGCGAAGTCCAGTCCGAACCGGTCGCCGAGCAACCGGCCCAGCACCAGTGCGCCGATCGGAATCACCAGTGCCAGCAGCAATTGCTCGCCGTTGCGGACCAGCAGCATCGCCTCGGTACGGGCCTGTCGCCAGACCCGGGTACCGGCCGGTGCGGCACCGGGGGCGGGGGAGAGGTCGAGGGTGGTCATCGTGCCTCCGGTCGGGTGGCGGCCAGGAACAGCTCCTCCATCGAGCGTTCGGCGGTCAGCTCGGCGACCGATCCGGCGAGCACCACTCGGCCGGCATCGATGATGTGTACGCCGTCGGCGAGTGTCTGCGCCTCGTCCATCGCGTGGGTGGTCAGCAGCACCGAGACCCCGGCGGCCCGCAGGCTCGCCAGCAGCTGCCAGACCTGCCGGCGGACGTGCGGATCGAGGCCGGCGGTGGGCTCGTCGAGGAAGACCAGTTGGGGGCGCCCGATCAGCGCTCCGGCCAGATTGACCAGCTGCTGCTGGCCGCCGGAGAGCCGGCGATAGGTGGTCTGGGCGAAGCGATCGATGCCGAGTTCGGCGGCCAGCGCGGCGACCGGCAGCGGGTGGGCGTACAACCCGGCGAGATGGTGCAGCAGCTCGAGCGGCTTGATCCCGGACCAGGCGCCCACCGATTGCGGCATCACCCCGATCAACCCGGCGGCGGCCGCGGCCGGAGTGGTCCCGCAGACCTCGATCGTGCCGGTGAACTCACCCGGCCCGTAGAGGCCGGTGCAGCAGCGGATGGTGCTGGTCTTGCCGGCGCCGTTGGGGCCGAGCAGTGCGGTGATCTCACCCGCCGGGGCGGTCAGCGACAGCCCGTCGAGGATCGTCCGGCCACCACGCGACAGCCGGACGTCGGCGAGGTCGAGGGCGGTTGCGGGCACCGCCTCATTGTACGGCCGATGACCCGCGGGACCCGCGCCGGCGAGCGGGTCCTTCGTCACACCCGCAGCATCGTGGTGAGGATCTCCGCACCGTGGTTGACCAGCAGCGACACATGGCCCTCACCGGGGATCAGGGTGCTGCGCGCGTCGGGGATCCGAGCGGCCAGTTCCCGGGTCTGGGACCAGGGGACCAGGGCGTCGTCCTTGCCGTGCCAGAGCCACACGGGCACCCGCACGGTGGCCGGGTCGAAGTCCCAGTCACCGCCCAGCAACCGGGTCTCCAACCGGGCCGCGGCGGTGCCCTGACGGACGCCCTCACGGAAGCCGCGGGCCAGGATCGGGGCGACATCGGTGGCCAGTTCGACCCGCTCACCGGCCGCGCTGCGGGTCTTCAGCCAGGTCCGGGAGAGGGTGACGCTCCAGGCCTCGGCGGGCATCTTCAACACCCCGGTCGGTACGCCGAGGCGGTTCTTCAGCGCGGACCAGGCACCATCCAGCGCGCCACCCGGGCCGACCCCGCCGAGTACGCCGACCGCCGGGACCAGCTCGGGCCGGGCCGCCGCCCAGGCCAGGGCGTACGCCCCGCCGGCCGACCAGGCGACGATCGGTGTCGGGCCCAGCCCGAGCACCTCCAGGGCGCCGGACAGGTCACCGGCGAACTGGGAATGGGTGCGTTCGCCGACCGAGTCCGACAATCCGATACCGGGCCGGTCGACCGCGATCAGCCGGACACCCACCTCGCGCGCCGCACCGTCCATCAGGGCGCCGATCAGCCGCGACCCGGGCTGGCCGTGCAGGAACAGCATCGGCACCCCGGTCGGGGTGCCGTAGTCGGCGAAACCCAACGACCTGCCGTCGGGCAGGCGCAGTGTCTGGGCGGTGGGATCGGTCGGCACGACCGACATTGTGGCCCACCGCGGCAACCCTCACCACTCCGCGAAGGAACCGTCCGGGTAACGCCACCACGGGGTGCGCCAGCGGTGCCCGACCTGATCGGCCCGGCGCACCGAGGCCTCGTCGATCTCGACCCCCAGTCCCGGGCCGAGCGGGCGTTCCACGTAACCGTCGACGAAGCGGAACACCTCCCGGTTCAGCACGTGGTCGAGCACCTCGGCGCCCTGGTTGTAGTGGATGCCGATCGACTGCTCCTGGATCACATGGTTCGGGCTGGCGAACCCGACCTGCAGCGAGGCGGCCAGGGTCAGCGGACCGAGGGGGCAGTGCGGGGCGAGCTGGACGTCGAAGGTCTCGGCCAGGCTGGCGATCCGGCGCACCTCGGAGATCCCACCGGCATGCGACAGGTCGGGTTGGGCGACCGCGATCCCGGCCTGCAGTGCCGGCAGGAACTCCTGCCGGTTGAACAGCCGCTCGCCGGTGGCCACCGGGATGGTGGTCGCGGTGGTGACCTCACGCAGCAGGTGGGAGTTCTCCGGCAGCGTCGGTTCCTCGATGAACAGCGGCTGCAGCGGTTCCAGCAGGGGAGCGATGCGGCGTACGTTGCCGACGCTGGCCCGGCCGTGGAAGTCGACCGCCACGTCGCGGTCGGCACCGAGCACCTCGCGGGCGGCGGCCACCCGCTGCACCACCCCGTCGATCTCGGCGACCGTGGCGATCCGCGACATCCGGCCGCTGGCGTTCATCTTCACCGCGGTGAACCCGGCCTCGACCTGGGCGCGGATCTGCTCGGCGACCTCGCTCGGCTCATCTCCGCCGACCCAGCAGTAGACCCGGATCCGGTCGCGGACCGGTCCACCGAGAAGGACGTGCACCGGTACGCCGAGCGCCTTGCCCTGGATGTCCCACAGGGCCTGGTCCAGGCCGGCCACCGCGCTGGAGAAGACCGCCCCGAAGCGATAGAAGGAGGACTTGGTCATCACCTGCCAGTGGTCCTCGATCCGCATCGCCGGCTGACCGATGAGCAGCTCGGCGAGTTCACCGACGGCGGCCCGCACCGTGTCCGCGCGGCCCTCGACGACCGCCTCGCCCCAGCCCGCGATCCCTTCGTCGGTGGAGATCTTGACGAACAGCCAGCGTGGCGGCACCAGGAAGGTCTCGACCGCGGTGATCCTCACCCACTCACCCCTTGGTGGCGCCGGCGGTCATGCCGGCGACGATGTAGCGCTGCATGAACAGGGCGAGCACCATGATCGGAACGGTGATCACCGTGGCGGCCGCCATCAGGCCACCCCAGTCGATGTTGGCGTAGGCGATGAAGTTGAAGATCGCCACCGGCAGGGTGCGGGTGTTCTCCCCGGACAGCACCAGCGCGAACATGAAGTTGTTCCAGGAGAAGATGAACGCCAGGATGCTCGCGGTCGCGATGCCGGGCATCGACAGGGGCAATGAGATCCGCAGGAAGGCGCCGATCGGGGTGAGTCCGTCGACCTGCGCCGATTCCTCGAGCTCGGTCGGCATCTGGTCGAAGTAGGACATCATGATCCACACGATCAGCGGCAGCGCGACGAACATGTGCGAGAGGATCAGCGCCGAATAGTTGCCGACCAGCCGCAGGTTGGAGAACACGTAGTACCACGGCACCAGTAGCGAGACGCCGGGGATGATCCGGGCCATCAGCACCAGTGCGGAGGACCGCCGCATGTCGAAACGGCTCATCGCGTACGCCGCCGGTACGCCGAGGATCAGCGACAGGCCGGTGGAGGCGAAGCCGATCACGAAGCTGTTCCAGATGAACGGCAGGAAGTTCTCCTGACCGAACACGGTGCGGTAATTGTCCAGCGTCGGTCCGAAGACCAGCGTCTTGCTCGGATCGGTGATGTCCAGGTTGGTCTTCAGCGAGGCCAGCACCATCCACAGCAACGGCAGCAGGAAACCGGCGATCACCAGCACCAGGGCGAGGACCCGGGCGAGGCTGGTCGCGGTCTGCGCCGTGGACCGGGGTCGACGGGTCGGCACACTGGGGGAGACGGTGCTGCTCACTGCGCGCTCCTGTTCCGGCGGATCACCAGGATCGAGACGATGATCATGATCATCACGAAGAAGAGCACGAGCACCGTGGAGGAGAGGCCATAGTCGTTGTAGTCGAAGGAAAGCCCGTAGGCGTAGACATTCAGCGTCTCGGCCTCGTTCGAGGAACCGCCACCCTTGCCCTTGGTGGCGTAGAGGATGTCGAAGGTCTTCAGTGCGTCGATGGAGCGCAGCAGGACCGCGGCGATGATCGTCGGCATCAGGATCGGCACGGTGATGAACCAGAACCGCTGCCAGGCGTTCGCACCGTCCACCCGGGCCGCCTCGTCGGGTTCCTCGGGCAGCGAGGTGAGCCCGGCGAGCAGGATCAGCACCACCATCGGCGTCCACTGCCAGATGTCGACGAAAGCCAATGTGGCAAGGGCCTGCTTGGGATCGGAGATCCAACCCTGCGCCGGCAGGCCGAGGACGCGCATCAACTGGTTGGCCGCACCGGTGGTCGGCTCGAAGATCAGCAGCCACATCATGCCCACCGCGACCGGGGTGGCGACCAGCGGCAGCAGGATCACCACCCGGACCAGACCCTGGCCCTTGAAGGGTTTGCGCAGCAGCAGGGCGATGCACATGCCGAGCACCACCTCGACGACCACCGCCACGACGGTGAAGAAGACGGTACGCCCGACCGCCGGCCAGAAGCGACGGGTGTCGGTGAGCACGGTGGCGTAGTTCTCGAAGCCGATGAACTCGAAGTCCGCACGCACCGATCCCGACGCGTCGGTGAGCGACAGGACGATCGTGTAGATGATCGGGAAGGCGACCATGGCCACCACGAAGACCATCGCCGGTCCGGCGAAGACCCATTTGCGGTGCCGATTGGCCCAACCGGCGAACCCGCTGGTCGGCCGCACGCCCGGGCCCGCGCCCGGGTTGGTCACCCCGGGGGTGGTTGGCCCCCGGGTGTCCGAGGTGGTGGTGGACATGGTCGCCTCCCGCCGATCGTTGGTTGGGCTATCGCTTCTCGCCGTCCAGGAAGCTCTGGAACTCCTGCTGGGCGGTACCGGCCGAGCCGGCGACGTCCTGACCGCCGATCGAGGCGACGATCGGCCCACCGACGATGTCGCGGGCCTTGCCCACCTGGACCACCTCGGGACGGTCATGGCCGATGCCGACCTTGGACTGTTCCTGGATCACCTGGGCGAGCTCGGCCGGGAAGCTCGTGGTGCCCTGCGGATCGGCCCACACCGAGGCCCGCGCACCCGGCGTACCGGCCTGCTGCATCCGCAGGGTGAGGTCCTTGCTGGTCGCCCACTTGATGAACTGCCAGGAGGCCTCCTTGGCCTCGGAGTCGTTGTTGACCCCCAGCGCCCAGGAGGTCACGTTGTAGGGCTTGGAGCCGGCGCTGCCGGCCGGGAAGGCGAGGTAACCGGTGGAGTTGGTGGCCTTCGACTTCGCCGGGTCGATCGCGTTCTTGTAGAGCGAATCGGCGTCGATCAGGAAACCCGCCTTGCCCTGCTGGTAGATCGCGAACGCATCCGGCCAGTTCATGTTGGTCGCCCCGGGCGGCCCGTAGTTCTTCAGCAGCGAGCCGTAGCGGGTGTAGGCCCGGACCGCCTCGGGAGTGTTGACCGTGGCCTTGCCGTCGGCCGACCAGTCGCCGCCCTCGGAATAGAGGAAGGAGGAGAACTGGGTGACCGCGGCGGCGCGCTGGCCGCGCATCGAGATGCCGTAGGTGTCGGGCACCTTCTCCTTGATCGTCTTCGCCGCGGTCTCCAGTTCATCCAGCGTCTTCGGCGGCTGTACGCCGGCCTGGGCGAGGATGTCCTTGTTGTAGTAGACGACCTGGCGTTCGGTGATCAGCGGTACGCCGACGACCTTGCCGTCGATCGTGGTGGACGCCTTCGCGGCCTCCTGGAAGTCGCCCCAGTCGTAGTCGGCCTCGGAGGTGTTCTGGGTCAGGTCGGCGACCCACTTGTTCTTGGCGAACTGGCGGCCCTCCTGCAGCGGCCGGTACATCATCACGTCGATCTCGTTGGTACCGGCGTTCAGCTTGACGTTGTACTGATCGGAGAGCTGGCTCTCGCCGAGGGTGGTCACGTTGACCTTGATGCCGGACTGTCGCTCGAACTCGGGGATCACCTTCTGGATCTCGGTGGTCCACACATGGTTCGCCATCGTGACCTTGATCTCCTTGGTCTCCGATGCGGGCTTGTCCCCGCCGCCGCAGGCGGACAGCAGCAGGGAGCCGGCCAGGACGGTCGCCAGGGCCGCGGTTCCGCGGACCATCCGGGACTGCGTCGCGGGCCGAAGATTCTTGCTGGGGCGGTGATTCCTCATGGGTATCGTCTCCCGTCTCGCGGCGGGGCATCGTTGCGACCCGCTCCGTGGGAATCACCCTAGACACATTAAGTATGATCATTCAATCGTCTGGCGGCGATTGGGATCACGATGTCCTCACGATCGCGGTGGCGGTGGCCGCAGCGGATCGTGACGGGGCCGAAGGCGGTGGCTCAGTGGCTGGTCGGCGGATGGCCCGTGGAACCGCGGACGACCAGGTGCGACTCGAGGGTGGCGACGTCGGCGGTCATGCCGTCGGACATCGCGGTCAACAGCAGCTCCACCGACAACGACCCGCATCGATCGATCGGCATCTTGACCGTGGTCAGCCCCGGTCGTACGGCCGCGGCGATGTCGATGTCGTCGATGCCGACGATGCTGATGTCGTCGGGACAGGTGATCCCGAGATCGGACAACCCCGCCTCGAGTCCCAGCGCGACCAGGTCGTTGTAGGTGATCACCGCGGTGGCGCCGCTGGCGGCGGCGGGTGCCGCGGCGGCCCGGCCGCCCTGGATCGACGCCGCGTAGTGACTCAGGTGGGTCAGCCGGATGCCCGATCTCTCGCATGCCCTGGCCACGGTGTCCGCGCGCCGGATATCGGCCCACGAGCCCTCGGGGCCGGCGGCGTAGGCGATGTGTCGATGCCCGAGTGCGGCGAGATGCTCGACGGCCTGCTGCGGGCCGTGTTCGGAGTCCATCAGCACGCACGGTGCTCCGGGGATCAGGCGATTGGCGACGACGAAGGGCGTGTCCCCCGCGCGGGCGAGGATCTCCTCATCGGGCAGCCGGGGTGAGCAGAGCAGCATCCCGTCGAGTTGTCCGGCCCGCTCCAACTGCTCCCGCTCGCGGCGTGGGTCCTCGTCGGTGTCGAAGAGCACGGTGCGGTGTCGACCGTGCCAGGCCTGTGCGTAGATCGCTTTCAGCAGCATCGCGTAGACGGGGTTCGCGACATCCGGGACGACCACCGCGAAGGTGCGCGTCGCCACCGCGGCCTGCGAGTTCACGTATCCCACATCGCCGGCGGCCTGCAGCACTCGTTCCAACGTCGCGCTCGCCAGCCGGCCCGGTTCGCCGAAGGCGCGGGATGCGGTCGCGACGGACACGCCCGCACGTCGTGCGACATCGGTCAGGGTCGCGGCCATGGTCGCCTCCTCCAGTCCATTCCTGAGCGGGTCCATCATGGCGCATCCCGACACACTGAAAACCTCTTGACAAAACTTGTGCAAAATATTCATACTCTTTTCATGCCGATCAGCGACGATTCCGGGGCCCCGCACTCCGCCTGCCCGACAGGAGCCGGCTCGTGAGCGCCACGACGGGCCATCTCGGGAGGGCGCACAGCGGGACCCTTGCCGTGCCACCCACCCCGCGGGCCGCCGGCATCCTGCATCTCGGACTCGGCAGCTTCCACCGTGCGCACCAGGCCGTCTACACCCGCGCCGCGCTGGCGGCCGGCGACCTCGACTGGGGCATCGTCGGTGTGGCGTCGCGGTCGCCGGAAGTCGTGGCGGCGATGGCTGCCCAGGATCTGCTCTACACGGTCGCCACCGTGTCACCCGACGGCACGTCGCTGACTGCCCCGGCCGTCCACACGGACGCGTACGTGGCCGCGGAGGAACCCGAGCGGGTGGTGCGGGGGATCGCCGATCCCGGCATCCGGATCATCACCCTCACCGTCACCGAGCGCGGTTACAGCTACACACCCGCCACCGGCCGGCTCGACCTCGATGACCCGCTGATCGCCGCCGACCTGCGCGGTGGTGCACCGCGCTCCACGATCGGGCAGCTCGCGCGCGGGCTCCAGCACCGGGCCGCGCGATCCGGGGCACCGCTGACGGTGCTGAGCTGTGACAACCTCGCGGCCAACGGCCGACGCACCGAATCGCTGGTACGGGAGTTCCTCACCGAACTGCCGACCGGGGAAGGGGCGGAGGCACTGGCCTTCCTGGACCAGTCGGTCGCCTTTCCGTCCAGCATGGTGGACCGCATCGTCCCGGCGACGACACCCGCCCTGCGTGACCGCGTCGGCGCACTGCTCGGCGTACGCGACGAGATCACCGTCCCCGCCGAACCGTTCTCGATGTGGGCCATCGAGGACCGGTTCGCGGCCGGGCGGCCGGCCTGGCAGCGGGGCGGTGCGATCTTCACGACCGAGGTCGAACTATTCGAGCAGTTGAAGGTACGCCTGCTCAACGGCACGCACTCGCTGATCGCCTATCTCGGCGCACTCAGCGGTGCCGAGACCATCCCCGATGCGATCATGCGAGGCGACATCGCGCGGGCCGCACACGGCATCCTGGAGCGCGAGTTCACCCCGTCGATCCAGGTGCCGAGCGGTATCGACATCGACACCTATCAGCGCCAACTCTTCGAACGCTGGGCCAACGGCGCGCTCGGTCACCGGACCAGCCAGGTCGGCACCGACGGGTCGGTGAAACTCGCTCAGCGGATCCCCGAACCGGCCCTGCGACTGCTCGACCGAGGCGAGACGCCGCAGCTCATCGCGCTCACCGTGGCGGCCTACCTGTCCTGTCTCGCCCCGTTGCCCGGGTTCGAACCGGGCCCGTTCGCCGCGGAGATGAAGGATGCGGCCCGCGGGCCCCTGACCAGAGCCGGCGCCCGTACCGGCGCCCAACTGGCCGAGCATGCCCTCGGCAGGCTCCGCCTCTTCGGTGACCAGCTCGCGGAACGGCCCGTTTTCAGCGAGCGCGTGGGGGATCTCGTCGACCTGATCGCGCGCCACGGTGTCACCGCGGCGATCGAGGAGAGCATCCGCTCAGCCGAGTCGGAAACGGAGAAGGCACGACCATGAAAGCGCTCGCCATCCACGGCAAGGAAGACCTCCGCTGGGAGGATCGTGAACTCCCGGTACCCGGCCCCGGCCAGCTGCGGTTGCGGGTCCGGTACGTCGGCATCTGCGGATCCGACCTGCACTACTACTTCCACGGCGCCAACGGTGCGAACGTGGTCCGCGAACCGCTCACCCCCGGGCACGAACTGTCCGCGATGGTCGACCTGGATCCGTCCGGGACGCTGGCCGCGGGAACTCCCGTGACGGTGCATCCGGCACGTTATGGCGCACCGGTGACCGGCCTGGCGGAGCGTCCGAACCTCTTCCCGGGTGGTGACTACCTGGGCAGTGCCGCCGGAATGCCGCATCGGCAGGGCGGTGCGGCCGAATATCTGATCGTCGACAGCGCCATGGTGCGGGTGCTGCCCGACGGATTGCCGCTCGACCGCGCCGCACTCGCCGAACCGCTCGCGGTCGCGCTGCACGCCGTGCGGCTCGCCGGTGAGGTCACCGGGCGACGGGTGCTGGTCAACGGGGCGGGCGCGATCGGACTCCTCGTGGTCGCCGTGCTCGCGGATGCCGGCGCCGGGACGATCGGTGCCACCGATGTCCGGGACGAACCGCTGACCCGCGCCGGCTGTCTCGGGGCGAGCGAACTGACCCGGCTCGGGCGGGACGACCTGGCGCCGGAGTCGTTCGACATCGTCTTCGAGTGCTCCGGCGTACCGGCCGGTCTCACCTCGGCCGTGCGGGCCACCCGACCCGCCGGGACCGTGATCCAGGTCGGCATGCTCCCGGATGCCGAGGTGGGCATCAACCTCGCCGCCCTGCCGGCCAAGGAACTCACCATCCGCGGTGCCTTCCGGTTCTCCACCGAGATCGACGACGCGGTCGCCCTGCTCGCCGAGTCGGCAACGCTCGGCGAGGTCGTCTCGCACGTCCTCCCGGCATCGGACGCCGTCGCGGCGTTCGCCCTGGCCCGGGACTCCTCCGCCTCCGCGAAGGTCCTGCTCGAACTCTGAGCCCAGCCACCAGATCCCGAATTACGAAGGAGTAATCATGAATGCAGCCGAGGTCCCCGGCGCGGACACCCAGGCCCCGCCGCCCACGGAACGCCGCAGCATGGGCGACCTGGTCCGCGCGGCTCTGTCCGGCTGGCTGGGCACCGCACTGGAGTTCATGGACTTCCAGCTCTACTCGCTCGCGGCGGCGCTGGTGTTCAGCCAGCTCTTCTTCGCCGGCGAGAGCCAGGGCATGGCCGTCGTGCTCGCGATGGCCACCTACGGTGTCGGTTACGTCGCCCGCCCGCTCGGCGCCCTCTACTTCGGCCGGCTCGGTGACCGGATCGGGCGCCGGAAGGTGCTCTTCTACACGATCCTGCTGATGGGCGCGGCCACGACGCTCATCGGCGTCCTGCCCACCTACCAGCAGGTCGGCATCCTCGCGCCGATCCTGCTCGTCGCGCTCCGCCTGCTGCAGGGTTTCGGTGCGGGCGCGGAGATCTCCGGGGCGGGTGTCATGCTCGCCGAGTACGCGCCCCGCGAGCGGCGCGGCGTCATCGCCTCGCTGGTCGCGCTCGGCACCAACTGCGGCACGCTGTTCGCCTCCGCCATCTGGGCCATCCTGCTGGCGGTGATGACCGACGCCAGCGTGATCGCCTGGGGCTGGCGCATCCCGTTCATCGCGAGCGCGGTCGTGATGGTGTTCGCGGTCTGGGTACGCCTCAACCTCAAGGAGAGCCCGGTCTTCGAGGAGCGCGCCGATGTGGTGGAGGGTCGCGCGCTCTCCCGCGAGGAGATGGTCGCCCAGGCGACAGCCGCGAACGACACCCGCACGCTGGAGTCGCTGGAGCGCAAACCGGTCAAGGCGACCATCGTCAGCTTCCTGCTGCGCTTCGGGCAGGCGGGCAACTCCGGGCTCATCCAGACCTACCTGATCTCCTTCATCACCGTCACCCTGGCGGTGCAGAAGGGGGTGGGCGCGCAGGTCGTCATCGTCTCCTCGCTCATCGGATTCCTCACCGTCCCGCTGGTGGGCTGGCTCGGCGACCGCGTCGGTCGGCGGCGGATGTACATCGTGATGTCGTCGCTGTCGCTGGTGCTCATCGTGCCCACGATGCTGGCCATCGACTCGAAGCAGATCGGCTGGATCTTCGTCGGGTACGCGATCATCCACAACGTCTCGGTGCTCGGCCTGGCCTCGCTGGAGAACCTCTCCATCCCGGAGATCTTCGGCGCCCGCAACCGCTACGCGGCGACCGGGATCGTCCGCGAGATCGCCGCGATCATCGCCACCGGTGTCGGCCCGATCATCGCCGCGGCCTGGGTCGCGGCGGCCACCGGCAGCGCCATCCCGGTCATGGTCCTGCTCGGCCTGTTCACCCTGGCCACGCTGATCGCCGCCATCTGGGCGCCGGAATGGGCCGGTCGCGACCTGACCGACCCGCGCGCGGCGATGTGACCCACCCCCGACCGAAACCCCATCCACCGATCGAAAGGCGGCCCCGATGGCCATCAGGAACGTCGATGTCAACGTCACCAGCCCCGGACGGAACTTCGTCACGCTGAAGATCGTGACCACCGACGGCATCGTGGGCTGGGGGGACGCGACGCTGAACGGCCGTGAGCTGTCGGTCGCGTCCTATCTCGCGGATCACCTGGCCTCGATGCTCATCGGCCGCGACGAGGACCGCATCGAGGACACCTGGCAGTACCTCTACCGCGGGGCGTACTGGCGGCGCGGGCCGGTCACGATGGCAGCGATCGCCGCCGTCGACATGGCCCTGTGGGACATCAAGGCCAAGAAGGCCGGAATGCCGCTGTACCAGCTGCTGGGTGGCGCCAGCCGGGAGGCCGTGCGGGTGTACGCCCACGCGTCCGGGACCGATTACGCGGCGTTGCGGGACGCCATCAGCGGCTATGTCGAACAGGGCTACACGGCGGTACGCGTGCAGACCGGCGTACCCGGGCTCGGCCAGATCTACGGGGTGTCCTCCGGTGCACCGGGTGCACGCTACGACTACGAGCCGGCCCACCGCGCGGCGGACGGGTCGGCGGCCACCGCACCCACCGAGGAGGTGTGGGACACCCGCGCGTACCTGACCCACATGCCGACCGTCTTCGAACGGATCCGGGAGGACTTCGGAACCGGTCTGCGGATCCTGCACGACGGCCATCACCGGATGACCCCGATCGAGGCCGCGCGGTTCGCCAAGCAGGTGGAGCCCTACGACCTGTTCTGGCTCGAGGACTGCACCCCCGGCGAGGACCAGTCCGCGCTCCGGCTGGTGCGCGAACACTCGACGACACCGCTCGCGATCGGTGAGGTCTTCAACAGCGTCTACGACTACCAGACGCTGATCACCGAGCGACTGATCGACTACGTCCGCAGCGCCGTCACCCACACCGGTGGGATCACCGCGATGAAGAAGCTGCTCGATTTCGCCGCGATCTACGGGATCAGGTCAGGCATCCACGGCCCGACCGATGTCTCACCGGTGGGGATGGCGGCGGCGCTGCACCTCGACCTGGCGATCCACAACTTCGGAATCCAGGAATACATGCCGCACAACGACACGACCCTTGAGGTGTTCCGGACCTCCTTCACCTTCGACCGCGGATTCCTGCACCCCGGCGACGCGCCCGGACTCGGTGTCGAACTGGACGAGGACGCGGCAGCGGCCTTCGGTCACACCAAGGCGTACCTGCCGGTGAATCGGCTGCAGGACGGTACCGTCCACGACTGGTGAACCCCTGCCGGGGGAGTGGGTTAGGGTGCCCTTGCTTGCGTGGGGAAGAAATAACGCAAGAATGGCGTTGTGAAAAACGTGCGAGACGACAGGGGTACGCCCGGAGTCGCCCTCGCCGAGACCGCCGAGGACCAGGCGGCCGGGGCGGAGGGCCCCGTTGACGATGCCTCCACGCGCCAGCGGGTGCAGCAGTCGATCATGCAGCACGGCCCCTCGACCGCGGTCGAGCTGGCCGAGCGGTTGGAGCTGACCCCGGCCGCGATCCGGCGCCACCTGCAGGTGCTGCTCGACCGCGGCCATCTGGTCTCCCGCGAGCAGCGGGTCTACGGTGCCCGCGGCCGCGGCCGGCCGGCGAAGGTGTTCGCGCTCACCGACACCGGACGCCAGTCCTTCCACCAGGCCTATGACGATCTCGCGGTCGCCGCGCTGGCCCAGCTCGTCGAGGCCGCCGGTGACGGTGCCCTGGAGGAGCTGGCCCGGGCCCGCGTCGCCACCGTCGAGCAGCGCTATCGTGAGCTGCGGGCCACCGAACCCGACGGCAATCCGGTCGAGGCGTTGGCCCGGGCGCTGTCCGCCGACGGCTACGTCGCCTCGACCCGCCCGGCGCTGGCCGGTGAGCAGCTCTGCCAGCACCACTGCCCGGTGGCGCACGTCGCCGAGCAGTTCCCGCAGCTGTGCGAGGCCGAGACCCAGCTCTTCGGCCAACTGCTCGGCGTACCCGTGCAACGACTCGCCACCATCGCCCACGGCGACGGTGTCTGCACCACCCACATCTCGACCCGCACCAGGGACGGCAGCGCCGCCGCCCGACCCCAGAACCGCTCGACCTCGAACCAGGAGGACTGACATGACCGAGCTCGACCAGAACCAACAGCTCGACGCCCTCGGCAACTACGAGTGGGGCTGGCACGATCCCGACGTCGCCGGTGCCTCGGCCCGCCGCGGCCTGAACGAGGCCGTCGTGCGCGACATCTCGCAGTTGAAGGACGAGCCGGAGTGGATGACCAACCTGCGGCTCAAGGGCCTGCGGTTGTTCGACCGCAAGCCGATGCCGACCTGGGGCGCCGACCTCGACGACATCGACTTCGATAACATCAAGTACTTCGTCCGCTCCACCGAGAAGCAGGCGCAGAGCTGGGAAGACCTGCCCGAGGACATCAAGAACACCTACGACAAGCTCGGTATCCCGGAGGCGGAGAAGGCCCGCCTGGTCGCCGGTGTCGCCGCCCAGTACGAGTCCGAGGTGGTCTACCACAAGATCAACGAGGAGCTGGAGCGGCAGGGTGTCATCTTCATGGACACCGACACCGCGCTGAAGGAGCACCCGGAGCTGTTCCAGGAGTACTTCGCCACCGTCATCCCCGCCGGTGACAACAAGTTCTCCGCGCTGAACACCGCGGTCTGGTCCGGTGGCTCGTTCATCTACGTGCCGAAGGGTGTGCACGTGGAGATCCCGCTGCAGGCGTACTTCCGGATCAACACCGAGAACATGGGCCAGTTCGAGCGGACCCTGATCATCGCCGACGAGGGCTCCTACGTGCACTACGTCGAGGGCTGCACCGCGCCGATCTACAAGTCCGACTCGCTGCACTCCGCGGTCGTCGAGATCGTGGTGAAGAAGAACGCCCGCGTGCGCTACACGACCATCCAGAACTGGTCCACCAACGTCTACAACCTGGTCACCAAGCGCGCCACCTGCGCCGAGGGCGCCACCATGGAGTGGATCGACGGCAACCTCGGTTCCAAGGTGACGATGAAGTACCCGGCGGTCTACCTGATGGGGGAGCACGCCCGCGGTGAGACCCTGTCCATCGCCTTCGCCGGCGAGGGGCAGCACCAGGACGCCGGCTCCAAGATGGTGCACTGCGCACCCAACACCTCCAGCTCGATCGTCTCCAAGTCGGTCGCGCGGGCCGGTGGCCGCTCCAGCTACCGCGGCCTGGTGCAGGTGCAGCCCGGTGCCGAGCACTCCGCCTCCTCGGTGAAGTGCGACGCGCTGCTGGTCGACCAGATCTCCCGCTCCGACACCTACCCCTATGTGGATGTCCGCGAGGACGATGTGTCGATGGCCCACGAGGCGACGGTCTCCAAGGTCTCCGACGACCAGCTGTTCTACCTGATGTCGCGCGGCATCGAGGAGGACGAGGCGATGGCGATGATCGTGCGCGGTTTCATCGAGCCGATCGCCAAGGAGCTGCCGATGGAGTACGCCCTGGAGCTCAACCGGCTGATCGAGCTGCAGATGGAAGGCGCCGTCGGCTGACGCCGCCCCCTCGCTGGCTGAGCGAGCGAGGAACGAGCGAGTCGAAGCCACCGAGCCAAGCCCGAAGATCCAACCCAGAAAGAGAATCCAGACGTTGTCCGTGGACACCAAGCCCAATGTCGCCGGGGCGGTGGAGAGCAGCATCGCCTCCCACCTGCACCCGCGCCCGTCCTATGACCTGGCCGACCATCCGGTGCCGCAGGGCCGCGAAGAGGTCTGGCGGTTCACCCCGCTGAAGCGGTTGCGTGGCCTGCTGGAGGCCGAGGGCACCGGCGCGAAGCTGGGCCGCCAGGTGCGCAGCCCCGAGGGCGTCACGGTCACCGACCTGCCCAGTTCCGAGGCCCGCAAGCTGGGCGGGCACGCCCCGGGTGACCGGCTCGCCGCGGTCGCCGCGGCGTACGCCGGTGAGGCGCTGCTGGTGGACGTGCCGGCGAACACCGAACTCGACGAGCCGGTGGTCGTCGAGCTGACCGGTGACTCGGTGGAGTCGGTGGTGCACGGGCATCTGGTGTTCCGGATCGGCAACCACTCCCGTGCCACCATCGCGGTCCGCCACAACGGGTCGGCGACCTATGCCGGGCTCACCCAGGTGCTGGTCGGGGACGGTGCCGATGTCACCTTCGTCGCCGTCGCCGACTGGGCCGATGACGCGGTGCACACCGGCCAGACCTCGATCACCGTCGGCCGCGACGCGCAGGTGCGCAGCGTGGCCGTGTCCCTGGGTGGGGACCTGGTCCGGATCGCCGAGACCGCCGAGTACGCCGGGCCCGGGGGTTCGATCGACCAGTACGGGCTCTACTTCGTCGACGCCGGTCAGCACATCGAACACCGGCTGTTCGTCGACCACAATGCCCCGAAAACCCGTTCCAACGTTGACTATCGCGGGGCCCTGCAGGGCAAGCGCGCCCACAGCGTGTGGATCGGCGACGTGCTGATCCGCAAGGTCGCCGAGGGCATCGAGACCTACGAGTCGAACAAGAACCTGCTGCTCACCGACGGGTGCAAGGCCGACTCGGTGCCGAACCTGGAGATCGAGACCGGTGAGATCGAGGGCGCCGGGCACGCGTCAACCACCGGCCGCTTCGACGACCAGCAGCTGTTCTATCTGCGCAGCCGCGGCATCGACGAGACCGAGGCCCGCCGCCTGGTGGTGCACGGCTTCTTCGCCGACATCATCCGCCGGATCGGCGTACCGGAGGTCGAGCAGCACCTGCTCGCCGCCATCGAGACCGAGCTCGCCCTGACCGTGGGCACCCCCGCCCTGACCGAGACCCCCGAGAGCAACGAGAACACCGAGAGCAACGAGGAAGCCTGAGATGTCGAAGCTGGAGATCAACGACCTGCACGTCAACGTGGACACCGAATCCGGTGCCAAGGAGATCCTCAAGGGCGTGAACCTCACCGTGAACTCGGGCGAGGTGCACGCGATCATGGGCCCGAACGGTTCCGGCAAGTCCACCCTGGCGTACGCCATCGCCGGCCACCCGAAGTATCAGGTCACCTCGGGTTCGGTGAAGCTGGACGGCGAGGAGATCCTGGATCTCACCGTCGACGAGCGCGCCCGCGCCGGCCTCTTCCTGGCCATGCAGTACCCGGTCGAGGTGCCCGGTGTCTCGGTCTCGAACTTCCTGCGGACCGCGAAGACCGCCATCGACGGCCAGGCGCCGAACATCCGCAAGTTCGTCAAGGAGATCAACGAATCCCTGGAGAACGTGAACCTGGACAAGTCGTTCGCGCAGCGCTCGGTCAACGAGGGCTTCTCCGGTGGTGAGAAGAAGCGCGCCGAGATCGCCCAGCTGGAGTTGTTGAACCCGAAGTTCGCGGTCCTCGACGAGACCGACTCCGGTCTGGACATCGATGCGCTGCGGATCGCCTCCGAGGGGGTCAACCGGTACGCCGCCCAGGGTGATCGCGGTGTCCTGCTGATCACCCACTACACCCGGATCCTGAACTACATCAAGCCGGACTTCGTGCACGTCTTCGTCGACGGCCGCTTCGCCGAGCAGGGCGGCCCCGAGCTGGCCGCGCAGCTGGAGGCCGAGGGTTACGACAAGTACTTGCGCGCCGCCCGCGCCTGAGCGATCCAGGCAGAACAGGGCCATTCATCAGAACAGGAGGTGCGGGGTGACCCACACCAACGAGGAGATCCCCGACACCGCGCCACTGCCCGCCGAGCCGGAGCAGGACGCGTCCGCGACGCTCGACGTCGAGGCGATCCGCCGCGATTTTCCCGTCCTGGAACGGAAGATCGACGGCAAGCCGCTGGTCTATCTCGACTCGGCGAACACCTCGCAGAAGCCGGAGTCGGTGATCGAGACGATCGCCGAGCACTACCGGCTGCACAATGCGAACGTCGCCCGCGCGATGCACGTCCTCGGTGCCGAGGCGACCGAGGCGTTCGAGGGCGGCCGGGCCAAGGTCGGGACCTTCATCGGCGCGGCGCGCAGCGAGGAGGTGGTGTTCACCAAGAACGCCTCCGAGGCGCTGAACCTGTGCGCGCACACCCTGGGCCAGCATCTCGCCCTCGGCCCCGGGGACGAGATCGTGGTCTCGGTGATGGAGCACCACTCCAACATCGTGCCCTGGCAGCTGCTCGCCGAGCGGACCGGTGCCACGCTGCGCTGGTTCGACATCACCGACGAGGGCCGGCTGGATCTGGAGAAGGCCGAACGCGAAGGCCTGATCAACGAGCGTACCAAGGTCGTCTCGCTGACCTGGGTGTCCAATGTGCTCGGCACCATCAACCCGATCCGCCAGCTCGCCGACCAGGCACACGCGGTCGGCGCGGTCGTGGTCGTCGACGCCTCCCAGGGCGTACCGCAGCTGCCGACCTCGGTGAGTGAGCTGGGTGCCGACCTGGTCGCGTTCACCGGCCACAAGATGGTCGGGCCGACCGGGATCGGTGTGCTCTGGGGCCGCTACGACCTGCTCGCCTCGCTGCCGCCGTTCCTCGGCGGGGGAGAGATGATCGAGGTGGTCCGGATGACCGGGTCCACCTGGGCGCCCCCGCCGCACCGCTTCGAGGCCGGTACGCCGCCGATCGCGCAGGCCGCCGGATTGGGCGCCGCGGTCGACTACCTCACCGGTGTCGGCATGCCGGCCATCGCTCGGCACGAGGCCGAGATCACCGCGTACGCCCTGGAGGGCCTGAAAACCCTGCCCGGGTTGCGAATCCTCGGACCCACCGAGATGGTCGAGCGGGGTGGCGCGATCTCCTTCACCCTGGACGGGATCCACCCCCACGACGTCTCGCAGCTGCTGGACAGCCGGCTGGTCGCCGTCCGCGGCGGGCACCACTGCGCCCGGCCGCTGCACGAGCGGCTGGGCATCCAGTCCTCCACCCGGGCCTCGTCCTACCTCTACACCACCCGTGGCGAGATCAATGCGCTCGTCGACGCGCTGGCGTACACGATCAACTTCTTCAAGGGGTGAGTGCATGAACGTCGAGGAGCTGTACCAGCAGATCATCCTGGATCACTACAAGGCCAAGCACCACAGCGGTCTGCGCGATCCGCACGAGGCCGAGGTGCACCACGTCAACCCGTCCTGCGGTGACGAGCTGACCCTGCGGGTGCACCTGGACGGCGACAACGTCGCCGACATCTCCTATGACGCCGAGGGCTGCTCGATCTCCCAGGCATCCACCTCGGTGATGACCGACCTGGTGATCGGCAAGCCGGTCTCGGAGGCGTTCGAGCTGCACGAGGAGTTCAAGACGATGATGGACTCGCGCGGCAACTACGAGCCCGATGAGGACGTCTTCGAGGACGCGATCGCGTTCGTCGGCGTCGCCAAATTCCCGGCCCGGATCAAGTGCGCCCTGCTCGGCTGGGAGGCCTTCCGGGATGCGGCCCTCCAGGCCGGAGCGAAGGCGCCGACGGCGCATACAGTGGAACCGTGACCGACCGAAAGGACACGACGATGACCGAGCAGAGCACCGAAACCGAGCAGGTCCGGCCCTCGGACCGGGTCCGCGACACCCTGCCCGACCAGACCCCCGAGGTCACCGACCCGGCGACCGGTGCGGTCGTCGACGGCAAGCCCAACGAGGAGGAGCTCCTCGAGGCGCTGAAGGATGTCGTCGACCCCGAGCTGGGGATCAACGTCGTCGACCTCGGGCTGGTCTACGGCCTGCACGTCGACGACGACTCCTCGGTGACGGTCGACATGACGCTGACCTCGGCGGCCTGCCCGCTGACCGACGTGATCGAGGACCAGACCGACACCGCGCTGAAGGATCTGGCCACCCGGACCGCGATCAACTGGGTCTGGATGCCGCCGTGGACCCCGGAGAAGATCAGCGACGACGGCCGCGACCAGCTGCGGATGCTCGGCTTCAACGTCTGAGCCATACGTCCCACGGTCCTCGAGCAGCTCGCGCGGCGATCCGCCTCACCGCCTGCATTCCGCATGGCCCAGCCGAGACAGGCGTTCTCCCTGACAACCGTTCTCCACTGTGCGGCTCAACTCTCACTCCGCGGACCGCATACAGGCCGCGGAGTGAGAGTTGGGCCGCGAAGTCGGTGCGAGCCCCCGATCAGGCCGGTCGCCAAGCAGCCCGCTCCCGGGTAGGTGACAGAGGAGCATCGAGATGAGCCCGTTCATCTCGACACGCCAGCCATTGCTCCGCTGCGCTCTCCGCATGGCTGGCTACTCGATGAACCTAAGAGGCCACTGCCGCTTCGCGGTGCATGGCGGGCTGTTCGCTGAACGGACAGATCGTGGAACGCCGGCGCGAGTCCCGAAATCGGTCCTAGGGTTGCCCCGCTCACCGAACGAAGGGGACCCATGACCGACACCGCCGAGGATGCGACGAAGCAGCCATCGGGCGCGAACCCGAACACCCGGGGCCGCGTACTGACCGCCAGCCTGGTCGGCACCACGATCGAGTTCTTCGATTTCTATGCCTACGGGACGGCCGCCTCGCTGGTCTTCCCGAGCCTGTTCTTCCCGTCCAAGAACCCCACCACCGAGCTGCTCGCCTCCTTCGCGGTGTTCGGGGTGGCGTTCCTGGCGCGCCCACTGGGTTCGCTGATCTTCGGTCACTTCGGCGACCGGATCGGCCGGAAGAAGACACTGGTGGCCAGCCTGCTGGTGATGGGCATCGGCACCTTCCTGATCGGTTGCCTGCCCACCGCGCTCACCCCCGGTTGGTCCATCCTGGCGCCGCTTTTCCTTGTGGTGCTGCGATTCACCCAAGGCATCGGTCTCGGCGGGGAGTGGTCGGGTGCCGCGCTGCTGGCGACCGAGAACGCACCGGCCGGCAAGCGGGCCATCTACGGCACCTTCCCGCAGCTCGGTGCCCCGATCGGGTTCCTGGCCTCGAACCTGCTGTTCCTGCTGCTGAACACCTATCTGAGCCCGCAGGCGTTCAACTCATGGGGTTGGCGGATCCCGTTCCTGGTATCGGCCCTGCTGGTCGTCGTCGGTCTCTATGTCCGCTTCCAGCTGATCGAGACCCCGTCGTTCCAGAAGGTGCTGGATCGCGGTGAGGTCGTCCGCGTCCCGCTCGCCAGCGTGCTGAAGAAGTCCTGGAAGCCGCTGATCCTGGGCACGGTGATCATGATCGCCACCTACGTGATCTTCTACATGATGACCGCGTTCACGCTCACCTACGGCACGACCGCCGCCACCGTCGAGGCGGCCGCCGCCGCGGCGGCCAAGGCGGGCAAGCCGTTCAACCCCGCCGGTTTCACCCCCGGGCTGGGCTTCGCCCGCACCGAGTTCCTCACCTATCTGATCATCGCCGTGGTCTTCTTCGGCATCTTCACCGTCGTTTCCGGCCCACTCGCCGAACGCCTCGGCCGGCGCCGGATGCTGATGGGGGTCACCGTGCTGATCGGCATCTACGGCCTGGTGCTGCATCCGCTGTTCAACGCCGGCCGATACGGTGCGCTGCTCGGGCTGATCGTCGGGTTCATCCTGATGGGTCTCACCTACGGGCCGATGGCGGCGTACCTGCCCGAGCTCTTCCCGGCGAACGTCCGCTACACCGGCTCGGCGGTCTCCTACAACCTCGCCTCGGTGATCGGCGCCGGGCCGGCGCCGTTCGCGCTGGTCGCGCTCTGGCAGGCCAACGGCGGCAAGATCGTCTATGTCGGGTTCTACGTCCTCGGTGCCGCGGTGCTCACCATGATCGGGTTGTTCCTGGCCCATGAGACCCGCGACACCAACTATCAGGACGACACGACCGCGGAGCTCGCCGACCGCTGAGACAGGGTACGCCGGGTCGAGACGGTTGCCGACTCGTCACGACCCGGCTCCCTTCCGTTCACCCGGACCCCCGAGGGTGGGTGTCGGTCGAACCTGAACGACCGTCCCACCCCCAGGAGACCTCGTGCCCTCTCGTCGTGTCGTGCTCACCTCCTCCGCCGCGGCGGCCACCGCCTGGGCCGCGTCCGCGGCCGCACCGGCCTTCGCCGCGGATCCACCCGCCGGACGGGCGCGGGGGGTGAGCTTCAACGTCATCAGTGACATCCAGGGCGATACCGCGGACTTCGCGACCGCCCTCCAGGACATGGCGCGGACGAATCCGGCGAGCGCCGGACTGGCGGTCGTCGGCGACATCACCAGCCGGGGTTATGACTTCGAGTACGCCGCCGTCCGGCAGGTCGTCGACCGGGGCCCGGTGCCCTCGACGATCGCCTGGGCCATCGGTAACCACGAGTTCTATGTGCCGAAGTACCGCAGCCCGGATCAGCTGGCGCAGGACACCTGGCCCAACGGGACCACCGAGGAGTCCTTGTTCCGCAGCTTCTACGCCTTCACCGGCCGTGACAAGGTCTACGCCGAGCACTCCTTCGGTGGCGTACCGGTGCTCGTGCTGGGAACCGAGAGATACCTGCGCTACCACGACACCACCAAGTGGGACGAGGTCTGGATCAGCGACACCCAGTTCGCCTGGCTCGAGGAACGGCTGGCCCACTGGGCGCGTCGCCGGCAACCGGTGATGGTCTGCAGCCATCACGTGCTGCCCAATACCGTCTCCGGCACCCGCAACAAGCTCTATCTCAACGACTATCTGGATGCCGACCGGTTGCTGGGCATCCTCGGTCGATACCCCGATGTCTTCCTCTTCACCGGCCACACCCACTGGGACCTCGCGCTGTCCGACTGGTACGTCCGTCGCGTCGTCGAGGGGGCCGACAATCTCAGCGGGTTCCATGTGGTCAACACCGGTGCCATCGAGACCGGCTGGCGCGACAACGGCACGGGCGGCGAGACAGCGGTGAGCGGGCCGTTCGCCCAGGGCCTGCAGGTCGAGGTCAACCAGCGCTGGGTCACCGTCCGGGCGCGGGACTTCATCAACCGGCGCTGGATCCGCGAGGTCCGGATCCCGCTGGCCACCACCAACTAGGTGGCGGCAGGGCTGGCTACTCGTCGAGGCCGAGCAACTGGGCGATGCGGGCCAGGGCGTCCTCGTCATGTGCCGCGTCGAGGAAGTGCCGACCGATCGCAAACGTGAAGGCGAGAATGCTTTTTGCCTCGACCTCAACGGGATCAGGGACCAGGCCACGGAACTGTGTTCGGAGATAGTCCATTCGGGCTCGGTCCACTCGGCGCAACCGGTCCCGAACCTGCGGATCGGAGCGAGCCCAGTCGCGAACTGCGAGATCCACCTGACGAAGTTCGGCCCCGAACGTCAGCAGACCTGCCATTCGAATCCTGTCTGCAGGATTGCCCTCAAGGCCTTCAACGCGTTTCAGGACGTCCGCGGTGGATCGACGCTCCCAGTCGTCGAGAACAGCCTGTAGCAGTGCTGCACGGTTCGCGAAGTGGGCGTAGAAGCTGCCCTTGGTGACCCCGATGGTTTCGGCGAGCGACTCCACGCGAACCGAATCCACGCCGCCGTCGCCAAGGGCCCGGGACGCTTCGGCAATCCATTGGCTCCTGGGTGCCCGCAGCACTGCTGGCATCAGCGGCTCCCTCTTCGGCTCTCGACGTGCTCGCGAACCATACGTTAGCGTATCCATCAATAGTGCGGCTCCGTATGCTTCGGCCTCTCAGGAAGGGATCTACATATGGCTGCGATCAAGCCCGTTCGCCGACTCGTCGTCTGCCCGGTCTGGATCCGCCGCATCGAGAGGACGTGGGTGGAGTGATCCGGCTGAGCACCGGGGTCGCACTCGCACAGGGGCTCTGGGTCCGTGGACGGATCGAGGTACTGCCGCCGGCCGGAGGTCCGCTCACCGGTCGAATGGGCGGGGTGACCGAGGCGGCTGCATTACGACTCGGGATTCTCGGCGAGTCCACTGCCGCAGGCTGCGGAGCGGAGGTCCACGAGACCGCCTTCGCGGGTGCTCTCGCCAGGCGGCTGGCCGCCAGTGGACCGCCCGTTGATTGGCGCGTGGTTGGCGAGCATGGAGCGACGGCTCGCCGGATCCGACACCGACTGCTGCCGCAACTACTGGGCGATTTCGACGTTGTCGTCATCCTCGCCGGGGCCAATGACGTCTTGGCCCGCCGCTCACCGGAGCAATGGGGCGAGGACCTTGCCGCCATCGTTGCCGAGCTCAGCCGACGGTCATCCCTCGTCGTGGTGACTGGCACCCCGCCCTTCTTCGCATTTCCTTCCTTGCCAACCACCCTTGCCCGATTTCTCACCGCGCGTGGCCAGGAGCTCGATGCGGTGAGCCATCAAGTCTGCGCGGGCGTCGCCAACTCCAGGTTCGTGGCAACTGCGCCTCACCTCGTACGCGATGGCTTCTTCGCCCGAGACGGCTTCCACCCCGGCGAACGCGGCTATCGGCACTGGGCCGACCTGGTTGCTGACACGTTGCTCAACCGCTGACGGCCCGGCGCCCCTCAGGTCGACGGGTCGGACCGGGGCTCAGCCCTTGACGATCCCGTCGCCCTCGACACGCACCGGGATCTTCTCCAGCGGTTTGTCGGCCGGCCCCTTCTGCACCACCCCGTCCAGCCCGAACTGGGACCCGTGGCAGCCGCAGACGATGGTGCTGCCGCGGAGCTGGGAGACGATGCAGCCCTGATGGGTGCAGAAGGCCGACAGGCCGACGAACTCACCGGCGGTCGGCTGGGTGACCACCAGTTGGGCGGCGGGGAGGATCTTGCCGCTGCCGACCGGGATCTCCGCCGTGCTCGCCACCGCGCCCGGGGGCGCCGGCGGGACACTCGCGCCACCGGCGGGTGGGGCCGAGCTGCGGGAATCCCGGGATCCGGCGCCGCTGGAACAACCGGTCAGGGCGCCGACGGCGAGCGCCGACAGCCCGCCGGCGGCCCCCAGCAGGGCGCGTCGGCTGGTCATCACTGGTCCTGGGGCCGGGCGGGCGCGTCGCGATCCGCCGGGCCGTCGACGTCGGGGTCGACCGGTTGCACGTGCCGGTCCTCGTCGTCGACCGGAGCGTCGTCGGGGAGGATCACCTCGTCCTCGGTCAGCTCCACTGCGCGGTCCTCGTCGGGAACGAACTGGTCGGTGTGCGGTTCGGTCATCGGGAGACTCCTCTCGAATCCAACGAGTTGCGGGATCGGGTCACCCAGTATGCCGGTGGGCCTGTGGCGACAACAGGGCAGTGGTCGGGTTCAGGCCTTTGGTGCCGCCTCCGCCATCGCCTCGGCGAGTGCGTCCAGGACGGGGGAGCGCAGCTTCCACTGCTGCCAGAACAGTGGCACCGTGACCGCACCACCCGGTTCCAGTTCCACCAGGTCCGGGGTGCGTTGCAGGTCGGGGATCATGCCCCAGCCGAGGCCGAGCCGGACCGCCTGCGCATAACTGGCGGATTCGGGGATGTGGTGCTGCGGTGGATCGAGTCGCCGGCTCCGGCGGCGGAGCCAGCGGTGCTGCAGGTCGTCGGCGCGATCGAACACCACCACCGGGGCCTGGGCCAGTGCGGCCGTGCTCGCCCCCTCGGGGAACCAGCGGTCCCGGTACGCCGGGGTGCACATCGGGCGGTAGGTCATCGAGCCGAGCCGGCGCACGGTGCAGCCCGGCACCGGGTCGGCGACCGAGGTGACCGCGGCCATCGCGGCACCGGTACGCAGCCAGTGGGTCGAGTGGTCCTGGTCCTCCCGACGCACCTCCAGGCGTACCGGTTGGGATGCTGCGACATCGGCCAGCGGGGCGAGCGCCCAGGTGGCGAGCGAGTCCGCGTTGACCACCACCGAGAGCGTCGCGCGGGTGCCCTCGGCGGCGCCGAGCTCGGCAAGCGCGTCGGCCTGCAGCAGGGCCTGCTGGCGGGCCAGTCGGAGCAGCACGGTGCCCGACTCGGTGGCGGTGACGGGGCGGGCCCGGACGAGCACGGTGCGGCCGAGCTGGGTCTCCAGCGCCTTGATCCGCTGGCTGACCGCCGACGGGGTGATGCCCAGGGCGTACGCCGCATCCTCGAACGAGCCCTCGTCGACGACCGCCAGCAGGGTGCGCAGTTGCTCCGAATCCATGAAGCAATGCTAAGGCACGTGAAGAAAACATAGTTGGACTAATGCGTGACGAGGTCCGTACCGTTGTTCGCATGGACCTCGCGAACGTGCCCGCCGCCCTTGCCGGACTGGGATTCGGGCTGTCGCTGATCATCGCGATCGGTGCCCAGAACGCCTACGTGCTGCGTCAGGGCCTGCGCCGCGAACACGTCGGGCCGATCGTCGCGCTCTGCGCGATCTCCGACCTGGTGCTGATCGTGGCCGGCGTCGCCGGAATGGGAGCGATCGTGCAGCGGGTGCCGCTGCTGGTCTGGGTGATCCGCTTCGGCGGGGCGGCCTTCCTGATCGCCTATGCCGTGCTGGCGGCCCGGCGCGCGGTGCGGACCGAACGATTGCGGGCCGAGACGGCCGGCGGGCCGATCTCACTGTGGCAGGCCGTGGCGACCGCCGCCGCGCTGACCTGGCTGAACCCGCACGTCTATCTCGACACCGTGGTGCTGCTCGGCGCCGTGGCCAGTTCACACCGGCCCTACCAATGGGCGTTCGCCGTCGGCGCCTGCCTGGGCAGCATCATCTGGTTCACCGCGCTGGGTTATGGCGCGCGCCTGCTCGGCCGGGTCTTCGCCAGACCCATCGCCTGGCGGATCCTCGATGGCGCGATCGCGGTGATCATGCTGGTGCTCGGTCTGCGGCTGCTCTTCGGCGGTTAGGCGGATCGCTGACTGCTGGGCCATGGGGAATCCGCACCGGTGACCGGCCGGGACAGGGGTACGCCCGGGCGGTAGGCGAGATGCTCCCAGGAGGGGGCGTCGAGCACGGTCAACCGGGCCGGGTCACCGACCCGGATCCGGCCGGCATCCGTGCGGTGCAGGGAATCCGCCGCGGTGGCGGTCGCCGCACAGAGCGCCTCGGCCGGATGCATGCCCATCTCCCGCACCGCGAGCGCGATCATCAGCGGCATCGAGGAGCTGTAGCAGGTGCCCGGGTTGCAGTCGGTGGCCAGCGCCACCCGCACCCCGGCATCGAGCAACCGGCGGGCATCCGGGTAGGGCGAGCGGGTGCTGAACTCCACCCCGGGCAGCAGCGTGGCGATCGTGTCCCCGCCCGCCAGGGCATCGACATCGGCGTCGTCGAGAAAGGTGCAGTGGTCCACGCTCGCCGCACCCAGCTCGACCGCCAGGCGTACGCCCGGACCCGGGCCGAGCTGATTGCCGTGCACCCGCAGCCCCAGCCCCGCGCGCCGGCCGGCCTCCAGCACCTCGCGGGATTCCTCGCCGGTGAAGGAATACGGGCTGTTCGGTTCGCAGAAGACGTCGATCCAGCGGGCGTACGGGGCAACGGCGTCGAGCATCGGTCCGGTGACCAGCTCGACGTAATCGGCGCGGTGATCGCGGTATTCCGGCGGTACCACATGGGCGCCGAGGAAGGTGACCTCATCGGTCACCTCGGCCGCCAGCCGGGCTGCCCGGGTCTCGGTCGCGACATCCAACCCGTAACCGGTCTTGATCTCCACCAGGTCGCTGCCCTGGCCACGCAGCTCGGCCACCCGGGCAGCCAACAGGGCGCGCAGCTCGTCCTCGGTTGCGGCCCTGGTCGCGGTCATCGTGGTGGCGATTCCGCCACCGTCATAGGGAATCCCGGCCATCCGCGCGGTGAACTCCGCCGATCGGTCACCGGCGAAGACGAGGTGGGAGTGCGAGTCGACGAAGGCCGGGATCATGCTGCGGCCGCCGTGATCGACCCGCTCGTCGGCAACCGGCGCCTCGGCAACCGGGCCGATCCAGTCCACCACACCCTCGCGTACCACCAGGGCGGCATCGGGCAGGACGCCAAGCCGCTCCACCGGGTCCGGACCCTCGCCGGTGCAGGTGACCAGCTCGGCGAGACCGGTGTGCAGGACCGCGCTCATCAGCGCTCGCTCATCGGCACGCGGACGCCCTGCTCGGCGGCCACCTCGGCGGCTCGGGGGTACCCGGCGTCCACATGCCGGATCACGCCCATGCCCGGATCGTTGCTCAACACGCGCGCCAGTTTCTCAGCAGCCAAGGGGGTTCCGTCGGCGAGGGACACCTGACCGGCGTGGATCGAGCGGCCGATGCCGACGCCCCCACCGTGGTGGATGGACACCCAGGAGGCACCCGAGGAGGTGTTCACCAGGGCGTTCAGCAGCGGCCAGTCGGCGATCGCATCGGAGCCGTCGCTCATCGCCTCGGTCTCCCGATAGGGCGAGGCCACCGACCCGCAGTCCAGGTGGTCGCGGCCGATCACGATCGGTGCGCTGACCGCGCCGCTGGCGACCAGGTCGTTGAAGGCCAACCCCGCCTTGTCCCGCTCACCCTGCCCGAGCCAGCAGATCCGTGCCGGCAACCCCTGGAAGGCGATCCGCTCCTGGGCGCCGCGGATCCACTTGTGCAGCCGGTCATTGTCTGGGAAGAGATCCAGCACGGCGCGGTCGGTGGCGGCGATGTCCCGCGGGTCGCCGGAGAGCGCGGCCCAGCGGAATGGGCCCTTGCCCTCGCAGAACAGTGGCCGGATGTAGGCGGGCACGAAACCGGGGAAGTCGAACGCTCGCTCGTAACCGCCCTGCCGGGCCTCGTCACGGATCGAGTTGCCGTAGTCGAAGACCTCGGCACCGGCGTCGGCGAACTCGACCATCGCCCGGACGTGCGCGGCCATCGATTCACGGGCCCGATCGGTGAACTCCTCGGGCTTCTTCTCCGCGTACTCGGCCCACTGGTCCAGTTCGATCCCGACCGGCAGGTAGCTCAACGGGTCGTGTGCGGAGGTCTGGTCGGTGACGATGTCGATCGGTACGCCGCGGCGGAGCAGTTCGGGGAACACCTCGGCGGCATTGCCGACGACGCCGACCGACCAGCCGCGCCGCTCCGCCTTGGCGGCAAGGGCTTTATCGATCGCCTGGTCCAGATCGTCGGCGACCTCATCGAGGTAGCGGTGTTCGACGCGGCGCTGCAGCCGGGCCGGGTCGACGTCGACGATCAGGCAGGCGCCCTCGTTCAGGGTGACCGCCAGGGGTTGGGCGCCACCCATCCCGCCGCAGCCCGCGGTCAGTGTCAGGGTGCCGGCGAGCGTACCGCCGAAGCGTTTCTCGGCGACCGCCGCGAAGGTCTCGTAGGTGCCCTGCACGATCCCCTGGGTGCCGATGTAGATCCAGGATCCGGCGGTCATCTGCCCGTACATGGTGAGCCCGAGCTGTTCGAGCCGCCGGAACTCCGGCCAGGTCGCCCAATCCGGTACCAGGTTGGAGTTGGCGATCAGCACCCTGGGCGCCCACTCGTGGGTGCGGAACACCCCGACCGGCCGGCCCGACTGGACCAGCATCGTCTCGTCCGGGGCGAGTGTGGTCAATGTGCGCACCATCGCGTCGAAGGACTGCCAGTCCCGCGCCGCGCGACCCGTGCCGCCGTAGACGACCAGGTCGTCGGGGCGCTCGGCGACCTCGGGGTCGAGGTTGTTCTGCAGCATCCGCAGCGGGGCCTCGGTGGTCCAGGATCGGGCGGTCAGGGTGGTGCCGCGGGGAGCGCGGACCGGGCGGGCGCCTTCCATGATTTCTCCTTGTTCGATGGGGATCGCGGGTTCGGGTGATCAGAGCAGTGGGCCGGTGACGGTCTCGGCTGCGGTCAGCAGCGAAGCGTCGCGGACCAGTGCCACGGTGGCCTCGAGCTGCGGGGCGAGGAAGACGTCGGGACCGGGCCCGGCGACCTGTTCACGGAGTACGCCGATCGCGGCGGCGGTGGCGGGGGAGGGGCGCAGCGGGGCGCGCAGGTCGATGCCGCGGGCTGCCGTGAGCACTTCCACGGCCAGCACCCGGGTCAGCAGGTCGATGCTGCGGCGCAGCTTACGGGCGGCCGACCAGCCCATCGACACGTGATCCTCCTGCATCGCGCTGCTCGGGATGGAATCGACGCTGGCCGGGGTGGCCAACCGCTTCGCCTCCGAGACCATCGATGCCTGGGTGTACTGGGTGATCATCTGGCCGGAGTCGACGCCGGGATCATCGGCCAGGAAGGGATTCAGGCCGTTGTTGCGGGCCCGGTCCAGGAAACGGTCGGTGCGCCGTTCGGAGATGCTGGCCAGATCGGCGACCGCGATCGCCAGGAAGTCGAGCACGTAACCCACCGGGGCGCCGTGGAAGTTGCCGTTGGATTCCACCCGGCCGTCCGGAGTGACGACCGGGTTGTCGATCGCGGCGGCCAGCTCCCGGCCCGCGACGGCGCTGGCGTGCTCGATGGTGTCCCGCACCGCACCGGCGACCTGCGGGGAGCAGCGCAGCGAGTAGGCGTCCTGGACCCGCGTGCAGGCGGCCGGATCGCGATGCGACTCACGGATCTCGGAGTTGGCGAGCAGGGCCCGGAGATTGGCGGCCGAGGTGGCCTGGCCGGGGTGGGGGCGGAGTGCCTGCAGGTCGGCGGCGAAGACATCGTCGGTGCCGAGCAGGCCCTCGACGCTCATCGCCGCGGCCAGGTCGGCGGTGTGGGCCAGTCGGCGCAGATCGTGCAGCGCCAGCACCAGCATGCCGAGCATCCCGTCGGTGCCGTTGATCAGTGCCAGTCCCTCCTTCTCGGCCAGGGTGACCGGGGTGATGCCGGCTGCGGCCATCGCCTCGGCGGCCGGGCGCCGGTTGCCGTCCCGGTCGCGTACCGGGCCCTCGCCCATCAGCGCCAGGGCACAGTGGGCGAGCGGGGCGAGATCCCCGGAGCAACCCAGCGATCCGTATTCGTGCACGACAGGGGTGATGCCCGCATTCAGCAGTGCAGCGAGGGTTTCCGCGGTCTCCAGGCGTACGCCGGTCCGTCCGGTGGCCAGGGTCGCCAGGCGCAGCAGCATCAGCGCACGGACGACCTCGGTCTCCACCTCCGGCCCGGAACCGGCGGCGTGGCTGCGGATCAGCGAACGCTGCAACTGGGTGCGCTGGTCCAGCGGGATGTGCCGGGTGGCGAGCGCCCCGAACCCGGTCGAGATGCCGTAGTGCGGAATCGGGTCGTCGGCCAGCCGCTCGATCACCGCACGGGTCTCGGCGATCGCGGTGCGGGCGCTCTCGCTGAGGCGGACCTCGGCACCCTCGCGCGCGATGGCCACCACCTCGGCCTCGGTCAGCGGCCCGGTGCCGAGTTCGACGGGGGAGATCTGCGTCTGCTGCATGTTCCCATCGAACCCCGTGCGGACCCCCGCGGCGACCACCGGAGACCGGTCTCTGTCTCATATCCGAGACACCCCACGCTCCTCGAGCAGGTCGCGCACCGACCGTGTCGAGAGGAGCCCACTGTTCGCTCATCTCGACACGCCGACCATTGCTCCGCTTCGCTGCGGATGGTCGGCTACTCGATGAGCGTGGGCGGTCTCGGCTGGCATGATCGGTCCCATGGTTGCCGCGCCCGCCGCCGATCAGGTGCTCGCCGTGCTGACGTTGCTGTCGCGGCACGGTGAACCGCTGCCGGCGTCCGCGATCGCCACCAGGCTGGGGATTCCGCGCTCCACCACCTATCGACTGCTGGAGGCGTTGCAGGAGCACGGTTATGTGGTGCATCTCGCGGAGGAGCGCCGGTTCGGGCTCGGCGTGGCCGCGCACGAGCTCGGTCAGGCGTACACCCGCCAGGCGCCGCTGCAACGCCTGGCCCGCCCGATCATCGCCGCCCTGGTCCAGCAGACCGGGCAGAACGCCCATCTGGCGGTGTTGCACGGCACCGACGTGCTCTATCTGATCGAGGAACGGCACCCCGGCCGGCCGTCGCTGGTCACCGACGTGGGGGTGCGCCTGCCCGCGCACCTGACCGCCAGCGGCTTGGCCCTGCTGGCCGCGCTACCACGCCGGCAGGTCCGCGCGCTCTATCCCTCGGCCGCCGCCCTGGTCCGTCGGCACGGTGGCGGGGTGACCACGTTGACCGCATTGCGGGCCGAGTTGGCCGACATCCGCCAGCGCGGCCACGCGATCGAGATCGGCACCGTCACCCCGGAGTTCTCCTCGGTCGCGGTGGCGGCCACCGACCACACCGGTATGCCGGTCGCCTCCTTCGCCATCACCCACGATCGGGACGGTGTCGCAGCCGGCGAACTGGCCAGGTTGGTGAGCGCCACCGACCGGGCGGCGCGGGCGCTCAGCGAGCGGCTGGCTGGGCGGTTGCGTCCCGGTGCTCCGGACGCCACGGCTTGATGAAGTCGTTGCCGAGTCGTCCCTCGACGGCGAACAGCAGGGACATCGCCTGTGCCCCGTCGAGCTCCTCGCGGATGATGTCGGCGTGACCGGCGTGCCGGGCGAACTCGTCGATGTGGTGGGCGAGCAGCAGCCGCTGGCTCGCCCGAGCCGGTTCGGGCTGGTCGTCCCAGGGCTTGGGCCCGACCGTCACCTCGGCGCCCGGATCGAGTTCACCGATCGCCTGCAGGTAACCGATTCTGGTCTCATCGAAGGCGGCCAGCAGCCCGTCGAGGGTCTCCTCCTCGGTCGCGGTGAAACTGCCGGTGAACTCCCCGGCAGCGGCCCGGAAATCGGCTGGCGGTGTGTATCCCGGCAACTGCTGGCGCATCACCCAGGTCGCGTGTTTGATGATCCCGGCGATGGAGAGCTGCGAGCGCAGCGGGCGGGAGCGGGCCTGCTCGTCGGTCAGCCCGTGAGCGGCGTTGCGGATGCCGGAGAGCATCTCGTCGATGTAGCCGACGAAGGTCTGGGATTCGTCGAGGATGGCTGGGCGCATGGTCATTTCTCCTGTGTGGGTGTGGATTCAGCGATGTGCGTAGAGGTCGCGGAGCAGGGCGATCTCGGCTCCGTGGTGGATGAGTTCACGGTTGATGTGCAGCAGCAGGTCGATCATCGGCCGTTCGGCCCACGGACCCTCGGCCGCACCGACGGGGCGGCTGAGGTCGTCCTCGGTCAGGTCGCGCACCCCGGCGAGCCAGGTGGCGTACTGCTCATCGAGCTGTTGCAACGCCCCGTCGGCGGTCCAGGCGTACTGCCAGCTGACGTAGTCGGCCGGTGGGCCGCCGAAGTGGCTCGCGTTCCGGACCGCGAGTACGCCGACGATGACGTGCCCCAGCCGCCAAGCGATGGTGGTCACCGGGGCGGGATCGGGTTCGGGGTAGGCGAAGTCGATCTCCACCTCACCGCCACCGGCGGCCATCGGGGTGTGTCCGGTGCCCTTGGGGTGGATGGTCCAGCTCCCGGGCACCGGTTCCCAGCGGTATTCCTCGTCGGTGAGTCCCTCGAACCGGGGGCGGAGCTGGTTGGTCCAGTGCCAGTCGATCTGCTCGATGATCGCGGGCAGCGGCGGGGTCTGCATGGCGCCTCCTCGTTGTGGTTGGCCTGTGGGACCAGCCTCGCGGGTGTACAGGACAGATTCTGTCCGCTATCGGTGAGAAGCTCGGTGCATGGCGGAAACAACCTGGCGGGTTCTCACCCTGCTCAGCCTGCTCGAGTCCCGGGCCACCTGGTCGGGCCCGGAGCTGGCCGCGGAGCTCGGCGTGACCACCCGGACCATCCGGCGGGATGTGGAGCGGCTCCGGGAACTGGGCTATCCGGTGCACGGTGAACAGGGCACCGAGGGCGGCTACCGGCTCGGCCGCGGCCGACGGTTGCCACCGCTGGTGCTGGACGACGACGAGGCCGTCGCGGTCGCCCTCTGCCTGCGCGCCGGGGCCGCCGGGGTCCTGCTCGGGGTCGAGGAGCAGGCGCTGCGGGCCCTCACCAAGCTCGACCAGGTGCTGCCTGCGCGGCTGAGCGCCAAGGTGCATGCCATCGACGACGCGACCGCGGCCCTGCCCAGCGGCACCGGCCCCCGGGTGGACACCGGGATGCTGACCCGGCTCGCGCACGGCTGCCAGCAGCGCGTGCGGGCCCGGCTCGGCTACACCGCGCGCAGCGGTGAGAGCAGCGAGCGGCACGTCGAGCCCTATCGACTGGTGACCACCGGGCGGCTCTGGTACCTGTTCTGCTTCGATCTGGACCGACAGGACTGGCGCACCTTCCGGCTGGACCGGATCACCGACCTGCACATCACCACCTTCCGCTTCCGGCCTCGGCCCAGCCCGGACCCGGTCGCGCACGTCCGGCGCGCCTTCGCCAACCGTCCCGCCTGGGCGTACACCGTGACGGTCGTCTACGACGCTCCGCTGGACGCGGTGACCGCACGGATCCCGGCCCGGTACGCCGACTGCGCGACCATCCCCGACGGCCGGACGCAGGTGGTGGCCGGCGCCGACGAGCTCGAGCAGCTCGCGATGCACCTCGCCTGGGCCGCGATCGACCTCGATGCCGAGCTCGAGGTCATCGAACCAGCGGAGCTGCGCGTGGAGCTCCGTCGGCTCGCCGACCAGGTCGCTGGCTACGCGGGTCGGTGACCCGGCAGGTCCGCCGTCGGTGAAATCGATTTGGACCCGCCCGCCCGGTGCGGGATCATTGCAGAAATGTTGAGTGTCAGGGATCTGGAGGTCCGCGCCGGGGCGCGGTTGTTGCTCTCCCCGGTGTCGTTCCAGGTGACCCCCGGTGACAAGATCGGCCTCGTCGGCCGCAACGGCGCCGGCAAGACCACGATGACCAAGATCCTTGCCGGTGAGGCCCAGCCCGCTGCCGGACAGGTCTCGCGCACCGGCAAGATCGGTTATCTGCCGCAGGACCCGAAGACCGGTGATCTCGATGTCCTGGCCCGGGACCGGATCCTGTCCGCGCGCGGACTGGACGGCATCCTGCGCCGGCTGGAGTCCTACTCCGAGCAGATGGGCGATCCGGAGACCCACGACAAGGCGATGGCCTCCTACACCCGCGCCGAGGCCGAGCTCACCGCGGCCGGCGGGTACGCCGCAGAGGCCGAGGCGGCCCGGATCTCGGCGAACCTCGGCCTGCCCGACCGGGTGTTGACCCAGCCGCTGCACACCCTCTCCGGCGGCCAGCGGCGCCGGGTCGAACTTGCCCGGATCCTCTTCTCCGACGCGGATTCGCTGCTGCTGGACGAGCCGACCAACCACCTGGACGCCGACTCGATCACCTGGCTGCGCGGGTTCCTGCAGGGTTATCCCGGTTCGGTGCTGATGATCTCCCACGACACGGGTCTGCTCGATGCGACGGTCACCAAGGTTTTCCACCTGGACGCGAATCGCGCCGAGCTGGACATCTATTCGATGAACTGGAAGCGCTACCTGCAGCAGCGCGAGACCGACGAGAAGCGCCGCCGTCGGGAACGGCTGAATGCGGAGCGCAAGGCCGACCAGCTGCTCACCCAGGCCGCCAAGATGGGCGCGAAGGCGACCAAGGCCGTCGCGGCACAGAACATGGCTCGACGCGCGGAGAAGCTGCTCTCCGGGATCGAGGGCGAGCGGGTGCAGGACCGGGTGGCCCGGATCCGCTTCCCCGAACCGGCCTCCTGCGGCAAGACCCCGCTGATGGCCGAGGGACTGTCCAAGTCCTACGGTTCGCTGGAGGTCTTCACCGCCGTCGATCTGGCCATCGACCGCGGCAACAAGGTCGTGGTGATCGGCCTCAACGGTGCCGGAAAGACAACCCTGCTGAGGATTCTGGCCGGTGTCGAGGCACCGGACACCGGGGGAGTGGTACCCGGTCACGGGCTGCGGATCGGCTACTTCGCGCAGGAACACGACACCATCGACACCTCGCGTACCGTGCTGGAGAACATGGTCTCCTCCTCGCCCGACCTGAACGAGACCGAGGTGCGCAAGATCCTCGGTTCCTTCCTGTTCACCGGTGACGACGTGGACAAGCCGGCGCGGGTGCTCTCCGGTGGTGAGAAGACCCGACTGTCGCTGGCGATGCTGGTGGTCTCCGGTGCCAACGTGCTGCTGCTCGACGAGCCGACCAACAACCTCGACCCGGCCTCCCGCAACGAGGTGCTGGAGGCGATCCGCACCTACCAGGGCGCGGTCGTGCTGGTCACCCACGACGACGGCGCCGCCGAGGCCCTCGAACCCGACCGGGTGCTGTTGCTGCCCGACGGGGTGGAGGACCACTGGAACGCCGAGTACGCGGAGTTGATCGAGCTGGCCTGAGGCCCGTTCGGCGCGTTCGTGCGCTCCACCCTCGGCCGGTAGGCTGTCCGGAATGGAGCTCGAGCACCGCACTTTTCGCACCACCTCGGACCAGATCGAGGACAACCCCGAATTCCGTGACTGGTGGCAGGCCGTCCATCTGGGATTCCATCAGGGCCTCGCCCAGAACGAGACGATCGAGTGGACGCTGCGGCAGAGCGTCGCCGACAACTGGCAGCTGCGCGGGGTCTACGACACCGACCTGCCCGCCGAGGCGCTCTCCGGCGACGTGCCGATCGGCACCTTCGTCAGCTTCGAGAAGACCCTCAACGTCGGCGCCGGCAAGCTGCTGCCGATCCACCTGATCTCCGAGGTCACCGTCCGGCCGACCCATCGTCGCCGCGGGATTCTCCGCACGATGATGACCGAGGACCTCACCGGCGCTCGCGACGCCGGCCACTCCCTGGCCGCGTTGACCGCCACCGAGGCGACCATCTACGGCCGCTTCGGCTTCGGGCCGGCGACCTATCTGCAGCGGATCCGGGTCGACACCGGTCAGGACTTCCAGCTGCGCCATTCGACCACCGGCCGCGTCGAGCTGACCGATCAGGAGACGATGGGCCGGGTCGCGCCGGAGATCTACGCCCGCTTCCACGAGCGGGTCTACGGGTCGATCGGCCGCAAGCATCTGTACGCCGAGGAGCGGGCCGGGCTCTTCGACCACAACGAGGAGAAGCGCAACCGCAAGGTCCGCAACTCCCTGCACTTCGACGAGCAGGGCCGCCCCGACGGCTTCGTCAGCTACAGCGTGAACGACACCGAGAGCGGCAAGATCACCATCAACGTGCTCGACCTCTGCGCGGTCGGCGGCCAGGCCGAACTGGCGCTGTGGGAGTTCCTCGGCGCGATCGACCTGGTGCAGCAGGTCACTTGGCGCGAGGCACCGGTCGACCACTCGCTGAAGTGGGCGCTGGTGAACCAGCGCGGCTACCACGAGGAGTCGATGTCGGACCGGCTCTGGCTGCGGGTCCTCGACCCGATCGGCGCGCTGCAGGGCCGGGCGTACGCCTGTGGTGACCTCGGGTTGACGATGCAGATCGATGACCGGATGGGCCTGGCCGACGGGCGCTTCCAGGTGAGCGTCAGCGGCGGTGAGGCCACGGTCACCGCGACCGACGCCGAGCCCGACGTCCAGCTCGGCGCCGAGGAACTGGCCTCGCTCTACCTCGGCGGGGTGGATCCGGGGGCGCTCGCGGTCGCCGGCCGGGTGCGCGGCGATGAGGAGGCGATCGGCCGGTTGCGTTCGCTGTTCGCCGGCTTCGGCAGCCCCTGGACCAACACCATGTTCTGAGCTCCACCCACCCCGGCGTTTCGGAGCATCCGATAGAGTTCCCGGCGTACCCGGGGAGACGGCACGCTGACAGGAGGTAACGATGGCAGCGACCCCGCCGCCCTACGGCAAAGGAGCGCGAATCGTCGGTGCCGCGCGCACCGATCTCTCCGCCGCCCTCTGCCGTCGGTACGTGGCCGGGGAGTCGATCCGATCGATGGCCGCCGATGTGGGCCGCTCCTACGGGTTCGTGCAGGCCCTGCTGAAGGAGCAGGGCATCGTGCTGCGCTCGCGGGGCGGGGCCACCCGCGGAGCCGAGGCGATCGCCCGCCGCGAGGCGGTCCAGCAACAGGTGGAGCAGGTCCGCGCCGAGCTCGGCGACGGCGTACCGACCGCCACGATCGATGCCCCTGATGCCGCCGGACCGGAGCCGGTGAAGACGAAGAAGCTCAAGGGCGACAAGTCCGCAAAGCCCGGCAAGAAAGAGAAATCCGGGAAGAAGGACAAGAAGCCCGGCAAGAAGGACAAGTCCGCGAAGTCCAAGAAGGACAAGAAGGACAAGAAGTCTGGATGAGCAGTCCCGGTGGTGGACCCATGGGACCACTCGGCGGGATGCGTCGTGACCGCGCGGTGGTGCACCACGAGCTGGGTCAGGGTGTGGTTCGCCGGGTGCTCGGTTATGCCAGGCCGTATACCCGGCTGATCGTCGTCTTCCTGCTGCTGATCATCGTCGCTGCCGTGCTGGGGGTGCTGCCGCCGCTGTTGTTCAAGCAGATCATCGACGTCGGCGTGCTCGGCGGCAACGCGGCGGTGGTGGTCCGGCTGGCCCTGCTGGTGGCGCTGATCGCGGTGCTCGACGGGGTGCTGTCCCTGGTGCAGCGCTGGTGCTCGGCCCGGATCGGTGAGGGACTGATCCTCGACCTGCGCACCCAGGTGTTCGACCATGTCCAGTCGATGCCGATCGCCTTCTTCACCCGCACCCAGACCGGCAAGCTGGTCTCCCGGCTGAACACCGATGTGATCGGCGCTCAGCAGGCGTTCACCTCGATCCTGTCCACCTCGGTGTCCAACATCATCTCGCTCACCCTCACCCTGATCGCGATGCTGGTGCTGTCCTGGCAGCTCACCCTGGCTGCGCTGGTGCTGCTGCCGATCTTCCTGATCCCGGCACGGATCATGGGCGCGCGGTTGGCCGGGTTGACCCGGGAACAGATGACCTACAACGCCGACCTGTCGGCGACCATGACGGAGCGGTTCAGCGTCTCCGGGGCGCTGCTGGTGAAGCTCTTCGGCCGCAGCGCCGCCGAGCACGACGCCTTCGCCGAGCGGGCCACAGCGATCCGCCAGGTCTCGGTACGGATCGCGATGAACACCCGCTTCTTCATGGTCGCGATGACGATGGTGGCCGCGTTGGCGACCGCGCTCGTCTACGGTGTCGGCGGCTGGCTGGCGATCGGCGGGTCCCTCTCGGTCGGTACGCTCACCGCGCTGGCCGGGTTGCTGGCCCGGCTCTACGGGCCGCTGACCCAGCTGACCAACCTGCGCGTCGATGTGATGAGTGCGCTGGTCAGCTTCGAGCGGGTCTTCGAGATCCTCGATCTCAAACCGTCGATCGCCGACGCCGCCGATGCCCGGGACTTCTCCGGACGGGCGAGCGTACGCTTCCGCGGCGTCGGCTTCCACTACCCGGACGCGGACGAGGTTTCGTTGTCCTCATTGGAATCCACGGCCCGGCCGGCGAGCAGCGAGGGCCAGCAGGTGCTCACCGGCATCGACTTCACCGCCGAGCCAGGGCACACCGTCGCCCTGGTCGGCCCATCCGGTGCCGGCAAGACGACGCTGACCCATCTGGTGGCCCGGCTCTACGACGTCACCGCCGGTGCGGTCGAGGTCGGTGGCGACGATGTGCGCGAGCTGACCCTGCAGTCGTTGCAGCAGGCGGTCGGATACGTCACCCAGGACGCGCACATGTTCCACGACACCATCGCGGCCAACCTCCGCTATGCGCGGCCGGAGGCCACCGATGAGCAGCTCTGGCAGGCACTGCGGGCGGCCCAGATCGATGGACTGGTGCACGAGCTCGCCGACGGTCTGGACACGGTGGTCGGGGAGCGCGGCTATCGGCTCTCCGGTGGTGAACGGCAGCGACTCGCGATCGCCCGGCTGCTGCTGAAGGCGCCGCCGATCGTGATCCTGGACGAAGCCACGGCCCATCTGGACTCCGAATCCGAGGCGGCCGTGCAGCGGGCACTGGACACCGCGATGACCGGGCGTACCTCGCTGGTGATCGCACACCGGTTGTCCACCGTCCGCGACGCCGACGAGATCCTGGTGCTGCGGCAGGGCCGGATCGTCGAGCGTGGCCGGCACCCCGACCTGCTGGCTGCCGAGGGGCTCTACGCCGAGTTGTATCGGACGCAGTTCGCCGAGTGACGCCCCGAGCGGTTTCGGTGGCCGAGCATCAACTGTCCACAATGCGTTCCGAGCGGTGAGACAGGGTTGAAAGTGGATATTGCCCTCGGGCCGCTCCTGCTTCGGTGACTGGACCCAGATCACCGGAATCCCCGCTGCGGCAGGGAGACGAGAGGAACCCGATGGACAACGACGTTCAGCACACATCGCTGCCCGATCCCGAGCCCGATCGACCCCTGCTGTCGGGGTGGGGGCGGCGCACCTTCCTGCGCACCGCATCGATCGGCGGCCTGGTCGCCGGGGTCGGCGTGCTCGGCAGCGCCTCGGCGTTCGCAGCGGAACCGGGCACCGGACCCAACCGGCCGTTCGGGAAGTTCGAACTGCTGCTGCTCGGCACCCAGGGCGGCCCGCCGCCCGAACCCGACCGGGCCGGCATCTCGAGCGTCCTGGTCGTCGATGGACGCAGTTATGTGATCGACTGCGGACGGGCATCGGTCACCCAGTACAAGAAGTCCGGGCTCTCGTTCGACTCGCTCGAGGCGATCTTCCTGACCCATCTGCACATGGACCACCTGGCCGACTACTACAACTTCCTGGTGCTGGGCGGACTGCCGTCGAGTCAGAAGAACGACATGATCCGCTCCCAGATCCCGGTCTACGGACCGGGTCCGGCGGGTGGTCTGCCACCTGCCTACGGCGGTGGCGAGGTCGGCACGGTCAATCCGGAGAACCCGACCCCGGGGACGCGTGCCCTCACCGAATATCTCGACCAGGCCTTCGCCTACAGCACGAATGTTTTCATGCGTGACAACGCATTCCGCGACATCCGGGAACTGCGGCGCATCACCGAGATCATGCCGCCGGCCTCGGCCGGTGCGTCCGCGCTCGGTGACACCGCGCCCAGGATGCGGCCGTTCACGGTGATGGAGGACGACCGGATCCGGGTGACCGCGACCCTGGTGCCGCACGGGCCGATCTTCCCGGCGTACGCCTTCCGGTTCGACACCGACTACGGCTCGATCACCTTCTCCGGCGACACCCGGCGCAGCGAGAACCTGATCGAGTTGGCCAGGGGCAGCGACATCCTGGTGCACGAGGCCATCGGTGACCCGCGGAAGTTCGGCATGTCGGACGAGGCGCTGGAGCACATGCTGCAGTCACACGTCCTGGTGGACGAGTGCGGCCCGATCGCGCATCAGGCCGATGTGCCGCACCTGGTGTTCTCGCACCTCGTCGAGTGGGGCAAACCGGTGAACATCGGTGAGTGGACCCGGCTCGGCCGCAAGGGCTACAGCGGCAAGGTCACCGTCGGCCGCGACCTGGACCGGTTCGCGATCAGGCGCTGATCCGCGCCGGCCCGGTCTCGCGCGTTACCCGCACCCACCCCCCCCGGCGATCCAGCGAACCGTCCGTGCAACTCCCTAGCCCTGCGGGGTGAGCTGGATGCACGCACGGTTCGCTGGATCGTCACCTCGGGTAGCGCGCCGGGTGATCCGGTTCCGGTTCGCCGATGGGGCCTCCAGCGTGGCCTGCGAAATTTGCGGCTCGATCGCCGAATCGACCGATCTGGGCACCGATTGGAAATCGAGCCGCAGATTTCGGTGGGGCTGAGCGGGCGGGAGCTCGTGTTCGCGGGGGTGTTCGCGTAATCGGATGGTGGTCCGGTGCGCGGCTCCTGGGCCCGATCTGGAGCTCGGCCGGGGCCCATCTCGACACGCTCGCTGCGCGAGCTACTCGGTGGGCGTGGGGGTGTGGCCGAAGATCGAGAGGCGTACCGAGACGGTCACGGTGGCGCGGTCGGGGACGGCGGGATCGCTGTGGTGGAAGGCATTCGGGCCCATCAGCACCAACCGACGCAGATCCTCCGCAGCCAGGGTGACCTCGAACTCCAGGGGCCGGGTGTCGAGCAGAGCGAGTTCCGGGGTCATGCTGCGCAGCAACCGCTCCTGTTTGCCGGCTTCGACCTCCAGCAGGCCCAGCTCGGTGCGCAGTTCGGCCAGGTGCCGCTCGGTGGGGGTGAGCACCAGCAACCGCCCCTCGGGTGCCAGCATCCGCGCGAAGTCGGTGGGATTGCGGGGCGCGAAGACGCAGAGCAGGGTGTCCGCGACGCCGTCGGCGACCGGGAGACCGGCCCAGGTGTCCGCGACGATCGCCCCGGCCCGCGGCACCCGGGCGGCGCGCCGGCAGGCGTACGCCGACAGGTCGGCCGCGACGCCGCGCGCGTCGGACCCGAGCGCAGCCAACACCCCGGCCAGGTAGTGACCGGTGCCGGCGCCCGCCTCCACCACCCGCGACCCGACGGCCGCGTCGGCGAGCAGCTCCACCAGTGGCCGGAAAGACCCACCGGCAAGGAAATCTGCGCGCGCGGCGACCATCTCGGCGGTATCGGCGTGCGCGGGGGCCGCGTGGCCGAGCAGATTCACATAACCCTGCTTGGCCAGATCGAAACGATGCCCGCCGGTGCACTCCAGCACCCGTTCGGTGACCCGCACCTGCTCCCGGCAGAGCGGGCAGCGCAGCAGGTCGGTGACCTCGGCGAGCACGGTCAGGGGGTTGCCAGGACGCCGCCGTCGACGGGGATCGTCGTCCCGCTGACGTATCCGGCGGCGGGGGAGAGCAGGAAACACGCGACCCGGCCGAACTCGGCGGGGTCGCCGATCCGGCCCAGCGGGATCCGGGCCGCGGTCTGCTGCCGCTGCCGGTCCGGATCGTCTGCCTGCTCCATCGACCACTGCAACCGTTCGGTGGCGATCGACCCCGGCATCAACCCGAAGAGCCGCACACCGCGCGGGCCGAGCTCGGCGGCGTACTGGCTGACCAGATTCGCCAGACCGGGCCGCAACCCGTTCGAGATCGTCAATCCCGGCAGCCAGACCTTCACCGAGGTGGACAGCACCAGGCCGATCGCCAAGTCGTCGGCGGTGCCGAGCTCGACCACCGCATCGATGGTGCGGATCGCGGCCAGGAAGACCGACTCGAACGCGGCCCGCCACTGATCGTCGCTGTTCTCCAACGATTTCCCACCCGGCGGGCCGCCGACCGAGATCATCGCACCGTCGAGCCGGCCGAAGGTGTCCAGGGCCAACCGGCAGGCCTGCTCCGGCACCCCGGGCTCGGCCAGGTCAGCGGTCAGCGTGACCGCCCGATCCTCACCGAGCTGCGCCCGGCGCTCGGCCAACAGCTCCTCACGGCGCGCCACCAGCACCACCCGGGCGCCCTCGGCGACGAGTTGTTCGGCGGTGGCGAAGCCGAGCCCGGAGCTGGCGGCGGTGACCACGAAGACGCGGTCGGTGAGTCCGAGGTCCATGGGTTCGATCGTCCTTTCGGGGGTCAGCGACTGCTGGCATTCTCCTGCTGGCGTACCGAATCCGGGTCCTCATCCGGTCGCGGATCGGTATCGGGGTCCGGGTCGGCCGCGGCCCGCTCCCGCGCGGCGCGCAGCTTGCGGCGATCCCGGATGTCACCGCGGATCAGCACGACCAGGCCGACGACACCGATCACGGTGAACAGGAACCACTGGATCGCATAGGACAGGTGCGGGCCCTCACCGAGGTCGGGCAGCGACAGCGGCTGCAGGCCGCCGGTCTGTTCGGGTTGCACGGTGATCGCCGACAGGTATCCGTTCACCACCGGATAGGGGAGCGCCTTGGCGATCGCGCCGGAGTTGATCAACCGGACCTGGTTGTTCACCGGATCGATCGCGGTGGACTTGCCCTGCTCGTCGCGACGGACGTGGCCGACCACCTCGACCGGACCCGTCGGCGCGGGCGGGAGGGTGTCGGGGATCCGTTGCCCCCGGGGCACCGGGATGAAGCCGCGGTCGACCAGCAGCACCTGACCGCTCTCGGTGCGCAGGGGGGTCACGATCTCGTACCCGGGCTCGGAATTGTTGGCCCGATAGCGCACCTGGAACTGCTGCGAGGTGTCGAAGGTGCCACGGACGCGGACCCGCTGCCACTGGTCGGCGTCGGTGATCCGCTTGGTGAAGACCTGCTCGAAATCCCGGACCGGGGCGGCATCGTTGGTGACCACGATGCGGTTCTGTTCGCGTCGTTCCTCGAGCCGGCGCAACTGCCACTCACCGAGATTGACGAAGGTCACCGCCATCACGGTGGCGAACAGCAGCAGGGCGACCCACCGCAGCCACAACCTCTTCACCCGGCCACCCTACTCGCTGGCACTGCGGCGTACTCAGTCGTCGCCCGGCTCACCCATCGACTGGGCCAACTCGGTGGCCTTCGCGGCGGCGGCGCCCAGGCTCTCCCCGCGGCCGACGGAGACGCCGACCAGGAAGGCGGTCAGTGGAGCGGCGGGCCGGGTGATCTCGTGCGCCGCGTCGCGGGCCAGATCGAGCAGGATGTGCATCGACTCCTCATCGATCCGGTAGCCGTTGTCCAACTGGTCGCTGAGCGCGTCCAACCATTCCTGCAGGCCGACGGAGTCCTCGCCCATCGCTCTCCTCCGCTGTCTTCTCGCCGGTTCGGCGCCGTGGTCGCGCCGTTCAAGGTCCCAGCGATCATGACATGGGCCATCCGGCGGGCCGTCGGCGGCCCCGCCGCCGAGGCCCCGAGGTGCCCGCCCGTAGAATCGACCCATGGCTGAACGCACCCTGTTGCCGCTGGCGGATCGCCACGGTCGAGTCGCGACCGACCTGCGGGTCTCGTTGACCGACCGGTGCAACCTGCGTTGCACCTACTGCATGCCCGCCGAAGGCCTGCCCTGGTTGCCCAAGGACGAGATCCTGAGCAACGACGAACTGCTGCGATTGATCCGGATCGGCGTCGAGCGGCTCGGCATCACCACCGTGCGGTTGACCGGGGGTGAGCCGCTGCTGCGCCCCGACCTGGAGGATCTGGTCGCCGGCATCGCGGCCCTCGAACCGCGCCCCGGGATCGCCCTGACCAGCAACGGCATCGGCCTGGCCCGCCGTGCGGAGGGGCTGGCCGCCGCGGGACTGAACCGGGTGAACATCTCCCTGGACACCCTGCAGCCGGAGGTGTTCCGCCAGCTCAGTCGGCGCAACCGGCTCGGTGACGTGCTGGCCGGGGTCGCCGCCGCACGGCTGGTCGGGCTGGACCCGGTGAAGATCAACACGGTGCTGATGCGTGGGGTGAATCACACCGAGGCGCCGGATCTGGTCGCCTGGGCGATGAAGGAGGGCGTGCAGCTCCGATTCATCGAGCAGATGCCGCTGGATGCCCAGCATGGTTGGGATCGCAGCGAGATGGTCACCGCGGCCGAGGCGATGGAACTGGTCGCCGAGCGCTTCGAGCTGGCCGAGGACGCGGAGGTCGCGGCGGCGCGCGGTTCGGCCCCGGCGGAGTTGTTCCGCGTCGTCGGTACGCCGCATCAGGTCGGCTTCATCGCTGCGGTCACCCGGCCCTTCTGCGGCAACTGCGACCGGGTCCGGTTGACCGCCGACGGGCAGATCCGCAACTGCCTGTTCGCCCGCACCGAATCCGATCTGCGGGCCGCGCTGCGCTCCGGAGCCGAGGACGCCGAGATCGCCGAGCGCTGGCGGATCGCGGTGCTCGGCAAGCTGCCCGGCCATGGCATCGACGATCCGAGCTTCCTGCAGCCGGATCGCCCGATGAGCGCTATCGGCGGATGAGTTCGGTGAAGTGGTCGACGGCGGGCACCGGATCGTAGAAGTGGTGCAGTGCCGCGCGCCAGAGCTGGTAGTCCGCGGACTCCCGGAAGCCGACCGTGTGATCGGTGAGCCGATCCCACTCGACCTGCAGCAGATACTCGTTCGGCCGTTCGACACAGCGCGACAGGCGCAGCGTCCGGAAACCCTGCTGGCGTTCGATGATCGGCACCGCCTCGGCGAACGCCCGCTCGAACTCGGTCTCCCGTCCGGGGCGTACCGGCAGGATCACCGATTCCAGGCAGTCGGTCCGCGAGGTGGTCATGGCGGCACGCTATCGAGATGGGTGACAGCCCCACCGAATGAGTTATAACTTGAGCAGAGTTATAAGGCGATTGGTGGTGTGAGGTGCGTACCCAGCTGTATCGCTCCGGGGCGGGGCTGATGCCGCCCGAACTGGCCGGCCGCGATGACGAGCTGCGCGGCTGGCGGCTTGCCCTCAACGATGCCCGGGTGGTCGGGAGGTTCGCCGGCGGGGATCGCGTCTGGACCGGGTTGCGCGGGGTCGGCAAGTCGGTGCTGCTGCGCCGGATGGCCGACGACGCGCGCGCCCACCACTTCGAGGTGCTGGCACTGCAGGGCGACCAGTCCTCGGCGCTGGTCCGGGCGATCCAGGTGAGCGCCAGCACCCGCGCGGAGAAGGGGATCGGGGCCTGGGGTCGGGCCGCCAAGGCACTCGGCCGGATCACCGCGGTCTCTGCCCAGGGGCCGGTCGGGATCAAGGCCCAGGTCGACTTCGCCGGGCGTACGCCGCCCGATCCGGATCAGGTGCACCCGGCGGCCGTCGCCGAGGTGCTGGCCGACCTGGCGACCGCACTGCGTGACCACGCCGGTGGTGGCCTGGTGCTGATGGTGGATGAGCTGCAGATGTCGCGGCCCGACGACCTGCGCACCCTCGGTGGCGTACTCAACCACCTCAATCAGCATCTCGATCAGGCGCCGATCCTGTTCGTCGGCGCCGGGCTGCCGAACCTGCGGGACCGGATGGTCGGCCCGGATGCGGACCATCCGCTGATCACCAATCCCGAACGGCTCTTCCGCTTCCACCACCTGCCGGCGCATCTCGACGCGGCCGCCGCGCGGGACGCGCTGATCAAACCCGCACTGCGGATCGGGTCCGGCTGGGAACCCGAGGCGGTGGAGCTCGTGCTGAAACGGACGATGCGCTATCCCGCGCATCTGCAGGCGTACGCCGACCTGGCCTGGCAGCGCGGCGCCGGCACCGCACCGGTCACCGGTACCGATGTCGCCGACGCCACCGGGGACGCGGAACTGTTCATCGCCGAGCAGTACCTGGCGCCGCGCTGGAATCGGCTCAGCGACCGGCAGCGGGAATACCTCACCGCACTCGCGGTCTGCGAGGGGCGCGCCGGCTCCGGTGAGGTGGCCGCGGTGCTGGGGCGCCGGGTGGGGGAGGTGAGCTCCTTCCGTGAGGCGCTGATGACCCGCGGTGAGATCTTCGACCCGGCGTACGGCACCGTCGAGCTGACCATGCCGGCGATGCGGGAGTTCGCGCTGCGGCACTATCCGCAGGCCCGTACCCGGGCCGAGGTCGACCTGGTCGCGCCGAAGGTGATGGTCGCCAACCGCACGCAGTGGCTGGCCGAGCGGGCCGAGAAGCGTGGCGAGGTCCCCGAGGAGTTCCCGCCGGAACTGCTGCGCCGCGACGAATGACCCCCGGCACGTTCCCTGAGCGAGGAGCGCAGCGACGAGTCGAAGGGTCAGCGGTCTTCGTCCACCACTTCGCCCGGTACGACCTCGGTGGAGCGTTCGGGCAGGGCGGGACGATCGGTGTCCGGCAGCGGGGCTGCGCGGCTGCCCTCACCGCGCTTGTCGATGACGTTGGCCAGCATCACCGCGATCGCGGGCAGGAACGCCGCCCCGACCAGCAGCACCCAGCGCCCCACACCGCCGATGAAGATCATCCCGATGAAGCAGGCGACGCGGATTCCCATGGTGAGCAGGTAGCGACGCTCCCGGGCCGACAGATCCGAGGACCGGCCCGGACGCACGCTGGTGATCACCGCCTGGGCGCCCCGGGACCGACCGCCGTGCGGGCCCACTCGCGTCGCGCCGTTGCCGGCTCCTGCAGTTGCCATCGCGCCAGCATACGCTGGGCCTTCCGCCGCGCGCATTCCGATCTGTGGCAGGGTTGGGCGCATGACTGCGCAGCCAGAATCCGCCTCGGAATCCGTACGCCCCCAGGCGCCTTCGCGCTCGGTGCTGGTGACCGGCGGCAACAAGGGCATCGGCCGGGCGATCGCCGAACGACTGGCGGCTGCCGGCCACAAGGTCGCCGCCACCTATCGCAGCGGTGAGGTCCCCGACGGGGTGCTCGGTGTGCAGTGCGATGTCACCGACCCCGAGCAGGTCGAGGCGGCGTTCAAGCAGGTCGAGGAGACCAACGGGCCCGTCGAGGTGCTGGTCGCCAACGCCGGTGTCACCGCCGACAACCTGATGATGCGCATCAAGGACGAGGACTGGGACAAGGTCATCGACACCAACCTCGGCGGCAGCTTCCGGGTCGCGCGGCGGGCGGCGCGGCCGATGACCCGGAACCGGTTCGGCCGGATCATCTTCATCTCCTCGGTGGTCGGACTGCTCGGCTCCGCGGGCCAGGTCAACTACGCCGCCTCCAAGGCCGGACTGGTCGGGATGGCCCGCTCGATCGCCCGCGAGCTCGGCTCCCGCAACATCACCGCGAATGTGATCGCCCCCGGCTTCATCGAGACCGACATGACCGCGGCGCTGTCCGAGGACCAGGTCAAGGCCTACCAGCAGCAGATCCCGCTCGGTCGGCTCGGCCAGGTCGACGACATCGCCGCCACCATCGAGTTCCTGGCCTCCGACTCCGCGGGTTACATCACCGGTGCGGTGATCCCCGTCGACGGCGGCCTCGGCATGGGGCACTGAGGACCACCGGCGGATCGGCAGAAAGGCAAGCAGACATGGGAATTCTCGAGGGCAAGAACATTCTGGTGGCGGGCGTCACCCACAACACCTCGATCGGTTACGAGGTCGCACGGATCGCGCAGGCCGAGGGGGCGACGGTCGCGGTCTCCAACTTCGGCAGGGCGATGAGCCTGACCCGTCGGGTGATCCAGAAGCTCGACCCGGTACCGGCGCTGCTCGAGCTCGACGTCACCGACGAGGAGCACCTGAAGCGGCTGCCGGAATCCCTGCGCGCAGAGGGATTCGAGCGGCTCGACGGTGTGGTGCACTCGATCGCCTTCGCCAACCCGGAGACCGCCCTGGGGGGCAAGTTCCTGAGCACCCCGGCCGCCGACGTCGCCGCCGCGGTCGAGGTGTCGGCGTACTCGCTGATGTCGCTCGCGATGGCCTGCAAGCCTCTCTACGGCGAGCAGGCCTCGGTGGTCGGGTTGACCTTCGACGCCACCGTCTCGTGGCCGGCGTACGACTGGATGGGGGTGGCCAAGGCCGCGCTGGAATCCACCAACCGCTACCTCGCCCGCTACCTGGGGGCGGAGGGCGTACGCTCCAACCTGGTCGCGGCCGGGCCGCTGGAAACCCTTGCCAAGAAGGCGATCCCGGGGGCGAACGAGTTCAACGACATCTGGGGTGAGCGGGCCCCGCTCGGCTGGGATCCCAAGAGCAACGAGCCGACCGCCCGCGCCGTGGTCGCCCTGCTCAGCGACTGGTTCCCGGCCACCACCGGGGAGATCGTGCACGTCGACGGTGGCCTGCACGCGATGGGCGCCTGAGGCGGCGCCCGCGGTCCTGATCCGTTGCGGCCTCGCGCGACCGGGCTGCTGCCTCGGCCTGCCGGCGCGCTTCCGTGGGATCGCCTCTTCGAGGACTGACCCCCGACGAGGTTGACGCCGTCAAGATAGGCACCGGTGTCTCGGCGGCGCACGCTGAGGTCCATGACAGACACACATGCCGAGAACGCACCGAGTGCGCAGCAGCTGATTGCCCCCGCGGGCCTGGCCGGAGTGATCGTCGCGGACACCGCCATCGGCGATGTGCGCGGGAACGAAGGCTTTTTCCACTACCGGCAGTACGACGCCACCCAGGTTGCAGAGCACCGCAGCGTCGAGGATCTCTGGCACCTGCTGCTGCGCGGCACGCTGCCGACCGCCCCCGAACTGGGCGGCTGGCGTGCACAGGTTCACGATGCCCTGAGCATCGACGAGCAGGTCCGCGATCGGCTCACCGCGGTGCTCCGCGCCGGGGCCGGTACCGACCTGATGGCCGCGCTGCGGACCGGTGTCTCCGCCTTCGGCGCGATCAGTGGGGAACGCCCGCTGTGGGACCTCGACGAGGAACAGCGCACCGCCGGCGCGATGCGGGTCGCCGGGCTGATGCCCTGGTTGGCCGCTGCGGCGTACGCCGTCGGGGAAGGTGCCGAGCCGCGCGCACCGCGCCCGGAACTCGGCTACGTGGGCAGCTACCTGTGGCTGGTGACCGGACGAGAACCGGGGGAGCGGGAGATCACCGCTCTCGGCCGTTATCTCGGCCTGACCGCCGATCACGGTTTCAACGCCTCGACCTTCACCGCTCGCGTCGTCGCCTCCACCGGCGCCGACCTGGCCGGGTGTGTGGCGGCCGCGATCGCCGCGCTGTCCGGGCCGCTGCACGGTGGCGCACCGAGTCGGGCGCTGGATGCGCTGGACGAGATCGGTACGCCGGACCGGGCCGCGGAGTGGACCCGCGCGCAGTTGGCCGCCGGTGAACGGGTGATGGGTTTCGGGCACCCCGTCTATCGCACCCGGGATCCGCGCTCGGAGTTGCTCAAGCGGACGGCCGCCGAACTCGGTGGGCCGATGGCCGAACTGGCGCTCGCGGTCGAGGACGCGGTGGTCCGCGAACTGGACGTGCACAAGCCCGGTCGCGCCCTGCGCGCGAACGTCGAGTACTACGCGGGCGTGGTGATGCAGGAGTGCGGCATCCCGCGTGCCCTGTTCACCCCCACCTTCACGATCAGCCGGACCATCGGTTGGACCGCGCAGATCCTGGAGCAGGCGCGGTTGCGCAAGATCATCCGGCCGAGCGCGCGGTACATCGGACCGGAGGCCCCGCAGCCGTTGCCGCAGCCCTGAGGGACGGCACACTGGGGGGTGTGCCCGAGGATCTGGTCAGCACCGCCGAGGCGGCCGCGCTGCTCGGCGTACGCCGGGAGACGGTGTACGTCTACGTGAGCCGCGGCCTGCTGACGCGGATCTCGGATACCAGCCGGCATCAGGGGTCTCGGTTCCGGCGGGCCGAGGTGCTCGCCCTGCGGGATCGGCGGCGACGGCCACGCGCCGGTGTCTTCGAGGTGGCCGTGGAGACCACGATCAGCGAGGTCACCCCGGACGGCCGGCTGTCCTATCGGGGGCACTCGCTGGCCGACCTGCTGGACGGGCGGGGGTACGAATCGGTCGCCGAGCTGCTCTGGCAGTGCGGGCGACTCGACTGGACGCCCGACGCGGTCTCCCAGCAGGCCGCCGCGACGGCCCGGCAGTTCCCGGCGGCTCCCGCGGCGAACCGGGTACGCCTCGCCGTCGCTGCCCTCGGCTGCCTCGATCCCGTCCCGGGTGACCCGCTCGCGCCGGCGGTCCTGGCGTCCGTCGGGCCCCGGGCGCTCAACGCGGCAGTGGATGCCGTGGATGCGGTCGGGGTACCGACCGGGGCCGGCAGCCTGGCGGAACGGCTCGCGGCCGCGCTCGGTACCCCCGACGTCGAGCTGGTGAACGCGGCGCTGATCTGCCAGGCCGATCACGAACTCGCCACCTCGACGATCGCGGCCCGCGTCGCGGCCGGCGCGCGCAGCGGACCCTACGAGGTGGTGGCCGCCGGACTGGCGGCGATCGCCGGGCCGCGGCACGGGGCGGCGACCATGCTCGCCCGGGAACTCCTCGACCTGGTGCTCACCGACGGGATCGAGGCCGCACTCGAGCGACCGGGCGTGGGGGCGAGCTGGCGCGACGGCCTGCCGGGTTTCGGACACATCGTCTACCGGGCACCCGATCCGCGCGGAGTGGTGCTGCTGGACCTGATCCGGGACCGCGACCCCGAACTCGCGGAACTGGTCGACCGGCTCTCGCTGGCGGTGTTGCGGGAGCGATCACTGTGGGCCAATGCCGACCTGGCCCTGGCGGCCATGGAGATCGCCCTCGAACTCGCCCCAGGCAGTACCGCAACGATCTTCGGTATCGCCCGGATCGCCGGCTTCCTGGCACATGCCACCGAGGAATCGCTGTACCCGTTGCGATTCCGGCCGCGGGCGTCCTACGTGGGCCCGCGGCCCTGACCGCCGCGGGGGCATTCGTGGGTTCAACAACTGATGTGCACTCTCGATCCGTGGCCCAGACGGAAGCTTGCGCTGAGGGCGGCGAGACAGAGCAGGGCGGCCGCGGTTGCCGGGATCCAGGCGACACCGGGACCGTCGGCCAGCACACCGCCGAGGGCGGCGGCCGCGGCGGTGCCGAGATAGAGGCCGCTGATGTTCAACGAGACCGCGGTCATCGGCGCGTCCGGGGCGGCTTCCATCGTGCTGGCCTGCAGGGGCGGATTCAGCGCCCAGGCGAACACCGACCAGAGTCCGATCCCGACGAGCAGGGCCGGCAGCGGGCTCGCGATCCCAACCAGGACGGCGATTCCGGCCAGGACCACGGCGTGCCCGCCGACCACTGCGAGTCGTGCTGAGCGGCCGCCGAGTTGGTCGGCCAGCCAGCCGCCGAAGAACGCCGACGGTACCCCGATCAGGCCGACCTCGAGGAGCACCCAGGGAATCGCGGACTCGTCTGCTCCGGCGCGCAGCAGCAGCGGCGCCAGATAGGTGTAGAACATCAGACCGCCAGCACCGCAGAGGAAGACCGCCAGCAGCAGGCGTACCACCGCCGGACGGCGCAAGGGCGACAGCCGAGCCGCCAACCCCAGCCGAGGCGATCCCGGCAGCCGCGGCATGGTGAGCGCCAGCAGCAGTCCCGCCGCTGCGCCAACGATCGCCACCAGCACGAAGGTCGCGCGCCAGCCCCAGTGACCACCGGCCCAGGCCCCGGCCGGTACCCCGGTGAAGAGTGCGGTGGTCAGTCCCGCCGTGACCATCGACAGATAACGACCCGCCTGGCCCTCGGGTGCGCCCTGGGCCGCCGCGGCGAACGCGGTCGAGGAGACGACGGCCGCTGCGAGACCGGCCAGTATCCGCAATGCCATCAGCGTTCCGTAACCCGGCGCGACCGCGGCCAGTGCATTGGCGAGCACGAAGACGGAGAGCCCGCCGAACAGGACGCGGCGGCGAGGTAGTGGGTCGAAGAGGACGCCCAGGACGGGCGCCCCGAGGGCGAACGCCAGGGCGAAGGCGGTGACGAGTTGGCCGGTGGCGCCGACCGGTACGCCGAGGTCGGTGCTGATCTGTGGCAGCACGCCGGCGATCACGTACTCATCGGTGCCGAGGGCGAGGGTGGCCAGGAACAGGCCGAGGGTCCAGGTGGGGTGGCGCATGATTTCAAATCCGTTGTTCGTTGTTCGTCGAACATCGAATAAGGACGTTAGTGGAAAGATGGGGTCATGGCCAACGCTGAGCACCCGGATCTCGCCGAGGTTCCGCTGATCACCGTGTTGTCGGCGCTGTCGGACCCCCTGCGGATGGGCATCGTGCGGTTGCTCGCCGACGGTGCCGAGCGGCAGTGGGGGGAGCTGGACGCACCGGTCTCCAACTCCACGCTCAGTCATCACCTGAAGGTGCTGCGCTCCGCCGGTGTCACTCGCACTCGGATGGAGGGCACGCGCTGCTTCGTCCGCCTGCGCGCCGACGAGCTCACCGATCGGTTTCCGGGGCTGCTCGACAGCGTTCTCGACGTCGAGGCGCACGGAGCGACCGAGGTCGGCGTCAAGGGCTGACGCCCTGTTCGGCCGGCCGGCGCCTCAGCGGCCGGTCCAGCTCACTGCCGCACACAGCGAATCGATCGCGGCCCGGCGCACCTCGGTCAGGGTCCGCGCCCGCGCCTGCACGGCATGGGAGTGCAGCACCCCGCCGTCGTCGTCCAGCGCGGCCTCGGTGGCCTGCACCAGCAACCAGGCCCGCGCCGCCGCCTGCTGTGACCGCGAGCCATAGCCGGCGGGCAGGCTCAACCCGGTCACCTCCGGGCGTTCGCTGGGTGCGAGCTCCAGTTCCTCCAGCTCCCGGCCGGCGCCGAGCACCACCTCCCGCAGCGCCCGGTCGGCCTCCGCCGCGGTCAGCGTGAGTCGCGGCGGGCGGGCCGCGGCGATCCGCCACTGGATCGCCGGGCCGACCCGATAGGGCAGCCAGGCATGCGAACCGGTCGCCGAGAGCACCACCGCACCGGCCTCGATCGCGGCCGCGTTCAGCGCGGGCGGGCCGGTCAGCGCGCCGGTGGCTCCGGGGCGGGGCAGCACCAGCACCCAGTCGGCGTCCACCAGCAGCAGCGCCGCCCGCAGCGCCTCGTCCAACTCGCTGGCCCGGAAGGGATCCAGCCCGAGCAGCCCCTCGGGGTCGGTGACGTGATGGGCCGCGTCATCGTCCACCACGGCGCGCGCCGCCACCTCCGCGCTCAGCGGGGTGTGCCGCAGGGCATTCAGGTGAGCGGTCAGGCGTACCGCGGCAAGGGTGTCCATCCCGACAAAGATACGTGGCCGGCGTTGATAGGTTTGCCCGCATGGCCCCTGTCGTTGAACTTGCCGATGTCAGCATCGTCCGGGGTGGCGCCACCCTGCTCACCGATATCGATTGGCAGATCGACGAGACCGACCGGTGGGTGGTGATCGGCCCGAACGGCGCCGGCAAGACCACCCTGTTGCAGGTGCTCGCGGCCCAGCTGCATCCGACCACCGGCGTGGTCGGCCTGCTCGGTGAGGTGCTCGGCGCGGTCGATGTGTTCGAGCTCCGGCCGCGGATCGGTGTCACCTCCGCCGCGCTCGCCGACCGGATCCCGCGCGGCGAGGCGGTCCGCGATGTGGTCGTCTCGGCCAGCTATGCGGTGATGGGACGGTGGCGCGAGGAGTACGACGAGATGGACCACGCCCGCGCCGCCGAACTGATGGAACAGCTGCGCGTCGACCAGCTCGCCGACCGGACCTTCGGCACCCTGTCGGAGGGGGAACGCAAGCGGGTGCAGATCGCCCGGGCGCTGATGACCGACCCGGAACTGCTGCTGCTCGACGAGCCCGCCGCCGGCCTCGATGTCGCCGGCCGCGAATCCCTGGTCCGCACCCTGGGTGAGCTGGCCACCGATGAGTACGCCCCGGCGAGTGTGCTGGTCACCCATCACGTCGAGGAGATCCCCGCCGGGATGACCCACGCGCTGCTGCTCAAGCAGGGCCGGATCGTCGCCGCCGGGCCGATCGCCGAGACCCTCACCGATGAGTCGATGAGCAGCACCTTCGACCTGCCGCTGACGATCACCCACACCGATGGGCGGTGGGCCGCCCGGGCCCGCTGACACCCGGAGCGATCGTGGACAAGAACCTCACCGACTGGCTGGGTGCCCATCCCTGGTCCTGGTGGCTGACGCTGGTGCTGCTCTGTCTTGCGGTGGAGCTGTTGGAGCGCCGCTGGTACGCCGTCGCCTGCGCGATGGGTGCCGGGGTGGCCGCGGTGATCGCCTGGGTGGCGCCGACACAGTTCTGGTTCCAGGCCGGATTCGGTGCCGCCGCGGCGCTGGCCGGCGTGCTGGTGGTGTCCCGCCTGCCGGCCGGGCCCGCCGCGCCGGCCCGGCGGCGGCAATGACCTGGGTCGATCTGCTGCTGGCCGCCATCGCGGGCGTCTGGGCGGGCATGATCAACACCGTCGTCGGCTCCGGCAGCCTGGTCACCTTCCCCACCCTGCTGGCGCTCGGCCTGCCGCCGGTGATGGCGAACACCACCAACAACATCGGCCTGGTACCGGGCAGCATCTCCGGCACCGTCGGCATGCTGCCCGAGGTGAAGGCGCTGAAGCACGAGCTGATCCGGCTCGGTCCGCTCGCGCTGCTCGGCGGGCTGGCCGGGGCGTTGCTGCTGCTCTGGCTGCCGTCCTCGGCCTTCGACACCATCGTGCCGATCCTGATCGCTATCGGCTGCATCCTGGTCGTGCTGCAGCCCTGGCTGACCCAGAAGATGGCCGCCCGCGCCGGGCGGTTGGCCGCCGAGGGCCGGCCGCCGTCGTCCCGGAAACCGTGGTGGCCGCTGCCGGCGATCGCGCTGAGCTCGACCTATGGCGGTTATTTCGGCGCCGCGCAGGGCCTGTTGCACATGGCGATCCTGTCGCTGGCGATGCCCGACGAGTCCTGGCCGCGGCTGAACGCGCTGAAGAACGCGCTGGCGAGCATCATCAACTTCACCGCCGCGATCGTGTTCATCCTGGTGGCGCCGGTGTCCTGGCCGTATGTCGGGGCGCTCGCGGTGGGATCGGTGATCGGCGGGCAGCTGGGCGCCCGGGTGGGACGCAGACTGCCCGCTGTGGCGTACCGGGTGATCATCGTGGTGATCGGCGTGATCGCCATCATCAACCAGCTGGTGAAGTAGCCTCCCGTGGTGCTGATTCCGATCACCGACCCCGCCGACGACCGGCTCGCCGACTATGTACGCCTCCGCGAGACCTCGCTGCGGCGCCACCTGGAGAGCGAACAGGGGTTGTTCATCGCCGAGGGCGAGAAGGTGATCCGGCGGGCCGTGGAGGCCGGGTACCAGCCGCGCTCGTTCCTGCTGGCCGAGCGTTGGCTGGCCGGGTTGGCGGATGTGCTCGACCGGCACCCGGAGGTGCCGGTCTATCTCGTCACCGAGGAACTCGCCGAGCAGGTGACCGGTTTCCATGTGCACCGCGGGGCGCTGGCGTCGCTGCACCGGACGACGCGCTGGACCGTCGCCGAGCTGCTGGGGCAGGGGTCGGCCGGGCGGTCGCGGATCGCGGTGCTGGAGGATCTGGTCGACCACGCCAACGTGGGCGCGGTGTTTCGGAGCGCCGCGGCGCTCGGCGTCGATGCGGTGCTGGTGACGCCCCGGTGTGCCGATCCGCTGTACCGGCGGTCGATCAAGGTGTCGATGGGCACGGTCTTCCAGGTGCCGTGGGCGCGGATCGATCCCTGGCCGCGGGGGATCGGGCTGCTCAAGGACGCCGGTTTCGTGGTCGCCGGGATGACGCTGGGGGAGGGTGCGATCACCCTCGATGAGCTCGTTGCCCAGGACCACCAACGGTTGGCGCTGGTGTTCGGTACCGAGGGCCACGGGCTCACTGCGGGTACGGATCGCCAGCTCGATGCCCGGGTGCGGATCCCGATGATGAACGGGGTGGATTCGTTGAACGTTGCGGCGTCGTCCGCTGTGGCGTTCTATGTGACGAGATAACGCCTGCCAGGGGGATAGGAAGTGCAGAAATGTCGAATGACCTGAAACGAGGCGTCCCCAGAGTAGGAAATCTGTCTGGCTTCAACGTGCAGGTTGCGCTGCAACTCGGTGATACAGGCATCGAGGTCACTGTGCCATGGCCGGACCCGGAGAGTCCCTACATGCGGTGGTTCACCGACGCTGCGGGCATTCGTGTCGGTGCGGCCCGTGAGATCTCGCAGTCAATGCCTCGTCGTGTGCTATTTAGCGATTCATACGGGTCGGTGCTACTCATCTATTGTCGGCCGGTCGCATATCACCGCAACATCGTCGGTCCCGGCACGGGGACGTTGCGTGCTCGGGCGGCCATCATGTCGGTTGGTGAAGATCTGGAGTTCGATAGGCCACACGGCATCGAGACCGAGATTTCAGGTTTACGTGCCTGGCTCGGCATGACGTCGTGGAGTCGAGCGTACGGCGTCAAGGATGATCCGACTGGGATTGCACTGACGTCCCAGAGTCCACCTGCCGTCGACATCGGCACCTACACGCGAGTTCAGATCTCCTTTCGTCCGAATTGGCGGATTACCTCAGATGAGAGCGGAAACCAAGTCCTGTCGGATCTGCTCGGTGTGGTGACGCGGAGCGAAGAACCGCTGGGCTGGGACGCGCATCTTCAACTGCATCGTGCCGTCCGGGACCTCCTGGTGATCTCCCGCTGGCATGCCGAATCGTGCATTGAGGTAAAGGCTCTACGCATGGATGACCTGGTCGTAATGGACGACGCAGAACGCGGTGCAGAATGGCGAGCTGTCGTTGTCGCAGAGGATCAGAGAGCGCGCGAGCCTACGCACTTCCTCCCACATCTGATCTGCTACGACGAGCTGGGGCCAGAGGGAGTTCTCCGGTGGATAGCTCTGCGCGATGGATTCGCACGAGCCCTGGACCCTGTTATCAGCAGCGTTGGTCTTCGTGGGACCACTGCGCAGACGTTGCTGGCCCATACGGGCCCAGGCCTCGAAGCACTGGGTTACCTGCTGATGAGGCGTGACGGCGTGGGGAAGGCCAAGGCAGCCGGCGTCAGCCTCGGACCGCGCTTTGATCGGATCCTGCATGACGTCGGTGACAGTCTGCCGTTCGACGGACCAACTTGGGCCAAGACCACGATCGAGGCATACAACGGATTGAAACACGCCAATCGGGAGGAGCCCGACGTCATTGATGTGTTGAACGCCTGGCGCCAGAGTGTCGTGGTTGTCCGGGCTTGGGTCGCGATCGAACTCGGAGTCCAGATGAAGGACGTCAAGGCGCGTCTGGCCGAGGATCCGAGGCGGTTTCCCTATTTCGAAGTGGGTGCAGAGGCGTATGACGTGGCCACTAGCGACACGGAGGAGTAGGTACCAAGGGTTGGTAACATGGCTCCATGGGTGCCAACACGTCGATCAGCTTGGATGATCACTTCACCGAGTTCCTCGCGCGCGAGGTCGCAACGGGCCGTTATCGATCGGCCAGTGAGGTTGTGCGCGCGGGTCTGCGGCTGCTGGAGGACCAGGAGGCGCAGATGTCCGCGCTTCGCGCTGCCCTCGTCGCTGGTGAGGACAGTGGTGAGCCGGAGGAGTTCGACTTCGATGCGTTCATCGCTGCGAAGAAGTCGTGAGCCGCTACCGGCTCACGCCGGCTGCCCAGCGAGATCTGTCCTCAATCTGGGACTACACGCAGGAGCGCTGGGACGTCGACCAGGCGGAGACCTACGTGATGGAGATCAGGGCCGCCATCGAGCGTGCCGCGGAAGATCCGAGACGCGGCCGGGCATGTGATGAGGTCCGGGCAGGTTATCGACGGTACGCGATCGGCAGCCATCAGATCTTCTATGTCGAGAGACCTCAGCGGATCGACGTGATTCGCATTCTCCATCAGCGGATGGACCCGAATCGGCACCTGTGAATGGCAGGTTAATGATCAATCCCCGCTACCGCGGGAATCTGCGATCTTCGGCTGCTCGGCGACGCCGGCGCCCGGGGCGGTCCAACTCGCCAGCAGCCGGAGCCGTTCCTCATCGGCGCTACCGGGTTCGGCGGTGTAGAAGGACAGGTCCTGCCGGGTCCGGCCCTGGGCCGAGAGCGTCACGGACTGGTAGGTCAGCTCGAGCTCGCCGACCTCGGGGTGCCGCAGCCGCTTGATCCCCTCGTGGCGGATCCGGATGTTGTGGGCGGCCCAGAAGGCGCTGAACTCCTGGCTCGCGGTCGACAGCTCGCCGATCAGCTCGCGCAGCGGCTTGTCATCGGGGTTGCGGCCGGCCTCGGCGCGCAGCAGGGCGACGGTGGCCGCGGACCCGGATTCCCAATCCACGAAGAAATCCTTTGAACCCTCGTCGAGGAAGTGGTATCGCGCGAAGTTCGGCACGCCACCGTGCGCAGCGGTGGTCGCACTCGCGAACATCGGCGCATGCAGGGCCCGGCCCAGTGCGTTCGACCCGATCACATCCAGTCGACCATTGCGGACGAACGCCGCCGACATGGTGACCGAGTCGAGCATCCACTGCGTCTGCGGGCTCAACGGCACCTCCCGGCGACGGGGCGTCCGGCGATGCGCGGGCTTGGCGGCCCGGGCCAGATCGTGCAGATAGGTGCGCTCGTCCTCATCGAGCCGCAGCGCCTCGGCGACCGCGTCGAGCACCTCGGCCGAGACCTCGGCGATGTGACCCTTCTCGAGCCGGGTGTACCACTCGGTGCTCACCCCGGCCAGCACCGCGACCTCCTCGCGGCGCAACCCCGGTACCCGGCGTCGGGCACTGGTCGGCAACCCGACCTGATCGGGCGTCAGCCTGGCCCGTCGGGTGGCCAGGAAATCCCGGATGTCGGCTCGATTGTCCATGTGTCAACGATAGAAGCGAATCCTCACCCGAGGGGGGTCGAGCCTGTACCCCCGATAAACCGGACCTTTTTCACCCGCGGGAAGCGGGCTGGAATGACTGGTGTCCGATCAACCGCAACCAGTTCTCAAGGATCCCATGTCCCCACAGGCCAACCGGCTGCCGCTCGTCGTCCACGTCCTGGCGTTGGGCACCTTCTTGATGCTCACCACCGAGTTCGTGATCGCCGGCATCCTCCCCGAACTCGCCACCGACCTGCAGATCTCGGTCGGCCAGGCGGGATCGCTGATCACCGTCTTCGCGATCGGCATGATCATCGGCGCACCGCTGATGACCCTGCTCACGCTGCGCATCTCCCGGAAGCTCACCCTGCTCCTCGCGCTGATCGTGTTCATCACCGGCCACGTCTTCGTCGCCCTCGGCACGGACCTGCGACTGCTGATGATCGCCCGGTTCGTGACCGCCCTCGCCACCGGCGCGTTCTGGGCCGTCGCCGCCGTGGTCGCCTCGTCCGCGGCCGGGCCGGCGCTGCGCTCCCGCGCGGTCGGCGTCGTCGGCGCGGGCGGATCGCTGGCCACCGTGCTCGGCGTGCCACTCGGCACCTTCGTCGCCCAGCACCTTGGCTGGCGCGGCACCTTCTGGGCGCTCGGGGCGGCCGCGGTCGTCGCGATGATCTGCATCGCCCGCCTCGTCCCACAGGACCCACCCCAGCAGCAGACCGTCGGCATCCGCGCCGAGCTGGCCGACCTGCGCTCCGGACGGCTCTGGCTGGTGCTCACCGCCTGCATCGCGACCTGCGGCGGCGTACTCGCCACCTATTCGTTCATCGCTCCGATCCTGATCGACCGAGCCGGTGTACCCGGCACCCTCGTCCCGCTGGTGCTGACCGGCTTCGGGCTCGGCTCGTTCACCGGCACGCTGATCGCCGGCCGACTCGGTGACACCCGCCCGCACCTGGTGACGATCGTGACGCCCGCCGTCACCACGCTGATCCTGCTCGCGCTGACGCTGCTCGCCGGATCGGCCTGGGTCACCGTCGTGCTGGTGGTGCTGCTCGGTCTGTTCGGCCTGAGCGCCAACACCGTGCTGATCCATCTTGCCGTCGGGTACGCCGGCCGCGCCGCCACGCTCGGCTCGGCGCTCAGCGTCGCCGCGTTCAACGCCGGTACCGCCATCGGCACCGCACTGGCCGGTGCGGCCCTGACCACCCCGCTCGGTCTCACCGGGCCGCCATTGGTGGGCACCGTCGTCATCGCCCTCACCCTGATCCCCACCATCGCACTCGCGCTGCTCGCCCGGCGCCGCCAGCCGGTCGCCGAACCGGTTGCCCTGGCGCACTGACCCTCGCGTACATCTCAACCACAGAAGGAAAACCCATGCGCGCAACCCTGATGCACTCCGCCGGCGACGTCCGCATCGAGAATGTCCCGGACTCCCGGATCGAACAACCCGCCGACGCCCTGGTGCGGATCACCGCATCCTGCATCTGCGGATCGGACCTGCACCCCTATCGCTCGATGACCGCCGAGGGCGGCCCGGCCCGGATGGGACACGAGCTGATCGGTGTCGTCGAAGAGGTCGGTGCGGAGGTCACCATGCTCGCCAAGGGTGACCTGGTGGTGTCCCCGTTCGCGATCTCGGACAACGTCTGCGAGTTCTGCCGGGAGAACCTGCAGACCTCCTGCAGCCATCACGAGGCGGGATTCTGGGACGGCATCGCCGATGAGGGCGGCCAGGCCGAGGCGGTCCGCGTACCGCTCGCCGACGGCACCCTGGTCAAGCTGCCCGTCGCCGAGGATTCGGCGCTGATGCCGTCGCTGCTCACCCTGGCCGACGTGTTCGGCACCGGCTACCACGCCGCGAAGATGGCCGGGGTGAAGCCGGGGGACCGGGTCACCGTGATCGGCGACGGCGCGGTCGGGCTGATGGCGGTGCTGTCGGCCCGCCGCTTCGGGGCCGAGCAGATCATCCTGATGGGCCGGCACCGCGAGCGGACCGAGCTGGGACGCGAGTTCGGTGCCACCGACATCGTCGCCGAACGCGGCGAGGAGGGCATCGCCAGGGTTCGCGAACTCACCGGCGGCCACGGCTCGCACGCCGTCCTCGAGGCCGTCGGGCACCTGCCCGCCTACGAACAGGCGATCGGCTCGGTCCGCCCCGGTGGGGTGATCAGCCGGGTCGGAGTGCCGCAGTACGTCGACGCGCCGGTCGGGTTCGCCAGCCTGTTCGGCCCGAATGTCCGACTGGCCGGGGGACCGGCCCCGGTGCGGGCGTACATCGAGGAACTGCTGCCCGCCATCCTCGACGGCACCATCGAACCCGGCAAGGTCTTCGACGCCAGCACCGACCTGGCCGGCGTACCCGACGGCTATCGCGACATGGACCAGCGGCACAGCCTGAAGGTTCTGATCCGTCCCTGACCGGCGCGATCAGGCCCCGGCGAGCAGTCCCCGCAGCACGATCCGGATCGACCGCTCCAGCGACCCGGTGAAACCTTCGGGCAGGAAGGTCAACCGCGGGTCGGCGGCGTAGGCGTCCTGGACCGCCTGCGGTGGATGGGAATGCGTCCACAGCGCGCCGACCAGCAGCAGGATCGTCCGGATCGCCTCACCGACAGCCTGGTCACTGAGCTCGGGCAGCAGTGCCTGGACCGCTGCGCCCAGCTCGACCAGCAGCGGGTAACCGGCCAGCTTGTAACTGGTGATGGTCTCGGTGGACACGTTGTGCTCCAGCACCGCGGCCTGGGAGCTGATCAGCTCGCACAGCATCGGCTGGGCGGCGAAGGCAGCGGCCAGCGCCGCGGCGATGCCGGCGACCCGGTCCGGGGCGGGGGCGTCGGCGTCGACGGCGGCCGGCAACTGCTCGGCGGTCTCGGCGAAGAAGTCGCGGGCGAGGCTCAGCTGCAGCTCCAGCAGGACCGCCTCGCGGGACTCGAAATAGCGCAGCACATTGGATTTCGCCAGGCCGACCCGGCGGCTCAGCTCGTTCAGGCTGACCTCGGAGACCGGCATCTCGGCCAGCATCGAGGCGGCGGTCTCGAGGATCGCCCGGCGCCGGATCTCCCGCTGCTCATCGCTGCGGGCGCGCTGGAAGGTGGTCATGTCGGCAGTCTACAGACCCCCGGTCTCTTGAAAACAGACCTGCGGTCTTCTAAATTAGGAACCATCGGTTCGTTACCTGACGGGCCGTTCCCGACAGCAGAGGACCCCAGCAGATGGACACCAGCACAACCGCCAAGGTCGCCCTCGTCACCGGTGCCTCCTCCGGCATCGGCGAGATCGCGGCACTGCAACTGCAGCAGGCCGGTTTCATCGTGTACGCCGCGGCCCGGCGGACCGAGCGGATGGCCGGGCTGAGCCGGGCCGGGGTGCGCACCATCGCCCTCGACGTGACCGACGAGGCCTCCTCGAGCGCCGCCGTCGACACGGTGCTCGCCGAACAGGGCCGGATCGATGTGCTCGTCAACAATGCCGGTTACGGCTCCTACGGTGCGCTCGAGGACGTCCCGCTGACCGCGGCGCAGGCCCAGCTCGATGTCAACGTGCTCGGCCTGGCCCGGCTGATCCAACTGGTGCTGCCGGCGATGCGATCGCAGCGCAGTGGGACGATCATCAACGTCAGTTCGATGGGCGGCCACTTCGCCACCCCGCTCGGCTCCTGGTACCACGCCAGCAAGTACGCGGTGGAGGGTCTCAGTGACGCGCTGCGGCTCGAACTCGACCGGTTCGGCATCGACGTGGTGGTCATCGAACCCGGTTCGATCCGCTCCGAGTGGGGCACGATCGCGGCGGCGAAGGTGCGCGAGTTCTCCGGCGGTGGCCCGTACGCCGCAGCGGCCGAGGCGACCGCCAGGAACCTGGACGCCACCTCCCAGCCGGGGTACCGGTTCGGCTCGGAGGCAGAGGTCGTCGCGGCCGCGGTGGTGAAGGCGGCGACCGCCCGCCGACCGCGGACCCGTTATGCGGTCGGCCGCGGTGCGAAGCCGATGATCACCCTGGCCCGGTTCCTGCCGGATCGGGTCTTCGACGCCTTGATCAAGCGGGTCACCGGGGTTGCGGGCTGACGGGGAGTTCATCTCGACACGCCGCCATTGCTCCGCTTCGCTGCGCATGGCGGCTACTCGATGAGCGTGGGGAAATCCACCCCTGGACTGATGAACGGCGCCGAGCGAGCCCCTAGGGTTGCGGGGTGTCGATCAGTGCCATCCATGACTGGGGCGTGCGCCATCGGTGGGTCGTGGACCTCGGGTGGGCGCTGCTGGCCGCGCCCGTCTTCCTGGTCTCGGCGATCGCGATCGACCGCGGCCCGACCCCCGGGATCTGGTATGCGCTGTGGGGGCTGCTGTTCGCGCTGCCGATCGTGTTCCGCCGCATCCGCCCGGACCTGGCCGCCGGGCTGGCGGTCGTGCCGCACGTCATCCAGCTGATCATCAGCAACGAACCCCAGTTCGGCAACGCGGTCGTACCGATCGTGCTGCACTCGGTCGCCGCCCGGTCAACGCTCCGGTGGGCACGGGTCTGGCTCGCGGTCGCCCTGCTCGGTGCGGTCGCGGCGGCCGTGGACTGGTCCCGCGGGATCCCCGGTGCCGAGGCCTGGATCGTGCGGGCGGTCATCTTCGGCAGCGCCGCCGCACTCGCCCTGGTGGGCTGGTTCGCCGGGCTGCTGGCGCGCGCACAGATCCGGTCCCACCAGGCGCTGCGGGAACGCACCGAGGCGCTGGAACGTGAACGGGAGCAGGGAATCCGGCTCGCCGCCAGCGAGGAACGCAGCCGGATCGCCCGCGAGATGCACGACCTCGTCGCGCACTCGCTCTCGGTGGTCGTGGTGCAGACCGACGGTGCCCACTACCTGGTCACCTCCGATGCCGATCCGCAGACCCGGCTGGCCGCCGCCGAACGCGCGCTCACCGTGATCGGCGACACCGCCCGAACCGCACTCAACGACACCCGGCGGCTGGTCGGCGTACTCCGCGAACCCGGCCGTGCGGAACTGGAACCCGGGGCCCGGCTGGACGAACTGCCCGACCTGATCGCCTCCGTCCGCACCGCCGGCCTTCCGGTCGAACTCACCATCACCGGTGAACCGCCGGCCGCGAATCAGCGCGACGAGGCGGCCGAGCTGGCGGCGTACCGGATCGTCCAGGAGGCGCTCACCAATGTGCTGCGCCATGCCGGCCCGGCCCGCGCCGAGGTGCGCCTCAGCCATCTGAGGAACGCGCTGGAGGTGGAGATCCTGGACGACGGAACCGGCAGTACGCCCACCCAGGCAGAGAAACCGGCCATCGGCGGCAACGGTCTGGTAGGCATGCGGGAACGGGTCGCGGCCTTCGACGGTGAGCTGGAAACCGGCAACCGGCCGGAGGGCGGTTACCGGGTGTGGGCGCGGATCGAGCTGCCGCGCAGAAAGGTGGGACGAGACGATGGCTGATCAGATCCGGCTGCTGCTGGCCGATGACCAGCAGATGGTCCGGGCCGGATTCCGACTGGTACTGGACGCCCAGCCCGATATGGAGGTGCTCGGCGAGGTCGGCGACGGTGTCGAGGCGGTGGCCGCCTGCCGCGCCACCCCGCCACCGGATGTGGTGCTGATGGACATCCGGATGCCCCGGATGGACGGAATCGCTGCCACCGAACGGATCGTGGCCGCCAACCCCGACATCCGGGTGCTGGTGCTGACCACCTTCGATCTGGACGAATACGTCTATGCCGCCCTGCGTGCCGGGGCATCCGGTTTCCTGCTCAAGGACGCCGGCCCGCACGATCTGCTGGCCGCGATCCGCGCGGTCCATGCCGGGGACGCGGTGGTCGCACCGGCGCCGACCAGACGGCTGATCGAGCGGGTGCTGCCGGGGTTGCCGTCCGGGTCGGAGGAACGGCACCGGGCCGAGGACCGGCTGGCACCACTGACCGCACGCGAGCGCGAGGTGCTGATCGCGGTCGGTCAGGGCCTCAGCAACACCGAGATCGCCGAGAAGCTGTTCGTCGCCGAGGCCACCATCAAGACCCATATCGGCAATCTGCTCGCCAAGCTCGGCGTGCGGGACCGGGTGCATCTGGTGATCGCCGCCTATGACGCCGGACTGGTGGTCCCTCGGGGTTGACTCCACCCTGGGGTGGAGACGGTTTTCCGCCGCACGGGCGATGTGTGGCGTACGCCGGAAACCTAACGTTGGCAGGGAAATCGGGCCGCACCCCGGCCCAGCCACGCCCCGTTGAGGAGACCGATGTCTGTGATCGCCCCGCCCACCGCAGCCGCCGTACGCACCGAGGGGCTGACCCGCCGCTACGGCGAGGGAGAGGCCGCGGTCACCGCACTGGACCGGGTCACCATCGACATCGCCAACGGCGAGTTCACCGCGATCATGGGTCCCTCGGGTTCCGGCAAGTCGACGCTGATGCACTGCGCTGCCGGATTGGACTCCGCCACCGCCGGCCGGGCCTGGATCGGTACCACCGAGATCACCGGGCTGTCGGACAAGAAGCTCACCGAGCTGCGCCGTGACCGGGTCGGCTTCATCTTCCAGGCCTTCAACCTGCTGCCCACCCTGAACGCCCGCGAGAACGTGCTGCTCCCGCTGCAGCTCGCCGGGCGCCGGCCCGACCAGGCCTGGTTCGACGAGATCGTCGGTGTGCTCGGCATCGCCAACCGGTTGAACCATCGCCCCGGCGAACTCTCCGGCGGCCAGCAGCAGCGGGTCGCCGTCGCCCGCGCCCTGGTCACCAAGCCGAAGGTGATCTTCGCCGACGAACCGACCGGTGCGCTCGATTCGCGCAGCTCCACCGAACTGCTCGGCTTCCTGCGCGAGTCGGTGGACCGGCTGGGCCAGTCGGTGGTGATGGTCACCCACGACCCGCGGGCGGCCGGTTACTGCGACCGGATCCTGCGCCTCAGCGACGGCCGGGTCGTCGCGGACGAGAGCGGGGTGCGCTGATGCGCCGGGTCCGGCAACTGCTCTCCGCCGGGTTGGCGATCGCGCTCGGGGTGGCCTTCGTCGCCACCACCTTGCTGTTCACCGCCTCGGCCAACAAGTCCGTCGCCGACGCCGCAGCCAGCCCGGTCGAGGGTTCGGCGGTCGTCGTCGGTGGCACCTCCGGCGCCGAACCGGTGCTGGTCTCCGCCGACCAGGTGCGCGCGATCCAGCGGGTGCCCGGTGTCACCGGCGTACGCCCGGTCGTGAAGACCACGCTGCTCGCCGGCAACGGGGCGTACCCGTCGGCGGTGCAGGCCCAGACACTGCCCGCGCTCGACGAGCAGACCCGGCTCACCTCCGGTCGGCTGCCCGGCGGTCCGGAGGAGGTGCTGATCGACCAGCAGGCCGCGACCGAGTTCAAGACCCAGGCCGATGGCAAGCTCGTCGTGCAGACCGAGGAGGGACCGCGGACCCTGCAGGTCAGCGGTGTGCTCTCACCCGGTGCGAATGTGGTCTCCGGGCAGCACGATTCGCTGCTGTTCGCCGCCGACCCGCTGCTCTTCGAGCTCCGCGGCATGACCGGGTACGACGATGTCTACATCAGCGGGACCGATCCGGAGGAGCTGCGCACCCGGATCGCCGAGCTGCCGGGTGTCGCCGGCAGCAAGCTCACCGTGCGTACCGGGGAGCAGGAGATCGCCGCCCGCGTCGCCAGCTACTCCAAGGGCACCGAAGCGCTGGCCACCTTCCTGCTCGCCTTCGGCGCGGTGTCGATGTTCGTCGCCGCCCTGGTGATCGCCAACACCTTCTCGATCCTGGTCGTGCAGCGCACCCGCGAGCTCGGGTTGTTGCGCTGCGTCGGCGCGACCCGGCAACAGGTGTTCCGCCGGGTGCTCGGCGAGGCCGCCGGTCTGGGCGTGGTCGCCTCGGTCGTCGGGGTGCTGATCGGCATCGGGCTGACCACGATCGGGGTACGCCTGGCCGAGGGCATGATGTCCCTCACCGGCGTCGCCCTGGCGTGGTGGGCGCTGCTGGTCCCGATCGTGCTGGGTGTGCTGATCACGGTGCTCTCCGCGATCCGGCCGGCGCGGGTCGCCACCCGGGTCGCGCCGCTGGCCGCGCTTCGTCCGATCGGGGTCACCGAGGGCCGTCGCTCCGGCGTCGTCGCCGCCGTGCTCGGGGTGCTGCTGTTCCTCGCCGGCGCGGCCGGACTGGTCGTCGGTGCGGCCTCGCACTCGGTGGGTGTCGGGATCGCCGGCGGCGTCCTCAACTTCGTCGGCGTCCTGCTGCTCGCCCGGATGCTGGTGCCCGCACTGGTCGGGGCGCTCGGTCCGCTGCTGCGGGGCGCCGGGCCGACCGGGACGATGGCGGTCGCGAACGCCCGCCGCAACCCGGCCCGGGCCGCGGCCACCGCCTCGGCGCTGCTCGTCGGCGTCGCGCTGATCGCGATGATGGTGACCGGAGCGGCGACCGCCCAGCGCTCCACCCAGATCGCCATCGACCGGCAGTTCCCGGTGGATGCCCAGCTGAACTCGGCCGAGCCGTTCACCGCCCAGCAGCTCGACGCGGTACGCCGGGTCGACGGGGTGCGCGGGGTGGTCACGATGCGCACCGCCGCACTGCCGATCACCGGTGCGAACGGGCTGGCCCAGAACCGGGGTGTCGTCGCCGTACCGGCCGAGGCCCGCTCGGTGGTGAACCGCCCGCAGCTGGTCGAATCGATCACCGATACGACCCTGGTCGCGGGGGAGAAGTCCGGCTGGCGGGCCGGGGAGAAGGTGCGCCTCGGCGAACCCGGCCGGCAGGTCGAGCTGAGCGTCGTGCTGTCCCCGGAGGCCGACGCGCTGCTGGTCAGTGACGCCACCGGGGACCGGTTGGGGATGCCGGCGGCCAGCCAGGCCTGGGTCGGATTCGACCCCGGTACCGACGGGGAAGCGCTGGAGCGGCAGATCGCCGAGGTCGCCGGGCCCGGTGTCGAGGTGATGGGCATCGCCAGCATCCGGGCGATGATGACCCAGATCGTCGACCTGGCCCTGCAGATCGTCACCGCACTGCTCGGGGTGGCCGTGATCATCGCCCTGGTCGGGGTCGGCAACACCCTCGGCCTGTCGGTGCTGGAACGGACCCGGGAATCGGCCCTGCTGCGGGCCCTCGGCCTGACCCGTGGGCAACTGCGCGGGATGCTCGGGCTGGAGGCACTCAGCCTCGGACTGGTCGCGGTCGTGCTCGGCGCCGCACTGGGCATCGGCTACGGCATCGCGGCCTCGTACGCCCTGATCGGCGGTCAGCTGCCGGTGCAGGTGGCCGTGCCCTGGCTGCGGCTGCTGCTGATGGTCGCGGTCGCGCTGGTCGCCGCCTGGCTGGCGTCGGTGCTCCCGGCCCGCCGGGCCGCGAAGGTCGCCCCGGCCGCCGCGATGGCCGTCGAATAGGGCGATTCAGGCGTACGCCTGAACGATCGACCCGGGCAGCCCGTCTCCTCAGGAGGCGGGCTGCTTGGGGCTCACCGGCCAGTCGTCGAGGTAGCGCGCGGCCAGGTCGTTGTGCTGGGCGTACAGCTTCTTGCGGGACCGGGCGGAGAGCCGGTCGCCGAAGACGATGCCGTTGAGGTGGTCGGTCTCGTGCTGCAGGCAGCGGGCGAGCACGCCGGTGCCGACCAGGGTGTAGTCGGTGCCGTCGACGTCCTGGCCGGTGCAGCTCGAGCGGTCGGGGCGGGCGAGCGGTTGGTACGCCCCGGGCAGCGACAGGCAGCCCTCCTCGACGCTCTCCAGTCGACGCTCCCTGCCCTCGGGCAGGGTGACCACCGGGTTGCAGAAGACGCCGACGTGCCGGTCCTCGTTCTCGTCGGGGCAGTCGTAGACGAACAGGGCCAGATCGACCCCGACCTGGGTGGCGGCCAGTCCGACGCCGGAGGCGGCCTCCATGGTGGCGAACATGTCGCGGACCAGCTGCTTCAGCTCGTCGTCGAACTCGGTCACCGGGCGCGTCCGGGCGTGCATCACCGGGGTGTCCCATCGGGTGATCGGGCGTACGGTGCCGCCGGTGGTGAGCTCGTCGAGCGGGGTCGCTGGCATCGGGTGTGTCCTCCTGTCGTCTGCCTGCGCATCGTATCGGTGGCTCCGGCGCGGAGCCATCACGGTGTCGGCCAGCGCCGCGCGGTGTGCACGAGCGCCAGAATCACTATCTGGCCCCCACGCGTCTCGTAGACCAGGCGATAGTGGGTCGCAGGAAAGAGCTCTCGGGTCCCGGGGATGAGTCCGGGGCGTCCAAGTGCTGGGAACTCCGCGAGGTCGGCCGCCGCTTGGCTGAACAGTTGGTCGAGCCGATTCGTCGCACGTGGGTCCTCGGCGACAACGTGATCCCAGATGGCAGCGCGATCGTCATGGGCTTGCGGAGACCAGATGACCATCACAAGGTTTCGGCCCGCCGGCGGGCGAACTCGGCCTCCACGTCGTCGTTGGAGATGCCGTCCCCAGCGCGCAGCGAGTCACGTGCGCGCTGCACCTTCTGCGCCAAGAACGACTCGTACTCTCGCTCCTCGCGCTGGCGGCGCACGAACTCCCGCATCAACTCCCGAGCGATCTGTGAAGCCGGGCGGTGGGCAGCCTCGGCCTCAGCCATGAACTCCTCACGAAGCTCCTTCTCGAGCTTTATCGTGAACACCGCTTCTTTCGCCATCGGCCGTCCCCATTCCGTATGACCAAGTAAGTACTAAGTATAGACATCGTCATTACCTCAGGTTCGGCCGCCCTAGGCTGATGCATGTCGGTGCCGAAACCTGCGCCGGCGACCGCGCACACTGGGGCGGTGACCGAGGAACAGGGTGCGCAGCCGCCCCCCGAGGGCGACGAGCTCTCCGAGGCGTACGCCCGGGTGCTGGCCGACTATGAGCGGCACCTGGCCGCCGAGCGGCACCTGTCGGAGCACACCGTGCGCGCCTATCGCGGTGATCTGACCGGGTTGTTCACCCATCTGCAGAAGCTCGGGCATGACGATCTCGGTGGGGTGGACCGGCGCGATCTGCGCAGCTGGCTGGCGAACCAGCAGAGCCGCGGTGCCGAACGGACCACGCTGCAGCGCCGGGCCGCCGCGGCCCGGGTCTTCTTCGCCTGGTGCCATCGCACCGGCCGGGTCGCGACCGATCCGGCCGCCACCCTGAAATCACCGAAACTGCCGAGCAGGCTGCCGCCCACCCTGGGCCGCGGTGAGGCCGACGAGATGCTGCGCGGTGCGGTGGCCCGCGCGGCCGAGGAGCCCGGGCCGGTCGGGGTGCGCGATGTGGCGCTGCTCGAGGTGCTGTACGCCACCGGCATCCGGGTGGCCGAGCTGTGCGGGTTGGACCTGGCCGACCTGGACACCGATCGGCGGCTGCTGCGGGTGCTGGGCAAGGGCAACAAGCAGCGCACCGTCCCGATGGGCGGCCCGGCCTGGCGGGCGCTCGATGCCTGGCTCGCGGTCCGCGGTGAGCTGGTCGGCGACCGGTCGGGCAATGCGGTGTTCCTGGGGGAGCGCGGTGGCCGGATCGATCAGCGGGTGGTTCGCCGGATCGTGCACCGGGCCCTGCTGGCCACCGAGGGTGCGCCCGATCTGGGCCCGCACGGCCTGCGGCACGCGATGGCCACCCATCTGCTGGAGGGTGGCGCCGACCTGCGCAGCGTGCAGGAGATGCTCGGGCATGCCTCGCTGGCGACCACGCAGCTCTATACCCATGTGACCAACGACCGGCTGCGCCAGGCGTTCCGGCAGGCGCACCCGCGGGCCTGATCACAGCCACTTCGCCGGGTCGGTGAGCTGGCCGTCGACCCAGAGCATCAGGTGCAGATGGCAACCGGTGGAGTAACCGGTCGATCCGCTCAGCCCGATCACCTGGCCGGCGCGGACCTGATCACCGGGGGAGACGGTGTAGCGGATCGCATGGTTGTACGCCGTCCGCAGCCGCCGCCCGTTGACCTGGTGGTCGATCAGCAACCGGTTGCCGTAGCCGGTGTTGAAGTAGGCCTCGGAGACCACCCCGTCGGCCACCGCACGCAGTGGCGCCCCACAGCCGGTGCCGAAGTCGAGGCCGTCGTGCAGCTTCCACACCCGCAGGATCGGGTGCAACCGCATCCCGAAGGCGGACGTGCGCGGGCCGGTGACCGGAGGCACCAGACCCCTGGCTCCGGGTGGGGGAGCCGGGCCACCAGCACCGGCCGAGGCAGCCAGTGCGGCCTGGGCCCGCGCGCGCTCGGCCGCCCGGCGCTCGGCCTCGGCGACCGCATCCGCACCGAGCAGGCGTACCCGCGCCTCACCGGTGGTCCCCGGGTCGGGTGTGGGGATCATCAGCATCGGATCCAGATAGTCCTCACCCGCCTTCAGTCCCCAGTGCAGACAGGTGCCGGCCGAACATCCCGGATGGCCGGCCACCAGCTCCCCGATCACCTGGCCCGCCGCCACCCGATCACCGACCCGCACCCGGGCGGTCACCGGTTCATAGGTGGTGCGCACCGAGCCGTGGTCGACCACGACCACCCCGCGCCCGGCCAACACCCCGACATAGCTGACCCGCCCGGCCGCGGCCGCCAGCACCGGCTCACCCGATCGCCCGGGCAGATCGACCCCACGGTGCCCGGCCTGCCAGCGCCGCGCGGGCGGCTGGAAATCCCGGCTCGGCGCGGGCGCGTCGGCCAACGGACTCCGCCCCGACGGCACCGCCGGTGGCGCCGGCCCGGCCGCCCGGCCCGGGCGTACCGAACCAGACAGCAGGACCAGCGCGACCAGCAGCCCCCCCGCGGTGCGCCACAGCATCGATCTCACGCGGGCATGATGGGGATCAACCGCGCAGATCGGGCACCCCGAAGGCCCCACCTGTGGACAACGCTTCGGACCCGCCGGGCCTGTGGACAACCCGGCTCCGACCGAGTTGGTACCACTGCTCTCCGCGGCATACACTGGCACCCGCAACCCGGCCATCCGGGTTGACTTCGCATGCAGTCATGCCCACACGGGTGCGCTCGGGCGTTGGTCCACCAGACGGTGGTGCCCGATACCGCGACTGCGTCAGGCGGTGCCGAGAGCCGGCACCGAACAACCGACAGGCGTACGCCCCAGCGGGCACGCCACCAAGGAGGAACGGCCATGGCCGTCGTCACCGCACGCCAGCTGCTCGAGAGCGGCGTCCACTTCGGGCACCAGACCCGTCGCTGGAACCCCAAGATGAAGCGCTTCATCTTCACCGAGCGCAACGGCATCTACATCATCGACCTGCAGCAGTCGCTGACCTACATCGACCAGGCGTACGCGTTCATCAAGGACATCATCGCCAAGGGCGGGCAGATCCTGTTCGTCGGCACCAAGAAGCAGGCCCAGGAGGCCATCGCCGAGCAGGCCACCCGCGTCGGCATGCCCTTCGTCAACCAGCGTTGGCTGGGTGGCATGCTCACCAACTTCCAGACCATCTCCAAGCGCATCGGCCGGCTCAAGGAGCTGGAGGGCATGGACTTCGACAAGGTCGCCGGTTCCGGGCTGACCAAGAAGGAACTCCTCATGCTCAAGCGTGAGAAGGACAAGCTGGAGAAGGACCTCGGCGGCATCCGCGAGATGGGCAAGACCCCGCAGGCCGTCTGGATCGTCGACACCAAGAAGGAGCACCTCGCGGTCGACGAGGCGCGCAAGCTGCGGATCCCGATCGTCGGCATCCTGGACACCAACTGCGACCCCGACGAGGTCGACTACGCCATCCCGGGCAACGACGACGCGATCCGCTCCGTCGCGCTGCTCACCCGCGTCGTCGCCGACGCCGTCGCCGACGGCCTGATGAGCCGCTCCGGTGGCAACACCGGCACCGAGTCCGAGGCCGAGCCGATGGCCGAGTGGGAGCGCGAGCTGCTCGCCGGCGACGGCACCGACGGCAAGCAGGCCGCCGATGCCTCCGGTGCGACCCCGGCCCTCAACGACCCGGACGCCCAGGCGCTGGTGGACGAGGAGCAGGCCTCCGGGATGAACAAGGGCCCGGTCGTCGACGAGAGCGTCGACGTCGAGGCCCCGGCCGAGCCGCAGGTCCCGGGCTCCGAGGCCGCCGCCGAGGCGCCGGTCGCCGACGAGTCCAAGTGACCCGACCACCTTTCGATACCGACCTTTCGCAACAAGAAAAGGAATCACATGGCGATCACCGCTGCTGATGTGAAGAAGCTCCGCGACGCCACCGGCGCGGGCATGATGGACGCCAAGAAGGCCCTCACCGAGGCCGACGGCGACTACGACAAGGCCGTCGAGGTGCTGCGCGTCTCCGGTCAGGCCAAGGCCGCCAAGCGGGCCGACCGCGAGGCCTCCAACGGCCTGGTCGCGAGCTCCGGCAATGCCCTGATCCAGCTCGCCGCCGAGACCGACTTCGTCGCCAAGAACGACGAGTTCGTCGCGCTGGCCGACCAGGTCGCCAAGGCCGTCGAGGCCGCCAAGGCCAACGGTGTCGAGGCCGCCAACGAGGTCAAGCTGGACTCCGGCAAGACCGTGGCCGAGGCCATCGGTGAGCTCGCCATCAAGATCGGCGAGAAGCTGGAGCTCAAGGAGGCCGCCTACTTCGACGGCACCACCACCACCTACCTGCACCGCCGGGCCTCCGACCTGCCGCCGCAGGTCGGCGTACTCGTCGAGGCCGAGGGCGACAACCCCGAGCTGCTGCACGGCGTCGCCCTGCAGATCGCCTCGATGCGTCCGCAGTGGGTCAGCCGCGACGAGGTACCGGCCGATGTGGTGGACAACGAGCGCCGCATCGCCGAGGCCAAGTCCCGCGAGGAGGGCAAGCCGGAGCAGGCGCTGCCGAAGATCGTCGAGGGCCGGGTGAACGCGTTCTTCAAGGACGTCACCCTGGTCGACCAGCCGTCGATCACCGACGAGAAGAAGTCGGTCGGTCAGCAGCTCGACGCCGCCGGTGTCACCGTGAAGCGCTTCGTCCGCTTCGAGGCCGGCGCCTGATCGGCTGAGTTTCTGGTTCGTACGCCGAGGGGCGTCGTGGGTCTGGTACCCGCGGCGCCCCTTTGCTGTGTCTACAGGCGATTCCGGAGAATGGCGACGCCGGGGCCGGTGAGTTCGGTGAGGTAGACCGTGCGGCCAGAGATGGCCATCGCCAGCGCCTCCGGACTGCCGCTGATCGGGGTACCCATGCCGCTGCTCCAGGCGCCATCGTCGGTGACCAGGCGCAGTCCGATCAGCCGATCCCTGGGCAGGAAACCTCGGCGCGCCGGCCCCGAGACCAGGAAATCAAGCGTGGCCTGCCAGTCGGCGTCGGGCGGGGTGGCCGCCAGGCCCAGCGGGCGGGCGGCGTCCCGCAGATGGATGACGGTGTCCGTCGCCGGGCCCGCCGCCCCGGTGACCGGTGGTTTCAGGCGTACGCCGGCGCGGTCGCGCAGGTTCTGGACCAGTTCGGAGGTCGGCCGCCGAGCCTCCTCGCGCGTCGTCTCATCGACCATCCGGTTCAGGTCGCCGCGATAGCGGACCACCGTGCCGAGCAGTGACCACACCGACATGCCGTCCACCGGTGGTACCAGATGGGCCGCCACCTCGCGGACCGTCCAGCCCGCGCACAGGCTCGGGGTCGCCCACTGGTCCGCGGACAACCCGGCGAACAGGTCCGCGGCAAGCAGCCGGTTCCGGGTGGCGAGCTCGAAGAGGGCACCATCGTCCACCGCGCATCCTCCGATCGGTCGTCACGCCCATGCTTGCATGGTGGCGCGTGCGCTCAGACATGCAGTAGTCCGCAGGTTCCATGATCAAACCCAGTGGGACTGGGTTTCCATCCGGTCGGAATTCGACTAGTGCATGTCCCAGCGTTCGGCACTCCGCAGGATCGGAGATGTGGTATCCCGCCCGCGCCGAGCAGGCTGGTCCCATGAGCGACCTGAGCGAGCTGCTGCAGCGACACGTCGATGCCGGAACCCTGCCCGGGGCGGTGGCGGTCCATCGGCACCGCGGTGGTACCGAGACCGTCGCGGTCGGCGTACAAGACCTGGACACGGGTACGCCGATGGCGCCGGACACGCTGTTCGCGATCGCCTCGGTGACCAAGCCGATCACCGCCTTCGCCGCATTGCTGCTGGTCGCCGACGGCACCCTGGCCATCACCGACCCGGTCACCCGCTGGCTGCCCGAACTGGTCGACCCGCGGGTCCTCCGCGATCCGCACGGGCCGATCGAGGACACCGTCGCGGCGCACCGGCAGATCACCGTCGAGGACCTGCTCACCCTGCGCAACGGGCTGGGCTTCCCCGGTGACTTCACCGGACCGGTGATGGACCGGCTGATCAGCGACCTGAGCGAGGGCTCGGCGCTGCCACCCGGCTCCGAACCGGACACCTGGCTCACCGCCGCCGGCCGGATCCCGCTGCTGCACCAGCCGGGGGAGGGCTACAGCTACAACACCGGCAGCGCCCTGCTCGGGCTGCTCGTCGGCCGGGCCAGCGGCCAGGGACTCGACGGGTTCCTCATCGAGCGGGTGTTCGAACCCCTCGGCATGACCGATGCGCGCTGGTGGGTGCCGGCGGATCAGCGGCACCGGTTCGCGACCCGGTACGCACCCACCGACGATCCGACCCGCTTAACCGTCAGTGACCCCGTCGACGGCGCCTGGGCGGCGCCACCGGCCTTCCCGAACGGCGCCGGCGGGCTGGTCTGCACCGCCGATGACTGGCTGCGCTTCGGCACGATGCTGCTCTGCGGCGGCGCCCACGAGAACGAGCAACTGCTGCCGCGCGAGCTGGTCGCCGCGATGATGACCGATCAGCTCACCGACGCCCAGCGCGCCTCCGCCGGCGTCTTCCTCGCTGGCGGCCAGGGCTGGGGTTACGGCGGCTCCACCCGCGCCGACGGGTCCTACGGCTGGGACGGTGGCACCGGGACCACCGCCCGGGTCAACCCGCGTACCGGGCAGGTCAGCATCCTGTTCACCCAGATCGAGATGCTCGACCCGCAACCCACCCCGCTCGTCACCGAGTTCGAGTCCTTCGTCAGGGCGGCCGTCTAGGCTCACCGGATGGAGCAGGAGCGGGCGAAGCGGTTGCTGGTGGCCGCCCAGCGTGAGGTGCTGGAGCGGGCCGGGGCCCTGGACGACGCCTTCGACGACGTGGTCGCCGCGCTGCGGGACAGCAATGCCGACGACGAACACGACACCGAGGGGCAGACCATCGCCGTCGACCGGGCGATGGCCGACGCCCTGCGCCGCGGTGCCCGGGACCAGTTGCAGCGGATCGATGCCGCGCTGGAGCGGCTGGACGAGGGCACCTACGGGGTCTGCGCCAACTGCGGCAGGCCGATCGGCGACGAGCGGCTGGAGGCCCTGCCGACCACCACTCTCTGCGTCGACTGCGCGCGCCGGGCCGCCGGCTGATCCACCGGGTGGAACTTCTCCGACCGAGCCGGACTCCTCGGGTGTGGGACACCCCCGTCCGATCAGAGAGGATCGTCATGCCACCCTTCCGTACCGCCGTCGCCGCCACCCTGGGCGGCCTGCTGCTGGCGGCCGGCCAACTGTCCAACGCGCAGGCCGCACCGACTCCGAGCCCTACCTCCGACCCGACCGTCAGGCCGGCGCCGACCGCCACGCCGACAGGGGATTACCCGCCGTGGAATCCCTGCTACTACCAGATCCTCATGGATCAGGCCTACGACAAGAACAAGGACTGGCTGGGTGATTACCGGCGCAGTGGCACCTGCATCGCCGAGTTCAGCAACGGAACGATCGATGCGAACAAGTACGAGACCTACCTGATCCGCGACCGGATGTGGACCAGGTACCACGCCCTCGACGGCTACACCGGCTTCCTCGCCCGGCCGACGAGCAACCAGTTCCCGGTCCGCGACGGTGGGCTGGTGCAGCGCTTCGAGGGTGGCACCGTGTACGCCGTGCCGAACGCCGGTACCTACGTGGTCCGCGATGAATTCCTGCGCCGCTACGGTGAGTTCGGCTATGAGAACGGCGTGCTGGGCTTCCCGGTCTCCGACCGGTTCTGCGGGTTACGCGGAGGTGGATGCGGTCAGCACTTCCAGACCGGTTCGCTCTACCAGGCGGCCCCCACGGCCGCGATGTTCGCGGTGCACGGACTGTTCCGCGACACCTGGTCGGCCAACGGCTGGGAGAACGGGTACTTCGGCTATCCGATGACCGATGAGATCAACGAGACATCCGACCAGGTCACCCAGCGATTCGAGGGCGGCTGGATGCGCTACAACTTCCGCACCGGCGTACTGACCACCGGTCGTTGGTGACCCCGCTCCGCGCCCACGGAATTCGCCGCCCGACGGCCGTTTAACGACCCCTGATCTCGGGGAACACACAGAGTGAATCCCCCGAGAAGCGAGAAGGAGTCGACGATGGCCGACGGCCAGAACGAGCAGCAGACCGACCAGCTCACCCTGCAGAATCCCGTCACCCGCTACGAGCAGATCTCCCCGCCCGCGGAGAAGCAGCCCGGGACCGGGCTGGATGCCGAGATGACCCCGCAGGCCGACCTGGGGGAGAAGTCCTATCGCGGGACCGGCCGGTTGAAGGGCCGGCGTGCGCTGATCACCGGTGGTGACTCCGGGATCGGCGCCGCGACCGCGATCGCCTTCTCCCGGGAGGGCGCCGATGTCTGCATCAATTACCTGCCCCAGGAAGAGGAGGATGCGCAGAACATCGCGAAGGTGATCCGCGAGGACGGTGGCGTGGTCGCCCTGGTACCCGGTGATCTGCGGGACCGCGACTTCGCCAAGAAGCTCGTCGACGAGGCGGTCCGCGAGCTCGGCGGGCTGGACATCCTGGTCAACAACGGCGGCAAGCAGGTGGCCACCGAGGAGTTCGATGACATCGACGACGAGCAGCTCGAGGCGACCTACGACGTCAACATCCTGGCGATGTTCCGGCTGGTCCGGCAGGCGCTGCCGCACCTGAAGCCCGGGTCGACGATCATCAACTCGACCTCGATCCAGGCGTACATGCCCTCGCCCACGCTGATCGACTACGCCTCGACCAAGGCGGCGATCAACAACTTCACCAAGGGGCTGGCGCAGAAGCTGGCGCCGGAGGGCATCCGGGTGAACGCCGTCGCGCCGGGCCCGGTGTGGACGCCGCTGCAGCCCTCGGGCGGGCAGCTGCCCGAGGACCTGCCGGAGTTCGGCCAGTCCACCCCGCTGGGTCGGGCCGGCCAGCCGACCGAGCTCGCCCCGGCGTACGTCTTCCTGGCCTCGCCGGAGTCCAGCTTCGTCGTCGGGGAGACGCTGAACGTCAACGGCGGTCAGCCCACGCCGTGATCGCCGACGCCGTCGCCTCGATCGCGCTCAACCGAGGATCGAGGCGACGGCGTACGCCAGATAGAACAGGCTGATCGCGACCAGGAAGATCCGCTCGAACAGCCCGAACCAGCGCCGCAGCCGCGGTACCAGGCAGACGCAGAGCAGGACCAGGGAGATCAGCGCGACCCGGTGCAGCGCCACCAGCAGGCCGGTGCCGGTGCTCATCATCTGTGAGATGTCGCCGGTCAGGCTGTAGCTGAGGCCGAATCCGAGCACCGCGATCAGGTAGTGCAGCAGTCCGCGCCGGGTCAGCCTTTCACCCTCCAGATCGGTCGGGACGAGCAGCAGGACGGCGGCGAGTACGCCGAGGGCGGTGAGCATCAGCACCGCCGTGCCGCGGTGGCTCCAACTCGGGAAGGCGAACCAGGTGCCGAGTGCCAGCGCCAGCCAGGCGGCCGCCTGCAGCCCACCCATGACGCTGAACAGCCGCCGGCTCGGCCCGACCCCATAATCGCTCACCGCCTCCCGCACCGGATGCCGGTCGGAGGTGCGGTGCAGGGCGGCGAAGACGCCGAGGCGGCCGAGGAGCAGGGCGGCGGCCCCGCCGAAGGCGACGGCGGGAATGGCGGGAATGGGCATGTCAGCGTCCGTTCTTGTCGGTGGAGTTCTTGTCCGTGGAGTTCGGGTCGGGGGAGCGCATCAGGTCGTGGATGTCGCGCAGGGCGCGGGCCAGGGCCTCGGGGTCGTGACCGCTGCGGCGTACCAGGTCGTCGAAATCAGATCCCAGCGCCGCGGTGGTACGCCGCAGCAGCTCGGCTCCGCTGTCGGAGAGCCGCAGCTGCTGCCGGTTCCCGGAACCGGGCTCGGCCGCGTCCACGACCCAGCCGGCGCCCAGCAGTCCGCGGACGATGCCGGTGGTGGCCGGGGCGCTGACCCGCAGCCCACCGGCGAGATCGCGGCCGGCGAGTCCGGGGTGCTGGCCGATGATCGTCAGCGCGATGTGCTGGCGCAGGCTCACCCCGAGCGGGGCGAGCAGTTCGCCCGCCTGCCGGTCCATCGTCAGCACCAGATCATGCAGTTCCAGGGAGAGGTCCATGGTGAGTACGTTAACTAGTTAACTTAGTGGAGGCAAGTGGGCCTCGACTCGCTCGTTCCTCGCTCGCTCGGCCGACGTGGGGTGTGGCGTTCCTCGCTCGCTGAGCCCGGGTGGGGGATACGCTCACCGGGTGAATCGGGTCTGGCGGCTGGCGACGCTGAGCGCCGAGGTGCTGCTCGCCGTGCTCGGCCTCGCCGTGGTGGTGGCACCGGAGAACTGGACGCTGATCACCCTGTTCGGCTGGAACCTGGTCGCCTTCCTGGTGCTGGTGGTCGGCGGGATCCAGGTGCGCCGGACCCGGGACCGCGAGGTCGACGACCTGCCCGATGCGAGCCGGCTGACCTTCCCGGTGATCGGCCTGCTGTGGGCGGCCATCCCGCTGCTGGCCAGCATGATCGGGATGACCGCCGCCATCACCGTGGTGCTGAGCACCGACGCCAGCCCCGACGAGGCGCTCGCCAACAAGGTCGTCGGCGTGATCACGATGATCCAGGCCTGGCTGATCCTGCACGCCACCTATGCGCTGCGCTACTCCTGGTGGTACGCCCAGCTCGGCGGCCGGGGGCTGCAGTTCCCCGAGACCGAGCGGCCGCACCTGGTCGACTTCCTCTATTTCTCCTTCACCGTCGGCACCAGCTTCGCCACCTCGGATGTGAACATCACCGACCGCCGGATCCGCTGGCAGGTGCTGGTGCACTCGGTGCTCGGCTTCTTCTACAACGCGGTCGTGCTCGCGGTGGCGTTCAAGCTGCTCACCGGCGGCTGACGCGCCGGTTTGGGCCGGGCGAACCGGGTACGCGATACTGGCGAGCAGTGTCCACAGGCGAGGGAGAACCCATGGCGTACAAGCGCGTGCTGCTGAAGCTGTCCGGTGAGGCCTTCGGAGGGGGCAGTGTCGGGGTCGATCCCGATGTGGTGGCCTCGATCGCCAACCAGGTGGCCGACGTGGTACGCGGCGGTGTGCAGGTCGCGGTGGTCGTCGGCGGTGGCAACTTCTTCCGCGGCGCCGAACTGCAGCAACGCGGCATGGACCGCGACCGCGCCGACTACATGGGCATGCTCGGCACGGTGATGAACTGCCTGGCCCTGCAGGACTTCTGCGAGAAGGCCGGGATCGACACCCGCGTGCAGACCGCCATCACCATGGGCCAGGTCGCCGAGCCCTACATCCCGCGCAAGGCCGAGCGGCACCTGGAGAAGGGCCGCCTGGTGATCTTCGGCGCCGGCTCCGGGATGCCCTACTTCTCCACCGACACGGTCTCCGCCCAGCGGGCCCTGGAGATCGGTGCCGAGGTGCTGCTGATGGGCAAGCAGGGCACCGACGGCGTCTACGATGCCGACCCCCGGACCAACCCGCAGGCGAGCATGTTCAGCGAGCTGAGCTACGACGAGTTCCTGGCCCGCGACCTCAAGGTCGCCGACGCCACCGCGATCTCGATGGCCCGTGATTATGCTCTGCCGATGATCTTCTTCAACCTCGACACCGAGGGCAACATCGCCCGCGCCGTCAGTGGTGAGAAGATCGGTACCACGGTGCACGCCTGAAGGCAGCGCCCGGGCTCTGTCCGAGCCCGTCCCAACCCACCGATCCCAGCCGAGAACCAGGAAAGGAGCGGTCGCCGTGATCGCTGACACGATGCGTGAGGCCGAGCAGAAGATGGATGCCGCGGTCGAGCACGCCAAGGAGGAGTTCGCAGCGATCCGCACCGGCCGCGCCCACCCCGCCATGTTCAACAAGATCATGGCCGAGGCGTACGGGCAGCCGATGCCGATCCAGCAGCTCGCCACCATCCAGGTGGTGGACGCGCGGATGGTGCTGGTCAGCCCGTTCGACAAGTCCACCCAGAACGCCATCGAGAAGGCGATCCGGGATTCCGACCTGGGTGTCAACCCGGCCAGCGACGGGCAGAACATCCGCGTCGCGCTGCCGCAGCTGACCGAGGAGCGCCGCAAGGAATACATCAAGCTCGCCAAGAATAAGGCCGAGGAGGCCCGCGTCTCGGTGCGCAACGCCCGGCGCAACGCCAAGGACGCGATGGACAAGCTGCTCAAGGACAAGGAGGTCGGCGAGGACGAGGTGACCCGCGCCGAGAAGCAGCTGGAGTCGGCGACCAAGTCCCGCACCGACCAGATCGATGAGGTGCTGAAGAACAAGGAAGCCGAGCTGCTCGAGGTGTGATGACCACGTCCGAGCCTGGTGCGCGCGAGCCACAGACCCCCATCCCGGGTGAGGGTGGGGCCCCGCGCAACCATGGCCGGGCCGGGCGCAACCTTCCCGCCGCGATCGGGGTCGGGGTGGTGCTCGGCGCCGCCCTGGTTCTCACACTCGGTTGGTGGCCACCGGGATTCGTCCTGCTGGTGGCGGCCTTCCTGGCGCTCGGCGCGATGGAGGTCCATCAGGCGCTGAAGCGCCTGGACATGCACTCGGCGATCCTGCCGATCCTGGTCGGTACGGTCAGCATCGTCACCGGGTCCTATTTCGCCAGCAGCCAGCAACCGGTGGAGATCCCCACCAATACGCTGATGCTCGCGATGATCGGCATCACCGCCCTGGTCTGCATGATCTGGCGGATGTTCGCCGGTGAGCAGGGCTATGTCCGCGATGTCGCGGCCAGCATGCTGATCATCGGCTACATCCCGCTGCAGGGCTCGTTCGTCGGGCTGATGCTCGGCGACCAGATGGGCCGGGCGCGGGTGATCACCTTCATCGCGGTGGTCGCCTTCGGTGACATCGGCGGTTACGTCTTCGGCATCCTGATCGGCCGGCACAAGATGGCGCCGCGGATCAGCCCCAAGAAGACCTGGGAGGGGTTCGCCGGCTCGCTGGTCTTCGGCACCGCCGCCGCGGTGCTGATGACCACGCTCGTGCTCAAGGCCCCTTGGTGGGTGGGGGTTATCCTCGGAGTGGTGCTGGTCGTGGTCGGCGCCTGCGGCGACCTGATCGAGTCGCTGATCAAGCGCGACATCGGGATCAAGGACATGTCCTCGATCCTGCCCGGCCACGGCGGGGTGATGGACCGGCTCGATTCGCTGCTGGTGGCCGCACCCGCAGCCTGGTTGTTGATGTTCCTACTGATCCCGGGGGTCCGATGAGTGTCGGTGAGCCGCTCAAGCTCGTCTTCGACGCGCCGCGTCGCGGCAAGCCGCCCAAGCACTGGGCCGATCTCGCCGTTGCCGAACGCCGCCCCGCGCTGAGCGAGGCGGGGCTGCCGGCGTTCCGCGCCGATCAGCTGTCCCGGCACTGGTTCGAGCGGTTGGAGACCGATCCGACGACCTGGACCGACCTGCCCGCCGCCCAGCGCGAGGCGGTCGCCGAGGCGTACTTCCCGACGCTGCTGAACCCGCTGAAGCGGCAGGCCTGTGACGACGGCACCACCCTGAAGACCCTGTGGCGGTTGCACGACGGGTCGCTGGTCGAGTCGGTGCTGATGCGTTACGCCCGCGGGGTACGCAGCGCCGACGATCTCGCCGACGATGACACCCGCGGAATGCGCTCCACCATCTGCATCTCCTCCCAGGCCGGTTGCGGGATGGCCTGCCCGTTCTGCGCCACCGGTCAGGGCGGGCTGCAGCGCAATCTGTCGACCGCCGAGATCGTCTCCCAGGTCGCCGACGGGGCCCGGATGCTGCGCAATGGTGAGGTGCCGGGCGGGGTCGGCCGGATCAACAACGTGGTGTTCATGGGGATGGGGGAGCCGCTCGCGAACTACAAGGCGGTCATCGGCGCGGTCCGATCATTGACCACCCCGGAACCGCACGGGCTCGGCATCTCCGCGCGCGGGGTGACGGTCTCGACCGTCGGCCTGGTACCGCGGATCCGCCAGTTGGCGACCGAGGGGATGCCGGTCACGCTGGCGCTGAGCCTGCACGCCCCCGACGACGAGCTGCGCGATGAGCTGGTGCCGGTGAACAACCGCTGGCCGGTCGACGAGGTCGTCGATGCGGCATACTTCTATGCCCGCGAGACCGGGCGCCGGGTCTCCATCGAGTACGCCCTGATCCGCGACATCAACGACCAGGCCCACCGCGCCGATCTGCTCGCCAAGGTGCTGCGGCAGCGCGGCAAGGGCTGGGTGCACGTGAACCTGATCCCGCTGAACCCCACGCCCGGGTCGAAGTGGACCGCATCGCGGCGCTCCGATGAGAAGGAGTTCGTACGCCGGCTCGAGGCCGGCGGCGTCCCGGTCACCGTCCGCGACACCCGCGGCCAGGAGATCGACGGTGCCTGCGGCCAGCTCGCCGCCACCGAGCGCTGAGACGAGCGCCCAAAGGGACTTGGTCCCACACTCCGTGGAAGTGTGTGCCCATGGAAATGTCCGAGTGGACCGACCGGCTGGAACTGATCTCCGACGGGTACGCCGAGGTGTACGGCATCGATCGCAGCCCGGAGTGGATGCTGTTGAAGCTCACCGAGGAACTGGGGGAGTTGAGCCAGGCCTGGCTGGTCGCCTCCGGTCAGGGCCGCGACCGTAACCAGTCCCCGGAGCAGGCCCGGGACACCCTCGCCGCCGAGTGTGCCGATGTCGTGGCGATGGCGCTGCTCACCGCGCGCCGGATGGGCGTCGACATCGAGGCGTCGATGACCGAGAAGTGGCTGGTCTGGGAGGACTACCACCGCCGTCGGCGCGACGAGGGTGACGCCGCCGTCCCGCCGATCGCGCTCGACAACAACGCGTTCGGCACCGCCTGATGTGATGATGGCTCGATGCTGACGGTGCTCTACGACGGCCAGTGCGAGATCTGCCAGGCCGGTGTCTCCTGGATCGCCGCCACCGATACCCGCCGCCGAGTCCGGCCCGTCGCCATCGAGGACGCCGACCTGACGGCGTACGGACTCACCGAAGCCGACTGCCTCACCCAGCTGCACGTGATCGACCAGACCGGTGCCGTGCGGGTCGGCTGGGACGCCGTCGTCACCGTCGCCCGCGCGCTGCCGGCCTTCACACCCTTGACCGCGCTCGACCGGATCCGCCCGCTGCACCACGCCGCCGACCGTGGTTATCGCTGGATCGCCGCCAACCGGCTCGCGCTGTCCACCTGCCGCGGTGGCAGTTGCCACGTCGCCGATGTCACCGAGGTCCGCCGACGCGCCGACTCCGGGGCCTTCTGGAGCTGTTGGAGCCTCGGCCTGCTCGCCCGATCGCCGCTGATCGCCGCCCTCGGCGTACGCGACCAGGCCCAACGGATCCGGGAGCATGCCGCCACCTTCCGCAAGCGGATCGTGGTGATCCCCGACCTGCTCGAACTCTGGTTCCTCGGTGGGCGGGTCAGTGACCTGGTGCCGCTGGCGTTCGGCGAACGGTTCTGCGCCATCTGGTACGACGGCGCGCTGCTCGACCCCGGATCGGTGGTGATGCGCCGCGCCCTCGGCAGACACCTCGACGCCCATCGCGCCCGCGACGGGGCGCTGACCGCGGTCACCGCCACCCACGCCCACGAGGAACACATCGGCAACCTCGAGTGGGTCGCCGACCGCCACCATCTCGGGGTGTACGCCGCAGCGGCCACCTCCGCCAGGCTCCGCCCGGCCGAGGCGATCCCGCTCGAACGCGCCCTGGTGATCGGCCAACCGCCCAGCCTCACCGGCCCGGTCCACGACGCCGGCACCGGAGTACCGCTGCGCGCCGGCCGCCGCCTCGAGACCCATCCGGCCCCCGGCCACTGCGCCGACCACATCGTGCTCTTCGACCCCGACCACCGGATCGCGCTGGTCGGTGACTCGTTCATGGGCGCCTACTTTTCCTCGCCGAACGCCGAGGTCGACTCCCGCGCCTGGATCACCACCCTGGAACGGTTGCTGGAACTCGACGTGCGCGTCCTGGTGGAGGGCCACGGCCACGTGCACACCCTCGATCCCGCGATCGCCGAGCGCACCGGTGTCGTCATCCGCGAGGATCCGCGGGCCGCGATCGAGGAGAAGCTGACCCAGCTCCGCTGGCTCGCCGACCGGATCGACGAGGCCGCCACGCTCGGCATGGCCGGGGCGTCGGTGACCGCCAGCTGCTTTCCGTGGGGGAGGCGGAACTCCTGGGAGACCTTCCTCGCCGACGAGACGGCCCGCCTCTCCACCCGCGGCGGTTTCTCCCGCGGTGAGCTGATCCGCTCCTTCAGCCGCCGGCCGGGCCAGACCCTGCCGAGCGTGCTGGAGGCCCGCATCGGCAGATGTGAAGATTCTCCCGCCCGGCCGGAATGAATTCGGCCCCCGCGGGGTTTCCCCAATCGTGCACAACCATGTCTGCGGCCTGTGGTGCCGCCGCTATGTCGACCTGGCGCGGACCGCCAGTGCCGTCTGTCGACCGCGGTTGATGTCCTAATCTTCTCTCACCAACCCCAGACCCGGAGCACACCCATGTCCTCTTCCACCACTTCTGCGGCCGAACCCAGTCCGGCCAAACCCAAGCGCCGCGGCGTACCCTTCTGGGCGCAGACCTTCATCGGTCTCGCCGTCGGCATCATCCTCGGCTTCGCCGCCCGCCAGTGGGATGTCGGCTGGTTGACCACCACGCTGACCACCGTCGGCACCATCTTCGTGCAGCTGCTCAAGGTGGTCGTCGTCCCGCTGGTGCTCACCGCGATCATCGTCTCGATCGCCAACCTGCGCCAGGTCGCCAACGCCGCCAAGCTCGCGGTCCAGACGCTGATCTGGTTCGCGATCACCTCCGCCATCGCGGTGGTCATCGGCATCGCGATCGGGCTGCTCACCAACCCCGGCGCCAATGCGACCCTCGACACCGCCGCAGGCAAGGCCCCCAGCAGCACCGGCAGCTGGCTGGACTTCCTGAAGTCCATCGTGCCGGGCAACGTCTTCGGCCTGGAGGTCTCGAGCAAGGCCGCCGCCAGCGGGTCGGCCATCCAGGTCACCTCGAGCCTGTCGTTCAACGTGCTGCAGCTGGTCGTGATCGGCATCTTCATCGGCGCCGCCGCGCTCGCCGTCGGCCCGAAGGCCGAACCGGTGCTGAAGTTCTCCGAGGGTGTGCTGGAGATCTTCTCCAAGCTCACCTGGTGGGTGATCCGCCTCGCCCCGATCGGCACCGCCGCGCTGATCGGCAAGGCCGTCGCCAGCTATGGCTGGGATCTCCTTGCCCCGTTGGGAATCTTCACCCTCGACATCTATCTCGGCTGCGCGATCGTGCTGTTCGTGGTCTACCCGCTGCTGGCGAAGCTGCACGGGCTGAACCCGATCAAGTTCTTCGCCGGCGCCTGGCCGGCGATCCAGTTCGGCTTCGTCTCCCGGTCCTCGGTGGGTACGCTGCCGCTCACCCAGCGCGTGACGACCCGCAACCTGGGCGTCGCCGAGGAGTACGCCTCCTTCGCCGTGCCGATCGGTGCCACCACCAAGATGGACGGCTGCGCCGCGATCTATCCGGCCATCGCCGCGATCACCATCGCCCAGCTCTACGGCATCCCGCTGGGCATCCAGCAATACCTGCTGATCGCGCTGGTCTCGGTGATCGGCTCGGCCGCCACCGCGGGTCTCACCGGTTCGGTGGTGATGCTGTCGCTGACGCTGAGCACGCTGGGTCTGCCGCTGGAGGGCGTCGGCCTGCTGCTGGCCATCGACCCGATCATCGACATGATGCGGACCGCGACCAACGTCGCCGGCCAGGCCCTGGTGCCGACCATCGTCGCCAAGCGCAACGGCCTGCTGGACCAGGATGTCTACAACGCCAGCACCTTCGGCAACGCCGAGGAGCGGCTGGACAGCCCGGAGAACGACCGCGAGAAGGTCGCCGCCTGATGGGGCGGTGAGCTGATCGCCGCGAGGTGGCCCGGTGAGCGGGTGAAGGGTGTGCATTCCCTTCACCCGCTCGGCGTTGCTGCGGGGGTCGGTCACCCGCCTAATCCGTCTGACCGGTGGGTCGGACGTGACGCAACCGGGTGGCGGCGATGATCGCGGTGATGCCGGCGATCGCGGCCGACACGATCGCTGCGGTGTTCAGTCCGCTGCTGAATGCTTCGCGCGCGGCCACGGCGAGCGCATCCCCGGCGCCCGCAGGCAGCTGGGAGGCCGTTACCAGTGCTCCGTCGACGCTCTCGGTCGCAGCAGTCCGCGCTTGTTCGGGTAGGCCGTTCGGCAGCAGTCGGGTGATCTGCGATCGATAGGTGGCGATGCCGATGCTGCCGATGATCGCGACGCCGAGTGAGATGCCCAGGTCGTTGGCGGTGGTCGCCAGTCCGGAGGCGCCGCCGGCCCGCTCCGGCGGCACCGAACTGACGACCAGGTCGGTGGTCAGGGCCATCGCCGGAGCCACCCCCGGGTAGGTGAGCACGAAGCTCGCGATCACCAGGGCCAGGCCGGTACCGGGGTCGAGCTGGGTGAACAGGATGTATCCGATGACCTGGGTGGCGAGTCCGATCGCAATGACGCTGCCCGGACGGAATTTCCGGGCGAGCACCGGGGCGAGCGTGGCGACGACGATCAGCACGGCGGCCGCGGGCAGGATCGCGAGCCCTGCCTGCAGAGGCGAGAGTCCCTTCACCGATTGCAGATACTGCGCAAACAGTGAGTACACCCCACCCAGGGCCGCAGCCGAGAACATGAACACCACGAGCGCGGCACTGACGGTCCGGTTGGTGAACAGCCGCACGTCGAGCAGGGGTTGCTCCGCGCGGAGTTGGCGGATGACGAACCACAGGCCGATCAGCACCCCTGCCGCCAGGAGGGCGATCGAGGGGCCAGCGGCCTCCTGGGTCGCGAATCGCTTGATGCCATAGATGATCGCGAGCAACGAGCTGACCAGCAGCAGTGCGCTCAGCAGGTCGATCCGAGCGGTCGGATCGCGGTGCTCGGGCAGCAGCAGCGGCGCGCCGATGGCGACGATCGCCATCACCGGTACGGCGACGAGGAAGGTCGCCTGCCAGCCGAAACCCTCCAGCAGTACGCCGCTGAGCAGCGGGCCGAGTGCCACCCCGGCGGAGATGCCGCCGGCCCAGACCCCGATCGCGATGCCCCGCGCCTTTGCGTCGGCGAACATCACGAAGATCAGTCCCAGCGTCGAGGGAACCATCATCGCGGCCGACAGGCCGAGCAACGCCCGCCAGACGATCATCAGGCCCGGGTCGGTGGTCAGCGCGGCGACGACGGAGAGGGTGCCGAACCCGATCGCGCCGATCACCATCAGCAGGCGCTTACCGACTCGGTCGCCGAGAACGCCCATCGCGACGAGGAATCCGGCCATCACAAAGCCGTAGATGTCGAGGATCCACAGCAGTTGGGTGCTGGTGGGCTTCAGATCGGCCGCCATGCTCGGCGCGGCCAGGAACAGGATCGTCAGCATCATGAACAGCAGCGTCGAGGGCAGCACGAGCACTGCGAGCCCCCACCACTGCTTTGCACCGGTGCGGGCCACCGGCTGTTGGGTGTCGGTCACGATCATCTCTCTTTCGGTCGGATGGCGGGATCGCCGCCCGTCATCACAAATCAAACGTTGAAGTACGAGTTGTAACCGCGATGCTATCTCATTCATTCCCATACGAGATAACTTCTTTGGGCTAGGTTGGATTGGTGGAGGTGAACCAGTGACGCAGAAGCAGCGCGCCCAGCGGGGCACGCGGAAGCAGGGTGCCGAGCGGGCGGCGAACCAGCGGGCCGACGCGCAGCGCAACCGTGCGGCGATCCTGGCCGCAACTCCGCTGGCGTTGCGAAAGAACCCCGATGCATCGATCGCTGACATCGCTGTCGAGGCCGGGGTCGGGCGGATGACCCTCTATGGGCACTTCAAGAGCCGGGCCGAACTCCTCGATGCCGCGCTCGTGGATGGGCTGGAGCGTGCCGAGTCGGTGCTGTCGGGGGTCGATCTCGATGGTGACCCGCCGGGCGCGCTGGCCCGGTTGATCGAATCGAGCTGGTCACTGCTCGACCAGGTCAGCAGCCTCCTCGTTGTGGCGCAGAAGGAGGTTCCAGCGAGCAGGATCCGCCAGATGCACGAGAAGGCCGAGCAGCGGATGCGCAGCCTCCTCGAGCGTGGCCAGGCCGAGAAGGTCTTCCGGGACGACCTGCCTGTCGGTTGGCTCCTCGCGGTCACTCACGCGACCATGAACGCCGCCGCGGCGGAAACGACCGCCGGACGGCTGCGGCCCGCGGATGCACCGGGCTTCATCAATGCAACCCTGCTGCAGGCATTCGCGGTGGAATGAGTCGGGGGCTGCACCGGCTCACAGCGGGCGAGTGCAGGCGCATTGCCCGGCCACCAGTGTGCCTTCGGCGGCGTCGGGTTCAGGCTCGGTACTGGCGGGCGGGATTGCCTCGGGTGCTGGAGATTCTGGGCGCCACAGCAGTGGTGCGGCGATTGCGCCGGAGAGGGCCAGGATGCCGAGGATGCCCCAGGCCCAGCCGAGACCTGCCGCGGTACCGATCCAGCCGGCGATCGGATAGCTGATCAACCAGGCCAAGTGGGACAGGGAGAACTGGGCGGCGAAGGCGCCGGGCAGGGCAGGCGTGCTGACCGAGGCGCGGATGACCCGCCCGGTCGGGGTGATGATCATCGCCATACCGGCGCCGATGAGCACCCAGATCGGGACCGTGACGATCCACCGGGCGACCTCGGCCAGGGCCATCACGAGGGCCGCCAGGACACCGACGACGAGCACGGCAGCGCCGGTCAGCATCACACCGCGGTCGGCGATCCGGTCCAACACCTTGGGCAGGGTGAGGGCGACGAGCAGGGTCCCACTGCCGGAGGCGGCGAGCATCCAGGCGACATCGGCCTGGCTGCCGCCGAGCACGTCACGGACGTAGTTGACGGTGTTCACCACCACGATCGAGCCTGTGGCGGCGACCGCCATGTTCAGGGCGAGTACGCCGCGCAGCCGAGGGGTGGCGAAGAATGTCCGGATCCCCGCTGAGATGCGGTCCCATACGCGCGTCTGACCGCTTGCGGTGGCGTTCGGGATGCGGGTGGACAGCACCAGGCCCGCCGAGACGAGAAACCCGACCGAGGTGCCGACGAACAGCCAGTTGAATGTCATGAACGTCAGTGCGACCGCCGCGAGCACCGGGCTGAGCAGGCTCTCCATGGTCGAGGCGACCTGTGAGGCCGACAGTGCCCTGGTGTACTGCGCTTCATCGGTCACGATGTCGGGGATGACGGCCTGGAAGGTCGGGGTGAATGCAGCCGAGGCCGCCTGGAGTACGCCTACGAGCAGATAGATCTGCCAGATCTCGGTGACGAACGGGAGCACGAGCACGACCCCCGCGCGGACGCAGTCGAGGACAGTGAGAAGAGCCCGTCGCGGCAACCGGTCGGCATAGGCGCCGGTCAGCGGGGCGATGACCACATACATCACCATCTTGATCGTCAAGGCCGTGGCCAGCACCGCTCCGGCGCGAGGGCCGGCGAGTTCGTAGGCGAGCAGGCCGAGCGCGATGGTCGCCAGTCCGGTGCCGAAGAGCGCGATGATCTGCGCTCCGAACAGGTGCCGGTAGTCGCGGATCGCGAAGAGTTTCATGCGGGGTCTCCGATGCTCGGGTGCTGCGCCCTGGTCCGCATTCGGTCTCGATGCGGACCAGGGCGCAATGGGTGCGGGTCAGCGGCTGACGAGGGTGTAACCCGCCTTTTCGACAGCCTCCTTGACCGCCTCGCCGGCCACGGGCTCATCGGACATCACGGTGATGCCACCCGTGGTCAGATCGACGTCGATCCGGGTGACGCCGGGAATCAGTTCCACTTCGCCGGTGACCTTCCCGGCGCAACCGCCACAGGTCATTCCGGCGACGGTGTAGGTGCTGGTGCTCATCGGTGTTGACTCCTCGATCGGTTGACGGGGTGGTGACCTCGTCACGGCCAATCCGTACCCCGGTGCACGACTTGTGCTTGCCTTGGAGGGTATACCCCTGTAGGGTATTAATCAAGTCGTACAAGCATGATCTGTTTTATTGAAGCTCCCGGTATTGCTTACCCCGGCATCGCTGTCGTCGAACAATACCCCGGGGGGGTATAGTATTCGTACGAGGAAAGGAAAAGAGTCATGACGACCATCACCTGCAACGCCACCGCAACGGTCGCCGAAGCCGTAACTGTTGGGGTCCCTTCCTGATGCGCGCGCCACTCAAGCTGACCCTCTTCGGCCTGGGACTGGCTGCCGCATTCGCTGCCGCAGCAGTCACTGCGAACGCGGTCGTGCCGCAATCGGTCGTGGACAACTGGACGGGCACCGCCGGAGACCACGCCGGGATGAATGACGACAAGAAAGGAGACGAGGCGATGAAAGGGATGGACCACGCGGCCGACGGCGCCGCCGCACTCGGTCTCGGACGAGCGCAGAACGGCTTCGCGCTCACCGACGTCTTGGCACCCACCGGCGTGGGCGCGGCGGGCGAGCTCCGGCTGACCGTGCGGGACGCCAGCGGCGCCGCGGTCACCGACTTCAAGTTCGAGCACGAGAAGGAGTTGCACCTCATCGTGGTACGCACCGATGGGCAGGAGTTCCGACACGTCCACCCCGAGCGCGGCACCGACGGTGTCTGGTCGATCCCCTGGGTGTGGGGCGCCGCCGGCACCTATCGGGTGTTCGCCGACTTCGTTCCCAGTTCCACCGGTGAGGGGGTGACCCTGTCGAGCATGGTGCAGGTCTCGGGCTCGTTCCGGGCCCGACCGGCCACCACTCCGGTGACCGAGGTCCAGGTCGATGGCTACACCGTTCGGGTGACCGGTGAGCTGGTCGCGGGCAGTGCCTCGCCGCTGACGCTGAGCGTTGACCGCGATGGAAAACCTGTGACGACCCTGCAGCCCTATCTCGGCGCGTTCGGGCATCTGGTCGCGCTGCGGGACGGTGATCTGGCCTACCTGCACGTGCATCCAGAGGGGGAGACGCCAACCGCGGGTGAGTTGTCGGGGCCAGAGGTGCGATTCCGGGCGACCATCCCAACGGCGGGGCGATACCTGCTCTATTTCGACTTCCAGGTCGACGGGCGGGTGCACAGCGCGCCGCTGGTGCTTGATACCGCCGGGGGCGCGGCGTCCAGCAAGCCGCCCGCCGGCAACGAAACGAAACCAAATCAGGGGAGTGACGGCAATGAGCACGACTGAGGCCAAGGGCCAGGAGAACCGCAGCGTCGAGTTGCAGATCGGCGGCATGACCTGTGCCTCGTGCGCGAACCGGATCGAGACAAAGCTCAACAAGCTCGATGGAATCACCGCGAGCGTGAACTACGCCACCGAGAAAGCCAGCGTGAACGCACCTGCCGGCTACGATCCACAGTTGCTCATCGCCGTGGTGGAGAAGACCGGTTACACCGCGGCACTGCCTGCGCCCGCGAACCAGCAACCGACCACTGGCGGTGATGCCACTGTCGAGTCGGCCGAGGACGCCGAACTGCGCTCAGTGCGTACCCGATTGATCACCTCCGCGGTGCTGGCGGTTCCGGTCATCGCGATGGCGATGATTCCGGCACTGCAGTTCGACTACTGGGGGTTCGCCTCGCTGGTGCTGGCCGCTCCCGTCGTGGTGTGGGCGGGTTGGCCGTTCCACCGCGCCGCCTGGATGAACCTCAAGCATGGCGCGGCGACCATGGACACGCTGATCTCGGTGGGGACCACGGCCGCCCTGCTGTGGTCGATCGTCGCGCTCTTCTTCGGCACCGCAGGGGATCGTGGGATGACACACGCCTTCGAGTTCACGATCTCGCGCAGCAACGGTCTTTCCTCGATCTACCTGGAGGTCGCGGCCGGGGTGATCACCTTCATCCTGCTCGGCCGCTACTTCGAGAAGCGCTCCAAGCGGCGGGCCGGTGCGGCCCTGCGGGCCCTGCTCGAACTCGGCGCCAAGGAGGTCGCGATCCTGCGTGACGGGGTGGAGACCAGGGTGCCGATCGAGGAACTCTCAGTGGGCGATGAGTTCGTTGTCCGGCCCGGGGAGAAGGTCGCCACCGACGGAGTGATCGCCTCCGGCACCTCGGCCATCGATGCCTCGATGCTGACCGGTGAATCGGTGCCGGTCGAGGTCGCCGAGGGCGATCCGGTCACCGGCGCGACCGTCAACGCGGGCGGCCGCCTGATCGTGCGCGCGACCCGGGTCGGTTCGGACACCCAGCTCGCGCAGATGGCCAGGCTCGTGGAGGACGCCCAGTCGGGCAAGGCCGAGGTGCAGCGGCTCGCCGACCGGGTCTCCGGCGTGTTCGTCCCGATCGCGATCACCATCGCCGTCGTCACTCTGGGCGCCTGGATCGGTGCCGGATTCCCGCTCTCGGCCGGGTTCACCGCTGCAGTGGCGGTGCTCATCATCGCCTGCCCGTGTGCACTGGGCCTGGCCACGCCGACCGCGCTGCTGGTGGGCACCGGTCGAGGTGCGCAACTCGGGGTGCTGATCAAGGGCCCGGAGGTGCTGGAATCCACCCGCCGGGTCGACACGATCGTGCTGGACAAGACCGGCACCGTGACCACCGGCAAGATGACGCTGACCGAGGTCATCACCGGCGAGGGGGTCGAGTGGGCCGAGTTGCTGCGGCTTGCCGGGGGACTGGAGAACGCCTCCGAGCATCCGATCGCCCAGGCCATCGCCACAGGCGCGGCTGGCGAGGTCGGCCCCCTCCCGACCCCGGAATCGTTCGACAACGTAGCGGGCCGGGGCGTACGGGGCGCCGTCGAGGGGCAGGTCGTGCTGGCCGGCCGCGAAACGTTCCTGGCCGACGAATCGATGCAGCTCGATGAGCACCTGGAGGCGGCGAAACGGGCGGCCGAATCCGAAGGCAGGACCGCGATCGTCGTTGGTTGGGGCGGAGCGGCCCGCGGCGTCCTGGTCGTCTCGGATCGGATCAAGCCAACCAGCGTGCAGGCCATCGCCCAGTTCAAGGAGCTCGGCTTGACCCCGGTGCTGCTCACCGGGGACAACCAGGCCGTTGCCGAACAGGTCGCCGCCGAGGTCGGGATCGACCAGGTGCATGCCGAGGTGCTGCCGTCCGACAAGGTCGACGTCGTCATTCGACTGCAGCAGCAGGGCAAGGTCGTCGCCATGGTCGGCGACGGGGTGAACGATGCCCCGGCGCTCGCTCAGGCGGATCTCGGGCTGGCGATGGGCACCGGCACGGACGTGGCGATCGAAGCCGCGGACATCACCCTGGTCCGCGGGGACCTGCGGGCTGCCGCGGATGCGATCCGGCTGTCCCGCAAGACACTGGGCACCATCAAGACGAATCTGTTCTGGGCCTTCGCCTACAACTCGGCGGCGATTCCGCTGGCTGCGTTCGGATTGCTCAACCCGATGCTTGCCGGCGCAGCGATGGCGCTGTCCAGTGTGTTCGTGGTCAGCAACAGCCTGCGTCTGCGCAGTTTCCGGGCCCGCGCCGACGACGACCCGGAGACGATCCCTGTTCGATCGGTGCCGGCGCGCGAACCAGTGGGGGTCAGTTGAGCAACAGGGAGAGCACGTCGTCGGCTGCATCCACCAGATGCAGCCGGCGACCCATTTCTCGGCCCTCGCCGAGGGCCTGCAGCAGTTGCCAGGCCGGCAGCTTCTCGGTCCAGTGCTCGCGGCCGACGAGCACCATCGGCGCGACCAGGGTGTCGTCGGCGGCGTAGTAGTTGCCGGTCGCGGCCTGGAAGATCTCCTGCACCGTGCCGGCCGCGCCGGGCAGATAGACGATGCCGCCGCGGCAGCGCTGCAGCAGGGTGTCCTCGCGCAGCGCGTTGGCGAAGTACTTGGCGATGTGGGTGCAGAACACGTTCGGCGGTTCGTGGCCGTAGAACCAGGTCGGGATGCCGATCGAGAGCACCCCGGTCTCGGCCGGCCAGCGTCGGCGCACGGCCAGCGCGGTACCCGCCCAGGCGTCGATGTCGGGGGTGAAGCTCGGCGCGACGGCGAGTTCGGCGATCGCCTCGTCCAGCGCGTCGCCGCGGCGCGCGAACCAGGCGCCCAGATTGGCGGCCTCCATCGCACCCGGGCCGCCGCCGGTGAGCACCACGTATCCGGCCTCGGCGAGCTGCTGACCGAGCCGGGCCGCGGCGGCGTACGCCGGGTCGTCGCGTTTCAGCGCATGCCCGCCCATCACCCCGACCACCTTCGCCGGATCCAGTTCCAGCTCGTCCAGCGCATCGCTGATCGCATGGTCGTGCAGCGCGGTGGCCAGGGTGTCCGGGATCGGCGGGACCGCACCCTCGGCGCGCGACCAGGCGTACACCCGGGCGTCGACCGAGTCGGCGTACCGCGGCTGGTCGTAGAGATCCTCGGCGGCGTACAGCGTGCCGCGATAGGGATCGAAGGGCACATCCGGCAGCTGCGGGAACAGCAGCGCGCCACGTCCGGGCAGGTCCCGCTCGGTCTGCTCGTCGAGCCGACATCCCAGGAAGACCGCCCCGGCGACGTCGACCCGGGCCAGCTCGGCGGCCCGCCCGGTCAGGTCGACCGACTGCAGGAACCAGCCGCGCAGCGAGTCGGTATGGGCGATGTGCTCGTCGAACTCGGCCAGTGTCTCGATCTCGGTGAACTCACGCATCACTGGAAACCGTAGCGGGCCAGCGGGGCGAGCAGTTCGCGCTCCTCGTAGGCGAGGTGGGAGAGTAGGGTGTCGGTGAGCAGATCGATCTGCTCACCCAACCGGTCCAGGGCATCGCGGCCCTTCGCCCCGTACCCCTCGGCGTCGACCAGTCCGACCAGGGCCCGGTCGAGGGCGTCGAGGACCTCGTGGATCACCTCGTGTTCCTCGGCGAGCCGGTCCAGCACCGGGGCCAGGTCGGGCTCGGAATGCCGCAGGTGCGGGAAGATGCTGCGATCCTCCAGGGTGTGATGGCCGGTGACGATCCGGCAGTAGGACTCGCAGAAGGCGCCCAGGGTCCAGTTGTTCTGCCGCATCGTCATCGTGTTGATCACCGAACGCGCCTGACCCACCGACAGGTGCCCGGTGCGGACCTGGTCGACGATGTCGCGGACCTGGGCCAACTCGGTGCGCAGCCCGTCGTGCATGTCGATCAGGTGCTGCGGCACGGCGAGCTGGGCATCGGTGAACCCACTCTGGTCCTCCGCGGGTCGGGTCGGTCGGGTCGCCTCGTCCCAGGGCAGGGTGGTGCTGAGGCGTACGCCGTCGTCGGGTGTCGGGGTGACCCGCAGCTTCCCGGTGGAGGTGCTCGCCGGCTGTGCGGAGGCGATCTTTTCCTGCTCCGCTTCGGATTCCGGGCGGCTGGTCGGGTTGGCGCGTTCGGCGGCGACCAGTTCGCGGACGGCCGGGGCGACCTCGGTGGCGACCACGCGGACGGTGTCGGGATCGTCGGTGCCGACGACGAAGGTGCTCATCCCGGTGGTCAGCGCCAGCTCGGCGAGCTGCTCGGCCCAGTCGGCCGGCGTACCCTGCAGGAATCCGCCGCCGCGGCCGAACTTCCCGAACACGTTGTAGATCCGCTTGATCGACCCGGGGGAGCGGCCCGCCTTCAGCGCCGCCTCGTCGAGGATCGAGCTGAGCTCCGGCAGGGCCGGCGGGTCGGCGTACCCCATCGACGGCACCCACCCGTCGGCGAGCCGCCCGGTGAGCCGCAGCATCCGCGGTTTGTAGGAGCCGATCCAGATCGGGATCTCGTGCGCCGGTACCGGGCCGGCGTGCAACCCACGGACCTGGTAGTGCTCCCCGTCGAAGCGCAGCGATTCGCCGCGCCACATGCCGCGCAGGATCTCGATCGCCTCGGCCAGCGCGTCGACCGCTTCCCCGGGCGTACGCCGCGGCCCGCCGGCCGCCTCGATCGCGTCCCAGAACGCCCCCGCGCCGAGGCCGAGCTCGACCCGGCCCGCGGTGAGCAGATCCAGGGTGGCCGCCGCCTTGCCGAGCATCACCGGCGGGCGCAGCGGCAGGCTGGCGACATTGGGCGACAGTCGCAGCTGCGAGGTGCGGGCACCGATCACCGACAGCAGCGTCCAGGTGTCGACGAACTTGCCCTGATAGGGGTGGTCCTGGATGGTGATCAGGTCGATGCCGACCGCATCGGCCAGCTCGGCAAGACCGACCAGCCGTTCCACGTTGTCGGCCGAGGGGGTGGGGAAGATCCCGAACTCGATCTCCTGGAAATAGTCGACCATCACAGACCTCGATCACTCGCCGGCGTTCTGCTGAGCACCCTAGTGGAGCCGTGCCATGCTGGGTCGGTGAGTGACCAAGCGGGGATCCGGATCGCATCGACGGAGGGTCGATGGGTGCTGGCGGCCGCCACCCTCGGCTCGGGGATGGCGCTGCTGGACAGCACCGTGGTGAACGTCGCGCTGCGCCGCATCGGTGAGGATCTGGACGCCGGATTGTCCGATCTGCAGTGGATCTCCAACGGGTACCTGCTCAGCCTCGCCTCGCTGATCCTGCTCGGCGGCTCACTCGGCGATCGCTATGGCCGGCGGAAGATCTTCGTGATCGGGGTGATCGGATTCGCGGTGGCCTCACTGGCCTGCGGGATCGCGCCGACCGCACCGGTGCTGATCGCCGCCCGGGTGCTGCAGGGGGTGGCGGCGGCACTGCTCACCCCGGGTTCGCTCGCGATGATCCAGGGTGCGTTCGTCCACGACGACCGGGCGCGGGCGATCGGCACCTGGTCCGGGCTGGGCAGTGTGGCGACCGCGATCGGGCCGTTCCTGGGCGGGTGGCTGGTGCAGTACGCGAGCTGGCGCGGGGTGTTCCTGATCAACCTGCCGATCGCGGCGGTGACCCTGTTCGCCGCGCGGCACGTGCCGGAGACCCGGGACACCCAGTCGGTGGCCGGTTTCGATGTGGCCGGTGCGGTGCTCGGCAGCCTCGGCCTGGCCGGGATCACCTATGCGCTGATCGAGTGGACGACGCTGCCCCAGGTGGCCCTGGTCGCGGGGATCGTCGGCGTGGCTGCCGGGGTGGGGTTCGTGGTCCAGGAGCGCCGCTCACCGCACCCGATGATGCCACCGCGATTGTTCGGTTCACGGCAGTTCTCGGCCGCGAACGCGATGACGCTGCTCACCTATGCCGCGCTCGGTGCGGTGATGTTCTTCCTGGTGCTGCAGCTGCAGGTGGTCTCGGGGTTCGACGCGCTGACCGCGGGGCTGGCGACGATGCCGGTCACGGTGATGATGATCTTCCTGGCCGGCCGGGGCGGGGCACTGGCTGCGCACATCGGGCCGCGGCTGCCGATGACGGTCGGGCCGCTGCTCTGCGCGGTCGGCACGCTGCTGCTGTCCCGGGTGGGTGCGGGCGTGAACTACTGGGTCGAGGTGGCGCTGCCCCTGGTGGTCTTCGGGCTGGGCCTGGCGACCCTGGTGGCGCCGCTGACCGCGACCGTGCTGGCCGCCGCACCGGATCACAATGCCGGGATCGCCTCGGGCATCAACAACGCGATCGCCCGGGCCGGGTCGTTGCTCGCCGTGGCGGCGCTGCCGTTGCTGGTCGGGCTGTCCGGTGACGACTATCAGAATCCGGCCGCGTTCGGGGCGGGTTATCGGGCGGCGATGCTCTGGTGCGCCGGCCTCCTGGCCGCCGGTGGCGTGCTCTCCTTCCTGACCATCCGCAATCCCGAGGGCGTACGCCGCGCCACCCGGCAGGTACGGTCCTGATCAGCGCATCGGATCCCACAGCCCCTCGGCGCGGCCGTCGGCGAGATGGTCGGTGTAGACCTCGACCTTCCAGGCGATCAGCGCGCGGCACTCCTCCAGGGCGGCGATCTGCGCCTCGACGCGCTCCCGGTGGGCGTCCAGCAGGGCGAGCCGATCCCGCTCGTTGCCCGGGCCGCGGCGTACCAGCTCGGCGAAGCGGCGCAGCTCGGCGAGCGGCATGCCGGATTCGCGCAGTTTCACGCAGATCAGCAGCCAGTCGATATCGGTGCGGGTGTAGCTGCGTCGGCCCCCGGTGGTCCGGTCGACGGGGGAGAGGGTCAGTCGTTCGCGCTCGTAGTAGCGCAGTGCGTCGACGCTCAGACCGGTACGCTCGGCGACCTCGCCGATGGTGAAGGTCGCGGATTCCTGGCTGGTCATGGTCCCAGTGTGCTCCTTGAACTGGAGTGCACTCCAGGTTCTAGCGTGCGGAGCATGAGCAGAGAACAGCGATCGATCGGGTCCGGATTCGGCGCGGCGACCACCGCGGACGAGGTGCTGGCCGGAGTGGATGTCGCCGGCCGCACCGCGCTGGTCACCGGTGGCTACTCCGGTCTGGGGTTGGAGACGACCCGGGCGCTGATCCGGGCGGGGGTACGCGTCCTGGTCCCGGCCCGGCGGCCGGAGCTGGCGCGCGCCCGGTTGGCCGGAGCGGGTGCTCCCGAGGTGGTGCCGTTGGATCTGGCCGACCTGACGAGCGTACGCCGCAGCGCGCGCGAGCTGCGGGAATCTCTTGCCGGCTTGGACATCGTGATCAGTGCGGCCGGGGTGATGGCGACTCCCGAGCGTCGCGTCGGCCCGGGTTGGGAGAGCCAGTTCGCGATCAACCATCTCGGGCATTTCACGCTGGTGCAGGAACTGTGGCCACTGCTGGTCGCCGGCGCCGGGGCCCGGGTGGTGGCGTACTCCTCGGCCGGTCACCATTTTTCCGACATCCGCTGGGACGATCTGCAGTTCGCGCGGGGTTACGACAAGTGGCTGGCCTATGGGCAGTCGAAAACCGCGAACGTGCTGTTCGCGCGCTGGCTGGATGAGCTCGGCGCGGGATCCGGGGTGCGCGCCTTCTCCCTGCACCCGGGCGCGATCATCACCGAACTGCAGCGCGAGCTGACCGCCGCCGAGCAGATCGAACTCGGCTGGATCGACCGGAACGGTGCGGTGGTCGGGGAGGGTTTCAAGTCACCGGCCCAGGGTGCGGCGACAGGTGTCTGGGCTGCGACCTCGCCCGCGTTGACCGAGCTCGGCGGTCTCTATCTGGAGGATTGCGAGGTGGCCGCGGTCGCCGGTCCCGATTCGTCGATGGCCGACGGTGGCGTACGCGAGTACGCGATCGACCCCGGCGCGGCAGAGCGACTCTGGTGGGAATCGGAGCGGCTCACCGGCGAAGCGCCAACGTTCCTCGCGTAGGTCCCCTCATGTTCATCGAGTAGGTCGCGCAGCGACCGTGTCGAGATGAACTCACGCTGGTTGAGCGCCCTTCGACTCGTCGCTGCGCTCCTCGCTCAACCAACGTGGGTGTTGACTGCGCGCTCGGTGTTGGGGCATGGGAGTTCGGTTGGGGCATGGCACACCATGCTCGGACCGAAGGACGATGCCCCGACCAGGATCAGAAGGGCGCGGGGTCGGCGGATTCGCTTCCCTGGTTGGGGATCAGGGCAGGCTGCAGTTCCGGCGAGGCCGGTTGCTCGGCCATCTTCCGCGCGGCCTTGCTCTGCTCCGCCTTCTTCCGACGAGGCTTGTTCGGCTTCGCGGCCTCGGCGCGTGCGCGGGCGGCCTGGCGTAGGTCGCGGAGGCGTTGGGCTTTGCGCGCGCGGCGGAGCCGCTCGCGTTCGCGAGCTTCATCGGCGGCTTGTTCGGCTTCGGCCTGTTCCTTCTCCAACTGGGTTCGGCCGTTGCACAGGGTGTCCCAGAGAAGCTTTTCGGTCCGGGAGAGCGAGGCGGCCGGGTCGTTGATCAGGTGATCGGGTGGTGGATGGTCCCAGGTGCCGTAACTGGTGACCCAGGCCTCCTGCCCGGCGGGAGTTTTCCAGTGGAACACCCCGGGTGAGGGTTGTTCGACCCGGAATCCGGCGTGGGTTCGTGCCCGGTGCGAGGCCCGGTTCAACGGCCCCAGGTTGCTGGAGCTGGCGGGCCCCTCCGGGGCGGGGATCGTGTGATCGAGGTCGATGCCGCGCCCGAACGCACTGCGATTCGATCGGGGGAACATCACATACCGGTCCCGCAACTTCACCCGCTGCGCCAACTCATCCGAGGGCCGGTAGGTGTTCACCATCACCGGCGCGGCCAGATCGATGACCGGCCGCACCTTCACGGTGCCAGCGCACCGGGCGAGCAGCTCATTCAGATGCTGGAGGGTGACCGGTCCGAGCGCATCGCCTTCACCGCCGCGGCCGTTGGCGAGGTCCTTCTGGTGGACGTGCAGGATCAACTCCGCACCATGCCGGCAGCGCTCACTGGTGGGGGAGACGAGCTCCCCGTCACGGTTCACCACATCCCCTTGCGGGGTGACGATCGCACCGTCGAGCAACGACGGCTGGAGCAACTGTCGGGCCCGGTCGGGATGCGCGAGGTGGCCGAGGGCTTCGGCGCGGAGTTCGTCCCGTGACGCGGTGGAGCCACCGGCCTTCAACACGTCGGCGAGCCGATCAAGCGTCCCGTTCAACTGGGCGGCGTCACCGGCGTCGAGGTTGGCGTACAGGTCGGTGATCCCGGCGATGGTCCGGTTCGGGGTGAACTCGACGCGGCGTTGCTTCTTCGCGGCTTGGCGTTCGGCTTCTTTGTCGTCGTTGAGAATGAGCGCGACCTGGGTCTCGGTGGTTGCGACCGCTCGTTTCAGGGTGAGGGGCACCAGGCGGAGTGACCAGAGGGAGTCGAACTCGCGGGCCTGGGTGAAGTTGAGCTGCAAGGCGGCGCGGGAGATGTCGCGGGCGACCCAGACGGGGATGTCGCAGTCGAGGGTGGCCTGCCACAGGATCGGATGCCGATGGCGGAGGTTGAGCACGTCGGCGGTCCAGACCTGCGCGGTCTCCGGTGAGCAGCCCAGTGACATCGCGAGTTCGAGGTGGAAGAACTCGGTGATGCCGGGCGTACCGTCCGCACCGGGGACCACGACCTGCTCGCCGTGGAGGACGCGGGCGGTCAACTCGTCGGTGTGGGTGTTCAACCCGGAGTAGGTGTCGCAGGCGGCGGCGATCGCGACCAGGCGGCGGGCTTCGGCCTGGGCGATCTGCTCGCTTTCGGCGCGGATCGCTGCGAAGACTTCGGCTCGTGGGTTGGTCATCGTTGGTCACCTCCTCTCATCTGCTATGCCTAACAATAGCACGTGTGTACGACTCTGAACCCGCGAGTTTTGATCTTTCTGGGGCTCGGTTTCGACTCGTCGCTGCGCTCCTCGCTCCAGCCGGCGTGGGCGAGGGGGTTCATCTCGACACGGGGGCCATTGCTCCGCTTCGCTGCGCATGGCCGCCTACTCGATGAACGTGGGTACCGGTCGCTGCGCGTCCTGCTCGATGAACGGGGGATGGCATGCGAACGGGGCCGGTCCGAATCGGACCGGCCCCGTTGTCATGCAGGGGTCAGAACTGCATCAGTTGCGTGACTGCACAGCCTTCAGCGCGTCCACGATGCCGTCACCGTAGAAGCTGTTGTAGGCGGCGGTCCCGGTGCAGGTCTGGTTCTGCGGGTACCGCGGATCCACCGTGTAGGTCGTCGGGCACGGGGTGTCCTGGGCCTGTGCGCGCAGCATCGAGATCAGCTGCGCCGGGGTCGCGTTCGGGTTTGCCGACTTCAACAGTGCCAGCACACCGGCGACGTGCGGGGACGCCATCGAGGTGCCGCTCAACCGGGCGTAGTTCGGCGCGGTCGGATGATCGGTCGGCATGGTCGACAGGATCGCCGATCCCGGGGCCGACACGTCGATCACGCCATAGCCGTAGTTGGAGAAGCCGGACTTCTGCCTGGCCTGATCAACGGCCGATACCGTGACCACCCCGTCGAGCTCGGTCGGGATGTCCTTGCAGGAACTGTTGATCTGCCGTGGAATCGGCGTCGAGTCGTTCGGAGAACTCTCGTCGGTCGTCTTGTTCGCCAGGTCGTAGCTGGAGTTGCCAGCGGCGGCCGCGTGCACGACACCCTTACCGGTCGCGTACGCCACGGAGCGGCGGACGGCTTCCATCGCCGGGGCCTGGTTGGCCTGATCGCCACACCAGAACTCGAACGGATCGACGAAGTAGGAGTTGTTGGTGACGTCCATGTTCTTCTCAGCGGCCCAGACGAAGCCACAGATCGCGTACTCCGGGAAGATGAACCCGTCGTCGTTGACGACCTTCACCGAGGCCATCCGCACGTTCGGCGCGACACCGACGATGCCCTGCCCGTTGCGGGCGGCGGCGATGGTGCCGGCCACGTGGGTGCCGTGATAGGAGGTGGTGTCCTCCCAGGCGTACTTGTTGTCGATCCGGCCGGTGTTCGGCTGACCGGCGCCGATGCAGCTCACCGAGCTGCCCACATCGACATTCGGGCGCAGATCCGGGTGGTCGTAGTCGATACCGGAGTCCAGTACGCCGACCAGCACGTTGCGCGAGCCGTCGGTGATCTGGTTCGCCTGATCGGACTTGATCATCTGGTTGTTCCACTGCTGCGCCTCACCCGGATCCTGGGTGGTCGCCGGAGCGGTGGTGCCGCGCTCGTCACCGTTGGGGAACTGCGGCTTCTTCTTGTAACCGGAGGCGCCCTTCGAGCGGAAACCATTGGTGCCCGGCGTACCCTCGGCGACCGGCGCGGTCCGCGACGGACCGGCGGACTCGACCACGTTCTTCTTGGTCGAACGGATCTTGGTCAAGAAGTCGGACTTGGTGGAGTGCGCGATCACCACACCGATCTGCGGCCAGGACTGCACCACGGTGCCACCGGAGTCGACGACGGCCTTCTCGGCCTGCTTGGTCTTGCCCGGGTTGGCCCCGTTGACGTTGACCACGTAGCTGTTGATCTCGCCCTCGACCGGGGTGAAAGGCACCGGGGTCGACGGCGGTTCGGCTTGCGGGGCAGCCATGGCGGCCGGCACGGCGGGCAGCACCATCGCTACCGCGGCCACGCACGCCAGTGCGCCCCTCCGAAGGTTTCGGATCTGCATGGATCTCCTTTGATCGGCTCGGGGTCTCCGAGACTTGGGGTGTCCGGGGTGTGGAAAGAACCTACTGAGTACGCCGGTGCTTTGTGAAGAGATGACTGGAACGGGCGTCCAGGTGAGCTTTCTCTCATGAGGGGCCGGGCATGACACACTGGCACGCGTGCGTGAGGTCATCATTCTCGGCAGTACCGGCTCCATCGGTACCCAGGCGCTGGAGGTGATCGGCGAGCGCCCCGAGCAGTTCCGGGTCGCCGGGCTGGCCGCCGGGGGCAGCAACATCCCGCTGCTCGCCCAGCAGATCCTGGACCACCAACCCCGCGTCGTCGCGGTCGGTCAGGCGCAGGCGGTGCAGGACCTGCAACTTGCCCTGTACGCCGAGGCGAAGCAGCGCGGGTGGGCGACCGGTGACACCACGCTGCCCAAGATCCTGGCCGGCCCCGATGCCGCCACCCGGCTGGCCGCCGAGGGCGCCGATGTGGTGCTCAACGGGATCACCGGATCCGCCGGGCTGGGGGCCACCCTGGCCACCCTCGAGGCCGGCACGACGCTGGCCCTGGCGAACAAGGAGTCGCTGGTGATCGGCGGCCGGCTGGTCACCGACAAGGCCGCCGACGGCCAGCTCGTCGCGGTCGACTCCGAGCATTCCGCGATCGCCCAGTGCCTGCGCGCCGGGCGTCGGGCCGAGGTGCGCCGGGTGATCGTCACCGCCTCCGGCGGCCCGTTCCGCGGCTGGACCCGCGAGCAGATGCGCACCGTCACGCCCGAACAGGCGATGCAGCACCCCACCTGGAACATGGGCCGGGTGATCACCATCAACTCCGCCACCCTGGTGAACAAGGCACTCGAGGTGCTGGAGGCGGCCCTGCTCTACGACGTGGACCTGGACGACATCGAACCGGTCGCCCATCCGCAGTCGATCGTGCACTCGATGGTGGAGTTCGTCGACGGCTCGACGATGGCGCAGTGCTCACCGCCGGACATGAAGCTGCCGATCGCCCTCGGCCTGACCTGGCCCGACCGGCTCGCGGACGCGGCGTACCCGATCGACTGGCGACAGGCCGCCACCTGGACCTTCGAACCGATCGACCACCAGGCCTTCCCGGCCATCGAGCTGATCAAGCGCGCCGGCCGCCTCGGCGGGACCGCGCCGGCGGTCTTCAACGCCGCCAACGAGGCCTGCGTGGACGCCTTCTGCGCCGGCCGGATCGGCTTCCTCGACATCGTCGACACCATCGAGACCGTGCTCGACGAGCACACCGGTACGCCCGGTGGTGACGACGAGGTTTCCGCGGGCGACGTAGGATCGAGGTTGGTCCCCCCGGACCGGGTCACCGTCGCCGACGTGCTCGCGGCCGACCGATGGGCTCGCGGCCGGGCCGACCGGCTCACCACCACGCCCGAGGAGTAACGAGCGCGCATGGACATGCTGATCTACATCGGCGGGGCGATCCTCTTCTTCGCCCTGATCATGGCCTCCATCGCACTGCACGAGGTCGGCCACATGGTGCCGGCCAAGCTCTTCGGGGTGAAGGTCACCGAATACTTCGTCGGTTTCGGCAAGACGCTGTGGTCCTTCAAGCGCGGCGAGACCAGCTACGGGATCAAGGCCATCCCGCTCGGCGGCTACGTCAAGCTGATCGGGATGTATCCGCCGGAGAAGAAGACCGGCAAGGTACGCAACTCCGGCACCTCGGCCAATCCGCTGGCCTCGCTCATCGACGCCGGCCGGGAGGCCGAGTGGGCCGACATCGATCCCGCCGACGACGGCCGATTCTTCTACCAGAAGAAGACCTGGCAGAAGCTGATCGTGATGATCGGCGGCCCGTTGATGAACCTCATCCTGGCCTTCGTCATCCTCTGGGGCGTGTTCGCCATCCACGGCATCAACCAGCCGCAGCCGGTGGTCGGCTCGGTCAGCCAGTGCATCATCCCCGCCGACCGGCCCGACCAGCGGACCTGCCAGCCCGGGGATCCGCAGACCCCGGCGGCGGCCGCCGGGTTGCAGGCGGGGGACCGGATCGTCTCGTTCAACGGCATCCAGGTCGGTGACTGGCAGCAGCTGCAGGACCTGATCCGCGACAACCGCGACCAGACCGCCGCGATCGTCGTCGAACGGGCCGGTCAGCAGGTGCCGTTGACCCCCGTGAACACGGTCATCAACGGGGTCCAGTCCGACTGGGACCCGAGCAAGAAGGTGGAGGCCGGTTTCCTCGGCTTCGTCCCGCAGCAGCAGATGGTCCGCGGCGGCCCCGGCATGGTCGTCGACCAGATGGTCGACATGACCAAGACCTCCGCGGTGGTGCTCGCGCAGTTCCCGATCAAGGTCTGGAACACCGCGGTCGACATGGTCACCGGCCAGCCGCGCGACGTCTACGGCCCGATGAGCATCGTCGGTGCCAGCCGGGCGGCCGGCGAGATCTCCGCGACCGATCAGCTCACCGCCGGTGACAAGGTGGCCACCTTCTTCGCCCTGCTCGGCAACGTCAACCTGTTCGTCGCCATCTTCAACTTCATCCCGCTGCTGCCACTGGACGGCGGCCACATCCTGGGCGCGATCATCGAGGGGATCCGCCGTGGGGCGGCCAAGCTGTTCAAGCGGCCCGACCCCGGGCACCTGGACACCGCCAAGATGCTGCCCGTGGCGTACGCCGTCTTCGCCTTCATCGCGCTCTCCGGTGCGGTGCTGATCCTGGCCGACATCTTCAACCCCCTCAAGCTCTTCTGATTCCGTGACGAGAGAATGGATCTCATGACTGATCTGCCCACACCTGAGGTCGTGCCCGTGCTGGCGCCGCGCCGCAAGACCCGCCAGATCAAGGTCGGTGACGTGCTGGTCGGCGGCGACGCGCCGATCTCGGTGCAGTCGATGACCACCACCCAGACCACCGACGTGAACGCCACTCTGCAGCAGATCGCCCAGCTGACCGCGGCCGGCTGCGACATCGTCCGGGTCGCCTGCCCCAGCCAGGACGACGCGGCCGCGCTGCCGCAGATCGCCCAGCACTCGCAGATCCCGGTGATCGCCGACATCCACTTCCAGCCGAAGTATGTCTTCGCCGCGATCGATGCCGGTTGCGCCGCGGTCCGGGTCAATCCGGGCAACATCAAGGCCTTCGACGACAAGGTCGGTGAGATCGCCAGGGCGGCCAAGGACGCCGGGGTCAGCATCCGGATCGGGGTGAACGCCGGATCCCTGGACAAGCGGTTGCTCGCCAAGTACGGCAAGGCCACCCCCGAGGCGCTCGTCGAATCCGCGGTCTGGGAGGCCTCGCTGTTCGAGGAGCACGACTTCCACGACTTCAAGATCTCGGTCAAGCACAACGACCCGGTGGTGATGGTCCGCGCGTACCAGCTGCTCGCCGAGCGCGGCGACTGGCCGTTGCACCTGGGCGTCACCGAGGCCGGGCCCGCCTTCCAGGGCACGATCAAGTCCGCCACCGCCTTCGGCGCGCTGCTCAGCCAGGGCATCGGCGACACCATCCGGGTGTCGCTGTCGGCCGATCCGGTCGAGGAGGTCAAGGTCGGCACCAAGATCCTGGAATCGCTGAACCTGCGCCCACGCAAGCTGGAGATCGTCTCCTGCCCGTCCTGCGGCCGCGCCCAGGTCGACGTCTACACCCTCGCGGAGAAGGTGACCGCCGGTCTGGAGGGCCTCGACGCGCCGCTGCGGGTCGCGGTGATGGGGTGTGTGGTCAACGGACCGGGTGAGGCCCGCGAGGCCGACCTGGGCGTCGCCTCCGGCAACGGCAAGGGTCAGATCTTCGTGAAGGGCGAGGTGATCAAGACCGTCAAGGAGGCCGACATCGTGGAAACCCTGATCGAGGAGGCGATGCGGTTGGCCGACGACCTGCCGTCCGGCTCCCCGGAGGTCAGCGTCGCCGGCGCCTGAGTTGATGAGGAGCCCCCGGTGACCACGCTGCAGACCGAGGTACGCACCCTCGACGACGCCGATCTGGACGACGCCTGGCGGCTGCTCGGCCGCGACCCGGTCGCCCACGTCTTCGTCGCGGCCCGGGTGCGGGCCTACGGGCTCGATGCCTGGCGGCTGGGCTGCCCGGTGCTCGGTCACTTCCGCGACGGCGAGCTGGTCGCGATGTGCCACTGCGGATCGAATCTGGTTCCGGTGGAGGCCGACGCCGAGGCGTTGGCCGCCTTCGTGGTCTCCGGTTCGGGGGTACGCCGCTGCAGTTCGATCGTCGGGCCGGCCGAGCAGGCCCTGGGACTGTGGGAACTGAGCAGCGAACACTGGGGCCGGTCCTGGTCGGCGGTGCGGGAGGTACGCCGCAGCCAGCCGATGCTGGCGATCTCCACCGAGCCGGTGGTGGCCCCCGATGAGCGGGTGATCCGGATCGGGATGGAGCACCTGGACGCCTATTTCGACGCGGCCGTGCGGATGTACACCGAGGAGGTCGGGGTGTCCCCGCTGGTCGGTGGTGACCGCGGGCCCTATCTGAACTATGTCCGCCGGTTGATCCAGCAGGGCCGTGCGTTCGGCATCGTCGAGGACGGCCGGGTGATCTACAAGTCCGACATCGGTTCGGTGGCCCAGGACGTCGCCCAGGTGCAGGGCGTGTGGCTCAGCCCCGAACTGCGGGGCCGAGGCCTGGCCGCGCCGGCGATGGCCGCGGTGGTGCGGCTGGCGCGCGAGCAGACCGCGACGATCTCGCTGTATGTGAACAGCTTCAACGCACCGGCCCGCGCGACCTACGCCCGGGTCGGGTTTCATCAGGTGGGGGAGTTCGCCACCGTCCTCTACTGAGGGACGGCTCGCTAGGCTGACAGGGTACGACCGGCACCGGCCCCCAAGGGAGGAATCGTGACCGCAGACTTCGTCGTCTGTCTGTACCGCCCGACCCACGACGTGGAGCGGATGAGCGCCTTCCTGGAGACGGTGGGGCTGCACCGCACGGTGCGCCGCGACGTCGACGGGGCGGCCTTCGTCTGGGGCCGCGGCGGCATGGTCGCACTCTTCCCCGCCGAGGGGGCCGCGCGGCCCGGACGCAGCGAACTCACCCTGGAGACCACTGATCTGGACGGCGCCGAGCAGGCGCTGCGGGTCGCCGGGCTCTCCTCGAAACGGATCAGCGACACCGACTTCCCCGGCATCTCGGTGACCGCACCGGACGGGCGTACCCTCTGGGTCGCAGAGAGCTTCCGCGACCCCGACGACCAGGGGTCGGACTACCCCCACCATGCGCTGGACGTGCTGGCGCTGCACCACAGCAGCAATCCCGACGACGCGGTCGGGCTGTTCGAGCTCTTCGGCTTCCGCCCGATCGCCCGCGGGGAGAACCTCTGGCTGGTGATGTTCGCCGATGAGGCCAGCGGGGCGATCGCCATCGAGGGTCGCGGGCAGACCCCCGAGCGGGGGCCGATCATGGTCCAGCTCGGGTTGCGCACCGAGGAGCCGCTGGCCGATGTCGCCGCCCGGTTGCAGGCGGCCGGGCATCCGGTGGGGGAGGTCACCACGGTGGGTGGGTTCCCGTTCCTGTCGGTCACCGACCCGGACGAGATCACCATCGGCGTATTTCAGGTCGGACCGGAGGTCCCCGGGCGGTAGGCTGCCGCTCGTGCCTCGAGCCCCGGGGCATTCGGCGTACGCCGATCGCTGCAGCAAGGTGGAGGAGTGCCCGTGACCCAGGTCGCACGGATGTCGGAGCTGTTCGTGAGGACCCTGCGGGAGGATCCGGCCGACGCCGAGGTGCCCAGCCACCGCTGGCTGGTCCGGGCCGGTTACATCCGCCGCGTGGCACCGGGCATCTACTCCTGGCTGCCGCTCGGGCTGATGGTGCTGCAGCGGGTCGAGCAGATCGTCCGCGAGGAGATGAACGCCATCGGCGCCCAGGAGGTCCGCTTCCCGGCCCTGCTGCCGCGCGAGCCCTATGAGGCGTCGAACCGCTGGGCCGAATACGGCGACAATCTGTTCCGGCTGAAGGATCGCCGGGACAACGACATGCTGCTCGGACCGACCCACGAGGAGATGTTCACCCTGCTGGTGAAGGATCTCTACTCCTCCTACAAGGATCTGCCGCTGGCGCTCTACCAGATCCAGATCAAGTACCGCGACGAGGCCCGGCCGCGGGCCGGACTGCTGCGCGGCCGTGAGTTCGTGATGAAGGACTCCTACTCCTTCGATATCGACGACGAGGGTCTCGAGGCCAGCTACCAGAAGCACCGCGACGCCTACATCAAGGTCTTCGACCGGCTCGGTTTCGACTACGTCATCGTGCAGGCCACCTCGGGCGCGATGGGCGGCTCCGCCTCGGAGGAATTCCTTGCCGTGGCAGCGAATGGCGAGGACACCTTCGTCCGCTCACCGGGTGGATACGCCGCCAACGTCGAGGCGGTCAAGGTGGCGGCACCCGAACCGGTCTCCTTCGACGACGCGCCGGCCGCGCATGTCGAGGACACCCCCGACACCCCGACCATCGAGACCCTGGTGCAGGTGGCGCGGGAGCTGTTCCCGGATCGCGACTACGGGCCTGCGGACACGCTGAAGAACGTGGTGTTCATGCTGCGCCAGCCCGACGGGACCCGCGCGCCGCTGGCCATCGGCCTGCCCGGTGACCGGGAGGTGGACGGCAAGCGGCTGGAGGCGGCCGTCGAACCGGCCGTGGTCGAGCCCTTCGCCGAGGAGGACTTCGCGAGGTATCCCGAACTGGTCAAGGGTTATATCGGCCCGCAGGCGCTCGGGATCGGCGACGACCCGGAGCAACCCGGGGTGCGCTACCTGACCGACCCGCGGGTGGTCTCCGGCACCCGCTGGGTGACCGGGGCGAACCAGCCCGGCAAGCACGTCTTCGACCTGGTCTGCGGCCGCGACTTCACCCCCGACGGGGTGATCGACGTGGCCGAGATCCGCGCCGGCGACCCCGCACCCGACGGGTCGGGGCCGCTGGAGTTGGCCCGCGGGATCGAGATGGGTCACATCTTCCAGCTCGGCCGCAAGTATGCCGATGCGCTGGGGCTCAAGGTGCTGGACGCCAACGGCAAGCAGGCGACCGTGACCATGGGCTCCTACGGCATCGGTGTCTCCCGTGCGGTCGCCGCCGTCGCCGAGGGGACCTGTGACGACAAGGGCCTGAGCTGGCCGCGAGCGCTGGCCCCCTATGACGTGCAGGTGCTCGCCACCGGCAAGGGCGAGGAACTGCTGGCCAAGGCCACCGAGATCGCGGAATCCCTTGCCCAGCAGGGGATCCGGGTGCTGCTCGATGACCGCAAGGCCTCCCCGGGGGTGAAGTTCGCCGACGCCGAGATCATGGGCATGCCGACCTCGCTGGTCGTCGGCCGTGGGCTCGCCGACGGCGTGGTCGAGCTGCGCGATCGGCGGACCGGGGACAAGCAGGAGATCCCGGTCGACGAGGCGGTCACCCGGGTCGCCGAGGTGGTGCGGGGGAGCGATGCCTGATCAGGCCCACCTGATGGGCTTCGTGCTGGCGGCGGTGTTGCTGGCGCTGCTGCCGGGGCCGAACGTGGTCTTCCTGCTGGCCCGTGGCGCCCGCGACGGTCGGGGCTCGGCGCTGCGTTGCGCGATCGGGGTGGAGACCGCGACCCTGCTCTATGCGGTCGCCACCGCCGCCGGACTGGCCGCGGTGATCGCGGCGAGCGTCACCCTGTTCCAGGTGATCAAGTGGGTCGGCGTGGTCTACCTGCTCTGGTTGGGAATCCAGGCGCTGCGCAGCCGGCACGGTGATCCGGGTGCGCCCGAGGAGGTCGTGGTGGCACCGAGTCTGGGTGCCGAGCTGCGGTCGGGTTTCCTGGTCGGTATCACCAACCCGAAGGTGGCACTGTTCTTCATCGCCTTCCTGCCGCAGTTCGCCGATCCGGCCCGCCCGCTCGGTCCGCAGCTGCTGGTGCTCGGTCTGATGTTCACCGCCTGCGGCCTGGTCATCGACGGGATCTGGTCGCTGCTCGCCGGTGCGATCGGCGGTTTCATCCGCAGCCGCAACGGGACCCGTGCGCTCGCCAAGGGGTCCGCCGTGGTGTTCTTCGGGATGGCCGGCTGGGCGGCGCTGTCCGGTTCGAAGAACTGAGCGGTCCGATCAGGCTGATCGGGCTGATCCGTTGCTGCGGGTCGCGTCCCGGTGCCGGCGGACCGCCGCGCGGTTGTTGCAGCGGGTGCAGCAATAGCGCTGCCGGCCGTTGCGGCTGACATCGGCGAAGATCCGTTCGCAATCGGTCGCCGCGCACCGGCCCAGCCGGTGCATGCCGCGCCCGGTCAGGTGCAGGGCGGTGCCGACGCTGATCAGTGCGGTGAGCAGTTCGGCGAAGTCGACATCGTCGGGTCGGTAGTGCAGATGCCAGCCGTCGGCGTGGTCGTCGAGCCGCGGATGATGGGAATGCTTCGCCAGCAGGAGATTGAGCGCCTCGGCCCGGTCGCGTTCGGTGGTGGCATCGACGATCGCCGACCAGTTCTCGAGGAAATCGGTGACAGCGGTCAGGTCGCGGCGGCGTACCCGTTGGCTGAAGACCAGGTCCGCATCCCGGCAGCGTTCGGCCAGCTCGATCGCCGTCCGCGGTGGGTCATTGGCGAGTTCGGTGGCCAATCGGACCGGTGCCTCACCGTAAGGGTTGAGATGCATAAACCAATTACAGCAGAGTGGGTCGGGTGACTTCCCCGCTGGTTCTGATGGTCCTCGATCTGCCGGTGCCCTGGTACGCCCTGCTCGGCCTGATGGGCGCCGCCCTGGTGGCCGGTTGGGTCGATGCCGTTGTCGGCGGTGGGGGACTGGTGCAGCTGCCCAGCCTGCTGATCGGACTGCCGGCCGACACTCCCACCGGGGATGTGCTGGGCACCAACAAGGTGTCCTCGGTCGCCGGGACGGTCGCTGCCACGATCACCTATCTGCGCTCGGTGACGGTGGACTGGCTCGGCGTGCTGCCACTGGTGGTGCTGGCCGCGCTGGGATCGACGCTCGGGGCGTTGGCCGCCCGGCTGATCCCCAGGGCATACCTGACTCCGATCGTGCTGGTCGCGCTGATCGCGGTCGGGCTGTTCACGGTCTTCCGGCCCAGCCTGGGCCTGGAACACGCACCCCGGCACACCGGATGGGCGCAGGCCTGGCGCACCGGGGTCATCGGGTTGTCGGTCGGCGGTTACGACGGCCTGCTCGGCCCCGGTACCGGTTCGTTCTTCCTGATCGCGCTGGTCGCCGTGCTCGGTTACGGCTTCCTGGAGGCGAGCGCGCGGACCAAGATCGCCAACCTGGCAACGAATATCGCCTCGATCATCGTCTTCGGGGCGCACGGTGAGGTGCTCTGGCTGGTCGGCGGTTGCATGGCGCTGGCGAATCTCACCGGTGGTTGGCTCGGCGCCCGGACTGCGGTACGCCTCGGCAGTTCCTTTGTCCGCAAGGTCTTCCTGGTCGTCGTCTCGGTCCTCATCCTGAAACTCGCCTACGACACCGTCGTCACGTTCATCGCGTAGCTCGCGCAGCGAGCGCCGTTCCCCACGTTCATCGAGTAGCTCGCGCAGCGAGCGTGTCGAGATGAACCCGTGCGAGTGCCGCGAGCCCGAGCAGCCACCTGCCGCGAGGCAGCATCGAGATCCGCGGCCCGGGCCGGGCAAATTCCGCATGGCCACCGGAAACGACCGTCGTCCTTGGACAGGCGTTCCCCACTCTGCGGCTCAACTCTCACTCCGCGGACCGCATACAAGCCGCGGAGTGAGAGTTGGACCGCGAAGTCGGACCGAGCCCCGCTCAGATCCGTACCCCGGTCCCGGCGAGCAGGGGTTGCTTGTGGCGGTGATTCGGCCACCCGTCGAGGACGTCGGCTCAACCCCGCGGACCGGTTGCGCTCAAGCTGGTCAGCGATTCCCAGTCGACCGGTACCCGGCGCATCAGCAACGCGTTGTCCAGCATCGCGGTGCCGGGTGGGAATCGGGCCGGGTCCTCGAAGAACGTCGACCGCACGGTCCGGACCTGGACCGGCTCCACCCGCCAACCGGTGGTGCGCAGTCGAAGGCCGTCGTGGCGTACCGGGTCTCTCGTCGCCGACCAACCGACCGCACCCTGTTCGAAGAAGGCCGAGGCCTCCGCCAGCGACGCGAACAACAACGACTCGGGCAGCTCCTCATCGACCGCGACGTCGACGCTCACCCGTGCCGTCCCGTCGTCGGCGGCGAACGCCACGCGCAATCGTCGGTCGCTCTCGTGCACCTCGAAGTGGGCGTGGTGATGCTCACCCGGAAAGGCGCGGCCACCGAGGGCGACCGTCAGCCGGGAATCGCTGTCCCGGCGGGGAATCCAGACTCCGGTGCGGTGATCACCGTCCGGGCCGTCCCACTCCACCGCGATCCGATGGGCGGCGTTCTCACTGCGCATCCCGAACACCGCAGGCAGCCCGGCCGGGCGCAACGAACCGAGCCGGATCAGACAGATCCCGGCCACGGCGTACCCGTTGTGCAACTGTGGTCGGAACGGGGCCGGCAGCAGGGGAGCGATGGCCTCGGGCGTCACCCGATAGTTCACCAGCAAGCGCCGTTCGATCTCACCGCGCAGTCGTGGGATTCGCATCTGCCTCGCCTCCGAAACCGTGGGACGAGTCTATGGCGCACAGTGTCACCCCCGACGGAGAGCTAACCCTGGTATCGATACCATTCTTGTGTCAGGATGGCCGCGAGACGGTTCCCGACGATTTCACGAAGGAGTGAAAGATGGACCGATCACGGCTTGGTACCCGAACCCTGCTCACCACTCTGGCCGGCTCGTTGGCGCTCGCTGTGACGACCCTCATCAGCCCGGCAGCGGTGGCGGCCCCCGTGCCGGGTGCGGGGCCTGAGCGCGGCTCGAAATCCGGGCAGTGCGCGCTCATCGGTGAGAACCTGGAGGCCTCAGTGACTCCGGCGGCCGATCCGCAGGGCCGATTCGACACATTGGGGAACACCTCGGGCCAATGGGTGGGTGCCGACAGCACCTACTCCGTACCGCTCGGTGATGGACGGGTCGCCTGGTTGTTCTCTGACACGCTCTACGGACAGGTCGACAACGGCACGCTCTCACCGAACGAATCCGCCTTCCTCAGTAACTCGATCGTCGTGGATGACGGCCAGTCGCTACGCACCATCACCGGAGGAACCCGCAATCAACCGCAGTCGTTGATCCCCGGGAGCCACGACGCCTGGAGTTGGTTCGGAGCGGGTACGCGCCAGCCGAACGGAAATCTGCAGGTGATGGTGCTCAACTTCGTCCGGACCGGCCCCGGCCTCTTCGACTTCCGCTGGGACTCGAACTCGGTCGCCACCATCGACCCGAGGACCTGGCAGGTGAGTGAGCTCGAAGCGGTGCCGTCGGCCCAGACGATCCAATGGGGATCATGGTTGCAGCGGCAGCCAGGTGCGACGCTCGTCTACGGGGTGGAGGACCTCGGGTCGGTCAAGTACCAACATCTGGCCCGGGTGCGGGGCAACGACCTCAGCCGCGCATCCGCGTGGGAGTACTGGACTGGTACGCGCTGGAGCCGGAACGAGAGCGACTCCGCCCGAATGCTCGACGGCGTTGCCAACGAGTACAGCGTCACGCCTTATGGCGACGGCTGGTTGCTGATCACCCAGGACACTCGCGAACCGCTTTCGGCCCGCATTCTGGCCTACCGCTCCTGCAGCCCGACCGGCCCGTTCACCAGTCCGGTGGAGCTCTATCGCACCCCGGAGACCGGGGCGAGCCGTAGCTATCAGAACCCGAACATCTTCACCTACAACGCTCACGAACACCCGGAACTGCGCACGGGCAACTCGCTGCTGATCTCCTACAACGTCAACTCCTTCAACCCCGACGAGCTCTACCGAGACGTCACCATCTACCGACCTCGGTTCATCCGCGTCACGCTGAACCCCGCCGGATGATCCGACCCACGGGCCAGGGGTGTCGAACTTCCCGGCCCATCCGATCCAGGAGGAAACCATGCACCGTCGCACACTTCTCGGGCTTGGACTGGCCGCGGTCGCGGTGACGGCCACCGGCTGTTCGCGATCAGAGGGCGGGTCCGGCGCCACGGCGCAGCAGCCATCGCAACCGACCACCATCAAGTTCTTCACCGACAAGGCTGCCTGGGAACCCAGTTTCACCGAAATGAACAAGGCGTCCGCCGCCATCAACACCAGTCTTGCGTTCACCGGGTACTCCGATCCGACCGCCTACGACTCCTTCGTCAAGCAGTCCTTCCGCACCAAGAAGGTTCCTGATCTCTTCACCTGGCACACCGGGGCGCAGCTCGCGGAGCTGGTCGATCAGAAGCTGGTCTCGAAGACGACCGACCTGTGGCAACAGGCGACCGGCAGCAAGCTGGTGCCCGAGGGGCTGATCGACAACTACACCTACGGTGGTGAGCAGTACGGGGTACCGCTGAACATTGCCTACTGGGCGATGTACTACAACAAGAAGGTCTTCGACCAGTACAACCTGAAACCGCCCACCACCTGGGCAGAACTGATGACCATCTGCGACACCCTGCTCCGCAACGGTGTGACCCCCTTCCATCAGATGAACACCATCTTCGAGTTCGTCTGGTTCCAGTTGCTGCTCATCGGTGAATCGCCTGAGACCTATCAGAAGCTGCAGACCGGCAAGGCGAAGTACACCGATCCCGAGGTGGTCCGGGCGGCCACCCGATGGGGCGAGATGATCGACAAGAAGTACTTCGTCGACCCGGGGGAGAAGACCGACCCGCAGACCCTGTTGAACACAGGGAAGTGTGCGATGGCCTACTTCGGCACCTTCTTCACCGGTCAACTCACCGGGATCGGCGCCAAGTCCGGCACCGATTACGGGATCTTCCTGCCCCCGAACGTGAATCCGGCGGTGACCAGGCCTCAGGTCGTGCTCGAGAGCGGGCCGATGCTGACCGGTTCCAACGCCGAGAACGAGGCGGCCGCGCTCGCGTACTCCCAATGGTGGTTCGGTGACGACGCGCAGAAGGCCTGGTCCAACGCACGGGGAGACATCTCGTTCAACCCCAACGTGCAACCCACCGACCCCGAGCTGAAGGCGCTGGTGGACCGCATCAACGACGGGGCCCAGAACATCGAGGTGCAGAAGCGCTACCTGGAGGCGACCCCGCTGCCCATCTACACCACCGAGACCGAGGTGTTCGGGAAGTTCGTCACCGAAGGGGGAGATCCGATGCCCTACCTCAAGCAGCTGCAGGATTCCGCAGACAAATACTGGGCTGAGAATCCGTGAGCCGGACGAAAGAGACCAACGACAGAAGAGGTTTCGGCTACCAGTGGCAGGCTCGCGCCTTCGCCGGTCCCGCCATCGTGTTGACGATCGTGCTGCTCTATCTGCCCTTCTTATGGACGGCCTGGTTGAGCTTCACCGAGTTCAACGGCTTCGGTTCCCCCGAATGGGTCGGGCTCGACAATTACGTGACGATGTTCTCCGACCCGGGGATCCTGGTGTCCATCCGGAACACCCTGCTCTGGGTCGTCGGCACCCTGGTGCTACCGGTCACGCTCGGCCTCCTCATCGCCGTGCTGAGTCACGGGCTCAGGGGCGGTGTCTGGCTGCGGTTGCCGTTCCTGATCCCGTACGCCGTCTCCGGGATCGCGGTCGGAGTGATCTGGACCTTCATCCTGCAGACCGGTGGTGCTCTCGATGAGGCACTGCGCTTCCTGCACATCCCCGGTGCCGGAACCCGCTGGCTGCTGGACACGCCGTTGAACACCGTGATGATGATCATCGCCGCGGCCTGGCAGGGGTCCGGGGTGAACGCGTTGCTCTTCGGTATCGGCCTGCAGTCGATCCCGAAGGAGCCGCTGGAGGCCGCCCGGTTGGACGGTGCGACCGGGTGGTCGCTCTTCCGCCATATCACCTGGCCGCTGCTCGCACCGCTCACCACGGTGGTCGTCGGGCTGTCCCTGGTCGGATCGCTGAAGACCTTCGACATCGTCTGGGGGATGACCAAGGGTGGTCCGGGTCGGGATTCCGAAACGTTGGCGCTGAGCATGTACAAGCAGACCTTCGTCGCCTCCGACTACGGCGTCGGATCCGCGCTGGCGGTGCTGCTCACCGTCGTCACGGTGGCCGCCTCGGTGCTCTACCTGCGACAGCAGCTGCGCCGCGGAGCGGAGGCCTGATGAGCACGCGAGTGAGCGACACCCTGCGGCGGATCGTGCTTCTGGTTCTCGGGGTGCTCTGGTTGCTGCCTGTATACCTGATGGTCGCCAATGCGATGAAGGGCAAGGATGAATACGGTGTGGTGAATGTCTGGCAACCGGGCGGATTCACCGGCCTGATAGAGAATCTCGGCCAGGCGTGGACCCTGGGCCGGATCTCGGACGGCATCGTTTCCACCGCGATCTATGCGATCGTGTCACCGATCATCGCCGTACTGATCGGTGCGATGGCCGGGTTCGCGATCATCGCGCTACGGCTCCGGCACGGATTCACCTGGTTCGTGGTGATCTTCTGTTCCACCGTGTTCCCACTGCAGATGGTGCTGATGCCGTTGTTCATCGGTTACGTCGAGACCGACCTGTACGACACCCGTGTCGGCATGGTGCTGATCTACACGGTGATCTCCGTACCGTTCTCGGCGTTCGTGATGCGCAACTTCTTCTCCGGTGTGGCCTACAACCTGTTCGAGGCGGCGGCATTGGACGGGGCCTCCGTCTGGCGTACCTTCTGGAGCATCTACCTGCCGATGTCTGTCAGTGCGCTCTTCGCGGTCTTCATCCTGCAGGCCACCTTCGTCTGGAACGACCTGCTGCTCGGGCTGTCGCTGAGCCAGTCCGAAACCGTTCGCCCGGTGATGCCTGCGCTATCGGCATTGCAGAGCACCTACGGTGGATCGACCATGCCGGTGGTGCTCGCCGGCGGTCTGATCGTCTCTGTTCCGACAGTCGTCCTTTTCCTGCTGACACAACGATTCTTCGCCCGGGGCCTCTCCCTGGGACAGTTCTGAGGAGCCCTGTCTGTGACCGATCCCGAACCGGATCTGCGATCGATCCCGACCGTTGACGATTTCACCAGCGCCACCATCGAGGACCGCTACGACGACATGATCAGCCCCTTCGGGTTGACCAACCACTGGGCGACCGTGCAGGTCGATCATGACGTGCTGGCTGTCCGCTCCCTCAATGTGCCACCGGTCTCCCAAGGGGATTCCGTCTCGGGACGGCTCTACCTGGCCGGCCGGCTCGCGCAGGCCTCCGGGCAACCCGTGCGGCACACCTGGCGACCGGACCGGGTGCTGCGAGAGACCGTCATCGACGACTGGCACGTCGAGACGGTGACCGTGGTTCCGTGGGGGGAGCCGGGCGTGCTGGTACGGATCCGGGTGACCAACACCGCCGCGACCCGGCGTGCCCTCAGACTCGGTGTCTGGGTCCATTCGTTGGTCACCCAGGCTGACCATCCGTGGCTCGCTGCGGAACCGCCTCAACAGGACAATTCCCTGCATCGGCAGGGATCTTGGCGTTGGGGGAGCCCGCAGCCCGGTCGCGACGGAGAAGGTGTGCGCTGCCGTCGGGACCTGTCACCGGCCGGCCGGCAGGTCGCGGACGTGCCGAGCGGGCCGCCGGCACACAGCCTGCAGGTGTTGTTGGATTCGGCAGGTGAGCCGGTCGAGGATCGCTCACCGACCCCGCGACTCATCGAGATCGACACCGACCTCGACGCAGGACGCAGTTGGGAGGGTTCCTATCTGCACCTCATCGGCGCCGACGAAGAGGCATTGCGCGCCGCGGCGGACCGGATACGTGGTGATGCGGCGGGGGCCGTGGAAGCCGCTGAGTCGGCGTGGAACGCCGAACTGGAGGCGATCTTCACTCCAGGCAACGACCTCTACGGTGGATCCCTGCCCAGGTTGGAAACCTCGAACGCGGCGCTCCGGGCCCTCTACTGGTGGGGCGCCCTGGGAACCATCTGGTTCCGACGCGACAACCCCGCCTCGGTCCTCGGCCGAACCTACGACACCTTGATGCCGCGCTACTGGCAGACCACCACGTTCATCTGGGACTACTCGTTGAGCTCCCACGTGCACGCCCAACTCGATCCCAACGTGCTGCGCCGACAGTTGGCGCACTGGGTAGGTCTGGACATCAACCGGCACTTCGGCACGGAATGGTTGACCGGCGGTCCGGTCGGTTACTGGTACTCGGTGAACCAGTACGCGATGGTCCGGCTGGTCAGCGACTACCTCCGCTTCACCGGGGATCTGGCGTTCCTCGCCGAGGAGATCGTCGGTCCGGACGGCAATCGCCGCAGCGTCGGAGATCACCTGCGGGACTGGGCGGTGAGCTGGATGGACAAACGCGGCAGCTCCCCGCTGGCCGACTACGGAGATATCGACAACCTGCTCGAATGCGTGTCCAGCTACGTGCACGAGGTGGCCAGCCTGCAGGCTGCCAACGTCTGGTCGATGCGGACAGCGGCCGCAGTGAGCGACTTGGAGGGCCGCACCGAGGATGCCGCGCGGCTGCGGGATGCCGCAACGGACCTGGTGCCCGAGGTGCTCGCGCTCTACCGGCCCGGTGACGGCTTCTTCAATGCCAGGCAACCGGACGGCACCCTGCAACCGACCCGGCACTGCTACGACTTCGCCACCGTCGGCACAACGATTGCAGCCGACCTCGACGACTCCTGCCGTGCCGAGATGGTGGACTTCTTCGATCGGGAGCTGCGTACCCCGGCCTGGCTGCGGGCACTGTCCGCTGCCGACGCCGACGCCGGCTTCTCGGTCCGCCCCGATCACCAGTGGAACGGTGCGTATCCCGCCTGGCCGGCCGACGCGGCCCGGTCGGCGATCGCGCTCGGCGGTGCAGAGATCGTCGCCGATTGGGTGCAGGGGTTGTCGCGCACGGTGCGGCAGGGACCACCTGGGCAGGCACATTTCGTCGAGGATGCGGTGCCGCCGATCGACGGCGGGGCGCGGAAAGCGCCCGGCCAGTACCCCTACCTGATCGACTGGAGCTGCTCGTCGGCCGGTGCCTGGTGTGAGCTGGTGATCGGATCGATCTTCGGCCTCGAGGTCGGCCTCGACGGTGCCGTCACGGCCTCGGGCTGTCTCGACTCGTTCGATCCGCGGGCGCGACTGGTCGATCTGGTCGTCCGTGGGGAGCGCTATCAGGTCGACCAGTCGGGCGTAAGTCGCTCGACTGAGTGACCTACAACGGCCAACCCGGCCAGACCGGCAGCGGGCCGCCCCAACCGACGGCCAGTTGGACGGTGTCCTCCAGGGCCTCCTGGGCGAGCCGGCGATCGGGGGTCTGGGTGGCGGCGGCGAGCCAGCCGCCGGCGAACGGGGCGAACGCGATCTCCATCCGCCACAGCAATTCCCGGGCGGTGGCGGGATCGGTGGGTTGCGCCGTCAGCTGGTACGCCGGTTCGGCGGCGGGGGCCTGCTGGCCGCGGTCGCGGAGCAGCGCGGTCACCTGATCGCGCAGCGCGCGGCGGCGGCCCAGCACGGTCAGCGCATTCTGCGCCTCGGCGCCGCGCAACCAACCGATCGCCACCTGATAGCCGTAGACCAGCGCATCGGTCTGGCGCAGCAACTGCTGCGGTGCCTCGACATCACTCGCCGACGCGGGTGGGCGGATCTCCGCGGCCGGCGGCTCCGGACGGGTCGAGGTGCTGCCCAGCAGCACCGCGGCCGCGCGCGTGTAGGCGGCGAGCGAACCCCACAGCAGCGCCGTGGTGCCCGAGCTGGCCAGCGCAGACTCCCGGTAGGGATCGGTACCGCGGCCCTCCAACTCGGTCACCACCCGCAGCGCCGCCGCCCGATCCGTCGGCAGCGTCACCGTCGGTGTCGGCACCGGTCGGGGGCTCCAGCGGGCATCCGGGGTGGGCAGCGTGGTCGGCCGGTCGCTGGGGCGTACCCCCAGCAAGGCGGTCAGGTGCGCCTGATGCGCCGCGGCCAGCCAACCCGCCGCAGCGGCCTGCGGGGCCGGCAGCTGCAACCCACCGGCGTTCTGCTGCAACCGCGCGCACGACGCCGCCAGTTCGCTCTCCAGGCCGATCGCCACCTGCTGGCCGGGGATGGTCGGCAACGGACTGGGCGAGGGCTGCGGGGGAGGCGCGGTGGGGCCGCCGACGATACGCGGATCGCTGACCGTGCAACCGGTCAGGGCGAGAATCCCGGCCCCCGCGGCGGCCAGGAAGCCGCGACGGTCGGTGGAGATCACCCGCCGACGCTATCGCACCACGCGCCCGTCGGTGGACTGCCACTCCTTCGCGTCGGCGGGTATGCTGCACCGCACAACTGAGACCGACAATCGGATCGCGGGCCCCGTGGACATCGGGAGCGCGCAGGGAGAGGTGAGTGGTGTGAAGGAATCCCAGTTGGCTGCCCTGCTGACCCCCATCCTGACCCAGCACGGACTGGAACTCGACGCCCTCGAGTCCGTCCCGGCCGGCAAGCGCCGGCTGCTGCGGGTCACCGTCGACGGCGACGGACCCGACGGTCACGGACCCAGCCTCGATGACATCTCCGAGGCCACCCGCGCGATCTCCACCGCCCTCGACGACACCGACGCGGTCGGCGATGCGGCGTACACCCTCGAGGTCTCCAGCCGCGGCACCGGCCGCCCGCTCACCGAGCCGAAGCACTGGCGCCGCAACCAGGACCGACTCGTGAAGATCACCCCCAACGAGGGCGAACCGGTCACCGGCCGGATCACCGCCAGCGACGACGACGGGGCCACCCTGAGCGTCCTGGTCGACCCGAAGAAGCAGACCACCGAGGATCAGCGCTGGGCGTACGCCGACATCGCCAAGGCGATGGTTCAGGTCGAACTGAACCGCAAGAACGAGGAAGGGAATCTCTGATGGACATCGACATGGCGGTGCTGCGCACCATCGAGAAGGACAAGGAGATCCCCCTCGAGGTGCTGGTCACCGCGCTCGAGGAGGCGTTGCTGAACGCCTACGACAAGACCGAGGACCCGGTCCCCGGGTCGCGGGTCCATCTGGACCGCAAGACCGGCAAGGTGCAGGTGCTTTCCCCGGAGCTGGACGAGGACGGCAACCGGATCGGGGAATACGACGACACCCCCGCCGACTTCGGCCGGGTCGCCGCCTCCACCGCCCGCCAGGTGATTTTCCAGCGGCTCCGCGATGCCGAGGACGAGCGCAAATACGGCCACTTCGCCGCCAGCGAGGGCGACATCGTCGTCGGTGTCGTGCAGCAGGATCGCGACGCCCGCACCGTGCGCGTCGACCTGGGCAGCCTGGAGGCGATCATGCCGCAGGCCGAGCAGGTGCCCGGTGAGGACTACAGCCACGGCAAGCGGTTGCGGGTCTATGTGGTGTCGGTACGCAAGGAGGTGCGCGGCCCGCAGGTCGTGGTCTCCCGCACCCACCCGGGGCTGGTCGAGAAGCTCTTCGCGATGGAGGTCCCCGAGATCGAGCAGGGCGTCGTGCAGATCAAGGCCGTCGCCCGCGAGGCCGGCCACCGCACCAAGATCGCGGTGAAGTCCACCGACCCCAATGTGTCCGCGAAGGGTGCCTGCATCGGCCCGATGGGGCAGCGGGTACGCGCGGTGATGCACGAGCTGAACGAGGAGAAGATCGACATCATCGACTACTCCGACGACCCGGCCGAGTTCGTCGGCCAGGCACTCTCCCCGGCCAAGGTGAGCAAGGTGACCGTGGTCGATGAGAACCTGCGCGCCGCCCGCGTCATTGTCCCGGATTATCAACTGTCGTTGGCGATCGGCCGCGAGGGGCAGAACGCCCGGTTGGCCGCGCGGCTCACCGGATGGCGGATCGACATCCGCCCCGACACGGAGTAATTGAGCTGTCGGCTCGCGCGCGGCGCGCCCAATCCCCGCTCTTCGGCCCAGTCGTCGAAATCCACGCGGGGGATTGGCGTCGGTCGAGTTTGCGACGCGGGGATTTCTCCTTGGTGGGCCTGCATCGCGGGGGCGCGCCGCTGGACGCTCGCCGACTCGGGGGTTGGTCCCAGTTCAAGTGCTGGCCAGGTAGCGGCCGGTGACCGACTGCGGGTCGGTGGCGACCTGCTGGGGCGTACCGGTGGCGACGATCCGGCCGCCGTCGGTGCCGCCGCCGGGGCCGAGGTCGATGACCTGGTCGGCGTTGGCGATCAGATCGAGATCATGCTCGATCACGATCACCGTCGCACCGCGCCGAGTGAGCTGATCCAGGACCCGGACCAGGGTGCGGACATCGAGCGGATGCAGCCCGACGCTCGGCTCGTCCAGCACGAAGACCGCATCGGATTGGTTGCGGTGCAACTGATTCACCAGCTTCAGCCGCTGCGCCTCGCCGCCGGAGAGGGCCGGGGTCGCCTCACCGAGGGTGAGATAGCCCAGGCCCAGCTCGTCGAAGGCCTGCAGCCGACGTCGGACCCGGCTGAGCCCGGTGACGGTCTCGAGGGCCTCGCGGATCGTCAACTTCAACAGCTCCGGCAGCGCCAACCCGTCCCGCCGGTACGCCGCCGCCTCGGGGGCGTACCGGTTGCCGAGACAGACCGGGCACTCGATGTCCACATCGGGCAGGAACTGCACGTCCAGTGAGATCTCCCCGGTACCGCCGCAGCGCGGGCAGGCCAGAGATCCTGTGTTGTAGGAGAAATCGGAGGCCGTCAGCCCCGCCGCCCGGGCCGCGTCGGTGTCGGCGTACGCCTCCCGCAGATCGTCCATCACCTTCGAATAGGTGGCCACCGTGGAGCGCACGTTGACCCCGATCGGGGAGGCGTCGACGACCAGCACCCGCAACGGTTTCGGCGGCTCCGGACTGACCTCGAGCGAGGTCACCGGCGGCGGCAGCGGCCGCTGCTCGGCGCGGGCCCGCAGGGCCGGTACCAGCGATTCGAGCACCATCGTCGTCTTCCCCGAACCCGACACCCCGGTCACCGCGATCAAACGCCCCCGCGCGAACTCCGCCGACAACGGGTGCACCGTGTGGATCGCCTCGGTCGTCATCCGGATCGCACCGTGCGCGAACAGCTCGTCGGCGGCCGCCCGCTCGCGTACCACGACCTCCTCGGTGCCGCCGAGAAACCCACCCAGCAAGGAATCCCGGTCATCCGACAGCTCGGCGGGGGTGCCTTGGGCGATCACCCGGCCGCCCTCGGTGCCCGACCCCGGGCCCAGCTCGATCAGCCAGTCCGCCCGGCGCAGCGCCTGCACGTCGTGGTCGACGAAGACCACCGAATTGCCGTCGCGGAGCAGATCGCCCATCACCCCGAGCAGGCCCTCCATATTGGCCGGGTGCAATCCGATCGACGGTTCGTCCAGCACATAGAGCACCCCCGTGGTCCGGTTGCGGACCGCGCGGGCGAGCTGCACCCGCTGCCGCTCCCCGGTCGAGAGGCTGCTGGAGGCGCGATCCAGCGTCAGGTACGCCAACCCGAGCTCCAGCAGCCGGCCGGCCATGCCCTGCAGGGCGCCGACCAGGTCGTCGGCCATTCGGCGCATGTCGGCGGGCAGGGTCGCGGGCACGGTCGGTGCCCACTCGACCAGCGCACCGAGCGAGAGCGCGGTCGCCTCGGCCAGATCGAGGTCCCCGATCTGCGGGGTGCGGGCTTCCGGGCGCAACCGGGTGCCGTGACAGGCCGGGCAGGGGCCCTCGACCAGGAAGCGGCTGACCCGGGCCAGCCGCTTGTCGGTATCGGCGCGTTCGAGTTCCTTGATCACCGACAACCGGGCATTGCGGAAGGTGAAGTCGAGATCGTGCACGCCGTTGCGGGAGGTGACGGTGATGTGCTTCTTCTCCTCCGGCCCGGCCAGCACGATCTCGCGCTCGGCATCGGTCAGGTCCTGCCAGGGCACATCGGTGCGTACCCCGAACTCGCGGGCGATCGCCGGCTGCACGTTGAAACCGAACATGTTCCACGGTACGACCGCGCCACCGTCGAGGGTCTTCGTCGGATCCGGTACCAGGGCGGCGTCATCCACCTGGCGGACCACGCCAAGCCCCTGGCAGCGGGGGCAGGCACCGGTGGAGTTGAACGACAGCTCCTCCGCGCTCGGGGCGTGCACCGGTGCCCCGCAGGTCGGGCAGGTGAACGGCACCTCGGCGGCGACGTCAATGGTCGGCGGCACCCGGTGGCCGTTGGGGCACAGGTGCGCGGAGAGCCGGGAGAACATCAACCGCAGCACGTTCAACAGTTCGCTGGCGGTGCCGAAGGTGGAGCGGACGCCGGGGATGCCGGGTCGTTGCCGCAGGGCCAGCGCCGCCGGCACGTATTCCACGGAATCGACGGCGGCGCGCGGCGCCTGGGACATCCGGCGTCGGGTGTAGGTGGACAGCGCCTCGATGTAGCGACGCGAGCCCTCGGCGTACAACACCCCGAGCGCCAACGACGACTTTCCCGAACCCGACACCCCGGCCACCCCGACGAGCCGGCGCAGCGGCACCTCGACATCCACCGCGCGCAGGTTGTTCACCCGGGCGCCGCGGACCAGGATGCACCGCGGATCGGTGTCGGGTCGCGGATTCTCCCGGGGGTCGGACATGGGCCGAGTCTAGGGATGACCGGTCAGCGGCCGAGCACCTCAGGGGCGAGCACGGCGATCCCGCCGATCAGGCAGGAGATGGTGAGTACGCCGAACAGGAAGGTCCAGATCCCGGCCGGGATGCCGGTGGTGCGGGCCAGCTGCGCCGAATCGGAGGTACGCCCGCCGCGGGCGGCGAGCTCGAAGACCGGCCGCGGGGCCGACAGCAGCAGCACCCAGCAGACCAGATAGGCCAGCCAGGACTGGTGGATCGGCTGCAGATACCAGGAGGCCGCCGCGATCCCGGCCACCGCCGGCAGCAGCACCAGCAGACCATAGAAGTTGCGGATCATCAGCAGCATGGCCGCCAGGGCGAACGCCACCAGCCAGAGCAGCCCGATCGCATGCCCGGCGGCCAGCAGCCAGGCCGCGGCGAAACCGAGCAGACCCGGTGCCGGATAACCCGCCGCCAGGGTGGCGACCATTCCCGGCCCGCGCGGCCGACCCCTGGACAGGGTCAGCCCGGAGGTGTCGGAGTGCAGCCGGATGCCGGTCAGCTGGCGGCCGGTGAGCACCGCGACCAGCCCGTGACCGGCCTCGTGGGCGATGGTGGCGACCATCCTGGTGGCCGGCCACGCGGCGATGACCAGGCCGAGGGCGAGCAGTCCGAGCAGGGCGACGGTCTGCGGGCTGGGTACCGGTTGGGTCGCCGTGGCGCGCAGCAGCAACTCCTGCCAGATGCTCATCGCCTCCCATTGTTGCCGACCGGGGGCGGCTCCGGTCCGGGCCGCGCCGCGCGGGTCCGAAACGGGACGCGGGTCCGAAACGGGACGCGGGTCGGAGACGGGACGGACGCCGTCCACCCCCACCAACTCGGTCGGATCCTCAGGGAAAGGGACCGGATCCGTCCGGATCGGTGGGTGTGAACGGCGTCCGCTTCACTCCACCCCATCAGCGTTCACCCCATTGCGATCGCTGACCCCCATTCAGTCGCTCGGGGCTGGCAATCGGATCGGTGTTTCCTGTGTGTCGGCTGTGGCTGGCTGTGATCGCTAGGGTGTCGTGGATGGGTGAGAGGAGCGGTCCGGTACGGACCTGCATCGGGTGTCGTACGCCGGCAGCGGCCGGTGACCTGCTCCGGGTGGTGCTGCAGCAGGGGAGTGTGCTGCCCGATCCGGAACACCGGCTGCCGGGACGCGGGGCGTACCTGCATCCCGAGGGTGACTGCATCGAGACCGCACTGCGCCGCCGGGCGTTCGCCCGGGCGCTCCGCGGCCAGGTCGGTACGGTTCCGGACGCGGCCACGCTGCGGGCCGCTTATGCGAAATCACCACCGTAGGCATAGACTGGACGGCGTTCCCGCGTCGGTTCCCGACGCGGGTGCGGTTCCAGCGCCCGGCCACTGTGGGCGGGCACGATTCAGAAGGTGGGCTGACGCTCATGACCACTCGATGAGTACGCACCGATGAGCAAGCAACGCAACTAGCTGGTCCGCGCACAGACGCGGGCTGAGAAGGAGAGTAGTGGCCAAGCCCCGCGTCTACGAGATCGCTAAAGAACTCGGACTCGAAAGCAAGCAAGTACTGAAGACCCTGAACGACATGGGCGAATTCGTCCGCTCCGCGTCCTCGACGGTGGAGGCCCCGGTGGTCCGGCGGCTCCGCGATCGGATCGAGTCGGAACAGGGTGGCGGCAGCAAGGAGAAGGCAGCCAAGGCACCGGCCAAGAAGGCCGCCGCGAAGAGCGCCCCCGCACCCGCCGCCGAGAAGCCGAAGGCCGACGGCGCCGAGAAGCCGCAGCCGAAGGCCGAGGCATCGGCCCCGGCCAAGCCCGCAGAGCCGTCGGCGAAGCCCGCCCCGAAGCCGGGTGCCGCCGCGCCGAAGGCGCCGACCCCCGGTCCGCGCCCGACCCCGCGGATGCCCAAGGCCGCCGGTGGGCCGACCGAGACCCGTCGCTCCGAGGCTCCTGCGCCGCGTTCGGCGAACAGCCCCGAGACCCGTCCCGGGCCGCGCCCCGCGCCGCGTCCGGCAGCCGGCTCCGGCTCCGGCTCCGGTGACACCGGTACGCCGCAGCGCCCGGCCGCCTCGGGTGAGGGCCGCCCCGCGGCCGAGGCCCGTCCCGCGACCGAAGGCCGTCCCGGTGTGCCGGGCCCGCGTCCGGCGCCGCGTCCCGGTTCCACCGGCGGCCTGCCCGGTGGTGGCCCGCGGCCGCGTCCGGGCGCCCCGCGTCCGGGCAACAACCCGTTCTCCTCCTCGCAGGGGATGGGGACCCAGAGCCGGCGTCCGCGTCCCGACGGGGCTCGCCCCGGTGGTGGCGAGGGTCGCGGTGGCGCTCGTCCGGGTGCCCCGCGCGGTGGCGACGGTGCACGTCCCGGGCCGCGTCCGGGTGCCCTCTCGGGGATGCCGCGGCCGAACCCGGCGATGATGCCCAAGCAGAGCTCCTCCCAGCTCGGTGCCGCTCCCGGTCGCGGTGGCGGCCGTGGCGGCGGCCCGGGTCGGGGACGTCCCGGTGGCGGTGGCCCCGGTCGTGGCGGCCCCATGGGCGGTCCGCCCGGGGGTGGGCGCGGTCGCGGTGGTCGCGGTGGCGCCGGTACCCAGGGTGCGTTCGGTCGTGGCGGGCAGTCCCGTCGGGGCCGCAAGTCGAAGCGGCAGAAGCGCCAAGAGTTCGACCAGATGGAAGCGCCGACGATCGGCGGCGTACGCATCCGGCAGGGGGACGGGCAGACCGTCCGGCTGCGCCGTGGTGCCTCGCTGACCGACCTGGCCGAGAAGATCAACGTCGACGCCGCACAGCTGGTGCAGGTGCTCTTCGGCATGGGCGAGATGGTGACCGCCACCCAGTCGGTCAACGACGAGACCCTGCAGCTGCTGGGTGCCGAGCTGAACTACAACATCACCGTGGTCTCGCCCGAGGACGAGGACCGCGAGCTGTTGGAGCGCTTCGACCTGGAGTTCGGTGAGGACGAGGGCGACGAGTCCGATCTCGCCGCCCGGCCGCCGGTCGTGACCGTGATGGGTCACGTCGACCACGGTAAGACCAAGCTGCTGGACGCGCTGCGCAAGTCCAACGTGGTGGCCAAGGAGGCCGGTGGCATCACCCAGTCCATCGGCGCCTACCAGGTCGCGACCGAGGTCGACGACAACGAGCGGGCGATCACCTTCATCGACACCCCCGGTCACGAGGCGTTCACCCAGATGCGTGCCCGTGGCGCCAAGTCCACCGACATCGCGGTGCTCGTGGTGGCCGCCGATGACGGTGTGATGCCGCAGACCATCGAGGCGCTGAACCACGCCACGGCGGCCGAGGTGCCGGTCGTGGTCGCGGTGAACAAGGTCGACAAGGAGACCGCCGATCCGGCCAAGGTCCGCGGTCAGCTCACCGAATACGGTCTGGTGCCCGAGGAGTACGGCGGCGAGACGATGTTCGTCGATGTGTCGGCGACCACCGGTCAGGGGCTCGAGGAGCTGCTGGAGGCGGTCGTGCTGACCGCCGACGCCGCCCTCGACCTGCGCGCGAACCCGAGCATGGACGCCCAGGGTGTGGCCATCGAGGCGCACCTGGACAAGGGCCGCGGCCCGGTGGCGACCGTGCTGGTGCAGCGCGGCACGCTGAAGGTCGGTGACTCGATCGTCGCCGGTCCGGCCCACGGCCGGGTCCGGGCGCTGGTCAACGACATCGGTGAGAGCGTCGATGAGGCGCCGCCGTCGATGCCGGTGCAGGTGCTGGGTCTGACCTCGGTCCCGGGTGCCGGTGACTCCTTCCTGGTGGTCGCCGACGACCGGACCGCGCGGCAGATCGCGGACCAGCGGGAGGCCCGTCGCCGGGCCGCCGCGCAGGCCGCCGGCGCCCGCCGCAAGACCCTCGACCAGCTGTTCGAGCAGCTGGAGAAGGGCGAGACCCAGGAGCTGCTGCTCATCCTCAAGGGCGATTCCGCCGGTTCGGTGGAGGCCCTGGAGGAGGCGCTGTCCAAGATCGACGTGGGCGACGAGGTGTCGCTGCGCGTGATCGACCGCGGTGTCGGTGCCATCACCGAGACCAACGTGTCGCTGGCGGCCGCCTCCGGTGCGGTGATCATCGGCTACAACGTCCGCACCCAGGGCAAGGCCACCGAGCAGGCGGATCGCGAGAACGTCGACATCCGCTACTACTCGGTGATCTACGCCGCGATCGACGAGATCGAGGCCGCGCTGAAGGGCATGCTCAAGCCGATCTACGAGGAGGCGGCGCTCGGCACCGCCGAGATCCGCGAGATCTTCCGCTCCTCCAAGATCGGTACGATCGCGGGCTGCATGGTGCAGACCGGGCTCATCCGACGCAACGCCAAGGCGCGTCTGCTCCGCGACGGGGTGGTGGTCACCGAGACCACGATCAACTCGCTGCGCCGGGAGAAGGACGACGTCACCGAGGTCCGCGAGGGCTTCGAGTGCGGTATCACGCTCGCCAACTACTCCGACATCCGGGTCGAGGACATCATCGAGACCTACGAGATGCGGGAGAAGGCACGCGACTGATCCGCTGAGGCGTACGCCTTGATCGCGACGATCCCGCGTATCCCGGTTGGGGTACGCGGGATCGCTGCGTTCAGCGGACGTTCATCGCGTCCAGCAGTATCGGCAGCGAGGCGCGCAGTTCCCGCTCCCAGTACGCCCACTTGTGCTGGCCCGGGCCGTAGAAGTTGGTGGTGAGGTTCTTCGCGCCGAGGTCGCGGAGCCGGGCCGCCAGGGCCTGGTTCTGCCGGGCGAAGTCGGCCTCCAGGGCGTCGTAGCTGCCCGGCCGGTCGTAGGGGCCCGGTTGGCCGTTGCCGACCGAGAGATAGACCGGGATCGACCTCAGGTGCTGCGGAATGTAGTACGGGTCGTGCGCCTCCCAGATCTCGCGCTGCGCGACCGGATCACCCCAGACATCGGTCGGGTCGTTGCCGTCGTGGGCGAAGAACCCCATCAGTCGATCCGTGGATTCCTTGGACAGCAGGGGATGCACCGATCCGGAGTACGCCGCGGCGGCGCGGAACATGCCGGGGTTGCGGGCGGCGTAGAGCAACGCACCCTGGCCACCCATCGAGAGTCCGGCGACGGTGCGGTTGGCGGAGGCGCCGAACTGCTTCTCCAGGAGTCGACGCAGTTCGACGGTGTGGAAGGTTTCCCAGTCATCGCCGGTGTTGCTGCCCTGGTTCCACCAGTTGGAGTACCAGCCGTTCCAGCCGGCCTCCGGCATCACCACCAGCACCTTGCGGAGCTCGGGGAAGGTCTCCACATCGGTGGCCCTGGTCCAGCTCGTGTAGTCACCGCAGCAGCCGTGCAGCAGCCACAGCGTCGGCCAGTGCTGTGCACGGTCGGTCGGATTCCAACCGTCCGGGGTGAGCAGGCGTACCTTCACCACTCGGCCACCGAGGGCGGCGGAGCGGACGGTCAGGTCGACCTGTCGGTCGGCGACCGGGGTGACGGAGATGAGTTCGGCACCCCGCGGGGCGGGATTCGCCCGGGTCGGTGTGGCGGTGGCGGGGGCCAGGGTGGGCGCGAACAGGGCGACCAGCGTGACCAGCAGGGTGAGGAGGGTGCGTCGAGTGGTCATACCTCACTCAACCACCCCGCGGTGGGTTCGGGAAGGGCCGGACGCAGCGGTCCCGCGCACCCTGGGGGTACGCGGGACCGCTGGCTTCGACTCGCCGGCGCTCGGGGATCGACCGGCGGTCGGGGAGGGATCAGTCGTTGGGGAGGATGATCCAGAGCGCGAGGTAGATGATGAACTGCGGGCCGGGCAGCAGGCAGCTCAGCACGAAGATCAGCCGGACGGTGTTGGCGCTGATGCCGAACCGGCGGCCCAGTCCGGCGCAGACGCCGGCGATCATCCGGTTTTGGCGAGGACGGGCGAGGGTGCTCATGAGTTGCCTTTCGTTGTAGGTGATGCCTCAACGATGCCGGGTCCCCGGGGTCGGTTTCCAGTGCCCTCAGGCGTGTTCAGGGGTGACCCAGGGGATGCCGGGAGTGATCCTCAGGGCACCCCGGATGCCGCACTGGTCTCTTCTCAGGGGTCCCTCCAAATTGGTAGGGGTTTGATACCTGGGAGGCATCAAAGATTTCCTTGATGCCCCAGCGGCATCAAAGATTTCCTTGATCCCGGGTGGGCATCAAAGATTTCCTTGACCCCGGGTGGGCATCAGCAATTTCTTTGATCCCGGGTGGGCATCAAACGTGCATCGCTCGGCGGGTGCTCCAGCAGGGTCAGCGGCGGGAGCGGAGTTGTTCGCGGAGGATGTCGGCGTGGCCGGCGTGGCGGGCGTACTCGCGGATCAGATGCAGCAGGATCCAGCGGACGCTGACCTCACCCATCCGGGCCGACACGGTGTCGTCCAGGTCGACCTCCGCGAGGATCCGGCGGGACCGCTCGCAGGCGGTGCGGAAGTCGGCGAGCGCACCGGCCAGGGTGTCGGCGTCGGAGAGGGTGAATGACTCGTCGACCGACTCCGGCAGCCCGGCCTCGGCGCGGGTACGCCCCTCGATCCGGGTCTCGAACCAGACCTTCTCCACGAAGGTGGCGTGCTTCAGCAGCCCGAGCACGGTGGTCAGCGATGGCACCAGCGAGGCGCGCGCCTCGTCCTCGCTCAGGTCACCGGCGAGCCGTTCGATCTGCAGCCGCTGGTCCTCCACGAAACCGATCAGGCTGGCGCGTTCATCGGCGGTACGCACCGCCAGGTCGGGGTCGGTCATGACCGCAGCGTAGCGATCTCCGGGCCGTCCACCGGGCTGGTTGCCGATTCCAGCCGCCACAGGGCGATGCCGGTGAGGAGCTGCCACGCCATGAAGGGATACACCGCACCCCGCTCCCACACCCCGTCGGGGAAGCCGACGTGCAGGCTCAGCAGTACGCCGCAGACGAGACCCAGGCCACCCAGAATCGGGCCGACGAACCGCCACCGACCCAGCCGCCGCAGCGGCCGCGCCGAGACGATCGCCGCCAGGTTGCCGCCGGCGATCGCGGCGACGGCGCCGATCGCGTGGAACCGGATGAGGCCGTTGGCGAGGTTCGCCATCGACCCCGGTACCAGGCCCACCAGACTGATGCCGACGGTGTGCACCGCACCGAGCACCACCAGGGCACCGGTGGCGAGGCCGCGGGGCAGCGTACGCGTCAGCAGGGCGAGGCCCAGGAAGAACAGCAGTCCGGTCCCGAGGAAGCCGGCGTTCATCACCGCATGGAGCGGTGAGTCCAGCGACCGGCCCTGGAAGTCCCCGATCTCGGGCACCCCCAGGTCGCTGATGTAGAAGGTGGCGTAGCTGTAGCCGGGGAAGGCGGAGGCGGCGATCGCCTCGCACAGCACATACCAGAGCGGGGCGGCGATCCAGAGCAGTCCGGGGGTGCGCACGGCACCGAATCTAACCGGGTCCGCCGACGGGTCCGGAACCGTCCGCGGATCTGGAATGATGGGGCGTTATGAGCAACCCCCGCGTGCAGAAGCTTGCCGATCAGATCAAGGTGATCACCGCGCAGATGTTGGAGCGGCGGATCAAGGATCCGCGCCTGGGTTTCGTCACGGTGACCGATGTCCGGCTCACCGGTGATTCGCGGGAGGCGACGATCTTCTACACCGTGCTCGGGGAGCAGGCCGACCTGGCGTCGTCGCAGGTCGCGCTGGATTCGGCCAAGGGTCTGATCCGCTCCACCATCGGCAAGCAGCTCGGGCTGCGGTTCGCGCCCTCGCTGACCTTCGTGCCCGATGCGATGCCGGAGAACGCGCGGCACATCGAGGAGCTGCTGGCCAGCACCCGCGACCACGACGCCGAGCTGGCCCAGCGGGCCGCCGGCGCCCAGTACGCGGGGGAGTCCGACCCCTACCGCCATCCCGACGACGAGACCGGTGAGGTGGACGACACCGACGATCAGCGGTGACCGACAGCACCGAATCCGGCCTGGTCGTCGTCGACAAGCCCCAGGGCTGGACCTCGCACCAGATCGTCGGCCGCTGCCGGCGGCTGCTCGGTACCCGCAAGGTCGGCCACGCCGGCACCCTGGACCCGATGGCCACCGGGGTGCTGCTGGTCGGGGTGAACCGGGCGACCCGGTTGCTCGGCCATCTGATGCTGACCGAGAAGGAGTACACCGCGACGATCCGGCTCGGGGAATCGACGATCACCGACGACGCCGAGGGTGGGACGATCGAACGGCGCGGCTGCGGCGTACTCGATGAATCCCTGCTGGACCAGGCGATGCAGCCGTTCCGTGGCGACATCCTGCAGGTGCCGACCCAGGTGTCGGCGATCAAGATCGACGGGAAACGTTCGTACGCCCGGGTGCGCGCCGGGGAACAGGTCGAGCTGAAGGCGCGGCCGGTGACGGTCTTCGAATTCTCCTTGCGGGGCAGCGATCCTGCCGAGGTCGAGGGTACGCCGGTGCTCGACCTGCGGGTCCGGGTGCGCTGCTCCTCGGGCACCTACATCCGGGCCCTGGCCCGGGATCTGGGGGCCGCGCTGGGCTGCGGTGGGCACCTGACGGTGCTGCGCCGGACCCGGGTCGGGCCGTTCGGCCTCGACCGGGCCCAGCCGGTCGACAACGAGACCGAACACCTCACCCTGATCGGTATCGACGAGGTGGCCGCCGAGTGTTTCCCGACGCTGGCGGTGGACGAGCCCACGGCGCGCGCGATCTCCTACGGACAACGGCTTTCCGGGGTCGAGCTGACCGCGCTGACCGCGATGCTGCACCAGGGCCGCTTCCTGGCCCTGTACGCCCCGGACGGTCCCGACGCGAAGGCCGAGGCCGTCTTCAGCTGAGCACCCGGAATCTCACCAGCGGTCAGTTTTCCGAAACGCCGGACAGCTCCTTATCCGCGACTTAGCGTGAGATCGGCACCCCCGCCCCTGTGGGGTGCCCCGACCCCGAGGAGCACCCCATGAAGAACCGCACCATCGCCGCCTTCGCCGCGGCCGCGCTGATCGGCTCCGGCCTGCTGATCCCCACCACCGTCGCCCAGGCCGCGCCGCCGAAGAGCTGCAGCGACACCATGCGCCGCGACATCCCCGTCGGCGACCCCGATTACGCACCGCGGCTGGACCGCGACAGGGACGGGGTCGCCTGCGAGACGGCCGATTTCGGCCCCGGTGGTGAGAGCACCGCCAAGCCGACGAAGAGCCCGACGAAGTCCAGTACCGCCAAGCCGACCAGGAGCTCGAGCACCAGCACCGGCTCGAAGGCCAGCTCCGGCGGCCTGGCGAAGACCGGCGTCTGAACCGCCCCGACCCACACCACGGTCGCCCCGGCGTCCTGCGCGGACACCGGGGCGACCTGCGTCGCGGGGGCTTACGGTGCCGAGCGGGTCGCTAGCATCGACCCGGAGCATCAGTGCGGCAGTGAGGATCGGACGTGGAGGACGAGGCGAGCGTCGTCGTCATCGGCAACTTCGACGGTGTCCACCAGGGGCATCGGGCGGTGCTGCAGGCCGCCCGGCGACTGGAGCCGGGGGCGCGGCTGATCGCGGTCACCTTCTGGCCGCACCCGATGTCGGTGGTCCGGCCCGGTCAGGAACCGCTGCTGCTGTGCGACCTCTCCCACCGGATCTCGATGCTGCGCGAGGCCGGCGCCGACCAGGTCGAGGTGATCCGGTTCAGCGACGAGCTGATGTCCACTTCCCCGGAGGAGTTCGTGCGGCAGAAGCTGATGCCGCTGCATCCGGTGCGGGTGGTCGTCGGTCGCAACTTCCGCTTCGGGCACAAGGCCGCCGGTACCGTGGACACCCTGGCCGAGATCGGCCGGGACCCGGTCGAGGGCGGCTTCGAGGTGAGCGTGCTCGAGCTGCTTGACACCGAGCACCACACCACCAGTTCCACCGAGGTGCGCCGGTTGCTCGCCGAGGGTGATGTCGCGACCGCCGCGCAGCACCTGGGCCGTCCGTTCGGTTTCAGCGGGGAGGTCGTGGTCGGTCATCAGCGCGGCCGCGAACTGGGCTTCCCGACCGCGAATCTTCCGGTACCGAAGGGTTTTGCGGCCCCTGCCGACGGGGTGTACGCCGGCTGGCTGCGGCGTACCGACGTGCCGGACGCACCGTCGTGGCCGGCCGCCATCTCGGTCGGTACCAACCCTACCTTCGACGACGTCCCGGAGACCGTCGTCGAGGCGTACGTGCTGGACCGCGACGACCTGGAGCTCTATGGCGTCCCGGTGCGAGTCGATTTCGTGCAGCGGCTGCGCGGCAATGTGAAGTTCGAGGGCATTCCGGCCCTGATCGAGCAGATCAGCGCCGATGTGGAGCAGACCCGCGAGGTGCTCGGGGTCAGCCCCACCCCAGAATCCTGACCACGGCGGCCGCAGCGGCACCCAGGATCACCACCAGCAGATAGGGCGCCCGCAATGCGAACGCGACGATCGCCACCACCAGGGCCGCGACCCGGGCGTCCAGGCGCAGCTGCTGGCCGTCGGCGAAGGTGTTCATGGTGACCAGCGAGGCCAGCAGGCCGATCGTCATCACCCCGGCCACCCGGGTGATCCTCGGCGATTCGAGCCGCTCGGCCGGAATCAGATAACCGGCCCCCTTGGTCGCGAAGGCGATCGCGCAGGCGCCGAGGATCCACCACCACATCGTCATCGCGACGCACCGCCGACCTCGAAGTCGGGTTCCAGACCCTCATCGGCCGGCCCGCTCCCGAACCAGCCGACCAGTCCGGCGACCGCAGCGGCGACCAGGATCGGTACCCCGGCAGGCAGGAACGGTACGCAGACCGCGGTGACGATCGCGCAGAGCACCGCCACCGCCACCGGTTCGCCACCCTTCAACCGCGGCCAGAGCAACCCGACGAAGGCGGCCACCGCGGCACCGTCCAGGCCCCACTGTTTCGGGTCGCCCATCGCGTTGCCGGCCAGCGCGCCCACCAGGGTGAAGGCGTTCCAGAGCAGGAAGACCCCGATCCCGGCGGTCCAGAAGCCGCGCGCCTGCTCGGTACGCCTCTGCTGGCCCAGCGCGGTCGCGGTGGACTCGTCGATGGTCAACTGGGCGGCGAGCGGCCGCCGCCAGCCCCGCGGGGCGAGCGCGGCATTGATCTGCACGCCGTAGACCCCGTTGCGGATGCCCAGCAGGCTGGCCGCACCGAGCGCCGACAGCCCGGTCCCCCCACCGGCCAGCACGCCGATGAACGCGAACTGCGAACCACCGGTGAACATCAGCAGGCTGAGTGCCTGGGTCTGCCAGACATTGAGCCCGGCGGCCACCGACAGGGCGCCGAAGGAGGCACCGTAGAGGCCGACCGCGACCGCGATCGACACGCCGGCACGGAAACCGGGGGAGCGGCGGAGCGGTTGCGCGGACATGGTCGCTTCCATCTGGGTGTTCTGTCTGGCGGACGATTGTTCTACAGTCTGAACAACGAACGCGCTGTTCGTCAAGAAGAACGATCGATCGATGGAGCGAACATTGTCGGATGCGGTCCGCACGGTGGCCACCAACCTGCAACGCGAACGAGCCCGGGCCGGCTGGTCGATCAGCGAACTCGGCCGGCGGGCCAACGTGGCCAAGTCGACGCTCTCCCAGTTGGAGGCCGGCAGCGGCAATCCGAGTGTGGAGACCCTCTGGGCGCTCGCGACCGCGCTCGGCATCCCGTTCGCGCGCCTGGTCGAACCGGCGACCAACCGGGTGACGGTGGTGCGCGCCGGCGAGGGACAGGCGTACGCCTCAGGGGCGGGCGGTTATCTGGCGACCCTGTTGGCCACCGCCGCCCCAGACAGCCGCTGCGACCTCTACCGGCTGGAGGTGGCCGAGGGGGCCCGCCGGGAATCCGACCCGCACCCGCAGGGCACCGTCGAGCACCTGCTGCTCTGCAGCGGATCGGCGCTGATCGGCCCGGCCGATGACCCGGTGCTGCTCGGACCGGGGGACTTCATCAGCTATCGCGGGGACGCGCCACACGTCTTCGAGGGCCGCCCCGGCGGCGCGCTCGCCATGCTCGTCAGCGAGCAGCGGTAGGCTTGTGCGCTGTGGCAGTTGACTTCGCATCCTCCCTGGCGACCCTCGATCACTCGCTGAGCTCGATCGAGAAGGTCGTCGACCCCGATTCCAAGGCCGAGGAGATCGCCGATCTGGAGCAGCAGGTCGCCGCGCCCGACCTGTGGGACGACCAGGAGAACGCCCAGCGGGTCACCTCGCGGTTGTCCCACCTGCAGAACGAGCTGAACCGGGTCAAGGCCCTGCGCTCCCGACTCGACGACCTCGGCGTACTCGTCGAACTCGGCACCGAGGAGAACGACGCCGATTCGCTCGCCGAGGCCGAGCGCGAGCTCGGCAAGCTCACCAAGGACATCGAGGCGCTCGAGGTGCGCACCCTGCTGTCGGGGGAATACGACGAACGCGAGGCCGTGGTCACCATCCGCGCCGAGGCCGGCGGGGTGGACGCCTCCGACTTCGCCGAGCGGTTGCTGCGGATGTATCTGCGCTGGGCGGAGCGGCACGGTTACCCGACCGAGGTCTACGACATCTCCTACGCCGAGGAGGCCGGCATCAAGTCGGCCACCTTCACCGTCAAGGCGCCGTTCGCCTACGGCACGCTGTCGGTCGAACAGGGCACCCACCGGCTGGTCCGGATCTCCCCGTTCGACAACCAGGGCCGCCGACAGACCTCCTTCGCCGGCGTCGACGTGCTGCCGGTGACCGAGGAGGCCGACCACATCGACATCCCCGAGGCCGACCTGCGGATCGACGTGTTCCGCTCCTCCGGTCCGGGCGGACAGTCGGTGAACACCACCGACTCCGCGGTCCGGATCACCCACCTGCCGACCGGGGTGGTGGTCTCCTGCCAGAACGAGAAGTCCCAGCTGCAGAACAAGGTCGCCGCGATGCGGGTGCTGCAGTCCCGGTTGCTGGAGAAGGCCCGCGAGGAGCGGGAGGCCGAGCTCAACGCGCTGAAGTCCGACGGCGCCGGCTCCTGGGGCGCGCAGATGCGTTCGTATGTGCTGCACCCCTACCAGATGGTGAAGGACCTGCGTACCGAACAGGAGACCGGCAACACCGACGCGGTCTTCGACGGGGAGATCGACCCCTTCATCGACGCCGGCATCCGCTGGCGCAAGCGCACCGAGACCGAGGCCGAGGCGAACGCGTAGGTCCCCGCGGGGAGGCCTGATTCACAGGCGCCACGCGCCTGAAGATCCCAAGAAAATCTTTGTCCGATCCTAGACTCGCTGGCGGCCGTTCCCCTGCGCAGCCCGTTGCGGGGCATGCCCGAAAGTGCATGTAGTCGACCGCGGCCGGAGCAGATGCCGTGATCCGATTCGAGAACGTCTCCAAGACCTACGAGGGCCAGCGGCGCGCCGCCCTGAAGAATGTCGATGTCGAGATCGACAAGGGCGAGTTCGTCTTCCTCGTCGGCGCCTCGGGGTCCGGAAAGTCGACGTTCATGCGGCTGATCCTGCGTGAATACCGACCCAGTTCCGGCCGGATCTGGGTCGCCGGCAAGGACCTCTCCCGGCTGCCGAGCTGGAAGATCCCCAAGCTGCGCCGCCAGATCGGCACCGTCTTCCAGGACTTCCGGCTGCTGCCGGGCAAGACCGTCAACGAGAACGTCGCCTTCGCGCTCCAGGTGATCGGGAAGTCCAGCGGCGCGATCCGCCGCGCGGTCCCCGAGACCCTGGAACTGGTCGGACTGGGCAACAAGGGCGACCGGCTGCCCGAGGAACTCTCCGGCGGCGAGCAGCAGCGGGTGGCGATCGCCCGGGCGTTCGTGAACCGGCCCAAGATCCTGATCGCCGACGAGCCGACCGGCAACCTCGACCCCAACACCAGCGTGGGGATCATGAAGCTGCTGGACCGGATCAACCGCTCCGACACCACCGTGGTGATGGCCACCCACGACTCGACGATCGTCGACCAGATGCGCAAGCGGGTGATCGAGCTCGACGACGGCGAGGTCGTCCGGGACCAGAGCAAGGGGGTGTACGGCTACCAGTGAGCACCAGGACCGACACCACCCCGCACGCCGTGAGCCACCAAGAGGAAAGCTGAGATGCGCCACACCTTCGCCGAGACCTGGTCCGGGCTCCGCCGCAACCTGACGATGACGATCGCGGTGATCGTCACCATGTGGGTCTCCCTGTCGCTGTTCGGGGCCGGGCTGCTGGCCAATCAACAGGTCGACCTGATGAAGGGCCGCTGGTACGACAAGATCGAGATCTCGGTCTTCCTCTGCACCAAGGACACCCGCGGCGACAACTGCGACCCCGGCCAGGAGGTGACCCAGCCCCAGAAGGACCAGATCCAGCAGACGCTGCAGGCCAATCCCGAGGTCGCCGAGGTCTTCTTCGAGTCCAAGCCGATGGCCTTCGAGGAGTTCCGCAAGGCCTATGAGGGCAGCCCGATCCAGGACTCGCTGACCGTCGACCAGATGCAGGAGTCCTTCCGGGTCAAGCTGAAGAACCCCGAGCAGTACCAGGGCGTGGTGTCGGCGGTCGCCGGGCTGCCGGGGGTGCAGGCGGTGCAGGACCTGCACAAGGTGCTCGACCGGTTGTTCCAGTGGCTCGGGCTGCTGCAGTGGGGGACGATCATCGCCTCCGGGTTGTTGCTGCTTGCGGCGGCCCTGCAGATCGGCAACACGATCCGGATGGCCGCCTTCGCCCGCAGACGCGAGATAGGGATCATGCGGCTGGTCGGTGCCAGCAACCTCTACATCATGCTCCCGTTCCTGCTCGAATCGCTGATCGCGGGCATCATCGGAGCGGGTCTTGCTTGCGCAACATTGGCCGCAGGCGTTTACTTCATCATCATCAGAAAAGCTGAAGTCTTGATCGAGGCTTCACCCTGGATTGGCTGGCCACAAGCGGGTCTGGCGATGGCAGGGGTTGCCATAGTGGGAATTCTGCTGTCCATAATTCCCACGCTCATCGCCACCCGGCGGTACCTGAGAGTTTGACCTGACCGGGCGGTACGCCCACAACCGATTGGGGACCAGCAGTGACACGGGATCTTCCCCCCGCCTTCGATGGCGGACCCGTCGACCGCGGCACCACCACCGCCCGCCGATCGCGGAGCGCGTGCGCTCGCGGCGTACGCCTCGGCGTCAGCGCCCTGGCGGTCGCGGCCCTCGGGTTCAGCACGCTGCTGCCCACCGCGTACGCCGATGACCCCTTGAACGATCAGCGCGACCGGGTCAACCAGCAGATCACCAGCACCAGCGGCCAGGTCAGCGAATCGAGCCGGGCACTGAGCGACGCCACAGCCCGCCTGGTCCAGTCCCAGCAGCAGCTGACCGATGCCCGCAACCAGCTCGCCGACACCCAGCGCCAGCTCGGTGCGGCGAAGAAGGCCGACGAGGACTCCGCCAAGCGGCTCTCCCAGGCCCAGGACGAGCTGGAGAAGGCCAAGGCCGCGGTGGCCGAGGGGCAGCGCAACGTCGACGCCCAGCAGGTCGAGGTCGGCCAGGTGGCGCGGACCCAGTACCAGCAGCGCACCGGCCTGGTCGGCATCGGGATGCTGGTCTCCGGCGAGGACACCGGTGACGTCTCCAACCGGGTGCAGTGGTCAACGACGGTGTTCGACTCGACCCAGGCCGAGATGGACAAGCTCAAGGAGATCCAGACCGAGCTCACCGCCGCCAAGGACAAGCAGGACGGCATCGAGAAGCAGATGGCGCAGGAGCGGGCCGCTGCCGCGGCCAACCTGAGCCAGATCACCCAGCTGGAGTCCACCGCGCGGCAGCAGGAGCAGGCCGTGGCCGCGCTGGTCACCAGCAACGGCGAGGCCGAGACCGCGGCCCGCAACCAGCTCGCCGCCGACCAGCAGCAGCTCGAGGGCCTGAACGCCGAGCGGGCCCAGGTCGAGCAGCGGATCGCCGAGCGGATCGCGCAGCAGAAGGCCGAGGAGGCGCGCAAGGCGGAGGAGGCCCGCAAGGCCCGCGAGGCCGCTGCCGCCAAGGCCCGTGCCGATGCCGCCGCCGCGAAGGCACGCGCCGACGCCGCGGCCGCCCAGGCGAAGTCGGCCCCGAAGGCCGCAGCCGCGCCCAAGGCCGGTGCCGCCGCGGCCCCGGTGCAGAACGCCACCGCGCAGACCGCCGGCAGCGGATTCATTTACCCGACCGACACCACGATCACCTCGGCGTTCGGGATGCGGCTGCACCCGATCACCAAGATCTACAAGCTGCACGACGGCACCGACTTCGCCGCCCAGTGCAACGCCCCGCTGCGGGCCCCGGCCGATGGTGTGGTCACCGAGAAGTACTTCAACTCCGCCTACGGCAACCGGCTGATGATCGACCACGGCAAGGTCGGCGGCAAGTTCGTCACCACCGGCTACAACCACGCGAACTCCTACACCGTGAGCGTGGGGCAGCGGGTCACCAAGGGCCAGATCATCGGGTACGCCGGCACCACCGGCCTGTCGACCGGCTGCCACCTGCACCTGATGACCTGGATGGATGGCGAGCTGAGCAACCCCGGGGTCCTCTTCAACTGAGCCGGCGCCCGGGCCCGCTGCGGAAATGCCGCGCGGCTGGGGCGTACCTCTTGGTAGGCTGGGGCGGTTGTCCACGGCGAGTGTGAAGGGGAGTGCGATGGCCAAGAAGCAGACCGGTCGGTCCATGGTCGCCCAGAACAAGAAGGCCCGCCACGACTACAACATCCACGACACCTTCGAGGCCGGGATGGTGCTCACCGGGACCGAGGTGAAGTCGCTGCGTCAGGGCCGGGCGTCGCTGGTCGACGCGTTCGCCACCATCGACGACGGGGAGGTCTGGCTGCGCCAGGCGCACATCCCCGAGTACAGCCACGGCACCTGGACCAACCACACCGCCCGCCGGACCCGCAAGCTGCTGCTGCACCGCCGCGAGATCGACCGGCTGGAACGCAAGCTGACCGACGCCGGCAGCACCCTGGTCCCGCTGGCGATCTATTTCAACGACGGGTACGCCAAGGTCGAGATCGCGCTCGCCAGCGGCAAGCGTGAGTATGACAAGCGGCAGACGCTGCGCCGCCGGGACGCCGACCGCGAGGCCGAGCGCGCCCTGGCCGACCGCCAGCGCCGCTGACGGTCGATTCCCAGCCGAGGAACACGAATGATCATGGAATATTCGTACTTATATTCTCATATTTCGGTCAAGGTGCCGAATAGTCCATGATCATTCTCCTCGGCCCCGCGTCGGGTTTGAAATGCCCCTCGAAACCGGTAGGAATGAGTACCACGGACGATGAGGGGGACGCCCAGTGCAAGCGACACGACGGCCACGAATCTCCAGGCTGCCGGCCGCGGCGCTGATGCTCTTGCTCGGCGCCCTGCTCGTCCTCGCCCCGGGTGCGCCCCAGCTGGCACCACTGGCCCATGCCGCGCCCGGGGATTCGATCTCCGAGTTCGACATCAGTTACACCGTCAACACCGACGGCTCGGTGAACGCGACCGAGACGATCACCTACAACTTCGCCGGCTCCAACCGGCACGGCATCTACCGCCAACTCGTCTCCCGGGAGCCCTACGGCAACGACGAGCAGGACGCCGTCTACGACTATTCCGACATCCGGGTGAGCAGCCCCACCGGTGCGAGCGCGAACTACACGACCTCCACCCTGGGTGAGGGCAGCCGGAACGAGAAGCTGCAGCTGCAGATCGGCTCGCAGAACCAGACCGTCGACTCCACCGAGACCTATGTGATCAACTACAAGGTCACCGGGGCGATGCGCACCTCGGGCGACTACGACGAGTTCTATTGGGACACCACCGGCTTCGACTCGGACGCGCCGATCGACAACGCCACCGTGTCCGTCGAGGTGCCCGGCGGGGCCCAGGAGGTCTCCTGTTTCACCGGGCCGCCCGGTCGGAACCAGACCACCGAGTGCACCAGCAAGACCATCAGCAACGAAGTCGCCGAGTTCAGCCAGAGCGACATCGCCGACGGCTCCGGGCTGACCGTCGGGGTGAAGATCAACCCCGGGCTGGTCGCGAACCCGAATCCCACCCTGGTGCCGAACGCCGAGCAGGAGGCCAAGGACAAGCAGACCCGCAACACCATCATCGGCGCGGGCGCCGCGGGGCTGAGCGCGATCTTCGCCCCGCTGCTCGGCTGGCTCTACTGGCGCCGCCGCGGCCGCGACGAGCGCTTCGTCGGCGTACCCCCGGGGACCATTCCGCCGGCCGGCAGCAACGCGCCGGTCGCCCTGCAGCAGGGCAAGGTCACCATTCCGGTGGCGTTCTCACCGCCCCGCATCCCGGTCGGGGAGGCCGGCATGGTCAAGGACGGCGTCGTCGACATCGCCGACACCACCGCCACCCTGATCGACCTGGCCACCCGCGGTGCGCTCACGCTGTCCCCGGAAGGGGAGTCCAGCAAGGTCTATGTGGCCACCCTGCGCGATCCATCGGTGGCCACCGCCCCGCACGAGGTGGCGATGCTGAACGAACTCTTCGAGGGCCGGCCCCCGGGTGCGGTGGCCTCCCTCGGTGACCGCGGCACCCTGACCGACGCGCACGACGCGACCACCCGCGAGCTCCGCAAACAGGTGCGGGCCCAGGGCTGGTTCACCCAGATGCCCAAGAACATCGCGGTCGGCAAGAAGAGCCGCGTACCCGGCGGGCTGTTCGGGATCCTGATCATGGCCTGGGTGGTGATGGGCAACGCCGTCGTCTGGAGCGTGATCGGCGGGATCTGGCCGTTGCTGCTGGCGGTGATCCCGATCGTCATCACCATGCTCGTGGTGCGCCGGAAGCTGCGCCGCGGTCAGCGCACCGCCGTCGGCCGGGCGGTGACCGATCAGATCGAGGGCTTCCGGACCTATCTGGCCACCGCCGAGGCGGACCAGCTGAAGTTCGAGGAGGGCGAGGACATCTTCTCCAAGTACCTCCCGTGGGCGATCATCTTCGGCCTCACCGAACGCTGGGCCAAGCTCTGCGGCGAGCTGATCGCCGCCGGTCGGATCCCGAACGTCGCGCCGGGCTGGTATTACGGTGATTTCACCACCTTCAACATCCTCGCGCTGAACAGCACCCTGTCCACCGCGGCCACCCCGATGCCGGCACCGTCGGCCGGCGGGGGCAGCGGCTGGAGCTCGGGCGCCGGCTTCGGCGGCGGGTCGTCCTTCGGCGGCGGCGGTTTCTCCGGCGGTGGCGGTGGCGGAGGCGGCGTCGGCAGCTGGTGACGCCGACCGATCAGCGGGCCGCGGACGCTGCCGACACCGGTACGCCGAGCTGCTCGCGTACCCCGGACAGCATCGCCTCCAACTCCTCGAGCGTGCTCGCGGTGCCGTAGACGTAGTAATCCGGTCGCACCAGCACCGCCGTCGCGCCGAGCCGGGCGAACCACTGGCTGTAGCTGGCGTCGATGTCGATCACGGTGCGCGGGGAGTCGATCTGGGCCTGGGTGACGTGGAAGGCATGCGCTCGCAGGTCCTCGAGTACGCCGCGGCTCGCGGCCCCCAACTCATCGAGCAGTTCGGGTCGACGCACGAACAGGGTCCATCCGGTACCGATCAGATCATCGGCCATCCCGGTCCGGCCGTCGCGGATGATCCGGCCCTGCACACCCAGCTGGCCGACCTCGGGCGTAGTCGGATCCGGTTGCAGGAAACCGTCCGTCAGCCACGGGAAGGGTTCCGGCGGCGGGGCCTCGCCGCTGAGCAGGAACCGATCCCGTTCCTCGGCCTCCTGCTCGTCGGTGACGCAGATGACCTTGCCGAGCTCCACCGAGATGTCGATGATCTTGCGCACGTGCGGGGAGCGTTCGCTGGTGTAACCGTCCAGCAGCTCGTCGCTGGCGACGCCCCCGCAGGATCAGGTCGAGCCGCCAGGCGAGGGCCGTCGCGTCGCGGATGCCGGAACACATCCCCTGGCCCATGAAGGGCGGCATCAGGTGGGCGGCGTCGCCGATCAGCAGCACCCGATCCTTGCGGAAACTCCGCGCGAGCAGGGATCGGAAGGTGTAGACGGTCCTGCGGATGATGTCGAAGCGGTCCGGGCCGACGTCCCACTTCGCCAGCAGTTCGAAGACCTTCTCCTCGGTCGCCATCTCCTCGGGTTTCTCGTCGTCACGCAGCTTGAACTCCCAGCGCAGATGGTTGCGGCCGAGCCAGCGGAACATCGAGGTCGGCCGGGCCGGGTCGCAGACCTGGGCGCCACCCTGGGGCATGTCGACGAACACGTCGGGGTCGTGCGGCCTGATGTCGGTGACCAGCCAGTCATGTTCGAAGCCGAGGTCGTTCATCTCGATGCCGACCGTGCGGCGGGTGAACGATCCCGCCCCGTCCGCGCCGATCAGATACTTCGCGGTGACCACCCGTTCCGGGCCGGCCGCCTGCCAGCTGCCGTCGATCCGCCGGTTCTCGCGGACGTGCACCTCGACGTGGTCGGGATGCTGCACGATCGCGGTCGCCTCCCAGCCGCGGTGCAGGTCGTAACCGCCGATCCTGCCCATCGCCTCGCAGAGCGCGTCCTCCATGTGTGGTTGGTAGATCAGATAGTCCGATTTCCAGCCCGAGGGTGTCGGCGCGTTCCAGTCCAGATGGATCAGCACCTGGCCGTGCTTGTTGAGCATGTCGTAGTCAGGGATCGGGATGGCGAACTTCTCGAACTCATGGGCTGCTCCGACGCCCTGGAAGATCCGCATGATCTCGTGGTCGATGTGTCCCGCGCGCGGCAGCGGATACTGCTCGGGCGAGCGTTCGAAGATGCCCACCGAGTGGTCGTTCTGGGCGAGCAGGGCGGTGCTGATGTGTCCGACCGGACCGAAGCCGATCTGGATGACGTCGTAATCGGTGGTCATGGTGCTCCGTTCTGACATCACGCCGGTGTGATGTCTTCACTGAAGCAGACGACATTCGCAACTGCAATAGATATTCGAAAGTTCACAGGTGAAGAAGCGCCGGCCCGACCCGCAATGGGCCGAACCGGCGCGTTTCGGGCGTACGCCCAGGCGTGGTGGGCGGTCGGGTCAGTTCACCCCGACCAGATCGCAGACGAAGATCAGCGTCTCGCCGGGCTTGATCACGCCACCGGCGCCGCGGTCGCCGTAGGCCTGGTCCGGCGGGATGACCAGCTGGCGGCGGCCGCCGACCTTCATCCCCTGGATGCCCTGGTCCCAACCGGAGATCACCCGGCCACCGCCGAGCGGGAAGCTGAGCGGGGCACCGCGGTTCCAGGAGGAGTCGAACTCCTCACCGGTGGAGTAGGCGACGCCGACGTAGTGCACGTGCACCGTGTCGCCGGCCTTCGCCTCGGCACCGTCACCCTCGCTGAGGTCGGTGATCTGCAGGTCCGCGGGCGGCGGGCCGTCGGGAAAATCCACTTCGGGCTTCTCATTGGTCATGGCTCGAGCCTAGCGATCCGACCGAGGTCGCGGAGGTGTCAGGGGCGCGCCCGGGGGATGACCCATACCGTGGTGGGTAATTGCGACAGAGACTGGTACCCATGAGCACCGAGTTCCCGCAGTACCGCGACTACACGCCGACCGGCAGCAGCCTCTCCAACAGCGCCCCCAACCCCGGTGTCGGCAGCAGCTATGCCAACCCGACGGTGCCCGGGCTCGGGCTGATGGTCACCCCGGCGGAGCGGGAGCGGGCGCAGGGCTTCCTGGCCGAGGCGTACGCCGACGGCCGGCTCACCGAACCCGAGTTCGACCAGCGGCTGGAGCAGGTGCTCACCGCCAACACCCGCCGCGACCTGAACGCCGCCTTCTACGGCCTGGTCCAGGTGCCTTCGGCCACCTCGGCGCTCGGCCTGCACCCGGCGTACCGGCCGACCCTGGTCAACCAGGGCGCCGACGGCCGCACCGGCCGGGCGGCGGCGGCGATCGCACACTTTTCGGTGTTCTTCGCGTGGATCTTCGGGCCGCTGTTCATGTACGCGATCTCCAGCAAGGGGTCGTACGCCCGGCAGCAGGCCGCGAAGGCGTTCAACTACCAGACCATCGCCTCGATCGGCTTCGTCGGCGCGATCGGTGTCAACAGCTTCCTCGGTGAGCGGCTCGACTGGATGGTCGGGATGCTCTGGGTGGCTTGGCTGGTGATCACCCTGATCGGCGGCGTGAAGGCCGCCCACGGCGAGCAGTGGCAGAACCCGCTCACCCGGGTGATTCCGTGGAAGCCGCTCAAGGAGGAGAAGCCGCGGCCCTGAGCCGGTCCGGCAATGGCCCTTATCGTCGACTCAGGGCTGCCCCGGGGGTCTCACCGATGGCGCCTCGGTCGGCCCGGGCGGAGGGTGGAGTCATGAGTGAACCCACCCCCGACGAGGCCCCCGGACTGGCGCTGTTCGTCACCACCGAACAACGGGAGCGCGCCGAGGGCGTGCTCGCCGAGGCGTACGCCGATGGTCGGCTCACCGAGGCCGAGTTCGACCAGCGGCTGGACCAGGTGCTGTCGGCCCGGACGCGACGCGAGCTGAACACCGCCTTCTACGGGCTGATCGAGGCGCCGACGCCGGGGCCGGTGACCCCCGAGGGTCGAGGCCGGGCCATCGCCGCGCTGACGCACCTCTCGGGCCTGGGCACCCTGGTCCTGGGGCCGGCCGCGGTCTTCGCGCTGTCCAGCAAGGGGTCGTATGTCCGGCAGGAGGCGATGAAGGCGTTCTGGTTCCAGCTGGCGGCCATCATCGCCTATCTCACCGTCGCCTGGGCCGATCTCAACCTGGTCGTCCCCGGGTTGGGCATGCTCGGCGCGGGCGGTCGGAACATCTGGATCGAAGGCACCTTCGGTGTGCTCTGGGTGGTGCTCACCTGGACCGGAGCCATCAACGCCGCCACCGGCAACCGGTGGCGGGAGAACCTGCAGCGCGCGGTCACCGCGACCCGCCAGGCGGTGGATCCGGACACCCGGATGCAGCCGAAAACCAGCGGCGGCTGACCGACCCGGTCGTGTAGACTGGGACGTCCGGTCCTCAGGGACCGGGGACAACTCAACAGGGGGTGATCGGTTTCGACTTGGGGCGATAGTTCCAGGAGAAGCGGGCCGAGGATCCACGGTTATCTCGTTAACGCTCCGTGGAAACCAATAAGTGCCGATAACAAGCGCACTGACTTCGCTCTCGCTGCCTGAGCAGTGATCGAAGGGTCAGCCCGGACTAGCCTTCGGTCCGGTTCCTGGCCTCATTGAGAAGGCTTGCTCTGCTGACCTTGTTCTGGGGTCAGTAGGGGACTTTCACAGGACTGGGCTCGGCTGCAACCCGCCGTCAGGAGTGCAGGAGCCAAGTAGACCGCGATGACGGATGCGCCCGGAGAAGACCTGAGTTCATCCTTCGAGGACCGGGGTTCGATTCCCCGCACCTCCACGTTCACCCTGCTTGAGTACGCGAGGGCCCGCCGATCCGGCGGGCCCTTCTGCGTGTGCCGGGAATGTGCCCCGCGGCCCGGACGTTCCACCCCCATGAGCCAACCCGTGCTGTTCCTCTCCCATGGCGCCCCGCCGCTGGCCGACGACCCGAGCTGGCCGGGGGAGTTGGCCGCCTGGTCGGCGGAACTGGCGAAGCCGGAGCAGATCCTGATCGTCTCCGCGCACTGGGAGCAGGCGCCGGTGACGGTGTCGGCGAGCCGCAACCGGGTCGAGCTCACCTACGACTTCTGGGGCTTCCCGCAGCACTACTACGACGTCCGCTACGACTCGCCGCTCGCCCCGGAACTGGCCGACCGGGTCGGTGAGCTGCTGGACGGCGAGGTGCGCCACGACGAATCGCGCGGGTTGGACCACGGGGCGTACGTGCCGCTGGTCGAGATGTATCCCGACGCCGACGTCCCGGTGCTGCAGCTGTCCATGCCGACCCTCGCCCCGCAGCAGCTGTTCGACCTCGGCACCCGGTTGGCGCCGCTGCGTGAGGAGGGCACGCTGATCATCGGCTCGGGCTTCACCACCCACAATCTGGCCTGGTTCGATCCGAGCGCGGACGCCGACGCACCGGCGCCTGCGGTGTCGGTCGAGTTCGACCAGTGGGCTGCCGAGGCGATCGCGAAACAGGACGTCGATGCGCTGCTGGACGCCGCCCACCGCGCGCCCGGTTTCGAACACGCCCACCCGCGCAGCGAGCACTGGGCACCGCTGCTGCTCAGCCTGGGCGCCGCGAGCACCGGTGGTGCCGGGCTGCGCGGCCGGACCACGGTGGGTGGCTTCTGGTTCGGTCTGTCGAAGCGATCCTGGCAACTCGGCTGAGCGGAGCGAGCGCGGGGGTACGGGGGTCGTCCCCCGAGCGATTGCGAGCGGAGCGAGCGCGGGGGTACGGGGGTCGCCCCCGAGCGATACAGTGCGAAACGTGCAGACCTGTCCGACCCACCCGGGAGTACGCCGGTGAGTGCGATCCGGCCGGGTGACCTGCTGATCTCCCAGGTGACACTGCGCGACGGCGTCTTCGACAGTGCCGTGGTGCTGGTCCTCGACGCCGACGAATCCGGCACCCTCGGCGTGGTGCTGAACCGCTACTCCGAGGTGGACCTCGACCAGGTGCTGCCCGGCTGGTCCGATCAGGTCAGCGCACCGCAGGTGCTCTTCGACGGCGGCCCGGTCTCGCCGAACGGCGCGATCTGCCTGGCCCGGTTGGCGGGCGAGGAGGAACCGCCCGGGTGGCGGCGGGTGTTCGGCGATGTCGGCCTGCTGCACCTGGACACCCCGCTGGAACTGGTCGCCGGGGCGTACCGGGATCTGCGGATCTTCGCCGGGTACGCCGGCTGGCAGGCCGGGCAGTTGGAGGGTGAGCTGCTGCGCGATGGCTGGTTCGTCGCGAAGGCCGAGATCGATGACGTCTTCGGCCCCGACCAGGAGGACCTGTGGCGTCGGGTGCTGCGCCGCCAATCCCTCGATGTGGCGATCTATTCGACCTTCCCCGAGGACCCCGAATGCAACTGACCGGAAGGATCCTCCGTCTGGGCGGCCCGCTGGGCTGCCGCTGAACCAGCAGCGTGTGAGACTGGGGTGACCGAGCGAGAAGGGCACCCATGACCGACTGGAATCTTGACGACGACGATGGCGCCTGGGACGGCCTCGGTGCGCCCGGTCCGGAGCCCGAGGAGCAGACCGACGACTGGCCCGGCGAGCTGACCAGCGACCCGAGCGGCGCGGTCCGGGTGGGTGTCGACGAGGATCATCGGGTGGTCCGCGTGGTGATCTCCAACAACTGGCGCAACAAGGTGAAGCCGGATCTGGCCGCGGCGGTGCACGGTGCCGCCCGGGTCGCGACCGAGCCGCTCAGCCTGGGCGCCATCGACACCCCGAGCTTCAACCTCCTCGCGGGTCGGCGACCACAGCCGCAGGGCACCGTCCTCGATCACCCGATGAGCCAGTACGAGGTGAACCAGCTGCTCGAGAAAACCCTGCAGGCGTTCGAGAAGCAGGACCGGTTGGCGCAGCGCGATGACGTGCGCCCGCGCGAGTACCGCTACGAACCGGCGGTCGGGCAGAGCGACAACGAGAAGGTCTCGGTGCAACTGGACCTGCAGATGCGGCCGGAGAAGGTGACCATTGACGAGCAGTGGGCGTCCGGGGCCCGGGTGGAACGGATCGTGACCGCCCTGCACCAGGCCTTCGCCCGGGCGTACCAGAACTGGCGCGAGCCGGTGGTGATCAAGGGTGAATACGACGAACTGCAGGACGAGGTGCTCGACCTGCGCAAGCGGACCCTGCGGCCGGTACTGATCGCGGGTGGCTGGATCTCCGAGGGCGAGGAGCTGTGATGAACGACCGGATGACCTATCGCGCGGGAAACACCTCGATCTCCGCCGGCCAGGAGGACACCGACGAGGACCTCGACATCTATGAGGCCCTGATCGACCCCAACGGGGGCGACGGCAAGGGCGGCAAGGGTGGCAAGGGCGGCGCCCCGATGATGATGCCGCCCGGCATGATGGGCGGTGGCGCGGGCTCCGGCGGCGGCGCCGGTGCGGGCGCGGGTGGCCTCGGTGCCGGCAAGGCCGGGCTGGGTGCCTCCGGCATCGGCGGCGGCAGTATCGGCCCCGGTGGCTCGGGGTCCGGCGGGTTGAAGGCGGACGCGATGGGTACGCCCGGTGGCGGCACCAGCGCGGCGGGCCTGGGTGGCGGCAGCGGTTCGGGGGTCCGCGGGGACCTCGACGGTGACGGCATTCCCGACGACCTGAACGGCGATGGGATCCCCGATCGGGATCAGCCCGGGCTGAATGGCCTCGGCGCCGACGGGCTCGGCTCGAGTCGGCTCGGTTCCGGCCCGGGCGGGCTCGGATCGGGCGGCCTGGACGGGCTCGGTTCGAACGGGTTGAGCAGCGACCGCTCCGGCCTGCCCGACCTCGGTCGCGACCGCGGCCTGGGGTTGGACGGCACCAGGACCCCCGGCTTCGAAAGCAGCCGTAATCCCAGCCTGGACAGCAATCTGGACCGCAACGGGCTGGACCCGAACGGCATCGATCGCAACGGCCTGGACCGGAACGGGCTCGATCGGAACGGGCTGGACCCGAACGGTCTCGGTCCCAATGGTCTGGACCCCAACAAGCTGGATCCGAACAAGCTGGACCCCAACAAGCTGGACCCCAACAAGCTGGACCCCAACAAGCTGGACCCCAACAAGCTCGGCCCCAACAACCTGGGCCCCAACGGCCCGGGCGCGCCCACGACACCGGCGATGCCCGGCGGGCCCGGATCGCCGTCGCTCGGCAGCCCGAGCGGCCCGGGTGGGCCGGGTGGTCCCGGTCAGGGGGCGGTCGACATGAAGGTGAGCCTGGAGCAGCTCAGGGCTGACGCCAAGCTCTGGCAGGAGTTCGCCGAGTCGTTCAAGCGGATCGGCAGGACCCTCGAGCAGGTCGAGCTCACCGAGGCCGACTTCGGCTACGCCAAGAAGATGGCGGACGGTTACAACGACGTCCAGGACAAGGTCGATGCCTGGGTCGCCGACGGTGAGAAGACGTTCACCGATGTCGCCGACCGGCTCGAGAAGACCGCCAAGAAGTACGAGGGCCAGGAGCAGGACAACTCCGATCAGGCCAAGAAGACCGGCGCCAAGAAGTGACTGAGGAGCAGACATCGTGACCACGGGTGAGCAGGCCTCGTTTCCCATCGAGAACTGGGAGGGCGCCGGGAAGTACATCGCCGATGAGTTGAAGAAGGCGATGGACAAGGCCGGTACGAACGCCGATCAGGACAAGCAGGACCTTCAGGACTCCGAGCTGATGAAGACCTGGAAAGAACGCAGCGGGGTGAACCCGGGTGGAATCGTGGGCGGTGTCGTCGGCGGCCTGGTGGGTGGCCCGATCGGGGCAGGGGTGGGTTTCGTCCTCGGCAATGGGAACAGCGGTGACTTCAAGGCGCGCAAGTTCGATGCCAGCCTGGACAACCAGAGCTGGACCACCACCGAGGACTGCAGCTTCGAGGAGCTGCCGGGCAAGTGGGATCAGTATCTGCTGGACCTGCGCAACTACCAGACAAAGTGCTGGAACGAGCTCGTCGCCTACTGGAACCAGAACTACCTCTACCAGCTCAACTCGCCGAAAACCCTGTGGGACAAGGCCGAGCTGTGGAAGTCGGTGAAGACCAGCGAGATGGACAATCTGCTCACCGACATCGGCAAGATGCAGCTGCAGAACAGCTGGACCGGCCCCGGGGCGACGGCGTACGGCAACGCCATCGGTGTTCAGACCGAGGCCTTCGCCAAGATCACCGAGCTGGTGCAGGCCTCCGGTGGTGCCCTCAACGACGGCTCCACCGGGCTGCAGCGCTTCTACCTGAGCGTCGCCCAGTGCGCGATCCAGATGCAGAACGAGCTGGAGATGAACCAGCCGCCCAACAAGGAGGACATGGGCTATCGCACCCGGGTGGCGATCTCGGTGTTCAAGAACTGCAAGGACTACTTCCAGAACGAGCTCCAGGAGGGCATCCGCACCTGGTCCACCCAGGTCAACGACGGGGTCAAGAAGCTCAAGGACGGGATCGCCAACGAGCGCCCGTTCACGAGCCAGAAGTGGCCCGAGATCGGCGATCTGAGCGATATGAAGCCCGGTCCGAGCGGGATGCCGGGCATGCCGCCGACCCCGACCGGCCCCGGTCCGAGCACGACCACTCCGGATCTGGAGACCGAGATGCCCGTGACCCCGGACGGGTACGACGCGACCGAGATGGACAATGCCGCCTACGGGGAGTCCAAGCTCTGATCGAACCGCCCCGGCGCGGGTCCCGGGCAGGTTCGTCATCGGTGTCTAGGATTACCGCAACGAACCAGCCCGGAGGTGTGCACAGGTGTCCGAAACGAAGTCCCAGGGACGCATCCTCGTCGTCGACGACGATGCCGCCCTCGCCGAGATGCTGCAGATCGTGCTGCGGCAGGAGGGCTTCGAGACCGTCTGGGTCGCCCAGGGTGATGCGGCGCTGGACGCCTTCCACGAATCCCGGCCGGACCTGGTGCTGCTCGACCTGATGCTGCCCGGTCGGGACGGGGTGGAGATCTGCACCGACATCCGCGCCGAATCCGGCGTACCGATCGTGATGCTGACCGCCCGCTCGGACACCACCGACGTGGTCGCCGGCCTGGAGGCCGGCGCCGACGACTACGTCGCGAAACCGTTCAAGGCCAAGGAGCTGATCGCCCGGATCCGGACCCGGCTGCGTCGGTTGCCTGACGACTCCGACACCGACACGCTGCGGATCGGGGATCTGACGATCTCGGTCGCCGGGCACTCGGTGAAGCGGGACCAGACCTCGATCCCGCTCACCCCGCTGGAGTTCGACCTGCTGCTCGCCCTGGCCCGCCGGCCCAAGCAGGTGTTCAGCCGGGAGACCCTGCTGGAGCAGGTCTGGGGCTATCGGCACGCGGCCGACACCCGGTTGGTGAACGTGCACGTGCAGCGGCTGCGCTCGAAGGTCGAGCTGGACCCCGAGCACCCGAAGATCGTGGTGACCGTCCGTGGCATCGGTTACAAGGCGGGCGAGCTTGGTTGAGGGCCCCCACGCGGCAACGCGTGTGGGGCGATTCCTCTCGATCCCGGTGCGGGTCTGGTGGGGGTCGCTGCCGCTGCGAGTGGTCGGTACCACCCTGCTCGCCTCCGCGATCGTGCTGCTGCTGGGCGGCTGGCTGTTGATGCAGCAGGCCACCGACGGCGTACTCGCCGGCAAACGGCAGACCGCGCTGGCCGAAGCCTCGGTGGCGGTGGAGACCGCCCAGCGCCAGCTCCGGGCCGCCGACCTGTCCACCGGGTCGATCAACGACCTGCTCACCCAGCTGGCCTTCGAGATGGCCAGCCGTGGCAACCTGTCGGGGCAGTACCAGGTGATCGTCCAGGGCCCGGTCTCCGACATCCGCTCCGGCCGGGTGCTGCCCGATTCGGTACCGGCCGAGCTGCGCAGCACCGTCGCCCGCGAGGGCGGCGCCGGGCAGCTGTGGATCACCCCGACCGAGGTGCACTACGCCGATGGCCGCCCGCCCGAGCCGGGGCTGGCCGTCGGCGCCACCGTGGAGACCTCGGTCTCCTCGCGCTACCCGATCTATCTGATCTTCCCGCTGACCCAGGAGCGGCAGACCCTGGACGTGCTGCAGCGGGCCGCGATCACCACCGGCGGGTTGCTGACGATCCTGCTGGCGATCATCGCCGCCCTGGTCTCGCGGCAGGTGGTCGCCCCGATCCGCGGCGCCCGGTTGCAGGCCGAGCAGATCGCCTCGGGCCACCTGGAGGACCGGATGACCGTCCGCGGCACCGACGACCTGGCCTCGTTGGCCACCTCGATGAACAACATGGCCGGTGAGCTGCAGGGCCAGATCACCCAGCTGGAGGAGCTGTCCCGGGTGCAGCAGCGCTTCGTCTCCGACGTCTCGCACGAGTTGCGTACGCCGCTGACGACCGTGCGGATGGCGGCCGAGGTGCTGCACGACGGCAAGGACGACTTCGCCCCGTTGGAGAAACGTTCCGCCGAACTGCTGCAGGACGAGCTGGACCGCTTCGAGGAACTCCTCGGCGACCTGCTGGAGATCTCCCGCTTCGACGCCGGTGCGGCGGAACTGTCCATCCAGACCGAGGACCTGCTCGAGGTGGTCAACGCGGAGGTCGCCGCCCAGCGCGCCTTCGCCGAACGCAACGGGATCGAGCTGCGGGTGCAGGGCAGCGACCCGGGGGCGGTGGAGATGGACGTGCGCCGGGTCCGCCGGATCCTGCGCAACCTGCTCAGCAACGCCATCGAGCACGGTGAGGCCCGGCCGATCGACATCCTCGTCGCCGGGGACGACAAGGCGGTCGCCGTCGCGGTCCGCGACCACGGCGTCGGCTTCGAGGCCAGCCAGGTGAAGCAGGTCTTCCACCGCTTCTGGCGCGCCGACCCGGCCCGCAACCGGACCGTCGGCGGGACCGGACTGGGGCTGTCGATCTCGATGGAGGATGCCCGGTTGCACGGTGGCTGGCTGAACGCCTGGGGCCGGCCCGGGCAGGGCGCCCAGTTCCGGCTGACGCTGCCGCGACGCGCGGGTGAGGTGCTGGAGATCTCCCCGCTGCCGGTGATCCCGCGGGACCTGCTGGAATCCGCGCAGCGACTGGCCGCGGAACGGCTCGCCGCCCTGCCGCCCACCCTGCAACCGCGGCAGGCCGCCTCGACGCCGGCGACCCGTCCCGGGCCGGGCACCCCGGAGGGGGAGTCGTGACCGGGCGTACGCCGGCCGCGCCGCTGGCCATGCTGGTGCTGCTGCTCAGCCTGCTGCTCGGCGGCTGCGTCAGCCTGCCGGTGAAGGGCCCGGTGCAGGCCGGCGCCGGGCCCAGCCAGGCACCGGACGTCTCGGTCGAGGTCGCCCCCGAGGCGCCGCAACCGGGTGCCTCCCCGCGGACCATCGCCGAGGGCTTCCTGCAGGCGATGGCCAGTTACCAGCAGGGCTATCCGGTGGCGCGGCAGTACCTCGCCTCCAGCGTGCGGGACAGTTGGCGGCCCGAGGACGGGGTGACCGTGTACGCCGACGGTTACGGTGTCACCTCCGGTCCCGAATCGGCGCTGCTGCAGGCCCCGCAGGTCGGCCAGGTCGGCCCCGACGGCGCCTTCAGCCACGGCGAGGGCACGCTGCGCCACGACTTCGGCATGGTGCGCGATGTGGACGGCGAATGGCGGATCTCCCATCCGCCGCAGGGTCTGCTGATCTCGCAGTACCTGTTCGGCAAGTTCTATCAGCAGGCCTCGGTCTACTTCTTCGACCCGAGCTGGCGCACCCTGGTCCCCGATCCGGTGTTCCTGCCGCGCGGCAACCAGACCCCGACCGCGCTGCTGCAGGCCCTGCTGCGCGGCCCGACAGACTGGCTGAAACCGGCCGTCGTCACCGCCGTACCGACCCAGGCCAAGCTGAACGTGCAGGCCGCCTACGTGGACTCCCTCGGCGTGGTGGAGATCTCCCTCAACGACGCGGTGCAGGGACTCGCCGAGGACCAGCGCTCGCGGGTCGCCGCCCAGATCGCCTGGACGCTGGGGCAGGTGTCCGGGGTCTCCGGGGTCCGGTTGACCGTCAACGGGGCACCCTGGTCGGTCCGGGAGCAGAACCAGGCCGGGGTGATCCCGATCAGCGCCTACGGCAGTCTCGATCCGGTGCCGCCGGCCAGCCAGTCGACCCTGCTCGGTGCGACCGCCGATGGGGTGGTCACGATCTCCGACGGATCGAGCCCGGCCACCCTGGCCCCGGTCGCGGGGCCGCTGGGGCGTACCGGGGGAGTGTCGGGGATGGCCGCCACCCCGACCGGTGACCGGATCGCGGTGATCACCGGCAACGGGACCGACCTGCTCGTCGGGCAGTCCAACGACACCCCGCTGGAGCCGCTGGTCAGCAACGGCCAGGGCCTGCTGCGGCCGCAGTACCTGCCCGGCCGGGAACTCGAGCTGTGGACGATCCTCGACGGACCACTGGGCCAGCAGGCCTGGGTGCGGATCGGGTCGGCGGTGCAGCGGGTCGCGCTGAGCGGGTTCGACGGCACCCGGGTGACGGCCTTCCGGGTGTCACCCGACGGCACCCGGATGGCGGTGATCCGCGTCCGCGACGGGATCTCCGAGCTGGGGCTGGTCCGGGTCAACCGCGCCCAGCCCGAGCTGACCATCGACGGCTGGCGCACGGTCCCGCTCAGCGACGAGGCCAACCCCGGCCCGCGGCGGCTGCTGGACGTCGCCTGGCAGGACGCGTCGACGCTGCTCGTGCTCGGCTCCGAGGACGACAAGAAACCGGTCAAGCCCTATCGGGTCGACCAGTCGGCGGCCGAGCTCACCGAGATCGGGCAGCCCGACAACTGGCAGGCGACCAGCCTGGCCGTGGCGCCGCGAAGGGTCGGTACCCGGGCCGTGGTGGTCGGGCGCACCGGTGCCTGGCGTTACGAGGACGACTACCGCTGGCCGCTGCTGACCCGCGACGTGCTGGTGGCCGCCTACACCGGCTGAGAGTTCAGCCCTCGGCGAACAGCGCGCCCGCGGGTGCACGATTCCGGGGGGTACGCACCATGGTGCGGCATGGATGCCCTGGTGAACGCCGCGGCCGACCTGCTGCTGGGCGCCCGCTGCCCGGGGTGCGGTACGCCCGGATGGCGGGTCTGTGCCGACTGCCGGGCCGCGCTGGCGAGCGCGCCGGTCGGCTTCGCGCGCCGCGATCCCAGCCCGCCCGGTTATCCGCCGACGGTGGCCGGCGCCGACTACGACGACCGCGTGCAGGGCCTGGTCACTGGGTTCAAGGAGCGCGGGGTACGCGCGGCGGCCCCACTGCTCGGGCAACGGCTCGGGCTGGCGGTGGCCCGGTTGCTGGCGGCCCGCGGCGCACCCGGGCAGGCGTACGCGCTGGTGCCGATCCCCTCCACACCCGCGGTGGTCCGCGAACGCGGCCTGGACTGCACCGGTCTGCTGGCCCGGCTGGCGGCCGCCGAGGTGCGCCACCTGGCCGGTCTGCGGGTGCCGGTGCGGCGCGGGTTGCGGCAGACCGCGGTGGTCCGCGATCAGGCCGGCCTGCATGCCCGGGAGCGCTGGGCCAACCTGTCCGGGGCGCTGACCGCGGTACCGGCCCGGCTCACCGCCCGGCCCCAGACCACCGCCCCGGTGGTGGTGATCGTCGACGACGTCACCACCACCGGCGCCACCCTGGCCGAGGCGCACTGTGCCCTGCGGACCGCCGGCGTACCGGTCCTCGGTGCCGCCGTCGCCGCAGCCACCATCCGCAGGACCCCGCCACCGGGTCACCCGGCGGCGGGCTCCCGGTCCGCCCGCTGACGTTCCAGCAGCGCGAGGGTGCGGGCGGTCAGATCGCGCGCCAGGGCGGCCCGCCCGCTGGTCCAGGTGCGTGGCCCGGCGGCCCGCGAGTCGGCCTCGGTGAGCGCGGCGAGCAGCTTCAGCGTCTCCGGATCGTCGTGGACCCGGCGGCCCAGCTCGGCGGCCGTCGCGGGATCGGTGGTGTCCTCACCGGTGGCCAGCGCCATCAGCGTCAGATGTTCGGCGACCAGCAGCGTGAGCTGGTCGGCGTCGGCGTCCGGCAGGCCGAGATCGGCGGTGATCCTGCGGACCAGCGCGGCCCCCACCTCCGCATGGTCACCGGCGCCGGGGCGTTTGCCGATGTCGTGCAGCAGCGCCGCCAGCAGCAGCAGGTCCGGGCGCTGCACCCGGCCGACCAGGTGCTGCGCCTCCAGCACGGTGGCCAGGCTGTGCCGGTCGACGGTGTGCCGGTGCAGCGGATTGCGCTGTGGCCGGTCACGGATCCCGGCCCAGTCCGGCAGCCAGCCGTCGACCACCCCGGCCAGATCGAGGGTGTTCCAGGTGTGCAGCAGACCGGGGCCGGCGAGCAGCTCGCCGAACAGCTCCCGGGCCGGCGGCGACCAGGGCGTCGCCGGCGCCGGTAGCGCGGCCAGGTTGCGCGCGGTGACCGGCGCCAGCGGCAGATCCCGGGACGCGGACAGGGCCGCGGCCCGCAGCGGCACGAGTTCGTCGGCATCCGGTGGCCCGCCGCGTACCGGGCCGAGCACCAGCTCACCGTCGTGGGCGTACAAGCCCGGATGCAACGGGGTCAGCTCCGGGCGCCGCGGACCGCGGCGTGCCAACCGGGCCCGCTGTGACTGGCTGGCCCGCCGCAGCGTCGCATCGGCGGCGGCACTGATCCGGCGGGCCGCGTGACCGACCCGGGTGAGCAGCTCGTCGGCGTCCCCGAGCCCGAGCCGCTCCGCCACCTCGTCCTGGTCGTTCAGGGTGAGCAGGTTCCGGGGCCGCCCGGTGACCTGCTGCAGGGCGTCGCGGACGTCGAGCAGGAAGGTGTACGCCGCATCGACCGCGCCGTGTGGTCGGTCGGCCAACCAGGAGCCGGTCAGCGCCCGCAGGATCGACATGTCCCGCAGACCCCCCTTGGCCTCCTTCAGATCCGGTTCCAGCAACTGGGCCAGCTCACCGGAGAGCTCGTGCCGGGCGGTGATCTGCTGCACCAGTTCCGGCAGCCGCTTGCGGGCATTGGCGCGCCAGTCCTCGGCGAGCTGGCGGACCGCGCGGCGGACCAGATCGGCATCCCCGGCGACCGGGGCCAGCTCGAGCAGGGCGCCGGCCACATTGAGATCGGCCGCCGCGACCTGGCGGCACTGCTTGATCGAGCGGACCGCGTGATCCAGGGCGTTCCCCGAATCCCAGATCGGATACCAGATCCCGTCGGCGATGGCCGCGACCCGGCCCGGATCGACGCCCGGGGCGTGCAGCACGATCAGGTCCAGGTCGCTCCGCGGCCCCGGTTCGCGCCGGGCCAGCGACCCGGTGCAGGCCAGCGCGACGCCCTCGGCGGGTGCGTCCGCGCCGGCCCACAACCCGGCCAGCCATTCGGCGGTACGCCGGCTGCGGTCCGCCCGCTCCCGGATGCCGATCTCGGGGTCGGGCAGTGCGTCACCGGGCATCACAGGGCGGCGGTGCCGCGCTCCGCGGTGCGTACCCGGACCACCTCGTCGACCGGGATCGACCAGACCTTGCCGTCGCCGATCTTGCCGGTCCGGGCCTGCTTGACGATCAGGCTGATCACGCTGTCGGCGTCGGTGTCGTCGACGAGCACCTCCAGGCGTACCTTCGGCACGAAGTCGACCTCGTACTCGGCACCGCGGTAGACCTCGCTGTGCCCGCGCTGGCGGCCGTAACCGGACGCCTCGGAGACGGTCATGCCGGAGATCCCGAACGATTCCAGGGCCTGCTTGACCCCCTCCAGCTGATGCGGCTTGATGATCGCGGTGATGAGCTTCACTTCGCGGCCTCCTTCGATGTGGGGGTGGATTCGGAGTCGTCGTCAGCGGCGGGCGCGGGCTCCGGCGGGGGAGCCGAGGCCATCGCGTGGGCCAGGGCGCCGCGGCCCAGCCGGCCGCCCAGCGGGTTCAGGTCGTAACCGGTCTCGGCATGTTCGGCCTGGTCGATGCCCTCGGACTCGGCATCGGCGCTGACCCGCAGGCCCATGATCGCCTTGAGCGCCATCGCGATCAGCAGGCTGACCACGAAGGAGTAGATCAGCACCGCGACCGCGCCGACGGCCTGCCGCCACAGCTGGTCCAGCCCGCCGCCGTAGAACAGCCCGTTGACCCGGTCGGCCTCATCGCTGCCGACCTGCACCGAAGCGGTGGCGAAGAAGCCGATCAGCAGGGTGCCGACCAGACCGCCGACCAGGTGCACGCCGACCACGTCGAGGGAGTCGTCCAGGCCGAAGCGGAACTTCAGCCCGACCGCCAGGGCACAGGCCACGCCGGCGATCACACCGATGGCGAGCGCACCGACGATGTCGACGCTGGCGCAGGCCGGGGTGATCGCGACCAGGCCGGCGACCACACCGGAGGCCGCGCCCAGCGAGGTCGGGTGACCGTCGCGGATCTTCTCGGTGATCAGCCAGCCGAGCATGGCGGTGGCGGTGGCGGCCAGGGTGTTCACCCAGGCGACCGCGGCGGTGCCGTTGGCGCCCAGCGCGGACCCGGCGTTGAAGCCGAACCAGCCGAACCAGAGCACACCGGCACCGAGCATCACCAGGGTCAGGTTGTGCGGGCGCATCGGGTCCTTGCCGAAACCGGCCCGCTTGCCCAGCACCAGGGCCAGGGCCAGCGCCGCGGCACCGGCGTTGATGTGGATGGCGGTCCCGCCGGCGAAGTCGATCGCCTTGATCTGGTTGGCGATCCAGCCGCCCACGACCGCACCGTCGTCGGAGCTGAACGCGAACACCCAGTGCGCCGCCGGGAAGTAGACCAGGATCGCCCACACGATCGAGAAGGCCAGCCAGGCGCCGAACTTCATCCGGTCGGCGACGGCACCGGAGATCAGCGCCACCGCGATGATCGCGAAGGCCGACTGGAATCCGACGAACGCCAGGGCCGGGATCAGATGCCCCTCCGACCCGGTGGTCGCCTCCGCGAGCCCCTTCAACCCGAGGAACTCGAACGGGTTGCCGATCAGGCCGAGGCCGCCGACGGAGTTGCCGAAGGCCATCGAGTAGCCGAAGAGGACCCAGGTCACACCGATGGTGCCCATCGTGACCACGCTCATCATGATCATGTTGAGCACACTCTTGGCGCGGACCATGCCGCCGTAGAAGAACGCGAGACCGGGAGTCATCAACAGCACCAGGGCGGCACTGATCAGGACCCAGGCGGTGTCGCCGGTGTTGATGTCTGTCATGGCGACCACTCTCATCGGTCGCTGTTTCGTCGGAGTTGTCGCAGTGTTACGACCGCGTAAGTGACTGGGCGGCGATGTTTCGGGGGTGTTTCAGCGATCGCCGGGCGGCGCCTCACGTCGTGGGAATCACCAGGTGAACCTCTGGTAAACGGTCGGTGCGAGCGCTACGTTGGGCACATGGCACCGAGGCGCCACATCGACCCGCAACACGGGATCGGGGTGGGCGCTCACGGTGCCATTCCTGTCTGAGGACAGCGTCTACAAGGAGGTTGCAATGGACGTTTCGGTGACCGGCCGACACTGCCACATTTCGGACGATTTCCGCACGCACGTCATCGATCGGATGACCAGCATCGAGAAGCTCTCCGAGAAGGTCATCCGCGTCGAGGTGCAGGTCTCGGCGTACGGCAACAAGCGGCAACCGGAGGAATCCGCCCGGGTCGAGATCACGCTCCGCGGCAAGGGCCCGGTGGTCCGCGCGGAAGCCCAGGCACAGGAGAAACTGGCTGCCTTCGAGCAGGCCCTCGACCGATTGCGATCCCAGCTGCGCAAGGCGGCCGACCGCAAGAAGGTGCATCGCGGCAACCACGCCCCCAAGTCGCTGCGCGAGGCGACCGCGCTGCTGCCCGAGCAGTTCTCGATGAACGGCAGCAGCCCCGAGGAGGAGTCCGACACCCACACGGTCGCCGGCATCCAGGTCACCGGTGACGGACCCTTGGTGGTCCGGGAGAAGGAGCACCGCACCGAACCGATGACCCTGGAACGGGCCCTCGATGAGATGGAACTGGTCGGCCACGACTTCTTCCTCTTCGTCGACGCCGCCAGCGGCAAACCGAGCGTCGTCTATCGCCGCAAGGCCTACGACTACGGCGTGATCCGCCTCGATCTCAGCGACGCGGTGGTACCGACCGCCTGAGTGCGAGCCGGCCGGGGGCGTACGCCGAGGACCGGCGTACGCCCCCGCAAGCCGGTGCGCGCCGCGGGGCTAGGGTGGCCCGCATGGATCTGCCCCGTGCCGACATCGACCCCGACGGCCTGCTGGAGTATTCGGTCGTCTTCACCGATCGCTCCCTGAACCACATGTCCGCGCGCTTCGTCGCGGCCTTCCAGGATCTGATCCGGATCCTTGCCGACACCTACCACGCGGCGGCGGTCGCGGTGGTCCCCGGCGGGGGGTCCTTCGGGATGGAGGCGATCGCGCGCCAGTTCGCCGGCGGGCGCCGGGTTCTGGTGCTGCGCAACGGATTCTTCTCCTATCGCTGGTCGCAGATCATCGATGCCGGCCGGCTCACCGAGGAGCACCGGGTGCTCGCGGCGCGGCCGGTCTCCGATGAACCGCAGGCGGGTTTCGCACCGGCACCGATCGAGGAGGTCGAGCAGGCGATCGCTGCGCAGCGTCCCGAGGTCGTCTTCGCCCCGCATGTGGAGACCGCTTCGGGGATCCTGCTCGATGACGACTATCTGCGCCGGGTCGCCGAGGCCACCCACGCGGTCGGCGGCCTGTTCGTGCTGGACTGCGTGGCCTCCGGCCCGTTGTGGGTGGACATGACCGCCATCGGGGTCGACATCCTGCTGTCCGCGCCGCAGAAGGGCTGGTCGGGTACGCCGTGCGCGGGCTATGTGATGTTCTCCGAGCGCGCCCGGGCGGCGATCGAGGACACCACCAGCAGCAGTTTCGCCGGCGACCTGAAGAAATGGCTGGCGATCGCCGAGGGTTACGAGCAGGGCCGGGCCGGCTACCACGCGACGATGCCGACCGATTCCCTGCTGCACAACGTCGAGGTGATGAAGGAGTCGCTGCGGGTCGGGCTCGACGAGCTCACCGCCCGGCAACGCGAGCTGGGGGAGAAGGTACGCGGGTTGCTGACCGCGCGCGGCTTCCGCTCGGTCGCCGCCCAGGGATGGCAGTCGCCGACCGTGGTCGTGGTGCACACCGATGATCCCGAGCTGGCGTCGGCGGCGAAGTTCAAACAGGCCGGGGTGCAGGCCGCGGCCGGCGTACCGCTGATGATCGACGAACCGGCCGATTACCAGGCCTTCCGGCTGGGGTTGTTCGGCCTGGACAAGTGGGCCGATGTGGACGGCACCGTCGACCGGCTCGCCACCGCGTTGGACCGGCTCGGGATCAAGGCGGGTTGAGCCGCGGTTCAGCGGCGGCGCCCGGGCAGGGAGCCGCGGGACCGACTCATCGGGCGAGCAGCCCGGCGATCTGGTTCATCAGCTGGCGGTTGGCCTCATCGCTGGTGCCGGGGTAGCTGCTCAGCTGCGCCCGGTACTGGCCACCGGTCCACACCCAGCCGGTGGCCCTGCCGGGTTCGTAGTAGATCTGCGCCGGCACGCCCGAGGGGACGATCTCCGCGCCCGAGGACTCGCGATAGCTGGCCATGAAGCGGTTCTGGTTGTCCGGATCGTCCCTGGCGATCGAGACCGAGACCGTACCCCGGCCCTCCCACTGGCAGCCGTTGTCGCCGATCGGCCGATGCGTCACCGTCGGCCGCCCGCCACCGGCGCTCTCCAGCGCCGCCGCGACCTGGTCGTCGGTCAGCAGCTCACAGGCCGTCGAGACCGTGGCCACGCGGGCGTCGGTCGCGGGTGCCGGGGCCGGATCACCGCCCGAGCCGGAGGATCCACCGGTGCAACCGGCGAGTGCCGCCGCGGCCGTGCCGGCGAGCAGGAATGCGAACGTCTTCGATGGTGCACCCACGGTCTTTCCCCCGATTTCGCAGTGGGCCGATGGGCGGATGCTAACAGCGCGTCAGCTGAATGCGGCGTACCACTCGTCGATCGCGTCCGCGGGCAGGCCGAGGCGGCGGAAGACCTCCCGGGTGAACTCGAGCGCGTGCGCGCCGGAGGCGGTGATGATGTCGCCGCTGCCGACCGCGCCCACACCGGCCAGGTAGCGGTTGTCACCGCGATAGTCGATTCCCTCGAACTCGGCGGGGTCGTTGCCGGTGTGCGGGACCTCATCGAGCAGACCCTCCCGGGCCATCGCCGGCACCGCGCCGCAGATCCCGGCCACCGCGTTGCCGCGCTGCAGCACCTGATCGGCCAGCGCGAACACCTCGGCGTGCGGCTGGTCCCAGTCCATCCCACCGGGCAGCACCAGCATCGCCACCTCATCGGGATCCAGTTCGGCCAGGCTGATCTGCGGGGTGACGGTCAACCCACCCAGGCTGCGGACCGGTGCGGTGTCGGCACCCGCGACCACGACCGGCGGCACGGTGAACCCGTCGGCGGCGAACATCCCCAGGCAGCCGACGACATAGCCGTATTCCCAGTCGGCCATCGTCTGGTGTGCGTAGAGAACCAAGGACTGCTGCGCGGATGCCGAATCGGTCATGCCCGGGAGTCTAGGGGTGGCGACCCGCTGCCGGCAGCGCCATTTAGGCTCGGGCGGGTGACCACGATCAGCCCAGCCGCCGCCCGCCGGATCGCCATCGCGGCCCAGGGGCTGGCGACCCCCCGCCCGCAGCAGGTGACGATGCGGCAGGTGCAGCAGGTGATCAGCCGGCTCGGCCAGTTCCAGATCGACTCGATCAACGTCGTCGCCCGGGCGCATCAGTTCCCGCTCTACTCCCGGCTGGGGGCCTACGACACCGACCTGCTGGCCCGCGCCACCCATCGCCCGCCGCGCCGGCTCTTCGAATACTGGGGGCACGCCGCGAGCCTGGTCGACGTCACCCTGCAACCGGCGCTGCGGTTCCGGATGGAGCGGGCCGCCGAGGAGGCCTGGGGCCGGATCCGGCGGATGCAGGCCGAACAGCCCGGGCTGGTCGAACGGGTGTACGCCGAGGTCGCCGACGCGCGCAGACCGATCACCGCCCGCGAGATCGAACACGTCGAGGAGCGCCGCCGCGACCACTGGGGCTGGAACTGGTCGGAGGTGAAGACCGCGCTGGAGTGGCTGTTCTGGTGCGGTCGGATCACCTCCGCGCACCGCAACAGCCAGTTCGAGCGGGCCTTCGCGCTGCCCGAGCGGGTGCTGCCGGCCGCGGTGGTCGAGGAGCCGACCCCCAGCGTCACCGAATCCCATCTGACCCTGGTGCGCCGGGCCGCGACCGCACTCGGCGTCGGCACCATTTCCTGCCTGGCCGACTATTTCCGGCTGTCGGTGGCCGAGACGAAGGCGGCGGTGGCCGAGCTGGTGGCGGCCGGTGAGCTGGAACCGGTGCAGGTGCCCGGCTGGGGTCCGGCATACCTGTGGCACCAGGCCCGCCGACCGCGCCGGGTCGAGGCACGGGCACTGCTCAGCCCCTTCGACTCGATGGTCTTCGAGCGACGCCGGCTGGCCGGGCTGTTCGGGTTCGACTACCGGATCGAGATCTATGTGCCGGCCGAGAAGCGGCGATACGGCTACTACGTGTACCCGTTCCTGCTCGGTGAGGAGTTCGTCGCCCGGGTCGATCTGAAGGCGGATCGCTCGGCCGGTGAACTGGTCGTCCAGTCCGCGTGGTCCGAGCCCGGCCAGGACGCACCGGTGGTGGCACGGGAGCTGGCGGCCGAGTTGGCGGAGCTGGCCGGCTGGCTGGGGTTGCCTGCGATCCGGGCGGTGCCGCGCGGCGATCTGGCCCCCGAGCTGCAGAAAGCCCTGCGGTGAAAGGAAATGCGTCGATGCGTGAGCTGACCACCGAGCGGTTGCGGTTGCGTGCCTTCACCGACGACGACCTCGATTTCGTGCACGAATTGCACACCCATCCCGGGGTCGCGCGGTTCATCCCGAAGCAGGTCGCCACCGATCGGGCCGCCGCGCTGGCGCAGACCCGGCGGTTCCAGACCCTGGCCGAGCATCCGGTGCACGGCTTCTACTGCGCCACCCTGCGCGAAACCAGTACGCCGGTCGCGATGATCATGTGCAAGCCGATCCCGGCCTCGGCCGGCGTACCACTCGATGATGTCGAGATCGGTTGGCGGCAGCATCCCGACCACGGTGGCCGCGGGTACGCCTCGGAGGCCGCGGCGGCGGTGCTGGCGCACGCACTGGCCTCGGGACTGCCGCGGGTGGTGGCGGTCACCGATCCGGAGAACACCGGCTCGATGCGGATCTGCGAACGGATCGGAATGACCCACCGTGGCCGGACCCGCGACTACTACGACGCGGAGTGCGAGCTCTTCGTCGCCGACCAATAGACTCTGCACCGTCCCAGGATCGACCGATCAGGAGGTACCCCATGGCCCGCAGCACCGACGACGAGTTCGACCCGACCGCCGACGACGTCTCCTTCGAGATCGAGGACACCGAGGACCTGGACGACCCGGATCAGGGCGACGAATACGACGGCATCGCGCCGGGCTCCGAGGGCGCATACGGCACCGGTGTCGAGGGTGCCGACCAGATCATGGAGGACGAGCGGGTCCGCGCCTCCGGCGATGAGATCAACGAATGGGCCGACTTCGGCGACGAGTTCGGCGAGGACGACTCCGCGGCCGCCGAGCAGGGCAACCGCGACCAGGACCAGATGATCTCCGAAGGCGACAGCCTGCGCGAGGTCGAACAGCTCAGCGGCGATGACTGGAACGTCGACGCGGTGGGGGACAGCGACGTACCGGCCGATGAGCGGCGGCTCGCCGAGGGCCGGGACGTCTACGGCGACGCGGCCGGTCTGGACGGCAGCGTCGACGGTGAGGACCCCCTGGCCGGTCGCTGATCCCGGTCGGCGCGTGACCCCTGAACTTGTCAGGGACTATCCACAGTCCTGGTGCCGCGGACTGAGCGGTCGGCCGGAAGAGTGCTGCCGGATCGGATCGGATCCGGCCGCGCTCTATTGAAACATCACAACATCATGATATATCGTTCAAATCATGAACACCGAGACCGACGCCGGGCAGGCCCCGGCCGCAGCACAAGCGCCGCACGAGCACCGTGAGCTCGTCTTCGCGATCCTCGCCGGGGTCGCGTACATCACCGGATTGATCCTCGAATACCTCGTCAAGGCCGACACCGCGGCCTGGATCGCCTTCCTGGCGACCTACTTCTTCGGCGGCTTCTACACCATCCAGGAGGTGATCGCCTCGATCCGCAGGCGACGCTTCGAGGTCGACTTCCTGATGATCGTCGCCGCCATCGGTGCCGCCAGCATCGGCCGCTGGGCCGAGGGGGCGGTGCTGCTGTTCCTGTTCAGCCTCGGCCACGCCCTCGAGGAGGTCGCGATGGCCAAGGCGCGCGCCTCGATCGAGGCGCTGGCCGCGATGATGCCGCGGGTCGCGCGGGTACGCCGGGACCAGGCGGTCATCGAGGTCGCCGTCGATGACCTGGTACCGGGTGATGTCTGCGTGGTCCGCGGTGACGACCGGATCCCGGCCGACGGCATCGTGATCGCGGGTTCCACCGCGGTGGACCAGTCCTCGGTCACCGGGGAGAGCATCCCGGTGGACAAGATCGCCGTCACCGACCGGGCCCGCGCCCAGCAGGCGCCCGACACCGTCGGCCCGGAGAGCACCGTCTTCTCCGGCACGGTCAACGGCTCCGGTGGGATCGACGTGCTCGTCACCCGCCGCGCCGAGGACTCCACCCTGGCCCGGCTGGTCCAGCTCGTCCGCGAGGCCGAATCCTCGAAATCGCCCACCCAGCGCTTCCTGGACCGATTCCAGCGCTGGTACATCCCCGCGGTGCTGCTGCTGGTGATCACCGTCTTCCTGGTCGGCGCCTTCGTGCTCGACCGCGGGTTCTCACCCAGCTTCTATCTGGCCATGGTGGTGCTGGTCGCCGGCAGCCCCTGCGCGCTCGCCATCGCGACCCCCAGTGCGATCCTGGCCGGCGTCGCCCGCGCCGCCCGCGCCGGCGTCCTGGTCAAGGGCGGCGGCCCGCTGGAGAACCTCGGCCGGATCCAGGTCGCCTACTTCGACAAGACCGGCACCCTGACCTGGGGCCGTCCCCGGGTCACCGACATCCGCACCGCACCGGGTGTCAGCGAGGCCGAACTGCGGCGCACGGCGTACGCCGTCGAACGGCTCAGCGGTCACCCGCTGGCCGCCGCGGTGGTCCGCGACCTGCGACCCGAGGACGCCGACTCGCTGCCCGAGGCCACCGATGTCGAATCGGTGACCGGGCTGGGCGTCCGGGCCCGCTTCGAGGGGGCCGAGGTGCAGGTCGGCAGCCCCCGGATGTGGGCGGAACTGCCGCCCGCGGTCGGCGCGATGGTCGACCAGCTGCAGGCCGACGGGCGCACCATCATGATCGTCGGCACCCCCGAGAAGATCCTCGGCGTGGTCGGCCTGATGGACCCGCCGCGGGCCGAATCGGCACCGATGGTCAACTCGCTGCGCGACGCCGGGGTCGAGCAGATCGTGATGCTCTCCGGTGACCACCAGCAGGTGGCCTCGGCGGTCGGCCGGGATGTCGGCGCCGACGAGGTCCGCGGCGGTCTGATGCCCGAGGACAAGGTCGGTGCGGTGGCCACCACGACCCGCGCCGGTACCCGGTCGGCGATGATCGGCGACGGGGTGAACGACGCCCCCGCGATGGCCAACTCCACCGTCGGGATCGCGATGGGTGCCGCCGGATCCCCGGTGGCGCTGGAGACCGCCGAGGTGGCGCTGATGTCGGACGACATCGGCCGGCTGCCGTTCATCGTCCGGTTGTCCCGGCAGACCAGCCGGATCATCCGGATCAACCTGATCTTCAGCCTGGTGGTGGTGATCGGCCTGGTCACCCTGTCCCTGCTCGGCCTGGGCATCGGGCCCGCGGTGCTGGTCCACGAGGGCTCGACGATCGTGGTCGTGCTGATCGCGCTCACCCTGCTGCGCTTCCAGGTCGGCCGGGAGCACGAGGGCATCGAGCACGAGGCGGAACCCCGATCCTAGGATCCCTCGACCTCCACGTGGCCCATGTGCTCGATCGCCTGATCGAGGAACTGGGCCACGTGGGCGTCCAGCAGCCGGTAGCTGACGGTCCGGCCGTCCCGGTCGCCGGCGACCAGCTTCACGTGCCGCAGCACCCGCAGGTGGTTGGAGACCGTGCTCTGCCCGACGCCGAGCTCGGCGGTCAGCTCACCGACCGTGTGTGGGCCGTGCCGCAGCAGCGCCAGCACCCGGAGCCGGACCGGGGAGGCGATTCCTTGCAGCACCTCGGCCAGCGCGTCGGCCTCGGCCTCGGTCAGGGGCGGGTGCGCCACGGTCGTCTCCGTTCGACAGGCAAGGTGGGGCGAGCCCGGTAAGGATACCGATCTGCACGGTTGGCCTCGACCCCCTACGATGGGGAAGGCTGCCGCCACTGTGCGGCGTACGAACACCAGCGTTGGACATCAAGGGAGCCAGGAATCTCGTGGCCGTTTTCGACAAGTTGCTGCATCTCGGTGAGGGCAAGGTCCTCCGTCGCCTGAAGGCGGTGGCCGACAAGGTCAACCTCATCGAGGAGGACTTCGAGGCGATGTCCGATGAGGAGTTGCGCGCGCAGACCGATGAGTTCAAGCAGCGCCTCGCCGACGGGGAGACCCTCGACGAACTGATGGCCGAGGCCTTCGCCACCGTACGCGAGGCCTCCCGCCGGGTGCTCGGCAAGCGGCACTTCGACGTGCAGATCATGGGCGGTGCGGCCCTGCACCTGGGCAACATCGCCGAGATGAAGACCGGTGAGGGCAAGACCCTGGTCGCGACCCTGCCGGCCTATCTGAACGCGCTCTCCGGTGAGGGCGTGCACGTCGTCACCGTCAACGACTACCTGGCCGAGACCCAGTCCGAGCAGATGGGCCGCGTGCACCGCTTCCTCGGTCTCGAGGTCGGCGTGATCCTCTCCCACATGGATCCGTCGCAGCGGCGCAAGGCGTACGCCGCCGACATCACCTACGGCACCAACAACGAGTTCGGCTTCGACTACCTGCGCGACAACATGGCCCGCTCCATCGAGGAGTGCGTGCAGCGCGGCCACCACTACGCGATCGTCGACGAGGTCGACTCGATCCTGGTCGACGAGGCCCGGACCCCGCTGATCATCTCCGGCCCGGCCGAGGACACCCACGAGTGGTACCCGGAGTTCGCCCGGATCGTGAAGCGGATGAAGCGGGACCACGACTACGAGGTCGACGAGAAGAAGAAGACGATCTCGATCCTGGAGCCCGGCATCGAGGTCGTCGAGGACCGGCTCGGCATCGAGAACCTCTACGAGTCGGCGAACACCCCGCTGATCTCGTATCTGAACAACGCCATCAAGGCCAAGGAGCTGTTCAAGCTCGACCGCGACTACGTGGTGATCAACGGCGAGGTGCTGATCGTCGACGAGCACACCGGGCGTACGCTGCACGGCCGCCGCTACAACGAGGGTCTGCACCAGGCGATCGAGGCCAAGGAACAGGTCGAGATCAAGGACGAGTACCAGACGCTGGCCACCGTCACCCTGCAGAACTTCTTCCGGATGTACGACAAGCTCGCCGGCATGACCGGTACGGCCAAGACCGAGGAATCGGAGTTCCAGAAGATCTACGGCCTGTCGGTGATCCCGATCGACACCAACAAGCCGATGATCCGCAAGGACAACAAGGACCTCATCTACCGCACCGAGATCGCCAAGTTCGAAGCGATCATCGAAGACGTCGCCGAGCGGCACGAGAAGGGCCAGCCGATCCTGATCGGTACCGCCTCGGTCGCGAAGTCCGAGGTGCTCAGCAAGATGCTCACCGGCGCCGGGGTGAAGCACGAGGTGCTGAACGCCAAGAACCACGCACGGGAGGCCGCGATCGTGGCCCGCGCCGGCCACCGCGGCGCGGTCACCGTGGCCACCAACATGGCCGGCCGTGGCACCGACATCATCCTCGGTGGCAATGCCGAGTTCCTGGCCGATGAGAAGCTGCGCGCCGAGGGCTACGACCCGGTGGAGACCCCGGAGGAGTACGAGGTCCGCTGGGCCGACACCCTGCAGGCCTTCGAACAGCAGGTCGGCGACGAACACGAGGAGGTCGTCGAGCTCGGCGGGCTCTACGTGGTCGGCTCCGAGCGGCACGAGTCGCGCCGCATCGACAACCAGCTGCGCGGTCGGTCCGGTCGTCAGGGCGACCCGGGGGAGTCCCGGTTCTACCTGTCGCTGGGCGATGACCTGATGCGGCTGTTCAAGTCCGACATCGTCGAGTGGGTGCTGCAGGCGCTGAAGATCCCCGACGACCAGCCGATCGAGAACAAGCGGGTCTCCGACTCGATCGCCAGCGCGCAGAAGCAGGTCGAGTCGCAGAACTTCGAGATGCGCAAGAACGTGCTCAAATACGACGACGTGATGAACCGGCAGCGGCACGCCATCTACGGCGACCGCCGCCAGGTGCTGGAGGGCGCCGACGTCCAGGAGCAGCTGCGCAGCACCGTGGACCGCGTCGTCGAGCAGTACGTCCGCGGCGGCACCCAGGGCTTCACCGAGGACTGGGACCTCGAGCAGCTCTGGACCGATATGCGCACCCTCTACCCGGTCGGGCTGAAGATCGAGGATTACGAAGAGGTCGAGATCGACCAGGACCAGCTCGTCGAGGACTTCAAGGACGACGCCCAGGACGCCTACGACAAGCGTGAGGCCGAGCTCGGCGAGGAGAACATGCGCGAGCTGGAGCGGCAGGTTCTGCTCACCGTGCTGGACCGCAAGTGGCGCGAGCACCTCTACGAGATGGACTACCTCCGCGAGGGCATCGGCCTGCGCGCGATGGCGCAGCGCGATCCGCTGGTCGAGTACCAGCGCGAGGGCGGCGACATGTTCAACGCCATGATGGAGGCCTTCATGGAGGAGGTCGTCGGCTTCGTCTTCCAGGTCGAGGTCGAGACGCCGCAGGTCTCCCAGGTGACCGACGCCGACGGCAACGAGGTGTCGGTGGCGACCCTGGAGGCGATGCTGGCCGCCGGTTCCGGGGAGAACGCCGCCGACGACACCCCCGAGCCGAGCACCGCCGAACTGAAGGCCGCGGCGGCGGATGAGCGGGAGAAGGAGCCGGCCACCCAGGCGGCGGCCACGCAGGGGGAGAAGCTGCACATCCGCGGTGGCGAGTCGCGTACGCCGCAGCAGCTCAGCCTGTCCGGCCCCGGTGAGGACGGCAACCCGGAGCGGGTCGTCGAGTCCGAGGCAACCGAGGACGAGTACGCCGGCACCGGCCGCAACCAGCCCTGCCCGTGTGGCTCCGGCAAGAAGTACAAGCAGTGCCACGGCCGGAAGGGCAGCTGAGCGATCCGCCGACTGCGGTGATTTCCGCCGCGTTTCGGCCACGAAGGGGCCGGTCGGGCTCTTAGGATGGCGCCCATGCGCCTGCCCGCCTCCCATGCCCTGCGTTTCGGTGCCGCCAGCCTGGCGCTCGCCGCACTGACGAGCTGTGCCTCGGGTACGCAGGAGACCGCCGTACCCGCCCCCCCGGCGGCACCGGCGACCCAACCGCCGGCCAGCACGCCCGCGCCGGCCACCACCAGCGCGGCACCCTCGCCGGCAGCGACCACACCGGCTGCGGCGACCCCGTCGCCCCGGGCGACGGCGACCGCGAAACCCGGCCAGAGCGCGAAACCCGGGCAGAGCGCGAAACCGTCCGCCTCGGCGAAGCCGTCGGCGACCGCGCCGGCGGTGCCGGTGGCCCAGCCGGCACCGGGTGCGAAGGTCGACTGCAGCCAGCTGAAGTGCATCGCGCTGACCTTCGACGACGGCCCCGGCAAGGACACCCCGAAACTGCTGCGCACCCTCACCGATGAGCAGGTGGTGGCCACCTTCTTCATGCAGGGGGTGAACATCAAGGCGAACCCAGGCATCGTCAAGCAGGTCGCGGGCACCCCGGGGATGGAGATCGGCAGCCACACCACCTCGCACGCCAACCTGCCGGGCGCCAGCAAGGACAAGCTGAACCGGGAGATCACCCGCAACGACGAGCTGCTGGAGCAGACGATCGGTCGGAAGGTGAACCTCTTCCGACCGCCCTACGGGGCCCGCAACGCGGCGGTGGACTCCGTCGCCGCCGCCAGCGGCGAGGCGGTGGTGATGTGGGATGTGGACACCTTCGACTGGAAGACCAAGAGCGCGGCGGCCACCCGGGACGCGATCCGCAAGCAGGCCAAGCCCGGATCGATCGTGCTGATGCACGACATCCACTCCAGCACCGTGAACGCGGTGCCCGATGTCGTCCGCGACCTCAAGGCGCAGGGATACACCCTGGTCACGGTGTCCCAGCTGCTGGGTGAGACCACCCCGGGCAAGGTCTACGTCAACCGGCCGTGATCCCGCCCGGCCCCGGAGTCGGGCCGAAGTCGGCCACGGTGCACACCCAGCGGGTGCCGAGCAGGTCGAAACGCAGCGCGAGCGCCTCGCCGTGCTCGTCGTCGCCGATCCGCAGCGTTGCCTCCACCCGATCCTCGGTGCGCTGCAACCGCACCGAGCGTACGCCGACGCTGCGGCCGCGCAGCCGGAACAGTCGGGAGCGCAGCGCCAGCTCGGCCAGCACCCGCTCATCCACCCAGCGGATCAGCTGCTGCAGGGGACGACGGCCGGCCACCGCGTCCACGATCGCCGTCGCCAGGCCCTGCAGTTGACCACGCAACCGCGGGTCGAGCGCCGGATCCCGGGCAGGTGTGTGCACCGTCGGCACCGGGTCGGCGGCCAGCGGCAGCGGTACGGGGGTGGCCGGTTCGGGTCGCCGGCTGCGGTCCCGGGCGACCGGCCGGTGATCCGGCAACGGGCGTACCAGCGGTGCGGCGGCTTCGATCACGGTCATCACCCCAACCTGCCCCAATCCCGACCCGGATGGGGGCGGATCGGGTGCCACCGGGGAGAATCTGTGGACAAGTCGGGTTCACCGGGCCGAGGATCGTTCCCCGCGCTGGGCTAGGTTGGTGCCAGCGAGACCCAGAGTGGAGGACGCATGCCGCAACGCCTGACGGCCCGCGAGGTGTCGATGTTGGCCGTCGACACCCAGCACACCCCAGCGCACGTGGGCACGGTGGACCTGTTCACCGCCTCGGACGACTTCGACTACGAGGCATTGGTCGCCCTGATCTCCCAACGGCTGGACTTCGTGCCCCGCTACCGGATGCGGGTGCTGCCGGTGCCCGGTGCGCTGGCGGCACCGGTCTGGGTCGACGACCAGGATTTCGACCTCACCTTCCACGTCCGCCGTTCCGCGCTGCCGCGGCCCGGCACCATGCGCCAGTTGCAGGAGTTCGTCGGGCGGGTGATGGGGCGGCGTCTGGATCGCACCCGACCGCTGTGGGAGGTCTATCTGGTCGAGGGGCTGGCGGACAACCGCTTCGCGCTGGTCACCAAGACCCACCAGTGTCTGGTCGACGGGGTGGACGCGGTCGACATCGGTCAGGTGCTGCTCGACGACACCCCGGACGAGGGCTCCGAGGCGGTGATCGGTGCCTCCACCTGGGAGCCCGCGCCCGAGCCGCGACCGGTCGATCTGGTGGTGGACGCGGTCCGCGAGGGGCTCGGTGACACCGGCTCGCTGATCGACTCCACCCGACGCGGCATCACCCACCTCCTCGGCACCGCGCTGGCGGTCGGGGAGGCGGTCGGCGGGGTCGGCGGCGCGGTGAGCGACCTGGCCGGCTCGGCCCTGCGCGGCGGGGGCGCCCGGGCCGCCTCGCCGCTGGCCGGTTTCCCCTCCGAACAGCGCCGGATCGCCCAGGCAACCATGTCGCTGGCCGAGTTGAAGAAGCTGCGGATGAACGGCCGCTACACGGTCAACGACGTGGTGCTGGCGATCATCACCGGTGGGCTGCGGGACTGGCTGGCCACCCGTGGGGAGACGGTCCGCCGGGGTGAGCTGCTGGCCATGGTCCCGATGAGCGTGATCGAGGAGGACGGCGAGCCCACCTCACTGGGGTCCTACGTCGCGCCCCACCTGATCCAGCTGCCGATCGGGGAGTCCAACGCGTTGATGCGGCTGGACCAGGTCTCCTTCGGCACCCGCGCCCACACCGACACCGGCCGCGCCGTCGGCGCCCGGACCATCTCCGACATCGCCGGTTTCGCGCCGACCACCCTGCACGCCCTCGGTGTCCGGGTGGGGGAGTCGCTCTCCCGCCGCCCGCACGATCTGCTGATCACCAACGTGCCGGGTCCGCAGCATCCCCTCTACGCCGGGGGTGCGCCGATGGTGGCCAGCTTCCCGGTGCTGCCGCTGGCGCCGGGGCACCTGCTGTCGATCGGGGTGACCTCCTATGACGGGCAGGTGTTCTTCGGGCTCACCGGTGACCGGGACGCGATGAGCGATCTGGACGTGCTCGCGCAGTGCCTCTACGACGCCCGCGACGAACTCGCCGAGACCATCACCCAGGCCGAACAGGCCCGGCAACCGACCCGCGCCGCGAAGAAGCCGGCCCCCAAGAAGACGGCGACGAAGAAGACGGCCCCGAAGAAAACGGTGACGAAGAAGGCGGCCACCAAGAAGGCGGCCAGCGGGCGGCCCGCGGTGAAGAAGGCCCCGGCGAAGAAGACGACCGTGGCACAGCAGGCGCCCGCAGCGAAGAAGACTGCGACGAAGACGGCCACGACCAGGAAGTCGTCCGCGAAGAAGACCCCAGCAACGAAGACCCCGGCGACGAAGAAGACCCCGGTGACGAAGAAGACCGCCGCGAAGAAGACCACCGCCAGGAAGACCGCCGCGAAGAAGAGCACGGGAGGACGTCGCTGATGGGCACCATGGTCTTCTGGGCGACCACCCCGGCGGCGGTCCGCAGGTTCGCCGAGACGGGTTCGCAATCCGTTGCGGACAAGGTGTTCGCCGCCACCGACGAGTTGCGGGCGGCCTTCGGCTACCAGCCCACCGACGACGAGGACGCCGACTTCGCGGCGCAGTTGTTCGCCTCCCTGCAGTGCCTGGTCGACGGGGGTGACCGACTGGTGGTCGCCGTCGAGCTCGACCGGGCACTCGTCGCCGCGGCGACCGGGCCCGAACTCGGCCGGGTGGGCCAGGTGCAGCTGCCCTGGCGGCGGGTGCGGGCGATCTTCCGCGACGCGCCCGAGGACCTGGCCGAGCTCCGGGCGTACGCCGAATCCCTGCAGGGCAAGGAGATCGAAGCGCTCTGGGAGGATGACCAGGTTCGCGGGGTACTGACCGAGCACGATCTGCTCTGGTACGACGGCTCGGAGTTGGCGCAGGCGCTGGACGGCCTGCGCGATCCCGATCCGGTCGCTGCCGATCCGAGAAAGGACGCGTGAGATGCCACGATCCATCTGGAAGGGCGCCATCTCCTTCGGGCTGGTGACGATCCCGGTCAAGCTGTACAGCGCCACCGAGCAGAAGGACATCTCCTTCCACCAGGTGCATGCTGCCGACGGCGGCCGGATCAAATACAAGCGGGTCTGCGAGAAGGATGGGGAGGAGGTCCCCTACTCCGACATCGCGAAGGGTTACGAGACCCCCGACGGCCGGCTGGCGATCCTGGAGAAGTCCGACTTCGACAACCTGCCGCTGGCCACCACCAAGTCGGTCGAGGTGGTGCAGTTCGTCGAGGATTCCGAGGTCGACCCGACCTATTTCGAGAAGACCTACTTCATGGAGGCCGACGGGCCCGGCGCCAAGCCCTATGTGCTGCTGCGCGATGCGTTGAAGGCATCCGGGCGGTCGGCGCTGGTCAAGGTGGCGCTGCGGAACCGGGAATCGCTGGCGCTGATCCGGGTCAAGGACGACCAGCTGCTGATGCACACGATGATCTGGCCCGACGAGATCCGCAACGGCGAGTTCGCCGCACCGAGCGAGGACATCACGGTCTCCGACGCCGAGGTGAAGATGGCGCAGACCTTCATCGACGCGCTCGCCGGTGACTTCAACCCGGAGGAATACCACGACTCCTACCGGGAGGCCCTGGAGGAGGTCGTGAACGCCAAGCTCGCCGGGACCGAGGTGCCCGCCGAGGAGGAGACCAGCACCTCCGATGCCGACGTGGTGGATCTGGTGGCGGCGCTGCGGGCCTCGGTGGAGGCGGCCAAGAAGCGTCGTGCCGAAGGGGGCAGCGATTCCGGCAAGGAGGAGAAGCCGGCCAAGAAGACGGCGGCGAAGTCCACCCGGAAGTCGAAGGCCAGCTGATGCTGAGCTGCGAGCTGGCGACCCAACTCGCCGACGCCGGCCTGGCCTGGCGGCCGCAGAGCGGGGACCGCTTCATGATCCCCGACCGGGATCTGGATGCCGAGGTCTTCGTGGTCAGCGAGATGACCATCGAGGTGGAGGAGTTCTCCACCGGGGAACTGATCCGCTTCAACGGCACCACCGAGTGGGCGCTGGATTCGATCCCGGCGGCCGAGGTGCGCTGGTTGCCGCGGGAGGACCAGCTGCGGACCGCGCTGGGGGATGACTTCGATCGGTTGGAGAGCCGCGGTGACGGCTTCCGGGTGCTGCTCGCCGACGGCCGTTTCCACGACGGCCGGGACGCCGAGGACGCCTACGCCCGGGCGCTGCTCGAGGTGCTCCACGCCCGCCGCGCGGCCTGAGCCTCAGCTCACCCGGGCGAGCAGCTCACCGTGGGTCTGGGTCATCCAGCCGTCGGGGTGCTCGGCCCAGGCCAGCCAGGCCCGGGAGATCGCCTCGAGCTCCTCGGGGGTGCTGGCACCCTCGGCGTACGCCTGCTCCGCGAACCGGGACTGCAGCACCCGGTCGGCCCACATGCCGCCCCACCAGGAGCGGTCCGCCGGGGTGGCGAAACACCAGCTGCTCGCGGTCGGGGTGAGGTCGTCCAGCCCGGCCTCGTGCGCCCAGGCCAGCAGTCGCCGGCCGGCGTCCGGTTCGGCACCGTTGCTGCGGGCCAGCTGCTCATAGATCTCCAGCCAGCGATCCAGTCGGGGATCCAGCGGGAACCAGGTGAAGGTCGCGTAGTCGACGTCGCGCACCGCGATCAGGCCACCGGGCCGGGTGACCCGCGCCATCTCACGCAGGGCCGTCACCGGATCGGCGAGATGCTGCAGCACCTGGTGGGCGTGCACCACATCGAAGGTGTCGTCGGCGATCTCGCTGAGGGCGGTGATGTCGCCGATCAGGAAGTCCACGTTGTCCTGGGCCTGCTCGCGAGCCTCCCGGCGGCACAGTTCCAGCTCCTCGGCACCGGTCTCCAGGGCGGTGACCGCAGCGACGTGTCGGGCCAGGTCGACGGTCAGCGTGCCCGGGCCGCTGCCGACGTCGAGCAGATGTTCGCTCCCGGTCAACTGGTCGACCAGGTAACCGGCCGAGTTGGCCACGGTCCGCCACCGATGGGAGCGCAGGACCGATTCGTGATGACCATGGGTGTAGGTGTGCACGGCTCCAGCCTCACTCCCGTACCGACTGCTGTCCACTGAGCAAGACGATCTGTCTTGGATCGTGGACGCACGGGTGGCGCTAGGCTTGGTGGATGGCCATCCGGATCCATTGCGACGACGAGCTGACCGCCGACGAGTACGGGGAACTGCTGCGCACCGCGGGGTACGCCGCGGAGGTCGAGATCGAGCGCTTCGCCGGCGAGGACGACGACACCGAACTCGACCATGTGGTGACCACCGATGCCCCGCTGGAGGCGGTGACCGAGCTGGTCGACGAGGGCGACGCCTTCGTCGAGGTCAGCGATCCGATCTCCGGCACCGCCGCCCGGGTCCCCGACGAGCAGCTCGGCGGGGACTGAGTCGGCCGATCACCGCATGATCAGCCGGCCAACCGCCGGCGCCCGACCTTCTCCTGGACCTTGATGCCCTGCAGCATCGCCGGGGCGGCCATCTGCTCGATCTTGCGGCCCAGCAGGGGAATGTTGGCCTTCAGGTCACCGGTGATCGTGCAGGTCGTCTCGTCACCGGCGGGGCTGAGGCGTACCTCGCCCTGCATGCCGATCGGCTGACCGGGCACCTTGACGGTGAGCGCGCCGGTCCGCGAACCGTCCGAGGCGGCCTCGCCCCAGGCGATCTCCTCGACCACGGTGAGGTTGTTGCCGGTGAAGCGCTGCGCCTCCGGCGGGGCCGGCAGGGTGCGCTTGGAAGTGGTGGTGCCGTTCACCACCTGCACATCCCATTCCGTCGCGCCCTGTTCGCGGGCGACCTCCTCGAGAAAGCCGCGATCGGTGAGCAGGGCGAACACATCGAGGGGCTTGGCCGGAAAGCTGGCGGTGCTGGAGATATCCATGCCGCCATCATGCCCTACTGCCGGGTAGCCAGCAGGCCCTACTACCGAGGGCCCACCCGGTGCAGCAGCGCCCGCATTGCGAGATAGGCTGCCCAGCAGGGGCACATCGAGGTGCCCCCGGGACACCCAGCAGGCAGACCCGACGAGTGCAGAGGAACGAGAAAGCAACAGTGTCGACAACGGCCCCGGAATTGGAAGCAGAAAAGACCCAGCGCCTCGGCGAGGTGGCGAGACTGGCCGGTGACGAGATGGCCGAGCTGGGCATCACTTCCCAACAGGCACAGGAATTCCTCGGCCACTACTTCCGCCACGTCGACCCCGATGAAGTGATCCGGAACGACGCCCGGACGCTGCTTTCGATGGTCCGCAGCCACTTCCGGCTGGCCGCCCAGCGCCCCGCGGGCCAGACCAACCTGCACGCCTGGTGGCCGACCAAGGCCGAGGACGGCTGGGAGGTCGGCCAGGCCGTGGTGCAGATCGTCAACGACGACCGGCCGTTCCTGGTCGACACGGTGTCGATGGAGGCTCTGCGGCAGGGCTGGCAGCTGCGCGAGGTCTACCACCCGCAGTTCGTGGTCCGCCGCGACCGATCCGGGGCGCTGACCGAGGTGGTGCACACCGATCAGGCGGGGGAGCGGGACGTGGTCCCGGAGTCCTGGATCCAGCTGGAGCTGATCCCGCCGCTGGGCGCGGACAGCGACCAGGCGTACGCCGACCTGGAGACCGGCCTGCGCGAGGTGTTGAACTCGGTGGCCGAGGCGGTCGAGGACTGGCAGCTGATGCGGCGTCGGATGGAGGAGACGGTCCAGCTGCTGCAGGACCGGCCGGTGCCCTATCCGTATGCCCAGGTGCGCAGCGCGATGGAGCTGTTGAACTGGCTCAACGAGGACCACTTCACCTTCCTGGGTTATCGCGAATACACCCTGGTCGAGGCGGACGGCGCGGACCCCCGGCTGGAGGCGGTACCCGACACCGGGCTGGGTGTCCTGCGTGCCGACGGTGAGGCCGAGCACCCCTTCCACGCACTCCCGGCCACCGACAAGGAACCGCAGCTGGTCGTTGTCACCAAGGACAATCAGACCTCCCGGGTGCACCGGCCGGCACATCTCGACTACGTCGGAGTGCGGGTCTTCGGCGACAACGGCGAGATCGTCGGCGAGCGCCGCTTCCTCGGTCTGTTCTCCGCCTCCGCCTACACCGAGTCGGTGGAGCGGATCCCGGGCCTGAAGGACAAGGCGCGCGCCATCCTCGAGCATTCGGGGTACGCGGCCGATTCGCACGGTGCCAAGGCGATCAAGGCCACCGTCGAGTCCTATCCGCGGGACGAGCTCTTCCAGGCCCGGGCCGAGGTGCTGGCCCCGATGATCGAGCAGATGTCGCGGCTGCGGGAACGCCGGCAGGTGCGGCTGTTCGTGCGCCGTGATCACTACGGGCGATTCGTTTCCTGCATGGTTTTCCTGCCGCGGGACCGTTACACCACCCGGGTCCGCACCGCCATGGAGAAGATCCTGCTGGAGCGGCTCGGTGGCGAGTCGGTGGAGTTCGAGGCCCGCGCCAACGAGTCGGTGCTGGCGCGGCTGCATTTCGTGGTCCGGATGCCGGCCGGTGAGCAGGCGGCCGCGGACATCGACGTTCCCGCGCTGGAACGGGAACTCGCCCAGGCGGTGCGCAGCTGGGACGACAACTTCGCCGAGCGCGCCGCGGGCAATCCGTCGGTGGCCCGGTTGGCGCCGCTGGCCGCCGCGCTGCCGGAGGGTTACAAGGAGGATTTCTCACCCCGGCACGCATTGATGGACGTCGCCGCGCTGGCGAAGCTGGACGCCGACGAGGCGATGGCGATGGTGCTCTACCGCCCCGACCAGGCCGGCGACCGGGCCGACCTGCGGCTCAAGGTCTTCCGCCGCGGCAACACGATGACGCTGTCGGAGGTGCTGCCGCATCTCACCCGGATGGGTGTCACCGTCATCGACGAGCGGCCCTACGAGATCGCCCTGCCGGGCAACGCGCACGGGATGATCTACGACTTCGGGATCCGGATCCCCGGCGGTGCCGAGGCCCTCTCCGGCTGGACCCCCGATGCCCGGAACCGGTTCAACGATGCCTTCCAGGCGGCCTATCGCGGTGAGACCGAGTCCGATCGGTTGAACGGGCTGGTCATCTCCGCCGGGCTCGATCATCGCCAGATCGACTGGCTGCGCACGATTTCCCGCTATCTGCAGCAGGCCGGCACCACCTGGTCGCAGGACTACATCGCCCAGGCCCTGCTCGGTGAGGTCGAGCTGGCCGGTGCGCTGGTCGAGCTCTTCGCGGCCCGCTTCGACCCGGCCGTGCCCGCGGGGGAGCGCGAGCAGCGGGTGACCTCGGCGAACGAGCGGATCACCGAACTGCTCGACGAGGTGGACTCCCTCGACCGGGACCGGATCCTGCGCGCCTTCTGGTCGGTGATCTCGGCGATCGTGCGCACCAACGCGTTCCGCGACGACCGCCAGGCGTTGGCGATCAAACTGCTGCCGCGCGAACTGGACCTGCTGCCCGAGCCGCGGCCGGCGTACGAGATCTTCGTCTGCTCCCCGCAACTGGAGGGCGTGCACCTGCGATTCGGCAGCGTCGCCCGTGGTGGCCTGCGCTGGTCCGATCGCCGGGAGGACTTCCGCACCGAGGTGCTCGGCCTGGTCAAGGCGCAGATGGTGAAGAACACCGTGATCGTGCCCGTCGGTGCCAAGGGCGGTTTCTATCCCAAGCAGCTGCCGGATCCGGCGCAGGATCGCCAGGCCTGGTTCGAGGCCGGGCGCGCCAGCTACCGACTGTTCGTGAACTCCCTGCTCGATGTCACCGACAACATCATCGACGGGGAGATCGATCCGCCGACCGATGTGGTCCGCCACGACGGCGACGATCCCTATCTGGTTGTGGCCGCCGACAAGGGCACCGCCACCTTCTCCGACACCGCCAACGAGATCTCGGTACGCCGGGGCTTCTGGCTGGGCGATGCGTTCGCCTCCGGCGGGTCGGTCGGCTATGACCACAAGGCGATGGGCATCACCGCCCGCGGCGCCTGGGTCTCGGTGCAGCGACACTTCCGTGAGATGGGCATCGACACCCAGACCGAGGACTTCAGCTGTGTCGGCATCGGCGACATGTCCGGTGACGTGTTCGGCAACGGAATGCTGCTCAGCAAGCACATCAAGCTGGTCGCGGCGTTCAACCACCAGCACATCTTCCTCGACCCGAACCCGGACCCCGAGCGCACCTGGACCGAGCGCAAGCGGCTCTTCGACAACCAGGGCAACTGGGGGGCGTACGACACCTCGCTGATCTCCGAAGGCGGTGGAATCCATTCCAGGCAGGCGAAATCGATCCCGATCACGCCGCAGGTGCGCGAGGTCCTCGGGCTCGATGAAGGCGTCCGCGCGATGGCGCCGACCGACCTGGTCAACGCGATCCTCAAGGCGCCGGTGGATCTGCTCTGGAACGGTGGCATCGGCACCTATGTGAAGGCCAGCAGCGAGACCAACGCCGAGGTCGGTGACAAGGCCAACGACGGGTTGCGGGTGAACGGTGACGAGCTGCGCGCCAAGGCGGTCGGCGAGGGCGGCAACCTCGGCCTGACCCAGCGCGGCCGGATCGAGTACGCCGCCGCGGGTGGGCGGATCAACACCGACTTCATCGACAACTCCGCCGGGGTGGACACCTCCGATCACGAGGTGAACATCAAGATCCTGCTCTCCAGCGAGATGGCGGCCGGTCGGCTCACCGACGCCGAGCGGGTCGAGCTGCTCGAGTCGATGACCGACGAGGTCGCCGACCTGGTGCTCGCGCACAACTACGACCAGAACCTCACCCTGGCGAATTCTGCTGCCCAGGCAGCGGAAATGGCCGGCATGCACGAGCGCTGGATGCAGCGGATGGAGGAGATCGGGCTGCTGGACCGACGGATCGAGGCGATGCCGGACAGCGCCGAGATGGAGCGCCGGATCCGATCCGGACGCGGGCTCACCGCACCGGAACTCGCGACCCTGCTGTCCTACTCGAAGATCCTGCTGGAGCAGGAGATCCTGGCCTCCGATCTGCCCGACGACCCGTATCTCGCGGACCGGTTGATCCAGTACTTCCCGAAGCCGTTGCGGGAGCGCTACGCCGATCAGATGCCCGAGCACCGACTGCACCGGGAGATCATCACCACCGTCGCGGTGAACCGCTATGTGAACTCGGCGGGCAGCACGGCCCTCTATCGGCTCGCCGAGGAGACCGGTGCGAAACCGGCCGATGTGATCCGGGCCCAGCTGGCCGCCCGATCCATCTTCCGGGTCGGGTTGCACGAGGTGCAGTCGGCGAACCTGGACAACAGGATCGATGCCGCCGTGCAGACCCGGATGCGGCTGGATCTGCGCCGGCTGGTGGAGCGCGGAACGCGATGGCTGCTGGCGCGGCGCCGGGGCACCGTCGACGTGCAGGCCCGGATCGACGAGTTCGCCGAGGGGGTGCAGCAGGTCAAGGCCGAGCTCGACGACCTGCTCGTCGGCCGGCTGGCGGAGCGGCACCAGAAGGCGGCCGAGGAACTGCGGGCCGACGAAGTGCCGGACGAACTGGCGGAGGTGATCGCCGGCACCGCGGTGCTCCACGAGGCGCTGTCGATGGTGCAGACCGCGAAGGCCACCGGCCGGGATGTGCTCACCGTGGCGCGGGTGCACTTCGCGATGGCCGAGGATCTCGCCCTGGACACCCTGCTGGACCGGGTGTCGGCGCTGCCCAGGCAGGATCGCTGGGACGACATGGCCCGCGGCGCGCTGCGGGAGGATCTGCAACAGGTCCGCGCCCAGCTGACCGCCGAGGCACTCTCCGCCGCTCCCGGTGAAGACGATCCCGCCCAGATCATCGAGGCCTGGTCGGCGCGGGTCGGTGATCTGGCGGCGGCCCGGGCGGCGATCGAGGCGGTCTGCGGTGAGGGCCCGGACCTGGCGCGGTTGTCGGTCGGCCTGCGGCAGGTGCGTACCCTGCTCGACACCAGCCCGTCGACCGAGGAGGTCGCGGCGGAGCGGATGGTCGAGAACGCTTGATGCCGGGCTCCGGGATCGACCTGCACACCCACTCCACCATCTCCGACGGCACCGATTCCCCGACCGAGCTGGTGCAGCGGGCGGTTGATGTGGGACTGCGGGTGGTCGCGCTGACCGATCACGACACCTTCGACGGGTTGGCGGAGGCGGTCGCCGCGGGGGAGCGGCTGGGGGTCGAGGTGCTGCGCGGGGTGGAGATCTCCTGTCGTCGTGGGGATTCCTCGGTGCACCTGCTCGGTTACGGGGTCGACGAGTCGGATCCGGACCTGGCCGCCGAACTGGCCCGGATCCGCGATGGCCGGGAGAACCGGTTGCCGCGGCTGCTGGCTCGGTTGAGCGAGCTGGGTCTGCCGCTCACCGAGGCGGAGGTGCGCGGGTTCGCCGGTGACTCGCCGTCGGTCGGGCGGCCGCACGTGGCCGATGCGATGGTTGCGCGCGGTTATGTCGCCGATCGCACGGAAGCCTTCGACCGTTGGCTTTCCGACGACGGCCCGGCGCATGTCGAGCGGTACGCCGCAGCGGTCGAGGACGGGATCCGGCTGGTGCACGGTGCCGGGGGAGTCGCGGTGATCGCGCATCCGTGGGGCCGCGGCAGCAGGTCGGTGCTCGGGCCGGAGGTGTTGGCGGAGTTGGTCAGCGGTGTCGGACTGGATGGTTTCGAGGTCGATCACGTGGACCACGGTCCGCCGGGATCGGCGGTACGCGCCGAGTTGCGCGCGCTGGCCGACTCGCTGGGGGCGTTGGGCACGGGTTCCAGCGACTACCACGGCACCGGCAAACCCGACCTCCCGCTCGGTGCGAACACCACCTCCCCCGAGGTGTACGCCGACCTGCTGCGTCGGCTGCGCTGACGTTCATCGAGTAGCTCGCGCAGCGAGTCCTCCCACGTTCATCGAGTAACTCGCGCAGCGAGCCCTCCCACGTTCGTCGAGTAGCTCGCGCAGCGAGTCCTCCCACGTTCATCGAGTAGCTCGCGCAGCGAGCGTGTCGAGATGAACCCAGCACCCACCGACTGTCAGTCCGTACTCCTAGGCTCCCGACATGGAGACGATGCGACGCGAGAATGTGCAACGAGCCCGGGATTACGTGAGTGACCACGGCCGGCCGTTGGAACAGGCCCGTTTGCAGGTCGTGCTGGACGGTGCCTCGCCGAGCGCGGTCACCGAGGCGCTGACGGCGTACTGGACCGATGCCGGGGGATTCGGGCGAGCGCTGGAGTCGGATTGCCGGGCTCCGGAGGCGAGCGCACTGGCCACCCTCACCGGGTTGGACATCATGCGGGCGCACCGGGTGCCGGCCGACGACCCGTTGGTGGCAGCGGCCTGCCGCTGGCTGGTGGAGCAGGCCGAGACCGATGCGCGCGGGCGGATCGTCTGGTCGTTCCTGCCACCCAGTGCGCAGGCCAGTCCGCACGCTCCGTGGTGGGACCAGTCCGAACCCGGTCAGCTCGCGGAGACGTTCCGCGGGTTCGTCGCCAACCCCGGTGCCGCGATCCTGGCGCACCTGTGGCGGCACGAGGCGGCAGCGCCCGGCGCGATCCCGACCGAGTTGCTGACCCGGGTGGGGGAGCAGGTACGCCAGGTGGTCGCGGCCGGGATCGGGCCGAATGAGGTGAATGCGCACGATGCGCTGGCGCACCTGGTCGGTGAGTCGGCCTCACCGGAACCGCTGCGCGCGGAGGTCGAGGACTGGCTCGTCGCCGTCGTGCCGGAGCGTGTGATGCGCACCGAGGCCGACTACGCCGACTACGGCATCCACCCGCTCTGGGTGGTACCAGCCCCGGACCATCCCCTTGCCGAGCTGCTGGCCGATGAGCTGCAGACCGCACTGGATCGCACGATCGCCTCCCAACAACCAGACGGTTCCTGGAAACCCTTCTGGGACTGGGGATCTGCCCAGGCCGACGAGTGGGCCGCCGTCGAATCCGAATGGCGCGGCACCCTCGTCGTCCGCAACATCCAGGCGCTCAAGGACCACGGCCGCCTCCCCTGACCTGCAGCGACGAGCCGACGCCAAGCCCCCACGTTCATCGAGTAGGTCGCGCAGCCAGGTCCCCCGTTCATCGAGTAGGTCGCGCAGCGACCGTGTCGAGATGAACCCGAAAAGATCTCCTCAAACCTCTTGAGTTATTCGAACACTATGACTAATGTTGGATATAGCAGATGAGAGGAGGTGACCACAGATGACCACCAACAAACGAGCCGAAGTCTTCGCAGCGATCCGCGCCGAAAGCGACACCATCGCCCAGGCCGAAGCACACCGGCTGGTCGCGATCGCCGCCGCCTGCGACACCTACTCCGGACTCAACACCCACACCGACGAGTTGACCGCCCGCGTCCTGCACGGCGAACAGCTCGTGTTCCCCGGCGCGGACGGTACGCCCGGCATCACCGAGTTCTTCCACCTCGAGTTGGCGATGTCATTGGGCTGCTCACCGGAGACCGCGCAGGTCTGGACCGCCGACGTGCTGAATCTGCGGCATCGGCATCCGATCCTGTGGCAGGCCACCTTGGACTGCGACATCCCCGTCTGGGTCGCCCGCGACATCACCCGCGCCGCCCTGCAGCTCAACTTCACCCAGGCCCGCGAGTTCGACTCCCTCTGGTCCCTGCGCCTGGTCAACCTCACGCCCAAGCGAGCGGTCGCGACGACCGAGGCTCAGGTGGCCTTGATGCTCAACGATGACAAAGAAGCCGAACGGCAGGCCGCCAAGAAGCAACGCCGCGTCGAGTTCACCCCGAACAGGACCATCGCGGGCATCACCGACCTCTACGCCAACCTCGACGCCGGTGACGCGGCCCAGTTGAACGGCACCCTGGACCGGCTGGCGGATGTGTTGAAGGCCGGTGGCTCGACGGCATCCAGGGACGAACTGCGTGCCGAAGCGCTGGGGCACCTCGCGCATCCCGAGCGGGCCCGGCAACTCTTGCAACCCTCACTGTTCGATGGTGCGACTGTCACCCCGACTGGAGAGGTGGTCAACAAGCACGGGGAAATCGTCACGCCCACATCCGAGCGCTGCCGGCATGGTGCGGAGTTGATCCTGCACGTCCACCAGAACGACCTCGCCAACCGTCGCGGCGGGGAAGGCGAAACACTCGGACCGGTCACCCTGCAACACCTGAAGGAACTGCTCGCCCAGTGCGCTGGCACCGTGCGGGTGCGGCCGGTCATCGACCTGGCCGCGCCGGTGATGGTGAACACCTACCGACCGTCGGATGAGTTGGCGCAGCGGGTGAAGCTGCGGGACCGGTATGTGATGTTCCCCCGGTCGAATCGCAGTGCGTTCGGCCGCGGGATCGACCTCGATCACACGATCCCCGCCCCTGAGGGGCCGACCAGCTCGGACAACCTCGGGCCGTTGAACCGGTCAGCCCACCGCGCCAGAACCCACGCCGGATTCCGGGTCGAGCAACCCTCCCCGGGGGTGTTCCACTGGAAAACACCGGCCGGGCAGGAAGCGTGGGTCACCAGCAACGGGACCTGGGACCATCCTCCGCCCGATCATCTGATCAACGATCCGGCCGCTTCCCTGTCCCGGAATGAACAGCTGCTTCGCGAGACCCTGTGCAACGGGCGAACCCAGTTGGAGAAGGAACAGGCCGAAGCCGAACAAGCCGCCGATGAAGCTCGCGAACGCGAGCGACTCCGCCGCGCCCGCAAGAACCAGCGCCTCCGAGACCTACGCCAGGCTGCCCGCGACCAGGCCAACGCGGCGAAACAGAAGAGGGCGAAACAGAAGGCGAAGCAACCGGTTCCACCGGAATCCCAGCCTGCCCTGATTCCCAACCAGGGCTAGGTTTCCGCTCGCTGCGCGAGCTACTCGAGGAAGGTGAGGGACACGGTCACTGCGCGAGTTGCGGAGGTGCGTCACAGCTCCAACAGCTTCGTGGCCGTATCGCGCATCTCGACCTTGCGTACCTTGCCGGTCACCGTCATCGGGAAGTCCTCGACGACCAGCACGTACCGCGGGATCTTGTGCCGGGCGAGCTTGCCGGTGGCGAACTCGCGGACATCGTCGGCAGAGAGCTCCTTGCCGTCGCGGGTCTTGACGAAGGCGCACAGCTCCTCGCCGTACTTCTCATCGGGCACCCCGACGACCTGCACATCGGTGATGTCGGGATGGGTGTAGAGGAACTCCTCGATCTCCCGTGGATACAGGTTCTCACCACCTCGGATCACCATGTCCTTGATCCGCCCCACGATGTTCAGATACCCGTCCGGGTTCATCACCGCCAGGTCACCGGTGTGCATCCATCCATCGTCGTCGATCGCCTCGGCGGTCTTCTCCGGCTCATTCCAATAGCCGAGCATCACCGAGTAACCGCGGGTGCAGAACTCACCGGTTTCCCCACGGGGCATGGTTTTCCCGTCGACGGGATCGACCACCTTCACCTCGACGTGCGGGTGCACCACGCCGACGGTCGCGGTGCGATGTTCGACATCGTCATCGGGCAGTGTCTGCGTGGACACCGGCGATGTCTCGGTCATCCCGTAGCAGATGCTCACCTCGGCCATGTGCATCTGGGTCATGCACTTCTTCATCACCTCGACCGGGCACGGCGAACCCGCCATGATCCCCGAACGCAGTGTGGACAGATCATAGGAATCGAAGTCGGGCAGGTTCTGCTCAGCGATGAACATCGTCGGGACACCGTGCAGGATCGTCGCCCGCTCCGCCTGCACCGCCCGCAGACAACTCTCCGGATCGAAGGAGGGAGCCGGTTGGATCTGGGCCGCGCCATGGGTCACACAGGCCAGCGAGGACATCACCATCCCGAAGCAGTGATACAGCGGCACGGGGTAGACCAGGCGGTCCTCCGGGGTCATCGAAATCCCTTCCCCCACAAGGAATCCGTTGTTCAGGATGTTGCGGTGGGAGAGGGTCGCACCCTTCGGGAAACCGGTGGTGCCCGAGGTGTACTGGATGTTGATCGGGTCATCGGCGGACAACGTGCGCTCCACCTCTGCGACGGCGGTCGGGTCACCGGAGTCACCGGCGGTGAGCAGCTCGGCCCAGCTGAGCGCCTGCATGCCCTCTGGGGCGTACCCGTCGGGCAGCGGCGCGTCCGGCTGACCCGGCTCGCCGAACAGCACCACCTGCTTGAGGAACGGCAGGTTGGCCGACACCTCGGAGATCATCTGCGCATAGTTCGAGGTCTTGTACGCCCCGGCCGAGACCAGCATCGTGCATTCGGACTGGTTCAGCGCGTACGCCAACTCGTGCGTCCGGTAGGCGGGGTTGATGTTGACCAGCACCACGCCGATCCGCGCGGTGGCGTACTGCAACAGGATCCACTCGGCACAGTTCGGCGACCAGATCCCGACCCGGTCGCCCTTGCTCAACCCGAGCGCCAGCAGACCGCGGGCGACCCGCTCCACATCGTCGGCGAGCTCGCGGTAGGTCCAGCGACGCCCGGTCCAGAACTCGACCAGCGCATCCCGATCGGGATGGCGGGCCACCGTGGCAGCCAGGTTCTCACCGATCGTCTGGTCCAACAGTGCGGTTTCGGTCGGGCCCGCCGCGTACGACGCATCGTCCGCGTACAACTCTGTCGCGTTCATGGGCCCTACCGTAGCCGGTAGGGCCCATCCGGTTCAGTCCTCGCTGGCGGGCGATTCCGCGGGGGACTCGGCCGTCGCCTGACCGCCGCCCTCGCCGCGGCCGCGACCCCGGCTGCGACGCCGACGCCGACGCGGCTTCTGCTCACCGTCGCCCTGCGCCTCGCTCTGGGACTCGCCCGCGGGCTCGGCGGCCTCCGCCTGCTGCTCGCCCTCGGCGAGCACCTCGCCATTGCGGGTACGTCGACGGTTCCGGTTGCGCTTCGGGCGCTGCTCGCGGGGCCGCTCGGTGCCCTCCTCGCGGCTGCGTTCCTTGCGGGGCGCCGGCTCGGCGTCCTTGATCCGGCCCCGGGTGCCCTCCGCGATGCCCAGATCGGTGTAGAGATGCGCGGAGGTCGAGTAGGTCTCGACCGGCTCATCGAAATCCAGCCCGAGGGTCTTGTTGATGACCTTCCAGCGAGTCAGGTCCGCCCAGTCGACCAGGGTGATCGCGACACCGGTGGCGCCGGCGCGGCCGGTCCGGCCGATCCGGTGCACGTAGGTCTTGTCGTCATCGGGGGACTCGTGGTTGATCACGTGGCTGACACCGGAGACGTCGATGCCGCGGGCCGCGACATCGGTGGCGACCAGCACGCGTACCTTGCCCTCCCGGAACTTCTTCAGCGCCTTCTCCCGCGCCTCCTGGCGCAGATCCCCGTGGATCGGGGCGGCGTTGAAGCCGCGGTCCACCAGATCGTCGGCGATCCGCTGCGCGGCGCGCTTGGTGCGGCAGAAGACGATCACCTTCTCCACCTCGTCGGCCTGCAGCACCCGGCCGATGATCTCCGGCTTGTCGAGATCGTGGGCCTGGTAGACGAACTGGGTGGTCAGCGGAACGGTCTGCGACTCGTCGTGGTGCTCGGCGCGGATGTTCACCGGCTGGGTGAGATGGGTCCGCGCGAGTGAGGCGATCGCCGACGGCATGGTCGCGGAGAACAGCAGCGTCTGCCGGGAATCCGGGGTGTGGCTGAGGATCCGCTCCACATCGGGCAGGAAGCCCAGGTCGAGCATCTCGTCGGCCTCGTCGAGGACCAGCACCTTGATGTGGCGCAGGTCGAGGGCGCGGCGGTTCACCAGGTCGAGCAGTCGGCCGGGCGTACCGACGACCACGTCGACCCCGGCGGCCAGGGCGTCCAGCTGCGGCTCGTAACCGACGCCGCCGTAGACGGTGAGCACCCGGGCGCGACGGATCTTCGAGGCGACCTCGAGGTCCTTGGAGACCTGCAGGGCGAGCTCACGGGTGGGGGCGACGACCAGCGCCTGCGGGGCGACGCCGGACTCGTTGTCGACGGTGATCCGCTGCAGCAGCGAGACCCCGAAGGCCAGCGTCTTGCCGGTACCGGTACGGGCCTGGCCGATCATGTCGGTGCCGGCCAGCGCGATCGGGATCGACATCGTCTGGATCGGGAACGGATGGGTGATGCCGACGGCGTCGAGCGCCTGGGTGATCTCGGGGAGCACGCCCAGGTCGGCGAAGGTGGTCTGCGGATCGGCGACCCGCTCGTCATCGGTGATCAGATCGGCGGCCACGACGTCTTCGAGTGCGGCTTCGGTCTGCAGATTGTCGGTGGACAGAGTGATTCCTCTTCTCGGTCCCGGACCCGTCAGGACCCGGAGGTGTTCGGCGCCCGGCACCTGCGCGCGATCGCGGCGCGGGCCTGGGGCAGCGCACGCGGGAGCGCGTACGACGGCCCCAGTCTAGCTAGGCTGCGTCCATGAGCGAAACGAGCACCCCGCCCGGCGAGCCCACCCCCGGGGTGGTGGATCTGCTCGGGATCATCGCCTACGGCGAGCTGACCGGCTTCCAGCGACTGGCCGAGGACGCGGCGCACGCCCCGACGCTGGCCGACAAGGTGATGATGGCCTCGATGGCCGCGGTGCAGTTCAACCACTTCGACCGGGTCCGGGAGTACCTGCTGGAGCAGGACGTCGACGTGATGGCCGCGATGGAGCCGTTCCACAAGCCGTGGGACGCCTACCACGAGTTCACCAGGCCGCGGTCCTGGCTGGAGGGGCTGGTGAAGACCTATGTCGGTGACGGGTTCGCCGCCGACTTCTACCGCGAGGTGGCCGCCAACGTCGACCCGCAGACCCGCGATCTGGTCTACGAGGTGCTGGCCGACGACCGCGAGGGCGACTACATCGTGGGCCGGGTGCGCCAGGCGACCGCCGAGGACCCGAAGGTGGCCGGCAAACTCGCGCTCTGGGGCCGGCGCCTGGTGGGGGAGGCGCTCACCCAGGCGCAGCGGGTGGCCGCCGACCGGGATTCGCTGACCGGGTTGCTCACCGGCACGGTGGATCGTCCCGGGATGGACCTGGCCGCCATCGGGCGGATGTTCTCCCGACTCACCGAGAACCACGCGCTGCGGATGGATCGGCTGGGGTTGGCGAGCTGAGGCGTACGCCCGGCGCGCAGCGGCCGACGCTGGGACATGCAGTGGTCGGTGAGTTCCATGATCAAACCCAGTCGGACTGGGTTTGCAATCGCGACAATTCGCACTAGTGCATGTCCGTGCGCACGGCATTCGGTTCAGCTCAGCACCCCAGGGGTCGAGGCGCGGCGGCGGCGAATTGGACCAAAGTACCGGTCGGCAGCGGGATGCTTGTCGGCCTCTGGTGTCCACGATAGGAAGAGGGGCACGACACCCCTCGTACGTCGACGCAACCGGACGGCGTACGGAATCGAAGGAGATTCCCAACAATGGCAGGTAACCCCTCGACCACCAGGCCCTTCGCGCGCCGGATGCTGCCCCGACTGGCGACGCTCGCCGTCGCGGGCGCGATGCTGGCCGCTGCCCCGATCACCGCCCACGCCGGACCGCCCACCGCCGGCGGCTCGGGACTCGGCGATGACTACTTCCCGAACTACGGCAACTCCGGTTACGACGTGGACCGGTACAACATCAACGTCGACTACCAGCCGCAGGGCGATCTGCTGAACGGCACCACCACCATCACCGCGAAGGCCACCCAGGACCTGCGCCGGTTCAACCTCGACTTCGCGCTCCGGGTCCGCTCGGTGACCGTCAACGACAAACCCGCCACCTTCAACCAGAACGACCCGCACGAACTGGTCGTCACGCCGAAGAAGCCGCTGCGCAACGGCGAGCAGATGACGGTCAAGGTCGAATACTTCGGCGTCCCGTCCGCGGTCAAGGTCGACGGCATCACCCCGTGGATCAAGACAGCCGACGGTGCGATCGCGCTCGGTCAGCCCGAGATCGCCGCCTGGTGGTTCCCGTCCAACGATCACCCGCAGGACAAGGCGAAGTTCGACATCACCATGAAGGTGCCGAGCGGGGTCGAGGCGATCAGCGGCGGCAAGCTGGTCTCCAAGACCCTCACCCCGAACGGCGACACCTGGCGCTGGCGCGAGGACAAGCCGATGGCCACCTACCTCGCCTTCATGGCGATCGGCCAGTACGAGGTCGCCGAATCCACATCCAGCAAGGGATTGCCGATCATCAACGCGGTCGCCGTCAGCGACGACGTCCGGATCCAGCGGGCCAAGGCAGACTTCGCCCGCACCGAGGAGGTCGTCGACTTCCTGGCCCGGCAGTACGGTCCCTACCCCTTCGATGCGCTCGGCAATGTCGCGCCGAACGCCGACTTCGGGTACGCCCTGGAGACCCAGACCCGTCCGGTCTACACCCGCGGCTTCTGGCGCAACGGCTCGAACATGGGCGTGGTCGCGCACGAGTTCGCACACCAGTGGTGGGGTGACTCGGTCTCGCTCACGCAGTGGAACGACATCTACGTCAACGAGGCCTTCGCCAGCCACGCCGAATGGCTGTGGAGCGAGAACCAGGGCCAGGGCACCGCACAGCAGCTGATGCGCCAGACCTACGACTCCTACCCCGAGGGTGACAAGTTCTGGCAGGTCTCGATCGGCGACCCGGGCCGGGACAACGTCTTCGACGGCGCCGTCTACGACCGCGGTGCGATGAGCCTGCAGGCGCTGCGCAACCGGATCGGGTCGCCGGCGTTCTGGCAGGTGCTGCGCACCTGGCAGGCCGAGCGCACCTACAAGAACGGCTCCACCGAGGAGTTCCAGGCGCTCGCCGAACGGCTCAGCGGCGAGGACCTGGACGGGTTCTTCAAGGCCTGGCTCTATGACCAGCGCAAGCCGGCCGCGACCGCGGAGAACGGGCTCGACTTCGGCACCGAGAACGCCCTGCGGCAGACCGACGCCGAGGGCAGGGTGGCTCAGCAGGCCGCCCCGGAGCAGGTCACCGCGACCCGCGCCGAGCTGGCCAAGACCCGCCAGCAACTGCACGGTAGGTGAGCCTGACCGGGGGAATCGTCAGATTCCGTTGCGCTGCAGGAGATCCTCGAGTTCGGTGTAGTGCTGCTCGGCGGATTCCTGGTGGTACGCCCGGGTGTCGGCCATCGTGTAACCGTGCGGGGCGCCGGGATAGGTCTGCTGGTCGAAACGCACCCCGGCGGTGGTCAACGCCGCACCGAGCTGCTCCTGCTGGGCCGGGGTCATGTTCGGATCGTCGTCGGCATGCCGGAACAGCAGCTCACCGCGTACCGTGCCCACCCCGAGATGCGGGGAGTCGGCGGCATCGGTGACGACCTTGCCGGCATGGAAGACCCCGGCGGCGGCGATACGGTCGGGATGGCCGGCGGCGATCGCCAGGGCGAGCACGCCACCGCGGCAGTAGCCGGTCACCGCGAACCGCTTCGCACCGGTGTCGGCGAGCACCTCGAGCCAGGTGCCCGCGTCGGCGACGGTCTCGCTCAGCGGGGTGGCGTTGGCCAGCGGCATCACGCTCTGGAACGCCTTGCCGCGGCCCTCCTCGGTGGTCAGATCGAGCCCCTCGATGAGCGGCGACGGGCGGCGGCGCCAGAACGGGTTGACCGCGAGCACCGCCCGGCTGGGGTTGCTGAGCCGTTCGGCCATCGCGGCGATCTGCGGCCGCAGGCCGAAGATGTCGGGGATCAGCAGCAGCCCGCTGGCCGGCCGCTCGGGGCCGGCCAGCAGGGCATCGCAGACGCCCCCATCGGGCATTGCGATCTGCAACTGCTGAGCGGTGGGCATCAGACCGAGCCGAAGCCCACCTTGCGGGCCTGCTCCTGACCCAGATCCAGATAGGCGATGCTGCTGGCGCGCAGCAGGGTGCGGCCGCCCTTGGTGTCGCTCAGCACCAGGGTGTCGTTGCCGTCCAGCGCGTCCAGATAGGCCTGCTGGACCTTCTCGGCGGTCTCGTCGGTGTCGACGGTGATTTCGCGGGCGATGTGCTGGATCCCGACCTTGACTTCCACTTCTGCCTCCTGTTTGGGTAACGCCTCCACGTTGCCACATCGGCGAAGCCGTACCCGGCGGTGTTCGCCCACGGCGCAGCGGTATCGCGGCAGGTCTCAGCCCTCGGCGTAGAGCTGCTGCTCCTCCGGGGTCGCCGGCCGCAGCACCAACCGGGTCCAGGCGCCCAGATAGATCCGGTCGTCGGCCTGCAGCTCCTTGCGCCGGTTGCCCGGAATCGGCTGGGTCGGCAGCGGATCAGCGGCCTGGGCCACATAGGTGCCGTTGGCCGAGTCCAGGTCCTCCAGGAACCAGCGGCTGCCGTCGGTGGACAGCTGGGCATGCCGACGGCTGATCCCGCTGTCCGGCTCGCAGTCGATGTCCGGTGCGATCCCGCGGCTGCGGGAGGGCCGGCCGATCAGCACCGACCGCTTGCGCAGCGGCTGCACGTGCGGCAACCCCGGCGAGGGCATCGGATCGGGGCTCTGCTGCAGCGCATACCACTCCGGGTCGATCCACACCTCCAGCACCCAATCGGTCGGCCCGGCCGCAGCCGCCGCCGGTGCGGCCGCCGGCGTGGCCTCGTCCCGGGGCTGGCGCGGCGGGGTGGCCTGACTCTCCGGTCCCGCGTCCTGCTCCGCGGCCGGGGCGACGGGCTGGGCCGGGACGGGAGGAACGGGGCGGGCCGGGGCCGGGGTCGACTTCGGCTCGACCAGCACCGCCCGCGGCTCCTCCTGCTGGACGGGGATCTCCTGCTCCGCCGGGGGTTGCGGCTCCGCGGCCGGCGGGGTCGGGGCGTCCAGATCGAGCGGATTGGGCCGCGGCCGGGGCATCGTACCGGTGGTGTAGTCGTAGCCGCAGGCCTCGCAGAACAGCGCCCCCGGCGCGTTCAGCACACCGCAGTTCGGGCACTCCACCCCCGCGGGCGCGGCCGGCTCGTCCGCCTCGGCCGCCTGCTGGGGCGTACCCGAACGGGGCGTGCCCGAGGGGGCGGGGGCACCCATCGGCACCCCGCAGACATCGCAGTAGTCACTGGACTCGCTGGGGTGTCCGGCGGGGCAGCGCGACCGCTGAGCTGGGGTCATCTGGTCAGCCTCGAATCCTGGTGGTCTTGGTGGACGCGGTGTCGAGGGCCATCTCGTCGGCCTTGTCGACGGACCGCTTCAGCCTGACGGTACCGGTTGCGTCGTTGTCGATGTCGACGACCTTCCGCAGCTTGGCGGTGGCTTCGTCGTTACCGGTCTCACGAGCCAGCTGCACCGCCCGGCCCAACCGGGTCGTCGCGGTCGCATCGTCGCCGGCGGCCTTGGCCGCCAACCCCTGCTGGATAGCGTCGGCCAGCTCGGTCTGCCCGGTGTAGTGTGCGACCGCCGGGTTGATCCGGGTGGTCAGCGTGTCATCGGTGGACCAGGTCGCCTTGACCAGCGCCTGGGTGACCACCTGATCGTTGACGGCCAGCTGCACCCGGGCGGCGAGCTGCTCCTGGCCGACCGCGCGGGCCGCCAACCGGACCGCGACGTGGTAGTCGCGGGACTCATCGCCCCAGGCTCCGGTCGGGTACGCCGTGGTGAGCGGGTTGACCTGCCGGGAACGCGAGGTCAGGTCCTCGACGGTGGGGGAGACCTGGCGGACGAACAGCACCTGGGCCCCCTGCGGCGCCCAGACCCGCAGCTCGGCCTCGGCGACGCCGCGGCCCATCGACTTCTGCATCAACTCGGAGAAGACCGCGCTCATCTCCTGCGGGCTCGGGATCAGATCGACGGTGCCGAGCAGCGCCTGGGAGATCCGCCGGATCTCACCGACCTGCCAGTCGACGCCGATCCCGCGGCAGTCCACCTGGAACTGCCCGATCGAGGCCTGGATCGCCGCATCGAGCTGCTGCGGGGTCTCGTTGTGGTTCTCCCCGTCGGTGAGCAGGATCGCGTGCCGCTGGCGCACCCCCGGTACCGAGTTGAACAGCGCCCGGGTCAGGTTCAGCCAGGACCCCATCGCGGTGCCGCCGTCGGAGTGGAAGTAGCGGATGGCCTGCGCGGCCTGGTAGCGGGTGGAGGCGTCCATCCGGACCATGCCCTGGCCGCCGCGGGTCACCGGATAGGCGAGGTAGGCCTGGTGGTTGCCCGCGACCACCGCGAACCAGGTGCCGTCGACGATGTGATCCAGGGCCGCGATCGCGGCGTTCTTCGCGGCCTCCATGTTGGTGTCGCCCATCGACCCCGAGGTGTCGACGATGATGATCTCACCCGCATCCCCGCCGCCGGAGCTCTGACCGGCGGTGCCCGCGCCCGAGCAGGTCATCGTGACGATCGCGTTGACGTCGGTGCCGCCGTCGGGGAGGAACTCGTTCTGGTAGACCTGCGAGGTGAAATCGGCCATCGGTGCTCTCCCCATGTTCAGTGATCGGCGCGTCGGGGCCAGTATGCCAACTGAGAGGCTCCGCCCCACGCCCCTTGGTTGCTTCGCTCGGATGCGATTTCGAATTGCGGTGCCTCGCTTGGGCGTACGCCGAACTTGCACCCGTTCGGTTCAATGTGCACCCACTTCTTGCGCATGGAATGGGTGCAAGGTCGACCGAACGGGTGCAGGACGACCGCAGTCCAGTGCCGGGAGCGTCGTGGGCGTGATCCTCTCGACACGCAACTCCGGCTCCGCTTCGCTGCGCCGGAGTTGCTACTCGAGGATCGTCAGCGGAAATCGCGGGAGCGGTGGGTGGCCGGCAGCAGCTCCCGGGCCTCGGGCAGCACCGCGACCAGGGGCTCGATGCGGTCGGCGACCAGGTTGGTCACCCCCTCGGCGTGTTCGACGATGCCGCGGACGATCAGCACATTGGCGCGCCGGGCCGCCTTCCGGTACCGCGCCCACACCCCGACACTGCACACCACGTTGAGCATCCCGGTCTCGTCCTCCAGGTTGAGGAAGGTGACCCCGCCCGCGGTGCCGGGATGCTGGCGGTGGGTGACCAACCCGGCGACCCGGATCCGGCGACCGGCCTGGTCCGGTCCGAGCCGGTCGACCGGCAGCAACCCGTGGGCGGCGAGCAGCGGCCGCAGATGATCGACCGGATGATCGTCGGGGCTGATCGAGGTCGACCACAGGTCGGCCTGGGTGAGCTCCAGCGGCAGCATCTCGGCGAACTCCGGCGGTGCCGCATCGATCGCGGCACCGGGCAGCATCGTCTCGTTGTCGGTGTAGCCGGCCGACCACAGCGCCTGCCGCCGGGACCGGCCGAAGGCATCGAAGGCACCGGCGACCGCGAGCGCCTCGGCCTGGGCGGCGGTGAGCCCGACCCGGCGCAGCACATCGGCCTGGTCACGGAACGGCCCGCGTTCGCGCTCGGCGACGATCCGCTCCGCCAACTGGGTGCCGATCCCGCGGACCGCGGTCAGCCCGAGCCGAACCGCCCAGTTCCCGTCGCGGCGGTGCCGGGCCAGCATCGCCTGATGCTCCCGGCGCGCCCGGTCCCGGTCGAACTCGGGCGCCGGGCCGGCCGGTGGCTGCTCGGTCGCCAGACAGTCCGGCGATCCGGTGACCGGTGGCTGCCCCGGGTCGATCCGTTCCAGTTCGGCGTGCACCTGGGAGCAGGTGACATCCGGCCGGCGCACCTCGACCCCGCGGCGCCGCGCATCGGCGGTCAGCGACTGCGGTGAATAGAAACCCATCGGCTGGGCCCGCAACAACCCGGCGAGGAAGGCGCCCGGATAGTGCAGCTTCAGCCAGCTGGAGGCGTACACCAGCAGGGCGAAACTGATCGCATGGCTCTCGGCGAAACCGAAGTTCGCGAACGCCTCGATCCGGGCATAGATCGACTCGGCCAGCTCCCCGGTGATCCCCTTGGCGGCCATCCCGGCGAACAGCTGCTCGCGGATCCGTTCGATCTTCTCCACCCCGCGCGCCGAACCCATCGCCCGGCGCAGCAGATCGGCCTGGTCGCCGGTGCAGTCGCCGAGCACCATCGCCATCTGCATCAACTGCTCCTGGAACAGCGGTACGCCCAGGGTGCGCTCCAGGATCGGTTCCAGCAGCGGGTGCGGATAGCTGACCGGTTCCTTGCCGGTGGCCCGGCGCACATAGGGATGCACCGCACCGCCCTGGATCGGGCCGGGCCGGATCAGGGCGATCTCGACGACCAGGTCATAGAACCGGCGCGGCAGCAACCGGGGCAGGGTGCCGATCTGGGCCCGGCTCTCCACCTGGAACACCCCGATCGAATCGGCCACGCAGAGCATGTCGTAGACCCCGGCCTCCTCCTTGGGGATCCCGGCCAGGGTCCACCGTTCGCCGAGCCGGTCGGCGACCAGATCGAAGGAGTACTGGATCGCGGCCAGGATGCCCAGGCCGAGGAAGTCGAACTTCACCAACCCCATCCAGGCGCAGGAATCCTTGTCCCACTGCAGCACGGTGCGGTTCTCCATCCGGCCGCGTTCGATCGGGCAGATCTCACCCACCGGGCGTTCGGTGAGCACCATGCCACCGGAGTGGATGCCGAGATGGCGCGGGGCGCCGAGCAGCTCCTCGGCCAGCTCGAGCACCGGGGCGGGGATCTCGTGGCTGCCCGGCGCGGGGGTGCCGTCGGGTGCGGTGAGGTCACCATAGGAGTCGATCTGGGTGGACCAGGCGTCCTGCTGGCCGGGCGAATGGCCGAGCGCCTTGGCCATGTCACGGACCGCCGACCGTGGCCGATAGCTGATCACATTCGCCACCTGGGCGGCATTGTGGCGGCCGAAGCGGCGATAGACCTCCTGGATCACCTCCTCGCGGCGATCGGAGTCGAAATCCACGTCGATGTCCGGTTCGTCGTCGCGGGTCTCGGACATGAACCGTTCGAACGGCAACCCGAACTTGACCGGGTCCACCGCGGTGATGCCGAGGGTGTAGCAGATCACCGAGTTGGCCGCGGATCCTCTGCCCTGGCAGAGAATTCCGCGTCCCTTGGCGAAGGCGACCATGTCGTGGACGATGATGAAGTAGCCGGCGAAGCCCTTGCGTTCGATCACCGCCAACTCGCGATCCAACCGTGCCTGCGCCTCGGCGTACCGCGCACCCGGATAGCGCTCGGCCAGACCGCGCCGGCACAGCTCCCGCAACCAGCCGGCCAGGCTGTACCCGTCCGGGACGTCGAGGCGCGGCAGCCGCGGCCGGGCCGCCTGCAGCGGAAACGCGCACTCGGCGGCCAACCGCAGCGTGGTCGTGATCGCATCCGGGTACGCCGCGAACGCGGCCTGCTGTTCGGCGCCGGAGCGCAGGTGCGCACCCGGGGGCGCCAGCCAACCATCCAGCTCGGCCAGCGAACGGCCGGCGCGCACCGCCGCCATCGCGGTCGCCAACCGGTACCGCTCGGGGGTCGCGTGGTGCACGTTGTTGGTGGCGACCACCGGCAGGCCGCACTCGGCGGCCAGTTCGGCCAGGGCGGCATTGATCCCGCTGTCCCGCGGATCGCCGTGACCGGTCAGTTCGACCGCGACCTGATCGCGGCCGAAGAGTGCGACGAGCCGGTCCAGGGCGCTGCGCGCGGCGGCGCGGCCACCGGTGTGCAGCGCGGATCGGACGATGCCCTTGCGGCAGCCGGTGAGCAGTTGCCAGTGCCCCTCGGCGGTGGCCGCGAGTTCCTCCAGCGAATAGAGCGGGCGACCCTTCTCATCCCCGATCAGCTGGCCCCGGGTGATCGCCGCCGACAAGCGGTGATAACCCTCGGCACCGCGCGCCAGCACCAGCAGGTGGGCACCCTCGGGGTCGGCGATCCCGTTCTGCGGGGTGGTCAGGCCCAGCGACAGCTCGGCCCCGAAGACGGTGTCCAACCGGTGCCCGAGCGCGGTGTAACCGGCGGCCGCCTCGGCGAACCGGGAGGCCGCGTACAACCCGTCGTGGTCGGTGATCGCCAACCCGCTCAGCCCGAGCCGGACCGCCTCGGTGATCAGCTCCTCCGGGGAACTCGCGCCGTCGAGGAAACTGAACGAGGAGTGGCAGTGCAGCTCGGCATAGGGGGTGTGCGGGCCGTCGCTGACCACCAGGTCCTGGGGCAGCGGGGGTTGCCTGCGGCGGCGCGGGGCAGGGGTCTTCCCGGGCCCCGGGGCATCGTGCGGATCGAAGCGGGGCCGCCCGGAGAGCCGGCGTTCCAGCTCACCCCAGGAGATCGGCGGGTTCTGCCAGCCCATGATCGGCCTCCCGAATTCTCAACCAGGACAGGGTTTCTCACTGCACTCACTCGTACTGGGCCTCGAGGCGCCACTGTTCGGCATCCCCGCTGGCCAACCAGGCCCGCCCGTCCGCGGCGACGAACTGACAGCGGATCAGCTGCCGGGCGGAGCCCGGATCCCACCAGGACTCATCGACCGGCCAGGGACCCGCCCAGTCGTCGATCGCATCCCGCCGCCCGTCCAGCAGCAGCCAGCGGGGATCACCGGACAGGCCGCCGCGCTCGGTCATCCGGATGCTCCGCCCGGCCTCGTCGCAGACCCGGACCGGGATCGGCGGATCCAGGATGCGCGCGGGGGCGGGCGGCGGGATCGACCCCGGCCACGGCAGCTGCACCGATCCGGGTGGGGGTTCGGCGCGGGCGCGGGCGGGGCGCCGCGCGGCCGGTGCGTCGGCGAAACCCCACGGGGTGAGCCGTTGCCGGCGGCCCGGGTCGCGGCCACCGATCACCGAGGGGCGCAGCACGCCCTCGGGGCCGAGCATTCCCTGCAACCGGCCCACCCCCAGCTCCACCCGCTCATCGGTGCCGGCGCCGAACACGGTGTCGGCGTGGGTGCCGACGGCCTCCACCTGTTCGGGGACGAAGCGGACCTCCGCCAGCGGTGCCCGGGGGCCGCGTCGCTCCACCCGCGGATTGTCACGACGCAACTGCCAGTGCAATCGGTCGACGACCTCGCGCGAGGTGAACCAGCGCGGGTGCGCCCACCGCCGATCGGTGCAGCGGCCCTCGTCGTCGATGCACTCGATGCGCAGCACCGCGCACACCAGGCCGCGCCGATCCAGATTCGCGATCAGCGCCTCGGCGGTGGTGCGGCTGCTGAAGGTGATCACCTCGGCGTTGTCGACCGGTGGCTCGAAGCGCACGATCTCGTCGAACTCGGTCGGTGGGGTGCGCGGGGCGACCGACCGCGGATCGCCACCGCGGGCCAACCGGTGCAACCGGGCACCGGCCTCACCGAATCGGGTCGCGACATCGGCACGGGACAGCGCCGCGAACTCACCGACTCGCCGGATTCCCAATCTGCGCAGGAGTTTCGCCAACTCCGGGTCGTCGAGGACCTCCACCGGCAGGGGAGCCAGATGCTCTGCCGAGCGGCCGGTCGCGACGATCGTGCAGCTCTGGATCTCCGCCTGGCGGGCGGCCTGCTCGGCGGTGAAGAGATCGTCGGCGACACCGATCCGGCAGTCCCAGACCCCGGTGGAGACCAGCCGCTCGGCGAGCACCGCGGCCTGACGTTCCTCGTTGCCGTGGAACCGGGGCGAGGTGGTGGTGGCACACAACCCGGGCCGGATCGGTACCACGGTGGCGCAGGTGTCCTCGACCACCGCCAGCACGTCGTCGAAGACCGCCAGCTCGGACTCTGGCCGATGCGTCACCTCGACGACCTCCGGGCAGGCCGCCTGCGCGTCGCGGCGCCGCATGCCCCGGCGTACCCCGAACCCCCGCGCGGCCGCCGAGCAGGCATGCACCCGGCCGCGGTCCAGCACCACGATCGGGGCATCGGTGGCGAGCTGGTCGGTGGCGATCGCCGCGATCACCGGCCAGTCCGGGCACCAGACCACCATCGCCCGCGGCGTGCTCATCCCGCCTCCCGCAGCGGGTGCACGGTCGCCTCGGTGGGCTGCTCGGGCCGCAGCTCACCGGCCGGGGTGATGCTGAGATCGGCACCGGGCAGCCAGACCGGACAGTGGTGCACCGGACGCCCTGGTCGACGCACCTCGATCTCGGCCCGGCGGGCCGTCAGGTGCCCGGCGCCATGGCCGAGGCCGACCCACCGCGAGGAGCGCAGCGAATAGTTCGCCTCGCTGCGCGGCCAGCCGCCGCAACTCAGCAGCGCGCTGCCGCGGCGCCGCAGCCGGGCCCGGAACCGCTCGGCCTGGGACTGGTTCAGTCGACCCGCGGGGCGGGTGAGCACCAGGCCGGTCAGGTCGGTCAGCTCGGCCAGCACCGAGAGCCAGTCCGTGCCCGGGTCGGGGATCACGATCGTCCGGTCCAGCCGCAGCCCCGCCTCCTCGGCGGCGAGATAGCCCAGCTCGGGCAGCCCGACCACCGCGACCCAGTCGCCGGCGCGGGCCGGCCCGGCCAGCAGCGCCAGTGCCAGCGCCAGGTTGTCCACCTGGTGCACCGCGCCCGCGCGCAGCGCCGGCAACTCGGCGAGCCCCGGCAGCAACGGCAACTCCTTCGCCGCCGCGTCCTCGGTGCCCAGAGCGGCGCTGGCGGCGCGGGCGGGGGAGACGTCGTCGCGGCGGGCGAGCAGCTTGCCCATCCGGTTGCGCAGCTCAGCGATCCGTTCGCTCTGCGTCTGGGAACCGAGGGCCGTCATTCCCCCGAGATTAGTACGCGAGTACGAAAGCGGCAACCCCGCTGTCGGTTGCCGGACGCCCTAACCGGTGGGCGTGCGCTGCGCCACCGCCGGCGGGAGATAGGCCCTGCTGGCGGGCGGGTCCTCGATGACCTCGACGCGCACCAGGCAGGTCTGCGCCGTCGGCCCCTGGGCGAGCTGTGAGGTCGGGCGGTCCGAGGTGAGCACGTTCGGATTTCCCTGCAGGCAGGTCGCGTCCGGCTCACCCGGTTGCTGCGGGTCGTACCAGCCCCCGGTGGCCATCAGCAGCACCCCCGCGGTGACACCGCTGGAGATCTTCGCCGCCGCCAGGCAGGAACCCCGGTCGTTGACGAGGCGGACGACATCCCCGTCGCCCACCCCCAGCCGCGCGGCGTCGGCCGGGTTCAGCTGGACGGCCTCGCGGCCGCCGATCTTGGTGCTCTGGCTGGAGGCGCCGAAGTCGAGCTGACTGTGCAACCGCCCCCTGGGTTGGTGCGACAGCAGATGGAAGTGCTCCCCACCCTCGGCCAGGGAACTGCCCAGCCATTCCTCGGGCTCCCGCCAGACGGCATGTCCGGGCAGCCCCTCGAGGTCGAAGCCGGCGATGGTCGAGGAGAAGATCTCGATCCGGCCCGACGGGGTGGTGAGCGGGAACCGCTGCGGGTCGGCTCTGAGGTCACCGAAGACGTCCCGCTGCGCGGGCAGCGGAACCTCGACACCCTCGGATCGCATGAACTCATCGAAGTCCGGGATGGACACCCCGCGGCGGGCCAGTCGGTCGACGGTCTCGGCGTAGAGCCGCCGCACCCAGGCCTCGGTGTCCAGACCCTCGGTGAACTCCTCGGCGCGACCCCGCCGCTTCGCGATCTCCCGGAACGCCTCGAAGTCGGTGGGGACGCCCGCCGGCGGATCCTGGATCCGGTGCATCGGCAGCAGATGGTTGTCGTGGGCGCCGGCGGCGATGTCGTCCCGCTCCAGGCTGGAGGCCACCGGAATGACGATGTCGGCGAACCGTGTCACCGGGGTCCACCAGGAGTCGTGGACGACGACCGTCTCGGGGACATTCCAGGCCCGCACGAGCTTGTTCAGATCCTGATGGTGGTGGAAGGGATTCCCACCCGCCCAATAGATCATCCGGATATCGGGATAGGTGAGCGTGCGGCCGTCATAGGCCAGTTCCGCTCCCGGGTTGAGCAGCATGTCGGAGATGCGGGCGACCGGGATGAACGTCTCGACCGGATTCGTACCCTGCGGAAAGCTGGCGACACCGATGGAACTGCGGTGCATCCCGACACCACCCTCGCCACCCAGCCCGACGGCGTACCCGCCACCGGGGCGGCCCATGGAACCGGCGGCGGCGGCCAGCGACAGACCGGCCCAGTAGGGCTGCTCGCCGTGCTGGGCGCGCTGGATCGACCAGGTCAGCGAGACGACGCTGCGTTGGCTGGCGCAGGCCTCGGCGAGTTCCCGCATCGTGCCCGCCGGGACGCCGGTGATCGGTTCGGCCCATTCGGGGGACTTCACCACCCCGTCGTCCTCGCCGTTCAGATAGCGGGCGAGCTCGGGGAAGCCGACGCAGCAGGCGTCCAGGAAGTCCCGGTCCGCCAGACCCGAGGCCACCAGGTGCTGGGTCATCGCGAGCAGCATCGCGGTATCGGTGCCGGGCCGGATCGGCACCCATTCGGCACCGAGTTCGGCGGCGAGATCGTCGCGATGCGGGCTGACCAGGACGAACCGGACGCCCGCCTCGAAACAGGCCACCTGCGCCTCGCGAATCCGGTGCCGCCGCAGCCCGCCGTGGTTGACCTGGGTGTTCTTCAGCGACGATCCGCCGAAGGCCACCACGATCCGGCAGTGGTCGCGGATCTCGGACCACTGCGGGTTCCAGTCGATCATCGACAACCGGCTGCCGCCGATGAGATGCGGCAGCAGCACCTCCAGGGCCGCGAAACTGTAGGTGTTCTTCGAGGCGGTGTAACCACCGTCGACGTTGAGGAATCGGTGGATCTGGCTCTGCGGATGGTGGAAGCGACCGGCGCTGCCCCAGCCGTAGGAGCCGCCGTAGACGGCTTGGTCACCGTGCCGGTCCCGGATCCGGGTCAGCTCCGCGGCGATCAGGTCGTACGCCTCCGCCCAGCCGACCTCGACCATCGGCTCGGCGCCCCGCCGGTTCCCGCCGTAACGGGGCCCGTGTTCGAGCCAGCCCTGGCGGACGTGGGGGCGGGTGATCCGCAACGGGTGGTCGAAGGTGTCCGCCAATCCCCGGGCCATCCGGCCGGCCGCCGGATCGTCGTCGAGAGCCGCGGCGGACACGGCCTTCCCGTCGCGAACCTCGAAATCGAAGGTCCCCCAATGGGTCGTCGTCCGACGCGTACCTGCCACCGCTTGCCCTCCTGATCGCCGGCACCGCGTCTGGTTCCCAGGGACCCCGGTGGCCGGATGATGGGCTCGCGGCGCTGCGGTGCAATGTTCATTGACGCTAGCTGAACCGTTGGTCAGGTTTCAAGCAAAGTCAACCAGCGTGAGAAAACATCGATGGACCGGTCTGGTTCTGCGAGGATGGGCCGGTTCAACCGGGCGGCAGCGCCTGGCCCCCGAAGCGGGCCAGAGCGACGGTGATGTTGTCCTTGCCGCCCTGGGCGTTCGCCCAGTCCACCAGGGCCTCGGCCAACCGGGTCGGCTCGGCATTCGCCGGATCGGTGACCAGCGCCCGGGCGACCACGGTCTCCAGCTCCTCGGGCGTGGAGGCGTAGTTCCACAGCCCGTCGGAGCAGACCAGCAACCAGCCCTCACCCGGCACCGGCAGCACCCCGCCGGTGGGTCGCAGATCGGGGGCGTCGCGGCCCAGCCACTTGGTGATCGCATGCGCCTGCGGACCGTTCTCGGCCAGCTCCCGTTCCACCCCGGCCGCGATCCGCATCTGTGCGACCGAATCGTCGACGCTCAGCTGCCGGGACTCGCCCCGGTCGGCCAACCAGTAGATCCGCGAATCACCGAGGGAGCCGTGCACGATCTCCCCGTCGGCGACGACCGCCGCGGCGAAGGTGCAGGAGGCGGTGCTGCCACCCATCGCGTTCGGATCCACCGGTTGATCGGGATCGGCGGGTTTCGCTGCGGTCGCGACGATCACCGCCTCGTTGGCGGCGCGAACCGCCTCGGCCAGGGCCGCCAGCTGGGCCTGCTGCCGGGACTGCTCGGTACCGAGCCCGCTGGGCCGCTGCTGCAGCAGCAGATCCCGCGCCGTCCGGGCCGCGGCCAGCGAGGCGACATCGGAGTCGGCGGAACTGGACACCCCGTCACAGACCACCAGCACCGCCCGGTCGGGTTCGGTCTCGTCGATGGCCAGCGCCATCGCGTCCTCGTTGCGGGGATGCCGGATGCCGCGGTCGCAGACCCCGCCGACCCAGGGCGCCGGCGACTCGGACCAGTGCTCGCGCACCGTCGGTGCCTTCGTCCCACACTGCTCGCAGTAACCGTCGGCATCGATCGTGCCGCCGCACTCCCGGCACACCGCGGGCCGTTCGGGCCGGGCCGCCTCAGCGGTCCGCGCACCCGGCAGGTGCACCGAGCGGCTGTCGCGGGCCGGTTCCTCCGTCGGCTGGGGAGCGGCCGCGGTCGGCACCTGTTCCGCCCCGCAGCCTTCGCAGTAGGCCTCCCAGGGCTGGATCTGCGAACCGCAGAACGGGCAGGGCAGGGGGCCCGGGGCGGATTTGTCCAGGGTCATCGAATCCTCACTCACAGCCAGCTCCACCGTCGCATCCGATTGGCCCGGTCGATCAGTTCCACCCGACGCTCCGGGTCGTGTCGGGCCAGCGACCGGTACGCCTCCTCCAGACCCTCGCGCAGCGACTCCTCCTGGGCCGGGTACGCACCGATCTGCACCTGCGGTTTCGGGCCCGACTGGCGCACCTCGGCGAGCGCCCGCTCCAGGATGTTCACGCTGAACTCGTCCGCGTCGCGGCCCTCCAGGCGGACACCCTCGATGGAACGCATCGCCTGATCCAGATCGCCGAGCCCGTTGCCCAGGGAGAGCAGATGCCGGGCACGCAACCGGCGCGACTCGGCGTACCCCCGGCTGGTCGCCGGGACCATGTCCAGCGCCGCGACCGCCTGCTCCAGCTCACCGCGGCGACCGCGGATCCGGGCCAGTCCGAATGCCGAGGGGGTGACGTAGTTGGCGTCGGTGGAGACACAGGTGGCATAGAGCGCCTCGGCGACCTCCGGCTCCTCGCCGTTCTCACAGGCCATCGCCAGCGCCAGCTTGGGCGCCAGCTCTCCCGGTACCTGGCCGTAGACGGCGTTGAACGCCTGCTGTGCCTCGGCCCAGTCCTTGGCCTGCAGGGCCGCCAGGCCGGTCATCCAGACCGCCCGCCACTCCCACGGGTCGGCCTGCAGCAACAACTGGGCCTCCGACTGCACCCGACGCAGATCGCCGACCTGCAGGGCCGCCTGGCCGCGGGCCAGTCGGATCTCCGCGGACTCCTCGGGCGCCTCCTGCAGCACCAGCAACCGTTCACCGGGGTCCTCGATGTCGACGTTGCTCAACCAGCTGTGCTGCGGATCGGTGGTGTCGGGGCGGAGCCGGGGCAGTTGGTGCCAGTCGAGCTGCTCGCCGAGGAAGGTCGGTGGCTCGAAGAGCACCGAGGCGGCCGAGGTGAGTGCGGTGCCCGGGGTGCGCCGGGCGACCGTCTCGCGGAGCACGCCGAGTAGCTGCACCCGCAGCTCGTCGGCGTGCGAGAAGCGATCCGCCGGGTCCTTGGCGCAGCACTTGGCCAGCAGCCGGTAGAGCGAATCGTTCTGCTGGAACAGCGGGGTCTGCTCGACCGGCGGCAGGGTGAACTCATAGGTCGTCTGGTAGCCCTTGAACTCCGCACAGAGCACCATCAGCGTGCGGCCGATGGTGAAGATGTCGGACTCCACCGAGACCCCGGCGCGGGCCACCTCGGGGGCCTGGTAGCCGATCGTGCCGTAGATCGCTGACTCGTCGTCATCGACCCGGCGTACCCCGCCCAGGTCGATCAGCTTGATCGCATCGCCGACCTGGATGATGTTGTCGGGTTTGAAATCGCAGTAGACCAGGCCCATGTCGTGCAGGTAGGCGAATGCGGGCAGCGCCTCGATCAGATAGGCCATCGCCTGATCCGGTGGCAGCGGGTCGTATTCGCCGTTGTTCGCCACCATCCGGTCCTTCAGCAGCTGCTTCAGCGACCGGCCGCCGACATACTCCATCACGATGTAGCCGGCGCCCTCGTGGGTGACGAAGTTGTAGATCTCCACGATCAGCGGATGTTCCACCTGGGCAAGGAATTGCTGCTCGGCGATGGCCGCGGCGAGCGCGTCCGCGTCACCGGAGTTGAGCAGGCCCTTGAGCACCACCCAGCGGTTCGACACGTTGCGGTCGCGGGCCAGATAGATCCACCCCAGGCCACCGTGGGCCAGGCAGCCGGCGACCTCGTACTGGCCGGCGATCAGATCACCGGGCTGCAGTTTGGGGTCGAAGGAGAACGGATTGCGGCATTTCGCGCAGAACCCGGTGGTGCGGCCGGGCCGCCCGTCGCGGGATCGGCCGACCGGGGCACCGCAGCTGGGGCAGTTGCGGCGGCTCTCCGGGATCATCGGATTCTTCATGATCGCCGCCGACGGGTCGACCGCGGGTGCGGGCGGGACGCGGGTCAGGCCCGCGCCGATCCGGTTGCCGCGCATCCGCATCGATCCGGTTCCGGTACGCCGGGTGGCGCGGGATCCGCTGCTGGCCGCGCGCCGCGAGCCGAGCGCGGTGGAGCCGAGCCGGGAGGAGCCGCGGGTGACCGTGGACAGGGCCGCATCGTCACCGACCGGGGCCGGGGCGACATCGGGCGGGGAGCCGCAGATGTCGCAGTAGCCGTCGCGGATCTCCCCGCCGCAGCCGGGCATCCGGCACCGGCCGGTGGCGCGGGCCGCCGGCGGCGCGCCCTTCACCGGGTTGAGCCGGCTGCTCGGCGGCGGTGAGGCCATGGTGGCCTCCTGGGCGCTGGCGGAGGCGGCCGAGGCGGGGGTCGGGCTGCGCGGTGGGGCGGCGGCCCGGCCGCTGCCGGCCGGTGCCGGGACGCTCGGCGGCATCCCGCAGACATCGCAGTAGCCGTCGCTGATCGTGCCGGTGCAACCCGGCTGGGTGCATTTCACCGGGTCGCTCCTTCGCGATCACGGGAGAGCAGCCCTTCGCGGTCCCGCGAGAGAAGCCCTTCGCGGTCACGCGAGATCAGCCCTTCGCGGTCACGCGAGATCAGCCACTGCACGCCCATCTCGTAGGCCTCGACGAGTTCGGTGGCGAGCGGGATGGGGGAGGGCCGGCGCTGCAGCACATCGCTGGTGATCGCATCGATGGCGACCAGATCGCTGTCACCGGCGAAACCGGCCGCGGCCGCCTTCGCTCGCTCGGATTCCATGCGCTGCAACAGTTTCTCGCGTTCACCCAGGGCCCGGGAATAGGAGTCCTGGACCACCTGCATCGCCCGGCTCACCTGGTCCAGCCGTTGCAGGTAGGCCTCGATCTTCTCGGCGGTGTTCGGCAGTTCACCGAGTGCGGCGACGTCCGGGACGGCATACTTCGGCGCCGGTGCGACCTGCCGGACGCACTGGTCGACGAGCCGGGTGAGGGCGACCTCGCGCGATTCCAGATCGGCCCGCAGTTCGCGGGCGCGATCCACCAGCCCACGGGCGCGGCGGCGTTCCACGCCACCGACGATCAGGTCGCGTTCGAAGCGGGCGGCCTCGATCTCGGCGGGTCCGATCATGCCGCCGACATCACCACCCCGGCTGTGCTTCTCGGTCAGCTCACGGACCCGGGTGTCGAGGTCGGCGAGCTGGGCCTCGGGCGCGGCACGCAGCGCGGCCGGCTCGAGCTGCACCTGGTCGCGGATCCGCTCCAGCTGGGCGCGCAGATCCCGCAGCCGGGAGGTCAGCTCATCGGCCGCCGGGTCGAGCGCGAGCCGGGTCCGCAGCTGGGCCGCCATCGCATCGGAGAGCCGGCAGGCCTCCGGCAGTGACACCGCCAGCCCGCTCTGGGTGCTGCCGGGGGCGTGCGGCTGCCCATCGCCGGCATCCGCGCGGGCCAGCAGCGAGGGGTCGAGAGTGGCGTCCAACCGGCCCCAGACCAGGGCGGAGATCCGCTCCCGTTCGGTGGCACCGACCCGGCCGGAATCCCAGGTGGCCAGCAGCAGATCGAGCCGGTCCTTGACCGCCTTCCACAGCGCCATCGACAGCATCATGTCGCGGGTCAGCTGCGCCCGTTGCGGGGAGCGGACCACGGCGGCGTCGAGCAGGTCGAGCTCGCGGCGCCGGGCGGCGACCCAGGTGTCGAGTTCGCCGAGATAGCGGTGGATGACCTCCGCCGGCAGCGGTACGCCGATCCGCCCGGGGGCGAGCGGGGCGACCGCTGCCCGGGCCCGTTCGGTGGTGGTCACGCGGCTCTCCCGTACTGCGGCTGCGGCGGCCGGCCGTCACCGGCGTAGGGGCGGACCCACCGGTCGTAGCTGCGCTGCCACTCACCGCTGCTCACCCGCTGGGCGAGCACCGCGTTCACGAATCGGATCATGTCCCTATTCTGCTTCGGCGCCAGAACGGCGAACGAGATCGGGATCCACGGCTCCGGGCCGACCTCGGCGTACGGGTCCTGGGCGGCCAGACCCCGGGCGATGGGCCGCGGTGCGACCAAGGAGTCGGCCTCACCGCGCTGGAACTTCATCAGGCAGTCGCTCCAGGTCCGGCCGGTGACCCTGGGCCGGCTCGGCGCCTGACTCCCGATCCAGGCGTCGATGGCCGTGCCGGCCGGTGTGCAGACGCTCCTGCGCTCGGCAGCATCGGCACTGGGCGACACACCGGGGCGCTCGATGGCGGCATGATCGGTGCTGAGATAGGGCGCCGACACCGCGGCCCCGTTCCAGGCGGCGCAGTCCATCGCGACCTGGTCGATGACCAGATCGATCTCGCCGCCGTCGATCTGGGCGAGCGCATCGGCGGGAGTGACCACCCGCAGGTCCAGCTTGGCGCCCGGGCCGAGAATCGCCTCGGCGATGCCGCGGGCCAGATCGATCTCGAACCCGGTGATGTCGCCGGTGCGGGCGTCCCGGGAGGCCATCGTGAGGGTGTCGGAGGAGACGCCGACGATCAGCCGGCCACGGTCGGCGACCCGGCCCATCGACGAGTTGCTGGGGACCTGTCCGGCCGGTGGGAGTTCGCTCGGGTCGAAGCTCCGGCCGGGATTCGAGCACTCCTGGGTCAGGCCACCACCCCTCTGAGTGGGGGTTGGCCGATACGGCACGTCGGTGGGCCGGTACCCGGCGGAGCAGCCGGCCAGCAGCACCGCCAGTGCCACCAGCACCGGGGCCAGTGCGCGAGGACGTGGGAAGCGGGACATCAGGCGTACTCCTTCAACCGGGTGCGTACGCCCCAGACGGCGCCGGCGATGGCCGCGAGCGCGGCCAGCATGCTGAGCACGGCGGCGGCGATCAGGCCGCCCCGCTGGTTGCGCAGACTGGTCGCGGCCCGGACCCCGGAATCGGTCATCACCTTGGTGATCTCGGTGTCGAAGCGGCCGAAGGTCATGTTCGAGCCGCTCGGCTCGCTGTTGGTCGCCAGGTCCCGGGCGTCGTCCCAACGGCCGGCGGCATCGGCGGTCCGGATCCGCAGATGGACGAACGAGTGCTGGTCCCACAACCCGGTCAGGCGTTCGCGTTCGATCGCGTCGGGGACCCGCCGCAGTGCATAGCGGGTCTCCCAGGAGGCGTCCGCCCAGGACTGCTCCAGTCGACCACCGCCGGAGCGGGCGATGAGGGTGAGGTTCTCATAGACCTTGGCGTCGGAGGCCTGGGCCCGCGCGGTGGCGGCGGCCTGCGCGGTGGCCAGCGATTCACTGTTCACGGTGTGCATCGTGGTGGCGTTGTTGGTCAGTGTCATCGAAGCGGTCATCAACCCGGCCAGCACCAGCACCGTCGCCGCGACCAGTCCGGGGTTGAACAGCCGGCGGAAGCGGCTCGCGATCACCACCATGGTCAGCACCAGGAAACCGAGCGCGAGCAGCCCGCTGACCACGATCCAGCCCTGCGGGGCGTCCTCGGTCTGGTCGGCGACCCGCACGGAATTGCTGTTCACCAAGGAATCCAGGATCGGCAGGATGCCGGTGCGCAGTTCGGTACCGGCTTCGGTCAGGTACGCCTGGCCGACCGGGAAACCCTGCCGGTTGTTGTCGCGAGCCTGCTCCATGGTGCGTGCATAGCTGCCCATCCCGGCATTCACCCGGACCAGCGCGGTGCGGTCGGCCGGTTGCGCCTCGGCCGCTTCGACGACCAGTTGTTCGGCATTCTCCAGGGCCTGCTGGTACGCCTGCTGCTGGGACGCCTGCTCCTGGCCGCCGAGCAGGAAGGAGTTGGACAGGGTCGCGTCGGCGCGCAGCATCTCCGCCCGGATCGTCTGCACCCGCAGCAACTGATCGGTGTTGCGGACCGCCTCGGCCATCCGGTTCTGGGCGCCCAGCAGCACCGTGCCGGCGGCGACCCCGAACAGCGTCGTGAACAGGATCACGCAGGCCAGCAGCAATCGCAGCAGTTTCGGGGTCGGCAGTGCGGCGACCTTCGCCAGCGGACCGGGCAACCGCGTCGGTGCACCACCGACCGGCAGGGCGACGTCGGGTTTCCGCGCCTGGCCGGGTGGTCGTTGCTGGGCTGCTGGTGCCTGCTGTGGTGCGGGAGCTGCGGTCACGACCTCGCCCCGGATTCCTTGCTGGGTTCGGATTCCGGCTCATCGCCGAAGTCGACGGTGCCGGGATCCTCGGCCTCGGAAACCTCCTCGGGCGCGGTCAGCGGCTGCCCGGGGGCCGGCTGCAGACCGGCCAGATCGGGCAGCTCGTCCTCCTCCTCGTCCAGCTCACCGAGGTCGTCGGGCAGCAGCTGGCGCAGCTCGTCCAGCGTCGGCTCGTCCACCTCGCGCAACCGCCAGGCGTGCGCACCGACCGCCGCCTCCAGGCAGTTCCGGGCGTACCGGCCGTTGCCGAAGGTCGAGTCGCGGACCTGTTCGGCGAGCAGACCGCGGAACCGGTCGACGGTTTCGGTGGGGGCGTCGTAGTCGGCGTTCTCGACCATCCCGGTGAAGATCTCGACCAGTTCCTCATCGGTGTAGTCGTCGAAGGAGATGGTGGTCCGGAAGCGGGAGGTGAGGCCCGGGTTCTCGGCGATGAAGACCTGCATCGGCAGCGGATATCCGGCCACGATCACCACCAGATCGTCGCGGTTGTCCTCCATCTCCTTGACCAGGGTGTTGATCGCCTCGGTGCCGTACTGGTCGCCGGAGAGCGAATAGGCCTCATCGATGAACAGCACCCCGCCGATCGCCGAGTCGACGACCTCGGCGGTCTTGATCGCGGTCTGGCCGAGGTAACCGGCGACCAGCTCCGAGCGGTCCACCTCGACCAGCTGGCCCTTGCTGAGCAGCCCGAGCGCCCGGTAGATGCCGGCGACCAACCGGGCCACGGTCGTCTTGCCGGTCCCGGGATTGCCGACGAAGACCAGGTGCCGGGTCACCGTGGGGCTGGCGAGCCCTTCCTTGGCGCGCAGGCCTTCGACGCGCAGCACCGCGGCCTGCTTGTGGATCTCGTCCTTGACCCGGGCCAGGCCGGTCAGCCCGTCGAGTTCGGCGAGCAGCTCCTCCAGCGTCCTGGGCTCCGGTTCCGGTTCGGTGTCCTCGGTGGCCTCGGTAGCGGGTGCCGGTTGGGTCGGTGCGGGCTCGGTCGGGGCCGGCTGTGCCGGTGCCTGGCCCGGCAGCCCGCCGAAGGCACCCGGGCCGAGCGGCTGGGTCGGGTCAAGGTCGAGGCTGGAGCCGAGCGGGGAGGTGGCGCGGCCCGGGAAGTCCTGCTGCTGGCGGCGGACGCTGCTCTGCAGCTGGTCCAGCACAGTGCGCAGCACCTGCGGTGCCTGCCGGGCGAACTCCTGGGCCCGGTTCGGCGGCTCGCTCGCCACCGGTGCGGCGGGTTCACCGGGCTGCGGCGGGTTGGCCGGGGTCGGGTTCGGCGTCGGGTGGTGACCGGGCAGCGCCGCCAGCTGGGCGGCGGCGACGGCCTGGGCGTTGCCGGCGACCCGCTGGTTGGGTTCGCCCAGGTTGCAGGCGCTGGTGGCGACCTCGGCCAACACCCGGGCGTACGCCGGGGCCTGCTTCGGCCGGGACTGGATCAGCTCGTGCAGCAGCGCGGTGGGCGCGCCGCGCCAGCGGCGACCCCGCTGGGCCATCCCCATGAACCGTTCCGCGCTGGGTGGTTCGCCGACCTGGTCGGCCCAGTCGATGAAGGCCTGCCGCCCGGCCTCGGAGACGGTCGCGGCGAGCGCCATCCCCTCCTCGCGCGCGGCGGCGGGATCGAGCCCGGCGGCGTCGGCGACGACCTCCAGCCGATCGAGGGCGTCGGCAAGACTTCCGGTTGTCTCGGACATCGGTGACTCCTCGGCGCTCAGGGCAGGTCGAGCGGATTGGCGGGCTGCTGGGGGGAGGACTGCATCGGCGGGGATTGCCGTGCTGGCTGGGATTGCGGAGCCTGGGTCGGCTGGGGCGGTTGCTGCTGGGCGGCATCCAGATCGAGTTCGCCACCGGTCGACTCGCCGCCGAAGCGGGCGGTCAGGAAGCGGCCGTGCGCGACCAGGGCTTCGGCGTCGGAACGGGCCACCGCGTCGAAGATCTTGTCCATCGTCGCGCCGAGCAGGTCGAGCTGGTCGATCAGCAGCATCAGGCTGGTCTTGCCGGCCTCGATCGGCCGCGAGTCCGCCCAGTCCCTGGGCAGCCGCAGGTACGCCCCCAGAGCCTCCGGCAGATAGTCGGTGGCGGTGGCCATCACCGCGTAACTGTCCGAGGAACCCAGCCCCACGCTGCGCATCCGCGGCAGCGTCTCGCGCACACCGGTGGAGACCCGGCGTACCCGCGCCAGCACCACCGGATTCAACTGGGCCCGGGCGGCGAGCTCCTCGGTACGGTCCAGGGCGTTGAGGATGTCGTGCTCGGTCGGCACCTTCGGCGCGGTCGTCGCACCCTCGGGCTCGAGCTTCTCGTTGACCCCGCGTACCCAGTCCAGGAAACCCATCGGCTACCGGCCCTGACCGGGCGTACCGCCCTCGAAGTCCATCGAACCCGACGCCAGCCGCTGGTCGGCCTGCGAAACCCGGTCCAGATAGGCCTTGGACTTGTCCACCTCGTGCTCCAGCACACCGATGGTCTGCGCCATCGAATCCAGCGCCTGCAGCTTGAACTGGTCGATCGAATCCATGGTGGCGTAGATGTTGGCGAAGGCGTTCTGCAGCTGCGGCAGCCCGACGCTGGCCTCGGCGGCCTGCTTCTGGATGTCGGCGGAGTTCTGCTTCAAGGCCAGCGAGGTCTGCTCGATGATGTTGCTGGTGGTGGTGTTCAGCGCGGTGATCTGGTCGAGCACCAGTCGCTGGTTGGTGAGCGCCTGGGAGACGATCACCGCGGTCCGCAGCGCCGACATCGTCGTCGTCGCGGCCCGGTCGACACCCTTGATCAGCTCGAGGTTGTTCTTGATGATGATGTCGATCGCCAGATAGCTCTGGATCGAGACCGCGAGCTGGGTGAGCAGATCCTGATGCTTCTGGCGGACATAGAACAGCACGTCCTGGCTGAGCGCCTGCGCCTTGTCCGGATCGGCCATCTCCAGTTCGGCGATCTGCGCCGACAGTTTCGCATCCAGCCGCTCGGCGATGTAGATGTACTGGTTCAACCGGCCCATGGTCGCCCACAGGTTCTGCTTCTCCATGTTCAGCGCGACATTGTCCTTGGTCAGCTCGTCCTTGCCGTTCTGCAACGAATGCAGCAGGCCGTTGAGATGGGACTGGGCGGACTGGTATTTGCGGAAGTAGTCGACGATCTTGTCGCCCATCGGGATCATGCCGAGGAACTTGCGCACCCCGGTGGCCTGGGCGGGATCGAGATCCTCGACGGTACGCCGCAGCTCCAGCAGGGTCTTGCCGATCGACGAGCCCTGGGAGATGCCGCCCTCCTTGAGCGCCTTGACCGGTGCGTTCAGCAACCGGTTCGAGGTCTCGGCGGCCTTGCGGACATCGGCATCACCCATGTTGCGGACCGCGGTGGCCTGCGCCTCCATCTCCGGCGACTTGGCCTGGGCGGAGGTCAGCGCGCCCATGAACGCGTCCACCTTCTGATCCAGCACCGGGACCTGCTCGGCCTTCACCGGCGGCGCCATCTTCGGCGCCTGGGTCGCGGTCACCGGCGCGGGCGCCGGCGGGGCCTCCAGGGTGAGCACGGCCTCCGCACCCGCGGGCGGGGTGAGCGGGGCGGGCTGGGCCGCCTGGGCGGTGCTCGGATCCGGTTGCATGCTGCTCATCGTGTCCCCTCGGTGGACGGGTGTTGCGGACAATCTACCGGGGTCGGGTGTTGCTTCGGGGCCCGATTCGAAGGCAGCTGGAACCGGTTGGGGGGAGCGATCAGTGCTCGGCGCCGTTGTGCTTGGGGAAGGCCCGGATACCGCGCCAGGCGAGGGAGGAGATCAGGTCGACCGCGCGCTTCACGTCCAGGTCGTCGCTGGCCTCCGCCGCCCAGTGCCGGGCGCTGACCTGGGCCATCCCGACCAGCGACATGCCGAGCAGTTCGGCCTGCTCGTCCGGCAGTCCGGTGTCACCGGCGATCACCGCGCCGATCTCGCGGGCGATGTCCTGGTGCGCCCGCCAGAGCCGTTCCTGCACCTGGGCGTCCCCGGTCAGGTCGGACTCGAAGACGAACCGGAACGAGCGGCCCGAGTCGGAGACGAAGTCGTAGAAGGCGCCGATCGTGCGATAGACCCGGTCGCGGTTCTCCTCGGTGGACTGCAGGGCCTCGGTGACGCGCTCCACGAGCTGGTCGCAGGCCCGGTCGACCAGGGCCAGATAGAGATCCAGCTTGGAGGCGAAATGCTGGTACAGCACGGGTTTGGAGACGCCCGCGGCCTCGGCGATGTCGTCCATCGCGGCGCTGTGATAGCCCTTGGCGGCGAACACCGCACCGGCCACGTCGAGCAGCTGCAGGCGCCGTTGTTCCCGGGGCAGGCGTTGTCTGGCGCCAGTGCCCGGTCGGGTTCCGCTGCTGTCGTGCATTCCGACATGCTACCGGCGCGTCACCACCGCGGAGGTCTCGTCCGGCCCGCGTCGCGGTTCATTTCTCGGGCTCACTTCGCCGGCGGGAGTGGCGGTGGGTCCACCGGATCCAGCAGTTCGGCGAACAGGTCGCCGTGTTCGTCGACCCGGTCCAGCACCTCGCTGGGGGTGAAGCGCAGATCCTCGACCTCGCGCACGGCGGCGACCTCGTCCCACTCCAGCGGGGTGGAGACACCGGCCCAGGCGCGGCCGCGCAGCGAGTAGGGGGCGACGGTGTTGCGGGCGGCCAGGTTCTGGTTGTGGTCCAGGTAGACCCGGCCGGTGCGTTGGGCGACGGTGATGGTGCCGACGAAGTAGTCGGGTTCGGTCCGGGCCAGCAGCGCGCCGAGCGACTGGGCGTACGCCGTGACCGCGCGGGCGGGGGCCGGTTCGATGGCGGCGTACACCTGGAGACCCTTGGAGCCGGTGGTCTTGACCAGCGGCAGCAGCCCGTCGGTGGCGAGGAGCCCGCCGACGAGCTGGGCGGCGTGCGCGAGCCGGTCGGCGGTCAACCCCTCGCCCGGGTCGAGGTCGATCACCACGGTGTCGCTGAGCGGCTCGCTGGGGGAGTCACCGGTGCCGCGGACGGTGATCGGCCGCTCGGCGGCGGAGTCACCGTGCCACTGCGGCACGTGCAGTTCCAGGGCGGCCAGATTGGCCAGATAGACCAGGGTGGCCCGCTCGCCGGCGACCACGTAGTCGACGATCCCGTCCCCGGTGGAGACCGGCATCGTGGTCACCCAGTCGGGGCACCCGTTCGGCTTGTTCTTCTCATAGAAGGTGATCGACCCCGCGGCGACCCCGTCGGGGAAACGCACCCGGGTCAACGCCTTGTCCGCCAGGTGCGGCAGCATCGTCGGCGCGATCCGCAGGTAGTAGTCGATCACCTCACCCTTGGTGAGCCCGATCTCGGGATAGAGCACCTTCTCCAGATTGGACAGCACCAACCGCCGGCCGTCGACCTCGGTGGTCACCTCGCTGCGTTCGCTGCGTGCAGGCATACCGGCGATGCTATCGGCGAGACCACCCGCACGATCAGTCCTGGGCAGGCCGCCAGCTCAGCACCAGGTCGATCAACCCGGGGAACCGCTCGTTCAGCTCGGCCAACCGGACCCGGCTGCGGCGCTCCAGACCGTACTGCCGCTGGGTGATCACCCCCGCCTCGCGGAGCGCTTTGAAGTGATGGGTGAGGGTGGACTTGGGTCGGTCGAAGCCGAACCAGCCGCAGGTCTGATCGAACCCCTCGGAGCTGTGCAGCAGTCGCTGCACGATCGTCAGCCGCAGCGGGTCGGCCAGCACACCCAGCACTCGTTCCAACCGGATGTCCGCCACCGCCGGTTCCGGCAACCGATCGGGCAGGCCGTCGGGCTCGGTGTCGCTGCGATAGGTGGGGGCCAGCGTGCTCATGGCGCCAGCGTACCCAAAGTACGAACAGACTCGAACTTGTGGATCAGTTCGACTATGTTCGTACTACTACGAGTCGGATCGAACAGGAGGTCAGTGATGCGAACCGTGGAACGACACGGCCTGGGATGGTCGATCGCGGCGGCGATCGCCGTCACGTCGGTGTTCGTGCTCTCCAACGCACCGACACCGCTCTATGTGGCCTGGCAGCGCGAATGGGGGTTCTCCTCCGGCACCCTGACGGTCGTCTTCGCGTGCTACATGGCCGGGCTGGTCGGCACCCTGACCGTGGCGGGGCGACTCGCGGACCGGTACGGACGCCGGGTCGTGCTGCTGCCCGCGCTGGCCGCCGCGATCGTCTCGGCACTGCTGTTCCTCTTCGCCCAGAACGTGGTCTGGTTGCTGGTGGCTCGCCTGCTGGCCGGGATCTCGGTGGGCGGGTCGGTGACCGCGGGAATGGCCGCCGTGGTCGACCTCGCGCCGGCGGCGCGACGCCGGATCGGCGGGCTGTTCGCCTCGGTGTCGATGGTGCTGGGCGCCGGGCTCGGGCCGCTGCTGTCCGGCTCCATCGCGCGCCAGACCGGTACGCCGCAACCATGGGTCTTCGGCCTGGTGACCGCGCTGACGGTCATCGCCTTCGGCATCGGGGTACGCCTGCCGCTCGACCGGCCGGTGGGGCCGGTGGCCACCGGTGGCCGGTTGTGGCGCTGGCCCCGTCCGCCGCGGGATCGGCGTCGGGAACTGGTCTGGGGTGCGGTCACCTTCGGCCCCGGGATCACCGCCACCTCGTTCGTGCTGTCGCTCGGACCCTCGGTGCTGGCGGGGCCCGTCGGCGTACGGGACCCGTTCATCGCCGGACTGATCGCCTGCGCGATGTTCCTGGTCGCCACCGGCATCCAGTTCGCCGTCGGAGGATGGTCCACCCGGACCCAGCTCGCGGTGAGCTCGATCACGGCCGTCGCCGCGATGGTGCTGCTCGGTCTCGCGGTGACGGGGGCCGGGCGGTGGCCGATGTTCCTCGCCGCCGCGCTGCTTTCCGGTGCCGCCCAGGGGCTGGGGCAGCTCGCCGGGTTGACGCTGATCGCCACCCGGATCACCCCGGACCGGCGGGCGGAATCCAATGCGGCGTTGAACATCTCCGGTTACCTGCCCGCGGGTGCGCTGCCGGTCGCCACCGGTTATCTGGCCGACGCGGTCGGGCTGCCCGTCGCGGTGCTCGCCTTCGCGGCCGTGCTCGGGGTCTTCGCCGTCATCGCCCTGCCACTGGTCCGGATCAGCACCGGCCGCCACCTGGGTGCTGCCGAGGAGCCCTCCACGGCGCGCGTACGCTGAGCGGGTGCAGACAGACCCCTTGGTGGAACCGGCGGAATCCCTGACCGCGGAGGAAATGCGGCGATATGCCCGGCACCTGACGCTGCCCGAGGTCGGGGTGGGTGGACAGCGCCGGCTGAAGAACGCCCGGGTCCTGGTGATCGGCGCCGGTGGGCTCGGCTCGCCGACCCTGCTCTATCTCGCCGCCGCCGGGGTGGGCACGATCGGGGTGGTCGACTTCGACGTGGTGGAGGAATCCAACCTGCAGCGGCAGGTGCTGCACGGCGTCGCCGATCTCGGGCGGCCCAAGGTCGACTCCGCCGCCGATGCGGTCGCCCGGCTCAACCCGCTGGTCCGCCTGATCAAGCACCTGGTGCGGATCGACACCGACAACGCCCTCGAGCTCATCGGCGGCTACGACCTGGTCATCGACGGCACCGACAACTTCGCCACCCGCTACTTGGTCAACGACGCCTGCGCCCTGCTCGGCAAGCCCTACGTCTGGGCCTCGATCCTGCGGTTCGACGGTCAGATCAGCGTCTTCTGGGCCGGCCACGGACCCTGCTACCGCTGCATCTTCCCCGATCCGCCGCCGCCGGGTGCGGTGCCCAGCTGCGCCGAGGGTGGCGTGCTCGGCCTGCTCTGCGGAGCGATCGGCTCGGCCCAGGCGGCCGAGGCGGTGAAACTGCTGCTCGGTGCGGGCGACCCGCTGCTCGGCCGATTGCAGGTGCACGACGCGCTGCGGGCCAGCTGGCAGCAACTCCCGGTGTCCGCCGATCCGGACTGCCCGCTGTGCGGTGCGAATCCGCGGATCACCACCCTGCTTGAGGATTACCAGGATTTCTGCGGCATCGGCCGCGGTACGCCGGAGGCCGGTGAAGGCGACGAGGAAGGCGATGGCATGGCGGAAGAGATCTCGGTGGAGGAACTGCGTGATCGGCTCGCCGCCCGCGAGCGCGGTGAGGACCACTTCGTGCTGGTCGACGTCCGGGAACCGGTGGAGCGGGAGATCAGCGTGATCCCCGAATCGGTGCTGATCCCCAAGGGTGCCTTCGAGGAGGATGCAGTCGATCTGGCCCGGCTCGCCGAGGCCGCCGACGGGGGAGAGGTGCTGCTCTACTGCCGCTCCGGTGCCCGCTCGGGTCAGGTGCAGCAAATCCTGCTGAGCAAGGAGATCCCGGCCCTCAACGTGACCGGTGGCGTACTCGCCTGGTCGGATCGGATCGACCCGAGCCAGCCGAAATACTGACCACGCGGGCCGACCCGGGCCCGGACATGCAAGGAGGCGGCACCCCGCAAGGTGCCGCCTCCGTGGCTGTCGACTCTGATCAGGTCAGAGCGGACGAACCTTGTCCGCCTGGGGGCCCTTCGGTCCCTGGGTGGTCTCGAACTCAACCCGCTGGCCCTCATCGAGGGTGCGGAAGCCTGTGGTCTCGATCGCGCTGTAGTGCACGAAGACGTCGTCATTCGGGCCACCGCCGTCGACGGCGATGAATCCGTAGCCCTTTTCGGCGTTGAACCACTTGACGGTTCCCTGTGCCATTCTCTCTACCTTCTCCTTGAAACGTGGAGCCGCGCCATGCGACCCCGCAACTGCTGGGGCTCACCCGACGAAGCCCTGGACCCGGAAGAAAACCCGCGACACAAGTACTTCTGCAGTGGGACAAGCCTTGCACACCCTGTACCCCGCTAGCACCGTACTCACCCATCTTTGTCTACTTATCTAGGTATTATTGGGGTTTGCTCCCATCCGGAGGGTGGCATATCCCCTAGTCAGATAGTGATTCGCTGGATGAGGAGACTCTCCTTCTGCGTTGTGATGCTGGACACATCGGCCAGTCGCCGGGGCACGGCAGGGGCACTGTCGGTGGGGTCTGCTTGCATGGGAGTCGGCAGCGGACGAGGCGGCGGATCGAGGAGGCAGACGGGGATGGTGCGAGTCGGGCTGCGGCGAGCCGAGACCGTGGTGACGGTGCCGGCACTGGATGCCGATCAGCAGCGGGTCGTCGACCATGACCGGGGCCCCTTGCTGGTCCTCGCCGGACCCGGCACGGGCAAGACCACCACCCTCGTCGAGGCCGTCGTTGCGCGGTTGCGCACGAATGGGACGGGGCCGGAGTCCCGGCGTACGCCGCTGGTGCTGACCTTCTCGCGGCGGGCCGCCGCCGACCTGCGGGAGCGGATCACCGCCCGCCTCGGCCGCTCCACCGCGACCCCGTTGGCGATGACCTTCCACTCCTTCTGCTACGCCCTGCTGCGCCGCTTCGGCGCCGGTGACCACGAACCCGGGGTGGCGGAGGCGTCGGCCGGGCTGCGGCTGCTCACCGCCCCCGAGCAGGAGTTCCGGGTCCGGGAGACCCTCGCCGGGCTGGCCGAGCGGGACCCGGGGCTGACCGACTGGCCGGCGGGCATGCGGGCGGCGTATCCGACCCGCGCGTTCGCCGCCGAGGCCCGGCAGGTCATCGCCCGGGCCCGGCAGCTCGGCCTCGACCCCGAGGATCTCGAACACGCCGCCGAGCTGGCCGACCGGCCGGAGTGGGCCGGGGTGGGCCGGTTCATGGAGGAATACCTCGAGGTGCTCGATTTCGAGGGCGTGCTCGACTACTCCGAGCTGGTGCACCGCTGCCGGATCCTGCTCACCGACCCCGAGGTGCTCGCCACCCTGCGCGCCGAGATCGACGGCATCTACGTCGACGAATACCAGGACACCGACCCCTCCCAGGTCGCCCTGCTCAGCGAGCTGGCCGGCCCCGGCGGCACCGTCGTCGCGGTCGGTGACCCGGACCAGTCCATCTACGGCTTCCGCGGTGCCGAGGCGCGCGGCATCCTCGACTTCCCCGACCGGTTCCGCACCGCCGACGGTGATCCCGCGCCGGTGCTGGCACTCGGCACCACCCGCCGCTACGGCAGCCGGATCGCCGATGCCACCGGTCACCTGGCCGACCGGTTGCCGCTGGCCCGCAGCCTGCCCGCGGAGGTCCGCGAGCGGTTCCGCCACCCGGCCACCGACCCCGCCGGCCCCGCCGGCCGGGTCGAGATCTACGGCTTCGAATCCACCGGCGCCCAGGCCGAACACGTCGCGGATCTGCTGCGCCAGGCCCATCTGCGCGACGGCCTCGACTGGTCCGAGATGGGGGTGCTGGTGCGCAGCGGGCGCCGCGACCTGCCGCCGTTGGTGCGGGCCCTGTCCGCCGCCGGTGTGCCGGTCGAGGTGGCCGGTGACGAGATCGCGCTCTCCGCCGAGCTCGCCGTCCGGCCGCTGCTGCTGGCCCTGCAGGTCGCGCTGCGCGTCGACGGGCCCGATGTCGACGAGACCGCGCGGCTGCTGGTCTCCCCGCTCGGTGGCCTGGACAGCCTGGGAGTGCGCCGACTGGGGCGGCGGTTGCGTGCCGCGGAGCGGGAGGAGCTCGGCGGCGCGCTGCCCGAGTCGTCGGCCGAGCTGTGTCGGCTGGCGCTGATCGATCCCGGCCGGCTGGCCGATGCGGAACGGTCCGGTGGCCCGTCCCGGGAGCTGGAGCAGGCCCGCAGGCTGGCGGTGCTGCTCGCCGAGGCCCGGGCCCGGATCGAGTCCGGCGGCACCGCCGAGGAGGTGCTCTGGCTGCTCTGGTCCGGCACCGACTGGCCGGCCCGGTTGCGCGCCGATGCCTTCGGTGGTGGGGATTCCGCCCGCCGCGCCGACCGTGACCTGGACGCGGTCTGCGCCCTGTTCGACATCGCGGTCCGCTCCGAGGAACTGGTCGGTGCCCGCGGGGTCGAGTCCTTCCTGGCCGAGGTGGAGGCCCAGCAGATCCCGGCCGACACCCAGCGCGAGGGCGACCTGCGCGGCCGCGGCGTACGCCTGCTCACCGCGCACCGGGCCAAGGGACTGCAGTGGCGGCTGGTGGTCGTCGCCGGGGTGCAGGAGGGCGGCTGGCCCGATCTGCGGGTCCGGGGTTCGCTGCTGGAGGCCGATCGGCTGGGCCGGCAGGGACCCGGTGGCGGCGCCGGGCTCACCGAGGGCCTCTCGCTCGGTGCCCGGTTGGCCGAGGAGCGCCGATTGTTCTACGTCGCCTGCACCCGGGCCCGGGAACGGCTGGTGGTGACCGCGGTCGAGGGCACCGAGGGGGAGGGCGACCAACCGTCCCGATTCCTCAGCGAACTGCGTACGCCGCAGCAGCAGATCACCGGCCGGCCGCGCCGGCCGCTCACCCTGGCCGCCCTGGTCGGTGAGCTGCGCCGGATCTCGGTCGACCCCGACCAGTCACCGGTGCTGCGCGATGCCGCGGCGGTGCGGCTGGCCCGGTTGGCCGACGCGGTCGACGACGAGGGCCGGCCGCTGGCACCCGCCGCGGATCCCGCCAACTGGTGGGGAATGCGTGCGGTGAGCCGGGCCGGTGACCCGGTCGTGGCGCCGGGGGATCCGGTGCGGTTGTCCGGGTCGAGCCTCGGTTCGCTGCTTGCCTGCCCCCGGCAGTGGTTCCTGTCCCGGCGCGCCCAGGGCGAGTCCGGGCGGCGCACCGCCGCGAGCACCGGTGAGGTGATGCACGTGCTGGTCGACCACGCCGCCCGCGAGGACATCCCGCCCGACGAGCTGGTCGGCCACCTCGACGAGATCTGGGAACAGCTCGACTTCGCCGCGCGCTACCGCTCCGCGGTCGAACGGGTGGAGGCCGAGGCGATGGTGGAACGCCATGCCGCCTGGCTGACCGCCAACGCCCACCGCGAGGTGCTCGGCACCGAGGTGCCGTTCAAGCTGCCCGTCGAGGTGGACGGCGAACGGGTGCTGCTGACCGGCACCGTCGACCGGCTGGAACGCCTCGGTGACGGCCGCCTGCACGTGGTGGATTTCAAGACCGGCAAGACCGCGCCGGAGAAGTCGGAGCTGCCCGGACACGAACAGCTCGGGGTCTATCAGCTCGCCGCCCAGCAGGGCGCCTTCGACGACCTGGCCCCCGGCGAACGCCGGGTCGGCGGCGCCGAGCTGGTCTATCTGCGGCTGCAGGACAGCGGCGACCAGCCCTATCCCAAGGTGTTCAACCAGGCATCGCTGGACGACCAGCCGCAGCTGCCGGGCGAGGACGCCGGGACCCACCGGACCTGGGTGCACGACAAGATCGCCACGGCGGCGACGATCGTGCGCACCGAACGGTTCGACGCCCGGGTGCAGAGCTCCTGCAGATACTGCGCGTTCGCCGATTCCTGCCCGGCGAAGTCCGCGGAGGTGGTGCAGTGATGACGGTGACCCCGCTGCGCCTGAAGCACCGGTTCAACTCGCCCGAGGAGTTGTCCGAGGCGCTCGGCATCCCGTTCTCCGACCAGCAGCTGACCGCGATCACCGCGCCGCTGGAACCGGGCGTGATCATCGCCGGCGCCGGGTCCGGCAAGACCACGGTGATGGCCGCCCGGGTCGTCTGGTTGGTCGGCTCCGGTGCGGTACGCCCCGATCAGGTGCTGGGGCTGACCTTCACCCGCAAGGCCGCCGCCGAGCTGTCCGCGCGGGTCCGGGCGGCCCTGCTGCGGGCCGGGGTCCTCGATCTGGACGGCATCGACGAGGCCGGTGAGCAGGTGGTGATGACCTATGACGCCTACGCCGCCCGTCTGGTCGCCGAACACGGCCTGCGGATCGGGGTCGACTCCGAACAGACGATGATCACCGGCGCCACCCGGTTCCGGCTGGCGTCGCGGGTGGTTGCCGCCGCGGCCGGGCCGTTCGAGGCGATCTCCCGGTTGCAGCCCCAGTTCGTCGCCGACCGGGTGCTCAAGCTCGATGCGGAACTGCAGGCCCACCTGGTCGGTCGCGCCGAGCTGGATCGGCACGCCCGCCGGTATCGGACCGACTGGGACCAGGCCCCGCTGGCACGGGGCGGCCGCCGCTACAAGGACGTCGAGCGGGCGGAGGCGGTGCTCGCGGAACGGCTCGAACTGGCCAGCCTGGTCGGTGACTACCAGGGGCTCAAGCGGCGGCTCGGGGTGGTCGAGTTCGCCGACCAGATGGCCACCGCCGCGCACCTGGTGCGTGCCGCCCCCGAGGTCGCCGAGCTGGTCCGCGACCAGTTCAAGGTGGTGCTGCTGGATGAATACCAGGACACCTCGGCCGCCCAGGCGATGGTGCTGCAGGGGCTGTTCTCCGGGCCCGACGCCGACCACGGCCGCGGGCACCCGGTGACCGCGGTCGGGGATCCGTTCCAGGCGATCTACGGCTGGCGGGGCGCCGCGGCGAGCAACATTCTCAACTTCAGCAACGAATTCCCGCGCGCCGACGGTGGCCCGGCCCCCGACTTCACGCTGACCGTCAACCGGCGATCCGGGCAGACGATCCTCGATGTCGCCAACGTGCTGGCCGCGCCGCTGCGCAGCGACCCGCTGCTCACCGACGGGCCGGTCGATCTCACCGACACCCGGCTGGTCGCACCGGCCAGCTCCGGGCCGGGTGAGGTGCGGGCCGCGACCTTCGAGACCTGGCCCGAGGAGGTCGCCTGGATCGGTGAGCAGGTGGCCGCCGCGCACCAGACCGGTGCGGTGGACCAGTGGTCGGAGATCGCCATCCTGACCCGGCGCAACGGTGACATCGGCCCGCTCTACACCGAGCTGACCTCCCGCGACATCCCGGTCGAGATCGTCGGGCTCGGCGGCCTGCTCGGACTGCCCGAGGTGCGCGATGTGGTCGCCACCTTGCGGGTGCTCGACGATGTCACCGCGAACCCCGCGCTGATCCGCCTGCTGAGCGGGCCGCGCTGGTCGATCGGACCGCGAGATCTGGCCCTGCTCGGCAGCCGGGCCCGCGAGCTCGCCGGGGACCGGGAGGACGGCGACGACGGCGAGGAGAGCATCACCGCCGACCTGCAGGACGCGGTCGCCGATGTCGACCCGACCAGTGTGATCAGCCTGCTCGACGCCCTGGAGAATCCCGGCGAGGGGCCCTATTCGGAGGCGGCGCGGGAGCGGTTCGCCGCCTTCGCCGCGGAGTTGGCCGGGTTGCGGGCGCATGCCGACGAACCGGTGCTGGACCTGACCCGGCGGGTGATCGGCACCCTCGGCCTGGAGGTCGAACTGGTCTCCACACCCCAGTTCGCGGTGACCGAGCGGCGCAACCAGCTGGCGGTGTTCACCGACGCGGTCGCCGACTACGTCGATGTCGACGGCGATGCGTCGCTGTCGGGGTTGCTGGCCTATCTCCTCGCCGAGGAACAACAGGGCAACGGGCTGGATCAGGCCACCCCCTCCGAGGCCGACTCGATCAAGCTGTTGACGGTGCACAAGGCCAAAGGGCTCGAGTGGCGGCAGGTCTATCTGCCCGCCCTGGTCGAGGGGGTGTTCCCCTCGACCCAGGTGTTCGACAACTGGGTCAAGAACGCCGCGGCGCTGCCGGCCGATCTGCGCGGGGACCGGGAGTGGATACCCCAGCTGGAGGAGGTCAGCAACGACGGGCTGAAGGCGTTCTCGGAGTCGCTGAAGAAGCAGCAACTGCATTCGGAGGACCGGCTCGGTTATGTGGCGGTGACCCGCGCCAAGCAGGTGCTGGTCGGCACCGGGCATGTCTGGCGACCGGAGAATTCCAGACCACGCAAGCGATCCGGTTATCTGCAGGCGATCATCGACGAGGCGACCCGGCAGGACCGGGTGCTCGCCGAGGCACCGCCGCTGGCACCGGATGCGACCAACCCGCTGGACCGCTCGGCCGAGCCGACACCGTGGCCGCGGCCGCTGGATGAGGACGCCCAGGGTCGGCGCCGGGATGCCGCCCGGGCCGTCCAGGCCGCCCGCGCCCGGTTCGCCGAGACCGGTGAGCACGAGCCGGTGGACACCGCACCGGCCCTGCTCGATGAGGCCGAGACGATCGCCGGCTGGGACGCCGATGCCGACCAGCTGCTCGCGGAGGCGCGGGCCGCGCGCCGCGGCCGCCGCGAGGTCACCCTGCCGAGCGCGGTCTCGGCGACCAACCTGCTCACCGCCGTCGACGACCCGGAGGCGTACGCCGAGGCGCTGTTGCGGCCGATGCCCCGGCCACCGTCGCGCAGTGCCCGGTTCGGGACCCGCTTCCATGCCTGGATCGAGCAGCACTATGCGCTGCGGGGTGCACCGACGCCGCTGGTCGATCCCGACGAGCTGCCCGACCGGGCCGACACCGGCGCCGCCGACGAGCTGGCGCTGCGGGAGCTGTGCGAGCGGTTCGCCGGCGGCCGGTTCGGCGAGCGGGTGCCCTACGCCCTGGAGGCGCCGTTCACGCTGCTGCTGGACGGGTTGCTGATCCGCGGCCGGATCGATGCCGTCTATCGCAGCGAGGATCCACGCTACGACTGGCAGATCGTGGACTGGAAGACCGGCCGGGCCGAGACGACCGATCCGGGCCAGCTGGCCCTCTACCTCCGGGCCTGGGCGGAGCTGCACCAGATCCCGGTGGAGCGGGTCGACGCGGTCTTCTACTTCGTCCGCACCGACCAGCTGGTACGCCCCGACGACCTCCCCGACGTATCGGCCATGCTCGACGCGCTAGCGTGAGCGCCGTGGACTACTGGAACCGGGGCAGCCTGCTCGATCGCGTCGAGGCCGAACGGTCCGATCCCGACTGGATCGCCGCCCAGTGGGAGCACGCCACCGTGCTGCCGATCGACGGGTCCGGGCAGGTGGCCTGCACCGCGGACCGCGCCGCGCTGCGACCGGCCGTGGCCGCTGGGGCGTACGATCCGGAGCGCTGCTGGCTGCTCGGCCGGCTCGATGAGAAGATCTGGTTCACCACCGTCGTCGACACCGACGAGCTGGGGGAGTCCGACACCCTGCGCGGGCTGAATGCGAAGCTCTCCGACGGTGAACGCGACCTCGCCACCGCGGCGATCGCGATCGGGCACTGGCACCGGCTCGACCCGCGCTGCCCGCACTGCGGCGAACCCACCGTGGTGATCAACGGCGGCTTCGCACGGCAGTGCCCCGAGCCCCGGATTCTCTTCCCACGCAGCGATCCCGCCGTGATCGTCGCCGTCCTCGACGGCCAGGGCCGGATCCTGCTCGGCCATCAGACCGTCTGGGACGCCGGCCGGGTCTCCACCTTCGCCGGCTTCGTCGAGGCGGGGGAGTCGCTGGAGCAGGCGGTGCACCGCGAGATGGCCGAGGAGACCGGGCTGCGGCTGTCCGAGGTGACCTATTTCGGCTCCCAGCCGTGGCCCTTCCCGCGGTCGCTGATGGTCGGTTTCGCCGCCCGCGCCGCGGGCGTCGAACAGCACGTCGACGGTGTCGAGATCGAGTACGCCGACTGGTTCACCCCCGCCGAGCTCGCCGAGGCGGTGCGCTCCGGGCAGCGCGCCATCCCGGGTCGCGGCACCATCGCGCGCCGGTTGATCGACGCCTGGCTGGCCGGTGAGTTCGGCGATCAGGACTCCGGTATCGAGCTGGACAGCAGCTGGTGATGTTGGCTCACGACCGGCTGGGTGCCGGACAACCCGCGGTGCTGCTGCACGGCTGGCCGGGGGATCGCAGCGATTACGCCGACCTGGCCCCGCTGGTCGCGGATCGGTGCGAGCTGGTGATCCCCGACCTGCGTGGCTTCGGCGCATCCGACAAACCCGACGGTGATCCGGCGGAGCTCTACTCGGCCGCCGCCCAGGCACGCAACGTGCTCGCCCTGCTGGACGAACTCGGGATCACCGCACCGGTGCTGCTCGTCGGCTACGACATCGGCAGCCGGGTCGCACAGTTGATCGCGAAGACCCGGCCGGACCGCGTGCACGCCTTGGTGATCGCACCGCCGCTGCCGGGCATCGGGCGGCGAATTCTCGAACCCGCACCGCAGCGCGAGTTCTGGTACCAGCCGTTCCACCAGCTCGAACTCTCCAGCGCCCTCATCGACGGTCGCCCGGACCAGGTGCGCAGCTATCTCGAGCATTTCTGGCGGCACTGGTCCGGCCCGGACTTCGAGCCGAGCGCCGCGCGGCTCGACCACCTCACCGAGGCGTACGCCCCGGCGGGCGCCTTCACCGCCTCGATCGGCTGGTACCGCGCCGGGGCCGGTGCCATCGCCAGCTCACTGGCCGAGCAGGCACCGGGCTCCGCGGATCGCATCGCCACCCCGACCACGGTGCTGTGGCCCGAGCACGACCCGCTGTTCCCACGGCGCTGGGCCGATCGGATTGATGAGTTCTTCGCCGACGCGACCCTGATCCCGGTGGACGGGATCGGCCACTTCGGCCCCGTGGAGGCGCCGACCGTCTGGGCCGACGCGGTGCTGCGGGCAGCCGGCCGCTGAGCCGAACTCTTGGGGCCGATCACCCAGTGCGCTGCGCGAACACTGTGCAGGGTCCCTGACGGGTTCGGGTCAGACGCCGGTCTCCGCGGCCTCGGTGACGCGGCCGTTGAACCAGAGGCAGGTGTAGCTGGTGGCGGTGCCGGGCATGGCGATTCTCCCTTGTCTGCTTCGGATCCCGTTGTCGCCACCCCGGACAGGCCCGGCCGGACGCGCGCGTCAGTCGATGTCTTGATGACGGATGCGCCTGGCGGCGACCGCGGTGAGAACGACGGTGATGAGGATGAGCAGGAGTGCCGGCCAGGGGTGGAGAGCGCCGTCGGGGAGTTGCGGGACCAGCGCGAAGGGTGAGGCGTAGAGCGCCTCGGGCGGTACCAGGCGGAACTCCACGGTGAACTCGAGCATCTGGAACGCGCCCACCACGATGAACGCGACAGCGGCGGCGGCCCGCGGGATGGTGGCGAGCAGCAGTGTGGTGAGGGCGATGAACACCCAGGCTGCGGGCGCGCGCAGTGCACCGGAGACAGCCAGCACGGCGAACGAGCCGGGGTCGGTGCCGAGCTGTGCGAGGCCGATGCCGAGCCCGAATGCGGCCAGCACCGCGACGGCTGCCAGGCCACCGGTGACGGTGTGGGCGAGCAGCCAGTGTGCGCGGGCGACCGGGCGGGAGAGGACGGCTTCGGCGCGGCCGCTGGTGACCTCGCCGCGGAGCCGGAGGGTGGTCTGGACGCCGAGGACCGCGGCGAACAGCGGGGAGAGGTAGAGGGCGACCTGAATGAGACCGGCACCGCTGCCGGCACCGCTGCCGAGGGCGAGGTCGATCTGGTCGTCCACGGTCGACGAAACGCCACCGATGAGGAGTCCGACGACGAGCGCTCCCGCAGCCCAGCCGATGACAGCTCCGCGACTGGTACGCAGGGCGAGGGAGATGGGGCCGCGCAGGGCGGCGCCGGCGTGCGCAGGCCCCACCCGTTCGGGAAGCAGTCCCGCGCCGAGATCGCGCCGGGATGCGGTCCACACCGCGCCGCCGGCAAGCACGAGAGCGAGGGCGAGCACGGGCAGCAGCATCCAGCCGTTGTCGTGGGCGAAGGGGCGCACGGCCGCGACCCAGCCGAACGGGGACATCCAGTAGGCATTGCCACCGATGGCGTCGCCGGCGCCGCGGAGCAGGTAGCACGCGGCCACGACGGCGACGGCGATGCCGGTCGCGGCCCGGGCGGTCTGCACGATCTGCCCGGTCAGACCCGCCAACGCCGCGGCGAGCAGCCCGAAAGCGGTGACCTGCGCGCCGACGAGCACCGAGCCGGTGGCCGAAGCGCCGATGGCGACGAAGCCCCCGGCAACAAGGAACCCGGCTGCCAGGGAGCCGGCCGCGGCGACACCGAGGGCGGCGGCCAAGGGTGCGGCCCGGCCGATGGCCGCGGAGCCGAGCATCTCGCTGGTACCGCTCTCCTCGGGGGCGCGGGTGTTGCGGACAACCGTCAGGATCGAGGCGAGGCTGATGAAGATCGCTGCGATCCCCTGCATCCGCCACAACCCGATCCCGCCGGCATCGGTGCTGGCGATGGGGCCGATCATGAACAGTTCGCCGGAACTGGCATTGACCGAGGCGGCCAGGGTTTCCCGGTCGGCCGGGGTCGGGTAGGTGGCGACGATGCCTGCGGCGACCACCAGCAGCAGCAACCCCGAGAGCAGATACCACGCGGAGCCGTGCAGCCGTTCCCGGCGCAGCGTGAGCCCGAGCATCGGGCGGGTGCCGACGAGTGCGGTTGTCGGTGCGGCTGCGGTCGGGGCGGTTCGAGCCGGAGCACTCATGCCGTTGCCCCCACGCGACCCAGGCTGGTGCCGGTCTGGTCGTAGTAGTGCAGGAACAGGTCCTCCAGGGTGGGCGGGGCGACGGTGAGCGTCTCGATGCCGAACGAGACGAGCCGGGCCATCACCTCGTCGAACCGGGTCGTGGTCAGCTCGACCCGATGCCCATCCACGGCGACCTGCTCGATGCCGGGCAGGTCAGCCAGCCCGGAGGGTTCTCGCGTCAGCGTCGCGGTCACCACGGTCGTGGCGTGTCCGCGCTGCTCGGCCAGGGTGCCGGTGTCCACGATCTTCCCGGCACGGACGATGCTGACCCGGTCGCAGAGCTGTTCGACCTCGGAGAGGATGTGGCTCGACAACAGCACGGTTCGCCCCTCGTCGCGGGCTTCGGTCACGCACTGCTTGAACACATCCTCCATGAGCGGGTCCAGGCCCGAGGTCGGCTCGTCCAGGATCAGCAGCTCCGCAGTCACACTGAGCGCGGAGACCAGGCCGACCTTCTGCCGGTTGCCCTTGGAGTAGGTGCGGGACCGCTTGGTCGGGTCCAGCTCGAACCGCTCGATCAGCGCGTCCCGGCGGGTGCGGTCCGCACCGCCGTGCATCCTGGCGAGCAGGTCGATGACCTCACCGCCGGTCAGATTCGGCCACAGGCTCACATCACCCGGCACGTACGCCAGCCGCCCTCGGACCTGGGGCGCGGACGTCCACGGGTCCTGTCCGAGCACGCGAGCCGTCCCGCTGTCGGCGTGCAGCATCCCCAGCAGCACCCGGATCGTGGTGGACTTGCCCGCCCCGTTCGGGCCAAGCAGCCCGTGCACCTCCCCAGCGCTGATGGTCAGGTCCAACCCGTCCAGGGCACGGGCATGCCCGAACGACTTCGTGATCCGCTCCAGCTCCACAACGTTCGCCATGGGGTTCAGAATACACGTTTTTCGTGAAGTATGTGAAGTGGCGTTAGGATGCCGTGAGGAGCAACCCCCGGACAGGAGGCCATGGTGGAGCAGCGGGACGACAAGTTCATGGAGCGGTTCGCCGACGTGCTCGCCCGATCGGGATGGCCACGGATGTCGGCCCGCATCTTCGCCGCGCTGATGGCCACACCCAGCGGCGCACGCACCGCCAGTGAGCTGTCCGCGCTGCTCGGCGTCGGCCCCTCCGCGATCTCCAACGGCGCGAAGATGCTCCGCACCCTCAGCCTGGTCGACGTGACGCGGCAGAGCGACCGCCAGATCGTCTACGAGGTCCGGCCGGACGCCTGGATGGCAGCCGTTGCCAGCCGAGACTCCGAACTGCGCGCTCTCGAAGGCATCCTCACCGACGGCGCCAACGCCACCACGGACTCACGGGCCATCGCACGGCTCAGCGAGACCGCCGACTTCTTCGCCTTCCTCCGTGCCGAACTCCCCAAACTTGTCGAACGCTGGCGCAACACTCGCTGACGGGTCCGTTCGCGCTCAGTTCCAGCGCTGGCCCAGCCCCGACGCCCGGTTGGCCGGCCTCAGGATGGCTCGGCGTACCGACTCGGCGGGGCCGATCACCTCGACGTGCCCGCTGGCCCGGGTCACCGCGGTGTAGAGCAGTTCGCGGGTGAGCAGCGGCGAATCCGGCGGTGGCAGCAGCAGCGACAGCTCACCGAACTGGCTGCCCTGGGACTTGTGCACGGTCATCGCGTGCACCGGCACCACCGAATCGAGCTGGATGGTGGAAAACAGCATCGGCGCCCCGCCGCGGGCGAAGGCGGCCCGCAGACCGTGCGGGGTGTCCACGAGTACGCCGGTGTCGCCGTTGTAGAGACCGGCGTCCGGGTCGTTGGCGGTCACCATCAGCGGCAACCCCGGGTACCAGTCACCCTCGGTGCCGTAACCGGGCACCGCGTCCCGCAGCCAGAACTCCACCTGCCGCTCCCAGCGCGCCACCCCGAACGGCCCGTGCCGGTGCGCGCACAGCACCCGGTGCTGATCGAGTGCGGCCAGGGCACCCGCCACGTCACCGGCGACGGCCGCGCCGTGCATCGCCCGGCCGGCCGCGATCGCCTTGTGGCGCAGGGATTCCAGCGCCTCAGCCGGTGACTGCAGCAGGTCGGCCTCGGTGAAGGTGAGCTCGGGTGCCCCGGAGCGCAATACAGCCAGCGCGGCCTCGTCGTCACCACCGCGGATCGCCCGCGCCAGCGCATCGATGCCGCCGTCGAAGCGCCAGGTGTGCTGCAGGGTGACCACCTGGCCCGAGGTCGGCCGGGCCGCCGGACGGCCCACCGGGGCGAGCTCGTCGAGCCGTTGCTGCAGGGCGGGGGCGAGCGGCAACTGGGCGCGGGTGATGTCGGCCAGCACCGCCCCGGCCTCCACCGAGGTGAGCTGGTCCGGGTCACCGACCAGCACCACCCGGGCCTGCGGCCGCAGCGCCTCCAGCAGCCGCGCCATCAGCGTCAACGACACCATCGACAGCTCATCGACCACGACGATGTCGTGCGGCAACGGATTCTGCGGATGGTGCCGGAACCGGGTGCGACGCCCCGGCAGCCAGCCGAGCAGCTTGTGCAGGGTGCGGGCCCGGACCTCACCGACCCGGCTCTGCCAGGGGTCACCGAGGTCCGCCAGCGCGGCCCGCACCGCCTCCTCCAACCGGGCCGCCGCCTTGCCGGTGGGGGCGGCCAGCGCGATCGACGGCGGAGCGGGGGAGACCGCGGCGAGCAGTCCGAGCACCCGCGCGACCGTGGTGGTCTTGCCGGTACCGGGACCGCCGGCGACCACGGTGAGCGGATTCAGCACCGCCATGGTCGCGGCCAGCCGTTGCTGATCCGGCTCGTCGGGCGCCAACCCGGCACCGTCGAAGAGCTCATCGAGCAGCCGGGCGAGCTGGGCCGGCTGCACGTCCTCGGCCGAGGGCAGGGCGCGCCGGCCGAGCTCGCGGCGGACCGTCTCCTCCTGCTGCCAGTAACGCTCCAGATAGAGCAGGTCGTCGACCAGCCGCAACGGCCTGGCCTGATCACCGCCGGCGCCCGGGTCGGTGCCGACCAGCACCATCGGCGAGGCGCGGATCGCGGTCAACCACTGCGCGGGGTCCGGCCAGGGCAGCTCACCGGTGGCGGGGGCGTCCTCGGCGTCCAGCACGATCTCGTTCAGCCGCGGCACGTCGACACACACCGAGCCGGCGCGCAGCGCACGCACCACCAGGGCCGCCGCCAGGCGTACCCGCTCGTCCGGCTCGGTCCACAACTCGGCCAGCAGGTCGGCGGTGTGCAGATCGGCCGGGCCGAGCAGCCCGGATTCGGTGAACGGGGTGAGCAGGGTGCTGCCGGCATCGACGCTCATGCCGCCCCCTCGGTCTCGGCCCAGGTGCCGTCGAGCAGGTCGGAGAGTTCGGCGACCAGCGCCGCCGGCGGGTACCAGCTGAACACCCCGGTCGGGGTGCCGTCGACCATCGGGGTGCCCTCCCCGGCCATCCCGCGGACGAACAGATACGCCACCCCGCCGAGATGCTGACCGGGATCGTACCCGGGCTGGCGCCAGCGCAGATAGCGGTGCAACGCGACCGCATAGAGCAGTGCCTGCAGCGGATAGTGGGCGGCCATCATCGCCTCGGCCATCGCGGCCCGGGTGTAGTGCGACAGCAGCAGCGGCGCACCCGGGGCCAGCGAACCGAGCCAGTTGGTCTTGTAGTCCACCACCAGATAGCGGTACGCCGGATTCCCTGCTGTGCTGGGCTTCTCGGGGATCCGCAGCACCGCATCGATCGATCCGATCAGGAACCCGCGCAGCACCTGCTCGGCCAGCTCCGGGTCGCCGAGGTGCTCCGGATAGTCGGCCAGCGGATCGTCGGCGGCCAGGTGGCGGCGGAGCAGGTCGGCGACCTGACCGAGCAGCACCCGGGCGGTCGGCCGGTCGCCACCGGCGAGCGGGTATTCGAAGTCGAGCTCGGGCAGTCGATCCTTCGCGGGGATGTCGGCCAACCGCAGGCCGTCGGCGACCGGGCCGAGCGGGGTGAGCACCGCGGGCAGCATCGCCTCGGCGAGCTGGGCGGCGGTCAGCTCACCGCTGGGCAGCCGGAGCAGGGTCTCGGCGGCGACCCGGGAGAGTTCGGCGCGCAGATCGGCCGCGGCCGGGTCGAAGTGTTCGTAGACGGTGTGCACCAGGGTGCCGAAGTCGGTGCCGCGCGGCAGCTCGGCCATCGGCGAGGCGGCCGCCAGGCCATCGACGGCCGGGACCTGCGGGGCGACCGCATCATCGGCGGCGACCTCGACCTCGTCGGAGGAGGCGGCCAGCTCGTCGTCGCTGACCGGCGCCGGCACCGCATCGTCGGCGCCGTGCTGGGCCTGGTGGGCGGCGGCGGTCAGTCCGGAATAGGAGGTGCGCCGCCACTCCTCGTCGGTGGTCCGCTCGAAGCGGCGCACCTGGAGGGTATCCGGATCGTCGGGAACCCTTGCCGGGAAGGGATTGTGGACCGCGGTGAGCTCCTGCACCGCGAGCTGTGGGAGCTGCAGCTGCGGCAGCTCGCGGGGATGGGTGCGGCTCGCGTACTGCTGGGCCGGTGCGGGGGCGCCGGCTCGGAACAGCATCCGGGTGAGCGCCCCGCGCGGGGTGTTGGAGCCGTTGAACGCATACCACGCGACGACCTGGCACTGGGCCCGGGTGAGGGCCACATAGAGCAGCCGCAGATCCTCACCGGCCTGTTCCAGGCGGTGCTCGGCGTACGCGTCCGGGCGCTCCGCCGCCGCACCGGGCAGGAACAGGGTGCGGGTGCCGTCGGCGTGGAAGGTGAACGGCCGGGTGTCCTCGTGGGCCTCCCGCAGCCAGCGGTCCCACTGGTCGGGCAGATAGACGATCGGGAACTCGAGCCCCTTGGACCGGTGCACGGTCATCACCTGCACCGCATCCCGGTCGGTGTCCAGGCGCCGGGTCCGCTCATCACCGCCGCCGGCCTCCTGGCAGCGCTCGGTGAGCCACTCGATCAGCGCGGTGACACCCAGCTGATCGCGGCTGCGGGCCGCGTGCAGGGACTGGGCGATGTGTCGGATATCGGTGAGCCGCCGCTCACCGCCGGGTTCGCTGAGCAACCGGGCCGCCAACCCGGGATGGTCGTCGGTGGGGGCGTTCATGGTCTCCATCAGGGCGGCGACACCGTGCCGGGCGAGCACCCGGGCCCAGCCGCGGACCCGGGCGGAGAGGTCGTTGAGGGCGGTCTCGCTGGCCTCGGTGAGCTCGGCCAGCGTCCAGCCGACGAAACTGCTCAGCGCGACCAGCCGGATGGTGCCGGGCCGCGGCTGCTCGAGCGCGCGCAGCAGGGTCAGCCAATCCTTCGCCTCCCGGGTGCCGTAGACCGAGGTGGCGCCGGCATGGACGACCGGGATGCCGGCGGCCTGCAGGGCACCGCGGATCGACTCGGCGAGCGCATTGCTCTTCACCAGCACCGCGACGTCGCTGGCGCGCAGCGACCGGGACTCACCGTCGATCTCGATGGTGGCCCCGGACTGCAGCAGCGCGCTGATGTCGGATACGAGGTCCTCGGTGATCCGTGGGCGCAGCGTGCGGCGGACCTGCGGAATCGACTCGCCGGGTGGCGGCAGCGGGTGCACCCGGAGCCGGAACGGCGCATCGTGCTCGGCGTCCAGATTCGCCAACCGGTTGTGCGGATGGTGGGCGAGCACCGGGCGCACCGCGATCCGCGGATCACCCAGCTCGGCGCCACCGAGCACCGCGTCGAGCGCGGCGAGCAGCCCGGGATCGCTGCGATAGTTGCGTTCCAGGGTGTGCACGTGCACTCCCGGTTGGCCCACTGCCTCCAGATAGGCGTACACATCGGCGCCGCGGAAGGAATAGATGGCCTGCTTCGGGTCGCCGATCAGCACCACCGTGGACCGGCCGATGAAGGCGGCTTCGACGACCTGCCACTGCACCGGGTCGGTGTCCTGGAATTCGTCGATCAGCACGTGGGTGAACCGGGCGGACAACCGCTGGGCGACCTCGTCGGCCAGCTTCGGGTCGGCGGGGTTGCAGAGGATGTCCCGCAGCCGGGTGAGCAGATCCTCGAAGGTGCGCAGCCCGCGGTCGCGTTTGCGCTCGAAGAGCTGGCTGCGCAGCGCGGTGACGAAACCGAGCCGGGTCCGGTTCTCCGCGCTGTCCGGGGCCAGCGGCCCGTCGAACTCGGCCGCCCGGCGGGCGATCTCGTCGGCCTCCGGCCAGCTCATCGTCGGCGGCCCGTCCGCCGCGGGTGCGCTGGTGGCGTACTTGCGCAGCCACAGATCGGCCGCGACCTCGCGGACCAGCTCGGGCACCTCCTCGACCTGGCGCACCTGCGGATCGGGGTCGTCGAGCACCCCGAGCCCGTCGAGCATCCGGCCGCAGAACTCATGGGTGGTGGCGATCGTCGCCGCATCGAAGTCGGCCAGGGCGCGCCCGATCCGACGCAGCCGCTCCTGCAGCTCCGACGCATTTCCCCGGCAGAGCAGGTCGATCACCGCGTCGTCGGGTCGGTACGCCCCGGCGAGTGCCTCGCGCAACCCGGCCTCGGCCTGGGCGAGCTTGGCCCGGATCCGCTCCCGCAGCTCCTGGGTGGCGGCCCGGGTGAAGGTGACCATCATCAGCTCCGACAGCGGGATGCCCGCGGCCAGATAGCGCACCGCCAGGGCGGCGATCGTATAGGTCTTGCCGGTGCCGGCGGAGGCCTCGAGCACCCAGGTGCCGCCCTCGGGCAGCTCACCGGTGACATCGAAGGGAGTGGGAGCGCTGCTCATCGGCTGACCTCGGCATCCAGCAGCGGTTCCCAGACCCGGTGCGCCAGCGCCTCGAAGCGGGAGCGGGTGGTGGTGCGATCGGCCGGGGTGCTGGGCACGCCGCGCAGCGAATCGAGATCGTTGCCGAGGAACATCCCCCAGGCGGCGTCGTGCTCGCGTTCCCAGTCGGTACGCAGCCACTTGGGATCACCACCGCGCCGGGTGAGGGACACCTCGGCGGCGGAGGTGTTCGGCGGCAGCGGCAGCCACTCCCGCAGCCCCTGGGCATAGAGCGCGACCAGTTCGTTGAGCCGGGCCCGGGCGTCGGTGGCCGAGATCGGGCCGAGGGTGACCGTCCGGCCGCGCCCGCCGACGCAGACGCTGCGCCAGTCGACCTCGGGGTGGCTGCAGCGCAGTGCGAGCAGGGTGATCCAGGCGCGCAGTCGCTGTTTCCCTTTGATGGCAGAGAATCCGACCTCGACGGCCTTGCTGCCGTGGATGCCGGGGACCAACCCGGTGATCCGCGAACCGCCGAGGTCGATGTCGATCCAGCGGCTCTCGGCGCGCTCGCCCAGGTGCGGTTCGGCCGCCCCGGCGATCGCCACCACCTTGCGTGCCACCTCGTCGAGCAGGTCGCTGCCGAGCCGGAACGGCGGCAGCTCACCGCGCAGCAGCTCCGGCATCCGCAGGTCGGCCAGCGGCGTACCGGCCAGGTGGGCCCGCAGCATCCGGTCACCGATCTGCCACTGCTGCAGGCCGTCGAGCTGCAGGGGCATCTCGTCGAGCTGGTCCTCGTCCTCCTCGTCGGTGGGGTAGAGCCCGGCGCGGCGGCGCAGGAAGGCCCTGGCCGGGTGGGCGAAGAAGGCGAGCAGGTCGCTCAGCGCGATCTCGATGTGCTCACAGCTGAGCTCGGGCAGCGGCGGCAGCAGGGTGTCGGTGGCCGGCGCGGTGGACTCCCCGGTGCCCCCGGTGGCGCTGGCCAGTGCGGCGGCGCGCATCGTGCCGTCGAAGCTGAACGGCTCGGGTGCGCGGAAATTGCTGCTGTCGAAGGGTTGCAGCGAATGTCGGGTGACCAGCGACTCGGCCTCGGACGGGTCGGCGAGCAGCTCGTGCAGGGCCTCGCGGAGCTCGGTCACCGGGACGCTGGCCGGGCGCGGCTCGCCGGTCTGCGGGCTGGCGCCGGAATGCACCACCACCAGGCGTTCGGTCGCCGCCAGCACCGCATCGAGCAGCACCTGCCGGTCCTCGCTGCGCGGGTCACGATCACCGACCCAGGGTTGCGCGGCCAGCAGGTCGTCACCATCGGCATGCACCCGACGCGGGAACACGCCGTCGTCCAGCCCGAGCAGGCAGACCACCCGGTGCGGCACCGACCGCATCGGTGTCATCGTGCACAGGGTGAGTGCGCCGGTGCGGAAGTTGGCCCGCGACGGCCGGCCGGCGAAGGCGTCGGAGAGCAGTGCCCGCAGATCGGCGGGTTGCAGCACCGGTTCGGTGCCGTCGGCATCGGTGGCCGGCGCCGCGTCGGTCGCCAGGTCGGCCAGCTCACCCCAGGCGTGCGCCAGCTGCCAGCGCTCGCCGGCCGGCACCTCGGTCAGCTCGGTGAGCGCATCGCGGCAGGCGGTCAGCCAGTCCGACAGCGGCTGGGCGCGGGAGAAGGAGTCGACGGCCCGGCCGAGGCGGGTGACCAGCTCGACCAGCCGGCCGACCAGATCGACGTCGCTGGAATCGATGTCGTCCATCGGTGCGACCGTCCCGCGGTAGGGCTGGTCGTCCTCGCTCATCGCGACCCCGAGCAGCATCCGCTGCAATCCGGTGCGCCAGGTGTTCTGCGGGAAACCCTGCATGGCGAAGAGTTCCCGATGCTCGGCATCCAGTCCCCAGCGGACGCCGGAGGCGGGCACCAGCTCGTGCAATCGCTCCAGCTCGCCGTCGGTGAAGGAGAACTTCCGCATCACCGCCGGATCGGCGCACAGGTCCAGCAGCTCGGAGGCGCCGCAGCGCCCGACAGGCAGCTCCAGCAGCCGGGCCAGCGTGCCGAGCAGCGGGTTGAGCTGGCGCAGGGCCCGGTCGGCCAGCCGGATCCGCAACCGCTGACCGGGATGGCCGGCGTCGTCGGCGACCCCGTCGAGGGAGAACGCCGCCTCGATCAGCGGCGCGAAGGTCTCGATGTCGGGGCACATCACGATGATGTCGCGTGGTTCCAGAGTGGGGTCGTCGGCGAGCAGCCCGAGGACCACCTCGCGTAACACCTCGACCTGCCGGTCCGGGCCGTGGCAGGCGTGGAAGTGCACCGAGCGGTCGTCGGCGGCGATCGGACGCCGCAACGCCCGCCCCGCATCGGTATCCGGGTCGAGGTTGCCGACCACCGCCTGCTGCAACCGGCCGAGCAGTGTCGGCGGCCGCTCCGGCTCGTCGCTCGGCGCGTCGCGGAAAGCCAACGAGGACAGCGAAATCTGCAGCTCGCGGGAATCGCGGCCGAGGCGGGCCAGCAACCGGTTGCCGGGCAGATCGGCGGTCGGATCGTCCTCCCGCGGGCCGACACCGAGCTCGCGGGTGGCCAGTTCGGACCAGAGCGCGGGTGAGGGATGCGGCAGGAACAGGTGCACCTCGCGATGGGCCGCCAGTGCCTCGATCAGGGTGAGCTGTTCGGGGCTGAGCCGGGTCACTCCGAAGATCGACAGCCGGGGCGGCAGGTCGACCAGCCGCGGATCGGCGGCCAGCCGGCGCGCCACCTCGGCGACCCGCCGGGCCGGGTCGGCCCCCTCGATCCGGGCGATCAGATCCCGCCAGAGTGCCGGCTGCCAGCGTGAGAATTCATCGAGCGGTGTGCCGTCGGGTCCGGTGTCGGCACCGGAGCGCCACGCGTCCAGCAGTCCCGGCCGCTGGGCGGCGTACCGCCGGAAGAGCCGGGCCACCCGCCGCGCGGACTGGAACCGGTTGCGGGCCTGTGGGCCGAGGCCGACCCGCACCGAATCGAACCAGGACTGTCCGGTGTTCTCATCCAGCGCTCGCAGCAGGCCCCACACCGGCCGGTCGCCGTGCCACGGGTCCGCCGGCAGCGGCAACCCCAGCACCTCACCCACGGTGTGCCCGAGCAGCCGGTCGAGGCGGATGAAGTCGATGCCGGCGCAGACCCCGTCACCGCGGCCGGGGCTGGTGCCGAGCCGGGTGGCCAGGGTCTGGGAGAGCCAGCGCTCCACCCCCGGGGTGGGCACGCAGACCACCTCGGTGGCGAACGGGTCGGTCAGCGGGGTGGTGAGCACCTCGGCGAGCTGATCGGCGAGCCGGTCGGCGCGCGAGCAGCGATGCACGATCAACCCGGTCGGTGGCACCGCGGAGGGCGCCGCGGACACCGGTTCGGGGGCGTCCAGGAGGCTGGGCTGGGTGTCGGTGCTGCTCATCGTGGTTTCACTCTAACGACGGCCACCGACAAATCGGTTTCCTCCGCGGCGCGGCATCCGTACGCTGCCCGCCATGGGTGCATTGCAGGGCAGGACGGCGCTGGTCACCGGGGTCTCCCGGCGCAAGGGGATCGGGTACGCCGTGGCCCGGGCACTGGCCGCCGAGGGAGCCCACCTGGTGATCTCCCACCACCGCGCGCACGATGTCGATCAGCCCTGGGGTGCCGACGACCTGGATGCCGTCCGGTCCGGGATCCGCCGGGCGCAGGTCGAGGGTGCGGCCTTCGCCGACATCGCGGCCGATCTGGCCGACCCGGAGGCGCCGGCCCGGTTGATCTCCGAGGCCGCCGCGGTGACCGGGAGCCTGGACATCCTGGTGGCGAACCAGGCCCGCTCCGGTGGCGACGGGTCGATCCTGGACATGACCGCGGACCGGCTGGACGGTCACTGGGCGGTGAACGCGCGGGCGACGATCCTGCTGACCGCCGAGTTCGCCCGGCTCGCTGCCGACCCCGGCGACGCGGCCGCGCGGCCGGGGGATCGGCGGCGCGGCAGCATCGACGAGCACGCCGCCCGGCGGGTGTTCTGGATGACCTCCGGCCAGCACGACGGGCCGATGCCGGGTGAGGTGGCGTACGCCGCCAGCAAGGCAGCGCTGGCCGGGCTGACCGCGACCGTGGCCGCCGAACTGCTGCCGCTCGGGGTGATCCTGAACACGATCAACCCCGGCCCGGTGGACACCGGCTATCTGGAGGCCGAGGGTGCCGACCGGGATCCTGAGGTGATCGCCGAGGCGCTGGCCGCGATGCCGATGGGCCGCTTCGGCGCCCCCGACGACCCGGCCCGGCTGATCGCCTGGCTGGCCGGGGACGCCGGCCGCTGGATCGTCGGCCAGGTGCTCACCAGCGACGGCGGGTTCGCGCTGCGCTGATCGGAGGTGTTCACCCCGGGCGGGGTGTCGGCCGCGGCGACTAATCTGTCTGCCGTGCTGCCACCATCAGATCCCGAGGCCCTGCTGGACGCGCTCGACCCCGAGCAGCGGCAGGTCGCGACGGCGCTGACCGGGCCGGTCGCGGTGATCGCGGGGGCCGGCACCGGCAAGACCCGCGCGATCACCCACCGGATCGCCTATGGGGTGCGCACCGGGGCGTACGCACCGACCAGCGTGCTGGCGGTCACCTTCACCACCCGTGCTGCCGGTGAGCTGCGCGGCCGGTTGCAGCAGCTCGGCGTCAGCGGTGTCCAGGCCCGCACCTTCCACTCCGCGGCGCTGCGGCAGGCGCAGTACTTCTGGCCGCGCGCGTTCGGCGGCGAGCTGCCGCAGGTGCTGGACAACCGCATGTCGCTGGTCGCCGAGGCCGCCGGCCGGCTCCGGGTGAGTGTCGACACCGCCAAGCTGCGCGACCTGGTCGGCGAGATCAGCTGGGCCAAGGTGTCGAACGTCGCCGCAGCCGACTATCCGGCGATCGCGCGCAGCGTCGGCCGCGAGCTGGCCTCGCTGGAGCCGGAGACCGTGGCCCGGGTGTTCGCCGGATACGAGGAGGCCAAACGCACCCGCGGCCGGATCGACTTCGAGGACATCCTGCTGTGCACCACCGCGCTGCTCGCCGACCACCCGCAGGTCGCCGATGAGATCCGGCGCACCTACCGGCACCTGGTCGTCGACGAATACCAGGACGTCTCCCCGCTGCAGCAGCGGCTGCTGGATCTGTGGCTGGGGGAGCGCGGTGAGGTGTGTGTGGTGGGCGACCCGGCCCAGACCATCCACTCCTTCGCCGGTGCGCGCGCCGACTATCTGACCGGGTTCGGCCGCCGGCATCCCGACGCCACGGTGGTCCGCCTGGTCCGCGACTACCGTTCCACCCCGCAGGTGGTGCGCACCGCCAACGCGATCATGAGCCGCGCGCCCCGCAACGGTGGCATGGGTCCGGTCACCCTGGAGGCGCAGCGGGCGGCCGGCCCGGAGACCACCTTCGCCGCCGCACCCGATGAGGCGAGCGAGGCCGCCGCGGTCGCCGACTGGCTGAAATCGCTGCGCGCCTTGGGAATCGAGTACCGCGAGATGGCGGTGCTGTTCCGGATCAACGCCCAGTCACCGGCCTTCGAGCAGGCGCTGTCGGACCGCGACATCCCCTATCTGGTGCGCGGTGCCGAACGCTTCTACGAACGCCCCGAGGTGCGCCAGGCGATGGGCGTGCTGCGGACCGCCACGAAGGTCACCGATGACAATCAACCGGTGCCCGACCAGGTGCGCGCGATCCTCACCGGGATCGGGTGGACCACCGAGGCGCCGTCCGGCGGTGGACAGGCCCGGGAGCGGTGGGAATCCCTGGCCGCGTTGGCATCGGTGGCCGACGACCTGGTCACCGCCGATGCGTACACCACCCTCGATGCGGTGGTCGACGAGTTGGAACGCCGCGCCGCCGCCCAGCACGCCCCGGTCGCCCAGGGCGTCACCCTGGGCACGATCCATTCCGCCAAGGGTCTGGAGTGGGATGCGGTCGCGGTGATCGGGGTGCACGAGGGGACGCTGCCGTTCGTGCTGGCCACCCGCGATGAGGAGATCGCCGAGGAACGCCGGTTGCTCTACGTCGCGGTCACCCGCGCCCGCGAGCACCTGCGGGTCTCCTGGTCGCACAGCCGCAACGGCGGCGGTGGGCATCGCAACGCCTCCCGCTTCCTGGACGGGGTACGCCCGGCCGGCAGCGATCCGCGCCCGGTGCGCAGCACCCGGCAGCAGCGCCGCCGGGGCAGCCAGCTGAGCGCGCGTTGCCGGGTCTGCGACGGCACCCTGGAAAGCGCCGTTGAGCGCAAACTCGGCCGGCACGAGGGCTGCGAATCCAGCTACGACGAGGAACTGCTGGCCGCGTTGAAGTCCTGGCGCAGCGACCAGGCCAAGGAACAGCAGCTCCCGGCCTATTGCATCTTCACCGACGCCACCCTGCAGGCGATCGCGGAGACCAATCCGGGTGACGAACGCGGACTGCTCGCCATCTCCGGGATCGGCAGGACCAAGGTCGATCGCTACGGCGATGAGGTGCTGCGGATCGTGCAGGAGAGTGCCGATTCCTGATTTTCCTGCGTGCACAGGAAAAATCGACATCAATCGGGGCCGATGCCCGCGTCGGCAAAAAAGTTTGGTAAATCAGTTGCGGCGATCGTGGGGAAGTCCGTAAGGTCTTTCATGCCCGTCTGCGGCGCGTGCGAGAGCTCGCGGCAAGGACATCGACACCAAGTTTCGGAGAGGAGGATGCGACATGAGTGACATCACCATCGAGTGCAACCAGGCCTGGACCAATACCGGCGTGGCCGTTGACGCGCGCCCGAACACCCTGCTCACCCCGGATTTCCTGCGTACCAAGGAATACCGGACCCTGCACGGTTTCGGCACCGTTTCCGCCGCCCCGATGACCAAGCGCATCCTGCTGGCTCCACGACCCCTCAGTAGACGCGGGTAGAACCCTCCCGCAGCCTCCGAGGCCGTGAATCCAGCTACCGGGATTCACGGCCTTCGTGTTTCTCGGCCCAATTCAGGCAAACACCATGGGAGGACCACCAATGACCGCGATCACCGACGAGATCGTCATGACGGCCACCGGGCTGCCGTGCCACCTCGTCGACCCCGATGTCTTCTTCGCCGAGGCCCCTGCCGAGATCGAGTACGCCAAGACCCTGTGTGCCGATTGCCCGGTCAAGGACGCCTGCCTCGCCGGTGCGAAGCAGCGCCGGGAGGCCTGCGGCGTGTGGGGTGGCGAGCTGTTCATCAACGGCGTCGTCGTGGCCCGCAAGCGGCCGCGTGGGCGTCCCCGCAAGAACCCGCTGCCGGTCGTGCCGCAGGCCCCGGCCGCGGTGACCCGGGCGGCCTGAGGGGCTGCCCACGCGATCCAGCGAATCCTGGGTGCATCTCCCCAGCCCTGTAGGGCACGGGGGATGTGCTCACGGTTCGCTGGATCGCGGTGCGGGTCGGTCCCACCAGCTCTCGTCGAGGCGGGCCTCGATGCTGCGGGCGTGGGTACGCGTGCAGTCGGGACAGCGGACCAGCTGCCGTCCGCCCTCGGTCTCGTTCGACCAGGTCCACGGTGGCCGGGTCGGGGCACCGCCCTCATCCGCCCGTGGCGTACGCCCGCAGCCCGCGCAGACCGCCGGTCGGGCGGCGGCCGGGTCAGTCATCGGAGGGGGTCTTCCACTCCGGCAGATACTCATCGAGGATGTCGGCGAACCGGGCGCGCACATCCAGCTGGGACAGCACCGCGATCCCGCCCAGCCAGACCCGGTGGATCAACGCGTACGACGGCGGCAGATTGAGCTGCTGCACCACCGACCCGTGCGCCTTGGTCTCACCCACCCGCTTGAACTCCGCCTGCATCCAGGAACGGGTGAAGTGGAACTCCTCGCTCGCCGCCGGCTCCAGGAACGGGCTCAGATAGTCCAACAGCTCCTGGGCGTCGACGTTGCGGGCACTGCGGGCGATGAAGCCCTCCGCCTTCAACCCGGCGGTGACCCGCTCGGCGTCGCGTTCGGTGGCGATCCGCATCAGCCGGCCCATCGCCGGCGGCAGCCCGTCGGGCAGCTTGGACACCAGGCCGAAGTCGATCACCCCGAGCCGGCCGTCGGGCATCACCAGGAAGTTGCCCGGGTGCGGGTCGCCGTGCAGCAGCCCGACCTCGGACGGCCCGGCGAACAGGAACCGGGCATAGCGCAGGCCGAGCTCGTTGCGGCGCTCCGGTGGATCGTCGGCGACCCGGGCCAGCGAGGTGCCCTCCACCCACTGGCTGACCATCGCATGCGAGGTGTGGGCGAGCACCCGGGGGACGAAGAACTCCGGATGCCCATCGAAGCCCTCGGCCGCCTGCTGCTGGTTGGCCGCCTCCAGCTGGTAGTCGGTCTCCTCCATGATCCGCTCGGCGATCTCGGCGACGATCGGCTTGACCTCCATCCCGCCGGCCAGCGGGGAGACCAGGCTGGTCAACCGGCCCAGCTGCTTCAGATCCGATTCCAGGGCCCGGTCCGCACCCGGGTACTGCACCTTGACCGCGACCGGTTCGCCGGTGGCGCGCCAGACCGCTCGGTGCACCTGGCCGATCGAGGCCGCCGCGGCGGGACGGGCGGAGAAGTCGTCGAAGAGTTCGCGCCAGTCCGAACCGAACTCCCGGGCCAGTACGGCATGGACCCGGGAGGTGGGCATCGGCGGTGCGGAGTCCTGCAGCTTCCGCAGCTGCACGGCGTAGGGGCCGGCGATGTCGTCGGGCAGCATCACCTCGAACATGCTGAGCACCTGACCGAATTTCATCGCGCCGCCCTTGAGCTCACCGAGCACCCGGAACAGCTGTTCGGCGGTCTCGGCGCGGAACTGGGCGTTGATCGTCTCGGCACTGCCGCCGGCGATCCGGCGACCCAGGCCGCGGGTGGCGCGGCCGGCCGCACCGAACGGCAGCGACAACAGCCGCGATCCGCGTTGCAGCGCCGAGGAGCTGACGTGCTGCTCGGAGCGGTCCGATTGTCGGTCGCGGTCGGTGGGGCGCGGCATGGTCCCATTCTTCCGCGCCGGACAACAAGGGACGAAACCGGCGCGCCCGCGATCAGGGCCAGCCGCCGCAGCCGCAGTCGGGGTGCCGCGGCCAGCAGCGCTGCCGCACCGACCAGTGGCCCCGGCGTACCTCGAGGGTGGCGCCCAGCGTCTCGGCCGCACCGTTCTCCCACCAGGACCGCAACTGCAGCACCGCGGTCTGCGCCGCCCAGCCGAGCAGCTCGGGGCTCGGCCGGGAGCGGGCCCGGCAGAGCTGGGCCAGCAGATGCGGCCAGGCGGGGTCGCGGCGGCGGACCAGATCGGTGCAGCGGGTGCAGCAGGTCACCCCGGGCACCACGAGCGGGCCGAGCAGCACTCCGTCGGGCAGCGGGCGGAGCAGCAGATGCGGACGGTCCTGGCGGAGCAGGGTGTCGGTGAGCGCCCGGTCGCATTCCAGGGTGTCGCTGGCGACCACGGTCAGATCATGATCGGGTTGCCGGTCGCTGTGCCAGTGGTCACCACCGCCGACCGGTCCGAGGCCGGCGGCCCGCAGCTGCGCGATCAGCGTCTCCCCGGCGCTGGGCCGCAGTTCCGGATAGAGATCCAGCGCCGGGGGATCCGGATCGACCACCTGGAGGGTGCCGATCTCCGCGGCCAGGTATGCCTCCGCGACCGCCCGGCCCAGTGCCCCCGCACCGAGCAGCCGGACCCGCGGGCGGCGCCGGCGGGGTCGTGCGGGCCCGTGGGTGAGCAGGCCGAGCCGCTCGAGTCGGGTGACCAGCACCGCCAGTGCGGTATCGGGAATCCCGGTCTCGGCGGCGACCTGGGCGCAGCTGCGCCGACCGTCCAGCAGCCGCAGCGCGGCACCCCAGTCACCTGGGCCGGTGGTGGCGATCAGCGCCCCGCGCTCGGTCTCGACACCGATCTGCAGGGTGCCGTCGCCGCGCTCCAGCACCGGGAGGGCGGGATCGAGACGGGGTGCGCCGGGCATGCCACCAGCCTGCCGTGCGCGAACCGGCCGTGGGGGAGTGGCACCGGGGTTGTCCACAGGAAATCCGACCGGATCCGGACCGGGCCGCGGTGTGGGGGCATGGAAGAGGCCCTCAGGGAATCGAACTCCGCTTGCCTTCCCCTGCGAGCGGGTCGACCATCTGAGGGCCTCGTGCACAGAAAACTATGGCCTCGGCCCGCGGGCGTCAAGTCGGGTCGGGGGCCGGATCGACCGGAGATTTCCACCGGCTGTGGACAACGCTGTGGATCGGGTGTGGACGGGGTGTGCACGAGCACCGGTGCGATGTGGATGAGCGGTGGGCGAACCCGCTCCGACTGGCCGTCGGCTGTGGATGGAGCGGGTTCTGTCGGCGCCGCGGGTTAGCGTGTGGGTCATGGACAGATTGCCCCTCGACAGCAGCGATCCGGTCGCCGACGAGGAGATCGAGGTACGCCGCAGCGCCCGCCGGCGGCGGACGGTGTCGGCCTATCGCAGCGATGGGCGGATCGTGGTGCTGCTGCCGGCGCGGATGTCGCGCAGCGAGGAGGCGCGCTGGGTGCGGGAGATGGTGCTCAAGGTGCAGGCCCGCGAGGCGCGGACCCGGGGCCCGCAGCAGCCCTCGGAGCTGCTCACCCGCGCTCTTGCGCTGCAGCAGCGCTTTCTGGCGCCGCAGCTGGACCAGGTGCGGGCCCCGATCAGCGTGACCTGGGTGGCCAACCAGAACAGCCGCTGGGGATCGTGCACGCCGGAGAATGCGACCATCCGGCTCTCCGACCGGTTGCGGGTGATGCCGGCCTGGGTGGTCGACTACGTGCTGCTGCACGAGCTGGCGCATCTGGCCGAGCGGGACCACGGGCCGCGGTTCTGGGCGTTGCTGGCGGCCTATCCCCGCACCGAGGAGGCCAAGGGTTATCTGGCCGGCTGGGTGGACGGGCGGGCGGCCGCCGGGTCCTGAGCGGCGAGCCGGCTGCGGGCGGCCCGGACCAACCGCACCACCGAGGGCTCGTCGGTGGGCAGATCGTCGGCGTCGAACCAGCCGACCGCGGTGGATTCCGCGCTGCCGGGCGGTTGCCGGTCCGGATCGGCCAGCACCAGATGGCGCACGTCCAGGTGCCAGCAGGGGCGTACCGGCCCGCAGGGCACCTGATGGGCGTCCAGATGCACGATGCCGGGCAGCAGCTGCAACCCGGGCAGTCCGCTCTCCTCGGTCGCCTCGCGCAGCGCCGCCGCGGCCAACGACGGGTCGGCGGGTTCGAGGTGGCCGCCGGTCTGCAACCAGCGGCCCAGTTTCCGGTGGTGCACCAGCAGCACCCGGTCACCGCCGGGCGAGCAGATCAGCGAGCTCACCGTCAGGTGCGCACCGGCACAGTCCCGCAGCCAACCGTCGGTGGGATGCGCGTCCAGATGCGCCAGGAAACGATCCCGCAGCTCCTGCTGCTGCGCATCGCCGGCGACCAGGGCCGTCAGCTCGGCGCGGCAGTCGGCGGCCAGGCCGGCGGTCACTTCCCGGAATCCCCGTCCTCGGCGGGCCCGTCCTCGGAATCCCCACCCTGCTTGCGATCCTGGTCGCGCTCCTGCTCGGCCTGGTTGAGCAGCTTCTCCAGCTCGGCGTCCATGTCGTCACCGCTGGGCACCTGTTCGGCGGCCTGCTCGCGTTCGCCCGCGACGTAACCCAGCGGGTCGTCCAGATCCGCCGCGGTGGGCAGCAGATCGGGGTGCCGCCAGACCGCGTCCCGACCCTCGGTGCCACGCGCCTCACGCAGCGCCGCCCACAGGTTCGCCGCATCGCGCAGCCGCCGGGGCCGCAGCTCCAGCCCGACCAGTGCGGCGAAGGTCGCCTCGGTCGGGCCGCCGGTCGCGCGGCGGCGGCGGACCACCTCGGCCAGCGCGTTGCCGTTGGGCATCCAGCGTGCGGTGGCCTGGCCGACGACCTCGTCCACCCAACCCTCGACCAGCGCCAGCAGGGTCTCCAGCTTGGCCAGCACGGCCTGCTGTTCGGGGGTCTGCCGGGGCGCGAACAGGTTGCCCTGCAGCTTCTCGCTGAGCTCGCCGAGCACCTGCGGATTCAAGGCGTTCAGATCCAGCTCGCCGACCGCCTCCTCGATCGAGGACAGGTCGATGGTGATGCCGCCGGCGTATTGCTCGACCAGCGAGAGGATCGCCGGGCCGAGCCAGCCGGCGCCGTTGAACAGCCGCTGCCGCGCCGATTCGCGCAGCGCCAGATAGAGCAGCACATCGGCGTCGCTCTGCTCCAGGCCCTCGGCGAACGCGGCGACATTGGTCGGTACCAGGGCGATGGTGCCGGCGTGCTCACCCGACAGCGGCAACCCGGTCTCGGTCGCGCTCACCACCGAGGTGGCCAGGGTGCCGATCGCCTGACCGGCCTGCATCCCGAAGATGGTGGCACCGCTGGACTTCAGCCACGGCCGCAGCATCGCCTCCAGGCCGGCCATGCCGGGCTGGTCGGACTGCTCCTCGGAATCCTCCGGGGCGACCGAATCGGCCATCGCCTCCGACATCGACTCGGCGACCGGATCGATCAGCCGACGCCAGGTCGGCATCGTGTTCTCCACCCATTCGGCGCGGCTCCAGACCGCCACGGTGCCGGATCCGGTGAACTCGGTGGTCTCGTCCAGCCACATGTCGGCGAGCCGGACCGCGTCGCGCAGCGCGGTGAGGCGCTCGTGCGCCGGGGTCGGGTCGGCGCCGGCGGCGGAGACCACCCGGCGGGCCACATCGCGGATCTGCTCCCAGCCCTGCTGCGGCGTACCGCCACCCGGCATCCCGAACATGGCACCGCCGCCCATGCCGCCCATCCCGAGCTGACTGAGCATCTGCTGGAACTGCTGCATCAGCTGCTGCAGATCCGGCTGTCCCGGCTGTCCCGGACCACCCATTCCGAAGCCGGAGAACAGCGCCTCCCACGGGTTCTGACCCTTGTCGGGGTCCTCACCCGGTTGCTTGCGCGGGTCGTCATTGTCGGCCATGCGGGCGACTCCTTGGTCTGCTCGGCGACGGTGTCTGGCACCGGTTGCGTCTCGCCTCCCATTCAACCGCATCGGCCCAACACTTGGGCAGGGCTCAGGAACGCCGGGTATGGTCGGCCCGTGCAGTCCAGCCGAGAAGTGTCGGTATCGGCGGAGATCCTCGCCGAGCCGCTCAGTGTCGACCGCGTTCTGGACGCCGTCCGCGCGCCCTCGGTCGGCGGCGTCGGGCTGTTCGTCGGCCTGGTCCGCGACATCGACGACGCCGGAGACGGTGCGGGGGAGCGCGGGGTGACCTCGCTGGACTACAGCGCCCACCCGAGCGCCGCAGCTGAATTGAGCCGAGTGGCCGCCGAGGTCGCGGAGCGCCACGATGTGCTGGCGGTGGCCACCGAGCACCGCGTCGGGCACCTCGAGATCGGTGATCTGGCCGTCGTCGTGGCCGCCGGTGCGGTGCACCGGGCCGCGGCCCTGGCGGCCTGCCGGGACCTGATCGACACGTTGAAGCAGCAGGTCCCGATCTGGAAGGCGCAGCAGTTCACCGACGGTGACACCGAATGGGTGGGCCTGCCGTGACCCAGACCTCGACCCAGACGCCGCTGCCGGCCGGTGCCGAGCAGTCCGGCGGCGGCACCCCGCGCCGCCGCCTGAATCTGACCCGGCAGACCTGGCTGGCGCTCACCTCGGCGATCTGGTTCGTCGCGCTGGCCCTGCTGATCGCCGTCGTCCCGGTGCCCTACGTCGTCTACAGCAAGGGCCGGGCCTATGACGTGCTCGGCAACGGCAGCGACGGCCGACCGATGATCGTGGTGGACGGGATCCAGACCTATCCGACCAGTGGCCAGCTGCGGATGACCACGGTCTCGGTGACCCGGGCCGATGCCGCCACCAGCCTGCCGGAGGCGGTGCTCGCCTACTGGCTGCCGCGCCGCGACGCGCTGCCGCGGGACTCGGTGTACGAGCGGGGCAAGTCGACCGAGCAGGTCCGCTCCGAGGAGCGGCAGATGATGGACACCTCCCAGCAGGACGCGGTCGTCGCCGCGTTGCGGGCGGCGAACCAGCCCGTCACCGAGATGCCGGTGGTGTCCTCGGTGACCGTGTCCGGACCGGCCAACGAACGGCTCCAACCGGGCGATCTGTTCCTCTCGGTGGATGGCACCGCGGTCAACAACCCCGAGGAGGTCCGCCGGATGGTCCAGCGGCACACCCCCGGGGACGTGGTGAAGCTGCTGGTGCTGCGCAATCGGGTGGAGACCCGGGTCGATGTCATCACCACTCCCAGCCGCCGCGACCCGAAGAACCCGGTGCTCGGGGTGGAGGTCGCCACCGGTTACCGGTACGCCCCGATGGTCAACTTCGGCGTCAGCTCCGACATCGGCGGGCCCAGCGCCGGCCTGGTGTTCGCGCTCGGGCTCTATGACCGGATCACCCCGACCGATCTGCTCGCCGGGCGGTCGGTCGCCGGCACCGGCACCATCAACCCCAGCGGTGCGATCGGCGCGATCGGCGGCATCCAGGAGAAGATCGCCGGCGCCGAGGAGGCTGGTGCGCAGATCTTCATCGTGCCCGGGGCGAACTGTCGCGACCTGGCCGGGTTGGACACCGACCTGAATCTGATCCGGGCGAACACCCTGAACGAGGCGATCGACGGCCTGCGGCTGGCCGGCAACCCGGCGACCGCCGCGCAGGTACCGCGCTGCTGAGGCGTACCCCCGCACCCCGAACCCTGAGGACAGCACAGATGCCCGAGCAGACCAGCACCGAACAGAGCGACGCCCTGGTGGCGGCCCTGATCGAACTCGAGCACCACGTCGGCGCCGGCGGCTGGGACCAACCCGCGCGGTTGTTCGCGCTGGTGCTCTCCGACGAACTGATCGCCGCCGAACCCGAGCTCGCCGCCCATCTGGGCATCCGGGGCAGCGCCGACGGCCACCCGCCGGGCGCGCTGACCGCGATCGAGCAGGAGAACTTCCGCAATGCCGGGGTCGAGGAGGGGGCCGAACCGCTGCCCGAGGAGGCGGATCTGCCCGCGGTGCTGGGGCGGATCGCCTGGCCCGAGTCGGTGCACGGTTGCGCGCTCGCGCTGGAGCGCACCTTCCTGCCCGCCGGTCACGAGGGCCAGTTGCCCGATGATCCCGAGCAGGCCGCGCGGTTCGTCGCCGAGCATCCGCAGCGCGAGGAATTGCGGCTGGTGGTCGGTGTGCTCCGCGACGGCACCCAGCACGCGGTGGCCCGGCTGGTGTCACAACCCGATGAACTTCTGGGGGGAGCGGAGCTCGCACCCGGGGTCGCTGAGGTACTCGCGGCTACGCTGTCCTGAACGGCCGTCCCAGATCGGTCAGCCCGAGAAAGTCAGCACAGGAGGAACAGGTGAGCCAGACCGCCGGGGTCAGCACCCACAACGGACCCCGAAGGCGCGGTGCCCTGCTGCCGGCGTTGGTCATCGTGACCGTGCTGGTGCTGCTGTTCGTGCTGTTCACCAACATCTGGACCGACAAGCTGTGGTTCGACTCGTTGGGCTTCCCGCAGGTCTTCGCGACCACCTTCTGGTCCCGGGTCGGGCTGTTCGCGGTCTTCGGGTTGCTGATGGCGGCGGCGGTGGTCGGCAACACCGCGCTGGCCTACCGGCTGCGCCCGACCACCCGCAGCGGCCCGATGGCCAGCGAGTTGCTGGAGCGCTACCGGGAGACCATGGAGACCCGGTTCGTCCAGGTGATGATCGGGCTCGGTGTGGTCACCGCGCTGCTCGCCGGGGTCTCCGCGGCGAGCGAGCTGACCACCTTCCTGGCCTGGCGCAATGCCACCCCCTTCGGTGAGGTGGACCCGCGCTTCGGCCTGGACGTCTCCTTCTACGTCTTCGCCTACCCGTGGTGGCGGTTCGTGATCAGCTTCGCCGCGACCCTGTTCGCGTTCTCCACCATCGCGGCCGCGGTGATGCACTACGTGATGGGTGCGCTGCGGGTGGCGCGCAACGAGCGTCGGCGCACCTCCCCGAAGGCCCAGGCGCACCTGTCGGTGCTGATCGGGCTGACCGTGCTCTGCTTCGCGGTGAGCGCGTTCTTCGACCGGTACGCCTACCAGATCACCACCAACCGGTTGCTGACCGGCATGTCCTACACCGATGACCACGCCCGGGTGAACGCCTCCCTGGTGGTCGCGGTGATCACCGCGCTCTGCGCCGCGCTGTTCCTGGCCAACATCTGGCTGCAGCGCTGGCTGCTGCCGCTGGCGGCGCTGGCGCTCACCGTGGTGGCCAGTGTGCTGCTCACGATGCTCTACCCGGCCGGTGTGCAGGGCCTCGAGGTCAATCCGAACGAGCCCGACAAGGAACGCCCCTACATCGAGCAGCACATCGCGGCCACCCGGGACGCCTATGGCATCGACAATGCCGAGATCAGCAACTACGCGGTCACCAACAATGCCAACCCGGCCCAGCTGCGGGCCGATGCGGACGCGCTGCCCGGTATCCGGCTGATCGACCCGGCCGTGGTGGCCCCGACCTTCGAGCAGTTGCAGCAGGTCCGCGGCTACTACAGCTTCCCGTCGGTGCTCGATGTGGATCGCTACCAGATCGACGGGCGGGAGACCGACACCGTGGTCGCGGCCCGCGAGCTCAACCTGGGCGGCCTGCAGGACCGCTCCTGGAACAACATCCGTACCACCTACACCCACGGCTACGGCCTGGTGGCGGCCTACGGCAACCAGCGCGACGCCAACGGTGCGCCGGTCTGGATCGACCTGCAGCAGCAGGTGGGTGACTACGAGAAGCGGATCTACTTCGGCGAGCAGCACACCGACTACTCGATCGTCGGCGGCCCGGCCGGTTCCACGCCGCTGGAGATCGACAGCCCCAACGGCGGCCCCGGTGGCAGCGAGACCCGGACCACCTACACCGGCAAGGGCGGCGTACCGATCGGGAACTGGTTCGACCGGGTGCTCTACGCCACCCGCTTCGCCGACGCCAACATCCTGCTGTCGCGCCGGGTGAACCCGGAGTCCAAGATCATCTACAACCGCACCCCGCAGGAACGCGTCCAGGCCGCGGCACCGTGGCTGCAGATCGACTCCAACGCCTATCCGACGATCGTCGACGGGCGTGTGCAGTGGGTGCTGGACGGCTACACCACCACCAACAACTACCCGAACAGCCGCAGCATCTCCTGGCAGCAGACGATCACCGACAGCCAGACCCCGACCGGCACCCAGGGTCGCCCGGACACCCAGATCAACTACCTGCGCAACTCGGTGAAGGCGACCGTCGACGCCTACGACGGCACCGTCAAGCTCTACGCCTGGGACGAGGCCGACCCGATCCTGCAGACCTGGCGCAAGGTGTTCCCCGGTGCGGTCTCGGACAAGTCGACGATCCCGCCGGCGCTGCTGGAGCACCTGCGCTATCCCGATGACCAGGTGAAGGTGCAGCGCCAGCTGCTGACCCGCTACCACGTCACCGATCCGTTCGCCTGGTTCCAGGGCAACGACCTGTGGGTGCTGCCGACCGACCCGGTGACCCCGGGGGCGCAGAAGGAACGGCCCTATCTGCTGTCCATCCGGCTGCCCGGCCAGCAGCAGCCGACCTATTCCCAGACCAGCGTGTTCGTGCCCAACCAGCGCGAGAATCTGGGTGCCTATCTGGCGGTGAACTCCGAGGCGACCAGCCCCGACTACGGCAAGCTGCAGATCCTGCGGATGACCGCCACCGAGGTGCGCGGCCCGAACCAGGTCTACAACGACATCCGCGCCAACAACCAGATCGCCGACCGGCTGCGGGCCTTCCAGCAGTCCTCGGCGGCGGTGATCCCGGGCAACCTGTTGTCGCTGCCGCTGGCCGGTGGGGTGCTGTACGCCCAGCCGTACTACACCCAGCGCGGTGACGCCGGTCCCGGTAGCTTCCCGGCGCTGCAGTTCGTCACCGTGCGCTTCGGGGAGAAGACCGGCGTCGGCGACACCCTGCAGCAGGCGCTGGACCAGGTGTTCGGAGCCGCGGGGGCCTCCACCGGTGAGCAGCCCGAGGGTGGCGCGCCGCCGCCTCCGGGGCCGGGGCAGCCGCAGGATCTGCCGGCCGCCCGCCAGGCCCTCCAGGACGCCGACCGGGCGTACGCCGAGGCCGGGAACGCCCTGCGCTCCGGCGATCTGGCGACCTACCAGCAGAAGAACGAGGAGGCCGCGGCGGCCGTCCGCCGGGCCGCCTCCGCGATGGGCAACTGACTATCTGAGGCCGGCTCGCGCGCGGCGCGCCATGACCCCGCTCTTCGGCCCAGTCGTCGAATTCCTCGCGGGAGGTCAGGGCCCGGTGCGATGGACGACGCGTGGATTTCTCCTTGGTGGGCCTGCATCGCGGGGACGCTCAGACCGCGAACCCGGCCTCGCGGATCGGGTCGGTGAGGGCCTCGGCGTCACCGACGACGACCAGGCTGAGCGCGTCGAGATCGACGATCTGCTGGTACGCCGCGGTGGCGGTTTCGGCGGTGGTGGCGCGGATGCCGGCCAGATAACCGTTCATCCAGTCCGGCTGCAGGCCCTGCTGCACCAGCATGGCCGTCTGGTCGGCGAGCCCGTCGGCGGTCGAGTATCGCAGCGGCGACACCCCGGTGAAGAAGTTCTGGGCGTCGCGGACCTCGGCCTCGGTGATCGGCGCGTCACCGAGGTCGAGCAGGGCCCGTGCCTCGGCCAGCGCGGGGCCGGCCACCTCGGTACGGAAACTGCCGGCCACCGCATAGCTGCCACCGGCGCGCAGTGGTGCCTGCTGCAGCCCGACCCCGTAGGTGTACCCACGCTCCTCGCGGAGCACCTTGTTCAACCGGCTCAGGAAGGCGCCGCCGACGGCGTAGGAGGCCACCTGCAGCGCCGGCCACCGGGGATCGGTCCGGTCGATGCCGAACCCGCCGAGCCGCAGGTCGGCCTGCACGGCACCCGGCCGGGGCAGCAGCACCGCCCCCGGCGTACCCGGGACGGCCGCCGGATGCGAGGCCGGGGCCTGGTCGGCCACCGACCAGTCGCCGAGGGCCGCGGCGGCCAGCGGCACCGGGTCCTCGGTGAAGTCACCGGCGAGGATCAGCGTCGCCCCCCGCGGGCCGTAGTGGTCGCGGTGGAAGGCCCGCACCGCGTCCGGGGTGATCGCCCGGACGGTCTCCGGGCCGCCGCCGGCCATCCGCTGCACGCGGCTGATCGGATCGAAGACCAGCTCGCGGAAACTGGTCGAGGCGAGCTGGGCCGGATTGGCGCGCAACTGGTCGATCTCGGCCAGCCGCAGCGCCACCTGACGCTCCACGTCGGAGGCGTTCAACTCGGGGCGCCGAACCGCCTCGGCGAGCAGTTCCAGCGCAGGCCCGAGCCGGCGGGCGGGCACGTCGACCATCGCCTGCAGACCGGAGAATCCCTGTGCTGCATAGAAAGCCGCACCCTCGGTCTCCAGCACCTCGGCGAACCGATCACCGGGATGGGCGACCGAGCCCTCGTCGAGCACGCGGGCACAGATCGTCGCGACACCCTCCAGTTCGCGCGGCTCGGCGGTCAGCGGCAGGTCCAGCTGCAGCACCGCCGAGATCACCTGCTGGCCGGGCATCTGATGCACCAGCACCCGGATTCCGTTGTCCAGAAAGGATTCCTCCGGGGTGGGGTAGTGCCAGGTCTCGGGCGCGCGGACCTCGGGTGCGGTGCTGCTCATCGGGACTCCTCGCTTCGGCGGTAGATCAGGGTGGCCCGGTGCTCGGGATCCAGGTGCGTGCGGGCCGCCCGGCGGACCTCGTCGGCACCGATCGAGAGCACCTCACCGACCCGGGTGTTGACCCGGCCGGGGTCATCGAGCAGGGTTGCGCTCCCGGAGATCTGATCGGCCCGGGTTTCCAACCTGGACAGCGATTGCAGCCAGGCGCGCTCGAACTGGGCGCGGGCCCGCTGCAGCTCCTCCTCACTCGGCCCGTCCTCGGCCAACCGGGTCAGCTCGGCGACCAGGGCCTGTTCGGCGCGCTCGGGGCTGGTGCCCTCCCGGCAGCGGACCGAGGCGAAGCCGAAGGAGGTGCCGCCGATCAGCGGCAGCGCGCTGGCCGAGGCATCGGTGGCGACCTCGCTGCGGCGTACCAGCTCGCGGTGCAACCGGCTGGTCTGCGACCCGCCGAGCACCGACAGCGCCAGGTCGACCGCGTCCTGCTCCCGGGTACCCAGGGCGGGCAACCGCCAGCTGAAGTACGCCGCGTCCGCCGGTACCGCCGCGCTCACCTCGGCGCGCGGCAGGCCATCGATGGCCGGCAGCGGTGTCGCCACCGGTCGTGGCGCCGCGGGCCCGGCCGGGATCTGCCCGAAGTAGCGGTCCGCCAGCGCGAAACCCTGCTCCGGTTCGACATCCCCGACCAGGGTGAGCACCGCATTGTTCGGCAGATAGAAGGTGCGGAAGAAGGCGTGCACGTCGTCCAGGGTCGCGGCGTCCAGGTCGGCCATCGAACCGATCGTGGTGTGCCCGTAGGGATGGTCGGCGGGGAAGGTGAGCTCGACCAGGCGCTCCATCACATCGCCATAGGGCACGTTGTCGTAGCGCTGACGCTTCTCCTCCTTGACCACCTCGCGCTGGTTGTCCAGATTCTGCTGGCCGACCGCGACGGGCAGCGAGGCCAACCGGTCCGCCTCCAACCAGAGCGCCAGCTCCAGCCCACCGGTGGGCAGCGCCTCGAAATAGTTGGTGCGGTCGAACCAGGTCGTCGCGTTCACCGAGGCGCCGGCCGCCTGAAGCAGCGCGATGTGCTGACCGGCGGCGACATTCGCCGAGCCCTGGAACATCAGATGCTCGAACAGGTGCGCGAACCCGGTCCGGCCCGGCTGCTCGTGCCGCGAGCCGACGTCGTACCAGAGGTTCACCGCCACCGCCGGCGCGTGATGATCGGGGGAGACGATCACCCGCAGTCCGTTGTCGAGGGTCCGTTCGTGCAGCGGGTACGCCCCGGCGGTCGGTTCTTCCATACCGGCCATCACACCACACGGCCCGATTCCGATGACGCCCCGTTTCCGATGACGCCCCGATTCCGATGACGGATGTCATTCGCTGAAATGCGCGCCGATCGGTGCCGCTGTCCCTAGGCTTCCGCTTATGGCGGACTCACCCCGGGGGCCAGGCTGGTCGAGCGTGATCGACCGCGGGCTGCGCTGGATGTTCGTCGTGCCGATCAGCGTCTCGGTCTTCTTCTATCTGCCCGTGGTGCTCCAGGAGTACCGCCGGGTGGGTGCGCTGGGCCGGGTCGGATTGCTGCTGATCGCGGTGGTCCAGGTCGCGGTGGTGCTCGGGGCGCTGCGGTTCGGCCGCAGTGGGGAGCGCACGCTGCTGGCCCGGGTGCTCGGCGTGCTCTGCCTGGCCGGGCTGGTGCTGCTGCTGGTCGGTCAGCCGCCGGGGGTGTGGCAGATCGCCTGGTGGCCGACGACGGTGGTCAACTCGATGCTCTGCTTCGTGCTGGTCTTCGGTGGGCGGCACCGCTGGCGCACCGGGATCGTGCTGATGCTCGCCTGTCTGGGGGTACGCCTGGTCGCGATCGTCGGTTCGGGGGAGTCGCTGCGGGCCGGGTTGGCCGAAGGGGTGTCCGGGCTGCAACTGGCCTGGACCGTGGTGCTCGCGGTGGAGGCGCTGCGCGCGGTGGGAGCGACCGTGGACGCCTCGGTCACCGATCGCCGGCGGGTGCTGCTCGATGAGGAGCTGGGCCGGGTGCAGCAGCGCCAGACGCGGGCGGTGGAGCGACTCCTGCACGATGAGGTGCTGCACACCCTGCGCGTGGTCGCCCGGCCCGGGACGATCGGTGTCGACCCGATCCGGGAGGCCGCCGCGCGCACGGTCGCCCTGCTCACCCGCTCGCGGCAGCGGACCGACCAGAGCCTGCTCACCGGGCTCGGCGAGTTGCAGCGCGAGGTCGCGATCCGGATCGACACCGTGGGGCAGCCCCCAGAGCTGCCGACCCCGGTGGAGAGCGCGTTCACCGGTGCGATCCGGGAGGCCATCCGCAACGCCGACCGGCACTCCGGTGCATCCACCGTGCGGGTGCACTGGCGCTCGGCGGGTCCCCGGGTGGAGGTCGAGATCAGCGACGACGGCCGCGGGTTCGATGCGAGCGGTACCGGTGGCGGCCCGGGGCGCGGGGGGATCGTCGGCTCGATCACCGAACCGATGGCCGACGTCGGCGGATCCGCCGAGATCCGGTCGTCGGGCGAGGGCACCCGGGTGCTGCTCGGCTGGCGGGCACCGACACCCTCGACGGCGGTGCTCGCGGAGACCTGGCAGGCGATGCGGCGCGGCACGGTGATCGCGATGATTCCCATCCTGGTGGGGAATGTGTTGATGCTGGCGCTGCTGGCGCCGGATCTGGAGCGGCTCGCTCCGGCCATCCTCGGGACGCTGCTGGTGAGCCTGGCCGGGGCCGCCACCGGATGGGCGATCTGGCGCGGTACGAACCCGGCCCTGCTGGCGGTGCTCGCACCGCTGGCCTGCCTGGTCGGCCTGTTCCTGAACGTCCTCGCGATCCCGGCCGGGACCGGTAACGCCTTCTACTTCTTCCTGGCCGGCGGCGTGATCCCGGTTCTGATGCCGCAGCTGGTCGTCTATCCGCTGACGGTCGGGCTGGCCCAGACCGCGGCGGTCTGGGCCGGGATCGTGGTGGCGGGGTGGTGGCGTTTCGGTCTGGCCCGCACGATGGTCGCCTACGCCGGCGCGATCACCGCACCGACGCTGCTGCTGGCGATCCTGATCCTCCGGCTGGTGGTCGGGGTGTACGGGCCCCGGCTGCTCGCCGAGCTGGGCCGACTGGACGCCGCGGAGGTCCGGACCCATGAACGGGAGGTGCGCAACCGGGTGCGGGAGGCCAGGCTGCGGCGGGTGAGCCAGCGCATCGTGCCCTTCCTCACCGGGGTCGCGACCGGCCGGGTGGCCCTCGGTGCCCCCACGACCGAACGCCGGGCGCGGCAACTGGAGCTCGAGGTGCGCGATGAGGTGCAGTTCGGGGGTCCGACACCGGCCCTGGCGAACCGGTTGATCGCGGTGCGGGAGCGTGGCTGGCTGCTGGAACTGCGCCTGGGCACCCGGGATGTGGCCGGATTGGAGCAGGAATTGTTGCGGCTGCTGGTCGCCTTCGACCGCGAACCGTGGTCCGATGAACGGGTGGTGGTCAGCAATCTGGGTGAGCTGGTGGCGGTGTTCGCCGGTGACTGGGTCGGTGCACCGCCCGATGCCCGGGCGGTGCGGTTGGAGCGCGGGGACGGGTTCTGCACGCTACGGCCCACCCCGGTCGGCCCGGGACTGTCCCACGATCGGATGACTGGCAGGGGAGCCGAGGATGGATGAGGATCGGAGGATGAATCGTGGCAACGGACCGGTCCGGGTGGCGGCACTGGATGATCACTGGGTCTGCCTCTACGGGCTGCGGGCGCTGGCCGCCGAGCGGCCGGACAAGCTGCTGCTGACCCGGGAGGCGTACTCGGTCGCCGAACTGCTCGCCGACGGTCTGGACGCCGAGGTGGTGCTGCTCGACCTGCTCGGGGTGCGCGACCAGGAGCACCCGGAGGACACCATCCGGGAGCTGACCGGCCGCGGGATCAAGGTCGTGCTGCACACCTCCTCGGTCGTCCCGATACCGATCCGCGGTGCGATGGCGGCCGGTGCGGTCGGCCTGGTGCTGAAGGCCGACGGCGGCGAGGGCGCGGTGCTGGAGGCCGTCGAACTGGCCGCCGCCGGCGAATACGCGGTGAGCGGCGAGCTGGCGTACGTGCTGCTCAACGATCCGGACCTGGTCGCCAAACTGGCACCGCGCGAGGTCGAAGGGCTCACCCTGCTCGCCCAGGGCGTACCCAAGAAGGCGATCGGCCGCAAGATGGAGGGCCGGCACATCGCCGAGACCACCGTGAACACCTACTTCTCGCGGATCGCCGGCAAGTACGCCGCCCTCGGCCGCCCGGTCGGCAACTCGGTCGATGTGATCCGGGAGGCGCACCGCGACGGTTACCTGCGTCTCGATGACGACGAATGGGCCCGGGAGTACCTCGAGCACTGAGCGTTCGCGCTCTGGGGGCTCGCGCACTGGGGGACGGGGTCAAAATCGGTGGCCCGCACGCACCGCATTTCGTACCCTCGTTGAGGTTTCGCGAGGAACCTCGGAGATCGAGAGTCGAGCAGGTGAGCAGCATGAACGCGATGAACGTCGAATACGGCGACCGGGCCGTGGCCCTGGGCGGGGAGATCCTCCGTTCGGTGGTCGGCAGCGGCGTGCACGGCATCGCGATCGAGGGCACCGACGACCACGACGAGCTGGGTGTCTACCTCGAACCGGAGGCGTACGTCTTCGGTGTCGATCGGCCCCGCGAGGACTACGTGTGGCGCACCCAGCCCGAGGGTGCGCGCAGCGGCCCGGGTGACACCGACCTGATCCTCTATTCGCTGCGCAAGTATCTGCGGCTGGCGATCAAGGGCAATCCGACGGTGTTGCTGCCGCTGTTCGCACCGCCGGAATCGCTCATCGTGCGGACGCCGTTGGGGGAGGAGCTGCGTGGATTGCGCTCGGCTTTCCTTTCCCAGGTGGCGATCGAGCGATTCCTCGGTTACATGCATTCCCAGTACCAACGGATGCTCGGCCAGTCGAAGCGGAACGTGCCGAACCGGCCCGAACTGATCGCGCGGTACGGCTGGGACGTCAAGTACGGCAGCCACGCACTGCGATTGGCCTACCAGGGCCGGGAGATCGCACAGACCGGTCACCTCACCCTGCCGTTGGCCGAACGGCAGCGGCAACGGGTGCTCGCGGTGAAGCGCGGTGAGGTGCCGCGGACCGAGGTGTCGCAGGAGATCACCCGGGTCTCGGCCGAGGTCCGCGGACTGCTCGACACCCGGCGCACCCCGCTGCCGGAGCGCGCCGATGTGCCGCGGATCAATGCCTGGGCGATCAGTGCGCAGCGGCGACACTGGGGCTGGTGAGTGCCGCGGCCCCCGTTAGGGTGGGCGCGTGGAACGCCGGGGTGGACGCAGCATCAAGGGGGTCGCCCGGGAAGCGGGGGTGAGCATCGCCACCGTCTCCCGGGCGATCAACCATCCCGATCAGGTCTCCGAACCCACTCGGCGCAAGGTGCTCGAGGCGATCCGGCGGCTGGACTACCGGCCCTCGGCGGAGATGGCCGACCGGGCGCGCGGGGCGGGCGCCAGGATCGCGGTGCTCGCGCCGTTCTCCAGCTACGGTTCGTACGCCGAGCGGCTGAACGGGATCTTCGCGGTCGTGCAGCCGCGCGGGATGGAGGCCCTGGTCCGCGACCAGCCCTCCTCGGCCGCCGCCATCGAACCGCACCTGGATTCGCTGCCGCTGCGCAGCGATGTCGCCGGGGTGATCGTGATGGGGGTGCCGGTCTCCGGCGACGGGGCGGCCCGGCTCGAGGAGAGCCGGTTGCCGGTCGTGCTCGTCGACTCCGATCACCCCGCGTTCAGCCGGGTCGAGTTCGACGACACCGGTGCCGGTCGGCTGATCGCCGAGCACCTGCTGGGCCTCGGGCATCGGCAGGCGTACTTCGTGCACGAACCGCAGGCCGCCGACTTCCGGTCGGCGGGTCTGGTCCGTTCCGATGCGATCCAGGCCGCCGGCCTGCCTCTCACCTCGGTGCCGGTGACCCCCGACTTCGGCGAGGCGGTGCGCCGACTCGACCACTGGCTCGCCGGGCTGAGCGACGGGGGAGCGTTCGACACCGGGCCGGTCGCCGTGGTCGCCAATCATGACCGGCTCGGGGCGGCCGTGCTGGCCGCCGCCCGCGGGCGCGGGCTGCAGGTGCCGGAGCAGCTGCGGGTGATCGGGGTCGACGACGGCGAGATCGCGGCGGTGGCCGGGCTGACCACGATCCGGCAGCCGTTCGCCGAGTCCGGCCGGTTGGCCGCCGACCTGCTGCTCGCCCAGCTGGCCGACCGACGGCGACCGCCGGCCCGGGTGCTGCTGTCCGGTGAGCTGGTGCTGCGCGCCTCCACCTGATCACGGGCCGTTGCGGCCATCGCCCGAGACCCCTTGCCTGAACTCAGTTTCCATGTAAACATCATCAAGACCGTTCGGTCCGCCCGATGTCGAAGGAGATGTCATGACCTCGCGTGCCCCGCTGGATCCCATCGTCCGCGCCGAGATCGCCCGCCGCGTCGCCACCGGTGACGACCCCGTCCCGGGCACCCCGATGCCGGAGCGCCGGGAACGCGCGCTGCGGGTGAACACCGATCTGTGGCGCAACGCCGGCCGGCCCGGGCCCCGGACCGACACGTGCGAATGGCTGGTCCCGGTGCCCGACGCACCGGACGTCCGGGTGCGGATGCATCGCCCACCCGGTGCCGGCGACCGAGCCCTGCCCGGGGTGATCGCACTGTTCGGCGGCGCCTTCCGGCAGGGCGGGATCGACTACCCGAGCTTCGATGCGGCCGCCCGCGAACGCTGCGTGGGCGCCGAGGTCGCGATCCTCGCGGTCGACTACGCCCTGGCACCGGAGCTGCCCTTCCCGAACGCGCTCGAGCAGGTGTACGCGGTGCTCGACCAGCTGGCCCGCCACGGCGCGGACCACGGCATCGATCCGACCGGGCTCGCGGTCACCGGCGCCAGCGCGGGCGGCAACCTGGCCGCCGCGGCCTGCCTGGCCAACCGGGACCGGGCCAACCACCCGGTGCGGTTGCAACTGCTCGAGGTCCCGGCGCTGGACCTCACCGGGGGCCACCTGGATCGCGGCGTCCTCTCCGACCTCGGGGGCGGAGAGGACGCCGCAATGGCCGACGTGAACGAGGTCGTCTCGATGTATCTGGCCGGTGCCGATCCCCGGGACCCACTGGCCTCACCGCTGCTCGCCGACTCGCTGGCCGGTCTGCCGCCGGCGTACCTGATGGCCGCCGGACTCGACCCGTTGGTCGGTGACGCCCGCGCCTATCTGACCAGGTTGCTGGCCGAGGGCACCCCGGCCAGCCTGTTCGAGGCGGCCGGGCAGACCCATGAGAGCAACAGCTTCGCCGGCATCTCGCTGGCCGCCCGGCACTGGGAGGCCAGCGTGATCGCGGTGCTGCGGACCCTGCACGACGCACCCGGGACGGTGCGCTGATGTCCAGCACGGCGGCCACCGACTCCCCGGAGACCCCCGCCGAGGGCATCATCGGGCAGCGGCAGGGCCCGGCCTTCCTGCCGCTGTTCATCCTCGCCTGGTTCGGCGTGACGATCGCCTTCAACGGCATGATGGGCGCCGCGATCCCCAAGGTCGTCTACCTCCTCGGCCCGGAGAGCAAGGACCGGAACCTGGCGGTGATCACCAGCATCGGCGGTGTGGTCACCCTGGTGCTCACCCCGCTGTTCGGCCGGTTGAGCGACCGGACCCGGCTGGGCTGGGGGATGCGCAGACCGTGGATGGCGGGCGGGGCCGTGGTCATCCTGGCCGGTGCGCTGGTGCTCGCGTACGCCCACGTGGTGCCGCTGCTGGTGCTCGGCTGGTGCATCACCCAGATCGGCATCGCGGCGGTCGCGATGGGCCAGCACACCCTGCTCGCCGACCAGATCCCGGCCCGGATCAGGGCCCGGGTCTCGGCGGCCACCGGGGTCTCGGCCGGTGTCGCCACCGTCGCCGGCGCGGCGATCATCGCGGCCCTGCCGCAGGATCAACAGGCCCCCTGGTTCCTGGTGCCCGGGACGATCTGCCTGGTGCTCAACCTGGCGCTCTGCTTCGGCTACCGCGACGCCCGACGGACCACCCCGGTCGAACCGCTGCGGGCCCGCGAGATTCTGGCCACCTACTGGCTGAATCCCGTGCGCTACAAGGATTTCGCGTGGGCCTGGGTGTGCCGGTTCTGCATCACCATGTCGATCCTGACGGTGTCGCTGTTCCTGCTCTTCCTGATCATCGACTCCCTCGGTGTCCCACCGGAGCGCGCCTCGGCGGTGCAGGCGGTCAGCTACAGCGTCTTCGTGGTCGCCAACATGGTGACCACCGTGCTCTTCGGCTGGATCTCCGATCGCACCGGCCGACGCAAGACGATCGTGTTCTCCGCCAGTGCGCTGACCGTGGCCGGCCTGGTGGTGGCGATGCTGGCCGGCGATCAGACGATGTTCCTGATCGGGTTGGGCATCGTCGGCGCCGGGCAGGGCGCCTTCATCTCGGTCGATGTGGCGATGATGACCGAACTGATCCCCTCGGTCGACGACGCCGGCAAGGACCTCGGCATCGTGGCGCTGTCCTATCAGCTGCCACAGGTGATCGGGCCGATCGTCGGTGCCTGGGTGGTGGGGCTCGGCGGCGGCTCGAACTACACGAATCTGTTCCTGTTCACGATCGTGCTGGCCGCGCTCGGGGCCCTGGCGGTGCTGCCGATCAAGGGCGTCCGATGACCGTCGCGGAACCGGTGGCCGAACAGATCACCCCGTTGATCGACGCTGGCCGGGGGGTGCGGCTGCGGCATCCGGTGCGGTCCACCGACGGTTTCGACACGATCGCCGTCACCGAGCTGCAGCTTCCCGAGGGTACGCCGCCGGCGGGCGGTTGGCCGGTGGTCGTGCACGGCCACGGGACGAACGGTCTCGGACCGCTGACCACTCCCGAGCACCGGCCCCGGCCACCGGAGGAGAACGACTATCTCGCCGGGCTGCTGGCCCGGGGGTGGGCCGTGGTGGCGCCGGACTATCTGATCGTCAACGGCATCCATTCCTATCTGGACGGACCGGACGAGGCGTTGGCGATGGTCCGCGGCCTGCAGGCCGCCAGGCGTCACGAACCCCAGCTGGGCAGGAAATGGCTGTCCACCGGTGGCTCCCAGGGTGGGCATGCGGCGCTCTGGGCCGGGTATCGGGCGCCGGAGCTGGCACCCGAACTGGAGCTGGCCGGGGTGGTGGCGCTCTGTCCGGCCAGTCAGCTCGAGTGGATCTTCGGACTGATCGGCCCGCGCACCCCGGCCCGGATCGCGGCCGGTTGCGGCAGCCCGCTGCTGATGGTCGCCGCGGCGGCGGACGTGGTCCGCCCGGACCTGCGGGTGAGCGACTCGTTCACCCCGCTCGGGCAGCGGGTGCTGCGGGAGATCCGGGAGCTGGAGATCTTCGAGATCATGGAGCTGGTGTCGGGGTTCGAGGTGCCGTCCCTGCTGCGCCACCCGGCGGGCCGGGGTGGTCTGGGTCGGCAGCTGCGGGAGCGGGTCAGGGTGCCGACCGGAATCCCTGCCCCGGTTCGGATTCTGCAGGGCTGGCGGGACACCTCGGTACCGCTGCCGCTGACCATCGGGCTCGCGGTCTCGCTGGGTCGGCAGGGGGTCGATGTCGGGGTGCGCGTGGTGGACAGCGGGCACGGTGACATCGTCACCAGGGGTGCCCGGGCCCGGGCGTTGATGGCCGGGTTGTTGACCTAGCCGGCCGCTCCGCCGCGGACCGTGCGGACCGCCAGCTCGGCCAGATCGTCGAGCCGCGCGTTCTCCCAGCCGTGTACGATCTCCCGCCACTGGTCCGGGATCGCGGAGTGGCCCCAGCGCGCACCGAGCAGCGCTCCGGCGATGCAGGCGACGGTGTCGGTGTCGTTGCCGATCGCGATGGCGGCCTCGAGGCCGGGTACCAGCCCGTCGGAGGAGGTGATCGCCGACCAGGCCGCCTGCAGCGCGGTGACGACGTAGCCGTTCGGGTTGAAATGCTGTGAGGGAAGGGATTCCGCCTTCTCGATCGCCGTCCGCCAGAAGTCCTGGCTGGTCCGGGGGAGCTGATCGACCAGGTCGATCAGGGCGGGCAGTTCACCGGTGAGGATCGTGTGCCGGATTGCCAGGCACCAGAGCGCGCAGGCCTGGGCGCCGACGGGATCGTGATGGGTGAGTCGGGCGATCAGCCCGGCCGCTTCGATCAGGGCGGCCGGGTCGTCGAGGTGGGCGAGTGCGACCGGTGCGGTACGCATCAGGGTGCCGTTGCCACCGGTGCGCTGTCCGCGGGCGGCGATGGAATCGGAGACGGCGCGCATGGTGGCCGCGGTGGGATGGTGACCGGCGGCTCCCAGGACATTGCTGGTATGCACCCCGACATCGGGCGGATCGCCGGCGTACCAGGCCGCGAAGCCGCGGGCGATGGCGTTCAGGGCCGTGGTGTCGCGCAGGTCCCGACCGGTCGCCGCGACCCGGGCGATGGCGAAGGTCTGGGCGGTGTCGTCGGTCCATTCACCGGGGGCGAAATCCCCGAGTCCACCGCCGATCATCTCGGGCCGGCCGTCCAGTTCGACGGTCTCGAACTCGTAACCGGCGCCGAGCGCGTCCCCGCACGCCGCGCCGGTCAACGCCCCGATCGCGCGGTCGAGCTGGGCCTCGTCGAGCTGCATGGTCCAAGCTTACGGAACGCGCTGCGAGCGGTGTCCTTGGACGGATCGGTTCCGACTGCCGGGGGCGTGCAAACCTGTGCCCATGACCATGCGTCCCGATCATCGTGAACTCGTCGGCGAGACCGTCCGACTGACCGCGACCACCCCTGCCGATGCCCCGGAGCTGTTCGCCGCCATGGACGACCCACGGGTCTGGGAGGTCAATCCGTCGGTGGCGGCGGGGCGCCCGCGCGATGCCGAGGAATACGCCCGGGAGCTGATCTGGGATCCCGCGGTGAAGGTGCAGTACACGATCCGTGACCTGGCCGGCGGCGCGGTCGTCGGGACCACTTCGATCATGGACATCGACCTGCACAACGAGAAGGCGCACATCGGCAGCACGATGCTCAGCCCGTCGACCTGGGGTACGAGAGTGAATCCCGAGGTGAAGTACCTGCTGTTGCGCCATGTTTTCGAGGACTGCGGGTTCGGTCGGATCAAGATCCAGACGGATGCGAACAACGAGCGTTCCCAGGCGGCGATCGCCAAGCTCGGCGCCGTCCGCGAAGGGGTGATCCGGCGGGACCTGCGTCGCCATGACGGCACCTTCCGGGACACCGTGGTGTTCTCGATCCTGCGGTCCGAGTGGCCGGCGGTGCGTGAGGGACTCCGTGCGCGGTTGGCCCCGGCGGCGGGGATCCGGCGCGAGGGATGACAAGAGGCCCTGCCGGTTTCCCGGCAGGGCCTCTCGCACTTTGGTAGCGGGGACAGGATTTGAACCTGTGACCTCTGGGTTATGAGCCCAGCGAGCTACCGAGCTGCTCCACCCCGCGTCGTTGTGCTTGGAATACATTACACGCGTCGGGCCGGGATCCAAAATCGGGGTGAACCGGGGGCTTCGACCAGCCCAGCCGACGTGCGGGGCTCATCTCGACACGCGACGAGCGTCGGGTCAGTCCATGTCGGGGATGAGCTCGCGGGCGTCGGCGTAGTCCATGCCGGAGAGCTGCACCAGGTCGACCATGATCGATCGCATCTGGGCGAGCAGCACCACCGCCGACAACGACTCCGACAGCATCAGGTGGGAGCTGCGTTCGCCGAGGGCCTCCATCCGCTGCCGGATGCCGGTCGGCAGCCGCCGGGCGTACAGCTCACCGGAGCACCACTTGATGTCCTCGGCCAGGGAACCCATCAACGACAGGTACGCCTGCGGGATGGTCTCGCTGCGATAGAGCGCCACCGCACTGCGCCGGGCCAGCACCCGCAGGTTGCGGGCCATCCGGTCCAGCGGGTCGACGATCTGGGACAGGTCCTGCATGTGCGGCAGATTGCGCCGCCGGAACGGCGAATAGCGCACCACCGCCATCCCTTCCTCGACCGCATCGTTCAACCGCTCCAGGGCGCCCTCGCTGCGCCGGGCCCGGTCCAGCACCCGGTCACCGGCCTCCGGGTCGCCGTCGGTGAGCGCCTCGCGGATCGCATTCAGGGTGTCGGCGGCCTCGCTGAGCACGCCCGCCGCCAGGATCCGCGGCCGGGTCAGCGGGCCCGCCGGGGCCACCGTGGTCACCAGCAGCGCGAGCGCACAGCCGATCAGCGCGGTCAGCCACCGCCCGAACCCGGCACCCGGATTCGGCAGCAGGGTCATCACGATGATCGCCTGCACCCCAGCCTGGGTGATCATCAGATTCCGCGCACCCAGCCAGGTCGCCACCGACATGGCCAGGATCGTCACCACGATGATCTGCCACACCCCGGTGCCGAACAGATAGACGAACACGTCGCCGAAGAACACCCCGACCGCCACCCCGACGGCGATCTCCACCCCGCGGCTCAACCGCTGCCCATAGCTGGAGCCCAGGGTGACCACCGCGGCCACCGGTGCGAACACCGGCAGCGGGTCGCCGAGCAGTTTCATCGACGCCCACCAGGCCACCCCGGCGGTGATCGCGCACTGGCAGATCAGGAAGAGCCGGTTCCGCCACCGTTCGACGCGGCGGCGCTGCGAATCGCGACCCCGGCGTACCGAACGCTCGCTGAGGTCGAAAGCTCGCAGCGCCATCCGTTGCCAGGAGAACCGAACCATAACGACATCATCCCGGGTTCGCGTCGACGGGGGCGAGCACCCCGGGGGTGTGGCTACAGTGACCCCATCCGTGGGCTGGTCGGAGAAGGAGCCGTCGATGTCGCAGCGTTCCCGCAGGACGGTTCGAGTCCGTCCGCGTACCGGCGTGCTCGCCCTGCTGCTTTCCCTGCTGATGCTGCTGGCGGCCGGTTGCTCACCGAGCGAGGGTGGCGGTGGGAACGCCGAGACCAAGACCCTGCTGGTCGGTGCCACCGCCCAGCCGCCGACGATGGATCCGACCGCCAACGATGCGGCCGCGATCTCCCAGGTGATGCTCTACAACGTCTACGAGACGCTGGTGAAGGTGGACAGCCAGGGCAAGCTGCAGCCGCTGCTCGCCCAGCGCTGGGACGTCTCGCCGGACAATCTCACCTACACCTTCATCATGGATCCGTCGGCGAAGTTCGCCTCCGGGCGCCCGGTGACGGCGAAGGACGTGGTCTGGTCGATGGACCGGATCCGCTCCGGCAACGCGACCGCGACCCTGAAGCGGCAGCTCTCGCTCGTCGAACAGGCCACCGCGACCGACACCAACACCCTCACGGTCAAGCTGACCCGGCCCTCCAACATGTGGCTGTGGGACATGTCGTCGACCGCCGGGATGGTGTTCGACTCCGAGGCCGGCACCGATCTGGCCGCGCAGACCGCCGGTTCGGGGCCGTTCCAGCTCACCGAGTGGCTGCCGGGAGTGTCGGTGACGCTGGGCAAGAACACCAACTACTGGGCCACCCCGGCGCGCTTCGACGAGGTCACCTTCCGCTACTTCAGCGACCCGAACGCGATGAACGCCGCGATGCTGTCGGGGGAGCTGGACATCATCTCCAACCTGCAGGCACCGGCGGCGCTGCCGCAGTTCGAGGACCCGTCCCGGTTCACGGTCGTGGAGGGCACCACCAACGGTGAGGTGGTGCTGTCGATGAACAACCGCTCGCCGGGTCTCAGCGATCCGCGGGTCCGGCAGGCGATCCGGTACGCGATCGACAAGAAGGGACTGCGGGACACCGTCTGGGCGGGCAAGGGTCTCCTGATCGGTGCGATGGTGCCGCCCACCGATCCCTGGTACGAGGACCGCACCGGTGACTTCCCCTACGACCCGGAGAAGGCGAAGCAGCTGCTCGCCGAGGCGGGTGTGCAGAACCTGCGGCTGCGGTTGCGCTTGCCGACCCTGCCGTACGCCACCTCCGCCGGCCAGTTCGTCGCCTCCCAGCTCAAGCAGGTCGGCATCGAGGCCACCATCGACCAGCTCGAGTTCCCGGCCCGCTGGGTGGACACCGTGCTGACCAGGGGCGACTACGACATGTCGATCGTCTCCCATGTCGAGGCCCGCGACATCGTCCGCTTCGCCAACCCCGACTACTACTTCCACTACGACAATCCCGAGTTCCAGCGGCTGGTCGCCGAGGCCGACCGCGGCCCGGCCGCCGAGCAGGCGCCCAAGCTCAAGGAGGCCGCGAAGCTGATGTCCAGCGATGCCGCCGCCGACTGGCTGTTCCTGCTGCCCAATCTGGTGATCACCCGCCCGGAGATCACCGGCGTACCGCAGAACGCCACCACGCTCAGCTTCGACCTGACCACGATCGCGTCCCGCTGACCAGATGCCACCGGTCCTGAGACGAGTCCTGCTGCGGTTGGCGATCTTCGCCGTCTCGTTGGTGATCGCCTCGATCCTGATCTTCGTGCTCTGCTGGATCCTGCCCGGGGACCTGGCCCAGGTGATCCTCGGTGCGAACGCCGACCCGATGGCGGTGGAGGCGATGCGGCGGCGGCTCGGGCTGGACCAGCCGCTGTCCGAGCGCTACTGGGAATGGGTGACCGGCATGCTGCGCGGCGACTTCGGCACCTCGCTGCTCAGCCGCCGCTCGGTGTCCAGCCAGATCATCAGCAAGCTCGGGGTGACGGCCTGGCTGGTCGGGCTGGGCATGCTGGTCGCGATCCTGATCGCGGTGCCGGTGGGGATGCTCGCCGCGCTCCGCCGGCGCCACCTGGACGGGGTGATCCTGTCCGCGCTTTCCCAGCTGGGGTTGGCGATCCCGGCGTTCTGGGCCGGCATCATGGCGGTCTACCTGTTCGCGGTGAAGCTGCGCTGGCTGCCGGCGAACGGCTACGTCCCGCTCACCCAGGATCCGGCCGGCTGGGCCGCCCGGCTGGTGCTGCCGGTGCTCTCACTGGCACTGGTCCAGGCCGCGGTCCTGGCCCGCTACGTCCGCTCGGCGACCCTGGAGGTGCTCAGCGAGGACTACTACCGCACCGCGCGGGCGATCGGCTGGCGGCAGCTGCCGGCGCTGCTGCGGCACGGGTTGCGCAACGCATCGCTGTCGGTGGTCACCGTGCTCGGGCTGCAGCTGTCGACCCTGCTGGTGGGGGCGATCGTGATCGAGAACGTGTTCTCGATCCCCGGCCTGGGTTCGCAGCTGCTGACCGCCGCCTCCCAGCGCGACCTGGTGCTGGTGCAGGGCACGGTGATGCTGCTGGCCTTCGCGGTGCTGCTCATCAACACCCTGGTCGACCTGTCCTACCTGCTGCTCGATCCCCGGCTGAGGTCGAACCGATGAAGCGCGCCGGACTCTGGATCGGGACCGTACTGGTCGGGATGGTCGTGCTGACCGCGCTGGTCTCGCTGGTCTGGACCCCCTTCGACCCGACACTGGTCGACCCGTCGCTGTCGATGGCCGAACCGGGCTGGCCGCATCTGCTCGGCGCCAACTTCGTCGGCCTGGACAACCTGTCGATGCTGATGGTCGGTGCGCAGACCTGCCTGCTGGTCGGCATCATCGCGGTGGCGGTGGCCGCGCTGATCGGCGTACCGCTGGGCATCATCGCCGGGATGCTGCGCGGCTGGGGCGGTGAGGTGCTGCTGCGCGGGGTGGACATCCTGTACGCCTTCCCGGCCCTGCTGCTGGCGATCCTGCTGGCCGCCACCCTCGGTGGCTCGACCTGGACCGCGATGCTGGCGATCGGCATCGCCACCATCCCCGCCTTCACCCGGGTCACCCGGGCCGCGACGCTGTCGGTGATGAGCAGCGACTACGTGCTCGCCGCCCGGGCCGCCGGCACCACCCGGTTGGGCATCGCGCTGCGGCATGTGCTGCCCAATGTGGCCCCGGTGATCGGGGTGCAGGCCTCGGTGTCCTTCGGGATAGCGATCCTCGCCGAGGCGGCGCTCTCCTATCTGGGGTTGGGTACGCCGCCGCCCACGCCGACCTGGGGCCGGATGCTGCGGGAGGCGGTGACCTACCTGTTCACCGACCCGCTGCAGGCGCTCTGGCCGGGGCTGGCGATCGCCGGCGCGGTGCTCGGGTTCAACCTGCTCGGCGACGGCCTGCGGGATCTGCTCGACCCGCGGCTGAAGGAGGTCCGCTGATGGCGCCACTGGTGCAGGTGGCGGACCTGCGGGTCGCCTTCGCGGACAGCAGCGGCCCGGCCGGCCGGGAGGTGCTGCACGGCATCGACCTGACGATCGAGCGCGGCGCCCGGGTCGGACTGATCGGCGAATCCGGATCCGGCAAGTCGCTGACGGCGCTCGCGCTGATGGGACTGCTCCCGGAAACCGCACGGACACAGGGATCGGTGCGTTTCGACGGTCGGGAACTGCTCGGCCGCCCGGATCGGGAGGTGGCGCCGCTGCGCGGGGACCGGATGTCGATGGTCTTCCAGGAACCGATGACCGCACTCGACCCGACGATGCGGATCGGTCGGCAGGTCGCCGAGGTCTGGCAGCTGCATCGCGCCGGGCGGGGGAGCAGTGGTCGGGATCACGTGCTGCAGATCCTCCAGGAGGTCGGGCTCGATGACCCGGCCCGAATCGCGAAGTCCTTCCCGCACCAGCTCTCCGGCGGCCAGCGGCAACGGGTGGTGCTGGCGATGGCGCTGATCAACCGGCCCGAGCTGGTGATCTGCGACGAACCGACCACCGCTCTCGATGTCACCGTGCAGGCCCGGGTGCTGCGGTTGCTGGACCGATCGCTGACCGAGGTGCAGGCCGCCTGCCTGTTCATCAGCCACGACCTGGCGGTCGTCGCCCAGGTCTGCGACGAGCTGGTGGTGATGCTCGACGGATCGATCGTCGAACGGGGGCCGACCGCCGAGCTGCTCCGCGACCCGCAGCACGGTTACACCCGCGGCCTGCTCGCGACCGCGCAGCTGGACCGGGTCGAACCCGGCGCCCGGCTGCCGGTGGTCGCGGACTTCTACACCGCGGAGGCGATCGAATGAGCGACCCGGTCTTCGAGGTCGAGAACGTGAGCCGGGTGTTCACCGGCTCCGGCCGTCGCGTGACCGCGGTCGACGACGTCAGCCTGACCCTGGCCCGCGGCGAGCGGCTCGGCATCGTGGGGGAGTCCGGGTCGGGCAAATCGACGCTGATCCGGATGATGGCGGCCCTCGACCGGCCCACCTCCGGCAGCATCCGGTTGAACGGCACCGATATCGCGCTTCCCGAATCCCGGTTGGGATTCCTGCGATCGGCGGTGCAGCTGGTCTTCCAGGATCCACGCTCCTCGCTGAACCCGCGGATGCGGGTGAGCGACATCATCTCCGAACCGCTGCGCTCCCCGTTGCTGCGCGGCCGCGAGGATGTACCGACCGACCGGCCGGCCCGGGTCCGGGAGGTGCTCGATGCGGTCGGCCTGCCCGCCGATTCGGGGCGCCGTTATCCGCATGAGTTCTCCGGCGGGCAGCGGCAGCGGATCGCGATCGCCCGGGCACTGGCGCCCAACCCGCAGGTGCTGATCGCCGACGAGGCGGTCTCCGCCCTCGATGTCTCGGTACGGGCGCAGGTGCTGAACCTGCTCAACGACCTGGTGACCGGCTTCGGGCTGACCCTGGTCTTCGTCAGCCACGACCTGATGGTGGTCCGGCACATCTGCGATTCGGTCCTGGTGCTGCGCTCGGGTCGGGTCGTCGAACGCGGCCCGACCATGCAGGTGTACGCCGACCCGCAGGCCGAGTACACCCGCGAGCTGCTCGCCGCGGTACCCCGATTGCCCGAGTGAGCTTCAGATGCCGCCGAGGGAGGCGAAGGCGCCGATGAAGCCACCGATCCAGATGATCCCGAGCCCGAGCACCGCGATCAGCACACCGCGGCGCCGGCCCGCGGATTCGGGCGGGTTGACGTAGGCCAGGCGTACCCCGACGATCGCCGGGGCGAGCCCGAGGACCAGCGCGACGATCCCGATCAGCATCCCGGAGTTCACCCGGTCAGCGTAGCGGGGTGACACCGTTCGCCGGCTGGACCCGGGCCGCGAATTCGAGGATTGCGCCTAGACTCACCGCTCGTGAAAGCACTCCTGCTCGAGAACATCCACAGCGACGCCGTCGAGATCCTGCAGTCCCGCGGATTCGATGTCGAGGTGCGTTCCGGCGCCCTCGATGAGGACGAGCTGATCCGCTCGCTGCCCGGGGTGAACGTGCTCGGCATCCGCTCCAAGACCCAGGTCACCGAGCGGGTGCTCAAGGAGGCCGATCAGCTGGAGACCATCGGCGCGTTCTGCATCGGCACCAACCAGATCGATCTGAGCAGCGCCGCCGAACGCGGTGTCGCGGTCTTCAACGCGCCGTTCTCCAACACCCGCAGCGTGGTCGAGCTGGCGATCGCCGAGATCATCGCGATGGCCCGGCACCTGACCGACAAGAACGCGGCCCTGCACAACGGTGTCTGGGACAAGTCCGCCAAGGGCGCCCACGAGGTCCGCGGCCGGACCCTGGGCATCGTCGGCTACGGCAACATCGGCTCCCAGCTCTCGGTCGTCGCCGAATCGCTGGGCCTGCAGGTCTACTTCTATGACATCGTGGACCGGCTCGCCCTCGGCAACGCCCGCCGCTGCGGCAGCCTGGAGGAACTGCTCAGCAAGGTCGAGACCGTGTCGCTGCACGTCGACGGCCGGGCCGGCAACGGCGGCTTCTTCGGTGCCGAACAGTTCGCGATGATGCGGCCCCGTTCGCTGTTCCTCAATCTGAGCCGCGGGTTCGTGGTGGACCACGAGTCGCTGCGCGACAACCTGCTGTCCGGGCACATCGCCGGTGCCGCGGTCGATGTGTTCCCCGCCGAGCCGAAGGCGGCCGGTGACGCGTTCACCTCGGTGCTGCAGGGCATCCCGAACGTCATCCTCACCCCGCACGTCGGCGGCTCCACCGAGGAGGCCCAGCAGGACATCGGCCACTTCGTCGCCGGCAAGCTCTCCGACTTCGCCGACCTGGGCGCGACCACGATGTCGGTCAACCTGCCCCAGGTCCAGCTCGACGAGACCGCTGGCGGCGTACGCCTGCTGCACCTGCACCACAACGTGCCCGGCGTGCTCGCCAAGCTGAACCAGGTGATCGCCGACCACGAGGTGAACATCGACCGGCAGACGCTGTCGACCCGCGGACCGCTGGGTTATGTGCTGACCGACGTCAGCGGTGCCCGGGTGGCCGAACTCGCCGACGCGCTGCGCAACCAGCCCGAAACCGTGCGACTGAAGGTGGTGGAACGCCGATGACCCGACTCGGCGAGCTGGAGGTCTCCGCGATCGGCTTCGGCGCCATGGCGGTCTCCAACATCTACGGCGACATCAGCGACGAGCAGGCGCGGGCCACCGTGAACGCCTGTATCGACGCCGGGATCACCTTCCTCGACACCGCCGACGTCTACGGCAGCCCGCGCGACGGCGCCGAGGGCCCGGCCGGCACGAACGAGGAGATGCTCGCACCGCTGCTGGCCGAACGCCGCGACGAGGTGCAACTCGCCACCAAGTTCGGGATCACCGCGATCCGCACCGGGGAGGCCGGCAAGGCCAAGCGCACCGACGGCCGGCCGGAATACGTCCGCAGCGCCTGCGAGGCCTCGCTGCGTCGGCTCGGGGTGGAGACCATCGACCTCTACTATCTGCATCGCCCCGACCACGACGTGCCGATCGCCGAGACCGTCGGCGCGATGGCCGACCTGGTCTCCCAGGGCAAGGTGCGCCAGCTCGGGCTCTCCGAGGTGACCGCCGAGGAGCTGCGCAGCGCCCACGCCACCCACCCGATCGCCGCGGTGCAGTCGGAGTGGAGCGTCTGGTCCCGCGACGTCGAGGCCCGGGTGCTGCCCACCTGCGCCGAACTCGGCATCGGCTTCGTGCCCTACAGCCCGCTGGGCCGCGGTTTCCTCACCGGTACGCTGACCCGCGACGACGTGGCCGGCGACTTCCGCGGCCAGACCGAGCGGATGGGTGAGGGCTGGGACGACAACCAGCGGGCGCTCGCGATCGTCACCGAGGTCGCCGAACAGGTCGATGCGACCAACGCCCAGGTGGTGCTCGCCTGGCTGCTCGCCAAGGGTGACCAGTTCGGCGTGGCGACGGTGCCGATCCCCGGCTCCCGCCGGCCGGAGCGGATGATCGAGAACCTGGGCTGTGTCGATGTCCGGCTGTCGGCCGAGCAGTTCGACCGGCTCGATCAGATCGCCGGCGCCGTCCGCGGAGACCGCAACATCACCGGCGACCCGAAGTGGATCAGCTCCGGGCGGGAGTGATCAGTTCTCGGGGCGGTCGCGTTCGGCGTTCGGGTCGACCGCGTCGCCGGCGAGCAGCTGGCGTACCACCACATCGTGCAGCAGGCCGTTGGTGGCGACCGCGCCGGGACCGTGCGGGCCGGGATCCCCACCCACACTGGTGAACCGGCCACCGGCCTCGGTGACCACGATGTCGCAGGCGGCCATGTCGTGCAGCGCCAGCTCCGGTTCGCAGGCGACGTCGACCGCACCCTCGGCGACCAGCATGTAGGACCAGAAGTCGCCGTACGCCCGGGACCGCCAGACGGTCCGCATCAGGTCGACGAAGTGTTGCCCCCAGCCGGCGGAAACCCAACCGTGCAAGGAGGAATAGGACAGCGACGCGTCGGCGATCGCGGCCACCTGGGAGACCTGGAGCGGTTTCGCCTGGGCCAGTGACTTGCCGGCATAGGCACCGTTGCCCTTCGAGGCCCACCAGCGCCGGCCGAGTGCGGGGGCGGAGACCACCCCGGCGACCACCTCGTCACCGACCATCAGCCCGATCAGGGTGGCCCAGACCGGTACCCCGCGGACGAAGTTCGAGGTGCCGTCGATCGGGTCGATGACCCAGCGCCGCGGCCCGTGGCCGGTGTCGTCCAGCTCCTCACCGTGCACCGCATCCCTGGGCCGGGCCCGGGACAGCGTCTTGCGCAGCACCTCTTCCACCGCCACGTCGGCGTCGGTGACGTGCGACAGGTCCGGTTTGGCGGAGACCTTGAGATCCTGCGCCTTGAACCGGTCCATGGTGATCGAGTCGGCGTTGTCGGCCATCAGGTGGGCCAGGCGGACATCGTCGGTGTAGTCGGCGGTGTTGGCAGGCATGGGGGCGAATCTATCCTCACTCGTAGGGCAGGGCGCGCGCGGCGACCATCCGCCGGAACGAGTCGACCCGGGCCCGCGGGAGCTCACCGGCCTGCACGGCGGCATCCAGCCCGCAGTCGACGGCGTCGAAGCCGTGCTCGCAACCCCGCGGACAGTCGGCGGTGAACTCGAGCAGATCCGGGAAAGCCTTGATCACATCGGCGGGGGTGACATGGCTGAGCCCGAAGGACCGCACCCCGGGCGTGTCGATCACCCAGCCGCCGGGCTCCCCGTCGGCGAGTTCGGGCAACCGCAGCGCGATCGCCGAGGTGGAGGTGTGCCGGCCCCGGCCGGTGACCTCGTTGACGACGCCGACGGCCCGATCCAGACCGGGGATCAGCGCGTTCACCAGGGTCGACTTGCCCACCCCCGAATGCCCGATGAACACCGAGATCCGTTCGCTCAGCAGCTCCCGCAGCGCGCTCAGGTCGGCACCCGGTTCGGAGACGACGATCGGCACACCGAGGGGGGTGTACGCCGCCAGCAGGTCGTCCGGCGGGGCCAGGTCGGCCTTGGTCAGGCAGAGCAGCGGCTCCAGCCCGGCGTCGTAACCCGCGACCAGGATCCGGTCGATCATCCCGGTCCGCGGCGGTGGGTCGGCCAGCGCGGTGACGATCACCAGCTGGTCGGCATTGGCCACGATCGGGCGCTCATAGGGATCGTCGTCATCGGCGGTACGCCGCAGCACGGTGTCGCGTTCGGTGACCTCGACGATCCGGGCCAGGCTGCCGTCCGCCCCGGACAGATCCCCGACCAGGCGTACCCGGTCGCCGACGATCACCGAGCGACGGCCGAGGTTGCGCGCCTTCATCGCCGTCACCGGGACCGCATCGGGCCCCGGTTGGTCCGCCTCGTCGAGCAGCAGGCAGCGGTAACGGCCGCGATCGATGGTCATCACCATGCCCAACGCGGCGGCGGAATAGTCGGGACGGTCCTTGGTCCGCGGCCGGCTCCGGCGGCGGGGGCGATCGAAACCGGCGTGGTCGTCGGAGTGGATCCCGCCCCGACGGATCACGCCTGGACCCCGCCGGTGGACCCGTTCCCGCGCTCGGACCACTCGTCGGAGTCGTCGAGCATCTTCGTCCACAGCATCGGGAACTCCGGCAGCGTCTTGGCGGTGCACCCGACATCGTCGAGGGTGATGTCGTCGACCAGCAGGCCGAGCAGCGCACCGGCGTGCGCCATCCGGTGGTCGGCATAGGTCCGCCACTCCCCACCGTGCAGCACCCGCGGGTGGATCACCAGTCCGTCGTGGGTCTGCCGGGTGTGCGAACCGAGCCGGTTCAGCTCGGTCTCCAGGGCGGCGAGCCGGTCGGTCTCGTGGCCGCGGATGTGCGCGACGCCCCGCAGATGCGAGGTGTCCCGGGCGACCGAGGCCAGGGCGGCGACGACCGGGGTCAGCTCGGAGGCGGCCGACAGGTCCAGATCGACACCCCGCAACCGGTCCTGGCCGCGTACCACCAGGGCCCCGTCGCGGCGCTCCACGCTGGCCCCGAAGGCCTCGAACACCTCACGGGCCAGATCCCCGGGCTGGTTGGTCCGCTCCGGCCAGTCGAGCACCCGCACCTCACCGGCGGTGATCACCGCGGCGGCCAGGAAGGCGGCGGCATTGGTCAGGTCCGGCTCGATCGTGGCGTCCCGGGCCGCGATCGGCCCCGGCTGCACGATCCAGCGGTCGGTGCCCTGCTGCTCGATCCGGACGCCGCGCTCGCGCAGCATCTGCACCGTCATCTCGATGTGCGGTCGGCTGGGCAGGGTGGCGCCGATGTGACGCACGTCCAGCCCGCGGGCGAAGCGGGCGCCGACCAGCAGCAGTGCGGACAGATACTGGCTGGAGCTGGAGGAGTCCACCAGCACCGGCCCGCCGGGCAGGTCGGGCCGACCGGTGACGGTGAACGGCAGGTGCTGGGTGTCGGCCGGGTCGATCTCGGCGCCGATGTCGGAGAGCGCGTCCAGCAGCGGGCCCATCGGCCGCTTGGTCGCCTCGGCGTCGCCACGGAAGCCCACGGTTCCCGGTGCCAGGGCGGCGATCGGCGGCAGGAAGCGCATCACCGTGCCGGCCAGGCCGCAGTCGATGTCCCCGCCGGCGCTGAAGCCGTCGGCCGGGGGAGTGATCCGCCAGCTGGGCCCGCTGTCGTCGATGTCGACGCCGAGGGTGCGCAGGCCGTCGCGCATCAACCGGGTGTCCCGGGCGTCCAGGCCACCGGTGATGGTGCTCGGACCGTCGGCCAGCGCGGCCAGCACCAGGGCCCGATTGGTCTCGGACTTCGAACCCGGTACCCGGACGGTGGCGTGCACCGGTTCGGCGGCGATCGGGGCGGGCCAGGGACCGGTGTCCGCGGCGCGACGCGGCGGCGCCGACCGCGCGGGGCGGTCGGCGCCGGAGAGGTCGGAATGCGAGGGCGTGCTCATCGGAGGTCGTCCGGCAGTCAGGAGGAGATCTCCTTGACCCGCTTCTTGGCGTCCTTGCGGGCGCGCTTCAGCCGCTTGCGGGCCTCGCGCTTGGACACTTCGGCGTCCTTCTCCAACTGCGCCCGTGCCTTCTCCACCCGGCGGCCGATCCGGTTGGCCTGGTCCTGGGCGCGCCAGGCGATGCTCGGCTGCCCCTCGGTGTCACCGGCGGCGACCAGTGCGCCACCGACCAGCGCCAGGTTCTTCAGCAGTTCGTTGCGGGCGGCCGCCTTCTGCTCGAGGCTGGCACCCTGGCCCGCGCCACCGCTCATCAGCTGCGGCACCATCGAGGCGGCCAGCAGGCCGGCACCGAGGCGGCGGCCCTTGCCGAAGATCAGGCCGAGTCCACCGGCGACCTGGAGGCCACCGGAGATCCGGGCCAGGCTGGCGGTGTCGGTGGGGATGGCGGTGGCCACCTCGGCCGGCGCCACCTTCTTGGCCAGCGGCACCACCTTGCTGGCGAACTTCTCCTGCTCCGCCGCATAGGGCGTGGGGTCCTTGAGGGCCTTGGCTCCATTGACCACGAAGTAGCCGGCGAGCATGGTCCTGGCGAGCGCGCGCATCAGAGTCATAGGCCTATGTCTACCGTGTCGGGTTTGGCTTGGAAAGGCCGGGGGGTCCCCTCGGGTCCCGCGGGCATCGTTGGACCACTGGTCGTAGATTGGCTGGCATGTGTGGGCGCTACGCGGCCTCGGCCGATGAGGCCGAGCTGGTGGAGGAATTCGACATCGACGAGGTGGCCGGTGAGCTGCCCGCGGCCAGCTGGAACATCGCCCCGACCGACCCGGTCGCGGCCATCGTGCAGCGGGTCTCCAAGGATGACGGGGAGAGCCGGCGCAAGCTGGTGCCGCTGCGCTGGGGGCTGGTGCCGTCCTGGTCGAAGGACCCGAAGGGCGGCGCCCGGATGATCAACGCCCGCGCCGAGACCGTGGCCGAGAAGCCGTCGTTCCGCAAGGCCTTCGCGGCCCGGCGCTGCCTGCTGCCGGCCGATGGCTACTACGAGTGGTACGCCACCGAGGCGCCGCCCGGTGGCAAACCTGGCAAGCAGCCGTATTTCATCCACCGCGGTGACGGCGGCCGGCTGGTGATGGCCGGGATCTATGAGTTCTGGCGCGACGACTCCCGGCCCTCCGGTGACCCGGACGCCTGGTTGAGCACCTGTTCGATCATCACCACCAGCGCCACCGACGCGTTGGGCCACCTGCACGACCGGATGCCGATGGTGATCGCCCGGGAGGCCTGGGACGACTGGCTCGATCCCGGGCTCACCGACCCGGCGGCGGCCCAGGAGCTGCTGCGGGTCACCGATGCCGAGCTGCTGGCGGCGTACCCGGTCGCGAAGGCGGTCGGCAACATCCGCAACAACTCACCCGAACTCGTCGAGCCGGTCGAGGCGCCGTGATCGTCGACCTGGAGACCCCGCTCGGCCCCTCCCGGATGTACGCCGCAGCGCCCACCGCGGGCGATCCGCGGGCGGTGCTGCTGCTCGGCCACGGCGCCGGCGGGGGAGTCGACGCCCCCGACCTGGTCGCGCTGACCGCACTGGGTGAGCAGGGCATCGCGGTGCTCCGCTTCGAGCAGCCGTGGCGGACCGCCGGCCGGAAGATCGCGCCCGCCCCGGCCCGGCTGGACGAGGGCTGGGCGCCCGCGGTGGCGTACGCCGAGCAGACCCATCCGGGGCTGCCGCTGTTCGTCGGCGGCCGCAGCGCCGGGGCGCGGGTCGCGGTCCGCTGGGCGGCAGCGCACCCGGTCGCCGGGGTGGTCGCGCTGTCGTTCCCACTGCACCCACCGGGGAAACCGGAGAAGTCCCGTGCTCCCGAATTGCTCGGCGCCACCGCCCCGGTGCTGGTGCTGCAGGGCGAGCGCGACCCCTTCGGCACCCCCGCGGAGGTCGCGGCCGTCGTCGACGAGGCGGGTGCCGACCAGATCCGCGTCGTGGTGGTCCCGAACTGCGCGCACGAACTGAAACCACCGGCCCGGGCGGCCAGCACACCCGAGCAGATCGCGGCGGTGCTGACCTCCGATGTCACCGACTTCGTCGACCGGATCGTCGGCGGGCGGGGGAGAGCCGGGGAATAACCGTCGGCCCGGTCCCGTTGTGCCGGGTGATGACGAGCACAACTTTCCCGGCACCGGTACTGTCATACGTGATGACACTGCCGAGCGATGAACTGCGCGACCCGGAACTCGATCTGTCGACCGAGACCGAGGCCGAGCGCTCCGCGCGCTTCGAGCGGGACGCTCTGGGGCATCTGGACCAGCTCTACGGCGCGGCGCTGCGGATGACCCGCAACCCCTCCGACGCCGAGGACCTGGTGCAGGAGACCTACGCCAAGGCGTACCAGTCCTTCCACCAGTACACGCCGGGTACCAACCTGAAGGCGTGGCTCTACCGGATCCTCACCAACACCTACATCAACAGCTACCGCAAGGCGCAGCGCTCGCCGAAGATCTCCGACGGTGAATCCGTCGAGGACTGGCAGCTCGCGCGCGCCGAGTCGCACAGCTCCACCGGGCTGCGCTCCGCCGAGATGGAGGCGCTGGACCGGATGCCGGATTCGGCCGTCACCGACGCGCTGAACAACCTCTCCGACGACTTCCGGACCGCGGTCTATCTGGCCGATGTGGACGGCTTCGCCTACAAGGAGATCGCCGAGATCATGGGTACGCCGATCGGGACCGTGATGTCCCGGCTGAACCGCGGCCGCGCCCAGCTGCGCAAGGCCCTGTCCGATTACGCCCGGGATCACGGGATGCTGCCCCAGGACGCATCGTGACGCCCCGCGAGCCGCAGGATCCCGGACCCGAGCTGGATGGCCCCGAGTTGGACGGTGCCGACGCCGAGGAATTGCGTCGGCTCGCCGAGCAGGACTGCTCGGTGGTGCTGCAGCGGGTCACCGCCTTCCTGGACCACGAGCTCGACGGTGCGTCCACCGAGGTGATCCGGTTGCATCTGGAGGCCTGTGAGCGCTGTGTCGAGGACTTCGACGCCGAGCACGCGATCAAGCAGCTGGTGAACCGCTGCTGCCCCGAGGAGAAGGCGCCCCAGCAGCTGCGGGTGAGCATCATGACCTCGATCACCACGTGGCGTCGCGGCTGACGGCGTCGGGGCTGAGTGCATCGGGGCTGGCGATTCCGCGATCCGGGTCCGGACGCGATAGGGTTACCTGTCGATCATCACAGACAGCAGGAGGCTGACATGGGCAAGACCGGCCGCAAGCGCCGCGCGCGTCGCAAGAAGGGCGCGAACCACGGCAAGCGCCCCAACGCCTGAGCACACGCTCAACCACCGAGCCCGGGTCATCGACCCGGGCTCGCGGCGTCTTGTGACCAGTGAGTAGGTTGGTGCCCATGCCGCTGCTGTCCACCCTGGTCCGCGATCACACCGACATCGGGCCGGAGGACGAGGAGTTCCTCACCCGGCTCGTCGCGGAGTGGCATCTGCTCGCCGATCTGTCCTTCTCCGATCTGGTGCTCTGGATCCCCGACACCGATCCCAACATCTTCTGGGCCGCCGCCCAGGTCCGCCCGGCGACCGGCCCCACCGCGCTGGAGTTCGACGTCGCCGGCGACGAGATCGCTTACCTGCCCGAACACGGGGTGCCGGAGGCGTACCTCACCGGAACCGAGGTGGAGACCTCGGAGAACAAACTGCAGGCCGGGATACCGGTCGATGTGCACGCCGTGCCGATCCATCGCGACGGCAAGGTGCTGGCGGTGATCGAGCGGCACACCAACCAGATGGGGGTCCGTGCGCCCGGTGCGCTGGAGGACAACTATCTGGAGATGGCCGAGGTCCTCACCGAGATGGTCTCGCGCGGGGAATACCCGACGGGTACGCCGAGCGACATGGTCTTCAGCCCGCGGGTCGGTGACGGGGTGTACCGGCTGGACAAGAATCGCAACGTCGCCTACGCCACCCCGAACGCGATCACCGCGCTGCGTCGCCTGGGTCTGGATTCCTATCCCGAGGACGAGCACCTGCCCTCGCTGCTGCGCGGCCTGGCCGAGGCCGCCGGGGGCAGCGCACCGGCCGATGAGGCGTACTTCACCACCGAGATCTCCGAGGTGGAGGCGATCGCCGGGAATGTGACGATCCGGCTGCGGCTGGTGCCGCTGCGCGGTGAGGACGGTTCGGACGAGCTGATCGTGCTCTGTCGCGACATCACCGAGATCAGCCTGCGGGAGCGTCAGCTGGTCACCAAGGACGCCACCATCCGGGAGATCCACCATCGGGTGAAGAACAACCTGCAGACGGTGGCCGCGCTGCTGCGGATGCAGGCCCGTCGCTCGCCCGAGGCGCGGGTCGCGCTGACCGAGGCGATGTCGCGGGTGGCCGCGATCGCGGTGGTGCACGAGACGCTCTCCCAGACCTTCGACGAATCGGTGCCCTTCGACGATGTGGCCGACCGGGTGCTGCAGATGGTCGGCGCGGTGGCGACCCAGCACGATCACCCCGAGGGGGTGCGGGCGCGCCGCGAGGGCAGCTTCGGCATGGTCCCGGCCCCGGTCGCGACCGCGCTCTCGCTGGTGGTCACCGAACTCTGCCAGAACGCCATCGAGCATGGGTTGAGCGGCTCCAGCGGCGGGACGGTCACGGTCCGCCCGCGCACCGATGCGGGCTGGCTCGAGGTCGAGGTCGTCGACGACGGGACGGGGCTGCCGGAGGACTTCCAGCTGGCCACCTCGCGGAGCCTGGGGTTGAGCATCGTCTCGACCCTGGTCCGCGACCTGGGCGGCACCTTCGAGCTGATGAACAATCCGGACGCGCCGGGATCGCTGGCCCGGGTCCGGCTGCCGATGGCGAACGACTCCTGATCGAGCCCCGGGACACGATGAGCCCCGGGACACGATGAGCCCCGGAACACGATGAGCCCCGGGGATCCATCCCCGGGGCTCCGTGCTTCTTCGTGCTGATCGATCGCCAGGCGATCTCAGGCGTGTCCGATTCGTGCGCTCACGCGCTGCGGATTCTGGACCGAGCGGCGCGGCGCTTCATCGCGCGACGCTCGTCCTCGGACAGGCCGCCCCACACACCGTGGTCCTGGCCCGCCTCCAGTGCCCACTGCAGGCACTGCTCTCGCACCGTGCACCGCTTGCACACCTGCTTGGCCTCTTCGATCTGCAGCAGCGCGGGTCCGGTGTTTCCGATCGGGAAGAAGAGTTCGGGATCCTCGTCCAGACAGGCTGCCTCATGGCGCCAATCCATGCCTTGGTCCCCTCCTCTCAGGTTTCGGGCCCACGTCTCCGGATCGCGGCGCTGCGGGGGAAGCTGGGGCCCTGCTCATTGTGACCTGACAAGACTGGCAAGTAAGTCCGATGAAAACAAGATCTTGACAGGTCGGTTTGCTCACACTAATCGGCTCTGACTGCGTGGGTTACCCGGTTCGGCGGTCGATCAGACGGGGGTACGCCGGTAGTCTGGGCCGGTGCCCGAAACACCCGAGACGACCGCCCCCGCCGCGAGCCGGCCGCGCACCCTGATCGTGGCCGCGCTGATCCTGCTGCTGGAGGGGTTGGTCTGTGTGGTCCTCGGCGTGCTGGATGCGTTCAACGTCCGCGGGAACCGGCCGGTGGTCGGGGTCGGTGGGGCGATCATCCTGATCGGCTACGGCCTCGCCCTGGGTGGGTTGCTGGCCGGCGGGCTGCTGCGGATGCGGACCTGGAGCCGGGGGCCGGTGGTGGCCACCCAGCTGATCAACCTGCCGATCGCGTGGTCCTTCTTCGGTGGTGCGACCTGGCCGATCGCGGTGGCGCTGGGTGCCGCCTCGATCGTGGTGATCGGCTGCGTGCTGCATCCGGCCAGCACCCGGGTGCTGGTCCGCGACGCCGCGGACTGAGGCGGAACGGGCCGGCCGCCGGGTCAGGCGTCGTCGGCGTCCACGCCCTGGCGCACCCGGGTCAGGAAATCCCTGGTGCGCTGCTGCTGCGGATCGCCGAGCACCTGCTGCGGCGTACCCGACTCGACCACCTGACCGTCGGCCATGAACACCACCCGGTCGGCGACCTCGCGGGCGAACTCCATCTCGTGGGTGACCACGATCATCGTCATGCCCTGGGCGGCCAGCTGCTTCATCACCGACAGCACCTCGCCCACCAGTTCGGGGTCGAGCGCACTGGTCGGCTCGTCGAAGAGCATCAACCGCGGTTCCATCGCCAGCGCCCGGGCGATCGCGACCCGCTGTTGCTGGCCGCCGGAGAGCTGGGAGGGATAGTAGTCGGCCCGGTCGGCCAGCCCGACCCGATCGAGCAACTCCGTCGCCCGGGTCCGCGCCTGCTGCCTGCCGATGCCCTTGACGTGGATCGGGGCCTCCATCACGTTGCCGATCGCGGTGAGGTGCGGGAACAGGTTGAACCGCTGGAAGACCATCCCGATCTCGGCGCGCTGCCGGGCGATGTCCCGGACGTGGCGGCGATGCAGCCTGCCGTTCTTCTCGGTGATCCCGATCAGCTCGCCGTCGACCCAGATCCGGCCACCGGTGAGGATCTCCATCTGGTTGATCAACCGCAGGAAGGTGGTCTTGCCCGAACCGCTGGGGCCGAGCAGGCAGACCACCTCACCGGAGTGCACCTCCAGGTCGATGCCCTTGAGCACCTCGTTGTCGCCGAAGAACTTGGTGGCGTTCAGCGCCCGGACCAGCGGCTGCGCGGTGGCGGCGGTGTCGCTCAATGGTCGGCTCCCATCATCAACCGGCGCTGGGTGTCGGCCTCGCCGCCGAAGCCGCGGCCGAAGTGGCGTTCCAGCCAGGCCTGCCCGACCATCAGCACGCTGGTCGCGATCAGATAGTAGAGGGTGGCCGAGATCAGCACGGGGAAGGTCTGATAGGTCCGCGACCCGATCGCTCTGAGCTGGAAGAACAGCTCGGTGGACAACGGGATCGCCAGCAGCAGCGAGGTGTCCTTGAGCATCGCGATGGTCTCGTTGCCGGTCGGCGGCACGATCACCCGCATCGCCTGCGGCAGGATGATCCGCCACATCGCCTTGCCGGGGCTCATCCCGAGGGCCTCGGCGGCCTCGGACTGGCCCTTGTCGACCGAGAGGATGCCGGCGCGGGCGATCTCGGCCATGTACGCCGCCTCGGAGGCCGCCATCCCGATCACCGCACCGGCGAAGCCGGCGAAGATCGCGTTCGCATCGAGGGTGAGGAAGCGCCAGCTGGTGCCCTCGGGCAACCCCAGCCACGAGATGATCTTCCAGTCGAAGGGGACACCGAAGGCGAGGCCCTGCTGGAAGACGATGCCGAGGGCGCCCATGATGGTCAGCAGCACATAGCGGGGGACGGCCCGGAAGAACCAGGTGTAGGCCCAGGAAACCGCTTTGAGGATGGGATTGTCGCTGAGCCGCATCACCGCCAGCACGACCCCGCCGAGCACCCCGAAGAACATGCTGAACACGGTGACCAGCAGGGTGCCCTTGATGAACCCCTCGATGACCGGCTTCTGGTTCATCGCCTCGGCGATGAAGGGCCAGTCGAAGGCCGGGTTGAACAGCACCATGTTGAGGAACATCAGCGCCAGCACCGCGATCACCGCGACCGCCACCCAGCGCCACGGGTGGCGTACCGGGACGGCGTCGATGCGACCGGGGCGCTCGGCGGTGTCGGCTGCCTCGCGGGTATCGGGGACCTGGCTGCTCATCGCGCCCTGCCTCAGGAGGCGGCCGGGTTCACCTGGAAGGAGCTGATCGCGCCGTTCTCGGTGCCCCACTTCTGCAGCGCGCGCTCGTAGCTGCCGTCGGCCTTGGCCTTGGTGAGCGCCTCGGCGATCGCATTGGCGAAGTCGGTCTGATCCTTCGGCACCACGATGCCGTAGGGGGCGGCGTCGTAGATCTCACCGAGCGGGGCGAGCTTGCCCTGGGACTGCTTGGCGGCGTACGCCACCACCGGCGAGTCGGCGAGCATCGCGTCGGCGCGGCCGGAGACGACGGCGGCGGTGGCCTGGTCCTGGCCGTCGAACTGCAGCACGTTGATCTTGTTCGCGCCGCACTTCTCCTGCCGCACGGGCAGATCGTCCTGGTCCTGGGTGGTACCGGTCTGGACCGCGACGGTCTTGCCGCAGGCGTTCTCCGGGTCGACCTGCTTGGGGTTGCCCTGGGCGGTGGCCCACTGGGTGCCGGCGTTGAAGTAGCTCACCATGTTGACCTGCTCGAGCCGCTTGTCGGTGATGGTGAACGAGGAGATGCCCAGGTCGTACTTCTTGCCCTGGACACCGGTGATGATGGTGTCGAAGCCGGCCGGCTGGTATTCGACGGTGACGCCGAAGCGGGCGGCGACGGTGTTCAGCACGTCGATGTCGGCGCCGATCACGGTCTTGCCGTCGGCGTCCAGGAATTCGTTGGGCGCGTAGGTGGCGTCGGTACCGACGACGATCTTCTTGTCGGCCTTGATCTTCTCCGGGAGTTTGGCGGCCAGTGCCTGGTCGACCTGGACGGGTTCCTGGGTGCCGCCGGCCGGGGTGGCGGCGCCGCCGGCGCCGCTGCCACCGCTGAGCGAGGTGGATCCGCAGGCGGCCATGGTCAGGGTGAGCGTGGCGAATGCGGCCGTGGTGGCCAGGGAACGAGTGCGCATGGTCAACTCCAGGGGTTGGAACAGGTGGGCAATATTTCCACTACGGCGGGGTCTGGGGAAATCACGATGCCGAATCGTTGTCCAATCGGTGTGCACCGGCGGCCGGTTCGGCGGTGAACCACTCGGGTGCGCCGAAGCCGTTGGTGGCGAATGCGGCGGCGATCTGGCGGGCGATCGGCTCGGCCCTGCCGGTGGGGCAGAGCGCGATGATGCAGCCACCGAATCCGCCGCCGGTCATCCGCGCGCCGAGCGCGCCCGCGCTGCGGGCGGTCTCGACGGCCAGGTCGACGGTGGGCACGGTGATCTCGAAGTCGTCACGCATCGAGGCGTGCGAGGCGTCCAGTGCGGGTGCGATCTCGGCGACCCGGCCGGCGCGCAGCAGATCGGCGACCGCGAGCACCCGGGCGTTCTCGGTGACCACGTGCCGGGCGCGGCGCAGCAGCAGGTCACCGTCGGGCTGGTCGGTGAGGGCGGCGAGGGCGGTGACGTCGGTGATGTCGCGCAGGGCGGGTACGCCGAGGGCGGCGGCGGCCTGTTCGCAGGAGCGGCGGCGTTCGGCGTACGCGGAGTCGACCAGGGAATGCGGGGTGCGGGTGTCCAGGACCAGCAGCTCCAGGTCGGCGGCCGGGAGATCGAGGGGGACCTGTTCGGTGCCCAGGTCGCGGCAGTCCAGCAGCAGGGCGTGGCCGGCGGTGCAGAGCGTGGAGGCGGCCTGGTCCATGAAGCCGGTGGGGGCGCCGACGTAGTCGTTCTCGGCCTGCCGGGCGGTCTGGGCGCGCTGCATCGGGGCCAGGTCCAGTTCGCAGAGGTCGGCGACCGCGGCGACGGTGGCGCAGCAGATGGCGGCGGAGGAGGAGAGGCCGGCGCCGACCGGCAGGTTGGAGTCGAAGACCAGGTCCAGGCCGCGGAGCGGGAGGTCCTGCTGCCGCAGTGCCCAGAGCACACCGGCGGGATAGGCGTACCAGCCCGGGAAGGTGTCGGGGACCGGGCCGCCGAGGTCGGCCAGGGTGAGGTGAGCGCCGTCGGCCTCGCTGGTGGAGGCGAAGGTGACCCGGTCGTCGTCGCGGAGCCGGGCGGCGACCCGGATGCCGAGGGGGAGGGCGAAGGGGAGCACGAAGCCGTCGTTGTAGTCGGTGTGCTCACCGATCAGGTTGACCCGCCCGGGGGCGAACCAGTGACCGTCGGCGGCGGGCAGGTCGAACGTGGGCACAGGCGAAGGTCCTTTCGGTAGGGTCCCCATCATGCCGTTGCGCCGCCGTGATGTCGTCGTCACCGCGCTCGGGATCCTTGATCAGTACGGGTTGGCCGATCTGACGATGCGCCGGATCGCGGGGGCGTTGGACGTGCAGGCGGGCGCGCTCTATCACCATGTGGCGAACAAGCAGACGCTGCTGGCTGCCCTGGCCGATGAGATCCTCGCCGGGTTGCCGGGGCCGACCGGTACGCCGGGGGAGATCGTCACGGTCTGGGCGGATGCCTTCCGGGCGGCACTGCTGGCACACCGCGATGGGGCGGAGCTGGTGGCGTCGGTGCTGAGCATGCGGTTGGCGCAGACCTCGCCGGTGGATCATCTGGCGGGATTGCTGGCGGGATCACCGGCGGATGCGGATGTGGATGCTCGCGTGGTGGCGGCGACGGTGGTGCACCTGGTCCTCGGCCATGTGATCGACGAGCAGGGTCATGCGCAACTGGTCGAGCTCGGGGTGGTGGCGCCGGACGCCTCGGATCCCGATGCGACCTTCGCGGGCGGGGTACGCCTGTTGGTCGCCGGCCTCTGACGTCCCGTCGGCTGAGCGAGGACCCTTCCATGGTCATCGAGTAGGTCGCGCAGCGACCGTGTCGAGATGACCCCCGTTCCTGAGCCGCGTCAAAATGGTAGGGGCTCGGCGGATTCGCTGCCACGGTGGGGAATCAGGGCAGGCTGGTGCTCCGGGTGAACCGGCCTCTTCGCCTTCTTCTTCGCCCTCTTCTGTTTCGTTGCGTTGGCCTGGTCGCGGGCAGCTTGGCGTAGGTCTCGGAGGCGTTGTGCTTTGCGGGCGCGGCGGATTCGCTCGCGTTCGCGAGCTTCGTCGGCGGCCTGTTCGGCTTCGGCCTGTTCCTTCTCCAACTGGGTCTGCCCGTTGCACAGGGTCTCCCGAAGCAGCTTTTCGGTCCGGGACAGCGAAGCCGCGGGATCGTTGATCAGATGATCCGGTGGGGGATGGTCCCAGGTCCCGTGGCGGCTGACCCAGGCCTCCTGTCCTGCGGGAGTTCGCCAGTGGAACACACCGGGTGAGGGTTGCTCGAGAATGAACCCGGCATGGGTTCTGGCGCGGTGGGCTGGCCGGTTCAACGGCCCCAGGTTGTCCGAACTGGTGGGCCCCTCCGGTGCGGGAATGGTGTGATCGAGGTCGATGCCGCGGCCGAACGCACTGCGATTCGATCGGGGGAACATCACATACCGGTCGCGCAGCTTCACCCGCTGCGCCAACTCGTCGCTGGGTCGGTAGGTGTTCACCATCACCGGTGCGGCCAGGTCGATGACCGGCCGCACTTTCACGGTCCCACCGCACTGGGCGAGCAGCTCCTTCAGATGCTGCAGGGTGACCGGCCCGAGCGCATCGCCTTCACCGCCGCGGCCGTTGGCGAGGTCCTTCTGGTGGACGTGCAGGATCAACTCCGCACCATGCCGGCACCGCTCGCCGGTGGGCGTGACGATCTCCCCGTGCTTGTTGACCACATCACCGGTAGGCGTGACGGTGGCGCCGTCGAACAGCGAGGGCTGCAGCAGTTGCCGGGCCCGTTCCGGGTGGGCTAGGTGGCCGAGGGCTTCGGCCCGCAACTCGTCACGGGACGCGGTGGAGCCGCCAGCTTTGAGCACGTCGGCGAGGCGGTCGAGCGTGCCGTTCAACTGGGCCGCGTCACCAGCGTCGAGGTTGGCGTAGAGATCGGTGATCCCGGCGATGGTCCTGTTCGGAGTGAACTCCACGCGGCGCTGCTTCTTCGCGGCCTGGCGTTCGGCTTCCTTGTCGTCGTTGAGCATCAACGCGACCTGAGCCTCGGTCGTCGCGACCGCGCGCTTCGGGGTCAGGGGCACCAGCCGCAACGCCCACAGGGAGTCGAATTCACGGGCCTGGGTGAAGGACAGCTGCAAGGCGGCGCGGGAGACGTCCCGGGCGACCCAGACGGGGATGTCACAGTCCAAGGTGGCCTGCCACAGGATCGGATGCCGATGCCGCAGATTGAGCACATCGGCGGTCCAGACCTGCGCACTCTCGGGCGAGCAGCCCAGCGACATCGCCAACTCGAAGTGGAAGAACTCGGTGATGCCGGGCGTCCCGTCCGCACCGGGGAAGACGAGTTGCTCGCCGTGCAGAACCCTGGCGGTGAGTTCGTCGGTGTGGGTGTTGAGTCCGGAGTAGGTGTCGCAGGCGGCGGCGATCGCGACCAGGCGGCGGGTTTCGGCCTGGGCGATCCGCTCGCTTTCGGCGCGGATCGCTGCGAAGACCTGGGCTCGTTCGGTGGTCATCTTTGATCACCTCCTCTCATCTGCCACATCCGATAATAGTTGCTGTGTTCGATTCAGTCAAGAGGGTTTGGAGAAGTTCTTGGGCGAATCTGTGGGCTTGGCTTCGACTCCCTCGTTCCTCGGTCGCTCAACCGGCGCACGGGTTCATCTCGACACGGTCGCTGCGCGACCTACTCGATGAACGTGGGGGCTTGGCTTCGACTCCCTCGTTCCTCGGTCGCTCAACCGGCGCACGGGTTCATCTCGACACGGTCGCTGCGCGACCTACTCGATGAACGTGGGGGCTTGGTTTCGACTCCCTCGTTCCTCGGTACCTCAGCGGCGTACCGGGTTCATCTCGACACGGTCGCTGCGCGACCTACTCGATGAACGTGGGGGCTTGGTTTCGACTCCCTCGTTCCTCGGTACCTCAGCGGCGTACCGGGTTCATCTCGACACGGTCGCTGCGCGACCTACTCGATGAACGTGGGGGAAGTGGCGCGGAAACCAGCGATCCCGCGCACCGAGGGGTGCGCGGGATCGCTGTGTCGGCAGGAAATGCCGCCGGTCAGTCCAGGTCGTCGTCCTCGTCGTCGAGGCGGGCCAGCCAGGTGGCCAGCCGCTCGATCGGCGTCTCGAACTCCGGGTTCAGGTCGACGAACGCCCGCAACTGCTCGGCCACCCAGTCGAGGCTGACCTCCTCCTCACCGCGGCGTCGCTGCAGCTCCTCGATGCCGCGATCGGTGAAGTACAACCTACTTCTCCGTGGCCGGGGCCAGTGCGCGCTTGACCAGCTCCGCCTGCTCGGCCTGGTGCACCTTGGCCGAGCCGACGGACGGGGCCGAGGACGCGGGTCGGGTGATCGGGGTCATCTTCAACTCATACCCCGACGGCATGTTCTCATCGAGCGCGGCCGGCAGGTTGTAGGCCATGAACGGCCAGGCGCCCTGGTTCTCCGGCTCGTCCTGCACCCAGCGGATGTCGGTGACGTGCTCGTAACCCTTGATCGCCTCGGCCAACTCGGCACCCGGCAGGGGGTAGAGCCGCTCGAACGCGATGATCGCGACCTCGCCCTCCTGCTTGTTCTTCTCCCGGGCGGTGACCAGATCCCAGCGAACCTTGCCGGAGCAGAAGATCAGCGTCTTCACCTTCGACTTGTCGGTGATCGTCGGGTCGTCCAGGATCGGCTTCCAGGACCCGTCGGTGAAGTCCTCCGGCTGCGACACCGCGCGCTTGTTGCGCAGCATCGACTTCGGCGTGGCGACCACCAGCGGCCGGTGCCAGTGCACCTGCGCGTGGGTACGCAGCAGGTGGAAGTAGCTGGCCGGCGTGGACGGCTGGGCCACCGCCATCGCGTCCTCAGCGCACAGCTGCAGCCAGCGTTCGAGCCGGGCCGAGGAGTGGTCCGGGCCCTGGCCCTCGTAACCGTGCGGCAGCAGCATCACGATGCCGGACTTCTGGGTCCACTTCGCCTGACCGGCGGAGATGAACTCATCGGTGATGATCTGCGCGCCGTTGGCGAAGTCACCGAACTGGGCCTCCCAGGCGACCAGCGCCTCGGGGCGGGCCACCGAGTAGCCGTATTCGAAGCCGAGCACCGCGTACTCGCTGAGCAGGCTGTCGAAGACCTGGAACTTCTCCTGGCCCTTCTGCATGTTCCGCAGCGGCACCCACGGCTCGCCGGTGACCCGGTCGATGATGGCCGCGAACCGCTGGGAAAACGTGCCACGGCGGGAATCCTGACCGGTGAGGCGTACCGGATGTCCCTCCAGCAGCAGCGAACCGAAGGCCAGGATCTCCGCGGTCGCCCAGTCGATCGGACCGTTCACGATCGCCTTGGCCCGACGCTCCAACTGCGGCAGCACCTTCGGGTGGCCGACGAAGCCGTCCGGGGTGTTCACGTGCGCATCGGAGATCACCGCGAGCATGTCGGCGTCGATCGAGCTGTGCGGCTCGGACCGGCCCGGCTTGGCCGGGTACCGCGGCACCCGCGCGTAGTCGTCGCCGTCGGTGTCGCCGTCCTCGCGAACCTCGTTGAAGACCTCTTCCAGTCGGTGCTGGAAGCGGCTCATCGCCGCCTCGGCGTCCTCGGTGGAGATGTCGCCACGACCGATCAGGGCCTCGGTGTAGAGCTTGCGGGTGGACCGCTTGCGCTCGATCAGGTCATACATCAACGGGTTGGTGAAGCTCGGGTCATCACCCTCGTTGTGACCGCGACGACGGTAGGAGACGACGTCGATCACCACGTCCTTGTTGAACGCCTGCCGGAAGTCGAACGCCAACCGACCCACCCAGGCGACCGCCTCGGGATCATCGCCGTTGACGTGGAAGACCGGGGCGCCGACCGCCTTGGCCACGTCGGTCGAGTAGACCGAGGACCGCGACTGGTCGGGGGCGGTGGTGAAGCCGATCTGGTTGTTCACCACGACGTGGATGGTGCCACCGGTCCGGTAGCCGCGCAGCTGCGACATCTGCATGGTCTCGAAGACCACGCCCTGACCGGCGAAGGCCGCATCGCCGTGCATCAGCAGCGGCAGCACCGGGAATTCCGTGCCCTTGTTGAGAATGTCCTGCTTGGCGCGGACGACACCCTCGAGCACCGGGTTGACCGCCTCCAGGTGCGACGGGTTCGCCGCCACCGAGGTGAGCACGGTGTTGCCCGACATCGACTTGAACTCGCCCTCGGCGCCCAGGTGGTACTTCACATCACCCGAGCCCTCCGAGGAACGCGGGTCGAGGTTGCCCTCGAACTCGCGGAAGATCTGCGCATAGGACTTGCCGACCACGTTCGCCAGCACGTTCAGCCGGCCGCGGTGCGGCATGCCGATGCAGACCTCGTCGAGCCCGGCATCGGCCGCCGCCTCGCAGATCTCGTCCAGCAGCACGATCGCGGATTCCGCACCCTCCAAGGAGAAACGCTTCTGTCCGACGAACTTGGTCTGCAGGAAGGTCTCGAAGATCTCGGCCTCGTTGAGCTTGTCGAGGATCCGCAGCTGCTCCTCACGCGGCGGCTTCTCCGAACGGTGCTCCACCCGGTCCTGGATCCAGCGGCGCTGCTTCGGATCGGGGATGTACATGTATTCGATGCCGACCTGGCGGCAGTAGGAGTCCCGCAGCACACCGAGGATGTCGCGCAGCTGCATGAACTGCTTGCTCTCGTCGCCGAAGGAACCGGTCGCGAACGGCCGGTCCAGATCCCACAGGGTGAGCCCGTGGGTCTCGATCTCCAGATCCGGGTGCGAGCGCTGGACGTATTCCAGCGGATCCACATCCGCCATGAAGTGACCGGAAGTGCGGTAGGCGTTGATCAGCTCGAAGACCCGGGCCTGCTTGCCGACCTGGGCCTCGTGGCTGACCGAGGCGTCGACGGCCCAGCGGATCGGGGAGTAGGGGATCCGCAGCGCCCGGAAGATGTCGTCGTAGAAGCCGTCCGCGCCGAGCAGCAGCTCGTTCAGCTTCTTCAGGTATTCACCCGACTGCGCCCCCTGGATCACCCGGTGGTCGTAGGTCGAGGTGAAGGTCATCATCTTGGAGATGCCGAGCTCGTTCAGCCGCTCCCGATCGGTGCCCGCGAACTCCGGCGGGTAGTCGATCGCACCGATGCCGATGATGCAGCCCTGGCCGATCATCAACCGCGGGATCGAGTGCTGGGTGCCGATGCCACCGGGGTTGGTCAGGGTGATCGTGGTGCCCTGGAAGTCGGTCACGGCGAGCTTGTTGTCGCGGGCCTTGCGGACCACGTCCTCGTACGCCGCCCAGAACTGGGCGAAGTCCAGATCGTCGGCGCCCTTGATGTTGGGGACCAGCAGCTGCCGGGTGCCGTCGGACTTCGGCACGTCGATCGCGAGGCCGAAGTTGACCTCCTGCGGTTCGACCAGGGTCGGCTTGCCGTCGGTCAGGTCGAAGGAGTTGTTCATCGCCGGCACGGCCTTGAGGGCCTGCACCATCGCGTACCCGATGATGTGGGTGAACGACACCTTGCCACCGCGGGCGCGGCGGAGATGGTTGTTGATCACGGTGCGCTGGTCGATGATCAGCTTCATCGGGACCGCGCGGACGCTGGTGGCGACCGGGATGCTCAGCGAGGCATCCATGTTCTTGGCGGTACGCCCGGGGGCGCCCTTCATCACGGTGCGCTTCGGCTCCGCCTTCGTCTCCGCGGTGCGGACCGTCGGGTTCGGCGGATCGGCCGGCAGGCCGCCGGGGTTGCCGGGCTTGGCCGGGCGCATCTCGCGGACGATGTTCGGGGCCTCGACCGAGGCACGCGGCGCGCTGGTCGCCTTCTCACCGGTCTTCTTGTCACCGGCCTTCTTGTCATCGACGTTCTTGGTGACCGGCTTCTTGTCGGTCTTCTTCGCGTCGGTCTTCTTCGGATCGGCCTTCGTCGGCTCCGACTTCCCGGAGTCGGACTTCTTCGTCTCCGACTTCTTGGCATCCGAGCTCTTGGCCTCGGACTTCTTCGTCTCGGGGGCCTTGGTCGGCGGTGCGGAAGAGGCGGTGGTCTGCTGCTTGGTGGCCGTGGCGGTCTGAGCACCCCCTTCACCCTGCTTGGCGAAATAGTCCCGCCAGCTGGGATCCACGGATCCCGGATCCTGACGGTACTGGTCGTACATCTCTTCGAGGAGCCAGTCGTTGGCGCCGAAGTCGGACTGCTCTTGGTCGGGCGCGGGGGCCACAATCGCCTTCTTCCGGTGGTGTCGCTATGTGACGTGTCAGGGCTCAGTGCCTTCTTACGATGCTACCCAAATATTGATACCAGCCCGCAACTGGTCCGTCGGCGTGCCATCGGGCTCATTCCGCGGCGGTACGCCGTTCGCGGGCCAGGGCCTGCGGCGTACGCCAGACCGACCAGATCAGGTCGAGGGTGAACAGCACCAGCAATCCGTTCCGAACGACCAGCGCGGTGGTGGCCAGCGGGGTCCAGGGATCGTCGACGTGGAGGTCGTTGATCGCGTCGTAGAGGGTCGGGAAGACCAGCTGGGAGGCGAAGGCGATCACCAGCAGTGCGACCACCCAGCGGGTGGCCATGCTCCGGAACGGGTCCGGTTCGGCGCGGCGGCCGCGGCCGAGCCCGGTCCAGCTGACCAGCGCGGCCAGCGGGCCGCCGAGCCAGGGGATGTACTGCGGGCTGAGGGTCTTGTTGGTGATGATGATGATCGCGATCACCGCCAGCATCGCGATCGCCAGCCCCCGGGAGTCGACGTGCTGGCCCGAGGTGCCCGCGGCGAAGAAGCTGCGGATCAGGATCGCCAGCACCACCAGGCCGCCGATCACGGTGGCCACATTGCTCAGCAACAGCAGCTTGCCGACGCCCTGGCCGAAGATCTCGAAGGCCTGGTAGGAGGAGATCCGGATCTCCCAGCGGTCGGGTTCGAAGGCGTGGAACAACATCAGCGGGGTCGCCCACACCGACTCGATCTGCAGACCCCGGTCACCCTGCCAGACCAGCGGCGAGATCAGCCGCGGCCAACCGCCGGCGGCCAGGCTGATCAGCGCCAGCCCGCCACCGGTGATCAGGAATCCGACCAGCGCCCTGCCGCGGTTGCGGCCGTTCACCAGCAGCGGGATCAGGGCCGCCGGCCAGAGTTTGATCGCCGCACCGATGCCGAGCAGGGCCCCGCTGGTGCGCGGGTGGCGGACCGCCAGCACCGCGGCCGCACCGACCAGCACCGCGGGCACCAGGTCGAATCGGTTCCACACCAGCGGCCCGACCAGCAGCAGGAAGACCGACCAGAAGGCGATCGCCCAGCCGCGGAACCGGCCGCCGAAGCGCCACAACACCCAGCAGAAGGCGAGGTCGAGGATCAGGATGCCGACCACGAACCAGGCGGCGTACGCCGGCCGCGAGCCACCACCGAGGAGCTGCGGCAGATCCAGCAGCCAGACGACCGGGGTGGGGTACTCCCGCAGGGTGGTCGCCAGCCCGGTCTCGCCGAGGTGGAAAGTCTTCTCCCAGTAGTAGTTGAGATCGCCGTACTCCAGCGCGCGGACGAAGTACCAGACCGCGAAGAGGGCGAGCCGGGAGAGGACCAGCACGGTGAGGACGACGGCGCCGGGAAGGTCACCTGACGATCTGGTGGCGGACGAGGTCCGCTCCGAGGTCTGGGTCACCTGTATTTCCTCCGGGTGATCGAGCCGAGCGTGCCTGCAGCCTACTGGCTGATCACCCGGGCCGGCCCGCTCACGGGCCGGGAGAGAAACTGGCGCCCCCGCTAGGATTCGAACCTAGGCTCCCGCCTCCGGAGGGCGGTGCTCTATCCCCTGAGCTACGGGGGCGTGACCCGTTTCAGGGCCGACGAAGACTATAGCGGATTCGTCCGGATCTGGCACAGTTTCGTCCATGACCCACATGCATGTCGCCGGATCGATCCATGCCGACACCCTGACTCCGGCGCCGAAGTGGTTGCAGGTACCCGCCGACGTGAATGCCCTGGAGGCCAAGCTCTGGTCCCGCACGGTGACCCGCGGCGCCGACGGCGTGCTGCAGGTCGGGGGAGTGCCGGTGACCGAGATCGCCGAGCGCTACGGCACCCCGGCGTACGTGATCGACGAGGTCGACTTCCGCGAACGCGCCCGGGCGTACGCCGAGGCCTTCGCCGGCTGGGACGTCTACTACGCCGGCAAATCCCTGCTGGCCGCCGGCCTGGTCCGCTGGGTCGCCGAGGAGGGGCTGTGCCTGGACGTCTGCTCCGGCAACGAGCTCGTCGTCGCGCTGGCCGGTGGGATGGACCCGGCGAAGATCGGCCTGCACGGCAACAACAAATCACGCGCCGAACTGGAGCTGGCCGTCGAGCACGGGGTGGGCCGGATCATCGTCGACTCGCTCACCGAGATCGACCGGCTGGCCGAGATCTGCGCCGAGCACCAGACCCGCGCCAAGGTGCTGGTCCGGGTCACCGCCGGGGTCGAGGCGCACACCCACGAATACATCGCCACCGCCCACGAGGACCAGAAATTCGGTCTCTCGATCGTCGGCGGGCAGGCGCTGGAGGCGTTGCGGCGCTGCGCCGACAACCCGCATCTCGACCTGCGCGGCATCCACTCCCACATCGGATCCCAGATCTTCGAGACCGCCGGCTTCGAGGTGGCGATCCGGCGCACCCTGGAGCTGCAGAAGCAGCTCGCCGACGAGACCGGGGTGGTGCTGCCCGAGCTCGATCTGGGTGGTGGCTTCGGCATCGCCTACATCTCCGCGGACACCCCGCGCTCCCCGGACTACCTGGCCGGCGCGCTGCAATCCTTGGTGGCAAGGGAATGCCGCGGTCTGGAGATCGAGGTGCCGCACCTGTCGATCGAGCCCGGCCGGGCGATCAGCGGCCCGCCCGGGATGGCGCTCTACACCGTCGGCACGGTGAAGATGGTCGAGGTCTCCGAGGGTGCCTGGCGCTGCTACGTCTCGGTCGACGGCGGGATGAGCGACAACATCCGGCCCGCGCTCTACGGTTCGGAATACTCCGCCACGGTGGCCGATCGGCGATCCGAGGCCGGCCCGATGCTCTGCCGGGTGGTCGGCAAGCACTGCGAGTCCGGCGACATCCTGGTACGCGATGAGTTCCTGCCCGCCGACATCGCCCCCGGCGACCTGATCGCGGTCCCCGCCGCCGGGGCGTACAGCCGCTCGATGGCCAGCAACTACAACCATGCCCTGCGCCCGCCGGTGCTCTCGGTGCGCGAGGGCGAGGTGGGCACGCTGATCCGGCGCGAGTCGCTCGCCGATCTGCTCTCCCTCGACCCGGGCGTCGACGCCGCCGAGTGGACGCGATGAGCGCCGACCCGCCAACCCTGCAACAATCACGCGCCGGGACGCATCGCAAACGAAAGGCACACCGATGACCAACGCCGCCCCCCAGACCCCGCTGCGGGTCGCGCTGCTCGGTTGCGGCGTGGTCGGTTCCGAGGTGGCCCGGGTGATCACCCAGCAGTCGGAGGACCTCACCGCCCGGATCGGGCGACCGCTGGAACTCACCGGGATCGCGGTCCGGCGGACCGGGATCGAGCGGCCCGGCCTGGACCCGGCACTGTTCACCACCGACGCCGAGTCGCTGGTGGCCCGCGACGACGTGGACCTGGTGGTCGAGCTGATCGGCGGCATCGAGCCCGCCCGCTCGCTGATCCTGACCGCGCTGCGCGGCGGTGCCTCGGTGGTCACCGCGAACAAGGCGCTGCTGGCCGAGGACGGGGCGACCCTCTTCGCCGCGGCCGAGCAGGCGGGTGTCGACCTCTATTTCGAGGCCTCGGTGGCCGGTGCGATCCCGATCATCCGGCCGTTGCGCGAATCGCTGGTGGGCGATGAGATCACCGCGGTGATGGGCATCGTCAACGGCACCACCAACTTCATCCTGGACAAGATGCACACCGAGAGCGCGGGTTTCGACGACGTGCTCGCCGAGGCCCAATCGCTCGGCTATGCCGAGGCCGACCCGACCGCCGACGTGGAGGGATTCGACGCCGCGGCCAAGGCGGCGATCCTGGCCAGCCTGGCCTTCCACAGCCGGGTCACCGCGGCCGACGTCCATCGGGAGGGGATCACCGAGATCAGCCAGTCCGATGTCGCCGCCGCCGAGGCGATGGACTGCACGGTGAAGGCGCTGGCGATCTGTCGGCTGGAACCGGGTGAGGACGGCGAGCAGACCATCTCGGTCCGCACGCATCCGGCGATGATCCCCAACTCCCATCCGCTGGCCTCGGTCGGCGGGGCCTACAACGCGGTCTTCGTCGAATCCCGCAATGCCGGCCGGCTGATGTTCTACGGTCCCGGCGCCGGCGGTGCGCCGACCGCCAGCGCGGTGCTCGGCGACCTGGTCACGGTGGCCCGCAACCGGGTCCGCGGGGCGGCCGGGCCGGGGGAGTCCAACTACGCCCAGCGTCCGGTGGTGCCGATCGGTCAGGTCGCCACCCGCTACTTCCTCTCCCTCGAGGTCAACGACCAGGCCGGTGTGTTGGCCGAGATCGCCAACTGCTTCGCCACCCACCAGGTGTCGGTGCAGACGCTGCGCCAGGAGAGCTCGCCGCGGCCGGGCCGCGAGGGCGCCCGGTTGGTGGTGGTCACCCATACCGCCGACGATGCCGCCCTGAGCGCGACCGTCGCCGCCCTGCGCGAGCTGCCGGTGGTGCACGAGGTGCTCTCGGTGATGCGCGTCGAGGGCGAGTGATGGCACCGGCGGCGGAGCCGCTGCCGGCGGGGCGCACCGCCCGGATCCGGGTACCGGCGAACAGTGCGAATCTCGGGCCCGGGTTCGACAGCCTCGGGATGGCCTTCGACTGGTACGACGAGTGCGAGCTCGAGGTGCTCGCCGAGGGGGTCGAGGTGCGGGTCACCGGTGAGGGTGCCGAGACCGTGCCGAGCGACCGGACGCATCTGGTGATCGCCTGTCTGGATCGCGGCCTGGCGGCCCTGGGGGCGTACGCCCCGGGGGTGCGGTTGGTGGCCCACAACACGATCCCGCACACCCGCGGCCTGGGGTCCTCGGCCGCTGCGGCGGTGGCCGGCCTGCGGGCCGCCTGGACACTGGCCCGGCCGGAGGCGCCCGTCGATGAGAGCTGGCTGCTCGAGCAGGCGTACGCCGTCGAGGGCCATGCCGACAATGTCGCCGCCGCGATCCTGGGCGGTTTCGTGCTCACCTGGGTCGATGACGAGACCGGTGCCGGGGTGCATGCGGTGCCCGCACCGGTGCATCCCGACGTCCGGATCCTGGCCTATGTGCATGCCGAGCCGGTGGCGACCCGGACCGCTCGCGGCGTCCTGCCCGAATCGGTGCCACACGCCGAGGCCGCCGCCAATGCCGCCCGTGCCGCACTGCTCACCCACGCCCTCGGCCGCGCCCCGGAACTGCTGCTCCCGGCGACCCGCGAATGGCTGCACCAGGACCAGCGCACCGAGCTGATGCCGGAGTCGCTGGATCTGCTGAAATCCCTGCGAGCAAAGGGATTCGGGGCGGTGATCAGTGGTGCCGGGCCGACCGTGCTGGTGCTCACCGACGCGGACCGGGCCGCGCAGTTGGACGGCTCGGAGGCACCGGGGTTCACCCTGCACCGGTTGGGCCTCGGCCGGGGTGCGACCAGCGAGTCGTGAGGACTGAGTGGCCCATCTCTTGCCGGGAGTGCTAGCCTCGGTGGTGACGAGGGACCCTTCGGTCCTCTCGATGCGCCTCACAGGTCAGGCGCGACGATCCTCCGCATTCGATCACGATGAGCGTGTCCGGATCGTCTGAGGACCGTGTCCCGCCCGTGGCGGGGCATAGGACCGGGGCCTGATCCGAAAGACCACCACAGGTGGTGTGACCCCACACAGCCGAGCGGGTTCAAAGGGAACGACGCGGCTGGCCGGGAAAGGAAACCAGTGACAGAAACCACCGAGATGCCGACCACCGGGACCGAGCAGGCCCCCACGGGACGGCGTCGCAAGGGTTCGGGCCTGGACGCGATGGTGCTGCCCGAGCTGAAGCAGCTCGCCTCCTCGCTCGGTCTGAAGGGCACCGGCGCGATGCGCAAGGGCCAACTCATCGAAGCCATCAAGGCCGCCCAGGGCGCCCAGGGCGGCCAGGGCGGTCAGAACCGGCAGTCGGACGGCGGCGGTGCGCCGAAGCGCGACCAGCAGCCGCGCGCCGAGCGCACCGAGGAGCCCCGGGAGGAGCGCGCGCCCGAGCAGCCGCAGCGCACCGAGCGCGCCGAGCGCACCGAGCAGCCGCGTGGCGAGCAGCAGGAACTGCCCGCTGAGGACACTCGGCGGGATCTGGCGCGCCGGCTGGAGGCCGAGCGGCGCAACGCCGAGAACCGCCAGGGCGAGCAGCCAGACCAGGGCGGCCGCGAGGACCAGCCCCGGCGCGAGCAGGGCGAGGACCGCGACCAGCGCCGCAACCGCGACCAGAACCGCGACGGCAATCGGGACCGCGACACCAACCGCGAGGGTGGGCGCGACCGCGACGGCAACCGCGAGAACAGCAACCGCGAGAACCGCGAGAACAACCGGGACCGGAACGACAACCGGGATCGCAACGACAACCGGGACCGCAACGACAACCGGGACCGCGACAACGACGACGAGGGCGGTTCCCGCCGCAGCCGTCGGCGCCGCAACCGGGACCGGAACAACCGCCGCAACCGCGGATCGGGCATGGACCGGATGGACGCCGAGCCGCAGATCAGCCCCGACGATGTGCTGATCAACGTCTCCGGCATCCTCGACGTGCTCGACTCCTACGCCTTCGTGCGCACCACCGGTTACCTGCCGGGTCCCGAGGACGCGTACGTCTCGCTCTCCATGGTCCGCAAATACGGGCTGCGCAAGGGTGACGTCGTCGCCGGTGCGTTGCGCCAGCCGCGCGAGGGGGAGCGCAAGGAGAAGTTCAACCCGCTGGTGCGGATCGATTCCATCAACGGCGCCGATCCCGAGCAGGCCAAGCAGCGGCCGGACTTCAACAAGCTGACCCCGCTCTATCCGCAGGAGCGCCTGCGGCTGGAGACCACGCCGACCAACATGACCGGCCGGATCATCGACATGGTCTCGCCGATCGGCAAGGGCCAGCGTGGTCTGGTCGTCTCGCCGCCGAAGGCCGGCAAGACGATGATCATGCAGAACATCGCCAACGCGATCACGCTGAACAACCCCGAGGTGCACCTGATGGTGGTCCTCGTGGACGAGCGGCCCGAGGAGGTCACCGACTTCGAGCGGACCGTCTCCGGTGAGGTCATCGCCTCCACCTTCGACCGGCCCGCCAGCGACCACACCACGGTCGCCGAGCTGGCGATCGAGCGGGCCAAGCGGCTCGTCGAGCTCGGTCATGACGTGGTCGTGCTGCTGGACGGCATCACCCGGCTCGGCCGGGCGTACAACATCGCCGCCCCGGCATCGGGCCGGATCCTCTCCGGTGGCGTCGACTCGGCCGCGCTCTATCCGCCGAAGAAGTTCTTCGGTGCCGCGCGCAACATCGAGAACGGCGGTTCGCTGACGATCCTGGCCACCGCGCTGATCGAGACCGGCTCGAAGATGGACGAGGTGATCTTCGAGGAGTTCAAGGGCACCGGCAACATGGAGCTCCGGCTGCGCCGCGAGTTCGCCGACAAGCGGATCTTCCCGGCCATCGACACGGTCGGCTCCAGCACCCGCCGTGAGGAACTGCTGCTCAGCCGCGAGGAGCTGGCGATCATCTGGAAGCTGCGCCGGGTGCTGTCCAGCCAGGACGGCCAGCAGTCGCTGGAGATGCTGCTCAACCGGATGAAGAAGACCCGCTCCAACGCGGAGTTCCTGATGGCGATCTCCAAGACCACCCCGGGTCGCGACGACTGACGCTGCTCGCGTCTGGATTCATCTCGACACGCAGTTCATCTCGACACGCGCCCCCGGCACCGCTTCGCGGCGCCGGGGGCGCTGCTCGATGAACGTCAGCGTGGGTTGGCGCGCATGTCGCGTACCTGGGCGACGAGGGTGTGGAAGATCGGGGCCAGGTCGTCGGGTTCGTCGTCGGTCCAGCGGCGACCGACCAGCTCCAGCGGGAAGAAGGTGGCCTGCATCGGCTGCGGGTCGATGCCGACCAGGGCCAGGTCGGTACCGAGGTCGTCGTGCAGCACCACCCAACGCAGCCGCAGTTCGTCGGCGAGCAGCCGGCCCATCGCCGCACCGCAGACCGTGATCAGCGGGTTCGGATCCGGACGCTCGGCGTCCGGCATCGCGAACCACTCGCTGCGATATTCCTCGAAGAAGGCGGCCAACCGGTCGACATCGGTGTCGATGCCCTGCTCGGCCGCGGTCGCGAGCAACTGATCCAGCCAATCCCGTTGGCCGTCATCGAGTTCGCTGATCTGCTGGTTGGACGTCCCCGGTTCCACCATGTGGTCATCCTCGCACGAGCGCCAGCCGCAGGCGTACGCCGACGCCGAAGTCCGGGCGGGTCAGCGGGCGGTCGCTCAGCTCCGCCTCGACCTGGTCGAGCAGATCCTCCAGGCAGGCATCGTGCAGCGGCACGATGCCGTGGCGCAGCAGCAGGCCCGGACGGACCAGGTTGATCGTGTGCGTCCAGCGAACCCGGCCGTCGGGCTCCTCGGTCAGTTCCAGGCGGTGATCGCCGGTCAGATCCTTCGTGAACCGGAATCCCATCCGATCCGGGGTCACCTCGACGACCCGGTACCGGATCGGGCCGTGGCCGCCGTCGGCGCCGGGAACCGGGCCCTGGTCGCCGAACCAGATTCGCGGCCAGCGATCCTTCGGCCAGACGCGATCACCGGGCGTGGCCAGGGTGGCGAGCAGGGCGCGGGAGCGGGCCAGGTCTCCCGGCACCGTGCGCTGGTGGACGTTGCTGATCCCGGTGTCGGTCCGGGTGGTGTGACGCGTGCCCATGATGGCCTCCATACGGTTGCGTATGGAATGACCATACGGCGGCGTACGGTAACCTGACAACGTGACCTCGCGCACTCGTCTCTCCCGCACCGACTGGATCGCCGGTGCACTCGCGCTCTGCGCCGAGGAGGGGTTCAACCGGGTCGCGGTGGAGCCGCTCGCCGCCCGGCTCGGCACCACCAAGGGCAGCTTCTACTGGCACTTCGGCTCCCGCGACGAGTTGCTGCAGGCGATGCTCGAGGCCTGGGAGCGGGAGCACACGGCGGGGGTGATCACCGACGTCGAGGCCCGCGAACCCGCCGACCGGCTGCGGAAGCTGGTGCGCAACGCCTTCGGACTCAGTTCGGCCGATGCGGACGGGCGCACCGAACGAGCCGTCCTGGCCGCCGCCGATCATCGGCTGGTCGCCCCGGTGGTGGAGCGGGTCCGGCGGGCGCGGGTGGGTTATCTGGAGGAGCTGTTCGCCGCGACCGGGTTGCCGGCGGCGCGGGCCCGGGCGCGGGCACGGGTGGCGTACGCCACCTATCTGGGCAGCCTGCAGCTCGGCTATCCCGAGCCGGGTGCGGTCACTGCCGAGGAGCTGATCGATGAGGTCGTCGCCGTGCTCGGGGCGCCCTGAGGGTGACGATCCCGATGCTGATCACCGTCACCAGGCAGCCGAGCAGCTGCACCGGGCCGACCCGCTCACCGAGCACCAGCACCCCGAGGAGCACCGCCAGCACCGGCTGGGCGAGCATCAGCGACCCGGCGACGGCCGGTTCCAGGCGCCGCGCGGCACGGCCGATCAGCAGCCACGGTGCGGTCTGGCCGAGCAGCGCCAGCGCGACCATCAGCCCCCAGCCGGCCGGTTCCAGGCGGAAGCTCGCCCCACTGAGCACCGCGTACGCCCCGGCGGTCCCGGCGGCGCCCGCGGTCGCCCAGGCCACCGGCGTCACGGTGTGCGGTGCGTACGCCCCGGCCCGCCGCAGTGCGTACATGTAGACGCCGTAGGTGATCCCGGAGAACAACCCGAGCAGCACCCCGCGCACGCTCACCGAACCTGAGCCGCCGCCCAGGCCGACCAGTCCGACGCCGGCCAGCATCAGCGGCAGGGCCACCCAGAAGCGGTGTCGCACCGGCTCCTTGTCCAGCAGCAGCGCCAGCAGGGGCAGCACCACCACCTGGACGTTGATCAGCACCGTGGTCACCCCGGCGCCGGAATCGTGCACCGCCTGCGCCCAGGCGACGTAGTCCGCGCCCAGGAAGACCCCGCCGATGATCGCGATCCAGCGCGCCCGGCGGTCGAACGCCCCGCGGTGGCGTACCTCCAGCCAGGCCAGCGGTATCAGCGGAATCAGCGCCAGCGCGCAGCGCAGGGTGGCCACGGTGGCCGCCGGGATGCCGGGTGCCAGGCCGACCAGGATCGGCGAGACCGAGAGGCAGAGCACGCCGAGCAGGACCGCCAGGGTCGGGGCGGTCGTGCTCCCGGTCCGGGTCTGCTCGCTGGTCGTGGTCACCGGTCCAGTCTGAGCCGAACCAACCTATAGCACCAGTTCGTATTGCTGACCTAGAGTGCTAAGCGTGAGTGAAGAATTGCTGGCCGCCCGGGAAAGGCTCACCTGGGACCGGTTACGGGTGCTGGACGCGCTCGCCGAGCACGGGTCGGTGGCGGCCGCCGCCGCGGCGCTGCACGTCACCGCGCCCGCGGTCTCCCAGCAGCTCCGCAAACTGGAGCGCGAATGCCGGACCCGGCTGGTCGAGCCCGACGGCCGCGGCATCCGGCTCACCGCGGCCGGCCGGATGCTCGCCGGCCATGCGCGCACAGCCGCGGAGGCGGTGCAGGCGGCGGTCCGCGCGCTCGCCGAGCTGGACGGTGAGGCGATCGGGCCGGTACGCCTCGGCGCGGTCGGCAGCGTGATCCGCGGGATCGTCCCCGAGGCGCTGACCCGGCTCGCCGAGCGGCACCCCGGGCTGCAGCCCCAGCTCTTCGACGGTGAGGGCGTGCACATGATCCCGAAGCTGCGCACCGGCGAACTGGATCTGCTGGTGATCGAGTCCTGGAGTTCGCGGCCGCTGAACCTGCCGGCCCGGATCGGCGGGGAAGTGATCAGCGACGAGGAGGTCTTCGTCGCGCTCCCCGAGGCCCACCCGCTGGCCGGCCGGGACGAGGTCCCGCTCGCCGAGCTGGCCGAGGACCCGTGGACCGCCTGCCCGGCCGGTACCGACGCCTACGAGGCGCTGGTGCAGGCCGTCCGGGACGCCGGCGCGGAGCCGGGCGTACGCCATCAGCTCACCGACTACACCAGTCAGCTCGCCCTGGTGGCCGCCGGGCACGCGGTCTCCCTGGTGCCCGAGCTGGCCCGGCGGACCGCTCCGGCGGGGATCGCCTTCCGGCCCTGCCGGACCCGGGTCACCCGGCGGCTGGTGGTCGCCCACGTCACCGACCGGGCCACCCCGGCGATCCGCGCCTGCATCGAGGCCTGCCGGGAGAGCGTCACCGCCCGGCCGGCTCGGGGGTGAGCCCCTCGGCGACCCGATCCCAATCCTTGGCACCGTGCCCGAGGTCGGCCTGCCGGCGGGTGGCGTCGCGGATCAGCGCCGGGAGCGTCGGGTCGATCCCCGCCTGGCTGCTGCTCGCCACGATATGCTCGAGGAAGCTCAGGCACATGTCCAACCGGGCCTCGCCGCGGTCGTACGCCCGCGTCTGCAACGACTCCACCAGCCCGGGCAGCGAACCGAGCAGGGTCTGCACGATCCCGGTGGCATAGGGCAGGTAGCGGTCGGGTTCGACGCCGCGGGCGCGGACCAGGGCGGCCGAATGCAGGAAGGCGTACATCCCGGCGAAGAAGATGTCGAGCATGGCGATGTCCAGCACCGGCGGCAGCGCGTGGTCGCGGCCTAGGACGTCGACCGTCCCGCCGAGTGTGGTGAGCACCGTCCGGGCTGCCTCGATCGGCTGCTCGGCGCCGGCATAGAGGATCAGGTTGCGCTCCGTGCCGATCATCGGGGTCGGGACCATGATCGCGCCGGTCACGTAGTCGAGGCCGAGCCCGGCCGCGGCGGCCGCGGATTCGACCGCCTGGTCCGGGGTGCCGGTGCTGAGGTTCACCACCGGCACGCCCTCGCCGATCCGGGCCGCGGCGGCATCGATCACCGAACGGCTCGCCGGATGGTCTAGAACGCAGACGAGCACCACCGACGCGTCGCCGACCGCGTCGAGTGGTGATTCGGCCTGACGGGCGCCACCGAGCCCGATGCCGGCCAGCTCGCGGGGTGTCCGGCTCCAGACCGACACCTCGAGGCCGGCGGCGAGCAGGGTGCGGGCGAGCGCGGTACCCATGGCGCCGAGGCCGAGAACGGCGACGCGCGGATGATTCACTTGGCTGGTGTTGTTCATGCCCCCAACGGTGCGGCACCGCACGGCAACCGAACAGTACGCACTTTCAGGTCAGGAGGAACCGTGCGCGGTACAGAATTGGCACCCGGCAGCGAGAAATGCGGCGTGAACGTTGCGATGGCCGTCTTCGGCAGCAAGTGGAAGCCGACGATCATCTGGCTGCTGGGGGAGTGCCCGGTGCGGTTCGCCGAACTGCGTCGCCGCCTCGGCGAGATCTCGGAGAAGGTGTTGGCCCAGCAACTGCGGGAGTTGGTGGCCGACGGGATCGTCGCGCGCACCGAGCGCGACGGGTTTCCCCGCCACGTCGAGTACGGCCTCACCCCGCGCGGTCAGGCGCTCGACGATGCTCTCGCCCCGGTCGCGCACTGGGGCGATGAGCACCGTCGGACGACTCAGTTGGCCTGACCCTCCGAGACCCGGTCGGTGGCGTCGGCGCCGGAGCCGAGCAGCGCCTTGTAGAGCACGCCGGCGAGGGCGGCGCCGACGATCGGCGCGACCCAGAACAGCCAGAGCTGGCCGGGGGCGCCCGCGCCGTTGAAGAAGGCGACGGCGGTGGAGCGGGCCGGGTTCACCGAGGTGTTGGTGACCGGGATCGAGATCAGGTGGATCAGCGTCAGCGCCAGGCCGATGGCGATCGGCCCGAAGCCCTTCGGGGCCCGCGCGTCGGTGGCGCCGAGGATCACGAACAGGAAGAACATCGTCAGCACGATCTCGATCACCAGCGCGGCGACCAGGCTGTAGCCGTCGGGGGAGTTCGCGCCGTACCCGTTGGCGGCCATGTTGCCGGTGGCGCTGAAGCCGGGCTTGCCGGAGGCGATCAGCAGCAGCACCGCACCGGCGACCAGGCCGGCGATCACCTGGGTGACGATGTAGGGCAGCACGTCCTTCCACGGGGTACGCCCGGCGATCGCGGTACCGATGCTGACCGCGGGGTTGAAGTGGCCGCCGGAGACATGGCCCACGGCGTACGCCATGGTGAGCACGGTGAGGCCGAACGCCAGCGCGACGCCGACGTAACCGATGCCGACCTGGAAGGGCTGACCGTCACCGGTCTTGCCCATCGCCACGGCGGCGAAGATCGCCGAGCCGCAGCCGCCGAAGACGAGCCAGAACGTGCCGAGGAATTCGGCTGCCAGGCGTTTGCCGAGAGTTGGGTTCTTCATGGAGACCTCCGAGGTCGGGAGTGAGGGGAAAGTCCGTCGGGGTGGTCGTCGTTGACCCGTGGAGCGCTGCACAGCCTACGGCCTGTGGCCGGGAACATTTGGACCTGCGTCGGCGTTGGGGCACAATAGCGAGTCGGTCCGGTTCACCCCACATCTCCGATCGGGGACCCGGACACACAAGACCAAGGAGAGAACATGAAGAGTGGGATCCATCCCAACTACGGTGAGACCCGGGTGACCTGCACCTGTGGCAACACCTTCGTCACCAACAGCACCGCCGAGGGCGGCGTGATCCGCGCCGAGGTGTGCTCCAACTGCCACCCGTTCTACACCGGCAAGCAGAAGATCCTCGACACCGGCGGCCGCGTCGCCCGGTTCGAGAAGCGCTACGCCAAGGCCGGTGCGAACAAGAAGAAGTAACTTCTTCATCGCGGGCGCCGGGGTCGGACACTGGTCCGGACCCGGCGCCTCGTCGTTGGTCAGCAGGTCGGAGCAGGAACGGAGATCGGGTGTTCGAGTCGGCGGAGCCGTTGCGGGCCGAGTACGCCGAATTGGAGCGTGCCCTGGCCGACCCCGAGGTGCACGCCGACCCGGTGCGCGCCCGGCGTACCGGCCGCCGTTACGCCGAGCTGATGCCGGTGGTGAAGGCCCTCGACGAACACGCCCGGATCACCGACGACCTGGCCGCCGCCCAGGAGCTCGCCGCCGAGGACCCCGGTTTCGCCGCGGAGGCGGACACCCTCGGCGTACGCCTGAGCGAGGTGACCGAACGGCTCACCCGGCTGCTCGCCCCCCGCGACCCCAACGACTCCGCCGATGCGCTGCTGGAGATCAAGTCCGGTGAGGGCGGGGAGGAATCGGCGCTGTTCGCCGGCGACCTGCTGCGGATGTACACCCGCTACGCCGAGACCCGCGGTTGGAACCTCGAGGTGCTCGACTCCCAGGAGACCGACCTGGGCGGGTTCAAATCGGTCACCGTCGCGGTGAAGGCCCGCGGTGACGCCGACCCGGACAACCTGCCCTACGGGGTGTTGAAGTTCGAGGGCGGGGTGCACCGGGTGCAGCGGGTCCCGGTGACCGAGACCCAGGGCCGCGTCCACACCTCCGCGGCCGGTGTCCTGGTGATGCCCGAGGTCGAGGAGACCGACGTCGAGATCGACGAGAAGGACCTGCGCATCGACGTCTTCCGCTCCTCCGGCAAGGGGGGTCAGGGTGTCAACACCACCGACTCCGCGGTCCGGATCACTCACCTGCCCACCGGCACCGTCGTCTCCTGCCAGAACGAACGCTCCCAGCTGCAGAACAAGCAGCAGGCGATGCGGGTGCTGCGCGCCCGGCTCGCCGCCGTCGCCGAGGAACAGGCCGCCGCCGAGGCGTCCACCGCCCGCGCCTCGCAGGTGCGTACCGTCGACCGCTCGGAGCGGATCCGCACCTACAACTTCCCCGAGAACCGGATCGCCGACCACCGGATCGGCTACAAGGCCTACAACCTCGACCAGGTGCTCGCCGGTGACCTGTCCGGGGTCGTCGAAGCCCTGCAGGAAGCGGATCTTTCCGCCCGGTTGCAGGCCGCCGGGCAGAACCCCTGAGCCGATACCCTCGCTGCCATGACCGCTGACTTCGAGGACGTGTTGTCCCGGCTCAACGACACCGTCGATCAGGCCGCCACCTCGCCCGAGCTGGGTGAGCTGCCCGAGGTCGAGGGCGAGGCCGCCGCCTACGACGACCGGATCAGCGTCAAGGTGCGCGCCGGCAAGGTGACCGACCTGGAGATCCAGCCCCTCGCCATGCGGCTCAGCAACGCCGACCTGGCCGAACACGTGACCACCGCGGTGAACGCGGCGCTCGCCGACTACGCGGAGAAGATCACCGCCGCGCTGACCGAGACCGAGACCACCGACTTCGGGTCGCTGATGACCTCCACCCGGCAGCTGCAGAACGACAGCCTGCGCGCGATGAAGGCCTACACCGAATCCCTGTTCGACGCCCTGAACCAGGTGAAGCGCAATGGCTGACCAGCTCAACTACAACACCGCGCAGCTGCGTACCGGCGGCAAGGGCGTCAGCGACGCCGGCGCCGACCTGGAGCAGAAGTTCCAGAACCTGCTCAACGAGTGCAGCGACATGTCGGTCTTCGGCCCGGGCAATGACACCGTCGGCCCGATCGCCCAGATGATCTACCAGGCCGTGCTGGAACGGGTCACCGAGACCGTGCAGAGCTCGGCCGGGTCCTACAAGGACTTCGGCGAGAAGATGAACCTGGCCGCCGACATCTACGACCAGGGCGAGCAGGACAACAGCCAGATCGCCAACTCCACCTCGAGTGGTGGCGGGACGAGGGCCGTCTGATGGCGGTGATGCTCCCGGGTGAGGTCTCGCACCTGCTGAACCTGCTCGGCTTCGAATGGCCCGAGGTCAACGAGGACAAGATGTTCGACTGGGGCGGGCGCTGGGTCTCGTTCTGCAACGAGGTGCAGGGCCCGCGCGGCGGCGCCGACGAGGGCGCCCGGACCGCGCTGCTGGAGAACCGCGACGCCGGCATGGAGGCGTTCAAGAAGCAGTTCTACGAGAGCCAGGACAATGTCATGCAGGTCGTCACCGACCTCGGCTCCGCGGCCGGGATCATCGGCGGCTGCCTGTTCGTGATCGGCGCCCTGGTGATCGCGCTGAAGATCGTCGTGGTGGTGCAGCTGGTCGCCCTCGCCATCCAGATCGCCTCCGCCATCGCCGCAGCCGTACCGACGGCGGGCGCCTCCCTGGCCTGGATCCCGGTCGCCAAGATCATCGCCGGCCGGGCCATCCAGTTCGCGATCAACTTCACCATCGAGAAGCTCCTTGCCTGAGCGCTGCGACGAACTGCTGTGAGGGTGCCGGAACTGATCCGGGCGGCGGCCGCGCGGCTGCCCGGGGTCTCGGCCGATGCCGAGGCTCGTACCCTGCTGGCGCACGTGCTCGGCGTACCCACGACGCGGCTGGTGCTCGCCGACGATCCGACCGCCGACCAGCAGGCGCTGTTCGAGGAGCTGGTCGCCGAGCGGGCGGCCGGTAGGCCGCTGCAGCACCTGACCGGTGCGGCGCATTTCCGGACGGTACGCCTGGCGGTCGGCCCGGGCGTCTTCGTGCCCCGACCGGAGACCGAGGTGATGACCGGCTGGGCGCTGGACCGGCTGGCCGAACTGCGCGCCGCCGGCACCGAACGGCCACGGGTCGTCGAACCCTGCACCGGGTCCGGGGCGATCTCCCTTGCCCTGCACGCCGAGGCACCGGAGACCGAGCTGCACGCCGTCGAACTCTCCGAGGAGGCGTACGCCTGGGCGGCGCGCAATCTCACCGGCACCGGGGTCGACCTGCGCCAGGGTGACATGGTCGACGCCTTCGGCGATCTGGACGGCACCGTCGACCTGGTGATCTGCAACCCGCCCTACATCCCGCTCACCGCCTGGGAGGGCGTACCGGCCGAGGTCCGTGACCACGATCCCGAACTCGCCCTCTTCTCCGGCACCGACGGGCTGGACGCGATCCGGGTGCTCACCGACGTCGCCGCCCGACTGTTGCGGCCCGGCGGGCTGGTCTGCGCCGAGCACGCCGAGGTGCAGCAGCGCAGCGCCGCGGAGGTGTTCCTCGCCCATGGCGGGTTCGATCAGGTCCGCGATCACCGCGACCTGACCGACCGGCCGCGCTTCGTCACCGCGCGTCGCCGGTGAGTGGCGGGGCCGCCGAGGTGGCAGGATTGACGCCGTGACCGAGGAGGAACCCGAGAACGAGCCCATCGGCTCCGCCGAGCCCGATGACGCACCGAGCCACCAGCGCTTCGACTGCCGCGAGCCCGACCAGCGCGCCGCCGGCATCGACGCGGCCAGGCGGGCCGTGGAGGCGGGGGAGTGCGTGGTGCTGCCGACCGACACCGTCTATGGCATCGGTGCCAACTCCTTCTCCGCCAGTGCGGTGCAGCGGCTGCTGGACGCCAAGGGCCGGGGCCGCGACATGCCGCCACCGGTGCTGATCGCCGAGCCGTCGGTGATGATGGCGCTCGGCCGGGACATCCCCGAGCCGGCCAAGCGGCTAGCCGAGCAGCACTGGCCGGGTCCGCTGACGATCATCCTGCACGCCCAGCCATCGCTGCAGATGGACCTGGGGGAGACCCGCGGCACGATCGCGGTCCGGGTACCCGACCACGAGCTGGCCCGCGAGCTGTTGCGCGCGACCGGCCCGCTGGCGGTCTCCAGCGCCAACCGCACCGGCAAGCCGGCGGCCACCGACGCCGATGCGGCCATCGACCAGCTCGGTGATCGGGTCGCGGTCTACCTCGACGACGGCCCGGCCCGCGGCGGCCGGCCGTCCACCATCGTCGACTTCACCCGGTCCGATTACGGCGCGGTGGTACGCCACGGCGGGCTGGGCGTCGACGAGCTGCGGCGTACCGTGCCCTATCTCGACGACCGCGCCCCGGCCCCGGAGCCCGCCCCCGAGAACGAGAGTCACGGGGCCGGCTGAGCGATGCGCGAATATCTCCTGGTGCTGCTGGTGACGGCGGCGACGACCTACCTGCTCAGCGGGTTGGCCCGTCGCCTGGCACTGCGTACCGGGGCGGTCGCGAAGGTCCGCGACCGCGATGTGCACGCCGTCCCGATCCCGTACTTCGGCGGGGTGGCGATGCTGCTCGGCGTGGGGGCGGCGTACATCCTCTCCAGCCACCTGCCCTTCCTCGGCCGGAATCTGCTGATCCAGCACGATTTCCGGGCGATCCTGCTGGCCGCGGTGGTGATCTCGGTCGTCGGCATACTCGACGATCTGTTCGAGCTGAACGCGATCGCCAAGCTCGCCGGGCAGGTGCTGGCCGCCGGTCTGGCGGTGACAAGCGGCGTGAAAATGCTCTGGATCCCGTTGCCGAACAGCATCATCTCCCTCGAGGATTCGGCCTCGATCGCGCTGACGGTGTTCTTCATCGTGCTCTGCACGAATGCGGTCAACTACGTCGACGGGCTCGACGGGCTGGCCGCCGGGGTGGTCGCGATCGGGGCGATGGCCTTCTTCACCTACTCCTATCAACTGGTCTACACCCAGGCACTGCCGCGGGCGCAGACCGCCAGCTTGTTGAGCATCGCGATCGCCGGCATCTGCATCGGCTTCCTGCCGCACAATTACTTCCCGGCGCGGATGTTCATGGGTGACTCCGGGGCGATGCTGCTCGGGTTGATGCTGGCCACCACCACGATCTCGCTGACCGGCCAGATCGACTCCGCCAAGCTGCAGGCCGAAGGGTCGGGGCTGATGGCGGCCTACCTGCCGCTGATCCTGCCGCTGGCGATCCTGGCGCTGCCGTTCCTGGATTTCCTGCTGGCCTTCATCAGGCGGACGTACGCCGGCAGGTGGTTCTGGGTGGCGGACAAGCAGCACCTGCACCACCGGTTGCTGGAGCGCGGGCATTCACACCGGCGCGCGGTGCTGCTGATGTATGTCTGGACCGCGCTGATCTCCTTCGGTGTGATCGCGATCGGCATCACCCCGCGCTGGGAGATCGTCGCCATCGTCGTCGGCCTGATCGGTGTGGTGACCTATTTCACTCTTGGTGCCCCCGGTGGCACCCCCGGTTCCTCGGTGGCGACCCGCCAGGCCGAACGCGAGGCCGAGGCCCGCGTCCAGGAGACCCCACCCGCCTGAGCACCCGGGTGTCGCCCGAGCCGGACAGTTTGTGCTAAGTTTCACAAGCAATCCTCCGGCGGGCCCCGCCGGGGTGGAATGACCTCGAGATGTGCGGGACGATGACGACTGTGACCGGTGCCGTGCCCCCTGGGCCAGCCTCCTCCGTGGGTGCCTCCCACGGCGGTGGTGTCATCGCGATCCAGCGTGCCCGTACCCTGCTCTTCGCCGGTCTGCTCGGCGCCCACGCCGCGGCCCTGCTCGCGATCGGCGTCTCCGCCGTCGCGATGGGGAAGCGGGGCCTGTTCGCCGCCCTCTTCGGCGCCGCGCTGGTGATCGTCTTCCAGGTGATCGGGCAGGCCGTCCAGGTCCGCTTCGCCGCCGCCGACACCCGTACCGTGCTGGCCGCCACGCTGGCCTCCTTCGGCTTCCGCGTCGGGTTGATGCTCTTCGTGCTCTACGCCTGGTTCAACCTGGCCAGCGACCCGGCCAGCCTGGCCCGGGTGCCGCTGGTGGTCAGCGCCGCGCTGACCGTCACCGGGTGGCTGGCAGCCGAGGCGTACGCGCTGCACCGGCTCCGCGTGCCCTACTTCGATGAGCCGACCCAGGCGCCCGACTCATCAGACCCCAGTGGGGGTGAGGCGAAGTGACCATCGGCGTACGGACTGATAATGTTCCGCTGCGGAACCAGCAGGAGGGATCGGTGACCTTGGCCACCGCACGCGACGATCGCGAGCCGCAGGCGCGCTCCTCGGCCGATCGGGCCGCCGATGCCCGGGGTCAGAACGAGGCCATGCGGGTGCTGTCCTACCTGATCGCCGGACTGCTCTGCTACGGCGGGCTCGGGTGGTTGTTGGACCGCTGGTTGCAGACAAGCTTCTTGATGCCGATCGGTCTGGTGCTCGGCGCCGGACTGGGTGTCTACATCGTGATTCGCCGGATGTCGCACGAGCAGTCCGAGACTGCGACGGACGGAAAGTCCACTACCACTGGGAAGGAACGCCGGTGAACCCGTCCACGCCGCTGCTCCCGCTCGAAGGCGGCGGGGGCTACAAGCCGCCGAGCCTCGAGGACTTCAGATTCAACGGTCTGCCCGGCTGGTGGGACTCCGCCCCGGCGTGGCTGAACAAGCCCTTCGTGATGGCCGTGATCGCTGCGGTGCTGGTGATCGTGGTCTGGCTGCTCGCCTCCCGCAAGCTCACCGTGCTGCCCAGCAAGCGCCAGTTCTTCTGGGAGTACATCTACGACTTCATCCGCAACGGGGTCGCCCGTGATGCGCTGGGTCACGACTTCCGGCGCTACCTGCCCTACCTGCTCGGGCTGTTCTCCTTCATCTGGGTGAACAACGTCTTCGGTGTCTTCCCGCTGTTCATGTTCCCGACCTTCTCCAATGTCGGGTACGCCTGGGGTCTGGCCATCCTCAGCTGGATCATCTACAACGCCGCCGGCATCGCCCGGCACGGCGGGAAGTACTTCAAGAACAGCCTCTTCCCGGCCGGCGTCCCGGCCCCGCTCTACATCCTGATCACCCCGATCGAGCTGCTGTCGAACTTCATCGTCCGCCCGGTCACCCTCGGTCTGCGACTCTTCGGCAACATGTTCGCCGGCCACCTGGTGGTGCTGGTGTTCGTCGTCGGCGGCACCTACCTGCTGACCGAGTCCCAGGGCCTGTTCTACAAGTTCGCCGGCGGGGTGTCGCTGGTGTTCAGCTTCGCGATCTTCGCCCTCGAGCTGCTGGTCGCGACCCTGCAGGCCTACATCTTCACCGTGCTGACCGCTCAGTACGTCGCCTCCTCGCTCGCCGAGGACCACTGACCGCCCACCTGACCACCACAAAGACCGTCCAATAAAACGGAAATCCGAAAGGAAACCCACATGACCCCCATGGAAATCGCCGGCTCGGTGAACATGATCGGCGCCGGCCTGGCGGCCATCGGCTCCGGTATCGGCGTAGGCCTGATCTTCGCCTCCGTCATCCAGGGCACCGCCCGTCAGCCCGAGGCCCGTGGCGCCATGATGGGCACCGCCTGGATCGGCATGGCCATCGTCGAGGCCCTGTTCATCCTGGCGCTCGCCTTCGCCTTCGTCATCAACTGATCCGCCTCACACTGATCCTGTCGAAAGGACAACGATGATGGTGCCGATGGCAATCGACCTCGGCCCGCTCGCGCCGGCCCACCTCTCCGAGGTGATCATGGGCATCATTCTCATGATCCTCATCTACCTGGTGCTGCGGGCGAAGGTGGTGCCCGCCTTCGAGAAGATGTACGCCGAGCGTGCAACGGCCATCCAGGGCGGGATGGAGAAGGCCGAGAAGGCGCAGGAGGAGGCCGAGGCCGCGCTGCGCCAGTACCAGGAGCAGCTCGCCGAGGCGCGCCAGGAGGCCGCCCGGATCCGGGAGGACGCCAAGAACGAGGGCGCCCGGATCAAGGCCGAGATGCGCGAACAGGCCGAGTCCGAGTCCGCTCGGATCGTGGCCAACGCCACCGCCCAGATCGAGGCGGAGCGTACCCAGGTGGTGAACCAGCTGCGTACCGAGGTGGGCGGACTGGCCACCACCCTGGCCGGTCGGATCGTCGGGGAGTCCCTCGATGACGATGAGCGGGCCCGGCGCACGATCGACCGCTTCATCGCCGACCTCGAGTCGCAGCCGAACCGGGATGCCGCGGGCCAGGGGACGGGGTCGCTGTGAGCGCCCCCGTGAGCTCTGCCGAGGAGGCCCGGCTGGGTTCCCTGGATCGCGTCCTGGACGCCCAGGAGCCCAACTCGACGCTGGCCGGTGAGCTGTTCGCGGTGGTCGATGCGGTGGAGGCGCAGCCCGGTCTGCGTCGCGGCCTCACCGACCCCGGACTGTCGGTCGACCAGCGCAAGGGGCTGGCCCGGCAGCTGCTCACGGGCAAGGTCTCCGACCAGGCGGTGCGCCTGGTCGAGGAGACCGCGGCCCTGCGCTGGGGCGGCGGGCGATCCTTCGCCGCGGCGCTCGAGCGACTGGGCGTACGCGCCGAACTGCGGGCGGCCCAGGCCGCCGGGCAGCTCGACGACACCGAGGACGAGCTGTTCCGCTTCGCCCGCACCGTGTCCGGTGACCCGGGACTGGTGGAGACGCTCGGCAACCGCAGCCTGCCGGCGGCGCGGCGCGAGACGCTGGTCACCCGGTTGCTGGACGGCCGCGTCAACGAGGCCACCCTGGTGCTGGCCCGGCGTGCGGTCGGTTCCCGCAGCGGCAACTACGGCAACACGATCGAGGATTACCTGGGCCAGGCGGCGGCGCTGCGCAACCGCAGCATCGCCACCGTGCACGTGGCCCAGCCGCTGAGCAGCGAGCAGCACGAACGGCTGCGCGCGGCGCTCAGCCGGCAGGTGGGCCGCGAGGTCGATCTGCAGGTCATCGTGGACCCCCAGGTCCTCGGCGGCGTGCGGGTCCAGCTCGGTGACGAGGTCATCGAGGGCACCGTGGCCGGCAAGCTCGATCAGGCGCGGCGCAGGCTCGGCTGAGTCGGCGTACGCCCCCAACAACAACTAGACCAACGCAACTGGGAAACGAGAGCAGGGACGCAACGATGGCGGAACTCACAATTCGTCCGGAGGAGATCCGGAACGCGCTGGACTCCTTCGTCCAGGACTACACGCCGGAGACCTCCTCGCGCGAAGAGGTCGGCACCGTGGTCACCTCCGGTGACGGCATCGCCCGGGTCGAGGGCCTGCCGTCCTGCATGGCCAACGAGCTGCTGGAGTTCGAGAACGGCGTGATGGGTATCGCGCTGAACCTCGACGTCCGCGAGATCGGCGTCGTGGTGCTCGGCAACTCCGAGGGCATCGAGGAGGGCTCCAAGGTCAAGGGCACCGGCGAGGTGCTCTCGGTGCCCGTGGGCGACGGCTTCCTCGGCCGCGTCGTGGACGCGATCGGCAACCCGATCGACGGCCTCGGCGAGATCACCCCGATCGACGGCCGCCGGCAGCTGGAGCTGCAGGCCGCCGGCGTGATGGATCGCCAGGAGGTCCGCCAGCCGCTGCAGACCGGTATCAAGGCGATCGACGCGATGATCCCGATCGGCCGCGGCCAGCGGCAGCTGATCATCGGTGACCGCAAGACCGGCAAGACCGCGATCGCGCTGGACACCATCATCAACCAGAAGGCGAACTGGGAGTCCGGGGACCCGACCAAGCAGGTGCGCTGCATCTACGTCGCGGTCGGCCAGAAGGGCTCCACCGTCGCCGAGGTGAAGGGTGTCCTCGAAGAGGCCGGTGCGATGGACTACACCACCATCGTGCACGCCCCGGCGTCCGCGCCGGCCGGCTTCAAGTACCTCGCGCCCTACTCGGGTTCCTCGATCGGCCAGCACTGGATGTACCAGGGCAAGCACGTGCTGATCGTCTTCGACGACCTGACCAAGCAGGCCGAGGCGTACCGGGCGATGTCGCTGCTGCTGCGCCGTCCGCCGGGCCGTGAGGCGTACCCCGGTGACGTGTTCTACCTCCACTCCCGTCTGCTGGAGCGTTGCGCCAAGCTCTCCGACGAGCTGGGCGCCGGCTCGATGACCGGTCTGCCGATCATCGAGACCAAGGCCAACGACGTGTCGGCGTTCATCCCGACCAACGTCATCTCGATCACCGACGGCCAGATCTTCCTGCAGTCCGACCTGTTCAACGCCAACCAGCGGCCCGCCGTGGATGTGGGCATCTCGGTGTCCCGCGTCGGTGGCGCCGCCCAGGTGAAGGCGATGAAGACCGTGGCCGGCACCCTGAAGATCAACCTGGCGCAGTACCGCGACATGCAGGCGTTCGCGATGTTCGCCTCCGACCTGGACGCCGCCTCCCGGCGCCAGCTCGATCGCGGTGCCCGGCTCACCGAGCTGCTGCGTCAGGGGCAGTACCACCCGTACCCGGTGGCCGACCAGGTCGTCAGCGTGTGGGCCGGTACCAACGGCTACTTCGACGACGTGCCGGTGGACGACGTGCTGCGCTTCGAGCAGGAGCTGCTCGATCACCTGCGGCACAACACCAACATCCTGACCACCCTCGGTGAGACCAACAAGTTCGACGACGACACCGCGAACGCGCTGGGCACCGAGATCGACAAGTTCAAGCAGGGCTTCCAGACCTCGGACGGCAAGATGCTGAAGGCCGGTCGCGAGGAGCACGAGGCGCTGGAGTCGGATGAGGTCGATCAGGAGCAGATCGTCAAGCAGAAGCGGGGCTGATACCAGATGCCAGCCAGTCTTCGTGAGCTGCGGTCGCGGAGGAACTCGGTCTCCACGACCAAGAAGATCACCCGCGCGATGGAGCTCATCGCGGCGTCCCGGATCGTCAAGGCCCAGCAGCGGGCCAATGCGGCGGCCCCGTACGCCCGCGAGCTGACCCGGGCGGTGTCGGCGGTGGCCACGTTCTCGAACGTGGACCACCCGCTGACCACCGAGAAGGAGAACCCCTCCCGGGCCGCGGTGCTGCTGATCACCTCCGACCGCGGTCTCGCGGGGGCGTACAGCTCCTCGGTGATCAAGCAGGGCGAGCAGCTGACCGAGCTGCTGCACGGTGAGGGCAAGGAGGTCGTGCCCTACCTCTGCGGACGCAAGGGCATCGGCTTCTACCAGTTCCGCAACCGCTACGTGGAGCAGACCTGGGACGGGTTCTCCGATTCCCCGACCTATGCCAATGCCCGGGAGATCGCCGACGCGCTGATCGGGAAGTTCCTGACCCCGACCAGCGAGGGCGGGGTGGATGAGATCCACATCGTCTTCACCCGGTTCGTCTCGATGATCACCCAGCAGCCGACCGTGATCCGGTTGCTGCCGCTGGAGGTCGTCGAGGCCGCGGAGCCGGTGGAGGATGAGGACACCTTCCCGCTCTACGACTTCGAACCGGACGCCGAGACGGTGCTGGACGAGCTGCTGCCGCTCTATGTGGCCAGCCGGATCCAGTTCTGCCTGTTGCAGGCCGCGGCCTCCGAGCTGGCGAGCAAGCAGCGTGCGATGAAGTCGGCGACCGACAACGCCGAGCAACTGATCGAACGTCTGACCCGTGAGGCGAACCAGGCCCGCCAGGCGCAGATCACCCAGGAAATCAGTGAGATCGTGGGTGGCGTGAACGCGCTGGCCGACGCGACAGCAGAGAGTGAGTGAGAGATGACCGCCACCGTCAACGATGCCAACAGCACCGAGGGCAAGGACATCCAGATCGGTCGGATCGCGCGAGTGATCGGCCCGGTCGTCGATGTCGAGTTCCCGCCGGACCAGATGCCCGACATCATGAACGCGCTGCACGTCGATGTGGAGACCGACGGCGAGAAGCGCACCATGGTGCTCGAGGTCGAGCTGCACGTGGGCGACAACATCGTCCGCGCCATCTCGCTGAAGCCGACCGACGGCCTGCGCCGCGGCCAGGAGGTGCGCGACTCCGGCGCCCCGATCACCGTGCCCGTCGGTGATGTCACCAAGGGCCACGTCTGGAACGCCACCGGCGATGTGCTGAACGCCGACCCGGCCACCCTGCAGATCGACGAGCGCTGGCCGATCCACCGCGAGCCGCCGAAGTTCGACGCGCTCGAGTCGAAGACCGAGATGCTGAACACCGGCATCAAGGTGCTCGACCTGCTGACCCCGTATGTGCAGGGCGGCAAGATCGGCCTGTTCGGCGGCGCCGGCGTGGGCAAGACCGTGCTCATCCAGGAGATGATCTACCGCATCGCGCACAACTTCGGTGGCACCTCGGTGTTCGCCGGTGTGGGGGAGCGGACCCGTGAGGGCAACGACCTGATCAACGAGATGGAAGAGGCCGGGGTGTTCAAGGACACCGCCCTGGTCTTCGGCCAGATGGACGAGCCGCCGGGCACCCGGCTGCGGGTGGCGCTGTCCGCGCTGACCATGGCGGAGTACTTCCGCGATGTGCAGAACCAGGACGTGCTGCTGTTCATCGACAACATCTTCCGGTTCACCCAGGCCGGTTCGGAGGTGTCCACCCTGCTGGGCCGGATGCCGTCCGCCGTGGGTTACCAGCCCAACCTGGCCGACGAGATGGGCCAGCTGCAGGAGCGGATCACCTCGGTCCGGGGTCACTCGATCACCTCGATGCAGGCGATCTACGTGCCCGCCGACGACTACACCGACCCGGCCCCGGCGACCACCTTCGCCCACCTGGACGCGACCACCGAGCTCTCCCGAGAGATCGCCTCGCGTGGTCTCTACCCGGCGGTGGACCCGCTGACCTCGTCCTCCCGGATCCTGGACCCGCAGTACATCGGTCAGACCCACTACGACACCGCGGTGCAGGTCAAGCAGATCCTGCAGCGCAACAAGGAACTCCAGGACATCATCGCGATCCTGGGTGTCGACGAGCTCTCCGAAGAGGACAAGATCGTCGTCAACCGGGCCCGCCGGATCCAGCAGTTCCTGTCGCAGAACACCTACATGGCCGAGAAGTTCACCAACGTGCCCGGTTCCACCGTGCCGCTGGAGGACACCATCGAGGGCTTCCAGATGATCTGCAACGGCGACGTGGACCACATCGCCGAGCAGGCCTTCTTCAACGTCGGTGGCATGGACATGGTGATGGAGAACTGGGACAAGATGCAGAAGGAGGGCTGATCCGGATGGCCGACACCCTGCAGGTCAAGGTCGTCGCCGCGGACCGCGAGGTCTGGTCCGGTGAGGCCGACCAGGTGATCGCCCGGACCAGCGAGGGCGACACCGGCATCCTGCCCAACCACTCGCCGATGCTGGGCGTGCTGGTGCCCAGCGCGGTGGTGATCTTCGCCACCCACGGGGAGCGGGAGATCGTGGCCGTCGACGGCGGCTTCATCTCGGTCGACCACAACCGGGTCTCGATCCTCAGCGAGTACGCCAAGCTGGGCGAGGAGATCTCCCTCGACCAGGCCGAGAAGGAACTCGCCGACGCCAATCGCAAGATGGACGAGGGTGACGACTCCGAGGAGACCCGCCGCCACTACCTGCGCGCGGCCGGCCAGCTGAAGGCCGCCCAGAAACGACAGGGCAGCAACACCCTCGGCTGAGCATCGAACCAGCCGGCCGACAGGGCCGCCGTACCCACCCGGGTGCGGCGGCCCTGTCGCGTGTGTGGGGTCGGACCGGATCCTCCGGCGACCGGTGAGACGGTTGCTTGTCGCCCTCATTTTTGTCTTTGGCCAATGGGGTGGCTAATGTGCCGCTATGGGGTGGGAGATCATTGCCGAGCTGGTGATTGGTGCCCTCCTGCTCGCCTGCCTGATCCCGCTCGTCTGGCTCTTCCTCCGCCGCCGCTGGCTCTCCCGCCAGGGCGGCATTTTTGATTGTGCGTTGAAATCCCCGCAGGGTGGCAGCCGATGGGCGCTGGGAGTGGCCCGGTACCAGGGCGAGGACCTGGAGTGGTTCCGGGCTCTCTCGCTCTCGCTCCGCCCCAAGGTGCGCTTCCGGCGTACCAGCACCACCGTGGACACCCAGCGTGACGCCCAGCCCGGTGAGATCGAGGTGCTCTACGGTACGCCGCGGGTCGTGCGCCTGGAGTCCACCGTGCTCGTCGGCGGCCAGCACAGCTGGGAGCTGGCGATGGCCCCGGAATCGACCACCGGCCTGCTCTCCTGGCTGGAGGCCGCACCGCCCGGGATCGGCCGCTTCCAGCAGTGAACGCGAGCGCGCCCTACTTGCCGTTTTCCCTTTCGGGGAAGAGTTCCCGGCCGAGCGCCCAGTAGAGGGCGACCATCACCCCGGCCATCGCCGGGCCGCCCCACCAGTCCTGCCGGCCGGAGGCCTGGACCAGCGCGCAGAGCAGGCCGAAGAGCAGGGTGAGCCCGACACCGACCCGGAAATAGGTCACCGGTCGCCGCCGGGGACCCAGAGCACCTCGTCGTCGGTGCCGTTGACCGCGCGGCTGGCGATGAACAGCAGATCCGAGAGCCGGTTCAGATAGGTGACCGCGATCGGGTTCACCCCGCCGGGGCGGTCGTCGTCGGCGGGCACCTCGTCGGTGCCGTACGCCTCCAGCGCCAGCCAGGCGGATCGTTCGGCGCGCCGGCAGATGGTCCGGGCCAGATGCAGCTGGGCGCCGGCGGGGTTGCCGCCGGGAAGGATGAACGAGCGCAGCTTGGGCAGCGGGTCGCCGAACTCGTCGCACCAGCCCTCGAGCCGGTCCACCGAGGCCTGCTCGATCCGCAGCGGCGGATACTTCGGATCGGCGCGCAACGGGTTGGACAGATCGGCGCCGAGGTCGAACAGCTCGTTCTGCACCACCGCGAGCGCCCGGGCGATCGGCTCGTCGATGCCGCCGGTGGCCAGGGCCACCCCGATCACCGAGTTGGTCTCATCGACATCGCCGTAGGCCTGCACGCGCAGGTCGGTCTTGCGGGCCACCGACATGTCGGAGAGCCGCGTTTCGCCCCCATCGCCGGTACGGGTGTAGATCCGGTTCAGCACGACCATGCTGCGACTCTAGCGCGGCGGACGCGCTGGCGGCGTACCCCGCTGGCTATGCTGCCCGGGTGAGTCTTCCCCTGCGTGTCCTGGCCGCCTCGGCCGTCGTTCTGCTGCCGCTCGGTCTGGTGGGCTGTGCGCCCTCGACGCCCGGTGGCTCGGGCGGCTCGTCGGCCGGTGACGGGGCGAGTGCTGCCGCCTCGGCGGGGCCGGGTGGCTGCGTCTACCAGCCGTCGGGAGAGCCGGCCAAGCCCGTCGATCCGCCGTCGACCACCGATGTGCAGACCACCGGTGAGGCGGTGTGGACGCTGACCACCAATCAGGGTCCGATCACGATCACCATGGACCGCTCGCGGACGCCCTGCACGGTGCACTCCTTCGAGTCGCTGGCCAAGCAGAAGTACTTCGACAACACCCAGTGCCATCGGTTGGTCGATTCCGGCATCTTCGTGCTGCAGTGCGGTGACCCGACCGGTACCGGCCGCGGCGGTCCCGGTTATCAGTTCCCCGACGAGGTCTCCAGCAGCGACCGCTATCCGGCCGGCACCGTCGCGATGGCCAATGTCGGCCCGGACACCAACGGTTCCCAGTTCTTCCTGGTCTACGCCGATTCCCAACTGCCGCCCAACTACACCGTCTTCGGCCGGATGGATCAGGAGTCGCTCGGTGTGGTCGCCCGGATCGCCGCCGAGGGTCAGGACGGCTCCAGCCAGGATGGTTCCGGCAAGCCGAACAACGAGGCGCGGATCATCTCGGTGGCGGAGAAGAGTTAGAATGTAGGTACGTACCTACATTGGGGGCTCGATGGTTACAAGGATGACTGCCCGCGAGTTCAATCGCGATGTGAGTGCGGCCAAGCGGGAGGCCGCCGACGGCCCGGTGGTGATCACCGATCGCGGTGAGCCCGCATTCGTGCTGCTCTCGATCGAGGAGTACCGCCGACTGGGGGAGCGGGGTACGGACCTGGTGGATCGGCTGAGCATGGATGACGACCTGGACGTCGAGTTCGATCCGGTCGAGCTGAACCTCAGGGTGCCCGAGTTGTGACGTATCTGCTGGACACGAATGTTCTCAGTGAACTGCGAAAGCCCGAACGGCGGGCCGCGCCTTCGGTACGCGCGTGGGTGGCGGCCAGGCTGCCCTCGGATCTGCATCTGTCGGCCGTCACCATCCTCGAGATCGAGCTCGGGATCGTGAGGCTGGGTCGTCATGACCTGACGCAGGCCGGGCGTCTCCAGGCCTGGTTGGAGGACGACGTCCTCGACGTGTTCGGGGGACGAATCCTCCCGGTGGATGTCCCGGTCGCACGGCGGGCGGCGCGGCTCCACGTTCCTGATCCGCGCCCGGAGCGGGATGCCCTGATCGCGGCCACCGCGGTGGTCCACGATCTCACCGTGGTCACGCGCAACGCCGCCGACTTCGCCCCGATGGGGGTTGCCGTGATCGACCCATGGACCTCAGGCGTTGACGGTTGACGCGGCATGGTCCCGCCGTCAGCGCAGGATCCGCCGCTCGCGGGCGACCCGGACCGCCTGGGTGCGGTTCTCCACCCCGAGCTTGTCGAAGATGTGCACCAGGTGGGTCTTCACGGTCGCCTCGGAGATGAACAGCCCACGGGCGACCTCACGGTTGCTCCGGCCGGTGGCGATCGCGGTCAGGATCTCCAGTTCACGGGCGGTCAGCGTGAGGTCCGGTGCCGTGGCTCGGGCGGCGAGCCGGCGTTCCAGTTCGGGTGCCAGGGCGCGTTCGCCGTGCGCAGCGGCCCAGGCGGCCGCGACGATGTCGTTGGCCGCGGCGTCCTTGAGCAGATATCCGGAGGCACCCGCATCGAGCGCGGCGGCCAGGTCGGCATCCGAGTCGTAGGTGGTGAGCACCAGGACCACCGGATGCGGCTCGCGTGCGGTGATCCGGCCGATCGTGGTCACCCCGTCCAGCACCGGCATCTGCAGATCCATCAGCACCACGTCCACCGGTAGCGGCACCGTGCCGAAGAGCAGGTCGAGGGCCTGCTGGCCATCGCCGGCCTCGCCGACGACGAGCACCTCCTCCAGTTCGGGTACGCCGCGGCGGGCACCCGGGTCGGTGCAGACCGCCCGCAGTCCCCGGCGTACCACCGGATGATCGTCGACCAGCAGCAGCCGCAGCGTGCTCACGATGTCGAACCATGCCCGGTCGGCAGCGGGACCCGGATGCCGATCACGGTGCCGGCACCCGGTGCCGACTCGACCTCGACCCGGCCACCCAGCTGCTCGATCCGGCCCCGCATCCCCGGCAGCCCGAAACTCTCCGGCGAGGCGGCCCGCTCGGGATCGAAACCGATGCCGTCGTCGAAGACGTCCAGGGTCACCTGATCACCGAGGAATCCCAGTGTCAGCACGCAATGCGCGGCCCGGGCGTGCTGGCGCACGTTCGCCAGACTGGCCTGCGCGGCGCGCAGCAGACCGGTCGCGATCGGCGCCGGCAACACGGTCGGCCGGCCGGTCACCCGCAGCTCGCAACGCAACTGCGAACTCGCTTGTTCGCGGTCCACCAGCCGGCCGATGGCGGCGACCAGGTCACCCTCGCCCAGATCCGGTGGGGTGAGCTCGCGGACGAAACGGCGGGCCTCACCGAGGTTGTCGCCGGCCACCTGCTCGATCTCGGCGAGCAACCCCGCCGCCCGGTCCCGCCCCTCCGGGGTGCCGGCGGCGAGCTCGGTGCGGGCACTGCGGCCCAGCAGCACCAGCGAGCTGAGGCCCTGGGCGAGGGTGTCGTGGATCTCGCGGGCCAGTCGCTCCTGCTCGCCCAGGCGGCCGGCCTCCCGCTGGCTGCGGGCCAGTTCGGCGCGGGTCGCGCGCAGCTCGGCCAGTGAGGCGGCCCGGGCCGCCGACTCGGCGTACAGGGCCTCGTAGGCGAGCGCGCCGACCACCGAGAACGCCGCCCCGACGATCGGCCCGAGCACCATCGCGACCTGCAACCGGCCGGCGTGCAGCCCCTGGGCGGCGATCACCATGATCGTCATCACCACGATCGCTACCACCGCATGCCAGCGGCGCAACAGGTGCAGGTGCAGGAAGAACAGCGGGAACGCCAGCCAGGCGAACTCTGCGGCGAAGACCATCAGCAGCATCCAGCAGGCGGTCACCCCGGCCAGCCACCAGCGCGCCGCCCGCGGGCTGGTGAACCGGTTCGGCACCGAACCCCAGGCGTACGCCAGGGCGAACAGCACCGCGGTGGCACAGCCGAGCGCGATCTGCCAGCCACCGCGTTCGGTGGCGCCCCCGCTCGGGCCGCCGAGCAACCGGATCACCCCGATCAGCAGCAGGACCGCCACCGCGGCGTGCAGAGCCCAGGTGAGCAGCCGCAGGGTGCCGGTCCGCCGCTCGGTCACGGGGTGTCCAGGAACCGGCGCAGCACCGAGGTGAAGATCTTCGGCTGGTCCGCGTGCACCCAGTGGGCGGCGTTCTTGATGGTGACCAACCGGGTCCGCGGGAAGAGCGTGTGCATCGCCTCGGCGTACTCCGGCCGGACGTATTCGGAGTCCGCGCCGGCGACCCAGAGCACCGGACCCGGCCAGGCCGGTTCGGTCGGCTCGACCCAGTCGCCCAGCTCCGCCATCGCCTCCCGGATCAAGGCCAGATTGGGCTGCCACCGCCACTGCACCTGGCCGTCCTGCTGGTCCCGACGCAGGTTCTGCAGCAGGAAGGAACGGACCCCCGCGGTGTCGACGCCGTTCTCGCCGAGGTGGGTCTCGGCCTGTTCGCGGTTGCGTAGGCCGGTCAGGTCCAGCGAGCTCATCGCCTGCACATAGCGGTGGAAGTCGCGCATCGAGCCGTAGCCGACGGGGGAGATGTCGACCACGCAGAGCCGGTCGACCAGCTCCGGGTGGCGCAGGGTGAGATGCATCGCGATCTTGCCGCCCATGGAATGCCCGACCAGGGCGACCGGCTCGTCGTCGCGGGTCGGTTCGGCCTCGATGGCGGCGGCCACCTGATCGGCCATCGTCGGATAGTCCATCGTCTCCGACCAGCCCGAGCGGCCGTGGTTCGGCATGTCCAGCAGCAGGCTGCGGTGCGGCGGCCCGTCGGTGTCGGTGGCCAGCGCGCGGGCGATCGAGGTCCAGTTCTTGCCCTGCCCGAAGACCCCGTGGCAGAACACCACCAGCCGTCCCGGGCCGTCGCCGATGCGGGTGGCGTGCAGCTCCATCGTTCTCCCTGTTCTCAACTGCTCGGTTCTCGATGCCGGGTGCTCAGTGCCGCGCCCAGCAGTGCCTGTGCCAGTGCCGGCGTTCCTCGATCGCCGAGGTGCTGCCGATCGAGGGGATGCTCGGCCACACCACCAGATGCGCGGTACCCGGCGGGATGGTGCCCCCGCAGCCGGGGCAGGTGTACGCCTTCAGCGCCCGCTCGGCCGGTACGCCGCGGACCAGCCACTGCCCGTCGGCGCGGGTCTCGGCCACCGGATGGTGACCCGACAGCGGCCGGTGTTCCCGGGTGTGCTTGGAGCGGCGGCGACCGTTGGGCACGGCGGACTCGGTTCTCAGGCCGCTGTGGCTCGACGGAGTTCGTCGATCGCGGCGGCCGGATTCTCCACCTGGGCAAGCTGTTCGAGCAGCAGCGCGGGCCGGTGGCCGGGTTCGGCGGTCTCGTCGAAGGTGCGCCGCTGCACGTCGAGGACGTGCTTCGGGCCGAGCGTGGCGAGCACCTCGAACGGCGGCGGCATCCGGCACCCCTCGACCATCCCGGTGTCGATGTCGTCGACCGAGGCGTAACCGACCTCGACCATCCGCAGGCAGTTGTTCAGATATTCCGCGACGAGCCGGTCGGGCAGCTCGCCGGCGCGGCTGCCGCGCGGCGGCGGCACCGGACCGGGATCCTCGCTGCCACCCTCGGCGTACGAATAGAAGCCGCGGCCGGATTTGCGGCCGTGCCAGCCGGCGGTGACCAGTTGGCGCAGCAGCGACGGGGGAGCGGTGAGCCGGTCCTTGGTCTCGTCGTACATCCGCTCCAACACCGCCAGGGTGACGTCGTTGCCGACCAGATCGGTCAGGGTGAGCGGGCCCATCGGATAGCCGGCCTGCTCGACCATCGCCTGGTCGAGCTCCTCGCGGGTGCAGAACCCGTTCTCATAGAGCCGGATCGCCGAACCGAGGTAGGGGACCAGCAACGCGTTCACGATGAACCCGGCGCGGTCGCCGCAGACGATGGGGGACTTGCTCAGGCCGCGCAGCAGGTCCGCCATTCGGCGCAGGGTCTGCTCGCTGGTGTGCACGGTACGGATCAGTTCGACCAGGGTCTGCACCGGGGCGGGGTTGAAGAAGTGCACGCCGAGCACCCGGCTCGGGTCGGCGACCGCGGCCGCGATCGCGGTGACCGACAGTGAGGAGGTGTTGCTGGCCAGGATCGCGGTCTTCGGGGCGGCCTCGTCGATGGTCTGGAAGATGCTGGTCTTCAGTTCGAGGTTCTCGTTCACCGCCTCGATCACCAGGTCGGCGTCGGTGACCCCGGCCGCGGTGTCGGTGGTGAACTCGATCCGGCCGAGCAGGGCGGTCTGCTCCTCGGCGGTCAGCTTTTCCTTCGCCACCGCGCGATCGGTGGACTTCTGCAGGATGGCCCGGCCGCGCTCCAGCGCCTGGTCGTTGTATTCGATCCCGCGCACGGTCAGCCCGGCGCGAGCGAACACCTCGACGATGCCGGCCCCCATCGTGCCCAGGCCGATCACGGCGACGGTACGGATCTGATCGTTGGTCGGGGTTTCAGTCGTCACCCGCGCGAGTCTATCGACCCGCCACGTTCCCTGAGCGAGGAGCGCAGCGACGAGTCGAAGGGCAGCTGGGCCGCCCTCGCCAGCGCCTCGGCGACCTCGGGAGCATCCGCCTCGGCCAGGGTGCCGGTGGAGACCCGGACGTGGGGCGGACGATCGGCCGGGGTGAACCGGGAGCCGGAGACCACCGCGATCTGATGGGCGGCGAGGGTGACCACTGCGTACCGCTCGTCCCGCACCGGTACCCACAGTTCCAGCCCGCACCCTTCCTCCACCGGTACGCCCCGGCGGACCAGTTCGGCGTGCAGGGCCCGCCGGCGCCGGTGGTAGGTGTCCCGCGCCAGCGCCACCGAGCGCTGGGTGGCGGCGTCGGTGAGCAGCCAGGCCAGCGCCTCCTGCAGCGGCCGGCTGGTCCAGCCCGACCCGTAGTCACGGAATGCGCGGACCCGCTCGATCGAGTCCCGGTCGCCCTCGACGATCGCGATGCGCAGGTCGGGGCCGTGCGACTTCGAATAGGAGCGGACCAGCAGATGCTGTTGCTCCAGCACCGCGCCCAGGCAGTGCACCGGTTCACCCACCAACGGACCGTGACCGTCGTCCTCGATCACCAGCAGCGGATGGTCGGCGATGATGGCCGCGAGTTCGTCGCGGCGACGCTCGCTCATCATCGTGCCGGCCGGGTTGTGCCAGGCCGGCTGCAGCAGCAGCGCGGCCGGGCGCAGCGGCAGCGCTGCGGCCAGAGCGTCGGGTCGGATGCCCTCGGAATCCCTGTCCAGGAAGTGGATCCGGCAACCGACCGCGTCCAGGATGTCCCGGGTGCGCGGGGTGGCGGGGTTGTCCAGCAGCACGTGGTCGCCGGGGCGCAGGAAGGTGTGCACGGCCAGCATCAGGCCCTCGTAACCACCGTTGGCGACCATCAGGTCACCCGCGGGATAGGGCCACTCGGCGCGGGCCGCTGCCGCCAGGCGCGGCACGATCGGGATCCGGGTGTAGTGGTTCAGGTCGTCGGAGGCGGGCGCCTCGATCAATGCGGTGTGCAGGTCGGGCAGCAACCCCGGGTCGGGCACCGAGCGGTTCAGCGGGAAGCGGGCCCCCTGGCCCCAGTCACCCTCCTGGCCGTCGTCGCCGTACCGGATCGGTCGGGGGGTCCGGACATCATCACCGACCACCATCCCGGCCCGCCCACCACCGGTGAGCATGCCGCGGGCCCGCAGCTGTCGCCAGGCACCGGACACGGTCGAGGGGCTGGTGCCGAGTGCGGCGGCCAGTTCACGGACCGGGGGCATCCGGGCGCCGGTGGTCAGATCACCGTGTTTGATCAGTTGCCCGACATCGGCCGCGATCCCGTGCGCGGAGCGGTCATGGAGCCGTGCGGAGAGCCATGGGGTGGGTACCTGAGACACAGACGTAATGTACAAGAACAAATAAACAATGTACATCACCCGGTCTGGAATGTACTTTCGTTCGAACGCGAAAAGGGGTGACGAGGGTGCACACGGTCAGGCTGGCGCTGCGGGACTGGGACTGGCTCACGCCCCTGCTGCTGCACGAGGTGCCGACCCCGGCCCTGGACGCCCTCGAGGCACGGTTGGTCATCGACCGGGTGGGCACGCTGATCGATCCCTGGCAGGACGGGCCGGGCCCGTACGCCGGTTTCGAGATCTCGCTCGCCCGGCTGAACCGTGCCGTGCTCACCGGTGACCATCGGGTGGTGGCGCTGCCGCATCCGCTGATGCAGTCCTTCCGGCAGCGCTGCCTGATCGTCGCCCGGGACAGTCCGTTCCAGACCCCGCAGGACCTGCGTGGCGGGCGGATCGGGGTGACCGGCTGGATCGACTCCGGCAACACCTGGACCCGCGCCGTGCTGGCCGATGCCGGCGTACCGATCTCCGCGGCCCGCTGGGTCGCCGGCCGGCTCACCGCCGCGCACCCCGAACAGGATCGCCTCGACGGGCACGGCCGACCCGGTTGGATCGAGGTGGCACCCACCGGTTCCTGGATGACCGCGCTGCTCAGTGCCGGGGAGCTGGATGCGGTCTGCACGCCGTTCATGCCGCCGGGTTTCTTCGCTCCGGACGCGCCCTGGCGGCCCCTGTACGCCGATGTCCGCGCCGCCGAGTTGGACTACGCCGACCGGTGGGGGTTGGTGCCGGTGCACCACCTGCTGGGATTCGCCGCGGACGGCTTCGACCCCGACCTGGCGGCGGCGGTCTCCCAGGCCCTGGCCGCGAGCCGCCGGATCTGGCGGGAGCGACGGTGCCGTTACGCCGAGACCTCGATGTGGCTGGCAGCCGATCTGCTCACCGAGGCGACGCGGTTGCCGGCCGACTGGGACGCCCCGGAGTTCGCCGCGCAACGGGCCGGGATCGCCGAGTTCACCCGGCAGCAGCGCGATCAGGGGATCACCGACCGCGCCACCGACCCGGAGGAACTGTTCGCCAGCGCCATCGACCATCGACTCCTGGAGGGAACATCGTGAAGATCGCCGTCGGTCAGCTGCAGGTGCAGCGCGACCCGGAGCAGAACCTGGCCACCATCGCCGACTGGGCCGCCCGGGCCGCCGCCGCGGATGCGCGGTTGCTGGTGCTGCCCGAGGGGATCATCGCCCGCGACCCGGCGGACAACGCCTACACCGCGGAGATGGCCCAGGACGCGGAGGGACCGTTCGTCGAGGGACTGCGCCGGATCAGCGCCCAGGCAGGGATCGCGCTCGCCGGCACCGTGCACCTGCGCGAACCCGACGGGCGGGTGCGGAACGTCTTCCTGCTGCTGGATCACGGCACCACCCTCGGCTCGTACCAGAAGCTGCATCCCTACGATGCCTTCGGTGACAGGGAATCCGAGCGGGTGGCGCCGGGCGACCGGTTGCCCGAGGTGGTCGAGCTCGACGGCGTACGCCTGGCGCCGATCATCTGCTATGACCTGCGGTTCCCCGATCTGGCGGTGGCCCTGGCGCTCGCCGGGGCCGAGGTGCTGCTCTGTCCGGCCGCCTGGGTGCGCGGCCCGCTGAAGGAGCACCACTGGGAGACCCTGGTCACCGCCCGTGCCCTGGACAGCACCTGCTGGGTGATCGGCGCCGGTGAGGCCAGCGCCCGCAACATCGGCAACTCGCTGGTGGTCGATCCACTCGGCGTTCGGGTCGCGGGCGCCGGAGCCGAACCCACGCTGTTCGTCACCGAGATCGACACCGAGCGGGTCGCCGAGGCCCGCCGCCGACTGCCGGTGCTGGCCAACCGCCGCCTGCCCGCACCCGGCCAACCAGAGCCCAGCCCCGAGCCGACGCGCCGCTGACCAGCACATCACCCGAGGAGCCACCATGTCCCGCACACCCAGTATTTCCGCCGTTTCGACCCGCACCGGTTGGCACCGTGCCGCGGTCGGTGTCGGCGTCCTCGCCCTGCTCCTGGCCGGATGCTCGGCCCAGGACCCGGATGCCCGGCCCGCCGCCTCGGCCCAACCGGGTGCGCAGGCGCAGACCCAGCAACGCAACGAGGAACTGCGCAACCGATTGCCCGCCTCCATCCGGGACGCGGGGACGATCACCGCGGTGAACTCCGGTTCGTTCCCGCCTTACGAGATCATCCAGACCGGAGCCGAACCCACCGGGGCGAGCGCCGATCTGATGAAGGCGGTCGGGGAGCTGTGGGGGGTGAAGGTCGAGCACCAGACCGTCGACGGGCTCTCCTCGATCCTCACCGGGTTGTCCGCGGACCGCTACCAGCTCGCCTTCGGCCCGATCGGGGATTTCAAGTCCCGGCAGGCACAGAACGACTTCATCGACTACGTGCAGGAGTTCGTCGTCTTCGCCGTGCAGAGCGGCAATCCGAAGCAGATCACCGGACTGGACACCACCTGCGGCACCAAGATCGCGGTGCAGGCCGGCGGCTCGGCCGAGAAGGTGATCAAGGACCAGGCCACCAAGTGTGAACAGCAGGGCAAACCGCTGGAAGTGCAGTCCTACAAGGATCAGCCGCAATCGATCCTGGCCGTGCAGTCCGGCCGGGCCGATGCCTTCTTCTCCTCGCAGGCGCCGCTCACCTACTTCGTGAAGGAGGCCGGCGGCAAGCTCGAGCTCGCCGGCACCGGTCAGGCCAACGGTTTCGACAAGCTCTACCAGGGCGCGGTGGTGAAGAAGGATTCGGAGCTGGGTCCGGTGCTGCAGGACTCCCTGCAGGTGCTCTACGACAACGGCACCTACGAGACGATCATGAAGAAGTGGGGCCTGGAGGGCAACATGATCGACAAGCCGGGCAAGAATCTGGCGGTCAGCTGAGCCATGGCTTCTTCCACCGCTCCGCCCACGGCCCCGGACCCGGTCGGGATCGACGTCGCCGCGGCGCACCAGCCGATCCACTGGGGGCAGTGGCTGGGCCGCGCCGTCGCCCTGCTGCTGGCCGCGATGCTGGCGCATTTCCTGATCACCAACGATCGCCTCGAATGGAACGTGGTGTTCGCCTGGTTCCGGGCGCCGTCGATCATCAAGGCGCTCGGGGTGACCCTGGGCCTGGCCGCCGTGTCGATGGTGCTCGGTTCGTTGCTCGGCGTGGTGCTCGCGGTGATGCGGATGTCGCACAACCGATTGTTGTCGGGGATCGCCGGTGCCTACATCTGGTTCTTCCGGGGTACGCCGCTGCTGGTGCAGCTGATCTTCTGGTACAACCTGGCCGCGCTGCAGCCGACCTTGGGCATCGGTGTCCCGTTCGGCGGGCCGATGCTGGTCGAGTGGAGCACCAACACCGTGATCACCCCGCTCACCGCGGCGATCCTCGGTCTGGCGCTCAACGAGGCGGCCTACATGGCCGAGATCGTCCGCGGCGGGCTGCTCTCGGTCGATCACGGGCAGCGGGAGGCCGCTGCGGCGTACGGGATGACGCCGCTGCGCGCGCTGCGCCGGGTCGTGCTGCCACAGGCGATGCGCTCGATCGTGCCGGCGACCGGCAACCAGCTGATCAGCATGGTGAAGGCGACCTCGCAGGTGTCGGTGATCGCGATGAGCGATCTGCTCTACACCGTGCAGTCGGTCTACAACCGCACCTTCCAGACGATCCCGCTGCTGGTGGTCGCGGTGCTGTGGTATCTGATCGTCACCTCGGTGCTGAACGTGGTGCAGTCCTTCATCGAATACCACTACGCGCGCGGATCTGCAGGGCAGCAGCGGACGCTGGCCGCGATCGTGATGGAGCGCTTCGCCGGGCGGCGCCGACCGGTGGCCGCCCCGGTGGCCGAGACCGAAGTGGGGGACCAGCGATGAGTGTGCCGGAGACGAACCCGTCGGCGGTCGTGGTGGCCCACGATGTGCACAAGTCCTTCGGGCCGCTGGAGGTGCTGCGCGGGATCGACCTGACGGTGCGCCGCGGTGAGGTGATCGTGATCCTCGGTCCCTCCGGGTCGGGGAAGTCCACCTTCCTGCGCTGCATCAATCGGTTGGAGGAGATGGATTCCGGGTCGATCACCGTCAACGGCACCCAGATCGGTTACCAGCGGCACGGTGATCGCCTGGTCCGGGTCTCCTCGAAGGTCGAGGCCCGGCAGCGGACCAGCATCGGCATGGTGTTCCAGCAGTTCAACCTCTTCCCGCACATGACGGTCTTGGAGAATCTGATCGAGGCCCCGGTCGGGATCCATGGGGTACGCCGGGCCGAGGCCGTCCAGCGGGCCGGCAAGCTGCTCGACCTGGTCGGCCTGGGCGGCCGCGAGAAGTCCTATCCCAAACAGCTTTCCGGCGGCCAGCAGCAGCGGGTCGCGATCGCGCGTGCGCTGGCCATCCAGCCGCAGCTGCTGCTCTTCGACGAACCGACCTCGGCGCTCGACCCCGAGCTGGTCGGTGAGGTGCTGGGCACGATGCGTCAGCTGGCCGCCGAGGGATACACGATGATCGTGGTCACCCACGAGATCAACTTCGCCGCCCAGGCCGCCGACCGGGTGATCTTCATGGACGAGGGCCGGGTGCTGGAGGAGGGTTCCCCGGACCAGGTGCTGCGCGATCCGCAGCACGAGCGGACCCGAGAGTTCCTGGCCCGCTTCCTCTGACCCGGTTCACGTTCATCGAGTAGGTCGCGCAGCGACGTGTCGAGATGAACCGGTCAATGATCCTCGTCCCCGATGGGGTGCTGCCAAAGGCGATGCCGCAGGTGGCGTCGGGGTCGGCGGTTTCGGTCCAGTCCTTGTGGTGGCAGGAATTCCGGTAACCGATCGTCGGGGTTGATCCGTACTTCCCAGCGGTTCTTGTTGTGGAGTTGGGTACGCGAGGGTTCGACCAGGGCGTGGTGGTGGGGGGCAGAGCAGGACGCCGTTGTCGAGGGAGGTCGGCCCGCCCCACCAGAATGGTCTGATGTGGTGGGCGTCGCAACGCCGGGCGGGCTGATCGCAACCGGGGAAGATGCAGCCGGCGTCGCGGGCGACGAGGGCGGCACGAAGCTCGCCGTCGAAGAACCGGTGGAGCTGACCCACATCGAGCGGGACGCCGAAGCCACCCAGAACCATCGGGATGATCTCGGCATCACAGGCGAGCAGCCGGAGCTGTTGAGCCGACATCGGTCCGGCGGTGGTTTCGGTGCAGCCGATGCCGCGGCGGAGGGTGTCGAGGTCGACCGTCACGTTGATGCGGGCGCGATCGCTGCCGCGGGCAGCGGAGTGGTTCGCGTCGGCGTATGCCTGGGTGACTTCCATCAGCGCGTCGGCACGGCGCATCGCCCGCGACGGGCGGCCGCCACACAGCCCGCAGCTGGGGCCGGGACAGAACGATCCGCACGGTGGTGGCTCGTCGGTCTGGTTCTTCTCCACCACGGAGTCGAGCAGGGCGGTGAGCTTTTCGCCTTCGGCGGTGGGGATGCGGCCCTTGATGAGGGTGGAGCCCATGCCGTCGGGGTGCAGGTGGAGCTCGCGGTTGCGGCGGGCACGCTGCTCTTCCTGCTCCAACCGGCGTTCCAGCAGTATGTCGGCGTGGTCGGGGTCGATGACCTCGATCAATCGGTTGCCGACGACCGCGAGTTCGCTCGGGTCGAGTCGTCCGGCGTGGTCGACCATCGTCTGCTGTGCCGCGGTTTCCTGTCCAGGTGCGAGATCGGGCGGCAGATTCTGCAACGCTCCGAGGATCGCGGTCGCCTGCCGCGGTGAGATGGCGGCGTCGGCCAACGCCTGCCACACGATCGGTGCGCGCACCGTACGGATCGCCTCGCGCAGTACGCCGGCGGCGTGGTTGGACGCTTAGCCGTGGCGTTCCCGCATCCAGGTCGTGGTACGGACTCCGTGCACGTGCTGGGCGGCTTCGCGGGTCTCGATGCTGGCCAGGGTGCGGGTGGTCAAGGCGTGGGTGCGGGCGGTGAACTGTTCGGTGAGGTCGCCGAGTTCGAGGAGTTGTTCATCGGTGAGCAGATCGTCGGTCTGGGTGAGGGCAGAACGCAGCAGTTCGTTGACCGTGGTGACGGTCTCGAGGAGGGTGGCTGCGGTGCCGTTCATACCTCCTATTCAAGAGGATGGGTCTGACAGTTTTCGGCCGGATTCCCTGTCCACGAAGAAGATTCCGAAATCTGTGGACAACCTTTCGGGGGACTTGGCTTCGTCTCGTCGTTCCTCCTCGCTCAGGCAACGTGGAGAGGGTCATCTCGACACGCCAGCCATTGCTCCGCTTCGCTCCGTATGGCTGGCTACTCGATGAGCGTGGGGGTCGACACGGTCGCTTCGCGACCTACTCGATGAACGTGGGGTCAACCGCCCTGGCGCATCCGGACCGCGACCTGGGCGCGGGTGTGCACATCGAACTTGTGCAGGATCTTCTCGACGTGGCCGTCGACGGTGCGGGTGGAGATCGTCAACCGGGCGCCGATCTCCTTGTTGGACAGTCCATCGGCGACCAGCTCGGCGATCTGCGCCTCCCGGCGGGTGAGGCCGGCGGGGTGTCCACTGGCGGGTGGGGTGAGCGCACCGAGTTCGGCCAGCGCGCCGGCGACCGCGGCCCGGTGATCGGTGGCGTGCGAGGTGCCCCAGGCCAGTGCCTCGCGGTGGGCGTCGGCGGACAACGCCTGCCGGGTCCGCGAGCGCGCCTGCTGGTCGTCGGTGGCCAGCCCCGGCCCGAACGCGGCCACCTCGGTACCGAGGGTGTGCCAGGTGCGGTCGGCCAGCCCGTGCAACCGGGCAGCGCGGCGCGGATCCCCGGAGGCGACCGCGATCTGGGCGGCCAGGGTGATCAGGTGCGCGATGCTGATCCCGTCGAGGTTGTCGGCCTGGATGCCCAGCGCGGCGAGCACCGCCTCCCGGGCCCCGGTGAGGTCACCCTGCTTGGTCAGCGCCAACCCGCGCACCCACCAGGCGTACGCCTGGAACCAGGTCTCACCGTGCTCCCGGCTCAGCGCGATCAACCGCTCGCAGGTCGCCAGCGCCGCACCGGGGGAGTCGCCATAGACCTCAGACAGCGCCCGCTGGAACAGTGCGGTGCCCAGCGCGGCGAGATCCCCACTGGCGGTGAAGATCCGATCCGCCTCCCGGTAGTGCGCCACCGCGCCGACCGCGTCCCCGGTGAACAGATCCAGCAGCCCGCCCCAGTTGTGCACCTGACCGCGCAACCCGTCGTCGTCGAGCTCCTCGGCCAGCTCGGCGGCCTCGCGCAACAGGCCCGCGGTCTCGTCGTGGTGGCCGGAGATCAGCGTCACCCAGGCCATCACCCAGAGCACCTCCGCACGCGGCCGCCCGGTCACCTCCGCCGAATCCAGCACCCGCGCCAACCGGTGCCAGCCAGCGGTCAGGAAGCGCCCCGACACCCAGTGGAAGCGCAGCAGTGACGCCAGTTCGGCACCGGGCACGGCCTCACCGGGTACGCCGAGGCTCCACTCGAGCGCGAGCACCGCGTCGGCGTGCCAGGTGCGCAGCAGCGCGAGCGAGCGCTGCTGGTCCGGGCCGACCCAGTCGCGCAGCATCGCCCGGGTCCGGGTGAGCAGCAGGTCGCGATGCCGGCGCCGCAGTTCCGCGGTCTCCCCGGCCGCCTCGGCCAGCTCCGCACCGTAGTCGCGGATCGTGACCAGCTGCCGATAGCGGGTACCCAGGCCGCCGTGCTCGGCGATCACGATCGACTTCGCGACCAGCGAATCGAGCAGATCGAGCACGTCCTCGGGCCGCAGTTCGCCGAAACCGGCCACCGCCTCCGCGGCCGCCAGATCACAGCCGGCGGCGAAGACCGACATCCGCGCCCAGAGCAGCTGCTCGGCCGGGGTGCACAGTTCGTAGGACCAGTCGACAAGGCCGCGCAACGTCTGGTGCCGGGGGAGTACGCCCCGGCCGGTGCCGCGGAGCAACGAATAGCGCGAGTCCAGGCGTTCCAGCACCTCACCGGGAGACAGGCTGCGCAGGCGTACCGCGGCCAGTTCCAGCGCCAGCGGCATCCCGTCCAATCGGCGTACCAGCTCACCCACCTCGGCCCGGTTGTCCTCGGTCAGCCTCACCGGACCGCCAGCCTGCTCGGCCCGCTCCAGCAACAGCACCACCGACTCGGCGGCGGCCACCTCGGCCAGCCCCGCCTCCGGATCGGGCAGCTGCAGCGGGGGTACGCCGAGCACGTGCTCACCGGGCAGGCCGAGCGGCTCCCGGGAGGTGGTCAGCACCCGTACGCCGGGGCAGGTGGTCAGGATCGTCAGCACCAGCTCGGCCGCCGCACTCAGCAGGTGCTCGCAGTTGTCCAGCACCAGCAGCAGCTCGCGGTCGGACAGGAAGCGGGTGAGCTGCTCGGTCGCGGTCCGGCTGGCCAGGTCGGTGATCTCCAATGCCGAGGCGGCCCGCCAGGCGACACCGTCACCCTCGGTGACCACATCGAGCGCCACCACCACATGGCCGTCGGCGAACTCCTCGCCGAGGCGGCCGGCGAGCTCCAGCGCCAACCGGGTCTTGCCGATCCCGCCGGGCCCGGTCAGCGAGACCAGGCGGTGCTCGCGGACCAGTTGCTCGGCCTGGGGCACCGTGTTGCGGCGGCCGATGAAGCGGGTCATCGGCGCGGCCAGCTGTCCACCATGACTGGGTTCCACCGCACCTCCCGCACACGGCCGCACCGCCGTGGTGTGGCCGAGGTGGGGCCCATGGTAGATGAACGGAGTCATCTCGACACGCCAGCCATTGCTCCGCTGGCGCTCCGCATGGCTGGCTACTCGATGAGCGGGTGGGTCGCCGGCCATTGCTCCGCTGGCGCTCCGCATGGCTGGCTACTCGATGAGCGGGTGGGCAAAGACGGGTAGTTCTACGGGTAGTGGGCACCGGACCCCGCGACCTAGCGTTCTTGGCACATGATCCGACGAACTCGAGGAGGAGTTCGGTGACCTTCTTCATGGAACGACTGGCCGAGGTGCTGGGCACCAGGCCGAGCGATGACGAGATCCCCGCCCCGCAGCTGCGGCCGAGCCGGCTCGGTGCGCGTGGTGACGGGGTGGACAAGCAGGTGATCCTGCGGTCGCTGGCCGAGCAGTACGTCAGCGAGGCGAATGCGGTGATCGAGGATCCGGCCGATCACCTCGAGCTGCGCGACGAGGTCGGTGGCAACGAGCTGGCCTTCGTGGTCAGCTGCCGCGACCACCTGGCCCGGGTGAGCACGCTGATCGAGGCCGACACCGCCTATGGCCAGATCATCTCGGCGGATCTGCCGGGCGCCGAGGCGTACGAACTCGAAGGGCCGGAGGCCCTGCCGGATCTGATCATCCGACTCTGCCTGGTCGCCGGCCTGCAGAACAAGCGAACGACGCAGTTGAGCTGAACAGAGGAGACGGCCCGATGCAATACGAGTTGAAGACCCAGATCATCGAACCCGATCGGCAGACCTTCGATCACATCGCCAAGCGCTTCGGTGACAAGCCCGCCACCCGCTACCAGGAGGGCACCTACGACCTGCAGCCGGTGGAGAACTTCCACTACCGGCCGACCTGGGCTCCGGACAAGGAGCTCTACGACGCCGACTACAGCAACTTCAGGCTCGCCGATCCCTACTCCTACGCCGATCCGCGGCAGTACTACTACACGCCCTATGTGACCAATCGCTCCGCGATGCACGAGGGGTTCGGCAAGTCGCTGGACTACGTCAGTGACAAGGACCTGCTGGGCCGCGCCCCCCAGGAGTGGCAGCGGCTGATCGCCGAGGTGATCATCCCGCTGCGGCATCTCGAGTCGGGTGCCCAGATGCTCTACTCCGGTGCCTGCCGGTTCGCCTATGGCACCACGATCTCCCAGTGCTGCGGGTACGCCGGCTTCGACCGGATCGGCAACGCCCAGTTGCTCAGCCGGATCGGGATCGCGCTCGGTGAGCAGACCGCGTCGGTGCTGAAGAGCGCCAAGCAGGGTTGGGTCTCCGACCCCGCCTGGCAGGGTCTGCGGAAGATGATCGAGGAACTGCTGGTCGTCGAGGACTGGGCGGTCGCGGTGATCGGGTTGGACCTGATCGACAAGCTGCTCGACGCGATGATCTATCGCAACCTCGACGAGGAGGCGATCATGGGCGGCGCCGGGGCGTACTCGCTGCTCGCCCAGCACATCGGCACCTGGTACGCCGATCAGCGCAAGTGGCTGGATGCGCTCTACCGGACCTGGCTGGCCGATGAGCAGTACGGCGAACAGAACCGCGCCCACTTCACCGAGGCGGTCGACACCTGGTTCCCGCAGGCGGTGGCCGCGGTCACCCTGCTCGCCGAGAAGGCCGACGGCATCGTCGACGCCAACTGTGTCGAGGCGGTCCGCGCTGCCGCCGACCAGATCGCCGCCGAATACCGGGAGCTCGGGCTGGAGATCCAGCAGAGCCCGCAATCGCTGCAGGGACAGGAGAACTGAGATGGTCGTGGATGCGAGTGAGCGGATCGTCAGTGTCGATCTGCAGGAGACCGAGGACAACCGGGCCCTGATCGATGCGATCGAGGCCGACAACGAACAGAGCGTCGCCCAGCACTTCCCGGGCCTGGTGAAGCTGCAGGCACCCGGCCGGTTGGAGATCAACCGGGAGAGCGTGGAGAGCCGGCTGGGCCGGCCCTGGGAGACGCACGAGTTCCAGATGGCCGTCGTGTCGCTGGCCGGGAACATCAGCGAATGGGACGAGGACCGGATCGTCGTGTCCTGGGGACACGCGGTGGCCGACGACGAGGACGAGGAGTACTGAGCATGACCGACATCAAGGAAACCCCGAAGGCCCAGCGACCGGCCAAGAAGCTGTCGATGAAGCAGCGCTACTCGGCGCTGACCCGTGACCTGGACTGGGAGCCCAGCTACGTGTCGGATGAGGAGCTCTTCCCGCACACCCGCTACGAGGGCATCAAGATCCATGACTGGTCCAAGTGGGACGACCCGTTCCGGCTGACCGTGGATGCCTACTACCGCTACCAGGCCGAGAAGGACAAGCGGCTCTACTCGGTGCTCGACGGCTTCGCCCAGGCCCAGGGGCACCTGACGCTCTCCGAGGCCAGCTACCTGAACGCGATGAAGGTCTTCCTCGGCGGGGTGACGCCGCTGGAATACCAGGCGCATCGGCATTTCGCCTATCTGGCAAGGCATTACAACGGCCCCGGCCCGCGATTCGCCGCGCTCTGCCAGTCGACCGATGAGATGCGGCACGCGCAGACCGAGATCCACACGCTGTCGAACTACAACAAGTACTACTCGGGCTTCCACAACTTCGCCCAGCAGCACGACCGGGTCTGGTACCTGTCGGTGCCGAAGTCCTATTTCGACGACGCGTTGTCCGCCGGCCCGTTCGAGTTCCTGATCGCGATCGGGTTCTCCTTCGAATACCTGTTGACGAATCTGCTGTTCGTGCCGTTCATGTCGGCTGCCTCCTTCAACGGTGACCTGCCGACGATGACCTTCGGATTCTCCGCTCAGTCGGACGAGTCGCGGCACATGACCCTCGGCCTGGAGGCGATCAAATTCCTGCTGGAGCAGGACGAGGACAACGTGCCGATCGTCCAGGAGTGGGTGGACAAGTGGTTCTGGCGCGGCTACCGGGTGACCGCGATCATCGCGCAGATGCTGGACTACATGCTGCCGCGTCCGGTGATGAGCTGGAAGGAGGCCTTCGAGCTCTACTTCGAGCAGCAGATGCTCGGCGGGCTGTTCCCGGATCTGGAGTACTACGGCATCCGGCCGCCGAAGCACGTGGACCAGGCGATCTGGGAGAAGGACCACCTGAGCCACGTCACCTACAACGTGCTCTACCAGTTCTCCTTCGCCGCCAACTTCACCACCAGCACACCGAGTGCCGAGCACAGCAAGTGGCTCGCGGAGGCGTACCCCGACACCTATGAGCAGCACTACAAGCCGCGCTGGGACAAGCTGGAGAAGATGGCCGCCGACGGCAACCGGTTCTTCTTCCCCGGGCTGCCGCAGCTGTGCCAGGTCTGCCAGATCCCGATGGCGTTCCCCGAGCACGGCGACCCGACCAAGATCTGCCAGCGCAGCAGCGACTACAACGGGGAGCACTTCAACTTCTGCTCCGACGGCTGCCAGTGGATCTTCGACCGGGAGCCGGAGAAGTTCGTGCAGGCCTGGTTGCCGGTGCACCAGATCTTCCAGGGCAACTGCGGCGGGCCGACCGTCCCGGATGTCCTGCAGTGGTACGGAATCCAAGACGGTGACAACGGCGAGTACGAAGGCTCGCTGGACCAGCGCCACTGGCAGCAGTGGCACGCACAGCAGAAGGAGTCCTGAGATGGCCATCAAGTCCCTGGCGCCGTATGAGTTCGAATCCCGCTCGGCGCAGAAGCTCTACGGCGACGACATGCTCGTGCACGTGCTGCGGCGCGACTCGATGCTCTTCTGCTCGGCGGTCGCGGTCCGGGTGCCGCAAACGATGACCTGGAAGGAATTCGTGGACACCCAGGTGCTGCCGTGGTGCACCTCGGATCCTGATTTCAACGCCGAGGGCCCGTTCAGTTGGCGGCTGGTCGAGCAGGAGTTCACCCCCAGCGACGACAAGACGCTGGCCGAACTGGGCATCCGGCACAAGAACACCGTCTCGATCGACATCGCGCCGGTCGGAAACACGAAGGGCTGAGAACGGTGACCGGGACCCACACCATCACGGTGGAGCCGCTCGGTCGCGAGGTGCAGTGCCGGGAGGACCAGACGATCCTGGACGCCTGCCTGCGTGCGGGGGTGTGGCTGCCACACTCCTGCACGCACGGCACCTGCGCGACCTGCAAGGTGGAGCTGCTCGACGGCGACGTGGACCACGGCGAGGCCTCCGGGTTCGCGCTGATGGACTTCGAACGCGAGGAGGGCAAGACGCTGACCTGCTGCGCCCGGCCGGAGACCGATGTCACCCTGGAGGCCGACATCGACGTGGACGAGGAGCTCGAGGTCTTCCCCGTGGAGGACTTCAGCGGCACCATCGTCGAACTCGCCGACATCTCCGCCGATGTGAAGCGGCTGCGGATCGAGTTGGACCGCGACCTCGGTTTCAATGCGGGCCAGTACCTGCGGGTCGAGGTGCCCGGCACCGACGGAATCGACCGCACCTGGTCGATGGCCAACCCACCCACCGAGAACCGGATCGTGGAATTCCAGGTACGCCTGGTGCCCGGTGGGTTGGCCACCGAGGGTTGGCTGTGGAAGAACGCCGCGGTCGGCGATCAGGTGAAGCTCTCCGGGCCCTATGGCCGGTTCGTGCTGCGCACCTGGGAGGAGGACAAGCCGATCGTGATGCTCGCCGGCGGCACCGGGCTGGCGCCGCTGGCGTCGATGGTCCGGCACGCGCTGGAGAACGAGGCGTACGAGGGGGAGATCGTGCTCTACGCCGGTGCCGCGACCCGGGACCACCTCTACGACGTCGAGGTCTTCCGCGAGCTCGCCGAGGAGTACGCCGACCAGTTCACCTTCCATGCCTGCGTCGCCGATGGGGGCGGGGCCGAGGGCGAGGAGGGCGACGGTTACCGGGTCGGTTTCGTGAACCAGGTGATGGAGGCGGACTTCGAGAACCTCAAGGGTTACCAGGGCTACATGTGCGGGTCGCCGGGGATGGTGGAGGCCTGCCTGAAGTCGATGATGGGCAAGCGGTTGTTCCCCCGCGACATCTTCCATGAGGACTTCTTCAACGAGGGTGACAAGGCGTCCGGGGTGGGGTCGCCGCTGATCAAACGGTGAGCCACCTATCGTTGGGGTATGGAGTTCCCACTGTTCCCGCTGGGCACGCTGCAGGTGCCGGGGGCGGTGCTGCGGCTGCAGATCTTCGAACCGCGCTATCTCGAGCTGCTCTCCGACCTGTCCGAGCTGTCCCCCGAGCAGCGGGAGTTCGGCGTGGTACCGATCCGGCAGGGCCACGAGGTCGGTCCGGAGAATCTGCAGTCGATCGCCGAGGCCGGGTGCGCGGTCCGGATCCTGAGCGCGCAGCCGGCGGGGGAGCGGATGCTGGTCACCGCGGCAGGCAGTTGGCGGTTCAGCATCGACCGGCTGCTCGAGGACCCCGACAAGCCCTATCTGACCGCCGAGGTGACCCGGATCCGGGACCGGGAGGTCAGCCCGGAGGAGCTGGTCGCGCCGGCGGAGCGGTTGCGTCAGGTGATGCAGGCGTACGCTGCCGCGCTCGGCGCGGACGATCTCGAGCTGCCCGAGGCGCCCGACGAGCTGGCCTGGTTGATCGCCCGCGACGGGCCGTTCCCGTTGAGCACCGGGGTGGAACTGCTCGCCGACCCCGACCCGGTCCACCGGCTGCGGGTGCTCACCAAGGCCCTGCAGCGCGAGACCGCCCTGGTCACCCACACCCACAGCGTCCCGTTCCGGATGGACCGCAACTGACCCACGCTCCTCGAGCAGGCGCGCAGCGACCGTGCCGAGCGGAACCGGGAGGGTGAACCGGGACGTACCGCGCATCTCGACACGCACGCCATTGCCCCGCTTCGCTCCGCATGGCGTGCCACTCGATGAGCGTGCGTGGCTCGGATAGGGTGTCCCGGTGCGTCTGCTGATTGCCCGTTGCCAGGTCGACTACGCCGGCCGACTGACCGCCCATCTGCCGCCCGCGAAGCGGTTGATCCTGGTCAAGGCGGACGGCTCGGTCTCCATCCATGCCGATGACCGGGCGTACAAGCCGTTGAACTGGATGAGCCCGCCGTGCACGCTCAAGGTCCGCGAGCCCGAGGCCGACGAGGCCGCGGTGACCGCCGACCTGGATGACCAGGTCAGCGAGGTCTGGGAGGTGACCGGCCGCGATGGTGACACCCTGCAGATCTCGATCTTCGAGGTGCTGCACGATTCCAGCCATGAGCTCGGTGTCGATCCGGGCCTGCAGAAGGATGGCGTGGAGGCCCACCTGCAGGAGCTGCTGGCCGAGCAGCCGGCGACCTTCGGTGAGGGTTGGACCCTGGTCCGGCGCGAATATCCGACCGCGATCGGCCCGGTCGATCTGATGTACCGCGATCCCGACGGGGCGCACATCGCGGTCGAGGTGAAACGCCGCGGCGAGATCGACGGCGTCGAGCAGTTGACCCGCTATCTGGAGCTGCTGAATCGCGATCCACTGCTCGGTGAGGTACGCGGGATCTTCGCCGCCCAGCAGATCAAACCGCAGGCCAAGGTGCTGGCCACCGATCGCGGGATCTCCTGTGTCACCGTCGATTACGACGCCCTGCGGGGGATGGACAACGCCGAGGACCGGTTGTTCTGAGCCCGCGCGTCAGGCGCTCATCTCGACACGCCCAGCGCTGCCTTGCTTCGCTGCGGCACCGCTGGGCTACTCGATGAACGTACCCCTCAGCTGCGGTCGAGGCGGGGGATCAGCACCTCGCGGTAGAGCAGCAGCAGGGCGGCCGCGGTCGGGATCGCGATCAGCGCGCCGACGATGCCGAACAGCGCGCCACCGGCCAGCGCCACCACGATCACCACCGGACCGGGCACGTCGACCGAGCGGCGCATCACCCGCGGTTGGATGATGTAGGCCTCCAGCTGCTGGTAGAGCAGGTAATAGGCCACGGTGATCAGTGCCTGGATCGGGCCGAGCACCGAGAGCGCGACCAGGGCGACCAGCACCATCGAGATGTTGGTACCGATCAGCGGGATGAAGGCGAACAGTGCCGTCATCACCGCCAGCGCCAGGGCGTACTTCCCCAGGCCGATGATGTTCATGAAGATGAACGAGCAGGTGCCCGAGCAGAGCACCACCACGAACATGCCGCTCAGGTAGCCGCCGATCCGGCGGAACATCTCGTCGGCCAGGTAGCGCACCCGCGGCCGCCGGGAGGCCGGCGCGAGCCGATAGATGGTGTCCTTGATCGAGGGCAGCGAGGCCAGGAAGTAGAGCGTCAGCACCAGGGTCACCACGATCGAGAAGACCGCGTTGGCGACCACCCGGCCGGCGCCCAGCAGCCCCCCGAGCACGTTGTTGACCAGGTTCTCCCCGGACAGGAAGGTGGTGATCTTGTCGATGATCCCGAAACGCTGGTCGAGCTCGCTGATCTGATGGTTCTCCCGCAACCCCTGCAGCAGACTCGGTGCGTTGGTGGCCAGGGTGGTCACCTGCTCGGTGAACACCGGCAGCACCGCCGAGCCGATCAGCACCAGCACCCCGAGGCTGAGCACGGCGACCACCAGCACGCCGATCCCACGGCGCAGGCCCTGCCGGTTCAGCAGTTCGACCAGCGGGTTCAGACCGAGTGCCAGATAGAGCGAGACCACCACCAGCACCAGCAGCGTCTGGACCTCGCCCAGCATCATCATCAGGGCGTACGCCACCACCGCGCCGAGGGTGCCGAAGAAGCCGATCGCGAAGGGCGACATCCGGGCCAGGCTGAAACCGCGATCTGAGTCGTCGCTGGTCGGGGCCGGAGGCGGCTCGGTGACCTCCTCGGCCGATCCCCGTGGTCCCTCGACGGTCGCCATCGCGCCCCGCTTCAGTCGGCGCAGCAGGCGGCCGGTGCGGCGTCCGTTCCGCTCCGGTTCGGATTCCGAGGGCTCGGGGTGGGCTGGGGTCTCGGTCATCGACGCGGTTGCCCGCCCTCACCCGTACGCCCGGTGTTCTGCTGCGGGCTCTGCTTCGGCTGCTGCCGCGGTCGCTCACCCGACGGGTTCCGCTGCTGACCCTGCGAACCCTGCTGGGGCTGCCGGTTGGTACCCGGCTGGTTCTGTCCGGTCCGCTGCTGGGCCGGCGGTGCCGGCGGCGCGGACTGGGCCGATCGGGGAGCGGACTGGGCCGATCGGGGAGCGGACTGGGCCGACCGCGCGGACGGCGCGGACTGACCGGACGCACCGGACTGCCCCGACTGACCCGACTGACCACCCGGACGCGGCGGGATCGGCTGCTGGGGTTGGGAATCCCGCGTCGACTGCTGCTGGGGCCGGGCGTCGTCGAGGAACTGCTGCTGCTCGTTGGCGGTCTGGTCCGCCAGCGAGGACAGACTGTTCAGCTGGGCCAGGATCGACTCCTTGCGCTGCAACAGCCGCTCGTTCTCGCGGTTCAGCTCATCGGCGCGCCAGGCGGCCTTCTGCTCGGTCTGCTGCATCAGCTCGGTGGCCTTCTGATGGGACGCGGCCAGATGCGCGTCACCCTCGCGGGCCGCCTGGATGCGGACCCGCTCCGCCTCGGCCAGTGACTCGGTGCGGACCCGGGTGGCGTGCTCGATCTCCGAGCTCAGCAGCCGCTGCGCCTCCTCATGCGCCCGGGTGCTGTCGGCGAGCAGCTGCTGGGTGCGCTGGGTCGCCTCCTCGTGCTCGCTGGCCAACCGGGCGAGCAGCTGCTCACGCTCGGCGGCCGAGCTGGCGCGCACCTGTGCGGCCTCCGCCTCGGCGGTCTGTCGGATCGAGGCCGCCTCCCGGCGCGCCGCCTCGAGCATCGCACCGGACTTGCGCTGCGCCTCGCGGACCACGGCCTCGGCATGCTGCTGCGCGGAGACGACCAGCTGCTCACCCTCGGCGCGGGCCATGCTGACCTGCTCGCCGACCTGACGCTCCAGGTTGGCGCGGAGCTGGCGCAGCTCGCCGATCGAGGTCATCCGGATGTCCTCGGCCTCGCGCTCGCTCAGCGCGCGGGCCTGCTGGCCCTCCCGGCGCGCCTCCTCCTTGATCCGCGCGGCCTCGCCATGGGCCTTGTCCACCAGCTCCTTGGCCTGCACCTGGGCGATCCGCAGCATCTCGGTGGCGTGCCCGCCGAGGTGGGTGTAGTCGGCGTCCTCCGGCCGCGGCGCGGGGCGATTGGTCAGCTCGCGGAGCTGTGTCTGCAACTGGGCGACCTGATCGCGGAGCTTGCTGCGCTGGCCCTCAAGATTGAGCACGTATTCATCGACGGCCTCGCGGTGGTAACCGCGGCGGGCCGAGGGAAAGTGGCCGGCGGCGCTCGCGGTGTTGTCGAAAAGGCTCAGCCCCGATTCGTCACTCATGGTTCCTCCTCCGTACCCTGTCGGCCCCGGAAGCATTCACGCCCGCGGTGTGCGCCGGCGCTGGCTCGACGCGGAAACCCTACCCGGATCGGGCCGCGAATCAGGGTTGCCGTGCCGGTTCGACGAGTTCCAGCAGCACCCCGCCGGTGTCCTTGGGATGGACGAAGTTGATCCGCGACCCCGCGGTACCCCGCCGGGGTGCGTCATAGAGCAGCCGCAGCCCCCGTTCGCGGAGCACGGCGCTCACCCGGTCGACGTCCTCGACCCGGTACGCGAGCTGCTGGATCCCGGCACCCGAGCGGTCCAGGAACTTCGCGATCGCCGAGCTCTCGCTGATCGGGGCCAGCAGCTGCAACTGGGCGCTCTCCGGCTGCTGCGCACCGGTGCCCAGCATCGCCTCCTCGACACCCTGCTCCTCGTTCCGCTCCCGGTGCAGCAACCGCCAACCGAGGGTCTCGGTGTGGAAGCGGATCGCCTCGTCCAGGTCGGGCACCGCCAGCCCGACGTGATCGATGCACACGAAGAGGTCCCTGATGTTCTGCATGGGCCCAACACTGGCACGTCGCGACCGGGTACGCAGCGCTAGGGTGGGCTGGCAACGATCGTTTCGCAGGCGCGGGCACTGCTGCCCGGGAGGAGGCAATCTGATGGGTTCGGTGATCGTCGGTGGTGCGCGTACGCCGATGGGCAAGTTGCTCGGTGAGCTGAAGTCGCTCAGCGGCGTCGACCTCGGTGCGGTGGCGATCTCCGGTGCCCTGGAGCGCACCGGCGTGGCCCCCGATCAGGTGGAGTACGTGATCATGGGCCAGGTGCTGCAGGCCGGCGCCGGCCAGATGCCCGCGCGGCAGGCCGCGGTGAAGGCCGGCATCCCGATGTCCACCCCGGCGGTGAACATCAACAAGGTGTGCCTGTCGGGGCTGAATGCGATCGCGATGGCCGACCAGCTGATCCGCGCCGGTGAGGCCGACATCGTGGTCGCCGGTGGCATGGAGTCGATGACCAATGCCCCGCATCTGCTGCCGAAGTCCCGGGAGGGCGTGAAATACGGCGATGCGACGCTGCAGGACTCGATGTCCCATGACGGGCTCTGGGACGCGCTCACCGACCAGTCGATGGGTGCGCTGACCGAAGAGGTCAACAAGGACAAGCAGCCGCACTTCACCCGGGCCGAGATGGATGCCTTCGGCGCCCGCTCGCACCAGCGGGCCGCGGCGGCGAAGGACAAGCTCGCCGAGGAGATCGTCGAGGTGCGCATCCCGCAGCGCCGCGGCGACGACATCGTGGTGACCGCCGACGAGGGCATCCGCGGCGACACCACCGCCGAGGGACTGGGCAAGCTCCGCCCGGCCTTCGCCAAGGACGGTGAGATCACCGCCGGCTCGTCCTCGCCGATCTCCGACGGTGCCTGCGCGGTCGTGGTGATGAGCAAGGAGAAGGCCGCCGAGCTGGGCGTCGAGGTGCTGGCCGAGATCGGCGCCCACGGCATGGTCGCCGGCCCCGACTCCTCGCTGCAGCTGCAGCCCTCGCACGCCATCGTCGCCGCCGCCAAGAAGCAGGGTGTCGACCCGGCGAAGTTCGATCTCTACGAGGTCAACGAGGCGTTCGCCGCGGTCGGACTGGCCTGCGGCCGCGATCTGGGGATGAGCGACACCGAGATCGATGAGAAGGTCAACGTCAACGGCGGTGCGATCGCGCTCGGCCACCCGATCGGGATGTCCGGTGCGCGACTGGTCTACACCCTGGCCAAGGAACTGCAGCGCCGTGGCGGCGGCACCGGCGTGGCCGCGCTCTGCGGTGGCGGCGGCCAGGGCGATGCGTTGATCATCACCGTGCCCGGCGAGAAGTCGAACCCGGCGTGACCGATTCCCGGGTGGCCGAGCTGGTCGAGGCGGCCCGGGCCGGCCGGGTCCGGGCCATCGCCCGGTTGATCAGCCTGGTCGAGAACAACGCCCCGGAACTGCCGGAGGTGCTGCGGCTGCTCGCGCCGCACACCGGGCGTGCACATGTGATCGGCCTGACCGGATCGCCCGGGGTGGGCAAGTCGACCACCACCACGGCCCTCGTCGCGGCGTACCGGGGCCAGGGGCTGAAGGTCGGCGTACTCGCCGTCGACCCGTCCTCACCCTTCTCCGGCGGCGCCGTGCTCGGCGACCGGGTGCGGATGCAGAAGCACTCCACCGATTCCGGGGTCTACATCCGCTCGATGGCCTCCCGTGGGCACCTCGGCGGTCTGTCCACGGCCGCCCCGCAGGCGCTGCGCGTCTTCGACCTGGCCGGCTTCGACGTGGTGCTGGTCGAGACCGTCGGCGTGGGGCAGTCCGAGGTCGAGATCGCCGGCACCGCGGACACCACGCTGGTCCTGCTGGCCCCCGGGATGGGGGATGGGATCCAGGCCGCGAAGGCCGGGATCCTGGAGATCGGCGACCTCTTCGTGGTCAACAAGGCCGACCGGGACGGTGCGCAGAACCTGGTCCGCGAGCTGCGCACGATGATCGCGATGGCCGAGCGGACACCCGAGGACTGGAAGCCGCCGATCGTGCGGACCGTGGCCAGCGCGGGGGAGGGCATCGACGAACTGGTCGAGAAGATCGCCGCCCACCGCGCGCACGGTGAGGAGACCGGGCGGCTCGCCGAACGTCGACTGGCCCGCTCCCGGGACGAGATCCAGCAGCTGGCGCTGGCCAGCGTCCGGGCCAGCTTCCTGGCCGGCGGCCGCCGCGGGCTGGACGAGCTGGCGGCCCAGGTGCGCGACGGCAGCCTCGACCCGTACGCCGCAGCGGACCGGTTGCTGGCCGAGGTCGGCGCCGACCAGGTGGAGATCACCAGCTGATGTCGATCGGTCCCGCCCGGCGTGCCCTGACCGGGGGATCACCGCGATTGCGGTAGAAAGGGGCCCCAGTACTGCGGCACTTCCCTACTTCCCCATGCCGCGGCACAGACGGAGGGTGTATGTCAGGCGCAGTGAAAAAGATCCTGGTGTTCCTAGTCGTCGGTTTCTGCCTGTTCTACCTGGTGACCCGACCCGAGGATGCGGCGAACGCGGTCCGGGGGTTCTTCGGCGCCTTCGACGCCCTGTTCCGGTTCTTCACCACGCTGGCCCGGTGAGGCCGCGGTGTTCGGCGCGCTGACGCAGTTCTTCGACCCGCAGGTCGAGCGTCACCTGATCGCCGACGAGGGTGAGGTCATCGTCGACGAGGTCCGCCGGCATCCGATGGCGATCGCCTGGCCGGTGGTCGGGCTGTTCGGCTGCATGGTGCTGTTCATCGCGATGCCCTATCTCGGGCAGGCCTGGTTCATCCCCGGGGTGATCGGGATCGCGCTGCTGGCCCGCTGCCTGTGGCGGATCCATTCCGAGCACATGGACCGGTTCGTGATCACCAACATGCGGGTCTTCCGGGTGCATGGGGTGTTCTCCCAGCACACCGCCACCATGCCGATGCAGCGGATCCTCGACATCGCGGTGAACAAGCCGCTGCTCGGTCGGATCTTCGGCTACGGGCATTTCATCTTCGAGTCCGCGGCCCAGGACCAGGGCCTGCGTGACATCCGCTTCGTCGGTCGCCCCGACGAGCGGGATCTGACCATCCAGCGGGTGATCCAGCGCTCCGGTGCCCGCCGCAGCTTCACCAACCTCGGCGGGACCCAGTGAGCCGGGGGCCGCTGCCGTTCGACCCGATCGAGCGGGGTGCCGAGCAGTGGGAGCGCACCTATGGCGAGATGCCACGGATGCGGGCGGTCACCTCGCTGATGCGGGTGCAGCAGTTGCTGCTGACCGAGCTGGATGAGCTGGTCCGTCCTTTCGGGCTGACCTTCGCGCGCTATGAGGTGCTGGTGCTGCTGTCCTTCTCCCGGCGCGGATCGCTGCCGCTGGGCAAGATCTCCGAACGGCTGCAGGTGCATGCCACCTCGGTGACGCCCGTGGTGAAGCGGCTGGCCGAGGCGGGGTTGATCGATCGTCGCCCGCATCCCGAGGACGGCCGGGCGGTGCTCGCCTCGTTGACCGATCGCGGGCGTGCGGTGCTGGAGCAGGCCACCGCGGCGATCGTCGGGGCCCGGTTCGGGCTGGGTGCGCTGAGCGAGGAGCAGTGCGACCAGCTGTCCGCGATCCTGGCCGACGCCCGTTCGGCCGCCGGCGACTTCTGAGCGGGGCGGAGCGCCCGATGCGGATCCTCACCGTCAGTGACTCCGACTCCTTCCTGAAATGGGCCACGGCCACCTTCGAGGAGGTGCCCGCGGACTGGCGGGTGCGGCATCTGGTGCTGGACAACGTGATCGCGCCGTCGGCGGCCCAGGTGGCCGCGGTGCGTGGCGGGTTCCCGACCGAGCGGGGCGGGGTACGCCGGTTGGTCGAGCTGGCCGGTGGTTCCGGGCCGGCGGGGCGTCGGCCCGATGCGATCGTGCTGGCGTGCACGGGGCCGGCGCTGGAGGTCGTGATGTCGGTGCTGGCGCGCAGTGGTGCGCTGCGGGCGCGGCCGGGGCGACCGCGGCCGGTGCTGGTCGGCGGTCTGCCCGGGATCTCCTATCCGGCCAACGATCTGGCGATCCGGCACCGCCGCGATCTGGATCTGATGCTGCTGCACTCGCATCGTGAGGTGGCGGCCTACGCCGAGGTGGTGGGGCGCCTCGGCGGCCCCGAGCTGGCACTGGCGACGCTCCCGTTCCTGGCCGAGGTGCGCCGGGGGCTGGCATCGGCGGCCCCGGTGCGGGATCGGCGGGCGGTGGTGTTCGCGGCCCAGTCGCTGGTACCGGCGGCACCCGCGGACCGGCAGCGCATCCTCACCGCCCTGGAGCGGTTGCCGACCGAGCTCGATCCGGTGGTCAAGGTGCGAGCGGTGGCGGGGGAGCGGCAGGCGCACAATGAGGCGTACCCCTATCAGCGGCTCTGGGCGGAACGCCCGGATCACCTGCGTGAGTTGGATTTCCGGGCCGGCCGGATGGCCGACGCGCTGGCCGGGGCGTACGGGTTCGCCACCGTCTCCTCGACCGCCGCGATCGAGGCGATCGCGGCCGGCGTACCGAGCCTGGTGCTCGGTGACTTCGGGGTGAGCGCCGAGCTGATCAATCTGGTGTTCACCGATTCCGGCCTGATCGGCACCCTCGACGACCTGTCGGCCGGGCGGTTCCGCGATCCCGATCCGAGCTGGCTGCGGGACAACTACTTCCAGCCCGAGTCCGACAACACCTGGCGGGAACGGCTGGAAACCCTTGTCCAGCAGCGATCCGCGCTGCCACCGGTGCGGTTCCGCGGGCTGGGCGGGTTGCTTCCGCAGGCACGTCGGTTCCTGCGCCTGCTGCCGGATCCGCGGAATCGCTCAGCTGGTTGAGATCTCCTGGAGCACCCGGGCGCCGTCGGGATGGGCGGCGAGCACCCGTTCGCAGAGCTCGCGGACCGCGCCCTCGCCACCGTTGTGCTGCAGCACCACCCGGGCCCGGCTGCGCACCTGCGGATGCGCGTCGGCGACCGCGACCGGCCAGCCGACCAGGGACATCGGGCCGAGATCGTTCACGTCGTTGCCGGCATAGGCGATCCGCTGCAGCGGAATGCCAGCGCCCTCGGCCCACTCGCGGACCGCGCGGGACTTGTCGTCGACCGCCTGCAGCACCTCGACACCGAGCTTCGTGGCGCGGGCGGTGACCACCGGATTCCTTTCCCTGGAAAGGATCAGCAGCGGAATCCCGGCGCGGCGCAGCAGCGAGACACCCATCCCGTCGGAGCGGGAGACCCGGACCGATTCGTGGCCGTCCTGTCCGAGGTAGGCGGTGTCGGGGGTGTGCACGCCGTCGAAATCGGTGATCACCGCGGCCACGTCGATGGCGTCCACCGGTCCCTGGCCGTCGGCGGCCGGCACTCGATCCAGGACGCCGGCGAAGGCATCGGCGAGCGCCAGTTCCTCGGCGGTGTCGATCTCCAACGAGGCCAGCTCGGAGACCTTGACGACCTCGGTACGCCCGAAGAAGCGGTGTTGGGCGGCTTGGAAGCCGTCCACCCGCATCACATAGAACGCACCGGTCTCCCGGTAGTCGGGGCGGCGGTCCTGGCGGCGGGGTCGGAACGCGGCGTCGTGGTTCTGACCGACCATCGTGCCGCTGCCGGGTTCGACACTCGGATCGGCGTCCCGCCACAGGAACTCATAGGTCTCGACCCCGGAGAAGGCCGAATCGGCCCGGCCGCCGGCCACCAGCTCGACGCCGGTGTCCAGGTCCTGCCCGGAGATGAAGGGGCTGGTGCACTGCACGAAGACCAGTGTGGTCGGATCGACACCCCGCTCGGTGATCACGGTCAGGCCGTGCAGCAGGGCCGATTCGCTGCTGGCGGTGCTGCCCGACAGATCCGCCGGCCGCTCGATGATCTCGGCGCCGGCTTCGCGGGCCACCCGGGCGATCTCGGCATCGTCGGTGCTGACGAAGATCCGGTCGATCCGCCGCGCCGCTCGGCAGGCCCGGACGGCCCGCGCGACCAGCGGGATGCCGCCGATCGGCCGCAGGTTCTTGCCCGGGACGCCGACGGAGCCGCCGCGGGCAGGGATGATCGCCACCACACTCATAGGCCCCTAATCTAGGGCAGATGCCCGCCCGCGCCGGCTGAGCGAGCGCCAGCGAGTCGAGGGGATCTGGGTTTGGCAGTGATGGTGGTGATGCCGTGGCGGTGCTGGCCTGGTTGGGTTGGCCGCGTGATCGGGACGGCTTCACCGCCCCGGCCCTGGTGTGCTGGCCCCGGTCCCACCAGAGCGGCCTGCGAAATCTGCGGCTCGATCACAGAATTGGCCGATCTGGGTACCGATTGGCAATCGAGCCGCAGATTTCGGCGGGCTGAGCGGGCGACAGCGTGCGGAACCTAGTCCTGGTTGGGAATCAAGGCAGGCTGGGGCTGGGCTTGGACCAATCGCTGCGCTCCTCGCTCAGCCGGCGCACCGGCGTACTTGGGTTCATCTCGACACGGTCGCTGCGCGACCTACTCGATGAACGTGGGGGAGTCCTCGCTGGGCGACCTACTCGATGAACGTGGGCCTCATGCGTAATCGGCGCTGGTGGTGCGCAGTACCCGCAATGTCCCACCGCTCGGCGAGGTGGAGGCGGTGTCGGTGGTCCCCTTGGCCTTGGCGTTGTAACCGAGGGTGAGGTAGGTGCCGGCGGACAGTTCGACGCTGGAGGGATTGGCCTGGTCGTCGGCGCCGGAGTCGTAGATCGGCACCACCGTGCCCTTGACCCAGTTCTGGGTGGGGTTGTTGATCATCATCCCGACGGTGGGTCGGCGGGCCTGTGCCTTGTCGCCGTAGGTGAACAGCACCCGGCCGTCGCTGGTCTTGAGCAGATGGTGGGAGTTGGCGAGTACGCCGGTGAAGGACTGGTAGCGGTAGGTCGGAGTGGCCACATAGGCGTCCCACCACGCGATGATGACCGGTGAGCCACCGCCGTCCTGCTCGGCCCGGACTCCGCAGACGATGGTGTTGCCGAACTGGACGAAGCTGGGTTCCTGGTAGGCACGGCCGACGGGGTTGTTGTTCTGGATGATCTGATGGGGCGATTCGATCGTGATGAGCTTGTTCGTCGGTGCATCCCAGCGGGTCCGGACGAACCAGGCACCGCCGCTGGTACCGGTGGTGTAGAACGGCACCAGCACCTCGTTGGTGCGAGTGCCGCTGGCGGCCAGCGCGAGCGGGGAGCCGTGCGAATACTTCACGGTGATGCCGCTGGTGACGACCTCGACGGGATCGGTGAACCGGGTCCAGCCGGGCTTCCAGGCGGATTGATAGACCTTGCCGGCGGGGGTGAAGAAGGTCATCACCACGCTGCCGTCGTTCATCTTGCCGATCTTCGGATCGCGGGTGTCGATGCCGGACATCGTGTCGGGATTGGCCAGCGCGGGCGTCGGTGTGGACCAGGTCCTGCCATCGGTGGAACCGAAGGAGAGCTGGATCGTTCCGATGCTGCCGGCGTGCGAGGTGGCGCGGTGCCAGACCGCCATCAATCGGCCGTCGTTCAGCTTCAGGATGTCGGGGAAGCGGGCCTCGTAGTCACCGGGTTCCTGGACGATCTTGGCGTAGAACGTCGCAGCCGCCTTCGCGGTCAGCGTGAAGCCACCGGCGGCGAGTGCGCCGAGCGATGTGGCGGCCAGCAGGGTACGACGGGTGATCGGCATGGTTCTCCTCGGATCGCTGGTGACCCGTACCACCGTGCCACCCTGACCCCGGGTTCGTCCAGAGTTGTGGAACGGTGTTTCACGATGTGACTCACCCCTTCTCCGCGCCTCTCATCTCGACACGCTCGGCATTGCTCCGCTTCGCTGCGCATGCCGAGCTACTCGATGAGCGTGGTGTTGGCTCCGCTCCGCCGGGCCAGCTACTCGATGAGCGTGAATCAGCCGCGCAGGGAGTCGTCGGTGTATTCGGGGCCGGCGGAACCCTGTTCCTCGCGAGCCCGCAGTTCGACGCGGCGGATCTTGCCGGACACGGTCTTCGGCAGTTCGAAGAACTCCAGCTTCCGGATCCGCTGGAAGGGTGCCAATCGTTCCCGGGCGAAGGCGAGGATCGCCAGCGCGGTCTCCTCGCTCGGTTCGTGACCGGCGGCCAGCGCGATGTACGCCTTGGGCACCGCCAGGCGTACCGGATCGCTCGCCGGCACGACGGCCGCCTCGGCGACCGCCGGATGCTCGATCAGCACCGACTCCAGCTCGAACGGCGAGATCTTGTAATCACTGGCCTTGAAGACATCGTCGGTTCGCCCGATGTAGGTGATGTAACCCTCCGCGTCCCGACTGGCCACATCACCGGTGTGATAGAAACCGCCGGCCATCGCCTCGTCATTGCGGCCGTCGTCGCCCAGATAACCGGTCATCAGCGCCAGCGGGTGGTCGGCCAGATCCAGGCACAACTCGCCCTCACCGACCCCGTCGACACGTTCCCCGCTGACCGGATCCACAAGCACCGAAGGGATTCCGGGCAGCGGCCGGCCCATCGAACCGGGGCGTACCGGTTGCCCCGGAGCGTTCGCCAGCTGCGCGGTGGTCTCGGTCTGGCCGAACCCGTCGCGCACCGTCAGCCCCCAGTGCTGGTCCACCTGGGCGATCACCTCGGGGTTCAGCGGCTCGCCCGCGGCGAGTGCCTCGCGCAGCGAACCGGGCCGCTCGCCGAGATCGTTCTTGATCAGCATCCGCCACACCGTCGGCGGTGCGCAGAACGAGGTGACCCCCTGTTCGGTCAGCACCCGCAGCAGGGTCGCCGCGTCGAACCGGGCGTAGTTGAACACCACCGCGGTGGCCTGCGCGATCCACGGTGCGAAGAAGTTCGACCAGGCGTGCTTGGCCCAGCCCGGCGAGGAGACGTTCAGATGCACATCACCCGGTTGCAGTCCGAGCCAGTACATCGTCGAGAAATGCCCGACAGGATAGGAAACCTGGGTGTGCTCGACCAGCTTCGGCCGGCTGGTGGTGCCGGAGGTGAAGTAGAGCAGCATCCGATCATCCGGGGCGGTCCCCGGATGCGGCACCGGTGCATCGTCCACCCGGTCCGCATCGGCGTACGCCTGCCAGCCCGCCGGTGCCGCACCGACACAGATCCGCACCAGATCATCGGCCAGTCCGTCGAACTTCGCCACCTCGTCGGGGGTGCAGACGACCGCGCGGACATTGCCGCGCTGCACCCGGTCCGCCAGATCGGCCGACCCGAGCGCGGTCGTCGTCGGCAGCACCACCGCGCCGAGCTTGAAGACCGCCAGCATGATCTCCCACAGCTCGGTCTGGTTGCCCAGCATCACCAGCACCGCATCACCGCGGCCGATGCCCAGCTCGGACAGCCACCGGGCGAGCTGGTGGGAGCGGCGGGACAGCTCGCCGTAACCGGCCCGGTGCGCCGACAGGTCGTCCTCGACGATGGTCAGCGCCGCCCGCTCCGGATGCTCGGCGGCGACCACATCGAACCAGTCATGGGCCCAGTTGAAGCGGTCGCCGATCCGTGGCCAGGTGAACTCGGCCACCGCGCGCGGCTGATCGGTGCGCAGCCGCAGCAGCTGGTCGCGGGCGGCCCGGTAGGCCGTCGTGGGGTCGTTCGGCTGGCTGTCGTTGACGTCGCTGTCGCTCACATCGTCATGAAACCACAGGGCCACCCGGGCCCACGAGACCCGTCAGTTGCCGCGGCGGGGGAGCCAGACCAGGGCGTCGCCGACCGGTCGGGGTGCGGTGCCACTCGGCTGGTTCACGATCTGATCGCGGGCGACCATCGTCGAGGAACCGCCGCCGTCCAGGTTGAGCGCATCGGTCAATCCGAAGTCGCGGGCCACCTGCGCGGTCTCCGGAATCGTGGTGCCGACGCTGGTCGGTTGGCGACCGTCGATCACGATCAGGGTGATGACGCCGTTGGCGTCGGTACCGGCCACGGTGCGCGGATTCCTGGCATAGAAGGAATCCCCGGGGATCGGTGTGGTCAGGTCCTTGCCGTCGCGGAGCAGCTCCACGCGGCCGTTGACGGCATAGGTGTGCGGCTTCAGCTTGATCGGCTCACCCGCGGCGTCGCGCAGCTGGCTGGCGATGTCGATGCAACCGGTGGCGAGTTGCTGCAGGGCGGCCACGTCCGCCCCGGTCGCCTGGATCGAGGTCTCCCCGGCGGCCAGCGCGGTGCCGCGGACCGGAGCGCTGCGCACCACGCAGTTGTCCCGGTTCAGGACCAGCTCCAGACCCGCGCCCTCGGGCGTACGCGCCGCGAACTCGGGGGTGAAGCGCACCGTCTGGTCGATGGCCGGCGGATGGTTGATCGCCTCCAGTGGGGTGCGGGTGCCGCTCTCGCGGTCGGTCAGGGTGCCGGTCCAGGAGGTTCGGGTGATCCGCAACCGGTTCTGCTTGGCGTCGAAGATCAGATCCGACTCGCGGTCATAGGTCGTCGGCTCGCTGAGCAGTTCGCCGGCGCGCACCGACAGGCCCACCGGATCGCCCGGGTACTGCCGGTCGGCGGTGAAGGTGAAGAAGCTGCCGTTCACCGCGGCCAGTCCGCCGGCATAGCGGTTCAGCACGTCCACGGTCTCGGTGCGGGCGATGTCCGGGCCGTCGGTGGCGACGAGTTGGCCCTTCGCGCGCCGCGGATCGATCCGCAGCGCCCAGACCCGCCAGGGGCCTCGGGTGGTGGTCTCGTACTCCGCCGGCACCGCGGTCCCGCTGCCGCGCACCACCTGGGTCAGCGTGACCCCGGGGGCCAGGTCGGTGCTGGTGCGGGTCTCCGGCAGATCGGCGTCGCCGAGCCGCAGGCGGTCGGCGATCGGTGCGCTCGGGGCAGGTGCGGCCTGCGCGGCGGGTACGCCGAGGGTGAGGGCGAGCATCGAGGTGAGGGCGAGCATCGAGGTGAGGGCGCCGGCGAGCAGGCGGGCGGGGCGTACGCGCATCAGATGACTCCTGGGGGTGGGTGCGAGCGGTGCCCAATCCATCAGCGGAAACCGGCATCCCGGCGTACTCCGGGTGTCCGGCAGGTGACGCCTTGGTGAGACTCGGCTCATCGGGGAACCCTCGGCACACCGCGGATGGAAAATAGTAGGAGGCCCTAGTATTTTGGGGTGGGATGTCGCGCACAATGGTGCGTGAGGCACGTACCGACGGAGGTAGTGATGGCTGAGACGACCGGACACGACCGCTGGCTCGCCGCCTGGCAGCAGGCCGTCGACTCGGGCAAGGTGCGCGACGCCGACTTCAGCACGCTGTCGGGGCTCGAGGTGGAACCGGTCTACGGCCCCGCCGACGAGGCCGCGGACGAGCGGATGGAACGCATCGGGTGGCCGGGGGAGTACCCCTACACCCGGGGTCTGTACGCCACCGGCTACCGCGGCCGGCCCTGGACGATCCGGCAGTTCGCCGGCTTCGGCAACGCCCGGCAGACCAACGAGCGCTACAAGATGATCCTCGGCGCGGGCGGTGGCGGGCTCTCGGTCGCCTTCGACATGCCGACGCTGATGGGCCGCGACTCCGACGATCCGCGCTCCCTCGGCGAGGTCGGCCACTGCGGGGTGGCGATCGATTCGGCCGCCGACATGGAGATCCTCTTCGACGAGATCGACCTGGAACAGGTCACCACCTCGATGACCATCTCCGGCCCCGCGGTACCGGTGTTCTGCATGTACCTGGTCGCCGCGGAACGCCAGGGCCGCGACATCACCAGGCTGAACGGCACCCTGCAGACCGACATCTTCAAGGAGTACATCGCCCAGAAGGAGTGGTTGTTCGCCCCCGAACCGCATCTGCGGCTGATCGGCGACCTGATGGAATACACCTCCCGCGACATCCCGGCGTACAAGCCACTGTCGGTCTCCGGCTACCACATCCGCGAGGCCGGAGCGACCGCCGCGCAGGAGCTCGCCTTCACCCTCGCCGACGGTTTCGGCTACGTCGAGCTGGGCCTGTCCCGCGGGCTGGACGTCAACGTGTTCGCGCCCGGGCTGAGCTTCTTCTTCGACGCGCACATCGACTTCTTCGAGGAGATCGCCAAGTTCCGCGCCGCCCGCCGGATCTGGGCGCGCTGGATGCGCGACCACTTCGGCGCCACCTCGCCCAAGGCGCAGTGGCTGCGCTTCCACACCCAGACCGCCGGCGTCTCGCTGACCGCGCAGCAGCCCTACAACAACGTGGTGCGGACCGCGCTGGAGGCGCTCAGCGCGGTCCTCGGCGGCACCAACTCGCTGCACACCAACGCCCTCGACGAGACCCTGGCGCTGCCCAGTGAGCGGGCCGCCGAGATCGCGCTGCGCACCCAGCAGGTGATCGCCGAGGAGACCGGGGTGCTGAACGTTGCCGACCCGCTCGGCGGTTCCTGGTACGTCGAGGCGCTCACCGACCGGATCGAGGCGGAGGCGGAGAAGATCTTCGCCCAGATCCTCAAGCTCGGCAAGCAGGCCCAGCCGGACGGCGAACACGAGATCGGCCCGGTCACCTCCGGGCTGCTCCGGGGTATCGAGGAGGGCTGGTTCACCGGTGAGATCGCCGATTCGGCGTTCATCGCGCAGACCCTGCTGGAGAAGGGCGAGAAGCGGATCGTCGGTGTCAACGCGCACACCTCCTCGGTGACCGGGGAGCTGGAGATCCTGCGGGTCTCCCACGAGGTCGAGCGCGAGCAGGTACGCCTGCTCACCGAGCGGCGCGGCACCCGCGACCAGGCCCGGGTGGACGCCGCCCTGGAGCGGATGCTCGGCGCGGCCCGCGGCAGCGAGAACATGATCGAACCGATGCTCGAGGCGGTCCGCGCCGAAGCCACCCTCGGCGAGATCTGCAACACCCTGCGCGCCGAATGGGGCGAATACACCGAACCCGCGAACTTCTGAACCGGTTCGCTCGCTCGAGTCCTCTCGACACGGCCGCGGGCGGCCTCCTCGAGGATCCTGGGTGCGGATCAAGCCTCGGTCTGAGTGACCTGTTCGGCCTTCTTCCGCTCGGCATCGGCCTGTTCGCGGATCTTGCGGGCGCGCGCGACCCGGCGTTCGCGGGCCTGCCGATTCGCCGTCGAGGCGCGCGCATCGCGGGGCGGCAGCTGCAGCGTACGCTCGGCATGCAGGCCCGCCTGCAGCTCGCGGGAGCGCTCCAGTTCGGAGTCGAACTCGGCCCCGAAGACCAGGGCACAGTTGGACAGCCAGATCCACAGCAGGAAGACGATGATGCCGCCGAGGGTGCCGTACATCTTGTTGTAGTTGGAAAAATTCGACACATAGATGCCGAAGCCGGCCGAGACCAGCAGCCAGGAGCCGAGCGCGATCCCGGCACCGAGGCTGAGCCAGCGGAACTTCGGCTGGCGCACGTTCGGCGTCCAGTAGTAGAGCACCGCGATCAGCGCCACCGCGACCAGCAGCAGCAGCGGCCATTTGACCAGGTTGAACACCTGCCGGCCGAGCACGCCGAGACCGAGCAGCCAGGTGACCCGTTCGGCGATCGGGCCGGAGATCACCAGGCCGATCAGCAGCACCGCGACCAGCACCAGCACCACGATGGTGATCGCCAACTGCTGGACCTTGAGCCAGATGAACGGGCGGCCCTCGTCGACCTCGTAGACCCGGTTCATCATCCGGGCGAACGCGCCGACATAGGCCGACCCGGACCAGACCGCGCCGAGCAGACCCGCGATCAGCGTCCAACCGGAGAAATCGGACTGGACCAGGCTGAGCAGCAACCCCTCGATGATCCCGACGATGTCGGCCGGGGCGATCGCGGTCAGCACCTGCAGCAACGCCGGTACCGTGTCGCGGGCCTGACCGAGCAGGCCCAGCAGTGACACCACCGCGAGCAGGGCCGGGAAGAGCGCCAGCACGCCGTAGTAGGTGAGCCCGGCAGCCAGATCGGTGCACTCGTCGCGGAGGAACTCCGCACCGGCCCGGCGCACCGCGGACCGCCAGCCGATGCGACTCAGCTGGTACCACCGGCGCGGTTTGCGCGGATCGTCCGGATCGGGTGCGTCGGCCCGGACCGCTGCGGAACCTTCGACTGCCATGCCGCCATTTTGGCAGGTCAGCCCGGCGTACTCCGGGACGCCACCGCGGACACCAGGCCGGCGCCGTCACCGGCGCGCACCCCCGCAGCGAGCCCGTCGGTTCCGGCGGCCGCGACCAGCGGTCGGGGTACGCCGACCAGCGGCGCCAGCAGGCGGTGGGTGAAGGTGTGGCCGACCAGGTCGATGCCCTCGCGGCGCAGCAGTTCGGCCATCAGCAGGGTCTGCAGCGGGCCGTGCACGACCAGCCCGGCATAACCCTCGTGCGCCGCCCAGCCCAGGTCGTAGTGGATCCGGTGCGCGTTGAAGGTGAGGGCGGAGAAGCGGAACAGCAGCGCCTCATCCACGCCCAGCTCCAACCGCGGGCCGGGCCAGGATTCCTTGCTGGGTTCGGGATCGTCGGCCGGCAGCGCGGCGCCGCCGGGAGCGCGGTAGACGATGTCCTGCTCCTCGACGACGCCGGGTCGGTCGGCCTGGCTGATCGTGCTCCGCACGGTGGCGAAGGTGAGCGGACCGGAGCGTCCCTGCTTCTCCCGCACGTCGACCACTTCGGTCACCCTGGTGGCGGGTACGCCGAGCCGCAGCGGTCGCAGCGTGGTGATCCGGCCGCCGGCGAACATCCGGCGCCGCCCGGGGCCGGGGGGTGCCGGGATGCCGGTGATGGGGTGGCCGTCGGGGGAGAGGTCGGCGGTCCGGGGTCGCGGCAGCAGATGCAGCCAGTGCCACAACGGCGGCAACAGCTCGTCCGCAGGTGGGTCGATGTCGAGGAGCGCGGCCAGCGCCTCGGCGGGCTCGGGGGCCAGCACCTCGGTCCGGGTGAGTTGTTCGGTCATTGCCGGATTCCTTTCCCGGTGGGATCTGCGCGGGCCAGCAGCTGCCGGGCGCGGGTCAGCACCGGGGCGTCCACCATCACCCCGTCCACCCGTGCCGCCCCCGTGCCGTCGGCGGCGAGCACCCGGGTGGCCCAGTCCAGCTCGGCCGGCTCCGGACGCAGGGCGTCATGGGTCGGTTCGACCTGCCGGGGGTGGATCAGCAGCTTGCCGGTGAACCCCAGCTCGACGGCATGCCGGATGTCTTCGGTGAGGGCGGCGGGATCGTCCAGGGCCGGGGTGACGCCGTCGATCGGCGCCGGCTTGTCCGCCAGCCGGGAGGCCAGGACCAGGGTGCTGCGGGCGGTCAGCATGGCGGTCCGTGAGGGCGCGCAGCCCAGGTCGGCGGCGAGATCGAGATGGCCCAGGCAGAGCCGGGTGACCGCCGGCTCGGCGGCCACTTCGACGGCCCGGTGCAGGCCGAGCGCGGTCTCGATCAGCGCCAGCACGGGCCGGCCGGTCGCCTCCGCGATGGACCGGATCTGTTCTGGATCCTCGGCCTTGGGCAGCAGCACCGCGGTCAGCCGGTCGGCGGGAATCCCTGCCAGGGCGGCACGATCGGCGTCGTGCTGGGGCGTACCGGCGGCGTTGATGCGGACCAGCACGGGTACCGATGGGGACGTGGCTTCGACTCGCTGCGCTCGCTCAGCCGACGTGTTGGTGAGCCAGGCGACCACCGCGTCGCGCGCGCTGTCCTTGTGGTCGGGGGCGACCGCGTCCTCCAGATCGAGGATCACCGCATCGGCGCCGGCGGCGAGCGCCTTGTCGAAGCGGTCCGGGCGGTCACCCGGCACGAACAGCAGGCTGCGTGCCGAGCCGAGAGCCACGCTCACGGGGCCACCGTGCCACGCTTCATCAGCTGGCCCACGATGACATTGCGCTGGATCTCGTTGGTGCCCTCGCCGACGATCATCAGCGGGGCGTCGCGGAAGTAGCGCTCCACATCGAACTCGGTGGAATAGCCGTAGCCGCCGTGGATCCGCAGCGCACTGGTCGCGTTGCGCAGGCCGACCTCGGAGGCGAAGAGTTTCGCCATCCCCGCCTCGAGATCGGCGCGCTCACCGGAGTCGTAGCGGCGGGCCGCATGCTGGGTGAGCTGCCGGGCGGCCTCCAGTTCGGTCGCCATGTCGGCCAGCAGGTTGCCGACCGCCTGGTGTTTCCAGATCGGTTTGCCGAAGGTCTCCCGTTCGGTGGCATAGCGCATCGAATCCTCCAGGGCGGCGCGGGCCACGCCCAACGCCCGGGAGGCGACCTGCAACCGGCCGACCTCCAGCCCGCGCATCATCTGCGCGAAACCGCGGCCCTCCTCACCACCGAGCAGGGCCGAGGCCGGGACCCGGGCGCCGTCGAAGGACAGCTCGCAGGTCTCCACCCCCTTGTAACCCAGCTTGGACAGATCCCGGGAGACGGTGAACCCCGCCAGCCCACCGTCGTCGGGGTGGGTCTCGACCAGCAGGATCGAGATGCCGCGGTGCGGCGGGTCGGCCTCCCGGTCGGTCTTGCAGAGCAGCGCGATCAACCCGGAGCGGCGGGCGTTGGTGATCCACATCTTGGATCCGTTCACGACATAGTCGTCACCGTCGCGCCGGGCATGGGTGCGCATCGCCTGCAGATCCGAGCCCCCGCCGGGTTCGGTGAGCGCCATCGTGGCACGCAGTTCCCCGGTGGCCATCCGCGGCAGGTAGCGGTCCTTCTGCTCGTCGGTGCCGTAGGCCAGCAGCAGCTTGCTCACCACGGTGTGCCCGCCCATCGCTCCGGCGAGCGTCATCCAGCCGGTGGCGAGTTCTTCGGTGATCTGGCAGTACGCCGGGGTGGAGAGTGCGGTGTCACCCCAGGGTTCGGGGATCGCCAGCCCGAAGATGCCGAGCTGCTTCATCTGCTCGATCCATTCTTCGGGGTAGCTGTTGGCGTGTTCGACCTCGTTGACCTTCGGCCGGACATCGCGGGTGATCCAGTCCCGGATCACCGCGATGATCTCGCGCTCCTCCTCGGTCATGCGGTTTCTCCTTCGGTTCGTTGGTGGGGCAGGGTGCCGCGGAACAGCTCCGCGGATTCCTGCCAGGTGAGCTGTTCGGGCCGGATGTCCAGGCCACGTAGGCATTCTTCGACCTTGCGGCGCAGCTCCTGTGAGGTCGGCGGCCGGGTGGGTGAGCCCGGTGGCAGGTCGAGCTCGGCGGTGCGTTCACCCCGATCGTCGGTGACGGTGATCTGCACCCGACCGGTCAGCAGACCTTCACCGCCGTCGGTGAGTTCGGTCTCGACCAGTTGCAGCAGGCGCTGTGCCGCGGGCCGGTTCACCGCCTCGTCGCCGAACTCCCAGAAGCCGGGGAAGTCGTCCAGCAGGGCGGTGGCGGCGGCGTACTCGAGGGAGAACTTGCCCTCCAGCCCGGTCTGCGGTCGGTGCGACTGCAGCGGCACCACCGAGGCGGCCGGGGTGCGCAGCCGGATGCCGGTCACCGACTCCGGGTCGAGACCCTCGCGCAGCCCGGCGATCGCGGTGATCGGCCGCTGCAGGGCATAGCAGGCGGGGTGGATCTTGATCGCCAGACCGTCCGGGACCGCCGGGGATCGCTGCGAGAGCACCGGATCCGCCGGATCGCCGCCGAGCAGGGTGAGCCACCGCTGCACCGCTGCCGGGTTCGCCCGGGCGCCGTCGCGGGCCAGTCGGGCGGCGCGGATCCCGGCGTCGGCGGCCAGCCCGATCTGGATCGACTTGGCATCGGTGCCGAAGGCGTCCTGGACCCCGCCGGCGGCGGGCACGGCCAGGGCGAGTGCCATCATGGTCGCCTCGGCGTCCAGGCCGAAGCAGGAGGCCGCCGCGGCGGCGGCACCCAGTGCACCGGCGGTGGTGGTGGCGTGCCAGCCCGCGGAGTAGTGCCGCCAGCCCAGTGCGGTCCCGATCCGGGCCATCACACCGGCCCCGGCCAGGAAGTCCCGCGGGCCACCGCCGAGGGCGAGCACCACCGGGATGCAGACGGTGGAGATGTGGGTGGTCGACGGCATGTGCAGATCGTCGAAGTCGAGCACGTGGCAGGCGACCGCCCACCGGCCCGCCTGATCGAGGGCGCCGACCTTTTCCAGCACCGGATGGGAATGCGCGGCGAGACCGACCGCGACGGTGTCGACCAGTTGGCGGTCGGCCAGCGCGAGATCCTCGGTGCTCGGTTCGAACGTGGTGGCCCAGTCGGCGAGGGCACGTGCGGTCATCATCGGGCCTCCTCCTCGGTGGTGGTCGGTACGCCGAACTCGGCGAGCACGGCATCGGTGTGCTCGCCCACCCGCGGGATCGGGCCGAGCACCGGTTCCTGGTCATCGAGCATCGCGGGCGGCCGCAGCGCACGCAGTGGTCCGGCGGGGGAGTCGTAGCTGCGCCAGCGATCCCGGGCTTCGAGCTGTGGGTGGGCGGAGAACTGCGCCATGTCCCGCAACCGGGCGTTCGCGATCTGGGCGGCCTCCAACCGGCGCTCCACCTCATCGATCGGCAGTTCGGTGAAGACGGCCTCCAGGTATGCCGTCAGCTCGGCCCGGTTGCGGACCCGGTCGCTGTTGCGGACGAACCGGGGATCGGTGGCCAGCTCGGGCTGACGCAGCACCTGTTCGCAGAACCGCGCCCACTCGCGTTCGTTCTGGATGCCGAGGAAGATCTGCTGCTGCTCGGCACAGTGGAACGGCCCATAGGGGGCGATGGCGGCGTGCGAGGCACCCGTTCGGGGCGGTTGCGAATCGCCGTATTCGGCGTAGTTGTAGGGAAATCCCATCCACTCGCCGAGGGCCTCCAGCATCGGCACCTCGATGGTCGCCCCGCCGCCGCCCCGCTCCCGGCGCAGCAGCGCGGAGAGGATGCCGGAATAGGCGTACATCCCGGCGGCGATGTCGGCGACCGAGATGCCGACCTTGCTCGGTGTCTCCGGCGTACCGGTCAGCGAGACCAGGCCGGCCTCACACTGCACCAGCAGGTCGTAGGCCTTCTTGGTGGCGTACGGACCGGTGGACCCGTAACCGGAGATCGAGACATGGATCAGTTCCGGTCTGCGGTCACGCTGCTCCGCGGCACCGAAACCGAGTCGGTCGGCGGCACCCGGGGCGAGGTTCTGGATGAACACGTCGGCCCGGTCGACCAACGCCTGCAGCGTTTCCCGGCCCCGGTCGCTCTTCAGATCAAGGGCGACCGACTCCTTGCTGCGGTTCAGCCAGACGAAGTGACTGGCCAGCCCGTGCACGGTCTCGTCATAACCGCGGGCGAAATCACCGACCTCGGGGCGCTCGATCTTGAGCACCCGGGCACCCTGATCGGCGAGCTGACGGGTGGCGAACGGAGCGGCGACGGCCTGCTCCACGGCGACGACGGTGATTCCTTCCAGGGCGCGCATTCCGAGCGCTGGCATCTATTGACCCCCGATGAGAGCGGTGGACAGGACGGGTACGAAGGTGACGATCAGCAGGCCGGCGAGCAGCACCAGGGCCGAGGGCAGGGCTGCCTTGGCGACTTTGAGCACGCTCATCCGGGACAGCCCGGAGGCGACGAACAGGTTCAATCCGAGCGGCGGGGTGACCATGCCGATCTCCAGGTTCATCACCATGATGATGCCCAGATGGATCGGGTTGATGCCCATCTGGGTGGCGATCGGCAGCAGGATCGGGGCCAGGATCAAGATGGCCGAGGAGGTCTCCATGAAACAGCCGACGATCAGCAGGATCACGTTGATCAGCAGCAGGAACTGCCACGGGCGCAGGTTCATCTCCTCGATGGCCCCGGAGATCTGCAGCGGGATCCGTTCCTGGGTGAGCACGAAGGAGAACAGGATGCCGTTGGCGATGATGAACATGATCATCGCCGAGGTCTTCGCCGAGGCCAGGGTGATCTCGCCGAGCCGCTTGAACGGCAGCTCGCGGTAGATGACCAGCGAGACCAGCAGCGAATAGAGCACCGCGACCGCGGCCGCCTCGGTGGGGGTGAAGAAGCCGTTGTAGATGCCGCCCAGCACGATGACCGGCAGCAGCAGCGCCAGGATCGCGCTCTGGAATGCCTTGAACCGGTCCTTGGCGGACTTCACCCCGAGGGTGCTGGAGTTGTCGCCGTAACCCTTGCGGCGGGAGATGACCAGCGCGACCGCGATCAGCATCAACCCGGCCAGGATGCCGGGGATGATGCCGGCGACGAACAGGTCACCGATGTTGGACTCGGTGGCGATGCCGAAGACGATCAGCGGGATCGACGGCGGGATGAGGATGCCCAGCGATCCGGAACTGGCGATCAGGCCGGTGGAGAACTGCTTGCTGTAACCGTGCGCGACCATCGCGGGAATCATGATCGTGCCGACCGCGACGACGGTGGCCGGTGAGGAGCCGGAGACCGCGGCGAAGAACATGCAGGACAGCACCGCGGTGATCGCGAGCCCACCACGCAGATGACCGACCAGGGCGGCGCCGAAGTCGGTCAACCGTCTGGAGATCCCGCCCCGGGACATGATGTTGGCGGCCAGCACGAAGAACGGGATCGCCATCAACGGGAAACTGTTCAACGCGTTGAACAATCGCTCCGGGACCTGGGTCATCGGGGTGAGCGTGAAATAGAAGATGTAGAAGATCGAGGTGAGCCCCAGGGCCACCGAGATCGGCGCGGACGACAGCAGCAGCAGGAACAGCAGGACCAGCAGCAGGATGGTGGCGAGGGTCATCGGTCGCTCCGATCGCCGTCGAGATTGGGATTCCGGGCGGCCAGATCGCTCTGGTCGAACCCGGCCGCGGCCAGCTCGTCGGCGTACACGTCGCGACCGATCTCGTCGCGGGGCGTACGCCAGGTCCGCCAGGCCAGCTCCAGCGAACGCAGCGCCATCAGGGTGAAACCGATCGCCACCGACAGTTCCAGCACCCACAGCGGCAGCTTCAGGGCCGGGGTGATGGTGCGCCGGGAGAACGGTTCGGCGATCAGCATCCAGGAGAGGACCGCCAGGCTGACCATGTAGCCGATGGTGACCAGTCGGCCGATCAGCGTGATCGCCTTGCGGGCGGTGCCTTTCAGCAGCACCGGCAGGATGTCGATGTTGACGTGTTCATCCGAGCGCAGGGTGGCGACCGCGCCGATGAAGGTGGAGTAGATGATCAGATAGATCGTCGCCTCCTCGGCCCAGAAGACGACCGCACCGGTGAGGTTGCGGAGCACCACCGAGACGATCGCGATGACCGCCGCGGCGGCCAGGGTGGCCACCGCCAGGGTGTTCTCCACCGAGGTGAGGATTCTGTTCAACTGCTTCATGATCGACTCACCTCCCTCAGCGCAGCTTCTTGCGGGCGAGCAGTTCGTCGACGATCTCCGGGCCGATCGCGTCGCGATACTGCAGATAGACCGAGGGCAGCACCGCGTCCCGCAGCGTCTGCCGCTGCTCCGGGGTGAGGGAGACGATCTCGGTGTTCCCGGTCGCCTCGATCTTCTTGCGGGATTCGAGTTCGAGCTGGGCGGAGCGTTCCCGGTTCACCCGGCTGGCCTCGGTGGCACTGGCCTCGACGTCGCGCTGCAGATCGGGGGGAAGCTTGTCGAAGAAGGATTTGTTGATGATCAGCACGTAGCCGATGTAGCCGTGGTCGGAGGCGGTGATGTATTTCTGCACCGTGTGCATCTTCTGTGACTGGATGTTGGACCAGGTGTTCTCACCACCGTCGATGACACCCTGCTGCAATCCGTTGTAGACCTCGGCGAAGGCCAGCGGGGTGGGGATTCCACCCCACTTCTCGAACTGGGTGCGCAGCACGTCGGAGGGCTGGATGCGGTATTTCTTGCCGACCATGTCGGACGGGCTGACGGTGCGGTTGTTCGAGTGGATCTGCTTCATCCCGGAGTCCCACAGGCCGAGCACCTTCATGCCCTTGGCCTCCAGATCCTTGTTCGCATAGATCGCCCGGCCGACCTGGGTGTCGGGGGCGGCGACCTGCGGGATCTCGTCCGGGGTCTCGAACAGATAGGGCAGATCGAGCACCTGCAGGGCCGGGGCCACGGTGGTGAACTTGGCGCTGGCCGGTGCGAGCATCTGCACCGAGTTGGACTGGATGGCCTGCATCTCGTCCTTGTCGCCATAGAGCTCGGAGTTCGGATAGACCTGCACCCGGACCCGGCCGTTGGTCCGCTTCTCCACATCGGCGGCGAAGAAGTCGGCGGCCTGACCCTTGGGGGTGGCGGCCGTGGTCACGTGGGCGAACTTGATCGTGTAGGTGCCGCCCGCGTTCATCAGGGCGCCGCGGACGCAGCCGGTCGCGCTCAGACTGAGCACGGCGACCGCTGCTGCGGTGAGGGTTCTGCGGAACTTCATCGTTCCTCCTGTCGTGGTCTTTCCTTTGTCGATTGGCGTTTCAGGCTCGGCCGAGATGCAGCACGTGGGTGTAGTGCGAGGGCAGATAGTCGCTGACGGCGTACTCCATCGGCGTGTCGGTGTGGTCGGTGTAGGTGCGTTCGATGTGCAGCACCGGGTCGCCGCTGTGGCAGTCGAGCAGGGCCCGGGCCTGCTCGGTGGCCAGGGCGGCGGTGATCCGCTGCTCGGCATCCCGGAGCGCGAATCCGTGCTCCTCCAGCAGGCCGATGATCGTGCGGTCGACGCGCGCACCGGGGGTGCTCAGCGCCGGTACGCGTTCCAGCGCCGCACCCTGCTTCGGCGGCAGCCAGACCGTGGTCGCGCAGAAGCACTCGCCCTCGTGCCAACGGCGGAAGGTGACGGTGTAGAGCAGTCGCTCGGAGACCTTGAGCCGTTCGGCGGCCTGGGGGTCGTAGCCGCCGGCGAGCGGGGTGACCACCTCGAGCTGGCTGTCCGCGCTCAATCCGATCAGATCGGCGATCGAGCCGAAATGGCGCTGGTAGCGGCGTCCCGGGGGAGAGGCGAAGGTGCCGCGGCCGGCGCGCCGGGTGACGAGCCCCTCGTTGACCAGTTCCAGGAAGGCCCGGCGCACGGTCTGCCGGGACAGCCCGAACTGCTGGGCCAGCGCGGTCTCGGTCGGCAGCGGTTCGTCGGGTGGGAAGGCGTTGTCGAGGATCCGGTCGCGGAGCTCGCGGGCCAGGTGCTGGTACGCCGTCTCGCCGACGCGTCGCTCACCCCAGTCCATGCCCTCCCCGCCCCCTGCTCGATGAAATGTGCGGCCAATCTAGATTTGGCCGTACAAATCCGGCAAGGGTTGTCTCACGATGCGACCCCCACGCTCCTCGAGTAGGCAACCCCGGCGCAGCGGAGCGGAGCCGGGGTTGCCGTGTCGAGAGGAGCTTGGCCGGCTCAGATCATCTCGACACGCAGCCCATTGCTCCGCTTCGCTCCGCATGGGCTGCTACTCGATGAGCGTGGGGGTCCGTCAGCCCTTGAGCACCTGGTCGACGACGGCCTTCGCCTCGGACTGCACCTCGGCCAGATGCTCGGGGCCCTTCAGCGACTCGGCATAGATCTTGTACTTGTCCTCGGTGCCCGAGGGACGGGCCGCGAACCAGGCATCGGCGGTGGTCACCTTCAGCCCGCCGATCTTCGCGCCGTTGCCGGGCGCCTCGGTGAGGATGTTCTCGATCGGCTCGCCGGCCAGCTCGGTGGCGGTGACGTCGGCGGGGGAGAGCGCGGCCAGCCGGGCCTTCTGCTCACGGTTCGCCTCGGCGTCGATCCGGGCGTACGCCGAGGACCCGTGCCGACGCTCGATGTCGGCGTACCGCTCGCTCGGTGAGGACCCGGTGACCGCCTTGATCTCACTGGCCAGCAGGGCGAGCAGGATGCCGTCCTTGTCGGTGGTCCAGGTCTTCCCGGTCCGGGTGAGGAAGGAGGCGCCGGCGGATTCTTCACCGCCGAAGCCGATCTCGCCGCTCTGCAGTCCGGGCACGAACCACTTGAAGCCGACCGGGACCTCGACCAGTGTGCGGCCCAGCTCGGCGGCCACCTTGTCGATCAGGCTGGAGGAGACCAGCGTCTTGCCGACTCCCGCCTCGGCGGGCCACTGGTCGCGGTGGCTGAACAGATATTCGATCGCAACGGCCAGATAGGCGTTCGGGTTCATCAACCCGGCATCGGGGGTGACGATGCCGTGCCGGTCGGAATCGGCGTCATTGCCGGTGGCGATGTCGTAGCGGTCCTTGTTGTGGATCAGGCTGGCCATCGCATCGGGGGAGGAGCAGTCCATCCGAATCTTGCCGTCGGTGTCCAGGGTCATGAACGCGAACTGCGGATCCACGACCGGGTTCACCACCTCCAGGTTGAGCCCGAGCCGCTCGGCGATCCGGCCCCAGTATTCGACCGAGGCACCACCCATCGGATCGGCACCGATGTGTACGCCGGCGCTGCGGATCGCATCGATGTCGATCGCGTTGCGCAGGTCGTCGACGTAGGCGGTCAGGTAGTCGAAGGTCTCGACCTCGGATTTCGCACGGTCGAAGGGAATCCGCTTGATGCCCGAGGGATCGCGGAGCAACTGGTTGGCCCGGTCGGCGACCCAGCTGGTGGCATCCGAATCGGCCGGACCACCGTGCGGCGGGTTGTATTTGAAGCCGCCGTCGCGGGGCGGGTTGTGCGAGGGGGTGACCACGATGCCGTCCGCCCGAGCCAGCGGCTCGGTGGCATTGTGCGCGATGATCGCCCGCGACACCGCCGGGGTCGGGGTGTACTGGTCGATCCGCTCGGCACGCACGGCGACCCCATTGGCGACCAGCACCTCGATCGCGGTCTGCCAGGCCGGACCGGACAGTGCGTGGGTGTCCTTGCCGAGATAGAGCGGCCCGGTGATGCCCTGGCCGGCGCGGTATTCGACGATCGCCTGCGTGGTGGCGGCGATGTGCGCCTCGTTGAACTTGGTGTCCAGGCTCGAGCCGCGGTGCCCGGAGGTGCCGAAGACGACCTGCTGATCGGGGTTGTCCGGATCGGGCGTGCGGTCGTAATAGGCGCCCAGTACCGCGCCGACATCGATCAGGTCCTCGGGGAGTGCGGGCGTACCAGCGCGTTCGTGTGCCATGGGATGAGCCTAGGACTTCCGGTGGCTGCAAGAATAGGCACCATGACTGCTGCGAGTTTCAATCGTCCCGGTGCCATCGACCTGTCCGGGCTCAAGGCCCGGGCCTCCGCGGGCGCTCCGGGGGCTCCCGGCGCGCCGGGCGGCGGGGGCGCTGGGGCGTACGTCATGGAGGTCACCGACATCGCCGCCTTCGAGCAGCTGCTGCAGCGCTCGATGCAGTACCCGGTCGTGGTCGAGTTCTACAGCCCGCGGGCGCAGGGTTCGGAGCAGCTGTCGGCGGATCTGAGCGCGCTCGCCGACGAGTACGCCGGGAAGTTCCTGCTGGTGCGGGTGGCGGCCGAGTCCGCGCCCGACATCGCCCAGGCGCTCGGCATCCAGGCGGTGCCGACGGTGGTTGCGGTGATCGGCGGCCAGCTCGCCCCGCTGTTCCAGGGTGTGCAGCCCAAGGAGAACATCAAGCAGGTGCTCGACCAGGTGTTGCAGGCCGCGGCCGCCAGCGGCGTGATGGGCAAGGCCGATCCGGTCGGGCCGGCTGCCGGTCAGGGCGACGGTGACGGTGAGGAAGGTGGCGCCGGCGGCATCGATCCCCGCTTCGCCGCCGCCGACGAAGCGCTGGAGAAGGGCGACTTCGCCACCGCCCGGGACGAGTTCGACAAGGTGCTGGCGCAGAGCCCGGGCGACCCCGAGGCACTCGCCGGTCGGGCCCAGGCCGGGCTGCTGGATCGCAGCAGCAAGCTGGACGGCTCCGAGATCGGCAAGGCCGACGCCGCGCCGACCGATGTCGACGCCCAGCTCGCCGCCGCCGACGCCGAACTGGTCGGCAGCGACCCCGAGGCGGCCTTCGGTCGGTTGATCGAGACGGTGCGCAACACCAGCGGTGATGATCGGGAGAAGGTACGCCTCCGCCTGCTCGAGCTCTTCGAGACCCTGGGCAACAGCAACCCGGTGGTGCTCAAGTTCCGCCGCAAGCTCTCCACCGCCCTGTTCTGATCCCACCGCTCATCGAGTAGCAGAACCCCGGCTCCGCCTGCGGAGCGTCCACCACGCTCATCGAGTAGTACCGCCGGCGCCGCGGAGCGGCGCCGGCGGTACGTGTCGAGATGAGTTGGTGCGTTGGGCAGTTCAGCCCTTCTTCGGCGGCAGGTTCTCCTGCACCGGCAGGGTGTCCCAAAAGCTGGTATCGGCGGTGTTGATCGAGCCGTCGCCGATCGCCTTGGCGGTGGACTCCATCGTGACGACGGTCTGCTTGATCAGGTAACCGTTCGACTTCTGCCCGAGCACGTACTGCTCGTATTCGTGATCGGCCATCCCGCGCATCTCGAACAGCAGCGTGGAGATGCCGTATTCGGCGGCGATCCCATTGCGGCTGATGGTGGTCGCGCTGCCGCCGTCGTATTTGCCGATGTGGCCCCAGCCGGTCGGCTCGATCGCGTTGTAGACAACCGATCCGAGCCGCTTGGAGCCATCGACCACGGCCGGGTCGACCTCGGGTGAGGTCGGATAGAGGATCGAGCCGGAGACCAGCTCGCCGTCGGTGGCCGAGCGGGTGGCCTGATGGTGCAGGTCGACGGCGTAGTCGATGCCGAGCTGCGCCTGGTACTTGGTGATCATCCGGTGCAGCGCCTGGGTCTCCGGCTGGGACTTGGCGACGTGGTCGCGATTCAGGTCGACCTTGTTCGCGTTGTAGCGGGTGAGATTCCGGTCACCGGCGGCGATGTAGTCATCGAGCGGGAAGTTCACATCGCCCATCGCGCCATCGGGGTTGACCATCGGCACCACGAGGATGTTCACCTTGTCCAGCAGGCGCTTGTTGGAGTTGCCGAGCGACTTGATGAAGTCCAGGGCGCCCTCGGTGTTCAGCGCCTCGTTGCCGTGCTGCTGGGTGAAATAGAGCACGGTCGGGTTGGCGGGGTTGGTGATGAACTTGGCGAGCATCAGGTCGCGGCCCTTGACGCTCTGCCCGATCACCTCCAGTTCCATCGCGGACTGCTTGGCGTCCTGCTTCTTCAGCTCGGCCACCATCGACTCGTGGGTGCTCAGGATGGAGGTGTTGACGGTGCCGGTGCAGCAGTTCGGTCCACCGCCGACGGCGTTGGCAGGGGTGGTCGCGAGTGCGGCGCCGGAGCCGATCAGGGCGCAGACGGCAAGGGAGGCAGCGAATTTCTTCATTGAAACGGGATCCTTATCGGGGTCGCTGGGGAGTTGTCTGACCAGTCAACCAACACCGCCGGAGTGGGTCAATTGTCCGATCACTCCCGGGCAGGGGTCTGGAGGTTGCGTAGTCGGACGTGCAGTACCTCGCCCAGCCTGCTGTCGGAACCCAGTGGGACTGGGTTTGATCATGGACCGGGGCGGGCACTGCACGTCCGAGTACGCAGCAGACGGGTTGCGGGGTCGGGTATCAGGTGGGGCGGCCTCTCGACACGCAGTCCCGGCTCCGCTGCGCTGCGCCGGGACTGCTACTCGAGGACCGGAAGGGTCAGCGGGTGCCGTTCTCAGTGAGGGCGACCTCACCGGGGGCGAGCGACAGCGCGATCTGCAGGCGGCGGGCGGAGAGTTCGGAGACGTGGTCGGCGAGCCGCTCGACCGGCACCCAGTGCACGGCGACGATTTCGCTGTCCTGCTTGACGATCGAGGCGATCTGCTCGGGAGTCAGCACGCCACCGTCGAAGATGAACTCCAGGGCGTCGTCCCAGCCGAGGTAGGGCGGCATCCAGTCCACGACCAGCAGCCGGAGCTGGTCCACGACCAGTGACAGCTCCTCGGCGACCTCGCGGATCGCGCCGACCCGCGGCGACTCCCGCGGCTCGACCACGCCTCCGGGCAGTTCCCAGTCGGCCTTGAAATGGGTGTCGCACAGCAGGATCCGGCCGGCCGAGTCGCGGAAGATCACATGCCCGATCACCCGCTTGGTGGGCAGCACCGAGTTCATCACCCCGGAGAAGCCCGACGGGCCGGTGGTGATGTCATCGACCAGCCGGGCATAGAGCACCACATCGTCCAGCTCACCGTTCGCCAACCGCAGGGCCTGGCGGCGTACCCCCTCGCGCCGGAAACCAGCCCGATGCATCGCCCGTCGCGCCATCGCATCGGTCGACGGCAGCGCCACCTCGACCCGACGCAACCCGCGCCCGATCAGCGCATCGTCGGCGGCCAGGCCGACACCGCGGGTCAGGGTGTCCGAATCGGTCGCGGCATTCCACTGCAGCACGCCGATGCCGTCGTCGACGACCTGCACATTGATCGTGAACTCACCCGGCTGCTGTGGCTCTTGACCCGCAGGCCCCTGATCGCTCACTGCAGCCCCGGGTCGCCGGGCAGCTCGGCGGTCTCGCGCGGATCCCAGAGCAACCAGACCGCACCGAGCGGCGGCACGGTGATCTCCGCACTCGCCTCGAGTCCGTGTGCCGGCACCTCCCGCGCCTCGACCTGACCCAGGTTGCCCCACTGACCGGTGCCGTCGTAATCCGGCGAATCGGTGTTCAGCACCTCGCGCCAGACGCCGGCATGCGGCAGGCCCAGGGTGTAACCGGTCCGGGGGACAGGGGAGAAGTTCACCGCCACCGCCAGGCACTGGCCCTGGTCATCGGTGCGCAGATAGGAGAAGACATTGCCCTGGGCGTCGTTGGCGTCGATCCAGCGGAAGCCCTTGGGGTCGTTGTCCAGCTTCCACAGGGAGGGCAGTTCCTTGTAGGTCTTGTTGAGATCGCGGAACAGCTTCTGCAGCCCGTCATGGCCCCACAGATCCGAGACCCACCACTCGAGGCCCTTGGACTCGTCGAACTCCGAGCGCTGCCCGAACTCGTTGCCCATGAAGATCAGCTGCTTGCCCGGATGGGACCACATGAACGCGTAGTAGGCGCGCAGCGAGGCGAACTTCTGCCAGTCATCGCCCGGCACCTTGTTGACCATCGAGCCCTTGCCGTGCACGACCTCGTCGTGACTGATCGGCAGCACGAAGTTCTCCGAGAAGGAATAGACCATCGCGAAGGTCATCAGGTTGTGGTGGTACTGCCGGTGGACCGGCTCCTCCTCCAGATAGCGCAGGGTGTCGTTCATCCAACCCATGTTCCATTTGAAGCCGAAGCCCAGGCCGCCGTGGTGCACCGGCCGGGTCACCCCCGGCCAGGAGGTGGACTCCTCGGCGATCGTCATCACCCCGGGCACGCGCGCATAGAGATGGGAGTTCACATAGCGCAGCAGGTCGACCGCTTCGAGGTTTTCCCTGCCACCGTGGACATTCGGCACCCAGTTGTCGCCACGGGAGTAGTCCAGATAGAGCATCGAGGCGACCGCGTCGACACGCAACCCGTCGATGTGGAACTCGGTGATCCAGTAGAGCGCGTTGGAGACGAGGAACGACTTCACCTCGTTGCGGCCGAAGTTGAACACATAGGTGCCCCAGTCGGGCTGCTCGCCCTGTCGCGGATCGGCATGCTCATAGAGCGCGGTGCCGTCGAAGCGGCCGAGGGCCCATTCGTCCTTGGGGAAGTGGCCCGGCACCCAGTCCATGATCACCCCGATACCGGCCTGGTGCAGGGTGTCCACCAGGTAGCGGAACTCATCGGGCGTACCGAACTGCGACATCGGTGCGAAGTAGCCGGTCACCTGATAGCCCCAGCTGGGGGCGTACGGATGCTGGGCCAGTGGCAGGAACTCGACATGGGTGAATCCCTGCCAGGTCACATATTCCACCAGCTCGTGCGCCAGCTCGACATAGGTCTTGCCCGGTCGCCAACCGCCCAGATGCACCTCATAGATGCTCATCGGCTCGGCGTGCGCCTGCGCCTTGGCGCGCCTCTCCAGCCACTCGTCGTCGCTCCATTCATAGGAGCTCTCGAAGACGATCGAGGCGGTCTCCGGTGCCGCCTGGGCGAAGCGGGCCATCGGGTCGGCCTTGTCGATCCAGCGGCCGTCGGCGCCGTGCACCCGGAACTTGTAGACCGAACCGGCGTGCGCCTCGGGCACGAACAGCGCCCACACCCCGGTGCCGGGGACGCGCTGCATCGGGTGCGATTCACCGTCCCAGCGGTTGAAGTCGCCGTAGACGCGGACCTCGGTCGCGTTCGGCGCCCAGACCGCGAAGCGCACCCCGCTGACGGGTACGCCGTCGGCACCGGGCTGCTCCACCAGATGCGCGCCGAGGCGACGCCACACCTCGGTGTCGCCGCCGGAGTGGAATCCCTCCAGCTCGGTGCCGGTCAGGCCGCCAAGGGTGTCGGTGCTCATCGTGCTGCCTCCCTGTCGTGGTGGGGCGGATCGTCGGTCGACCGGTGCTCGGCGAGGGCGCCGAGCGCGGTCAGCGGGATCGGTAGCCAGTCTGGTCGATTCCGGGCCTCGTAGACCACCTCGTAGACCGCCTTGTCCGCCTGGTACGCCGCCACCACGGTGTGCTCGGCGTCGGTCAGTGCCCGCCCCGCGGTGTATCCGCGCAGGAAGGCGTCGCTGCTCTGCTGCACCCAGCGCCGCGCGGTCGCCGGGTCGGTGCCGGCGCTGCGCTCCGCGAAGCCACCGGCGTAGTCCAGCGACCGTAGCAGCCCGGCCACATCCCGCCAGCCGGTATCGGGTTCGCGCCGCTCGTCGAGGGTCTTCAGTGGTTCGCCCTCGAAGTCGATGATCTTCCAGCCGCCGTCGGCGCCGACCAGGGTCTGGCCCAGATGGAAGTCCCCGTGCACCCGCTGGGTGTCCAGCTCGGTGTCGGCGAGGGTGCCGAAGATCGCTGCCAGGCCCGGTTGGTACGCCGCCAGCGCGGGCACCTCGCGGACCGCGGCCGCCAGTCGGCGGGTCATCTGCTCCGCGGCGCCGGCACCGGTGCGGTTGCCGGTGCCGAAGGCGGTGGCGAGCGCCTCGTGCACCTGGCGCAGCGCCCGGCCCAGCTCCTCGGCCGGGCCGGTGAAGTCGTCGCCGGAGCCGGCGGCGGCGACCGCGACCTGCCAACCGTCGCTGACCTCACGCAGCTGCTCGACCAGCATCGCCGCATCGGCCCGGCAGCTCGCACCGCCGGTGTCGTGCCATTCGGCGGTCAGCCAGCCGTAGAGCCGGGCCACATCGGCCGCGGCCGGGCCGTCGGCGAGCGCGCGATGGATCTCGATGTCGAGGTTGTCACCGAGCTCGAGGCGGCGGAACAGCTTCAGCATCGCCACCTCGCCATACATGATCGAGGTGTTGGATTGTTCGCCGCCGAAGATCCGCGGCGGCAGGCTCGCCGAGACCTCGCTGCCGTCGACGAACTCGGCGACCAGGCGGGCGTCGTCGTCGCTGCGTTCACCGGCGCCGAGGACGGCGGCCAGCAGCAGCTCCTGGGCGAGCGGGTCGCGGGTCGCGTCGTGCAGCACGACCTCGCCGAGCTCGGGGTCGGCGCAGCGGCCGATCGCCGAATCGGCGTCACCGGTGGTGTCGGCGCCGTGGTAGCTGAGCGCCAGCAGGTAGTGGTGGGTCTCGGCGTCGCCGTCGCGGTTGGCGACCTCGGCGACCAGCAACCGGACCGCGCCGGCGCCCCCGGGCGGGGTGAGCCAGGGCAGCGGATGCAGCGCGACCAACTCGGCGTCGCGGCCCTTGCCGGCATACCAGCGAGCCTGCTGGATGTGCCGCCAGAGCAGGGTTTCCGGCGATTCCAGGTCAGGACGGTTCGGGGTCATCGGCACCCTCCTGCTCGGTCGGCTCGGGCTCGGTCAGATCGGGATCGTCGGCCATGATCCGCAGCCAGAGGAAACCGTGGCCGGCGATGTCGATCTGATAGTCGTGCGCGGTCTCGACATCGATCGGGTGGTGATCGTCGTCGCGGAGCAGGTCGAAGGGGACCAACCCCCGGAACCTGGACAGATCCAGGTGCACGGTCTGCGGATCGGGGGAGAGGTTGTTCACACACAGCACCGACATCCGCGTACCGTCCTCGCCGCGATGCGAACGCAGGAAGGAGAACACCTTCTCGTTCGCCCCGCCCAGGTCGGTGAAGTCACCCAGGCCGAAGACCGGATGGTTGCGCCGGATCACCAGCATCGCGCGCAACCAGATCAGCAGCGAACCGGGATCCATCATCTGCTGCTCGACGTTGACGCCCTCCTTGGCGTACCACGGGTCCTGGACCAGCGGCAGATGGAAGGAATCCTCCTCGGCCTCGGAGAAGCCGGCGCCCGGCTCGGCGGACCATTGCATTGGGGTGCGTACCCCGTCGCGGTCGTGCAACCAGATGTTGTCGCCCATCCCGATCTCGTCGCCGTAGTAGAGCACCGGCGATCCGGGCAGGCCGAGCAGCAGCGCATGCAGCAGATGCACCTGTTTCAGATCACCGTCGACCAGCGGCGCGAGCCGGCGGCGGATGCCGATATTGCATTTCATCCGCGGGTCCGGGGCGTACTCGGACCACATGTACTCCCGGTCCTCCTCCGAGACCATCTCCAGGGTGAGCTCGTCGTGGTTGCGCAGGAAGGTGCCCCACTGGCAGCCCGGCGGGATCTCGGGGGTGTCGGCGAGGATCTCGGAGATGCAGGCGCGGGACTGCTGCTTCAGTCCCATGTAGAGCCGCGGCATCACCGGGAAGTGGAAGGCCATCTGGCATTCGTCGTCGTTGCCGAAATATTCGACGACATCGTGCGGCCACTGGTTGGCCTCGCAGAGCAGGATCCGGCCGGGGAACTCGGTGTCCACCATCCGCCGCACCGCCTTGAGGATCCGATGGGTGCCGCCCAGGTTCTCGCAGTTGGTGCCGTCCTCCTCGATCAGATAGGGGACCGCGTCCAACCGGAAGCCATCGATGCCCATCCGCAGCCAGAAGCGGATCGCCTCCAGCATCTCGACCAGCACCTTCGGGTTGTCGAAGTTGAGGTCGGGCTGGTGGGAATAGAAGCGGTGCCAGAAGTACTGCCCGCGGACCTCGTCATAGGTCCAGTTGGAGGCCTCGGTGTCGACGAAGATGATCCGGGCATCGGAGTACGCCTCGGGCACCTGGCCCTCGGCGGGGCCGCCGTCGGACCAGACGTAGTAGTCGCCGTAGGGACCGTCAGGATCGCTGCGGGACTGCTGGAACCACGGATGCTGATCGGAGGTGTGATTCATCACGAAGTCGATGATGATCCGGATGCCGCGCTCGTGGGCGCCCTCGACGAACTGCCGGAACTCATCGACGGTGCCGAGCAGCGGCAGCACCGAGGTGTAGTCGCTGACGTCGTAACCGCCGTCCAGCAGCGGGGAGGGGAAGAACGGCGGCAGCCACAGGCAGTCCACGCCGAGCCACTGCAGATAGTCGAGTTTCTCTGCCAGGCCGGCGAAATCGCCGATGCCGTCGCCGTTGGAGTCGTGGAAGCTGCGGACCAGGACCTCGTAGAAGACTGCCTTCTTGAACCATTCGTGGTCCGTGGGATCCATGCCGGCGTCCGCGGGCAGCAGCGGCTCCTCCGTCGGATGGGTGTCGACCGTCTCAGTCACAGATGGATCACCGATTCTCGACGACCAGCACGTGGGCCGGGTCGGCCGGGGTCAGTCGGACGAAATTGCGTGCACCCCAACGGAAATCCTGGCCGGTGATGACGTCGTGGACCTCCAGCACCGAGTCCTGGGCGCGGCCGAGGGCGGCCATGTCCAGATAGACCTCGGACTCCTGGGTGGCGTGCGGATCCAGGCTGCAGGCCACGATCACCGTCGAATCCCCGTCGGTCTTGGAATAGGCGATGATCTGGCTGTTCGGGACGTGGTGGAAGGTGATGTCACGCAACTGCTGCAGCGCCGGCTGCTCATTGCGGACCTTGTTGAGCATGGTGATCAACCCGTTGAGGTTGCCCTGCTCGCCACCCGACCAGTCCCGCGGCCGGAACTGGTACTTCTCCGAATCGAGGTATTCCTCGCCGCCGACGCGCAGCGGCTCGCCCTCGAACAGCTCGTAGCCCGAATACAGCCCCCAGTTCGGCGACAGCGTCGCCGCCAGCACCGCGCGGATCGCGAACCCGGCCGGCCCGGAGGTCTGCAGGAACTTCGGGTTGATGTCGGGGGTGTTCACCCAGAAGTTGGGCCGATAGAAGGAATCCATCTCGGTGGTCAGCTCACCGAGGTATTCCTCCAGCTCCCACTTCTCGTTGCGCCAGGTGAAGTAGGTGTAGGACTGCTGGTAGCCGACCTTGCCGAGCAGGTGCATCATCTCCGGCTTGGTGAACGCCTCGGCGAGGAAGAGCACGTCGGGATCGGTGCGCCGGACCTCGGCGAGCAGCCAGGCCCAGAACTCCACCGGCTTGGTGTGCGGGTTGTCGACGCGGAAGATGCGCACCCCATGCGACATCCACAGCTTCAGCAGCCGCAGCGACTCCTTGTAGATCCCGGAGCGGTCCCGGTCGAAGTTGATCGGGTAGATGTCCTGGTACTTCTTCGGCGGATTCTCCGCGTACGCGATGGTGCCATCGATGCGCTCGGTGAACCATTCGGGATGCTCGGTGACCCACGGGTGGTCCGGGGAGGCCTGCAGCGCGAAGTCCATCGCCACCTCCAGGCCCAGCTCGTTGGCCCGGGCGACGAACCGGTCGAAGGCGTCCCAGTCACCCAGCTCGGGGTGCAGGGCGTCGTGGCCGCCGTCGGTGTTGCCGATCGCCCACGGCGATCCGGGGTCGGCCGGGCCGGGGGTGAGGGTGTTGTTCGGGCCCTTGCGGAACTGCGAGCCGATCGGGTGGATCGGCGGCAGGTAGACGACGTCGAAGCCCATCTCGGCGGCCGCCTCGAGCCGTTCGTGGGAGGAGTCGAAGCCGCCGGAGATCCAGCGCTTGTTCTCCTGGTCGTAGCGGGCGCCCTGGGAGCGGGGGAAGAACTCGTACCAGGCGCTGAACAGCGCGCGGCGGCGATCCACGAACAACGGGTAGTCCGGGGTGGGGGTGACCAGCCGGCGCGGACCGTATTTCGTCATCAGCGCGCGCACGTCCCGGTGGGTCAACTGCTCCAACCGGTCGCCAACCGGTGAATCCGGGTCGCAGAGCGGTTCGAGCTGCTCCAGCCGGCGGGTGGCCGCCTCGTCACCGGCCTGCCGCGCGGCGGCCGCAGCCTCGGCGTACAACTGCTTGCCCTCGGCCAGCACCAGCGCCACATCGAGCCCGACCGGCAGCTTGATCTCGGCATGGTGCAGCCAGGTCGCCCACGGGTCGTCCCAGCCCTCGATGCGGAAGGTCCAGTTCCCGGGCCGGTCGGGGCGGACGTACGCCTCCCAGCGGTCGAAGCCGACCGGTTCACCGGGGGCCATGTCGACGCGGTGCTCGACGCCATCGGGATCGGTCAGGATCACCGCGGCGTTCACCGAATCGTGCCCCTCGCGGAGCACGGTCGCGCGGATCGGGATCCGCTCACCCTCGGTGGCCTTCGCCGAATAGGCGCCGCCTTCAATGACCGGGGAAACCTTGCTGACCGGGATCCGGCCGATGATGTGGCCGAGGTCGGCGACCACGGTCGTGTCCGCGTGCGGCGCGGGGCTCGTCTCCTCGACGGCGCGCCGGGCCGGCTGGTTCGTCTCGGGCAGGGTGCTGTCGGGCCTGTTGGCAGTCACGTGACCAACGTAGCGGCCACGTCGAACGCTGTCAGGATGGGGACGGCCGGTAGGTTGACCCCGTGCGTGCAATTCGTCGTTTCGTCGTGCAGCCGGTCCTCCCCGAGCCGCTGCGTCCCCTGGAAGAACTCGCCACCAATCTGCGCTGGTCCTGGCACCAGGGCACCCGCGAACTGTTCCGTGCGGTCGACCCGAAGCTGTGGGACGCCGTCGGACACGACCCGATCCGGCTGCTCTCCCAGGTCGATCCGGCCCGGCTGCAGAAGCTGAGCGCCGACCCCAAGTTCGTCCGCAACCTGGACCGGGCCCGTGAGGACCTGGCCGAATACCGATCCGCCGAGCTGTGGTTCCAGCAGTACGCCGCGGGCCAGGACGGCGAGGACGCTGGCCAGGACGGCGCCGCCGGGACGCCCGCGCCGCGCGCGGTGGCGTACTTCTCCGCCGAATTCGGCATCTCCGAGGTGCTGCCGATCTATTCCGGCGGCCTGGGCATCCTGGCCGGCGACCACCTCAAGGCGGCCTCCGACCTGGGCGTACCGATCATCGGTGTCGGACTGTTCTATCGACACGGCTATTTCCGGCAGTCGCTGGATGCCAGCGGCTGGCAGCAGGAGCGCTACCCGACCCTGGACGCCAGCGCCCTGCCCGTCTCGCCGCTGACCGAGAACGGTGAGCAGGTGACCATCGAGGTCGAGGTGCGCAACCGGACGCTGCGGGCCGCGCTCTGGGTGGTGCAGGTCGGCCGAGTGCCGCTGGTGCTGATGGACGCCGACATCGAGGGCAATGCCGATGACCAGCGGATGATCACCGACCGGCTCTACGGCGGGGGCACCGAGCACCGGCTCGCCCAGGAGGTGCTGCTCGGCATCGGCGGCGTCCGCGCGGTCCGCGCGTACTGCCGGATCACCGGCCACCCCGAACCCGACGTCCACCACGCCAACGAGGGCCACGCCGGATTCCTCGGTCTGGAACGGATCCGCGAATATCTGGGCCAGGGGATGGACTTCGACGCCGCGGTCGAACGGACCCGGGCGGGCAATGTGTTCACCACCCACACCCCGGTACCGGCCGGTATCGACCGGTTCCCCCGCGAGCTGATCGTCGACCAGTTCCAGCACTTCGACGGACTGCCGCTGGACCGGATCCTGGCGCTCGGCGCCGAGGACTACGAAGGCGGGGACCCGGGCCGGTTCAACATGGCGGTGATGGGCTTCCGGCTCGGCCAGCGCGCCAACGGGGTGTCCCAGCTGCACGGCGAGGTGTCCCGGGAGATGTTCCACGGCCTGTGGCCGGCCTACGACGTCTCCGAGGTGCCGATCGGCGCGATCACCAACGGGGTGCACCACCGCACCTGGATCCACCCCGAGCTGCTGGAGCTGCTGCAGAGCCCGACCGGGGACGCCGACACGGTGCTGGACGGCTACGACTGGTCCGGCCTGGACGATGTCGATGACAACACGATCTGGTCGCTGAAGCGGCAGATGCGCGGTGATCTGATCTCCGAGGCGCGGCAGCGGCTGGCGGCTTCCTGTCGGAACCGCGGCATCTCCGCCGACTGGGTGGGCGGCGCGCTGGACCCGAAGGTGCTCACCATCGGCTTCGCCCGCCGCGGCGCCTCCTACAAGCGGCTGACGTTGATGCTCACCGACCGGGACCGGTTGAAGCGGTTGCTGCTGGATCCGCAGCGGCCGGTGCAGATCGTGATCGCCGGCAAATCGCATCCGGCCGACGACACCGGCAAGGCCCTGATCCAGACGATGGTGCAATTCGCCGACGACGAGGAGATCCGGCACCGGATCGTGTTCCTGCCCGACTACGACATCTCGCTGGCCCGGCCGCTCTATCCGGGGTGTGATGTCTGGCTGAACAATCCGCTGCGGCCCTATGAGGCGTGCGGCACCTCGGGGATGAAGGCGGCGCTGAACGGGGCGGCGAATCTGTCGATCCGCGACGGCTGGTGGGACGAGTGGTACGACCCGCGCTGGGGCTGGGAGATCCCGTCCGCGGAGGGGATCAGCGACCCGGCCGCCCGGGACGCCGCCGAGGCGCGCTCGCTCTACGAGATCATCGAGAACGAGATCGTGCCGCGCTACTACGACGTGGACGCCAATGGCCTGCCGCAGCGCTGGATCCAGATGATCCGCGACACCATTTCCGGGCTCGGGCCGCGGGTGCTGGCCTCGCGGATGGTGCGCGACTACGTCACCGAGTTGTACGCCCCCGCGGCGCGCGCGCAACGGGCGATGGACGCCGCCTGCGCCGGCGAACTCGCCGCCTGGAAACGCCGGATCCGGGCCGCCTGGCCCCAGGTGCGCGTCGAGCACGTGGAATCCAGCAACACCGGCACCGTCGAGGTCGGTCAGCAGATCGCCTTCTCCGCCCAGGTCAGGCTCGGCGAGCTGACACCCGAGGATGTCGAGGTGCAGCTGGTCTCCGGATCGTTGGACGCCGACGACGAACTGCACGACGTGACCACCGTCGTGATGAACGGGGCCGGCGCGGCGGCGGTGGATGCGGAGGGGTATCGCCGCTACCAGGTCACCCGGGAGGCCGGGCAGACCGGCCTGGTCGGATTCACCGTCCGCGTGGTGCCCCGGCACCAGCTGCTGGCCACCCCGGCCGAGCTGGGGGTGGCCGCCCTGCCGCTGGGCACCATGTGAGTGCTGCGGTGCAACCGGTCGACGCCGGGTCCCGGCAGGGAACCCGGCCAGACGCCCCGCGGTCCGCTCGGCAGGTCGCCCGGTGCTGGTGGGCGGTGCTGGTGCTGGCGCTGCTCGCCGGACTGTCCATGCTCGCGTTCCCGCTGGCGCCGGTGGTGCAGCACACCGCCACCTATCAGTGGCGCAGCGCCGACGGCCCCGTCGCGCTGCCGCTGAACCCCTACCGGCCCGAGCGATTGACGCTGTCGTTGGACTGTGCGGCGATCGGACCCGATGCCGGGCCGGTGCTGACGACGGTGCGTGCGGTCGATCCGGATCTGCGGTCCGGGCGGCTCGATGTCGCGGTCCGCGGTGGGGAACTGGTGCTGACCAGCCGGGGGACCGAGGTGCGCGCTGGGGCGTACCCGTGTGGGCGGGTGGTCGTTTCGATGGACTCGGCGGGGACCCGGGTTTCGCGCGATGGCGTGGTGCTCGTCGATCGACCGGGGGATCTGCGGCCGGCCATCGACGGCTTCTCCGGGCCGGGGGACTGGCCGCCCGATGTCGTCGACGATCCGATCAGCCAGGGGGAACCGGGGTCGTTCACGCGCACCTCCGCACCGGTGGCTCCGGGTATCGAGGCCGAGGTCGTCGCGGACACCCAGTGGGACAGTTCGCCGACCGGGTTGAAGATCGCACTCGGTGTCGTTGCCGGCGTGTTTCTCCTTGCTGCACTGGTGTTCGCGGTGCTGGCCGACCGTCGGCCGCGGCAACCATCGGCGCCGCCGCGGCGTACCCGCGGTGGATTCTGGAGACGGCACTGGGACGATCTGGTGCTGCTACCGGTGTTCGCGTTCGGGGTGATCGCCGGCGGCGCGACCGACGACGACGGGTTCATCGCGCAGATCCTGCGGACCCGGACGATGAGCGGCTATCTGGGCAACTATGTGCGCTGGAACAACGCCCCGGAGGCACCGTTCGGCTGGTTCTACGAGCTGTTGTCGCGGTGGGGCGCGGTGTCCTGGGAGCCGGTCTGGTTGCGGCTTCTGCCCTTGCTGGTGGCAATTCTCGGCTGGCTGGTGGTACGCCACGGTCTGCTGCCGCGGCTGGTATCGCGGCCGGGCACCTGGGTGCGGTTCACACTGCTCGCCGGCTTCGCTGGCTTCTGGCTGGTGTTCTGCAACGCGCTGCGGCCCGAGCTGTGGTTCGCGGTTGGCTCGGGAATCGTTGTGTGGTGCGTGCTGGTGGCATTGCACCGGCGGTGGGTCTGGCCGTTGCTGGTCGGTGCGCTGGTCGCCGGGCTCACCGTCGGCGTCGGGCCGACGGGGCTGCTCGCGCTGGCACCATTCGTGGTCGCCGTCCGGCCGCTGTGGCGATGGCTCCGGCACGACCGGTTGCGGTTGGCGGCGGTCTCGGTTGCCTGGTTGGCCTGCCTGGGTGCGGTGGTGCCGATCATGTTCGCCGATCAGAGCCTCACCTCGGTGCTGTCGTCGAACTCCGCCCGCGCGACCTATGGGCCGGTTTTTCCTGTCTGGATGGACCCGATCCGCTACTGGCGGTTGTACCAGTCGTATGCCGCGCGGCAGTGGACGGTCTATCTGGCCGCGGTGGCGCTGGTGCTGCTGGGCTGGCGATTGTGGCGGGTACGCCGGGGAGCGGTGGGGATGCTGTCCGGGGTGAACCGGCGGGTCGCCTGGCTGGTCGTCGGCACCGCGCTCGGCCTTGTGGTGGCGATGGCGCTGAGCCCGACGAAGCTGCCGCACCACTTCGGATCACTGCTGCTCCTCGGACCGCTGGCGATGGCCGCCTGCGTGCGGCTGGTGGAGCGCGATCGCGGGCGGGGATTCGCCGCGGTGCTGCTCGGTGGCTCGGTGGCGATGTTCGGGATTTCCCTGCACGGCAACAACACCTGGTGGAAGCTGTCCACCCTCGGGCTGCTCGCGGACAAGAACCCGCTGCGGGTCGGGCCGGTACCGGTGTGGCCGTTCGTGGTGCTCGCCGGTGTACTGCTCGGGGTCTGCATCTGGCGGGGTCTTCCCGGGTGGCTGCGGGCCGGTCGGCTGCGGGCCGGTTGGCGCGCGGGCCGCGCCGCTGGGGCGTACACCCTGGGGGTGGTGGTGCTGGTCGGATCGCAGTATGCGAACTTCGCCCAGGCAGCGATCCTGCGGGGACCGGACCGCTACACGATGGCGTCGGCGGCGCTGTCGGCGATGGCGGGGGAGCCGTGCAAGCTGGCGCGTTCGCTGGCCTACGAGCCCGATCCGTCGGCGGGGGTGCTGCGCACCAGCGGGGCGATGCCGTTCGACGGGACGGCTGCGGGATTGCCTGTCTGGACAGCGAATCCGGCCGCCCCGGATCGGCTGGAGACCGGTTGGTACGACTGGTCCGATTCGGTCCACGGAGGGGGGCGATGGCCGCTGGTGATCGCCGTCTCGGGCCTCGATGCCGGTCACCGCGTCCGGGTGGAGTTCAACGACGGTTCGTCGAAGCAACTGTCGGCGACGCGCAAAACCCTGGGCACGAGCGCGCTGAGCGATATCCGGGTGGAGCCCGGGAACCGGGTGTCCAGCTTCCGGCTGGTCGCCGAGTCGGACGGGGCGCCGATGCCGGATCCGAAGACCGGGGAGGTCGAGCCGTTCGTGGTGTCCGCACCCCGGGTACCGGTGACTCGGCCGCTGCTCGAGCTGGTGCAGGAGAAGAAGGTCGCGATCGCCTGGAATCTCGCCTTCTTCGGGCCGTGCTTCGACACTCCGCGGGAGAGCCGGGGCCGGGTCGAGATCGCGGATTATCTGCTGTCTGACTCCCGGCAGCCGGGCAACATCAGCTACAACTCCCGCAGTGGTGGCCCGTTCGCCGGCGTACTCGGCCTGACCGTGCCCTCCCGGGTACCGGTCTTTGCCCTTGACGATTACAGCGAGTCCGACATGTCCGCGCTCGACCTGGTGCGCCTCGACCCGATGTATGGAACCGACGCCGGCGCACCGATTCTCGGCGACCGCGTACGCAACGGTTGGGATCCCGTCCCCACCGTCCCCTGACCCCGTTCATCAAGTGGCTCGCGCCATCACGTTCATCGAGTAGCTCGCGCAGCGAGCGTGTCGAGATGAACCCGCCCCGCAACGGTTCGCGCCTCAGGAGCGGACGCACGCTCTCGTCCTGCTCAGCCCGCCGAAATCTGCGGCTCGATTCCCAATCGGTGCCCAGATCGGTCGATTCTGCGATCGAGCCGCAAATTTCGCAGGCCGCGCTGGCGGGGCGGGTCCAGCGCACCGGGGTCGGTGGCGGTGAAGTCGTCGCGATCACGCGGCCAACTCAACCCGTGAATTGCACACCCTCTCACCGCGGGTCGGGAGAGCTGTCCAGATCACCAGCCGTACACCCGTGCAGCGAGCGGACTGGCGAGTGTGGATAAGGGGCTGGCCCCCGAACCGCGGGAGCGGCAGACTGTTCGGCATCCCACCACCCCGGGGAGGGTCCGATGGTTGCTCGACGCAGTGCCGCGTTGCTTTCCGTGCTGGCATTCGCCCTGGTCGGATGTAATACCAGTTCTGCGGGCGGACAACCGGGGGAGACGGGTGTCGGTACGCCGGGTCCGACGACGAGTGCGTCGGCGACACCGTCCGTCAGCCCGACGCCCAGCCAGGAGGAGCTCACCAAGCAGGCCCAGGCGGCCTACCAGATCGCCTTCGATGAGTTCGAGCGATTGTCCCGCGAAGGGGGAGCAGATCAACCGTCCGCGAAGATGCTCGAGGTCGAGGACCCGGGGTATCTGGATCTGGACATGGCCTTTCTGAGAGATCAGAAGGCAGTGGGTTACCGGGTCGAGGGGGCCCCGGCCACAACGAAGAGTCGTTCCGTGCCAAGCGCGGAGAAGAGCGGTTCGGATCGGCGATTAACCCTTCAGGTCTGTGAGGATCGACGAGGTTCCTCGGCCGTCTACCCGAACGGAGCCACAGAGCGCAATCGACTCTGGCAGGGTTTCGTCTACGGCAAACTGGTGAACGGCCGAGTCAAGCTGGTTGACATCGAAACATCCGAAGTCCAGCAATGCGACTGGTGAAGCTGACTTGCTCGGCTGGCGCACTTGTCCTGGTGTTATCGGTCGCTACGGAGGCATCTGCCTTCAGTCCCCCGGGGAAAGGGGGCAACGCGGGCTCAGCGACCGCGCAGCAGACCAGCAACGGGGCCAAGTTGACTGGGACCGAGCGGGATCGACCACAGGATCCGGACCCTCCCGCGGAGCAGGCACCTACCGCTGGCGGCAGGTCGAGTCGTAGCGGCGGTGGCGGAGGAAGTTCCGGCCCCTCGTATCCCCAGTCCGTGCTGGATGACCCTGGGTTGGTCAATGGATCAATGACTGCGGCCGAGGTGGTACAGGCACAGTGCACGATGCTGGCGGTCACCGGGAACACCGCGTCGATGTGTCAGCCCGCGGCGCCGAGTGGGCCCGGTCCGGCACCCGCCGCGCCGCCACCGCCGGATCCGCGCGAGGTCGCCCGCCGAGCCGTGCTGCAGTTGGAGATCCCGGCACCCACCGCGAACATCGGGCCGGACCCGAACGTCAACGAATGGAAGATGGCGGTCGTCGGCTACCCGCTCTGGCTCTGGAGCACCGGGCCGGACCGGATCGACCGCACCGTCACGGAGCAGGGCATCACCCTGAACCTGTCCGCCCGCCGGGTCACCACGAAGTTCGACCTCGGTGACGGCACCCTCAAATTCTGCGGGATGACGACGCCCTACCATCCGGGAGTGCAACCCGGTACCGAGTCACCGAGCTGCGGCCACCGCTATCAGGAACCCTCACTGCCCAAGGGAAAATACTCGGTCGCCGCGACCACCCGCTGGGAGATCAGTTGGTCCGCACTGGGCCAGTCCGGCGTACTCCCGCTGGAGCGCCAGGGACCGGTCACCCAGCTGCCGGTCGGGGAGCTGGTCTCGGTCCGTACCGGTGGCTGAACCGCCACCCACCCATCGAGTAGCTCGCGCAGCGAGCGTGTCGAGATGAACTCCAGCAATCTCTTTGTGCAAAAGTGATTCCCTGAACCTCCGCCCCGAGTTCTGTCAGTGGCTTCTGTTTGACTAGATGCATGAACAGCAACGGAGCCAATCAGCACACGGGGGTCAGCATGACCTCGGTGCAGGCGATGGTGCCCGCGCTGACCCGGCTACCGCTGCTCGACGACAAGGAGGCCCTGGCGACCGTCGAGGAACTCGATCGGCTCGTATCCCTCGCCCATGCCGCCCGTGCGAGGGTGATCGCGGAGGTCGTGCGCCGCGAAGCTGCCGAGCGTGTCCACCGTGTTCCACGGCCACGTTCCTCCGGAGTACGCACGGCCGCACCGGTCGACAGGCCCGCGCGCTGGTTCGCGAGGCGATGGAGCTGGACCGGTTCTCGACGGTCTTCGATGCGTTCGCCAAGGGACGGGTGTCGGTCGATCAGGCGCAGGGAATCCTGGCAGGATTGGAGCAGCTTCCTGCAGACCTTCCGTCGGCCGCCAGTGACACGGCGCAGACGATGATGGTCGAGTTCGCCGACCAGTTCGACCCCGACGATCTGCGGCGGATGTCCCGAGCGATCTGGGAGCGTCTCGATCCCGACGGCTTCGACTCCGCCGATGCGGCCCGTCTGGAAGCCGAGCAGCGGTCGGCCGAGCAGCACCGGTGCCTGTCGATCGTTCCCGACGGGTGTGGCTCGATGATTATCGCCGGATCGGTTCCGCTGGCCGACGGGGAACAGCTGCGGGTGCTCGTCGACGCTCATGCCCAACGGCGGCGATCGACCCAGGATCACCGTGCTGACCAGTCTGGACGCCCTGCGTACCGGACTTGCTGCGGCTCAGCTGTCCTGCGGAGAACAACTCGACGCGCCCGAGGTACGCCGACTCGCCTGTGACGCCGACATCCTCCCGATCACCCTGGACGGCAAGGGGATCCCGCTGGACGTGGGCCAGCTGCACCGGCTGGTCACCCCGGGCATCAGGTCGGCGCTGGGGGCGCGGGACCGGGGATGCGTCTTCCCTGGCTGCGACCGGCCGCCCGGTGACTGCGAAGCCCACCACGTGCGACCGTGGTGGGCTGACGGCCCGACATGCCTGGCCAACCTGGCCCTGCTCTGCCCGCATCATCACCGAACGGTCGAACCCGGCCGCGACAGACCCTGGGATCGGGACAATCCGTACCGTTGGGCGATCCGCATGGTCGAAGGGCTTCCGGTGATCATCCCGCCGGCATTGTTCGACCCGGACCGTCGTCCGCGCCGCCACGCCCGCTTCCTGATGTGACAGCATTGATGCCATGGGTGATGCCGTCCGACTGGTCCGATCCGATGCGCTCAGCGATGTCGCCGAGTACGCCTACGCGGCAGCTGTCGAGCCGGGCGCGAGGCTGATCTTCCTCGCCGGCGCCTGCCCGCTGCAACCGAACGGTTCGACCGCGGCGGTCGGTGACTATGCCGGTCAGGCAGCCAGCTGCGTCGAGAACCTGGCCGAGGCCCTGCGCGCCGCCGGAGCGACGATCGCGGACGTGGTGAGTACGCGCGTGCTGGTCGCCTCCACCCGGCAGGCCGACCTGGTCGCGGCCTGGGAGGTCGTCCGGGACGCGTTCGGCGACCACGATGTGCCCAGCACCCTGATGGGCGTCACGGTGCTGGGCTACGATGATCAGCTCGTCGAGATCGAGGCCGTCGCCGCAGTCGTGGATTGACACGCGCGTCGGTTGGGTCGTGGCCCTCGACACGCGGCCATTGCTCCGCTTCGCTGCGCATGGCCGCTACTCGAGCAGCGTGGGCTTCCGGGGTCAGAGGTCGACGACCTCGAACTGGAGGATGTCCATCGAGGTGCTCACCGAGGGTTCGGTACGCGGGGTGCGGGCGGAGCGCCAGTTCTCGAAATCCTGCTGGCTCGCCCAGCGGGTCACCACGAAGTACTGGCCGCGCCCGTCGGTGGGGCGCAACAGTTGGAATCCCTCGAATCCCGGCGCCCCGTCGACCGAGTGCTTGCGAGCGGCGAACCGCTGCTCCAACTCGGGCCCGGCGTTCTCCGGGACTTCAAGGGCATTGATGACAACAACGGACATGGACTGTTCCTTCCAGGACAGAACTTCCAGAAGCTACTACGGAATGTAGTATAGGCCCGTGCTGTCAGGGGTGCACGTCGAGCACCATCTCCTGGGCGGTCGGCATGCCCTCCTCTCCAAGCACCCCGCGCTGCCGGATCGTGCGGCTCAGCGGTCGCTCCGCATGGGCCGATTCATATTCCTGCAGGGCCAGCATCGGGCCCATCCCCGACAACACCGTCGCCGCCGGATCCGCATCCTCGCCGGGCCACTCGCTGCGGCAGCTCAGCTCCCGGCGGGCGGGCAGCACGCCGGCCACCACCTCCAGCGAGGTCGGCAGGAGTCCTGCGGTGCGTTCGCCGACCGCGGCCACCAGCGCGTCCCAGTCGCCCTCCCGCGGGTCGGTCGGCACCGGCCAGGCCAGAGTCAGCGCCACCGAGCCGGGATCGGCCCCCTCACCCATGGCGGTCCAGAACACCCCGTTCGCGTGGTTGCCGCGACCAGCCAATTCCTCGAACAGGACGCCGAAACAGCGATTGCCGATCTCATTGTCGCCGAGTGCCTCGAGCACCGCATCGCCCGATTCGTCCTCGGTGAAGTCCTCGGTGATCCGTACCCCGGCCCAGGCCTGCGGACCTGCCGCGGTCACTGTCACCGGCCAGTCGGTCGCGTCGAAACCGTCGATCGCCTCGGCGACCAACAGCGCCTCGTCCTCCGCCGATCGCCTCCGGCGCAGGGATTCCCGGTGCTCGGCGATCGAGAACGAGTCCAGATCGGCCAGCTCCGCCATCGGCACCGCGGCCTCCCGCAGTGCGCGCACCAGCATCCCGGTGCGCATCTGCTCCGGCGCGTACCGGCGGTAACCGTTGATCGGGTCCACCGAGGCCGGCAACAGAATCCCGCGCTCGGCGTACAGGCGAAGCGCTCGCTGGGTCAGACCGGTCTGCAGGGCGAACTCGCCGATCGTCAGGTGCTGGTTGTTCAGGTTGTCAGGCATCTGCCGTTCCTCTCATCGTGGGGCGTGAACACCACGGTGAGCCCTGACCGAGGGTGAGGGTCAAGCAGCCCGCTGGGGCAGTTCCGCGCGTAGCACGACGACCGATCGTCCGGGGATCGTCAGCTTCGCACCGGGCAGCAGAAGTTCTTCCTCGGCAGGGAATTCGCCATCAAAACCGGAGTGCACGGTGACCCGCCAGCCCTCGCCCCACGGCTCACCCGGCAGGGTGACCTCGGTGGCCTGCGGATCGGCGTGGAACCAGAGCAGGAACGCCGAATCGGCGTCCGAGGTGTACATGCCCAGGGTGCGTCGACCACCGTCGTTCCACTCACCGTCACCCATCTGGCCGCCGCCCTGATGGAACCAGGCCAGGTCCAGCCGGCCGACGCCCTTGCCGTCGGTGTCGGTGACCTCCTCGCTGTGCCGGAACACCTCCGGCCGCAGGGCCGGATGCTCGGCGCGCAGCTGGAGCAGTTTCTGGGTCATCCCGGTCAGATCCCGCCACGCCTCCTGGGTGTCCCAGTGCACCCAGGAGATGGGGGAGTCCTGGCAGTAGGCATTGTTGTTGCCGCCCTGGGTGCGCCCCATCTCGTCACCGGCGGTGATCATCGGCACGCCCATCGCCAGGCAGAGGGTCGCCATCATGTTCTTGGTCTGCCGATGACGCAGCGCGTTGATCCCCGGATCGTCAGTTTCGCCTTCGTGGCCACAGTTCCAGGACCGGTTGTCATCGGTGCCGTCCCGGTTCTCCTCACCGTTGGCCTCGTTGTGCTTGCGGTCATAGGTGACCAGATCGCGCAGGGTGAAACCGTCGTGGGCGGTGACGAAGTTGATCGAGGCGGTCACCGACCGGCCGTCGCGGTCGTAGGTGTCCGGCGAACCGCAGAGCCGGCCGGCCAGCTCGGAGACCCCGGAGATCGCGCCGCGCCACCAGTCGCGGGTGAAGTTGCGGAAGTGGTCGTTCCACTCGCTCCAGCCCGGACCCCAGTTGCCGACCTGGTAGCCGTAGGGCCCCATGTCCCAGGGCTCGGCGATCAGCTTGATGCCCTCGAACGCCGGATCCTCGGCGATCCGCTGCTTGAACGCGTGATTCTGATCCACGTAATGGTTCTCGTCGCGGATCAGCTCGCTGGCCAGGTCGAAGCGGAAACCGTCGACACCCATCTCGGTGACCCAGTAACGCATCGAATCCAGCACCAGATCGAGCACCCCGGGCTGGGAGGTGTCGACCGAGTTGCCGCAACCGGTGACGTCGTAGTCGTTGCGCAGATCCTCGGTGAGCCGGTAGTAACCGGCATGGTCGATGCCACGGAAGGACAGCGTCGGCCCCTCGTGGCCGCCCTCACCGGTGTGGTTGTAGACGACGTCGAGGATCACCTCGATGCCGGCCTCGTGCATCGCCGAGACCATCTCCTTGAACTCGGTCACCTGCTGGCCCAGCGTGCCGACCGAACAGTAGGCGGCGTGCGGGGCGAAGAAGCCGAGGGTGTTGTAACCCCAGTAGTTCGACAACCCGCGGCCGACGATGAACGGCTCGGAGACGAAGTGCTGGATCGGCAGCAACTCGATCGCGGTGACCCCGATCTCCTTCAGGTGCTGAATCACCGCCGGGTACGCCAACCCGGCGTACGTGCCGCGCAGATGTTCGGGAACCGCGGGATGGTTCTGGGTGTAGCCCTTGACGTGGGTCTCGTAGATCACCGACTCCGACAGCGGCACCCGTCGCTCCAACGGTGTCGGGCGCGGGCTGTCGGCGACGACCACGCTCAGCGGCACGGCTTCGGAGGAGTCGGTCGGGTCGAGCTCGTAGTCGTCACCGGCCGGGTGGTCCAGGATCGGGCCGTTGTAGTCCACACCCGCGGTGATCGCCCGGGCGTAGGGATCGAGCAGCAGTCGCGCCGGGTTGAACCGCGCACCGGCCGCCGGATCCCAGTCACCGTGCACCCGGAAGCCGTAACGCTGCTCCTCCTCCACCTCGGGCACGAAGAGCACCCAGACCCCGTCGTCGTTGCGGGTCATGTCGTGGTTGCGCTGGCCGCGGTCCTCATCCACCAGTGCGAGCTCCACGCGGGTCGCCCGCGGGGCCCAGAGCGCGAAATGGCAGCCGCCGTCGCGGACTCGCGCTCCGAGGATCGAGCTGTCCACCGGTGCGGGCAGGTCCATGGCCATCGTCTCGAGTCCTCCTGGGTGTGACACATCGGGAAGTGCGGCTCCCGGGGGAGGCGCAACAGTCCATTGTGCCCCACGGTAGGCAACAGGGGGTCCGGGCGCGTTGCCGGGGGACTCCTCTAGGCTCGGGGCATGACGGAACAGCCAGCCACGCCGCAGCCGACCGACTTCGATTCGGGCAGCGAGTTCGTACGCCTGGAGGTCGCCGACGGCGTCGGCGTGCTGCGGGTGGATCGGCCCAAGATGAATCCGCTCGATCTGAGCATCCAGCTGGCCATCGGACGTGTCGCCCGTGAGGTCGCCGGCCGCGCCGACCTTGCCGCGCTGGTCGTCACCGGCGGGGACAAGGTGTTCGCCGCCGGTGCCGACATCAAGGAGATGCAGGCCCTCGGCGCGACCGACATGATCGCCCAGATCGACGCCATGCACGACGCCTTCGAGCAGCTGGCCCGCGTCCCGAAACCGACGATCGCCGCGATCAACGGGTACGCCCTGGGCGGCGGCCTGGAACTGGCGCTGGTCTGCGACGTGCGGTTCGCCGCCGAGGACGCCAAGGTCGGCCTGCCCGAGATCACCCTCGGCGTCGTCCCGGGGCTCGGCGGCACCCAGCGGCTCACCCGGCTGGTCGGCTCCGGCCGGGCCAAGGAGATGATCTTCACCGGCCGGATGGTCGAGGCCGCCGAGGCCGAGCGGATCGGGCTGGTGGAGCGGGTGCTGCCCGCCGACCAGGTGCAGTCCGCGGCCCTGGACTGGGCGCGGCAGTTCGTCGGCGGCCCCGCCGTCGCGCTGCGGGCCGCCAAGGCGCTGGTCGACCGCGGTGGCGAGGTCGACCTGGTCACCGGTCTGCAGTTGGAGAAGACCTGGTTCGGCGCGCTGTTCGGCACCGAGGACCGCCGGATCGGCATGGACGCCTTCGTGAACAAGGAGAAGGCCCGGTTCGAGGGCCGCTGAGCGCGCCGGGTTGCCGGTAAAGTTACCCGTGGGTAATATTCTAGGCTGAGCAGGGATTTCGCCGCTGAAGTCGTTCCGCCGAGGCGGAGAGAGTGGGAGAGATGAAGATCGTCACACTGGTCAAGCACGTGCCCGATGCAACCGGCGAGCGCAGCTTCGCCGAGGACGGCACCGTGGACCGGGCGGCCGCCGACGGCCTGTTGTCGGAGCTGGATGAGTACGCGATCGAACAGTCGCTGCAGGTCGCCGAGTCCGGTGGCGCGGGCGGTGAGGTCGAGATCGTCGCGCTGACCCTGGGCCCGGACGACGCCGCCGATGCGCTCAAGAAGGCCCTGCAGATGGGCGCCACCTCCGGCGTACACATCAATGACGAGGCCCTGCACGGCTCCGACGCGCTGGCCACCAGCGCCGTGCTCGCCGCCGCCATCGGCAAGCTGCAGCCCGACCTGGTGGTCACCGGGATGTCCTCCACCGACGGCTCGATGGGTGTCATCCCGGCGATGCTGGCCGAGCGTCTCGGCTGGCCCGCGGTGACCTTCGGCGTCGACCTGAAGGTGGACGGCACCAAGGTCTCGATCCGCCGCGACGGGGACGTCGCCTCGCAGACCATCGAGGCCGAGCTGCCCGCCGTGGTCTCGGTCACCGACCAGTCCGGCGAGGCCCGCTACCCCTCGATGAAGGGGATCATGGCGGCCAAGAAGAAGCCCGTCGAACAGTGGGATCTGGCCGAGCTGGGCGTCGACCCGAGCACCGTCGGGTTGGCCGCGGCGTACACCAAGGTCACCGACACCACCCCGCGCCCGCCCAAGGAGGCCGGCAAGCAGGTCACCGACGAGGACGGCTCCGGCGCGCAGGCGCTGGTCGACTTCCTGGCCGCCGGCAAGTACATCTGAGACCCGAGGAGACACCCATGTCGAACGTTGTTGTGGTGGCCGAGGTCGCCGACGGACAGGTCACCAAGCCCACCCTGGAACTGCTCACCCTGGCCCGCCGGATCGGTACGCCGGTCGCGGTCGTCTTCGGCCCCGCCGGGGATGCCGCGGCCACGCTCGGCGAATACGGCGCCGAGACCGTCTACGAGGCCACCGACGAGAGCCTGTCGCAATACCTCGTCGCGCCCAAGACCGACGCCCTGCTGACCGCCGTCGCACTGGCCGAACCGGTCGCGGTGCTGCTGTCCTCGGGCCTGGACAACAAGGAGGTCGCGGCCCGGCTCGCGGTCAAGCTGGAGACCGGCCTGATCACCGATGCGGTGGACATCGACGCCGACGGCAACACCGTCCAGTCGGTCTTCGCCGGCAACTGGACCGTTGCCGCGAGCACCAGCACCGGGCTGCCGATCATCACCGTCAAGCCGAACTCGGTCGCCCCCGAGCCCGCTGCCGCGGCCGGCACCGTCGAGCCGCTCGAGTTCGAGCTCGATCCCGATTTCCGGCAGGCCAGCATCACCGCCTCCGAGCCGAAGAAGGCCTCCGGCCGCCCGGACCTGACCGAGGCCGCGATCGTCGTCTCCGGCGGCCGCGGCACCGGTGGCGACTTCTCCGAGGTGGAGGCACTGGCCGATGTGCTCGGCGCCGCCGTCGGCGCCTCCCGCGCCGCGGTGGACTCCGGCTGGTACCCGCACAGCTACCAGGTCGGCCAGACCGGCAAGACCGTCTCCCCGCAGCTCTACATCGCCAACGGCATCTCCGGCGCCATCCAGCACCGGGCCGGCATGCAGACCTCGAAGGCGATCGTCGCGGTCAACAAGGACGCCGAGGCGCCGATCTTCGAACTCACCGACCTCGGCGTCGTCGGCGACCTGCACACGGTGCTGCCGGCGGTCGTCGAGGGCGTGCAGGCCAAGCGCGGCTGATTCCCGAGCGGGTCGGGCCTCGCCCGGTTAGGCTGGGATCCGTGGGCGAACAGCAGATCACCAGCCTGGCCGAGTTGCGGGAGCACTACCCGACCGAACCGGTGGGCAACTCGCTCGCCAAGGAGGTCGACCGGATCACCGAGCTGTACGCCCGGTGGATCGGCTCCTCGCCGTTCTGCGTGATCAGCACCGTCCGCGACGGCGGATTGGACTGTTCACCGCGCGGCGACGGGCCGGGTTTCGTCCGGATCCGCGACCCGTACACGCTCGAGATCCCCGACCGGCGCGGCAACAACCGGCTGGACACGCTGCGCAACCTGATCGCCGACGACCGGATCGGGCTGATCTTCCTGGTACCCGGCGTGCAGGAGTGCGTCCGGGTCCGCGGCCGGGCGTACCTCTCGGTCGAACCCGAGGTGCTGGATTCCCATGCGGTGCAGGGAAAGCGGCCGGCCAGCGTGATCGTCGTCCAGGTCGAGCGGGTCTATTTCCAGTGCGCCCGGGCGATGAAGCGCTCCCGGCTCTGGGACGCCGAATCCCAGGTGCCCAGGGGAGTGCTGCCGACCGCCGGGATGTTCTCCGAGGAGGCCGGCGCGTTCACTGCCGCCGAGCGGGAGGCGTACGACGACGCCCTGGAGGCCCGCCAGCTCGGCAGCCTGTACTGACGGTCCTCGATGGGACGCCAGTGCCGAGACGCGGGCGGGCGCCCTCGGATCGCTGCGGCACAATTGTCGGTATGGACACCCCGATGCCTGAGCGCAGTTATCTGGACAACGCGGCCACCGCGCCGCTGCGGCCGGAGGCGTACGCCGCCATCACCGAGACGCTGGCGCTGACCGGGAACGCGTCCTCGCTGCACGGCTCGGGCCGGCGGCTGCGGGCGGTGCTGGAGGATTCCCGGGACCAGCTCGCCGCGGATCTCGGCTGCGAACCGGTGGAGGTGGTGTTCACCTCCGGCGGTACCGAGGCGGACAACCTGGCCGTCCAAGGCGCCTGGCGGGCCCGTCCGCAGGGCAGCATCGGTCAGCGGAACCGGCTGATCGGCAGCACCATCGAGCACCCCGCGATCGCCGACACCCTCGCCGCTCTGACCGCCGAGGGGGCCGACGTGGCCGAGGTCCCGGTCGGCCCGGACGGTGCCCTGGACCGCGCGGTGCTCGCGGAACTGCTCACCGTGCCGACCCTGCTCACCACGGTGATGTGGGTGAACAACGAGGTCGGGGTGGCCCAGGACATTCCCCAGATCGCCGAACAGGCCCATGCCGCCGGTTCCTGGGTGCACAGCGACGGGGTGCAGGCCCTCGGCCACCTGCCGGTGGATTTCGCCTCCAGCGGGCTGGATCTGCTGACGGTCACCGCGCACAAGGTCGGTGGCCCGGTCGGGATCGGGGCGCTGATCGTGCGCCGGGAGCTGCCGCTGCGGGCGTACGCCTTCGGCGGAGGCCAGGAACGCGACCTGCGCTCCGGCACCTCCGCCCCCGCCCTGGTCGCCGGTTTCGCCGCCGCGGTGCATGCCGCGGTCACCGGGCGGGAGGCCGAGGAGGCCCGGCTGCAGGGATTGCGGGACCGGCTGCTGGCCGGGCTGCCCGCCGGCGCCGAGGTCAACGGGGCCCGCGGGTCGGCCGCGATCGCCAACATCTGGTTCCCCGGTGGGCGCTCCGACGATCTGTTGATGCTGCTCGACGGTGCCGGGATCGACACGTCGGCCGGGTCGGCCTGCTCGGCCGGGGTCGCCCGGCCCAGCGACGTGCTGCTGGCGCTCGGACTGGACGAGGACCGGGCCACCGAATCGCTGCGCATCTCATTGGGTTGGCAGACCACCGAAGCCGACATCGACCGGCTGCTCGCGGCGCTGCCGGAGGTGAGCGCGCGCGCCCGCGCGGCTCGCTGATCCGGCGCGTACACTTGTCCGGGCTTCGATGCGCGTTGAGGAGGCGAACATGAAGGTACTGGCAGCGATGTCCGGCGGGGTGGACTCCGCCGTCGCCGCGGCGCGCCTGGTCGACGCCGGCCACGATGTCACCGGGATGCACCTGGCGCTGTCGAAGAACCCGCAGTCGTTCCGCTCCGGTGCCCGGGGATGCTGCTCCAAGGAGGACGCCCACGATGCCCGCCGGGCGGCCGACCGGCTCGGCATTCCCTTCTACGTCTGGGATCTCAGCGACCGATTCAAAGACGACGTGGTCGAGGACTTCGTCGCCGAGTACGCCGCCGGGCGGACCCCGAATCCCTGCCTGCGCTGCAACGAGAAGATCAAGTTCGCCGCCGTGCTGGAGCGTGGGTTGGCACTCGGCTTCGACGCGGTCGCGACCGGTCACTATGCGCGGTTGCGCACCGATGCCGAGGGTCGAGTGAGCATGCATCGGGCGGCCGACCCGACCAAGGACCAGTCCTATGTGCTCGGCGTACTCGATCAGCACCAGTTGCGGCATTCGCTGTTCCCGTTGGGGGATTCGCTGAAGACCGAGGTGCGCGCCGAGGCCGCCGAGCGCGGCCTGCGGGTGGCGAGCAAGCCCGATTCGCACGACATCTGCTTCATCCCCGACGGTGACACCGCCGGCTTCCTGGACCGCCGGTTGGGCAGTGCACCGGGGGAGATCGTGGACGAGGCCGGCCGACGGGTCGGGGAGCACGACGGAGCCCACCACTTCACCGTCGGCCAGCGCCGCGGACTGCGGCTCGGCACCCCCGCCGCCGACGGCCGCCCGCGCTATGTGCTGAGCCTCTCGGTGGTCGACAACACCGTCACCGTCGGACCCGAGGAATCGCTGTCCACACAGCAGATCCACGGCATCCGGACGATCTGGACCGGCGATCCGGTGCCGGCCTGGCGCGGGTACGCCCAGGTCCGTGCGCACGGTGAACCGATGCCGGCCGAGTTCCGCGCCGACGAGGATGGGCTGGAGGTACGCCTGGACGAGCCGGCCCGCGGGATCGCGCCCGGTCAGGCGGTCGTCTGCTACGACGGCGACCGGGTCGTCGCCAGTGCCACCATCGACGCCAGCCTGCCGGTCACCTCGGGCGCCTCGTGAGCGCGCCCGCTGTCACGGTGCTGGGGTCCTGGCCCGGTACCGATTTCGCCGCCGCTCAGCGGCTGCTGCTCGGTGAACTCCCGGAGCTGTCGCATCTGGTCGAGCTGCCCGATCGCGGCCCCGGGTCGCAGCTGATCGGGCGGACCGCGGCCCTGCTCGCCGGGATGTCGGTCGATCTGCAGCCCAGCGGCTGGCGGCTCACCGACCATCCCGGCATCGACGAGCGACGCGCCACCGCGGACTGGCGCCGCGACCTGGACCTGCTCGAGGAGGAGGCCCAGGAATACCCCGGTGCCCTGGTGGTCGGGATCGCCGGACCATGGACGCTGGCCGCCAGCATCGACAAGCCGCGCGGGGACAAGGTGCTGGCCGACCACGGCGCCCGCCGCGATCTGGCCGAGGCACTCGCCGAAGGGGCCGCCGACACGCTGGCCGAACTCTCCCGGCGGCTGCCCGGCGTACCGATCAGATTGCAGGTCGACGAACCGCTGCTGCCGCGGGTGCTGGCCGGGAAGGTGGCGACCGCCAGCGGTTTCGGCCGGTTGCGGACCGTGCACGCGCCCGAGGCCAGCGAGGCGCTGCACCGGGTCGAGTCGACCGTCCGCGACCGGCTCACCGGGACCGATGCGGGGTATCGCAGCGTGCTGCACTGCTGCGCACCCGGGGTCGATGCGGGGCTGGTGCTGGGCGCCGGGTTCGACGACCTGGCGATCGACCGGCGGCACCTCGATGCCCGCCTGCGCGACCAGCTCGGTCCGCTGCTGGAGTCCGGCCACGGGCTCTGGCTCGGTGCGGCGGCCACCCACGAGCCCGATCAGGTGCCGCGGCCGGACACCCTCGCCGACACGGCGCTGGCGGCGGTGCGCCCGTTCGAGCTGGGGCCGGAGCTGCTGGAGCGATTGGTGCTGACGCCGGCCTGTGGGCTGGCGGGCTGGTCCCCGGCCGCGGCCCTGCGTTTGGTGCGTACGCTGCGGGAGAGTGCCGGGCTGGTGGCCGAGCAGCTGGCGGGCTGAACGCCGGCGTCGGCAGGCCTCGCTATCTTGTTCGGGTGAGCGAACCCAGCGAGTCGATCCCCGCCGAGCGGGCCACCGAACAGCAACCGCCCACCGCCGAGGCGCGGGAGCGGCACGCCGAGCTGTCCGAGCAGCTGAACGAGGCGCGCTGGCGCTACCACGTGCTCGACGCGCCGACGATCTCCGACGGTGAGTTCGACACCATGATGCGCGAACTGAACTCGCTGGAGGAGTCCTGGCCGAGCCTGCGTACGCCGGATTCGCCGAGTCAGCAGGTCGGCGGGCCGCCGTCGGCGACCTTCGCGGCGGTGACACATCTGCGGCCGATGGAGAGCTTGGACAATGCATTCACCAAGGACGAGTTGCTGCGCTGGGGTGACCGGGTCACCAAGGACGCCGGCAAGGGGCTGGCCGAGTCGGGTTTCCTGTGTGAGTTGAAGATCGACGGGCTCGCGGTCGACCTGGTCTATGAGAACGGAAAGCTGGTCCGCGCCGCGACCCGCGGTGACGGCCGCGTCGGTGAGGACGTCACCGCCAACGTGCGCACCATCCGCGCGATCCCGAACCAGCTCGCCGGCGACGACGTGCCCGCGCTGCTCGAGGTGCGCGGTGAGGTCTTCCTCGGCATCGAGAAGTTTCGCGAGCTCAACGAATCCCTGGTGGCACAGGGAAAGGCGCCGTTCGCCAACCCGCGCAACTCGGCCGCCGGGTCACTGCGGCAGAAGGACCCCCGGGTCACCGCGACCCGGCCGCTGGCGTTCATCGCGCACGGGATCGGCGCCTGGGAGGGGCCGGAGCTGGATCGGCTCAGTCATGCCTATGAGCTGCTGCGCGGTTATGGGTTGCCGACCACCGCGCATGCCCGGGTGGTGCCGGATCTGGACGGGGTGTGGGAGTTCGTGCAGGAGGTGGCCGAGCGGCGGCACGACTTCGAGCACGAGATCGACGGTGTCGTGGTCAAGGTCGATGCGCGCGAGCTGCAACAGCGGCTCGGCTCGACCAGCCGCGCGCCGCGCTGGGCGATCGCCTACAAGTATCCGCCGGAGGAGGTGACCACCAAGCTGCTGGACATCCAGGTCAACGTCGGACGCACCGGCCGGGTCACTCCCTTCGGGGTGATGGAGCCGGTGCTGGTCGCCGGGTCGACGGTGTCGATGGCGACGCTGCACAACGCCCACGAGGTGCAGCGCAAGGGCGTGCTGATCGGGGACACCGTGGTGCTCCGCAAGGCCGGTGACGTGATCCCCGAGATCCTCGGCCCGGTCGTCGATCTGCGCGACGGCAGCGAACGCGAGTTCGTGATGCCGACGCATTGCCCCGACTGCGGCAGCAAGCTGGCGCCGACCAAGGAGGGGGAGAAGGACACCAGGTGCCCGAATCAGCGGTCCTGCCCGGCGCAGCTGCGGGAGCGGTTGTTCCATCTGGCCTCCCGGCAGGCGCTGGACATCGAGGTGCTGGGGGAGCAGGCCGCCGATGCGCTGCTCGCGGCGAAGCTGATCACCGACGAGGGCGACCTGTTCGACCTCACCGAGGCCGATCTGCGGCGGACCGGGTTGTTCACCCGCAATCCCAACCCTGCCGAGAAAAAGGCCGGGATCACCGAACCGCAACTGTCCGCGAACGGTCAGCGGTTGCTGCAGAATCTGGAGTCGGCGAAGACCCGGCCGTTCGCGAAGTTCCTGGTGGCGTTGTCGATCCGACACATCGGCAAGGGGGTCGCACCGGACGTCGCTGCCGCCTTCCCCACCATCGAGGAACTGCGCGACGCCTCCTTCGAGGAACTGTCGGCGGTCGAGGGGATCGGTCCGACGATCGCCGCCTCGATCCGGGAATGGTTCGACACCGACTGGCGCGAGGAGATCGTCCGGAAGTGGCAGGCTGCCGGCTGCGTACTCGGCGACTACGACCGCGAACCGGTCGAGAAGCTGCCGCAGACCCTGGCCGGGCTGAGCATCGTGGTCACCGGTTCGATCGAGGGCTTCACCCGCGACGGCGCCGCCGAGGCGATCGTCGCCCGCGGCGGGAAACCGGCCTCCTCGGTGTCGAAGAAGACCGACTTCGTGGTGGTGGGTGAATCCCCGGGATCCAAGTATGACAAGGCGGTCTCGCTGAAACGCCCCATCCTGGATGCGGCAGGCTTCGGTGTGCTGCTCGAGCAGGGCGCCGACGCCGCCGCCGAGATGGCACGGACCGAGTGACCCCTTTCGAGTAGCTCCCGCAGCGTGTCTGCGACGTACCTCGAGTAGCTCGCGCAGCGAGCGTCACCTTCGCGCTCCTCGAGTAGCTCGCGCAGCGAGCGTGTCGAGAGGTCCGGGGTCCGCGACCCGGGAGCAGCGCGCCGGAATTTGCGGCTCGATTCCGGATTGGGGCTCGGAATGGGCGATTTAGTGATCGAGCCGCAAATTTCGCAGGCCGTTCTCCGGCTCACCTCGACACGCGAGCGATTGCTCCGCTTCGCTGCGCATGGCTCGCTACTCGATGAGCGTGGGACTTGGCTTCGACTCGCTCGTACCTCGCTCGCTCAGCCGGCGTGGGGGATGAGTGAGTTCTCAGGGTCGGGGAAACTCCGGCGCGGGGGGTTGTCGGGCACTTGGGTGTGTATTAGTTTCAGAATCGCTAGCCTTGAATGTGAATTGTTCACGCATACCCCGACGCAATGGAGCGTTCCATGATCGACAACACGTTCACCCGTCGAACTCTGCTGGCCGGCCTGGGTGCCACCGCGCTCGCCGGCAGCCTCTGCGCGCGGCAGGCGTATGCCGCTCCGCCGCCCGGGAACCCGAACGCCATCAATGGCTGGGTGAACTCGACCCTGGCCCGGATGACGCGGGAGCAGAAGATCGGCCAGCTCTTCGTGCAGGAGGTCTACGGCTCCGACTCCGAGACCCCCGACCAGCGCAATGTCGCCAACTTCGGTGAGGCGGTACCGGCCAGGATCGTGGAGAAGTACCAGCTGGGCGGGGTGATCTACTTCGCCTGGACCGACTCGTTCAAGAACCCCCAGCAGGTGGCCCGGCTCTCCAACGGGCTGCAGCAGGCCGCGCTGCGCTCCGGTGGCAAGGTCCAGATCCCGCTGCAGGTCGCCACCGACCAGGAACAGGGTGTCGTCACGCGCTTCGGGCCGCCGGCCACCCAGTTTCCCGGGTCGATGGCACTCGGTGCCGGCCGCTCCACCGCAGATGCCCGGGTCGCCGCCGAGATCACCGGTGCCGAGCTCCGTGCGGTCGGCATCAACGTCGACTTCGCACCCTGCTCCGACGTCAACGTCAACCCGCTGAACCCGGTGATCGGCGTACGCTCCTTCGGCTCCAACCCGGCCATGGTGGCCGAGATGGTCGCCGCGCAGATCGACGGCTACCAGCTCGACGGCAAGGTTTCCTCTTCCACCAAACACTTTCCCGGCCACGGTGACACCGCCACCGATTCGCACACCGGGCTGCCGATCATCACCCACACCCGCGAACAGTGGGAGCAGATCGATGCCCCGCCGTTCCGGGCCGCCATCGCCCGCGGCGTGGACATGGTGATGACCGCGCACCTGGTGATGCCGGCCTTCGACGACTCCGGCGACCCGGCCACCTTGAGCAAGCCGGTGATCACCGGTCTGCTGCGCGGCGAACTCGGCTACGACGGGGTGGTGATCACCGATGCGCTGACCATGCAGGGCGTCCGGGAGAAGTACGGCGACGCCGAGGTCGCCGTGCGGGCCCTCGAGGCCGGTGTCGACCAGCTGCTGATGTGCCCGGCCATCCAGCCCGCGATCGCCGCGATCAACGAAGCGCTCGGCTCCGGCCGGCTCACCGAGGCCGATCTGGACGCCAAGGTACGCCGGATCCTGCGGATGAAGTTCCGCCGCGGAATGGTCGCCCAGCCGCTCGCCGACATCGCCGCGATCAACGGAATCGTCGGCACCGCAGCACATCAGGCCACCGCGGCCAAGGTCTCCGACCGCACCGTGACCCTGGTCAAGAACGATGCCAAGGCGCTCCCGCTCAAACCGGCCGGCAGCAGCATCCTGGTCACCGGCTACGGCGTCAGCACCACCCAGGTCACCGCCGACGAGCTCGCCAAGCGCGGCGCCACGGCCCGGGCGATGCAGACCGGCACCTCACCCTCGGATGCCACCATCGCCTCGGTGGTCGCCGCCGCACAGAGCGTGGACACCGTCATCGTGCTCACCAACAAGGCCTGGGACACCGCGGTCACCGACAAGACTGGGGGCCAGCAGAAGCTGGTCAAGCAACTGCTCGCCACCGGGAAGACGATCATCGTCGTCGCCGTCCGCGATCCCTACGACATCGCCTATTTCGACCAGGCACCGACCTATGTCGCCACCTACTCCTACAGCCCGGTGACGCCACCGTCGCTGGTCCGGGTGCTGACCGGTGAGGTCAACCCGCAGGGCAAGTTGCCGGTCGACATCCCGGTCGCCGGTGCCCCGCAGACCGTCCTCTATCCCTATGGCCACGGCCTCTCCTACTGAGCCGATTTCGTTTGAGACAAGGATTCCTCCCATGCCCCTGAATCGTCGACTCCTGCTCGCCGGCGCGGGCGCCGCCGCTGCGGCGTACCCGCTCTCCCAGGCCGCCAACGCCTTCGCCGACCCCAAGAAACCCAAGCCGCCCAAGGGTCCGAAGAAGAACGGCGTCGTCACCGGCGCCCAGGTCCAGTCCGATGCCGGCTGGTCCGCGCTGAAGGGCCAGAAGGTCGGCGTCCTCACCAACCCGACCGGGGTGCTCCACGACCTCACCTCGATCGTCGACGACATGCACGCCCAGGGCGTCAACATCGTCGGCGTCTTCGGCCCCGAGCACGGTTTCCGCGGGACCGCGCAGGCCGGTTCCTCCGAGGGCACCTCGATCGATCCGCGGACCGGGCTGACCGTCTATGACGCCTATGGTGCGAACCGGGCCAAGTTCGCCAGCATGATGCAGACCGCCGGCGTGGAGACGATGGTCTTCGACATCCAGGACGTCGGCGCCCGCTTCTACACCTACATCTGGAGCATGTACACCGCGATGTGCGCCGCGGTCGACACCGGTGCCCGCTTCGTGGTCCTCGATCGGCCGAATCCCGTTGGTGGCAAGGCGAACGGGCCGATGATGACCGACGGCTTCACCTCCGGTGTCGGTGCGGAGAAGATCATCCAGCAACACGGCATGACCGTCGGCGAACTGGCCAGGATGTTCGACGAGCGCTACCTGCCTGCCGATACCGGTGGCAAGCGGTTGCGGGAGCTGCAGGTCATCCAGATGGAGCGCTGGACCCGCGACATGCTCTTCGCCGACACCGGCCTGCACTGGGTGCTGCCCAGCCCGAACATGCCGACCAGCGACACCGCACTGCTCTATCCCGGCACCTGCTGGTTCGAGGCCACCAACCTCTCCGAGGGCCGCGGCACCACCCGGCCGTTCGAGATCATCGGCGCCCCCTACGTCGACTACCGCTGGGCCGAACGGCTGAACTCGCGCAACCTGCCCGGGGTGCTGTTCCGGGAGATGTATTTCAACCCGACCTTCTCCAAGAACGCCAACCAGGTCTGCGGCGGCGTCCAGGTGCACATCACCGACGCCCACGAGGTCGACGCCATCCGCACCGCCACCGAGATGATCGTCGCCCTCAAATCGCTCTATCCGGGCTTCGGCTGGCGGACCGGGGACAACTACGCGGGTCGGTGGATGGATCTGCTGTCGGGTTCGGCACGGTTCCGCGAACAGGTCGATGCCGGCGCCGATGCGGCGACGATCATCGCAGCCTGGCAGGCGGAACTCGCGCAGTGGAACGCCGACCGCGCCCCGTTCCTGAGCTACCGGTGACGGGTGCGGCGATGATCTTCAAGCGCACCACCCGCGTCCGGAACGCGCTGCGCGTCGTGGCCGTGGGCGCCACCGTGCTGGCCCTCGGGGCGGCGTACACCCCCGCCGCCCAGGCCCGCGATTTCGACCGTCCCTACAGCGGATATGCCAGCCCCAACACGAAACTGCGGACCGCCACGCCCGCGCAGATGGGTCTCGACCCCGCGCCGATCGAGGCCGCCCGTGCCAAGATCCGGGCCTACCAGTCGGCCGCCCCGAAACCGCTCTATCCCGGCGCGGTCGGGGTGATGGGCCACGACGGGGCGATCGTCGCCACCGAGGCCAGCGGTTACGCGCGACTCTACGCCGATGCCACCACCAAGCTGCCCGAGAACGAACGGGTACCGATGCGCCAGGACACCATCTTCGACCTGGCCTCGGTGTCCAAGCTGTTCACCTCGCTGGTGGTGGTCCAGCTGATCGAGGAGGGCACCGTCGAGCTCGATGCCCCGGTGGCCCGCTACCTGCCTGAGTTCGGCGGCCAGGGCAAGGACACCCTGACTGTCCGCAACCTGCTCACCCACACCTCGGCGCTGCCCGCCTGGCTGCCGCTCTGGTCGGCGTACCCGGACAAGGAATCCCGGATCGCCGCGGTGATGAACGCCACCCCGACCGATCCGCCGGACACCGTCTACCGCTATTCCGATCTGAACCTGATCGCGCTCGGGGTGATGGTCGAACGGCTCACCGGGCAGGGCCTGGACACCGCCGTCGCCGAACGGATCACCAGGCCGCTGGGCATGACCGACACCGGTTACAACCCGACCGACAAGCGGCGGACCGCGGCCACCGAGTATCAGACCGCGCCGCCGCGGGGCATGGTCTGGGGTGAGGTGCACGATGAGAACGCCTGGTCCCTCGGTGGCGTCGCCGGACATGCCGGGGTGTTCTCCACCGCCGGCGATCTGGCCATCCTCAGCCAGACGCTGCTGAACGGCGGCAGCTACGACAAGAACCGCATCCTCAAGCCCGAATCGGTCGATCTGCTCACCCGGAACTTCAACTCGAAGTTCCCCGGCAACGACCACGGGCTGGGCTTCGAACTCAACCAGCGGTGGTACGCCGAGGGCCTGTCCGCGCCGAAGGAGGCCGGGCACACCGGTTACACCGGCACCTCGATCGTCATCGACTTCGCCTCCCGCTCGTTCGCGGTGCTGCTCACCAACCGGGTGCACCCCTCCCGCGACTGGGGGTCGGTCAACCCGGCCCGTCGGGACTGGGCGCAGGGGCTGGCGCTGTCCATGCCGGTGCGCCCGGACAAGGGGCCCGATGCCTGGTTCACCGGGGTGACCAACAGGACCACCGCGACCCTCGATCTGCCGCTGCAGGTCGGCGGCAGCGGCGCGAGCGTCCGCTTCGACGCGATGGTCGATGTCGAGGAGACCGATCCGCTGGTGCTGGAGCGATCCACCGACGGCGGTGCGACCTGGACCAAGGTGCCGTTCACGGTGCAGTTGTCCGACGGCGAATCGCTGGCCACCGACGGGTCCTGGGCGACCTCGGGGGTACGCCGCTGGGTGCGGATCGACGCATCGCTGCCGGCGGGCGCACAGACGCTGCGCTGGCGGCACACCACCGACGCGATCTATCTGGGCCGCGGCGTCTACGTCGACGACATCCAGGTCCGTGGCGGGGTCAAGGTCGATGGCGAGAAGGAACCGGGTCGCTTCATCGCCAGCAACTGGACCAGGACGAACCGCTGACCAGCGGGCCACAGACTCGGGGGACCGCCCGGGTCCGTGCCGGTGACACCGGCCGGGCCCGGGCGGGCACTACGATCCAGCGCATGACAGAAGGTGCCCAGAATCAGGCCACCTCGGTCCTGGTGCGGTTGCGGGCGTTGCGGCCCGGCCTGGCACCGGCCGAGGAGCGGGTCGCCGAGGTGGTGCTGGGCGACCCGCGGGTGGTGGCCGCGATGACGATCACCGAACTGGCGGACCGCGCCTCCACCTCGGAGACCTCGGTGCTGCGGTTCGCCCGCCGGCTGGGGCTGAAGGGCTATCCGGAGCTGCGGTTGGCGCTCGCCGAGGCGTCGGCCGACAACGGCCGGCTCACCCATCCGGTGGGGGACATCACCGCCGACGACTCGATCGACGAGATCGTCGCCAAGGTGACCGGTGCCGGGGCGCGGGCGGTGGAGGAGACCGGGCAGCAACTCGATCGCGAGGTGCTCGCCGAGGTGGCCCGGCTGGTCGCCGGCGCCCGGCGGGTCGACCTCTACGGTGCGCACGCCAGCGGCATGGTCGCCGGTGACCTGCAGCAGAAGCTGCACCGGATCGGAGTCGTCGCCTATGCCTGGTCCGATCCGCACCAGGCGCTGGCCTCGGCCACCCTGCTCGGCGCGGGCGATGTGGCGATCGCGGTCAGCCACACCGGCACCACCACCGAGGCCATCGAGGTGCTCGAGGCGGCCGCCGGTCGGGGTGCGGCGACGGTGGCGATCACCAACTTCCCGGCGTCCCCGCTGGGGCGTACCGCGGGATTGGTGCTGACCACCGCCGCCGACGAGACGCCGTTGCGCTCGGGGGCGATGGCGTCGCGGATCGCGGCACTGATGGTGGGCGACTGCCTCTTCCTGGCGGCCGCCCAGCACCGCTACGACCGCGCGGTGGAGGCCGTGGCGGCCACCCGGGAGGCGGTCCGCGGGCATCACCGCTCGGCGCGCTGAGGGGCCTGTTCGAGGCGGTCGAGCCAGTCGGCGAACAGCGCGGTGGCGAGGGTCGGCCGGTCCAGGTGCACGTTGTGGCCGGCATCGTCGAACACCACATAGGTCATCCGCGGATAGGACTCCAGCAGCTCGAACTGGTCGGCGAATCCGACGCTGTCGTCCTGGCGGCCGGTGAGCAGCAGCGACGGATGGTCGAAGGTGGTGAAGCGCTCCTCCGGCGGGGTGGTGAGCTCGTACGCCTGGTCGAGTCGGGCGGCGAATTCCCTGTCATGGTTGCGGATCCCGGGTTCTGCATGGGTGCGGTACGCGACGCTGGCGGTGTCGATCGGGCGGGCGTCCCGAGGGATGCTGCGGCGCCCTCTGGGGCGTACGACGGGGGCGATGAGGGCCAGGCCGAGGACGCGGCTGCCGTGCCGGGCGACGAGATCGCGGGCCAGCTGTCCGCCGAAGGAGCTCCCGCAGACCGCGAAGGCGGTGTCGGCGCCGATCAGTTCGTCGATGGTGGCTGCGACGGTGTCGGCGATCGCGTCGGCGGTCGGTTCGCTGGCGCTGGCCGGGGTGCGCCCGTGGCCGGGCAGGTCGAGGTGGATCCGCCGCCAGCCCGGGCGATCGGCGAAGGCGGACGACAGGGGGAGCAGCAGGCGGTGATCGACGGTGTAGCCGTGGATGAACACGATCGGGGTGCCGGTACCGGTGCCGTGTTCGACGTGGTGCAGTGCGGTCATGGCCGCAGTCTGTCGGGTTGGCACCAGTGGGATGGTCAAGCGGGACGTCGGGTTCGGTGAGAATGGGCGCATGTTGATCGGTGAGTTCGCCGCGGAGGTGGGCACCAGCGCGCGGATGCTGCGGCACTACGAGGACACCGGGTTGCTGGAACCGGCCGGACGGGACGGCAACGGCTATCGGGTGTACGCGGCGGAGCAGCTGCCGCGGGCCCGGCAGATCAAGGGGTTGATCGATGCCGGGGTGCCGACCGCGCTGGTCGCCCAACTGATCGACGCGCTCACCGACAGCGGCGGGATCTTCCCCGAGCACGTCGATCCGGGCACGGTCGAGGCGGTCGAGTCCGAGTGGCAGCGGATGTGCCGCTGCGTCGACTGCATGGTCGCCCGGCGGGACGCGCTGGGTGCGTACCTGGGTGCGCTGAAAGGGGAGTGAGGTCGGGGGTCATTGGCCCGCACCCTCTACGCTGGGTGCGTGCCCGAGGACCCGCAGACCGTGCCCGATGACCGGCCGATCGCCGAGCAGGATCGGCCCACCGTGCTGCGCGAACGCGAACCGGCTCCCGCGCCCGCGCGGGCCCATGTCGGGCCGCCGCAGGACACCCGGCAACCGCCGCTCCCGGCGCAACGGGCCGCCGGGCCGCTGGCCCCGCAGCCCCCGGGGCCGCCGCCGGCGAAACAGCCCAGCAAGATCTTCTCCGACCTGAACCTGAACGGTACGGTCCCGGCACGGATCCGCCCGAACATCGGCGACTGGGGCCCCACCGACCTGCCCACCACCAAGCAGAAGAAGCGCTGGCGCTGGATCATCCCGGTGCTCTTCGTGATCGCGATCATCGTCGTGACGATCGCCGGATACATCTTCTGGCGCATGTACCGCTGATCCGGCTCGAGGCGAGTCAGATCATCGCGGCCAGATGCCGCAACCGGGCGAGTTCGGCGGCGAGGAAGGCCGGACCGCCGTGCCGGCCGAGCACGACCGAGCGGGAACCACCGAGCGGCGCGGCGGCGTACGTGGTCTCGACCCAGCCGTCCACCCAGCCGCTGGGCAGTTCACCGCTGCCGGTCTGATCCAGCGGTTCCAGCTTGGCCAGCGCGGTGCAGTCCAGATCCGGCGCCATCGGGGTCGAATGCAGCACCGTGTGCGCCGCGCGGTCCACCAGCACCGCCCAATGGGAGTGGAACACCACCGGCGCGGTCTCGGTCAGGATCGCCGCCGCGTTGTCCGGGTCGGCCAGCATCCGCTCCAGCGCCTCGACATCGGACTGCAGCCCGGCACCACCCGGGTAGCGCGAGCACCACAGCGCTTCGACCCCACCGACCTGCGTGCAGGCGCTGACCGCGTTGTCGGGCATCACGTTGTCCGGCAGCACCACCATGAAGTCGTCGACCACGCGACCGTCCTGACGGCCCACGATCTCGACGGCCTGGATGTCGCCGCCGATCGTGCCGAGGGCGCTCGCCACGGCACCCAGGGCACCGGGGCGGTCGGGTAGGGACAGGCGGATCAGGAACACGCCAACAGTCTTGCATCCGGATGTGACGGGGCCGTTTCGCGTCGCGTTGTGGGATGGGGTACGCGCGGGTGTGGGGCGGGTGTGGTCATCTCGACACGCTGCCCCGGCTCCGCTTCGCTGTGCCGGGCCAGCTACTCGATGACCGTGGGGTCGATGACCGTGGCGAGCGCAGCGCTGACTACCGCGCGCGCGATAAGGTCGCGGGTGATGAAGAACAGCTCAGGAGGACCACAGGTGGAGAGCGTGTCGTTGACCGCGGACGATGTCGCCCGGCTCGGCCGGTTGGCGCGGATCGAGCTCAGTGCCGAGGAACTCGGCGAACTCGCGCCGCAGCTGTCGGTGATCCTCGAATCGGTCGCCACGGTCAACGAGCTCGACACCAGCGACGTGCCGCCGACCTCGCACCCCGAACCGCTCACCAACGTCTTCCGCCCCGACGAGAACACCCCCTCGCTGCCGGTCGAGGAGGCGCTCGCGATGGCGCCGGCCGCCGAGGACGACCGCTTCCGCGTCCCGCGGATCCTGGGGGAGTCGGCATGAGCGAGCAGAGCACGATCAACACCGGCACCAAGGACCTGCTGCGCGCCGACGCGCACCAGCTCGTCCGGGCGATGGAGGCCGGGGAGACCACCTCCGAGGCCCTCACCACGGCCTGCCTGGACCAGATCGCCGCCGTCGATGGGGCCGTGCACGCCTTCCTGCACGTCGACACCGACCGTGCCCTGGCGACCGCCCGCGAGATCGATCGGCGCCGCGCCGCGGGGGAGAAGCTCGGCCCGCTGGCCGGCGTACCGCTCGCTCTCAAGGACGTGCTCACCCAGCAGGGCGTACCGACCACGGCCGGCTCGAAGATCCTCGAGGGCTACCTGCCGCCCTACAGCGCCACCGTCACCCAGCGACTGATCGACGCCGGCCTGGTGCTGCTCGGCAAGACCAACATGGACGAGTTCGCGATGGGCTCCTCCACCGAGAACTCCGGCTACGGCCCGACCCACAACCCGTGGGCGCTGGACCGGATCCCCGGCGGCTCCGGCGGCGGTTCCGCGGCCGCGCTGGCCGCCTTCGAGGCGCCGCTGGCCATCGGTACCGACACCGGTGGCTCGATCCGTCAGCCCGCCGCCTTCACCGGCACCGTCGGGGTGAAACCGACCTATGGCGGCACCTCCCGCTACGGGCTGATCGCGCTCGCCTCCAGCCTCGACCAGCCCGGCCCCTGCACCCGTTCGGTGCTCGACGCCGCACTGCTGCACCAGGTGATCGGCGGCCACGATCCGCGCGATGCCACCTCGATCGACGCCCCCGTCCCGGACGTGGTGAGCGCCGCCCGCAGCGGCGACGTCTCCGGCCTGAAGGTCGGTGTGGTCCGCGAACTCGGTGGCGAGGGGTACGCGCCGGAGGTCGAGGCGAAGTTCAACGAAACCGTTGCCCTGTTGGAATCCCTCGGCGCCGAGGTGGTCGAGGTCTCCTGCCCGCACTTCGAGTACGCGCTGGCGGCCTACTATCTGATCCTGCCCGCCGAGGCCTCCTCCAACCTGGCCCGCTTCGATGCGATGCGCTACGGGCTGCGGGTCGGCGACGACGGTGTCCGCTCCGCCGAGGAGGTGATGGCCGCCACCCGCGAGGCTGGCTTCGGTGCCGAGGTGAAGCGCCGGATCATCATCGGCACCTATGCGCTGTCGGCCGGTTACTACGACGCCTACTACGGCTCGGCGCAGAAGGTGCGCACCCTGATCAGCCGCGACTTCGAGAACGCCTTCAGCCAGGCGGATGTGCTGGTCTCGCCGACCACGCCGACCACCGCGTTCCGGCTCGGTGAACGGGTCGACGATCCGCTGGCGATGTACAAGAACGACCTCTGCACGATCCCGTCCAACCTGGCCGGCAACGCCTCCGCGTCCTTCCCGGTCGGACTGTCCGCCGAGGGCCTGCCGATCGGCTTCCACGTGATGGCGCCGCCGCGCGCCGATGACCGGCTCTATCGGGTCGGGGCGGCGCTGGAACGCAGCCTGCGCGAGCAGTGGGGCGGTCCGCTGCTGGACCGGATTCCCACCCTGGAAGGAAGTCTGGCATGAGCACCGACACCCTCGAGCCCGTCGTCGACTACGACGAGGCACTGCGCCGCTACGACCCGGTGATGGGTCTGGAGGTGCATGTCGAGCTGAACACCGCCTCCAAGATGTTCTGCGGATGCTCCACCGCCTTCGGTGCCGCACCGAACACCCAGACCTGCCCGGTCTGCCTGGGCCTGCCGGGTTCGATGCCGGTGGTGAACGGGTCGGCGGTGGAGTCGGCGATCCGGATCGGGCTGGCGCTGAACTGCGAGATCGCCGACTGGTGCCGCTTCGCCCGGAAGAACTACTTCTATCCGGACATGCCGAAGAACTACCAGATCAGCCAGTACGACGAGCCGATCGCCTTCGACGGACACCTGGACATCGAGCTGGACGACGGTACGCCGTTCCGGATCGAGATCGAGCGTGCCCACATGGAGGAGGACACCGGCAAGTCCACCCACGTCGGCGGGGCCACCGGCCGGATCCACGGTGCGGACCATTCGCTGCTGGACTACAACCGCTGCGGCGTACCGCTGATCGAGATCGTCACCCGGCCGATCACCGGCGCCGGCGAGCGGGCCCCCGAGGTCGCCCGCGCCTACGTCGCCGCGCTGCGCGAGCTGATGAAGGCGCTCAAGGTCTCCGACGCCCGGATGGAGCAGGGCAACCTGCGCTGCGATGCGAACCTGTCCCTGCGGCCCACTCCTGCCGACGAGTTCGGCACCCGCAGCGAGACCAAGAACGTCAACTCGCTGCGCTCGGTCGAGAATGCCGTCCGCTACGAGATCACCCGGCAGGCGGCCCGGCTGGACTCCGGCCAGCGGGTGGTCCAGGAGACCCGGATGTGGCACGAGGGCGACCAGCTCACCACCGCCGGCCGCTCCAAGGAGACCGCGGAGGACTACCGCTACTTCCCCGAACCCGATCTGGTGCCGATCGCGCCGTCGCGGGAATGGGTGGAGCAGCTGCGCGCGACCCTGCCCGAGGCGCCGGGCGTACGCCTGAAGCGGCTGCAGTCCGAGTGGGGCTTCAGCGACGCCGAGATGACCGACATCACCAATGCCGATGCGCTCGAGGTGATGGAGCAGACCGTCGCCGCCGGTGCGCCCGCGCCCGCCGCCCGCAAGTGGTGGCTCGGGGAGCTCTCCCGGCGCGCCAACGAGGCCGGGGTCGGTCTCGCCGAACTGGCGATCACCCCCGCCCAGGTCGCGGCGGTGCAGCGGCTCGTCGACGCCGGCACCATCAACGACAAACTGGCCCGCCAGGTCATCGACGGGGTGCTCGCCGGGGAGGGTGAACCGGACCAGGTCGTCGCCGACCGGGGTCTGGCCGTGGTCTCCGACGACGGTGCACTGAGCGCCGCCGTCGACGAGGCGATCGCCGCAAATCCTGATGTGGCAGAAAAGATCCGGGCCGGCAAGGTGCAGGCCGCCGGTGCGCTGATCGGTTCGGTGATGAAGGCGATGCGCGGCCAGGCCGACGCCGGCCGGGTACGCGAGCTGATCCTGGAGAAGCTGACCTGAGATGTCCTGGGACAACGGGCGCGAATGGGGTGACGACCGGGCGGAGGAGGAGCGGCCGGACGACACCGTGCTGCGCCCCGCCCGTCGCCCCGACCCCGCACCGGAACCGGACCCGGAAGCCGACCTGACCCAGATCCGTCCCGGCCCACCCCGGCGGGACGAGGTGGGGCAGTGGTCCGGTCAGCGCTACACCCGCAACCGGCTCACCGACGAGAGCCTGTGGGAGCGTACGCCGGCCGCCGGCCAGCAGCCGGCCGGTCCGCAACAGCCGGGCCAGCCGCGACCCAGCCAGCAGCGGCACACCGAGGAGCGGCACGGCCACCACCGCGTACCCGGCCGCGATGAGCCGCCGCCCGGATCGCCGCCGCCGAAGGTGGCTGGCCGACCCACCCGCCGGGTGCAGCTGATCGCGCTGGTGACCCTGGCCGGGGTCGCGATCCTGGCCGCCTGGCTGCTGAACCCGCGCGGTACCGAGCCGGACGCCGGCCGGGTGGCGCCCCGCCGGGCGGTCGCCGCCTTCGCCAAACCCGTCGAGGAGGCCAAGCTGCCGGCCCGGGTCGACGGCCTGCGGCGCGACACCGGCCGGGACGAGGCCAGGCTGCCGTTCGGCAACATCGACCGGGCGCACTACCAGCCCGTCGAGGGCCAGCCGGGTCCGGGCGCGGTCTATGCGCTCACCATGAACTCGCCGGTCGCCTCGCTCACCGACCTGGATGCCCACTCGGGGCTCGGCAACCGGAATCGCTTCGGTCCGGTGAGCTGCGGCCGGGTCGACATCCGGGTGGAGTGCGTGACGCTGCTCAAGGGCGGGCTGCTGGTGGTCGTCGGCGCCGACCCGCAGGCCGACATGGGCCAGATGGCGGCGGTGACCACCGAGATCTACAACGCGCTGCCGGGCTGAGGCACCGCGTCGGCGAGGCGGCCCATCGCGTCCGCGGGATCGAGCTCGCCGTCGGCGATCACCGCACGCACCGAGCGGATGAACCGCCGCCCCGGTTCGACGACCGCGGGCCGCTCCCAGGCGACGGCCGAACCGATCCCGGGATAGTCACCGGTGCGCACGAACCAGGGGTCCGCCGCGGTCTGCTCGTCACCGGGAGCGAGCACGATGGTCGCCGGTCCGGTGGCACCCGGCGTACCGAGGAAGGTGGCATGCCAGGCGAGCCAGGGGGCGCGGCTGCCGTTGACCGCCCGCTCACCCGCGCCGTCGGGCGTACGCACGGTGATCTCCCGGCAGGCGGGGAGCCGCCAGAACCAGCCGCCGTATCCGGCCCCGGCCCGGCCGCTGCTGCCCGGGCTGCCGAGCGGGATCGGCCGGTCGGCCTCCAGTTCGGTGTGCAGCCGCAGCTCCCAGCAGTCGCCGTCGATCGGCAGCCAGGCCATCGTGCGCCGCTCGCGCAGCAGCGGTTCACCGTCGCGGTCCAACCAGCTGAGCAGCATCGTCAGCTCCTCGGGATCCTGCAGCAGGGCATCGAGGCGCTGCACACCGTGATCGTCGAGCCACTGGTACCCGGTGCCGGGCCGGTAGCTGCCACCACCCCAGAAGTTCGTCCCGGCGGCATCCGGCACGGTGAATCCCAGTCCCAGATGCCAGTCGTGATCGGCGGGGCGCCGCGCGGTCAGCTCCACCCCGGCGAGGGTGCGCACCGGGTGCAGGAAGGGGCGCGGTGCGGAATCGGGCACGGAACCGGCACCGCTCTGCACGGTCAGCAAGGGTCCACCGCGGCCCGATCCGGCCTCGGCCAGCACCGTGTCCCGGCCGGTGAACGCCCACGGGGCACCGGCCTCGGCGAAGGTGCCGTCCCGGTCGGCGGCCGCCCGGATCCAGTGCTGCACGTCCTGCAGCACCGGATGCGCGGCCGCACCCTCCCCGACGACCTCGATGAACCGCTCCGGGACCCTGGTCGGCTCCGGCGCGGTCCGCAGCGCCTCCACGACCCGCATGAACGCCCCGGTGTCGGCGAGCGGAGCCAGCAGCGGTACGCCGGTGGCGCGGGCAGCGAGCAGGTTCTCCAGCAGATCGGTGCGCCCGGTGCCCCGCACCGCACCGTCCGGGCCGGTCACCTGGTCGAGGATGTAGCTGAGGGTGAGCGTGCCGTGCTCGCCGACCACCTCGACCAGCGGCGGCGGTTCCCCCTCACCGGGGCCGCTGAGCGTCAGCGCCGCGCTGACCGTCGGCGCCTCGGCTCCGGTGGCCGGTACGATCCGCAGCGCGGTGGTGTCGTCGGTGTCGATCGCGGTGGTCCGGTACGCGTCCACCACGACCTCGGCGACATCCTCGGCGCGGCGCAGGCCGGCGATCCGCAGGGCGGTGGCGACCGCGTGGGCCAGGGGATTGGTGGCGACCCCGTCCATCACATCGACCCCGTCGAGGTGCCGCCGCCCCGCCCACGGGGTGCGCTCCCAGTAGGCGCGGTGCCGCACCCAGTGCCCCATCGCGCGGACGTGCCGCACCGCACCGATGCCGAACTCGTCCCGGTCGATCAGCTCCAGCGCGTGGGAGCCGAGCGCCTGGAAACCGACCTGCACCAGCCGCCCGGTCTGCCGCTGCAGCGCCAGCAGTGCCTCCAGATCGGCCAACCGGGCGAACGGCGGCTTCTCCAGCAGCAGGTCCGCACCCGCCCGCAGCGCCTCGGCCGCCACCGCCGCGTGCAGAGGGATCGGGACCGAGGCGATCACCACCTCGGGTACGCCGACCGCCTCGAGGGCGTCGGTGAGGCTGTCGAACAGCGGTACGCCCAGCCCGGGATCGCCGCCCAGCGAGCCGACCAGCGGATCGACGCAGGCCACCAGGCGTACCCGGCCCGCGGCGGCGAGTCGGTCGATATTGGCCAGGTGGACGGCGCCGAAGCCGCGTACCCCGACCTGGATCACCGTCGGGCAAGGGGTTTCCCGGGCGGGGGTCATCGGCTCACCTCCGGTCGATGTCGGCCAGGGACAGTCCGCGGGTCTCGCGGGTGAACACGGTGGCGGCCGCGGCCACCACGCAGATCGCCAGGGCGGTTCCGCCGATCACCCACGGTACGTTCGCGGTCCCCGGCGGGGCGATCGCCACGAAGATGCTGGGGAAGAAGGCGGCGATCATCAACCCGAGATTCTGCGAGACGGCGAAACCGGTGACCCGCATCCGGGTGGGGAACTGCTCCTGGAAGAAGGTCGCGAAGGTGGCGTTCCACATCTGGAAGAAGACCGCGTGCAGGATCAGCACGAAGACGATGACCAGCACCAGGTTCCGCTGCTGGATGGCCCACAGGTAGGCGAAGGTGCTCAATCCGCCGAGGAGCCCGCCGGCGATCATGAACAGCCGCCGGCCGTAGCGGTCGGACAGCGACCCGAACAGCGGGATGGTCAGGGCCGCGACGACATTGGAGATCAGGGTGACCAGCAGGAACTGGCTGGTGCTGAACCCGATGCCGTAGCTGGGCTGGGTGCCGTAGGAGACGCCGAAGGTGAGGGCCACCATGCCGAGCGCATTGGTGAAGGTCATCAGCACGCAGCGGAACACCGCACCCGGATGGGAACGCAGCAGGTCCACCAACGGGAACGGCCGGCGCTCGGTGACGCCCTCGCGGGTCTCCGCGTCGGCGTACATCGGCGATTCGTGGACGTGTCGGCGGATCAGGAAACCGGCGAGCACCACGATCGCGCTGAGCAGGAACGGGATCCGCCAACCCCAGGCGCGGAACGCCTCGTCGCCGAGGATCGCGGCCAGCGGCAGCATGATCGCGGTGGCCAGGATGGAGCCGATCTGGGTGCCCTGCAGGCTGAAGCTGGCGAACCAGCCGCGTCGCTCGGTGGCCGCCTGTTCGATGATCATCGCGTTCGCGCCGCCGAGTTCGCCGGCCACCGCGAAGCCCTGGATCAACCGCAGCAGGACCAGCAGGATCGGTGCCCAGATGCCGATCTGGGCATAGGTGGGCAGCAGGCCGACGGCGAAGGTGGACAACCCCATCAGCAGCATCGCGAACACCAGCACGTCCTTGCGGCCGCGCCGATCGCCCCAGGCGCCGAGGACGACCGCGCCGATCGGGCGGGCGATGTAGCCGACGGCGTAGGTGCTCAGCGAGGCGATGATCGCCACCGCCGGGTCATCGGTGCCGAAGAAGACCGAGGGTACGCCGAGCGCGGCGGCCTGGGCGTAGAGCGAGAAGTCGTAGTACTCCAGTGCGCTGCCGATCCAGCCGCTGAGGGCGGCCCGGCGGGCACTGGTCGGCTTCGCCTGCGGGTCGGCGGTGGGTGCGGTGTCTGGGACAACGTCTTTGTTGGTCATGGATTCCTCGATCATCCTCGATCAGCCGGATAGCGCTTTCCGAAGACTGTCGCACATATGTTGAGTCGATTCAACAGGGTGGCCGAAGATTCTCGGTGGGAAAGGGGTTCGGGTGGTGCGGCCGAGGGCCGCACCGTGCTCAGACCGAGAGGTCGGCCTCGCCGAGCTTCGCGACCGCCGCCTGGTCGCCGACCACGGCGACATCGGACTCCGGGCCGCGGCCGTAGGCGTAGAGCATCAGTTCCGAGGGCCGGCCGACGATGGTGACGATCTCGTTGCCCGGCATCACCCGGACAGTTTCCGGCTCATCACCGGTGTCCACGGGGCGGGAACGCTCCAACACCACGCCGACCGAGGCGCGGCGGAACAGGGCGCGGCCGATCAGCTTCATCCGGCGCCACATCCAGTCCTCGACCTCATCGGGCAACCGGCGCGGGCCGTCCGGGTCGTCACCGGCGCGGCGGACGTCTTCGTGGTGCACGAAGTATTCGACGGTGTTGGCCTCCTCGTCGACGCCGGGGAAGGCGAAGACCGACAACCGGGCCGGGCCGCGGCGGATCCGGTCGACCAGCTCGGCATAGGGCCAGCGGGCCTTCGTCTCGGCCATCCGGCGCTCGGTGAGACCGGCCAGCGGTTTGGCCACGATGCCCGGGGCGCCGAGCGGATCGGTCTCCCGGATCCAGAGGTGGGCGGCCAGATCATGGGTGGTCCAGTCACCGGAAAGCGTCGGCGCGTCGGGGCCGACCCGGTCGAGCAGGTCGCACAACTCGGCGCGTTCGGTTTTGGCGAAGTTCACGCCCCGAGCGTAGACGACGCGGCCCGTTCCGGTGTGCGGATGGCTTCGATCGGACGTGGGAGAATGGCGCGGTGAGTTCCGCCGACACCCAATCCCCGCTCGCCCCCGACGTGGCGGCCCTGCTGCGGCGTACGCCCGATGGGCTGGTACCAGCGGTGGTGCAGGACGCGACCACCGGCCAGGTGCTGATGATGGCCTGGCTGGACGACGCGGCACTGCACGCCACCCTGACCACCGGGCGCGGCACCTACTACTCGCGCAGCCGGCAGCAGCAGTGGGTGAAGGGGGAGACCTCCGGCCACGTGCAGCGGGTCCGCGAGGTGCGGCTGGACTGCGACGGCGACACCCTGCTGATCAAGGTCGACCAGACCGGTCCCGCGTGCCACACCGGCCTGCAGAGCTGCTTCGACAGCCACCTGCTGCTGGGGGAGGGCGAGTGAGCATCGGCATCACCCCCGACCTGGCCGGTTTCCGGGAGCTGGCGCGGGAGCGGCGGGTGGTCACCGTCGCCGCCCGGGTGATCTCGGACGCCGACACCCCGGTCTCGGTCTACCACCGGCTGGCGGCCTCGCGACCGGGCACCTTCCTGCTGGAATCGGTCGAGCGCGGGGTCAGCTCGCGCTGGTCCTTCGTCGGTGTCCGCTCCGCGGCGACCCTGTCCAGCGATGACGGCCGACTGGTCTGGCAGGGGACCGTGCCCGTCGGGCTGCCCGGTGCCGAGGGCGGCTCCGCGGCGTACGCCGATGACCCGCTGGCCGCGCTCGCCGAGTGCCTGCGGCTGCTCATCCACGACCATCCCCAACCGGATCTGCCGCCGTTCGTCTCCGGTTTCGTCGGCCACCTCGGCTACGACGTGGTCCGCCGGCTGGAGAAGCTGCCGAACGACACCGTCGACGACCTGCGGGTCCCCGAGATCGGGATGATGCTGGTCGCCGACCTGGCCGCCCTGGACCACCGCACCGGTGAGGTCTGGCTGCTGGCGAACGCGATCAACTGGGACGACAGCGACGAACGGGTCGACCAGGCGTACGCCGATGCCTGCGAGCGGGTCCGCTCGATGGTCGCCGACCTCACCCGGCCCCGCGAACCGCTGGTGCGGACCGTCGCCGCCGACCACCAGCCCGCCGCGGTGGTGCGGCAGCGCACCGACGCCGACCACGAACAGGCGGTGCGGGACGCGATCGCCGAGATCGAGGCCGGCGAATGCTTCCAGATCGTCGTCTCGCAGCGGTTCGAGGTCCCGGACGCGCCGGACGCCTTCGAGATCTATCGGCGGCTGCGGTTGGGCAACCCGAGCCCGTATCTGTACCTGCTGCGGATGGCCGGTTACGACATCGTCGGCAGTTCCCCGGAGGCGCTGGTCACCGTCCGCGGCGGCACCGCGACCACCTATCCGATCGCCGGTACCCGGCCGCGCGGCAGCACCCCGGCCGAGGATGTCGCGCTGGAGCAGGAACTGCTGGCCGATGAGAAGGAGCGGGCCGAGCACCTGATGCTGGTCGACCTGGGCCGCAACGATCTGGGCCGGGTCTGTGAACCGGGCAGTGTCGAGGTGGTCGAGTTCATGGAGGTGCGCCGCTATTCGCACGTGATGCACATGGAGGCCGCGGTCACCGGGCGGCTCGCGCCCGGGCGGACCGCCCTGGCCGCGACCCTGGCCTGTTTCCCGGCGGGCACGCTGTCGGGGGCGCCGAAGGTGCGGGCGATGGAGATCATCGAACGGCTCGAGCTGACCCGGCGGGGGACCTACGGCGGGGTGGTCGGCTGGTTCGACTTCAACGGCGACTCCGACACCGCGATCGCGATCCGCACCGCGCTGGTCAAGGACGGTACGGCGTTCGTGCAGGCCGGCGGCGGGATCGTCGCCGACTCGGTACCGGCGCTGGAGAACGCCGAGTCGCAGAACAAGGCGGCCGCGGCGCTGCGGGCGATCGCGGCCGCGGCCGAGCTGCGCGAGCTGGAGCCGGGGGATCTGGATGGCTGAGCGGGCCGGATCCAGGAGCCGGACGTACGCCCTGGGTGGGCTCGCGCTCGGCTCGATCGCCGGGCTGATCCTGGCCTCGGTGAGCGGGGCCGGTGGGCCGGCCGGGGTGGTGCTGGCCGCGGCCGCACTGGCCGGGCTGGCGCTGGCGCTGATCCTGCGGCACATCGGGCGACGGGTGCTCGGGGTGCTGCTGGCGCTGCTCGGGGTGGGCATGGTGGCTGGGGTGATCAGCGGCGGCCCGGCTGGGATCGCGCGCTGGGCGTACGCCCTCTGCGGGCTGCTGGTGGTCGCCGGGTCGGTGCTGATGGTGGCCCGGGCGCAGCGCTGGCCGCGCCGCCCGGACCGGTTCGACCGGACCCTGGCCCGCGCGCAGACCTCACCCGATGACGATCCGAACGAGGTGTGGAAGGCGCTCGATGCCGGGCACGACCCGACCACCGCGGCACGTCCGGATGACAGCACGCCCGGAAATGCACGAGAATGACCGCGATGCCCACCGCGCAGACACCTGGATCGAAAGAGGACCGATGAGCCGCCGCCGCACCACCGTCAAGAACGTCCATCACGGCCGGACCCCCGCTGCCTGGACCGGTTCCATGATCGCGCTGGTCGCCTTCATCGTGCTCACCGTCGGTTTCCTCGCCGGTCCGGGCGGATTTCCCTCGATCAACGTGCCGATCTCGATCGCCGGCGGTGTGCTGCTGGTGCTCGCGCCGATCGTCGGCGGGATCATGAGCCGGATCGGGATGGGGCAGGACTGATGACCGTCCTCGACGAGATCATCGTCGGGGTCCGCGAGGATCTGGCCGAGCGGGAGCGTGCCGTCCCGGCCGCCCGGCTCGCCGAGCAGGTCGCCGGCGCCCCGGCGCCGCGCGATCCGATGCCCGCCTTCACCGCCCCCGGGGTGAGCGTGCTCGCCGAGGTGAAGCGCGCCAGCCCGAGCCGCGGCGACCTGGCCCAGATCGCCGACCCGGCCGCGCTGGCCGCCCGCTATGCCGCCGGTGGCGCCGCGGCGATCTCGGTGCTCACCGAACGGCGCCGGTTCCGCGGCTCGCTCGAGGACCTGGTCAGCGTCCGGGCCGCGGTCGAGGTGCCGGTGCTGCGCAAGGACTTCATCGTCACCGACTACCAGCTGATCGAGGCGCGGGCCGCCGGTGCCGACCTGGCGCTGCTGATCGTCGCCGCACTGGACGATGCGCAGTTGCGGGACCTGCACGCCACCGCGGTCGAGCTGGGGCTGACCCCGCTGGTCGAGGTGCACGACGAGGCCGAGATCGAGCGCGCCGTCGCGGTCGGCGCCCGGCTCGTCGGGGTGAACAACCGCAATCTGAAGACCCTCGCGGTCGATCCCGCCACCTTCGCCCGCTTGGCGCCGCTCGTGCCCGAGGGGGTGTGCCGGGTGAACGAGTCCGGGATCACCGGGCCGGCCGATGTCGCCGCATCCCGGGCCGCCGGTGCCGATGTGGTGCTGGTCGGCGAGGCGCTGGTCACCGGGGACGACCCGGCCGCCGCCGTCCAGGCGATGATCGACGCCGGTCGCTGAGGTCGCCGGCCCGTGATCACCGTCGTCGACCACGATCCGGGGTGGGCCGCGGCCTTCCGGGGCCTGCGGGACCGCTATGCGGGTGCGCTGGACGTGGCCGGCGTACCGGTGGTCGGGATCGAGCACGTGGGCAGCACCGCGGTGCCGGGGCTGGCCGCGAAACCGGTCATCGATGTGGACATCATCGTCGCCGCCGAGCAGGTCGAGGCGGCCTCGGATGTCCTGCTGGGGTTGGGATTCCGGCCGCTGGGGGAGCTCGGCATTCCCGAGCGCTGGGCGTTCGCCCAGCCCGCCGACTGGCCGCGTACCAACACCTATGTGATCGTGGCGGGCAGCCTGTCGCTGCGCAACCACCTGGCGGTCCGTGACACCCTGCGCGCCGACCCGGAACTGCGGGACGCCTACGGCGCGGTCAAGCAGCGGGTGGCCGCGACGGCCGAAGACCTGGACGCCTACATCAGGGACAAGAACGCGATCGTCCAGCAGATCCTCACCGCCGCCGGACTCACCGCCGCCGAACGCGCCGCGACCGATGCCAACCAGATCCCACCGGGCGCCGGCCGCCGCGTCCCGCGCTGAGGCTGTCGGAGAGGTTGACGAGCCCGACCGGAGACACCTAGAGTCGCAACTGTTCTAGATCAGTTGTGCGAGGGGGTGTGATGAGCGGGCGGGCGAAGTATCTGGTGATCGCCGAGCTGCTGCGCACCGCGATCGACACCGGCGAGCTCGCGCCCGGGGCCGCGCTGCCCTCCCAGCGAGAACTGGCCGAGGCGCACGGGGTCACGGTGATGACCGTGCGGCAGGCGCTGGCCCGGCTCACCGAGCAGCAGTTGATCGTCAGCGAGCACGGCCGTGGCACCTTCGTCGCGCCGCGGGCGTTCGCGCTGCCGCTGGGACCGCTGGCCAGCCTGGTCGACGAGGCCGCCGCGGCCGGGCGGACGCTGACCACCACGGTCCTCGACCACGGCTCGGCGGTGCAGGCCGGTGAGGCGGCGTACCTGATCCGACGCCTCCGGCACCTCGACGGGGAACCGTTCGCGCTGCAGACATCCCGGTTGCCGCTCGAGGCGGCCGCACAGATCGACCCCGAACGGCTCACCGACCGCGCCCTGTACGCGGTGCTGGCCGAGGCCGGCCTGGAGGTCGTCGCCGCCAGTGAGCGCATCCATGCGGTCAACCTGGACGCCGACGCGGCCGCCCTGCTGGGCCGCGCCCCCGGCGCCGCCGCCCTGCTCAGCATCCGCGAATCCCGGACCGCCGACGGGACCACCGTGCTCACCGACCACGCGCAGATCCCCGGTGATCTCGGTGTGGTCAGCGCCGAGCGCGCCCGGCTGCAACCACTGCCCAGAACCAAGGAGGCGTCATGACCGACACCCGTACCCTGCCCGACGAGCGCGGACACTACGACCGCTTCGGCGGCAGCTTCGTGCCCGAGGCGCTGCATGCCGCGCTCGCCCAGCTCAGCCAGGCGTACGCCGACGCGATGGCCGACCCGGCCTTCGCCGAGGAACTCGACGCGCTGCACCGCGACTACGTCGGCCGGCCCAGCCCGATCACCGAGGCGCCCCGGTTCAGCGAACACGCCGGCAACGCCCGGATCCTGCTCAAGCGCGAGGATCTCAACCACACCGGGTCGCACAAGATCAACAATGTGCTCGGCCAGGCGCTGCTGACCCGCCGGATGGGCAAGACCCGACTGATCGCCGAGACCGGTGCGGGCCAGCACGGGGTCGCCACCGCGACCGCGGCCGCGCTGTTCGGGATGGAGTGCCGGGTCTACATGGGCAAGGTGGACACCGATCGGCAGGCGCTCAACGTCGCCCGGATGCAGCTGCTCGGTGCCGAGGTGGTCGCCGTCGAATCCGGTTCGCAGACGCTGAAGGACGCGATGAACGAGGCGCTGCGCGACTGGGTCGCCTCGGTCGATGACACCCACTATCTGATCGGTTCGGTCGGTGGCCCGCACCCGTTCCCGATGATCGTCCGCGATTTCCAGCGGATCATCTCCACCGAGGCCCGCGCGCAGACCCTCGAACGCTATGGCCGGTTGCCCGATGCGGTGGCCGCCTGCGTCGGCGGTGGGTCGAACGCGATGGGCCTGTTCGCCGACTTCATCCCCGACGGCGACGTGCAACTGTTCGGCTTCGAGGCCGGCGGCGACGGGCTGGAGACCGGCCGGCACGCCGCCACCATCTCGGAGGGGAAGACCGGTGTCCTGCACGGCATGCGCACCTTCGTGCTGATGGACGAGGACGGTCAGACCAAGGAGTCGCACTCGATCTCCGCCGGCCTCGACTATCCCGGGGTCGGCCCCGAGCACGCCTGGCTCGCCGAGACCGGCCGGGCGAGGTACGAACCGGTCACCGACGCCGAGGCGATGGCGGCCCTGCGGCTGCTCGCCCGGACCGAGGGGATCATGCCCGCGATCGAGTCGGCGCACGCGCTCGCCGGCGCACTGCGGCTGGGGAAGCGGTGGGCCGAGGAACGCCCCGACGAGGAACCGATGATCCTGGTCAACCTGTCCGGGCGGGGTGACAAGGACGTGGAGACCGCGATCAGATGGTTCGGCCTGGACGGCAGCGTCGACGCCACCACCGGCGGTGCGGCGGCCGACGCCGACGCCCCCGCCTCGATGACCGGAAGCAAGGAACTGTGATGAGCGAGACGAGCACCACCGACACCGCGCGGACCTTCGCACTGGGGCGTACCGGGAGGGTCTTCCGGCAGGCCGAGGCCGACGGCCGTAAGGCGCTGGTCGGCTTCCTGCACGTCGGCTATCCGGAGGTGGCCACCTCGTTGGCCGCGCTGCGGGAACTGGCACAGGCCTGCGATCTGGTCGAGATCGGGCTGCCGTATTCGGACCCGGTGATGGACGGCCCGGTGATCCAGCGCGCCGGCACCTCGGCGCTGACCCGCGGGGTGCGCACCCGCGATGTCTTCGCCGCCGCCGAAGCGGTCGCCGAGGCCGGCGGGAACGCGGTGGTGATGACCTACTGGAACCTGGTCGAGCACTACGGGGTTGATGCCTTCGCCCGCGACCTGGCCGCCGCCGGCGGGTCCGGGCTGATCACCCCCGATCTCACCCCGGACGAGGCCGAGGAGTGGTTCGCCGCCTCCGACGCCCACGACCTGGACCGGATCTTCCTGGTCGCACCCAGCTCCAGCGACGAGCGGATCGCCAGCACCGTCGACGCCTGCCGGGGCTGGTTGTACGCCACCTCGGTGATGGGCGTGACCGGCGTCCGATCGGAGTCCTCGACGGCGGCACCGGAACTGGTACGCCGGATCCGGGCGCTGCGGCCCGAGGTGCCGATCGGCATCGGGCTCGGCGTCTCCAACGGCGCCCAGGCGCGGGAGACCGCCGAGTACGCCGATGCGGTGATCGTCGGCTCCGCCCTGGTACGAACCCTGATCGACGCCGAGGACGCCGGTACCCCCGACGACCTCAGCGGCCTGCGCGAGGTCCTCGCGGACCTGCGGGCCGGGGTACGCGGCTGAGCCGTTCGCTCGAGCAGGTCGCGCAGCGACCGTTGTTCCACGCTCCTCGAGTAGGTCGCGCAGCGACCGTGTCCCCACGCTCCTCGGGTAGGTCGCGCAGCGACCGTGTCCCCACGCTCCTCGGGTAGGTCGCGCAGCGACCGTGTCCCCACGCTCCTCGAGTAGGTCGCGCAGCGACCGTGTCGAGAGGAGCCCAGCGCTGATGGCCTGCGGAATTTGCGGCTCGATCGGGGAACTGGTCGATCTGGGCGCCGATCGTGAATCGAGCCGCAGATTTCGGTGGGGGTTCATCTCGACACGCCGACCATTGCTCCGCTTCGCTGCGCATGGTCGGCTACTCGATGAACGTGCTGGGGGTTGCGCTCCCACGCTCCTCGAGTAGGTCGCGCAGCGACCGTGTCGAGAGGAGCAGCCTTGGTGCCGCTGGTGTCGCGGGGGTTCATCTCGACACGCCGACCATTGCTCCGCTTCGCTGCGCATGGTCGGCTACTCGATGAACGGGGTGGGTGCTTCGCTGCGCATGGTCGGCCACTCGATGAACGGGGAGGGTCAGCGCAGGAAGGCGGTGACCTCGGAGAGCACCTCGGGGGTGCGGGTGTGCAGCAGATCGTGCGGGGCGCCGGGCAGGGTGCGTACCGTGGCGCGGGGGAGCAGCCTGGCACGGGTCTCGGCGGTACCGACGTCCTGGACCCCGGATCCACCGGCCAGCAGTGCCAGGGTCGGGAGTTGCAGCTCCCGCAGCTGACGCTCGGGGATGGTGTCACCGACCCGGGACCGATCCCGATGCTCGGCCAGCCCGGCAGCCGCCAGCCGGCCGGTCGCGCCGCGCACCGGCGCCCCGGCATGCTGCTCCAACCAGGCCCGCTGCCAGCCCTCCGGTCGGTCCGGTTCCGCGCTCGCCCAGCGCCGCAGCCCCTCGCTGAGCGGCGGCTCGGCGAAGACCCGCTCCGGATCGATCAGGATCAGCCCGGCCACCGGACCCGGCCGGCGGACCGCCAGATTCATCGCCGCCCAACCACCGGTACCGGCGCCGACCAGCACGTACTCCCGGCCGGGCAGCTGGCCCAGCACCTGGTACAGCCAGTTCGCGGCATCCGAATCGCTCTCCAGCGGCCGTGACTGCAGGCTCATCCCGGCATCACCGAGGGTGTCCACCGCGTACACGGTCCGCTGCCGCACCAGCGGGCCGACCAGCGGCGCCCAGTCCGGGGTAGCCCGGGCCCGGTCGGCGAGCAGCACCAGGGCCGGCTGCTGCGGATTCGCCCCCGCGAACCGGTGCACCCGGACCACCCCGAAATCGGTCCGCAGATCCAGGCTCGCCGCCGGCGGCGGCAGGTCCCGCAGCGCATCGGTGTACGCCGCGGCGTACCGGTCGTGACCGGCGGCGGAGGTGAACTGCCCGACCCGCACCGCCGGCTGCAGCAACCAACCGGCCAGCAGCCCGAGCACCAGCAGCAGCACCGGCAGCCAGCGGTGCCGCCGGGGTGCGGCGGTGCTGCGGGTACGCGCAGCAGTCCGGCGCGTCGGCTGCCGGCCCGGCGAACTCTTCCGCGGCGGGGGCCTGCGCGGGGTCGCCTTCCGCGGTGCCGGCTTGCGGGTGGTGGACCCGGTGGACCGGGTGGCCGGGCGCGCGCCAGTGCCGCGCGTGGGCGTACGCGAGGTGCCAGAGGCAGGGGACATCGACAACTAACTCCTGGGGGGCGGCCGCCGAGGCGGTGGGAAGTGGCCCGCAACGCCTTCATGATACGCCTCTCACCGGCCGCAGCCGCTAGCATGGCCGGGTGAATTCGCCCCTGTCGACCCCGGCGCCCGAGCAGCACCAAGGCTCCGATGGTGCGACATCGAGCGGTGGCGCCACCGCCACCCGGGGGACGGCCGCCGGCGGCCGGGTGCTGCTGGCCGCCGCGATCTTCGTCATCGCCACCTATCTGATCTCGATCCCGCTCTACTGGCTGCAGGGCCGCTTCGAGATCGCCACCTGGGTCTTCAATCTCGGCACCCTCGGCCCCTTCCTCGGCGGGCTGGTGGCGCTGCTGGTCTGCCGCGGGCTGCGGCTGCCGCTGCGCTGGGTCGCCGGCCTCGGTTTCAACGTGCAGGTGGTCCGGCGCTCGATCCTCGCCGCCGCCGCCGCGCTCGCGATCGTGCTGCTGGCGGTGCAGTTCTATGGCTTCTTCCACTGGCAGATGAAGCCGATCGACCTGGCCGGGGTGCCCTATCCGCTCGCCATGCCGGGCGACTCGGGCACCATCTTCGGGTTCATCGCGATCGGGTTGCTGATCGGCTGCATCCTCGAGGAATTCGGCTGGCGCACCATCCTGGAGCCGACGCTGCTGCCCAAGCTGGGCGTGCTCGGCACCGGCATCGTGGTTGGTGTGATCTGGGGTCTGTGGCAGTGGCCGTTCTGGCTGGCGCTGATGCAGCGGCAGAGCACCAACCCCAGCCGGATGCAGGCACTGCTCTACACCGGCAGCCACTTCGTCGCCGCCATCGCGGTGTCGCTGATCCTGGTCGTCATCCACCAGCGGATGCGGCACGGGCACTGGGCGGCCGCGGTCGCCTTCCGATGGGTCTACGGGATCGGTTTCTTCCTGATCCTGGACGAGGAGCTGGGCCGCTGGCAGCCGATGTTCGCGATCGCCGCCTGCTCGGCGCTGGCCGCCGCGGTCGGCTACTACTACCACTGGCGCCGGACCCGGACCAAGCGGGTCCGCCCGGCCGCCCGGACGGCGCCGTCGAGCTAGCCCGAAGGGCGCCGGTTCGTCAAGATCGTCTCACCATGGCACACGATTTCGGAGAACGCTGACGGGCTGAGTACCGTTTCACTGCTGCACCCGGGGCCCCCCGAGTGCGGTGGGCCGTGCCGCCACGCAGCCAGCGCGCGCGGGCGGCACGCACCAGAAGTCAGGAGATGAGACATGACGAGCGAACCCGTGATCGCGCGACGGCCCGTCCACCGCCCCGCCGAGGGGCTCTACGATCCTGCCTTCGAGCACGACGCCTGCGGGGTGGCCTTCGTCGCCCAGCTGAGCGGCGTGGCCGACCACGACATCGTGGAGAAGGGTCTGGAGGCGCTGCGCAACCTCGACCATCGCGGCGCGACTGGCGCCGACACCGCCGCCGGTGACGGCGCCGGCATCCTGATCCAGGTCCCGGACGCCTTCCTGCGCGAGGTCTGCGACTTCGAGCTGCCGGACGCCGGGGCGTACGCCGTGGGCACGGCCTTCCTGCCCCAGGAGGGCGACCAGCGCGCCGCCGCGGTCGCCGGTATCGAGAAGATCGCCGCCGCCGAGGGCCTGACGGTGCTCGGCTGGCGCGACGTGCCCACCGAGGACGGCACCCTGAGCCCGGTCTCGGTGGCGGTGATGCCGCACTTCGCGCAGCTGCTGGTGGCCGGTACCGACGGCCAGCAGGGCATCGAACTGGACCGGTTGGCGTACGCCCTGCGGCGCCGCAGCGAACGTGAGGTCGGGGTCTATTTCCCCTCGCTGTCCGCGCGCACCCTGGTCTACAAGGGCATGCTGACCACCGATCAGCTCGAGGAGGTCTTCCCCGAGCTGCACGACGAGCGGCTGGCCTCGGCGCTGGCGCTGGTGCACTCCCGGTTCTCCACCAACACCTTCCCGAGCTGGGAGCTGGCCCACCCGTTCCGGATGATCGCCCACAACGGCGAGATCAACACCGTCAAGGGCAACCGCAACTGGATGCGGGCCCGGGAGGAGCTGCTCGCCTCCCAGTTGATCGGCGGCAGCCTGGAGCGGCTGTTCCCGATCTGTACGCCCGGGCACTCCGACTCCGCCTCCTTCGACGAGGTGCTGGAGCTGCTGCACCTGGGCGGGCGCTCGTTGCCGCACGCGGTGCTGATGATGATCCCGGAGGCGTGGGAGAACAACCCGTCGATGGATCCGGCCCGCCGCGACTTCTACCGCTTCCACGCCTGCCTGATGGAGCCGTGGGACGGTCCGGCCAGCGTCTGCTTCACCGACGGCACCCTGATCGGTGCGGTGCTGGACCGCAACGGCCTGCGCCCCGGCCGCTACTGGATCACCGAGGACGGGTTGGTGGTGCTCGCCTCCGAGGCCGGTGTGCTGCCCGGGATCGAGGCCGCGCAGGTGGTCCGCAAGGGCCGGATGCAGCCGGGTCAGATGTTCCTGGCCGATCTGGACCAGCACCGGATCATCCCCAACGACGAGATCAAGGACACCCTGGCCGCCGAGCAGCCCTACGGCGAGTGGCTGGCCGGTGGGCTGATCAGCCTCGACGACCTGCCCGAGCGCGATCACACCGTGCACGGGCACAGCTCGGTGACCCGCCGCCAGCAGGTGTTCGGCTACACCGAGGAGGAGCTGCGGCTGCTGCTCACCCCGATGGCCAACACCGGTGCCGAACCGATCGGTTCGATGGGCACCGACACCCCGATCGCCGCGCTCAGCGAACGCCCGCGGCTGATGTTCGACTACTTCGCCCAGCTGTTCGCGCAGGTGACGAACCCGCCGCTGGACGCGATCCGCGAGGAGCTGGTCACCTCGCTGGCCGGCACCATCGGCCAGGAGCAGAACCTGCTCGAACCCGGCCCGGCGTCCTGTCGGCAGATCGTCATCCCGTTCCCGGTGCTGGACAACGACCAGCTGGCCAAGATCGTCGCGCTGAACCGGCTCGGTGACATGCCCGGCTTCCGCCCGCACGTGGTCCGTGGCCTCTATCGGGTCGAGGACGGCGGGATGGGTCTGCGGCACGCCCTGGACCGGGTCTGCGCCGAGGTCAGCCGCGCCATCACCGAGGGTGCCCGGACGGTGATCCTGTCCGACCGGCACTCCAACGCCGAGTACGCCCCGATCCCGTCGCTGCTGCTCACCGCGGCCGTGCACCACCACCTGGTGCGCACCAAGGCACGCACCCGGGCCGCGCTGATCGTCGAGGCCGGTGACGTCCGCGAGGTGCACCACGTCGCGACGCTGCTCGGCTACGGCGCCTCCGCGGTGAATCCCTACCTGGCCTTCGAATCCGCCGAGGACCTGGCCCGCGAAGAGGTCTATGTCCGCACCTCCCCGGAGGAGGCGGTGGTCAACCTGAAGAAGGCGCTCGGCAAGGGCGTGCTGAAGGTGATGTCCAAGATGGGCGTCTCCACCGTCGCCTCCTACACCGGCGCCCAGATCTTCGAGTGCCTGGGCCTGTCCCAGGAGGTCATCGACCAGTACTTCACCGGCACCACCTCCAAGCTCGGTGGGCTGGGCCTGGACGAGATCGCCGAGGAGATCCGCCGCCGGCACCAGAAGGCGTACCCCAGCGACGGCATCCCGCTGCCGCACCGCGAGCTCGAGGTCGGCGGTGAGTACCAGTGGCGCCGCGAGGGCGAGCCGCACCTGTTCGACTCCGAGACGGTGTTCCGGCTGCAGCACTCCACCCGGGCCGAGCGCTACGACATCTTCAAGGCCTACACCGGGCGCGTGGACGACCAGTCGAAGCAGCTGATGACGCTGCGCGGGCTGCTGGAGTTCAAGTCCGACCGCGAACCGATCCCGCTGGAGGAGGTGGAGCCGGTCGAGGACATCGTCAAGCGGTTCTCCACCGGTGCGATGTCCTACGGCTCGATCAGCCGGGAGGCGCACGAGACCCTGGCGATCGCGATGAACATCCTGGGCGGCAAGTCCAACACCGGCGAGGGCGGTGAGGACGCCGACCGGCTCTACGATCCCGAGCGCCGCTCGGCGATCAAGCAGGTCGCCTCCGGCCGGTTCGGGGTGACCTCGGACTATCTGAGCAATGCCGACGACATCCAGATCAAGATGGCCCAGGGTGCCAAGCCCGGTGAGGGCGGCCAGCTGCCGGGCAACAAGGTCTATCCGTGGGTGGCCAAGACCCGGCACAGTACGCCCGGGGTTGGCCTGATCTCCCCGCCGCCGCACCACGACATCTATTCGATCGAGGATCTCAAGCAGCTGATCCACGACCTGAAGTGCGCCAACCCCGCGGCGCGGATCCACGTCAAGCTGGTCGCCGAGGTCGGTGTCGGCACGGTCGCGGCCGGGGTGTCCAAGGCGAAGGCCGATGTGGTGCTGATCTCGGGCCACGACGGCGGCACCGGCGCGGCCCCGCTGACCTCGCTGAAGCACGCCGGCGGACCCTGGGAGCTCGGCCTGGCCGAGGCCCAGCAGACGCTGATCGGCAACGGGCTGCGGGACCGGATCGTGGTCCAGGTCGATGGTCAGTTGAAGACCGGCCGCGATGTGATCATCGGCGCCCTGCTGGGTGCCGAGGAATACGGCTTCGCGACCGCGCCGCTGGTCGTCTCCGGGTGTGTGATGATGCGCGTCTGCCACCTGGACACCTGCCCGGTCGGTGTCGCCACCCAGAACCCGGAGCTGCGCAAGCGGTTCTCCGGCAAGCCGGAGTTCGTCGTCAACTTCTTCCGCTACATCGCCGAAGAGGTCCGCGAATACCTTGCCCAGTTGGGATTCCGGAGCCTGGATGAGGCGATCGGGCGGACCGACGCGCTGGAGACCCGGACCGCGGAGGCGTACTGGAAGGCGCACGGGCTGGACCTGGCGCCGATCCTGCACAAGCCGACCGGACACTTCGCCGACTCCTCGCCGCTGCTGTCGGTGACCGGCCAGGACCACGGCCTGGACGAGTCGCTGGACCGGCAGGTGCTGATCCCGCTGGCCCAGCCGGCGCTGGCGAACGGTGAGCAGGTGACCGCCGAGGTCGAGGTGCGCAACATCCACCGCACCGTCGGCACCATCCTCGGTCACGAGGTGACCAGGGCCACCGACGGCAAGGGCTTCGACGACGACACCATCGACCTCACCCTGATCGGTTCGGGTGGCCAGTCCTTCGGCGCCTTCCTGCCGCGCGGGGTGACCCTGCGGTTGATCGGTGACTCGAATGACTATGTGGGCAAGGGATTGTGCGGTGGCCGGATCGTCGTCCGCCCGCCCGCCGACGCCGGTTTCGAGCCGCACGAGCAGATCATCGCCGGCAACGTGATCGGCTATGGCGCGACCTCCGGTGAGCTGCTGCTGCGCGGCCAGGTGGGGGAGCGGTTCTGCGTCCGCAACTCCGGTGCCACCGCGGTCGTCGAGGGTGTCGGCGACCACGGGTGTGAGTACATGACCGGCGGTCGGGTGCTGATCCTCGGTGGTACCGGGCGGAACTTCGCCGCCGGCATGTCCGGCGGGGTCGCCTACGTGCACCAGTTGCGCGAGGAGAACCTGAACCGGGAGATGGTCGACACCTTCGCCCCGGACGCCGAGGACGTCGCGGTGATCACCGAACTGCTGCAGCGCCACCACGAGCAGACCGGATCGCAGAGCGCCGCCGAGCTGTTGTCCGGTGACATCGCGGGCAGCTTCACCAAGGTGCTGCCGCGCGAGTACGCCAAGGTGATGGCGGCGCGCAACCAGGCCAAGGCCGACGGCCTCGACGAGGAGGCGGCCGACCGCCGGATGATGGAGGCCGTCGGTGTCTGATCCCACCACCACCCCACGCCGAGACGAGATGGAGGCGTACCATGGCTGACCCCCGCGGATTCCTCAAGCACGACAGAGAACTGGCCGAACGCCGCCCGATCGCCGAGCGGGTGAACGACTGGCAGGAGGTCTATCCCGGTGGACCGGGCAAGGCGCTGCTGCCGATCATCACCGAGCAGGCCAGCCGCTGCATGGACTGCGGTATCCCGTTCTGCCACCAGGGCTGCCCGCTGGGCAACCTGATCCCGGAGTGGAACGATCTGGTCTACCGCAACGACTGGACCGATGCGCTGGACCGATTGCATGCCACGAACAACTTCCCCGAGTTCACCGGGCGGCTCTGCCCGGCGCCGTGCGAGACCGCCTGCGTGGTGGGCATCAACTCCCCGCCGGTGACGATCAAGAACGTCGAGGTGGCGATCGCCGACCGCGGCTGGGACAACCGCAACGTGAAGGCCCAGTTGCCGGAATGGCATACCAACAAGACGGTTGCGGTGATCGGCTCCGGCCCGGCCGGGCTGGCCGCCGCCCAGCAGCTGACCCGCGAGGGGCACACCGTCGCGGTCTACGAGCGCGCCGACGCACCGGGTGGGTTGCTGCGTTACGGCATCCCCGAGTTCAAGATGGAGAAGGAGGTGCTCGACCGGCGGCTGCGGCAGATGCGCAACGAGGGCACCATCTTCCGCTCCGGTGTCGACGTCGGCACCGACATCACCGGTGATGAGCTGCTGAAGCGCTATGACGCGGTGGTGCTGGCGATCGGGTCGACCGTGGCGCGGGATCTGCCGATCCCCGGCCGCGAACTCGGTGGAATCCATCAGGCGATGGACTTCCTGCCGCAGGCCAACCGCGCCGCGCTCGGTGAGGAGGTCGAGAACCAGATCCTCGCCACCGGCAAGGATGTGGTGATCATCGGCGGCGGCGACACCGGTGCCGACTGCCTGGGCACCTCGATCCGGCAGCAGGCCCGCTCGATCACCCAGCTGGAGATCATGCCGCAGCCGGGCGAGGACCGTCCCGAGAACCAGCCCTGGCCGACCTACCCGATGATCTATCGGGTGTCCTCGGCACACGAGGAGGGCGGCGAGCGGATCTTCGCGGTCAACACCACCGAATTCGTCGACGACGGGTCGGGCAATGTGGCCGCGCTGCGGTTGACCGAGGTCGAGCAGGTGGACGGGAAGTTCAACCCGATCGAGAGCAGCGAACGCGAGATCCCCGCGCAGCTGGTGCTGTTGGCGATGGGCTTCACCGGCCCGGAGCGCGGTGGCCTGGTCGAGGAGTTCGGGCTGGAGCTCGACGCGCGCGGCAACATCGCCCGCAGCGAGCACTACGAGACCTCCAAGCCGGGCGTCTTCGTCGCCGGCGACGCCGGCCGTGGCCAGTCGCTGATCGTCTGGGCGATCGCCGAGGGCCGCTCCTGCGCCGCCGGGGTGGACTGGTACCTGACCGGGGACACCAAGCTGCCCAAGCCGATCATGCCCCACGAACGCCCGCTGGTCGTCTGAGGCGTACGCTCGCGGCATGAGTCGGCCCACTGAATCGTCGGTACGCGGCCGGCCGAAGTCCTATCTTCGGCTGGCCGGGGTGGTGCTCTGGGTGCTGCTGGCCATTGCGGCCTTCTTCGTCAACCAGCTGCTCGCGATCGGGTTGCTGGTGATGCTGCTGGGGATGGTGCACCGCTCACTGCGGATCCCGTTGCTGGTGCTCGGGGTGGTCTGCGTGATGGGCGGGGTGCTGATGCTCGTCGGCGTCTTCGGCGGCGCGCCCGCCTGAGCTGGCCGCGGGCCGCTCGGCCCGATCCGGCCCCTGCGGTGGTTGGGGTGCCAGTGACGCGGCCGTGCGGGTCGCCGGTCGATATCTGGTCGCCGTCTACGTCTGGGGCGCTGATCGGTCCCGGGAGGAGGAACCGCTGCGGATCGGGCTGGCCGGGGAGCGAACGGGCGCCCCGGCGGCTGGCCAAGCGGTCATCGCGAGGTCGATGATCTGGTGCAGCCGGGTACGCGGAACGCTCGCGTTCGACTGGTTGGACAAGCCCTCCCACAGGGTACGCACCCAGTCGGTGAGCACCGCGGCGTCCAGGCCGGGGTCGAGCCGGCCAGCCGTCTGGTCCTGTTCGATCCGCTCGGTGAGGATCGCGGCGAGCGCATGCTGATGCTCCTCCAGCGTCTGGCGGACATCGATGGTGTCGCGACCACCCTGGATCGCGGCGCTGACCACCAGGCAGCTCATTGGCCGTTCGGTGTCGGTGAACTCATCCACCGAGTCGCGGAGGATCTTCTCGGCGGCCTCGCGTGCGGTCGCGCTGCGCACCGCCTCGATGTAGATCGCGGTGTAGCGCTGCATGTAGTGCTGGACCGCCTCGGCGAACAGGGCGCGCTTGTCGGTGAACGCGGCATAGAAGCTCGACGGTGAGATCCCCATCGCCGTGGTGAGGTCGGCCAGTGACGTGCCGTCGTAACCACGCGCCCAGAAGAGCCGGGTCGCGGCCAGCAGTGCGGCATCGCGGTCGAAACCGCGGGGGCGTCCTCGGGTGCTCACCCGTACATTCTAGTTGAAATGCTCCAGAAGTGGTCTAGGGTGATTTCGGGAAGAGTCGCTACAGAAAGAGGAAGTGCCATGGAGTCCCGAATGATCATGCGTGACGGAGTACGCCTGCATGGGCTGTGGCGCGCGGGTGAGGGGCCGCCGGTCGTGGTGATCCCCGGGGTGATGGCCGATGCCGAGTCGTTCGGGCCGGTCGTCGATGCGATCGAGGGCGGGCGGCCGGTGCTGATCGTCAACCGGCGTGGGCGGGCGCCGAGCGGGCCGCTGGGGAAGGGGTACGCGGTGGCGGTCGAGGTCGCCGATCTGCGCGCCTGGCTCGACGAACTGGGCAGACCGGTGTCCCTGGTGGGCTGGAGTTACGGCGCGACGATCGCGCTCGAGGCCGCAGCGGGTGATCCCCGGGTGACGAGGGTGGTGGGTTACGAGCCCGTGCTCGCACCCTTCGGTGCGGACGCGCTGCCCGCGTTGCGTGCCGCCGACAACGACCGGCGGGTGGAGATCGTCAACCTCGACGTGTCACTGTTCCCGCCGAAGCGGGTGGCCGAGCTGCGCGCGAGCCCTGCGTGGCCGGTGCTCGCCCGGCTGGCCGAGCCGCTCGCCGATGAGCTGACGGCGCTGAACGAGTTCCGCCCCGGCGACTGGTCGGGAGTCCATGCCGAACTGATTCTCGGTGAGCTCAACCAGGGCGGGGAGCCCTACGGTTCCGCGTTCGATCGGGTTGCCGAGCGGTTGCCGTCGGCCCGCACGGTCCTGCTGCACCATCAGGGGCATCTCGCGCACGCGGAGGATCCCGCCTCGCTCGGCCGGTTGATCGGTGAGTTGCTCGCCCGCCGCTGAATCCGTGCTGGCAGGGCATTCGCGAGATTCGAGAGCAATGCTCTTGATTCTCGGACGGCCGCGTGGTTCAGTCGACTCATCAAAACGAGAGCGGTGCTCTCTAATCCGGTGAGGAGTAACCGTGGCCACCAGTGAGCTCGATTTCGCGACTCGATTCTTCAATGCGGTCATCAAGGGATTGTCCCGGCTGGGCATCAGTGCTTTCGGCGCCCAGGAACTGATCGTCCGCGGACGCAGGAGTGGCAAGGAATTCAGTACACCGGTCAACCCGATGACCGTCGGCGGGGTGACCTATCTGATCGCGCCCCGCGGTCAGACCCAGTGGGTGCGCAATGCGCGCCACCACCGGGAGGTGGCGCTGCGTCGAGGGCGACGGCGGACGGCGTACGAGATCGCGGAGGTGCACGGTGCCGAGGCGGTGCCACCGATGCGCCACTACCTGCGGAAGTGGGCCTGGGAGGTCGGACGGTTCTTCCCCGAGGGGGTCACGGCAGACTCGACCGATGCCGAGCTGGCTGCGGTCATCCCCGCGCACCCGGTGTTCCGAATCACCGAGCGGGCCGCGCGATGATCCGAATGCTGTGGGGGACCGTTGGAGTCGCGGTGCTGGCGTTCGCGGTCTTCGAGGCGGTCAAATACGGCGGGTGGACCTGGCTGGCGCTGACGTTCGGTGTGCTCGGGCCGGACCTGGCCTTCCTGGCTGGGCTCGGAGCCGATCCCCGGGAGACTGGCCGGGGCCGGCTGGCGCCCAAGGCCGTACCGGCGTACAACCTGGCACATCGTGCCTGGCTCCCGATCCTGTTCCTGGTGGTGGTGTCGCTGCTGCCGATCGCGCACGCGGTGTTCGTGCCCTGGTTCGTGTTCGGGCTGGCGTGGCTCACCCATATCGCCATCGACCGGGCCGCCGGATATGGGCTGCGCGATGCGGAGGGGTGGGTGCGGGGTCGCGCGCCGGTGGCCTGAGTCCGATCTCCATCGCCCCATAGTGCGTATTGCATTAGTGCAATGTGCACTATAGGCTCTCATCGGAGAGCGAGGAGGCAGCGCATGGGCATCGGGAGGGCGGACCGCGACCTGGTGAGCCTGGCGGTGCTCGGGCTGCTGCTCGGCGGGCCGAAGCACACCTACGAGATGCAGCGGATGATGGTCGAGACCCGCAAGGACTTCGTCACCGGCCTGCCGCGCAGCATGTACCACGCGGTGGACAAGCTGCAACGCACCGGCAGCATCACCCCGGTGGAGACCGTGCGGGTCAGCGGCAAGCCGGAGCGGACCGTGTACGCGATCGCCGAGCGGGGGAGCGCCGAACTGCAGCTGCGCCTCGAATTGCTGCTGGCCCAACCCGACCCCGACGCCACCCTCTTCGTCGCCGCGCTGTCCTTCCTGGCCTGCCTGCCGACCCGGCGGGCCACCGCCGCACTCCGCGCCCGGGCCGAGGCGCTGACCGAACACATCGAGACCACCGAGGCCGACCTGGCCGACGCGCCGACGACCCTGCCGGCGGTGCTGCTGGTCGAGGCCCGGTTCGAACTCGCCACCGCCCGATCGCAACGTGACTGGGTGCGGGGCGTGCTCGCCGATCTCGAATCCGGCCGCCTCGACTGGTCCGACGACATCACCCGCCTGACGCCAGATTCCCAACCGGAGAAGGATTCGCGATGACCACCACACCCACCGACGAGACCCTGCGGCACGTATTGAGCGAACTGGGCCGCGCCTGGAACGCCGGTGACGCCCGGGCGTACGCCGACCTGTTCACCCCGACCGCCAGCTATGTCACCTTCGACGGCCGGCTGCTCGCCGGCCGCGAGCAGATCGAACAGGTGCACCGCTTCCTGTTCACCGGCCCACTCCGCGGTTCGACGATGGTCACCGGCGATGACGCCATCGAGTCCGTCCCGACCCGTACCGACGACCTCGCGGTGATCGTCAGCACCGGCGCCGTCCAGCTCGCCGATCAACCGGTCGCCGACGACCGGGACTCGATCCAGACCCTGGTCCTCACCCGCGTCGAGCAGGGCTGGCGGATCGCCGCCTTCCAGAACACCCGACTCAGCGCGCCGGGTACGCCTTCGGCAGCCGCATCCCACGCTCGGCCATCAACGCCCGGACCCGGTTCGGATAGTCGGTGATGACACCGTCCACCCCGTTGTCCATCAGCGCGGCGACCGTCGGCAGGTCATCGACGGTCCACGGCACCACCTTCAGGCCGAGCGCGTGGGCCTCGGCGACCATCGCGCGATCCGCATAGATCCGAAAGCCCGGATCGCCGATCTTGCCGTTCTGCGGGAAACCGTAGTTCGGCGACAGCGTGGTCACCCCCTCGATGGATGCCGCCGCCCGGACGAAGCTGCCGCCGAAGTCGTCCACGTCGATCCCGCCGAGCCAGGGGGACGCGCCGGGCTTGCCGACCTGGAGGAAGTCGTAGTTGGTGAGCGCGACCAGCGGCCAGGACGGTTCGAGCTGGTGCATCAGCTTCAGTGAGCCCCAGTCGAAGGACTGGATGGTGACCTGCTTCGCCAACCCGGAGCGGGCGATCTCGTCGCGCACGGTGCGGACGAAGACCTCCCGCGGGGCGGTCTGTTCGGGGGCGCCGGCCTCGACCTTGGTCTCGATGTTCATCTTCACCTGTTTGGCGTTGTGCGAGCGGACGACGGCGAACACGTCGGCGAGTTCGGCCATCTTGGCCCCGGCGATGACCTCCTGTTCGGGGAAGCCTGGGAGTTGCTGGAAGCCGCAGTTCATCGTCTTGATCTGGGCCAGGCTGAGATCCTTGATGTACTTGCCCACATAGGGAAATTGCGGATCGCCCGGTGTCGCCGGTGCGGTGTCGGCGCACTTGACGCCGCTCACCTGCCGGTCGTGGGTGACGACGACCTTGCCGTCGCGGGTCACCTGGGTGTCCAGTTCGAGGGTGGTGACCCCGAGCTCGAGCGCCTTGGCGAAACCGGCGGGCTGCTCCTCGGTGGTCATGCCGATCCCACCGCGGTGGGCCTGCAGGTCGAACTGCGTCTTCTGCGGCAGTACCTGCCGCTTCGGTTCGGGTGCCGGCGCGGCGGAGGCGGTCGCGGTGGCGGACACGGTCAGGGTGAGCGCGGCGAGGCCGGCGAGCAGGACGCGGGCCGCGGCGGGGGTGGTGGTCATGTTTCCGGACGCTAAGCAGCTCGGGCGACCGCAGGGTGAATCCCGGGTGACGGGTGGAGGGCGGTTGCGGGAAGCCCTCAACCGGTTTCGACGACGAGCTCCAGTTCCTCGCCGCGGATCCCGGCCAGGCGTTCTACCTCGTCGGCCAGCTCCCGCCCGGGTACCGGGCCGGCCTCGGTGAACCAGGTCGCCTCGAGGACGCCTCGGCGTACCAGCCAACTGCCGGAAACCACACCGGCATTCAGAATCAGGTTCGCACCCCTGGTCGCCACCGGCCGGCGATCGGACGAGATGATCCGCTGGTCCGTGGTGCCGGGGCCCATCACCCACGGATCGAAACCCGGCAGCAGCCGTACCGATGACGCCGGTGCGGCGGAGGTGAGTGCGTCCAGATCCGCGGTCCGGGCGTACGCCGTCACCCCGTCGACCAGCACCTCACAGACCGCGCCACCGGTGACCAGTCCGTCGAGCCAGCCGGTGACCATCCGCTTCGGTACGCCGAGGCCGTCGGTGAGCCGGTAGTGCAGGTTGTCCCGGGTCGCCGGGGCGTACGCCGCCAGGTAGCCCTCGATCGCCCGCGGGCCGGCCTCGTCCAGCTCGGGCAGTCCGGGCCAGCGTGGATCGGCCCCGGCTAGCAGTTGGAAGGTCGCCTGCTGGCCGCGGTCCGGGCCGAAGCTGATGTCACCCAGCCAGTGCAGCGGTTTGTAGAGCGCGTCCGCGGCCGCGCCCCCGGCTGCCTTCGACAACCGAGCCATCGCGGGGGAGTGCCCGACCAGGAAGGCGGCGATCTCCGCCCGGGTCCGCGGCCCGTCCGCCAGCGCCTCCCGGATCGCCTGGCGGAACGGTTCCCAATCAGGCAAGGAGAAATCAGCCTGCCGCTGGAACCGATCGCCCTCCCAGCTGCGGGTCGCGGTGTGCAGCGCCAGCAGATCGGCGGCGACCCGGTGGGTGAAGACGTACGACCCGCCACGGAACGCGTACCCGCGGATCAGCTCACCGGCATCGAGCGCCCGGGCCACCGCCGCGGGTTCCGGCCGTGCCTGCCGCACGGCGACCGCGAGCTCGGCCTGCGCGGCCGGCCAACCGCGGAGCGCGACCACCGACTCGACGACCTCCGAGGCCGTGGCGTCGAGCCGCTCGCCCAGCCCCTGCCGGGCCAGCCGCCACCCCAACACGCGGCGGCCGTCGAGCCCCCGCATGGCTCAGCCCCGTTTCGCTCAGCCGCCGACCGCGCTCGCCAACTGGGCCAGGGAATCCTCGAGCTGCTGTTCGGTGAAGACCGGGAACTTGACCCGCTCCAGCACCTTCTTGTCGGTGACCTTGCTCCAGTCGTAGGTCAGCGTGACCTCGGTGCTGTCCGAACCGTCGGACTCCAACTCATACATCCATTCCCAGCCGGCCGGTTCGTCCCCGGGCCGCGAGGGCTGCCAGGCGACGAGCCGGTTGGGCTGCAGACCGGTGACGTGATTGCTCATCTGGTAGTCACCGCCCATCCGGTCGAAGAACATGTTCATCCGGAACTGCTGGCCGACCTGCTCCAACCGGTCGCCCTGTTCGACCGAGCGGACCATCCCGCTGGCGTCGATGTCGGGGTGCCGCTCGGGATTGGTGAGCAGCTCGTAGATCTCCTTGGCGGGCGCATTGATGGTGCGCTGCACGGACAGTTGCTTCGCGTCATCGCTCATGGATGCAGTCAAACATTCTCCGCGCGCCGCGGAACCCGCGGGGTGGCCGGTGCCGTGTGGGAAGGTGACAACGACAGCGAGGGGGAGGTGCGTGGCCCGGGCCGACAGGGATGCCGAGTTCGCGGAGTTCGTCAGAGAGCGTTCGCCGCGGCTGCTCGCGTTCGCGCGCGGACTGTGCGGTGACCCCACGTTGGCCGAGGACCTCACCCAGGGGGCGCTGGAGAAGGCGTACCTGAAATGGCACCGGGTCCGGGCCACCGATGACCCGACGAGCTATGTCCGGCGGATCCTGGTCAACCACTACCGGGACCGGTTGCGGCGCCGGCCGTGGCGGGAGCAGAGCACCGACTTCGACCCGGGCGGGGCACCGCTGGACGCGGCGGCCGCGCACCGTCTGGACGGCGATGACCGGCCGGATCGGGCCGCCTCGGTCGCGGACCGGGAGTCGGTGCGGGCCGCGCTGGCCGGATTGACCGCCCGGGAACGCGCAGTGGTGGTGCTCCGCTTCCTGGAGGACCTCAGCGAGGCCGACACCGCGGCCGCGCTCGGCATCAAGGTCGGCACGGTGAAGAGCGCATGTGCCCGCGCCCTCGGCAAGTTGCGCGAGGCACCGGACATCCAGGGACTGCAGGAGGCGGGATGAGAAGCGAGGAAGAGCAACTGCGCGGCGCCCTGCACCGACTCAACGAAGGCGAGCCGGAGCCGCTGGACGCCGACCGGATCATCGCCGGTGCCCGGGCCCGGCAGTCCCGGAACCGGGCCCGGATCGCCGGGGCGACCGGTGCGCTCGCCGTGGTCGCGCTGGCCGGTGTCCTGCTGCCGTCGGTGCTCCGTGAAACATCGTCCTCCTCCGGCGTCGGGGTGGCCGCGCCCGAGGCGGCCCCCGCGCCCGCGGCCAGCTCCGGCGCGGCGGCCCCGCAACGGGCCGATCGGCCGGCGGCCACGATCGCCGACGGGCAGTGGTGCCTCGTCGGCGCCACCCCGGCCTGTCAGTCGCTGGACCAGGATCGGGCCGAGATCGAGTTGTCCGGTACGCCGACGCTGGCGGTGCTGGCGCCGGCCGGCACGGAGCGGATCGAGCTGGTACGCCCCGGTGGCCCCGCCCCGCGGGTGCTGGCCGCCCAGGGCGACGACCCGCGGTTGATCGGGCTGCAACCGCTGGCCGGCCGGCAGCCGATCCAGGCGGTGGCCGCCGACGGGCGGGTGCTGGCGACCTGGTGAGGTCGGCGATGGGGGTGCTCGAGGAACTGGGGGTGGGTTCATCTCGACACGCCGCCCATTGCTCCGCTTCGCTGCGCATGGGCGGCTACTCGATGAACGAGTGGCAGTGCGCTGCGCATGGGCGGCTACTCGATGAACGAGTGGCAGTGCTGCGCATGGGCGGCTACTCGATGAACGAGGGGCAGTGCTGCGCATGGGCGGCTACTCGATGAACGAGGGGCAGTGCTGGGCATGGGCGGTTACTCGATGAACGTGGCGAGCCGGGCGGGGAGTGTCGGCGGAGCGAGGTAGTCTTTCTGGTCTCCCCGTCGGCACCCGGCGAGGCGGCATCCGCAGGCGATTTTCAGTGGAGGTTGAACGCCCAGACATGGCTGACCAGAACTCCTTCGTGCACCTGCACTGCCACTCGGAATACTCGATGCTCGACGGCGCCGCGCGGGTCGGTGACATGTTCTCCACCGCGGCCGAGATGGGCATGCCGGCGATCGCGATGACCGATCACGGCAACCTGTTCGGTGCCTACGAGTTCTACAAGAAGGCGCAGGGCACCGGGGTCAAGCCGATCATCGGGCTGGAGGCATACCTCACCCCCAAGACGCACCGCTCGGAACGCAAGCGGGTGCGGTTCGGTGACGGGACCGGTGACGATGTCGCGGCCTCGGGGGCGTACACCCACATGACCATGTGGGCGGAGAACAACACCGGGATGCACAATCTGTTCCGGCTCTCCTCGCTGTCCTCGATCGAGGGGTTCTTCTACAAGCCACGCGCCGACCGGGAGCTGTTGCAGACCTACGGCAAGGGGCTGATGGCGACCACCGGCTGCCCCTCGGGTGAGGTGCAGACCCATCTGCGGCTGGGGCAATATGACGAGGCGGTGAAGTCGGCGGCCGATTTCCGCGACATCTTCGGCGCGGACAACTATTTCGTCGAGCTGATGGATCACGGCCTGGACATCGAGCGCAGTGTGCGTTCGGGGCTGTTGCGGCTGGCCAAGGATCTCAACCTGCCGCTGGTCGCCACCAACGACCTGCACTATGTGCACAAGCACGACGCCGACGCCCACGACAACCTGCTCTGCGTCTCCGCCGGGTCGACCAAGGACAGCCCGAACCGGTTCAAGTTCAACGGCGACGGCTACTACGTGAAGACCGCCGAGGAGATGCGGCAGCTGTTCAGCGAGCTGCCCGAGGCCTGCGACACCACGCTGGCGATCGCCGAGCGGTGCAATGTGTCCTTCACCGAGGGTGAGGGCCGGTTCATGCCGCGGTTCGACTGCCCGCCGGGGGAGAACGAGGAGTCCTGGTTCGTCAAGGAGGTCGAGCGCGGCCTGCAGGAGCGGTTCGACGGCGCGGTGCCCGACTATGCGGTCAAGCAGGCGCGGTACGAGCAGGAAGTGATCATCGGCAAGGGGTACGCCGGCTACTTCCTGGTGGTGTCGGACTTCATCAAGTGGGCCAAGGAGAACGGCATCCGGGTCGGTCCCGGGCGTGGTTCGGGTGCGGGCTCGATGTGTGCGTACGCGATGAAGATCACCGACCTGGACCCGATCCCGCACGGGCTGATCTTCGAGCGCTTCCTGAACCCCGAGCGCAAGTCGATGCCCGACTTCGACGTCGACTTCGACGATCGCCGCCGGCCCGAGGTGATCCGATACGTCACCGAGAAATACGGCTCGGACAAGGTCGCGATGATCGTCACCTACGGCACCATCAAGGCCAAGCAGGCGGTCAAGGACTCCGCGCGGCTGCTCGGCATGCCGTTCTCGATGGGGGAGAAGATCACCAAGGCGATGCCGCCGGCGGTGATGGGCAAGGACGTGCCGCTGAAGGACCTGTTCGACCCGCAGCACAAGCGGTACACCGAGGGCGGTGAGTTCCGCGAGCTCTACGACTCCGATCCCGAGGTCAAGACCGTCGTCGACACCGGTATCGGCATCGAGGGGTTGAAGCGGCAGTGGGGTGTGCACGCCGCCGGCGTGATCATGTCCTCCGAGCCGCTGCAGTCGGTGATCCCGGTGATGAAGCGGGAGTCCGACGGCGCGATCATCACCCAGTTCGACTACCCGACCTGCGAGACGCTCGGGCTGGTCAAGATGGACTTCCTGGGCCTGCGGAACCTGACGATCCTCGATGACGCGGTCACCAATGTGAAGCTGAACCGCGACTTCGACCTGGATCTCGAGGCGCTCAGCAAGGACATGACCGACCGGCGCACCTACGAGCTGCTCGGCCGCGGCGACACCCTGGGTGTGTTCCAGCTCGACGGCGGCGGGATGCGCTCGCTGCTGCGGTTGATGCAGCCGGACAACTTCGAGGACATCTCCGCGGCGCTCGCGCTCTACCGCCCCGGCCCGATGGGCGCCAACGCGCACACCAACTTCGCGCTGCGCAAGAACGGCAAGCAGGAGATCACCCCGATCCATCCGGAGCTGGAGGAAGCGCTCTCGGAGATCCTGGACACCACCTACGGCCTGATCATCTATCAGGAGCAGGTGATGGCGATCGCCCAGCACCTCGCCGGCTACACCCTGGGCAACGCCGACCTGCTGCGCCGGGCGATGGGCAAGAAGAAGCGCGAGGTGCTGGACGCCGAGTTCGTGAACTTCGAGGCCGGCATGCTCGCCAACGGTTTCTCGAAGGCGGCGGTGAAGGCGCTGTGGGACGTGCTGCTGCCGTTCTCCGACTACGCCTTCAACAAGGCGCACACCGCGGCGTACGGTCTGGTCTCCTACTGGACGGCCTACCTGAAGGCCAACTATCCCACCGAATACATGGCCGCGCTGCTGACCTCGGTGAAGGACGACAAGGACAAGATGGGGCTCTATCTGGCGGAGTGCCGCCACATGGGCATCAAGGTCCTGCCGCCGGATGTGAACTCCTCGGAGATGAACTTCACCCCGGTCGGCACCGACATCCGCTTCGGGCTGTCCGCGGTCCGCAATGTCGGCGCCAACGTGGTCTCGCTGATGTCGGCGGAGCGCGAGCAGACCGGCAAGTCGACCGACTTCAACGACTTCCTCGACAAGGCGCCGCTGCCGGCCTGCAACAAGCGGCTGGTCGAGTCGCTGATCAAGGCCGGGGCGTTCGACTCGATGGGCCATCCGCGGCGCGCGCTGATGGAGATCTTCGAGGAGAACATCGACCAGGTCATCGACGTCAAGCGCAACCAGGCCAACGGCCAGGACGACCTGTTCGCCGGCTTCGGGGACGAGTCCGCCTCCGCGATCAGCATGCTCACCCCGGTACCGGACCTGCCCGACTGGGACAAGCGGACCAAGCTCGCCTTCGAACGCGAGATGCTCGGGCTCTACGTCTCCGACCACCCGTTGCAGGGGTTGGAGCACATCCTGGAATCGGAGCGGGAGATCTCGATCGGCCGGCTGGTCGCCGAGGACGGGCCCAGGGACACCACCACCGCGATCTGCGGGATGATCACCCAGATCGTCCGCAAGACCACCAAGTCCGGCGATTCGATGGCGATCCTGACCGTGGAGGACCTGGAGGCCTCGGTCGAGGTGCTGCTCTTCCCGAAGGTCTATTCGCTGGTGTCCACCGTGCTCGCCACCGACACCGTGGTCCGGGTGAAGGGCAACGTACGCTCCCGCGACGACTCGGTGAATCTGATGGCCACCGAGCTGACCGTGCCCGATGTGGACACCGGGCCCGCGAAACCGGTGGTGATCTCGCTGCCCTCGACCCGCTGCACCCCGCCGGTGGTGGAGGAGCTGCGGCAGGTGCTGCGCAACCATCCGGGGGTGACCGAGGTCCATCTGCGGTTGCTGACCCAGAGCCGGACCAGCATCTGGCGGGTCGATGAGGGGCTGCGGGTGACACCGTCCCCGCCGCTGATGGCGGATCTCAAGGCATTATTGGGTCCATCATGTCTGAACGTGTGATCGATGTCTGAGCGCAGCCCCGAGTCGGTGGTGAACACCGACCCGTCCCAGCCGAGCATCCAGCACGTGGGCGACTCGGTGACCACCGGCACCATTCCGGTGATCACGGACGCCACCCGCCTGCCGGAGCGCGGTCAGCCACGCCCGGTACGCCGCCCGCTCAACCTGTGGCTCAGCGTGCTCGGGCTCGGGTCGGTGCTGCTCGGTGCGCTGGCCGGGGTGGTGTGGCGTTTCGGAGTGGACCTGCCCACCTATCAGGTCAACGACGATGGCAGCGCGGTGACCAGCGAGCGGGGTCTGTCGCAGTTCATCGCCGCCGACGCCTGGTTCGTGGTGCTCGGGTTGATCTGTGGACTGATCTGCGGACTCGTGGTCTGGAAATGGTTCGCCGGCCTCGGCTGGCCGATGGTGTTCCTGGCGATCACCTCCGCGACGGTGATGGCGCTGACCTGCTGGCAGCTCGGCTGGCTGCTCGGCCCCGGGCCGCTGGAGCCGCGGCTGGCCGCGGCCCGGCCCGGTGAGGTGTTACCCATCGAGCTGACCCTGCGCGCCCAGGCCGCCCTGCTCGTCTGGCCCTTCGCCGCCTGCCTGCCGATCATGCTCTTCGCCGCCCTCAGCCACGACCCCGAGGAACCGGCCGACACCTGAGCCCGTGGCGCGTGCTGTCCGTCCGCGCCGGTTGACTCTGCCCAACTGCTCTCCAACCGGTACGGGTTTGATGCCCAGGAGGGATCAAAGAATTTCTTGATGCCCCCAGGGGATCAAAGATTTCTTTGATGCCGTGGGTGGATCAGCGATTTCCTTGATGCCATACGGGCATCAAGGCCCTATTGGTTGGCAGGGGGTGCTGAGGAGCACATCGAACCGGGGCGGCTCGCGGCGTCGCGAGCGGGGCGATATCTGCGCCCTCTATCCTGACCGCATGATCCAGATCACCGTGAAGTTCCCCATCCGTGAGGACAAGATGAGCGAGTGGGAGGAGATCTCCGCCGACTACGCCAAGGCCGTCACCGCGGAGCCCGGCAACATCTTCTTCGAGTTCTCCCGCAGTGTGCTCGAACCGCAGACCTTCATCTGCATCGAGGGGTTCCGCGATGATGCCGCCGGCAAGGAGCACATGGCGCAGCCGCATGTGGAGAAGTTCATGAGCGTGATGCCCGACATCGTCTCGGCGCAGCCGCAGATCATCTACGTCGACGCCGAGGAGGTCGACGGCTTCGGGCCGATGGGGGAGATCCAGCCCCGTTGACCGACTCCCGGTGGCGGTTGCCGTGGTTGCGGCGGCCGCCCTGGGGCTGGTTGCTGCTGGCCGCCGGCGCCCTCGCGGTGCTCACCGGGCTCGTCCCGACGCCCGCCGCGGCCCACGCCTGGGATCTCGGCTGGCCGGTGCTGCTGTTCCTGATCCTGGTCAAACCGGTCGCCGATCTGTGCCAGGTCGCCGGGCTGTTCCGGGTCGCCGCCGACGCGCTGGCCCGGTTGGCCCGCGGCTCCGGTGGCGCCCTGTTCTGGCTGTTCACCGGGCTCGCCACGCTGACCACCGTCTTCCTCAGCCTGGACACCACCGCGGTGCTGCTCGCGCCGATCGGGGTGGTGCTGGCGCGGCGACTGCGGCTCGACCCGCTGCCCTATGCCTTCGCCGCGATCTGGCTGGCGAACTCCGCCTCCCTGTTGCTGCCGGTGTCGAACCTGACCAACCTGATGGCCCACCAGCGGCTCGGTTCGGCGTACCTCGCCCAGAGCTGGTTGCCGCAGCTCGGCGTCCTGGCGGTGACCCTGCTGGTGCTCGGCCTGCGCTGGGGCCGCCGGGTCACCGGGGCGTACGCACCGCCGCCGGTCGAACCGATCGCCGACCGGGTGCTGCTGGTCGCCTCGGCCGTGGTCGCGCTCGCCCTCGGCCCGCTGCTGGTCCTCGGCGTGCCGGCCTGGGCCGTCGCCGCCGGGGGACTGGCCGTGCTCTGGTCGACCGCCGCGCTGCGACGCCATCCAGAAGCCCGGGTACGCCCGATGCTGGCGCTGTTCCCGTTCGAGGTGGCCGCCGGGGTGCTCGGGCTGTTCTGGCTGGTCGCCGGCTTCTCCGACCGGTTGGCCGGTTGGCTGCCCACCCCGGATCCCGGTATCGCCGGCAACCTGCTGGTCGCCGGAATCGCCGCCCTGGCAGCGAATGCGGTCAACAACCTGCCGGCGTTCCTGGCATTGGAGGGCTGGGCCGGTACGCCGCAGCAGTTGCTCGCCCTGCTGGTCGGGGTGAACGTCGGCCCGACGATCCTGCTCTGGGGCTCGCTGGCGAATCTGTTGTGGTGGCAGTCGATCCGCCGGCTCGGGGTGCACGTCGGGGTGCGTCGGTTCGCGGCCGAGGGACTGTTGCTGGTGCCGGCGGCTGTGCTCGTCGGTGCGCTGCTGGTAGGTGCCTGATGAACGCCCTATCCGTATCGCCGGAGGCGGGTGCTGGCGGAGGAATCGGATCAGTGGCGGACGATGGGGGCGTACTCACCGCCGGTGACCCGGAGCAGGTCGGCCGGGGCCAGTTCGAGCTGCAGGCCGCGTTTGCCGGCGGAGCAGAAGATGGTCTCGAAGTCGGCCGCGGAGGTGTCCACCACGCTACGGTGCCGCTGCCGTTGGCCGATCGGGGAGATGCCGCCGACGACCATGCCGGTCGTCCGCTCGGCCACCGCGGGGTCGGCCATCGCGGCCTTCTTCGCCCCGACGGCCGCCGCGAGTGCCTTCAGGTCGAGCTGCCCGGCCACCGGTACCACCGCGGTCACCAGCTCACCGCCGGGCAGCTCGGTCAGCAGGGTCTTGAACATCCGCGCCGGATCCACCCCGAGCGCCTGTGCGGCCTCGGCACCGTAGCTGCCGTGCCCGTGCCCACCGACCGCATCGTCGTGGGCGTACGGATGGGTGCGGTAGTCGATCTTCGCCCGGTCCAGGGCGAGCGTCGCCGGTGTGCCCGAGGAACGTCTGGCCATCAGCGCAGCACCCCGACCAGTTGCACCAGCAACGGAGCCACCAGTAACGCCGGCAGCAGATTGCCCACCGGCAGCTGGCGGAGATTCAACAACCGGATACCGAGCCCGACGAGCAGCAACCCACCGGTCGCGGTGAGCGCCACCAGATGTGCCTCCGGCAGGAAGTCGCCGATCGCCAGCCCGACCAGGGTGAGTGCGCCCTGCACCAATCCGACCATCAGCGCGGAGGCGAGTACGCCGACCCCGAGCGACGCGGCGAAGGCGATCGCGGCGAAACCGTCCAGCACCGACTTCAGCAGTAACTGATCCGCGCCGCGGCCGAGACCGTCGGAGAGCGCACCCAGGATCGTCAACGGGCCGATGCAGAACACCAGCGACGCGGTCACGAACCCCTCGATGAACCGCTCCTTCGCCGACAGGTGTGTGGCACCGGTAGCCGCGTCGGAGGGCGACCCACTCGTACCTCGCTCGCGCCGACCGGAGATGAGCCGACCTCGCAGCCAGTCACCGAGATCCGCCAACCGCCGCTCCAGATCGATCAGCGAACCGATGATCCCGCCGATCAGCAGCGCACCGAGCACGATCAGCACCGGGGCCGACGAACCCACGCGATCGGCGAGCACCCGGTCGGTGACATCCATCGCCGACAGGGCCCCGATCAGCAGCGTGACCAGACCGAGGACATCGGTCACGGTGCCGCGGGTACGGCGCGGGAGCCGGTGTCCCAGGCCCATCCCGATCAGCGAACCGAGGATGACGGTGGCCACGTTGGTGACGGTGCCGATGCCGATGAATCCTCCGCTCAACAACATGACCGCGATTGTTCCACGGACCCACCCGGGGTCCGGCTCCTTGACCGATGCGGAAGACTGGCACCGTCCAGTTGAGAACCAACCGCCCGGTAGGGCATGAGGGAGAGCCATGCAGAACGTCCCCGCGTACGCCGCCACCTCCGCCACCGACCCGCTCGTCCCGATCACCATCGAACGCCGCGAGGTGGGACCCAAGGATGTGCTGATCCACATCACCCACGCCGGCATCTGCCACTCGGACATCCACACCGCCCGCAGCGAATGGGGCCCGGCCCAGTACCCGCTGGTCACCGGCCACGAGATCGTCGGCACCGTCACCGAGGTCGGCTCCGAGGTCACCACGCACGCCGTCGGCGACCGGGTCGGTGTCGGCTGCATGGTCAACTCCTGCGGCGAATGCCAGTACTGCAAGGCCGGTGAGGAGCAGTTCTGCGAGAAGGGCAACATCGGCACCTACGGCGCCACCGACGTCGACGGCACGATGACCCAGGGCGGTTACTCCACCCATGTCGTGGTCACCGAGGACTTCGTGCTGAAGATCCCCGACGCCATCGACTCCGACAAGGCCGCGCCGCTGCTCTGCGCCGGCATCACCACCTACTCGCCGCTCAAGCACTGGGGCGCCGGCCCCGGCAAGAAGGTCGCCGTCATCGGCCTCGGCGGACTCGGTCACATGGCCGTCCAGCTCGCCCACGCGATGGGTGCCGAGGTGACCGTGTTGTCCCAGTCGCTGAAGAAGCAGGAGGACGGGCTGCGGCTCGGCGCCGACGACTACCGCGCCACCGAGGACCCGGCCACCTTCGAGGAGCTGGCCGGGAAGTTCGACCTGATCATCAACACCGTCAGCGCCCAGCTCGACATGCGGGCGTACCTGAACCTGCTCGCGGTCGACGGCACCATGGTCAACGTCGGCGCCCCGCCGGAGCCGATGCCGGTGCAGGCGTTCTCGCTGATCATGGGCCGGCGTTCGTTCGCCGGTTCGCTGATCGGCGGCATCGCCGAGACCCAGGAGATGCTCGACTTCTGCGCCGAGCAGGGCATCGGTGCCGAGGTCGAGGTGATCTCGGCCGACAAGATCAACGAGGCCTGGGACCGGGTCGTCGGCTCCGACGTCCGCTACCGCTTCGTCATCGACACCGCGACCCTCGAGGATGCGGTCAAGAACTGAACTCGCTCAACCAGCGTTGGAGGCGGCGCGGCGCAGCGCGTTGATGAAGCGTTCGTTCTCCAACGTCTGCAGCTGATCCATCAGCGGCCCGAAGAACTCGGCCACCAGGGCGCGACGACCCGTCCAGCCCTGGTGGCCGTGTGCCAGCCGGTACGCCTCGAAGGTCGGCAGGTCGTGCCACGGCAACTCCAACCGCAACCCGTGCCGGGCCACCGAGGCCGCCAGGGCCCGGTGGGCGGCCGCCACCTGATCGACCGGCAGGGCGCGGCCCAGCTCGGCATCGGGTGCCATGTATTCCGCGCGCAGCAACTGGGCCAGGCTGATCGTCACCACCAGATCGTTGAGGTCGGGGAGTGGGCCCTGCTCCAGTGCAGCGAAGGTGGCGGCATCGAAATCCGGTCGATCGGCTCCGCTCCAGGTGTCTGGTACGCCGAGCGTCGAGCCGTTCATGGCCAGGTGCAGCGACATCGATCTTCCCCCGTCCGGGCCAGCGCATCTTCGGGTAGGTACTGACCCTCGGTAGAACCGGAGTCTAGTCGGCGACCGGCCAGTACGGCTGTGAGTCGGCTGAGAACTCGCTGTCCAACCCGATCGCAGCCCGGGGTCGGAGGGGCCGGAGGGACGGCTCAGCCGAGGAAGCGGGAGATCGCGCCGGAGACCCGGCCGCGGGTGGGGCCGATCCAGTAGAAGTGCGTCGCGGCCTCGGTGTTCACCAGTTCCGCACCCGGGATCAGTTCGGCCAGCGATTCCGCGTGCCGCCAGTCCACACCGCCGTCGTGCGGGCTGCCGGTGACCAGCGTCGGTACGCCGACCCGGGCCAGCGCGGCACTCCGGTACGCCCGCAGTGCCGGTGAACCCTGCCGCAGGTCGAGCAGGAACCCCGACCCCGAATCCATCGCCGCGAAGGTGGCCCGCGCCGCGTCCTTGTCGGCCTCGGTCAGATCCGGCCACCAGCGCACCGCCGGCAACCGGCTCAACCGACCCAGATGGCGCCGCAACCCCGCATCGGTGCGCACGCTCCGGCGTACCGTCGCCCAGGTCACCGCCTGCGTGCTCGGCCCGAACACCACCGGTGCCGCCGCCCGCTGGGCCGGGGCGTCGGGATAGGGCCGCGCCGAGGGGGCCGCGCTGTGCAGGATCAGCGACCGGGCCCGCTCGCCGAGCGCCAGCGTCGCCTGCACCGCGGTCGGCCCACCGACCGAGACACCGACCACCGCCGCCAGCGGACCCAGACCCATCCGATCGCAGACCTCGGCCAGCAGCGGGCCGAACTCGGCCGCGGTCAACGGGCCCACCGAGGTCCGGCCGTACCCGGGCCGGGAAACCGTGACCACCGTGTGCCCGAGCTCGGAATAGAGCTCCTGGCCGATCGGGGTCCGGGCGGTCGTGTGCCCACCGCCCAACAGCAGCACCGGCGACAGCTCACCCGGCCGCAGGCACACCTCGACCGGGCCGGCCGTGGTGACCACGATCGACTCCATGCGCCTGATCCTAGGGAATCGGCTTCTCAGCGCGCAGTAACTGGTCGGCGGCACCCGCGCGACTCCGTAGAATCGCGGGCGTGCCTGAATCCACTGAGACCCAGCCGACGACCCACCTGCGCGTGATCGACCTGCGCGGCCATTCGCGGACCGAGGATCTCACCGGCGTGGTGCCGCGGGCAGCCTTCGACGTCGAGCAGGCGATGGCCGCGGTGCGCCCGGTCGTCGAGGACGTCGCGGCCCGCGGCGAGACCGCGCTGCGGGAACTCTCCGAGCGCTTCGACCGCGTCGTCCCGACCAGTTTCCGCGTGCCCGCCGAACGGCTCGCCGAGGCGGAGAAGGCCCTCGATCCCGAGGTCCGCAAGGCCTTCGAGGTCGCGATCGAACGCCGCCGCCGGGTCAGTGAGGCCGAGCTCGGTGAGCAGCAGGTCGAGGTGCAGGTGGCCGACGGCGCCCGGATCATCCAGAAGATGATCCCGGTGAACCGCGTCGGCCTCTACGTGCCCGGTGGGCTGGCCCCGCTCGCCTCCAGCGTGATCATGAACGTCGTCCCTGCCCAGGTGGCCGGCGTCGGCTCGATCGCGGTCACCTCCCCGCCGCAGGTCGAGTTCGGTGGCGAACCGCACCCCAACATCCTGGCGCTGTGCTCGATCCTCGGCATCGACGAGGTGTACGCCGTGGGCGGCGCCCAGGCGGTGGCGATGTTCGCCCACGGGGTGCCGGGGCTGATCGAGAAGGTCGACCTGGTCACCGGGCCCGGCAACATCTACGTGGTCGCCGCCAAGCGGCTGCTCAAGGGCCGGATCGGTATCGACTCCGAGGCCGGCCCCACCGAGATCGCCATCCTCGCCGACGACAGCGCCGATCCGACCCATGTCGCCGCCGATCTGATCTCCCAGGCCGAGCACGATCCGCTGGCCGGGTCGGTGCTGGTCACCGACTCGACCGAGCTCGCCGAGGCGGTGCAGGCCGAGCTCGAACCGCAGATCCGGCGTACCCGCCACACCGAGCGGATCCGGACCGCGCTGGCCGGCGAACAGTCCGGGATCGTGCTGGTCGACGACCTCGACCAGGGCCTGGCCGTGGTGGACGCGTACGCCGCCGAACACCTGGAGATCCACACCCGGAACGCCTTCGAGGTGGCCCAGCGGGTGACCAACGCCGGCGCCATCTTCATCGGCGGCTACTCGCCGGTGTCGCTGGGGGACTATGTCGCCGGCTCCACCCACGTGCTGCCGACCGCCGGTGCCGCCGCGCACAGCAGCGGGCTGAATGTGAAGTCGTTCCTGCGCGCGGTGCACCTGATCGAGTACGACCGGGATGCGCTGGCCGAGGTACGCCGCGACGTCGAGACCTTCGCCGAGGCCGAGGAACTGCCGGCCCACGGTGCGGCGGTGACCGTGCGTTTCGAGGATCTCTCGTGAACCCCTCGACACGGCCGCAGGCGGCCTACTCGGGGAACGTGGAACTGGCGGATCTCCCGCTGCGACCGGGGCTGGAAGGGGAGCAGCCCTACGGTGCGCCGCAGCTCGACGTGCCGGTGCTGCTCAACGTGAACGAGAACCCCTACCCGCCCAGCGATCGCGTACTCGATCAGATCGCCACCGCGGCGGCGGAGGCCGCCTCGGGGATGAACCGCTATCCGGATCGGGAGGCGACCGCGCTGCGCGAGCGGCTGGCCGCGTACCTGGGTCACGACCTGACCCGCGATCAGATCTGGGCCGCGAACGGGTCGAACGAGGTGATGACCCACCTGCTGCAGGCCTTCGGCGGGCCGGGGCGGACGATGCTGTCGTTCACCCCGACCTATTCGATGTATCCCGAGTACGCCCGCAACACCTTCACCGACTATCTGACCGCACCGCGCGCCGACGACTTCACCCTGGACCCGGAGCGGGCGGTCGCCGCGGTCGAGCAGCACCGGCCGGATGTCGTGGTGATCACCACCCCGAACAATCCGACCGGGACCGCGACCCCGCTGGCGACGATCGAGGCGGTGCTCGCCGTCGCGCCGGGCATGGTGGTGGTCGACGAGGCCTACCAGGAGTTCGTCCGTCCCGGTAGGCCGACCGCGCTGGAACTGCTGCCCGAGCATCCGCGGCTGGTCGTCTCCCGCACGATGAGCAAGGCGTTCGCGTTCGCCGGTGGCCGGCTCGGCTATCTGGCCGCCGCGCCGGCGGTGGTCGATGCCTGCCGGATCGTCCGGCTGCCCTACCACCTCTCCGCGGTCACCCAGGCGGTCGCCTCGGTGGCGCTGGACAATGCCGCGGAGATGATGGCGCATGTCGCCGCGCTGCGGGCCGGCCGGGACGAGCTGGTCGACTGGCTGACCGGGCAGGGGCTGGAGGTGGCGCCCAGCGACGCCAACTTCGTGCTCTTCGGCCGCTTCGCCGACCGGCACGCGGTCTGGCAGGGTCTGCTCGATGACGGCGTACTGATCCGGGAGACCGGGCCCGCGGGGATGCTGCGGGTCTCGATCGGTACGCCGGAGGAGATCGATGCATTCAAGGAGTCGCTCACCGGGCAGCTCAAGAAGGGAGTGCGCTGATGCGCAAGGCGACCGTCGAACGGGAGACCTCCGAGTCGCGGATCAAGGTCACCCTCGACCTGGACGGCAGCGGGCTGTCGGTGATCAGCACCGGAGTCGGCTTCTATGACCACATGCTCACCGCGCTGAGCAAGCACTCGCTGATCGACCTGGAGGTCGAGGCCACCGGCGATGTCTGGATCGACGGGCACCACGTCATCGAGGACACCGCGATCGTGCTCGGCCAGGCGCTGCGCGAGGCGCTGGGGGACAAGAAGGGGATCCGCCGCTACGGCGACGCCCAGGTGCCGCTCGATGAGGCGCTGGCCAGCTGCGTCGTCGACGTCGCCGGCCGGCCGTACGCGGTCGTCGTCGGCGAACCGGACGCCCAGGCGTACGCGCTGATCGGCGGGGGACCGACTCCCGATGGCCGGCCCGGGACGCCCTATGCCGGTTCGATGACCCAGCACGTGGTGGAGACGCTGGCGCACAACGCCGGGCTGTGCATCCACCTGGAGCTGATCCGCGGCCGCGACCCGCACCACATCGTGGAGGCCCAGTTCAAGGCGCTCGCCCGGGCGCTGCGCGCCGCGGTCGAACCCGATCCGCGGGTCAGCGGGGTACCGAGCACCAAGGGCGCCCTGTGACGGCTGCCGAGACCACCGGTACGCCGAGCGTCGCGCTGCTCGACTACGGCTCGGGGAATCTCAGGTCGGCCTACCGGGCACTGGCGCGGACCGGGGCGCGGGTCGAGCTGACCGCCGATCCGGAGGCGGCGCTGGCCGCCGACGGGCTCGTCGTCCCCGGAGTGGGCGCGTTCGCCGCCTGCATGGCCGGGCTGCGGTCGGTGCAGGGGGACCGGGTGATCCGCGAACGGGTCGCCGCCGGCCGGCCGGTGCTCGGCATCTGCGTCGGCTACCAGATCCTGTTCTCAGAGGGCATCGAGCACGGTGAGCGGACCGCCGGGGTCGGCGTACTGCCCGGGGTGGTCGAGAAGCTGGACGCCCACCGGCTGCCGCACATGGGCTGGAACACCGTGCAACCACCGGCCGATACGCGGTTGTTCCGGGGGGTCGCCGACGACTGGTTCTATTTCGTGCATTCCTATGGGGTACGCCGGGACGAGGGTCTCGATGGGGTGACCTGGTGCGAGCTGGAGCAGGGGCGGTTCGTTGCCGCGGTGGAGCAGGGCGCGTTGTCGGGTACCCAGTTCCACCCTGAAAAGTCAGGGCAGTCAGGGGGTTGCCTGCTGACGAACTGGATTATGGAATTGAACGGTAGCTGAACAGACGTGATGAGATTCTCACGTTCGACCCCCGATGCATTAGGGTGCGGTCTGGAATCTCTGGCAGCTGAAGGGGTATGACAACGTGTCCACACAGGGAACCGCGGCATCGCGCAAGGGGTTGATCGGCTGGACCCTGTCCGCGGTCGTCGCCCTGGTGATGCTGATCGCCGGAGTGATCGCTTTCACCGGCGACAAGAAGTCCGAGGAGACGAACCCCACCGCCCAGCAGACGATCGCGCCCCCGGGATCCTCCGGTCCGTCGTCGCAGGGCGGCAGCCAGCAGCCGGGCTCCACCCCGAACACCGACCCGACCCAGCCGCCGCCCCCGGGCAACCAGCCCGGTGAGGAGGAGGGTTCCGAGTCGGGTGTCGGCCGGGACACCTCCGAGAACACCGGTACCGGCATCGGCCGCGACCCGGGCGCCACGGGCGCCACCCCGGCCCCCACCACCGAGGTCGGCGAGGGTGGCCAGGCGTCCCCGTCGCCGAGCGGCCCGCCGACCCTCGAGGTCCCGTCCCCGGAGCCGACCACCGCCCCGGTCGCCGATGGTGGCGATGGCTCGCAGCCGACCACCGCGCCGACCACTGACAACCCGGGCACGGTGCCGACGACCACCACCGAACCGATTCCCACCGGTGACCCGACGACGACGCTTCCGCCGACGACCCCGCCGACCGTTGACCCGACGGGTGAACCGACCGGCGAGCCGACCGGTGAGCCGACTGGTGAACCCACCGGCGAGCCGACCGGTGAACCCACCGGCGAGCCGACCGGTGAACCGACGGGCCAGCCCACGCCGACGACGTCGCCGAACCCGCCGAGCCCGACGCCGACGTCGACGCCGACCGCGCCTGAGACGACCGAGAAGTTCACCAATGCGACCGCCAGCTTCAACGAGGACGGCACCCTGCTCACGTTGGGAGTCACTGCACCGACTGCCGACGGCATCTATCGGTTGACCTACCGGGTGACTGATCGCGAAGGCAATTTCGAGGAAGTCGGCCTGACGGTTTCGGTGGTCGACGGCCAGGTCACCATTCTGGAGCCGAATAGCCGGTTCCGGGTTGACGGAGGTGTCATCACCGCCGAGTTGACTCCCGCTGATTTCGGGTATGACACCGACCGGTACCCGAGCGAGGGCGTACTGGATGCTGAGGTCTTCGGCGACTCCGATGGCATCGAGCCTCCGCCGTCCTTCCCGACCGCGCCGCCGACGCCGAGCCCGTCGCCGTCACCGACGCCGACGACCGAGCCGACCCCGACGACCGAGCCGACTCCGACGACCGAGCCGACCCAGGTCCCGCCGACGGAGCCGACCGCGACGCCGACGGGCAGCCCGACGGCCACGGTCACGCCGACCGAGTCGGCCACACCGCCGGCGCCGAACGCCCGCAAGGACGCCACCGCGACGCCGAGCGCGTCGAAGTCCGCGACGCCGAGCAAGGCGACGACCGCGAAGCCGAGCGCGACCGCGACGCCGACCAAGAAGGTCACCCTGGCGACGGTGAAGCCGACCGCGTCGGCGACCGCCAGCAAGTCGGCCACCCCGAAGGCGACGCCGACCACCAAGGCCACCACCACGGCGGCCCCGAAGCCGGCCACCACCCCGACGGCGGACACCTCCAGCAGCGATACCGGTGACGGTGGCTCGGCCGCCGTCTCCCAGCAGCGCCCGCTGGCGGTGACCTCACCGCGTCGTACCCGCGCAGTCTCCCGGCGTACCCGTTGAGGACGCCATCGCCAGACCGGCGGTGACTGCGTGATCGAACGGACATCGCGATGACCCGCCCCGAGGATCAGCCCCGGGGCGGGACGGGGAACGGGCGTGAGCACTGGTATCGCCCACATCGTCCCGAGGACCTGATGTGGGCGCCCGGTGCGCAGCCCGCAGAGCGCCCGTCCGAGGAGCCGCCCGTCGGGATGGCGGGGGAGCAGCCCCAGCCGGGGAGCCCGCAGCCGGAATTCCCGCAGCAGCAGGGATTCCCGCAACCCCCGGTGCCACCACAGCAGCCCTACGCCCAGTACCCGCCGCCCGGGGAGGCGTACCAGCCGGGACCCGGTGAGCCCTTCCATCCGGGTCCGGCGCCGGCCGAGGACCACACCCACCTCTCCTTCCCCGAACCCGAGCCGCCGCAGCGCTACGTGATCGGGCCGGGATATGAGAACCAGGGCTACCCGGGGCAGGGTTATCCCGAGCCCGGTCACCCGGAGCAGGGTTACCAGCAGCAGCCGGGCCCGCCGCCCAGCCCTGTGCTGCCCGGCCCGGATCCGATGCAGCCGCCGGCCTCCGCCTACCACCCGGCGTCGGCGTACCAGCCCGGCACCACCCCGGTCTCGGCCAGCCATCCGATGTCGCAGGCCTCCGCGCCCCACCCGATGTCGCAGGCCTCCGCGCCCTATCCGATGTCGCAGGCCTCCGCGCCGATGCCGCTGAACCAGCCCTCGGCGACCTATCCGCCACAACCCGGTACGCCGGGTGGCCCGCCGGCCTGGCCGCCGGCCGGGGCCAAGGCGGTCCCCAACAACAAGGGCAAGCGGAACACCAACCGGGCCATCGCCGCACTGGTGATCGGCGCGGTCGCGCTCGCCGGGGTGCTGCTCTTCGGGATCAGCCAGTTCCAGCGCGCCAGCCAGTCGACGGCCAGCAGTGCCGCCGCCAAGGAACTCAGCCGTCCCGCCCCGCCCGGCTGGTCGCAGCGGTTCGTCTGGTCCACCGAGATCCCGGTCACCGGGTCGGTCGCGGTGCTCGACAACCGGGTCGCCTACATCGACGGTGCCGGTGTCCTGCGCGTGCTGAACGCCGATACCGGCCAGGCCGTGCTGACCAGCACCACCAACAGCGTGACCAAGGACGCCAAGCCGTTCCTGGCCGTCACCCAGGGCGTACCGGTCAGCGGCATCGTCGACGGCACCAATCTGCTGCTCTGGCGGCTGGACAACCCGGGTGAGGAGCCGCGCACCATCACCCTGGCGCCCAAGGCGCTGCTGCACTCCGACGGCGGCGGCCTGCTGGTCTCCACCGGCAGCGAGTTCTGGGTGGTGAACGCGGCCGGTGCACTGGCTCCGGTCACCCTGCCGCCCGATCACGTCGCGCTCGCCGCCACCCCGGACGGCAACCTGCTCTCCTCACCGCCGCGCGGCGGGTGGACGATCAACTCGCCCAACCCGGGTACCGCGCCGCGCGAGGTCCGCCCGGAGCGTACGCCCGATGGCACCGTCGGCGACATGCAGGTGGCCTGGTCCGCCCGCGGGGTGATCGCCGCCTGGGGTGACACCGCCGACCCGGCCCGGCGTACCGTCGCCCTCTTCGATGCCGACAGCGGCAAGCTGCTCGCCTCCGGGACCCTCGCCACCGACGTGGTCAAGTCGGGGCTGCGGCTGATCGTCTCGCCGAACCGGGAGTTCGCCTCTGCGGGTCCGCTGCTGGCGCGGCTGTCCGACGGCAAGACCGAGGTCGTCGACCGCTGGTCCTCCACGCTCGCCGACGCCAAGAACCTCTACGGCACCCGCGACGGCAACAAGATGTTCTGGAACGGTGAGCTGCAGCCGCTGGAGATGGACGCCAAGGCCGTCGTCCCGTGGGGGATGTCCGCGGCGCGGTACGCGATCGTGATGGACCCGGTGGACTCGACCCGGGTCCGACTGGGCGCGCTCGCCGAGGGCTGACCCGGTGGCGACCGACGACGATGCCGGGGAGGACACCCCGACACCGCAGTGGCAGACCTATCCCCGCTCGGGCGCCGAGGGCAGCGAGGCGGGGCCGCAGGATCCCGATCCGCCGGAAGTCCTGCTGCAGAAGGCCGAACAGCGCGCCCGTGAGGCCGAGGCCCGCGCCAAGGAGGCCGAGGAGAAGGTACGCCGGGCCGAGGCCGAAGCCGACCGCGAGGCCCGGCTCGCCCGCTATCAGGGCGCCCAGGAGGAACGGGAGCGGGACGCCCGCCTCCGCGCGAACCGGAAGACGTGGGAGCGAGAGCGGCGCGCGAAGCAGCGGCGGAACAGGTTCAACCGGGTCAAGCAGGCCGACGCCGAGCAGTTCCGCGGGATGGCGCGCGGGTTCAGGCGGGCACGGATCGTCGCCGGATGGCTGGTTCTGGCCGCGATCGCGGTGGTTGCGGGGCTGGCCCTCATCGGAGTCGACGGCAGCTCGTCCTCCCGCGGTGGACGCTTCGAACGACCACCCACCCCCACACCGCAGGCGACCGAGCAGGCGCTGCGGCCCGGACGCTCGATGACGGTGGTGACCGGTGGCTCCCGCACCGTCTACACCGCCGACGGCACCGGCCGATTGCTGGCCGGGCCCGCGTCCCGGAGCAACGCCTGGCAGATCGGGGTGGCCGACCTGCGCAGCGAGGAATTGCGCTGGAATGCCGCGGTGGTGCCCGGTGTCGGCGTCAGCGGCTACAACGGCGGCGCGACCAGCCTGAACGAGCGCTATCTGATCGAACCCGGCCGGCTGGTCCAGGGCCCGGAGACCCGTGGCTGGTCGCTGCTCGAGCTCGACACCGGCACCGTGACCCGCACCGCTCCGGTCACCCCGTCGGGCACCGAACGCGGTTCCGACGACGACACCTACGCCGCGCTGTCCGGTGAGCAGCTCATCGTGGCCACCCGCAAGGGCTATGGGCGGCCCGGCGGCTGCCAGCTGTACGAGGTGGCGGCGTACCCGGATCCGGCCAGCACCCAGACGCGGTGGACCACCGAGATCGCGGTGCAGAACAGCCTGAACATCGCGACCCGCACCGAATCCGGGCTGCTCTGGATCACCTCGGACACGCCGACCTCCAGCGGTTTCGGACCGGGCCCGATGCCGGATCTGTTCGATGTGGCCATCGACCCGGCGACCGGGCGACCGCCGGCCTGGTACCAGCCACCTCAGGACTGCGACGAGGACGTCGTCGGCTATCTGCCGGTCGACGGCGGGCACGTGCTGCGGGTGAGCGAACCGGAGGGCACCGACAGCGAGGAACGCTGGCGCGACCGCAGGTATCAGCTGCTGGACGCCACCGGTCGCGAGCTGTGGACGAGCAAGAAACCGCTGACCGTCTTCGACGGGCAGATCTTCCAGCTGAGCGCCCCGGACTCCTACACCGACTATGTGGCCGCCGATGCCCGGTTGCTGGACCTGCGCACCGGGAAACCGATCTGGCAGGAGGCGGTGCCCGGTTATCCGATCGGGACCGCCGGGGACCAGCTGCTGCTCAAGGGATATCCGGGGATCACCGTGGCCGCGCGCGCCGACGGCGCGGTCCGCTCCACCCAGGCCGTGGGTCGTGACGGCTCCGCGGTGACCCTCGGCGACACCTATTACATCGCCGCCTCGCGATCGGGAGAGACCGCGGTCAGTGCGTACGCCGTCGCCGACGGCCGGCCGCTGTGGACCCAGGTCTACCCGCTGGATGAGGCCCAACTGATCACCAGCGGTGACCAGCTCGCCCTCGTCAGCCGGGACAGCGGCACCATCCTGCCGCTCAAGCCGCTACCCTGACCCGATGCCCCAGGTCGAAGCGGACGTGGTCGTCGACGTCAGCCCCCAGATCGCCTTCGCCGTCTCCCAGACCACCGGGGAGACCCGGCTGCGCTGGGATCCGTTCATCCGCCGGCAACGGTTCCTGGACGGCGCGCAGACCGCCGGCAAGGGCGTACGCACCCTGACCGTCTCCCGGCACGGGCTGTCGATGATCAGCGAATACGTGTCCTATCAACCACCGCGGAACGTGGGGATGACGATGCGCCGCGGGCCCTGGTTCTTCCGCACCTTCGGCGGTGGCTGGCGGTTCACCCCGACCGAGGACGGCCGCACCCGGGCGGTGTGGAAATACACCTTCACCGTCCGGCCGGACTGGCTGCGCCCGATCGCCGAACCGATCGGGATCCGGCTGCTGGGCAGCGACATCCGGCGCCGCATCGACGCCTTCGCCCGGGCCTGCGCCGATCCGGAGATCGTCGCCGCGGCGACCGAGGGGCCGGGCTGATCACCCACGTCCCTGGCGGGTTCATCTCGACACGCCGACCATTGCTCCGCTTCGCTGCGCATGGTCGGCGACTCGATGAACGCGGGTGGGACGCTCAGCTGAGGCGTACGCCCTCGGCGACCAGCTCGAAGCGGTGGCCGGCGGAGAAGTCCTGCTCGCCGATGAAGGTGGCGGCGATCTGACCGGTCCAGGTGAGGTCGTAGGTGTAGGAGCCGACCCGGGTGAACCGGATCCGGTGATCCCCGCTGAGGTCCTGACCGAGCACGTAGCAGCCGAAGGCGAGCTCCTCGGCGGCCTCGTCGAGGGAGACCTTCGAGGTCGGGTCGGCGGTCAGCTCCAGCTGGTCCAGCATCGTCTCGCGGAACTTGTCGGCGGCCACCGGCAGTTTCACCCCGGCGTTGTCCCACTTGGTGGAGGAGAGGATCGCCGAGGTGTAGCGCTGCCAGACCTCCGGCTGCTGCCAGGGCGTGCCTCCGTCCCCGGCAACCGGTTGCACCCCGGGATTCTCGGCGTCGTAGTCCTGGGTCTCGGCGTGCAGATGCAGCCGCAGCGCGCCCTCGTCATCGCCGCGGACGGTCAGCTCGATCCGATCCAGGGCATGCCCGCCGGGCCAGGGGCTGTCGGCAAAGGTGATCCGGCCGTGAGTCATGGCGGCACTCTACCGGTGGCCTCAGCCGCCGCCGGGTACGCCCCGGATCGGCCCCATGAAGCGCGCCTCCAGCCGGCGTTCCAGGGCGTACGCCCGCCGCGCGGCCCGCCGCAGGGTGGGCGCGGCCCGGGTCTTCAGCGTCTTCCGCCCGCCCGGCAGATCGAGCTCGCCGAGGCGTACCGCCGGGAAGAAGCGGGCCTCCGCCGCGCCGTGCCGCTCCAGCCAGTCGACGACGGCGGCCCGCCGGTGGGAGAGCACCTCGGGCTGCATCACGAAACCGACCGCGTCGACCAGCCCGGTCAGCTGGCCGAGATCCAACCGCGGCGGCTCGGTCGCGGTGGGCAGCAGCGAGTCGATGATCACCAGCGGGATCCGATTGCTGTTCTGATAGGGCTTGAGCCGCTGCAGCAGGGCCGCGGTACCGACCCGCAGGGCCGGCAGGTCGAAGAAGCTGCTGGCGGTGACCAGCGCGGTGGAGAAGCAGCCGACGACCAGCTCGACGGGGCTGCGCCGGTAGACGATCTCGGCGAGCACCGGTTCGGTGAACACCTCGACGGTGACACCGAGTTCGGCGGCCCGGGCCAGCATCGGCCCGGCGAGTTCGGCCGGTGCGGTCGGATGCGGCTTGAACACGATCGAGGAGAATCCCTTGGCCACTGCGGATTCCAGCATCTCGGTGTGCAGCCGTTCCTCCTCGGTGGCGCTGATCAGACCGAGCGGGGTGAGGTACTGCCCGAGCAGCAGCGCATAGGGTTCGGTGGTCGCCGGCAGCGGGGCGCCCGCGGACAGTTCGGCGAGCACCGCGGTGAACGCGGCGGTGTCGATCACCTCACGGCGGATCGGGAACTCATCGAGCAGCAGCGGGGTGAGCCCGGGTACCAGGTCCAGGTGCAGCAGCCGTTCGATCCGGGAACCGATCTCCGAGAGGATCTTGTTGCGGGTCGGGCCATAGCTCATCAGCCCGTCGGCGTAGACATCGATGGAGGCCTGCGGGAAGCACCAGCACAGCGCCTGGGCGGGGGAGACCTGGATCGACTCCACGACCAGCTGCACCGGCTCGTCACCGAGTGCCCAGAGACCGCGGAAATACCTTTCCCACAAAGGCATCTCGGCCTCGGTCGGGGTCCAGGCGCTGGGGTGCAGCGGCTCGATGGCCGCGTTGTAGGACACCACCTCGGTGAACGGCTCGGCCAGCCGGGCGAAGGAGGGGGATTCGGTCAGCTCGGCGACCGCCTCGGGGGTGGCGGCATTGTTGCTGGTGACCAGGATCCGGCGGCCGTTGCTGTCCGCATCGAACAGCCCGGCACTGATCGCCGCGTTCAGCGTGGCCAGCCCGTAGAGCGTCGACGCCTCGAAGATCTGCGTTCTTCCGCTCCTCGAGTAGGCCGTCGGCTCTGTCTGCCCGCTCCTCGAGTAGGCCGCTTGCGGCCGTGTCTGTCCGCTCCTCGAGTAGGCCGCTTGCGGCCGTGTCGAGAGGTGCGGTGAGGTGTCCATCAATTGCCTCCTGCGTGGGCCATCAGCCGGGTGATCCGGCCGCGGCGGTCGGGGGTCATCGCGGCCAGGGTCTCGGCCATCGGTTCGGCGGGGGCCGCGGCGAGCGCGCTGCCGAGCAGGGTGGTGAAGGTGCGGCGCACCTCGGGGGTGAACCGGTCCAGGTTCGCCAGATGGTGCAGGGTCAGCTCGCACCAGCGGCGCAATGCCTTCGGCAGGAATCGCTCGGCCTCCGGGTCGGCCTGCACGGTCTCCACCACCAATTGCATCGAGCGGACGAAGTCGAGCTGGGTCGAGGTCGCCACCCGCGACAGCGATCCGGGCAGATCGCGGCGATAGTGCAACCCGACCACGTCCGGTACCGAGAAGGCCTCGACACCCAGCTGCAACCGCCAGATCCAGGGCCGGTCCTCGGCGGTCCGCAGATCGTCGAAACGCAGCAATCCCTGCTCGGCAAGGGATCGGTGATAGATGCCGGCCCAGGCGTACGGGTGATCGATCGCGGTCGGCTGGTCGACCGGCAGGATCGCCTCCCGCGGGCTGCCGATCCGGCCCTGTCGGAACCCGGTCGGGATCCGGCGCACGGTGCGCCGCCGGCCTTCGACGACGATGTGGTCGGTGCGCAGCATCGGTACGCCGAGCGCGGTGATCGCATCCAGCAGCGCCGAGAAATAGCCACCGGACACGAAATCGTCACCGTCGAGGAAGGTCAGATGATCGGTCTCCGCCAGCTCCATCCCGAGATTGCGTACCCCCGACAGGCCGAGATTCTGCTCGACGCGATGCAACCGGGCACCCGGGACCCGATGCAGCCCGGCGGCCAGCGCATCGGCGGTGTGATCGGTGGAGGCGTCGTCGATGAACAGATAGCTGACCCGCTCGTCACCGGCACGGCGCAGCGCCGCGAGCGTGGTCGGCACCATCGCTTCAAGGTTGTGGAACGGCATGATCACCGTCAGTCCGGCGCTCACCGGCCCACCCCGGTGAGCGAGGCCGTCCGCCGCGGATTCGTCAGCGCGGCCGTCCGCCGCAGGCCCTCGATCGCCTGCCGCTTGGATTCCGGCATCGCCCGGACCACCCGCTGCAGCTCGGGCTGATCGGCGGTGTCGAGCAGCGCACCGGCCTCCCGGGCGAACCGCAGCCGCAGTCGCGGGGTGAGCCGCGCGCGGTGCTCCCAGTGCCAGGCGAACAGCCCGGCCCAGGTCTTCCACACCTTCGGCAGGAACCTCTCCGCGTCGCGGTCGGCGAGCACCAGCTGCTGCACCTGCCGCATCGACTCGGTGATGTCGAGCTGCCGGTCGTCACCGGTCTGCGTGAGCGAGGTGCTCAACCCGAGCCGATAGTGCAGGCCGACGGTGCGGGCGACGGTGAACTCCGGCACCCGCAGGTGCAGCGACCAGATGGTCGGCCGGTCCTCGGCGGTGCGCAGTTCGGTCGGGAAATAGAGGCTGCCGTCGTCGACCAGCCGTCGGTGATAGACCCCCGACCAGGAGTGCGCGAAGTCCACCGAACTGGTCCGCGCCGAGAGGATCGACTCGCGCGGTACGCCGATCCGGCCGGCCCGGTTGATGTCGGGGATCCGGGTCAGGATCCGCTGCTTGCCGCGGCTGGCGACATGGTCCACCCGCACCCAGTCGACACCGGCGGTGAGCACCTCGTCGAACAGTCGCGGGAAGTAGTTGCGGGCCACCCAGTCGTCGCCGTCGAGGAAGGTGACCCAGTCGGTCTCCAGGCGTTCCAGGGCGGTCATCCGGGCGGCGGCCACGCCGACGTTGCGCGGCAGGGCGAGCAGCTCGGTGTTCGGCGTACGCCGGGCCGCGGCGGCGAGCCGCTCGGGGGTGTCGTCGCCGGAACCGTCGTCGACGAGCAGGAACCGGATCCGGTCGTCGACCGAGGTCCGCAGGCTGCGTACGCAGTCCTCGACCATCGCCCCCAACCGATGGGCGGTCACGACGACCGTGAGACTCCGATCCGGCGAGGGCATGGGGGCCACTCTTGCACACGATCCGTCAGCGCGCGGCTCGCCGACTCGCCCGCTCGGGACACTCACCCCGGGCGTGTAGCGTTGCCCACTGCAGAACCCCGGCGAGCAGAGCAGAGGATTCACCATGGCCAGCAGCAGTGCAGGACCCGTTCGGACCATCGGCGACCGGCCGGTCGGCGCCGGGCACCCCGCCTACGTCACCGGCGAGATCGGCATCAACCACAACGGCGATGTCGAGAACGCGCTGAAGCTGATCGACGCCGCGGTCGCCGCCGGTTGCGATGCGGTCAAGTTCCAGAAGCGCACCCCGGAGATCTGCACCCCGCGCGACCAGTGGGACATCGAGCGGGACACCCCGTGGGGCCGGATGACCTACATCGACTACCGGCATCGGGTGGAGTTCGACAAGGACGACTACGCCCGGATCGACGCCTATTGCAAGGAGAAGGGCATCGCCTGGTTCGCCTCCCCGTGGGACACCGAGGCGATCGACTTCCTGGAGGAGTTCGACGTGCCGGCGTACAAGGTCGCCTCCGCCTCGCTCACCGATGACGAACTGCTCACCAAGCTGCGCGAGACCGGGCGCACGGTGATCCTCTCCACCGGGATGTCCACCCCCGAGCAGATCGCACACGCGGTCGAGGTGCTCGGCACCGACAACCTGATCATCTGCCACGCCACCTCCACCTACCCCGCCAAGACGGAGGAGCTGAACCTGCGGGTGATCAACACGCTGCAGGAGCAGTACCAGGTGCCGATCGGCTACTCCGGCCACGAGACCGGACTGCAGACCACCGTCGCCGCGGTCACCCTGGGCGCGGCGTTCGTCGAGCGGCACATCACCCTGGACCGCACCATGTGGGGCTCCGACCAGGCCGCCTCGGTCGAACCGCAGGGCCTGGAGCGGCTGGTCCGCGACATCCGGGTCGTCGAGACCGCCCTCGGCGACGGGGTGAAGAAGGTCTACGACTCCGAGCTCGGCCCGATGAAGAAGCTCCGCCGGGTGCAGTGAGCCGCATCCTCGGGCTGGTGGAGTCACCGGCCCAGTTGCTGAACGCGCTCGAGTGGGCGTACGCCTCCGGGGTGCGGGAGACCGCGCGGTTGGTGATCGCCGGGCCGACGGATCCGACCACCCGGTTGCAACTGCACCGGCTCGCCGAGCTGGCGCGCGCCGACGGGTTCTCGGTCGGCTGGTCGGAGGTCCGGGGGAGTGCCACGCAGCGGGCCCGGGCGCTGGCCGCGTTGGCCGGGTTGGTCCGCGACGCCGACACCCTGGTGCTCGGTGATCCGTACTCCGGGATCGCCCACCTGCTGTTGAACGCGACCCGGTTCGCCCGGGACCCGCGGATCGTGGTCGTCGACGACGGCACCGCGACCCTGCACTACGAACAGCAGTGGGTGAGCGCGGAGCCCCTGCAGCGCTGGCATCTGGAGGGTCGCTCGCACCTGGCGCGTCTGGTCGGCGGCCGGGCCCACCAGTTGCTGGGCCGCGGCTCGGAGGCCGTCGAACTGTTCACCGCGATGCCGATCCGGACCCGCATCCCCGCGGTCCGCAACAGCTACGCCTGGACCCGCGAGCGGTTCGGTCCGCCCGAGGTGCTCGACGGGATCGACCTGCTCGGCTCCTCCCTGGCCGAGACCGGCACGATCGCCGAGCCCGCCTACCTGGCCGGGGTGCGCCGGCTGGTCACCGCGCACGGCCTGCGCCGCTACCTCCCGCACCGCAAGGAATCCGCCGCCAAGCTCACCGCCATCGCGGCGATGGGGGTCGAGATCGTCCGCCCCGATCTCCCGGTCGAGGTGTACGCCCGGCGCGGCCCGGTTGCTCGGGAACTGTGGTCCTTTCCCTCCACGGTGCTGCACACCCTGCCGATCGTGCTCGGGGGTACCGGGGTGGGCGTGCGCGCGCTGGCGGTCGCCGAGGACTGGTTCAGTGCCGAGGCGGATCAGGTGGCCCGCGGCTTCATCGCCGGCATCTGACGGCGCAGCGGCGCCACGTCGAAGCCACAAGGTCCAGAATGTGTCACGCGTTCTCGGGCGTTGCGCGCAGACCCGCATGAACACTGGGATCCAACTCCGGCGCCCGCGCACGCGTGGCACATTCTGGACCTTGAGCCCCGGGTCCCTCGTGCCTCGCGCACTCAGAGGGGCTCAGGAGCGCATCGAGTCGGGGACCTCGAGGGCGATCACCCTGCCGGTGGCGACGGTCTCGCCCTCGGCGGTCATGGTCAGGTCGACGGTGACCTTGCGGCCCTTGATCTCGGCGACCCGGCCGCGGACGACCAGCGGCGGGCCCAGCGGGGTGGGTCGCTGGTAGCGGACCTCGAGGGTTCCGGTGACGAATCGGACCGCCTCCGAACCGGTCTCGCCGACCAGCTCGATGCCCTGTTCCCGGGTCGCCGCCAGTGACGCCGAGCCGGTGCCGGAGCAGTCGAGCACCGAGGCCACCAGGCCGCCGTAGACGTAACCCGGCATCGCGGTGTGCTCCGGGCGTGGGGTGAACACCGTCTCGGTCTCGCCCGACCCGTCATCGGCCCAGCGGGTCTTCAACTGCAGCCCGGCGGGGTTGTTGCGGCCGCAGCCGTAACAGGCGGCGGCATCGGCGGGGTAGTGGTCCTGGATGGCGACAGTGCTCATGGACAGATCGTAGGGGCGGCTCCGCGCACCCGGGACAGGCATGATCATGCCGGTCTCTCGGGTTGGGGATGCACCGGTGGTGGAGATGCTGTGAAACGGCACGATCATGCCGATCGGAGACGAATGGAAGCCACTGACGTAGCCAACTCCTTCCGGGAGCGCCGCAGGGAACTGGGGTTGAACCAGGCCGAGGCAGCCGAGCTCGCGGGCGTTTCCGAACGTTTCCTGCGCAGCCTGGAGGCCGGGAAACCGACCGTACGCCTGGACAAGGTGCTGCAGGTAGCGACGACGCTGGGGCTGACCGTCGAGGTGCGGGTGCGCGATGGCGAACACTGAGCTCGCCGACCGGGATCCCCGCGCGGTCGACCGGGCGGTGGTCCGGAAGGGCGGCGTGCCCGCTGCCACGCTGACCAGGGACCCGTCACGGTCAACGAGAACTACTTCCTGGGCCTGGCCCGCCGGTTACGGATCCCGGTCAGCCGGACCGAACTGATCCATGACAAGCATGGTCGCGCAGGTCTCGTCGTGGAACGCTTCGACCGCATCAGGCAGGGTGAAGACGTGGTCTCACTCGCCGTCGAGGACGCCTGCCAACTGTTGGATCTCTACCCGGCCGACAAGTACGCGGTCGGCAGCGAGGAGGTCACCCTGGCCGCCGCCGAGGTGTGCGCCGCCCGCCCGGTCGCCGCACGAGCCGCGCTGACCCAGTTCGCGTTCGCCTGGCTCACCGGGAACGGTGACCTGCACGCCAAGAACCTTTCGGTGTTGCAGCAGCCGACCGGGGAGTGGCGGGTCGCGCCGGTCTACGACATCCCCTCGACGATGCCCTACGGGGACCTCTGGAGCACCTCATCGAGCACCCGACGGAGCGGTCCCGCTCAACCGCAATGCCCTGCAGACCCTCACCCGCCGGCTGGCCGGGCGGCGCCGCGACCTGGAGGGGGTATCGGGGGGCCTGCTCAGGCGGTGAGCGGGCGGCTCGGGGCGCTCTCGTTCCACAACCGGTCGTAGGCGGTCACCACATAGGTCACCGGTCCCGACGGGGCGTCGGTGTCGACCCAGGTCTGGACCCGCTGATCGGTCTGGGCCCGCACGGTGTCCACCAGATGGGTCGCATCGGCGAGCTGGTCCGCGGTCGGGGTCACCCGGCCGGGCAGCCGCCAGATCGCGTACGAGGTGGGACCGGTCGGGCCCCGGAAGTTCCAGCGCAGTTGGACCTGCTGGCCCTGCCGCCGGGCGTTCATCGCCACCGGCGCGGCGGGCGCCCGGCCGCCGAGATGGGTGATCACCGGAATGATCGCGGGCCGGCTGTAGTACTTCTCCACCATCCGGGAGGTCGCGCCCTTGGCGTCGAGCCGCACATCCTTGGCGCTGAACCAGACATCGCCCTCGACCTCGGGATGGGCCTGGTTGAGCGCCAGGTGGTTCGCGAGCTCGTTCGGGTCGGTGAACGCGCCGGAGGTCACCTTGTAGGTCGCCTGCCCGATGTAGAGGGCGACGTCGGTGCCGGCCACCACGTCGGCCCACCAGGGCATGAGCTTCGCGTAGTCGGCGACCGGGAGGCCGATCTGCCAGTAGATCTGCGGGTTGATGTAGTCGACCCAGCCCTGTTTGACCCATTTCCGGGAGTCGGCGGAGATCGCGTCATAGGACTGGGTGCCGCTGGTGTCCGAGCCGAGCGGGTCGGCCGAGGCGTTGCGCCAGATGCCGAACGGACTGATGCCGAACTTCACCCAGGGCTTCTGGGCGTGGATCCGTTCGTGCATCTCCTGCACCAGGCGATTGATGTTGTCGCGCCGCCAGTCCTCGATCCGGGCGAAGCCGCCGCCGTACCGGGTGAAGGTGTCGGCGTCCGGGTAGGGAGTGGTACCGGAGGGGTAGGGATAGAAGTAGTCGTCGAAGTGCACCCCGTCGAGGTCGTAGCGACCGACCGCGTCCAGCATCGCGTCCTCGACGAACCGGCGAACCTCGGGGATGCCGGGGTTGTAGTAGAGCTTGCCGCCGTAGGCGAAGGCCCAGTCGGGATTGACCCTCACCGGGTGGGTCGGGACCAGCTTCGCCGGATCGGTCTGCATCGAGACGCGGTAGGGGTTGAACCAGGCGTGGTACTCGAGATTTCGCTTGCGGGCCTCGGCGAGCTGGAACGCCATCGGGTCATACCCGGGGTCGCCGCCCTGGCTGCCGGTGAGGTACTGCGACCACGGTTCGTACCGGGACGGCCAGAACGCGTCGGCGGTCGGGCGCACCTGGCAGATGATCGCGTTGAGATTCAGCTCGACGGCCAGATCGAGCCAGGCCACGAACTCGTCGCGCTGCTGCTGGGCGGTCAACCCGGTCCGGCTCGGCCAGTCGATGTTCACCACCGAGGACAGCCACATCGCCCGGAACTGCCGCTTCGGCCGGTCCGGATCGGTGCCCGCGGCGTACGCCGGAGTCGAGGTGGTCACTCCGGCCCAGAAGGCGCTGCCGGCCACCGCGGCACCGCCGGCCAGGGCGAGGACGGTTCGGCGGTTCATCACTGGGTGGCTCACGTCCGGGTCTCCTTCGACGAGGGGTGGGGGGCCAACGTTACCCGGCCGGGGTCCTCGCCGGTGCCGGCTGATGGCGAAACTCGGCTACCATGCCGGGCGTGGATTCACTGACCCTGTTGCCCGCCGTGGACGTCAAGGACGGCCAGGCCGTCCAGCTCGTACAGGGGGTCGACGGCACCGAGAAGGTGTTCGGGGACCCGCTCGCCGCAGCCCGCCGTTGGCAGGAGGCCGGGGCCGAGTGGATCCACCTGGTCGACCTGGACGCCGCCTTCGGTCGCGGCTCGAACGCCGCGGTGATCGCCGAGGTCACCAGCGCCATGGATCTCAAGGTCGAACTCTCCGGCGGCATCCGCGACGACGCCTCCCTGGAGCGGGCCCTGGCGACCGGCTGCGCGCGGGTCAACATCGGTACCGCCGCCCTGGAATCCCCCGACTGGGTCACCGAGGTGATCGACCGCCACGGTGAGAAGATCGCCGTCGGTCTGGACGTCAAGGGTGACAAGCTCGCCGCCCGCGGCTGGACCTCCGAGGGTGGCGACGTCTTCGAGACCCTGGCCCGGCTCGAGGCCGCCGGCTGCGCCCGCTACGTGGTCACCGATGTGGCCAGCGACGGCATGCTGACCGGCCCCAACTACGAACTGCTCGGCGCGATCTGCGCCCGCACCAGCGCCCCCGTGGTCGCCTCCGGCGGCATCTCCAGCCTGGAGGACCTGCGCCGGCTCCGCGGCCTGGTGCCGATCGGCATCGAGGGCGCCATCATCGGAACCGCCCTCTACGTCGGCAACTTCAGCCTGGCCGACGCCCTCGAGGTCGCCCACGGCGAGCTCGATCCGGACGAGGCTCCCGACCAGGCCGACTCCGACGCCAGTCCCACGGAGCAGCAGTGAGTACCGCGGTACCGGCTCCCGCGAACCAGGGCCGGTCCGCGGCCCTGTCGGGCGAACTGCACGACGGCCCGCTGCTGGACGGCCCGATGGCCGACCTGCTGGCCGGGCAGAAGATCGTGATGACCGGGGTCACCGGCTTCATCGGCGAGCAGCTGCTCTGGAAGATCCTCACCGATCTGCCGGACACGACCGTCGGCGTACTGGTCCGCCGCAAGGGTTCCGCCTCGGCGTACGACCGGGTGGTCCAGCTGGTCAAGAAGAAGATCTTCAAAGATCTCCGGGACGCCGCCGGCGGTGCCGAGCAGCTGATCGCCGACCGGATCGAGGTGATCGAGGGCGACCTGCCGAACGTCCCCGATCTGCCGCGCGATCTCGATGTGCTGATCCACTGCGCCGGCGACGTCTCCTTCGACCCGCCCATCGACTCGGCATTCAAGACCAACGTGCTCGGCACCAAGGCGCTGCTCGGCAAGCTGCGGGAGGCGATGTCGGACGAGAACGGCGATCTCGTGCGTACGCCCCACTATCTGCACGTGAGCACCGCCTACACCGCCGGTCGGCGCCGCGGCGCGATCCCGGAGGCCGCCCACGAGCACGACGCCGACTACGCCACCGAGACCGAGTGGGCGCTCAAGCTGGCCGAGCGGATCGAGATCGAGTCCCGCTCCCCGGAGCGGCTGACCGCGCTGCGGGAGGAGGCCGAGGCCCAGCACCGCAAGGCCGGTTACCTGACCACCGCCGCCGATACCGAGAAGCGCCGCAAGAACTGGGTGCACGAGCAGCTCGTCCAGGCCGGTACCGAGCGCGCCCGCTCGCTGGGCTGGACCGATGTCTACACCTTCGCCAAGGCGATGGGGGAGCGGATCGTCGCCGACCTGGGCCACGACATGCGGGTCTCGATCGTCCGCCCGGCGATCGTCGAATCCTCGCTGGTGCACCCCTATCCGGGGTGGATCGAGGGCTTCAAGATGGCCGAGCCGATCATCCTCGCCTACGGCAAGGGCAACCTGCCGGAGTTCCCGGCCAGCCCCGACTCGGTGATCGACATCGTGCCCTGCGACCACGTCGTCAACTGCATCCTGGCGGTCGCCGCGACCGAACCCGCGGTCGGCGAACCGGAGTTCTACCACGTCAACTCCGGCGCCCGGAATCCGCTCACCTTCCGCGACGTCTACGGCCACGTCCGCAACTACTTCACCGAGCATCCCTTCGACCGCGGCGATCGCGGGCCGACCGAGCTGCCGATCTGGAACTGGCCGGGCGCCACCCAGATCGAGCGGGTGCTGTCCAGTTCCGAGGTCGCCTCCCGCTGGGCGGACCGGCTGCTCAGCTTCGCGCCGCGCTCCGGGCGTACCCGCTCGATCGCCAAGTCGCTGGACAAGACCCGCGGCCGGCTGGACTTCCTGCGCCGCTATCTGACGATCTACGGCGAATACCTGCGGACCGAGCTGCACTTCGTCGACGACCACACCCTCGCCCTGCACCGCTCCCTGCATGCCGACGACGTGGACCGCTGGGCCTTCGACACCGGGGTGATCGACTGGACCCACTACATCGAGGAGGTGCACTGCCCCTCGGTGACCGCGCCGGTCCGCCGGATGGATGCGGTACGCCGCCGCCGCGGCCAGCAGTCCCGCAGTTCGACCTTCAAGGACGTCTCCCGCTCCACCGCCGACCCGGCCAGCGTGGTCGCGGTCTTCGACCTGGACGGCACCGTGATGTCGGGCAACGTGATCGAGACCTACCTGTGGGCGAAGCTGCCGGAGCTGTCGCTGGCCGGCAAGGTGTCCGAGGTCGCCTCGATGATCGGCGCCCTGCCCGATCTGCTGCGCGCCGAGCGCCGTGACCGCGGCACCTTCCTGCGCGCGGTCTACCGCCGCTACGCCGGCGCCGACCTGGCGGTGCTGAACGAGGCCGTCGACGAGCGGATCAGCGAACAGATCCTGGAACGGCTCTCACCCGATGCGATCCGCCGGATCCGCGAGCACCGCGAGGCCGGGCACACCACGGTGCTGATGACCGGTGCGATCCGGCCGCTGACCCGGCCGCTGCGGCCGCTGTTCGACGTGATCGTCGCCGCCGAGCTGGCCACCGATGCCGAGGGCCGCTGCACCGGCTTCCTCACCGGCCCGCCGATGGTCGGCGAATCCCGGTCCGCCTGGCTGCGGCACTGGGCCCGGTTGAACGGTATCGACCTCGCCCAGTCCTACGCGTACGCCGACTCGCACGTCGACCTGCCGATGCTGAGCGTGGTCGGGCACCCGGTCGCGGTGAATCCCGATGTGGGGCTGATGCGTGCGGCCAACCAGAACTCGTGGTCGATCGTGGAGTGGGCGGCGATGTCGCAGACGCCGCGCTGGTCGATCCCGTCGCAGAAGGAGAAGTGATGTCTCGTCCCGGTTTCGTCCTCGAGGTGGACGACCGTACGCCGCCGCTGCTGATCGGTGAGGGGGCGGGCTGCCGGCTGGAACGGCTGCCGGTGGGCACCCGGGTCGCCTATCCCGCGGAGTCGCTGCCCGGCGTACCGCATGTCGGCGAGGCGATCGACCAGGCGCTGTCCGCGCCGCTCGGGGCCGGCTCGGAGCCGGCCGCCCCGCTCGCGACCCGGTTGAAGCCCGGGATGAAGCTGGCGATCACCTTCACCGACGGGTCCCGGCCCGCGCCCTCGGCCGCCGCCCCCGACCTGCGCGGGCGGGTGCTGGAGCAGGTGCTGGAACTGGCCGCCGCGGCCGGGGTCGACGACGTCCGGCTGGTCGCCGCCAACGGGCTGCGCCGCAAGCAGACCTCCGACGAGCTGCGCGGCCTGGTCGGGGAGCGGGTGCACCGCTCCTTCGCGGTCCAGCAGCGGCTCACCGCCCACGACGCCGAGGCGCCCGACCTGGTCGAGGTGGCACCGGGCGTACTGCTCAACAAGGCGGTCGCCGAGGCCGACCTGGTCGTCAACGTGGTGCTCGTCGACCAGCCGCAGCGCACCGGCTGGGACCAGCTCGCGACCGGGCTGACCGGTACCGCGACCGCCTGGGCGCAGACCGGGCTCGGCGGTGACCCCGCGGTGCGCGCCGAGGTCGCCGGCGTGCTCGCCGACGAACTCGAGGTGTTCCAGATCGAGGTCGTCCTCGATCAGCAGCTCTTCCCACCCCAGTTGGGATTCCTGAGCCGTCGGGAGTGGGAGTGGAAGGTCCGTGACCGGGTCGCCTTCCTCGGTTTCCGGCAGTTCCAGGCGATCGCCCCGCACCGGGTCCGGCGGATGTATTTCGACACCAACCCGGCGCCCTACGGGGTGCTGCAGGTGGCCGCCGGCGACGTCACCGCCGTCGGTGCCGCCAGCGCCGAACTGGTCACCCGCCAGCAGGGGGTACGCCTCGGCGAGCCCGCCGATGTGCTGCTCGCCGGCCCGGCCCCGGTCACCGAGCACAACATCGGCGCGGTGATGAACCCGCTGATCGCCGCCTGGGACACCCTGGGCCGCGCCTTCAACGCCTACACCGGCAAGCCGGCGGTCCGCGAGGGTGGCGCGATGATCCTGTTCCACCCGCTCACCCAGGCGTTCAACTCCCGCTTCCACACCGCGTCCGCGGACTTCTTCGCCGACGTGCTGCCGGCCACCGCCGACACCGGGCGGATCCGCAGCGAGTTCGAGCCGAAGTTCCTCGGGGATGAGTGGTACGCCAACCTCTACCGCACCCAGAACGCCTTCCACGGCGTGCATCCGCTGCAGCTGTGGTACGACACCCGGGCCGCGGTCGAGCACTGCGGCGACATCATCTGGGTCGGTGCCGACCGCTCCTCGGCCGAGCGGATGGGTTTCCGGGCCGCGTCCACGCTGGCCGACGCGCTGGAGATCGCCTCGGCCACCGTCGGCCGGAACCCGGCGATCACCCACCTGCACACCCCGCCGTCGATGCTGGCGGAGCTCTCGTGAGCAGCCCCGACCCGCAGCCGCGCCAGCTCGCCCGCTGGGCGCGTGGCGGTGCCCGCCGGCCGCGGCTGTGGCCCCGGCTGCGCGCCGACCTGCGCAAGGTGTCCGGGGTACGCGGGTGGGACGGGCCCGGCGAGCCGGCCCCCGCGCCGGCGCCCCGGGCCCCGCGCGCACCGCTGCCCACCCCGGCCGCGGTGGTGCAGGCGGTCGGCAGCCTGACCAACCCGCGCGGGTTGCGCGCCGAGGGCGGTGATCCCGCGCGGTTGCCGAGCGGTGGCGTGCTGCTGGTCGCGAACCATCCCACCGCGGCCGCCGCCCGGTTGGTGCTGGCCCGGCTGCCGTGGGCCCGCCGGGTGCGGACCAGTGTGGTCGCGGCCCCGATCCCGGCGGGTCGGTTCGACCGGCTCGCGCAGCGGCTGCGGGACGGCGGCACCGTGCTGGTCTTCCCCGAGGGCCCGCCGAGCGCCGACGGCGGGCTCGGGGAGTTCGGTGACGACGCGGTCCGGCTGGCGACCCGCAGCGGCGCCCAGGTGGTGCCCGTCGGGATCCGCGGGGCGCTCAGCGCCGGCGGTCGGGAACGGCGCGGTGTCGACGGCCGCGCCCGGGTCGGCGTACGCCTCGGTGACCCGCTCACCGGTGCCGGGTTGACCGGGGCCGCCGAACAGCGCGCCGCGGTGCAGGCGCTGCTCACCGAGGATGCCGAGACCTGGTGGCAGGTGCAGCGGCGCAGCGACCCGGTACCGGCCGAACAGCCGCACGGCTGGCGGCAGACCTGGGCACAGACCGCGCCCGCCCGCCGCGGCGGCATGAAGGATGCGCCCCGCATCTGGCGGTGAAGGCCCGTGACCGGGGGGTCGAGGTTGGACGATCGTCCCGCTGGGTAACCCCTCGATGACGATAGAGTGTCTCCTTGTGCCCACAAGGGCATCACGAGCGCATGGGAGACGGCGGAGGGGGATGATGGCGCATCCACTGGACGACCTGACTCCGCTGACCTGGACCTCCGCAACCTTCGACGACATCGAGTCGATCCACGGATTGCTGACCGCGATCTACTACTTCGACGAGCCGGCCGAACGCTGGTCGGTCGAGGACCTGGAGGATGCCTTCACCCGCGCCGGTGCGGCGGTGAAGGAGACGATCTTCGTCGGCCGCGACCAGGATTCGATCGTGGCGCTGGCCTGGCACAACTTCATCGACTACCCCGGGGATCGGGTCCGGTTGATCGGCGAGGTGCATCCGGCGTACCGGCACCAGAAGATCGGCCGCAAGATGTTCGCCTGGCAGCGCGAGGCCGCCTGGGACTGGTGGCAGCTGGAGCATCCGAACCGGCCGCTGACGATGATCGCGCAGGTCGATGAGAAGCTCTCCGGCAAACGCGGGCTCTATCTGCACTCCGGGATGCGAGAGGTGCGCTGGTTCATCGACATGCACTGTTCGTTCGCCGAGATGGGGGACCGGCTCGACCGGGCCCTCACCCTGGGCCTGCGCGGGGTGCGGGTGATGCCGTTCGCGGCCGAGTACGCCGAGTCCACCCGGGTCTGCCACAACGAGGCCTTCGGCTCGGTGTGGGGGTCCGAGCCGATCGACGAGATCGCCTGGGCGGAGTCGCTGGCCCGCAGCCAGTCCCGGCCCGAGTGGTCCTGGGTGGCGCTCGATGACGACGACCAGGTGGTCGGCTACGCGCTGAACGCCAGCTACGGTGAGGACGACCTCGAGGGCTGGACCGATCACCTCGGCGTACGCCCCGGCTGGCGGGGACTCGGCCTGGCCCGTATCCTGCTGGCGCGCTCGCTGGACTCGTTCCGCACCGCCGGCCTGGACGGCGGCGGGCTGGGCGTGGACTCGCACAACGGCGGCGGGGTGGAGCTGTACCGTTCGATCGGGTACGAGGCCACCGACACCATCATCCAGTACGAGTGCATCGCACCCGAGGACTTCGAGCGCGATGACATGAGGGACAGCAGGCAGAAAGGATCGGGCCGATGAGCGGTCATTCCAAGTGGGCGACCACCAAGCACAAGAAGGCCGTCATCGACGCCAAGCGCGGCAAGCTCTTCGCCAAGCTGATCAAGAACATCGAGGTCGCGGCGCGGCTCGGTGGCGGTGACCCCGCCGGCAACCCGACGCTCTATGACGCGATCCAGAAGGCGAAGAAGTCCTCGGTCCCCAACGACAACATCGACCGCGCCGTCAAGCGCGGTTCCGGTGCCGAGGCGGGCGGCGCGCAGTACGAGACGCTGTGGTACGAGGCGATGGCCCCCGGTGGCGTCGGCCTGCTGATCGAGTGCCTGACCGACAACCGGAACCGGTCCGCCTCCGACGTCCGGGTCGCGGTGACCCGCAACGGCGGCTCGATGGCCGATGCCGGGTCGGTCTCGCGGCTCTACCAGCGCAAGGGTGTCGTCGAGGTCGCCAAGGACCAGGACGGCAAGGTCGTCACCGAGGACGCGCTGCTCGAGGCGACCCTGGAGGCCGGTGTCGAGGACGTCGCCGACCAGGGCCCGGGCTTCACGCTGACTTCGGAGCCGAACGATGTCGTCGAGGTCCGCAAGGCCGTCCAGGCCGCCGGGCTGGACTACGAGTCGGCCGAGGTCCAGATGGTCCCCGACTACGACAACCCGGTGGACGCCGAGACCGCCGAGAAGATCGAGCGGATCATCGACGCCCTCGACGACTCCGATGACGTGCAGAACGTGTACGCCAACTACGAGCCCCCCGCCGACGAGTCCTGATCTCAACGCTCATCGAGTAGGGCGCCCCGCGCCCGCATCGAACCCCGCTCATCGAGTAGGGCGCCCCGCGCCCGCATCGAACCCCGCTCATCGAGTAGGGCGCCCCGCGCCCGCATCGAACCCCGCTCATCGAGTAGGGCGCCCCGCGCCCGCATCGAACCCCGCTCATCGAGTAGGGCGCCCCGCGCCCGTGTCGAGATGAGTGCGGTCCGTTGTACGGCGGTTGAGCGAGCGAGGTACGAGCGAGTCGACACCCCGCGATCCCCATCCGCGAGGTGACCGAGAGCGTCGCGACGGATGTCGGTCGCTGCCGATAGGGTGAACTCGAGATTGGATCGAGCGGGGCCTGAGGAGTCTTCGCTCCTGTTCGAAGGACCAGCACCTTGGCCGTGCTCACCCCCGCCGAGCGGATCAACCGCGCCGCCGCACTTGTCGCCGAGGCACTGGCCCCGCTGACCACGGCCAACGCACCCCGTGGCGGTGAGATCGACTCCTGGCTGGCGGTGTTCGCCGAATCGGATCGAGTCAGCGGACGCCCCCCGGTGCGGCGCAGCATGCGCGATCCCCGGGTCCTGCTGCAGGTCCAGGCCCGATACTGGAAGACCTTCCGATACCCGACCCGACCCCAGCAGACCGCCTGGGCCAAAGAACTGCTCCAGGGGTTGAACAAGGCGGCGCACGAACCCGATCGACTCGGGCTGGCGGAGGCGGTGCGGTTGCTCGGCATCGCGCACGAGTACGCCCTCAGCGTCGACGCCGACGAGGCGGTCGGTGCGCGGCTCGAGCAGCTGCATGTCGACCTGATGCGGGAATTGCTGAACGAGCAACCGACCGCGGTCGAGGCGCCGGCCCCCGAACCCTCGACCGATGCGCCGCCGGTCCAGCCCGCGCCACCGCAGCCGGCTCCTGTGCAGCCGGCCCCTGCACAACCGGCGTCCGTGCCGGCGGCACCACCCGCCGACGAGGAGGAGGTCCGCGCGGATACGGTCGAGGGGGCCGTCCCGCAACAGGACGACAATGCGCTGCTGATCGAGCTCGTCACCCGATTCGGCCAGCAGATCCCCGGCAGCTTCCTCGGCCTCGATTACCGCTACATCACCCACGGTGACATCAGGGTCATCGTCTTCTTCCGCCAGGACCTGAACTTCGCACTCGTGCACAACCGGGTCAGTCCCTTGGCGGGTGTCGCGGTGGCGCGGGTCGCCGGCGAGGACAGCGACCTGGAGGTGCGCGACCTGCGGGCCCACCTGGGCAGTCTGCCGGATCGAACCGACGCCGAATGGTCGCTCGCCGGCCCCTTGCCGGGCCGGTCGAGCTGGTGGGCGAGTCCCGCGGAGCTCAGTTGGCAGTTGCCGGTGGATCACTTCATCGAGGTCGACGAGGCGAGAGCGGACTCGATCGAGTTCTCCTTCACCCATCGCGGTGAGTCCGTCCGGGAGTCGATCCCGATCCGCATCCTGGCGCACGACCAGTGGGCCGCGCGGGCGGTCCCCGAGTTGATCGCCGCGTTCGTCCGCCCGCGGGCGGAGGCGGTGACCCGGATCCTGTCGACCGCATCGGATCTGTTGGGGCGCCGCACCGGCAACCCCTCCCTGGTGGGATATCAGGACACCCCCGAGCGGGTGGATGAAACCGCCCGCGCCATCTATGACGCGATCCACGAACTGGGCATCCGCTACGCCGAACCACCAGCGAACTTCGAGCACGACGGGCAGAAGGTCCGCACCGCCGATGTGGTGGTGCGATCGCTGATGGGCACCTGCATCGACACGGCGGTGCTGTTCGCCGCGACGCTCGAGGAGGCTGGTCTCCAGCCGTTCATCGTCTTCGTGCCCGGGCACGCCATGGTCGCCTACACCCGTCGCGACCTGGGCACCGAGATGGTCCTGGCCGGGACCGAGGAGGTGAGCAACCTGGTGGGCAGCGGCATCTTCGTGCCGATCGAGACGACCGCGGCCACGGCCGGCTCGCAGCTCGGCTTCGTGGAGGCCGTGACCCGGGCCAGCCAGACGATCGCGGATCATCCCGGCGCCACCCGGCTGATCAACATCAGCGCCGCACATCGCCGGGTCCGGCCGCTTCCGACCCTGGTGGACCGTGAGGGCGTACGCACGATCGTCGTCGTCGAACAGTCCCGGCCCTCGATCCGGACCCCGCTCGCCGACGGTTCTCATCCCTCGGGTGGCACCAAGGACCTGACTGCCAGCGGATTCCCGCTCCGGGTCCAGCGGTGGCGTTCGGACCTGCTCGATCTGTCGCTGCGCAACCCGTTGCTCAAGCTGGCCGACTCCCGGGGGCTGGAGTTGCTGGTGCCCGGGGAGGACCTCGGCGAACTCGAAGACCGTCTCGCGCAGAACGCCGCCGTGCGGCTGACGCCCGATCACCAGGTGGACGCGATCGACCGCGAGCGCGGTCTGGTCTCCGCAGCCCAGTTCGACTCCGCCACCTTGTCCCGGCTGTTCCGTGAAGAGGGACGCACCTTCGTCCGCAGCGTGCGCGGCAGTTCGGAGCGCAAACTGGTCCAGCTGCGCCGCGACGCGAAGGCGCTGAAGGAGGAGACCGGAGCAACCGCGCTCTTCGTCAGCCTGGGACTGCTGACCTGGCGGGCCGGGCGCGATCAGGTCGCGCGCAGTCCGTTGTTCCTGCTGCCCGTGGAGCTGACCGGCAGCAGGACCCGGCCCTATGAGATCCGACTCGAGCCGAACGCCGAGATCCAGCCGAATCACTGTCTCATCGAGAAGCTGCGTCAGGAGTTCAACCTCTCGCTGCCGCAGCTCGAACAGCCGCCCACCGACGATGCGGGCATCGACCTGCCGCGGGTGTTCCGGGAGTTGCGCGAGAGCTTCGTCGAGAACCGTCTCGATTTCGCGGTCGACGCCCGCAGTCATCTGGCGATCCTGCAGTTCGCCACCCTGGACATGTGGCGCGACCTGAGCGAGAACTGGGAACGCTTCACCTCCTCGAAGGTGGTCGACCACCTGATCCACAGCGGGGGCGAACTCTTCTCCGATCCGGTGCAGGATCGCCCGGTGCTGCCCACCGACGAGGCGGACGCCTACCTGCCGGTGCCCGCGGACGGGAGCCAGTTGGAAGCGGTCGTCGCCGCATCCCAGGGGCGCACGTTCGTGCTGGAAGGACCACCGGGGACCGGCAAATCACAGACCATCACCAACATGATCGCCGACGGGCTCGCCGCCGGGCGTACGGTCCTGTTCGTCGCCGAGAAGCAGGCGGCGCTGACGGTCGTGCACGACCGGTTGAAGCGGATCGGGCTGGAACCGCTGGTGCTGAACGTGCACGGCAAGGACCAGTCGGCTGCGCAGGTGCGCCAGCAGCTCCGCTCGGCCATCGATGAGGTACGCAAGGGCAACGAGGTGGTCTTCGAGGAGAACCGGACCCGCCTGCGGCGATCGATCGAACACCTGGCCGCCTACCCGGGGCTGCTGCATCGGGGCGAGCCGGGGCAATCCATCTGGGAGCGGTACCAGCGGTGTCTGCTGCTGCAGCGCCGGCTGCCGGCTGCCGAGGGCTGGCAAGCGGCCGAGATCCCCGTCACCGCGGCACTGCTGGACCTCGACCCCGCCCGCCTGCATGCCATCGTCGGCGCCGTGTCCGACGCGGCCCTGCGCAGCAGGGGACAGACGCTGCCACCGGAATGGGACCTGATCGGCCCGCCCGCAGCCGGGCCGGACGGCGACCGCGCCGCCCCGATCCTGGCGGCGGCGCGGGCACTGGCCGATGCGGCCGAGGCGCTGCCCCCGGAGCTGGCCACCACGGTGGGTGACCTCGATCCCGATCAGGCGACCGTTCTGGAGGCCTGGCTGGCGGATCTGCCCAGTCGTCGCGCGGTGCTCCCGGGCCAACTCGGTCAGCCCCGGCTGCCCACCGCCGACCTTGCTCGTCGGGTCGCCGACCTGCAGTCATTCCGGCAGCGCTGGGATCCCGCACAGGTTCCGTTCACCCGGGCCGCGGCCCTCGCCGACTGCGAGTCGCTGCAGGCCGAATACGAGGCCGCGCAGCGCAGCGGGATCATGCAGCGCGGACGGTTGACCAAGCTGGCCCTCGGCAAGATCGCCTCGTACGCCGAGCCGGCGCACGAGGCGGCCGTTCGAGCGGATCCGCTGCGCTTCCTGGCATCGCTGCGGATGTACCGGCAGGAGCATCAGGAACTGGGGAGGCGGCTCTCGGCGGGCATCCCGCAGCTGGCGGGCAAGGACCTGCGCGGCAACGAGGCGCTCCAGATCCTTGGGGTCATGTTGACCACCGAGCGCGAGTACGAGCAGCACGCGGAACTGACCAGGCATCTCGTGGCGCGGCTCCCGGATGTCGCGCCACGGCTGGATGCCCTCGTCCAGCGGGACCCGGACGGCGCGGAGGCGGGTCGACCGGGGGCGAGCCTGCGGGCATTCGACGAGGCCTGGTCGCGGTTGCGCCAGGTCGCGAACAGCACCGAGCGCTCGCTGCATGCCTGGTTGGCGGGCCAGCGCCTGCTGCAGCGGATCAGCCAGTGTGCGCAGCATTGGCGCTCCGCCTCCGCCAGCGACCAGGCGGTGGCCGATTTCCGGCGCCGGTTGGAATTCGGTGATGCGCTCCAGACCCTCACCGAATACGGTCTGGCCCCGGTCGCCGACCAGATTCGACGGGGGCGCCCGACAGCGGCGCTGACGGATGCGATCGAGCTCGCCGTGGAGCGCCGTCGTCTGGCCGACCAGTTGCGAGCAGAAGATCTGGACGTCTTCGATTCCGCCACCCGAGCCAGCCAGGTCGGTGACTATGTGCGGGTGGCGAAGGAGCTGAAGCGGCAGACCTGGAGTGAGCTGCCTGCTCGGCTGCTGCAGCGCCGCAATGCCGGGGCGGTGAGCGTCGGCCTGCGCAAGGAGATCGATCGCAAACGGGGTGGGTCGATCCGGAGGTTGTTCGAGGCGCACGGCGGCGAGATCCTCGGTCTCACCCCGGTGGTGTTGATGAGCCCGGCCTCGGTGGCCCGATTCCTGCCCGCCGACGGGATCCGTTTCGACACCGTCATATTCGACGAGGCCTCGCAGGTGCGGGTGGCCGACTCGGTCGGCGCGCTCGGCCGCGCCGACGCGGCCATCATCGTCGGCGACTCGAAGCAGATGCCGCCGACCAACATGTTTCGGCAGAGCACGACCGATGCCGACGAGGATCCCCCGATCACCAGCAGTGCCCCGGTCGCGGGGGAGGGTGCTGGTCAGCTCGAGGCGATGAGCCCGGACCCGGAATCGATCCTCTCCGAAGCCGTCGGATCCGGGTTGGAGCAGAAGTGGCTGAGCTGGCACTACCGCTCCCAGCACGAGCAGTTGATCAGCTTCTCCAACATGAAGTACTACAACGGCCAGCTCCAGGTGTTCCCCGGTCCGCCGGAGCATCGCCCGGAGCTGGGGATCCGTGCCGAGTTCGTCGGCGGTGTCTTCGACCGCGGCGCCACCCGCACCAATCGCGCCGAGGCGGACCGGATCGTCGCCGACATCGGCAGCCGACTGGCGAACCAGCCGGAGGTCTCGATCGGGGTGGTCACCTTCAACACCCAGCAGCGGGATCTGATCCTGGATCTGCTGGAGCAATCGGAGGATCCGCTCATCCGACAGGCACTCGAGCGGGAGCAGGAACCGCTGTTCGTGAAGAACCTCGAGAATGTCCAGGGTGACGAGCGCGACGCGATCCTGTTCTCGATCGCCTTCTCCCGCAACCCCGAAACGGGCGTACTCAGTCACAACTTCGGCCCACTCAACAACGTCGGTGGCGAGCGCCGATTCAATGTCGCCATCACCCGCGCCCGGTCGACGGTGATCCTCTACACCTCGATCCGATCGACCGACATCGACCTCGCCAAGACCCGGGCCGAGGGCCTGCAGCATCTCAAGGAATATCTCGCCTACGCCGAGGGCACCGCGCACGCGGCCCTGGGCGGCACCCAGCAGTTCGATGCCGAGGATCTCTATCGCGAGGAACTCGCCGCGGCGCTCCGCAGCCGCGGGCTCGAGGTGATCTCCGATGTCGGTACCTCTCGATTCCGGGTCGACCTCGCAGTGCGCGCGAGCGCGGAGCACGGATGGTTGGCGCTGGTGCTGGACACGCGCGAGTGGGCCGGGCGCGCCATCACCGCAGACCGTGAATCGCTTCCGGGGGAGATCCTGCAGGGAGTGATGGGCTGGCGGGACACCGTGCAGGTGCTGCTGCCGGCCTGGATCCAGGACCCCGCCGCCGTGCTCGCGATGGTTGCGGAACGGGCGGAATCGTTGCGACCGGAGCCGGTCGCGGCCACCCCGCCCCGGGAGCAGGTGCCCGAGCCGCTGGCCGCGGAACCGACCGCGGCGCGGGCTCCGGCCGATACCGACGACCTCGCCCTCGTCCCACGCATCGATGAGATCGATCCGTTGGCACCCATCCGCGGGCAGGCGGTCACCGAGCAACCGGCGGCGCCGGCGACGGTGGATCGCACGCGAGCTCATCCGTTCGTGGCCGCCGACACCGGTGTGGTGGGGGAGCCCGCGGTCCTGGACGATCTTCGCGACGCGGAGCAGCGCGCACTGGTCGCCGCCCAGCTGACCGAGGTGATCGAGACCGAGGGCCCGGTGGAGGCGGTCCGGGCGGCGAAGATCGTCGCCGGCAGGTTCGGCCATGGCCGGATCAGATTGAACCGGGTCGGCGAGATCCTGCGCTGTGCGACGACCGATCCGCAGTGGCATCCGGAGTTCGGCAGGTTCTTCTGGCCGGCCGGCCTCAGCGGTGACAGCTATCGCGGATATCGGCCGCGAACCAGCACGATCCCGATCGACGAGCTCAACCATGTCGAGATCGCCAATGCCATGACCGACATCCTGGGAACGCAGGGGCCGATGAACCAGGACACCGTGCTTCGGGAAACGATGGCCACCTTCGGATATGCGCGGATGGGTCCGCAGATCCGGGCCCGGTTGACCGCGGTGCTGCGGTGGGCCCTGGCCGAGGGAAGGATCCAGAGCGCCGGCAACGGCCTGCTCGAGCCGGGCACGTGACTGGGTCTCATCTCGACACGGCCGCCCTTGCTCCGCTTCGCTGCGCAGGGCGGCCCACTCGATGAGCGTCCTGGCCGAGGGCCGTGTCGCTCGTCGGCGTACCCGGATCCGCCCACTAGGCTGTCGAACGTCTGTTCGAGCAGTGGAGGAGGGTGCATGCGGGTCCTCGGGATCGACCCCGGTCTGACGCGCTGCGGCGTCGGGGTCGTCGAGGGTAAGCCGGGACGGCCGCCGGCCCTGCTGCACGTCGGCGTGATCCGTACCGACGCCACGCTGGACACCGCATCCCGGCTGGTCACCATCGAACAGCAGCTCGCCGAGCTGGTCGCCGCCTGGCTGCCCGATGTGGTCGCGGTGGAGCGGGTGTTCGCCCAGCACAACCTGAACACCGTGATCGGCACCGCCCAGGCCGCCGGGGTCGCGATGCTGATCGGCGCCCGCAGCGGGATCCCGGTCGCCCAGCACACCCCGAGCGAGGTGAAGGCCGCGATCACCGGATCCGGCCGCGCCGAGAAGCAGCAGATCGGCACCATGGTCGCCCGCGTACTGCGACTCGCCGAGCCCCCGAAACCCGCCGACGCCGCCGACGCGGTCGCACTGGCCATCTGCCAGGTCTGGCGCGGCGGCACCCAGAACCGGCTCACCGAAGCCGTCCGACGCGACCAGCGGGCCCGCGCCGACACCGACGAACTCGCCGACCGGGCCGCCGCACTGGCTGCCCGGCAGAAGGCCGTCCTGGCCGAGGCCACCCGCCGCGCGAGCGAACGCGCGGCACGACCGACCGAGAGGAAGAACGCATGATCGCCCACCTCCGGGGCACCGTGACCGCGATCGGCGCGACCTGGGTGGTGGTCGACCTCGGCGGTTTCGGGGTCAAGGCGCTCTGCACCCCGGCCACCGCCTCCGGCGTACGCCTCGATCAGCCGACCGAACTGCACACCTCGCTGGTGGTGCGCGAGGACTCGCTCACCCTCTACGCCTTCGCCGGCACCGACGAACGGGACTGCTTCGAGCTCGCCCAGTCCGCCTCCGGCATCGGTCCCAAGATCGCGCAGGCGATGATGTCGGTGCTCAGCCCCGATGAGTTCCGCACCGCGATCGCGAGCGGCGACCACAAGACCCTCACCCGGGTACCGGGCATCGGCACCAAGGGCGCACAGAAGATGGTCCTCGAGCTCAAGGACAAGGTGAACGCCCTCGGTGCGGTCACCGACCTGCCGGCCGCCACCGGCAGTCAGCCCGAGGCGCCGGTCGCGGCCTGGCGGGAGCAGGTCTCCCAGGGCCTGCAGGGCCTCGGCTGGTCGGCCAAGGACGCCGAGGCCGCCTGCGACCGGGTCGCACCGCTCGCCGAATCCGAGACCTCGGTCGCGGTCCTGATGCGGGCCGCGCTGCAGACGCTGGCCCGCAAGTAGGCTGCGCCCCGTGACCCAGCCCGACCACGATCCGGCCGACCCCAGCCCCGCCGACCACAGCCCGCTCGACCCGCACGCGTACGCCGACGAGCAGGCCGCCGAGACCGCGCTGCGGCCCGGCAGCCTGGCCGAATTCGGCGGGCAGCCCCGGGTCGCCGACCAGCTCGGCCTGGTCCTCGCCGCGGCCCGGCAGCGCGAGGCCGTGCCCGACCACGTGCTGCTCTCCGGCCCGCCCGGGCTCGGCAAGACCACCCTGGCGATGATCATCGCCGCCGAACTCGGCGCCCCGATCCGGGTCTCCTCCGGCCCGGCCATCCAGCACGCCGGCGACCTGGCCGCGATCCTCTCCGGACTGGTCGAGGGGGAGGTCTTCTTCCTCGACGAGATCCACCGGATGTCCCGGCCGGCGGAGGAGATGCTCTATCTGGCGATGGAGGACTTCCGCGTCGACGTGGTGGTCGGCAAGGGCCCCGGTGCGACCGCGATCCCGCTGGAGATCCCGCGCTTCACCCTGGTCGGCGCCACCACCCGCGCCGGCCTGCTGCCCGGCCCGCTGCGGGACCGGTTCGGCTTCACCGCCCAGCTCGACTACTACCAGGCCGACGCGCTGGAGAAGATCCTGCGCCGCTCCGCCCAGATGCTCGGCGTACGCCTGTCCGCCGACGCCGCCGCCGAGATCGCCGGCCGCTCCCGCGGCACCCCGCGGATCGCGAACCGGCTGCTGCGCCGGGTCCGCGACTACGCCCAGGTCCGCGGCGACGGCCAGGTCGATCTGACCGCCGCGCACGAGGCGCTGGAGCTCTACGAGGTCGACGAACTCGGCCTGGACCGGCTGGACCGCGGCGTGCTGGAGGCGATCTGCAAGCGCTTCGACGGCGGCCCGGTCGGGCTGTCCACGCTGGCGATCTCGGTGGGGGAGGAGGCCGAGACCGTCGAGGAGGTGGCCGAACCCTTCCTGGTCCGACAGGGCCTGCTGATGCGTACCCAACGCGGCCGGGTCGCCACCCGCGCGGCGTGGCAGCACCTCGGCCTCGCCCCGCCGGCCGGCCAGGGCGAGTTGTTCAGCTGAGCCGACACCCCGCGTGCGCCGAATCGGGATTTTCACCTTTTCGTGGGTAGACTCCCGCAGTCAGCCCGCACCGGGACATCCACGCGTGAACGCAGGGAGCAATGCAAGGGAACACCCTTACCACCGGGATCCTCGTGGTCGCCATGGTGGCTGTCTTCTACTTCCTCATGATCCGGCCGCAGCGCCGCCGGCAGCAGGAACAGCAGAAGATGCAGAAGCAGATGCAGGCCGGCACCCGAGTGATGCTGTCCTCCGGTCTCTACGCCACCGTGGTCAGCGTCGGCGACAAGCAGGCCGTGGTCGAACTGGCCCCCGGGGTGCAGGTGACCGTGCTCAAGCAGGTCATCATGCAGGTCGTCACCCCCGATTCGCCGTACGCCGAGGAGGGCAGCACGCCCGCCGTCGGCGGCGCGACCAGCGCCGAGCCGGATCCCACGGATTCCGAACCGACCGACTTCAAGCCCTACCGGCCGAAGTCCGATCAGAGCGGTGCCGACGAGCGCGACCTCGGCCCCGACGACAAGCCCGATTCCGACGGCCCCGATTCCAACACCAAGGCATAAGGCAACACTGTGGCAGCACGGCACGGACATCCGGTGCGCACCCTGATCCTGTTGATGGCCGCCCTGGTGGCGCTGGTCGGGATCATGGCGTTCAGCAAGGCCTGGACCCCCAAACTGGGTCTGGACCTTCGCGGCGGCACCACGATCACGCTCACCGCGAGCAACACCACCGGCGGCGGCGCGCCGAGCACCGAGAGCCTGGAACAGGCCCGCACGATCATCCAGCAGCGCGTCGACTCCCTCGGCGTCGGCGAGACCGAGGTGACCACCTCCGGTGACCGGCAGATCGTGGTCACGGTGCCGAACGTGCAGCAGGACGAGCTGGTACGCCTGGTCGGCCAGACCGCGGTGCTCAGCTTCCGCGCCGTGTACGCCACCGAGCAGGTCGCCCCCGAGGCGCCGCCCGAGCCCGCCGGGACGCCCGCGCCGGAGGCCACTCCGGGCGCCGAGGCCAGCCCCGGTGCCGCCCCCTCGGCCGAGGCCGGTCAGCCCACCCAGGCCGGTCAGCCGACCGAGGCGGGTCAGCCGACCGAGGCCGCCCCGCCGGCCCCGGCGGCGACCACGCCGGCCGGTCAGAACCGGCCCGCCCCGCAGCTGCCGACCGCCCCGCCGAAGCCCAAGCCGACCGCGCCGGGCCAGGGCACCCCGCCCGACAAGGCGATGGAGTGGCAGCCGACGCAGGCCGAGATGATGGAGTACCAGAACTTCAAGTGCTCCGATCGGGTGATCGATGTCTCCGACCAGCCGCTGATCACCTGTGACCGCACCGGTACGCAGAAGTTCCTCCTCGGCCCGACGCTGATCGCCGGCAGCGATGTCACCGACGCCCAGGCCGGCGTGCCCCAGAACGAGATCCAGTGGGTCGTCAACCTCACGTTCAATCAGGCCGGTGGTGCCGCGTTCAGCGAGGCCACCACCGCACTGTCGGCCAAGCAGCCGCCGGAGAACCAGTTCGCGATCGTGCTGGACGGCAAGTCGATCTCCGCGCCCAGCGTGGATCAGCCGATCCCCGGTGGGCAGGCCAGGATCTCGGGGTCGTTCACCCAGCAGACCGCCACCGAGCTGGCCAATGTGTTGAAGTTCGGTGCGCTGCCGCTGGCCTTCGAGGTCTCCGAGGTCAGCAACGTCTCCGCCACCCTCGGTGGCGAGCAGCTGCGCGCCGGCATCATCGCCGGCATCATCGGCCTGGCGCTGGTCGTCGGCTACGCGATCCTCTACTACCGCGGGCTGTTCATCGTCGTGGTCGCCTCGCTGGCCATCGCCGCCGCGTTCACCTACGCGATGATGGTGCTGCTCGGCGCCTCGGTCGGCTTCGCGCTGAACCTGCCCGGTATCGCCGGCGCGATCGTGGCGATCGGCGTGACAGCGGACTCGTTCATCATCTTCTTCGAACGAATACGAGACGAGGTACGCGAGGGCAGATCGCTGCGCTCGGCGGTGGAGACCGGTTGGCAGAAGTCCCGCTCCACCATCCTGATCGCCGACGCGGTCTCGCTGCTCTCGGCGCTGGTGCTGTTCATCCTCGCCATCGGCGGCATCAAGGGCTTCGCGTTCACCCTCGGCCTGACCACCCTGATCGACATCGCGGTGGTGTTCTGGTTCACCAAGCCGATGATGACCCTGCTGGTGCGGACCAAGTTCTTCGGCCAGGGCAAGCGTTGGTCCGGGCTGGACGCCGAGCACCTGGGCGTACGCTCGGTGGGTGGGCGTACCGGTCGTCGCCGGACCAGCACCGCCACCGCCACCGCGACCGCCGGTAAGGAGTCCTGATGGCGACCAAGAAGAAGAACGGGCTGGCACACCGGCTCTACACCGGCCAGGTGTCCTACGACTTCGTCGGCACCCGCAAGCGCTGGTACACGGTCTCGGCGGTGCTGATCGGGATCGCGCTGCTCGCCCTGCTGGTCCGCGGGCTGAACCTGGGCATCGAGTTCTCCGGTGGCGCCGACTTCCAGGCGCCGACCCGGGTCACCTCGACCACGGTCGATGAGGTCCGGACCGCGGTCCGCAACACCAACCTGCCCGAGATGGACAGCCTGAGCGTCACCACCATCGGCGACAACACGGTCCGGGTGCAGACCCGCACCCTGGATGCGCAGACCGAGGTGCCGCAGGTCCGCGAGGCGATCGCGAGTGAGCTCAACATCAATCCCGACCAGGTGGCGTACAGCCTGATCGGTGCGTCCTGGGGCAAACAGATCACCCAGCAGGGCCTGATCGCGCTGGCGGTCTTCCTCGCCCTGGTGATGATCATGATCTGGATCTATTTCCGGGACCTGAAGATGTCCATCGCCGCGATCGTGGCGTTGATCCACGACCTGCTGGTGACCGTCGGCATCTATGCCCTGGTGGGCTTCACGTTCACCCCGGCCACCCTGATCGGTCTGCTCACCATCCTCGGCTATTCGCTCTATGACACCGTGGTCGTCTTCGACAAGGTGCGGGAGAACGTCAAGGATCTGCGCAAGACGAAGCGGACCTACTCGGTGGCCGCCAACGACGCGGTCAACCAGGTGCTGGTGCGCTCGATCAACACCACCGTGATCGCGGTGCTGCCGATCGCCGCGCTGCTGGTCGCCGGCGCGTTCATCCTTGGCACCGGCCCGCTGAAGGACCTCGGTCTGGCGCTGTTCGTCGGCATGCTCGCCGGTGCGTACTCCTCGATCTTCATCGCCACCCCGCTGCTGGTGGGGATGAAGGAGCGCGAGTCCGGGATGAAGGAGCACCGCGAGCGGATCGCCCGCCGCGAGGGTCGGCGCCGCGGCAAGGACCGCGAGCCCAGCAACAGCGAGCTGGCCGCGGCCGAGGCCGAGGTCAATGCGATGCAGGACCCGGACTCGCCGGCCGATCTGCGGGGTTCCCGCGACGACGAGTGGGACACCTACGACGGCGACGAGGACGGTTCGCGGACCGAGGGTGAGCTGGCCGGGCCGTTGTCGCGGACCCGGATCACCACGGTACGCACCAGCGGTGCGTCGCGGTCCGGTTCGGGGTCCGGTTCCGGCTCGGGTGATGGGGACCGGGGGCGGACCCGCGAGGTCGGCGACTCCGGGTCGGCCCGCCGACCGCAGCCGCGCAACACGAGTCGCAGCCAGCGGAAGAAGTGAACCCCGTGGCCGGTGCCGAGACGCGAACCCAGCGGCAGCTGATCGCCGAGCGGATCCGCGACGTACCCGACTTCCCGAAACCGGGAGTGGTGTTCAAGGACATCACGCCGCTGCTCGCCGATGCGACGGCCTTCGCCGCCTCGGTGGATGAACTGGTCGCGATCTCCCCGGACGGTATCGATATCGTTGTGGGAATGGAGGCTCGCGGCTTCATCTTCGGCGCCCCGGTGGCGCTCGCGCTCGGTGCCGGTTTCGTACCGGTCCGCAAGCCCGGCAAGCTGCCCGGGCCGACGGTCCAGGAGACCTTCGCGCTGGAATACGGCTCGGAGACCCTCGCCGTGCACGCCGACGCGATCCTGCCCGGCGCGCGGGTGCTGGTGATCGACGATGTGCTCGCCACGGGCGGCACGATCGCGGCCACCGCGGCCCTGGTGAACCGGCTCGGCGCCGAGCTCGTGCACGTCTCGGTGCTGCTGGAGCTGTCCTTCCTCGAGGGCCGGCAGCGGCTCGCCGAGGCCGGTATCGACGCCGTCTCCGCGGTCATCGCGACCCCGCCCGTGGACGCCGCGTGAGGTTCCTGCCGTGACCAGCCTGATCCCCGATCCCGCGGGCCGCCGGGAACGCCGGGCCATCTTCGTCTCGATGCCGAATCGGGGCACCTCGGCCAGCCGCGAACTGCTGGTCCGCTCACTGATCGGCGTCGGCCTGCTGGTGCTGATCACCCTGATCGTCTACGTCGACCGCAACGCGTACGCCGACAACGTGAACGAGGACGGCATCAGCCTGCTCGACGCGCTCTACTACGCGACAGTCACCGTGACCACCACCGGTTACGGCGACATCACCCCCGTAGCACCGCATGCGCGACTGATCAACGCCCTGGTGATCACCCCGCTGCGCATCATCTTCCTGGTGCTGCTGGTCGGTACCACCCTCGAGGTGCTCGCCACCGAGGGCCGGCGCGCGATGATCGACAACCACTGGAGGAAACGGATGCGCAACCACATCGTGATCATCGGCTACGGCACCAAGGGCCGCAGTGCGGTCACGACCCTGGCGCGTTACGAGCGGGACCTGTCCAAGCTGGTCGTCATCGACGACCGGGCCTCGGCGATCGCCGACGCCAACCTGGACGGGGTGGCCGCGATCGAGGGCGACGCCACCCGCCGCGAGATCCTGCGTCGGGCGGAGATCACCAAGGCCCGCGAGATCATCATCACCCTGGACCGCGACGACTCCGCGATCCTGGTGACGCTGACGGTGCGCCAGCTCAATCCGAGCGCCCATGTGGTGGTCGCGGTCCGCGAGCACGAGAACGTGTCCCTGTTGCGCCAGTCCGGCGCCGACTCGGTGGTCACCTCCTCCGATGCGGTCGGTCGGCTGCTCGGCCTGTCCGCGGTCAGCCCGAACATCGGCACCGCGATCGACGATCTGCTGAGCAGCGGTGAGGGCCTGGAGGTCGCCGAGCGGCAGGTCGACTCCGACGAGGTCGGGCTGAAGCCGGGGGACATCACCCACGAGCGAGTGATCGCGGTGGTCCGGAACAAGAGCATGCGCCGGTTCTACGACAGCACAGTGGAGCAGTTGCAGGCCGGTGACGAGCTGGTGGTGGTACGCCGCTGCGGTGCGGATGCGAAGACCAATCCGCCCCGGGAACGGGAGCGGCCGCAGCGTCGGGAGCGTTACGACCGGGGCGGTGCCCTCGACGATGACTGAGGCACCGGACCGGTGACGACTGATCCCGTCTAAACTGGGTGGTCAGTCATTGAGGAGGCGCAGATGAGCGAGGCACCGAGGCTCAGCCCGGCAACGCCCGCGCCCGCGCCTGCCTCCGAACCGGCCGGAGCCACTCCCGCACCGCCGCCGAACCGGCTCGGCAGCGGGCCCGAGCAGCCGCGGATGTCGATGCGGCACCGGCTCGCCCGCCTCGGCGCCAGGCAGCCGCAGAGCGCGGTGCTGGATCCGCTGTTCAAGGTGATCCGGGCCAACCACCCCAAGGCCGACACCGCGGTCGTCGAGCGGGCGTACCGGACGGCCGAGCACTATCACCGCGGCCAGCTGCGCAAGAGTGGCGATCCCTACATCACCCATCCGCTGGCGGTGGCCACCATCCTGGCCGAGCTGGGGATGACCGAGGCGACGCTCTGCGCGGCGCTGCTGCACGACACCGTCGAGGACACCTCCTACACCATCGAGCAGCTCACCGCCGACTTCGGCACCGAGGTCGCGGTGATGGTGGACGGGGTCACCAAGCTCGACAAGATCGCCTACGGCGACTCCGCGCAGGCCGAGACCATCCGCAAGATGGTGATCGCGATGGCCAAGGACATCCGGGTCGTGGTGATCAAACTCGCCGACCGGCTGCACAACATGCGTACGCTGCACTTCCTGCGCCCGGACAAGCAGACCCGGATCGCCCGCGACACCCTCGACATCTTCGCCCCGCTGGCGCACCGGCTCGGCATGAACGCGGTGAAGTGGGAGCTGGAGGACCTGTCGTTCTCGATCCTGCAGCCCAAGATCTATGACGAGATCGTCCAGCTGGTCGCCGAGCGGGCACCGCAGCGTGAGGCCTTCCTGCGCAAGGTGACCGAGCAGGTGAACGCCGACCTGAAGGCGGCCCGGATCCGCGCCACGGTCACCGGCCGACCGAAGCACTACTACTCGATCTATCAGAAGATGGTGGTCCGCGGCCGCGACTTCTCCGACATCTACGACCTGGTCGGGCTGCGGATCCTGGTCGACACCGACAAGGACTGCTATGCCGCCCTCGGCGTGATGCATGTGCGCTGGAATCCGCTGCCCGGGCGGTTCAAGGACTACATCGCGATCCCGAAGTTCAACATGTACCAGTCGCTGCACACCACGGTGCTGGGCCCGGACGGCAAGCCGGTGGAGCTGCAGATCCGCACCAACGAGATGCACCGCCGCGCCGAATACGGTGTCGCCGCGCACTGGAAGTACAAGGAGACCGCCCGCGCCGGTGGGGCCAGCGACGACACCGACCTGAACTGGGTCCGTTCGCTCAACGACTGGCAGAAGGAGACCACCGATCCCGAGGAGTTCCTCGAGTCGCTGCGTTACGAGATCAACTCCGGTGAGGTCTACGTCTACACCCCCAAGGGGGATGTGATCACCCTGCCGACCGGTGCGACGCCGGTCGACTTCGCCTACGCCATCCACACCGAGGTGGGGCAGCGCTGTATCGGCGCTCGGGTCAACGGCCGCCTGGTGCCGCTGGAATCGGAGCTGAACAACGGCGACGTGGTCGATGTGATGACCTCCAAGGCCGAGGGTGCGGGCCCGAGCCGCGACTGGCTGTCGTTCGTGAAGAGCCAGAAGGCGCGCAACAAGATCAAGCACTACTTCACCCGGGAGCGCCGGGAGGAGTCGATCGAACAGGGCCGCGAGGCGCTCGCCAAGCAGCTGCGCAAGGCGGGGTTGCCGATGCAGCGCTTCCTCACCGTCGAGCACCTCACTGCGGTGGCCGACCATTTCAAGCTCGCCGATGTGTCCGGGCTCTACGCCGCGATCGGTGAGGGGCATGTGTCCGCCCAGGCGGTGGTGCACCGGCTGATCTCGATCGAGGGTGGCCAGGAGTCCGCGGCCGACGAGGCGGCGGAGGACCAGCCGCTGGCCGGCCGGCGGCGGCGTACCGTCTCGACCGTCAGCGGGCCCGGTGTCGCGGTCGCCGGTGACACCGACATGTGGGTCAAGCTGGCCAAGTGCTGTACGCCGGTGCCGGGCGACGACATCCTGGGCTTCATCACCCGCGGCAACGGGGTGTCGGTGCACCGCCGGGACTGCACGAATGCCGCGGCGCTGCTGGCCAGCCCCGAGCGGCTGGTCGATGTGTCCTGGGCGCCGACGGCGGAGAGCTCGTTCCTGGTCGCGATCCAGGTCGAGGGCCTGGACCGGCAGGGGATGCTCTCCGAGGTGACCCGCACGGTGTCGGACCACCACGTGAACATCATCTCCGCGACCGTGAACACCACCCGCAGCCGGGTCTTCAAGGCGCGGCTCACCTTCGAGACGCCCGACCCGACCCATCTCGACGCGCTGGTCCAGGCGGTCCGCCGGGTGCCCGGCGTCTTCGACGTGTTCCGGGTCAAGCAGTAGGGCGATTCCGCCGGTTGGGCGGTCAGGCCGCCGGCACACACTGGCATGGACATTCCGGCGCACACATCCGGGCCTCCTCGCACTCGACCGCGCAGAGACACGGTTCCGAAGGCTCGGTGCGGATCAACTTCAGCAGCTCCGCGGATCGACGGGACCGTCGCTCCTTGGCTGCGGCCTGCCGAAGCCATACGCGCATCTCCAGTTCCTCCGCGCTCGGATGCGGCAACACGACCCCGTCCGCTGCGCGATTCGCATCCCGGCGCTCGCGCCGCGCGGCCCCCGCCACCGGCAGTGTCAGATCGGGCCGCCACGGCATCGCGTCCGGGTCATGGACATCGACGTCGAGATGCGCGGGGAACAACCGTCGGGCGGCGTCTCGTGCCAGGTCGGCTCCGGCCATCGGCCGGACGGTCGCACCGTTGGCATCCTCGATGACGATCCGCCAACCCGCCACCTGGCACACGGCGTCCCATTGCTCGATCGACATGCTGCGCTCACCGGTCTCCCATCTGGCGACCACCGACTGGGGGACGTTGAGATGGGCCGCCAGGTCGCGCTGACTCAGATCGAACGTTCGTCGCAACCGGCGCAGGTGCCCGCCGAGGTCGAAAGGAGCGACCACGGCGTGATAGCGCTCGGCCCGCAACGGCCGTGGAGCTGTTTGCGCGGCCGGCTCACCGGCCGCTGCACCCTCCTCGGCCGACACGCCCCCGATCGGTTCGTCGGCCGCGGTGTCCGCGGCATCGCTGTCGGTCATGCCCCACCATGGTTCTTTTCCCGCGAATCGAGCACGCCGCTCCCGGTTGTCCACAGGCTCCCGCTGCCCCTCCTGGCCTGTGGATAAAACCAATGCACCTTTGATGCCCAAGAGGTATCAAAGATTCGCCTGATCCCACTCGGGCATCAAGGAAATGTTTGATCCGCTGTCGGCATCAAGCGGCGCCGTGATGCCTCCATGGCATCAAGAAAATCTTTGATGCTTTCGTGGCATCAGAGAAATGTTTGATACCGCCTGGGCATCAAACCCGCACCGGTTTGAGGGTGGGTCTGGACAGGATGTGCCGGAGCAAAGGCACCGCGTCGGGGCGCGGCGTGCGGGGACGGTCAGCCGCTGAAGTCTTCGACCGCCTTCTCGGCCTGTTCGAGCCAGGTGCGGTAGGTCTCGGCGGCGTCGCGGTGTTCCTTGGCCTTGCGGGCGTCGCCGCGGGTCTCGGCCTTGGCGGCCTTGTCCTCGAGCTGGTCGATCTGGGCCTGCAGCTTGATCGCGGTGTCGCTGGCGCGCTGGCGGGCCTCGGGGTTGGTCCGCCGCCACTGCTCGTCCTCGGCCTCGCGGATCGCCGACTCGAGCGCTCGGACCCGGTTGTCGAGAGGGCGGATGGCATCGCGCGGGACCTTGCCGATCTCGGCGTACTTCTCCAGGAAATCCCGGTACGCCGCCTTCGACGCGGCCAGGTCCTTGACCGGGACGACGGTCTGTTCCGCCTCCACCAGCAGCGCCTCCTTCGCCTCCTGGTTGCCGCGGAACTCGGCGTCCTGCTCGCTCATCGCGGCACTGCGGGCGGCGAAGAACTGGTCCTGGATGCCGCGGAACCGCTGCCACAGCTGCTCATCGACATCCCGGGGCGCGGAACCGGCGGCCTTCCAGCGCTGCATCAGCTCCCGGAACGCGCCCGCGGTCGGGCCCCACTCGGTGGAAGAGGCCAGCGGCTCGGCCTCGGCGATGATCTGTTCCTTGACCGCCCGCGCCTCCTCGCGCTTGCTGGCCTGCTGGGCGAACTGCTGCTTACGGCGCCGGGTGTACTGGGTGCGGGCACTGGAGAAGCGGTGCCACAGCTCGTCATCGGTCCGCCGGTCGATGCGGGGGAGCGCCTTCCACTCATCGAGCAGCGCGCGGAACCGGTTCACCCCGCCGCGCCAGTCGTTGCCGGCGGCGAGCTTCTCGGCCTCGGCGACCATCTTCTCCTTGGTGGCCTTCGTCTGCTCGTTCTGCTGGGCCTTCTCGACCTTGCGGGCGGCGGCCTGCTCACCGATCAGCCCGGTCAACCCCTCCAGCTTGGCGTCCAGGGCGGCGAGGTCGCCGACCGCATTGGCCTGCGGAATCGATTCGTGCAGCGTGGCGACCGCCTTGCGGGCGTCGTCGGGCGACATCGTGCCCGCCCGCACCCGGGAGGCCAGCAGGTCGACCTCCACCTCGAGACTCTGGAACCGGCGTACATAGAACGCCAGCGCCTCCTCGCCGGAGACGTCGGGCACCTGCCCCACGGCCCGCTCCCCGTCGGAGGTGCGGACATAGACGGTGCCGTCATCATCGACCCGGCCGAAGGAGGCGGGACCTGCTGCTTCACTCATGCGCCATAGTTTGCCTCATCACACCCCACCCCGACACGGGTACGCGCCCCGCGGCACATTCCTCTCGGCCCCGGTGCCGGCCGACCACTAGACTCACCCCTCGTGTTGATCGCATCCTTCCCGGCCGGGCCGTTCCAGACGAACTGCTATGTCGTGGCTGCCGAGGAGGGGGGAGAGTGCATCGTCATCGACCCCGGCATGGGTGCGGCCGAGCGCGCGCTGGAGGTCGTCGCCGCGCAGCGACTGAGCCCGGTCGCGGTGATCGCCACCCACGGCCACATCGACCACGTCGCCTCGGTGGCCGAACTGTGCGCCGCATGGGATGTCCCGGCATACATCCATCCCGCCGACCGCGACATGCTCGCCCAGCGCTTCGACCGGATCGGCATCCCCGGTGCGGCCGAGATGCTGCGTCAGCTGATGGGTACCGACGCGCTGACCGCGCCCCAGCGCGTACACGACCTGGTCGACGGCACCGTGCTGGAGCTCGCCGGTCTGCCGCTCACCCTCACCCATGCGCCCGGGCACACCCCGGGCTCCACGCTGCTGACGACCCCGTACGCCGAGGCCGGACCGCAGGTCGACCGGATCGTGTTCTCCGGTGATGTGCTGTTCGCCGGCTCCATCGGCCGGACCGATCTGCCCGGTGGATCCCATCCGACGATGCTGGACACCCTGCGGACCCGCGTCCTGCCGCTCAGCGACACCGCCGCCGTGCTGCCCGGGCACGGCGCCCAGACCACCATGGCCCGCGAACGGGCCACCAACCCCTATCTGCAGCCGGCGATGCTGGCCGCGGACGCCGGAACGCCCGAGGAGACAGCGTGAGCCGACCCAAGCCGATCTCCGGCTATCCCGAGTTCCTGCCCGCTGGGCGGATCGTCGAGCAGCAGGTGCTCGACGTGCTGCGGGAGACCTTCGAACTGCACGGTTTCGGTTCGATCGAGACCCGGGCCGTCGAGCCGATGGACGTGCTGGCCCGCAAGGGTGAGATCACCAAGGAGATCTTCACCGTGCGCCGGTTGCACGCCGATGACGACGCCCCCGTCCCGGCCGGTGACCAGCTCGGCCTGCACTTCGACCTCACCGTGCCGTTCGCGCGCTATGTCCTCGAACACGGAGGCCACCTCAGTTTTCCGTTCCGCCGCTACCAGATGCAGAAGGTGTGGCGCGGTGAACGGCCGCAGGAGGGCCGCTACCGCGAGTTCCTGCAGGCCGACATCGACATCGTCGGGGCCGAGAACCTGGCCGCGCACCACGACGTGGAGATCCCGCTCGTCGCGCTCGAGGCCTTCGAGCGACTGCACACCGAACTCGGCCTGCCGCCGGTGGTGATGCACGTCAACAACCGCAAACTGCTGCAGGGTTTCTACGAGGGACTCGGCATCGACGACACCGCCGGTGCGCTGCAGCGGGTCGACAAGTTCGACAAGATCGGGGGTCCGGCCGTCGCCGACCTGCTCACCGGTGAACTCGGCCTCAGCGACGAGGTGGCCGCGAAGTGCGTGGCGATCGCCGGCATCTGCACCGGAGACACCTCCTTCGTTGACCAGGTGCGCGCCCTCGGCGTCGAGAATCCCTTGCTGGATGAGGGTCTGGGGGAGTTGGCGGAGTTGGTCCGGGTCGCCGGTGCGGCGGTACCGGGCCGACTGGTCGCCGATCTGAAGATCGCCCGCGGCCTGGACTACTACACCGGCACCGTCTACGAGACCGAACTGGTCGGCCACGAGAAGATGGGCTCGGTGGCCTCCGGTGGGCGTTACGACTCGCTGGCCAGCGACGGCAAGGTCACCTATCCCGGCGTCGGATTCTCCTTCGGCGTCACCAGAATCCTGGCCCCGCTGCTGAACCGCGGTGAACTGACCGCGACCCGCAGCGTACCCACCTGCGTGCTGGTCGCCGTCGACTCCGAGGACACCCGCGCCGCCGCGATCGCCACCGCAGGGAAGCTGCGCGCCCGCGGCATCCCCACCGAGGTGGCGCCGAAGGCGGACCGGTTCGGCAAGCAGATCAAGTACGCCGACCGCCGCGGCATCCCCTTCGTCTGGTTCGGCGGCCAGACCGGTGACGGCGCCGACGGCCCGCAATCCGCGCAGGTGAAGGACATCCGCTCCGGTGAACAGGTGGACGCCGATGCCGACAGCTGGCAGCCACCGGCCGCCGACCTGCACCCGCGGGTGGGCACCGCATGAGCACCGCGACCGGTGAGATCACCGCCGACGGATCGCTGGTACTGCGCTACCAGACCGACCCGCGCCGCGAGTTCGCCGCCCGGATGCGGCACCAGGTCAACCCGCTGACCGGCGTGGTCTGCGGGCTCATCTTCTGCGCCTGCCTGTTCCTGGTCGCGGTCCAGCTGCTGTTCTCGGTCCGTCCGAGTGTGATCGCGCTGGTGGTGATGCTGCTCTGCGTGGTCGTGTACGCCATCGCGCTGGTCCGGGCCCGGGCAGCGACCAGCAGGGTGCAGCGGCGCAAGGTGGTGCTGGACGACCGCGGGCTGGCCGTCGCGGGGGAGCAGGGACCGCCGGTCTCCTACGCCTGGCCGCGCTTCACCCGCTGGCAGGAGAACGACACCGATTTCATGGTGATCTCCCGGATCCCGCGGCAGCCGGCGATGACGATCGTGCTGCCGCTCACCGAGACCGCCTTCGATGACGAGCTGCGGGATCTGCTGCACGCCCACATCGACCCCGACGACGACCCGATCGATGAGGCCTTCATCGAGATGGACTGGGACGAGGAACCCGACAAGCGCAACCCCGACGCCGGCTGAGCGCAATCGGTTCGCACCGGCGTACACCCTCAACTAGGGTGGAGAGCGTTGTTCGGGCCCGCACCGTCGATGCGGGATCCACCAGAAAGGAATATCGTCACGTGATTCGTAACCATCTTGCCGGTACCCTCCGCGCCTCCGACATCGGTGAGACCGTCACCCTCGCCGGGTGGGTCGCCAAACGCCGCGATCACGGCGGCGTCGCCTTCATCGACCTCCGCGATTCCTCCGGCGTCTGCCAGGTCGTCGTCCGCGACGAATACCTCGAATCGGCCGGCATCCACGATCTCCGCAACGAGTTCTGCGTCAAGGTGGTCGGCGTCGTCGAGGCGCGCAGCCCCGAGAACGTGAACCCGAACCTGCCGACCGGTGAGGTCGAGATCGTGATCCGCGAGCTGGAGGTGCTGAACCCCTCCGCGCCGCTGCCGTTCCAGCTGGACGAGCGGATCACCGTCGGCGAGGAGGCCCGGCTCAAGTACCGCTACCTGGACCTGCGCCGCAAGGCCTCCGGCGATGTCATCCGGTTGCGCTCCAAGGTCAACGCCGCCGCCCGGAAAGTCCTTGGGGACAGGGATTTCATCGAGATCGAGACCCCGACGCTGACCCGCTCCACCCCCGAGGGGGCACGCGACTTCCTGGTCCCGGCGCGCCTCTCGCCCGGATCCTGGTACGCCCTGCCGCAGTCCCCGCAGCTGTTCAAGCAGCTGCTGATGGTCGGTGGCATGGAGCGCTACTACCAGATCGCCCGCTGCTACCGCGACGAGGACTTCCGCGCCGACCGGCAGCCCGAGTTCACCCAGCTCGACATCGAGATGAGCTTCGTCGACCAGGACGACATCATCGAACTCGGTGAGGCACTGGTCACCGAGATCTGGCGGCTGCGTGGTGTCGAGCTGACCCCGCCGTTCCCGCGGATCACCTACGCCGAGGCGATGAACGACTACGGCTCGGACAAGCCCGATCTGCGCTTCGGCAACAAGATCGTAGAGGTCACCGACTTCTTCGCCGACACCCCGTTCCGGGTCTTCCAGGCCGACTATGTCGGCGCGGTGGTGATGCCCGGTGGCGCCTCCCAGCCGCGGCGTACCTTCGACGCCTGGCAGGAATGGGCCCGCCAGCGCGGCGCCAAGGGTCTGGCCTATGTGACGGTGGCCGAGGACGGTACGCTCGGCGGCCCGGTCGCCAAGAACATCTCCGAGGCCGAGCGCGCGGGCCTGGCCGAGCGGGTCGGTGCGAACCCCGGTGACTGCATCTTCTTCGGTGCCGGCAAGCGCAAGTCCTCCCAGGAGCTGCTCGGCGCCGCCCGGCTGGAGATCGCCAAGCGCACCCGGATGATCGACGAGGACGCCTGGAGCTTCCTCTGGGTGGTCGACGCGCCGCTGTTCGAACCGGCCTCCGATGCGGTCGCCGCCGGTGACGTCGCGGTCGGCTCCGGTGCCTGGACCGCGGTGCACCATGCGTTCACCTCGCCCAAGCCGGAGTGGATGGACAGCTTCGACACCGACCCGGGCAACGCCTTGGCGTACGCCTATGACCTTGTCTGCAACGGCAACGAGATCGGTGGCGGGTCGATCCGTATCCATCGCCGCGACGTGCAGGAGCGGGTGTTCAAGGTGATGGGGCTGAGCGAGGAGGAGGCCCAGGAGAAGTTCGGCTTCCTGCTCGACGCCTTCGCCTACGGCGCCCCGCCGCACGGCGGGATCGCCTTCGGCTGGGACCGGATCGTGTCCCTGCTCGCCGACACCGACTCGATCCGCGACACCATCGCGTTCCCGAAGTCCGGCGGCGGATACGACCCGCTCACCCAGGCACCGGCCCCGATCACCGCGCAGCAGCGCAAGGAGGCCGGGGTGGACGCCAAGCCGGAGAAGAAGGACGCCGAGAAGAGGGACGCGGACAAGGACGCGGCGAAGTCCTCAGCGCAGGACGGCGACCAGTAGCGGCAACGGGACGGCGATCAGCAACAGCAGCACCAGGTGCTTGATCCGCCGCTCGTTGACCACTGCGACGAACTCCCGCAGCACCGCGCTCGGCCAGTAGTAGCGCGCCGTGCGGCAACCCACCGCCTGGGCGGGCAGGCCGAGCCGGCGGGCGTACATCGCGGCGCGCATGGCGTGGAAGTCGCTGGTCACGATCAGCATCGTCGCCCGCAGCGGCGGTGCGAACCAGGGCAGCGGCGGCCGCGGCGGTGCGGGCAGCACGGCCGTGGCCGGCGTCGCCGAGCCGGTGTCCGCATCGACCGGATCGCCGGCGCGGGTGATGGCGGCCGCGGAGCTGCCGGCCAGCTCGCCGACCCGTTCACCGAGGATCAGCTGCCGGGTGAAGGTGAGGTTCTCGAAGGTGTTGCGGGACTGGTCCTCACGCAGCACGTGATCGGCCGGAACCCCTTGTCCAATGGCGTATTCGGCCATCGCCTGCGCCTCCGGGACGTGCTCGTCGTCGCCCTTGCCGCCCGACATCACCAGTCTGGTGTCCCGGCCCCGGGCGCGCAGCTCCCGATAGCGGGCAATGCCCTCATCGACCCGGCCGGCGAGCAGCGGGCCGACGGTACGCCCATCGCGCAGCCCGGCGCCCAGCACGACCACGTAGTCGGCCGGCACCCGGCGCGCGATCCGGGCGTACACCCAGGAATAGCCGAGATAGAACGCGAATTCGCCGCCGAGATAGCCGAAACCGAGCACCGCGGCGAGCGCGAACGGGGTCAGCACCGATTCGGGCCGCAGCAGGATCTGCAGGCTGAGCACCATCGCGACCGCGATCCCGATCCCGGCCAGCAGCGACAGCAGGTTGGCCAGTGACCGCCGTTCGCGGCGCAGCATGGTGAGCCCGTTGGCGATCAGGAACGCCACCAGCACCAGCGCACCCAGTGGGGCCAGGAACAGCACCATCAACACGATCCCGGCCAGCAGAGCACCGGCCACCGGGATCATCAGGGCGAGCAGCGGCAGCACCAGCAGCACGCACAGGCCGAGCAGGTAGGCATTGCCGAGCCAGCGCGGGTCGCGGCGGATGGCGGAGACCGTCAGCGCGACGACGACGGCCACCGGGAGGATGACGAACAGGGCGATCACAGTTCCATGATCGTGGGGCGCGGGCGATCACACCATCCGGGGGTCCGCTGACCTCGCCCGGGTCCGGGTCGCGGGCGCCTCCGACCCGGGGTGGAGGCGCCCTGCGACCGGAGGCTCAGCGACCGAAGACCGGTACCAGCCAGGCGCGGCCGATCACATGCTCCAGCGCCATGAAGTTGAGCTTGGCCGGGGTGTCACCGGACTCGACGCCGTCGACGGTGTCCACATCGAGTGCCTGCACCACGAAGTAGTAGCGGTGGCTGCCGTGCCCGGGCGGGGGAGCGGCGCCGAGGAAGCCCTCCATCGAGGCATCATTCGGCAGGGTCACCGCACCCGACGGCAGCCCCTCGCCGGAACCGGCGCCGGTCGGGACCGAGGTGGTGTCGGCCGGCAGGTTGTAGACCGCCCAGTGCCAGAACCCCGACATCGTCGGGGCATCCGGGTCGTAGCAGGTGAGCAGGAAGCTTTTCGTCTCCTCCGGGAAACCCGACCAGGACAGCTGGGGCGAGCGATCGAGGCCGCCCTCGACACCGAACGCCCCGGAGAGCTGGGCGGCCGGCAGTTGCTCACCCTCGGTGACGTCGGTGCTGGTCAGCTCGAAGCGCGGTACCTCGGGCAGTCCGGCGAAGGGATCGTTCTGGCTCATCGCAAACACCTTCCATTGGCGGATCTCGACCTTGCGTCTAGACCGAGGGTAACGGTTCGGCTTCTTCGCTTGTCGGGGTACGCCGGTGGCCCCAGACTCCGAGCTGAACGAGGGAGAGCCGATGTCCAGCTACACCAACCAGCCGCACCCCGGTGGCTATGGAGCCCCGCAGCAGAACCCCTATGCGCAGCCGACGCTGCGGCCGCTGCGCCCCCTGATCGGCCTCGCCCGCGCCGGTGCGTGGACGATGATGGCGGGGCAACTGCTGGACACCGGGTGGACCGTTGCCTACTGGCAGTCGACCATGCAGGCCGACCTGGAAACCCTGACCCTGCTGGACATCTGGGCGATCCCGGTCCTTGTGCTGGTGCTCGTCGGAACCGTGCTGGCGCTGGTCGGGGGGTGTCGCTGGTTGGCGCAGGCCCGCCGGAACGCGGAACTGCTGCCGCCGTTCCAGCCGCAGCGCCTCTCCTCGGCATGGGTCTGGTGGTCCTGGATCGTGCCGATCGTCTCCTGGTGGTGGCCGCGCCGGGTGGTGCTGGACGTCTGGGCCGACCCGGCGCCGGCGACCCCGGCCCGCCGCCTGGTGAATCGCTGGTGGGGCTTCTGGGTGGCGGGCACGATCGTCGGGATCCTCACCTCCCGACAGGATGTCGCCGACCCGAGCATGGCCGGGCGGGCCGTGCTGTTCACGATCATCACCAGCGCCTGCCTCGGGGTCGCCCTGCACGCCTGGTTGCAGATCCTGGACCGGATCACCCGCGATCAGGACCAGGTCATCGGCGCACCCCCGCCCGCAGCCACCGGCTGGCCTTCGGCTGGTTAGGCTGTCGGGACCGGAGCCGGTGCCGACGACGGAGGCAGGATGGGCAAGGACGTCGATCAGACCCAGTACAGCCGCGAGCAGCGACAGCAGTTCCGGCGGAAGGTGAAGCGCGGCCTGGACGCCTTCGAACAGATGCTGGTCGACCGGCACTTCGAGGCGGAGCGACCGCTGACCGGGCTGGAGATCGAGCTCAATCTCGTCGACGACGACGCCCGCCCCAACTTCCACAACGCCGAGGTGCTGGCCGAGATCGCCGACCCGGACTACCAGACCGAACTCGCCCGCTTCAATATCGAGCTGAACGTCGATCCGCGGCCGCTGCCGGGGGATTCGGCGATGGAGCTGGAGACGGCGCTGCGGGACTCGCTGAACGAGGCCGACCGTCGGGCCGCCGGGGTCGGCTCGCGGATCGTGATGGTCGGGATCCTGCCCACGTTGAAGATCAGCGACTACGGGCCGGACTGGATCAGCGAGAACATCCGCTACACCGCACTGAACGACTCGATCTTCTCCGCCCGCGGTGAGGACATCCAGCTCGACATCGAGGGCCCGGCGGGGGAGCAGCTGCTCGCCACCGCCGACTCGATCGCCCCGGAATCGGCCTGCACCTCGGTGCAGCTGCACCTGCAGGTCTCCCCGGCAGACTTCGCCTCGCACTGGAACGCCGCCCAGGCGATCAGCGCACCGCAGGTCGCGCTGGCGGCGAATTCGCCTTTCTTCGAAGGGAAACGGCTCTGGGCCGAGACCCGGATCGAACTGTTCCGGCAGGCCACCGACACACGCCCGATCGAGTTCACCAACCAGGGCGTACGCCCGCGCGTCTTCTTCGGCGAACGCTGGGTGACCTCGATCTTCGACCTGTTCGAGGAGAACGTCCGCTGGTTCCCCGCGCTGCTCGCCGAGGTCGACGGCGAGGATCCGCTCCAGGTGCTGGAGGCCGGTGGTACGCCGCAGCTGTCGGAGCTGAATCTGCACAACGGCACCATCTACCGCTGGAACCGGCCGATCTACGCGGTGGTCGGCGACCAGCCGCATCTACGGGTCGAGAACCGGGTGCTGCCCGCCGGCCCGACGATCATGGACACCATGGCCAATGCGGCGTTCTACTACGGTGCGGTGCATTCGCTGGTGAACTCCGATCGACCGGTCTGGTCGCGGCTCAGCTTCGCCGCCGCCGAGGACAACTTCCTGGCCTGCGCCCGGGAGGGGCTGGAGGCCGAGGTCTACTGGCCCTCCTACGGCGAACTCGGCGTCGATGAGCTGGTGCTGCGGCACCTGCTGCCGCTGGCCCACCAGGGGCTGCAGGACTGGGGCGTCTCGCAGGCGGTGATCGACCGCTATCTGGGGGTCATCGAGGCGCGCTGCAAGACCGGTGTCAACGGCGCGGTCTGGCAGACACGGACCGTCGCCGCCCTCGAGGAGCAGGGGATGGACCGCGAACAGGCCCTGGCCGAGATGACCCGCCGCTACATCGAATACATGCACACCAACGAACCGGTGCACACCTGGGCGCTCTGATGTCGGCTCGCGCGCAGCGCGCTGGCATCCCCGCTCTTCGGCCCAGTCGTCGAAATCCGGCGCGGAGAGTTGGCGTTCGGCTGGGTATGCGACGCGGGATTTCTCCTTGGTGGGTCTGCATCGCGGGGGCGCGCTGCTGGACGCTCGCCTCCCGTTGATGTCGGCTCGCGCAGCGAGCTCCCACCCACGCTCATCGAGTAGCCGACCATGCGTAGCGAAGCGGAGCAATGGTCGGCGTGTCGAGATGCAGCGGATCCGTCAAAGGCGGGTCATCTCGACACGGAGAACCCGGCTTCGCCGGATCTCCTACTCGATGACCGTGGGGAGGCTCCAGCGTGGGGATTTCGCGACACGCCCGAGGTTGCTCGATGGGGGTCTTTGTGGTCCGCTGGACGGCCCCGGAAGGGGCTGCCCAGAAGAATCACAAAGGTTGAACTACACGCTTGTAACCACCCACTGGTTGTGTGTAGTGTCTTCTCCAGCCACTAGATCTGGTGGTCAGCCCCAGGAACCCGCACCGGAGAGGACCCGCCCGCATGAGCGTCACCGTCTACACCAAGCCGTCCTGCGTGCAGTGCAAGGCGACCTACCGCGCACTGGACAAGGAGGGCGTCGAGTACGACGTCATCGACATCAGCACCGATGAGGTCGCGCGCGACTACGTGATGGCTCTCGGGCACCTGCAGGCCCCGGTCGTGGTCACCGACAACGATCACTGGTCCGGCTTCCGCCCGGACCGGATCAAGCAGCTCGTCACCAGCGCCGCCTGACCGGCGTACCGGGACCGCCGCATGCTGCCCGGTGAGCCGCACATCGTCTATTTCTCCAGCGCCTCGGGGAACACCCACCGGTTCATCGAGAAGCTGGGCCTGGCGGCCTCCCGGATCCCGGTCCACGATCGCCTCGACCGGCTCCGGGTGCATCGCCCCTACGTGCTGATCTGTCCGACCTACGGCGGCGGGCGGGAAGCGATGGAGGGCCGCCCGGCGGGTTACGTGCCCAAACAGGTGATCCGCTTCCTCAACGATCCCGACAACCGCAGTCTGATCCGCGGTGTGATCGCCGCCGGCAACACCAACTTCGGCCCGGAATACGGCCGGGCCGGCGACGTCATCGCCGCCAAATGCCAGGTGCCCTACCTGTTCCGCTTCGAGCTGATGGGTACGCCCTGGGAGGTCGCCCGCGTACGCAGCGGACTGGCCGAATTCTGGAACAACACAGTCGATCCGGCGGATCTCGCCGGCTAGCAGGAGAGACCATGTCGCCCACGGCAACCGCAGTCCAGGGACAAAGCACCCACCGCGCCCCCGGCGCCGACGAGTCGATGTCCAGCCAGCTCGACTACCACTCGCTGAACGCGATGCTGAACCTCTACGACGCCGAGGGACACATCCAGTTCGACAAGGACCGCGAGGCGGCCCACCAGTACTTCCTCCAGCACGTCAACCAGAACACCGTCTTCTTCCACAACCTGGATGAGAAGCTGGACTACCTGGTCGAGAACAACTACTACGAGCCCGAGGTGCTGGACAAGTATTCGCGGGCCTTCGTCAAGGACCTCTTCGACCACGCGTACGCCAAGAAGTTCCGCTTCCCGACCTTCCTCGGCGCGTTCAAGTACTACACCTCCTACACGCTGAAGACGTTCGACGGAAAGCGTTACCTGGAACGATTCGAGGACCGCGTCTGCATGGTTTCGCTGGCCCTTGCCGACGGTGACACCGAGCTCGCGGTGCAGCTGGTCGACGAGATCGTCGGGGGCCGCTTCCAGCCGGCCACCCCGACCTTCCTGAACGCCGGCAAGAAGCAGCGCGGCGAGCCGGTGTCCTGCTTCCTGCTGCGCATCGAGGACAACATGGAGTCGATCGGCCGCTCGATCAACTCCGCCCTGCAGCTGTCCAAGCGCGGCGGCGGCGTGGCGCTGCTGATGAGCAACATCCGCGAGCACGGCGCCCCGATCAAGAAGATCGAGAACCAGAGCTCGGGCGTCATCCCGATCATGAAGCTGCTCGAGGATTCCTTCAGCTACGCCAATCAACTCGGCGCGCGCCAGGGTGCCGGTGCGGTCTACCTGCACGCCCACCACCCCGACATCTACCGCTTCCTGGACACCAAGCGGGAGAACGCCGATGAGAAGATCCGGATCAAGACCCTCTCGCTCGGCGTGGTGATCCCCGACATCACCTTCGAGCTGGCCAAGCGCAACGACGACATGTATCTCTTCTCGCCCTACGACGTGGAGCGCGTCTACGGCGTACCGTTCGCCGACGTCAACGTCACCGAGAAGTACCACGAGATGGTCGAGGACGGTCGGATCCGCAAGTCCAAGATCAAGGCGCGCGAGTTCTTCCAGACCCTGGCCGAGCTGCAGTTCGAGTCCGGCTACCCCTACATCATGTTCGAGGACACGGTGAACCGGGCGAACCCGATCGCCGGCAAGATCACCCACTCGAACCTGTGCTCGGAGATCCTGCAGGTCTCCACCCCCTCGGAGTTCAACCCCGATCTCAGCTATTCCCATCTGGGCAAGGACATCTCCTGCAACCTGGGTTCGCTGAACATCGCCAAGGCGATGGATTCGCCCGATCTGGGGCGTACCGTCGAGATCGCGATCCGCGGGTTGACCGCGGTGTCGGACCAGACCTCGATGGTGTCGGTGCCCTCGATCGAGAAGGGCAACGACGAGTCGCACGCGATCGGCCTGGGGCAGATGAACCTGCACGGCTACCTCGCGCGGGAGCGGATCCACTACGGCTCCGAAGAGGGGGTGGACTTCACCAACATCTACTTCTACACGGTGCTGTTCCACTGCATCGCCGCCTCCAACAAGCTCGCCCGGGAGCGGGGGCGCACGTTCGTCGGCTTCGAGAACTCCAAGTACGCCAGCGGTGAGTTCTTCGACACCTACACCGAGAAGGAGTGGGCGCCGATCACCGACCGGGTCCGCCAGCTGTTCGCCGACGCCGGCGTACACATCCCGACCCAGGACGACTGGCGGGAGCTGAAGCAGCAGGTGCAGGAACACGGCATCTACAACCAGAACCTGCAGGCGGTGCCGCCGACCGGGTCGATCAGCTACATCAACCACTCGACCAGCTCGATCCACCCGATCGTGTCGAAGGTCGAGATCCGCAAGGAGGGCAAGATCGGCCGGGTCTACTACCCGGCGCCCTACATGGACAACGACAACCTGGAGTATTTCCAGGACGCGTACGAGATCGGTTACGAGAAGATCATCGACACGTACGCCGCGGCGACCCAGCACGTGGATCAGGGCCTGAGCCTGACCCTGTTCTTCAAGGACACCGCCACCACCCGCGATGTGAACCGGGCGCAGATCTACGCCTGGAAGAAGGGCATCAAGACCCTTTACTACATCCGCTTGCGGCAGATGGCCCTGGAGGGCACCGAGGTCGAGGGCTGCGTCTCCTGCATGCTCTGATCGCCGACCGATCAACGAACGACTCAGTGGAGAGAATGAGATGACCACCACCGAAACGCACAGCCCCGCGGACGAGGCGCCGATCAAGCTGGTCAGCCGGGTGTCGGCGATCAACTGGAACCGGGTACCCGACGAGAAGGACGCCGAGGTCTGGGACCGGCTGGTCGGGAACTTCTGGATCCCGGAGAAGGTTCCGGTGTCCAACGACATCCCGTCCTGGCACACCCTGACCGAGCACGAGCAGCAGCTCACCATGCGCGTCTTCACCGGCCTCACCCTGTTGGACACCATCCAGGGCACGGTCGGCGCGGTCAGCCTGATCCCGGATGCGGTCACCCCGCACGAGGAGGCGGTGCTGACCAACATCGCGTTCATGGAATCGGTGCACGCGAAGAGCTACAGCTCGATCTTCTCCACGCTCTGCTCGACCAAGCAGATCGACGAGGCGTTCCGCTGGTCGGAGGAGAACGAGCACCTGCAGCGCAAGGCCCGGATCGTCATGGATTACTACCGTGGCGACGATCCGTTGAAGCGCAAGGTCGCCTCGACGCTGCTCGAGTCGTTCCTGTTCTACTCCGGTTTCTACCTGCCGATGTACTGGTCCTCGCACGCCAAGCTGACCAACACCGCTGATGTGATCCGGCTGATCATCCGCGACGAGGCCGTGCACGGCTATTACATCGGCTACAAGTACCAGCGCGGTCTGCAGCAGGCGAGCCCGGAGCGGCGGCAGGAACTGAAGGACTACACCTTCGAGCTGCTGTTCGAGCTGTATGACAACGAGACCGACTACACCGAGGCGCTCTACGACGAGGTCGGGCTGAGCGAGGACGTGAAGAAGTTCCTGCGCTACAACGCGAACAAGGCGCTGATGAACCTGGGTTACGAGGCGCTCTTCCCGGCCGATGAGACCAACGTCAACCCGGCGATCCTCTCCGCCCTGTCCCCGAACGCCGATGAGAACCACGACTTCTTCTCCGGCTCCGGCTCCTCCTATGTGATCGGCAAGGCCGTGAACACCGAGGACGAGGACTGGGACTTCTAGGAGCGCCCATCCAGCCGGGCCGCCTGCCTGGACAGGACGAGGCCCGGAGCCGCAGGCGCGGCTCCGGGCCACCTTGTTTGCTAGTCCATGGCCACGGCGAGCCAGCTGAGCACCGGATCCGGGCCGCCGGCCTTGGCCACGGTGTAGGTGATCGTGGTGGGTTGGCTGACGGTGAACCGCACCGTACCGGTGGCATCGGCACCGGGAGTGAGGTTGATCGGTGTCCCGGACGTGGTGGTCGCCCCGATGGTGACGGTCTGCGACATCGGACGGGTTGCTCCCCACCACTCGTGGAATCCGGCGGTGAGGGTGTAGGTCCCCGGGTCCAGTGGCAAGCGGTACTGGATGGTCCTGCCCGAGTTGGCCCACAGGCCGGTGGAGTTCTTGTCGGACAGATTTGTGCCGGCCTTCACGTTCACCCCATCGGACCGATATCCCCAGGTCGTGGGCCCGGTGGATGCCTGGTCGGCGCTGCCGTTCATCAGGGGCTGGTTCGCGGCGACGGCGGCGTACTGCGGGGAGACCTGGCCACTGGTCACCCCCGAATCGATGTAGTAGGCCAACGAGGGTGGCACCACCTCATAGTTCGCCGAGAACAGTTGGCGTTTGCCATCGACGTAGGCATCATTCGTCCAGCCCCAGACCGAGAGCGTCGTGTACGCGGTTCGGCCTGCGCTCCGGCTGCCGGTCGACCAGGTCACCGGGTGGCTCTGACCGTCGATGACGACCGTGGACGGAAGATCCTGAGTCGTGGTGAGGGCGCCTGCGAGACCGACGTCCTTCTGGGTATCGGTGGTGTTCGCTGGGATGAGCGCGTTGTAGGCCTCGGTGAGACGGCGGGCAATCTGGGTGACTCCGACGGTGTCGAGACCGACCTGGCCGGTCAGGGCCGCCTGCGCCGCCGCCCGGGTGGCGGTGAAGACGCTCCAGCTCTGATCGGAATACTCGGACTGGTTGGGGGAGCCGACAGCCGCCAGAGCAGCCGCGATGGGGCCGGTGTCCACGCTGCCTCCGACCCGGGCGGAGATGGCGTAGAAGGCATCGGCGATCAGGGTGCCCGACTTCAGCGTGAAGGTCGCGGTGTGCTGACCGTCAGGCAGGCCCCTGAGGGAGTAGGTTGCTTGGCGCTTGCCGGAGCGGAGAGTGGCCGCGTTGCGGGCGAGCGGGACGCCGTCGACCGCGATGTCGAGAGTGGCGTCCCCACCATTGCCGCCCAGGATGTCGAGACCGGTTCCGGTGAACGGGACGGTGATGATTGAGCCCGCGGTGCTGCTGGTGGATGTGGTTCGGTACCAGTCCATGGCGTCACCGTTGGCAGCCCGCTTGGACCAGGTACCGGTGTGGGTCACGATGGAGTCCATGTTGTCGATCAGGCTGCTGGCGTAGGCGGTGTAACCGGGGACGGTCTGGACCTTCAGGTTGTCGAATCCTGTTCGGTAGAAGCCCGAACCGAGGTTCACCCGGCCGGCGAGCTCGGGAGCGGGGTCGGTGTAGTTGGACACCACCCGGCCGTCGATGGCAGCGGTGATGGTTGCCCCAGCGCCGGTGAGCGCGAGGCGGTACCGGTCCCGGGGAGCGACTGTGCCGCTGGCGACTGCGGTGTCGTGCCGGTACAGCGTCCAGGCGCCGGTGGGGCGGACGCGCAGATTGTACGCGGCGCTGCCGGTTGTCATACCGGTCTGCTGACGGATCCCCAGTGCCGCGGGGTCGCTGGCCGCGTCGGTGAAGGACACGTCGACCGAGGCGGTGTAGTTCTGCCAGCGGTGATCCCCGACCAGGCTGTTCGGCTGCGCGGGGTTCCAGGCGCGAGTGTTCTTCATGGATTGGTCGAGGTACTGGTACAGCAGGTGATTCCCGCCGCGGTCCGTTCCCACTTCCCAGGCCCCGGTCTGGTCCACCAGATAACGGGGCTGGTTGCCGCGGGAGCCCAAGTAGGTCTGGATCGACCGCGTCGCACCGCCGCCGTTCACCGTGTCCGGGGCGGGCAGGGTGCCCCGGGACTTGAGGTAGGGGGCGATCTCCTTGCCGGATCCGTTGGCGACGCCGACCTGGACCGGTCCTTCCTCGGCATAGTCAAAATCGTCGGCGTACAAGTAGTCGTCACCGGTGTCGGGGTTCTTCCCTGTGGCGTCGGTATCCAGCACCGCCGGTGCCGGGGTCTGCGGCAGCCGCTCGGCCATGGCCGGGTCGGTGCTCTTCTTCAGCGTGGTCAGGGTGACGATCGAGCGGGGTCTGACGGTGTAGGTGTAGCTGCCGTCTGCACCGGGTCGGACGGTGCCGGCAAGATGCAGATAGTTGGCATCGCTCGGCTGGCCCGGGTCGGCGGCACGGGTCTCCCAGGCCTCAAGCTGGTCGTTGCCGAGCTTCATGTTCGCGGTCTTGATGCGGTAGGTCTTCGCTTGGTCACTGTCGTTGACCACGACCGTGGAGAAGTCCTTCTTCGTGGGGTCGGCGAGGGTGAGGTAGCTCGGTGCCCCGTTGGACCCGTCGATGTTGGACGTGCCACTCGCGCAGCTGTAGCTGGCCTGAGGCACCGCACGCCAGCGACCGGCGCTGTTGGTGTCGTTCTCCCAACCCATCCTGGCGAACTGGGTGAACTGTTGCATGACGTAGAGGGACGCGTCGTAATGGATATGGCCCGACCAGGGTTCCTGGGCACTGACCAGTTGCTTGCCGCTGTACTGGGCACCGTCGTAGAACGAGGCGATGGCAGGCTGGAACATGTAGTTGGTGCGCTTTGAGTTCGCGAAGCCCTTGACGAGACGGTTCGCTACATCAAGGGCGCTCTGCACGCCGCCGATCCCTGTGCTGGCGCCGTTCGCACCCTCGTTGTTGTTCGCCCGGTACTCGCTGTAACCAAGAGTGGCGATGCCCTCGGCGTACCACACTTCCTTGTCCTGTCCGGACGGAGTCTGCCCGAGCGCGAGCTTGGTATAGGGCAGATTGGTGGGGCTGTCGGGGGCGCCGTCATGCCGGTCCTCGGTCGTGTAGTGGTAACCGGCCGCGTCGACCGCCTTGAAGAGAGCGGGATCGGTGAGCATCGCCGGGCCGATGTTCATCGTCGTGTTCTCGTCCGAAGCGACGATTCTGGTGGCCCGGTACGCCGCAGCGGCGCCGGCCTGCCGGTTGGCGGGGATGCCGTAACGGGGGTTGGTGAAATCGGTATCCGAATCGATCGCATTGCGGTACCACTTGACGAATTCGGTGTCGGGCCGGGTGGTCTCGTTGGTATCCGGGTCGACGTAGTCGATCATGTATCCGTAGCGCATGTAGGCGTCAAGGGTGGTCTCCTTGTACCACTTGTACATCGCGGGGTACCCGGTACCCGCGCCCTGGTTCCAGGCGTTCTGGACCCATTCGGGCATCGTCCACCGCAGAATGATGACCTTCAGCTCCGGGTTGACCGTCTTGGCGTCGGCGGCCAGTTGGAAGCCGGGATCCCGTGAGGTATCGGCCAGTTCGTCGGCGGTGCGCATCGTCGCCGGGTCGGAACCGGTGGAGTTGTTCGTGTCCGATCCCATCTCGATCTTGATGTTGTCGATGATCGGATTCGTTCCCCCGAACATCGTCCGGATCAACTGCCAGTACTGGTCGGGATGCGCGCTTTTGTAGTCCATCAACAGATTGCTGGTGGAGTTGGCGCTGACCAGACCGAGCCCCTTGTAGGTCAGACCGTTGGCGTTGTCCGCGCGCACGTCATTCCCGTTCACGGTGATCTGGACCGGGGCGTCCTCCGCCCGGGCCGGTGGCGCGCCGACCAGCCCGGCCAGGATGACGACGGCCGTGGTTGCGATGGCGGTGCGAACTTTCCTTGTGCATCTCATGTTTGGTACGGCTCCCTCGATGATGCGGTTGACGGTTGGCCACCCGGGTCCACGGCGGAGCGACGCGCGGTGCGGACCAGGACGAAGTGTGTGTTGCTCCAGGCGACGAAGAGCAGGATCGACGGTGCCAGGAGGGCGCCGATGACTGGCTGGGCGAGGACCGCCGCGGAGACCGCGGCCAGGCAGACGATGTTCACCAGAGCGACCGGCCAGTACCGAACGCTGAGGTAGAGGGCCATCAGGACAAGCTGGCGGAGGCCGAGTCCCGGATGGAGTGCCGCCACCACCAGGGCGGTGAATCCGGTGGCCAGAGCCGTCAGCGCGATCACGCAGAAGAGCGGTGTGGTCAGGGCGCCGGCGGCTGACCCGGCGAGGAACCGCAGGTCGGCGACACAGATCCCGACGACCGCGAGTGTTGCGATGCCGATCACCGTGGCTCGCGTGAGATGGCGGGCCCACGATTGCCAGAAGTCGCGCACCGGTGTCGTCGAACCGTGCTTCAGTGCCTGGAACACTCCCATCGCACCGGTGATCGAGGGCGCTGCCGTAAGGGCAAGGACTGCGGCGATGGGCCAGGCTGTCGTCGGGTCGACGGCGGCGAAGGCGAAGGCGAAGAGGAGCAGTGGGAGATTGGCCACGGCGAGCATGAGATTCACTGCCAGGAAGGCGTACACGTGACCGAAGATGGATTCGTACGCTCCCTGGCCTAGCTCCGGCAGGATGCGCGGCGGCGTGCTTGTGGAAGATCTGCTCATCCGACTCACCCCTTCATCCCGCTGGTTGCGATGCCCTGGATGAAGTACCGCTGACCGAAGAGGAAGATGATGAGGATCGGAATGATGGAGATCACCGACCCGGTCATGATCAATCCGTATTCGGCGTCGTACTGTCCGATGAAGGACTGCAGCCCGAGCTGGATCGTCCACAACCGGTTGCTCGACAGATAGATGAACGGGCCCATGTAGTCGTTCCAGGTGTTCACGAAGGTGAGCAGCGCGAGGCTGGCGAGCGCCGGCTTCGACAGCGGGAGCATGATCCGTGCCCAGATCCCGTAATCGTTGAGGCCGTCGATGCGGGCCGCCTCGACCAGCTCGTCCGGGATCGTCAAGTAGTACTGGCGCATCAGGAAGACCCCGAACGCACTGAAGGCCTGGAGCAGGATCAGGGACCAGAAGGTGTTGGTCAACCCGATCTTCTGCATCATGATGTACTGGGGAACCATGTAGGACTGCCAGGGAATGGCGATCGTGCCGATGTAGGCGAGGAACAGTGCGTCCCGACCCTTGAACCTGATCTTCGCGAAGCCGTACGCGGCGAAGCTGCCGGTGAGCACCTGGAGGGCGGTGATGAAGACCGCCAGGTAGGTGGTGTTCAGGATGTACCCGAACATGGGCACCCGACTCCAGATGTCGGCATAGTTGCTCCACTGGATGTCCTGGGGGATCCATCGGACCGGTACGGCGAAGACCTCGCTGTTCGGCTTCAGCGATGCCGAAACCATCCAGAGGAAGGGAATCATCACGACTGCGAGCATCAGGACCAGAACCGCATAGAGGACTCCGGCGCGGATGCGCTTACCGGTGCGACGGCTCCTTGGCTGGCGGTTTGACGCCGGCTTGCCTTCCTCAACGGGAATGGGTGCCATGGGTGCGGTCTTCTCGACGACGTCGTCGGAAAGGGTGGACATCAGCGTTCCTGCCTCTGCTGGATCTTGAACTGGATCACCGTGACGCTCAGCACGATCAGGAACAGCACGAAGGAGATCGCCGAGGAGTACCCGAATTCGCCCTGCAGGATCCCGTTCTGGTAGATGAGTTGGGAGAGGACCATCGTCGCTCGACCCGGGCCGCCGTTGGTCATCACGATGATCAGATCGAAGATCTTGAAACTGGCTACCGTGAGCATCACCATCACGAAGAAGGTGGTGGGACGCAGCGAGGGAATGGTCACGTTCCAGAACCGCTGCCAGGCGTTGGCGCCGTCCACCTCGGCCGCCTCGTAGAGTTCGGTCGGGATGGCCTGGAGTCCGGCCAGATAGAGGACCATGTAGTAACCCATGTCTCGCCAGACGCTGGTGATGATGACCGCGGGGAGTGCCCACTCGGTGCTGTTGGTCCAACCGGGCGGATTCGCTACCCCGATGAACCTCAGGAACTGATCGATGGGGCCACCGGCGGGGTTGAACAACATGTTCCACACGATCGCCACGGCAACCAGCGAGGTGATGTAGGGAAAGAACATCGCGACACGGAAGAAGCCGATCCCCTTGAGCTTCTGGTTCAACAGCATGGCCAGCGCCAGGGAAACGACGAGGGTGAGTGGGATGTGGCCCAGGGCGTAGAGAGCGGTGTTCCGCAGTGCGACCCAGAAGTTCTCGTCGGCGATCATCGCCCTGAAGTTCTTGAGGCCGACGAACTTCGGCGCACTGTAGGAATCCCACTGCATGAAGGACAGCGCCATGGCGGCGATCACCGGGATGAGAGTGAACAGGGCGAAACCGAGAAAGTTCGGCAGGATGAAGCTCCAACCGATGAGCGCGGTTCGGCGCCGCAGTCGGTTCGGGCTCGGTTTCGGCCAGTTCGCACCGGTCTGACGGCGCGCGGTGAGAGTGGTCACGGGATTACTCCGGGGCTCAGGCCGGGCTGCTGCCTCGCAAGGAGACCTCAACCCGGGACGGGCTACTGGCTGGCGATGACGGGCTTCACGCGGGAGTTCATCTCGGCGATGCCGTCGGCGATCGATTTCTGTCCGGTCATGATCAGGTCGTGTTGCTCGGTGAGGATGGTGTCGACCTTCGAAGAGATCGGGTTCACTGGCATTTCGAGTCCGACGCTGCCCGGCTGGAATGCTGTCTTGGAGAGTCCGTCGTTGGGCATGCCCTTGTTCGCGAAGTAACCGTCGGTGACAGCCGCGTTCTGCAGTGCCGGGACGATGCCGACCGCCGATATGGCTCTCGCACCCTGATCGCCCGCCGCGAACGCGATGAACCTCTGGGCGGCCTCGGCGTTCTCGGACTTCTTGTTCACCGCGAAGGCAGTGGGTGACCCGAAGGTGGTGATCTGGCCGCCGGACTGGGGTTGTGGCATCGGCGCGATGGCCCACTCGACGTTGGTCTTGCCCGCGGCCTTGTCCGCGAGCAGCGGGGCGATCTGCCAGGACCCCATCGGCATCATGGCCACCTGCCCGGCCTGGAAGACCGAGTTGTAACTGGTCTTGTTGTTCTTCGCGGTGGCGTAATCCATGATCGACCCGGCCTTCTGCAGGTCGAGGGTCATCTGATACCGGGGGGTGAAGAACGCGTAGTCACCGCCGATCAGGTTCCCACCCGTCTGTGCGGCGGAGATCGCCTGGACGACCGAACGCCACGTGTGCTGGTAGGCGCCGTACACCTTCTGCCCGCTTGAGGTCGTGCCGGTGGTGAGCTTCTTGGCGAGATCGGCGTACTGGTCCCAGGTGATGTTCCCCGGTGAGGGCACACCCGCCTTGTCGAAGAGGGTCTTGTTGTAGAACAGCACCCAGAAGTCCGATCTGTAGGGTGCCGCGAAATACTTGCCATTCAGTTCGTACGCGTCGAGGTTCGCGAGTTCATTGCCAGGCAGTTGTTTCTTGACGACGTCGGTGAGATCCGCGAGCTGGCCCCGGCTGGTGTACTGCGAATAATCGGTGACGTTCTTCACCGCGATCAGGTCGGTCGTGTCCCCGCCCGCGAGCATGGTGGTGATCTTCGCCTGGTAGTCGGCGGCAAGGATGTCGACCGGTTGGATGGCGATGTCGGGATTGGCGACCTGGAAGGCGTCGAAAAGGGCCTTGAACTCCGGGGTGGTGGCGTAGCTCCAAACGGCGACCGTGAGCGTCTTCTTGCCGTTCTGGGTGTTGCTGCTCGGCCCGCCGGCGGCGCCGGTGCAGCCCGACAGACCGATTGCGGCGGCGAGGCCGAGGGCTCCGGTGACGAAAGTCCGTCGCTTCATCGCGATTTGCTCCATTGCATCTGCTCCTTCTGTTACGAGTGCTTGCGGTGGCCCTCGTACGGGCGGGGTTGGGCGGTGTCGACGACCGCGGACATGTCGATCTCGGTGTCCGACCCCGATGGCCACCGGATCGACAGCGGTCCGTTCGGTCGGTGCTGTTGGATCCGCGGGGGGATCGGATCTGATCGGGTCGCCTGGCCCAGGTAGAGGGCGGCGATGTGCCAGCGGCCCGGTTCTGCGTGCGTCGCTGTTGCGACCCATGGGGTGCGGGTGGTTCGACCGAGGGGGGTCGCATCGAGGTCGTCGTGGATCCCGGCTTCGGGCAACCCGGTGAGGTCCAGACAACGGCTGGTGAGCCCCGCGGACGTCACGGTGGATGCGGCGGTGGCCATCGGATGCTGTCCGGAGATGGGCCACCCGCCGAGCCGAAGGGTGCCGATCACATCGGTCGTATCGGGTTCGACCCGCACGAGGCGCACCTCCCAGCCGCCGCGGACCACCGAGACGACGGTGATCTCGGGGCCGGTCGTCACGGTGCCGGTCAGTCCGGAACCGTGGCGCTCGCCCTCCGGGTCCGGATCGACCCAGTGTGCGCGTGACACCGAGGCACCCAGGAGGGTTCCCGTCTGGTCCAGCGACTCACAGCAGATGGTCCGGAACCCGGTGCGGTGGCTGGGTCGGCCGGCGGCGTCCAGTAGCACCACACTCTGGTCGAGGGGGGAGGGTTCGAGGAGCGGCTCGAGTACCGGTGAGGTCGCCGTGGAGTAACCGAGCCTGGCGTAGAGGGGTGGGTCGGCCACCAGGTCTCCGGGCGTGGCGTGGTCCGTACCGTGATTGATCACGCGGACGATCCCGTCCGATGTGGTGCCGCTGATCAGCCAGCCCGGTGCCGTCGCGACGGTGCCGATGTCCGTTTCATCGATGGGCAGGGGCTCCTCCCGGCTGGTCCACACCGGGTGTTCGGCGGGAAGTGCCAGTCCGAGCAGGCCCTTCGAAGCCCAGTAGGGCGATCCCGTGCCGGAATAGCTCTGGGCGAGCTTGCGCCACTCGCCGTGCCAGCCCAGGGTCAGGACACCGGAAGGCTCGAACGCGCCCGCGTCGATGAAGTGTTTCAGCATCCCGCTCGCCGCGCGGCGGATGGTGCCGGGTGCCAGTGTCTGGGACCCGCTGAGGGCACCGGCCCAGAAAGGGGCGGCGGCTGCGAACCGGTAGATCAGGGAGCGCCCCTGGATCAGTGGTGAACCATCGCGCCCGAGGAGGCGTACCGCGTCCTGGAGGAATCTGTCCAGATGTGCCAGGTACGCGGTTCGGCGAGGTGCCGCGTACTCGTCCTCGGGGCCGGCCATCTCGAGCCAGAGGATCGGATAGAGGTGCAGAGCCCAGCCGGCGTAGTGGTCGTAGGCTCGCTGGGGCCCGTCCGAATACCAGCCGTCCGCCCGAACGAAGGTGTCATGGCGGGTGAGATCAGCCGCCAGGTCCTCGCTGGACCAGGGACCGCCGACCGAGCGCAGGAACTGTTCGACGACGATGCGGAACCACACCCAGTTGATCGGCGGGTATTCGGCTCCGATGACGGTCGACAACCAGTCGACGAGGTTGGTCTGTACGCGGGCGTCGAGCCGGTCCCAGATCAGGGAACGGGTCATCGACAGACCGAGGGCGATCGCCGCCGCTTCCACTTTCGCCTGGTCGTGTTCGTCCGGGCGAATCCAGCGGTGCGGATGCTTCGGGTCGGTACCCGCGGCGATACCGGAGGCGTACCAGGCCGCCAGATCGTGGGGATCGTTTCCGCCGGAGCCGGTGAGCCGGAAGGCCGCGGCCATGAATGACCTCGCGAAACCCTCGAGGCCGTCGATGTCGCTGCCGTACCCTCCGGGTGGTCCGGGGAAGAGGATCCGGGCTCGACCGGGCGACGCGAACCGCCGGGCGGTCAGCAGCATCTGGTCTGCAATGTGCTCCCAGTGTCGGCGGGTGAAACCGGTGTACCGGGACGCCTGGTGATCGAGGGGCGGCATCGTGGCCTGCGAGAGCGGGTTCATGCGCTGACCTTGAACGTCTCGCTGGTGATCTGAGACACCAACGGTCGACCGGTGATGAAGCGCTCCACCTCATCCAGCGCGCTGTCGGTCATCCGGTAGAGCTCCGAACCGAGCGATCCGGCGACATGGGGGGTGAGCATCACATTCGGCAAGCGGTAGAGGACGGAGTCGGCCTGCAGCGGTTCGGGCTCGATCACGTCGAGGATGGCGTTCAGCCGCCCGCTGGCGCACTCCCGTTCCAGCGCCTGCGTGTCGATCAGGGATCCGCGGGCAGTATTGATGACCGTGGCGTGGTCGGGAAGCAGCGCCAGTTGGGCGGCACCGATCATGTGCCGGGTCGACGGCAGCGCCGGGGCATGCAGCGAGAGCACATCGAGGGCGGGAAGCATCTCCTCCAGATTCCGGATCTGGCCACCCAGGGCAGCGGTTTCCGCGGGATCCGCGTAAGGGTCGGCGACGAGCACGGTGATGTCCTCGAGTTGTTGCAGGAGGGTGACGACCCGCCGGCCGATCCGGGACAGCCCGACGACCCCGACGGTCCGACCCAGGTTGCTCAGCTCGCCGAAACGGCTGATGTAGGCCCAATCACCCCACGTGGCCCTCACATCGTTCGCGAGGAACGGCACCTTCTTCCCGGCCATGATCACCGCAGCGAGGGTGAACTCCGCCACCGGGACCGCGTTCGCATCGGCGGCGTTCGAGACGACGATGCCCCGCTCCCAGAAGCCGTCGGAGATGATCGGGCGGACCGTCCCCGCACAGTGGAAGAGCCCACGCAGCCGGGGCATCAGGGACAGGTGTCGTCCGGTGATCCGCTCCGCACCCCAACCGGTGATCAACACTTCCACCCGGCCAAGCCGGGCGCGGACCCGCTCGGAATCGAGGTCCGCGGTCCAGGCAGGATCGCCGAGGGTCACCAGCGACTCCAGACGACGGCGGCGTACGCGGTCGAACTTGGCCTCGTAGGTCTCCCGGTTCATCAGCAGGAGTGCCTCAGGCTGCTCGCGATACGTCACGCTCGCTCCTCTTCATCGAGTCTCATGAGCCGCTGACCCGAACTCTGGAATGCGCTTGCCAGCGGATGTGATCCAGCACATACTCAAAGTCGATGCAGGTCAATCAAAGTGATCAGACTCGAACATATTCGCTCAATACTGATCATTCAGGGAGCGGAAGAGGAGGACAGGGTCTCATGCCCGTGACCGGTGCACAGTTGCCGACCTCGGCCGGTGCCACATTCCAGGGGCCGCTGGCCGAGCTCTTCGATTCCGGGGCAGCCCCCGGGCCCCTTGCCGTCGCGCTACAGGATCCGCGGGGTGCGATCCCGGTTCCGAACGCTGCGGATCGTGAAGCCTGGTCTCGTCTGGACCCGTCGACCCTGCTCGCGATCCGGGACGTTGCCGATCGGGAGGTGGGGACCGCCTGGGCCCAGCCCCTGGCCTGTGACTACGCCAGGTACTTCACCGACGGGAACCGTACGGTCTACGAGGGACGGGTGCGTGCGCGGCAGGAGCGCCTCACCAGAGCTACCGTGGTGGCCGCCCGCACCCTGGAGGCCCGATGGCTGGACGAGGTGGTGAATGGTGCGGTCCTCCTCTGCGAGCAGAGCAGTTGGTGCTGGGCTGCCCATGACGATACGAACAGTCGCAACGGATTCGTACTTCCGGACATCGGTTCCCCCTACCTCGATCTCGGGGCCGGCGAGGTCGCGGGCCAGCTCGCGTGGATCGACCTCGTCCTGGGCACGATCCTTGCCCGGCGGGCCCCCGGGCTCGGTGAGCGCATCCGCCATGAAGTGATGGAGCGGGTCATCCACCCCTTCTTGGAGCGCCGGGACTGGCACTGGCTGGGGCTGGACGGCGACGCCCACAACTGGAACCCCTGGATCCACGGCAACGTGCTGCTCGCGGCCCTGTTCCTGGTCGAGGATCTGCCGACCCGCGCCGCGGTGGTCTCGCTGTGCATCGAGGGATTGGATCGGTACGCGGCGACCCTGCCTGCGGACGGCGCGATCAACGAGGGCGTCTCCTACTGGTGGAACGGTGCATGCCGGCTTCTGGAGGCGCTGGATCTGCTCCGCCTCGCCTCCGGTGGCGTACTCGATGCCACGGAGTTGCCGCCACTGCGGCAGACGATCCGGTTCCCGATGCGAATGCACCTGGATGGTGACTGGTACGTCAACGTCGCCGACGGCCCTGCCCGGGCGGGGGAGGGCAGGCCCTGGCACGTGCTGCACCGCTGGGCCAGGCGGACCGGTGACACCGCGGTCCTGACGCACGCCGAGTCGAACCGGAGTCCGGGCACACCGCTGGTCGAGGTCTCGACAGGGCTGGGCCGGGTGCTCACCGCGCTGCACGATCGGGACTGGGCAGGCGCCGTACCCGGCAGCAACCCGGCCCCGGCAGCAGTCTGGCTGCCATCGGTCGAGATCAGCGTGAACAGGCCCGTGAGTGGGTCGTCGGCCGGGCTGACGCTCATGGTCAAGGGGGGCCACAACGGAGAACACCACAACCATCTCGATGTCGGTTCATTCACGGTCGCCGCCAACGGCATTCCCTGCCTGGTGGACGTCGGTCAGCCCACCTACACCGCACAGACCTTCGGACCCGATCGCTACGGGATCCGGGCGATGCAGAGCCGCTGGCACTCCACTCCTGCACCGTGGGGTCGGGAGCAAGGTGTCGGCCGACGTTACCGGGCCGTGGTCTCGGACCCTGCCCCCGGAGGGAGGGGCCTCACCCTGGAGCTGGCCAATGCCTACGACCTGGCTGACGGCAGCTCGATCCGTCGCCGCGCAGTGCTTCAGCCGGACGGGACCGTCACGGTGACCGACCGCTGGGAGCTTCCGCGCCCGGACGAGGTCGGCCGCGGCGTGATCCCCATGGAGCTGCACTACCTGCTCTGGGGTACGCCCACCCTCGGTGCCGGCAGGGTCGACCTCCGATGCGAGCACGGTTCACCGGACGTCGTCCTGGTGTGGGAGCCAGGCCCCCAGGCACGGTTGGAAACCTGGATACTCGATGATCCGCTGCTGCAGGCGAGCTGGGGGCGGGCGTTGCACCGGCTCACGCTGTCCTTCCCGCCGCGCGGCGGGCAGTGTGAACGCGGTGAAGCGACCATGACGATCAGACTCCAGGACAGATCATGACGAGTTCCGCGGACCCAACCCATCGCCCGGCGCCGCTCCGATTCGGGCTGCAACGCCGCGAACGGTTACTGGACGAACTGAGATCCGCCGGGTCCATTTCCGTCAGCGACGTCGCCGGCCGGTTCGGCGTCAGTGAGTTGACCATCAGGCGGGACGTCAACGCCCTCGCCCAGCAGGGGCTGGTGACTCGCGTCCATGGCGGAGCCACTCTGCCAAGCAATCTGGATCGGGTCCCCGCGGCCGGACCTGACGGGCAGCGCGTCGCCAGCCGGTTCACCGTGGGGATGGTCGTGCCCTCGCTCGACTACTACTGGCCCCAGGCCATCAACGGCGCCCGCGCGGCCGCCAGCCGAGCCCAGAGTCGCCTCGTCATCCGCGGCTCGTCCTACGACCTCAAGGACAACCGGAAGCAGATACAGGCTCTGGTGGGCACCGGCAAGATGCACGGTCTGATCGTGGCGCCGGACATCTCCGGCCCCGAGGGGGCCCGGTTGCTGCGCTGGCTCGACTCGCTGCCCATCCCGGTGGTCCTCGTCGAACGGCGACCTCCCGAGGGGCTCGCGCTGCGACACCTCGAGTCCGTCTCAACTGACCACGCATTCGGTGCCGGACTGGCCATCCGGCACCTCAACGACGCCGGGCATGAACACATCGGCCTGCTCGCCTCACCCGGCAGTCCGACATCGAAGCACGTCGAACGGGGTTGGCGGACGACGCTGGCATCGCTCGGTCTGTCCACCGAGACCGCCCTGTTCGCCGATGCCGTCGGTTTCAACAGCCGCGATCGAGAACAGGTGATCGACGCCATCCTCGAACGATGTACCGAGACCGGCACCACCGCTCTGGTCGTTCATTCGGACCCCCAGGCTGTCGCGGTCGTCCAGCATTGTGTCGATCGGGGCATCTCCATCCCTGAGGATCTGGCCATTGTCGCCTACGACGACGAGGTGGCCCATCTCGGTCAACCGCCCATCACGGCGGTCCGTCCACCCAAACAGCATGTGGGACGGATCGCGCTGGAGCTCCTGGTCGCGCGCTTGGAGGAAGGGGCGGCGCGGCCGATCTCGCATGTCTTCGTCAACCCGGCACTGGTCGTCCGCGGTTCATCGATCGTGCGGGTCGACGACGGCGAACTGGCCACAGACATGTGAGAACCGCGCCTCACCTGTCTGCTGAGTTGTCACCGTTCGATGGCAGCGGTGGACGCTAGGCTCGCCGGGTGACAGAGGATCTCTTCGGCAACGTGAGCGAGCCCAGGGCGGCGAGCGGGACGACGGGCGGCAGCCTGAGCGGCACCGACCATGCCGGGGCGCCGCTGGCGGTGCGGCTGCGGCCGCGGACCGTCGATGAGATCGTCGGCCAGCAACACCTGCTGGGCAAGGGATCCCCGCTGCGCCGGCTGGCCGGCGGGCAGGCCGCGATGAGCGTGTTCCTGTGGGGCCCGCCCGGGGTCGGCAAGACCACCATCGCCTCGGTGGTGTCGCGTTCCAACGATGCCAAGTTCGTCGAGATCTCCGCGGTCACCGCCGGGGTCAAGGATGTCCGCCAGGTGCTCGACACCGCGCGCCGCGACCTGGCCCGCGGCCAGCGCACGGTGCTCTTCGTCGATGAGGTGCACCGCTTCTCCAAGGCCCAGCAGGATGTGCTGCTGCCGGCGGTGGAGAACCGGATCGTCACCCTGATCGCTGCCACCACGGAGAATCCGAGTTTCTCGGTGATCTCCCCGCTGCTGTCCCGGTCGCTGCTGCTCACCCTGAAACCGCTCACCGAGCAGGACATCAACACCCTCATCGACCGCGCCCTGGATGACGAGCGCGGCCTGCGCACGAGCGCGGGGGAGGCGTACACCCTCGCCCAGGACGCCCGGGACGCGGTGATCCGGATGGCCGGCGGTGACGCCCGCCGGGTGCTCACCTTCCTCGAGGAAGCCGCCGCCGGCGCCGAGGCCGCGGGCGGCACCGAGATCGACCTGGACAGCGTCGAGCGCGCGGTGGACAAGGCCGCGGTCCGCTACGACAAGGACGGCGACCAGCACTACGACGTCATCTCGGCCTTCATCAAGTCCATGCGGGGTTCGGATGTGGACGCCTCGCTGCACTACCTGGCGCGGATGATCGCGGCGGGGGAGGACCCGCGGTTCATCGCCCGCCGGCTGGTGATCCTCGCCAGCGAGGACATCGGGATGGCCGACTCCAGCGTGCTGCAGACCTGCATCGCCGCCGCCCAGGCGGTCCAGTTGATCGGGATGCCGGAGGCCCGGATCAACCTCGCCCATGCGGTGGTCGCCTGCGCGATGGCGCCGAAGTCGAATGCGGCGTACATGGGTCTCAACAAGGCCACCGCCGATGTCGAGGCCGGCCGGATCGGGCTGGTACCGATGCACCTGCGCGATGCGCACTATGCCGGCGCGAAAGGCCTCGGCCACGGCAAGGGTTACCAGTACGCCCACGACCACGACCGCGGGGTCGCCAAGCAGCAGTACCTGCCCGACGAACTCGTCGACGCCCGCTACTACGAACCCACCGACCACGGCCACGAGGCCACCATGCGGCAGCGGCTGGAGATCATCAACGAGCTGCTGGGCAAGGATTCCGGCGACTGACCCGGATCGGTTCGCTGCGATCGGTCAGGCGACGAACCCGTCGAACTCGGCGACGGTCTCACCGTTGGCGGAGATCCGCACGGTCGTCGGACCGAACGTTCCCTGGGCCACCTCGGCCGATACCGGGGTCCCGGTGGACAGGGTGCCGGTCAGCGTGATCGGCGAGCTGTCGGCCTTCTTCTCATCCAGCACCTCGTCGGCCTCGAACAGGGTCCAGCTGGAGTGCACCGGGCCGGTCTTGCCAACCACTCGTACCGGGCGACCGTCGACCGTGGCGTTCTGCTTGTCTTCAAAGAGTCCCATGACGAGACGGTAGTCACGGGAGGGTTCAGTGCGTGCCGCGCCCGATCCCAGACTCCGGGGTTGGGGTCTTGAAGCTCATTGACCGGCTGAGGACTGATGGTCAGACTGGTATGACCAGATCATCGGCAGGTTCGTCTTCGGGCGAAAGGAAGCCATGCAGAGTCAGGATGCGGTGCAGCACCCCAGTGGTGGGCGGGTTGTGGACCTGTCCCTCCTCATCGCCGAGGAGATGCCGTGCTGGTGGAGCACCCACATGCCCTACCAGCAGAAGACGTTCAACTACTTCCGCGACACCGACACGCCCACCGGGCCACTGCTGTCCCGCACCGGGCCCTATCAGACCCGATTTCTGGTCATCGACGAGCACACCGGCACCCACTTCGACGCGCCCAGTCACTTCATCCCGCCGCCTGACAGTGGACTGCCGCATGCCGGACCGAGCGGTGAGATCTTCGCCGACATGGTCGAACTCACCCAGCTGATGGGGCCGGCCGTGGTGATCGACGTACCGGACGACCTGCCCGGTGCGGCTCCCGGGGTGAGTCCCTACATCAGACCGGAGGACGTCGAACGCCACGAGGGGCGACACGGGCAACTCAGCCCGGGTGACATCGTGTTGTTCCGGTCCGGCTGGGACGAGCGCTACTACCGGCCCGGCGCATCCGGTTCGGCGTACCTCCACGACGCCTTCGTCGCCGGCACCGACGATGGCTGGCCGGCGCCGGGAGTCGAGTGCATCCGGTTGCTGCTTGATCGCGGGATCCGCTGTGTCGGCATCGACTCGCCTTCGATGGGTTCGACGCACGATGGGGGGCCGGTGCATCAGGAGGCGCTCGGTCGCGGTGCGGTGTTCATCGAGGCGTTGGCCAACCTGCAAGCACTGCCGAACACCGGTGCCTGGTTCTGCTTCGCGCCACTCAAGATCGCCCGGGGGACCGGAGCCCCTGGACGCGCGTTTGCCCTTGTGCCACAGGAGAAGTGAGCCTATCGAGGAGGGACCATGTCAGCGCACGGTTTCACCCCTGCAGAAGCAACCTCGCGTCGGTACGCCACCTATCTGATCGTGATCGCCCTGGCCGGTTGGGCGCTGGCCAGTTACGACTTCAATCTGCTGGTGCTCACCATTCCCGACATCAGCAGAGAGCTCGGCATCAGTGGTGGCCAGATCGGGGTGATGGGTTTCGTCATCTATGTCGCCGAGTTCATCGTCGCCCTGTTCGTGGGCCGCGGCATGGACGCCAAGGGCCGCAAATGGATGTGGATGATCTGCCTCGGTGCGGCGGCGATCTTCACCGGCCTCACCTTCTTCGTGCAGAACTTCTGGCAGCTCGTGGCAATCCGCGCGTTGGCCAGCTCGTTCGCCAATGCGGAACTCGCGATCTCGATCACCCTGGTCAACGAGCAGCTCTCGGCCCGCCGACGTGGCTTGTTGTACTCGGTGGTGCAGGGCGGCTGGCCGCTCGGAGTCTTTCTGGCTTCCGGTGTCTACCTTGCGGTCAGCGGATTGGGCTGGCGTTGGGTGTTCGCCTTCGGTGTCATCCCGCTGGTCGTGGTGATCATCGGCCGGCGCTGGATCCGGGAACCGGAACGCTTCACCCACCTGGTTGCGGTACGCCGCGCCCTGGCCCGGGGTGATCAGGCCGAGGTGGACCGGCTGGTCGCCGAACGACCCGTCGACGTGGCCGAACTGGAGAAGGGCTCGGTCCGGGCGATGTTCGCCACCCCCGGCACTGTCCGCCGTAACCTGATCACGCTGTCGATCACCTGGATCCTCTACGCCATCGCCTTCGTCGCCACGAACGTCTACATCACCTACTGGTTCACCGAGTACGCGGGGTGGAGCGCGGGCGCGGTCGCGACGCTGCTGCTGGTGTGCGGCGGCATCGGCTTCTTCTTCTACATCATCGGCGGGTACTTCGGGGAAAGGTTCGGCCGCCGCACGGTGCTGATGGTGACCGGGTTGGTGACCGGACCGCTCAACCTGGCGTTGTTGCTGTTCCACCAGAACACCGCGGCGACCGCGATCATCTTCTTCCTCTGCTATCAGGCCAGCAACGGAACCTGGTCGGGGGCCGGTTACTCCTACTGGGCCGAATGCTTCCCGACCCGAGTGCGGGGGACTGCCATCGGCTGGCTCACCGCCATGTTCGTCCTGGGGCAGGCGCTCGGCAGTCTGATCTGGTCCGGAATTCTGGCCACCTCGACGCTGGTGGTCGCCTGGATGGTGATGGCGGTTGGTGTCGCCTTCGCACAGGGGTTGAGCACATTGCTCTTGCCTCGGATCGAACCCGGCCAGGAACTGGAGCGGCTGTCGGTCTGATCCGGTCAGCCCGGACTCCCGATGCACGCGACCGGTTCATCATGGTGTGCGGCTTGCGCCAGGTCAGCGGATATGGCGTACGCCGACGGCGAGCCGGCGGAACTGGTAGGCGATCGGCGAGAGACGGGGTCGGGAGAGACCCAGCCCGGCATCGGCGGCGATCCACTCCACCACCTCATCGGTCGGACGATCGTCGGTCTCGACGTGGGTCGCGTATCGGTCGGTCGCCAGCGCGCTGACGCAGCGCGGGATCTGCGCGATCGCCCAGGTCTCACGGCCGGCCGTCCGCAGGAAGGCGATCCGGTTGCTCAATCGTCGGCGCAGGGTCTGCGGGCTCGCGATCAGCGCGTAGTGCCGGATGTCGACCCCGCGTGAGCGCAGACCACCGACGATCTCGTCGAAGTAGTCGTCCCGCACCAGCGTCATCGGCACCAGCACCGGTCCGGGGTGCGTGGCCGCCGCCTGCTGGAGGGTGTCGATGACCGCGGAGCGCCACTGCGGCAGGTCCTGGAAATCGGGTTGGCACTCGGGTGGCAGGGTGCGGCGCAGCGCGAAACCGATCAGTTCTGGATCGGCGACGTGGGCATCGGGGAGCCGGCGGTGCAGTTCGAAGGAGGTGTGGGTCTTCCCGGCGCCGAAGGCACCGTTGATCCAGATCAGCACGTGCTCCACGATACGGATGACCCCGGCCGACGAAAATGACCATGGAAAATTCGGCCCTTCATCTGAAGTATTCAAATATAAGTACGAATATTCCATGATCATTCGCAGGGGCCCGGTCCGATCGCCCCGCGGCGGCTCGTTAGGCTGGCTGCCATGTTCCGGTTCCTGCGTCGATTCTCCTGGTTCCTCTTCGGCTTCGTCACCGGTGCGTGGTTCGTGGCGCGCGGCAAGGAGAAGGCCAAGGAGTACGCCAACCAGGCGCCCAAGGCGGTGGCCAAGCAGCTCGGCCGCGAACTCGTCGACACCACGGTCAGGGTGAGCACCAAGGTCGGCGATGTCGCCGGTGCGGTCAAGGAGGGCGCCGACGAGCGGCGCGAGGAACTGCGCAAGGCCGAGTACACGCCAACGGACCATCCGTCGACCAGGCCCTGAGGTTCGGGCGGTTCGGGTGGTTCATCTCGACACGCCCCGGGCTGCCTTGCTGCGCTGCGGCACCCCGGGGCTACTCGATGAACGTGGGGCGCCGGGCTGCCTTGCTTCGCTGCGGCAGCACACGGCTACTCGATGAACGTTAGACTGGGTGGTTGCGTCCCACATCCAGCACGAGAACAGGGCAACCCATGAAGACTGCCGACATCCGGCGCCGCTTCCTCGACTTCTTCGCCAAGCGCGGGCACGAGGTCGTGCCGTCGGCTCCGCTGCTGCACAACGACCCCACGTTGCTGTTCGTGAACGCCGGCATGGTGCCCTTCAAGCCCTACTTCACCGGGCAGGAGGAGGCGCCCTGGGATCGCGCCACCAGCGTGCAGAAGTGTGTCCGCACCCTCGACATCGAGGAGGTCGGCAAGACCACCCGGCACGGCACCTTCTTCCAGATGAACGGCAACTTCTCCTTCGGCGACTACTTCAAGGCCGATGCGATCTCCTACGCCTGGGAACTCGTCACCAGCGAACAGCACAACGGCGGCCTCGGCTTCGACCCGGACAAGGTCTGGGTGACCGTGCTCGGCCCCGGTTTCCACCCCGACTTCCCCGACGGCGACACCAAGGCGGTCAAGCTGTGGAAGAAGGTCGGCGTACCCGAGCACCGGATCCAGCCGCGCAACCTGAAGGACAACTACTGGAACATGGGCGTACCCGGCCCGGGTGGCCCGTGCTCGGAGATCTACATCGACCGCGGCGCCGAATACGGGCCCGACGGCGGCCCGGAGGCCGATGAGGACCGGTTCCTGGAGATCTGGAACCTGGTGTTCATGCAGCAGGAGCTGTCCGCGGTCCGCGCCAAGGACGACTTCACCGTCGCCGGCGACCTGCCCGCCAAGAACATCGACACCGGGATGGGCCTGGAGCGCGTCGCCTACCTGCTGCAGGGCGTCGACAACCTCTATGAGATCGACGAGGTCTACCCGGTCATCGAGCGCGCCTCCGAACTGTCCGGGAAGCGCTACGGTGCCGACGCCGAGGACGATGTCCGGCTGCGGGTGGTCGCCGACCACGTGCGCTCCGGACTGATGCTGATGACCGACGGCGTCACCCCCGGCAACGAGGCCCGCGGCTATGTGCTGCGTCGGCTGCTGCGCCGCAGCGTCCGCTCGATGCGGCTGCTCGGGGTCACCGAGCCCGTGCTGCCGCAGCTGCTGCCGGTCAGCAAGGACCTGATGAGCGACTCCTACCCCGAGATCATCGACAACTGGGAGCGCGTCTCCACCGTCGCGTACGCCGAGGAGGAGGCCTTCCGCCGGACCCTCGCCGACGGCACCCGGATCTTCGACCTGGCCGTCGCCGACACCCGCAACCAGGGCCAGCAGACGCTCTCCGGTGACCGGGCCTTCCAGCTGCACGACACCTACGGCTTCCCGATCGACCTGACCCTGGAGATGGCCGAGGAGCAGGGCCTGCAGGTGGACCGCGACAGCTTCACCACGCTGATGCAGGAGCAGCGCGACCGCGCCAAGGCCGATGCGCGCGCCAAGAAGGGCGGCACGACCAGCTCCGAGGCCTACAAGTCGCTGCGCCATCTGGGTGAGACCCGTTTCCACGGCTACCACGAGTTGGCGCTGGAGTCGAAGGTGCTCGGCATGGTCTCCGACGGTGAGCTCGTCAACGAGGCCAAGCCCGGTGACACCGTCGAACTGGTCCTCGCCGACACCCCGTTCTATGCCGAGTCCGGCGGCCAGGACGCCGACCGCGGCACCATCGACCTCGGCCAGACCCGGCTCGACGTGCTCGACGTGCAGCGCCCGATCCAGGGTCTGGTCGTGCACAAGGTCAAGGTCGCCGGCGGTGAGGTGCGCACCGGTGACCAGGCCCTGGCGAGCGTCGACGCCTTCCACCGGATGGGTGCCTGCCAGGCGCATTCGGCGACCCACATCGTGCACGCGGTGCTGCGCGAGACCCTCGGCCCGACCGCGGTGCAGGCCGGCTCCTACAACAAACCGGGCTACCTGCGCTTCGACTTCAACGCCAGCTCCGGGCTGACCCAGGCCCAGCGCGAGCACATCGAGGGCCGCAGCAACGAGGCGATCCGCGACGATCTCGGCGTCACCCAGACCGAGCTGCCGCTGGCCGAGGCCAAGGCGCTCGGCGCGATGGCGATGTTCGGCGAGAAGTATCCCGAGATGGTGCGGATGGTCGAGATGGGCGGCGCCTGGTCGCGCGAGCTCTGCGGCGGCACCCACGTGCAGCACTCCTCGCAGATCGGCCTGCTCAGCCTGCTCGGGGAGTCCTCGGTGGGTTCGGGGGTACGCCGGGTCGAGGCGCTGGTCTCCACCGACGCCTTCCAGCACCTGGCCGCCGAGCGGGCCCTGGTCAACAACCTGACCTCGATGCTCAAGGTCCAGCCGGATCAGCTCAACGATCGGGTGGAGAAGCTGCTGGCCCAGCTCAAGGACGCCGAACGCCAGATCCAGGCGTACCGCTCCGCCGAGGTGATGGGCAATGCGAAGGGTCTGGCCGACGCCGCCAAGGACGTCTACGGGCTGGCCTTCGTCGGCAAGCACGTCGAGGGTGTCAGCGGCGGCGACCTGCGCAACCTGGCGGTCGAGGTACGCGGACGGCTCGGCGACCGTGCCGGTCTGGTCGCGCTCGCCGGCGGTACGCCGGACAAGCCGGCCCTGGTCGTCGCGACCACCGCGGCCGGCCGGGAGCGCGGGCTCAAGGCCGGTGAGCTGGTCCGCCTCGGTACCGCCGAACTCGGTGGCAAGGGTGGCGGCAAGGACGACCTGGCCCAGGGCGGCGGCTCCGATGCGAGCCGCATCCCGCAGGCCCTGGAGGCGATCGAGCACGCCGTGGGCCGGGTCGCCACCCGGTGAGAACCGGCGTACGGCTGGCGCTCGACTGGGGGGACGCCCGGATCGGGGTGGCGGCCTGTGATGCGGCCGGCACGTTGGCGTACCCGGTCGAAACCGTGCCCGGGAACAAGCAGAGCCTGGACCGGATCGCCGCGCTGGTCGCCGAGTACGAGCCCTTCGAGGTGGTCGTCGGACTGCCCCGGTCGCTGTCCGGGGGCGAGGGTCCGGCCGCGGCGAAGATCCGCCAACACGCGCTCGCGCTCGCCGGGCGGCTTTCGGGCGTTCAGGTACGCTTGCTCGACGAACGGCTGACCACCGTCACCGCCGCGCGTACGCTGTCGCAGCGGGGGCGGAAGGCCAAGCAGCAGCGGGCAGTGATCGACCAGGTCGCCGCGGTGACGATCCTCGAGCAGGCGCTGGAGGCGGAACGGCGGACCGGCCGCCCGCCCGGTGAATTGCTGGCCGAGACGAGCGAACGAGGAGACGAGGCTTGAGCAGTCTGATGGATCCGGAGCACCAGCGCCGGAACTGGAGCGAGGTGGCCCGGCACGCCAAGAGCGCGTTCGCCGTGCTCCTCTCCCTGGCCGTCCTGGTCGGCGGGGGACTGTTCGCCTACAACAAGGTCTCCGGGGCGGTGACCAGCGCCTTCGCCGTCGAGGACTATCCGGGACCGGGCAATGCCGATGTGTCGGTCGAGATCCCGCAGGGGTCCACGGTCGACGAGATCGGCTCGATCCTCAAGGACAACGAGGTGATCGCCTCCACCGACGCCTTCGACAAGGCCAAGGTCGAGTTCCCCAACATCCAGCAGCTGCAGGCCGGCAGCTACGCGCTGAAGACCCACATGCGGGCCCGCGACGCCATCCAGGCAATGCTGGACGCCGGCGTCAAGGGCGGCAAGAAGTTCCTGATCCGCGAGGGTCTGCGGATCGGTGAGCAGGTGAGCGAACTGTCCCGGCAGACCGACATCCCCGAGGAGAAGTACCGCGAGGCCCTGGCCAAGCCCGACCAGTACGGGCTGAGCTCGTGGGCCAACGGCAACCCCGAGGGCTTCCTGTTCCCCGACACCTATGAGATGTCCGGCAACGATCCGAACGCCGCGCTCAAGCAGATGACCGCGAACTTCAACCGCAAGGCCGGTGAGATCCAGCTGGAGAGCAAGGCCAAGCAGCTCAACCGCAGCCCGCGCGATGTGGTCATCGTCGCCTCCATCATCGAGGCCGAGGTGCGCCGCCCCGAGGACCGCGCGAAGGTCGCCCGGGTGCTCTACAACCGGCTCGACTCGGGGATGAAGCTGCAGCTCGACACCACCGTCGAATACGCCAACAACAAGCCCCGCGGTGCCGGTGCGACGACCAGCGACGAGGAACGCGCCAACCCCTCGCCCTACAACACCTATGTGGTGCCCGGCCTGCCGGCCGGCCCGATCGGTGCCCCCGGCAAGCAGGCCCTGGAGGCCGCCGCCAACCCGGTACCGGGCAACTGGAAGTTCTTCGTCGCGGTCAACCTGGACACCGGTGAGACCCTGTTCGCCGACGACTTCAACGGCCACCAGGCGAATGTGAAGAAGTTCCAGGACTGGTGCCAGGCGAACCCCGGCAAGTGCTGAGTGCGGGGCCGGCCCGGCCCCCCGGCTCGGCCGGCTCGGCCGGCTCGAGGAGACAGTGCGCCGTCGTCGGTCATCCGGTGTGGCACTCGCTGTCCCCGGCGATCCACCGGGCGGCGTACGCCCGGCTCGGGCTGGACTGGGACTACCAGCGCCACGACGTCGCGCCCGGCGGGCTGCCGAAGTTCGTGGCCGGGCTGGATGCCAGCTGGCGCGGGCTGAGCGTCACCATGCCGCACAAGGAGGACGCCGCCCGGCTCGGTGTCGGCGACGAACCGGTCGCCCTCACCGGGGTCGCGAACACGCTGATCTTCGACGAGGGCGTGATCGCGGCCCGCAACACCGATGTGGCCGGTTTCCGGATCGCGCTCGCCGCCCACGGCATCGACCAGGTGCCCACCGCGGTGATCATCGGCAACGGCGCCACCGCCCGCTCCGCGGTCGCCGCGCTGGCGGGCCTGGGTACGCGCGAGGTGCAGTTCGTGGTCCGCAGCGCCGAGCGGGCCCGCGGGGTGGTCGAGCTGGCCGAATCGCTCGGCCTGGCCGCGACGGTCTGCCCACCCGGAACCGAGCCGACCCCCGCTGCACTGGTGATCTCCACCGTCCCCGCCGACGGGGTGGTCGGTGCTGCCGAGGCGCTGGCCGCGCGGGCCGAGGTGGTCTTCGACAGCGTCTACGATCCGTGGCCGACCCCGCTCGCCGCCGCCGCCGAACGCGCCGGCCGGTTGGTCCTCAACGGCCTCGATCTGCTCGCCGGGCAGGCCGTCGACCAGGTGCGCTGGTTCACCGGCCGGCCGATCGACTTCGAGGTCGCCCGGAGTGCTGCCCGGGCCGGGCTCAGCGGGGATTGACCACCCAGCGCAGCCGCCAGGCCAGCAGCAGCACCAGGGCCGCGCCGATCGCCGGCAACCCGGCGTACACGAGCGCCAGCCCGTGCCGACCCAGATAGAGCGGCACCCAGATCAGCGGCGCCAGTGCGGCGCCGGTGAACTGGCAGGCCAGCATCACCGAGGTCGCCCCGGACCGGTTGCCCGGTACCGAGGTCACCGCCAACTGCTGGGAGATGGTCCGGGTCCCGGTGGCGGCCGCGCCGGCCACCGCGATCGCCACGATCAGCCCCGCCAGCCAGGGTGACAGCCCGGCCGCCATCGCACCCAGCCCCATCACCACATTCAGCACCGCACCGACGACCAGGGCCTGATACCGGTCCAGCAGCGAACCCGTGGCCGCCCCGGAGGCCAGCCCCGCCACCCCGAGCACCGCGACCGCCAGACCGCGCTCGGTCGGACCCAGCCCGAACCGCAGATCGGCGTGCAGTGCGGCCAGGATCACCACCCCCATCATCGTCAGATAGGACAGCGCCGCGGTGACGCAGGCGGTCGCCAGCTGCCGGTTGCCGAGCGCCCGCCACTGGGCCCAGCCGTGGGCGGTGTTCGGGGTGGCCGCATCCGGTGGCGGGGCGAGGGCCAGTCCGATCGAGACGAGGGTGATCGCGGCGAAACCGAGCCGCCAGTCGACCGCCGCGGCGAGCCCGCCGGCGAGCGGGGCCATCGCCTGCCCGGTCGCCTGCATCGACCCGAAGATGCCGAGCGAGCGACCCAGCCGGTGCGCCGGCACCAGCTCGGTGATCGCGGCCACCAGCACCGGGGTGGTGAACGCGTTGGCGGCGCCCTGCAGCACCCGGGCCGCCATGAACACCCCGAACGACGGGGCCAGCGCGCAGCCGATCGAGGCCAGCGCGAAGACCAGATAGCCGATCCGCACGGTACGCCGCCGACCCCAGTGCTCGGCCAGCGTGCCGGAGATCAGCATCAGGGCGGCGAACGGGACCAGATAGGCGGTCAGCGAGGCGGCCGCCGCGGCGATGTCGACACCGAAGGAGGCGCCGAGCTCGGGGAGCATCGTGGTCACCACCGGTGCGCCGAAGGGTCCCAGGAAGCCGCCGAGATAGATCGGCCAGATCCGTGGCCGCGATCCGGCAGCCCCGTCCACCATCGGCACCGCCTCCCCTCATCGGTTGCACCGGTTCCGCCGGTTCCACCCGGCACTGACACTCTCACGATCCGCACCGGACGCGGGGCAGCGCCGGAATCTGGGAGACTGGCATGTCGAGATCGAACACGAGGAGTGCTTGCATGTTGCGTTGGCTGACCGCCGGGGAGTCCCACGGCCCCGCCCTGGTCGCGACGATCGAGGGAATGCCGGCCCACGTCCGGATCACCTCCGCCGAGATCGCGGCGGCGCTGGCCCGGCGCCGGCTCGGTTACGGCCGCGGGGCCCGGATGAAATTCGAGGCCGATCAGGTGACGATTCTCGGTGGCGTACGCCATGGCGAGACCCTTGGTTCCCCGATCGCGATCCAGGTCGCCAACACCGAATGGCCCAAGTGGGAGACCGTGATGGCGGCCGATCCGGTCGATGCGGCGGTGCTCGCCGAGCAGGCCCGCAACAAGCCGCTGACCCGGCCGCGGCCCGGGCACGCCGACCTGGTCGGCATGCAGAAGTACGACTGGGACGAGGCGCGGCCGATCCTGGAACGGGCCTCCGCCCGCGAGACCGCCGCCCGGGTGGCGCTCGGCCGGGTGGCGCAGAATTTCCTCGAGCAGGCATACGGGATCACCGTCTTCTCCCATGTGGTCGAGATCGGCACGGTGCGGGCACCGGCGGGGCTGCTGCCCGCATTCGCCGACCTGGAACGGATCGATGCGTCGCCGGTGCGCTGCGCCGACCCGGAGACCGAGGCCGCGATGGTCGCCGAGATCGATCAGGCGCACAAGGACGGCGACACCCTCGGTGGTGTCGTCGAGGTGCTGGTGCACGGTGCCCCGCCGGGGCTCGGCTCGCACACGATGGGGGACCGGCGCCTCGACGCCCGGCTCGCCGGCGCGCTGATGGGCATCCAGGCGATCAAGGGGGTCGAGGTCGGCGACGGGTTCGAGTTGGCCCGCAGCCGGGGTTCGGCCGCGCACGACGAGATCGTGCCGGGTGCCGATGGGATCGCCCGGGCCGGCCATCGCGCCGGCGGGACCGAGGGCGGGATGAGCACCGGTGAGCTGCTCCGGGTCCGCGCCGCGATGAAGCCGATCGCAACCGTGCCGCGGGCGCTGCGCACCGTCGACACCAGCACCGGCGAGGAGGCCGTCGCGCACCACCAGCGTTCCGACGTGATCGCCGTCCCGGCGGCCGGTGTGGTCGCCGAGGCGATGGTCGCGCTGGTGCTCGCCGACGCCTGCCTGGAGAAGTTCGGTGGCGACTCGGTGGGGGAGACGAAGCGGAACGCCGAGGCGTACCTGGCCGACGTGGCCGCGCGTGGACTGGGGGTCGCTCGGTGAGCGCGGAAAGGAATCGCTCGGTGAGCGCGGAGAGGAATGGCTCGGTGAGCGCGGGAAAGAACATCGTGATGATCGGTGCGCCCGGGTCCGGCAAGTCGACCGTCGGGGTGGCGCTCGCCGCCGCCCTCGACGAGCCCTTCACCGATATCGACGCGCTGATCGAGAGCAGCGAGAACACCTCGATCCCCGACATCTTCGTGACCCGCGGTGAGGCGGCGTTCCGGGAGCTGGAGGCGGCGCACACCATCGACGCGCTGAACCGGCCCGGGGTGGTCGCTCTCGGTGGGGGCGCGATCCACAACGAGCGGATCCGGTCCGCGCTGGTCGGGCACCACGTGGTCTGGCTGGAGACCTCGGTGAGCACCGCGGTGAGCCGGATCGGATTGAACTCCTCCCGGCCGCTGCTGCTCGGCAACGTCCGCGGCACGCTGATCAAGCTGCTGGCCGAACGCACCCCGCTCTATCGCGGCGCGGCGACGATCACCGTCAGCACCGATGGCCGGCAGCCCGATGAGGTCGTCGGCCTGATCCGCGCGGAGCTGGCTCGGTGATCGAGGTCGCGGCCGAGCGCCCCTATGCCGTGCAGATCGGGCACGGGGTGCTCGACGGGCTCGGGGAACTGGTCGCCGGCAGTCAGCGGGTGGCGGTGCTGTACGCCCCGGCGCTGCGTGCGCAGGCGGCCCGGTTGGCCGAGAACATCGACGCCGAGGTGTTGCCGATCGAGCTGCCGGATGCCGAGCAGGCGAAGACCGCCGAGGTGCTCGCCGACTGCTGGGACCGGCTCGCGGCGGCGGGGTTCACCCGCAGCGACGCGGTGGTCGGATTCGGCGGGGGAGCGACCACCGACCTGGCCGGGTTCGTCGCGGCGAGCTGGCTGCGCGGGGTACGCCTGGTGACCGTGCCGACCACCGTGCTCGGCATGGTCGACGCCGCGGTCGGCGGCAAGACCGGGATCAACCTGGCCGCCGGCAAGAATCTGGTCGGCGCCTTCCACGAACCCGCCGGGGTGCTCTGCGACCTGTCCCTGCTGACCAGCCTGCCGGCGGCCGACCTGCGTGCCGGGCTGGCCGAGGTGGTCAAGTGCGGCTTCATCGCCGATCCCGCAATCCTCACCCTGGTTGAGGAAGCGCCGGCCGAGGCGCTCGACCCCACCAGTGACCGGTTGGCCGAACTGATCACCCGCGGCATCCGGGTGAAGGCCGAGGTGGTCTCCGGCGACCTGCGCGAGGCGACCTCGGTCGGTGCGTCGGTGGGCCGGGAACTGCTGAACTACGGGCACACTCTCGGGCACGCCATCGAGCGCCGCGAGCAGTACCGCTGGCGGCACGGGGAGGCGATCAGCGTCGGCATGATGTACGCCGCAGCCCTCGCCCGCCGGCTCGGGCTGCTCGACGCCACGACCGCCGAGCGGCACCGTGCGGTGCTCGACCTGCTCGGGTTGCCGACCGCCTACGACCCGGGAGCCTGGCCGGAGCTGCGGGAGGCGATGAGCCTGGACAAGAAGACCCGCGGTGCGCAGCTGCGGTTCGTGCTGCTCAACGGGTTGGCCTCCGCCGAGATCGTCGCCGGGCCCGATGAGGAGGCGCTGGCTGCGGCGTACGCCGAGGTCAGCGGCCACCCGCGACGCGGATGATGCTGCCGGTGGTGTAGGAGGCCTCCGGCGACATCAGGTAGGCCACCGCGGGCGCGATCTCCTCCGGTTCGCCGACCCGGCCCAGCGGCACGTTCGGGCCGACCCGCTCGATCCGGCCCGGGACGTGGATATCGGTGCGTACCGTGCCCGGAGCCACCGCGTTCACCCGGATGCCCTCACCGGCGACCTCGATCGCCAAGCCGATGGTGAGCGCATCCACCCCGGCCTTGGCGGCCGCGTAGTGCACGTATTCGTGCGCCGAACCGATGGTCGCCGCGGCGGAGGAGATGTTGACGATGCTGCCGCCCGGGCCGCCGCGCGCGGTGCTCATCACCTGCACCGCCCGTCGGGCGCACAGGATCGCGGCGGTCAGGTTCAGCTCCAGCACCGCCCGGATCGATTCCTCGTCGGTATCGGCCAGGTCGGCACTGGTCAGCGTCGCGCCGGCATTGTTGACCAGCCCGGTCACCGGGCCCAGGCGTTCGGCGGTGCCGGCGAACAGGTCGGTGATCGCCGCGCTGTCGGTGACATCGCACTGCTGGGCGTACGCCCGCCCACCGGCCGCGGTGATCTCGGCGACCACCCGCTCCGCCTCCTCGGCGGCGCTGCGATAGCAGACCGCCACGGCATGCCCGCGGCGGCCCAGCTCGCGGCTGATGCCGGCACCGATGCCGCGGGAGCCGCCGGTGACGATCGTGACCTGATCCATGGCGGGGACTCTAGCGCCCGGCCGAGGGCTTCGACCCGCTGGCGCGCGCTCGGCCGGCGGGCGGACTCAGGAGATCCAGAAGTCCCAGAAGCGGACCAGGATCAGCAGCCCGATGACCAGATAGCCGAGAACGATCGGGAGCGCACCCACCGCACCGATCACCCGGCGTACCCCGGCACCCACCGGGATCCGGCCCTTCAGCAGGTTGTCGCTGGTGACGAACCAGAACAGCGGGATCATCATCGCCCAGACGACCATGCAGTAGGGGCACAGGGCGCCGATCCGGTAGAGCGACTGGAAGGCCAGCCAGCAGATGAATCCGAGCCCGAAGGTGACCCCGGCCTGCAGACCCCACCAGATCCAGCGGGGCAGCGCGACACCGGCGGCGAGCACCACACCGAGGGCGATCACCGCCGCGAACCCGGCGATCCCGATCAGCGGATTCGGCAGGCCGAACGCCTCCGCCTGGGCGGAGTTCATGATCGAACCGCAGGACAGCACCGGGTTGATGCTGCAGCTCGGCTCGTAGTTCGGGTCCCGCAGCACCTGGATCTTCTCCAGCATCAGCACCAGCGCGGCCACCCAGGCGACCCCGGCGAGGGCGGCCATGATGATCCCTCCGGTACGCCCGCTCAGACCGGCCGGCTGCTCGGGCTCATCGAACCGGTCCAGTTCGTCGAGCTGGTCCTGCTCGTCGAACCGGTCCTCCCCAGCCTCGGGCCGGCCGCCCTCCGGATCCCCGGTCGGGGCGGCCGCCCGGTCAGGAATCGTGCTCATCCGCCGGCCAGCGCCTTGTCGATGGCCCCGGTCAGATCCGCACTGGAGCGCAGCTGGAGCTGCTGACCGTTGACGAACACGGTCGGTGTGCCCTGCACCCCGAGCGCGGTGCCGTCGGCCTGGTCGGCCTTGATCCGCGCCTCGGTGGCCGGATCCTTGTACGCCGCATCCCAGGCGGCCATGTCGAGACCGAGCTCCTGGGCGAAGCCGCGGAACACCTCGTCCTGGGGCACCCGCTGCTCGGCCCACTGGGTCTGGGTCTCATACATCTTCTGATACATCGGCTCCCACTTGCCCTGCTGGCCGGCCGCCTCGACCGCCCGGGCGGACCGCATCGCGTTGAAGTGGCTCTCGATGGGGAAGTAGCGGACCACGAAGTTCACCCGGTCGCCGTAGGTCTCGCGGGCCTTCTCCATGGTCGGATAGAGCGCACCGCAGGCCTCGCACTCGAAGTCCAGGAACTCCACGACGGTGACCTTGGCGTCCGCCGGGCGGTTCAGATAGACGCTGTTGTCGCGGACCAGCTGCGCCGGACCCGCGGCCTCGGCCTGGCGGTCCTTGACCGTGTTGCCGACGGCGACGACGATCCCGATCACGATCGCGGCGAGCGCCAGCACCGATCCCGAGATGATGACATTGCGGCGGATGGCGGCCTTGCGCTTCCGCTCGGCCTCGATCGCGGCCGCACGCCGTCGGGCGTTGCGGGGCAACGGGGGCTTGTTGGGCATGGGGGTTCTCCTCTCCTGAAGGTCAACTCCTGGGAGAGCGCCCGGGTTCCCGACTTCGGCGGCCGGTTCTCACTGCTCGCCGAGGGCCTCCTCGATCGCCTCCGGAAGGTCGCTGTGACTGCGCAGCTGGAGCTGCTCACCGTTGACGAACACCGTCGGGGTGGCGCTCACCCCGAGCTTCTCCCCGTCGGCCTGATCGGCGGCCACCCGCTCCCGGGTCGCCGGATTGTTGTACGCCGCCTCCCAACTCATCATGTCCAGGCCGAGCTCGCGGGCGAAGCCGCGGAACACCTCATCCATCGGCACCTGCTGGCCGGCCCACCGGTTCTGGTTCTCGAACATCAGCTTGTACATGCCCTCCCACTGGCCCTGGCGGCCGGCCGCCTCGACGGCCCGGGCCGCGGGCATCGCGTTGAAATGCCCCTCGAGCGGGAAGTAGCGCATCACGAAGTTGACCCGGTCGCCGTAGCTGGCCCGGGTCTGCTCCATCGTCGGGTAGAGGGCGGCACAGGCCGGGCACTCGAAGTCCAGGAACTCGACGACGGTCACCTCGGCGTCCGGCACCCGGTTCAGGAAGACGCTGTCGGCGCGGACCAGTTCGGCCGGCGGCCCGGCGGCCAGTTGCCGCTCGCGGGCGGTGTTGCCGAGCAGCACGACGACGCCGATGACCAGGGCGCTGACCACCATCACCGAGGCGGAGATGATGATGTTGCGGCGCATGGCGGCGCGCTGTCTCTGGCGGGCCTCGAGCAGGATGGCGCGGCGCCGAGCGTTCCGGGGAAGCGGCGGCTGGGACTTCTTCGACATGTGGGGACTCCTCTCAGCCGAACAACTCCGACCCCACCGCCGCGGTTCCCGTCCCAGCCGGTCGCCGCGGGAGATTCTGCTCTCTGGAACCAGTCGTGGTGCCTGCGGTCAGGTCCACTGCCAGGCGAGCCGCTGACCGTCGATCTGGTGCACCCGCAGCGGCGTACCGAAGACCTCGCTGAGCACCTCGTCGGTGACGATCTCCGCCGGCGGGCCCTCGGCCAGCACCCGGCCGTCGCGCAGGGCGACGATCCGGTCGGACCAGCAGGAGGCGAAGTTGATGTCGTGCACCACCACCACGATGGTCTTGCCCAGCTCGTCGGCGGCCCGGCGCAGCTGCGCCATCATCGCCCGGGAATGCGACAGGTCGAGATTGTTCAGCGGTTCGTCGAGCAGCAGATAGTCGGTGTCCTGGGCCAGCACCATCGCCACGAACGCCCGCTGCCGCTGACCGCCGGACAGCTCGTCCAGGTAGCGATCGCGCAGCCCGGTCAGGTCCAGATAGGCGAGCGCGGCCTCCACGACCTGCCGGTCGTGCCCGGTCAACCGACCCTGGCTGTGCGGATAGCGACCGAAGGCGACCAGCTCACCCACCCGCAGGCGTACCGTCAGATGATTGTCCTGCTTCAGCACGGCCAGGATCCGGGCCAGTTCCCGCGAGTCGCACTGCGCCACATCCAGATCGGCGACCCGCGCCGAACCGTGGTCGGCGGACAGCAGCCGGGCCATGATGCCGAGCAGGGTCGACTTCCCGGCGCCGTTCGGACCGATCAGCGAGGTGATGCCGCCGGGGGTGAGGGTCAGGGTGACCCCGTCCACGACCACCGAGGTGCCGTAGCTCTTGGTCACCGATTCCAGCTGGATCATGCGTACTTCCTTCGTCCCGCGCCGATCAACATCGCCAGGAACACCAGCCCGCCGATGAACTCGACCACCACGCTGAGCACGGTGCCCAGCCCGAAGACCTGCTGCAGCAGGGTCTGCCCGCCGACCAGGGTGAGCACCGCCAGCAGCCCGGCCAGCGGCAGCGTCACCGCGTGCCGGTGCGTACCGGCCAGCTGGTACGCCAGATTGGCCACCAGCAGACCGAAGAAGAGGATCGGCCCGACCAACGCGGTGGAGACCGACACCAGGACCGCGACCAGCACCAGCAGCCGCATCGTGGCGCGGCGATGGTCGACACCGAGCGAGCTGGCCAAGTCCGGGCCGAGGGCGATCACATCGAGTTCGGCCCGCCGCCGCCAGGCCAGCACCGTGCAGACCGCGACCACGACCGCGGTCAGTGCGAGCAACCGCGGGTCGACCCCGCTGAAGGAGGCGAAGAGCCGCGACTGCAGCACCAGGTAGGCATTCGGATCCATCACCCGCTGCAGCAACGAGGTCGCCGAGCGCAACAGCGTCCCCAGTACCAGCCCGACCAGCACGGTGACATGGATGGAGCGACGCAGCCGCCCGAAGATCCAGCCGAACAGGCTGATGCCGAGCCCGGCCATCAGCACCGTGGTGACCAGGAACTGGCCCACCGGCGGCAGCTGCAGCGAACCCAGCACGCCCAGGAAGAACACCAGCGAGGTCTGCAGCAGGGCATAGAGCGCGTCGAAACCCATGATCGCCGGGGTCAGGATCCGGTTGGTGGTGATGGTGTGGAACAGCACGGTGGACAGCGCGATCGCCCAGCCCACCAGCACCATCGCGGCCAGCTGTGGACCGCGGTAGGCCATCGCGAAGGCCACATTGCCCGAGGTGCCGATCGTCAGGTACGCCGCAGCGGCCGCGACGGTGAGCCCGGCCACGCTCGCGATCCGGACACCCGGCCGCGGGCCGCGGCGTACGCTCGATCCGGTCGACGCGGAGGTGCGCAGCGCGGTCATCGAGGCCCCTTGCGGTGCAGCAGCAGGGCCAGGAAACCGGCGGCGCCGACGATCCCGACGATCACCCCGACCGGGATCTCGTAGGGGTGGTTCAGGGTGCGGGCCAGCAGATCGCAGGCCAGCACCAGGCCGGCACCGGCCAGCGCGACGACCGGCAGCGAGCGGCGCAGGTTGTCCCCGAGCAGCAGCGAGACCACGTTCGGCACCACCAGCCCGAGGAAGGGCAGGGCGCCGACGACGACCACGCAGACCGCGGAGCAGACCGAGACCAGCACCAGCCCGAGCCGGACCACCGCCCGGTGGTTCAGGCCCAGGTTGGTGGCGTGGTCGCGGCCCAGGCCGGCCGCGGTGAAGCGGTCGGCGTAGAACCAGGTCACCACCAGCGCGGCGCCGGCCAGCCAGAGCAGTTCGAAGCGACCGCGCAGCACCCCGGAGAAGTCACCGGTGAGCCAGGTCGTCAACGTCTGCAGCAGATCGAGCCGGTAGGCGACGAAGGTGGTCGCGGCCGAGATCACCCCCGACAGCATGATCCCGACCAGCGGTACCAGCACGGTGCCCTCGGCCGGCGGGATGCGCTTGAGCACCTGCAGGAAGAGGGCGGTGCCGAGCAGTGCGGTACCGACGGCGATCACCATCTTCCCGGCGACCGGCATCGACGGGGTGAGCACGGTGGCGATCAGCAGGCCGGCGCCGGCGGCCTCGGTGGTGCCGACGGTGGCCGGTTCGACGAACCGGTTGCGGACCAGCAGCTGCATCAGCAGCCCCGACATCGCCATCGCCGCACCGGCGAGCAGCACCGCGGCGGTGCGCGGGATCCGCGAGACGACGAGGATCTGCCCGCTCAGCTCGGCGGCGCCGACGAACAGCGACAGCACCGCGAGCCCGGCGGTGAGCAGCAGGGCAGCGGCGAGAGCGCCGACCAGGCGGCCCCGGCTGGTTGCCGGGGCCGCCTCGGCGGACGCCGTCGGGCTGGTCAGGTCGAGCAGGGTCACGAGGTGCGCAGTCCCTGCTCCAGTTCGGCCAGCTGCGCCTCGGCGTTGGCCAGGCCGTGCATGGCGATGTACCAGCGGCCGCCGTCGAGCTGGATCACCTTCTGGTTGCGCCAGGCGTTGGTGCCGCGGACCAGTTCGTTGTCCAGCACCTGCATCGCGTTCTGGCCCTCCTTGCCGATCGCGGCATCCCGGTCGACGACGAAGAGCACGTCGGGGTTGGCCTGGGCGAGCTGCTCGAAGCTGACCGGCTGGCCGTGCGAGATGTTCTCGATGCCGTCGACCGCCTGCGGTACGCCGAGTCGGCTGTGGATGATGCCGAAGCGGGAGGCCGGCCCCTGCAGGGTGACCTTGCCGGCCGAGGTCATCACGATCAGGCCGCGGCCCGCCTGGGCGGCGGCCGGCTTGAGCGCGTCGGCGCGCTGTCGCAGCGCCTCGATCCGGGTGTTCACCGCATCGGTGGCGCCGAGGGCCTGGCCGATGATGCCCGCGGCCTTGGCGTTGCCCTCGACGAAGTCGAGCTCCTGGGGGTAGGTGACGTCGATGGTGGGCCAGAACTTGGTCAGCTCGGGATACTTCTTCGCCGAGCGGAAGCCGATCACGACCAGGTCCGGCTTGGCCTGGTTGAGGGCCTCCAGGTTCGGCTCCTGCAGGGTGCCCAGGTCGGTGTACTTCTCGTCGCGGAACTCGCCGAGGAAGCCCGGCAGCGCCTGCTTGGGCAGGCCGACGACCCGGTCGGCGAAGCCGAGTGCCTTGATGGTGTCCAGGGCGCCGAAGTCGAGCACGGCGATCCGCTGCGGTGATCCCTTGAGTTCGGTGCTGCCCTGGGCGTGGGTGATGGTCTGGGTCTCAGCGCCACCGGCGGCGTTGCTGCCGGTGGACTGCCCGCAGGCGCTCAACAGGAGCACCCCGATCAGGGCGAGCAGGGACATCAGTCGGGTCAAGGGAACTCCTCGGGTCGTGCGGGGTCTTAGTTCTGCCTAAATAAATTAGGTAAGGCGACCCTAACCCGAGAATGTGAGCGGATGCCAATCCGTTCCGCAGGGTGGAAGCGTGACGGCCAGTCCGGCAGCCAGATCAGTCCGGCAGCCAGATCAGTCCGACAGCCAGATCCCCAGATCGGCGGCGAGCACGTGCGCGAGGACGACCGGGTCGCTGTCGGTCACCTCGGCGCCGCGCAGCTGGCTGAGACCGCTGATCCGCTGCAGTTCGCAGCCGGCCAACCGCAGCCGTTCCCGCGGACCGGGATTGCCCCACTGGGTCTCGCTCAGATCGCAGCGGAGGAACTCGACATCGGTGCAGCGCGCCTCGGACAGCTCGGTGCCGACCAGCACGCAGTCGACCAGGCGGACCCGGCGCAGCACCGCCTGCCGCAGATTCGCCATGCGCAGGGTGCAGCCGACGAACTCGATGTCGGTCAGCGTGGCCGCAGCCAGGCGTACGCCGATCATCCGGCAGTCGCTGAAGACGACCCGCTCCATCGACCCGCGAACCAGCTCGGTGTTCGCCAGATCCACCCCGGTGAAGGTGGAGTCGACCCAGCGGGACCGATGCCAGCGGGAATCGGCCAGGCTGCCACCGGTGAAGGCGCAGCCACCGATGTCGGTGTTCTCGGTGTCGGCCTCATCCAGGGCGGCCCCATCGACCTGCAGGTCGTTCAGATAGCCGTCCGACTCGAGCTCGTCGGCGACCAGCCGGCGCGGCGTGGTCTCGGCCGGTCGTGGTGCGGCGGGGGTCCGCGGACGCCCGGGGCCCGGGGCCCGGCCGCGGGCGCGGTTCACGCGTCCACCGCGGCGGCGCGGGCCAATCCGACACGGACGTCGGCGACCAGATCGTCGGTCTCCTCGATACCGACCGAGAGGCGCAGCAGGCCGGGGGTGATGCCGGCCTCCCGTTGCACCTCGGGGGGCATCGCCGCATGCGTCATCAGACCGGGATGGCAGACCAACGACTCGGTACCACCCAGCGACTCGGCCAGACTGAAACAGGCCAGACCGTCCAGGAATGCTTCCACCGCAGGGATTCCGGACAGCTCGAAGCTGAGCATGCCGCCGAAGCCCTGCTGCTGCCGGGCCGCCAGCTCGTGGCCGGGATGCTCGGGCAGACCGGGATAGTGCACCGCGCCGACCGCCTCGTGGCCGATCAGGGTCTCGACCACCGCGGCGGCGTTCTGCTCGTGCTGACGCATCCGCAGCGGCAGCGTCCGCAGCCCGCGCAGGGTGAGCCAGGCATCCAGCGCCCCGCCGGTGGTGCCGAGGGTGTTCGCCCAGTAACCGATGGTCTCGGCCAGCTCGGGCTCCCGGGCCACCACGGCGCCACCGACGACATCGGAGTGCCCGTTGACGTATTTGGTGGTGGAGTGGATGACCAGGTCCGCGCCGAGATCCAGCGGTTGCTGCCGCACGGGGGAGCAGAAGGTGTTGTCCGCGGCGACCAGCGCACCCGCCGCGTGGGCGGCCTCGGTCAGCGTGGCGATGTCGGTGATCCGCAGCAGCGGGTTCGACGGGGTCTCCAGCCAGACCAGGGTGGGCCGCAGTTCGCGCAACCGGGCCGCCGCGGCCGCGGTGTCGGTGAAGTTCAGCACGACCAGTTCCAGGTGCTGACGCTCGGCGAGCCGGGCGAACAGCCGCCAGGTGCCGCCGTAGCAGTCGTGCGGGATGGCGACGGTGTCCCCGGGTTCGGTGCAGGCCAGCACCGCGGTGGTGACCGCACCCATTCCGGTCCCGGTGATCACCGCGGGCTGACCGCCCTCGAGGATCCCGAGCGCGGTGCCGAGCAGGTCCCGGGTCGGGTTGCCCGACCGGGAGTAGTCGTAGCCACCGCGCCGCTCCGGGGTCTCGAAGCGGTAGTTGGTGCTGACATGGATCGGTGGGACGACCGCACCGACGGAGGTGTCCCACTCCAACCCGGTGCGGATGGCCCGGGTGAGCCGGGAGATCTCGGTCATCGGCGTTCCCCCAGGGTGGCGAGCCGGCGGGCGGCCTCGGTGAGCACATCGGCCCGCTTGGCGTAGCAGAACCGCACGTAGTTCTTGGCACTCTCCGGGTCGGTGTAGAAGACCTGCGAGGGGATCGCGCCGACCCCGATCTCGCCCGGAATCCGTTCACAGAAGTCGATTCCGTCGCGATAACCGTGACCGGAGATGTCGGCGATCACGAAGAAGGTGCCCTCGCTGGGATGCACCTGCATGCCGGCCGCCTCCAGCCCGGAGATCAGCTGATCGCGGGCCTGCTGGTAGCGCACCCGCTGCCCCTCGAACCAGTCCTTCGGCAGCCGGAGGCCGGCGGCCACACCGAACTGCAGCGGCGTGCCGTTGGTGAAGGTCATGTTCTGCTTGGTGATCAGCACGTCCTTGAGCAGCCTCGCGGGCCCGCTCAGCCAACCGATCTTCCAGCCGGTGACCGCAAAGGTCTTGCCGGCCGAGGAGATCGTCACGGTGCGCTCGGCCATGCCCGGCAGGGTGGCGATCGGGATGTGCGGGCGGTCGAAGGTGAGGTGCTCATAGACCTCGTCGGCGAGCACCAGCAGGTCGAATTCCTGTGCCAGGGCGGCGATCCCGGCGAGCTCGTCGGCGCTCAGCACGTGGCCGGTCGGGTTGTGCGGGGAGTTCACGACCAGGATCCGGGTACGCGGGGTGATTGCGGCCCGCAGCTCGTCCAGATCGAGCGAGTAGCTGGGTTCGTGCAGTCGGACCTGCTTGAACACCCCGCCCGCCATCGCCACCGCGCCGGAGTAGCAGTCGTAACTGGGCTCCAGGGCGATCACCTCATCGCCCACGTCGCAGAACGCCAGGATCGCGGCGGTCATCCCCTCGGTGGCACCGGCGGAGATGATCACCTCGGCCTTCGGGTCCAGCTCGATGTCATAGAACTCGCGCTGGTGCTGGGCGACCGCCTCGCGGAGCGCCGGGATGCCGACCCCGGGGGCGTACTGGTTGTGCCCGGCGGCCATCGCCTCGGCCGCGGCGTCGAGGACCTCCCGCGGTCCGTCGATATCGGGAAAGCCCTGACCCAGGTTGATCGCATCGTGCTCCACGGCGAGCGCGGTCATCGGCGCGAAGATCGTCTCACCGAAACCGCGCAGCCGGGGGACGAGTGGGTTTTCCATGGCTCTCCTCGAATCGTGGGTCGGGTTCTTCGGCCATGCCGGCGCCACCGGATGGATTGGTCCGACGATAGCGGCGTGCCGGACGATAGCCGCTAGACTGTCTCGTCGGTCGGCGTCTCGCACGCCCAGTCGTAAATCGCGGTACAGACGAAAGGCAGGCGCGTGGCATCCACCAACGACATCAAGAACGGCATGGTGCTCAACCTCGACGGGCAGCTGTGGCAGGTGCTCTGGTTCCAGCATCACAAGCCGGGCAAGGGCAATGCCGTGGTGCGCACCAAGATCAAGAACGTGCTGACCGGCAAGACGGTGGACAAGACCTTCAACTCCGACTCCAAGGTCGACACCGCCACCGTGGATCGCCGCGAGATGCAGTACCTCTACCACGACGGCGCCGGGTTCGTGTTCATGGACACCACCACCTACGACCAGCTGAGCCTGCCCGATGATGTCGTCGGCGACGCCAAGAACTACCTGCTCGAGGAGCAGACCGCGACCGTCGCCACCCACGAGGGCAACCCGCTGTTCATCGACCTGCCGGCCTCGGTCGAGCTGGTGATCACCTACACCGAACCGGGCCTGCAGGGCGACCGGTCCACCGGTGGCACCAAGCCGGCCACCCTGGAGACCGGCAAGACCATCCAGGTGCCGCTGTTCCTCACCCAGGGCGAGAAGGTCAAGGTCGACACCCGCACCGGTGACTATCTCGGCCGTGTCGGGAACTGATCGGGCCGTGGCCGGCAAGAACGGACGGATCGAGCACGACGGTCTCGAACTCGAGCTGATCGGACCGGCCCCGAACCAGGGGCCGGCCCGCCAGCCGTCCACGCGCACCAAGGCCCGCAAGCGCGCCCTGGACATCCTCTTCGAGGCCGAGTTGCGCGGTATCGACCCGCTGGAGCTGCTCACCGAGCGGCGCAGCGAGGAGAACACCCCGCCGGTGCGGGTCTACACCAGTGAACTGGTGCACGGCGTGGTCGACCACCGCGACGAGATCGACACCGCGATCACCGGTGCACTGCGCCCGGGCTGGACGCTGCAGCGGATGCCGCGCATCGACCGCAACCTGGCCCGGATCGCGCTCTTCGAGGTGCTGCACACCGACCTGGCCGACAAGATCGCGGTCGCCGAGGCGGTCGCGCTGGCCGAGGAGCTGTCCACCGACGACTCGGCGAGTTTCGTCAACGGTCTGCTCGGTACGCTCACCGAGCCGACTGGCTGAGAGTTCCCACAGGCCGGATCACCACCCATACCTGGGTGATCGTCGAGGCTGATTCGTCGAGATCCGCGGTGAGCCACAGTTGCTGGTCGTCGAAGCGGAGTTCAACACCCGCCGCGCCATCGAGCAGCACCGAGCGGCGGTGGGTGAATGCTGGCATCCGTCCGGCTCGGCGCAGACCCTCCAGCAGGCCGAGCACGCGCCGCCGACCGTGCAGACCGGCGGGTGCGACACCGGCGAGGCCGCCGCCATCGGTCCACACCGAGACCTCGGGGGCAAGCAGGTCGAACAGGCGGTCGAGATCGCCGCCCGCCACGCCGTCCACGAACCGCTCGACCAGCGCCCGCCGGTCGACCTCGGTCGTCTCGTACCGCGGCTGGCCGGCCCGGACATGGTTCCGTGCCCGGCTGGCCAGTTGCCGGACGGCGGCGGGCTCGCGATCGAGGATCGTGGCGATCTCGCTCAGCGGATAGCCGAACCCCTCGTGCAGCACGAACACGACTCGTTCCAACGGAGAGAGGGTTTCCACGACCTTCATCAGCGCGAACGACAGGTCGTCGCGGGCCACCGCGTGATCCTCGGGGGAGAGCCGGGCGTCCTGCACGATCGGATCCCACAGCTGGATCCGCTTCTCCCGTTCGCTACGCAGCTCGGTCTGCTTGCGGAGGCGTAACGCGCCGTTGGTCACGATCCGAACCAGATACGCCTTGGGGTTCTCGATGGTGCGGTGATCCACAGCGGTCCAACTCAACCACGCGCCCTGGACCACATCCTCGGCATCCACGGCACTGCCCGTGATTCGCCGGGCGATCGCGAGCAACAGACCATGATGCTGGGCAAAGGTCGGATCCATGCCGGCCATTCTGCCTGTCCCTGGTTCGGCCGGGTGGCGCCGCGATGTCACACTTTCGCCCCGGGACGACTCCTGATCGATGACGGCGCGAAGGCGCACGAGACTGGAGGAAATGGTGAAACACATCGTCATCGTCGGCGGCGGTTACGCAGGGGCGACTGCGGCACATTGGATCGCCCGGCTTGGCCGCCAGCGAAGCAGAGTGACCCTGATCAATGAACGTGCCGAGTTCAGCGAGCGAGTGCGGATGCATCAGTTGGCGAGCGGGAAGATCCTCCCGACGCGTCGGTTGGCGGAGCTGAGCGCCCGGGTCCGCCTGATCGTGGGCCGGGTGGAACGGGTCGATCCGGCGGATCGCCGGGTTCTGCTCGCTGACGGGGGCACGGTGTCCTATGACTCGCTGATCCTGGCCCCGGGAAGCGCGGCCCGGCAACCCGACTTCGAGGTCTCCGGTCCGCTCCATTCGGTGGCGACCCACCAGGAAGCACTGCGTTTGCGCGCCGCCGTCGCCAGCACCGTCGTCGGCGATCCGGTGACCGTGATCGGGGCGGGGCTGACCGGACTCGAACTCGCGACCGAGCTCAGCGCAGTGGGACATCGGGTCCGGGTGCTGGAGAGTGACACTCTCGCCGCCTGGGCACACCACCGAGCGCGGAGGTGGTTGCGTGCGGAGTTGCCCCGGCTCGGGGTCGAGCTGGTGGCGACGACGGTGCGCGGAGTCGAAGCGGGCCTGCTCCAGACCGACCTCGGTGAGCTGCGGAGTGCCCTGACCGTCTGGGCAGGGGGGTTCGTGCCGCCGGATCTGCTGGGCGACTGCGGCCAGTTGAACGAGCGTGGGCAGCTGATCGTCGATCGGGCGCTCCGGGTCCCCGGCCATCCCGAGGTGCTGGTGGCCGGCGATTCGGCAGGGGTGGTCGATCAGGCAGGGCGGCCGTTGCGGATGGCCTGTCAGACGGCGGTGCCGATGGGTGCGCGGGCGGCAGGCAACGCTCTGCGGATCGTCCATGGCCGCCCGGTGCAGCGGTTCCGGATGCGCTACGTGGGAACCAATCTGGCACTCGGGCCGGGCCATGGGCTGACCCAGGTCAGCGACTTCGATGACTCACCGCTACCGGTGTACTTCACCGGGCCGGCCTCCGCCCGGGTCAAGGAAATCGCGTCCCGCGGCGCGGCCTGGTCAGCGACTGGAAGCTGAGCCTGCGGTGACGGTCTACGCTGACCGGCATGCTGTCGATGGACCTGCCGCTGACGCCGATGTTGGCCCGGGTTGCGGAGCACATTCCGGCGGGGATGGCGTACGAACCCAAATGGGACGGCTGGCGCTGTGTGCTGGCCCGCGACGGTGGCGAGGTACGCCTCTGGAGCCGGCACGGTACCGAGCTCACCGCACACTTCCCCGAGCTGGTGGCGGCCGCCGCGGAGCAGCTGCCGGAACGCTGCGTGGTCGACGGGGAGATCATCATCATCGCCGGCGACCGGTTGGACTACACCCGGCTCGCCGGGCGGCTGGCGGAGGTGAGCCGGGCCGCGACGCTGGCCCGGGAATCGCCCGGCACGTTGCTGATCTTCGATCTGCTGGCACTCGATGAGCACCAGTTGCTCGATCTGCCCTGGGAGGTACGCCGCGAGCTGCTGGAGCAGATCGGCGACGGACTGCAGGCGCCGCTGCTGCTGTCCCCGGTGACCCGCGACGAGGAGCTGGCACACGACTGGTTCGATCGCTTCGAGGGGGCCGGACTGGATGGGGTGGTGGCCAAACCGCTCGGTGGCCGGTACGCCCCCGGGCAGCGCGGCTGGCTGACGATCAAGCACCGCCGGACCGCCGATGTGGTGGTGGCCGGGTACCGGCTGGACCGCACCTCGACCCCGGAACGCCCGCAGCTCGGGTCGCTGCTGCTCGGGCTCTTCGACGAGCAGGACCAGCTGCATGCGGTCGGGGTCTGTGCCGGTTTCCCGGGTGCGATCCGCGGTGAGCTGGCCGAGATGTTCGCCGCCCTGGAGCAGCATCCGGGCGATCCGGCGTACGAAGGGCATCCGTGGAGCCCGCGGTCGGCTGCCCGCACCGGGGTCCGGGTGCCGGACCATGTGACCCGCTGGAGCCGGCCGCGCGACCAGGCCCATCTGATCTGGCCGCCGCTGGTCGCCGAGGTCGGTTTCGACCAGTTGCACGATGAGGTGCGGTTCCGCTCGAACACCAGCTTCCTGCGCTGGCGGGTCGACAAGGACCCGGTGGAGTGCCGCTTCGACCAGCTCGAACCGCCGGTGCGCTTCGACCTGGCCGCGATCCTCGCCGACGCCACCCCCGACGAGTCGTGAGCACCCACGGGGGGGTTCAGGTCCAGCTGAGCCCGGTCCGGGCCGACAGGATCTCGGCGAGCGCACGGAAGCCGCTGGTCGAGTTGACGGCGGCGCCGATCCCGCCCTCGGAGAGCTGGGCCATCCACTCGCCGTTGCTGATGAACCGCAGGCCGGTGATCTCGGAGTAGGGGACCAGCTTCTTGCCCTGCTGGATGCCCTCCGCGGTGAGCACCACGGTGCCGAAGTGCACGCTCTCACCGTCGGCGAGCAGCTCCTGCATCAGCGGCAGATTGGCATTTAGCCACAGCGTCCCGACCTGGTCGGTCACCACACCGCGGTCGTAGTTGCCGGGGAAGGTGTAGCGGTCCCGGTCGTCACCCAGGGCGATGGAGACCAGCTGCTTCGTCCCCTTGCGGTAGTGGCGTTCCTGCCACCGGGCACCGACGAACGGAATGACCTTGCCGACGGTGTCCCCGCGGACGGTGACCAGCCCGTCACGATAGAGCTGCATCCCGCGACCGGTGAACCGCAGCGACCACAGGCCACCGACGAGACGATAGAACCCCGCCATGCAGAGCACCGCCGCCACGATGGCCAGCACGATCACCCACCCGGTGCCCATGCCACGCAGGTTGCTGTAGAGCAGATATCCCGCCACCAGACCGAGTGGCAGCAGCACCAGGCCACTGACCAGGGTGGTGACGGTCTTCCCGATCGGGTCGGAGGCCCACCCGATGACGTGGGCACCGAGGTCGGCCTGCTCGGCGGCGGCCCGGGCTGCTGGGGTTTCGGCGATCTCCTGCATCGTGAGCATTCTCCGCGTCGATGGGGTCATCGGCCCCGCCGCTCGGTAGCCTCGGCCGCATGTCTTCCAACCATCCCTCCGGCAATCACCCCTACGACCCCGGTTTCGGTGGCCAGCCCCAGCCCGGGTCGCCCGCCCAGCTGGACCGGATCGCCATCCGCCAGCGGATCGCGATGACCATCAATCGCTATGAGGTCCGGGTGCTGGATGCCAATGGTCAGGAGGGCGCGCTGCTGGCACTGGCCGAGCAGAAGCGTTTCAAGATGAAGGAGCAGATCACCTTCTTCAGCGATGAGACCAAGCAGCGGCCGGTGTTCACCATGAACGCCCGCCAGATCCTCGACGTGGCACCGACCCTGGACATCGCCGACGCCTCCGGTCAGCCGCTGGGCTGGATCCGCAAGGAGTTCGGCGCCTCCTTCATGCGCAGCACCTGGACCGCCGCCGACGCCTGGGGCAATGAGTACACCGGGACCGAGCGGAGCCAGTTCTTCGCGATCCTTCGCCGGGTGATCGATCTCGGCTTCTTCGCGAACTTCTATCACTTCGATTTCACCGCCCCCGACGGGCAGCCGGTGCTGCACCAGTCGCGGGCCACCAGCCTGCGGGACATGTACGCGCTCGATCTGCCGGCGTTCAACGGCGGCCACCGGTTGGACTGGCGGCTCGCGGCCGGGATCGGTGTCGCACTGGATGTGATGCAGGCGCGGTGAGCGAGACCGGCGAGGGGCGCGAGGGAAGCGCGGAGCGCTCACAGGAGCAGCCGCGGATCCTGCGCACGCTGCTCACCTCGCAGGTGCTCGGCAGCCTCGGTACCGGGGCGGCCACCTCGCTCGGTTCGATCATCGCCTACCAGGTCACGAGTTCCGAGGCGCTGGCCGGGATCTCGCGGACCGTCGCGCTGCTCTCCACGGCCGCCTTCGGCGTACCGCTGGCGATGCTGGCGGTACGCCGGGGGCGGCGGCCGGCGCTGACCCTGGGTTATGGGCTGTCGTTCCTGGGTGCGGTGCTGCAGGTGCTGGCGATCGCCCGCAGCAGCCTGGTGATCCTGGTGCTCGGGCTGGCGATCTTCGGTGCCGGCCAGGCCGCGGCGCTGCAGGCCCGGTTCGCCGCCACCGATCTGGAGGCGCCCGATCGGCGTACCCGGTCGCTGTCGCTGGTGGTCTGGGCGACCACGGTCGGGGTGGTGCTCGGACCGAATCTGGTGCTGCCCGGTGAGCCGCTCGGTCGGCTGCTCGGGCTGCCGCCGATCGGCGGCCCCTATGTGATCACCGCGGCGGCGATGCTCGCCGCGACGCTGGTGGTGTGGTTCCGGCTGCGGCCCGATCCGCTGGTCCGGGCCGGGGGAGTGCATGCCGGTGGGGGCCGCGGACCGGGGCTGCCGTTGCGGGTGGTGCTGGGGCGGGTGATGGCCGACCCGCTGCCCCGGTTCGCGTTCTGGGCGACCGTGCTGAACCACATGGTGATGGTGGTGGTGATGACGATGTCGGCGGTGCATCTGACCAATCAGCAGCACGCGCTGACCCTGATCGGTCTGACGATTTCACTGCACACCTTGGGAATGTACGCGTTCAGCCCGCTCGTCGGGCGGCTGGCCGAACGGTTCGGGATGGTGCGCTGTCTGCTGTTCGGGCAGGGGCTGAACGCCGTCGCGCTGACGCTGTGCTTCCTGGCCGGCGGGTCGATGACGCTGATCGCGGTCGGGCTGTTCCTGCTGGGGTTGGGTTGGTCGTTCGGGATGGTGTCGGGGTCCGCGCTGCTGACCCGGACGGTCGATCCGGAGGTACGGACCCAGGCGCAGGGTGCCACCGACACCTTCATGAGCCTGTTCGCCGCGCTCGGTGCGGGGGCCGCCGGGCCGGTGATGGCGGGCTTCGGGTTCGCCTGGCTGAGCGTGGTCTCGCTGATCTGCCTGCTGCCGATCCTCGCGCTGGCCACCCGGTTGCCGCGGGTCCGCGGGAGCGAACTGTGATCGCAGCCGGCCGGCGGCACTCGGTCGGTCGGCGTGCCGACGGCACGCTCGTCGCCGTCGGCAACGGTGCGGCGGGGGAGTTACGGGTCGACGACTGGAGCGGGGTGATCGGGGTCGCCGCCGGCAACGTGCACACCGCTCGGAACACCGGCCGCTCACACACGGTGGGGTTGCGCGGGGACGGGACGGTGTTGGCCACCGGATGGAACGGCGACGGGCAGTGCGAGGTGGCGGGTTGGCGCGGTGTGACCTCGGTGGCTGCGGGCTGGCGGCGTACGCTCGGCGTGCTCGCTGATGGCCGGGTGCTGGCGGCCGGTCGGGGCGCCGAGGGGGCGTGCGAGGTCTCCGGGTGGCGTGAGATCGTCCAGGTTTCCTGCGGTGATTGGCATTCGGTGGGTCTGCGGGCGGATGGGACGGCGGTCGCGGTGGGCAGCGATCAGCGCGGCCAGTGCCGCGTCGGTGAGTGGCGCGAGCTGGTCGCGGTGGCCGCCGGCTATCTGCACACGGTCGGCGTACGCCGCGACGGCACCGTGGTCGCAACCAATGCCGGAGCCTGGGATGTGGCCGGCTGGTGCGACGTCGTGGCGGTGGCCGCGGGCAGCTATCACACCCTCGGGCTGACGGCCGCCGGCCAGGTGTTGGCCGCGGGTTCGAACGACTATGGTCAGGGTGAGGTCGGGGACTGGGAAGGAATCGTCGCGATCGCCGCCGGTTCCCTGCACTCGTTGGGATTGCGCGCCGACGGGACGGTGCTTGCCACCGGTGACAACGCCGACGGACAGTGCGATGTCGGCGATTGGACGCTCATCGAGTAGCGCCGCTCCCGTTCATCGAGTAGGTCGCGCAGCGACCGTGTCTCACCGACGTTCATCGAGTGGGTCGCTGCAGCGACCGTGTCTCACCGACGTTCATCGAGTAGGTCGCGCTTCGACCGTGTCGAGATGAACCCGCCCGACCCCGAACCCACCCCGGGTCAGGCGTTCGGCCCCTGCAGGATGAACCGGCTCCGGGCCCGCAACTCGGCCACGATGTCTCCGGGTGCCTTGTCCGCGGAGCCGGCCGCATAGGGCGGCTGTGGGTCGTACTCGATCTTGAGCTGGATCGACTGCGCGACCCGGTCGCCGGTGATCTTCCCGGCAAGGGTGAGTGCCATGTCGATGCCGGAGGACACCCCGGCGGCGGTGACGTATTTGCCGTCGACCACGACCCGCTCCCTGACGGGGGCGACATCCCACTTCCGGAGCTGGTCGACGGCGAGCCAGTGGGAGGTCGCGCGGCGACCGGTGAGCAGCCCGGCCGCGGCCAGGATCAGCGAACCCGTGCAGACCGAGGTGGTCCAGCTGCTGGTGCGATCGACCGAGCGCAACCATTCGTGCAGGGGACCATCGGTCAGCTGATCCGCCTCTCCTGGCCCACCCGGTACGAGGACGATGTCCGGGCTGGTGACCTCCTCGAGGGTGGCGTCGGCCACCAGTGCGAGGTTGCCGCTCTCGTTGCGTACCGGGCCGGTCTGCTCGCTGACGAAGAGGACCTCCCCGCCGGGGAGGTTGTTCAGCACGTCGTAGGGGCCGACTGCGTCGAGCGCGGTGAAACGGTCATACAACAGGATCGCGATCTGCATGATTCTCCATGGTGGTTGGGATCTGACGGGTCTGGAATCGACGCCGGTACTCGGCCGGCCCCACGCCCAGACTGCGCAGGAATGCGCGCCGCATCGCTTCGGGCGTACCGAAACCGCAGTGGCGAGCGGTGGTGCCGACGTCGTCGTCGGAGTCCTCGAGGCGGCGGCGGGCGGCCTCCAGGCGGAGCTGGTCGACGTAACGTCCCGGGGAGACGCCGACCTCGGCGGTGAAGGCGCGGGTGAAGTGCCGCGGTGAGAGGTTTGCGCGTGCGGCGAGAGCGTCGATCGATAGATCGGCCTCCGGGTGTTCGGTCATCCACTGCTGCAGCTCGCGCAGTGGTTCGCGTTCGGCGAACTGGTTGGCGAGCTGGACGCTGAACTGCGCCTGGTTGCCGGGGCGGCGCAGGAAGACGACCAGGTGTCGGGCGATGTCCAGTGCGGCGACGCGACCAAGGTCCTGCTCGACCAGCGCCAACGCGAGGTCGATGCCGGAGGTCACCCCGGCCGAGGTTGCGATCGGGCCATCCAGGATGTAGATCGGGTCCGACTCGACCCGGATATCGGGGTAGCGCTCGGCGAGCACGTCGCAGTGGCTCCAGTGCGTCGTCGCGCGCCGACCGGCGAGCAGGCCCGCTTCGGCCAGCAGGAACGCACCCGTGCAGACCGAGGCGATCCGGGTTGCGGCCGACCCGTGCCTCGTCAGCCACTCGATCAGCGCGGGCGGCGGGCGCCGGGTGCCCTGGCCTCCGGGGACGACCAGCAGGTCGGGTGGGTCCAACTCGGTCAGGTCGCGGTCGGGCGTGATCTGCAGACCGCTCGAGGTGCGCACCCGTTCCCCGCCGAGACTCGCGGTCGTCAGCGCGTACGCCGGTTCGCGACCCTGGGCGGTCTGCCACTGGTTGGCACCGGCGAACACCTCGAGCGGCCCGGTGACATCCAGGCTCTGCACCCCGTCGAACAGGGCGAGGTGGACTGTGCGGGTTCGCATGCGTTCATGCTTGCCCACCCGAAAGATGTCCACAACGTCGAATACCCCACCTTTTCGGCCATCGGGGGTGTCGGTGGGTGTTCTAGGCGGTGATCGTGGCCTCGGCAGACCGGCACCAAGACAATGCAAGGGAGACGGTTGTGACCTCGCTGGATTCGTTGCCGACCTGGATCCTGAGTTCCGCGTCGACCCGGACGCACCAGATCCTGCAAGCAGCCCTCGGGCGCGCCGGATACACCGGTTACGAGTACCGCTGCCTCGCCGCCCTTGCGGAAGGGGAGGGTCTGAGCCAGGCGCAGCTCGGTCAGTTGGCCGCGCTGGACCCCCGCGATGTCACGCACACGCTGCGCACACTGGAGGACCGCGCGCTGGTCTCGCGGGCCAAGGATCCCGATCACGGACGGCGAATGCGCGTCTCACTCACCTCGGCGGGCAAGCGGGCTGTGAAACGGCTTGGTGCGGTGATGGCCGAGATCCAGGACGACGCGTTCGGCAGCCTGACGAAGGAGGAGCTCGCGACGCTGCTCAGGCTCCTTTCGCGGATCGGGTCACCCGGGTGATCTTCCGTCGTCATCGGCCGACGGTGTTGCCCGCAGGCGATGACGCAGATGTCGTCGGGGGCGGCGGCTCCGGTCCAGGGCCTTCGGTGGCACGAACTCCGGCAGGCGGTCCTCGGGGTTGAGTCGGACCTCCCAACGGTTCTCGTTGTGGAGTTGGCTTCCGGAGGGCTCGACGAGGGCGTGGTGGTAGGAGCAGAGCAGCACACCGTTGTCGAGGCTGGTCGGACCGCCGCATCGGAAAGGTCTGATGTGGTGGGCGTCGCAACGGCGGGCGGGCTGGTCGCAACCGGGGAAGATGCAGCCGCCGTCGCGGGCAACGAGCGCGGCCCGGAGCTCGCCGTCGAAGAATCGATGCAGCTGCCCGACATCCAGCGGGATGCCACGGCTGTTCAGGACCATCGGGATGATCTCGGCATCGCAGGCGAGCAGGCGGAGCTGCTGGGCCGACATCGGCCCCGCATTGGTATCGGTGCAGCCGATCCCACGGCGGAGGGTCTCGATATCCACGGTCACGTTGAGCCGGGCCCGGTCCGAACCGCGAGCGGGCGACCGATTGGCGTCCGCGTACGCCTGGGCGAGCTCCAGCAGCGCGTCCGCGCGGCGCATCGCCCGCGATGGTCGGCCGCCGCACAACCCGCAGGAGGGGCCGGTGCAGTACGACCCGCACAGAGGTGCCTCATCGCTCGTGTTCCTGTCGACCAGGGAATCCAGCAACGCCGCGAGCTTCTCACCCTCCGCCGCCGGGACCCGGCCCTTGATGAGCGTCGAACCCATCCCGTCGGGGCGCAGGTGCAGTTCGCGGTTGCGGCGGGCGCTCCGTTCCTCCTGCTCGAGGCGGTGTTCGAGCAGGGTGTCGGCATGGTCGGGATCGATGATCTCGACCAGCCAGTTGCCGATGACCGCGAGCTCGCTCGGGTCGAGCCGTCCGGCCTGGTCGACCATGGTGCGCTGGGCGGCCGATTCCTTGTTGGGCGACAGATCCGGCGGCAGATGCTTCAGCGCTGTGAGGATCGCCGTCGCCTGCCGTGGTGAAATCGTGGCGGCGGCCAGTGCCTGCCAGACGACCGGTGCGTTCACGGTACCGATGGCTTCGCGGAGTACGCCGGCGGCGTGGTTGGCGGCGTAGCAGTGGCGTTCCCGCATCCAGCTGGTGGTCCGGATGCCGTGGACCCGCTGGCTGGCATCCCGGCTCTCGATGCTCGACAGGGTGCGAACGGTCAGGGCGTGGGTGCGGGCGGTCAGCCGTTCGGTGACTTCACCGAGCCGAAGCAGTTGCTCGTCGGTGAGCAGCTCATCACCGTCGGCGAGTGCGCGGCGCAACAGCTCGTCGACCGTATCGACGGTCTCGAGGAGAGTGGCTGCATCGCCGTTCATACCCCCTATTCAACAGAACGGGTCTGACAGTGTCGGCCCGGATTCGACGCTCTGGAAGGAAAATTGAGAATCTGTGGATAAGTTTCGAGGGCCGCGACCGCTGGTGATCGTTCATCTTGATGGTCCTGCGTCTCCACCCTGATCCGCGCCGGCCCTGTCACCGGCGAAGAGTCTCTGCGGTTTGCGTAACCGGACCGGCAGTGCCGTTCCCGGAGCGTGCGGAAACCCAGTGGGACTGGGTTTGCTCATGGACCAGCGCGGGCACTGCCGGTCCGATTACGCAAGTCCGGTCGCGCCGATCCTCAGGTGCGACTCTCGTTCATCTCGACACGCCAGCCATTGCTCCGCTGCGCATGGCTGGCTACTCGATGAACGTGGTCAGGGGAGGTCGGCGATCAGTTCGTTGACGCGCTCGGGGGCGTACACGGTCTTGTTCACCAGCCAGACCAGCCCGAGGGTGCCGGCGAGCGCGCCCTGGGAGCCCGGGCGCAGCACGGTGTTCTCGTTCACCCGGTGCAGCGTGAAGTCGCGGATCGCGGTGGCCAGCCGATCGCTGATCCATGGGTGCCGCCCCAGGTAGCCACCGAAGACGACCTCGTCGGGGTTGAGCGTCTGCACCAACCCGGCCAGCGTGTGCCCGAAGGTGCGGATCGCGGTGTCGAACCACTCGGTGACCTCGGGATCCCCGGCATCGAGCAACTCGATCGCATCGGTCAGCGTGTCCACCCGGCCGGAAAGGTCGCGCAACAAGGCATTCCCGGAGGTGTACGCCGCCAGGCAGCCGTGGTTCCCGCAGGTGCACAGCGGCCCGCCGTCGGAGAGCCGCAGGTGTCCGATGTCCCCGGTCGCGCCGATCGAACCGCGCAGCATCTGGCCGTGGGTGACCACCCCGGCCCCCAGACCGGAGGCGTACTTGATGCCGAGGAAGATCCCGTCGCGACCGCCCGCCGCGGCGTACTCGCCGAGGGTCAGCACCCGGGCATCGTTCTCGACACAGGTCGGCACCTTGAAGCGTCGCACCAGATCATCGACCAGGGGATAGCCCGCATCGGGCATCGCCACCGTCGGCCAGCGCACATCCCCCGGTGCCTGCACCGGCGCCGGAATGCCCAGCCCGACGCCGATCAGCCGCCCACTCTGTTCGGCGAGCAGGGGATCGGCGACCGAGGACAACCGGGCCAGCAACTCGGCCGGGCCGGGATGCTCGAGCGTCACCTCCGTGCCGGCGAGCACGGTCCCGTCCAACCGGCACACCGAGACCGTCGCCCGGGTCTGGCCGACATCGAGGGTGAGCACCAACCGATCCCGGTCGTCGAACCGCACCAGCTTCGGCGGCCGCCCGCCCGACGACGACTCCTGGCCGGCCTCGTGGATCAATCCGGCACGCTCCAACAGGTCCAGCCGCTGATACAGCGTGGACCGCGACATCCCGGTGACCTGCAGCAGATCCTGGCGGGTGATGCCGTCGGCCTCGCGGATCTCCTGCAGCAGCGCGCCACAACTCGCCGCGCCGCGCGGCTCGATCCCTCGTTCGCCCACCGGCAACCTCCCTCGGCCCGACCGAGTGCGAACTCGGTCGTTGGACAGTCTCCCCCGTGGGTAACGATCGTGCACACGCAGGCCACGGGGATTGACGATCCATCCTCCACCTGCTTATGTTTCAGCGCAAGACAGAAGTTGCAGGGGCACCAACTACGTCAGGAGACAAAGATGTCGAATCCCGCCAGTCTTTCCCGTCGGCGCGTTCTCGGCCTCGGCCTCGGCGCGGCCGCCACCATCCCGTTCGCGGGCGCGCTCGCCGGCTGTGCCGGCGCCTCGACCACCGGCGGTGGCGGTGGTGCCGGTTCGATGCAGTTCTACGGCACCCAGTTCAGCCAGGTCGAGGAGAAGCAGCGCTACGAGGCGATCGTCAAACAGTTCCTGACCGACCCGCCGGTGAGCTACAACGTCGCCCCGTCGACCAGCGAGTTCCTGACCCAGATCAAGACCCAGGTGCAGGCCAACAAGGTCGCCTTCGACCTGGTGGGCGGGCTCTACGGCGACCTCGCGCCGGTCGCCGACCAGTTGGAGGACGTCAGCGACCTGACCGGCGCCGCGACCGCTGCCGGCGTACCCGAGGACCTGATCCAGCTCGGCAAGCTGAACGGCTCCACCCAGAAGTTCATCCCCTGGATGCAGGCCACCTATGTGGTCGCGGTGAACAAGAAGGCGCTGCAGTGGCTGCCGGCCGGCGCCGATGTCAACAACCTGACCTACGACCAGTTCCTGGCGTGGGCGAAGGCGGCCCAGGCCGCGAACGGTGGCAAGGGCGTGTTCGGGCTGCCCTGCGGGCCGAAGGGCCTCTACCACCGCTTCTTCCAGGGTTACCTGCTGCCCAGCTTCACCGGTGGCCAGATCACCACCTTCGCCGGCGCGGATGCCCAGCAGGCATGGTCGTACATGAAGGAACTCTGGGCGGCGATGAACCCGGCCTCCACCAACTACGACAACATGCAGGACCCGCTGGCCAGCGGTGAGGTGCTGGTCGCCTGGGACCACGTCGCGCGGCTCGTCGGCGCACCCAAGGCCAAGCCGGAGGACTGGGTGATGGTGCCCGCACCGACCGGGCCCAAGGGTCTCGGCTACATGCTGATCGTGGCCGGCCTGGCCATCCCCAAGGGTGGCGACCGCACCAAGGCCAACAAGACCATCGAGTCGTTGCTCAAGGCCGATGTCCAGAACGCGACCCTGAAGGAGAACGCGTTCTTCCCCGTCATCAAGGGAGATCCGCCCGCCGACCTGCCGCCGGCGGTCAAGCTCGAATCCGCCGCGGTGACCGCGCAGCAGAACAACCCCAAGGCGATCGTCGCGCTGCCCCCGGTCGGTGTCGGCGCCAAGGACGCCGAGCTCGGTCAGGCCTTCAAGGACACGTTCACCCAGATCTGCCTGCAGAACAAGCCGATCCCCGAGGTGATCGCGAACCAGGCCAACGTGATCCAGAAGATCCTCGATGAGGTCAAGGTGCCCTGCTGGGCGCCCGATCCGAGCAGCAACGGTCAGCCCTGCAAGGTGGGCTGATGGCCTCGACCGCAACCGTCAGCCGATCGACGCAACCAGCAGCACCGCGTCGCGGCGGACGGCCCCGCTCGCGCAGCACCTCGGCCTGGTTGTTGATCCTGCCGTCGGTGCTCTACATGCTGCTGCTCTTCGCCTATCCCATGGTGATGGGCATCGTCGCCGCCTTCACCGGCTCCGACGGGTTCACCATGGACCACTGGCAGCGGATGGTCAGCGACGCCAAGTTCTGGCCCGCGGTGCGCAACACGCTGCTGCTGATCGTTGTGGTGATCCCGCTGCAGTTCGTGTTCGCCCTGACGATGGCGCTGCTGCTGCAGGCCCGCCCGAAGTTCAGCGGCTTCTATTTCTATCTCTGGGCGGTGCCGCTGGCGGTCTCCGATCTGGCCGCCGGTCTGGTCTGGCTGTCGATCTTCGCCGATCGTGGCTACCTGAACTCGGTGCTCACCAACCTCGGGTTGCCGACGGTGTCCTGGCTTAACTACCAGAGCACCTCGACGATGTTCCTGGCGGTCGTGCTGGCCGAGATCTGGCGGGCCACCTCGCTGGTGCTGGTGATCGTCGTCTCCGGTATGCAAGGGATTCCGAAGGATTACGACGAGGCGGCCGCGGTCTTCGGGGCGGGCTACTTCACCCGGCTCCGGCAGGTCACCCTGCCGCTGCTGCGCCCCTCGCTGCAGGTGGCGCTGATCCTACGGACGATCCTGGCCTTCCAGACCTTCGCGGTCGCCCAGGCGCTCACCGGGGAGAGTTTCCCGCTGCTGGTGGGGGAGACCTATCGCTGGTACGCCAGCCTGCAGAATCCCAATGTGGCCTCGGCGTACGCCCTGGTGATCATGGCGATCTCGATGCTCACCGCGGTCATCTATCTGCGTGCGCTGCGTGACCAGTCCCGGGAGGTGAGCCGATGAGCACGACCCAGTCACAGGCACCGAATCCCGCCACCGGTGGTGGCGCCGGGCGGATCCAGGTCGACAAGAAGCCGTTGCAGGCACTGAAGCGGCGCCGGGCCTGGCTGCAGGTCGCCTGCATCGCGGTGTCGCTGTTCATGTTCGTGCCGATCTATCTGATCGCGGTGGCCGCGTTCAGCTCCCGGGAAGGGCTGAACACCTTCCCGCAGGCGCTCTGGCCGAAGTACTTCTCGACCGAGACGATGAGCACCTTCCTGGCCTCCTCGGGCATCATCGGCGGGTTGATCAACTCGCTCTACGTCGGCATCGGTACGCTCATCCTCTCCTCGGTGGTCGGTGCTCCGGCGGGGTACGCCATCGCCCGCTTCGCCTTCCGTGGCAAGGATCCCTACCAGCTGTTCCTGCTGTTCACCCGGGCACTGCCGATCGTGGTGCTCTCGGTGCCGCTGGCCCAGCTGTTCCTCACCGTCGGCATCTACGACACCCCGCTCGCGGTGATCCTGCTGCACTCGGCGCTGTCCTTGCCGACCACCATCCTGATCACCTCCAGCGTCTTCCTGGCGGTGCCGGTGGACGCGGAGGAGGCGGCCCGGATCTTCGGTTGCAGCCCGGTGAAGGCGTTCCTGAAGGTGGTGCTGCCGCTGGCCCTGCCGGGCATGGCGGCGGCGTCGATCTTCACCTTCGTCGGTTCCTGGAACGAGGTCCTCGGTGCCACCATCCTGACCTTCACCCAGCGCACGCTGCCGGCCCAGGTGCTGAGCTCGCTGTCGGATTCGCCGCTGGCGTTCCGCTTCGCCGGCGGCCTGTTCCTGGTCATTCCCGCGCTGATCTTCATCGCGATCATGCGCAAGTACCTGCTCAACATGTGGGGCACGACCATCCGCTGACGCGGAGGCGTACCCGAAACACGGAGGATGAGATGGCTGACATCCAGATCGAGGACCTGGTCAAGGTCTACCCCGGCTCGACCGAGCGGGCCACCGACAACGTCTCGTTGCACATCACCGACGGCGACTTCATGGTGCTGCTCGGCCCCTCGGGTTGTGGCAAGACGACCCTGCTCCGGATGATCGCAGGGCTGGAGCTGCCCACCGAGGGTGCGATCGCGATCGGTGGCCGGGACGTCACCTACATGCCGGTGCACAAGCGGAACCTGTCGATGGTGTTCCAGTCCTATGCGGTGTTCCCGCACCGCCGGGTGCGGCACAACATCGCCTTCGGCCTTGTCCAGCAGAAGATGCCGAAGGATGAGATCGAGAAGAAGGTCGCCTGGGCGGCGGATCTGTTGCAGCTCACGCCCTATCTGGACCGATTCCCCGCCCAGCTCTCCGGTGGTCAGCGGCAGCGGGTGGCCGTGGCCCGCGCGATCGTGGTGGACGCCGATGTGCTGCTGATGGACGAGCCGCTGTCGAACCTGGATGCCCTGTTGCGGTTGGAATTCCGGGCCGAGCTGAAGCGGATCGTCGACGAGCTCGGCACCACCACCGTCTACGTCACCCACGACCAGTCCGAGGCGCTCTCGCTCGGTGACAAGGTGGCGGTGATGCGCAAGGGCAGGATCGTCCAGTTGGACACCCCGCTGAACATCTACGACCACCCGGCCGACACCTTCGTCGGCGGCTTCATCGGTTCGCCGCCGATGAACTTCCTGGACGGCCAGGTCACCCGGGACGGGCAGTCGGTGCAGATCGGCGAGCACAGCCTGCAACTGCCCGCCGGCAGTGGACTGAGCGGCCCGGTCCGGCTCGGTGTCCGCGCGGAGGCGATCCGGATCACCGAACCCGGCACACCGGGTGCGCTGGCCGGGACGGTGCTGGTGGCCGAACCCCTCGGCTCGCACAATCTGCTCACCGTCGAGGTGGCCAGTGGTGCCGGCGGTGACGCCGCGCCCGCGACGATCAAGGTGCAGACCGAACCGACCGTACGCGTACAGGCGGGGGAGCAGGTCGCCCTCGCGCTCGCCCCCGAGGCCATCCGGCTCTACGATCCCGAATCCGGGATGGGCTGGGACCTCAGCGGGGCCGGTGGCACCCGCACCGTGACCCAGGGAGCGGCCTCGTGAGCTCTGCCCCGGCCCGCCTGACCAGCGACACCGAGCTGCTGGAGACCGCATCCGCCGTGCTGCGGGACAACGACCTGGGCTCGATGATCAAGGCCGGGCCGAGCCTCTATCCGCACCAGTGGTCCTGGGACGCGGCCTTCGTCGCCATCGGCCTGGCGCAGCTGTCGGTGCCGCGCGCCCTGGCGGAGTTGGGCACCGTGCTCGCCGGACAGTGGACCACCGGGATGCTGCCGCACATCATCTTCTCCGACCAGCCCGGCTACTTCCCCGACTTCGACGACTGGGGGACCGCCAACGCGGTCGGGCTGCCACCGGGCGTACGCAGCTCCGGAATCTGCCAGCCGCCGGTGCACGCCATCGCCCTGGACCTGGTGCTGGATCAGGCCCGCCGGGCCGGCGGGGCGAACCGGCGGATCGCCGAGGAGTTCGCCGCCGAGGCGCTGCCCAGACTGGCCCGTTGGCACGAGTGGTTGTCCACCGCCCGCGGCTATGACGACGTCGTCGAGATCCACCACGGTTGGGAATCCGGGATGGACAACTCGCCCCGCTGGGATGAGGTGTACGCCGCGGTGGACACCTCCAGGCGCCTCGAGTTCGAACGCCTCGACCTGAACCACGCGGCGGCCGCCGAGCGGCCCACCGACGACGAATACCAGCGATACATCACCCTGATCGAGCAGATGAAGAGCGTCCGATTCGACGACACCCGGGTCAAGGAGGTGTTGGACTTCCGGGTCACTGACGTCTTCCTCTCCGCGATCCTGGTGCTGGCCGCCGAATCGCTGGCCCGGATCGCCACCGATCTCGGGCACCCCGAGGTGGCCGAAGTGGAACGCGCCCGCGCCGAACGCACCCGAGCCGGCGTACTGGCCACCATCGACCCCGACACCGGCTTGTGCCGCGACTTCGACATCCGCGCCAACCGCTGGCTGGACACCGAGACGATGGGCGGCTTCGCCGCGGTGCTGATGGGCGGGGACGACCCGGGGACCGTCCGGCAGCGCGAGCTGCTGCGCGGGGAACGCTGGTGCGGGCATCCGGAGATGGCGTTCTGGCTGCCGCCGACGGTCAGCCTCGATTCGCCCGAGCTGAAGCCCCGGGAATACTGGCGGGGCCCGGTGTGGCCGGTGATGAACTGGCTGTTCTCCTGGACCGCGCTGCGCTCCGGGCACCGCGAGGACGCGCTGCGCTGGCGGGCCGCCGGCCTCGATCAGCTCCGCGACCTCACCTTCGGCGAATACTACGAACCCCGCACCGGGGAGACCCTGGGCAGCCCGCAGCAGTCCTGGTCCGCGATGGCCGCCATCGACTGGCTCTCCCACCCGCGCTGGAGCTGACACCCTGCGCGTTCCTCGAGTAGGCCGCTTGCGGCCGTCTCTGCAACGTTCCTCGAGCAGGCCGCTTGCGGCCGTGTCGAGAGGAACCGGTTCATCTCGACACGCAATCCCGGCGCCGCTTCGCTCTGCCGGGATTGCTACTCGATGAACGTGGGGTACCAGCCGAGGACCTCGGCGGCGCGGGAGCAGTCGAAGGCGGCCTGATTTCCGCGCAGCTCCCGGCGCCGCGGGACATCGGGGCACCAGGTGTCCAGCAGTTCCTCGATGGGTTGGCCGGCGCGGGTGTCGGCGGCGGTGATCAGCAACACCTGGTACCTGCCATGGCTGGGTTTCGGGTCGAGGGCCAGCAGACAGGCCCGGGCGGCATCACCGAGTTCCACATAGCCCCACAGATTTCGCGCATCGTCGGGACCGACCGGTTCGCCGCGCAACCGGCGTACCTCCTCGGCGGTGATGATCCACTGGAACCGCAGCGCCGTCACCGTCATGCCGCGCCGGGCGTACATCTCACCCATCCGCTCCAGCACGTCCTTGCTCAGCGCATAGGGGTCGACATAGTCCAGCGGGGTGTCCTCGTCGACCGGGACGTAGGCGTGCGGGATCGGCTCCGGAGCCCATGCGGTGCCGTAGATCGAACCGCTGGAGGCCAGCACCGCGGTCCGGATGCCGGCCCGCCAGGCCTGCTCCAGCGCATTGAGCGTGGACATCACGTTGTTGTGGACCAGGTGCTCGGGTTGCTGACCCTCAGGGCTCGGGATCGCGGCGCAGTGCACGATCGCCTCGCAGCCGCGCATCGAGCGCGCCACCTGCTCGGCATCCAACAGGTTCACCGGTGTCGCGCTGCGGACATCGGCCTCGACCACCTCGTGCCCCGCCGCCCGCAGCTGCCGGGCCACCTCGCCGCCGAGCTTCCCGCTGGTACCACTCACCCAGATCCGCATGGGTTTCACCGTAGAGGGCCCCGTGCGTGAGCGGACTCACACCCGGGTACGCCGTCCAGCGGGCGGCGCGGATGCGCCTCGGGTGAGGTGAGTACGTTAGGCTGGGGCAGATTTGGAGCCAACCTTTAAGTCCTGTCCCGTGAGGCAGGAAAGGACGGTCACACACGCATGACACAGCAGAACTCTGCCACCGCGATCCTCGTTCTGGAGGACGGTCGGACCTTCACCGGGCGCCGTTACGGCGCAGCCGGGGAGACCTTCGGCGAGGCGGTCTTCGTGACCGCGATGTCGGGTTATCAGGAGACACTCACCGATCCCAGCTATCGCCGCCAGGTGGTGATCCAGACCGCGCCGCACATCGGCAACACCGGTTGGAACGACGAGGACGACGAGTCGAGCCAGATCTGGGTCGCCGGTTACGTGGTCCGCGACGCCGCCCGGATGCCGTCGAACTGGCGCTCCCGCCGCTCCCTCGATGAGGAACTCGCCAGCCAGGGCATCGTCGGCATCAGCGACGTCGACACCCGCGCGCTGACCCGGCACCTGCGCGAGCGCGGTGCGATGCGGGTCGGCATCTCCAGCACCGAGACCGATCCACAGGCGCTGCTGCGCCGGGTCAAGGAGCAGCCGTCGATGGCCGGCGCGAACCTGGTCGGCGAGGTGACCGTCCCCGAGGCCTATGTGATCCCGGCCGAGGGCACGAAGCGGTTCACCGTGGCCGCCATCGACCTGGGCATCAAGACGATGACCCCGCGCCGGATGGCCGAGCGAGGCATCGAGGTGCACGTGCTGCCCGCCACCGCCACGTACGCCCGGGTGCGCGCGACCGGCGCGGACGGGCTGTTCTTCTCCAACGGTCCCGGCGATCCGTCGACGATGGACGATGCCGTCGCCCTGCTCACCGAGGCGCTGGACGATGGGATGCCGTTCTTCGGGATCTGCTTCGGCAACCAGGTCTTCGGCCGCACGCTCGGCTTCGGCACCTACAAGCTGAAATACGGTCACCGTGGCATCAACCAGCCGGTGCTGGACCGCTCGACCGGCAAGGTCGAGGTCACCGCCCACAACCACGGCTTCGCGGTCGACGCGCCGCTGGATCGGGACACCGAGACCCGCTGGGGTGCCGCCCGGGTCAGCCACATCGGGCTCAACGACAACGTCGTGGAAGGCCTGGAACTGCGCGATGCCAACGGCCACCTGAAGGCGTTCTCGGTGCAGTACCACCCCGAGGCCGCCGCCGGTCCGCACGATGCGGCGTACCTGTTCGACCGGTTCACCGACGTGCTGTCCACCAACCAAGCGCTGAACGAGGAAAGGGCCTGACGTGGGCAAGCGGGACGACATCAAGTCGATCATGGTGATCGGCTCCGGGCCGATCGTGATCGGTCAGGCCTGCGAGTTCGACTACTCGGGCACCCAGGCCTGTCGGGTGCTGCGCGAGGAGGGCTACCGGGTGATCCTGGTGAACTCCAACCCGGCGACGATCATGACCGATCCCGAGTTCGCCGACGCCACCTACGTCGAGCCGATCACCCCCGAATACGTGGAGAAGGTGATCGCGACCGAGCGGCCGGATGCGCTGCTGGCCACCCTGGGCGGGCAGACCGCGCTGAACGCCGCGGTGGCCCTGCACGACAACGGGGTGCTGGAGCGTTACGGGGTCGAGCTGATCGGTGCCTCGGTGGAGGCGATCCAGCGCGGTGAGAACCGCGAGGAGTTCAAGGAGATCGTTCAGGCGTTGGACATCCCGGGCGGTGGCGCCGAGGTTGCCCGCTCGCTGATCTGCCACACCATGGACGAGGTGCTCGCCGCCGCCGACCAGCTCGGCTATCCCTGCGTGGTACGCCCCAGCTTCACCATGGGCGGGGTCGGCTCCGGGTTCGCCCACGACGAGGACGAGCTGCGGCGGATCGCCGGCACGGGCCTGGCCGCCAGCCCGGTCACCGAGGTGCTGATCGAGGAATCCATTCTGGGCTGGAAGGAATACGAGCTCGAGGTGATGCGCGACACCAGCGACAACGTGGTGATCGTCTGCTCCATCGAGAACTTCGACCCGATGGGTGTGCACACCGGTGACTCGATCACCGTCGCCCCGGCGATGACGCTGACCGACCGCGAATACCAGCGGATGCGCGATGTCGGCATCGGCATCATCCGCGCCGTCGGTGTGGACACCGGCGGCTGCAACATCCAGTTCGCGATCAACCCCGAAGACGGCCGGATGATCGTCATCGAGATGAACCCGCGGGTGTCCCGCTCCAGTGCGCTGGCCTCGAAGGCGACCGGTTTCCCGATCGCCAAGATCGCTGCCAAGGTGGCGATCGGCTACACCCTGGACGAGATCCGCAACGACATCACCCAGGAGACCCCGGCCAGCTTCGAACCCGCGCTGGACTACGTGGTGGTGAAGATCCCGCGGTTCGCGTTCGAGAAGTTCCCCTCCGCCGAGGACACTTTGACCACGCACATGAAGTCGGTCGGTGAGGCGATGGCGATCGGCCGCAACTTCACCGAGGCCCTCGGCAAGGCGCTGCGCTCGCTGGAGGACCCCCGGGCCCGGTTCGACTTCGCCGCGCCGGTCACCGAATCGGTGGAATCCCTGCTGCAGCGGGCATCCCGGCCGCACGACGGCCGGCTGATCCTGCTGTTCAAGGCGCTGCGCGCCGGCGCCACCGCCGAGCAGCTGCACGAGGCCACCGGTATCGACCCCTGGTTCTGCGACCAGCTGGTGCTGATCAACGAGGTGGCCGACGAGGTGATCGCCGCCGACGAGCTGACCCCGGAGCTGCTCCGGCAGGCCAAGCGGCACGGCTTCTCCGATGCCCAGCTCGCGGCCATGCGGCACCTGCCGGTGGACGTGGTCCGCGGTGTCCGCTGGGCGCTGGGCGTACGCCCGGTCTTCAAGACCGTGGACACCTGCGCCGCCGAGTTCGCCGCCCGGACGCCCTACCACTACTCCAGCTACGACGAGGAGACCGAGGTCGTCCCGCGGGAGAAGCCGGCGGTGCTGATCCTCGGCTCGGGTCCGAACCGGATCGGCCAGGGCATCGAGTTCGACTATTCCTGTGTGCACGCGTCGATGGCGCTGTCCGCCGCCGGTTACGAGACCATCATGGTCAACTGCAACCCCGAGACGGTCTCCACCGACTACGACACCTCCGACCGGCTCTACTTCGAGCCGCTCACCTTGGAGGACGTGCTCGAGGTGGTGCACGCCGAACGGCAGGCCGGCCCGATCGCCGGGGTGATCGTCCAGCTCGGTGGGCAGACCCCGCTCGGCCTGGCCCAGGCACTCAAGGACGCCGGCGTACCGATCGTCGGCACCAGTCCGGAGGCCATCCACCTGGCCGAGGAGCGCGGTGCTTTCGGCCGGGTGCTCGACGAGGCCTCGCTGCCCGCACCCAAGCACGGGATGGCGAGCACCTTCGACGAGGCCCGCCACATCGCCACCGAGATCGGTTACCCGGTGCTGGTCCGGCCCTCCTATGTGCTGGGCGGACGCGGCATGGAGATCGTCTACGACGAGGAGTCGCTGGCCGGTTACATCCGCCGCTCCACCCAGATCTCGCCGGAGCACCCGGTGCTGGTGGATCGCTTCCTCGACGACGCGGTCGAGATCGACGTGGACGCCCTCTACGACGGCACCGATCTCTATCTGGGCGGGATCATGGAACACATCGAGGAGGCCGGCGTGCACTCCGGCGACTCGGCCTGTGCGCTCCCGCCGATCACCCTCGGCGAGGAGGTGGTGGACAAGATCCGCACCTCGACCGAGGCGATCGCCCGCGGCGTCGGCGTACGCGGACTGCTGAACATCCAGTACGCCCTGGCCGGTGACACGCTGTATGTGCTGGAGGCCAACCCGCGGGCCTCGCGGACGGTGCCGTTCGTCTCCAAGGCGACCAACACCCAGCTCGCCAAGGCCGCCGCCCGGATCATGCTCGGCACCACGATCGCCGAACTGCGCGCCGAGGGCGTGCTGCGCGCCGACGACGACGGCTCGGTGGTCCGCCCCGGGGCACCGTTGGCGGTCAAGGAAGCGGTGATGCCGTTCAACCGGTTCCGCACCCCCGAGGGCAGCTCGGTGGACACGATCCTCGGCCCGGAGATGAAGTCCACCGGTGAGGTGATGGGGCTGGCGGAGAACTTCGGTGTCGCCTTCGCCAAGAGCCAGGCGGCGGCCAACGGCCCGCTGCCCGACGGCGGCACGGTGTTCGTGTCGGCGGCCAACCGGGACAAGCGGCACGCGATCTTCCCGATCAAGCGGCTCGCCGATCTGGGCTTCACGATCCTGGCCACCGCCGGCACGGCCTCGGTGCTGCGTCGCAACGGGGTCGAGGTGACCGAGGTGCGCAAGCACACCCAGGGCCCGGGTCCGAACGGCGAACCGACGATCACCCAGCTGATCGGGGAGGACAAGGTCGACCTGATCTTCAACACCCCGCACGGTGCGGTGACCGTCGATGGGGCACCGCGCGCCGACGGATACGAGATCCGGACCGCCGCGGTCCGGCACAACGTGCCCTCGATCACCACCGTGCAGGGCCTCGGCGCTGCGGTGCAGGGCATCGAGGCGCTGCGCGTCGGCGGCATCGAGGTGCGGTCCCTGCAGGACTGGGCGGCCGCCGCGGAACGCTCGGTCGCCGACGACGCGGTCGCCGATGCCGCGGCAGCGGCGGGGGACACTGAACCGGACCGCTCCTCGGACCGGGAGCCGCAGGGAGCCGCGCGGTCGTGACCGATCTCCGGATTCCCCTGCTGGACAACGGATTCCGGCGTTTGCTGCGGCCGGCGCTGTTCGCCTCCGGCGGGGGAGACCCCGAGATCGCGCACGAGCGGACGCTGCGTCAGGTGGCGACGCTGGCCAAGGTCGCCCCGCTGCGGAAGCTCGCCGGCGCCCTGCATCCCAAGCCGACGCGCGGGGTTCGGGTGGCGGGGATCGACTTTCCCGGACCGGTCGGGCTGGCCGCCGGCCTGGACAAGTTCGCGGTCGGCGTACCGGCCTGGTCTGCGCTCGGATTCTCGCACGTCGAACTCGGCACCGTGACCGCGCATGCCCAACCCGGCAACGAGAAGCCGCGGTTGTTCCGTGCCGTCGAGTCGCGCGCGATCATCAACCGGATGGGCTTCAACAACCCCGGGGCGGCCGCGATGGCGGCGAGTCTGGAGCGTTTCGGCGTACGCCGCGGCAACCGGGTCGCCGGGATCCCGCTGGGCATCTCGCTCGGCAAGTCCAAGGTGACCCCGCTGGCGGAGGCGGTCACCGATTACCTGACCAGCTTCGGATTGCTCGCGCCCTACGCCGACTACATCGCGATCAACGTCTCCTCCCCGAACACCCCGGGCCTGCGTACCCTCCAGGACGCCTCGGCCCTCCGTGACCTGCTCGGTGCGCTGACCGCAGCGGCCGCCGCCACTCGTTCCCTGAGCGAGGAGCGCAGCGACGAGTCGAAGGGACCGGTCCCGATCTTCGTCAAGGTGGCGCCGGATCTGACCTTCGACGCCCTGGAGGATCTGCTCGGGGTCTGCACCGAACAGGGTGCCAGCGGGTTGATCGCCACCAACACCACGCTCTCCCGCGACGGATTGGTCGGGAGGGACCGGGCGCTGGCCGACCAGGCGGGCGGTCTGTCGGGTGCCCCGCTCACCCAGCGATCCCGCGAGGTCGTCGGCTGGCTGGCCGAACGCACCGAGCTGCCGATCATCGGGGTCGGCGGCATCATGAGCGTCGACGATGCCCGCGCGATGCTGGACGCCGGTGCGGCACTGCTGCAGCTCTACACCGGCTACATCTACGGCGGACCCGCACTCGTGGGCCGGATCAACCAACTCACGATGAACCAGTTGGGGGAGCGATGACCGAAACATTCGGGGTACGCCTGGCGGCCGCGATCGAGCAGCGGGGCCGGCTGTGCGTCGGCATCGACCCGCATCCGCAGCTGCTGGCTGCCTGGGGTCTGACCCAGGACGCCGCCGGGCTGGAATCGTTCGCCCGAGGCACCGTCGAGGCGCTCGGTGACACGGTGGCGATCTTCAAACCGCAGTCGGCGTTCTTCGAAGCTTTCGGATCGGCCGGAATCGCCGTCCTGGAACGGGTTCTCGCCGATATCCGCGCCGCCGGCTCGTTGTCCCTGCTGGACGCCAAGCGGGGCGACATCGGTTCGACGATGGCCGGGTACGCCCGGGCCTATCTCGACGACTCCTCGCCGCTGGCCGCCGACGCGTTGACCGTCTCGCCGTTCCTCGGCTTCGGTTCGCTGGGCCCGGCGATCGAGGTGGCACGGGACACCGGCAAGGGCCTCTATGTGCTCTGCCGCACATCCAACCCCGAGGGCGGTCAGGTGCAGCTCGCGACCAGTGACGGGCGCAGCGTCGCGCAGCTGATGGTCGATGAGTGTCAGGCCGCCAACGATGGTGCCGATCCGGGCTCCTTCGGCCTGGTTGTCGGCGGCACGCTGACCGAGCTCGGCCTGGACCTGAGCGGGTTCACCGGATTGATCCTGGTGCCCGGTATCGGAGCCCAGGGTGGCACAGTGGACTCCCTCGCCGCGCTCTTCGGCCCGGCGTATCCGCGCGTTCTGCCGGCCGCCAGCCGCGAGGTGCTCTCCGCCGGCCCGGACCCCGACGCCCTGCGCGCCGCCGCGGTACGGCTGGGGGCCATCGCCCGCTGAAGCCCGAACGCTGGGACATGCACTGGTCCCAAACCGACCGAGTGGAAACCCAGTGGGACTGGGTTTGATCATGGACGCTGCGGGCCATTGCATGTCCCAGCGCTCGCGCCCGTGCGCTACCGTCGGACACCCCGAGGATGAGGACCGTCTCATGAAAGCGGTATGCCGATGAGTTGCGACGAGTTCAGGCGTCAGCTGGACCGTGGGCTGCACAACCCGGACGCGCAACTGTTCCGCATGCGGATCGACATCGGCGATCCCGCCGGGGACAGTGGCGGCCGGACCGGTTCAGGACCTCCGCGCAGCCAGCGGGCGCGACGAGGTGTGGCGCCGCTGTGCGGCGTGTTGGCCCTCCTGATGACCGGCCCGGTCCGATGAGTTGCGAGGAGTTCCGGGCGCAGGTCGAGCGGACGCTGCATCATGAGGGTGCGTTCCTGTTCCGCCAGCAGCCGGAGTCCCGGAGCGACCCGGTCGGCCGCATCCGTGGGTACGCCGACCTGCCGGGTGCGGCGGTGCTCTGGTCCTTTCAGAAGCGCGAGCCGAACGGTTGGGACCAACGGCCACTGGAGAGCTCGATCGTAGACGGGACGCTCCGCATCGACCTTGGGGTCGGTGACCAGGTCCAGGAGATCCCGGGAGTGACCGTGCAACGGGACTCACCGCTGATCTCGCTGTGGTGGCTGCCGCGGGCGTACGAGTGCACCCGCACCGAGAACGTCTGGCGGGTGCTCCTCGATCCGATGGAACCGGTCGTCACGGAGACGTTGCTGACCGCAACGGTTCGGGAGCTGCGCGATCGCGGGACACCGTTGGTCATCGAAGCGGAGTTGGGAGAAACCGGTCTGGTTTCCCGATTGCGCGTCGACGCCGACAACCCATCGGATGCGCACTCCGCCCCGGCACTCATCGAGTTGCTCCCGACGCCACGGGTGCCGCGGGACGACCTGCTCGATCCCGATCGGCATGGCGGACTGTGGCAGCGTTGGAATGAGCACCCCTGGGGTGAGTAGTCATCGACACGCGCGATGCGCGTCGGATCCCGCCGTTCGCGTAGCGACGAGGCATTGAGTAGGTTGTCGGGAACCAGATCGGACGACCGTGGAGCGTTTGTGACCATCCCACCACTCAGCGAGGAACAGCTGCAGGCTGCGCGCCGGGCGGCGACCGCTGCCAGGCGGCGGCGAGCAGAGATCAAGGCGGAGTTGCGGGAGGGCCGACTCACCCTGGCCGAGGTGATCGAGCTGGCCGGCGGCGACGACGTGGTGGCGCACACCAAGGTCGTTGACGTGCTGAAATCTCTGCCCCGGGTGGGGGAGAAGCGGGCCGCCGAGGTGATGGAACGTCTCGACATCGCCACCAACCGCCGGCTGCGGGGGCTGGGTCCGCACCAGATCGCTGGGCTCCGTAACGAGTTCCCCGGCGCCGACCGCGGAAACCTGGGCTGAGGCCACGCTGAGCCATGGCGCAGGTGAATGTGGTCTCCGGTCCGGCCGGAGTCGGTAAGGGAACCCTCGTCGCGGGCGTACTGCAACGCCACCCCGAGGTCTGGCTGTCGGTATCGGTGACCACCCGCGCCCCACGACCGGGGGAGATCGACGGGGTGCACTACCACTTCCTGAGCGAGCAGCAGTTCGACGAGCTGCTGGCCGCCGACGGTCTGCTGGAGTGGGCGCTGGTGCACGGCTCGGCCCGCTACGGTACGCCGCGTGAACCGGTCGAGCGGGCGGTCGCCGAGGGCCGCACCGTGGTCCTGGAGATCGAACTGCAGGGTGCCCGGCAGATCAGAAGGACCTGGCCGGATGCGGCGTTCATCTTCGTCGCCCCGCCGAGCTGGGACGAGCTCGTCAATCGGCTCGCCGGCCGGAACACCGAGACCGCGGCCCAGCGGGAGCGCCGGTTGCAGACCGCCCGTGGCGAACTGGCCGCCCAGGCCGAGTTCGACCACGTGATCGTGAACGCCGATCTGGGACAGGCCACGGACGAACTGGTAAGCTTGCTCGGTCTGTAGCCCGCCGACCTGGCGGCTTCCCTTTCACGACGTCTACCCGAGAAGGCTGATCTTGAGCAGCAACCCGAACATGGGCATCACCAACCCGCCGATCGACGACCTCCTGACCAAGGTCGACTCCAAGTACCGTCTGGTCCTGTTCTCGGCCAAGCGTGCCCGCCAGATCAACGCCTACTACTCCCAGCTCGGCGAGGGCCTGCTGGAGAATGTCGGCCCGCTGGTCGACACCGGCATCCAGGAGAAGCCGCTGTCGATCGCGCTGCGCGAGGTGAACGCGGGTGTGCTGGAGATCCAGGAGATCGACCCGAACGCCGAGCCCGAGGAGAAGGCCACCGAGGAGCTGGCCGACCCCGAGTTCAGCGATCCGGATTTCCCGGCCTGATTCCCGCACCGAGCACCCGCTGAGCCCCCGCTGATGAGGTCTGGTCGATGAGCCGGATCGTGCTCGGCGTTGCCGGCGGCATCGCGGCGTACAAGGCCTGCGAGCTGCTGCGCCGGTTCACCGAGGGCGGCCACGACGTCACCGTCGTACCGACCGCGAACGCGCTCGAGTTCGTCGGCGCCACCACCTGGGCCGCGCTGTCCGGCAACCCGGTGCACACCGGCGTCTTCACCGACGCCGAGCAGGTGCCACACGTCCGCCTCGGCCAGCAGGCCGATCTGGTCGTCGTCGCACCGGCCACCGCCGACCTGCTCGCCCGCGCCGCCACCGGCCGCGCCGACGACCTGCTCACCAATGTGCTGCTCACCGCCCGCCGTCCGGTGCTGATGGCGCCGGCGATGCACACCGAGATGTGGCTGCACCCGGCCACCGCCGCCAACGTCGCCACCCTCCGGGAGCGCGGCGTGGTGGTGATGGATCCGGCATCCGGCCGGCTCACCGGCGCCGACACCGGCCCCGGCCGGCTGCCCGACGCCATCGACATCCACGCCGTCGCCGCCAGCCTGCTCGACGACCCGGGCACCGTCACCGCCGCCGCCGACCGCGACCTCGAAGGCGTACGCCTGGTGGTCGCCACCGGCGGTACCCGGGAGCACCTCGATCCGGTCCGCTTCCTCGGCAACTCCTCCTCGGGGTTGATGGGGCTCTCCATCGCCCGCGCCGCCGCACTGCGCGGCGCCGAGGTGACCGTCGTCGCCGCCCATGTCGAACATCCGCTGCCCAGTGGGGTCACCGTCCGCACGATCGTCTCCACCGGCGAGCTCGACGAGACGATGACCGAACTCGCCCCGGAGGCCGACGTGGTCGTGATGGCCGTCGCCGCCGCCGACTTCACCCCGACCGAGGTGTCGGAGGGCAAGATCAAGAAGGCCGACGACAGCACCGGGCTCAGCCTGGATCTGGTGCAGACCCCCGATGTGCTCAAGCACATCTCGCACCTGCCGGACCGCGACCCCGACCAGGTGATCGTCGGGTTCGCTGCCGAGACCGCCGGGGACCAGACCGCGCTGCTCGAACTCGGCCAGGCCAAGCTGGCCCGCAAGGGCTGCGACCTGCTCGTCCTCAACGACGTCAGCGCCGGCGCGGTCTTCGGCGCGGCGGACAACCACGTGCTGCTGCTCGGCGCGACCCCCGGGGGCGGGGCGCAGCTGGTCGCCGAGCACAGCGGCAGCAAGCCGACGGTCGCGCACCGGATTCTGGACGCCGTGCGCGAGCGGCGTCGCGCCAACTAATGTCGGCCAACCACTCACACCATTAGGAGCACCGCCGTGGCCAAGCGCCTGTTCACCTCGGAGTCCGTCACCGAGGGGCACCCCGACAAGATCGCGGACCAGATCAGCGACACCGTGCTGGATGAGTTGCTGCGCCAGGATCCGCAGTCCCGGGTCGCGGTCGAGACGCTGGTCACCACGGGGCTCGTCGTCGTCGCCGGTGAGGTGACCACCGAGGCGTACGCCGACATCCCCGGCCTGGTCCGCAACAAGATCCTCGACATCGGCTACGACTCCTCGCACAAGTCCTTCGACGGCGGCTCCTGCGGCGTCCAGGTCTCCCTCGGTTCGCAGTCCCCGGACATCGCCCAGGGTGTCGACACCGCCTGGGAGAAGCGGCTGGAATCCTCCGCCGAGGCGTACGACCTGCAGGGTGCCGGTGACCAGGGCCTGATGTTCGGCTACGCCTGCGACGACACCGATTCGCTGATGCCGCTGCCGATCGATCTGGCGCACCGGCTCGCGGAACGGCTCTCCGCGGTCCGCAAGGACGGCACCATGCCCTACCTGCGCCCGGACGGAAAGACCCAGGTCACCATCGAATACGACGGCATCACCCCGGTCCGCCTGGACACCGTCGTCGTCTCCTGCCAGCACGCCGAGGACGTCGACCCGGAGAAGATGCTCAGCGAGGACATCCGTCGGCACGTCATCCAGCCGGTGCTGGAGGCCTACGACCTCGCCCACGACGACTACAAGGCCTTCGTGAACCCGACCGGCAAGTTCGTCATCGGCGGCCCGATGGGGGATGCCGGGCTGACCGGCCGCAAGATCATCGTCGACACCTACGGCGGCATGGCCCGCCACGGCGGCGGCTGCTTCTCCGGCAAGGATCCGTCGAAGGTGGACCGTTCCGCGGCGTACGCGATGCGCTGGGTCGCCAAGAACGTCGTCGCCGCCGGGCTCGCCAAGCGCTGCGAGGTGCAGGTGGCGTACGCCATCGGCCGCGCCCATCCGGTCGGCTTCTATCTCGAGTGCTTCGGCACCGAGACGGTCCCGGTCGACCAGATCGCCGACGCGGTGCTGGCGACCTTCGACCTGCGGCCCGCCGCCCTGGTCGACGCCCTGGATCTGAAGCGGCCGATCTATGCGCAGACCGCGGCATACGGCCACTTCGGCCGCGAGCTGGACGACTTCACCTGGGAACGTACCGACCGGGCCGACGCGCTGGCCAAGGCCGTCCGGGGCTGATCGTCAGGGGCTGACCCGCGCCCGCCGGCGGGCCACCGCCCGCTGCACCGGGCGTACCAGGGTCGCCCCGACGAGCAGACCAAGCGCGATCGCCAGCACCAGCAGCCCGACCTGGGTCAGGCTGGGGCCGGCGACGAACTCACTCGCCTGCGATCGGGTGATCGACTGCAGACCGATCGTGCCCGGTACCAGCAGCCAGAACGAGGGCAGGAACACCACCAGCCGCGGCAGCGCCGGCCGGGCCAGCTCGACCAGGGTCGCGCCCGCGCTGGCCACCACGGCCCCGGCGAACCCACCGAGCGCCGAGCCGACGCCGCGGCCGGTACCGGCGAGCACCTGCGCCAGAAAGGTCGCCAGCAGCACCAGGATCACCCAGCCCCACAACCGCGGTGACACCGACTCCAGCAACAGGATGCCGAGCGCGACCGCAAGGATCCCGGCCAGCGCGTGGGGCCAGCGGAACGCGGCGCCGGTGCTGAAGATCAACGCCTCCGGTGGCCGCACCAGCTGGATCGCGGCCACCACGCCGAGGGCGAACAGCAGCAGCTTCACCGCGCCGTGCGCCAGCCGCGAGGCGCCGGCGACCATCGCGCCCGCGGCCAGCTCCGACATCCCGGTGACCAGCAGCGATCCCGGCAGCAGCACCGCCAGCGGCGGCAGGATCGCCAGCAGCGGACCGGTCAGCACGATCCGACCGGCGAGCCAGAACGCCGGTACCGACACCAGGAACGCCGCCACCGTGGGCAGCAGCGGCGCGATCAGCGGATGTCGGCGGGCCAGCAGCAGCAGCGCGATCACCAGCTGCGATGCCACGGCGGCGAAGACGATCGTGGTCACATCGGGTTGCATGATCGCCGCGATCCCGGCCGCCACCAGCAGCCCGCCGAGCGGCATCCCCCACCGGCCGTAGCGGCGGGGAATCCTGCGCAGGCTGGTCAATTCGACCAGCGCGGTGTCCGGGTCGGTGCTGCCGTCCAGGATGCGTTGCCGCAGTTCGTGGACCGCGGCGAGCTGGTCCAGGGTGAGCGAACTGCGCAGCACCTCGACGGTCGCCGGCGCCCCACCGGTCAGCGCCACGCTGATCGAGGTCGGCAGCGCCGCGACCTGGCAGTCGGAGTGGCCGAGAGTGGCCGCGACCTGACGGACGTCCTCCTCGGCCTCGTGGGCGGGTTGCCCACCGGCGATCAGCGCCAACCCGAAGTAGGCCAGCAACCGCCGATCCCGGGCCCGGCGGACCAGGTCGATCCCCGGATCCTCGGGCGGCTGCGGGACATCGGTCACCAGCGCAGGTTATCGCCGGATGCGGCACTGTCGGACCGGGCTCCTAGGATCGAGCGTGTGTCCGATCCCGAAGCGCTGATTCCGCTCGCCGAGCCGACCCGCGCCCCGCGGCCGGTCGCGCGGGTGGCGGTCGACATGCCGCTGCCGCACCTGGATCGGCCCTTCGACTATCTGGTGGGTGATGAGCTCGCCGAGCAGGTACGCCCGGGGGTGCGCGTCCGGGTCCGGTTCGCCGGCCGGTTGCGGGACGGGTTCGTGCTGGAGCTCGGCACCGAGTCCGATGAGACCCGGAACCTGGCGCCGATCGAGAAGGTGGTCTCCACCGAACAGGTGCTCACCCCGGCCGTCGCCGGCCTGGTCCGCCAGGTCGCCGACCACTATGCGGGGAGCTTCGCCGATGTGGTCCGGCTGGCCGTGCCGCCCCGGCACGCCGCCACCGAGCGGGCGACCCCGCCGGAGCGGGAGGCGGTCATCCCGCAGCTCACCGCGCACCCCTTCGACGCCTATCCGACCGGGTCGGAGCTGATCGCGGCGCTGCGGGCCGGGCACAGCCCACGGGCCTGCTGGCAGCTGGCGCCGGCCGCCGCACCGGCCGGGGACTGGGCGCAGGGCCTGGCGGTCGCCGCCGGGGCGACGCTCGAGTCAGGCCGCGGTGCGCTGATCGTGGTGCCGGACGCCCGTGACCTGGAGCGACTTCGCGCCGCCTGCGACCGGGTCGTCGGCAGCGCCGGTTATGTGGTGCTGAGCGCCGACAGCGGGCCCGCAGCCCGCTACCGGGCCTTCCTGGCGGTGTTGCGGGGCGAGGTCCGGCTGGTGATCGGGACGCGCGCCGCGGCGTACGCCCCGGTGCAGGATCTCGGGTTGGTCGCGATCTGGGACGACGGCGACGATCTCTATGCCGAACCGCGCGCCCCCTATCCGCACACCCGGGAGGTGCTCGCCCTGCGGGCCGCGGCGGAGGGTGCGGCGTTCCTGGCGGCGAGCTATGGGCGTTCGGCCGAGATCGAGCAGCTGATCGAACGGGGGTGGTTGCTGCCGTTGGCGCTCACCCCGGCCGCCCAGCGCCGCCGCGCTCCGGGTGTCCGGTTGGCCGCCGACAGCGACTGGGAGCTGGAGCGCGACCCGATGGCGCGAGCGGTCCGGTTGCCGCACCAGAGTTTCGAGACGATCCGGGCGGGGCTGGCTCAGGGGCCGGTGCTGGTGCAGGTGCCGCGCGCGGGTTATCTGGTGGTGCTGGTCTGCGACACCTGCCGGGAGCCGGTACGCTGCCCGCACTGTGCCGGTCCGATCCGCGCCGGCTCCCGGAATGCGGGCTGTGACTGGTGCGGCCGGCCGATCGTCGACTGGCACTGCCCCGAATGCGGCGGCCGGCGCTGGCGGGCACCCGTGGTCGGGGCGACCCGGACCGCTGAGGAGCTCGGCCGGGCCTTCCCCGGTACGCCGGTGGTGCAGTCCTCGGGGGAGAAGGTGCTGCCGCGGGTGGCCGACGAACCGGCGCTGGTGATCGCCACGCCGGGGGCCGAACCGGTCGCCGACGACGGATATGCGGCGGCGCTGCTGCTCGATGCCGAACTGCTGCTCACCCGGGCCGATCTGCGCGCCGGCGAGGAGGCGCTGCGGCGCTGGCTGAACGCGGTCGCCCTGGTCCGGCCCGGGGAGCGCGGTGGCAGCGTGGTCGCGGTCGGGCCGACCGATGCGGCCCCGCTGCAGGCGTTGGTACGCAGCGATCCCGCCAGCTTCGCCGGCCGCGAGCTGGCCGAACGCGCGGAGGCGCATCTGCCGCCGGTGGCCAAGCTGATCCAGATCGACGGCCCGCCGGAGGCCGTGCACGAGCTGCACGAGCTGGCCGAACTGCCCGCCGACACCGAGGTGCTCGGCCCGGTCGAGCGCCCCGGTGCCGAACCCCTGGCGCGGCTCACGCTGCGCTGCCCGCCCGCGTCGGGTGCCGACCTGGTCGCCGCCGTGCGGGCCGCGATGGGCGTACGCTCCGCGCGCAAGTCCCCCGGTGCGGTACGCGTCAAGGTCGACCCCGTCGCCATCGGCTGACCTCCCCACGATCCTCGAGTAGGTCGCGCAGCGACCGTGTCGAGAGGATCCGGCAGAGGATCCCGGCAGGGGATCCCGTCAGGGCCCGCACGCAGCGGGCTCATCTCGACACGCGCGCCATTGCTCCGCTTCGCTGCGCATGGCGCGCTACTCGATGAGCGTTTGTAGGACACTGGCCTCATGACGAATCAGCTCGCCGCCGACATCGACCGGATCGCCCGCGTGCACGGCGATTTCGTGCTCCGCTCGGGGCAGCGCACCGACAACTACTTCGACAAATACCGCTTCGAGTCCGATCCGGCCCTGTTGCGGCGCGTGGCGGAGGCGATGCTGCCGTTGCTGCCGGACGGCACCGACCTGCTCGGCGGTCTGGAGCTCGGCGGCGTACCGATCGCGACCGTCGTCGGCCAACTCAGTGGACTGCCGGTGCTGTTCGTCCGCAAACAGGCGAAGACCTACGGCACCTGCCGACTCGCCGAGGGCGCCGAGGTCGACGGCCGACGGATCACCCTGATCGAGGACGTGATCACCACCGGCGGCGCGGTCCGGGACGCGACCGAGGCGCTGCGTGCCGACGGTGGCCTGGTCGATACCGTCGTCTGCGCGATCGATCGCAGCGAACCCGGTGGGAACCGGCTCGCCGAGGTCGGCGTACGCACGCTGAGCGTTCTCACCAAGGCGGATCTGGACGCCGTTCGTACCGCTGGCTGAGCGAGCCCAGCGAGTCGAAGCCGCCGGGTCGTCGCGGCGGCCGACTAGACTCACCGGAATGCGTCTCGTCGTTGCCGGTACCCCCGAGGTGGCCCTGCCCAGCCTGGAAGCCCTGGTCGCCTCCGAGCACGAGGTGGCGGCCGTGGTGACCCGGCCCGACGCACCCGCCGGACGCGGGAAGAGACTCGCCCCCAGCCCGGTCGCCCAGCGCGCCACCGAACTCGGCCTCGAGGTGCTCAAACCCGGACGTCCCCGCGATCCGGACTTCATCGAACGCCTCACCGCGATCGCGCCGGACTGCTGCCCGGTGATCGCCTACGGTGCGCTGATTCCCCAACAGGTGTTGGAGATCCCGCGCCTGGGGTGGGCCAATCTGCACTTCTCGCTGCTGCCGCGCTGGCGGGGTGCCGCCCCGGTGCAGCGGGCGATCATGGCCGGCGACACCGAGACCGGTGCCTGCGTCTTCCGGTTGGTTCCCGAACTCGACGCGGGTGATGTGTTCGCCTCGCTGCGTACCGAGATCGGTGACCAGGAGACCGCCGGTGACCTGCTGGGTCGGCTCGCCGTCGACGGTGCCGGGTTGCTGGTCCGCGTGATGGATGAGCTGGCCGCCGGGACCGCGATCGCCGAACCGCAGCCGACCGCGGGGATCACGCTGGCCCCGAAGCTGACGGTCGCCGAGGCCGAGGTCGACTGGGGCGAATCCGATGCCCTGATCGACCACCAGATCCGCGGCTGCACACCGGCCCCCGGCGCCTGGAGCACCTTCCGCGGTGAGCGGTTCAAGATCCTCACCGCCCGCCCCGCCGGGGGCAGCCCGCTGCCGCCCGGGCAGTTGGCGGTGGCGAAGAGGTGGGTCCAGGTCGGCACCGGCGGCCGCCCGCTGGAACTCCTTGAGGTGCAGGCATTCGGCAAGAAGGCGATGCGGGCCACCGACTGGGCCCGCGGCGCCAACCTGACCCCCGGCGAGACCCTGGGCGGGGGAGCGGCGCGATGAGCGGTGGCCGGCGCGGACCCCGCGGCGTCCAGCAGAAACGCAGACCCCGTGTCGATCCCGCCCGTCGGGCGGCCTACGACGCGCTGCGCCAGGTCACCGGATCCGACGCGTACGCCAACCTGGTCGGCCCGGCCCTGCTCGCCGAACGCCGGATCACCGGGCGCGACGCCGCCTTCGCCACCGAACTGCTGAACGGCACCTGCCGGCTGATGGGCAGCTACGACCTGATCCTCGCCGCCGCCTCCGGACGCGATCTGAAGACCCTGCAGCCCGCCGTCGTCGACGTGCTGCGGTTGGGCGCCCACCAGGTGCTGTCGATGCGGGTACCGACCCATGCCGCGGTCGCCGCCAGCGTCGATCTGGCTCGTGCGACCGTGGGGGAGCGGGTCACCGGCCTGGTCAACGCGATCAGCCGCCGGGTCGCCGAACGGGATCTCGATGATTGGATCACCTTCCTCAGCAAGGATTCCGACGAGCTCGGTGCGCTGGCACTGCGCACCCACCATCCCCGCTGGATCGTCGAGGCGTACGCCGCGGTGCTGCCGGCCGACGAGCTCGAGCCGGCGCTGCGGGCCAACAACGAACCGCCGATCACCAGCCTGGCGATCCGGCCGGGACTCGCGACCGTCGACGAACTCGTCGGGGCCGGTGCCGAGCCGAACCCCGAGGTGCCGACTGCGGCGTACTGGAAGGGGAATCCGGGTGACCTGGCCGCGGTACGCGAGGGCCGCGCGGGCGTCCAGGATCCCGGCTCGCAGCGGGTGGCGCTGCGGCTCGCCGAGGCCGAGGCGCCGGCCGGGCCGTGGCTGGACTGCTGCGCGGGACCCGGCGGCAAGGCCGCGCTGCTCGCCGGGCTCGCCATCGAGAACGAGCAGCGGCTGCTGGCCAGCGAGCTGCAACCGCACCGCGCGAAACTGGTCGCGCAGGCGCTGCGGGCGTACACCGGGGAGAACCAGCCGGTGACGATCTGCGCCGACGGCACCCGACCGGCCTGGCCGGAGGCGAGCTTCGCCAAGGTGATGGCCGACGTGCCGTGCACCGGGCTGGGCGCCCTGCGCCGTCGCCCCGAGGCCCGCTGGCGCCGCAGCCCCGACGATCTGGAGGGGCTCACCGAACTGCAGCGATCCCTGCTTCACAACGCGATCCGCTCGACCGCGCCCGGTGGGGTGATCGCCTATGTGACCTGCTCCCCGCACCACGGCGAGACGACCGAGGTCGTCGATGCCGTGCTCGGTGAGCGCGACGATGTCACGCGGATCGAGCCAGATGTCCAGCTCTGGCCGCATCGCGACGGCACCGACGCGATGTTCTGCGCGCTGCTGCGCCGCAGCGCCTAGCATCGACCGTATGGACATCACCGACGAGCAATTCCGACGCTTCCTCGACCTGCTGATGGACCGACTCGGGGAGCCCACCCCCTCGGTGCGGATGTTCGTCGGGGGTGTTCGGGCCGGGCACATCGCCCGCAGTGGCGAAGGCGGGCCCGGGACCACCGCGGAGACCCTGGTCGGTGATCTGGTCGGCATTCTGAGCGACTTCGAGCTGCGGATCCGGGCTTTGGAGGAGTCGGTCGGCTGATACGGCGGAATCGGGTTGACGCCGCTATGCCGAGACGCGTGACCGGCCCGCAGCAGCGAGGACGGCGGCCAGGCCCTCCCGCAGGTCGGTGACGAAGTGGTCGGGCACCTCCAGCGAGGCGAAATGCCCACCTGCCTGGGGTTCCCGCCAGCGAACGAGCTGCCGATAGCGCCGTTCGGCCCACGGGCGCGGGGTCTTCGAGCCGGCGTCGGCGGGATACATCGTGATCGCCGCTGGCACGTCGACGCGCAGTTCGGGGTCCAGCGAGTTGTGGCTCTCGTGGTAGATCCGGGCCGCCGAGGCACCGGTTCCGGTCAGCCAGTAGAGGGTGACGTTGTCCAGCAACCGATCCCGGGAGACGCGCTCGAACGGGCTGTCGGTGGTGTCGGACCACTCGGCGAACTTGTCCAGGATCCAGGCGAGCAGCCCGACGGGCGAGTCGACCAGCGAGTAGCCGATCGTCTGCGGGCGGGACCACTGCTGCTTGGCGTACGCCGAACGGTTGCGCCAGAAGTCCGTGTGCTCGTCCACCCAGCGGCGCTCGTCGGCGGTGAGTCCATCGGTCGACAACCCGGGCGGCCCTTCGGCGAAGGTGGTGTGGATGCCGAGCACCTGCTCGGGGAACCGGCCGCCGAGAATCGTGGTGATCGGGCCGCCCCAGTCGCCGCCGTGGGCCAGGAACCGTCCATATCCGAGCCGGCCCATCAACTCGACCCAGGCGGCCGCGATCTTCTCGGTGCCCCAGCCGGCCGTTACCGGTCGATCGCTGAAACCGAAGCCCGGCAGCGACGGCGCCACGACGTGGAACGCCGGCGCAGCGGGGTCGGTCGGGTCGGCCAGCTCATCGATCACGTCGACGAACTCGGCGACGCTGCCCGGCCAGCCGTGGGTGAGGACGAGGGGAGTGGCATCGGTGCGCGGTGACCGGCGGTGCAGGAAGTGGATCCCCAGATCGTCAATCCTGGTGCGGAACTGGCCGATCTCATCGAGTCGCTGCTCGAATCGCCGCCAGTCGTATCCGGAGCGCCAGTAGTCGAGCAGGTCTGTCAGGTCGGTGAGCGGGACACCCTGCGTCCAGCGCTGCCGGCCGGTGGCCCGGGGGACGGTCTCGCGTTCGGGGAGGCGCGCCGCCGCGAGTCGGGTACGCAGGTCGTCGAGGTCGGCGTCGGCGATCTTGGCCTCGAACGTGTGCACATGGTCGGTCGTGGCGGTCATCGGATCCCCCTGAATTGTGAACCGGCTAAGACGGTTCTATCACGGCTCTGGGGAACCGACAACCGGCTAAGCTGGTTCCATGTCCGAGTTCCCCGACTTCCGCCTCGGTACGGTGCTGGCCACGAGCTTCACCGGGACCCTCAGCGAGCGACAGGGCGATCCGGTGGAGCGCATTCCGACACCGGGGCGACTGATCGACTGGTTCGCGGTCTACGGGTTGACCGTCGACTCCTGCACCGCCACCGAGCTGACACACGCCCGAGAACTCCGCGAAGCCATCCATGCCGCCGCGACGGCGGCCGCCAACGGGGACGACCTCCCCGAGGCCGCCGTCCGGATCATCAACGAGCACAGCATTCGCGGCCGAGGCGCGCCCGTGCTCACCGACGCCGGCGAGCGGAACTGGCGGCTCGCATCGGGCTCCGTCGCGGACGCGCTGAGCGTGGTGGCCGCCGACGCGGTGAGCATCATCAGCGGCGAGCGGGACGGTCGGATGGCGCTGTGCGCCTCACCGACCTGCCGCGCCGCCTTCTTCGACACCAGTCAGAGCCGTACCCGCCGCTGGTGCGATATGAACACCTGCGGCAACAAGCAGAAGAAGGCCCGTTTCAAGGCGACCCACTGACCGGCCGGGCACGAAGCGGTGGCCCGGTGTGGCGCCGGCTCATCTCGACACGGCAGCCATTGCTCCGCTCCGCTGCGCATGGGTGCCTACTCGATGAGCACACGGCTCAGCCGGCGAACTCCTCCGCGGTGGCGAAGGAACTCTGCGTACCGCGCCTGGTCACCGAATCGGCGGCGTACCGGTTGGCGAACTCGATCGCACCGCCGACGTCGCCGTCGGCGGCGTACCGGTGCGCGAAGGCGCCGATGAAGGCATCGCCCGCACCGGTCGAATCCGCTGCCTGCACGGTGATTCCGGCGATGTGCTCGACACCGTCGGCGGTGCAGCGCAGCACGCCGCGCTCACCGAGGGTGACCAGTACCGCGCGTACCCCCTTGGCGAGCAGGGTCTGCGCGGCCGCCTCGATCTCCTGGAGGGTCTCCACGGGCATTCCGGTGAGCAGTGCCAGCTCGCTCTCGTTCGGTGCGAAGAAGGCGCACCGGGCCACCTGGTCGAAGTCCAACTCGGCGTTGGCCGGTGCCGGATTGAGCAGCACCGGTACGCCCAGTTCGGCGCCCAGCTCGATCGCGGCGTACACCGTCGGCAGCGGGATCTCCAACTGCAGCACGATGATCGCCGCCTGTGCGATCCGCGACCGCGCCGCCTGCACGTCACCGGGAGTGAGCGCCTCGTTGGCACCGGGCACGATGACGACGCGATTCGAACCGTCCGGTTCGACGAAGATCGGCGCCACCCCCGACGGCCCCTCGGCGACCGTCACATCACTCGTGTCGATGCCGTTGGCCCGGAAGTTCGCCAGCGTCTGCTCGCCGAAGGAATCGGTGCCGACCTTGGCGACCATCACCACCTCCGAACCCAGCCGGGCCGCCGCGGTCGCCTGGTTGGCGCCCTTGCCGCCGTGTCCCATCGCGAACGAGGGTGCGGCGATCGTCTCCCCGCGTTCGGGCATCCGGTCCAGATAGGTGATCAGGTCGGTCATGATCGACCCGATCACCGCGACGGTGGCCATCAGGCGTGCACCTCGCCGCGGGCCTCCTTCGCCCGATCCAAGCGGTTCTGGAAGACGAAATAGACCATGATGCCGAGGAAGCAGAGCGCCGAGACGACGAACGAGCGCTGCAGCGATCCGAGCTGATCGGACACCCAGCCCTGGATGACCGGGACGATGGCGCCACCGACGATCGCCATCACCAGCACCGCGCCACCGGTCTCCTGGTAACGCTTGTCCTCGATGGTGTCCAGCGTCTTGCCGAAGATCGTCGGCCAACCCGGGCCCATCAGCAGGTTCGAGGCGACCACGAACCAGATCGCGATCGAGGACGGGGCGAAGGAGGCGGCGAACAGCAGGATCGCACCGATGATGCAGTAGACGATCAGCACCCGGGCCGCGGAGAACTTCGCCATCAGGAAGTTCGCCGGCAGCTTGCCGATCAGGAAGCAGGCGAATCCGGCGATCATGTAGTTCGTGGCGGACCGCTCGTTCAACGTCGGGTCCACGGTGAGCGCGAGCCGGATGGTGAAGGACCAGACCGCGGTCTGCAGACCGACGTAGAGGAACTGGGCGACGATTCCGCTCAGATAGGGCTTGTTCCGGCTCAGGTAGCGCAGCGTCTCGCCGAGCCCGGCCTGGGTCTTCTCGGCGCCGGCCTCCTGGGTCGGTCGCGCCTTGGGGTATTCGGTGATCAGGAACAGGATGAACAGGCAGATCAGGACGACCAGGATGTACTTGTAGGGCAGCAGGGTGTTCTGCAGCAGCTGCTCGCCGAGCGCCTTCTTGGCCGCCGGGTCCGGCGCGGCATCCATCTGCGCCTGGATCGAGTCACCGGAGCTGAAGATCAGGTACTTGCCCATGATCACGCCGAGCAGGTTGCCGATCGGGGTGAAGGTCTGGGAGATGTTGAGCCGCAGCGTGGAGGACTGCTTCGGGCCGAGCATCGAGGAGTAGGTGTTGGCGCTGGTCTCCAGGAAGCTCAGGCCGATCGCGATCGCGAAGATGCAGAACAGGAACATCCCGTAGGTGGCGAGCGTGCTGGCCGGGAAGAACAGCGCACAGCCGATGATGTAGACCGCCAGACCGATCAGCACGCCGACCTTGTAGGAGGTCCGCCGGATGATCCGCGAGGCCGGGATGGCGATCACGAAGTAGCCGCCGTAGAAGGCCGACTGGACGAAGGCGCTGGCCGCGTCGGAGAGCGCGAAGACGTGCTTGAACTGGGTGATCAGGATGTCGTTCAACCCAGCCGCCGCGCCCCACATCGGGAACAGCAGCGAGAGCAGCAGGAACTGGAACAACGGGATCTTGTCCAGATATCCGTCCGGGAGCTGTTTGGCCGGATTCTTGATCAGCATGGGTCGAGCCTGGCTTTCTGTTGGCGTCATTGCGGTGTCAGCCGAGACAGTTCATCACACCATTCGCCGGTGGCAACGGAGGGCTCGCCACCAGTAGCCTTGCTGCCTGTGAGAATCACGCCGAGCATCCTGAACGCCGACTTCGCCAACCTGCAGCGCGAGATCGAGCGCATTCCCGACGCCGACCTGCTGCACATCGACGTGATGGACAACCACTTCGTACCGAACCTGACCATCGGTCTGCCGGTCGTCGACTCGCTGCTCAAGATCACCGAGAAGCCGCTCGACATCCATCTGATGATCGACGATCCGGACCGCTGGGCACCGGGATACGCGGAGGCGGGTGCGCGCTCGGTCTCCTTCCATGCCGAGGCGGTGAAAGCCCCGGTACGCCTGGCGCGCGAGCTGCGTGCCCAGGGCGCGCGGGCCTCGCTGGGGTTGAAGCCGGCGACGCCGATCGAGCCCTACCTGGATCTGCTCACCGAGTTCGACCAGATCCTGATCATGACCGTCGAGCCCGGTTTCGGCGGGCAGAAGTTCCTCGATGCGATGCTGCCGAAGATCCGGCGTACCCGGGAGGCGGTCAAGGCCACCGGCGCCGACATCTGGATCCAGGTCGACGGGGGAGTCTCGGAGTCCACCATCGCGCAGTGCGCCGAGGCCGGTGCCGACACCTTCGTCGCCGGGTCCGCGGTCTTCTCCGCCGAGAACCCCGACGCGATGGTCAACGCCCTGCGGGACAAGGCCGTCGCCGCCTGCCACTGACGCCCTTCACGGCCTTCGAGTGGGTCGCGCAGCCTCTACGGTCTTCGAGTAGGTCGCGCAGCGACCGTGTCGAGAAGTCAGGCCGGGCTGGTTCATCTCGACACGCAGCCCATTGCTCCGCAAGCTCCGCATGGGCTGCTACTCGATGAACGTGGCTTCGACTCGATGAACGCTACGGGTCGTTGCGGCGGCGGAGGTAGCGTTCGAACTCGGCGGCGATGGCGTCGCCGGATGCCTCGGGGAGTTCGGTCTCGTCCTGGTCGGCCTCCAGGGAGGCGACGTAGGAGCTCAGCTCGGCGTCGTCGTCGATGAGCTCGGCGACCCCGCGTTCCCAGGCCCGGCCCAGCTCCGGGAGCTCGCCCGGATCGATGGTCACCTCGGCGAGATCCTCCAGCCGGTGCAGCAGCGCCAGCGTCGCCTTGGGGTTCGGCGGCTGGGCGACGTAGTGCGGGACCGCGGCCCACAGGCTCGCCACGTCCATCCCGGCGTCGGTGCAGGCGGCGCTGAGGACACCGGTGATCCCGGTCGGCCCCTCATAGGTCGACCGGGACAGGCCGAGCCGCTCCCGCACCCGCGGATCGGCGCTGCTCCGCGACACCGGTACCGGCCGGGTGTGCGCGTTGTCGGCGAGCAGGGAGCCGAGCACGACCACCAGCGACGGGTGCGCCGACCGCAGCGCGGAGACGATCTGGGCGGCGTACGAGCGCCAGCGCATGTTCGGCTCCGGCCCGGTGATCAGCACCAGATCGCGCTCACCGATCCGCCCGATCCACACATCGGTACGCGGCCAACTGATCCGGTCGCCGTCCTCGCCCCGGGAGACCATCGGCCGGTTCACCTGGAAGTCGTAGTGGTCCTCGCCGTCCAGGCTGAACAGCAGATCCGCATCGGACACCTCGATCAGGTGGAGAACCGCGTCGGTGGCCGCCGAGCCGGCATCGTTCCAGCCGCTGAATGCGAGCACGGCAACGGGATCCTGCAACTCCCGCAGGTTGGAGATGGCGTTGTGGTCACGTGCCGGCATGCCGACCACTGTACTGCCGAGTGCCAGTGCGAATGGCTCAGTCCTCCGGTTCGTAACCCAGGTTGGGCGACAACCAGCGTTCCGCCTCGGCCAGCGTCCAGCCCTTGCGCTCGGCGTACGCCTCCACCTGATCCTTGCCGAGCCGGCCGACGACGAAGTACCGCGACTCCGGATGGGAGAAGTACCAGCCGCTGACCGCGGCACCGGGCCACATCGCCATCGAATCGGTCAGCTCGATCCCGGTCTGGCCGGTCGCATCGAGCAGATCGAACAGGGTGAGCTTCTCGGTGTGATCCGGGCAGGCCGGATAACCCGGCGCCGGCCGGATGCCGCGGTAGCTCTCGGCGATCAGCTCCTCGTTGGAGAGCTTCTCATCGGGCGCGTACCCCCACAGCTCCTCCCGGACCACCGCATGCATCCGCTCCGCGAACGCCTCGGCGAGCCGGTCGGCCAGCGATTCCAGCAGGATTGCGCTGTAGTCGTCCAGCGCCTCCTTGAACTCGGCGATCTTCTCGGCCGACCCGAGACCCGCGGTCACCGCGAACCCGCCGACATAGTCGGGCAGCCCGGTCTCCTTCGGCGCCACGTAGTCGGCCAGCGAACGATGCGGTACCCCGTCGCGGTGATGGCCCTGCTGGCGCAGGTGGTGCAGCACCGTGCGCACCTGCTGACGCGACTCGTCGGCGTACACCTCGATGTCGTCACCGACCGCATTCGCCGGCCAGAAACCGACGACCCCGTTGGCGTGCAGCCAGCGCTCCTCGATGAGCCGATCCAGCATCGCCTGCGCGTCGTCCCACAACTTGCGGGCGGCCTCCCCGCTCGCCGGATTGTTCAGGATGTCGGGGAATCGGCCCTTCAGCTCCCAGGCGTTGAAGAACGGCTGCCAGTCGATGTAATCGCGCAGGATCTCCAGCGGATACTCGGTGAACGTCCGGGTGAACGAGGTGATCCGACCCAGATGCTCATCGAGCGCGCCGTCGTTGGCGACATCGCGGGCCTGCTGCAGCAGGAAACGCGGCCGGGGCGGACGATGCTCGCTCCAGTCGATCGGGGTACGCCCGGCCACGGCGTCCGCGTAACGCAGCAGCGGCCGCTCGTTTCCCTTGGCTGCATGGCGTTTCCGGATCGTCTCGTAATCGGCCTCGATGCCTTCCAGGAACTTCGGGCGACGTTCGTCGGACAGCAGCGCGGCCGCGGTCGGAACCGAACGGGAGGCGTCCTTCACCCAGACCACCGGCGCGTGGTATTTCGGGGTGATCTTGACCGCGGTGTGCGCCTTGGAGGTGGTCGCCCCGCCGATCAGCAACGGGATGTCGAACTCCTGCCGCTCCAGTTCCGCGGCCAGGTTGACCATCTCGTCCAATGACGGCGTGATCAGCCCCGACAATCCGATGATGTCGGCGTTCTCGGCCTTCGCGGTGTCGATGATCTTCTGCGCCGGCACCATCACCCCGAGGTCGATGACGTCGTAGTTGTTGCACTGCAGCACCACCCCGACGATGTTCTTGCCGATGTCGTGCACATCGCCCTTGACGGTGGCCATCACGATCTTGCCGTTGGTGCGTTCGGCATCACCGGGCCGGCGCTCCGCCTCGATGAACGGGATCAGGTGGGCGACCGCCTTCTTCATCACCCGGGCCGATTTCACAACCTGGGGGAGGAACATCTTGCCCGCCCCGAACAGGTCGCCGACCACACCCATGCCGTCCATCAGCGGGCCTTCGATGACCGCCAGCGGCCGCTCCCCGGCCTCGGCCAGCTCGACCCGCAGTTCCTCGGTGTCGTCGACGATGAACTCGTCGATGCCCTTGACCAGGGCGTGGGTGATCCGCTCCCGGGCGGGCTGGCCGCGCCACTCCTCGGCGGCGGTCTCGTCGGCCTTCTCACCGGTGCGGTTGAATTCCTCGGCGATCTCCAGCAACCGCTCCGCCGCATCCGGGCGACGGTTCAGGATCACGTCCTCGATCCGCTCCCGGAGCCGTTCGTCGACCTCGTCGTAGACCGCCAGCGCACCGGCGTTCACGATGCCCATGTCCATCCCGGCGGCGATCGCGTGGTAGAGGAAGACCGCGTGGATCGCCTCGCGAACCGGATTGTTGCCGCGGAAGCTGAACGAGACGTTGGAGACCCCGCCGGACACCAGCGCACCGGGCAGGTTCTCCTTGATCCACCGGGTGCCCTCGATGTAGTCGAGGCCGTAGTTGGCGTGCTCCTCGATCCCGGTCGCGACCGCGAAGATGTTCGGGTCGAAGATGATGTCCTCGGCAGGGAAATCGAGTTCGTCGGTGAGGATCTTGTACGCCCGCCCGCAGATCTCCTCGCGGCGTTCCAGCGTGTCGGCCTGACCTTCCTCGTCGAAGGCCATCACCACCACGGCCGCGCCGTATTTGCGGCACAGTTTCGCATGTTCGACGAAGGCGTCGACACCCTCCTTCATCGAGATCGAGTTGACGATCGATTTTCCTTGTACGCAACGCAATCCGGCTTCGATGACCTCCCACTTCGAGGAGTCGATCATCACCGGCACGGTGCAGATGTCGGGTTCGGAGGCGATCAGCTTGCAGAACCGGTCCATCGCGGCGATGCCGTCGATCATCCCCTCGTCCATGTTGATGTCGATGATCTGCGCACCGGCCTCCACCTGCTGGCGGGCGACGTTCAACGCGGTCGCGTAGTCACCCTCCTTGATCAGGCGGCGGAAGCGGGCCGACCCGGTGATGTTGGTGCGCTCGCCGACGTTGACGAACAGGGAGTCCTCGGTGACGTTCAGCGGTTCCAGACCGGACAGCCGCAGTGCCGGGCCGATGGTCGGCGGCACCCGGGGGTCGGTGTCCACGACGCGTTCGGCGAGCTGGCTGATGTGCTCGGGGGTGGTGCCACAGCAACCGCCGAGGACGTTGACCAACCCGTCGGCGGCGAACCCGGCGAGCACCTCGGCCATCTCCTCCGGCGTCTGGTCGTATTCACCGAACGCGTTCGGCAGGCCCGCATTCGGATAGCAGAAGGTGAAGCAGTCAGCGACCCGGGCGAGCTCTGCGGCGTACGGACGCATGTCGGCCGCACCGAGCGCACAGTTGAAACCGACCGCCAACGGGCGGGCGTGCCGGATGCTGTTCCAGAACGCCTCGGTCAGCTGACCCGAGAGGGTACGCCCCGACGCGTCAGTGATGGTGCCGGAGATGAACACCGGCCAGCGCCGGCCGCGCTGCTCGAAGAGGGTTTCCAGGGCGAAGACCGCGGCCTTGGCATTGAGGGTGTCGAAGATCGTCTCGACCAGCAGCAGGTCACTGCCGCCGTCGACGAGCCCCTCGGCCTGTTCGAGATAGGCGCCGACCAGCTCGTCGAAGCTGACGTTGCGGGCACCGGGGTCGTTCACATCGGGGGAGATCGACGCGGTCCGGTTCGTCGGCCCGAGGGCGCCCGCGACATAGCGCGGCCGGTCCTCGGTGGCCACCGCGTCACAGGCGGCGCGGGCCAACCGGGCGGATTCGTAGTTGAGCTCATAGCTCAGCTCCTGCATCCCGTAGTCGGCCATCGAGATCCGCTGGGCGCTGAAGGTGTTGGTCTCGATGATGTCCGCACCCGCGGCGAGATATTCGTCGTGGATGGAGCGGATCACCTCGGGCTGGGTGATCGACAGCAGATCGTTGTTGCCCTTGACATCGGACTCCCAGTCGGCGAACCGATCCCCGCGGAACTCCTCCTCCGACAGTTTGTGCCGCTGGATGAAGACCCCCATCGACCCGTCCAGCATCAACACCTGCTCGGCCATCGCCGCGGTCAGGGCGGCGGTGGCATCGGGGCGGATCAAGGACTGGTCGCGTGTCTCGGGTGTCACACGCGCAAGGTCGGAGCGGCTGCTCACTTCGGTTTCCCTTCACAGGAGTTTGCGCAGATCGGAGCGATTCTAGGTGAGCGGGTCAGCCATCTCAGCCCGCGTCCGAATCGGGCCGTCGCCGCTCCCGGGTGAACCAGAGTCCGAGCACCAGGATCAGGACCAGGGCCGCGATCAGGTTCTGCAGGACGATAGGCCAGGGTTGGATGTCGAGCGTGCCGCCGCCGCGACGATCGAGAGCGACCACCGTCGGCGCCGCCAGCAGCGGAAGCAGACTCCAGGAGTCGGGCCGACGGCCCAGGTGACCGGCCGAACCGAAGGCGAGCGCGGCCGGGATGGCGAGGATCATCCAGACGGCGAGGAAGCCGTGGGCGAAGCCATCGGTGCGGCCGCCGAGCCAGTCGCTCAGGTAGTAGGTCGGCGTCGCCACCCAGAGTGCGAGCAGTGCTCCACCGACGGCGCTTCGCCAGCGGCGGGTGAACCAGCCGATCCAGAACGCCAGCAGCGCCCAGGCCCATTGCGTGCCGAGCAGGGCACCCACGAGTTGCAGGGCCGGCACCCCATCCGGCCGCAGCGGGTACCCGCCATATCGGGCGCCGAAGACATTCACCAGCGAGTTCAGCGCGCCGAGTGCGCAACCGATCGCCGCACACCGCACCCACCAGCCGGGCCCGGTGGGGGTACTCATCACACCACGCTAGCCGGGCCGTGCTGCTCGACCGGGTTGCGACCCGCGCCCGCGCCGGCTTTGCCGGGCCTCGGTTCTCTGGAAAACTGGCGGCGCCATGACGAACGACGCCCCGACGCCGACCGAGGCCCCCGCCGCCGGTTCCCGCGACTCCTCGACCGATCCGCTGCCCGCCGCCGTCCTGTGGGACTTCGACGGCACCCTGGTCGATTCCGAACCCATCTGGATGCGGATGGAGCACGAGCTGGTCGCCGAGTGGGGCGGGCAGTGGAGCGACGAGCAGGCGTACCAGATGGTCGGCAACGATCTGCGGGAGAGCGCCCGGCACCTGATCGCCGCGAGCGCCCGCGACGACCTGACCATCGACGGTGTGGTCGCCGCGCTGGTCTCCCGGGTCGCCGCCGAACTGCGCGACGGCCCGATGCTGGAGCTGCGTCCCGGTGCGGGGGAGCTGCTGCAACAGTTGGCCGCGGCCGGGGTGCCCTGCGCGCTGGTCTCGGCCTCCTATCGCGAGGTGCTGGAGGCGATGCTGACCCGGCTGCCGGCGAACCCGTTCGTCGATGTGGTCGCCGGGGACGACGTCACCCACGGCAAACCCCACCCCGAGCCCTACCTGACCGCGTGCGCACGCCTGGGCGTACGCCCGGAGGACTGCGTGGTGCTGGAGGACTCGAACACCGGCGCCGATTCGGGCAATGCCGCCGGTGCGGTGGTGCTGGTGATCCGCAACCACGTCCAGGTGCCGCCCGCCCCGCGCCGGGTGCTGCTGGACACGCTGGCCGGTGTCGGACCCGCCGAGCTGGCCGGCCACCTGGCCCGGGCGCGGGGGGAGCGTTGAGCAGCTGGTGGCGCCGACTCGGCGCGCTGCTCGCCGCCGGCGGCGTACTGCTGGCCACCGGGTGCACCGCCACCGAGACCAAGGCCGCGCCGACCGGCCCCACCGACCGGCCGCCGACCTTCGCGACCACGGCCCGGGTGACCGACATCGACCCGGTCGCCGCCGTCGACGAGGGCTCGCAGATGTACGCCTACAACGTCTTCCAGCGGCTGATGACCGTGCAGATCGGCAGTGCCGCGCTGAAACCCGACCTGGCCTCCGAATGCTGGTACATCGACCCGCTCACCTATTCCTGCGCCGTCGGCCGGAACCGCAGCTTCACCAGCGGCCGCACGCTGACCAGCGCCGACGTGAAGTTCTCCCTGGACCGGGCGATGCGGCTCGCCGACCGCGTCCCCGGATCCTCGGCGCGGATGCTGGACAGCATCGCCAGCGTCGAGACGCCCGAGGAGCTGCGGGTCGACATCAAGCTCAAATACCCCGACAGCAACATCGGGTACGCCCTGGCCTCGCCGGCGGCCTCGATCGTCGACTCCCGGACGTTCCCGGCGGATGAGCTGCTGGCGCAGAACCAGATCCCGGTCGGATCCGGCCCCTACATCCCCAAGGCCCGCTCGCTCGATGAGCTGGTGCTGCAGCGCAACGGCCGCTACGGTGGCGCCAACGGGGGCCACTTCAACGAGGTCACCGTCAAGACCTACAGCAGCCTGGAGCTGATGAACCGCGCCATCGCCACCGGCACCGTCGACCTGCTCTGGCGGGTCGGCGCCCCGCCGCAGACCGCCAGCACCACCTATGTGCCGAAGGTGCTGCCCGGTGCCGACGTCTCCCGGCTGGTCTGGAACCCGACCTCGCCGCAGCGCACCGATGCCGGGCTGCGGCAGCGGGTCGTCGCCGCGACCTCCGAACTGCGGACCCTGCGTCGGCTGCTGCCCGCCGGCGTCGACTCCGGGGTGGATACTTTCCCCGCCGGCCCGGTCGCCGCGCCCGAGGGCCCGGCGCAGCAGGTGAGCCTGGCGGTCGCCAGCCGCAACGATCTCGCGCTGTCGCTGCTGCCGAAGGTGCAGCAGGCGCTCGAGCAGGCCGGACTGCGGGTCTCGGTGGTGGAGAATCCCGGGGCCGCCGATCTGCTGCTGGATGCCGGCAGCACCTACACCAACACCCCGGTCGCCTGGCTGCAGGACTGGTGGGACAACCCGCTGCCGGGCCAGGAGCAGCGCAACAAGGAGCTGCTGCAGGCCTACCGCACCGCGCCCGACGTGCCGGCGCGGAACCGTGCCTCCCGGGCGATGCAGGAGGCCGCGACCGCCGATGCGACCGTGCTGCCGCTCACCCAGACCGACCGGACCATCTATCTGATTCCGGCGATCACCGTAGACGAGCAGTACAAGAACTGGCTCGGTCCCGGATTCCAGCTCGGTGTCTGGGGGTGGACCACGTGAGCGAGCCGACCGGACAGCCCGAGCCCACCGGCGTACCCGACTATTCCGGGGTACGTTCCGGCCCGCTGCAGGCGGGGGAGTGGGTGCTGCTCACCGACCCCAAGGGCAAGAAGAAGTCGGTCCTGCTGGAACCGGGTAAGTCCTTCCACACCACCAAGGGCGGGGTCAGCCACGACGACCTGATCGGCGGCCCGGACGGCGTCGTGGTGCGTTCGGTCGGCGGCATGCAGTTCCTTGCGCTGCGGCCGCTGCTCGGTGACTACACGGTCACGATGCCGCGCGGTGCCGCCGTGGTGTATCCGAAGGAGGCCGCCCAGATCGTGATGGGCGCCGACATCTTCCCCGGTGCCCGGGTGCTGGAGGCCGGGGTCGGTTCCGGCGCGCTCACCCTGACCCTGCTGCGGGCGCTCGGCCCGACCGGTCGACTCTGGTCCTTCGAACGGCGCCCCGGCTTCGCCGAGATCGCCCAGCGCAATGTCACCACCTGGCTGGGTGCGGAGCATCCCGGCTGGTCGGTCGAGGTCGGGGACCTGGTGGAGCGGCTGGACGGCGATCCGGCACTGGCACCGGAGCTGGACCGGGTGATCCTGGACATGCTGGCGCCCTGGGAGTGCGTGGACGCGGTCGCGACCCGGCTGGTACCCGGTGGGGTGCTCTGCTGCTACGTCGCGACCACCACCCAGTTGGGCCGGGTGATGGATCAGATCCGCACCCATACCGGTTTCACCGAACCGGAGGGCACCGAGACCATCGTCCGCGGCTGGCATGCCGAGGGGTTGGCGATCCGGCCGGCCCACGGCGCCTCCAGCCACACCGGGTTCCTGGTCACCGCCCGCCGGCTCGCCCCCGGGGTGACCAGCCCGCTGCGCAAGCGCCGGCCCGCCCCCGGGGCGTACGGTCCGGATTACACCGGCCCGCGCCCGCCCTGGGTCGAGCAGAACCCCAGCGCCCCGGACGCCGGCTGAGCGCCGCGCCCACCCGTCGGCCGAGCGAACGCAGCGAGTCGAAGCCACCCGGATCCGGGATGCCGCTCCGCGTTCGGAGAGCGGACGTGCCGTCCGGGGCCCCGGGGGCGCCGCGCTAGGCTCGTTCGTCTAGGAGGTGGCTCGTGACCGAGGATCGCTTCGACCAGGACCGGCTGGACGCTCTGACCACGGAGATCGCCGACCTGCGGGACCGGGTTTCCCGGCACCCCCGCGAGTTGTCGGCGCTGGAACGGCGGCTCGCGGACGCGCGCGCCGAGGGCCGGCAGGTGGCCGCCCAGAACGAACGGCTCTCGCTGACGCTGCGCGAGGCCCGGGACCGGCTGGTCGCCCTCAAGGCCCAGATGGATGCGCTCGGCGAACCGCCGGTCGGTTTCGGCACCCTGGAGCGGTTGTTGCCGCCCGAACCCGGTGCGGAGCTGCGGCTGGCCGAGATCCACACCCAGGGCCGCAAGGTGCGCACCGCCATCGCCATGGAGGAGGTCGACGAGGACGAACTGGTCCCCGGCACCCAGCTGCTGGTCAACGAGTCGCTGCTGGTCGTCGGCATCGCCGACGGTTCCGCCGCCGGTGACATCGGCGTACTCAAGGACCTGCTGCCGGACGGTCAGCGCGCGGTAGTCGTCGTGCACGGTGACGACGAGCAGGTGGTACGCCTGTCCGGCGCGTTGGTCGAGGCGCGGCCGCGGGCCGGTGATCTGCTGCTGCTGGACCGGCGCGCGATGTTCGCCTTCGAGGTGGTGCCGAAGCTGGATGTCGAGGAGCTGGTGCTGGAGGAGGTGCCGGACATCGACTATGCCGCGATCGGCGGCCTGTCCAACCAGATCGAGCAGATCACCGACGCCGTCGAGCTGCCGTTCCTGCATCAGGATCTCTACGCGGCCTACGAGCTGACCCCGCCCAAGGGGGTGCTGCTCTATGGCCCGCCCGGCTGCGGCAAGACCATGATCGCCAAGGCGGTCGCGAACTCGCTGGCCAAGAAGGTGGCGGCCAAGGACGGCAGCGACGGGCGGACCGGTGAAGAGGGCCGCAGCTTCTTCCTGAACGTCAAGGGCCCCGAGCTGCTGAACAAGTACGTCGGTGAGACCGAGCGGCACATCCGGTTGATCTTCCAGCGGGCCAGGGCCAAGGCGAGCGACGGCTGGCCGGTGATCGTCTTCTTCGACGAGATGGATTCGCTCTTCCGCACCCGCGGTTCGGGTGTCTCCTCCGATGTCGAGAACACCATCGTGCCGCAGCTGCTGAGCGAGCTGGACGGTGTCGAGTCGTTGGAGAACGTGATCATCATCGGCGCCTCCAACCGCGAGGACATGATCGATCCGGCGATCCTGCGACCCGGGCGGTTGGATGTGAAGATCAAGGTCGATCGGCCCGACGCGGAGGCGGCCCGGGAGATCTTCGCCCGCTACTTCACCGAGGCGTTGCCGCTGGCCGAGGCCGACCTGAAGCGCTTCGGCGGTGATGCCGCACGGACCCGCGCGGAGATGATCGATGCCACCGTGGCGCACATGTACGCCGAGAACACCGACAACCAGTTCCTCGAGGTCACCTATGCCGGCGGGGACAAGGAAATCCTTTACTTCAAGGATTTCTCCTCCGGCGCGATGATCCAGAACATCGTCGGTCGGGCGAAGAAGTCGGCGATCAAGGAGAAGATCGGCGGCGGTTCGGGCGGGTTGCGGATGGAGCATCTGCTGCAGGCCTGCAACGACGAGTTCGGTGAGAACGAGGACCTGCCGAACACCACCAATCCCGACGACTGGGCGAAGATCTCGGGCAAGAAGGGGGAGCGGATCGTCTACATCCGCCCGCTCTTCACCTCCAAGCAGGTCAGCAGCCGCAGCATCGAGACCGCGACCAACACCGGCCAGTACCTCTGAGGCTCATCTCGACACGCTCGGCATTGCTCCGCTTCGCTGCGCATGCCGAGCTGCTCGATGAGCGTTCCTCGGAACTCAGGCGCTGGGGCGGGCGCCCGGGATCGGACCCTGACGGCGGTTCACCTCGCGCACCAGGAACACGATCAATCGCCACCCCAGCAGGAAAACGGCGAGCACCGAGGCGGCCACCATGGTGAATGACGGCTGCACGCCGACCATCGTGACCCGGCGGATCACCAGCCCGATCCCCACCGTGCACGCCCAGACCGCCAGGGCGGCGTACAGGGTCAAGGTGGTGCGCCAGGAACGCGACACCAGCCAGCCGATCGCCAGCCCGACCAGGAACGGCCAGGCGGTCTGGATCAGCCCGAGCGGGGTGATCGCCTGGGAGTGCGAGACCCGCATCGCGAGCGTGAACCCGAGCACCAGCAGCACGTCGACGAGAAGGCTGATCAGGGCACGCACGGGGCGAGTATAGGCTCGCGCCGTGACGCAACAGGTGTTCGGACTGGAGACGGAGTACGGCATTGCGGTGAGCGGGCACGGCCCGGCGACCGGGCTGCACCCGATGCACTGGGCGAACCTGCTGGTGCGCAGCTATGGCGAGCTCGCCGGGGCCGCGGAGCGCTGGGACTACGAGACCGAGGATCCGCTGGCCGATGCCCGCGGCTTCACCGTCGACCGCCGGATCGCCCACCCCGATCAGCTCACCGACGACGACACGATGGCGAACCTGGTGCTCACCAACGGGGCCCGGCTCTACGTCGACCACGCCCATCCGGAGTATTCGGGGCCCGAGGTGACCAGCGCCCGGGATGCGGTGCTCTGGGACACCGCGGGGGACCGGCTGGTCTGGCTCGCCGCGCAGAACGCCTCCGCCCGGCTCGGCCAGCCGCTGCGGCTGTGGAAGAACAACACCGACGGCAAGGGCGCCTCCTACGGCACCCACGAGAACTATCTGATGTCGCGGCAGACGCCGTTCCACCGCGTGGTGCAGCAGTTCAGCGCCTTTCTGGTCACCCGGCAGCCGCTGACCGGTGCCGGCCGGGTGGGGCTCGGCCAGTACAGCGAGGAGCCCGGTTTCCAGATCAGCCAGCGCGCCGACTTCTTCGAGGCCGAGGTGGGGCTGGAGACGACCTTGAACCGGCCCGTGATCAATACCCGCGACGAACCGCACGCCCGGGCCCGCGAGTTCCGCCGGTTGCATGTCATCACCGGGGACGCGAATCGCAGCGAGTACGCCGGTTGGCTCAAGGTCGGCACCGCGGCCCTGGTGCTGGCCGCCATCGAGGCCGGTCTGTGCGCCGACCTGCCGCGGCTCGCGGACCCGGTCGCCGCCATGCACACCGTCTCCCACGATCTGACGCTGAGCGCACCGCTGCCGCTGGCCGAGGACGCCGGCACCATCACCGCGCTCGGCCTGCAACGGGCGTACGCCGACACGGTCGCCGACCTGCTCGAATCCCGCGCCGACCTCGTCGGACACCCCGAGGAGGCCGCCGAACTGCTCGCCGCCTGGCGGGACTGCCTCGATGCGCTGGAGCGCGATCCGATGGAGCTGGCGGATCGGCTCGACTGGGTCGCCAAGCTGAAACTGCTGGAGTCCTACCGGACCCGGGACCGGATCGGTTGGGACGCCCCCAAACTCGCCCTGATCGACCTGCAGTACGCCGAACTCGACCCGGCGCGCAGCCTCTATCACGCGCTGGTCGCCAAGGGCCGGATGCGCCGGATGTTCACCGACGAACAGGTCGAACAGGCCCGGCTCACCCCGCCCACCGACACCCGGGCCTACTTCCGCGGGGAAGTGATGCGCCGCTACGCCGACCAGGTGGTGGCCGCCTCCTGGGACTCGCTGATCGTCGACGTGCCGAAACGCCGTTCCCTGCTGCGGATCCCGATGCTCGACCCGCTGCGCGGCACCCGCGAGCACATCGGCGCCCAGCTCGACGCCAGCGCCGACATCGGCCAGCTGGTGACCGCCCTCGGTTACTGAGCGCGGTTCCTCCCACGATCCCCGAGTAGCTCGCGCAGCGAGCGTGTCGAGGGGGCCTGATCATCTCGACACGCAATCCCGGCGGCGCTTCGCTCTGCCGGGATTGCTACTCGATGAGCACAGGGGCGGCTGAGCGTGGCGGGTGCTAGCGCTAGGCTGGAAATCCGAGCCAACGGGCGAGGAGGAGAGATGAGCCAGTCACAGCATGAGAGCCGCCGGCCCGACGACGACGGCGAGCCCGACGTGGGTCCTGCCGCGCAGGCTCGGCCCCAGCAGTCGGACGAGGAGTTCGACTCGCTGCTGGATGAGATCGACGGAGTGCTCGAGGTGAACGCCGAGGAGTTCGTGCGTTCCTTCGTGCAGAAGGGCGGCCAGTGAGGGGCGCGGCCGGGCTTCCCCCGGCGTACCTGCGGGCCGGTTCGTCCTCGTTCACCGAGTTCCTCGCCGACACCGCACCCGAGCTGCTGCCCGGGCGCCGGCACCAGGGGATGGCCGGCAACAGCGCCGGGGATCTCGCCCCGCACGGGACCACGATCGTCTCCGCGACCTTCCCGCAGGGAGTCGTGATGGCGGGTGACCGGCGGGCCACGATGGGCAACCTGATCGCCCAGCGCGACATCCAGAAGGTCTTCGCCGCCGATGAGTACTCGATGGTCGGCATCGCCGGTACCGCCGGTCTGGCGGTCGAGATGGTGCGGCTGTTCCGGGTGGAGCTGGAGCACTACGAGAAGATCGAAGGAGCGCCGCTTTCGCTGGACGGCAAGGCGAACCGGCTCGCCGCGATGATCCGCGGCAACCTCGGGATGGCGATGCAGGGGCTGGCGGTGCTGCCGTTGTTCGCCGGCTGGGACCACACCCAGAACCAGGGCCGGATCTTCTCCTACGACGCCACCGGCGGCCGCTACGAGGAGACCGCGTTCCACTCCGTCGGCTCCGGATCGGTGTTCGCCAAGGGCTCGCTGAAGAAGCTCTACGAACCGGATCTGGACGCCCTCGGCTGCGCCACCGCGGTGGTTCAGGCGCTCTACGATGCCGCCGACGACGACTCCGCGACCGGTGGTCCGGACATGCAGCGCCGGATCTTCCCGGTCGTCATGGTCGCCACCGCCGACGGCATCGACACCTTCGACGAGGACCGGATCGGTGAGGTCGTCGACCGGATCGTCGCCGCCCGGCGGGTGCGCCCCGACGGCCCCTCGGCACCGTTGCTCTGACCCGGGCCCCAGACCCCCACGATTGCTGACCCACAAGGAGTTCCCGCGATGAGCATGATGTACGTGGCACCCGAACAACAGATGAAGGACCGTGCCGATTTCGCCCGCAAGGGCATCGCGCGCGGACGTTCGGCGGTGGTGCTGCGTTATGCCGGCGGGATCTGCTTCGTCGCCGAGAACCGCTCCCAGGCGCTGCACAAGATCTCCGAGATCTATGACCGGATCGGGTTCGCCGCGGTCGGGCGCTACAACGAGTTCGAGAATCTGCGGATCGCCGGCATCCGGCACGCCGACATGCGCGGTTACTCCTACGACCGCGTCGATGTCACCGGCCGCGGCCTGGCCAACGCGTACGCCCAGCTGCTCGGTACGATCTTCTCCTCCAACTCCGAACTTCCTTATGAGGTGGAGATCGTCGTCGCCGAGCTCGGACAGACCCCGGAAGAGGACCAGATCTACCGGCTCACCTACGACGGCTCGGTCGGTGATGAGGAGCACTACGCGGTGATGGGCGGGCACGCCGAGGAGATCGCCAAGCTGATCGGGGAGCAGTACTCCGACGACGCCGATCTCTCCGCCTGTGTCCAGAACGCCGTCCGCGGACTGAGCCAGGACCGGGAACGGCTCGGGGTGGACGCGCTCGAGGTCGCGGTGCTCGACCGCTCCCGGCCGCAGCCGCGCAAGTTCCGCCGGCTCACCCGGGCGCAGGTGGCCGAAGCACTCGGCGACGCACAGTGAGTGACGAGCCGGATCCCTTTTCTGGCAGCGATTTCGGCCCGGTCCTGATCATCGGGGCCGGGCTGGTCGGTGCCTCGGTGGGGTGCGCGCTGACCGAGGCCGGGGTCGAGGTGCATCTGCGCGATCAGGTGCCGAGCCATGCCCGGGTCGCCGCCGGCCGGGGTGCCGGCAGCGTCGAGCCGATCGACCCGGAGGCGGTCGCCCTGGTCGTGGTGGCCGTGCCGCCGCGGGTGCTGGCACCGGTGGTGTCCGCGGCGCTGGACGAGTTCGCCAATGCCGTCGTCACCGATGTCGGCTCGGTGAAGGGTTCGGTCCTGCGGGATCTGGCGGCCCGCGGGCTGGAGCTGCGGCGTTACGTCGGTTCGCATCCGATGGCCGGTTCGCATCTGGCGGGCCCGGTCACCGCGCGGCCGGACCTGTTCACCGATCGCACGTGGGTGATCGCGCCGCACGCCACGGCGACCCCGGGGGCGATCGAGACCGTGACCAGGCTGGCGACCATCAGCGGGGCCAACCCGGTGGTGATGGACGCCGAGGAGCACGATCTGGCCGTCGCCGCGGTCTCCCATCTGCCGCATGCGGTGTCGGCGATGCTGGCCGCCGGGCTGACCGAGACCAAGCCGGCCCACCTGCAACTCGCGGGTCAGGGCGTACGCGATGTCACCCGGATCGCCGCCGGTGACCCGGAACTGTGGGATCAGATCCTCACCGCCAATGCGCCCGCCGTCGCCGATCAACTGGCCGCGCTGTCGACCCGGCTGGGGGAGTTGGCCGAGCGGTTGGCCGAGCAGCGGCCGGTCGACGATCTGCTCGCCACCGGCGTCGCCGGGACCCGGGCGATCCCCGGCAAGCACGGCCGGGCCCAGACCGAATACGCCCGGTTGATCATCGAGATCCCCGACGCCCCCGGCTCGCTGGCCCGCTTCTTCACCGACGCCGGCGCGGCCGGGGTGAACGTGGAGGACATCTCGATCGAACACGACCCGGTCCGCGAGGTCGGCTGGTTGCAGGTCTCGGTACGCCCGGAGCTGGCGCCCGATTTCAGTGCGGCGATGTCCGATCGGGGCTGGCACCTGCACGAGGGCTGAACATGCCTTGATATTCATATGAATGTGGGGGAATGTATTGGGCGTGGATGGATTCACGCTGATCGCCGACCCGACCCGCCGCCGGATCATGGACCGGCTGCGCCAGGGGGAGTGCGACGTGGCCGCGCTCGTCGAGCTCTGTGCCCTGTCGCAACCGCTGATCTCCAAGCACCTCAAGGTGCTCCGGGAGGCCGGCCTGGTCGACTCCCGCACCGACGGGCGGCGGCGGATCTACCACCTCACCGGGCGGCGTCCCGACGACGTCCTCGACTGGCTCGCGCCCTGGCGCGAGCTGTGGAGCGGCAGCTTCGATCGCCTGACGGCCGCCCTCGACACCGACGCCCGACGGGGCGGACAGGAAGGCTCATCATGACCACCAAGGACCCGAACATCACCGCAGCCATCGACGGCGAACCGGTCGCCGCGACCCTCGACCCGGCCGCCGACGGCTACACGCTGACCATGGAACGCCAGCTCGACCACCCGGTGGACCGGGTGTGGGCGATGCTCACCGATCCGGCCCAGTTGGAGCGCTGGTCGCCGATCGTGCCCGACCGCGCACTGGACTCGACCGGCCCCGCCAGCTCACGGGAGAACCCGGACGACGAGCCGGTGGACGTCGAGGTGCTGGAGGTCTCCGCGCCCACCCTGCTGGTGCACCGCTGGGGCCCGCACCGGCTCACGTGGCGGCTCACCGAGGAGGGTGACGGTACCCGGCTGCGGCTCGAGCACTGGTTCGCCGAGCGCGCGGAGGCGCCCAGCTTCGGCGCCGGCTGGCACGTCTGCTTCGGCGGTCTCACCGCGGCCCTGGCCCACCAGGAGGTCGGCCGCGCCGTCGGCCCACTGGCCCTGGACTACGGCTGGGAGCAGCTGCACACCCGGTACGCCGACCTGCTCGGCGTACCCACCCACGCCGGCTGAGGGGCATCCCCCACCCCGACCCGGAGATCACCCTCCGAGCCGGTCCAAACCCTCGCCTTCGGCACCGGGGCCGCCTTGACTGCCGTTGTGGACCTCAGCGCGCTGTTGCAGCAACTGACCGATCAGATCATCGCCATGTCCGGCAGCCCGCTGGTGCTGGTGGTGATCGCGGCCCTCACGATCATCGACTCGTTCTTCCCGCCGGTGCCGTCGGAATCCATCGTGGTCGCACTGGCCGCGATCGCGGTGACCAGCGGCCAGCCACCGCTGTGGGCGCTCTTCCTGGTCGCGGCGGTCGCGGCGGCGATCGGGGACAACATCGCCTATCAGCTCGGCCGATTGCTGCATCCCGGTGGTGATCGCGGCCCGCGGTGGCTGCGCGGACCGCGGATGACGCGCACCTTCGCCTGGGCCGCCCAGGCCCTGGAACGCCGCGGTGCGGTGCTGATCCTGGTCGGTCGGCACATCCCGGTCGGCCGGGTCGCGGTGAACATGACCGCCGGTGCCTCCGGTTATCCGCTGCGTCGCTTCGTGCCGCTGTCCATCCTCGCCGGGCTGGCCTGGTCGGCGTACGCCGTGGTCATCGGCACCCTCGCGGGACGCTGGGTGCACGACAACCCACTGCTCGGTGCGGCGATCGCCGTGGTCGTCGCGCTGATCCTTGGGGTGATCGTCGACCGGGTCGTGAGCGCGGTCCAGGGGCGCCGCGAACAGCGCCGTGCCAGACTGACCCGCGGCGTACCCGCATCGAACAACCGGTGACCACCGGTGAACGCTGCATGACATGTTGCGTCCCGGTGCGCCGCGCGGCCCGGGGCGCGGGGAAGGGATGATTACTGTGAGCGACGTGGAGACCGACCGGCCCCTGGTGGTGGCGATCGACGGCCCGAGTGGATCGGGCAAGTCGAGCACCGCGCGAGGCGTCGCCGAGCGGCTCGGGCTGGCCTATCTGGACACCGGGGCGATGTATCGTGCCGCGGCCTGGTTGGTCGCCGAGCAGGGGGTCACCGACCCGGCCGCGATCACCGAGCTGATCGGGGCCGCCGAACTGGACATCTCCACCGACCCGAAGGCGTTCCGGATCAGCATCAACGGGCACGATGTCACCGCCGCCATCCGCGAACCCCGGATCTCGCAGTTCGTCTCCACCGTCGCCACGATCCAGCCGGTCCGCGACATCCTGATCGCCCGGCAGCGCGAACTGATCGCCGCCGCCACCGGCGGCGTCGTCGCCGAGGGCCGCGATCTGACCACCGTCGTCGCCCCCGATGCCACCGTCCGGGTGCTGCTCGTCGCCGACCCGCAGGCCCGGATCGCCCGCCGCGAGGCCGAACTCGCCGGCGCCGCGAACACCGCCGAGGTCACCGACCAGATCGTCCGCCGCGACCGCGACGACTCCACCGTGGCCGCCTTCACCGAGGCCGCCGATGGCGTCACCGTGATCGATTCGACCCACCTGGGCCTGACCGAGGTGATCGACGAGATCAGCCGACTCACCGAACCACCGACCAGCTGAGAGGACCCCCGTGAGCGACAGCCTGGACATCCGGACCCCCGCCGAATCGGCCCCCGAGGCCCCCGTCCTGCCGAACCTCACGGATCTTCCTCGACCACGGATCGGGCTGCTCCGGGCGGTACGCCCGATGGGCGGCTTCCTCTTCGGCCGGGTCTGGAACATCAAGCGGCACGGGCTTTCCAACGTGCCGGCCACCGGCCCGGTGATCCTGGCCGCCAACCATCTCGCGGTGATCGACGGGCCGCTGCTGGTCGCGGTCACCCCGCGGCAGGCGTCGGCGCTGGCCAAGAACGAGCTGTTCGTCGGGACCCTGGGCCGGTTGCTGGAGGCGGCCGGTCAGATCCCGATCGACCAGTACCACCCCGACCACGGGGCACTGCGCCGCGCCGTCGGCGTACTGGAATCCGGCGAGGCGCTGACGATCTTCCCCGAGGGCGGCCGCGATCTCGGCGACCTGGCGCGGATCCGGCCCGGGGTGGCGTATCTGGCGATGGTGACCGGGGCGCCGATCGTGCCGGTGTCGCTGCTCGGGACCAGGCTGCCCGGACAGGGTGTCAAGGAGGTGCCGCCGCGGGGGAGCACGATCCATGTCAGTTTCGGTGCGCCGTTGGAGCTGAATCGGGTGCTCTGGCCACGCCGCCGGGTGCCGCTCGCCGAGGCCGCCGAACGGGTCCGCCAGCACCTGGTCCAGCACCTGCGCGCGAGCGAGGCCGCGACCGGGATGCCGCTGCCCGGCGTACCCGGGGTGTCCTGACCCCGCACCGGTTGGACCGACCGGATAGTCTGGACCGGTTTCCTTGCCCGGTAGCGCGGGCGCGCGTTCCAGCAGAGTGAGGTGTCGATGTCCGAGAGCACGATCAAGCCGGTCGTAGCGGTGGTCGGGCGACCCAACGTGGGCAAGTCGACCCTGGTGAACCGGATCATCGGCCGCCGTGAAGCCGTCGTCCAGGACACCCCCGGCGTCACCCGCGACCGGGTCTCCTATGACGCGATCTGGAACGGCCGCGAGTTCGTCGTCGTGGACACCGGCGGCTGGGCCTCCGATGCGAAGGGGATGGCCGGCCAGATCGCGGAACAGGCCGAGCTCGCCATCGACGCCGCCGACGCGGTGCTGTTCGTGGTCGATGCCACCGTCGGCACCCTCGATGAGGACGAGGCCGTGGTGCAGGTGCTGCGCCGCTCCAACAAGCCGGTGGTGCTGGCGGCCAACAAGGTCGACGACCAGCGCACCGAGGGCGAGGCCGCCGCGATGTGGAATCTCGGCCTCGGCCAGCCGTGGCCGGTGTCGGCGATGCACGGCCGCGGTACCGGCGATCTGCTGGACGCCATCCTGGAGGCACTGCCCACCGCGCCCGAGGAGGACTTCGAGCCGGTCGGTGGCCCGCGCCGGGTCGCGCTCGTCGGGAAACCCAATGTGGGCAAGAGTTCCCTGCTGAACCGGCTCGCCGGTCAGCAGCGGGTGGTGGTCGACAATGTGGCCGGTACGACGGTGGATCCGGTGGATGAGCTGATCGAGCTGGACGGTGAGGTCTACAACTTCATCGACACCGCCGGGATCCGGCGCCGGGTCAAGGAGGCGTCGGGGCATGAATACTACGCGTCGCTGCGCACCCACGGTGCCATCGAGCGCGCCGAGTGCTGCGTGGTGGTGATCGACGCCTCCGAGCCGATCGCCGAGCAGGACCTGCGAATCCTTTCCAGCGTTGCCGATGCGGGCCGGGCGATGGTGATCGCCTACAACAAGTGGGACCTCACCGACGAGGAGCGGCGGCACTACCTGGAGCGCGAGATCGAGCGCGAGCTCTACGCCTTCGAGTGGGCAGATCGGGTGAACGTCTCCGCCGAGACCGGGCGGAACGTGCAGAAGCTCGGCCCAGCCATCGAAAAGGCCTTGGAGGGTTGGGAATCCCGGATCTCCACCGGCAAGTTGAATGCCTTCCTGGGCCGGATCGTGGCATCCCACCCGCACCCGGTGCGCGGTGGCAAGCAGCCCCGGATCCTGTTCGGCACCCAGGCGCAGAACTGCCCGCCGACCTTCGTGCTGTTCACCTCCGGCGACCTCGAACCCGGTTACATCCGCTTCGTCACCCGCCGGCTGCGCGAAGAGTTCGACTTCACCGGTACGCCGGTGCACGTCGAGGTCCGGGCGCGGGCAAAACGCAAGAATCGCTGAACCCACGGTGGTTGAGCGAGCGCCAGCGAGTCGAAGCCACCACACGCCGGCTGAGCGAGGTACGAGTCGAAGCCTCCCCTGGCAGCTCCAGTTCGGGCTGCTCGCACTGATCTGGGGATCCAGCTTCCTGCTGATCAAGTACGGCCTGGTGGTGATGACCCCGCTGCAGCTCTCCGGGTTGCGGATCGTGTCGGGTGCGGCCGTGCTGCTGATGCTGGCGGCTCTGCGGCGTACCAGGTGGCCGCGGGAGGTGTCGACCTGGCTGCATCTGGCGGTCACCGGGTTGTTCCTGTGCACGATCCCGTGGACCCTGTTCGCGTTGGCGGAGCAGCGGATCTCCTCGGCGCTCGCCGGGATCGGGAATGCGTCGACGCCGGTGTTCACCGTGGTGCTGTCGATGCTGTTCCTGCGCAGCGATCGGGTCACCGCGCGGAAGCTGATCGCGGTGGTCGTCGGGCTGATCGGCGTGGTGGTGATCCTGCAGCCCTGGCATGCGGTGGGCCGACCCGATCCGGTCGGGTTCGCGATGGTGCTCGGCGCGTCCTCGTGCTACGCGATCGGCTGGGTCTACAACCGGCGGTATCTCGGCGGGCGCGATCTGGGCGGGTTGGCGCAGCCGACGGTGCAGTTGCTGCTCGCCTCGGCGCAGATGGTCGTGCTGTACGCCGTGTTCTCCGGGTTGGGACTCGCGCCGCCGGTGTACCAGTTGAGTGGCACCGGGCACGAACGGCTGGTCGGGGTGCTGGCGATCCTGGTGCTGGGGATCGTCGGGTCCGGCATCGCGACGCTGCTGCACTACAACGTGATCCGTGCGGCGGGGCCGATCATCGGCACGATGGTCACCTATGTGATCCCGGTGGTGGCGGTGCTGCTCGGCGTGGTGCTGCTGGGGGAGCGGCTGCAGTGGCCGCAGCTGGTCGGGGCGCTGCTGGTGATGCTGGCCGCCCTGGTGACGCAATCGTGGTTCCTTGGGCGCCGAAAGGTGGCACGCTGATCCCATGGGGGATCGGCACGTTTTCGAGGACTCGCAGGATGAGCGCGGCTCGCGGCGTTATGCGGATGCATATCTGGACGGGGACGGTCGGCTGGTGCTGAGCATCCACGACCTGGGCCCGGTGGTGGAGGACTTCTTCGGCTGCTTCGAGTACGAGTCGTTCACCACCTTCTCCGTCGAGCAGACCGCCCGCCTGCGCGCCGACCTCGGCGAGGACGTGATTGCAGCCATCGGTGAGCGGTTCGCCTCCCAGCGCGAGCTGGCGGAGTACGCCGCAGCCCTCGTCGGCTCCGGCGAGCACTGGAGCCGGGCCGGGGACTGATCGCGCCATTCCCATGGCACGGCGGGAAAGTAGAAGTGACGGTCTCCGCCATGCAAGAAGCCAGCACTCTCGATCATCTCGTTGTCAGGCTGACAGGATTTGAACCCGCGACCCCTTGGGGAGCCCGGGAAATATCCGGTCTCCGCCGATCATCTCGGGAACTCGCGGGATTCCCTTGTGTTGACATGGAACCGGGCGGTTCGCTTGGTACGAGTATAAACCGGTCGATGGCGGACCGTGGCGGGTGATTGAAATGAGCATTTGATGGGTCGAGTTCTGTTCATTGGCGACAAGCGCCGGGTCGATGGCTTCCCCTTCACCGACTCGGCGCTCGCGGGCGTCTAGCCCCTGATGTTGCGCGGGTCGTGTGCTGGAGCGAGCGTGTTCTTGTCACGAATCCGTCCATCGCGGCCGTGGATCGATACCTCTCCGCCACCGTGGCCTGCGGAATAGTCGCGCGCCGCGGCATAGGCTTCTGCCCCCACCCGTTTCCGCGCGGAACGACCGAGTAGTCACCGTTCTTGCTCATGCCTCACCTCCTCTCAAATCGGGCGAAGTCAACGAGGGCCTGGTGGACCGAACGCGGCGCAATCGCGTCATGCTTCGCATTCTTCCCCACGCCTCGAACACATGTTCGATCGACACGTCGACGGCCGGGTCGAGCGGGAGCATCCGTAGTTGAGCACGGCTCAACCATCATGAACGAGGAACTGGCCCTTGCGGCCGAACTGAACCTGTGACCTGTCCCTGCCTGCCTCAGATCCCGATGAGCATTGCGGCGGCGGCAGGACTCAAGTTGCCTACACCGATACCGCTACTACCCGTGGCGGGTATGTCTCGCTCGCGAGGACGATCCTTGCGGATATATTCGGTTGTAGGAGGCTGTTTTCGACGAGGAGCACCAATGACTGCACAGACCTTGGATCAGCGGTCATGCAGTTGCGGTCCTGAAGACGACGACCTTCCCGTGGCTCTCCTGTCTGCGTCGGTGCATGACCCCTCGCTTTCGCCTTCGCTGATGGCGTTGACCGTGGACTACGAGCTGAAGAGCTGGCGCGCTTCCGCGCTCGCAACTCATGTTGTTGACTGGGTGCTTGACTTCGCTCTGCGACGTTCCGAGCGCGCCATGCTCACCCCGGGGCGGGCGACAGAGCTGGCGCGCCGAGCAGTCAAGATCACCTTCGGCAACGGCAACGATCGCGGTGTTCCCGGTGAGGTCTTGCTGCATGCCGTGTGTCGCCAGTTCTTCGGCAGCGATACGGTGATCAACAAGGTGTGGTTCAAGACAGCATCGAACGACACATACAAGGGCTTCGACGCCGTCCACTGCGTCCACGAGGGAGATGAGCTCCAGCTCTGGTTGGGCGAGGCCAAGTTTTACAAAAGTCTGACCTCGGCGATCCGGTCGGTTGCCACCGACCTCAACGAGCATCTCGACCAGGACTATCTCCGATCTGAGTTCGCCCTCATCGCGGACAAGATCGACGACGACCATCCTCATGGTGACGAACTGCGAAGGCTCATGCATCCGAACACATCCTTGGACGAGGTCTTCGACCGCATCGTCGTTCCTGTGTTTGTCGCATATGAGAGCACGGTCACAGCCGCGCACGACCATGTTTGCGCCGAGTACCGGGAAGCCCTCGAGGCCGAAGTTCGGCGCGCGTGGATCAAGTTCGGGAATGCGATCGACAGCAATCTCGCGGTGACCGTTCGCCTGTTCCTCTTGCCGATGGCGAGCAAGAAGGCTCTGACCGACGCGCTCGATGAGGAGCTGACCCGATGGCGCTGAACCTCCTCGAAGCGAGACAGCAGCTCCACGGTGGTGCTCTCGAAGAACATGACGCCTTCAAACTGCTGGCCGACATCGCAAGCCACGGTGCCTTCGTCAACCGCGACGAGGCACGCGAGCTGCTCATCCGTTTCCTCGCTCGAAGAGACGAACTGTCAACTCCGCTGCACGAGATCCTGCAGGGCTTGGTTCGAGAGCATGGTCTCTTTCCTTACCTGCGCGATATCGCCGAGCTGCCCACAGCCGACCGTCTCGCATTCGAGATGCACCGACCAACCCCTGCTATTGGAGACGACGTCGTCTTTCACGCAGAACAGGCCGCAGTGTACGAGCGTCTGATGAGCGGAGAGAACGTCATCCTTTCCGCGCCGACAAGCTTCGGAAAAAGCTTGGTCGTTGATGCGATCCTGGCCGCGGGTCGCTACAGGAATGCCGCAGTCGTCGTGCCCACGATTGCCCTGATGGACGAGACGCGGCGCCGGCTCGCGAAACTGGCTGACCAGTACAAGGTGATCACCCACGGCTCACAGCGCCGCGGCGAGCGCAACCTTTATGTAATGACACAAGAACGGCTGCTCGAACTGGGAGGTATCCCAGATCTCGATTTCTTTGTGATCGATGAGTTCTACAAGCTCGACCCTCATCACAGCGACGACCGTGCCGTTCAACTAAATGTCCTGTTCCACCGGCTTCTTTCGACGGGTGCCCAGTTCTACCTCCTCGGTCCGAACATCGCCAGCATCGCTGGCGGAACAAGCGAGAGACTTCGCGCGTCGTTCGTGAACACGGGTTTCACGACAGTCGTGACTGATGTCGATAGAGTCCACGCTGGTGCTGCGGAGCTACCGAATGCGTTGGCCGACGTCTGCACAGAGACAGGGCCGGGAACTCTGGTGTTCTGCAAATCCCCTCCTCGTGTTCGAGAAGTGACGAAGTGGCTCGTCGACCGTGGCGTCGGGGCGGGCAACCTTCATCCAGTACTTGGCCAGGTCGCCGATTGGGTGGGGCAGGCCTATCATCCTGAGTGGTACGTCGGGAAGGCACTCAGACACGGGATCGGTGTGCACCATGGAAAGCTGCCCCGCGCTCTTGCTCACCACATCGTCCGGCTCTTCAATGACGGGCGCTTACCGTATCTACTCGTCACGAGCACGCTGATCGAAGGCGTGAACACGTCGGCAAAGTCCGTCGTCGTGCTCGACAACAAGATCGCGACGAAGAAGTACGACTACTTCACCTTCAGCAACATTCGAGGGCGCTCGGGACGCATGTTCCGCCACTTCGTGGGGCGGGTGGTCGTCTTCAACCCTGAGCCACATGCCGCCGACCTTACTGTCGACGCACCGATCCTCTCCCAACCAGACGACGTCGCGGACGAGATTCTGATCCACTTGCCGGAAGCGGAATTGTCTCCGCGCAGCAAAGAACAGCTGCGACCATACCTGGAGCAAACGCTGCTCAGCCTCGAGACGCTCAGAGAGAACAAGGGCGTTCCGCTCTCGTGGCAGTTACAGACTGCAGATCAGATCGCGTCTGATCGGCGCCGGTGGATGAGAACACTCGCGTGGAACGGGACGTATCCGACCAGCGCGCAAGTCAGAGACCTGGCGCCGTTGCTGTTCATGCTCACAGGGTCAGGAAACGCGGTGCGGACCGCGAGACAGCTCGGCGCACGAGTCAACATGCTTCGCTCACAACAAGGCGACTTCAAGGCGCTCGTCGAGCAGGCCGTGTCCAGGGGGACCTCAGCAGACAACGCCATGGAGAGTGAGCTTGAGTTCCTGAGGAACTGGGCGCAGTTCAAGATCCCGACCGCGTTTGCCGCCTTGGAGAAGATTGCAAATGACACGCTCGGCCCGGAAAGGTTCACGGCGAGCAGCACTGCGGTCTTCGCCAACGAGCTGGAGAACTTGTTTCTCCCATCGTTCGCTGCCGTCCTGGAGGAATACGGGCTCCCGATATCACTGACCCTCAAACTTCGGCATCAACTCGATCTGGGACGTGCGTCGGGGCTCGACGAAGTGCTCGACAGGTTGCGAGAGATCGACGCACCACCATCGACACTCGGCCCCTTCGAAAGAGAGATGCTCGCCGACACACAACGGACGCTCTGACCATCCCACCACACTGGGGCGATTTCGGCGCGGCCGGTGAGCGACGGCGGGTTCGCTGGCACCAGCAGACCAGCTGCGCGTCGCATACGTGCTGTCTCGCGTCTCCTTGAGCAGGAGACCCATCCTGACTTCGCCGCGCAACCAGTTTCGCCGTAGTGTGGGTGTTGCCCCCAGTGGCCATCGAGGGTTGAGCCGCACTGAGCATCCGCAGGCTACCGGGTGAAACGCGCAGCGATCCCGGTGATAACCGCAGGGTCACCGCCACGCCTCACCAAACCCTGCGCTGGTCGGGTAGTCCGGTAGAGACTCGTCGGGTTTGTCTCGATCCCTGCCGGTCATCGTCTCGTTTCTGGCCTTCCCGGCGTACCTCACAGTCGCACGGTCACTCCCGCCTCGGGAGCGACCCCCGGCGAAGGGAGGTCCAGCGATGGCGACGACTGGCGACAGGCGCTGGTGTTCGCTGCCCGGTTCCGCAGCCGCTCGTTCAACAACACGATGCCGATCTGGGTGCAGCACGAGGCCGCGTTCGAGGCGGGCCGGGTGCCGGAGCCTATTCCGACGCTGGTCGCCGGGTACCGGCAGTCGCAGGGCTTGGGTCGTCAGGTGATGAAGGGCCAGAGCGGGTACATGATCTTGGCGCGCGTGACGGGCCGGTTCGCGACGGAGACGCCTTCCGATGCGGGCTCGTGGCGGCGGCTGGGGCCGCGGGAGAAGCCGAAGGCCGGTGAGGTGGTGCGCTCGCGGATGGTTGGCGCACGCCCAGCGTATGTGTGGGACGCCTCCCAGACCGACGGCGAACTGCTCCCGATCAAATCTCACCAACGAAAAAGTCGCGGAAGCCCCTGAGTTTCCGCGACTTTCTGGTCGGGCTGACAGGATTTGAACCTGCGACCCCTTGACCCCCAGTCAAGTGCGCTACCAAGCTGCGCTACAGCCCGTTCTTCAGTTGTGTGCCGCCCGCGGACAGCCAGAGAGACTTTACACGAGTTTGGGGGCGGGCAGCCAATCCCTTCGACCCGTCGCTTCGTTCCTCGCCCGGGGAACGCGAGGACTCGCGCCAAGAGCTCATGCCGGGCGGCGCCACAGCACCACCGCGAGCACGATGATGCCCACCACGTAGATCGGAATCGTCGAAATGTCGGGGCTGTTCAGGTTGGCCACATCGCCGACATCCCGCAGGCCGAGGCCACGCTGGGCGCCGGCGAAGAACATCGCGTTGTACCCGCCGTGCAGACCGATCACACCCCACAGATGCCCCTGCACCAGCACCAGCAACGCAGCGAAGACGGCGAAAGCGAGCACGAACACCGCGTACGTCGGCGTCAGGTTCGGGTTCCCCAGATGGATCGCGACGAAGAACAGCGCCTGCACGGCGACGGCGACCGGCAGTCCGATCCACCAGGAGAGCCCGCGCAGCAACAGGCCGCGGGCGACGATCTCCTCGCCGGCACCCTGCATCAGATAGGTCAGCAGATACAGCAGCCCGATCAGCAGCAGGAGCCCGACACCGGGCAGCACGGCCGGCTCGACGGGCGCCACCCGGCCGGTGGACCAGGCGATCCCGATCCCCGCAGCACTGATCGCCGCGCCCGCGACCAGGCCGACGACCAGCGAGAGCCAGCGTGGCGGCCGGATCAACCCCAGCGACGTGAGGCGCACGCCGAGCCGGAACTTCAGATACAGCGCGATGATGCCGACGGTGGCGCCGACGCCCACCAGATAGCCGACCAGGCGCGCACCCGAATCCGCGACCGTCCACGGCTGGGGGTCGGTGACGCCCGCAGCGATCAGCGGCAGCAACCCGATCAGATTGAACGCGAACCCGAACACCGACAGCACGCCAGCGAGGGCCAGGATCTCGGCTACGCCAAAGATCCGTCGAGGCGTGCTCGCTGCGGTCGCGGCGGCGGGGGAGGGTCGCGTGGAGTGATGCGGTGCTGCGGGGGTCATCCCGCCATCATGCCGCGCCGATCGGCGTCAGCGCTGGTCCTCGCCATGATGGTGTTCAGCATCACCCTCCTTGCGACGCTCGTCCTGGGAACCCTCGCGGGTCCCCTCGACCTCGTCGATGGTCTCGCTCAGCCGCTCCTGCTTGCGCTCGCCCTGCTCCTCGCGGTTCTCGCGCATCTTGTCGAACTTGCTGTTCATCGGAGTCCTCTCGATCGTGATCCTTCGGCCACCTTACGGCTCCATCCCCATGCGGCTCCCGCAAGCCTGCGATTCATACCGGAGATTCGGATGTCGAGCTGTCCAGTGAAACCGATTTGAGTTCACAGACCTCCGCGAAGCAGCCACACCGGACCCGCGCGTCAGCCTAGAATCTGACCAGACATTGGGAAACAGGAGGTACCGGTGGGGCGTCGACGCGGATTCTTTGCCGAAATGCAGCACCAGCAGCGTTTGGCGGCCCAACGCCAGCGCGCGATCGAGCGGGAACGACTGGCCGCTGCTCGCCACGCCGAGCAGACGCAGCGCGCGGCGGAGCGGGCGCAGGCGGCGTACAACCGAGCAGTGGAATCCGAGCGAAAACGGCTCGAGGCAGAGGCACGCGCCGCACACGTCGCCGCCATGGAGGCCAAAGTCGAGGCGATGAATGCCGAACTGGCAGACCAGTACGCAGAGCTCGATGGGATCCTCAGCGCCACCCTCGATGTGGACGATTTCGTCGATCTGGAAGCACTGCGGGTGGTGGCGACTCATCCACCCTTCGACCGTGAGGAGCTTCGGACACCGATCCCGCGGCCATTGCCGCTGCTCGACTATCCGCCGCCGCGGAGCGGTGAGGTACCGAAACCGACTGGCGTCATCGGTCGCAAGAAGAAGCTTGCCGAGGCGCAGGCGGCCGCCGAAGCGAAGTATGCCGACGATTATGCGCGCTGGCAGCACTACATGGCGACCCTGCCTGCTCGCCGCGCCGAACAACAGCAGCGGTATGCAGCCGCTGAGCGGAACAGAGAGGAACATCTCGCGCGGGAGCTCGATCGCTATCGGCAGGAATGTCAGGCGCGGGAACGTCAGGTGCAGGAGCAGAACGCGGGGCTCGATGAGCTGATCGTCGGTCTGGGCTATGGCACGGTGGATGCTGTCCAGGAATATGTCGGAATCGTTCTGGCAAACTCCATCTATCCGGAGTCCTTCCCGGTCGTGCACAGTGCGGAGTTCGATCCCGCCACGGCCGAACTGCGGTTGCACGTGAAGATTCCTGGGCCGGACCAGATTCCGACTGTTAAGACCTACCGGTACACCAAGGCAAGCGACGAAATCACTTCCACGACCTTGGCGCAGAAGGATCTCAAGGACCGTTACGCGGCGATCGTGCACAACGTCGCAATTCGTAGCCTGCATGAGGTGTTCGAGGCTGACCGCCGGGGCATCATCCGGTCCATCTCATTGGAACTGGGAACAGAGACCGTCAGCCCAGCGACCGGCCGGCCCGAGTACGTACCGTTGGTGGCGGTCGCGACCGGGCGAGAAACCTTCTCCGAACTGAACCTGTCAGCGGTGGTGCCCTCGGCAACCCTGCAGCACCTGGGTGCGGCACTCTCCAAGAACCCATACGGCCTGACCCCGGTGAGTAGTGCTGGGGTACGGCGCGCGCGATGACAGCGAACGATCTCGTCTTCAACCCGCCGCCCGGTTGGCCACAGCCACCGCCCGGATGGAAGCCGCCCATGGGTTGGTCACCGGACCCAGCTTGGCCTGAGGCTCCGCCAGGGTGGCAGCTGTGGCTGCCGGCCCAATCGTTGGCTGCCACTGACGTGCCAGAGGCAAGCTCGGTGCCGCAGGACCCGGGTGCGTCCGCTGAACCTTCGACCGACCGTGCCGCTGGTGACGGGCGGTTGACCTTCTTGGAGGCTGAGAACGCACTGCTTCGGAAGCAGCTCGAAGCGGCTGTGGAAGGGCCCGTTGTGGAACTCGACGATGCGCGGGTGCTGCAGGATGTTGGAATCTACCGCTATCACCATCCGCTGGAGGACGCGGCGGCTTATCAGGATCGCCTCCGTGCTTTGGAGGCGGAGATCGCCGCACTGGTGAGGGCTGATCGCGCCATCGTCAAGTCCGAGATGTTCACGTTCAACAACTCTCTCGCCCAAGGGCGGAAGCTGGCGAACGACCTCGGGCGGTTGATGTTGCGGGCGTACAACGCGGAGGCAGACAACGCGCTACGGTCTCTGCGCGCCGGCAATGTCGTCACGGCGGTCCGAAGGCTCGAAGCATCGCGAACGGCGATCGCGAAACTGGGCTCGTTGATGGAGATGCACATCGACGATGACTTTCACCGGTTGAGGTTGACCGAGATCGAGTTGACGTCCGACTGGCTGATGAGGAAACAGGAGGAGCGCGAAGCGGCGCGCGAAGAGCGAGCCCGGTTGCGGGAGGAGCGCCGCGTCCAACAGGAGTTGGAAGCTGAGCGTGCCCGGCTCGACAAGGAGCGCGCTCACCTCACCAATACCCTCGAAACACTCCGGGCGCAGGGGCGCACCGACGAACAGCTCCTCAATCGGCTTGCCGCAGTCGATGAAGCCATCGAGCAGAACGACTTCCGCGCGGCGAACATCCGTGCCGGTTACATCTATGTGATCTCCAACGAGGGTGCCTTCGGACCGGGGGTTGTCAAGATCGGTTTGACAAGGCGGCTGGAGCCGACCGAACGAATCTCCGAACTCAGCGGCGCGTCCGTCCCGTTCCGCTTCGACATCCACGCGTTGTTCTTCTCCGAGGATGCGGTCACACTGGAGAACGAGCTGCACAAGCATTTCGCGACGCGCGCACTCAATCGCGCCAACTTCCGCAAAGAGTTCTTCTTCGCCACACCAGCGGAGGTGCGCGAGGTGCTCCTGGAGCGGGTTGGCAACATTCTGGAGTTCGCCGAGCATGCGGACGCGACCGAGTATCGGCAGTCGCTGAGCGCATGGCCCGCCAGCGTTCAACAGGAGTGGCCCAACCGGTCAATATCCACTTCGACCAATTGAGCCCGTGTAATCAGTCGACCAGGCGATCGCGATCCCGCCGCGCTGATCGTCAAACCAACTACGGCCCTACGACCACCCCGTCGGCCGCGATCCTCAGCCCTGGATCCGTACCGGCCCCGGCCCCCGTGCACCCAGCGCGTCGTCGGGATTCAACAGCAGACAGGCCTTCATCGACAGGCAGCCGCACCCGATGCAGCCGGTGAGTTCATGTTCCAGCGCCTCGAGCTGGCGGCGGCGTTCCTCGAGCTGGCGCTTCCACGCCCGGGACACCCGCTGCCAGTCGGCGTGACTCGGTGCACGGTCGTCCGGCAGACCGCGGAACACCTCGGCGACGTCGGCGAGCGGGATCCCGAGCCGTTTCGCGACCAGGATCAGCGAGATGCGGCGCAGCATGTGCCGTTCGTACATGCGTTGGTTCGTCGAGGTGCGAGTGCTGCGGATCAGTCCCTTGCGTTCATAGAAATGCAGCGCGGACGCCGGCACCCCGCTCCGCCGGATCACCTCGCCGATCGTCAACGGCTGGGACGGATCGACGCGGCGCACCGGAGGGCTCACCGGGCGCGTCCCGGTTTCGCGAACAGCAGGACACCGACCACCACCGACAGCACCAGACAGACCACACCGACACCGATCTGGGTGAGATGCCAGGATGCGGTGAACGCGTCGATCTGTACGCCTCGGGCGAGACCGGGTGCCGGGTCGAGACGACCCGAGGCGACACCGGCCGCGGCCTCCGGTTCACCCAGGCGAGCAGTGAGAAATCCCAACAGGGCGGCGCTGAACGCCGCGATCACCAACGCCTCGGCAGCTCCCCGGAGTGTGTTCAGGAACCCTGCCGCCGTGCCGACCAGGCGTACCGGAACCAGCGACATCGCCTGCCCATCGGTGATGCCGAACGAGGACCCCATGCCGATCCCGACCAGCAGCAGCGGAACCGCGATCAGCGCGACCGTGTTCCTCGGACCCAGCAGCAGCAGACCGACGTTGCCGACCACGACCAGGAGCAGCGCGATCATGATCAGCATCCGCGCCGAAACCCCACGATTGACCAGGGTCACCGCCAGCATGGGTGCGACCAGCACCGGTGCGGTCAGCAGCAGCATCGCCACCCCCGAGACGACCGGGGCGTACCCGGCCACCGATTGCAGGTAGGTCGGCAGGAAAACCAATACACCAAGGAATCCGATCGAGGTGGTCAGCGTCGCCAGGCACCAGCCCATGAACCTGCGGTTCGCGATCAGCTCGGGTGCGAGCACCGGTGCCGGGCTCCGCCGCTGGACGACACCGAACACGACGAACGCCACCAGCGAGCCACCGAGGGCGCCCAGCACCCCTGGATGCCCCCAACCCATCTCCGGGCCTTCCAACAGCGCGAACATGAGCGCACTCAAGGCGGTCACGAACAACACGCTGCCGACCCAGTCGGTACGCCCATCGCGGGCCCGCGATTCGGCCAGCCGCCCCGCTCCCAGGGCGATCAGCGCGCCGAGGACCGCGAACACCACGAAGCTGCCCCGCCAGCCGCTGGCGGCGATCAACGCGCCGACCAGAGTCGGACCGATCGCGATGCCGACGCCGGCCATCGTCCCCATGAACGCGAAGGCGCGATTCCTGGCCGCACCGTCGTAACTGGACGCGAGCAGCGCCCCGCCGGCGGCCATCACCCCCGCGCCACCGATCCCGGAGACGATGCGCGCGATATCGATGATGACGATCGACCCGGCGAGCGCGATCGCCAGGAAGCCCAGCGCGAAGATGGTCGCCGAGGCGACGAAGACGCGGCGCCGGCCCACCCGGTCCGCGGTCGCACCGGCGACCAGGGTCATTGCGGCGAAGGCGAGGTTGTAACCGGCGACGACCCAATTCAGGGGCGAGCCGGAGGCGTCGAGATCCCGGCCGATGCTCGGCAACGCGATCGCGGTGCCCGAGATCGACATCGCCACCAGCGCGACGCCGACCAGCACGACCGGCAGGGTCAATCTGGATGGGGTGGCGGTGGCGCCGATCGGCGGCGCTTCGGTCGAGGTGCTGCTGGAATCCATGGCGAGCGTCCTTCCCGCCCAGGGCCGCGCGCCCCGGGCAGTGACGACTCCAGCGCCTCAACCTTGGTTGAGGTCAACCCCTCCGGTGTTGTCCGATCCCAGCTGATCAGAGCACCACGCGGGCGCGGGTCTCCGAGGGAAGTTCGCCGAAGCGATCCCGATAGCTGGCCGCGAACCGGCTCAGATGGGTGAACCCGCAGTCCTGGGCGACCTCGGTCACCGTGCCCTGTCCGGCGAGCAACGCGCGCCGCGCCTGGTCCAACCGGAAATCGGTGAGGAATGCTTTCGGTGAGGTGCCGTGGAACTGGGCGAAGGTCTCCTGCAGCCGGCGTACGCTCACCCCCGCATCCCGGGCCAGATCGGTGACCGTCAACGGCTCGGCGAAGCGGAGTTCGATGGACTCCTCGGCGAGCCGCAGAATGCGCGGTCGGGGCGGCCCGTCGGGTTCGCGGAGCTCCTCGGAATAGTTGTGTGGCTGCGCATTCAGCAGCGCGACCACCAAGGTGCGGACGTATGGTTGCAGCATTCCCGGTGCCTCCAGCAACCCCGGCTGATCCAATTCGCTCAGCAGGGTGCGGGCCAGGTTGAACCAGGTGGCGCCGAGCCCGTTGCTGAGCTGGAATTCCGGTGCGAACCGCAGCGGCTCGTCCGGCGGATGACCCAGCAGTGCGGTCAGCTCGCTCTCCACCAGCTCGCGGGAGAACTTGAGACCGACGACACCGGTCCCGTGCTGCCAGCGGTGCAGTGCGTGCCGTTCCCCAGGACTGTGCACGACCGCAACCCCGGGGCGTACCCGCACCTCACTGTCCCCGGAGATCGCGCTCAGCGATCCGGTCCAGGCCAGGTTCACATGGAAGGTGGTGCGGTCGTTCTCCGGCAGGAACTGCATGTCGTGCGGCGGACGCACATAGCCGATGGTGAAGTCGCGCCGATGCACCGCGTTGATGATCGCCGTGTCCGGGGTGATGATGCCGCGCACCGGCTGCCGGAGCCGGGTGGGGTAGTAGACCCGGCCCAGCAGCTCGGAGAACGGTTCGAACTCATTGCTCGCGCACAGCGTGAAGCGCTGCAGGGGGAGCCTGGCGGTCATCGTCGACCTCCGTTCGGTGAAGCCAGCCGGAGCCGGGAAACTTACAGCTCGAGGACCAGCCGCGCGCACTTCGCCCGCGAGACGCAGATCATCATGCAGTCATTCTCGGCCTGCTCGGCAGGCGTCAGCAGACTGTCGCGGTGGTCGACCTCTCCCGACAGTACGCCGGTCTCGCAGGTGCCACAGGTGCCCTCTTCGCAGGACGACGGCACCTTGACACCCGCACCGCGCAGGGTCTCCATGATCGAGACACCCGGTTCGACCTGGACGGTCATCCCGCTCTCGGCGAGCTCGACCTCGAAGGGCGAATCCGGTCCGAACTCCTGTTCCTTGGCATGGAACCGTTCCAGACGCACCTGGCCCGCCACCCCGGCGCAGGAGTCCTCGAGGGCGACCAGCAGCGGTTCGGGTCCGCAGCAGTAGATCAACCCGCCGGTACGCCCGCGGTCGCGGACCGCGGCCAGATCCAACAGCCCCACCTCGTCCTGCGGCTGCAGGCGTACCCGATCCCCGTGGCGGGCGACCAGATCGGCGGCGAAGGCCATCGAGGTGCGGGTCCGCCCGCCGTAGTGCAGCTCCCAGTCGGCCCCGCGGGCCTCGGCCGCGGCGATCATCGGCAGGATCGGGGTGATGCCGACCCCGCCGGCCACGAAGGTGTACCGCTCGGTCGGCTCGAGGCGGAAGTGGTTGCGCGGCCCGCGGACCTGGATCGGCGTCCCGGCGTACACCTCCTGATGGATGAACCGCGACCCACCGCGGCTGGCCGGCTCGTTCAGCACCGCGACGGTGTAGCTGCTGCGATCAGTCGGGTCGCCGCACAGCGAATACTGCCGGGTCTGTCCGCAGCCGAGCTCCAGATCGATGTGCGCACCCGGCTCCCAGGCCGGCAGGTCGCTGCCGTCGGGGGCGGCGAGGGTCAGGGTGATGGTGTCGTCGGCGACGTCGGTACGCCGCTGCACGACCAGCTCCAGTGCGGGTTCCACATCGAACATGACTTCCTCCAGACGAACAGGTGTGGCGAAGGTGGTCATGGTGCTCACCACCGCACCGGCAGCGACTGCACGGCCCGGAAGAACCAGCCGCGGGTGACGGCGTCGCCGTCAGGGGCGAGGTCGGGGAAGGAGGTGAGCAGCTCATCGAGCGCGACCTCCTCGACCGCCTTGCCGAAGTGGCTGCCGGCACAGGTGTGCACGCCGGCGGAGAAGCCGAGATGCGGCTGCGCCTCGCGGTGCACATCGAAGGTGTCGGGATCGTCCCAGCGGCTGTCGTCCCGGTTGGCCGAGCCCATCGAGCCGAACACCATGTCACCCGGCTGGAAGTCCTTGCCGGCGACGGTCAGCGGAGCGACGCAGACGCGGGCGAAGGTACCGATGGGGGCGATCCAGCGCATGCCCTCCTCGATGGCGGCCGGCAGCAGCGAACGATCCTCGCGCACCTGGTCGAGCTGGTCGGGCCGGCTGAACAGGCCGTGCAGGGTGTTGCCGGCGCCATGGCCGGGCTCCTGCATCGCGCCGAGCAGGAACACGTACAGGGTGGGCCACAGCTCGTCCGCCGAGCGCGGGGTGTCGGTCCCGTCGTGCACCCAGTGCGACAGGCTGGAGTCGTCGGGTTCGGTGGTCACCCGCTCGATGATCGGCAGCACCACACCGCGGATCTCCTCCTTCACCGCATCGGCACGGGCGATCACCTCCTGGTTGACCAGGTTGCCGTTCGCGTCGACCTCCTTGTTGACCAGGCAGTCGCCGAGTGTGTGGAACCAGCGCTGCAGGGTCTCCGAGTCCACCGACTCCAGGCCGAGCAGATCACCGAGCGCGCGTACGCTGACCGGTTCGAAGTACTCCTTGACGATGTCGGCCCGACCACGGTCGCGCAGTTCGGCGATCAGCCGCTTGGCGGTCGGCCGGACCAGCGGATCGATGTATTTCAGCACCTTGCGCTTGCGCAGCTGCGGATCGATGAACGCCCGCTGCTCGGTGTGCGCATCGCCCTCGGCGGAGAGCACGTTGCCCTCACCGAAGGTGGCGAACTGCGCCGGATCGGCGGCACCGTGCATGGCCTCACTGCTGGTGGCCACCGCGCGGACATCGTCGTAACGGGTGACGAACCAGGCCTGCATCTGCGGGACCCAGACGATCGGAGCCTCGGCACGCAATCGGGCGTACAGCGGATAGGGATCCATGGTGAGCTGCTGGTCCAGCTCCTGGCCGCTCAGCTCGTTCAGCCAGCTCGGCGTGTGCTGGGCGGCATAGTCGGTTGCGGTCGTCATTGGTCGCTCCTCCATTGGTGCTTGGGGATTCCCGGCAACGACGGGGTCCCCACGAGTGAAGGAGACGTTATGTCGGCCGCCCGTGACGGACCATCCGCTTTGGCGCGGCGCTATCCGGAATGCGCGACGACTTCGGCAGCAGGATCTGGTACGCCGGGGCGGACCCGGCCCGTGGGCCGGTCAGCCCTGGACTCGGGAGCCGACGAGCTGGGCCTCGATCTCCTCCAGGCTCTTGCCCTTGGTTTCCGGCAGCAACCGCCAGGCGAACATCAACGCCAGGAACGTCGTCAGCGCGAAGAAGTAGAAGTTCGGCGCGGCACCGAACATGGCCAGGAAGGTGGGGAAGATCAGGGCCACCGTGAGGTTGAACAACCAGTTCAGCGTGGTGGTGATGCCCATCGCCCCGGCGCGGATCCGCTGCGGGAACAGCTCGGGCAGCATCACCCACTGCACCGGGCCCCAGGAGATCGAGAACGAGGCGATGTAGATCCCGATACCGATCAGGGTGACCGCGATCGACAGCGCACCACGACCGGAGGTCAGCCCGAGCACCGACACCGTGCCGAGGAACAGCATCCCGAAGCACATCCCGATGGCACCACCGATCAGCAGCGGTTTGCGGCCGACCCGGTCGATCAGTCGGATCGCGGGCAGGGTCATCAGCATGTTCAGCAACCCGATCGCGGCATTGGCGAGCAGTGACTGGTACGGGGTGAAGCCGATGTTGGCCAGCAGGGTCGGTGCGTAGTAGATGATCGTGTTGATCCCGCCGAAGTTCTGGAAGAACACCAGCAGCACTCCGATGACCAGCAGGATCCGCAGCCTGGAGGTGAGCAGGTCACCCAGTTTCATCGGGTCGGGTGCGTCCTCCTCGGCCTGCACCGAGGCCTTGATCTCGTTGAGTTCCCGCTCGGCCTCGGTGTGGTTGCCACGCAGCTTGATCAGGGTGGACAGGGCGTGCTCCTCGCTGGTGTGCGAGGCCACCAGCCAGCGTGGGCTCTCCGGCTGGGTCAGGATGCCGAACAGCAGCACCACCGCCGGCACCGCGCCGAGGCCGATCATCCAGCGCCACAGGCCGGCCTCCTGGAAGGCCAGATCGACCAGGTAGGCGAGGAAGATGCCGGTGGTCACCATCAGCTGCATCAGCGAGGACAGCGCACCGCGGATGTTCTTCGGCGCCAGCTCCGAGAGGTACATCGGCACCACCACCGAGACGATGCCCACCCCGAGCCCGATCACCATCCGGAAGAGGATCAGCAGCGCCGAGTTGACCGCCAGCGCCGCCCCCGCGGTACCGACGATGAACACCACCGCGCCGGCGACGATCAGCTTCTTGCGGCCCAGCCGATCGGACAACCGGCCCGAACCCATCGCGCCGATCATCGCGCCGAGCAGCAGCCCGGAGACGACCATGCCCTCGATCAGCGGGTTGGGGATGATGTCCTTGTCGATGAACAGCAGCGCGCCGCCGATCACCCCGGTGTCATAACCCCACAGGATGCCGCCGAGGGCACCGAAGAACCAGATCGCGATATTGCGTCGGTGTCTGGTGGGCGGTGCAGCCGGCGGGGTGGCCGGGGGTTCCTGGCCGGAGGTGTTGCCGAGCTCTGACACGGGGTGCCCTCCCGTCGACGTCGACGGCCGGTGGGGTCTACCGGTCGCCTTCGCAAACTAGCACCCGATTCGAGCGAACTGCTCCGGGGCCAGCTGGATCGTCGAGGCCCCCGTGTTCTCCGTCAGATGGCCGATCGAGGTGGTGCCGGGGAGTGGCAGCGCGCCACGGATTGAGCTACGACGCGACGTAGTAGAATGTGGGCATGAAGCATCCCGAACCGCGATGCCCGATCCGGCCGACGGATCCGTGCAGTCTCTGCTTCCCCGGCGCGTCCGGCCCGCAGGACTGCGGCCTGGTCCTGCTGGTCCGCGAGGATCCGGATCTGGCAGAGGAGTGGGCGCGGCTGCGGCGGGAGGCCGCCCAGGAGCGGCGGCGGCAACCGCACTGACCGGCCTGCGCGAGTTGGCTCGACCTGCGATGATGGCAGGCATGTCCCCGGGCCCCCGGCGCACCACGGCCGCCAACACCTTCGCGCGGCTCACCGCGCGCATGCACCGGTCGCTGCCGCGCGGGCTGCGCTGGATCCCGGCGACCGGCCTCGGATTCTGCATCCTCGGACTGACGACCTTCGCCTTCGACCTGGTGCTGCTCAGCATCTTCAAGAGCTGGCTGCACATGAGCTATCCGCTCGCGGTCACTCTGGGTTATCTCGGCGCGAGCATCCTGAACTTCATCCTGAACAAGTGGCTGAACTTCCGCAGCCATGGTCACGTCGCCAGCCAGTCGAGCAAGCAGCTGGTCGTGGTGGTCAGCAACTACGTGATCTGGATCCTCGGATTCTCAACCCTGCTTGACCATCTGGGCGTCCAGTACCAGGTCGCGCGGGTGGTCGCGGCCTGCATCGAGGGCGTCTACATCTATCTGTTGATGAACCTGTGGGTGTTCCCCGAGCACGCCTCGGAGCGGTTCCGGAACGCCTGGTCGAGCCTGCGCGGCCGCCGACGGCGCCAGTCGACCAGGGTCGCCTGACGCCGCCGGGCGCGCGGGTCAGCGCTCGGCGTCGAGCGCGTCCAGCAGTGCCTTGTTGAACGCCGGGATGTCATCGGGATTGCGGCTGGAGATGAGGTTCTCATCGACCACCACTTCCTCATCCACCCACTCGCCACCGGCATTGCGGATGTCGGTCTGCAGACTCGGCCAGGACGCCAACCGGCGGCCACGGACCGAATCGGCCTCCACCAGCGTCCAGGCGGCGTGACAGATCGCCGCGACCGGCTTGCCGGAGCGTACGAAATCACGGACGAAACCCACCGCCTGCTCATCCATCCGCAGCGCGTCCGGGTTGGCGACCCCGCCCGGCAGCACCAGTGCGTCGTAGTCGTCGACGCTCACCTCGGCCACGGTGCGGTCCACCGGGTACTCCTGGGACTTGTCGAGGTGCTGGAACGCCTGCACCTTGCCGGACTCGGTGCTCACCAGATCGCTCTGGTATCCGGCATCGTCCACGGCCTTGCGCGGGTCGACCAGCTCCTGCTCTTCGATTCCTTCGGGGGCAACCAGAAATGCAACTCGCTTGTTTGTCGGCATGCGGGGAGTTTTACCCGCTCCGTTCGATCTGATTCCGGTACGCCGACCCGTCGCTCAGTGCCCGCAGGTTCGCCGCGATCAGCTCGTCCGCACCGACCGGGCGGCCACCCGCTGCGTGCGGGGTGATCACCAGCTTCGGCACCTCCCACAGCGGCGAGTCGGCGGGCAGCGGTTCGGTCTCGGTGACGTCGATGGCGGCACCGGCCAGTCGGCCCGTGACCAGTGCCTCCGCCAACGCCGCCTCGTCGACGGTGCTGCCGCGGCCGACGTTGATCAGGAACGCGTCGGGGGAGAGGCGGGCGAGCCGATCGGCGTTCAGCGCGTGCCGGCTCTCCGGGGTGTCGGGCAGGATCATGATCAGCACCTCCGCCCATTCCAGCGCCGATTCGACCTCGCTGTCGGCGACCACCTCGACCCCGGCGCGGGTGCCGGCCGAACGGGCCACTCCGCGGACCTCGGCGCCGAGCGCCTGCAGCAGCGGGGTGAGGTGCTGGGCGATCTGGCCGAAGCCCCAGATCAGCACCTTGGCCTGCAGCAGGGTGGCGATCGGCCCCTCGGGATGCAGTGCACGCACCCCACCGAGCTCGGCGGCCCAGCGATGCTCCCGCTGGGCCGCGGCGGCCTGCGGCAACCGGCAGACCAGATCCAGCAGCAGCGCGAGCGCGTGTTCGCTGACCGTGGCCGAGTGCAGACCGGCCCCACCGGTGAGCACCACCTCGTCGGCGAATCCCGCCCGCAGCAGGGAATCCGGCCCGGCCGCCAGGGACTGGGCCAGCCGCAACCGGGGCAGTGTGCGGGCGTGCTCGGCGAGCAGGTCGGCCGACACTCCCCAGGTGACGAGCGCCTCGGCGTCGCGATGCTCGTCGGGGATCGGCTCGGTCCGGGAGTAGCCGACCGCGTCCCAGCCGGCGGGCAGCTCGGGGTCGAGGGTCAGGGTGTCGGGCAGCAATACCTTCATCGGACGGCATCCTCGGTCAGTCGCAGGTCACGCCCGCGGGTCTCGGGCGACTTGATCGCCCCGAACAACGACAGGCCGATCATCACCATCATGTACGCCGCGACCGGCCACCAGGAACCCGCGGCCCAGGTGATCAGTGCCGAGCTGACCAGCGGCGCCATGCCGCCACCGAAGACCGAGGAGAACTCGCGGGCCAGCGAGATGCCGGCGTAGCGGTAGCGCGAACCGAACATCTCGGCGTACCAGGCACCCTGGCTGCCGACGGTGGCGTACCCGGCGACCATGAAACCGATCACGACGACGAACCCGATGGCCAGGGTGTTCTTGGTACCGAACAGCAGGAAGGCCGGGATCGGGAAGCAGAACAGGAAGATCAGCACCCCGACGATCACCGGCCGGCGCCCGATCCGGTCGGTCAACCAGCCGGCACCGAAGGCTGCCAGGCAGGCACCGAGGGCGCCGTAGAGCAGCAGTGGCGGGATGAACCTGGTCTGTACGCCGAGCCAGGTGACCAGGTAGGAGCCCATGAACACCTGATAGATGTAGCTCTGGCCGTTGGAACCCATGTTGACCAGGAAGACCCGCCACAGGCTGGGCCGGCCGTTGCGCAGCACATCGCCGATCGGGGTGTCCTGCTGGCCGATCCGGGCCTCCTGGGTCTCGGCGAAGACGGGCGATTCGTTCAGCTTGCGGCGCAGGATGTACGCCGCGATCGTGACGAAGGCACTGGTGAAGAAGACCGCGCGCCAGCCCCAGGACTGCAGGTCCTCGGTCGGCAACGACTGCGCCCACACCCAGGCCAGCGCACCGAGCACCGAACCCAGTGCCGCGCCGACGAATACCAATGAGGCATAGAAACCCCTGCGCCTGGTCGGTGCGGTCTCGGCCAGCAGGGTGACACCGCCGGCCTGCTCGGCGCCGGCACCGAAACCCTGCAGGATCCGGCAGATCACCAGCAGCGCCGGGGCAAGGACGCCGATGGTGTAGTAGCTCGGGATGAGGCCGATCGCGAAGGTGGCGATGCCCATCAGGAACAGGGTGGAGATCATCACCCACTTACGGCCCAGTCGGTCCCCGAACCGGGCGAAGAACAGGCCGCCGAGCGGGCGGGCCATGAACCCGACGGCATAGGCGCTCATCGCGGCCATCACGCCGACCGCGGGGGAGACGTCGGGGAAGAAGAGTTTGTTGAAGATCAGCGCCGAGGCGGTGCCGTAGATGACGAAGTCGTATTGCTCCAGCATCGTGCCGATCAGGCCGGCGAAGGCGGCGCGGCGGACGTTCTTCTCATCGACCCGAGGTTCGGTCGTCGGTGCTGCGGTGGGTTGGCTCATGGTCGCTCCTGGCAGAACATCGTTGGTCTTGCATTTTGCAGAGCAAAATGCTAGCTTCTCCTAGCGGAATGATTGTGCATGGCGTCCCGGCTGAGCGCAATCCCGTCCACATCGAGGAGGCCCCATGAGCACCGCCGCTCCCGCACCGATCGAGGCGATCTCGCGCGCCATGCTGCTGCTGGTCGAGCTGTCCGCGGTCGGACCCGACGGTGCCTCGCTGGCCGCCCTCGCCGAGCGGGCCGAGATCAACAAGTCCACCGCCTACCGGGCGCTGAGCACGTTGAAGACGCACGGGTTCGTCGCCCAGGTCGACGGGCTCTATCGGCTCGGCCCGGCCGCGGTTCGCCTGGGTGAGCGGTTCCTGGCGACCGAGAATCTGGCCGGGTTGCTGCACGATCCGCTCACCGTGGTGGCCGAGGAGCTGGGGGAGATCGTGCACCTGGGGGCCCTGCAGGGCGCCGAAGTGGTCTATCTGGACAAGGTCGAACCGGCCGGGGCGATGCGCGTCTGGTCCGCGGTCGGCCGCGTGGTGCCCGCCGCGGTGTCGGCGATGGGCCGGGCGATGCTCGGTTTCTCCGATGTGGACCGCTCGATGCTGACCGGTTACCTGGCCGTGCTGCCCGGGCGGCTCAGCCCGGATGAGGAGCACATCTGGCGGGTGATCTGCGATGCCCGGCGGACCGGGTACGCCACCGAGATCCGGGAGAACGAGCCGGGGGTCGCCTGCCTCGCGATTCCCTTGCTGCGTGGGCGTACGCCGATCGCGGCGGTCTCGCTGACGGCGCCCGCGGAACGGCTCACCGCCGAGGCGATGCCGACGGTGCACCGGCGACTCCTGGCGGTGCTGGAACCGTTGCTGCCCGCCGGGTTGAGTGTGCCCAGCGCCGGCTGAACACCGGGCCCGCGGATCGCCCTTCGTTGGCCTGCCAGGGGTCCCGCTACAACGATTCGGTTCTGCCTACGTGCGGTATGCAGATCAGGATCGATCGGCCGGGATCCGGCAACCGTTCGGGTTCAGGAACCGAGCACCTCGGCCAGGTCGAACCGCACCGGCTGCTCGAGCTGGTCGAAGGTGCACGAGCGTGGATCGCGGTCGGGGCGCCAGCGGACGAACTGGGCGGTGTGCCGGAAGCGATTCCCTTCCAGATAGTCATATTTCGCCTCGACGACCAGCTCCGGGCGCAGCGGGGTGAACGACAGATCCTTGCCGTTGTTCCACCGCGACCCCTCACCGGCCCGCGGGGTCCGGTTCCCGGCCAGCTGCTCGGCCCAGGCCCACGGATGCTCCTCGAAACCACAGACCAATGGCTGCAGCTCGGCGTACAACTCCTTGCGCCGCGCCGCGGGGAACGCGCCGATCACCCCGAGCGAGGCCAGATTGCCCTCGTCGTCATAGAGGCCGAGCAGCAGCGAACCGATCGCCTCGGGGTCGTTCTTGTGAGTGCGATAGCCGGCAACCACACAGTCGGCGGTGCGGACATGCTTGATCTTGTTCATCACCCGCTTGTCCGGCTGGTACGCCTGTTCGGGATCCTTGGCGATCACCCCGTCCAGCCCGGCCCCCTCGAAGAGTTCGAACCAGCGCTCGGCGGTCTGCTCATCGGTGGTCAGCGGGGTGAGATGCAGCGGTGGTTGCAGATCGGTGAACAGCTCGACGAGCAGCTCCCGGCGTACCCGGAACGGCTCACCCATCAGATCCCGATCACCCAGCGCGAGCAGATCGAAGGCGATGAAGCTGGCCGGGGTTTCCGAAGCCAGCTTGGTGATCCGGCTGACCGCGGGATGGATGCGCTGCTGCAGCACCTCGAACTCCAACCGGTTCTGCTCCGGGTCGGCGACCACGATCTCACCGTCCAGCACACAGGAGGTGCCGAGCTGCTCGGTGAAGGTCTGGACCAGCTCCGGGAAGTAGCGGGTCAGTGGCTTCTCGTTCCGGCTGCCCAACACCACCTCGTCATCACCGACGAACACGATCGAGCGGAAACCGTCCCACTTCGGCTCATACCAGCGTCCCGCGGGGATGCTCGGCACCGATTTGGCCAGCATCGGCTTGACCGGGGGCTGGACCGGACCGGAAACGGGCATGACTCTCCTTTGCTCAACTGGGACCATCGAACCATGACAACCCGAATCTTCGCGGCGATCTTTCCGCCGCCGCAGCTGATCGAACGATTGGAGGAATATGTCGGCCCGCGCCGCGAGGTCGACCACCGGCTGAACTGGGTGCTGCCCGAGCAGTGGCACCTGACCACGCTGTTCATCGACGACTGCCCCGAACGCAGCATCGAACCCCTGCTGGAGCGGCTCGGCGAGATCGCCGCCCGGACCGCCCCGTTCCGGGTACGCCTCGGCGGCGCCGGCTGCTTCCCGGACCCGACCTCGGTGCGGGTGCTCTATCTGCAGGTCGCCGAGGGGGCCGACGAACTCGCCGCACTGAGCCGGACCGGGCGGGCCGCCGCCAGCACCGTGGGTGCCGAACCGGACGGCTCCCGGTTCACCCCGCACCTGACGATGGCGCGAGCACGGCGCCGGTTCGAGGCCACCAAGTGGCTGCGGGTGATCGACTCCTTCGGCTCCTTCGAGCTGACCGCCGACGAACTGGTGGTGGTGCAGAGCCACCGCCGACAGGGACCGGGCGGGCGATCCCGCTACGAGATCCTGCAACGCCTACCACTCGGCAGCCAGGAACTGAGCGGGTTCACCACCTGAGATGGAACGGGACCGGTGGGGGTGCTGGCTAGCGTGTGACGCGCCCGAGCGAAGGAGAGGAACAGATGTCCGAGCAGCCCGCCGATCAGCCCACCCCCGACTACCGTCCCGAGACGCTGATGGTGCATGCCGGGCAGGAGGAACCGGACAGCGCCACCAATGCGCGCGCGGTGCCGATCTACCAGACCACCTCCTACGTCTTCGACGACACCGAGCACGCCGCCGACCTGTTCGCACTGAAGACGCCGGGCAACATCTACACCCGGATCATGAACCCGACGACCTCGGTGTTCGAGGAGCGGATCACCGCACTCGAGGGCGGCGTCGGCGCGCTCGCGACCGCTTCCGGGGCGGCCGCGGTCACCTATGCGGTGCTCAACCTCTGCTACGCCGGTGACAACATCGTCGCGGTCGCCACCCTCTACGGCGGCACCTTCGCGCTCTTCGCGCACACCCTGCCGCAGTATGGGATCGAGGTCCGCTTCGTCGACCCGGATCGCCCCGAGGACCTGGCCGCACAGGTGGATGACAAGACCCGGCTGGTGTTCGGCGAGACGCTCGGCAACCCGAAGGTCAACGTGCTCGACCTGGACGCCTGGTCCGAGGCGGCGCACGCCCAGGGCCTGCCGTTCATCGTCGACAACACCTCGGCCACCCCGCACCTGTGCCGGGTGTTCGACCACGGTGTCGATGTCGCCGTGCACTCCGCCACCAAGTACATCGGCGGCCACGGCACCTCGATGGGTGGCGTGATCGTCGACTCCGGTCGCTTCGACTGGGCCGCGAACGCCGACCGGTTCCCCGGGCTGACCGGCCCGGACGGTGCCTATCACGGCGTGGTCTGGACCGACGCGGTCGGCGAGGCGGCGTACATCATCCGGGCCCGGACCGTGCTGCTCCGCAACACCGGTGCCACCCTGGCCCCGATGCACTCGTGGCTCTTCCTGCAGGGGTTGGAATCCCTGCATGTGCGGATGGAGCGGCACAGCGAGAACGCGCTGGCGATCGCACAGCACCTGCAGCAGCATCCGGCGGTCGCCTGGGTCAACTACCCGGGCCTGCCGGACAACGCCTACAAGGAGGTCGCGGACCGGATGTTCACCGGCCACGGATATTCGGGGTTGATCTCCTTCGGGTTGAAGGATGGCCGGGCGGCCGGATCCCGTTTCGTGGAAGGACTGCAGCTGTTCTCGCATCTGGCGAACATCGGTGATGCGAAGTCGCTGGCGATCCACAACGCCTCCACCACCCACTCCCAGCTCACCGAGGAGGAGCTGGAAGCGGCCGGCGTACCGGCGGACATGGTGCGGCTCTCGATCGGGATCGAGCACGTGGACGATCTGATCGGTGATCTGAACCAGGCGCTGGAGAAGGCAACCGGTGGCACCAACTGATTGCGGCGTCGGGCAGGTCGGCACCCAGCGGGTACGCCTGTTCGACGCCTCCCACCCGTTGGTGCTCGCCAGCGGGGCAACACTCGGCGAGGTGGAGATCGCCTACGAGACCTATGGCACGTTGAACGACGACGCCAGCAACGCGGTGTTCATCTGCCATGCGCTCACCGGTGATGCCCACGCCGCCGGATTCCACGACGGGGCGAAGAAACCGGGCTGGTGGGACAACCTGATCGGCCCCGGCCGGCCGGTGGACACCGACCGGTTCTTCGTGATCGCGCCGAATCTGCTCGGCGGTTGCAGCGGCAGCACCGGGCCGGCATCGACCAACCCGGAGACCGGCCGGGCCTACGGTCTGGATTTCCCGTTGCTGCAGATGATCGACTTCGTCACCGTGCACCGGGCGCTGCTCGACCACCTCGGGGTGTCCCGGCTGGCGGCCGCCGTCGGCGGCTCGCTCGGCGGGATGCAGGTGCTCCAGTGGGCGCTCGCTTTTCCCGAGCAGGTGGAGAATGCGGTGATCATCGCTGCCTCCAGCCGGCTCAGCGCACAGAACATCGCCTTCTCCGCGGTGGCCCGCGAGGCGATCATGCGCGATCCCGGATTCCGCGCCGGTCACTATCTCGATGAGGGCACGCTGCCCGAGGTGGGGCTGTCGATCGCCCGGATGATGGCGCACATCACCTATCTGTCCGAGGAGGCGATGGCGGAGAAGTTCGGTCGCCGATTCCAGGACTCGACGACCCCCCGGCACGGTTTCGGCGTGGACTTCGAGGTGGAGAGCTATCTCAACCACCAGGGCGAGACCTTCCTGAACCGCTTCGACGCGCTCAGCTATCTCTATCTGACCCGGGTGATGGACTATTTCGACGCGTTCGCCCAGGGGGAGTCGCTGACGAAGGTCGCGGCCGCCGGGACCCGGTTCTGCGTGCTGTCCTTCGATTCGGACTGGCGGTTCGACACCAGCCATTCGCGGCGGATCGCGAGCACCCTGGAGCGGGCCGGGTGCCCGACCACTTTCCGGGAGATCACCTCGCCGTGGGGGCACGACTCGTTCCTGCTGCCGATCCCCGCCTACCACGACACGCTGCGGGCATTCCTCTCGCTGGCCGGGCCGGCCGGGGAGCAGCGATGAGCGATCAGTTGCGCGCCGATCTGGCGCTGGTCGCCGAGCTGATCCCGCCCGGGTCCCGGGTGCTCGATCTCGGCTGTGGCGAGGGTCGGTTGCTGCGGCATCTGATGACCGAGAAGGCCTGCACCGGGACCGGGGTGGACAGCGACGACGAACAGGTGCTGCAGGCGATCCGCCGCGGCGTACCGGTCATCGAACTCGACATCGATGCCGAACTCGACCACTTCGCCGACGACTCCTACGACACCGTGGTGCTGTCCCGAACGATCCAGGCGGTCCGCCACCCGGGCCGGGTGCTGCCGGAGATGGCGCGGATCGGACACCGCTGCATCGTCTCGGTGCCCAACTTCGGCTGGTGGCGGAACCGGGTGTCGGTGGTCCGCGGCCGGATGCCGATCTCACGGGACCTGCCCTACACCTGGTACGACAGCCCGAACGTCCGCTACACCACCCTGACCGACCTGGAGGAGTTCTTCGCCGCCTCCGGATTCGCCGTGGAGCAACGGATCGCGCTCACCGACGACGGTCGACCGTTGCGCTGGCAACGGGGTGCGAACCTGCTCGCGGGTTCGGCCGTGTACGTGCTCACCCGCGCCTGACGTTCCCACGTTCCTCGAGTAGGGCGCGCAGCGCCCGTGTCGAGAGGAACCCTGCGGCGCAGTTCATCTCGACACGCAGCGCCCCGGCTTCGCAGGCGAAGCCGGGGCGCTGCTACTCGATGAGCGTGGGTCCCGGGGTCAGCGGACCAGTTGGACGCGGGTCGGGACGTGCGGCTTGTACCGCAGCTCCAACCCCGCTTCCTTCGGCGTGCGGTTGGCCTTGTTCAGGTTGCACGGGCTGCACGCGGCAACCGTGTTCAACCACGAGTTCGGGCCACCGCGCGACTGCGGCACCAGGTGGTCCACGGTGTTGGCGTAGCCACCGCAGTAGGCGCAGACGTGCCGGTCACGCTTCAGCACACCACGCTTCGTCCATCCCGGCGGGCGGGTGTAGAGGAAGGTGGTCTTGACGTACCGGATCAGGCGGAGCACCAACGGCCAGGGGTAGGGGCCGATCTCGTGACCCTCACGCGCCTCCTCGACGATGGCCACTTCACGCACCAGCATGCCGATCGCGTGCTTCACCGACACGGTGTGCAACGCGGTGTTGTCCGCGTTCAACACCAGTACTCCGCTCATTGGTTCTCCTCCTCTCCGGTCACATCGATTCAGCTGTGGACAAACAAAAACCGCCCTGCGCGCAGGCAGGACGGTGGACACATGCTGACCCCGAGGCATGGACCTCAGGGATCAACCCGGACACCCGTCGATGGTGCGGCGGCGCAGGCAGGGGCGAGCGAGCACACCCCGATCGTGCTCTTCGGCGTAGGCCATCGGACACAGGCTGATCATTCGGTGCTCCTCCTTCCCGGAAGTTCTTGTCGGTCGCGGACCAGTTTCCCCGCAAGCGGGTACTGACCCGTAAACAGGATAGTTGCGGGTCGGAAAACTGTCAGCAACATTTCGGGATCGATCCAGACCTCGATCCGATCGGCCAGCGTGGGCCCAGCCCATCCGCTCCCAGATTCCGATGGTGGGCTGGGTCATCTCGACACGGTCGCCATTGCTCCGCTTCGCTGCGCATGGCGACCTACTCGATGAGCGTGGAGTGCTACCTGGCGAGGGCCTTCAGGACGCGTTCGGCGCTGGAGCCCAGCCCCAACCGGGTGGTGAGTTCGGCGAAGGCGTCCGGGTCGGCGGGGGCCGACGGCAGCTCCAGATCACCGGGTTGTACGCCCAGGTCGAGATCCCGGCGTACCCGGACCACCTCACCGGCCACCGCCAGATAGTCGGCGGCCTCGTCGAAGCGTTTGCGCTGGGTCCCGGTCATCCCGCTCTCCGGATCGAGCGCCGCCTCGATCAGCTGATCGAGATCGCCGAACCGGTTCACCAGCCCGGCGGCGGTCTTCTCGCCGATGCCCTTCACCCCGGGGATCCCATCGGAGGTGTCGCCGCGCAGCGCCGCGAAGTCGGCGTAGTGGCGGGCGTCGATGTCGTACTTCGCCTTCACCCAGGCGCCGTCGACGACCTGCAGGTTCGACATCCCGCGCGCGGTGTAGAGGATCCGCACCCCGGCGGCATCGTCGACCAGCTGGAACAGATCCCGGTCCCCGGTGACCACATCGCAGGGCACCTCACTCTGGGTGGCCAGCGAACCGATCACGTCGTCGGCCTCGTAACCGTCCGCGCCGACGATCGCGATGCCCAACGCGGTCAGCGTCTCCTCGATCCACGGCACCTGGTGGGAGAGCCCGTCGGGGGACTCCTCGGCGACCCCGGTCTCGGCGCCGACCCCACCGGCCCCCACCACCGAGCCCTGCTCCGCCGACACCTCCGGGGCGACCCGATGGGTCTTGTAGGAGGGCAGCAGATCCACCCGCCACTGCGGCCGCCAGTCGTTGTCCCAGCCGGCGGCGAGCTGGGTCGGGGAGTGGTCGGTGACCAGCCGGGCGATGAAGTCCAGCAACCCACGGACCGCGTTCACCGGCTGCCCGTCGGGGGTGCGGATGCTGTCCGGCAACCCGTAGAAGGCACGGAAATAGAGGCTTGCGGTGTCCAGCAGCATCAGCTTGGCGGGCGCGGTCTCGACCATGCCCGCCATCGTGTCAGAAACCGTTCCCCCTCGGCTGGCAGGATTGACGCCATGGAGGACACCGACCGCAGAATCCTGGCGCTGCTCGCCGCCGACGGCCGGATGTCCTACACCGATATCGGCCGCGAGACCGGCCTCTCCACCTCCGCCGCCCAGCAGCGGGTACGCCGCCTCGAACAGCGGGGCGTGATCACCGGGTACACCGCCCGGATCGACCCGGCCGCCCTCGGCCAGCTGATCACCGCGATCGTCGCGGTCCGCCCCAACGACGCCAGCCAGGCCGACGACATCCCGCAGCGGCTCACCGAGATCCCCGAGATCGTCTCCTGCTACACCGTCGCGGGTGATGCCAGCCATCTGCTGGTCGTGCAGTGCGACAGCCCGACCGATCTGGAGCGCTTGCTGACCCGGATCCGGACCACCGCCCGCGCCGCGACGCACACCACGCTGGTGCTGTCGGTACCCTTCAGCGACCGACAGCACATCGCCGTCGACCAGAGCCAGCCATGACCGGGAGCCCGCGTGACCGTTGAGAGCGTCGCCTCGACCGGCGCCGGTTTCGTGCTCACCGGCGTACCGCTGCTGCAGCGCCCCGGCGCCGACGCACTCGCGGTCATCGGTGGCCGGATCGCCTGGCTCGGCCCGAGCGAACGGGCCGGCTCCCTCGGCCTGCCGGTGCGCCACCTCGGCGACCAGGCGGGGGAGCGGCTGCTGCTCGCCCCGGCCTTCGTCGATGCCCACGCGCACGTGCTGCTCACCGGCCGCGGCCTGGCCGGACTGCAGATTGGCCGCAAGGAATCGGCCGCCGAACTGCTCGGTGCGCTGGCCCAGACCGTCGCCGCCCGGCCCGGTGCGCTGGTGCACGGCCAGGGCTGGGACCACACCCATTGGCCCGAAGGCCGGCCGCCGACGATGGCCGAACTGGATCGGGCCGCCGCCGGCGCACCGGTCTTCCTGACCCGGGTCGAGATGCACTCCGCGCTGGTCTCCAGCGCGCTGGTCGACCGGGTACCGGGGCTGGCGGACGCCGACGGATTCGACCCCGGCGGCTGGATCAACCGGGACGCGTTCGCACTCGCCTCGCAGTCGATCGCCGGCATGTTCACCGACGACCAGCGCCGCGAACAGGTCGCCCTGGCGCTCGGCCAGGCCGCCCGCAACGGCATCGGTTCGGTGCAGGAGATGTCCGCCCCGCACATCAACACCCTGGCCGAGCTCGAGCTGACCCGGCAGGTGGCCGCCGGGTTGGGCGTACGCCTGCCCGCCTGGTGGGGCGAACTCGCCACCCCCGAGCTGCTCGACTGGGCGCGGGCCGAGGGCCTGGTCGGCCTCGGCGGCGACCTCAACCTGGACGGCGCGATCGGATCCCGGACCGCCTGCGTCACCGGCGGCTACCACGATCACGGCTCCAGCGGATTCCTCTATCTGGACACCGAAACCGCGACCCGGCACATCGTCGACTGCACCGCGGCCGGGCTGCAGGCCGGCTTCCACTGCATCGGTGACACCGGGGTGACCACCGCCGCCCACGCCGTCGCGGCGGCCGCCGACCAGCTCGGCGTCGACCGGATCCGCGCGATGCGGCCGCGGCTGGAGCACGCCGAGATGACCAGTGACCGGGCGATCGCGCTGATGGCGCGCAACGGCGCGGTGGCCAGCATGCAGCCGATGTTCGAGGCCTGGTGGGGTGGCCCCGGCGGGCTCTACGAACAGCGCCTGGGCGTCGACCGGGAGCCGATGAACCGGTTCGCCTCGCTGCACCGGGCCGGGGTCCCGCTGGCCTTCGGCTCCGACACCCCGGTCACCCCGTTCTCCGGCTGGGAGGTCGTCTCGGCCGCCGGTCAGCACTGGGTGGCGGGGGAGCGGTTGCCGGTCGCGGAGGCGTTCGCGGCGACCACCGTCGGTGGGCACCGGGCCGTCCGGCAGGCCGACCGTGGCCTGCTCGAGGTCGGGCAGGCCGCCGACCTGGCGCTGTGGGTACTGCCCGAACCGCTGGTCGACGGCTGGCCCGAACTGTCGGCGTACGCCCCGCTGCCGACCTGTCTGGCGACCCTGGTGGACGGGGTACCGGTTTTCGACGAGCGGGGCCTGTTCGCGGAGGTGAGCCGATGAGTAGCCGGGCCGAACACGGGGATCCGAAGCGCTGGCCGCGTGGCCTCCGGGCGGTGGCGCTGCTGGCCGCCGGTGCGGTCACCGGCCTGTCCTTCCAGCCCACCGCCTGGTGGCCGCTGCAGACCCTCGGCGTCGCCGCGCTGGTGCTGCTCCTGGACCGCCGCACCGGCTACCGCAAGCGTGGCTTCGGCGCCGGCTATCTGTTCGGGCTCGGGCTCGGTGCGGTCAGCCTGAACTGGCTGCGGGTGCTGGTACCCGGCGCCGGGCCGGCGATCGCGGCCGCGCTGATCGCCTTCGAGGCGCTGTTCTTCGGGCTGCTCGGGATGGCCCTGGTGCTGGTCCGGCGGCTGCCCGGCTGGCCGGTCTGGATGGCGTTGTGCTGGGGACTGTGCGAGTGGATCTACGGCCGGGTCCCGTTCGGCGGCTTCGGCTGGATCCGGCTGGTGTACGCCCAGGTCGACTCCCCGCTCGCCGGGTTGCTGCCATTCCTCGGCGTCTCGGGGGTGTCGGTGCTGGCCGCGCTGGTCGGCACCCTGCTCGCCTGGTGGCTGCTGCGGGCCCGCCGGGTGCGCCGACTGGTCACCTTCGTCGCGGTGCTGGCGGTGCTCGGCGGCCTCGGGATGGCCGGGAAGAGCTACCAGGTGGAACCGGCCGCGGGCACCGGCAGCGTCACCATCGGCATGGTGCAGGGCAATGTCGACGGGGTCGGGATCGGCGGCATGGGCCGGGCCCGCTCGGTCACCAACAACCACTTCTCCGAGACGGTGAACCTGATGGCCCGGGCCCGCACCGGCACGGTAGCGATGCCGGATTTCGTGCTCTGGCCGGAGAATTCGACCGACATCGATCCGACCACCGACTTCCAGACCCGGCAGGTCGTCTCCGCCGCCAGCCAGATCGCCGGCGTACCGATCCTGGTCGGCGCGGTGATGGAGGGGCCCGGTCCAGACGAGCGGCAGACCAGTGCGCTGTGGTGGAACCCCGACCAGACGATCACCGCGCGCTACAACAAGCGCAACCTGGTGCCGTTCGGTGAATACATCCCGTTCCGCAACGAGCTGCTGCCGCTGATTCCGCTGCTGCAGCTCGTCGGCGCCCAGTCCATTCCCGGCACCGACCCCGGTGTCATCCAGGGCCGGTTGAACGACGGCAGCACCATTCGGGTCGGCGACGTGATCTGCTTCGAGCTCGCCTACGACCGCACGGTGCGCGAGGCGATCAACGGTTCGGAGGTGCTGGTGGTGCAGTCCAACAACGCCACCTACCGGCGTACCCCGCAGATCTATCAGCAGTTCGCGATCACCCGGGTCCGGGCGATGGAGGCGCGCCGCGAGATCGTGGTCGCGACCACCAACTCGGTGTCCGGGCTGATCGACCGGGACGGCCGGGTGATCGAGCAGACCGAGGAACTGACCTCGGCCTCCAACAGCTACACCATTCCCCGCCGCGAGGCACTCACCCCGGCGATGCGGTGGGGCGGGTCGGTCGACCTGCTGATCAACCTCGGCGCGATCGGCGCGCTGCTGGCGGGGATCGGCGTACGCCTGGTCACCCGGCGGCGGACGCCCGCGGGCCCGGATCGGACCACCGAACCGGCGACCGAGACCGCCGGAAACGCGGCACGCGGTCGCGGCAGCGACCTACCCTTGGCGGAATAGGACAAAATGGGGCGGACGGCCGCACCCGCGGCACCCATCGACCCGGAGAGAGACGCATGACCCAGGACCCCACCGCCGCCGACACCTACCCCGGGCTCGGGCGCGTACTGGTGATCATCCCGACCTACAACGAGGCGGAGAACATCCGCCCGATCACCGAGCGGCTGCGGAAGTCGGTGCCCCAGGTCCATCTGCTGGTCGCCGACGACAACTCTCCGGACGGCACCGGGCAGATCGCCGACGAGCTGGCCGCCGCCGACGACCATGTGCACGTGCTGCACCGCAAGGGCAAGGAGGGGCTGTCCGCGGCCTATCTGGCCAGCTTCCGCTGGGGCCTGGAGCAGGGTTACGACGTGCTCGTAGAGTTCGACGCCGACGGATCGCACCAGCCCGAGCAGCTGGACCGGTTGCTCGATCGGCTCGCCCAGGGCGCCGACATGGTCAAGGGCTCGCGCTGGGTGAAGGGTGGCTCGGTGATCAACTGGCCCAAGCAGCGCGAGTTCCTCTCCCGCGGCGGCAGCCTCTACACCCGGCTGATGCTCGGCATCCCGGTCAAGGACGTCACCGGCGGGTTGAACGCGATGCGCGCCGAGCTGCTCCGCGCGATCATCGGTGACATCGACGCCAAGGGCTTCGGCATCCAGCGCGACCTCACCTGGCACGCCTACCGCAACGGTTACCAGGTCGTCGAGGTGCCGATCGACTTCAAGGAACGGGAACGCGGCAACTCCAAGCTGGGCAAGGATGTCTTCGTCGAGGCGCTGAAGCAGACCACCGTGATGGGCCTGCAGCACCGCGGCCGGCAGGTCCGCCGGCTGCTCGGCCGCGGCCAGACCAGCGGCAAGGCGGGGATGGATCAGCCCGAGGCCGGCAAGCGGGCGTGATGGCTGCCGCGCCGCGTCGCCGACCCTGGCTGGTACCGCTGCTGGCGGTGCTGTTCCTGGTCGTCACGATGACCGAACTGTGGGTCATCCTGCAGCTCGGCGGGCTGCTCGGGCTGATCCCGACGCTGCTGCTGATGGTGCTGTCCTCGGTGGCCGGCGCCTGGCTCACCAAGCGCGAAGGGGTGCGGGCCTGGCGGGCGTTGAACAAGGCCCTCGCCTCCGGGCAGATGCCGCAGGGGGAACTGGCCGACGCCGCCCTGGTGCTGTCCGGCGGCCTGATGCTGTTCTTCCCGGGCTTCATCACCGACGCCGTCGGGCTGATCTTCCTCATCCCGTTCACCCGGCCGGCGGCCCGCTGGCTGCTCGGTAAGGTGGTCGGGGCGAAACTGCGGAACTACCAGCCGCCCAACCCGCTCTCCGGGATGGGCGCGGCGGGTCCGTTCCTCCGGTCGGGACCGGGGGCGTACCCCGAGGACGACGATGCCCGACCGCGCAACGGATCCTGGCAGGATCCGTCCGGAGGCCGGGCATCGGGTTACGGGGATGAGGGCGTGGTGATCGAGGGTGAGGTCATCGACGACGATCCCGACCCCGATCACCGCCGCCGCTGACGCGGTCGGTCAGTCCTTGCCGCGGAGCAGGTCGAGCCGCTCGGCGAGCAGGTCCTCCAGCTCCGGGATGGACCGCCGCTCGCGCAGCATGTCCCAATGGGTGCGGGCCGGCTTCTCCTCCTTCACGGTCATCGGTACGCCGTCGGAACGGACGCTCTCCTGACCGCAGCGGGGGCATTCCCAGCTGGTCGGCAACTCCGCCTCCTCGGCGAAGGTGCGGGTGAAGTGGTGCCCCTGTGGACAATCGAAACCGATCTCGGTCCGGGGGGCGAATTCGATGCTGGTCTCGTCCTCGAAGCTCTTGGCGCCGAGACCGGACCCGCGCAGTGAACGATCTGCCATGGCAACCTCCAGTGTGTCTGCCCCCGTGCAACGCCTGCGGGACGCGTTCTGTTCCCCCAATGTAGCGCGGGTCACAACGACTTCTCCGGGTGGTGGGGGCCGCTTCGCTACGGTGTCGGCCATGCGACCGTTGCCACGATTCTGGGCCGTCCGCGAGGACACCGTCCGCGGCCCCGACGCCCGCGATCAACTGGTCCGGATGTGGGGCTGGTCGACCGATTCGTTGGCCGATGCGACCCGGGTCGCGGGCGAGCGGGTGGCCCGGCTCGCCGAGACCTGGCGGCTCGGCCGGCGTTGGGACGAGTACTATCCGCGGATCCCGCTGCGCGAGGAGGTGCTCGGCGATCTGACCACCGGCGACGGCACCCTGGTCGGCGTGGTCACCCGGATCCGTTACGGAGCGGAGGTGCTGAACACCGATGCGCTGCTGATCGCCGATCTGGATCTGCCGCTGGATACGGGCTGGACCTTCTGGCGCGGGCTGTTCGGCCGCGGTCCGGATCCGGCCGCGGTGGCCGCCGCGGAGGAACCGATCCGGGCTCGGGTCGCTGCCCTGGTCGCCCGCCAACCCGGCTGGGGCGTACACCTGTATCGCACGGCCGCCGGTTTCCGGCTGCTGGTCACCGGCAGCGGCGCCGAACCCGCCGGACCGGTGGCGGCCGCGGTGCTGGCCGAGCTGGGCAGCGATGAGGTGTACGCCCGGCTCTGCGCCAGTCATCAGACCTACCGGGCGCGGCTCACCCCGAAGCCGTGGCGCGCCGAGAAGAAGCTGGGTGCGCTGGTGCGCTGGCCACCGGGCGACCCGAAACGGGAGCGGCGCTACCGCGACTGGATCGCCCGCTACGACCGGGCCGCTGCGGCGTACGCCACCTGCCGGCTGGAGGAGCGTCGCGGGCCCGGCCCGGCGACCGAGGCCGAATGGTTGCTGCTGACCACCCACGACCGGGTCACCCGCGCCGAATCGGGACTCCCGCTGGCCTGAGCCCTCGCGTACTGTCAAAAGCCACGCCGTCGGATGCGATCAAAGGAGTTCACGATGGCCGGAACGTTCGTTCTCATCACCGGTGCCTGGCACGGTGGCTGGGCCTGGCACCCGGTCGCCGAACATCTCCGGCAGGCGGGGCACCGGGTGTTCACGCCGACGCTGCCCGGCCTGCGCGACGGCGACGAGCCACGGAACTACGAGTTGGGCGATGTGGTCGACCATGTCGTCGGCATGATCGAGGGCGAGGATCTGCGCGAGGTCACCCTCGTCGGGCACAGCTGGGGTGGGTATGTGATCACCGGTGCCGCGCCGCGGATCTCGCAGCGGCTGAGCAAGCTCGTCTACTGGAGCGCATTCGTCCCCGCGGCCGGCCGCCCGCTGCTGGATGAGGTGCCGCCGCACTATCGGGAACTGTTCGAGGGCCTGGCGGCGGCCTCGGGCAACAACTCGGTGATGCTGCCGTTCGAGGTCTGGCAGGCGGCGTTCATGCAGGACGCCGATGAACCGGTGCAGCAGGTCATCCACGAACTGCTCGTCCCGCAGCCGATGCAGTATTTCACCACCCCGGTCGAACCCGTCGTACCGGCCGAGCTCGGCATCGATGCGGCCTATCTGCTCGGGGCCGACGACATCGCCCTGCCACCGGGGGAGTACGGCTGGGACCGCTTCCCCGAGCGGCTCGGTGTGTCCGCGGTCGAGGTGCCGGGTACCCACGAGGCACTGTTCACCCGGCCCGAGGAACTGGCCGAAGCCTTCCTGAAGGCCTGAGTCAGGTCCACAGGCCGCGGGCCCGGCAGACCTCCTTGAGCAGGTCCGGGCGGTCGGTCACCAGGCCGTCCACCCCGAGATCGATCAACCGCTCCATCTCGGCCGGGTCGTCGATCGTCCAGACGTGCACCTGCTGACCGGCCGCGTGCGCGCGGGCGATCAGCCCGCGGCTGACGATCGGCACCTCACGACCGGCGATCGGCCACCGGACCGGCACCTGGAAGGCGACACCGTCGTCGTGCAGGTAACGGGGGAGGACCGGCAGGAATGCCGACCAGGCGACCCCGGGTGGGTTCACCGAGGTGGCGACCTGGGTGCCCATCAACCGGCGGAAGGCGGACAGCCGCTCGCGGGAGAAGGAGCCGACGCAGACCCGGTCCTGGGCGTGCAGGGCGGCGAGCACACCGGCCAGCGGTTCGACCGCACCGGGGGCCTTGATGTCGATGTTGAAGAACTGTTCGTCGAAGGTGTCGAGCAGCTCGGCCAGTGTCGGGATCGGTTCACCGCCGACCCGGATCTGCTGCAGTTCCGACCAGGGCAGGTCGGCGATCAGTCCGGTGGCGTCGCCGTCGCAGACCCGGTCCAGTCGGTCGTCGTGGAAGGCGACGAGTACGCCGTCAGCGGTGACGTGCACATCGGTCTCCAGCCACCGGTAGCCGAGCGCGACGGCCTGCGCGAAGGCGAAGACGGTGTTCTCCCGGCCGACGTTCTCCGGCAGCAGCGAGCCGCCACGGTGGGCCAGCGGGATGAAGGGGGCGTCGAAATAGCGGTAATCGGCGGCGCGTGGGGCCATGGCGGTCAGCGTACGCCCGGGAGCTGGCGCAGCACGGCCAGGACCGAGTCGGGCAGCCACCCCGGGGCGCCGAAGATCAGCATCGAGCTGTAGAGGCCGGTCAGCGCACAGATCGCGACGATGCACCAGAACACCGCCTTGCGCCGCCGCGGCCACTTGCGGAAGTCATCGAAGCGGGCCTTGAACCAGTACATCAGGTCCTGCGCCCACTCGAACTCGCTGGCCCAGACCGCCAACCCGGCAAGGAAAAGCGGGATCCCGCCCGGTCCGGGAAGCGGGCCGGTGATGATGGCGGCGATCATCAGCAGCACGCCGAGGACGGCGACCCCGATCCGGTAGAAGAACAGCTTGCGCGGGTCGCGGCGGATCTTCGCCCGCCACTTCCAGCGATCCTCATCGGCATCGATCAGGTGCGGATGCCGGTCGTGGTGCCGATGGGCACCGGTCGCCGGCTCCGCCCCGGGGTCGCTGATCGCGTCGGCATCATCCTCCCCGTGCGGGCCCCGATCGGTGCGCATGGCCCAACCCTATTGGTGGCTCCAACAGGCGCGGGTCGGGGCATGGCAGGATTCCTCCGGTGACCACCATTCTCTCGATCCAGTCCTCGGTCTCCTACGGCCATGCCGGCAACTCCGCCGCCGTCTTCCCGATGCAGCGGCGCGGTGTCGACGTCTGGCCGGTGCACACGGTGACCTTCTCCAACCACACCGGCTACGGTGCCTGGCGCGGGCCGCTGCTGGCCGCCGAAGACATCGCCGACGTGGTGATGGGGATCGATGAGCGCGGGGTGCTCGGCCAGGTGGATGCGGTGCTGTCCGGTTACCAGGGCGGTGAAGCGGTCGGCGCGGTGATCCTGGACGCGGTCCGGCTGGTCCGCGATCGCAACCCGCAGGCGCTCTACTGCTGCGATCCGGTGATGGGTGACATCGGGCGCGGCTTCTATGCCCGGCCGGGGATCCCGGAGTTCTTCCGCGACCAGGTGGTGCCCCAGGCCGATGTGATGACCCCGAACCATTTCGAGCTGAACTTCCTCACCGGCACCGAATCCGGCTCCCTGGAGGAGGTGCTGGCGGCGGTGGACGCGCTGCGCGCCCGCGGCCCGAAGACGGTGCTGGTCACCTCGGTGACCCACGCCGGCCAGCAGCCCGGCACCCTCGACATGCTCGCCGTCGACGACGACGGGGCCTGGCTGGTCACCACGCCGCTGCTGGAACGCAACTTCACCGGCTCGGGGGATCTGACCACCGCGATGTTCCTGACCGCGCTGCTGGACGGGGTCGGTACGCCGCAGGCGCTGGGGCGTACCGCCGCCATCGTCTTCGGGGTGCTGCGGCGGACCGCCGAACTCGGCCACGACGAACTCCGCCTGGTCGACGCCCAGGACGAGATCGCCGACCCCTCCGAGACCTTCGAGGTCCGCCAGGTCCGCTGAGCCCCGCGCTCACGCCGGGAGGCGAGCGTCAAGCAGCGCGTCCCCGCGATGCAGGCCCACAAAGAAGAAATCCCCGCGTCACGCCACTCGACCACCGAGAGACGCGCCGCGGGGATTTCGACGACTGGGCCGAAGAGCGGGGTCATGGCGCGCTGCGCGCGAGCCGACAAGAATCAGTCCCAGAAGACCTGGATGTCGGCGCCGATCTTGTTCAGCCGGGTGGCCAGGTCCTCGTACCCGCGGTTGATCATGTAGACGTTGCGCAGCGTCGAGGTGCCGCGGGCGGCCAGCATCGCCAGCAGGATGCAGACACCGGGACGCAGCGCCTGCGGGCAGACGATCTCGTGGGAGCGCCAGCGGGTCGGGCCGTTGACGCTCAGCCGGTGCGGGTCGAGCAGCTGGATGTTCGCACCGAGCTGGTTCAGCGGCAGCATGTGCACCGAGCGGTTCTCATAGACCCAGTCGTTGATCAGGGTCTGGCCCTCCGCTGCCGCGGCGATCACCCCGAAGAACGGCAGGTTGTCGATGTTCAGGCCCGGGAACGGCATCGGGTGGATCTTGTCGATCGGTGCGGTCAGCTGCGAGGGGTGCACCGTCAGGTCGACCAGCCGGGTCCGGCCGTTGCCCGAGGTGTACTCCTCGGACATGTCGAAGCGCAGGCCCATCTCCTCCAGGATCGCCAGCTCGATCTCCAGGAACTCGATCGGCACCCGGGTGATGGTCAGCTCCGACTCGGTGACGATGGCCGCGGTGAGCAGGCTCATCGCCTCGATCGGATCCTCCGAGGGGGCGTAGGTGACCGAGTCGGGCACCTCGTTCGGGTCGATGCCGGTCACCTTCAAGGTGGTCGAGCCGAGGCCCTCCACCTTCACACCCAGCTCCTCCAGGAAGTAGCAGAGGTCCTGGACCATGTAGTTGGAGCTGGCATTGCGCAGCACGGTGGTACCGGGGGTGAGGGCGGCGGCCATCAGCGCGTTCTCGGTGACGGTGTCACCGCGTTCGATCAGCACGATCGCCCGCTCGGGTGCCCGCTTGTCGCTGGTCGCCTGGTAGTAGCCCTCGGTCGCGGTCACCTCGAGGCCGAAGTGGCGGAGCAACTGCAGGTGCGGCTCGACGGTCCGCGAACCCAGGTCGCAGCCACCGGCGTACGGCAACTGGAAGGTGGGGTAGTAGTGCATCAGCGGGCCGAGGAACATGATGATCGAGCGGGTACGCCGGGCGGCCTCGACATCCATCTGGTCCAGCCGCAGCTCGGCGGGCCGGGTCAGGGTGAGGTCGCGGCGGTCCTCGGACCAGATCGCCTCGACGCCGATGCTGGTGAGCACCTCGAGCAGGCGGTTCACCTCCTCGATCCGGGCGATGCCGCGCAGCACGGTCTTGCCCGGTACCAGCAGTGACGCGCAGAGCAGCGCCACGGCGGCGTTCTTGGAGGAGCGCACCTCGATGGAACCGGACAGTGTCGTCGGGCCGTTGACCCGCAGATGCTCGGTCCCGGTCGCGCCCACCGAGATCAGCTCGGAGTTGAGTGCGGCGGCGATCCGGTTGATCATGTCCACACTGAGGTTCTGGTTTCCGGATTCGATACGATGGATCGCGCTCTGGCTGGTGCCGATGTGGTCGGCCAGCTGTTGCTGGGTGAACCCGCGGTGCTTGCGGGCGTCCCGGATGATCGTGCCGATGCGGTCGAGTGAGGTCTCAGTCACCGGAATACCGTAACTCATATAAGAGATATTGCAACTCGGGTCGCCCGCGTGTCGGCGCGAGTGGGCGCAGTTCGGTACTGAACCCTAGAGTTGGGCCCATGAGCTCACACTTTGATGTCGTTGTCCTGGGCGCCGGCCCGGGCGGCTACGTTGCCGCCATCCGTGCCGCCCAGCTGGGTCTGAAGGTCGCCGTGGTGGAGAAGAAGTACTGGGGTGGCGTCTGTCTCAACGTCGGCTGCATCCCCACCAAGTCGCTGCTGCGCAACGCCGAGATCGCGCACATCGTGACCAAGGAGGCCAAGACCTTCGGCATCCATGGCGACGTCACCATGGACTACCCCACCGCCTACACCCGCTCCCGTCAGGTGGCCGACAAGATGGTCAAGGGCGTGCACTACCTGATGAAGAAGAACAAGATCACCGAGATCGACGGCTGGGGTGACTTCGTCGACGCGAAGACGCTCAACATCACCGGGGGCAAGGACGAGGGCCAGGTCACCTTCGACAACTGCATCATCGCCACCGGTTCGGTGACCCGGATGCTGCCCGGGGTCGAGGTCAGCAAGAACGTGATGACCTATGAGGAGCTGATCCTCGCCGACGAGGTGCCGTCCTCGATCGTGATCGCCGGCTCCGGTGCGATCGGCATCGAATTCGCCTACGTGCTTGCGAATTACGGCGTCGACGTCACCGTGGTGGAGTTCCTGGACCGGATCGTCCCGACCGAGGATCCCGAGATCAGCAAGGAGCTCGCCAAGGCGTACAAGAAGCTCGGGGTGAAGCTGATGACCTCGACCAAGGTGGAGTCGGTGGTCGACAACGGCGACGGCGTCGAGGTCACCGTGGCGCCGGCCCAGGGTGGCGACCAGCAGGTCCTGAAGGCCGACAAGATGCTGTCGGCCATCGGCTTCGCGGCGCGCACCGAGGGCTACGGTCTGGAGAACACCGGGGTACGCCTGACCGAGCGCGGTGCGATCGACATCGACGAGTTCATGAAGACCAATGTCGACGGCATCTACGCGATCGGCGACGTCACCGCCAAGCTGATGCTGGCCCACACCGCCGAGGCGCAGGGTGTGGTGGCCGCCGAGGCGATCGCCGGGGCCGAGACCATGCCGATCAACTACGACATGATCCCGCGCGCGACCTACTGCCAGCCGCAGGTCGCCTCCTTCGGCTACACCGAGGAGCAGGCCCGGGAGAAGGGCTACGACGTCAAGGTCGCCAAGTTCCCGTTCTCCGCGAACGGCAAGGCCAACGGGCTCGGCGAGACCGCCGGTTTCGTCAAGGTGGTCGCCGACGGCAAGTACAACGAGATCCTCGGCGCCTCGATGATCGGCCCCGACGTCACCGAGCTGCTGCCCGAGCTGGTGCTGGCCCAGATGTGGGACCTCACCGCCGACGAGGTCGCCCGCAGCATCCACGCGCACCCGACGCTGACCGAGACCCTCAAGGAAGCCGTCGAGGGTATCGCCGGGCACATGATCAACCTCTGATCCGAACCCCCTGGAGCCCGACCTGCTGATGGACACCGACCCCACCGACACCGCCGAGACCGACCAGACCGACGCCCCACCGGACGCCGCGGGATCGGCCGCACCCACCGAACACCGGGAGGTGCTGCAGACCGGGACCGGCTGGTTCCCGGTCTGGTTCACCGCCGGCCTGGCGGTGCTGGTGGTCGCCGGTGGGGTGGTGCTGCAGGGGTTGCTGCCGCCGCTGCGCGGCCGGGAGTTCGCCGATCCGGTGACCAATCAGCTCGCCGGCCTGCTCGACCTGATCAGCCAGCTGGCGATGCTGATCACCTTCGGCCTGCTGCTGGCGGCGGTCGCGTTCACCCCGAGCCGACGCCGGCAGCACCGGCTGTCGGAGACCGGCCGGGGCCTCGCCCGGCTCGCCGGTCGGACCGCGGCGGTCTGGTTCGCGGCCAGCCTGCTGATGGTGCCGCTCACCGCGGGGGAGAACAACGGGGTCTCGCTGCTGGTCGCGGTCCGCGCGCTGGGGCCCTTCCTGTCCGCCACCCAGCCCGCCGCGGCCTGGCTGGTACCGGCGGCGATCGCGCTGATCACGCTGCTCTGCGCCCGCCGGGTCCGCACCATCGGTGCCACGCTGACGCTGCTGATCGTCGGTGCGGTCTGGCAGCTCGCCCCGGTGCTCACCGGCAACGTGTCGGTAGGTGCCGACCACGACTTCGGCTCGGACGCCGCGATCATCGCCACCCTGGCCCAGACCGTGGTGATCGCCGCCTCGGTCGCGCTGCTGGCCGCGCCCGCGGCGGCGGCCGACGAGCCGATGCTGTTACGCCGCCAGCGGCGGTTCGCCGGCTGGGCGCTGCCGTTCGTGCTGGCCGGATGGGCGGTCGTCACCTGGTACGAGCTCGCCGGCACCGCACCGCTGGCCACCTTCTACGGGATGCTGAAGGTGATGGCGCTGGCCCTGTGGCTGCTGGTCGGCGTACGCCTGCTGGCGAGCCTGCTGCTGCGCCGGCCGCGCAACCGGCTGGCCGTCGGGGTGGATCTGGCGATCGCGATCCTGGCGGTCGGCTGCCAGGTCGCCACCGCGCACATGGCACCGCCGCGATTCCTGATCACACAGGAATCCACGGCGATCAACTATCTCGGCTACGACCTGCCGAATCCGCCCACGCTGGCCGCGCTGGTGCTGCCCGGGCGGCCCAACATGCTGCTCACCACGGTGTCGGTGCTGGCGATCGTGATCTATCTGGTCGGTTACGCGATCCTGCGCCGCCGGGGCATCGCCTGGCCGATCGTGCGGGTCGGTGCCTGGGTGGCCGGTTGGCTGGTCATGCTGTGGGCGGTCAGCTCGGGCATGTGGTCGTTCTCCGGTGGCACCTTCTCCAAGCACATGCTGGTGCACATGACGGTGAACATGTTGGCCCCGGCGCTGATCGTGCTCGGTGGGCCGATCACCATGCTGCTCCGGGTGCTGCCGAGCAGCCGGGACAACACCCCCGCCGGCGTGCGGGAGCTGGTCACCGGCATGATCGGCTGGAAACCGTTGGAATACCTGCTGAATCCGGTGCTGGTCGGGCTGCTGTTCGTCGGCTCGTTCTACGTGGTCTACTTCTCCGACCTGTTCGGCTATCTGATGCGGTACCACTGGGGCCACCAGCTGATGACGGTGCACTTCATGCTCAGCGGCCTGATCTTCTTCGGCATGGTCGCCGGGGTGGACCGGATGCCGCGCGAACTGCCGCACCTGGCGAAACTGGGCATGCTGTTCGCGGTGATGCCGTTCCACGCGTTCTTCGCGGTGGCGCTGCTGTCGACCGACGGGATCATCGCCGAGAACTACTATCGATCCCTGGCCCTGCCGTGGATGACCGATCTGCTGGAGGACCAGAAGCTGGGCGGCCAGTTCACCTGGGCCCTGGGTGAGCTGCCGATGCTCGTCGTGGTGGTCGCGCTGCTCGTGCAGTGGTTCCTGCAGGACTCCCGCGAGGCGAAGCGCAAGGACCGGGCGATGGACACCGGACTCGACGATTCCTATGAGGCGTACAACGAAATGCTGAAGAAGCTCTCCGATCGGGCGGACCGATGAGCACGCCCGGATCGACGCTGGATGGCACGCTGCCCGAGCAGCAGACCGACCGGGTCGAGCTGCTGGTCGGCGGGATGACCTGTGCCGCCTGCGCGACCCGGATCGAGAAGAAGCTGAACAAGCTCGAGGGCGTGCACGCCACGGTCAACTACGCCTCCGAACGCGCGCTGGTCGAGGGCGCCTCCGCCGAGGATGCGATCGCGGTGGTGAAGAAGGCCGGCTACACCGCGATGGAGGCCACCGGCGACGACTCCGAGCTGGGCCGGATCTCCGAGCAACGGGTCCGTACGCTGCGGCTGCGGCTGGCCGTGGCGGCGGTGCTGACGATCCCGCTGGGGAACCTGGCGATCGTGCTCGCCCTGGTGCCGAGCCTGCGCTTCCCGATGTGGGAGTGGCTGTGCGTGGCGCTGGCGGTCCCGGTGGTGTTCTGGAGCGCCTGGCCCTTCCATGTCGCCACCTGGCGCAATCTGCGCAACCGCTCGTTCAGCATGGACACCCTGGTCTCGCTCGGCGTGCTGTCGGCGTTCAGCTGGTCGTTGATCTCGATCATCTGGCGGACCCCGGACACCGAGGGTTACTGGCTCGGTTACGGGATCACCCCCGCCGGTGCCGATGCGATCTATTTCGAGGTGGCCGCCGCGGTCACCACCTTCCTGCTCGCCGGCCGCTACTTCGAGGCACGCGCCCGGCGCAGCGCCCAGGGGGTGCTCGGCGCGCTGAACCAGTTGGCGCCGAAGCAGGTGCGCCGGCTCGCCGACGACGGCACCGAGGAACTCGTGCCGGTCGCCACCCTGCGCGCCGGGGACCGGTTCCGGACCCGCTCCGGTGAACGGTTCGCCGCCGACGGCACGGTCCTCGAGGGCAGCTCGGCGGTCGACACCTCGATGATGACCGGTGAACCGGTACCGGTCGAGGTCGGGCCGGAGGCGGCCGTCCTGGGTGGCACGGTCAACGTGACCGCGCCGCTGGTGGTGCGCGCGACCCGGGTCGGTGCACACACCCAGCTGGCCCAGATGGCGGCGCTCGCCGAACAGGCCCAGCTGCGCAAGGCGAAGGTGCAGCAGCTCGTGGACCGGGTCGTCGGCTGGTTCGTCCCGGCGGTGCTGCTGATCGCCGCGATCACCCTGATCGGCTGGTTCGGTACCGGCCATGGGGTGCGGTCCTCGGTCAGCGCAGCGCTCTCGGTGCTGATCATCGCCTGCCCGTGTGCGCTGGGTCTGGCGACGCCGACCGCGCTGATGGTCGGGGTCGGCCGCGGTGGCCAGCTCGGCATCCTGATCAAGACCCAGGAGGCGCTGGAGGCCAGCGGTGCGGTGGACACGGTCGTCTTCGACAAGACCGGCACGATCACCGAGGGTGCGCTGACCCTGGAGTCGGTGCACGCGGTGGGGGAGCTCCCGGAGGCTCGGGTACGCCTGCTCGCGGCCGCGGTCGAGGGCCAGTCGGACCATCCGCTGGCCCGGGCGATCGCCGGTGATCCGACGGTGGGGGAGCTGCCGGTGGTGAGCCAGGTGGAGACCCCGACCGGGCAGGGCGCCACCGGGGTGGTCGACGGGCAGCGGGTGGTGGTCGGCAACGAGGCGATGCTGGCCGACTACCGGGTGGCCGAGGTCCCCGAAGTGGCCGCGGAGATCGTCCGGGTGGCCCGGGACCGGGGCGCGACCCCGGTGCTGGTCGCCGTCGACGGCGCGGTCGTCGGCGTGCACGTGCTGACCGACCGGGTACGCCCGTCCGCGGCCGAGGCGGTTCGCCGGCTGCAGGCGCGCGGTCTGCGGACCGTGCTGCTCACCGGTGACCACGAACAGGCGGCCGCGGCCGTTGCGGCCCAGGTCGGCATGGACGATTTCGTGGCCGGGGTGCTGCCGGCCCGCAAGGCCGAGGCGGTCGCCGAGCTGCAGGCCGCCGGCCACCAGGTCGCCATGGTGGGCGACGGAATCAACGACGCCGCCGCACTGGCCACCGCGAACCTCGGCCTGGCGATGGTCTCGGGCACCGATATCGCGATGAAGTCGGCCGATGTGATCCTGGTCCGGGAGAACCTCAACGTGGTGCCCGATGCGATCAACCTGTCCCGGGCCACCCTGCGAACCATCCGCGGCAACCTGATCTGGGCCTTCGGCTACAACTGTGCGGCCATCCCGCTGGCCGCCGCCGGTCTGCTGAACCCGCTGATCGCCGGCCTGGCGATGTCGCTGTCGTCGCTCTTCGTGGTGGCGAACAGCCTGCGGTTGCGCAGCCGCTCCCTCGGCTGAGCCGGCGGCGCGTGCGGGATGAGTCCGAGGAATGATCATGGAATATCCGGCCCTTCATTCGAACTATTCAAATATAAGTACGAATATTTCATGGTCATTTTCCGCTCTGGCAGGATGACCCCATGACGGAGAAGGACCACGACCTCTGGCTCACCGGTGATGCCGCCTCGGATCGCCTGCTGAGCACCGATGCCAACGCGCTGCTGCTCGGCATGACCCTGGATCAGCAGGTGCCGATGGAGAAGGCGTTCAGCGGGCCGGCGGTGATCGCGCAGCGGATGGGCGGCACCCTCGACGTGGCGAAGATCGCGGCGATGGACACCGACGAGTTCGTCGCCCTCTGCTCCGAGAAGCCGGCGATCCACCGCTTCCCCGGGTCGATGGGCAAGCGGGTGCAGCAGGTCTGCCGGGCGCTGGTCGATGACTACGACGGTGACGCGGAGAACATCTGGGCCGGTGTCGACGACGGTGCCGAGGTGCTCAAGCGGCTCAAGGCGTTGCCCGGTTTCGGTGATCAGAAGGCGAAGATCTTCCTTGCCCTGTTGGGAAAGCAGTGGGGCATCACGCCGAGTGGCTGGCAGCGGGCCGCCGGCGACTACGGCAAGGACGGTTTCCGTTCGGTCGCCGACATCACCGACAACAGCTCCCTGCAGAAGGTCCGCGAGACCAAGAAGCAGGTCAAGGCGGCGGCCAAGAAGGCGGCCGCCGACAAGGCCGCCCAGGCGTGACCCCACCCCTGGCGCCGGGTGTGCGGCTGGTGGTCGCCGGCGTGCTCGTGCGCGACGACCGGATCCTCGCCACCCGGCGTACCCGACCCGCCGTACTGGCCGGATTCTGGGAGTTCCCCGGGGGCAAGGTGGAGGCGGGGGAGACCCCGGTCGCGGCGCTGGCCCGCGAACTCGCCGAGGAGCTCGGCATCGGGGTCACGGTCGGAGCGGAAATCGAATCCGCACAGGGATCCTGGCCGATCTCGGAGACGCTGCGGATGCGGGTCTTCTGGGTGGCCAGCGGGGACGAGCCGCATCCCGGTGACGCCCATGACGCGGTCCGCTGGTTGCGGCGTACGGAACTCACCGACCCGGACTGGGTACCGGCCGATGTGGCGGTGGCCGCGTTGCTCGCCGAGCGGCCCTGGCCCTGAGCTAGCCTTGCCGCCATGCAGACCCCCGTGCCTGACTACCTCGCCGAGATCCTGAACGACTGCAACAGCAAGGACGGAGGGGAGTTGGCCGACTACATCCCCGAGTTGGCCCAGGCCGATCCGAACCAGCTCGGTGTCGCCATCACCACCCTCGACGGGGTGACCTATTCCGCCGGTGACGATGAGGTGCAGTTCTCGATCCAGTCGATCTCCAAGCCCTTCGCGTACGCCCTGGCGATCGAGGACCGCGGCCTGGACGCGGTGCTCGAGGTGGTCGGCGACGAGCCCACCGGTGATGCGTTCAACGAGATCTCCCTGGAACCCGACACCGGCCGCCCGCGGAACCCGATGATCAACATCGGCGCGATCACCACGCACTCGCTGGTCGGCGCACCCGGACTGGATGTGGCGGCCCGCTTCGAACGCGCGCGCAGCGGGATGTCGGCGTTCGCCGGTCGGGAGCTGGAGGTCGATGACGCGGTCTTCGAGTCCGAGGTCGCCACCGGTTACCGCAACACCGCGCTGGCCTATCTGGTCCGGGCCCGCGACAAGATCTCCGAGGACCCGGGCATCCTGGTCCGCGAGTACACCCGGCAGTGCTCGCTGCTGGTGAGCGTGCGGGACCTCTCGGTGATGGCGGCGACGCTGGCCAATGGCGGTACGAATCCGGTGACCGGCGTCCAGGTCGTCTCGCCGCGGGCGGCCCGGCAGGTGATGAGCGTGATGTTCACCTGTGGCATGTACGACGCGGCCGGTGACTGGGTCTCCCATGTCGGCATCCCGGCCAAGAGTGGTGTCGCCGGCGGCATCATCGGTGCCCTGCCGGGCCAGTGCGGGCTGGGCACCTTCTCACCCCGACTGGATTCCTTCGGCAACAGCACCCGCGGCGTACAACTCTTCGAGCGGCTCTCCGAAGACATGGGCATGCATCTGATGGGTACGCCACCCAATGCGCTGTCGGTGCTGCGCGATCAGGTCGAGCTGGTACCCGGGCTCGACGGGCCGGATGCCCGGCTGGTGGTGGTGCAGGGGGCGGTGAACTTCGCCGGCGCGGAGCAGGTGCTGCGCCAGCTGGTCGAGCTGTCGCCCGGCGGCCAGGAGGTGATCCTGGACGTCTCCCGGGTGGCCTCGATCGACAACGTGGGCCGCCGGATGGTCCTCGAGGGGATGCGCCGCCTCGGTCTCGATGGCCACCCCCTGACGCTGGTCGATCCGGAACAGATGCTGCCCGACCCGGACACCGGCGGTGAGCCGGTGCGCGTCGTGGAATCCCTGCCCAGCTGACCACTCGGTTGGCCAGCCCGGCCCCGATTTTGTCAGGGGTTATGCACCGTCACGGAGCCCGACACGGTGAGATGGTCCCCAAGAGTTCGGGAGGCGAGCGTCTGGCGCCGCGCGCGAGCCGACAGAAATTAGAGCGCCCCCTGACCTTTGCGGAGGTCAGGGGGCGAACAACGGTCCGTCAGGTGCGTGTCAGACCGTTGCCGAACCGGCACGCGAGGCGTGCCGGAAGCCGAGCAGGGACAGGAAGAGCATCAGCACGGCGCCCGCGAATGCTGCCACTGCAGCGATTCCGGCGATCATGCCCATGGTTCCGAAGGCGTACGCGTTGAGCAGCATGCCGCGCAGGGTGTTGCCCATGAACAGGCTCTGCCGCAGTTCACCCATCGCCTTGGCCTCGTCGGTCGTCTTGTCCGGCAGCTTCTGGTATTCACCGGACACCTCCTCATAGGTGCGATCGCCCGAGGACTTGTTCATGTGCACGAGGATGTAGTTGTCCGCGAAGGCCTTGGCCTGGGTGCCGTTGGTCATCTCCTGTCCCGCATAGGGGGCGAGGATCTCGCGGTCGGCCGGTGGCAGCGCTTCCAGGGAGGCGCCCGAGGGCATCGTGATCCGCTGCGCCGCGAGCTGGTCGTGCACCTGGGCATTGACGAAGCTGGACGCCCAGGTCAGCAACCCACCGGCGACCACCAGGATCGCGGCCAGGGAGAGGCCGACGGCGGAGATGAGCTTGTCGAGTGCGCTGCGTCGCATGAGCGGTTCCTTCGATTCTGTTGTGGTTGCTCCGACATGTCTATTATGACACGTAGTACTACACAATGTAGTTGTCGAAGGGGTGAATGAGCCCGATGTCGGCAATCTCACATCGGTGGGTACGCGACCCCGGGGTTCAGTCGGTGGCGCAGCTGCCGGTTCCGACCGGCGTCCGGTTGGTGCTGCTGGCGGCGGTCAGCGCGGCCTGGGCGGTGTCGTTGGTGAGCACGAAACCGGTCTGCGGGGTGACGGTGGAGCGGGCGAAGACGGTCCCGGCGACGCGGCCGTCCTCGGTGAGCAGTGGGCCACCGGAGTTGCCCGGATTCACGTCGGCATAGATCGAATAGATCTCCCGGGTGACCATCGACGAACCATAGATGTCGCGCCCGGTCGCGTGCACCGTGCCCCGGATCCGCGCCGGCTCCAGGTCATAGGGGCCGTCCAGCGGGAACCCGGCCACCACCGTCGACGTGCCGTTCTCCAGCGCCGGCGCGGTCTGCAGTGCCGGCGCCCGCAGGCTGGGGACGTCGAGCACCGCCAGGTCGCGATTCGGGTCGAACTGGATCACGGTGGCCGGCAACCGGGCCCCGGTGCCGCCGACCTGCAGGGTGATCCGGTCGGCACCGGCGATCACGTGGGCATTGGTGACCACCCGGCGCGGCTGCGCCACCCAGCCGGAGCCCTCGGCGACCCGATTGCAGCCCGGCATCGAGGCCCGGATCTTCACCACGCTGGCCGCCGCACGCTGGATGCCGGGCGTGGTGACCGCGCCGTCATCGGGAGCGGCCGCCTCCATCCGCGGTTCATCCAGCGGGTTGCCGAAGACCGGCGGGAAACCGGCGTCATAGAGGGCGCGGGTGAGTTCGGAGGTGGCGGTGACGACCTCGGGTGGCATCCGATCGGTCGTCGCGGTGACCACCCGGGAATCGTTGAGGGTACGCCGCCAGGCGTCCGGTACGACCGGGAGCAGCGCCATCCCGACGAGTCCGATCACGATGGCGGTGACCAGCACGTTCACCACGGCCCCGCCGGCCGAATCCAGTTGGCCGCCGCCGTCGGCGCGCCGCCTGGCCATCAGCCGGGTACCGAGCTGGGCGGTCAGGCCGTGGAGGGCCGAGGCCAGGCCCAACACACCCACCAGCATGATGATCGCCCGGGCCGTCGAGTCCGGCCCGATCGAGGTGAGCGCCAGCAGCGAGGACAGCCCCCACAGGGCCAGCACCGCGCCGCCCAGATAACCGATCACCCCGAACACCGTGCTGACCAGTCCCCGCTGCCATCCGATCAGCACCTGGATGACCAGCAACAGGACCAGGGTCAGGTCGACGAGCATGGCGGCGGTCACGGCATCCATCATGCCGCTGCCGCCAAAGTCGGACGCGTACACGCGGGCGGAATTTCCCGCTCTCTGTGGGAACTTCTCACTAAGGTGCCACCTGATGAAATCTCCCGCCATCCCCGAGCACCCCGAATCGCCGAAGCTCGAACGCGCCCTCGGCAACCGGCACATCCAGCTGATCGCGATCGGCGGTGCCATCGGCACCGGCCTGTTCATGGGCTCGGGCAAGACGATCTCGGTCGCCGGCCCGTCGGTGCTGCTGGTCTATCTGATCATCGGCTTCATGTTGTACTTCGTGATGCGGGCGATGGGGGAGATCCTGTTGTCCCGCAAGGAGTACCGGAACTTCGCCGACTTCACCGGCGACCTGCTCGGCCCCTGGGCCGCGTTCTTCACCGGATGGACCTACTGGTTCTGCTGGGTGGTGACCGCGGTCGCCGATGTGATCGTGATCGCATCGGTCTATGTCACCCATCTGCTGCCGAACCTGCCGTCCTGGTCGACCCCGGTGATCGCGCTGCTGGTGATCGCCGCGCTGATCGGGTTGAATCTGCCGACGGTGCGGGCATTCGGGGAGACCGAGTTCTGGTTCGCGATGGTCAAGATCGTCGCGATCCTGGCGCTCATCGTGGTCGGTGTGGTGCTGATCCTCTCCGGTTTCACCTCCGCGCAGGGCACCGCCAGCTTCACCCACCTGTGGGACACCGGCGGCTTCTTCGCCAAGGGGTTCCTGGGCTTCGTCGCGGCCTTCCAGATCGCCACCTTCGCCTTCGTCGGGATCGAACTGGTCGGCACGACGGCGGCCGAGACCAAGGACCCGGACACCAACCTGCCGCGCGCGGTGCGTTCGATCCCGATCCGGATCCTGCTGTTCTACATCGGTTCGCTGGTGGTGCTGATGTCGGTGATGCCGTGGACCACCTACGACGCCGACAACTCACCGTTCATCCAGGTCTTCGATGCCGCGGGGCTGCCGGCCGCCGCGGCCGTGGTCAACCTGGTCGTTCTCACCTCGGCGATGTCCTCGGCCAACTCCGGCATCTATTCGACCTCGCGGATGGTCTACGGGCTCGCCACCCAGAACGACGCGCCGCGGATGTTCGCGCGACTGTCCAGCCGGCACGTGCCCCGCAACGCGCTGTTCCTCACCGCCGTGGTGTTGCTGTCCTCGGTGGTGCTGCTCGCCTCCGGGCTGGGGGAGTCGGCCGGATTCTCGGTGGTGACCACGGTTTCCTCGCTCTGCTTCATGTTCGTGTGGACGATGATCCTGGCCAGCTATCTGGTGTATCGCCGCCGGCGCCCGCAGGACCATGCCGCGAGCCGGTTCCGGATGCCGCTGGGCACGGTGATGCCGTGGGTGGTGTTCGCCTTCTTCGGCTTCCTGATCTGGGCGTTCACCGGTGACCCGGACACGCTGGCCGGTCTGTTGGCGACCCCGGTCTGGTTCGTGCTGGTCACCGTCGGTTATCTGGTGGTTCGGCGTACGCCCGATCATCGCGCCCAGCGCGCGGAGTTCCGGCGCCAGGTGGCCGAGGAGCACCGCGAGGCCGAGCGCGTCAGCGTCGGCTGATCCGGATGCACGCGGCCCGGTGGGTGGCCGAAAGCTCCACCGGGTCAGGGATCGCGGTCGCACAGTCGTCGATCGCGATCGGGCAGCGGGTGCGGAACACGCAGCCACTCGGCGGGTTCACCGGCGACGGCACATCACCGACCAGCACCGTGCGCGCGCGGTTGCGTTCGGCCTCCGGATCGACCTCCGGGATCGCCGACAGCAGCGCCGACGAATAGGGATGCGCCGGGTCGGCGTAGAGCTCACCACGGGTGGCCCGCTCCATGGCGCGGCCCAGATAGAGGACGAGCACCTCGTGGCTCATGTATTCCACCGCGGCGAGATCGTGGGCGATGAACAGGTAGGAGAGTCCGAGCTCGCCCTGCAGCCGTTTCAGCAGGTTGAGGATCTGTGCCTGCACACTGACATCGAGCGAGGCGGTGGCCTCGTCCAGGATGATCAGCTTCGGTTCCACGGCCAGTGCACGGCCGATGCAGACCCGCTGCCGCTGTCCGCCGGAGAGCTGGTGCGGGTAGCGGTCCAGCAGCCCCTCGGGCAGTCCGACCAGGCCCATCAGCTCCCGCACCCGCGCATCGCGGTCACCCGGATGCAGGCCGTGGATCTCCAGCGGATCGAGCAGGGCCCGCCGGATGGTGCGGCGCGGGTCGAGGGAGGTCAGCGGGTCCTGGAAGACCATCGCGACGGTACGCCGGACCCGGCGCAGCTCGGCGCCGCTGGCGGCGCGGACGTCGATCCCGTCGAGGGTGATCTCTCCCGAGGTGGCCTCCACGAGCCGCATCAGCGCGTTGCCGATGGTCGACTTGCCCGAACCGGATTCGCCGACCAGCCCGAGGGTCTCACCCGCTGCAATGGTGAAGCTGACATCCTCCACCGCGTGCACCACCGGTCGCTCCCGCCGTCCGCGCAGCGCCTGGCGTACCGACAGGTCGCCGAGGCGGACCGGGAACTGGATCTGCAGATTCCGTACCTCCAGCAGGGTTTTCCGATCCTCGGTCATTCGGCACCTCCGCTCAGCGGCCCGAGGTCGGGGAGGACGCAGCGGGTCCGTACCCGGTGGTCCGGGGCGACCTCGACCAGTGCGGGGCGCTCGGTCTCACAGCTCGGATCGGTGCGCACCTCGCAGCGGTCCCAGAAGATGCAGCCGGGCGGCAGGTTCCTGGGATCCGGCGGTGATCCGGGAATGGTGGACAGTGGCTGGTCGAACTCACCCAGCGTCGGCCGGGCGGCGAACAGACCACGGGTGTAGGGATGCCGGTGGCGTCGATAGAGCTCAGTCATGGGCGCCTCTTCGACGACCTGACCGCCATAGCAGACCACCACGTTGTCGGCGATCCCGCCGATCACGCCGAGGTCGTGGCTGATCCAGACCACCGCGGTGCCCAGGCGTTCCTGCAGATCCCTGACGACGCTGATGATCTGCGCCTGGATGGTGACATCGAGGGCGGTCGTCGGCTCGTCGGCGATCAGCACCTCCGGGTCGCAGCTCAGCGCGATCGCGATCATCACCCGTTGCCGCATCCCGCCGGAAAGCTCATGTGGGTACGCTTTCAGCCGTCGCTCGGGGTCGGGGATGCCGACCAGTTCGAGCAGCTCCAGGGCCCGCCGGCGCAGCGCGGTCCGGTCCAGGTCGAGGTGGGCGCGCATCGGTTCGGAGAGCAGCTTCTCCACAGTCAACAGCGGGTTCAGCGAGCTGGCCGGGTCCTGGAAGACGAAACCGATCCGACGGCCGCGGACCTGCTGCAGCTGGCGCGCGCTCATCGACAGCAGGTCGAGTTGCTGCTCACCGGCACCGAGCAGGGCGCGGCCGCCGATGACCGCCGGCGGGTGGGGGACCAGGCCGGTGGCTGCCAGCACCGACATCGACTTGCCCGATCCGGACTCGCCGACGATGCCGAGGGTCTGCCCGGGTTCGACCGACCAGCTGACCCCGGAGACGATCTGCACCGGACCGATGCGCACGGTCAGATCGTCGAGGGCGAACAACGGAGTCATGCGGCCTCCTTCGCGCTCACGAATCGCGGGTCCAGCGCGTCACGCAGTGAATCGCCGAGCAGGTTGAACGCCAGCACGGTGACGAAGATCGCCAGGCCGGGGAAGATCGCCAGCCAGGGCGCGATGTTGAAGAATCCCTTGGCGTCGAAGAGCATCCGGCCCCAGGACGGCGCCGGTGGCTGCACGCCGAGGCCCAGGAAGGACAGCGCGGCCTCGGACAGGATCGCGAACGCGAACGACAGCGAGGTCTGCACGATGATCGGGGCGCTCACGTTCGGCAGCACGTGCCGCCACAGGATCCGCAGGCTGCCGGCCCCGAGCGCCTGCTGGGCCCGGATGAACGGCTCCTCGCGGATCTGCAGCACACTGCCGCGGGTGACGCGGGCGAAGATCGGGGTGTAGACGACGCCGATGGCGATGATCGCGGTGTTCAATCCGGGGCCGAGGACGGCCACGATCGCGATGGCGAGCAGCATCACCGGGAAGGCGAACATCACATCGACCAGCCGCATGATGGTGCTGTCCACCGCCCCGCGGAGATAACCGGCGAAGAGTCCGAGCGGGACGCCGAGCAGCACCGAGATCGCGACCGACAGCACGCTCACCTTGAGGGTGGCGCCGCAGGAGACGATCACCCGGGTGAACACGTCCCGGCCGAGCTCGTCGGTGCCGAACCAGTGCGCCGCGCTCGGTCCCTGCAGGGCGGCGGGGATGTCGGTCTCATTGGGACCGTAGGGGGTCAGGTAGCCGCCGAACAGGGCCCCGATCACCAGTGCCAGCAACACGATCAGGCAGCCCACCACGACCGGATTGCGCAGCATCCGACGCACACCCCCGCTCACAGGGCGATCCTCCGATCGACCCGCCAGTAGAGGACGTCGACGAGGAAGCTGATCACCAGGAACAAAGTGGCGATGAGCAGCACCGCACCCTGGATCACCGGATAGTCGCGGGCCGCGACCGAGTCATAGACCAGCCGCCCGAGACCGGGCCAGGCGAACACCACCTCGACGACCACGACGCCGCCGAGCAGGGTGGCGAGCTGGGTGCCGCCGACGGTGATCACCGGCACCAGGGCGTTGCGCAGGATGTGGCCGAACAGCACGGTGCGTTCGCGCAACCCCTCCGAACGGGCGGTGCGGACGTGGTCGGCGCCCAGCGTCTCCAGCACCGAGGATCTGACGTATCGGGTCAGGATGGCGCCCGAGCCGGTGCCGACGGTGATCGCCGGCAGCAGCACGCTGCGTGCCCAGGCGACCGGATCCTGGGTGATGGGCACGTAACCGCTGGAGGAGAACCAGCCGAGGGTGCTGCTGAACACCAGGATGAGCAGGATGCCCAGCCAGAAGTCGGGCACCGAAACCCCTACCTGGCTGAAGAAGCGGCTGATCATGTCGATCGGCTTGCCGCGGTGCAGGGCCGCCAGCGTACCGAGCGGGAAGGCGATCAGCAGGGCGATGATGATCGCGGTGATCGCCAACGAGGCGGTCGCGCCGAGCCGGCCGAGCAGCAGCACGGTGACCGGTTGGCCCGAGCGGAAACTGACCCCGAGATTGCCAGTGGCCGCCTTGCCGATGTAGGAGAAGTACTGCTGCAGCAGGGGTTGGTCCAATCCGGAGGCGCGTCGCAGCGCATCGTAACTGGCCTGGTCGAAACGCGTGCCGAGGGCGAGCCGGACCGGATCACCCGGTACCAGGTGGATCAGCGCGAACACCACCACGCTCACTCCCAGCAGCACCAGGAGTGCATGCAGCAACCGTTTGAGGATGAACACCGCAGGGCGCCTTCGCGGTCAGCTCAGCGACGCGGTCCGGAACCGGATCGCGCGATCGCCGCGCACGGTGTAACCCTGCAGGCGCGGCGAGGACGCCTGAATGACTTCGGGGTTGTAGAGGTAGATGTAGCTGCCCTCGTCGGCGATCGTCTTCGCTGCCTGGGCGTAGATGTCCTTCCGCTTGGCCTTGTCGATCTCGGTGCGGCCCTGTTCGAGCAGGGCGTCCACCGCCGGATTGGAATACTTCTGGTAGTTGTTCGCACCGTCGGTGTGGTGCTGGCCGTAGTAGAAGTCGTCGGGATCGATGTTGCCGAGCCAGCCCATCATCAGCAGATCGAAGTTCCCCTTGCCCTGCTCGTCGAGGAAGGTGGAGAAGTCGACGGTCTTGATCTCGACGGTGACACCGATCTGCTTGAGCTGGTCGGCAAGCAGCTGGCCGATCGTCACGGTCTCCGGATATTCACTGGTGGCAAGGAATTGCATGGTGGCATTCGCTACGCCGGCCTCGGCCATCAGGGCCTTCGCCTTCGCGACATCGGTGGTGTAGGGGGCGTACTCGACGAAGAACTCGCTGGACTTCGGGATCGCGAGCTGGTTGACCGTCGCCTTGCCGTACTTGGCGGCCTGGGTGATCGCGGCCCGGTCGATCGCGAAGGCGAGCGCCTGGCGTACCTTCACATCCCGCCAGGGAGCCTTGGCCTCGTTGGCCGCCAGATACCAGTAGTCGTTGGAACCTGCCTGGCCGAGGACGACACTCCGGTCGGCGGCGAGCGCGTCGACCTGCTGGGGCGGCACCACATCGGTCCACTGGATCTCACCCGACTTCAGCGCGGCGAGCGCAGTGGAGGGCTCGCTGATGAAGCGGAAGGTGACCCCGGGCACCTTCGGCGCGCCGCCGTAGTAGTTCTCGTTGGCGCTGAGCTGGATGGTGTCGCCCTGGGTGTAGCTGTCCAGCTTGAACGGGCCGGTGCCGATCGGTTTGGTGTTGATGGCACCGGATTCGACGTTGGCCTGCTGGACGATCGCCAGTCCCTTGAAGCTGCCGAGATTGGCGAGCAGATTGGGGGAGGGGGATTTGACCTTGATGACCACGGTCCGCTCGTCGGGGGCCGACACATCGGTGACCGCCGACAAGCGCCAGGAGTTGGACAGTTTCTGCCCCAGCAGCCGCTGGTAGGTGTAGACCACATCCTTGGCGGTGAACGGACTGCCGTCGTGCCACTGGACACCGTCGCGCAGGAAGAAGGTCCAGGTGAGCTGATCGGGACTGTTCTCCCAGCGCTCGGCCAGCGCGCCTTTCATGACGAGGTTCTCGTCCGGTTCCACCAGGGTGTCGAAGACGTTCTCCAACACCTGGAAGGAGTTGTAGGAGGTGGTCGAGTTGGGATCCAGTTTGTCCGGTTCGCCGCTGATCGCGGCGATCAGCGCACCCTGCGGGCCCTGCCCACCGGCACCGCCACCGGGCACCTGGACGCTCTCCCCGGTGGAACATCCGGCGGCGATGCCGGCGATCACACCGACCGAGGAGGCGAGGAATACTCGACGAGACAGATCAGCCATGGCAAACCACCCTTTGCTGCGCTCCTGGCTTCAATATATTGCTCAGTCATTCACTTTAAGCACACTATGGCCCGTGTGGTGGGAGGGGAAGCGGCGGGCCGTCAGGAATGAGACGCCGGTCAGGACGACACCGGGATGACCGACCCGAGCACCACCGTGGTGCCCCGGTTCTCGTTGACCCACCAGTGCGGCTCCGAACACTCGTAACTCACGGTGTCACCGGTCTGCAGGACGAACGCATCCGATCCGACGACGACGCGCAGCCGACCGGACAGCACCGTGACCGATTCATACCCGAGATGCCGGTAGGCCAACCCCTCGTTGCTGTAACCCGAGGGCAGCTCGGTGCGGATCACCTGCAGGTCGGTGAGCCAGGACGGTGTCAGCAGCTCGCGGCGATAACCGGGGGAGTTCTCGTGGTGGGGCAGGTCGATCCCGGCGCCGGCGGCGACGAAGGTGACCTTGGTGGGGCGCGCACCGGAGAGCAGTTGGGTGAGCGGTACGCCGACCGCCCGGGCGAGCTTGGTCAGCGTACGCAGCGACGGATTGGCCCGGCCGCGTTCGAGCTGGGAGATCTGGCCCATGCTCACCCCGGACTTCTCGGCCAGGGCGGCGACCGAGAGTCCGAGTCGGGTGCGCGCCAGCTTGAGCGTCGCGCTGACGGCCATCGACTCGTCGGGATCGGTTGCCTCGGCACTCGACATAGCGCGGATCATAGCCGCCGGCGTACGCTGCGGAGCAGTTCAGCCCTCGCTGAGGGAGGCGAGGAACTCCTTGCCCCGTTCGGACTTCGGGTCGTCCAGGAAGGCATCCGGTGCGCCCTCCTCGGCGATGCCCTGGTCGGCGATCAGCACGATCCGGTCGGCGACCCGGCGGGCGAACCGCATCTCGTGGGTGACGCACATCATCGTCATCCCCTCATCGGCGAGATCGCGCATCACCGACAGCACCTCGTTGACCAGCTCGGGGTCGAGCGCGGAGGTCGGTTCATCGAAGAGCATCATCGCCGGATCCATCGCCAGCGCGCGGGCGATCGCGACACGTTGGGCCTGGCCGCCGGAAAGGCTGGCCGGGTAGGCATCCTCCTTGTGGCTCATCCCGACGTGGTCGAGCATCCGGCGGGCGGTGGCGACCGCTTCGTCCTGGCTGCGCCCCAGCACCTCGCGCTGGGCGACGGTGATGTTGTGCAACACGTTCATGTGCGGGAACAGGTTGAACTGCTGGAACACCATCCCGACCCGGGAGCGCAGGTGGTTCAGCGTCTTTTCCTGGTAGCGCAGCTCTTCGCCGGCGACCTCGATGGTGCCGCTGGTGATCCGCTCGAGGCCGTTGACACAGCGCAGCAGAGTGGACTTGCCGGCCCCGGAGGGCCCGACGAGCACCACGACCTCACCAGCGGCGACATCCAGATCCACGTCGGAGAAGACGACGGTCTCGCCGAATTTCTTGGTGACCTGACGCATCTCGACGATGTTGCCGGTCTGCTCGGGACCGGGGTTCGTCACCGCTTCCTCGGACATCTCGATCTCCTCGGGCATCAGTGCACCGCCTTCCGGTCGGCGTTCATTCGGCGTTCCAGCAGATGCACACCGCCGGTGAGCACCAGCACGATGATCAGGTAGTAGACCGAGACGGTCAGGTAGGCATTGAGCGGTGAGTATTCGGCCGCCGCCATGTTCTGCGCGGTGCGGAACAGCTCACCCATGCCGATGAAGGCGACCAGCGAGGAATCCTTCACCGCAATGATGAACTGGCTGCCGAGCACCGGCAGGATCGCCCGGGTGGCCAGGGGGATCTGCACCTTGCGGAGGGTCTGCACCCGGGACATGCCCAGTGAGCGGGAGGCCTCGACGAGCCCCTTGGGCACCGAACCGAAGCCGGAGCGGATGATCTCGGCGATGTAGGCGGAGTTGTGCACCGCGAGCGCGATGGCCCCGGCCCAGAAACCGGAGAGCAACACCAGCTGGGTGAGACCGAAATAGAGCACGAACAGCTGCGCGATCAGTGGCGTACCTCGGATCAATCCGATCCAGGCGGCGGCCAGCCAGCGCAGCGGGGCGATCGAGCTCATGTTCATCGCGGCGATCACCGCACCGGCGACCAGTGCCATCGCCAGCGCCACCGCCGTGATCGCCAGGGTCAGCCCGGCGGCCTTGACGAAGACCGGGATGTATTTGACGAACAGCTCGCCGAAGCTGGGCCCGCCCTGCTCGGTCGGGGCCGCGTCCATCACCTCGCGCACGGGCGCGTTGTCGATCTGGCCGGAGATGTCCTGGCCGAAGTACTTGGTGGAGATCTCGGCGTACTTGCCGTTGCGGATGATCTCGGCGAGGGCCTTGTTCACCTCACCGCGCAGCGGATTGCCCTTGGCGATCGCCGGAGCCTGGGTCTCGTTGTAGAGCCGGTCACCGCAGGGTACGAGGTCGAGGCCGGCCTCCTTGATCTGGTTCTGCCCGACGAGCTGGTCGGTGACCGCACCCTGCAGCCGGCCGGTCGCGGCATCCTGCAGGGCGGTGATGTCGGACTCGTAGGTCTTCACCCGATCGGTGATCTGGTTGTCCTTCAGGTATTTCTCGTAGGAGGTGCCGGAGGCGACACCGAGCTCCTGACCCCGGACGTCCTGCACCGAGGTGCAGGCCTGGCCCCGTTTGACGAACAGCTGGGCACCGGAGGAGTAGTAACCATCGGCGAAGTCGACGATCTGCGCACGTTCCGGGGTCGCCGAGGTGGAGGCGACCAGCATGTCGTAGCGACCGCTCGCCGTTCCCTGAACGAGGGTGGAGAATCCGGCGGTCTCGGGAACCAGCTTGAGGCCCATCTGATCGGCCAGAGCCTGCGCGATGTCCAGATCGAAACCGGTGAGCTGGCCGTTGTCGACGTAGCTGAAGGGGCGGTATTCGCCGCTCATCGCCACCACCAACTCGCCCTCGCGGATGAGTTTCGGCTTGTCGGATTCGGTGTTGCCGGGGCTCGCGCATCCGGAGATCAGCCGAATGACCAGGACCAACAAGGCGGAAGCGACGGCTCGTAGCCGTGCTGACATGGAGGTCAACTCCTTGCACTGGGTGACAAGGCGTCGAACCTAGCAAAGTCTACGTTCATCGAGTAGGCAGCCATGCGGAGCGGAGCGGAGCCTTCCCACGTTCATCGAGTAGGCAGCCATGCGGAGCGAAGCGGAGCAATGGCTGCCGTGTCGAGATGAACCCCACGAACCGATGACAAATGTCATACCCCGAACCGGAGACGGCTCGGCCACCGCGTCGATAGCGTGCGAGCACAGAACCGGCTACCTCGGGAGAGCACGATGTTCATCCGCTCGATCGGAATCACCGTGGCCGCGCTCGCGGCCACTCTCGTCACCGGTAGTGGTGTGGCGTACGCCGCCGACAGCACGCCGCCACGTGGCTCGCACTACGCGAAGGTCGAGCAGAAGACCAACGCCGCGCTGCGCGGCCAGGGGCTCGCCAACCGGAATCTGCCGCAGTGCGACGATCTGACCTCGGCGCCCGCGGCGCCCGCGATGCGCACCCTGGACTACATGGCAGGGGAGTGGGTCGGATACGGCTGGAACGACGGTCAGCAGGGACGCTCCTACTACGTCCAGACCGAGGAGATCCGGTTCCTGCCGGGCGGCACCCGGCTCGAGGTGAAGGGCACCGGCACCTCGCCCACCGATCCGTCGGTGACGGTCTTCTCGGCGTATGCGATCGCGGAACCGAAGGCCGGCGGCGGCATCAGCTGGACGGCGTACAACGAAGGCAATCAACTGGTCACCGATCTGGTGGTGACCCCGACCGGTTGGTCCTGGCAGTTCCCGGCCGGACCCGGGGTCACGGTGCGTTACGTCACCGACTTCACCGACAATTGGCGCGCCTGGCACGAATACGGCGAGGTCAGCCTCGACGGCGGTCAGACCTGGCAGCGATTCCAGCAGATGACCCTGGTCAAGACCTGCGACGCCTGAGGCGGTCTCAGCTTCAGTTGCGTACGTCCAGGATGGCGGCGAAGGCGGCGCGTACCCGGTCGTCGATCATCTCCTGGGAGTCGGCCGGCAGCTTGCCGTCCAGATGGAGGTACGCCAGACCGTGCGCGAGTGCCCAGCCCGCGGAGGCCAGCGAGTCGGCATCGGCATCCGGGAACACCTGGGCCATGGCCGCCTGGAGCGCCTGATGGATGCGCCCGGCGGCCTCGACGCGCTCCGCGTTGCCCTCGTCGCAGGCATTGCCGAACATCAGTCGGAAGAGGGCCGGGCGCCGCATCGCGAAGCGCACATAGGCGACCGCGAACTCGCTCAGCTCTGTGGGACTGGACGGTGGCTCGCGACCTTCGGTCAGTTCGGCCAACAGATCCCGTAACCCCACGGCGGCCAACGCGGACTCGAGGGCGTCCCGGTCGGTGAAGTGCCGGTAGGGCGCGGTGGGGGAGACGCCGGCCTCGCGGGCGACTGCGCGCAACGAGAACGGCTCGCCGGCCTCCAGCATTCGCATCGCCGTCGTCAGCAGCGCGGCGCGCAGGTCGCCGTGGTGGTACGCACTCTTCGCCGGTGTTGACACCGCTAACATCTCCTCCATGCTCATGTGAGCAACGTAAACATATCCTAGCAGGAGCACCGATGCCATCCATCGCGTCCGCATCCACCCACTCTGCCGCCTCCGGGCCGCTCATCACCGGGAACGTGATGGTGCACGCGGCGGCACTGACCGGACCCGGTGGTGTCGTGCTCGACGCCGCGTCGCCGCTCGAGCCGTTCCGCGAGTGGGCGAGGGCTGCGAAGAGTGCTGGCGCGAAGATCTGGATGCAGATCAACCACCCGGGCCGCCAGGTGCTCGCGGATATGCCGGGGGTCGCCTGGGCGCCATCGGCGATCCGGGTGGACCTCGGCCGCAACAGCGGTTCGCCGAGCCGACCGAGATGACCGAGGCGCAGATCGCCGAGATCATCGAGCGTTTCCGGGTCACGGCGCAGCGTGCTGAGGAAGCAGGTTTCGACGGTGTCGAGATCCACGCCGCCCACGGTTATCTGCTCTCGCAATTCCTGTCACCATTGGCGAATCGGCGTACCGATCACTGGGGCGGCAGCCTGCAGAACCGTGCTCGACTGTTGGTGGAGATCGTACGCACCGTCCGGGCTGTGGTGAGCCCCGGTTTCGCGGTCGCGGTCAAGCTGAACTCCGCCGATTTCCAGCGCGGCGGATTCGATGCCGCTGATGCTGCGGCGGTCATCGGGATGCTCGCCCCCCTCGGGGTCGACGTCGTGGAACTGTCCGGCGGCAGCTATGAGGCACCGGCAATGACCGGACAGACCGGTGACGTGCGTAGCGGCGCGCGGGAGGCGTACTTTCTGAGCCTGGCTGAAGAATTGGCCACCAGCAGTCCGGTCCCGCTGATGGTGACCGGGGGAATCGTCCGGCTTCGCGTCGCTGAAGAGGTGCTCGCCAGCGGCATCGACCTGGTCGGGATGGGCAGCGCCCTCGGTGTCGACCCCGATCTGCCGAACACCTGGCGCCGGGACCCCGATGCCAAGGTCGTGCTGGCCCCGGTGCGTTTCAAGGACAAGGCGATCGCCTCGGCGGCGAGCATGGCACGGGTACGCCAGCAGTTGCGCCGGATCGGCGCCGGCCGGCGTACCAATCCCGGAATGAGCCCGCGCATCGCCCTGGTGAAGGAAATGCTGCTTCAACAGCGCGCTCTGCACCGCTACCGGAAGTGGCTGGCCGACCGCCCCCACGTCTGCTGAGCTCAGGGAGCGGGTGGGTTCGCCGACGGTCATCGAGTAGGTCGTCATGCGCAGCGAAGCGGAGCGATGACGACCGTGTCGAGATGACGCCACGTCGGCTGAGCGAGCGACGAACGGCTCCACCTCACGTCGGGTGAGCGAGCGAGGAACGAGCGAGTCGAAGCCACGCGCCCCCAACCCTCAGGACTGGTGCAGCACGCTCGCACACCGGCGATGCAGCTGCTCCAGCTCGCGTCCCTGGGCATCGGCCCGCGCGAGCAGATTCTCCAGCGTGGCGCGGGGGAGACGCGGATCGTTCAGTTCCAGGAGGGTCGCCCAACCGAGCCGCTTGGCGAACACGGCAGCGGTCAGCGCTTCCAGCTCCAGCAGGTCCGACAGGGGAGAGCGCTCCCGGAGGCGCTGGTTGGTTTTGATTTGGCCAGCCAGCTCGGCGACGCGCGCAGTCCCATCCTTGACGACCGAGGGGCGTACGCCGACATCGACCATCAGCGCTTCCAGGCTGTTCTTGTCGGATTCGACCTCTGTGCTCAGGCGCTGCACCGCGGCAGCGATCTCGGGTACGCCGTGACTCTTGGCCACCCGCTGGAACAGGGCTACGCCGGACGTGGCACCGGCGTGATGATCCTGCAGGTAGGTCTGCAGCAGCTCGCTCATGTGTACTCCCAGAGATCGCGAATCCTCAGTCACAGAACGATTACCCGACGACCGAGGGCTCAAACGGGTCCTGCACGTTATGTCAGAGCGACGCGTTGCCCTTATGCCGCATAGGCTGAAGATCCCCATCCGGATGATCGGGAGACCCATGGATCAGAAGAGACGGTTGCAGGCGCTCGAGAACCACCTCGCCACCATGGTGCGGGAAGCCCGGGAGTTCGCCGACGGGGATCCTTCCGTTGAGTGGATCTGGCTGTACCTGTCGATGCAGGACGGCGTCGTCGTGGCCACGCCGATCTATCGGGTTGACGGCATCGTCACCGGCGCCGAAGACCTTGATCAGCACCTCGGCACCGAGCTGGATGTGTCCAAGCTGCAGGCACTCTGGCGTACCTTCTTCGACGAGACGGAGGAGGTACGCAGCCTTCTCGCTGCGTCGGGTGAAGTGCCGACGCGGATCATCGTCAGCTTCGATGCTCAGGCCGAGCGGCTGGAGGCCGACTTCAACGACGAGTCAATCGAGGACCCGGAGCTGTCGTTCAGCGAGGTCGCAGATCGGTGGCAGCAGCGGCTGGCCGAGACAGGTGATGCCTCCGCATGAGGTGGCGCACGTTATGTCAGATCGAACGAGGGCGCCGCAGGCGGATGAGGCCCACGAGCAGGGCGACGCCCCAGAGCACGAACAGTGGATCCCACAGCCAGCCATGGCCGATCATGGCCGCCCGGTCGTAACCGTCGTCGGGTCGGATCACTCCGGCGAGCACCAGGTGGCCGACCACGGTATTCGCACCGCCCCAGACGATGAGGCTGAGCGCACCGAGCTCGCACCCGATACGCCAGATCCAGTGGCGCGGCCATCCGCGCAGGCTCCAGGCGAGCGGCACCACGGCGAAACCGAGCTTCACGGCGGCGACGATCAGCAGCAGCCACCGCCGACCCTCGAAGGCGTTGACGAGGCGCGCGCCGATCGTCTCCAGCAGCCGGTCACCACCGAGGCCCCAGTAGACGCTGAACAGGCCATGGATCACGCCGGCGATGGCGGCAACGACGAACGGACTCGCAGAACGGATCGATGAGCGTGGGGGTGAAGCGGTCACACAAGAAAGGTCTCATCGCCGGCGGGCAGCAGGTCACCGGGAACCGCCCGGAGGCAGCCCTGAACCGACCCCAGCCCAGGGTCAGGCCTTGGTCCGATAAGCGACATTATGTCATCTCGAAGAGTCGCGACTAGATCTGGTCACTCCCCTCGAACATCGAGTACGGCCTTGCCCTGCACCTGGCGCTGTGTCAGCGACTGGATGGCCTCGTCGTACCGGCGCCAACCTCCGCGCCAGCCAATCGGGGTCATGAGTCGGCCCCGAGCGGTGAGGCCTACCAGCCGTTCGAGGTCGGGCCCGAGCGGGACGGTCAGGTTGAAGGTCTCGATCCGCCCGCGGTCGTGACGGATCCGCGCCGCCTCGAAATCGATCGTGGTCGGCTCCTTGGAGGCCATACCCACCGCGACGACTGCGCCGCCGGGCACCAGTCGGTTGTAGGCGTCGGCCAACTGCTGTCCACCAACGTTGTCGATCACGCCATCAACGCGTTCAGCGAGGTTGGACGGGCCGATGATGACCTCCCTTGCACCGAGTGTTTCCAGACCCTCGCCGCGTCCGGGGGAACCGACCGATGCGACAACTTCAGCACCGGAGAGACTCGCCAGCTGGACTGCGTACCGGCCAACGCCGCCGGATGCACCGGTGACCAGCACACGCCGTCCGAGGACGGAACCGAGTCGCCGGACCGCCTGGAGCGCGGTGACTCCGGCGACGGGCAACGCGGCGATGGCTGCCAGGTCGACGTCATCGGGAACGAGAGCCAGCTGGTCGGTGTCGACCGCACGCAACTCGGCCCAGGCCCCGGCCCACCCGAACGTGATGACCCGCGAACCCGCCACCGGCCCGGAACCGTCCGCTGCCGGAGTGATCACCACCCCGCTGGCGTCCCACCCAGGAACAGTGCCGTCGGGAAGATCCGGAGTGCGAAAGGCGACCTCGCCGAAGTTGAACGAGAAGGCGGCAACCTGAACCAGGGCCTGTGATGGAGACGGTGTGGGCTCGGGCACGGAATCCAGACGCAGCAGGTGCCGACTCCCCCGGTGATGAACGAGCGCCTTCACCGTGTCCGTCCCATCTGAGTGTCCGATGGCGCAGTCGCCTGCCCTGCCCATGACGCCTGGTTCTCGGCGATGAACCTCCCGATCCCTCGAGGGAGTTGGCCGGTGACCTCCTCGACGGTGGTGGTGACCTCGGCGAAGATGCCCTCGCGGACCCGACCGAACATTCCTCCGACGACCTCGCGCGTCCACCGGTCAGCGCCGCTCAGTGCGTCCTCCAAGGGCGGGTCGAACGGCCTGACGTGGTCTCCGATGGCCGACGAAATATCCTCTGCCAGTGACGCGAGCGTGACTCCTTCCGGTCCGGTCAACGTGTAGGCCTTGCCGTGGTGCAGGTCCGGCTCGACGAGTGCCTGCACGGCGACGGCGGCGATGTCGCGGGTGTCGATCCAGGCAATCGGCGCACCACCCGTGGGGAGGCTGATCATCCGTTCCTCAACGATGGTGGTCAGGAAGTAGCGGGGATCTATCAACACCTGTTGAAACCAGGACGGTCGCAGAATCGTCCAGCTGCCCGCGCCGCTGGTGACCGCGAGTTCCACCTGTCGAACCCACTCATCGTCGGCGATGGTGTGTGCGCCCTGCTCAGACAGCAGGACGATGTGTGACCCCGGAGTGAGCGCGACGAGGTGAGTGATGAGGTCTGGCGCGTCCGGGACATCCGGGCGCATGAGATAGATCGCGTCCATCCCCTCTACTGCCCTACCCCAGGTCGAGCGATCATCCCAGCTGAACCTGACGACGTCAGCCACGGCCGTTGGGTCCAGCGAGGACCCGCCACGGACCATGGCGTCGGCGCGCTGGCCAAGTTGGGCGATGACTTCGCGGCCGGTCTTGCCCCGTGCGCCGGTGACGAAGACGGATCGGCTCATGCCGCCCGGCCGCCCTCAATGGTCGGGTAGTCCGTGTATCCGCGGTGATCGCCGCCGTAGAACGTGTCGGGGTGGGGGGTGTTGTACGGCCCACCGGCCTTGATGCGGGCGTCAAGGTCCGGGTTCGCAAGCCACATGGTCGCCAGTGAGACGGCGTCTGCAACTCCGGTCTCGACGGCTTCGGTGGCAGCGGCGGGAGATGCTGGGAAGGCCTCTGGGGCGGGGTGGGGATTCAGGATGAGAATGCCGGGCCAGGCAGCGCGCAGTTGCCTTGTCAGTTCCCGGTTGCCGACCTCGACCAGGTGCACATAGGCCAGGTTCTGATCGGCGAGCGACTCCAGCAGCCGAAGATAAACCGGTGCCGGGTCGGGCTCTTCGATGTTGTTGAACGGGCTGCCCGGGGAGAGCCGAACACCGGTGCGGTCGGCTCCGATGACGTCGGCAACCGCTGTGACGACCTCGATGGCGAATCGGATTCTGTTGTCCGCTGCGCCGCCGTAGGAGTCGGTGCGCAGATTGGTGTTGTCGGCGAGGAACTGGTGGATCAGGTAGCCGTTGGCACCGTGGAGCTCCACGCCATCGAAGCCGGCGTCGATAGCGTTGCGTGCCGCAGTGGCGAAGTCGGTGACGGTGGTTCGGATGTCATCCGTCGTCATCTCGCGCGGTACTGGATGGTCGAGCATCCCCTCAGGGCTGAACAGCTGCTCGCCCGAAGCCACCGGTGACGGGGCCACCGGAAGTTCCCCGTTCGGGTACAGGCTGGGATGGCCAATCCGCCCGGTGTGAGTGAGCTGGGCGAAGATGCGCCCGCCGGCCTCATGGACAGCGTCGGTGACATCCCGCCACGCCTCCACATGGTCGCCGGCGTGTAGGCCGGGGGTGAGGATGTAGCCCTGGCCGATCACGCTGGGTTGGATGCTCTCGCTGATGATCAGACCCGCACTGGCGCGTTGCCGGTAATACTCGGCAGTCAGCGCGCTGACGACCCCATCGACAGATGCGCGGCTCCGCGTCATCGGGGCCATCAGCAGACGGTTCGGCAGTTGGAGTTTCCCAACCGCTAGAGGCTCGAAAAGGTTCGGCACGACGTACTCTCCTAAGGATGCTTGATTGGCTCAAGCATCATCACACACTTGTTTGAGCGAATCAAGTGATAGGGTGCGGGCATGGCTGCTCCTTCCGGTCCCGTCTCTCCGGCGACTGAGGCCGAACGTGCGATGTTTGACTTCGTCGATGCCTACGACCGCGCCTACGAGATCGCGGCAGCACAGCACGGCATGAGCGTCGCCCATGCCTGTGTGCTGGGCAGGATCGCCAAGCCGCGAGGAATGGGAGAGTTGGCCGACGAGCTTGGCTGCGACGCCTCCAACATCACACAGGTCGTTACTCGGCTTGAGGCCAGAGGCCTGGCTGAGCGGCACGCCAACCCGAACGACCGACGATCACGCCAAGTCAATCGAACAACGGCGGGCGACAACCTCAACGCGGCCTTCGAGAAGAGCTTCGAGTTTGCCCGAACGGCGACGTCCAACCTCAGCGACGGCGAACAAAACCAGCTGGCCGAGCTTCTCCGCAAGGCCCTTGGCCAATCCACGTCTTGACGCTGCCTCGGCCCCGCAGGCCGAACGTCGGGCGAGACCTCCTTCACCGGCGCCGAGTGCCCGCACCGTCCTCAACCGGCGAGCCGCTGCCGGATCATGGCGGTGAACTCCTCCACCGCCCGATCCGATGCGGCACGATCACCGTCCAGCAACATGTCGAACAGCAATCCCTGACCCACAGCGAGCGTGAGTCGCGCCAGCGTGCGCGCGGTCGCCTCGTCGGTACGCCTGGCGTACGCCTCGGCGAATCGCTCCTGCGCCTGGTCGAGCACCGCGGCACGCAGGCTCTCGGCGTACACCTTGCCGTACATCGCATGCGCGGACAGCTCGAAGTAGAGCGGCCCGACCAGCTGGGCCTGATCGGCGGTACGCCGCCAGTTCTCCGCGCCCGCGTCGAAGGGGTCCTGATGGTCGGTGAAGAGCTGTGCCAGCGCATCCGCGTTCGCTGCGGCGATCCGTTCGATCACCGCCGCCAGCAGGCCCTCCCGTGACCCGAAGTGATAGCTGAGCATCCGTTGACTGGTACCGATGTTCGAGGCCAGCGTACGCAGACTGGTATCACGGACGCCGTGGGTGGCGAAGTGCTGAACCGCCTTGTGCAGCAGCAGATCCCGAGGGCTCTCCCCTGTCATGCCCGTTCCGCCAACCGCAGCAGCGACGCGGTCTCAGCCGCCACCATCCGTCGAACCTTCGCGGCCAGCAGCAGCCGGATGGCCCGGGCGAGCGGCCCGGTCCAGACGATGGATTGAGTGAGGGTGCACCCCGTGGGTGCCGGCGTGAGTTCGTGGGTCGCCGTGGTGGTCACTCCCCTCGCTCGTGCGGCCCAGGTGAAGCCTCGCCCCGGCTCCCAGGATGAGACCTCGTAGACAGCGTTCGGGAGACCCGGTTGCCTCACCTCGAATCGCGATCCCACCCCAGCAGGGCTCGGGCCGTCGACCTGCTGTACGGAACTGAACGTCGGCAGCAGATCGCCCCAGCGTTCCAGATCGCTGAGCACGGCCCAGACCTCATCGACTGATGCGCTGGTTCGCTGCGAGACCACAATCATGTATCAGATGATACAGATGCTCAGGCTCCCCCGCCAGCGACCTTGTGAATCCCGTCGCACCAGGGCAAGCGACCCGAATAGCCGCAGCGACAGACGGCCACCACGGCTCGTCGGACCGGATGGGTCTCGCCGTCGGCGTCGACCACGTGGGAGGCTCCGCGGATCAGGGCCGGACCGCCTGGGCACTCGGTGACGCGAACGGCCTCGGCGGGATACGCCTCCACCGGCAGCTCCGCGGATTCGCTACGGCGCTGCTTCATCGGTACGCCGGCTCCAGTTCAGGGTCACCTGTCGGGTCGTCAGCGCTCTCGGACAGCGGGTGCCGCAGGGCACTCTCCCCGGATTCCCAACGCTGCAAGGCGTACTCGGCGATCCGCCCGTCCAGATACAGCCCCGCGACGAAGCCGAAGATCACCTTGCCGGGTCCATCCGCCTCGGCGGCCGCCGGACACATCTGGCGGATGGCGATCTGCTCGTGGGCGGCATCGGCCTCGACGTGCTCATCGAAGTAGCGCCACCCATCCTCGGGAAGACCGAGTCGCTGGGCGCCGGCCACATACTTCCGGCAAGGCAATGAACTCGTCGTCTCGATCATGGCCAGGTGGCCCGCCACTGCCCCGGCCCATTCGCGCCGCGAGGACCACCAGTTGAGCGCGACATTGGCCGCCAGCACCGGCGCCGGCCAGCAGTCGGCGTACGCCCCGAAGTCGTCGCGGAGGCCGACCGTGACCATGGCGCGGGCGAACAGCTCCGAATGCAGGTCGGCCAACCGACCGCTGCCATACTCATCGAACTGGATCTCCACCATCGCCAGCTTCGCCTCGGCGGACAACCGCGGCACCGCAAAGGTGTGCGGGTCCCCCTCCTTGAGCTGATATGCCGACTTCAGGACCAGCATCTCGCGCCACTGCTCGATCGACATCTTGCGACGTGCGTACGCCGCCAGCGACGGCGTGTCGGCGAACTCGCGCTCCGGCAGGGAGAACAGGGTTTCGGCGAGATCGGTTCGGGCCTCGGTCAGGGTGCGCTCGACAACCGGATCGATGATCGGACGCAGCGCCGATTCGAGAGCGTCCTCCAGCGTCACCCGCAACCAGACGGCCCGGTGGTCGACCTCCCAGCGATCATCGACATCCTGGAAACCGTGGTATCCCAACTCCTGCAGGACCCACAACATGATCAGTCGATCTTCGTCGTCCACGATCGCTGGCGCGGGTGCGGACGCGGCGGCCACCAACTCATCGAGCTCGTTGGTATCGACATCGCGGGCATCTCTGCGCAGCACATCGAAAAGATGCTGCGAGGAGGCACCCCGCGGACCTGGCAATCCGGGAGTAAGGACGCTCATGTCGACAAATATACCCAGCGTCGAGGGCCTCGAAACGACCTACCAGCTCAGCGTCAGGTAGGTGCTGTTCGGGTCCTCGACATAGCCGCCGAACGGACCGCACTCGACGAAGCCGTGCCGGGCGTACAACCGACGCGCCGGCGCGAAGAACTCCATGCTGCCCGTCTCCAGCGAGATTCGCTCGATCCTCCGTTCCCGCGCATCGGCGAGCAGGACCCGCAGCAACGCCGAAGCGATACCGGCGCCACGGTGTGCGGGATCGGTACGCATGCTCTTCAGCTCCTCATGCCCGGGCTCGAACGCGGCAAGAGCCCCCGTCCCGACCAGTACGCCGTCGAGGAGCGCCGCCCAGAGGCGTACCCCGTCCCGCTGCAGCTCCCCCAGCTCGAGGGCATGTCGGCTCTCCACCGGTGCGGTCGGTTCGAGGTCATCCAGATGCGCCTGCAGAAAGCTCCGCAGGGCCGGATCGCCGAAGTCGGCTCGGGTGATGGTCAGCACGACCCGGACGCTAGCGAGGCCGTGTACCGGCCGGGTTACGGCCTCGTTAGATTGGGCCCATGACGCGACGCATCCTGATCACGGGCGGTGGCACCGGTATCGGCCGCGCCGTCGCCCATCGCATGCTGGCCGAGGAACCCGACCTGATCCTGATCGGCCGGCGCACCGAGGTGCTGGAGCAGGCGGCCGAGGAGCTGCGCGCGGTCGACGAGCTGGCCAAGGTCTCCACCCGCAGCTGCGATCTGACCGATCCGGCGGCGGTCCAGCAGCTGGCCGACGAACTGTCCGCTGGACCGGCGATCGACGTCCTGGTCGCCAATGCGGGCGGGAACTATGGCCGTGGCGCCAAGGGTGATCTCACCACCGTCGCGAATGGCTGGCGCGCCGACTTCGAGGGCAACGTGCTGTCGGCGGTGCTGCTCACCGAGGCGCTGCTCCCCCACTTCACCCGGCCCGGTGGCCGGATCGTCGCCCTGAGTTCGATCGCCGCGCTGCGTGGTTCCGGCTCCTACGGAGCGGCCAAGGCCGCGATGAACGCCTGGGTCTTCGATCTGGCCAATTCGCTCGCTGCAGAAGGAATCACCGCCAACGCGGTGGCTCCCGGATTCGTCCCCGACACCGAGTTCTGGACCGAACGATTGGCCGCCGATCCCGACCTGGCGGACAACCGGCTGAAGTCCATTCCGATGGGTCGGCCCGGTACGCCGGATGAGGTCGCCGAGGCCGTGGCATACCTCGCTTCTCCCGATGCCGGTTGGACGACCGGACAGATCCTGCAGGTGAATGGCGGCAACCTGCTCGGGCGCGGCTGATGACGGACGCACGCACCCCGGAAGTCGCCTACATCGGCTGCTACACCTCGACCGCCGACGGGCACGGCCTCGGCGTCCAGCCACTGCGTACCGGTGATGGCACCGCCCTGGACCCCACCCCCGCGGTCGATCCCAGTTTCCTGATCGCTCATCCCAGGCTTCCGGTGCTGTACGCCGTCTCCGAACGCGAATCCAGCGCGCTGACGGCGTACCAGATCCGCGACGACGGCACACTGCAGTTGCTCAACGCCCTCGACACCGGTGGGAACGCCGGCTGCCACCTGGCCTTCGATGCCGAACGCGATCTCCTCGTCGTCGCGCACTACACCGACGGGTCGGTGGCGATCTGCTCGGTCGCCGAGGACGGATCGCTGGGCCAGGTCACCGACTTCCACCGGTTCACCGGGCAGGGCCCGGATCCGCAGCGGCAGGACGGTTCCCATGCCCACATGGCGATCCGGGACGGTGCCGACTGGCTGATCGCCGACCTCGGCACCGACCGCATCCACCGGCTGAGTCTCGACGACGACGGCCGGATCGGCCGGGTGCGCGAGATCGTGACCCCTCCCGGTGTCGGACCCCGTCACCTGATCATCGACGGGGACGCCCTCGTCCTGGCCTGCGAACTGTCCGCGGAGCTCTGGCTGGCCCGCCGCGATGGCGATGGCTGGGAGGGCGCGGCACTGGTCCCGTCGACGGCGATCGATACCGGGGAAGCCGTATATCCGTCGGGAATCGCGTGGGCCGATGACCGCGTCGTGGTGGCCAACCGCGGTGCCGACACCATCGCCACCTTCCGCCTCGATCGCGATCAGAACACGCTGCGGCTGGTGGACGAGCGGCCCACCGGAGGCAGGTGGCCCCGCGATCTGACCTGGTCCAACGGGCGGCTCTGGGTCGCCAACCAGAACTCCGATTCGGTGACGGTCTTCGAGCCCCGCGGAGACGGCTGGCGGCTTGTGGAGACCTTCGAGGTATCCAGCCCGGCATGTGTGCGGATGGTCGACTGAAGCGGATCTGCATCGCGCGGTTCATCTCGACACGCCGGGCATTGCTCCGCTGCACTCCGCATGCCCGGCTACTCGATGAACGGTGGGGGCGGGTCCGCATGCCCGCCCACTCGATGAACGGTGGCTTGGAGGCGCTCAGCCGACGTGGTTGGTGATCGGGATCTTCTCGAACATCGGGGGTTCGTCGTCGGGGAAGAGGGCGGTGGGGCCGTAGAGCCAGTCGGTCATCGAATAGTCGTAGGTGTCGCGGGCGCGCAGGATCTCGTTGCGCAGTTCCCGTTCCTGGCCATCGAGGTGCCACAACTGGCCCCATTCCCGGGAGGTGCTGACCACCCGTCGGCAGTGCTCGGCACGGACGGCCTGGTACGCCGCCAGGGTCGTCGGCCAGTCGACCGACCCGTCACTCCGCCGGTTGCGCTGGACGTGCTCACCGAGCACCCAGCCATCCTCGATCGCCATGATCGCGCCCTGGGCGATGTACTGCAGCGGCGGATGTGCCGCGTCCCCGAGCAGGGCGATGTCTCCGTGCACCCAGGTCATGATCGGGTCCCGGTCATACATCCGCCACCAGCGGTCCCGCCACATGTAGGGCAGCCCCTCCTGGATGAACTCACTGGTGTGGGAGAAGGCGGTGTCGAGTTCATCCGGCGTACCCCATTCCTCCTCCCCCGCCAGCGCCTTGGGCGATTCGAAGACCGCCACCTGGTTGAGCAGTTCGCCGCCCCGCAGTCCGTAGTGCACGAAATGACAGCGTGGCCCGACGTGCACGACCACTTCGGACAGGTCGACCGCGGCCCCGCGCGGTTCACTGGTCGGGACCGTGCCGCGATAGGAGACGTAGGCCGAACTGACCGGTTGATCATCCACCAGCAGTCGGCGGGCCACCGAGTGCAACCCGTCGGCGGCGATCACCGCGGGCGCCTGCTGCGCGGTGCCGTCGGCGAGCGTCACCGTCGCCCGCTCCCCCGCCGAGTCGTAACCGACCACCCGCGCGGAGGTGACCAGCTCGACCCCGCTGCGTTCGCAGGCGCGCAGCAGCATCGCGTGCAGGTCGCTGCGATGGATGACCAGATAGGGAAACCCGTAACGGCGTTCCAGGTCGCGGAGGTCGAGCCGGGTCAGCTCGTCGCCGTCCAGCGCATCCCGCATCACCATTGCATCCGGCACCACCCCGAGCGATCGGGCCTCGTCCAGAAGTCCATAGTCATTGAGGATCCGGGTGCAGTTCGGGGCGAGCTGGATGCCCGCGCCGACCTCACCGAAGCTCGCACCGCGTTCCAGCACTCGAACCCGCAGGCCCGCGCGGCGCAGGGCGTACGCCGCGCCCAGCCCGCCGATGCCACCGCCGACGACGATCACGTCGGGTGTCTGGTCAACTCCATCGTCCATACCGTTAGACTGAACCCAATCCGCAGAGCGGAACGCAAGATTCTGTTGTGCAGAACATGAGGTCACCATGGACAGAGCGGAGAAGCGTCCCCCGGCGTACGCCGTCGCGAGCGTCGACCATGCCCTGCGAATCGCCACCATGCTGCAGCTGGAGGGGCCACTGACCGTCGCGGAACTGGCCGAACGCGTCGGTGTCGCGCGATCGACCGCGCACCGGTTGCTGCAGACCCTGGTCTACCGCGACTACGCCGTGCAGCAGGAGGATCGCAGCTATCGCGTCGGTCCGGTGCTCGAGCTCGCGGCGCATTCCCAGTCGGCGGTGTCGAGGCTGCGGGCCGCCGCACTCCCCCGGTTGCGCTGGCTGGTCGATGTGCTCGGCGAATCGGCCAACCTGATCGTGCGCACCGGCACCACCGTCCGCTTCGTGGCGGGGGTCGAGACCGACCAGTCGCTGCGGGTCAGCACCCGGGAGGGCATGGTCTTCCCGGCCCACCGCACCTCCGGCGGGCTGTTGCTGCTCGCCGAACTCTCCGGCACCGAGCTCGACCGGCTCTATGCGCAGGAGCAGTCCGGCGAGCAGGCAGCCGAGTCACCCGATCTGCGGAAGCTCCGGCGGGAGCTGCCGACCCTGCGCCGCAACGGTTTCGCGGTGAACGACGGACGCTCCGAACGTGGCGTGGTCGCTGTCGGCGTACGCCTGCCGATCGAGGATCAGGCGTACGCCGCAGCGCTGTCTGTCTCGATGCCCAGGATCCGCTACGACAAGAAGGATCTGCCCCGTTTCGTCGCCGCCCTGCGGACGGCCGCAGACGCGGTGGTCGAGCACCTGGGTGACACCGATCAGGTCAGCGGATGACCAGCGCGTTCTGCGAGCGATCCTTGTCCACATAGGTGTTGGTGAACTTCTTCATCGCCGCACCGGTGGTGTCGAAGCGCTTGCCACCCCACGGATCCAGGGCCACGTAGTTGTCGCCGCCCTTGTGCTCGACGACGACGATCCAGTGCCCGACGCCCCGGGCGGAGTTCATCCACTCCAGATTGCGGGTGTGACCGTTGAGCAGCACCGGGCGCCCGGAACGGACGGCGGCCAACGCCTGATCGGTGTTGGTCTGGGTGGTCGATGCCCCCGAGGCGCTGAGCCCGCGGCGCATCCCCTCGACGCTCACGCCATTGCCGGTCCTGATCCCCATCCGCTGCTGCATGGTCACCACCATCGACCGCTTGGTCGCGTCGGAGGGATTCCGCTGGTACCCGGCCGGCTGCTTGCCGTCGGCGATCAGCGCCATCACCGCACTCGTCGGACCGCAGTTGTTCTTGCTGTTCGGTCCGGTCTCGAGCTGGTTCACCAGCACGATCTCGCGCTGACCGGCGGCCTGCGAGGCCTTCGGCGCAGGTGCGCGTACCGGTGCCGGAGCGGCCTGTGCGGCCCGGGCGTTCATCAGAGCGCGCCAGGTGGCCACGTCCACCTTGCCGCCGGCGGGCAACCGATTGGCCTGCTGGAAGGCCTTCAGCTTCACCCGGGTGTCCGGACCGAAGGAGCCGTCCACCGCGAGCTGAGCACCGCTGTCGCGCAGCGTCAGCTGGACGACCGAGACGGTGCCGCCCCGCTGCCCATAGCGCAGTTCGGGCAGCAGCTTCGCCCAGGTCTCGGGGCCGACCGAACCGTCGACAGCGATCTTCTGCCGCCGCTGGTACTCCTTCACCCCGGCCAGGGTCGCGGGACCGAAGGAGCCGTCGGGATCGGTCTTGATTCCGTTGTAGGAGAGCAATCGCTGCAGCAGCACCACCGGACGGCCGGTGGCACCGAACTGCAGCACGGGGTACGCGCGGGCCTGGCTGACGGAGGTCGAGGTGGCGTTCGCCTGGTCGAGGATGGCGACGCCGCCGATCCCGGTGGACAGGACGGCCGCCGCGGCCAGGGCGACCACGCGGCGGGAAACGGTGTGGCTGGTCATCAGAACTCCTTGTCACGGGTGGTCGTGGGTCACACGATTCCCGTCCGGGGTCCAGCTCGCCAGCAATCCGGAGCGGAAGGATACTTACGCCGTCGACGGCCATGGGAGAGTGGGAGTCGTGAGTGGCGGGCCGACGGATGCGGTGCTGGCTTTCCGCCCGCAGATCGCGGGCGTGGCCGAGGTGCTGCATGCCCGCTGGCGGGCGCACTCCTATCCCGCGCACACCCACTCGACCTGGACGGTGCTGATCGTCGATGCCGGTGCGATCGGTTACGACGTCGACCGCCGGCACGCGCTGGCGCCGCCGCGTTCCGGGGTCACCGTGCTGCCACCGCACGTCCCGCATGACGGCCACGCGCTCACCGATCGGGGCTTCGCCAAACGAGTGCTCTATCTGGAGGAGGACCAACTCGACCCGGCCCGGATCGGCCGGCTGGTCGATGCCCCGCTGATCGAGGATCCGGCCCTGCGGGATCAGGTGGGCCGGATCCACCGGGCCCTGGGTGGGCACGATGACCTGGAGGCGGCCGAGCGCCTGGCACTGGTCATCGAGCGGCTCAGCTGGCACCTCGCCGGCCGCCCGGAGCACGGCCACGCCACCGCGACTCCGGCCCCGCGGCTGGCCGCTCTGGTCCGGGAACGTCTCGACGCGGATCCGCTGTCGAACGCCGGCCTGGCGGAGCCGGCCGACGCACTCGGGGTGAGCGTTCCGCATCTCATCCGCACGTTCACCGCGGCGTACGGGATCTCGCCACACCGGTATCTCATCGGGCGGCGCCTGGATCTGGCCCGCGCACTGCTGCTCGACCAGGTTCCGGCCGCCGAGGTCGCCACCCGGGCGGGATTCTTCGACCAGTCCCATCTCACTCGGCACTTCAGCCGCTTCCTGGGGACCACGCCCCGCCGCTATCAGCGATCCGCCGGCCGGTGATCAATTCCGTCCAAGAACGCGCCTGCCTCGCCGCGCCACGCTGGGGACATGACTGACGCCGTCGCCGACCAGGCACTCACTCCCCCGTTCGCCACCAAGATCGCCGTCGTCCTCAGCGAAGGCCTGCAGGCCTGGCAGGAGCTCAATGTCACCGCCTTCCTCGCCGCCGGGATCGCCGCCGCCAATCCGCAGCTGATCGGGCAGGCGTACGCCGACGCGGACGAGGCGAACTATCTGCCATTGCTCGGCATGCCGGTCCTGGTCTTCCAGGCCGGCACCGACACCCTGCAGGCGGCGCGCCAGCGTGCCCTGCGCCGCGAGGTGCCGCTGGCCGTCTACACCCGCGAGATGTTCGCCACCGGTTTCGATTCCGCCAACCGAGCCGTCGTCGCGGCGGTTGCCGGTGACGACCTCGACCTGGTCGGGATCGCCCTGCACGGGCCGAAGAACGCGGTCGACAAGATCGTCAAGGGCAGCCGGTTGCATCCGTGAAGGTTCGACCCGCTCGTCGCTGGGTCAACCGCGCTGGATCTTCGCCAGCGGTCGGCCCTTGGCGAGCTCGTCGACGAGCTTGTCCAGTTGGCGGATCTGCTGCATCAGTGGGTCCTCGATCTCCTGGACCTGGTAGCCACAGATCGAGCCGGTGATCAACGAGCGGTTCGGATTGAGCCGCGGTGCCTCGGCGAAGAAGGTCTCCAGGTCGATCTCGCGGGAGATGGCGTCGCGCAGGCCCGGCTGGTCATATCCGGTCAACCATGCGATCACCTGGTCGAGCTCTGCGGCGCTGCGGCCCTTGCGCTCCACCTTCTGCTGATAGAGCGGATAGATGCTCGCGAAACTGGTGCCGAAGATCCGGTGCCGGGCCATGCTGCTGCTCCTTGCCGAAGGGTTTGCCACCCCCATCATGCCGGTTCCACGGCGGGGGTACGCCCCAGCCAGGCACCGATCCGCTCGGGTTCGCGCACCTCAAGGTCCCGCCGGCCGGCCCTGCGGCGTACCCAATCCCTGTCCAGGAAGGAATCCAGCAGGGCACGGCCGAGACCGCCACCGAGATGGTGCCGTTGCTCGGTCCAGTCGACGCAGATCCGGAGCACCGGACGGCGCTCGGCCCGCAACCGAACCGGATCGATGCCCAGTTCAGCGAGGCACGCACCGGCGTCCGGCCCCAACTCATAGGGAGTGTTGGCGCTCTGTGCGCTGACCCGATCGCCCGCACCGGGTGACCCGTCGACGTTGCCGTCGGTACGCCGCAGCACCTCGCCCTCCACGAGCCCGGCGAGCAGATCGGTGCCGAGGGCGCCGGCGATGTGGTCGTAACAGGTTCTGGCCACCCGGAGCCGTTGCAACCGGTTGTGACCCGTCAGTCCGGTGGGGGCGCTGCGCGGGGCGAGGGTGAGCAGGGCCTCCAGGACGATCACCACCCGGTCGTCGACGATCCGGTACCAGCGGCTGCGGCCGTGCTCGGTCACCGCGATCAACCCGGCGTCCCGCAACCGGGCCAGGTGACCGCTGATCGTGGACGGTGACACCCCGGCCGCCTCCGCCAATCGCCCCGCGGGCAGCGATCGACCATCGATCAACGCCTGCAGGATCCGCGCCCGCGAGCGATCGGCGAAGTGCGCCGCGACCCCTGAGACATCCGGTTCGGCATCCATGGCATCCAGTCTGCGCCAGGAACACTTCGGTGTCGGGCGAAACATCCCGGCGGCAGGCTCGAGGCATGTCCTTCCTCCCCCGCACCACTCCGGCCCCGACCCGCAACCGGTACCTGCTCACGGTGCTGTGCATCCCGATGTTCCTGGTGCTGCTCGATGTCCTCGCGATGAACGTCGCGATGCCGACTCTGGGCACCCGATTCGGCGTACCGACGACCGCCTGGCCACAGCTCGTCGACGCCTACACGGTGCCGCTTGCCGTCGGACTCCTGCCCGCCGGAGCGCTGGTCGACCGTGTCGGCCCCCGGCGCACCCTGCTGGTCGGCCTGGCGGGGTTCCTGGCGGCCTCGGCTCTCGGTGGTCTCGGCTGGGACTGGGCCTCGGTGCTGATCGCCCGGGCGGTGCAGGGTGCTGCGGCGGCGCTGATGCTGCCGGCCGGGTTGGCGGCGCTGACCGCGGCCTGGCCGGACCCCGCGGCACGTGCCCGCGCGCTCGGCATCTGGTCGGCCGTCAGCGCGGTGGCAACCGCGCTCGGACCGGCTGTCGGCGGTCTGTTGGTCCAGGCGCTCTCCTGGCGGGCGGTGTTCTGGATCAACGTGCCGCTGGTGCTCACCGCACTGGTCGGTTCGGCGGCGCTCGTCCGGGATCACCACCCGGAGCCCAGTTCGGGTGCGCGACCATCGCGACTGCGCTGCCTGATCGCTTCGGTCGTCACGGCGGCCATCATGACCAGCGGGGCGAACGGCAGCCTGCAGGTGCTCACCGTCCACCTGCAGCGCGATCTTCGGCTCAACGCCGGAACCGCCGGCCTGGTGCTGCTGATCGCGACCATCCCGTTCGCCCTGCTCGGGCCGGTATCGGGGGTGCTCGTCACCCGGATCGGGCGTCGGGTGACCGCGGCCCTGGGATTCGGGCTCGGTGCGATCGGCTACGTCTGTCTGGGTCGGATCGGGTCGGGTGTGATCTCGACCCTCCCGGCCCTGCTGGGTATCGGCTTCGGTCTCGGGTTGATGACCTCGGCGATCGTGGGTGAGTCCATGGCGGCGTGGCCGACCCGGCCGGGGCTGGCGGCCGGGTGGAACAACGCACTGCGGCAGGCCGGGACCAGCGTCGGGGTGGCCCTCGGCGGCGTACTCTCCGCGTCCTGGAGTGGATCGGCACTGCTGCAGCGCAGCGGACTGCTTGCCGGCGGCTGGTGGGGTCTCGGCGCGATTCTCGTGCTGGTTGGATTCCAGCGGGAAGGTCAGTGAACCGCTCCGAGCTCGACGGCGAGCACGCCGACGATGATCAGGCCGATGCCGAGCCCCATCACCGGGGTCAGGGGTTCTCCGAAGAGGGGCTTGGCGAGCAGCGCGGTCAGCGCGACCCCTGTTGCGGCCCAGATCCCGTAGGCGACCCCGAGCGGGATTCCGCCGTGCAGGGCCAGCGACAAGAAGGTGAAGGCCATCAGATACCCCACCGCCACGGCAACGTACCAGCGGTGGCGCCCGCCGGAGGCGACGCGCAGCGACAAGGTGCCGGTGACCTCGCTGAGGATCGCTCCGATGAGGAGCACCCAGCTCATCTCGCCTCCTTCGCGGCGCGGGCGGCGCCGACCTCGACCACCAGGACACCGCTGATCACCAGGGCGATTCCGAAGCCCATCAACGGGGTGAGCGCCTCGTCGAACAGCAGCGCCGAAGCGATGGCGGTGGAAGCCACCCCGAGCGCACCCCAGATGCCGTAGGCCACCCCGATGGCCATGCCGGCCACCAGCGCCCGGGAGAGGAAGAAGAAGGACAGCAGATAGCCCACGACCACGGCGCCATACCAACCGGGATGGCCGAGTGCGGCCTTCAGGGAGAGGGTGGCGGTGACCTCGCTGGTCACCGCGGCGAGCAACCAGTACCAGGCCTTCATCGCTCAACTCCCAGCAGCTCACGCGCGACCCGGCGTACGCCCCGCAGTTGCGCGGCGGTGAGGGGCAGGGTGCCGCTGGCGCCGGCGAACCAGACGCCGTCGGCCAGCAATCGGGCCGACAGCAACCGGTGTCGCTCGGCGGCCGGCAGCCGGTCCGGGACGGCCAGCCAGGGTTCGAGCCGTTCGACCCAGCGCTCGGTCATCTCCTCACGCAGCCGGGGATCGGTGAACATCACCAGATCGCAGGTGCCGAACTCGGTGCCGCAGGCCCAGTCCACGTAAGCGGCGAGCCGGTCGGTGATCGAATCGGGATCATCGACCCGCCGCCGCAGGTCTGCCAGCTGCTGGTCGAGGATCCGATCCAGCACCGCGGTCAGCAGTTCGGCCTTGGTGCCGAAGTGGTACATCAGGCCGGCCTTGGTCACCCCGGCGGCTCGGGCGGCCGTCTCCAGGGAGATCGCGCCGTGCTCCCCCAGGTATGCCGCAGCGGCATCCAGCATGGCATCCCTGCTGGACGGGCGGTGTGCGGGGCGGGTCTCGGTCATGACCCTTACTATACCTACCAGTCGGGTAAGTAACAACGTCCCCTACGGATCAGTGGCCCGTGCCGGGATCGAGGGTCACCGCGTTCTTCGCCCCGGTGTCGACCTGGAGTCGGAACACATCCGGGCGGGCATAGTGACCGGCCGGGTCGAAGTCGAGGTGCCCATCGGTCTTGGCGCCCGGATCGATGTCAGCACAGAGAATCGTCTCCTCGTCGAAGACCGGGCCCGCCAACACCTCACCACTGGGGGCGATGATGGCGGAACCACCACGCATCGCCCAGGTGTCGCGGTCGCGCTGCTCGCGCTCATAGTCGTCGGGGAACTCGTCCCAACGGATCGCCTGGCAGGCGGTGAGCACGTGCACCCGCCCCTCGAGTGCGATGTGGATCATGCTCGAGATCCAGGTCGGGCGGTCGTCAGCGGTCGGTGCACAGTAGATCTCGGTGCCCTGGGCGTACATCGCCTGACGCAGCATCGGCATGTAGTTCTCCCAGCAGATGACACTGCCGAGCCGGCCGACCGGGGTGTCCACGGTTCCGATGGTCGACCCGTCCCCGAAGCCCCAGATCAACCGTTCGCTCCCGGTCGGCATCAGCTTGCGGTGGTGTCCTGCGATCGACCCGTCCGCAGCGAAGGTGACCGCCGTGCAGTAGAGGGTGTTGCCGAGCCGCTCGATCACGCCGGTGACAACGGTGATCCCGGCCTCCCGGACCGCCTCACCGAGCTCGGCCATCAAGGGATCATCCAGCGTGACCGCGGCCTCCACATAGCGGCGGTACGCCTTCCGGCCCTGCGGCGTACGACTGCCCACGACCGCGCCGAAGTCCGCCCCCTTGGGATATCCGCCGATGAAGGCCTCCGGGAAGACCGCCAGCTCGGCTCCCTGATCGGCGCACTCGCGGATCAGCCGGATCGCCTTCGCGACGGTGGCCGGGGTGTCGAAGGGAACGCTGCTTGCCTGGACGACGGCGACCTTGCTCATTGACCTGACTCCTCTGCTCGGTTGATCCCAGCATCGGTCAGTGAGCAAGGTCGGCGAAAGTGGGGCCCAGCAATCGGTAGAGCTCGAGTTGCCGGTGCAGGCGTGCGTGCGGGATCGGGTTGCGCGGGAGGGTGCGGCACCCGGCATCGGTCTCGAACATGGCGGGCAGTTCCAGCGCACCACCGGTCGCGGTGGCGGCCCAGCTGGCCGCCGAACGTACCCCGGCGAGGGCGGGATCTGCTGTGCTGGTGAGGATCTCGGCGCCGAAGGCATCCGCGAGCAACTGGCGCCACACCGGTGAGCGGGCCGCGCCGCCGATCACCGGCAGGGTGTCTGGCACCGAACCGATCCGCTCGGCGGCGAGCCGCAGATCGATCGCCACCCCGAGCAGGACGGCCAGATAGAGATCCTCGGCGGTGGTGTCGGGGGTCATCCCGATCAGCGTGCCGCGCACCGCGCTGTCCCGGATCGGCGTGCGCGCCCCCTGCAGGCTCGGCAGGCACAACGGCAGGGCGGCGGGATCGATCTGCGCCAACCGCTCCCCCGCCACCCGATCGGCGGCTTCGAAGGAACGATCCCCCAGGTGCACCCGGCGCGCCCAGTCCGCCGCGCCCCCGGCCGACAGCACCGCGCCGATCAGCAACCGATCGGTCCAGCCCGGCAGCACCAGACTGTGCACCGGGCCCGGCATCCACGCGGGATCCTCCGGGCGGACCTCGGCGATCCAACCGGAGGTGCCGAGATAGAGGTACGCCGACCCGGGCGCGAGGCCGACGATCCCGTGGGTCGCGGCGCCGGCGTCCCCGAGTGCGTGCACCAGGGGGATGCCGGCCCGCAACCCGAGCTCGCGGGCCGCCGTGTCGCTCAGCGAGCCGCTGACGGCGGGGCCATCGATCAACCGCGGCAGGGCCGCCGACGCGAGCCCCACCGCAGCGAGCAGGGGCTCGGACCAGCCGCGGGCGGGCACGTCGAGCAGGCCGGTCGTGGACGCGGTGGTCAGGTCGACCACGGGGTCGCCGCCCGCCCGACGCAGCACTGCGGCCGGCGCACCGAGGAGGACCTGTCCGGTGTGCTCCAGCGCCTCGGGTTCATGGTGGCGGAGCCAGCACAGTTTCCCCGGGATGCTGGTGGCATCCTGCTCATTCCCTGTCCAGGAAGGCCAGTCCGGCAATCGTCGATCGAGCTCGGCCGCCTCGGTACCGGCCCGGACGTCGTTGTAGAGGATCGCCGGCCGCACGGCCTCCCCGTGCGCATCGAGACAGATCAGATCCTGCATCTGCCCGGTCAGTCCGACGGCCTCGACCCGTTCGTCGGCGCCGCTGGCACGGATCGCCGCCGTCACCGCCGACCACCAGTCCTCGGGTCGCTGCTCCGACCAGCCGGGTCCCCGGCGCAGCGTCGGGTAGGCCGCCTCCCCGGTACCGAGGATGCTGCCATCGGTGCCGAAGACCGCCACCTTCACCGCGGTCGTGCCCAGGTCGATTCCGAGGATCGTCACGGGCTGAGCGTACAAAGACCTTCACCCCTCGACACGCCAGCCCGGAGCCGCTGGCGCGGCTCCGGGCTGGCTACTCGGGGTGCGTGGGCTCGGTCAGCGCTGCACGCCGGCCAATAGGTTCTCGAACGGGGTGACCTCGTCGAAGTCGTCCACCGGTGCCCGGCGTACCGACCGCGAGGAGTCCCCGCTCAACCCGGCCAGGGTGACCAGCTCCCCCGCCCCCCGCTCGATGCGGGCGGACAGGGTGCTCGCGTACTCGCCACCGAAGTCGCCGGTGGCGGCGTACACGCCGGTCGGGATCGTCACCGCGCCCAGGTAGGCGAAGATCGGGCGCAACACCTGATCGATCACCAGCGAGTGCCGTTCCGAGCCACCGGTGGCGGCCAGCAGCACCGGGGTGCCGCGCAGCGAGTCCGGCTCGACCAGGTCGATGAAGGACTTGAACAGTCCCGCCACCGAGGCCTGGAAGGTCGGGCTGACCATCACCAGCGCGTCGGCCTCGCGGACCGACTCCAGGTCGGCCTCGAGCTGCCCGGTCGGGAAGCCGGTGAGCAGGGCGTCGGCGATGGCGTGGGCGTGGTCCCGCACCTCGACGTGGCGCACCTCGACCCGCTCCCCGCTCAGCCGGGTGACGGCCGTGGCGATCTCATCGGCGAGCAGCCGGCTCGACGAGGGCGCGCGCAGTCCGGCACTCACGATGGTGATCAGCTTCGGGGTGTTCAGCGTGGTCATGCGTGGCTCCTGTTCCCTTCCTCCGCCCGGGTACCGGTCCAGTGATCGGTCGCGGGGGTGTTGTTGGTCATCTCTTCCAGTCCGGCGGCCCGGGCGGCGATCACCAGATCGTCGTGGTTCGGGGCATCCGGCACGGTCGCGGGGCGGTCCTTGGCGAACTCGGCACGCAGCGTGGGCAGGATCTCGCCCAGCAGGTCGAGCTGCTCGAGCACCGTCTTCAGCGGCAGGCCCGCATGGTCCAGCAGGAAGAGCTGGCGCTGGTAGTCGCCCACGTAGTCGCGGAACGACAGGGTGCGCTCGATCACCTGCTGGGGGCTGCCGACGGTCAGCGGCGTCTCCCGCATGAAATCCTCCAGGCTCGGCCCGCCGCCGTAGACGGGGGCGTTGTCGAAGTAGGGACGGAAGGCGTTGATCGCGTCCTGGCTCTTCTCCGCCATGAAGATCTGGCCACCCAGACCGACGATCGCCTGCTCCTCGGTGCCGTGCCCGTAGTGGGCGTAGCGCCGACGGTAGAGCGAGACCATCCGCTTGGTGTGCGAGGCCGGCCAGAAGATGTGGTTGTGGAAGAAGCCGTCACCGTAGTAGGCGGCCTGTTCCGCGATCTCCGGGCTGCGGATCGAACCGTGCCAGACGAACGGCGGGACGCCGTCCAGCGGGCGCGGCACGGAGGTGAAGCTGTTCAGCGGGGTGCGGTGCTTGCCCTCCCAGTTGATGCCCTCCTCACGCCAGAGCCGGTGCAGCAGCGCGTAGTTCTCCACCGCCAGCTCGATGCCGTCGCGGATGTCGCGCCCGAACCAGGGGTAGACCGGCCCGGTGTTCCCGCGGCCCAGCATCAGGTCGACGCGGCCGTCGGCGAGGTGCTGCAGGTAGGAGTAGTCCTCGGCCAGGCGTACCGGGTCGTTGGTGGTGATCAGCGTGGTCGCGGTCGACAGGATCAGCCGCTTGGTCTGCGCGGCGATGGCGGCCAGCAGCACCGGCGGGTTGCCCGGTGCGGCGAACGGCGGATTGTGGTGCTCACCGGTGGCGAAGACGTCCAGTCCGATCTCCTCGGCCTTGCGGGCGATCTCCACGGTGTTCTTGATGCGCTCGTGCTCACTCGGCGTGCGACCGGTCGTGGGATCGGTGGTCACGTCGCCCACCGTGAAGACACCGAACTGCATCTGCGGCTGGGTACGGGTCTCGTTGGTCATGGTTGGCGATCTCCCTTCGCTGGTTAGTTGACCGTTCAACAACAGTTCCGCGATGAGTATTCCATGCCGTCACGGCCCTATGATCACCGGATGCCCGAGACCCCTCCCCGTGCCCGCGTGATCGTGATCGCCGGCCCCTCCGGCTCCGGGAAATCCCGCCTGGCCGAGCGGCTGGGCCTGCCGGTGCTGCGGTTGGACGACTACTACCGCGAGGGTGCCGATCCGGGTCTGCCGCGGATCGCGGTCGGCGCCAATGCCGGCCTGGTCGATTGGGACGACCCGGGTTCCTGGGACGGTGCGGCCGCACTCGCCGGGCTGGTCGAGCTGTGCCACACCGGGGAGTTGGAGGCTCCGGCCTACGACCTGTCGTCGAGTTCGCGGGTGGGTTCCCATCCGGTACGCCTCGGCAGGCACCGCTTCCTGCTGGCCGAGGGCATCTTCGCCGCCGAGATCGTCGAACCCTGTCGGCGCGCCGGCGTCCTGGTCGAGGCGTACTGCCTCACCCAGCATCCACTGGTCACCTTCACCCGACGACTGCTGCGCGACCTGCGCGAGGCGCGCAAGCCACCGCTGGTGCTGCTGCGCCGCGGCCTGGCGCTCATGCGCGAACAGCGAGCCATCGTCGCGCACGCGGTGGCGGCCGGGTGCCGCCCGGCCTCGGGCGATCGGGCGTACGCCGAGATCCGCGCGCTGCTGACCCGGGCGTGACTCCTCGGTCGTCTTTATATAGCTTTTCTATGTAACCTGTGCCATGATGGGCGCGTGAGTTCCCCCACCGACCTCGGTTACCGCCTGCTGCGCCTGGTCGGCCGGCTCAATCGGTACGCCAGCCATCACACCGATTTCGTCGTGCCACCGGCCCAGATGCGGCTGCTCGCGCTGGTCCAGGACATGGAGCCGGCGCGGGTCGGCGTACTGGCCGCCGCCGACCACAGTTCGCAGCCGACGATGACCAGCCAGCTCAACCGGACCGAGCGGGCCGGCTGGACCCAGCGGTCCCCCGACCCCGCGGACGCCCGCGCCCAGGTGGTACGCCTGACCGACGCCGGCCGACGCGAGCTGGACGACATCCGGGCCCGGCGCGCCGAGGCCCTGGCACCGGCGCTCGCCGAGTGGCCCGAGGAGCGGCGGCGCCGACTCGCCGATGCGGTGGCGCTGCTGGAGGAACTGATGGGTGAGCTCTCCAACGAGGAGCAACCCACGACCGAAGAATCCAACGACAGAAGGGAATCCTGAGAACGATGTGGCGTCAACCCCGGACCGTGTGGACGGTGGCCTTTGCCTGTGTGATCGCATTCATGGGCATCGGGCTGGTGGATCCGATCCTCAAGCCGATCGCCGACGAGCTCGGCGCGAGCGCCAGCCAGGTGTCGCTGCTGTTCACCAGCTACATGGTGGTGATGGGGGTGGCGATGCTGATCACCGGATGGGTCTCCAGCCGGTTCGGCGCCAAGCGCACCCTGATGACGGGCCTGGTGATCATCATCGTGGGCGCCGGGCTCGCCGGCAGCATGGATTCGGTGACGGCGATCGTCGGCTTCCGCGGCCTGTGGGGCCTCGGTAACGCGCTGTTCATCGCAACCGCGCTGGCCACCATCACCCAGGCCGCCAAGGGTTCGGTCGGCCAGGCGATCATCCTCTATGAGGCCGCGCTCGGGGTCGGGATCGCCGCCGGGCCGCTGCTCGGTGGATTGCTCGGTTCCTTCTCCTGGCGCTTCCCGTTCTTCGGGGTGTCCGCCCTGATGGCGATCGCCCTGACCGGGGTCGCCGCCTTCCTGCCCGCGACCCCGGTGACCGGCAAGCCGTCCTCGATCGGCGCCCCGCTGCGGGCGCTGAAGCATCCGGCGCTGCTGACCGTCGCGCTCACCGCGCTGCTCTACAACTTCGGCTTCTTCACCCTGCTGGCCTTCACCCCGTTCCCGCTCGATCTGCCCGCCCTGCAGGTGGGGTTGATCTTCTTCGGCTGGGGCATCCTGCTCGCCTTCACCTCGGTCGTCGTCGCACCGTGGCTGCAGCGCCGGATCGGTACCACCGCAGGGATTCTGCTGGCGCTCACCGGGTTCGCGGTGATCCTGCTGCTGATGGGCATCTTCACCTCGCACAAGTGGGTGCTGGCGACCGGAGTGGTCGTGGCCGGTGGCTTCCTCGGCATCAACAACACCCTGATCACCGAGACCGTGATGAAGGCCGCGCCGGTGGAGCGACCGGTGGCCTCTGCGGCGTACAGCTTCGTGCGGTTCTCCGGTGGTGCGATCGCGCCGTTCCTGGCCGGCACCCTGGGTGAGAAGGTCAGCGTGCAGCTGCCCTTCCTGGTCGGCGCCGCCGCGGTGGTGGCCGGGCTGCTGCTGCTCGCCTCCCAGCGCCGCCTGCTGGCCAGCATCGATGCCGAGCCCGAGCACGGCGCCCCCGCCGAACATGGCGAGATCGAGGCGGAGGCGGTCACCACCGGCGACGCCTGAGCCAACGGGACGTCGATTTGGCGAGCGCCAGCGAGACGGGACGTCGGTTGAGCGAGCGCCAGCGAGTCGAAACCAAGTCCGCGGCAACGCTCAGCTGCTCAGAGCTGGATCCCGCGGGTCAACGCCCCATCGGCGACCAGGTTGGTCCCCGAGATCCGGCTCGCCACCCGGCTGGCCAGGAACACCACCGGTGCCGCGATCTCCTCCGGCGTACCCATCCGCCCGCTCGGATTGAGCTCCAGCGCGGAGCGATAGAGATCCGGGTCCTGGTCCTCGATGCCGGACCACACTCCGTCGGGGAAATAGGTGTTGCCCGGTGAGACGGCGTTCGCGCGGATTCCCTTCTCGGCAAGGGAGAACGCGAGCCCGTGCAGATAGCCGATGAGCGCGGTCTTGGCGGTGCCGTAGGGGCCGGAGGCGAAATCGGACTCTCGACCCGAGACGCTGGAGACCCCGACGATCGACGGATTGTCACTGCGCTCGAGGTGCGGCATGGCCGCCCTGACCAGGCGTACCGTGTGCATCACATCCACCCGCCAACTGGCCTCCCAGTTCTCCTCGGTGTCCGGGATGGCCAACGCGCTGACATTGGCCACCACACAATCGATCCCGCCGAACTGCTCGGCCGAGTCATCGACCCAGGCAGTGAGTGCCGCGGCGTCGCCGACATCGACCTCGCTGCCGCGGACCCGCTCGCCGGCACCCAACTCACCGGCGACCCGGGCGGCGACCTCGGCGTCGCGGGAGCAGAAGGCGACCTTGGCACCCTCCGCCAGAAAGCCGGCGACGATCGCGCGGCCGATACCGCGGGAGCCACCGGTGACCAGCACATTGGCATCGTCGAGTCCGAGTTCCATGCATTCCTCCTTGAATGTGTGCTGCTGCAGGGATTCAGGCGCCCGCGAGCCCGCGGGCGAGGTCACGGAGATGGTCGTGGATGCCGTCGAAGGGCTTGCTCGCGCGCGGCAGATGGTCCTTGGCCACCTTGACCGCCACGCTGTAGTTGGCGTCCACGACGTTGGCGATCGGCACGTCGGCGATCTGGGTGATCAGCTGATAGGTGTCGAGGGCGTCCATTCCGGTCAGCTCCCCCACCCAGCCGATCAGGTCGGCATTGGCGATCCGCCAGGAGTCTTCCAGCGGCCGGCTGGAGCCGATCGTCATGATCGCGTCGTCGTGCTCGATCCGCGGCCAGCCCGGGGCGTGGCCCTTGATCAGCTCGACGATCAGGGTGGAGGTCATCGCCCCCTCGACCGCGGTGCCGCAGGCCTCCGCCTCACCCTGGCGATAGTGCCCGTCACCGATCGAGAACAGCGCGCCCTCGACGTTCACTCCGAGATAGACCGTCGACCCGGCCCGCATCTCCGGGGTGTCCATGTTGCCGCCGAAGCGGTCCGGCACCAAGGATGTGCGCACCTCACCGGCGGCCGGCGCGACCCCGACGGTGCCGAGCATCGGATTGGTCGGCAGCTCCACGGTGTGGTCGCTGTTGCGGGCCTGGAAGACGACGGTGCCGCGCTCTCGCTCGAGGTGATAGATCCAGGTGGTGTCCGGCAGCGGCGGCTGCAGGCTGACGGTGCGGTCGGTGCTGGTCATCCCGCCGAAGAACGGCATCACCGCCGAGGCACCCCAGTCCCGGGCCGGTACCAGGTCGACCAGATGCAGGACCAGCGTGTCCCCCGGCTCGGCGCCCTCGACGTGGAAGGGACCGGTCTGGGGATTCACGAACCGCAGGTCGACCTTCTCGGCCGATACGTCGTCGGTGGAGGTGAGTGCGCCGCCGAACGCGTCGTCGGACCACAGCCGCAGCGCCGTACCCGGCTTGATCCGCCGGATCGGAGCCACACCGCCGAAGGTGTAGGCGTACTCATTGCGGTCGGGGGTGAACTCGATCAGTTCCATGGGCCGACGTTACCCGCGGTACGCCGGGGGCATTCGGGCGCCCCGATCTGGCACCCCGGTCGCCGACCTTATGAATCTCTCACTGCCGCACAGTGGGATGGACTGGCTATTACCGGGGTGGACGGTTGAGTTCATCTCGACACGTCGTGCCGGCACCGCTGCCGCGGTGCCGGCACGACTACTCGATGAACGTATGGAGGGCGCACCGGTACCGCGGCCGCGGTGTCGGGCCGACCACTCGATGAACGGTATGCTGGAGCGATTTTGTCCGGCTACGCGAGGAGTCCAGTGAGCGACACCAGCACCCGTTCCCAGACCCGCCCCAGTCGGTACGCCGCCAAGGCGCTGATGGCGTCGTCGGTGGGGTACGCGATGGACGGCTTCGATCTGTTGATCCTGAGCTTCTCGCTCGCCGCGATCGCCGCGACCTTCGGGTTGAACACCGGCCAGTCCGGGATGCTCGCCACCGTCACCCTGATCGGTGCGGTGCTGGGCGGGTTCATCGGCGGGATCGCCTCGGACCGGATCGGCCGGGTCAAGGTGCTGACCATCTCGATCCTGGTGTTCGCGATCTTCACCGCGGCCACCGGACTGGCACCGAACCACGGTCTGCTGGTGCTCTTCCGCTTCCTCTCCGGTATCGGTCTGGGGGCCGAATACGGGGTCGGCATGACGCTGGCCACCGAGGCCTGGCCCGCCAAATGGCGGGCCCGGGCGGCGTCCTTCGTCGCCGTCGGCTGGCAGGTCGGCGTACTGCTCGCCGCCGCCGTCTCCGCCTGGGCACTGAGCAATCCGGCGATCGGCTGGCGCGGGCTCTTCCTGATCGGCGCGATCCCAGCGGTGCTTGCCTTCTTCACCCGCCGGCACGTCGACGAACCGGAGATGTACACCCAGATGAAGCGCAGCAGCAACCCGCTCCGCGAACTGTTCAACTCACCCGAACGCACCAGATACTCGATCGCCATCGTGGTGCTCACCTCGGTGCAGAACTTCGGCTACTACGGCCTGATGGTCTGGCTGCCGAGCTTCCTGTCCAAACAGCACGGTTTCTCGGTCACCAAGTCGGCGCTGTGGACCGCGGTCACCGTGATCGGGATGATCATCGGCATCCTGGTCTTCGGCTTCCTCGCCGACCGAGTGGGACGACGCCCGATGTTCATCATCTATCAGCTCGGCGCGGCGATCACCGTGGTCGCCTACTCCCAACTGTCCTCCCCGATGGCGCTGCTGATCGGCGGTGCGATCATGGGCGCCTTCGTCAACGGGATGATGGGCGGTTATGGCGCGCTGACCGCCGAGCTCTTCCCCACCCACGCCCGCGGCACCGCGCAGAACGTGCTGTTCAACGTCGGTCGCGGTGTCGGCGGGTTCGCACCCTGGCTGATCGGCCTGGTCGCCGGCGCCTGGTCCTTCGGTTTCGCGATCGGCCTGCTGGCGCTGATCTACGTCCTCGACCTGATCGTCACGATCTTCCTGGTCCCGGAACGCCGCGGCGCCTCCTTGGACGGGGTCGGTGAGGGCTCGGTACCGATCTGAGGCTGCTCATCTCGATGCTCCCATGTCGATCCCCCTGGAGGGTGACTGCTTCGAGTTCGTGACGCTGCGCGGGGTGTACGGCTGGTGATCGAGCAGGCGAGAGCGTGCGTCCGCGGGGTGTTCTCGTGACCGACGGTGGTCCCGTGGGCTGCGCCTGGGGTGCGGGGGTCAGTCCTTGCTGTGCCGGGCGTTCCGCGACCAGACGAAGCAGTAGACGCCGAAGGCCACGAAACCCAGCCCCATGAACAGCAGCAGGAACATCCCGAAGGGCTGTTCACCGAGCTTCTTCAGCGCACCGTCGACGCCGGCGGCCTGCTGCGGGTCGAAGGTGAACGCGGCCCAACCGAACAGCACCCCCACCAGGGCCATCGACAGACCCTTGATGCACCAGCCGATGCTGCCCAGCCGCGTTGCCCACTGCGGTACCGAACCGTCGAGATCCTCCTTGACGAACTTGCGGCGGACACCTTTGACGATCTGGGAGACGCCGACCCCGATCACCACCGCGCCCAGCAGCCCGACCAGCAGCTGACCACCGGGGGCGGCCATCAGGGTGCCGGTCGCGCTTTTCGCACCAGCATTGGAATCCTGCGACTGACCGCCGAGCGCCAACCGGAGTGCGGTGACACCCAGACCGGCGTACACCAGCGCCCGCGCGCCCGAACCGAGCTTCTTGATGACGCGCTGTTTGGTGTCCAGCCAGCCGTAACCGACGATCGCCTCGATCAGCTGCCACACCACCAGCGCGAACAGCCCGACGCCGACGATGATCATCAGCACATTGCCGAACGGCTTGGACACCAGCTGCGACAGCGCACCCTTGGTGGAGGTGTCCCCGCCACCGCTGCCCAGTGCGACCTGCGCGCAGATCCAGCCCATCACGATGTGGATGAATCCGTAACAGATCAGACCAACGGTCACCAGCAGCTGATAGCCGCGATTCTCCTGCACCGCGGCCCCTGCGCGATGCATGTGTTCCTGCGCTGACTGTCCCATGGCACCTCCCGTGGGAGCATCCTGCCACGGAAGTCGACTCAGCGAGAGCCGAAACGGCCCCGCCCGGCATCGACCGCGGCGAGGATCAACCCGATGATCATCAGCACCCCGCCGATCGGGGTGATCGCACCCAGCCAGCGCACCCCGCTCAGCGCCAGCACGTAGAGCGATCCACCGAAGACCACCGCCCCGGCGAGCAGCAGCATCGGGGCTCGTCGCTGCCCGATCGCACCCAGCGCGAGCATCGCCAGGGCGGCGTACATCTGGTAGCGCACCCCGGTCTCGAAGACCGCCAACAGGTCCGGTGGGAGGCGGTCGGACAGCCCGTGCGCACCGAAGGCACCCAGACCGACACCGATCGCCGCCAGGATCGCACCGGCTCGTACCGCGGCGACGGCAGGACCTCGATCATGGCCACTGCCCTGACGAGTGGGGGCATCGCTGGTCTGGGACATGATGGCAGCCTAGTTGTCATCCGCGGCGACCCACGACTGTCAACGGGGCGTCGTTTGTCACAATGGACCCACCCCACGAGAGGCGACCATGGCAGCTCCCGAGATCGAGTTCCTCAAGGGCGTGTCGAAGCTGCACGCCTTCTATGCCGAGAATGTCCGCATGCTCGCCGAGGCCTACGGCCTGCCGCCGGAGACCGCGGCCCGGGTGCTGGACAACTTCGGCTATCACAACGTCGCCCGCGAGATGCTGCGTCCGCCCCAGGGCGATGCGCCCGAGGACGAGAACCTCAACCGCAAGAACTGAGGATCGCTAGCCTGTGGCGCGTGACTGAGCCCGCGATCGCCGTCCTGATCTCCCCCACCGGCACCGATCCCGACCTCGAACCGGTACGCCGCAGCGCGGCGGAGCTGGGCGGTCGGGTTGCCGAGGTGAGCGATCTCGGCGCTCTCCCCGCCATCGAGGGGGCGCGAGCGATCGGCCTGCACCAGGTGGAGGTCGCCGGGGTGCACTGGCGCGAACTCGGCAGGAGGCTCCGTCGGTTGGCCGAGCCGGCCGGTCAGCGGGTCGTCGTCCGTCCCGCCGACCTGAGCGTCGACGCGCCGCTGCTGGTGGTGATGGATGTCGACTCCACCCTGATCACCGCCGAGGTGATCGAGTTGCTCGCCGCCCACGTCGGCCGCGAGGCCGAGGTCGCGGCGGTCACCGAACGGGCGATGCGCGGCGAGCTCGACTTCGCCCAGAGCCTGCACCAGCGGGTCGCGGTGCTCGAAGGGCTGCCGACCTCGGTGTTCGCCGAGGTGCGCGCCGCGGTACGCCCCACCCCCGGCGTACCGGAGCTGATCCGCACCCTGACCGCCGCCGACTGCCCGGTCGGGGTGGTCTCCGGCGGCTTCGCCGAGATCGTCGAACCGCTGGCCGCCGACCTCGGCATCACCTACACCCACGCGAATCGGCTCGAGGTCGCCGACGGCCGGCTGACCGGCCGGGTGGCCGGGGCGGTGGTCGACCGGGCGGAGAAGGCACGCCGGCTGCGGGCGTACGCCGAGACCGCCGGGATCCCGCTGGAGCGGACGGTCGCCGTCGGTGACGGCGCCAACGATCTGGACCTGCTGGCGCTCGCCCGGTTGGGCATCGCGTTCAACGCCAAGCCCGCGGTCCGGGCGGCCGCCGATGCGAGCCTGACCGAACGGTTGGATGTGCTGGCGCCGATCCTCGGCCTGCCGCTCTGACCCGCTGCGGCGTACGGCTCAGAGTCGGTCGCCGACCTGGTTGCCGTGCGCCTTGGCGTACGCCTCCACCTTGTCGAGATGGTGGTAGGCCTCGATGTAGCGGATCGTGCCCGAGGTGGAGCGCATCACCACCGAGTGGGTACGGGCGCCGCGGTCGGAGTGCCGGACGCCGTTGACCAGATCACCCTCGGTGATCCCGGTGGCGACGAAGAGCGTGTTGTCGCTGGAGACCAGGTCGTTGGTGTCCAGCACCTTGTCGACGTCGAGGCCGGCGTCGATGGTGCGCTGGCGTTCCTCGTCGCTGGTCGGCTGCAACCGGGCCAGGATCCGCCCGCCCATCGCCTTCATCGCGCAGGCGCTGACCACACCCTCCGGCGAGCCACCGATACCGGCCATGATGTCGACGTCCTGCAGCTCATCGGAGGCGGCCGCCACCGAGGCCGCGACATCGCCGTCGGTGAACATCAGGGTCCGGGCGCCGGCGGCGTGGATGTCGGCGACCAGTTGCTCGTGCCGCGGCCGGTTCAACACCGCGACCACGGTGTCCCCCACCGACTTGCCCTTGGCCCGGGCGACCTTGGCGATGTTGTCCGCGATGGGCGCATCCAGATCGATCTGGTCGGCGGCCTCGGGGCCGACGACCAGTTTGTCCATGTAGAAACACATCGTCGGGTTGTACATGCTGCCGGCGTCGGCGGCGGCCAGCACCGCGATCGAGTTCCGCATGCCCCAGGCCAGCAACCGGGTGCCGTCGACCGGGTCGACCGCGATGTCCACCGCCGGGCCCTCACCGGTACCGACCTTCTCCCCGTTGGCGAGCATCGGCGCCTCGTCCTTCTCGCCTTCGCCGATGACGATGGTGCCGGACATCCGGACCGCGTTGAGCACCGCCCGCATCGCGTCGACGGCCGCCTGATCGCCGGACTCCTTCTGCCCGCGACCGGCCCAGGGGGCGGCGGCCAGGGCCGCGGCTTCGGTGGCGCGCATCAGATCGAGGCCGAGGTTGTGGTTGGGCAACAAGTAGGTCATCTCGTCCGACATGACGCCACCCTATCCGTCGACGCGGTGAGCGTCGGCCAGCGCTTTCAGACCAGGTACGGCAGACCGGCGGCCACCAGTGCCCCCACCGGGAAGCTGAGCACGGTCGTCACGGTGACGGTGTCGGCGACCGTGCGGACGTCGCCCTTGTATTCCAGTGCGAGCAGGAAGGCGTTCACCGCGGTGGGCATCGCACCGGACAGCACCAGGGCCTGCAGCGGTACGCCGGACATCCCGAACAGGAGTCCGACGCCCAGCGAGATCACCGGCATCACCAGGACCCGCACGACCGATCCGATGACGACCGCGCGGGTCAGGCGGACCCGTTTGCTGGCGCCGAGCTGGATGCCGAGGGCGAGCAGCACCATCGGCAGGGTCGCGGTGGCGAGCATCTCCACCCCGCGCATCACGCCGGTCGGGAACTGGTGGCCGAGCAGGCGCATCCCCAGCCCGACGACGACGGCCCAGATCACCGGCAGCTTGAGCAGGCCGAGCATTGCCGACCGGGCCCCGCCGGCGGAGCCGAACAGCAGCGGCCCGACGATGAAACCGAGGATCATCGACACCAGGAACAGCAGCACGCTCTGGTCGAAACCTGCTTGGCCCAGGGCGAACAGCGCGATCGGCAGGCCCATGTTCCCGGAGTTGGAGATGGCCACGCTGACGATCACCGCGCGTCGGGTGGCGGGCGGGACCCGGCCGATCAGGACCGCGGCGAGCAGTGCGCCGACGACGGCGGCGACCAGATAGGCGAGCATCAGGCGTACGCCGACCGCACCGGAGACCTCGGTGGTGAGCAGCGAGTCCAGCACCATCGCCGGTACCAGGCCATGCAGGCTGATCTTGCTGATCGTGCCGGCATCCAGCTCGAAGAAGCGACCGAGCGCGAACCCCGCACCGGCCACCACCAGCACCGGGACGATCACATTGGCCAGGGCCAGCAGGATGCCCATCCGGCCTCAGAAATGCATGATCAGGCCAGCGGCCCAGGTTGCGATCGCGGCCGCCGCGCACCCGAACTCGACCAGCAACCCGGCGCCGGTCGCCTTGATCGCCTGCCAGGACGCCCCCCAGGCGGTCCGCGCACTCTTCAACCGGGCGTACTCGCTGGCGAACAGACCCGCCACGAAGCCGATCAGCAACCCGACGACCGGGATCACGAACATGCCGATGATCCCGCAGATCAGCCCGATCACGATCGAGCGGTTGGGGATCTTCTCCCGGCGCAGCACCCGGCCGGTGATGAAGTAGGTGGCCAGCATCCCGGCCACGCAGAAGGCGGTGCCGATCCCGAACACGGTCCAACCGACCTGCCCGCCGATGACGATCGCCCAGACCAGCAGACCGGCGATCACCGTGATGCTGCCGGGCAGCACGGGCACGATGATGCCGATGATGCCTATCAGGCAAAGGATTCCGGTCACGATCGACGCAATGACGTCGGGACTCACGGACGCACCTCCTGCACGGGCCGGGATCGGGGCTCTCGGGCGATCCTAGTGGGGTTCGGCGTGACCCGGTCGCACTGCTGGCACGATGGGACCGTGGCTGACAGGAATGACGCAAGCAGTGGTGCGGGTGAGGTGGTGGCCGTCTTCGGCGGCCGCAGCGAGATCGGTCTGGCGATCGCCGAGCGGCTCTCCCCCGGCCGGACCGTGGTGCTGCTGGCCCGCCCCGGGGATCTGAGCGGGGCTCGGGACCGATGTCTGGCGGCCGGGGCGGTTCGGGTCGAGACCGTCGAGTTCGACGCCGACGACACCGCCGGTCACCAGCAACTGATCGATGAGGTCGAGGCACTGGCTGGCCCGATCGACATCGCGGTGCTGGCCTTCGGCGTACTCGGTGACCAGGAACAGGCCGAACGCGACAACAATGCGGCGGTGGCGATCCTGCACACCGACTTCGTCGCCCAGGCCTCCCTGCTGACGGTGCTCGCCGAGCGGATGCGGCCGCGGCGCCGGGGCACGATGGTGGCGTTCTCCTCGGTGGCCGGGGTGCGGGTGCGCCGGGCGAACTATGTCTACGGTTCGGCCAAGGCCGGGCTGGACGGTTTCGCCTCCGGGTTGGCGGACGCGCTGCACGGCAGTGGCGTACGCCTGATCATCGCCCGGCCCGGTTTCGTGATCGGGCGGATGACCACCGGGATGGACCCGGCACCGTTCTCCTCCACCCCGGCCCAGGTCGCCGAGGCGGTGGTGCGCTCGGTCGACGGCGGCCGCGAGGTCGAGCTGTGGATCCCGTGGCAGCTGCGGGCGATGTTCTCGGTGGCCCCGTTCGTGCCGAGGCGGGTCTGGCGGCGGATGCCGCGCTGAGTTCAGACCCGGTTCGTGCGCCGCCCCACCCGCTCGAACTCGAGCCGCAGCTCGGCGAGCCGCTCCCGGTACCGGCGGACGTTGTCCAGCTTGATCTCCTCGTAGCCGCGGACCACATCGGGCAGCTCGGCGATCTGGACCGCGAGGCCGAGGTTCTCGGTGGTCAGCTGATCGATCAACGCGTCGATGACCTGCTCGTACTCGGTGATCAGCTCGCGCTCCACCCGACGGACCTCACCGATGCCGAAGACGTCCAGCTTCGTGCCCCGCAGCCGCTTCATCGATCGCAGCGCCTTCAACGCCGGTGCGAACTTCGGGCCGAGGGTGATCTTGCCGTCCATACCGAGCGCCCGCAGCATCGGCGGGTGCAGTTTCCAGCTGGCCTGCGCCCCGGGGCCGAAGGTGCGCTCCAGGTCGGCATCGAGTTCGGGGAGCAGCGCGAGCCGGGCCACCTCGTACTCGTCCTTGTAGGCCATCAGCTTGTAGAGGTGCCGGGCGACGGCTTCGGTGAACGCCGTGGATCCGTTGCCCAGTTGGGATTCCGCGGCTCGGGCACGGGCGACCCGGTCGGCGAAGCGGCGGGCGTACGCCTGGTCGGCGTAGGCGGTCAGCTCATCGACCCGCAGGGCGATGGTCTCGTCGAGGGTCCGCGGGCCGGTGCGGCGTTCGGCGGCGTGCAGGGCCGGTGCCTGCGGTTCGGCGACGGCCTGGCGGCCACGGCGGAACGCCTGCAGGTTGGCCTCGACCGCGACCCCGTTGAGGCGGATTGCCTCCTCGATCGCCTCCGCCGGCAGCGGAATGGCTCCCTGCTGGTAGGCGGCACCGAGCATCAGCACGTTGGCGTACTGGTCGTTGCCGAACAACCGTGTGGACAGGTCCCGGGCGTCGAGTTGCACCGCGTGCTCGGCACGGGTGACGTCGACGACCGGGGCGAGCACCGCCTCGGCGCTCGGGTTGTCGGCCGCGACATCGGAAACCATCTGTCCGGTGGGAATCCGCGAGGTGTTCAGCACCGCGATGGTGCGCTCGGTGTCGGTGACGGTGAGGTTCCGCGGATCGGCGGAGACCAGATGGTCACAACCCAGGTAGAGGTCGCACTCCCCCTGGCCGATCTTGCTGCTGGTCGGCGTACCGCGGCGGGCGAAGCGCACATCGGAGACGACCGCACCGCCCTTCTGGGCGAGCCCGGTCTGATCGAGCGAGCGCACCTGCCAGCCGGCGATCAGGCCGGCGTTGGCGAGCAGCTGGGAGACGGTGACGATGCCGGTACCGCCGATGCCCATCAGCCGGACGGCGAACTCGTCGGCGCCCACCAGCGGCTGCGGATCGGTGAAGGCGTCGGCGTCCAGCGGGCCGGAGGTGCTGCTGCCCTGCGGCTTGCTGCCGTCCGGCACGGTGACGGTCATGAAAGCCGGGCAATCCCCGTCCAGACAGGAAAGATCGAGGTTGCAGGAGGACTGGTGGATGCGGGTCTTGCGCCCGAACTCGGTGTCCACCGGGTGCACCGAGAGACAGTTGGACTTCACCCCGCAGTCACCGCAGCCCTCGCAGATCCGCTCGTTGATGAAGACCCGGGTGTTGCTGCTGGGGATGGTGCCGCGCTTGCGACCGCGGCGCTTCTCGGTGGCGCACTGCTGGTCGTGCACCAGCACGGTCACCCCGGGGGTGTCGGCGAGCACCCGTTGCGCCTCGTCGAGCCGGCTGCGGTCCCAGACCGGCACGTCGGCCGGCAGCCGGACGTCGCGGTAGCGGGAACGGTCCTCGGTGGTGACGATGATCTTCGCGACACCCTCGGCGCGCAGCACGTCGACGATCTGGGGTACGCCCATCCCGCCGATGGCCCGCTGGCCGCCGGTCATCGCGACCGCGGAGTTGTAGAGCAGCTTGTAGGTGATGTTGGCACCGGAGGCGACCGCCCCGCGGATCGCCAGCGAACCGGAGTGGTCGAAGGTGCCGTCGCCGAGGTTCTGCACATAGTGGTCGCGGTCGGTGAACGGCGCCATGCCGACCCACTGCAGCCCCTCACCGCCCATCTGCGCCAGCCCGGTCACCTCGCCGACCTGGCGCGGATCCATCATCAGCACCAGTGCATGGCAGCCGATGCCGGCGCCGGTCAGGCTGCCCTCGATCGGGCGGGTGGAGCTGTTGTGCGGGCAGCCCGAACAGAAGTAGGGCGCGCGCTGCACCAGCGGCAGGTCGATCCGGGTGCTCGTGGTGCGGACCGCACCGGGGCTGGTCGCCGGGGTCGACTCCACCGCGGCGGCCCGCGCCGCGGCGCTGACCTCGGCGGGGTCGGGCTGTTCAGCCAGGGCACCGGTGTCGGTGAGCCGGCGACGCAGCGGGGCGAGGATGGCGTCGGAGTCGAGTTCGCCCCAGGACTGCACGAGCTGCTTGCCGGCCGGGTCCTGCTTGCCGGTCACCCGCGGGCGCACCGCTGTGGCGTACAGGATGTCCTTGATGGCGGCCTCCAGGAAGGAGCGTTTCTCCTCCACCACCAGGATCTCGTCCAGGTCGTCGGCGAACTCGCCGATCACCGATTCCTCGACCGGGAACACCATGCCCATGCGCAGCAGCCGGATCGGGGTCTCGGTGAGGTCGTCGGCGTCGATGCCGAGGCGGCGGAGTGCTTCGGTGAGTTCGAGGAAGGTACGCCCGGAGGCCACGATGCCGATCCGGTCACCGGGGGCGGCGCCGATGATCCGGTTCAACCCGTTGAGACGGGCGTATTCCTTTGCCAGCCTGGTTTTCCGGCCGTACTGCTCCTGTTCCAGCGGGGTGAGATGGGGCTGCAGCAGGCGGGAGGTGGGCTGGTGGGTACGCCCGCCCTGCGGTTCGATCGGCGCGGGCCGGTCCCGGTCCAGGTCGACCGGGGAGGAACCGTCGGCGACGGCGGTGGCGATCTTGACCCCGGTCCACAGTCCGGTGATCCGGGAGAGTTCGATGGCGTGCAGGCCGAGGTCGATGACGTCCTGGGAGTCGGCGGGGTCGAGGAAGGGGATGTTGAAGTCCGCCATCGCGAACTCCGAGGAGCACGGCAGGGTCGAGGATTTGGCGGCCGGGTCATCGCCGACGAACAGCACCGCGCCGCCGTAGCGGTGGGCGCCCATCAGCGCGCCGTGCCGGATGGCGTCGGCGGCCCGGTCCAGGCCGGGGGCCTTGCCGTACCAGAGCCCGACCACTCCGTCGTGTTTCGCACCCTCGAAGTTGTTGACCAGCTGACTGCCCTGCAGCGCGGTCGCCGCGGACTCCTCGTTGAGGGCCGGCTGGACGACGATCTGATTGGGGTCGAGGAGCTTCTTGTTGCGCAGCAGTTCGAGGTCGTAACCGGCCAGCGGCGAGCCCTCGTAACCGGTGATCAGGGTGGCGACATCCAGGCCGGCCGCCAGGTCGCGGCGATGCTGCTCGATGGGCAGCCTGGTCAGGGCGTGGATGCCGGTCAGCTGCACCCGTCCACTCGTCGCCTCGTAACGATCCTCCAGGCGGGGACGCTGCGGGGTCTGAGTCATCGGGTGCTCCTCCTTGAGTGGCCAACGGTTCGCCGACGAGCATAACTCCTGACCACTGGAAGCGGTACTCAGGTACCCCGCCCAGTACCGCTGTCCAGATGCTCATCACGTAGCGCGGCCTGCGCGGTGAAGCGGAGCAATGCCGCGCGTGGGGCGATGAGGCCCCCGCGCTGGGACATGCATTAGTTCAGTTCTTGACGATTGCAAACCCAGTCCCACTGGGTTTGATCATGGATCTTCAGCACTACTGCATGTCCCAGCGCACCGCCGTAGGTCAGTCGCGGACGCGCACGGAGACGAGCTCCCCGACAGGCAGCTCGGTGATCGGGCCGGTGCGCTGGAACGGGAGCGTGCCGGTCTGCCCGAGCGCGGACCAGGTGACCTGCCAGTGCGTGGTGGCGCTGATCTGGTAGCTGCCGGGCTTGGACGGCTTCTGGTAGACGTGGTCGCAGCTCGGCGATCGGGCACCTGGTTGGACGGTGTTGTTGTAGGGGGTGGTCCGCCCGCAGAACTTGGTCGTGCCGTCGCCGAGGCGGAACTCGGTGGTCGTCCGGCGGGCCGTGAGGGTCATCGTCAGCCCCTGCTCGGTGACCGTGGTCGTGTACGAGTCGGGCCCGGTGGTCCAGAGCCAGACCGGGTAGCCGACCACCATCATCTGCCACTCGTTCCTGGTGTGATCGGGACCGGTGTACGCCGTGGGTGCCGGAATCTCCAACCGGGCCAGCACCTGCTGCGCGACCACACGCGGATCCGGGGGCGGTGGCGGCCCCGCTACCGGTACGGGCGCCGGCGCCGGTCCCCCACAATCGACCGGCGGCCCACCGATCAACCCACCGCAGCTCTCCACCGGCGGTATCCCAGCAGCCACCCGCGCCTGATCCCGCGGGCTCAACGGCCGATCGATGACGGGATTGCCATTGGACGGCTGGCCGTTCTTCCTTCCGATGCCGGGAGCAGGTCCGCCTATGACCTTTTTGACCAGTTCGGACAGACCTACGATGCCGCTTTGATCAGTCTGAATGTTCGTATTTCCTCGACCGAGATTCATCGAACTGCATCGCGGGTCGGTGGTGGGGCACGGCGGTGGAGGGGGGCCGGCGTGCGTCTGCGATACTTGGGTTGCGCCGATCAACACGATCGCGAGGACGGCTGCGATCAGAAGTCGCATGAGTCAACTACTTCGCTGACAATGTCGACGACCTTGACGCGAGAGTCAATAACCCGGCCGTACACGTATCCCACTGTTCGAGTGCCCTTCTCCGTGACACCGCCCTCTGTCCACGTGGTTTTGGTTCGGTCTTCGCAGATACGAAGGGTGAGCTGGGGGTCATAGTCCAGACTCACCAAACCAGGAGTCGCTTTGACTCGGGTCGTACCGCGCCCCTCTACCGTGTAACCACGCTTCTTTTGGTCCTGAAGGCCGGTTCGGTACTTCACCAAGAAGCGTTCCGCAGCCACCCCCTTGATCACATCGCTCACGTCATCCGCGCCACCGGCAACAGCCATTCGTTCCATTTCATCGAAGGCCGTCCGATATGCCTTCTCCGCCTGTGCGGACAGCTCCTCCTGACTGGGCGTCGGTGAGGCACTCGGCGTGGGCGGGTCCGGTGCGACGCTGGTGACCGGCGGCGGCACACTCGTACCGGTCGGTGGACGGTCCGGCGTACAGGCCGCAGCCAGCGGCAACAACACCAGCGCAGCGAGCGCCGTGCGCGTGGAACGAGCAATCACAAGAGCCCCCCGAGGGTGTGGGTCGAATCACATCCTGCCAAGGTCCGTCACCCCGCGGTACCCCCTTATCCACAGGGTCGCCCCGCGCGATCCATCTGCTTCCGACCCACAAACCAGATCAGAACGCGATGAATCACCACCCAGACCCCGTGCCACACTGACGCCGTGGACCTGCTCAAGCATCTCCGCTATTTCGTGGCGGTGGCCCGGACCGAGCACATCGGCCGGGCCGCCGAGGAACTCGACCTGGCGCAGCCGGCGCTGAGCCAGCGGGTGAAGGCCCTGGAGGCCCATCTCGGCGTACCGCTGGTCGAGAAGGCCGGCCGGGGCATCCGGCTCACCCATGCCGGGCACCGGGTCGCCGAGCGCGCCGCGGCCGTCGTCGATTCCGCCGACGGTCTGGCCAACGGGTTGGTCGATGTCGACGCCGATGCGATCCCGGTCGGCGTACCGGCCACCCTCACCCCGGCCCGCTTGCACGCAATGGCGACCGCGCTCGACCAGGCGCTGACGCCGCGAAACTGTGTCCTGCAACCGATTCCGGCCGCCGAACGGGGCGCCGCCCTGCGTGCCGGCCGGGTCGCTGCCGCCCTGTTGCCCACCCCCGGAGCCGGTGATCTGAGCCTGCCGCTCGGCATCGCGCTGCCACCGCGGCATCCGCTGGCCGGGATGCCGGCGTTGCATCCCAGCGACCTGAGCGAACACCGGTTGCTGATCCTGGACGAGGATGCCGGGCTCCGGGAAGTGCTCACCGCCGAACTGGACCGGCACGGTTACGACCCCGGTGGCTGTGTCTGGGACACCCCACCGACCGCCGCGCTGGCCCGCGCGCTCGCCGGTGAACCCTGCCTCACCGATCCCCGGCACGCCCTGGACGGCGGCCTGCACTGGATCCCGCTGGTCGGCCTCGACCTGCGGCGTCGGCTCAACCTGGTCTGGCGTGCCGGTACCGGGCCCGGTGAACCGAGCCGTGCCGTCGCGGCGCTGGCGGCCACCCTGGAGGGCGATGTGGCACCACGCAGCACACCCCGGCCCAGCCAACCGGCCGCCACCGTCGCCCAGATCCGCGATGTCTGGCGGGCGGTGGGCGTCGTCGGTGGGCTGCACGCTCGCGATCTGCGCAGCGGTGCGATGCTGGCGGTCGACGCCGACGATGCCTGGCCGATGGCCTCGGTGGCGAAGGTACCGCTCGGGATCGCCCTGCACCGGGCCGCCGACGCCGGCCTGCTCGGCCTGGACCAGGCGCTGACCCTGCGACCCGACGGCCGGACCAGCGGCACCACCGGCATCTCGGCGATGGCCGATCCGGTCCGCCTGTCGCTGCGCGACGCCCTCTATCTCGCGCTGACGATCAGCGACAACGCCGCGGCGGACGCGATCTGGGACACCCTCGGTGCCGACCGCGTGCAGCACCTGCTGCGCCAGGTGCTGCCGCCCGATCAGGTACGCCTGGGCGAGGCGACCAGGGACCTCTACGACCGGCTCACCTTCGGCGGGTCGTTGGACGGCCCGTACGCCTGTCGCGCGACTGCCGCCGGCGCCACCCGGATGCTGGAGCTGATCTGGTCCGACCAGGCCGCCTCGCCCGCTGCCTGCGCCGCCATCCGCGATCTGATGCGGCGCCAGGTGTGGGCGCATCGGCTGGCCAGTGGCTTCCCGGCGGCCGACCTGGACGTGGCGGGCAAGACCGGTACCGCCGGTGATCACCGGCACGAGATCGGCGTGGTCTCCTATCCCGACGGTCGCCGCTATGCCGTCGCGGTGTTCACCCGGTTGCAGCAGGAGACACCGCACCACCGGTGGGACTGGGCGATCGGTGAGACCGCACGATTGGCTGTGAATGCCTTGCGCCGCAGAGATTCCGACGACTGATCGCATTCGTCGATCGATCGTATTCGGCACTGCATGGCGCGGATCACATTCCTGGTTTGGATTTCCATCCGCCGACTACGCTCGCCGCATGCGTGCGCTGATGTTCACCAATCGGATGCTGGCCTTCGTCATGGTGAGTGTGTTCGCAGGGTTGCTGGTGGCAGGCCTGGTGGTCCCGTTCGCCGGAATGGCAGGCGCGGCGAGCAGGGCGGCCGCGACCGGCATGAACACCCTGCCGGCCGAGTTGGAGACCCCGCCGCAACCGCAGCAGTCGAAGGTCCTGATGGCCAACGGCGAGGTGTTGGCCACCTTCTGGGAAGAGAACCGGATCTACAAACCTCTCTCCGAGATCAGCCCGCTGATGCAGCAGGCGCAGATCGCGATCGAGGACAACCGGTTCTATGAACACGGCGCCATGGACATCCGCGGCACGCTGCGCGCGCTGGTGACCAACACCTCCTCCGACAACACCCAGGGTGGTTCCACCCTCACCCAGCAGTATGTGAAACAGGTCCAGATCGGGATCGCGAAACAGGCCGGTGACGAGGCCGGGATCGCGGCTGCCCAGGCACCGACGGTGTCCCGCAAGATCCAGGAACTTCGCTATGCGGTCGCGCTGGAGAAGCGGCTCACCAAGGATCAGATCCTGGAGCGCTATCTGAACATCGCCTACTACGGCGACGGTGCCTATGGCGTCGAATCGGCTGCCCGGCACTACTTCAACACCACCGCGAAGGATCTCACCCTCGACCAGGCGGCGATGCTGGCCGGTCTGGTGCAGAACCCGGCCGCGACCGACCCGGTGAACAACCCGACCATCGCGACCGAGCGCCGCAACGTGGTGCTGAACCGGATGGCGGAGCTGAACATCGTCACCCAGGCCGATGCCGACGAGGCCAAGAAGGTCCAGTTCGACCCGTCGAAGGTGCAGAACTATCCCAACGGGTGTGTCGGGACCCGCTATCCGTTCCTGTGTGACTATGTGAAGCGTTCGCTGGAGAAGATGCCGGCGCTGGGCAACACCCCCTCCGAACGTCTGGACACCCTGAACCGTGGCGGGTTGACGATCCAGACCGAGATCGATCCCACGACCCAGGATGCCGCCGAGAAGGCGATCTCGGACAACATCGACCCGCGCGATCCGGTCATCTCGACCATGAGCATGATCCAACCCGGCACCGGGCTGATCCTGGCGATGGCCCAGTCCCGACCGGTGATGGGCAGTGACGCGGCCGCCGGTGAGACCTACTACAACTATGCCGTCGGCGGCCCGAACAGCGACGACCCCATGGGCGGTGCCGAGGGGTACCAGGCCGGATCCACCTTCAAGGTGTTCGCCGCGGCCGCCGCACTCCAACAGGGGCGGGGCTTCGGGACCACCTACAACGCACCGAACACGATGGACTTCGGTGGCCAGACTTTCTCAAGCTGTGAAGGGGATTTCCGACTTCCCGGTGACTGGCGGGTGAGCAACTCAACCAGCCGGAACGGCACCATGAACCTGGTCGAGGCGACCTCCTGGTCGGTGAACACCTACTACGTCCAGCTGATCCGCGATGTCGGGGGCTGTGCGGCGACGACGATGGCCCGCGACACCGGGATCGAACTCGGCTCCTCGGGTGATGTGGTCGAGCAGTTCGCCGACAAGCCCTCGTTCGTGCTCGGTTCGGCCGAGGTGACACCGCTGTCGGTGGCCGAGGCGTACGCCACCTTCGCCGCCCGCGGCAAGCACTGCGAACCGATCATCATGAAGTCGATCACCGACAAGAACGGCAAGGACATCCCCGTGCCCAGCGCCGACTGCAAGCAGGTGATGGAACCGCAGGTGGCTGATGCGATGAACGCGCTGCTCGGCGAGGTGATGAACGGAACCGGCAGCCCGGCACGGATTCCGGGTGGTTACCCGCAGGCCGGCAAGACCGGCACCACCGACGACAACCAGGCCGTCTGGTTCGCCGGCTACACCCCCGAGGTCGCCGGGGCCGCGATGATCGCCATCGACAAGACCAACTCCTACTGGGAATCCAGCCGGTACAGCCGCAGCACCCCCTCGCTGAAGGGGATCCGCCTGCCGGCCTCGGGGTTCTGGATGGAGGGTTCCGGCGGCGGTGACGTCGGCCGCAACGTGTACGCCCCAGCGATGCGCGCCTATCTGCGCGGCGAACCGGCGACCCGGTTCGCCACCCCACCGGCCGACCTCACCCGTGGCGGTGGCGGCGGCAATCAGCGACAGGGTGGCTGATCCTCAGGTCGTCACGATCACCTTGACCTCGGTACCTCGGGCGGCGGCGGCGAATGCATCGGCGGCGTCGTCGAACTCGAACCGTGAGGTCACGAACTCGGCTGCGCTGACGGCTCCGGATCGGATGATCTCGACCGCGACGTCGTAGTCCTCGGACAGATAGGTGGCCGCCCCCTGGAGGCGCAGCTGCAGATCCTGGATCTGCGGGAGCGGCACACTCACGGGTTTCGCCGCGACGCCGACGATGATCACGGTTCCGCCCTTGCTGGCCATCGCCGTCGCCTGGTCGACCGTCGCCTGGACCGCGACACAGTCGAAGACGGCGTCGGCACTCTCGCCGAGTGCGGTGCGCACCGCATCCGCCGCGTCGGGGCGGGCACCGTCGATCACCACATCGGCACCGAAAGCCAACGCCACGTCTCGCTTCTGGGCCAACACATCGGTCATCACGACCCGGCGGGCCCCGGCATGCCGCAATGCCTTCAAAGTGAGCAGGCCGATGGTCCCTGAACCGATGATCGCCACGGCTTTGTCGCGGACGTCACCGGCGAGGCGGACCGCGTGCACGGGTGTCGCCAAGGGCTCGATCAGCACCGCGTCCAGGTCGGCGATCTCATCGGCCACGCGATGCAACCGGTTCGTCGGCACCGTGAACTCCTCCGCCAGCCCACCCTGTTCGTAGCCGCAGCCGAAGAACTGCAGCTTCTCGCAGATGTTGCTGCGACCGGTGCGGCACATCTTGCAGTCCCAGCAGGGCAGGGTCGGTTCGACGATGACGCGGTCACCGACCCGGATATCGAGATCGTGTCGGCCGACCTCGATCACCTCGCCGACGACCTCGTGTCCCGGGTTGTAGGGCAATGGGACGAACGGATGCCGCCCGTGGCAGGCATGGACATCGGACCCGCAGATACCGACCACGATGGTTCGGACCCGCGCCTCGTCCGGGCGCAGTGGCGGCGCCACGGCCGATACGACCTCGACGGTGTCGACAGCACTCACGGTGACGCGTTTCATGGCAGGACCTGGACCTTTCGGCCGGCGCCGGTGCGAACCGCCTCCAGCGCGGCTGGGTACTCGGCGAGTGGGAAGCGGTCGCTGATGAAGAACGATGGATCGATGGCCCCGGTGGCGAACAGATCGACGGCCCGCGCATAGGAGTTCAGCGTGGCCATCGAACCGGTCACCGTGATCTCCTCGTGGTAGATGCGATACGGCTCGATCACCACCTGGGTCGCGCTCGGGGGTACGCCGAACTGCAGGTAGGTGCCACCGCGTTCGACCCTGGGAATGCCGTCCTGGATGGCCGCGGCACTCCCGCTGGCGTCGATGACGAGATCCCAGCTCCGGTGCGGCAGGTCGTCGGCGGAGGTGGCGGTGCTCGTGCAGCCCAGCTCGGTCGCCGCGACCAGGCGGTCCGTACTGATGTCGACCACGTGCACCTCGGCGAGCCCGGTGAGCTTCGCGAGTTGCAGCATCATCAATCCCATCGTTCCGGCGCCATAGATCAGCGCCCGGTCGCCGATGCTGGCGCGCGCGACGTCGTAACCGCGGATGGCGCACGACAGCGGCTCGATGAGCGTCGCCGCCCCGGTCTCGATGCTGTCGGGCAGGCGTACGCAGTGCCGCTCGCGGATCGCCGCGAATTCCGCCGCTCCACCGTTCCAGGTGGTGCCGTAACCGCCAGCGACCTCACACAGATTGGTACGTCCGCGGCGACATGGTCGGCATCGACCGCAGATATGGGAGGGGTCGACACCGACCCGGTCCCCCACCGTGAGCGTGGACACCTCCGAGCCGACCGCCATCACGACGCCCGCGAACTCGTGGCCGGGAACGATCGGCAGCGTGGAGTTGAAGTCTCCATCGAGAATGTGCAGGTCGGTGCCGCAGATCCCGACGGCGGCGACGTCGATGACGACCTCGTCGGCTGCCGGAGCCGGGTCCGGGACCTCGGCCACCTCGACCTCCCCGGGTGTGGTGAAGACGGCTGCGCGCATCGGTGATCTCCTCAGTTGTTGGTGGATGGTTGCCGAACTCGGGTCGCCGGGCCGAGTTCGTCATCGTGCAGGGGCCGGCGTGGATCGGCGGCACCGGCCGCCACGCTCCCGGTGAAGTCATCAGGGTCGAAGAGGGTGCCGGCCGTCTGCACCGCCGCCGACCCCCACCGGACCGCGCTGACCAGCCGATCGATCCGATCCCCGTCCGAACCCAGAAAACCCGCCAGCAAGGCATCACCGGCGCCGACGGTGCTGGCGACCCGGTCGATGTCGGCGACCGCCTGGAGTGCGCCCTCGGCATCAACCAGCACGGCCCCATCGGCACCGAGACTCGCCAGCACCGCGCCGACCCCGGTAGCGCGGATCTGTTGCGCTGCGTCGATGACATCACCGACGGTGTGCAGCTCCCCTCCGACGAGCTCGGCCAACTCGTGTACGTTCGGCTTGATCAGCGCCGGCTGCGCGGTGATCCCTGCCCGCAGCGGTTCACCGGAGCTGTCGAGCACGACCGGCAGATCGCCGCAGGCACGGGCGATCCGGGCATGCAGATCGACCGGTGTGCCAGCGCCGAGGCTGCCGGCGGTCACCACCACCGTGGCCGCCGGAACACGCCTGGTGATCGCGTCGATGAGTGCGTCGCACTCGCTCTCGGACAGCCGCGGGCCGGCCTCGTTGATCTTGGTGACGCGTCCGGATGGCTCGGTCAGGCTGATATTGCTGCGAAGCTCACCCGAGATCGGCACGATCGAGGTGGGCAATCCGGACGCCTCCAGCATGCTCGCGAGCTGTGCGCCCACGTGCCCGCCGACCGGGACCACCGCTTCGACCACCCGCCCCTGGCTGTGCAGCGCGATGGCCACGTTGACGCCCTTGCCACTGGGTTCGCTCTGTGCGTGGTCAGCCCGATTGACCGAACCGAGCACGGTGCGGTCGAGAAAGACCGTGCGATCGACGCTCGGGTTGGGAGTGACCGTGAGGATCATGCGAGCTCCGTTTCGAGTCCGGCGGTGCTGAGCGCGCCGAGATCGCCCGCATCGATATCCGCATCGGTGATCAAGAGATCGATGTCGGAGAGTTCGGCGTGCTGGGCGCCGGTGACGACGCCGATCTTGGTGTGGTCCGCCAGCAGAATCCGGCGTTGGGCAGTGGCGAGCATCGCTCGCTTGGCGGTCGCCTCCGCGAGATCGGGTGTCGTCAGTCCGCGGGCCACCGACAATCCATTGGTGCCCAGGAAGGCCACATCGACGTTGATCTCCGCGAGTGCTCTGATCGCCCAGGCGTCGACGGTTGCCACCGTCTTCGAACGAAGACGTCCACCGAGCACGACGACCTCGAGCCGAGGACGATTGAGCAGGGCCAGGGCGTGGGTGAGTGTGTTGGTGTAGACGACGAGATCCCGGTCGCCGGGCAGGATCTCCACGAGTCGTGCCGTCGTGGATCCGGCATCGATGAGGATCGATCCGCTGTCCGGGAGCTGTGCCAGCGCCGCGCGGGCGATGCGGTCCTTCTCGGCGCGGTTGCCGACGCGGGCCGCCACCTCCGGTTCGTGGGAGAGGCGGTCGATGGGCACCGCTCCCCCACCCCGTACCCGGCGGAGCAGGCCTTGCTGCTCCAGCACGATCAGGTCCTTGCGAATGGTCTCGGTGGTGACATCGAGCTCGTCAGCCATCCGCGCCAGCTGTACGCGGCCGTCGCGGCGAAGTGCAGTGAGGACGGCTTCGCGGCGTTCGTCGGTGAACAGCTTGGGCATCGGCATCACGCTCCTGTTCCGCGATGGGTACGCCATGCCATCATCGCGGCAGTTGCGGCGCCACGAGCACCGGCCTCGTCGACCTCGGTGCGGATGACCGGCCCCAACCGGCGGACCTTCGCCTCGAGGAAGGAGTGGCTGTTCGCCCAGCCACCGGTGACGACGATCCTGGAATGGTGGCCGGCGGCGGAGTTCATGGCATCGTGGATCATCCCGATCTGGTCGGTCACGGTCGACACGGCGGCCCACCACACCTCCGCCGGTTCGCAGTCATCGTCCACTCCGACGATGTCCAGGTCACCGAACGGTGGCGCGATCACGCGGACCCGCGGGTGTCCGAGTTCAGCTGACCGGCGCTCCAGAGCGGGTCGCTGGTCCTCGGAAATTCCAAGCATGCCGAGGATTCGCTGCAGCACCAGGCCACCCTGGGTCGCGCCCAGCAGGCACCATCGATCGGGGGCCGCGTGCCAGCCGACCGTGATGCCGCGTGCCGTCAGCGAGAGCACCTCGGGCGTCGGCAGACCGGGTCCGGTCGAGCGCACCAGCGCCTCGGCGGTGCCGCAGGAGTCGAGCTCATCACCCACCCCGACCGCGTCCGCGCCGATCGCGGCCACCTGGTGATCGTGGCCGGCGACCGTGAGCACTGCACCGCGCGCGGCGGGCAGCACATCGCTCGCCACCCCGGCCGGCGTACCGGAGGGCACCAGTTCGGGCAGCAGCGAGGTGTCCGCACCGGACCACTCGAGCCCGTCGGTCCACCAGTCACGGTCCTGCAAGCTGAGCCACCCGGTGCGCGAGGCCAGAGAATATTCAGAGACCTCGTCCCCGCCGAGTCCGCGGACGATCCATTCGGGAACGTTCAGCCTCCGCACCGCGGTACGTGCCGAGGGCTGGTTGTCGAGCAGCCAGCGGTGCTTGGTCAGCGACCACTGCTGACGCAGCGGAAGCCCTGTCATGGCGGCGAACCGGGACTCTCCGACACACCGCACGAGGTCGGCGAGCTGGGCATCGTCGCGGCGGTCGTGCCAGGCGATCACCGGGGCCACCGGACGGCCGGCACGGTCGAGCAGGACCCCGGACTCGGCGAGGCCGGCGACGCCCAGGGCGGCGACCTCACCTGCCGGTGCGGCGTCGATCGCGCCGTGGATCGCGACCTTCGCCGCCTCGAGGAGGTCGAGCGGATCGGTCTCCGCACCGGTGGCGACGGTACGCCAGGGGGTGGCCACCCTCCGCATGGCAGCGATCCGGAGTTCTTCGTCGAAGACCACGGCTTTCGTTCCCGTGGTGCCCACGTCGACACCGACGTAGAACCTGGCCGTCATTCGCCCCCCACATGTGATTGTGATCTTGACCACTTGCATTTCCTTGCTTATCGTTGCTTCCAGTTGGTCGACTTGTCAACCGACGGACGCCACCGGTTCACACAGCACAGGAGCTCAGCACATGGCCCTAGTCAGCACCTCCGAACTCGTCGCCGAGGCGTACCAGGCAGGAACCGGAACGGTCGCGTTCAACGTGATCACCCTCGAACACGCTGAAGCGATCCTGGACGGTGCCCAGCGCGCGGAGCGGCCGGTGATCCTGCAGGTGAGCCAGAACGCGATCCGCTTCCATGGCGGGCTGGTCACCCCCATCCTCGCGGCCTGCCGGGCCCTCGCCGTGGCTTCCCCCGTGCGCGCATCGATCCATCTCGACCATCTGGTGGATCCGGTGCTGCTGCGCGCGGGCGCCGATGCCGGGGCGAGCTCGTTGATGTACGACGCGTCACGACTCGACTACCAGCAGAACCTCGCCGCGACCCGCGCCGAGACCCAATGGGCGCACGAGCAGGAGCTGTTTCTTGAAGCCGAACTCGGTGAGGTCGGCGGCAAGGACGGCGCACACGCACCGGGTGTCCGCACCGACCCCGAGGAGGCCCGCGCATTCGTGGCCGCGACCGGTGTCGACGCGCTCGCCGTCGCTGTCGGCAGCTCACACGCGATGGCGTCGCGAACCGCGACCCTGGATTTCGACCTGATCGCGCGGCTGCGCGCGGCCGTCGATGTCCCGCTGGTGCTGCACGGCTCGTCCGGAGTGGCGAACGAGGATCTGCGGCGGGCGGTCGAGGCCGGCATCACCAAGGTCAACGTGGGCACCATCTTGAACGTCGAGTTCACCCGCGCGGTCCGTGACCTGCTGGACCGGGATCCGGCCGTCGTCGATCCACGCAGCTATCTCACACCCGCCCGCGATGCGATGGCCGAAACCGTGCACGCGATCCTGAAGGCCGTGTCATGACCGCCCGCCAGGTCGCTTTCCGCGCAGTGGGGGTGAAAAAGCACTATCCCGGTGTGAAGGCGCTCGACGGGGTGGATCTCGAGGGGTACGCCGGCAGCGTGATGGCGGTCTGCGGTGCCAACGGTGCCGGGAAGTCCACCTTCGCCAGACTGCTCGCCGGAGTCGAGTCCCCCACCGAGGGCGAGATCACCGTGACCGGGTTCCCGCACCCGGTGCGCAACCCCGCCGAGGCCGAGCAGGCCGGAGTGCTGATGATGTTTCAGGAACCGCTGATCATCGACGACTTCACCGTCGGGGAGAACGTGTGGCTCTACACCCTGCGGCAGGGCACCGACATCCGCGCGTGGGCGAACAAGGCCGACACCAACGGTGCCCGGACGAGAGAGGTGCTGGACGGTGTCGGCCTGGGGCACCTGAGCACCCGCGGAACCGCTGGCGAGCTGAGCCCCGGACAGCGGCAGATGCTCTCGCTGTCCCGCGCCGCGGTGACCGAGCACAAGATCCTCATCCTGGACGAGACCACCGCATCGACCAGCGAGGAGCACTTCGACTCGATCGTCGAGCTGGTGGAGCGGGAGAAGCAGGCCGGTACCTCCATCCTGTTCGTCTCCCACCGCCTCAACGAGGTGTTCGCGATGTGCGATCGGATCGCGGTGCTGCGCAATGGCCGGCTCGTCGAGGTGCTCGAGGCGAGTGAGACCAACGCCGACGAGGTGACTACGTTGATGATCGGCGAGGCCCTGAAGGCACTCGATCGGCCCGCGCCGTTCGACGACACCGGGGCCGCCCCGGTCGTGGAGGTCCGTGATCTGCACGGCGGGTCGGCGAAGGGAGTGTCGTTCGATGTCCGCCCCGGTGAGATCGTGGGCCTCTACGGGCTGGTCGGCAGTGGCCGCTCATCCGTGGCGCGCACGATCACCGGCCAGCGTCGCGCCGCCGGTGGCACCATCAGGTTCCACGGCGAGGAGATCAGACTCGCCACCCCCGGCCAGGCGGTGGCCAAGCACATCGCGTACCTCACCGAGGACCGCCGACTCGAGGGTTTCATCAACGACTTCGACAACGGCACCAACATGTCGATCGTCGCCCTGCCAAAGATGTCGAGGTTCGGGGTGATTCCGGTCCGCGCCGAACGATCCCGGGTTCGCACGCTCATCGACGACTTCCAGGTGAAGGGCGGCACCCGAACTCTCACCTCCACCCTCTCGGGTGGCAATCAGCAGAAGGTCGTGATCGCCAAGTGGCTCGAGACCGACCCCGAATTCGTCGTCCTCGATGAGCCCACGAAGGGCATCGATGTGGGCGCCCGAGCCAATATCTACGAGATCATCCACGGCCTCGCCGCCCGCGGCAAGGGCGTCCTGGTCGTCTCCAGCGAGGCCGACGAACTGCTCTCGCTCTGTCACCGGATCCTCGTCATGCGCAATGGCGAGATCGCCGGGGAATTCGACCCGGAGACCGCCGACACCGACGATCTGATCCGCACCGCGCTCACCCACGAAGACTGATTACTCGACGAGGAGTTCCAGTGACCACACAACCCGCGGTCCATCACTTCGATGAGGACCTGTCGTTCAAGACCCAGGCGGTGACCTGGCTGAAGAGTCAGTACGCCCTCTACATCCTGCTCGCCCTGCTCGTGGTCGCCAGCATCACCCGCGGATCGATCTTCTGGAGCGGTACCAACATCACCAATCTGCTGCTGCAGATGTCCATCATCGGTGTGGTGACCCTGGCCCAGCTCATCGTCGTCCTCACCGGAGGCATCGACATCAGCGTCGGGTCCGCGCTCGGGCTGGCCGCCGTGCTGGCCGCGGGCCTGTTCGGCGGTCCCTCCATTCTGCTGGGACTACTCGTCGGGCTCGTCATCGGTGGCGCGATCGGGGCGCTGAACGGCTGGCTCGTCGCCTTCCGCGGACTGGAGCCGTTCATCGTCACCCTCGGCATGTTGGCGCTCGCGCGAGGTCTGGTGTACGCCTACGGCAATGGGATTCCGGTGAATCCGGGTGCTGCCGCGACGTACGCGCAGCTGGGGCAGACCACCATCCTCGGCGTACCGGTCCTTGCCCTCATCTGGCTCGCCTGTGTCGGCGTGGTCGCCTATGCGCTCAATCGGACGGTCTGGGGCCGCCGGGTGTATGCCATCGGGTCGAACAAGACCGCGGCGCGCGCATCCGGGATCCCGGTGCAGACCACCCTGTGGTCGGTCTACATCTTTGCCGGTCTGCTCGTCGGCCTCGGTGGCTGGATGTTCCTGTGCCGGTTCGCCAGTGGCACCTCCACCGCCGGCAACCTGATGGAACTCGAGGCGATCGCTGCGGTCGTGATCGGCGGCGCCCGCCTGGGCGGCGGTCACGGCAAGGTGTTCGGTACGGTCGTCGGCACCGTCATCTTCGCGGTGATCGCGAATCTGCTGTCCCTGTTGAACGTCTCCACCTTCCTCCAGGACGCCTTCCGTGGCGCACTCATCCTGGTCGCCGTCACGCTGGCCACGGTCCAGTTCGCCAGGATCCGCGCTCAGAAGGCCAACAGCAGCAGCGGGAGTGCCGCATGAGCACCCGGCGTGGGCGATTCGGCCGATTCCCGCGACGGCTCCGCACCGCCGCAGCCGTGCTCGTGGTCGGCGTACTCACCGCCTGCGGGCAGATCTATCCGTCCACCGAACCGGCCCAGCAGCCGGCTGGCGGCGTACAGCCCGACATCTCGAAGGTGACGATCGGGTTCGCTCAGCAGCAGTTGCAGGCGCCGTACTTCTCCGCGATGCAGCAGCAGTCGGAGGAAATCGCACGGGCGAAGGGATTCCGCCTGTTGTTCCAGGCGGCCAACAAGGACCCGGTGGTCCAGATGAACCAGATGCAGGCCATGCTCGCCCAGGGTGCGAACGTGTTGGTCGTGAACGCCACCTCGGTGAAGGGTCAGAAGGAGATGATGACCCAGATCTCCTCGAAGGTGCCGGTCATCTACATCGACACCAATGTGCCGGGTACCGGCACCACGAGCGTGACCTCCGACAACAAGACGATCGGCAGGCTCTCGGGAATCATCACCGCGAAACGATTCCTGGCGATGGGCAAGAGCCAGCTCAACCTGGTGATCCTGACCGGGCCCGCCACCGACGAGTTCGTCGGCCCGAACCGTCGTCAGGGCTTCCTCGACGGGCTCACCGAGGGCGGAGTGACCTACCAGATCCGCAGCGAGCAGAGCGGTGATTACCAGCAGGACAAGGGACAGGTTGCGGCCGAGAACATGCTGTCGGCCAATCCCGACACCGATCTGGTGCTGGGGCTCAATGACTCGATGGCGCTCGGCGCCTACAACGTGATCAAGGATCGGCCCCAGTATCGCAATGTCTACGTCGCCGCCTCGGCCGATGGGCAGAAGGAGGCGCTGGCGCTGATCAAGGAAGGCGGCTGTTCGAGCCGATACATCTCCACCGGGCTCAACTCCCCCGATCTCGCCTCCCAGCAGGCTCTGTCGATCGCCGTGGACATCGCGACCGGCGTGAAGACACCGGCCGACTATCCCCCGGAGTCGTTCACCCGGGCGGTCGGGATCGGCTGCGAGAACGTCAATGAGTACTACGACCCGAACAGTGTCTTCTGAGAGACCACCATGGTTTCCTGACCCAGACGGGATCAACCCGCGCTGAGTGCCTCGGTGCGCCGGTACCCGGTGTCCAGATCGGTGATGTGCACCGTGACGATACCATTGCGGTCGATCACGTAGCGCTCCTCGACCTCCGGCCCCGGTTCCCGGCGCCAGACCGCACCCGGGTCGAGGGTCTCGGCGCGCTGCAGGTCGGGATCGAAGGGGAAGGCGACCTGCCCGAACGGCACCAGATCCCCGCGCGGCTCACCCGCCTCGTCCAGGGCGGCGTACTCGACGAAGCGGAAGACACCCAGGTTGTGCGCGGCCCGGTAGCGCCGGGTGACGATCAGTTCGCTGCCCTCCGGCAGGGCGGCGGCGCGGTCCAGGATCGGGTCGAACTGCAGCCGTTGGCCCGCGCTGCCCTCCCGGAACACCCCGAAGCCGCGACTCAACCGGTCGGTGAGGGAGAAACCGGACTGCTCGTCGACCGAGATCGCCAGCCCGATCGCGGTCGATGCCGCCGGATACGGTGAACGGTGCACCCGGCGGCCGAAGCGTTCCCGCAGCAACCGGGGCACGATCGGCAGCCCGGACCCGCCGCCGACCAGATAGATCCCGGCCACATCGGCGAGTTCGTCGGCGCCGTCCAGGCCACCGACCAGCGGCGCCATCGCCTCGATGCTGGTCTGCACCAGCGGGGCCGCGGCCGCATAGAAGTCGGCGACCTTCAGCGTCACCTCCGCGGTCCCACCCGAACCGTCCGGGACGTCCAGCGCGATCCGCCGGGACTGCGGGGACAGCCGCTCCTTCGCCTCCCGGCAGTCGGCAAGCAGGGTGTCCAGCTCGCGGGCGGTCAGGGCGGCGACATCGGCTCCCGCGGTGGCCAGCGCCTGGTCGACCAGGATCCGATCGAAGTCGTCGCCGCCGAGATTGTTCAACCCCAGCGAGTCGAGCACCTCGTGCGCCGTCCCGTCGACCCGGACCAGGGAGGCGTCGAAGGTGCCACCGCCGAGGTCATAGACGATCACCCGGCGACGCCTCGATGTCACCGTGCGGGCCTGCCGATGGGTGTATTCGAAACCGGCCGCCGAGGGTTCGTTGAGCATCCCGTGCACGGTGAAGCCGGCCCGCCGAAACGCTTCCAGGGTGAGGAAACGCTGCGCGGAGTGGGCATGCGCCGGTACCGCGATGGCGCAGCTCTCCAGCGGTTCGGCGCTCACCGACGACGCCTCGGTGATGGCCTCCCGCAGCGCCTTCAGATGGCTGACCAGCAGCTCCAGCAGCGGGATCGGTGCGCCATCGAGCTCGATCGTGGTCTGCGGCCCGACCTCGGCCGCGGCGAGCGCACGCTTGAACGAGCGCAGCACCGGCGCACCCTGCTCGGCGGCCGCCAGCGCATCGAAACCGTGCACCAGGCGGCCGTCCTGGATCGCCACCACGGAAGGAAAATGGTCCTGCGGGTCACCCCACTGGTCGGTGAAGCTGACCACGGGATAGTTCCCGCGATCGACGTAGGCGACGATCGTGCGCGTGGTCCCGAAGTCAACGCCCAGGTGCATGGCTCGAGCCTAACAACCGAATCATCCCGAGCGGGGGGTTGACCGACAGGCTCAGCCGAGCGCCGGATCGGGTCGGGCGGGCGGCTCACCGCGTACCCCATCGGTCTGCCCGCGGGCCAGCCAGGCGAGCAGCGCATCCCGGCCACCGCGCAGCGTCGTCTCCCCCGCACCGAGCACCAGGTCCTCACCCTCGTCGGTGATCAGGCGTACCCCGCTCCCCCAGTCCTTGCCACTGCTCATCCCGACGCAGAGCAGCAGGCCGTCCTCCTGGGCGTCCATGTCGGCCTCCTCCAGCGTCCACAGGGTGTCCAGGTCATGGTGGTGCAGGATCACCTCGGTGATCCGCAGCGCCGGTACCGCCCAGGCATTGAGCGGGCCGAAGGTCGCCTGCAGCACCTCGGTGTCGACACCACCGGAGAGTTCATCCAGCGCGGCCCGGAGCCGGTCGCTGGCGGCGTGCAGTTCCTCCTTGAGCTGCTGCCGTGGCAGGGCGGCGCGCTCGTCGATCGCGGCGTTGCGGGCCTCCTTGGAGGCGTACATCGGCGTCTCCTCACCGGTCCGCGCCCAGTGCGCCAGGTTCGCCATCGCATCGGCATTGCCGATCAGATGGCCGATCACCTGGGCGCGGCTCCAGCCCTCGCACAGCGACGGTCCGCGGAGTTCGTCCTCGGCGAGGCTGTCGACGGTGGCGAGCAGCATCCCGGTCTCCCGGTCGAGCCGATTGAGGTCGCCGGGCAGCAGTGCCTGTCGCTTGAATGCGCCGATGGGTTCCATGGCGCCAGTCTGCCCCCGGGTGACGGTTCCCACCAGCGGACCAAGGGCTATTCCCAGTGCTGACCAAGGCCCCCGGCCACGTACCCGGTTTCACCGCTAGCATCCACAGGTGCCATCGACGACCGCCGCGCACGGCTCCCACCAGCGCCCGAACGTGCTCCGGGACGCCAGCTGGTCGGCGGTGATCGCCGGTTTCGTAGCGGTGGTCGTCTCGTACGCCGGGCCGTTGCTGGTGGTGCTGGAGGCCGCCCGGGCGGCCGGATTGTCGGCGCAGCTGACCGCCTCCTGGGTGTGGGCGATCTCGGTCGGGTCCGGATTGTGCTGCCTGGTGCTGTCCTGGGCGACCCGGCAACCGGTGATGGTCGCCTGGTCGATCCCGGGCGCCGCCCTGTTGATCGCCGTCCTGCCCGGTTACGTCGCACAGAACCGGTTGGGTGAGGTGATCGGCGCCTATCTGGTCGTCGGCGTACTCTCCGCGCTGCTCGGCGTCACCGGATTGTTCGGCCGACTGATCGCCGCGATCCCGCGGCCGATCACCGCAGCGGTGCTCGCCGGCGTCCTGTTCCCGTTCGCGATCAAGGTGGCGAACGCGGTGATCGCGGCGCCATTGGTCGCCGGTGGGCTGCTGCTCGGTTACCTGCTGGGCCGTCGATTCCTGCCGCGGTACGCGGTGTTCGTGGCGATGGCGATCGGGGCGGTGCTCGCGGTGGCCAGTGGGTCGACGCAGGCGCTCGAGGTCCGGTTCGCGCTGACCACCCCGGTCTGGATCACTCCGGCGTTCTCGCTGGATGCGGTCCTCGGGCTCGGCATCCCGTTGCTGATCGTCACCGCGGCCGGGCAGAACGCGCCCGGGCTGATCGTGATGCACACCTCCGGTTACGAGGCGAACGACCGGCTGCTGCTCGGCAGCTGCGGGGTGGCCTCGGCGATCTTCGCACCGTTCGCCTGCCATGCGCTGAATCTGGCGGCGGTGACGGCGGCGATCGCGACCAGCCGGGAATCCCATCCCGACCACGACCGGCGCTATGTGGCCGGGATGTCGTGCGGGGTCTTCTACATCATCGGTGGTTTCCTGGCGACGTTCATCGTCTCGCTGTTCTCGGCGATCCCGGCGGGCATGATCACCGCGCTGGCGGGGGTCGCCCTGCTCGCACCGCTGCAGAACTCGCTGTTCGACTCGATGCATGAGGGGCCGCACCACCGGTCGGTGATCGAGGCGGCGCTGATCACCCTGGCGGTGACGCTGTCGGGGATCCAGCCGTTCGGAGTGGTGTCCGCGTTCTGGGGGCTGCTGGCCGGGGTGGCGGCGTACGCCCTGCTGCGCCCGCACGACCACCGGCGCCGGACACAGCGAACAGGCGCCGCCGGGCCCGAAGGCACCGGCGGCCGACCCGTTCGGTGAGTGGCGCCGCTCAGCTCAGCGCGGCGGAGGCGGAGTCGTAGTCGGGCTCCTGGCCGATCTCGGGCACCAGTTCGCTGTAGGTGACGTTGCCCTGCTCGTCGAGCACGACGACCGAGCGGGCGAGCAGACCCTGCAGCGGGCCGTCGGTCATCGTCACGCCGTAGTCGGAGCCGAAGCTGGACCGGAAGACCGATCCGGTGACCACGTTCTCGATGCCCTCGGCGCCGCAGAACCGGCCCAGCGCGAACGGCAGATCCGCCGAGACGCAGAGCACCTTGGTGTTGTCGAACCCGGCAGCGAGTTCGTTGAACTTCCGCACGCTCTGTGCGCAGGTCGGGGTATCGACGCTCGGGAAGATGTTGAGCACCAGCCGGGAACCGGTGAAGTCGCTCAGCTTGACCTCCGAGAGGTCCTGGCCGGTGACGGTGAAGTCGGGTGCCGCCTGGCCCTGGGCCGGCAGGTCACCCACGGTGTTGACGGGATTTCCCTTGAAAGCAGTAGTCGCCATGGCCCATGTCTAGCACGCTTCCGGCAACCCGACGCGCGGGGCCGTCTGCTGATCGGGGCGTCAGCCGAAGCGGACCCGGTTGCGCTCCCTGGCCTTGTCCGCCTCGACCTCCCGGTCCTTCGGCGGGGCGGTGGTGACGAGGGCGTCGAGCAGCCGTTGGGTGGCTTCGGTGACCTCGGCGACGGCCCGGTCGAAGGCGTCCTGGTTGGCCTGGGACGGCTTGGTGGACCCGCTGATCTTGCGGACGTACTGCAGTGCGGCCGCCTGCACCTCCTCATCGGTCGCCGGCGGGGCGAAGTTGTGCAGGGTGCGGATGTTGCGACACATGGTTCCTCCGATCGGTACGCCCCCAGTGAAGCGCACGGCACCGATTGGTCAAGGGCTGCGAGATCACCGGTTTGTCCCGGGCGGAAGCCATGCTCCCGAACGCTGGGACATGCAGTAGTCAGAATTGACCGGGTGGCAAGCCCAGTCAGAGCAGGTTTGATCATGGAACTCGGCAACTACTGCATGTCCCAGCGTTCGACCGCAGCGGGAGCGACTCCCCGAACAACCCGACCCGGCTCAGCGGCTGGCCAGTTCGCTCTCGGGCTCGCTCGCCGGCTGGGGATTCCTGCGGTGCTTACCGATGGCGACCACCACGGCCACGACCCAGAGGACGGCGACCGCGATCAGGGCCACGGTGCTGGTGGCGCCCTCGATGTCGAAGGCCTTCAGCAGGGTACGCAGGTTGGTCAGCAGGATCAGCCCGCCGACCGCGGTGCCGAGCACCCGCGCCGGCAGCTTGCTGACCAGCATCGCGGCGATCGGTGCGGCGATCAGGCCGCCGATGAGCAGGGCGGCGACGAAGCCCAGGTTGATGCCTGCGGTGCCCAGTCCGATCAGGAAGCCGAGGCTGGCCGACGCCGAGACCAGGAACTCCGAGGTGTCCACCGATCCGACGACGGTCCGCGGGGCGGTCTTGCCGGCGCTGAGCAGCGAGGTGGTGGTGACCGGGCCCCAGCCGCCGCCACCGGTCGCGTCCACGAAACCTCCGACGACGCCCAGCGGGGCCAGGAAGCGGCCCCGGTGCGGTGACACCCGGGCCCGGGACTGGGCCGGCGGCCGCAGCGCGAAGCGGACCAGGATGTAGAGGCCGAGCAGACCCAGGATGATCGCCATCACCGGTTCCGCACCCTCGGTGGAGAGCTTGGACAAGAAGGTGGCGCCCGCGAAGGCGCCGATGGCACCGGGTACGCCGAGGCGCAGCACCAGTTTCCAGTCGGTGTTGCCGAGCTTGTGGTGGGACACCCCGGAGGCGATGTTGGTGCCCATCTCGGCCAGGTGCACCGACGCCGAGGCGGCGGCCGGCGAGAGTCCGGCGATCAGCAACAGGGTCGTCGAGGTGACGCCGTAGCCCATCCCGAGGGCACCGTCGATGAGCTGGGCGCCGAGCCCGACCAGGCCGACGACGATCAGCTTCTTCATGCGGTTTCTCCTTGCGGGGTGAGGATTGCGGGGATGTCGGCACCCCGGCCATCGGGGTACGCCTCGGACCAGTCGGGTCCGAGCCGGACCACCTCGCCGATCACGACCACCGCGGGGGAGGTGACCCCACGCTCGGTGGCGGATTGGGCGATCCGGTCCAACGGGGCGACGGTGACGCGCTGCTGCGGCGTACACCCCCGTTCGACGATCGCGACCGGGCAGTCGGCGGCGCGGCCACCGGCGATCAGCGTCCGAGCGGTACGCGCCAGGCCCTTGACGCCCATCAGCACGACGACGGTGTGATCGCTGCGGCTCGGCACCGCGGCCAACTCGTCGTGACCGGTGACCACGGTGAAGCCCCGAGAGACCCCGCGGCTGGTGACCGGGATTCCAGCAGCGGCCGGAACGGCAATGGCGGAAGAGATTCCGGGCACCACCTCGACGCGCACGCCGGCCGCCTGGCAGGCGGCACGCTCCTCCTCGCCGCGGCCGAGCACGAACGGATCACCGCCCTTCAGCCGGACCACGCCCCTGCCCTGCTGGGCATGCTCGACCAGCAGCGCATTGATCTCGTGCTGTGGCACCGGATGATGACCCGGGGTCTTGCCGACGTCGATCACCTCGACCTCGTCGGGCAGATCGGCCAGCACACCGTGCGGGGCGAGCCGGTCGACGACGACGACATCGGCGGTGGCGAGCAGCTGCACCCCGCGCCGGGTCAGCAGGCCGTCGTCACCGGGTCCACCGCCGACCAGCGCCACCCAACCCGGGTGCTCGCGCTGCGGGCGCAGATCACCGGGATCGCTCGCCAGCGCCCCGGCGATCCGGTTGCGGATCGCGACCGAACGGCGTGGGTCGGCCGAGCTGACGGCGAGCTGGACGCGGGTATCGGGCAGCTCGACGCTGGTATGGGCCGGCACACTGGCCGTGCCGGTCCGATGCGCGCCGGCGGCGACACAGAAGATCCGGTGCTCCTCGGCGAGCCGGGCGACCCGGGCATCGACGACCTGGTCACCGGTGGCGACATGCACCAGCCACGCACCGGCCAGGTCGTTGTCGCGGAATTCCCTTGCCTGCCAGCCGATCCGCTCCCCCAGCTCAGCGAGTTCGGGGCACAGTTCGGGGGCGACGAGGTCGATGCGCGCACCCGCGGCGAGCAGATCCCGGACCCGGCGGGCGGCGATCCGCCCGCCACCGACAACCAGCACCCGGCGGCCCCGCAGCTCCAGCGAGAGCGGGAACATCAGATCACCCAGTCGGCGTCGCTGCGCTGCTCGGCGCGCGCCCCGGTGACCATGCCGGCGGCCAGCGTCTGCCCGCTGTCGGCGTCCACCAGCAGGAAGGAGCCGGTACGCCGGGACCGGGCATAGGGCTCGGCGGCGATCTCACCAGCGAGCCGGATCTTCACCCGGCCGATGTCGTTCAGCTCCAGCGACTCCCCCGGTTCGCTGGTCAGCGTGTCCAGATCCAGGCGGCCCTCGATCTCGCGGACCTGGGCGCGGACGGTCCGGGTGGTGTGCTTGAGGAGCACCTTCGCCCCCGCCCGCAGCGGCCGCTCGTTCAACCAGCACACGAAAGCGTCGAGCTCCTTGGCAGGTACCGGGGCGTCCTCGGCGGCCGCGATCAGATCGCCGCGGGCCAGGTCGATGTCGTCGGAGAGCCGCAGGGTGACCGACTCCCCCGCGAACGCTTCGGAACGGCTGCCGTCGGCGGTGTCGATCCCCTCGACCCGGACACCGCGTCCGGACGGCAGGGCCACCACCTCATCGCCGACCCGCACCACACCGGAGGCGACCTGCCCGGCGTACCCGCGGTATTCGACGAACTCCGGTGACAGCGCCGCCGCCTGCGGACGCAGCACATACTGCACCGGGAAGCGGAACGCCTCGGTCTCCGGGTGGTCGGCGGTGGGCAGCTCCTCGAGCAGTTCCAGCAGCGCCGGGCCGTGATACCAGGGCGTGTTCGCCGAGTGGTCGACGACATTGTCCCCGAGCAGTGCGGAGACCGGGATCACCGTCAGGGCGGGGATTCCGAGGTCCTCGGCGAGTTCACGGATCTGGGCGTCCACCTGGTCGAAGGCCGCGGAATCGAAGCCGACGAGGTCGATCTTGTTCACCGCGACGATCACCTGCGGCACCCGCAGCAGGCCCGCGACGGCCAGGTGCCGCCGGGTCTGCTCGAGCACCCCGTGCCGGACGTCGACCAGCAGCACGATCGCATCCGCGGTCGAGGAACCGGTGACGGTGTTGCGGGTGTACTGCACATGGCCCGGGCAGTCCGCCAGCACGAACGAGCGCCGCGCGGTGGCGAAGTAACGGTAGGCCACGTCGATGGTGATGCCCTGCTCCCGTTCGGCACGCAGTCCGTCGGTGAGCAGCGCCAGATCCGGGCCTGCCAGGCCGCGGGACCGGCTGACCCGCTCGACGGCATCGAGCTGGTCCGCGAGGATCGACTTGGAGTCGTGCAGCAGTCGGCCCACCAGAGTGGACTTGCCGTCATCGACCGAGCCGGCGGTGGCGAGCCGCAGCAGCGTCGGCGTCTCCTGGGTGGTCGTGCTCATCAGAAGTAGCCTTCCTTCTTGCGGTCTTCCATCGCGGCCTCGGTGAGCCGGTCGTCGGCGCGGGTCGCGCCCCGTTCGGTGACCCGGGTGGCGGCCACCTCGGCGACCACCGCGGCCACATCGGCGGCATCGGAACGGACCGCCCCGGTGCAGGACATGTCACCGACGGTGCGGTAGCGGACCGTCTCGGTGGTCACCGTCTCGTCCTCGCGCGGCTGGCTGAACTCACCGACCGCGAGCAGCATCCCGTCGCGGGAGAAGACCTCACGCTGGTGGGCGTAGTAGAGGGTGGGCAGCTCGATCTGTTCCCGCTCGATGTAGCGCCAGACATCGAGTTCGGTCCAGTTGGACAACGGGAAGACCCGCACGTGCTCACCGGCGCGATGCCTGGTGTTGTAGAGATTCCACAGCTCGGGCCGCTGGTTCCGCGGGTCCCACTGGCCGAAGTCGTCGCGCAGGCTGACGATCCGCTCCTTGGCGCGGGCCTTCTCCTCATCGCGGCGGCCGCCGCCGTAGACGGCGTCGTAGCGGCCCTTCTCGATCGCCTCCAGCAACGGCTGGGTCTGCAGCGGGTTGCGGGTGCCGTCGGGGCGCTCGGTCAGCCGGCCGTCGTCGATCCACTCCTGCACCGAGGCGACCTCGAGCCGGACGCCGAGGCGGCGTACGGTCTCGTCGCGGAAGTCGAGCACCTCGGCGAAGTTGTGTCCGGTGTCGACGTGCAGCACCGGGAACGGGATCGGTGCGGGCCAGAAGGCCTTGCTGGCCAGGTGCAGCATCACCACCGAGTCCTTGCCGCCGGAGAAGAGCAGCACCGGCCGCTCGGTCTCCGCGGTGACCTCGCGGAAGATGTGGATGGCCTCGCTCTCCAGTGCCGAGAGCTGGTCCAGCCGGCGGCCGGTGTCGGCCGGCGCGCTGGTGCCGGTCTGCACGGGCTGGGTGTCGGTCGCGATCTCAGTGCTCACAGGTGAATCCCACATTCTGTCTTGGTGAGTCCGGCCCAGCGGCCGGCTCGGGGGTCCTCGCCGGGGGCGACGCGGCGGGTGCAGGGGGCGCAGCCGATCGACGGGTAGCCGTCGGCCAGCAGGGGGTTGATCGGCACCACATTGGCCTCGGCGTAGTCGAACAGCTGGTCGAAGCTCCATCCGGCAAGGGGATTCAGCTTGACCATCTGGTGGCGTGCGTCCCATTCGACGTGCTGGGTGTTTGCGCGCAGCGCGTTGTCCTCGCGGCGGACGCCGGTGACCCAGGCCCGGTAGCCGGCGAGCGCCGCATTGAGCGGTTCGACCTTGCGCATCCCGCAGCACAGCCCGGGATCGCGGTCGTGCAGCTTGGCGCCGAACTGGGCGTCCTGCTCGGCCACGGTCAGCTTCGGGGTGACATCGACCAGGGTGATCGGCAGCGCCGCGGCCAGTTCATCGCGGGTCGCGTAGGTCTCGTCGAAGTGGTAGCCGGTGTCCAGGAACAGCACGTCGACCCCGGGGACGACGGTCGAGGCCAGGTGCGCGAGCACCGTGTCACCGGCCATCGAGCAGGCCACCGCCAGTGACCGGCCGAAGTTCTCCCCGGCCCAGGCCAGCACCTCCTCGGCGCTGGCGTCGGCGAGGTCGGCGGCGCCCTGTTCGGCCAGTCTCTGCAGTTCGGCGGCCTCCTCGGGATCCCTGCTCTGCTGGGATTCGCCGCCGGGGCCGTTCATCAGGTCGACACTCATGCCACTGCCTCCTCATCAGCCCGGTGCGCCCAGGCGGCGAAGGTCTCACCGTCGGCGCGGTCGGTGTGCCAGCGCCGGACCACCCGCTCGATGTAGTCGGCCAGGTTGGCGGCGGTCACCTTGAGTCCCCGGACGGTACGCCCCAGCTCCCCGGCTTCCCGGTCTGCGGTGACCAGGCCACCTCCGAGGTGCACCTGGAAGCCGAACTCCTCACCGGCGATCAGCTGGCCCTTGAGCCCGATGTCGGCGACCTGGATGCGGGCGCAGGAGTTCTGGCAGCCGTTGATGTTGATCGACAGCGGTTCGGTCAGCTCCAGGTCGGCCAGTCGGCGCTCCAGCTCGTCGATCACGTCGGCGGCCAGGCCCTTGGTCTCGACGAAGGCGAGCTTGCAGTATTCGATGCCGGTGCAGGCCATCGTGCCGCGCCGGAAGACGCTCGGGCGGGCGTACAGGCCGATCTCGGCGAGCTGGTCGACCAGCGTCTCGGCCTTGTCCGGTTCGACGTCGAGGATCAGGATCTTCTGGTGCGGGGTGAAGCGGATCCGCCCCGAACCCGCCTGCTCGGCCAGGTCGGCGACCTTGTCGAGCAGGGTGCCGGAGGCCCGGCCCACGGTCGGTGCCACGCCGACCCAGACCCGGCCGTCGCGCTGCTCGTTGACACCCAGGTGGTCGGCGCCGGCACGCGCCGGCGCCGGTGCCGGCCCATCGGGCAGCTTTCGCTGCAGGTATTCGGTTTCCAGCACCTCGCGGAACTTCGCCACACCCCAGTCACCGATCAGGAACTTGAGCCGGGCGCGGGTCCGCTGCCGCCGGTAGCCGTAGTCGCGGAAGATGCTCACCACACCGGCCCACACCTCGGCGGCCTCCTCCGGGCGGACGAACACCCCGACCCGCTCCGCCAGCCGCGGCACGGTGGAGAGACCGCCACCCACCCAGAGGTCGTAACCGGCCCCGAGCTCGGGGTGTTCGACACCGACCAGGGAGATGTCGTTGATCTCGTGCACCACGTCCAGGCTCGGGTGGCCGGTGACCGCGCTCTTGAACTTGCGCGGCAGGTTCGAGTATTCGGGCTGGTTCAGGTAGCGGGACCTGATCTCCTGGATCACAGGGGTCGGGTCGATGATCTCGTCGGCCGCGATCCCGGCGACCGGGCTGCCGAGGATCACCCGCGGGGTGTCACCGCAGGCCTCGACGGTGTCCATCCCCGCCTCATCGAGCCGCCGCCAGATCTCGGGCACGTCCTCGACGCGAATCCAGTGGTACTGGAGATTCTGGCGATCGGAGATGTCGCCGGTGTCGCGGGCGAACTCCCGGGAGATGCCGGCCAGCACCCGCAGCTGGTCGGTGGTGATCGCGCCGCCGTCGAGGCGGACCCGCATCATGAAGTACTTGTCGGACAGCTCGTCGGCCTCCAGCTTGGAGGTCCGGCCGCCGTCGATGCCCTGTTTGCGCTGGGTGTAGAGCCCCCACCAGCGGAACCGGCCGTGCAGGTCGTCGCTGGGGATCGAGTCGAAGCCGTTCACCGAATAGTCGTCGATGATCCGCTGGCGCACGTTCAGCCCGTTGTCCGCGGCCTTGAACTCCTCGTTGTGGTTCAGCGGCGCCTTCCCGTCGACGGCCCATTGGCCCTGGGGCTTGTTGGCGGCGCGCGAGGGGCGGGCAGCGTTGGTGGTCGAAGTCATCTCGTTCCAATCACGGTGTGCGTGCAGGTACGCCGAATGGCGCGGGCGGGAGGGGGTGCGGTGCCGAACGAGCGGCACGGGCCGGCGCAGGCCGCCGGCCGACAGGCGTCAGGAGTCCCGGCGCCCGGTCACGAACACATCAGGTTGCTCGCCACGAGAAGCAGGTCAACGTGGCGGCGTACCACGAACGGCACATCCCTCAATGTCATATAGGAGACCTTAATGGCTCCATTGGCGATACCCGAAATCCGTTCCGGATGATGGACCGGGTGTGGGGCGAGGATCCGATCCCTTGGGGTCGACTGGCCGGCCCGGGCGCCGAACACCGGCCATAGTCGCTGACGAAGTCAGTTACCGGGCGGTCGGCGTACGCGGGGTCAGCGGCCGGGCCAGGTGCGGATCAGGCGGGACTGGTCGGTGGTGGCGAGCACGATCCGGTCGTCCTGGGCGAGCCACTGCACCGGTACCCGGGCACCGCGGTCCCCCAGCCGGGTGGCGCGCACGTCGAGTTCCAGGGAGCGGGGCTCGGCCCCGGGGTCGTCCGCGAGCAGCGAGGCGCGGTTGCCGCGGCCGAGTTCGATGGCCGCCGGGCGCCACGGGCCGGCCTGCAGCACCGTGCGCAGCCGTTGGTACGCCACCAGGCCGAGTACGCCACCGGCCAGGCAGCCGCCGGCCAGGCCGGCGCCGACGACCAGCACCGGCAGCCCCCAGACCTGCTCCAACCCGCCGCGCAGCACCAGCAGCACACAGCCGACGGCCGCCAGCACGCCGACGATCAACGCGATGATCGGCAGCACCCGACGGGCATTGGCCAGTTTGCGCACCCAGGGCTGCTGCCAGGCCGACAGCTCGACGGGATCGTCACCGTCCCCGGCGCGGGGCGCCGCGGCGGCCGGCAGCACGGTGGTGCTCGGGGAGGCGGGCGAGGCGGCGCGGGCGGCCGTGGCCCCCATCACCGTCGTCTGCGGTGAGACCGGTGAACCGGGCCCGGCGGCGGCAGCCGCCTCGGTGGGCTGGAGCACGGCGGTGTCCGGGGAAACCGCGGACGCCGGATCCTCGGGCGGCAGCGCCCGGTGCGGGCGTACCGGCTCGGCGGTCTCGGATCGCTCCTCGACGTCGGGGAGCGCCCGGGCCGGATGGGGATCGTCGTCGGCGGGCCGCTGGCTCATGCCCCCAGCATGCCCGAGGCCCGGCTCGCGGTGGTGCCGACCCGCCCGACAACCGGGCCGTGCACCCCCGAACACCTCGGTCCGTGGTCGCATCGCATCCGCTCGGGCGTACCACCGCCGTCTGTTTCTGCGCGCCCACGCGCGCGGGCGTTGATCCGGCCCGGTTTCGGTGGCACCGTGGACGGTTCTGAAGCGCTCGACAGTGACGTGGGCCAGCAACGACGTCCCGAAAGAGCAGCACCGATGACCCACAGCACGCTGATGCATGCCGTCCCGGCACGCCTCCGCCGCCGCGACCGCAGCCGCCGGCCGCTGACCGCGCGACTCCGCGGCCTGGCGGTCCGCTACCTCGACTGGGCCTGGCCCGGGCATCCGAAGACCCTGCGGGAGGCCCCGCTGCGGATCTATCCGACCGCGGTGCACCTGCTCCGGCTGACCACCGGGGCCGTCCTCTCCTATCTGATCACCCTGGTCGTGACCACCGGGCCGATCGACCTGACCGGGTCGCTGACCGCCCTGCTGGTGCTGCAGGCCTCCACCTACACCACCTTGCAGATGGGCGCGGTCCGGATCGGCGCGGTGCTCACCGGGGTCGGTGTGGCCCTGGCGGTGACCACCTGGGTCGGGCTCACCTGGTGGAGCCTGGCGCTCGCGATCGGCAGCGCGCTGATCCTGGGCCGGGTCTTCCGACTGGGTCCGCAGGCGCTCGAGGCGCCGATCAGCGCGATGCTGATCCTGGCCACCGCGGGGCAGCAGATCGCCGTCGAGACCCGGGTGGTGACCACCCTGGTCGGCGCCGGCATCGGGATCGCGTTCGCGGTGCTGCTGCCGCCGCCGGTACCGACCCGGGTCGCCGCGCATGCGGTACGCCGGGTGGCGGCGGTGCAGGCGACGCTGCTGCGCCGCGCCGGGGAGGCGATCGCCGATCATCCGCTGCGCCGCAGCGAGGTGACCGGCTGGCTGGACCAGTCGCTGCAGGTCGGTGAACAGCTCGGCCGGGCCTCCCAGCAGGTCGGCGACCTGACCGACGCCCGGCGCTTCAATCCGCGGGCCATCGGCACCGCCGACCTCTCCCCGGTGCTGCGCTCCGGACTGGACATCCTGGAACGCAGCCAGGTGGCACTGCGCACCCTGTTCTGGGTGATGGAGCGCGAGGCACCGGGCGGGCCCCGCGACCGCAGCGGTTACCTCGACGACGACCTCCGCGAGGCCTTCGCGGTGGTGCTGAACGATGTGGCCGACTGCCTGGACGCCTTCGGTGACCTGGTGCACGCCGAGGCCAACGGCCAGGCCGAGCAGGTGCACGACTCGTTGGCGTACACCATCGAAACGCTGCGCGAGACCCGCGCCCGGTTGACCGAGCTGATGCTGGTCGACCCGCACGACGACTCCGACGGCTGGCTGCTCCGCGGCACCGTGCTGCACAGCATCGAGGCGATGCTGGAGCTGCTCGACCCGGTCGCGCGGGCCGCCGACCGCGCCCAGTGGCAGGCCGAGCAGGCGGGCCGGATCATCGGCGGGGACACCCTGCTGAACCGGGACACGCTGGCCGCGCTGCGCACCGGCCGGGTGCGTACCCGACCCCGACGAGTCCCCCATCCCGACCCTGAAAACGGCGCCGACCAGCCCGCGTGACCACCCACCCACGTAGGCTCGGTACATGCTCTCCGACCTGCTGAAGACCCTTCGCCCGAAGCTCCCCGGACAGCCGCTGCTGCTGGAGCTGGACCTGCCACGCGGGGTGGTCAGTACCCCCGCCGACAACCCGCTGCAGGCCCTGCGCACCCGGCAGGCCGCGACGATGCGGGAGATCCGTGACGGCCTGCGGCGCGGCGCGAAGGACTCCGATGTCGCCGGCCTGGTGGTGCACATCGGCGCCAGCACCCTGACCAGCGATCAGCTCGACGAGCTCGCCGAGCTGATCGTCGAGTTCGGCCGGAGCAAGCCGACCATCGCGTGGAGCGAGACCTTCGGCGAGTTCGGCAACGGCATGCTCGGCTACCGGCTGGCGACCGCGGCCAAGGAGATCTGGGTGCAGCCCTCCGGAGCGGTCGGCCTGCACGGCGTGCAGCTGGACATCCTGCTGCTCCGCGGCGGCCTGGAGAAGCTCGGCATCGATCCCGAGTTCGGCCAGCGCAAGGAGTTCAAGACCGCGGCCGACCAGTTCGCCGCCACCGAGGTCACCGAGGCCAACCGGGAGATGATGCAGGGCATCGCCGACTCGATCCTCGACGACACCGTGCGGATCGTCGCCGAACGCCGCAACCTGGACCCGGAAGCCGTCCGGCTGGCGGTCGACAACTCCCCGCTCACCGCGCACGACGCCCAGCAGGCCAAGCTCGTCGACCGGATCGGCTACCGGGATCAGGTGTACGCCGAGCTGCGCCGCCGCTACGGCAAGCAGAAGCCGGCGGCCAACCGCAGCGTCGACGGCGTCAACCAGGACGAGCCAGAGCTGGCCCTGCAGTACGCCAACCGCTACGCCCGGCACGCGGGCGGGCCGCTGCAGAACTTCGAGCAGCTGCTGAACAAGAACAAGCCCTCGATCGGCGTGGTCACCCTGCACGGCGCGATCGTGTCCGGGATCAGCCAGCCCGGTGCGAACCGGGCCGGTTCCGACACCGTCAGCGCCCACCTCCGCGAGGCCGGCCGCGACGACTCGGTGAAGGCCGTGGTGCTGCGCATCGACTCCCCCGGTGGCTCCTACGTCGCCTCCGACCTGATCCGCCGGGAGGTGCAGCGGCTCCGCGAATCGGGCAAGCCGGTGGTCGCCTCGATGGGCCAGGTCGCCGCCTCGGGTGGCTACTTCGCCGCGATGGGCTGCGACACCATCGTCGCCAACCCGACCACCCTGACCGGTTCGATCGGCGTCCTCGCCGGCAAGTTCGTCACCCAGGGCCTGTTCGACAAGATCGGGGTGATCCGCGAGCAGATCATCGCCGGTGCCAACGCCGGCATGATGGGCGGCGCCGAGCCGTTCAGCGAGCGGCAGTGGGAGAAGCTCGACGCCTGGCTGGATGAGGTGTACGCCGACTTCACCAGCAAGGCGGCCGCCGACCGCGGGATGCCGCTGGAGCAGCTCGAACCGCTGGCCCGCGGTCGGGTCTGGACCGGTTCGGCCGCCCAGCAGCGGGGCCTGGTGGACACCCTCGGTGGGATGGGCACCGCCCTCGACGAGGCCGCCCGGCGCTCCGGTCACGAGCGCGACGACCTCACCCTGCGTGGGGTGCCGGTGCTGCCGTGGCTGGATCAGGTGCGGCCCCCGGAGTCCAGCGAATCCTTCGGCATCGGCGCCCAGTCCGAGCCGCTGTTCCCCGGCGGCCTGCTCACCGGTGGTCCGGAGGCCCGGCTCGCCGCCCTGGCCCGGCTCGCCGGGTTGCCGCAGCCGGCCGGTGTGCTCGCCCTGCCCTGGCAGGTACGGATCGGTTGAACCGGCCCACCCCCGGTGGGACGCTGGATCCATGGGGGACGCCGGGTCGGCCGCTGAACTGGTCGCCGGGCTGCGGCGCGGTTTCGCCACCGGCCGCAGCCTGGAGCTGGACTGGCGCCAGGCGCAGCTGATCGGGTTGCGGCGGCTGCTCACCGAGCAGGCCGATGCGCTCACCGAAGCGGTGCGCGCCGATGTCGGCAAGCCGGCGACCGAGGTCCGCGCCTTCGAGCTGCAGCTGCTGGTCAACGAGATCGACCACGTGTTGGCCAATCTGGCGGGCTGGCTGCTGCCGCGCCGGGTCGGCGTACCGCTGAACGCGCAACCGGCCAGTGCCGAGGTGCGCCCCCAGCCCAAGGGCGTGGTGCTGGTGCTCAGCCCCTGGAACTATCCCCTGCTGCTGCTGCTGTTCTCCCCCGCGATCGGTGCGCTGGCCGCGGGCAACGCGGTGCTGCTCAAACCGAGCGAGCTGGCGCCGCGGACCGCGGCGCTGGTCGCCGAGCTGGTACCCGGTCATCTCGATCCGGAGCTCGTCGCGGTCCGCACCGGCGGGGTGGCCGAGGCCACCGAACTGCTGCGGGAGCGCTTCGACCACATCCTGTTCACCGGATCGGCCGAGGTCGGCAAGGTGGTGCTGCGGGCCGCCGCGGAGCAGCTCACCCCGGTCACCCTCGAGCTCGGCGGGAAGTCCCCGGCCTTCGTCGATGAGCACACCGATCTGCGGGTGGCCGCCCGCCGGATCGCCTGGGCGAAGTTCACCAACGCCGGCCAGACCTGCGTCAGCCCCGACCATGTGCTGGTCACCCCGGGTGCGCGGGAGGAGTTGGTGCGCGAGTTGGCGGCCGCCATCGAATCCTTCTACGGCACCGATCCCCGCCGCTCCGCCGACTACGGCCGGCTCGTCGATGACCGGCATTTCCAACGGGTGGAGGCATTCCTCAGCGATGGCCGGGTGGTCATCGGCGGTGCCAGCGATGCCGACGCACGCTATCTGGCACCCACCGTGCTGGTCGATGTGGACATCGACGCGCCGGTGATGACCGAGGAGATCTTCGGGCCCGTGCTGCCGGTGCTCGAGGTGCCCGATGCCGAGGCGGCGCTGGACTTCATCGCCGCCCGGCCGCATCCGCTGGCGCTCTATCTCTTCTCCGGTGACCCCGACACCCGGGAGGCGTTCCAGCGGCGCAGCCACTCCGGTGCGCTGGTGCTGGATGCGGCCATGCTGCATCTGGCGGTGCCGGGCCTGCCGTTCGGCGGGATCGGTGATTCCGGGATGGGCAACTATCACGGCCGGGCCTCGATCGACACCTTCTCGCACCAGCGCTCGGTGCTCAGCAAACCCACGCGCCCCGACACCCTGGAGCTGGTCTATCCCCCGGTGACCGGGTGGCGCCGCGCCCTGATGAAGCTGACCCGGCTCACCCGTTGACCGAACTCATCCGCTGACAGAATTCATCCGCTGACCGGGCGGCGCATCGGGCGGTGCGGGATGCCGTCCTCGAGGAACTCCGCACCGTCACCGCGGAAACCGAATCGTTCGTACCAGCCGACGAGCTGCACCTGGGCGTTCAGCACCACCTCGGCCCGATCGCCGATCAGCTGCAGACATTCGCGCATCAGCTCCGCCGCCAACCCGCGTCCGCGGGCGGCCGGCGCGGTCACCACCCGCCCGATCCGGCGTACCCCGTCGTCCTCGGTGAGCACCCGCAGACTCGCCAGCACCGCGCCATCGTCGTCGGTGTACCAGAGCCAGCGGCAGTCCGGTTCCAGATCGCGGCCGTCCAGCTCCGGATAGGGGCAGTCCTGTTCGACCACGAAGACCGCCTCCCGCAACCGCAGCACCGCGTACGCCTCGGCGAACGCCAGGTCGGTCGGTACCGCGACCCGCAATCGGGCACTCGGTGGCATCGGGGCTCCTGTCTCGGTGATTGCGGCGATCCTAACCAGCGGTGGTCGCCAAATCGTTACCGCGCCGAACCCGATACCTGTTCCACCCCAGCGCCGCGGGGTAATACCTTGACGGGAGTTTGTGACCTGAAAGGGACCTCAGATGAGTACCAGTGTCAACGATGACGCAGTGGCCCAGGGAGACGGGCCGCACAAGCTGCGTACCGACCCGGACCTGCCTCCGGTCGGAGTGATCGAAGCGAAGGGCTCCTCACCGATCAACAAGGTGACCTTCGTGATCATCGGCGTGCTCTGCGCGATCGGTTGGACGATGATCGCGATCGTCCGCGGCGAGCGGGTGAACGCGCTGTGGTTCGTGCTGGCCGCGGTCGGCAGCTATCTGCTCGCGCTGCGCTTCTACGCCAGGCTGATCGAGAACAAGATCATCAAGCCCGATGATCGCCGCGCCACCCCGGCGGAGGAGTTCAGCAACGGCAAGGACTTCATGCCGACCGACCGGCGGGTGCTGTTCGGGCACCACTTCGCGGCGATCTCCGGCGCCGGACCGCTGGTCGGCCCGGTGCTCGCCGCGCAGATGGGTTATCTGCCCGGCACCATCTGGATCATCGTCGGTGTCGTGCTCGCCGGTGGTGTGCAGGACTACATGGTGCTGGCGCTGTCCACCCGGCGGAAGGGGCGGTCGCTCGGCCAGATGGCCCGCGACGAGCTCGGTCCGGTCGGCGGCTGGGCCGCCATCATCGGCGTGCTGACCATCATGATCATCCTGATCGCGGTGCTCGGTGTGGTGATGATCGGTGCCATGGCGGAGAGCCCGTGGGCGGTGTTCTCGATCTCGCTGACCATTCCGATCGCGCTGTTCATGGGTGTCTATCTGCGCTACCTCAGACCGGGCAAGGTTTCCGAGGTCTCGCTGATCGGTGTGGTGCTGCTGGTGGCCGCCATCGCCGCGGGGTCGTTCGTCAACGATTCGGCGACGTGGGCGCCGATCTTCACCCTGTCCGGCACCAGTCTGGCGATCTGGCTCGCCGTCTATGGTTTCGCCGCCGCGGTGCTGCCGGTCTGGTTGCTGCTGGCTCCCCGGGACTACCTGTCCACGTTCATGAAGGTCGGCACGATCATCCTGCTGGCGGTGGCGATCCTGATCGTCGCGCCGGTGATCCAGCAGCCGGCGGTGAGCCAGTTCGCGTTCAACAGCAACGGCCCGTCCTTCGCCGGTTCGCTGTTCCCGTTCCTGTTCATCACCATCGCCTGCGGCGCACTGTCAGGATTCCACGCGCTGATCTCCTCGGGTACCACGCCGAAGCTGCTGGAGAAGGAATCGCAGGCGCGGCTGATCGGTTACGGCGGCATGCTCACCGAGTCCTTCGTCGCGGTGATGGCGATCGTGGCGGCGTCGGTCATCGACCAGCACGTCTACTTCGCGATGAATGCCTCGGCCGGCCTGACCGGGGGTACGCCGGAGTCGGCTGCGGCGTACACGAACGGACTGGGTCTGCTCGCACCGGGTGGCCAACCGCTGCCGCCGATCGATCCGGCGTACTTCACCCAGGCGGCCCAGGACGTCGGTGAGAAGACGATCATCTCCCGGACCGGTGGTGCGCCGACGCTCGCCTTCGGGATGGCCGAGGTGCTCAACCAGATCCCGGTGATCGGGCACATCAAGGCGTTCTGGTACCACTTCGCGGTGATGTTCGAGGCGCTGTTCATCCTCACCACGATCGACGCCGGCACCCGGGTGGCCCGGTTCATGCTCTCCGACACCCTGGGCAACATCCCCGGGATGCGGAAGTTCAAGGACACCTCGTGGCGGCCGGGTGCCTGGCTGTGCACCGCGATCGTCGTGCTCGCCTGGGGTTCGCTGCTCTACATGGGTGTCACCGACCCGCTCGGCGGCATCCGGATGCTGTTCCCGCTGTTCGGCATCGCCAACCAGCTGCTGGCGGCGATCGCGCTGGCCGTGGTGTTCGCGATCGTGATGAAGAAGGGGCTGTTCAAGTGGGCCTGGATTCCCGGCATCCCGCTGTTCTGGGACACCCTGGTGACGATGGTGGCGTCCTGGCAGAAGATCTTCTCCAGCAACCCGCAGATCGGCTACTGGACCCAGCACACCCAGGCCCGCGCGGCCCTGGAACGATGCGTGGCCGGCCAGCCCTGTCGCTACCAGACCGCGACCAGTCAGGAACAGCTGGAGGCGGTGATCCGCAACACCTTCGTGCAGGGCACCCTGTCGATCATCTATGCGCTGCTGGTCGCGATCGTGGTGATCGTCGCCCTGATGGTGTCGGTGAAGGCGCTGCGCAACGGCGGATTGCCGACCGATGAGTCGGAAGCGGTGCCCAGCAAGATCTTCGCTCCGAAGAGCTTCGTACCGACGAAGCTGGAGAAAGAGGTCTACGCTGAGTGGAAGGAGGCGGGTCTGGAGCCCGCACCGGACGGAAGGGGGCACGGATGACCACCATGGTGGACATCGCACGCTCCGTACGGTGGTACGTGCACAGCGTGATGGGTGACAACGCGTACGAGAAGTACGTACGCCATCAGCAGCTCCATCACCCCGATGCCCCGATCCCCACCGAGCGTGATTTCTGGCGGCAGAAGCACGAGGACGCGGAACGCAATCCCAAGACTCGTTGCTGCTGACGACCAGCCGCAGATCGCGAGGGGCCCGGGCACCTGCCCGGGCCCCTCACCATTTCCAGACCCGACCAACCGACCAGGCACGACGATCCACGGAGACACCGATGACCGACACCCGGACCAACCCGAGTGATACCGAGACCCCCACCCCCGCGATCGGCCCGGAGCTGGCGCGCAGCTGGCTGCTGGTGAACGCCAGCCAGCCGGACCGGTTCGCACCGGCCGTCGGCAGCGCCGCCGATGTGGTGCTGCTCGACATCGAGGATGCGGTGGCCCCCAAGGACAAGCTCAGCGCCCGCACCCAGGTGCTCGACTTCTTCGACGGCGGTGGCCGGGCCTGGGTGCGGGTCAACGGTTTCGGCACCGAATGGTGGGAGAACGACCTGCGGGAGCTGTCCCGCCGCGACGGTGTGCAGGGTGTGATGCTGGCGATGGTCGACTCCCCCGAGCACGTCACCCGGACCGCCGAACTGTTCGGCGACCGGCCGATCGTCGCGCTGGTGGAGACCGCCCGCGGGGTCCAGCACCTGGGCCAGATCGCGGCCTCCGGGCACACCTTCCGTCTCGCCTTCGGTCTCGGCGATTTCCGTCGTGACACAGGCTTTTCCGACGATCCGATGGCGCTCGCGTACGCCCGGTCGCAGTTCACCATCGCGGCCCGCGCGGCCGGGTTGCCCGGTCCGATCGACGGGCCGGCGGTCGGGGCGCTCGGGGTGAAGCTGGCGGATTCGGCCGGGGTCACCACCCAGTTCGGGATGACCGGCAAGATCTGCCTGATGCCCGAGCAGTGCGCCACGGTGAACGAGATCCTCTCCCCCTCGGTGGAGGACATGAGCTGGGCGCTGGACTTCCTCACCGAGTTCGACGCCGACGGCGGTGAGATCCGCAACGGTTCGGATCTGCCGCGGCTCGCGCGGGCCCGCAAGATCATCGGCCTCGCCCAGGCGTACGGACTGCAGCCCCCGGCGGGTTACGACATGCACTTCCCCCCGCCCACCGACACCTACCACTGCTGAGTCCGCCGGCTGCCCGCAGCCGAATGTCAGGGGTTATGCACAGTCCGCGCGCCAGGGACTGTGCATAACCCCTGACGAATTCCCATCTCAGAATGTGTACAACGTGTGTTCACAGCTGGTTTGACCACCTAGGATTCCCACATATCGGTTTCCAACCCACATTGTGGGGCGAGGTGGACGGGTCAATGACGACGAACTCCGAGGCGTACGCGATCGAGCTGCACGGCTGCACACGCAGCTTCACCACTCCCGACGGCGGCACCTACGATGCCGTCCGCGACATCACCCTGCAGGTGCCGCCGGGCCGATTCGTGTCGATCGTCGGCCCGACCGGTTCGGGCAAGTCGACGATCCTGAACATGGCCGCCGGCCTGCTCGCCCCCAGCCAGGGCACGGTCGAATCCTTCGGCAGCCCGGTGGCCGGGGTGAACCGCCGGGCGGCGTACATGTTCCAGCAGGACGCTCTGCTGCCCTGGAAGAGCGTCGTCGACAACGTCGCGCTGGGGCTGACGATGGCCGGTACGCCGAAACCCGAGGCGAGCGCGCGGGCCCGCGAGTGGCTGACCCGGGTCGGCCTGAAGGACTTCGGGAACCGCTACCCGCACCAACTCTCCGGCGGCATGCGCAAACGCACCGCGGTCGCCCAGGCGTGGATCGTCGACCCCGACATCCTGTTGATGGACGAGCCGTTCTCCGCGCTCGACGTGCAGACCCGCCAGATCATGGAGAACGAGCTGCTGCAACTGTGGTCCGACTCCGGCAAGGCGGTCGTGTTCATCACCCACGACCTGGACGAGGCGATCGCGCTCTCCGACGAGGTGGTGATCCTGGGCGCCGGGCCCGGTTCGCAGATCGTGGCCAGTTACCAGATCGACCTCCCCCGGCCGCGCGACCTGCTCGACATCCGCGACGATCCGCGCTTCGTCGAGATCCACCGCGAGATCTGGTCCCGGCTCAAGCTCGAGGTCGAGAAAACCTATGCCAGCAAGGCCCAGGAGGCATCATGACCGCCGAGAACACCGAGACCCGTCGGTCGCAGCGCGCCACCGACGCACCGGAATCCCAGGCCACCGGCCGACAGCCACGCCGGCCCCGGGAGACCCCGCAACCGGTGATGCGGTTGCTGCAACTGCTGCTCGCCGCGGTGGTGCTGGCGATCTGGGAGCTCCTGGGTCGGGCCGGGGTGATCGATGAGTTCTTCTTCCCCCTGCCCAGCGACATCTTCCTCACCATGTGGACCTGGATCTCCAGCGGCTACATCTTCCCGCACCTGTGGGTGACCATGCAGGAATCCCTGCTGGCGTTCGTGATCGGCGTCGTGCTCGGTCTGCTGCTGGGCTTCCTGCTGGCCCGGGTGCGGTTCCTGGAGCGCCTGCTCGATCCCTTCCTGCAGATGTTCAACGCGCTTCCCCGGGTGGTGCTGGCACCGATCTTCCTGCTCTGGTTCGGGCTGGGGATCTGGTCGAAGGTCGCCTTCGGCGTCACCCTGGTGTTCTTCATCGTCTTCTTCAACACCCTCGAGGGCGTCCGTTCGGTCGATCGGGTGCTGATCGACAACGCCAGGATGCTCGGTGCCAAGGAGAGCCACCTGCTGCGGCACGTGTTCATCCCCTCCGCACTGACCTGGATCTTCTCGTCCCTGCACATCAGCGTCGGCTTCGCCATCACCGGTGCGGTCGTCGGTGAGTATCTGGGCGCCTCGGCGGGTGTGGGGTACGCCATCGCCCAGGCCCAGGGCGTCTTCGACACCAAGGGCGTCTTCGCCGGGATGTTCATCCTGATGATCGTCGTGCTGTTCATCGACCTGCTGGTGAACCGGGTCGAGCGCTACCTGCTGCGCTGGCGTCCGCAGGCCCAGCAGCTCTGATCCGGCGTACCCGGGCACACCACAGACCCACCGCCAGACCCGCAGATCTTTCAACGGAGAAAGGGAAATCCCATGACTCGCAAACGACTCCTCCCAGCCGCCGCCCTGCTGGCGCTGACCATCGGCCTGGCGGCCTGTGGGGCGCCGGCGTCCGCACCACCGGGGCAGAACGGCGCCCCGGCCGGTCAGGGCGGTTCCGGTGACAAGATCATCATCGGCGTCGGCGGACAGACCCTGCTCACCTACATGCCGACCACCCTCGCCGCCCAGCTCGGCTACTACAAGGAGGAGGGTCTGGATGTCGAACTGCAGGACCTCCAGGGCGGTTCCAAGGCGCTCACCGCGATGATCGGCGGCTCGACCCAGGTGACCAGCGGCTACTACGAGCACACCATCCAGATGCAGGCCAAGAACCAGTCCATCCAGGCCTTCGTCGACATGGGCGAGTCCTCAGGGGTCGCCCTGCTGGTCGCGCCGAAGAACCGCGACACGATCAAGTCGGTGGCCGACCTCAAAGGCAAGAACATCGGCGTGACCTCGCCCGGGTCGTCGACCGACATGTACGTGAAATACCTGTTGAACAAGGAAGGGCTCGGCAAGGATGCCGCCTCGGTCTCCGCCATCGGCGCCGGCTCCTCGGCCGTCGCCGCGGTGGAGAACAGCCAGGTCGATGCCGCTGTGATGCTGGAGCCCGACATCACGGTGCTGAACAAGCGGGTCGGTACGCCACTGCCGATGCTCGGCGATCTGCGTACCCGCGACCAGGTCAAGGCGCTCTACGGTTCCGACACCTGGCCGTCCTCCTGCCTCTACGCCAAGACCGAGTGGCTGGAGAAGAACCCGGAGAAGGCCAAGAAGCTGGCCACCGCGATCGCGAGGACCCTGCAGTGGGTGCAGACCCACTCCGGTGAGGAGATCGCCGCCCAGATGCCCGAGGCGTACGCCGGTGGCGACCGTGCCCAGTACGCGCGGGTGATCGACGAACTGAAGCTCACGATGAGCAAGGACGGCAAGTTCTCCGAGGCCGGCGTCAATGCCGTGCTCGACACCCAGCGCGTCGCCAATCCCGAGGTGGGTGACAAGAAGATCGACCTGTCCAAGACCTACACCAACGAGTACGTGAGCTGAGCGGACCCATGACCGACGCGTCGAACACCCCGTCACCGGGGCCGGTCATCGCCCCGCTGCGTGGCGTCCGGGTCCTGGAGCTGGGCAACTACATCGCGGCCCCCACCGCGGGCCGGTTGCTCGCCGACTTCGGCGCCGAGGTGATCAAGGTGGAACGCCCCGGCGGCGGGGACGAGATCCGGCGCTGGCGGCTGCTGTCGGGCCGCACCTCGTTGCTGCACCGCACGATCAACCGGAACAAGAAGTCGGTCGTCATCGATCTGCGCTCCGAGCTCGGCCGGCGCACCGTGCTCGGGTTGGTGGCCCGGGTCGATGCGGTGGTGGAGAACTTCCGGCCGGGCACCCTGGAGGCCTGGGGTCTCGGCCCGGAGGTGCTGCAGGAGGCCAATCCGGGACTCATCCTCACCCGTGTCTCGGCATATGGCCAGACCGGTCCATTGTCCAAACGGCCCGGATTCGGGTCGGTGGCGGAGGCCTTCGGCGGGTTGCGGGATCTGGTCGGCTATCCGGATCGGCCACCGGTGCGGGTCGGGGTGAGCCTGGGCGACACGATGGCCGGCATGTACGCCGCCTTCGGCACCGTGATGGCCCTCTACCAGCGCGCCACCCTGGGCCTCGGCCGAGGCGAGCAGACCCCGGTCCCGGCGAACGAACGCACGATCGACGTGGCCCTGCACGAGGCGATCTTCTCCGCGATGGAGGCGACGATCCCCGAATACAGCGCCTACGGCACCGAACGGGTCCGGATGGGCCCGCGGATCGAGGGGGTCGCACCGACCAGTGCCTACCTGTGCCGCGACGGTGCGAGCGTGGTGATCGCCGGCAACGGGGATTCCATCTTCGGTCGGTTGATGCGGGTGGTCGGGCGACCGGAGCTGGCCGAGGACCCGGCCCTGGCCGACAACGAGGGGCGGGTGGTCCGCGCCGACGAACTGGACGCGGCGATCGCGGCCTGGACCGGTGAGCGGACCGCAGCCGAGGCCCTGACCGCGCTCAGCGAGGTCGGGGTGCCCGCCGGGCCGATCTACCGGGCCCGCGACATCGTCGCCGACGAGCAGTACGCCAGCCGGGACATGGTGCAGTACCTGCCGGTCAGCGACGGCGAGCAGGACCTGGGGAAGGTGGCGTTCCCCGGCATCACACCGGTGATCGGCGGGCGGTCCCTGCCGATCCGCAATCTCGGCCCCGAACTCGGTGCCGACACGGTGCCGGTGCTGCAGGAGCTGCTCGGGCTGGGTCCCGACCAGGCCGCGGCACTGGCCGGTCAACTGGCGAGTGGACAGGAGGCGGCCTGATGACCGCGAAGATCAGGGATGTCACGCTGCGCGACGGGTTGCAGCTCAGCGACGGGCAGCTGCCCACCGAGGACCGGGTACGCCTGGTCCGGGCCCTGCTGGAGCTCGGCTTCGACAGTCTCGAGATCGGGTCGATGGCCCGCCCCGACCTGGTTCCGTCGATGGCGCCATCGATGGATGTGGTCGCCGCGCTGACCCCCGAGGAGTTGGCACACTGCTGGATCTGGGTGGCGACACCGAAACAGGTCCGTCGGGCCGCCGAGGCCGGGGTGCGCGGGGTGCAGTACTGCCTCAGCGTCACCGATGAGCACAACCGCGCCAACATCGGCCGCGACACCGAGACCTCGATGGCGGCCCTTCCCGAGGCGCTGGAGATCGCCGCCGAACATGACGTCGCGGTGCAGCTGTGCCTGGCGACCTCGTTCACCTGCCCGTTCACCGGGCCCGTCGCGCCGGAACGCGTCCTGGCGTTGGTCGCCGACGCACGCGGTCAGGGTTGCAGCGATGTGGTCATCGCCGACACGCTCGGCCAGGCCAGCCCCGGTGAGGTGGCCAGCCTCACCGGCCGGGTGGTCGCCGCGGCCGGCACCCGGCCGGTCACCTTCCACGGCCATGACACCTGGGGGATGGGCGTGGCGAATGCGCTCGCCGCGATCGAGGCCGGTGCCCAGACCGTCGACGGGGCCCTCGGTGGGTTGGGCGGCTGCCCGTTCGCCCCCGGCGCCTCCGGCAACACCGCCACCGAGGATCTGGCCTTCGCGATCCGTCCCGAGGGGGTCCGGCCGGAGTCGTTCCGGTCCCTGGTGGAGCTGGGTGAGCAGGTGCTCGGCACCCTTGGTGAGGTCAGCCGTTCCCGCGCCGGTCAGGGATCCCGGTCCCGGGCCACGGCGTTCGACTGGACCTTCGCCGCCGCGTCCTGACCCGGGCCATCCCGAGAAACCGGAACCCCCAGGAGGCGGCACGGATGAGCGAGGAACGCGGCGGGCAACTGCTGGTGCTGACCAAGATCAGCCGAATTCTGGACAGCTTCTCGCTGGACCGACCGGAGCTCGGCCTGACCGAGCTGCGGCGGCGTACCGGGCTGCCCGCCTCCACCCTGCAACGGCTGGTCGCCAGCCTGGTCGAGGAGGGGTTTCTGGATCGGGCCGGCACCGGATACCGGATCGGGGCGCGGTTGGCCTACTGGGCCGCCGGGGCGTCGGGTGGGATCGACCTGTTGGAAGTGGTCCGGCCGGTGCTGGAGGAGCTGCGCGATCTGACCGGTGAGACGGCCTGCTTCTATCAGCCCTCGGCCGATCTGCGGGTCTGCACCGCGGTCGCCGAGACCCGGCACGACCTGCGTCGGCCGATGCGGGTGGGGCAGGTGCTGCCGCTGCACGCCGGCTCGGCCGGGCGGGTGATGATGGCCTTCGACGAGCGGTTGGCGGACCGGGTGCTGTCCGGCGGCCTGGACTCGCTGACCGACCGCACGATCACCGACGGCGACACCCTGCGCGGGCTGCTCGCCGAGACCCGGGAGCTCGGGTACGCCGTCAGCAGCGGTGAGCGGGAGAGCGGTGCCACCGGGCTGAGCGCACCGGTCTTCGACGCGCATCGCGATCTGGTCGGCGCGGTCACGGTGATGGGTCCGGCCTTCCGGCTCTCCCCCGACGACTGGGTGGACCCTGTGCGCACCGCCGCCGAACGCATCACCCGGATGATCGGCGGCCGGCGAGCCCCGGCGTCACCCACGCTCATCGAGTAGCTCGGCGGCCACTGCTGCCGATTCGCGCGATGTGGACAACTGGTGAATAGCACGACTCCGCCGGCCAAGCGCGCGAAGGCGTCTAATTCACCGGTTGTCCTCGCCGGGCAATCCGGACGGATCGATGGCGCCGGTCGATCTAGATGCTCCTGTTGTCGTCTCCCCGGGCGCGGGCTGCTTGGTGGCCGGACCTGGTCGGGGCACGGTCCGACTGCGCGACCCAACTCTCACTCTGCGGCTTGTATGCGGCCCGCGGTATGAGAATTGAGCCGGAGAGTGGGAACGGCAGTTCAGGGAGGACGGTCGTTTCGGTTGGGCCATGCGGAATTTGCGGCTCGATCGAGGAATCGGCCGTTCTGGTCGCCGATCGCGAATCGAGCCGCAGATTCCGAAGGCAGGCGGTCAGGCGGCCCGGCCCCGGGCCGCGGATCTCGATGCTGCCTCGCGGCCGGCGGCTGCTCGGGCTCCCGGTACGTGGTCGCCACGCCGGTGATGACCTGCAGTTGCGCATCGGGGCGCGACTGCAGCCGGGGCCGTACGAGCTACCCGATGAGCCGGAGCGGGAGCTTCACTCCTGGAACGGACTGGGGTCCCCGGCACCGGCACGGTCGACGGTCACCTCGTCGCCGACGAAGTTCACCACGGTGGTCGGATCGCTGCCGACATCACCGGAATCGAGCACCGCATCGACCTGGTTGCCGAGCTCCTCGTTGATCTCCCAGCCCTCGGTCATCGGCTCGGTGCGCCCGGGCAGGATCAGCGTGGAGGACATCAGCGGCTCACCGAGCGCGTCCAGCAGCGCCAGCGTGGTGCGGTGGTCGGGGATCCGCACGCCGACGGTCTTCTTCTTCGGGTGCAGCATCTGCTTGGGCACCTCTTTGGTGGCCTCCAGGATGAAGGTGTACTGCCCCGGTGTCGCGGCCTTGACCGCGCGGAACACGTCATTGTCCATCTGGACGAACTGACCCAGTTGCGCGAAGTCCTTGCAGACAAGGGTGAAATGGTGTTTGTCGTCGAGCTGGCGGATACGTCGGATCCGATCCAGCCCGTCCCTGTTGCCCAATCGACAGCCGAGTGCGAAACCGGAGTCGGTGGGATAGGCGACCAGGCCGCCGTCGGTGAGGATCTGCACCACCTGGCCGAGCGCGCGCGGCTGGGGATTGTCGGGGTGGACGTCGAAATACCTTGCCATGTCCGGAGTCTAGACATGCCGCCTCCGGGGCGGGCAACCCCCTACTAGAGTCGCTTCGTGAGCATCTTCGACATCGGTCTGGACCAGTTGCGTCGGCGCACCAGCATGAAGTGGCGCGCCTACCCCACCGACGTGCTGCCGATGTGGGTCGCCGAGATGGACTGCCGGCCCGCCCCCGCGGTCGCCGAGGTGCTGCGTACCGCGATCGATGAGGGCGACACCGGTTACCCGATCGGCACCGACTACGAGCAGGCGTACGCCGAGTTCGCGGCCGATGTCTGGGGCTGGCGGTTCGATCCGGCCCGGCAGGCGATCATCGTGCCCGATGTGATGCAGGGCATCGTGCAGGTGCTCGATCTGCTCGGCACCCGGGGTGCGCCGGTGATGATCAATCCCCCGGTCTACCCGCAGTTCTACAAGTACCTCGGCTGGGCCCAGCGCGAGGTGATCGAGGCTCCGCTGACCGAGGACGGCCGGATCGATCTCGCGACCCTGGAGGCCGCGTTCACCGGCAGCGACGGGCCGCGGCCGGAGGCGTACCTGCTCTGCAACCCGCACAATCCGCACGGCACCGTGCACACCCCCGAGGAGCTCACCGCGGTCCTGGAGCTGGCCGACCGGCACGGCGTGCGGATCGTCTCCGACGAGATCCACGCACCCCTGGTCGCCACGCCGGCCCGGCACACCCCGATCCTGGCGCTGCCCGGCAGCGACGAGGCGATCATCGTCACCTCGGCCTCGAAGTCGTGGAATCTGGCCGGGCTGAAGGCGGGGCTGGCGATCGGTGGGGCGGCGGTGGCCGACCGGCTGCGCACCATGCCCGATCAGGTCACCCACTCCGCCAGCCATCTCGGCATCGTCTCGCACGTCGCCGGCCTGCGGCACGGCCGGGACTGGCTGCAGCAGCTGCTGACCGAGATCGAGGGCAACAAGCGGCTGCTCGGTGAGCTGCTCGCCGATCAGCTGCCGGGAGTCCGGTTCGTCGCCCAGCCCGGCACCTATCTCGCCTGGCTCGACTGCCGCGAACTCGACCTTTCCGATCCCTACAAGGAATTCCTGGCCGCCGGTGTCGCCCTGAACGACGGTGTGGCCTTCGGCACCGGGGGCGCCGGGCACGTCCGGATGAACCTGGCCACCTCCCCGGAGATCATCACCGAGGGCGTCCGGCGGATGGCGAAGGTACGCGGCTGAGCCAGCCGGGAAAGGGTCAATCGGCCTCGAGCAGGTCGGCGCGAGCGCTCGCGCTGGCGCGTACCTCCCGGATCCCGAGCAGGGACAGGAAGATCGTCGGTGCCCGATGGCTGGTGGTGACCCGCACCGTGCCCGCGTCCAGGCTCGCCGATCCGGTCACCGGGCCGGAGGCGGCCAGATAACGGTTGGCGGCGCTCAGGGCGGCACCGGGGTCGCTGCGCCCGGCGACCCGGCTGGGCGCCCCGGCATCGGTCGCTGCCCGCGCCGCACCCGCGGCCACCGCCTCGGCACGGCGGGCGGCGGTGACCTGCTGTCCGCCGTCGACGACCAGGCCGGCGAGGATCAGCAGCGCGAGCACCCAGAACAGCACGAGCACCGAGGTGGACATCCCCCGCTCGTCCGGCCGCCGCAGGCCGCGTACCCATCGCACCCGACCAGCATCGCGCACCCACCACCCCCGCCACCAGAACCGCCTCCCGCTTTTCCACAGGTCACTTTCCCTCGGGCGGGCCTTGCCAAATAGGCTGGTCCAGCACGTCACCAATCGGAGGTCTCCCCCATGGTCAACAAGGTCGCACTGCTCACCGCCGGCGGGTTCGCCCCCTGCCTGTCCGCCGCCATCGGCGGGCTGATCGAGCGCTACACCGCTCTGTCCCCCGATACCGAGATCATCGCTTACAAGCACGGCTATCAGGGTCTGCTCAGCGGTGACTACTTCACCGTCACCGACGAGGTACGCCGCAACGCGGGCGTGCTGCGCGACTTCGGCGGCTCCCCGATCGGCAACTCCCGGGTGAAGCTGACCAATGCCGAGGATCTGGTGAAGCGCGGCCTGGTGCAGCCCGGTGACAACCCGCTGCAGGTGGCCGCCGAACGGCTGACCGCCGACGGGGTGGATGTGCTGCACACCATCGGCGGCGACGACACCAACACCACCGCCGCCGATCTGGCGGCGTACCTGGCCGAGCAGAACCATCCGCTGATCGTGGTCGGCCTGCCGAAGACGATCGACAACGACGTGGTGCCGATCAAGCAGTCGCTGGGTGCCTGGACCGCGGCCGATCAGGGCGCGCTGTTCGCCGAGAACGTCGTCGCCGAGCACAACTCCAGCTCCCGGATGCTGATCGTGCACGAGGTGATGGGCCGCAACTGCGGTTGGCTCACCGCCGCCACCGCCCGGGCGTACCGGAAGTGGCTGGCGACGCGGCAGTGGGTGCCGGAGATCGGTCTCTCCCGGGAGGCCTGGGATGTGCACGGGGTCTATGTGCCCGAGGCCCGCCTCGATCTGGACGCCGAGGCCGAGCGGCTGCGGGGCGTGATGGACACCGTCGGCAACGTGACGGTGTTCCTGTCCGAGGGCGCCGGAGTGGACTCGATCGTCGCCCAACTGGAGGCCAGCGGCCAGGAGGTGCCGCGGGATCCCTTCGGGCACGTCAAGCTGGACAAGATCAACCCGGGTGCCTACTTCGGCAAGGAATTCGCCGAGCGGCTCGGCGCGGAGAAGGTGCTGGTGCAGAAGTCCGGTTACTTCTCCCGGTCCGCCGCCGCCAACCAGGCCGATCTGGCGCTGATCCAGCGCTGCACCGATCTGGCCGTGGACAGCGCGCTGCGCGGCGAGTCCGGGGTCACCGGTGAGGACACCGAACGCGGGGACGAGCTGCGGGTGATCGAGTTCGACCGGATCGCCGGTGGCAAGCCGTTCGATCTGGACACCGACTGGTACCAGGAGATGCTGCGCGAGATCGGCCAGCAGCAGCCGCAACCGGTCAAGGGCTGACAGACCGGACAGGGCTCGGGGGATGCTCTGGAAATGGGGGTTCCGGGCCCTCACCGGACTGATGATCCTGCTGCTGGTCGGCACTGCGGTGGTGGGTGGCTGGATCGCCTGGTCCGATGCGAAGGCGGACTGGCGGGAGGCGGACGCCACGGTCGTCGAGGTGACCAGCACCAAGGTCGGTTACGGCGGCCGCGGGGCGCCGAGCTACGACCGCTACCAGCTGCGTTACCAGGCGGTGTTGGAGTTCACCGACATCCGGGGCAGCTCGCATCGGGTGCTCGATCCCACGACCACCACCGGTTACCTCGAGCACGAGGTCGGGGACAGCGTCCCGATCCGTTACGACGCGAACGACCCGCAGGTGGTCCGCGCCTCGGCGCGCGAGGGGGACGGGTGGGTGCCGACCTGGCGGTTCTGGGTGCTGCTCGACGTCACCCTGGTGGTCGTCTTCGGCGGATGTGCCTGGTTGTTCGGCTTTCTGGGCGGTGACTGGCGGTGGCCGTTGCGCGCGGGCGTGGGTCTGCGGCGCTGACTCGACGACCGGTACGCCTCAGCGGCGGCGCCGGCCGAGCAGGGCGGTGATCAGCGCCCCGATGCCGGAGCCGGTGAGCAGCCCGGCCGTGTAGCCCTTGCGCATGCTCGCCTGCGCCCGGCGGTCCGCGTCGGAGGCCAGCACCGGCGCCTGCTCCTCGGTGAACAGGTGCTGGGCGTCGACATGGGCGTACCGGGCGGGGTCGGCGCCGGCGTGATCGAGCTGCCGCTGGCCGGTGACGTCCAGGCGCACCTGGACCGCCTCGGCGGTCGCCTCCCGCTCGGCGTCGGGGTCGGCCTCCAGCCCGGGCAGGGTGTCCTTGACCCGGTTGATCGTCTCGGTGCGGTGCAGCTTGGCATCCGCCGCCTCGATCTGCTGATCCTGGCGGTCCTCCTCGGCCGCCTCCCAGTGCCCGGGTACGGTCTCGACATCGGCCTGGTCGAGCAGCGGTTCGTCGGCCGGGGTCCATTTGCGGGCGATCGCCGGCTGGTTCCAGGTGGCGATCCAGGCGGCGACGAAGAGGATCAGCCGGGCGAACAGGTTGAAGAACAGCATCAGCACGATCACCGGCCCGAAGAGGGCGGCGGCCGGGTTCTTCAGGAATGAGCTGGTGAGGATGCCGGCCAGATACTGCAGCAGGACCAGCGCGACGGCGCCGATCAGCGAACCGATCAGCACCGCCTTGATCACCGGCCGGTGCTCGGGCAGCACCCGGTAGAGGAAGAGGAACAGCAGCCAGCCGGCCAGGATCGACACCACGATCGACAGCAATCGGGTGATCAGCGTGATCCCGGGGACGTCCTGCAATCCGACCAGCGAGATCAGGGTGCCGGTCAGCGAGGTGGCCGCGGAGGCGATGCCGAAGGTGAGCAGCACCGCGACCAGCAGCATGATCAGGATTCCCATGTTCTTCAGGGTTTCCACGATGAAGTTGCCCTTGTTCTCGGCCATCTCGAAGTCGGGTCGCCACTGGGCGCGGACCGCGGACTTGAGGTTGCCGATCCATCCGCCGCCGGCGTACGCGGCGGACAGGATGCCGATGATGCCGATCGCCGGCCAGTTCTGCAGCGCGTTGTCGATGACCGCGAGCAGTTTGTCCTTGGTGTCCCCGGGGGCGCCCTGCAGCTGGGCGCTGATGCTGTCCTGGAGGCTGGTCAGCAGATCCGGGCGCAGGGTGGTCAGCGTCATCCCGGCGATGGCGAACGCGAACATCAGGATCGGCACCATCGCGAGCACCGAGAAGTAGGTGATCGCGCCGCCGAACTGGTTGCCGAGCCGGTTGCCGAACCGGGTGTTGGCCCGCAGCAGATGTGCCACGGTCGGGTGCTTCATGAGTTTCTTCATCCACTCCACCTCGCGCTGTGCTGTCGGTGCGAATGTATCGCCGACCCTCTCCGCGGGAACTGCACCCCCGCCTCGTTCGGCGTGCCCACGGTGTCAGACTGGTCCCCCACGATCAGGACGGAGTCCGATGAGCTACCAGGTGATCGCCCAGTACCGGGCCCGGCCCGACACCGCGGATCAGGTCGCGGAGCTGCTGCCCCGGCTCGCCGCCGCCTCCCGCACAGAGGCGGGCTGCCAGGCGTACACGGTGAACCGGGACCTCGAGGACACCGCACGCTTCGTGATCGTCGAGACCTACCGCACCGCCGAGGATCTGGCGACGCATCGGGAGACCGAGCACTTCAACGAGATCGCCGTCGGCCAGATCATTCCGCTGCTGGCGCACCGCGAGGTCTCCGCCGGCCAGCTCGACCCCGTCTGAGCACCGGTCACCTCGCCACCTCGCTGGGGCGGCCGAGTTCGGGCACCACCAGCGGCGTACCGGTGACCGGGTCCGGCACCACCCGCGAGGCCAAGCCGAACACCCGGCGGACCAGCTCGGCGTCGACGATCTCACTGGGTGCGCCCTCGGCGACCACGGCCCCGTCGCGCATCGCGATCACGTGATCGGCATAGCGGAAAGCCTGGTTGAGATCGTGCAGGACGGCGACGAGGGTACGCCCGTGCTCACGGTTCAGCGTCCGGAACAGTTCCAGCAGCTCGATCTGGTGGGCGATGTCGAGATAGGTGGTCGGCTCGTCGAGCAGCAGCAGTTCGGTGTCCTGGGCCAGTGTCATCGCGATCCACACCCGCTGCCGCTGGCCGCCGGAAAGCTCGTCCAGCAAGCGATTCGCGAGCTCCTCGATCCCGGTCGCCGCCAGTGCGGCGGCGACCGCGGCCTCGTCGGCCTCCGACCACTGTTTGAGGAACGACTGGTGCGGATAGCGGCCCCGTCCGACCAGATCGGCGACGGTGATCCCGTCGGGTGCGATCGAGGTCTGTGGCAGCAGCGCCAGCCGGCGGGCGACCTCCTTGGCCGGCAGGGTGTGGATGTCCCGGCCGTCCAGCACCACCTCCCCCGCCGTCGGCCGCAGCAACCGGGACAGGGCCCGCAGCAGCGTCGATTTGCCGCAGGCATTGGGACCGATGATCGCGGTGAACGCGTTGTCGGGTACCTCGACGGTGAGGCCGTGGGAGATCGGCCGCCCGTCATAACCCAGGTCGACGGTGCTGGTCAGCAGTCGGTTCGTCATCGGCGTCTCGCCTCCCGTGTCAGCAGCCAGATCAGGTACGCCCCGCCCAGGCAGCCGGTGACCACGCCGACCGGGACCTGGGTGGGCGCGAAGGCCCGCAGTGCGAACAGGTCGGCACCGGTGAGCAGCAGCGCACCGAGCGCGGCCGCGCCGAGCAGATCGGCCCCCGGCGTACCGGTCAGCCGGCGCGCCAGCTGGGGCGCGACCAGCGCGACGAAGGCGACCGGTCCGGCGACCGCGGTGACCGCAGCCACCAGAGCGACGCCGAGCACCACCAGCCACAACCGCCATCGATCGGGGCGGGCGCCGAGGGCTGCGGCGGTGTCGTCACCGAGTTCCAGCAGGTGCAGTGAGCGGCCGGCGAACACCGCCACCAGCAGCAGGGCGCCGGTGATGAGCACCGCCGGCGCGACCTGGACCCAGCGCAGCCCGTTCAGGGTGCCGGCGCCGAACATGGCGGCCGCCATCGCCGCCTCCAGTTCGGCCGACAGCAGCAACCAGTGGTTCACCGCGCTGAGCATCGCCGAGATGCCGATGCCGACGATCACCAGCCGCAGGCCAGCCGATCCGTGCCGTGCCGCCAGCAGTTGCACCACCAGTGCGGTGGCGAGTCCGCCGATCAGGGCCCCCAGGGTGGCGCCGAACTGGTCACCACCGAGCACCAGCAGCACCACCAGCGCTCCGGTGTAGGCGCCGGTGGAGAAGCCGATCACGTCCGGGCTGCCCAACGGGTTGCGGGTGAGGGACTGGAAGATCGCCCCGGAGACGCCGAGCGCGGCCCCGAACACCAGCGCCGCGACCACCCTGGGCAGCCGCCACTGGGTGACCACGATCCCGGACAGTCCGTCACCCTGGCCGACCAGGGCGCGCAACACCTCCGGCACCGGGATCGGCAGTTCCCCGGTGCCGAGCGCGAGGACACCGAGCACCAGCGCGGCGGCCAGCACCAGCGCGGAGACGATCAGCTGCCGCGGGCGGAGGCGTACGCTGACCTGCCCGAAACGCAACGTGGGCAGGGAATCGCGGGGAACCAGGGTGTCGTTGCGGGTCACAGGGTGCGCACCCGTCGGGCTCGGGCCACGGCGACCAGCACCGGGCCACCGATGAAGGCGGTGACGACTCCGACGGGTACCTCGCCGGAGGTGAGTCGGCGGCCGATCACATCGGCGACCAGCAGCAGGGTGGGTGAGGCCAGCACGCTGAGCCCGACCACCCAGCGCTGGTCCGGGCCGGCGACCCGGCGTACCGCGTGCGGCACGATCAGCCCGACGAAGGCGATCGCACCGGCGACCGCGGTCGAGGCGCCGGCGAGCAGGGTGACGGCCAGCACCGCGAGCACCCGGGTACGCCCCAGCCGCGCGCCGACCGCGCGGGCCAGGTCGTCACCGAGGGAGATCGCGTTCAGCCCGCGGGTCAGCCCGAGGGCCAGCAGCAGGCCGACGACGATGAACGGAGCGGCGACCAGCACCGGTTCCATCGACCGCACATCCAGGGTGCCGAGCTGCCAGGCGCGCAGCTGGTCATAGGCACGGGGCCGGAGCAGGGCGAGTCCCTGGCCCAGGCCGAGCAGCACCGCACCCAGCGCCACCCCGGCCAGGGTGAGCCGGGCGGGATCGGCCGCCCCGCGTCCGCGACCGCCGACCAGATAGACCCCGATCGCCGCCAGGATCGCCCCGGCCAGCGCGAACCAGATGGTGACCAGTGTCGTCGTGCTGCCCAGGAAACCGACGCCGAGCACGATCGCGAAGGCGGCGCCGGCGTTCACGCCGAGCAGTCCCGGATCGGCCAGCGGATTGCGGGTGACGGCCTGCATCAGCGCACCGGCCACCCCGAGACCGGCGCCGGCGAGCAGTCCGGTGAGCGTGCGGGGCAGCCGACCGTCCCAGATCACGGCGTGGTCCGGCAGCGTGGGATCGGGTGCGGTCAGGGCCTCGACGACCACGGGGATGGGGACAGGCCGTGCGCCGACGGCCAGGCTGGCGAGCAGCGAGGCCAGCAGCAGGATCAGCAGGGCCAGCGCGAGCAGGGCATTGCGGCGATGGTGTGGCCGCAGCGTTGCCGGACGATCCGCGCGCCGATGCTCGGTCGGCAACGGCTCGGCTGTGGTGCTCGGCACGCTCCTCCTCGGCGATGGCGGGCCGGCGCGATGCGGCGGCAACTGGACAAGGCTAGCAGTTAGGCTAGCCTTCCCTTCATGTCTCTTCGATCTGTGACGCGCCGCAGCGTACCCGTCCTGCTCGCCGTGCTGATGCTCTGGCTGACCGGTTGCGCCGCCGGCGAGGCCCGGCCCTCCGGTGGGGCGGGCAATACCGAGGTGGCGACCGGCGGCAAGGGCTTCGGCAGTGCCGAACAGCAGACCGCGGCCATGGGTTCGGACGCGGCACCGGGGGTCTTCCCGCGGACGATCAAGCACGCGAACGGCACCACCGAGATCAAGCAGAAGCCGCAGCGGGTCGTGGTGCTGGACACCGGTGAACTGGACGCCGCGGTCAGCCTCGGCGTGATCCCGGTCGGCCTGTCCACCAACGAGGGGGCCAACCCGGTGCCGAGCTATCTCGCGCCGCAGGTGATCGATGCCCGACGGGTCGGGGAGATGAACAACCTCAACCTGGAGGCGATCGCGGCACTCAAGCCCGATCTGATCCTGAGCAGCAAGCTGCGCCACGACAAGCTCTATCCGCAGCTTTCCCAGATCGCGCCCACCGTCTTCAGCGTGCGCCCCGGTTACACCTGGAAGGAGAACTTCCGGCTCGCCGCGGATGCGCTCGGCGAGGAGACCAGGGGCGATGCGGTGATGAAGTCCTATGACGATGCGGCCGCGGCCCTGAAGACCAAGGTGGGTGCGAATCCGCCCAAGGTCTCGCTGGTGCGGTTCATGCCCGGCAAGTTGCGTCTGTACGCCAACAAGTCGCTCATCGGCGTGATCCTGGCCGATGCCGGTTTCCAGCGCCCGGAGAACCAGAACGTCGACGAGCTCGCGGTCGAGATCTCCCCGGAGAACATCAGCCAGGCCGATGCCGATCTGGTCTTCTGGAGCAGCTACGGCGATCCGGGTGCCACCGGTGAGACCGCGACCATCGAGGGTGCCGGCTGGAAGGCGCTGCCCGCGGTGCAGCAGGGCCGGGCCCATCGCGTCAGCGACGACACCTGGTTCCTCGGGCTCGGCCCGACCGGTGCGCAGGCCATCCTCGCCGACCTGCAGGGGTTCGTCGGCGCCAGCTGATCGCCCGATTCGCGATCCATCGATCCTTCCGGCCACCCATCGATTGCTGCGGCAATCGATGGGTGGCCTTTTGCTTCGATGGATGGAATCTGCCCCATTGCGTGTACCAATGACTCCATTGTCTCACGTAATGGACAGCCTTTTGCACTACTCGCGCCGACCTGTTTAGAGTTTCGGCCATGTTCAACGCGACGCATCCCGCCCGCTGGCTGATCCAGCTCGCCATGCCTCGTTGTTGGTGCATGTGTATGTGCGGTCGCTGACCCGCGACCATTTCCCGCCCGGGCCGGCGCCCGTTCGACCGCCCGGCCGCACCGTCCGCACCTGAGTCGGCGCGGTTCCATCATCAGATATCACCGGCGACCGGTTCGTGACGCGCATTTCGCCCCGACCGGGCAATTTCGCGTACCCGATCGCGCTTTCCACCCCAGAAGCCGGTTCCACCCTGCCCGAAATCAAATCGAATTCGAAGGAAACAGCAGATGACCATCATCGAGAACAACGACACCCGCACCGAAACGACCGAGATCACCGTCGAGAAGGTGACCGACTCCATCGGCGCCCGGATCCACGGGGTCCGGATCGGCGACGACCTCTCCCCCGACGCCATCGACACGATCCGCCGGGCACTGCTGGAGCACAAGGTGATCTTCTTCTCCGGCCAGCAGCACGTCACCGACGCCGAGCAGTACGAGTTCGCCGAGCGGCTCGGCACTCCGACCTCACCCCATCCGACCGTCCGCGGCCGCGAGCACTCGGTGCTGCAGATCAACTCCGAACACGGCAAGGCGAACAGCTGGCACACCGATGTCACCTTCGTGGACCGCATCCCCGCGATCAGCATCCTGCGCGCGGTGCAACTGCCCCAGTGGGGCGGCACCACCGTCTGGGCCAACACCGTCACCGCCTACCAGCGGCTGCACCCGGCCCTGCGGGCACTGGCCGACCGGCTCTGGGCGGTGCACACGAACCTCTACGACTATGTGGCCGACCGCGACGAACGCCGCATCGGCGGCGTCGACGTGCGCGAGCAGGCGTATCGCGAGGAGTTCCGCTCCCAGGTCTTCGAGACCGAGCACCCGCTGGTCCGCGTCCACCCCGAGACCGGTGAGCGGGCACTGCTGGCCGGCCACTTCATCAAGCGGATCGTCGGGCTCAGCTCGAACGACTCCAAGGCGATCTTCGATCTGCTGCAGCACCACATCACCCGGCTGGAGAACACCGTCCGCTGGAACTGGTCCGATGGCGACATCGCCGTCTGGGACAACCGCGCCACCCAGCACTACGGGGTCGCCGACTATGGCGACCAGCACCGGGTGCTGCACCGGATCACGGTCGCCGGCGACGTCCCGGTGAGCATCGACGGCGTCCGGTCCACACCCCGCCAGGGCGACGCCTCCGCCTTCTCCCCCGTCGACCCCGTCGACTCCGTCGACCCCGTCCACTCCGTCGACTGATTCCCAACCCCACAAGGAAAGAACGGCCGATGACCGCGAACCCGTCACTGAGCCGACGCCGATTGCTGCAGACCGCGGCCGGCGGCGGTGCCGCACTCGCCGTGCTCGGCGCGGCCGGCTGCCGCTCGGCAGTCAGCCGCGCCGCAGGGCCGACCGGTGAGGCCGGTCGACCGGTCCGCGGCGGCACCATCAACGCCGGGACCACCACCGACCTGATCCCCGGCAACTTCTTCACCAACACCACCGAGGGCATCACCGTACTGATCGGGCTCGCCTTCGACACCCTGATCCGCTACCGCGCCGACTCGATCACCCCGACCCCGTGGCTGGCGACGTCCTGGCAGCTCGCCGACGACGGCCGCAGCCTCACCCTCGACCTCCGCGACGACGTCCGCTTCCACTCCGGTCGGCCGTTCACCGCGAAGGATGTGGAGTTCTCGATCCGGACCTACGCCGACCCGCTGTGGACCGCGCAGCTGAAGAGCACCGCGGCGGCGGTGACCAGCTTCGACACCACCGACCCGTATCGGATCGTGCTCGGTTTCGCCCACCCGTTGGGCAACATCTTCGATCTGCTGGACACCGTCCCGATCGTCGACTCCGAGACTCTCGGCGACCTGCGCAACGGCAGCCGGTTCATCGGCACCGGCCCGTTCCGGGTGACGGGTTGGACACCCAACTCCCGGCTCAGTTTCGAACGCAACCCCGACTACTGGGTGCCCGAGCGGCCCTATGCCGATGCCGTCGAGGTGACGGTGATTCCCGATGCGAAGGCGTTGCTGTCGGCGCTGCGCTCGGGGCAGATCGATTTCGCGGAGGGGCTCAGCTATCTGGACACCGCCACCGTCACCAGCCGGTCCGGGTTCGCCGATCTGCAGTTGACCGGTGCGGAGAAGCAGCTCTACGTCGGTTCCAACGTCCGGGCGAAACCCCTGGACGATCCGCGGGTGCGCCAGGCCATCGCGTACGCCCTGGATCGCGACCGGATCGTGGCGGAGGTGCTGCGTGGGGTCGGATACCCGATCAACCTGCCCTGGCCGCGCTATTCTCCCGCCTTCGACGCGGCCCGGAACTCCACCTACACACGAGATCTCGCCAGGGCCAAGGAGCTGGTGGCGCAGGTCGGTACGCTGCCGACGATCCCGTTCACCTACACCAGTCCGCAGCCGCTGCTCGATCCCACCGCGGCGATCATCCAGGCCGATCTGGCCGAGGTCGGCATCACGGTGGAACTGCAGCCCATCGACAACTCCCAGTTCGCCAAACAGCTGATCGGGGCGAAGTTCCCCGGGCTGTGGCTGGCCATCCACTCCTGGGCGCAGTACACCCCGTCCACGCTGACGGTCAGCGCCTATCCGTTCAATGCACACAAGAACGCATCGCAGTTCACCTCCGAGCGCTACATCGCCGCCGCGGACGCCGCCTGGTCGATCCCCGACGGTGACTCACCGCAGGCGCGGCAGGCGTACGCCAAGGTCTCGGACAACCTGCTCGACTCACTGTTCCTGTCCGAGATCGCGATCGCGCTGCCCCAGTGGGCACGCTCCACCCGGCTCCAGGGGACCGGGTGGACGAAGCGGTCCGAGGTGCTGCTCACCGATGCCTGGTTGACAGGAGACCGACCATGACCCGATACCTGCTGCGGCGGCTGCCGTCCGCGCTGCTGGTCCTGGTGCTGGCCTCGATGCTGATCTTCGGCATCCTGCGGCTGGTACCCGGCGATCCGGCCACCACCCTCGCCGGTCCGGACGCCACCCCCGAGGCCGTCGCCGCCATCCGGCACAGTCTCGGTCTGGATCTGTCGGTCCCCGAGCAGTACCTGGTCTGGGTGGGCAATCTGCTCCGCTTCGATCTGGGCCGCTCGTATCTGATCGGTGGTTCGATCAGCGAGCTGGTGCTCAGCGGGTTGGCGAACACCCTGGTGCTCTCCGGTGCGGCGATCCTGCTCGCGGTGCTGCTCAGCCTGGCCACCGCACTGCTCTGGGTCGGCTCCCGGTCGCGCTTCCTGGAGGCCCTCCTCACCGCCAGCAACACCCTGGCGGTCGCCCTGCCGACCTTCGTCACCGGTGTGTTGCTGGTGCTGGTCTTCGGGGTCTGGCTGCCGATCCTGCCCTCGGGTGGCGTACCGCCGAACGGCTTTCTCGCCGAACCCGACATCGCAGCCCAATACCTGCTGCTGCCGGCGGTCTGCCTGGCCCTGCCCAGCTCGGCGAGCCTGGCCCGCTTCCTCGCCGAATCCTTGCGCAGTGAGCTTTCCGCGCCCCATGTGATGACCGCACGGGCCGCCGGCGTTCCGGAACGCCGGATCCTGCTCGCCCATGCCCTGCCGGCCGCCCTGCCCACCTATCTCACCGCCCTCGGCCTGCAGGCCGGCGCCCTGCTGGGTGGCGCCGTGCTGGTGGAGGCGATCTTCAGTTGGCCCGGTCTGGGCCAGCTCGCCGCCCAGGCGATCGACCGACGCGACTACCCCGTCGTGCAGGTCCTGCTGCTGCTCTCGGTGGCACTCTTCGTGGTCATCCAGCTGGCCACCGACCTGTTGCACGCCTACCTGGATCCGCGGATCCGGATCGGAGCCTGAAATGACCATCGACACCACCACCCGCGACGAGCCGGTCGATCTCGCCGTCGCCACCGGCCGACCCGAGCTGACCCCTGCGGCCGACGCGGGAGCCGAGGTGACCCGCCCGGTGACCGCGGCGCACCGCTGGCGAGCCGCGTGGCTGTCCGGCCGCGGGCTGCTCGGCCTGGTACTGCTGACCTCGTTGATCGCGGTGGCGCTGCTGGCACCGGTGCTGGCCCCCTACTCACCCACCCAGCAGCTCCCGCGCGCCAACCTGCTCGGCCCGAACCCGGCCCATCTGCTCGGCACCGACCAGGTGAACCGGGATGTCTTCTCCCGCACCCTCCACGGGCTGCGCACCGATCTGCTGATCGTCTTCGTCGCGGTCCCGATCGGGGCGGTGCTCGGCACCCTGCTCGCCCTGGCGGGCACCCTGGTCGGTGCGGTGGACATCGCCCTGCAGCGATTCTTCGATGTGCTGCTGGCATTCCCGACGCTGATCTTCGCGATCGGTCTCACCGCGGTGATCGGCCCCGGCACCTGGACGGTGATCGTGGTGATCGCGGTGGTGGAGACCCCGATCTTCGCTCGTCTGCTGCGGGCCTCGATCCTCCGGGTCTCCGCCCTGGCCTATGTGGACGCATCGCGGTCGATCGGCGCGGGCTCCGGTTGGGTGCTGCGTCGCCATGTGTTGCCGAACGCGTCCCAGCCGCTCGGGGTGCAGTTGGCGATCTCGTTGTCGTTGGCCGTCTTCGTGGAGAGTGCGATGAGTTTCCTGGGGATCGGGGTACGCCCGCCGCAGCCCTCGCTCGGCAGTCTGATCGCCGACGGCATCAACTACGTCAGCTTCAATCCGGCGTACGCCGTCGGCCCGCTCGCCGTCGTCGTGGTGCTCGTGCTCGCCCTCCAACTGCTCGCCCAGGCGCTCGTCGGCACCGGACGGATCACCCGGTGAGCGCGGATGTGCTGCGGGTCCGCGATCTGCGGATCCGCTTCGGTGACAGCGATACCGCTGCCGTCGACGGGGTGAGCTTCGACCTCGCCCGCGGCGAGGTGCTGGCGATGGTCGGTGAATCCGGATCGGGCAAGACCATCACCGGGCAGGCGATCCTGGGACTGCTGCCGAGCAGCGCCCGCGCCACCGGTTCGATCGAGCTCGCCGCCGATGACGAACCCGCGATGGAGCTGCTGGCCGGGTCCGGGGTCGACTGGCGGGCCGTGCGGGGGCGACGGGTCGCGATGATCTTCCAGGAGCCACAGACCGCGCTCAACCCGGTCCGCACCATCGGGTGGCAGCTCACCGAGGCGATCCGCGCCCATCGACCGGTGGGTCGCCGCGCCGCGTCACACCGGGCGAGCGAGCTGCTGAAGACCGTCGGCCTGCCCGAACCCGCACGACTGGCCGCGGCATATCCGCACCAGCTCTCCGGTGGCCAGAAGCAGCGGGTGGTGATCGCCCTGGCCCTGGCCAGCGATCCCGCGGTGCTGATCGCCGACGAGCCGACCACCGCTCTCGATGTCACCGTGCAGGCGGAAATCCTTGCCCTGTTGGCAGAGTTGCGGGATCGACTGGACACCGGGGTGCTGCTGATCACCCACAACATGGGGGTCGTCGCCGAGCTGGCCGACCGGGTGCTGGTGCTGCGGTCGGGGCAGCTGGTCGAGACCGGTGCGGTGGTCCCGCTGTTCGAGTCACCCGAGCACGGTTACACCCGTTCCCTGTTGTCGGCGGTACCGCGGCTGCCGATCGACCAGGGGCCGGTCGAATCGGTGACCGAGCCGACCGACACCGAGCCACCGATCGTGGCGTACCGGGAGGTGAGCATCGACCACACCGGACGCTGGGGGCGTACGCCGGTCCGCGCGGTGTCCGGGGTGAGCCTCACCGTGCCCCGGGGCCGGGTGCTGGGTGTGGTCGGCGAGTCCGGATCGGGCAAGACCACCCTGGCTCGGGCGGCGCTGGGAGCGATCCCGGTGGCGGCCGGTCAGGTGCTGGTGACCGGGACCGACCTCGCCCGCACGACCGGGGCGGCCAGGCGGGGTCTGTTGCGCCGCATCGGTGTGGTGCATCAGGATCCGGCGAGCACCCTGGATCCGCTGCTCAGCGTCGGTGACAGCATCGCCGAACCGATCCAGGTGCATCGGGCTCTGCCGCCGCGGGCGGCCCGGAAACGGGTCGCGGAACTGCTGGAGCAGGTGAGCCTGCCCGCGGCCTTCGCGGCCCGGCGGCCGCACGAGTTGTCCGGTGGTCAACGGCAGCGGGTCGCCCTGGCCCGCGCGTTGGCCCTGGGCCCGGAACTGCTCATCGCCGACGAACCGACCAGCGCTCTCGATGCGACCGTGCAGGCCTCGGTGCTCGCCCTTTTCCAACGGCTGCAGCAGGAACTGGGCTTCGCCTGCCTGTTCATCAGCCACGACCTGGCGGTCGTCGGTGAGGTCAGCGACGAGGTGCTGGTGCTCCGCGGCGGTTCGGTCGTGGAACACGGCCCGGCTCGCGGGGTGCTGACGCGTCCCGAGCAGCCCTACACCCGGGCACTGCTCGATGCGGTGCCGCTGCCCGACCCGATCGCCCAGCGCTCGCGGCTGCGGCGTACCGCCTGACTCGATCGATCCGGGAGTGCCCAAACCTTCAAGACCGGGCGCCCCGGGTCCGGCAGGCTCGGAGCATGGATCTGCGACTGACACCCAAGCTGCTGCTCGACGACCCCGACGCGGCGATCACCTTCTACACCAGGGCATTCGACGCCGACCTCACGTTCCGGATGGCCGACGACCGGGGTGTGGTGGTGCACGCCGAGCTGGAGCTCGAGGGTGGTGGTTTCGCGCTCGGGCAGAGCGTGGCCGAGTGGGGCTGGCAGGATCCGGGTTCGACCGGCGGGTCCCCGGTGCTGATCCTGCTCACCGTGCCCGATCCGGACGCCACCGCCGCGCGGATGGTGACCGGCGGGGCCGAGATCGTGATCCCGATCGAGGACCGCCCCTACGGCCGCCGCGAAGGCCGGGTACGCGATCCGTTCGGCCACCTCTGGGTGCTCGGCACCGAACTGTGACCGCCGGGCCGACTCGCGGCGATTTTTACACTTTGACACTTTTCGTTACTGTGTATCCATGCGCGAGGCGAACATCGAGGAGGTGCTGAGGGCGGCGTACCGCTGCTTCTGCACCCATGGCTTCGCCGCCACCTCGGTCACCGAGATCGCCCAGGAGGCGGGCCTGTCCCGACCGACGATCTATCGGCATGTCGGCGGCAAGGAACAGGCCGAAACCCTGTTGATACAGCGAATCCTCGAACATCAGCTGGCCCTTGCCCGTACCGCGGCGAGTGCCGAGACCGGCATCGCGGACCGGGTCTGCGGCGTACTCGGCACCAAGATCGATCTGGCCCTGCGGCTCAAGGCCGACAGCCCCCGGCACGCCGAGGAGTTCCTTGCCGGCACCTCGGTGCGCCAGGCCGATGCCGTCCAGGAGTTCGTCGGCGGCCTCGGCGACCTGCTCACCGGAATCCTCACCCCCACGGGGAATCCCGACATCCCCGGCCTTGTCGACGTTCTGCTCACCTACGCCCGCGGCCTGGAATCCGACCTGGCCGACCCGGCGACCACCCATGCGCGGTTGGCGTCGGCGGTGCGACTGGTGATCGGAGAACTCGCCGACCCGATCGACCAAGGAGCTCGACCATGACGACCGTGACCGAACCCGGCCCCAACCGCTACTACCGCGACCAGCGAGCCTGGCAGGAACTGCAGCAGTTCCTGCCGGCCGAGTACCGGATCGACGAGCAGACCGCGCCCACCGAGGAGTTCTGGCAGTGGCAGGGACACCAGGTGCACCTGGAACGCTATGCCCGCCCGGACTCGCCGGTGAAGGTGATCCTGCACCACGGCGTCGGCACCAACGGCCGGCAGCTGTCGCTGATCCTCGGCCGGCCGCTGGCCGAGCGCGGGATCGAGACGGTCGCGATCGACAATCTCGGATACGGCCTGACCCCCGTCGATCCCCGGGACCCGATCAGCTATGCCGACTGGGTCGAGTTGATGGTCGACTTCGTCACCGCCGAGCTGGACCGCGATGACCGGCCCATCTTCCTCTACGGCCTCTCCGCCGGCGGCATGCTCACCTATCAGGTCGCCGCGCGGTTCGAGCGCGGCACCCTGGGCGGGATCATCGGGATGACCTTCCTCGACCAGCGCGACCCCCGGGTACGCCGGGAGACCGCGCGCACGCCGTTGGTCGGTGCGACCGCCGGTCTGCTCGCGCCGATCGCGGCGAGCCCGTTGGGCACGCGCCGGATCCCGATGAGTTGGGCGGCGAAGATGCGTGCCCTGGCCAACGATCCGGGCGCCATGCAGGTCTTCATGGCCGATGAGACCTCCGCGGCCAACAAGGTGTCGTTGCGTTTCCTGAACAGCTACCTCACCTACCAGCCGGCCCTCGAACCGGCCGACTTCGACCGCTGCCCGGTGCTGCTCACCCAGCCGGCGGTGGATCGCTGGTCGCCGCTGGAGCTGAGCGAACCGGTGCTGTCGGCGATCACCCAGGTTCCGGTGCACACCGTGCTGCTGGAGGGTGCCGGACACTATCCGCTGGAGCAGCCCGGGCTGCAGCAGTTGCAGGACGTGGCCCACGAGTTCGTCAGCGGAACCTTCCGGCCCGGGCGGCGCTGACGGAGCACGCGGCGGCTGGCTAGCCTCGGCGGTGGCCCATCCCCCACCCCGAGGCTCACATCATGCACAGCAGGAATTTCCTCGCCCGTACGACGATTCTGCTCACCGCACTCCTGGCCCTGACCGTCGCGCTCGGCACTCTGCCGGCACGGGCGGCCACCCGGACCGTCGACGTCGCCGGCGCGATCGCCGACAACACCGGGACCGCCCAGGTCACCGGTTACGTGGTCGGCCAGCCGACCGGCAGCGACACGATCACCCGGACCGCCGGTGACGACTACTCGCTGGCACTGGCCGACTCCGCGACCGAGACCAACCCGGCGAAGATGCTGTTCGTCCAGGTCACCGCTGCCTACCGCGCCCAGTGGGGATTGCGGTCCAATCCCGAACTCCTCGGCACCCGGATCCGGGTCACCGGCACCCTGGTGGCGTACTTCTCCCATCCGGGACTGAAATCACCGACCGCGTTCGCCACCGGATCCGGTACGCCGACACCCACCGGTTCGCCCACGGCCACCCCGACCAGCTCCCCGACGCCGAAGCCCACCAGCACCGCCACCCCGGGGCCGGATCCGACCGGCTATTACGCCGGCACGGCCGGCCTGACCGGCGACCCGCTGAAGCAGAAGCTGAACCAGATCATCAGCCGCCAGACGGTGCTGTCCTATGACCAGGTGTGGGACGGAATCGCCGACACCGATGAGGATCCGGCCAATCCGAACAACGTCATCCTGCTCTACACCGGACGGTCCCAGGCGAAGTCCGAGCGCGGCGGTGATGTCGATGACTGGAACCGCGAGCACGTCTGGGCCAAGTCGCACGGTGACTTCGGCACGGCCAACGGACCGGGTACCGATCTGCACCATCTGCGCGCCACCGACGTGACGGTGAACTCCGCCCGCAGCAACAAGGATTTCGACCTGGGTGGTGACCCGCTCGCCGAGGCACCGGCGAACCGCACCGATGCGGACTCGTTCGAACCGCGTGATGAGGTGAAGGGCGATGTGGCCCGGATGATCCTCTACATGGACGTGCGCTACGAGGGCGGGGACGGCAGGCCCGATCTGGAGGCCGTCGATCGCGTCGGCACCGGGACCGCACCCGAGATGGGCAAGCTGTCGGTGCTGCTGCAGTGGAACGACCAGGACCCGGTCTCCGAGACCGAACGTCGCCGCAACGAGGTCATCTTCACCAAGTGGCAGGGCAATCGGAACCCGTTCATCGACAACCCGCAGTTCGCCCGCGCGATCTGGGGTTGAGCCACCCGCAACCCAGCGGGCGCACCGCCGAACCACTCATCTCCCGAGCGGTAGTAATCGCTTACTCTCGATCGATGAGCGAGGAGTGACCCACTGGGGATAGTCCGCGCAATATCGCAATTATCGTTGGGTTTTTCCGCAGAGGTCTTGCCGATGAACACAGTATGCGTTTACATTCACTCCACCCCCAATGACGAGGAGTGGAAGACTCAATGTCGACGTCGAACCTCTGCAACGAACCCCATCCATCCGACCGTGCGGGTCTGAGCCGTCGCACCCTGCTGGGCGGCGCGGCGGCCCTCGGGGCGGCCGGCGCCCTGGGTCTCGGCGGGGCCCTCGCCGGAACCCGGCCGGCGGCTGCGGTCACCCAGCAGCGCACCCAGCTGACCACCGCCTGCATCGCGGCCCGTCCCACCGAACAGGATCGAACCTTCCAGTCGCTGACCGCGAGCGATCTGCGTTCCACCGGTTACTACCTGCCACCCAACACCGAACTCAAGGTCAGCGTGGCGGCGGCCACCGCCGAGCAGTGTGAACTGGTCGTCGGTGCCCCCGATACCCATCCGGACCCGAGCAAGCGGGCACCGCGGAGCTACCCCCTGCGTACCGGATCACAGAAGATCACCGACCCGATCGGCGGGGTCCTCTACTGGAAGGTGATCGGCCCCCGGGGCTACCTGCGCGCCACACTCGGCGAAACCGCCCAGCCCATGCCCTACTACGTCTACGGTGAAACCAACGAGCTGGAGTTCCAGCGTCAGCTCGACACCCGCCCGACACCGTTCGTCGAACTGGTCAGCGCCCACGCCATGCTCACCGTGCACCGCGAGTCGATGACGCAGTACCGCGGTGAGGACCACAACGAACTGATGAGCCTCTACGAAGAGATCATCGGCATCGAGGACGCCGTGGCCGGCATGGACGGCACGACACCCACCCACGCCCGGTTGGCGCACAAATACCACTTCATCACCTTCCCCGGCGGCATCACCGGTGTCGGGGCGTACGCCACCCACGGTCACATGTCCTTCCCCACCCCCATCCAGGACCGGTTGCTCACCGTCGAGGGGGTGCGGATGCGCGGCTGGGGTCTCTACCACGAGCTCGGGCACCAGCATCAGCAGACGGTCTACAAACCGTCGTCGCTGACCGAGGTCACGGTGAACATCTATGCCCTGGCAGTGAATGCGGCCTTCGCCGTCAAGTACGGGCAGCTGCCGCGGCTGCATTCACCACAGGCCGACGGGCAGAGCGAGTGGGAGCGGGCCTTCCCGAAGATCGGATCACCGGGGGTGGACTTCTTCACCACCTTCACCGCCTTCGAGAAGGTCGTCATGTTCGAGCAGTTGCGCCTGGCCTTCGGGGACGACTTCCAGCCGAAGGTGCACAAGCTGATCCGGGATGAGCGGCCCGATCCCGGTGCCTACGACGACGAGGCGTACCGACTCGGTCAACTCGTCTTCTACTATTCGAAGGCCGCCGGTGCGAACCTGCTGCAGTTCTTCGACCGGTGGGGGATGCCGATGACGGCCGACACCCGGAACCGGGTGACCGCCCTGGGTCTTCCGCAACCGTCGGTGGACCCGAGCACGATCCGCGATGAGCAGGGCGCCCGGCTGACCAGCCGGATCCTCGCGTCACCGCAACTGCGCACCGCGAACGGTCTTCGCTGACGCAGCGGGATCAGTCCTCGAAGGCCTCCGGCGGCGGGCAGGAGCAGATCAGATTCCGGTCGCCGTAGGCACCGTCGATCCGGGAGACCGCCGGCCAGTACTTGTCGTGGCCGATACCCTCGATCGGGCCGGCGTGCCGGCCGGCCGGGTAGCCGGCGACCGTCCGCGAGTAGGGATGGGTCCACTCGTCGGCGGTCACCCGGAGCAGCGGGTGCGGCGCGTTCGCCAGCGGGTTGTCATCGGCCGGCCACTCCCCCGCGGCGACCTGGTCGATCTCGCGGCGGATCGCGATCATCGCGTCACAGAAGCGATCCAGCTCATCCAGGCTCTCCGATTCCGTCGGCTCCACCATCAGGGTGCCGGCCACCGGGAAGCTCATCGTCGGGGCGTGGAAGCCATAGTCGATCAGCCGCTTGGCGACATCGTCGACGGTGATCCCGGTCTGTTTGGTGAGCGGCCGCAGGTCCAGGATGCACTCGTGGGCGACCAGGCCGCCGTCGCCGGCGTACAGCACCGGATAGTGCTCGGTCAGCCGATGCGCGACATAGTTCGCGGCCAGCACCGCGTGCTGGGTCGCCTGTCGCAACCCCGCCGCCCCCATCATCGCGATGTAGGCCCAGGAGATCGGCAGGATGCCGGCCGAGCCGAACGGACTGGCCGAGATCGGGCCCACCCCGGTGTCCGGGCCCGCCTCGGGCCACAGCGGGTGACTGGGCAGGTGCGGTACCAGATGCTCGGCCACCGCGACGGGTCCGACACCGGGCCCACCGCCGCCGTGCGGGATGCAGAAAGTCTTGTGCAGGTTGAGATGCGAGACATCGCCACCGAACTGTCCGGGCTGCGCGACCCCGCACAGGGCGTTCAGGTTCGCGCCGTCGATGTAGACCTGACCACCGGCCTGGTGCACCAGCTCGCACAACTCGGTGACGGTCTGCTCGTAGACACCGTGGGTGGAGGGATAGGTGATCATGATCGCGGCGAGCTGGTCGCGGTGCTGATCGATCTTGACCCGCAGGTCCTCCAGATCGACCGACCCGTGCTCATCGGACTTGACCACGGCCACCTTCATCCCGGCCATCGCCGCGGAGGCCGCGTTGGTGCCGTGCGCCGAGGACGGGATCAGGCAGACGATCCGCTGGTCGTCGCCGTTGGCGCGGTGGTAGGCGCGGATGGCCATCAACCCGGCGAACTCGCCCTGGGAGCCGGCGTTGGGCTGGATGGAGACCCTGGCGTACCCGGTGATCGCGGCCAGCCAGTCCTGCAGGGAGCCGATCAGCTCGAGATAGCCGGCGGCATCGTCGACCGGTGCGAAGGGGTGCAGGTTGGCGAAACCGTCGTAGGAGATCGGCTCCAGCTCAGCGGTCGCGTTCAGCTTCATCGTGCAGGAACCCAGCGGGATCATCCCGCGGTCCAGCGCGAAGTCGCGGTCCGAGAGCGCGCGCAGGTAGCGCAGCATCTCGGTCTCCGAATGGTAGGTGTTGAACACCGGGTGGGTGAGGAAGTCCTGCTCGCGCGAGCGACCCGCCAGATCCCCCTGTTCGGTGTCGGACAACGTGCCGCCGAGGGCCTCGGCGACAGCGGCCAGGTCGGCCTCGGTGGCGTCCTCCCCGACCGCGATGCCGACGGTGTCGGCGTCCACCAGCCGCAGGTGCACGCCGCCCTCGCGCGCGGTGTCGACGATCTCGGCGGCCCGGCCGGGGACGCGGAGCTGCACGGTGTCGAAGAAGGCGTCGTGCACCAACTCGGCACCGGCCGCGGTGGCCGCGGCGGCGATCCGGCGGGCGTTGCGGGACACCTGCTCGGCGATCCGGGTGAGCCCCGCGGGGCCGTGGTAGCAGGCGTACATGCCGGCGACGACGGCGAGCAGCACCTGCGCGGTGCAGATGTTGGAGGTCGCCTTCTCGCGGCGGATGTGCTGCTCGCGGGTCTGCAGCGCGAGCCGGTACGCCGCCGTGCCGTCGGCGTCCTTGGAGACCCCGACCAGCCGGCCCGGCAGGTTGCGCTGCAGCTGGGTGCCGACTGCGATGAAACCGGCATGCGGTCCGCCGTAGAACAGCGGCACGCCGAAGCGCTGGGAGGAGCCCACGGCGATATCGGCACCCCAGCTCGCCGGCGCCTCGGTGATCGTCTGGGCGAGCAGGTCGACCGCGGCGATCACCAGTGCATTGTTCTCGTGCGCCTTGTCCGCGATCGTCGCGAGCTCGGCCGCCGGGGCGAGCCGCCCGGAGGCACCGGGGGTCTGCACGACGACGGCGAACGCCTCGTGGGTCTGCAGCGCGGTGACGAGGTCGCCTTCGGCCACCACGACCTCGAAGCCCATCGCGCGGGCCCGGGTACGGACCACCTCGACGGTCTGCGGCAGCGTGTCGGCATCGAGCAGCACCACATCGCCCTTGCGGGTGGCGCGGCGGGCCATCATCACCGCCTCGGCGACGGCGGTGCCCTCATCCAGCAGCGAGGCGCCGGCCACGGTCAGCCCGGTGAGGTCGGAGACCACGGTCTGGAAGTTCAGCAGCGCCTCCAACCGGCCCTGGGAGATCTCCGGCTGATAGGGGGTGTACGCGGTGTACCAGGCCGGGTCCTCGAGCACGTTGCGGCGGATCACCGCGGGGGTGATCGTGCCGTGGTAGCCGAGCCCGATCATTGCGGTGAGCGGATTGTTCAACGCGGCCAGCCCGGCCAGCGCGTCCTCGACGGCCTGCTCGCTGACCGGCTCCGGCAGCTCGGGCAGCTCCGCGGAGCGGATGGCGGCCGGGACGGCGCGCTCGATCAATTCATCGAGCGACCCGAGGCCGAGCGACTCCAGCATCCGGGCGGTCTCGGCGGCGTCCGGGCCGATGTGGCGGGCGGCGAATCCGGCGGGCTGGGGGTCGGACATCAGGCGTACTCCTCACAGGCTTCCCGGTGCGCCCGCCTCTCGAGCGCCCTCGTCCTGCTCCATCCGCGATCCTAGTGCCGTCTCGCGATGCGGGCACCCCGCCAGGGGGCGCACGGTGCCGCACCCATCTCAGAACCGTTGACGGCTTGTCGACAACGGCTCTAGATTCAGGGCCCCCGAGAGAGGGAGACCCCGATGCGACGACGCACCTTCCTCGCCCTGGCCGGGGGCACGGCCGCGGCGACGCTGTCGGGGTGCGCCGCGAGCGACAGCGGCGCCCTGCGCTTCGAGGGCTGGGATTTCGAACCACAGTTGGTGGAGCAGAATCTGGCCCGGTTCATGCAGCGGAATCCGCAGATCAGGGTCGAGTACACCCCGATCACCAGCGCCCAGTTCATCCAGAAGATCACCGCGGAGTTCATGGGTGGCTCCGGCCCGGACGCCATGTACATGTACGACGACTACCTGGCCAGCGCCGTCGAGGCCGAATGGTTGCAGCCGATCGACGGACTGCCGGGGGTCGACCGGATCTACGAGGCGATCTATCCGGTCAACGCCCAGGCGATGAGCTATGCCGGCAGGCGCTGGGGGGTGCCCTACTACACCGACAGCACCTGCCTGACCTACAACCGCCGGATGCTCGACCAGGCCGGGATCAAGGCGCCCCCGCGCAGCCTCGAGGAGCTGGAGGCGCAGTGCCTGACCATCCGGGACCGGACCGGGATGCGTTCGCCGGTGGGGATCAGCGCCCAGCTGCAGGACACCGCGTGGAGCTGGTGGTGGTCGCTGGTGTACGCCAACGAGGCCGACATCTTCACCCCGGAGCTGGCCCCGGCGGTGGCCGCGCCGTCCTCCCCGCTGCCGGGGATCCTGGAGTGGCTGCAGCAGGCCTCGCGCAATCAGGTCGTCGACCCGGCCGCGGTGCAGACCGGTGCGATCCCGTTGGACAACGCGATGATGGCCGGCCAGTACGCGTTCATGTTCGGCGCCCGCTATTCGCTGCGGAAGTACAACGATCCGAAGAAGTCCAAGGAGGCCGGCAATCTGGCCGCGGCGCTGATCCCGGGGCTGAATCCGGACACCCGGGGCACGGCGGGCAGCACCCGGATGTATGTGATCAAGGCCGATACCGAGCTCCGCGACCAGGCGATGACGCTGCTGAACTATCTCGGCGGTTTCGGCGATGAGGACTATCCCTACACCGCGAAGTTCTGGTTCGACCAGCAGGGGCTGGGCTATCCGTTCCGGGAACTGGCGGGTGACCCGCAGATCCAGGCCGACCTGGCCAAGTGGATCGATCCGGTGGTGTACGCCGAGCTGGCCGATGTGGCCCGGCCGCGCAGCATCACCGCGGTGCCCTGGTACGCCGAGTTCGAGGCGGCCCTGCAGCGGCGTACCCAGGAGGTGTTGATCGGCCAGCTGTCCCCCGCCGACGCCTGCCGCCAGCTCGATGAGACCGCGCAGACCCTGGTGCAGCGCTATGCCTGAGGTCGTCACCGCCACCCGGTCGAGCACCCGCCGGGCCTGGCTGCTGAACCTGCCGATGATCGTCATCCTGGCGCTGCTGGTGGCGTACCCGATCGGCTATTCGTTCTGGGTCAGCCTGCACCGCTACAACGTCCGGCGGCCGCGGGCGATCCGCTTCATCGGGCTGGAGAACTATGTCTCGCTGTGGCAGGATCCGGCGTTCCTGCACTCGCTGGCGGTGACCGGGGCGTTCGTGGTGGTGGTCGTGGTGGCCACCGTGGTGCTGGCCCTGACGCTGGCGATCGTGCTGCACCAGAGCTTCCCCGGGCGCGGGGTGCTGCGTTCGCTGGCGCTGCTGCCGTGGGCGATGCCCGGGGTGGTCAACGGGCTGATGTGGCGGACCATCTTCGACGCCAAGACTGGCGCCCTGAACGGCCTGCTCACCCAGCTCGGCATCATCGACACCTATCAGGCGTGGCTCTCCTCTCCGGTCAGCGCGTTCTGGTTCACCGCGCTGGCGCAGGTCTGGAACACGATGCCGTTCGCCACGATTCTGTTGCTGGCTGGGCTTTCCACGATTCCGAAGGAGCTGCACGACTCGGCCGCGGTTGATGGTGCCGGGGTGGTCAGCCGGTTCACCAACATCACCCTGCCGTGGTTGCTGCATCCGCTGCTGATCGTGCTGATCCTGGAGACGATGAACTCCTTCCGGGCCTTCGACACGATCTATGTGCTGACCGGTGGCGGACCGGGCAACGCCACCGAGGTGATCGCGGTGCTGAACGTGCGCACCGCGCTCTTCTACACCGATTTCGGGATGGGCAGCGCGTACTCCTGGATGATCACCATCTTCACCCTGGTCATCTCGGTGATCTATGTCGGCATCCTCTATCGACGGGGGAACTTCGAGTCATGAGCACCGCCACCTCCACCCCCTCCACCGGCACGCCACCCGCGGGACCCCGGCCCGGTGCCCCGACTCCGCGGCGCCGGCGGCGCGGTCTGGGCCAGCGGATCCTGCTGTGGGTGCTGGCGTTGCTGTTCGCGGCCTGGTTCATCCTGCCGTTCTACTGGATCGTGGCGATGAGCTTCATGACCGAGGCGGAGGCCATCGCGGTACCGCCGCACTGGATCCCACAGAATCCGACGCTGAGCAACTACCTGAGCTTCATCGACCCGCAGGGCAACCAGAGCCTGGTCGGTGGCCGCGCGGTCGAGGAAACCCCTTTCGCACTGAGGAATTCGATGATCGTGGCGCTGGCGACGGCGCTGCTCAATCTGGTGATCTCGGTGCCGGCCGGGTACGCCTTCGCGCGGTTGGAGTTCCGCGGTTCCAAGGCGCTGCTGATCGGCTATCTGATGACCCGGATGGTGCCGAGCGTGGCGATCATCATCCCCTTCTATCTGATGATGAAACAGGCTGGGCTGCTGAACACCTACGGGGCGCTGATCCTGTCCTATCTGACGTTCACGCTGCCGGTGACGGTGTGGGTGCTCAAGGACTTCTTCCGGACCGTGCCGCGGGAACTCGAGGAGGCGGCCCGGGTCGATCGGGCGAACTGGTTGCAGACCGTCTGGCACGTGCTGCTGCCGGTCTCGGCACCGGGTCTGGTGGCGGCCGCGGTGTTCTCGTTCATGACCGCGTGGAGTGAGTTCATGTTCGCGCTGTTCATGACCTCGACCCGGGCGGCGAAGACGATGCCGGTGGTGGCGGCGAACTTCGCCACCGATCTGAACACCTCGTTCACGCTGATGTCCGCCGCCGGCGTACTCGCGGTGCTGCCGCCGCTGATCCTGGTGCTGATCTTCCAGCGACTGATCGTGCAGGGGATGGCCGCCGGGTCGGTGAAGGGCTGAGACTCAGCCGGCGTCGCGGGCGCGGCGCCGGCGGGAGAGCTCGTCGTCGAGCAGGGCCGGCTGCCCGGGCTCCTCGTCCACGGCGGCGGCTGCTTCGCTGCGTTCGGCGGGCAGCTCGAGCAGGCTGCCTTCGAGGTCCTTCCAGACCGAGCCGAGCGCGATGCCGAACATGCCCTGGCCGCCGCGCAGCAGGTCGATCACCTCGTTGTCGGTGGTGCACTCGAAGACCGAGACGCCGTCGCTCATCAGGGTGACCTCGGTCAGGTCGTTGATGCCGCGGGCGCGCAGGTGCTCGATCGCCTTGCGGATCTGCTGCAGCGAGATGCCGGCGTCGATGAGCCGCTTGATCACCTTGAGGATCAGGATGTCGCGGAAGGAGTAGAGGCGCGGGTTGCCGGAGCCGGTGGCGTCGCGGATGGTGGGGGTGACCAGTCCGGTACGCGCCCAGTAGTCCAGCTGCCGGTAGGTGATCCCGGCCGCGTTGCCGGCCACCGGACCGCGGAAGCCCACGTCCTCGGGCACCGGCGAGAAGTCGCCGTCGAAGAGCAGGTCCTGACCGACCTGCGGCTGCTTCTCCGGCTGCACCTCGCGGCTGCTGTTCACTGTTCCTCACTCAGGGGGAAGTCGGTCATGGCTGACCGGCAATCGGCCCGGGCGCAAACTCCATCGGAGGGATTACCCGGTTGGGATTAACCAGCACGCTAGGCCCCGCTCCGCACCCGGTCAACGACACCCCGCTGGTGTCGCGCGTCGGGGTGAAACCGTTGCCTTCCCGAGACCTTCCGGGCAAAGCGGCGCTGACTAGGGGTTTCGCGATGGTACGCCGCAGCGGCGCAGGGTCTGGGCGGCGTCCGGGCACGGGTCGAGTGGCACTTGAGGTTTGCCCCGTACGCCGCATCACCCGACTCCCCCGGTGCCCCGGCTCAGTTCTCCGGCGGTTCGTCGCCGGTGACGAAGTCGTCGGGGTTGACGTGATCGAGGAACTCCCGGAACTTCTCCACCTCGTCGTCGTCCTCCTCCTCGGGGACGTCGATGCCGGCCGCATCGAGCACGTCCTCGGCACAGAGGATCTCGGCACCGTTGCGGACCGCCAGGGCGATCGCATCCGAGGGCCGCGAGGACACCTCGACGCCGTCGATGATCAGGTTGGCCCGGAAGACTCCCTCTTCCAGCTCGGTGATGTGCACCTCGGTGAGCCGGTGCCCGAGCGCGTTCAGCACATCGAGCATCAGGTCGTGGGTGAGGGGCCGCGGCGGCACCAGCCCCTCCTGCGCCCCGGCGATCGAGGACGCCTCGTTGGCACCGATCCAGATCGGCAGGTAGCGGTGCCCGCCGACCTCCCGAAGCAGCACCATCGGGATGTTTGAGGGCATCTCCACCCGGACGCCCATGAGATCGAGTTCCCGCATGGTTCAAGACTACTCGTCGCGTCCGCACCGCGAACACCGGCAACCACTTTCCATCAGAGCAAGTACTTGCTATTGTCCCGGCATGAACGAGGTCAGTCCGAATGAAGCACGTGACCGGCTCGCCGATGCCGAACGGCAGCGACAGGCCATCACACGAAACCTGTCCCATGCGACCCGGTCCTTCCGATCGTCGCCTTCCTGCTGCTCGGCACCGCCTTGGCCATGTATCCCTACTGGGCGCTGGCACGCTGGTGGATCCTGGTGGTGCTCGGATCGCTCATCGTGGGGACGATCGCCAACTGTTTCGACTACTACGGGCACCTCGCCTACCCACGGGCCACCGTGCGTGAGGTCCTGGCGACGGTGGCGGTGATGGTGGTGTTCTATCTCGGCATGTGGTTCAGCGGGCAGCTGCACGCGGCCGGCCAGCCCTGGTGGATCAGCGGTACACCCTGGCTGGGGGCCGGCATCCTGTCCGGTGCGGGCTTCTGGGCGCTCGGTCAGCGGGTCGGCCGATGAGCCATCCCCGGCACCGACTCGACGACCGGTTCACCTCACCGATTCGGCTGTCCATCGTCGCAGCCCTCGCCCAGGTCTCGAAGGCCGAGTTCCGGGTGATCCGGGAGACGGTCGAGGTCTCCGATTCGACGCTCTCCAAGCAGCTCACCCAACTCGCCGACGCCGGTTATCTCACGATCAGCAAGGCCGCCCATGGCCGACACACCCGCACCTGGCTGAGCCTGACGCAGTCGGGGCGCCGCGCCCTCGATGAGCATCTGGCAGCCTTGCGCGAGATCGCCGAGATCACCCCGGCCAACTCCGAAGCCGAGCATCACGAATGATCATGGAGAATTCGACTCTTCATCCGCACTATTCAAATATAAGTACGAATATTCCATGATCATTCCACGACGCCCACCTGGCGCCCGGTTCAGCGGTCTGCGGCGATCCGCATCATCGCGGCGTGCACGTGGATCATCAGCTGGGTGGCGTCCCGGGCGACGTTGCGGTTCGCACCGGCACGGCGCTGGAACGGGGCGACGGCCTGCTCGATCAGCCCGTATTCGCGGCTCGCGAAGCTCTTCACCTGCCGCAGATGCCGGGCGTCGATCCCGAACTCGGCGAGCCGGCGGGCGGCGATCGCGATCGTGACCGCGTCCCGGTTGTAGAAGGTGGTCCCGCGCCGGGGCGCGATGATGTGCTCCTTCTCCAGCTCCACCAGGGCCGGTTCGGTGAGCCCGCTGGCCTCCAGCAGCTCCCGACGCGACATCCGCAGCGGACGCGGTGGCTGCCCGGCCGGCGGCCGCGGCGGGGCGGGTGCGACACCGGCCGGCGGCGGACCCCCGTTCGGTTGCTCCGGGCTGACCGTGGGCCGCGGTGATTCCAACCGGGGCGGTGCCATCCCGCGGTCCATCATGTCCAGGTGCTCGCGGATCACCTTGAGCGGCAGATAATGGTTCTTCTGCACTGACAGGATGTAGCGCAGCCGCTCGACGTCGGTGTCGGCGTAGCGGCGGTAACCGGATGGGGCGCGCTCCGGCGAGACCAGGCCCTCGCTCTCCAGGAACCTGATCTTCGAGATGGAGATGTCCGGGAACTCGGTCTTGAGGATGGTCAGGACCTGCCCGATGCTGCGCATTCCTGGGGCCATCAGTCCGATCCGCGCGCCGGCTTCGCGAAGTAGACCATGCGGAACTTGCCGATCTGGACCTCATCGCCGGGCTTGAGGAGCACCTCGCCGTCGATCAGGGTCCGGTTGACGTAGGTGCCGTTCAGGCTGCCCACATCGGCCACCGTCGTGCCCTCGGCGGTCCGGGTGAACCGCACATGGTGGCGGGACACCGTGATGTCGTCCAGGAAGATGTCGGAATCGGGATGCCGCCCCGCGGTCGCCTCATCGGAGTCGAGCAGGAAGCGGGCGCCGGCGGACGGCCCGCGGTGCACGATCAGCAGCGCATGCCCCTCGGGCAGCGAACCGACGGCCGCCTCGTCCTCGGCGGAGAGCTCCCCCGCCGCCGGATTCTCCTCCGCCACCGAGGGGATGACCTTGGTGGTGTCGCTGCCGGCGGTCTGGTCGAGCTCGACCCGGATGTGCTCGGTGCGCACCTGCGGCTCCCCGCACTGGCTGCAGTAGTTGCTGCCCTCGGGATTGTTGTGTCCGCACTTGGTGCAGTAAGGCATTCGGGCGCCTCCCTGTCCGGGGGTGATTTTTCCACCCTGGTTGAGCAAGTCTAGGGGGTAGTCGGTGAGCGAGTGGGTATCACCCGCCCGCGATCACTCCCCCACGTGCTCGGCGTACGCGTCGGCGTCCATCAGGTCGGCGTACGCCTCCTCGCCGGCGACCTCGACCTCGAACAGCCAGCCGTCGCCGTAGGGGTCGGAGTTGATGGTCTCCGGGGAATCCACCACGGCCTCGTTGACCTGGTTGACCACCCCGCTGACCGGCGACATCACGTCCGAGACGCTCTTGGTGGACTCGAGTTCACCGACCGAGTCGTCGGCCGAGACCTCCTGGCCGACATCCGGCAGCTGGACGTAGACGATGTCCCCGAGCTGCTCAGTGGCGTACTCCGAGACGCCCACGCGGACGGTCGTGCCGTTCCCCGGGCGGACCCACTCGTGCTCGGTGCTGTACTTCAGGTCCTCGGGAAACTCTGCCATGACTCTCCTTCGGGGGTCGGACCCTGGTCTGTTGGTCTGTGCCGCCGATCCGGTGCCGGTTCAGCGTGCGGGCTGAGCGTACTGGTGCGGTTGAGGCACGTGCAAGGAGCGCACCTGCAGCCGATCCTGTCGCTCGATGGTGATCTGACCGCCGATCTGTGCGGAGGTGATCTCCGAGGCCAGGCCGCCCCGGAATCGGGCCGCCTCGTCGAGGGCGTTGGGCTCGCCGATCACCTTCAACGTCAGCGGCATGGTGACGGGTTGACCGTCGATCTGCAGTGCGCCGGGGTTGCCGGTGATCGAGCTCGAGGCGACCAGTCGGATCCGGTCGTTGACCTCGATCACCTCGGCGCCGGCGTCCCGCATCTCCTCGATGGCGTCGAGGACCACCCCGACGGTCACCTTCTGATTCGGGTCGGTGATCGTGATCAGTACACCGGGGCCCTCGGCGGGGGCGGTACCGGAGAGCACCTGGAGAGCGTCCAGCCGTCGCCGGGCCTCGTCGCGGGCGACGCGCTGGGAATCGGCACCGGAGGTGAGGTCGCGGCGGGAGCGTTCCAGGTCGTTGACCTCGGCCTCCAGCCGTCGGGACTCCTGACCGAGCCCGTCGACCAGCTGCACCAGGTCGGCCCGACGGGCGGTGGCGTAGGTGTCGTCGGTGCGCTGGGCACGGATCTGCATCACCACCGCCATCGCCACCACACAGCAGATCACCGCCACCACGAGCTGGCCGCGGCCCGGGCGCAGGAAGGCCCGGCCGAGCCGTGCCCAGCCCGAGGGCTCCGCGGTCGCCGCGCGCTTCGGCTGCTCGTCGACGGGGGACGTGTCCTCGGTCTCGGGCTGCTCGGGGGTCTCGTTCTCAGGCACGGAACAGCGCCCTTCGGATCGCGGCGGCGTTGGTGAAGATCCGGATGCCGAGGACCACCACCACGGCGGTCGACAGCTGCGAACCGACCCCGATCTGGTCCCCGACCCACACGATCAGCGCAGCGATCAACACGTTCGAGACGAATGACACGGCGAACACCTTGTCGGTGAAGTTGCCCTCCAGATAGGCCCGCAGGCCGCCGAACATGGCGTCCATGGCGGCGACGATCGCGATCGGCAGATAGGGCTGCAGCACCGGCGGCAGGGTCGGCTGCAGGAAGACCCCGAGCCCGATGCCGACGGCCAGTCCGATGATGGGGATCACGGCATCCTCCTTGCCTCGCGGGTCCCGAAGCCGGGGTCGGCGGCCAGGGTCAGCTCCTTGGCCTGGGAGACCTCGAACCGCAGCTGGTAGTTCTGCTGCAGGCTGGTCCACAACCGTCCGCCCTGGCTCTCGGCGAAAGCGGCGGGCAGCCGCCGGGGGTCGCCGATGGCCTCGACCCGGTAGGGCCGGGTGAGTGAGCGGTAGTCGACGGTGATCGCGTCGCCGGCGGAACGGATCGCGGTCCGGGTGGTGAGCCGGTGGCCGTTGATGGCGACCGCTTCGGCGCCCGCGGACCAGAGTCCGTTGGCGAGCTGTTGCAGGTCGCGATCGAGGACGCGGTTCAACCGGTCCTCGCGGGTGACCGGGGCATCGTCGACGATCACGGTGACACCGGGGCCCTTGACCGGGGCATCGCCGGCGATCGGCGCCAGCTCATCGACCTGGGTCTGCAGCTGACGGGCCTGGGTGTCGCCGGCGAGCGCGGTACGCCGCAGTTGGTCGTTGCCCGCGCGCAGCTCCACCAACCGGTTGCGCAGGTCCTCCTGGCGCTGGTCCTCGGTCTTGATCCGGGTGATCAGCTGGGCGCGTTCGGCGGTCGCCACCGGTCGGGACCGGAAGGTCTGCACCGCCGCCAGGCTGAACAGGGTGCCGATCACCACGGCGACCGCGGCGAGCCGCAGGTGCGGGCGGTGTTTCGGGGCTGCGTCGGTGGGGCTCTCGGCACGGCGCCGCTCCCGGTCGGCGACGATCGCATAGTCCGGGTCGACCGGTTGCCGCAGAATCTGGTTCAGCAGGTCCATGCTGGCGTCCGGGCGCGCGGACGGCGTCAGGTGCAGGCGTGGACTCACCGGGCAACCCTAACCGGAACCGGTGGGGTCCCGACGAATCCCCGAATCGGCGTACGCGGTGAGGAAGTCCTTGCCGACCCGGTCCCAGTCGAAGCGGTCCGCGGGGCGCGGTCCGGGCCCGGTGAGCGACTCGGCGACCGCCCGGGCCAGCGCCGCGGGATCGCCGGTGGTGAAGGTGCGTCCCCCGGGTTCGTCGGCGAGCACGTCGGCGAAGGCCGGCAGATCGCTGGCCACCACGCGTGCCCCGGCCGCCAGGGCCTCGATCAGCACGATGCCGAAGCTCTCGCCGCTGGTGTTGGGCGCGATCAGCACATCGGTACGCCGCAGCAGCGCGGCCTTGGTCGCCTCATCGACGCGGCCGAACGGCCTGCTCTCGGGCGCGTTCGGGGCGTGTCCGGGGCCGATCAGCTGCAGTTCGAATGCACCGATCCGGCGGCGCAGTTCGGGCAGCGCCGCCAGCAGCACGGGCAGTCCCTTGCGTGGTTCGTCGAGGCGGCCGAGGAAGCTGAGCCGGGGCCGCTCACCGGGGACCCGCGGCCCCGCGTAACGGCCGGTGTCGATCGCGTTCGGCACGATCCGTGGATCCAGGCCCCAGTGTGCCCGGGCGGTCGCGGCGGCCACGCTCGAGGGCGCGGTCGCCACGCGGATCCGACGGTGCAGCGGGGTGAGCAACCGCCCGGCCGCGCGGGCCACCGCGGCCTGCCGGGCGGCCTGGTCCACGGCGGCGTGGCAGGTCGCGACGACCGGTGTTGCACCGGCCAGGGCGAGGGCCCAGCCGGCGGCCGAGGGGGTGAACGGCTCGTGCAGATGCAACACCTGGGGGCGGAACTCGGCGAGCCAGCGGCGTACCCGCCGTGCCGTGAGTCCGCCGCCCGCGATCCGGGCGGTCGATCCGTTCCACCGCACCGGAACCGCGGCACCGGTGACCCGGACCCAGGGCTGTGGCGCCGACCGACCGGGCGCCAGCACCGATACCTGGTGACCCCGCTCCTGCAGCCAGTCGGCCAGACCGAGCACCTGCTGCTGCACCCCGCCGGGCACGTCGAGGGAGTAGGGGCAGACCAGGCCGATCCGCATCAACGTGCGGGGCCCCGCGCCGGGAGGTCGAAGAAGGGTTGCATCATGTGCCAGTCCTGCGGATAGGCGCGGATCCCGGTGACGAACTGATCGGCGAGGTCCTGGGTCATCGCGACCAGGCCCTCGCGGCCGGGGCGATGCTCGATCTCGGTGAGTTCGAGCACGATGCCCCCGGGCACGTAATGGGTGACCGCACCGAACAGCGCCGCGCCGGTCGTGCGGGCGATCATCGCGGGCCCGGCCGGCATCCGGACGGTGTTGCCGGCCCAGTCGACCTCGATGCCGGCACGGGTGAAGTCGCGTTCGGCCAGCAGACAGACCACCCGGCCCTCCCCGATCGCCCGGGTCAGCCGACGCAGCGCACCGGTGTCGTCGTGGGCGAGCACCTCCATGCCCAGATGGGCCCGGATCCTCTTGTAGGCTTCGAATTCCCGCGCACCGAGATTCTCGGCGACGGTGCTCACCGGCAGTCCGGTGGAACAGGCCCAGGCGCCGGCCAGGTCCCAGTTGGCCAGGTGTGCCAGGGCGACCACCGCGCCGCGGTCGGCATGGGCGGCGCGCAGCCGGTCCTCCCCGAGCACGGTGACGCTGCCGACGATCCGCTCGCGGCTCCAGCGCTGCAGTGCCAGCACCTCGACGAAGTTGCGGAGCCAGGAGGCGATCCCGGCGCGCACCAGCGACCGGTTCGGCGGGTGGCCGAGGGTGCGGGTCAGGTTCTCCCGGTAGGTGCGCAGATGCGACCAGTCCAACCGCTCCGCCGGGTACGCCACCGCGGCTGCGACGCGGTCGATGGCGCGCGCGGACAGGTGTGGCGCGATGGCCTGCCCACGTTGGAAGATCTGGCGGTTCGCCGCATCCCGGAACCGGGTCCAGCGGGTGCTCACAGGCGCGCCCGGGACCGCTGCCGCCAGCCGCGCCCGATCCGCCGCGGCTCACCCGGTCCGACCAGTTGCCGGCGCACCTCGAGCATCCGGCGTACCACCGTGAGCAGGCCGCCGGCGGCGAGCGCGACCAGCATCACTTCCAGGGCATGGGGTACGCCGAGGCCGGCGAGCAGGGTGCCCAGGACCAGCAGCGCGACCCGGTCGGCCCGGGTCAGCGGCCCGGCGTCGGCGTGGCAGTCGACGGCCTCGGCGCGGGCCTTCACATAGGAGGTCGCCTGGGCGGTGACCAGTCCCAGCAGGGCGGCCGCCAGCCAGCCCCACCAGGCATGTGAAAGCAGCAGATACACCGCGATCCCGCCGAACAGGGCGGCATCGGAGAACCGGTCGAGGGTGGAGTCCAGGAAACTGCCCCAGCGCGACGGCCGACCCACCTCGCGGGCCATGTGGCCGTCGATCATGTCGGTGCAGGAGAACACCGCCACCAGCACCGCCCCCTGCCAGAGCCAGCCCAGCGGGAAGCAGACCAGCGCGACCACCGCGACCGAGGCGGTGCCGAACCAGGTCACCGCATCGGGGCCGATGCCGGCCCGCAGCAGCGCCCTGGCCAGCGGCTTCATCACCACCGCCTGCACTCCGCGAAACCGTTCCAGCACAGCGATTCCTCTAGTCGCCCGCGTTGGCGTCCCAGGCGGCGACCAGCAGCTGTCGGGTGTCCTCGAGCAGCTGGGGTACCGCCTTGGTGTGGCCGACGACCGGCAGGAAGTTCATGTCGCCCACCCAGCGCGGCACGATGTGCTGGTGCAGATGGGCGGCGATCCCGGCACCGGCGACCTGCCCCTGATTCATGCCCAGGTTGAATCCGGCCGGTTTCGACACCGCCCGGATCACCCGCATCGCCTGCCGGGTGAGCACCGCGACCTCGACGGCCTCCTCCGGGGTCAGTTCGGTGTAGTCGGCGACGTGCCGGTAGGGGCAGACCAGCAGATGACCGGGCGAGTAGGGATACAGGTTCATCACCACATAGGCCGCGCTGCCGCGGCGTACCATCAGCGACGCGGCGTCGTCCTGATGGGGCGCACGGCAGAACGGGCACTCCGGTTCGGAGGAATCCCGTGGCTTGTTCTCGCCGCCGATGTAGACCATCCGGTGCGGGGTCCAGAGTCGCTCGAACGAGTCGGGCACCCGGGCGAAGCCCTCCGGGTCCTCGACCTGGATCGGCTCTTTCTCTTCGGTCATGGGATTCCCGGCCCTCAGACCTGGGCGCGGTCGGCGATCGCGGCGGTGATCTCGGTGATCGCGTCGGCGATCGGCACCCCATTCTTCTGGCTGCCGTCGCGGTAGCGGAAGGACACCGCACCGGCGTCCCGGTCCTCGCCGCCGGCGATCAGCACATAGGGCACCTTCTGCTTGCTGGCGGTGCGGATCTTCTTGCCGAAGCGGTCGTCGGAGGTGTCCACCTCGACCCGCACCCCGGCCTTCCGCAGCTGGTCGGCGACGTCGAACAGGTAGTCGTTGAACTCGTCGGCGACCGGGATCGCGACCACCTGCACCGGTGACAACCAGACCGGGAACGCGCCGGCGTAGTGCTCGACCAGCACGCCGATGAACCGCTCGATGGAGCCGAACTTCGCCGAATGGATCATCACCGGCGTCTGCCGTGAACCGTCGGCCGCGGTGTACTCCAGGCCGAACCGCTTGGCCATGTTGAAGTCGTACTGGATGGTCGACATCTGCCAGGTCCGGCCGATCGCATCTCGCGCCTGCACGGAGATCTTGGGGCCGTAGTAGGCGGCGCCGCCGGGGTCGGCGACCAGCTCCAGGCCCGTCTCCTCGGCGGCCTGCTGCAGCACCTCGGTGGCGGTGCTCCACTCCTCGTCGCTGCCGATGAACTTGTCCTTCTTCGCGTCGTCGCGGGTGGACAGCTCCAGATAGAAGTCGTCCAGGCCGAAGTCGCGGAGCAGCCCGAGCACGAAGTTCAGCAGGTGCTTGATCTCCGCCGGTGCCTGTTCACCGGTGACGTAGGAGTGCGAGTCGTCCTGGGTGATCGAGCGGACCCGGGTCAGGCCCTGCAGCACACCGGACTTCTCGTTGCGGTAGACGGTGCCGAACTCGAAGAACCGCAGCGGCAGCTCGCGGTAGGAGCGACCCCGGGAGCGGAAGATCTCGTTGTGCATCGGGCAGTTCATCGCCTTCAGCCGATAGAGCTGCCCGTCGTCGTCGATCGGCGGGAACATGCCCTCGGCGAAGTAGGGCAGGTGCCCGGAGGTGTAGAACAGGTCCTCCTTGGCGATGTGCGGTGTGCCGACGTAGCTGAAGCCCTCCTCCAGGTGCCGCCGCCGGACGTAGTCCTCCATCTCGCGCTTGATCACGCCACCGTTGGGGTGGAAGACCGGCAGGCCGGGGCCGATGTTCTCGGGGAAGGAATAGAGGTCCAGCTCGACGCCGAGCTTGCGGTGATCGCGCCGGGCGGCCTCCTCGAGCCGGTGCTGGTAGGCCTGCAGGTCCTCCTTGGTCGCCCAGGCGGTGCCGTAGAGCCGTTGCAGCTGCGGGTTCTGCTGATCCCCCCGCCAGTACGCCGCGGAGGTGCGGGTGAGCGCGAAGGCGGCCTTGTTGATGTAGCCGGTGTGCGGGACGTGCGGGCCCCGGCACAGGTCTCCCCAGGCCCGGTCGCCGTTGCGGCGTACGTTGTCGTAGATCGTCAGCTCGCCGGCGCCGACCTCGACCGCGGACCCGTCGTCGTCGGAGGCGTTGCCCTTGAGCTGGACCAGTTCGAGCTTGAACGGCTCGTCGGCGAGTTCGGCGACCGCCTCCTCGTCGCTGACCGCGCGGCGAACGAAGCGCTGCTTCTCCCCGATGATCGAGACCATCTTCTTCTGCACGGCCTTGAGGTCGTCCGGGGTGAGCGGTTCCTCGAGCAGGAAGTCGTAGTAGAAACCGTCGGTGATCGGCGGGCCGATGCCGAGCTTGGCGTCGGCGTGCAGGTCCTGCATGGCCTGGGCGGCGACGTGGGCGGCCGAGTGGCGCAGGATCGCCAGGCCCTCGTCGGAGTCGATGCCGACCGGCTCGACGGCGTCACCCTCGGTGAGCGGGTGGGCCAGGTCACGGGTGGTGCCGTTGACGCGCATCGCGACGATGCTGCGGTCCTCGCCGAAGAGATCGAGCCCGGTAGTGCCCGTATCCACCTGTCGCTGGTTCTCGGAGCCGACGAGGTCGATGGTGATGGACACGTTTCCCTTCCCGGCCCCACCGGGTGCGGGGCGCGGCGTCCATTCTGCCAGCAGCGCCGGGCTCACGCCGCCATATACGCCCGCCGGGCCAACCACCACTTCATCAACAGGTAGCGCAGCACTCCGCCGACGGCGGTGCCCAGGACGATCATCGGCAGTTGCCAGGCGGTGCCGAAGCCCTCGACGCAGTTGGTGAGCACGGTGCTCAGCGCCAGCCCGATCAGCGTCGTCGCGAAGGCGACGACCGAATCCAGCCCGGCGCCGCGGGCCCGGCGTACCCCGTAGGTGACGCGGCGGTGCACCAGGTTGGTGATCACCGTGGAGACCGCGAAGGCGGAGAGGTTGGCGGCGGTGGTCGAGAGGACCAGCTGGGCGAGCGCGAACAGCGCCACCTGCAGGGCGGTACCACTGGTGCCGACGGCCACGAACCGCAGCGCGGCCCCCAGCTCGGCCTGGCTGAGCGGGAGGGCGTGGGTTGCGGTGCGCGTGGTCATGACAGGACTCTCGCGTCACCGTCGGTGAAACTCGTGGGTGCTCGCTGTGCGTTCCCTATGAGGCCCGGATCACACGGGGCGAGCGGGCGCCCGCCGGCTGAGCGAGTCCCCCCGCCGGTTGAGCGAGCGAGGTACGAGCGAGTCGAAACCACGGGGCGCCCCGCGATTGATAGCCCACGTGTGACTTCTCGCCCAGCGGTCCCGCCTGCCATGATCGATCCATGCGCTGGGCTGCATTGGGGATCGGGTCGTTGCTGCTCTGCGCATGCGCCCCGACGGTGAACGTCAACCTGCCGGCGCCGGCAGGCACACCGATCAGCACCTCCCCGCCGAGCCCGTCGCCCGAGTCATCACCGACACCGACCGGTGCGCCAACCACGACTCCCCCACCCACCGCGGCACCCACCACCGAGCAAGCTCGACCGGCCGGTCCGCAGACGCTGCGTCTCAGCTATGGACAGACCGCGCGGTTGCGCTACTTCGATGTCACCGCACTGCGCCAGGAGTTCGGCAAGGACCAGATCTCGATCGGCTGGAAGGTCCGGGTCTGCTACGCCGCCCCACACCCGGAGGCCGGCAGTGACGGGCGTACCCGGGTCAGCAACAATCCGTGGTCGGTACGCGTCCGCGACGGCGAGGGCGGTGGTCAGGCGAAGACGGTGCCGATCAGCAGTCTCCCCCGCGATGCCGGCTGGGTACCGGAGTTCCGTGAGACCCGGTTGGCTCTCGGCCAGTGCCAGGAGGGCTGGTTGCCGGTGAAGCACGAGAATCCGGATCTGCAGTGGAACGGGCTGACCTACGCACCCGCCGACTTCGGAGATCGGATCACCTGGAGTTGATCAGCCCCAGGCGGCCGCGAACCGGGTGCGCAGATCGTGCAGTCGCTCGACCGGCTCGTTCGCGTACACCAGCCGCAGATACTTCTCCCCCGACGGTCCCCAGCCGTCCATAGGTGTTGCCGCGATCCGCCCGCGAGCGAACAGCAGCTCCGCCGCCTCTGCCGGCGCCATGCCGAGTTGCGCGGTGTCGATGAGCACCGACCAGCCGCCGTCCGGTGGAATCACCGGATAGTCAGTGAGTTGCTGCACGATCAGGTCTCTCCGGGCGCGCCAGGTGTCGACCGCACGTCGCACATCCTCGTCGGCGTCAGGGGCCGTGAGTGCCGCGGCGACCGCTTCCTGGGCGAGCCCGACCTGGCAGACGACATTGCTGAGGCCGACCAGATTGATGTCCGCGATGATCTCGGCGGGGCCGACGACCCAGCCGACGCGCCAACCGATCATCCGGAGCTCCTTGGACGCCGCGCCGATGGTGATGGTCCGCTCGGTCAGTCCGGCCACCCGAGCAGGATGGAGGCGTTCCCCGTCATCGAAGCGGATCCGTTCCATCGCGGCGTCGTCGATCAACCAGGCGCGGTGCCCCTCGAGTGCACCGGCCAAGGCCTCCCAGTGTGCGCGGCCCAGCACCGATCCGGTCGGCATCGCCGGCGACATCATCAGCACCGCCGCGGTACGGTCGGTGATCGCGGTAGCGAGCTCCTCGGGGTCGACCGTCCACCCGGATGACCCCGCGACGAGCGGCACGAACCGCGGTACGCCGCCGGCGATCCGGATGCGGTTGACCAAGCCGGCATAGATCGGATCGACGAGCACCACCTCGTCCCCGGGTTCGACGACCGCGAGCAGGGTGTTCAGGATCCCGTTGAGTCCGCCGGCGGTGATGAGTGACTCCCGGTACGGGTCGTACTCGTGGCCTGCGCACCTGCTGACGTGTGCGGCGGCGGCTTCCCGCAGTGCGACGGATCCCTGGAAGGGGAGGTAGCTGTTCGCCGAGTCCTCGTCGACAGCGACACGGGTACGCTCGAGAGCGACGGCCGGCGGCCGCAGGTCGGTGTCGAGATTCTCCAACCTGAGCAAGGAAGCGTCGCGTTCTCGATCCGCACGGTCCCCCATCTCGTCGACGCCGATTCCCGGGATGTGCTGCAGACGCGTGACTGGCATGGCTCCCTCTTCCGTAGTCGTTCTGTTTACAGAACGATAAGCTGTTGCCATGCCTAGACGTCAAGACCCCGACGGTTTTCCGGGCCTCTCGATGGCCATCGGGAACCGGGTGAAGCAGTTGCGGACCCGACACGGGGTCTCACTGTCCGCACTGGCGGCGGCTACCCGGCTCGGCAAGGGCACCCTCTCGGAGTTGGAGCGCGGGCGGCGCAATCCGACCCTTGACACACTGTTCGCGATCGCGACCACCCTGTCGGTCCCGCTGAGCGAACTGCTGGTGACCGACGGTGAGACAACTGGCGGTCAACGGGCGCAGGGGCAGAGCGTGCAGGCCGAGCTGATTGGGCGGTGGACCGATCCTGGCCAAGTGGTCGAGGTCTATCGGATGACGATCAGCGCGGGGCGGCGGGATTCCAAAGCGCACACTCAGGGCGTGCTCGAAACCGTGACGGTGATCAGCGGAGAGGTACGGGTGGGCGCGACCGGCGACCCGGCCCACCTCGGGACCGGACAGAGTCACACCTTCGCCGGTGATCAACCCCACCACTACGAGGGGATTGCCGACCACAGCAGCACGGTCCTCGTGATGCGTTACCCCACCTGAGACTCACGCCCTCGCGCAGCCAGGGCGTCAGCGCGCGAGGGACTCCTCCCCCCGGGCCGCGGTCACGGCCTCCTGGACACGCCGCCGCTCGTCCGCACCGTAGGTCTCCCTGGTGACCACGATGGCCGTCAGGCCGATGAGCGCGGCCGCCAGGTAGAGCAGGGCCGCTCCGGGCCAACCCATCACACCCACCAGGGCGGCAGCCAGGAAGGGAGCGAACCCTCCGATGGTGGCCGCCAGCTGATACCCGAGCGACGCTCCCGAGGTCCGCGTGGCGGTCTTGAACTGTTCGGTGAGCAGGGATCCCTGGACCCCGGTCAGGGTGGCGTGGATGACGCCGATACCGATGATGAACACAGCGGCGATGAGCACGGGCAGACCGGTGTTGACCAGCAGGTACATCGGGAACGCGAAGAGCACGGCCGCAATGCACCCGGCGATATAGAGGGGCCGCCGGCCCACCCGGTCGGTCAAGGTACCGGCGATGAACGTGACGAAGATCGCCAGAATGCTGGCGGCAGTGATGGCCCCGAGCGCGAGCGGGCGCGCCTCCGGATTGTTCTTGGATACATACGAGAGTAGGTAGGTGGCCGTTGAGTAGTAGGCGAACGATTCCACCACCCGCAACCCGATGACCTTGAGGATGCTCCGCCAATCCTTACGGAGGGTTGCCAGCAGCGGGTTCCGTTCGGTGCGACCCTGGGCGACCGCCTCGGTGAACTCCGGAGACTCCGACAACCGGCTGCGCACGATCAGGCCGACGATCACCAGGATCGCGCTCACCAGGAATGGGACTCGCCATTTCAGGTCACCCTCGAGGTTGGACGAGACCAGGAACATCGCGCTGGCCAGTGCGATGCCGACCGGGTTGCCCGATTGCGGGATGGCGGCGAACATGCCGCGCCGGTTCCACGGTGCGTGCTCGTACGCCATCGTCACCGCACCGCCCCATTCGGCACCGAACGCCAATCCCTGGATGATCCGAACGGTCACCAGCAGAAGCGGCGCCACCACGCCCGCCGTGGCGTACGTGGGCAACAATCCGATGAGGAAGGTCGCGAAACCCATGACCAGCATGGCGCCGACGAGGACCGGTTTCCGTCCGAATCTGTCGCCGAGGTATCCACCGAGGGCACCACCCACCGGCCGCATCACGAAACCCACCGCCAGCGTGGCGAATGCCAGCAGTGTGCCGACGAACGGATCGCCTTTGGGGAAGAAGACCGCGCCGAAGTACAGCGCGGCCGCCGTTCCGTAAGAGATGAAGTCATAGTTCTCGATACTGGTGCCGAACGCTGCGGCGACCGCTGTCTTGACGCGGTCCTTGGATCCCAACGGTGCGGATCCGACTGGGGTTTCATGTGCGGTGGACATCAGATCTCCTTTGATCGGTCCAGATTCTCGGGTCAGTTCCCCTGGTTGGGGGCCAGGTCATCGAGTGCGTTGAGTTTCGTCACTCGGCGGCGGGTGTCCTCGTCGTCGTCGAAGGTGGCGTTGAGGAAGTTGGCGACGATCTCCGGGATGAACGCCCGGGGTGCGAGCCACGCTCCGAGCGCGATCGCGTTCGCGTCGTCGTGTTCGACCGCCTGATGGGCGGAGTACGGCTCATTCGCCAACCCACAACGGATTCCGGGGATCTTGTTCGCGGCCATGATGGCGCCCGCCCCCGTACCGCAGACCAGGATCGCCCGATCGGCCTGCCCATCGAGTACCCGCTGGCAGGTGGCCATGGTGATGTCGGGGAAGTCGACGGGGGTCGTGTCGGAGGTGCCACAGTCCAGCACCTCGTGTCCCAGTTCGGAGACGGCCCGCATCACCTCCTCCTTGGCCGGAAAACCTGCGTGATCAGCTCCGATCGCCACTCGCATCGTTCGCCCCTTTCTCGTGCACCGGTTCAAATCCCTCCGCGGGTTGGGAAGCTTCGGGTCCCACTCGTGCGCGAAAGCGGGCGGGTACGCGGATCGAGTCCGCCGTCCCGCCGCCCAGCAGCGCGATCAGAGCCGTCACCCCCGATCGGCCGATCGCCGTGGCGTCGTTGACGATTGCCGAGATCGGCGGGGTCGTGAACTCGAACCACGGTGAGTCGTCGAAGGAGACGAGATCCAATCCACCGGCCCGTGGCTGGGATTGCTGCAGGGCCTGCAGGATGCCGAGGGTCATCAGGCCGTCGGCCGACAAGAAGGCGTCGGGGGCACCCTGGGTGAGGATCCGGTGTGCTGCCGCGACGCCACTATGGACTCGGAAGTCGCCCTCCGCCAGCAGCGTCTCGTCGACCTCGAGGCCCGCTGCGGTCATGCTCTGCCGGAAGGCGGCCAGTCGTTCGGTGCCGGTGGTCACACTCACCGGACCGCCGACGTACGCAATCGATCGTCGTCCGCGCTGGGCCAGCCAGTTCACGGCCTGCTGTATGCCAGTTGCGTTGTCCACCGTGATGGACGGCACGTCCAGCCCAGGAATCTCTCTGTCCAGGAAGACCAGCGGAAATCTCTCGGCCACCAGCGAAGCGAATGGCCCGGCATCGCGCCCGGTCGGGGTGATCATCAGCCCGTCGATTCGCTGCGTCGCGAAGGTTTTGAGGTGCGCCCGCTCATTGGCGGGGTCTTCATCAGAGTTGGCGAGCAGGAGCGCATAGCCGTGCTCCTGGGCAGCGGTTGCCGCGGCGTGTGCGAGTTCGGCGAAGAAGGGGTTGCTGACATCCGAAACCACAAGTCCCAGCACTCGCGTCCGGGTCGAACGCAATGCTCGGGCCGGACCGTGAGCGACGTAGCCAAGCTCTTCGGCGGCGTCCAGCACGCGGCGACGAGCCTGACTCGAGGTGCCACCACGGTCGTTCAGCACGCGGGATGCGGTCCCCAGACCGACACCCGCGCGGGCTGCCACTTCCTTGATGGTCGCCACGTCACCTCCATTGGAAACGTTTCCAATAGTGTGACCTATCTCACCCGGCCTGGCAAGAGGCGACATGGCGGACATTCACGAACAAACAAGAAGACCGGCTGCTGATCGGGATTCTCGATCAGCAGCCGGTTTGAACTGGTGGGCGGTACTGGACTCGAACCAGCGACCTCTTCGGTGTGAACGAAACGCGCTACCAACTGCGCCAACCGCCCGTGCGAGGAACGACTATAGCCGAGACCCCGCGGCTTTGTCGCATCCGAACCGCGGGTGCCGCCTCAGGGCGACCGGCTACTGCGGGTCGAGGTTCTGCGCCATCCTGGTCCGGAACAGTTCCTGCAGCTGCCGGGTGTATCGGCCCGGCGCCTCCCACTCGGTCTGATCCCACCGCGAGACGCCCTGGACGTCGCGGGAGGAGGAGGTGAGGAAGACCTCGTCGGCACTCTTGGCGGTGGTCAGATCGAGGTCCCGTTCCACCATCGCGAAACCGGCCTCCAGGCCCCATTCGATGGTCAGTGCGCGGGTGATGCCGGCCAGCGGTGCGGCGCTCAGCGGCGGGGTGATGACCTCATCTTCGAACACGCAGAAGATGTTGCTTCCCGTGCCCTCACACAGATTCCCGTCGCTGTTGACGAAGATGCCCTCGGTCGCCTCGTGCTCTGCGGCGTACGCCAGGCCGAGGACGTTCTCGCCGTAGGAGGTCGACTTGACCCCAGCCAGCGCCCCCTCGACGTTGCGGGTCCAGGGGGTGGTGACGATGCTCGTCGTGGGCGGCAGTTCGGGCGCCGGGCGGACCGCGATCACCAGGGTCGGCGGACCGTACGCCGCCCCGGAGCCGAGCGGGCCGCGACCGCCGGTGTAGGTGATCCGGAACAGCCCGAGCGGGTGGTCGAAGCCCTCCAGGACCGCGTCCATGCCTTCGGTCACGTACGCCAGGTCGGGTGCCGGGAGTCCCATCGCCTTGGCGGAGCGCTGCAACCGCGCCAGGTGCCGGCTCGGGGTGAACGCCTTGCCGTCGATCGCCTTGAACGCCTCGAAGACACCGTCACCCACCACGAGCCCGTGATCGGTCGCGGACACCGTCGCGGCATCCGCTTCGGCGTACAGCTCGCCGTCGACCCAGACGCGGAGATCATCAGTCTGCTCAGCCATGGCTTCAGTCTGCCACCGCAGCGCCCTCCTCGGGACGGTCCCGGCGCAAGCGGTCGCGGTCCGGCTCGTCGCGGAGGCCCGCGAGCCCCCAGCGGACCGTCCCGGTCGCCACCCGCCCCGCGGCGTGCCCCCAGCCGGTCGGCGCGCTGAGCCGGAGCTGCCGGCGGGCCCAGACCGGCAGCACCGCGACCCCGCCGGCGGCGATCAGCGCATATCCGGGGCGGGCGATCCCGGGCAGCGGCGGTTCGGTGAGCAGGAACTCGGCCGCATCCCGGGCCGCGTCGGTGACCTCGAGCTCGGGCCGGTAGTCGTGCAGCGCGTCCAACAGTCCGGCCCAGTCGGCCGGCATCGGGTCCGCGCCGAGACGATCCGCCAGGGTGCCGGCCTGCGCGACATATCGGTCCCGCTCGGCCGGGCCCAGCGGCTGGCGGCCATAGCGATCATGGCTGCGCAGGAAGGCGTACGCCTCGGCGATCGCGACCCAGCGCAACAGGTCGGGGTCGTCGGCCCGGTACGCGCGGCCGCGCTCGTCGCGACCACGCACCCGCTGATGCACCCGGCGTACCGTCTCGATGGACCGTTCGGCCGTCTCGACCGTGCCGAAGGTGGTGGCCGCGATGTAGTCGCTGGTGCGTTGCAGTCGACCCCACGGATCCGAGCGATAGCCGCTGTGCCCCGCGACACCCGCCATCGCCAGTGGATGCAGGGACTGCAGCAGCAGCGCCGCGATCCCACCGCAATACATCGAGGCGTCATCGTGCACCCGCCAGATCGGGTCCGTCGGCGCGAACCAGCGCTCCCCCGGCGTACCCCAGATCTCGGCGGCCCGGGTGGTGGCGTCGGTCCCGGCGACCTTCGAACGCAGCAACTGTCCCAGTCCTCGCTGCAGCGGATTGGTCATCTCTCGATGCTACGTCCGAGCCCGCACTGCACCACACGACTGCCCTGAAAATTGAGGGGTCTATCGCCCGCAATTTCTTGCTGGCTTAGAAATCTGCCATTTCCGGCCCTGTTTTCTTGGGTCTTCCGAAAGGCCCAGAAACTTTCTGACACTTGGGTAGGAAGTCGATTTCTGCCTGCCTCGGAACAGCCGGAGCGGGTCACGACTGAAGGAGAATGAGATGAAGAAGCCCCTCAAGCTCACGTCCCTGATCGCCGCCGGTGCAGTCATTGGTGTCGTGGGTATCTTCCCGGCAACCATCACCGCCGCCGAGGCCGCCCCGCCGCCCGGCAAGGGCAACTCCGCCGCCACCACCACGCTGCCGGTGAGCGGTACCACCAGCAACGGTGGCAGCTTCGCCGGCTCGCTGTCCGGCCTCACCTCGCAGGTCGTCAACGGTGTCGTCCAGCTGACCGGTTCGCTCACCGGTACGGTGACCAACCCCGACGGCAGCACCCAGCAGGTCACCCAGAACTTCAGCGCTCCGGTGACCAGCATGGCCGCCACGCAGGGCTGCCAGGTGCTGAACCTGGATCTCGGTCCGCTGAACCTGAACCTGCTCGGCCTGGTGGTCGATCTGGCTCCGGTGAGCCTCGACATCACCGCCGTACCGGGCGCCGGCAACCTGCTCGGCAACCTGGTCTGCGCCATCGCCGGCCTGCTCGACGGCGGCGGCCCGCTCAACGGCATCAGCGCCCTGCTGAACCGCCTGCTCTCCGCGTTGGGCCTCGGTCTCTGATCGAGCACTCCCGACACTCTGGGTCCGGTGCCGGGTCGCCCTTCGGGGCGGCCCGGCACTCCTGGGTTCAGGTCATTTCCCGCCGATCTCTGCGAGCTGCTCGGCGAGCGCGAACACCCGATCGTCACCGGCCGGCGGACCGTCGACGAACTCCGCGACCGCGGTCACCGTGGTGGCGCCCGCAGATCCCAATGCAGCAAGGCGATCCCGCAGCTCGTCGGTACTGGTCCCGCCGGGAACGGGCAGGATGGCGACGATCTCGGGGTCTCCTTGGCGGCCGGCCTCGGCCCGGGCGGCCCGAACGGTTTCGACCGCGTCCCGCATCCGATCCAGATCCGGTACGCCGGCGGGCGCGACATCGTCGAGGATCGCGCCCGCGCTGAGCTCCCCAGCCAGCGCGAGGGTCTTGGGACCACGGCCGCCGATCAGTAGGTCGGGGAATGCCTCCGGTGGCCAGCGCAACCTCACCTGGTCCAGTGCGACGTAGCGCCCGGCGTACGTCACCGTCTCCCCGGCGAGCAGTGCGTTGATCGTGGTGGTGTGCTCCCGCAACAGGGTCAGCGGTGAACCGACCGCGACCCCCGCCTGCTTCATCCAGTCGCGTACGCCGTGTCCGAGGCCCGGGCGGAACCGGCCGGGGAACATCCGCGCCAGGGTGGCGATCTCCATCGCGGTGAGGGTCGGCGCGCGCAGCGGTACCGGCAGGAGCCCGATGCCGACCTTGATCCTGGCGGTCGCGGCCAGCGCGGCCGCCGCCGGCCCGAGGCCACTGCTGGCGAAGCAGTCCTCCCAGAACCACAGTTCGTCGATACCGCCGGACTCGGCGGTCTGCGCGACGCGGATGATCTGCTCGGGTGGGAGATCCGGTGGTGCGACGAGGGCGAGGCTGGGCAGGTCAGGGGTGCTCATGGCTCACCCTCTCAAGCGCGCGCCGGTCCATCAAGGCGGATTTCCCCGGTGGATCGACAAGGACGAGGGATCGGGCAGCACTCGACATGCTGATCAACGTCTCCCACGGCGTGGCCGTGGACAAGCGGCTGTGGCGCGACATGTCTCTGCGCCCAGCGCTTCCGGGGCGGAATGATCTATTGGTCGCCGGGTGCGGGTAGCTGGCCCGTGCGGGCCGCATCTTGGACTACTACACTCCACAATCACCGGAAAACGGGACGATTCGGCTACCCGACATCCAACGAGTCGTGCACAGAACTTCCCGTGGGGTCCGATCATTTGGGACTCGGTCACCGGAACGAGAGGATGACATGCCCGTTCAGGTCTACTACCAGTACCACCAACTCGTATTTCGTGCCGAGTACCCCAGAGGGACGCCGAACCTCGCCGAGTTGCCGAGAAAGCCGTGGTTCGTCGAGTGGGCTGCGCTTGCCAGCAACGAACCCGGTGACGACTCGGTGGCCTGGGCCCGCGTGCAGCTGCCCGAAGACTCCGGCGAGGTCACCATCCTCGTCGAGGATTTCGACTCTGACTCGTATTGGGGGGCTGCCGAACGGGATGCGGGTGTGCTCGAACTGTTCGATCCGTTAGGCGCCTCGGCCCTCGACGGGACGGGATGGCAGCAGGTGTACGTGCCAGAGAAGCCCGGTGAACACGTCGTGCGCTTCTGGACGGACGAGGATCCCGACCCGAACATTCAGGGCTTCTGGTGGTGGACTGTTAAGTCCATAAGGACACGTCTCCAAGGAGACAACTGGTGGTTTGGAAACGAGGATGAACTACCATGGGGTGCGAGCGAGCATGGGTGGACGCCGTATGGATAGAACCGGTGGCCCAGGGGCCCCAGCTGCAGGGACTGGGACAGTCCACGTTGCGAAGCATGATGGTGACGAACTGTGGCATGCCTCATGGCAAAACGGCCCCTTCTGGGACTCTCTTAGCGGAGATAAGGACGAGGTCCTACGTTGGGCATTCAGTCGTCCAGCTGCGCAATGGCAGCTTCACCAGACACCAGACCCATTCCTTCGTATATACCAGCATCCGCCGAAATCATGGGACTAATTCTGGAGCCCATAGAATTGTTGAATCTGATCTAACCCTGGCCGCAACTTGGGGTTTAGCCTTAATCAGAGCGCAAGTGGGTGGCACTCGCGCGAGCGGGTTGGCCGATGCCGACTAGGGCACACGCGCAGGCGAAGGTCCGCAAGGTCCTCCGTCAGGTCGAATCTGGGCACGTGGCCGGCCGTTTGGCAACAGCGGGTGACGCGGCGATGGCGTCGCTGGATTCGGGGCTACCGGGTCGGGCTCCAAGCACGGTGGACAACCGGACATCGCTGGTGTCGCCCAGATCGTGGCCGACTTAGGCTGGCAGTGGCTCGCCGATTTGTCGGCCGAGGACGTGGACCGGTGATTGCAGAAGCGCTCGGCGAGCTCGGCTCGGTCCAGCATGCAACGGATCTTGTCGTTGCTGCGCCACATTTGCGACGGCGATGGTGCGAGGAGCCTGATCCGGGTTACCGGGTCAGGCTCCGCCAATGTCCGCCGATCCTTCCGGTCGGTGGTTGATCAGGTAGACGGCATGACCGGTTCTGGGTGGACACCGAAGGAGCTTCGTCACTCGTTCGTGTCGCTTCTTTCCGAGGGTAAGGGTTGCGGTCGAGGAGATCCCGCACCTGGTTGGGCACGCGACGAGCCGCACCACCGAGAAAGCTCACCTGCGCGAACTTCGTCCGGTGCTGGGTCTTGGCGCGGCCGGGATGAATCCCTGTTCCGGACGTCCGATCCGCCACGCTCTGATGGCGTTGTGTAGCAGATTGTGAGCAGCGCCTCGGCTGCAATACCAGAGGTAACGGTGAAACCCAGTCTAACTATGGGTAGTGCTGGTGGGCGGTACCAGATTTGAACTGATGACCTCTTCCGTGTCAGGGAAGCGCGCTACCAACTGCGCCAACCGCCCGAGGTGGGTACGGGATTTGAACCCGTGTACACGGATTTGCAGTCCGTTGCCTCGCCTCTCGGCCAACCCACCCTGGTGTGGGGATGCACCCCCGCACGTTCGAAGGGGTGGAGGCCCCACGCTCCGAGCGGACGACGGGATTCGAACCCGCGACCCTCACCTTGGCAAGGTGATGCTCTACCAGCTGAGCCACGTCCGCATGCCCTTGCTCCGGATTCTCACCCGTTTCAAGCGCGAGGAAAACCATAGCCGACTTCCCCACCCCACGCAAAACGACATTCGTGTGGTCCGGGGGTACCTCTCGACACGGCCGCGAGCGGCCTACTCGAGGTGCGTGGCTGGCGGCCGCAAGCGGCCTACTCGAGGTACGTGACCGACGGCCGCAAGCGGCTCACTCGAGCCACGTGGCTCAGGTTCCCAGGTACGCCGCCAGGTGCTGACCGGTGAGCGTCTTCCGCTTCGCCGAGACGAGCTGCTGCGGCGTACCTTCGAAGACCACCCGACCGCCGTCGTGACCCGCACCCGGGCCCAGGTCGATGATCCAGTCGGCATGCGCCATCACGGCCTGGTGGTGCTCGATCACGATCACCGACTTCCCCGAATCGACGAGGCGATCCAGCAGCCCGAGCAACTGCTCCACATCGGCCAGGTGCAGACCGGTGGTCGGCTCGTCCAGCACATAGATACCGCCCTTGTCACCCATATGGGTCGCCAGCTTCAGCCGCTGCCGCTCGCCGCCGGACAGCGTGGTGAGCGGCTGGCCGATCGCCAGATAGCCGAGCCCGACATCCACCAGGTGGGTGAGGATCTTGTACGCCGCAGGGGTCTTCGCGTCCCCCTCGGCGAAGAACTCCTGCGCCTCGGCGACCGGCATCGCCAGCACCTCGCTGATGTCCTTGCCGCCGAGCTGGTACTCCAGCACCGCCGGCGCGAACCGCTTGCCCTCACAGACCTCGCAGACGCTGACCACACCGGTCATCATCGCCAGGTCCATGTAGATCACCCCGGCACCGTTGCAGTTCGGGCAGGCACCCTCGGAGTTGGCGCTGAACAGCGCCGGCTTGACCCCGTTGGCCTTCGCGAACGCCTTGCGGATCGGATCGAGCAGTCCGGTATAGGTCGCCGGGTTGCTCCGCCGTGAGCCCTTGATCCCGGTCTGGTCGACGGTGATCACATCGTCGCGCACCGAGACCGAGCCGTTGATCAGCGAGCTCTTCCCCGATCCCGCCACGCCGGTCACCACGACCAGCGCACCCAGCGGGATGTCGACGTCGACGTTCTGCAGGTTGTGCTCGTCGGCACCCCGCACCTCGAGCGCACCGGTCGGCGTACGCACCTGCTCCTTCAACCGGACCCGATCGTCCAGGTGCCGACCGGTCAACGTGTCGCTCTTCCGCAGCTCGGCAACAGTGCCCTCGAAAACCACCTCGCCACCGCCGGTACCGGCCCGCGGGCCGAGGTCGACGACGTGGTCGGCGGTGGCGATCATCTCCGGCTTGTGCTCCACCACCAGCACGGTGTTTCCCTTGTCCCGCAGCTGTTCCAGCAGCTTGTTCATCCGTTCGATGTCGTGCGGATGCAGTCCGATGGACGGCTCGTCGAAGACATAGGTGACGTCGGTCAGCGACGATCCGAGATGGCGGATCATCTTGGTCCGCTGCGCCTCGCCACCCGACAGGGTGCCGGAGGCCCGGTCCAGACTGAGATAGCCCAGCCCGATCTCGATGAACGAGTCGAGGGTGTGCTGCAGGCCCTTGATCAGCGGAGCCACCTGCGCGTCGGAGACCCCGCGCAGCCATTCGGCCAGATCGGTCAGCTGCAGCTGGCAGGCGTCGGCGATGCTGATTCCCTTGATCTTGGAGGATCGCGCCGACTCATTGAGCCGCGTGCCGCCGCAGTCGGGGCAGACACCGAAGGTGATCGCCCGGTCGACGAAGGCCCGGATGTGCGGCTGCATCGCATCGCGATCCTTGCTGAGCATGGATTTCTGGATCTTCGGGATCAACCCCTCGTAGGTGATGTTGACGCCCTCCACCTTGATCTTGGTGGGCTCCTTGTAGAGCAGGTCGTTGCGCTCCCGCTTGGTGAACTTCTTGATCGGCTTGTCCGGGTCGAAGAATCCGGCACCGCGATAGATCCGGCCGTACCAGCCCTCCATCGAATAACCGGGGATGGTCAGCGCGCCCTCGTTGAGCGACTTCTCCTCGTCATAGAGCGCGGTCAGGTCGAAGTCGGACACCCTGCCCAACCCCTCACAGCGGGGGCACATGCCGCCGGTGATGCTGAACTCGCGGCGTTCCTTGACCTTCTCCCCGTGCTTCTCGACGGTCACCGCACCGGCCCCGCTGACCGAGGCGACGTTGAAGGAGAACGCCTGCGAGGAACCGATGTAGGGCTTGCCGAGCCGGCTGAACAGGATCCGCAGCATCGCGTTCGCATCGGTGACCGTGCCGACGGTGGAGCGCGGATTGGCGCCGATCCGTTCCTGATCGACGATGATCGCGGTCGTCAACCCTTCCAGGCGGTCCACCTCGGGTCGGGAGACGTTCGGCATGAACCCCTGCACGAACGCGCTGTAGGTCTCGTTGATCATCCGCTGCGATTCCGCGGCGATGGTGCCGAAGACCAGCGAGCTCTTGCCGGATCCGGATACCCCGGTGAAGACGGTCAGGCGCCGCTTGGGGATGTCGACGCTGATGTCCTTCAGATTGTTCTCCCGCGCCCCCTGGACGCGGATCAGTTCGTGGCTGTCGGCGGGGTGGCCCATCGTCTTCCCTCTCCTCGATCTGCGGTCAGACTAATGGCCTGACGCGGCGTCACCGGTGAGTGTGACCGCAGCCTGCTCGGTAAACTGGCCCGATGGCGATCGCACCGAAGCTCAAAGAGCAGTTGATGCCCGTGCTCGGCCGTGCCCTGCGCAACCGGCGGGCGGGCGTACGCCACAGCGTGCGGCGCGCCCCCGAACTGCAGGCGCCCGCCGAGATATCCCTTGTCAGCCCAGACTTTTCCCATCAGGGCACGATTCCCGCGCCGCATCGCGCGGCACCGCAGGGTGACAACCTCTCCCCCGCCCTCGCCTGGCACGGCGTACCCGAGGGGACCGAGCAGTTGCTGCTGATCATTGAGGACATCGATGCTCCGCTGAAGAAGCCGATCGTGCATGCCCTGGCCCTGCTCGACCCGGCGCTGACCCATCTGCCGCAGGGTGCGCTGGGTGCGGATTCGGCCCAGGTACGCCTGCTGCCCGGCACCCTGAACCGCCGCGGTTACCAGGGCCCACGCCCGATCCCGAACCACGGCGTGCACCGCTATGGATTCCATCTCTATGCCCTCGACGTGGTGCTGCCGGGCACCCTCAGCGGGCTGGCCGAGGTGCTGCCGCGGGTGGCGGGTCACGTGCTCGCCAGCGGCTTCCTGGAGGGCTGGGCCGAGAGCGGCCCCGAGGAGCGCCCGCAGTCCCGCAGGCGCCGGGGTGGCATCGACCCGCGGGATCTGCGGCGCTGACCGACCGCCGTCAGCGAGCCGCTGCTGCGACCTCGCGTACCTCGTCGATGCGTGCCTGCTTGTCCTCCTCCGGCAACCAGCTCGCTCGCCAGCCGTTCACGCAGATCTCGACCAGCTGCTCGGCGCTCAGCCCGATCTGCTCCTCAGCGATCCGGTATTCGTTCGCCAGCGTGGTCGGGAACATCCCGGGGTCGTCGGAGGACAGGCACAGCGTCAGCCCGGCGTCGTGCATCGCCTTGATCGAGGCCCGCCGCCACGGCCGCAGCGACCGCCGCGAGGTCGTCGAGATGACGGTGAACGGCACCTCCTCGGCCGCGCACCGGGTGACCACCTCCTGGTCCTGCAGGACGAAGTAGCCGTGGTCGATCCGGTCACAGTGCAGCAGATCGAGGCAGGTGATGGTGTTCTGCGCCGAGATGGCGTGCTCCGAGCTGTGTGCGGTACGCCGCAGGCCGGCCGACTCGGCCAGGGCGTACGCCTCCGCGAATCGCTCGGGCGGCCCGCTGGTCTCCAGGTTGTCCAACCCGATCCCGACCAGGTACTCGTTGGGATGCTCGACGGCCTGACGCACCGCCCGCACGGCGTCCTCGCCGCTCTTGGACCGGTCGATCGCCTGCAGCAGCCTGGCGGTCATGCCGAACTCCTCCTCGGCCCGCTTGATCCCGGCGACGTAGGCCTCCAGGGCCTGACCGTAGTCGAGCCGCCAGTAATCCTCGTGCGGGTCGATCGACATCTCCAGATGCCGGGTGTTGCTGCTGTGGAAGGCATTCGCGCAGGCCTCATAGGTGAGCCGGGCGAAGTCCTCGGGATCGACCAGAGATCGCCGGGCCCAGTCCGAGACCACGAACAAGGAATAGGCCGGATCCGGTTCATCGGGCGCCGGTTCGGTCGGTACCGGGATCACCGCGTGCCGATACGCCACCGGGTCGGCCGGTTTCGAGCAGATCGAGGCGAAGATCTGTGTCGGATCGTCCGGCAACTCCAGCCCCGCCTTCGCGCTCAGCTCGGCAAAGGTCCCGGCCGTCATGGTGCCCATCAGGTGACAGTGCAGATCGGTCTTCGGCAGTCGGGAGATGACGTTCGGGCTCATCGCGGACCTTTCGTGGATCGGGGGTGGTTGTCGGGGAAGAGATCGAGGACGGCGGTGATGGTGTTGCGGCCGTGCCGACGCAGCGTACGCTCCACCGCGCGGATCTGACCCCGGGCCAGCGCGTGCACCACGCTCTGGTGCTCGGCATGCAGATCGCCGAGCAGGCTCGGATGCCGGATCAGCTGGCCACTGCTGACCAGTGCCCGGCCCCGCGCCGTCAGGGCCGCATCGAGCAGCAGCCGGTTGCCGGATCGCTGCCAGAGCACCGCGTGCAGCTCCAGTTCGAACCCGCGCGAGTTGTCGCCCGAGCGGGAACTTCGCCCCTGCTCTGCGACGAGCCCCGCCAACTCCTGGGCGACGCTCTCGTTGCGGCCCTGCTGCACCACGGCCCGGGCGGCGATCACGTCATATTCGACAAGCAGTTCCGCGCTCTGCCGGAAGAGCTCGGCATCGGCCCTGGGCACCGAATAGCCGGCATTGAGCACCGATTCGACCAACCCCTCCTGGGCGAGGGTGACCAGCGCGGCCTTCACCGGGGTCGGCGAATGCCCCATCCGTTCGGCCAGCGGTCGGACCACCAACCGGGACCCGGCCGGCAGCTCACCGTCCAGGATCCAGCGGCGCAGTTGGGTGTACGCCTCCTCGGCCATGGTGGCGGCGGTCACCTCATCGCTGCGACGCACACTCATCGGGCTCGCCATCCGCGGATCGCGGCCTCGAGCCAGTCACAGGCCACCGGCAGGCAGGCCTCGTCGATGTCGAAGCGCGGGTTGTGATGTGGCGCGGGGCTCGAGGCGCCGACGACGGCGAAGGTGGCCAGTCCGCCGACGTCCTGCACCGCCCTGGCCCACAGGCTCAGATCATCACTCGCCGACATCAGCACCGAGTCCCGGACCTCGGCGACCTCGGCCACCTCGGCGGCCACCGAGGTCAGGTGGCGGACCAGCTCGGGATCGGCCCGCATCGTTTCGGCGCGCCCGTTCACCCGGACCGCCGAATCGACCCGCCACATGGTCGCCGCCCCCTCGACCACCGATTCGATCCGGCGCATCATGTCGGTGCACACCGCACTGTCATCGCTGCGCACCTCACCGGTGAGCCGCGCCGAATCGGGCACGATGTTGGTCTGCCGACCACCGGAGATCGTGCCCACGTTGACATTGGTGACGCCGCGGGAGTCCCGGGACAGGGCCAACATGCCCAACGTGGCGGTGGCCGCGGCCGCGATCGCGTTCCGCCCGTCCTGCGGTGAGCCGGCGGCGTGGGCCGCCACGCCGGTGAACTCGACGACGAACTTCCTGGTGGCCTGCAGACCGTGTGAGCCGCCGGCGCAGACCCGGCTGTCCAGTCCCTCGCCGAGGTGCAGACCGAGCATCAGGTCGATCCCGTCCGCCGCGCCGGCCGCGATCATCGGCACTGCCCCGCGGACGCTCTCCTCGGCGGGTTGGAACAGGATCCGCACGGCGCCAGCGAAATCGCGATCCGCGGCGAGCCGGCGCGCCAGCACGATGCCGATGGCGGTGTGCCCGTCGTGTCCGCAGGCGTGCATGGTGCCCCAGTCGCTGACGAACCCCTCCCGAGCCGGCAGATGCGCAGGATCGCGGGATTCGGTGATCGGCAGGGCATCGATATCGGCTCGTACGCCCCACAGCGGCCCCGGTCCCACCCCGTCGATCTCGGCCACGACCGCGGTCCCGTCGCGGCGTACCCGTGCCACCGCGGCAGGATCCGCACCGGCGCTCAGGGCTCGGGACGCCGCGGACTCGAAGTCCTCCTCGCTCGGGTGGTCGCTGGCCCGGTCGCGGTCGAAGATCTCCGCCCCGGTACGCAGTCGGATGCCCGGAATCCCTTCCAGGGCGTGAATGATGGTGCTGGCGGCGTACACCTCGGTGAAGGCGAGTTCGGCGTGCTGATGCAGGTCGCGCCGCAACCGGACCAGCTCGGCGGCGTCAGCCATCCGTCCCCCCGGTGATGCCGGCCCGCTGCGCCAGCTCCGGCACCCGATCTGCGTGGAAACACGCGGTCAGCACGCCCGGATGGCGCGGATCGGGCAGCAGTTCGGGGCTCTCGGTGCGGCACCGCTCGGTGGCCAGCGGACACCGGGTATGGAAGTGGCAACCCGACGGTGGCGACACCGGGGAGGGCAGGTCTCCCCGCAGCCGAATCCGTTCCCGACCGCGCACCGCAGGATCCGGCACCGGGGCGGCATCCAGCAGGGCGCGGGTGTAGGGGTGGGCGGGGTCCTCCATCACCGGGCGGGCCGGGCCGACGTGCACCACCCGACCGAGATACATCACCACCACCCGGTCACTGATCGCGCGGACCACCCCGAGGTCGTGGGTGATGAACAGGTAGCCGACGCCGTTCTCCTGCTGCATCCGCTTGAAGACCTTCAGCACCTGGGCGCGCACCGACACGTCGAGTGCGCTGACCGCCTCGTCGGCGACGATCACCTCCGGATCGGAGGCGATGGCCCGGGCGATGGAGACCCGCTGCCGCTGACCGCCGGAGAGTTCCAGCGGGTGACGTCGCGCGAAGACCTCGGGATCGAGATCGACCTCGGCCAGCAGTTCCCGGGCGCGGGCCAGTGCCGGCCGTTCGGCCATCCCCCGGTTGTGCCTCAGGCCCAGCGCGACCGACTCGGCGATCGTGTGCCGTGGGTTCAGGCTCGACCCGGTGTCCTGGAACACCGCCTGGACCGCGCGGCGGTACTGCCGCCACCGCTCCCGGTCCATCGAGGCGAGATCGTCCCCATGGTGCAGCACCCGTCCCGCGGTCGGCTTGTCCAGGCCGAGCATCAGCCGTCCGAGGGTCGACTTGCCGCTGCCCGATTCACCCACCAGGGCAACGGTCTCACCCCGGCCGACACTCAGGTCGACACCGTCGACCGCGGTCAGCCGTCGGCGGCCCGGGCCGACCCCACGGATGCTGAACTCCTTGCGGGCGGACTCGACCGACAACACGGTCGTCTGCTCCCTGCCGGTCTCAGACATGCTGGTCCTCCCAGATCGAGCGGCTGACCCGATCGGTGTGCCAGCAGGCGCTCCGCCCATCGGTCACTTCCACCATCACCGGTTCCTGCGTGCACTCCTCGGTCGCCAGCGGACAGCGCGGCGCGAACCGGCAGCCGCTCGGCATCGCCCGCGGATCCGGTACCCGGCCGGGGATGGAGAACAACTCCTCGACCCGGGCCTCCTCACCCAGGCTGGAGTTCAACAGTCCGACGGTGTACGGGTGGCGGGGATCGGTGAACAGAGACTCGATGCCCCGTTCCTCGACCACCTGCCCGGCATACATCACATAGACCCGGTCACACATCTCCGCGACCACACCGAGATCGTGGGTGATGAACAGGATCGCCAGCCCGAGCTTGTCGCGCAGTTCGCGGAGCAGAGCGAGGATCTGAGCCTGCACGGTGACATCGAGCGCGGTGGACGGCTCGTCGGCGATCAGCAGATCCGGTTCGGCGGCGAGGGCGGCGGCGATCAGCACCCGTTGCCGCTGTCCGCCGGAAAGCTCGTGTGGATAGCGTTTGGCGAGTTCGGCCGGGTCGGGAAGGCCCATCAGGGTCAACAGTTCGACGACCCGGGTCCGCCGCGCATCGCGGTCGGTGCCCCGGGGCAGCGCCTCGGCGACCTGGGCACCCACCGCCATCGTCGGATCGAGGTACGCCGAGGGGTCCTGAAAGACCATCGCGATGCGGCGCCCCCGCACCTTCGCCATCCGGCGGGGTGACAGCTTCTCCAGATGCTCCCCGTCGAGCACGATGCTGCCCCCGCTGCGGCGTACCGAATCGGAGTTGAACAGATCGATGATCGCGGCACTGGTGGTGGATTTGCCGGAGCCGGACTCCCCCACCAGGCCGACGATCTCACCGCGCCCGACGCGCAGATCCACCCGGTCGATCAGCTCGATCGAGCGGCCACCGGAACGCGCGGTCACCACCAGGTCGTTGACCTCCAGCAGGGATTCCATCAGCGCTCCTTCAATCGGGGGTTCAACGCATCGTTCAACCCGTCGCCGACCAGGTTCAGCGCCAGCACCACCAGCGCGATCGCCAGACCGGGGAAGACCGCCATCCACCACGCGGTCCGCAGGTAGGCCTGTGCCTGGAAGAGCATCCCGCCCCAGGAGACGAAGTTCGGATCGCCCAGACCGAAGAAGCTCAGCGACGCCTCGGTGAGGATCGCGGCCGCCACGTCCAGTGAGGCGATCACCACCACCGAGGACATCACGTTCGGCAGGACCTCCCGCAGGATCACCGTCCCCGCAGGCATTCCGGCCACCCGGGCGGCATCGACGTAGGCCGACTGACGCACCGACTGCACCCCGCTGCGGACCACCCGCGCCGTCTGCGGCCAGGACAGCAGCGACAGCACCACGATCATCCCGAACAGTCCGGAGCCGAACAGCGCGACGATCACCAGCGCGAGCACCAGGCGCGGCAGCGTCTGGAAGAACTCCGAGATCCGCATCAGCACCGAATCGACCACACCACCGAAGAATCCGGCCACCGCACCGACCAGGACACCGATGACGGTCGCCGCCAGCGCGACCGAGAATCCCACCAGCAACGAGACTCTGGCCCCGTGGACCAGTTGCGAGAAGACATCCTGACCGAGGTGATTGGTGCCCAGCAGGTGGTTCCCCGAACCCGGTGGAAGCCGGGCATCGGGCCCACCCTCGAAGGGCGGATAGGGCGCGATCAGTCCCGCGAACAGGGCCACCAGCAGCACCACGACCAACCAGACGAGGCTGATCAGCGCCGGCTTCGAGCGCGCGAACCGCCGCCACAGATCACCCGCAGGGCGCTCGCGGACCCCGGTCACCGCCTGGTCCTGGTTCACGGTCGTCGGAATCTCGGCACTCATTCGCGGGCCACCCTCGGGTCGAGAAGCACGTGCAGGATGTCGGTGATCAGGTTCGCCAGCACCACACAGATGCTGATCATCAGCAGGATTCCGGTCATCACCGGGTAGTCCCGCTTGGAGATCGATTCATAGAGCAGCCTGCCGATCCCCGGCCAGGAGAACACCGTCTCGATCATCACCGAACCGGCCAGGATGAAGCCCAGGTTGTACCCGATCACCGTGACCACCGGCGGTGCGATGTTGCGGAGCATGTGCCGGCGCAGCACCTGCCCCTCGAGCAGACCCCGGGACCGGGCCGCGGTGATGTATTCCGAGCCGGAGACGTCCAGCATCGCCGAGCGGGTCATCCGGCCGATGATCGCGGTGTAGCGGAAGGAGAGGGCCAACGCCGGCAACACCAGATAGGGCAGCAATTGGGCGAAGGTGAAGTTCGAACCGCGCACCGGTTGGGCACCACCGGAGGGCAGCCAACCGAGGGTCACCGCAAAGACCACGATGAGCAACTGCCCGAGCCAGAACTCCGGTACCGAGAATCCCAGCAGGGTGGTGGTCTGGGTCAGCCCGTCGATCGGGCCACCCCGGAACCGCGCCGCCAGGATGCCGAGCAGCACCCCGATCACGATCGCGATCGCCAGCGCGGTGCTGGTGAGCCGCAGCGTCTGCCCGAGGCGCTCGATCAGCAGGGTGCTCACCGCCTGGTGCTGTGCCAGCGACTGACCGAGGTCACCCTGCAGGACGTGCTGGAGATAGATCAGCAACTGCTCGAGCATCGGCTTGTCCAGGCCGTACTGGGCCCGGATCTGGGCGATGTATTCCGGGGAGGCCGGTTGATCACCGATCAGCACGGTCACCGGGTCGCCGGGGGCGAGCTTGATCAGCACGAAGTTGACCACGACCACGGCCAGCACCAGCGGTACGGCGAGCAGTAACCGCCGCAGCACGAACCAGAGCACCCATTTCGACCCCATCAGGATCCCTGCCTGACATAGACCTGGCCGAACTGGTCGGACGGATTCTGACCGGCGTACAGTCCACCGACCCGGGTGAGGTTCACATCGGCCTGCTGTTCGTCGAAGAGGACCAGGGTGGGCACATCGCGATCCAGCATTGCCTGTGCCTGTTGATAGGCGGCCGCCCGTTGCGCCTGGTCGGAGACCCTGGTGGCCTGGGTCAACAGCTCATCGACCCGCGGATTGGAATACCCGGTGGCGTTGACATTGGCACTGCGCCCGGGGTTGGTCACATACATCCGGTGGTAGCCGATGGCGGGATCGCCGGAGGAGGTGAAGGACTGCAGGGCCAGGTCGAAGTCGCGTTTGGCGTACACCCGGTCGCGGTTCACCGAGGACTCGGCTGGTTCGAGGCGGACCTGCACCCCGACCCGGGCGAGATTGTCCTTGATGATCTGGGCGGCGGCCTGGAACGGCGGCCGGGCTGAGTCGTAGGTGAGGCGCAGTTCCGGTACGCCGCCAGCGGCCGCGATCTCCGCCCGCGCCCGGTCCGGGTCGAGCGGATAGAGCTTGTCGTAACTGCTGTCGGGGTTGACCATCCAGGGAAACCCGTTGCCGAACGACCCGTACCCCGGTGTGGCGAGTCCACCCATCGCCTGCGCGACGATCCGGGGCCGGTCGATGGCCTGGGTGAGCGCGCGTCGCACCTCGGGCTTCGCGAGGGCCGGGTTCGCCTCGTTCATCTGCACGAAGTAGAGCGCGGGGATGCTGGTCTGCTTGTGCACCTCGACATCCCGTTCGCCCTCCAGCTCGGCGATGTTGGCCTGCGGGAGATAGATCGCCGGCAGCACATCGACCTCACCGGTGGCCATCGCGTTGATCCGGTTCTGTGGCTCGGCGATGATCTTGAACACCACCTCATCCAGCTTGGGTTGATCGGCGGCCCAGTACTCCCGGTTCGCGACCAGGGTGATCGTCTGCCCGACCTTCCAGTTGGCGAACTTGAAAGGGCCGGTGCCGACCGGGTTCCGGTTCGCCGGGTTGGTCTTGATGTCGGTGTTCTCGTAGACGTGCTTGGGCAGGATCGGGGTGTCGAAGACCTTCATCTGCTTGAGGAAGGGCGCGTACGGGGCTTTCAGCGTGATCCGGATGGTGCGCTCATCGGGCGCCTCGATCTGCCCGATCCGATTGAGCACCGTCGCCGAGCGCGCATTGTCCTTGAGCAGGGTCTGGAAGCTGTACTGCACATCGGCGCTGGTGAACGGTCGGCCGTCGTGCCACTTCACACCCTCGCGGAGGGTGAAGTTGTAGGTCAGCTGGTCCGGCGAGATCTCCCAGCTGGTGGCGAGCTGCGGCTGCGGCTGCCCATCCTTGCCCAGCCAGATCAGCCCCTCGAAGATCTTCGACTGCACATCCAGGGTCTGGGTGCTGGTGGTCAGGCCCGGGTTCAGGGTGTCCGGATCGGCATCGGCGATCACGATCACCGAGTTCTCCGAGGTTGCCGTTCCGGCGGTGGTGCCAGCACAACCGACCAGCGGCAGCAGGGTGGCCAGTCCCAACCAGACGGCCATCGTCCTCAGTCGCATGCATCCCTCTCCCCACGGATTAGATCCAATCCGGGTAGGCTCACCGTAGAGGACTGACCATTCAGAGGGCAATGCCCGTCCCACCAGGAGGACACGTGACCGACGACCCCACCCGCACTCCGGTGATCATCGACACCGACCCCGGAGTCGACGATCTGCTCGCCCTCTGGGCGGCGTACGGCTGTGACCGCCTCGAGGTCCGCGCGGTGACGACCAGCTACGGCAACGTGCCTGGTTCGATGACCCGGGAGAACGCCATCCGCGCGCTGACCCGGCTCGGTGAGCGCAGCGCCGACACCCTGCTCGGCCGGGGCGCGGAGCGTCCGCTCGTGGAGCCCGGTGCGGACCCCATCCACGACATCCACGGCACCGACGGTCTCGGTGGCGCGGCCGACCTGCTGCCCCTCCCGGACCGGTTGCCGGCACCGGTACCGGCCAGCACCGTGCATGCCCGGGTGTTGGAGTCCACCGACCGCCCGGTCACGATCATCGCGCTCGGTCCGCTGACCAACGTGGCCATCACACTGGCCGCCCGGCCGGACCTGCGCGAACGGATCGAACGGATCGTGATGATGGGCGGTGGCGACGGCCGGGGCAACACCACCGCCGCCGCGGAATTCAACCTCAGTTGCGATCCCGAGGCCGCCGAACGGGTCTTCTCCGATGCGGTGCCGGTCACCATGGTCGGTCTGGATCTCACCCAGAGCATCACCTTCGACGAGTCGTGGCTCGCCGAGCTGGCGGCCTCCTCGCAGACCGGTGACCTCGCCGCGCGGATCTCCCGGTCCTATCTGGCCGAGCAACGGGCGCGGGGGCGCACCGGTATGGCGCTGCACGACGCCGTGGCGGTCGCTGCCCTGGTCCGCCCCGAGCTGTTCTCCACCCGTCACGTCCGGGTACAGGTGGACCACGAGCACGGCGCGGGCCGGGGTGCGACCTTCCTGGACCCGCGGGATCGCCCCGAGCTCGACGGCCGGGCAGTGGTCACCCACGTCCGCGCAGGTGACGCGCCGTCGGTGATCGATTGGGTCGCGGACAGCATCGCCGCACTGGGATGAGCCAGTTCGCGCGGCGCTCTGGCCAGGTGTGACCCAGGCCACTAACGTGGGGTCATGAGAGTCAACGACGTTCTGCAACGCAAGGGTGGTGATGTCGTCACCATCACCCCCGACGAGACGGTCCGCACCCTGGTCGAACTGCTGCGCGACCATCGCATCGGAGCCGTCGTCGTCTCCTCCGACGGCACCTCGGTCAACGGCATCGTCAGTGAGCGCGACGTGGTCCGCCGGCTCGCCGACACCGGTGCCGACGTGCTCGACCAGCCGATCGGGCAGATCATGACCGTCGAGGTGCACACCTGCGGCCCGGACGACGACATCGCCGACCTGGCCGAACAGATGACCGAGCGCCGGATCCGCCACGTCCCGGTCCTCGTCGAGGATCGACTGACCGCGATCGTCAGCATCGGCGACGTCGTCAAGCACCGGATCAACCAGCTCACCGACGAACGCGACCAGCTGGAGGCGTACGTCCAGCAGTGAATCCCACGCAGAACGCCGCCCTCCGGTAACCGATCGGAAACGGTCGGCGTGGGAAACCGGCCCCCGGCATGGCCGACTGTCACCATGTGGGCAGTTAGTCCCGAGTCGAGAGTCCTTCCCCCATGCTGACAGGGATCGTTCTGCACATGCCCGACCCGATCGCCAAGTCCCGCGGCACCCGAGGTGCTGCCGGACGTCTCCGCGCCCTCGGCCGGATCGTCTGGCACACGGTGACCGCGTGCCTGCGTTATCGGGTCACCGGATTGGCCGCCGAGGTGGCCTTCTTCGCCATCCTCTCCCTGCCGCCGCTGATCTTCGGCCTGGCCGGCGCGGTGGGTGTGATCGCGGCTCGGGTCCCGGTGACCACCGTGGAAGGATTCCGGGCGCAGATCCTGCACTACGCATCCCGGTTCATCACTCCCGACGCGGTGCAACAGATCATCGCCCCCACGCTGGATGACGTGCTGGGCCAACCCCGCTTCGAAATCGTCTCACTGGGCTTCCTGGTCGCCCTGTGGTCCGGCTCCCGGGCAATGGCGGTCTTCGTCGACACGATCACGATCATGTACGGGCTGGCCGGTCAGCGCGGCATCGTCCGGACCCGCATCCTGTCCTTCGGGGTCTACGTGGCGTTCCTCATCGGTGGCGCGATCACCCTGCCGCTGGTGGTGGCCGGACCCGGACTGGTCGATCGGGTGCTGCCGGACGTGGTGGGCTGGCTCGGCATGGCTTACTGGCCGGTGGTGCTGCTGGCGTCGGTCCTGGTGCTCGGTTCACTGCTCTATCTGGCGACCCCGGTACGCAACCGCTGGCGGGCCCACCTCCCGGGCGCGGTGGTCGCGGTGCTGATCTGGGTGATCGGGTCCTCCGCACTGCGCTGGGTGATCCTGGTGATCTCCGGCAGCGCCACCATCTTCGGGCCGCTGGCCGCGCCCATCGCGCTGCTGGCCTGGCTCTACCTGGTGGCCTTCGCGGTGCTCGTCGGTGGCGCGCTGAACGCCGCGATCGCCAAGGTCACCCCGCGATTCGCGGGCATCACCCCGGAACAGGCCGATCACGTGCTGGAGCGGGATGACGACCCCGAGGGGCCGTCGATCTGACCACTCGGCACATCTTGTCCATATTCTGGATTTCGATCTCATTATTTGAGAAATAGGTTGTGGGCATACCCCTATAGGCGATTTAGTGGGGCCCGGATACCGAGACAAGGTTCCATCGGCACGGCAATCCCGCGCGGATGGGTTCGTTGTCCACCACCGGCAACGAAGAGCCCCTCGGTCCCCGGCATCGCCGCCGAACCCGCTCAGGGGTGGGTACGCCCGGGCGCCGCCCGGGGACCTGCTCCCCCGATCTCTGGAAGGCACTGAGATGGCAGCTCCAGCCCTCGTCCTGTTGGCCCACGGCAGCACCAGCCCCCTGGTCGCCGAGGTGGCGCATGAGATGCGTGTGCGGATGCAGGAGATGAAGCCGGAGATTTCTGTCCACACCGCCTTTCTCGACCACTGTCCCCCGTCCGGACCGCAGGTGATCTCCCGGATCGCCCGGACCCGGACCGAGGAGGTCGTCTTCATCTCGACCAACCTCTCGGCCACCTTCGTGCCGGACGAGCGGGTGGAGACGATGGTCGACAAGGTGCGCGCCTCCCACCCCCGCCTGCGCTTCTCGATCGCCCGACCGGTGGGCCCCGAGGCCTCCCTGCTGGGCCTGGTGGACCGAAAGCTGCGGGCCGCCCTGGCCAGTGCCCACATCGCCGAACTGGATGGCCTGGTGCTCGCGGCGGAGGGTGCCGCCGATCAGCGCAGCCAGTCGCTGCTGGCCCGGCGGGCCCGGCAGTGGTCGATGCACCACAAGCTGCCGGTGATCACCGCGAACGCCAATGGCACCGGCCCCGGTACGGCCGCAGCGATCGCCTCGCTGCGCGCCCAGGGCCGTCGGCACATCGCGGTCGGCTCGCTCTTCCTGGCCCCCGACGAGGCCTGGCAGACCCAGGCCGATCAGGCTCTCCGCGCCGGTGCGGTCGCGGTCTCCGAGCCGCTGGGTGCTCAGCAGGAACTGCTCGAGATCGCCTGGGGTCGATACGCCGTCGCCGCGATGGGCATGGTCGATGTCGGCCTGGAGCGCGAGCAGCCCGAGACCGGTACCGACCGGCACCTCAGCGTCGTCGCCGGCTGACCCGCACGGCCCTCCGCCCGCGCTCGGTGCGCTGGGACATGCAGTGGTCCCGACCGTCCATGATCAAACCCCCTCTGACTGGGGTCACCAGGCGGTCGATTCCGACTACTGCATGTCCGTGCGCTTGAGCCACGGCCCCGGCCCAGCCGGCCCACTACGTGTGCCGATCAGCTCTCCTCGACCCGCCGGCGCTGTTCGGCGACATCGAAGTCGGCCGGCGGCCATTGCGGGTCGAGTTGCCGCAGGTGCTCCAGCAGCAGCGTGGTGACCGCCCAGTTGCGGTACCACTTGCGATCCGCCGGGATCACGTACCAGGGTGCGACCTCGGTCGAGCAGCGGGTCAGCACGTCGGCGTACGCCGCCATGTAGGCCGACCACTTGCTGCGGGTGTCGACGTCACCGGGGTTGTACTTCCAGTACTTCTCGGGGTTGTCCAGGCGCTCCAGCAGGCGTTCCTTCTGCTTGTCGTGGGAGACGTTGAGGAAGCACTTGATGATCGTGGTGCCCTGCGCGGCGACCTCGGCCTCGAAGGCGTTGATCTCGTCGAATCGCTTGCTCCACACCGATTCCGGGACCAGGTCGTCCACGCGGGCGATCAGCACGTCCTCGTACTGCGAGCGGTCGAAGATGCCGATCATGCCCGCGGTCGGCAGCTCGCGCCGGATCCGCCAGAGGTAGTCGTGCTTGCGCTCCTCCTCGGTCGGCGCCTTGAAGGCGTGCAGCTGGATGCCCTGCGGATCCACCATGCCGACGCTGTGCCGGATCACTCCGCCCTTGCCGGAGGTGTCCAGCCCCTGCAGGATCAGCAGCACCCGCTGCGCCTCCGGGTTGTCGCGGCCGTTGGCGTACAACCGCTCCTGCAGGTCGGAGAGTTCGTCGGCCATCCCCTGGACCAGCTCCGGCGCGTCCCTCTTGCCCGCACCCGGATAACCGGGCGTGGCGCGGGGATCGAAGTCGTCGACGGTGACGGTGGATCCGGGGCGCACCCTGAGCTGGTCGGCGATCGTTGCTGCGGTCTTCTTCTGCGACATGGGCGACAGTCTGCCGGGGTCGGCAGGAATTTCTCGGAACGCCTCGCCGACTTATACCCCTTGGGGGTATAGTCGGTGGCGAAGGGGGCGAGATGAACACTCATCAGCAGCACGACATGCAGCAGACCGACCACGCCGCACACGATGAACACGGCGACCACCAGGGCCATCAGCAGTCAGCCAGCCAGGGTGGTCACGGCGGTCACGGTGGTCATGGTGATCACGTGGCGATGTTCCGGCGGCTCTTCTGGGGCTCGCTGATCCTGGCGATCCCGACCGTTTTCCTGTCGCCGATGTTCGCCGACCTGATCGGCTACCGGTTGCCGCAGCTCCCACTGCTCGGCTGGGTCTCCCCCATTCTGGGCACGATTCTCTATCTCTGGTTCGGGCGCCCGTTCCTGACCGGTGCCTGGTCGGAGATCAGGGCCCGCAAGCCCGGCATGATGCTGCTGGTCACGCTGGCCCTGACCGTTGCCTTCGTCTCGTCCTGGCTGGCCACCCTCGGCGTACTGCCGCACCATCTGGATTTCTGGTGGGAGTTGGCGCTGCTGGTGGTGATCATGCTGCTGGGGCACTGGATCGAGATGCGGTCGCTGGCCCAGACCACCTCCGCGCTGGATTCGCTGGCCGCGCTGCTGCCCGACCGGGCGGAGCGCGTCGAGGGTGACGAGGTGGTGCAGGTCGATCCGGCCGAGCTCCGCGTCGGTGACATCGTCCTGGTACGCCCCGGCGGGCGCGTCCCCGCCGACGGCCGGGTGGTCGACGGCACCGCGGCCATGGACGAGTCGATGATCACCGGCGAATCCCGCACGGTGCGGCGCACTGTCGACGACCCGGTGGTGGCCGGCACCGTCGCCACCGACTCCGGGCTCCGGGTCGAGGTGTCCGCCACCGGTGACGACACCACCCTGGCCGGCATCCAGAAGCTGGTCACCGACGCCCAGGCCTCCGGTTCCCGCGCGCAACGGCTGGCCGACACTGCGGCCGGTTGGTTGTTCTGGTTCGCGGTCGGCGCGGCGGTGGTCACCGCGATCGTCTGGTCCCTGCTCGGCATGCCCAGCGAGGCCGTCGTCCGCACCATCACGGTGCTGGTGATCGCCTGCCCGCACGCCCTCGGGTTGGCCATCCCGCTGGTGATCTCGATCGCCACCGAACGCGCCGCCCGGGCCGGCGTACTGGTCAAGGACCGCGTCGAGATGGAATCGATGCGGACCGTGGACACCGTGCTGTTCGACAAGACCGGCACGCTGACCCGCGGCGAGCCGGTGGTGACCGGGATCGAACCGGCCGATGCCGGCATCGGTGCCGAGGAGTTGCTCCGGTACGCCGCAGCGGCCGAGACGGACTCCGAGCACCCGCTGGCCCGAGCGATCGTCCGAGCCGCCGGGGAACGCTCGCTGGAACTGCCCAAGCCGGGCGACTTCTCCTCCTCACCCGCGGTCGGGGTGACCGCGACCGTCGACGGCAAGCGGGTCCGGGTCGGTGGCCCGGCGATGCTTGCCGAGGAGGGCGCGAACCCGCTGGCGGCCGCCGAGCCCTGGCATGACGAGGGCGCGATCGTGCTGCACGTCGTCGTCGACGGTCGGGTCGCCGGCGCGCTGCGGTTGGCCGATGAGATCCGGCCCGAGTCGCGGGCAGCGGTGAAAGCCTTGCGGGATCGTGGCATCGAGGTGGTGATGATCACCGGCGATGCCCAGGCGGTCGCGGCGACGGTGGCCGGCGAGCTCGGCATCGAACGCTTCTTCGCCGGGGTACGCCCGGAGGACAAGTCCACCCATGTCGCCGAACTGCAGGCCGAGGGCCGCAAGGTCGCCTTCGTCGGCGACGGGGTGAACGATGCCCCGGCCCTGGCCACGGCGGATGTCGGCATCGCCATCGGCGCCGGTACCGACGTCGCGATCGCCTCGGCCGGGATCATCCTGGCCTCCGACGATCCCCGGTCGGTGCTGTCGGTGATCGAGCTGTCCCGCGCGACCTATCGCAAGTCGATGCAGAACCTGGCCTGGGGTGCGGGCTACAACCTGATCGCCGTCCCGCTGGCCGCCGGTGTCCTGGCACCGATCGGTTTCGTGATGCCGATGTCGATCGGCGCGCTGCTGATGTCGGCCTCCACCGTGGTGGTCGCCCTGAACGCCCAGTTGCTGCGCAAGCTCGACCTCGACCCGAACAAGCTGGCGCCGATCGCGCGGTGACGACGCTCATCGAGTAGCTGCCCCGGCGAAGCGCAGCGGAGCCGGGGCAGCGTGTCGAGATGAACGTGTCGAGATGAACGTGTCGAGATGAACGTGTCGAGATGTGCGCGTAACCGGACGTGCAGTACTCCCCGCGGTCCATGATCAAAGCCCTTCTGACCGGGCTTCGAGACGGCATTCCTGGACCACTGCACGTCCGGTTACGTGAACCGTTCAATCCGCGGGTACCTGGCCTCCACCCGTCGGCCCTACTTGTCCACCCGGTTCCCGGCCTCGTCCCAGTGCGCGGCGACCTTCTTGCTGGGTTGGACCCGCGGCGGTTCACCGGGCTGCTTGGGATAGTCCGGCGGCCAGTTCAGCTCGCCGCCGGGCAGCTCCTCCCAGAGCTGCAACAGCGGTTCGATCGAGAACTCCTGATCGTCCATCCCGGCCCACGGGTCGCCGTCGCCCAGATAGTCAGGAATCGTTGTCAGGTTGAATTCGCGGGGATCGGTGATTTCGGCGAGCCGTTCCCAGCTCATCGGCGTACTGACCGGAGCGCCCGGGCGGGCCCGCAACGACCAGGCGCTGGCGATGGTGCGGTCGCGGAGATTCTGGTTGTAGTCCAGGAAGATCCGCTCCCCGCGCTGTTCCTTCCACCAGGCGGTGGTGACGCCGTCGTCACGGCGCTCCAACTCGCGACCGAGCGCGATTGCGGCATGGCGTACCTCGTCGAAACCCCAGCGCGGCTCGATCCGGACGTAGATGTGAATGCCGCGATTGCCGCTGGTCTTGGGATATCCGCGCATCCCCAGCTCCTCCAGCAGTTCCCTGGTGAGGTTCGCGATCCGCTGGGCGTCGGCGAAACCGGTACCCGGCTGCGGGTCGAGGTCGAGGCGCAGCTCGTCGGGATGGTCGACATCGGGTCGGCGTACCGGCCAGGGGTGGAAGGTCAGGGTGCCCATCTGTGCGGCCCAGACCAGCGATGCCGGCTCGCTCGGACACAGCTCCTCGGCGGTACGCCCACTGGGGAAGGTGATCGGAACGGTCTCGATGTAGTCCGGGGCGCCCTTGGGTAGCCGCTTCTGGTAGAAGCCGTCACCCTCCCGGTCAGTCGGCCCGGTGGCCAACCGCATCCCCTCCCGCCAACCGTCGGGCCAGCGTTCCATCGCTGTCGGCCGGTCGCCGATACTGGCCAGCATCACCTCACCGACCGCGGCGAAATACTCACAGACCTGGAGTTTGGTGATCTCCGGTGTCCGCTCGGTCGCCTCGTAGATGATGCGGTCCGGGCTGGACACACGGACCTCACGCTCCCCCGCCGTGACCTGCGCCGCTGGTGTCTTGGCCATGGGGCCAACCTAGCCCTTGGCGCTCGGATTAGACTCGGGAGCGTTGCCGACGAGGAGGATTCATGAGCGAAAAGGCCAATGAGGTACGCGTGCTCAAGACCGAGGCGGAGTGGCGTGCCCAGCTCAACGACCTCGAGTACAAGGTGCTGCGCCAGGCGGCGACCGAGCCCCCGCACGTCGGCGAATACACCGACACCAAGACCGTCGGTGTCTACCGCTGCAAGGCCTGCGGCACCGAGCTGTTCCGCAGCGAGACCAAGTTCGACAGCCATTGCGGCTGGCCGTCCTTCTATGCCCCGCTGGCCGAGGATCGGGTCATCTACAACACCGACCACCTGCTCGGCTACCCGCGTACCGAGGTGCGCTGCGCGACCTGCGACTCCCACCTCGGCCACGTCTTCGAGGGCGAGGGTTACGGTACGCCGACCGATCAGCGTTACTGCATCAACTCGATCGCGCTGGACCTGGAGCCCGCCGAGAGCTGAGGGCTCACCCGCGTACCGCCTTCGCGATGTAGCACTGCGCGAGTTCGTTGCGCAGATGGACCTCCGCGACCTCGGGCGCGGCGAACTGCTCCGCCAGGGCAGCGCGTACGCCGGCCCCGGTCGGGACGATCCGGTTGTAGCGATAGAGCATCGAGCCGTCGGTGTCGTACGCCCGCTGCACGCGGGGGCCGTCATCGAGCCACTCCGGGAACCCCTCCTCGAACGGCTCGGGGCATTCCTCTGCATGCACGAAGACCGGCCCGGCCTCCCGCCACGGCCGCTCGGCCGACAGCGGAGCGTACGAGATCAGCAACAATCGCTCACCTTCCTCGCTGCGGTGCAGCCAGCAGCGCAGTTGCTGCCCGGCGGACAGGGTGACGTTCTCGTTGGTTACGCCGCCGGCGCCGACACCGGTGCTGCGAATGCTGGTCAACTCCGACGCCTCGATGGGCTCGATCGTGAACTCCATGTCCCGCAGTCGCGGCCGGCGTCGGATGCGTGAGCTCACAAGCACGCCCTGCTCGGTGGTCGAGTGGCCGGGCGATCTGGACGGTTCGCCACGGGTCAGCGGCGATCTTGCACCCAATCTGTCCAATGTGCACCCGATCCTTGGGCGTGAACTGGGTGCAAGGTCGACCGAACGGGTGCAAGATCGATCGCTCGTACCTCGCTCGCTCAGCCAGCGTGAAGGCCTCATCTCGACAAGCCCGGCATTGCTCCGCTTCGCTGCGCATGCCGGGCCACTCGACTCGCGTGAGTACCTCTCGACACACAATCCGGGTTCGGCTTCGCCTTACCCGGATTGCTACTCGACTCGCGTACGTGGGCTCAGGCGTCGAGGTCGAGCACGATCTTGCCGCGGGTGTGCCCGGACTGCAGCTGCTCGTGCGCCTCGGCGACCCGCTCCAGCGGCAGCACCTCCGACACGTCCACCGACAGCTTCCCGGCGGCGATGTCGGCCGCCATCTGCGCCAGCTCGGCCGGCAGTGGCCGCGCCATCGGCACGAACACCGGGATGCCGCGCTCCTCGGCGGGCGCTTTGTCGGTCAGCGTCGGCAGGGAGACGATCCGTCCCTTGTCGGTGAGGTGGTCCAGGCTCGGCAGATAGGTGTCGAAGTAGACCCCGTCCACGATCAGGTCGGCCTTCGGCGCCACCTCGCGGAAGTCCTGTTTGGTGTAGTCGATCGGATGGGCACCGAGCTCGGCGAGCCGGTCCTGGTTGCGGGTCGACGCCGTCGCCCACACCTCGGCACCGGCCTGCTTGGCGAGCTGGACGACGAGCTGGCCGACCCCGCCGGTACCGCCGTGCACCAGCACCGTCTCCCCAGCCTGCACCTTGCCCAGCTCGTGCGTGGCGATCCAGGCGGTCAGCGCGACCAGCGCGGTCCCGCCGAGCACCACCGGGTCGGCCCCCTCGGGGACGTGCACCATCGCATCGGCGGGCAGCGTGACGTATTCGGCGTAACAACGGCCGGGGTGGCTGAGCGGCGGCATCCCGAAGACCTGGTCGCCGACCCCGAATCCCTCGACCCCGTCACCGACGGCGGTCACGGTGCCGCTGCACTCGCGGCCCAGCACGAGCGGGAAATCGGCCTCGGTGAGCTTCTTCGCCAATCCGGAGGAGCCGTCGCGGATCTTGTAGTCCAGCGGATTGGTCCCGGCGGCCCGGACCTTCACCTGCACCTCACCGGGCCCCGGCTCGGGGATCTCGGCCTCGGTGGTCAGATAGAGCTCCTCGGGACCGCCGAACCGATCGATGCGCGCCTGCCTCATCACCTGCTCCTCTCGCCTGCTCGAATCTGCCGAAGAATCTAAGCCTGCTTGGAAAGGGCCGATCCCTGCCAGGCGCGGACCAGGTCGACCAGCTCGCGCCGGCGGCCGGAATAGAAGGGGATCTCCACCCGGACGTGCCGCCTGGTCTCCGAGGCGCGCAGATCGCGCATCAGATCGACGATCCGGCCCATCTCGTCGGCCTCGAAGGCCAGGATCCACTCGTAGTCCCCGAGCGCGAACGCCGGCATCGTGTTCGCGCGCACATCGGGATAACCGCGCCCGAGGGTGCCGTGCTCGACCAGCAGCGCACGCCGCTCGTCATCGGGCAGCAGATACCACTCGTAGGAACGCACGAACGGGTACACCACCAGGTGGTCACGGACCCGCTCGTCGGCCATGAACGCCGGCACGTGCGACTTGTTGAACTCCGCCGGGCGGTGCACGGCCAGCTGCGACCAGACCGGCTCCAGGGTGCGGCCGAGTTCGCTGGCGCGGAAGGCGTGGTACGCCTGTTGCAGGGTCTCGTAGTCCGGCGCGTGCCACCACACCATCAGATCCGCATCCGCCCGCAGGCCGGCCACGTCGTACCAGCCACGGATCACCAGATCCTCACCCTCGGTGGCCGCCTCGACCGCCGCGATCGCTTGCTGAGCAAGGGTTTCCGCGTCGGTCCCGGCCCCGGAGGCAGCAGCCTCGGGGTTGCGGCGGAACACCGACCACATCGTGTAGCGCTGCATCTGATTGATGTCGCGGGCCTTGAGTGTCACTGGCTTACCTCCTGCATCTGCTGCTGGTCGGCGCGCACCTCGGCGCGCAGCTGGGGTCCCTCGGTGTGCACCAGTTCGGTGATCCGGGTGAGCACCGTGGGATCGGCCGTCGGCGGTACGCCGTGGCCAAGATTGAAGATGTGGCCGGGTGCCGCCGCGCCCTCGCGCACCACCCGGCGTACCCGATCGGCCAGCACCGGCCACGGCGCGCCGAGCAGCGCGGGATCGAGATTGCCCTGGACGGCGTACCGCCCACCGAGCCGCCGGCTGGCCTCATCGAGGGGGATCCGCCAGTCGATGCCGACCACCTCGGCACCGGCCTCACCGATCAGCGGCAGCAGCTCCCCGGTGCCCACCCCGAAGTGGATCCGCGGTACGCCGAGCCGGCCGACCTCGGCGAGCACCGCCGCCGAATGCGGCAGCACGTATTCGCGGTAGTCGCTGGCCGACAGCGCACCCGCCCAGGAATCGAAGAGCTGCACCACCCGGGCACCGGCCTCGACCTGCACCTGCAGGAAGACCGCCGAGATCTGCGCGAGCTTGGCGCACAGCTCGTGCCACAGCTCCGGTTCCCCGACCATCAGCGACTTGGTCTTCGCATAGTCCTTGCTCGGCCCGCCCTCGACCAGATAGCTCGCCAGCGTGAACGGCGCACCGGCGAAACCGATCAGCGCCTTGGCCGCATCCGGGCCGCCCAGCCCGGTGACCACCAGCTCCGCACCCTGCCGGATCGGCTCCAGCGCGGCCGGATCGAGCGCCGGCAGCGCCGCGACCTGGTCGCGGGTCCGGATCGGGTCGGCGATCTGCGGCCCGGTACCGGGCACGATGTCCAGGTCGACGCCGGCCGCCTTCAGCGGGACCATGATGTCGGAATAGAACACCGCCGCATCGACGTCGTGCCGGCGTACCGGCTGGAGGGTGATCTCGCGGACCAGCTCCGGGTCGAAACAGGCCTCGAGCATGGTGCTGCCCGCGCGTACCTCCCGGTATTCGGGGAGCGAACGCCCGGCCTGCCGCATGAACCAGACCGGCAGCCGATCCCCCTGCACTCCGCGAGCGGCGTTGACCAGATCCGAGGACGAGGAGGCGGGTTGTTCGATCACCCCACCATCCTCCCACGCCCCGCACTGACCATGCGTCACCGTCTCGGGGGATCCCGGTTTGACATCGGCGCGTCGGTACGCCTCCTCGGCGGCCGGATTGCCTAGGCTCGGGGGGTGGCCGCCAGCAAGAACCAACTTCCGCTTCCCGAGCCGTTCCGTGCGGCCGTCGCGGGGATCAGCGGATACCCATGGCGCGCCGAGATCCAGGTCGAGGAGATCCCCGCGCCGCAACGCATCGCGCCCTTCTCGGTGGCGCTGACCGCCGATGTGGTGATCGATGAGGACGAGCTCGGCAACGGGCGGTTGGTGCTGTTGCACGATCCGGCGGGCAACGACTCCTGGCAGGGTGATTTCCGCCTGGTGAGCTACGTCCGCGCCGAGATCGAGACCGAGATGGTCACCGATCCGCTGCTGCCGAGCGTCGGCTGGTCCTGGCTGACCGATGCGCTGGCCGGGCACGGCGCCGACCACGCCGCGCCGAGCGGCACCGTGACCTCGGTGAACAGCGAGACCTTCGGTGCGATGTCCGACGACCCGGGCAAGGCCGAACTGGAGATCCGCGCCTCGTGGACGCCGATCCTGGCCGCCGACGGATCGGGGATCGAGGCCCAACTGGCGGCCTGGTCCGATCTGCTGTGCACCGTCGCCGGGCTGCCACCGGTGCCCAGCGGTGTGGTGATGATGCCGTCTCGGCGCGGTGGCGCCGCCCGCCGCAGCCGGTAGTCTGCGACCGTGCAGCGCCAGTCAGTGTCCCCAGCCAGCCCGGATCAGCCGGCTGCTGAGGTGACCGAGGCGCCAGCGGTCCCGGAGGCTCCCGAGCTGCCGGTGCTCGCCGCGCCCGCCGACCCGGTACCACCAGTGGTCGCCGATGCGGCCGCCCTCGAGGCCACCATCGATGCCCTGGCCAGCGCCACCGGGCCGATCGCGGTGGACGCCGAACGGGCCCACGGTTATCGCTACAGCGCCCGGGCCTATCTGCTGCAGTTCCGGCGAGCCGGGGCCGGCACCCTGCTGCTGGACCCGCTCGCGCTCTCCCCCGACGGCATCACGCTCGCCGACCTGCGCGACCTGGCCGCGCCCATCCAGGACGCCGAGTGGATCATCCACGCCGCGACCCAGGACACCCCCTGCCTGGCCGAGCTCGGGTTGATCCCGACCCGGTTGTTCGACACCGAGCTGGCCGGCCGGTTGCTCGGCTTCCCGAGGGTCGGGCTGGGTGCACTGATCGAGCACTACTTCGGGCTGAAGCTGCTCAAGGAGCACTCGGCCGCGGACTGGTCCACCCGGCCGCTGCCCGCCGAGTGGCTGACCTACGCGGCCCTGGACGTCGAGCTGCTGATCGAGCTGCGCGACCGGCAGGCCGAGGAACTGGCCGCCGCGGGGAAGGCCGACTGGGCGGCGCAGGAGTTCGCGCACCTGGCGCAGCGCGCCGCGCTGCCGCCGCTGCGGCGTACCGATCCCTGGCGGCGCACCTCCGGCATCCACGCCGTCCGCACGGCCGCCGGGTTGGCCGCGCTGCGCGAGCTCTGGTCGGCCCGCGACGAGATCGCCCGCCGGTTGGACAAGGCACCGGGGCGGATCGTGCCGGACAAGGCACTCGCCGAGTTGGCCGCCCGGCCCCATCCCGGCCGCCGGGATCTGCACGCGGTGGCCGGTTTTCAGCGCCGGTCGGCGAAGCGGTACGAGACCAACTGGCTGGCGGCCCTGGAGCGGGCGCAGGCGCTGCCCAAGGCGCAGCTGCCGCCGGTGCACCTCGCCTCGGATGCACCACCCCCGCCGCGCTCCTGGGAGGGCCGTGATCCGGAGGCCTTCGCCCGGCACCAGCGGATGCGAGCGGTGATGACCGAGCTGTCGGAGAAGTACGACGTGCCGGCGGAGAACATCTGCACCCCCGAGTACTGGCGCCGGCTCGCCTGGCAACCGCCCACCCCGGCCGACGAGCCGACGGTGGACGCCTTCCTCGCCGATCTCGGCGCCCGACCCTGGCAGCGCGAACTCGTCGTCGCGCCGCTCACCGCCGCTCTTTGATGTCGGCTCGCGCGTTCTCCCCCGCTGGCTGAGCGAGCGAGTCCTCCCCCACGTCGGCTGAGCGAGGGACGAACGACCGAGTCGAAGCCACGTCCACGCCGCCCTCCCGAACTCTTGCGGCCGATCACACAGTGTTTCTCCATCGCAGTGTGCATAACCCCTGACATCTTCGTGAGGGGGCTCGCCAACTTAGTTACTAGCGGGTAACGTGGCGGCCATGTCACGTGAGATCCGCGACGCCGTCTTCGTCGACGGCGTACGAACCCCCTTCGGGAAGGCCGGCTCGCTCTATGCCGAGACCCGGGCCGACGACCTGGTGGTGCACTGCATCCGCGAACTGCTGCGGCGCCACCCCGAACTTCCGCCCGAGCGCATCGATGAGGTGGCCATCGCGGCCACCACCCAGACCGGTGACCAGGGCCTGACCATCGGACGCAGCGCCGCGCTGCTGTCCGGACTGCCGCGTTCGGTGCCCGGTTTCGCCATCGACCGGATGTGTGCCGGTGCGATGACCGCCGTCACCACCACCGGTTCCGGGATCGGCGTCGGTGCCTACGACGTGGTGATCGCCGGCGGTGTCGAGCACATGGGCCACCATCCGATGGGTGAGGGCGCCGATCCGAACCCGCGCTTCATCGCCGAGAAGATCGTCGATGAATCCGCGCTGGTGATGGGAAAGACCGCCGAGAACCTGCACGACCGGTTCCCCGCGATCACCAAGGAACGGTGTGACGAGTACGCCGTGCAGAGCCAGCAGCGCGTCGCCCAGGCGTACGCCGACGGGATCATTCCCGAGGCGCTCGTCCCGGTGGGGGTCCGCTCCACCGAGCTCGGCTGGGGCCTGGCCACCGCCGACGAACCGCCGCGTCCGGGCACCACCATGGAGGCGCTGGCGGAGCTGAAGACCCCGTTCCGCCCGCACGGCCACGTCACCCCGGGCAATGCCGCCGGCCTCAACGACGGCGCCACCGCCTGCCTGCTCGCCTCCGCCGATACCGCCGAGGAGCTCGGCCTGCCGGTGGCGATGAAGATGGTCGGATTCGCCTTCGCCGGTGTCGATCCCGCCGTGATGGGCGTCGGCCCGGTCCCGGCCACCGAGAAGGCGCTGGAGCGCGCCGGGCTGAGCATCGACGACATCGGCGCCTTCGAGATCAACGAGGCGTTCGCGGTCCAGGTGCTCGCCTTCCTGGACCACTTCGGCATCGAGCAGACCGATGAGCGGGTCAACCCCTACGGCGGTGCGATCGCCATCGGTCACCCGCTGGCCTCCTCCGGGGTACGCCTGATGATCCAGCTGGCCCGCCAGTTCCGGGACCGTCCGCAGGTGCGGTACGGCATCACCACGATGTGCATCGGCCTGGGCATGGGCGGCACCGTGATCTGGGAGAACCCCGCCTGGGAAGGGAATGTGAAGTGACCGACACCATGTACGACGACTTCGACGCGATCCTGGAACGCACCGCGAAGGTGACCGAGGGCGAGGTGATCACCCACTCGCTGGCCCGCGACATCGAGCTGCCGCGCGGCGCCGGCAAGGCGGTGCTGATCACCCTGGACAACGGACTCGATCACACGCGGCCCTCCACCCTCGGCCCGGGCACCCTGCGCGAGCTGAGCCGGGTGCTGGATGAGGTGCAGGCCCGTGACGACATCGTCGCGATCGCCATCACCGGCAAGCCCTTCATCACCGCCGCCGGCGCCGACCTGTCGCTGATCAGCAAGATCACCGAGCACGAGCAGGCCCTCGAGGTGGCCCGGATCGGTCACGGCACCTTCCACAAGCTGGCCAACTCGAAGATCCCCACCTTCACCTTCATCAACGGGCTCGCGCTCGGCGGCGGACTGGAGATCGTGCTCAGCTGCCAGTACCGGACGGTGAACAGCACGGCGGCCGGAATCGCTTTCCCGGAAGTGTTTCTCGGCATCCTGCCCGGCTGGGGTGGTACCTGGCTGGCGCCGAATCTGGTCGGAATCGACACCGCGGTGAAGCTGGTCATCGAGAACTCGATGAACCAGAACAAGATGCTCGGCGGTCAGCAGGCCTTCCAGCTCGGGCTCGCCGACGCGATGTTCGACGGTGCCGACTATCTGGCCCGTTCGATCGACTGGATGGCCCGTGTGGTCAAGGGCGAGGTGACCCTCGACCGCCCCGAGATCGATCGCTCCGAGGAGACCTGGGCGGCGGCCATCAAGGCCGGCAAGAAGTACGCCGACAGCAAGGTCTCCGGTGCGGCGCCCGCGCCCTACCGGGCGCTGGACTGCCTGGCCGCCGCGCGCACCGCGACCCGCGAGGAGGCGTACCTGCTGGAGGACCAGGGGCTCGCCGATCTGGTGATGACCGATGAGCACCGGGCCTCCCTCTATGCCTTCGACCTGGTCAACAAGCGCGCCAAGCGGCCCGCCGGCGCGCCGGACAAGGAGCTGGCCCGCAAGGTCACCAAGGTCGGCATCGTCGGTGCCGGCCTGATGGCCTCCCAGCTGGCGCTGCTGTTCGGGCGCCGGCTCGGCGTACCGGTGGTGATGAGCGACCTCGATCAGGCCCGGGTGGACAAGGGCGTCGGTTACGTCCACGCCGAGATCGACAAGCTGCTCGCCAAGAAGCGGATCTCGCCCGACAAGGCGAACGGGCTGAAGGCGCTGGTCACCGGCACCACCGATCAGGCCGACTTCGCCGACTGCGACTTCGTGATCGAGGCCGTCTTCGAGGAGATGGGGGTCAAGCAGCAGGTCTTCGGCGCGCTCGAGCAGCACGTCCGTCCCGACTGCATCCTGGCCACCAACACCTCCTCGCTGTCGGTCAGCGAGATGGCGTCCGGTCTGCAGCATCCGGAGCGGGTGGTGGGCTTCCACTTCTTCAACCCGGTCGCGGTGCTGCCGCTGCTGGAGATCATCCGCGGTGAGCAGACCGACGAGGCCACCTTGGCCACGGCTTTCGTTGTGGCGAAGGGATTGCGGAAGAACGCGGTGCTGGTGAAGGATGCCCCGGCGTTCGTCGCCAACCGGATCCTGCTGCGGCTGATGAGCGAGGTCTTCGCCTGTGTGGACGAGGGCACCCCGATCGAGGTGGCCGATACCGCACTGGCGCCGATGGGTCTGCCGATGACCCCGTTCACGCTGTTGCAACTGGTCGGCCCGGCCGTCGCGCTGCACGTCAACGAGACCCTCAACGACGCCTTCGGCGACGAGCGGTTCCCGGTCTCGAAGTCGCTGCAGCAGATCGTCGAGCAGAAGCTGCCCGGGGTCTATGACCGGGACGAGAAGGGCCGCCCGTTCGTCACCGACGCGGGCCGGGCGGCCCTGGTGCAGGGTGATGCCCCGAGCACACCGGAGCAGGTGCTGGATCGGTGCGAGAAGGCCCTGGCGACCGAGATCGGGCTGATGCTCGACGAGCAGGTCGTCGCGGCGCCGATGGACATCGACCTGTGCCTGATCCTGGGTGCCGGCTGGCCGTTCCACGACGGGGGCATCACCCCCTACCTGGACCGTCGCGGCGCTTCGGAAGCCGTGCGTGGCAAGCGATTCCTGCCGCCGGGGGTGGCCAGCCTGCCAGCCTGATCCGCGGATCTCGCAAGCCCGAAGCGATCCATCGAACCCACCGTCCATCCATCGCGTGCTCCAGCACGCGATGGATGGACCCAGGGTTCGATGGATCGTTCCGGTTCAGGGGCGTGGCCCCGCAGCCCGGGTCAGTGCTCGGAGCGCTCGCTGGTGCCGGCGACCGACTGGTCGGTGGCGCGGGCGACGAACTCCACCGCGTACCGGGCCACCTGCTGGGAGGTGAGCCCGAGGTCCTCGAGCACCTCGGAGCGGGAGCCCGGGTCGAGGAACTCCTGCCGGATGGCGAACTCGCGCAGCGGCACCCAGACGTCGTTGGCGCGCAGCTCCTGGGAGAGCCGGGAGCCGAGTCCGCCGACCAGGCCGGAGTCCTCCAGGGTGATCACCAACTGGTGCGCCCGCGCCAGCTCGATCAGCGCCGGGTTGACCGGCAGTGCCCAGAGCGGGTCGACGACGGTGACCCCGATCCCCTGCTGGCTGAGCCGCTCCCCGACCTCCATGCCCATCCCGGCGAACTGGCCGTGGGCGACCACCAGCACCTCGGGCCGCTCGGACTCGGAGAGCACGTCCACACCGTCGAGGTGGCGGACCGCCTCGATGTCGGCGGGCATCTTGTCCTTGGAGTAGCGGATCACACTCGGTGCGCCCTCGATCTCGACCGCCCGGCGCAGCGCCTCCCGCAGCCGGGTGCCGTCGCGGGGTGCGGTCAGCCAGAGGCCGGGGACCATGGACAGGATCGATGAGTCCCACATCCCGTTGTGGCTGGGGCCGTCGGTGCCGGTGATCCCGGCACGGTCCAGCACCAGCGTCACGCTCTCCTTGTGCAGCGCGACATCCATCAGCAGCTGGTCGAAGGCGCGGTTCAGGAAGGTCGAATAGAGCCCGACCACCGGGTGCAGCCCGGTCGCCGACAACCCCGCGGCCGAGGTGAGCGCATGCTGCTCGGCGATCCCGACGTCGAAGGTGCGATCGGGGAACGCCGCCGCGAAACGGTGCAACCCGGTCGGATAGAGCATCGCCGCGGTCACCGCGACCACATCGGGACGCTCCCGGCCGATGTCGACCAGCTCGGTGGAGAACACATCGGTCCAGCTCTCCTTCGAGCTCGACGAGAGCGGTTCACCGGTGATCTCGTCGATCTGGCCGATCGAGTGGAAGCGGTCCTCCTCGTTCTCCTCGGCCGCCTTGAAACCGCGGCCCTTCTCGGTGATCACGTGCACGATCACCGGCCCGCCGAAGCCCTTGGCCTGCTGCAGCGCGCGCTCCAGGGCGCCCAGATCGTGGCCGTCGATCGGCCCGACATACTTCATCCCGAGATCGGCGAACAGGCCCTGCGGGGCGAGCACATCCTTGAGGCCGATCTTGACCCCGTGCAGCCACTCGTACGCCGCCCGGCCCACCAGCGGCGTGCCGCTGATCGAGCGCTTCAGGAAGTCCAGGCCCTGCTCGTAACGCTTGTCGGTGCGCAGCGCGGTGAGGTGCGAGGCCAGCCCGCCCACGGTCGGGGTGTAGGAGCGGCCGTTGTCGTTGGCGATCATGATCAGCGGCAGGTCCCGCTGGACCGCGATGTTGTTGACCGCCTCCCAGGCCATCCCACCGGTCAGCGCACCGTCACCGATCACCGCGATCACCCGCCGGCTGCTCTCCTGCAACCGGAAGCCCTTGGCCATCCCCTCGGCCCAGGAGAGCGAGGAGGAGGCGTGCGAGCTCTCCACCCAGTCGTGTTCGGATTCGGCACGACACGGATATCCGGACAACCCGCCGAGCTGACGCAGCGTCGGGAAGTCGTCCTGGCGGCCGGTCAGGATCTTGTGCACATAGCTCTGGTGACCGGTGTCGAAGACGAAGGGGTCGTGCGGGGAGTCGAAGACCCGGTGCAGGGCGATGGTCAACTCGACCACGCCCAGGTTGGGTCCGAGGTGCCCACCGGTGCGGCTCACGTTGCTGACCAGGAAGGCGCGGATCTCCCCGGCCAACTGATCCAGCTCGGCCCGCGACAGGTCGCGGAGGTCACGCGGGTCCTTGATCCGATCCAGAAGAGGCATGGCGACCAGTTTACGGCTCGGTAGCCGCAGCTCGTGTCACCCCCGGGTCCGAAACGCCCGGCGTTCGGGTCGTCCCGGACGATGACCCCGCGGGAAAACACTCGGGCGTCGGTCGCCGATCCGCCGCCGCGCGGGAAATCCGGCTGCGTCCGGGGTCGCCGATCGCTAGCCTGCGCCCATGAGCGACCTCCGCGACCACCTGCGCGCCGAACTCCGGCAGGCCATGCGCGACCGCGATCGCGACACCGTGCGGGTGCTGCGCTCGGTGCTCGGCGCGATCGACAACGCCGAGTCCGACGGCGTCGCCGCACCCCGGGCCGGTGCGGTTGAGGCCTCAGCGATCGGAGTCGGCGCCGCCGAGGCGGCCCGACGCGAACTCACCGATGCCGACGTGCGTGCGGTGGTCGAGGCCGAGTTGGCCGAACGCGCCGACTCGATCGGTGAGTTGGAGCGCGCGGGGCACGGTGCGGCGGCCGATCCGGTGCGCGCCGAGGTGGCAGTGATCCGTGGAGCCCTCGACCGGTTCACAACCGGGCGATGAAGATCTTGCCGCGCAGCGCCTCCTCCACCAGGGCGACGGCCCGGCGTACCCGGACCAGCTGAGCCGTCTGCTCCTGCCAGGCCTCGGCCGCGGACTCGAGCACCTGTGGCGAGACCCGGTCACCCAGACTCGTGCGCACCCCGGCGAGCCCGGCCTGGCTGGCCCGCAACTGGCTCTCCACGAACTGCGCGGCGAAACGGGCCAACACCACCGGATGGCGACGCAGCACCGGATAACCGCGATAGTCGGCCGGGCACCGGTCCAGCAGGTATGCCACGGCGGTCGCCTCCCAGTCGGGAGCACCCGGCGGACGCACCGAATCGGGCCAGCCCGGCGGGACATGGATCGACGTCTGCATCGAACACCTCCATTGATTAGTACGTGTGTTCGATCATAGATCGACGGTCCGACACTGCGCAAGGGCGCTGGCAGGATGAGGTCCATGACTCCCGCCCAGCAGCCCGCGACCGATGTGATCTGCCAGATCGCCGCCGGTGAGCTACCGGCCGAGACGGTACTGCGGACCGACGACATCGTGGCCTTCCTCGACCACCGCCCGGTGTTCAAGGGCCATGTCCTGGTCTGCCCGCTCCCCCATGTCGATCAACTGACCGACCTGCCCGCCGAGCGGATCCCGGTGCTCTTCGGCGCCGTGCAGCGGGTCGCAGCGGCGCTCCCGGAGGCGCTCGGCTGCCAGGGCACCTTCGTGGCGATCAACAACGTCGTCTCGCAGTCGATCCCGCATCTGCACGTGCACGTCGTGCCCAGGACCAAGGGTGATGGGTTGCGCGGCTTCTTCTGGCCGCGGGTGAAGTACGCCGAGGGCGAGGCCCAGGCGTACGCCAAGTTGATCCGCGAAACACTCACGGTCCTCGAGTAGCGATCCCGGCACCGCGAAGCGGAGCCGGGATCACGTGTCGAGAGGTCCGGTTCATCTCGACACGGCGGCCATTGCTCCGCTTCGCTGCGCATGGCCGCCTACTCGATGAACGTCAGTCCTTCTTGTCATCGTCCTTCTTGGCGGCGGTCTTCTTGGCCGGCGCCTTCTTCGCGGCCTTCTTGGCCGGTGCCTTCGCGGAATCCGAGTCGTCGGAATCCTTGTCCTCGCCTGACTTCTCGGCGCTCACGGAGAAGTCGAGGTCGTCGTCCGCGACGCCGACGGTGACCAGGTCGCCGGCACCGAGGGAGCCGCCGAGCAGCATCGTGGAGAGCCGGTTGTCCAGCTCCTGCTGCACGGTACGACGCAACGGCCGGGCACCGAACTCGGGCTCGAAGCCCTCCTTGACCATCCAGTCCTTGGCCTCGTCGGTGACCTCGATGCCGACGTCCTGGGCCCGCAGCAACCGCTCGGTGCTGCGCAGGATCAGATCGACGATCTCGCGCAGCTCGTCCTGGGTGAGCCGGTGGAAGATCACGGTCTGGTCGATCCGGTTGAGGAACTCCGGCCGGAAGTGGCTGCGCAGCAGCTCCTGGATCTCCGGCTCGACCGAGCTGAGGTCATCGGTCTTCAGGATCAGCTGCGAGCCGAGGTTGCTGGTCATGATCACGATCGTGTGGGTGAAGTCGACGGTACGCCCCTGGGAGTCGGTGAGCCGGCCGTCGTCCAGCAGCTGCAGCAGCGTGTTGAACACGTCGGGGTGGGCCTTCTCGACCTCGTCGAACAGGACCACCGAGTAGGGCTGGCGGCGTACCCGCTCGGTGAGCTGACCACCCTCGTCGTAACCGACGTACCCGGGGGGCGCGCCGACGAGCCGGGAGACGGTGTGCTTCTCCTGGAACTCGCTCATGTCGAGGCGGATCATCCGGCCCTCGTCGCCGAAGACGGCCGCGGCGAGCGCCTTGGCCAGCTCGGTCTTGCCGACACCGGTCGGGCCGAGGAACAGGAACGAACCCAGCGGCCGGTTCGGATCCGACAGGCCGGCCCGCCCGCGGCGTACCGCCTCGGCGACCGCGGTGACCGCCTCACCCTGCCCGATGACCCGCTCATGCAGCAGGTTCTCCAGCGCGAGCAGCCGGGTGCGCTCCTCGGCAGTGAGATCGGACACCGGGATGCCGGTACGCCGGGAGACCACCTCGGCGATGTCGAAGACGCCCACGTGCGGGGTCTCCTCAGCCTTGACCTGGTCGAGCTTCTGCTCGGCCAGCTCGCGCTCCTTCTTCAGCTGCTCGGCCTGCGCGTAGTCCTCGTTGGCGACCGAGGCGTCCATCTCCCGCTTCAACCGGCCGATCTCCTCCTCCATCGCCTTGGTGTCGGCATCGGGGGTCTTGTGCTTGAGCCGGGCGCGGGCACCGGCCTGGTCGACCAGGTCGATGGCCTTGTCCGGCAGGAACCGGTCGGTGATGTAGCGGTCGGACAGCTCGGCGGCCGCGACCAGGGCCTCGTCGTCATAGACCACGTCGTGGTGGGTCTCGTAGACATCGGCGAGCCCGCGCAGGATCTCGATGGTGTCGTCGACGCTCGGTTCGGAGACCATCACCGGCTGGAAGCGGCGCTCCAGGGCGGCGTCCTTCTCGATGTACTTGCGGTATTCGTCGATGGTGGTGGCGCCGATGGTGTGCAGCTCGCCGCGGGCCAGCGCCGGCTTGAGCAGGTTGGCCGCATCCATCGCGCCCTCGCCGCCGGAGCCAGCGCCGATCACGGTGTGCAGCTCGTCGATGAACAGGATGATCTCGTCGGAGTGCTCCTTGACCTCGTCGAGCACCTTCTTCAGCCGTTCCTCGAACTCACCGCGATACTTCGAGCCGGCGACCAGGGCGCCCAGGTCGAGCGCGATCACCTTCCGGTTGGCCAGCGAGCTGGCGACGTCGTTGTTGACGATGCGTTGGGCGATGCCCTCGACGATCGCGGTCTTGCCGACACCGGGATCGCCGATCAGCACCGGGTTGTTCTTGCGGCGCCGCGAGAGCACCTCGACGGTCTCCTCGATCTCCTGATCGCGGCCGACGACGGGGTCGAGTTTGCCGGCGCGGGCGTCGGCGGTCATGTCGCGGCCGAACTCGTCCAGGGTCGGGGTGTCGCTGTCGGACTGGCCGCCCTGACCCGGCTGGCCGGACTGCCCACGGCCGGGATCCTGGATGGCCTGGGTGAGCAGTTTCGAGCCGGGGTTCTCGCGGTTGGCCGCGATCCCGACGAGCAGCTGCACCGGGCCGATGTAGCCGGTCCCGGACTCGGCGGCCTGCTGCTGGGCGACCCGGATCGCGGCGCGCAGGCGCGGGCCGAGCCGCGGTTCGTCAGCACCGGTCGGCAGCTGTTCGAGCAGGTCGGCCATCTGCGCGGCCACCGAATCCGGGTCGAGACCGAGCGTGGTGAGCATCCCGCGGGCGGGATCCTCCGAGGCGGCCGCATAGAGCAGGTGCTCCGGGGTGACCTCGGGGTTGTTGCGCTCCTCGGCCGCGTCCACGGCATCGGAGAGCATCCGGCGGGCGTCGTCGGTGAGCAACCGGTTCACGTCGACCCGTTGCACCGGGGGCTGCTGCCCCGACGCCTGCCCGAAGAAGCGGTTGAGCATGTCATCGAAAGGGGATCCAGAACCAAGGGGCCACTGAGACATCTGCACGCACTTCCTGTCGGTGTCGATTTGTTGCGGCGGGGGTACGCCGTCCCCACACCGTTGCGCACCCGGGTCCGCGCTGACAAGCCCCAACACACAACCGGTCCGGGGGCCGTGGGTTGAGCCGATCGCGCTCAGGGAAGGGGTCCGGGAATGCGATCGGGGCCCGGGAGGTGATCTCCCGGGCCCCGATGGGGCTCCCTCTCGACACGCTCGCTGCGCGAGCTGCTCGAGCAGCGTGTGTCAGGCGGCGCGCTGGGCCATGTGGCGCAGCACGTACTGCAGGATGCCGCCGTTGAGGTAGTACTCGCGCTCCCCCGGGGTGTCGATGCGGACGACCGCGTCGAACTCGGTCACCTTGCCGTCGGGGGCGGTGGCCTTGACGTGCATCGTCTCCGGCGTACGCCCCTCGTTCAGCTCGGCGATGCCGGTGATGTCGAAGGTCTCCTCACCGGTGAGACCGAGCGACTCGGCCGAATCGCCCTCGGGGAACTGCAGCGGCAGGACGCCCATGCCGATCAGGTTCGAGCGGTGGATCCGCTCGAAGCTCTCGGTGATGACGGCCTTGATGCCGAGCAGCGCCGAGCCCTTGGCGGCCCAGTCGCGCGAGGACCCGGAGCCGTACTCCTTGCCGCCGAGCACGACCAGCGGGGTGCCCTGCTTCTGGTAGTTGACCGAGGCGTCGTAGACGAAGGTCACCGGACCGTCGGCCTGGGTGAAGTCGCGGGTGTAGCCACCCTCGGTGCCCTCGGCGATCTGGTTGCGGAGCCGGATGTTGGCGAAGGTGCCCCGCATCATCACCTCGTGGTTGCCACGCCGCGAGCCGTAGGAGTTGAAGTTCTTGCGATCCACTCCCTTGCTCATCAGGTACTGACCGGCGGGGGTGTCGGCCTTGATCGCGCCGGCCGGCGAGATGTGGTCGGTGGTCACGGAGTCGCCGAGCTTGAGCAGCACCCGGGCGCCGGTGATGTCACCGACGGGCTCCGGGTTGGCCGGCATGTCGTCGAAGTACGGCGGCTTGCGCACGTAGGTCGACTCGTCGTCCCACTCGAAGGTCTTGCCCTCCGGGGTGGGCAGCTCGCGCCACTGGTCGTCGCCGGCGAACACGTCGGCGTACCGGCTGGCGAACATGTCGGCGTTGATCGAGGTGTTGACCAGTCCCTCGATCTCGGCGGTGGTCGGCCAGATGTCCTTCATGTACACATCGTTGCCCTGCTCGTCCTGGCCCAGCGGCTCGGAGTCGAGGTCGATGTCCATCGTGCCGGCCAGCGCGTACACCACGACCAGCGGCGGGCTGGCGAGGTAGTTCATCTTCACATCGGGCGAGATCCGGCCCTCGAAGTTGCGGTTGCCGGACAGCACCGCGGTGACGGCCAGGTCGTTGTCGTTGATCGCCTGGGAGACCTCCGGGATCAGCGGCCCGGAGTTGCCGATGCAGGTGGTGCAGCCGTAACCGACCAGGTCGAACCCGATCTTGTCCAGGTAGGTCTGCAGGCCCGCCTTCTCGTAGTAGTCGGTGACCACCTTGGAGCCCGGGGCGAGCGAGGTCTTCACCCACGGCTTGCGGGTCAGGCCCTTCTCGACCGCCTTCTTCGCCACCAGGCCGGCGGCGATCATCACACTCGGGTTCGAGGTGTTGGTGCAGGAGGTGATCGCGGCGACCGTGACCGAACCATGGTCGAGTTCGAAGTTCTCACCGGTCGACAGGGTGACCCCCACCGGCTTGCTGGGTCGGGTCGGGTGCACCTGCTGGGCGACATCGGAGACGGTCTCGCTGACCTTCTCGGCGACCTCGGAGACCAGCCCCTTCGCCTTGTCCAGCAGGCTCACCTGCGGCGTACCGACCGGCTCGTCGAGTGCCGGGTCCGGGGCCGCCGGCGAATCGGAGGCCGGGAAGGACTCGGCGGCCGCCTCGTCGGTGGGGTCCAGCTTGGACTCGGACGCGTAGTCCTTCACATCGGAGCGGAACTGCTTCTTGGCATTGGCGAGCAGTACGCGGTCCTGCGGCCGCTTCGGGCCGGCGATCGAGGGCTCGACGGTGGACAGGTCGAGTTCCAGGTGCTCTGAGTAGCGCGGCTCGCGCTGGTCGTCGTGCCACAGACCCTGCGCCTTGGCGTACGCCTCGACGAGCTCGATCTGCTCCTCGGAGCGCCCGGTGAGCCGCAGGTAGTCGGTGGTCAGCGAGTCGATCGGGAAGACCGCGATCGTGGAGCCGTATTCGGGGCTCATGTTGCCGATGGTGGCGCGGTTGGCCAGCGGCACCTCGGAGACGCCCGGGCCGTAGAACTCGACGAACTTGCCGACCACCTTGTGCCGGCGCAGCATCTCGGTGATGGTCAGCACCAGGTCGGTGGCGGTGACGCCGTCGCGCAGCGCACCGGACAGCTTGAAGCCGACGACCCGCGGGATCAGCATCGACACCGGCTGACCGAGCATCGCGGCCTCGGCCTCGATGCCACCCACACCCCAGCCGACCACGCCCAGGCCGTTGACCATGGTGGTGTGCGAGTCGGTGCCGACACAGGTGTCGGGGTACGCCTGCAGCACGGTCTGGCCGTCGGCGTTGGTGACCTCACGCGGGAAGACCACGCGGGCCAGGTTCTCGATGTTGACCTGGTGCACGATGCCGGTGCCGGGCGGGACGACCTTGAAGTCGTCGAACGCGGTCTGGCCCCAGCGCAGGAACTGGTACCGCTCCCGGTTGCGCTCGTACTCCACGTCGACGTTGCGGCGGAAGGAGTCGGGGGTGCCGAAGAAGTCCACGATCACCGAGTGGTCGATCACCATCTCCGCCGGCGACAGCGGGTTCACCTTCGCGGGGTCGCCACCGAGGTCGGCGATCGCCTCCCGCATGGTGGCCAGGTCGACGATGCAGGGCACACCGGTGAAGTCCTGCATGATCACCCGCGCGGGGGTGAACTGGATCTCCTTGTCCGGCCGGGCGTTCGGATCCCAGTCGCCGAGGGCGCGGATGTCGTCGGCGGTGATGTTCGCACCGTCCTCGGTCCGCAACAGGCACTCCAGCAGCACCTTCAGGCTGTAGGGCAGGCTCTCCGAGCCCGGCACCGTGTCGAGCTTGAAGATCTCGTAGTTCTTGCCGGCGACCTCCAGGTCGGCCTTCGCTCCAAAACTGTTCACACTCATTGATCAGCTCCCGTGCTGTTTGGTTCTGCGTGCCGTGTGCCCGTCGAGCCCACGAAGTCTCTTGACGTCAAGATACCATGCTCCGCCGGGTTGCATACCGCGACACCCTCATTGTCCGCCGCACCACATTCGCATCCGCCCGCGGGGTCCCACCTCTTGACGGCACCCATCGACTCCCCTAGCGTCGACACAATCTGGAACGCCATTTCATATCTGTGCCCACCCCGTACCCAGGTCCGCGGCCGGGCCCACCGAACAAAGGGGTTCACGACATGGCACACCGATCTGAAACATCCATCCGGCTGCTCGCTGCCGGTGCCGGCGCCTTGGCCTCCGCACTGGTGGTCTCCGCTGTCGCCGGCGGTACGCCGAATGCGCCGGGGAGTTCCCCGTCGGCGGCCCAGGGTGGCTCACTGCCCCTGGTCGGCGACCGGATGCCCACCGGCGCGGGTGCCGCGGTCGACCAGCCGGCGTACGGCACCGGATCGCACTGGAACGCCTTCAACTGGGGGCCCGGCAACCCGGCCGCGGTGCCCGCCTCAGCGAGCTTCCCGATCGTCGGCCCGGACGGGCGGACCGAGAAGCAGGTGACGTTGAGCACCCAGGCCCAGCCCGATGTCGGCAGCGCCAAAAGCATCATCAACTCCTCCAACTCCGCGGACTCGGGCAAGAGCTTCCTGACCACCGAGCGCAACTACCCGGTCACCGCCCTCAACGAGATCCGGTTGCGCGACGGCAGCTATCTCGCCATCGACTTCATCCCGCAGTGGGGTGATGCGGCGCGCAGCTTCACCAACCTGAAAGTGCGGACATCCAAGGACGGCCAGAAGTGGGAGCTCACCGATGCACCGGTGACGATGCCGCCGGAGTACCAGCTCGGCCCGATGTCGGAGGGGCTGCGGGTGCACCGCCGGGTGATGGAACTGCCCGACGGCACCCTGATGGTGCCGATCTACACGGTCTTCAAGGGCACCAACAAACAGCGCTCGGCGATCCTGCAGTCGAGCGACGGTGGCCGCAGCTGGAGCCTGCGGTCGGTGATCCCCGCGACCAACGCGGTCGGCACCAACGAGGTCGGTTGGTCCTGGACCAGCGACGGCCGGTTGCTGTCGGTGATCCGGACCACCGACAGCCCGGTGACCAAACTCGTCTACTCCTATTCCGACGACCAGGGCCGCAGCTGGTCGGAGGTGCAGGAGCTGATCGGCCCGGACGGGGTGGTCGTCCGCGGCATCTACCCCGACCTGCTGCTCCAGCCCAACGGCACCCTGCTGCTCACCACCGGCCGGCCCGACGTGCGGATGCTGGCCAGCTTCGACGGCACCGGCCGCAGCTGGCAGATCCAGGACACCGTGTTCGCCAACTACCCCTCGACCGGCAACAACGGCCGCTACGACGGGACCAGCGGCAACAACACCATGGAGTCGGTCGGCGCGAACCGGTCGGTGCTGTTCTACGACCAGTGCCACGTCTGGGGCTGCGGTGCCTACAACGAGCAGTTCGGCGTGAGCGCCACCTATGTCGGCGCCGTGACCCCGGGCGGTACCGGCCGGATCGATGTCCTCTCCCGGCTGCTGGACAAGACCGCCACCGTCTCGGGCCGGTTCACCAAGCCGGACAAGAAGTTCCCGACGGTACGCCCCGAGGGCGCCTTCGACGGGCTCAGCGACCGGGACGCGGTCGCGAAGCTGGACAATCGCGGCGGCGAGCTCGTGCTGGCCCTTGACCGCAGCTATCCGATCAACCGGATCGGGTTGATGCTCGGCCACGGGGAACCGCAGTCGGCGACGGTGCAGTTCTCGATCGACGGTCAGCAGTGGTCCGCACCGGTACTGGACGCGGTGAACCGCAGTGACCGCGCGCTGCGCTACACCGACCTGCCGGCACCGCAGGAGGCCCGCTATGTGAAGGTGACCGGCGCGCCCGGGGTGGAGACCGTGTTGACCGAACTGGAGCTCTACACCGCCGACGCCGACACCTTCGAGAACGAATTGCCGTTCGCGATTCCACGCGGCTGGACCGATGCGAACAAGACCTGGGTGACCGATGTGCCGAACGATCCGGCGTACGCCGAGTTCGGCGGTTCGCACAGCCGGACCGCGCTGCGGCTGTTCGACAAGTGGACCGACGACAACGCCCGGATCAGCCGGCCGTTCGCACCGAGCCCGCGGGTACAGACCAGCATGCAGTTCGGCGGCTCCGACTACCGCGCCATGTTCACCTTCGGCGTTCGCGGCACCGGTGTCGACGGCGCTCGGGCCGATGCCTGGATGTTCCGGCTGGTGCAGGGGAAGCCGGCGAGCCTGCAGGCCTGGAACGGGTCCGCCTGGGTGGAGGTCGGCAAGCTCGCCGAGGCGCTGCCGACGAGGACCTATCTGCCGCTGTCGATGGATCTGACCGCCGACCGGGCGACGGTCACGATCGGCACGCAGACCTTCACCACCGCGGCACGCGCCGGTGCCGCCACCACGATGAGTTCGCTGGACCTCAGCACCGGCGACCCAGCGCAGTACGGCGGCTTCTATCTGATCGACGACGTCGTCATCAGACCCGGGAGTTGACCAGCCGGTGCGCATCACCGCGGTCGAGACGATCCTGCTCACCGGCCCGTCCAGCAACGATCCCTGGATCACCTTCGCCAAACAGACCCGCACCGTCGCCCTGGTCCGGGTGACCAGCGACAGCGGGCTGACCGGGATCGGGGAGACCTACTGCGGCTATTTCGCGCCGGAGCTGGTCGATCCGGTGGTCGAGCTGATCCGGCCGATCCTCACCGAGGGCGCCGGCACCGACCCGGTGACGCTCGGCGATCGGATGCGGCTCTGCCTGGGGTACGCCTCCCGGGTCGGGGTGGTGCGCGCCGCCATCGGTGCCGTCGAGGCGGCCCTGTGGGATCTGCGCGGCAAGGCCGAGGGGGTGCCCGCCTATCAACTGCTGGGCGGACTGCAGCACCAACGGCTACCGGCGTACGCCACCGGCGGTCCGAGCCCGTGGCCGGCGGAGTTCCTGCTGCAGAAGGCGGAACGGTACGCCGAGCTGGGCTTCACCGCGCTCAAGGTGGCCACCGGTGGCACGGACCAGCAGACCCGCCGGGACCTGCCCGTTCCCGGCGGTCGGGATGCGGCACCGGAGTGGGAGGTCGAGAAGCTGCGGTTGCTGCGGGACCGGTTGGGTCCGGAGTTCGGACTGCTGCTGGATGGCCACATGGGCGGTGGACGCAGCGAGGTCTGGGACCTGGAGTTGGCCACCCGGGTGCTGCACACGATCGAGGAGTTCGACCCGATCCTGGTGGAGGAACCGCTCCCCTACACCGACCCGGACGCCTACGCCGAGCTGCGGCGGCGCACCCGGATCCCGATCGCCGGCGGGGAGCAGTTGAGCAGCGCGGCCGAGTTCGCGCTCTGGCTGGACCGGGACGCGTTCGGGGTGGCGCAACCGGACGCCGCCTGGCTCAGCCCGAGCGAATTCCTCGCGGTGGCGGCGAATGCGGCCGCCCGTGGCACCCTGATCGCCTCGCACAACTGGTGCGGTGGCGCGGGAGTGATGCAGAACGTGCACTGCGCCTTCGCCTGCGCGAACACCCTGATCGTCGAACTGCTGCCCGACGCCGGTCCGCTGCACACCCGCCTGTGGGGTGATCAACTGGTGATCGAGGACGGGCAGCTGCTGCCGCCGACCGCACCCGGGTTCGGGGTCCGCGTCGATGATCGACTGCTGGCAGACTTTCCCTATCGCAAGGGGCACGAGGAGTTCGTCAGCATGCCCGGGAAGGTGTTGCGCACATGAGTCCGGAGAGCACCGACGACCAGCTGGTGATCGCCCTGCCCCAGGACCCCGCCGGCCTGGAGCGGTTGCGCGGCATCGCCCAGCACACCCGAATCGTGCTGCTCGAACCGGGTGCGCTGACCGTGCCCGCCGAGCTGGCCGGCACCGTGACCGGATTCTGCGGAGACTCGGTGCCCAGCAATCTCAGCGAACTGCCCCGGTTGCGGTGGATCCAGCTGGCGTCGGCCGGGTTCCGGCAGGCGATCGGCGCCGGCGTAGCCGACACGGTCGCGGTGACCAACGCCAGCGGTGTCAACGACATCCCGATCGCCGAGTGGTGCGCGATGATGATGCTGGCCCTGCGCCGCGACCTGCCGGGCACCTTCGCCGACCAGCAGGCACACCGCTGGGACCGCTCCCCGGTGCACCAGGCCGAACTGCGCGGGCTGCGGGTCGGCATCCTCGGCTTCGGCAACATCGGCCAGCAGGTCGCCCGCACCGTCCGGGCGCTCGGGCTCGAGGTGTGGGTCGCGTCCCGATCCGCGCCCGGTTTTCGGCCCGATCGTTATGACCCCCTCGACCGCGGTCCGGAGGAGGTGCCGATCCCGGATCGGTCCTTCGGCCTGGACCGACTGCCGGATTTCCTGTCCGGACTGGACTTCCTGGTGATCACCGTCCCGGCCACACCGACCACCGACGGGCTGATCAACGACGCGGCGTTCCGCGCCCTGCCACCGACCGCGTACCTGCTGAACCCGGCCCGGGCCAGCGTGGTCGATGAGCGGGCGCTGCGATCCGCGCTGGCCGAGGGGCGGTTGGCCGGGGCCGCCCTGGACGTGCACTACCGCAGCCCGATGGCCGCCGATGACCCGACCTGGGAGCTGCCGAGGGTGATCATCACCTCACACGTCTCCGGCTCCTCCGACAGCACCTTCTTCCTGCCCCGGCTGTGGGACCTGCTGGCCCGCAACACCGAACGCCTGCTCGCCGGACGTCCACTGCTGAACCGCATCGCCCCCGCCGACCTGGCCGGCTGACCGGTCAGTGCAGACGGTGCGCCAGGAACTCAGTTCGGGGTGAGGATGGCGACGGCCTCGATGTGGTGGGTGCGGGGAAAGAGGTTGAAGGCGCGGATCGAGTCGGGGGTGTAACCGAGCTCTGCGGCGTACGCCAGGTCGCGGGCCAGGGCGGCGGGATCGCAGGCCACATAGGCGATCGCGCGCGGTTCGCGGGCGATGACCTGTTCCAGCACCTTGCGGCCCGCACCGGCGCGCGGCGGATCGAGGACGACCAGATCGGTACGCCGCGGAAGCTTGGGCAGCACCCGGTCCACCCGGCCGGAGCTGAACTTCGCCTCCCGCACATTGCGCCGGGCGTGGGAGATGGCGGGCTTGTCGGACTCCACGCCCCAGACGGTCACCCCGGCATCGGCGAGCGCGCCGGCGAACACCCCGACCCCGCAGTAGAGATCGAACGCCCGCTCCCCCGCCGCGGGCCGCAGGCCCTCGAACACGGCGGTCACCAAGGTGTCCACGGCGGCCGGGTGGACCTGCCAGAATCCCTGTCCCTGCACCTCGAATCGTCGCCCGGCGGCCTCCTCGACGACCGACTCGTCGGCATCACCGACGAGCAGCAGCTGCTCCTCGGCCGCGTCGACGACGGTCAGCGGGGTCTGCTCCGCCACCTCCGGTACGCCCAGGGCGCGCGGGTCCACGCTGGCGATCGGGCAACCGTCGTCGGGGATCCGGATCAGCTCGTGCGAGCGGTGGGCGCGCAGCGCCGGTTCACCGCCGGCGTCGGCCAGATAGCGCATCCGGTGCCGCCAGTTCCGCACCGGCGGCACCGCTTCCACCGCACCGGTCCAGTCGATGCCGGCCAGCCGGGCGAGCTGCTCGGCGACCACACTGCGCTTCAGTTCCAGTTCGCCGGAATCGCTGACGTGCTGGAAATCGCAGCCACCGCAGCCACCGGGACCGGAGACCGGGCAGTCCGGGCGTACCCGGTCCGGCGCGGCCTCCAGCACCTCGATCGCATCGGCTCGCCAGAACCGGTCCTGGCTGGTGTCGGTGATCCGCAACCTGACGCGTTCCCCGGGCAGCGCATGGCGGACGAAGATCACCCGGCCCTCGTGCCGGGCGATGCAGTGCCCGCCGTGCGCGATCGGACCGACGGTGACCTCGGGGGCGGTGGCTTCTGGGGACATGGCTTCTGGGGACATGGCTTCTGGGGACCTGGCTTCGACTCGCTCGTTCCTCGCTCGCTCAGCCGACGTGGGGGGCTCAGCCATCGGATCGCTGTTCGTCGCGGTGTCCGTCGGTGGCGTCGGTGGTGCCGACCATCCGGAAGGCCATCGGGTCCTCCCGGGCCAGCCGCTCGCGGGCGGCCTCGGAGGACTTCAGCAGGTAGGGCACCGAGGTGACCATCACACCCGGAGTGAAGTGCAGCCGGGCCCGCAGCAGCAGCGCCGTCTGGTTGTGCAGGGCACCCTCCCACCAGTGCCCGACGACGTATTCGGGCACATAGACCGCGACGACATCGCGGGGGCTCTTCTTGCGCAACTCGCTGACGTACTTGACCACCGGGCCGATCACCTCGCGGTAGGGCGAGGCGATCACCTTCAGCGGGATGTGCAGATCGGCCCGGTCCCAGGCCCCGATCAGCCCCTCGGTCTCGGCATCGTCCACGTCGACCGTGATCGCCTCCAGGGTGGAGGGCCGGGACGCCTTCGCGAACATCAGCGCGCGCAGGGTCGGCTTGTTCACCTTCGACACCATCACCACCGCATGCACCCGGCTCGGCAGCACCCGCTCATCGCCCGGGCTCCAGGCGATCTCGCGGGCCACCAGCTTGTAGTGCCGGTTGATCAGCTTCATCAGCACGAAGACGACCGCCATCGCCAGGATCGCCATCCAGGCGCCGTAGATGAACTTGGACACCAGCACGATCACCAGCACCGTGCCGGTGCAGCTCAGCCCGATCGCGTTGATCACCCGGGATCGCTTCATCTGCTTGCGTACCGCCGGATCCCGCTCGGTCTTCAGGTGCCGGGTCCAGTGCCGCATCATGCCGGTCTGGGAGACGGTGAACGAGACGAAGACCCCGACCACATACAACTGGATCAGGCTCGTCACATCGGCGTTGAACGCCAGCACCAGCCCCGCCGCGGCGGCGGCCAGCAGGATGATGCCGTTGCTGTACGCCAACCGGTCGCCGCGGGTGTGCAGCTGGCGCGGCAGGAATCCGTCCCGGGCCAGGATCGAGCCGAGCACGGGGAATCCGTTGAAGGCAGTGTTCGCGGCCAGGAACAGGATGATCATGGTGGCCGCGATCAGGAAGTAGAACCCGGGTCGGAAGTTGTCGAAGACGGTGGCGGCCAGCTGGCCCATCACGGTGTCCGGGGAGACGTCCACCGGCTGCCCGTTCAGCGTGAAGTGCGATTCCGGGGAGTCGATCAACCGGACCTGGGTGAGGTTGGCGAGGGTGATGATCCCGATCAGCATCGACACCGCGATCCCGCCCAGCAGGGCGAGGGTGGTGGCGGCGTTCTTGCTCTTCGGCTGCTTGAACGCCGGTACGCCGTTCGAGATCGCCTCGACACCGGTCAGCGCGGCGGCGCCGGAGGAGAAGGTACGCGCCAGCAGCACCACCAGCGCGATCCCGACCAGCGGGGTGTACTGCTCGGCGCCGACCACCTCGTACTGCGCGGTCGGTGAGCGCAGGTCCTCCCCGAGCACCAGGATCCGGAACAGGCCGTAGAGGGTCATCAGGATCACCCCGGCCATGAAGCAGTAGGTGGGGATGGCGAAGACCGACCCGGATTCGCGGACCCCGCGCAGGTTGATCGCCATCAGCACGACGATGATGACCGCGGCGATGAGCCCTTCGTGGCCGGCGATGAACGGGATCGCGGCACGCGCGTTCTGCACACCCGAGGACACCGAGACCGCGACGGTCAGCACGTAGTCCACCAGCAGCGCCGAGGCCACCGTCAGGCCGGCGTTCGGGCCGAGGTTGACCGTCGCCACCTCGTAGTCACCACCACCGGAGGGATAGGCGTGCACGTTCTGCCGGTAGGAGGCGACCACCACCAGCATCACCACCGCGACACCCAGGGCGATCCACCAGGAGTAGACGAATCCGACCATGCCGGCCAGCGAGAGGGTGAGCAGGATCTCGTCCGGGGCGTACGCCACCGAGGACAGCGCATCGGAGGCGAAGACGGGCAGCGCGATCCGCTTCGGCAGCAGGGTCTCCCCCAGCTGGGCCGATGCCAGCTTGCGCCCCAGCAGCAGTCGTTTGATGCTGTCGGACAGTTTCACAGGCGGCACTCTATGCCTGATCCGGGGGAACGATGCCACTCGGTCGCGGCGCGGGCGGGATCGGTTCGGTGACCCTGCCCGGGACAGCGCGCCGGCGGCGTGGTGCGATACTTTCTCGGCACTGGAAGGAGAGCGCGTGCACATCGTCATCATGGGTTGCGGCCGGGTCGGCTCCCGGTTGGCCCGCAGCCTGGAGAAACGGGGCCACTCGGTCGCGATCATCGACAGCAATGCCGAGGCGTTCCGCCGTCTCGGGCCGGGATTCTCCGGGCGCACCGTCAAGGGTGTCGGCTTCGACCGGGACGTGCTGCGCCGCGCGGGCATCGAGGAGGCCGACGGTTTCGCCGCGGTCTCCAGCGGTGACAACTCCAACATCCTCGCCGCCCGGGTGGTGCGCGAGACCTTCGACGTGGACAACGTGGTGGCCCGGATCTATGACCCGGGTCGCGCGGAGGTCTATGAGCGGCTCGGGATCCCCACCGTGGCGACCGTGCGCTGGGCCTCGGACAAGGTGCTGCGCCGGCTGCTGCCGGAGGGCTCGGAGCCGGTGTGGCGGGACCAGTCGGGTTCGGTACGCCTGGTCGAGGTGCATGTCGATCCGGGCTGGGTGGGACGGACGGTGGGCACCATGCAGGAGGCCGCACGGTTCCCGATCCCGTTCCTGCTCCGGCTCGGTACCGGCATGGTGCCGAAGTCCGACACCATCTTCCAGGACGGCGACCTGGCGTACGTGGCCTGCGAGGCCGACCGCGTCGGTGACGTCGAGACCGTGCTCGGCCAGCCGCCGGCCAAGAACTGATCCGGGACCAGGAGGAGTTTCATGCGCGTCGCAATCGCCGGAGCCGGCCATGTGGGCCGCTCCATCGCCCGGGAGCTGATCGAACACGGCCACCAGGTGCTGCTGATCGACAGGCAGCCCGCGGCCATCAAGACCGAGTCGGTGCCGGACGCCGAGTGGCTGCTCGCCGACGCCTGCGAGCTCTCCTCACTCGAGGAGGCCGGTCTGGACAGCTGTGACGTGGCCATCGCCGCGACCGGTGACGACAAGGTCAATCTGGTGCATTCCCTGCTGGCCAAGACCGAATTCGGGGTGCCGCGCACGGTGGCCCGGGTGAACCATCCCTACAACGAGTGGATGTTCGACGAGGTGTGGGGGGTGGACGTGTCGGTGTCCACCCCGCGCCTGATGTCCGCCCTGGTCGAGGAGGCGGTGGCCGTCGGCGACCTGGTGCGGTTGTTCACCTTCCGCAACGGCGACACCAATGTGGTCGAGTTCACCCTGCCCGAGCAGAGCACCTGCGTCGGCATGCGGATCGGCGAGCTCGGACTGCCCGGGGAGACCGTGCTGGTCGCGGTGATCCGGGACGGCCGGGCCAGCGCCCCCGACCCCGACGGCTCCCTGGAGGCCGGGGACGAGCTGCTCTTCGTCACCAGCCCCGATCACGAGCAGGAGCTCGCCGACGTGCTCTCCCCGCGCGGCACCTCCGGTCGGGTGGTGTCGGGGCAGATGCCTCAGATGCCGGGGACGTTCAGCAACTCGTAACGCGGGTTGTAGACGACCGCCTGGCCGCCGTGCCGCGAGAGGCGGCCCTCGACCAGCATCGTGGTGCCGGCCTGGATGCCGGGGATGCTGCGCCGTCCCATCCAGACCAGGGTGACCTGGCCGGTACCGTCGCGGAAGTCGACCTCGAGCCGCCGCGAATCGTCCTGCGGGTTGATGGTGACCGAGCTGACGGTGCCGCGCAGGCGCACCTTCTGCCGATCGTTGCAGCTGCCGCAGAGCGCCGCGCCGGCCTCCTCCGACTGCCGGCGCAGGTCCTCCGACTCCAACTCCTCGTTGGAGCGGACGATCCGGCGCAGCATGCCACCCAGGCCACGGCGCGACTCGGTGCTCTTCGTGCTTCCGGTGCTCCCGCTCATCGTCGATCCCCCACTTCAATTCGGTAGAACGAGTTCGACATCCGACTTCTTCCCAGCGTACGCCGCGTCACTGCGCGGATTCGGGCTCCGTCTGCTGGAGTTCCGGCGGCAGGGTGAGGGCGAGCACGTCACCGACCGGCATCGGGGCGTCGCCGCGGCGTACCACCACATCGCTGAACGCGTCGAGGAACGGCCCGACCAGTTCGTCGTCGCTCTGGTCGCTGAGCGCGGCCTGCCCGAAGAGCACCCCGCGCAGCAGCCAGCGCGGCCCCTGCGCGACCCAGGTGCGGGACGGCTGGAAGGCCACCTGCCCGTCGGGGGTCTGCACCGGGACGTTGCGCACCAGCTCGGTGCCGAACGGGCCCTCGACGCTGTCGGCGGTGCCGCCGGCGGCCTCGGTCTGCTCGACGATCTGCTCGCGGATCTCGGCCCACATGCCCGGGCTGCGCGGTGCGGCGAAGGCGGAGAGCTCGAGTGCGGACTCGTCCTTGACGATCAGCGCGGAGACGATCTGCTGGGTCTCCTCGGCGACCTGGAGCCGCAGCTCGCACTCCGGGATCGGGGTGATCACCAGCGCGCCGAAGTCCAGCCGCTCGATGTCGTCGGCCTCCAGGTCGACCTCGTTGATGTCGAAGGGCCCGTCCTCGCGCCAGTCCTTGCTCAGGTCGAGGGCCGCCCACTCATCCTCGGCGTCCTCGGCGTCGGTGTCCTCGTCCTCGTCGTCGTCCTCACCGGAATCCAGCTCGTCGTCGTCCTCGGCGGTGTCCAGGTCCGCATCCGGATCGGCGGCGTCGGTCTCGGTGTCGGCAGCATCGGCACTGGTGTCGTCAACCGAGGTCTCGTCGACCGTGGTGGTCTCGACGCTCTCGTCGGCGTCCTTCTCGGCCTGCTTCTTCTTCCGGCCAAAGATCATCGTGTCGTCCACTCCGCTTCGTTTTCGGTTCGGCGTACGCCCTGGGGCACCGCCGTCCATCTTGGCACCAACCCCGGCCCATGGAGAACCGGAACCGCGATTCAGCGGCCGGTGGACCCGTGACCGCCGGCGCCGCGCACCGACTCGGAGAGCGTGTCGACGAGCTGGAACTCGGCGCGGATCACCGGTTGGACGACCAGCTGGGCGATCCGGTCACCACGGTTCAACCGGATCGGTTCGTGCGGATCGGTGTTCAGCAGGCAGACCTTGATCTCACCGCGATAACCGGCATCGACGGTGCCCGGTGCGTTCACGATCGTGAGGCCGTGCCGGGCGGCCAGCCCGGACCGCGGATGCACGAATCCGGCGTACCCCTCGGGCAGCGCGATCGCCACCCCGGTCGGTACCAGGCGGCGCTCCCCCGGGGCCAGTTCGACGTCCTCGGCGGCGAGCAGGTCGGCGCCGGCGTCGTCGTGGTGGGCGTAGCGGGGCACCGGCAGCTCGGGATCCAGTTGCTGCAGCGGAACGGTCAGCGTGTCAGTCACGCCGGGCAGCCTACTGCCGCCGCTGTCCCAGATAGCCCTGGGCCACCCGGGCGAGTTCGTCGGGACGCCGGCAGGACACCAGCCAGTAGGGATGCGGGTCGGCCGGGTCGTCGATGGTCACCTCGACGGCGCGTTTCAAATAGGAGCGCAGCAGCAGGTACGCCCGGGCGTCGGCCTTCACCCGTTGCCGGTCCCGGGTCGCGGCCGCATCGAGGGCGGTCACCCCGGACACCCACTGCCACTCGATCCGCGCCCGGCCGGCACGCAGCCCGTCCGGACCCGCGGCCACCCGCACCGATCCGTAGTCGATCAGCACCCAGGCGGCCAGTCCACCGAGCACCGCGGTCCCCGCCAGACCCTGCAACCAGCCGAGATAGAAACCCATCGCCAGCCAGAAGGTGGCCAGGAAGAAACCGGCGATCAGCCACCAGGACAGCGGCGCGGTGAGCCGTTCGGCGTACGACTGCCGGTCCGCCCGCTGCTGCTCCGGCCCGCTGCGGGTCTCCGGCTGGTCCGGCGCTTCCGACTGGCCCTGCGACATCGACACTCCTTGCGATCAGACGGCGGCCGGGCTGGATCCGGGGCCCGCCCGTGACCAGTCAAACCTAGCCGAGGCGTTCGCCCTACTATGGGCTGGAGCGGAGCACGTGCCCGCGAGCACACCCAGACCTTGAAGGAGATCCGGATGCAGTCCAGACTGTGGAAGATCTACACCGCGGTGATCGGCACGGTGTCGACCATCGCTGCCCAGAAGCTCGTCAGCAAGAGCTGGGAGATCGTCACCGGGGAGGAGCCGCCGGAGCCCGGTGACCCCGACACCCCGCTCCACCTGGCCGTCACCTGGTCGATCGCCAGCGCGGTCGGCATCGGGGTCGTGCAGCTGCTCACCAACCGGTCCACGCTGCGCCGGATGCGTGCCGCGCTCGGTGACGATGCCCTGCCCGGCAAGAAGATGAGCTTCAAGATCTGAGCATCGCCAGCGACGACAACAGGGGCCCCGGATCTTCCGGGGCCCCTGTTGCATGTAGTCGTCGGTTCGCTCAGCCGGCGCAATCCATGCAGTAGTAGTTCCCGTTGCGCTCCTCCGCGATCTGGCTGCGATGGCGTACCAGGAAACAGCTGGCACAGGTGAACTCGTCCTGCTGCCGGGGCAGCACGCGCACGGTCAGTTCTTCATGCGACAGGTCGGCACCGGGCAGCTCGAAGGCCTCCGCGGCCTCCACCTCGTCCTCGTCGACCTTGCCCGAATTCTTGTCATTGCGACGGGTCTTGAGCTCCTCGATCGAGTCTTCGCTCATCTCCTCATCGGACTTGCGCGGTGCGTCGTAGTCTGTCGCCATCGTTCCCTTCTCCAACTAACTAGGCCTCGGCATATTCGGCCGCTCAACGAAGCCGAGACCGGTGATATTCCCCGAACCTCAGCCCGGTGCCGTGCGGCGTGTCCCGGGGGGTGTTGATTGTGGCCTGCGCGTATGAATACCACAAGCCGGGACACGTGAAACCCCGACGGAGAAATTCATGGAAGGGTGTTGGTCACAGCTCAGGAAGGACGCCCGTGTCGACCAGCTCCGCCGTGACCGTCGTGATCGCCCCGGATTCGTTGAAGGGCAGCCTGGACGCGCTGCCCGCCGCCGAGGCGCTGGCCGCCGGTTGGCACCGGGTGCGCCCCGACGACGACCTGCTGCTGCTCCCCCAGGCCGACGGCGGTGAGGGCACGATGGCGGCCCTGGCAGCCGGGGACGAGCGGTCGGCGTACCGGGACGCGGGCACCGTCACCGGACCGGACGGCCGCGGTACGCCGGGTCGCTGGCTGCGGCTGGGCAACCAGGACGCGGTGCTCGAGCTGGCCCAGATGTCCGGGCTGCCGCTGATGCGCCGCCCCGATCCGCTGGGCGCCAACTGCATCGGCCTGGGCCAGGTGATGGCGGCGGCGCTCGCCGACGGGGCGCAGCGGATCCTGGTCGGGCTGGGCGGCTCGGCCTCCACCGACGGCGGGGCCGGCATCCTGACCGGTCTCGGCGCCCGGTTGCTGGACGCCGACGGCAACGATCTGCCCCCGGGTGGGGCGGCGCTGCGGAACCTGGCCCGGTTGGACACCTCGGCGATGCGGCGGCCCGATGAGGTCGTGGTGCTCACCGATGTCGAGTCCCCGCTGCTCGGTGCGCAGGGTGCGGCCGCGGTGTTCGGCCCGCAGAAGGGTGCCGACGCCGACGACATCTCCGTTCTGGAACAGGGATTGCGGCGATTGGCCGAGGTGGTCGGGATCGACTCCGACCGGCCCGGGATGGGTGCCGCGGGTGGGGCCGGGTACGCCCTGGCCGCGGTGCTCGGTGGCCGGATCGAACCCGGCGCCCCCTATATCGCCTCGGCCAGCGGGCTGACCGAGGCCGTCGCCGGCGCCGACGTGCTGATCACCGGTGAAGGGAAGTTCGACCAGACCTCCCTGTCCGGCAAGGTCGTCGGGCATGCGCTGTCGCTGCCCGGGGCACCGATGAAGGTCGTCGTCGCCGGGGCGGTGGCCACCGAGGTACCGGGTGTGGACACCTTCGCGCTCGCCGACCTGGCCGGCTCCCCGGCGGCCTCCTTCGCCGACCCGGCCCGCTGGTTGACCGAGGCCGGTGCGCGGGCCGCTGGTCAGCTCCGCCAGACCTGACCCGAGCGGCGGCGGGCCTCGCCGCTGTGATCCGGTTCCCCGGGGGCCTCGCAGAGGGCCGGGCGACCGGGTTCGCGCAGGTTCACACAGCAGCTCGCGGGGCACTCGTAGCGGCCCGGGCTGCCGTGGTCGATCACCTCGGGCAGCACCTGGTCACCGCGGGCCACCCGGGCCCGTTCCTCCAGCAGATCCACCAGTCCGCCGACGAAGGCGGGATCGGTGCGTGCGGTCGCGGCGCGGCGGATGCTGATCCCGAGCCGGCCGGCGGTCCGCACCGCCTCGGTGTCGAGATCCTGGACGACCTCCATGTGGTCACTGGTGAACCCGATCGGCACCAGCACCACCCGGCGTACTCCCTGCCCGGCCAGATGTTCCAGCAGATCGTTGACATCGGGTTCCAGCCACGGATCCTGCGGTCGGCCGCTGCGCGAGCAGTACGCCAACTCCCAGGCGGGCGTGTCCGCCAGTCCGCGCTCGGGGGCGAGCTGGTGCACGATCTCCTCGGCCACCGTGCGATGCCAATCCACATAGGAGCCCTCCGCCGAGCGCGGTTCCGGGCCGGCGGACTCGGCCATCGGGACCGGGATCGAGTGGGTGACGAAGACCAGATGCGGGATGTCCTCCCCCTCGGTGCTCCGCTCCAGGTCCGCCAGCGCCTCCCGGGTGGCTGTCAGGTTCGCGGTGACGAAACCGGGATGGTGGGCGTACTGCCGGATCCGGTCGAGTTCGAGCTCGCCGCCGGTCGCCTCGATCGCCTGCTCGCGGGCGTCCCACAGGTTCTCCCGGTACTGCCGGCAGGACGAGTAGGAGGGGTAGGCGCTGGTGGTCAGCGCGACCGCCCGGCGGATGCCGGAACGGCTCAGCTCGGTGAGGGTGTCGGCCAGGAACGGGGCGGTGTTGCGGGCACCCCAGGCCACCGGCACCTCGATCCCCCGCCGGCGCAGCTCCGCCTCCAGCGCGGCGACCAGGGCCCTGGTCTCGGCGTTGATCGGGCTGACTCCGCCCCGGTCGAAGTAATGCTGGGCCACCTCGGTGAGCCGGGCCTCGGGGATCGGGCGCCCGCCGACGACCCGGCGCAGGAACGGGCGCACCTCCTCGGGGGCCTCGGGCCCACCGAAGCTCACGACTACGACGGCCTGGTACGGCCCGAGGTCCGAATCGCTCATACCGAGAAGTCTGCCTCAGAGGCCCAGCGTCGGGGACAGCGTGTCGGGAACACTCATTGCGCGATACCTGTAACGTCAGGGGGACGTGGTGCCGTACCACGTCCGACTACCGGTGGGACCTCTGGAGAGCGAGGACATGGACAGCGCACTGAGACCTCGGGAGATCCAGGCCCGGATCCGTTCCGGGCAATCTCTCGAGGAGGTCGCCCGCGAGGCCGGCGTCCCGGCCGAGCGGATCGAGGCGTACGCCGCCCCGGTGATCGCCGAACGTGACCACATCGCCCGGACGGCGCTGGCGGCGACCGTACGCCGACGCGGCGAGACCTCGACCCATCGCAATCTGCGGCCGGTGGTCGAGCAGCGACTGACCAGTGCCGGTGTCGATCCCGATGGGGTGGACTGGGACGCCTGGCGCGAGGAGGATCGGCGCTGGACGGTACGCGCCCGCTACCAGGTGAAGGGCAGTGAGCGCGAGGGCCTGTTCCGCTATGACCAGGCGGGCCGTTTCTCGGTGGCGCTGAACGATGATGCCCGGTGGCTGATCGGGGAGGCGACCCAGGAGCAGGAGGACAGCGACGAGCTGGCCCTGGTCCGCGCGGTGTCCTCGCCCGAGGAGGTCGAGGACGTCGACGCGGATGATGTCGACGAGGGGGATGTCGACGAGGTCGAGGACGAGCCCGAGGGCTCGGACGAGGTGACCCAGCCGATCGCCGGCCGCGCCACGGACAGCCGCAGGAGCGGGGCGGGCGAGCCCGGTTCGAACGAGGACGACTCGAACGAGGACGAGTCGCACGAGGACTTGGCTGACGAGGAGTCGCTGCCGACGAGCGCGGCCACCCCGCAGGAGATCGCCAGTGAGGTCGAGGCCGAGATCGACAGCTATGGCGTGGTCCCCGATGGCCGCTCCGAGCTGGACGTGCTCTACGACATGCTCGGCGGGATGGCCGAGGACTCGATCAACATCTATGCCGGGCTGTCCGAACCGGTGCTCGACGAGGCGCCGCGCCAGGGTGCGGCCCCGGGCGGGGATGCGCCGCGCGCGGAGGAGATCGTCGAGGTGACCGAGGTCGAGGTGGTCGAGGTCACCGAGGTCGAACTGGACGACGAGCAGGACGAGGACGAGCCGACCAATGTCCGGATCCCGCGGCCCGCCGCCGCGACGGATCCCGATGCCGGCCGGCCCGAGGCGACCGAGTCGGGGCCGACCGTGGTGGACCGCGGCGAGGACGATGCGACCGAGGACGACGCCACCGAGGATGAGGACGCCGAACCGGCACAGCCGATCAGGCGGCCCGCCCGGAACCAGCGTGGCGCAACGAAGGCCCGGCCCGTCGCCGAACCCGAGCAGCCGTCCCTGGTGGATCACCTCGACGAGCAGGAATCGGCCGGAAAGCCTGCCACGGCAGGGAAGACCGAGACGCCGGAACCGGAGCCGGCCGACCCGGCTGCCGACCAGCGGCAGGAGTCCAAGGAACAGGATTCGAAGGAGCCGGAGCAGAAACCGGCGGCCAAGCAGCGCAAGCCCCGCAAGCGTCGGGCCTCGGTGCCGTCCTGGGACGAGATCATGTTCGGCGGCCCCCCGCCCAACACCAAGGAGTGACCTCGCTTCGTCACCCTGGGCAGGTCTCGACCGCCCTGGACTAGCCGGTGGCGACCTCACGGTCGCCGGCGATCCAGTCGCTCCAGGATCCCGGATAGAGCGCGACGCCGTCGGCCCTGCCCGCGGCGGTCAGCGCCAGCAGGGTCTGTGCGGCGGTGATCCCGGACCCGCAGTAGACGATGTCGCCGGGGCGTACCTCGGCATAGAACTCGGCCAGCTCGGCCGGGTCCCGGAACCGGCCGTCGGGCTGCTGCGCCTCGGTCGAGGGCAGGTTGCCCGCACCGGGGATGTGGCCGGCGACCGGGTCGATCGGTTCGGACTCACCGCGGTAGCGTTCGGCGGCCCGCACGTCCCAGACCTGTCCGGTCGCGGCCGCCACCTGGTCGGCGTCGACGACCGGCAGCTGACCGGGCCGCAGTTCCACATCGCCCTCGCGGACCGGGTCCGGATCGCCGGTCGCCACGGCTCCCCCATTTCCTTGCCAGGCAGCGAATCCGCCATCGAGAACGCGTACGCCGGACACCCCGGCATCGGTCAACAGCCACCACAAGCGGCCCGCGGCCATCGCGTTGCCGCCGTCCAGCACGACGACCCGCGAGTCCTGGCGTACGCCGAGTCGGCGCAGGGTCTGCTGCAGCGCGGCCGGATCCGGCAGCGGGTGCCGTCCGCCCGCACCGTCGGGGCGGGTGGGACCGGACAGCTCGGTGTTCACGTCGATCCACTGAGAACCGGGGATGTGTCCCTCGCGGAAGGCGGGCAGCCCGTTGCCGGTCGCGGCCGGGCCCGGATAGCGCGCGTCGAGCACGACCGGCGGCTGCTCGGTGGCCAGCAGCGTGGCGAGTTCGTCGGGCTGGATCAAGACGTTCGGGGACACGGGCACCTCCGCGGTCGGCTGGGGCTGTCAGCCTAGAACGCCGACTGCTCCGCTTCGAACTCATCCGCCTCGTCCGAGCCGAACGGCAGCGGCTCGGGGCTCAACGTGGCCTGCGCGACGGCGCGGGTCATCCGGCGGCGATGGTGTCGGCGGCAGAGCACCTCGTAGCCGACCTCGGGGGCCGGCTCCCCCGCCGCGGCGATCTCGCTGGTGGTGTCCCCGACGACGACCTGGCTGCCCTCGGTCACCATCCGGCCATCGACCGTGCGGGCGTTGTGGGTGGCCTGCTGGCCGCACCAGCACAGCGGCTGCACCTGCGGCGTCTCGATCCGGTCGGCGAGCTCGACCAGCCGTTTCGATCCGGGGAACAGCTGGGTGCGGAAGTCGCTGAGGATGCCGAAGGCGTACACATCGATGCTCAGCTCGTCGACGATCCGGGCGAGCTGGTCGATCTGGACGGCGGTGTAGAACTGGGCCTCATCGCAGATCAGATAGTCGATCCGCGCCCCGCCGGTCAGCGCGTGCACCACATGGGTCCAGAAGTCCAGATCGGCCGAGACCTCGACCGCCGGTTCGACGAGCCCGAGCCGGGAGGAGATCTGCGCGGCACCGGAGCGATCCTGGCTGGTGCAGAGCAGCCCCGCACGGCCCCCGACCCGCTGCGTGTGGTCCAACTGGAGCGCCAGCGTGGACTTGCCACAATCCATCGGACCGGTGAAGAAGACGAGGTCAGCCACGAGGGGCCATCCTAGTGGGATTCCCGGACACGCACGCCCATCGAGCAGCCACCCACCCCGCTCATCGAGTAGCCGACCATGCGCAGCGGAGCGGAGCAATGGTCGGCGTGTCGAGATGAGCCCCCAGATTCTGGCAGGCCAGCAGCGACCAGTGCGGCTCTTCTCGACACGGTCGCTGCGCGACCTACTCGAAGAGCGTGTGGGGGCGGGTCTCTTCTCGACACGGTCGCTGCGCGACCTACTCGAAGAGCGTGTGGGGCACGGGTGTGGGTCAGTCGACGAGGAGGGGGACGGTCATCTCGACCGGGGTGAGGCTGCCGTGCATGCCGACCAGGTCGAGTTCGCGGGGCAGGGTCCTGGTCATCACGGCCCAGTCGGTGCGCATCGCGATCAGCACATCGCCGAAGCGGCGGCGTACCCGATCCGAGACCGGTCCGAACCAGCCCTCGTCGATCGCCTCGTCGCGGGTCCGGACCCAGGCATGGTCGCCGAGCCGGTCGGCCCAACGATCTGCGAGGGGCCGCGGCTCGTCGGTGTAGAGCTGCCGCAGCCGGCCCTCCCCGGCCAGCCCGGTGACCCCGGCGAGCAGCGACGGTTCCTCCTCCACGATCAGGAAGTTCCGGCCCGGCACGTCGATCATGCCGTGGTCGCCGGTGAGCACGAGCCGGACATCGCTGAGCAGTTCGCTGCGCAGCCGGGCGCAGAACGCATCGATCCGGCGCAGGTGCTCCCGCCACTGCGGCGAGGCCACGCCCCGGCCGTGGCCGGTGTGGTCCAGTTCGCGCTCGTAGGCGTACACCAACGTTCGATCGCCGGCGGTCGCCGCGGCCACGATCTCACGGATCCGCTGGTCCTCATCGGCCTCGTCGATCCCGCGGAAGTCCGGCCCGCGGAGTGCGGCGGAGGTCAGCCCGGAGCCCTCGAAGCGGGCCGGGGAGACGCTCGAGGTGCGGATCCCGGCGGCCCGGGCGCGTTCGAAGACGGTCGGCTCGGACTGGAAGTCCCGCGGTTTGACCGCCGAGTTCCAGATCAGCGCGTTGAGGATCTCATTGGTCTCGGGCACCCGGCACATGTAGCCGGCCATGCCGTGCTGGCCGGGTGGCAGGCCGGTACCGAGGCTGGTCAGCGAGGTGACCGTGGTGGAGGGTACGCCGCAGGTGAGCGTCCGGCCGCGGAGACCGGCCAGATAGGGGGCCTCGGCGGCGGCATCGGCGAGCAGCAGGTCCCCCAGGCCGTCGACCAGCAGCACCACCCAGCGTTCCGAGGCCGGCAACTGCAGCACGTTCTCCGCACCGGGGACGCCGAGTTGGGCCCCGACCGAGGGCAGCAGGTCCGACAACGAGGCGCGCCCGTATGCCGGCCGCAGCATCGGCTGGGGCGCAACCCCCATCCTCAGCCGCCGATCCGGGTGGAGACCGAACCGCGGCCGGTGGCCTGCTGCAGCGTGGTGGCGAAGCCGACCAGCCCGCCGACCCGCTCGGCACCGTCGGCCGCCACGCTCATCCGGACCACCAGATCGTCGGGAACCATCGTGCCGGTGTAGCCGTGGTCGGCCTCGCAGGTCGGGTCGGCGCAACCGGCGGGCTCCAGTTCGACCCGATGCATGGCGCCCCAGGCCACCGAGAGCCAGGCCTCGTAGGCCGGGTCGCCCTGGTGGTACTTCTCCGGCTGGGTGATCACCCGGGTCAGTGCGACCGTGTGCACCGCGGCCAGGCCGATCGATTCCGCGGAGGTGGCCGCCGCGGGTGCCCCACCGGGGGTGTCGGCGGGTTGTTCGTCGGTGTGCCCGACGACGAGCCGGGTCGGGGTCAGCACCAGCACGGTGAGGTGGCGGCGCACCTCGTCGTGGTTGAAGGTCGGCTCGTGGTGCACGACGAAGTCGATGACCTCCTCCGCCCCGACCGCCAGCAGGACGGTGTCCTCGACGAGTTCGGGAAAGTATCCGCAGGAGGCGAGGTCCGCGCGCAGCGCCTGCTGCGTGTCCCCACTGGCGTGCATGAAGTCCATTCGGCCATTCTCACATGAACCGCGACGGCTCAGGTCTGAACGCCGATCTGCCGGCCGATCTCGGCGCCGACCGCGCGACAGAACCCCTCCGGCTCCAGGTGGGCGGCCGGGCGCTCGGGGACGATCACGTGGGCGGTACCGCCGGCGAGCAGGTCCACCGAACGGATCCGCTGCTGCCGTGCCAGCTGCGGGGCGTGGCTGGTGTCGCCGAACAGGATCGCGCTGGCCCCCTCGGGCGGCAGCGGGGAGAGCCAACCGTGTTCGGCGACGATCACCCGTCTGGCCGGCAGCAGGGCCAGTTCGCCACCGCCACAGCCCTCCCCCAGGATGACCGAGACGGTGGGTACGCGCAGCGCGACCAGATCCGCCAGGCAGCGGGCGATCTCCGAGGCCAGCGCCCCCTCCTCGGCATCGGCGGACAGGTCGGCACCGGGGGTGTCGATGACACAGACCAGCGGCAGGCCCAGCTCATCGGCCATCCGCATTCCGCGGCGCGCGCTGCGCAGGGCGGCCGGGCCGAGCGGGACGTCGGCGAGCTGGGTGCGCCGGTCCTGCCCGACGATCACGCAGGAACGGCCATCGATGACGGCCAGGGCGGTGAACAGCGCGTCACCCGCCTCCCCCTCCTGGGTACCGGTCAGCGGGATCACGTCATCGGCGACGACGCGCAGCAGGTCGCGTACGCCGGGTCGGTCGGGGCGCCGGGTCAGCTCGATGTCCCGCCAGGCGTCCTGATCGGGGTCGGGGACGAACGTGCCGGGCCGATGGGTGTGTGCTCGGGGCACACCCGATGGGCGGGGTCCGGACCCGGCGGCCGCCCACGGTGGTCGCTCGGGTGTCCGGTCCTCGGCGGGGGTGAGCAGGGTGAGGGCCCGGGCGGCGAGCGTCGGCAGCGCATCGACCGGCGCCACCGCATCGATGATTCCCTTCGCCCGCAGGTTTTCCGCGACCTGTACGCCCGGGGGGAACGGTCGGCCGTTGAGGGCCTCGTAGACCACCGGCCCGAGGAATCCGATCAGCGCACCGGGTTCGGCGACCGCGATGTGGCCCAGCGATCCCCAGGAGGCGAACACGCCGCCGGTGGTGGGGTGGCGCAGGTAGACCAGATAGGGCAGCCCGGCCGCCTTGTGTGCGACCACCGCCCGGGAGATGTCGATCATGGTGACGAAGGCCGGGGTGCCCTCCTGCATCCGGGTGCCACCGGACGCGGTGGCCGCGATCAGCGGCAGTCCTTCGGCGGTGGCGCGGCGCACCGCGGCGGTGATCCGTTGCCCGGTCGCCCGGCCCACCGAGCCGCCGAGGAAGGCGAACTCGCTGACCACCAGTGCCACCGGCAGCCCCTGGATCCGGGCCCGTCCGGTGAGCACGGCCTCGTCAGTGCCGGCCTTCGCCCGGGCCCGCTCCAGGGCCGCCAGATAGTCCGGATCGGTGCCATGGGCGCGCGCGGGAATGGGCTCGTCCCAGCTGGTCCAGCTGTCGGCATCGACGGCCGCCGCGATCAGCTCGCGGGCCCCCGGTCGGCCCCGTGTCATCCCAGACCCCGTGTCATCCCAGAACCCGTGTCATCCCAGGCTCCGGCTCAGTTCGTCACGCTCCTCGGCGGTGGGTGCGATGGTGATCCGGGCCCCGAGGACCGCGACGCCGGTCTGGGCGGCGATGCAGGGTGCCAGGTGCAGGGCCGCCACCTGCGGCAGGTCGTCGGCGAGCTGCGCGACCCGTTGCAGCAGCTCCTCGACCGCGGCGACGTCGGCCGGTGGCGTACCCCCGCCACCGAAGAGGATCTCGGCCGCGCCGAGGTCGCGGACCATCGCCGCCGCATCGGTGGTGGACAGCGGTGGTACCCGGTAGGACAGGTCGCCGAGCAGTCCGGACGCGATCCCGGCCACCCCCAGCGAGATGATCGGCCCGAAGGAGGCGTCCTCGGCCGAGCCGATCTGCAGCGGTACGCCGGGCGGCATCATCTGCTGCACCACCGGCGCCGCCGCCAGCTGGGCTTCCGCGTCGGCCTCGCCGAGCCCCAGATCGGTGACCAGCTGTCCCAGGTCGCGCCAGGCCTCGGTCATCTCCTCGGCGCTGTCCAGGTGCCGGAAGACGCTGGTCCCCAGATCGGGGCCACCGCGGACGCCGTCGGTGGTCGCCTTCAGCACCACGTTCCAGCCGAGCCGTTCGGCGACCTCGATCGCCTCGGCGAGGCTGCGTACCGGCGTCCGCGGCACCAGTTCGATCCCGTACGCCGCCAGCAGCCGCGTGCTCTCCTGCTCGGTCAGGTCCCGGCCGGAAGGACTGTCGGCGAGCACCTCGGCCAGCAGGGTACGGGCGGCCCGCCGGTCCGAGGGGTGCTCGACCAGCTCGCCGTGCTCGCCCTGCCGCCAACGGGCGTACGCGGTCACCGCGGACAGCGCCTGCAGCGCGTCGGCGTAGCTGCTGAAGGTCGGCAACCGGCCCATCGCGTCGAGCGCCTCGCCCTGGGGTTCCAGCTCGATGAAGTCGGCGAACACCCCGATCAGTGGCTTGGCGGCCTCGGCCGCGACGTCGAGCAGTTCGGCGTGCGCCTTGCTGGCGACGGTGTCGAAGGGGTCGACCAGGGCCACCATGACGCAGTCCACCTCGGCCTGCCGCAGCGCCGCGCGGGCGACTTCGGCGTACGTCTTCGGGCGCGAATCGCCGGCGAGCAGGACCGGTTCGCAGATCAACCCGCTGCGCTCCCCCATCCGCTGGATGTGGCCGCCCATCGCCCGCGAGTTGGTCACCACCCGCAACCGTTCACCGGCCGGAAGTGGTTGCCTGGCAAGGATCTGGGCGATGTCGAACATCGCATCGCGCCGGTTGGTGACGATCACCCCGGACTGCCGGAACATCGCGTCGATGGCGTCGGAGGGTGCGTCGTGCAGGCTGGAGGCGGCGCCCTGGCTGCGTACCCGTTCCGAGCGGCCCGGGGAGAACAGCACCACCGGTTTGGTCATCGCCAGCCGGCGCACGATCCGGGTGAACTTGCGCGGGTTGCCGATCCGGTCCAGCGACAGCACGCAGACCTTGGTCGCCTCGTCGTCGATCCAGTAGTGCATCACGTCGTTGCTGGTCACATCGGCGTACATGCCGGAGGAGATGAACGACAGGATCCCGATGTGCTGGTCGATCACCCGGGACAGCAGGATCACCCCGACCGCCGAGGACTGGCAGAACATGCTCACCACACCGGCCCGCGGCATCGGCGCGGGGCTGGCGTTCAGCGAGAAGGCGGGGTCGGTGTTGATCACCCCGAGCGCGTCCGGGCCGAGGGCGCGCAGGCCGTGGGCGCGGGCCAGGGTGACCAGCGATTCGTTCTGCGATCCGCCGAATTCGCCGGCATGGATCAGATAGAGCCCGAATGCCTTGCCCGCGGCGGCGACGATGGCGCGACCGACCTGGTCGGGCGGCAGCAGGGTGGCGACGATGTCGAGGTCGGCGGGCAGGTCGCCCCAGTCCGCGACGACGGGTACGCCGGAGACCTCACCGCCGTCGGTGACCAGGACACAGACCTCACCGGTGAAACCGCCGGCGATCAGCGTCTCCACCCCGCGCTGGGCGAGCAGGGCCGGACCGACGACCGCGATCGACCGCGGCTGCAGCAGCCGGCGTACCGAGGTGGCCTCGGCGCGGTGCTCGCGGCGCAGCATCACCTCCCGGGACTGCTCGGTCGGTGAGATCGGGAACTCGACCAGGATCATCCCGTCCTCGAACTCCCGCGAGACGGTGTAACCGGCGTCGGCGAAGACCTGCACCATCCGCCGGTTCTGCGGCAGCACCTCGGCCACGAACCGGGACAGGCCGCGCTCGCGGGCGGCCTCGGCCAGGTGTTCCAGCAGCAGCTGGCCGACCCCCTTGCCCTGCACCGAATCCTCGACCAGGAAGGCGACCTCGGCATCGGAGGCGTTCAGCCGGTCGTAGCGCCCGACCGCCACCATCCGCTCCCCGACGGTGAGGATCAGCGCGACCCGGTCGCGGTAGTCGACGTGGGTGAAGCGGACCACGTCCTTGGCCGAGAGCACCGGGTAGGGGGCGAAGAAGCGCAGATATTTCGACTCGGGCGAGACCCGGGCATAGAAGTCGACGAGCAACTGCTCGTCCTCGGCACGGATCGGGCGCAGGTGCGCGGTGCTGCCGTCGGACAGCAGCACGTCGGCCTCCCACTCCGCCGGGTAGCCGGTACCGGACTCGTCGGTGCCGGCTTCCTCGCGTGCGTTCACGACCCCAGCCTACTGAGCGGGTGTCGGGTGACGGCGGGTGGCGGGTGGTGGCGGGGGCGGTGACCCCGCTCGATAGGGTCTCCCGCATGGCACGCCCCTTTTTCGCTGCTCGGCTCGAGGACCGGCTGAACACCAAGCTGGGTGACGTGGTGCGCTCGCGTGGTTGGAACGAACGCGTGATCGCCTACACCGGTTATGGATCATCGAAGTTCATCCGGGTGCTGGCCCGGGTGGTCTTCACCCCGCCGATGGACGGCAGCGACGACGAGCACCGGATCATCCCCGACCTGGCCGACACCCTGCTGCAGCGGCGCGGCTGGCGGAACTTCTTCACCGCCCCGGCGGTCAACCACCGGGTGAATGCGACCATCGACGGCCACACCTACCAGGTCGCCACCGACCGCAACGGCTATGTGGATTCCCGGTTGCCGGTCCGCGGCCTGCAGCCCGGCTGGCATGAGATCCGCCTGCAGTGTGGCGATTCGGAGCCGGTGGAGGCACCGATCATGGTCGTCGACCCGGAGCAGACCTGGGGCCTGGTCAGTGACATCGACGACACGGTGATCTCGACCTCGCTGCCGCGTCCGCTGCTGGCGGCCTGGAACACCTTCGTGGTGCACGAGTCGGCGCGACAGGCGGTGGCCGGGATGAGCGAGATGTACCGCTCGCTGATGGCCGAGCATCCGCAGGCGCCGATCATCTACGTCTCCACCGGCGCCTGGAACACCGCGCCGACGCTGATCCGCTTCCTCAAGCACCACCGGTTCCCGATCGGGCCGCTGCTGCTCACCGACTGGGGCCCGACCAACAGCGGCTGGTTCCGTTCCGGGCAGGAGCACAAGCGGATGGCGCTGCGGGATCTGGCGATCGACTTCCCGAAGATCCAGTGGATCCTGATCGGTGACGACGGCCAGCACGACCCGTCGATCTACGGCGAGTTCGCCGAGGCGCACCCCGACCGGGTCAACGTCGTCGCGATCCGCCAGCTGACCCCGGGTGAGCAGGTGCTCGCGCACGGCACCCTGGCGCCGATCTCGGCCGACGAGCTCGATGACGCCGACGCCGAGGTGCCGGAGGTCCGCGCCGAGGACGGTTACGAGCTGCAACCCCTGCTGCAGCAGGCCATCGAGGGCCAGCTCGACACCCGCGCCGCCCGCGCGAACGCCAACCCTCGCTGAGTGCCGGCCCCTCGCCATCCATCGAACTGACCGTGCACCCGTCGAGCGCTCGAGCACGCCACGGGTGCACGTAAGGATCGATGGATCGCCGGGTGGGTGTACGCCTCAGAGCCAGGTGCCACCCGAGGTCTCGGCGGGCTCCTGCTCGGCCTGGTAGCTGTGGATCCAGGCCAGGTGCCGATCGAAGGCCTCCGCCGCACCGAGCCGGGCATCCCGTTCGTCGGCCCGCGGGCCGGGTGGCAGGTGCAGCACATCGGCGGTGGTGATCGAGGCGACCTGCACCCGCCGGGTACGCCCGCGCCGCAACCGTTCGTACTCCGCCCGCGCGGCATCCCAGTCAGCATTGGCGACCAGCTGGTCCGAGAGCACGATCGCGTCCTCGATCGACTGGTTGGCGCCCTGGCCGTGGTGCGGCACCATCGCGTGGGCGGCGTCCCCGATCAGGGTCACCCGGCCCCGGCTCCAGCGCGAGAGCGGCGGCCGGTGGAACAGCGCCCAGCGCTCGGTGACCGGGACGGCGGTGATCATCTGCTGCACCGCCGGATGCCAGCCCGCGAAGTCGGCGACATGGCTGCCGTCGGGGATCGGCGTCACCCACTGCTGGTGCGCCCAGGGGCCGCCGTCGCGGCGTACCAGCAGGAAGTTGTGCGCCCCGCCGCCGATCGGATAGTGCAGCAGGTGCCCCTGCGGGCCGATCCAGAACTGGATCGCCGCGGGATCGGGCAGTTCGCTCAACAGCTCCGGCGCGACGATCCCCCGCGTACCGCTGCAGCCGGAGAACAGCGCATCGTCGTAACCGAGCATCAACCGGCGGGTGGTGGAGCGGACCCCGTCGGCCCCGATCACCAGGTCGGCGGTCTCGGTGCTGCCGTCGGCGAAGTCGAGCACCGCCTCGGTGTCGGTCTCGCGGATCCCGGTCAGCCGCCGGCTCAGGTGCAGCCCCTCGTTCCCGTACGCCCCGGCGAGTGCGGCCTGCAGCTCGGCGCGGTGGATGCCGACCCACGGCGATCCGTAGCGCTGCTGATACTGCACCTCGGGTCCGATCCGGGCGATCTCGGAACCGTCCTCGCCGTGCCGGAAGATCAGTTCGCCGATGTCGGCCCAGGTCTCGGCCAGCTTGTCACCGATGCCGATCCGGCCCTGGTAGTAGCGCAGCGAGTTGGCCGACAGGCCGACGGCCGCACCGACCTCTCGCAGTTCGCTGGTCGATTCGTAGATGTCGACCTCGAAACCGCGCTGCCTGAGGTCGATGCCGAGCGTCAACCCACCGATTCCGCCGCCGATGATCGCGATCCTGCGCGCCATGATGATCCTGCCTTCCCGCACACCGTTGTGGTCATCCAGAACGCTAGACGCCGCGCGCCTGTCCCGCGTCGGCGAATTGTGGGAAGATGAGGGCGGGCATTCCGACACTGTGTCGGAACGTCGCGTGGAGGTCGCCGTGCCGAGAGATGTCAGCCTCGACGACCTGTTGCAGGATCTCGCGGAGGAGTCCGGCCACCGGTTGGTGCTGCTGGACACCGCACTGCGCGTGGTCGGCTATTCGATCCACGAGACCGAGGCGGACCGGATCCGGTTGGGCCACGTCCTCGCCCACAGCGATTACTGGCCGCGCCCGGCGATCCCGTCCGACGGGTACGCCACGGTCCCGCTTCCCCAGCTCGGCTCGGCGCTCTTCCTGTCGGTCGCCGATGTCGATCGCCCGATGGGATACCTGATGGTGGCACCCGCCGACACCGACCCGGTGCCGGCGGTTCGAGACCGCCTGCGGGCCGCGACCGCCGAGCTCGGCAGGCAGCTGCTGGTCCGCGATTTCCGGCAGGAGAGTCGGCGGACCCGTGCCGCGGAGCTGGTCGGTCACCTGCTCGGTTCGAATGCCCGGCACCGCACCCGGGCGGCGCGGTCGTTGATCGAGGAGGGTCTGCTCGGCGCCGCCACGCAGTATGCGGCGGTCGCCGTCGGTCAGGATCCGGCGACCCTGAACGGTGCGGAGAACACCCACGGGGTGTCGCTGATCCTCGATTTCGTGACCCGGTCGTCGACCGCGTCGGTGGTCGGCGGGGCGCACGAGGGTGTGGGTGTGCTGGTCTTCCCCCGTCCCGTCGTGGTGGAGCGGCTGGCCCGCCTGCTCGGGCCGGGACTGCGCGCCGGGATCGGTCCCCTGGTGCCCGCCCTGGAGGACCTGCCGCACTCCTTCGCCCGCGCCCGCGCGGCCTGGCGGGCGGCGTACCTGGGCGCGGACCGGCACCCGACGGTGCTGACCTGGGATGCGGCCGGGATCGACGGCGTGCTGGCGATGCTGCCGTTGGAGACGCTCGGGGTGGGTGACCTGCCGACACCGGTACGCCGACTCTGGGACACCGGCCCGGATGAGGTGCTGGTGGAGACCCTGCAGACCTATCTGGACCGTGGCGGCGATGCCCGCGCCACGGCCCGTCGGCTGAGCATCCACCGCTCGACGTTCTACTACCGGCTGGACCGGCTGCGTTCGGTGCTGCAGGTCGACCTCGCCGACGGTGCGGTACGCCGGGAGCTCGACACCGGTCTGCGGCTGGCCCGGTTGGCCGGGTTGTCAGCGCGCACCGGGTGAGTCCGCCCGTCGTCTCGGATGGGGGGTACCGGTCGCCGCGGCGATCCGCACCAGATCGTGCGCGATCCCCTGCAACCGGGTCGCCCAGATGGCGTGCAGCCGCCTGGTCAGGTCCAGCCCACGGACCGGCACGCTGACCACGGTGCCCGCGGCCAGCGGCGCGGCGGCGGCGAGCTCGCTGAGCACGGCCGGGGCCAGATCCGCGGCCACCGCACCCAGCAGGGCGGCATTGCTGGTCAGCTCGATCGCCGGCCGGGCGACGGTCCGCCCGGCGAGCTGGCGTTCCAGCACCTCCCGGGTGCCCGACCCGGATTCGCGGACCGCGAGCGAGGTGGCGGCGAGTTCGTCGGCCTCCAGGGGGCGTTCCCGCTGCGCCCACGGGTGTTCGGGGGCGACCAGCACAACCAGCCGGTCGGCGGCGACGATGCTGGACTGCAGTCGGTCGTCGACCCGGCCGGATTCGATGAAACCGAGGCGCACCTGGCCACGCAGCACCCGGGCGGTCACCTGGTCGGAGTTGCAGACCTGCAGACCCACCTCGATCGCCGGGTGGTCGGCATAGAGCTCGGCCAGCCAGCCGCCCGCCAATGACTCGGCGATGGTCTGGCTGGCGGCGACGGTGAGGCTCTCGGCATCCACCAGCCCGGCCAGGGTTCGACTGAAGTCGTCGACGCGGGCCAGCAGCAACCGGCCCTCGGCGGCCAGTTCCAGACCGGCCGGGGTGGCCCGCGAGCCGCGGGGGCGCCTTTCCAGCAGGGGTACGCCGGCCCGCGCCTCCAGCCGGCGAAGGATCCGGCTGGCGTTCGGTTGGGCCATGCCGACCGCTCTGGCGCCGGCGCCGAGGCTGCCCTGGTCGACCACCGCGATCAGCAGTTCGACCGCGGCGAGGTCGGGCAGGGACGGCTTGGTCATATCACGATGATATGGGCTGGTGCCGATTCGACGGCTACCGGACCGACGGTGATGGCGATTGGCTGAGCAGCATGACCACGCATGCCGACCGCGACCTCCGCACCCAGCCGACAGCCCCGGTGCCCGGTTCCGGCCGCGGGGTCGCCCGGTATCTGCCGGGGCTCGCGGTGTGCGCGGCGGCGACCGTGGTGGCGGTGCTGGTCAACCGGATCTGGCCGGTGGTCAGCCCGCTGCTGGTCGCGATCGCGCTGGGTGCGGTGCTCACCAACGTGATCACCGTGCCCGCCGGCTGGCAGCCGGGGATCCAGGTGGCGGCGAAGACGCTGTTGCGGATCGGCATCGTGCTGCTCGGCCTGCAGCTCTCGCTCGGCCAGGTGGCGGGCCTCGGCCCCGGGATGATTCTGGTCGTGGTGGCCATCGTCGGCCTCGGAATCCTCGCCACCGTGGGGATCGGGCGATTGCTGCGGCTGCCGCTGACCCAGACCCTGCTGATCGCCTGTGGGTTCTCGATCTGCGGTGCCGCGGCGGTCGCCGCGGTGGACGGGGTGATGGAGACCGACGAGGAGGAGGTCGCCACCGCGGTCGGACTGGTGGTGCTCTTCGGCTCGCTGATGATCGTCCTGGTGCCGCTGGGCGCCTCGGCACTCCAGCTCGGCGACCCGCGCGCCGCACTCTGGGCCGGCGGGTCGATCCACGAGGTCGCCCAGGTGGTCGCCGCCGCGGGTGCCCTCGGCCCGGGTGCGGTCGATCAGGCGGTGCTGGTGAAGTTGGCCCGGGTGCTGATGCTCGCACCGGTGATGGCCGCGATGGCCCTGCTGGTCCGCCGGCACCCCGGCCTCAGCCATGCCGGCGGTGCTGGCAAGCGGCCGCCGCTGGTCCCGTTGTTCGCGCTCGGCTTCATCGCGATGATGCTGCTCGCCTCGACCGGCCTGGTACCGGCACCGGTGCTGACCGCGGCCAGCTGGGCCCAGACCGCACTGCTGGCCGCCGCGATGTTCGCACTCGGCCTGGGCGTACGCCTGAAGGCACTCGTCCGGGTCGGCCCGCGCCCGCTGCTGCTCGGTGTCCTCTCCACGATCACCGTCGCCGGTATCGCCCTCGGTGGCGTCCTGCTCGTCTCCCCCGCCTGACCCGATACGACTTTGTCAGCCACTATGGCCGGTTGTCGCCGCCCGGACGGGCACATTGGCACCAAGGGATCAGTGGGAGCCCCTCACCGCCCATCGAGCACGGCCCGCGCCGGTACCGCCAGCGCACGGACCAGTTGATCACGATCCAGGGCGGCCACCGAGGGCACCTCGATCAGATAGCGGGTCACCAGCGCACCGGCGGCCAGGGTGACCAGTCCGACGGCGCGGGAGCGGGCCGACTCGCCGGCACCGTGGGCGCGCAGATATTCAACGAGCGGGGTGATCAGCTCCTGCTCCAGATACGCCGCGACCGCGGCGGCCACCTCCGGCTGGCTGGCCGCCGCACCGATCATCGCCGCGATACCGGCCTGCGCCCGTGGGTCCTCCCAGGCGTCCACCGCGGCCGCGACCAGGGCCGGCCCGAGCTGCCGCGGTTCGGCGGCGAGCACCCCGCGGATGATCCCGGAGGGACTGATCCGCAGCGCCATCGCGGCCGCGAACAGGCCCGCCTTGGAACCGAAGTGGTAGCCGATCGCCGCCACATCCACCCCGGCCTCGGTGGCGACCGCGCGCAGGGTGGTGCCGCGATAACCGCGATCCAGGAACAACCGATGCGCGGCGGCCCGGATCGCCTCCGCACTGTTGCCACCGCCCCGGGGGCGGCCCCGCGATTTATTCATCATCGTTGAATATAGCGGTTGCACCGGTGGATCGTTGACCCATGAACACTCCCGATCTCCTCATCGTCGGTGCCGGACCCGCCGGTCTGGCCACCGCGGCGGCCGCCGCCCGACTCGGCCTGCGGGTCCAGGTGCTGGAGCGGCGCACCGAGCCCCGTCGGCACTCCCGCGCGCTGGTGGTGCACGCCCGCACCCTGGAGCAGCTCGATGCCATCGACGTCGCCGAGCCGCTGATCGCCGCCGGTGAACCGGCCCGGTCGCTGACCATGGAGCACGGTGACCGGACCCTGCTGCGCGTGGATTTCCAGCACATCGACAGCCGCTTCCCCTATGCTCTGCTGGTTTCCCAGGAGGTCACCGAATCCCTGCTGTGGCGGCGATCCAGCGAACTGGGCGTCGAGTTGCGGACCGGGGTGACGGTGGCCGGGCTGGCCGAGGAGGGGGTACGCCTGGCCGACGGTTCGGTGTGTGCGGCACCGCAGGTGGTGGCGGCCGACGGGATCGGCAGCGTGCTGCGCCGGGCGGCCGGTATCGGCTTCCCCGGTACCAGCGATCCGCAGCACTTCGTGGTCGCCGACGTCCGGCTGGATGAGCCACCGACCGGTCTGACGGTGCGGTTGGAGGAGGCCGGAATGATCGTGCTGGGTGCGCTGCCCGATCGGCTGACCAGGGTGATCGCCGACGTGCCGGCGGATCGGGAACCGGATCGAGCCCGGCTCCAGCAGCTGCTCGACGAACGCACCCCGACCCGGCCCCGGATCACCGAGGTGGCCTGGGTGTCGACCTTCACCGCCCAGCACCGGCTGGCGGCCTCCTTCGGCGACGGCCCGCTGAACCTGATCGGGGATGCGGCTCACGTGCACTCCCCCGTCGGCGGCCAGGGCATGAACCTCGGCATCCGGGATGGCATCGAGCTCGCCCAGGCACTGGTCGACGGGCCAGAGGCGGTCGCCCTGTGGCGTACCAGGCGACGCGCCGCCGCTCGCCGGGTGGTCCGCGGCACCGGTGTCCTGTTCGGGTTGGCGACCAACCGGCGGTCCTGGGTACGCCGAGCCCTGCCGGGTGCGCTCCGGGTGGCCGGGTGCAGCAGCCTGGTGCAACGCCGAGCGGCCGCCCTGGCCAGCGGTGTCTCATGAACAAGCGGAGGTCAACCATGTCCACGAAGTCCGTCCGACAGCGCGCACTCGCCCTGGTCGGCAAGCGCCTCAACCCGCTCACCCTCCGGATGGCGTACGCCGGCCGCGGCCCGTTCTCGCTGGTCCGCCACGTCGGCCGCCGATCCGGGCGACGGTTCGAGACCCCGCTGATCCTGGCACCGGTCCCCGGTGGTTTCGTCGCCGAACTCACCTGGGGTGACAGGGTCGACTGGTACCGCAACATCGTCGCGGCCGGTGAATGCACCGTGCTGGTGCGAGGTCGCGAGCACCGGATCGTCGCCATCGAACCGATGAGCGCCGACGAGGGCCTGCGGGCCTTCCCCGCCCCGGCCCGGCTGCTGCTGCGCCTGCTCCGCAAGCGCGACTACCGGTTGCTCCGCGAGGGTTGAACCCCGGAAACCCCGACACGCCGGGCCGCAGCGGGGCGCCGCTGGTCCGCGGTGGGACAATGGGCGCTGCCCGGCTGAACGGGCCCCGACCGGAGAGACGAGGCATGGCGCGCAAGAAGACCGAAGTGATCGATGACGAGGTGAGCGAGAAGATCATCGACATCGACGTCTCCTCGGAGATGCAGACGTCCTTCCTCGAGTACGCCTACTCGGTCATCTACGCCCGCGCGCTGCCCGATGCCCGCGACGGCCTCAAGCCGGTGCAGCGGCGAATCCTGTTCGCGATGGATGAGATGAATCTGCGACCGGACCGGGCGTTCGTGAAGTGCGCCCGCGTGGTCGGCCAGGTGATGGGTCAGTACCACCCGCACGGTGACAGCGCGATCTACGATGCCCTGGTTCGCCTCGCCCAGCCGTGGACCATGCGCTTGCCACTGATCGACGGGCACGGCAACTTCGGCTCCCCCGATGCCGGCCCCGCCGCGATGCGTTACACCGAGTGCCGGATGGACTCGCCCGCGGAGGCGATGACCGCCGAACTCGACCAGGACACCGTCGACTTCCGGCCCAACTACGACGGCAAGGAATCCGAACCGGTCGTCCTGCCGGCCGCCTTCCCGAATCTGCTGGTCAACGGCACCACCGGGATCGCGGTCGGCATGGCCACCAACATCCCGCCGCACAATCTGGTCGAGGTGGTGCAGGCGCTGCGTCACCTGCTCAAGCATCCGAACGCCCAGCTGGACACGCTGATGCGGTTCATCCCCGGCCCGGACCTGCCGACCGGCGGCAAGATCGTCGGCCTGGACGGCATCGCGGACGCGTACGCCACCGGCAAGGGTTCGTTCAAGATCCGCGCCACCACCCGGATCGAGCAGTTCGGCCGGCGCAAGGGCATCGTGGTCAGCGAGCTGCCCTACACGATCGGGCCCGAAAAGATCATCGAACAGATCAAAACCCTTGTGCAGAACAAGAAGCTGCAGGGCATCGCCGACGTCAAGGATCTGTCCGACCTGGATTCCGGCACCCGGTTGGTGATCGAGGTCAAGAACGGCATCAACCCCGAAGCCCTGCTGGAGCAGCTTTTCCGGCAGACCAAGCTCGAGGACTCCTATTCGATCAACTCGGTCGCACTGGTCGAGGGGCAGCCGCGCACGCTGACCCTGCACGACATGCTCACCGTCTATCTGGAGCACCGACTGCAGGTCGTGCTGCGCCGCACCACCTACAACCGCGACCGCGCGTTGGACCGGCTGCACCTGGTCGAGGGCCTGCTGATCGCGATCCTGGACATCGACGACGTGATCGCGATCATCCGCGCCGCCGACGATGCCGGGGCCGCCCGCTCCCGGTTGATCGAGGTCTTCGAACTCACCGAGACCCAGGCGAATTACATCCTGGACATGCAGCTGCGCCGGCTGACCAAGTACTCCCGGATCGAGCTGGAGTCCGAACGCGAGGAGCTCAAGAAGCGGATCGCCGAGCTCACCGAGATCATCGACAACGACGACCGGCTGCGGCAGGTGGTCAACGACGAACTGGCCGAGGTCGCCAAGAAATTCGGTACGCCGCGGCGGACCGTGCTGCTCGCCTCCTCTGGTCAGGTGACCAGCGCCGGACCGCTCGAGGTCGCCGACGACCCCTGCTGGCTGCTGTTGTCGGCGACCGGCCTGATCGCCCGGCTGGACGGCGAGGATCCCTTGCCGGACAGGGAATCCCGCTCCAAGCACGATGTGATCAGCTCCCGCATCAGGGCCACCGCGCGGGCCGACTTCGGGGTGATCACCACCGCGGGCCGGTTGATCCGGTTGAACGCGATCGACCTGCCGACCGTGCCGCGGACCGCGAACGCACCGAACCTGTCCGGTGGTTCGCGGCTCAAGGAACTCGTTGCCCTGCAGCGGAACGAGCGGGTGCTCTGCCTGACCACCCTCGACCCGGAATCCCCCGGGCTGGCACTGGGCACCGCCCAGGGCGTGGTGAAGCGCGTCCGTCCCGAGGTGCTCGGCCGCGACGAGTGGGAGGTGATCGCCCTGGCGCCGAAGGATCAGCTGGTCGGAGCCGTCGAACTCACCGATGAGACCGCGCAGCTGGTGTTCATCACCTCCGATGCGCAACTGCTGCATTTCGGTGCCGACAAGGTACGCCCGCAGGGTCGCACCGCCGGCGGGATGGCCGGGATCAAGCTCGGCGCCGGCGCCGAGGCGGTGTTCTTCGGCGCTGCCCCGGCCGACGGGTCGGTCGTGGTGACGGTCGCCGGGTCCGGGGATTCCTTGCCGGGAACCGATTCCGGTTCGGTGAAGGTGACCCCGCTGGACGCGTACCCGAGCAAGGGCCGCGCCACGGGCGGGATGCGCTGCCACCGGTTCCTGAAGGGCGAGGACCGGCTGCAGCTCGCCTGGGCCGGTGCGGCCCCGGCGATCGCCAGCGCCGGTTCGGGCGCCGCGATCGAGCTGCCGGAGATCGATCCGCGCCGCGACGGGTCCGGTACGCCGGCCGCCCAGTCGATCGCGGCGATCGCCTCGGCCTGACGCGCCCGGGGGTCCCAGATCCGCTCCGGTCGCTGGAAGATGAGAGTCTTGACATCAACTGGCAACCAACTAGCGTGGAAGTTGGAACCAGCTGGACGGATTGCCAAACGACCCAAGGGGGGTCATGACACCTCTCGCCTTCGGCGTCGGCTCGATCGAGATCGGCATTTTCGCGGCCATCGTGATTTCCCTGATCATCACCGTTCTGATGCGTGGCAAGGGGATCCTGCGCACGCCGGGGCTCATCATCGCGCTGGTCATCAGCATCGTGCTGCCACCGATCAACGTGGTGCTGCTGCTCGGGTTCTGGTTCTACCGAAGTCGCTCCGGTCGATCGGTCGGCTGACGGGTTCATCTCAGTTGGCGGCCTATTCCACCGCGGATGAGCCCCTTGGCCACCTTTCCAGGACACTGTGGGACCTTGGCGCCGCAACCTGGTTCAGCTCTTGGTGTAGTGCAGCTCCACCCGTCGGTTCTTGGCCCGGTTCTCCTCGCTGGTGTTGGGAACCACCGGATCCGCCTCCCCCCGGCCCTCGGTGGTGATCGTCACCCCCGGCAGGCCGGGCTCGACGATGGCCCGCACCGCCGCCGCCCGGCGCCGCGAGAGGTCCAGGCCGTGCTCGCTGGAACCCAGATCGTCGGTGTAGCCGACGATCGCCAGCCGCCCGGAGCCCTGTTGCTTGAGCTGAGCGGTCACCTCATTCAACCGTGCCTTCGCCTCGGGCCGGATCACGTCGCTGTCCTTGGCGAACAACACATTGCTGTTCAACGTGACGTCAGTGGTCCCTGGGCCCTCGGCAACCTGCGCGGTGCCCTCGGTGTCCTCGGTGACCACCAGGATGTCGATCGGCTCGCCGCCCTGGATGTCCTCCACCGGTTTCTGCACCGGCGCCGGCATCGGGGTCGGTGCCCAGACCGACTTCACCGACGGCGTGGCACTGGGTGCCGCTGCCCCGAGGCCCCCGCCGTTCACCGCAAGCCCGAGACCGGCCAGGCCGGCCAATCCGATGGCGACGACCCGGTGTGGGCCCCGGCGCTCACCCGAGCGGGACATTGTCGAAGCTCCCGAACCTCGACGCGCCCACCGCCACCGTCGTCACCCCAGGTGGCGGTGCGCCGAAAACACAACTCACATACAGTTCGTCACCGGTCTTCGCCGACGACGGCATCTGCGGAGCGCACAGGGATCTGTCGCTCTGGCCCTTGGCCGGCCGGTAGAGCTTCTTGTTCGCCGCGTCGACCAGGGTGAAGCCGTTGGTCTCCCCGGTCACCTCGTTGAAAGCGCCACTCGCGCTGAGCAGCTCCTTCGACGGCGAGCCCGTCACCGAGGTGTAGCGCACCCGGGCGTTCAGGGTGACCACGCCCTCACCGCGTCGCAACGGGTACAGATCGAGATCGTAGGTGTTCCCGCCGACCTTGATGTTCCGACTGCCGATCGGATCACCCAGCGGCGGAATGGTGCCCGACACGCTGGGCGTTGCCACCGGCTGGCCACCGCCCGCCGACGACGCCCCCGCTGATGGAGCGCCCGCCGGCTCGCTGACTGTCGGTGCGGGTTGTTGCTGGCTCCCACCCACCATGCCGCACCCACTCAGCAGCAGGGTCGACGCAATCACAGCCGTTGCGGTCCTCATGGCCACCTCCCCGAGTAGGGACACAACTATAAGAGCCCCGAGAGCCGACCGACGATGAGCGTGGGCACCCGGCGGTATCGTCACCCCCATGACGATGGTTCCGCCCGACCAGATCGGCATCCCGCTCACCGCGGCGGGTCTCTACTGGCAGCAGAGCAAGTGGAACGGCCGCAAGACGGTCCCGGTGATCCTGGAGCTGTTCGACTCGAACACCTTGCGACTCGGGGTGGCCGACGGGATCATCTTCGCCGTCCCGGCGACGAGCGTGCAGGCGAAGTTCTCGATCACCAACATCCTGCACCTCACCGTGAACGGCGAGAAGTACGCCATCAGCGGGATCGGGACCTCGCTGTCCCCGGAGTTCCCGCCGGTGATGGTCGACTATCTGCAACGCACCGCCGGTGAGATCGCCAACCGACACGGGGAGAATCCCGCCGATCAGAACTACGTCACCCTGCTCCAGGTCGCCCGCGGGTCGGTGTTCCGCTTCGGCGCCGAGGCCAGCGCCAAGATGGCCGCCGACGGTGCCGCAGCCAAGGAGGCGATCGACCCCTGGCGCCAGATTCTGGCCTCCGCCGGTGCCCAGATCGCGTGACCAGTCCAATCACAACGCTCGCGAGCCCTAGGCTGCACCCATGAGTCAAGGCTTCGACGATCTTCTTGCCGCAAACGCCGAATACGCAGCCAACTTCACCGAGGGCGGGTTCGACGGCATCGCCCGGGCGGGCGTGGCAATCATCACCTGCATGGATTCGCGGATCGAGCCGTTGCAGCTGCTCGGTCTCGGGCTGGGTGATGCCAAGATCATGCGTACCCCCGGTGGCCGGATCACCCCGGACGCGCTGGTGGGCTGCATCCTCGGCGTCCACCTGCTGAACGTGCAGCGGATCATGGTCGTCCCGCACACCCGGTGCGCGATGGCCTCCGGTGACGATGCGGCCATCGCGGACAAGGTGCTCGAGGCGACCGGAGTGGACATCCACGGCATGGTGCTGGGCTCCAGCCCGGACCAGCGCGCCGGCCTCAGCTACGACGTACGCCGACTGCGCACCCATCCGCTGCTCCAGGACAACCGGGTCGAGATCGGCGGATTCCTCTACGACGTGGACACCGGGCGACTGACCCAGGTGCTCTGAGCCGACGGACCAGCACAACCGACACACCCAGCACAACCAACACACCCAGCACAACGAGCACGGCCGGCCCGGCCCCCGACCGGGCCGGCCATACCTGGACCCAACTATGTCATAGTTGACATGTTTGGATAGGCGTGGTGGACTCGGCTCATGGTTCGACGAGGATCCACCAAGACGCTCTGCCGCGCCGCCCATGCCGTCGCCCGCAACAACCTGGCGACCGCGTTCGGTCACGTCTCGATGCGCGCCGGCAAGGAACTGGTGATCACCCCACCACTGCCGCTCAGCCAGGCCCGCTCCGACCTGTGCCGCAGCATCCCGCTGGACGCCGACGAACTGCCGCCCGGCATTCCCAAGGAGGCCTGGCTGCATCTGGCCATCTATCGCGCCCGTCCCGATGTGGCCGCGATCTGCCGAGCCCAGCCCGAGGTGGCGACCGCGCTCGCCTCCGCCGGAGTGGCGATCCAGCCCCTGCACGGCCAGGGCACCTTCTGCGGCGTACCCGTGCCGGTCTTCACCGAGGCCGAACTGGTCCGTGACAGCGATCGCGGCGTACGCCTGGCCAGGGCCCTCGGTGACGATCCCGCCCTGATCCTGAAAGGCAACGGTGCGCTCACCGTGGCCACCGACCCCGGCCGGGCCGTCGCTCGGATGTGGGTGCTGGAGGCCTCCGCCCGGATGAACGCCACCGCCGCTGCCGCCGGGAATCCCACCCCACTCAGCGAAACCGAGCAGGCCGCCTGGCGCGCCACCGAGACCGAACTGCTGGGCCGTATCTGGGCCCATCTGGACCACACCGACGAGGAGAACAACCGATGATCAACCTGCAGGATCTGGCCTACGTGCGGATCGGCACCCGCGACCTCGACACCCAGGTCGCCTTCGCCACCGAGATCGTGGGACTCGAACTGGTGGAGCACACCGACCAGGTCGCCACCTTCCGCGCCGACAACCGGCGGCACTGCGTCCAGTTCGTCCCCGGTGAACCGCGGGCGCTCGCCAGCGCCTTCAGCCTCGCCGACGAGGCCGCACTGGCCGCGGCTGCCGAGGAGCTGCGGGCCGCCGGAATCGACGTGCACGAAGGAACTGCCGACGAGTGCGCGGAGCGGCACGTGCTGGCGTTCATCTCCTTCTCCGACCCGGCCGGCAATGTCGTCGAACTGGTCTCCGGCCAGACCCACACCGAGTCCCGACCGGTCGCCTTCACCCGCCCGGTCGGCATCACCGAGTTCGGCCATCTCGGCCTGGAGGCCCCCGATGTGAAGGAGGCCGAGAAGTTCTGGACCAAACACTTCAACTTGAAGGTCTCCGACCGGATCGGCGCGAACGCCGTGCTGATGCGGTTCGACCCGGTGCACCACAAGCTGGCCGTCTTCGCCGACCAGACCGGTCTCGGGCACGTGAACTTCCAGGTCGCCAGCATCGACGACCTGATGCGCAACTGGCGCTTCCTCGAGCACCACGGCATCAAGATCATCGCCGGCCCGGGCCGCCACCCCCAGTCCACCGCGGTCTTCCTCTATTTCAAGGGCCCCGAGGACGTCACCTGGGAGTACTCCTTCGGTGTCCGCGAGATTCCCGAGGACCAGCCCTGGGTGCCGCGCGACTTCGAACCCAGCGAGATCGACTTCATCGACATGTGGAAGGGACTGCTGCCCAAGGCCGGTACGCCCTGGTCGGAGCGCAACAAGTGACCGCGGCGAACACGACGCAGGCAGCGACGGGTACGCGGACCGAGGGACTCACCGGCAACCGGTTGATCGGCCTGGTGCTGATCTGCGGGCTCTCGATCACCTTCGACGGTTATGACCTGGTGGTCTACGGCACCACGATTCCCAAGCTGATGGCCGAATGGGGCATCGGCCCCGCGCAGGCCGGCGCGATCGGCTCCTATTCGCTGATCGGCATGATGATCGGTGCCCTGGTGATCGGCTCCCTCGCCGACCGGGTCGGGCGGCGGAAGGTGCTGATCGCCTCCGTCGCCTGGTTCTCGCTGTGGATGATCGTCTGCGCGATCGCCCCGAGCGTCACCCTCTTCGCCGTCGCCCGTTTCCTGTGTGGGTTGGGACTCGGCGCCTGCATGCCGACCGCGGCCGCGGTGGTCGTCGAGTACGCACCCCGCGAACGCAGCAACTTCATCTACGGGATGATGCAGTCCGGTTTCGCTGTCGGCGGCATCCTGGCCGCCCTGCTCGGCATCCTGGTGATGCCCGCCTTCGGCTGGCGCGCGATGTACTGGATCGGCGCGCTGCCGCTGCTGATCGTCTGCCTGCCGGCACTGAAGTGGCTGCCGGAGTCCATCGAGTTCCTGATGGCGAAGGGACGCCGCGACCAGGCGTACCGGCTCGCCGACCGGCTCGGCCTGGTCGAGCCGACCACCCACGACGAAGGCCCCGGCAAGGTCCGCCTCAGCCGGCTCTTCAGCGGCGGGCTGGCGCTGCCGACGGTGCTGTTCTGGGTCTCCACCTTCTGTGCGCTGCTGCTGGTCTACGGGCTGAACACCTGGCTGCCGGAGATCATGCGCAAACAGGGTTACCCGCTGGGCTCCGCACTGTCCTTCCTGCTGGTCTTCAACCTGGGTTCGATTCTCGGGCTCGTGGTCGGTGCCACCATCGCCGACCGGATCGGCTCCAAGCCGGTGATCGCCGTCTCCTTCGCGCTGGCCGCGATCAGCGCGGTGATCCTCAGCTTCAACCCGAACGTGATCGTGCTCTACCTGCTGGTCGCGATCGGCGGCTACGGTGCCATCGGCACCCAGACGCTGATCAACCCGTTCGTCACCCGCTACTACCCTGCCGCGCTGCGCACCACCGGCATCAGCTGGTCGCTGGGCATCGGCCGGCTCGGCGCGATCTGCGGGCCGCTGCTCGGCGGGTTGGTGCTGGCCTCCTCGCTCGGCGCCGGGTGGAACTTCTATCTGTTCGCCGTGGTGGCCGTGCTCGGTGCGATCGCCGCCGCCCTGGTGCCGAAGTCCCCCACCCCCAGCGCGATCAGCGAACCCTCATCGGAGCAGCACCGCTGAGGCACACGCAGACCCCTACGATTGGGGCATGAGCCTTCGGCACGCGATCCTCGGCGTCCTCGCCGCCCGGGAGATGACCGGCTACGACCTGAGTCAGTTCTTCGACTCCGGGATGGGCTGGTTGTGGTCCGCCCGGCACTCGCAGATCTATCCCCTGTTGGGAAAACTGGTCGACGAGGGCCTGGTCTCGGGCAGCGAGGGCACCCGCGGTCAGCACCAGCGTCGGGTGACCTATGCGATCACCGATGCCGGCCGCGCGGAATTCCTCGACTGGGTGGGGACCGCGCACCCGTCCTCGGCGGAGAAGGACCCGTTCTGGTTGCAGGCGGTGTTCCTCGATGAGGTCGACCCGGAGCGTGCCCGGGGCGTGCTGCGGGCCTACGCCGACGGGCAGCGCGAGGCGGCCCTGCGCGCCACATCGCACGCCACCGAGCTGGCGGCCGGGATCACCCCGCTGATCCGGGAACGGTTGACCCACCGGCCGGCCGCCGAACACGACCGGATCACCCGGGTGAAGGCGCAGGTTTTCTCCGCTCAGGCAGCGATCGCGACGACCCGTGCCGAGCAGGCGGAGGCGTTGATCAGGGTGCTGGCGGAGACGAGCTGACCCGGTCGTGGGTCACCCCGGTGATCCGCAACGGCCAGAAAACCGCCAGCCCCAGCAGCAGCGTGACGATGATCCCGAGCAACCCAAGCCGGACCCCGAACATCGCGGTGAACAACGCCACCAGGGCGGGTGCCAGGAAGCTGACCGCCCGCCCGACGGTGGCGTACAACCCGAAGATCTCGTTCTCCTCACCGGGTTCCAGGATCCGCACCAGCAGGGTGCGCGAGGCGGACTGCACCGCACCGACCATCGAGGAGATCACCATGCCACCGATCCAGAAGACCAGCTTTGCCGGGAAGAGCACGATGATCAGCCCGGTGATGACCATGGCGATCAGGGTGCCGACGATCACCGGCCGCGGACCCAGCCGATCGTCGAGGCTGCCGAAGACCCAGGTGCCGACCGCCGCGACGATGTTGGCGGCCAGCCCGAAATAGAGGACCTCGGTGGGGGCGAAGCCGTAGGAGGTGGCCGCGATCACCCCGGCGAAGGTGAACACCGCGGTCAATCCATCGCGATAGATGGCCGAGGCGAGCAGGAAATGCGCCAGCTTCGGCCGACCGCGCAGGATCCGCACCACCTCGGCGTACGCCCGCAGCGGGCTGAACCGGTTGCTGCGTTGCCGCGGCAACGCCGGCGGGCCGAAGAACATCACCGGGATCGACATCAACAGCAACCAGGCGGCGCAGAACAGCGCGATCCCGCGGATGTTGATCGAGTCGGCGGTCGGCAATCCGAAGGCGTTCTGCACGAAGCCGACCGCGGCGACCACCAGACAGATCACCCCACCGAAGTAGCCGAGCCCCCAGGCCAGTCCCGAGATCCGCCCGATCGTGGTGGGGGTGGAGATCTGGCTGAGCATGGCGTTGTAGAAGATCTCAGCCATCCCCTGGGCGACCTGGGCCCCGGCGATCAGTCCCGCGCCGAGGAACAGGTACTGATCCTCGGGCCGGACGAACCAGCAGGCCGCGACGCAGGCGACCACGATCAGGGTGAGCACACCGAGCACGGCCTTGCGGTTGCGTACCCGATCCCCCCAGGCACCGACCACCGGCGCCGCCAGCGCCACCACGATGCCGGCCACCGTCTGCCAGTTCGCGAACACCTGCTGGCCACGTTCGGGACTCTCCGCCACCGCCGAGGTCACATAGACCGAGAAGACGAAGGACAGCATCACGGTGTTGAACGCGTTCGACCCGAAATCCCACAGACACCAGGAGATGACGGTACGCCGATCGCCGTGCGCCGGTGCCGAGGTGACGGTACTCACGGCGACAGGCTAGCGGGCACCCTCCGGTAACGCCGGACTTTCCATTGACGCGGCGCAAGATCGGAGAAGCGGGCCGCCGCGGGCACCGACTAGCGTCAACCCCAGCAGTCAGCCGCACGAAGGGACCCGACCATGCAGACCTACCTCGCCCCCTATGTCCACTACCCCACCAACTGCGCCGCGGAGGCGTTCGCCGCCTACGGCAAGGTGTTCGGCGCCGAACCGGTGATCCTGCGGGGCACGGACATGCCCGGCGGCACCCCGCCCGGAGCGGAGGAGCTGGTCGTGCACGCCCAGCTGAAGACCGACGACTTCACCCTCTACGGCTCCGATGACTGCATGGGCACGCAAACCCCGATGCAGGGTTTCGAGGTGTGCATCTTCGCCGACGACACCGCACAGACCCGCGGCTGGTTCGAGCAGCTCTCCGCGGACGGTGCCGAGGTGCACGTGCCGCTGGCCGAACAGCCCTGGGGTTCGGTCTATGGCCAGTTCACCGACCGGTTCGGGCTCACCTGGGCGTTCAACCTCGACACCCCCGGCACCTGATCTGCCTCACCATGCTGGCTGACCGATGAGAGGTCTGTCAGGATGAGTGAATGACCCAGGAGCGGTACCCGGTGCCGCTGGAGCCGCCGCGCTACAGCCATCCCCCGGTGAAGTTGAACAGCACCCGGCGGATCTCGCTGTACACCCTGATCGATGTGATCGTCGCGGTGGTCGCACTGGGTCTGACGCTCTGGCTGGCGGCGGTGGTGCTGCTGCGGGGGTTCAACTGGTCCTGGGTCACGGTGCTCTATCTGCTGGTGTTCTGGGGGTTGGTGGCCTATCTGGCGCTGCCCCGGTTGCATCAGCTGTTCACCACCCTCTATGTCCCGGACTACTTCATCGGTCGGACCCGGACCGGGGACGGGGTGCTCGGCGATCCGATCAATCTCGCCGTCGACGGCACCGAGGCCGACATCCACGCCGCGATGCTGGCCGCCGGCTGGACGAAGGCCGATGAGATCACCGCCCGCTCGGCCTGGGGGATGATCATCTCCTCGATCACCGGCCGCTCCTATCCCGCCGCACCGGTGTCGGGATTGCATCTGTTCGGCCGACGGCATGCGTTCGCCCATCAGCAGGAGGTGGACGGCAATCCCGCCCAGCGGCATCACGTGCGGTTCTGGCGTACGCCCCAGGGCTGGGTGCTGCCGGGTGGGCAGCGGGTCGACTGGCTGGCCGCCGGCACCTACGACCGCTCGGTGGGGTTGTCGGCGTTCACCGGCCAGATCACCCACAAGATCGATGCCGATATCGACATCGAACGCGACTACATCATCGACACCGTCCGCTTCGCCGACCCGCAGATCCCGGTGCGGATGATCGACGATTTCTCCACCGCCTACCACCACCGCAACGGTGGCGGCGACCAGGTGCACACCGATGGTCACCTGCCGATCCTCGATGTCAGCGGAGTGGCCGCCCGCAGCGACTCCCCCGCATTGCCTGCGGTGCCGCAGAAGCACGAGCACGCCCTGCCGCCGATCCAGCTGCTGGTGATCGGATTTCTGCTGGCGCTGCAGATCCTCGCGCTGCTGTTCGCCGGTATCGGGATCGCGATCGCCGGCGGCCCGACCGCGACCGGACTGTCGCCCGATGACTCGGTGGAGTTGCTGGGCAGCGCGATCGGCGCGGTACTGGCCACGCTGCTCTGGCTGGGTACGCTGGCGCGCTGGCCGTGGGCTCGGATCCTGCTGATGCTGGTCTGCGCCGGTGATGCCGTGCAGGCCCTGTGGGGTGCGGTGACCGACCTCTCGGCGAGCGCCCTGCTCGGTGCCAGCGTGTCGGTGCTGGTGCTGCTGGCGATCACCGCCGACCCGGTGCGCGCGTGGGTCACCCGCGACCGCACCGGACCCGAGGTCGAACTCCCCTGAGCGCACCGCGGCCACCGCAGAACCGGAGGCGAGCGTCCAGCGGCGCGCCCCCGCGATGCAGGCCCATCAAGGAGAGATCCCCCGCGTCACCCGACCAAACCGGCAGCCGAGCACCCGCGGGGATTTCGACGACTGGGCCGAAGAGCGGGGATCAACGCGCGCCGCGCGCGAGCCGACAGAATTACGCGTCGATCTGTTCGGCGTCGATGGTGTAGGCGCCCTCGACGATGAACTCCTTGCGCGGGGCGACATCGTTGCCCATCAGCATCTCGAAGGTGGCCTCGGCGATCGCGGCATCGTCGACGGTCATCCGGCGCAGCATCCGGTGCTGCGGCGACATCGTGGTCTCCTTGAGCTGGTCGGCGTCCATCTCGCCCAGACCCTTGTAGCGTTGGGGTTCTTTGAACGCGATGTTCTTCTTCGCCAGCTCGGCGGCCTTGCGCTGATATTCCGCATCCGAGTAGGTGTAGATGTACTTGTCCATCCCCTTGCGGGGGTTGGTGATCTCGAAGCGGTGCAGCGGCGGGACCGCGGTGAACACCCGCCCGGCGTCCAGCAGCGGCCGCATGTATTTGAAGAACAGCGTCGCCAGCAGGGTGCGGATGTGCGCCCCGTCGGAGTCGGCGTCGGCCATGAAGATGATCTTGCCGTAGCGCACCGAGTCCAGATCGAAGGTGCGTCCCGATCCCCCGCCGACCACCTGGATGATCGAGGAGCACTCGACGTTCTTCAACATGTCACCGACCGAGGCCTTCTGCACGTTGAGGATCTTGCCGCGGATCGGCAGCAGTGCCTGGTATTCGGAGTTGCGGGCCCGCTGTGCGGTGCCGAGCGCGGAGTCGCCCTCCACGATGAACAGCTCGCAGCGGTCCACGTCGTTGGACCGGCAGTCCTTCAATTTTGCCGGCAGGGTTGAGGATTCCAGCGCGTTCTTGCGCCGCTGGGCCTCCTTGTGGGCGCGGGCCTGGACGCGGGTCCGGGAGGCCGCGACGACCTTCTCCAACACGGTGCGGGCCTGCTGCTTCACCGCGGCCTTGTTGGAGCCGAGGAACTCGCCGAGCTCGCGTTCGACCACCTTGGTGACCAGTCGGGACACCGCCGGCGTACCGAGCACCTCCTTGGTCTGGCCCTCGAACTGCGGCTCGGCCAGGCGTACCGTCACCACCGAGGTGAGGCCCTCCAGCGCGTCGTCCTTGGTGATCTCCTCACCCGACTTGAGCAGCCGTTTGCCCTCCAGCGCCTTGCTGATCGCCTTGGTCAGCGCCCGTTCGTAACCGGTGACGTGGGTGCCGCCCTTGGGCGTGGCGATGATGTTCACGAAGGAGCGGGTGGTGGTCTCGTACCCGGTCCCCCAGCGCAGCGCGATGTCCACCTCGAGGTCACGGTCCACATCGGTCGGGGTGAGCGAACCGTTGTCGTCGAGCATCGGCACGGTCTCGGTGAACTCATCGCTGCCCTGCAACCGGATCACCTCGGTCACCGACGGATCCGGCGCCAGATATTCGCAGAACTCGGAGATGCCGCCGTCGTGGCGGTGCACCTCCTCGACCACCTCGTCGGGGTTGCGTTCGTCGCGGACCGCGATGGTCAATCCGGGCACCAGGAAGCTGGTCTGCCGGGCGCGGCCGGAGAGCTGCTCGAGGGAGAGTTTCGCGTCCTTGAGGAAGATCTGGCGATCCGGCCAGTAGCGGACCCGGGTCCCGGTGACCCCGCGCTTGGCCTTCCGCAGCTTCTGCAGGCCGCCGCCGGGGGTGAACGGGGCATTCGGACCGTCCCCGTCGAAGGTGCCGGGAACACCGTGCTTGAAGGACATCCCCCAGGTCGCGGAGTTGCGGTCCACCTCGACGTCGAGCCGGGACGAGAGCGCGTTCACCACCGAGGCGCCGACACCGTGCAGGCCGCCGGTGGCGTTGTAGGAACCGGCGCCGAACTTCCCGCCGGCGTGCAGCTTGGTGTAGACGACCTCGACACCCGACAGCCCGGTCCGCGGTTCGATGTCGACCGGGATACCGCGCGCATGGTCGGTGACATGGATGCTGCCGTCGGCACCCAGCACCACCTCGATCTCGGTCCCGAAGCCGCTCAGCGCCTCATCGACGGAGTTGTCGATGATCTCCCACAGGCAGTGCATCAGCCCCTTGGTGTCGGTGGAGCCGATGTACATCGCGGGCCGCTTGCGGACGGCCTCCAGGCCCTCGAGCACCAGCAGGTGCCGGGCCTCGTAGTCATGACCGGATGCGGCCGCTTTCTTGGCGGTACGAGTAGCTGCGGTTTCGGACACCCCGGCAGGTTACCCGCCGGGTGGGCGTACGCCCGGGACGCGCGCCGGGCGCTGCGCTCACCGGCGCCCGGCCCGCCGCGCCGCGAGTGCCGCGACCACCGCACCGACCATGCTCAGCGCGGCACCGACGAACAACGGAGCCGTCGCGCCGTAACCGGCATCGATGGCCATTCCCGACAGCGAGGCGCCGAACCAGTTGCCGAGGTTCAGGGCCGCGATATTGGCGCTGGAGGCCAGGGCCGCACCACCGGCGTAACCCAGCACCCGGGCCTGGGTGCCCGGTGTCAGCGAGAACCCGACCGCCCCGAGCAGCAGCACCCCGAGCACCGCGCAGAGCGGCAGCTGCGCGCTGAGTCCGAGCGCGATCATGATTGCGGCGCTCCCGAGCTGCACCCCGACCAGAAAACGATCACCGAGTCGGCGCGCCCACGACCCGCCGCCGATCACGTTGCCGATCGCGGTGCCGAGCCCGAAACCGAACAGGACCAGCGTGACCGCCCATGGAGCCAACCCGGTCACGTCGGTGAGCGTGTACGCCAGGTAGGAGAAGGCCCCGAAGACACCACCGAATCCGAGCACACTGACCGCAAGCGTGGCCCACACCTGAGCGGTGCCCAGCCAATGGGTCTCGGCGCGCAGATTGCTCGGTCGCCGCCCACTCTCGCGCGGCACCCACGCGGTGAGCGCGATCAGCACCAGCACCCCCAGTCCGGTCATGATGCCGAAGGTGATCCGCCAACCGAGCTGCTGGCCGAGAAAGGTACCGACCGGCAGACCGAGCACGATGGCCAGCGTGATGCCCGAGAACACCGTCGCAGCGGCCGCCTGAGCCTTCCCCCGCGGCATCAGATCGGTGGCCACCGCAACCGCGATTCCCATGTAGGCACCGTGGCACAGCGCCGCGATCACCCTGCCCAGCAACAACGATCCATAGGTGGGCGCCAGCGCGCTGAGCAGGTTGCCGAAGATGAACAGCGCGACCAGCAGCCGCAGTGCGATGGCTCGATCCAACCGGGCGGCGAGCAGCGACATCACGATCGCACCGATCGCCACGGCGACCGCGTACGCCCCGACAACCATTCCCGAGGTGCCGTCGGTGACACCGAACCGCGCACCGATCGCAGGCAACAGGCCGGCCGGGGCGAATTCGGTCAACCCGATCCCGAACGCGCCCCCGGCCAGACTGCCGACCGCGAGCCGGCGCCGGGGCACGGTGAGTTCGACTGTGCGTGTCGACATGCAGAATTTCCTTCCGGATTGGAGATTGACACCACTCATCGAACGGCGCCCGCATGCAGTCCGCCAGCACCAGAACTGCCTGGGCAGGGTGCTCCTACCAACGATTGGGTCAGGCTCGCTCGGCTCCCGGGACGCATACTTGACGCCATGGATGCGGAGAATCGTGGCGAACTCGCCGAGTTCCTGCGCTCACGCCGCGCGGGGCTGACCCCGGCCGAGTTGGGCATCGCCAGCTACGGTCAACGACGAGTCGACGGGCTGCGGCGCGAGGAACTCGCCCACCTGGCCGGGGTGTCGGTCGCCTACTACACCCGGCTCGAGCAGGGTGTGGCGCGCACCGCCTCGGAGCCAGTGCTGGATGCCCTTGCCGGTGCACTTCGTCTGGACGCCGACGAGCGACGACACCTGAAGCTGCTGGCCCGCCCACCGCGACGACCGCGGACCGCGACCCCGACCGAGCGGGTGCCGAAGCATGTGGCGTCGTTGATCTCGGGGATGGTCTCGACTCCGGCACTGGTGCTCGGGCGCTTCCAGGACGTGCTCACCTGGAATCCCGAAGGGCATCGGCTGTTCGCCGCCCACCTCCCCTTCGAAGCACCGGACCAGGTGCGCGATCGGCCCAACATGGTGCGGTTGCTGTTCACCGATCCGCACGGCCGCGATCTCTATCGCGACTGGGAGCAACAGGCGGCCTACACGGTCTCGGCGCTTCGCTATTCCGCGGGGGAATACCCCGATGATCGCGCCCTGGTCGCGTTGGTCGGCGAACTGTCCACCAGCAGCCAGGAGTTCGCGACGCGCTGGGCGCGACGGATGGTGCGTCGCTGCACCGGCGGGATGAAGCAGTTCCGGCACCCCGAGTTCGGCGATCTCGACCTGCGCTTCGAATCCTTCGAACTCTCGACCCACCCGGGCCAGCGGTTGTTGCTGCTCTCGGCCGAACCCGGATCGCCGAGCCAGGCCGGCCTCGACCTGCTCGCCCACGCCGCGCGTACCGAACGTGCCGAACCGGGCGGCGAGCCCAGGTAACAAACGGAAGTCGACGCGCCCACTGGGTGGGAATCGTCCTGGATCTGACCGAGTGGGCGGGTAGTCTCGAATCAGGCCCCGGCGGGAGCGGGGCCTCCGGGGAAACCGGTCCGAGAAGTCGGCCGGGAACCGCGGAACAAAACAGCTCCGTCCAGGTGTTGTACCGAGTGCCCGACCACGGACATGAAAGAGAGGCCCCCGTGACCACCACTGTGATCGACAACAGTCTCAATGCGGCCGATCGTTGCGACCGCTGCGGCGCCCAGGCCTACGTCCGCGTCACGCTTTCCGGCGGTGGCGAACTCCTGTTCTGCAACCACCACAGCAAGCAGCACGGCGACAAGCTTCGCCAGGTGGCGCTCAACATCCACGACGAGTCCGAAAAGCTCAGCTGAGACTTCCAACGACGAGAACCCCGTACGCCTCAGGCGTGCGGGGTTCTTGCGTTGCGGGACCTGACACTCAGCCAGGGGTGGCTTTACCAGCGGTCGGCGATCTGCTCCAGGGTACGGGCCTTGGTCTCGGCGCCATAGGTCGCGGCGGCGATCATCAGCTCCGCCGCACCGCTGGCGGCGACCAGTTTCTGCAGCCGCTCCACCACCTCGTCGGCGGCACCGACGAACTTGGTCGCCGGCAGCTGGGACAACATCGCCTCCTCCAGCTCGCTGAATCCCCGTTCGGCGGCCTGCTCGGGCGGCACCAGCGGCTCGCGCTTGTTGGCGCGCATGCCGAGCGCCATCACCTTCGCCGGGCCGGCCTCGAACTCGGCCTCCTCGGCGGTGTCCGCGGTGATCGCCGAGGTGCACAGCATCGGATAGGGCTCGCTGAGCACCGGTGAGGGTTCGAACCGGGACCGGTAGGCGTCCAGCACCTCGACGGGGTCCAGCTGCCCGAAGTGGTGCGCATAGGCATAGGGCAACCCCAGCATCCCGGCCAGCTGGGCGGCGTACCCCGACGAACCGAGCAAGCACACCTCGGGGGAGCTCGTCGCGGCGGGGGTGGCCGCCAGATGCGCGGAGAGCGGTTCGGTGAGCCGGTTGTCCCCGAGCCACGACATCAGCTCGAGCAGGTGCCGCGGGAACTCGTCCACCCCCAGCCCCTCCGGATCGCGGCGCAGCGCGCGGGCGGTCACCTGGTCGGTACCGGGCGCGCGGCCGATGCCGACATCGATCCGCTCGGGATGCAGCGCCTCAAGCATCGCGAACTGCTCGGCGACCACATAGGGGGCGTGGTTGGGCAGCATCACCCCACCCGAACCGACCCGGATCCGCTCGGTGGCATCCGCGATGGCGCCGATCAGCACCGGCGGGCTGGTCGAGGCCACCGACGCCATGTTGTGGTGCTCGGCGACCCAGAACCGGCGATAACCGGCGGCGTCGGCGCGGCGGGCCAGATCGACGGTACGCCGCAGCGCGTCCGCGGAGCTGGCGCCCTGCCAGACATGGGCGAGGTCGAGTACGGAAAGGGGGATTGCCATATCGGAGGCAACCTCCGTGCGGCCCGCGCTATTCCACGCGCGCGGCTTCGACTCGCTCGTGCCTCGCTCGCTCAACCGGCGTTCGTGAGCCGGCTGCGCATCAGGTAGACGTTGTAGGGGTCCCACTGCGACATCAGCCAATAAATCGAATCCCCGTCCAGCGCCCAGGGGTGCAGGAATCCGCCGTAGAGACCGGGATGCTCGGCACCGGTGGTCAGCGGTACGCCGTCGTCCCAGGGCCCGGTGATCGTGGGCGCGGTGCGCACCAGGATCGCCGCCTGCGCCTCGTCCAGATGCACCGCCAGCCAGCAGCCGAGCCCCGGATGGTAGGCGACCGAGAGTTCCCCCACATTGCCACCCAGAACGGGTGCGGCGCGGCCGCTGCGGCGTACCCAATCGGTGCCGTCGAAGTAGCGGTACGAACCGACGTGCGCGACCTGGTCCCGCGGCGTACGTGCCAGATGGGCCGGGCCCCAGCGGCCGTTGGTGGTGCCGAACAGGTAGACCCATTCCGGGTCGGCCGGGTCGGTGGTGAAGGCACCGATCTGGAATCGGTTGCGGCCCAGCAGATTCGGCCACCGCCCGGTGATCGGTTTGCTCCAGCTGCGGGCATCGTCGGTGGAGACCGCGATCCCGGACTGGAAGGTCCGCCAGCGACCGCCGGGCAGCCAGATCAGGATCGACATCCAGTGCACGTAGTGCACACCGTCGATAGTGATGCCGCTGTTCGGGATCAGGGTGTGTTCGGGGAACGGTTTCGTCGGCACGTTCAGCCGGTTGCGACGGATCACCTGGGTGGCGCCGCCGGGCCGACTGGGGCGGACCAGCGTGCTGTCCAGCAGCAGGCCCGCGTCGAGGTCGCGGCTGGTCGAGGACACCAGCGTGTTGGTCCGCCACTGGGCCTTCGACGGGCCGGCGCCCCGGCCGCCCCAGTCCGGACCGTAGGTGTCGCCGAACATCACGAACACCCGGTCGGCGCCGTCGGCGTCCGGCCCGGCATCCCAGATGATGCCCAGGTCGGTGCCGTGGATCCCGAACCGTTCCCCGGTGGCGTTGATCGAGTCGACCCCGGTGATCTTGTGCAGCAACTGCGTATCGACGACGCGAACCATGGCCCGCAGACTAGCGACGCCCCCGGCGGCGCGGCTCACCACCCGCCGCCGCCACCTCCGCCGGCACCACCGCCACCGGAGAAGCCCGACCCCGAACTCGAGCTCGCGGCCGAGACCGAGGCGCTCAACGAACTGGACATGGCGGCGGAGAATCCATCAGTGGCAGCGAATGCGCCCAGTGTCGCGGCCTGGAAGCCCGGGGTGCTGCCCACGTACCAGCCGGCGGCCCCGCCGTCGTAGCGGCCCTGTTCGGCCAGTTCGGCGAAGATCCTCGTCCAGCGTTCGGCGACGCCGAAGACGATCGCCCACGGCAGGTATCGGGAGAAGATGTCCTCCCCCTCCTCCCAGCGCAGCTTGTCGGCATCCGCGGTCCGCAGGAACTGCTCGAAACCCTGCACCTGGGCCAGCACCGCGGACCCTTCGGCGGTCCGCCCGACCTGCCGGTCCATCGTGGCCAGCAGCGCCAACCCGGCGAGCACCAGCGGTAGACCGAGCAGTCCCCAGCCCCAGAGGCCGGCGATGAATGCACCGCCGGCGGCACCGGCCACGATCAGCGCGACCGCCCCGACACCGATCCGGGCCTTGGTGCTGGCGGGCGAGCGCGGGTACCAGCCGTTGCTGGCGACCAGTGCCTGCAGATCGGAGCGGCCGTCGTTCAGCACCTCGGCGTACGCCTTGTCCCGCAGTTGCTTGGTGGTCACCTCCGGACCGTCCTGGAAGAGGCCTTCCAGGATGCCGGCCTCGTAATCCCTCAGCGGGTCGGCGGACTCGACACGGTCCAGGCGCCAGTCCTTCTTCCCCACCTGGGTGATGACCAGATGGCCGCGGACGGCGAGGTCGATGACGGTCGCGGTGATGTCACGACTGTCCACGGTGTGGTCGATCAGGGTCCCGGCTTCGGCGGGGCGTACGCCCTCGGGTGGGGTGAAGCGCACCGCCACCGGGGTGCGGGCGCGGCGCACCGTCGGCGCACCCTCCGCACCCGCGGCCGGGCGCAGTCCCGGGGTCAGCCCGGCATAGGCCCGGTCACCGGAGCGGCGTACCCGCAGCGCCACCAGCCCGAGCGCGACCGCCGACAGCAGCGCGGTGACCGTGCCGGTGGCCGCGGTCAGCGGAAACATGTTGCCCGGGTGCATCCGCTTGCTGAACCGCGGCTCGGCACCGGCCAGGGTGCCGGCCGGATAACCGGCCACGATCTGTACGCCGGTCTCGGTGGCCAGGTCGGAGGCCGCGAAGGAGGCCACACCGTCGGCCGATTCCGCCGTGCAGGGCCGGGTGAAGTCCTTCCCGGTGAAGCAGGCGACCCGTTCGGTGTCCACCGGCCCGGTGACGCTCGCCCGGACATTGCGGATCGGCACCTGCCAGGCCGGTCCGACGAGGTTCCAGTTGAGTTCGTCCAGGCCGCTGACGGGGTTGTTCGGGGTGGTCACCCCGCGCAGCGTGTAGTCGACCACATAGCGCTGCACCCCGGTGAATCTGGTGTTCTTCTCCCCCACCTTGAGCGTCAGGCCGTCGCTGTCGGATTCGCGTGCCAGATTGGTGTTGGCCCCGGTCGGGCTGCTCACCCCGTCGACCGTCACGCTCAACTGCCGCCACAGATCGGGGTTGTCGGCCACCCGTTGCCGCAGCGGGAAGGTGAGGAACGGGCCGCGCCCGGGCTCGTCGGCGAAGTCGAAGGCCAGATCGAGCCGGACCCGCACCTCGCCGTCGCGCTGCAGGGTGGCATCGACCCGGTAGTCGGTGATCGCCCAGGATTCCGGGGTGTCCTCCGCGTGTGCGGGGGCCGCCGGCAGCAGCAGCCCGAGGGCGAGGATCAGCACCGCGGCCAGGCGTACGCCCACCGTCAGTCTCCGGGCGGGGGAATCAGACGTCCGAGAGAACATGACACGACTCTAATGAAAGATCGGGGCAGACGAAAAAGCACCGAGACCCCCACCTGGGTGAGGGTCTCGGTGCGTCGGCGTCGGGACGCCGGAACTCAGTCGAGGTAGTCGCGCAGCACCTGGGAGCGGGAGGGGTGCCGCAGCTTCGACATCGTCTTGGACTCTATCTGGCGGATCCGCTCGCGGGTCACGCCATAGACCTTGCCGATCTCATCGAGGGTCTTGGGCTGGCCGTCGGTGAGCCCGAAGCGCATCGACACCACCCCGGCCTCGCGCTCGGACAGCGTGTCCAACACGTCGTGCAGCTGCTCCTGCAGCAGCGTGAAGCTGACCGCATCGGCGGGCACCACGGCCTCGGAGTCCTCGATCAGGTCACCGAACTCGGAGTCGCCGTCCTCGCCCAGCGGGGTGTGCAGCGAGATCGGCTCGCGGCCGTACTTCTGCACCTCGACGACCTTCTCCGGGGTCATGTCGAGCTCCTTGGCGAGCTCCTCCGGGGTGGGTTCGCGGCCGAGATCCTGCAGCATCTGGCGCTGCACCCGGGCCAGCTTGTTGATCACCTCGACCATGTGCACCGGGATGCGGATGGTGCGGGCCTGGTCGGCCATCGCGCGGGTGATCGCCTGCTTGATCCACCAGGTCGCATACGTCGAGAACTTGTAGCCCTTGGTGTAGTCGAACTTCTCCACCGCCCGGATCAGACCCAGGTTGCCCTCCTGGATCAGGTCGAGGAAGAGCATGCCGCGGCCGGTGTAGCGCTTGGCCAGCGAGACGACCAGTCGCAGGTTGGCCTCGAGGAGGTGGTTCTTGGCGCGGCGGCCGTCCTCGGCGATCCACTCGTAGTCGTCCTGCTCGGCGACCTTGATCTTGACCGCGTCGTCGGCGATCCGCTCGTCGGCGAACAGGCCGGCCTCGATCCGCTTGGCGAGCTCGACCTCCTGCTCGGCGTTCAGCAGGGCGACCTTGCCGATCTGCTTCAGGTAGTCCTTGACCGGGTCGGCGGTGGCGCCGGCGGCCATCACCTGCTGCTCGGGCTCGTCGGCGTCGTCGGCGTCGGAGAGCGAGAAGCCCTGCTGCTCCTCGGTGAGCTCCTTCTCCTCCTTGGCCGTCTCCTCCGGCTTGAAGTCGGACTCGTCGACATCATCGAGGGTCCGCTTCTTGCCGACGGTGAGCACCAGATCGGAGCCGTCCAGCTTGGCCTCCACCTCGCCACCGGCGAGCTGGGTCACGACCTCTTCGGTGGTCGGCTCGCCCTTGCCCGGCTTGCCGGCCTTGCCGGCGCTCTTGCGGGCCGGGGCCTTCTTGGCCGCCTTCTTGTTGTCCGCCTCGGGCACGGCCTTGACCGAACCCTTCTTGGCATCAGCCGAGGGCGCCTTCCGGGCGGCGGTCTTACGGGCGGGGGCCTTCTTGGCGGCCTGTCCCCGGGTGGACGATTTCGTCGCGCCCGAGTCGCTGTCCGCCTTGACCTCACTGGCTCGAGCGGCCTGTGCCGCAACCGCCTGGGAAGGGACTCGTTCTGCTGAGGGCGTCACCCAAATACCTCTTGCCTTGTATCGTCGGTCGGTTCGGTCTCGAACGCGTGCGCTCGATTCAGGGCGCAACAAACCACGCCGGTGTCAATGCTTGCACTCCTCGGACATTCTGGCACGGTATGCCAAATGGCCCTAATCCCTTTCCCGGGGCTCTTCCGGCGCCTTCACCGCATGGACCGGACAGCTGGCGTCCAGCAGGATGCGCTGGGCGTTCAGCCCGAGCAGCAGCTTGCCCGTCGGTGAGCGGCGGCGCAGTCCGATCACGATCGCCTCGGCGTTCTCGGCCTCGGCCACCTCGATCAGCCGTTCGGCCAGCAGCCCGGTCTCACTCGGGGCCACCACCTCGTACGCCACCCCGTCCAGCAGGGCGAGCACCGCGGCCGGGTCGTCGGCGTCGGTGTTCGGCACCACCAGGACGCGCGACCCCCGCAGTTGCGCCTCGGCGGCGGCGTGGGCCAGCGCGGCCTCTCCCTCGGGCCGCGCGGAGAATCCCACCACGATCGTCATCGCTACCTCTCCCACTCATGGACCGGCAATCCACTGCGCTGCAGCGTCAGATAGTCCTCGACCATGCCGCGCAGTGCCCTGGAGCGGTCCTCTCCGGCCCGTTCCCGGGCGGCTACCGCGGCAGTCTGCCATGTGGCCCCGTTCACTCCGGCGGCAGCACGGTTCTCGATCACCCCGAGATAGCGCGACACCTCGGCCGCCTCCACCCCGTAGGACTGCAGCCCGGCGGCCGCCAACGGCAGCAGCTGCTCGCGGACCAGGGTGGCCGCGGCGACCGTACCGATCCCGGGCCAGCTGAGCTCGGCGGCCATCCCGTGGATCTGGCCGGCGGTGAAGTTGTCGCGGGCGATCGCGTACCCCTCCTCGGACCAGGCCGGATGCTCCTGATCGGCCAGCGCCCGGGTCAACCCGGCGTACAGGGCGAGGTTCGCGACCATGTCGAGCGAGGTCGGCCCGGCGGGCAGCACCCGGTTCTCGATCCGCAGGTGCGGTGCTCCCCCGGCGACGTCATAGACGGCCCGGTTCCAGCGGTAGATGGTGCCGTTGAGCAGGCAGAGCGCACGCAGCGGCGGCGGCCCGTCGCCGGCCTGCTCCTCCTCCAGATCGGGCAGCAGGGGCCGCCAGTCGGTGTTCTCGTCGAACAGTTCGAGCGGGGAGCCGATCCAGTGGTCACCGAACCAGACCCGCGGACGGGCGCCCTCGGCCTGTTCCTGGGCGGAGCGGTCGTCGGTGGCCTGGTCGAAGACCGCGATCCGGCTCTCGGCGTACCCGAGCCGGCCGGCGAAGAAGGGTGAGTTCGCCCCCATCGCGAGCTGCACCCCGGCGATCGCCTGGGAGGCGTTCCAGTAGGCCGCGAACTGTTCGGGAGCGACCTGCAGGTGGATCTGGTGCGAGGTGCAGGCCGCCTCCGGTGCGATGGTGGCGAAGTCGATGCCGTCGGCCAGCTCGGTACCGGGCAGCTGGATCCGGACCGGGCCACCGCGGCGGCGCCGCAGTTCGCTGTCCAGCATGGTGTAGCGGGGATTCTCCACCAGCGAGTCCGGGCCCAGATCGTCCTCGGTCAGCGTGGGCAGCATGCCGATCACCGCGAGCCGGGCGCCGAGCCCACCGGCGCGCTGATCGGCGTCGTTGAGGGTGCTGCGCAGCATCTCGTAGAAGGCGCTCAATCCGGTCGGGCCGAGCGCCCGCGGCGGCAGATTGAGCTCGATGTTGAACTTGCCGAGCTCATGGACGAACTGCGGGTCGTTGATCGCGCCGAGCACCTCCTTGGCCACCAGCGCGGGCCGTTGCTCGGCATCGACGAGATTGAGTTCGACCTCCATCCCGGCACGCGGGTGCGCGAGATCGAACGGCCATTCCACGAGCAGTCGCTCGAGTTCCTCGCGTTGCCCCGCGACGCGGTCGGCGTACGCCTTGAAGTCGGCGTCGCTGTAGTCGGTGCGGGAGATGTCCTCACCCATGACCCCATCCTGTCCGGAGACTGTCGACATTGCACGTCGGGGGGCCTTTAGAGTGACCGCCGTGAGCGATGCGTACTACCGGCAGCTGGCCGCGAACGAGTTCGAACCGACCGAGCACGTGCAGGGCGCCTGGGCCCAGGTCGAGCAGCACATGTCACCGGTCGGCGGGTTGCTCGCGCACGCGATCGAGAACCACGAACCCCGCCCGGAGCTGCAGCTGGCCCGGATCAACTACGAGATCCTCGGCCAGATCAGGCTCGCGCCGACGACCGTGCGGGTCGAGGTGGTACGCCCGGGGCGGACCATCGAGCTGGTCCAGGCGACCGCCGAGATCGACGGCCGGGCGGTGGTCCGGGCGAACGCGTGGCGGCTGCTGCGCGGTGACACCAGCGCGGTCGCCGGCACCGAGGACGAGCCGATGCCGGGCCCGGATGATTTTCCGGACTGGGACGGTACGCAGGCGTGGCCGGGTGGCTACATCGCCTCGCTGCAGCTGCGTCGCGATCCGCTGACCAGGCCCGGACGCGGCCGGACCTGGGTGCGCTCGGAGAAGGCGCTGGTGGCGGGGTCCCCGACCACCTCGGTCGCGCACTTCCTGCGCCTGGTGGACACCGCGAACGGCGTGGCGACCCGGCAGGACCCGAGGGTGTGGATGTTCCCGAACACCGACCTGACGGTGCATCTCTACCGGACCCCGGTCGGTGACTGGGTCGGTTTCGACACCAGCGTCAGCTTCGGCCCGACCGGTGTGGGATTGACCTCATCGATCCTGCATGACGTCGAGGGCCCGGTCGGCCGCGCCGAGCAGATCCTCACCGTCCGCCCGCTGGGCTGACCCCGGTTCCCCCACTCCCTCGCGATCCATCGAATCCTGGGTGCATTGCACTCCCCCTGGAGCACTGGGGATATGCACTGAAGGTTCGATGGATCGCCGGGGCGTCCAGAATCCGGACACTTTAGGCAAGCGGGGCTCAGCCGTCGGCGCGCAGCTCCACCGGGCCCGTCCGGCGGTTTCCGCAACCGGAGAACCAACCCCGTGACGCGCCGAACCGGGCTCGCCCCTACCAAATTACTCGCCAGTATCGTTACTGTGCCGTAACCCCGATGACGGGCCACCCCATGTACCACCCCCACAACGGAGTAGGGATGCTGAAACCACTTGTCACCGGCGTGCTGCTGGCGGTCGCCGCGGCACTCGTTCTGACCCTCGGACAAGGTTCCGATCTCGAGCACGCGGCCCTGTTGGGCGCCGCCCTGGGCGGCGTACTCGGCCTGGTCCACCCCGAACAGGGAGTCGGCCGGTTGGCCGGGGCCGTGCTCGGCTTCCTGGTCGCCTGGGCCGGTTTCGCGCTCCGCGCGGCCGTGCTTCCGGACACCACCGCCGGCCGGGCGGTCGCCGCCGCCGCGGTGCTGCTGATCTGCGCGCTGGTCGCCGGTCTCAGCCGCAACCGGTTGCCGCTCTGGTCGATGCTGCTCGGCGGCGCGGCGCTGGTCGCGGCCTACGAGGCCACCTATCGCAATGCCCCGGCCCTCTTCCTGACCGAGTCGCCGCGCGCCGCCACCACCATCGGCGTGGCCGCCGCGGTCGGCGTCCTGCTCACCAGCCTGGCGCACGTCGTGCTGCCCGACCGGTCCCGCGATGCCGAGGCCGAGACCGGGCGTACGCCGAACCGCGCGCTCCGCGACCGGTTGCGCCGCCGCGACACCGAGCCGACCGAATCCATGGACGACCTGTTGGGAGACAAGGCATGAACCCCCGCACCCCCCGCACCCGAATCCGTCGGCGGTTCGCCGCCACCGCCGCCGCAGCGACCGCCCTGGCCCTGGGTTGTGGCCCGTTCGGCGCGACCAGTGCCCTCGCCGAGGGGCCGGTCAGTGTCACCAACACCGAGACCGTGCAGGCCTATCTGAACCCCGACGGCACGGTCACCGAGGCGCGGATCTATGAACAGGTGGCGATGGAGGGCCGCGGCCGCATCGATCTCGCCAACCCGGTCGCCACCGAGGGCCTGCGCAACCTGGACGGTTTCACCGATCTGCCGGTCCGCGATGGCCGGCTGGCGGAGAGCGAACAGGTCGACGGCCAGAAGCGGCTGCGCACGGTTTCCAACTGGGACAAGGGAAAGCTGCCGCTGAGCGTGCGCGCCAGCTACTTCCTCGACGGCAAGCCGGTGACGGCCAACCAGGTCGTCGGCCGCAGCGGTGAGCTGGAGGTCCGCTACCGGGTGGAGAACATCACCGGCCGGGAGCAGACCTTCACCGTCGACGACGGCGCCGGCGGGAAGGCGACCCGCACCGAACGCGTGGTGATCCCCTTCGTCGGCCAGCTGCAGACCACCCTGCCGCCCGGCTTCACCGACGTCCGCTCGGGCGAGGCGAACATGGCCGGTGACGGCCGCGGGGGCACCAAGCTGTCCTACACCATGACCCTGTTCGGGCCGATCGGCGCCCCCACCGCCGAATTCGGCTACCGGGCAAGGATCTCCGAGGGCGTGATCCCATCCGCGTCCCTGTCCGGGCTGCCGGTCAACCCGCTGCAGAGCCCCTCCTTCAAGGGCGGCGCGGCGAGTTATGCCGGCGGCGCCGAGAGCGGCCGCGAGCTCGCCAACGGTGCGGCGAAGATCGATGAGAACCTGATCAAGCTGCGCGACGGGGCGAACACCCTGGTCGCCGGTCTGCTGCAGCTCCGCGACGGTTCGCAGCAACTCAAGGACGGCACCGCGAAGGCGAAGGACGGCACCCGCCAGCTCGCCAACGGTGCGGGCGAACTGGACAACGGCGCCAACCAGATCGACCAGGGCGCCGGCAAGCTCGACAACGGCGCCAAGCAGCTCGACAACGGCGCCAGGGAACTCGACAACGGCGCCAACCAGTTGAACACCGGCGCCAAGCAGCTCAACACCGGCGCGGGCGCGCTGAACAACGGCGCGACCCAGCTCGATGACGGGGCGAGCCGGTTGAAGGACGGCACCGGTCAGCTCGTCGGCGGTGTGACCCAGATCCGCGACGGACTGGACAAGATCGACGCCGGCCTGGTCCAGATGTACGGCAAGGTCGGCGAGCTGCCGAACAACCCTGGTCTGAAGGAGCTCTATGCGGGCATCCAGAAGCTCAAGGACGGCATCGGCAGCCAGGACGACCCGAAGAAGCTGCTCGGCGGCCTGACCGCACTGCAGAAGCAGCTCAATGACGGCGGCAACGGATTGTTGCTGCTGGACAAGAAGATCTACCGCCAGGGCGCCACCAAGGAGGAGTCCGGGGCCTACCAGAAGATCAACTGCGCGGTGCAGGTGATCAACCAGCTGAACAACGGCGGCACCGATTTCGACGACTACTGCTACGGCGAGGAGAACGCCGCCCAGCTCAAGGCGGCCGGTCTGATCTCCGGGCTGCCCGAATCCAACCCGGTGAAGAAGCAGATCATGACCAATCTGGCCGCTGAGCTCGCCAAGGGTCGCGACCAGCTGGCCGATCCGGACAACCTCGGCGACCCCAGGGATTCGAGCTACATCGACGGCCCGAAACCCGATCCGAACACCGCGACCCTCCAGCAGGCGCTCAGCTACATCGGCGGCCGGATCACCAACCGTGCGGTGCCGGGGATCGACGAACTGCTGTGTGGTCTGGACAACACCGCGACCCGATCCAGCGGAAAGGAGTGCCCGAAGGTCGACTCCTCCGGTGCAGCCAAGCCTGGCCTGCAACAGGGTCTGGGGCTGGTCGACAACGGCGTGCAGCAGCTCGTCAACGGTGTCGTCAGCCAGGTCCAGCAGGGCATCGGTCATCCCGATCAGATCGCTGCGGATGCTGCCCGGGAGAACCCGGCCACGCTGCGCGGTGGGATGCGCAAGCTGCAGGGCGGTGGCGCCCAGCTCGCCGACGGTGCCGGGAAGCTCGACGACGGCGCGGGTCAGTTGGCCGACGGCACCGGCCGGTTGCGCGACGGCACCGGGCAGCTCGTCGACGGCAGCGGCAGGCTGAGCGACGGCACCGGCAAGCTGGTCGACGGCACCGGCCGGCTCACCGAGGGCACCGGGCAGCTCAGCGACGGCACCGGTCAGCTGGCCGACGGCACCGGCCGACTCGTCGACGGCACCGGCCGGTTGGTGACCGGAAGCGGTGACCTGGACCGCGGCATGGGCCAGATCGACGAGGGAGCCGGCAAGGTGGCCGACGGCACCAAGCAGGCGGCGGAGAAGGCGCCGGCCATCCCCGACGGTGCGAATCAGCTGCACGAGCAGGGATCCAGCAAGATCCTCGACGCCGGCAAGAAGACCGCCGTGGACTACGGGGTCAAGTACGCCGCCCTGCAGGCCGGCGCCCAGCGTGCCGATGCCGAGGCGATGCCGGTCGGTGCCCCCCAGGGAGCGATCGGCCTGACCGCCTATTCGCTGGAGATCCGGGGCGCCGACGGCGCCGACGGGGCCAGCCTGGGCCGCGGTCTGCTGGGTGCCCTGCTGCTGGTCGGTGCGGGCGTGGCCACGGTGCTCGCGAAGCGGAGGTTGTCCTGACACCCCGGTTCCGCCTGGGCTGCTGCTCGCGGAGCGTTGGGCGATAGCCTCGCGGGCATGGCAGAGGCACACCCACCCACCGCGGACCGGCGAGCAGAACCCAGGACCCACCACGGCGACACCTTCGTCGACGAGTACGCCTGGCTGCGGCACAAGGAGGATCCCGCGGTCCGGGCGTACCTGGAGGCGGAGAACGCCTGGACCGAGCAGACCACCGCCCATCTGGAGCCGCTGGTCGAGGAGTTGTTCACCGATGTGAAGGCACGCACCCAGGAGACCGACCTGAGTGTGCCCACCTTCCACAGCCACACCGACGGCTCGGCGTGGTGGTACTACACCCGCACCACCGAGGGGCTCGACTACCCGGCCTTCCACCGGGCCCCGGCCACCTCGCGCGACGAGCGACCGGACCCGGAGCAGCCGATCCCGGGTGAGGAGCTGCTGCTGGACGGCAACACCGAGGCCGAGGGGCAGGAGTTCTTCTCTCTCGGTGCCTTCGCGGTCTCCCCCGACGGTCGCCGGCTCGCATACTCGGTCGACAACGCCGGTGACGAGCGCTATCTGCTGCAGGTCCGCGACCTCGGCTCCGGGGAGCCCGTCGGGGAACCGATCCCCGACGTCGGCGGCGGGGTCGCCTGGCTCGGCGATGACCACCTCGTCTACACCCGCGTCGACGAGTCCTGGCGGCCCCACCAGGTCTGGCGGCACCGGGTCGGCGCTCCGGTCGCCGGGGACACCCTGGTGCTCGAGGAACCCGACGAGCGCTTCTGGCTGGGTGCCGACGAGTCCGCCGAGCGGGACCGGGTGATCCTGCTGCTGGGTTCCAAGCTGACCACCGAGGCGTGGCTGCTGGATGCCGCCGCGCCCGAGGCGGATCCGGTGCTGGTCCGCGAGCGCCGCGAAGGCGTCGAGTACTCCATCACCGTTGCCGGGGACGAGCTTTTCGTGCTGCACAACGAGAACTCCCCCGATTTCGAGGTCGCCCGGGCGCGTGTCGACAGCCCCGCCGAGTGGCGCGAGTTCCTGCCGCCGAGTGAGGGGGTGCGCTATACCGATGTGGAGGCGTACGCCCGATTCCTGGCGATCGAGCTGCGTCGCGACGGGCTGACCGGGGTCGAGGTGCACCCCCGCGACGGCGGGCAGAGCTATCCGGTCCGGTTCGCCGAGAACCTCTACACCGTCGGCACCACCGGCGCCGAGGACTACGACTCCGACCGGTTGCGGCTCGGCTACACCTCGCTGCTCACCCCGCGTTCGGTGCTCGAGGTGGCGATGGACACCGGCGAGGTGCAGACCCTGCGCACCACCCCGGTGCTCGATCACCCGGACCATGGCCCGTATCGGCCCGAGAACTACGTCCAGGAACGGATCTGGGCCACCGCCGAGGACGGCACGAAGGTGCCGATGTCGGCGGTCCGGCGCGCCGACACCCCGCTGGACGGCACCGCCCCGGCACTGCTCTACGGCTATGGGGCCTACGAGATCTGCATCGATCCGTCGTTCTCGATGTTCCGGCTTTCCCTGCTGGACAAGGGGTTCGTCTACGCCATCGCGCACGTCCGCGGTGGCGGAGAGCTCGGTCGCAGCTGGTACGACAACGGGAAAACCCTGTCCAAGAAGAACACCTTCACCGATTTCGTGTCCTGCGCCCGACAACTGGTCAGCGACGGCTACACCTCCGCCGACCGGCTCGCCGCCCAGGGCGGCTCGGCGGGTGGCCTGCTGATCGGCGCGATCGCCAATCTGGCACCGACCGACTTCGCCGCGGTGCACGCCGCGGTGCCGTTCGTCGACGCCCTGACCACCATCCTGAACCCCGAACTGCCGCTGACGGTGACCGAATGGGAGGAGTGGGGCGACCCGCTGCACGACCCCGAGGTGTACGCCTACATGCGCACCTACTCCCCCTATGAGAACGTGCGCGCCACCAGGTACCCGGCGATCCTGGCGACCACCGGTTTCAACGACACCCGCGTCTACTACACCGAGCCGGCGAAGTGGATCGCGGCGCTGCGGGCGAATGCGACCAACGACCCGGCCGAGATCCTGATGCGGACCGAGATGGTGGCCGGCCACGGCGGTGTCACCGGCCGCTACAAGGCCTGGCGGGAGGCCGCATTTGAGTACGCGTGGATAATCGATCGTGTAGGGACCCGCTGAGCCCATCACCGGCGTACCAGCGACGCGTACGACCATGGTCTGATGCCGCGGGCTCCAGCTAGCCCCGTGGTCCTTCAGGGACCGCGATCAGGGATCGTTCAGGGTTGTGGCGGAATCCTTTTGGGGCATCTGGACGTTGTGTCTGATGAACGCAAGGCAACGACTTGCTTGCAGTGTCCGAATCGACGCGAAGGATTAGCGCCCATGGCAACAAGCACCACGCCCCGAGCCCGTACCAACGACGGCATCGAGGGTAAGGATGCGGTCGGTCTGTACCTCGACGGGATCGCCAAGACGCCGCTGCTGACCGCGGCGGATGAGGTCGAGCTGGCGCGGACGATCGAGGCCGGGCTGTACGCCGAACAGATCCTGTCCGGCGAGATCAGCCAGACCGAGCGCACCGCCGCCGCGCGGCAGAACGGCAAGAGCGCCAAGCGCGCCAGCCGGGAGGAGTTGGAGCAGCTGGCCGCCCTCGGCCACGCCGCCCAGGAGCGGTTCACCCAGGCCAACCTGCGGCTGGTCGTCTCGGTCGCGCGCAAATACGGCCGGGCCCAGATGCCGCTGCTGGATCTGGTCCAGGAGGGCAACACCGGTCTGATCCGCGCGGTCGAGAAGTTCGACTACACCAAGGGCTTCAAGTTCTCCACCTACGCCACCTGGTGGGTCCGCCAGTCGATCAGCCGCGGTATCGCCCAGCAGGGCCGTATCGTCCGGCTGCCGGTGCACGTCGCCGAGCAGGTCAACCAGGTCGGCGCGGTGCGCCGCACGCTGGAGCGCCGGCTGGGCCGCGAGCCGGAGCTGGAGGAGATCGCCGCCGAGATGGAGCTGGAGCCGGAGAAGGTCGTCGACCTGCTGCGCTACGGCCGCGACCACATCTCCCTCGACGCCCCGGTCGAGGAGGACGGTGACACCTCGCTGGGTGATCTGATCGCCCGCGAGCCGATGCCCGGTCCCGACGAGATGGTGATCGACGCCCAGGAGCGCGACCGGCTCGAGGCCATGCTCGCCGACCTCGACGAGCGTTCCGCCGATGTCGTACGCCGCCGCTACGGCCTGCTCGACGGCCGCCAGGCCAAGCTGGCCGATATCGGCCGGGTCTGGGGCATCACCGCCGAGCGGGTCCGCCAGATCGAGCGGCACGCCCTGGCCAAGCTGCGCTCCAACCAGGAGCTGGCTGCCTGACCCACCCCTCCCAAGAACAGCACCCACCGTGGAATCCCCGAGCCGCGGTGGGTGCATTTTTGTGCCCACGCTGGCTGAGCGAGCGCCAGCGAGTCGAAGCCACCGTGGACCGGGCCGCGCACGGAACGATCGCGAACCCATTGGCTCCACCGCGAACCCATTGCATCCGGCGTGGCGTGGGTTCGCGGTGGATGCAATGGGTTCGCGATCGCCCCATCACGCTGGTTGAGCGAGCGCGGGGCCCCGGGTCAGCGGCGGAGGCCGCGGTGCAGCATCACCCCGCCTGTCGCCAGCGCGGCCAACGCACCGATGAGCAGCGCGAGGGTCGGGCCACCGGTGTCGGCGAGCGGTGAACGCGGACCCGAGGTGCCGTCATTCCCGCCCGCTGCGGCGGCGCTCGGTACCGGGGTGGTGGTCGCCGACGGGCTCGGTTCGGGTGATCCCGACGGCACCGGGTCTGCAGTCGGGGTGAGATCACCCACCGGCGTCGGACTCACGCCCGGAGTCGGGCTCCCCGTCGGCGTCGGGCTCCCCGTCGGCGTCGGATTCACCGTCGGCGTCGGGCTGCTCGACGGGGTCGGGCTCACACTCGGCTCCGGGCCGGGATCGGCGACGCGTGCGGTCAACCACTGATCCTGCCCGAGCGGGCGGTCGACCAGTCGGGTCTCGCCGACACAGCCGACGAATCCGTACCCGCGCTCACCGTTCCAGGAGCCGGCACCGAGCACCCACGGCAGGTCGGCGGTCGCGACGCCGCTGACACCGACCGCGGTGCGCAGCATCGGGATCCCGTTGACATAGGTCGTCGTGGTCCGGGTCGCCGGATCGTTGACGGCGGCCAGATGCATCCACTGCCCGAGCGGCATCTCGCTGGACCACGAGGTGTCCCCGCCACCGTTCGCACCGGCCGAGGTGAACTGCGTCTCCTGCAGCGTCGAGAACGCCCAGCTCATCGGGGGTTCCTCGGCGTCGCCACCGGCATAACCGTCGATCTTCCCGCGTACCCCGTCCCGAGACAGCCACGCCATCCAGGCGTTGTCCTCGACGGTCCACGACGGATCGATCTTGACGAAGGTCTCGAAGGTGTAGCCGTTGGCGAACTCCGCACCGTTCACCGGCGCATCGGCCGCCGTCGCGAACCAGTTCGCGGCATCGTCACCGGCCCCGGTGAAGCAGATGCTGCCTGCAGCCGAACCCGGTGGACGCTGCGTACTGAACCGCACCTGGTCCGCACTCGCCCCGGTGACCCCCTCGGTGTTCAGCGGGGCTCGCCGCATCGGGTTCGCACCCGTCAGGTCCGGCAACTGCGTACCGGGCTCGACGACCCCCTCGGCGTCTTCGGGCGCCCGCCAGTGCGCGAGCGTACCGTCGACCTTCGGGTAGTCCTCGGAGTTGCGTGCCGGGGTCGGGGTCACCGCTGCGGGCGGGGTGAAGTCGGCGAACTCGGCGCGCACCGCCAGGCTGGCCGAGTCGCGCGCCTCCGGCTTCTGCAGCCCGGCGAACCGTTCGGCGAAGTTGAACGGCACGGTGTAGGTCTCGGCGTCGCGGTCCAGCAGCGCGCGGTCGTAGGGCGTCAGCGTCTCGGTCGGCTTCTGCGTCACCCACGGTGAGAACGCGGTCTGGGTGATGGTGTTGTTGTCGAGATCGAACTCGAGCAGACCCATCTCCCCGTTGCCGCCCATGTAGTCCATCTGGTAGTCCATCACGACCTGCATCACCGGATTGCCCCGGGCGTTGGTGCGCACCGAGCGCCCGACGCCGTGATAGTGACCGTTGAGCGTCATGAACACCTGGTCGTTGTTGTTGATCACCCGGTCCCAGACCCGGTCGCCGAAGTCGGTCCCGTCGGTCCCGCCCTCCCCGTCGAGGTTCTGGATCTGGTGGGCGGTGACGATCGTCGGTACGCCGGGGTTCGCCTTCAGCACCTGATCGGCCCAGCTCAGCGCGGTGTCGTTGGCATTCCAGGACAGTGCCAGGACGGCGTACCGCTGGCCGTTGACGTCGAACTGCTGATATTCGTGCAGCCCGGACGGATCGCGCTGCGCGCTGTCGGCGTTCGCGGCGGTCCGGGCGGCGGGAATGAACTCGCGGTACTCGGCGAAGTTCGTGCCGACATCATGGTTGCCGGCGGGTGCGGTGTAGGCGACACCGGCCCGGTCGAGGTTGGCCAGCGCGGCGTCGGCGACCTCCCATTCGGCGCGTACGGTGCCGCGGTCGACGATGTCGCCGAGGCCGACGACGATCTGGGTGCCGAGGCGCTCGGCGTACTCGGCCCACCAGCGGGTCTGCACATCGAACGGTTCGGAGCCGTAACGGGCGGCGAACGGATTGCCGGTCTCCTCGGTCGCGTACCGGGAATAGAACTGGGTGTCGGGCAGCAGCCCGATCGAGAACCGCGCGGCGGGATCGGGATCGGGTTCGGCCGCGCGGGCCGGGGCCGGTTGCAGACCGAGGAGGACGGTCAGCAGGCCGAGGAGCGCGACACCGGCGAGGATGCGCGCGAGGGTGCGGTGGGGACGGGCAATGGTGGCTGTGGAGGGTAGTGCTCGAATCACGGTCGGGACCCTAAGCAGCGCCGACGACCGGTTCAGCGCTGCCGCATTTCACCCAGGTGTCCCGCAGGTGAACGGCCCGCACACCTGGTCCCGCCCGCCTGGCCGGGGTGGGGTCACTCCCCCAGCTCACCGCCGGCGAGTTCGACCACGATGTCCAGATGGCCGGCGTGCCGGGCGTACTCCTGCAGCACATGGAAGCAGATCCAGCCCAGCGAGGCCGGCTCACCGGAGAACCGCGGCCCGGGCGGGGCGAGGTCGTCCAGCGAGGCGGAGGCGATGATCTCCCGGGTACGCCGACCGCCGGCATGCAACGGCCCCAGCAGGTCGTCCAGCGTGACCGACTCCGGCACCTGCCACGGCGCGTGCTTCTCCCCGCCCCGGTTGTCACCCCAGGGCTCGGCGACCTGTTCCCCGGCGAATCCCCAGACGAACCAGCGCCGCTCCATCGCCACCAGGTGACCGAGCAGCTCGATCGGCGTCCACCCCGAGGGCAGCCGCGAGGTCCGCAGCGCCGCCTCATCGAGCGAGCGCAGCTTCCACTCGATCGTGGCGCGGTAGAAGTCCAGGTAGTCGGCGAACAGCTCGGCCGGTGGCTTGTTGCCCCGCGGCTCGGGGAACGGCGGCTGCCTCACTGCTTGTCGATCTGCTTGTCGATCACCCGGATCAGGCCCTCCTGGGCGACCGAGGCACCCAGCTGGCCCTCGGCGAAGATCCGGCCGGTGGCGAAGCCGCGCGCGTTGGTGGCCGACGGGGACGCCTGGTCATAGAGCCACCAGCGGTCCGCGGCGACCGGTCGGTGGAACCACATCGCGTGATCCAGCGAGGCGGCCTGCACGCTGTCCAGGGGCCGGCCGTGCGGCACCGTGCTGACCGCCAGCAGGGTGAGGTCGGAGGCGTACGCCAGCGCGGCCTGGTGCAGCCGCGGGTCGTCGGGCAGCCGGTCCTCGACCCGCACCCAGGCCCGCGCCACCGAGGAGTGGTCACCCGCGTCGAGCGCCACCACGCTGCCCGGGATCGGCCCCTCGGGGGTGGCCGAGCCGATCCAACGGAAGTCCAGCGCGCCCCACTCGCTCTCCCAGAAGCTCGCCGACTGACCGGTCTGGGCCGCGAGCACCTCGCTCATCCGCGGGCAGTCCTCCGGCGGCGGCACATCGGGGAAGGCGTCCTGGTGCTCCAACCCGGGCTCGGCGACCTGGAAGGAGGCGGTGACCGCGAAGATCATCTGGTTGTCCTGCCGGGCGACGACCCGCCGGGTGGCGAACGACCGCCCGTCGCGCATCACCTCGACGTCATAGATCATCGGCCGGTCGGTGCGTCCGGGGCGGAGGAAGTACGCGTGCAGGGAGTGCACGGTCAGCTCATCCGGCACGGTCCGGTACGCGGCCACCAGGGCCTGGGCGAGCACCTGCCCGCCGAATGCCCGCTGCCGCTTGGTGACCGGGTTCTGGCCGCGGTAGAGACCGGATTCGATCTCCTCCAACTCCAGCAGCTCCAACAACTCCTGTGCGGTACTGGGCATCAGCGTCCTTCGTCGTCGTTCCGGTCACTCATCGTCTTTGTCCTTGCGGTCCCGCTCGGCGAGGAATCGCTCCAGTTCGGCACCGATCTCGTCGGCCGAGGGCACCCGCCGATCGGTGCGCTGGCGGGCCTCGTCGTACTGCTGCTCGAGCTGGCCGACGACCTCCTGCACCTCGTCGGAGGCCTGCATCTCGGTGTTGATCTCGGCCAGGTTGGTGGCCCGCCGCTCGGCCAGGCCGTCCAGCGGGAGATCGAGCCCGGTGGCGGCGTTGATCCGTTCCAGCGCAGCGATCGTGGCCTGCGGGAACGGTGCCTGGGCAAGATAGTGCGGCACATTCACCGCGAGCCCGAGGGCATCGGTGCCGAGCTCGCCGAGGCGGAGCTGCAGCATCGCGCCGAAGCTGCCCGGCAGTTCCACCCGGCCGACCCAGACCGGGTTGTCCTCATCGATCAACCGCTCGCTGCTGGCGTACGCGGTGATCAGGCTGGGCCGGGTGTGCGGGACGCCCATCGGGATGCCGTGGGCGGTGACCGCCAGCCGGACGTCCAGGCGTTGGGCGAGCCCGGTGACCGCCGCCAGCGCCCGCATCCACTGGGTGTCCGGTTCGGGTCCGGCGAGCAGCACGAAGACCTTCCCGTTGGGCGCGGTCATCTTGTAGAGCGCGAGTTGGAAGGTCTCGGCGGAGGTCCAACGGTTGGTGTCGAAGACCATCAGCGGTCGACGGCTGCGGTAGTCGTGCAGCTGGTCCACGTCGAACTCGACCAGCACCTCGGACTCGCAGGTGGCCATCAGCTGCTCGACCAGGGTCCGGCCCACCTGACCGGCGTCGATGTAGCCGTCCAGCAGGTGCAGCAGCACCGGCCGGGTGCCGCGCATGCTCTCCCACAGCGCGGGGTCGAATTGGTAGAGCAGCCGGGGATCGAGCATGGGTGCGACTCTATCGGGCCACCCCAGCCCCGCTCATCGAGTAGCCCGGCGGTGCCGCAGCGAAGCAAGGCAGTCCTCCACCCCCGTTCATCGAGTAGCCCGGCGGTGCCGCAGCGAAGCAAGGCAGCGCCGGGCGTGTCGAGATGAATCCGGTCGAGATGACCTCAGCGCCCATGCAGGTTCTTGTCCAGGTAAGCGAGTTCGGCACGCAACCGCCCCCAGCGTCGATCAGTGTTGAAGGCCTGCCAGTCGGGAAACAGCTCCTCCGGCAGGCTTTTCCGGAACCGTGAGAACGCTCCCTTGCCCTCGATTGCGTCCTCCAGTCGGTGGCGTACCCGATCATCGGCGATGGTGGCCACGAAGTCGGCCATCGCCTGCCAGTCGCTCTCCTTACCCTCCAGGTCGATGTGCACCCAGTCGTCAGCCTCGATGTCGACCGCAGCGTCCTCACCGACCATTCCCGCGTCGGTCAGCACCGGCGGGATCGCCTCACCGGTCCGACGGTTGAGGTAGGCACCACGCTCGTACTGCGGGTCGTCCGACAGCGCACTGTTCAGTTCATCGAGGGAGACCAGCACCCCTTCGGTGGGATCCGCACCGCGCAGCGCGGCCAGCAGTTCGGCAGCGAGCTCACGATCGCCGAGCTGCTGACGGTTCTGCAACCGGTTGTGGATCGCGAGCGCCAGAAGCTGGAACGGTGCGGCCTGGCGGCCGGTGACCTTCGGCCACATCGTGAGCACCCCCGAGCCGAGCTGCTGCAGGACATGGTCCAGGCGTACGCCGGTGGTCACCTCGAGCAGCGCGGGCACGTCGGCCGCTGCGATGGCCGCGCGGGCTTGCCGCAGGTCGATCGGTTCCAGTGCGTCATCGGCTCTTCCCAGCGGCCGCTCGGCGGGGTAGGTGATCGTCGATGGCTCGTCGGGCTCATCGTAAAGGTCGCTGGTGACCCGGCCGTACTGATCCGGCAGGCTCCCCCACCCCCAGATCGCCACCGGTTCGGTCGGCAGGTGACCGACCTCGTCGAACGGATCGCGGGTGCCGAGGACGGTGCAGCGATGGGTCCACTCGTCACCCAGATCGAAGACGTAGCCGAACTCCTCACCCTTGTGGATCCGGCGCGCGATCGAACTCTCCAGCGACAGTGTCTGGCCGATGCCCGCACCGCGCGGGGACGCCTTGAGCTCGGCAGCGGATTCGTCATCGGTGACGATCGTGCCGTCGGCGAGCTGGAACAGCCGGAGATGCGCCAGGTCCCAGCGGCCGAGCGCCAGGTCGATGGCCTCGCCGAGCTGGTCGAAGGTCAGCCGGGGCGGCAGGATCAGCACCCGACCGGGTGGCGGATCCAGGATTTCCCCCCGCCCGCCCAACAGTTCCACTTTGACCGTGATCCATCGGTTTGCCATGGGATCCAGCCTTGCAGATCCTGGTGACAACGCGCTCGGCGCTCACCACTCCCCGGTCGGCACGAACTCGCTGACGGTCAGATATGCGCCCTGCGGGTCGCGGAGGTGCGACGCAGGTCCACTCGGTGTCAGGCAGGTACGCCGGCGGGGTAGGTGTGCGGTGTCGTCGTCATGTTCACGATCGTCGACCCGGATGCGGACTGTTTCCGTCGCAGGAAATCCGTTGGAGGGTTGAGATCCGCGGCCTAGCGTCGGTGCATGAACCTCAATTGACGGCACTCACCATCGGCGCACTCGATCCCGCGGTGCTCGCCGGCTTCTGGGCCGGTGTCCTCGATCGCCGGGTGGTCCCCGATGAGGATGGGATCTTCGCGCTGCTGCCGGTACGCCCGGTCCAGTTCCGGGTCGAGTTCGCACCCACCGCCGAACCGAAGCGCGGTGCGAACCGGATGCATGTCGACCTCACCTCGGCCAGCCCGGAGGACCAGCAGCAGACGGTGCGACGGGCCCTGGAGCTCGGCGCCAAGCGCGTCGACACCGGCCCAGGGTGAGGTGCCCTGGGTGGTGCTGGCCGATCCCGACGGCAACGAGTTCTGCGTGCTGACCCCGCGTTGAACCGCCGAAATCCCGCCCACGCACGGCTCCAGCCATTGCGCACTCGGGTCATCAGTGATTATCTTGCATGCGGAAACTAATCACGACGAGGTGAAGGACGGCACGCCCCATGCACAGTTCACGGATCCGGACCACGGCCCTGACGGCAACCATGCTCCTGGCGGGAGGCGCGGTACCACTCCTCGCCTCGATCCCCGCTTCCCACGCTGTCGGCACGACCTACTATGTCAACTGCTCCGGCGGCAGCACCGGCAACGGCAGCGCCGCGAACCCCTGGACCAACATCAGCCAGGTCAATGCACGCACCTTCGCGGCCGGGGACACCTTGCTGTTCGCCCGCGGCAGCACCTGCAACGGAACCCCCGGCGCCCCGGCCACCTTCGCGCCCCGCGGATCTGGGACCACGGCCGCACCGATCAAGGTCGGTGCCTACGGCACCGGTGTGGCGCCGGTGATCTCCGGCTCCGGCCTGGACAGCGCCGTACTGCTCAAGAATGTGCAGGGCTGGGAGCTGCGTGATCTCACGATCACCAACCCCACAACGAATCCCGGCGGCCAGAAGGGCATGTTCGTCTTCCTGGACAACGGGTTCTCCGGCACCGTCGCCAGCCACTTCGTCTTCGAGAACCTGACCATCCGCAATGTCGACGGGGTGTGGGCAAACAGCTACAACGGCAAGCGTTACGTGCTGGAGAACGCGACCGGCGGTGTCATCGTCCGAAACAACAAGGCCGACGGGTTGACCCGGTTCGCTGATCTCCAGGTGCGCAACAACACCTTCACCGACATCGGCGGCATGGGTGTGCAGACGTGGAACTCCAACTGCCGCCGGCCCGGTCAATGGTGGAACACCACCACCCAGTGCCTGGCCAACTACGCCGCCTCCACCGGTGTGGTGGTCGCCAACAACTCCTTCACCCGGCTCGGTGCCGGCGCGGTCACCCCATTCATGACCGACGGCGCACAGATGCTGAACAACGTGGTCACCGACTGGGGCAACTCCCCCTACACCGGTTCGGCGGCGTTCTGGACCACCAGCGCCGACAACGCGCTGGTCCAGGGCAACTCGGTCTCCTACGGCAATGCCGGGGGCAACTACGGCATTGACGCCAATGCCTACGACATCGACAACGACAGCCACAACGTGACCGTGCAGTACAACTACAGCTATCGCAACGACGGTGGCGCCTGGATGTACTGCGGCAGTGGATCGAACGCCAATTTCCGTTACAACGTGTCGATCCAGGACTACAACCGGACCATCCGGTTCTGCCCCGGATCGTTCACCGACTCCGCGGTCTACAACAACACGGTGATCATCGACCGGACCGGAAGCCCGTTCAGCCAGAACATCCGCTTCCTCACCGACGAAGGTGCGTCCACCCCGATCGCGTTCCGCAACAACGTGATCACCAACCGGAACGGGACGGTGGACACGGTCTATCGCGCCTCCGGCGCACCGGCGGCGACCTTCGACACGAACCTGTTCCAGAACGTGACGCCGCCCAGCGGTTCGACGAACTCGATCGTCGCCGATCCGCGCTTCGTCGACCCGGCAACCACGACACCGCCCGGCATCAAGCTGCGTACCGGCAGCCCGGCACTCGATGCCGGCAAGGTGATCACCAACAACGGTGGCCGGGACTACTTCGGCAATCCGGTCGCTGCGACCGGTGCACCCAACCTGGGGGCCTACGAGGGTCCCGGGCTGTGATCGGTGGTCGGCGGGTCCACCGGGCCCGCCGACCCCTTCTGGGATAGGTTCACAGATGATCATGACCACGGTGCCGAGGTGTGCCGGCGACGCTGCAGGGAGGTCCCGATGAGCCCGAGGGTCGCGTCCGACCTGAGCCGGGAGAACGTGTCGGCCATGCTCATCGCGCTGCGCGCCGGCCCCTCCGCCCGGTCCCAGCTGGCCAATCGACTCGGCCTGAGCGCCGGTGCGGTCTCCCGGCTCAGCAGTCGGTTGATCGGCGCCGGCCTGGTCGAACTGCTCGACGGTCAGGCGACCTCCTCCGGGCGCGGGCGGCCACTCACCCCGCTCGCGCTGCGCAGCAACCAGCGGACCGCGCTCGGTGTCCACCTCGGCGCCAGCCGGATCACGGCCGGGTTGGTCGACCTGTCCGGGCGGGTGAGCGCCGTCCGCGAGGTCGCGTACGCCGATCTGGCGGCACCCGCGGTGCTGCGCCAGGTCCGTGGCCAGCTCCGCCGACTCCGGTCCGTCGTCAGCCCGGACACCCGGATCATCGGCACCGGGATCGGGATCGGCGGCACCGTCGATCAGGGTGTGGTGCTGGATCATCCGCACCTGCCTTGGCAGCGGGTCGATCTGGCCCAGGCCCTGCGCACCGCGGCGCCCGAGGGGTTGCTCGTGGATTCCCACGTCCGGGGCCTGGCCCTGGCCGAATCCACCTTCGGCGCGGCGCGGGAGGCGGACAGCCTGGTGGAATTGCACATCGGCAATGTGACCGATGCCGCGATCGTCATCGACGGCGAGCTGCTGCTCGGCCCGTCCTCGGCCGCCGGCACCGTCGCGCATCTGCCGGTGCGCTTCGGATCCCGGGCCGCACCGTGTTCCTGTGGCCGCAGCGGCTGCACCCAGGTCGAGCTGTCGGAGACCCGGTTGGTGACCGAGGCACGGTCCGCCGGGCTGGAGGTCGGCTCCGGCACCGCGCTGCTCGCGCTGGCCGACGAGGGAAACCGGACCGCCCGTCGCCTGGTACGCGACCGGATGCAGCTGGTGGGCCGGTTGGCCGGATACCTGCTCGACGTGCTCAATCCCGAGCTGCTGGTGCTGGCCGGTGGGATCACCGGGGCCTGGGATGGACTGCAGCCCGAGGTCCGCGAGTACGCCGCCCGCCCGGTGGCCGGTGTCTCCGAGCGGGAGCGCCGGATCGTCGGTTCCCGACTGGGGGAGCATCCACTGGTGCTGGCCGCCGCCGCACCGGTGATGCTGTCCTACTACGCCGACCCCCTGGCCGCCGAACCCACCCTGGCCGAGGCCGAGGGTTTCTAGAGCCAGCCAGCAACCGGGCTCGGTGAACCGCAGGTAGGCAACCTCGCATCGGCCCTGCTATGTTGCACCCATGAAACAGTCTGATTCAGACGGTCTGATTCGGCCCGTTTCGGTCGTCGTGCTCGGGCTACTGGAAACCACCGGCCCGCAGACCTCCTACGAGTTGTGGCGCAACGTCGAGCTATCGGTGTCCTACTTCTGGCAGGTGGCCAAGTCCCAGCTCTATGCGGAACCGCAGCGATTGGAACGCGCTGGTCTCGTCACAGCCGACCAGGAGGATTCCGGTCGCCGCCGGCGCACCTATGCGATCACCGGCGCGGGACGGGATGCGCTGATCGACTGGCTGGGTCGACCACCCGAACCGGCTCAATACCATGACCCGGCGATGCTCCGGCTGTTCTTCACCGATGCCGCTCCGCGGCTCGCCACCCCACTGGCACGTCAACGCGTGCGCGAACTCACCGAGACGCTGCAGTTCCTCGAACAACCCGGTCTCGGTGGCGACCAACCGAGCCATCGACGGGTGCTGTCCTGGGGACGATTGACGGTGCGCGCCGACCTGGCCTTCTGGCGGTCGGTCCTCGATGATCTAGAAGACGGCGCATGAGCTCGGTCCTGGCAAGCCGGCCACTCCCGGCGTTCTTCGTCCTGGCCTACCTCGGCTCCTGGGTTTCCTGGGCCCCGTGGTGGCTCTCTCTGAACGGGATCGGCCTGCTGCCCTATGAGCTGCCCTTCTCGGCCGTCGCCGGAATCAACCAACTGGGTCTCTTCCTCGGCCCGTTCGCAGCCGCCCTCGTGATGACACGAGCCACCGAGGGACGTGACGGCACCCGCCGCTTGCTACGCCGTCTGGTTCAGTGGCGTGTGCGCCCACTCTGGTACGTGGTGGCCCTGGTGTTCATTCCACTGGCCACAGGAATCGGATACCTGATGGCCCCGGGTGTCAGGCTGCCTGGCGGGACTGACGATCCCGCGGTCCTCGGCCTGGTGGCGAGCACCTATGTGATCTATCTCCTCGGTGGCCCGATTCAGGAGGAACCGGCTTGGCGCGGTTTTGCACTACCAAGGCTGCAACGACGGCTGCACCCCGTCACAGCAGCCCTCGTGCTTGGGCTGCTCCACTGCTTCTGGCACGCTCCGCTCTTCCTCACCGATGACTGGGACACCGCGCGTGCCGATCCGGGTCAGTATGTTGCCTACCTCCTGCTTGTGCTCAGCATGTCGGTGGTCATGTCCTGGCTGGCCAACGGATCAGGCGGATCGGTTCTACTGCCGATCATCGGTCACAATGGCATCAATTGGGCACTGTTCACCGTTGGGGCGCTGAAGGGGGCGGAGGTCGCCAGCAACTGGCCCGCCGCGCTGGCCTTGCCGGACTCGCACTGCTCACCGTCCTTGCAACTCGGGGGCGTCTCGGTCACCGAGTCACGGAAGCTAGTTCCTCCATGACATAGAGAGATCCGGCGTCCGGATGCTCCCGCAACTGCTCGTCGGTGAGGTCCTTGGTGCCGGTGGTGACGAAGAGCCGGCCAGCACCGTAGGCCACGCTGGTCACCCGCGGGCAGGGGACGAGCAGCTCCCGCCGCGGCCGGCCGTCGACCAGTTCGACGACCCGCCCGGTGAAGATCTCGGCGACCCAGACGGCTCCGTCGGGGGTGACGCACAGACCGTCGGGCGCGCCCGGATCGCGCTGCGCCCAGGTCTCGAAGGGACCGGTCGCACCACTGCCCGGGTCGTAGGCCGCCGCATGGATGATGCCGGTTCCGGTGTCGGCGAGATAGATCCGATCCCCCGAGGGTGACCAGTCGATCCCGTTAGCCACCGACAGGCCCTGGAGCACCGGCTCGAGCCGGCCATCGGCGTACCGGAAGAGGATCGAATCCATGCCCTGCGGGGTGACGGTGCCGAACCAGACCCGGCCGTGGGCGTCGATCGCCCCGTCGTTGATCCGCGAGCCATCCGGCGCACCAGCCACCCGGCACACGTGCGCGGCGATCCCGCTCGGTGGCAGCAACCAGAGATCGAGACCGGCGCCGACGAGCAGACCATCCGCTGTCGGGCAGGCGAACCCGACCGGTGGCATCGTCGCCCAGACCAGTTCGGTCTCCCCCTCGAGCCCGGTCCGCAGCACCTGGCCGGCCCAGATGTCCACCCAGACAAGAGAATCGGTCATCGGATCCCAACAAGCACCCTCACCGGTGAAGCGGTGTGCCGGATCGAGGACGCGGGCCATCAGCGGGTCCGCCTCGGTTCCACTCATCGGGTTCACTCCTGACCGAAGGGACCGATACCGGCGCTCTGCCCGCCGTCGACGCGGAGCGCCACGCCGTTGACATGCCGGGCGCCGTCGGAGAGCAGGAACTCGACCACCGCGGCCACGTCGTCGGCCTCGGCGACCCGGCCCAGCGGGTTGTCGCGGCGTCGCTCGGCGTACGCCTCGGTGGGCTCCCAGCGGTGCCGATTCCGTTGCACGGCGACGAATCCGGGCTCGACGACGTTGGCCCGGATGCCGAGCGGACCGAGCTCGACGGCCAGCTGGCGGCCCAGTGAAGTGAGCGCCGCCTTGGAGGCGGCATACGCCGCTCCCCCGGTCCCGGCCACCCCGGCGTGGATCGAGGAGACCAGCACGATCGCGGCGGGCGGCGTACAGGAACGGGCGAACTCCGCCGCCCAGGCCGCGGCAGCGACGGCGTTCACCTCGAGCACCCGCCGCCAGTGCTGCGGATCGAAATCGGAGAGCGTGTCCCCGCTCTGCAGCGCCGCGGAGATCACCAACCCATCCAGGTCACCGTCCGCACCGGCGCGCCCGATCACGGCCGCCGGCAGGGCCGGATCGGTGACATCCCCGGTGACCACCGACACCCCGCCCGCCGCCGGATCCGCCACCACGGCAGGGATCTCCGGATCACCGGCGGCGTCGACCGCATGCACCCGGGCGCCGGCACCGGACAACCGCCGGGCCACCGCGGCGCCGATACCGTGCGCGGCTCCGGTGACGACAACGCTGCGGGTCACTGCCCGCTCGCCCACAGCTGCGACCCCGGATGTGCGGAACCGACCGGCACCGGCTCGCCGAGATGCTCGGTGAGGGTCGACATCGAGACGCCGACGCCGAGACCCGGCCGGGTGGTGGCGCGGGCATAGGCACCCGACTCGAGTCCCGGATCGGTGAGCAGGTCGGCTCGCCAATCCACCTCACCGAAGGCGAACTCCAGGATCCGCGCGGTGGGCATCGCCGCCGACGCGGCAGCCGAGTGCGCGGTACCGACCGGGCCGGTGGGATTGTGGATCGAGACCTCCAACCCCGCCTCCGCGGCGATCGCACCGAGCGCCACCGCGACCCGGTCACCGCCGGCGTGCTTCACATCGGGCATGAACACATCGAGCGCACCGGACTCGATGGCGGCCACCACCTGATCGGGCCGGGTCGCGGCCTCACCCCCTGCCTGGGGCACGTCCAGCACCTCCTTGACCTGTTGCACCTCCACCGGATTCTCCACCCGCGCGATGTCCTCGATCCAGCGCAGGTTCAGATCCTCGATACCGTGCCGATAGGCGGTCAGCTCGGTGAGCGACAGGTTGTGGTGGGCATCCATCATCAGATCCACGTTCTCACCGACCTCGGCACGGACAGCCTCGATCAACCGTAATCCCGTGTCGACGCGGCGATCCCCGACCAGGAAGTCGAACGGCGCACACTTGATCGCGGTGAACCCGTGGTCCACCGCGGCGCGGGCCAACCGAGCGAACTCGGTGGGCGTACGCTCCCGCAGGCCGCGGTTGATGTTGGCATAGAGCGGGATCGCGTAAGGCGTGTCCGGCCCACCCAGATAGCTCACGAGGCTCTGCCCGGTGTGCTGAGCGGCGAGATCGCAGAAGGCCTGTTCGATCCCGCCGAGCAGGGTCGGTTCGGCCGGCCACGCCGCCGAATCCCCGAGTGCCGCTGCGGCCTCGGCGATCGCGGCGTCCAGGCGGGAATGCGCCTCGTCGAAGGGAATCCCGCGATACTCCGCGGCGAGTTCGGAGAATCGATCGACCGCGATCCGGGCGATGTGGGCATCGGAGGACTCCCCCCAGCCGACCGTGCCGTCGTCGAGCTGGACCCGCACCAGCGCCCAACTGGTCCGCCAGGTGACATCGAGCCGGAACAGGTCGAGGGTCTCGATCGCGGCACTCATGCGCTCACCCCGGCGGTCTCGGACAGCAGCTCGGCGAAGGCCTCCAGCAGGGAGTCGACCTGCCGCAGCAGGTCGGGTGCGAGCCGGAGCGACGGGGCGCGGCAGACGTCGGTGTCGATGATCCCGCGGCGTGCGGTGATGGTCTTGGCCACCGCGATCATCAACCCTGGTTCGGATTCCCCGATCACCAGATAGGGCAGCAACCGCTCGAAGATCCGGCGGGCCTCCTCAATGCGACCCGCATCCCACTCGGCGAGGATGTCACCGAAGACCTCGATGAACCCGGTCACCGGCTGCACGCCCGTGGCACCGTGCTCCAGCGCGTCGATCAGGTGCAGACCCGAACGGCCGACGAAGGCGCCGAGCGCCGGCGTACCCTCCACCAGATCGGCGATGAAGGGCCCGGGCCGGTCGACCTCGACCTTCACGCAGCTCAGGTTGGGATACTGCTCGGCCCAACCGCGCAACCCGTTCGGGGTGAGCCCCACCGAACTGACATCGCTGGCGTACTGGATCATCATCGGTGCCGGAGCGAGTTCGGCCAGCATCGTCTGGAAGTACTCATCGACCGCCTCGGCCGGCAGCCGCCAGAACCGCGGGGCCATGATATTGATCATGTCGGCACCGGCTTCCAGCGCCTCCCTGGCCCGGCGTACCCCCACGATCGCCGACTGGTCGGTGATGCTGACGATCGCCGGCACCTCGGGGAGTTCGTTGGTACGCCGCAGCAGCCGTCGGGTCAGCTCGCCGCGCTCGGCGTCGTCCAGCTGGTAGAACTCCGAGGCGATACCGGGGAAGAACACTCCCCCGACGCCCGCGGACAGGGTGTGGTCGACCAGGCGGTCGAAGCTGGGCAGATCGATCGTTCCGTCGGCCTGGAACGGCGTCTGGATGACCGGTACGAGACCGCGCGGATCGTTACTTGTCGACACCGGCTGTGACTCCTTCGAGGATTCGTCCCGCGGCCCATGCGAAGACCACGAGGATTGGGAAAGTGACGATGGCGACCCCGGCGAAGAGCACACCCCAGTTGCTCTGGTTCTGCAGTGCGCCGAAGGTCGTCAGCAGGGCCGGCCCGAGGGTGCGTTTGGCCGGGTCGGTGATCAGCACCAGGATCAGCAGGGTCTCGTTCCAGGCGGTGATCAGGTTCAGCACGAAGACGCTGCGCAGACCGGGCGAGGCGAGCGGGAGCATCACCTTGCGGAAGATCTGCCAACGGTCCGCACCGTCGATGGAGGCGGCCTCCTCGAGCTCACCGGGCAGGGTGCGGAAGAAGCCCTCCAGCACCAGCACACTGAACGGGATCTGCCAGGCGATCGAGACCAGCAGCACGAAGATCCGCGGATCCCACCAGCCGGTGACCCAGTCGACCATCAACGTGTCGACCGAGGCGTTCATCACCACATAGGGCACCAGCACGATCTGGTGCGGGATCGTCATCCCGGCCGAGAAGAGCACCAGCATCCAGCCGCTCAACCGATGGCCGGAGCGGGCGATGGCGTACGCCGCGGGGGCGCCCAGGGCGACCGACAGGCCCGCGGTGAGCACCGCGTAGACGACGGTGTTCCAGAAGGCGGTGCCGAAACCGGCCGAGGTCCAGGCGGTGGCCAGGTTCGACCAGGCGAGCCGGCTGGGCAGCGCGAGGAAGTCGAACACCTCGCGGTCGGGTTTGAGTGCGGTGATCATCACCCAGATCAGCAGGGACACGTTGAAGGCGGCCCACACCCACAGCACGATCCGGGCGGCGGTCGGCAGCGCCACGTCACCGAAGATCCGGCCCGGGGTCCAGCGGGTCCGTTGCCGCTGCTGGGGGGCCTGTCGTGTCATCGTCATCTCGGCCATCTCAGTACTCGATCGTCTCGGAGCGCATGATCCGGCGCATCGCCACCACCAGCACGGTCACCAGGATCACGAACGCGACACCCATCGCGGCGCCGTAGCCGAAGTCGGGGCGGCCCTCGACCGGCGCCAGGGTGACGTACTGCTCGACCGCGAAGGTGCGGGCGGCATAGGGCGGTACGCCGGTCGCGCCGGTGAGGGTGTAGACGAGGTCGAACACCTTCATCAGCTGGATCATGCAGAGGGTGACCACCACGCCGAGGATGCCCCGGGACAGCGGGACGGTGATGTGGGTCAGCCGCTGCAGGGCGGTCGCGCCGGCCAGATCTGCGTTCTCATAGAGGGAATGCGGGATGTTGTCGACCGCTGCCATCAGCAGCACGATGGCCAGCCCCGACAGCGACCAGATGACGGCCAGGATCACGCACTGGAAGACCAGATCCGGGCCGAGCCAGGACTGCCGCAGCCCCTCCAGTCGGACCAGGCTGAGCAGCGAGTTGAGCAGCCCCTCCGGGTCCAGCAGGAAGCCGAAGGCCACCCCGATCGCGATCGGTGAGATCAGGTAGGGAATGAAGATCACCACCCGGACGAAGCGGCGGCCGCGCATCCGCTGCAGCACCAGCAGGGCGACCATGCTGACCGCCAGCACACCGAGCAACCCGACCACCATCAGCACCCCGGTGTTCAGCAGTGCCCGGCCCACACCCGGGTCGCGGAGCATCCGCACGTAGTTCCCGAGCCCGTCGAAGCTCATCGGCGAACCGAGTCCCTGCCAGCGGGTGAAGCTGGCGCCGAGGCCGAACAGCGCGGGGCCGACGTAGAGCACCAGGTAGACCACCAGCGCGGGTGCGACGAAGGGCCAGAACGGTGGCGCGGTGGTCCGCCGGGCCGCGGGCCGGTGATCGTCGCGGGCCGGTCGACGGCGGCCTGCCCGGGGGCCGCGGAGCAGTCGTGCGGCCTCCTGCTCGGCGCCGGCGGCGACGGTGTCGTTGCTGCTGGTGGTCACTGGTTCTTCCAGTACTGGACGGTCTGTTCCTTGCCGCGGGCAACGAACTCCTCGGGGGTCACCTTCTTGTTCAGCAGGTCGGTGATCGAGGGGGTCATCACCTTGTCCCACCACTGCCCCACCGCCGGTGCGTTGTCGTCGGTGATCGTCACCTGCTGGGCCTGTTCGGCCTCGCTGCGGAACCCGGCCAGCCCCTCGGGTGCCGGGACCTTCGACTGTGCGGGGATGCTGTTGGCCTGGCTGGCGAGCCGGCCCTGGGTCTCGGCGCCCTGCAGGTAGGTCAGCAGTTGCTGGGCACCTTCGGGATTCTTGGCCCGCTTGCTGATCGACCAGCCGAGCGCACCGAGCTGGACCATCGAGTTGCCCTGGCCGTTCTCGACGTCGGGGAAGGGGAAGTAGCTGGCCTGGAAGCCGGGCGCCTGGAGCGTTCCGGTCTCATCGGGCACCCAGCTGCCCTGCAGCAGGAAGGTCATCTGTTATCGGCCCAGGCGTTCTGCGCGGCCGGTGACTTGGACCCCTCGAACCCGGGCTGGAAGAGCCCCTGATCGACGAGCTGGCGGGTCATCTTCGCCGCCTGCAGGGTTTCCGGCCGGTCCCAGGCGGCACCGGTCCGGTCGGCACCGAGGTCGCGGAAGGCGCCGGGGCCGGTCAGCCGCAGCAGCGGCCAGGAGAACCAGCGCGAGGACTGCCGGGCCTGGGTGCCGTCCAGCGAGATCGCGGGAGTGCCGCTGGCCTTGGACCGTTGCGCGGTGTCGAGGAAGTTCTGCCAGGTCTGCGGCGGATTGCTCGCCAGATCCGGGTTGGTCGCCCGGTTGTACCAGATCCCGTAGGACAGCATGCTGTCGGGAACCATGCGGGGTACGCCGTCGGCGCCGGAGGAGATCGTGAGCAGGTTGGCGTTCAGGCCCTCACGGACCGTCGCACCCTCGGGGGTCTTGGCGTCCAGCACCGGGCTGACGTCCTCGAGGAAGTCGTAGTCGCCGATCCGGGAGGCGTCGGCGGGCAGCACGTCGGGACCCTGACCGGCGGGCACCGCGGTCTTGAGCGTCGACCAGACGTCGCTGCCGAGGAAGCGGACATCGACCTTGATCCCGGTCCGGGCGGTGAAGTCGGTGAACGCCTGGGCATAGACCTTCTGCTGCGAGGTCCCCTCCGCCCAGGAGGACCAGACGGTGAGCGTCTGATCGGCCCCGCCACTGTCCCCGCGCACCTTGGTGCCACAACCGGAGACCGCGAGTCCCATCGCAACCGCCGCAGCCACCCCGAACATCAGTCGTCGTTGACGCCTCATCAAAACCTCCATGGTTTACTTTCCGGCAGAAAGCAAGTAGCCGAAGGTTCGAGGTCCTGCAAGAGGGGCTCACTGTTCGGTCAGGTCGGTCACCGATCACCGGCGGTCGACGCCGTCCGGATGATGTCGTCGAGCAGCGCCCGGGAACGGGCCAGGTCGCCGATCGTCTCGTCGATGCGATCCCGTTCGGCGATCAGCTCCTGGGCCAGCCTGCGGGTCGCGCGCTCATTGGCGTCCCCCTCCGGTGCGCGCATGCACGGCAGGATCTCGGCGATCTTGCGGCTGTGCAGGCCGGCCGCGAAGAGCTGCTGGATCAGCACCACCCGATCGATCGCGGCCCCGGCGTACTCCCGATGCCCACCCGCGGTCCGCTCGGAGACCAGCAGTCCCTGCTGCTCGTAATAGCGCAGCGACCGCACGCTCACCCCGGTCCGCCGGGCCAGCTCACCGATCCGCATCCGCATCCGCCCTTGATTCTGACATTGATGTCACATTCTACGGTGGCTCGTCCGCACTCGACGAAAGGAACACCTCATGGACGACCACTCCAGTTTCACCACCGGTGACGGCACCCGGATCAGCTACCGCCTCGACGGGCCGGCCGGGGCACCAACCCTGGTGCTGTCCAACTCGATCGGCACCAGTCTGGCCATGTGGGACGGCGTCATCCCCCAGCTGGCCAAGGACTTCCGGGTGCTGCGCCATGACACCCGCGGGCACGGGGGCTCGTCGGCCCCTGCCGGCGCCTACTCACTGGACCGTCTCGGTGCCGATGTGGTCGAACTGCTGGACGCCCTGGGGATCGACCGGGTGCATTTCTGCGGGCTCTCCCTCGGTGGCTTCATCGGTCAGTGGCTGGGTATCCATGCCCCCGAGCGGGTGGATCGGTTGATCCTCGCCAACACCTCCCCCTACCTCGGACCCGCCCCCCGATGGGACGCCCGGATCGCCGATGTGCTGACGGCCGACGATCTCTCGGCCATCGCGGAATCCTTTCTGCACAACTGGTTTCCCGACTCCCTGCTCACCGATGAGTCGATCGTCGCACCGTTCCGCCGTGACCTGATGAGCCTCGACCGGCATGGCCTGGCCGGGTGCCTGGCCGCCGTCCGTGACGCCGACCTGCGGCGCACCGGCGCGCTGATCACCAGCCCGACCCTGGTGCTCACCGGGGCCGACGACCAGGTCTGCCTGCCGGCCCACGGGGAACTCATCGCGGCCACCGTCCGGGACGCCCGCCTCGTCGAACTGCCGGTGGTGCATCTGAGCAACGTCGAGCGGCCCGACGAGTTCGTCCGGATCGTGCGCGGTTTCCTCACCCAGGACTAACGACGGGCCGCGTCGAGTGCCTTGCGGATGCGCTGCACGGACACGGGTTCAGCGGTGCCGAGCTGCTGGGCGAAGAGCCCGACGCGCAGCTCCTCGAGCTTCCAGCCCAGCTCGGCGAGCGCTGCGGGCAGCGGCCCGTCGGGCTGCTCGGCGAGGAGTTCGGCGTATTCGGCCTCCAGCGGCCAGATCGTGCCCAGCAGTTCGTCGTCGCGGCGCGGATTGCGTTCCCGGTTGGCCAGGCGTACGCCGATCGCGGCAACGTAGCGACCCAGCCGATCCACCCACGGCCGGGGCGTACCGGAGAGAAATCCCTTGTGCACAAGGCCGTCCAACTGTTCGCCTGCATCGGCGGCGACCTCCGCATCGCCGACGGTGGCGATGGCCAGTCGCGCCGCCCGGGTGCGCCGCAGCACTTCTGCGGCTTCACCGACGACCGTGCGCATGGTGTCGGCCAGCTCGGCGCGGACCGTGTCACAGAGCCGCGTGAAGGCCGCCGCATCGCGGGTGCTGCGGACCCCGCCGGCCGCCTCGATCAACCGACCGACCGCGGCCAGCCGGGCATCGGCCAGCAGCGCGGGCACGCTCGGATAGGGGCTGTTGCCCAGCGCCAGCTTGTCGGTGTTCGACAGGTGCGCGATCACCCACTTGGTCGGGTCCGGGGTGTTCAACTGCACCAGCCGGCGCAACCCGGCGGGATGGCTGGCATCGCGCGCCGCCCGGCTCTCGTGCAGCACCAGATCGACCGCGTCGCCGGCATCGACCAGTCCCGGATAACCGACCCCGCCGCCGACGCGCTGCTCATCGCTCAGCTCCCCGAAGCTCCAGTCGGTGGCACCACGCATCCCCGGTCGGGCCACCGCCCTGGTCAGGGTCGCGGTCAGTCTCGGTGCGAACCGGCGCTGCAGGTCGGCCAGATCCTTGCCGCGGCCCAGCTCCCGATCCCCGTCCCGGATCACGAAGGTGACCCGCAGGTGGTCATCGACCGTCCCGGGGGCCCAGGCGTCGGCGGGCACGAGCTCACCGGTCAGCCGGCGCAGCGCGGCACCCAATGCGACCGGGAACGGTTCGGCATCCCGGGCCTCGGGCCCGATCTCGTCGAGTGCCCGCCGGGCGAAGTCGGGAGCCGGGACGAACCGGGTCCGCAGCCGCTTGGGCAGGCCGCGGATCAGGGCCGTCGCCAGCTCGGCCCGCAGCCCGGGGACCTGCCAGCCGAACGGTTCGGCCGGCACCTGGTTGAGCTGGGCCAGGTCGATGCTCACCTGGACACCGTCGTTCGCCGCTCCGGGTGAGAAGACGTAGTCCACCGGCAGCTCGAATCCGGCCACCGGCCACCGGTCGGGGAAGCCGGTCAGGTCAGGCCGCTCCCCCGCCACCAGATCGACGAGACCGAGGTCGAGGAATCCGTCATCCTGGTGGCGCTTCTTCCGCCACCAGGTGTCGAAGTGCGCGCCGGAGACGATGTCGGCGGGCAGCCGCGCATCATAGAAGTCGAAGATGGCCTGGTCATCGACGAGCAGGTCCCGGCGCCGGGTGCGCTCCTCCAGTTCCTCCGCCTCGGCCCGGGTGCGGGCGTTGCGGGCCACGAAGTGGTGCCGGGTCCGCCAGTCACCCTCGACCAGGGCGGAGCGGATGAAGATCTCCCGGGCGGCGGTGGGGTCGACATGGGCGTAGCCGACGGTGCGGTTGGCGATGATCGGTACGCCGAGCAGGGACACCCGTTCGTTGGCCACGACCCGGGCCTGCCGGGCCGACCAGTGCGGCTCGGAATACTGTCTGGTCAACAGATGCGCGCCGACCTGTTCCACCATGGCAGCATCGATCCCGGCGACCGTGCGGGCCCACAACCGGGTCGTCTCGACCAGCTCACCGGCCATCACCAGTTCCGGTTGGCTGCGGGCCACCGAGGATCCCGGATTGATCGCGAACTTCGAACCCCGGGTACCCAGGTATTCGCGCGGTCCCGGGCGGCGCCGTCTGCCCTGCCGCGGTTGGCTCTTCTTCTCCGCCTTCAGGTCGGCGAGTCCGATCTGGGAGAGCAGGCCGCTCAGGATGGCGGTGTGGATCGCCTCGGGTTCCGCCGGGGTGGCATTGCGTTCCAGTTTGAGCTCCCGGCACACCTGCCGGAGCTGGCTGACCAGATCCTGCCACTCCCGGATCCGCAGGTAGTGCAGGAACTCATCGCGGCACATCCGCCGGAATGCGTTGCCGGACAAGGCCTCGCGGCGTTCGGCGAGGTGGTCCCACAACCGCAGCCAGGCGATGAAGTCCGAGCCGTCGAGGATTCGGTCCGCACCGTCGGCAACGGGTGCGGACCAGAATCGGCGGTGCAGCTCGTCGGCGGCCTGCTGGTGCTCGGCGGGTCGTTCCCGCGGATCGTTGATGGTCAACCCGGCGACGATCACCAGCACCTCGGACAGGCAGTCGCGACGGGCGGCCTCGACCAGCATCCGGGCCATCCGCGGGTCCACCGGGATGCGGGCGAGCTGGTGCCCGATGCGCGTCAACCGGGGCCCGTTCTCCTTGTGCTGACGCGATTTCTTCGCATCGGTGAGGGCGCCCAGCTCGACCAGCAACCGTACCCCGTCGGTGATCTGACCGGCCTCGGGAGGTTCGACGAAACCGAAGTCGGCGATGTCACCGAGTTCGGCCTGCGCCATCTGCAGGATCACCGAGGCCAGGTTGGTACGCAGGATCTCCGGTTCGGTGAACTCCGGGCGGGCCAGATAGTCCTCCGACGAATAGAGCCGGATGCAGATGCCCGGAGCGACGCGGCCGCACCGGCCGGCCCGCTGATTCGCCGAGGCCTGCGAGATCGGTTCGATCGGCAACCTCTGCACCTTGGTGCGGGCCGACCAGCGGGAGATGCGGGCCGTCCCGGGGTCAATCACGTAACGGATTCCGGGCACGGTGAGCGAGGTCTCGGCGACGTTGGTGGCCAGCACGATCCGTCGTCCGGTGTGCGGGGTGAACACCTTGTGCTGTTCGGCCGCCGACAACCGGGCGTACAACGGCACGATCTCGGTGTTCGGCAGCTTCATCGCAGCCAGGGCGTCCGCGGTGTCGCGGATCTCGCGTTCACCGCTGAGGAAGATGAGGATGTCCCCCAGCCCCTCGGTGCTCAGCTCGGTGACGGCCTCGCAGATCGCATCCACCTGGTCCCGCGGTTCCGGCAGCGGCGCCTCGAGGTCCTCGGGTTCGGGCTGCAGCGGCCGGTTCCGGATCTCCACCGGGTAGGTGCGACCGGACACCTCGATGATCGGCGCATCGTCGAAATGGGCCGCGAAGCGGGCGGTGTCGATGGTCGCCGAGGTGATGATCACCTTCAGCTCCGGGCGCCGGGGCAGCAACTGTTTGAGATAACCGAGCAGGAAGTCGATGTTCAGGCTGCGCTCGTGGGCCTCGTCGATGATGATGCAGTCGTGGCGGCGCAGATCCCGGTCGTGGGCGATCTCGGCGAGCAGCACACCGTCGGTCATCAGCACCAGTGGGGAATCCGTGCGCGCCCTGCGGGTGAACCGGACCTGGTAGCCGACCTCCTGACCGAGCTCGACGTGCAGCTCCTCGGCGACCCGTTCGGCGACCGAGCGCGCCGCGATCCGCCGCGGCTGGGTGTGCGCGATCCGCGTCAACCCCTGCTGCAGTGCGATCTTCGGCAGCTGGGTCGTCTTGCCCGAACCGGTCTCACCCGCGACCACGACGACCTGGTTGTCGCGAATGGCGGCGGCGATGTCGTCGACCCGCTCAGTGATCGGCAGCGCCTCGTCGAAGGTGATCTGCACCCGCCCACGATAGCCAGCCTCGGCAACCCCGACCGCGGTGAGATCCCGGGTGTCGGGATGCCGATGTGCAAGGCTGGCGCTTCCGCGGTCCGGGTGCGACCGGACTGCCGGCCACAAGGAAGTGCGATGTCTGACGGATCCACCTCGAAAGAGAACGTCTATGCGGTGCGGTTGAGCACCGGGCGGCAACGGCTGGTGAACATCCTCGCTCTGCTCGGCCTGCTGGCCAGCCTGGTGGCCGGCTTCCTCGTGGACGGACCGACCCTGTGGGGGTTGCTGCCGATCGTCCTGTACGCGGCGCTGGCCCTGCTGGGCATGGACATCAACGTCGCCACCCTGGTCGCGGTGCTGTCCGGCGTACTCGTCCTGCAACCCACTCCGCTCGCCTTCGGGGAGTTGATGGGCAAGGCCGTCGCCGACTCGATCACGATGATCGGACTGATCATCATGCTCGGCGCCGGTGTCGGTGAGGTGCTGCGGGTCACCGGTGTCGCCAGCACCATCGTGCACGGGGTGATGCGTCTCGTCGGCCGACGCAACCCGACGGCGGTGATCCTCGGCATCATGCTCGCCTCCCTGGTGCTCGTCGCCTGCCTGGGCACCCTGGCCGGGGCGCTGGCGATCTCGGCGCCGATCCTGCTGCCGATCGCCGCCCGGCTCGGCTTCACCCGCTCCGCGACCGCCGCGATGATGTTCATCGGCGGGTGCGCCGGACTGGCCCTGGCGCCCTTCGCCGGGTCGAATGTGGCGATCATGCAGGCCGCCGGCGCGGGATATCTGAGCTATCTGCTGCACGGTGCGGGACCGCTGGCGCTGCTGTCGCTGGTGCTCGGACCGTTCGTGGTCCGGTTCATCCAGCGCCGCACCGAAGCGATCCCCGCCGAACGCTACGATGCCGCGGAGCTCACCGGTGCCGATGCCGAGACCCCGCCCCGGGCCCGCGCGGCCACGGCCGCCTTCGCGGTGGTGCTGCTGGCCAGCGTGGTCTATGCGACCTGGCAGGGTGCGGGGACCTCTTTCCCGTTGATCGCGCTGCCGGCGATCGGCATCGCCACCGGTCTGGCGGGCCGGTTGCCGGTCACCGAGATCGCCGTGCTGATCTATCGCGGCGCGGCCAAGCTGGTGCCGATCTTCATCCTGTTCTGGCTGCTGGCGGGACTGTTCCTGCTGATCGACCGACTCGCGCCCTTCGAGGTGGTGCTGGCGCAGTACCAGACCAGCCTGGCCTCCTCCTCGGCGTTCGTGTTCGCGGTGATCGTCGCACTGCTCGGTTGGGTCGGCGTACCGGGTGCCACGGCCGCCCAGGTCGTCCTGCTGGACAAGGTGTTCGGGCCGCTCGCCGAGGCGATCGGGGTCCCGGTCTCGACCTGGATCGTGGTGCTGCTGTTCGCCTCCAAGACCGACACCTACGGCCCCTTCCCGAACGGCAACATGGTCGGGGTGATGGGGCTCGCGCGCTCGGAGAACCTGAGGAACATGCTGATCACCGGCTGGCTGCTGCTGGTGCCGGCCTGCCTGATGTATGGCGTGATCATGTTCGTCCAGACCCGTTAGGAGACAGGAATGCTGGAACTGGTGATCGACGAGGTGGACCTGCTCGACGGCACGGGTGCACCGCCGCGGCGCGCGGCCGTCGGGATCGGTGACGGGCGGATCGAGACCATCGGCGAGCCGGGCTCGCTGCGCGGCGGGCAGCGCGTCGACGGCACCGGTCAGGTCCTGGCACCGGGGTTCATCGATCTGCACTCGCACGCCGATTTCTCCATCGAGGAAGAACCTGCGGCGATCACCCAGCTGGCACAGGGCGTGACCACCCTGATCACCGGCAACTGCGGCACCTCACCGTTCCCGGTGACCGACCTGGCCGCGCTGCGCGACTCCTCGGCGTTCCTGCGGCCGGAGTTGAGCTGGCAGTGGCGGGATCTGGCCGGGTACGCCGAGGCGATATCCGCCCGTCGGCCAGCGGTCAATCTGGGGTTGCAGGTCGGCCACGGTGCGTTGCGGATCGCCGTGCTGGGATACGCCGACCGGCCGGCCACGGCCAGCGAACTGGCACGGATGGGTGACCTGCTGGGTGCGGCCGCGGACCAGGGTGCGGTCGGTTTCTCGACAGGGTTGATCTATGCACCGGGCAGCTATGCCGACGCCGCCGAGGTGCAGGCACTCGCCGCGGTCGCCGCCGAGCACGGGCTGCTGTATTCCACCCACCTGCGCAACGAGACCGACCGGGTGCTGGACGCGGTCGATGAGGCCATCGAGACCGCCCGCCGCAGCGGCGTACGCCTGGAGATCTCCCACATCAAGGCGATGGGGCCGCGCAACCACGGCAAGGTCGCCGGCATCCTGGAACGGATCGACGCCGCGCGCGCCGAGGGCATCGACGTCGCCGCGGATGTCTACCCCTACACGGCTTCCTCGACCACGCTGACCTCCCGGCTGCCCGATTGGGCCCTGGCCGGCGGGGTTCGGGCACTGCTGGAGCGGCTCGCCGACGAGCACGAGTCGGCCCGGATCGAGCAGGCGCTGGCGGAGCGGTTCGACCGCGAGATCGATCCGGGCGGGATCGTGCTCGCCAACCTGCCCGCCGGGGCGTACAGCGACCAGCTCGGCCGCTCGCTGGTCGAGATCGCCGAGCGCACCGGGCGGGACCCGGCCGCCGTGGCCCTCGACGTGCTGCGCGAGCACCGGGGCACGGTGGCGATCGTGAACCACGCGATGGCGGCAGCCGATCTCGAGTCGGCGCTGCGGCACCCGTGGGTCTCGGTCGCCTCCGACGGCTGGGTGCTCTCCGCCGCCGGTGACGGGCGGCCGCACCCGCGCAGCTTCGGCACCTTCGCCCGGGTGCTCGGACATTTCGTGCGGGAGCAGGGATTGCTGCCTCTGGCCGAGGCGGTACGCCGGATGACCGGTCTGCCGGCTTCCCGGCTCGGGCTCACCGATCGCGGTGTGGTGGCCGTGGGTGCGGTCGCGGATCTGGTGCTCCTCGATCCGGCACGGATCACCGACCGTTCCACCTTCGACGACCCGTGGCAGCTCGCCGACGGCGTCGGTCAGGTCTGGCTGGCCGGTCGGCCGGCACTGGGTGAGCAGCCGGAATCCTTGCGTGGGCAGGGAATCGTGCTGAACCGCTGATCGGCGGCCAGGCTGCTACTACTGCTTCTTCTTGTTGCGGACCAGGCCCAGCGGGCAGAGGCCGTGCGCCATGATCGCGCGGATGGTGGCACCGGGCGAGAGACCGGGGAAGGCGAAACCGTGCACGCCGAGGATCAGCAGGTCGAGATCACCGGAGCGGCGGGTGAGTTCGTTGACCGGGTGGGCGTTGACGATCTCGATCTCGGCGACGACATCGGGGAACTCCGCGCGCAGCGGTTCGACCAGCTGGCCGATCCCCTGCTGGGCGTTCTGCAGCGCGGATTCCCGACGGGCGTCCACATCCTGCCGGTCGGCGAAGAATCCGGTGGGCAGTTCGAAGGCGTGGATCACCTGCAGCCGCGCCCCGCGGTGGGATGCCTCGACGAAGGCGAAGCGGAGGGCGTCGGAGCAGCGCTCGGTGCCGTCCAGGCCGACGCCGATCACCCCCAGGTCACCGGTCTTCGGCTTGTGGGAGGCCGCGGAGACCATGATCACCGGGCAGCTCGCGGAGGCGGCGACCCCGACGGAGGTGGAGCCGACGAAGAGCCGCTCCAGACCCGACATCGCGCGGCGGCCGACGACCACCAGCGGTGCGTCCTCCGACAGCCGGGTCAGCACCGCGGCCGGATTGCCCATGAAGATGTCGGCCTGCACCCGGTCCTCCGGCATGCCCATCTCGACCGCGTGTCGGCGGGCCCCCTCGGCCGCTTCATGACCGGCGTCCTGCAGCAGGCCGGGATCGTAGACGACTCCCCAGGCGCCGGCGAGCACCGCATCGTCGACCGCGTGCGCCAGCAGCAGATCGGCGCCCTTGCTCAGCGCCGCGCGGACGCCGTATTCGACGGCCCGATTGCCGTCCTCGGAGCCGTCCACCCCGACGACGACGCGTCCCTTGGCCAGTTCATCGGTCATCTCGCACCTCCGGGTCCGCCTCACCGGCGGCAATGTATTCGCTGGTTGCGATTCTAGTCCTCGCGGGCCACGATCCGGCCGCTCATCGAGTCGATCGAGAGGCAGATCACCTGATCGCGGATGCCGTTGGCCCACGGAATCGGCAGTGGGCCGGTGAGCTCGCGCAGATCGACCGGCGCGTCGGTGGTGCCGCGGACCAGGACACTCCAGCCGGTCTGGGTCTGGGTGTCGAAGTCGTCGACCTCGAAGGCGACCGGTCGGCCCTGTTCGAGCTCGGCCAGGATCCCGCCGGCGGCGGTGCGGAAGACGATCCGGTTGGCGTGCAGCGCGTAGCTGACCGGCAGGATCGTCGGTCCCTCACTGGCGGCGAAACCGATCCGCCCGATGGTGTGGGTGCGCAGCAGGTCGCGGCACTCGTCCTCGGCCAGCGCGGAGAAGCGGCCCGCTCCGCCCTCGCTGTGTCCTTCGCCCGCGCTCATGCGCCCTCCTCGAACGTGGTGCGCCCGCGGAGTCGGACCGCGAGCTCGTTGTCGATGCCGTCGGCGACCTCGCTCATGATCCGGACCGCCTGGTGCAGGTGGGCCGGGACGAACGGGTGGGCGAACACCGAGGTGCTCACGAACACCCGATCCCGGATCAGCTGGAACTTCACCAGCCGGACCTCGGTGTTCAGGTCGCTGAGGATCTCCATCGCCCGGGAGCGTCCCTCGACATCGTGCACGACGGCGGCGAAGACGATGATCTCGCGGTGGTCGGCGGAGGTGCGCAGGAACAGCATGGTGGAGCCGACCCGGATCGCGAAGTCGCCCTCGGCGTCGCGCAGCGGCTGGTGGCCGAACATCTCGGCCAGCTCGACCTCGATCATGTCGTCCAGGTGCTCGTGGCTGACCGGGATGGTCGCCACGACGTCCTCGGGGTCGAACTCCGAATAGCCCTCCAGGGGTTCCGGTCGCGGTTGCAGGATCTCGGCCAACTGGTCGGGTGCCAGGAAGACCGGGTGTTGGATGCCGTAGACATCGCGCAGCGCGCCGACGGCGAGCTGGGCGAGCCGGTCGGAGTCCTCCTGCGGCACCTCGACCCAGAAGTTCCCGGTCGGCCGCTCCCCCTCGCTGGTCGGCGCCTGCCAGCCGAGTCGTTCCATCTGCTCGAGCTGCTCGGGGATCAGCTGGTAGTGCTCCCCGAGCACGCTGTTGCTGGCCGCCTCGGCGCGGACCACGTCACGAGTCAGCGAGTGGAAACGCACGAACGGCACCGTCTCGGAGTCGCTGGCGACCGACCCGATCGTCAGGTCGGAGGTGTCGTCCATCACCGACACCACCTCGGCGAGTCGCTCGCCGAAGTTGTGCCACGCCTCGGCCGTGCTCCGGTCGAGATCGAAGTCGTCGTAGTCGGGCACGTCGTCAGATTCCTCCGCACTGGATGCGGCCACGGGCAGCGGCCTGTGACGAACCTAGCGCCGGGGCCCGATGGTGTCCAAGGTGGCCCCGGCAGGCGGAACGGGTGCCCCGGTCACTGCTGCGCACCGGCCAGTGCGTTGACCACCCGGGAGGGACTGGGCCGCCCCAGCCGGCCGGCCAGCCAGGTGCTGGTCCCGACCAGCGACTGCAGGTCGACACCGGTCTCGATCCCGAGGCCGTGCAGCAGCCAGAGCAGATCCTCGGTGGCCAGGTTGCCGGTCGCGGACCGGGCGTAGGGGCAGCCGCCGAGGCCGCCGGCGGAGGAGTCGAACTCGCTGACCTGGCACTCCAGTCCGGCGTACACATTGGCCAGCGCCTGCCCGTAGGTGTCGTGGAAGTGCAGCGCCAGCCGGTCCACCCCGATACCGGCGTCGGCATGGGTGGCGAGCAGGTCGCGTACGCCGCCAGCGGTCGCGACGCCGATGGTGTCGCCCAGGCTGACCCGGTCGCAGCCGAACTCGAGCAGCCGGCCGGTCACCCCGGCCACCTGCTCGGCCGGTACCGGGCCCTCCCACGGGTCGCCCCAGCACATCGAGACATAACCGCGGACCCGTACGCCCGTCGCGCGGGCCTCGGTGACCACCGGCTCGGCCAGCGCCAGGGCGCCCTCGACGGTGTTGTTCAGGTTGGCCTTCGCGAAGCTCTCGGTCGCCGAGACGAAGACCGCGATGTCCCGGGCACCGGCGGCCAGGGCCCGCTCCAGGCCGCGCTGGTTCGGTACCAGCACGGGCAGGCGGACGCCTTCGGGGCGCGGAATGGCGGCCATCACCTCGGCGGCGTCGGCCAGCTGCGGTACCCACTTGGGCGAGACGAAACTGGTCGCCTCCACGTGGGTCAGGCCCGCCTCGATCAACCGGGTGACCAGTTCGACCTTCACCTCGGTCGGCACGGTCTGCTTCTCGGCCTGGAGCCCGTCGCGCGCCCCCACCTCGAAGACCGTCACCTGCTCGGGCAGGTCGATCGCGGGCCGGCGTACCTCGGGAAACGGCTGCATGGGCCAAGCATAGGCAGCGATCCCGGCGCGGTTCGGCGTGCGTTGGCCTTGCTTCCTTGGGACACTGGAGCGAAGTTCCAGGCGAAAGGAAGTCCATGAGCCAGCCGAACCCGCCCGCCGGCGGTCCGGGACCACAGGGCCCGCAGGGACCCCATGGGCCGAATCAGGGGCCGTGGGGAGGTCCTCAGGGACCCGGACCGCAGGGCCCGCCCGGGGCGTACGGTCCCGGTCCGCAGCAGGGCGCGAACCCGCAGTGGCGACCGGATGGCACGTTCGGGCAGCCCAGCCAGCCCCTCACCGGTGGCGCCGGTGGCGGCTGGCGGGGGCCGCAGCAGCCGCCGGAACAGATGAATCCGCAGCAGCCGCCGAAGCAGCCGAAACAGCCGACCGATCCGAAGCGGAAGAAGATCCTGATCGGCGCCGGGGCGGCGGTGCTCGCGCTGATCCTGATCATCGGCGGTGTGGTGCTGTGGAACGACTACCAGACCAAGCAGGAGCAGGCGCGCGCCGCCGAGGCGGCCAGGGTCGCCGAGGAGAACCGGCGCAACGAGGAGAAGAAGCAGTCCGAGGCGGCGACCGGGGCGGTGCAGACCTTCCTGCAGGCGCTCGCTGACTCGGATGCGGAGAAGGCACTCGGGTACGCCAAGGAGAAGCCGACCGAGAACGCGCAGCTGCTCACCCGGGATGTGCTGATCGAGGCCAACAAGCGCGCCGCGTTGAAGGTGGGCAAGCTCGAACCGGCACGGGTCACCGAGAACTCCCAGGGCGAGTGGGACACCGGCAAGGTGCCGGCGACCGTCACCGTCGGCGACAAGGAGCAGACCGTCGAGTTCGCGGTCAGCCGGGTCGGTGCGGACTGGAAGCTGGACAAGCCGACGGCGAAGATCGATCTGGGGCTGGACGGCCCGGAGCGGTTGGTCAACGGGGCGAAGGTGCCGCCGGGCAGTTATGAGATGTTCCCCGGCAGCTACTCGGTCACCTCGACCAACCCGCTGATCTCCTTCACCAGCACCGAATTCGCGTTCACCGACCCCGCCAACCCGGGGGTCTCCTGGGAGGCCGATGCGGTGCTGAGCGAGGAGGGTACGAAACAGGCCTCCGCCGCGACCCGGGCCGCGATCGACGCCTGCATGGGCAAGCGGGAGCTGAACCCGCCGGACTGCCCGTTCATCGGTGGCCGGGTCGAGTCGAACGTGCAGCTGGACAACAGCACGATCCGGTGGAATCTGAAGAACGACCCGATGGCGGGGGTGAACTGGCGCTTCAGCGACTCGACGATGACCGCGACGACCTCCGTTCCGGTCGCCTCCGAGCTGCAGGCCTCGGCGACCGTCAGCGGCCGCCGCGGCAACATCATCCCCGAGACCCGCACCCGGACCGCCTATGTGACCGTCAAGCTCGCCGACGGCAAACCGGCCGTCGTCTTCAGCTGACCCGCACTCGCCCGGAACTGTCGTGCTTCGGCTGTCCGATGGGGTCCGGATCGCGGTGTGCAGCGCGGATTCCTCGGCGCCCGGAACGCCGGTGGTGCTGATCCACGGCGGACCGGGACTCTGGGACTACCTGGGACCACTCGGCGAGATGATCGAAGGCCGGCCGGTGCACCGCTACGACCAGCGTGGCTGTGGCGCCTCCGACCCATCGGAGGAGCAGACTCTGGATCGGGCACTGGCCGACCTCGACGAGTTGCGAGGCGGGCTGGGCATCGAACGGTGGACCGTGCTGGGACACTCCTACGGCGCGGCGCTGGCCCTGTTGTACGCGGCGCGGTATCCGCAGCGGGCGGCCCGGATGATCCACCTCAGCGGGGTGGGTATCGGTGATTGGCGTACACCGTTGCGCACCGAACTGGCGCGTCTCCGATCGGCCGCACAGACGGCGAGGCTTCGCGAGCTGGACGCACTCCCCCGCCGGGATCCGCATCAGGAAAGGGAATTCCGGATCCTGAGCTGGTTCACCGACTACGCGGATCCGGAAGTCGGGGCACGCGAGGCCGCGAGGATGGCGGATCATGATGGCCCGATCAACTTCGGGGCCTACCGCGCGCTGATGTCCGAGCTCGATGCGCTCGGTGACACGGGCATGATCGGGGCCGCGCGCCAGGTCACCTGCCCCGCCCTGTTCCTCCACGGCGCGGCCGATCCGCGGCCCTGGTCATGCGCCCACGCACTGGCCAGTCACGTCCAGGACGCCGAGTGGGTGCTGCTGCCGGGGGCCGGGCATCTGCCGTGGATCGAACGGCCGGGCCCGGTACGCGAGCTGCTGCACCGATTCCTCACCGCCTCGGGCTGACCGGCCAGGACTGCGCACCGGGCACCCGGGAGTGACACCGGGCACCCGATGCGGTCACGCACTCCTGGGTGCCCGGTGGCGGTTCCGGGTGCCCGGTGAGGCAGCCCGATGCACCGGTACCGCTCATCTCGACACGCGCGGCACTGCTCCGCTGCGCTGCGCATGCCGCGCTACTCGATGAGCGTGGCCCGACCCACGACTCAGCTGCAGCCGCTGGTGGAACCGCAGCCCTCGCACACGTAGCACGAACCCGAGGGGCGCATCTTCGTGCCGCAGGTGAAGCAGAGCGGCGCGTCGACCGTGTTGCCGGTGATCGATTCCAGCAGCTCCGCCGAGGTGTGCGCCTCCCGCGGGGCCGGGCGGACCGAGGCCGAGGTGGTCGGATCGACCGCCGCCTTCGGGCTCTGGGTCTTCACCGGCGCGGCCGCCTCGACCGTGCCCTCGTCCTCGACGGCCGGCTCCGACTCACCCGCACCGGACTCGGACTGCTCCTCCAGGTAGGAACCCGTCTCGACGTAGCGGGCCCGCTCCCGGGCGGTGTAGATGCCCAGCTCGGCGCGCTCGTCGAAGCTCAGGTAGTCCAGCGCCAACCGGCGGAAGACGTAGTCGATGATCGACTGCGCCATCCGGATGTCCGGGTCGTCGGTCATCCCGGCCGGCTCGAACTTCATGTTGGTGAACTTCTGCACATAGGTCTCCAGCGGGACGCCGTACTGCAGCGCGATGGAGATCGCGATCGAGAAGGCGTCCATCACCCCGGCCAGCGTGGAGCCCTGCTTGCCGAGCTTGAGGAAGACCTCGCCCAGGCCGTCGTCGGGGTAGGAACCGGAGGTCAGGTAACCCTCGGCGCCACCGACCGAGAACGAGGTGGTCGAGGACGGGCGCTTCTTCGGCAGCCGCTTGCGGCGCGGCTTGTACTCCACCACCGGTGCCGGTGCCTCGGACTTCTTCTCCTCGGGTTTCTTCTTGCCGTCGGAGAGCGGCTGGCCGACCTTGCAGTTGTCGCGGTAGACCGCGAGTGCCTTGAGGCCGAGCTTCCAGCCCTGCCGGTAGACCTCGCCGATCTCCTCCACGGTGGCGGTCTCGGGCAGGTTGACGGTCTTGGAGATCGCACCGGACAGGAACGGCTGCACCGCGGCCATCATCCGCACGTGGCCCATCGGGCGGATCGCTCGCTGCCCCATCGCGCAGTCGAAGACCTCGTAGTGCTCGGTCTTCAGACCCGGGGCGTCGATCACATGACCGTGCTCGGCGATGTACTCGACGATCGCCTCGGCGGTCTCGTCGGCGTACCCGAGTCGACGCAGCGCCCGCGGAATGGTCTGGTTGACGATCTGCATCGACCCGCCGCCGACCAGCTTCTTGAACTTGACCAGCGAGAAGTCCGGCTCCACCCCGGTGGTGTCGCAGTCCATCATGAAACCGATGGTGCCGGTCGGCGCGAGCACCGAGGCCTGGGCGTTGCGGAAACCGTTGTCGGCGCCCAGCTTCACCACCTGGTCCCATTCGCGGGTGGCGAGCCGGTGCACGTCACCGTCGATCGCGGACAGGGTGCGCAGCGAATCGTTGGCGGCCTGGTGCTTGCGCATCACCCGCTGGTGCGCGTCGGCGTTGCGGGCATAGCCCTGGTAGGGGCCGACGACCGCGGCCAGTTCGGCGGAGCGGCGGTAGGAGGTGCCGGTCATCAGCGAGGTGATCGCGGCCGCGAAGGCCCGCCCGCCCTCGGAGTCGTAACCGTGACCGGTCGCCATCAGCAACGCACCCAGGTTGGCGTACCCGATGCCGAGCTGACGGTAGTTGCGGGTGGTCTCGCCGATCGATTCGGTCGGGAAGTCGGCGAAGCAGATCGAGATGTCCATCGCGGTGATGATCAGCTCGACCGACTTGGCGAACTTCTCCGCGTCGAAGGTGTCGTCGGCGGAGAGGAACTTGAGCAGGTTGAGGCTGGCCAGGTTGCAGGAGGAGTTGTCCAGCGACATGTATTCCGAGCAGGGGTTGGACGCGGTGATCCGGCCGGTCTCGGGGTTGGTGTGCCAGTCGTTGATGGTGTCGTCGTACTGGATGCCGGGATCGGCGCATTCCCAGGCGGCCTTGGCCATCTTGTCGAACAGCTCGCGGGCATCGACGGTCTCGACGACCGAGCCGTCGGTCCGCGAACGCAGCGCGAACTCGGCCCCGTCCTCGACGGCGGTCATGAACTCATCGGAGACCCGCACCGAGTTGTTGGCGTTCTGGTACTGCACGGAGGTGATGTCCTTGCCGCCCAGGTCCATGTCGAAGCCGGCATCGCGCAGCGCGCGGATCTTGTCCTCCTCGCGCGCCTTGGTCTCGACGAACTCCTCGATGTCGGGGTGGTCGACGTCGAGCACCACCATCTTCGCCGCGCGGCGGGTGGCACCGCCGGACTTGATGGTGCCGGCCGAGGCGTCCGCGCCGCGCATGAACGAGACCGGCCCCGAGGCGGTGCCCCCGGAGGACAGCAGCTCCTTCGACGACCGGATCCGGGAGAGGTTCAGCCCGGCGCCCGAACCGCCCTTGAAGATGAACCCCTCCTCCTTGTACCAGTTCAGGATCGAGTCCATCGAGTCGTCGACCGAGAGGATGAAGCAGGCCGAGACCTGCTGCGGGGACTTCGTGCCGACGTTGAACCAGACCGGGGAGTTGAAGCTGAACACCTGGTGCAGCAGCATCCAGATCAGCTCGTGTTCGAAGATCTCCGCGTCCTGCTCGGTGGCGAAGTATCCGTGTTCCTCACCCGCGGCGCGGTAGGTCCGCACCACCCGGTCGATGAGCTGCTTGAGCCCCTGCTCGCGGGCCTCGGTGCCGAGCGCGCCGCGGAAGTACTTGGTGGTGACGATCGTCGAGGCGTTCATCGACCAGAAGTCGGGGAACTCGACCCCGCGCTGCTCGAAGACGCTCTCCCCGGTCTTCCAGTTGGTCTGGACGATGTCCCGACGCTCCCAGGTCACCTGGTCGTAGGGGTGCACGCCCTCGGTGGTGTGCACCCGCTCGATGGTCAGCCCACGGGGTGCGGACTCGCTGCTCCGGGATGAGGATCGGGTGGTCTCGGTCATCGTGAACCTCTCGGGATCGGCATGGTCACTGCTGAAGATGCTGAATGGTGTGGTGGCCCGGGCCCGGGCCCGGGCCGGCAGACCTCACTGGGTCTGATCGGTGAGCGCGCGTTCGGTGCGCAACCGCGCGATCTCGGCCTCGAAGTCGTCCACCGAGGCGTACTGGTTGTAGACCGAGGCGAAGCGCAGGTACGCCACCTGGTCCAGCGCGCGGAGCGGGCCGAGGATCGCCACGCCGACCTCATCGGCCGGCACCTCCGGCTGCCCGGAGGCGCGCAACGCCTCCTCGACCGCCTGGCCGAGCCGGGCCAGCTGCTCGTCGGTCACCGGCCGGCCCTTGCAGGCCTTCCGGACCCCCTTGATCACCTTGTCGCGGCTGAACGGCTCGATCACCCCCGAGCGCTTGACCACCACGATCTGCATCTGCTCGATGGTGGTGAACCGGCGCTCACAGGCCGGGCACTGCCGCCGGCGGCGAATGCTCGCACCGTCATCGGCGGCCCGCGAATCGAGCACCCGGGAGTCGGCGTGCTTGCAGTAGGGGCAGTGCACCCGACCCACCTCCGCTCGCTCGCCGACCGGCCCCTGCTGGGGATGACCCTGTGGGTGCCGGTGTGGACATCCTGTGGAAAAGAACCACAACCTGTGGATGAACCACAAGCCTGTAACTACTAGATATGGGAATCCTACGTCGCATCCGGCAGCGGAGCAAGACGTCGCGAACCCGCGTTTCGCGGCCCTCAGATCAGGTTGCGGGCCAGCATCCAGACCAGCGCCGGCAGCAGGATCAGCAGCAGCGCCCGCAGCGGCGCCCCGCGCTCCAGCCAACGACCCAGCGAGGTCGGCAAACCGGCCGACCGACGGGTCAGCAGGCGGACACCGGACCAGGCCCAGACAGCCAGCAACAGCCCACCCAGCACCAGGACGAAGGGATTGGCCACCCAGGCCGCCGCGGGATCGCCCCGGAGCAGGGCCGCGCCCATCCGGGAGGCACCGCAGAGCGGGCACTGCCACCCGGTGGCGAGCAGCACCGGACACGGTATCCCCCGGCCGGTCAGCGCGTAGACCCCGCCGGCGAGTGCGCAGCTGGCCCCGAGCAGGGTGAGCCAGCCGAAGCGCCGCACCGCGGTGCCGCGGTGCCGCGGGTGCGCCCTGCGGTCGGTGCGACGGGATGCATGCCCCCATTGTCGCCGGTCGCGGTCCATGCCGACCTCAGCGGAGCGGGGCGCCACCGGTGGCGGCCGCGGGCGGGGCCTGGGTCAGTGCGACAGCGGCCTGCGGGGCCGGCGGCTCGGCGGTGACGCGGGCGGCGGTCACCCCGATGCAGAGCATCGCGGCCAGCCCGAGCAGGGCGCCGAGGGCGAGCACCACCGCGATCCCCCGGTCCGTCAGCCGGATCTCACCACCGGCGGGGCGCACGGGACGGCGCCGGGCGGCGGGCTGGACGACCGGGCGCTGCACCCGGCATCCGGCGGACACGCCGCGGGTCTCGAACCCGCGATCGCGATCGGCACGCTGCACCCGCGGACCGCGCGCGGGGCGCTGCCCCTCGGGGCGCCGGGTGCTCGGCCGCCGGCCGCCGGGGGTGACGGAGTGGCGCGGGGCCGGGCGGGCGATCGTGCTGCTGACCTGCTGGGCCATGGTTGCCTCCTCGGGAAGTGGTCGAACAGGTGTTCGACACGGACCATTGTTACCTCGGAACCGATTCGCACACAAACCCGAATCGTGGACTCGTGTTCGAATCGTGATCTTGCAGAGATCACTCAAACAGAGGCCACTGACAGTCCGTCCGACCCGCTTCCAGGCCGGCGCGACACGCTCGAACAGTTGTTTGATTCGATGTTCGATTCGTCCTACCCTGATGCCATGGCTGACAGCAAAGACCCGAAGACCACCAAGTCCACCACCGACTCCCCCACGCCCAGCGCCGCATCCGCTCCGCGCCGCCGCGGCCGGCCGCGCAATGAGGACGTCGCCGCCGAGATGGATCGCACCAGCGGCACCGTGACCCCGCTGCCGGACGGCCCGGCCGATGCGCACGGGCTGACCCCGCGGCAGCGCCGGGTGCTCGAGGTGATCAAGCACGCGGTCGACCACCGAGGCTACCCGCCCAGCATCCGCGAGGTCGGTGAGGCGGTCGGGCTGGCGAGCCCGTCCTCGGTGGCCCATCAGATGCGCACCCTGGAGGCCAAGGGCTTCCTGCGCCGGGATCCGAACCGGCCGCGCGCCCTGGAGGTGCTGCTGCCCGCCGACATGCAGCCGATGGACCCGGGTTACGACGAGACCGGGATCCGGGACAGCTACCCCGACGCCGTCCGGGTGCCGGTGGTCGGCCGGATCGCCGCCGGCGGCCCGATTCTCGCCGAGGAACGCGTCGAGGACGTCTTCCCGCTGCCCAAACAGCTCGTCGGTGAAGGCACCCTGTTCCTGCTCGAGGTGAGCGGTGACTCGATGATCGACGCCGCGATCTGCAACGGCGACTGGGTCGTGGTGCGTCAGCAGCCGACCGCGGTCAACGGGGACATCGTGGCCGCCATGTTGGACAACGAGGCCACCGTGAAGACGTTCTCCAAGACCAGGGGCAAGGTGTGGCTGCTGCCGCACAACGAGGCGTACGACCCGATCGACGGCAGCGACGCGACCATCCTCGGCAAGGTGGTGGCGGTGCTGCGCCGCGTCTGAACCTCAGCAGATACGCCGCAGCGGCCGGTTCGGGATGTCAGCCTCCCGGGCCGGCCGCGCTGCGTTCCCCGGCGCCCGCTCAGTCGTCCTCGGCCAACCGGCGCAGCGCCTGCACGGCCACCTCACGGTCGGTGGTCATCCACATCGGCGGCATCCCGGCGCGCAGATACGACCCGTACCGCGCGGTGACCAGGCGCGGATCGAGCACCGCGACCACCCCCCGATCGCTCTGCCGGCGGATCAACCGGCCGGCGCCCTGGGCGAGCAGCAGCGCCGCATGCCCCGCCGCCACCGTCATGAACCCATTGCCCCCGGCCTCGGCGACCGCCCGCTGCCGTGCCTGCATCAGCGGGTCGTCGGGCCGCGGGAACGGGATCTTGTCGATGATCACCAACCGGCAGGTGTCACCGGGCACGTCGATCCCCTGCCACAGCGAGACGGTGCCGAACAGGCTGGTCTCCGGTTCGTCGGCGAAACGGCGGGTCAGCTCGGAGAGCTGCGCGTCCCCCTGGCACAGGATCGTGTGCTTGGGCAGCTGTTTGCGGACGTACGCCGCAGCGGTCTCGGCGGCGCGTTGGGAGGCGAACAGACCGAGCGTACGCCCACCCGCGGCCCAGACCAGTTCGGCGACCTCGGTCAGCACCTGGGGTGCGATCCCGTCCCGACCGGGTTTCGGCAGATCCTTGCCCACATGGAGAATCCCCTGCTTGGCATAGGAGAACGGGGAGCCGACGTCGATACCGCGCCAGGTCATCGGACCGGCCTTGCGCCGCCCGCCGCCGGTCTCCGATCCGTCACCGAAATCGGCGACGGTGTCGCTCTCCAGCTCCTCGGGGTCGTCGGCCTGCTCGACCGCGTCCACCTCGTCCGGCCCGGTGAGTTTCGGCGCGGCCTCCGGGCGGTCCCGGCGCTCGTCGCGCCGCAGGCCGACGCTGCCGGCGACCTGTTCGAACTCGCCACCGAGCTTGAGGGTCGCCGAGGTGAGCACCGTGGTCACCTGGCCGAGCACCCGCTCACGCATCAGCGCGGCCACGCTCAGCGGGGAGACCCGGGCCTCGCGGCCGAAGCGTTCCCGGTCGGCCACATAGACGACGTCGTGGTCGGCCAGCGCGGCCATCCGCTCGGCGACGTCGAAGACCTCCTTGACCGCTGCGGCGGCCTGCCGCTGCTCGTTGTCGGCGTCCTTGCCGGTCAACGCGCTGACCACCCGGCGGGTGACGTCGCGGACCGCTTCGAAGGCGCGCACCACCGGGGCGTCGGTGCCCGGCACCTGCTCCAGCGGCGCCGCCTCCAGCCCCTCGCGGAGCACATCGGCCGATTCCAGGAATTCCAGTCCCAGTTCGTCATCCAGCCAACCGAGGGCGCGTCGGCCGACGCGTTCGATCTGCTGCGGGCTGAGCTCGGCGGAGGCGGCGCCGGTGACCCGGGAGACCAGCTCGTGGGCCTCGTCGATGATCACGTGGTCGTGCTCGGGCAGCGCCGTGCCGCCATGCATCGCGTCGATCGCCAGCAACGCATGGTTGGTCACCACCAGATCGGCCGAGCGCGCCTGCTCCCGGGACTTCTCCACGAAACACTCGGTGCCGTAGGGGCAGCGCTGCGCGCCGACGCATTCACGGACCGGTACCGACACCTGCGCCCAGGCCCTGGTGGTGTGGGTCGGTGCGTCGTCGCGGTCGGCCAGGCCACCGTCGCTGGCCTGCTGCTCGGCCCATTCGCGCAGTGCGACCACCTCGGCGCCGACCACCGAGTCGGTGCTCGGTGCGCTGGCCCGCAGCGCCTCGACGACCTCGCTGGAGCCGAGCAGGGTGTCCTGGTCCTCGACGGCCTGGTCGCGGATCCGCAGCAGGCAGGCGTAATTGCTGCGTCCCTTGAGGATCGCGGCGCGGGGCCGCTTGCCGATCGCCTGCTCGCAGGCGTCCAGGGCGCGTGGGATGTCGCTGTTGGCGAGCTGGGCCTGCAGCGCCAGGGTCGCGGTCGCGATCACGATCCGCTCCCGGCCGCGGGCGAGTCGGGTCAGCGCCGGGGCGAGATAACCGAGGGATTTGCCGGTGCCGGTACCAGCCTGGACGAGCAGGTGCTGCCCGGTCTCGAAGGCCTCGGCGACCGCCTCGGCCATCTGCTGCTGCCCCTCCCGCGGGCTCCCGCCGAGCGCCTCGACGGCGGCATCCAGCACCTGCTGCGGGTCCGGCCGGGAGGTTGCTGCGGGGCGAGCGGCGTGCGAGGTCACCGAAGCAATCTAGTCGCCGGAGGCCACCGATTCGAGGCGCCGGGCGGGGTTGTGCACAGGCGATTCCAGACGGTCCCGGTGATGAGGACGAGGTCGCGGCCCTGATGAGCCGCTTGTCATCGTGATCGCGGGCCCACACTCGATCCTGCTCGACGCCGAAGCGGTATCCGCTCTGGCCCGGAACGAACGCACCATGAAGTGTTGACCTGATCAGCACCGGGAGCTCGGCCGCGATCAGGTGGTGAAGGCCTCGACCTCGACGAGCACCGAACCGTCGGGGCGGGTGACCCGGGTGTAGCTGCGGATCGGTGGCTGCTGCGGGTCGTTCGCGCTCGCACAGCGGCGGTCGGTGCCCTCGCCGGTCAGCTCGGCGCAGTCGGTGGTACCGGCCGGTGGGTACGCCGCCAGCGACTGCTCCCATTCGGCGACCCGATCCGCCGGAACACTGAACCGTGCCCGCACGCGCCAGTCCTGGAAGGAGTCGTACTGCGACTCGTGCACCGTCGTGCCGGCGGGCAGCCGCATCTGCGTCAGCCGTGCGATCACCTCCGGGTGGACGCGCTCGCACTTCATCCCGAGCGTGGTGGTGCACCGCTCGCCGTAGTCGGTGCGGTGCGGGATGAACTGCCAGCCGATCACCGCGGCCACGCCGAGCACCAGCACCAGCGCCAGGCCACCGCAGCCGGCCAGCGTCCAGCCCCACCAGGGCAGTCGTCGCTTCACCGGACAAGGATCGCCCGCCGGCGGGCCACTGGCCGCGCTGCGGCGTACGACCACGGTCTGTGATCAGTCGACGAGCGCCTCGAGCAGCCAGATGATGAAGAATCCGGCGAACAGCATCGCCGACATCCAGGCCTTCTCCTCGACCTCGTGGGCCTCGACGATCAGCTCCTCGATGGCCAGGAAGAGCAATGCCGCGGCGCCGAAGGCGAGGAAGGCGACCTGCACGGTGGCCGGTGCGCCACCCAGCAGCAGTACGCCGCCGAGGGCACCGACGCCGACCAGCAGGGCCAGCACCACGCCGACCCAGATCACGGTGCGGCGCCCGAAGCCCTCGCCGAGCAGCTCGAGCGCGGCCGACACCCCGAGGAAGAGCACCTCGATGGTCAGCGCGATCGTGATGATCAGGCCGGTCGCCGAGCCCAGCGTGACGCCCAGCCCGACCAGCATGCCGTCGATGACCAGGTCGATGCCGATCGCGATGAGCATGCCCATCGGCAGGCTGCGCGGGCCCTCGGCCGTGCCGGCCGCGCCGGTCGCACTGGCCGCCCGCGCCTTCTCGGCGGCCGAGCGGCGCCGTTCCCAGGCACCCAGGACGAGCATCACCGCGACACCGAGCGCGAACCCGACCGCGGTCCAGACCAGTTTGTGATCCTCCCGCTCCTTCAGGTCCGGGAGCACCTCACCGGCCAGCGCGGCGATCACCACCCCGGCCGCGAAATGTTGGATGGCGGCCACGGTCCGGGTGCCGGGTGGGCGCCAGACAGCGACGAGTGTGCCGACGATGGTCGCCAGGACCGGGAAGATCGTCAGCCGGGCGGCCTGGACCAACAAGGTGCTCTGCACCGGGCCAATCTAAGCCCTGCCGCCGCAGCCGCGGCAGGTGGTCCGCTCAGCGGGTCGCGTCGTTCTCCACGTCGGCGTACGGCTCGAACTCCGCGGCCAGCTCGGGATGCACGCGGGCCACGATCCGGGTGCCGGTGGCGGTGTGCTCGGTGGTCAGGAACTCACCGCTGCGGTGCACCTGATCCAGCAGATCCCCACGCTCGTAGGGAACCAGCGCGCGGACCTCGACCTCGGGCCGCGGCAACCGGGAGTCGATGACCTCCTTGAGCCGGTCGATGCCGGCACCGGTCCGCGCGGACACCACGATCGCGTCGGGGGCATGGGTACGCAGCAGCTGCAGATTCTCCGGCGAGGCCAGATCGGCCTTGTTGATGACCAATTGCTCGGCCCGGTCCCCGGCGCCGATGTCGTTGAGCACCGTCCGGACCGCGGCGATCTGGCCGAGCGGGTCCGGATCGGAGCCGTCGACCACATGGACCAGCAGGTCCGCGGCGACCGATTCCTCCAGCGTGGAAGCGAATGCTTCGACCAGGTCGTGCGGCAGGTGGCGGACGAAGCCGACGGTGTCGGTGAGCGTGTAGACGCGGCCGTCGGGGGTCTGGGAGCGTCGGGTGGTCGGGTCCAGGGTCGCGAAGAGCGCGTTCTCGACCAGCACCCCGGCACCGGTGAGCCGGTTCAGCAGGGAGGATTTGCCGGCGTTGGTGTAGCCGACGATCGCGATCGACGGGACCCGGTGCCGCTGCCGTTCGGCGCGCTTGGCCTCACGGGTGGAGTCCATCTCGCGGAGCCTGGTGCGCAGTTGCGAGATCCGGTGATGGATCCGGCGCCGGTCGGTCTCCAGCTTGGTCTCACCGGGGCCACGGCCACCGATACCGGCACCGGCCGCGGCGCGGCCACCGGCCTGCCGGGACAGGTTGCCGCCCCAGCCGCGGAGCCGCTGCTTCAGATAGTTGAGCTGGGCCAGTTCGACCTGCGCCTTGCCCTCCACCGACTTCGCGTGCTGGGCGAAGATGTCGAGGATCAGCGCGGTCCGGTCGACGACCTTGACCTTGACCCGGTCCTCCAGGTTGCGCAACTGGGCGGGGGCGAGTTCGCCGTCGCAGATCACGGTGTCGGCGCCGGTGGCGACGACCACCTCCCGCAGCTCGTCGACCTTGCCCGAGCCGATGTAGGTCGCCGGGTCGGGCTTGCGGCGTCGCTGCACCAGTCCTTCGAGGACCTGGGAGCCGGCGGTCTCGGCGAGCTGTTTCAGCTCGGCGAGCGAGTTGTCGGCATCGACCTGGGAGCCGGTGGTCCAGACGCTGACCAGCACCACCCGCTCGAGCAGCAGTTTGCGGTACTCGACCTCGGTGATGTCGGACAGCTCGGTGGACATCCCGACCACGCGGCGCAACGAGTTGCGTTCGGCCAGCTCGAGCTGGTCCCCGTCGAAGTCGAGCTCCTCCTCGATCGGGTCGACGGTCTGGTCGTCGACGGTGATCGGATCCTCGGAGTCGTCGAAGTATTCCTGGCGGCGTACTGTCATCGTCCTACCAGTTTCCCACGGCCGGCCAACCGGGGCGAGTGGTTTGTTCCGGGTACGCCTCCGGCCTCGCCCGGATTCAGGCGTCGACGGTCTCGCGGTCGGGCAGCAGCACCTCACCGCGGAACACGATGACCGCCGGACCGGTCAGCCAGGCCACCTCACCGAGCTCCACCTGCACCTGGCCGCCGAGCACGTCGACCTGCCATTCGTCGCCGCCGTACCACTGGCTGGCGGCGGCCGCCGTGGCCACCGTTCCGGTGCCGCAGGAGCGGGTCTCACCGACCCCGCGCTCGTGGACCCGCATCGCCACCTCGCGGTCACCGACGCGCTGCACGAACTCGACGTTCACCCCGTCGGGGAAACGCTCCGGATCGAACTGCGGGGCGCGGGACAGGTCGAGGGAGCGTACGTCCTCGACCTCGACCACCGCATGCGGGTTGCCCACATCGGCCGGCATCGCGGTGAACTCGCGCTCCCCGAGCCGGATCGTGGTCGGCGTCTGGTCGACCGCGACGGCGCCCATGTCGACCCGCACCAGTTCGCGGTCCAGATAGGCGGTGCGCAGGCCGGCGCGGGTCCCGATCGGGATCACCGGCTCGTTGGCCAGGCCCTCCTCGTTCAGGTAGCGGGCGAACACCCGCACCCCGTTGCCGCACATCTCGGCGATCGAACCGTCGGCGTTGCGGTAGTCCATGAACCAGATGTCCGGGTCGCCGTCCCATTCGGGGATGTGCTGGGCCTTGATCGCCCGCAGCAGGCCGTCGCCGCCGATGCCGCTGCGCCGGTCGCAGAGGAAGCGGACGTCGTCATCGCTGGGATCGAGCATGCCGTGCCGGTCCACCATGATGACGAAATCGTTCTCCGTCCCGTGGCCCTTGGCGATGCTCCAGCTCCGCATGCTCACAGGCTTTCACCCCCTCCAGACGGTGTCCAATCCCGTTCCGGGACAGGCAACACCGGTGGCTCGGCGAGCATTCCGGCCAGTCGTTCGACCAGGTCCGGGGCGCCGGCGGGCAGCCAGCGGATCCGCTCGTCGCGGCGGTACCAGGAGAGCTGTTTGCGGGCGAAGCGACGGGTACCGGTGATGGTCGCCTGCCGGGCCTGGTCCTCGCTGCTCTCCCCCGCCAGGTACGCCAGCACCTGCCGGTAGCCGAGCGCGCGGGAGGCGGTCCGGCCCTGTCGCAGGCCGCGGGCCTCGAGGCGGCGTACCTCCTCGACGAAGCCGTCGGCCCACATCCGCTCGACCCGTTGCGCGATCCGCTCGTCCATGGTGGCCCGATCCAGTTCGAGCCCGACCTGCAGCACGGTCCCGGGCAGGGCGTAGCGCCAGCTCGGCAGCTGGCTGGTGAACTCACCGGTCAGGTCGATCACCTCCAACGCGCGCACGATCCGGCGCCCGTTGCCGGGCAGGATGTCCGCGGCGGCCTGCGGCGCGCGCTCGGCGAGCAGGGCGTGCAGGGCGGGGGCGCCGAGCCGGTCGAGTTCGGCTTCCCAGTACGCCCGGCGCTGCGGATCGGTGCCGGGGAAGCTGAACTCGTCGGTGATCGCGCGGGTGTAGAGGGCCGAGCCGCCGGTGACGATGGGCAGCACGCCGCGGGCGTGGCAGTCCGCGATCACGGCCCGGGCGAGGGTCTGGAACTCCGCGACCGAGGCGGTCTCGGCGATCTCGGCGATGTCGATCAGATGGTGGGGTACGCCGCCGCGCTCGGCCATCGTGGGTTTGGCGGTGCCGATGTCCATCCCCCGATAGACCAGCATCGAGTCGGCGTTGACGACCTCGGCCGGTCGGCCCTGCGCGGCGCTGGACAGGGCGTACGCCACCGCGAGCGCCGACTTGCCGCTGGCGGTCGCGCCGACCAGGACCAGGGTGCGCGGTGCGGGAGTGGACACGCCCTCCAGTCTGCCGCAGACCTTCGTGGTCACTCGGGTGAACCCGGCGGGGCCGGGTCGCTGGTCCAGGCATCGAGCGCGGTGCCGAACACCCCTTCGGTCGCCTCCGGGTCGATCGCGCGCTCGATGGCCAACCCGTTGGAGAGCGCGAGGATGGCGACCGCCAGCCAACGCGCCCGCTCGGCGGGGACTCCCCCCTCGGCCAGCAGGGCTTCGATGTCACCCCGCAGTTCGCCCCGCATCCGCCGCAGTTCGGCGTGCCGCGCGGGGTCCGGGGCGTTGGTCACCGTGGCCCAGAACTGGATCAGTGCCAGGTGCCAGGTCGGATCGTCGACGGTGAAGCGCTCCAGCAACCGGCCCACCTCGGTGCCGGAGAAGGGTGCCGAGGTGTCGCGGATCTCCCGGGCGGCCAGCAGCCGTTCCCGGGTCCGGGCCCGGAGGACCTCGAAGAACAGGTCCTCCTTGCCGCCGAAGCTGGAATAGATCGCTCCCTTGGTGAGGCCACCGGCCGCGGCGATCTGGTCCAGGGTGGCGCCGGTGAAACCGCTGGTGGAGAAGACCTCGGCGGCGGCGGTGAGCACCTGCTCGCGGGTCTGCTCCCTGGTCGGTCTGCTGGCTGCTGGTTTGCGTCGAGCGGTCACCCGCGTACGATACCGGAAGTATTGAATACCGTCGGTATCGAGAGGAACGATTGTTGATGACTGGACCACGCACCGCCTTCGTCACCGGGGCCGCCGGCTTCCTGGGCCGGCACCTGGTCACCCGGCTGCGCGACGAGGGCTGGTCGGTGACCGCCTTCTGCCGGGCCAGCGATCGGGTGGACCTGCTGCCCGCCGGCGTACGCGTCACGATGGGCGACCTGCTCGATCAGGCCTCCATCGACACCGCCCTCACCGGGCTCGACCGGCCGGTGATCTTCCACCTGGCCGGGAACACCACCACCTGGGCCAGACAGCGGGCGGCCCAGTGGCGCGACAACGTCGGTGGCACCGCGACGCTGCTGGAATCCGCCACCCGGGCCGGTGCGCGGCGGTTGGTCTACACCTCCTCGATCAGCAGCTACGGCTGGCAGCCGGGCGTCCGGCTCCGGGAGGACAGCGCCTCGAACGTGCAGTCGAAGGGCGACAATTACGGCCGCTCCAAACGCGCCGCCGAACACCTGGTGCACCGCGCGTCCCGGACGGGGGCACTGTCGACGATCACCCTGAACCCGGTCAACATCCTCGGCCCGGGGGACGCGTCGAACTGGGCCCGCCAACTGATCCTGCCGATCGCCACCGACTCACTGCGGGTGGTCCCACCCGGGCACGCCACCTGGATCGCGGTGCAGGACGTGGTCAGTGCCCACCTGGCCGCCGTCGATGCGCCGCTGACCGGGACGAATGTCATTCTGGGTGGCCCCGAGGCGTCCTTCCTGGAGGTCGTGCAGACGATCGCCACCCTGCTCGGCGAGCCCGTCCCCGCCGCGGCCACCCCCCGCCCGCGGCTCGCGGCGCTGTTCGCGGCATCGGCGGCGAAGGCCGCGCTGACCCGCACCGAGCCGGAGCTGAGCCTGGCCAAGTACCGCCGGGCGACCGGCAATCTGGTCGTCGACGACGCGCTCGCGCGGCGCACGCTCGGGCTGGGGCGTACCTCGGTCGAGGAGATGCTCACCGAGACGATCGACTGGCTGCGCGAGATCGACCTGTTGCCGGCCCCCGCCGCGGCCCGATGACCGGGACGGACTGGGTGCCGGTCGCGGCGGAACCGGCCCACGGTGAACTCTTCGCCAACCGGTGGTGCCGGGTCTATCAGGTGGATCTGACACCCGGCCAGGTGACCCTGGATCACCTGCACCACCAGGACACGGTCTATCTGATCGTGCGCGGTGGGCGGTTCCGCAGCGACAACCTGTACGCCACCTCCTCCCCCACTCGGCCCGGCGCCTCGACCGGTCTGCTGCGGACCGTCGGCTGGTTGGCGGGTCGGTTGCTGAGCGGGTGGCTCCGGATGCCCGCGGGGACGGTGCTGTGGCAACCCCACCGCGACCATCCGGTGATCCATCGGGTGCGGGTCTCGGCGGCGAACCGGGAGCCGATCCGGATGCTGGGGGTCGAACTGCGCGGTACCGGGCGGGCACCCCGGCTCCGGGACCAGCGCGGGGTGCGCCTGGAGTGCGCGTCCGAGCGCTCGGCGACCTATCGGTTCGACTCTCCGGGCCGGGTACGAGTGCCGGGACACGCGGTGCTGACGGCGATCCGGGGCGAGGTGTCGATGCCGGGTGCCGACCCACTGCGAGATGGCCGGACGATCTGGCTCGATGGCCCGGTGGAATTGCGTCTGGATCCCGGCACCGTGGCGGTGGCGACCCTGCTCGAGGGTTGAACCGGCGTCGGCGCGCAAACCCACAGAACTGGGGGCGGCCTCCCCCTTTCGTGCGGCGGCTGAGCATTGGTAGAAAGGTCTCGGCGTCGTTGCGGCGGCGCCCACCAAGGGGGTTGACACCCCGATCCCAAACCCAAGGAGGATCCATGGGAATCTTCGACAAGGCCAAGGACTTCGCTTCCAACAACCCCGACAAGGCTGATTCGGCGGTCGACAAGGCCGGCGACATGCTCGATCAGAAGACCGGCGGGAAGTACTCCTCGCAGGTCGACAAGGGCCAGGACTTCGCCCGCGGCCAGTACGGCGGCGGCCAGCAGGGTGAGGCCGCTCCGGGCGCCGCCCCCGAGGACCAGGCCGGTGCGCCCGGTCAGCCCGGCCAGCCCGGTCAGCCCGAACAGCAGCAGGGTGGCTTCGACGCTCCCGGTCAGCCCGAGCAGCAGGGCGGCTTCGATGCCCCGCAGCAGCAGGATCAGCAGCCGGGCTTCGACGCCCCGCAGCAGGACCAGGGCCCCGACGCCCCGCAGGGTGAGGGCGAGCAGCGCCAGTTCTGATCCACCCGGATCCCCCGACCGGGCCACGGCACCAGCCGTGGCCCGGTCTTTTTTGTGCGCAGTGCACAATCCACCAGGGTCGATCCGCATTCTTCTTCTGACAGTGAAATTACTTCTGCAAAGAGATTCTGCAGTTGCAGAAAATGGGTTTGCACGGAATCTATGTCTGCATTTGCATAATGGTGGGCCGATTTGCTTGGATCGACGGAATGCCGTCGTTCCGACCACGGCAGTCCGACCGTCTACCCCCGGGGGAACAGCAACAATGTCGATCTCTGCGCGCACTCGATTGCGCGGCACCCTTTCTCTGTTGGCGGCACTCGGTGTGCTCGCCGGCGTCTTGCTGATGGCTCCACCCACCGCCAATGCGGCAGTCATCCCGAATGCGATCACCGGTGTCACCATCACCCGCGCCGACGGCACCGACGGCCCGCTGCGGCAGTACAACCGGCTCCGCGTGGATGCCACCTGGGCGGTGCCGGACACCGCGCAGCCGGGTGACACGTTCAGCCTGACCATCCCCGAGGGTGGACCCGACATCAAGGCGTACACCAGCACCTTCGACATGCGCGATCCCGACGGGAACGTCGTCGGCACCTGCACCGCGACCACGAACCAGATCGATTGCACGCTCGGTGATTACGTCGCCACGCATGACAACGTGCAGGGCACCCTGTTTTTCGAGGGGCAGGCGAACCAGGCCTATGACGGTGACAAAGTCACCTGGATTTCCGACGGAAATGAGATCGAAATCACGCTGCCCGGTGGCGGCGGTGTGATCGGCAGTGACCTTCCGCGCCCCACCGAATCCGCGAAATCCGGCTGGGAGGATCTCGAGGGCGGCAAGCTGACCTACCGGATCGTCGCCCCCTCCGACACCCTGAAGAAGGGTTCGACGATCGTCGACGACTACGACGACCGGCTCACCCTGGAGCGCCCGTTCTGGATCGGGTGGGTCCCGGATTCGGCATGGCCGGTGCGCGGTGGCAATCCGGACCTGTCGCAGGCGAAGCCGCTGGTCGAGGGAGTCGACTACACCTTCACCGACACCGGCAAGGCGTTCACCCTGACCTTCTTGAAGGATCCCGAGCGGAACTCGACCTTCGTGATGCAGTACAAGATGCTGACCCCCGAGGACACCAAGGTCGGCGACACCTTCGACAACTCCGCGGTGATCGCCGGCAAGGAGTCCAAGCAGACGGTGAAGATCGCCAGGGCCGGTGGTGACGGTGATGGGGACACCCCGAAGCCGACGCCGACCCCGACCGCGTCCCCGACCGTGAGCCCGACTCCGACGCCCACCCCGTCGCCGACGCCCACCGTGAGCCCGACCCCGACGTGTACGCCGAAGCCGACCCCCACGGCTACGCCGACGCCGAGCGGTACCCCCACGTCGACCGGTACTCCGACCCCGACGGGCACTCCGACACCGACAGGTACGCCGACCCCGACAGGTACGCCGACACCGACCGGGACCCCGACGCCGGGCCCGACCGTGTGCCCGACCCCGACCCCGACGGTGAGCCCGACCCCGACGGTGAGCCCGAGCCCCACCGCGAGCCCGATGCCCACACCGGGACCGGTCACCACGGCACCGACGACGCCCACCCCGAGTGACAACGGGAAGGAGCGCGTCGGCGGTCTGGCCAATACCGGCGCCAGGGGCTTCTGACGCCCACCCCGCAGGCATGCGCCGCCACCGGTCACCGGTGGCGGCGTTGCCGTGTCCGGAACAGGGGCTGCCGAGGGATATGTTTGCCCGACTTGGTAGACATGGATATCCACGACGACGCGGACCCGCGGTCCCAGCAGGAGGTTCGAATGCGCATCCTCGACAAGATCATGCAGTTCATCCGACGCAACCCCGACAAGGTCGACCGGGTCGTCAACAAGGTCGGTGACGCCGTCGATCGCCGGACCGGCGGCAAGTACCGCAACCAGATCAACCGGGGCCGTGACATGGCCCGCAAGACCTATGGCGACCGGGGCCGTCAGGCCCCCGGCACCAACGGCACCCCTGGCGGTCAGTTCCCCGGGACCAACGGCACGGCGGGCGGTCAGTTCCCCGGCACCGACGGCACCCCGGGCCGCCAGGCCCCCGGCACGAGCGGGGCGCCCGGCATGGATGAGCCGCCGGCCCCGCGCCGCGAGGCTCCCCGCGACTGACCCCGGTACGCCTCAGCGGCAACCGGTCTGCGGCGCGGGCCGCACCGTCGGCACACCGATCCCGGGCATCCCGAGGGACACCCCGGCGGCGGTGGGCTGTGCGGTGCGCGCCTGCCAGGCGTCTCCCCCACGGGTTCGGCGCAGCCCGGTGATCCCGGAATCGCTGGTCAGGTGGTGCGGTGCGGCGTGGTCGATCACCGCGGTGGCGACATCGCCCGGCCGCGGTCGCAGCGCCGGATCCTCCGGGACCGCGACGTGCACCAGCCGGTTGTCCCGGGCGCGGCCCGACATCCGCCGGGTCCGGTCGTCCTTGCGGCCCTCGTGGTCGGCGAACATCACCTCGACCGGCTGTCCGACGAGTTTCTTGTTCTCCGCCCAGGCGATCTCATCGACCAGCGGCACCAGCCGCTGGTAGCGCTCGGTGACGACGGCCTTGTCGATCTGGTCGGGCATCGTCGCGGCCGGCGTACCGGGGCGGATCGAATACTGGAAGGTGAACGCCGCCGAGAACCGCGCCCGGCGTACCACCTCCAGCGTCTGTTCGAAATCCTCCTCGGTCTCGCCGGGGAAGCCGACGATGATGTCGGTGGTGATCGCTGCCTCCGGCATCGCCTCGCGGACCCGGTCGAGGATCCCGAGGAACCGCTCGGAACGGTAGGAGCGACGCATCGCGCGCAGCACCCGGTCCGAACCGGACTGCAGCGGCATGTGCAGCTGCGGCATCACGTTCGGGGTCTCGGCCATCGCGGCGATCACGTCGTCGGTGAACGCGGCCGGATGCGGGGAGGTGAACCGGACCCGCTCCAGGCCGTCGATCTCACCGCAGGCGCGGAGCAGCTTGCCGAACGCCTGCCGATCACCGAATTCGACGCCGTAGGAGTTCACGTTCTGGCCGAGCAGGGTGATCTCCTGCACCCCGTCTGCGACCAGGGTCTCGATCTCGCGCAGGATGTCACCGGGGCGGCGGTCGGTCTCCTTGCCGCGCAGCGAGGGCACGATGCAGAAGGTGCAGGTGTTGTTGCAACCGACCGAGATCGACACCCAGGCGGCGTACGCCTGATCGCGGCGGGTCGGCAGGTTGGAGGGGAAGGTCTCCAGGGATTCCTTGATCTCGACCTGGGCGGCCTGCTCGATCCGGGCCCGCTCCAGCAGCACCGGCAGGGCACCGACGTTGTGGGTGCCGAAGACCACGTCCACCCAGGGCGCCCGTTCGACCACCGTGTCCCGGTCCTTCTGGGCCATGCAGCCACCGACCGCGATCTGCAGGTCGGGCTTGTGCCGCTTCACCTCGGCCAGATGCCCGAGGTTGCCGTAGAGCCGGTTGTCGGCGTTCTCGCGGACCGCACAGGTGTTGAAGACGACCACATCCGCATCGCCGCCGTCGGCCGCCCGGGCGTACCCGGCCTGCTCCAGCAATCCCGAGATCCGCTCGGAATCGTGCACGTTCATCTGGCAGCCGTAGGTTCGCACCTGATAGGTGCGCGTGGCTTCTGCGGTGCTCGACATGTCCTTCGATCCACTCGGTGACAGGGCGGACCAACTCTACCTCCGCGGGCCATCGGCGACGGGCCACCGGGATGGTCAGATCGCGATTCGATTACGGACATGTACCAATTCGGACAGTCGGCGTCCTCGCCCCACACGGCCCGCTTGCCGGTCGTCTACTGTTCCTGCCAAGGTGCGTCAGCACGTGATCGCGCCCGTCCGCAAGGAGGAGGACCTTTGAGCAACGTCGAGCCCGGTGAGGTCGAGCGTTCCGAACAGGCGGAGACCCCGGTTCAACCGACCGACCAGCAGCTCGCCCAGTCCCAGCTCGCTCCGACGGGCGATGCGCTGGTGCAGATGCAGGCGGTGAACAAGCACTTCGGTCCGCTGCACGTGTTGCGCGATATCAACCTGGACATCGGCCGCGGTGAGGTCGTGGTGGTGATCGGCCCGTCCGGTTCGGGCAAGTCGACCCTGTGCCGCACCATCAACCGGCTGGAGACGATCGACGACGGCACGATCATCATCGACGGTCAGACGCTGCCGACCGAGGGGCCGGGGTTGGCGAAACTGCGCGCCGAGGTCGGGATGGTGTTCCAGTCGTTCAACCTCTTCGCCCACAAGACGATCCTGCAGAACGTCACCCTCGGCCCGACCAAGGTCCGCAAGCTGTCGGCGGGCAAGGCCAAAGAGGAGGCGATGTCCCTGCTGGAGCGGGTCGGTGTCGCCAACCAGGCCGACAAATACCCGGCCCAGCTCTCCGGTGGCCAGCAGCAGCGGGTGGCCATCGCCCGCGCGCTGGCGATGAAGCCGAAGATGATCCTCTTCGACGAACCGACCTCCGCACTCGACCCGGAGATGGTCAACGAGGTGCTCGACGTGATGGTCGACCTGGCACGCCAGGGCATGACCATGGTGGTGGTCACCCACGAGATGGGCTTCGCACGCAAGGCCGCCAACCGCGTGGTGTTCATGGCCGACGGTCAGATCGTCGAGCAGAACACCCCCGACCAGTTCTTCACCAATCCGCAGAGCGATCGCGCCAAGGACTTCCTCGGCAAGATCCTCAGCCACTGACGCCTGAACACCAGGATCCGCATCCAGAAAGGCATTCCCATGAAAATCACGACTCTCGCGGTAGCGGGCTCCGTGCTCGCCCTGGCGCTCACCGGCTGTGTCGCCGGCGAGTCCGGCACCAGCGCCCAGCCGGGCGCCCAGGGTGGAGAGGGCGGCTCGGTCAAGGTCGGCATCAAGTTCGACCAGCCGGGTCTCGGCCAGAAGGTCGGCGACACCTACAAGGGCTTCGATGTCGACGTGGCCAAGTACGTCGCCAAGGAACTGGGCTACGACCCGGCGAAGATCCAGTGGGTGGAGACCCCCTCGGCCACCCGCGAGACCGCCATCCAGGGCGGTCAGGTGGACATGATCCTGGCGACCTACTCGATCACCGACGAGCGGAAGAAGAAGGTCGACTTCGCCGGTCCCTACTACATCGCCGGCCAGGACCTGCTGGTCCGTGCCGACAACACCGACATCACCGGCCCGCAGTCGCTGAACGGCAAGAAGGTCTGTTCGGTGGCCGGCTCCACCTCGGCGAAGAAGATCAAGGACCAGTACGCCCAGGGCGCCCAGCTCCAGGACTACGACACCTACTCCAAGTGCGCCGAGGCGCTGGCCTCGGGCACCGTCGACGTGCTGACCACCGACGACACGATCCTCGCCGGCTACGCCGCCCAGGATCAGTACAAGGGCAAGTTCAAGGTCGTCGGGAATCCCTTCACCGAAGAGAAGTACGGCGTCGGTATCAAGAAGGGCGACACCGAGATGTGCACCAAGATCAACGCCGCGATCAAGAAGATGATCGACGACGGCTCCTGGCAGAAGGCCCTGGACGACAACCTGGGCCCGGCCGGTTTCAAGCCGAACGCGAAGCTGAACCCGCCGACCCCGGCCGGTAACTGCGGCGCCTGAGCCCGCACGTCGATGGCCCCGATCCTGATTGGGTCGGGGCCATCGACGGCCCGGTGGTCGATCACCGGGTCTCGCTGGTTCTGCTGTGCCTGAGGAAGCCTGAGGAAGGAAGTCCATGTCTGACCTGGCCGAGCTGTTCGATGAATACAACATCCTGGCGGCCTTCGGATTGACGCTGTTGCTGACGATCTGTTCGGCGGTCGGTTCACTGCTGATCGGCACGATCGTCGCGATCCTGCGCGTCAGCCCGGTGGCCGCACTGCGGTTCTTCGGGACGGCATACGTCACCCTGGTCCGCAACACCCCACTGACGCTGATCGTCGTCTTCTGCGCCTTCGGCTTCCTCAACTTCATGGGGCTGCAGCTGTTGCCTTCATCGGCAAGTCTCATCGCACAGAACGCCGCCTGGTGTGTGGTGGCCCTGTCGATCTACCACGCCAGCTTCGTCGCCGAGGCGATCCGCTCGGGCATCAACACCGTCCCGATCGGGCAGGCGGAGGCGGCCCGCGCGATCGGACTCAACTTCAGCCAGACGCTCGGCCAGGTGGTGCTGCCGCAGGCATTCCGGGGTGCCATCGCCCCGCTGGGCAACACGCTGATCGCGCTGACCAAGAACACCACCGTGGTCGCCGCCGTCGGTGTCACTGAAGCAGGGCTGATGATGCGGAACATGATCGAGTTCAACCCTGACTACATGTTCTTGATCTTCGGCATCGTCGCGCTCGGCTTCGTGATCCTGACCCTGCCGGTCGGCGTGACGTTCACGAACTTCTCCCGGAAGCTGACGGTGCAGCGATGAGCGATACAGCAAGCGTCCTCTTCGACGCCCCCGGGCCCAAGACCAAGCGCCGCAATCTGATCGTCGGCGTGATCGCCACCGCCGCGATCGTCCTGATCGGGTTCGTCATCGTCTGGGGGCTGCGGGAGCAGTACACCCCCGAGAAGTGGGCAGTCTTCGGCCAGCCTGCCACCTGGACCTCGGCGATCATTCCCGGTCTGATCAACACCCTTCAGGCGGCGGTGATCTCGATCGTGCTGGCGGCCCTGCTCGGCACGCTGCTGGGTCTCGGTCGGTTGTCGGAGTTCGCCCCGCTGCGCGGGTTGTGCACCGTGATCGTCGAGTTCTTCCGGGCCGTGCCGGTGCTGGTGATGATGTTCTTCACCTACAGCCTGGTGATCTACGTGCTGATCCCCGCCGGGGTACCGCTCGGGGGCCCGCTGGTCTCGCTGGTCGCCGTGGTCACCGGCCTGACCCTCTACAACGCCTCGGTGATCGCCGAGCTGATCCGTTCCGGCATGCACTCCCTGCCCAAGGGGCAGCGGGAGGCAGGACTCGCTGTCGGCCTGACGAACAGCCAGACCCGGACCTCGATCCTGCTGCCGCAGGCGATCACGGCGATGCTGCCCTCGCTGGTCAGCCAGCTCGTCGTGGTGCTCAAGGACACGGCACTGGGTTCGATCGTGCTGTACCCGGAGCTGCTGCGCTCCCTCAACATCCTGGCCTCGAACAATGGAAACACGATCGCTGCGCTGACCCTCGGAGCGGTCATGTACATCATCATCAACTTCGGGTTGACCACCCTGGCCTCGTTCGTCCAGCGCCGGATGGCCAAGCGCGGCGGCCGGTCGGTGCAGCAGATCACCGAGCAGGCGGGCCTGCCCACCGCCGTCTGACCCCAGTCTCGCGATCCCAACCCAGCTCGCGATCCCAACCCAGCTCGCGATCCATCGAATCCTGCGTGCACTCCCCTACCCCTCCAGGGCTCGCGGAATGCACCGAAGACTCGATGGATCGCAGTAGGTAGCGGTCAGGCCGCGCGGAACGACGTTGCGGCGCGCGCCGCGTCGTTGAAGCCACGGCGGAACTGATCGAGGTCATAGCAGTCGTTGGTGATCCAACGGGTGACCCACACCCCGGTATCGCGGATCTCGGTCTCCCGACGCCGTTCCCTGCCGATCGCACGGGTCGCGGTCTCCCCCGGTTTCAGCAGCCGGCCGTATTTCGTGAGCCCGTCGAACTCGCCGACCAGCCCGAGGTCCGGCCAGCCATAGTCGGCCCATACGACACGCCCACTCCGCAGCACGATCTTGAACTGGCACACGGGTTCCGGGATGCCGGCCAGCGCCATCGTGGCCCGGCACCGGGACTCACCCGGTGACTCGGAGCGGCGATTGCCGAGTTCGATCAGTGCCCGCGCTCGCAGGTTGCCCGGGTGCCGGGTGAGTCGACTCAACAATTCTTCTTTGCGTACGCCCCGGGCGAGCGCCGCGTCGACGACCGCCAGACCGTCGCGGAACGACAGGGTCCGGGCCAGATCGACCGCGGTACGCGCCAGTCCGGTGGACGGCAGGCCCGCGATCTTGGTGCGGTCCCGCGCAGTGATACGGGCACGATGATGGAACGCCCTCCGGGTGCGATGCCCGGAACCGCTGCCGGGGCGCAGCAGGTGTACCAGGCCGAGCGAACCGGGTGGCAGCGGCAATCCGTGCAGAACACCGGCGCTGACCTGGCAGAACAGGGTGCCCTCGTCAATCTCACGGGCCGTGGCCACGATCTCCTTCAGGTGCTGCAATTCCGCTTCCCCCGGTGCGTAACAGCCTGGCCCGAGCGCTTCACCTGGCAACGCGACCACGGCCTCCGGGTCGACCGGCAGGGGTGCATCCATATCGAGGGAGGGGGCGGCACGCGTCCCCTTCTCCGGTAGCGGCTCGGGCTGCCGTGCCCACCCAGGATCGCTCGCCGGGTCATCACTCGCCCGGCAGGTCGGCTCCGGAATCGGGTCCGCCGACCGGAGGACGTCGTCCGGCCCGCAGTCCGCAGGCCAGGCGTACCCTCCCCGCCGCAGCCGGATGAGGCGGCCGCCGCGGACCAGGGTGCGGATCGTGTTGGCGCCGACCCCGAGCGCGGCCAACTCCGCGGTGGCGAATATGCGTGGTAGTTCCATGGATCCAGCTCCATTCGCAGGTGATGGCGCCCACCGCGCGATCCATCGAACCGTCGGTTCATCGGTGGAGTGCTCCAGCACGCGACGGATGGGCCCAGGATTCGATGGATCGCACGAGGAGCCCGAGATGTGGCTCGCTGCTTGGCCTACTGGCCCGTCTCAAGGTTCATGAATGGCCGACTGGCCCGTCTCAAGGTTCATGAATGGCCGACTGGCCCGTCTCAAGGTTCATGAATGGCCACGCTGGCCCAACTCACGGTTCACTGATGGCCGACTGGCCCGTCTCAGGGTGCAACAGATGGCCAGACTGGCCCATGCTCAGGGTTCATCGCGCCCACGTCGCGATCCATCGAACCGTGGATTCATCCGTGGAGTGCTCCAGCACGCGACGGATGCACCCAAGGTTCGATGGATCGCAAGCCGAGCGCGAGCTCGCGCCACGGCCAGCGATCAGTCGAACTCGGCGGGGTCGGTGTCCAACACGTCGGTGAGCACCTGGTTGGCGATGCCGGGGCCGAAGCCGCGGCGGGCCAAGGCGCCGGCGATCCGGCGGCGTTGCACCACCGGCTCGAGGTTCCGCACCGAGCGCAGCTTCTTCTCCGCCAGCGCGTGCGCTGCGGCGTACTCGTCATCGCTGCTGATCTCGGCGACGGTCTCGTTGACCAGGTCGCGGTCCAGGCCCTTGCGCTGCAGCTCCTGGCGTACCCCGGCCCGGGACAGATGCCGGCGCTGCTGCCGGGAATCCACCCAGGCCTCGGCGAACCGGGCATCGTCGACCAGTCCGACCTCGGCCATCCGGTCGAGCACGGCCGTCGCCGCATCGCCCGGAATCCCCTTCTTGCGCAGGATCTCCGCCAGTTCGTGCCGGCTGCGGGCCTGCATGGTCAGCTGCCGCAGCACGATCTGGCGGGCCACCTCCTCCGGGTCGGCGTCCGGCCCGTCATCGGGCGGGGCCTCCCCCCGCCCGCGTCGGCGGCTCAGAAGGCCACCTCACCGGTGACCGGATCGACACCGTCCGGCACCTCGTCCTTGGCGCCCAGACCCATCTTGTCCTTGATCTTCTGCTCGATGTCGCGCGCGACCTCGGGGTTGTTCTTCAGGTAGTTGCGGGCGTTCTCCTTGCCCTGACCGAGCTGGTCGGAGTCATAGGTGAACCAGGCACCCGCCTTGCGGATGATGCCCTGGTCGACACCCATGTCGATCAGGCTGCCCTCGCGGGAAATGCCCTGACCGTAGAGAATGTCGAACTCGGCCTGCTTGAACGGCGGGGCGACCTTGTTCTTCACGACCTTGACCCGGGTGCGGTTGCCGACCATGTCCTGGCCGTCCTTGAGGGTCTCGATCCGGCGCACGTCCAGGCGCACCGAGGAGTAGAACTTCAGCGCCCGACCGCCGGTGGTGGTCTCGGGCGAGCCGAACATCACGCCGATCTTCTCGCGCAGCTGGTTGATGAAGATCGCGGTGGTGCCGGCGCCGCTCAGCGCACCGGTCATCTTCCGCAGCGCCTGGCTCATCAGCCGGGCCTGCAGGCCGACGTGCGAGTCACCCATCTCGCCCTCGATCTCGGCGCGCGGGGTCAGCGCGGCCACCGAGTCGATGACGATCAGATCGAGCGCACCGGAGCGGACCAGCATGTCGGCGATCTCCAGCGCCTGCTCACCGTTGTCGGGCTGGGAGACCAGCAGCGAGTCGGTGTCGACACCGAGCTTCTTCGCGTATTCCGGGTCGAGGGCGTGCTCGGCGTCGATGAACGCGCAGATGCCACCGGCGGTCTGGGCGTTGGCGATGGCGTGCAGCGCCACCGTGGTCTTACCGCTGGACTCCGGGCCATAGATCTCGACCACTCGGCCCCGCGGGATGCCGCCGATACCGAGCGCGATGTCCAGGGCGATCGAGCCGGTCGGGATGGCGTCGATGGGCGCGGCGGTCTGCTCGCCCAGTCGCATCACCGAGCCCTTGCCGTGCTGCTTGTCGATCTGGGCCAGTGCCGCCTGAAGCGCCTTCTCGCGATCTGCCACAGCCATGGTGTTTCCTTTCTGGGCCGGACCAGGTCCGGATCGGGTGAGTCGTCATCCACACGTTAGGGACCACCACCGACAATCGGTCGGCCGTGACCCCGGACCTGTGGACAGTGCTTCGGGTCGTTCAGCTCGGTGGATAACTTACCCGAACATCTGTTCGAACGAAGCCGACACGCCAATTGCCTCGGGAATCGCCGGATCACCCGGTTCAGCGGTCGACGGGCGGCAGTTCCAGGGCGGACCAGACGGCCCGCCAGATCGTCTTGCAGGGCACCCCGGCGGCCAGCGCCTCCCGCACGGTCCGCCCCCCGAGCTCGGCCAGGGTCGTCTGGTCGGCCCACACCTGGGCGTACGCCGGGCCCAGATGCTGCCCCATTCGCGCCCACAACTCGGTCTCCCGCACCCGGCAAGTGTAGGTGGCATCCCACGATTGGCGTGACTGTCGGTCCCCCTTGGCAGAATGCCCGCATGGCCGACGATCCGCTGGCCGGCTTCGGGCCGGCGACCCGGGCGTGGTTCACCGATTCGTTCGCCGCTCCGACCCCGGCCCAGGCCGAGGCGTGGCAGGCGATCACCGGCGGTGAGCACGCGCTGGTCGTCGCGCCCACCGGCTCCGGCAAGACCCTGGCCGCCTTCCTGGCCGCGCTCGACGACCTGGTCACCGATCCCCCCGAGCCGGGCGACGGCCCGCGGGTGCTCTACGTCTCCCCGCTGAAGGCGCTCGCGGTCGATGTGGAGCGCAACCTCCGTGCCCCGCTGCGCGGCATCACCCGCGCCGGTGAGCGGCTCGGCCTCGACGTTCCCGAGGTGCGGGTCGGCGTGCGCTCCGGCGACACCTCGGCCACCGACCGGCGCCGGTTGCAGGCGAAGCCGCCGGACATCTTGATCACCACCCCCGAATCGCTGTTCCTGATGCTCACCTCCGCGGCCCGGGAGACGCTGCGCGGGGTCCGCACGGTCATCCTCGACGAGGTGCACGTGCTCGCCGGCAGCAAACGCGGTGCCCATCTGGCCCTGTCGCTGGAGCGACTGGCCCGGCTCACCGACCACCCCTTCCAGCGGATCGGGTTGTCGGCGACGGTGCGTCCGCCGGAGCGGGTCGCGGAGTTCCTGACCGCCAGCGCACCGGTCCGGTTGGTGCTGCCAGCCAACGAGAAACGCTGGGATCTGCAGGTCGTCGTGCCGGTCGAGGACATGGCCGATCCCGGGGCCGGCAGCGAGACCGCCGAGCGCCGCTCGATGTGGCCGCACCTGACCGACCAGATCCTCGATGAGGTGCTGGCCCACCGCTCCACCATCGTGTTCACCAACTCCCGCCGGATCGCGGAGCGACTCACCGCCCAGCTCAACGAGGCGTACGCCGAACGCCTCGGTGCCGACGTGCCCCGTGATGTCGAATCACCGGCCGCCGTGCTCGCGCAATCCGGTGTCAGCAAGGGAATCGACGGCTCCGACGAAGACGCCCCGGTGATCGCCCGTGCCCACCACGGCTCGGTGTCGAAGGACCAGCGGGCCATCGTCGAGGACGAGCTGAAGTCGGGGCGGTTGCGTTGTGTGGTGGCGACCTCCTCGCTCGAACTGGGCATCGACATGGGCGCGGTCGACGCGGTCGTCCAGGTCGAATCCCCGCCCTCGGTGGCCAGCGGCCTGCAGCGCGTCGGCCGCGCCGGCCACCAGGTCGACGCGATCTCCCGCGGACTGTTCCTGCCCGCCCATCGCGGCGATCTGATCGAGACCGCCTCGGTGGTGGAACGGATGCGCGCCGGGCTGATCGAGGAGGTCGCCGAGCTGCACAATCCGCTCGACGTGCTGGCCCAGCAGATCGTCGCGATCTGTGCCGGGGAAGAGATCGCGGTCGATGAGCTGTTCGATCTGGTACGCCGCAGCGCCGGCTTCACCCGGTTGCCGCGCAGCGCCTTCACCGGGGTGCTGGACATGCTCGCCGGCCGCTATCCGAGCGAGGAGTTCGCCGAGCTGCGGCCCCGGTTGACCTGGGACCGGGAGCGGGACCTGCTCACCGGCCGCCCCGGTGCGCAACGGCTCGCGGTGACCTCCGGCGGCACCATCCCCGACCGCGGCATGTTCGGCGTCTTCCTGGTCGGCGGCGACGAGCGCGGCGGCGCCGGCCGGCGGGTCGGCGAGCTCGATGAGGAGATGGTCTACGAGTCCCGGGTCGGTGACGTGTTCACCCTCGGCACCACGGCCTGGCGGATCGAGGCGATCACCCACGACCAGGTGCAGGTCTCCCCCGCCGGCGGCCAACCCGGCCGGTTGCCCTTCTGGAAGGGCGATTCCCCCGGCCGGCCGTTGGAGCTGGGGCTGGCCCAGGGCGAGCTGGTCCGCGCCCTGGGCGGCGCGGACGAACCGGCCACCGAGCGGCTCAACGGCATCGGCCTGGATCGCCGCGCCCGCGACAACCTGATGGCCTATCTCGACGAGCAGCGACAGGCCACCGGGGTGCTGCCGACCGACAGCACCGTGGTGCTGGAACGATTCCGCGACGAGCTCGGGGACTGGCAGCTCTGTCTGCACGCCGGCCTCGGTACGCCCGTGCTCGCGCCCTGGGCGCTGGCGATCGGCCGGCAGGCCCGGGAGCGGCTCGGTGTCGAGGTGCACGCCACCGCCACCAACGACGGCATCGTGATCCGGGTACCCGACTCCGACGGCGCCCCGCCGGGCGCCGATCTGGTCGTGGTCGACCCCGAGGACCTGGAGCAGATCGTCACCGCCGAGGTCACCGGGTCGGCGCTGTTCGCCGCCCGCTTCCGGGAGTGCGCGGCGCGGGCGCTGCTGCTGCCGCGCCGCGACCCCAGGGCCCGCACTCCCCTGTGGCAGCAGCGAATGCGGGCAGCACAGCTGCTCGAGGTGGCGGCCGGGCATCCCGATTTCCCGATCGTGCTGGAGACGGTGCGCGAATGCCTGCACGACGTCTTCGACCTGCCCGGGCTGCTCACCCTGCAACGCCAGATCGCCGCCCGGCAGCTGCGGGTGGTGGAGGTGGAGACCCCGCGTGCCTCGCCGATGGCGCGGTCGTTGCTGTTCGGCTATGTGGGCCAGTTCGTCTACGAGGGCGACAGCCCGCTGGCCGAGCGACGCGCGGCAGCGCTGTCGCTGGACAGCGGGCTGTTGGCCGAGTTGTTGGGCAACGATGCGCTGCGCCAGGTGCTCGACCCGGAGGTGATCGCCGAGGTCGCCGCCGAGCTGCAGTGGCTGGCAGCCGGCCGGCAGGCCACCGGCACCGAGTCGGTCTTCGACCTGATCCGCACCATCGGCCCGCTGTCGGCCGCCGAGGTCGCCCAGCGCAGCGCCGAGGGCGTCGCCGAACCGGCGATCACCGCGCTCATCGACCAGCGGCGGGTGGTGCCGGTGCGGGTCGCCGGCGCCGAGCGGTTGGCGGTGGTCGAGGATCTCCCCCGCCTCGCCGACGCCCTCGGCGTACCAGCCCCGCCCGGTTTCGGTGTGACCGACGCCGAGGGGGACCCGCTGCGGGATCTGGTGCTGCGCTTCGCCCGCAGCCACGGACCGTTCACCGAGCGCGAGGTCGCCGACCGGCTCGGCCTGGGGGTGTCGGTGGTCGCCGCCGAACTGCGCGAGCTGACCGGCCGCGGCACCCTGGTGCAGGGCAGCTTCGACCCGAGCCCGGGTGCCGAACACCTGCGGCAGTGGTGCCATCACCGGGTGCTCGGGTTGATCCGGCGGCGGACCCTGGCGGCGCTGCGGGCCGCGGTGGAGCCGGTCGACCAGGCCAGCTACGGCCGTTTCCTGCCGGCCTGGCAGGGGGTCGGCGGGGACGCCCACGGCATCGATGCGGTCGCCCAGACCCTCGACCAGCTCGCGGGTGCGGTGATCCCGGCGTCGATGCTGGAGACGATGGTGCTGCCGGCCCGAGTCCGGGACTACCAGCCGGCGATGCTCGATGAGTTGCTGGCTGCCGGGGAGTTCAGCTGGACCGGGGACGGTGCGATCGGTGGCAACGACGGCTGGGTGCGGTTCTGGCCGGCCGACCTGGCGATCGCACCGCCCATCGCACCGGGCGATGATCTCACCCCCGCCGCGGCCGGGATGCTGACCCGGCTGGAGCGCGGCGGCGGCTGGTTCTTCGACGATCTGCTCGACCCGGAGCTGTCCCGCGGTGACCAGGAACGGGCGCTGTGGGAGCTGGTCTGGGCCGGCCGGGCCCGTGCGGACACCTTCGCCCCGGTGCGGGCACTGGCCACCGGCGGGGCGCTGAAATCGAAGCGTACGCCGCGGGTCCGGTCCCGCTCGGGGACGTTGCGCGCCGCCCGCCGGGAGCTGCGCCCGCCGACCGCGCCGACCACGGTGGGCCGCTGGTCGGCGCCCCCGCTCTCACCCGAGGCGGCCGAGCGGGCGGCGACCGAGCGGCTGGTGCTGCAGTTGGACCGCTACGGCGTGCTGACCCGCGGCAGTGTGCTCGCCGAGCAGCCCGGTGCCTCGTTCGGGCCGAGCTATCGCGCGCTGTCCCGGCTCGAGGAGACCGGGCAGTGCCTGCGGGGTTATTTCATCGACGGGCTCGGTGCCGCTCAGTTCGCCACCTCGGCGACGGTCGACCGACTCCGCGCCCAGGGGGCGGTCGGTGCGGTGGTGCTGGCCGCCAGCGACCCGGCCAATCCTTACGGCGCGGCGCTGCCCTGGCCCGAACGCGACGGGCACCGGCCCAGCCGGAAGGCCGGTGCGGTGGTGGTGCTGGTGGAGGGGCGGCTGGTGCTGCATCTGGAGCGTGGGGTACGCACGGTGCTCACCTGGGGCGGTGACGATCCGGCCGCGGACCTGCAGGCGGCGGCGACGGCACTGGCGGAGACCATCAGGGCGCGCCGGATGCCGGGGTTCACCATCGAGAAGGCCGACGGCGGCCACATCTTCGATCATCCGCTGCGCGCCGCGTTGGAACAGGCGGGCTTCACGATGACGCCGCAGGGGCTGCGGCTGCGTGGGTGAGCGGCCTCAGGCCGCGGCGCGCACCTCGGCCACCGGGTGAATCGGCCGCTCGGAGATGACCAGCTTGTCGCTCACCGTGGACAACAGCGACGACAGCGGCAGATCGAGCGAGGTGCAGATGGCTGCCAGCAGCTCGCTGGATGCCTCCTTCTGGCCGCGCTCGACCTCGGAGAGATAACCGAGGCTGACCCGGGCCATGCCGGAGACCTCACGCAGCGTGCGTCCCTGATGGACCCGCTCCTCGCGCAGGGTCTCACCGAGCAACTCACGCAAGAGCATCGGCTTGCCTTCCTCCTCGGCCATGGATCCGACTCTACCCAATGGGGGTAGCGGTGCACAGACCCGGCACGCTGGTCCGCCCTCAGCAGAACCGTTGTGTGCGCAGGATTATTCCGAATCGAGCAGCTCGGTGAGTACGCCGAGGGCGGCGGCCGCTGCGGCGTACCTGATCTCGGCCCGATCCCCGGCCAACCGCAGCTCCCGGTGCTCGGCGCCCGCTGCGGCGTACCAGCCGCAGAACACGGTGCCGGCCGGATGCCCCTCCTGCGGGTCCGGGCCGGCGACCCCGGTCAGCGCGATCCCGATGTCGGCGCCGCAGCGTGCCGCGGCCCCGGCGGCCATCCCCCGGGCGGTCTGCGCGGAGACGGCGCCGTGACGCGCCAGCTCCTCCGCATCCACCCCGCCCAGGCTGGCCTTCAGGTCGGTGGCATAGGTGATCAGTCCGCCGCGATAGACCGCCGACGCCCCGGAGACCCCGGTCAACGCAGCCCCGAGCAGCCCACCGGTCAGCGATTCGGCGGTGGCGACGCTACGCCCGGAGCGCACCGCGGCCGCGATCACCGGCTCGGCCAGGCGTACCAACTCGGGCAGGCCCACCGGACCGGGAGTGGGCTCATTCGTCATCGCGTCGCGGAGCGGTGAGCTGCTCGCGCACGTAGTCGATCCCGGTGAACACGGTGACGATCACCGCGACCGCCATCAGGATCCAGGAGACGATCTCGGGGATCACCTCGGTCGAGATCGGCTGGCCCCACTGGTACCCGGGCAGCGGCAGCAGATAGAGCACCAGCGCGACCGCCTGCACGGTGGTCTTGAACTTGCCGCCCTTATTGGCCGCCAGCACCACTCCGCGGCGCAGCAGCACGAAGCGCATCACGGTGATGCCCCACTCGCGGACCAGCACCAGGATCGTCACCCACCAGGGCAGTTCCCCGAGGATGCTCAACCCGATGAAGGCCATCCCGGTGAGCGCCTTGTCGGCGATCGGGTCGGCGATCTTGCCGAAGTCGGTGACCAGGTTGTAGCGGCGGGCCCACCAGCCGTCCACGAAGTCGGTCAGGATGGCGACCACGAAGACGGCGGTGGTGATCTGCCGCCAGGTCGGGTCGTGCGGATAACTGAGCAGCAGCACCGCGAAGACCGGGACGGCCAGCAACCGGATCGCGGTCAGCACGTTGGGGCCGTTGATCTGGGACCTGGTCGCATCGGCCGGGGTCGGCTGGGCGTTCATCGGGTCACCTCCACGATCAGGTCGACTCCCTCGCTGGCCACGACGGTACCGGAGACGAAGGTTCCGACCGCCGCGCTGGAGCCGACCAGTTCGCTGCAGCCGTCCACCTCGGGCCCCTGGTGCGCGGCCCGGCCGAGCAACCGGCCCTCCTCGTCGATCTCCTCGACCAGCACCCGGACCGATTCACCGATCCGCTCCTCGGCCCGCTGGTCGACCAGCTCGGCGGCCAGGTCGGCGACGGCCGCGCGACGGGCCTCGACCTCGTCGGGGTCGACCTTGTCGCCCATCCCGGCGGCCTCGGTGCCCTCCTCATCGGAATAGCCGAAGACACCGATCGCATCGAGTCGGGCGGCGCTGAGGAAGTCGCTGAGCACCTGCACATCCTGCTCGGTCTCACCCGGGAAACCGAGGATCACGTTGGAGCGGATCCCGGCGGTCGGGGCGAGGCCGCGGACCTGGTCGATCAGCCCGAGGAAGGAGTCCGGGTCGCCGAAGCGCCGCATCCGGCGCAGCACCGGATTGCTGGCGTGCTGGAAGGAGAGGTCGAAATAGGGCACCACCTTGTCGGTGCTGCAGATCGCCTTGACCAGGTCGGGTCGGGTCTCGGCCGGTTGCAGATAGGAGACCCGGATCCAGTCCAACCCCTCGACCGCAGACAGCTCGCCGAGCAGCTTCTCCAGGCTGCGCAGATCGCCGAGATCCTTGCCGTAGGAGGAGGAGTTCTCGCTGACCAGGAACACCTCGCGGACCCCGTGGTCGACCAGCCAGCGGGCCTCGGCGACGATCTCCTCGGGCCGGCGGGAGAGGTAGGCCCCGCGGAAGGCGGGGATGGCGCAGAAGGCGCAGCGCCGGTCGCAGCCGGAGGCGAGCTTGAGCGGCGCCATCGGACCGGAACCGAGCCGGCGGCGCAGCACCCGGGCACCGGTGTTGGCGATCGAGCCGGTGACCTCCGGCGATTCCTTCGGTGGGGCGGCCTGCTGCTGGGCGGCGGCCTGCCGGTCCACCGGGCTGAGCGGCAGCAGCGTACGCCGATCGCGCGGCACGTGCGCGGCGGGACGGGCCCCGTCGAGGATGGCGCGCAGCCGCTCGTCGATGTCGGCATAGGAGTCGAAGCCGAGCACCGCGTCCGCCTCGGGCAGTTCCTCGGCGAGCTCGGTGCCGTAGCGCTCGGCCATGCAGCCGACGGCGACCACCGCCCGCGCGGAGCCCTGCTCCTTGAGATCGGCGGCCGCCATCAGCGTGTTGATCGAGTCGAGCTTGGCGGCCTCGATGAAGCCACAGGTGTTCACCAGCACCGCCTCGGCGTTCTCGGCCTCGTCGACGAGCCGGAAACCGCCGGCCTCCAGACGTGCCGCGAGCTCCTCGGAGTCGACGTCGTTGCGGGCGCAGCCGAGGCTGACCAGATGAACGGGAGTGGTCTCAGTCATGTCCCCACCAGCGTATCCGGCCAGCGCCGCCGCGCCGAACCCTGCGCAGGTCTCGATCCGGCCTCAACCGGTCAGCGGCATCGGCCGGACACGCCCGGTCCAGGCCGCCAGCCGTTCGGTCGGGCCGGCATCGGCGGCCGGGGTGACCGGGGCGGCGAACGGGATCTCCGCCCCGCCGCGCGGTTCGGCGGGCAGCGCCCGCTGCATCATCGCCAGCAGCAGGGTGGCGGTCTGCGGGTCGCCCTCGCTGGGTTGGTCGGTGGCGACGGCCAGGTCCCAGCCGTGCACGACGTTCTCACTGGTCATGATCGCCAGCGCCACCCCGCCCGGTACGGTGCCGAACGGGCCGGTGACGGTCTGGGTCTGCAGGTCCGCGGCGGACCAGTCGGCCCAGGCGCGCTGCCCCTGTGCGGCGAGGTCGCGGAGCTGGTCGGCGATCGCGGCCGGGTCGGTGCTGGTCAGCGGCACGCCGGCCGGGCTGTCGCCCACCCGGCGAGTGGTGGCGTAGGAGATGATCCGCAGCTGGACGCCGAACAGGTGCTCGACCAGCCCGGTGACGGTGAACTCGCTGCACGGGGTGGGCAGGTCGAGCTGCTCCGGATCGGTCGCCGCGACCAGCTCGCAGATCCGGGTCTGGGCGGTCATGAGCTGCGGTCGGAGATCGGGGAGGTTCATCGGGTTTCCCTTCGTCGGTGCGGTTGTCCCCCATCCTGGGGGCCGATATCAGACACCTGATGTCATGGTTTTCCGGCCATCCGACGGCTAGATTTCGGCCCATGTCGACGTTCTCCCAGTTGCTGCAGCCCCGGCTCCCCGTCGGGATGAGGATCCCCGACGAGCTCGAACGGGCCTGGCAGTGGATGGAGGGCCAGGGCTTCGGCGAGCGCACCGAACACGGCTACTTCCTCACCCCCTATCCGGGTGACCGGCAGCTGGGCATCGTGTTCAGCGACACCGAGACCCTGGAGGGCTGGTTCGAGCCCGGTACGCCGGGCCAGGACCGGCTGATGCCGATCGCGCAGGCCGCCGGCGACGGGTCGATGGCGGCGCTCTGGCTCGATGAGTCCGACGGGTTGCGGGTGGTGGAACTCGGCTCCGAAGGGGAGGCGCTGATCCTGGCCGAGTCCGCGATCGACTTCCTGCGGCTGATCGCCATCGGCTACCTGGAGCTGGTCTCCTACGAGCTCGCCGGGCCCCCCGAGGACGAGGAGTCCATCGCGGCGGTGAGTGATTTCCGTGCCTGGGTGGAGGAAACCTTCGAGGTGACCGTCCCCGACGAGTGGAACGACGTCGACGAATCCGATGCGTTCACCGCCTGGGTCGAGGCGCGCACCGCGGAGGCCACCGGTGCGCCGGGTGTGCCGGAGCCGATCGGGCCCCCGGCCACGGCAGCTGCGGCGGCCGGTCCGGTCTCCGTCGAGGGTGAGATCACCACGTTGCTGGCGGCGCTCGGCGCACCCGATGGCGACGAACGGCTGCGGCGGCTGGTCGCGCTGGTGGCCGATCCGGGTGCGGACTGGGGACCCCGGGGTGCCCATCGCAGCGCGGCGCGATTGCGGCGCTCCGGGCTGGAACTGCGATTCGGTGCGGGAGTGCTGCAGACGGTCTTCATCCGGCTGGAGGACCATCCCCGCCCGGATGCGTTGATCCACGGCCTGCGCACCGCCGCCGACCGGTCGACGGTGCAGACCCTGCTGGGTGGGCGACCCGAACGCAGTGGGCCGACCTTCCTGCGCTATCTGGTCGAGGGTCGGTATCTGCATCTGGAGTTCGATGGCAGCGACCGGTTGCGCCAGCTCACCCTGATGATCTCCGCACCGTGAGCCAGGTGCCGTCCTCATGCGCGCCGATCGTCTGCTGCAGCTGGTGGCGCTGTTGCGCCAGCACCAGCGACTGAGTGCCAGCGAGCTGGCCCGCCGGCTGGAGGTGACCCCGCGGACCGTGGTCCGCGACATCGACGCACTGTCCGCCGCCGGCGTACCGGTCTATGCCGAGCGCGGCCGGCGCGGTGGCTATGCCCTGCTGTCCGGCTATCGACCGGCGGCCGAGACGCTCACCGCCGAGGAGTCCCGGGCCCTGTTCCTGGCGGTCGGCGGGCAGCTCAGCACCAGCCTCGGGGTGGACCGGGATTTCCAACGGGCGTTACGAAAGCTGTCCAGCGGGTTGCCGGAGGAGCACGCCCGCTCGGTCGGCCACACCCTCGACCGGGTGCTGTTCGACCCCGAGGGCTGGGGCCGGGTACGCCCCGGCGGCCCGGTACACCTGCCGGTCACCCTGGCCGCGGTGGAGCAGGACCGCCGACTGCGGATCGGCTACCGCTCCCGGGGTGCCCAGCAGGTCCGGACCCGGACCATCGACCCCTGGGGCCTCGTCCAGGCCGCCGGCACCTGGTATCTGATCGCCGCCCATCGCGGCTCGCCACGCACCTACCGGCTGGATCGGATCCAGCGACTCGAGGTGCTTTCGGCCCGCGCGCACCGCCCACCGGGGCTCGATCTGGCAGCGGTCTGGCAGCAGCTCCGCGCCGCCTGGCGGGAGCGGGAGGCGTACCCGATCGCACTGCGGGTGCTGCGCGGTCAGGCCGACCTGGTCATCCGCCAGCTCGGCCTGGCCCTGGCCGGCGAACCGACCCGCCGCCCGGACGGCCCCGAACACGAGCGGGTCAGCGCCGAGGTCACCTCACTGCGCGGCGCGGTCGGCGTCCTGCTCGGCTTCGGCGACTGGCTCGAAGTCCTCCACCCACCCGAGCTGCGCGCCCTGATGGTCGAGATCGCCGACCAGGCCCGTACCATCCACACCGACCCACCGCACCTCGAGTAGGCCGCCTGCGGCCGTGTCGAGAGGCGCGGGCAGACTCAGCCCGAGGCCTGCAGGTTGGTCAGCACCTCATCGAGATCGTCGGGCTTGACCAGCACCTCGCGCGGCTTGGAGCCCTCGGAGGGGCCGACGATCCCGCGGGTCTCCAGGATGTCCATCAACCGGCCGGCCTTGGCGAAACCGACCCGCAGCTTGCGCTGCAGCATCGAGGTCGAGCCGAGCTGCAGGTTCACCACCAGCTGCACCGCCTCGAGCACCAGGTCCATGTCGTCGCCGATGTCCTCGGCCACCTTGGTGGAGGCGGCAGGGGCGGTGACGTCCTCGCGGTAGGTCGGCTGCAGCTGCTCGGTGACGTGCTTGACGACCTGCCGGATCTCGGCCTCGGTGACCCAGGAGCCCTGCACGCGGATGGGCTTGCCGGCACCCATCGGCAGGAACAGCCCGTCACCCTGGCCGACCAGCTTCTCCGCGCCCGGCTGATCGAGGATCACCCGGGAGTCGGTCATCGAGGAGGTCGCGAACGCCAGCCGGGACGGCACATTGGCCTTGATCAGGCCGGTGACCACATCGGTGGAGGGTCGCTGGGTGGCGAGCACCAGGTGGATACCGGCGGCGCGGGCGAGCTGGGTGATCCGCACGATCGAGTCCTCGACATCGCGCGGGGCGACCATCATCAGGTCGGCGAGCTCGTCCACCACGACCAGCAGGTACGGGTAGGGCGAGAGCACCCGCTCCGACCCCTCCGGTGGCTGCACCTGACCCGCGCGTACCGCCTTGTTGAAGTCGTCGACGTGCCGGAAGCCGAAGGCCGCCAGGTCGTCGTAGCGCAGGTCCATCTCCTTCACCACCCACTGCAGCGCCTCGGCCGCCTTCTTCGGGTTGGTGATGATCGGGGTGACCAGGTGCGGGATGCCCTCGTAGGCGTTCAGCTCCACCCGCTTCGGGTCGACCAGCAGCATCCGCACCTCATCGGGCGTGGCGCGCATCATCACCGAGGTGATCAGCGAGTTGATGAACGACGACTTGCCCGAGCCGGTGGCACCGGCGACCAGCAGGTGCGGCATCTTCGCCATGTTGGCGATCACGTAGCCGCCCTCGACGTCCTTGCCCAGCCCGACGGTCATCGGGTGGTGGTCGTTGCGGGCGCGGTTGGAGCGCAGCACGTCGCCGAGGGAGACGACCTCCTTGTCGGTGTTCGGGATCTCGATGCCGATCGCGGACTTGCCGGGGATCGGCGAGAGGATCCGGACGTCCTGGGAGGCGACCGCATAGGAGATGTTCTTGCTCAGCGCGGTGACCCGTTCGACCTTCACCGCCGGGCCGAGCTCGACCTCGTAACGGGTCACGGTCGGCCCGCGGGTGTAGCCGGTGACCTGGGCGTCCACGTTGAACTGCTCCAGCACCTCCGACAGCGCGCGGACCACGTTGTCGGATGCCTGGGTCCGTGACTTCGGCACGGAACCGGGCTTCAGCGACTCGGCGTCCGGCAGCACATACTGCACATCGCCGGAGAGCTGCAGCTGCTCGACCCGCTGCGGGATCGGCGAGTGGTTCGGGGCCTCCACCGAAGGCGCCTCGACCGCACCGGCCGTCTCGGGCGGCAGCCCGGCGGTGACCTTCTTGTCGCCACCCTGCTCGGCCGACGGGTTCGGCGTACCCTTCGATTTCTTGTCCGGTACGCCGCCAGCGGTCGCGTCGTCGGCGGGGTCGAGGGCGTCCACATCGAACACCTCGTCGTCACCGGCGAGCGGCTGGTCGTCGACGAAGCTGCGCCGCTTCTTCGCGCTCTGCTTCGCGGCCGGCTTTGCCGGCGGCGCGGCGTCCGCATCCTCGTCGACCGGGTCGACGGCGGCACCCTTGCGTGGCTTGTCCTTCACCAGCGGGGTGTCGTAGGCCTCATCGACGCCGTATTCGAGGTCCTCGTCCTCATAGCGTTCGCGGCGCTGCGGGATGAGCGCGGAGGCCCGCTCGCCGAGTTCGTGCAGCGGGATGCCGATCACCACCAGGGCACCGAACAGCATCAGCAGCACCAGCAGCGGGACGGCCACATAGACGGTGAGCAGGTCGGCCAGCATGCTGGAGGAGATGAAGCCGAGCATGCCGCCGGCGGCGCGCAGCCGTTCGGGGCTCTCGGGCCGCGGCAGGCCGTTGGCGATGTTGATCAACCCGAGCAGGCCGAGGGCGAGGGCGAGCCAGCCCACCACCTGGCGGCCGGCCGGGCCGTTGCGATCCGGGTGCCGCAGGGTGCGCCAGGCCATCCAGCCGACGAGCAGCGGCGCGGCGAAGCCGAGGGTGCCGACCAGGGTGGACACCCCGGTGACGATGGCCGGGCCGACCGGCGCCGGGATGGACCACCAGAACGCGGCGGCCAGCACGATCGCGACACCGAGCAGGAACAGCCCGGCCCCGTCGCGGCGCAGTGCCGGGTCGACGTCGCGGGCACCGTTGCCGATCGAGCGGGCGGCACTGCCGGTGCCGTGCGCGAGGCCGTTCCAGGCGGCGGCCAGGCCGCGGCCGATCAGCTCCAGCAGCGACGGCCGCGGCGCGGGACCGCGCCGCTGCGGGGGACGCTTGCCGGTGGGGCGCTTCGCGGGCGCCTTCTTACGGGTAGCGGAACTGCCGCCCCGGGTCTGGGGGCGGGTGGTCTGATTCTTCTTCGTTCCGGACGAACGCGGACGGGAGCCCGACTGCGAGTTCGCAGTCGAGCTTCGGGTCCGCGCCGGGGAAGACGCGCGGCTCGCCATGTCCCACAGGTTAGCGAATCGGCTCCCGATGGGCCTCCCCCACACGCCGCCACCGGGCCCGTTACCAAGCCGAGATGCGCCCCGCGCGGCGCGCTCAGCGCCGGTAGTGATCCCAGCCGGCCTCGCCGTCCCAGGGCGTACCGTCGACGAGCACGCCGGGCTCGTCGCCGTCGGCGACCGCCTCGACCCGGCCGATCACCCGCCAGCCCTCGGGGACGGCGCCCTCGTCGAAGGCGGCGGCCAGTGCATGGTCCTCTCCCCCGGTGAGCAGGAAGGTCCACGGATCGGCGCCGGTGGCGGCCGCGACGGCCTGGATGGCCTCGGGCACCTCGAGATCGGCACGGTCCACGGTCAGCCGTACGCCGGAGGCGCGGGCGATGTGCCCCAGGTCGGCCAGCAGCCCGTCGGAGACGTCGATCATCGCGCTGGCACCCGCGTCGGCGGCGACGACGCCTTGGCCGTAGGGCACCTCGGGCACCTTGTAGGCATCCACCACCGCCCGGGGTGAGCGGAATCCGCGGCGCAGCACCGCCAGCCCGGCGGCGGACCAGCCGACCCGGCCCCGCAGCGCCAGCAGCTGCCCGGGCCGGGCGCCGGCGCGGGTCACCGGCGGGCGGCCCTGCAGGTCGCCGAGCACGGTGACGGTGATGGTGACGTCGCGCCCGGAGGTGACATCGCCGCCGACCAGCACGCACCGGCCGCGGGCCGCCTCCAGCCGCATCCCCTGGACGCACTGTTTGGCCCAGTTGGCGGCCAGGTCCCCGGGAGCGGTGAAGGCGACCACCAGCGCGACCGGGCGGGCACCCATCGCCTCCAGGTCGGCGAGGGCGCCGGCCACCGCACGCTGGCCGACCTCGTGCGGCAGGGACCAGTCGGTCTTGAAGTGCACCCCGGCGACCATGGTGTCGGTGGAGACGGCCAGATCACCGTCGGGGGTGATCACCGCGGCATCGTCACCGGGTCCGAGGCGGACCGCGTCGGAGGTCTCCAGGTCGGCGGTGAGCTGGTCGATCAGCGCGAATTCTCCAACCTCGGAAAGGGTTCCGGCGGGCTGCTCGGGTGCGGTCATCGGGCCTCCAGCGGCGGTCGGGTGGGCGATGGGTCCGCCGCCGACGGCAGTGGTGCGGACCTTGCGCGACACGGTACCGTGAGCAGCGGCGTACCCGGCACCACCCGGACCGGGTCCCCGAGGACGGCTAGGAGCAGGAGATGACAGTCCAGGCGTACATCCTGGTGCAGACCAATGTCGGCAAGGCCGCGGAAGTGGCCGCGGAGATCCGGACCATTCCCGGGGTCACGCTCGCCGAGGATGTCACCGGCCCCTACGACGTGATCGTGCGCGCCGAGGCGCCGAATGTCGACGAGCTCGGGAACCTGGTGGTCGCCAAGGTCCAGGTCGTCGCCGGGATCACCCGCACCGTGACCTGCCCGGTCGTCAACATCTGAGGTGCGCCCCCGCCGCACTCCCCCACTCCCGCTCGCGCTCACCACACTGGTCGCGGTCGGCGCACTCGCCGGCTGCGGCAGCACCGTCCAGGTCACCGATCCCCCCGTCGCGGCCGACGTGCGGACCGCCTGCGACCAGGTCATCACCGCGCTCCCGGACAAGGTGCTCGGCAAACAGCGGCGGGGTACCAGCGGTTCGTTGAGCGGTGCCTGGGGTGAACCGCCGATCACCGTGGTCTGCGGGATCGCCGAACCCGAGGCGATGCAGCGCGACACCCGCTGCTTCGAGGTGAACGGCGTCGGCTGGTACGCCGAACAGGGCCAGGGCGGTTGGCTGTTCACCACCATCGGCCGGACCGCGACCGTCCAGGTCGGCGTCCCGAACAAGTACGCCCCCGAGGCCGACGCCCTGGTCGATCTGGCCGCCGCCGTGTCCACCGGCAACCCCGCCCTGAAACCCTGTCTCTAGCCTTCGTACGCTCATCGAGTAGCGAGATGAGCCGGCCCCTGCCCACGCTCATCGAGTAGCGAGCATGCGCAGCGAAGCGGAGCAATGGATCGCGTGTCGAGATGAGCTGAGCTGCACCGGGGGTTCATCTCGACACGGTCGCTGCGCGACCTACTCGATGAACGACGAGAAAGCGGTCGCTGCGCGACCTACTCGATGAACGGGGGCTCAGCGCAGCCCGAGCGGGCGGTTCAGCGCGAGCTGCAGCAGCTCATCGATCAGCTGCGGGTACTCCAGACCGGCGTGCTGCCAGACCAGCGGAAACATCGAGGTGGCGGTGAATCCGGGCATCGTGTTGATCTCGTTGACATAGATCCGGCCCATCCGGGCGACGAAGAAGTCGACCCGCGCCAGCCCCTCGCAGCCGAGGGTGTCGAAGGTCCGCACGGCGAGCGCGCGGAGCGCCTCGGTGGTCTCCGGATCGATCCTCGCCGGCACATCGAGACTGACCTGGTCCTCGGGCAGATACTTCGCCTCGAAGTCGTAGAAGCCGCTCTCGTTGTGCATCCGGATCTCGGCCACCGAGCTGGCCCGCCCGGGCTCACCCGTGCGCCCGCCGAGCACCCCGCACTCGACCTCGCGGCAGTCCACGAATCCCTGCTCCACCAGGACCTTCGGGTCCCAGCGCCGGGCCTCCTCGATCGCCGCGGCGACCGCCTCCTTGTCGTCCACCTTGGTGATCCCGACCGAGGAGCCACCGCGGGCGGGTTTGACGAAGACCGGGAAATCCAACGCTGCCACGGCATCCAGGCTGGCGGCCGGGTCCTTCTCCCACTCGTGCGGCTGGATCACCACGAACGGCCCGATCGGGATGCCGCTGGCCGCGAACGCCAGCTTCATCAGATGCTTGTCCATGCCGATCGCCGACGCGGCGACCCCGGAGCCGACATACCGCAACCCCAGCAGCTCGAACAATCCCTGGATCGTGCCGTCCTCACCGTGGGGTCCGTGCAGCAGGGCGAAGGCGACATCGACCCGTTCGGGGTCGGTCAGCGTTCCCCCGTCGCGGGTCAGCAGCTGGACGCCCTCGGGGGTGCGTACCAGTTCGGCGTCCGGGTGATCCTCGGTCAGGCTGGGCATCTGGCGGTCGACGATCTGCAACTGCTGGATCTGCTCCAGCGGCACCCGGACCCAGCGACCGGACCGGGTGATGCCGATGCCGACGACCCGGTACCGCTGGGGGTCGATGGCGCGCGCGACGCTGCCCGCGGTGAGACAGGAAACCTGATGCTCACTGGAATCACCGCCGAAGACGAGGGCGACGGTGGGCCGCTGGTCGGGCTCGGTGCTCTGGATCGGCTCACTCACGTGGGCGACCCTACCGTTCGGGTCGGGTCTGTCGCGCCATCATGGTGCCGATCGCGTCGCGTGGCGTCTGCCGGCCCGCCAGCACGTCGACGACGTGGCCGACGATGGGCATGTCGACGTCGTGCCGTTCGGCCAGCGCCTGGATCGAGGCGGCCGAACGGACGCCCTCGGTGACCCCTCGGGACAGTGCCCTGGCCTGCGCCACGTCATGGCCGCGGCCCAGCAGTTCACCGAAGGTGCGGTTCCGCGACAGGGGGGACATGCAGGTGGCGACCAGGTCGCCCATCCCGGCCAGGCCGGCGAAGGTGTGCGGGTCGGCACCGAGCGCCTCGCCGAGGCGGCTGGTCTCGGCGAGCCCGCGGGTGATCAATGAGGCCAGCGAATTCGCCCCCATGCCGAGCCCCTGCCCCATGCCGACGGCGAGCGCGATCGCGTTCTTGGTCGCTCCGCCGATCTCACACCCGACCACGTCGACGCTGGTGTAGGGCCGGAAGTAGCCGGTCCGGCAGGCGGCGGCGACGCGGTCCGCGGTCCCGGTGCTGCGTGCGGCGACGACGGCGGCCGCGGGCTGTCGCTGCCCGATCTCCGCGGCCAGGTTGGGACCGCTGACCGCCAGCACCCGTTCGGCGTCGACACCGATGTCGGTGACCACCTGGCTCATCGTCAGCAGGGTCTCGTTCTCCACTCCCTTGGCCAGGCTGATCAGCAACGAGTCGGTCGGCAGTCGCCAATCCAGCAGGTTGGCGCGCAGCTGCTGGGCCGGGATCGCCAGGACCACCAGCTCGGCGTCGGCGAGTGCCTGCTGCGGGTCGGTGACCGCGGTCAGCCCGGTCGGCAGCGGCACATCGCTGAGATAGTCGGGATTGCGCCGCACGCTGTTGATCCCCTCGGCGACCGCCGCCCGGCGCGCCCAGAGCGTGACCGGATTGCCGGCATCGGCCATGATCATGGCGAAGGCGGTCCCCCAGGCACCGGCTCCCATCACCGCGACCCGGCTCATCGGTTCCACTCCTTGATCGGCACCCGGCGACCCAGTTTCAGATCCCACCGGCCCGGCGGCGGCGTCTCCTCGCGCAGCTCGGCGAGCAGTGCGGTGAGCGCATCGAGGATCCGGTCGGTGGCCTCCTCGAGCACCGGCGCCCGCAATGGCAGGCCACGCAGGTCATCCAGCGGGACCGGATCACCGGCGATCACCCGCATCGTCTTGCGCGGCAGGATTCTCGGCCAGGTCAGCTTCTTGCCCGGCAGCACCTCCTGGGCCCCCCACTGGGCGATCGGGATGACCGGGCAGCCGGTGGCGAGGGCGATCCGTGCGGCCCCGGTACGCCCGGTCATCGGCCAGGTGTCGGGGTCGGCGGTGATGGTGCCCTCGGGATAGACGCTGACGGCCTTGCCGTCGTTGATGGCCTGCACCGCGGCGGCGACGGCCTCGTTGGCCCGCGGCCCGTGCCGGCGTACCCGGATCTGGTCGGCATGCGAGGCGACCCAACCGAGCAACGGAACGCGGAAGATCGCATCCTTGGCGAGGAACCGGGGCCAACGCCCGGCCCAGGTCAGGTAGTGGCCGTAGGCCACCGGGTCGAAGTTGGAGATGTGGTTGATCACGATCACCAACCCACCGGTCCGCGGGACCTTCTCCATGTTCCGCCAGTCCTGATGGGTGATCCGGCGCAGGATCCCGGCGACCGCCCAGACGGTACGCCGCAGCACGGGCTCGGCGGGTTCGTCGATCACTGCACGCAGCGGGCGAGCGGCGATGCCGCGGGACGGGCTGACGTCGGCCATGGATGGATCCTCCGCTGGTCGGGGGTGCCGGCCACCGGACCGACGCAGCCACTGTAGCGAGGTGACCACACCCGCGGCAGGGATTCCTCGCGGTATGGCAGCATCGCCCCCATGGCTGGTGATTCGACCGCTGCCCCGCGGGTGGTGCTGCCGTTCAAGGATCTGGCGTCCGCCAAGTCACGGCTGGTCGAGGTGCCGCCGGCGCTGCGCGCGCGGATCGCCCAGCAGATGCTGCTGCACACCGTCCGCACCTGGTCGGCGACCGGCGCGGAGGTCGTGGTGGTCTCCGCATCTCCCGGGTCGGCGGGTTTTCTGGCCAGCAACGGATTGCATCCGCTGGTGCTCCCCGACCCCGGTGAGGGGTTGAACGCGGCTTTCCGAGCGGGCGCGGTGGATGCGCCGACCGGGCAGTTGGTGGTGGCGTCGATGGCCGACCTGCCGGCGATCACCGACACCGAGCTGCGGACCGTCCTGGCGGAATGCGCCGCACCGGTGGGACGCTGGTTCGTCCCCGATGCCGAGGGCACCGGGACGACCCTGTTGGCCGCCCGCGGGATGGCCCTGGATCCGTTGTTCGGCAAGGATTCGGCGGCCCGCCACCGGGAGTCCGGTGCAACCGAGCTGGCCGCGCCGGCCGGTCTGCGCCGCGACGTGGACACCGTCGGGGAGCTGGCGGAGGCCGCCGCCGGGGTGGGCCTGGCGCCGGAACTGGCGGCCCTGCTCGAGGATGGTCGCCCGGTGCGGCAGCAGACCGGTGTGGTCGCCCAGGTGACCGGTGACGGGGTGCGGTTGCTGCTCGACGACGGCACCGCGGTCACCGCCGGCGCCGCCGCGGTGCCCCCCGATTTCCCCCGGCCGCATCCCGGGCAGCGGGTCCAGCTGGCCCGAGCCGGTGACGGCACGATCCGCCAGCTCTGGCCCTGAGCACGGCCCTTTCCGGCTTTCCCCGAGACACCGATGGGGCCCGGAGCGAGTGCTCCGGGCCCCATCGAGTGAGGTGCTGCGGTCAGGCCTTCTTGGCGGTACGCCGGGTGCTGGCCTTCTTGGCGGTGCTCTTCTTCGCGGGCGCCTTCTTTGCCGGGGTGGCCTTCTTGGCGGTGCTCTTCTTCGCGGTCGCCTTGCTGGCCGGCGCCTTCTTGGCGGTGCTCTTCTTGGCCGCCGGGGTCGCGCGGGTGGTCGACTTCTTGGCGGTGCTCTTGGCCGCCGGACGCGCGGTCGACTTCTTCGCGGTGCTCTTCTTCGCGGGAGTGGCCCTGGTGGTGGCGGCCTTGGTGGCCGTCTTCTTGGCGGTGCTCTTCTTGGCCGCCGGGGTCGCGCGGGTGGTCGCCTTCTTCGCCGGAGTCGCCTTGGTGGTGGACTTCTTGGCGGTGCTCTTCTTGGCGGCCGGTGCGGCCTTGGTGGTGCTGGCCTTCTTGGCGGTGCTCTTGGCGGCGGACTTGGTCGCGGTCGCCTTCTTCGCAGCGCTCTTGGTCGCGGTGCTGGTGGCGGCGGCCGCGGACTTCTTGGCGGCGGTCGCCTTGGTGGCCCGCGGCAGCTTCTCCTTGCCGGACATGTAGTCCTTGAGCTTGGTGCCGGCGCGGAACGCCGGGACGTTGGTCGCCTTGGCCCGCTTGCGCTCACCGGTGCGGGGGTTGCGAACCATCCGGGCAGCCTTGTGCCGCTTCTCGAAGACGCCGAATCCGGTGATCGACACCTTCCCGTTGCGGGCGGTCTCGACCATGATCGTGTCGACGACCAGGTTCAGGACTCGGCCTGCCTCTGCCTTGTTGCCATCGAAATTCACCGACAGCGCTTCGATCAACTCAGCCTTGTTCACAGTCACTCTCTCCGAACTGTCCCGATCGTTCGGGACGCCTGTGTGCCCAAGCCCTGTCGAGGTCTTGGCCGCAGCCAACCGGTGGCTGCAGGCACCACGCTAGGGAAAGATGAGAGCAATCACAAACATGTCAAGTACTCGGATCTGCCGTGTCGCAACGATTTCCGGGTACGCCGACGGCCCGTGACCCGGTGCCCCGGGGTCCGGGCCACCCCATGAAAAGCGCCCCGGATGCTCGGCGAGGAGCATCCGGGGCGCCAGGTGGAATCAGCTGGAAACCCTTGCAGGGATGGTTTTCGGCTTGAACGGGAGACGCCGGGACTCGTAGTCGTCGATGGCGTCGGCCTGCCGCAGGGTGAGGCCGATGTCGTCGAGACCCTCCATCAGTCGCCACCGGGTGTAGTCATCGATCTCGAATTCCCAGACTTTCTGTCCCGCGGTGATGCTGCGGGCCTCGAGGTCGACGGTGACGGCCAGGCTGGGATCGAGCTCGATCGCCTCCCAGAGCTCCTCGACGGTGGACTGTTTGACCAGCGCGATCAGCAACCCGGCCTTCCCGGCGTTGTTCCGGAAGATGTCGCCGAAGCGGGAACCGATGACCACCCGGAATCCGTAGTCCTGCAAGGCCCAGACGGCATGCTCCCGCGAGGAGCCGGTGCCGAAATCGGGGCCGGCCACCAGGATGCTCACCTCGGCATGCTCGGGCCTGTTCAGGACGAACTCCGGATCGGTGCGCCAGGCGGCGAACAGCCCGTCCTCGAAGCCGGACTTGGTCACCCGCTTCAGATAGACCGCCGGGATGATCTGGTCGGTGTCCACGTTGCTGCGCCGCAGCGGCAGCGCGGTCCCGGTGTGGGTGGTGAACTTCTCCATCACTTGGCTCCTTCGAGATCGCTGGGGGCGGAGAGGGTGCCGCGGACCGCGGTGGCGGCGGCGACGGCCGGTGAGACCAGGTGGGTCCGTCCGCCCTTCCCCTGCCGTCCTTCGAAATTGCGGTTCGAGGTGGAGGCGCTGCGCTCCCCCGGGCTGAGCTGGTCCGGGTTCATGCCCAGGCACATCGAGCACCCGGCCGCCCGCCACTCCGCACCGGCGGCCAGGAAGACCTGGTCCAGCCCCTCCTGCTCGGCCTGCAGGCGGACCCGGGCCGAGCCGGGCACCACCAGCATCCGCACCCCGTCGGCCACCTGGTGGTCCTTGATCACCTGGGCGGCGAGCCGCAGATCCTCGATCCGGCCGTTGGTGCAGGAACCCAGGAACACCGTGTCCACGGCGATCTCGCGCATCGGCGTACCGCCGACCAGACCCATGTATTCCAGCGCCCGACCGACGGCCTGCTGGTCCGCCGGGTCGTCGTAGTCCTCCGGTGAGGGCACCGAACCGCCCAGCTCGATGCCCTGCCCCGGGTTGGTCCCCCAGGTGACGAAGGGGGTCAGCGCGCTGGCGTCGACGTCCACCTGCTCGTCGAAGGTGGCCCCCTCATCGGTCCGCAATGTCTTCCAGTATTCGACCGCGGCGTCCCAGTCGGCACCCTCGGGGGCGTACGGACGCCCCTTCAGGTATTCGAAGGTCTTCTCGTCGGGGGCGACCATGCCGGCCTTCGCTCCCCACTCGATGCTCATGTTGCACAGCGTCATCCGGCCCTCCATCGACATGTCCTCGATGGCCTTGCCGCGGTATTCGACGATGTGGCCCTGACCACCACCGGTACCGACCTGGGCGATCAGCGCCAGGACCAGATCCTTGGGGGTGACCCCCTCGGGCAGGTCGCCGTCCACATTGACCGCCATGGTCCGCGGCCGTGCCTGCGGGAGCGTCTGGGTGGCCAGCACGTGCTCGACCTCGGAGGTGCCGATGCCGAAGGCGATCGAACCGAACGCGCCATGGGTGGCGGTGTGCGAGTCACCGCAGACCACCGTCATCCCGGGCTGGGTGAGACCGAGCTGCGGGCCGATGATGTGCACGATGCCCTGATCGGGATCGCCGAGGCTGTGCAGCAGCAGGCCGAACTCCTCGGCGTTCTTGCGCAGCGTGTCGACCTGCAGCCGGGAGACCGGGTCGGCGATCGGCTTGTCGATGTCCAGGGTCGGGGTGTTGTGATCCTCGGTGGCGATGGTGAGATCGGGGCGGCGCACCGACCGCCCCGCCAGCCGGAGCCCGTCGAAGGCCTGCGCACTGGTCACCTCGTGCACCAGATGCAGATCGATGTAGAGCAGGTCCGGTTCACCCGGCGCGCTGTGCACGAGATGGTCGCGCCACAGCTTCTCGCTGAGTGTCAGCGGCCCGTCGGCACGCTCGTTCGTGGTCGAGGGGATCTCTTCGTTATCAGCCATGACTCCATCCAGGTCCGAGTCGATATCGCCGCACCTCGGTGCGTCTCCGCCATCGTTGCCAGCAGCCCCGGCCACAGACTTGCGTTCCAGGATTCGAGACGGCAATATCAAGTTATGGACAACTCTAGCGGAGTCGGCGTTCTTGACAAGGCAGCCCTGGTGCTCAGCGCCCTGGAAACCGGACCGACCACCCTGGCCGGTCTGGTGAGCGCCACCGGGCTGGCCCGCCCGACCGCACACCGACTCGCGGTGGCGCTGGAACACCACCGCCTGGTCGGTCGTGACCTGCAGGGCCGCTTCGTCCTCGGCCCGCGGCTCGCGGAGCTGGCGATGGCCGCCGGTGAGGACCGCCTGTTGGCGACCGCCGGACCGGTGCTGGCCCGGCTGCGCGACATCACCGGGGAATCCGCGCAGCTGTTCCGCCGCCAGGGTGATGTCCGGATCTGCGTCGCCGCCGCCGAACGGATGTCGGGTCTGCGCGACACCGTGCCGGTCGGGTCGCAGCTGACGATGTCGGCCGGTTCGGCCGCCCAGGTGCTGCTCGCCTGGGAGGAACCGGAACGGATGCAGCGCGGCCTGCGCGGTTCGCGCTATTCGGCGGTCGCCCTGGCAGCGGTACGCCGCCGCGGCTGGGCCCAGTCGGTCGGCGAGCGGGAGGCCGGGGTGGCCTCGGTGTCGGCGCCGGTGCGTTCCCCCTCCGGCAAGGTGATCGCCGCGCTCAGCGTCTCCGGGCCGATCGAGCGACTCTCCCGCCAGCCCGGCCGGTTGCACGCCCGGGCCGTGATCGCGGCGGCCGATCGGCTGACCGAGGTGCTGCGCGACTCCGGCCAGGAGGGTTGACCCGACCCGGCCGGCTTCGGCGTACGCGCCGAACGCGCCGATCCCCCTAGGATTGCGGCATGCCGAGCCGCCGCCTGCCCACCCCTGTCTGGGTGGCGGTGGGGATGCTCGGGTCGGCCCTGGTGGCCGTCCTCCCCTTCGCGGTCGGTTATCTGCCCGGGGGCGCCGAGGGGCTCGTCGAGCGGAACCTGCCCTGGCTGCGGCACGCCTTCGGGCGCTACCTCAGCCGGGTGCTGGCGGTGCTCGGATCGGTGCTGCTCTTCGTTTCCTGGTTGGCGCTGCGCCCGAGGCACGGGGAGGAGGCCAGCCATCGGCGGCCCTGGCGGTTGATCGCCCTGCTCTGGAGCCTGCCGTTCTGGCCGGTACCGCCGGTGATGACCGCCGACCCCTACGCGTACGCCGCTCAGGGCTGGTTGCTCAACCAGGGAAGGAATCCCTACCAGGTGGCGATGGGCTTCCCGAGCCCGTTCACCGAAGGGGTCTACCCCGCCTGGCTGGAGACCACTGCGGTCTATCCCCCGCTGTCGCTGCAGCTGCAGGGTTTCCTGGTCTGGATCACCGGTGACGACCCCTACTGGGCGGTCGTCGCGATGCGGCTGATCGCGCTGGCCGGGGTTGCGCTGATGCTGATCGCCGCCGTCCCGCTGGCCCGGTTGGTCGGGGTCAGCGGCACCGGCGCCCTCTGGGCGATCGGGCTGAATCCCTTGCTGCAGGTGCAACTGATCGGCGGCATGCACAACGATGCGCTGATGCTCGGGTTCATCCTGATCGCGCTATGGGTGGCCCGGCTGCGCGGCGGCCTGTTCTGGGGGGCCGCGATGATCGGGGTCGCCGCCGCGGTGAAGCAACCCGCGATCCTGGCCGGCCCCGGGGTGGTCTGGTTCGCCCTGTTCGGCGACCATTCCGCCCGCACCCCCGCCCTGCCGGTGCGTTGGGGACGGGCCATCGGGGGGTTGCTGGTCGGCGGCGCCGTCGGCGGTGCGGTGCTGGTCCTGCTCTCCCTGCCCGACCGGTTGATGTTCGGCTGGCTGGGTCGGTACGCGGGTTCGCCCAGCCTGGTGATCAACCACTCGCCGTTGAGCTGGTTCGCCCAGCTGGCGCTGCGCTGGGGGGTCCGCTTCGGGATCGTCGACCGCACCCTGACCGTGGTCAGCGCGCTGCTGATGCTCGCCGCGTTCATCTGGGTGCTGCGCCGTTTCGGCCCCCACCGCCCGATCGCCTTCACTGCCGGATCCCTGCTGGTGTTCGGATTGCTGGGGCCGGCGGTGCAACCCTGGTACGTGCTGTGGGGCGGACCGGTGATCCCCTTCGCCCGACCCTCGGCACGGGTGGTCCGGGTCTGTCTGGCCGTGGTGCTGCTGCTCCTGCTGTCCGGCATCCTGCAGGAGTATCTGTCGCCGCCGATCTCGGTCCCGCTGGCCGCGATCCCGGCCCTCGCCTGGGCGTACTGGGACCGCAGGACCCGCACGGCAGGTCTGGACAGCGTCTAACAACCGCAGCAGGCTTGATGCCATGCGCGTGCACTCGATCATCGCCGATCTGCCCGTGGCCGACCTGGCAGCAGCCCGACGTTTCTATGCCGACTACCTCGGCCTGACCGTCGAGGAATTCAATCTCGGCTGGGTCACCCGGTTGACCTCCCCCGAGACCGGCGCCCATCTGCAGGTGGTGACCCGTGATGCGACGGCCACCGAGGACGCGGTGATCTCGGTCAAGGTCGACGACGTCGACGAGGCCTACGCCGAGGCCCGCCGCCGGGGTTTCGAGATCGTGCATCCGCTCACCGAGGAGGAGTGGGGCGTCCGCCGATTCTTCGTCCGCGACCCCGACGGCAACGTGCTCAACATCGTCGCCCACAAGGACTGACCCCGCCGCCCGCTGACGGCCGTCCGGCGGGGCTCGGCACCATGCCATGCGTGCTACGTTGACGCCCATGACGCAGCCCGGGCCGACCGACGACTTCATCCACGGACTCGTTCGCTCCGACAACGAACAGGGCACCTATTCCGGGCGCGTGCAGACACGGTTCCCGCCCGAGCCGAACGGGTTCCTGCACATCGGCCACGCCAAGGCGATCTCGGTGGACTTCGGTGTCGCCCAGGACTTCGGCGGGATCTGCAACCTCCGCCTCGACGACACCAACCCCGACACCGAGGAAGCGGCATACGGCGAGGCGATCCTGGAAGACCTCGCCTGGCTCGGTTTCACCCCGGCCTCGGTCCGGCATGCCTCGGACTACTTCGAGCAGATCTACCAGTGGGCGGAGGAACTGGTACGCCAGGGCAAGGCGTACGTCGACGACCAGGACACCGACACCATCTCCGAGCAGCGCGGCGGCTACGGGAAACCGGGCATCGCCAGCCCGTATCGGGATCGCCCGGTCGAGGAGAACCTCGACCTGCTGCGCCGGATGCGCGCCGGCGAGTTCGACGACGGCTCCCGGGTGCTGCGCGCGAAGATCGACATGGACGCGGAGAACATGCAGCTCCGCGATCCGGTGATGTATCGGATCCGGCGCCGGCACCATCACCGCACCGGTGACGACTGGTGCATCTACCCGACCTACGACTGGGCACACGGCCAGAGCGATGCGCTGGAGGGGGTGACGCATTCGGTGTGCACCTTGGAGTTCCAGGACAATCGGCCGCTCTATGACTGGTACCTCGATCAGCTCCCGCTGCCCGGTGACCAGCCCCGGCAGATCGAGTTCGCCCGCCTGGAGCTCACCCACACCATCACCTCCAAGCGCCGGCTGCGCCAACTCATCGAAGACGGTGTGGTCGACGGCTGGGACGATCCGCGGATGCCGACCCTGCGCGGGCTGCGCCGGCGCGGCTATCCCGCCTCGGCGATCGTCGAGTTCTGCAACTACATCGGGGTCACCAAGACCAATGCCCGGCAGAGCATCGAACTGTTGGAGTCCTTCGTCCGCCGCCAGCTGAACGCCACCGCCCAGCGCCGGATGGCGGTCACCCGCCCGATCAAGCTGATCCTGGACGACTGGCCGGTCGATGAGGCCGGAAACCCTGTCGTGGAATGGTTCGAGCTCACCAACAATCCGGAGAACACGGGTGACGGCACCCGGAAGGTGCCGTTCACCGGGGAGCTGTGGATCGAGCGCGACGACTTCGCCGAGGTGCCGCCGCCGAAGTTCTTCCGACTCTCCCCCGGCCGGGAGGTGCGCCTCCGCGGCGCCTTCCTGGTCACCGCCACCTCGGTGGAGAAGGACGCCGACGGTGCGGTGGTCGCGGTGCACGCCACCCACGATCCGCAGTCCCGCGGCGGGAACGCTCCCGACGGGCGCAAGGTGAAGTCGACGATGCACTGGGTCTCCGCGGCCCATGCGGTACCGGCGACCGTGGCGCTCTACGACCGGTTGTTCACCGCGGACACACCGGGTGAGGAGACGGGCGATCCGCTGGATGATCTGAATCCGGATTCGGTGGAACTGCTGCGCGATGCCAAGGTCGAACCGGCCCTGGCCGACACCGAACCGGGTGCGGTGGTGCAGTTCGAACGGATCGGCTACTTCGCCCTCGACCCGAGGGAGCCGATGCTGTTCCATCGCACCGTCGGGCTGCGGGACGAGTGGGCCAACATCCAGAAGCGCGCCGGCAAGTAGGGCCCGGATCATCAGCGGGGGTTCGGGATCTCGGGACCGCGACGAACAGGGTCGCGCCCGCAACGCCCGCCCGCGCGACGGGCTGGGCCGGCCGCTGCCGCATGGCGCCGAGGGCGTTCCGCGGCTCGGCGAAGGGGTGATCCGGAGCCCGCGGGAAAGCCTGTCCGAGGCCTCCGAGCAGCTCCTCGCGGGTCGGCCCTTCCACGCCCATGAGGTCTTCGAGGATGCCTGGAAGTCCCGCCCGGACAGCGAACGCGAGCTCTGGAAACCGCTGGCCCAGTTGATGGTGGCGCTCACCCATGCCGCCCGCGGCAACGCCACCGGCGCCGATCGGCTGCGGCAGCGCAGCCTGGCCGCGCTGGCGGCGTACCCGGATCGCCACCCGCACGGGCTGGACCTGGCCGCCGTCGACGGCTCGGTCGCCGAGCTGTCGCCGGCCGACCTCGGCACGCCGGCCACCTTCGGACAGCTGGCCGAGGTGCTGCGGCCGGGTCACTGACCGGCGTTCGCGGCGGCGCCCTCGGTGCCGATCAGCAGCACCACCGACTCCGGGTCGAGGCCGAGCCGGTCCCGGGCGCCCGGATCCGCCAGCAGGGCACGCAATCCGGCCAACGGTGCGGCCCCGCAGGGCCCGAGCGCGATGCCGGCAACGGCGAGTTCGGCGGCCGCGGTGGCGGACTCGGCATCGGTGATCGCGACCCCGGCCGACAACCCGGCCGCCAGCACCGGCCAGGCGTCCGCACTCGGCGTACCGCAGCGCAGCCCGGCCATCGTGGTGGCCCGCCCGGTGTCGACGGTGACCCGCGCACCGGCGGCGAGCGAGGCGGTGACGCAGGCCGCCACCTCGGGTTCGACCGCGACGACCTGCGCATCGCTGCCCGGTGCCCGGAAGTGCTCGACCATCGCCTGGCCCAGACAACCGACCCCCATCGGCACCAGCACCAGCTCCGGCCGGGTGCCGAGCGCGGCGGCCTGCTCGTCGGCCTCCGCCGCCAGGGTGCGATAGCCGTCGACGATCGCCCGCGGGATGGTGGCGTAACCGGCCCAGCTGGTGTCCTGGACGAGCAGCTCCCCGGCAGCCGGGTCGAGGCCGGCCGCGGTGCGTGCGACCACCTCGTCATAGTCACCACCGGCCTCGACCAGCTCGGCACCGAGGGCCCGGATTCCCTGTCTGGCCAGCGATCCGACCCCGTCGGGCAGGTGCACCCGGCACCGTACGCCGAGATCGTGCGCCACCTTGGCCAGTGCCCAGCCGTGGTTGCCGTCGCTGGTGGTGACCAGGGTGAGCCGCTGGCCGGCGGAGGCCGCGAGCAGCTCGGGCCAGCTGCCGATCGCCCGGCCGCGGTGCTCCCCGACCGCCCGCGCGGCGGCCCAGGATGCTCCGAGGATCTTGAACGACGGCAGCCCGAGCCGGTCCGATTCGTCCTTGACCAGCAACCGGCCGATGCCCAGCTGCGCCGCCAGCCCGGGCAGCTCGACCAGCGGCGTGGCCGCATGACCGGGGATGCTGCGGTGGAACGCGGCCGCGTCGGTGGCGGGCGGGTTGAGCTGTCCGGGGTCCTGCAGGGCGAGCTGGCGCATGGTGTCAGTCTGCCCCCATCCAGCCGGGCGCGCGGCGGATCAGGCGTGCTGCATCGGTCCCACGCTCATCAGGGTGAGCTCCGGGTTGGCGCAGGCGCGGTGCGGCAGGTCGACGAGGGTGTAGTCGTAGGTGTTCGGCAGCCAGACCTGCAACCCGCGGCTCTCGACGGCCTGGCAGGATTCCGGATCGAACGGGCCGGTGTTGGTGATCGTCAACTCGGCGTACGCGGTCTCCCCCGGTGCCAGGATGAGCCGCTGCACGGGCTGCCAGGCCTTCCGCCCGGCCGGCGCCCCGATGGTCTCCGCACCCGGCCCGGCATGGTCGACCCCGGGGAAGCCGACCATCGAGCAGGACCGCGGTGCGTTCTCGGGGTTGCCCACCTGGATCCGGTAGTTCGCCTTGTTCATCCCGCCGTCGTTGTAGACCGCCTGGACGTTGACCGCGTCCGATGTGCAGGGCGGGACGTAGGGCTCGGTGGCGCCGGCCGGTGCGGCGGTGACGATCGAACCGGCCAGGGCCAGCCCGGCAGCGGCTGCGGACAGCAGCGCAATGGGTCGCACCATGATCTTCTCTCCTCATCGAGTGTTCTTCACTGACACCGGTGGAGAGTGGCGAGCCGACCGAAAAGTTGGGTGGCACCGGAGATGAAAAAGCCCGGATTCCTCTGCGTGAAAGGAATCCGGGCAGTTGTAGCCCCGACGGGATTCGAACCCGCGCTACCGCCTTGAGAGGGCGGCGTGCTAGGCCGCTACACAACGGGGCCGCGGCCGGATGAGATTACCACGACCGGAGGGCCGGGGCGAATCGCTCCTGCGCTGGGGTACCAGGACTCGAACCTAGACTAACTGAACCAGAATCAGTCGTGCTGCCAATTACACCATACCCCAATACTGACCATCTGGTCGGTGACCTGATCAGTGCTGGTGCCGCCTCGGCTCGCGCTCCGGCAACGACGAGAAACTTTACCGTATCGGCGGCCCCCGCACCAAACCGGTTACGCCGTGGTGACGCGGGTCTCCTCCGCATCACCCGGTGTGCGATCCGGCACCTTCATCCACTTCGCCAGCAGCGCCGCCAGCACCGCGATGACGGCGAAGGTGATCACATCGGAGAAGGACTTCAGCCAGCCCACCTCGGTGACCTGGCGCACCCCGGCGATGCTGCCGGTGAGACCGGCCAGCAGGAACGAGAAGACGTTGTTGGTGACGTGGGCCCCGATCGCGGCCTCCAGCCCGCCGGTGCGGACCACCAGCCAGCCGACGACCATCCCGAAGGCGAACCGGCTGATGAACAGCTGCGGGTTCTGCGAGCCGTGGAAGAAGGCGAACAGCAGCGAGGAGCCGATCACCCCGGGCCAGGGATTGCGGAACATGCTGCCGACGGCCTGGCTGAGATAGCCGCGGAACATCATCTCCTCCGACATCGACTGGAACGGCGTCAGCAGGAAGATCAGCAGCACGAACGGCAGCAGACCCGGCTGCGGCTGCCACCGCAGCGGCATCCCCTGCAGCGGCATGGTCGCGACGTAACCCGCGAAGACGACCACCGCGATCCCGAAACAGGCGGCCAGATAGCGCCAGCGGATCCGATCGGCCACCGACCAGATCCGGCGGGCCGGGACCCCGTGCACGAATCGCAGCACGGTGAACACGATCGGGATCATCGTGATGATCGACAGGTGGGAGGCGAGCATCCCCTCCCAGTATTCATAGCGCCGCGCGGCGGCGAAGAACTCCTCCCGGGGCAACTGGCTGTGCCCGAGTCGCCAGGCCGCGGCGAGCACCACCTGACTGACCAGCGCACCCAGCAGCAGCCAGGCCCACAGGGCCAGCAGGATGCCCGCCACCGCGCGCCACCAGGTCGCGGCCGGGGTCCGCAGCAGCTGCGGATAGGCAACCCCCGGCGGCGGGGTCGGGAACGGCGGCTGGTCGGCCCGCACCGTGCTCGACACCGGGTCAGGCCACCGTCGCCCGGGCCCGCCGCAACCGGGTCAGCGACGATTCCCGACCCAGCAGCGCCATCGACTCGAACAGCGGTGGCGAGACCTTGGATCCGGTGATCGCGGTCCGCACCGGGCCGAACGCGAGCTTGGGTTTCAGCCCGAGCCCCTCGACCAGGGAACCCCGCAGCGCCTGCTCCACCTGCACATCGGTGAACTCCGGAAGCCCTTCCACCGCGGTGATCGCGGCATCCAGCACCGACGCCTCCTCGGGCTTCAGGGTGGCCTTCTCCTCGATCTCGATCGCATCGTCGGCGGTGAACAGGAAGCGCAGCTTGTCCACCGCCTCCGAGAGGGTGTTCAACCGCTCCTTGATCAGCGGGGTCGCCCCGCGCACCAGCTCCCACTGCTCCGGCTGCGGCGGGTCGGTGACCAACCCCGCCCGGACCAGGAACGGCACGATCGCGGCGGCCAGCGTGTCGTCGTCGAGCATCCGGATGTGGGCGGCGTTGATCGCCAGACACTTCCGCGGATCGAACCGCGCCGGATTCCCCGACACCCGACGGATGTCGAAGGCCTCGGCCATCTCGGCCTTCGTGAACACGTCCCGGTCCTCGGCGATCGCCCAGCCGAGCAGCGCCAGATAGTTCAGCAGGCCCTCCGGCAGATAACCGAGCTCCTGGTATTCGGCCAGCCCGGATCCCTTGTCCCGCTTGGAAAGGCGGCGGTTGCCCTCCCCCATCACGATCGGCAGGTGCCCGAAGATGGGGGTACGCCCAGAGCCCACGCCGAGCTCGGCGAGGGCGGCGTACATCACCAGCTGGCGCGGGGTGGAGCTCAGCAGATCCTCACCGCGCAGCACATGGGTGATGCCCATCAGCGCGTCGTCGACCGGGTTGACCAGGGTGTAGAGCGGGTCGCCACCGGTGCGCACGATGACATAGTCCGGCACGTTCTCGGCGGTGAAGGTCACCCGGCCGCGGACCAGGTCGTCGAAGCTGATGTCGTGATCGGGGACGTGCATCCGGATCACGTATTCCCCCGCCCGGTCCCGGATCTCGATCTCCTCGGCGGACAGCGTCGGGCACGGGTTGGCCGGATCCCGGTGGATCGCCTGCTCCCCCAGTGCCTCGATCTCCTCGCGGGTGTAGTGGTCGCGGTAGGCGTACCCACCCTCGATCAGCCGCTGCACCACCTCGGCGTACTTGTCGCGCCGCTCGGACTGCAGGTAGGGGGCGTACGGGCCGCCGACCTCGGGTCCCTCGTCCCAGTCGATTCCCAACCAGCGCAGCGAATCCAGCACCCCACGCAGCGACTCCTCGGTGCTGCGGGCGGCATCGGTGTCCTCGATGCGGAGCACGAAGGTGCCGCCGTAGTGCCGCGCGAAGGCCCAGTTGAACAGGGCACTGCGCACATTGCCGACGTGCAGGTTGCCGGTCGGCGAGGGTGGGAACCGGACCCGCACCTGGCTGGGCTCGATCCCGCCGAGGACGTCGAAATCGGCGCCGGGGTTGTCGACACTCACTGCTGCTCCTGGTTCTGCTGGGCGTTCTCGTCATCGGTGCCGGCATCGGCCGCGATCACCTTGTTGGTCAGGGTTCCCATGCCGGTGATGCTGATGCTGACCTGCTGGCCGGGGGTCATCAGGCCGACACCCTCCGGGGTGCCGGTGAGGATCACATCACCCGGCAGCAGGGTGGTGTAGGAGGTGATGTATTCGATCAGCTCCGCGATCGGGCGGATCATCAGCGCGGTCGAGCCGTGCTGCTTCTGCTCACCGTCCAGGGTGGTGGTGATCATCAGATCACCGGCCTCCTCGATCGTGTAGTGGCTGGTGATCCACGGCCCCAACGGGCAGGAGGTGTCGAAACCCTTGGCGCGCGCCCACTGCTTGTCCGGGCCCTGCTTGTCGCGGGCGGTGACGTCGTTGGCGATCGTGTAACCGAAGATCACCTCCTGGGCGCGGCTGGCCGGCACCTCCTTGCAGATCCGCCCGATCACCACCGCCAGCTCACCCTCGAAGCTGACCTGTTCGGAGAACGAGGGATAGATGATCGGCTCGTTCGGCCCGATCACCGCGGTGTTCGGCTTGAAGAAGGTCAGCGGGGTCTCTGGCACCTCGTTGCCGAGCTCGGCGGCATGGGCGGCATAGTTGCGGCCCACCGCGACCACCTTGGACCGCGGGATGACCGGGGCCAGCAATCGGGCCTCGGCCAGCGGCACCCGCTCACCGGTGAACTGCACCGCCATCGCCAGCGGGTCCCCACTGATGACACCGATGGTGTCCGGGTGGGGGCCGTTGTCCTCGGCCAGCTCGACGATGCCGTAACGGGGGTCTCCCCCGACTGAAAACCGTGCGACACGCATTGCCTCAGCCTAGCGTGCACCGGCGATGCCACCGGATTGGCAGACTGAGCCCCATGAGCACCGAGCCCTTCGCCGTCGTCGACCTGATCCGGAGCAAGCGGGACGGCAGCGAGCTGACCGATGACCAGCTCGATTGGCTGATCGCCGCCTACACCGACGGCCGGGTCGCCGAGGAGCAGATGTCGGCGCTGACGATGGCGATCTTCTTCCGCGGGTTGAGCGAACGGGAGCTGGATCGCTGGACGACGGCGATGATCGACAGTGGGGTGCGCCTGGACTTCGGCTCGCTGGGCCGGCCGACCGCCGACAAGCACTCCACCGGCGGCGTCGGGGACAAGATCACCCTGCCGCTGGCGCCCCTGGTGGCCAGTTGCGGGGTGATCGTGCCGCAGTTGTCGGGCCGCGGGCTCGGCCACACCGGCGGCACCCTGGACAAGCTCGAGGCCATCCCCGGTTGGCGAGCGGAGCTGACCGACGCCGAACTGATGCAGATCCTGGCCGAGGTCGGTGCGGTGATCTGCGCACCGACGGCCGGGCTGGCGCCGGCGGACAAGAAGCTCTATGCGTTGCGCGATGTCACCGCGACCGTCGACTCGATCCCGCTGATCGCCTCCTCGATCATGAGCAAGAAGATCGCCGAGGGCACCGGATCGCTGGTGCTGGATGTGAAGGTCGGCTCCGGGGCCTTCATGAAGGATCTCGACAGTGCCCGTGAGCTGGCCCGCACCATGGTCCGGCTCGGGGAATCGGCGGGGCTGACGACGACCGCCCTGCTCACCGACATGGCGACGCCGCTGGGGCGTACCGCGGGGAACGCGGTGGAGGTCGCCGAGGCCGTCGAGGTGCTGGCCGGTGGCGGACCGGCCGATGTGGTCGAGCTGACGCTGGCGCTGGCCGCCGAGATGCTCGCTGCGGCCGGGAAGGGTGACATCGACCCGGCGGAGGTGCTGCGTTCCGGGCGGGCGATGGACAGCTGGCGGGCGATGATCGCCGCCCAGGGTGGCGATCCGGACGCCCCGCTGCCGACCGCGCGGCACACCGAGCAGCTGACCGCGCCGGCCGACGGGGTGCTGCAGACGCTGGACGCGCTCCCGGTCGGCCTGGCGGCTTGGCGGCTCGGCGCCGGCCGGGCACGCAAGGAGGATGCGGTGCAGCCCGCGGCCGGGGTGGAGTGGCATGCCCGGCCCGGTGATCGGGTGCGCCGCGGCGAACCGCTGTTCACCCTGCACACCGACACCCCGGAACGGATCGCCTCGGCGACCGAGCTGCTCACCGGGGCGTACACGATCGGGGACGAACCGGTGGCGCCGGGCCCGGTGGTGCTGGAGCGGATCAGCCGCTGATCAACGCGCGATCAGGCCATAGAGATAGGCGTCGCTGAGCGCCTCCCAGGAGGCCTCGACGACGTTCTCCCCCACCCCGACGGTGGTCCAGGACCGCTCCCCGTCGTCGGTGTCGATCAGCACCCGGACCGAGGCATCGGTGCCGTGCCCCTGGTCGAGGATCCGCACCCGGTAGTCGGTGAGCTGGTAGTCCGCCACCTGGGGGTACGCCGGCAGCAGGGCCCTCCGCAGTGCCTCGTCGAGCGCGTTCACCGGACCGTTGCCCTCGCCACGGTATTCCTGCTCCGCACCCTTGGCCGACAGCCGCACGCTCGCCCCGGTGCTGGTCCGGCCGTCACCGTAGTCGGTGTGCACCTGCCAGGCATGCACGGTGAACGGTTCCGCGAGCTCACCCAGCTCGTTGCGGAGCAGCAGTTCGAAACTGGCATCGGCGGCCTCGTAGGAGTAACCCCGGGATTCGCGCTCCTTCACCGTGTCGGTGATCCTGGCGGCGAGCTCCCGGTCGGAGATGTCGAAACCGAGCTCCTCGCCCTTGAGCTGGATGTTCGCACGCCCGGCCATGTCCGAGACCAGGGTGCGCATGTCGTTGCCGACCACCGCGGGATCGATGTGCTGGTAGAGATTCGGGTCGACCCGGATCGCCGAGGCGTGCAGCCCGGCCTTGTGGGCGAACGCCGAGGACCCGACATAGGGCTGGCGCGGGGAACCGGGCACGTTCGTGATCGCGGCGATCGCGTGCGAGATCCGGGTGGCCTCGGCGAGCGCACCGTCGGCGAGCACCGACCAGCCGAACTTCAACTCGAGATTGGCCACCACCTGCAGCAGGTCGGCGTTGCCGGTCCGTTCGCCGTAACCGTTGATGGTGCCCTGGACATGCATCGCGCCGCCCTCGACCGCGGCCAGGGTGTTCGCCACCGCGCAGCCGGAATCGTTGTGGCAGTGGATGCCCAGGTCGACGCCGATCTCGGCGGTATCGCCGACGATGTCGTGCATCCAGCTCGGCAGCATGCCGCCGTTGGTGTCGCAGAGCACCACCACCTCGGCCCCGGCCTCGGCGGCGGTGCGGACGACCTCGAGGGCGTATTCGCGGTTGGCACGGTAGCCGTCGAAGAAGTGCTCGGCATCCAGGAACACCCGCTGGCCCTCGGCGACCAGGTGCTCGACCGAGTCGGCCACCATCGCCAGATTCTCCTGCAGGCTGGCCCGCAGGGCGCGTTCCACGTGCTGGTCGTGGCTCTTCGCCACCAGGCAGGCGACGCTCGCGCCGCTGTCGCGGACCGCCGCGATCATCGGATCATCGGCCGCCCTGCGGCCCACCCGGCGGGTGAAGCCGAATGCGGTCAGGGTGGAGTTCTTGAGCGTCAGCTCACCGCGCCGCATCGCTTCGAAGAAGTTGGTGTCCTTCGGGTTGGCACCCGGCCAGCCGCCCTCGATGAAGGTCACCCCGAGCTCGTCGAGATTGGCCGCGATCCGCAGCTTGTCGGCGATCGAGAGCCGCAGGCCCTCCTGCTGCGCGCCGTCGCGCAGGGTCGTGTCGTAGACGTGAAAGTGCTCCGGACCGGGATGATCGGTCATCGCGAAACCGGTACCGGGTGCAGACAACGGCGTGTGCTGGGCGTGCGTCACGCCCTCGAGTCTGGCAACCGCATCGGCGTACGCCAAAAGGTCTCAGCCGGTGAGAACGCCGACGCACATCGCCCCCACGTTGGTTGAGCGAGGAGCGCAGCGGCCCCCCGTTGGTTGAGCGATCAGCGTTCAGATCAGGCGACCTTGTACATCCAGCCGTAACGGTCCTCGGCGCGGCCGTACTGGATGTCGAGCAGCTCCTTGCGCAGCGCGGCGGTGTGCTCGCCGACGCCGTCGGGGCTGTCGTTCTGCACCCGGTAGACCTCGCCCTGCTCGTCCTTGAACTCCGAGATCGGGGTGATCACCGCGGCGGTGCCGCAGGCGAAGACCTCGCGGATGTCCCCGGAGCGGATGCCCTCGAGCAGCTCGCTCAGCTTCACCTGCCGCTCCACCGGAGTCAGGCCCTGGTCCTTGGCCAGTGCCAGGATCGAGTCGCGGGTGACACCCTCGAGGATCGACCCGCTCAGCTCGGGGGTGACCAGCTCGCCCTGGGCGTTGACGAAATAGACGTTCATCCCGCCGAGTTCCTCGACGAACTCATGGCCCCCGGCATCGGCGAAGAGCACCTGCGCACAGCCGTGCTCGGCGGCCTCCTGCTGGGCGACCAGCGAGGACGCGTAGTTGCCGCCGCACTTGGCCGCACCGGTGCCCCCGGCGCCGGCGCGGGAGTACTTGGTGGTGATCCAGATCGCCACCGGTGCCACACCGGAGGAGAAGTATGCCCCCGCCGGGCTGGCGATGCAGGCATAGGTCACATGCTCGGCGGCACGGACTCCCAGGAACGCCTCGGAGGCGAACATGAACGGCCGCAGATAGAGGCTGGACTCGCCACCCTCGGGATCCGGCACCCAGTCCCGATCCGCGCGGACCAGCGCCTCGATGCTGCCGATGAAGTCCTCGGTCGGCAGCTCCGGCAGCCCGAGCCGGCGGGCCGAGCGCTGCATCCGCTCGGCGTTCTGCTCCGGCCGGAAGAGCCAGATCGACCCGTCGGCATGCCGGTACGCCTTCAGGCCCTCGAAGATCTCCTGGGCGTAGTGCAGCACCGCCGCCGCCGGATCGAGGGTGAGCGGGCCGTAGGGCACGATCGCCGAATCGTGCCAGCCGTCGTTGCGGGTCCACGTCGCCACCGCCATGTGGTCGGTGAAGCGGCTGCCGAAACCGGGGTTCTCGAGGATCGCGGCGCGCTTCTCGGCCGGGAGCGGATTGGGGTTCGGGCGGACGTCGAACATCAGGCTCATGGACGCGAATCTATCAGTTGCTAGGTGGCCAAAGCATCGGGTCCACCGGCACGGATCTGAGACGCCACCGCCCGCAGCGCCGGGCTGGTTAGGGTGTCGGCCGTGTCGACTAATCAGAACCCCAGCAAGCCAACCATCGCGGTGATCGGCGGTGACGGAATCGGACCGGAGGTGGTCGCCGAGGGACTGAAGGTCCTCGGTGCCGCGGTCGGACCCGATGCGTTCACCACCGTCGACTACGACCTCGGTGCCGATCGCTGGTTGCGTACCGGTGAGGTCCTCCCCGACTCGGTGATCGAGGAGCTGAAGAGCGCGGACGCGATCCTGCTCGGCGCGGTCGGCGCGGCACCCGGGGACACCCGGATCCCGTCCGGGCTGCTGGAACGCGGGCTGCTGCTGAAGCTGCGTTTTCTCTTCGACCATTACGTGAATCTGCGCCCGTCGAAGATCTATCCGGGCATCCCGGTCCCGCTCGCCGAGGAGGTGATCGCCGGCCGGGAGGTCGACTTCGTGGTGGTCCGGGAGGGCACCGAGGGCCTGTACGCCGGCAATGGCGGCGTGGTCCGCGCCGGTACGCCGCAGGAGATCGCCACCGAGGTCAGCGTGAACACCGCCTACGGGGTGGAACGGGTGATCCGGGACGCGTTCGAGCGGGCCACCCGGCGCCGCAACAAGGTCACCCTGGTGCACAAGCACAACGTGCTGGTCAACGCCGGCGGGTTGTGGCGCCGGCTGTTCGAGGAGATCGCCGCCGAGTATCCCCAGGTGACCACCGACTATCTGCACATCGACGCGGCCACCATCTTCATGGCCACCGATCCGGCACGCTTCGACGTGCTGGTCACCGACAACCTCTTCGGTGACATCATCACCGACCTGGCCGGTGCGGTCACCGGTGGCATCGGGCTGGCGGCGAGCGGCAACATCAACCCCTCCGGGGCGTACCCGTCGATGTTCGAACCGGTGCACGGTTCGGCCCCCGACATCGCCGGTCAGCAGAAGGCCGATCCGACCGCGGCGATCCTGTCCACCGCACTGCTGCTGGATCACCTGGGGCGGACCGAGGATGCCCGCCGGATCGAGAAGGCGGTCACCGAGGACATCGCCGAGCGCTCCGGCCACCGCCCGACCAGCCAGGTCGGCGACGCGATCGCCGCCCGGTTCTGAGCCGACGATGAGCATGCCGCCGGAGGTGCCGGAGCTGGTCACCCGCGCGCTGCGCGCCTCGCTGTCGCAGGGGTTCGTCGAGTCGACCCGGACCGAGACCGGACGGTTGCTCGCGGCGCTGGCGGCCACCCGCCAGGGCACCATCGCCGAGTGCGGGACCGGTTGCGGTGTCGGCGCGGCCTGGTTGCGCAGCGGCGCGCCGGCCGGTACGAGGGTGGTCACCGCGGAGACCGATCCGCAGCTCGCCGAGTGCGCGCAACGGGTCTTCGCCACCGACGACATCGAGGTCTTCGAGGCCGACTGGACCAAGCTGGAGTCGCTGGCGCCGTTCTCGCTGCTGTTCCTGGACGCCGGGGCCGCGAAGCGGGCCGAGCGGGAGCAGTTGATCGATCTGGTGACCGAGGGCGGCATCATCGTCATCGACGATCTGGTGCCCTGCGCGAGCTGGCCGCCCTGCGATCGCAGCGGGGTGAACACCCGGCGCCAGGACTGGCTCAGCGACCCGCGGCTGGCCAGCGTGGAGACGATGGTGGCACCCGACACCGCGGTGCTGGTGGCGGTACGCCGCAGTGCCCCGGTGAGTTCCCCGGTCGGCTGATCCGGCCGGGTCCGACTTGATCTGGCACAGCCATCCGGCATCATGTGGCCATGACAACCACGCACCCGCACCTCGATGAGGTGGTCCGGACCCGACGCAGCCGCCGGTTGCGGATCCTGATCGGCGTCTGTGTGATGGTGCTGGTGCTGCTGATCGCCTGGCTGGTGATCGCGGCCAATGCGGGCCGCTGGGGCGTACCGATGTTCAGCTTCACCAATGAGCGCGGATCCCAGTGCCGCAACGACTTCTTCGGCCACAGCTGCAACCCGATGACACTGGAGGACATCTCCTATCGGGCGGACGTGCCGCTGGCCGCCGACACCAAGGTGCTGCTCGGCACCTGGCGCCAGACCCATGACTTCCAACTGACCGCGCGGCTGGTGTTCCCCAAGGACAGCGCCAAGGCCAGTTACGAGGCCCTGCAGCAGAAGTTCGGCGAGTGCCGGCAGAACCAGCCGAGCCCGCTGGCCACCGTGCCCGACCTGACCGCCCTGTGCGTGATGAGCAACGAGTTCACCCGGATGGAGGGTGGCCTGCCGCCGGACCGGTTGTGGCAGATCTCCAGCGCCACCCAGGCCGACGGATCGACCCTGGTGCACATGGACATCCGCAGCCGCTGACCCGACAGCACAGAACCACGAAACCCCTGCCGAGGCAGGGGTTTCGGTGGTTCTGGTGACCTTCTCGGTGCCGCCCGGTCAGCGGGCGGCGGTGCCCTCGACGTAGTCGTCGTCGTGGGACTTGACCCAGGCCATCAGCTCGCGCAGCTCCTTGCCGGTCTTCTCGATCGGGTGCTGCTCGGCCTCGGCCCGGAACTTCTTGAACTCCGGCGCGCCGGCCTCCTGGTCGGCCATGAAGCGGTTCGCGAAGGACCCGTTCTGCACATCGGCGAGCACCGCCTTCATGCTCTCCTTGACGTGGTCGTCGATGATCCGCGGGCCGGACACGTAGTCACCGAACTCGGCGGTGTCGGAGATCGACCAGCGCTGCTTGGCGATGCCGCCCTCATACATCAGGTCGACGATCAGCTTGAGCTCGTGCAGGCACTCGAAGTAGGCGACCTCCGGCTTGTAACCGGCCTCGGTCAGGGTCTCGAAACCGGCCTGGATGAGCGCCGACGCGCCGCCACAGAGCACCGCCTGCTCACCGAAGAGATCGGTCTCGGTCTCCTCGGTGAAGGTGGTCTTGATGCCTCCGGCGCGGAGCCCGCCGATCGCCTTGGCGTACGCCAGGGCCAGATCCCAGGCCTTGCCGGTGGCGTCCTGCTCCACCGCGACGAGCACCGGTACGCCCCGGCCCTCGCTGTATTCGCGGCGCACCAGGTGGCCCGGGCCCTTCGGCGCGACCATGGCCACATCGACACCGGCCGGGGGCTTGATGAAGCCGTAGCGGATGTTGAAGCCGTGGGCGAAGAACAGCGCGTCACCGTCGACCAGATTGGGCTCGACCGCTTCCTTGTAGAGCTTGGCCGCGTGCTGGTCGGGGACCAGCATCATGATCAGGTCGGCCTCCTCGACGGCCTCGGCCGGGGTGACCACGCGCAGGCCCTGGGCCTCGGCCTTCTCCCGGCTCTTCGAGCCCTCGTTCAGTCCGACCCGGACATCGACTCCGGAGTCCCGCAGGGACAGCGCGTGCGCGTGTCCCTGGGAGCCGAAGCCGAGGATCGCCACGTGGCGGTCCTGGAGCAGCGACAGGTCGGCGGCGTCGTCGTAGAAAAGTTCGGTGGCCACGATCGTTGGTTCTCCTTGCTGGATTTCGTATTCAGGTCTGACAGTAGTAGGTCGGTCGGCACCGGGTGCCCGGTCTCAGCGCATCAGACGATGCGGATCGGCCGAGACCGCTCGCCCCGGCTGGTGCGGTCGCTGAGCGAGCGGCTGCCGCGGCTCAGCGCGACGACACCGGACTGCACCAATTCCTTGATGCCATAGGACTCCAGCATCCGCAGCAGGGCGTCCACCTTGTCCGAACCGCCGGTCGCCTCGATGGTGATCGAGTCGTTCGCCACGTCGACGGTCTTGCAGCGGAAGAGCTGGACGATCTCCAGCACCTGGCTGCGGGTCTCGGGCGTCGCCCGGACCTTCACCAGCAGCAGCTCCCGGCGCACCGACTTGTCCTCCAGCTCGACGATCTTGAGCACCTCGACGAGTTTGTTCAGCTGCTTGGTGAGCTGCTCCAGGGAGGTGTCGTCGACATTGGCCACCAAGGTGATCCGGGAGAGGTCGGCATGCTCGGTCGGGCCCACCGCGAGCGACTCGATGTTGTAGCCGCGGCGGGAGAACAGGGCGGCGATCCGGGTCAGCACACCGGGCTGGTTGAGCACCAGCACCGACAGGGTTCGGGGTGCGGTGCTCACAGGACCTCCTCGTCCCACTCCGGCGCCATGTCGCGCGCGATCTTGATGGCGTCGTTGCTGGTGCCGGCGGCGACCATCGGCCACACCATGGCGTCCTTGTGCACGACGAACTCGACGACCACCGGGCGGTCGTTGATGGCCAGCGCCTGGTTGATCACCTCGTCGACCTGGTCCTTCGATTCGGCGCGCAGCCCGACACAGCCCATCGCCTCCGCCAGCTTGCGGAAGTCCGGCACCCGCCAGGATTTCAGGTCGGTGTTGGAATAGCGGCCCTCATAGAACAGCGTCTGCCACTGCCGCACCATGCCCAGCGACTCGTTGTTGATCACCGCGATCTTGACCGGAATCCCTTCCAGGGCACAGGTCACCAGCTCCTGGTTGGTCATCTGGAAGCAGCCGTCGCCGTCGATCCCCCAGACCACCGAGTCGGGCTGGCCGACCTTGGCGCCCATCGCCGCCGGCACGCAGTAGCCCATCGTGCCCAGGCCACCGGAGTTCAGCCAGCGACCGGGCTTCTCGAAGGGCAGGAAGTGCGCCGACCACATCTGGTGCTGTCCGACGCCGGCCGCCCAGTAGGCGTCCGGGCCGGTCAGTTGACCGATGCGCTGGATCACGTACTGCGGCGAGAGGCTGCCGTCGACCGGCTCGTCGTATCCGGTCGGGTACTTCGCCTTGACCCCGTCCAGGTACGCCCGCCAGGCGCTGAAGTCGAACTGGGTGCCGTCCCCGACCAGATCGCCGAGCAGCCGCAGCACCTCCTTGCAGTCACCGACGATCGGCACATCGGCGACCCGGTTCTTGGAGATCTCGGCCGGATCGATGTCGGCGTGCACGACCTTTGCCAACGGAGCAAAGGAATCCAGGTCACCGGTCACCCGGTCGTCGAAGCGGGTGCCGATCGCCAGCAGCAGGTCGGCCCGCTGCAGGGCGCCGACCGCCGACACCGAGCCGTGCATGCCGGGCATCCCCATGTGCAGTTCGTGGCTGTCGGGGAAGACACCGCGCGCCATCAAGGTGGTGACCACCGGGATCCCGGCGGCCTCGGCCAGGGCACGCAGTTCCTCGGCCGCCTGGGCCTTCACCACACCGCCACCGACGTAGAGCACCGGGCGCTGCGCCTCGGCGAGCAGCCGGGCCGCCTCCTTGACCTGCTTGTTGTGCGGTTTGGTGGTGGGCCGGTAACCGGGCAGCTCAACGGTCCGCGGCCAGACGAAGTCGAACTCGGCCTGCAGCGCATCCTTGGTGATGTCGACCAGCACCGGGCCCGGGCGGCCGGTGCCGGCGATGTGGAATGCGGAGGCGATCGCCTCGGCGATGTCCTCGGGCCGGGTGATCAGGAAGTTGTGCTTGGTGATCGGCATCGTGATGCCGCGGATGTCGGCCTCCTGGAAGGCGTCGGTGCCGATCGACCGGCTGCCGACCTGACCGGTGATCGCGACGATGGGCACCGAGTCCATGTGCGCATCGGCGATCGGCGTGACCAGGTTGGTCGCGCCCGGGCCGGAGGTCGCCATGCACACACCGACCTTGCCGGTGGCCACGGCGTACCCCTCGGCCGCATGGCCCGCGCCCTGTTCGTGCCGGACGAGGATGTGGCGTACCGAAGAATCGAAGAGCGGGTCGTAGGCCGGCAGGATCGCGCCGCCGGGGATACCGAAGACGACCTCCACCCCCATCAACTCGAGCGAACGGACCAGCGCCTGCGATCCGGTCATCCGGAGCGGCGCATTCGGCTCCGCCCCGTTCTCGCGCTGGCTGGGGGCAGCCGGCCGCGGTTGAGCTTCCGGCCGGGGCGGCTTGGGTGCCGCCTCGTCAGTGACCCTCATCTGTCTCCTCCACACATCGTGACGTTCGATCCGCACCGCGCGGTATCGAGGTCAACAGTTGGTGGCTTCTCGTCGCTTCCTGCCGCCGGGATCTCCGGCAACAAAAAACCCCCGCCGCCGGGAGGCGCACGAGGGAGCGTGTCGGTGGTGGGGGGTCTTCCCCGGCCGACACGCTAGGTGATTACGAGAATCCGGTACTGCTGCACGTCTTCACAATGTCGCATCGTTCCAGTTGTGTCAACGAATGGACGCATCTTCTCAGGCGGTGAGATTCTTTGGCGCCCTAGGAAATCCGGACGTCGGCTGTGCGAGCGCCAGCACCCTCCACGTCGGCTGAGCGAGCGCAGCGAATCGGAGCCACCCGCGCTCTCGCGGGTGGCTCCGACTCGGTCGTTGCTTCCTCGTTCGGCTCAGTCCACGTGCCGCACGGCCCCGTAGGAGGCCGGCCGCACCATCGAGGCGTACGCGCGCAGCGCCTTGGAGACCTCGCGCTGCCGGTTCGCCGGCCGCCAGGGCAGATCGCCCTGAGCCAGCCGGCGCCGCTCCAGCTCGGCGTCGTCGACGTTGAGGTGCAGCTTGCGGTTGTGCACGTCGATCTCGATCTCGTCCCCGTCGCGGACGAGCCCGATCACCCCACCGCCGGCGGCTTCGGGCGAGATGTGTCCGATCGACAGGCCCGAGGTGCCGCCGGAGAAACGGCCGTCGGTGATCAGCGCGCACTTCTTGCCCAGGCCGCGACCCTTGAGGAAGGAGGTCGGATAGAGCATCTCCTGCATCCCCGGTCCACCCTTGGGGCCCTCGTAGCGGATCACCACCACATCGCCCGCCTTGACGGTCTTGTTCAGGATCTTCTCGACGGCCTCCTCCTGGGATTCCATCACCACCGCGGGGCCGACGAAGTTGAACAGCTCCTCATCGATGCCGGCCGACTTGATCACCGCGCCCTCGGTGGCGAGATTTCCATACAGGATGGCCAATCCGCCGTCTGCGGTGTAGGCGTGCTCGAAGTCCCGGATGCAGCCCTCGGCCTGATCGAGATCGAGGGAGTCCCAACGGTTCTGGGTCGAGAACGCCTCGGTGGTGCGGACCCCACCGGGCGCGGCATGGAACAGGTCGACGGCCTCGGGGGTCGCCTTGCCACCGCGCACGTCCCAGGCGTCCAGCCAGGAACCCAGGTCGTCGGAGTGGATGGTGTGCACCGATTCGTCCAGCACCCCGGCGCGCCGCAGTTCGCCAAGGATGGCAGGGATTCCGCCGGCGCGGTGGACGTCCTCGATGTGGTACTTCGGCGAGTTCGGAGCCACCTTGCTGAGGCACGGGACCTGCCGGGACAGGTCCTCGATGTCGGCCAGGGTGAAGTCGATCTCCCCCTCGATCGCCGCGGCCAGGGTGTGCAGGACGGTGTTGGTGGAACCACCCATGGCGATGTCCAGGCACATCGCGTTGCGGAAGGCCGCCTTGTTCGCGATGTTGCGCGGCAGCGCGCCCTCGTCGTCCTTCTCGTACCAGCGGCGGGCCAGATCGACGACCCGGCGACCGGCCTCCAGGAACAGCTCCCGGCGATCGGCGTGGGTGGCCAGGGTGGTGCCGTTGCCGGGCAGCGAGAGACCGAGCGCCTCGGTCAGACAGTTCATCGAGTTGGCGGTGAACATGCCCGAACAGGAACCGCAGGTCGGGCAGGCGGACCGCTCGATCTCGCTCATCCCCGCCTCGCCGATCGAGTCGTCGGCCGAGGCCGACATCGCCGAGATCAGATCGGTGCTGGGGAACGCCACCCCATCGGCGATGACCGCCTTGCCGGCCTCCATCGGACCGCCGGAGACGAAGACCACCGGGATGTTCAGCCGGAGTGCGGCCATCAGCATCCCGGGGGTGATCTTGTCGCAGTTGGAGATGCAGACCAGGGCGTCGGCGCAGTGCGCGTTCACCATGTATTCGACCGCGTCGGCGATCAGTTCACGGCTGGGCAGCGAATAGAGCATGCCGCCGTGGCCCATCGCGATGCCGTCGTCGACCGCGATGGTGTTGAACTCCTTGGCGACCCCGCCGGCCTCGGCGACCGCGCCGGCGACCAGCTGGCCCATGTCCTTCAGGTGCACGTGGCCGGGTACGAACTGGGTGAAGGAGTTGGCGATCGCCACGATCGGTTTGCCGAAGTCCTCATCCACCATGCCGGTGGCCCGCCAGAGCGAGCGCGCCCCGGCCATGTTGCGGCCATGGGTGGTGGTGCGGGAACGCAGTGCGGGCATGACGGCTCCTTCGCGGACGGACGACTCTCCCGAGCGTAACCCGCACCGGTCGGCGTACCCAATGACCGACCAGCATCCGAGCCGTCAGCGTCCAGCGCTGCCCGCCCGCGGGCGCACCCGGATCACGTACGCCAGCAGCGCCATCGACAGCGCGGTCCCCCACAGCGGCAGGAAATTGCCGGCCAATGCCTGCAGCGGGGTGTAGCGGCGCTCGACGTCGTAGCCGTAGGGCAGGAAGGCAAGCACCGGGCAGAGCGCCACCCAGCCGGCGTACACCAGGCACGGGATCGTCAACCAGCTCGGCAGCCCCGGGCGGCGCCCCCGCCCGCGGGTGCCCGCCACCCGATCCCGGTACTGCCGGGCGGCCTGCAGCGCCCCGAGGCCGACCAGCAGCGCCCAGACGTGGTGATGGGTCCACGACAGCGGCGAGGCGAGACAGGTGGCGAGGCCGACCACCCCGACCGCCAGCACCCGTTCCTCGATCCGCCACAGTCCGACGGCCGCCAGCAACCCGATCAGAGCGGCCAGCATGCTCACCACCAGGCCCAGCCGGACGGTGGACGGGTCGGTTCCCAGGGTGCGCGCGAAGACGGCGTTCAGCGACTGGTTTCCCACATAGACAGGGTTTCCGTAGGTGTCACCGCGCAGCACCTTCTCGGCGAACCGGACCGTGGCGGCGGGTTGCAGCAGATAACCGATGCCGGTGAAGAAGGCCGTGGCGAGCAGCCCGATGATGGCGACCCTGCGCCGCCCGGTGAGGAAGGCGAAGACCAGGAAGAGCAGCGGGGTGAGTTTGATCGCCGCGGCCAGCCCGGTCGCCACCCCGCGCGGCAGCCAACGGCGCTCGCCGACCGCGCGCGGCAGCAGGTCGCCGACGACCAGCGCCATCAGCAGCGTGTTCACCTGGCCGTATCCGATGGTGGTCCGGAACGGTTCGAACGCCACCACCAGCACCACGTTGACCAGACCGAGGGTCAGCCCGCGCGGCACCCGCGCGCGGGCCAGGATCAGCCGCTGGGCGAGCACGGTGAGCGCGGTCCAGACCAGTTGCAGCGCCAGCATCGGCAGCAGCGCGAACGGCACCAGCAGGATCGCGGCGATCGGCGGATAGATGTAGGGCAGGTCCCAACCGGGGGTGCGGGTGGCGTAGATGTCCTTGCCGGCCAGCAGATCGCGGACCGCGGCCACATAGACGTCGAGGTCGATGGTGGCGGGGCGCCACGGGCTCGCCGTGCCGGTCGCGATGATCCACGGCAGCAGGATCAGCGCGACCACGAACGCCGGCAGGAACTCGATCAGCCAGCGGACCGCCCGGTGGGGCCGGTCCAGCGCGGCCTCGGCCCGCTCGGCGTCGGTGAGGCGAGTCGGCGGGCTCAACGGACTCGGTTCTCCAGGGGTTCGTCGGCCGCCCAGTGCCGCAGCTGCCGCGCGATCAGCGCATTGGCCCGCGGCCAGAACGCGGTCGCGGGACCACCGGTGTGCGGGGAGATGAGCACACCGGGGCTGCGCCACAGCGGATGCTCGGCGGGCAGCGGTTCGGGGTCGGTGACATCCAGCGCCGCGCGCAACCGGCCGGCCGAGGTCTCGGCGAGCAGCGCGTCGGTGTCGACGATCGGGCCCCGGGCGACGTTGACCACCAGCGCATTGTCGGGCAGCAGCGCCAACCGGCGGGCGTCCAGCAGCCCGCGGGTGGAGTCATTGAGCGGCACGATCACGAAGACCACATCGGCCTGCGGCAGCAGCTCGTCGAGCTCGTCGATGCCGTGCACCCCATCGCGGGCCCGGGAGGCGACGCGGGTGATGGCGGCCGGTTCCATCGGTTCCAGCCGCCGCTCGATCGCCTTGCCGATCCCCCCGTATCCCAGGATCAGGGCCCGCTGATCGGCCAGCGACTGCCCCATCGGCCCGCGATCCCAGCTGCCCGACGGCATGTTCCGGGCGTACTGGTCGAGCCGCCGGCCCTGGGCCAGCGCGAGCCCGATGGCCAGCTCGGCGGTCGCGGTGTCGTGCACCCCGGCGGCATTGCAGAGCGCGACCCCGTCGGGGATCAGCTCGGGCACCCCGTCGAAACCGGCCATGTTCAGCTGGACGACCTCCAGGCCGGTCATCTCCTCGGTACGCTGCAGCGCCGCGTTCCCGCTCAGGTAGGGCACGACCAGGAACCCGACCTCGGCGATCGAGTCGGGCCAGGGCTCACCGGGGTCGACGAACGGCGCCATCTCGACGCCCTCGGGGAGACCACCGAGCTTCTCCTCGGCCTCCGCGCGGCTGCGGAACGGGAGCCAGGCGAGCTTGCCGGTCATCGTCACCTCCGGTGTGTGGGTCGGGTGGTCCTCAGGCGTCGGTCTCGGCGCGGACCTCGAAGCCCGCGGCCGCCATCTTCTGTTTCACCTCGGCCACCGAGACGGTACCGAAGTGGAAGACGCTGGCGGCGAGCACCGCATCGGCCCCCGCCCGGGCGGCGTCGACGAAGTGCTCCGCGGTGCCGGCACCCCCGGAGGCGATCACCGGCACCTCGACCACCCGGCGGACCGCCTCGATCAGTTCCAGGTCGAAGCCGGCATTGGTGCCGTCGGCGTCCATCGAGTTGAGGAGGATCTCCCCCGCCCCCAGATCGACCGCCTGGCGTGCCCATTGCAGCGCGTCCAGACCCGCGGAGGTGCGACCACCGTGGGTGGTGACACCGAATCCGGAGGGCTGGCCGGCCTCGCGCCGGGCGTCCAGGGAGAGCACCAGCACCTGGTTGCCGAACCGGGTGGTGATCTCGCGGATCAGTTCGGGGCGGCGGATCGCGGCGGTGTTCACCCCGACCTTGTCGGCACCGTGCCGCAGCAGGTCGTCCACGTCGGCGACCGACCCCACCCCGCCGCCGACGGTGAGCGGGATGAACACGGTCTCGGCGGTCTGCGAGACCACCTCCCGGGTGGTGGCCCGGCCCTCGTGGGAGGCGGAGATGTCGAGGAAGGTCAGCTCGTCCACACCGGCGGCGTCATAGGCCAGTCCGAGCTCCACCGGATCGCCGGCGTCGCGGAGGTTGGTGAAGTTGACGCCCTTGACGACCCGCCCGTCGTGGACGTCGAGGCAGGCGATGATGCGGACAGCCAGGCTCATGGGCACCGACCCTACCGGCCTAGGGTGGGCACATGCCGGAGCTGGACCCCACCTTCACCGCCCTGCCGCTGCGGGCTCTCGCCGATGCCGCCCTGGACCGCGCCGCGGCGCTCGGTGCCGGGCACGTCGAGGTGCGCATCGAACGGACGCGCAGCGACCACCGCACCTACCGGGACGCGGCCCTGGAATCGGCCAGCGACAGCGAGGTGCTGGGTCTGGGGGTACGCCTGCTCTGGCAGGGCGTGTGGGGATTCGCCGCCGGGATCACGCTGACCCCGCAGGCCGCGGCGCGGATCGCCGAGCAGGCGGTCGAGGTGGCCCGCATCTCGGCGGCCGCCGGTTCCCGGCCGGTGGAGCTCGCGCCCGAACCGGTGCACCGTGGCAGCTGGGTGTCGGCGTACCGGATCGATCCGCTCAGCGTGCCGGCCCCCGAACGCGACGCCCGGTTGATCGAGCTGTCCGCCGCATTGCTCGCCGGGTCCGGGGTCGACCATGTGCAGGCCGCCGTCGACGCGGTGCGGGAGAACAAGTTCTATGCCGATTCCGCCGGCACCGAGACCACCCAGCAGCGGGTCCGGATCGCGCCGGCACTGACGGCGGTGACGGTTGGTGAGCACGGCTTCGCCACCATGCGGACGCTGGCGCCCCCGGTGGGTCGTGGCTGGGAGTACCTGACCGGGGAGGGTTGGGATTTCGATGCCGAGGTGGCCGAGCTGCCGGGACTGCTCGCCGAGCACGCGGCGGCGCCGAGTGTCGAACCGGGCCGCTACGACCTGGTGATCGAGCCGACCAATCTCTGGTTGACCGTGCACGAGTCGATCGCGCACGGCACCGAACTGGACCGGGCACTCGGTTATGAGGCGGCGTACGCCGGCACCTCGTTCGCGACCGTCGACGGGCTGGGGTCGCTGCAGTACGGTTCGCCGCTGCTGCAGGTCACCGGGGACCGGGTCACCGAGCACGGGCTCGCCAGCGTCGGCTGGGATGACGAGGGGGTGGGCGCGCAGGAGTTCGAGATCATCCGCGACGGGGTGCTGGTCGGTTACCAGCTGAACCGGCAGATGGCCGCCGAACGGGGACTCGGCCGCTCGAACGGCTGCGCGTTCGCCGATGCGCCATCGCACATTCCCCTGCAGCGGATGCCGAACGTCTCGATCCGGCCCGACCCGCAGGGCCCGGACGTGGCCGGGCTGATCTCCCGGGTGGAGCGCGGAATCCTTGTCCAGGGAGACAATTCCTGGTCGATCGACATGCAGCGCTACAACTTCCAGTTCACCGGACAGCGCTTCTTCGCGATCGAGAACGGCCGACTCGTCGGGCAGCTGCGCGATGTGGCCTACCAGGCGACCACGACCGATTTCTGGGGTTCGCTGGCGGCGGTGGGTGGGCCGCAGACCTATCTGCTGGCCGGGGCGATGAACTGCGGCAAGGGACAACCGGGTCAGATCGCCTCGGTGTCGCACGGTGCGCCGGCGTGCCTGTTCCGCGAGGTGAATGTGCTCAACACCAATGCCGAGGGAGGTGCGCTGTGAGCGAGCGGGTGGCCGACTGGATCGAGGCGGCTCTGGGGGCGGCACAGAGCCCGGACTGCACGATCATCGTCGACGAATCCCGGGAGGCCAACCTGCGCTGGGCGAACAACGCCGTCACCAGCAACGGCGACACCCACGATCGATCCGCGACCGTGATCGCCTTCGACGGTCCGCGGACGGCCGCGGTCTCGGGCCCGTTGGCCGATGCCGCGGAGCTGATCGCCCTGGTCGGGCGGGCGGAGGCCGCGCTGGTGGACGCCGTGGCGGCCCCTGATGCGATGCCGTTGCTGGACGGCGGCCGTGACACCGACTTCGCCGAACCTGCCGATGCGGCTGATTTCTCCGTGCTGGCAGGATTCGCGGCCGAACTGGGGGATGCGTTCCAACTGGCCGTGGCCGAGGGGCAGCTGCTGTTCGGGTTCGCCGAGCACCGGCTGACGACGACCTGGTTGGCCGCCAGCACCGGCACCCGGCGCCGGCACGTGCAGCCGATGGGCCGGGTCGAGCTGAACGCCAAACTGCCGGACCTGATCGGATCGGCCTGGGTCGGGGTGGCGACCCTCGACTTCACCGACGTCTCGGTGCCGGGGTTGTACGCCGAGGCCAGGCGTCGCCTGGGTTGGTCCGCGCGCCGGATCGATCTGCCCGCGGGTCGGTACGAGACCTTGCTGCCACCCTCGGCGATCGCCGATCTGCTGATCTATGCCTACTGGTCGATGTCGGCGCGCGATGCCGCCGAGGGGCGCAATGCCTTCGCCGACCCGGCCGCAGTGGGCCGGACCCGGATCGGTCAGCGGCTCAGCGAGCTGCCGCTGACCCTGGCCAGCGATCCGGCCGCACCCGGGTTGGAACGGGCACCGTTCGTGATCGCGCACGCCTCCGCCGGTGGTGAGCAGTCGGTCTTCGACAACGGCGCGCCGGTCGAACGCGCCGAATGGCTCGCCGACGGCGTACTCACCGATCTGGTCCGGGATCGCCGGGTCGCCGCCGACCAGGGACTGTCGCCGCGGCCGGCCACCTGGAACCTGCTGCTCACCGGCGGCAGTGACCAGGGACTGGACGAGATGATCGCCGACACCCGCCGCGGGCTGCTGCTCACCTGCCTGTGGTACATCCGCGAGGTCGACCCCGAGACCCTCCTGCTCACCGGGCTGACCCGCGACGGGGTCTACCTGATCGAGGACGGCGAGGTGGTCGGCGCGGTGAACAACTTCCGCTTCAACGAATCCCCGATCTCCCTGCTGGGCAGGATTTCCGAGGCCGGCCGCAGCGAGCAGACCCTCCCGCGCGAGTGGAACGACTGGCTGACCCTCACCGTGATGCCACCGGTCCGCGTCCCGGACTTCAACATGTCCACCGTCTCCCAGGCGCACTGATCCCCCACGCTCATCGAGCAGCACGCCATGCGCAGCGAGCACCCGCACCACGCTCATCGAGTAGCACGCCATGCGCAGCGAAGCGGAGCAATGGCGTGCGTGTCGAGATGAGCCGCCCGGGTTGTGCCCATCTCGACACGGTCGCTGCGCGACCTGCTCGATGAGCGGTGCAGAACCCGTTTGCCGCGGTGACGGTGTGGATGCATCATGGATGACGTTGCATTCCCTGCGAGAGGATCGACTGGTGTACCTCCCGGTGTCGCCCACGCGCTGACCCGTCGAGCGAACGGCTCCCCGATGAGCCCGGCTCCGGATCGGCGTACCCACACCGATTCCGAGGAGCCACCATGTCATCCCACGCACCCATCACCCTCGCCGATCTCGGCTTCGACTGGCCGGACGGCAGCACCGCACTCTCCCACCTGGACGCCACCTTCGGCGCCGGGCGTACCGGCCTGGTCGGCCGCAATGGATCCGGCAAGTCCACCCTGTTGCGCGTGATCGCGGGTGAACTCGCCCCGAGCAGCGGCAGCTGCCAGGTCGGTGGCGAGGTGGCGTACCTGCCACAGCGATTGACCCTGGACACCGACCGCAGCCTGGCGGACCTGCTCGGGGTCGCGGAGAAACTGCGGGCCTGGCGACGGATCAGTGACGGCAGCACCGAGATCGCCGATTACGAGATCCTGGGTGACGACTGGGATCTCGAGGCGCGCTGCGCGCAGACGCTGGGCACGATCGGGCTCGGCGCGGTCGGGCTCGACCGGCGGATCGGCACCCTCTCCGGTGGTGAGACGATGCTCGCCGCGATCGCCGGCGTGCAGCTTCGGGGGGTGCCGATCGCGCTGCTCGACGAACCGACGAACAACCTCGACGGCACCGCCCGGGAACACCTGTACGCCTTGATCCGCGGTTGGCGCGGCACCCTGGTGGTCGCCAGCCACGACCCGCTGCTGCTGGAGGAGATGGACTGCATCGCCGAGTTGTACGCCGGCCGGCTCACCCTCACCGGTGGCGGATTCGGCGACTGGCAGCGCCAGCTGGCGGGGCAGCAGCAGGCGGCGAAGCGCGCGGTCCGCGACGCCGAACAGCAACTGCGCAAGGAGAAGCGGGAACGGGTCGAGGCGGAGACGAAGCTGGCTCGGCGCAGCCGTGCCGCGGACAAGGACCATGCCAACAAGCGGCTGCCGAAGATCGTGATGAACACCCGGAAGTTCCAGGCGCAGGTCTCCGCCGGCAAGCTGCGCGGTCAGCTCGACGACCGGGTCGCCTCCGCCACCGAGGCGCTCAGCGACAGCGAGGCACGGGTCCGCACCGACGAGCGGGTGGCGGTCGACCTGCCCGATCCCGGCGTGCCGCAGAGCCGTCGGCTCGCCGAGCTCACCGGCACGGATTCGCGGATCGTCATCCAGGGACCGGAACGGATCGCATTGACCGGCCCGAACGGTGTCGGCAAGACCTGCCTGGTGGAGACCCTGGTCCACCCCGACCGACCGCACCGGCTGCCCGCCCATGGCACTCCCCTGGCCCGGATCGGCTATCTGCCGCAGCGACTGGACGGACTCGACGACGACTCCAGTGCGGTGCAGAATCTGCGCGATCGGCTCCCCGGGGTGAGCGTGCAGGACGTCCGCAGCAGGCTCGCGCGGTTCCTTTTGCGCGGTGCGGTGGTGGAACGACCGGTGGGCTCACTGTCCGGTGGGGAACGGTTCCGAGTGGCGTTGGCGGCGTTGCTGCTCGCCGAGCCACCCGCGCAGCTGCTGATCCTCGACGAGCCGACGAACAACCTCGATCTGGACACCGTCGACCAACTGGTGGCTGCGCTGGAGTCCTATCGCGGTGGGTTGCTGGTGGTCAGCCACGACACGCATTTCCTGTCCCGGCTGGGAATCGACCGCTTCCTCGGGCTCGACGCCGACGGGGCGCTGACCGAGTACGCCCCCGACCCACGCTCATCGAGTAGGTCGCGAAACGACCGTGTCGAGATGAGCTCGTCGGTGAAACCCCCCTGGGCGCCGTGAAACCCCCACTGCAGTGGGGGTTTCGCACACCGTAGAGGGGTTTCACGGCCGGGGCATGGCTTCGTCTCGCTCGTACCTCGCTCGCTCAGCCAACGTGGCGCGGCGCGGCTTCGCTTCGCTGCGCCTGCCGAGCTGCATGCGGACCGTGGGTCGAGGTCAGTGCTTGAAGCCGGGGAGGTCGACGCTGTTGCGCGGGGCGACCACACCGCCGATCAGGGTGATCAGCGAGATCGCCGCGAGCAGCACCGCGGCCGGCCACCAGTGCCGGTCGGCGGCGGCGACCCAGGCGGTGGCCATGAAGGGGACGAAGCCGGAGACCACACCGGCCAGGTTCTGCGACATGGCGGCACCGGAGTAGCGGGTGGCGGCCGGGAACAGACCCGTCATCACCGTCCCGCTGGCGGCGTACGGATAGGACAGTGCGGCGACCGCGATGGTCATTCCGAGCACCACCAGGACCGGCTGTTTCGACACCACCATGAGGAAGGACGGCACGGCCAGCACGATCGAGGCGACCGCACCCCAGATCACCACCTTGCTGGCCCCGAAGCGCTCCCCCAGTCGGCCACCGGAGACCAGCACACCGATCTCCACCGCCGCGGCGATGATCGTGCCGAGCAGCAGCAGGTTCTTCGACATGCCGAGGGTGTTGGTGCCGTAGGAGACGACGAAGGTGGTCACCAGATAGAAGCCACCGACCCCGAGGAAGGCGACCGCGGAGCCGATCAGGATCTGCAGCCAGGACTGCCGCAGCACCGCGAGCAGAGGCGACTTCTCCAACCCACCGGTCTCCTCGAGTTCCCGGAAGACCGGCGACTCCTCCAGCTTGGCCCGGATCCACAGGGCGACCAGCAGCAGCGGAATCGCCGCCAGGAAGGGAATCCGCCAACCCCAGGCGTCGAAGGTCTGCGGGCCGAGCAGATAGGACACCAGGAAGAAGCCACCCGAGGACAGGATGGTGCCGATCGGTGATCCGATCTGCGGCATCGCCGCAGACCTGGCCCGTTTGGCCAGCGGCGCGTTCTCCACCGCGATCGTCATCGCCCCGGACCACTCGCCGCCGACGAACAGCCCCTGCAGCACCCGCAGGATGACCAGTGCGATCGGGGCCCAGACGCCGATGCTGGCGAAGTTCGGCAGCAGGCCGATCACACCGGTGAAGATGCCGATCCCGACGATCGTGGTCAGCAGCACCGAACGCCGGCCGATCCGATCCCCCAGCCAGCCGAAGATCAGCCCACCGATCGGCCGGGCCGCGAAGCCGACCCCGAGGGTGGCGAAGGAGGCCATGGTCGCCGCCGCCGGGCCGCCGGTGAAGTACTGCTTGTTGAACACCAGCGCCGCGGCGGTGTTGAACAGGAAGAAGTCGTACCACTCCATCGCGGTGCCGACCAGCGCACCCCAGGTGACCTTCCGGGCCTCGGATTCGTCGAGCTGCCGGGTGGCCCCGGCCTCCAGCCTGCCGCCGGTGTTCCGCACGTCCGCCATGGCAAGAACCTTCCGTCGCTGGACAGATTCGCCTCAGTCAAGCACGAAACACCCCGCCGGGGATGGGGTCATCCGGCCGCCATGTCACAGTGCGAGACGGCCCACCCGACGGTCGGTGTGCGGCGCTGACCCACCCGCTGATCAGGGTTCGGTGTCGTCAGCGACGAAGGCGACGACACCGCGCCGCATCGCTCGGGTCGCCTCCCGGCAGGTACGCCGCAGCGCCGCCCGACTCTCGTCCTCGGCCGCCTCCCGGTTCGCCGCATCGCCGATCTGATCGGTGAAGTCGATGACCTGGCGTACCCAGCGGACGAAGTCGCCCGCGGTCATCCCGGACTCGGCCAGCACGGACGCCAGCGGTCGGCCGGCCGCCCAGGCGAACACCGGTTGCGCGAAACCGATCTCCAGATCCGGACCGCGCTCCACCCGGAAATCCCGCTCCAGCAGGGAGATCTCGCGATGCACCTGGCGCAGCGTGGTCATCCGCGCGTCGGTCTCGGCATCGGGCATCCGCGGTGGGCGGGCCCGGTGATCGGTGCGCCGGGCCTCGAACACCAGCGTGGACAGCACCGCCGCCAACTGGGGTGCGGACAGGCCGTCGAAGACCCCGCGCCGCAACGCCTCGGCCGCGACCAGGTCCAGCTCGTTGTAGATCCGGGCCAGCATCCGGCCGTCGGCGCTCACCCGCAGCGGCTCCCCCTCCAGATAGTGCAGCGATTGCAGCACCTGGCAGATCCGGTCGAACTCGGTGGCGATGGTGTTGGTCCGGCGCTGCATCCGGGATTCGATCTGCGCGTTCTCGCGCTCCAACCGCATCGCCTTCTCCGCCCAGCGGGCATGCTGCTCGCGTTCCGGGCAGCCGTGGCAGGGGTGGTGGCGCAACTCGTTGCGCAGTTCGGTGATCCGGGCGGCCACCTCGGCGTCCACCGCACCGGGCCGCCAGCGGCTCGGGGACCGGTCGATCTCGTTCAGCCGGGACATGAACGCGGCGTGCAGCGAGCGCCTGGAGTGCGGCTCCTTGACGTGGAACTTCTTCGGGATCCGCATCCGCCCGACGGCCTGCACCGGGGTCGGGAAATCGTTCAGGGTGAGGCGTTTGGTCTGCCGGTCCTCCCCCATCACCAGCGGATGCGGTTCCTCACGGTGCGAGCGGACACCCGGGTCGATGATCACCGCCCAGCCCTGCAACCGGCCGCTGGGCACGTGCACGATGTCGCCGGCTTTCAACTGCAGCAGGGATTCGAAGGCCTCGGCGCGCTTGTCAGCCTTGCGGTCGCGGGCCGCGTCGGCCTCCAGCTGGGAGATCTCTTCACGGATCCGGGCGTACTCGGCGAAGTCGCCGCGGTCGCACTCGGCGTGCGCCAGGAAACCGGCGATCGCATCATTGTTGCGCTGCTGCTGCCGAGCCAGCCCGACCACCGAACGGTCCGACTGGTACTGCGCGAAACTCTGCTCCAGCAGGGTTCTGGCGCGATCCTGACCGACCGCACCGACCAGATTGACCGCCATGTTGTAGGTCGGGGCGAACGACGAGCGCAACGGATAGGTGCGTTTCGACGCGAGGCCGGCGACCTGCCGCGGTTCCATGCCGGGCTGCCACAGCACCACCGCATGCCCCTCGACGTCGATCCCCCGCCGACCCGCCCGGCCGGTCAACTGGGTGTACTCACCCGGGGTGATGTCGACGTGCGCCTCGCCGTTGAACTTGACCAGCTTCTCCAGCACCACCGACCGCGCCGGCATGTTGATGCCCAGCGCCAGCGTCTCGGTGGCGAAGACGACCTTGATCAGGTTGCGGACGAAGCACTCCTCCACACATTCCTTGAACGCCGGCAGCATGCCCGCGTGGTGCGCCGCCACCCCGGCGAGCAGGGCGTCGAGGAAATCGGCGTACCCCAGCGCGTTCAGGTCGCTGCTGCTCAACCCGGCGGTGTGCCGGCCGGCGATGGCCAGGATCTCCTCGCGCTCCTCGGCGCTGGTCAGGCGTACCCCCGCCCCGACGACCTGACCCACCGCCGCATCGCAGCCGGCCCGGGAGAAGATGAACACGATCGCCGGCAGCAGCCGCGCCCGCTCCAGGGTCTCCACCATCTGCGCCCGGCTCGGCGGGCGGTAGCGGGAACGCTCCCGGTGATCGCGATGCGCGGCCCCGCCGTAACCGCCGGAGCCGTGCCCGTGACCGCGCTTGCCACGCCCGGACCGGCCGCGCGGACGGCGGGAGTCGTCGCGCACCGTGCGGGATTCGTCCTTGGCGATCCGGACCAGTGCCGGATTGACCTCGTGCCGGCCCCCGGCGGCGCTGGCCTCGCCGACGATCGCGGTCGGTGCCTCGTCCTCGAACAGGTCGTAAAGGCGGCGGCCGACCAGCACCTGCTGGTAGAGCGGCACCGGGCGGCGTTCGGAGACGACGACCTCGATCGCGCCGCGGACCTCGCGCAGCCAGTCGCCGAACTCCTCGGCATTCGACACCGTCGCCGACAGCGCGACCAGCAGCACCGATTCGGCCAGCCCAATGATCACCTCCTCCCAGACCGCGCCGCGGAACCGGTCGGCCAGGTAGTGCACCTCGTCCATCACCACGTAACCGAGGTTGTCCAGCGTCGAGGACTGCGCGTAGATCATGTTGCGCAGCACCTCGGTGGTCATCACCACGATCGGTGCCTCGGAGTTGATCGAGGAGTCACCGGTGAGCAGCCCGACCTGGTCCGCTCCGTAGCGGCGGACCAGATCGGCATATTTCTGGTTCGACAGCGCCTTGATCGGCGTGGTGTAGAAGGCCTTGCGACCGGTCTGCACGGCCATGAACACCGCGAATTCGCCGGCGATCGTCTTGCCGGCACCGGTCGGCGCGGCGACCAGCACACCGGAGCCACCCTCGATGGCCCGGCAGGCCTCCCGCTGGAAGTCGTCGAACTCGAAACCGTAGACGGCGGCGAACTCGGTCAGCTGCGGATTGCGCTGCTGTTCGCGGAAACGGGCCATCCGCTGGCTCGGGGAGAGCTCGGCGTCGGGGTCGCTCGGATGCAGGCTGGCTGCGGGGTCCGACCGGTCGGCGGGGTTCAGGGGTTCAGTCATGGTGCCTCCCACGCTACCGGCGGGTGATCGGCGTACCCGGTTGCTGGGCCCGCGACACGAACACACCGGCCACCGCGAACAGCACCATCAACCCCACCAGCACGAACAGTCCGGCGGTGAATCCGCCGGTCGCCGAATAGAGCCAGCCGAGCAGCACCGGGCCCGCTGCGGCGTACAGATAGCCACCGCCCTGGGCGATCGCCGACGCCCCGGGCACGTCCGCCGGGCGCGGTTGGTGGGCGATGAAGGTGAGCGCGATCGGCAGCAGGACGCCCTGGCTGATCCCGCCGACGACGGCGCCGAGCAGCACCGTCGGCAGCGTTCCGGCGGCGAGCAGGAGCAGGGCGCACAGATAGACGGTGCAGATCGCGATCAGATTGCGGACCGCGTGCCGGTGGCCGACGAACCAGCCGGCCAGCAGCGCTCCGGGCAGGCCGAGCAGGGAGTACGCCGAGAGCAGCAGTCCGGCGGCGTGCTCGCTCAGCCCGGCTCGTTGGAAGATGCTCGGCAGCCAGGTGAGCATGGTGTAGAAGACCAGGGACTGGGTGCCCATCACGAAGGTGATCAGCCAGACCAGCGGTCGGCGCAGCAGCGGCAGCAGACCGGTCGGGACCGCCGCGCGGTGCTCACCGGCCGCCGGGTCGCGGCGGACCCGCAGGCTGACGAAGGTCCACAGCAGCAGCGCGATCAGCCCGGGCCACAACCACACCCCGATCGCCACCGACCAGTCCACGCCCGCGCCGACCAGGGTCGAGGTGGTGAACGGCCCGGCGGCGCCGCCCAGTTGCAGCATCACCGAGTAGAGCCCCATCACCAGCGGCAACCGGTGGGCGAACCAGGGCCGTGCCAGGGCCGGTACGACGACATTGCCGATGGCGATCCCGAGCCCGATGATCAGGGTGCCGCCGAAGAAGGTCGGCACGGTGATCCACCAGCGCACCACGATGCCGATCACGATCAGGGCCCCGGCTGCCCAGAGCGTCGATTCCAGGCCGAAGCGGGCCGCCAGCACCGGGGTGAGGAAGGCGAAGACGCCGAAGCAGAGCAGCGGCAGGGTGGACACCAACCCGGCCTGCGCGGGGCTGAGCTGCAGGGTCTCGCTGAGTTGGCGCAGCACCGGCGGCACCCCGGTGATCGGGGCCCGCAGCAGCAGCGCCACCGCCAGCAGGCCGAACAGCACCCACCCGGCGGTGCGGCTGCGGATCAGCGGGTCACGTCTGCTCACCGATCCAGCTCGCGGGGATCGTCGGGGTCCTGACTGTTCCGGATCGCGCCGCGGGAGATGATCGTGCCGATCACACCGATGCCGACACCGAGCATCGGCCACATCGGCCAGTAGTAGTCGGCCTCGCCGTCGCCGACCGAGGTGAGGAACCAGACCAGGTTGGTGACGATCGCGACGAACAACCAGCTCGCCATGGTGGCGGTGACGGCATGGTCCAGACCGCGGCGCCGCCGGCGCTCGGTGCCCGGTGCCGGTGCGCTCGCCGCGGGACGCGGGTTGGTCTCGGATCCGGTGGGCGACACGGTCAGATCGCCGACCAGCGGCACCAGCTCACCGTGCCGGGTGGCGGCACCGGCCACCTCCAGCCGCTGCAGGTATTCGTCGTGGTCCAGCTGCCCGTCGGCGTACGCCTCGGCGAGCACCTCCCGCGCCACGTCCCGGTCGCTGTCCGAGGCGCGCAGCGCCGCGTCCCGGCGCGGGTCCTGCCGGAACCGGTCCCAGGCCGCCCCGGGCCGATCGTTGCGATCAGGCAGGTTGGTCGGTTCGCTCACCCGGGCAGTGTTTCACGCCGGCTCACTTCGCGGGCGGTGTTCCGAACACGGTCAGCGAGCTGGGTTCGACGCCGATCCGCAGCGGGGTGGGACCGAGCTCCTCGCCGTCACCCATCCCGAACAGCCCGTCGCCGTCGACGGTGACCTCGCGGGCGGTGAAGCGTTCCACCGCGGGATCGCGGACGAAGCTGCCGGAGAACATCGCCGGCAGCAACCGCAGCAGGGTGGCCCGGCTGACCGGGTGGATCACGGTGACATCGAGCAGGCCGTCGGTGACATCGGCGGACGGGCAGATCTTCATCCCGCCACCGAAGTAGGCCCCGTTGCCGACCGCGATCAGCATCGCCGGCTGGGTGCGTTCCCGGCCGTCGATCCGCAACCGGTAGGTGAGCGGTTCGAAGGTGGCCAGCTCGGCCAGGGCGGAGGCGGCGTAACGGAGATTGCCGATCGGCAGTCGCATCCCGTTGGCGCGCCGGTTGACCCGGGAGTCGTAACCGGTGGCGACGACCGTGCCGACGTGGCGCACCTCGGCGCCACCGACGAGATCCCCCTCCACCCGGAGGGTGTCCACGCGCCGGGTCTGGCCGCCGATCACCCAGTGCGCCGCCTGGATCGGGTTGAACACCCGGATGCCGAGGCCGCGGCACATGTCGTTGCCGGTGCCGGCCGGGATCAGCCCGAGCGGCACATCGGTCCCGGCGCAGGCGTTCACCCCCAGGGTCATCATGCCGTCGCCACCCATCACCAGCAGCGCATCCGCGGGTACGCCGTCGTGCGCCGGCCGCGCCTGCTCGGCGGCGGCGATGGTGCGCTGCCGGGCCTCGGCGAAGTCGGCGGTCTGGTGTACGCGGAGGGTGGCCCCGGGCAGACCCTGGAGCAGTTCACGGCAGACCGCGGGCAACAGTTTGGCGGCCCGCCCCCGGCCGGCGGTCGGGTTGACCACCAGGGTCAGCGTGGAGCCGTCGTAGCGCGTCAGAGCGGGCATGTCGGTGAGCCTATTGGTCGGTGTCAGTGGGTGGGAACCGCTGTCAGGCCGCGTCGCGCGGAGCCGCGTCGCTGGGGGCCACATCACCGCGCCGGCGTCGCGCCCGGTCGTTGGCCCGACAGATGACCTCGGCGACGAGGTAGAGCAGGGCCATCGGGATGGCCAGCATCAGCATCGAGAACGGGTCGGTGGAGGGGGTGGCGACCGCACCGAAGACGAAGCAGCCGAAGATGGCGTACTGCCGCGCCTTGCCGAGCTGCGCACCGCTGACGATGCCGGCCAGGTTGAGCACCACCAGGACCACCGGCAGCAGGAACGCGATACCGAAGACGAGCATCAGCCGGATCAGGAAGTTGAGGAAGAACGGCAGGTCGAGCAGGTTGCTGACCGAGGCGTCCTGCGGGGTGAAGCTCAGCATCACCGAGATGCCCTTCGGCATCACCCAGTAGCCGATGGCGACCCCGGACAGGAAGAGCGGTGTGGCGGCGCCGACGAAGACGACCGCCCACTTCTTCTCCTTGGCCAGAAGGCCCGGGGCGATGAACGCCCAGAGCTGATAGAGCCAGAAGGGCGCGGAGAAGATCAATCCGGCGATGCCGACGATCTTCAGCGACAGCGTCATCGGTGCGGCCACACCGGTCGTCACCACGCTCACCTGCTGCCCGGGTCGGGTCTGGGCCAGATCCTGGACCGCGACACCGATCGGCCGCAGCAGGAACTCGAACAGCTGGTTGTAGAAGAAAGCGCAGATGATCACCGCGAGCACGATCCAGATGGCTGCGACCACGAGTCGGTAACGCAGCTCCCGCAGGTGCTCGAACAGGGTCATGTTCCCGTCCGGGGGGACGGGCGGGGGTTTGAGCCAGGCCAGACTCAGCCGCCGGCCGGCCACGTTGATCGCCACCGATCAGCGCAGGTCATCCGGGTTGCGGTCCACGACCTCGGCGTCGACCACCTCGTCCCGCTGGCCGGTGGCCGGCTTGTCGAGTCCCCGGGGCTCGGTGGGGCCCGCCTTCGGAGTGCTGGCGCCCGCGGCGGTCGCACCGCCCTTGCCGGCCTTCTCGTCCTCGCTGAGACCCTTGGTCTCTTCCTTGAACTCACGGATCGCGCGGCCGCTGCTGCGCCCGATACCGGCCAGCCGGGAACCACCGAAGAGCAGCAGCACCACCGCGAGGATGATCAGCAGCTCGGGTACTCCGAGGCCGAGGATCATGGGAGTCATCGCACATCCTTGCGTTCGGCGGGATCCTTTGCGACCCCGCATCGTCGGATGCCCCGTTGCGGGGCATCCCCATCGTGCCCCGCCTGGGGACCACACGCCAATCCTAGACACGCCGGTGTGGCGTCCCAACCCACGACCACCGCGAGCCGCCGGATGCGCGGCGGCCTAGGGTCGGCGGGTGATGACGATCGCCACCTTCTGCTGGCTGCTGCTGGCGGGGGTCGGTGCGGGCCTGGTCGGCTATCTCACCGGCCTGGCGTCGCTGGTCAGCTACCCCGCCCTGCTGGCGGCCGGGCTTTCGCCGCTGACCGCGAATGTCAGCAACACCCTGGGCCTGGTCGGTGTCGGGATCGGTTCCACCGCCCGGGCGGGACGGCAGGTCTCCGGTCAGTGGCGCCAATTGGTTGCGCAGTTGGTGGTGGTGGCGATCGGCGGGTTGGGCGGTGCGCTGCTGTTGTTGTACGCCGGGGAGGGCACCTTCGAGCGGGTGGTGCCGTTGCTGATCGTGGCGGCCTCGCTGGCGCTGCTGGCCCAGCCGTGGCTGCGCCGGCTCAGCGGCGACCGGCCGCGCCCGGTGGTTTACCTGGTCACGATGCTGGCGATCTCGGTCTACGGTGGCTATTTCGGCGCCGGGGCGGGCACGATCTATCTCGCCGTGACCGCGATCCTGACCACGATGTCCTTCCATCGGGCGATGGTGTGGAGGTCGCTGCTGCTCGGGGTCTCGAACCTGGTCGCGGCGATCACCTTCGCCCTGGTCGCCCCGGTGAACTGGCTGGCCGCGCTGGCCCTCGGGCTGGGCTGCCTGCTCGGTGGGAACCTCGGGCCGCTGGTGCAGCAGCTCTTCCCGGAGCGGGTGCTGCGGGTCGGCGTCGCCCTCTGCGGCCTCGGCCTCGCCGTCTGGCTCGCGCTGAACTGACGCTCATCGAGCAGCTGGCCTTCTCCCGCTCACCGAGCAGCTGGCCCGGCGGAGCGAAGCGGAGCCGGGCCAGCGTGTCGAGATGAGCCGCTCACTTCACTGCCCGCCGGTTCTCGCACCGGACTTCGGTTCTCGCATGGTGTGCCGTGCGAGAACGGAAGTTTGATGCGAGAACCGGGAATCCCCACACCTCTCGGCACCCGGCATTGCTCCGCTTCGCTGCGCATGCCGGGTCACTCGAGGAGCGTGGACGTCAGTCGAAGAGGTCGGCGTACCGGTCCAGGGCCTCGCGGGCGGCGGCGCGGGCGCCGCTGGCGGCCTCGGCGGGGGCGAGCACCCGGGCGTCCGGGCCGAGGCGCAGCAGCAGCCCACGCAACCAGGTCGGGTCGGCGACCTTCAGGCGTACCTCGACGCCTCCGTCGTCGGTCTGGGTCGCCGATTCCACCGGGTGGTACTCCGCGACCCAGGCGGCGGCCGGGCTCAGCGCGAGCGTGACCTCGGGCGCCGCGCCGAGGCGGGCGAGCCAGTCGTTGCCGTCCGGCTCCCCGGGATGCTCGCGCACCGGGTCGTCGAGCAATTCGGCCGAGGTCACCCGGTCGAGCCGGAAACTGCGCCACCCGGGCTCGGCCCCCGGCTCCCCCGCGGGCGCCTCGCTCCAGGCGTCCAGATAGGCGTAGCCGTTGTCGACCCGGAGCCGGGCCGGGTCGACCACCCGGCTCAGGTTGCGACCGCGGCTGGTCGAATCGTGCCCGAGCCGCAGCCGGCGGCCCTCGGCGAGCGCGTCGCTGATCGCCTGCCGGATCTCCTCGGCCGCGGTCTGCACCCGGACGCTGACCCGGTCGGCGGCCGCGGCCGACTCCCCCGCCAGGCCCTGCAGTTTGCCCAGCGCCGCATCGATGGTGCCGGCCACCTCGGTGGTCGCCACCTCGCGCAGCGTCTGCAGCCCGAGCAGCAGCGGCAGCACCTCATCGGCGGCCAGCCGCAGCGGCTGCGACAGGTAGTCGGCGTTGCTCAGATAGATCACACCGCGCCCGTCGACGGCCTCCATGTCGATCTCGATCAGGTCCCCGGGCAGCAATCCCGGCAGTCCGCACATGTAGAGCACGCCCAGGTCGGCGCGCAGCTGTTCGGGCGTGACCCGGTACGCTGCCGCCACATCGTCGAGCCGGGCCCCCTGGTGCCGTTGCAGATAGGGCACCAGCGACAGCAGTCGGGCCAGCTGCTCCAGCGCGGTGCCGCTGCTCATGACGCTCCCCCGTCGGCGACCGCGGCCAGCAGTCCACGGACCCGGTCCCGCAGCTCGGCCGGTTCGAGGACCAGCACGTCGGCACCGTACCCGGCCAGCTGGGCCGCGAAATCGTCCGCAGCGGCGTACCCGACCGCCAGCACGTCGAAGCCGGTCGGCAGCCGGCCGGCCAGGGCGGCGTCCACCTCGGCCGGCTCGGCGCCGCGACGCAGCCCGGGGGCCTGCTCGGCGCGGATCGCGAGCACCGCCCGGTGGGTCGCCGGCGCCGGCTCCAGGGTGCCGGCCAACTCGCGCAGGTCCACCTCGGGCACGGTGTACGCCCCGGTGGCCGAGACCGGGCGCGGGGTGTCGGTGATCCGGGCCAGCTTGAACATCCGGGTCGCGTCCCGATCCAGATCGTGCCCGATCAGATACCAGTTTCCCTTGTGGGAAACGATTCCCCAGGGTTCGACGGTCCGCTCGACGACCTCACCGGCGCCGCCGCGGCGATAGCCGAAGCTGACCCGGGTGGTGTCCACGACGGCCTGGTAGAGCGGTTCGAAGGCGGCCTCCCGCGCGGTCACCGTGGGCGCCAGCGCGGCCAGCCGGCCGGTATCGGTGGCGAGCCCGGCGGCGCGCAGCTTGGCCAGCGCCAGTTGGGTCGACTCGGCCAGGTTGGCCTGCTGCCAGACCTGCCCGGCGACCGAGACCACGGCGGCCTCCTCGGCGGTGAACTCGACCGGCGGCAGCTCGAAGTCGGTGCGCGAGATGCGGTAGCCGACCTCGTCGTCGAAGGCGGAGTTGCTGCCCACCTCGACGGGTACGCCGAGCCGGCGCAGCTCGTCCTTGTCGCGTTCGAAGGTACGCTCGAAGGCGCCGTCGGTGAGCCCGCCGTAACCCTCGACGGTGCGGCGGATCCGTTCCCTGCTGAGAAAACGGGGCGCGGCGAGCAGGCAGATGGTCAGGTTGAGGATGCGTTCGGTCTTGCGAGGTGCCATGCTGGACCGTTCCCCCTCTCCACTGCCGGCCTGCGCCATCGTGGAGATTACCAGCGGTGGAGCGACGAATCCGGGAGGTGAGCGCGGTGCCTGAGGCAGCGTCCGGGGCGGGCCGCTATGCACCCAGTCCGACCTCCCAGCTGCATGTCGGCAATCTGCGGACCGCGGTGCTGGCCGATCTGTTCGCGCACGCCTCCGGGCGCGGGTTGCGGTTGCGGGTCGAGGATCTGGACACCGACCGGGTCCGCGCCGCCGGCGGGGTGACCGAACAGCAACTGGCCGATCTGGCCGCGCTCGGGCTGCGGTTCGACGGCCCGGTGGTGCGGCAGAGCGAGCGGCTGGCCGCGTACGCCACAGCGGCCGACCGCCTCGGCGGGGCCGTCTACGAGTGCTTCTGCACCCGCCGGGAGATCGCCGAGGCGGCCAGCGCCCCGCACGCGGACGGGTACCGGCCCTATCCGGGCACCTGCCGGGAGCTGACCGAACCCGAACGCGCCGCGCGACGCCGGGAGCGCCCGGCGGCGCTGCGAGTACGCGCCGACGGGGTGCGGATGAGCGTCCGCGATCTCTTGCACGGTGAGGTTTCCGGGGTCGTCGACGACTTCGTGCTGCGCCGGGCCGACGGCGTGTGGGCCTACAACCTGGCGGTCGTGGTCGACGATCTGGCGATGGGCGTGGACCAGGTGGTGCGCGCCGACGACCTGCTCTCCTCCGCGCCCCGGCAGGCCTGGCTGGCCGAACGCCTCGGCGGTGCGGTGCCGGACTATGCGCACGTCCCGCTGGTGGTCAATGCCCGCGGCGTACGCCTGGCCAAGCGCGATGGCGCGGTCGGGCTCGCCGAGCTGGCGGCCGAGGGCCATGACACCGCCGAGGTGCTCGCCTGGATCGGTCGTTCGCTGGGGTTGGCCGCACCAGGTGACCGCGTCGACCTGGCCCTACTGCGGGACCGCTTCGACCCGACCAGCACGCCACTGGATCCGGTGGTCTTCACCGGGTTGAACCCCACGTTCCCCGAGTAGCTCGCGCAGCGAGCGTGTCGAGGGGTGCGCGCGCCCTACTGACCGGCGGTGGCGAAGAGGATGTCGATGACGTAGACGACGGTCTTGCCGGCGGACGGGTTCGGGGTGGCGGCCGAGGGATCGGCCGGGTACGCCTTGTCCGGCGGGGAGACGATCAGCACCCGGCTGCCGACGGGCTGCCCGGCCAGACCCTCCTGCCAGGCTGGTACCAGGCTGGTCAGCGGCCCCTGCTCGGGGTCCTTGCCGTAGGTGTCCTCGACGACCTTCCCGTCGTCCCAGGTGACGGCCTGGTAGCGGGCGGTGATGGTGTCGCTGGGCTGGACCGGCTTGCCGGTGCCCTTGATCAGCGGCTGGGTGACCAGTTGCGCGGGCGGCTGGGCGCCGGCGGGGATGGTCACCTTCGGCTTGTTGTCGACCATCTCGACGGTCGGCAGGCCCTCCTTCGGCGGCACCGGTTCACCCTGGGCGGCCTCCAGCGGGGTGGCGACGATGTCGACGACGAAGATCAGCGTGTCACCGACCTCGATCCCGGCCTGCTGGCTGCCGCCGGCCTGGTCGTAACCGTCCTTGCCGGGCATCGCGATCAGGACGCGGCTGCCGACCTGCTGGCCGCTGAGGCCCTTCTTGAAGCCCGGCACCACCTGGCCGAGCGGGAAGGTGGCGGTCTGACCGCGGGAGAACGAGTCGTCGAACTTCTGCCCGGTCCGGCCGTTCACGCCGTAGTAGTTGACCTCGACGGTGCTGTTGTCGTTGAGCTTCGGCCCGTTGCCCGGGCTGAGCACCTTGGTCGTCGTCTCCGCGATGCCCCACGGCGCCGGGAAGGTGACCTTCGGTTCCTTGTTCGGCTCACCCTCGACCTTGATCGCGTCCAGGTTCGTCGCCGGGGTGGTCTTCACCGGATCCGGGGTCGGGCTGGCGCTCGGGGTCGGCGTCGGCTCGGTCGCCGGGGTCGGCGTGGCCTCCGCGCTCGGTGCCGCGGACGGGCTCGCGCTGGCCGGATCGGCGGGCTGGTTTCCGGAGCAGGCCGACAGCACCAGCAGCGCGGCGAGCGCGGGGGCGGCGAACAGCTTGGCGGGGGTGAGTCCACGCGGACGACGGATCACAGTTCCTCGGGCTTTCGGTCGTTCTCTGCAACGGCTGGGCGCACGGCGGCACCCGGCGGCCAACGGTACCCGATCAGGGCCAATCCACCGGTTCATCCGGGTCGTGAGTGACCTACCGCGACACCGGCGGCCGCCAGCGGGGGTCGCGGCCGAGGAAGGCCATCAACTGCTCCAGCTCGGTGGCGCCGGGTGGCTCCGGCTGCTGTTCGCCGAACTGGCCGGTCGGCCGCAGGAATGCCTCGGCCTGCCGCATCCCGACGAGCGAGTCGTGGACGAGGTCGGCATCGAGGGTGTCGTCGAGCCCTGCGGATCGCGCGAGGTCCCAGGTGTGGAAGAACACGTCACCGGTCCAGATCCGGTCGATGAGGACGGGAACGGGGTTGTCGCCGGTGTGGGGGTGGCTGTGCGGCAGGTCCATCGAGGCCGGGTCGTCGAGGATGCCCTGGATCCGGGACGACAGGTGGGCCCAGGACGCCGGGGGGTCGTCATCGGCCGAGGGGCCGGGCTCGATGGTCACGGCGTCACCGAGCACGTCGCGGATCCAGTGCAGGTGATCGACGACGTCACGGGCCCGCCACTCCTTCACCGGGGTGGGCGCGTCCCAGTCGTCGACGCCGTCGACCCGCTCGGAGAAGCTCCGGGCGACGAGCCGGAACTTCTCCGCGATCGGCAGCTCGGGCAACCGGGTCATCGGCCCGTCTCCGCACCGAGCAGGGCGTCGAGCTTGGCGTACCCGTCGTGGACGCCGACCTCCATGCCGGACTCGAGCCAACCGTTGCGAGCCTCGAACGAGTCGACCAGGCTCTGGCCGTGCAGGCGGGTCCAACCGTCGCCGAGGTTCTCGACCCGAAGCGTCTCCAGGGAGACCCCCTCGGGCATCCCCTCCCAGGTGAAGGTCTGGACGATCCGTTCCGGCCCCACCTCGTGGAAGCAGCCATGGAAGGCGAACTCCTCCTCCCCCCGCGTGCCGAGGAAACGCCAGGAACCGCCGGTCCGGGCGTCCCAGTAGTCGATCGTCGTCGAGATCGAGTCGGGACCGACCCATTGGGCGTACAGCTCCGGGTCGGTGTGCGCGCGCAGCACCTGCGCGGGGGTGGCGTGGAAGTCGCGGGTGGTCCGGATGATCGGCAGATCGGGGTCGGCCTCGATCGTCGCGGTGGTGAGGTGCTCGATGGTGGTGCTCATGATGGGTCTCCTTGTGTGCTGTCGTCGTCGAGTCCGGCGAGCAGGGCGTCGAGGCGGGCCATCCGCTCCTCGGCCTGGCGCTGGTACCGGTCGATCCACTGGGTCATCGCGCCCAGGGCGGCCGCTTCGAGGTGGACCGGCCGGCGCTGGGCATCCCTGCTCCGGCTGACGAGCCCGGCCTGCTCCAGCACCTTGAGGTGCTTGGAGATCGCCTGGAGGCTCATCTCGTGCGGAGCAGCGAGCTCACCGACCGTCGCATCCCCGATCGCGAGCCGCGCGACGATGTCGCGCCGAGTCGGGTCGGCCAGTGCGGCGAACGCCCTGCTCAACTCGTCCATGGATCCCTCGCTCCTTGTTCAACCATTTGGTTGATAACGAAGACGGTAGGCGACCTCGGTCGCGTTGTCAACCAATCGGTTGAATAAGCTAGCTCGCCGGCGACTCGGCCGGCGGCCGGAGCGCGCTGAGCAACGCCTCCACCCGATCATCGGTGGCGGCGAAGGGATCGGTGCACAGCACCGGCGAGTAGAGCGGTGCCCCGGTGACCGGGCTGGGCGTCTGCCAGCTCCGGGCCGGCGGCTCGTTGACCTTGAAGGTGGTCCAGTCGACGGTGTAGTCGGCGCCGGCCTCCTGGGCGGCGGTGACGAACTCGCCGCGCAACCGGGCCCGGGTCGTCTGCGGGGCGATGCTCCGGGCGCGGCGGACGGTGTCCGGGTCGACGACCGTGCTCACCTGGCCGCGCTCCCGCAGGATCTGGTGCAGGCCCCGGCCGGGCCGCAGATCGTGGTATGCCAGGTCGAGCTGGGCGATCCGCGGATCGTCCCAGGACAGCCCGTGCCGGTCGGCGTACCGCTGCAACAGTCGCTGCTTGATCACCCAGTCCACATCGCGCGTCAGGTCGTCGGTGTCGCGGGCCTCCAGCGCGGTCAGCACCCGGCGCCACAGCTCCAGGACGCGGGTCAGCATCGGGCCCGGGTCCCCGGTGCGTTCGACCTGGTCGGTGACCGCGTCCAGGTAGGCCCGCTGCAGCTCGAGCCCGGTGATGGTACGCCCGTTGGCCAGCGGCACGGGGGTCCGGCCGTAGAGGTCGCGGGACAGCTCGCGGACCGCGCGAGTCGGGTTCTCCACGCTGAAGTCGCGCAGCGCGGCCCCGGATTCGACGAGCCGGAGCACCAGTTCGGTGGCACCGACCTTGAGCAGGGTGGTGGTCTCCGACGGATTGGAGTCGCCGACGATCACGTGCAGCCGGCGGAACCGGGAGGGGTCGGCATGCGGCTCGTCGCGGGTGTTGATCATCGGCCGCATCCGAGTGGTCGCCGAGGACACCTCGTCCCACATGTGCGCGGCCCGCTGGGAGAGCACATAGCTGCCACCGGGCAGCAGCTTCCCGGCGCCGCAGATCAGCTGCCGGGACACCAGGAACGGGATCAGCACCCGGGCCAGCGGGGCGAAGTCGCGGTTCCGCGCGATCAGGTAGTTCTCGTGGCAGCCGTAGGAGTTGCCGTGCGAGTCGGTGTTGTTCTTGAACAGATAGACCTGCGCCTCGGGGGCGTCCTCGGCCCGCATCCGTTCGGTGGCCTGGACGCCGAGGTCGTCGACCAGGGTCTCCCCAGCCCGGTCCTGGGCGATCAGATCACCGAGCGCATCGCACTCCGCGGTGGCGTACTCCGGATGCGAGCCGACGTCGAGGTAGAGCCGGGCCCCGTTGCGCAGGAAGACGTTGCTGGAACGCCCCCAGGCGACGACCGAGCGGAACAGGGTACGCGCGACTTCCTCGGGACTGGGCCGGCGCTGGCCGGGGGTGGAACAGGACACGCCGTACTCGGTCTCCAGACCGTAGATGCGGCGGGTGAGGAAGGGTTGCTCCATTCGATGAGTCTAGGGTCTGCCCCAGCTACGCTGGCCGGGTGACCTCCGATTGCGCCGTACCGGTTGAGCCCACCCTCCATCCGGCCCTGGCGAACCGGTTCAGCCCGACCGAATTCGATCCGCGGGCGACGATGAGCGACGCCGAGGTCGATGTCCTGCTGGAAGCGGCGCGGCATGCTCCCTCGGCGGGGAATTCGCAACCCTGGTCCTTCATCATCGGTCGGCGCGGGGATGCGATCCACGACCGGATCCGTACCCACCTGGCGCGGAGTTCCTCCAGGTGGGCCGCTCCTGCATCGCTGCTGGTGGTCAATCTCGCCCAGATCGGTCTGGCTGCTGAGCCCGAGTGGGCCTACTCGGAATTCGCGCACTACGACCTGGGCCAGGCGGTGGCCCATATGACCATCCAAGGGTTGGCCATGGGCCTGGCCTCGCACCAGTTCCGGGCCTTCGACCGGGACGGACTCACTCGCGAGTTCGACGTGCCGGCTCACTGGGAGGTGACCACGATGACCGCCTTCGGTCTGGCGGTCGGCCCGGCCACCGAAGCACCAGGGTCGACCCGGGCCCGGGCGTCCCGGGCCGAGATCACCTGGCCACACAGCTGAGCTGGAGCGCCCGGGTTCACATCTTGGCGGCGTCCAGCAGTTTGCCGAGTTCCTCGCGGGTGAGCTCGCGGGTCTCCCCCAGCGGGAGCCGGCCCAGGCGTACCGGGCCGAACGCGATCCGGGACAGCTTGCGCACCGGGTGCCCGACCGAGTCGAGCATCCGGCGGACCACCCGATTCGCACCCGAGTGCAGGGTGACCTCGAGGAGGGTGCGCTCGGTGTGCGGGCTGCGGGACACCAGCTTGATCTTGTCGGCCTTGACCTTGCCGTCCTCCAGCGTGACGCCCTTCTCGAGCCGCTTCAGCGCGTGGTTGTCCATCACGCCCTCGACCTCGGCCAGGTAGGTCTTGGCGATCTCGTAGGAGGGGTGGGACAGCCGCTGGGCCAGTTCACCGTCGTTGGTCATCAACAGCAGCCCGGTGGTCTCACCGTCCAGTCGGCCGACGTGGAACAGTCGCGGTACGCCGCGGGGCAGGTATTCGGTGAGATCGGGCCGGCCCTCGGGGTCCTCCATCGTCGAGATCACCCCGCGCGGCTTGTTCAGCGCCAGATAGACCTGCCGGCGCGCCGAGGGGATGCGGGACCCGTCGACGCGGATGGTGTCGCGTTCCGGATCGACGCGGACGCCCTGTTCGATCACCAGCTTGCCGTTCACCTCGACCCGGCCGTCGGCGATCAGTTGTTCGGCGGCCCGTCGGGAGGCGACCCCGGCCTGGGCGAGCACCTTCTGCAGGCGTACGCCGTCCTCGTCCTTCTCGCTCACGGCGTCTCCTCGGTCTCGGGGGTGGTTTCGGTATCTGGGGTGGTTTCGGTATCTGGGGCGGTTTCGGTGCTGGCGGCGGGCACGGTCGGCTGTTCGACCAGGGTGCTCAGCTCGGCCTCCAACTCGGCGGCCTCCGGCAGGTAGGGCGCGAGCGCCGGCAGCTCGTTGAGCGAGGTGAGGCCGAGCTTCTCGGTGAACAGGTCGCTGGTGCGGAACAGCAGCGCACCGGTCTCCTCATCGTGGCCGGCCTCCTCGATCAGGCCGCGGGCGGTGAGGGTACGCATCACCCCGTCCACACTCACCCCGCGTACCGCGGCGACGCGGGTCCGCGAGATCGGCTGCAGGTAGGCCACCACCGCCAGGGTCTCCAGGGCGGCCTGGGAGAGCTTGGCCTGCTGGCCGTCCAGCACCCAGCGGTTGATCAGCTCGGCGTGCTCGGCCCGGGTGTAGTAGCGCCAGCCACCGCCGACGTGCCGCAGCTCGAACCCGCGTGCGCTGCTGTCGTAGAACGCGGCCAGCTCGGACAGCACCTCGATCACCCGGTCCACCGGCGCGCGGGTCGCCTCGGCCAGGGTCGCGGCCGCCATCGGCTCCTCGGCCATCAGCAGCAGCGCCTCGATCGCCCCGCTCAGGTTCTCCGGTGCGGTCTCCTCCGGCGCGGTCTCCGCGGGTCCCGTCTCCGTGGCCGCCGCGTCCTGCTCGGTGACGGTCTCGGGGGCGTCAGTCATCGTTCTCCTTCTGTGCTTCGGAATCTGCCGGCTGATCGGTCTGCTCCGCGTCCGGTTCCCCCGGCGGTTCGTCGAACTCGGCGGAGATGTCCAGATCACCGGAATCGCTGCCGGTCCAGCGGATCGTCAGCTCACCGAGCGGGGTGAGCTGCTCGAAGGAGACCGCGCGTTCGCGGAACAGCTCCAGCAGCGCCAGGAACCGGCACACCGTGGTGACGCGGTCGGGTGAGTCCCCGGTGAGCGCGCGGAAGGTGAGGGTACGCGAGCGGCGCAGCCGGTCGACGACCACCTGGGCCTGCTCGACGACGCTGACCGTCGGCGCGTGCAGGTGGGTCAGCGAGACCTCGACGGCCTGCTTGGGCGCCATCGCCCGTCCGGCCAGCGCGGCCAGCTGCTCGGGGGTGATGGTCAGCTGCACCTCGGGCAGCAGACCGGCGTACCGATCCTCCAACCCGCCGGGACGCGGATGCCGCAGCGATTCACCGGCCAGCACCTCGGCCAGCCAGCCCGAGACCTCCTTGAACGCCCGGTATTGCAACAGGCGCGCGAACAGCAGGTCCCGCGCCTCCAGCAGCGCCAGGTCCTCGGGGTCGTCGACCTGGCCGCTGGGGATCAGCCGGGCCGCCTTCAGGTCCAGCAGGGTCGCCGCGACCAGCACGAACTGGCTCGTCTGCTCCAGATCCCAGACCTCGCCGCCGGCCTTGATGTGCGCGATGAACTCATCGGTCACCCGGGACAATGCGACCTCGGTGATGTCCAACTTGTGCTTGGCGATCAGCTGCAGCAGCAGATCGAAGGGGCCCTCGAAGTTGTCCAGGCGCAGGGTGAATCCGTCCTGCGGCCGCTCGGGCGCGGGGGGCGTGCTCTCGTCGACCGATCCCGGGGCGGGTCCGGTCACGATTCGGTGAGCCGGCTCAACAGCTCCGAGTCCGGCCCGCTCTCGGCCAGGTCGTCCAGTGCGGCCGCCACCGCCTCCCGGACGAGCCGCCCACGATCCACCGCCAGACCGTGCTCGGCCCGCAGCGTCAATCGGGCCTGCTCCAGCCGGACGAGTTCCTCGCGGCTCACATAGACGGTGATCTTGTCCTCATGGCGGACCCGGCCGCTCCCCCGTTGGGCCGGGGTGCGGGACTTCGGCGTACGCCGGGGGGTCGTGTCGGGCGAGTCGCCCGACATCTCACCGTCGGCCGGCTCGTTCCCCTTGAGGATCTCGGCAGATCCGGGCATTGCTACTTTGCGTGGCATCGCGTCAGCACCTCACGCGCGAGTGTTCGGTACGCTTCCGCCCCCGGTGAGGAGGATGCGTAGGTGGTGATCGGTTCTCCCGCCACGGTGGTCTCGGGGAACTTCACGGTCCTGCGGATCACCGTGTGGAAGACGGTGTCGCCGAAGGCCTGTACGACCCGTTCCAGCACCTCGCGGCTGTGCAGGGTCCGGGCGTCGTACATGGTCCCGAGGATTCCGGTGACCTGGAGTCGGGGATTCAGGCGTTCCTGAACCTTGGAAATAGTATCGGTGAGCAGCGCGATCCCCCGCAATGCGAAGAACTCGCACTCAAGCGGCATGATAACCCCATCGCTGGCGGTGAGCGCGTTGATCGTGAGCAGCCCGAGGCTTGGCGCGCAGTCGATCAGGATCACGTCGTAGCGGTCCCGGACCCGGTCCAGCACCCGCGCCAGGATCTGTTCCCGGGCGACCTCGCTGACCAGTTGCAGCTCGGCGGCGGACAGGTCGATGTTGGAGGGCAGGATGTCCATGCCCTCCACGACGGTCTCGTCGATCACCTCGTCGATGTCGGTGCCGCGGTCCATCAGCAGGTTGTAGACGCTGGTCTCCAGGGTGTGCGGGTTGACCCCCAGCCCCACCGACAGCGAGCCCTGCGGGTCGAAGTCGACCAGCAGCACCCGGCGGCCGGTCTCGGCGAGCGCGGCACCGAGGTTGATCGTGGTGGTGGTCTTGCCGACGCCACCCTTCTGGTTGCACATGGCGATGATCTGCGCGTGCTTCGGCCCGGCGGCCGGCGGGGCGGGTTCGGGCAGCTGCGGGAACGGTCGCCCGGTCGGGCCGAGTGGTTCCTCGGCGCCGGTGTCGCGGTCCTCGGGCTGCTCGTCCGCGGAGTCCTCGTCCTCGACGCGCTGCGGGGTCGGCTCGTCCGCCTCCCGCTCGGGCCAGCTGCGTTCCCGCTGCTCCTCGGCCATCTCGGTGGTGGTCTCGGCCGGTTCGAACTCGGCGGCCTCGGCGGCGACGACGGCCGGCGCGCTGGGCGACTCGCCTCCGTCGAAGAGGGTCTCCGGTTCGTCGACGGGCTGCGGGCGTACGCCGAAGCCGGGCTCGTCCCGCCGTGGGTCGTGCCGATCCTGGTCGAGCGAAGACACCCGGTTTCCTCCTGCTGGTCGTGACTGTGGTGCGACTGCTGTTCTGATCGAGCCTAGTACGCGCGTGGGTGCGCCGTCAGGTACGTCTCCCGGAGATGGTCGACGGTGACCAGGGTGTAGATCTGGGTGGTGGTCACCGAGGCGTGGCCGAGCAGCTCCTGCACCACCCGGACATCGGCGCCGCCGTCGAGCAGGTGGGTGGCATAGGAGTGCCGCAGGGTGTGCGGGGACACCTCGACCTCGAGCTTCGCCGCCGCCGCGGCCGCCTGCAGCACCGCCCAGGCACTCTGCCGGGACAACCGGTTGCCACGGGCGTTCAGCAGCAGCGCGGGCCCGCTCCCCTTGCCGCGGCGCGCGAACTCGGGGCGGCCGCGGACCAGCCAGGCGTCCAGTGCCTGCCGGGCGTACCCGCCGAGCGGGACGATCCGTTCCTTGTTGCCCTTGCCGATCAGCCGCAGCCCCAGATCCTCATCGGCGTCGGGGCCGAGGAGCCGGGAGACATCGTCGACGTCGAGTCCGACGACCTCGGAGATCCGGGCACCGGTGCCGTAGAGCAGTTCCAGCAGCACCCGATCCCGCAACCCGGTCGGGGTCTCGGTGTCCGGGGCGGCCAGCAGCGCCTCGACCTGGCCGAGGCTGAGCGCCTTCGGCAACCGGGCGCCGGCGCGCGGTGGCTGCACCTGGGCGGCGGGGTTGTCGGCGGTGATCCCCTCCTCGGCGGCGAACCGGTGCAGGCTGCGGATCGCGACCACCGCGCGGGCCACACTCGCCGGGGCCAGCGCGGCCCGATCCGGGGCACCGGTGCTCAGCTCGGCGGCATGGGCGGTGATGTCGGCCGCGGTGACCTGGCCGGGGTCGCCGATCCCCCGCTCGGTGAGAAAATCGGCGTACCGGAACAGGTCGCGGCGATAGCTGGCCACCGTGTGGGTGGACATGCCGCGTTCCACGACCAGATGGTCCAGGTAGCCGTGGATCAGCCGCTCAACCGCGGTGTTCGCCATCGGGGGCGCGCTCGATCGGTGCGGCCGCGCGGAGTTCGGCGACCTGGTCACGGGCCGGCCAGGGCGCGTCGGCGGGCCGCAGGGCGTCGAGGCGGTCGCGGGCGGCCCACAGCGCCAGACACCCCGAGACCAGCGACGGGCTCTGCAGCCGGCCGGCGAGGATGCCGTCGACGAGGTCGGCCAGCGGCACCCGGTAGTGGTCGAGGTGGGCCTCCTCGCCCTGCAGGGTGAACCCCTCCGGTGCCGGCGCGGCGCTCAGCCCGGTGGCCAGATACATCCGCAGGGTCTCGCTCACCCCGCCGGGGGTGGTGGTGATGTCGACCAGGACCCGCCAGTCGCTGGCGGCCAGGCCGGCCTCCTCGGCGAGCTCGCGGGCCGCCGCCAGCTGGTACGCCTCGGCGTGCACGTCCAGCAGTCCGGCGGGCGGCTCGACGAGCCGCTGACCGAGGGGGTGGCGGTACTGCCCGATCACGATCACGTTGAACTCGTCGTCGACCGCGATCACACCGACCGCACCGACATGGTCGAGCCAGTCGCGGGTCATCGTCTCCCCCGACGGGGTCTCAACGACATCGCCGACGTAGTCGAACAGGTGCCCCTTGCCGAGCAGCCGGCGCTCGCGGACCGGCCAGTGCTCACCGACATCGGCGACCTCGGCGCCGCGCCGCAGCGGGAATCGCTGGATCCAGTCCTCACTCACCGCTGCCGGCTCCCACCTGCTCGGTCTGCTGCTGGTCGGCGGTCTGCTCCGCGCCGTCACCCTCCTCGGTCCCGGGCTCGGTGGCCGGGTGCTCCGGCTCGTCCCACAACCGGGTGCTGCGCTGGTTGCGGATCGCGGCCCGGACCAGGCCCGCGAACAGCGGGTGGGCCTTGGTGGGCCGCGACTTCAGCTCGGGGTGCGCCTGGGTGGAGACGTAGAAGGGATGCGTCTCGGCGGGCAGTTCGACGAACTCCACCAGGGTGGAATCGGGTGAGGTGCCGCTGATCCGCAGCCCGGCCTGTTCCAGCTGCTCGCGGTAGGCGTTGTTGACCTCGTAACGGTGCCGGTGCCGTTCCTCCACCCGGTGCACCCCGTAGAGGCCGGCGGTGATCGAGCCGCGGGCCAGGTCGGCCGGGTACGAGCCGAGCCGCATGGTGCCGCCCAGGTCGCCCTCGCCGGAGACGATGTCGATCTGCTCGGCCATCGTGGCGATCACCGGGTGCTCGGTCTGCGGGTCGAACTCGGTGGAGGCGGCGTCCGGCATCCCGGCGACGTTCTGGGCGTACTCGATCACCATGCACTGCAGGCCGAGGCACAGTCCCAGGGTGGGGGTCCGGTTCTCCCGGGCGTACCGGAGAGCGCCGAGTTTTCCTTCCACGCCACGGATTCCGAAGCCGCCGGGGATCAGCACACCGTCCACGTCGCTGAGGTTGGCACGAGCGCCCTCGGGGGTGGCGCACTCGTCGGAGGCGACCCAGCGGACGTTGACCTTGGCCTTGTGGTGGAAACCGCCGGCGCGCAGCGCCTCGACCACCGAGAGGTAGGCGTCGGGCAGGTCGATGTATTTGCCGACCAGCGCGATGGTGACCTCGTCGGTGGGGTTGTGCACCCGGTCCAGCAGGTCGTTCCAGCGGGTCCAGTCGACATCGCGGAAGGGCAGATCGAGCTTGCGGACCACGTAGGCGTCCAGGCCCTCGGCGTGGATCACCTTGGGGATGTCGTAGATGGAGGGGGCGTCGAAGGCGGTGACGACGGCCTCCTCCTCGACATCGCACATCAGCGCGATCTTGCGCTTCACCGATTCGGGCAGATCCCGGTCGGCGCGGCAGACGATCGCATCGGGCTGCAGGCCGACCTGGCGCAGCTGGGCCACCGAGTGCTGGGTGGGCTTGGTCTTCAGCTCCTTGGAGGGGCCGATGTAGGGCACCAGGGAGACGTGCAGGAAGAACGCGTTCTCCCGGCCGACCTCGCGGCGCGCCTGCCGGGCGGCCTCCAGGAACGGCAGCGATTCGATGTCGCCGACGGTGCCGCCGATCTCGTGGATCACCACGTCGATGTCGGGACCCTCCATGGCGAGCATCTCGTCCTTGATCTCACCGGTGATGTGCGGGATCACCTGCACGGTGTCACCGAGATAGTCACCGCGCCGCTCCTTGGCGATCACCTGGGAGTAGACCTTGCCGGTGGTGACGTTGGCGCCGCCGGTGAGGTTGACGTCCAGGAAGCGCTCGTAGTGGCCGATGTCAAGATCGGTCTCCGCGCCGTCCTCGGTGACGAACACCTCGCCGTGCTGGAAGGGGTTCATCGTGCCCGGATCGACGTTCAGATAGGGATCCAGCTTCTGCATGGTCACCCGCAGCCCGCGGGCGATCAGCAGGCTGCCCAGACTGGAGGCCGTGAGGCCCTTGCCGAGCGAGGAGGCGACGCCTCCGGTGACGAATACGTGCTTGGTTTTCTTGGCGGCTCCCACGGGGTTCCAGCCTATCTCGGATCGCCGATTTCGTCCGCATCGCGCGCGCTCCGGCTCCGCTTCTTCTTCACCGGCCGGGCCTGACCTGCCTCGGTGAGCAGTTCGCGGGCATGCGCGAGCGAGCTGTCGCTGGTGTCGATGCCGGCCATCATCCGGGCCAGTTCGGCCTCCCGTTCGGCGCCGTCGAGGTGGCGTACGCCGGAGGTGGTGACCTGGCCGTCGGAGGATTTCTGCACCACCAGATGCCGGTCGGCGAAGGCGGCGACCTGGGCCAGGTGGGTGACCACCAGCACCTGATGGTGCTCGGCCAGCCGGGCCAGCCGGCGGCCGATCTCCACCGCGACCCGGCCGCCGACGCCGGCGTCCACCTCGTCGAAGACCAGCGTGGTGCGCTCGGCCGCATCGGCCAGCACCACCTCCAGGGCCAGCCGGACCCGGGACAGCTCACCACCGGAGGCGACCCGGGCCAGCGGCCGGGGATCCGAACCGGGGTTCGCGGTGAACTGCAGCACCACCTGGTCCGCGCCGTGCGGACCGAGCCGGTCCAGCGGGGTGATCGCGAACTCGAGCCGCGCGTGCGGCATCGCCAGCGCGGCCAGCTCGGTCAGCACCGCGGCGGAGAGCCGTTCGGCCGCCTTCGTGCGGAGCGCGGTCAACTCCGCGGCCCGGGTCGCGAGCCGCTCGTCGAGGGCGGCCACCTCGGCGGCGAGCGCCTCGATCCGGTCGTCGCTGGCGGCGAGTCCGCCGAGCCGGCCGGCGGCGTCGGCGGACCAGGCGAGCACCTCATCGACGGTCTCGCCGTATTTGCGGGTCAACCCCTGCAGCGCGGCCCGCCGTTCGGCGATCCATTCCAACCGGTTCGGGTCGGCCTCCAACCCGGCGAGATAACCGGAGAGATCCTGGGCGAGCTCGGCGGCGAGCACCATCACCTCCCCGGACCGGTCGGCGAGGCCGGCGAGTTCGGGGTCCTGGGCGGCGGCCCCCTCGAGCGCCTTGCGGGCGGTCGCGGCCGCGGTCAGCGCGGACCCCTGGTCGATGGAGTCCTCATCGCCGGCCAGCGCCACCACCGCGGTGTGCGCGGCCAGCCGCAGATCGTCGACCGCCTGCAACCGCTCCGCCTCGGCGGCCAGCGCGGTGTCCTCCCCCGGTTGCGGATCCACCTTCTCGATCTCGTCCAGGCCGAACTGCAGCAGGTCGGCCTCACGGGCGCGTTCGCGGGCGTGGTCGCGCAGATCGGCCAGTTCGGCGGCGGCCGCTTCGCGGGCGGCGTGATCGGCACGGTACGAGGCCAGCGCCTTCGCCAGCTTCGGCCCGGCCGCCCGATCCAGGATCTCCCGCTGCCGCGCCGGCGCCGCCAGGCGTACCTGTTCGGACTGACCGTGGATGGTGACGAGTTGTTCGGCGATCTCCTGCTGCTGCGCCACCGGTACGCCCGCACCGCCGACGAATCCGCGGGAGCGACTGCCGCCGAGCTGGCGGGCCAGCAGCAGTTCGCCGTCGTCGAGCTCCCCGCCGGCCTCGGTGACCTGGTCGGCCAGGCCCTCGGGCAGCCGGGAGAAGACGCCCTCGACGCGGGCGCTGCGGGCGCCGCGGCGAATCGCACCGGAGTCGGCGCGCTGGCCGAGCAGCAGCCCGAGACCGGTGACCACCATCGTCTTGCCGGCACCGGTCTCGCCGGTCACCACGCTGAGCCCGGGGGCCAGTTCGATGACGGCGTCGTCGATCACGCCCAGGTCGGCGATCCGCAGCTCGCCGATCACGGCGTCCGGGCCTCCGCGGCACCGCGCCAGCCCTCGACGCGCAGGTCGAACTTGCGCACCAGTCGATCGGTGAACGGTGCCATCGAGAGCCGGGCGAGCCGCAGCCGGTGTTCGCTGCGCAGCACCTCCACCTCCATCCCGCCGACGATGTCGACCGAGCGGCGGCCGTCGCACCAGACCACGCCGCGGTTGTCGTAGCTGACCAGCGGCTGGATGGTGATGTCGGAGGTCGGGCCGAGGACCATCGGGCGGGCGAACAGGGCGTGTGCCTGCAGCGGCACCACCAGCAGCGCCTCCACGCCGGGCCAGATCACCGGTCCACCGGCGGAGAAGGCGTACGCCGTGGAGCCGGTCGGGGTCGCGACCAGCACCCCGTCGCAGCCCCAGCGGTGCAGCGGCCGGTCGTCGACCGCGACCAGCACCTCGAGCATCCGCTCCCGCGAGCCCTTCTCCAACGACACCTCGTTGACCGCGAACGAGCTCCACACGGTCTGCCCGTTCTCGCTGCGGGGCCGGTCACGGACGGTGACCTGCACGGTCATCCGCTCCTCGACCGAATAGGAGCGCGTCACCACCGCGGTGACGACCTGGTCGAGCTCGTGCGATTCGGCCTCGGCGAGGAAGCCGACGTGGCCGAGGTTGACCCCGAGCAGCGGCACATCACGGGGCACGGCCCATTCGGCCGCGCGCAGGATGGTGCCGTCACCGCCGAAGACGACGGCCAGTTCGCAGTCGGTCTCGGCGGCGGACTGGTCGAGTTCCTGCACCGCGCAGCCGGCGAGCAGTTCACCGAGCTGGGCCAGGTCCTCGGCCGGCACCCGGCTGACGATGCCGCGGGCGGTCAGCCCGGCGATGCAGCGGGCCGCGGCCTCGATCGCCTCCCGGCGGTGGATGTGGGTGAGCACGGCGACGCTGCGGGTCGGCTGGTCGGCTGCGGGCTCAGTCACGGCCCTCAGCATAGGGCGTGGCCCCGACGGTTCCGGACACCCATACGAAGTACTCCACATTGCCCGAGGGCCCGGGCAGCCGGCTGCGGAATCGGCCCCGGCTGCGCCGCCGGTACGCCGCCAGTTCGGACTCCACCGCGGCGACGGCCTGCTCGCGCAACGCCTCGTCGCGGACCACCCCGCCCTTGCCGAGCCGTTCCCGGCCGACCTCGAACTGGGGTTTCACCATCAGCAGCGCCTCCCCGGCCGGCGCGAGGACCGAGAACAGCGGGGCTAGCAGCAGTTTCAGCGAGATGAAGGAGACATCGGCGACCACCAGGTCGACCGGTTCGCCGTCGACGTGGTCGAGAGTGAGGTCGCGCAGGTTGGTCTGTTCGTGGACGCTGATCCGTGGGTCGGCGCGCAGTATCGGATGCAGCTGGTCGGTGCCGACGTCGATCGCATAGACCCGTTCCGCGCCGCGCTCGAGCAGCACCTGGCTGAACCCGCCGGTGGAGGATCCGGCGTCCAGCACCCGCGGCGGGACCCGGGCACCGGTGTCGTTCAGGGCGCCGAGCAGTTTCTCGGCGGCCCGGGAGACGTAGTGGTCGCCGGCCCCGTGCTCGATGACGGGGCCGATGCCGTGGGGCACGATCGCGGCGGGGCGGCGTACCACCTCACCGGCCAGGCTGACCCGGCCGTCGCGGATCAGTTCGGCGGCGTGTCCGCGGGAGCGGGCCAGCCCGCGGCGGACGAGTTCGGCATCCAGGCGCACGCCTCAGGCGCTTCCCTGCGCCCCGGAATCGCTGGATTCGTCGGAGAGTACGCCGTGCAGGGCCTCGTGGGCGCGGGCCAGCCGGTCGTGGTGTTCGGCGACCGGCTGGTCGGCGAGTCCGTCCAGCTCGGCCAGCACCCCGTCCACCTGGTCGTGCCCGGTCCGCGGCGCGGGCGGCACCGTGGGGTCGGGCCGCGTCGTTTCGTCGTCGGACATCTCGCCTCCGTCTCCTCCGGTCATGGCAGCCGGTCCAGTCGTGCCAGGGCCCGGGCCACCGCGGGTTCGGTGGGATCGTTGCCCGGCGGGAGTACGCCCAGCAGCGCGCGCAGTGCGTCCAGCTGCTGCTGCGGGCTCTGCAGCGGCCCCTCCAGTTCCAGCGTGTCACCGGTGCGCCGGGCGGTGTGCGCGCCGCAGCGGGCGTATCCCTCGCCGGTCTCGAGCCGGGCGGCCGGTTCGAGCAGGGCACCGACACCGAGGCCGAGGTGATCGGGGCGGGTGGTCGCGGCGACCACATCGGTCTTGCCGTGGGCGCCGGTGAACACCAGCAGGCTGGTCATGCCGACCGCGGCCGCGCCGTCGATGTCGGTGTCCAGCCGGTCCCCGACGAAGATCGGGTCGGTGGCGCCCAGTCGGCGTACCGTCTCGGTGAGCAGCGGCGGGTGCGGTTTGCCGGCGACCTCCGGGTCGACGGCGACGGCCTGCCGGAGCGCGCCGATCTGGGCGCCCGCTCCGGCGACCAGACCACGGTCGGTGGGCCGATTGCTGTCGGTATTGGTGGCCACCCACAGCGCACCGGCCTGGATGGCGAAACCGGCCTCGTCGATGAGCTGCCAGGGCAACTCGGGGTGATAACCCTGGATCACCGCGGCGGGCCGGTCGGCGGCGCTGGTGACCGGTGTCATGCCGACCGCCAGCACCTCATCGCGCAGCGCGTCGGTGCCGACCACCAGCACCGGGGAACCGGCGGGAAGGCGATCGGCGAGCATCCGGGCACCCGCCTGGGAGGAGGTGACCACGTCACCGGTCTCGGCCGGTACGCCGAGTTCGCGCAGGTGGGCCGCCACCGCGGCCGGGGTGCGGGCGGCGTTGTTGGTGACGTAGCCGATCTGCACCCCTCGCTCGCGCAGCGCGGCGATCCCCTCCGCCGCACCGGGGATCGGCTGCGGGCCCAGATAGACGACTCCGTCGAGGTCGAACAGCGCCGCATCGTGGCCGTCGACGAGTGCGCTCACTCCTCGGTCTCCGTGGGCCGATCCTGCGCATCGCCGGGCTCGGTCTCGCCGGTCCCGGTTTCGCTGGTCCCGGTTTCGCCGGTCCCGGGCTCGGGGTCAGCCTCCTCGGCGTCGTCGAAGTCGATGACCAGGCCCTCGAGCCGGGCGACGCGCTCGTCGGCGTCGGTGACCCCGTCGGTGTCGAGCTTCGCCGCGGCGGCGAACCAGGTGTGCGCCGCCTCCCGGTCCCCTGCCTCGAGCAACCGGTCGGCATAGGCGTAGCGCAACCGCGCCGCACTGTCGGCGGGAACCCGCCGTCCCCGGGAGGCGGCGATCTCACTCTGCAGCAGCCGCCGCGCCTCGGCGTCCTGACCGAGATCGGCGCGGGCCCCGGCTTCGACGATCCGCAACTCGATCCGGGTCGCGGGATCCAGGTCGGCCTCCGCGCCCTGGCGGGCGAGCTTCAGCGCCTCCTCGGGGCGGCCGAGGGCACGTTCGCAGTCGGCCAGCACCGGGAGGTATTCGTCGTCCCCGCTCATCCGGCGCAGCGCCCGATATTCGCTGAGCGCCGCGGCGTAATCCTCGGCGGCGTAGGCGGTCTCGGCGACCGCGGCGCGTACCACCGGCAACCTGGAGGCCAGCCGGCGGGCGACCTTGGCATGGGCGTACGCCATTTCCGGGTCCTCATCGACCAGCAGCCCGGCGGCGAGCAGTCGCGGACCTACCTTGTCGGCGAGATCGGCCGGCAGACCCCGCAGCTCGGCCTTCACCCCGCGCGGGAGCTGACGCAGACCGAGATCCTCGGGGAGGTCGGGTTCGTTCTCCGGCGTACGGACCAGACCGCGGGTGATCCGATCGTTCTCGGCAGCTTCGGGGCGCGAGCCCTCGCGGAATCGGTCCGGGCGATCAGCACCGCGTCGGAAGTCCCGGTCGCCCTGCGGCCGGCCACCCTGCCGTCGGTCACCCCGGTCATCCCGACGCCGGTCGTCTTGACGCCGATCGTCCCGGCCACGATCATCACGACGCCGGTCATCCTGACGCCGGTCATCTCGACGCCGATCATCCCGGCCGCGGTCATCTCGACGGCGATCATCCCGGCCGCGGTCATCTCGACGGCGATCATCCCGCCCGCGGTCATCTCGACGCCGATCGTCCCGCCCGCGGTCATCTCGACGCCGATCGTCCCGGCCACGATCATCACGACGCCGATCGTCCTGGCGACGCTCCCCGCTCGGGCGACCAGAACCCCGGCGTCCTTCCGAGCCGTCCTCCCGGCGGTCTATGCGACCGCGGCCGGCGGGCCGGCGATCACCGTCGCGGCCAGGTCGACCACCACCGGACCGCCGATCCTGCGGCCCACCGGGCCGCCCTCCGCGGCCTCGGGGCCGGTCGCTGCTGCCGCCGGATCCACGGCGTTCATTTTCTGCCACCTGCCAATCCTGCCGGAGCGCCCGGCTGTGCGCAAAGCGTCCGGAGACGCAAAAACACCTCTGGGTGGCTCACGAATGAGCCACCCAGAGGTGTTGTGTTGTCCGGCGACGTCCTAGTCTCCCACACACTCCCGTGTGCAGTACCTTCGGCGCTGAGGGGCTTAACTTCCGGGTTCGGAATGGGACCGGGTGTTTCCCCCTCGCCATGGCCACCGAAACTCTATTGAGATGTGTCGGACCGACCAGGCCACAAGCTAGTTGTGGCGGCGGTTTCCCGACCGTATCTCGGGAACCTCACAGTGGACGCGTAGCACCTTTGTAGGAACAAGCCCTCGGACTATTAGTATCGGTCAGCTCCGTGCATTGCTGCACTTCCACATCCGACCTATCACCCGGTGGTCTTCCGGGGTCCTTAACTCACAAAGAGTGGGAGCCCTCATCTTGAAGCGTGCTTCCCGCTTAGATGCTTTCAGCGGTTATCACTTCCCAACGTAGCCAACCAGCCGTGCTCTTGGCAGAACAACTGGCACACCAGAGGTTAGTCCGTCCCGGTCCTCTCGTACTAAGGACAGCTCTTCTCAAGACTCCTACGCGCGCAGCGGATAGGGACCGAACTGTCTCACGACGTTCTAAACCCAGCTCGCGTGCCGCTTTAATGGGCGAACAGCCCAACCCTTGGGACCGACTCCAGCCCCAGGATGCGACGAGCCGACATCGAGGTGCCAAACCATGCCGTCGCTATGGACGCTCGGGCAAGATCAGCCTGTTATCCCCGGGGTACCTTTTATCCGTTGAGTGACGGCGCTTCCACATGCCACCGTCAGATCACTAGTCCCGACTTTCGTCCCTGCTTGAGATGTCTCTCTCACAGTCAAGCTCCCTTGTGCACTTACACTCAAAACCTGATTGCCAACCAGGCTGAGGGAACCTTTGGGCGCCTCCGTTACCTTTTGGGAGGCGACCGCCCCAGTCAAACTACCCATCAGGCACTGTCCCTGATCCGGATAACGGATCGAGGTTAGATAACCAGAGCAACCAGAGTGGTATTTCAACGTTGACTCCACACTCACTGGCGTGAATGCTTCAAAGTCTCCCACCTATCCTACACAAGCTGCACCAATCACCAATACCAAACTATAGTAAAGGTCCCGGGGTCTTTCCGTCCTGCTGCGCGTAACGAGCATCTTTACTCGTAGTGCAATTTCGCCGAGTTCGTGGTGGAGACAGTAGGAAAGTCGTTACTCCATTCGTGCAGGTCGGAACTTACCCGACAAGGAATTTCGCTACCTTAGGATGGTTATAGTTACCACCGCCGTTTACTGGGGCTTAAGTTCAGTGCTTCGCCGAAGCTAACACTTCCCCTTAACCTTCCAGCACCGGGCAGGAGTCAGTCCGTATACATCGTCTTGCGACTTGGCACGGACCTGTGTTTTTAGTAAACAGTCGCTTTCCCCTGGTCTCTGCGGCCCTCAACGCTCGGAGAGCAAGTCTCGTCACGTGTCAGGCCCCCCTTATTCCGAAGTTACGGGGGTATTTTGCCGAGTTCCTTCACCACGATTATCTCGATCGCCTTGGTATCCTCTACCTAACCACCTGAGTCGGTTTGGGGTACGGGCGGCTTACAAACTCGCTCACGAAGATTTTCTAGGCAGCATAGGATCACTCACTCGATGGGACGTATCCCACCCAGCCGTCATGTCTCAGGCACATGAGACGCGGATTTGCCTACGTCTCGCCCTACACACTTAGCCCGGGACTACCATCGCCCGGGATGAGCTACCTTCCTGCGTCCCTCCGCAGCTTGCCTAGTACAAGTTTGGGTCACAGAGTCAGTCGCTTCAGTCCGAAGACGTCCACGACCTTCCATGCTTAGCATTACCTGATTCGGCAGGGGCGTTTGTACGCCGGTACGGGAATATCAACCCGTTGTCCATCGACTACGCCTGTCGGCCTCGCCTTAGGTCCCGACTTACCCAGGGCAGATTAGCTTGACCCTGGAACCCTTGGTTATTCGGCGGACGGGTTTCTCACCCGTCATTCGCTACTCATGCCTGCATTCTCACTCGTGTGCTCTCCACGGCTGGGTCACCCCGCCGCTTCGTCGCGCACACGACGCTCCCCTACCCATCCACACACCTGGATCGAAATCAGGTTATTGTGTGAATGCCACAACTTCGGCGGATAGCTTGAGCCCCGCTAAATTGTCGGCGCGGAATCACTTGACCAGTGAGCTATTACGCACTCTTTCAAGGGTGGCTGCTTCCAAGCCAACCTCCTGGTTGTCTGCGCAACTCCACATCCTTTTCCACTTAGCTATCGCTTAGGGGCCTTAGTTGGTGATCTGGGCTGTTTCCCTCTCGACAATGAAGCTTATCCCCCACTGTCTCACTGCCGCACTCTCACTTGCCGGCATTCGGAGTTTGGTTAATTTCGGTAAGCTTGTGGGCCCCCTAGACTATCCAGTGCTCTACCTCCGGCAAGAAACATGCGACGCTGCACCTATATGCATTTCGGGGAGAACCAGCTATTACGGAGTTTGATTGGCCTTTCACCCCTATCCACAGCTCATCCCCCCAGTTTTCAACCTAGGTGGGTTCGGTCCTCCACGACGTCTTACCGTCGCTTCAACCTGGCCATGGATAGATCACTCCGCTTCGGGTCTAGAGCACGCCACTCACTCGCCCTGTTCGGACTCGCTTTCGCTACGGCTTCCCCACACGGGTTAACCTCGCGACGTACCACTAACTCGCAGGCTCATTCTTCAAAAGGCACGCCGTCACCCTTACGGGCTCCGACGGATTGTAGGCAATCGGTTTCAGGTACTATTTCACTCCCCTCCCGGGGTACTTTTCACCTTTCCCTCACGGTACTTGTCCGCTATCGGTCACCAAGGAGTATTTAGGCTTAGCGGGTGGTCCCGCTGGATTCACACGGAATTTCAGGGGTTCCGTGTTACTTGGGGTGACGCTCAAGAGTGATCACGTTACGACTACAGGGGTGTTACCTTCTGTGCCGCACTATCCCAAAGTGCTTCGTCTTCGGTGATCATTTTTGACTCTTTGACCAGTCAACAGCCTGGTCGGAGCGGCCCCACTACACCGCAACTGCAACGCCTGTCAGCTATCACACAGATGCGGTTTGGCCTCTTCCGCGTTCGCTCGCCACTACTTACGGAATCACGGTTGTTTTCTGTTCCTGTGGGTACTGAGATGTTTCACTTCCCCACGTTCCCTCCCACTGCCCTATGTGTTCAGGCAGGGGTCGCCGGACATTACTCCGGTTTCTTTCGAGGTTTCCCTATTCGGAGATCCCCGGATCGAAGCTCGTTTACCAGCTCCCCGGGGCTTATCGCAGGTTACAACGTCCTTCATCGGCTCTTGGTGCCTAGGCATCCACCGATTGCCCTTAGTAGCTTGTTGTTACTACAAAGATGCTCGCGTCCACTGTGAAGTTCTCAAGATACGGGCGGTACCAGGACCAACACCCTTGGGTGCTGATCGGTGGTCCGCAGAAGAGTTGTCGCTTACGCGAACGACCCTTCAGGACCCAACAGCGTGCTCGGGCCGGCCGCTCCACCTGGCTGGTTCCACTCCGTTGATGTGATCGCTGGTTGTACTTGAGCCGGCTTCGCCGGTCGGCTTAATGGTCAATGTTCCACATTCCGTAGCCTGTCCGACCGAGAACGTTTGTCTCGGAACCGGACGCTGGACAATCACTGCTATGAGTGAGTGCCATGGGCTCCTTAGAAAGGAGGTGATCCAGCCGCACCTTCCGGTACGGCTACCTTGTTACGACTTAGTCCTAATTACCAGCCCCACCTTCGACGGCTCCCTCCAAAAGGTTGGGCCACCGGCTTCGGGTGTTGCCGACTTTCATGACTTGACGGGCGGTGTGTACAAGGCCCGGGAACGTATTCACCGCAGCGTTGCTGATCTGCGATTACTAGCGACTCCGACTTCATGGGGTCGAGTTGCAGACCCCAATCCGAACTGAGACTGGCTTTTTGGGATTCGCTAAACCTTGCGGTTTCGCAGCCCTTTGTACCAGCCATTGTAGCATGCGTGAAGCCCTGGACATAAGGGGCATGATGACTTGACCTCATCCCCACCTTCCTCCGAGTTGACCCCGGCAGTCTCCTATGAGTCCCCGGCATTATCCGCTGGCAACATAGGACGAGGGTTGCGCTCGTTGCGGGACTTAACCCAACATCTCACGACACGAGCTGACGACAGCCATGCACCACCTGTATACCGACCTTGCGGGGCACCTGTCTCCAGATGTTTCCGGTATATGTCAAACCCAGGTAAGGTTCTTCGCGTTGCATCGAATTAATCCGCATGCTCCGCCGCTTGTGCGGGCCCCCGTCAATTCCTTTGAGTTTTAGCCTTGCGGCCGTACTCCCCAGGCGGGGCACTTAATGCGTTAGCTACGGCACGGATCACGTGGAATGTGACCCACACCTAGTGCCCACCGTTTACGGCGTGGACTACCAGGGTATCTAAGCCTGTTTGCTCCCCACGCTTTCGCTCCTCAGCGTCAGGAAAGTCCCAGAGAACCGCCTTCGCCACCGGTGTTCCTCCTGATATCTGCGCATTCCACCGCTCCACCAGGAATTCCGTTCTCCCCTAACTTCCTCTAGTCTGCCCGTATCGGAAGCAGGCTCAGAGTTAAGCCCTGAGTTTTCACTTCCGACGCGACAAACCGCCTACGAGCTCTTTACGCCCAATAATTCCGGACAACGCTCGGACCCTACGTATCACCGCGGCTGCTGGCACGTAGTTGGCCGGTCCTTCTTCTGCACCTACCGTCACTTTCGCTTCGTCGGTGCTGAAAGCGGTTTACAACCCGAAGGCCGTCATCCCGCACGCGGCGTTGCTGCATCAGGCTTGCGCCCATTGTGCAATATTCCCCACTGCTGCCTCCCGTAGGAGTCTGGGCCGTATCTCAGTCCCAGTGTGGCCGGTCGCCCTCTCAGGCCGGCTACCCGTCGAAGCCTTGGTGAGCCGTTACCTCACCAACTAGCTGATAGGCCGCGAGCCCATCCTTGACCGCCGGAGCTTTCCACTTCATCAGATGTCTGAAGAAGTAATATCCGGTATTAGACGCCCTTTCGAGCGCTTATTCCAGTGTCAAGGGTAGGTTGCTCACGTGTTACTCACCCGTTCGCCACTCGTGTACTCCGAAGAGCCTTACCGTTCGACTTGCATGTGTTAAGCACGCCGCCAGCGTTCGTCCTGAGCCAGGATCAAACTCTCCGTTGAAAAAATTCGGCAGACCGAAGTCCGCCTCAAAATCAACGAGTCTGATTCCTGACAGGATCCATTGCTGGATCTATCAATAATCAACTCAAAGAAATCCATCCTCCGTTGACGGATCGGTGATCCGATCAGTCGCCAGAGCACGGGGTTTCTGTGCATCTTTGGCATTGACTTTTAAGCACGCTGTTGAGTTCTCAAGTTTCGTTCGCACACCGCCCGGGGCCTCTCGGCCTCGTTTGGGGCAACCTGTCTTACTTTACTCGCTTCCTTCCGCGGTGTCAACTCCGCTTCCGGGGCGATCGGTGTGACCTTGGCCACACCTGAGTCGCTCTTCTGCCTCGGCTTTCCGAGCGACTCGATCAATCTTAGTTACCGCGTTTCCCCTTGTCAAACCGGGGATTCGGGGTGACTTGCCGCTCTGAACCGGAGCTCGGAGCAACTCGATCAACCTTACCGGGCCGGCTGGTCGGCGTCAAACCGACCGGTCAGTTCCGGATCCAGCCAGCACTCAGCCGCCGGGTGGATGGGTTCTTCTTGAACACACATCCGTCCGGTCGTCCTGTGCACCAGTGGAGTGCCCACCTGGGCCGGGCCGTGAGGCTGGCTTTCGCCGCTCTCCTGCGTCCCTTGCACCCTCGGGGCTCAGAGAACATTACGGATGTGCGGGCGGTGGGTCAAATCGAGACGGAGTGTCCTCGGTCACACCCGGTCGGACCCCGTTCCCGGGGCCCCACACGAGCCTCAACGGACCACTTCGACCATGCCGACGGTCTTCTTCCCCCGGCGTACCACCAGGTAGCGACCGTGCAGCAGATCGGCGTCGGTCACCCGCTGCTCCACATCGGTCACCTTCTGGTTGTTCAGGTACGCCCCGCCCTCGGTGATCGCACGCCGGGCGGCTCCCTTGGAGTCGGTCACCGAACCCGTCACCAGGGCATCCACCACCAGCGGCAGCTCCGCACCGGCCTCGACCTTGCCGCCACCGACCTCACCGGCCACCTGGGACAGCGTGGACACCGGCAACTCGCTCAACTCACTGCGTCCGAAGAGCGCGGCCGCCGCCGCCACCGCGGCCCGGCGCTCGCTCTCCCCGTGCACCAGATCGGTGATGTCGTCGGCCAGCGCCCGCTGGGCGGCCCGCAGCTGCGGTGCCTCGCTCACCTGCCGGGCGAGATCGTCGATCTCCTCCCGACTGCGCGGGCTGAACACCTTCAGGTATTCCGCCACCTTGGCGTCCTCGGCATTCAGGAAGAACTGGTGGAAGGCGTACGGGCTGGTCAGCTGCGGGTCCAACCAGACCGTGCCGCTCTCGGTCTTCCCATATTTGGAGCCGTCGGCCTTGGTGAGCAGCGGGGTGACCAGCCCGTGCACGGTGGCGCGTTCGGTGCGCCGGATGTAGTCGATCCCGGCGGTGATGTTCCCCCACTGGTCCTGGGCACCGCTCTGCAGGGTGCAGCCGTAACGCTTGAAGAGCTCGTGGTAGTCCAACGACTGGAGCAGCACGTAGCTGAACTCGGTGTAGGAGATCCCCGAATCCAACCGCCGGGCGACCACGTCGCGGTCCAGCATCCGGTTGATCGAGAAGTGCTTGCCCACATCCCGCAGGAAGTCGAGGGTGGACAGCTCGGCGGTCCAGTCGTAGTTGTTCACGAACCGCACCGGGTTCGGGCCGCTGAGCTCGACGAATCGGCTCATCTGCTCGCGCAGCCGTTCCACCCAGCCGGCCACCACCTCGCGACCGTTCATCACCCGTTCCCCGGTCTGCTTCGGATCACCGATCAGCCCGGTGGAACCACCGACCAGCAGCAGGGGACGGTGTCCACCGGCGTAGAGGTGGCGAACCACCATCAGCTGGACCAGGTGCCCGATGTGCAGGCTCGGCGCGGTGGGATCGAAGCCCACATAGCTGGTGACCGGCCCCGCATCCAGGTGCGCCGAGAGCGCCTCCCGATCGGTCGAGTCGGCCACCAGGCCACGCCAGAGCAGTTCATCAAGGACAGCGTTCACGGCGACAACCTTAGCGATCCGGTACGCCTCAGGGCTGCGGATTCCGCAGCGGGGAGTCGCTCCACTCCCCTGCCCGCCGCAGCGCCGCCTCGGCCTGCTCGAGCTGTTCGGTGACCCGGGCCACCGCGGTGCCGCCCTTCCCGGCGCGGCTGTCCACCGAACCGCGGACGGTGAGCACCTCGAGCACCCCGGGGCCGAGCTCCGGCGCGATCCGCGGCAGGTCCTCGGTGGTGAGCTCCGACAGTTCGGTGCCCTGCTGCTCGCAGTAGCGCACGGTGGCGCCGGCGATCTCGTGCGCACTGGCGAAGGGGACGCGTTGGCGTACCAGCCAGTCGGCGACATCGGTGGCCAGCGAGAACCCGCGGGGGGCGAGGGACTCCATCCGCTCGGGATGGAACTCCAGGGTGGCGAGCATCCCGGCCATCGCCGGCAGCAGCACCTGCAGCTGATCGATGGTGTCGAAGACCGGTTCCTTGTCCTCCTGCAGGTCCCGGTTGTAGGCCAGCGGCAGACCCTTCAGCGTGGTCATCAGCCCGGTCAGGTTGCCGATGAAGCGCCCGGACTTGCCGCGGGCCAGCTCGGCCACGTCGGGATTCTTCTTCTGCGGCATGATGCTGGAGCCGGTGGACCACTGATCGCTGAGGGTGGCGAAGCCGAACTCGACGGTGGACCAGAGGATCACCTCCTCGGCGATCCGGGACAGGTCGACCCCCACCTGGGCGAGCACATAGGCCGCCTCGGCGACCAGGTCGCGGGCCGCGGTGCCGTCGATGGAATTCTCCACGCTGGTGTCGAAGCCGAGCTCGGTGGCGACCAGTTCCGGGTCGAGGCCGAGCGAGGTGCCGGCCAGTGCGGCCGAACCGTAGGGGCTGACCGCGAGCCGAGCGTCCAGATCCCGCATCCGCTCGACATCGCGCAGCAGCGGCCAGGCGTGGGCGAGCAGGGCGTGGGAGAGCAGCACCGGTTGCGCGGACTGCAGATGGGTGCGCCCCGGCATCACCGTGGGCCGGTCCAGCGGTTGCTCCCCGGCCACCGGCAGGGCCAGGTGCCGGGCGGCCTGCTGCAGCAGAGCCTGCACCACCTGGGCCACCGCCCCGGCGAGCTGACGCAGTTCCTCGCGCAGATAGAGCCGCACCAGGGTGGCGATCTGGTCGTTGCGGGACCGGCCGGCGCGCAACCGGCCACCCAGTTCCGGGCCGATCCGCTCGATCAGGATCCGCTCCAGGGCCCCGTGCACGTCCTCATCGCTCGGTGCGGGACCGATCGGGCTGGCATCGGCGCGGCCCGGTTCGGTCACATCGCGGAGCATCCCCGACAGCCCGTCGCGCAGGCCGGCGTACTCGTCGTCGGTGAGCAGGCCCGCGGCGTGCAGCGCCTTGGCATGGGCGAGCGAGCCCAGGAGGTCGTGGCGGGCCAGTCGCCAGTCGAACTGGGTCGACTTGCTGAGCGCGAACATCGCCTCGCTCGGTCCGCCGGTGAACCGGCCGCCCCAGAGCCGCCCCTCGCCTGAATCGCCGTTGCGTCCTGAATCGCTGGTCTGGCCTGAATCCCTGTTCTGTTTGGAATCGCTGCTGTTCTGGGGGTTGCTGGTCTGCTCAGGCATGCGGGCCAATCTATCGGTCGGTGCGGGTGTGGGTGCCGAGCTGGAGCATCCGCTCGGCGACGGCGGGCCCACCGGTGGGGTCGCGGGTGATCACCAGGACGGTGTCGTCACCGGCGATGGTGCCGAGAATCGTGTCCCAGGCAGCCTTGTCGATGGCGGAGGCGAAATACTGCGCCGCACCCGGCGGGGTGCGCAGCACCGCCAGGTTGGCCGAGGCCTCGGCGGAGACCAGCAGCTCGTTGGCCAGCCGGGCAAGCTTCTGGTCCGCGGAGCGGGACTCCCCGGCGACCGCGCTGCGGTCACCGCCCTCACCCGGCACCGCATAGACCAACTGGCCCTCCCCGGTGCGGATCCGGGTCGCGCCCAGCTCCAGCAGGTCCTTCGACAGCGTGCCCTGGCTGACGGTGATGCCGCGCTCGGTGAGCAGGTCACCCAGCTCGGTCTGCGAGCGGACCAGCCCGGCGCTGATCAGATCGACGATCGCGCCCTGCCGGGCCGCCTTGCTGACGACGGCGTTCATCGCTGCGGGTCGTCCGAGCCGGACTTCTCGAGCAGGAAGCTGAGGATCGCCTTCTGGGCGTGCCGGCGGTTCTCGGCCTCGTCCCAGACCACCGATCGCGGCCCCTCGAGCACCTCGGCGGTGATCTCCTTGCCGCGGTAGGCGGGCAGGCAGTGCAGCACGATCGCCTCCGCGTCGGCATGGCCGAGCAGTTCGTCGGTGACGGCGTACGGCCCGAAAGCCTGCAGGCGTTCCGAATCCTCGCCCTCCTGACCCATCGACACCCAGGTATCGGTGGCGACCGCGTCGGCATCGGCGACCGCCTCGCTGACCTGGTCGGTGATCAGGATCTCCCCACCGGTCCGGGCGGCGATCGCCTCGGCGCGGGCCACCACCTCCGGGCTCGGGTGGTACGCCGCCGGTGCGCCGATGCGGACCCGCAGGCCAGCCACCGCGCCGCCGAGCAGATAGGACTGGGCCATGTTGTTGGCCCCGTCGCCGACGTAGGCGAATCGCAGCCCGGCAAGGGATCCGCCGTTCTGGGCGGCCTTCCGCTCGGTGAGCGTCTGCAGATCGGCGAGGATCTGGCAGGGGTGGTAGTCATCGGTGAGTGCGTTGATCACCGGCACCGAGGCATACTCGGCCATCTCGACGATCCGCTGCTGGGCGCCGGTGCGCCAGACGATCGCCGCCACCTGGCGGGACAGCACCCGGGTCACATCCGGGATGGTCTCGCGGATCCCGACCCCGGCCAACCGGCCGTCGACGAACATCGGATTGCCGCCGAGTTCGGCGATTCCGGCGTTGAAGGACACCTGGGTACGCAGGGTCGGTTTGTCGGTGAGCACCGCGACCGACCGCGGGCCCGCCAGCGGCCGGTGGTCGAACGGTGCGGCCTTCAACTCGGCGGCCAGTGACAGCACCTGCGCCTGCTCGTCGGGGGTGAGGTCGTCATCGGCGAGGAAGTGCCGGGGGGTCATGCGTTCTCCTTGCTGGTTCCGCGGGCCTGCTCGAGGATGGCGGGCAGGGCGTCGATGAATGAGTCGAGCTGTTCGGTGCTGAGGTTGAGCGGCGGGACCAGGCGGATCACGTTCGGCCGCGGCGCGTTGATCACGAACCCGGCCTGCAGCGCCGCGTCGTAGGCGGCCGGTGCGATGTCCTCGGTGAGCACGATGCCGCGCAGCAGGCCACGGCCGCGGACGTGGTCGATCAGCGGATGCTCGAGCGCGGCCACCCGCTGTTCGAGCCGCTCGCCGAGTGCGGTGGCATGGTCGAGCAGGCCGTCGCGCTCGATCACCTGCAGCACGGCCAATCCGGCGATCGCGGCGACCGGGTTGCCGCCGAAGGTGGTGCCGTGCATGCCGGGTTGCAGCAGGTCGGCCGCCGTGCCGGTCGCGACGCAGGCACCGATCGGGAAGCCGTTGCCGAGCCCCTTGGCCAGGGTGACGACATCGGCGACCACCCCCTCGTGCTGGCTGGCCAGCCAACGCCCGGTGCGCCCGACCCCGGTCTGCACCTCGTCGAACCAGAGCAGCGCGCCGTGCTCGCGGGTGATCTCGCGGGCCGCGGTCAGATAGCCGTCCGGGGGCACGATGATGCCGTTCTCGCCCTGGATCGGTTCGATCACCACCGCGGCGACGGTGTCGTCGACCGCCTCGGCGAGCGCGTCGGTGTCACCGTAGGGCACCCAGGTGACCTCGCCGGGCAGCGGTTCGAACGGCTCGCGATACTTCGCGTTGTGGGTGAGCGCCAGGGCGCCCATCGAGCGGCCGTGGAAGGCACCCTCCATCGCGATCAGCTTCGTCCGGCCGGTCCGCCGGGTGAGTTTGAACGCGGCCTCGTTGGCCTCGGTACCGGAGTTGGCGAAGAACACCTTCCCATCGCCCCCGGTGCCGCCGACCATCGCGACCAGCCGTTCGGCAAGCGCGATCTGCGCCGGCGTGGCGAAGAAGTTCGAGACGTGGCCGAGGGTGGCGAGCTGGGCGGTGATCGCCGCCAGTACCGCCGGGTGGGCGTGGCCCAGACCGTTGACCGCGATGCCGGCCAGCAGGTCGAGGTAGCGGTTGCCGTCGCTGTCCCAGACGTGGGCACCCTCACCACGGACGAAGACCCGCTTGGGTGGCCCGAAGGTGTTCATCACCGCGTGCTGGTAGCGATCGACCAGCTCGCTGCCCGAACCGTGCGGCAACTGTTCGGCGAGCTCGCTCATGGCCGGTTTCCTTTCTGCGGTACGAATTGCTGCGTGGCGGGGATGTCACCGATCGGGTCGGCGACCACCTGGGTGCCGACACCGGCGTTGGTGAAGATCTCCAGCAGCAGGGCGTGCGGTACGCGGCCGTCCAGCACGGTGGCCCGGCTCAGTCCACCGTCCACGGCGGCCAGGCAGGCCTCCATCTTGGGCACCATCCCCGATTCCAGGCTGGGCAGCATGGCCCGCAGTTCGGAGGCGGTGATCCCGGTGATCACCTCGGGATCCTCGGGCCAGTTGCGGTAGAGCCCGGCGACGTCGGTGAGCACGACGAGCTTCTCGGCGCCGAGCGCGACGGCCAGCGCGGCCGCGGCGGTATCGGCGTTGACGTTGTGCACGGTGCCGTCCTCATCCGGTGCGACGGTGGCCACCACCGGGATCCGGCCGGCCTCCATCAGGTCGTGCACCGCCTCGGGCCGGACGTGGGCGACCTCGCCGACCAGACCGAGGTCGACGTCCTCCCCGTCGAGCAGCAATCCCTTGCGGGCGGCGGTGAACAGGCCGGCGTCCTCACCGGACAATCCGACCGCGAGCGGCCCATGGGTGTTGATCAACCCCACGAGCTCCCGATTGACCTGCCCCATCAGCACCATCCGGACGACATCCATCGCCTCCGGGGTGGTCACCCGCAGGCCGCCCCGGAACTCGGAGCTGATGTCCAGGCGTTTCAGCATCGCCGAGATCTGCGGGCCGCCACCGTGCACGACGACCGGCTGCACCCCGCTGCGGCGCAGATAGACGATGTCCTCGGCGAAGGCCCGCTTGAGGTCCTCATCGATCATCGCGTTGCCGCCGTATTTGATGACGATCGTGGTGCCGGCGTAGGAGTCCAGCCAGGGCAGGGCCTCGGTGAGGACGGCGGCCTTCTCGCTGGGGCCCAGATCGCCCCGTGTGGTGGGTTCGCTGCCGGGTTCGCTCATGTGGAGTACTCCGCGTTCTCCTTGACGTAGTCATAGGTGAGGTCGTTGGTCCAGACGGTGGCGGTTTCGCTGCCGGCGTGCAGGTCCACCAGCACATGCACCTCGCGGGGTGCCAGATCGACCAGCCCGCGGTCCTCGCCGATCCCCCCGGCGCGGCAGACCATCACCCCGTTGAAGCTGACATCGACCCGGTCGGGATCGAAGGCGGCATCGGTGGTGCCCAGGGCGGCCAATGCCCTGCCCCAGTTGGGATCGCGGCCGAAGATCGCGCACTTGAACAGGTTGCTGGCGGTGATCGAACGGGCCACCTCCAGCGCATCGGTCTCGGACTCCGCGCCGACCACCTCGACGGCGATGTCGTGAGCGGCACCCTCGGCATCGGTGAGCAGTTGCTGACCGAGATCGTGGCAGACGGCGGTCAGCGCCTCGGTGAACTCCGCAGCGTCGACGGTGATCCCGGAGGCGCCGGAGGAGAGCAGCAGCACGCTGTCGTTGGTGGACATGCAGCCATCGGAGTCGATCCGGTCGAAGGTGCGCCGGCAGGCCGCGGAAAGACTGCCCTGCAAGGCATCGGCGTCGATCACCGCATCGGTGGTGAGCACCACCAGCATGGTCGCCAGCCCGGGTGCGAGCATGCCGGCACCCTTGGCCATGCCACCGATGCTCCAGCCGGGGCCGCTGTGGCTGGCCTGCTTGGCGACGGTGTCGGTGGTCATGATGGCGGTCGCCGCGGCGGTCCCGCCGTCGGTGGAGAGCGCCGCGGCGGCCGCCGGGATGCCGGCCTCGAGCAGCGGCATCGGCAACCGCTCCCCGATCAGGCCGGTCGAACAGACCGCGACCTCATCGACCGGGCAACCGAGGGCGGCAGCGGTGAGTTCGGCCATCCGGGCGGCATCGGCCATGCCCGGCTCCCCGGTGCAGGCGTTCGCTCCACCGGAGTTGAGCACCACCGCGCGCAGGGTGCCGTCGGCGACCTGCCGGGACCAGCGCACCGGGGCGGCCTGGACCCGGTTGCTGGTGAAGACCGCGGCGGCGGCATAGGTGGGCCCGAGGTTCTGCACCAGCGCCAGATCCGATGTGCCGGAGGCCTTCAGCCCGGCGGTCACCCCGGCGGCGGCAAAGCCTTGCGGGGTGGTGATTCCGCTGCTCACGGGGCGACTCCGATCCGCGGCAGGCCGGTGGTCTCGTCGAGACCGAGGGCCAGGTTCATGCACTGCACGGCGCCGCCGGCGGTGCCCTTGGTGAGGTTGTCGATCGCGGCGACCGCGACCAGGCGGCCGGCGGCGGCATCCACGGCGACCTGCACCTGGACGCCGTTGCTGCCGAGCACCGCCTGGGTCTGCGGCCACTGCCCCTCGGGCAGCAGGTGCACGAACTCCTCACCCGCGTACGCCTCGGCGTAGGCGGTGCGGACCTGTTCGATGCCGATCTCCGGGTTCGCCAACGGCGCGGTGCAGGTGGCCAGGATGCCCCGGCTCATCGGCACCAGCACCGGGGTGAAGGACAGCGTCGGTTCGCTGGCACCGAGCAGCGCGAGGTTCTGCAGGATCTCGGGGGTGTGCCGATGCACCCCGCCCACCCCGTAGGCGCTGGCCGAGCCCATCAGTTCGGCACCGAGCAGATGGGGTTTCAGCGACTTGCCGGCACCCGAGGGCCCGGAGGCGGCGACCACCACGACATCGTGGCCGTCGATGAGCCCGGCGGTCACCGCGGGCATCAGTGCCAGGGTGACCGAGGTCGGATAGCAACCGGGGACCGCGACCCGGGTGGTGCGCGCCAGGGTCTCCCGCTGGCCGGGCAGCTCCGGCAGGCCGTAGGGCCAGCTGCCGGCGTACTCGCTGCCGTAGAACTGCTGCCAGGCCACCGGGTCGGTGAGCCGGAAGTCCGCACCGCAGTCGATCACCAGGGTGTCGTCGCCGAGCTGCTCGGCGATCGGGCCGGAGGTGCCGTGCGGCAGCGCCAGGAAGACGACATCGTGGCCGGCCAGCGTGCCGGCGTCGGTGGGCTGGATCTCGCGGTCGGCGAGCGGCCACAGGTGCGGCTGGTGCTCACCCAGTCGGCCACCCGCGCTGGACCCCGCCGTCAACGCGCCGATCTCCACACCCGGGTGCTCCAGCAGCAGGCGCAGCACCTCGCCGCCCGCGTACCCGGTGCATCCGGCCACCGCAACTCTCACAACCATGCGCATAACTATGCCACACTCGGAATACCTACGCCATCTATTTCACCGCGCGCCGTCCCACGCACCCCTAGGCTGCCGTCATGACCGAGCAGCCGGCGGCGGAGGCCGAACCCGAGCGCGAACGGACCGAGGCGCTCGCCGCGCTGCTGTCGGCCGAGGACACCGGCATCCAGAACGCCGGGCAGACCTCGATGGCGCTGATCGGGATCATCGCCGCCTATCTGCCGGTGTCGCTGTTCGCGGTCTACCAGGGCTATGGCCGCGAGGTGCTGGCGTACCTGCCGCTGCCGGTGGTGCTGCTGATGTTCTTCCAGATGGTGCAGATGGCGGCGATGGCAAGGCGGGCCCGGTCGGCGGCGATCGTGGAGGCCGAACTGGTCGAGATCGCCGGGCTCGGTGCCCCCTACGCCCGCGGACTGCTCGGCACCCCGGCGCGCAGCCCCATCGTCAACCCCTACGCGATCATCACCCAGCGCGGTGACCGCTGGATCTCCCGCTACGTCGCCGCCGGGCTGCCGTTCTTCGGGCTGTACGCGATCGGGGTCGCCTACACCTGGTTCCTCGGCTCGGAGGCGGCCCGGTTGAACCCGGACTATCCGAACCGGACCTGGACGGTGGTGCTGCCGATCCTGCTCAGCCTGGTGCTCTGGTCGATCTTCGCCGACAGCGCGATGAGCTATTTCACCCCGCGCTACAAGATCAACATCTGGGTGCCGATGGCGGGTCTGGCCGGGATCTGGCTGCAGGCCAACCAGCCCACCGATCCGACCCCGGCCTGGCTCTACTTCAGCGTCTACAGCGCGGCGCTGATCACGCTCACCGCGCTCACCCGGCCGTTCCGCTGGCGGGGCGGTACGGTGCTGGCGCGGGCCGGTGTGGCCGGGATCATCGTGTCCTCGTTGGGATTCTGGCTGCTGGTGTTCCCCGACAACGGGTTCGGCCACGACGAGTCACAGGTCTGGGCGAACGTGTCGATGCATCTGGTCGCACCGGTCGTCACCCTGCTGGCGATCTGGTACCGGCGTACCCCGATGACCCCGCTGAGCTGGCGACAGACCGCGCTCACTCTGGTGTTCCCGCTCGGTTACGGTGCCTTCCTGCTGATCGCCCGTGCCCTGTGGGGTACGCCGATCCCCTACGCGTTCCTCAATCCGGAGCGCTCCAGCATCGCCTCGACGATCGCGACGGCGGTGCTCACCCTGCTGGTGTTCGTGCTGGTCGGCTCCGCCGAACGGATCGGGTTGGCGATCCGCGGTCGACGGAGCCGGCCGGCCGACGGGTGAGCATCGACCGAGGGCCCGCTCAGGAGCGCAGCACGGCCCCGCAGGCCTGGGCGGCCGCGGCGACCGCGGCATCCCGGGCGGTCGCGGCCTCGGCGTCGGTGAGGGTGCGGCCCGGGGCCCGGAACCGCAGCGCGTAGGCGAGCGACTTCTTGCCGGCCGGGACCTGGTCACCGGTGTAGATGTCGAACAGCCGGATCGACTCGAGCAGATTCCCCGCGCCGGCGGTCAATGCCCGCTGCACCTCGGCGGCCGGCACCTGGTCGTCGACGACGACCGCGACATCCTCCTTGGCCACCGGATAACCCGACAGCGGTGCGATCCGCCCCGGTCCGGGCTGCGCGGCCAGCACCGCATCCAGGTCCAGTTCGACCGCGGCGGCGCCGTGCGGCAGTGCGAACTCGGCGACCACGCTCGGGTGCAGCTCGCCGGCGTACCCGATCACGGTTCCGTCGAGCAGCACCTCGGCGCAGCGGCCGGGATGGAACGGCGGCTGCTGCGCCTGCCGGCGCTCCAGGCGTACGCCCAGGGTGCGGCCGACCGCGTCGACGATGCCCATCGCCTGCTGCCAGCCGGCCGGTTGCGCCGGATGGTCCCAGGCCTGCGGCAGCCAGTTCCCGGCCAGCAGCACCCCCAGCTGGCGGGGCTGTTCCGGCAGGGCGGCCTCGATCGCGGCCAGTTCGGCGTCGCTGGGTCGCCGGTCCACCGGCGGCATCGGCGCCGGGCCGGCACCCGGACGCTGCCGGAAGACCGCGCCCACCTCGAACAGGGCCAGGTCGTCCTGCCCGCGGCTGGCGTTGCGGGCGGCCGCGGCCAGCAGACCCGGCAGCATGGTGCTGCGCAGATACGGCGAGGTCTCCGCGAGCGGGTTGGCCAACCGGACCAACCGGCGGCGCTGGTCGTCGGCCGGTATGCCGAGCCGGTCCAGCTCGGCCTCGGCGGCGAACGGGAAGGTCAGCAGTTCCACCAGACCGAGCGCGGCGAGCTCCCGGGCCACGGCGCGGCGGCCGCGCTGGCTCGCGGTGGCGCCCCGGCCACCGGGGGCCGGCGGCAGCGTCCCGACGATCTTGTCCAGGCCGACCTTCTGGCCGACCTCCTCGACGTAGTCGTAGGGGTCGCGCAGGTCGGGCCGCCAGCTGGGCGGGGTGACGGTCAGCGTGTCACCGTTCTGCTGCACCTCGATGCCGGCGCCGGTGAGCGATTCGACCACCCGATCGGCGCCGACCGGCATGCCGAGGATCGCGTCCGGCAGGCCGACGGGCAGCGTGGTCGACGGCAGCTGCGGCACCTCACCGACGACGGTCACCGCCTCGTCGATGGTGCCGCCGCCGAGGCCCTCGAGCAGCCGGGCGGCGCGCATCGCGGCCGCGTACGCCGCCCCCGGGTCGACACCGCGTTCGTAGCGGCGGGACGCCTCCGACGGCAGCCGGTGGCTGCGCGCGGTCCGCGAGATCGACGCCGGGTCGAAGTGCGCCGATTCGATGACCACGGTGCTGGTGCTGTCGGACAGCTCGGTGGCCGCACCACCCATCACCCCGGCCAGGCCGATGGCACCGGAGTCGTCGGCGATCACCAGATCGGTCTCGGCCAGCGTCCGCTGCTGGTCGTCGAGGGTGGTCAGGCGCTCCCCCGGCCGGGCAGCGCGGACCGTGATCGGCCCGGACAGCTTGTCGCCGTCGTAGCCGTGCAACGGCTGGCCGATCTCCAACATCACCAGGTTGGTGATGTCCACCGCCAGCGAGATGGAGCGCATGCCACCGGCGGCGACGCGGCGGCGCAGCCAGGCCGGGCTGGGCCGGGTCGGGTCGAAACCGGTCACCTTGACCGCGACGAACCGGCTGCTGCGCGGGTCGTCGAGAACGACCCCGACCGGCCCGTCGACCGGATCGTGGTCCTCGGTCACCGGATCGGAGAAGTCGACGCCGAGCCCCTGGGCGAGTTCGCGGGCCAGCCCGCGGATCGACAGGCAGTGCGGCATGTCCGGGGTCACCTCGAGGGTGAAGATCACCTCGTCGGCACCGAGCAGCGGCATCGCCGGCTCGCCGATCGCCGGATCCCCTTCCAGCACGATGATTCCGTCGGTGCCGTCCTCGGGCAGGCCGAGCTCGGTGGCCGAGCAGATCATCCCGTCGGAGAGATGGCCGTAGGTCTTGCGCGCCGAGATCTCGAAGCCGCCGGCGAGCACCGAACCGGGCAGCGCCACCACGACCTTGTCGCCGACCTCGAAGTTGTGCGCACCGCAGACGATGCCGCGGCCGCGCAGCGGCGCACCGGATTCGTCGCTGGGATTGAGTTCGCCGACGTCGACCAGGCACCAGTTGATGGTCTTGCCGTTCTTCTGCGGTTCGGGGGTGCGCTCCAACACCTCACCGACCACGACCGGGCCGGTCACCTCGGTGCCGGCCTCGACATCCTCGACCTCGATGCCGGCGCGCACGAACGCCTCGGAGATGGTCGCGATGTCAATGTCGGCAGGGATTTCGGCGTACTCACGCAGCCAGGACAGCGGGGCCTTCATCGAACGATTCCTTTGATCTGGTGGAGCGGGTGGTGGCGACGGGGCGTCATCGGGCCTCGCCGATCAGGGACCGGGAGAACCGCACGTCGCCCTCGACCATGTCGCGCAGGTCGGTGGCGCCATTGCGGAACATCACCGCCCGATCGATGCCCATGCCGAACGCGAAACCGGAATAGACCTCGGGGTCGATGCCGCAGGCGATCAGCACCCGCGGGTTCACCACGCCGCAGCCACCCCACTCGATCCAGCCGTCGGCGTCCCCGGCACCGGCCAGGTTGAACTTGATGTCGACCTCGGCGCTCGGTTCGGTGAACGGGAAAAAGTGCGGCCGGAACCGGGTCTCCACCTCCGGTCCGAAGAGCGCCTTCGCGAGGTGGTCCAGGGTCCCCTTCAGATCGGCCATCGAGATGCCCTTGTCCACCACCAGACCCTCCACCTGATGGAAGACCGGCAGATGGGTGGCGTCGAACTCGTCGGCCCGGTAGACCTTGCCCGGGCAGGCGATGTAGACCGGCAGCTCCCGCTCCAGCAGGGCGCGGATCTGCACCGGTGAGGTGTGGGTGCGCATCACCAGGTGGTTCTGCGGCGGGTCGAGGAACAGCGTGTCCTGGAGGTAGCGCGCGGGATGGTCGGGCGGGAAGTTCAGCGCGTCGAAGTTGAGCCACTCAGACTCGGCCTCCGGGCCCTCGGCGATCTCCCAGCCCATGTCGAGGAAGACGTCGGAGACGATGTCCATCATCCCGGTGATCGGGTGGATCGCGCCGCGCGGGGTGAGCTCGACCGGCAGGCTGACGTCGACGGTCTCGGCGGCCAGCCGCTGCTCGAGTTCGGCGGCGCTCACCTCCTGCTCACGGGCCTTGAGCGCCTGGTTGACCCGGCCGCGGGCCTGGCCGACGCGCTTGCCGGCATCCTTGCGGGCCTGCGGCGGCAGCGCACCGATCTCGCGGTTGGCCAGGGCCAGTGGGGACCGCTCGCCGGTGTGTTCGATCCGGGCCTGCTTCAACTCCGCGCTGCTGGTCGCGGCAGCGAAGGCGGCGAGGGCCTCGGTGACGAAGCCGTCGACCTGGTCGGCGTTCAGCGGTGTCACCTGGACTGGATCGAAGTTGGTGTTCGGCCCGGACATGGGCTCCCCTCGGCTCGGCGGTGCGGCAGTCCTTCTCCCTGCCGGGGGTCAGTCTAGGAAGTCCGCACCGCCCGCGCGAACGCGTTCGGACCGCGAGCCCTCAGCCCTCCAGGGTGCGCCGGAACAACTGCTGCACCTGATCGGGCAGGTCGGGCTCGGGGATGCTCAGATCCACATCGGCATCCGGGCAGCGCAACCCGTAGACGTAGCGGTCGGCACCGGTGGCCGGCCGGTCGGCCAGCTGCCGCAGCTGGTCACCGGCGAGCAGCTGCTGCCAGCGTTCGCCGTCGGAGCCCGGCAGGTCGTCCAGGCGCACCTCGCGGCGCTGCTGCCGGCCGGTGATGCCGCCGCTGCGGCTGACCTCGATCCGGGTCCGCGGGTCGACCGTCGGGCTGGGGGCCGGCCGCTCGGGGGTGCCGGGGGCCGGTGCCGGGGTGGTCGCCGGGGTGACGCCGACCTGCTGCCAGGCGTCGGTGACCGCGGCCGCGGTGCGCACGTCGCGGGCCTCGGCCTCGGCGATGGTGAGGGCGGCGAAGGTCGCGAAATCGCAGTCCGTGGGAACCTTCCCGCCGGTGAGCACCGCGTACCAGACCTGACCGGCGGCCTCCCAGGAGCGGCCGCCGAGCGCCAACGCGGTGAGGCAGAAGGCCCGGTTCGGGATACCGGAGTTGATGTGCACCCCGCCGTTGTCCTCGGTGGTCTCGACATAGTCGGCGAAGTCGCCCACCTGCGGGTCCTTGCCCAGCGTCGGGTCGTCGTAGGCGGTGCCCGGTTCGCGCATCGAGCGCAGCGCCCGGCCCTTCACCTTGGCGGTGAACAACCCGGCGCCGATCAACCAGTCCGACTGTTCGGCGGTCTGCCCGGCCAGGAACTGCTTGACCTGGATGCCGAAGACATCGGCGATCGACTCGTTCAGCGCACCGGACTGGCCCTGGTAGGTCAGGTTGGCGGTGTGCTCGATGACGCCGTGGGTGAGCTCGTGGCCGATCACATCGAGGCTCACGGTGAACCGGTTGAACAGCTCCCCGTCGCCGTCGCCGAACACCATCTGGGTGCCGTCCCAGAAGGCGTTGTCGTAGTCCTGGCCGTAGTGCACGGTGCCGAGCAGGGGCAGCCCGTTGCCGTCCAGCGAGTCCCGGGCGTACGCCTCGGCGTACAACCGCCAGGTGACGCCGAACCCGTCGTAGGCCTCGTCGACGGCGGCGTCGCCGGTGGCGGGCGCCCCCTCGGTGCGCACGGTCTCCCCCGGCAGGGTCTCGGTGTTCTGGGCGTCGGAGATGGTGCGCCTGGGCCCCTTGGGGGTGGTCGCGGAGCGGCGGGTGGTGGCCGTCGGCCGGGCGCCGGCCCGGGCCCGGGCACCGCGGAATCCGGCGTCGATGGCCAGGGTGGCGCGGGCCCGCTCGGCGGTGGGCCCGTCGGCCCGCTGGGCGAGATTCTCGAGCAGATAGGGCGGCAGGAGGGTGTGCACTCGATTCGCTGTCATACCTCCAGTGTGACCCCCGCCACTGACAGGTGCCACCGTCGCGGTGCGCAGGTCACGGTCGCGGCCGGGTTGCCCGGGCCTGACATCATGGCGGCCGAAGCCGAGACCGAGAGGTGACTCCCGCCGTGATCCCTGAGAACTGGCAGGCCATCCTGACCGAGAAGACGCTCTACATCCTGGTCACGATCGTCTGTGCACTGATCCTGCGCTGGGTCGTGCACAAGGCGATCAACAAGGCGATCCAGACCGCGGCCGCGAGCCGTCGGAAGCTGGCCGGGGCCGGGCTGGCCGATCGGGCCGTCGCCGTGCTGGCCAAGGCCCAGCAGGGCAACCAGGACCGGGCCCGGCAGCGTACCGAGACCCTCGGGTCGGTGCTGGCCTCGGTCTTCGATCTGGTGCTGGTGATCGTGGTGGCGCTGATGGTGCTGAGCACCCTGGGCCTGTCGGTCGGCCCGGCGATCGCCTCGGCGGGTATCGGTGGCCTGGCACTGGGTTTCGGCGCCCAGAGCCTGGTGAAGGACCTGATCTCGGGTGTCTTCCTGATCTTCGAGGACCAGTTCGGTGTCGGTGACTACGTCACGATCAACGGTGTCCAGGGCACGGTGCTGAAGGTCGGTTTCCGGGTCACCCAGTTGCAGGATGCCAGCGGTGAGATCTGGTACATCCGCAACGGCGAGGTGACCAAGGTCGGCAACCAGACCCAGGGCTGGTCGAGCAGCTATGTGCAGATCCCGGTCGGGATCACCGAGGATCCGTTCAAGGTGGTCCGGATCCTGGAGGAGGTGGTGGCCAGCCTGGACGCGGAACCCGAGTGGCGCGAGCAGCTGCTGGAGACACCGACCGTGCTGGGGTTGAGCAACTTCAACGACCGGGTGATGAACTTCACCGTGATGGCGAAGTCACCGGGCAACGAGCAGTGGAGCGTCGAGCGGGAGATCCGGGCACGGGCGATGACGGTGCTGCGCGAGGCCGGGATCCGCTCCCCCGGACTGCTGGTGGAGACCCGCCCCTACGACGTGGTGAACGTGGAGGAGCACTCCCTCACCCGCGCCACCAAACAGGACTCGTTGCTGCGCCGGCGGCGGCGCCGGCAGGAGCCCGAGACGGCACCGGCGGGTACGCCGGCCGGTGCCGAGCCGTCCTCGGACGACGAACGTACCCAGCCCGACGAGAAACCCAACCTGCCCTGAGGTTCTGCGCGAGCTGGTCGACGAGCGTCAGGAACGCTGGGCGGTCGCGGTGGCGTAGAGGCAGACGGCGGCAGCGGTGGCGAGATTGAGACTCTCGGCGCGGCCGAAGATCGGGACGGACACCTGCCGGTCGGCGAGGACGGCGTGCTCGGGCGGCAGACCCCAGGCCTCATTGCCCATCAGCCACACCGTCGGCCGATCCAGCTCGCCGCGGGCGGCCAGCTCGTCCAGGCTGTCGGCACCGCCGCCATCGGCGGCGAGCACCTGGAATCCCTTGTCCCGGAAGAAATCCAGGGTGTTGGCCAGGTGCGCACCGGTGATCACCGGCAGGTGGAAGACCGAGCCGACCGAGGCCCGGACCACCTTGGGATTGGTCACCTCGACCGAGTCGGCGGTGAGCACCACCGCATCGGCACCGAAGGCGTCGGCGCAGCGGATCACGGTACCGGCGTTGCCGGGGTCGCGAACCTGGGCGCAGACCACGACCAGCTTCGCGTCCGCGGACAGCTCGTCCAGGGAGCCCTCGCGGGCCTCGCAGACCGCGACGATTCCCTGTGGGTGCTGGGTTTCGGTGATCCGAGCCAGTTCGGCGGCGGTGACCTGGTACGCCCGGACGCCGGCGCTGCGGGCGGTGGCGAGCAGCGGTTCGATCCGGTCGTTGTCGGCGACGTGGAAGAGTTCGCGGACCCGGCCGGGTTCGCTCAGCGCCTCCCGGACCGCCTGCGGCCCCTCGGCCAGGAACAGCCCGGTGGCCAGGCGTTGCTTGCGCTGCAACAACCGTCGAGCCGACCGGAGCCGACCAACGGATCGTGATGATCCGGGTCGGTCACCGATCGGCTCGGTCGATGATTCTCCTGTGCTCACGCGGAGATCAGGCGGCGGTCGACTCGCCCTGGTTGGCCTTGGCGACGGCGACCAGTGCGGCGAACGCGGTCGAATCCGAGACGGCCAGCTCGGCCAGGATCTTGCGGTCCACCTCGACGCCGGCGTTCTTCAGGCCGTTGATGAAGCGGTTGTAGGTCATGCCCTCGGCGCGGGCGGCGGCGTTGATGCGCTGGATCCACAACTTGCGGAAGTCGCCCTTGCGCTGACGGCGGTCGCGGTAGGCGTACACGTTCGAGTGGAGGATCTGCTCCTTCGCCTTGCGGTAGAGGCGGGAGCGCTGACCGCGGTAGCCCGAGGCCTGCTCGAGAACTTCGCGGCGCTTCTTCTGCGCATTCACAGAACGCTTGACGCGTGCCATGGGTATAACTCCTTGTTCTGCGGCCGGGGATCTCTCGGCCGGGTGGTTCGGTGGGTAGGTCTGGCTTCGACTCGCTGCGCTCGCTCAGCCAGCGGTGATGCTCACTTGCCGAGCAGCTTCTTGGCCTTCTTGGCGTCGCCCTTGACGAGCACGGCATCGCCGTCGAGGCGGCGGGTGCGGGTGCTGGGCTTGTGCTCGTTCAGGTGCATCTTGCCGGCCTTGCGGTGCATGACCTTGCCCGATCCGGTGATCTTGAAGCGCTTCTTGGCACCGGAGTGCGTCTTCATCTTCGGCATTGTGCCGCTCCTTCTGCGCACGGCGATCCCACCGTGCGGTCGTGATGTCCCGGTCGGCTGCCTGGCCGTCGGGTGAACTCCGATCGCGAGTGGATCAGAGGTCGACGTCGGGGTCCATGTTGTCGGCCGGACCCTTCTTCTTCTTTTTCTTCTCCTGCTGCTCCGCCTGCCGGCGGCGCTCGGCCAGGTACGCGTCCTCGGCCTCCTGCTCGTCGGTGCGAGCGGCGGCGCGGGCGTCCTTCTCGGCCTGCACGTCGGCGCGGGCCTCGGTCTTCTTCTTCGTCGGGCCGAGCACCATCAGCATGTTGCGGCCGTCCTGCTTGGGCGCGGACTCGATGAAGCCGAACTCCTCGACGTCGTCGGCCAGCCGCTTGAGCAGGTTGAAGCCGAGCTCGGGGCGCGACTGCTCGCGGCCACGGAACATGATGGTGATCTTCACCTTGTCCCCGGCCTTCAGGAAGCGCACGACGTGACCCTTCTTGGTCTCGTAGTCGTGCCCGTCGATCTTGGGTCGGAGCTTCATCTCCTTGATCACGGCATTGGTCTGGTTACGACGGCTGCTGCGGTCCTTCTGCGCGGCCTCGTACTTGAACTTGCCGTAGTCCATGAGCTTGGCCACGGGCGGGCGGGCCATCGGGGCCACCTCGACCAGGTCGAGGTCAGCCTCCCGGGCCAGCCGCATGGCGTCCTCGATCCTGACGATGCCCACCTGCTCGCCGGCGGGGCCGACGAGGCGGACCTCGGGAACGCGGATACGCTCATTGATGCGCGGTTCGGTGCTGATGTGTCCTCCTGGGTTGTCCTGCCGCTCTCGGTGACCGATCCGCATCGTGCACCGGAACACAGAAAGGCCCCCGCGCAGCGGAGGCCTGGAAGGAACGTCGGAGGCGTACGCCGGGAGGCGTAGGCGGTGCGTTCGGACCCGACGACCGGAAGTCGTGCGGGTGGGAGACCAGGTCCCCACTTGAAGCGGATCCACCCGAGGGCGGATCAATCGCGATCCATGATAGTCGACACCGCCCCGGAGGCGAAATCCCGCCTCAGGAGCCGGTGGCGATCCAACCGAAGCCGTCGGGCAGGCGTACCAATCGCCGGCTCTGGGCCAGATTGGCCAGCACCTCCCCGTCGATGACCAGCGGATGCGGCCCCGCGAAGTCGATCAGCAGGGTGCCCGCCCCGGACTGCTGGGCGGTCTGGGCGACCACGTCGAGGGTGGCCGGCACCGGCCGGGCCTTCGCGTTCCAGCGCTGCAGCGCGTCGATGCCGCTGAAGGCGAGCATCGCGGTCCCGCGCTCGGGGTGGCGCAGCAGCACCGCCGCCATCTCCGCCTGTCGGCCGGGGTCCGGGCTCATCGTCTCGTCACCGGTGGCCAGCAGCGGCACCAGCAGCCGGGCGCCGCAGAGCGCGACGACGGCGGTCAGGTAGTCGGTGCCGTCCCCGGTCTCCTCGGCGACCCCCATGGCATGGCGTACGCCCTGGTCGGCGGCGCCGTCGTCGCTGGCGTAGCGCTCGGAGTAGCCGCCCAGGTCGCGCCCGGTTCCGCTGGTCTGGTCGTCGGCAGTCATCGCGGTTCAGCCTAGCGAGCGGAATGGCCGGTACGCAGCCCGCGGCGCTGCACCAGCAGCGCGACCAGGAAGACGGCCAGGCCGAGCACCGACAGCCCGGCGCCGACCCAGCTCGGACCGGTCCACCCCCAACCGGCGCTGATCACCACACCACCGAGCCAGGCGCCGAGCGCGTTGGCCAGGTTGAGGGCGGCGTGGTTGCTGGCCGCGCCGAGGGTGCGGGCGTCGCCGGCGGCGTTCATCAACCGCAGCTGCAGCCCGACCACGAACAGCGAGGTGGAGACACTGATCCCGAAGACGGTCAGCAGGGCCGGGATCGGATATGCAGCGAGCTGGGTGAACGCGACCAGCAGCACCCCGGCCGCGGCCAGGCCGATCACGATGGTCCGGCCGATCGACCAGTCGGTGAGCCGGCCGCCGAGGCTGGTGCCGACGAACATGCCGACGCCGAAGACGAGCAGGAAGACCGGTACCAGGGATTCGGGCAGCCGGGTCAGCTCGGTGACGGTCGGTGCGATGTAGGAGTACATCGCGAACATGCCGCCGAAGCCGGCGGCGCCGGTGAGCAGGGTCAGCGCGACCTGCCAGTTGGCGAAGTCGCCGAGCTCGCGGCGGACCGTGCGGCTGCGATCGGAGTGGCTGCGCGGGACGAAGCAGGCGACCATCGCCAGCGAGATCAGCCCGACCAGCGCGACCAGCAGATAGGCGCTGCGCCAGCCCAGCGCCTGGCCGAGCCAGGTGGCGACCGGGACGCCGACGATGTTGGCGAGCGGGATGCCGAGCATCACCCGACCGACGGCGCGGCCGGCGCGGCCCGGTGGGGCCAGGTCGACCGCGACCAGCGCGGCCAGGCCGAAGAAGGCGCCGTGCGGCAGGCCGGCCAGCAGCCGGGAGCCGACCAGCAGCCCGTAGCCGGAGGCGATCGCCGCGGCGAGATTGCCGACGATGAAGATGCCCATCAGCAGCTGGAGCATCCGGTGCCGGGGGTGGCGTGCGCCGAAGATCGCGAACAGCGGGGCGCCGACGACCACGCCGATCGCGTACGCCGAGATCACGTGTCCGGCGGTCGGGATGTCGACCCCGACACCGGCGGCGATCTGCGGCAGCAGGCCCATGCTGACGAACTCGGCGGTGCCGATGGCGACGCCGCCGATGATCAGCGCCAGCTCGGCGGCCCGCACCCGGCGCCGGGACAGGGTCGTCGGGTCGGTGCCGGGCGCCGGCGGGGTGAGCCGGCGGCGCAGGGCGGCGCGGTTGATGGTGGGTGTGGTCATGAAGGGGTCCTTCGGGGAGCGTGCGGGCAGGACTGCCTTCCTCGCCAGCCGGGACGACTGCTGCAACCAGCACCCGGGTGGGGCTATTCCCCGATCGCCGGGAAAATTCGTCTCGGGTTCTTCTCCGGGGTCGACCCGGGCCGCGGCATCGGCCCGGATGCGGGGTCGCGTGGGAGAATGGCGACATGAATCCCGACACCGCACTGCTCCCGCTCTGCATCGCGATCGGCGTCCTCGGTCTGATCCTGGCGGTCCTGCTCTGGGTCCGCGATCGGCGCGGTCGCGCGGTGCAGGCCCTCGGTTTCGCCGCGCTCCCGGTCGGGCTCTATCTCACCGGCTTGCTGCGGATGATCTGGGATGCGGTCGTCGCGGTGATCCGCTGGGCCGGGTCGGTGGTGTTCAACACCACCATCTGGACCGGTTTCGGGCTGATCGCGCTGGCCGTGGTGCTCTGGATCGTCGGTGGCATGATCGCCTCCCGCAACCGCACCCGGCGTGCGGTGGAGAAGGCCCGCGGTGCTGAGCAGCCGGGCGGCCGGCCGGCGGTCGGGCGGGGTACGCGGGGTGCGGCGGCCGGTGGTGCGAGCGGTGCGGCCGGTGCGACCGGTGCCGCTGGTGCGACCGGCAGCACGGTGGCGGGCAAGCAGTCCGGCACACCCGCCCGAGGTGGCAAGAAGCAGGCCGCCGAGTCCGACCCGGAGATGGACGAGATCGAGGCCATCCTGAAGAACCGCGGGATCGAGTAGGGCACGATCCCCGCGGTTCTCGCATGGCACTTCGGTTCTCGCACGGTATGCGATGCGAGAACCGAAGTCCGATGCGAGAACCAGGTCAGCGTCGACCTCGCGCGAGCGCCCGCCGGAGCTGCTTGGCGAACTCGCTCGGGGCATCGAGGGTCCGCCACGTCCAGCGGGTCACCCAGTGGCCGAGGTTCTGCAGTGCGCGCTCCCGTTCTCGCTCGGCCTCGATGATGTCTTCGATCCGCTGGCCCGGTTTCAGCAGCCGCCCGTATTTGACCTTGCCGTCGAACTCCCCGATCACGCCCTGCTCCGGCCACCAGAAGTCGGCCCGCGCGATCCACTCCCCGTCGTCGTTGGCGAACTCCTGCTGCAGCACCGGGGCGGGCAGGCCGAGCTCATGCATCAACCATCGGGACCGGGACTCCCCCGCACTCTCACTCAGCTTGTCTGCGAACTCCAGGGCGAGGCGGGCTCGGCGGCGACCCGGTCGCGGTTTCCATCCGCTGACAACGTCCAGCGCGGCCTGCGGATCGAGGCCCTGCCGAAGCGCCGAGTCGGCGACCGCCACCGCGGCCGGCAGTTCCAGGGTCGACACCAGTGCCAGGGTGGTGGTGCACAGGTCGGTCATCCGGGCGGGTTCACTCCCGAGTCGCTGCACCGGGTCCACCACCGCGCATTCGGGCAGCGGATGGATGTGGACCCGTCGCCCCTGCGAGTCCCGGGCGCCGGGCCGAGCGACATGTACGCGGGTGAGTTGCTCGGCCGGGAGCCAGAGACCGTGCAGGACACCCGCACTGGCATGACTGAGCACCGAGCCCTCGGTCAGCCCGGCGTAGAGACCGGTCACCAGCTGCAGATGCCGTTCATCGGCGTTCAATCGGGCCGGGTTCTGATCGGAGTAGCTGCCGCGCGCCAACCGATGCAGTGCACCGTCGCGGACCCGCTGCCGGATCTCGGCGTACGACCAGCCGCGGGCGAGGAGCTGCTCGGTGGTTTCGATCATGCTGCCAGCCAAGCGAAATCCGGTGACCCGTGCCGCCGAGATCCCTGGGTTATCCACAGGGTTCGATGAATGATTTCGGTTCTCGCACGGTATGCGATGCGAGAACCGAACTCCGATGCGAGAACCGCGATCAGCGGGGACCGGTGACGCTCGCGGCCATCGCCGCACCGCGATCGGCCGGTTGGAGGGACCGGTCGGGCAGCCGGCGCCAGAGCGCGACGAACAGCAGCACGAAACCGGCGGTGAGCAGCATGTGGCCCAGTCCGGCGATGCCCGCGAAGGCCTTGCTGGTCAGCGGTTCGCCGAGCACGGTGAAGGTGCCGCGGACCAGCATCATCCCGCCGGTGATCAGCACCCCGGCGTTCCACAACCCGAGGAACCAGCCGAAGGCGCGGCTGCCCGACAGCCGGAAGACCTGCTCCAGCGCCAGGACCAGCAGCAGCACCAGCGTGCCCAGGGTGAGGAAGTGGGTGTGCGCCAAGCCGAGCTGGGAGTCACCGGTGAAGGCGTGGCTGCGGGTGAGTTCGCGGTAGTAGAGGCCGGCGGCGAGGCCGAGCACGGTGTACAGGGCGGCTGAGGCGTACAACTTCTTCATGCCGACCAGTCAACGCCGCCCGACGGCCCGATCCATCAACCGTTCGGTTGATCTCCCCGGTGCTCGCGCAGCATCTCGCGCAGCCGCCGCACGGCCCGGTCGGTACGCCGCCGATCGACGGTCTGCAGGGCGAGCATCGGCCACCGGCTGGGATGGGTCGGGTCGTCGTCGAGGATCAGCTGCGCCCAGGAGGCACCCGGGCCCCAGCGCACGTCGCGGATCTCGTCCCAGCGCAGCCTGCGGGTGTGCACCGAGTTGCGGATGGTCAGCCCGTCCGCATCGGCCACCACCCGGCTCAACGCCAGCGACATCATGATGAAGATTCCGCCACCGGCGATCACGAACAGCGTCGACAGCTGGAACAGGGTGAACCGCACCCGCATCGTCGGCGACAGCCCGAATCCGGCGGCGATCAGGCCGATCACGATCAGCGCCGACAGGCTGACCGCCCAATACATCAGGGCCTGCGGTCGGAACACCTCTCGCGGCCCGGTGGTCTGCTGCTTCCCGGTCATGTCGCGCGCGCTCACAGTCGGCAGGCGGCGATGTCGGTGACCAGGATCGCGCGGGCGCCGAGCTCCCACAGATCGTCCATCACTTGCTGGGCCTGCCCCCGCGGCACCATCGCACGGACCGCCATCCAACCGTCCTTGGCCAGCGGCGACACCGTCGGGGCCTCGAGCCCGGGGGTCACCGCGCTCGCCTGCTCGACCAGCGCGGAGGGGCAGTCGTAGTCCATCATCACGTAGTTGCGCGCCACCAGTACGCCGCTGAGGCGGCGTACCAGCAGGTCCAGACCGGCCGGCTCGGGCAGCTCGGCGCGCTTGATCAGGATCGCCTCGCTGACCATGATCGGCTCGCCGAACACCTCCATCCCGGCCTGCCGCAGGGTCCGCCCGGTCTCCACCACATCGGCGATCGCGTCGGCCACACCGAGCCGGATGGCACTCTCCACCGCCCCGTCGAGCTTGATCAACCGGGCCTCGATCCCCTGCTGGGTGAGGTACGCCCCCACCAGACCCGGATAGGAGGTGGCGACGCGGCGGCCGGCGAGCCCGGGGACGGTGAGGCCCTGGCCGACCGGGCCGGCGAACCGGAATCGGGTGCCGCCGAAGTTCAGTGACAGCACCTCATCGGCCCGGGCGCCGGAATCGAGCAGCATGTCGCGGCCGGTGATACCGACATCGAGGGTGCCCTCCCCCACGTAGACCGCGATGTCGCGGGGACGCAGATAGTAGAACTCGACGTGGTTGGCGGCGTCGGTGAGCACCAGCTCCTTGCTGTCCGAACGCTGCCGGTAACCGGCCTCGCGCAGCATCTGGGTGGCCGCCTCGGACAGCGCACCCTTGTTGGGGACGGCGATCTTCAGGGTCGGACGGTCGGCGCCGTTCTCAGAACTCACGGCGGCCAGCGTAGTCGGAGTGCTCACAGGTGGGCGTACACATCCTCGAGGTCGAGGTCGAGTGCGATCATCATCACCTGCAGGTGGTAGAGCAGCTGGCTGATCTCCTCGGCCGCTTCGGTCCGCGACTGGTACTCGGCGGCCATCCAGACCTCGGCCGCCTCCTCGACGACCTTCTTGCCGATCTCGTGCACCCCGCCGTCCAACCGGCGCACCGTGGAGGACCCCTCGGGGCGCTCCCTGGCGATCCGGGTCAGTTCGGCGAACAGTCCCTCGAAGGTCTTCGCGGGCTCGGTCATGATGGCTCCTCGGTGGCTTCGTCTCGCTCGACCGGCGGGCGCGGGTCGGCGGTGGTCTGCTCCTCGGCCGCCTCGGGGTCGGCGTCCTCGCCGCGGTGGGAATCCTCGGCGGTGTCGGCGTCGGCGGTGGCCGGGTTGGCCGCGATCAGCGCGTTCACCCAACGGGCGCCCGGATCGGCGTCCACCAGGATCGCCTTGACCAGCAGGGTCGCCGGCAGCGCCAGCAGCGCACCCATCGGGCCGAGCACCGCCGCCCAGACGAGCAGCGAGATGAAGACCACGCTCGGGGTCAGTCCCACCGCGTCACCGGTGAACTTGGGTTGGATGATCGACTGCACCACGAAGTTGGCGACGCAGTAGATCGCGACCACGATCAGCGCGGTGGTCGGCCCCTTGGCCAGCAGTGCGATCAGCGCCGGCGGGACCAGGCCGATCACGAATCCGATGTTGGGGATGTAGTTGGTCAGGAAGGACAGCACGGCCCAGACCAGCGCCAGCGGCACCCCGAGCACGACCAGCGCGAACCAGTCGATGACCGCGACGATCAGGCCGAAGATGGTGGTGACGATCCAGTACTGCCGAACGCCGTTGCCGAAGGAGACCAGGGCGTCGGTCAGCTGCGGGTGGTAGGCCCCGGCGCGCTTGAGCCGGTCGCCGAAACCGACCGAGTCCATCATCAGGAAGAACACCGAGGTGACCGCGATCAGCAGCAGCGAGAAGGCACCCTGCAGATTGCTCAGCAACCCGGTGAGCACGCCGACGGCCTGCTGCGGGTCGATCGCCTTGGCCTGCTCGGCGAGCTGTTGTTCCGAGACCCCGAACTGCGCCAGCAGCGAGATGATCTCCTGGTAGAGATCGAGGAACTGGTCGCGGTAGTTCGGCAGCTCGGTGACCAGCAGCGTCAGCGACCAGCCGATGGCGTAGAAGAACGCGCACAGGATCACCAGCACCACGATCCCGGCGATCACGGCGGCCAGCCAGCGCGGCACGTGCACCCGGACCAGCAGCTGCTGCAGCGGGGAGACCGCGAGCACCAGGTTCAGCGCCAGGAAGACCGGGGCGGCGAAGGAGCGGAATCCCTCGAGCTGGTTCAGCAGCACCAGCGCGGCGGCCAGGCCGAGCAGGATGATCAGGATCCGCGGCAGGCCGGTGCGCCGCCCGGCGGTGGTGGCGCTCATCGGGACTCCGGCTGGGCGACCGGTTCGCGGCGCAGGCGTACGCCGAGCAGGGCATCCGCGAGCTCGGCGACCTGACCGGGCGCCTCGGTGTCGTCGCCGTCGGCGTCGATCGACGCGGCCGCCCAGTCGTCGATGGCGCGCAGGGCGGCGGGGGCGTCCAGATCGTCGGCGAGCGCCCGGCGCACCTCGGCGAGCACCTCGGTGGCCGGCAGGGCCGCCTCCAGCGCGACCGCCTGCCGCCAGGTCGCCAGCCGTGCGGTCGCCTCGGCCAGTTGGCCGTCGGTCCAGGACCAGTCGCTGCGGTAGTGGTTGCCGAGCAGCACCAGCCGGATCGCCATCGGGTCGACACCGGCGGCCCGCAGCCGCGAGACCAGCACCAGGTTGCCCTTCGACTTCGACATCTTCTCCCCGTCCAGGCCGACCATCCCGGCATGGACGTAGGCCCGGGCGAATCGTTTGCCGGTGGCGACGAAGGCCTCGGCGGCGCTCATCTCGTGGTGCGGGAAGGCCAGATCGGAACCGCCGCCCTGGACGTCGAATTCGGTGCCCAGGTAGCGTTCGGCGATCGCGGCGCACTCGATGTGCCAGCCCGGTCGGCCCTCGCCGAAGGGGCTGGGCCAGCTCGGCTCCTCGGGACGGGCCTGCTGCCAGACCAGACAGTCCAGCGGGTGCCGTTTGCCCGCCCGCTCCGGGTCGCCGCCGCGTTCGGCGAAGGTGGCCAGCGCCTGGCGTTCGTCGAGGTGGGAGATCTGCCCGAACTCCGGGTCGGAGTGCACCGCGAAGTACCAGTCGGCGGGCCCCTCGCCGGCCTGGTAGACCTGCTCGTCGGTGAATCGCTGCAGCAGTTCGGTGACCAGGTCGATCGACTCGACGGCGCCGATGTAGTCGGCCGGCGGGAGCACGTTGAGGGCGGTCATGTCGGTGCGGAACAGTTCGGTCTGCTGCTCGGCCAGGTCGCGCCAGTCGACGCCGGTGGCGCGGGCGCGTTCCAGCAGCGGGTCGTCGACATCGGTGACGTTCTGCACGTAGCGCACCGCGAGCCCGCGGTCCCGCCAGGCGCGGTTCAGCAGGTCGAAGGCGACGTAGGTGTTGGCATGACCCATGTGCGTCGCGTCGTAGGGGGTGATCCCGCAGACGTAGAGCCGGGCGGTGCCGGTCTCCGGCCCGACCGGGCGTACCTCACCGGAGGCGGTGTCATGAAGGCTGATCGGTGGGAGTCCATCCGCCGCCGGGGGCAGGGTGGGAAGCTCCGGGACGGTCCACGCACGCATGGGCACGAGCCTAGCGAGGGGTGGCGACTGTCACCTATTCGCTCAGAGTCCGGGCTCCCGTCAGACCGGCGGCCACGGGATCGACGGCCAGCCGCCGTGCGGCAGCGGGAAGTGGCCCTCGGACAGTAGTTCCTCGCAGCGCAGTTCGAAGGCGGCGACCTCGTCGTCGGTGAGCAGTCCCTCCAGTTCCCCGGAGGCGTCCAGCGCGGCGGTCACCAGCTCCCGTTCGGCAGCGGTCAGCTCCTCCCCCGCCCAGCCCCAGAGCACGGTCCGCAGCTTGGGTTCGGTGTTGAAGCTGACGCCGTGATCCACGCCCCAGACCTCACCGGGGGTACGCAGGATGTGCGCGCCCTTGCGGTCGGCGTTGTTGATGATCGCGTCGAACAGCGCCATCCGCCGCAGCGCCGGGTCATCGGCGTGCACCACGACCACCGGCCGGTCGTGCGGGTCGACGCCCTCGACCACCTCGAACCAGCCCTCGGGCACCTCGTCCTCGGGCACCAGGTCGACCAGATCAGCGAGCTGGTCGGGTTGTTCGATCCAGCACTGCAGGGAGCCCGCACCGAGCGGTCCCTCGATCACCACGGTCTCGGGGACCAGGTCGAATCCGGCCGCGGCCGAGATCTTGTACGCCGCCAGCTCACGTTGGGCCAGGGTGCCGTCGGGGAAGTCCCACAACGGCCGCTCCCCGCGTACCGGCTTGTAGACGCACAGTTCGGCCTCGCCGCCGGCCGGGGTCAGCTCGCAGAGGAAGGTCGCGTTGGAGGCCTGCACCAGCCGGCCGGTGACGGTCAGCTCGGCGCCGGCGAGCCGGTCGGCGAACCCGGCCTCAGAAGAGCGGTCGACGGTAGCCATTGGCACGCGGGCAGATGTGTCCCTCGGGATCGATCGGCTGCAGGCAGAACGGGCAGGCGGGCCGGCCGGCGGCCACCAGTGCCTGGCTGCGGGCGACGAAGTCGCGGGCGACGGTCGGGCGGATCCGCACCACCAGCACCTCACCGGCGCGCTCGGCCTCGGCCTGCGCGGCCTGTTCGGCGGAGGTCTCGTCGTCGAGCTCGATCTCCTCCTCACCGTCGGTGACCGAGAACATCTCGATGACGATCCGCTGGTCGGAGGGGTCCCAGGCGATGGTCATGGTGCCGACCCGGAACTCCTCGGTGATCGGCGCGTCCAGCGGCTCGTTGTCGTGGGCGACCTCGCGCTGCGGCGGGACCGGCACCATGCCACCGGAGAGCCGGCCGATCTCACCGAGCACCCGGTCCAGATGCTCGGCCAGCACCGACACCTGCTGCTTCTCGCAGGAGACGCTGGTCAGCCGGTTCCCCTCGCGGGCCTGCAGGAAGAATGCGCGGTCACCCGGTTCGCCCACGGTGCCGGCGACGAACCGGTCGGGGGACTCGTAGCGATGCTCGACGATGGCCATGCGACAAGCCTACTCACCGGTCTCGGGGGTGCTCGCCCGAGCGCCGAGACCACCCCCGACGGCGGCATCGGCGTTGTTGTCGTCGTCCTCGGCGGGCACCAGGGGTGCCAGCTCGCCGGCGGTCGAGTTCATCGTCACCACATAGGGCCGGCTGGCGGTGTAGCGGATCACCGACACCGAGGCGGGGTCGACCATGATCCGCTGGAAGGAATCCAGGTGCAGCCCGAGCGCATCGGCGAGGATCGACTTGATCACATCCCCGTGCGAGACCGCCAGCCAGGCGGCCTTCTCGCCGTGCTCGGCGGCGATCCGGCGGTCCCAGCTGCGCACCGATTCGACCGCCCGGGCGTACATCTGGGTGAGTGCCTCCCCGCCGGGGAAGACGGCCGCCGACGGGTGCCGCTGCACGGTCGTCCACAGCTCGTTGCCGGCGAGCTCGGAGAGCTTGTGCCCGGTCCACTCGCCGTAGTCGCACTCGGTCAGCCCCGGTTCGAGCTGCGGGATCAGCTCCGGGGCCGGTTCGCGGCCGGCGAGCAGCAGCTCGGCGGTCTGCACGCAGCGGGTGATCGGCGAGCTGACGGCGGCGGCCAGCGGTACGCCGGCGAGCCGGGCGGCGGTCGCGCGGGCCTGCTCGCGTCCGGTGTCGTCGAGTTCGACCCCCTCGGCACGGCCGGCGAGCACACCGGCGGTGTTCGCGGTCGAGCGGCCGTGGCGGACCAGGAAGAGCGTGGTCATGGTTTCGACAATACCGACGGGTCGAGGTACTGCCCGCGCAGATGGATCGCCGGCTCCGCACCGGCCACGTCGAGCTGCTCGATCGCCGCGCGCACGAGCAGCGCCCAGCCGGCGTACGTCGGCTCGCCGATCACCCGGGCACCGAGCCACGGCACCCCCGCGAGCCGCGGCCCCCACTCGGTGTCCCGCCACTCCCCCATTCGGAACGGCCCGCCCGGTGCCGGCATGGTCCGGGCGAACGCCTCGGCGAGCGGCTCCTGACCCGCCGGCAACAGGTTCACCGACACCGTCCCGGTACGCCGCAGGGCGTCGACGAGTTCGGATTCCTCGTCCAACAGGCCGAGCACCTCGGCCGGGCGTCCGCTCGCGCCGGGTGCCGCCCCATCGGCGATCAGCATCGAGGACACGGTCCAGCCCTCCCGACCGGTGCCCGAGCCGGTGGTCCAGACCGTCACCGGGGCGGCCAGCCGGCCGCGCAGCCGGCGCAGCGGATCACGGTCCGGTTCCGGGGTGGCGAAGGGGTGCTCATCGTGGATCGTCATGGCCCCATCCTGACCCGCCGTCGCGAAGGACGCTCCGCCCAGGGTCCGATCCTGCTGCGACCACGGGCCGGATTCGGCGCGCCACAACCCCGAATGGCGGTCACCGGGTGGTCACGGGGCCCTAGTGTGTCCGACGGCCCACACCCGGATCGAGGAGCAGACGAATATGGACTGGTTGGACGCGATCGTGCTGGGCATCGTGCAGGGACTGACCGAGTTCCTGCCGATCTCCTCCAGCGCGCACCAATCGATCGTGGGACAGCTGCTCGGCGGCGTCGATCCGGGGGCGGCGTTCACCGCCATCACCCAGCTGGGCACCGAGACCGCGGTGGTGATCTATTTCGCCCGCGACATCGGCCGCATCATCAAGCACTGGGCGCTGTCGCTGATCGGGCGAGTGCCGCGGTCGGATCCCGACGCCCGGATGGGTTGGCTGATCATCATCGGGTCGATCCCGATCGGCATCCTCGGTGTGCTGTTCGAGAACGCGATCGACTCGAATCTGCGCAACCTGTGGATCACCGTGGCGATGCTGGCCGGGTTCGCGATCGTGATCGCGGTCGCCGACCGGGTTGCCCGCAACGAGAAGACCCTGGACCAGCTGACCTGGCGCGACGGCATCCTCTACGGCCTCTTCCAGGCGATGGCGTTGATCCCCGGTGTCTCCCGCTCCGGTGGCACCATCGCCGGCGGCCTGTTCATGGGCTACACCCGCGAGGCCGCCGCCCGCTATTCCTTCCTGCTGGCCATTCCGGCGGTCTACCTGTCCGGGTTGTTCAAGCTCAAGGACGTCTTCGCCGAGCCCGCCGCACCCTGGGGCCCGATCATCGTCGCCACCATCCTGGCGTTCGTGATCGGCCTGGCGGTGATCCACTGGCTGCTGCGTTACGTCAGCAAGCACAACTTCACCATCTTCGTGATCTACCGGCTGGTGCTGGCCGCCGTGGTCGCCGGGTTGCTGCTCGCCGGGGTGCTGCAGCCGATGGCGCAGGGGTGACGCGCGGGCGACTTCGTTAGGGTCACTGCTATGCAGACGCGCACGGTGGGCCGGTCCGGGCTGGAGGTTTCGGAGTTCGGTCTGGGCACGATGACCTGGGGCCGGGACACCTCACCCGAGCAGGCGGCGGAGCTGCTCGACTCCTTCGTCGAGGCCGGCGGCACGCTGATCGACACCGCGGCGGCGTACGGCGCCGGTGAGGCGGAACGGATGCTGGGCCGGTTGCTGCGGGACCGGGTACGCCGGGAGCGGCTGGTGCTGGCCACCAAGGCGGGATTCGTGCTGCGCAACGGACAGCGGACGGTGGACACCTCCGCCCGGGCCCTGCTGGCCGACCTCGACGGCTCGCTGCGCCGGCTCGGTACCGACCATCTGGACCTGTGGCAGGTGCACGCCTGGGGCACCGCGCCGATCGAGGAAACCCTGGCGGCACTGGATTTCGCGGTCTCCTCGGGCCGGGTCCGCTATGTCGGGGTGTCGAACTTCATCGGCTGGCAGACCGCCACCGCCGCGACCTGGCAGCGGGCCGTGCCGGGCCGGACGCCGATCGTGTCCAACCAGGTCGAGTATTCGCTGCTGGCCCGGCGTGCGGAGGTCGAAATCGCACCCGCGGTGCGCTCGGCGGGGATGGGGCTGTTCCCCTGGTCGCCGTTGGGCCGCGGGGTGCTCTCCGGCAAGTACCGGCACGGCATCCCGAAGGATTCCCGGGCCGCCTCGCACTTCGCCTGGTTCACCGAACCCTATCTGGACAAGCGATCCCGGGCGGTGGTCGAAGCTGTCGCCCGGGCCGCCGAGGGCCTCGAGCTGAGCCCGACCCAGGTCGCCCTGGCCTGGGTGCGGGATGCGCCGGGGGTCACCGCACCGCTGCTCGGTGCGCGGACCCCGCGGCAGCTGCAGGAGTGCCTGACCACCGTCGAGGTACGCCTGCCCGCCGAGATCGCCGGCGCCCTGGACGACGTCTCCGGTGGACCGGCCCAGGGCCGCGACCGGAATCCGGAATGAGCGCCGGGGCGCCGGCGGTGGGTTGGCGGTCGCTGCTGACCCGCCGCGGCCGCCGGTCGGCGCCCCTGCGGCTGCGGGCTGCCGCCGCCCTGTCGGTGGTGGCGCTGCTGCATCTGCTCGGACTGGCGCTGCTCGGTGTCGGACTGGCCACCACCCCGGCCGGGGTGCTGACCCTCGGCATGGCCGGGTTCGCCTACACCCGTGGCTGGTTGCACAGCCTGGACGCCGACCATCTGGCGATGATCGACAACTCCACCCGCAAGTTCCTGGCCGAGGGGCACCGCCCGGCGGCGGTCGGGCTGGCGTTCTCCGGTGGCCACTCCACGGTCGTGGTGATCGCCGGGATCGCCGTGGTGGCAGGGGTTGGCTGGATCCGAGAGGCCGCCGATCCGGGTAGCGCGCTCGCCGGGCGGTTGGGGTTGATCGGCGGCCTGGTGTCGGCCGGTTACCTGCTGCTGGTGGCCGCCGCCAATCTGCCGACGCTGATCACCGCCTGGCGGGACCGTCGGACCTCAGCCGCCGCCGGCCCGCGGCCGCTGGGGTTGATGGGCCGGGTGCTGCGGGCGCCGCTGGCGCGGGTCCGGCATGCGGGGCACATCTACTGGTTCGGGGTGCTCTTCGGGCTGGGTTTCGACACCGCCTCGACGCTGTCGATCCTGATGCTCACCGCGGCCGCCGGGGTGGCCGGGGCCCCACCGCTGACGCTGCTCGCGCTGCCGTTGCTGTTCGCCGCGGGGATGACCCTGGGCGATTCGGTGAACCAGTTGCTGATGCTGCGGCTCTACACCGCCGCGGTCGCCGATCGCTCCCGGGCCCGGCTCAACCTGGTCGTCACGGCGATCTCGATCGGCGCGGCACTGGCCGTCGCGATCCTCACCCTGGCGGGGATCGCGGCCGAACACGGGTGGGCCGGCGGGGTGGTCACGGCGCTGGCCGAGGTGGACACCCAGTGGTGGGGTGTGGGGTTGCTGGCGGTGTTCGCGGTGGTGGCGGCGAGCTGGGCGCTGCGCCGGGGCTTCAGATCGTCGGACGCACCCGGATGATCTTGCGGCGCACCCAGACATCGCGGGTGCCGTCGCGGTAACGGCGCAGCCGGACCAGCTCCCAGCCGCCGTATTCGGCGCGGTCGGTGAGCAACCGGCGCACCGCGTTGCGGGACAGATCCGCGGGCAGGCGTACCTTCTGCTCCTCGTATTCGACCGGGGTACGCAGACTCATGCGATCTCCAGGCTCATGCGATTTCCAGGAAGTGGTCCAGCACCTTGGCGCCGAACTCGAGCGACTCGGTGGGTACCCGCTCGTCGACCCCGTGAAACATGCCGACGAAGTCCAGCTCCGGCGGCAGCTTCAGCGGCGCGAACCCGAAACAGCGTACGCCGAGCTTCGTCCAGGCCTTGGCATCGGTGCCGCCGCTCATCAGATAGGGCACCGCCCGGGCGCCGGAATCCTCGCTCTGCAAGGATTTCTGCATCGCGGTGACCAGATCGCCGGCGAACTCGGTCTCGATCGCCGGCTCGTGGATCACATATTCCATCCGGACCTTGTCGCCGAGCAGTTCCTTCATCGTCGCCAGGAACTCCTCCTCCGCACCGGGCACCACCCGGCCATCGACGCCGGCGGTCGCCTGCCCGGGGATCACGTTGACCTTGTAACCGGCCTCCAGCATCGTCGGGTTGGTGGTGTTGCCCATCGTGGCACCCACCATCCGGGAGATGGATCCCAACCGGGACAGGGTTTCCTCCACGTTGTCGGTGTCGATCCGGATCTCCAGCGCCTCCGAGACGGCGTCCAGGAAACCCTGCTGGGCCGGGGTGATCCGGTGCGGCCAGCGGTGGGCGCCGATCCGGGAGACCGCGGCGGCCAGCTCGGTGACCGCGTTCTGGTCGTTGCGCATCGACCCGTGGCCGGCGACCCCGTCGGCGATCAGCCGCAGCCAGGAGAGCCCCTTCTCCGCGGTCTGCACCAGATAGAGCCGCAGGTCGTCGCGGATCGTCAGCGAGAAACCACCGACCTCACCGATCGCCTCGGAACAGTCGGCGACGGTGTCGGGATGCCTGTCGGCGAGCCAGAGCGCGCCGAGCGACCCGCCCGCCTCCTCATCGGCGGTGAACACCAGCCGCAGTGGCCGCCGGGTCGGCCGGCCGGTGCGGACCCGGTCGCGGACCACGCTGAGCACCATCGCGTCGAAGTCCTTCATGTCCACCGCACCACGGCCCCAGATGCAACCGTCGCGGAGCTCCCCGGAGAGCGGGTCGACCTGCCAGTCGGCGGCATTGGCCGGGACCACGTCGGTGTGCCCGTGCACCAGCAGCGGTGGCAGGCTGGGATCGCAGCCCTCGGGCTCCCAGTGCGCGACCAGGGTGGTCCGCCCGGGCTCGGATTCGTAGAACTCACAACCGATGCCGACCTCGTCGAGCTTGCCGGCGACGTATTCGGCCGCCGCCCGCTCCCCCGGTCCGGAGCCGGTGCCGTCGTTGGTGGTGTCGATGCGGATCAGTTCGTGGCACAGCTGCACGACCTCGGCCTCGGGGGCCCGGTTCTGGTTGTTCATCGGTGGTGGTGTGCTCCTCAGCGGCTCAGGACGACCTTGAGCCGTCCGGTCTGCGGGACATTGGCGCGATCATAGGCGGTCTGCACCTGCTCGAGATCGTCGATGGAGAACTTGTCGGTGGTCAGATTGGTCGCCAGCTCCGGGTCGGCCGCCAGGTAGTCATCGGCGGCCTTCAGCATCCGCTGGTGCTCCCGGGTCAGCCCGGAGACCAGGGTCAGATCCTTGTGCTGGAAGTCGAAGTAGTTCAGCGACTGGGCGGGATCATCGGGTACGCCGAAGCCGAAGACCAGGCCGCCGCTGCGGACGGCGGTGATCGCGTCGTTGAGGGTGTAGGAGTTGTGGCCCACCGCCTCGACGATCAGATCGGGGCGGTCCGCGTCGTCGATCCGGGTGGCCCAGTAGTGGCTGTTCAGCTGCAGGAACTCATCGACCCCGAAGGCCGCGGCGGCCTGGGAGTGGTCGATCGGGTCGACACCGGTCACGTGGGCCGCACCGGCCTCGGAGATCAACCGGGCGAACATCAGCCCGATCGGTCCCTGGCCGAGCACCGCGACGCGCTTGCCGCGGAGATCGCCGAGCCGCTCGACGGCGTACAGGACGCAGGCCAGCGGTTGCAGGTTGATCGCCACATCCGGGCTCCAGCGCCGGTCGTAGCCGAACACCTCGTCACCCTCGGTGATCAGGTAGGGCCGCAGCCCCTGGAAGTTGAGCGACCAGCCGACCACCAGATCGCCCTGCCGGTGCTGCGGGTGCCGGCTCGCGACGACCTCGCCGAGCACCTCGTGCATCGGCGTACCGGGGGTGGAGACGTAACCGGGATTGGGCTTGCCGAAGTCGCGGCCGCCGACCACCACGGTGCCGATGTTGCCGCGGAAGTAGGGGATGTCGCTGCCGCAGATGCCGCCGGTCACCATCTTCAGCAGCACCTCACCCTCACCCACATCGTCCGGGGTGGGACGCGGGACCTCGTCCGGGGCGAACCGCATCGGCACCTGCAGGGAGAAGGTCGGCATCATCGCATCGCTCATCCCCCCAGTCTGCCGCGTGCGGCTATCGCTTCGACGCACGGTCCAAAGATTGCTATAGTTTCTGCGCTGTGCCGACGAGTCGGCGGACACCCTGTCCGGGTGGCGGAATAGGTAGACGCGCTAGCTTGAGGTGCTAGTGCCCGTTATAGGGCGTGGAGGTTCAAGTCCTCTCTCGGACACCATCGATGAGCCCCGCTCGACCACTGGTCGGGCGGGGCTTTCTCGTTCTTTGGGGTGCTCCCGCGACGCCCCTCCGCCATCCATCGAATCCTCGGTGCATCCCGCTCCCCCTGGAGGGTTAGGGGTATGCACGGACGGTTCGATGGATCGCGGGATCGCGCGAGGGGGGTACGCCGGCCGTCGGTCAGGAGCGCTGGTTGGTGGTCATCTGCGCCGGTACCACCCAGCGGTCGAAGTCCTCACCGCTGAGCCCCTCGGCCAGCGCGGCCTCGCGCAGGGTGCTGCCCTCGGCGTGGGCGCGCTTGGCGATCTTGGCGGCCCGGTCGTAGCCGATGTGCGGGTTCAGGGCGGTGACCAGCATCAGGTTGGAGTCCAGGTTCTGCTGGATCCGCTCGTGATTGGGTTCGATGCCGACCGCGCAGTGCTCGGTGAACGAGCGGCAACCGTCGGCCAGCAACCGGATGCTCTCCAGCACCGCGTGCACCATCACCGGCTTGTAGACGTTCAGCTCGAAGTTGCCCTGGCTGCCGGCGAAGGCGACCGTGGCGTCATTGCCGAAGACCCGGGTGGAGACCATCGTCAACGCCTCGGCCTGGGTCGGATTGACCTTGCCCGGCATGATCGAGGAACCCGGCTCGTTGGCCGGGATGATCAGCTCACCGATCCCGTTGCGCGGCCCGGACGCCAGCCAGCGGACGTCGTTGGCGACCTTCATCGCCGCCCCGCCGAGGGTCCGCAACGCGGCACTCACCCCGACCAGCCCGTCGTGCGCGGAGAGCGCGGCGAACAGATTGGCCGCCTGCCGGAACTCGAAACCGGTCTCGGCGGAGATCTCGGCCGCGGCCTTCGCCCCGAAGTCGGGATGCGCGTTCAGCCCGGTACCGACCGCGGTGCCGCCGATCGCCAGCTCCCGCACCCCGTCCTCGCTGCGGCGTACCGCCTCCAGCGCCGCATCCAACTGGGCCACCCAGCCGGAGATCTCCTGGCCCAGGGTGATCGGGGTGGCGTCCTGCAGGTGGGTCCGCCCGACCTTGACCACGTCGGTGAACTCCTCGGCCTTCGCGGCGAGCACGTCCCGCAGCCGCTGGACCGCCGGATAGAGCCGCTCGTTGAGTTCCAGCACCACCGCGATGTGCATCGCGGTCGGGAAGGTGTCGTTGCTGGACTGGCCGCGGTTCACATGATCGTTGGGGTGCACCGGCGACTTCTCACCGCGCCGGCCGCCGGCGAGCTCGCTGGCCAGGTTGGCGATCACCTCGTTGGCGTTCATGTTGGACTGGGTGCCCGAACCGGTCTGGAACACCACCAGCGGGAACTCCTCGTCCCGCTCCCCCGCGATCACCTCATCGGCCGCCCGCTCGATCCACGTCGCCAGCTCACCGTCCAGCTCGCCCAGCTCGGCGTTCGCCTTCGCGGCGCTCTTCTTCAGGATGCCGAGGGAACGGATGATGGGCCGTCCCCAGACGAATGCGGGTACGCCGATGTCGAAGTTTTCCTTGCTGCGTTCGGTCTGCGCGCCCCAGTAGTGGTCGGCGGGGACCTCGATCTCGCCGATGGAGTCGCGTTCGGTGCGGGTCTTTTCGCTCATGGGTCAAAACTACGCCCAGCAGTTCAGCGCGCCGCCGCGGCCGTGCGGCATGATGCGGCCATGACCAACGGCGGCCGGCAGGTTGCGGGGCGGGTCGACGGCCGGGTGCCGGCGATCGACGTGACCCGCTATCTGGCGTTGCTGGGCATCATGGCCAACCATGTCTGGGCCGTCGGCCCGGTCGTCGGCGCGCTGTGGGATCTGCACGCGATCGCGTTCGTCTGGCTGATCGGGGTCGGCTCCTCCTATGCCATTCCCGGTCCCGGTCGGCCCGGTCGGGGCCGGGCCGTCGCCGCGGCGGTGCTGCGCGCGGTGGTGCTGGCCGCGGCCGGGTGGACCCTGGAGGACCTGCAGGCCGGTGCGGTCGCGGTGGTGCTGGTGCGGCTGGCCCTGATCACCGCCCTGGTCGCCCCGATCTCGCTGCTGCCGGATCGCTGGCTGCCGCCGGTGGCGCTGGCGATCGGATTCGGCAGCACCGCCGTCGGCTGGTGGTTGATGCGCAACAGGCCCGGCTGGTTCGACACCGCCAGCGCCACCGGCGGCTGGTCGGCGGTGCTGCACCCGGGCACCTGGCCGTATCTGCTGTTCCACCCCTACTATCCGGTGCTGCCCTGGCTCGCGATCGCGGTGCTCGGGGTCTGGCTCGGGCGGCGGCTGCGCTTCGACGACCCCGCGGATCTGCGCCGGTTGGCGGTCGGCGGGGTGCTGCTGGCCGGTGCCGCGCTGCTGGTCACCGCGGTGTTGGTGAGCCTGTTCGGCCGGCCCGATCCCTACACGCTGCCCGGGGTCTCGGACGGCGAGTTCCCCACCCTCACCCAGACCTGGCAGTGGTTGCTGGTGATCGGGCCCTATCTGCCGTCGGTGCCCAGCCTGTTGTTCTCCACCGGGGTGGTGCTGGTGCTCACCGCCGGGATCGCGGCGGTCTGCCGGTGGCTCGGTGCGGCCAGTCCGGCGGTGCGGGTGGCGGCGATCGCCGGATCGATGACGTTCACCGGTTATTTCGTGCACGTGCTGCTGGTCCGGGCCGGCCGCTGGGGCGTCCGCGCGGGGTTGCTGCCCGGCAGCCCACTGCTGCACTGGCTGGCCCAGGTGATCCTGCTGACCGCGGGGCTGTGGGCCTGGCATCGCTGGGTACCCGGTCGGCTCGGCAAGGGGCCGCTGGAGTGGGCCTCCCGGGCGTTCGCCTCGTTGGTGCTGCGGATGGTGGAGCGACGCGCGGCCCAGGAATGACCATTCCATGATCATTGCTGGCGGCGGCGTGGTTGCCCGGTTCAGCCCGCGCCGTATCGGGCGGCCAGCGCGGCGGCCCGCTCCCCCAGCCGCGCCCGGATCTCGGTCGGGGCAAGGATCTCGGCCGCGGCGCCGAGCTGCCAGAGCGCCCATTCGGCGTGCCGGAAGTCGGAGAAACTCGCCGCCAGCTCCGCCTCGCCGCACTCGGTGACCGACGACGCGGTGGCCGCGAGCTGGTCGCGGCACCCGGGATCGAGCCGCAGCCGGACCACCAGCTGCTCCCCACCGGTGCGGAACCGTTCGCTGCGTTCGGCCCAGGCACGTTCCAGGTCGACCCGTTCGGGGCGCCGGGCCGGTTCGTCGAGGGCGCGGGCGTCGTCGATGCGGGCCAGCCGGTAGGTGCGATCGGCCCCGTCGCGGGTGGCCAGCAGATAGCCCTGTCCCCGGACCGTGACCAGGCCGATCGGATCGACGGTGCGCCAACCGGGCGCCCGGTCCGCCGCTGCGGCGTACCGGATCTGCAGGCGGAGCCCGGCCAGCACCGCCCGGCGCACCGCCGCGAGGATGCGCTCGTCGACCTCCTCCACCGCCTGGCGGCGGGCCAGCAGATCGTGTTCCGGGTCGATCAGCAACCGCTCGGCGACGGCGACCGCGGCGCCCCGCTGCGCCTCGGGCAGGGCGTCGACGACCTTGAGCATCGCCGCGGCCAGTGCGGAGCCGAGCCCCAGGGACTGGACACCGCGGCGCGAACCGGCGACCAGCAGCGCGAGCGCCTCGTCGTGGGTCAACCCGGTCAGGTCGGTGCGGAAGTCCGGCAGCAGCGCGAACCCGCCGTAGCGGCCGCGTTCGGCGTACACCGGCACACCCGCGGCCGAGAGCGCCTCGATGTCACGCAGCACGGTGCGGGTGGAGACCTCCAGCTCGTCGGCCAGGGTGGCGGCCGAGAGCTGCCCGCGCTGGCGCAGCAGCAGCACCAGGGAGACCAACCGATCGGCGCGCATCCGGACTTCCTCTCAGCAATCACGACAACAGGTGGCGTGATTCGCGGTCAGGCTCGGGTCCAGCACTACTGCGAACCACGAATGGAGATTTCCCATGGAACGTACCGCGATCAACCCGGTGAGCTGGTCCCTCGAGCTGGGTTTCAACCAGGGCGAGCTGGTCACCGGACCGACCCGCACCCTGCACTGCTCCGGGCAGACCGCCATGAGCAGTGACGGAAAACCCATGCACGAAGGAGATCCGGCCGCCCAGCTGGGGTTGGCGACCGACAATCTGGAGGCCGTGCTGGCCGAGGCCGGCATGTCCCTGGCGAACCTGGTGCGGTTGAACGTCTACACCACCGATGTCGACGGGCTGTTCCCGCACTACGGTGTGCTCGCCGCCCGGCTCGGTGCCGCCGGGGTGGCACCGGCGACCACCATGCTCGAGGTGACCCGGTTGGCGATCCCCGGGCAGCTCGTCGAGCTGGAGGGCACCGCCGTCGCCTGATGCCGGTGCCCCGGCGGCACGGGGTGCTGCTTGACTGGTGGGCGTCCATGCACCGACGCCGAGGATGACGATGACCACCGAGCAGCACCCCGTGACCGCCGCAGATCTCACCCTGGAAGAAAAGGCGTCGCTGACCAGCGGCCTCGACTTCTGGCACCTGAAGGGCATCGAACGCCTCGGCGTACCGTCGATCATGGTCACCGACGGGCCGCACGGACTGCGCAAGCAGGCCGGCCGCGGGGACCACCTCGGGCTCGGGCAGAGCGTGCCCGCCACCTGCTTCCCGCCGGCGGTCGGGCTCGGCTCGTCCTGGGACGACGAGCTGATCGAACGGGTCGGCCGGGCCCTGGGGGTGGAGACCTCGATCGAGGACGTCGCGGTGCTGCTCGGTCCCGGCATCAACATCAAGCGCTCCCCGCTGTGCGGACGCAATTTCGAGTACGCCTCGGAGGACCCGATCGTCTCCGGGGGTTACGGGACCGCGCTGGTCAGGGGCATCCAGTCCCAGGGTGTCGGCACCTCGCTCAAGCACTTCGCGGCCAACAACCAGGAGACCGACCGGCTGCGCTCCAGCTCCGATGTCGACCCGCGCCCGCTGCGCGAGATCTATCTGCGGGGCTTCCAGCGGGTGGTCACCGACGCGCAGCCGTGGACGGTGATGTGCTCCTACAACAGGATCAACGGCGTGTACGCCTCGGAGGACCCGTGGCTGCTCACCGAGGTGCTGCGCGACGAATGGGGTTTCACCGGGCTGGTCGTCTCCGACTGGGGCGCGGTCAACGACCGCGTGGTGGGACTGCCGGCCGGGCTGGATCTGGAGATGCCGGCCAGTGGCGGGCGTACCGATGCCCAGCTCGTCGCCGCCGTGCGGGACGGTTCGTTGGACGAGCGAGCCCTCGATCTGGCCGCCGACCGGGTGTTGGAACTGATCCGCCGCGCCCGGGCCGGTGCCGGCGCGGCGACCGGGCCGCTCGATGTCGACGCCCATCACGCGCTGGCCCGCGAGGCCGCCGGCCGCTCGATCGTGCTGCTGCGCAACGAGGGCGGGTTGCTGCCACTGGCCACCGACGCGAAGCTCGCGGTGATCGGCGCCTTCGCCGAGCAGCCGCGCTACCAGGGCGCGGGCTCCTCGCTGATCAACCCGACCCGGTTGGACAAGGCGCTGGCGGAGATCCGCGCCCTGGCCACCGGCGAGGTGGGATATGCACCCGGTTTCGACCTGGCCGGGGAGGCCGACACCGGCCGGCGGACCGCGCTGCGGGAGGAGGCGGTGGCCGCCGCCGAACAGGCGGAGACCGTCGTGCTCTTCCTCGGACTGCCCGCCCGGTTGGAGTCGGAGGGTTACGACCGCACCGACATCGATCTGCCGGCCGACCAGCTGGAGCTGCTCGATGCGGTGCTGGCGGTGAATCCCAACGTGGTGGTGGTGCTGTCCAACGGCGGTGTGGTCGCGCTGCCGTTCGCCGACCGGGTACCGGCGATCCTGGAGGGCTGGTTGCTCGGCCAGGCCGGCGGTGGCGCGACCGCGGATGTGCTCTTCGGCCGGGTGAACCCCTCGGCCAAGCTCACCGAGACCATCCCGGTGCGGCTCGCCGACACCCCGGCGTACCTGGACTTCGGCGGTGACTTCTCCCATGTCCGCTACGGCGAGGGGCTGTTCGTCGGTTACCGCTGGTATGACGCCAAGGGCCTCGAGGTCGCCTACCCCTTCGGGCACGGACTGTCCTACACCACCTTCGAGCACGGCACACCGACCGCGGAGGTGACCGCCGAGGGCGATCTCGCGGTGCGGGTGAGCGTGCGCAATACCGGCCCGGTCGCCGGCCGCGAGGTGGTGCAGGTCTACAGCTCGCTGCCGGGTTCGGCGGTGCAGCGCCCGCCGCGGGAGCTGAAGGCGTACGCCTCGGTGCCGCTGGGAGCCGGTGAGTCGCAGGAGGTGAGGCTGACGATCCGGCGCGCGGACCTGGCGTACTGGCACGTGCTCGCCGATCGCTGGGTCGTCGAGGGCGGTGACTACCTGCTCGAGGTCGGCGCATCCAGCCGCGACCTGCGCGGTGCGGTGACGGTGGCCGTCGCCGGTGACGAGGTGGTGCTGCCGCTGACCCGGAACTCCACCATCGGTGAGGCGCTGGACCATCCGGTCGCCGGCGAGCGGATGCAGGAGCTGCTCACCCCGCTGATGGCCGATCTGGGTGAGCTGTCGGCGATCGTCCCCGACGAGGAGGCGGCCGCGGCGATGCTGCTGGGCTCCCCGCTGCGCTCGGTCGCGGTGTTCAGCCGGAACGGGCTCGACCTGGCCGAGCTCGAGCAGCTCATCGCCAGCACCCACGAGGGCGCGACCTCCTGACCCCACCCGCGATCCATCGAATCCTCGCTGCATCCCACTCCCCCTGCAGCACTGGGGAGATGCACCCAGGGTTCGATGGATCGCAGCACCCGGGTGATATGGTTAGTTACGCTAACTATCATTCCGGGTGCGATTGACGAGGGAACGGTGCCACAGCGACCACGACTGGCCCATGAACTGCGAGTGGCGTGCATGCGGATCGCCCGGCGGGCGCGGCAGGAGTCCGGCGGCCTCGCCCCGCACCTGTTCGCCGCGCTGGCACCGCTGGAGGTCGAACCGCGGACGGCGACCTGGCTGGCGGCCCGTGAGCAGGTCAGCAACGCCTCGATGTCGCGGACGGTCAAGGAACTCGAGTCGCTCGGCTTCCTCCGGCGCAGCGAGCATCCCACCGACGGCCGGCAGCGGGTGCTGACCATGACCCCCGCCGGACGCGAGGCGATCGCCGAGTCGCGGCGCCGGCGTACCAGCTGGATGAACCGGCAGCTCGAGGACTGCACCGCCGAGGAGCTCGAGGTGCTCACCGCCGCCACCGCGATCCTGACCCGGATGACCGAACGGCCCGCCGCGACCACGCAGTCGGCCGGAGGTGGCCGGTGACCGTCTTCTCCTCCCTCGGCGTCCCCAACTACCGGCAGTACTTCTTCGGCATCCTGACCTCCAATGCCGGCACCTGGATGGCGCGTACCGCGCAGGCCTGGCTGGTGCTGGTGGTGCTCACCGATCACGACGCCCAGGCGCTCGGGGTGGTGACCGGGCTGCAGTTCCTGCCGATCCTGCTGTTCAGCACCCTCGGCGGGGCGCTCGCGGACCGCTTCCCCAAGCGGCTGCTGATGATCTGCACCCAGACCACGATGGCGCTGAACGCGGTGCTGCTGGGTGCGCTGGTGCTCAGCGGGCACGTCCAGCTCTGGCACGTCTATGTCTGCGCGATGATCGACGGCACCGCGGCCGCGATCGACAACCCGGCCCGGCAGTCCTTCGTCTCCGAGCTGGTACCGACCGAGCAACTGTCCAACGCGATCGGGCTGAACTCGGCCTCGTTCAACGCGGCGCGACTCGTCGGCCCCGGGTTGGCCGGGCTGCTGATCGCCGCCTTCGGCACCGGTCCGGTGTTCTGGATCAACGCCGGCACCTTCATCGCGGTGATCCTGGCGCTGGCCACGCTGCGCACCGACCAACTCTCCCCCGCGCCCCGGGCGAAGGGGCGCGGCGGTGTACGCGAGGGGCTGCGCTATGTCCGGCAGCGACCGTATCTGCTGCTGATCATGGTGGTCGCGGCGGTGGTCGGGCTGTTCGGGATGAACTACCAGCTGACCAACGTGATGATGTCCACGATGGTCTTCGGCCGGGGTGCCGCCGAATACGGCATGCTCGGGTCGGTGATGGCGATCGGCTCGCTGACCGCGGCGCTGCTCGCCGCCCGCCGGGCCCGGCCGCGGTTGCGGCTGCTGATGGGGGCGCTGGCGATCTTCGTGGTGAGCACCCTGCTGAGCGCGATCGCACCCAACTTCTGGATCTTCGTGCTGCTGCTGATCCCCTCCGGGCTGGCCGGGATCACGGTGATGATCACCTGCAACTCGCTGCTCCAGCTGACCGCCGACCCGCGCTACCGGGGCCGGGTGATGGCGCTCTACATGCTGGTGTTCATGGGCACCACACCGATCGGCGCACCGGCACTGGGCTGGGTCGGCCAGCATCTGGGCGCCCGCTGGACGCTCGGCATCGGCGGCATCGCGATGGCGATCACCTGGATCGCGATCGCGATCTACCTGGCGCGCACCGAGAACGTCCGGGTCCGGCTCGACCTGCACCACCGGCCCTTCGTGGTGCTGCGCCGCGGCCGGATCACCGAGGACACCGGCGAGGAATTCGCCTGACGGTGCACGGACGGGACGCGGGCGGGAGGCTCAGCCTCAACCTCAAGTCAACAGGTGACGAATTGCGGTTCCGGCGGCCATACTGACGCGCGGCCAGAGTTTCTTCCTCCACCCGAAGGGTTCCACCCCATGCTCTCCCGCCGACTCGCCCCCCTTGCCGGGCTCTCGGGGCTGATCCTGCTCGCCGGCCTGACACCGGCGTACGCCGCCCCCACCAAGACCCCCACCCCGACGAAGACCGCCACCCCCGCGGCCTCGGCCACACCGACCCCGGGCAAGCCGACCGCCACGCCCAGCCCCCGAAGGTCCGGTACGCCGGCCAGCGGCCGATCGGGCAGGACCGCGCTGACCCAGCTGCCGGTCCCCGCGCTCGAGCGCGCCAACGCCCCGCGTATCGAATCCGGTGGCCGACCCGGCCGGCAGGCCGCCGCCCTGCCCGCCCGGGAGACCGAACCGTTCACCATGCTCGGGGTCACCTGGGCACCGGGCACCAGGACCGCGCCGCGGATCGAGGTGCGGCTGCTGCAGAACGGGGCCTGGAGCGACTGGCGCGAACTGGCCGCCGATCCGGACACCCAGAGTGACGACCCCACGGCCCGCCCCGGCACCGCGCCCACCTTCGTCGGCGACTCCGCCGGTGTCGAGGTCCGGGCACTGGTCGACGAGGGTGCCGCCCAGCCGCAGGATCTGAAGGTCGCGCTGATCGATCCGAAGCTGCTCGCCAGCGACGCGAATCCCGAAACCGTCCAGCCGGCCAGCCCCCGTGCCCAGGCCCCGATGCCGCCCGGCATCATCACCCGGGCCGGCTGGGGCGCCGACGAGTCGCTCCCCGGTTCCTGCGACAGCTCCTACAACCGCACCGTCCGGGCCGCGACGGTGCACCACACCGAGGGCAACAACAACTACACCAAGGAACAGTCACCCGGCATCGTCCGCGGCATCTACGCCTACCACGTGCAGAGCAACGGCTGGTGCGATGTCGGCTACAACTTCCTGGTCGACAAGTACGGCCAGATCTTCGAGGGCCGCCGCGGCGGCATCACCCAACCGGTCAAGGGCGCCCACGCGTACAACTGGAACACCGACACCATGGGTGTCTCGCTGATGGGCAGCTACACCTCTACGATGCCGACCGAGGTGCAGCTCGATGCCACGGTCCGGCTGATCGCCTGGCGGCTCGCGGCCTACTACCGCAACCCGTGGGCCCGGATCACCATCAACGGGATCACCTCCGAGGTGATCAACGGCCACCGCGACGTCTACAGCACCGACTGTCCGGGGAATGCGCTGTACGCCTACCTACCCACCTTCCGGCAGCGGGTCGCCGACGCCATGGGCTCCTTCGAGACCCCGATCAAGACGCGCTGGGAACAGCTCGGCGGGGCCCGCGGGCCCGCCGGTGAACCCCGGGTCGGGGAGGCGCCGGTCGCCACCGGCCGGGTGACCGAGTTCGAGAACTACGACATCTTCTCCGCCGCCGGCGTGCGGACCAGCTTCACCAAGGGCACGATCCGGGACAAGTACCGCTCGCTGGGCACCGCGAACTCCTTTCTCGGCTTCCCGAACTCCGATGAGATCTGCGACGGCCGAACCGGCTGCTTCAACGGGTTCACCAGCGGCGGGGTGATCCTCTGGTCGGCGAACACCGGTGCGCATTTCAACCGCGGCGCGATCCGGGAGAAGTACGCCAGCGTGGGGTACGAACAGGGCTTCCTGGGCTACCCGACCACCGACGAGATGTGCAGCAACAACAGCTGCCACCAGGACTTCACCGGCGGCAGCATCGTGTGGAGCCCGCAGACCGGTGCGCAGGTGGTGCGGGGGTCGATCCTGGACAGCTACCGCGCCGCGGGCGGGCGTACCGGATTCCTCGGCGCCCCGCGGACCGGTGAACAGTGCGACAGCACCGGCTGCCGGCAGGAGTTCGTCGGCGGCACGATCTGGTATTCCTTCCCCACCGCGAGCCACTGGACCCGCGGCGTGGTGCAGGCGCGCTATCTGCAGATGAACGGCCCGCGCAGCTTTCTGGGCTACCCGACCACCGACGAGCGCTGCGCCAACGGCGGCTGCCGGCAGGACTTCACCGGTGGCAGTCTGATGTACTCCGCGCCGACCGGGGCGAAGTTCGTCCGCGGCACGATCCGGGAGAAGTATTTCTCCCTGGGTGGCGGGGCGAGTTCGCTCGGCTACCCCACCACCGACGAGATCTGTTCGGATGCGAACAACTGCCAGCAGCAGTTCACCGGTGGACGGATCCTGTGGAACCGGGATCGGGGTGCCTGGGTCGGCTGACCGGTGACGGCCCCGTCGGGCTCGCCGGCCGATTGCGGTCGGCGGGCCCGATGCGGCACGATCGACCGACCGAGCAACTCGGTCCGACCAGCCCAAGGAGGGCGAATGCTGGAGTTCGACCACGACCCCGAGACCCATCAGTATCTGGTCTCGTTCGACGGGCAGCCGGTGGGATTGATCGGCTACACCCTGACCGACGGGGTCGCCGACTTCACCCACACCGAGGTCAACCCGGAGACCCAGGGACAGGGCATCGCGGGTCAGCTCACCCGCTACGCACTCGACGACGTGCGCGAGCGCGGCTGGAAGCTGATCCCCAGCTGCCCCTACACCCGCAGTTGGGTCGATCGGCATCCGGAGTACGCCGACCTGCTGGCCTGAGCGCGTACCCGGGTGAGATCCCGCATGCCATCATGAGGGAATGGGACACCTGCTGACGGAGCGCTGATCAGTGGCGACCATTCGTGAGGTGGCCGAGCGAGCCAAGGTCGCGCCGATGACCGTGTCCCGGGTCATCAACCAACCGGTGACCGTCGCGGCCGCCACCAGAGAGCGGGTGGAGCAGGCGATCCGCGATCTCAACTACGTGCCCAATCGGCTCGGCCAGGGACTCCGCAACAAGCAGACGATGGTGATCGCCCTGGTCGTCGGGGACATCGCCAACCCCTTCGCCACCGAACAGATCCTCGGTGTCAGTGACGCCGCACGCGAGCGCGATTACAACCTGATCTTCACCCACACCGACTCGTCCGCCGACGAGGAACTCGCCCAGCTGCGGCATCTCATCGAACGCCGAGTGGATGGCATCGTGCTCTCGCCGGTGCTGAACACCCCCGATGCCGTGCGCTTCGTGCAGGACCAGGGCGTTCCCATCGTGGTGCTGGACTATCCGATGCCGGACAACGATGTCGATGTCGTCCGCTGCGACAGTGAGGACGCCGGCCGCCGACTCACCGATTACCTGATCGAGCTGGGACACACCCGGATCGCGATGCTCAGCGGCCCGGAGGCAGCGGTGACCGCACGCGAACGCGCCGACGGCTACCGCTCCGCGATGGGAACCGCAGGACTGGCCGAGGACGTCCGCTTCGGCGCCTTCACCACCGCCAGCGGGTACGCGATGGCCGCCGACGTGCTCACCGTCGACGACCGGCCCACCGCGCTGGTGACCGCCAGCAACTTCATCGGTCTGGGTGCCGCCCGCCGGGTCCGCGAGCTCGGACTGCGGATTCCGGAGGATCTCTCGGTGGTCACCTTCGACAATGTCGGCGCCGACATCGTCCTCGACCCGTTCTTCACCGGGATGGTGCAACCGGTCCGCGAACTTGCCGGCCTGGCCACCGACCTGCTGCTGGATCGGGTGCTGGGCCGCGTCACCGGCCCCGGGCGATCGGTGGTGAAGTTGATGGAGCTGGACGTCCACGGCTCCGCGGGCGCCCCGCCGGTGAGCTGACCGCCGCCGATCAGGCGCTATTCCTTCACCCCGCCGGCCGCCAGACCGCTGGTGACGTAGCGGAAGGCGAAGACGATGATCACCAGGGCGGGCAATCCGAGCAGCACCAGCGCCGCATAGTACTGCGACGACTCGAGCGGGGTGGGCGCGAAGGCACTGCGGATCGACTGGACGGCCTGCGCGGCGGTGGTGAGGGCGGGATCGCGCAGCAGCATCGACGGGAAGACGAAATCCTGCAGGGACCACATCACGCTGAGCGCGGCCAGGTTGACCAACGGCCCGCGCGTCAGCGGGACCGCGATGCTCCAGAAGATCCGCAGATGCCCCGCCCGGTCGATGATCGCGGCCTGGATGAGCTGGCGCGGGATGTCGTCCATCCGGTTGCGCAGCAAGAGCACCGCGAACGGCAGTGTCAGCACCGCCTCGGGCAGCGCCACCCCGAGATGGGTGTTGAACATGCTCAGGGTGCCGCTGATGAAGTAGACCGGAACCAGGATGGCGGTCGCGGGGACCGCCAGGAACAGCAGCACCCCGTAGTAGAGCGCCTCGCGGCCGCGGAACTCGATGAAGGAGAAGGCGTACGCCGCGAGTGCCCCGATCGTGCAGACCAGGAGGGCGTGCAGCAGCGCGATCACCGCACTGTTGAGGAAGGTCTGCGGGATCGAGACACCGTTCAACGGTCGGGTGAGCACCGCCCAGTAGTTGCCGATGCCGCCGACCGCGACCGACATCTGCACCGCGCTGACCAACGGCGCGGCGAAGCCCAGGGCAAAGATCGCCAGGAAGGCGTAGATCGCGATCCGATCCACTCCGCGTCCGCGTACCGGCAACGGGTCCTCCGCCACCGCCGCCCGGCGTACCGGATCGCGGCGCCGTGTTCCGAGCTTCACCGTTCCGCCTCTCGTCGGGAGATGAGCTGCAGCACCGAGATGCCGAGGGCAACGACCAGCACGATGATCGAGGCGGCCGCGGCGAAGCCGACCCGATTGGCGCCCAGGGTGGCACTGTAGATGTAGGTGCCGACGATGTCGGTCCGTCCGCCCGGTTGGCCGCCGGTGGAGAAGTAGATGACGTCGAAGGCCCGGAAGCTGCCCAGGATCACCGACAGCGCCACCGTGATGTGGGTGGTGCGCAGCAGCGGGAAGAGCATGATCCGATAGATCTGCCAGACGCTCGCCCCCTCCAGCAGTGCCGATTCGACGATCGAGGCGTTCACCTGGGCCACGTCGGTGGTGTAGTACATGATCGGCAACCCGATCCCGTAGGTGAGCAGGATGCCCACCGCCACGTACGCCGCCGCCGGATCGCCGAGCCAGTCCGGAGCGATTCCGCCCAGCCCGATCGCCCGCAGACCCTGGTTGATCGCGCCGTCACGGGTCTCGAGCATCCGCCCGAAAACCGTTGCGAACAACGACATCGGGATCAGCGACGGGAGCAGGAAGACGGTGTAGAACAAGCGTCGCATCCGGACGCCGGAGGCGAGCATCATCGCCAGCACGAAGCCGAGCGTCATCGACACCAGCACGCTGAACAGGCCGAACATGACCGTGTTCAGCAACGACTTCTGGAAGGAGGGGTCACCCAGAACGAGCGTGAAGTTCTGGGTGCCCACATCGACCGCGTTGCGGAAGGTCAACCCCACCCGTTGGGTGCTGACCACACCCAGGATGCCGAAGCTGTAGAGATAGTAGATCCCGTAGAAGATCAGCAACGGGGCCAGGAACGCCGCCGCCACCCAGCCGCCGTGTTTCAGCGGCGGAGTGCCCGATCTCGGGCGCGGTCTCCGCTGCTGTCGCCGGACGGCCGGGTCGCGGGAGGAGGTGGTGGGCTGGAGCACCATCACGACCCGCGCGGGTAGCGACCGGACGTCCATTCCGCCTGCATCCGCGCAGCGGCCGCCTCGGCCGGGGTGGTTCCGCGCAGCACGTCGAGGATCGCATTCCCCTCGACCTTGTTCAGGAAGTCCTGCTGGCTGTCGCGTTTCGACGTCGGCCGGGAGATGACCTCACTGGCCGCCGCGTACCCCTGCCGGGCGGCGTCGCTGGTGAGCACCCCGTCGGGGAGCTGGTAGCCGTTGAGGCTGGGCACCAGGACGAGGTCCTTGGCCCAGATGTCGGCACCGCCGGCACCGAGCATGAACTCGATGAACTTCGTCGCCGCCTGGACGTTCTTCGAGGAGGCCGGGATCGCCAGACCGCCCTCGGCCAGCGCTCGCACCCCCGGCTGCCCGCCGTCGACGAGCGGCAGTGGCGCCACGCCGACATCGGCGAGCTGGATCCCGTTCGCCCTGCGGTAGTCGTCCGAGAGCAGGGAGTTCTGCCAGGAACCGTCGATGAAGAACGCGGCCTGGCCGGCGGCGAAGAGTTCGCTCGGCCGGTTGCCCTGCAGGCTGAGCACGCCGGGGTCGATGATGCCCTGGTCGAACAGCGACTTGTACGCCTTCAGTCCATCGACCAGCTTCGGCTGGTCCCAGGCCCCGTCGCCGCCGAAGATGTCGTCGGACAGGCCGGGTGACTTCTGCTCGGCGACCCCGAACAGCATCTCCTCCTGCCAGTAGGGCTCGCCGCTGAACACCACCGGTGTCGCGGCGGGCCGAGCGGCCTTGACCGCGTCGACGGCGGTCTTCCACTCCGCGGCGGTCTTCGGCACCGCGATCCCCAGCTCGGCCAGCATGCCGGCGTTGTAGTACATCAGCGGGCTGCCGATGGAGCCCATCGGCAGCGAGTAGAGCTTCCCGTCCGAGGCGACCTCCGCGGTCTGGGTGACCACCGACTGACTCAGCCCGCCGCGCGCACCCTGACCCCACTGATCGACCGGCAGCAGATAGTCCTTGACGGTGTTGGTCATGGCGGAGATCTGTACGCCGACGACGTCGATGTTCTCGCCGCCACTGAGCGCCAGCGGCAACTGCTTCTGATAGTCGGCGTTCTGGAAGGTCTTGACCTGGACCTTGATCGTCGGGTTCTGCTGCTCGAACGCCCCGATCGCGGCCTTGAGCGTCGACTCCGGCGGGAACCAGGTCCAGTAGTTGATGGTGGCCTCCTCGGAGGTGTTCTGCTCGACCTCGGAGTTGCCGCCCACGCCACCGCTGGACCCGCAACCGGCCAGCCCGACGGCGGCCACGACCAGCATCGCGGCCAGGGCCTTTCCGTATCGCTTCATGATGTTCCTTCCACTTCGTTGTGTCGGCGGTGGGTGCTGGGTCGGGGTGTGGGTGCGGAGGAACCGTGCACATCGAGCACGGTGGGAAAGACCACATCGCGGCCGGGGCCGTCGTGGCGTCCGTCGAGCCGCTCCAGCAGCAGCTCGGTGGCCCGCCGGGCCATCGCGTCGATCGGTTGCACGATCCCGGTGAAGAACGGGTCGTGGACGACCTCGGTCCGGGCGTTGTCGAAGGTCACGATCGACAGCTCGTCGGGAACGGTGAGCCCGCTCTCGCGGGCCCGGCGCGCGGCGCCCAGGGCGAGGAAATTGTTCGCCGTGACCAGCGCCGTGGGCTCGGTGGCCGACCGGAACACCGCACCCGCCAGGTCGTACCCACTGGCGGTGCTGAACGCCCCGTAATGGACCTCGGCCGGCAGGCCCGCCGCGGCCATCGCGTCCGCGTACCCGTCGGCCCGTTCGGTCGCGGTCACGATCTCTTCGGGCCCGCTCAGCATCACGATGCGGCGGTGACCCAGCCCGATCAGGTACTGGGTCAGCTCCGTCGCCGCCGCGCGGGTGTCGCAGCGGACGGCGTCGACGTCGTTGGCGGGCATCCGGTAGCCGAGCACGACGATCTCCCGGCCGGACTGCTGCACGAACTCGACCGGTGCCGGGCCGTTGCGCACCGGGGAGAGGATGATCCCGTCGACTCGGCGCTCGATCATCGAGCGCAACTGCCGCGGGGAGTTCGAGCACACCCCGCAGGAATGGGATGTCGCCGGCATCCGGGCCCTGGTCCGCTCCCTGCAGCCCGACTGCCTGGTCAACGACCGACTGCCCGGGCAGGGCGACTTCCGCACCCCGGAGCAGCACGTGCCGAAGAGCGCACCCAGCCAGCCGTGGGAGGTCTGCATGACCATGAACGAGTCCTGGGGCTGGACCGCCGACGACCAGCGCTGGAAGAGCGGCGCAACGATCCTGAACCGGTTCGTCGAGACCATCACCGCCGGCGGAAATCTGCTGCTGAACGTCGGGCCGCGCGGCGACGGCACCTTTCCGCCCGAGGCGACCGAGCGCCTGGGCATCCTGGGCGACTGGGTGGCGCGGCATCGGGACGCCGTCTTCGATCTCGAGCCGGCGCCGGAGCCGATCAGTGGGCCGGTACCGCTGGCCGCGAAGTCCTCCCCCGCCGGGACCCGGTTGTTCGCCTACTGCACGATGCGTCCGTGGGACCGGTTGACCCTGCGTTCGGTGCCGGTACGCCGGGTCCGGGCGGTCCGGGTGCTGGCCACCGGGCAGGAACTCCCCCACCAGGCGGTGCCGCACGTGTCCGAGGTGCATGCGGGGGTCGCCGACCCGCTGGGCGAGTTGGACATCGAGGTCCCCGGTGAGGTGGCCGACGCGCTGGTTCCGGTGCTCGAGATCGAGCTGGCCCACTGAACGGGGCCCTTGCCGGCCCCGAATGTTACGCGTAACATCATCGGCCAGGCAGCCCCTGGGTACGCGTCCCCAGCACGTCGCTGCCCCTGTCAGGTGTCACACGCAACGAAGCGGAGAACACGAAATGACCACATCCACACCATCTCGGATCCGCGGCGGTGCCGCGATCCTCGCCGCGCTGGCCCTGGCCGCGGCTTTCCTGCTCAACCCGGCGCAGAGTTCGACCCCGGCCCGGGCCGCGACCCCGGCGGTGCCGCTGCCGACGGCCAAGGAGTTCACCCAGCCGGTGACGTTGCTGGCGGCGAGCGGCAGCCTGTCCCCCGGCCTGACCACCGAGCGCCCGACTGCCCAGCCGAAGCACTTCTGGGTCAACGGTTTCACCGATTCCTCCCGCTCGGTCACCTGGACCGTGTCCACCGAGCGGGCCGGTCGGTACCGGGTCTCCCTGCTCGCGAATCTGCCCCAGGGGTCCACCGTCGAGGTGACGGTACGCGGCCGCGCGGGAACCACGATCACCACCGCCGCCGGCGGCTGGACCCGCACCGACGGCGACGAGATCCACCTCCCGGCCGGCACCAGCACCCTGACCCTGACCCGTACCGGCGGGAGCGGGGGCAACCAGATCAAGTCGATCGAACTCGTGCCCTCGCGCGCCTGGGATGACTACCAGGCCCGGATCGCGGCGTTCAAGGAGGCCTCGAAGCAGACCCGGGTGGAGCTGTCCGAGTCGGGACTGGGACTGATGTTCCAGTACGGCCCGTGGTCCTATCCGCAGACCGGCGAGAACCCTGACATCGAGACCCATACCAACAACTTCGACGTCAAGGCCGTCGCCGATCTGGTGCAGAGCACCGGGGCCAAGCACATCATCTGGTCGGTCTCCTGGTGGACCTATCAGCTCCAGGCACCGATCGGGGCCGTCGACGGCATCGTCGGGAACGGCAGCCGGACCGCGTCTCGCGATCTGATCGGTGAACTCGCCGAGGAGTTCGACAAGCGCGGCATCATGTTCTTCCTCTACTACCACGTCGGCCAGGACGAGCACCTGGGTTATGAGTCGACCGATTTCTGGCGGGCCCAGAACTTCCCACGCTCGTTCACCCCGACCGGTCTTGGTGACCGTTCGACGATGTTGAACAACTGGAAGACGATCATCACCGAGATCGGTCAGCGTTACGGTTCCAAGCTCGACGGCTGGTTCTTCGACGACGGGTTGGTCTACTACCCGGCGAACTTCGAGGAACTCGGCAAGGCCGCCCGCGCCGGCAACCCGGCACGGCTGGTCTCGTGGAACGCCTGGATCGTGGCCGACTACACCCAGTTCCAGGATGTCGCCTTCGGCGAGGAGGGGTGTGTCGCCCGCCCGGGGCCGGGATCGCCGCCGGTCGGCGGTGACGGCATCATCCGCTCGGGCAAGGACGCCGGTCTCCTGCAGCACTGCAAGCAGCGGATGGAACAGGACTGGGGCGTACGCGCCGCGAACCAGCCGATCACCACCCAGCAGAGCGCGGAGTCCCTGCGTGCCTCGGTCGAGGACCGGCTGGCGCGCAACGGTGCGGTCTCGCTGAACCTGATGATGCACTACCCCGGCGTGCCCTCGACGGCCTCGGTGGAGGAGGTCAAGAAGCTCGCCGGCGTGACGGGCTGAGCCGGCGCACCGCATGCTGGCGTGCCGGACCGGTGGTCGGTGGAGCAGCCCACCGACTACCGGTTCGGCAACCGGAGCCCGCTGCGGCGCAGTTCGAGATCGGCCAGCGCGCGGATGACCTCGGGATCACCGGCCCGCCAGTCGCCGACCGGGTCGTCGGAGATCCGGCCGAGTTCGGCCATCGGCTGATTGGCCATCGCGCGGAGTGCGAACAGGTCGACATCGGCGGCGCTGTCGATGAACCGCTTGGCGGCGCTGGAGGTCCGATGGAACCGCCAGCGGGCCGGTAGCCAGAAGGCCAGCAGCACCGAGACCGGCATCACCACGACGACGATCGCGACCACGCTGGCGACCTGTTCGATGGTGGTCACCTGCTGGTTGGCGGCGGTGATCACGTCGTTGAGCGAGGCCGCCGCGGTGTCGAAGGGTTTGCGCAGTTCCGCGCCCGCGAGCGGTACCCCGGCGGCGCTGTTGCCCGCGGAGAGGAAGCCGTCGCGGGCCTTGATCGCCGCCGCCGCGGTGTCGCGGGCCGGTTGGGCGACCGCCGAGATCGTGCGGTGCACGAACCAGGACACCACGCACCAGGCGATCGTCCACGCCACGACGAAGAGGTCCGCCGACACCTGCCGGGCCAGCTTCCACGACGGACGCGCATAGAGGGCCATGGCCCCAGTGTGGCCTACCCATGCGCCTCACCCGACCGAGCCCGGTTCGAGTTTCCAGCCACCGCGGTCGGTACGCCGGACCAGACCGGTGTCCTCGAGCTCGGCCAGGGCGTCGAGCACGCTCATCAGATCCAGCCCACAGCGCGCCGACAGCTCCCCCGCGCTCAATCCACCACGGCCCGGGACCGCCTCGAACACCGACCGCTGCACCTCATCGAGACCATCCAGCACCCGGGAGCGGCCGCGCTGCAGCGGCAGCAGATCCTGGCCCATCGGTGCCACCAGTTCGCAGACCTCGGCGGCGGTCGTGACCAGTTCGCCCGTGCGGTCTCGGATCACCTTGTGCGGATTGGCCGAGAGCGCCGAGGTGATCGGACCGGGCACCGCCATCAGCCGCCGGCTCAGCTCCTCACCCCAGCTGAGGGTGTTCCGGGCACCCGAGCGCATCCCCGCCTCCACCATCACGGTGCCGGCAGCCAGGGCCGCGATCACCCGGTTGCGGCCCAGGAACCGGGTCCGGGTCGGATGATCACCCGGGGGCAGCTCGGAGCAGATCAGCTGCTCGCTGCGCAGTGCGTCGAAGAGCCGGTTGTTGCCGCGCGGATAGCCGACGTCGACCCCGTTGGCGAGCACGCAGATGGTCTGCCCGCCGCCGGCCATCGCACCGCGATGGGCGTACGCGTCGATGCCGTAGGCCCCACCGGAGACGACGGTGCGGCCACGGCCGGCGAGTTCGGCGCACAGGTCGGCGGCGACGGTCTCGCCGTAGCTGGTGGCGGCCCGCGACCCGACCACTGCGACCGAATCGGCGGCCCAGAGTTTCAGGTGTCCGGGGCCGAGCAGCCACAGCCCCAGCGGGGCACCGCCCATCGTCTTCTCGGAGATGGTCAACTCGGCCTCGGCCAGATCGCCCAGCTGGTCCGCCCACTCCGGGTCACCGGGAACGATGAATCGGGCACCGCACTGGTCGGTGGCCCGCTGCACCCTGGACAGCCGTACGCCGGCCGCGCGGCGGCCCCACACGGTGTCCCGGCGGGCCCCGGACAGCGACTGCCACACCGCGACCGCCCCCTCGTCGGTGACCAGTCGGGTCAGCGCACGATCGGCGGGTTCGCTGGCACAGGCCAGGCCCATCCGGGCCCAGCGTTCGACATCGGTGACGGTCCCCGGTGTCGGGGTGACGGTCTCGGTCATCAGGCCACCTCCGCGGTCGGCAGGATCTCCCCGCGGCGCAGCGCGAGCGCGCGCCGGACCTCGGTGCGGGTGGGCACGTCGAGCCCGGCCAGGTCGGCCAGCGTCCAGGCCAGCCGCAGGCACTTGTCGACCCCACGCGAGGAGAGTCGGCCGCGCAGCACCGCCACGTCGAGGTCCTCGTGGCCGGGCGGGACGGGGAGCCGGGTGCGCAGGTAGGGGCCGGGCACCTCACCGTTGGTCCGCCAGCCGGTGCCCAACAGCCGCCGCTGCTGCCGATCCCGGGCCTCGATGACCCGTTGCAGCACCGTCGCCGAGCTCTCCCCCGGTCCGTCGCTGACCAGGGAGCGCCGGACCGGCATCAGCTGCTGGTGGATGTCGACCCGATCCATGATCGGGCCGGAGATCCGCTCCCGGTAGCGGCGGACCACCTGGGGCGGGCAGTGGCAGTTGCCACCGGGGGTGTCGGCCTGCCCGCAGGGGCAGGGATTGGCGGCCAGCACGAGCTGGAACATCGCGGGAAACCGGATGTGGTGCTGGGTGCGCGCGATCAGCACCGACCCCGACTCCAGCGGGGTGCGCAGGGAGTCGAGTTTCTTGCCGAACTCGGGTGCCTCGTCGAGGAAGAGCACGCCGCGATGGGCCAGCGAGATCGCTCCCGGCTTCGGCATCCGGCCACCGCCGCCGATCAGGCTGCCCTCGGACGCGGAATGGTGCGGGTCGGCGTACGGCGCGCGCAGGCTGAGCTCGGCGGGCAGCTCGGCACCCGCCAGGCTGCGCACCGCGGCGACCTCGAGCGCCTCGACGACGCTCAGCTCGGGCAGCAGACCCGGCAATCGTTCGGCGAGCATGGTCTTGCCCACCCCCGGCGGCCCGTGCAGATAGATGTGGTGCCGGCCCGCGGCCGCGACCTCCAGCGCCCACCGCGCCTCGGGTTGGCCGATCACGTCGGAGAGGTCCTTCCCCGGCCCGGCCGGGTCGTCGACGGGCTCCTCGGCGGGGTCGGGCTGGGGCACCGGGTTGCCGTGCAGCAGGTCGACCAGCTCCCCCACCGAGGCCACCCCGCGACAGGTCATGTCGGCGACCAGGCGGGCCTCGCCGAGCTGTTGACTGGGCACGATGGCCCGCCGGATCTGTCGGGCCCGGGCCGCCAGCAGCGCGGGCAGCACGCCGCGGACCGGGCGTACCCGTCCGTCCAGGCCGAGCTCGCCCATCAGCACCACCCCCTCCAGCGCATCGGCCGGCACCACCTCGGCGGCCGCGAGCACGCTGGCGGTGATGCCGAGGTCGTAGTGGCTGCCGGCCTTGGGCAGCGTGGCCGGGGTGAGGTTGATGGTCAGCAGCGAATCCGGCCAGCGGAAACCGGCGCTGGCGACCGCGGCCTTGCACCGGTCGCGCGATTCGTAGAGGGAGGTGTCGGGCAGGCCGACCAGCACCGTCCGCGGCAGACCCGCACCGGTGTGCGCCTGGATCTCGACCAGCTCGCCGTCCATCCCCAGCAGGGCGACCGAGCAGGCCCGCGCCAGCCCCATCAGCCGATCCCCCGCAGATGGGTGATCTCCGGGCGCTGACCCGGCCGATCCAGGATGCCGATCGCATCGAGCCGGATCCGGACCGCATGCGCCGGGTGGGCGCTCAGCCAGGCCCCGGCGAGCACCCGCAACCGGCGCACCTTGGACGCGGTGATCGCCTCCAGGGGCGTACCGAAACCGGTCCCGGTGCGCAGCTTGACCTCGCAGAACACCAGTGTCGCGTCGGCGCCCTGGCCGTCCAGTGCGACGATGTCGAGTTCACCGTGGCGGCAGCGCCAGTTGCGGTCGAGGATCACCAGTCCGGCGGCCGTGAGGTGCTCCACGGCCAGGCCCTCCCCGCGCGAGCCGAGTCGTTGCTTGATGCCTGTCATGTCCGCACGATGGTGCGGACCAGCCGATATCGTGCAGCGCCGAGGCCGGGTCTGTGGATGGATCTTCGGGCGGGTACGAGCTGTGGACAACCCTTCGACTCGTCGCTCGCCGCGCGGGTCAGCGCTCGGGGACCTCGAGGTCGTTGTGCACGATCTCCTCGATGGAGACGTCGCGGAAGGTGAGCACCTTGGCGCTCTTCACGAAGCGGGCCGGGCGGTACATGTCCCAGACCCAGGCGTCGCCCATCGAGACCTCGTAGTAGACGTCGCCGCCCTCGGTGCGCACCTTCAGATCGACCGCATTGCAGAGATAGAACCGGCGCTCGGTCTCCACCGCATAGGTGAAGATCCCGACGACGGATTTGTACTCCTTGTACAGCTGCAGTTCCAGCTCTGATTCGTACTGCTCAAGGTCATCGGCGCTCATGGTGAGGCCACTCTAGCGCCGCCGGCACCGGGTGCCGTGCGAGCCACCCACCGTCCGAGCCACATTGTCGAAGATCATCCGGTGTTCCGGACAGGGCCCGAGGGCGTCCAGATGCTGCTGGTGCAGCGGCGTGCAGTAGCCCTTGTGCACCGCGAACTCGTATCCCGGATGCACCTGATCCATGGCGGTCATGATCCGGTCCCGGGTCACCTTCGCCAGCACCGAGGCCGCCGCCACGCAGGCCGCGACCCGGTCCCCCTTCCAGACCGCCAGCCCCGGTCCGCCGAGCCCGTCGACCGGGAATCCGTCGGTGAGCACGAACCCGGGCGGCACCGCCAATCGGCTGAGCGCCCGGCGCAGCGCGGAGATGTTCGCCACATGCATCCCGAGCCGATCGCACTCACCCGGGGACACCTCGACCACGGCCCAGGCCAGCGCCTTGCGGCGGATCTCCTCGTACGCCCGGTCGCGGGCCAGCGGGGTCATCAGCTTGGAGTCCCGCAACCCGGTGATCTGCCGGGAGCGGCCCTCACCGAGGATCACCGCGGCCGCCACCAACGGCCCGGCGCAGGCGCCCCGGCCGGCCTCGTCGGCACCCGCCACCGGCGCCAGCCCCGCCCGGCCCAGCGCCCGCTCATAGCCGTAGAGACCGGCATCGCGGCGCACCACGAAGCGCGGCATCTAGCAGCCCTCCGAGACCTGCACGATCACCGGTTCCGGGGGTGGCACCTGTTGCGGTGGCGGGATGCCGGCATAGATCTGCGGTGTCTCCAGGCGTTGGAACCGGGAGAACGGACTGGCGATCAGGGCGACCGAACCGACCACGTCGGAGATCGGGATGAACGCCGAACTGCCCGCCTTGCCACCGGCGGCGGTGACGTCCTGCAGGTGGCAGCGGGAGTCGCCGGAGTTGGCGCGGTGGTCGCCCATCACGAAGATCCGGTCGGCCGGTACGACCACCTCGAAGGGCTTCTCGGCGGGCTTGTTGCGGCCGCCGGAATCGGCGTACAGGTAGCTCTCCTCATCGAGCGGATAACCGTTCACGCTGACCCGGCCGAGCTTGTCGCAGCACTTCACCCGGTCCCCCGGCATGCCGATCACCCGCTTCACCAGGTGCTCATCGGCCGAGTCGGGCAGCAGCCCGACGAACTCCAGCGCCTTGCGGACCGGGCCGGGGGCGGGTTTTCCGCTGCCGTCGTCGAGCCACTTGTTGGAATCGGAGAAGACCACGATGTCGCCGCGGCGGAAGTCGAGCACCCGTTGGGCGATGATCTTGTCGTTGATCTGCAGGGTGTTCTCCATCGACCCCGAGGGCACCTCGAAGGGCTGGAAGACGAAGCTGCGCAACAAGGTGGTGATGATCAGCGCACCGACGACGATGACACCGATCTCGCGGACCATGCCGAGCACCTTGGCACTGGTCGGGCGTTGGTCCTTCTCCTCCGCCTTCGCCCGCTTCCCGGCCTTCTTGTCGGCCTTCTTGTCGGACTTCGCGCCGGCCGTCCGGTCCGCCACCGTGTCGGTGCGGCTGGGCAGGGTGCTGTCGTCGGGTTCGTCGGCGGAGTGCCGGGGTGCGGGCTGGCCGATCGGGCGCGGCGCGGGTGCCGGGTCCAGCCGCCTCGGAGCGTACGCCCCAGCGGGCGCCGGTGCGGGCGGCGGGCCGCCCACCGGCGCGGCCGGGGCACCGTGCACCGGCGGGGAGGTGGGGGCACCGGTCGGCGGGTTCGGGATCGGCCGCTGCCACGGATCGGGGGCCTGCGGGCCGGCCGGACCGCGCGGGGCGAAGCCGTCGGTGCCGCGTGGCTGGGTCTGGTCGCGACGGGTGGTTCGGTCGATCTCCGCGGGCTCGAAGGGCCGCGGGCTCTCCCGGGTCGCATCGGCGAGGTCGGCGGATCCGCCGGTCAGCGCCCGCCGGGGACTGGCCTGTTCCGGCCAGGGCGGCGGCTGGGTGTCGTCGGTGTCGAACCCGCCGCCGCGCATCGCGGGGGCGTACGGGGAATCGGCGGCCGCGCGCCGTGGGCTGCTCGGACGCAGCGCGGTCCGATCGGGATCATCTCCCGCCCAGCCGGAACCATCGGACCACTGGCTCAACGGCTGACTTCCTCTCCGGCGCAATGGCGGCCGAACCGATCAGCTCGGGATCGGCCGGCCGGCCGCGTGGGGCGGCACCGAGGCAACGGTACCCGCCCGCGCGGCCAGCCCGCGGATGCGATCAGTTCTCGCGCTTTTCCTTGATCTTGGCGGCCTTGCCGGAGAGCCCACGCAGGTAGTAGAGCTTGGCCCGGCGCACATCACCGCGGCGGTCGACCTCGATCTTGTCGATGATCGGGCTGTGCAGCGGGAAGGTCCGCTCCACGCCGACGCCGAAGCTGACCTTGCGGACGGTGAAGGTCTCGGCGATGCCGCCGCCGTTCTTGGCGATCACGACGCCGGTGAAGACCTGGATCCGGGAGCGGTTGCCCTCGACGACGCGGACGTGCACCTTGATGGTGTCGCCGGCGCGGAAGGCCGGGTGCTCGCGCAGGGCGCCCTGGTTGACCTCGGAGATCAGCTTGTTCATGATGTGTCCTTGCCGGTGCCACAGGTCACCCGTCGCGTGGGTATGTCTTGGATGTCTCCCGTCGCGGTCGATCCCCCTGTGGCAGGAGCCGCGATGCGGGCAACAGCGACACATTCTGCCACACCGGGCGTACGCCTGCCCAATCGGCGCAGGGGGTCAGCCGGGCAGCTTCTCGGCGGCCGTCGGGACGGCCCGCTCCAGCGGGTCGAAGGGCTGCGGGGCGCGCATCGCCAGCACCTCGACCCGGTTGCCGATCTGGATCAGTGCCTGCGCCTCGTGCTCGTTGCCGGCCCAGCCCCATTCGGTGAGCTCGGCCTTCCCACCGGGCACCGGCACCGGCCGGGCCTGATTCTGCTGCCTGGCCTGCCCACCGCGGGCCTGCAAGGTGGCGGTGCAGTCGGCGAACCAGCGCTGGGTCGACTGGTACGCCTGGTCGGCCAGTTCGGGCGTGTCGAAGCTCATCGCCACCGCGGCCGCCGAATCGGCACCCCTGCTGTAGCTGCGGCGTACGATGCCGGTCGCGCCGGTCGATTCCCAGCGGTTCTGCTGGCAGACGCTGAGCTGTTCGGTGCCGCCACCGGTATCGGTCCGGCCCTCGCTCCAGCCGCCCAGATCGGCTCCGGTGGGCAGCGCTGCGGCGGTCACCGCGCCGGCCGGCGGCCGGGTCGTCGGTGCCGGACTGGCGTTGCCGGACACCGGGGTCTGCACCGCCCCGGGCGTGCCCGGGGCGGTGGGCGCCTGGGAGATCCCGCCCGCATCGGTCGGGGCGATCGGCTGCGACGGCTGCCCGCCGGCACCGGGGCCGCTGCTGCAGGCGGCGACGGCCAGCAGGCAGGGCACGATCAACAGGGCGGGGATGCGCATGGCGACGAGGCTACCGCCCCGGCGTACCCACCGGCGCGATCCATCGAACCCAACCTCCACCCCGCGCCTGCTCCAGGGCGCGATGGGTGGACGTCGGGTTCGATGGATGGCATCGGGCGTACGCCTCAGTGCCTGGTGGTGACCGCCTTGAACAGGTCCCGGTTCAGCTGGGAGATGCTCTCCAGCGGGATGCCCTTGGGGCAGACCGCGGTGCACTCGCCGATGTTGGTGCAGTTGCCGAAGCCCTCGGCGTCGTGCTCGGCGACCATCCCCAGCACCCGGGTCCAGCGCTCCGGCTGGCCCTGCGGCAGCAGCCCGAGCTGGGTCACCTTGGCGGAGGTGAACAGCATCGCCGAGCCGTTCGGGCAGGCCGCGACGCAGGCGCCGCAGCCGATGCAGGTGGCGTTGTCGAAGGCGTGGTCGGCGTCCACCTTGTTCACCGGGACGGCGTGCGCGTCCGGCGCGGTACCGGTGGGGGCGGAGATGTAGCCGCCGGCCTGGATGATCCGGTCGAAGGAGGACCGGTCGACGACCAGGTCCTTCAGCACCGGGAACGGCTCGGCCTTCCACGGCTCGACGGTGATCGTGTCGCCGTCGGAGAATTCCCGCATGTGCAGCTGACAGGTGGTGGTCTGGTACGTGGTCTGGCCGCGGCCGTGCGCCACGCCGTTGATCACCACACCGCACATGCCGCAGATGCCCTCGCGGCAGTCGGAGTCGAAGGCGACCGGTTCCTCGCCGGCGACGGTGAGCTGCTCGTTGAGCAGGTCGAGCATCTCCAGGAACGACATGTGATCGGAGACGCCGTCGACCTCGTAGGGCACCATCCGGCCCTGCGACTCGGTGTTCTTCTGGCGCCAGATGCGCAGAGTGACCTTCACTTGTAACTCCGTTGCTTCAGCTCGATGAACTTGTATTCCAGCGGTTCCTTGTGCAGCACCGGCTGCTGGCCCTCGCCGCCGAACTCCCAGGCACCCACATAGAGGAACTGGTCGTCGTGGCGCAGCGCCTCGCCGTCCTCGGTCTGCGACTCGGAGCGGAAGTGCCCACCGCAGGATTCGCGGCGGTGCAGGGCGTCCAGGCACATCAGCTCGCCCAGCTCCAGGAAGTCGGCGACCCGACCGGCCCGCTCCAGGGTCTGGTTGATCTCCTCGGCCTCACCGACGACGTTGACGTCGCGCCAGAACTCCTCGCGCAGTTCCCGGATCAGGCCGATCGCCTTGCGCAGGCCCTCCTCGTTGCGCTCCATGCCGCAGTACTCCCACATGATGTGGCCGAGTTCCTTGTGGAAGGAGTCGACGGTGCGGGACCCCTTGATCGACATCAGCTTGTCCACCCGCTGCTGCACGGCCTGGACCGCTTCGGCGACCTCGGGGCTGTCCGCCCCGACCGCCCGGTGCCCGGCATCGGCCAGGTAGTTGGCGAGGGTGTTCGGCAGCACGAAGTAGCCGTCGGCGAGCCCCTGCATCAGCGCCGAGGCACCGAGGCGGTTGGCGCCCTGGTCGGCGAAGTTGGCCTCACCGGTGACGAACAGCCCGGGCAGGTTGGACATCAGGTCGTAGTCGACCCACAGCCCACCCATCGTGTAGTGCACCGCCGGGTAGATGCGCATCGGCACCTCGTAGGGGTTCTCCCCGGTGATCTGCTGGTACATGTCGAAGAGGTTGCCGTACTTGGCCTCGACCGCCTTGCGGCCCAGCCGCGCGATCGCGTCGGCGAAGTCCAGGTAGACCCCGCGCCGGCCCTGCCCGGCGAGCTCCGGGCCGACACCGCGACCCTCGTCGCAGACGTTCTTGGCCTGCCGGGAGGCGATGTCGCGGGGCACCAGGTTGCCGAAGGAGGGGTAGATCCGCTCCAGGTAGTAGTCGCGGTCCTCCTCGGGGATCTCCCGCGGATCCTTGTCGGCGTCCTCGCCGCTCTTCGGCACCCAGATCCGGCCGTCGTTGCGCAGCGACTCCGACATCAGCGTCAGCTTGGACTGGGTGTCGCCGGACTGCGGGATGCAGGTCGGGTGGATCTGGGTGTAGCACGGGTTCGCGAAGTACGCGCCCTTGCGGTGCGCCCGCCAGGTGGCGGTCACATTGCAGCCCATCGCGTTGGTGGACAGGAAGAACACGTTGCCGTAGCCGCCGGTGGCCAGCACCACGGCGTCGGCGGTGTGCGCCTCGATCCGGCCGGTGACCATGTCGCGGGTCACGATGCCGCGGGCCACGCCGTCGATGACGATCAGCTCGAGCATCTCGTGGCGGGTGTACATGGTGACGGTCTTGGCGTTGATCTGCCGCTCCAGGGCCTGGTACGCACCCAGCAGCAGCTGCTGGCCGGTCTGGCCGCGGGCATAGAAGGTGCGCGAGACCTGGACACCGCCGAAGGAGCGGTTGTCCAGCAGGCCGCCGTATTCGCGGGCGAACGGTACGCCCTGGGCGACGCACTGGTCGATGATGTTCGCCGATACCTCGGCCAGCCGGTAGACGTTGGTCTCCCGGGAGCGGTAGTCACCGCCCTTGACGGTGTCGTAGAACAACCGGTGCACCGAGTCACCGTCGTTGCGGTAGTTCTTGGCCGCGTTGATGCCGCCCTGGGCGGCGATCGAGTGGGCGCGGCGCGGGCTGTCCTGGTAGCAGAACGACTTGACCTGGTAACCGGCCTCGCCGAGGGTGGCGCCCGCCGCGGCACCGGCCAGGCCGGTGCCGACGATGATCACCGAGATCTTGCGTCGGTTGGCGGGGTTGACCAGTTTGGCCTCGAACTTGCGCTGCTCCCACATCTGGGAGATGGGCACGTCGAGCGGGGCGCGGGTGTCGGCGATGTCGACACCCTGCCGGAACAGGTCGTCACCGTCGAGGCTGGCGCCCGGGCCGGCCGGCACGCTGCGCGAGGAGTCGTCGGCGGCGTCGTTCATCAGCTCCGAGGTGGCCTCGACCTGCGTCTGCTCGCTGGTCTCGGGCTCGTCGATCACGTTCTCATCTGTCACAGCTTGATCCAATCGAGGGCGATGGCAACGGGGCCGGAGAGGAATCCGACCACAAGAATCAGGGCGAGCAGCACCGCGACGGTGTTCCAGAAGGCGCGCGTCTTCGGGCTGGTGTTCGCACCCAGGGTGGCGAAGGCGCTCCAGAAACCGTGCCGCACGTGCAGCCCGACCGCGATCATCGCGACGGCATAGCTGATCAGCACGGCCGGGTTCTTGAAGCTGTTGTAGACCCGCACGAACGGCGAGGTGGCGCCCGGCGCGGTGTCGATCACCACGACGGTGAAGTTCAGGATGTGGTAGATCACGAAGAGCAGGATCAGCACCCCGCCCCAGCGCATCGTGTAGGAGGCGTACGAGCGCTGGATGGCGCGCTGGTTGGCGTACCGCTTGGCGCCACCGGTGGCCTTGCGGTCCCGGGCCCAGAGCGTGAACGCCGCCCACATGTGCACCAGGATGGCTGCCAGCAGCACGATCCGCACGACCCAGAGCAGGCCCGCGTACGGGAGCATCGGCTCGCCGATCGTGCGCAGGTGTTCGGCGTACTCGTCGAACGCGTAGACGTCGGTGCCGGTCACCTTGCCGGCGAACATCTTGAGGTTGCCGTACATGTGCAGGACCAGGTAACCGATCATCACCAGGCCACTGGCCGCCATCCAGTATTTACGAATCACCGTGGAGCGGGCGGCCCGCTGTTTCACGGTCAGGGTCGGAGTCGTCGTTGTCGCCACAACAGCACCATATTCCTGTTGACAGAGGCTCGTCCAAGCGCACGCGCCCACCGAGACAGACGTCACGTCCCGGGCGTGTCGCTCACTTGCAACCCGAGGTGGGCTGACCGGTCTGCGGGACGTAGCAGTATGCCTGACCGGCCTCGAATCCGGCGGTGTTCAGCGCCAGCTCACCGACGGTCACCAGCGTCACCCCGCGGGCCCGCAGCTGCTCGATGATCTGCGCGGTGGCCGCGGCGGTGCTCGGGTGGATGTCGTGCATCAGCACGATCGAACCGGCCTCGTCGGCGCCCTTGACCGCCTCGGCGACGGTCTTCGCGGTGTCGCGGGTCTGCCAGTCCCGGGTGTCGATGTTCCACAGCACCAGCGACTGCCCCGCCGCCCCGATCACCTTGTCGGTGGCCTTGGTGTGCACCCCGCTCGGCGGGCGCATCAGCAGCGGCCGGCGCCCGTAGACCCGGGCCATCTCGTCGGCGGTCCGCCCGATCTCCTGCTGCCCCAGCTTGCTGGTGGACATCGAGGTCATCGTCTGGTGCGACCAGGTGTGCGAGCCGATCTCGTTGCCGGCCGCGGCGACCCGCAGGCCGAGCTCGGGAGAGGCCTGCAGCATGCCGCCGAGCTGGAAGAAGGTGGCCGGGGCACGGGCGGCGGCCAGGTCGTCGAGGATCTTCTGGGTGCCGGCGCCGGGGCCGTCGTCGAAGGTCAGCGCGACACAGGTCGCCCGGCTGCAGTCCACCCCGACCGTGGTGGTGGGGCGGGGCACCTGGTTGCCGGCGGGCTGTTGCTGGTCGCCGCCGGCGGCCGCTGCTGCCCCGGGCGCGGACTGGGCGTCGGGGCGGCCGGTGCCGTCGAAGGCGCCGGGTTTGGTGGAGGCGGCCAGCGCCCGCTGCCCGACCTCGGAGAGCAGCGGCTGCACGGCCCGGCCCGGCACCTGCAGCACCAGCTGGCCATCGGCGGCGCCGCCGGGCGGGAAGGTGGCGACCAGGTCACCGTTGGCCGCGAAGCCGAGCGCCGGCCCGCCGCCCTGCGGGGCGGGGGCGTCGTCCAGGGCGCGGGAGAGCCGGATCGGGTCCACCGCGCCGGCCACCTGGGCGACCTGGTTCTTGAACGCACCCCACTGGTTGGCCTCGATCAGCACCGGGGAGGACGCCACCCGGCCGCTGCGGGCGTCGTACCAGATCGCCGAGGACACCCCGGCGGGTCCGTCGGCGGCGGTGTGCTGGGCGGTGACGAGTACGCCGAGGATGCCCTGTCCGGCGGCGAGCAGCTGCCAGTTGATCCTGGTGTCGGTGGATCCGGCCCAGGCCGCCTCCCGCAGCGCCCGGTCGCGGAGCACGCCGGCGGCGAGCGTCAGTTGCCGCGCGGTGCCGAAGGTGGGCACCTCGGCGCGGATGCCGCGGGCGGGATCGCTGAAGGTGTCGGTGGACATCTGGACGACCAGGGCCCCGTCGGCCTTGCTGTAACGCCCGGGCAGGTCGCTGGTGGCCACGCTGGGCGGCTGCGCGCCGGAACCGCGGGGGCGTACCCCGTCTCCGCCGATGCAGCCGGCGGTGACCAGGGTCAGCACGATCAGGATCGGAGCGAGTGCTCCGATCAACCAGTGGCGCCGCCTCCGCACGATCCGCAATCCCCCGACTCCTGGCCCAACCGCGTGGAACCAACTCCCCACGCTGCCGTCATGCTAGGTGCGCCGGGCGCCCGGATTCGGCCGACACGCGGAGGCGCCCGGTGACGACCCGGAAACCGCTCCGCGCCCGGTCGGTTCGGCTCAGCCGACTCCCCAGAAGTCGATCATCGAGGTGGCCGGCATCAGCAGCGGATTGACCCCCGAGTACTGGGTGCTGACCAGCAACCCGGCGTCGGGAACCCACAGCGGCAGGGCCGGTACCTCCTCGGTCAGCAACCGAGCCACCTGGTGGTAGTTCTCGGCGCGGGCGACCGGGTCGATCTCGGCGGCGCCCTTGGTCAGCAGCTGGTCGACCTTCGGGTTGCAGTATCCGCCCGGGTTGGGGCCGAGCGGGTCGCCGGCGGTGGCGCAGGAGACCCAGGGCGTGATCATCGACGGGTCGGGGACCGGCATCGGGTACGCCTGCACGACCGCGTCCACATTGGGATCGGCGAGCACTGCCGCGCGCCGGCTCGGCGAGCGCACCTCGACGCTGGCGCGCACCCCGACGGCGCTGAGCTGGTCGGCCATCGCCTCCCAGATCGCCGGATCCGGGTCGGCGGAGAGCACCGTGATCCGCAAGGGCGCGTCGGTCTTCCAGCCACCGGCGCGGAGCAGGTCGCGGGCCCGGTTCTGGTCGGGCCGGTACCGGTCGCCGCCGGTGGTCGCCCAGTCGGGGGCGAACATCAGCGAGTCGACCACCCGGGCGTTCCCGCCGGCGTAGCGCTCGATCAGCTGGGCGCGGTCCAGGGCGTACATCATGCCCTGCCGGACCCGCGGGTCGGCGAGCCGGCCGTGCAGGCCGGTGAGCGCCAGCACCCGGTTGCCGGGCGCCTGCTGGTTGCGGAATCCCTCGACCGGCCGGCCCACCTCGGGGGCGGGCAGCGCGGTGGCGAGCTGCAGGGTGCCGTCGCGGAGCTTCTCGGTCGCCTTGTCGGGGGTGACCGGGACGCCGATCACCTGGTTCATCCGGGTGTAGGGCTGGACCCGCGGGTTGGGCAGCAGCACCACCCGGCCGTCACTCTCCCAGCGGTCGAACAGGTACGCCCCCGAGCCCACCTTCGGTTCGGCGAAGGTCGCCGGGTCGCTGAGATCCTTGCCGCGGTAGACGTGCTCGGGCAGCACCACCAGCTGGGTGAGGTTGTCGATGAACTGCGGGTTCGGCGCCGTCAGCGTGAAGACCACGTCCCGGTTGGTCTGGGCGACCAGGCCGGAGATCCGCTCGCTGCGCCCGGCGGCGAAATCGGCGGCGCCGGCCAGCTGCATCAGGGCCGGGGCCAGCGGCGACCGGTTCTCCGGTTTCAGGTGCTGTTCGATGGTCCAGATCAGGTCATTGGCCGACATCCGGATCTCATCGCTCCACCAGTCCCGGCGCAGCGTCACCACCAGCCCGGAGCCGTCGTCGGTGACCTGCCAGCGGTCGGCCATCCGCGGCATCATCTTGCCGTCGATGTTGCTCAGCAGCGGCTGGAACTGGGCCGCGGCGAGCATTCCCTCGGCGGTGTCGGCACCGGCGAAGGGGTTGAACGAGGTGGCCCGCTCGGGCAACTGGAAGGCCATCTGCCCGACCGGTCCCTGCTTGGGGGCGCGGGCCCGGGCCGCCACCTCCGGTGAGACCGGGGCGCAGCCGACCACGGTCAGCAGGAGCGCGACGACCGCCGCGAGCATCAACCGGCCGCGCATGGGTTCCCGCATCGGTTCTGGGCTTCCTTCCCTGTGTCTGCCCGGGTTCGGTCTCCCCGGTGCTGGCCGGTGTCCCCGATCCGGGCCGCTGCCATCCTAGGGGCCATCGGCCAGCAGATCCGGTCGGCGGCGCCGGGTGAGTTCGACCGCCTGCTGGCGGCGCCAGTCGGCGATCTGCGCGTGGTGGCCGGAGAACAGCACCTCGGGCACCGCGAGGCCGCGCCAGCTCGGCGGCTTGGTGTAGACGGGGTATTCGAGCAGCCGGTCGTGGCCGGCGCTGTGCGATTCCTCGGTCAGCGACTCGGGGTTGCCGATCACCCCGGGCAGCAGCCGGACGATGGCCTCGATCATCACCAGGCTGGCGACCTCGCCGCCGTTCAGCACGTAGTCGCCCAGGCTCAGCTCCCGCACCGGCATCCGTTCCCGGGCGTACGCCATCACCCGGGCGTCGATGCCCTCGTAGCGTCCGCAGGCGAAGATCAGGTGGCCGGCGTCGGCGAGCTCGTACGCCGCCGGCTGACTGAACCGCTCCCCCGACGGGCTGGGCACGACCAGGGTGCTGCCCGCGGTCGCCAGCGCGTCCAGGGCCTCACCCCAGGGCTCGGGTTTCATCACCATCCCGGCGCCGCCGCCGTAGGGGGTGTCGTCGACGGTGCGGTGCCGGTCGGTGGTCCACTGCCGCAGATCGTGCACCCCGACCGAGACGATGCCGGTCTGGATCGCCTTCCCCACCAGGGAGAGCTGCAGCGGCGCGAAATAGTCGGGAAAGATCGAGACCAGATCGAGGCGGAGCCCGGGGTCCGGGCTCGGCTCACTCATCGAGGTCCTCCAGCAGCCCGTCGACATCGGCCAGCCGACAGAACCCGGCGGCCGGGTCGACCTCGACGACGAGTTGTTCGACGAAGGGCACCAGCCGGGTCGCGCCGCTGTCGGTGCGGATCTCCAGCAGGTCCTGGGGGCCGTGCTGGACCCGGGTGATCCGGCCGGCGGGGGTGCCGTCGTGGCGGCGTACCTGCAGGCCGACCAGGTCGCGGTCCCAGAACTCGTCGTCGGCGGCCGGCGGTTGATCGGCCGGTACGTCGGCGACCAGCAGCACCCCGCGCAGCGCCTCGGCGGCGTTGCGGTCGGCGGCCTCGGCGAGCCGGATCAGCAGCCGGCCGGAGTGCCAGCGCGAGCCGGTCACGGTGAACTCGCGCCGGGCGCCCTCCTCCCGCAACCGGGTGTCGGTGGCGAAGCGGCGGTCGGGTTCGTCGGTGAGCGGTTCCACGGTCAGTTCGCCGCGGATCCCGTGGGCGCGGCCGATCCGGCCGACGCGTACCTCGACGGTCGGTTCCTCGCTGGGTGGGTTGGTCGATGCCTGCGGCATGGGGGTCATCCTCCCACCCCCTGCTGCGATCCATCGAATCCTGCGTACACCCCGCGCATCCTGCAGGGTGAGGGGGATGCACCCTGGATTCGATGGATCGCGGGTCGGGGGGTACGCCCGAGAGCCACGCCTCAGGCGGCGGGCCGCTCCGGCCCCGGGAAGTGGCAGGCGACCTCGGCGCCGGACTCCGAGAGTTCCAGCGGCGGCTTGACGGTGGCGCAGATGTCCTGGGCGCGCCAGCAGCGTCCCCGGAACGGGCAGCCGGCGGGCTCGGTGGTCGGCGAGGGCAGGTCGCCGACCAGCAGCCGGCGGCGCGCCATGCCCTTGCGGCGGGGGTCGGGGATCGGGACCGCCGAGAGCAGCGCCTGGGTGTAGGGGTGCTGCGGGTCGGTGAAGATGTCGCCCGCCGCGCCGTATTCGACGATCGAGCCGAGATACATCACCGCGATCCGGTCGGAGATGTGACGGACCACGCCGAGGTCATGGGCGATGAAGACATACCCCAGGTCCAGCTCCTGCTGCAGCCGCTCCAGCAGGTTCACCACCTGCGCCTGCACCGACACGTCGAGTGCGGAGACCGGTTCGTCGAGCACCAGCATCTTCGGTTCCAGGGCGAGCGCGCGGGCGATCCCGATCCGCTGCCGCTGGCCGCCGGAGAACTCGTGCGGATAGCGCGATGCCAGTGCCGAGCGCAGCCCGACCAGCTCCAGGAGTTCCCGGGCCCGGCGGATCCGCGCGGAACGGTCGCCGATGCCGTGGATCTCCAGCGGTTCGGTGAGGATGTCCTGCACCGTGGAGCGGGCCGGCAGCGAGGCGTACGGGTCCTGGAAGACGAACTGCATGTCCCGGCGTACGCTGCGCAGCTCGCGCCGCGACAGGCCGCCGATCTCGCGGCCGTCGAAGCGGACCGAGCCGGAGGTGGGCTGATAGAAGCCCATCAGCGTCTTGCCGACGGTGGTCTTGCCGCAGCCGGACTCCCCCACCAGCGCCAGGGTCTCGCCGCGGCGCAGGTCGAAGGAGATGTCGTTGACCGCGTACACCGTCGTCGGCTTCTTCATGAATCCGCCGCCGACCTGGAAATGCTTGACCAGATGATCGACCCTGAGCAGCAGGTCGTCGGTACGCCCGCCCGCGCCCTCGGCGGGGGTCTGTTCGGCCACACTGGTGCTCACGACGCGTCCTCCCGTGCTGTGTCGGTCGGGGTGATCAGGCTGGGGTCCAATCCGTCCAGCTCGGCGTGGAAGTGGCAGGCCGAGCGGTGGGCCGGCCCGACCTCGGCCAGCGGCGGCTGGGTCTGGCATTCGGTGCGCCCGTTGCTCAGTCGGCAGCGCAGCTGGAACGCGCACCCCTCGGGCAGGAACCGCGGGTCCGGCGGCTGGCCGGCGATCGCGTGCAGCTGCTCGCGCCGGTCGTCGACCCGCGGCAGGGATTCCAGCAGCCCGACGGTGTAGGGGTGCCGGGGGGCGTGGAAGATGTCGTCGACCGGTGCCTCCTCGACGACCCGGCCGGCGTACATCACCACCACATATCTGGCGACCTCGGCGATCACCCCGAGGTCGTGGGTGATCATCACCAGCGCCGCACCGTAGTCGTCCTGCAGCTTCTGCAGCAGTTCCAGGATCTGCGCCTGCACGGTGACATCGAGCGCGGTGGTCGGTTCGTCGGCGATCACCAGCTTGGGCCGGTTGGCGATCGCGATCGCGATCATCGCGCGCTGCCGCATGCCGCCGGAGAACTGGTGCGGATACTGGTCGATGCGCTGTCTGGGGGCGGGGATGCCGACCTCGGTGAGCAGCTCGATGATCCGGTCCCGCCGCTGGGCCTTCGTCCGCAGATCCGGTGAGTGCCGGCGCAGCGTCTCATCGATCTGGGCGCCGATCGTCATCACCGGGTTGAGAGCGGTCATCGGGTCCTGGAAGATCATCCCGATCTCCCCGCCGCGCACCTCGGCCCGCCGGCGCTGCGACATCGTCAGCAGGTCGGCACCGTCGAACCAGGCGTGCCCGGCGACGACCTTCGCCGACTCCGGCAGCAACCCGAGCGCCGACATCACGGTGACCGATTTGCCGGAGCCGGACTCGCCGACCACGCCGAGGGTCTCCCCCGGGCGTACCTGATAGCTGGCGCCGTTGACGCCGCGGACCAGGCCGTTGAGGGTGCTGAACTCGGTGGTGATGTTCTCCAGCCGCAGCAGGGCGTCGGAGTTGGCTGACGCGCTCATCAGCGCACCTGCTTCGGGTCGAAGGCGTCCCGCAGGCCGTCGCCGACGAAGTTCACCGCGAGCACGGTCAGCGCGATCGCCAGCCCCGGCGGCAGCCACATCCACGGCATCGACTGCAGGATCCGCAGGCTCTGCGCCTCGGAGATCATCGAACCCCAGCTGGGGGTGGGCGGCGGTACGCCGAGGCCGAGGAAGGACAGCGCGGCCTCGGTGCCGATCACCTGGGCGGTGAGCAGGGTGAAGGTGACCGAGGCGTGCGGCAGCACCGCCGGCACCATGTGTTTGAGCAATATGTGGAAGGGGGTGCCGCCGAGCCCCTCGACGGCCTGCACCGAGTCCTGTTCCCGCAGCTGCAGGGTGACGCTGCGGGTGACCCGGAAGGACTGGGTCCACAGCAGCAGGCCGAGCATCAGGATCATCCGCAGCACCCCGGAGCCGAAGAAGGCCACGATGACGATGATCACGATCATCAGCGGGAAGCTCTGGAAGACCTCGGCGATCCGGCTCAGCAGCGCATCGATCCAGCCGCGGAAGTAGCCGCCGATGATGCCCAGGATGATGCCGAGCACGGTCGCGATGAAGGAGGCCGCCAACCCGATGGTCAGCGAGATCCGGCCGCCGGAGAGCAGCCGGGCGAGCACATCGCGGCCCGCCGAGTCGGTGCCCAGCGGGTGTCCGGGGGCCGGCGGCAACCGATAGGAGGCGGTGTCAACGGCGTACGGGTCGACGCGATAGAGCAGCGGGCCGAGGAAGGCGGCCAGCAGGAACAGGATCAGCACGACCGCGCCGACCATCGCCATCTTGTGGCTGCGGAAGCGGCGCCAGGCGAGCTGGCGCGGGGTGAGTTCGCTGCCGTCGGCATCGCCACTCGCGCCGGCGACCGCGGGTGTCGGGTCGTTGATGCCGGACGCACCGGTGATCGGTTCACTCATCGGTTCGGCCTCCTAGACCCGGATCCGGGGATCGATGACGGCATAGAGCAGGTCGGCGACCAGGTTCGCGATCACGACCAGGATCGCGATGAACATCACGAAGCCCATCAGCATCGGATAGTCGCGGCCGGTGATGGAGTCCACCGCGAGCCGCCCGAGGCCCGGCCAGGCGAAGATCTGCTCGATGATCACCGCGCCGCCGAACATCGTCGGGACGTTCACCGCGATCACCGCGATGATCGGGATGAGCGCGTTGTGCACCGCGTGCCGCCAGGTGATCCGCAGGTTGGTGAGGCCCTTGGAGCGGGCGGTGGTGATGAAGTCCTGGCCGAGCACGTCCAGCATCGAGGAGCGGGTGTAGCGCTGATAGACCGCCGCGCCCTGCATGCCGAGCAGCAGCGCCGGCAGGATCAGGTGCCGCAGGCCCTCGAAGACCGTCGGGTCGGGGGCGTTCATTCCCGAGGTGGGCAGCCAGCGCAGCTTGAGGCCGAAGACGTAGATCGCGATCAGGCCGGCGAAGAAGGGCGGGACGCAGAGCCAGAGCAGGGAGGCGAAGGAGATCACGTAATCGACCGGCTTGTTGCGGCGCAGCGCCGACCAGACACCGCTGAGCAGGCCGATCACCACCTGCAGGAGCAGTGCCGGGATGATCAGTGCCAGCGAGTTCTGCAGCCGCTCCCCGAGCACCGTGGCCACCGCCCGGCCGTCGGCCAACGAGCGGCCGAGGTTGCCGGTGAGTGCGTCACCGAGCCAGACGAAATACTGCACCACCAGCGGCTGGTCCAGGCCGAGCCGGGCCCGGGCCATCGCGATCATCTCCTCCCGGTCGGGGCCGGTGAAGGTGATCGGGTCGTAGTACATCTCGATCGGGTCGCCGGGGGCGTTCCGGATCAGCAGGAACAGCAGGATGCTGATCAGGAACAGCGTCACCACACTGACGGCGAGGCGCTTCAGGACGAACCGGAGCATCCGTCTCCTTCTCCGCGGTCGGTTTCGGCCGTGATCGGCCGGCCCCGTTCAGAGCCGGCCGATCATGGTTATCGGATCAGGCGGTCACTTGCCCCACTGTGCGGCGGTGGCGGTGATCGGGTTGGCCGATGGGTCGAAACCGTTGACCGACTTCCCGGTGCCCCAGTTCAGCGTCGGGGAGTAGAGCGGGAAGTTCATCACGTCGGTGTTCAGGATCATGTACGCCTTCTGGTACGCCTGCTGCCGCTTGGCCTGGTCGTCGGTCGACTGCCCCTCGGCCATCAGCGCGTCCAGCTCCGGGTTGCAGTAGCGGGCGATGTTGGCCCCGTTCGGGGACCGCTGTGCGCAGGTGACGCGGGTGGCCAGCAGGGACGGTTCGGGGACGGCCATGGTCAGCGGGCTGATCAGGACATCGAAGGTGCCGTCGGTGACGAGCTTGCCGCTGTCGGCCGCCGTCACCGGGGTGATCTTGGCCTTGATACCGGCCTCGGTCAGATTGCCGACCACGATCCGCATCACCGCGTCGCGGTCCGCCTGCCCGGGCACGATCTGCAGGTTCACCTCGGTGTTCGGATCCCAGTTGGCCTCCTGGAGCAGCTGCTTGGCCTTGTTCACATCCCGGTTGTAGGGATTCTTGTTCGGCGGGACCACCCAGTCGGGGGCGAACAGGTAGGCATCGAGCGCCTTGCCCTCGCCACCGATCACCGAGTCGACGATGCCCTGCCGGTCGATGGCGTACATGATCGCCTGCCGGACCTTCTGATCCTTCAGCTTGCTGGTCGGGGTGACCACGGTGTGCAGGGTCATCGCCCGGTTGCCGGGCTTCTGCACCACGGTGATGTTCGGGTCGGACTTCATCGACTTCACATCGGCGGCCGGGATCTCGGCGGCGTCGATCTCCCCGGTGCCGAGCTGCGCGGCCGCCACATCACCGGTCAGGTACTTGGCGTACACCTTGTCCATCTTCGGCTTGGGGACGTAACCCGGGTTGGCGGTGAACTCGGTCTGGTCGTCGGAGATCCACCGGCTGAACAGGAACGGGCCGCTGCCGACCTTGGGCTCGCGGAAGGCCTGGTTGCCCTTCCACTGGTCCCGCGGGATCGACTCGTAGACGTGCTTGGGCGCGAGCGCCGCCTCGGTGAGCAGCGCCGGGAAGCCGACGTTCGGGGTGTTCAGCTCGATCTTCAGCGTGGTGTCATCGGGCGCGGTGATGCCGGTGACCTCCTGCGCCTGACCGTTGCGGAACTCCTGGGCGCCCTTGACCGAACCGAGGTAGCCGTTGATGTAGGAACCGGTCTTCTTGTCCAGGTGGCTCTCCAGCGCCCACTTCAGGTCGGGTGCGGTGATCGGCTTGCCGTCACTCCACTTGCCGTCCTTCTTCAGGTTGAAGGTGAAGGTCTTGCCGTCCTGGGCGAAGTCCCAGGACTCGGCGAGCCGACCCTCGTACTTGCCATTGGCCCAGGTGAGCAGCGGCTGGAAGACCAGGTGCACCAGGGTCTGGTCGGCACCGCCGCCGGCGTCGTAGGGGTTGATCCCGGTGGCCTTCTGGTAGAGGTAGAAGCTGAAGTTCTTGTTCGCCTCGCCGCCCTGGCCGCCCTGGCCACCGGCGCCCCCCGACTGGCCGGCCGGCGCGCAGCCCGGCAGGGCCAGCAGCGCAGCGGTCAGCGCTGCTGCGACTGCCACTTTCCTCGAAACGCCCACGAGATCCTCCTTGTTCTGGCAGAACGCCGTTTCACTTCCCCGGACGCGAGGTCCAAGAACTGCAATCACTCTGGGTCAGCCCCCAGGGCCTGTCAACCTTTCCCGCCGACCTGTAATGCGCCTGAGACCGTTGCCGTGCCAGCACCGCCCCGGCCCACCCACCACCGTCCCCAGCAGTTGTGAAACCTTATTCCATGTTGACGCCCGATGTCACCCATCACACGCCCGCACGTTCATCGAGTAGCGCCCCGGCGCAGCGAAGCGGAGCCGGGGCGCGTGTCGAGATGAACCCCCACCCCACAGACAGAAAACCGCCCCACTGCCGAAGCAGCGGGGCGGTTCTGGGTGCAGTCGGTGCGGTACCGCGTCAGCGGCGGCCGCCACGGCCACGCCGGTCGACGTCGACGAAGTCGACCCGGACCTGTTCGCGGCCGGCCAGCGCGGCGACGACGGTACGCAGGGCACCGGCGGTCCGGCCCTGCCGGCCGATCACCTTGCCGATGTCGCTGGGGTGCACCCGCACCTCGAGCATCCGCCCGCGGCGCAGGTCCTTGTCGCTGACCCGGACGTCGTCGGGGTTGCCGACGATGCCGCGGACCAGGTGCTCCAGTGCGTCGGCCAGCATCTCAGGCCTCGGTGGACTCGTCGGCGGTGTCGGTGGACTCCGCCTCGCCGTCGTCGGACTTGGCCTCCGCCTTGGCCTCGGCCTGCTGCTTGCTGCTGAACGCCGACACCTTGGCGGAGTCGTCGTTGTTGGCCAGCGCGGCGTTGAACAGCTCGGTCTTGTTGGCCTTCTCCTTCTGCGGGTCGACGCCCGAGGGGCTCTTGTCGCCGCTGAACTTCTGCCAGTCACCGGTGCGCTTGAACAGCGCGACGACGGCCTCGGTCGGCTGGGCGCCGACGCCGAGCCAGTACTGGGCGCGCTCGGAATCGACCTCGATCACCGAGGGGTCGTTCTTGGGGTGGTACTTCCCGATCTCCTCGATCGCCCGGCCGTCGCGCTTGGCGCGCGAGTCCATGACGACGATGCGGTAGTGCGGGGAGCGGATCGCGCCGAGGCGCTTCAGACGAATCTTGACAGCCACGTTGGGTGGTTCTCCTAGTTGACTGCCCCGGTCCTGGATTCTCAGGTCGTTCCGGGGCGGGCGGGTGAGCACGGGCGGACCTGTGGGGCAGGCGTACCCGGGCTCGGGTTCGGATCCACACCCGGCGCGATGAGAGGGCGCGACCGGGCACAGAAGCGGACTCATTCTGCCACAGCGCCCCGGTACCGGCGAAATCTGCGCCAGGCTCAGTCAGCCGCGGTGAAGATCCGGTCCAGCTGGTAGTCCGCCAGCGCGACGGCCTCCTCGGCATCCCAGTAGCCACCCATCACCGGCGCCGGTTCGAGCAGGGCCCAGATGAACCGGGCCTCCTGCGCCGGGTCGACCCCGGCGGCCAACCGGCCGCGGGCGGCGGCACCGGTCAGCAGGCCCCGCAGCAGGTCGATCACCTGGCGTGGGCCGGCGGAGAGCAGCGCCCGGGTCTCGGGGTCGCCGAGGGCGCGGATGTAGTACGCCGCCCCGACGGCCGCCTCGAATCGGGATTCCTCGGTGAGCGGCAGCACCTCGGTGATGATCGTGCGCAGCAGTCGGCGTTCATCGGGACGCTCCCCCAGCGCAGCAACGGCTGCCCGCACCCGGGCGCTGCGGCGCTCGTTCATCGTCGCCAGGGCGAAGGTCAGCATCTCCTCGCGGTCGGTGAAGTAGTGCTGGGTGGTGCCCATCGCCATCCCGGACGCGGCGGCGACCTTGCGCAGACTGACGGCCTCGACGCCCTCGCGCACCACCAGCCGCAGCACCGCGTCGGCGATCTCCCGCCGACGCGCGTCGTGATCCACCACCTTGGGCACCCCGCCCCCTTTCTCATGCGATCGCACGAAATAGTGCTACCGTGTTGTCATGCACTCGCACGATAACCCACCCCACCGGTTCCGGCGGCGGATGGCCGCGGTCCGGGCGGCCGGGTACGCCGAACACGACGTGGCGATCGACGGTGCGTCGATCCACTATGCCGCGGGTCCGGCCAATGGGCGGCCACCGCTGCTGCTGATCCACGGCCAGTCCACCGACTGGCGGTCCTATGCCGCGGTGCTGCCCGAGCTGGCGCGGGACTTCCAGGTGTTCGCGGTGGACTGTCTCGGGCACGGCCGGTCCGCCCGTGATCCCGGGCGCTATTCGGCGCACGCGCACGGGCAGCTGCTGGCGCAGTTCATCGAGACGGTGATCGGCCGGCCGGCCGTGGCCAGCGGTCACTCCTCCGGCGGCCTGCTGGCGGCCTGGTTGGCCGGCAACGCACCGGGTTGGGTGGATGCGGTCCTGCTGGAGGATCCGCCACTGTTCACCACCACGCTGCCGCGGGCGGCGACCACCTGGAACTTCGTCGACCTGGCGACCACCTGCCACGGCTTCCTGACCAGCGCGGAGCAGGACTGGGTGGCGTACCACTGGCGCCATCAGCGGATGTGGCACTTCTTCGGGAAGGCCGCCCCGCGGCTGATCAGGGCCGGCCTTTCCTATCACCGTAGGAATCCCGACCGCCCGATCCGGCTCTGGTTCCTCCCCCAGCTCGACGAGGTCACCCGGGCGATCCCCGCCTACGACCCGCGCTTCGGCGAGGCCTTCTTCACCACGAGTTGGGATTCCGGGTTCGACCTCGAGGCCAGCCTGCGTGCGATCGGCGTACCGGCCACGCTGGTGCACACCAGAGTCCGCCACGACGCCGACGGCATCCTGATGGCCGCGATGGGTGATGCGGAAGCCGCGCGGGCCCGTTCGTCGATCGACCGCGTGGAATTCGTGAAGGCCGACACCGGACACGACTTCCACGGCGCGGATCCGAAACGGTTCGTGGACCTGCTCCGCGAGCTCGCCCGGCGCGCCGAGATGGAGCGACCATGGCAGCAGTCCTGAGTGCCCGCGGGCTGAGCAAGGCCTATCCCTCCTTCGCACTGCGCGAGGTCTCCTTCGAGATGGCCCCCGGCACGATCATGGGTTTCGTCGGGCGGAACGGGGCCGGCAAGACGACCACGCTGAAGTCGATGCTCGGCTTCGTGCATCCCGATGCGGGTGAGGTGGAGTTCTTCGGGATGAGGATGCGGGAACACGAGTTCGAGATCAAGGAGCGGATCTCGTTCACCTTCGGTGAGGTGAATTTCTATCTGAAGAAGACCATCCGCCAGGTCACCGACGCATACCGACCGTTCTTCGCCGGCTGGGACGAGCACGCCTACCGTGCCCATCTGGAGCGCTTCCAACTCGTCGCGACCAAACAGCTCGGCCAACTGTCCCAGGGAATGCGGGTGAAGTACGCCCTGACGCTCGCCCTCTCCCACGGCGCCGAGCTGCTGGTGCTCGATGAACCGACCTCGGGGCTGGACCCGGTGTCCCGGGACGAGCTGCTGCGGCTGTTCCGCGGGTTGGTCGCCGATGGGCGGACCAGCATCCTGTTCTCCACCCAGATCCTGTCGGATCTGCAGCGGTCGGCCGACACGATCACCTTACATCAAGCAGGGCCGGGTGCTGGCCAGCACCAGCCTGGGCGACTTCCTGGCCGGCCATCGCCCAGCCGATGGCGGGGCCGATGACCTCGAATCGATCATGATCAATCTGGAGCGGGAATGAGAGAGATGTCGGTCCTGGTCGGCAAGGACCTGCGGTTGGCGAACCGGCCGCTGTTCGCGATCTTCCTGGCGATGGATGCCCTGCTGCTGGTCCCCACCTATCCCCTGCACGTGGCGCTGATGTGGGTCTGTCTGGCGATTTTCCAGACCCAGTTGCATTTCCGGGAGTCCAACGATGTCTCCTTCTCGATGCTGCTGCCGATCCGCAAGCGCGACCTGGTGCGCGGTCGGGTGCTGTTCTGCTGCCTGGTGGAAGTGCTGCAACTGCTGGTGGCGGTACCGTTCGCGATGCTGCGCCGCTGGCTCGACCCCGGGGCGCCGGTGGGTTTCGAGGCCAACCCGGCGCTCTTCGGATCGGCGCTGATCATGTACACCCTGTTCAATGCGATCTTCTTCACCATGCACTTCCGCACCGGGTACGCCCTGGGCCTGCCCTTCCTCTGCGCGGGATTGGCGACCATGGTCTACCTCGGTGTTGCCGAAGCCGCCGCCAACCTGCCCTCGCTGGCACCCGTGCTCGCCGCCACCGATCGGGCGGCCCTTCCCCCGCAGCTCGGAGTCCTGCTGCTCGGCGTACTCCTCTTCACCCTCGGCAACTGGCTCACCTACCGGATCGCCGCCACCCGCTTCGAGCGGGTCGATCTCTGACCGTCCGATTCACCGGCTGTCCACACCGCGCGATTCGCGACCCCCGGGGCCGTCGATGAGTGCGGCGAGGCCGTCGAGGGTACGCGCGAGCCCGAATGCCCAGGCGGCATCGGGATCCCACGCACTGCCCTGCGCCGCGCCGGCCGCGGCACCGATGCGTACCGCGCGGGGATAGGTGGCGGGGTCGAAGGCGCGCGCCAGCACCGGCTCGTTCGCGGCCCACCAGTCGGCATCGCTGACCGCGCCATCGGTGGCGGCCCGCGCGGCGTCGTGGGTCGATCGCACCAGCGACTGCACGAAGCCGAGCACGAACGTCAGCGCCGCGTCGACGGTGACGTCATCGAGCCCGGTGCCGTCAAAGGCCGCGAGCTCGTGCTCATACTTCGCCAGCAGCCCCGGGCCGAGCGGCGGGCGGCTCAGCGCTGCGACTTCGGTGAGCCAGGGGTGATCGGTGAGCAACGTGCGATTGGCCTCGGCAACGGCGGTGACGCGGCGGCGCCACGACCTGCTGCGCCACGGCTTGCGCGACATCTGCAGATACCGGGCGTCCACCATCAGGTCGAGCAGCTCGGCCTTGCCGGGCACGTAGGTGTAGACCGACATCGTCGAGACTCCGACCCGTTCCGCGACGCTGCGCATGGTGACACCGCCGAGCCCCTCTTCGTCGGCAATGGCCAGGGCGGCCTGCACGATCTGCCGCGCGGTCACCGACCGGCTCGGCCCCTTGCGGCGTGGCTCGGCGGATTCCTCACCCCATAGCAGCGCCAGGGTACGGCTCGGCTCACCGACTCCGGTCCTCTCTCTGGTCACGGAACGAGTCTGCCACGCTTCTCCATACTGCGTACACTGTACGACGTACAACGTCAGGTCACCGAAGGAGCGCCATGCAGATCACCAGCACCGCCATCTCCCTCAATGTGCCCGATGTCGAGGCATCGGCCACGTGGGCGATCGAACACCTCGGATTCACTGCGGCCATGGCCGCGGACGGGTTCACTTCGCTGGCCCACCCGGACGCGGGCATCAACCTCATCTTCCTTCGCACCGGACTCTCGACGTTCAAGCCCGCATCGGTGGCGGGCACGGCGGACGGAATGCTGGTGGTGTTCACCGTCGATGACATCGACACCGAATACACGCGCCTGCGGGCCGAGGGCGTTGACGTGGTCACCCCCATCGAGACCGAGCCGTGGGGCGAGCGCTACTTCCAGATGGCCGATCCGAACGGCGTCATCTTCCAGCTCGTCCAATGGGTCGAGCCGACCGACCCCCGATACGCGGGTTGAGTCGGATCAGTGCCCATAGGGTCTGATCATGGGACTCTGGGATCGACTGACCGGCCGCGCGAAACACTCCACCACCGAAGAATCCAGCGAAACGCGTCGATCGGTTGCTCCAACCGAGCCTGCGGAATCCACCCGCCCGGGACCGCCGGAATCGGCGACCTCGACCGCGCCGGTGCCCCTGGCCGCTGAAGTCACCCAGTTGCTCGGCGAGCGCGCAGTCTTCCCGCTGGCGGACGTACCCGGGCTCGGCACGATCTGGGTGACCCCTGTCGCACCCGGTGAAGCAGAGGGGGTGTGGCGGCAGTTGTCCTCGCTCGACGGTATCAGTGCGGTGATCGTGGCCGACGCTGACGATCTGGCGGAGGACTACTTCGGCATCCTCACGGTCGATCGGGACCTCGTGGATCACCACGCCCGCATCGATCGGCTCGCGTCCATGGATACGGACACGGACGACATCTTCGACCGCCTGCGCGAGAAAGTCCCCGTCGCCCTGGACGTGGGCCGCCCCGGTGATCCGTTGACGCAATCGACCGAGTTGGCGCCTTCCTCCGGTTACGTGGCGATCTTCCCCGACCCCCGTCGGTGGCTCATCCCGTTGTGGATGGACTATCTCGGCCCGGTCAATCTCGGCATCGAGGCCGACGAGCTCGCGGAGGTGTTGCGAATCTGGGAGCAGCGCTGGGAGGCACGGTTGATGATCATCGGCCCGTCCGACTGGGCGCTGGAGGTCGGCACCCCTCCCAGCGACGACGCCGAGGCGCTCGCGGTGGCAGCGGAACACGGCGTATTGGCCCCGGACTCGGTCGAACCCAACGGACTGTGGGGTTGGGTACCGGTGGTGAGGTCCCACCACTGGGCCCACTGGTGGGACTGACCCCGGCTGGAATGCCGTGTGATCAGAGAATCCCGTGCCGAGCAAGAACCTCGGTGGCGCTGGCACCCGCCTCGATCTCGCTCCGCACGGTGTTCTCCGCACTGGCCTTCTGCAGGGCTCGCTCGAGCACCTCGGACTCGATCTCCTGCGGAATCACGACGACACCGTCCACATCCCCGAAGATCAGGTCACCCGGCCGCACGGCGACACCGCCCACCTCGATCGGTACCCGATAGTCGACGACGGCGGATCGTGGCCGGGAGTCGAGCGCGTACGAGCCGCGCGAGAACACCGGCCAGTTCTGCTCCAGCACCGCAGGCGTGTCCCGGTGATACCCGTCGATCACCGCACCCACGGCCCCGCGGGTCCGCGCAGCCGCCGTGAGGATCTCACCCCAGGCCGCCGCCGAGGACACCCCGGTCGCGGCCACATAGACCTCCCCCGGTTCCAGCTGGTCGAGGGCCTGGGTCAACTTGCCGAAGGGCCGCTCATTGGCACCGAACACGTCCCCGACGACCACCGGCATCGCCCGACCGAGCAGCCGATGTTCCGCGGTCAGTCCACGAATGTCCGGGGGCAGGAACTGATGCAGACGCCCCAGCTGATCCAGCACGTCACCGATCACCGGGGCATAGAGGGTGCGGCGCGCTTCGGCGATCAGCTCGGGTCGGACATCGCGTGGTTCGGTCATGGCCTCACTCCTTCGGTACCCGCTCCAGGTTCTTCAGCCAGGCGGCCGGGCTGGCGTCGGAGGGCATCCGCCAGTCCCCGCGCGGGGAGAGGGCGCCGCCGGAGAGCACCTTGGGGCCGTTGGGCAGCGCGGATCGCTTGAACTGGTTGGCGAAGAAGCGTTTCCCGAAGACCTCCAGCCACCTGCGGATGGTCGCCAGGTCGTAACCGGAGCGCTCGTCGTGCTCGATGTTCGCCGGCCACTGCCCCGCTTCCGGATCGTGCCAACCGTGCCAGGCGAGGAAGGCGATCTTGTCCGGCCGCATCCCGAAGCGCAGCACGTGGAAGAGGTTGAAGTCCTGCAGCGCGTACGGGCCGATCGTCGCCTCGGTGGCCTGCGGCTGCTCACCCTCCCGGGTCGGTACCAGCTCGGGGGTGATCTCGGTGTCCAGGATCGAACGCAGGATCGTCGCCACCTCGTCTTCGAAGAGCCCCTCGGCGATCACCCAGCGGATCAGGTGCTGGATCAGCGTCTTCGGGACCCCGGCGTTGACCGCGTAGTGCGACATCTGGTCGCCGACGCCATAGGTGCACCAGCCCAGCGCCAGCTCCGACAGATCACCGGTGCCGAGCACGATGCCACCGCGCTGATTCGCCAACCGGAACAGATAATCGGTGCGCAGCCCGGCCTGCACGTTCTCGAAGGTGACGTCATAGACCTCCTCGCCGCGGCCGGCGGGATGCCCCATGTCGAGCAGCAGCTGCTTCGCCGCCGGGGTGATGTCGATCGTCTCGAAGCTCACCCCGAGGGCTTCGCACAGTTTGGTGGCGTTGTTGCGGGTGTGCTCGGTGGTCGCGAATCCGGGCAACGTGAAGGCGAGGATGTCGCTGCGCGGGCGCCCCATCCGATCCATCGCGCGAGCGGCGACGATCAGCGCATGGGTGGAGTCGAGACCGCCGGAGACGCCGATCACCACCTTGGGCTGGCCGATCGCGCGCAACCGCTGCTCCAGCCCCGAGACCTGGATGGCGTACGCCTCATAGCAGTCCTGGGCGAGCCGGCTGGGATCGGCGGGGACGAAGGGATAGCGGGCGATCTCGCGCCGCAGGCCGATGTCACCGCGGTCGGGGCCGAGCTCGAATTCCACGTGTCGGAAGCGATTCAGCCGATCGGCATGGGTACGCCGGTTGTCGTCGAAGGTGCCCTGCCGCATCCGCTCCTGGCGCAGCAGATCCAGATCGACATCGGCGACCGAGCGCAGCGACTCCATCCCGAAGCGGTCGGTCTCGGCGAGCAGCAGGCCGTTCTCATAGATCATCGTCTGCCCGTCCCAGGACAGATCGGTGGTGGACTCCCCCATCCCCGCCGCCGCGTACACGTAGGCCGCCAGACAACTCGCCGAGGCGGCCCGGCAGAGCAGGTGCCGGGCGTCGGCCTTGGTGACGGTGATCGGGCTGCCGGAGATGTTCACCAGGATCGAGGCACCGGCCAGCGCGGCCTCGGCGCTCGGCGACACCGGTACCCACAGGTCCTCGCAGACCTCAACGTGCACAGCGAATCCGGGCAGATCGACCGCATCGAAGATCAGGTCCGGACCGAACGGCACGCTCTGCCCACCGAGTCGGATCGACTGCCCCCACTGATCGTCACCGGGCGCGAAATGCCTGCGCTCATAGAACTCCCGGTAGTTCGGCAGGTACGCCTTGGGCACCACCCCGAGGATCCGGCCGCGGTGGATCACCACCGCGCAGTTGAACACCCGCGTCCCCCGGCGCAGCGGCGCGCCGACGACCGCCACCGGGTCGAGTTCGGCGCTCGCCGCGACCACCTCGTCGACCGCCACCAGGGTGGCATCCAGCAACGGGTCCTGCAGCAGCAGGTCGTCGATCGCGTACCCGGTCAGCCCGAGTTCGGGGAACACCGCCAGCGACACGCTCTCCTGGTGGCACTCGCGCAGCACCTCGATGGTGGCGGTGGCGTTGGCGTGCGGATCGGCGATCTGTACGCCCAGGGTGCAGGCCGCCACGCGGGCGAAACCGTGCTCGACGGCTGACCAGAAGTTCATGGTCGCAAGATTGCCATGAGGCGCGGGTGTGCTCGACCAGAGGTGGCCGGTGTGCTTGTTAGTGTGAGCCGCGACACCGGACCCAGGAGGCACGATGATGATCCCGTTGGTGCTCGGCCTCGGCATCCCCGAACTGGTGATCATCACGCTGGTGCTCTCGCCGATCGTCATCGCCGTCGTGATCGTGATCATCGTGCGTGCGAACCGGTCGAAGCGGCCACCGACGATGCGTCCCCCGTACCCGCCGCCGGGCCAGGGCCGACCGCCGGGACCGCCGGGCTGGCGCTGATCTCGGCGATGGGTTCATCTCGACACGCTGGCGCGGCTCCGCTTCGCTCCGCCGGGCCTGCTACTCGATGAACCTCGTCAGAGGACGACGCGGCCGCGCAGCACGACGCGGGTCGGCGTACGCACCAGGGACAGATCCTCGCGGGGGTCGCCGTCGATGACGACCAGGTCGGCGGGGGCGCCGTCGGCGATGCCGGCGAAACCGAGCCAGTCGCGGGCCCGCCAGCTCGCGGCGCCGAGGGCGTGCTCGGCGCTGCCGACCCGCCCCAGCAGCTCGATCTCGCGGCCGATCAGGCCGTGCGGGATCACCCCGCCGGCATCGGTACCGGCGAACACCGGCACCCCGGCGTCGATGCAGGCACCGATGGTCTCGAAGCGGCGGGCGTACAGGTCCCGCATGTGTGCCGCATAACCCGGGAACTTGCCCTCCCCGCGGGCGGCGATGTCGGGGAAGGTCTCCAGGTTGACCAGCGTCGGCACCAGGGAGACCTGGCGGGCGGCCATCATCGTGATGGTCTGGTCGGTCAGCCCGGTTCCGTGCTCGATGCCGTCGATGCCGGCGGCGATCAGCTCGGCGAGCCCCGCCTCCCCGAACTGGTGCGCGGTCACCTTGGCGCCGAGCTGATGGGCGCGGGCGATCGCGGCGGCCACCGCCTCGGCCGGCCAGAGCGGGCCGAGGTCACCGGTCTCCCGGTCGATCCAGTCGCCGACCAGCTTCACCCAGCCGTCGCCGCGGGCGGCCTGCCGCTCCACCTCGGCGACCAGGTCGTCGGGCTCGACCTCGGCGGCATAGTTGCGGATGTAGCGCCGGGGCCGGGCGATGTGGCGGCCGGCCCGGACCAGCCGCGGCAGATCCTCCCGGTCGTCGATCCAGCGGGTGTCGGCCGGTGACCCGGCGTCGCGGATCAGCAGGGTGCCCGCGTCCCGGTCGGTGTACGCCTGCTCCTCGCTGGTGGCGTCATCGACCGCGCCCGCCTCATCGAGGCCGATGTGGCAGTGCGCGTCCACCAGACCGGGCAGGATGTGACCGCCGGCACAGATCGTCACCGCATCGGCGACCGGTTCGAAACGGATCAGCCCATCGACCACCCACAGCTCACGGCGCTCCCCCTCGGGCAGCAGCACCCCGTCCAGGTGCAGCCGCGGCGCGGGCGCGTTCGGATCGATGCGGCGATGCGGCTGGGCGTGGCTGTGGTCGTGTCCCATGGGCTCAGTCTGCCCCGGGCCGACCCGCCCGCGAGCGCGGGGCTCGGCTCAGGCGCGGGTGGCCAGCACCTGGGCGGCGTCGACGATGTCACGCCACTCGGCGGAACCCTTGTTCGCCGGGTCGCTCCAGGCGATCGCGGCCCCCTCGGCGACCCGCAGATTGATCCGGTCCTCCACGGGCTGGGCGGCGATCCGGGCGACCAGGTCGTCGGTGAGCACCTGGGCGGCGTACGCCGGGTCGTCGCCGAAGATCGACACCCCGGGCAGGCCGGGATGATCCGGCAGCTGCTGGCCGATCGGTACGAACTCGTCGTCACCCATCCGGTGGGTGACGATGTCCAGTACCGGGCGCTGCCCGTCGAGATCGACCGCCGCCACCGCGATGGCGTGCTTGTCACCGAGACTGCGGTCCCGGCCGGACTGCGGCAGGGCCCGGGAGGCCCACCAGTCCTGGGTCCAGTAGCTGAAGGGCCGGCCGTCGCGCTGCCCGCGGACCACGTCGTAGGCGCGCTTCTCCCCGCCGAGGCCGAAGGGCGGCGCCTGGAACCGCTCCAGCATCGCCGGGTCGTCGGCGGTGTAGCTGTGCCCGTCGGCCGCGACCTCCTTGCGGAACCGGGCCCGCCCGATGCGGTTCACCAGCAGCAGCACCGCCACACCCAGGAAGAGCAGCACCACCACCAGGATGACGATGATCAGCAGGATCGATCTCACGGGGTCATCAGTCCTTCTTGTCGTTCTTGTCGTTCTTGTCGTTCTTGTCGTTCTTGTCGTTGTTGAACATCTTCTGCAGCTCCGGCGGCAGTTCGAACTCGCTGCCGGAGCCCGCCCCGTTGCCCTTGAACTGTCCCATGTCGAAACCGTGCCCGCCGAAGGCGGCCGCCGGATCGGCCGCCGGCTGCGGCGGCTCGGGCTTGACCGGCGCATTGCGCTTGGCCGGGTTGCCGGAGACGCCCTTGCGGTTCTTGCCCTTCTTCGTCTGCTGCTGCTTCTTCTTGCCGCCGCCGGCACCGGGCATCCCCGGCATGCCGGGCATTCCCGACGGCATCTGCCCGTTGGCCAGCGCCGACATCATCTTGCGGGCCTCGAAGAACCGCTCGACGAGCTGGTTGACCTCCGACACCTCGGTGCCCGAGCCCTTGGCGATCCGGGCCCGCCGGGAGCCGTTCAGGATCTTCGGGTCGTCGCGTTCGGCCGGGGTCATCGACAGGATGATCGCCTCCAGCCGGTCGACCTCCCGCTCGTCGATGTTGGCGATCTGATCCTTCATCTCGCCCATCCCGGGCAGCATGCCGAAGATCTTCGACAGCGGCCCCATCCGGCGTACCGCCTTCATCTGCTCCAGGAAGTCGCCCAGGCCGAACTGGGAACCGCCCTTGGACGAGATCTTCTCCGCGGCCTTGCGCGACTGCTCCTCATCGAAGGTCTTCTCGGCCTGTTCGATCAGGGTCAGCATGTCGCCCATGCCGAGGATCCGCGAGGCCATCCGCTCGGGGTGGAAGACGTCGAAGTCCTTCATCTGCTCGCCGGAGGAGGCGAACATGATCGGCTTGCCGATCACCCGCGCGATCGACAGCGCCGCACCGCCGCGGGCGTCACCGTCGAGCTTGGTCAGCACCACACCGTCGTAGCCGACACCGTCGGCGAAGGCCTGGGCGGTGTTCACCGCGTCCTGGCCGATCATCGCGTCGACGACGAACAGCACCTCATCGGGATTCACCGCGGCCTTGATGTCGGCCGCCTGCTGCATCAGCACCTCATCGACGCCGAGCCGGCCGGCGGTGTCGACGATCACCACGTCGTAGAGCTTGCGGTCGGCCTCGACCAGCGCGTCCCGGGCCACCGCGACCGGGTCGCCGACGCCACCGGGGTTGGCGGCCTCGGCCGCGGAGGAGGCCCCGGGGTGCGGGGCGAAGACGTGTACGCCGGCGCGCTGGCCGACCACCTGCAGCTGGGTGACCGCATTGGGTCGCTGCAGGTCGGCCGCGACGAGCAACGGCGAGTGACCCTCGGACTTCAGCCAGTACGCCAGCTTGCCGGCCAGCGTCGTCTTACCGGCACCCTGCAGGCCGGCGAGCATGATCACAGTCGGCGGCTTCTTGGCGAAGCGCACGTTCCGGGTGTCGCCACCGAGGATGTTGACCAGTTCCTCGTTGACGATCTTGATGATCTGCTGGCTCGGGTTCAGCGCTTGGGAGACCTCCTCGCCCTTGGCGCGCTCCTTCACCGCGGCGATGAACTCCTTGACCACCGCCAGGTTCACGTCGGCCTCGAGCAGCGCGATCCGGATCTCGCGCGCGGTGGCGTCGATGTCGGCGTCGCTCAGCTTCCCCTTGCCCCGCAGATTCTTGAAGGTGGCGGAGAGGCGATCGGACAGTGTGTCGAACAAGGCGGTTCCTCGGTCAAATGGGTTCTGGGCGGGATCGAGCGGTCGAGGGCGTACGGGTGCGTGCGCTGCGGACCAACTTTACAAGATGGAGGCCGTCACAGGCCGTTGGTGCGGCCCAGCCAGGCGAGTGCCTGCGGAAATGCCGGGACGTAGGTCTTGAATCCGTGGCCGCCGGTGCCCAGCACGATCTTGGCGGTACCGGGCCACCGTCGGGCCGCCTCGATCATCGCCTTGGAGTCGCCGTCGCCGTAGGTGTTGCCGTCCCAGGACATCTTGTCGCGGGCGGAGGTGACGATCAGCAGTTTCGTCGGCTGCGGGGTGGCGTTCTGGAACTGCCACAGCGGTGTCACCGACCGGCGGAATTCCTCCGAGCTGCCGAAGAGATCACCCTCGCTGGGCTGCACCCACGGATGGTAGTAGCCGCCGATCGAGGCGGCCGCCCCGAACTGGTCGCGGTAGCGCAGCAGCAGGTTGGTGGCGCACAGGCCGCCGGTGGAATAGCCGGCCAGATTCCACTGCCGCCGATCACCGCTGGCTCGGACCGCGGCGTTCACCGCCGCCGGGACGTCGGTGACCAGCCAGGTCTCCGACTTCGGGCCGCCGGGGATGTCGAGGCATTCGGTGTCGCGCGGCGGATGGGTCATCACGGTCGGGAAGACCGCGATGAAAGGTTTCGTGTCACCGCTGGCGATCGACTCGCTGGCCACCTTGTCGAACTCGAACTGGTTGTAGACACCCTCCGGCGTACCGGGAGACCCCGACATCATGAACAGCACCGGGAACTCGGCGTCCGGGCCGGCGCTGAAATAGGCCGGTGGCAGCCACATGAGGATCTCGCTGTTCACCCCGGACGCCTGCCCGCGGACCAGCATCCGCACCAGGGTCGCCCCCGAGGGGGTGGGCCGGGTGCTGGTCGGCGGCGGTTCGGGGCGGGCCGGATCCGGGGCCAGCGGCGGGCCGACCTGCCGCGGTTGGAGGTCGTTGCTGGCCTCCCCGGTGCCGAGCAGGTCGCCCCAGGTCATGTAGAAGCGCATCTCGCGGTTGGCGAGCACCAGGGCGGCGAACACGGCCAGGGTCTGCGCGAGCAGGATGGCCACCCAGCGCACCCCGAGCCAGCCGAGGTTGCGGGGTCGTTCGCGGCCGCGCAGCCGCCAGCGGTGCACGGCCCAGCGCCGGCCCCCGGCACCGCTGCGGTCGAGGCGTACCAGGACCAACAGCGGTATCAGCACCGTCAGCGCGACCAGCAGCACCGCCAGTCCGCCACTTCGCAACCCCACGGGCAAAGTATGACCTGTTTCACCCCGCGGGGAGCCTGTTCAGCCCAGGATGGCGTCCACGAACTCCTCGGCGTCGAAGGGGGCCAGGTCGTCGGGGCCCTCGCCGAGTCCGACGAGTTTCACCGGTACGCCGAGTTCGCGCTGCACCTGGACGATGATGCCGCCCTTGGCGGAGCCGTCGAGCTTGGTCAGCACGATGCCGGTGACATCGACGACCTCCCGGAAGATCCGCGCCTGGATCAGCCCGTTCTGGCCGGTGGTGGCGTCGATGACCAGCAGCACCTCGGTGACCGGGGCCTTCTTCTCTATCACCCGTTTGACCTTGCCGAGCTCGTCCATCAGGCCGGTCTTGGTGTGCAATCGGCCGGCGGTGTCGATGAGCACGCAGTCGACCTCCAGATCGACCCCGGCGGTCACCGCCTCGTACGCCACCGAAGCCGGGTCGGCGCCCTCGGCCCCGCGGACCGTCGGCACACCCACCCGGGCACCCCAGGTCTCCAGCTGGTCGGCCGCGGCGGCGCGGAAGGTGTCGGCGGCACCGAGCAGCACGTCGCGGTCCTCGGCCACCATCACCCGGGCCAGCTTGCCGACCGTGGTCGTCTTGCCGGTGCCGTTCACCCCGACCACCATCACCACGCCGGGATCGTCACCGACCCGCTGGTCGTGCAGGGTCCGGTCGAGATTCGGGTCGACCAGGGCGAGCAGTTCCTCGCGCAGGATCCGGCGGGCCTCGGCACCGTCGGTGACGCCCTCGACCTTGAACCGGGTACGCAACCGGTCGACCAGTTCGGTGGTCGGGCCGACCCCGAGATCGGAGGAGATCAGGGTGGCCTCGAAGTCCTCCCAGGTCTCCTCGTCGATGGTGCCGCCGGAGAGCAGGTTCAGCAGGCCGCGGGACAGGGCGTTGTTCTGCCCGGCCAGGCGGGCCCGGAGCCGCTGCAGGCGGGTCCTCGGTGCCTCGGGACGGTCCAGCAGGTCGGGGCCCGCGCCTGCCGCGGTACCGGCACCGGGGTCGAGGGCCGGGTCGAGCGTGGCGACCCCGCCGCCCTCCCGGTCGTCATCACCGCCGCCGCCAGCAGCACCGGCACCGCCGCGCTGCTCGGCCTCCAGCTCGGCCCGGCGCTGCCGTTCCAGGGCACGTCGCCGACCGACCGCGACCCCGATGCCGATCCCGGCGGCGAGGAGCACGACCGCGCCGATGATGATGCTGAGAATCAGTGGGTCCACGGCCGCCATCCTAGGAGGTTCGGCGCGTACCGGTTGCACCCGAGGGGTACTGCGGGTTAGGGGTGGTCACACCCCGAGGAACTCATGTAACGTGTCCGATTGTCTACAAAAGTACAATCGAGCGACGCGGCCGAGTACAGAGCGAGTACAGAGATCGAGTGATCCGACGGATCACGCGAAGGAGCGACGATGGAGTCCAACTCTGCTGGGGTGTCCCCCAGCGTCCCGCTGAACGACGACGCACCAAAAGAAGCAAGTCCAAAACTGCTCAAACGGGCAGTCACCGCCTCGGCGATGGGCAACGCCACCGAATGGTTCGACTACGGTGTGTACGCCTACCTCGCCACCGAGATCGGGGCGAACTTCTTCCCCGGTGAGCATGAGGCCCTCGGCGCCCTGTTGGGCCTGGCGGTCTCCTTCGTGCTGCGCCCGCTCGGCGGTCTGGTCTGGGGCCCGCTCGGCGACCGGCTGGGCCGATCGAAGGTGCTGGCCACCACGATCCTGCTGATGTGCAGCGCCACCTTCTTGATGGGGTTGCTGCCGACCTTCGACCAGATCGGTATCTGGGCACCGATCCTGCTGATCCTGCTCCGGGTGGTGCAGGGGTTCTCCACCGGCGGTGAGTACGGCGGCGCGGCGACCTTCATGGCGGAGTACGCGCCGGACAAGAAGCGCGGATTCTGGGGCAGCTTCCTCGAGTTCGGCACCTTGGCCGGGCTGACCGCGGGCCTGATCATCGTGGCGGTGCTGCGGTTCTTCCTCGGTGACGCCGCGATGCAGGACTGGGGCTGGCGGATCCCGTTCCTGGTCGCCGGGCCGCTCGGCGGCATCGGGCTGTATCTGCGGATGAAGATGGAGGACACCCCGGTCTTCCAGGAGCTGTCCGAATCCGGTGAGTCCGAGGACGAGGCGACCGGCGCACTGAAGAATCTGCTGAAGGAGCACTGGAAGCCGATCCTGCAGCTCTTCGGCCTGGTCATCGCGCTGAACGTGGCGAACTATCTGCTGCTGACCTACATGCCCACCTACCTGCCGAACACCGTCGGGATGTCCAAGGGCAATGCCGAGATCATGGTGCTGATCGGGCAGGTGGTGATGATGATCCTGCTGCCGATGGCCGGTGCCCTGTCGGACCGGATCGGCCGGAAACCGTGCTGGTGGATCTCGCTGATCGGGTTGTTCGTGCTCTCGGTACCGATGTTCTGGCTGATGGGCAAGGGCATGGTGCTGGCCGTCATCGGGTTCACCGTGCTGGGCGCGATCTATGTGCTGCAGCTCGGTACGATCTCGGCCACCTTCCCGGCGATGTTCCCCTCCCACGTCCGGTACGCCGGGATGGCGATCTCCTACAACGTCGCCACGGCCGCCTTCGGCGGCACGGCTCCGGCCATCAACGAGGCGCTGATCGGCGCCACCGGCAATCCGCTGATCCCGGCGTTCTACATGATGGCCGCCTGCGCGGTCGCGATGGTGGCCCTGCACTTCGTGATCGAGACCAAGGGCGCCTCGCTGCGCGGCCGCGGCGTACCGGGGGTGCTGTCCCGACCCGCCGGCCGTCGCCCCGGTGGCGGCGGGGGTGGGCTCGGTGGCGGTGGTACGCGGCCCGGCCAGCTCCGCCCGACCACCGATTGAACAACCGGTGATCGTCATGGCCCCGGGCTAGGCTCGGGGCCATGACGATCAAGGGTGAATATGTCCCCAGCCCCACCGAGTGGGTCCGCAAGCAGGTTGAGGCGATCGAGGCCGCTGGCGACACCCGCGCCGCCCAGGTGATGGATCGCGATGTGGTGATGCTGACGATGCTGGGTGTCTCCGGCAAGGTCCGCAAGGTGCCGCTGATGCGGGTCGAGCACGACGGTTCGTACGCCGCAGTGGCCTCCAAGGGCGGCGCGCCGGAGAACCCCAAGTGGTACGCCAACGTGAAGAAGAACCCGGTCCTCGACCTGATGGACGGCACCGAGACGTTCACTGTGAAGGCGCGGGAGCTGAGTGGTGCCGAGCGGGAGGAGTGGTGGGAGCGCTGCGTCGCCGCCTACCCGCCGTACGCGGAGTACCAGACGAAGACCGACCGCCAGATCCCGGTCCTGATCCTCGAACCGATCACCTACTGAACCGGGCCGCCGGCCCACACGTGGCGCACCCCCATTGCGTCCGACCATCGCGCTCCCCATACCGGGTAGCTGTCGACCAATACGGGTTTGATGCCCGGTAAGCATCAAAGAAATCTTTGATGCCCGGGAAGCATCAAGGAAATGTTTGATGCTTCCTGGGCATCAGGACGATCTCTGATGCTCACCGGGCATCAAGGAAATCCTTGATGCCTCTCGAGCATCAAACCTGTATCAGTCGGGAGCAGTGGGGCCAGGAGAATCGTGGAAAGTGGCCCCGGGGCCGGTGCGCGGTCAGCCGAGCAGGCAGAACTCGTTGCCGGAGGGGTCGCGCCACAGGTCCCAGGGGAGCTCGCCCCAGCCGGGATCGTAGCGGCGACCACCGGCGGCCTCGATGCGCCGCGCCCAGCCCTCCCGATCGTCACCGGCGTCATAGCGCAGATCGAGGTGCATCCGGTTCTTGCCCACCTTCGGTTCGACCTGCGGGCACAGCTCCAGCAGCGGGCCCAGCCCGGACGGGTGCGAGAGCGTCGCCGGCACCGAACCGCCGACCACCTGTTCCCAGCCGGTGAGCAGCGCCCAGAACTCCAGGTCGCGCGCGGGGTCCGCCGAGTCCAGCGGCAGCGCCGCCAGCGCGCCGCGGCCGGCGTACTCGGCCCGCTCCTCCATCACGCAGAACGGATGACCTTCCGGATCGGCGAGCACCGCCCACGGCACCGAGCCCTGGCCGATGTCCAACCGGGCAGCGCCGAGCTCGAGCAACCGCTCGACGACCTCGGACTGGCGTACGCCACCGCTCAGATCCGGATGCAGCCGCGGCGTACCGACCACCGGGTCATCGACCAACGGGAAGCACAGATCCAGAAACTGGTCGTCGGAATACCGCAACCGGGCCTCGAAGATGTCGGGCCCTTCGGTGATCGGTTCGGCACCGAGCGCCGCGGCCCAGAAGCCGCCCAGCCCACGGGGATCCCGGGCGTCGACGACCAGGTTCTCCAGGTGCATCAGCGGAAGAGCTTGACCAGCCCGCTCGGCGGCTCGCCGTCGCCGTTCAGCGCCTGCGCCGCGCGGGCGAAGCCGTGCGCGACCTTCGGGTGCTGGCTGCGGCCGTGCCCGGCCATGCCCATCGCCACGGCGCCGCAGACGAAGGCGGCGATGACGAGGGCGAGGAGGGTGAAGAGGACGATGCTGCTCACGGCACACCTTTCTCAAGGTCCAACTGGGGAAGGCGCCGGTCGACCACTCCGGCGGGACCAGTGTTACACCTGTGACTCGTGTGATTCCAGTTGTCCGGATCACGATCTCATCAAGGAGTCGAGGGTTCAGTCCCGGATCCGCTGGCTGATTACCGTGGACACCCCGTCGCCGCGCATCGTCACCCCGTAGAGCGCGTCGGCGATCTCCATGGTCCGCTTCTGGTGGGTGATCACCAGCAGCTGGGAGTTCTCCCGCAACTGCTCGTAGATCTCCAGCAGCCGGCCCAGGTTGGTGTCGTCCAGGGCCGCCTCGACCTCGTCGAGGATGTAGAACGGGCTCGGCCGGGCGATGAACAGCGCGACCAGGAAGGCGACCGCGACCAGTGAGCGCTCGCCACCCGACAGCAGCGACAGTCGCTTCACCTTCTTGCCGGGCGGGCGGGCCTCGACGTCGACGCCGGTGGTCAGCCACTCCCCCGGTTCGGTGAGCACGAGCTTGCCCTCGCCGCCGGGGAAGAGCTTGGCGAAGACCTGCTCGAACGCGGTCTCGACATCGGCGTACGCCTGCGCGAAGACCTCCTGCACCCGGTTGTCGACCTCGGCGATGATGTCGGTCAGGTCCTTGCGGGTACGCCGCAGATCCTCCAGTTGTTCGGAGAGGAACTGGTGCCGCTCGGTCATCGCGTCGAACTCCTCGAGCGCGAGCGGGTTCACCCGGCCGAGCACCTGCAGGTTCTTCTCCGCCTTGCGCAGCCGCTTCTCCTGCTCGGCGCGCACGAACGGTACCGGCTCGGGCTGCTCGTCCTCCTCGGTCAGCGCGGACCCGTCGGCGCGGGTGAGCACCGGGATCGCGTTCTCCGGCCCGAACTCGGCCATCAGCGTCTCCGCCTCCAGCCCGAGCTCCTCCATCGCCTTCTCGGTCAGCGATTCGACCCGCATCCGCTGCTGGGCGCGGGCCAGCTCGTCGCGGTGCACGGTGTCCACGAGCTGCTGCAGTTCGGCGGCCAGCTCCCGGGAGCGTCGCCGGGCCTCCGCGAGTTCCCGGTCGGCGGCGGCGCGGACCTGCTCGGCCGCGGCGCGTTCGGCGGCCGCGATCTCGCGGGACGCCTCGACGCGCTTCAGCAGCCACTCGGCGGCGGTCCGCACCGCGCGGGCGTTCTCGCCCTCGCGCTGCAGTTGGATCCGGCGGGCCTCGGCCCGGGCCCGGGCGCGGCGTTCGTTCTCGGCGGCGCGGCGCAGCGAGTCGGCGCGACCGGCCAGCCCGCGGACCCGTTCCTCGGTGGTGCGCAGGGCCAGCCGGGCGTCCATCTCGGCCTGTCGGGCACCGCGTGCCTGCTCGGCCAACCGGTCCCGCTCGCCGGTATCGGCGTCCTCGTCGATCTCCTCGGCCGAGGCCAGCTCCAGCCGCTGCTCCAGCTCGGCCAGCTTCTCGGCGTCCGCGGCCTGCTGGGCCTCGGCCTTCTGCGCCGAGTCGGCGAGCCGGCCGGCCTCGTCACCGGCCTGCTTGGCGAGGTTCTGCCACTTGCCGAGGTCCTCGGCCAGGGCGGCCATCACCGCATCGGATTCGTGCAGCTTGCCCAGCGCCACGTCGAGGCGGCCCTGCGCCTCCTCGTGCCGGTTGCGCACCTCGCCGAGCGCGAACCGCAGCCGCTCCACCTGGTGGTCGGCGGCCACCAGTCGCTTCTCGGCCTCATCGACCGCGGCCTGGGCCTCGATCAGCGACTGCTTCGACCCCGAGCCGCCAGCGGCGAACCAGGCCGAGAGGATGTCCCCGTCGCGGGTGACCGCGGTGACATCGGGCAGGTCGCCGATCAGCCGGCGGGCGGCCGGGAGGTCGTCGACCACCGCGACCTTGCGCAGCACCCGCAGCACCGAGGGCCGCAGCTCGTCGTCGCAGCCGACCACGTCGGCGGCGTACCGGGCCCAGTCCGGCAGCCGCGGCCAGGTCTCGCCGTCGGTGACCGCCCCTCGCAGCAGCAGCCCGGCCCGGCCGAGGTCCTCGGCCTTGAGATGGTCGAAGGCGCCGACCGCGGCATCCGGACCGGTCACCGCGACCGCGTCGGCGGCGGAGCCGAAGGCCGCCGAGACCGCGGCCTCGTAGCCCTGTTCCACCTGCACCAGGGCCGCGACCGAACCCAGCAGGCCGCCGACCCGGTCGGTGGCGGCGAGCAGGGCGGCGGAGGCGTCCTTGCGTTCCAGGCCGAGCTTCAGCGCCTCCAACCGGGCAGCCGCGGCGGCGCGTTCCTGGTTGGCGGACTGTTCCTGGCGCTGCAGCTCGCGCAGTTCGGTCTCGACCACCTCGAGTTCGTCGGCGGCCTGTTCGTGCTCGGAGTCGAGGTCGACCTCGCCGGCGTCCAGGCCGGCGACCCTGGTCTCCAGGCTGGTGAACTCGGCGCGGGCCCGCTGGGCGCGTTCCAGTGCCTGTTCCCGGGCGGCGGTGAGCCGGCCGATCTCCTCGACCACGGCCTCGGCGCGGGAGCGGGCGGAGTTGACCTGGCCGGTGAGCCGGGCCAGACCCTCGCGGCGGTCGGCGATCGCGCGGAGCTGGGCGGCGAGCCGCTTCTCCTCGATGGCATGGGACTGTTCGGCATCGGTACGCCGCTGGGTCGCCTCGGCGAGCGCGGCGTCGGCGGTGGCCACCTCGGCGCGCAGCTGCTCCTCCTGCCGGCCGACCTCCTTGGCCTCGGCTTCGAGCTGCTCCGGGTCGCGACCCGGGCGGTCCTCGGTGGGTTGGTTGTCGGCGTTGCGGACCCGTTCGGCGGCGATCGAGATGGTCGAGGCGACCCGCTCGCGCAGCCCGGACAGGGCGTACCAGGTCTCCTGCGCGGCGGTCAGCCGTGGCGTACCCTCCCGCAACTGCTCCTCGGCCTCGGCCTCGGCGTCCCGGGCGGCGGCCAGCGCGTTCTCGACGCTGGTTCGCCGATCGCGCAGCGCCTGCTCATCGGCCAGCTCGGATTCCAGCGCCAGGGTGGCCTGCACCAGATCGTCGGCGAGCAGCCGGGCGCGGGCGTCGCGGACCTCGGCCTGGATCACCACGGCCCGGCGCGCCACCTCCGCCTGCCGGCCCAGCGGTTTGAGCTGTCGGCGGATCTCGGCGATCAGGTCGTTGAGCCGGTTCAGGTTGCCCTCGGTGGACTCCAGCTTCCGCAGCGCCTTCTCCTTGCGCTTGCGGTGCTTGAGGACGCCGGCGGCCTCCTCGATGAACCCGCGGCGGCCCTCCGGGGTGGCCTGCAGGATCGAGTCGAGCTGGCCCTGGCCGACGATGACGTGCATCTCCCGGCCGATACCGGAGTCGCTGAGCAGCTCCTGGACATCGAGCAGCCGGGCGGCGTTGCCGTTGATCGCATATTCCGAGCCGCCGTTGCGGAACATGGTCCGCGAGATCGTCACCTCGGTGTATTCGATCGGCAGCGCGCCGTCGGTGTTGTCGATGGTCAGGGCCACCTCGGCCCGGCCCAGCGGGGCGCGCCCGGAGGTGCCGGCGAAGATGACGTCCTCCATCTTGCCGCCGCGCAGCGACTTGGCGGCCTGGGCACCCATCACCCAGGCGAGCGCGTCGACGACGTTGGATTTGCCGGAGCCGTTGGGCCCGACGACACAGGTGATGCCGGGCTCGAAGTTGAGGGTGGTGGCGGAGGCGAAGGACTTGAAGCCGCGCAGGGTGAGGCTCTTCAGGTACACGGTTCAGCCCCGTTCCGTGTCCCCAGAACCGTCGCGTACCGAGTCGTCGTGGATGGTGTCCTCGTGCACCGTGCCCTCGGGGATCGGGTTGCCCTCCTCGTCGACCACCTCGGGGGCGACGACCGCGGCCACCATCGGCAGCTCCTGCTCGGGATGCAGCCGCTTGCCGCGGACCGCTCGGAAGGTCCAGAGCTTGTTCACCACAAAGTTGATCGGCATGGTCAGCGTGATCTGGATCAGGTTGGCCCAATAGAGCGGTTTGCGCAGCCCGGAGCTGTCGTCCAGGACCGGGAACAGTTTCGCCAGCTCGACCGGTGAGCCGTGCCAGAGCAGCAGCTGAATGATCACCTGACCGACCAGGTAGGCCACCGAGCCGACCGCCAGGAAGGGGAAGAACTCCCGCCACCAGCCGGCATGCTTGCCGGATTTGAAGGTCCAGGTGCGGTTGAGCTGGAAGTTCCAGACGTTGGCGACCAGGAACGCGATCGTGGTGATCACCACATACCAACGGATGTTGAAATCCGAGAACGGCAGCGGGAACGCCACGTCGCGGTAATCACCCCCGAGCAGCTTGTTGAGGATGATCACCACGATCTGGTTCACGAGTACGCCGGAGCCACCGACCAGTCCGAAACGCAGGAACTGCAGCCAGTTGTGGCGGTGACGCACGAAGACGTAGTGGGCGGCTCTCTTCACGATTGGACCACCCTAACGGCGCGCCCGCCGTTCACCGAACCAGCGGCCGCGCGTGGCGCGCGTTGGCAGCGCGGGCAGCGGAACGCGGACCGGTTCATGAACGCCTCCCGCAGGATCGGCGTACCGCAGCGCTCGCACGGCAGACCTTCTTGACCGTAGGCGTGCAGGGCCCGGTCGAAGTAGCCGGATTCGCCGTTGACGTTGACATAGAGCGCATCGAAGCTGGTGCCGCCGACGGCCAGCGCCTCGGCCATCACCGCTCGCGCGGCATCGAGTACGCCGACGGCGGCGGCCTGGCTGAGCCGCTCGCCGGGTCGGTCGTAGTGCATCCGCGCGGCCCAGAGCGCCTCGTCGGCGTAGATGTTGCCGATCCCCGAGACCAGCGTCTGGTCGAGCAGCGCCCGCTTCACCCCGCCACGGCGGCGGCGCAACCGGCGGGCGGTCTCGGCGACGTCATACGCCGCATCGAACGGGTCGCGGGCGATGTGGGCGATCTCGGCGGGCAGTTCGGCCCCGTCGAGCGACAGCGAGACGCCACCGAACATCCGCTGGTCGACGAAGCGCAGCTCGTGCCCGGAATCGTCGAAGGAGAAGCGGATCCGGGTGTTGCGGGCATCGGGCAGACCCGGTTCTGCGGTCCGGAACTGGCCGCTCATCCCGAGATGCACCAGCAGCGCGTCGCCGTCGGTGAACGGCAGCCAGAGGTATTTGCCGCGCCGTCGCGGGGTGTCGAAGGTGCGCCCGACCAGGGTGGTGGCGAAGTCGTCGGGGCCGGCCGGATGCCTGCGTACCGGGCGGGGATGCAGCACCTGGACCGCGCTCAACCGGCGGCCGGCGATCAGTGGGGTGAGCCCGGCGCGGACCACCTCGACCTCGGGCAGCTCCGGCACCTCAGCCGACCTCGCCGACCTCGCCGGCCTCGGGCGTACCGGGCTCGGCTGTCGGCTGCTGGCGTTCCCGCAGTTCGGCGAAGGCGCTGCCGGCGGCCTCCTGCTCGGCCTGCTTCTTGTTCCGACCGCGGCCGTGGCCGAAGCGCAGTTCGCCGAGCACCACGACCGCCTCGAAGCGCTTGTCGTGGTCGGGCCCGGATTCGGTGATCTCATATCGCGGCGCGCCCAGCCCCAGGGTCGAGGTCAGCTCCTGCAGCGAGGTCTTCCAGTCCAACCCGGCACCGAGCTGGGCGGCCCGCTCCATCAGCGGGTCGAAGAGCCGGTGCACCAGCAGCCGGGCGCCGTCCATGCCGTGGGCCAGATAGACCGCGCCGATCAGCGCCTCCATGGTGTCGGCCAGGATCGAGGACTTGTCGGCGCCACCGGTGGTGATCTCACCGCGACCCAACCGGATCTGCGGGCCGATGCCCAGCGAGCGGGCCACCTGGGCCAGCGCGCGGGCGTTCACCACCGCGGCGCGCAGTTTCGCCAGCTCACCCTCGCTCAGCTCGGGATGCACCCGATAGAGGTGTTCGGTGACGATCAGCCCGAGCACCGAGTCGCCGAGGAACTCCAACCGTTCGTTGGTCGGCAGACCGCCGTTCTCATAGGCGTACGAGCGATGGGTCAGGGCAAGCACGAAGAGCTGGGGGTCCATCGGGACCCCCAGCTCGGTGCAGAGTTGCTCGATACCCGCCATCGCGTCAGCGGCCGCCGCTCGACGGCCGACCGGGGCGTCGCCCCGGCGGCGGGATCAGGACTCGAGGACCTGTCGCCGCGCCGCGCGCGGACCGTACTGGCCGCAGGACGGGCAGACGGTGTGCGGCAGGTGCTTCTGCCGGCAGGCCGGGTTGGCGCAGGTGACCAGGGTCGGGGCCTGGGTCTTCCACTGGGCGCGGCGGTGCCGAGTGTTGCTGCGGGACATCTTCCGCTTGGGGACGGCCACGATTCTCTCCTGTGTCGGTCGTACGCCGGGCGTTCCGGCTCTTTCCCGCGGGTGCGGGGTGGTCTTGCGGTTCAGCTCCTGCCGGGCTCGCCATCGGCGCGCCACCCGGCCAGTTCACCCCAGCGCGGGTCGACGGCCGACTCATGGGTGTGCTCCGGATCGGCGTTGAGATTGGCCCCACAATCGGGGCACAGTCCCGCGCAGTCCGGCCGACACAGCGGCATGAACGGCAGTTCCAGCACCACCTCGTCGCGGACCAGGGGTTCGAGGTCGAGCAGCTCGCCCTCCATCCTGCTGGCCTCCGTGTCGTCGGGCTCGGCGTCCGGGTAGAGATAGAGCTCCTGGATGTCGATCTCGAGCTGCTGCTCCATCGGCTCCAGGCAGCGTCCACACTGCCCGGCCACCTCGACCTCGGCGGTCCCGGTGACCAGCACCCCCTCGACGACCGACTCGAGTTTCAGATCGAGCCGGATCGGCGATCCGGTGGGTACTCCGATTACGTCGCTGCCGATGCCCTCGGGCGCCTCGGTGCTGGTCCGCAGCTCCCTCATCGCACCCGCTCGACGACCCAGATCGTGGGTATCGATGACCAGAGGATCCCTCCGGTCCAGCGGGCGTGTTGCTGAGCTCATGCCAACCCCCTCGCGCGCACGACGGCATGGCGTCGCCATAACCGACGTCCCAGACTACCTGCCAGCCGGAGACCCATGCAAACGCGGGCCCCGCCGGCCCGCTGGGCTTAGGCTGTGCGGGTGCCGCAGCCCGATTCCGCCGCCGGAACGCGGATCGGTCTGACCGTCCGCGCCCGGGTGCTGCTCGCCGTCGCGGTGCTCTCGCTGCTGGCGATGAGCCTGGCCGGTGTGGTGGCGTACGCCCTGGAGCGGCAGCGGATCGACCGCGACATCGACGACCTGTTGCGCCGCCGGCTCTCCGACACCACCGCGCTCACCGAGCGGGCCCGGGATCTGCGGACCGGGGAGCCGCTGACCACCACCGCGGAGCTGCTGCAGGCGGCGGTGCTGGAGACCCCGACCCAGGATCACGAGAGCCGGCTCGGGTTGATCAACGGCATGATCACCTGGTCCGCACCCGATCCGACCGGCAGGACCTACACCGACCCCGCCTTCCTGGCCGCCGTGCTCGGCCAGCCCACCGACCGGGTGAGCCTGGCGAGCTGGTTCGGCACCGTACCGACCACCTCCCCGCAGCTGCGCTACCTGGTCGCACCGGTGCGAATGACCGGGGACAGCCAGGTCGGGCTGCTGGTCGTCACCATCGATTCGCGTGCCGAGTACGCCTCCCTGAACCGCAACTTCCGCAACTACTTCCTGGTCGGCGCGGGTTCGCTGCTGCTGATCTGGTTCGCCTCCTGGCTGCTGATCGGGCAGCTGCTGGAGCCGATCTCGCTGCTGCGGCGGACCACCCGGGAGATCACCGAGACCGACCTCTCCCGCCGGATCCCGGTCCGCGGCAACGACGACCTGGCCCAGCTCACCCGCACCGTCAACGCCATGCTGGACCGGTTGTCGCACACCTTCGCGGCGCAGCGCGACCTCTACGACGACGTCGGCCACGAGCTGCGTACGCCGCTGACGATCCTGCGCGGCCATCTGGAGGTGATGGACCCCGACGACCCCGACGATGTCCGCGCGGTCCGCGCCCGCGGCATCTCCGAGGTGGACCGGATGGCCCGGCTGGTCGAGGATCTGCTGACCCTGGCCAAGGCCGAGCGGCCGGACTTCATCCGGTTGCAGTCGGTCGATGTCGGGACGCTGACCGATGAGGTGCTGGAGAAGGCGCGGTCGCTGGGCGATCGCCAGTGGCAGCTCGCCGAGGTCGCCGATGTCCGTGCCCAGCTGGATCCGCAGCGGGTCTCCCAGGCGTTGCTGGAACTGGCCCGCAATGCGGTCAAGTTCTCCGAACCCGGATCGATGATCGCGATCGGTTCGCGCGCCGAGGGCACCGAGGTCCGGTTCTGGGTGCGCGACCAGGGGTCGGGGATCGCGCCCGAACTGGCCGCCAGGGTCCGGGAGCGGTTCGTCCGCGGGCGTGCGCAGGCCGAGGGGTCGGGGCTCGGACTGGCGATCGTCTCCGAGATCGCGGCGGGACACCGGGGCACGCTGACGATCGAATCCCCCCACTCGGTAGGTACGACCATTAGTCTCATCCTGCCGAGACGCCCACCCGCGACCACAGCACGCCCCTTCGACGCAGAACTCTCCAACGAGAACGAGGACGAACGATGAGCAGCATCCTGATCGTCGAGGACGAGGCCGAGATCGCCTCGTTCATCGCCCGGGGCCTGGGCGCCGCCGGCCACCAGACCGAGACGGTCGGTGCCGGGCAGGCGGCCATCGAGCGGGTGTCGGCGGGCGAGGTCGACCTGATGGTGCTGGACGTCGGGCTGCCCGACATCGACGGTTTCGAGGTGGTACGCCGGTTGCGCGAGTCGGGCTCGCGGGTGCCGGTGATCATCCTCACCGCCCGCACCTCGGTCACCGACACCGTCGCGGGGCTGGAGTCGGGGGCCGATGACTACATGGCCAAGCCGTTCAGCGTCGACGAACTGGTCGCCCGCGTCCGGCTGCGGCTGCGCCCCGCCGACACCGAACCGCTGGTCCTCAGCCACGGCGACCTGAGCCTGGATGTGCGCACCCGCAGGGCCCGCGCCGGGGAGCACGAGGTCGAGCTCACCGCCCGCGAGTTCGCGCTGGCCGAGGCCTTCCTGCGGCATCCGGGTGAGGTGCTGACCCGTGAGCAGCTGCTGTCGATGGTGTGGGGGCTGGACTTCGACCCGGGCTCGAACGTGCTCGAGGTCTATGTGCGCTACCTGCGCCGCAAGATCGGCGCGCAGTATTTCCAGACCGTGCGGGGCCGCGGTTACCGGTTGGCCTGACCGTCCTGGTCCTGGCCCTGCTGGTCCTGCTGGTCCTGCTGGTCCTGCTGGTCCGGGGTCGCCTGTGCCGTCGGTGCCGGAGTCGGCATGGCCGAGCTCGTCCCGACGCGGGTCCTCTTCGGCTTCTCCCGGGCGTCGATGTGACTCGGGCCGGGTTTCAGTGCACCGGTGCTCGGGCGCGGCTTCGTGGTCGGCTCACCGCTGCCGGAACCCCGTTCGGTGTCGCCCTTCCTGCCACCGTCGGAATCATCGCCCTGCTCGTCCTCCGGGAGCGGGGTGATCGTCTCCTGCTCGATGGTCGAGCTGGTGGGTGGGCGGAGGCCCTGGGCGGGTTGACCGCGCTCGATACGGCCGCCACCCGAACCGGTGGAACCGGCCGTCGGTGCGGCGGCGGTCGGGGCCGCACCGGTCGAGCCGGTCGTGGTGGGTGCCTGGGTCGGGGCGGGTTGCCGGGCCGAGCTGGGCGCCACGGGCTGCTGCCCTCCCCCGGTCCGCGTCCCGGTCCCGGCCTGCGGGACGGAACCCGGCCGCGCCGGAGCCGCACCGGGGGCAGGGGCACCGGCCGCGGGGGCACCGGCGGTGGCACCGCTGCGCGCGTCCGGGGCTGCGCCGGCGCGCCGCTGGGGAACAACGGTTCCCACGGTGGCCCCCGGAACACCCTCGGCCGGCCGCGGGGTGGCCAGCGCGCGGTCGCTGGGCTGCGCGGACGGGGACGGCGCCTCGGGCGTACCCGTCGGCTCCCCCGGGGGCAGCTCACCGGGCGCGGTCGGCCCACCGGGACCCGCACCGCCCGGTACCGGGCCGTCGGCCACCGAGTGCGGCAGCTGCCGGCCGAACAGCATCCCGCCGAGCTCCTGCGAACCCGGGAAGAGCCCGTAGTTGATCGCACCCATGGTCACCGTCATGGCGACGGCGACACCCACCACGGTGGTGGTGGCGCGGGAGGCAGGCATCGGTGAATCCCTCGGCTCGTGGGTGAGAACTCTGTAATCAGTCGACTACATTACCGCTTTCAACTAAATCCCAACAGCCACCGGCCAGAAAATCTGGTCAGCTGACCAGCACCGGGACCTCAGACGGGCGGCAGAGGTTCGGCGGTCTCGGCGTCGAGGCCGGAGCGCTCCGCCAGTCGCTGCCGGGCCACCGCCACCTGGCTGGAGGTCTTGTGCAGCACCGATTCGAAGGACGCCATCCGGGAGTCGATGAAGATGTCGGTCTCCCGCCGCAGCGCCCGGCACTCCTCCTCGGCCTCGTTGCGCAACCGCTCGGCCTGCTCCCGGGCCTGCCGGGTGATCTCGTGCTCGGTGGCGAGCTGCTCGGCGCGCTGCCGGGCGTCGGCGACGATCTGTTCGGCATCGGTACGCCCCTGATCGCGGTGCCCCTCGGAGTCGGCGAGCACCCGGTTGGCCCGCTCCAGTTCGGTTGGCAGCGCGGCCTGGATCCGGTCGAGGAGCTCCAGCATCTCGGCGCGGTTCACCACACAGGACGCCGACATCGGTACGCCCTTGGCCTGGCTGACCGCCTGCCGCAGCGCGGCCAGCGACTCGGTCAACTGATCCGCGCTCATCGGCTCTCCCCTCGATCGGCGGCGCGGGCCCTGATCCGGGCGGCCGCCGCGGGCGGTACGAACTCGGACACGTCGCCGCCCATCAGCGCGATCTCGCGGACCAGGGTCGAGGACACGAAGGACCACTGGGCCGCGGTCGGCAGCAGGATGGTCTCGATCCCGCTGAGCCGGGTGTTCATCTGGGCCATCTGCAGCTCGTAGTCGAAGTCGGAGGCGAACCGCAGGCCCTTCACGATCGCGCCGATACCGTGCTCGCGGGCGAAATCGACGAGCAGACCGGACATCGTCATCACCTGCACCCCCGGCAGTCCCTCGAGCGCCTCATCGAGGATCTCCACCCGCTCCTCGGGGCTGAAGAGGCTGTTCTTGGCGGTATTGGTGCCGACGCCGACGACCACCTCGTCGAACAGGTGCGCGGTCCGTCGAATGATGTCCAGGTGCCCGTGGGTGCACGGGTCGAACGAGCCGGGGCAGATGGCCTTCACCCTGGCGTCACCTCCTCGGTCGCCGCCGCGGTCAGTTCCTCGGCGAAGTGCAGGGTGGTCTCACCGTAGCGTCGCTGCCAGCCGTCGCCGACGCCGGGCGGCCACTGCGGTGCCGCGCCGCGGCTGCCGCGCTCGACCACCAGCAGGCCGTGGGTGGCCAGCCAGCCGTGGCCGACCAGATCGGCGAGCACCCGGTCCAGCCGCTCGGCGGGCAGGTCATAGGGCGGGTCGAGCCAGACGATGTCGAACCCCTGCGGGGCCGGGGTCACCGCCAGTTGCTCCACCTTGGCGGTGCGTACGCCCACCTCGAGTTCGGTGTCGGTGGCGTTGCGGCGGGCCAGGTCGGCGGTCTTCCGGTCGGACTCGACGAGCAGGACCGGGTCGGCGCCGCGGCTGGCCGCCTCCAGCCCGACCGCGCCCGTGCCGGCGTACAGGTCGAGCAGGCTGAACCCGCGCAGTGCCCGATCGGGTGGTTCGTCCTGCCCGTCGGCCCAGGACACCAGCGCCGAGAACAGTGCCTCGCGGACCCGGTCGGAGGTGGGCCGGGTGCGCTGATGATCGGGGGTGGCCAGCTTGCGGCCGCGGGCGGTTCCGGTGATGATCCGACTCACCCGGCCATTATCGCGCGTGCGACGATGAGGGCATGCGCGTCCACCTCGCCACCGACCATGCCGGTCTGGAACTGAAGAATCTGCTCGCCGATCGGCTGCACGAGGCCGGTCACCAGGTGATCGACCACGGCGCCCACACCCTCGATCCCGAGGATGACTATCCCCGCTGGATCATCCCCGGTGCCGAGGCCGTCGCGGCCGACCCGGGGTCGCTGGGCATCGTGATCGGCGGTTCCGGCAACGGTGAGCAGATGGCGGCCAACAAGGTGCGCGGCATCCGCGCGGCGCTGGCCTATGACACGACGACCGCGAGCCTGGCCCGGCAGCACAACGACGCGAACGTGCTCTCCCTCGGCGCCCGGATGCAGGATCCCGAGCAGCACTGGGAGATCGTGCAGACCTTCCTCGGGACGCCGTTTTCCCAAGGAGAGCGGCACATCCGCCGGATCGGCGAGGTGACCGCCTACGAGCAGGAGCACTGGCAGGGCTGAGCACGGGCCCGGTCGGATCCGGCACGACCTCTCGACACGGTCGCTGCGCGACCTGCTCGAGGATCGTTGGGACCGTCGGTCGCTGCGCGACCTACTCGAGGATCGTTGGGGCGGGCTCACGGCACCTAGGTGCGCTCCAGCCACTCGGCGGCGGCCTGCTCCTCCACCTGGGTGATGGCGTCGGCGATGCCGGGTTCTTTCAGCTCCGGGTCGCGGGCGACGCAGTCCTCGGCGATCGCGCGGGCCTGTTCCAGCAGTTGCACGTGATCGAGCACCCGCAGCAGCTTCAGCGAGGAGCGGGCACCGGCCTGGCTGGCGCCGAGCACGTCGCCCTCGCGGCGCTGTGCCAGATCGACCTCGGCGAGCTGGAACCCATCGCGGGTGCCGGCGACGGCGCGGAGCCGTTCGGCGGCCGGTGAGTCGCCGGGGGTACGCGTCAGCAGCAGGCAGAGCCCGGGGTGCTCGCCACGGCCGATCCGGCCGCGGAGCTGGTGCAGCTGGGAGATGCCGAAGCGGTCCGCGTCGCAGATCACCATCACCGAGGCGTTCGGCACATCGACCCCGACCTCGACGACGGTGGTGGAGACCAGCACGTCCAGCTCACCGGCGGCGAAGGCGGCCATCACCCGGTCCTTCTCGTCGGCCGACAGCTTGCCGTGCAGGGCGGCCACCCGCAGCGACTCGAGCGGTCCGCCGGGGCCGGTCAGTTCGGCGTACAGGTCGGTGACGTTGCGCGGTGCGGGCGCGTCCTTGCCCTCCAACGAGGGATCCTGCGGTACCAGTTCGCTGTTCTTCTCCCCCGCCGAGATCTGCGGGCAGACCACGAACGCCTGCCGGCCGGCGGCGACCTCCTCGGTGATCCGCTGCCAGGCCCGCTCGACCCATTCGGGGCGCACGTTCTCCGGGACCACCTGGGTGCTGACCTCACTGCGACCGGCCGGGATCTCGGTCAGCGTGGACACCTCGAGGTCGCCGAAGACGGTGATCGCGACGGTCCGCGGGATCGGGGTGGCGGTCATCACCAGCACGTGCGGGCGGGCCTCGGCGCGGTCGTTCAGTGCCGCCCGCTGCTCGACGCCGAAGCGGTGCTGCTCATCCACGACCACCAGGCCCAGGTCGGCGTACTGCACCCGGTCGGCGAGCAGCGCATGGGTGCCGACCACGATCCCGGCCTCCCCGGAGGCGATCTGCAGCAGGGCCTTCTTCTTCTGCGCGGCGGTCATCGACCCCGACAGCAGCACCACCTTCGTCCGCGGACCGTCGCCGAGCACACCGGCGTCGAAGAGGCCGCCCTCCCCCTCGGCGAGCGGGCCGAGCATCCGACTGATCGTCTGGTGGTGCTGCTGGGCCAGCACCTCGGTCGGTGCCAGCAGCACCGCCTGGCCGCCGTTGTCGACGACGGTGAGCATCGCCCGCAGCGCGACCAGGGTCTTGCCGGACCCGACCTCACCCTGCAGCAGCCGCTGCATCGGATGGGTCTGCTCCAGGCCGGTGAAGATCTCCTCGCTGACCTGCTGCTGGCCCGCGGTCAGCTCGAAGGGCAGGGTGGCGTCGAAGGCGGCGAGCAGCCCGTCGCGCTGCCGCGGCCGGGGCGTACCGGGCTGGGACCGAGCGGCGGCGCGCCGGTAGGCCATCGCCGCCTGCACCGCGAACGCCTCGTCGAACAGGAACCGCTGCCGGCCCAGCCAGGCCTGTGCCAGGTCGTCGGGGCGGTGCACGTACTGCACCGCGGCCGCCAACTCGGGCAACCGCTCGTCGGCGGCCGGTTCGAAGTCGATGGCGCGGTCGGCGCGGGCCAGGGCGACCAGATCCACCGCCTCGCGGACCGTGGCGGGCAGCGGCTCGGGCAGCTCACCGGTCTGCTCGCGGACCAGGTCGATGCACTGGGCGGTGGTCCAGGTGGGCAGCTTCGCGGTCGCTGGATAGATGCCGATCAGCCCGCCGACCCGGGAGGCCAGCTCACCCATCTGCTGGTTGCGCTGCGCTCCGCCGGTGATGTGGCCGGCCTCGTCGAGGGTGACGAAATCGGGGTGGGTGAGCTGCAGCTGGCCGTTGAAGACCCCGATCTTGCCGGCGAACAGCCCGCGCGCACCCTCGGGCAGGGTGCGCTGCCAGAAGTCGATCAGGTGCCTGCGGCCGAAGAAGGTGAGCCGCAGGGTCCCGGTGCCGTCGCCGACGATCACCTCCAACCGCAGCGAGCGCTGGTTGCCCTTGGTCTCGCTCTTGATCACCCGGGAGATGAACGCGGCATCCTCGCCCACCTTGAGATCGCGCAGGCTGGTCGACTCGGCGCCGCGCAGATAGCGCCGGGGCACGTGCCGCAGCGCGTCGCCGACCGTGCGCACCTTGAGCTGCTCGAACGCCTTGGCGGTCTTGTCCCCCAGCACGGTCTCCAGCCGGGTGGCCTGGACGCGGTACGCCGGGGTCTGCCACATGGGCCACACCCTAGCGACCTGCCCCGACGGGTCTGGCCCTACGCTGCCGACCATGGACCCGCACCCGATCACCGGCCATGAGTTCGCCTCCCCGGTACCGCCGGGCAGCGGGTGGCCGGGTGATCCGGCGACGGCCGGAACGCCGGTGGCGCACGATCCTGCCGAGGTGGTCGAGCTGGCGGCCGCCGCGGGTGATGTCACCGAGCTGGAGGCCCGGGTCACGGTGTGCCGGGCCTGCCCACGGTTGGTCGCCTGGCGGGAGCAGGTGGCGTCCGAGCGGCGGGCCGCCTATCACGATCAGCCCTACTGGGGCCGGCCGGCCGCGGCGTTCGGCGATCCCGAGGCGCCGGTCCTGATCGTCGGCCTGGCGCCGGCCGCGCACGGCGCCAACCGGACCGGGCGGATGTTCACCGGCGATCGCTCCGGGGACTGGTTGTACGCCGCCCTGCACCGGGCCGGGTTCGCCAACCAGCCCACGGCCACCCACGCCGGCGACGGGCTGGCGCTGACCGGGATCCGGATCACCGCCTCGGTGCACTGCGCCCCACCGCAGAACAAACCGACCACCGCCGAGCGGGCTGCCTGCGCGCCCTGGCTGGACCGGGAACTGCAGCTCTCGGTACCCCGGTTGCGCTCGATCATGGCGCTCGGCTCACTGGCCTGGGACGCCACCATGGCCGCCACCCGCCGACTCGGCTGGGGCGTACCCCGCCCGAAACCGCGGTTCGGGCACGGCGCCGAGGCGACGCTGCTGGCTCCCGGCGATCGGCCGGTACGCCTGGTCGGCAGCTATCACGTCAGCCAGCAGAACACCTTCACCGGCCGACTCACCGAGGCGATGCTCGATGAGGTGCTGAATCGCCTGTGACCGCACGCAAAAAGGACCTGCCCCGGATGGGACAGGTCCTCAGGCGCGGGCCGGGTCAGCGAGCGACCTTGCCGGCCTTCAGGCAGGAGGTGCACACGTTCACACGCTTGGACGTGCCACCGATCACGGCCTTGACGCGCTGGATGTTCGGGTTCCAGCGACGCTTGGTCTTCTTCTTCGACCAGGGCACGTTGTGGCCGAAGCCCGGGCCCTTGGCGCACACGTCACATACGGCAGCCACTGGAGTGTCTCCTCGTCAGAACTTCATTGATTGGGGTCCGATCACGCGATCGGCAACCGGTAGAGCATAGCCGACGCCCACTCCCCCATCCAAATCCTCGGGACCGGGGTTCGGATCGGCCCTCCCGGGTATGAATGGATCATCGATCCAACATTCTGGATCACTGATACAGTCACACACCCGAGACAGCCCTCACACCTCACCCCCGGATTGAGAGGCACCCATCGATGAGCCTGTGGAGCATCTTCACCAGTGAACTGATCGGCACCGCGATCCTGATCGTCCTCGGCGCGGGCGTGGTCGCCAACAATGCCTTCCCGAAGAGCTATGGCTATCGCGGCGGCAACCTGATGGTCAACTTCGGCTGGGGCCTCGGCGTGATGGCCGGGGTGTACGCCGCGGCGCGCACCGGCGGGCACCTGAACCCGGCGGTCACCCTCGGCGTCTGGGCCTCCGGTGCGACCGAGTTCGCCCCCGGCGTCCCGGTCACCGCGCCCACGATCGGGGTCTACCTGATCGCCCAGCTGGTCGGCGCCTTCGGTGGCGCGATCCTGACCTGGGCGGCGTACAAGAAACAGTTCGACACCCGCGGGGACGCGCCCAGCCTGATCTTCGCCACCGCACCCCAGGTCGCCAGCGTGCCCTGGAATCTGATCACCGAGATCATCGGCACCTTCGTGCTGGTCTTCGGGGCGCTCAGCTTCGGCGCCTGGGACGGCGGCCGGGGAACCATGCTGGAGGCCATCCCGGTGGCCCTGCTGGTGGTCGGCATCGGCGCCAGCCTCGGCGGACCGACCGGGTACGCCATCAACCCGGCCCGCGACCTGGGTCCGCGACTCGCGCACGCGCTGCTGCCGATCCCGCACAAGGACTCCAGCAACTGGGGTTATGCCTGGATCCCCGTCGTCGGCCCGATCATCGGCGGTGTGCTCGGTGGCCTACTGTTCCACTGGTACGGCGGCTGAACGCGTCCATCACCCCAACTCGGCACGGAATCAGAGAGGATCCGGACATGACCAACTACATCGCATCCATCGATCAGGGCACGACCAGCACGCGGTGCATCGTCTTCGACCACGACGGCACCATCAAGGGTGTGTCCCAGATGGAGCACGAGCAGATCTTCCCGAAGGCCGGTTGGGTGGAGCACGATCCGCAGGAGATCTGGGACAACACCCGCAAGGTGTGCGCCGAGGTGCTGGCCCAGCTCGACCTGAAGGCATCCGACATCGCCGCCGTCGGCATCACCAACCAGCGCGAGACCACGCTGGTGTGGGACAAGAACACCGGCAAGGCGGTCTACAACGCGATCGTCTGGCAGGACACCCGCACCGACAAGATCTGCACCGAGCTCGGCGGCGACCAGGGTGCGGACCGGTTCAAGGAGACCACCGGACTGCCGCTGGCGACCTACTTCGCCGGCCCGAAGGCGCGCTGGATCCTGGACAACGTCGAGGGTGCGCGGGAGGCGGCCGAGGCCGGTGACCTGCTGTTCGGAACGATGGACACCTGGGTGCTGTGGAACATGACCGGCGGGGTCAACGGCGGCCGGCACGCCACCGATGTCACCAACGCCTCCCGCACCCTGATGATGGATCTGGACACCCTGGACTGGGACGACGAGATCGTCGAGGCGATGGGCCTGCCGAAATCGATGCTGCCCGAGATCGTGCCCTCCTCCGAGGTCTACGGCAAGGTGCGCGAGCGGGGGGTGCTGGCCGGTGTCGAGATCGCCGGCATCCTCGGCGACCAGCAGGCGGCCACCTTCGGCCAGGTCTGCTTCGAGCCCGGAATGGCGAAGAACACCTATGGGACAGGGAATTTCCTGCTGTTGAACACCGGCGAGGAGAAGGTGCTGTCCAAGAACGGGCTGGTCACCACGGTCTGCTACCAGATCGGCGAGAACAAGCCGGTCTACGCCCTGGAGGGCTCGATCGCGGTCACCGGTTCGCTGGTGCAGTGGCTGCGCGACAACCTGAAGCTGATCAAGAACGCGCCCGAGGTCGAGGAGCTGGCCAAGTCGGTCGACGACAACGGTGACGTCTACGTCGTACCGGCCTTCTCCGGGCTGTTCGCCCCGCACTGGCGCAGCGATGCCCGCGGCGCGGTCGTCGGGCTGACCCGGTTCGCGAACCGGGGCCACATCGCCCGGGCGGCGCTGGAGGCGGTCGCCTTCCAGAGCAAGGAGGTCGTCGATGCGATGAACGCCGACTCCGGGGTCGACCTGAGCGAACTGAAGGTCGACGGTGGGATGGTCGCCAACGACACCTTGATGCAGTTCCAGGCCGATCTGCTCGATGTGCCGGTGATCCGGCCCAAGGTCACCGAGACGACCGCGCTCGGCGCGGCGTACGCCGCGGGGCTCGCGGTCGGCTTCTGGGACGACGAGGCCGAGCTGACCAAACAGTGGGCCGAGGACAAGCGCTGGGAATCCACGATGGATGAGAAGGAGCGCAAGCGGCTGATGGGCAAGTGGACCAAGGCCGTCGAGCGCACCCTGAACTGGGTCGAGGACGAGGACTGATCCCCGCTCATCGAGCAGCACGCGGTGCGCAGCGTCCCACCCACGCTCATCGAGTAGCACGCCATGCGCAGCGAAGCGGAGCAATGGCGTGCGTGTCGAGATGAGCTCGGCCGGTGAGACACAATTATCCGTTCAGCAGCATCAGTACCGCGCTGACCCGGCGATGCCGGCCGTCCTCGCTGGTCAGCCCGAGCTTGGCGAACAGCCGCTGGGTGTGCTTCTCCACCGCACCCTCGGTGATCACCAGGTCGGTGGCGATCCCGGCGTTCGAGTGCCCCTGGGCCATCAGCTCGAGCACCTCCCGTTCGCGCGGGGTGAGCTGGTCGATCGGATCATTGGTACGCCGCTGCGCGAACACCTGCTGCACCACCTCGGGATCGATCGCGAAACCGCCGCCGGCGACCCGTTGCACCGCATCCAGGAATCCGTCGATGTCGGAGACCCGGTCCTTGAGCAGATAGCCGATCGCGCCCTCCCCTGCGGCGAGCAGGTCCTGGGCGTAGGAGAGCACCACGTACTGGCTGAGCAGCAGGATCGGCGCGCCCGGCCAGTCGGCCCGGATCCGTACCGCGGCCCGCAGGCCCTCGTCGGTGTGCGAGGGCGGCATCCGGATGTCGGCGAGGATCCGGTCCGGGCGCAGCGCCAGCGCCTCGGCGTACAGACTCTCGCCGTTGTCGACGCCGGCCACCACCTGATGGCCGGCGTCGGTGAGGATCAGCCCGAGCCCCTCGCGGAGCAGGACCGAGTCGTCGGCGATCAGGATGCGCACGGGATGACAGCCTGCACCATGCTCGGACCACCGACGGGCGAGTCCACCGCCAGTCGGCCGTCGACGCCACGGAGCCGTTCGGCGAGCCCGGCCAGGCCGTGACCCTTGGCCGGATCGGCGCCACCGACCCCGTCGTCGATCACGGTCACGAACAGCCAGTCGTCCTCGACACCAGCCAGCACCTCGGCCTGCTGGGCGCCGGAATGCTTGTTCAGGTTGGCGAGCGCCTCGCTGACGACGAAGTACGCCGCGGTCTCGACATGGGTGGGCAGTCGGGGCACGTCGATCTCGACCTGCACCGGGATCAGCGACCGGGTGGCGGCCTCACCGACGGCGGCGGCCAGGCCGCGGTCCACCAGCACCGGCGGCGCGATCCCGCGGCTCAGCATCCGCAGCTCGGCGAGCGCGTCCTGGGTCTGCTCCATCGCTCCGGCCAGCACGATCTGGGCATTCTCCGGGTCGGTGGCGGCCATCCGGCGGGCCCGGGCGAGATCCATGTTCAGGCGGACCAGCCGCTGCTGCGGCCCATCGTGGATGTCGCGCTCCAACCGGCGCAGCTGATCGGTCTCGGCCTGCCGCACCGCCGCCCGGGAGCTGCGCAGCTCGCCGACCTCGCGCTGGTGCTCGGCGCGGGAGCTGAGCAGTCCGCGCGCCAGGGCGACCTGGGCGGTGGCCAGCCCGCGGATCACCCAGGGCAGGGTGAGCAGGAAGATCAGCCCGACCAGGCCCTGCAGGGCGGCGTCGGCCCAGATCGAGTCGGCCAGACCGAGCGCGCGCAGCGCCGGGTTGTAGTCCCCGGGCGGCAGCACCGCGTCCAGGACCAGCGCCGACAGCGGGCCGAGGACCATCGCGGCGGCGCCGACCAGCCAGGTCAGCGCGACCGAGAAGGTGATGATCGACAGCAGGAACCGGACGAGCACCCAGGTCACATCGAGCCAGGACTGCGGATCCCGGAGCGGGGTCAGCAACCGCCCGACCATGCCACCCTCAGGCGCCAGGTACGCCGGTTCGGCGGCTGGCCGGCCGTCCACCGAGGCGATCATCCGGCGCTCGGTTGCCGCGAAGACGCGGCGATCAGGACGGTCAGCACCAGGATCGGCAGCCCGGCCCAGACGATCGACATGCCGACGCCGAGGAGGGCGATGCTGACGACCAGGACGAACGCGATCAGCGCGATCGGGAAGCTCAGCAGCAGGTACGCCGACCCGGCGGCCACGCCGCGGAAATGGCGTACCAGCAGGGGTTCAGGCGATTCGGTGGGCTGGTCCTCGACGGTGCTGGAGGCGGGGCGTGTGCTCATGGCTCCAGCCTGCTCGTCGGTCACACCGCGCAGTATCCCGCAGGCTGGTGTCTCGGTGTCGGGTTTCCCCGACACCCGCTGCCAACATGTCAGGGGTTATGCACGGTCCCAGGCACGCGCACCGTGGGATCTCCCGCAAGAGATCGGGGGTTCATCTCGACACGGCCGCCATTGCTCCGCTGCGCTACGCATGGCGGCCTACTCGATGAGCGTCACGTCGCGACGACGATCGGGATGATCATCGGGCGGCGGCGGTGGGTCTTGTTCACCCAGCGGCCGACCTTGCGGCGGATCACCTGCTGCAACCGGTGCGAGTCATCGACGCCCTCCTGCATGGCCTGCACCAGCGCCTCGGAGATCTCCCCACGGATGCCGTCGAAGACCGCGTCGTCGCCGACGAAACCGCGGGCGTTGATCTCGGGTCCGGAGACGATCTGGTTGGTGTGCACGTTGACCACCGCCAGCACCGAGATGAAGCCTTCCTCGCCGAGGATCTTGCGGTCGGTGAGCTCGGTCTCGGAGATGTCGCCGACGCTGGAGCCGTCGACGAAGACGTAGCTCGCGTCGATCCGGCCGACCACCGACACCTTGCCGTCGTGCAGGTCGACCACGTCGCCGTCCTCGACGATCACCGTGTGGTCGCGGCGTACGCCGGTCGCCTGCGCCAGTTCGGCGTTGGCGACCAGGTGGCGTACCTCGCCGTGCACAGGCATCACGTTCCTGGGCTTGACGATGTTGTAGCAGTAGAGCAACTCACCGGCCGAGGCGTGCCCGGAGACGTGCACCATCGCATTGCCCTTGTGCACCACCCGGGCACCGAGCTTGGTCAGCCCGTTGATCACCCGGTAGACCGAGTTCTCGTTGCCGGGGATCAGCGAGGACGCCAGCAGCACGGTGTCACCGGGCTTCAGCTCGATCACCGGGTGCTCGCGGTTCGCGATCCGCGACAGCGCCGAGAGCGGTTCGCCCTGGGAGCCGGTGGAGATGATCACCACGTCCTCCGGCTTGTACTTCTCCAGGTCCTTGAGTTCGATCAGCGTGTTCCCGGGCACCTTGAGATAGCCCAGGTCGCGGGCGATGGACATGTTGCGGACCATCGAGCGGCCGACGTAGACGACCTTGCGACCGTGGCGTACCGCCTCGTCGAGCACCTGCTGCACCCGGTGCACGTGGGAGGCGAAGCAGGCCACGATCAGCCGCTGCCGACTGGTCGCGAAGACCCGCTGCAGGGCCGGCTGGATGTCCTTCTCCGGCGTGGTGAAACCCGGTACCTCGGCATTGGTCGAGTCGACCATGAACAGGTCGACGCCCTCCTCGCCGAGCCGGGCGAAGGCCCGCAGATCGGTGAGCCGGCCGTCCAGCGGTAACTGGTCCATCTTGAAGTCACCGGTGTGCAGCACCGTCCCGGCGGCGGTCCGCAGGAAGACCGCCAGCGCGTCCGGGATGGAGTGGTTGACCGCGAGGAACTCCAGCTCGAACTCCGGCACGGTGACGATCGAACCCTCTTCGACCTCGCGCAGGTCGGTGTTGCGGATCCGGTGCTCCTTCAGCTTCTCCCGGAGCAGCGCCAGGGTGAGTCGGGAGCCGAACACCGGGATGTCGTTGCGCAACCGCAGCAGATAGGGCACCGCACCGATGTGGTCCTCGTGGCCGTGGGTGAGCACCAGGCCGACCACGTCGTCGATCCGGTCCCGGATCGCCTCGATGCCGGGCAGGATCAGGTCGACACCGGGGTGTGCCTCGTCGGGGAACAGTACGCCGCAGTCGATCAGCAGGATCTTGCCGTTGATCTCCAGGCTGGCCATGTTCCGCCCGACGTCACCGAGACCGCCCAGCGGGATCACCCGCAGGGTGTCGGGCTTGAGCTTCGGGGGGATTCGCAGACCGGCAGCAGACATGGGTTTCAGGCTAGCGGACCGGAGCCGCGCAGGCGCAGTCGCAGCAGTGGATACGCCCGGCCGTCGGCATCGGTGTCGCTGCGTCCGACGATCTCGAATCCTCGATGCAGATAGAAGCCGGTCGCCGCCGGGTTCTGTTCGTTGACCTCGACCCGCCGGACTCCCTGCTCGGTGATCGCCTGCTCCAGCAGCGCGGTACCGACCCCGCTGCCGCGACTGTCCGGGTCGACGAACAGCATCTCGAGTCCGTCCCCGGCGACCCCGGAGAACCCCACCGGCGCCCCCGCGCGTTCGGCCACCGTCAGGGTCACCGCCGGCAGATAGTCGGTGGCCAGCTTCGCCTGGATCTCATCGCGGTCCGCGGGGGCCAGGAAGTCGTGCGTGGCGTCGACGGCCCGACGCCAGATCCGCACCAGGTCCGGCTGGTCGACCGCGCCGCGGCCGGGGCGCAGGTGCAGGAAAGTCATGGCGGCAGCCTGCCACCTCAGTCGGCGGCCGGCGACCCGGTTTCCGCGGCGTCCGCCGGACCACCGGAGATGTCGGAGTGCAGGCGGACCTGTTTGATCCGTACGCTCTCGTCCTCGGTGCCGATCTCGCGGTGTGAGCCGTCGGCCGCCCAGCCGGCCCCGGTCAGGAAACCGCGCAGGTCGTCATCGGTGGAGTTCACCCACCAGGTGGCCAGCCCGAACCCGTCGGCGCGCAGGGTGTCCACGCAGGCGTTCAACAGCCGCGAACCGTGGCCGCGGCCGCGGGCCAGCGGATCGATCAGGAACTCCCCGACCAACCCGTCGACACCCTGGGTGGCGTCCGGGTCGTCGCTGGGCATCGTGGTCGCCATCCCGACCACCCGATCCGGCCCCTGCCCGTCATTGGCGGCGACCGCCACCAGCACCCGGTAGCTGGCCAGCGGCGGGCGGGTGATGGAGAGCTGCCAGGCCTCGGTCATGGTGTCCAGGTCGAGCTGGCCCAGCACGGCATCGGCCCGCTCCCCCAGCTCGTCGGCCCAGACACGGCGCTGCAGGGCGGCCAGTTCGGGGGCCTCCCGGGGAAGGGCCAGACGGACGGAATCGGGACGCGGTTCACTCACCGGATCAGCCTATCGAGGGCGCAAGGGGGCGGGACGCGGACGTGGAACAGCCCGTGACTGCCGGCTCGGGGGATCTGGCAATCACGGGCTGCGAGAGAAAGTCTGTCATACGAATCGGGGACAGATGGGGGTATCAGAAATTTCTAATACCAAGTGGTAAGAAAGTAGGAATGACCCCGGTACGAAGGTGTCAGCCGGCCAGCACGATGTTCTGCCCGGACAGGTCCAGGGTGAGCTGCTGGGCATCCACCTGCAGGCCGCCGGCCCGCACCCCGAGCGGCAGTTGCAGCGGCACCGCCGGCACCGACTCCTCGACCACCCGGCTGACCACCGAATCCGGCAGCTGGTACCCGGCCACCTCGGCCTGCACATCGGTGACCCGCAGCGACTGCGCGGCCACATCGAGCGCCGGCCGGCCGCGCAGCAGCACGGTGGCCTGCTGCCCGAGTACCCGCGGGGACACCTTGAGCTCGACCCGCCCGTCGGGCAGCGGGGTCACCGGTACGCCGGCGGCGCGCTGCACCTCCGGCCAGGCGATCTCGGCACTGCCGGTGAGAGTGCTGGCGGTGGCCCGGCTGAAGTTGTCACCGGTGACGACCTGCCCCAGATCCAGCCGCAGCCGCTGCACGGTCATCGGTTTCGAACCACCGGTGGAGACGTCGGCCGCATCCACCACCACCCGGTCGAAGCGGTTGGCGGCCACCTGGGTGAGGAAGGGGAAGCCGGTGATGTCGACGGTCGGTTGCTGGGCCAGTCCGAGCTGGGTCTGCACCTGCTGGGCGACCTGGTCGTTGGCGTACCGTCGGCCGATCCGGTCGGCGGCCACCAGCACACCGAGGAGCAGCGCGAAGACGACCAGGAAGGCGATCAGGCAGCCGAGGCCGCGGCGGCGGGGCCGCCGCTGCGCCCTGGTCTGCTGGGACTGCGGTACCTGCTGACTCACGCGTTCGGGGTCGGGTCCTCGAGGCCGAGGATGCCCTCGATGCCGATGGTCAGTCCGGGCCGGTTCGGGACCGCGCGGACCGCTTCGATGACCCCGGGCATGAAGCTCGCCCGGTCCAGCGAGTCGTGCCGGATGGTGAGGGTCTCCCCCTCGGTGCCGAAGAGCACCTCCTGGTGGGCGATCAGGCCCTTCCCCCGGACCGAATGCACCCGGATCCCGTCGATGTCGGCGCCGCGGGCACCGGGCACCTCCTGCTCGGTGGCATCGGGGACCGGACCGAGGCCGGCCGCCTGCCGGGCGGCGGCGATCTGCCGGGCGGTGCTGGTCGCGGTGCCGGAGGGGGCGTCGGCCTTGGTCGGGTGGTGCAGTTCGACGATCTCCACCGAGTCGAAGAACCGGGCGGCGCGCTTGGAGAAGTCCATCATCAGGATCGCGCCGATGGAGAAGTTGGCGGCGATCACGACCCCGACCTCGGGCTTGTCGGCCAGCCATTCCCGGACCTGGGCGATCCGGTCCTCGGTGAAACCGGTGGTGCCGACCACGGCGTGGATGCCGTTCTCGATGGCCCACTTGAGGTTGTCCATCACCGAATCGGGGTGGGTGAAGTCGACGATCACCTGGGCCTGGCCGGCGTCCTCCTTGGAGTCGCCGTAGTCGAGCCCGGTGACCAGATCGAGTCCCTCGGCACGACCAACGGCCCGGCACACCTCCGCGCCCATCCGGCCGTTGGCTCCAAAGACAGCGATATCCATTGCTCACTCCACTTCTCGGGTCTCATCGCAGGGGTACGCCCCCACTCTAGGAGGTGCGAGCACCTCGGGCGGCGCGGGTCAGAGCCACCGTTCGACGAGTCCGGTGAGCCGGTTCCGGTTCACCCGGCCGCCGACCACCGACAGCACCGGTGGCACGGTCAGCAACTCCTCGGCGACCGCGGCGAGTTCGTCGGGGGTGACCTGTTCGTAGTGCTCCAGGATCTCGCTCATCCGGCGGGCGTCCCCGGAGAGTTCGGCGGTGCCGAGCCGGTTCATCCGGGCGGTCGGCCCCTCGAAGGCGAGCAGGGTCTGGCCGAGCAGCTGGCCGCGGGCGCGGGCCAGTTCGGCCTCGCCGATGCCGTTCTCGAGCAGTTCGGCGAGGCTGCCGCGGACCACCGCGGTGACGTCGGCGACCCGCTCGGGCACGCTGCCCCATTCGATGGTGAAGCTGCCGGCATCGGCGTACGCCGACTCCCCCGCGTCGATCGCGTACGCCAACCCGCGGCGCTCGCGCACCTCGACGAACAGCCGGGAGCTCATCCCGCCGCCGAGCACGACCGAGAGCAGGTTGAGCGGGTAGCGGCGCTGGTCGACCGCGCTGCCCGGTCCGTCGGTGAACACACCGGGGCTGGGGAAGCCGAGCACGGCCAGGGCGTGTTCCAGCGGCCGGCTGCGAACCAGCACGCTGCCCGGGTCGATCTTGGGGCGGGCGGGCCGCTGCCGGGGCTGATCGCCGTTGCCGGCCAGCCGTTCGTCGAACTCGGCGAGCTGGTCGACCAGCCGGTCGTGATCGACCCGGCCGGCGGCGGCCACGACGATCCTGGGCGCGCGGTAGTGCCGCCGCCAGAAGCTGTTGATCTGGTCCCGGCTGAGGGCGGAGATCGAGGCGTCGGAGCCGATCACGCTGCGTTCCAGCGGGGTGCCGGCGAACAGCCGGCTGGCGACGAGTTCGCCGGCGGCGTCGGCCGGGTCGTCGTGGTGCATCGCGATCTCGTCCAGGATCACCGCCCGCTCGGCGTCGATGTCGGCCTCGCGGAGCAGTGAGGCGGACAGCATGTCGGTGAGCACGTCGACCGCGATCGGGGCGTCGTCGGCGAGGGTCTTGGCATAGAAGCAGGTGTGCTCCTTGGCCGTGTACGCGTTCAGGTCACCGCCGACCTGTTCGATGGCGGCCGAGATCTCCTCCGCACCGCGGCGCCGGGTGCCCTTGAACAGCACGTGTTCGAGGAAGTGGGAGACCCCGTGCAGGCGCGGTGCCTCGAAGCGGGAGCCGGTACCGACGAAGCAGCCGATGCTGAAGCTGCCCGTCCCGGGCATGTCCTCGGTGACCACACGCAGGCCGCCCGGCAGCACACTGCGGCGGGAGTTCCCACCGAGGTAGTGCTGCCGGGCGGCTGCGCGGTTGCTACTGGCCAAACTCAGGCCTCGGACCCGGCCTCGACCTGGTCGTCGCTGCCCTGGTCGCCGGACTCCTCGTCGGACTCCTCGACGACCGGGATCAGCGACAGCTTGCCGCGGTCGTCGATCTCGGAGATCTCCACCTGCAGCTTCTGGCCGACCGAGAGCACGTCCTCGACCGACTCGACGCGCTTGCCGCCGGCCAGCGCGCGCAGCTTGGAGATGTGCAGCAGGCCGTCCTTGCCGGGCAGCAGCGAGACGAAGGCACCGAAGTTGGTCAGCTTGACCACGGTGCCGAGGTAGCGCTCGCCCTTCTCCGGCATCGTCGGGTTGGCGATCGCGTTGATCGTCGACCGGGCGGCCTCGGCGGAGGTGCCGTCGACCGCACCGATGTAGATGGTGCCGTCGTCATTGATGGTGATCTCGGCGCCGGTGTCGTCCTGGATCTGGTTGATCATCTTGCCCTTGGGGCCGATGACCTCGCCGATCTTGTCGACCGGGATCTTCACGGTGATGATCCGCGGTGCGTAGATGCTCATCTCGTCGGGGCGATCGATGGCCTCGTTCATCACCTCGAGGATCGTGTGCCGGGCCTCGCGGGCCTGCAGCAGCGCCTTCGACAGCTCCTCGGCGGGGATGCCGTCGAGCTTGGTGTCGAGCTGCAGCGCGGTCACGAAGTCCTTGGTGCCGGCGACCTTGAAGTCCATGTCACCGAGGGCGTCCTCGTCGCCGAGGATGTCGGTCAGCGCCACATACTTGGTGGTGCCGTCGATCTCCTCGCTCATCAGGCCCATCGCGATGCCGGCGACCGGCGCCTTGAGCGGCACACCGGCGTTCAGCAGCGACAGCGTGGACGCGCAGACCGAGCCCATCGAGGTGGAGCCGTTCGAGCCGAGCGCCTCGGAGACCTGGCGGATGGCGTAGGGGAACTCCTCGCGGTCCGGCAGCACCGGCACCAGGGCGCGCTCGGCGAGCGCACCGTGGCCGATCTCGCGGCGCTTCGGCGAACCGACGCGGCCGGTCTCACCGGTGGAGTAGGGCGGGAAGTTGTAGTGGTGCATGTAGCGCTTGCTGGTCTCCGGGGAGAGGGTGTCCAGCTTCTGCTCCAGGCCCAGCATGTTCAGCGTGGTGACACCCAGGATCTGGGTCTCGCCGCGCTGGAACAGTGCCGAACCGTGCACCCGCGGCAGTACGCCGACCTCGGCGGACAGGGTGCGGATGTCGGCCAGCCCGCGGCCGTCGATCCGGATGTTTTCGGTGAGCGTGCGGTGCCGCACGATCTTCTTGGTCAGCGCCTTGAGCGCACCCGAGATCTCCTTCTCCCGACCCTCGAAGCGGTCGGCGAGCTTCTCGGTGACCTCCTGGCGGATCGCGTGGGTGGCCTCGTTGCGCTCCTCCTTGCCGGGGATCTGCATGGCCTGCTTCACCCGGTCGGCGGCCTCGGCCTCGACCGCGGCGTACACGTCGTCGGCGTAGTCGGAGAAGACCGGGAAGTCCGCGGTGTCCTTGGGGAACTGGGCGGCCAGCTCGGCCTGCGCGTCGCAGAGGGTCTTGATGAACGGCTTGGCCGCCTCCAGGCCCTTGCCGACCACGTCCTCGGTCGGGGCGGTCTTGCCGGCGGAGACCAGGTTCCAGGTCTGCTCGGTGGACTCGGCCTCGACCATCATGATCGCGACATCGCCATCGGGCAGCACCCGGCCGGCGACGACCATGTCGAAGGTGGCGTCCTCGAGCTGCTCGACGGTCGGGAAGGCGACCCACTGGTCGTCGATCAGCGCGATCCGGACACCGCCGATCGGGCCCGAGAAGGGCAGCCCGGCGAGCTGGGTGGACATCGAGGCGGCGTTGATGGCCACCACGTCGTAGAGCACGTCCGGGTTCAGCGCCATCACGGTGACGACGACCTGGACCTCGTTGCGCAGGCCCTTGACGAAGGACGGGCGCAGCGGGCGGTCGATCAGCCGGCAGGCCAGGATCGCACCCTCGGACGGGCGGCCCTCGCGGCGGAAGAAGGAGCCGGGGATGCGGCCGGCGGCGTACATCCGCTCCTCCACGTCCACGGTGAGGGGGAAGAAGTCGATGGCATCGCGCGGGGTCTTCTGCGCGGTGGTGGCGGACAGCAGCATGGTGTCGCCGTCCAGGTAGACGGCGGCCGAGCCGGCCGCCTGACGGGCCAGCAGTCCCGACTCGAAGCGCACGACGTGCTTGCCGTGCTTGCCGTTGTCGATGATGGCCTCGGTGAACTTGAGGTCAGGTCCCTCCACAGGGATTCCTTTCATGTGGGCGATCGCAGCCGCACACAGCCGACCCGTTGTGATGGAGGCCGGTCTTCGATCGAGGTCCGCGGGTCACTCACGCGCAGCGATGGGCTGGGCGGCTCCCGAGGACCACTACCGAGGACCGAGGACTCCCGGAAACGGCCGGGCGGGCGATCTGGTGTGATCAATACTTGTTCGGTTGTACCACTCAGGCTAGCGGATCGACCCGCGCTGCCCTATTTGACGAGCAGGTACGCCACGGCGACGATCAGTCCGCCGAAAACCGCCATGGCCAGCAGCGCCAGGCCCATGTAGCGCAGGATCCGGCCGAAATCGATGAGCTTGAACTCCTCCTCGGGCTCGGACTCGGGCTCGGGCGTGGGGCGCTGCTCGGGCTCCTGGGTCATCGCGGCAGCCTCCCCCGGCGGGCCAGTTCGGCGGCGAGCTGGTCGCGATCGGCCCCGGCGGCGAGCAGCAGCTGGGTGAGGGTGCGGGCCTTGAGCGGGGCGAGCCAGCCGGCCGGCAGCAGGCCGCGGGCGATCAGGTCGATCTCCGCGCCCTGGTAGCCGTAGGTGCGCTGCAGCACCGGCCCGGCGGCGGTCCGGCCGGCGAGGACGACCGGCACCCGCCGGGCCAGCTCGGCGTACACGTCGGAGGCGGGGATGCTGACGTGCCCACCACCGCTGCCGGCCACCACCAGGGCGGCGGCGCCGGCGTCCACGGCGGCCCGGGCGAGTCGGCCGTCGTCGCCGAGGTGGAATTCCAGCAGCGGCACCCAGGGCCAGTCGGCGGCAGCGAGCGCGGCGCGGTCCGGGGCGGGCACCGCCGGATCCCGCGGGGTGGTCGCGGTCCAGGCGACCTCACCCTCGACGAGCAGGCCGAGGGCAGCGGCACCGGGGCTGGCGAAGGCACCGGTACGCACGGTGTGGGATTTGCGGACCCAGCGGGCGGCATGGATCTGGTCATCGAGCACCGTCAGTACGCCGCGGTCCCGGGCACCGGGTGAGGCGGCGACGGTGAACGCGGCGAGCACATTGGCGGGCCCGTCGGCACCGGGCTGTTCCGGCCCGCGCATCGCGGCGGTGACGATCAGCGGCTCGCTGCGCTGCCAGAGCAGGTCCCACAGATAGGCGGTCTCCTCGAGGGTGTCGGTGCCCTGCGAGATCACCACCCCGGCGGCACCGGCGTCGACCTCCTGCTCGGCCCAGGCGAGGGTCTCGACGAGCTGCCGGGCGGTCAGCGAGGAGGAGCCGACCCGCTGCAGCGTCGCGGTCCGGATCCGCACCCCGGCCGCCGCACTCACCGAGGTCACCAGATCGTCCGCGCCGAGGCTCGGCCGGATCCCGGATTCGTCCCCGGAGACCATCGAGATGGTGCCGCCGAGCGCGCCGAAGGCGATCACCGGCGCCTCGTTCCCGGGCTGGGCGGGGTCCTGCTGGGTGGGGTCCTGCTGGCTCGTCACATCACTCCTCTGCTCGCCCCGGCATCCTGACACAAACCGCGATGAACCCGGGTCTGGATACCGTTCTCGCCATGGTCGTACTCGCCTACGTCATCGCCTGGTTCCAGGCGAATTTCCTTCTGGGGTTCGGATTGGGGCTGGCACTGCTCGCCCTGTGGGGCGTGTTGTCGAACCGGAAGCGACCAGCAGCGGTACGCCGGCTGCGGTTCATCCCGCTGGTCCTGCTGATCCCGTTCCTGGCCTCGGTGGGGCTCTTCCTCACCGACAAGCTGAAGTTCACCGACAACCTGCGCGGCCGCACCGTGGCGGCGTACGGCCAGGACGCCACCGTCACCGTCGGCGCGAACACCGGCAGTTACGCGACCCGCCGGAATGCCTCGCTCTACTACGACGTGACGATCCGGTACGCCGACGGCACCACGAAGACCGACAATCTCGACCTGCTCGGGGTGTTGCGGACCAACAACAACTGGTGGGGTCAGCTGGTCGATCAGAGCCGCACCGGTCGCCCGACGGTGCTCACCGTGAAGTATCTGCCCGGGCTGAAGGACGGCTGGGTGGTGACGGGCATCCAGAGCAGCTGAGCCCTACGCCGCTGCGCAGACCCGCCGCGCGAACACCGCACACGACTCCCAGCGCGCCGTCTGCACCCCGGGTGCCGCGACCGTGTGCGTACCCGGATGGGACTCCACCTCCGCCCGGCCACCACCCGAGCGGACCGCCGCCGCGAACTCCGCTCCCCCGCGGGCGATCTCGTCATCGGTGGCGAGCTGCACCAGGCTCGGCGGCAATCCGGCCAGGGCCGGGGCCAGCGCGGGTGAGAGCACCGGGTGGTGCAACGGATTCGGCCCGGCCCAGGCGGTCAACAGGTCGCGGCGCGACCCGGGGTCGTCGGAGATCCGGATGGACTCCGGCAGGTCCAGTGCGGGCATCGAGAGGATCAGTCCCGCCAGCGGCGCGAACCCCGGGATGGTTCGCGCCAGGATGGCGGCGGCGGCGGCGCAGTTGCCACCCGAGGAGGTGCCCTGCAGCACGATCCGGTCGTGCCCGAAGCCCTGCTCGGCGAGCCAGCGCACGGCGGCCAGGGCGTCGGATGTCGAACGGGGGAAGGGATGTTCGGGGGCCAACCGGTAGTCCGGGGTGACGACGGTGAGCCCGGCCCGGTCGACCAGGAAGGCGGCGAACTCGTCACCGACGGCATCGAGCAAGGACCCCCCACCCATCCAGAATCCGCCGCCGTGCAGCACCACCACCGCACCCGCCGATGGGCCATCGACCGGTTCGTGCACCACCATCCGGAACGTGTTGGCGGCCGGGGCGAGCGACGGCACCGGGGTCAGCGCGGCGGCGGGTACGCCGGGAGCGAGCTCGACCTCCCCGCGGGGCGGCCACCGGTCGTCCACCGGTACCCGCACGCTGCGCCGGCGGACCCGTCCCGCCCCGGGTCCCGCAGGTCGCGGTGGCTCGCCGAAGAATTCCCCGCCGAACTCCTCGGCCGCGTCGATCGCGACGAGGGCCCGTTCGTTGTGCTCCTCGCGGATCTCGGCCACCGCCGCGAGCCACTCGGGTACGCCCTGGCCGGGCGCCGGGCGTACCGGGACCGGGCTGGGTTCCAGCAGGTCCCGTGCCCGCAACACCTCCTGCACGCGGTCGACCAGCCCGGTGAGCGGGTTCATGTGGTCTCTCCTTCGATCAGCTCGACGTTCATCATGGTGTGGGTCACCGGGAGGTCCGGGTCGGCGATCCGGCGCAGCAGCAGCTCCATCCCGAGCGTGCCGGATTCGGCGAGCGGCTGCCGGATGGTGGTCAGCTTGGCCGCCCGGGCCAGCTCCCGGCCGTCGAAGCCGACCAGGTGATGATCACCGGGCACCTTGACCCGGCCGGCCCGCAACCCGTTCAGCAGGCCCACCGCGACCCGGTCGTGGTGGGCGAAGATGCCGAGGCCGTCGCGGCCGCGGCGGGCCAGTGCGAGCCCGCGTTCCTCCGCGGCCGCCAGCCCGTCGGGCACCTTCAGGTGCCGGAACTGCTGGCGACCCATCCCGGCCTCGGCCAGCGCCTGCTGGAAGCCCAGCATCCGCCGCTGCGCCGCCGACGGATAGCTCGAGACCTGCCCCTCGCTGACATAGACGAACTCCGTCAGCCCGCGGGCGAGCAGGTGCTGGGCGGCCAGTTTCCCGCCCAGTTCGTCGTTCATGGTGACCGTGTCCAGTTCCGGGTGCCGGCTGTCCACCAGCACCGCCGGCAGCCGGTGCTGCTGCACCCGTTCCACCCAGGCGTCGTCGACCGGCAGCCCCATCACCACGATGCCGTCCACCCGGCCCTGCAGCGGCAGCACCGACAGTTGCGGGTCGGCGCTGCGGGCGGCGGAACCGTGGTCGACGAGCACCACCTCACAGGCGCCGTCGCCGTGCCGGGCCCGGTTGAGCAGACCGTCCAGCCGCTCGTGGAAGGACGAATAGCTGGTGAACGGGGCGACGACCGCGATCCGTGGCGTACTCGCCCGCTGCCGGCGTTCGGCCAGCTCGTGCGGGTAGTAACCGAGCGCGTCCACCACCGCCAGCACCTTTGCCCGGGTCCTGGCCGAAACCCGGTGCGGCCGGTTCAGGGTGTGCGAGACCGTCGTCTTCGACACCCCGGCCTGGGCGGCCACATCGCTGATCGTGACGGCCATCTGCACCTCCACCTCGTTGGGGATGCGGTGAGGGTAGGCACCCGAGGGGCCCGGTACCAAGGGTTTGCGCAAACCGGTTTGCACGCCCGCGCAAACGAAAAGAGCCGGCCCCATGGGGACCGGCTCCTCAGCGGCGTACCGCGCAGGTGGAACGTCAGCGACGCAGGCCGAGACGCTTGATCAGCGCACGGTAGTGCTCGACGTCCTGCTTGGCGACGTAGTTCAGCAGCCGGCGGCGCTGGCCGACCATCAGCATCAGGCCACGACGGGAGTGGTGGTCGCCCTTGTGCTCCTTGAGGTGCTCGGTGAGGTGCGAGATGCGCTTGGTGAGCAGCGCGATCTGCACATCCGGAGAGCCGGTGTCGCCGGGCTTCGTCGCGTATTCTTCGATGATCTTCTGCTTGGTGTCGGCGTCCATGACGCTCTCCTTCCGGTTTCCCGTTGCGCGGCGCCCCGGCGTCGGTGGTGCTGGGGCTCTTGGTGATCCGCGGCCGTCGTGACGGCAACCGCGCAAGAGTATCAGCGGGTGGCAGGATGGCCCAAAACGTGGAACCTGCAACACCTGCATGGAGGCGATGGTGGAGACCCTGGCCCTGGACATCGGCGGCACGAAGATCGCCCTGGCCATCATCGACGAGAACGGTGACATCCGCCGTGAAGTGCTCCGCCCGACGGTGCCCGGTGGCGCCGCGGAGGAGCTCTTCGCCCAGATCGCCGACGGGCTCGGCGAACTGGTCGACGGCTGGGGTGCCACCGATGAGGTGCTGGTCGGGATCGGGTCGGCCGGGCCGATCAACGAACCGAAGGGCACCATCTCCCCGATCAACATTCCCGGCTGGCGCGATTTCCCGGTCGCCGATCGGGTACGCCAGGTGGTCACCGACCTGCTCGACCGGCCGGTGCGGGTCGGGCTGGCCGGTGACGGGCACTGCATCGCGCTCGGGGAGCACTGGCTGGGTGCGGCCCGGGACGTCGACTCGATGGTCGGCATGATCGTCTCCACCGGGGTCGGTGGCGGTGCGGTGCTGGACGGCCGGTTGTTCCGCGGTGACACCGGTAACGCGGTGCACGTCGGGCACACCTCGGTGAACTTCCTCGGCGCCCAGTGCGACTGCGGTTCGCGCGGCTGCGTGGAGATGTACGCCCGGGGGCCGGCGATGGTCGCCTATGCCCGCCAGCTCGGCTGGACCGGTGGCGATGACGCCCGCAAGCTGGCGATGGATGCGGCCGAGGGCGATGAGGCGGCCGAGGCGGCGATCGATCGCGGGATGCGGGCGTTGGCGGCCGGAATCGCTGCCCTGTCGGCGGAACTCGATGTCCGGGTCTTCGTCATCGGTGGCGGGGTGTCCAAGGCCGGTGAGGTGATCTTCGATCCGCTGCGGGCCCACCTGGCCGACTTCACCGGCACCCTGTTCGTGCCCGAGATCGATCTGCGCCGCGCCGAGCTGGAGAACGCCGGCCTGCTCGGTGCCGCCGCCGTCGGCCTCGCCCTGCGCGGCCTCGGCCCGCTGCGCGGCTGAAACTCACTTCCCCGCCGTGGGAGCATGGAAGGGTTCGTGAATCAGGAGAGGACCATGGCAGAGCTCAAGGACCGGCTGCGCGCCGACATGACGACCGCGATGAAGGCCCGCGACAAGGACACCACCAAGGTGCTGCGTGCGGTGCTGACGGCGATCCAGACCGAGGAGGTCGCCGGTGATGAGGCCCATGAGCTGGATGCCGACGCGGAGTTGAAGATCGTCACCAAGCAGGTCCGGCAGCGCCGCGATTCCGCTGCCGAATACACCAAGGGCGGCCGCCAGGACCTGGCCGATGTCGAGCTCGCCGAGGCCGAGATCCTGCAGGTCTATCTGCCCGCCCCGCTGACCGACGACGAACTCGCCGCCCTGGTCGATGCGGAGGTCGCCGCCGCCGGCCCCGAGGTGTCGATGAAGCAGATGGGCCAGATCATCAAGGTCGTCAACGCCAGGGCCGCCGGCCGCGCCGATGGCGGCAAGATCGCCGGATTGGTGAAATCCCGCCTCCAGTCCTGAACATGTCAGGGGTTATGCACCCTTGCAACCCCCGAGGACTATGAGGTCTCCCCGACGAGTTCGGAGCGCAGCCGCAGCGCCACATCGGGGGTGTTGGTGATCACCGCATCGACCCCGAGCCCGAGCGCCCAGCGCAGATGCGCCGGGTCGTCGATCGTCCACGGATTGATTCGTACCCCGGCCGCGTGCGCCAACTCGACCGCGCCGTTGACCTGCAGATAGCTGTACGCCGGATGGATCGCGACCGCGCCGAAGTCGCGGGCGTACTCCCAGGGCAGATACATGATCTCGTCGAACAGCAGCGCCACCGGCAGTCCGGGTGCGATCTGCTGCAGCGTCTTCAACGTCAGGTGGTTGAACGAGGAGACCAGCACCCGCTCCCCCATCCCCGAGGCGGCCACCAGCTCCGCGAGCTTCGGTTCGATCCCGGGCTGGAAGTTCAGGTTGGTCTTCAGCTCGACGTTGACCACCATCCGAGTGGGCCGGACCAGCTCGAAGACCTCGGCGAGCGTCGGGATCCGGACCTCGGCGTAGCCTTCCTTGCCATTGCTGAAATCCAACCCACGCAGCGATTCCAGCGACATCGCCGACACCGCGCCGGAGCCGTCACTGGTCCGGTCGACGGTTTCGTCGTGGATCACCACCAGCTCCCCGTCGGCACTGAGATGGACATCGAGCTCGATCCCGTCGGCACCCTGCTCCGCGGCGAGCCGGAAGGCTTCCAGGGTGTTCTCCGGGGCGTACGCCGAGGCGCCGCGATGGGCCCATACGTCGGTCATGGGCCCAACCTAACTCAGAGCATCAGCGCCCCGCGCACCTCGTCCCGGGCACCCGCACCGCCCCGGCCCTGCCGGGTGATCCGCCCGGATTCCAGCACCGCGTACCGCGCGGCGTGATCGAGTCCGAAGCCGACCTGCTGCTCCACCAGCAGCACCGCCACCTGCTGCTCGGTGACCAGCCGTAGCACGGTGCGTTCGATCTCGGCGACCACCGAGGGCTGGATGCCCTCGGTGGGTTCGTCGAGCAGCAGCACCCGCGGCCGGCGCAGCAGCGCCCGGGCGATCGCCAGCTGCTGCCGCTGACCACCGGACAGCAGGCCGGCCGGCCGGTTCCGCAGTTCGGCCAGTGCCGGGAAGAGTTCCAGCACCTCCGCGATCCGCTTCCGTCCACCGGTCACCGAGTCGGCGACCACGCGCAGGTTCTCCTCGGTGCTGAGGTCACCGAAGGACTGCTGGCCCTGGGGCACGAAGCCGAGGCCGCGGCGTACCCGCTGATGGGTGGGCAGCGCGGTGATGTCCTCGCCGTCCAGCAGGATCCGGCCCCTGGTCGGTTTGAGCAGCCCGAGCACGGCGCGCAGCAGGGTGGTCTTGCCGGCGCCGTTGTGGCCGAGCACGGTGGTGATGCCGTCGGCCGCGGTGCGCAGGCTGACCCCGTGCACGACGGTGGTGCGGTCGTAGCCGACCGAGACGTCGTCGAGTTCAAGCATCTGCTGCTCCTTCTGCTGCGGGATGGCCGAGATAGACCTCGATCACCTGGGGATCGGCCTGCACCTCGGCGACACTGCCCTCGGCCAGCACCCGGCCGCGGTGCAGCACGGTGACCGAATCGGCGAAGCTGCGCAGGAATTCCATGTCGTGCTCGACGACGATGACGGTGCGCAGGTCGCCGATCCGTTGCAGCAGTTCACCGGTCTGCTGGCGTTCCTCGGCCGTCATCCCGGCGACGGGTTCGTCGAGCAGCAGCAGCCGGGAATCCTGTACCAGCAGCATTCCGATCTCCAGCCACTGCTTCTGCCCATGCGCGAGCACGCCCGCGGGCCGGTCCCGGTGTGCACCGAACCCGATCGCCTCCAGCGTCTGTTCGATCCGCTCCGGAACGCCTCGACGGGCCCGCAGCATGGTCAGCGGACCGCGGCCGGCGCCGGCGGCCAGGTCGAGGTTCTGCAGCACGCTCAGCTCGGCGATCACGCTGGCCGTCTGGAAGGTTCGCCCGACCCCCGAGCGGGCGATCCGGTGCGCCGGCCGACCGATCAGATCGACCCCGCCGAAGCGTGCGGATCCGGTGGCCGGGACCAGCCCGGTGAGGGCGTCCACGAGCGTGGTCTTGCCCGCCCCGTTGGGTCCGATCAGGAACCGCAGGTCGCCCTGGGTGACGGTCAGGTCCACCGAATCGACGGCGACGAACCCGCCGAAGCTGACCCTCAGGTCGCGGATCTCGAGATAGTCGTGGCGGACATCGGCCGGTGCGATGACCTTCGCCAGGTCGCTCATGCCTCGATCCTTTCCTCGGTACGCTTCGGCTCCGGCGCCGCCGCCTGGCGGGGTACGCCGGTCGCCGGCTCGGTTGTTGGCGACCCGGTCGCCGGTCGTTCGGGACGGCCGAGCCGTCGGCGTACCCGGCCGAGCAGTTGCGCCAGGCCGCCGGGCAGGAATCCCAGCACCAGAATGAAAAGTGCGCCCTGGAGATAGGTCCAGGCACCCGGCAGGGTCTCCGACAGCGCGGTACCGGCCCAGGAGACCCCGATCGAACCGAGCACCGGCCCGAGCAGGGTCGCCCGGCCGCCGATCGCCACCCCGGCCAGGAACAGGATCGAGGGCACCACCCCGACGTCGGAGGGCGAGATGATGCCCACCACCGGTACGAACAGGGCGCCGCCGATGGCAGCGAACACCGCCGCGATGACGAAGGCGACCGTCTTCACGAATGCCGGGTTGTAACCGAGGAAGCGGACCCGGTTCTCCTGGTCCCGGACCGCGACCAGCAACTCGCCGAAGCGGGAGCGGCGCAACTGCCAGACGATGACCACCATCACCAGCAGCACCACCGCGCAGATCTGGTAGAGCATCCGCTTGTTCACCGGATCGTTGAGGTCGAAGCCGAAGAAGCCGACGAATCCGTTCAACCCGTTGGTGCCGCCGGTGGTCTGCTGCTGCCCGATCAGCAGGATCGCGAAGGCCGCGGCGAGCGCCTGGGAGAGGATCGCGAAGTATGCCCCGCGCACGGCGCGGCGGAACACCAGATAACCGATCACCGCGGCGAGCAGCGCCGGCAGCACGATGATCGCTGCCAGGGTGAGCGCCGGTGAGCGGAACGGCTCCCACCAGAGCGGCAGTTCACCGGTGCCGTAGAGCAGCATGAAGTCCGGCACACCGCCCGGGCCAGCATCGGCGAGCTTGAGGTGCATCGCCATCAGGTAGCCGCCGAGGCCGAAGAAGACCCCCTGGCCCATCACCAGCATGCCGCCCTGCCCCCAGGCCAGCCCGATCCCGACCGCGACCATCGCCACGCACAGGTAACGGGCCAGCAGCACCAGCCGGAAGTCGCTCAATGCCAACGGGGCAACGACGAACAGCAGCAGCGCGGCGACCACCAGGCCGGCCGCCAGCCGGGCGTACGGATGGCTCCAGAAACGTCGCCAGCTCATGCCAGGCTCCTTGTCCGGACCTGGACCAGGCCCTGCGGGCGGAACTGCAGGAAGGCGACGATCAGCAGCAACACGGCGACCTTGGCCAACGAGGCGCCGAGGCTGAGCTCGACGAAGGCCTGGATGATGCCGAGCCCGAGGGCCGCGGCTACCGCGCCCTTGAGCCGGCCCAGGCCGCCGACGACGACCACCAGGAACGCATCCACGATGTAGTTCTGGCCCAAGGTGGGGCCGATCGACCCGAGCAGGGTGAGCGCCACCCCGGCGACCCCGGCGATGCCGGAGCCGATGAAGAAGGTGAGCTGATCGGTACGCACCGCCGAGAGCCCGGAAACCTCTGCCAGGTCACGGTTCTGGGTGACCGCCCGGATCCGCCGACCGAAGGAGGTCCGGGACAGCACCAGCATCAGTGCCACCACGCAGGCGATCGCCAACACGATGATGAACAACCGCGCCTTCGGGAAGGCGTAGGGGCCGATCATCAACGGACCGGCCAGCCACCCCGGTGCCGCGACGTCGACGTTCGGGGCGCCGAAGATGTCGCGGGCCACCTGCTGCAGCACCAGCGAGACCCCGAAGGTGACCAGCAGGGTGTCCAGGGGGCGCTGGTGCATCCGCCGGATCAGGGTGACCTCGAGCAGCAGCCCGAGCAGGCCGCCGACGCCGAAGCCCAGCAGCAGCGCGACGGGCAACGAGATGCCGGGTGGCAGCAACCACTGCACCACGAAGGCGGTGTAGGCACCGGCCATCATGAACTCACCGTGCGCCATGTTGATCACCCCCATCTGCCCGAAGGTGAGGGACAGACCGAGCGCGGCGAGCAGCAGCACCGACCCGATGCTCACCCCGGCGAAGAGCTGGGAGACGATGATGTCCATCGCATCTCCTTCCTGGATTGGATTCCGTCGCGCGATCAGCTGAGGCTCGCACCCCACGGATAGGTCTTCAGGAACGGATCCGGGTCGATCGGCTGCTTGGAGTCCCAGACGGTGTCGATCAGGCCCTGGTCGTTGATCCGGCCGATCCGCGCGGTCTTGGTGATGTGGTGGTTCTCACCGTTGACGGTGACCTTGCCCTCGGGGGCGTCGAAGCTCACTCCCCCGGCCGCGGCCTGTACGGCCGGCACGTCGAAGGAGCCGGCCTTCTCGACCATCCCCTTCCACAGATGGAGGGAGGTGTACGCCGCCTCCATCGGGTCCGAGGTGACCCGGCTCGCACCGTACTTCTTCTTGAACGCGGCAACGAACTTCTCGTTCTCCGGTGACTGGACGGTCTGGTAGTAGTCCCAGGCGGTGAGCTGGCCGCGTAGATTGTCGACGCCGATGCCGCCGACCTCCTCCTCGGCGATCGACACCGACATCACCGGCATCGCCTCGGCGGTGAGGCCGGCGTTGCGGTACTCCTTGAAGAAGGCGACGTTGGAGTCACCGTTCAGCGTGTTGAAGACCGCGTCCGCGTCGGCGCTGCGCACCTTGCCGACGATGGTGGAGAAGTCGGTGTGCCCGAGCGGGGCGTACTCCTCGCCCTTGATCTCCATGCCGTACTGCTTGGCGTAGGCCTTGATGATCTTGTTGGCCGTCCGCGGGAAGACGTAGTCGGAGCCGACCAGATAGAGCGACTTCTTGCCCTGCTCCCGCAGGTAGTCCAGGGCCGGGATGATCTGCTGGTTGGTGGTCGCGCCGGTGTAGAAGATGTTCTTCGACGCCTCCAAGCCCTCGTACTGCACGGGGTAGAACAGCAGCGAATTGTTGCGTTCGAAGACCGGCAGCATCGCCTTGCGGGAGGCCGAGGTCCAACCACCGAAGACGGCGGCGGTGCAGTCGGCGGTGATCAGCTTCTGTGCCTTCTCCGCGAACTTCGTCGGCTCCGAGGCGCCGTCCTCGGTGACCACCTGGAGCTTCTTGCCGAGTACGCCGCCGGCGGCGTTGATCTCCTCGGCGGCCAGGTTCAGCGAGTCGTTGACCGTCTTTTCCGAGATCGCCATCGTGCCGGACAGCGAGTTCAGGAAGCCGACCTTGATCTCGGTGCCGCTGGTGTCCACGCAGGACTTCGCGGCGGCCTGCGGGGCGGCACCGGCCTGGTTCACCTTGGCTCCCCCGCAGGCCGTCATGGTCAGCGTGACCGCGATGGAGGCGACGGTGAGCAGCCCGAGGCCGCGACGCTTGCTGGTCGTCATAGCTGTTGTTTCCCTTCGTACCGGGCGAATGCCGCGGTCCCTGCGCGGCGACTACGAAGCTATGGCTGCTGTGTTTCGCGGGTTGTCCGCCGGGTTTCACCGGTGTGAAAGGAAAGCCCGTCAGGTGACGCCCCCGTTACGGTCACCTCTCACTGCCCCCACGTTCATCGAGTAGCAGCCCATGCGCAGCGAAGCGAAGCAATGGGCTGCGTGTCGAGATGAACCGAGTAACCCAGGAGTTCCTCTCGACACGGTCGCTGCGCGACCTACTCGAGGAACGTGTGGGGGTCGCTGCGCGACCTACTCGAGGAACGTAGGGATCACCATTGCCCGCGGTATCCGCGGGGGCCGAAGCCCCAACGCTGCCGGAGGTCGTCGGCGACAGTGTCCAGCACGCTTCGGGCGGCCTCGGTCGAGTCGGCCAGCACGCGTACCACCAGTCCGGGCCCCTCCACCAGCGACGCCCCCGCCACCGGCGTACCGTCCGCGGGCAGCGGCAGCGAATCGACCAGCTCGCCGTCGATCCGCCGGTCGAAGACCAGCAGGCTGCCCAGGTGCGTACCCGGCAGCATCAGGTCACCGAACGGCAGCGGGTCGAGCACCAGGTTGTCCAGCATCAGCAACCGATCGGCTCGCCATACCTCGGTGCACAGCTGCAGTTGTCGCCATCCGAACTCACCGCCGTCGGCGGCCCACCCCGGGGTGACGATCTCGGCGAGCAGCAGCGTCGCGTCCCGGTGGTGTTCGACGCGGGTGTGCTGTCGGTACCGCGCGCCGGCATAGGCGATCACCGGCTCGGCACGCCAATCCAGGAAGGAGTTCTCGGCCAGCCGCACCTCGGTGTGCTGGGTGGTGGTCGCCTCCGTATCGCTGCGATAGATCTTGGTGGCCGACTGGCCGACCAGGGCCGCCCCGCTGCCCGCACCGACCTCGACGCGGATCCGGTAGTCATCACCTGCCAGATAACCGCCACCGGGATTGACCACGGTCCAGGTCGGCCAGCGCGCCCCGGGCCCGCGGTGCGGCCGCAGCAGCCGCAACGCCCCGGAGTGCGCAAGGTCCTCGGTGACCGACCGCTCCCCTCCCCCGAGCCGGAGCCACAGGGTGCCGGTGCTCACCGGAGGTCGACCAGCAGCACGTCGTTGCGGATCCAGTCGAGCACCGCATCCAGCCCCTCGTCGGTGCGCAGATTGGTGAGGCAGAACGGCCGTTCCCCGCGGAACCGCCTGGAGTCCTCGGTCATCACGGCCAGGTCGGCACCGACGTGCGGAGCCAGGTCGATCTTGTTGATGACGAACAGATCGGAGCGGATCATCCCCTGGCCGGCCTTGCGCGGGATCTTCTCCCCCTGGGCGACGTCGATGACATAGATCGAGGCGTCCACCAGTTCCGGGCTGAAGGTGGCGGACAGGTTGTCCCCGCCGGATTCGACGAAGATCATGTCCAGGTCCGGGTGCCGCTGGGCCAGCTCGGCGATCGCGTCCTCGTTCATCGAGGTGTCCTCGCGGATCGCGGTGTGCGGGCAGCCACCGGTCTCCACGCCGATGATCCGGTCGGTCGGCAGGATTCCGTTGCGGGCCAGGATTCGGGCATCCTCGACGGTGTAGATGTCGTTGGTCACCGCCGCCATCGAGAACTCCCCCGCCAGCGCGCGGGTCACCCGTTCGACGAGCTGGGTCTTTCCGGCCCCGACCGGTCCGCCGACACCGATCCGAACCGGCCCGCGTCGGTCGGTGGAGTCGCTGGTCCTGGTCTGCGTGCTGGTCATGGTTGCTCCTCGCGGTGGTGATGGGTCAGGACATGAACATCCGGCTGTGCAGCCGGCGGTGCCGTAGCTGGTCGAGTTCGAGCAACGGCACCAGTGCACCGAGCTCGTCGGGGTCCGCGGCCGCGGCGTACTCGATCGCCTCCTCCAGTGGCCGGTGCAGTCCGGCGAGCACCCGCTGCCCGGCGTCCTGGCCAAGCGGGACGGCGCGGACGGCGTTCTGCACCAGGCTGGAGACCGTGCCCAGCAACGAGAACCGGGCGACCTGCTCCCACGGCGCGCCGAGATCGAGCCCGCAGCAGGCGAGGGCGAGTGCCGGGTGCCCGGTCAGTTCCCCGACCTCGACACCGACGGTGTACGCCCGGGAGTGCGGTCCGGCGAAGCAGTCGTTCGCGATCCGCAGCACCCGGCGGCCGATGGTCATGGTGGCCCGGCGTACCGCCTCCGGCGCGATAGCCGCGTGCAGCCGCCGATCCAACCAGGCCAGCTGTTCCGGGTCGGCGGCCAGCAGCCGGATCGCCAGCGCGTCGGTGCGGGCCAGGCCGGGCAGGAGTTCCCGGCGTACCCAGTCCAGCGTGGCGTCGGCACCGGCCACCCGCCCGTCGACGATCGCGGTCTCCAGGCCGAAGGAGTGGCTGAACGCACCGGTCGGTGCTGCGGAGTCGGCGAGTTGCTGCAGCGGCAGCCACCAGCCGTCAGTGGCTGTGCTCGGCATGGCGGAACGGGACGGTGAGGACACGTTCGGTGCGCTCGTGCGGGATGCCGTGGGCGGCCAGGTGCTGCACGACGGTGTGATCGTCGGGCACGATCATCTCGGCGACTCCCTCGGGGCCGCGCGTCTCGAACTGGGCCGGCAGATGGCGATTGCCCAGGGTGTGTGCGACCTGCCCCATGTCCAGCATCGTGCGGGGACGGATGACGATCACCGGGGAGGCCTCGGAGCTGATCACGATCACCCGTGTGTCGTCGGCGTGCAGCACGTCCCCGTCGCTCAGCACCGTCCCGCGCGGCAGTCGCAACCCGAGCACCGTGCCGTGGTCGGTGACGACCCGTTGCACCGCCCGGGTGCGGTCGGTCGCGGGCAGCCGGACGCGTTCCAGGTGCCGGTCGGCCAGCTCCAGCTCGGCCAGGGTGGCGGTGATCTCCTCAACCAGCATGGGGATTCCTTTCTCAGAACAAGAAGTAGCGCTGCGTCATCGCCAACTGCTCGGCGGGTTCGCAGGTGACCAGTTCGCCATCGACGCGCACCTGGTAGGTCTGCGGGTCGACCTCGATCCGGCCGGTGTTGCCGTTGTGCACCAGGTCGGACTTGGTCAGGGTGCGGGTGTTCCCCACCGGCACCACCGGCATCCGCAGGCCGAGCCGCTCCCCGACCCCGTCCTCGAACGCAGCTCGGGAGACGAACCGCAGGGACCCCTCGTGCACCGCCTGCCCGAGCGCGCCGAACTGGGGCCGGATCGTCTGCGGCTGCGGGGTGGGGATGGAGGCGTTCGGGTCACCCATCACCGCGGCGGCGATCTGACCGCCCTTGAGCACCAGGTGCGGTTTCACACCGAAGAAGGCCGGTTCCCAGAGCACCAGGTCGGCGAGCTTGCCGACCTCGACCGAGCCGACCTGGTCGGCGATGCCCATCGTGATGGCCGGGTTGATGGAGTACTTTGCGACATAGCGGCGAATCCGCTCGTTGTCGGCGTACGCCTCATCGCCCGCCAGCGGGCCGCGCGCCTTCTTCATCTGGTCGGCGACCTGCCAGGTGCGCAGCACCACCTCCCCGACCCTGCCCATCGCCTGGGAGTCGGAGGAGACCATCGAGAAGATGCCCAGGTCGTGCAGCACGTCTTCGGCGGCGATGGTCTCGGGTCGGATCCGGGAGTCAGCGAAGGCCACGTCCTCGGGAATGTCGGGGTTGAGGTGGTGGCAGACCATCAGCATGTCGAGATGTTCCTCGATGGTGTTGACGGTGTAGGGCAGGGTCGGATTGGTCGAGGAGGGCAGCACGTGCTGGAGTCCGGCGAGCCGGATGATGTCGGGTGCGTGCCCGCCACCGGCGCCCTCGGTGTGGTAGGTGTGGATCACCCGGCCGGCGATCGCGGCGATGGTGTCCTCGACGAAGCCGTTCTCGTTCAGGGTGTCGGTGTGGATCGCCACCTGCACGTCGAATGCGTCGGCCGCCCGGAGCGCGGTGTCGATGCTGGTATGCCTGGCACCCCAGTCCTCGTGGATCTTCAGCCCCATCGCGCCGGCGCGCAGCTGCTCGGCCAACGGTTTGACCCGGTCGGCGTGTCCCTTGCCGAGGAAACCGATGTTCATCGGCAGGTCGTCGACCGCCTGCAACATCCGGGACAGGTGCCAGGGTCCCGGGGTGACGGTGGTGGCGTTGCTGCCCTCGGCCGGGCCGGTCCCGCCGCCGATCATCGTGGTCACCCCGGAGGCGAGCGCGGTGAACACCTGATCGGTGGAGATGAAGTGGATGTGTGCGTCGACACCGCCGGCGGTGAGGATTCGGTTCTCCCCGGCGATGATCTCGGTGGCGGCACCGATGACGATGTCCACACCGTCGGTGATGTCGGGGTTGCCGGCCCGACCGATCGCGTCGATGCGGCCGTCGCGCAGGGCCACGTCGGCCTTGTAGATCCCTGTGCTGTCGAGGATCAGCGCATTGGTGATGACGGTGTCGGGTACGCCGTCGGCGCGGGTGAGCCGGCGGTTCATGCCCATGCCTTCGCGGATCACCTTGCCACCGCCGAAGACGACCTCTTCCCCCGGTGCGGTGAGATCGTGTTCGACGCGGGCGAACAGATCGGTGTCGGCCAGGCGGACCGAGTCTCCGGTGGTCGGCCCGTAGAGCGCCGCGTGCTCGGCACGGCTCAGTCGGCGGCTCATCGCTGCGCTCCTCGGGTGCCGGCGAGGGTGACCAGGCGTACGCTGCGGGCGTCACCGGGTTCGAAGCGGGCCGCGGTGCCGGCGGGGATGTCGAGCCGGAATCCCTGTGCTGCTTGCCGATCCAGCTCCAGAGCCGGGTTGACGTCGGCGAAGTGATAGTGCGAGCCGACCTGGATCGGCCGATCGCCGGTGTTGGTCACCCACAGCTCGCGGGTCTCCCGATTGGGGTTGATCTCGATCTCGCCGTCGCCGAGGATCAGTTCTCCTGGGATCATGGCGGTCACCGGATCGGGTCGTGCACGGTGACCAGTTTCGTGCCGTCGGGGAAGGTGGCCTCGATCTGCACCGAGTGGATCATCTCGGGTACGCCGGCCATCACGTCATCGCGGGTGAGCAGGGTGGCACCCCAAGACATCAGCTCGGTCACCGACCGACCGTCGCGGGCGCCTTCGAGCAGTTCGGCACTCAGGTAGGCGATCGCCTCCGGGTGGTTGAGCAGCAGGCCGCGATCGCGGCGCCGCCGGGCGAGGTCGCCGGCCACCACGATCATCAGCTTTTCCTGCTCCCGTGGGGTGAGCAGCATCCTGCGCCTCCTGCCTCCGGGTGGGCTCACCCGGTGTGGCAGGAAGCCTTGCAGCGCTCTGTTTCAGCCGCGGGTCGGCAATGTTGCGCCCAGATCACAGCGCGACCCGCCGGGCCGGTTGCCGTCGGTTCACTTATTCGCGGGTTAGTTTCCTTTGGCATGGGGGGAATTGGGCCGATCCTGGCCCGAGGATGGAAATTGTTGCCAGTGCTGGCGTTGACGGGGCTCGCCGGCTGGTTCGCCAGCGGCCCCGCGGCCAGTCAGGATCCGGCGAGTTCGTGGGTGTCCTCTGCCTCGGATCTGCGGGTCTACTACGCGGCCGCCGGGGTGTTGTTGAGCAGTGGGAACATCTACGCCCCCGTCCCGGATGTCTTTCCCTACATCTATCCACCGTTCGCCGCCCTGGCGTTCGTGCCGCTGCGCTTGTTCGCGTGGCCGACGGCCACCGTGATCTGGGCGGTGATCAACTCTTGGCTGGTGGTCGCCGTCCTGCACCGGTTGGGATTGCAACCTCGCTGGCTGCTGGGTCTGGTCTCGGCGATGACCGTCCTCTGGCTACCTCCGGTGCAGACCACCCTGCAGCTCGGCCAGGTCGGGGTGCTGCTGCTTTTCCTGGTGGTGTTCGATCTGGTGGAACCTGCGAACGGCGAACGCCTGCTGCCCCGCGGTGTGCTGATCGGGATCGCGGTCGGTATCAAGCTGACCCCGGCCGCCTTCGTCATCTATCTGTTGCTCACTCGCGAGCGGCGAGCGGCGATCAATGCCGGGTGCACCTTCGCGATGACGGTACTGGTGGGGTTGCTGATCACTCCCTCGGTGGCCCTCGGCTACTGGGTTCGGCTGGCCGGTGGTGACTCCGGCGCCGACCCGGTGGCGGAAGGGTTGCTGGGCAATCACTCGATCTCCTCGAGCGTGCAGCGCGCGATCGGGGTGGACGCCGGCCGGCTGCCCGGGTTGGCCCTCGGTGCGGTGCTGCTGGGGCTCGGCCTGCTCGCCGCCTGGCTGGCCCACCGGGCCGGTCAACCCCTGATCGGGCTGACGGTGCTCGGGCTGACCTCCGCATTCGCCAACCCGATCACCTGGTTGCATCATCTGGTCTGGGTGCTGCCCGGTGTCGTGGTACTGCTGCAGCGGACCCAGCCACCGTTGCTGCGCTCGGGGATGCTGATCTGTCTGGCCTGGTTGGCCATCGAGCCGCAACTGCGGTTGGGCGGGGTCCCGGAGGATCGTTATTCGACCCGGGATCTGTGGTTCGCGGCCAGCCCAGGAATCGTGGCCCTGGCCGCGACCCTGCTGGTGATCGCCTGGGCATCGGTCACCTTGTGGTTGGCCGGCGCCGATGACGAGACCGCACCAGCCACTCCACCGGTACCGGTTCGCGAACCGGTTGGCCAGGTGACCGACGGTGACGAGCCGACCGTGGCGCTGGGCCCGCTGGATCGGCCGACCCCAGTTCAGCCGGCCCCGGCCCGCAAGGAACCCGCCGCCTGACCCGGGCGTACCTCAGCGGACGCGGGCGCCCTTCGCCAGCCCGATGAGGTGGTCCAGCACCGCACCGTTGCTGGTCCGCAGGCCGCTGTGCTCGTGCTCGCTGGTCACCCACACCTGCACACCGGGCAGCAGTTCGGCGGTCTGCATGGAGAAGTCGAAGGGCACGAACGCGTCGCGCAGGTAGACCGAGGCGGCGCCCCGGGCGTTGCTGGCGGCCAGCGCATCGGCATCGTAGAGCTTCGGCCACTGGTGGGCGGCCAGTTTCTGGGTGACCTCGGCCCAGGGGCGGTAGGCCGGCACGGTGTCCAACCATTCGCTGCTGACATGCTCACCGGTGAGCAGGCTCGGGTCGCTCACGAAGTCCTCGGGCATGGTGCGCATCGCCGACCAGTCGGTGACGACACCGTCGGCGTAGGACGATTCGTGCATCACGTAATAGATCGGGTTCCGCGGCGAGAACGGCAGCGTGGCGGCCACGTCGTGGCGGAACGCGTTGCTGGTGGGGTCCTGCTCCAGCAGCCAGTGCAGGGTCTTCCAGCCGTGATCCCCGCCGAGCTGCATGCCGAGGCTGCGCAGCCGGCTCACCGACAGGACTTCGCCGGTGGGCAGCACGATCTCACCGGCCGCGGCCTGCTCGGCGATCGCCCGGATTTTCTCGCGGTCGTTGGGAAAGCGGCGATAGTAGGCCTGCGACAGCTCCCGCATCCGGTCGTAACAGGAGGCGTACACCTCGTCGCAGTGCCGACCGACCGCCGAGAGCCCACCGGTGATGTACGCCTGGTCGATCGAGTCGGCATACCTGCTCAGGTAGGTCAGCGTGCTGAAGCCGCCGAAGGACTGGCCGAGCACGTTCCAGCGCGGTACGTCGAGGTGCTCGCGGATCGCTTCGCAGTCCCGGACGATCGAGTCGGCCCGGAAGTGGGTGAGGTAGTCAGCGACCTCGTCGGCGGTGCGGCCCTCGAGCAGCCGGTCACCGACGGCGGTGGACCGCCCGGTACCCCGCTCATCGAGCATCACCACCCGATAGTGCTCCAGCGCCACCGGCAACCAGGCCGGTTCTGCCGGCGCGTCCCCCGGCCGCGGCGCCTCGAAGCCCGGACCACCCTGCAGATAGACCAGATAGGGCAGCTCCTCGCCGCCCTCGCGGCTGATCACGCGGGCGAACACCTCGATCGTGCGGCCGTCCTCGGGCGCGTCCCAGTCCAACGGAACGGTGAGGGTGTGGTCGGTCAGGGTCAGGGCGCCGAAACGGTAGCTGTCAGTCACGCCTCCGACCCTAACGAAGTGGTGCCGGCCCCGCCTGCTCGGCTACCATGCACCGTCGAGGTCGCATAGCTCAGTTGGTTAGAGCACCTGCCTTACAAGCAGGGTGTCGGGGGTTCGAGTCCCTCTGCGACCACCCAATGTTTGCGGGCATCTCCCCGCAGTCGGGCGCGGATTCGGCCGCAGGAATCGATGCGTGATCGACGCTATTGACGGGTTTCCCGAGGTGTCACCGTGACCCGTCGCTGACTAGGGGGTTCGCCCTGCCCGGGATTTGCGCGGTGTCACCGGAGTGTCACGGATCTGCCACCCCCGGACCGCCGAGCTCGTCCCAGACTCTGCGATTGCAGGCATCGAGATAGCGGCGGTACCACTCCAGCAGTTCGGATCGATCCGGCATCCCTCCAGTATCGCGACCGCAGAACCGGTCTGATCAGCCGCCCGCCCGCAGACTGGCGAGCATCCGCCGCGCCACCCGCTCCCGCCGCTTCCGGTTCGGGCTGAGCCCGAGGGTGTCATCGGTGATGTCGATGGAGGCGAGCAGCACCATCAGGTCGGCGGCGTCGACCTCTTCGGCCAGCAGCCCGGCCGCATGCAGCCGCGCGGTCAGGGTCTCGAAAGCCGCCCGGGCGCGCCGCTTCGCCCCGGCCACCCCGCCGTCGAACTCGCCATCCAGGGAATGGGTGAGCGAACAGGTGATCTCCCGGATCCGCAGGTAATCGACGGCGAACTCCTCGAATGCCGGCCAGGATGCACCGGTAGCCTCCCGGCTCGCGCGGGCACTGACCTCGTCGAGCAGGTCGATCACCGCTGCAGCCAGCAACGCCTCCTTGCCGAGTGCCCGCCGATAGAGCGTGCCCACACCGACCCCGGCGGCGGCAGCGAGCTGAGCCGCCGACGGGTTCAGCTCCCCGGCGAGCACGAACTCCCGGGTGGCGGTCAGCAGGGCTTCCACATTGCGCTCGGCATCCGCGCGGGGGGGCGTGTCCCCGAGCAGCAGCGTCAGCGCATGCGAGGACTCGGTCATGCACTCCATCCTAGCAAGTGGACGATCTCCGTCCGCTTGGCGTACCGTTCAAGCGGAATGCATCCGTCCGCTTAGGAGTTGTCGTGAGCAACACACCGCGTCATCCGGCCCTCGTCCTCGCCGCTCTGGCCTCGGGGTTCGTGATGGCCTCGATCGATTCCACCGTCGTGAACGTGGCGGCCGTCTCGATCGGCACCGACTTCGGCAGTTCCCTGTCCGCGCTCACCTGGGTCGTGGATGTCTATGTGCTGGCCTTCGCCTCCCTGCTGCTGCTCGGCGGGAGCCTGGCGACGGCGTACGGCAGCCGACGGCTCTATCTCATCGGGATGGTCGTCTTCCTCACCGCCTCACTGGTCTGTGCGCTCGCGCCGGCTCAGCTGGTACTGATCGCGGCACGCGCGGTCCAGGGCGCGGGGGCGGCGATGTTCATGCCCAGCTCACTGTCTCTGCTGGTCACCCAGTTCACCGACCCCGGCCAGCGCGCCCGGATGCTCGGCCTGTGGTCGGCGATGGTGGCGATGTCGGCGGCGATCGGTCCGACCCTCGGTGGCGTGCTGGTGAGCACCTTCGGTTGGCGCAGCATCTTCCTGATCAACATCCCGGTCGTCGTCGCCGGCATCGCCCTGACCCTGACCTGCATCCCGCAGGATCCGGGCAGCCGCGAACGCATCTCCCCCAGCGGGCATCTCACCCTGCTCGTGGTGGTCTGCGCCGCGGCCTTCGTCCTCATCCAGGGACACAGCAGCGGCTTCGGGACCCCGCTCATCCTCGGTGCCATCGGCGTCCTGGTTCTCGGCACGGTCGTGCTCACCCTCCAGCAGCGGCGGACCGCCCATCCGGTGATGCCGTGGCGGTTGTTCCGCAACCGGGCGTTCGCCACCCCCAACCTGATCGGATTCCTTTACAGCGCAGCACTTTACGGAGGCCTCTACCTGATGGGACTGTTCTTCCAGAACGCCCGGCAGGCCGGCCCTCTGGAGGCGGGTCTGCAGTTGTTGCCGATGACGATCTGCTTCCCGCTCGGCAACGTGCTCTACACCCGCATCCATCACCGGGTCAGCAATCCGGTCATCATGACCGCCTGCCTGCTGCTGGCCGGCGCGGCGACGCTGCTGCTGATCGGGGTCGATCCCGCGACCCCCTACTGGTATCTGGCCCTCGCCCTCGGCGTCGCGAACAGCGGGGCGGGTCTGGTCACCGCCGCGATGACCGCCGCCACGGTCGGCGCTGCGGAGGATCGGTACGCCAACTACGCCGGCGCGGTCCTCAACACCAATCGGCAGGTCGGCGTACTGATCGGGATCGCCATCATCGGTCTGGTGCTGCAGGCCAGCACCGATTGGTACGCCGGCCTGCACCTCGCCGTCGCCATCGTCGCCGCCACCTATCTGCTGGCCGGGTTGGCTGCGCTCAACCTGGCGGTGGCCACCCGCTCGGTACCCACCCGGCCGGTGGTCGACGGGTGCTCCGAGTCGGCCTGAGCGTCGCAGGCTCATCTCGACACGCTCGCTGCGCGAGCTACTCGATGAGCGGGGAAACCACGAGCGCTGCGCGAGCTACTCGACGAGCGGGGACACCACGAGCGCTGCGCGGTGGCCGTTAGGGTGACAACTCCGAGGAGACCCAGTGGCGAGAGCGACGGTGCACGATGGCGACCGAATCCGAGGAACATCGCAAGGAATGGCAACGGCTGGTCGGTCGGTTGCGGATCCGCACCATGTGGGGCGTCCCGCTGATCCTGCTGCTGGCGGGCCTGGCTCTCGGGTTGGCCCTGCCGATCGTCGACCGGTTGCTGGCCCGGGTCCTCCAGCCCTATCCGGGCATCGATTCCGGCGCGATCGCGGGGATCCTCGGCATCGTCGCCGGCGCGACCATGACGCTGACCGGGTTGGCGTTCAGCGCGCTCGCCACCGCGATGAGCATCGGGCTGTCCAACATGTCGGTGCGGATCGTGCCGCTGCTGCAACAGGACAACGTGGTGCGCTGGAGCATCGGGACCTTCCTCGGCACCTTCGCCTACGTGTTACTGATCGCGGTGAGCGTGGCGGCCGGTGAGGACGGCTACCAGCCGGTGGCCGCGACCGCGCTGGCGGTCCTCCTCAGCGTGCTGTGCGCGGTGATGCTGCTCGCGCTGATCGCTCGAGTCTGCCAGCACCTCAATCCGGCGATGCTGCTGCACCGGTTGGTCGCCGCGGGCCAGCGCGGTCTGGCGACCGATCTGATCGCCTTCCACCAGGACCAACCGCCGCTGCGGATCCCACCCGAGCCGCTGCCGCACCCCGTCACCCGGACCACCCCGGTCAGGCACGGGGACACGGTGCAGGCGATCAATGCCCGCCGGGTCTACGACCTGGAGAACGAGTGGGGCATCCAGCTCGAACTCGTACCCCGCCTCGGTTCCGCGGTGGCCTTCGGCGGAACACTGTTCCGCACCAGCGCACCCCTGGATCGGGATCGGGCGGCCGATCTCGAGAACGCGGTCGCGTTCGGCGACACCTACTCCCCCGCGAACGGCCTCTACGGCACGATCAGGGCCATCGTCGACATCGCACTCAAGGCACTCTCCCCGGCGATCAACGATCCCACCCGGGCGGTGCAGTGCCTGGACGCGATCGAGGACATCCTGGCCCGGGTCGCCCCGCTGGTCCGCGAACAGGGTGAGACCCTGGCCGGTGAGACCGCCGACGACGCCAGTCTGTCCCGCGGTTGGTGGCGGCCCTGGGAGGTCTGGGTGTCGGCGGCGACCGATGAGATCCGCCAGTTCGGCACCACCTCGATGCAGATCGAACGTCGGCTCCGGGCCCTCTTCCAGACCCTGTTGTCGATCTGCCCGCCGGATCAGCACCCGCCGCTGCGGATTCGTCTCGAGGCCCTCGACCGCGCGACCAGCCAGTGGTCGGATCCCTTGGACCGCTCCCTTTCCGGGGCCGCCGACGTGCAGGGCATCGGCGCGCCGGATGCCTGAGTGATCGCCCGCACCCGGTTATCCTCATCGGGTGAGCGAGCGCGCCCCAACCCTGAAGGACGTGGCCGCCGCGGCAGGCGTCGCGGTGATGACCGCCTCCCGGGCGTTCGCGCGGCCAGAACTGGTCTCCCCCAGCACCCGGGAGAAGGTGATCACGGCCGCGAATTCCCTTGGCTATCGGCACAATGCGCTCGCCGCCGCCATGCGGACCCAGCAGTCGGGGCTGGTCGGGGTGATCGTCACCAACATCGAGAACCCGTTCCACTCCAAGCTGGCCCAGGGCATCGATCAGGTGCTCACCGCCAACGGGCGACGGATGCTGCTCGGCCACTCCCAGGACGACGCGGCGCGCGAGGCAGCACTGATCGCCGATATGCGGTCCTGGCGGGTCGAGGGCCTGATCGCGGTACCGGCACTGGCCGAGATCCCTGCCGAGGAACGATTTGCGGGCACCCCGACGGTGCTCGCCGGCCGCCGGGCCGCGACGAGGTCGATCAACCAGGTGACCGTGGATGACGAGGAGGGTGCCCGGCTCGCCACCGCCGATCTGATCGACCGCGGTGCGCGGCGGATCGGTTTCATCGGCAACGAGGACCGGATCCCGACCACCATCGACCGGCTGGCCGGTTACCGCGCGGCGCTGGCCGATGCCGGTTTCGACGCCGATGAGGGCCTGGTACGCCTGGGCTGCCGCACGGTCGCCGATGCCCGTTCGGCGGTGCTGGAGCTGCGCGGCACGGCGTCCCCCGATGCCCTCTTCTGCGTCAACAACCAGACCACCATCGGCGCGCTGCAGGCGTACGGCGACACGGCCGACCCGCCACTGATCACCGGTTTCGACGATCTCGAGCTGGCCGACCTGCTGCGCATCCCGACCACCCTGGTCAGCTATGACCCGGTGGCCCTCGGCGCCGATGCGGCGAACCTGCTGCTGAAGGTCCTGGCACGGCCCGGCGGCCGGCCCAGACAGCTGGTCCGGCCGGTCACCCTGCACCGCCACGAACCTGCCTGACCGGTAACGAGAGCGTCATCACAATTTCCATCCTTGCCAGCCCCCACTCCTGATGTTAACGTTATCACCACGAGGTCATCGGGGACCTCCTGGCACCTAGGACACGCACATGCCCACTCGTTCCGCATATCCCATCGCGATCTCGGTGATCGCGTCCCTCGCGGGTCTGCTCTTCGGCTACGACACCGCCGTCATCGCAGGAGCCATCGGCTTCCTCGGTGACTACTTCTCCCTGAACGCGGTCCAGACCGGTTTCGCGGTCTCCAGCGCGCTCATCGGCTGCGTCATCGGCGCCGCCCTCTCCGGCTGGATCAGCGACCGGCTCGGCCGGCGAACCACCTTGTTCCTGGCCGCGATCCTCTACACCGCCAGCGCCATCGGTTGCGCGCTCGCCTGGGACTTCACCTCGTTCTGGGTGCTCCGTGTGGTCGGCGGACTCGGTATCGGGCTGTCGGCGATCGTGCCTGCCTACATCGCCGAGATCTCCCCCGCCCACATCCGCGGCCGGTTGACCAGCGTCTACCAGCTCGCGATCACCGTGGGCATCCTGCTCGTCTACATCGTCAACAACGTGGTCGCCAACGCCGGTGATCCGGCGTGGCAGGTCTCCACCGCCTGGCGGATCATGCTGGCCTCCGAGGGCATCCCCGCGGTGCTCTTCCTGGTGTTGATCCTCTTCCTCCCCGAGAGCCCGCGCTGGCTGGTCGCCCGCGGCCGCGAGGAGCAGGCCGCTGCACTGCTGACCCGCCTGGAGGGCGTCGAGGACCCGACCCGGGTACCGCAGATCAAGGAGGACCTGGCCCGCGAGCAGCGTGCCCACGCCGTCAAGATCTTCACCAAGGCGCTGCTGCCGATCGTCCTGCTCGCCTCGGCGATCGCCGCTCTGCAACAGCTTGTCGGCATCAACGTGATCATCTACTACGGCACCGAGATGATGGCCCAGATGAACATCGCCGACCCCTTCCTGCAGCAGGTGCTGATCGGTTCGGTCAACGTCGCCGCCACCGTGCTCGGCATGCTCGTGGTGGACCGCTGGGGCCGTCGCCCGCTGCTGATCATCGGCACCCTCGGGGTGGCCGCGATGATCTCGGTGGTCGGCATCGCCAACCTGACCCAGAGCACCGGCACCTGGGTGATGATCTTCATCATCGGTTACATCGTGCTGTTCGCCGCGACGCTGGGATCCCTTGCCTGGTTGGTGATCGCCGAGCTGCCGCCGTCGCTGGCCCGCGCCAAGGTCGTCGCCTTCGCGACCATGGTGCTCTGGCTCGCCAACGTCCTGGTCGCCCAGACCTTCCCGATGATCAACGAGGCCCGCTTCAACGTCGATGTCATGAACGGCGCCCTGCCCTACTTCATCTACGGCTTCTTCGGCGTGGTGTTCTTCTTCGTCGCCTACTTCTTCGTCCCGGAGACCAAGGGCCGCACCCTGGAGGACCTGAGCGAGCGGACCATCGCCCACGCCGAGGCCGAGGCCGAGGCCGAGGAGGTCGGCAAGTGAGCGCGCTCGCGATCGACGTCGGCGGCACCAGCTTCAAGGTGGCGATCGTGGCCGATGGCCAGATCCTCATCCAGGACCGACTGTCCCACACCTCCGAACCCGGTGATCTCGACCGGCTCACCGAGTTCTGCAACGGACTGATGGATCGGGTGGACCCGGACCAGCGGCCGACCACGGTCGGGATGAGCCTGCCCGGCATCATCGACCAGCGCACCGGTGCGATGGTGTCGGCGCACGACAAGGTCGGTTACATGCTGGGCATGGATCTGCGGACCTGGATGAGCGACACCTTCGGCATGCCCGCGGCGGTGGAGAACGACGCCCGGGCAGCCCTGTGGGGCGAGGTCGGTTATGGCGCCGGGCGGGGTGAGAAGGACATCCTCGTGCTCACCTTCGGCACCGGTATCGGTGTCGCCGCCCTGGTCGACGGCAAGGCGCTGCACGGCCCGCACGAGCACGGCGCCATCCTCGGTGGGCACCAGCAGATCAACCCGTTCCTTGGCCGGATCTGCACCTGCGGTGCCCGGGGTTGCCTGGAGGCCGAGGCCTGTGGCTGGTCGATGCCGGCGGTGGTTCGGGAATGGCCGGGTATCGAGGCCTCACCCCTCGGCACGCTGGACAAGGCGACCTTCTCCGATGTCGCCAGCCAGGCGTACGCCGGAGACCCGCTGGCCCTGGAGATCACCGAGCACTGCGCCCGCGTCTGGGGGGTGGGGATCGTCAACCTGGTGCACGTCCTCGACCCCGACGTCGTGGTGCTCAGCGGCGGATTGATGAACGCCGCCGACCTGATGATCGACACCATCCGCAAAGAGGTCGACGAACGCATCTGGGCGATCTGGGGTCGCCCACGGATCGAGGTGGCGGCCGACGTGTACGCCTCCGCCACCCTCGGCATGGCCTATCTCGCCGAGCACGCCACAGCCTGAAATCCTGCCCACACGAGAATCCAGAGGACAGCACGCATGCAGATCAATGCTCCCGGCAACTACGACCGGGCCCCCATCGTCCAGGTCCCGCTCGACACGCTCACCGAGCAGCAGCGGGCCACCAGCCAGGGCGCCGAGGTCTACCCGGCGATCTGGCAGTACGCCCACGAGGCGGCCGGCGATCGCTCCGCGCTGGTGGTCGTGGACAGCTACCCCGGGGTCGACAACGCCGCCATCATCGACGGCCTGAAGCAGGCCAACCCGACCGCCCGGGTGATCGACGTGGAGGAACGCGCCGCCCTCGGTGAGGCCGAGTTGACCGCCCTGATCGCCCAGAACCTCACCGACGACCGGGTGTTCGGGATCATGAGCCATCACCAGCTGCGGGACTTCTATCGCTCGAGCGAGTTGAGCAGCCTGGCCGCCGATGTCCGTGACGCCGAACAGGACATCGCCCTGGTCGGCTGGGGCGCGACGCTGGCCGAGGTGCACGCCGACGCCCTGGTGCTCGCCGATCTCCCCCGCTGGGAGATCCAGCAGCGCTACCGCGCCGGTGCCAGCAACTGGCGTACCCACAACCCCGACGAGGACATCCTGCGCAAATACAAGCGCGGCTTCTTCGTGGAGTGGCGGGTCGCCGACAACCACAAGCGGCCGCTGATCGAGCGGATCGACTTCCTGCTGGACACCACGCACGAGCCGAAACTGATCAGCGGGGCCGCGGTCCGCGCCGGCCTCGCCACCGCCGCCCGGCAGCCGTTCCGGCTGGTGCCGTTCTTCGATCCCGGCCCCTGGGGTGGGGTGTGGATGGAGGAGACCGTCGGCCTGGAGCACATCGAGGGCAAGAAGTACGCCTGGTGCTTCGACTGCGTCCCGGAGGAGAACAGCCTGCTGCTGGAGGTTTCCGGCACCGTGGTGGAGATCCCCTCGATGGACCTGGTGCTGACCCATCCGCGGGAGCTGCTGGGCCCCCTCACCTTCGCCCGCTTCGGCGCGGAATTCCCGATCCGCTTCGACTTCCTGGACACCGTCGAGGGCGGCAACCTGTCCCTGCAGGTGCATCCGCTGACCGATTACATCCAGCGCACCTTCGGCATGCACTACACCCAGGACGAGAGCTACTACCTGCTCGACGCCGATGCCGACGCGAAGGTCTATCTGGGGCTGAAGGAGGGCGTCGAACCGGAGGCGATGCTGGCGGCACTGGCCCGCGCCCAGGAGGGCGAGGAGCTGTTCGACGCGGAGGCCTACGTCAACGTGTTCCCCGCGGCCAAGCACGACCACTTCCTGATCCCGGCCGGCACGGTGCACGCCTCCGGGTCGGGGTCGATGGTGCTGGAGATCTCCGCGACGCCCTACATCTTCACCTTCAAGCTCTGGGACTGGGGCCGGCTCGGCCTGGACGGCAAGCCCCGCCCGATCCACCTGGAGCACGGTTCGAAGAACATCCAGTTCGACCGCGATACCGCCTGGACGACGGCCAACCTGGTCGACCAGGTGCAGCCGGTCGACAAGGGTGAGGGCTGGCGGGAGGAGCGGACCGGGCTGCACGAGCTCGAGTTCATCGAGACCCGCCGGCACTGGTTCACCGGGCCGGTCGAGCACGACACCGCGGGAACGGTCAATGTGCTCAACCTGGTGGAGGGCGACGTGGTCCGGGTGGAGTCCCCGAGCGGCGCCTTCGATCCCTACGAGGTGCACTACGCCGAGACCTTCGTGGTCCCGGCGGCGGTGGGGGCGTACCGGATCGTGCCCGCCGGTGACTCGGCCGAGTACGGCACGCTGAAGGCCTACGTGCGCGGTACGCAGCTGGGCTGATCCCGCCCGCTCATCGAGTAGGCAGGCACTCATCTCGACACGCAACCCCGGCTCCGCTTCGCTGCGCCGGGGTTGCTACTCGATGAGCGTGGGGTGGACTCCGCTTCGCTGCGCCGGGGTTGCTGCTCGACGAGCGTCAGGCGGTGAGTTCCTGCACCGCGGCGAGGTGGGCGGCCAGGTCGCGGCCCTCGCCGATGGGGTTCACCACGCTCCAGCGCAGCACCCCGTCGGGGTCGAGCAGGAACGACCCGCGTACCGCGCACCCCCGCTCCGCGTCGAAGACCCCGAACCGCTGCGCCAGGGCGCCGTGCGGCCAGTGATCGGCGAGCAGGTCGAAACTCAGCCCCTCGGTCTCGGCGAAGACCCGCTGGGAGAACATCGAATCGCAGGACACCCCCGCGATCCGACAACCGGCGGTGGCGTACGCCTCCCGGTCGGTCTCCAGCTGGCCGAGCTCACCGGTGCAGATGCCGGTGAAGGCGTACGGATAGAAGAACAGCAGCGCCCACTCGCCCGCACCCAGGCGTACCTGCTGGCCGAACTGGTTGGTGGCCTCGACGATCCCGACCCGGTCCCCGTCCGCGATCGGGACGGTCACCGGCGCGAGCCCTTGGGGCGCACCAGCTTGCTGGCCACCCAGTCCTCCGAGATCGGGGCGGTGCTGGTGTGCTGCAGGCCGGCGGTGGTCGCGGCCTCGGCGACCTCGGCGGGATCGACGTGCCCGTCCCGGCCGACCTTCGGCGTCAACAGCCAGATCCAGCCGGTGTCGGCCAGATCGGTGAGCGCATCGACCAGCCCGTCGGCCAGGTCGCCGTCGTCCTCCCGCCACCACAGCAGCACCGCATCACAGGCCTCCATGGCTTCCTCGACCATCTCGGCGTCCAAAGCATCCTCGACGGCGATGCGCAGGTCGTCGTCCACATCGTCATCCCAGCCGAGCTCCTGGACGACCATCCCCTTGGACAGTCCCAACTGCTCGGCAACGGCTGCTGCCTTGCCCCCGGCCGTACTCGCCACCCACTGACTCCTGTTCTGATCCGGACATTCGCTGAGGTCGAACTCTGCCTTGTGCAGAATCGTGCCATGACCCGCGCGTGGGCGGTACCCCGCGAACCGACCGGTGGCGCCTGGTGACGCACGTCCCATCGCAACCCCTCGGCTGGTGAGGTGTGGCGAAGGGGTGCAAAATGGGCCTGACGAGCAAGCTCAGAAGGAGATCTGCATTGGCCAGGCCAGGAGAACGTCCCGCTATCACTGCTGAGGGCACGGCCTTCCAGCTTCCCGACATCGATCCGGAGGAGACCCAGGAATGGCTCGACTCCTTCGACGGGATGCTGGACGCCGACGGCCAGAACCGCGCCCGCTTCCTGATGCTGAAGATGCTGGACCGCGCACGCCAACGACAGGTCGGCCTGCCGTCGCTGCGCAGCAGTGACTACATCAACACGATCGCCCCCGAGGACGAGCCCTGGTTCCCCGGTGATGAGGACCTGGAGCGGGAGATCCGCCGCGCCATCCGCTGGAACGCGGCGGTGATGGTCTCCAAGGCCAACCGCAAGGGCCTCGAGGTCGGCGGTCACATCGCCAGCTACGCCTCGGCGGCCTCCCTCTACGAGGTCGGCTACAACCACTTCTTCCGCGGCAAGGACCACCCCGGTGGTGGCGACCACATCTTCGTCCAGGGCCACGCCGCACCCGGCATCTACGCCCGCAGCTATCTGCTCGGCCGGCTGAACGCCGACCAGCTCGACGGCTTCCGGCAGGAGCACTCCCGCGGCCCCGGCCGTGGCCTGTCCTCCTATCCGCACCCGCGGTCGATGCCGGACTTCTGGGAGTTCCCCACCGTGTCCATGGGCATCGGCCCGATGAACGCGATCTACCTGGCCCGCTTCAACCGCTACCTGCAGAACCGCGGCATCAAGGACACCTCCCAGCAGCATGTCTGGGCCTTCCTCGGTGACGGCGAGATGGGCGAGCCCGAGTCGCTCGGCGCGATCGGCGTGGCGGCCCGCGAGGGCCTGGACAACCTGACCTTCGTGATCAACTGCAACCTGCAGCAGCTGGACGGCCCGGTGCGCGGCAACGGCAAGATCGTCCAGGAACTGGAGTCGTTCTTCCGCGGCGCCGGTTGGAACGTGGTCAAGGTGCTGTGGGGCCGGGACTGGGATCCGCTGCTCGCCAAGGACACCGACGGTGCCCTGGTGAACAAGATGAACACCACCCCCGACGGGCAGTTCCAGACCTACACCGCCGAGGACGGCGCGTACATCCGCAGCCACTTCTTCGACGATCCGCGGCTGCAGAAGATGGTCTCCGGCATGACCGACCGGGATCTGGAGATGCTGTCCCGCGGCGGGCACGACTACCGCAAGGTGTACGCCGCCTTCAACCAGGCGGTGAACCACCACGGGCAGCCGACGGTGATCCTGGCGCAGACGGTCAAGGGCTGGACGATCGACGCCCTCGAGGCGCGTAACGCCACCCACCAGATGAAGAAGCTGACCTCGGCCGACCTCAAGGCCTTCCGCGACCGGATCCACATCCCGATCGCCGACAAGGACCTCGAGGACGCGTACAACCCGCCCTACTACCACCCGGGCGAGGACTCCGAGGTGATCAAGTACATGGTCGATCGGCGGATGAAGCTCGGTGGCTTCGCCCCGGTCCGCCGGGTCAAGCCGCGCAAGCTGGAACTGCCCGGTGACAAGGCGTACGCGCCGCTGATGCAGAGCCCCGGTGAGGGTCAGAAGGTCCCCAAGGTCGCCACCACCCAGGCGTTCGTACGCCTGCTCCGCGACCTGATCAAGGACAAGTCGATCGGTGCCCGCTTCGTGCCCATCGCCCCCGATGAGTACCGCACCTTCGGCATGGACTCGATGTTCCCGACCGCCAAGATCTACAACCCCGGCGGGCAGACCTACGAGTCGGTGGACCGCAAGCTGCTGCTGTCCTGGAAGGAGGCGACCGACGGCCAGATGCTGCACGAGGGCATCTCCGAGGCAGGCGGGCTGAGCTCCTTCACCGCGGCGGGCACCTCGTACGCCACCCACGGCGAGCCGATGATCCCGGTCTTCCTGTTCTATTCGATGTTCGGCTTCCAGCGCGTCGGTGACTTCATCTGGGCGGCCGCCGACCAGCTCACCCGTGGCTTCCTGATCGGCGCCACCGCCGGTCGGACCACGCTGACCGGTGAGGGCCTGCAGCACGCCGACGGGCACTCGCCGCTGCTGGCCGCCTCGAACCCGGCGGTGGTCCACTACGACCCGGCGTTCACCTTCGAGGTGGCGCACATCGTCAAGGACGGCCTGCGCCGGATGTATGGCTACGGCTCGGATGAGCAGCATCCGAACGGCGAGGACATCATGTACTACCTCACCGTCTACAACGAGCCGACCGACCAGCCCGGTCCGCCGAAGGACCTGGACGTCGAGGGGCTGCTCAAGGGCATGTATCTGTTCTCCCCGGCCAAGGGCGATCCGAACATGGCCAAGGCGCAGATCCTGGCCTCCGGCGTCGGTGTGCCGTGGGCGCTCAAGGCCCAGCAGATGCTGCGCGATGAGTGGTCGGTGGACGCCGCCGTCTGGTCGGTGACCAGCTGGAACGAGCTGGCCCGCGAGGCGATGGCGGTGGAGGACGACAACTTCCTGCACCCCGACGAGCCGAACAAGACGCCGTGGGTGACCAGCAAGCTGGCCGACGCCGACGGGCCCGTGGTGGCCGTCAGCGACTTCCAGCGCGCGGTCCAGGACCAGATCCGGCCCTACGTGAAGCACGAGTGGCGCTCCCTGGGCACCGACGGTTTCGGCTTCGCGGACACCCGCGCGGCCGCCCGCCGCTACTTCCGGGTGGATGCCGAGTCGATCGTGGTGGCCACCCTGGACGCCCTGGCCCGCAAGGGTGAATACCGCAAGGACGCCCCGGCCGAGGCCTTCCGCCGCTACAAGGTGGACGACCCGACCGCCGTCGCCAATGTCGAGCAGGAGGGCGCCGGCGCCTGACCCGCCGGTCGTCTGACGAAGAGCAGCCCCGGTTCCGCGTAGGCGGACCCGGGGCTGCTCTCGTCCCCACGTTCATCGAGTAGCCGGCCATGCGCAGCGAAGCGGAGCGATGGGCGGCGTGTCGAGATGAATCCACCCCGCACGTTCATCGAGTAGCCGGCCATGCGCAGCGAAGCGGAGCAATGGGCGGCGTGTCGAGATGAACCCACCCCGCACGCTCATCGAGTAGCCGGCCATGCGCAGCGAAGCGGAGCAATGGGCGGCGTGTCGAGATGAACCGAGCCCACCCCGGGGGGCCGCGCCGGGGCCCGGCCCACCGGAATCTGCGGCTCGATTCTCGATCGGTGCCCAGATCGACCGATTCCGCGATCGAGCCGCAAATTCCGCAGGCCCTCAGCGATCCCCACTCCTGCCCCTGGATTGCACCGCACCGGGGAACGCGGCCGCGAGGCCGTCCCGATCACCCGGTGAACTCAACCGGTGAATCGGACACCTCCCTGCCCCGGGTGGGCAGACCTGTCCGGATCACCAGTCGTACACACCGCGCAGCTTCACGAACCCGATGCCGTGCAATGGACCCGCGGCATGACCAGGAGCACCGAGAGGAACGCCCGCTCCGGGGATACGCTGGCGCGATGACAGCCGAGCAATCCATTCCCCTCTCCCCCGCCCAGGAGAGCCTGTTGGCGGCGATCGTGGCGCTGGAGACCGAGCGCACCTTCGACGGCAACGAACCGTCGGCGACGATCGGGTTGAACAGCCAGCTGATGGGCATCCGGCGGTTGCCCTCCGATGACGAGTGGCTGGTCCCGCTGGTGGTGCACGATGCGCCGCCGGTGGCGCTGTCCGACGGGCCGCTGATCGGCCGCTACTGGGTCGGCAGCGACCGGCGCGGTGAGGTGGTGGTCAAGGTCACCGACGGCCTGCTGTCCTCGATGCAGGTCGAGTGGACGCCGGGCGCGGACCGGCAGTGGCCGACCCCCGCCGACATCACCACCGACTGATCCGAGGACCTCGACCGGTCTCAACCAACCGGCCTCAGCCGGTCAGCGCGGCGTGCTCGTGGCCGGCTCGCGGTGCCGGGAGTCCGAGGTTCCCGCGCAGCGTGTCGTGCTCGTAACCGGTGCGGAAGACGCCCCACTCCTGCAGCAGCGGGATCACCTGATCGACGAACGGGGCCAGGCCGTCGGGGCTGAGGTGCGGGATCAGGATGAACCCGTCGCAGGCGTCGGCCTGGACGAACTCGTTCATCTCCCGGGCAACGGTTTCCGGGGAGCCGACGAAGGATTGCCGCTCGGTGACCTCGATGATCAACTCACGGATCGACAATCCCTTCGCCTGTGCGATCTCCCGCCACTCGGCGGCGGTGGCGAGCGGATCGCGGAATCGGCGTACGCTGGCTCGGCCCTTGCTGATCAGGTCCCCCGGGAGCGGGTCGATGTCGGGCAGGGGTCCGTCGGGATCGTAGGCCGACAGATCGGTGTTCCAGACCTGTTCGAGGAAGGCGATCGCGGTCCGTCCGCTGACCTGCGCCAGGCGGACCTGGTGTGCCAGCTCCCGGGCCTGCTCGTCGGTGTCGCCCAGCACGAAGGTCACCCCCGGCAGCACCAGCAGCTCGTCGCGATTCCTGCCGTAGCGGGGCAGGCGACCCTTCAGATCGGCATAGAACGCCTGCCCGTCGGCCAGGGTGCTGTGCCGGGTGAAGATCGCCTCCGCGGTCTGGGCGGCGAACTCCCGGCCCTGGTCCGAGTCACCCGCCTGGAACTGGACCGGGTGACCCTGCGGGCTGCGCGGCACATTGAAGCGGCCGGTGATGTCGAAGAACTGGTCGGTGTAGCTGAACTCCCCGGCCCGCTCGGTGGCCAGGAAACGGCCGGTGTCGCGGTCGGCGACGACGTCCCCGTCGACCCAGGAGTCCTGCAGCACCCGGGTCGCCTCGACGAAGGAGCGGGCCCGCTCATAACGCAGCGAATGCTCCAGATATCCACCCCGACGGAAATTCTCGCCGGTGAACGCATCGGAGCTGGTCACCACGTTCCACCCCGCCCGGCCCTCGGAGAGGTGGTCGAGGCTCGCGAACTGGCGGGCGACCTCGTAGGGCTCGTTGTAGGTGGCGTTGATGGTCCCGACCAGGCCGAGCCGTTCGGTGACCGCGGCGAGCGCGGTCAGGATCGGGAAGGTGTCCGGCCGGCCCACCACGTCCAGGTCGTAGATCTCGCCGCCCTGCTCCCGCAGCCGCAGTCCCTCGGCCAGGAACAGGAAGTCGAACAGGCCCCGCTCGGCGTCGCGGGCGAAGCGGACGAAGGAGTCGAAGTCGATGTGGCTGCCCGACGCCGGATCGCTCCACACGGTGGTGTTGTTCACCCCCGGGAAGTGCGCACCGAGGTGCAGTTGCTTTGCCGTGGTCATGATGGTCCTCTCACGTCTTTCGCTGTGCTGGTGGGGATTCGCTGATCGGTCAGGTCAGGGCGTACCGGTTCGCCGGCCGGATCAGCCCGAGCCGTTCGCGCAGGGTGACGGGTTCCTCGATTCCTCGATGCAGACCCCGCCGGCGCAGCAGCGGCAGCAGCTCGCTGGTGATCCGATCCAGGTCCCGCGGCAACCGGGCCGGCCGGAGGCGTACCCCGTCGATGCCGGCGGCCCGCCAGTCCTCGATCAGGTCGGCCACCGCAGTCGGGGTGTCGGCGACGATCAGCGCGTCGCTGGTCAACGGTTCGCCGTTCGCCGAGTCCAGTTCATCGAGCGCCGCCCGGGCCGTCTGCGGGGTGTCCTCGAGCAGCACCAGCAGGTCGGCGAACACCGTGGGCGCGCGGACCGGTTGCTCCGCCTCGAGCTCGTCGACGATGGCGGCAGCGGCCACCGCGTCCTGCGGGGTGACGAACGCCAGATCGGCCGCCTGGGCGATCAACCGGTACGCCACCGGGACATGCCCGAGCGCGCCGACCAGTGGCTGTCCCTGCGGCGGCCTGGGGGTGATCGACGGGCCCTTCACCGAGAACGTCGCGCCGGAGAAATCGATGTGGTGCAGCTTGTTGCGGTCGATGAACCGACCGGTGGCCACGTCGCGGATCTCGGCGTCATCCTCCCAGCTGTCCCACAACCGGCGCAGCACCTCGACGTAGTCGCCCGCCTCGGCGAACAGTTCCTCGATGCTGGTCGGCCGGTCCCGACCCAGATGGCCCAGCTCGTCGCGCCGCCCGCCGACCTGCACCCGGACCCCGGCGCGGCCGTGCGAGATGTGATCGAGGGTCGCGATCGCTTTGGCGGCATGGAAGGGCTCGGTCAGCGAGGTGACGACGGTGGGCAGCAGCCCGATCCGATCGGTGACCGGCGCCACCCGGGTGGCGACCAGCACCGCGTCCAGCCGACCGCGCACCTCATCGGTGCGCCGGTCGGGTGTGAATCGGTCGTGGGACTGCAGCCGCAACGCATCCTCGAAGGTCACCAGGTCGACACCGCCGCGTTCGGCCTCGGTGACCAGGTCGGTCCAGTACCGTGCCCCGAACAGCTCCGCGGGTCGTGCCTGCGGCAGCCGCCAGGCGGCGGGATGCCACCCGGCGCCGTCGAGCGCAACGGCGATCTGCAGCGGCGCGGTGCCCGGTGTTCCGATGGTGCTCATCGGCGATTCTCCTTCACTGGTGGCGAAATTCGGCTGCTGCCGCGGTGGCCGGGGCGGCACTCGGCGGCCAGCTCGACCGCCTGCTCGACCGGGGCCAGGCAGTGCCAGGCACCCTCCGCCCCGGAGACGACGGCGGCGCTGCGGAGCCAGTTCTCGATCCGGGTCGTCCGGCTCACCCGGTTCATGCGGCGGCCTCCGGGGTGATCGAGGTGGTGCGCCGGTCGGGTACGGTGCCCAGGCCGAGCCCCCCGAGCAGGGTGCGGGCCAGCCGGTCGTTCTGCCGGAATGCCGGTGCGTTGAAACCCGGTCGCGCCAACCCACCGGCACCGGCACTGCCGGAGACCGACGGCCCGACCAGGTAGCGGTTCGGGTGCACGCTCCCGTCGCGGCGCAGCGCCCGGGCCTCCCGGTCGGTGCGCAACAGCCCCCCGGGCAACCGGCCACCATCCGGTCCCGGGATCCGCTCGGTGGCCAGTTGGCCTCGTGCCAGCAGCGAGCGGATCGCCGGGTCCGCGGTCTCGTTGATGTCGACCCTGGCGAGGAAGGCGTCCACCAGGGCGCGGGTCCGCACCCCGGTCTCGTGGCCCTGTGAGCGGGCCACGAAGTGATCGCCGTCGAGTTCGACGCTCAGCTCCGGCCCCAGGAAGTGCACGACGCCCGCGCGGTGCAGGGCCAGCAGTTCGGCGAGCCGCCGCGGCGGCGGGCCGCTGCACACGAACGAGAACAGCCCCCGCCAGCCGTCCTCGACACGGGTGATCCGGTCCCCGACCGCCAACCGCCCCTCCGCCAGCAGCCCGGAGAGGAAACCGTGGATGCTGACGAAGGCGTCGAAGACCGCGCGGTCGGGACTGTACGCCCGGTCCCGGCGCCGAGCCAGATCGTCGGTGATGTGCGCCACCACCGCCGACTCGGCCCCCGCTGCCGGGACCCGGTCGGTGGTGAGGGGCCGGTCGATGGCGGCCAGATCGAAGCGGTCCCGGGGGTCGGGAACGAGCTCGTCCACCAGTGCGGTGACCCGGGAATCGGTTGCCCGGTGGGATTTCAGGGCCTGCTCCAGGTCGGCCCACCCACCGCGGGTGCGTTCGGGGTGGGCGGTGAACAACCGCCGGTAGTGGGCATCGGCGAGTTCGGTCTCGATCAGCGGCCACACCTGGCTGTCGAAATCGAGCTGGCCACTCTCACCCAGCCGATCGAGGCTGAGGTGGCGCAGCGGTGCCGGCCCGTCGGCGATCGCGTACCCCAGCTTGGCGTGGTAGGGCACACCCCGGCGCGAACCGGCGTACAGGATCGGTTCCAGCCCGGAGGGCCGATAGGTCAGCTCACCGTTCTCCTCGACGAAGCTGCCACCGCGGCCACCGGCGAGCAGCACCGCGAGATCGATGAACGCCAGCCCCATCCCGCGCACGATCACCGGTTCACCGGGCTGCAGGGCGCTCAGGTCGAGATCGGCGGTGTACCCGGGCGGGATGTAGGTCAGGTCCTGCTGGCGCGCCTTGTCCACCAGCTCACGCTGGTCGTCGGTGAGGAGCTGGTCCAGGTGCCCCTGGGCGAGCACGGTGGCGTCGGCCAGCAGCCGTTCACCGCCCGCCAGCACCACCACCTGACGGCCCGCCTGGTCGATCACGTCGACGGCCCGGTCGGCGTGCAGGATCACCTCGACCCCCGGTGGGAGCTGTCCACGGATCCGGTCCCACGCCCAGCCCAAGTACTCACCGAGCACCGCGCGCGGCAGGAATGCCTGCGGGTCGGGTTCGTCGTCGGGGGCGAGCCAGCCCTGGTCGACCAGCACCGGGCGCCCCGCACCGGTGATCCACTCCCCCAGCGAGGGTCCGGATCGTACCGGGCCCGCGCAGTCGACCGACTCATCGGTGAACACCGTGATGTCGGCGGCATGCGAGTTCATCCACAGCAGTCGGGACTGATCACCGCGCCAGATCCGTCCGGTACCGGGGCGGTGCGGATCGACGATGTGCACCTGCAGCTGCGCGTCATCACCGAGGCTGGCGCCCATGCGTTCCAGCACACCAAGGGTCCGCGGCCCGCCGCCGACGAAGACCACCGAGGGGGTGCGCCGCGGCGCGACCTCCGGCTGCCGCACCACCTCACCACCGGCGCGTTCACCGCGGGAGCGCCAGGCGAGCTGGGCGTGCAACCGGTCCAGGAAGGCCCCGGTCACCGCGTCCACCTCGGCGGCGGCGCCCTCCTCGAGATGGCCGCGCTGCTCCTGCTCGGCCTTCACGATCGCCCGCGCCAGCACGAACCGGCCGGAGGAGATGTGGTCGGCACCCAGCGACTCCAGCACCGGTCGCAGCGCATAGTCGACGACCAGCACGTGGGCCGGGGAGCCACCGGTGACCAGCGGCAGCACCTGCTTGCCGACCAGCGCGGTCTGCGGCAGCAGGTCGAGAAAGGCTTTCAGCAGCCCGCTGTAGGCGGCCTTGTAGACCGGTGAGGTGACCACGACGGCATCGGCGTCGGCGATCGCGGCCACCGCGGCGGCGATCTCCGGATCACCGGCTTCGGCGAGCACCAACGGCCTGGCGGGCAGGTCCCGCACCACGACGGGGACGACCGTGTGTCCCGCCGCCTCGATGATCGCCTGGACATGGGCGAGCAGGACGTCGGTACGCGAGGCGACCGAGGGGCTGCTGGAGATGGTGACGATCCGGGCCATGCTCTGGATCTCCTTCCGGCGATGGGATTCTGACGCGATCAGCGGGCGGTGGGTTGGGCGCTTGGCTTCTTGCTGGGCCGGGGCAGACCGGGCGGGTTCACCTCGGAGCGGGGCACCGCCTCGGACTCCAGGCCCCACTTGGCGAGCACCTGCTGGTAGGTGCCGTCGGCGATCGCCCGGTTGACGGCCGCGGAGAGCGGATCGGCGAGCCCGCTGCCCTTGCGGGAGATGATCCCGACCTTGCCTTCGATGGGATAGCTCGAGGAGACGGTGCCGGCGATCTCGGTCTGTCCGCTGGTCGCCACGTGGTAGGTGGCACTGGGGTTGGGGCCCAGGTAGGCGTCCAACCGGCCGGATCGGATGGCCAGGTAGGAATCGGTGGCGTTCTGGAAATAGAGCACTTCGGCGGCCGGGCGGCCCGCATCGGTGTTCTGCTTGTTCCAGTTGAGCAGCACCTGTTCCTGCAGGGTTCCCGATCCGACGCCGATCCGCTTGCCGGAGATGTCGGCGGGGCCGTTCACCTTCCAGCCGGTTCCCTGGGCGGTCTCGAAGGCGTGCAGTCCGAGCCGGTAGGTGGCCAGGTCGTATTTGTCCTTGCGTTCCTCGGAGACCCCGACGTTGGAGATCCCGACGTCGCTGCGCTGGGCGTCCAGGCCGACGAACAGGTTCTCCCAACTGGTGTTGACGATCTCCACGCGCAGACCGACGACATCGCTGACCAGGTTGGCGATGTCGACCTCCACCCCGATCGGGGTGCGGTTGTCGGAGGCGACGAACACCAGCGGTGCGTTCCCGGCGCCGTTGGCCGCCACCCGCAGCACGCCGCTGCGGCGTACCGACTCGGGCAGCTGGGCCGCCAGCGCGGGATCGAAGTTTCCCTTCACCCGCGGCTGATCCGGGCTGGTGTCGTATTTGATCACCTGCACCTGGGAGCCGGCGACCGGGCCGTCCGCGGCCTGCCGCGGCTCCTCGGACGGGTCGGCGCAGGCGGCCAGGCTGACGACCAGAGCAGCCGCGGTGAGCGCGGTCAGCCGGCGGCGAACGGTGTGGAAGGTGGGCATGGGATGCTCCTGGATTCGTTTCTGGGAAGGATTCTGGGAAGACGGTGTCACTGGGTACGGGCCAGGAAGGACCGCGTGCGGGCATGGGTCGGGTTGGTCAGCACCTGCTCCGGCGGCCCGGATTCGACGATGTGGCCGCCGTCCATGAACACGACGGTGTCGGCGACCTCACGGGCGAAGGCGATCTCGTGGGTGACGATCAGCATCGTCGTGCCTCCGTGCGCGAGTTCGCGGATCACCTCGAGCACCTCACCGACCAGTTCCGGGTCGAGGGCGGAGGTGGGTTCGTCGAACAGGATCAGGCCGGGCCGCAGCGCCAGGGCGCGGGCGATCGCGACCCGTTGCTGCTGACCGCCGGAGAGCTGACGCGGATAGACGTCGGCCTTGTCGGCCAGACCGACCCGACTCAGCAGTTCGCGGGCCTCACCGATCACCTCCCGACGCGGCCGCCGCTGGGCGGAGACCGGTGCCTCGATGATGTTCTCCAGCACCGTCAGATGGCCGAACAGGTTGAAGTTCTGGAAGACGAACCCGATCCGGCTGCGCTGGCGCAGGATCTCCGCCTCCGACAGCTCGTGCAGCCGGTCGCCGCGCTGGCGATAGCCGACCAGTCGGCCACCGACGGTGACCAGCCCCTGGTCGACCTTCTCCAGGTGGTTGATGATCCGCAGCAGGGTCGACTTGCCCGAACCGGACGGCCCGATGATCGCGGTCACCGAACCCTCGGGCACACTCAGGTCGACCTCGCGCAGCACCTCCAGGGTGCCGAAACTCTTGCGTACCTGGCGCAGCTCCACCGCACTCATCGGTCAGCACCCCCGGTCACCCGGGTGACCCGGCCGCGCTGCACCTGCTGTCCGAGTGCGGCACGCAGCCGCTGCACGGGGGTGGCGCGCGGGGTGCGTTCGCTGCCCCGGCCGAAGTGCCGCTCGATGAAGTACTGCGCGATCGAGAGCAGCGTGGTCAAGATGATGTACCAGACGGTCGCGACCATCAGCAGCGGGATCACCCGGGAGTTGCGGCCGTAGATCACCTGCACCTGATAGAAGAGCTCGGGGATCGCCATCACCGAGACGATCGAGGTGCCCTTGAACAGGCTGATCACCTCGTTGACCGCATTGGGCAGGATGGAGCGCATCGCCTGCGGCATCACGATCCGCCGGAATCGACGCCACCGTGGGATTCCCAGCGCCTCGGCCGCCTCCACCTGGCCGGCGTCGACCGACAGGATCCCGGCCCGCACGATCTCCGCGGCATAGGCCGCCTGGTGCAGCGCGAGGCCGAGCACGGCCGCGGCCATCGCGCTCAGCAGCGCATTGGTGTCGATGCTGAACAGTTCCGGACCGAAGGGGATGCCGACGCTGAGCTGGCGATAGAGATAGCCGAAATTGAACCAGAAGATCAGCTGCACCATCAGCGGGATCGAGCGGAAGGCCCAGACGAAGGTGTACGCGACCGCCTGCAGCAGCAGGCTTTCCGACAATCGCATCGCCGCGAGCACCACCCCGAGCGCGAAACCGATCACGGTGCCCAGGGCGGTCAGCTGGAGCGTGGTCAGCAACGCCTTGAGGATCGACACCGACAAGAAGTAGTCGGCGAAGGTGCCCCACTCCCAGGCCGGGTTGGTCACCAGGGCGCGCACCAGCCCGACCAGCAGCAGGGCCACCACGACGGTGGCGACCCAGGTCAGCGGGCGGCGGCGCGGCACGATCCGCAGCGCGGCGGGATCGAGGGCGGCCGACACCGAGGGTTGCTCCCCGGCCGCCCGCGGGGCCTCGGGGGTCTCGTCGACCGGGCGGGAACGAGTGGAGATGGACACGGTTGCTCCTGGCTGGGCGCACTCGTCCGCGGATGCGAGACGGTGCGGTTCGATGGGTGGGGACGTCACCGGACGCCCGGAAACTCCGTGCTGGTGGGAGATCCGGCGACCGGGTCCTATGGGGTGCCGTCGTCGACGGCCACGCAGGGGGTGATCAGCGCATACAGAAGGCGCTGCAGACGAGGAGCAGATCGATGTGGGCACGCGTCACCAGGGACGGCGTCACCGGAGCACAGGAAACGGTCTCACGCGCGGAACCGCACATGTGACGTCCTCTCGATCGGTTCGTCTGGTCCCGGTTCGAACCCGGGCGTACCTCAACTGAAGCCCACCCACTAGGCATTGTCAATCACAATGCCTCGATAATTTCAGCCAATGGGCGTGAGGGGCGTCACACCGCTCACCGGCGCCGGCAGAACTCCTGCAGGCGCTCCAGGTCGAAGGTGTTGATGATCCGATCGGGGGTGAGGCCGTGCCGCTCGGCGCGCTCGCAGCCGTAGGCGACCCAGTCCAGCTGACCGGGAGCATGCGCGTCGGTGTCGATCGAGAAGAAGCAGCCCATCTCCACCGCCAGCGCCAACAGGTCATCGGGTGGATCGCAGCGCTCGGGCCGGGAGTTGATCTCGACCGCGACCCCGAACTGCACGCAGGCGGCGAACACCACCTCCGGGTCGAAGACCGACTGTGGCCGGGTCCCCCGCGCCCCCATCACCAGGCGACCGGTGCAGTGCCCGAGGATGTTGGTCGCGGGGTTGGCGATCGCACCGACCATCCGATGCGTCATCGATTCGGAATCCATCGCCAGCTTGGAGTGCACCGACGCGACGACCACGTCGAGCTCACGCAGCAGGGCGGGCTCCTGGTCCAGCGCACCGTCGTCGAGGATGTCGACCTCGATCCCTTTCAGGACACGGAAATCCGCATCCTGAGCCTGGAACGCCTCGTTCAGGTCATCGACCAGCTCGAGCTGTTCGCGCAGCCGTTCGGCGGACAGCCCGCGGGCCACCTTGAGCCGCGGCGAGTGATCGGTGATCGCCTGATAGCGATAGCCGAAGGACTGCGCGACCAGCATCATCTCCTCGACCGGCGACCCGCCGTCGGACCAGGTGGAGTGGCAGTGCAGGTCGCCCTTGAGGGCCGCCCGGATCGCATCTCCCCCGCTGACCAGCGGTTGCTGCTGCTCGCGCAGTTGGGCGAGATAGTCCGGCACCCGGCCGGCGACCGCCTGGGACACCACGGTCGCGGTCTTCGGGCCGATCCCGGGCAGCCCGCGCCAGTCGTCGGCACTGCGATGCTGCTCGCGTTCGGCCGCGTCCAGCTCGGCGATCAGGTCGGCGGCGCGGCGATAGGCCTTGACGCGATGGGTGTCGGCCCGGTCCCGCTCCAGCAGGTAGGCGATCTCACGCAGCGCATTCACCGGATCCACCCGGCCAGCCTATGCCAGCCGGATCACTGGGGAAGCAGCCGCAGCGCCGCGGCGTACGCCCGGTCGAAGGCCGCCTCGTCGGCGAGCACCGAGGCCGCCACCTGGGCGCCTTCGTGCAGCAGCTGCACCTGCCCGGCCAGCATCGCGTCGCCGAGCAGCGCCGACCAGAGCAGGCCCATCCACTGCTTCTCCTCGCGGATGATCCGCACCGCCCCCGCGTCACTGGGGCCGACGTCGGCCCAGGCGTTGACGAAGGCGCAACCGCGCTCGTTGTGTGCGGCCCAGGATCGGCTGTAGTCGAAGACCACCCGCAGGGCCTCGGCCGGATCCTGGGGGTCGGCGGCCCGCACCGCCGCCAGCAGGCCGACCTGCCAGCGGTGCGCGCGACGGGTCAGGTAGGCCGCCACCAACCCATCCTTGGAGCCGAAGCGTTGATAGAGCGTCCGCTTGGTCGCCCGGGCCTGCTCGGAGATCAGGTCGACGCCGACGGCGGTGATGCCCCGGTCGTAGAAGAGCTCGCTGGCGGTGTCCAGCAGTCGCTCCCCGACCGGTGTGGTGACCGGCATCTCGATCGGCACCAGCTCGTCCAGTTGCTCCATCGCCTCCCCCTCGGGCCGCACCGTGCACTGCGAGTATACAGACCTGTGTGTTTACCTCGATGCCATGACTCGAATCCTCTGGGCGAGCGGCTTCGTGGTGTTCTGGAGCTCCGGGTTCGTCGGCGCCGAACTGGCCAGCGCCAGCGATCCGACCGCGGTGCTGGCATGGCGCTACCTGGCCACCGCGGCGGTCCTGCTGCTGATCACCCTGCCCCGTCGCCCACAGCTCCCGGCACCGGTCATCGGTCGACAGATGGCGATCGGACTGCTGGCGCATGTCGTCTTCCTCGGTGGGGTCTTCGGCGCCAGCGCGGTCGGGGTGGCACCCGGCACGGTCGCCCTGGTCTGCGCCACCCAGCCGATGCTGGTCACCCTGATCGGCTGGGTCTGCTGGCGGGAACGGCCCGGTGGCGGCGTACTGCTGGGCCTGCTGCTGGGACTCGTCGCGGTCGCGGTGACCGTCGGACTCGGCACCACCGCCGGCCCGGGCGTACTGCTGCCGGTGCTGAGCCTGCTGGCCCTCTCCGCGGCCGCCGTGGCGGAGCGGCGCTGGCCGGCCGGCACCGATGTGCTCACCGCGTTGACGATCCAGGTGGTCGTCGCGGCCGCGGTCTTCACCGGGTACGCGGCCGTCAGTGGCCGGTTGCTGGTGCCGGTCACCGCCGACCTGCTCGCGGCGATCAGCTGGCTGGTGCTGCTGTCCGGGATCGGCGGGTACGCCACCTTCCTGGTCTGTCTGCGGCGGCTGGGCGCGGCACGGACCAGCAGCCTGCTGTATCTCACCCCGCCGGTGACGACCCTGTGGGCCTGGGCGCTGTTCGGCCGGCCACCCGGTGGCAACGAGCTCGTCGGTCTGCTGCTCGGCACGGCGGCCGTCACACTCGTGTTGCTCGGTCGGCGTCGACAACCGGACCGCGCGGGCGTGGGCCACTAGTCTCTCCCCCATGACCCCGGAGTCCCGCGGCGCCCGCTCGCCCCAGCTGTCCGCGCGCCAGCGGGCCGCGATCACCAAGCGGCTCTCCGGGATCGCCGCCACCATGGCCACCGCAGCGACCGCGGAGATGGAGCAACGGCACGAGTGGTTCACCAACCTGGACGCCGAACACCGCTCCTGGGTCGGCGTGGTGGCCCGCGCCGGGATCGACGGCTTCATCACCTGGTTCGCCGACCCGGAGGCGGCCTCCTCGGGGCTGGAGGTGTTCTCCACCGCACCGCGCGCCCTGGCCCGACACATCAGCCTGCACCAGACCGTCGAGCTGGTCCGCACCACCATCGAGGTGGTGGAGACCAAGCTGCAGGAGCTGCTGCCACGCGGTGATCGCCCGGTCGCCCAGGTCGCGATCATCAACTACAGCAGGGAAATCGCCTTCGCCGCCGCCGAGGTGTACGCCCGCGCGGCCGAGACCCGCGGCGCCTGGGATGCCCGACTGGAGGCCCTGGTGGTGGATGCGGTGGTCCGCGGCGAGACCGACGAGTCGGTGCTCTCCCGGGCCTCGACGATGGGTTGGACCGCGACCAGCGCCGTCGCGGTCGCGGTCGGCGCCTCGCCCAACGGTGACGACCCCCGACTCGGTGAGCTGCTGCGCCGGACGGCCGGTCGCCAGCACGTCGACGTGCTCTCCGCGACCCAGGGTGACCGGCTGGTGCTGGTGCTCGGCGGGGACGCGCTCGGCGAGACCGACAGCGGGTTGGCGCTGGTCGGGCAGCTGCTGGATTTCTTCGGGCCGGGCCCGGTGGTGCTCGGACCGGCGGTGGACCACCTGGTCGACGCCTCCTCCTCGGCCCGCTCGGCGCTGTCGGGGTTGCGCGCCGCGGTCGCCTGGCCCGAGGCACCCCGCCCGGTCAGCTCGGCCGACCTGTTGCCCGAACGTGCCCTGGCCGGTGACGGGCACGCCCGGCGCGCCCTGGCGTACGACGTCTTCGGCCCGCTCGCCGAGGCCGGAGGAGGCCTGCTGGAGACCCTGGTCGCCTTCCTGGACGCCGGCACCTCGATCGAGGGCGCCGCGCGCGGGTTGTTCGTCCATGCCAACACGGTGCGTTACCGGTTGCGCCGGATCGCCGAGGTGACCGGTTTCAATCCCAGCGATCCGCGGGATGCCTATGTGCTGCGGATGGCACTCACCCTGGGTCGGCTCGTCGGCCCGCAGTCGACCTCTGGAGACAACCGGTGACGATCACCATCCATCGTTTCACCGCCGAGGACTGGGAGCTGATGCGTGCGCTGCGGCTGGCCACCCTCAGCGACGCCCCGCGGGCCTTCGGGTCCTCCTTCGATGAGGAGCGGAGCTATACCGAGAGCTACTGGCAGGCCCGCGCGGGCTCCGGGCACAGCCTCTGGGCGGCCGATGACGGCGAGCCGGTCGGCACGGTCGGCGTACGCCCCGATGAGGACGGGAACCAGCTGATGGTCTGGATGTGGGTCATCCCCGCCCACCGCGGCAGCGGGGTCGCCGACCTGCTCGTCGAGGCCGCCGTCGCGATGGCCGCCGGCCGCGGCTCGGACACCCTGCGGCTGTGGGTGGAGACCGAGAGCATCGCGGCACGCAAGCTGTACGCCCGGCACGGCTTCGAACCCACCGGCCGGACCGAGCCGATGCGCGGGATTCCGGGCCGGATCCAGCTGGAGATGATCCGCCGCTGAGAAGGGAGCACCAGCCCATGAGCACCGACGCCCCGGGCCCGGCGACGCTGTCGCGGGCCCAGCTACCCCGGATCACCGGGCTCGTCCTCGGTTGGATCGCGGTGCTGTCGCTGACGATGCCATGGGTGGCGAAGTGGCAACCGTCGCTGCCCCCGCGCCGACTGCCCGATCAGGCGTACGGCTTCTGGCTGGCGACCGAGATCTTCGACGACCGGGCAGCCGCCGGCATGCTGACCGCGGTCGCCCTGCCGCTCGGTACGGTGGCGATCCTGGTCCTGCTGTATCTGGCCGCCCGGCGTCCCTCGCCCATCTGGCCCGGTCTCGCGGTCGCCGGCATCGCCCTGGCGCTGCTGATCCTCGCCCGGGTGGGCATCGAGCTGTACGTTCCCGAGGAGACCGTCGGCGACCTGTTCGTGCGCCAGCCCGGTTGGTACCTGTGGCAGGCAGCGATGGCCGGTTGCCTGATCGCCGGATTGTGGATCGTGGTCACCCACGAGCGACCCTGGGCCGGTGAGCGAACCCTCCCCGAAGGGCACGTCGGCGGGCCGCTCGGGTAGCCCTTCCGGCTTCTACGATGAGCCGGTGCATGCTGCCCATCCGGCCCGGCTCGCGGCCACCACCGCGCAGATCTGGTGGCGCACCCTCCCCGCCACATTGAGCTGGTTGCTGGCCGCGTGGCTGCTGGCCGAGGTCGCGCTCTGGGGTGCGGCGATGTTGATCCGGTACAACTCGTGGCTGGCCCTGGTGGTGTTCAGCCTCGGTCTGGTCGCGACCGTGGTCGCCACCGTGGCGGTGCTGCACATCCTCGGCCGGGAATGGCTCGCCCGAACCGGACGACCATCGGCGGAGCCCGCCGCCGAGGGCGCCCCGGCCGCTGCACCGAATCGGCTCACCGATCTGGTCGCGGTCACCCTGCTGCCGCTGCTGGGGATCTACGCGGCCTTCGACAAGGTCCGGCAGCGGGCGGCCGAACTGGAACTGGTCGACATCTGGCTGGCGAACCCCACCCTGGCCGATCATGTCTCCGATCTGCTCGACCCGACCGCGAACGGCAGCCGACTCGGGATCGCGGTGGTCGTGATCGTCGGTGCCTACCTGCTGCGGCGCTCGCTGGAGCTGCTGGGTGAACGCTCGGGACGCACCCTGCTCGGCCTGGTCGGTGCCTTCTTCGAAGCGTTCTTCCTGCTCACCTTGATCCTGGTCGGTGGCCGGGTGTTGGAACTGGTCCGCAACTGGCTGGCCGGGCGTCAGTTCTCGGCCTGGGTCGAAGGATTCCTGCGCGAGCTCGCCAAGGTCTTCGGTCATCCGGACTTCTTCGCCCGGCTCTGGCGGTTCTGGTCCGAGACGGTCTGGCCGACGCTCGGCACCGCGGTGTTCGAGCCGTTGCTCTGGTTGGCCGTCGCGGCGCTGGTGTTCGGCACCGGCGGGTTGTCGGTGGCCGAGTTGTGGCGGCGTCGCAGCGACGCCCCGGCCGTCGAGCGGCGCCGGCTGCGGCGGCTGCGGGAGTCCGGGACGGTCCGGCGTGGCTGGCTGGAGTTCCAGGAGGCCTTCCTCGGTGACATCGACGACCGCTACGTGCCCACCTTCCAGGCGCTGCGGCTGGTGGTACGCCCGGGACTGCTGTTCCTCGCCGGGTTCCTGTTCGGCTACGGCCTGCTCCGGCTGCTCACCGACTTCGCCGCCACTGGGGCGTACGTCTGGTTGATCGGTGAGCGGCCCGCGGTGTACGCCTTCGCGGCCCAGGCGACCAGCGATGTGCTGATGCTGCCCCTGGAGGCGCTGCGGCTGGCACTGCTCACCGTCGCCTTCCAGGTGTGCTTGGCGTGGCCCCGCCGCCGGGGTGCGGCGGAGACTGCCGTGCCGGAGCCCGGGGAACCCGAACCGCTGGCGGCCACCCGATGAGCCGCCTCCTGCGCGGAGTGCTGACCCTGCTGCTGGCCGGGGCGATCGCGACCGCCATCCCGAAACCGGGTGAGCTGCTGGTCGGGGCCCGTGGCCCGGCCTCGGAGGCGTACACCTTCGACGGGTGCCGGGTCCGGGTGAGTGAGGTCAGGGCCGCGCGGCAGGCGTACGAGAGCCCGGAGGATCAGGCGGACGGCCAGCAGCCCTACCGCACCGACGGCCTGCTGGTCTCGGTCGGCTTCGCGGTGGACTCGTTGACCCGCCCCTGCGCGGTGCAGGGTGGAACGCTGGAACACCGAGGCCGCTCCTACACGGCGATCAACAGCCCGCTCGGCGGTTCCGAGCCCGGGTACCGGGGTTACGGTGTCGCGGTTTATGAGATCAGCCGCCGCGACCTGGACCGGCTCGGGTCGGGCGCCGAGATGATCCTCAACCAGGGCGGCAGTTTCGATCAGGTGCGGGGTCTGGAGTGGCGGGCCAGGATCCGGATCGACCTCTCGGCCGTGGGCAATCCGCCTGCGGACGCGGTGGTGCATCTCGAGGACGACCGACCCGAGGAGGTGCTCCGATGAGCGGGCTCTTCCGGACCCTCGCGCTGCTGCTGCTCACCGCCCTGGTGCTGACCGGGTTGTGGTGGCGGGCCGGCGAACGCGATCCGCGCAACGACCAGCGGCCCTGGCAGTCGGTGGGCAAGGTGGCGCAGGTGGGCGCGGACACCTATCGGATGGAGCGCATCGACATCGGTACCGAGTTGTATCCGCCCGATGCCGCCCCCGGATTCCCGGTGGAGCCGGCCCGCGCCCGGCCCGGGGAGACGCTGGTCATGGTCACGATCACCGTCACCCTCAACGAAGGTGACTTCTGTGAGGACTTCGACCTGGTCGGCTCGACCGACCAGCTCACCTGGCGCGACACCCAGCTCTTCTCCCTGGACCCGGACGCCTCCTTCAACGGCTTCCTCGGCTGCACCCTGGATCGCGGGCAGACCGGCACCTACAGCACCCTGTTCCGGGTGGCCGACGGTTATGTCGACGGGATCCGCGGCGTACGGATCGCCGTCGACGGGAAGTTCTGGCTGCTCACTCGGTGAGGAGCGGGACCCGCACCCGGACGGTGCGGCCGTCCGGCTGCCAGGTCGGCACGATGCCGGTCACCGAGCGGTCCCCCCTGGCGGTACGCGCCACCACCACGGTCACTTCCGGCGGCAGCGGATTCCGAGCGAGATCGTCGTCGGTGGGAACGACCACGGCCGTCCGGTCCACCAGTCCCGGGGACAGTTTGCGCACCTGCACATCAGAGCTCGATCCCACGCCGTCGCCGAGTTGGGCTTCCATCTCCATCGGTGGCCGATCCCCGAGGTCGAGGGTGATCGGGACCAGCTCCAGGGATACCGATTCCTTGTGCCGGTTGGTGACCCGGACCTCGGCCACCAGCCTGGCGACCCCCTCGGCATCGCGGAAGCTGCGCAACCGGTCGACCCGCAGCTGGAAGGCCCCGGCGTCGATGAGTTCACCGGGCGCCGCGGTGCTGACCCGGTCGGTACGGGCCGCGAACGCCGCCGGCAGCACGCTCACCCCGACCAGCACCACGGCCGCTGCCGCGAGCACGGCCCCGAGCCAGGTCTGCACGATCCGATGCTTGGCCACCGCGGCAGTGTAGAACGGCGCGGGTCCTCAGCGCTGGCACCGTCAGGTCAGTTCTCCTGGGCGCTGCGAGCGTACGCGGCTGCGCCGGCCAGGGCCTCGACGGAGAACAGCACGTGGCCAACCGCGACCCGGTCCCCGACGGCCTCCTGGACGGCGGCGACGTCGGCGGTGGTGATGCCGCCGCAGAGTTCGATCAGGCGTACCCCCTCATCGGCCAGGTCCCGGGCGACCTCGGCGGCGAGGGCACCGGAGGGAACCGGCACGATCAGCGCGCGGATGCCGGGCGCGGTCAGTTCGTGGCGGTCCCGAACCGGGTCGGCGCCGGGATGCTCGAGGATGGCGGCCCAGGTGAGCGGGGCACGCTGGTCGGTCACATCAGTGGTCATGGGTTGGATGCTGCAACCTCACGTGCGGTTGAAGTCAATGGTCCCAGCGCTGGGACATGCAGTAGTCCGAGAAATCCATGATCAAACCCAGTGGGACTGTGATTACCAAGCGGTCGATTCCGGTTACTGCATGTCCCAGCGCACACCCCACCCCGAACCCGGACCCCGATTGTGGGAATCCGACAAAATCGTTTTGCCCTTTTCGTGGCGTCGGTGCACGCGCGCCGGGCCGGGAACCGACAGAGTTGGACCGTGCTTGCAATCGTCGCGCCCGGTCAGGGTGCCCAGACTCCCGGTTTCCTGGAACCGTGGGTCGCAGATCCGAAATCCGCCAGCCGGCTGCGCTGGCTCTCGGCGGTCGCCGACCTGGATCTGGTGCACTACGGCACCACGGCCGACGCCGACACGATCCGCGACACCGCGATCGCGCAGCCGCTGCTGGTCGCGGCCGGGCTGCTGACCGCGGCCGCCCTCTTCGACGAAGCGGACGAGGCCGACCGGTTGACCGGGGTGAGCGCCGGCCACTCGGTCGGCGAGCTGACCGCCGCCGCCTTCGCCGGCGTACTGTCCCCCGAGCAGGCGATGGTGCTGGTCCGCGAACGCGGCAAGGCGATGGCCGAGGCATCCGCGGTGGCCCCGACCTCGATGACCGCGATGGTCGGCGGGGATCGCGACGAGGTGCTCGCCGCGATCGAGAAGCATGGCCTGACCGCCGCCAACAACAACGGCAGCGGGCAGATCGTCGCGGCCGGGACCACCGAGCAGCTGGCCGCCCTCGCCGAGGACGCCCCGCGCCGCTGTCGACTGGTACCGCTCAGTGTCGCCGGTGCCTTCCACACCAGGCACATGGCGCCGGCCGTCGCCCACCTCGAGCAGCTGGCCGCGGCGGTGACCACCGAGGATCCGCGGATCCGGCTGCTGTCCAATGCCGACGGCCAGGTCGTCACCGACGGTGCCGAGGTGCTGCAGCGGATCGTCGGCCAGGTGGCCAATCCGGTGCGCTGGGACCTCTGCATGGGGACGATGCTCGAGCTGGGCGTCACCGGGCTGCTGGAGCTGACACCGGCCGGTACGCTGACCGGCATCGCCAAGCGCAATCTCAAGGGCGTCGAACTGTTCACACTGAACAGCCCCGACCAGCTCACCGAGGCGCAGGATTTCGTACGCCGGCACGGCGCGGGGACGGAGAATTCGTAGATGACCGAGACAAGCACCGGCCGCCGGCAGATCCAGGCGCCCGCCGGCTCCCCCTACTCCCGGATCCTCGGCTTCGGCAGCTACCGCCCCTCGCGGGTGGTCAGCAACGAGGAGATGTGCACGATGATCGAGTCCACCCCCGAGTGGATCGAGCAGCGCACCGGCATCACCGAGCGTCGCTGGGCGAATGCCGACGAGACCGTGATGCTGATGTCCAAGCGGGCCGGTGAGCAGGCGATGGAACGCGCCGGCCTCACCCCGGACCAGGTGGACACCGTCATCGTCGCGACCGTCTCGCACCACCAGACCACCCCCGGCCTGGCCCCGCAACTGGCTCAGGAACTGGGCGCCGGGACCGCTGCGGCGTACGACGTCTCCGCGGCCTGCGCGGGCTTCTGCTACGGCATCGCCCAGGCCGATGCGCTGGTCCGCAGCGGGGCCTCCACCAACGTGCTGGTGGTCGGGGTTGAGAAGCTCAGCGAGATCACCGACCTGACCGATCGGGGCACCGCGTTCCTGTTCGCCGACGGCGCCGGCGCGGCGATCGTCGGGCCCAGCGACACCCCCGGCATCGGCCCGGTCGTCTGGGGCTCCGAGGGCGAGGCCGCCGAGGTGATCCACACCCCGATGATCCCCGACTACGAGGGTGAGGGGATGCCGAAGCTGCACATGGACGGCCGGCCGGTGTTCAAATGGGCGTCGACCACGGTCGCCCGCAAGACCCTCGACATGCTGCACCGGGCGGGCATCAGCGTGGACGACCTCGAGGTGTTCATCCCGCACCAGGCGAACAACCGGATCACCGACGCGATGATCCGCACCCTGAAGCTGCCCGAGCACGTGACCGTCGCCCGCGACATCAAGCAGCAGGGAAACACGTCGGCGGCCTCCATCCCGCTGGCGATCGAGACCCTGTACGCCGAGGGCAAGGGCCACAGCGGCCAGATCGCGCTGATCGTCGGCTTCGGCGCCGGGCTGGTGTACGCCGGCCAGGTCATCGTGCTGCCCTGACCGAGAACCACCCACCAAGATTTTCCAACCAGGAAAGAAAAAGGAGAAAAAGCAGATGGCCACCACCGAAGAGATCCGCAGCCAGCTCGCCGAGATCGTGCACGAGGTCGTCAATGTGCCGGTCGAGGACGTGCAGATGGACAAGTCCTTCATCGACGACCTGGACGCCGACTCGCTGGCGATGAGCGAGATCATCTACGCCGCCGAGGACAAGTTCGGGGTCTCGATCCCCGACGAGGAGGCCAAGAACCTGAAGACCGTGGGCGACGCCGTCGCCTACATCGAGCGCGCCCAGTCCTGAGTCGAGACCGGCGGGTTCCCTGTATCGACAGGGATCCCGCCGGTTCCGCACTCCCTCGCCAGCACCCGTCCGAGCCGAACCGAACCGATCGAGAGTCGATATGAGCCGCACCGTTGTGATCACCGGTCTGGGCGCCACCACCCCACTCGGTGGCGATGTCGCCAGCACCTGGGAGGGCCTGGTCTCCGGGCGTACCGGCGTGCACGCCATCACCGAGGAGTGGGCGGAGCAATTGCCGACCCGGTTCGCCGCCAGGGTCGCCACCGAACCCACCGAGGTGGTGCCGCGGGTCGAGGCCCGCCGGATGGACCGGGCCAGCCAGCTGGCGGTGGTGGCCGGACTCGAGGCGTGGGCCGATGCCGGCTTCAAGCTGGGCGAGGAGAACGACCTGGACCGCGACCGGCTGGCTGTGTCGGTGGGTACCGGGATCGGCGGCCTGCATTCGATCCTGGAGAACTGGGATGTGATGAAGGAGCGCGGCGTCCGCCGCGTCTCGCCGTTCACAATTCCCATGCTGATGGCGAATGCGCCGGCCTCCCAGGTGGGGCTGCGGATCGGCGCGCGGGCCGGCGTGCACACCCCGGTCTCGGCCTGCGCCTCCTCCAACGAGGCCATCGCCCAGGGCCTGCAGATCATCCGCTCCGGCCGCGCCGACGTGTGTGTGGTCGGTGGCACCGAGGGTGTCATCCACCCGCTGCCGATCGCCGCGTTCGGTCAGATGCAGGCGCTGTCCCGGCGCAACGACGACCCCGAGGGTGCCTCCCGCCCCTGGGATGTCGATCGTGACGGTTTCGTGCTCGGCGAGGGTGCGGTGGCGCTGGTGCTGGAGACCCTCGAGCACGCCCGGGCCCGCGGCGCGAAGATCTACGGAACCCTCGCCGGGGCAGGGATGTCGGCCGATTCACACGACATCGTGCAGCCCGACCCGACCGGTCAGGGACAGGCCTCGGCGATGAAGCGGGCGATGGCGGACGCCGACCTCGCCGCCGCCGACATCGCCCACGTCAACGCGCACGCGACCTCCACCCCGCAGGGTGACATCACCGAGGCCGGGTCGATCCGGCAGGCGCTCGGTGAGGACAGCAGTGCGATCGTCACCGGCACCAAGTCGATGACCGGCCACCTGCTCGGCGCCGCCGGTGCGCTCGAGTCGCTGGCAACCGTGCTGGCATTGAAGAACCGGCAGGTGCCGCCGACGATCAACCTGGCCAATCCGGAACCGGACCTGGGCATCGACATCGCCGCCAACACCGCCCGGGAGCTGCCCGCCGGCGAGCTGGCCGCGTTGAACAACTCCTTCGGTTTCGGCGGCCCGAACGTCGCCATCGCCTTCACCAACGCCAACGTCACCGAGGACTGAACCGAGCCGGTGAGCGTCCCTACCGTCGATCCCGCGGTGCCCGCAGTGGTCGCCCGGATCGCCGGTGGGCGACCGCTCCGCGCGGTCTGGGCGAACGAGATCGGCGGGACGACCTGGCGGATCGGTGCCGGTGAACGCGACGCCGAGTTCGTCAAGGTCGGGCCGCCGCATCCGGAGTTCGATCCCGAGCTGGAAGCGGCGAAGCTGGGCTGGGCGCGGGAGTTCATCGCGGTACCGGAGGTGCTGGGCGCCGGCGTCGCCGACGGACTGGGCTGGCTGCACACCCGCGCGCTGGCCGGCCGCAACACCATCGATCCGCTCTTCTCCGCCGATCCCGGACCGGTCATCGACGCCCTCGGTATCGGTCTGCGGCGCCTGCACGAGACGGCACCGGTGACCGCCTGCCCGTGGCGCCGGGAGCCGCTCACCCGGCTCTCCCCTGCCGCGCTGGCCGAGCTCGGTGCGCCGCCACCGGTCGATCGGCTGGTCGTCTGCCACGGTGACCCGTGTGCGCCGAACACCATCGTCGACGACGCGGGCGGTCTCGTCGGGCTGGTCGACCTGGGCGAACTCGGCGTCGGTGACCGCTGGTCCGATCTCGGCGCGGCGCACTGGAGCCTGGAGCACAACTTCGGCCCCGGCTGGTGGCCGCGGTTCCTCGCCAGCTATGGCATTCCCGACGACCCGGTACGCCGCGCCTTCCACCGCCGCGCCTGGGAGCTCGGCTGACTGTCCGGAATATGGCCCTTGGGATGGTGCCGCCAACCGATACGGCCTTGATACCCAGACAGCATCAAAGATCTTCTTGATGCCCAGACAGCATCAAAGATCGGTTTGATGCGTGGTGAGCATCAGACATCTCTTTGATCCCTCCCGTGCATCAGCGATTTCCTTGATGCCAGCTTGGGATCAAACGTCCATCGGTTTGAGGGGGGTCGCAACAAGGAAGCGGCCACCCGGATCTCGGCAGACACCCGCGCGGGGTCGGAGGATCTGGTCGGCGCGGCGGAATCGGCGGCGGCCTCAGACGACCTTGTGCAACCAGCGCACGGGGGCGCCCTCGCCGGCGTACCGGAAGGGTTCGAGTTCGTCGTCCCAGGGGCGGCCGAGGAGTTCGTCGACGGCGTCGTGCAGCGACTTCCCGCCGAGCGCCTCGGTGACGACGGCGGCCTTCAGTCGGTCCTCGGGGATCATGATGTCACCGTGGATGCCGGTGGTGGCGTGGAAGACGCCCAGAGTCGGCGTGTAGGCGTACCGGGAACCCTCGACTCCGGGGCTGGGGTCCTCGGTCACCTCGAAGCGGAGCTTCTGCCAGCCCTTGAGCGCGCTCGCCAGCCGCGCAGCAGTGCCGGAGGGCCCCTGCCAGGAGTATTCGGCGCGGTACGCCGAGCGCTCGGCGGGCTGCCCCGTCCAGTCGAGGGAGGTGGGCATGCCGAGTACGCCGCCGGCGGCCCATTCGATGTGCGGGCACAGCGCTGACGGCGAGGAGTGGACAAAAAGAACTCCACGGGTCGTGCTCATCGTTCCTCCCAAGGCTTGAGGGTTGCCTTCCCCGACATCCTCAAAACGTGGACGAACGATGCGCCCATTGTGCATCACAAGTCACTTCTGCACCAGCGCGGCGGGTTGACGACGCCCACCGAGCGAGCGGAGCGAGTCGAGGCGTCACCCCGGCCAGTAGTCGTTCGGGTCCAACCGGTCCCCGAAGATCGCCTGGCCCACCCGCACCGTGGTGGCCCCGTGGGCGATCGCCAGCTCGAAGTCCCCGCTCATCCCCATCGACAGCTCGTCATAGCTGCCGGCGGCCCGGTCGTCGTCGCGGAGCCGCTGCTGCAGCTGCTGCATCCGCTCGAAACAGGGCCGGACCACCTCCGGGTCCTCGGCGAACACCGCCAGCGTCATCAGCCCGCGCACGTTCAGCGCATCGAAGGCCCGCAACTCCCGCGCGAAGTCGGCGACCTCCTCGGGCGGCAGCCCGAACTTCTGCGGCTCCCCCGACGAGTTCACCTGGATGAACACGTCCAGCCCCCGGCCCTCGTTCTGCAGCCGCTTCTCCAGCTCGGTCGCCACCTTGAGCGAATCGAGGGCATGGAACTCGTGTGCGAACCGCGCCAGATACTTCGCCTTGTTGGTCTGCAGGTGCCCGATCACCGCCCACCGGATGTCGGTGTCGGCGAGCGCCTCCGCCTTGGCCTGGGCCTCCTGGACCTTGTTCTCGCCGAAGGTCGGCTCCCCCGCGGCGTACGCCTCCAGCACGGCTTCCGGCGGTTTGGTCTTGGACACCGGCAGCAACCGGATCTCCTCGCTGCTGCGTCCGGCGGCCGCCGCGGCCCGGTCGATCCGTTGGTGGATGGTGGCGAGGTTGGCGGCGATGTCGGAGGTCATGGGGCCAACCTAGCGGGCCTGAGCAGGATGACTTCGGCTCGCTCGTACCTCGCTCCTCAGCCAACGTTCGACTACGGCCAGCGGGCCCCGAGCGAGACGATGCCGACGGCGGCGAGCAGGCCGAGCACCAGGCCACCGCCGACGTAGCGGGAGGTGACCTCCTGATAGGCCTTCTCGGTGCCGGCGGAACGGCGGATGTCGGCGTACACCTCGCGCAGCTTCTCCACCGTCGGCGCGTAGTAACCCTTGCCGCCGCCGGTGGCGGCGATCTCGGCGAGCTGCTCCTTGTTCACCGAGACGGGTTCCCGACGCCCGGTGCGCTTGTCGACGATGTAGCCGCTCTCGGTGCCGAAGGCGATGGTGTTCACCGGTACGCCGCGCTTCTTGGCCTCGGTGGCGGCGGCGAAGGCGCTGCGGCCACGCTGGGACTCACCGTCGGAGAGCACCACCATCGTCGCCGGGACCTGGCCGCCGGCATCCCGCGGATCCGGCGGCACCATCAGCAGCGCATCCAGGGCGGTGTAGATGCCTTCACCGATCGCGGTCGACTCCCGCAGCTGCAGATTGTCGATACCGGCGTTCACCACCCCACGGTCGGTGGTCGGCGGGACGACGATCGAGGCGTTCCCGGCGAACTCGACGACCGCGACATTGAACGCCGGCGGCAGTGAGTTCACGAACTCCTTCGCGGTGGTCTTGGCGGCCGCCAGCCGGTTCGGCGGCACATCGGCGGCCTCCATCGACAGCGACACGTCCAGGGTGACCACCACCGTGGCCCGCTCCCGGGGCACATCGACCGTCTGCCGCGGTGTCGCCCAGGCGACGGTCAGCATGCCGAGGCTGAGGATCGCCAGCACCACCGCCAGGTGGCGTACCCACTTCCGATCCGGGTTGATCAGCAGCGTCCGCCGGCCGGTGTCGCGCCGATACCAGAGCAGCAGCAGATAGAGACCCGCCAGGGCCGGGATCGCGAGCAGCGCCCAGAGCCGCCCGGCGTGGGCGAAGTTCGGCAGGTCGAGCGGAATCAGCATCATGGCCACCTCGCAGCCAGGGAGATCGCGGCCAGCGCGGCGAGGGCGGCGAAACCGAGACCCCAGCCGGCCCAGGCGGCGGTCGTCTCGCGTTCGGCCTTCTCCACACCGACCGAGGATCCGATGTTCTCGTACACCTTCTTGAGCTGGTCGGGGGTGGCCGCCCGGAAGTAGGAGCCGCCGGTCATCTGCGCGACCCGTTCCATCTGGGCCTGGTTCACCGGCACCGCTTCCCGCTTGCCGTCCAGGTCCACATAACCATTCTCGGTGCCGTAGCCGATCGTGTAGACCTTGACCTTGGCCTGGATCGCCTCCTGGGCGCCCTGCTCGGCCGGCCGGCCGAGGGTGTTGGTGCCGTCGGAGAGCATCACGATCGCACCGGGCGGCGGCTTGTCACCGTCGGCCTTGTCCTTGGGTGCCATGTCCAGCGCCCGCAGCCCGACGACGATCGACTCCCCGATCGCGGTCGAGTCGCGCAGCTGGAGCGAGTCGATGCCGCGGATCATCGCGGCCCGATCGAGGGTCGGTGGGATCACCAGCGACGGGTTGCCCGACATCGCGACCAGCGCCACGTTGTACTTCTCCGGCAGCGATTGCACGAAATCCTTGGCACCGTTCTTGGCGACGGTCAACCGGTCGGGTTTGATGTCGTTGGCGGCCATCGACTGGGACACGTCCAGCACCACCACGATGGTGGCCCGCTCCCGGGGCACGTCGACCTGGGCGACCGGTTTGGCCCAGGCGCCGGTCAGGCTGACCAGGGACAGCAGCGAGAACGCGACCGCCAGATGCCGGCGCCACTGGGACTGCTTGGGCACCACCGCGCCGAGCATCGAGGTGTTGGTGAAGCGCATCCCGCGCCGGTTCTTGCGGCGCGAGGCCCACAGGTACGCGGCCACCAGCAGCGGGATCGCGATCAGCCAGATCAACCGCCCGGGCGCCGAGAAGTTGGGCAACCACCCGTCCAGTGGAATCATCGGCTCACCCCCTGCGGTGGTGCGTGCAACATGCTGGCGACCCGCCGATAGGCCAGCACGAAGCGGGCGATATCGGCGACCCAGTCCCGGTCGGTACGCAACTGGATGTGGCCCACCCCGGCCCGACGCAGTGCGATCCGGATCCGTTCACGCTGTGCGGCGCTGGCGGCGTCCATCCGCTGTCGGGCGGCGGCATCTCCAGTATTCACATACCGCTCAAAATCGGTCTCCGGATCGCGGATCAGGATCTCGCCGACATTGGGGAACTGCAGCTCGAACCGGTCGACGACCTCCACGCAGAGCACCTGGTTGCGGACCGCGAGCCGGCGCAGCGCCCGCTCCCAGGGCGGTTCGACGTTGGGATCGAGTTCGTGATCACCGGGGGTGAGGAAGTCCGAGACGACCACCCGCAACCCGCGGCGCCGCTGGGTGCGGGCCAGCTGCTCGATGCCCTCGGGCAGGTCGTAGGGGCCGGTCGCGTGGTCGGGAACGATCGGTTCCTCGAGCATCTTGCCGAGCAGGCCATAGAGGGCGGTACGCCCGGAGTTGGCGGGCAGCCGGCGGATCCCGTCGGGCTTCATGATCATCCCGCCGAAGCGGTCACCCATCTTCTGGCTCAGGAAACCGATGGTGGCGACCGCGGCGATGCCCAGGTCGCGTTTGGTGATGCCGGCGGTGCCCCAGTTCATCGACGGGGTGACATCCAGCAGTGCCCAGACCTCGAGCTCGCGGTCGGCCATCGTGTCCCGGACGTGCGGCACCGTGGTCCGGGCGGTCACCGCCCAGTCCATCTTGCGCACATCGTCCTGGCCTGGCACGTATTCGCGGGCATCGTTGGTGTCCGAACCGGGCCCGGGCAGCAGGCCCAGATGGTCCCCGTGCAGGAAACCCTCGAGGCGGCGTACGATCGCCAGCTCGAGGCGCCGCAGCGCCGCCTCCGGGGCCAGCTTGTTCAGCGGGAGGGTGGCCCGGGTCGGCTCACCGAGCACCGAGGCCGCGGCGGCCGGGGCGGTGAAATCGATCGGGTGCTGGCTCACGTCGTTCCCTCGGTCCGTCCCGCTCAGTGCTGGTTGAAGTCGGGCTGCTGCTGCTGTTGCTGGTCGCGGTTCGGCTGGCCGCCCTGCTGGTTCCACACCGGGGTGGGCGGCGGGACCATCGCCAGGATCCGGTCGATCACCTGGGTCGGCTGGATGTTGTCGGCGACGGCATCGAAGCCGAGCACCAACCGGTGCGACATCACATCCTTCGCGACGGCCTGCACATCGGTCGGCAGCACGTAGTCACGGCCGTGGATCAGCGCCAGCGCCCGGGAGGCGGCGACCAGGCCGAGGGTGGCACGCGGGGAGCAGCCGATCTGGATCACCGACGTCAGATCGGGCATGTTGAACTCGGCCGGCGACCGGGTCGCCAGCACCAGCCGGACGATGTATTCGGCGACCAGGTTGTGCACGAACACCTCGGAGGCCTGCTGCTGCAGTCGCAGCACCAGGCTCGGGTCGAGCACCGGGCGCGCCTCGGGCGGGCTGACACTCATCCGCCGCAGGATCTCGAACTCCTCGTTGCCGCGCGGATAGGGCACGTCGACCTTGAGCAGGAAGCGGTCGCGCTGCGCCTCGGGCAGCGGATAGACACCCTCGGACTCGACCGGATTCTGGGTGGCGATCACGATGAACGGCTTGGGCGCGTCATAGGTGTGGCCGGCGATCGAGACCTGCTTCTCCGCCATCAGTTCCAGCATCGCCGACTGCACCTTGGCGGGCGCCCGGTTGATCTCGTCGGCGAGCACGAAGTTCACGAAGACCGGGCCCAGTTCGACCTCGAACTTCTCCTGGGTGGCCAGGTAGATCCGGGTACCGACGATGTCGGAGGGGACCAGGTCGGGGGTGAACTGGATGCGGGCGAAGTCGCCGCCGACGACCGTGGCGAAGGAGCGCACCGCCAGGGTCTTGGCCACCCCGGGTACGCCCTCGAGGAGCACGTGGCCCTTGGCCAGCAGGCCGACCATCAGCTGCTCGACCATGTGTTCCTGCCCGACGATGATCCGCTGCACCTGCCGGATCGCGTCGCCGAGCAGCCGTGCGGCGTCCTGGGTGTTCACCGACTGCTGGCCGGCGGGCTGATTGTTGGCGGGCTGACCACTGGCCGAGGGCTGGCTGGTCGGACTGGTCACTCAATCTCTCCTGTACTCACCGGATTGGCGTCGCTCTCGCGGGCTCGCCCCAGCGTACCCACACCCCCGGCACACCCATTGAAATCCGGTACCGCACCAGGGCACTGGCACAATGGGGGCGGTGCCGGCCCCCGGTGCCGAGACCGTCGCGGCCAGGGTGTCGCGAATCGATCCCGAGCCGAAGCAGGATGGATGCCGAACACCGACCACGAGTCCCAGCCCGGAGCCGGCTGGTCCGGGCTGGAGGTCACTCCGGTGCTGCCGGAGGATCCGGCCAAGGTCGGCGACTTCTGGCTGGACGGGCGGCTGCACTGGCGGCCCTCGGGCACGGCCTGGTTGGCGCACGGGGACGGTGTCCAGCACCTGACCCGGGGCACGGTGACCGATGCCGACCAGGCGGCGGTGCTGATCCAGCTGCACGCCGGCGCGGCCGGGGACAAGAACGCCCGGGACCGGTTCTCCGGGATGGTCAATGCGCTGCACATCGATGACGTGCTGGCCCGCGGCGGCCACGAGCAGGACGAGGGTCGGCTGGGCCGGCGCTTCCGCTCCGAGGACGACGACCCGGTCGACCCCGACGACAGCCATCCGATCGCCCCCTGGGCCGCGCTGGCGCTCACCGGCGACCCGGCCAACGACCGCCGGATCTCCGAGGTCGCGCGCGGCATCCTGGCCGAGGTGGATCTGATCGATCTGGCCCCGATGGGCCGCCCCAGCGGACCGGACTACCGGCTGCCGTGGGTGGACCGGTTCGCGCCCGGCCACAACCGGGTCTGGCCGCTGCCCTGGCCGGGCCGGTTCACCCGGGCCGGCTTCCTGAGCATCCTGGCGTCCTGGGCGCTGATGATGGTGCTGGCGACGATCGCGGTGCTGATCGCGATCTGGCTGTTCCACGATTCCGCCCCACAGTCCCCGCAGTCGCAGACCGGCCAGTCCGGCACCGGCCAGCCGCAGAGCCCCCAGTCCGGTACCGGCTCCCCCGGCTCGCCGCCGCCGACCCCGCCGCCGGGGAGCGCGACCCCGACGCCCTCGCCGACCGATGCGCCGGGCAACGGCTCCCAGTCCCCGAGCCAGTCGCCGACCCAGAGCGGCAGCGCCACCCCGGGCCCGGAGGGCCCGACGACCACCGGTACCGCCAGCCCGGGCGGCACCCCGACTCCCCCGTCGCGGCTGTGAGCCGGCCGCGCCTGGTGGCCACCGACCTCGACGGCACCTTCCTCTCCCCCGACGGCACGGTGAGCGCGGAGAACGCCGCGGCGGTGGCGGACGCGCTCGAGGCCGGCTTGCTGGTGGTCTTCGCCACCGGCCGGCCGCCGCGCTGGTTGCAGGTGATCGCCGACCTGCCGGTGGGACATCCGATCGTGGTGGCCAGCAATGGTGCCCTGCTGTGGGATCTCGGTGACAACCGGGCCCTGCGTACCCATGCCATCGAGGTGGACGTCGCCTGCCGGGTGATCGCCGACCTGCGCGCCGAACTGCCCGAGGCGAGTTTCGGGGTGGAGCGCGGGTTGCAGTTCGGCAGCGAGCCCGGTTACCGGATCGGCTGGCAGCCGGCCTCCGAACTGGCCGAGGACCCCCGGTTCTTCATCGGCCCGATCGAACAGCTGCTCGATCAGCCGCCGGTGAAGCTGCTGGTCCAGCACCCGAGCCTGGGCTCGGAGGCACTGGCGACGCGCGCCGCCACCGTGGTCGGTGAGAGCGTGACGCTGACGTGGAGCAGTTTCGCCGAGCTGCCCGGGTTGATCGAGGTGAGCGCGCCCGGGGTCACCAAGGCACACACGCTGGCCGAGTACGCCGCCTCGCTCGGTATCGAGGCCGCCGACGTCGCCGCCTTCGGTGACATGCCGAACGATCGCGCGATGCTCGAATGGGCCGGTCAGCCCCATGTGATGGCGAATGGGCACGAATCCCTGCGCGACCTCGGCGCCACGGTCATCGGAAGCAACGCGGAGTCCGCCGTCGGGCGTACTATCCGCACGTGGCTGTAACCCGACGCCTGCTGCGCTGGCTCGCGCTCGCCGTGCTCCCGGTGCTCGGGGCCTGCTACTCCGCGGTCAACCTGGCGCCGCCCGCCCCGCCCGGGGTGGCCCCGCCGTCGCTGTGGCCGTGGCGACCCTGGACCCAGGATCTGCAGGTCTATCTGTTCGCCGCGAACGACCTGCTCGCCGGGGTCGACTTCTACACCCACGTCGTCACCTTCCCCTATCTCTATCCACCGATCGCCGCCCTCCTGGCGATCCCGCTCACCCTGCTGCCGTGGAGCGTCGCGCAGTTCGTCTGGACCGCACTGAACGGGGTGCTCACCCTGGCGGTGCTGCGCCGGCTCGGGATGCCGGGCTGGTCGGCGAGCGTGGCCGCGGCGGCGGTGCTGCTGCTCACCGATCCGTTCATGGCGACGCTGCGGCTGGGTCAGCTCGGCATCCTGCTGATGGCGATGGTGGTCCTCGATCTGCTCGGCCCGACCGGTGGGCGGCGACGGATCCTGCCCGGTGGTGTCCTGATCGGGTTGGCCGCCGGGTTGAAACTCACCCCCGGGGTGTTCATCGTCCATCTCTTCCTGATCGGGCGCCGTCGCGACGGCCTGGTCGCCGCCGGCACCTTCCTCGGCACCGTGCTGCTCGGCATCGCGGTCGCCCCGCGGCCGGCACTGGGCTACTGGGAGCGGCTCGCTGGTGGTGACTCCGGCGCCAACCCGGACGCGTTCGGCTGGATCGGCAACATCTCGGTGACGTCGGCGACCCAGCGCTTCCTCGGCGTCGAGCAGGGCGGCCGGATCGGGCTGCTGCTGGCCGGCGCACTGGTGCTGCTGGCGCTGGCGGCCGCGTGGCGCTGCCACCGGACCGGGCGTCCGGTGCTCGCCCTGGGGGTGCTCGGGCTGGCGTCCAGCCTGGCCAACCCGATCGCCTGGAGCCACCACCTGACCTGGGTGCTGCCGCTCGGGTACGCCGCCTGGCGCGCCACCGGCCGGGTACGCCGGCCGCTGCCGCAGTGGCAGCGGGTGCTGACCCTGGTGGTGGTGCTGTGGTGCCTGATCAATCCGCAGCAGCTGCTCGGCGGGGCGCCGTGGGCGCGTCGGGAGATCTTCGAATACTCGATCGCCCAGAAGTGGTTCGCCGCCGGACCCGATGTCGCGGCCGCACTGCTGGCGGTGGCGCTGCTGTTCGTACCGGGCGGGCGTACGCCGCAGCGGCAGCGCCCCGGGGACGACGACCCCGACGAGGACACCGAACCGACCCCGGACGCAGCACCGGCCACGGAGGCGGTCGAGGAGGAGCCGAGCGGATCCACGCGGGTCCCGGTGACCGCCGGCGACGGCGCGCGACGCGATCTCGGCCAAGGCCCGTGGCGAGGCCGACGATCGCGGCCGAAACGGATATTGTCGTGATGCTGCCGCTGTGCGGCACGGATGAGGGCTGGCTGGGCCAGGACTCGGCGTACCAGTGATGGACGATGGACGACGACCGGTGCCCTGCGAGGGGCGCCGCATGAAGGGCACTGCATGAAGACGGTCAAGCAGGCGGCGCTGTGGATCATCTATGCGCTCCCCCCGCTGTTCGCCGGGCTCTACGCCGGCGCGACCGAGATCGCGGACGGTTCGTTCACCCCGTGGCGGCCGAACATGATCGACTGGGACGTCTACGTGCGGACCGCCGGCCGGGTGCTCGCCGGTCAGGATTTCTACAGCATCTCCGGTGACTGGCTGCCGTTCATCTATCCGCCGTTCGCGGCCCTGCTCGGCGTACCGTTCGCGCTGTTGGACAAGGCCGGCGGCCAGATCGTCTGGCTGATCCTGAACGTGCTCATGGTGATGGCGATCTGCTATCGGCTGCGGTTCTCCGGCTGGCAGCTGTCGTTGGTGGCGACCGCGTCGATGTGGCTGATGTCGCCGCTGCGGGTCACCCTGGGCTTCGGACAGGTGAACATCCTGCTGATGGCGCTGGTCGTCTACGACCTGATGCCCGGGCCTCGGGTGCTGCGCCGCCGCTTCCTGCCCGAGGGCTGGCTGACCGGGATCGCCACCGCGATCAAGCTCACCCCGGCGATCTTCGCAGTCTATCTGTTCCTCTCCGGCAAGGTCCGCGCGGCGATCGTGACGTTCCTGTCCTTCGTCGCCGCGACCGTGATCGGGTTCGTCGTGCTGCCGGGCCAGTCGATGGTCTTCTGGGGCCGGCTGATCAACGGCGACTCCGGGCTGAACACCGGGATGAAGTACTACACGAACCAGTCGATCATCGGGAACTACGTCCGCTTCACCGAGGTGAACCCGGACAAGATCCCGTTCGGCGGCCTGGTGCTGGCGGCGCTGGTCTGCGTGATCGGGGTGGCCGCGGCGGTGCTCTGGCATCGCAACGGGTACGCCGGGCTGGCGGTCTGCATCACCGGTTACACCGCGCTGCTCGCCTCCCCGATCTCCTGGAGCCACCATTTCGTCTGGGTGCTGCCGCTGACGATCGTGCTGCTGGTGGACAAGGGACTGCCGGAGTTCCTGCGCTTCTACGGCCTGGGTTATGCGATCTGGGTGATGTACGCCCCGTTCATGCAGTTCAAGGACGGCGAGGACGAGTTCAAGTACACCCTCGGCCAGAAGCTGATCGACGCCGGTTCGATGATCTTCGGCATCGGCTTCTTCCTGCTGGCCATCGGGATGGCGATCTGGGTACGCCGCCGCAACGGCCTGCCCTGGCTGCCGCTCACCCTGCGTGAACGCGAGATCGGCGCACCGGCGGCCGTCGGGGTCGGGACCGGGGCCGGTTCCGGTGGCGCAACCGCCGTCGGCAGCCCGGTACGCGATTCCGCCGAACCCCACCACGACGAGAAGTGACCGCCCACCGCCGTTTGGCGAGCGCCCGCGTCGGCTGAGCGGGCGCCCGCGTCGGCTGAGCGAGCGCCAGCGAGTCGAAGCCACGCGGGCTAGGATGACCGCCGCAGGCGCCGATAGCTCAGCCGGTCAGAGCAAGGGACTCATAATCCCTGGGTCGTGGGTTCAAGCCCCACTCGGCGCACCACCGAAACCGCAGGCGGACTCACCCCACCCGCCACAGCTCCCGTCCGGAATCCCCGGTGACGATCACGAACTGTTCCCCGTCGGCGGCGCCGGCGGCACCGATCACCCGGCCGGGTGGCCCGTCACCGCTCACCCCGACCCGGCGGGCCCGGCCGCCGGCGGTGGTCAGCACCATCGGCTCGCTCCCCCGGACCAGCACGTATGCCGTCGCCTCCCGGTCCACCGGCAGCTCGGCCAGCTCGACCCGCTGCACCGGCCCGGGCCAGACCTGCCACAGCGCCGCCCGGCCCTCGGCCACGCCGGCGACCCAGCAGCGTCCGGCACCGCAGGCCGCCGAATCGGCCCGGCCCTCGGGGGCGGGCAGCTCGACCCGGCGTACCGGCCGGTCCGCGCCCTCCCACAACCAGACCACCGGCTGGCGCAGCAACTCACGATCCAACGCCAACTGCTCGCCGGCGATCACCGTCAGGTCCCCCGCGGCGGTGGCACCGTGCGCCTCGTACTGCCGGGTCGAGGTCGAGGCCAACTCGGTACCGGCCGACTCCCGGCGCGCGTACCGGGCGCCGTCCGGGTCGCCCAGCCACAGCGCCACATCCATCCCGACCGCCCCGGCCCAGCTGCCGACCACCACCGGCCCGCGGGGGGTGGCGACCTGGGCGACCATGGTTCCCGACTCGTGCCCACCGAAGACCCAGAACACCTGCTCGTGCTCGATCAACGGATCCCCTCGCCCGTTGGCGACCCAGACGGTCCAGCGCGGATTGCCATGCGCACCGCCGCGTGCGACACCCAGCGCGTACGCCCGGTCGGCCGCCCCGACCGCGACCAGCGACGCCAGCTGTCCATAGGGCGTGGACGGCACCACCGTCCGCGGCGACACCCGGCCCTCGATCCGCACCGCATAGGCCGGTTTCGTGTCCTCGCCGGTGCCGGTGTGCCCGCCGATCAGCAGGGCGCCGGCGGGCGCCGCGGTCACCGAATCGGGTTCGAACTCCAACCGGATCCGGTCCCAGCCCTGGTCGTCTCCACCGCCACCGGCACCGCAGCCGGCGAGCACCAGCGCCGCGATGATCGCGGGAATCGGTGCCCGAACGCGGTCCATGTCACCTCGGGAAGTGCACCTGCCCCGGCTGCGCGGGCCCGAGCAGTTCGCTGACGGTGACCAGGGTGTAGCCACGCTCCTTCAGGCCGCGCACCATCGCCGGTGCGGCATCGACGGTGGTCGAGTGCAGGTCGTGCATCAGCACCACCGAGTTCGGTCCGGCCTCGTTGATCACCCGGTTCGCGATCAGGTTCGGATCACGATCGCGCCAGTCCCAGGTGTCGTAGCTCCAGTTGACGATCGCCATCCGGTTCTCGGCCGCAATCCGTTCCACGGTTGGATTGTGGGCACCGTAGGGCGGCCGCAGATATCCGGGCCGGACCCCGGTGATCGACTCGATGCGGCGCTGGTTCTCACCGATCTCGTAGCGGATCTCACTCTCGGACTTGCTCCGCAGATCCGGATGGTTCACGGTGTGGCTGCCGATCTCCATGCCCAGGTCACGCATCCGGCGCATCGTCGCGGGCCGGGCGCTGACGTTGTAGCCGACGGTGAAGAAGGTCGCCTTCACACCCTCCCGGGACAGCGTGTCCAGCAACCGGTCGGTGTAGGGGCTGGGTCCGTCGTCGAAGGTGAGCGCGATGCATTTCTGCACCCGGCAGTCGACGCCGGTGATGAACCCGCGGTCGCTGCGCCAGGTGATCCGGCCGCCGGTGAAGTCCTGGTCGCAGATCCGGACACCGTTCTCGGTGCGGCAGGATTCGTTGCTGCGTGGGTATCCGAAGCGTCCGTTCTCCCAGCCGTTCTCGGCCCAGAAGCCGGCGATCGCGCCCTTCACGGCGTACGCCCCGGAGGCCGGCGACCAGTAGATCGAGCCGCCGGTGAAGCGCTGCGCGCAGCCACCGTCGCGCAACCCGCAGAACTCGTCCTCGGTGGCGTACCCCAGCGACGAGGTCTCCCAGCCGATCGCCGAATAACCCTGCCAGATGGCGCCGAAGATCCGATGGGTGCCCGCGGCCGGGGAGTAGTAGATGGCGCCGTTCTGGTAGCGCTGCCCGCAGCCGCCGTCGCGCAACCCGCAGAACTCGCCGCTGGTCGGATAGCCCGACATCCCGCCTTCCCAACCGTGGAAGCTCCAGATGTCGCGGATCGCGCCGCGCACGTCGTACGCCCCAGTGGCCGGCGACCAGTAGATCGAGCCGCGCTGGTAGTGCTGCCCGCAGCCACCGTCGCGCAACCCGCAGAACTCATCGGTGGCCGGATAACCGTAGAAGCCGGTCTCCCAGCCGAAGGTCCCCCAGCGCTGCTGGATCGAGCCGCGCACGAACGCGGCGCCGCTGGCCGGTGACCAATAGATCATGCCGCGCTGGAATCGCTGCGCGCAGCCTCCCTCGCGCAGACCGCAGAACTCCGGTTCGAGCGGTTCACCGACGATGCTGCGGACCTGGTTCCATTTCTGGGCGATGGCACCGATCACCGGCGGCGCGGCGCTCGCCCGCGGCGCGAACGGCAGCAGCAGGCCTGCGATCAGGGCCAGTGTCACCAGCAGGCGGGCGGCGAGGGTGGATGGTCGGCGCATGGGCTCCCCCGGGGTCTCGGTCGCAAGCAGGCTATCCGTACCGGGGCCAGTGCACCACCGATTCGCACCCGCCGCGCCATCCGGCCCGGTTCAGCGGCCCAGCAGTTCGGCCAGGCCGGCCAGCCAGTCGGCGACCCCCTCGGGGCCGCGCCGGACCACGTCGGCGCGTTCGGCCAGCGCCTGCTGCTCATCGGAGGTGGAGGCGACGGTGACCCCCGCGATTCCCTCCCTGCGCAGGGATTCCACGGCCTCGAACGCCGGGATGTCACCCAGGTCGTCGCCGGCGTACCCGACCGCGCGGGCGTGTTTCTCCGCGACCAGCGCGCGCAGCGCCATCCCCTTGTCCTGACCCGGGCTGCGCACCTCGAGCACGTTCCGGCCCGGTTCGAGATGGAGGCCGAGCTCGGTGGCCCGCCGGGTCAGCGGCTCGGCGATCACGGCCAGGGCGGCCGCGGGGTCGGCGGTGCGGCGGGTGTGCACGGCGACCGCACGGCCCTTGTCCTCGATGAACACATCCGGCAATCCCAACCCGGACAGCATTTCCGGCAGTTCCGCGGCGAGCTGGCGGACCTCCTCGGGATCCGGCGGTTCGCTGAACTCACCGGTCTCGGCATCCCAGCGCTCCACCCCGTACTGGCCGAGCAGCACCAGCCGTTCCAGGCCCTCGACCCGATCCAACCCGCCGAGCCGGACCGCGGTGCGTGCCGGACGGCCGGTGACCACCGCCAGCGGCAGCACCCCGCCCAGCCGCGACAGCGCGGCGATCGCCGCGGGCAGGGCGTACGCCTGGTCCGGGTCCGGGACGATCGGGGCCAGCACCCCGTCGAAGTCGAGCGCCAACAGGCAGTGCGAGGGATCGGCGACCATGGCCGCGACGGCCCGGGCCCCCTCGGACGTGCCACCCAGTTCGTTGATCCGTGCGGTGTCTGGCATGGGGTCAGCCTTCCAGATCGAGCCGGCACCCGTCTGCCGGGCCCGGATCGGGGGTATCTAGAATGACCCCCGTACCCGAGGAGGCACACAGCCGATGGCGCGCAACCGAAAAGAGACCGAGCAGACCGATACCGCGAGCTTCGTGGTGGTGGCGAACCGGTTGCCGGTGGATCGGGTGGTCCACGACGACGGCTCGGTGGACTGGCGCACCTCCCCCGGCGGCCTGGTGACCGCCCTGGAGCCGGTGATGCGGGCCCACGACGGTGCCTGGGTCGGCTGGCACGGGGCGCCCGATGAGACCCTGGAACCCTTCACCGACGGCGGCCTGCACCTGGTCCCGGTCGAGCTGTCCGCGACCGAGGTGCAGGAATACTACGAGGGCTTCTCCAACGGCACCCTGTGGCCGCTCTACCACGACGTGGTCGCCTTCCCCGAGTACCACCGCGAGTGGTGGGACGCCTATGTCGCGGTGAACCGGCGCTTCGCCGAGCGGGCCGCCGCCGTCGCCGACCAGGATGCGACCGTCTGGGTGCAGGACTACCAGCTACAGCTGGTGCCGCAGATGCTGCGCGAGTTGCGCCCGGACCTGCGGATCGGCTTCTTCCTGCACATTCCGTTCCCGCCCACCGAACTGTTCCTGCAGCTGCCGTGGCGCCGCCAGATCGTCGCCGGTCTGCTCGGCGCGGACCTGATCGGCTTCCAGCTCCCCGGTGGGGCGCAGAACTTCCTGCGGCTGGTACGCCACCTGCTGCGGCTGGAGACCAAGGGGGATGCGATCCGGTTGCCCGACGGCCGGGTCGCGCGCGCCAAGGCGTACCCGATCTCGATCGACGCCAGGGCCTTCGAAGCGCTGGCCGCCGAACCGGAGGTGGAGGCGCGGGCCAAGCAGATCCGTGAGGATCTCGGTCAGCCGCGCACCATGTTCCTGGGTGTGGACCGGCTCGACTACACCAAGGGGATCAAGCAACGGATCCGGGCCTTCGGCGAGCTGGTCGCGGAGGGGACCCTCGATCCCGAGGAGGTGGTGTTCGTCCAGGTCGCCACCCCGTCCCGGGAGCGCGTCGAGGAATACAAGCTGCTGCGCGACGAGATCGATCGGCTGGTCGGCAAGATCAATGGCAACCTGGGCCGGATCGGGATGCCGGCGATCACCTATCTGCACACCTCCTATCCGCGGACCGAGATGGCGGCGCTCTATTCGGCGGCCGACATCATGGTGGTGACCCCGCTGCGGGACGGGATGAATCTGGTCGCCAAGGAGTTCGTCGCCTGCCGCCGCGATGGGGAGGGTGCGCTGGTGCTCAGCGAGTTCGCCGGCGCGGCCAAGGAGCTGAAGCAGGCGTTCCTGGTGAACCCCTATGACATCAACGGGTTGAAGAGCGCGATGACCGAGGCGGCCTCGGCCTCACCGGCCGATCTGCGGCGCCGGATGAAGGCGATGCGCAAGCAGGTCTTCGAGCACGACATCGACCATTGGGCCAACCGCTTCATGAAGGATCTCACCGAGGAGTGATCCGCGGGTACGTCGGCTGAGCGAGCGCCAGCGAGGAGTGACCACACGCCTGTTCCGGAGGGCGGTACAGGGCGCCGCCGGGTGGCGTGCTTGCTCCTACGATCGTTTCAGACGAGGAGCAAGGAGGCCCGATGACCGATCAATCGACGCAGCAGCGCACCGAGCAGTACCAGCAGCTCGCAGCGGATCTGCTGCAGGCGTACCAGACCAAGCAGCCGATCCCGCCGCTCCGCGAACAGCTCCCCGGGATGACCGTCGAGGATGCGTACGCGATCCAGCAGATCCAGGAGAAGCAGCTCGCCGACGCCGGCGGCCGGCTGATCGGCCGCAAGATCGGCCTCACCTCGCTGGCCATGCAGCAGGCGCTCGGGGTGGACTCCCCCGACTTCGGCTTCATGTTCGACGACGACCGGTTCATCGGCCACGAGAACGCCCACTTCGACTCGAAGAACTTCATCCAGCCCAAGGTCGAACCCGAGTTCGCGTTCGTGCTGCGCAAGGATCTCCAGGGGCCGGGGGTGACCCTGGCCGATGCGGTCGATGCCATCGACACCGTGCACATGGCGATCGAGATCATCGACTCCCGGGTCGCCGACTGGAACATCAAGCTCGTCGACACCGTCGCCGACAACGCCTCCTACGGTGCGATCGCCTGGTCGGAGGAAGCGCTGCGGCTCGACAAGGACGACCTGCCGATCGTGCAGTGCACGATCAGCGTCGACGGTGAGGCCAGGGGCTCCGGCACCGGGGCCGATGTGATGGGTCACCCCGCGGCACCGCTGCAGTGGCTCGCGAACACCCTCGGTGAGCACGGCGTCGGGCTGAGCGCCGGCCAGGTGATCCTGCCCGGCAGCTTCTGCGCCGCGGTCGCGGTGCAGGCCGGCAACAGCGTCACCGCCGACTACGGCCAGCTCGGCTCCTTCACCATCAACTTCGACTGACCAACCGACGAACGAAAGGACCACACCGTGTCCGAAACCACCGAACTGCCCGATGCCAGCGGGCGTCCCTACACCGCAGCGATCGTCGGTCCGGGCAACATCGGTTCCGACCTGATGTTCAAGCTGTTCCGCCGCTCCACCCAGATCCAGCCGACCTACATGATCGGTGTCGATCCGAAGTCCGACGGCCTGGCGCGCGCCAAGCGGCTCGGCCTGGAGGTCTCCGCCGAGGGCGTGGATTGGCTGCTGCAGCAGGAAAAGCTGCCCGACTTCGTCTTCGAGTGCACCAGCGCCAAGGCGCATGCCGCGAATGCGCCGCGCTACAAGGAGGCCGGGATCAAGGCGATCGACCTGACCCCCGCGGCGGTCGGCCCCTACCTCTGCCCGCCGGTCAACCTGGATTCGCTGACCGACATCGACAACGTCAACATGATCACCTGCGGCGGCCAGGCGACCACCCCGATGGTGGCCGCGGTGAGCAGGATCGTCCCGGTGGAGTACGCCGAGATCGTGGCCTCGATCGCATCCAAGTCGGCCGGCCCCGGCACCCGGGCCAACATCGACGAGTTCACCGAGACCACCTCCAAGGCCCTCGAGGTCGTCGGCGGCGCCGAGCGCGGCAAGGCGATCATCATCCTGAACCCGGCCGAGCCGCCGCTGATGATGCGCAACACCGTCTACTGCTCGCTGCCCGCCGAGGCCGCCGAGCCGGGTGAGGTGCAGGACCGGATCCGCGAGTCGATCGAGGAGATGGTGAAGACCGTCCAGGACTACGTGCCCGGTTACGGGCTGACCGCCGAACCGCAGTTCGACCACGCCCGCCCGGAGTGGAACGACTGGGGCCGGGTCACCTGCCTGGTCCAGGTCCGCGGTGCGGCCGACTACCTGCCGGAGTACGCCGGCAACCTCGACATCATCACCTCCGCCGCCGCGCGGACCGGCGACATGCTGGTCCAGCGGATGGCCGAGCACGCCGCCCAGGAAGGGGCCCAGGCATGAGCGACGACCAGCGCACCACCGAGCAGACGGCCGGCGCCGAGAAGCCGAAGTACAAGGTGCGGATCACCGACACCACGCTGCGCGACGGCTCGCACGCGATCCGGCACCAGTACACCAAGGAGAACGTCACCGACGTCGCCCGCGCCCTCGACGAGGCCGGCGTACCGGTCATCGAGGTCACCCACGGTGACGGGCTGGCCGGATCCTCGTTCAACTACGGCTTCTCCGGCACCAACGAGATGGACCTGATCTCGGCGGCCAAGGACGTGGTCAAGAACGCGAAGATCGCGGCGCTGATGCTGCCCGGGCTGGGCACCGTGCACGAGATGAAGGAGGCCCGCGAGCGCGGCATCGACATCATCCGGCTGGCCACCCACTGCACCGAGGCCGACGTCTCCATCCAGCACTTCACCGAGGCCCGCAAGATGGGCCTGGAGACCGTCGGGTTCCTGATGCTGTCGCACATGACCACCCCGGAGGATCTGGCCAAGCAGGGTCGGATCATGGTGGACGCCGGCTGCCAGTGCGTCTATGTGGTCGACTCCGCCGGTGCGCTGATCCTTGAGGACGTCTCCGATCGGGTCACCGCGCTGAAGCAGGAGCTCGGTGACGAGGCCCAGGTCGGCTACCACGGTCACCAGAACCTGAGCTTCGGTGTCGCCAACTCGGTGCTCGCGGTCCGGGCCGGCGCCGACCAGATCGACGGTTCGCTGTGTGCGATGGGTGCCGGTGCCGGCAACTCGCCGACCGAGGTGCTGGTCGCCGCCTTCGACCGGGTCGGCATCGAGACCGGCATCGACCCGAAGAAGATCCTCAGCGCCTCCGACGATGTGATGCGCCCGATCATCCCGCGGTTGCCGATCATGGAACGCTCCTCGATCGTGCAGGGCAAGGCCGGGGTCTACAACTCCTTCCTGTTCCACGCCGAGCGGGCCGCGGAGCGCTACGGCGTGCCGGCGTACGAGATCCTCGAAGAGGTCGGCCGACGCCGCTACGTCGGCGGCCAGGAAGACATGATCATCGACGTCGCGGTGGCGATGGCGAACAAGGCCAAGGAGCCCAGCGCGAGCTGAAATACGGGTGATTTCACCCGTACGTCCGCGGCGCCGCACTGGCTAGACTGGCGCCGCGGACGACGGAGTGAGGCGACATTGACCGGGAACAGGGACAGCCGGACGGCGGTGGACAAGGCGCTGGCCCTGCTCGGGGCCTTCGGCAAGGAGGCCGAGTCCGGGGTCGGGGTGAGCGAGCTCGCCCGGCGCACCGATCTGTCCAAATCGACCGCGTTCCGGGTGCTCGGCATGCTGGAACGCAATGGCGCGGTGGAACGGGCGGGCAGCAACTATCGGCTCGGCCCGCTGCTCACCGAACTCACCGCCCCGGTGCTGCTGCCCGAGGTCGAGGAGGTCCGCGACGTCCTCACCCCGTTCCTGGCGCACCTCTATGAACGCACCCGGCAGACGGTGCATCTGGCGATGCTCGATGGCACCGATGTGGTCTATCTGAACAAGCTGCACGGCCTGCACCAGGTGCCCTCCCCCTCCCGGATCGGTGGGCGCATCCCCGCCTACTGCACCGCGGTCGGCAAGGTGCTGCTCAGCCACGATCCGGAGCTGATCGAGCAGGTGCTGGGCGGTGAGCTGCCGCAGTGGACCCCGAACACCGTGACCGATCCGGGCCAGGTACGCAGCGAGCTGGCGCACATCCGGCGGAGCGGGATCGCCTTCGACCGCGAGGAGATCCGGATGGGGCTCAACTGCGTCGCCGCGCCGGTGTTGTCGGCGACCGGTACGCCGGTGGCCGCCCTCTCGGTCTCCGGGCCGACCCAGCACTTCGACCCGCGCAGCCAGGCCGACGCCCTGCGCGAGGTCTGCGTGAAGGCCTCCCAGGCGTACGCCGCCCGGCACCGGATGCTGCGCCGCAGCCGCCTCCCCTCCTGACCCCCCACGTTCATCGAGTAGCGCCGCCGGCGCAGCGCAGCGGAGCCGGCTGCGCGTGTCGAGATAAACGCACCCGAACCCAGCCCTCGACTTCGCACCCGTCCGGTCCACTTCGCACCCGTTGCACGCCCATGGGTTGGGTGCAAGATGAACCGAATGGGTGCAAGATCCGCGCCGAACTCCGAACCCGTTCGACTGTTGATCGAAGGGTTACTGGTCCGAGGTCGGCTATTCCTGGGCGCTCGCCCCCAGACGTTCATCGAGTAGCGCCGCCGGCGCAGCCCAGCGGAGCCGGCGGCGCGTGTCGGGATGAACCCGGACCGAACGCGACCTTGCACCCGTCCGGTCCACTTCGCACCCGTTGCACGCCCATGGGTTGGGTGCAAGATGAACCGAATGGGTGCGATGCCGACCAGATCCGCCGACCCGCCACCGTTCGGGCAGCCGGGCCACCGATCCGGCTCCGCGGCCTCCGCGGCCTCCGCGGCTCAGTCCTCGGTGACCTCGTCGGGCAGCAGCCAGACGCCCTCGTCGCGTACCTCGACCCGGTGGGTGGCGACCGGTTCGGTGGCGGGCAGGGTCAGCGGTACACCGGTCTTCAGGCAGAACTCCGAGGAGTGCACCGGGCACTCGATGGTGTCCCCCTCGACCCAGCCCTCATCGAGCCAGGCGAGTTGGTGGCTGCAGGTGTTGTCGACGGCATAGAAGGTGCCGTCGGCGGTGCGGGCCAGGCAGACGTCGTCCTCGGTACCGGCGATCTCGGCGTCGATCTTCATCGCCTGACCCGGTTCCAGCTCGTTGACATCGGCAACCCTGACAGCTTCGCTCACGGCAGTGAGCCTAGCGAAAGAAGAAGGCCCCTGACCGCTGTGGTCAGGAGCCTGTTCGATCTTGCTCCCCCGACTGGACTCGAACCAGTAACCCTTCGATTAACAGTCGAATGCTCTGCCAATTGAGCTACGGGGGATCGCCGTGGCGCGGTTGGAAACTCTAGCAGGATCGCCTCAAATGTCGTAATCGGATTGCAGCCGCCTGGTCTCGGCCCCCAGCAGCTCCCGCACCTCGGCCGAATCGGGCGTGCCGCGGCCCCGTCGGGTGCGCCACAGCAGCGGTGCGGAGCGGTCCCCCAGGTCGCGCCGGGCGCTGACCACCGCACCCTCCCGGGTGCCCTCGATGTCCAGATGCTGCTGCACCACGATGCTGGCCGCGACCCGCTCGGCGAAGACCTCGGGCACCCGACCCGGGTTGTCCAGCAGCACGCTCCCCCGCCGGCCGTCGACGAGCTCCCAGCGCAACTCGGAGTTCTGCGAGTTCCAGCCGCCGCGGTCGATCTCGTGCCAACCGACGAAGTCCCAGCCATCGCCGCGCTGCACCGCCAGCGCATCGGGCAACAGCACCGTCCACAACCCGTCGTTCTCGGTCGCCACGATCGGGCGGGCGATCCGGCGATCGAACCGTTGGGTGTACGCCTCGGCCAGTCCGTCGGTGGTCGTCTTGTCGAGCTTCGGCTGCTGGCGGCGGAACAGGGGCATGGCGCCATCCTAGGGTCCTCTCGACACGCATTCCCGGCTCCGCTGCGCTGCGCCGGGATTGCTACTCGAGGACCGTGACCAGACCCCCACCCCCTTCCGCTGCGCTGCGCCGGGACTGCTACTCGAGGACCGTGACCAGACCCCACTCCCGGCTCAGCCGGCGGCGGGCAGGTCGTCGGTGTGGCAGACCTCGCGCAACCTGTCGAGACCGCGGTGCTCCAGTCGGCGCACCCGGGAGGCGTCGAGATGCAGGATCCGGCCGGCCTCGGCGTACGAGGTCACCTCGCCGGCGAAACCGAACCGCAGCCAGAGCACGCGCGCCTCCAGGCTGGGCAGGGCGGCCAGCCAGTCGTGCACCGGTGCCGGTGCGTCGACGACCCGGCTCAGTCGTTGCTGGGCGGTCGGGTCGGCCGGTTCGTGGTGGTTGGCCCCATCGAACAGCAGCACCGTCGCCTCGGCATGCATCGCCCGCTCCACCCGATTGGCCGGTACGCCCAGCAGCTCGGCCACCTCGGCGGCACGCGGTTCCCGGCGCAGGCTCTGGGCGAGCCGCCACCACTGCTGCCGGATCCGGACCCGGTCGATCGGCGTCGGTGACACCTGTTGCCGCCCGATCGCCTCGGCCACCCCCGAACGGATCCAGGGCAGGGCATAGGTCGCGAACCGGGTGCCGTGCCGGTGGTCGAAGCGATACAGCGCGGTCACCAGCGCCGCGAACCCCTCCTGGAACAGGTCCGGTTCGCAGGCACCGGTGGCCCGGGCCATCGGCCGCGACACCATCGACACCAGCCGCACATTGGCCATCAGGAAACGCTCGGCCGCCGACTCCCCCTCGGCGACCAACCGGTCCAGCTGCGCCATCGTCGCGGCCGGATGTCCACCAGCCTGATGCAACCGGTCGGCGTACAGCCCGACCTCGATCCGCCGCGCGAGCTCGATCTCCTCGGCCGCGCTCAACACCTCGGCCGCTTCCACCGTGCAGTACTCCATGCCCACACCATGGTCGCCGCCGGCTGGATCGAGCGGCCGATCAGCCCTCCTGTGGAGTCAACAACCGGACGACACGGATTCCTCCGGCCCGCTGACATCCACCCTCAGTCGGTGGCCCCCAGGGTCCGCACCTGCAGGGTCTTGCGGTCGGCCTCCAGGGACAACAGCTCGGCGAACATCTGGTTGTAGCTCGGTTGCTGCTCGACCGGATTGGTGCGCTGCAGCCGCGACTTCAGGTCCGCGATCCGGCGATTCACCGTCAGCAGCCGCAGCTTCGCCACGTACGCCGCCACATAGGCCTCGTCGGCGGTGTGCAGCAGCTGCTCCACCGAGAGCGCGACCACCAGCTGGCCGAGCTCGGCGTCACCGCTGGCGGCCTGCACCCGCTGCGCCCAGTCGTCCCCGCCCCGCGGACCCGCCTCGGCCACCGACCGGCAGGCGGTCAGCACCGCGGCGTACGCCGGATGGGTGAAGTCGTCGCTGGTGATCTGCTGCCAGTCGGCGCCGAACAGCTCCGGCTGCTGCAGCAGCAGCTTGGCGATGTCACGTTCCACCACCAGGCGCCGATCCCGTGGATCCGGCCACGGCATCCCGCCGGACCGCTCCCGGGCCGGTTGCGGCTGCGGGGCCGCGTCCTCCTCGGGGGCACCGCCGCGGCGGGCCGCCCGGGCGAGCTCGCGGCGTACCTCGTCGACGTCCATACCGATCATCCCGGCCAGCTCCCGCGCATACCCCGACACCAGGGAGGTGTCACGGATCGAGGACACCAACGGTGCCGCGGCCCGCAGCGCCCCGAGCCGACCATCGGCGCGGTCCAGGTCGAACCGGGACAACACATTGCTCATCACGAAGCGATACAGCGGCACCCGGCGGGCGACCAGCTCGCGGACCGCGGCCTCGCCGTGGTCGAGCCGCAGGTCGCACGGATCCAACCCGGTCGGTTCGATCGCCACATAGGTCTGGGAGATGAACTTCTGGTCGAAGTTGAAGACCTTCAGCGCGGCGGCCTGACCGGCGGCGTCACCGTCGAAGGTGAAGATGATCTCGCCGGCGAAGGCGTCACCGCCCATCAGCCGCTGCAGGGTGCGCGCATGGTCCTCCCCGAAGGCGGTGCCGCAGGAGGCGACCGCGGTGTCCACCCCGGCCAGGTGCGCGGCCATCACGTCGGTGTAGCCCTCGACGACGACCGCCTGGGACTTCTGCCCGATCTGCTTGCGGGCCAGATCGAGGCCGTAGAGCACGTGGGATTTCTTGTACACCGGGGTTTCCGGGGTGTTCAGGTATTTGGCGGGCATCCGGTCGTCGTCGAAGATCCGCCGGGCACCGAAGCCGACGACCTGTTTGGAGGAGTCCCGGATCGGCCACAGCAACCGGCCCTGGAAGAAATCCCACCCGGACTCCCGGGCGAGACCGGCCTTGACCAGGTCGGCACGGGAGAATCCCTTGTTCTGCAGGAAACGCTGCAGTTCCTTGCCCCCGCGCGGCGCCCAGCCGATGCCGAAATGCTCGGCGGCGGCACGATCGAATCCCCGCTGGGCAAGGAATTGCCGGCCGGCGAGCGCGTCCGAACCAGCCAGTTGCCCAGAGAAGAACTCGGCGGCGGCGGCGTTCGCCTCCAGGATCCGGGTCCGCAGGCCCGGCTCGGTGCGCGGTGCCCCGGGGCCGTCCAGATAGCGCAGTTGCACCCCGACCCGGTCGGCCAGGTTCTCCACGGCCTCGGTGAAGGACAGGTTGTCGTGCTTCATCAGGAAGCTGAGCACGTCGCCGCCCTCACCGCAGCCGAAACAGTAGTAGAAGCCCTTGCTGGGGGTGACCTGGAAGCTGGGGGTCTTCTCGTCGTGGAACGGACACAGGCCCTTCAGCGATCCGCCGCCGGCGTTGCGCAGTGCGACGACCTGCCCCACGACCTCCTCGATGCGGGCACGGTTGCGTACCTCCGCCACGTCCTCATCCGAGATCCTGCCCGCCACGGGGTGCAGTGTACGCGCCGGTTCGAAGCCCGCAGCCCGCCCGTCCGGTGCGGTCCGGCTCAGTCCAGTGGCCGCTTCATCCCGACGTGGCTGGCCCGGTAGCCGAGCCGTTCATAGAACCGGTGCGCGTCGGTGCGCGAGTTGTCGGTGGTGAGCTGGACCAGCCGGGCACCGTTGCGGCGGCCGTGCTCGTGGGCCCACTCGATCATCGCGGTGCCCAGTCCGTGGCCGCGGTACGCCGCAGCGATCCGGACCGCCTCGATCTGCAGCCGGGTGGCGCCGCCACGGGACAGTCCGGGCAACAGGGTCAACTGCATGGTGCCGGCCGGCTCACCCGCCCGATCCCGGACGACGACCAGCAGGTGGGCCGGGTCGACGTCGATGGCGTCGAAGGCCGCCCGATAACCGGCCTCCTCCACCCCGCTCTCCCGTCGGGAACCGAGCGGGTCGTCGGCCAGCATTGCCACGATCGCCGGCACGTCCTCCCGAGTGGCGCGGTCGAAGCGGAACCGCTGTCCCCCTACCTCGACGACGTCGCCCTCCTCCGCCATGGTGTCCATGGTGTCAACCTACGCCGACTGGGCGAGGTCATCTCGACACGGCCGCCATTGCTCCGCTTCGCTCCGCATGGCGGCCTGCTCGATGACCGTGGGGGCCCTGAAACGACCCTGAGTCCACGTCCCAGGCTTGGTTCCGGCGCTACCCTCGGTTCAGGACCGCCTTCACCTGCCGGCAGTCTTTCTCTGCTGACACAGGGATTCTCGCCGCAGGCCAGGAGGACCGATGGACCCCTACCCGAGCACCGGGCAGCGACGGGTCAGCCGTCGCGCCCTGCTCGGCGGTGGCGCGGCCGCCGGTGCGGCGGCCCTCGGCCTGGGTGGCTATGCGCTGTTCCGCGACGACGGTACGCCGCAGCCGCTGGTCGGCGCTCCCCGGGTCACCGGCACCGATGACTGGGGTGCCCGCAGCCCCGACCGGAGCCTGCGGACGCTGAGCTATCGACCCACCTATCTGGTGGTGCACCACACCGACACCGCGAACACCCGCGACACCTCGCGCAGCCAGGCGTACTCCCTCGCCCGCTCCATCCAGAACTGGCACATGCAGCAGGGCTGGGGTGATTCGGGCCAGCACTTCACCGTCTCCCGCGGCGGCGTGGTGCTGGAGGGCCGGCACGGCAGCCTGGCCGCGGCCCAGGGCGGTCGACGGTTCGTGCAGGGCGTCCATGCTCCCGGCAGTAACCGCACCGGGATCGGCATCGAGACCGAGGGTGACTACGTCTCCCAGCTCCCGCCCACGGCCCAGCGGCAGGCCCTGGTCCAACTGCTCGCCTGGCTCTGCGGGCAGTACCGGATCCCGGTCTCCCGGATCATCGGCCACCGGGACAGCCAGGGTTCGAACACCGACTGCCCGGGGGCCCGGTTCCATGCCGACCTGCCCCGGTTGCGCACCGAGGTGACCGCCTTCCAGCGCGCCAACAGCTGATTTCGCGACCCGCAGCAAGCGGAACTTTCCCCTTCCAGGCAAGGGAAAGTTCCGCAGTCGCCGAGGTTCCCCGGGCACCGGGCGAGCCCTAGGTTCATCGCAGACCTAGGAGGACGCCCCATGAACACCCCGATCACCCAGCCGCGGCTCAGCCGCCGAGCCCTCATCGGTGGCGCGGCCGCCGTCGGCACCGTGGCCGCCCTCGGCATCGGTGGCGCCGCGTACGCCGCCGTCGCCCGCCCCCGGATCTACACCACCGCCCAGTGGGGTGCCCGCAATCCCGACCGGCGGCTCAACGCCCTCGGCTACCGGCCCACCTACGTGGTCATCCACCACACCGCCACCCAGAACGTCAGCGACACCTCGCAGGCCCAGGCGTTCCGGTTGTCCCGGCAGATCCAGAACTGGCACATGGACAAGGGCTGGGGTGACTCCGGTCAGCACTTCACCGTCTCCCGTGGCGGCGTGGTGATGGAGGCCCGGCACGGCAGCCTGGCCGCGGCGATCGGCGGGAAGAACTTCATCGAGGGCATCCACGCCCCCGGCAGCAACCGGACCGGCATCGGCATCGAGAACGAGGGCACCTACACCGCCCAGCTGCCGCCGGCGGCGCAGCGCCGGGCGCTGGTGCAGCTGGTCGGCTGGCTGTGCCAGCAGTACAAGATCCCGGTGTCCCAGATCATCGGGCACCGCGACAGCATCGGCTCGTCGACGGTCTGCCCCGGTGACACCTTCCACAAGGACCTGGCGCGGTTCCGCAGCGAGGTCGCCAAGGTGCTCGGCGGTGGCGGCACGCCCACGCCGCCTCCCCCGCCCCCGCCCGCCGATTCCTGGCCGGTGCTCAAGCGGGGCAGCACCGGTGACGCGGTCCGCACCGCCCAGCACCTGCTGCGGCACCACCGAGCGGCCGGTGATCTGCAGGTCGACGGGTCCTTCGGGCCGGCGACCCAGACCGCGGTGACCGCCTTCCAGCGCGCCCAGCGGCTCAGCGCCGACGGGGTGATCGGCCCGAAGACCTGGCCGAAGCTGGCCGTGGTCGCCCGGCGTGGGGCGACCGGAGATCTGGCCCGGGCGGTGCAGTTCGCGCTGAACACCGCCGGTGCCCGGATCGCGGTCGACGGCTCCTTCGGCCCGAAGACACTCGCCGCGGTGAAGGCGTACCAGACCCGGGAGAAGCTGGAAGTGGACGGCATCGTCGGTCCGCTGACCTGGCGTTCGCTGCTCGCCGGCTGAGGTTCCGGTCCGCGGCCGCGGCCCACCGGCCCGGTTGTCGGTCCACCGGCCTAGAGTTTGCCGCGTGGAGGGACAGCTGGGCTGGTCGTTGCTGGCCGCCATCGTGCTGCTCGTCGGGCTGGCCGTGCTGTTCTCGGTGCTGTCCCGGCTCGGGCTGGCGCGGGAGCTGTCGGTCGCCGCGGTCCGCGCGGTGCTGCAGCTCGCCGCGATCTCGCTGATCATCGTCGTCGCCATCCGACACCTGTGGTTGGCGGCGCCGCTGGTGCTGCTGATGTTCGCGGTCGCGGTGGGCACCTCGGCGAGCCGCTGTGGCGTACGCGATCGCTGGTGGTGGGTGGCTCTTGCCATGGGCTGCGGTCTGCTGCCGGTGCTGGTCGTGGTCTTCGCCACCGGCGCGGCCCCGTTGAACGGCGCCTCGCTGATCCCGATCGCCGGCATCATCGGCGGCAACACGATGACCGGCCACACCCTGTTCGCACGCCGCGCCTTCGCGCAGCTGCGCGGCGAGCAGCCGCAGTACGAGGCGGGGCTGTCGATCGGGTTGGAGCGGCACCAGGTGCTCACCGAGCTGGTCGATCCGGCGCGCACCGAGGCGCTGGTGCCCAACATCGACCAGACCCGCACCGTCGGCCTGGTCACCCTGCCGGGTGCGTTCATCGGCGTGCTGCTCGGCGGTGGCAGCCCGTTGCAGGCAGGTGCCGCGCAGATCCTGGTGCTGGTCGGGATCATGGCCGCCCAGACGATCACCGTCACCGTCGCCGCCCGGCTGGTGGCCGCGGCGAAGCTGCTGCCCGCCGATCTGCGGGGCCAACTGCGGCCCTGATCAGTCCGCGGCGCCGATCATTCGGCGACGAGATGCCAGATATCGGCCTGGTCCGGGGTCAGCTCGGGAGCCTGGACACCGACACTGCCCCAGACCCGGCCGGACAGCACCGGTTCGCTGCCCCACCAGGCCGGGGCGCCCCGGTTCGCCAGCCGGGGACCGGTCGGTGCGACCCGATGCAGCCGGTAGCGACGGTCGGGATCGAGGCCGGGCAGGCGGACCGTGCCGGCCCGGCCGGTATCGAGCATGTCCAGCTGCGCCAGGCTGTAGAGCGCCTGTGAGCCATCCTCGGCGACCACCCCGTCGAGCTGCAGCGCGGTGGCGGGGTCGCTGCGATGGATCCGGCCGCGGTGCACCCAGTCACGGACCTGTTTGTGCAGCGCCACCCACTGGGCCACCTCGGCCCGTTCCGCATCGCTCACCTCGGACAGATCCCATTCGATGCCCAGATGCCCGAACAGCGCGGTGGCGCCGCGGAAACCGAGGTCGCTGACCCGGGCGGTGACCTTGTTCCGCGGTGAGGGGATGTGGCTGCCGAGCAGCTCCCAGCCGAGCAGTTGGTTGCTCCAGCGGTGCAGCCGATGCCGTTCGTGCGGGTCGATGTTGTCCGAGACCCAGATCCGGTCGCAGATGTCCATCACCCCGAGATCGACGCGGCCACCGCCGGAGGCGCAGGACTCGATCTCCAACCCGGGTTGGTGTTCCTTGAGTTCGCGCATCAACCGATAGCAGGCGAGCGTCTGGGCGTGCACCCCCGGCCGGCCGTCCGGCGCGGTACCGGCATCGATCAGATCCCGGTTGTGGTCCCACTTGAAGTAACCGATGTCGTATTCATCCAGCAGCGCCACCAACTGGTCGCGGACATGGTCGTAGCACTCGGCGATGCCCAGGTTCAGCACCTGCTGGTCGCGCTGCGCCGGCGGCAGTCGGTCGCCGGTGGTCATCACCCAGTCGGGGTGGGCGCGGGCGATGTCGGAGTCGAGGTTGACCATCTCCGGTTCGATCCACAACCCGAACTCCATCCCGAGCTGGTGCACCCGATCGATCAGCGGCCCGAGCCCGTCGGGCCAGGGTTCGGGCGAGACCACCCAGTCCCCCAGGCCGGCTCGCTGATCGCGGCGCGCGCCGAACCAGCCGTCGTCGAGCACGAACCGTTCCACACCGACCTCGGCGGCCCGCTCAACGATCGGCAGCAGCCGTTCGAGGGAGTGGTCGAAATAGACGGCCTCCCAGACATTGAGGGTGACCGGACGCGGCCGGGTCGGGTGGGTCGGCCGGGACCGCAGCCAGGTGTGCAACCGGCCGGCGACCTCGTCGAGGCCGCGGCCGTGGCTGGCGTACAACCAGGGGCTGGTGTAGGACTCGCCGGCGGCCAGGCGTACCTCGCCGGGGAACAGCGCCTCCCCGCCGCCGATCGCCTGCTGCCCCGACCAGGTCCGCTCGGCATGGTGGCTGTGGTTGCCGCTCCAGCCGGTGTGCACCGCCCAGATCTCGCCGTCGGCGAAGTCGAAGCCGGGCGTACCGAGATGCACCATGGTGGCGGCCTGGGCACCGGTACGCCCCCGCCAGGACTCCCGCTCCCAGCGGCCCTGTTGCAGTCGGTGACGTTGCGGGACGCGTTCGTGTACGCCGCTGCCGGCCAGATCGAGGATCTCGGTGGCCCGTTCCGGGACCGGCAGCGCCAGACTCAGCCGGTCGAGCTGGTAGTCCTCGGCACCGGTGTTGGTCAGCTCGGCGCGCAGCCGCAGCGCACCGCCGGTGAGCAGCTCGACGGTGAGGGTGGCGGCCAACCGGGCCGCCTCATCGACCAGGTCGAAGCGCACCGAGCGCTCCTGCTGGTCGACACCGGTGCGCCGCCAGGCCGGGGACCAGTCGCGCCCGGATCGGGAACCGAGCACCCCGGCCCGGCCGGCCCAGCCGGTGCGCTGCTCGGGCAGGATGCCGAGCCGCATCGGCACATCGGCCCCGTTGGTGCGGGTGCTCTCGGCGGTTCCGCGGGCGAGCTCGAGGAGGTCCTCGGCGCTCAGCTCACCCAGGTCGGCGCCCCAGTGCACGACCGCCGGTGCCTGCTCGTCGTCGAGCTCGAAGATCACACTGGTGCCCTCGCCCCGCAGGTGGATCGGGGGCGTCGGTCTGGCCGGGTCAGGCACGGTCGATTCCTTGGGGTAGCTGGTCGGTGGGCCAGTCCAGGACACGGACCGCGGTGTCGAAGGCGTACCGGTCGGTCATCCCGCCGATCCAGGTGACCGCGGCCCGCAGCGCCTCGGGGCTGCCGGGGTCGACGGCGGGCTGTCCGGGCAGATCGCGGGGGTGCTCGGCGTAGTGCTCGGTGAGCGCACACAGCAACCGGACCACCGCACTCGCCTGGGCCAGCGAGGTCGGCCGGGTGTAGATGCGTTCGTAGTTGAAGGCGCGCAACCCGGCCAGTGCGGCCGCCGGTTCGGGCGCCATGCCGACCTGGCCGGATTCGAGCACGCCGTCGATCACCGCATGCACGAAGGTGCCGAGCTGTTCGCGCCGGGTCCGACCGCAGATGTCGGCGATCTCGGCGGGGATGTCGCGTTCGGCGACGATGCCGGCGTGCACCGCGTCCTCCAGGTCGTGGGCGCAGTAGGCGATCCGGTCCGCCCAGGACACGATTTCACCCTCGACGGTGCCGGGCGCGGGCCGCGACCAGGAGTGGTTGCGGATGCCATCGAGGGTCTCGGCGCACAGGTTGAGCGGGGTGAGCACGACGTCGGCGCCCCACGGACCGTGGTCGTAGCCCTCGGGGATGTAGTGGTCGAAAGCGTCCTCGGAGGCGTGCCCACCGGGCCCGTGGCCGCAGTCGTGGCCGAGCGCGATGGCATCGGCGAGCGCCACGTTGACCCCGACGCCGCGGGCGATCGAGGTGGCCACCTGGGCGACCTCGAGGGCGTGGGTGAGCCGGGTGCGTTCGTGATCGGCGGGGTGCACGACGACCTGGGTCTTGCCGGCCAGCCGGCGAAAGGCGGTGGAGTGCACGATCCGGTCCCGGTCCCGTTCGAAACAGGTGCGTTCGGGGTCGGGTTCCTCCTCGACGGCGCGGTTGCCGGCGCCGTGGGCCAGGGTGGCACCGGGGCTGAACAGCGCCGCCTCGCGGGCCTCACGCTCCTCGCGGCCGTTGCGTCGGCCGAGGTCGATGCCGGCGGCCGAATCGCGGTGCGCCCGAACCAGCGCACTGGGCGTACCGTCGTCGGAAACCTGGTGGCCGGCCATCGTGGCGGCCCATTGCACAGCCCGCGGCAGCGGCTGGGACATCGTTCTCCTAGAGGCGATCGCAGGATCGGTGCCCGACCCTACTGCACCGCGGGCGAGCAGTGCTCCCGGGGCGGGACGGGTGCGGGAACTCAACGTTTCCGGGTGCCGAATCGTTCCACACCGCGGCAGGTTCCGGCTCGAATGATCGGGGGAATTCCGGTGAAATCCCCTGCGGACCGTTATCGTGACTGAGCAACGCGCCCGAGGAGGACGGAGATGAGCCAACAACCGATGCGGCCGCACCAGCGGCTCAGCGGGCTCGCGCTGCGTCCGGACCGGCAGCACCCGAACAACACCCCGCAGCCGAGCTGCCGGGAGCAACTGGTCTGCGGGGACCGGAGCGCGAAACGGATGATCGGCTTCGCCCTGGTGCAGGCCTGCACCCTGGGCAGCATCCTGCTCGGCCTGGCGGCCATCCTGTTCGCCGCCAACGGCGGGCTGACCGAAGCCCGGGGCTGTCTGCTCGGGTGCATCGCACTGGACGGCCTGGACGGCAGCCTGGCGCGGAAGTTCGGGGTGTCGACCCCGTTCGGCGCCCAGATGGATTCGCTGGCCGACATGGCCTCGTTCGGGATCGCGACCCCGCTGGTCACCTATTACTGGCTGGCCGATCGGGGGCCCGCGTGGCTGGTCGCCGGGGCCTGCATCGCGATGGCACTGGCCGCCGCGGTCCGGCTGGCCCGCTTCAACGTCACCCCCTACAACAGCACCTGGTTCCAGGGACTGCCGACGACGATCGCCGCGCTGATCCTGATCGGCAGCAGTCTGGCGGTGCCGCGGCTGGGGTTCGTGCAGGCGATGATCCTGATCCTCGCCTGCACCGCCGCCATGGTCTCCTCGTTGCCCTATCCCAAGCTGAACCAGATGCTGCGGATCCGGACCTGGCTGCTCAGCCTGGTCGGGATCGGCGCGATCATCAGCATGCCGACCGTCTTCGTGGCGGTGATCGGCACCTTCCTGCTCAGCGGCCCGCTGCTCGCCCTGCGCTACCGGCTCGCCCCCGACGACGCCGACGCCCTCCCCGAGTAGCGAACGCCCATCGAGTAGCTGACCCGCCGCAGCGAAGCGGAGCCGGGTAGCCACCAACGCTCATCGAGTAGCTGACCCGGCGCAGCGAAGCGGAGCCTGTCGAGATGAGCGCCTCCCCGGGCCGACCCGCTCGGTCGGGGCATCGGACTTCGGTCGGGGCATCGCACACCATGCCCGGACCGACGGGTGATGCCCGAACCGCCCGCGATCCGCTGGGATTGTCGAGTGCGTACGCCGACCCGCAAGCGGGCAGTCCTGGTCCTCATCGTCGCCCTGGTGGTCGGGCTCGCGGTCCAGCCGTTTCGTGAGTTGCCCGGCACCGATGCGGTCGGTTCGGCGATGTACGCCGCAGCGGCCGTCGGCGTCTGGGCACTGCTGCTGCCGCACCGGGGTGCGCTGCTGCCCGGGCTGATCGGGACCGTCCTGGCCTGCGGGGTGGAACTGTGGCAGCTCTCCGAGCTGCCGCAGCGGATCGCGGCGACGGTGCCCGGCGCGGGCCTCGTGCTCGGCGGGGTGTTCGACCCGCTGGACCTGCTGTGGCTGGTCGCGGGCGGCCTGCTCGCCACGCTCGTACTGGCCCGCTGACTGCGTACTCTCGCTGGGTGTTCCGCACCCTGACCGCCGTCGCCGCCTGCCTGGTGCTCGCGGTCACCGGCTGCACGGCCGCAGTCGACCAGCCCCGGCCCGCCCCCACGCCTACCCCGACGGGGCCACCGATCTATCAGGGCCCCGAGTTGCCTCGGTTGGTCACCGAGGAGGTGCCGGTCGACCCGCGCGTCTGGGTGCGGGAGGCGTACGGTCCGGTGGTCAGGACCGGCACCGAGACCGTGGTCGTCCGTGGTGGTGGTGCCGAGGGTGGCGCGGGCTTCAGCGTGCTGGATCTGCGTACCGGTCGACAGTTGTGGAGCTCGGCCGATCTGCCGGAACGGGTCGAGGTGCCCGGGATCGGTCGGGTCGGCGCCTCCTCATCCGAGGTACGCGCCGCCGATGATGGCGGTGGGGGCATCCTGGTCGCGTCCTACTATCAGAATCCCTGCCCGGACAAGGCTCAGCCGTGCCCCGACAACCGACCCGGGATGACCGAGGGCAAGGGCTTGCTGACGTTCTCGGTCGCGGATCGGCGGTTGCTCTGGAGCGCGCCGTTGCTGCCACCGGTGCCGGGCAACACCCCGGTGGCCGAGGAGAACCGCTGGCGCTTCCCCAAGGTCGTCGCCGCGACCGCGAAGGCCGTCGTGGTCAACATCGGTGCCGACCCCGGTGACGGGACCCGGTACCTACCGGGCAGACCGCCGCCGATGACGCTCGCGCTCGATCCGGCATCCGGGCGACGCCTGTGGGAGGTCCAGGGCGTCCTCACCCAGCAGGTCGTCGATGATCTGGCGCTGGGCATCGCCGCGCCGGCCGACAGCGCGAACCCGCCGGTGCCGGTGGCGCTCGATCTCGGCACCGGGACCGAGCGCTGGCGCCTGCCCGCGGCGGAGGCGGGTGACTGGGTGGAGGTGACCCCGGGTCTGGGGCTGCTGCGCCGGCGAGACTTCTCGACCAACCGTGCGACCACACCCCGGCTGGTTTCCCTGCCCGGGGGCGAGGTCGGGCCGGAACTGCCGCAGGACGAGAACTTCGTCGGCCTGGGGAGCGGCAGCGACGGTATCCCGTACGCGACCTGGATCGAGTCCGTCCCGGGCAGCCGTGGATACGCGGTGCGGAGTCAGGGATTTCGTGACGCACAGCCACGGACGGGGGCGACGCGCGTTGACGGGCTCGGTTCGGTGGTCGGGGTCGCCCGAGGGTACGCCTGGCAGACTCTCGGCGCTCCGGAGAACGGGGTCACGGCGATCGACCGGACCGGGTCCGTCCGCTCCGATCCACTCCCCGGGTTCCCCCGTTACGTCGACGACGAGCTCCTGGTGACCGGGGGCCCAGGTGGGCCCCCGCGGATCTGGCGCCATCGGCCGGGCTGACCCGCGCGCGGATTAACCTCATCGGATGCTCCGCACCCTGGTCGCCGCCGCGAGCTGCCTGATGCTGGTGGTCACGGGGTGTACCGGGAGCGGCACCGAGCCCGCACCCACGCCGACCGGTCCACCGGTCTACCGGGGCCCCGAGCTGCCCCGATTGATCACCGAGGAGATACCGGTCGATCCCAACCTGGCGGTACGGAGTGTGGACCGCCCGGTGACCAGGCTCAACGAGAACACGTTGGTCCTCGGTGCGGGCGGCGCTTTCAGCGTCATCGATCTACGGACCGGCGCAGAGCAGTGGAACGGCCGCGATCTGCCCGAAACCTTCACCCTGCCCGAGATCGGCCGGGTCAGCCTGTTCACCACGGACGGCTGGGCCACGGCGGATGATCGCGGGGGTCTGCTGGTCGAGCAGTACTACCAGGATCCGTGTCCGGGCGACGCCGGGTGCACCACCGACCGGGCCACGCTGACCGAGGGCAAGGGATTGCTGGCGTTCTCGGCGGTGGATCGACGACTGCTCTGGAGTGCCCCGGTGCTGCCACCGGTGCCGAGAGACTCCGTCGGCGCCAAGGGCCGCAACAACATCTTCCCGAGGATCGTCGGCGCTTCCCGTGACGTGGTCGTGGTGAACATCGGTGGCGACCCGCCCCATGGGACCGGGTACGGACCAACCGATGGCACGCCCCGTGTGACGATGGGTTTCGATCCGGCGACCGGCGAGAAACTGTGGGAGATCCCCGGCGTCCTCACCCAGAAGTTGGTCGACGGTCTGGCCCTCGGAGTAGCCACTCCCGACGACGGCGGAACCCTTCCGACGCCGCTGGCGCTCGATGCCCGGACCGGCCGGGAACGATGGCGACTGTCCGAACCCGGACGGTGGCAGGACGCCACTGCCGGTATCGCACTGCTTGACCGGGCAGATCGAAACCTGACCAACCCATTGCAGCCTCGACTCGTCGCACTGCCCGGCGGCGAACTCGGCCCAGAACTGGGCCAGCGCTCGTTCGTCGGCCTTGGCACCGACCTCGACGGTACCCCCTTCGCCAGTTGGGTCAGCAACGCCCCGACAGGGTCGACCTACGCGCTGTGGAGTCAGCGGCTGAGCGATCCCCAGCCATTGCATGGCCTTGGGCAACTCGACGACCTGCGTTTCGTCCATGGCGTGACGAACGGCTATCTCTGGGTGGGTGCAGGTTCGCGCGAGACTCGGGTCACCGCGCTGGACCGGTCCGGGACCGAGCGCTCCGATGCCTTACCCGGGTTTCCCCGCTACATCGACAATGACATCGTCGTCACCGACGGCACCGGCGCCGTGCGGATCTGGCGCCACCGGCCGGCCTGACCCGTTGTGGTCCCCGCTGACCGGCCAGAATTTGCGGCTCGATCGAGAAATCCGCCGATCCGGGCGCCGGTCGGGAATCGAGCCGCAGATTCCGGTGGGAGCAGCGAGGCGAGGGCCTGCACCGACTGGGTGGTCACGCAAGAAGGAGCGTTTGCTCACTGGGCTGCTCCCGGGCATCGACCGCAGGCACGGACACGCTCCGCTTCGCTGCGCCGGGCCCGCTACTCGACGAACGTCGGTCAGCGCCAGCGGGCGATGATCGTCTCGCCACCATGCACAACGGCCCCCTTGCCGACCACGGCCTCGGCCCGGTCGGCGGGGAGGTAGACATCGGTCCGCGAACCGAAGCGGATCAGCCCGTACCGCTCACCCTTCGCCAGCACCGAGCCGGCACCGTGCCGGACCACGATCCGGCGGGCCACCATGCCGGTGCGCTGGGTGACCCCGACCCGGCCGCGGCTGGTCTGCAGCACCACGGTCTTGGCCACGTTGTGTTCGGCGGCCGGTTTCATCGCCGCGGCGTACCCGCCCTCGTTGCGGTCGATCACCTCGACCACCCGCCCGGCGACCGGGGAGCGGTTGATGTGCACCGAGAAGATCGACAGGAAGGTCGCGATCCGCAGCCACGGACCCGGGCCGAGATGCTCGTCGGAGTCCAGCCGTTCCACGCTGAGGACCTTGCCGTCCACCGAGGAGACGATCGCCTCCGGGTCGGCCGGCACCTCGCGTACCGGGTCCCGGAAGAACGCCGCCCCGGCCAGTCCCAGCCCGGCAGGCAGCAACCATGCTCCCCGGGCCAGGCGTGACTGTGTCCCGCGGCCGGCCAACCCGACCAGCCCGGTGGCCACCGCCGCACCGGCGGCGATCCCCACGCCGTCCCGGTCGATGTGCATCCGGCGGGTCAGCGGAACGCTGGTCGGCACCCGCGCCGGGCCCACCTCCTCGGCCTCCGCATCGGGGGCGTCGGTGAAGCGCAGATGGTGCGCCCAGGCGGGCGGGATGTTGCCGAACACCAGGTCGGTCCGGAACCGGTGCCGGTCCAGCAGATCATCGAGGAAGTCCGAGTGCCCACCACCGCGACCGGTGAACCGGTCGAAGGCCTGCCGGAAACCGCGCAGCCAGGCGTACTCGATGTAGGTGCAGGTGCCGCCGGGCCGCAGCACCCGCCGGATCACCTCGAAGATGCCGCGGGTGGTCTCCTCACCGAGGGTGTTGAACGGTACCGAGGCGATCACCACATCGAACTCGGCGTCCTCGGCGAGTTCGCGGACATCACCGGTGATCACCTCGCTGCGCCCGGCGACGCGCCGGAAGTCGGGCTCGTCGGCGAACCGGCGGCGCAGCACCTCCGCGTACTCGGGCATCAGCTCGACACAGGTCAGGGTGTCCTCGGGCCCCATCGCCTTGACGATCTGTGCGGTGATCGGGCCGACCCCGGGGCCGATCTCCAGCACCCGCGTGGGCGCCCCGTCGCGGCGGATCAGCTCGGCGGCCATCGCCCGGGCCGCCCGGGCCGAGGTCGGGTGGACCGCCCCGACCGTCTTGTAATTGGCCAGGCTGTGCTGCAGGAACAGGCGGGTGTGCCCCATCGATCGCCTCCGTCGGGTCGCGGTTCCGGGCCAACCCTAGGGGATGACCGGAACCACGACCCCCGCGGCGATCCCCGCGGCGACTCCGCGTCGGATCAGAGCTTCACGCAGACGTTGGAGGTCTCGGTGTAGAACTCCAGCCCGTGCACACCGCCCTCGCGGCCGATGCCGGACTGCTTCATGCCACCGAACGCGGTCCGCAGATCGCGCAGGAACCAGCTGTTGACCCAGATGATCCCGGCCTCCAGCTGCGGCGCGACCCGGTGCACCCGGGACACATCGGAGCTGAAGAAGGTGGCCGCCAGTCCGTACTTGGTGTCGTTGGCGAGCTTGATCACCTCGTCCTCGTCGGTGAACGGGATCAGTCCGGTGCAGGGGCCGAAGATCTCCTCGGTCATCGTGCGGGAGTCGTGCGCCAGGCCCTTCCAGATCGTCGGCTCGACCCAGGAGCCACCGTCGCGCTCGTCGCCGAAGCTGGGCGCGCCGCCGCCGTGCAGCACCTCAGCACCCTCGTCCTGGGCCAGCTTGTAGTAGTTGATCACCTTGTCCCGGTGCTCGTCGGAGACGACCGGACCGAAGGTGGTCTCCTTCTCGTCGGGGTAGCCGTAGCGCAGGTTCTTGGCGTACTCGGTGAGCTTCTCGGCGAACTCGTCGAAGACCGACTCGTGCACATAGATCCGCTCGGTGCCCAGGCAGACCTGGCCGGTGTTCAGGAACGACGCCCGGCCGAGCTCGTTGACCGCGACGTCGAGATCCGCATCCTCGAAGACGATGCCGGGATTCTTGCCGCCCATCTCCATCGAGGACGCCTTCAGCGTCGGCGCCACCGCCTTCAGGATGTGGGTGCCGGTGACGGTCTCACCGGTGAAGGTGATGCCGTCCACCCCGGGATGGGAGGTGAGCATCTCACCGGTGTCGCCGTAACCGTGGATGACGTTGTAGACACCCTCGGGCACGCCGACGGAGTTCATCACCTCACCGAGCAGGGTGGCGGTGGAGGGGGTGACCTCCGAGGGCTTGACGACGACGGTGTTGCCGCAGGCGAGCGCCGGCCCGACCTTGAAGGTCATCAACAGCAGCGGCAGGTTCCACGGCGAGATGACACCGATCACGCCGCGGGGGCGGCGTACGCCGTAGTTGAGCGCGCCGGTGCCGTCGGGGGTCGGCATCGAGAAGGCCTCGGTGGCGTGCTCCTTGAGCACATCGGCGAAGGCCTCGAAGTTGGCGCCGCCGCGCGGGATGTCGACGTGGCTGGCGGTGGCGTACGGCTTGCCGGTGTCCAGCACCTCGGCCTCGAGGAAGTCGTCGAAGCGCTTGCGGACACCCTCGGCGATCGCCTTCACCATCGCGGAACGCTCGAACACCGACAGCTTGCCCCAGGGTCCGCTGAGTGCGGCGCGGGCGGCGGCGACGGCGTCGTCGACCTGCTGCTGCCCGGCGCGGTGCGCCTTCGCGGTCACCTCACCGGTGATCGGGTAGAGCACGTCGAAGGTGTCGTCGGTGCTGACGTATTCGCCGTTGATGAAGTTCGGCAGCTGCCGAACGGTGATCTCCTTGCGATTGCTCATTTCACTGACCCTTCTTGATTCTGCTGCTGTGGTTGCGATTCCGCGGCTTCGCGGGTACGCCGTTCGGCGCGTTCGGCGAGGGTTTCGCCGGCGGCGGCGAAATGGGTGGCGGGGACCTCGCGCAGGATCACCCGCACCGATTCCCGCGGTCCGACACCGGTGTCGACCACCGCGTCGGTGAGTGCGGTGATCAGGTTGCGGAGCTTCTCGGGGGTACGCCCCTCGGCCAGGGTGACCTCGACGATCGGCATCAGCCGGCCGCCCCGTCCTGCTGGCCGGCGCCGTCGGCCGGCTCTCCCCCGTCGATGGTGATCTCACCCAGGGTGGAGAACTTCGCCTCGGTCCGCCCACCGGGCGGGGCGAAGACGGCGTCGGTGATGCCACCGGTGAGCACGATCCAGCCCGGTTCGATCGCCAGGCCGCGGCGGGCCAGGTCGTTGGCGGCGAGCGCCAGCGCCTCACCGGGGTGACCCTGCACGTCGGCACCGGTACCGGTGTAGACGAGTTCATCGTCGGTGTAGACCTCGACCTTCTCGTTCACCAGGTCGATGTCGTCGGGGTTGACCTCGTCGGCACCGACGACGAAGGCACCGGAGGAGGCGTTGTCGGCGATCACGTCACCGGCCTTGAACCGGAAGTCCTTGTAGCGGGAGTCGATGATCTCCGCGCCGCGGGAGATGCTGCCGACCGCGGCCATCGCGCTGTCCCGGGTGACACCGGGGCCGGACAGCCGATCTTTCATGGTGAAGACGATCTCCGGCTCGATCCGCGGGTGGATCAGCTTGTCCTGGGGCACCGGCTGGCCGGGTTCGAGGACCATCGCATCGGTCAGCCAGGCCACGAAGGGGGCGTACACCCCCATCCGCTTCTGCTTGGCCTCGCTGGTCAGGCCGAGCTTGACCCCGATCAGCTTCTCCCCGCGGGCCAGCCGCTTGGCCAGGGTGGCGTCCTGGATCCGATAACCGGTGTCCACGTCCAGTTCGGGCCATTCGTCGGTGAACGGTTCCCGGTCACGTCGCTCGGCCTCACACGCCAACAATTCCTCGCCGACGCTCTGCTCGTCCCACTGGGCCATGGATCCTCCTCGATTCGCTGTATTGCGAGTTCAACCCTAGGACCGCAGGACGGCTTGCGGGTGGGTCGTTCCGTGCTCAGGAACGCCGGGCGGCGGTGAGGTCGGCGGCGATCCGGGCGGCGGCGTGCTGGAGCAGGCGGACCAGGCTGGCCTGGCGGCGGTCGAGGTCGTCGGTACGCCCGAAGAAGGAGACCGCGGCGATCGCCTCGCGGCGCAGGTCGAGCACCGGGACGGCGATCGTGCTGACCCCGTCGTAGGACTCGTCGCGGCTGGTGGCGTACCCGCGCTGGCGGACCTCGGCGAGCGCCTGCTCCCAGTCGGTCGCGGTGCGCACGGTGTTGCTGGCCCGCGGCGGGAAACCGGCCTCGGTGCGGGCGTCGGCCAGGCGCTGGTGCCAGGCGGCGAGCGCCTTGCCGGAGCTGGAGACGTGCGCCGGCAACCGGCGCCCGGACTCGTTCAACTCCACCCCGCTGCGACCCACGTCGATCCGCTCGACGAAGACCACGTCGGCTCCGTCGGGTACCGACAGGTTGACCGTCAGCCCGGTACGCCGGACCAGGTCCTGGCAGATCGGCAGCGCGACCTGCCGCAGGGTGGAGCGCACCTGGGCCAGATGGCCGAGTTCGAACAGGTGCAGCCCGAGTCGGTAGCGGCCAGTCTGCGGGTTCTGCTCGACGAAACCGCGGCTGCGCAGGGTGGACAGCAGCCGGTGCGCGGTGGACTTGGCGACCCCCATCCGGCGCGCCAGATCGGACACCCCGAGCTCCCCGTCGACCGCGAAGCACTCCAACAGGTCCAGTGCCGAGGCCACCGAGCGCAGTCCCTCGGACTCGGCAGCCGGCTTGGTCGTCATGCCGCCGATTCTCCCACGCACCCCCACGCTCATCGAGTAGCGAGCCATGCGGAGCGAAGCGGAGCAATGGATCGCGTGTCGAGATGAGCCGATGCCCAGGGTCCTCTCGACACGGCCGCAAGCGGCCTACTCGAGGACCGTGAAGCACCCCGCCGCGAGCGGCCTACTCGAGGACCGTGAAGCACCCCGCCGCAAGCGGCCTGTTCGAGGACCGTGAAGCACCCGGCCGCAAGCGGCCTGTTCGAGGACCGTCAGCTGACGGCGGCAGCGCCGGCGGAGGCGACGTCGGCGTCCTCCTCGGCGGAGCCACCGGAGACTCCGACGGCGCCGACGAGCTGACCGTCGACGGTGATCGGCACCCCACCACCGAAGATCACCAGCCGGTCCCGGTGCGGGAAGCCCTGTTTGAGCGCGGGATCACCGGAGATCGTCTCGTACCAGTCGGCGGTCGGCAGTCCGTTGCCGGCGATCACCGTCCACGCCTTGTCCTGGGCGATCCCGGCGCTGATCGGCATCGCACCGTCCATCCGTTCGAAGGCGACCAGCCGGCCCGCGGAGTCGGCGATCGCGATGTTCATCGCCAGTCCCAGTTCCTCGGCGCGGGCCAGGGCCGCATCCATCGCGACGCGGGCTCCGGCGCGGGTGATGTTCGGCTGGTTGCGGGTCGTTTCGGACACGGATGCTCCTTGCTTCCCAGAACGGGGTGGTCAGGCGCTGCGCGGGTGCAGCAACGGGTTGGTGACGCGGAGCGCCGATTGGCACAGGCTGATCGTGACGTCGCCCTGCGGGACCGCCCGGCAACCCAGGCAGATCCCCTCGGCCCGCTCCTCGGCGGACAGCGCGCTCTCCGCGACCGGGCGGTTGTGCTCGATCTCGCCGGACTCGACCTGGACCTTGCAGATCCCACAGCCACCGCGCCGGCAACCGAGCAGATAGGTGTAGCCGTTCTTGTTCAGCGCGGCCATGATCGTGTCGTCGGTTCCCACCGGGACCTCGACGCCGTTCGGCTGCACCGTCATCTTCGACATTGCCCCAGCATGCCGCAGCAGCGGAAACGCCTCGACGGACCGTTCCTCACGATGGAACGCGCTTCATCTCGACACGCGCCCATTGCTCCGCGAGCTCCGCATGGGCGCTACTCGATGAGCGTGGGGAGCACCTCAGCCGCCGGAGACGCCGACCTCGGCGGAGGCCAGATCCAGGTCGAGTCCACTGGTGTCGTCCAGCCAGCCCTCGGGCATCACGACCTTGTCCCGCGGCGTACCCTGCCGGCCGCGCGGGCTGCCGAGTTCGGATTCGGGGAACGGCTGGTCGGGGTCGAGCCGGCCGAGCTGTTCGTCCAGATCGGCCAGCGAGGACGCCAGGCCGAGCCCTCGGCGTACCTCACCGCCCACCGGATAGCCCTTGAAATACCAGGCGATGTGCTTGCGCAGATCGGTCACCCCGCGCTGCTCCCCCATCAACTCGGCGAGCAGCTCGCCGTGCCGGCGTACCGTCGCAGCCACCTCGCCAAGGGTGGGCCGGGCACGCCGCTCCAGGCCGGCGAAGGCGTCGGCCAGGTCGCGGAACAGCCAGGGCCGGCCCAGGCAACCGCGGCCGACGACGACACCGGCGACCCCGGTGTGGGCGACCATCGCCTGGGCGGTCTCGGCCTCCCAGATGTCGCCGTTGCCGAGCACCGGGATGTCCACCGCGGCGACCAGTTCGGCGATCGCGTCCCAGTCGGCCTCACCGGAATAGGCCTGGGCGACGGTCCGTCCGTGCAGTGCGATCGCGGCGATCCCGGTGTCGGCGGCGATCCGGCCGGCATCCAGATAGGTGAGGTGGTCGGTGTCGATGCCCTTGCGGGTCTTCATCGTGACCGGTACGCCGTAGGGTTCGGCCGCGGTGACCGTGGCGGCGAGGATGGCGCGCAACCGGTCCCGTTTCCAGGGCAGTACGCCACCGCCGCCCTTGCGGGTCACCTTCGGCACCGGGCAGCCGAAGTTGAGGTCGACGTGGCCGACCCCGAACTCGCCGCACAGGATCCGGGTGGCCTCGGCCATCGTCGGCGCGTCCACCCCGTAGAGCTGCACCGAGTGCAGGGTCTCGCCCGGATCGAAGGCGAGCATCTGCAGCGACTTGCGGTCCCGCTCGACCAGGCCGCGGGAGGTGATCATCTCGCAGACGAAGAGCCCCTTGCGCCCGGTCCCGGGCGCACCCCCCGCCTCGGCCTGCTCCCGGCAGAGCTGCCGGTACGCCGCATTGGTCACCCCGGCCATCGGCGCGAGCACCACCGGGGTCTCACTGACCACGGCCCGCTCCCCACCGGGGGTGGCGAAGCGCAGCGGGGCGAGCTGCTGCGCGGCGGGAGCCGAAGCGGTGGACATGGGCGTACTCCTGGGCTGATCACGATTCGGAAAAGCGATGGCGAAACCGACTGACCAGTCTAGATGGAGCACCCACTGGTTGGGGTATACAGAACTTGTGCAACAACCGTTTACCGACCCGACACCGGCCAGAAACCGGAAGTTGGAGGCCGGCCGACACGATCCGGGGGTGACTTCAGCCCCCGCGAGCTCGGATGCGCCGACCACCAGCGGCGCCGCCGCGTCGGTGCGGGCGCCCCGCAAGCGCCGCTACGACAGCCGCGAGGTGCTGCTGGCGGCGTTGCTGCTGTTGCCGAACCTGGCCCTGCTGGCGGTGTTCACCTACCGGCCGCTGCTGGACAACATCCGGTTGTCCTTCTTCAACTGGAACATCTCGTCCCCGACCGCGACCTTCCTCGGTGTCGGGAACTATGTGGAGTGGGCCACCCGCGCCGACACCTGGCAGGTGGTGTCGAACACCGCGATCTTCACCGTGGCGACCGTTCTCGGCTCGATGGCGATCGGGCTCGGGTTGGCGCTGCTGCTGGATCAGAAGTTGGTCGGCCGCGGTGTGGTGCGCTCGATGGTGTTCGCGCCGTTCGTGATCTCCGGCGCCGCGATCGGGGTGGCTTTCCAGTTCGTCTTCGATCCGTCGTTCGGGCTGATCCAGGATCTGCTGCGCCGGGTCGGCCTGACGCCGCCGGACTTCTATCAGAACGCGCGCTGGGCGCTGTTCATGGTCACCGCGACCTACATCTGGAAGACCGTCGGCTATGTGTTCGTGATCTATCTGGCCGCGCTGCAGGGTCGCCGGGCCGAGCTCGACGAGGCGGCCGAGATCGACGGCACCTCGGCCTGGCGGCGGTTCTGGCGGGTGGTGTTCCCGCAGCTGCGGCCGACGACCTTCTTCCTGTCGGTGACGGTGCTGCTGAACTCGATGCAGGTCTTCGACATCATCAACGTGATGACCCGCGGCGGGCCCTTCGGCACCGGCACCACGACGATGGTCTATCAGGTCTATCTGGAGACCTTCGTCAACGGCCGGGCCGGTTACGGCGCAACGATCGCCACCATCATGTTCGTGATCCTGCTGGTGATCACGCTCATCCAGGTACGCCTCCAGGACAGGCAGGACTGACATGGCCAGCCAGACCCAGGCGGTGTCCCACCGCGAAGATCCCACCGCCGCGATGCACCGGGGCCGCCTCGGCCGGGTGCTCGGCTACCTCGGCCTGATCCTCACCGTCGCGATGATCATGGTGCCGATCTACTTCATCCTGATCACCTCGCTCAAGGAGCGACCCGACATCTACACCCAGCCGGTGACCTGGTTCCCCAATCCGGTGACCGGGCAGAACTACGGCACGGTGATGACCGAGGTGCCGTTCCTGCGCTACCTGGCCAACTCGGTGCTGATCACCACGGCCCTGACGATCGCCAAGGTGACCCTCGGGGTGATGTCGGCGTACGCCCTGTCCTTCCTGCGCTTCCCGGGCCGCACGGTGCTGTTCGTGGTGGTGATCTCGGCGCTGATGGTGCCCAACCAGATCACCGTGATCTCCAACTACGCGATGGTCGCCCAGCTCGGCTGGCGCAACACCTTCCAGGGCATCATCGTGCCACTGGCCGGGGTGGCCTTCGGCACCTTCCTGCTGCGCAACCATTTCCTGTCGCTGCCCGGGGAGATCATCGAGGCCGCCCGGATGGATGGCGCGGGTCCGATGAAGCTGCTGTTCCGGGTGGTGCTGCCGATGTCGTGGCCGACGCTGATCGCGTTCACCCTGATCACCATCGTGAACGAGTGGAACGAATACCTGTGGCCGTTCCTGATGGCCAGCAATGACAAGGTGGCCCCGCTCCCGGTCGGACTCACGCTGTTGCAGAACAACGAGGGGTTGACCAACTGGGGGCCGGTGATGGCGGGCACGGTGCTCACCATGCTGCCGATCCTGATCATCTTCGTGATCCTGCAGAAACAGATGATCAAGGGCCTCACCGCCGGTGCGGTCAAGGGCTGATCCCGCCGCCGAATCCGATCCAGACGACCCAGAAGAAATCGCCAGCTAGGAGAACCATGCAGATCAACCGCCGCAACTTCCTCACCCTGGCCGGCGGCGTAGCCGCGGCCGCCACTCTCACGTCCTGTGCCGGCACCGGTTCCGCGCCGGTGCAGCAGGGTGAAGAGGGTGTCATCAAGTTCTGGTCCAACCACCCGGGCAAGTCCAAGGAACTGGAGCAGAAGCTGATCGACGCCTTCGTCGCAGCGAACCCGGGCACCAAGGTCGAACTGGTCGACGGTGGTGCGAACTACGAGGAGCTGGCGCAGAAGTTCAACGCCGCGCTCACCGGTGGTGACCTGCCCGATGTGATCGTGGCCTCCGACGTGACCTGGTTCAACTTCGCACTGAACAAGGCGCTCGCCCCGCTCGATGAGCTGTGGACCCAGGTCGGGGTGGACTCCAACGACTACGTCGACACGCTGCGCGATGACTACCTCTACAACGGCAAGCACTACGCGATGCCCTACTCCCGCTCGACCTGCCTCGTCTACTACAACAAGGACATGTGGCAGAAGGCCGGCCTGCCCGACCAGGGGCCGAGCACCTGGCAGGAGTTCGACCAGTTCGCGACCAAGCTGCAGCAGGCCGACCCCAATGTCGCGCCGCTGTCGGTGGCCAATGGCACCAACTACCTGGACTGGTACTTCCAGGGCATGATCTGGACCTTCGGCGGCAAGTACTCCGACAAGTGGGACATGAAGTTCACCACCCCCGAGTCGCTGGAGGCCGGCAACTTCCTCGCCTCGATGGTCAAGGCCAACAAGATCAAGGTCACCAAGGACCCGGTCAACGAGTTCGGCACCGGCCTGAGCGCCGCCCTGCTGGAGTCCACCGGATCCCTTGGTGGGTTGAAGAAGCAGGCACAGGTGAACTTCGGCACCGCCTTCCTGCCCGGGCCGAAGCCGGGTTGCCCGACCGGTGGCGCGGGTCTGGCGGTACCGGCGAACATCTCCGATGACCGCAAGAAGCTGGCGGTCAAGTTCATCGACTTCATCACCAACGCCCAGAACACCGCCATGTTCAGCCAGGCCACCGGTTACATGCCGGTCCGCAAGTCGGCGCTGGAGGATCCGTCGGAGAAGCAGTACCTGGAGTCCGAGCCGCGGGCGATGACCGCGATCAAGCAGCTCGCCGAGAACACCGCACCGCAGGACTACGCCCGGGTGTTCGTGCCCGGTGGCGGTCGGCGGATCGGTGAGGGGTTGGACAAGATCACCACCGGCGGTCAGGACGTCGCCACGGTGTTCAAGCAGCTCGCCGACGATTCGCAGAAGGCCTTCGAGCGCGACATCAAGCCGCAGCTCTGAGGCGTACGCTTCCCGCACGCGCGCCGCTCCCGGGCTGACCCGGGGGCGGCGCCGATCCCCAGCACAGAAGGAAAACCCAATGGCGACCGTCAGATATGAACAGGCCTCCCGCATCTTCGACGCCGGCGCCCGACCCGCCGTCGACGCGCTCGATCTGGAGATCGGCGACGGTGAGTTCCTGGTGCTGGTCGGTCCCTCGGGCTGCGGCAAGACGACCAGCCTGCGGATGCTGGCCGGGCTGGAGCCGGTCGATGAGGGCCGAATCCTGATCGACGACAAGGATGTCACCGGCACCCGGCCCAGGGACCGGGACGTGGCGATGGTGTTCCAGTCCTATGCGCTGTATCCGAACATGACGGCCCGGCAGAACATGGCGTTCGCACTGGAGAACAACAAGATGTCGCGCGCCGAGATCGCCGAGCGGGTCGCCGACGCGGCCCGGATCCTGCAGTTGGAGGATCTGCTGGATCGCAAGCCGGGCAAGATGTCCGGCGGTCAGCGGCAGCGGGTGGCGATGGGGCGGGCGATCGTCCGCCAGCCGGCGGTGTTCTGCATGGACGAGCCGTTGTCCAACCTGGATGCGAAACTTCGGGTGTCGACCCGCTCCGAGATCGCCGCCCTGCAGCGCCGGCTCGGCACCACCACGGTCTATGTCACCCATGACCAGACCGAGGCGATGACGATGGGCGACCGGGTCGCGGTGCTGCTCGACGGCCGGCTGCAGCAGGTGGCCTCGCCCGAGGAGCTCTACAACCACCCCGACAACACCTTCGTGGCCGGGTTCATCGGCTCGCCCGCGATCACCCTGATCGACCAGGTCGAGGTACGCGAGGGTGCGGCCTGGCTCGGCAGGCACCGGTTCGCGCTGCCCGGGCGGACCGAGTCGAGCACGGTCACCGTCGGGGTACGCCCGGAATCCTGGAAGCCGGTGAGCGGTGAGGACCCGGAGGCCGTCGCACTGCAGGTCGATCTGGTGGAGGCACTGGGATCGGAGTTCTTCGTCTATGCCACCCCCACCACCGAGGGCTCAGCGGTCGACGCCCGGCAGGACCGGATCACCGTCCGGCTGGACAAGCACCACCGCCCCCAGGTCGGCGACCTGCTGCACGTGAAGCCGGTGGATTCCGAGCTGCACTTCTTCGACGGTGACTCCGGGCTGAACCTGGCCAAGGCCTGAGCCCCACGCTCATCGAGTAGGTCGCGCAGCGACCGTGTCGAGATGACGCGCCCTACCCGATCACCGTTCAGCCGCTGGATTCGATGCCCTCCCGGGCGATCATGAAGCCGCGGTCGGTGCCGTCCAGGCCGCACCGTACGCCGGTGGGTCGCGATTCGCAGCGATAGCCTGCCGCGGTGAGCACCTTCCCGTAGGGCAGCACCTTCGCCTTCTCCCCGATGAAGAAGCCCTGGTTCACGCAGTCCTCGACCACCTTGGCATTCGGGTCCGCGGGCACCCAGACGGCCGGCGCCAGCGAGTTGGGGTCGTTGCACTTCGGCAGCGAGGGGATCCGGAAACTCGCCTGGCAGCCGACCGCCATCGTCGGCGTACCCGGGTTGATCGCGCAGTAGATGTTGCCGCTCGGGGACTTGAAGTACCAGGCGTTGCCGGACTTGAAGTCCTCGGGCTTGTTGCCCACCGCGCCACCACTGGCGCGCGTGGTGGCCGTCCGGCCGCCGCCGGATGAGCCACCCAGCACCGAGGTCGCGCGGACGCTTTGCGTGGGCTGGGGCGTACCGGACCCCGACGGCGCACCCGCCGGGGTCGCCGCGGTCGACGCTCCCCCGAACCCGCAACCGGTCACCAGCAGCGCCCCGGCCAGCGCGATCCACGTCTTCATGCCGCCATCATCGACCGGGCAGAGGGTCACCGGCCACGGGTGGCTTCGTCTCCCTGGCTCAGCTCATCTCGACACGGTCGCTGCGCGACCTACTCGATGAGCGTCAGGCGCCGAGCAGGCGCTGCGCCAGGTAACCCTCGACCTGATCCAGCGAGACCCGCTCCTGGGCCATGGTGTCGCGATCGCGCACGGTGACCGCATTGTCCTCCAGGGTGTCGAAATCGACGGTCACGCAGAACGGCGTACCGATCTCGTCCTGGCGGCGGTAGCGGCGGCCGATGGCCTGGGCGTCGTCGAAGTCGACGTTCCAGTGCTGGCGCAGGGTCGCCGAGAGCTCCTTGGCCTTCGGTGAGAGCGCCTCGTTGCGGGACAGCGGCAGCACCGCGACCTTGACCGGGGCGAGTCGCCGGTCCAGCTTGAGCACCGTGCGGGTGTCGGTGCCGCCCTTGGCGTTCGGGGCCTCCTCCTCGGCGTACGCATCGACCAGGAAGGCCATCATCGAGCGGGTCAGTCCGGCCGCCGGCTCGATCACGAACGGCGTCCAGCGCTCATTGGCCTGCTGGTCGTAGTACTGCAGCTGCTTCTCCTTGCCGGAGTTCTGGCCATGCGTGGTGAGGTCGAAATCGGTGCGGTTGGCGATGCCTTCGAGCTCACCCCATTCCGAACCCTGGAAGCCGAAGCGGTATTCGATGTCGACAGTGCGCTTGGAGTAGTGCGACAGCTTTTCCTGCGGGTGCTCGAAAAGCCGCAGGTTCTCGGGGTCGATGCCCAGGCCGGTGTACCAACCCATCCGCGCATCGATCCAGTACTGGTGCCACTGTTCGTCGGTACCCGGTTTGACGAAGAACTCCATCTCCATCTGCTCGAACTCGCGGGTGCGGAAGATGAAGTTGCCGGGGGTGATCTCGTTGCGGAAGGACTTGCCGACCTGGCCGATGCCGAACGGCGGCTTCATCCGCGCCGAGGTCATCACGTTGGCGAAGTTCACGAAGATGCCCTGCGCGGTCTCCGGGCGCAGGTAGTGCAGACCGGTCTCGTCGTCGATCACGCCGAGGTAGGTCTTCAGCAACCCGGAGAAGGCGCGCGGCTCGGTCCACTTGCCCGGCTTGCCGTTCTCCGGATCCGGGATGTCGGCCAGGCCGTTGGCCGGCGGGTGGCCGTGCTCCTCCTCGTACTGCTCGATCAGGTGATCGGCGCGGTAACGCTTGTGGGTGTAGAGCGATTCGACCAGCGGATCGGTGAACGCCTTGACGTGGCCGGAGGCCTCCCAGACCTTGGTCGGCAGGATCACCGAGGAATCGAGGCCGACGATGTCGTCACGGGAGGTGACGATGGAGCGCCACCACTGCCGCTTGATGTTCTCCTTCAGCTCCACGCCGTAAGGTCCGTAGTCCCACGCCGACCGCGTACCTCCGTAGATCTCCCCGCTGGGGAAGACGAATCCGCGGTCCTTGCAGAGATTGATGACCTTGTCCAACCTGGTCGTGGGCGCCACGTGCACTCCTTGCTCGCTCTGGCCGTCAGCCGGGGCCGACAGCCCACGGGTACCCGGCTGGCACCCGCTTCTGGTCCAGCGCACAGGCTATCCGACTTCGCCGGTACGCCGGAGCGCGTCACGCGCCGCGCGGACGATTCTCCCCCACCTGATCGGGTGAGTCGTACGCCGAGGGCTCGTCGATGGCTTCGCTGAGCAGCGGCACGATCACCATCTTCGACTCCATCCCGCTGAGCGCCCGCCGGTAGGAACCGACGTTGCGCCAGCGGGTGACCAGCACCCACAGCTCCGGCTCGTCGAGGTTCTGCCCCAGCTCGGCGTCGACGAAGCCGTCCTTGGTCCGCAGCAGTTCGAGCGCCGGGCGTACCCGCTCCTCGAAACCCGTGCCCGCGCGGAACCGGTTCACCACCATCATGCGGTCACGTTATCGCGCAGGCCGCCCCGGCCCTCGTGCACGGCGCGGCCCACTCAGCGGGCCCGCTCCAACCGATGCGGGTTTGATGCCGACGAAGCATCAAGGATTCCGTTGATACCACTCAGGCATCAAACATTTCTTTGATGCCCGTCAGGCATCAAGCAATTCCTTGATACCTCTTGGGCATCAAAGGTGCACCACTTTCAGCAGGGCCCGAAGGAGGGTCGAGCCGGCGATCAGCGCCGTGCCCAACCGCCCTCGAGCTCGTTAATGATTTTGATTTTCACCTGCACTATGACAGGCTGCCGGTCATGCGAAGGATTCCGCGCACCCTCGGCGTACTGTTCGCCAGCATCGCGCTCCTGCTCGCCGCCGGCTGCGCGAGCACCGCCACCCCGCAGGCCCAGCCCGGTCAGCTCCGGGTGGTGGTGGCGTTCTATCCGTTCCAATACATCGCCGAGCGGGTCGGCGGCACCGACGCCGTGGTCACCAATCTGACCCAGCCGGGCGCCGAGCCCCACGATCTGGAACTCACCCCGCGGCAGGTCGCCTCGCTCAGCGACGCCGACCTGGTCATCTATCAGCAGGGGTTCCAGCCCGCGGTCGACAAGGCGATCGAGCAGGCGAAGCCGCGGCGTACGGTCGATGTCGCCCAGGTGGTCAGCCTGAGGACGACCGCGCAGGAGGAGGCCCACGGCGCCGAGTCCGAACCGGGCCACGACCACGACCACGGCACCGGCGGTGACGAACTCGACCCGCACGCCTGGCTCGATCCCACCAACCTGGTCACGGTCAGCCAGGCGGTCAGCCGGGCACTCGCCGATGCGAAACCGGAGCGGGCGGCCACCTTCGAGCAGCACGCGAAGGCCGCCGAGGCCGACCTGACCGCACTGGATCAGGAGTTCCAGCGCGGCCTCGCCGAGTGCGCACGCCGCGACTTCATCACCTCGCACGCGGCCTTCGGCTATCTCGCGGAACGCTACCGGCTCACCCAGATCGGCATCCGGGGGCTGAGCGCGGAGGCGGAGCCCTCCCCGGCCCGGATCGCGGAGGTGCAGCAGATCGCCCGCGAGCACGGCATCACCACGATCTTCTACGAAACCCTGGTCTCCCCCGCTGTGGCGAACGCCGTCGCCGGCGATCTGGGGCTGCGTACCGACGTGCTCGATCCGCTCGAAGGACTGACCGACAGGTCCCGCGGCGACAACTACATCGAGGTGATGAGATCGAACCTCAACTCGCTCAAGGAGGCGAACGGGTGTCGATGACGACGACGGCCGAGGTGCTCGGTCTGGATGGGGTACGCGTCAGTCTGGCCGGTACCGAGGTGCTGCTCGGTGTCACCGCGCGGCTGGGGGCCGGTGAGGCGGTGGCCCTGATGGGCCCGAACGGCTCCGGGAAGTCGACCCTGGTCCGCGCCGTGCTCGGCCTGGTGCCGCACCGCGGCCGGATCACCCTGTTCGGCATGCCGCAGCAGCGCTTCCGCGACTGGTCGAAGATCGGGTATGTGCCGCAGCGTTCCGCACCCTCACTGCAGGGGGCCACGGTACGCGAGGTGGTCGCCTCCGGGCGGCTGGCACACCGCCGCCTGCTGCTGCCCGCCCGCGCCGCGGACCACCGGCTGGTCGAGCAGAGCATCGACCGGGTCGGACTGGGCCCGCTGGCCGGGGTGGAGCTGGGTGAACTGTCCGGCGGGCAGCAGCAGCGCGCACTGATCGCCCGGGCGCTGGCCGCCGAGCCGGAGCTGATGGTGCTCGACGAACCGATGGCCGGGGTGGATCTGGCCACCCAGGAGGAGCTGACCCAGGTGCTGGCCGGTCTCAAGGACGACGGGATGGCGATGCTGGTGGTGCTGCACGACCTCGGCCCACTGGACCGATTGATGGACCGCGCCTGGGTGCTGCGTGGCGGCCGGCTGGTCCACGACGGCGGCCCGCGGGCGGCCGGTCACGACCCGCACGACGCGCATTGCGCCGATCCCGACCAGGACGCCGAGCTGTCGCTGGTCGACGGCGCCGTGGAACGGCAGCGGGAACGATGATCCAGCTGCTGCAGTACGAGTTCATGCAGCGGGCACTGATCGCGGCCCTGCTCACCGGATTGATGGCGCCCGCGATCGGCACCTACATCGTGCAGCGCCGGCTCAGCCTGCTCGGCGACGGCCTCGGCCATGTCGCGATCGCCGGGGTCGGGCTGGCGGTGATGACCGGCACCGCACCCACCCCGGTGGCGGTGGTCGTCGCGGTCGTCGGCGCCGTGGTGGTCGAGCTGCTGCGCCAGCACGGCCGGGCATCCGGGGACGTCGGCCTGGCGATCCTCTTCTATGGCGGGCTCGCCTCCGGTGTGCTGATGGCCGGGGTGGCCGGACAGGGCGCCGGGGCGCTGTCGCAGTATCTGTTCGGCTCGCTGACCACCGTGACCGCCGGGGATCTCTGGTTCGTCGCCGTGCTGGCGGTGCTGGTGCTGATCTGTGGCATCGGGCTGGCACCCCAGTTGTTCGCCGTGACCGCCGATGAGGACTTCGCACACACCCAGGGGCTGCCCGTCCGGGCATACAACCTGCTGATCGTGGTCCTCGCCGCGGTCACCGTCACCCTCTCGATGCGGACCGTCGGACTGCTGCTGGTCAGCGCCCTGATGGTCGTGCCGGTGGCGGCGGCCAGCAATCTGGTCCGCGGCTTCACCCCCGCCCTGTTCACCGCGATGGCGATCGGGGTGGTGGTCGCGGTCGGCGGGGCAGCCGGTTCGTTCTACGCCGATGCCGCACCCGGTGCGATGATCGTGGTGCTGGCGATCGCGGTGTTCGTGCTGAGCTGGCCGTTGTCACGGCTCCGCAATCGCCGGGTACGCCTGGCCGATGCGGCCACCGACACCGGCCTGGCCGCCGGAAACCCTGCCCAGGAAGGACGTGTGCGATGACGACGCATCAGGAGCAGTCGGGTCGGGAGCAGCCGGGTCAGGACCAGTCGGGCGCCCCGGCCCAGCCCGGGCAGCGCCGCACCCGGCAGCGGGCCGCGATCGCCGCCCTGCTGGCCGAGGTCGACGACTTCCGGACCGCCCAGCAGACCCACGATCTGTTGCGGGCCGCCGGCCAGTCGGTGGGGCTGACGACGGTCTATCGCACCCTGCAGGCGATGGCCGATGCCGGTGAGCTGGACGCGATCCGGGTCAACGGTGAGCAGGCCTATCGGCGCTGCGGCTCCAGCGAGCACCACCACCACCTGGTCTGCCGCCAGTGCGGCCGGGCGGTCGAGATCTCCGGCCCGACGGTCGAGAAGTGGGCGACCCGGGTGGCCGCCGAACACGGATTCCGTGAGGTCGGACACGAGCTCGAACTCTTCGGCGTCTGCTCCAACTGCGCGACCACCGACTGAGGCACGCTCATCGAGTAGGCAGCCATGCGTAGCGAAGCGGAGCAATGGCGGCCGTGTCGAGATGAGACCCCCTACCGCTGATCCGAGGGCCGCAGGGTCGCGAACGGGTCGGTGACCTCCAGCCGGGAGCCGGTGAAGCGGAACAGGCCCGCGGGCCGTCCGCCGCCGCGCAGCGGGCCGCGCTGCTCACCGGTCGCCGCCAGCTGACCGCGGCGGAGCAGGATCCGCTGCAGGTTGGTGACGGCGACGTCGCGGTCCAGCGCTGCGGCGTACATCGAGCGCAGTTCGGACATCGTGAATTCCTCCGGCGCCAGCGCGAAGGCGATGTTGGTGTAGGAGAGTTTGGCCCGCAACCGGCGTACCCCGTCGGCGATCACCTGGTCGTGGTCGAAGGCGGTCTCGGGCAGTTCATCGACCCCGAACCAGCCGACCCGCTCGGGCAGTTCCGGTTCCCGGGTCCAGGGGACCAGGCCGAGGTACGCCGTCGCGATCGTGCGCTGGGCGGGGTCCCGATCCACCGCACCCCGGGTCTCCAACTGCTCCAGATGGGCCAGCTCACCCAGATCCACCAACCGCGCCAGGTGCCGGCGTACCGACTCCCCCAATGATTCGTCGGCAGCCACCGCCCCACTGGGCAGACCCCAGGCGCCGGTGAACGGCTTGCGCGATCTCGCCTTCAGCAGCACCGAAAGCCGCGGCTTCCCCTCGGTCACCCCGCGGACCTGGAGCACCACGGCCAGCGCTTCGTGCCGGAACCTGTCCACCGTCGTGTCCACGATGCGACCCTACCGTTTGCGTTTTTTCGACTGTTAGGCGCAAACTGGTTTTCGACTTCCAATCGAAAAAGGAGCGCCGATGACCGCCATCGAGGTCGACACCGACTGGCAGAGCTGGGACGCCGAGCAGGTCCGCGACTGGCAGCAGGAGGTACGCCGGCTCGCCGCCGAGCAGGACACGGTGATCCTGGCGCACAACTATCAGCTGCCGATGATCCAGGACGTCGCCCATCACGTCGGTGACTCGCTGGCCCTCTCCCGGCTCGCCGCCTCCGCACCCCAGTCGACGATCGTCTTCGCCGGCGTGCACTTCATGGCCGAGACCGCCAAGATCCTCTCCCCCGGCAAGCGGGTGCTGATCCCCGACGCCACCGCCGGATGCTCGCTCGCCGACACCATCGACGCCGACCAGCTGCGCGCCTGGAAGGCCGAGCACCCGGGCGCCGCGGTGGTCTCCTATGTGAACACCACCGCCGCGGTGAAGGTCGAGACCGACATCTGCTGCACCTCCTCCAATGCGGTCGACGTGGTCCGCGCGATCCCTGCCGAGCAGGAGATCCTGTTCTGCCCCGACCAGTTCCTCGGCGCCCATGTCCGCCGGATGACCGGCCGGGAGAACATCCACGTCTGGCTCGGCGAATGCCACGTGCACGCCGACATCTCCCCCAGCGACCTGGAACAGACGGTGCGCGCCAACCCGGACGCCGAACTCTTCGTGCACCCCGAGTGCGGGTGCACCACCAGCGCGCTGTGGCTGACCGGCAGCGGCGAGCTCCCGGCGGAGCGCACCCACATCCTGTCCACCGGCGGGATGCTCGATCGCGCCCGCGACACCCGCTCCGGAACCGTCCTGGTCGCCACCGAGATCGGCATGCTGCACCAGCTCCGGAAGGTCAACCAGCACACGGATTTCCGGCCGGTGAACCCGCGCGCGGCCTGCCCGTTCATGCAGCAGATCACCCCGCCCAAGCTGCTCCGCAGCCTGCGCGAGGGCACCGATGAGGTGCTGGTCGATCCGGCCGTCGCGAGCCACGCCCGGCGGGCCGTGGAGCGGATGGTCGCGATCGGTCAGCCCGCGGGTGGTGAGTGAGGTGCCGATGCGTATCCCGGCCGAACTCTCGGCTCCCGCACCCGCTTGGCGGCGGCACACCGCGGTGGTCGTCGTCGGCAGCGGCGCCGCGGGACTGGCTGCCACCCTGCGGTTGGCGCGCGCGGGGGTGGCGACCGAGGTGATCACCCGTGCCGCTGTCGACGATTCGGCGACGGCCTGGGCCCAGGGCGGCCTGGCCGCCGTCTGGTCCGCCGACGACTCGATGGAGCTGCACGTCGAGGACACCCTCGTCGCCGGTGCCGGACTGTGCGACCCGGAGGCGGTGAGCGAGCTGGTCGACCAGGCACCGGAGGCGATCCGGCGGTTGATCGCGCTGGGGGCCCGCTTCGACACCGACGCTTCCGGCACCGAGGACCTGCACCTGGAGGGCGGCCACCACGCCCGGCGGATTCTCCATGCTGGTGGGGATCGCAGCGGTGCCGAGGTGCAGCGGGCACTGACTGCCGCCGTCTCGGCGGCCCTGGTCGAAACCGGCAGCAGCGTCCAGGTGCGCACCGGCACCAGGCTGGTCGACCTGCTCACCGACGCCAGCGGCGCCTGCTGCGGCGTACGGGTGCTGGATGATCAGGGCCGGACCGGTGAGATCCTCGCCGGTGCGGTGGTGCTGGCCAGCGGCGGCATCGGCCAGGCGTGGGGGTTGACCACCAACCCGGCCGGGGCCACCGGTGACGGCCTGGCCGCTGCCCTGCGGGCCGGTGCGGTGCTGCGGGACCTGGAGTTCGTGCAGTTCCACCCGACGCTGCTCGCCGTCCCGGGGGATCGCGGCGTGCTGATCTCCGAGGCGGTCCGCGGGGAGGGGGCACACCTGGTCGATCTGGCCGCAAACCCCGTGATGGAAGGGATCCACCCGCTCGGCGATCTGGCCCCGCGCGATGTGGTGTCGGCCGCGATGCAGGCCCGGATGGCCGAGACCGGTGCCGAGCACTGCCTGCTGGATGCCACCGGATTCGGCGAGAACCGTTGGCAGCAACAGTTTCCGGCGATCCTGGTGATGTGTCGGGAGCGCGGGATCGATCCGGTCAGCGAGCCGATCCCGGTACGCCCCGGGGCGCACTATCTGTGCGGTGGGATCGCCGCCGATCTGGACGGCCGGACCTCGCTGCCCGGGTTGTACGCGGTCGGTGAGGTGGCCGGCACCGGGGTCCAGGGCGCCAATCGGCTGGCGTCGAACTCGGTCACCGAGGCGCTGGTCGCCGGCGACCGTGTCGGCGCGCTGCTCGTCGGTGACCGGTTCGCACTCGGCGCCGGTGCACCCGTCGCCCGAGCCACGGGGCCGGCCGTCCGTGCCGACCTGGTCGGCCGGTTGCGTGCGGTGATGGATGCCGACGTCGGGGTCCGCCGCAGCGCCGCGGGCCTCCGCCGCGCGCTGGCGGAACTGGATCGACCGGCACCCTCGACCACGCTGGACGACGCCACCCTGGACGCGACCAATCTGCACACGGTCGGCCTGGCGGTCGCCACCGCTGCCTTGCTGCGTACCGAATCCCGCGGTTGCCACCGCCGCGCCGATCACCCCGAGACCCGCCCGGACTGGCTGGGTCGCACCGAGCTGACCCGGACCACCACCGGCCACCTGGCCACCACCTTCACCCCGCTGAGCCCCGCACCCGAGGAGCACGCCGCATGACCGCCCTGCCGCTCACCCCCATCCTGCCCGCCACCGTCACCGACGCCCTCACCACGGCCGGATTGCCGGTGGAGCACGTGCTCGAGGTGGCGAGCCGGACGCTGGCCGAGGACCTCTCCTGGGGCCCCGACGTCACCTCCGAGGCAACCCTGTCCTCCCCCACGTCGGCTGAGCGAGCGACCTCCCCCACGTCGGCTGAGCGAGCGACCTCCCCCACGTCGGCTGAGCGAGCGAGGAACGAGCGAGTCGAAGCCACACCCACCGGCACCGCCGATGTGGTGGCCCGCCGCTCCGGGACCCTGGCCGGGGTGCCGGTGGCGGCCGCTGTGGCGTACACCCTGGCCGCCCAGCAGGGTGTCGATCTGCAGGTGGAGCTGATCGCCGCCGACGGTGAGCGGATCGGACCCGACGGGGTCGCGCTGACCATCACCGGGCCATTGCGCTGCCTGCTCACCGCCGAACGGAGTCTGCTGAATCTGCTGGGCCAGCTGTCCGGGACCGCCACCGCCACCGCTGCCTGGGCCGACGCCCTGGCCGGCACTCCGACCCGGGTCCGCGATACCCGGAAAACCGTGCCAGGGTTGCGATTGCTGCAGAAGTACGCGGTGCGGTGTGGTGGCGGGGTGAACCACCGGATGGGGCTCGGCGATGCCGCACTGATCAAGGACAACCATGTCGCGGCGGCCGGATCAGTGGCGGCCGCGTTCGCCGCGGTCCGGCGCCATGACGCACAGATCCCGGTCGAGGTGGAGTGCGACACCCTCGCCCAGGTGCGGGAGGCGATCGACGCCGGTGCCGAGCTGGTGCTGTTGGACAACATGTCGTTCGACGAACTGGCCGACGCGGTGGCGCTGTGCCGTCCGGCGGGGGTGCGCACCGAGGCGAGCGGCGGCCTGGAGCTGGCCGATGCCGCGGCGGTCGGCGCCACCGGTGTCGACTACGTGGCGGTCGGTGCGCTCACCCACTCCGCACCGGTGCTCGACCTCGGCCTCGACCTGCGCTGACCCACGTTCATCGAGTAGCTGCCCCGGCACTGTTCTCCCACGTTCATCGAGTAGCTGCCCCGGTGGAGCGAAGCGGAGCCGGGGCAGCGTGTCGAGATGAACACACCGAGTCCCGGAATCTCAAGCAGGGAAGCCATTCTGCGGGGTCCGGGCGGGTTTCGTGGTCCCCGAGAACCAGGCCGCCCAGAACGGCGCCAGGTCCACGCTGGTACGGGCCTGGGCGCGCTGCTGCCATTCCTCGAGACTGCCGGTACCGGGCCGGGCGACCCAGTCCCGACCCAGGGCGAAGAACTGTTCGTCACCGAGCACGTTCCGCAACGCCTGCAGGGCCATCGGTCCGCGGACATAGACCGCGGCGAACATCCGGTTCGGGCCGGGGTCGTCGATCTGCAGTCCCCAGAGCCGATCGTCGACCTCGTTGTACTGCGTGAGCAGCTGCTCGTTCGCGCTGCGTCCGCCGGTCCGTTCGGTGACGATCCATTCGCTGAAGGAGGCGTACCCCTCGTTCATGAAGATGTCGTCCCACTGCCGCAGCGTGACCTGGTTCCCGAACCACATGTGGGCGTACTCGTGGGTCAGCAACCGGTTGGGATTCTGCGCCAGGGACTCCGAGCGATAGAGCGGCCGGGTCTGGTTCTCCAGCGCCCCGAAACCCACATCGACCGAAGAGGCCACCCCGCCGACCTGGCCGAACGGGTAGGGCCCCCAGACCTCCTCGAGTCGGCGGACCGTCTCCGGCGTACGCCGCAGCGCCGCCTCCGTGCCGGCGGCCAGGGGCGGTGCCAGCTGCTTGCTGACCGCATAGAGCTGGGGGCGTACACCGGTGTTGTCCTCGATGACGGTGTAGGGGCCGATCGCGAGCAGGTTGAGATAGGTCGCCATCGGCTGGTCGCTGCGCCAGTGCCAGGTGTCCCAGTCGGGTTCATCGCCGATGTCGCGGCTGATCAGGGCGCCGACGCTGATCGCCTGCAGGTCGCTCGGTACGCGGGCGATCACCTCCATGGTGGCCGGATCGCTGGGATGGTCGTTGCTGGGAAACCAGAGCGCGGCGCCGAAGGGCTGCCCGGCGAACAGGATCTCCCGGTTCAGCCGCAGCGCGCGGGCCGTGGTCAGCCCCGCGGCATCGTCGGGGTTGCCCGCATAGACCACCTCGACGCGGAACTCCTCCCCCGGTGCGAGCACCCGGTCCGCGGTGACCGCCAGATCGAGCCCCTGCTGGGTGAATCGCACCGGCTGGCCGTTCAGGCGCACCTCGCTGGCCGGCAGTGCCAGATCCAGGCGCAGCCGCTGCAGCGGCCGGGTGGCGGCCGCGGTCATCGTGGTGCGGCCCTCGAGCCGGGACTGGGTCTCCAGCCAGCTGACCTCGATGCGATAGTCGCGGGCGTCGTAGCCGCCACCTCCCGCGGTCGGGAAGTAGCGATCGCCGACCCCGTCGCCACCGTCCTCGGTGATCACGGGGCCGAGCAGCGGTCGCACGATGAGCACACCGACGACGATCAGGGCGATCAGGGCGGCGATCGCGGGGATCAGCCAGTACCAGATCGGCAGGGGGCGGGTGGTCGGCGGCCGGAAGTCGGGGCGCTGCTGCTGGAAGCGGGGTGGGGGTTGGTCAGCGTTCCACATGTGCCAGCGACCTCAGCCCACGCTCCAGGTGCCAGGTGGCGAAGGCCGCGATCAACCCGCTGGCCTCGCGCACCACCTCCGGCGGCACCTCGCGGGTGGCCGGCCAGTCACCGGTCAGCAGCGCGATCAGATAGCCGATGGTCTCCGGCCGGGGGTGCGCCGATCCCGGCGGCCGGCAGCCGGCGCAGACCGCGCCACCGGCCGAGGGGGAGAACGCCCGGTGCGGCCCGGCGCGGCCGCAGCGTGCGCAGTCGGTGAAGCTGGGGGCGTACCCGGCGACCGAGAGCGAGCGGAGCAGATAGGAGTCGAGCACCATCACCGGCGGCCGCTCGCCGTCGCTGGTGCCCTCACCCAGCGCACGCAGCGCCCCGACCAGGAGCTGGTACTGCTGGATGGCCGGTTCGCGCTCCTCGACCACCAGCCGGTCGGCGGTCTCCAGCATCACCTGGCCGGCGGTGTAGCGGGAGAAGTCGGCGGCCAGCGGGCTGCCGAAGGCGTGCAGCGACTCCACCTGGGTGACGATGTCCAGGCTGCGGCCGATCACGAACTGGATGTCGACGTGGCTGAACGGCTCCAACCGGGCCCCGAACTTCGACGAGGTCCGTCGCACCCCCCGCGCGGTCGCGCGCACCTTGCCGTTGCTCCGCGACAGCAGCGTGATGATGCGATCCGCCTCACCCAACTTGTGGGTGCGCAGAACCACCGCTGTGTCTCGATAGGTCGGCACCCAACGATTCTGCCTCACACCCCCGAATCGGCGGCTCCCCCACGCCCAAACGAAGATGTCAGGGGTTATGCATGGTCGCAAGGTATCCCGACCATGAGGTTGGACCCACGAGTTTGCCTGTGGATGACCACGTGCACCGCCCCGGGCCTGTGGACAGCGGTGCACGGTCCGGCCCGATCCGCACCACAGTGCTGCATGACGATGAGAAAAGAGCTCCCAACCGCCCTGCCGACCACGTTCACCACCCGGGAAGCGGCCGCGCTCGGCGTACGCCGCAACCGGCTCTGGGCGAAGGATCTGACCCATGGTGGCTACGGAATCCGCTATCGCGGCACCGAGGAACCCGACCTGCGCGCGCGACTGCGCCCGCTGCTCGCCCTCGCACCGAAGAACTGGGTCTCCCATGCCACCGCGGCGACGCTGTATGGGCTGCACGTGCCGAGCCGGTTGACCGACGACCCGCTGATCCACCTCACCGCTCGGAGCACACGCTGGTCGGTGGAACGCGCGGGCGTACGCGGGCACTGCCAGCGGTTGACCGAGGCGGAGTTGAGCGATTTCGATGGCCTCCCGATCCTGACCCCGGCCAGGACCTGGTTCGATCTGCTGCGAGTTCTCGGCAGAGACCAGGCGATCTGCCTGGGTGATCAACTGGTACGCCTCCCGCGAGCCCGGTTCGAGGACCGTACCGAGCCCTGGGCCACGCTCGACGAACTGCAGGTCGTGGTCGATGCGAACGGCTCACGTCCCGGTGTACGCCGAGCCCGCGACCTGCTGCCCTGGATCCGGGTCGGTTCCGACTCGCCACAGGAGACCAGACTGCGGTTGGCGATCATTCGCGCCGGGCTGCCCGAACCGGGTCTGCAGGTGCCCCTGGACCCGGACCGACCCGATGGCTGGACCGCCGATGTCGGTTACCGGCAGCGGAAGATCGCGCTCCAGTACGAGGGCGAGCACCACTTCTGCCCCGAACGCGCCGGGGTGGACATCCAGCGCGATGAGGCGTTCCGCGGCGAGGGCTGGACGGTGATCCTGGCCTCGTCCGAGGACGCCCGCTCCGGGTTCTCACGGGTGGTCAGGCGGCTTGCCCCGCTCATCTCCTGGGGGAGATCTCAGCGTCCTGAGGCGCGGGACTGTGCATAACCCCTGACATCTTCGGGGGGTGACTATTCGTTGTCGCCGGCGGTGTCGGTGGGGCTCTGGGTCGAATCGCCGGCATCGCCCCACATCCATTGCGCCACCTCGGGGATGTCCTCGCCGTGTTCGCGGGTGTACGCCCGGGCGTCCAGCCGGGCGTCCTGCATCCGCTGCCGCAAGCCGGCGTACCGGGTCGCCAGCCCGGGTACCCGGTCGATCACGTCCAGCACCAGGTGGTAGCGATCCAGATCGTTGAGCATCACCATGTCGAAGGGCGTGGTCGTGGTGCCCTCCTCCTTGTATCCGCGGACGTGCAGGTTCGAGTGCCCGGTACGCCGATAGGTCAGCCGGTGGATCAGCCACGGATAACCGTGGTAGGCGAAGATGATCGGCCGGTCCGGGGTGAACAGGGTGTCGAAATCCCGGCTGCTCAACCCGTGCGGATGTTCCTTCTCATCCTGCAGCCGCATCAGGTCGACCACGTTGACCACCCGCACCTTCAGCTCCGGGATCTCCTCGCGCAGGATCCCGGCAGCCGCGAGCACCTCCAGGGTCGGTACGTCCCCGGCGCAGGCAAGCACCACGTCCGGATCGGTGCCCGGCACCTCGGTCCCCGCCCACTCCCAGATCCCCAGGCCGCGGACGCAGTGCTTGATCGCCTCGTCCATGCTCAGCCAGGTCGGGGTCGGCTGCTTGCCGGCGACCACCACGTTCACGTACTGCCTCGAGCGCAGCACGTGGTCCCAGGTGCAGAGCAGCGTGTTGGTGTCCGGCGGCAGATAGACCCGGATGATGTCGGACTTCTTGTTCACCACATGATCGATGAAGCCGGGATCCTGGTGCGAGAAGCCGTTGTGGTCCTGGCGCCAGACATGCGAGGAGAGCAGGTAGTTCAACGACGCGATCGGCCGCCGCCACGGGATGTGGTTGGTCACCTTGAGCCATTTGGCGTGCTGGTTGAACATCGAGTCGACGATGTGCACGAACGCCTCGTAGGAGTTCAGCAGCCCGTGCCGGCCGGTCAGCAGGTAACCCTCCAGCCAGCCCTGGCACTGGTGCTCCGACAACATCTCCATCACCCGGCCGGTGCGGGCCAGATGACCGTCATCGGCGTCGATCGGCAACTGTTCGGCATCCCACTGCTTGGCGGTCACCTGATAGACCCCCTGCAGCCGGTTGGAGGCGGTCTCATCGGGGCCGAAGATGCGGAAGTTGTCCGGGTTCAACCGGATCAGCTCGGCCAGGTACTCCCCCAGCCGTCGCGTCCCCTCGGCCATCGCGGCCCCGTGGTCGCTGGTCTCCTCGGCGTACGCCCGGAAGTCCGGCAACCGCAGGTCGCGCAGCAGCAGGCCACCGTTGGTGTGCGGGTTCGACCCCATCCGGTGCTCCCCCTGGGGTACCAGGGAGTCGATCTCGGCCGTCGGTGCGCCGTCGGTGTCGAAGAGCTCATCGACGCGATAGGACCGCATCCAATCCCGCAGCTGGGCCAGATGTTCGGGGGTGTCGCGCGCGCTGGACAGCGGCACCTGGTGGGAGCGCCAATATCCCTCGGTGACCTTGCCGTCCACCGTCTCCGGACCGGTCCAGCCCTTCGGCGTGCGGAACACGATCATCGGCCAGGCGGGTCGGTCGGTGGACCCGCTGGCTTTGATGTCGGCGATCTCGTCGAGCACCTCGTCCAGCAGGCTGGCGAACCGGGCGTGGGCCTCGGCGTGATCTTTCCCGTCGGTGCTGAACAGATGCGGCCGATAGCCGTAACCCCGCATCAGCTCGACCAGCTCGGATTCGGGGATCCGGGCCAGCACGGTCGGGTTGGCGATCTTGTAACCGTTCAGGTGCAGCACCGGCAGCACCACCCCGTCGGTGGCCGGATCGAGGAACTTGTTGGAGTGCCAGGATGTCGCCAGCGGACCGGTCTCGGCCTCCCCGTCGCCGACCACGGTGAAGGCCAGCAGATCGGGGTTGTCGAAGACCGCGCCGTATCCGTGCGAGAGGGCGTATCCGAGCTCACCGCCCTCGTTGATCGACCCGGGGGTCTCGGGTGCGACGTGCGAGGGAATCCCACCGGGGAAGGAGAATTGCCGGAACAGGCGCTGCATGCCGGCACTGTCGCGGGTGATGTCGGGATAGTTGTCGGTGTAGCTGCCCTCCAGCCAGGTGTTGGCCACCAGCCCGGGTCCCCCGTGGCCGGGTCCGGTGAGATAGAAGGCGTTCAGCGACCGTTCGATGATCGCCCGATTCAGGTGGGCGTAGAGGAAGTTCAACCCGGGTGTGGTGCCCCAGTGGCCGAGCAACCGGGGTTTCACATCCGCGGGTTCCAGCTCCCGGCCCAGCAGCGGGTTGTCCAGCAGATAGATCTGGCCGACCGACAGATAGTTGGCGGCCCGCCACCATCGGTCGATGGCGGTCAGCTGCTGTTCGCTGACGGGCTCGGCGGTGACCGCGTCGCGGCGCTTCCAATCGTGCTTCGGGCTGTGATTCATCATCGCTCCGGGATCGGGTGCTTGGTCTCCACGCTACATACCCACTCGGCTAGGCTCATCCGGGTGAATCGCAAGTCCGTGCCGCGTCCGCCGCGGCGTACGCCCACCCCGCATCCCTCGGGGGCCCGGCCGCCGCAACTGCCTGCCGAGCTGGTCCCCGAGCATGTCGCGATCGTGATGGACGGCAACGGGCGCTGGGCCAAGGCGCGCAATCTGCCGCGCACCAGGGGCCACGAGGCCGGTGAGGGGGTGCTCTTCGACGTCATCGAGGGCGCCATCGAGATCGGGGTGAAGAACCTGTCGGTGTACGCCTTCTCCACCGAGAACTGGCGCCGCTCCCCCGACGAGGTCCGGTTCCTGATGGGGTTCAACCGCGACGTGATCCACCGGCGCCGCGACGAACTCGACGACCTCGGCGTCCGGGTCCGTTGGGCCGGTCGCCGACCCAAGCTGTGGGGCTCGGTGATCAAGGAGCTGGAGATCGCCGAGGAGCAGTCGAAGGACAACGGCACCCTCACCCTGCAGTTCTGCGTCAACTACGGCGGCCGCGCCGAGATCGTGGACGCCACGCGCCAGATCGCCGAGCTCGCCCGCCAGGGCCGGCTGGACCCGAGCCGGATCACCGAGGACCGCTTCCGGCAGTTCCTCGACGAACCCGAGATCCCCGATGTGGACCTGTTCGTGAGGTCGTCGGGCGAGCAGCGGTTCTCCAACTTCCTGCTCTGGCAGTCGGCGTACGCCGAGATGGTCTTCTCCGACACGCTCTGGCCGGACTGGGATCGCCGCAATCTCTGGCAGGCAATCGAAACGTACGCCCGGCGCGACCGGCGCTACGGTGGCGCGCTGCCCAATCAGCTCAGCTGAACCGGCCCTGCCGGGCCGGTCAGTCGAGTGCGACATACCAGGCATTCTTGACCCGGATCAGCGTGACGGTGTCGATCACCGGATCGATCACCCCGGTGATGTCCTCGGCGGAGACCGTGGCCTGGTCGCCCTCGACGCTGGCCGAGGTGACCTCGGCCTGCTTCAGGTTGGCCAGCCGCTCCCCACCCCCGCGGGTGGTGAAGTTGCCATCGATCATGCTCAGGCACTGCCGGTAGGCAGGCGTGTTCCTCTTGATCGGAACGCCTTTCCAGTCCGCACTCAGCTGGCACGCCCGCGGCGCGTCTCCGGCGCCGACCGCCCGGAGCCACGCCTGGGCGACCTCGTCCGGGCCCGACGGACCGAAGCACCCGGTGAGGGCCGCAAGCGGGACCAGCAGGGCGCAGACCGCGCTCTTCTTCATCGTGGTGCCCCTCATTTCGGGATGGAGATGTCCATGGTGGCCCGATTGGGCGCAGCGAAGTCCCAGTCGTTCGGGTATCCCGAGGCCCGGCCTCTGGGGCGCCATCCGAACTGACCGTTCGCGAAGTCCTCGGGGACGTCGAAGGTGTAGCGCGCACCGTCCTTGTCGATGGTCTTCGCACCCTGGTCCTTACCGCCCAACGACAGGACGGCACTGTTGCCGGCATCGATCCGGTAGGAGGAGCAGGAGTAACCGAGCGGCTTCTTCTCGAACTCGACGGTCAACCATGCCCGCCCGGGTTGGGCCCAGTTCGCGTACGGGTCGAAACCGGACAGCGAGACGCTCTGCACCCGAACAGCGGTCGCGGTGCAGTCGCTGCGGTAACTGTCCTTCGGTGCCGTGATCGCTCCCGGGTCGAGTGTTGCTCCGCCACTCTGGGTGAAGTTCGTCCGGGAGTAGTCCACCGCGCTCACCGACGACTTCACCTCGCCGCTGGCCAGGTCCAGGGCCTGTTCCGACCCGTTCACCGATGCCGTGAGCGATGGTTGCTGCTGAGCGTCGTGCATCACCAGCAGAATCTGGTCGATCGGCGCGAATTCCTTGCAGGGAAAGGTCTTGGAGCCGTAGTAGGACTCGCTGCTGCCGCAGGCGACCGTGAAGGTGTCGACCCCGGCACCGGAGCTCGGCGTCGGCCACGGGCTCGCCGAGGACGCCGGCGCCCGTTTGACCGGGAGTTTGCGTCCCCCGATCGTGACCCCGAGCGCGCTGCTGGCATCCGAGGACGCCTTGGGCACCTCCACCGGCTCTCCATGTCCGGTGGTCGGGCCCACCTTGACCCGCCAGGCCGTCAGCTTCTGCCCGGCGCCGACCCGGTATTCGGGCGCGACACCCTCGGACTTCGGCGGTTCGAGGACGGTCAGCACCTCACCGGGGATCCGGTCGAGATCGGCCATCGCGCTCACCTCGATCGTGGCGGCGGGGGTGATCAACCGGTGCGGTTTGGGCAGGTCGGTGAAGTTCACCTGGGCGAGCGTCTCCGGGGCGACCATCGCCGAGACGTTCTTGGCGGTGCTCTCCGGGGCGAGCGGATCGGGTACCGAATCCTCGGCAGCAGGGGTCTTCCCGTCAGGGCGGACCAGCAGCGCGGTGTCGGTCGATTCCAACCCGCCCAGTGGGGACCCGACGACGGCGGTCACCTCCTTGCCGGACTGCTTGAAGGTCAGGTCCATGCTCAGCCATGCCTGGTCGGCAGGTTGCCCGAGCCACCGATAGGGACCGCAGGAGATCCGGTCTTCAACCTCTTTCGACTTCGCGTCGGGGCGAACGTAATAGCACCGACTGTCCGGGGATTGGGTGACCAGTTGCTGGTCGATCTGATACTTGAACAGCTTCTTTGTGGCGTCTTCACCTTGGCGTAGCGGTTCCGCCGCATCCTTGATGGACAGGCCCGATTTCTGCAGGGCTGGGGTGACGCAACCAGCGAGACCGATCGCGAGGCAGACGGCCGGAATGCACAGGATACGAAGGGATCGCTCCATTGTGGCGCCTCCTGAATTGGGGGTGAGGTGGTACCAATTCGGAGTCTGGCACAGCAGTCAGAGCGCGCCAATGGAATTCAAGAAAATGACCTCAAAGTCAGAGGTCTGATCTGCCACTGCCCGAGTATTTATTGGGAGTCCAACCAATTGCATTTCACCAAATGATGGGCCCCGCCGAGGCCATCCGATTCAGCGGCCCGGCACCTCTCGACACGCAGACCCGGCGCCGCTTCGCTGCACCGGGTCTGCCGCTCGAGGTTGCGTGGCTCAGCTCGCGCGGTTGACCGCGGCGCAGACGGCCTCGAGAGAGGCGTTGATGATGTTGGCGTCGATGCCGACCCCCCACACCACCTGGGCGTCGTCACCCTCACCGACCTCGCACTCGACGTACGCCGCCGCCTTCGCGTCACCGCCGGCCGAGAGCGCGTGCTCGCTGTAGTCCAGCACCCGCACCGTGAAGCCCAGGGAGGAGATCCCGTCGACGAAGGCGGAGAGCGGGCCGTTGCCCTCCCCGTCGACCTGCTTCTCCTCGCCGCGTACGGTCACGGTCGCGTCGATCCTGGTGGTGCCGTTGTTCTCCGAGCGGGCCCGCTCCAGCTTCAGCGGCCCGGGCTTGTTCAGGTATTCGTCGGAGAAGATCTGCCAGATCACCTCACCCGGCACCTCCCCGCCCTCGGTGTCGGTGTGCGACTGCACCACCCGCGCGAACTCGATCTGCAGCCGGCGCGGCAGATCCATCCGGTACTCCGACTTCATGATGTAGGCCATTCCGCCCTTGCCGGACTGCGAATTCACCCGGATCACGGCCTCGTAGGTGCGGCCGACATCGTGCGGATCGATCGGCAGGTACGGGGCCTCCCAGTCGATCTCGTGCAGGTCCTTGCCCTCGTCCTTCGCCTTCTTCTCCAGGGCTTCCAGGCCCTTCTTGATCGCATCCTGGTGCGAGCCGGAGAAGGCGGTGTAGACCAGATCACCGGCGTAGGGGTGCCGCGGGTGCACCGGCAGGTTGGTGCAGTACTCGACGGTCCGGCGTACCTCGTCGATGTCGGACAGGTCGACCTGCGGGTCGATGCCCTGACTGAACAGGTTCATCGCCAGCGTGACCAGGTCGACATTGCCGGTCCGCTCACCGTGTCCGAACAGGCAACCCTCGACCCGGTCCGCACCGGCCATCAGGGCCAGCTCGGTGGCGGCCACCGCCGTCCCGCGGTCGTTGTGCGGGTGCAACGAGACGACCGCGTTCTCCCGGTCGCGGATGTTGCGGATGAAGTATTCGATCTGGTCGGCATAGGTGTTCGGGGTGGACATCTCCACCGTCGCCGGCAGGTTGAAGATGATCTCGCGATCCGCATCGGGCTGCCAGACATCGGCCACCGCGTTGCACACCTCGACGGCGTAATCGGTGGGCGTCTGGGTGAAGATCTCCGGCGAGTACTGGTAGCCGAACTCCACATCGCCGAGCAGCTCCTCGGCGTACTTCACCACCATCTCGGTGCCGCGGCGGGCCAGCGCGATGCACTCGGCCTCGTCGATGTGGAAGACCACCCGCCGGAACAGTTCGGCGGTGGCGTTGTAGAGGTGCACGTTGGCGCGCTTGGCGCCGACCAGGGACTGCACGGTGCGCTCGATCAGATCCTCCCGGGCCTGGGTCAGCACCGAGATGTGCACGTCGTCGGGGATCGCGTCGGACTCGATCAGCTGCCGGACGAAGTCGAAGTCGGTCTGCGAGGCCGAGGGGAAACCGATCTCGATCTCCTTGTAACCCATCGCCACCAGCATGTCGAACATCCGGCGCTTGCGGGCTGGGGTCATCGGGTCGATCAGCGCCTGGTTGCCGTCGCGCAGATCGGTCGAGAGCCAGCGCGGCGCCTGGGTGATCTTGTTGTTCGGCCAGGTCCGGTCGGGTACCTCGACGGGCTGGAAGGCGTGGTAGCGGCCGAACGGCATCGGGCTGGGCTGCTGGACGGGCTTGGGCTGGTTACGGGTGCCGTGGGTGCTCATGGTTCTGGTGTCCTCGCTGTCTGATGGGAGTCGGCGGGGAGGCGCGCAGAGACTCCGCAGCGAGGAGGCCGCCCCTCAGCTGGCCTCGCTGCGGCACCGGAGGAGGAGAACCCGCCATGCCACGCGAACACTGTAGCCCACGGCGAACCTCATGGGGACACCCTGGTCCGGAGAGCGGACCACAGCCCCTGGATCAGCAGCACGCCACCGCCGGCGACTCCGGCGATCAGGCCGGTCCAGCCGCGCAGCGGGCTGAACGCCAGCAGCAACCCGGACAGTCCGCAACCCAGCGCCAGGATGCCCGCATTCGCCGCCGCAGAAGAGATCCAGGACTCCCCCAGCCGCCAGACGAGGACGCCGAGCAGCACCACCCCGATGGCGACCAGGGCCTGTTCCGGGGCACCCAGGGCACCCAGGGTGAACACGCCGCCGAGCAGCAGCACCAGCGCGACCACGACCAGGACCCAGTCCCGGGTCCGGGCGCGACGCGGGTCGGGCGCCCGCTGGGAGAGCAGGATGGCGGCCAGCACGGCGGCGAACCAGACCAGGAAGCCGGCCACCCGCACGATGCCGCTGGTCTGGCTGGTCAGCGGCCAGCCAAGGGTCGCCTGCAGCATCGCCAGCCCGAGCGAGGCCGGCAACAGGGCTCTGAGCAGCACGATCCGGGTCATCGGCACCCACTGTATGAGTGATCGCCGAGGAAGTCGGGGAAGCGATCGCGAATCAACCGAGCAGCACCGCGTAGGCGTACCGGATGTGCTGCTCGACCAGATCGGCGGCGCGGTCGGCCAGCCCGGCCGCGATCGCATCACGGATCTCCTGATGCTGATACTGCAGGTCGGCCCGGAAGGCCGCCCAATCGCTCATCCGCGCCGAGGAGTCCAGGATCGGTTGGCGCACCGACTCGCGGACGGCCGCGGTGAGGTCGGTGATCAGCGTCATCCCACCCAGGCGCGCAAGCTGCACGTGGAAGTCGTTGTCGAGGCCGTTGAAATCGGGGAGTTCGATGCCGGGGTCACCCATCTGCCCCAGCAACCGGTCGACCTCGGCGAGGGCCGCCGGTGTCGCGCGCTGGGCGGCCAGCGCGACGGCCGAGCGTTCCAGCGCCACCCGGAGCTCCACCACCTCATCGATCGGGAAGCGGGCCAGCGCGACCTGCAGCCGCAGCAACCGGGCGAGCGCGCGGGAGCGCTGATCGGTGACCCTGGTCCCTCCACCGGGGCCGACCCCGACCCCGGAGCTGAGCACGCCCTGCGCCTCCAGCGCCCGGATCGCCTCCCGCGCGGCGGACCGGCTGACGCGCAGGCTGGCGGCCAGTTCCCGCTCCGGCGGCAACAGGGAGCCGACCTGCAGGCGGCCGGCGATGATCTCATCCTCGATGTGGCGAAGCACCACCTCATACGCCTTGCGACCACCCCGTTCCGGTACGGGGGTGGGGTCACTGACCGTGGCCGGCACGGCACTCCTCCATGCTTGACGTACTGATGGCGGGGAGTCTAGCGTCTGCCTCAACGCCATTGGTCGGACCAAGCAGATCCGCGCGCCACTACTCCGGGATGCCGCCATGACAGAGATGACAACGAGTGGGACGATTTCCTCACCGGGCAAGGGAATCCGGGTGGCCCTGTTCGCCACCTGCATCAACGACACGATGTATCCGCAGACCGCCCGGGCGGTGGTCACCCTGCTGGAGCGGCTGGGCTGCAGCGTCGATTTCCCGATGACCCAGACCTGCTGCGGGCAGCCGTTCACCAACACCGGTTACTTCGACGAGGCGATGGGCAGCGTACGCACCTTCGTCGACTCGTTCGCCGACTACGACCATGTGGTGGTGCCCTCGGGGTCCTGTGCGGGATCGGTACGCACCCAGCACGCGATGCTCGCCCGCCGCGCCGGTGACCAGGGCCTGTCGGCCGCGGTCGAGGAGGTGGCGCCGCGGACCCGGGAACTGTCGGAGTTCCTGGTCGACGTGCTCGGCGTGACCGATGTCGGCGCCTACTTCCCGCACCGGGTCACCTACCACCCGACCTGTCATTCGCTGCGCGTGGTGCGCGTCGGGGACCGGCCGTTGCGGTTGCTGCAGGCCGTCCGGGGGCTGACCCTGCTGCCGTTGGCCGGTGCCGAGGAGTGCTGCGGCTTCGGTGGCACCTTCGCGGTCAAGAACGCCGACATCTCGGTGTCGATGGGTGGTGACAAGGTGCGCCACACCCTCGACACCGGTGCGGAATATCTGGTCGCCGGCGACAACTCCTGCCTCACCCATCTGGGCGGGCTGCTGTCCCGCCAGCAGACCGGTGTCCGACCGATCCATCTGGCCGAGATCCTGGCGAGCACCGAGGAGGATCGATGAGTCACCCCGCCACCGCCGGTACGCCGCAGCCGCCGGCCCGGCGTACTCCCGCGCCGCCGACCGACACCTTCCTCGGGATGCCGAAATTCCCCACCGGGGCACGGAAAGCGCTCGGCAACAGTCAGCTCCGTGCGAATCTGCGGCACGCCACCACCACGATCCGGGACAAGCGCGCCCGGGTGGTCGGTGAGGTCGATGAGTGGGAGCAGTTGCGGATCGCCGGTGCCGCGATCAAGGACCGCACGCTGCGGCACCTGGACCGGTATCTGGAGCAGCTGGAGGAATCGCTGACCCGGGCCGGTGCCACCGTGCACTGGGCCGTCGATGCCGATGAGGCGAACCGGATCGTGATCGAGCTGACCCGCGCGGCCGGGGCCGACGAGGTGGTCAAGGTCAAGTCGATGGCCACCCAGGAGATCGGGTTGAACGAGGCGCTCGAGGAGGCCGGGATCGCCGCCTGGGAGACCGATCTCGCCGAGCTGATCGTGCAGCTCGGCCACGACCACCCCTCGCACATCCTGGTCCCGGCGATCCACCGCAACCGGGCCGAGGTGCGCGAGATCTTCCGCACCGAGATGGGGCGCTACGGTGCCGCCGCACCGGATGATCTGAGCGATGCACCGGTGGAGCTGGCGGCCGCCGCCCGGATCCATCTCCGGGAGAAGTTCCTGCGCGCCGAGGTGGCGATCTCGGGTGCCAACTTCGCGGTCGCAGAGACCGGATCGCTGGTCGTGGTGGAATCCGAGGGCAACGGCCGGATGTGCCTGACCCTGCCGAAGACGCTGATCTCGGTGGTCGGCATCGAGAAGGTGGTGCCCACGGTCGAGGATCTGGAGGTGTTCCTGCGGTTGCTGCCCCGCTCCTCCACCGGTGAGCGGATGAACCCCTACACCTCGATGTGGACCGGCAGCAGCGCCGGGGACGGTCCACAGGACGTGCACGTGGTGCTGATCGACAACGGACGCACCAATGCGCTCGCCGACGAGCTCGGTCGGCAGGCGCTGCGCTGCATCCGCTGCTCGGCCTGCCTGAACATCTGCCCCGTCTACGAACGCGTCGGCGGGCATGCCTACGGGTCGGTCTATCCCGGGCCGATCGGCGCGGTGCTGACCCCGCAGCTGCGGGGTACGACCAGTGACCTCGATGCCTCACTCCCCTACGCCAGTTCGCTGTGCGGGGCGTGTTACGAGGTGTGCCCGGTGCGGATCGAGATCCCGGAACTGCTGGTGGAGTTGCGGAATCGGGTCACCGAGACCCATCCGGATGTGGCCGAGCGCGCCGCGATGAAGGCAGCGGATTGGCTGTTCTCCGATCACACCAATCTGGAGAAGGGACAGGCCGCCGCAGGGTTGGCCGGCCGCCTGTTCGGCAAGCGGGCCCGGATCGGCGCGATACCGCTGCCGATCGCCTCGGCGTGGAGCAATGCCCGTGACATCCCGGTCCCGCCGAAGGAATCCTTCCGGCAGTGGTGGCGCCGGAACCGCGGGAGTGACGAGCAGGGCGAGGGGCAGGCATGAGCGCACGCGAGCAGATCCTGGCCAGGGTGCGGTTGGCCATCGGCGACGTCGAGAATGCCGATCCGGTGGCCGATGTCGAGGTGCCGTGGAACTACGGCCGGCCGACCGCGATGGATGACGTGCTCGGCCGGTTCACCGAACGTGTCGAGGACTATCGCGCCGAGGTGGTGCGCTGTCCCGCCGAGGAGATCGGTCAGCGGATCGCCGCTGCCCTGCAGGCCGCCGGGGCGAGGCGGATCGCCGCCCCCGAGGCACTGGATTCGGTGTGGCTGCAGGAGATCCGGGATGCCGGGCTCGAGATCGTCACCGATCCGGCCGACTCCGGACCGCTGCCGGCGCGGCAGTTGGACGGGCTCGACGGGGTGGTCTCGGCGGCCGCTGTCGGGATCGCCGAGACCGGCACGGTCGTGCTCGATCACCGCCCCGACCAGGGTCGCCGGGCATTGACCCTGGTACCCGACCTGCACGTCTGCGTGGTGCGGGTCGACCAGGTGGTCTCCGATGTCCCGGAGGCGGTGGCTCGGCTCGCCGACTCGGTACGCCAGGGGTTGCCGCTGACCTGGATCAGCGGCCCGAGCGCCACCTCCGACATCGAACTCGACCGGGTCGAAGGCGTCCACGGCCCCCGCACCCTCGTCGTCATCCTTGCCGGCTGACCCGCCACCCGCGTTCATCGAGCAGGTCGCGGCGACCCCACCCGCGTTCTTCGAGCAGGTCGCGGCGACCCCACCCGCGTTCTTCGAGCAGGTCGCGGCGACCCCACCCGCGTTCTTCGAGTAGGTCGCCCAGCGACCGTGTCGAGAAGAACCACCAGCACGAGCAAGCTCATCTCGACACGCGACCCATTGCTCCGCTCCGCTCCGCATGGCTCGCTACTCGATGAGCGGGGGTGGGATGAGCGTTCAGTCGGTACCGGACTCCATCGCGGCGCGATCGAGCAGCTCCTGGTCGTCGTCCGGGCCCTGTCCGCCGGCGATCGCCTTGGCACCGCCGGCGTCCAGCTCACCGACCAGCTCGGCGGTGGCGCCGCCGACGATTCCCATCTGGGCATAGGATTCCAGCCGCGCCCGGGAGTCGGCGATGTCGAGGTTGCGCATCGTCAGCTGACCGATCCGATCCTCCGGACCGAATGCCGCGTCGCCGACCCGCTCCATCGACAGCTTGTCGGGGTGATAGCTCAACCCCGGGCCGGAGGTGGCGACGAACTGGTAGTCATCGCCGCGCCGCAGGCGTACCGTCACCTCACCGGTCACCGCGGAACCGACCCAACGCACCAACGACTCGCGCAGCATCAGCGACTGCGGATCCATCCAGCGACCCTCATACATCAGCCGACCGAGCCGCCGCCCCTCGGTGTGGTAGTTGGAGATCGTGTCCTCGTTGTGGATCGCGTTCAGCAGCCGCTCGTAACCGATGTGCAGCAGCGCCATCCCCGGCGCCTCATAGATGCCGCGCGACTTGGCCTCGATGATCCGGTTCTCGATCTGGTCGGAGACCCCGAGCCCGTGCCGGCCGCCGATCTCGTTGGCCTTCATCACCAGGCCGACCGGATCGTTGCGGAAGTCCTGGCCGTTGATGGCGACCGGACGGCCCTGCTCGAAGCTCAGCGTGACCTCCTCGGTGTCGATCTGCACGTCATCGCGCCAGGAGGCGACGCCCATGATCGGCACGACGATGTCCAACCCGGTGTCCAGCCGCTCCAGGTGCTTCGCCTCATGCGTCGCACCCCAGATGTTGGCGTCGGTGGAGTAGGCCTTCTCCTTGGAATCGCGGTAGGGCAGCTCGCGTTCGGTGAGCCACTGGCTCATCTCGTCGCGGCCGCCGAGCTCGTTGACGAAGTCGGTGTCCAGCCAGGGCTTGTAGATCCGCAGGTTCGGATTGGCCATCAGGCCGTAGCGGTAGAACCGCTCGATGTCGTTGCCCTTGTAGGTCGACCCGTCGCCCCAGATGTCGACGCCGTCCTCCTTCATCGCCCGCACCAGCAGCATGCCGGTGACCGCGCGGCCCAAGGGGGTGGTGTTGAAGTAGGTCTTGCCGGCGGTGCGGATGTGGAAGGCACCGCACATCAGCGCGACCAGCCCCTCCTCGACCAGTGCCTCGCGGCAGTCGACCAGCCGGGAGATCTCGGCGCCGTACTCCTTGGCGCGGCCCGGGACCGAGGCGATGTCCGGTTCGTCGTACTGGCCGATGTCGGCGGTGTAGGTGCAGGGCACCGCGCCCTTCTCACGCATCCAGGCAACGGCAACAGAGGTGTCGAGACCACCGGAGAAGGCGATCCCGACGCGCTCACCGACGGGCAACGAGGTCAGAACTTTGGACATGCCCCCGAGCTTAACGCATAGTTATTCCATCTGTCGAATGATCATTGATCGACGTCCTGCTGGCCCCGCTCGAAGTAGTCGATCAGCTCCGCCGGCAGTGCCGGCACCGCCAGTGCCGACCCGTCACCGCGGAGTGATTCGGTCGCCCGGACACCGGCCGCGACGGCCTCCCGCGCGGCGATCGGCGAGGTGTCGGTACGCCCGCCCTCGCGTACGAATCGCAGGAATTCCCGCACCAGCAGGGAATCCGCACCGCCGTGGCCACCGTCACCGTCGGGGATCTCGAAGGTCTCGTCGGGTTCGGCCCAGCCGCGATGCCGCCGATTCCACAGTCCGACGGTCTCCCCCGAACCGTCGCCGAAGTTCTCGATCCGCCCCTCGGTCCCGATCACGGTGTAGTTGCGCCAGTAGTCCGGGGTGAAGTGGCACTGCTCGTAACTGGCGAAGACGCCGTTGGCAAGACGCAGGTTGACCTGGGCGATGTCCTCCACGTCGATCGTCGGATGCAGCCCGGTGAGCGAGTGCGGGGGCCAGTTGTCGAGCGAGAACCAGTCCGGCATCCGCTCCTCCGACCGATCCCGCCGGTCGGTGATCTCGCCGTAGACGACGTTGTCGCCCATCGCCGCCACCGACCGCGTGTACGCCCCCGCGAGCCAGTGGATCACATCGAGGTCGTGCGCGCCCTTCTGCAGCAGCAGCGAGGTGGTGCGGCGCCGGTCGGCGTGCCAGTCGGTGAAGTAGAAGTCACCGCCATGGCCGACGAAGTGCCGGCACCAGACCGCCTTCACCGTCCCGATCCGACCCTCGTCGATCAACCGCTTGAGCAACGTGATCACCGGCATGTGCCGCATGTTGTGCCCCACGTAGAGGCGACTGCCGGTGCGGCGGGCGGTGGTCAGCATCCGGTCGCAGTCGGCGATGGTGATGGCCAGCGGCTTCTCGGTGAACACCGCGACACCGGCCTCCAGCGCGTCGATGACCGGGTCGGTGTGCGCATCGTCGGGGGTGAAGACCATCACCGCGTCGAGTTCTGCGGCAAGCAGTTCGGCGCGGTCGGCGGTCACCAGGGCATCGGGGTACGCCTCCCGTGCGGCCTGCTGGCCGCGCTCGCTCGGGTCGCAGACCGCGATCACCGTGGCATCGTTTCCCGAGCGCTGCAGTTCGCGGGCCAGCCGCGCCCGCGCCCCGTATCCGATCAATCCGATTCGCAAGGACATGGAGACTTCTTCTTCCGTCGTCTTCTGGTGGGTGGACAGTTCCGCCGTCAGCGCGTCATGCCGGTCGATCCCCCGGGCCGCAGGCGCCAGGGGAACTCGTGCACGATCCCCTCGCCGCGCGGGATCGGGGCGGCATCGGCGGCGGCCAGCAGGATCTCCGCCTGCCTGGCGTACAGATCATCCGGTCCGGCGGTGGTCAGGGTCGGTGTCGACTGGTCGGCCTGGGGGCTGTGCCCCAACCCGGTGATCAGGACGTCCTTGCCGACCACCAGGCCCAGGACCTGGGCGGCCTGCATCGCGGCGAGGGCGACGAAGTCGGTGATGCAGAACAACCCACGGGGCGGCTTCGGCCCCTGCAGCAACCGCACCGTGGTCTCGAAGGCGCCCGTCGGCGTACCGTCGAAGATCGTCAACGATCGCTTGCGAAGCAGCCGCGCGGCGACGGCGTCCACATACGGCCGCACCCTGCTGGTCGGTGAATCGAGCTGATCGAGGTGTCTCTGAGTGGTGAGACAGGCCACGTCGTCGGTGAGTCCGATCAGATGGGACAGCACCAGTTGGGCACCCGGCCGCGCCAAGGACCTGATCACATCGAAACCGTCGGGTTCCAGTTCTTCGGAGAAGACCAGCAGCCGCTGACCGCGGTCCACGAGCTCGCCGAGCAGTCGGCGGTGATCGGGGACCGTCTCCGGACTGTCGATGTAGGCGACATCCGGATCCATCCGGCCGATGGCCTCCGCCCAGTCGCCATCGGCCAGGATCAACGGGGTCTGCCCGGCGGCCCGACTGCGCGCACTGATCGCCTCACTGACCGCGAGCGACCAGGGATCGGTGAGCATCTGCAGCGAGATCAGCACGACCTGGGTGCGGCCGGTACGCATCGCCTGCGCTGCCTGGCTGGGCCGGTATCCCACCTCGCGCACCGCGGCCAGCACCCGCGCCGCGGTGGCTTCCGGAATCCCCTGTTTTCCATGCAGCACATAGGAAACGGTGGCTGTGGACACGCCCGCGACGGCGGCGACGGTTCGGATCGTGGGTCGCCGGTTCGATTCATTGCTCACCCGCGCACCTCAGCCCTTGCCGCCGGTGAAGGCGATGCCCTCGATGAACTGACGCTGCAACACGATGAAGACGATGATCATCGGGATGGTGGCTACCAGCGAACCGGCCATCAGCAGCGGATAGTTGGTCATGTGCAGACCGACCAACTGGGTGAGCCCCACCGACAGCGGCATCCGTGAGGCGTCGGTGGTGATGATGAGCGGCCACAACAGTTCGTTCCAGGACCAGAGCACGGTGAAGACGGTGAGCGCGACGATGCCGGGTCGCGCCAGGGGCAGCATCACGCGGGCGAAGATCTGCCACTGGTTGGCGCCGTCCAGGCGAGCGGCTTCCTCCAACTCGACCGGTAGGGATTTGAAGAACTGGCGCATCAGGAAGGTGCCGAAGGCGGAGAAGATGCCCGGTGCCATCACCCCCTGCAGCGTGTTCACCCAACCCAGCGACTGGATGATCTCGTACTGCGGCAGCAGGAACAGCTGACTCGGAACCATCAGCACCGACAGGAACGCCACGAACAGGACGTTACGCCCCGGGAACGCGATGCGGGCGAACGCATAACCGGCCATCGTGCACAGCACCACCTGCCCAATGGTTCGCCCCACGGTGAGGATGGTCGAGTTGAGGAACATCTGTCCGAGCGGCAGCACTTCGAACGCCTGCACGAAGTTGCCGGGTTCCCACTGGGTCGGCAACCAGCGGATGGGCACCGCGGTCGCGTCGGCGTAGGTCTTGAAGGCCGTCGACAGCTGCCACAGGAACGGAAAGACCATCACCACCGCACCGAGCAGCAGGACCAGGTGCACCACGATCGGCTGCCGCCGACGGCTGTCGGCCCTGGTCTTCGGCCGGGGTTCGGCCATCGGTCCGGGACCGGCCACGAGGTCACTCATAGTGCACCCACCTCCGCTGCATCACGAATTGGACCACCGTCAACAGCAGGATGATGAGCAGCAGCACGAAGGCGATGGCGGCCGCTCCGCCCTGATCCGATCTCACGAAACCGGCCTCGTAGAAGAGATAGACGACGGTCTTCACCCGGGGCATCGCGGGGTTGTAGAGACCCATCATCACGAACACCAGGTCGAACACCTGCAAAGAGTTGATCACGGTGATCACCGAGACGAAGAAGACGCTCGGCGAGATCAGCGGCACGGTGACATGCCAGAACCGACGGACCGGGCCGGCGCCATCGAGCTCGGCGGCCTCCATCATCCCCCGCGGCACCCCTTGCAGGCCCGCGAGAAAGATCACGATGTTGGTGCCCAGGGCCGCCCAGATGCCCACGATCGAGATGGCCACCAGGGCGGTGTCGGGATCGGTGAGCCAACTTCTGCCCTCGATGCCGAAGACACCCAGGAGCTGATTGGCGACACCGAAGTCACCGTTGTAGATCATCCGCCACACGATCGACACGGCCGCCGGCATCGTCACCACAGGAAGGAAATAGAGCACCCGATAGACTCCGCGGCCACGCAGTCCACTGGTGTTCAGCAGGGCCGCGATGACCAGCGCGAGCGGGATCCCGAGCAGCGAGATCGCGGTGTAGATCCCGGTATTGATCATCGCCTGGCCGAGCGCCGGATCGGCGAACAGCTTCGCGTAGTTCTCCAGACCGACGAACGTCGTTCCGCCGAACACCCCCGCCTCGTTGAAGGACAGATAGAGGGTGCGGACGGCCGGCCACAGATAGAACACCGCCAGTCCGGAGAACATCGGTCCGACGAACAGCACCGCCCACCAGGCCGAGGGCCGGGTAGCGGATCGCCGCCGGCGCGCCAACCTTGACGCTGTCCGGGAGGCGCCCTGGGTGAGCGCCGTCATCGCTGTTCGGCGTCCAGCTTCGCCTGCATGCCGGTCGCGAGCTGGCGCAGCCCCTGATCGGCCGGTACCGCGCCGGACCAGATCTGCAGGAACGTGTCCGCCTCCAGCTTGCTCCATTCGGCACGGCGGGTCGAGATCGGGTAGGGCACGGCACCCGGCACAGCATCGACGAAGGTCTGCAACCGGTACTGCGGCATCGACTGCACCCATTTCTCGGCGGTCCCGGTGTAGGCGGGGATGACGGTGCCGGTGGTCGCCTGCAGCTCGGCGGCCTCGGCGCTGGAGGCGAAGGCCGCGAACTTCTTGGCCATCGGAAGATTCTTGCTCTTGGCATTGGCTACGTTGCCCAACCCGTGGATCACCGACTGGTTGCCGGTCGGCCCCTTCGGCAGCGGGGCCACGTTGATGTCGTTGCCCACCTGGGACTGCGAGAACGGCAGTGCGGCATAGGAGGCGAAGTAGCCCATCGCGACCTGGCCGGAGGTGAACATCGTCTCCGGCTCGGTGTCGGCCATCTGCTGCGCGGTGGGCGAGGATCCGTCGGCGATGAAGCCGAGCAGGTATTCGATGCCGGCCAGCGCCTCCGGGGAGCCATAACCCGACTTCTTGTGATCGGAGCTGATCACCTCGCCGCCGGCCTGCGGGATCGCGGTGTAGATGTTCTCCTGGGTGTACGCCGGGGCGACGAAGCCCTTCGTGTCACCACGGGTCAGCTTCTTCGCCGCCTCGCGGGTGTCCTGCCAGGTCCAGTCGGCGGTCGGCTCGGGCACCCCGGCCTCGGCGAACAGCTTCTTGTTGTACCAGAGGCCGATCGTGTCGAAGTCCTTCGGCGCCCCGTAGAGCTTGCCCTCGTAGGTGTAGAGCTCGGTGAGGCTGGCGGGATACTTCGACTGATCGATGCCCTGGTCATCGAGCGGGGCCAGCTGTCCTTCCGAGGCGTAGAGCCCGAACTGGGCGCCGTTCATCCAGAACACGTCCGGCCCGTTGCCGCCGCTCATCGACGTCTGCAGCTTGGTCCAGTACTGCGCATTCGGCGTCAGCTGGATCTCCACCGTGGTCCCGGGGTTGGCGGTCTCGAATTTGTCGGCGATCTGCTCCATCGCCGGCCGCTGGGCCTCGTCCCAGATCGCATAGGTGATGGTGTCACCACCGCTGCCGGTGGAGCCGCAACCCGATGCGGCCAGGGCGAGCGTCGCGGCCGCGACGGCCCCGATCAACCTGTTCTTCACTAGATGCCTCCCTCGGGCTGCGCTGCCCAGCTGTGTAAACGTTTAAGTCACCGGTTACGCGGAGACGCTAGGACAGCCACAGAGACCCCGCAAGGGGGTGTGCCGAACTTTCTTTCCGGTTGGACAAAATCCCGCATCCGGGGGCCGGAAGCGGCGCCACCAACGCGGGAGACGGTCAGAAACCGAGGCGGTTCAGATACTTCGGGTCGCGCTGCCACTCCTTGAGCACCTTGACCCGCAGATCCAGGTGCACCGGCGTACCCAGCAACCGGGAGATCTGCTGCCGGGCCTCGCTGCCGACCTCCTTGAGCCGCGAACCCTTGTGGCCGATCATGATCCCCTTCTGGGAATCGCGTTCGACGATCAGGTTGGCATAGATGTCGAGCAGCGGCTTGTCCTCCGGCCGGTCTTCCCGCAGGCCCATCTCCTCGACGGTGACCACGATCGAATGCGGCAGCTCATCGCGTACGCCCTCCAGCGCGCATTCGCGGATGAGTTCGGCGACCAGGGTCTCGGTCGGCTCGTCGGTGACCTCGCCATCGGGATAGTACGCCGGGCCCTCCGGCAGCAGCGAGATCAGCACGTCCGCGACCTCATCGACCTGCTCGCCGGAGACCGCCGACACCGGGACCACGTGCTCCCAACGGATGCCGAGTTTCTCTTCCAGGCCAGCGATCGCGAGCAGGTGCTGCCGCATCCGGTCACCCGAGACCAGGTCGGACTTGGTGGCCAGCGCGACCAGCTTGGGGCGCTTCGGCAGGGCCGCGATCTCGGAGACCAGGTGGGTGTCACCGGGGCCGACGCGCTGGTCGGCGGGCAGGCAGACCCCGATCACATCGACCTCGGACCAGGTGTCGTGCACCAGCGTGTTCAACCGCTCCCCCAGCAGGGTGCGCGGCTTGTGCAGACCGGGGGTGTCGATCAGCACCAGCTGGGCGTCCGGGCGGGTCACGATCCCGCGGATCACGTGCCGGGTGGTCTGCGGTTTGCTCGAGGTGATCGCGATCTTGGAACCGACCAGCGCATTGGTCAGGGTGGACTTGCCCGCATTCGGGCGCCCGACGAAGCAGGCGAAGCCGGAGCGGAAACCCTCGGGGGTCGGTTCGGTGGTCGTCACCCGGTCAGTGTAGGGGTTCGTGGCCGTCCCGCTCCGGGAAGCGGAGCCCCGGTGGTGGCGTACCGGTCCGCCGCGCCGTCAGGTCCCGCGCCAGTTTCGAACTCCGCAGGCCGGTGCGGAAGAACCGCCGCAGATCGGAGGGGTTGTCGTGGCTCAGCTGGACGTGGAAGTAGTTGATCTGCTCCAGCACGGCCAGTACGGCGGTGACCAGTCCGGGCAGCCAAGCGGCCGCAGCAGCACCGCGCAGGCGATCGCACCGCTCAGGTTGGCCACCGTCAGCGGCCAGCCGAAGAACCAGAAGAGCCCCGGTAGGAGGATCACCGCGTTGAGGGTTTCGATCAGCGCCATCGATCGGTACCGACCGCGCAACCGATCCAGCGGGTAACTCACCGGCCGGAACCTACCAGCCGAGTGGGCCCGTTCATCTCGACACGTACGCCCGGCTCCGCTGCGCTGCGCCGGGCGTCCTACTCGATGACCGTGAAGAGCAGTGGCTCCGGCATACTCGGACCCATGGTGTTCCCGGCCCGGCATCTGTCGATCTCGATCTCGCGGCCGCCCGCGGAGGTGATCGCGTTCGCGGGCGACCCGCAGAACCTGCCGCAGTGGGCGGCCGGGCTCAGCGCCGGCATCCGTCAGGTGGGTGACACCTGGGTGACCGATTCGCCGATGGGCACCGTGGAGGTGGCGTTCACCGGCCCGATCGAGGCCGGAATCCTCGATCACGACGTCCGGTTGCCCGAGGGCACCGTGGTGCACAATCCGCTGCGCGTGCTGGCCAACGACGACGGCAGCGAGGTGGTGTTCACGCTCTACCGCCTGCCCGGCGTACCGGACGGCGATTTCGAACGGGATGCGGAGCTGGTACGCGCCGATCTCCAGCGATTGCGGGCGATCCTCGAGGGCTGAGGTCGGTTCGGCTCATCTCATCTCGACACGTACGCCCGGCTCCGCTCCGCTGCGCCGGGCGTACTACTCGATGAGCGTCAGGTGGCGCGGTCGGCGGATTCGGCGGCCAGCGCGGCCGCTGCTTCGGCACCCGCGTCGTCGGCCTCGGGGTCGGGCAACCGGGTCACCAGCAGGGTGTCGATCCGGTTGCGGCGGCCGGCGCCGCGCTCGGCGACCAGTTCCAGACCGTGCACCCGGACCATCGATCCGGGGATCGGCACCTTGTTCAGCTCCTTGGCCATCAGGCCGCCGGCGGAATCGACGTCCGCATCGTCGAGTTCCAGGCCGAACAGGTCACCCAGTTCGTCGACCGGGAGCCGTGCCGAGATCCGGTACCGGTCCTCGCCCAGTTGCACGTAGGGCGGCAGCTCGGAGTCGTCGTATTCGTCGACGATCTCCCCGACGATCTCCTCCAGGATGTCTTCGATGGTCGCCAGCCCCGCGGTGCCGCCGAACTCGTCGACGACGATCACCAGATGGCTGCGGCTGGCCTGCATCTCCTGCAGCAGCTCATCCACCGGCTTCGAGTCCGGGCACCAGACCGGGCGCCGCATCATCGATCCGACCCGCTCGCTGGTCTGCGCGTCGGCATTGTCATAGACCCGCTTCATCAGGTCCTTCAGATAGAGCACGCCGACGACATCGTCCAGGCCACCCTCACCGACCACCGGGATCCGCGAGAAGCCCGACCGCAGCGCCAGCGACATGGCCTGCCGCAGCGTCTTGTGCTCCTCGATGAAGACCATGTCGGTGCGCGGCACCATCACCTCCTTGACGATGGTGTCACCGAGATCGAAGACAGAGTTGATCATCTTGTGCTCGCCGGCCTCGATCAGATCGCTGGCGACCGCGCGGTCGACGAGCTCGCGCAACTCGGCCTCGGTGGCGAAGGGCCCGTCGGCGAAGCCACGGCCCGGGGTCAACGCATTGCCCAGCAGGATGAGCAATTGCGGCAGCGGGCCGAGCACGGTGGTGAGCAGCGACAGCGGCCCGGCGGCGACACAGGCGACCCGGTCGGCGTGCTGGCGGCCGAGCGTACGCGGTGCGACACCCCAGAGGATGAAGGAGACCAGCACCATCGAACCGATCACGGTCAGCAGGCGTACCCAGTCACGCTGGACGTTGTCGAAGACCACCAGCGCGACCAGGGTGATCGCGGCGATCTCGAGCAGCACCCGGAAGAACAGTGCGGTGTTCAGATAGGGCGGCGGGTCCTCGGTGATCAGCAGCAGCCGTTTGGCACCGGATCGGCCCTCGGTGACCAGATGCTCGGCGCGCGCCTTGGAGAAGGAATAGAGGGAGGCCTCGGCGGCGGCCATCAGCCCGGCCAGGATCGTCAGCAGCAGTGCGATCCCGAGCCGGAGCCAGTCACCGGAGGTCACGTTCGATCCCGCGCCCCGGCCCAGTCGGAGAGGATCCGATCCTTCAGGGAGAACATCTCCTGCTTCTCCTCCGGCGTCCCGTGGTCGAATCCCAGCAGGTGCAGCAATCCGTGCACCAGCAGGTATTCCGCCTCCTCATCCGCCGACCGCCCGTGCTCGGCGGCCTGTCGCGAGGTGACCGCCGGGCAGAGCACGATGTCGCCGAGCAGGCCCAGCGGCGGTTCCTCGTCCTCGGCCGGCGGGCGGAGTTCGTCCATCGGGAAGGACAGCACGTCGGTCGGGCCCGGCTCGTCCATGTACTTCTCGTGATAGGCCGACATCGTCTCCTCATCCACCAGCAGCACCGACAGCTCGGCCTGCGGATGGATGCCGAGCTCGTCGAGGGCGAACCGGGCCAGCGCCACCAGCCCCTGTTCGTCGGCCTCCAGACCGGACTCGTTGTTCAGGTCGATGCTCACCGCCGGCCTCCCGTCCGCGGGCCGCTGTGCCGCGCCCCGCCACCACCGGCGGCGTCGGCCACCGACTCGTACCGGTCGTAGGCGGCCACGATCCGGCCGACCAGCTTGTGCCGGACCACGTCGTGATTGGTCAGCTGGCAGAAGGCGATGTCATCGACCCCGTCGAGGATCGAGCGGACCTCGCGCAGACCGCTCTTCTGGCCCCCGGGCAGGTCGACCTGGGTGACGTCACCGGTGACCACCATCCGGGAGTTGAAACCCAACCGGGTGAGGAACATCTTCATCTGCTCCATCGAGGTGTTCTGCGCCTCGTCGAGGATGATGAACGCGTCGTTCAGCGTCCGGCCGCGCATGTACGCCAGCGGTGCGACCTCGATGGTGCCCGAGGTGAGCAGGCGCGGGATCGAATCGGGGTCGACCATGTCGTGCAGGGCGTCGTAGAGCGGGCGCAGATAGGGGTCGATCTTGTCGCTCAGGGTGCCGGGCAGGAAGCCGAGCCGCTCCCCCGCCTCGACGGCCGGCCGGGTCAGGATGATCCGGTTGACCTCCTTGTTCTGCAGCGCCTGGACCGCCTTGGCCATCGCCAGGTAGGTCTTGCCGGTGCCGGCCGGGCCGATGCCGAAGACGACGGTGTGCGCGTCGATGGCGTCCACATACCGCTTCTGGTTCAGCGTCTTGGGCCGGATGGTGCGCCCGCGGCTGGACAGGATGTTCGCGGTCAGCACCTCGGCCGGCCGCTCATCGGTGTGGTCGGTCATCATGGCGACGATCCGCTCGACGGCGTCGGCGCTGAGGCCCTGGCCGGTGCGGATCACGGTGACCATCTCGGTCAGGATGTCGGCCCCCAGGGCCAGTTGGTCCGGATCGCCGGTGAGGGTGATCTCGTTGCCGCGGACGTGGATGTCGGCGTCCAGTTCCCGCTCCAGGATGCGCAGGAAGGAATCCGCCGGTCCGAGGATGTGGACCATGTCGATGCTGGCCGGGATGGTGATCTTGCGCGAGCCCTGCTCGCCGGCCACGCCCGGGCGATCAACTTGTTGCGGTCTGATGGTGTCCTCCAGTTTCGGGTGTCTGCACCCAGTCTAGTGATCCCGGTCTCCTCCGGCACCGGCATTCGCGTACGGCAGACTGGCGGCCCAGGAGGCACTGATGGCGATCTTCCAGACCTTTCAACAACTGGTGGCCGCGGACCCGTACCGGCTGGCCGCCGACGCGTTGCTGTCCACCTTCGCGTACCAGCCGCTGGTCTCCCGTCATCACCTGGACCAGGTGCTGCGCGGGTTCTGCGTGGAGAAGGGGCCGACCTTCCTGGGCCTGACCACCCGCGAGGTGATGCCGGTGGAGATCTGCGAGGCCCGCAGCATCCTGATCTGGCAGCGGGCGATGGCGGCCAGCACCCGCGTCCGGACCGGTGACTACTCGGTCGAGGAGCTGATCCTGCTGGACTATCGGCTGATGTCGATGGACCCGCTCTCGCTCGCCCAGCACTTCAAGCTGGCCTGAGCCTCAGCCCCGGTCGGGGCGGTGGGGACGATCGAAGGAGTCCTCGGCCGCCCCGTCGTCCATGATGTGCATGGCGGCCTCCTCGGCGCTCGCGGCCGCTCCGGAGATGCCGACATCCTCACCGACCAGCTCGGATTCGGTGTCCTCACCCGGGTAGCCACCGCCCGCGCTCACCAGGCGGCCGGCCCGCCGGTCGCCCACCTCGGGATCGGAGTCGTCCTCGGTGGGATCGTCGTCGAAGCCGTCCTCGCCCGACACCCGGTCCGGGTCGTAACCCTGTTCGGGCTCCTCCTGCCGGCACCGCTGCTCCAGGGTCTCCCCCTGCCGCATCTCGGCCGCGGTGTTGCCGAAGCCCTCGGCGACCGACCAGTCATCGGGCGCGATGTAGCCCTCATCCAGCGGATCGACGCCGTTGCGGTCGACCAGATTGTCCTCGGCGTCCAGCTGATCCAGCTGCACCGATTCGTCGGGGACCTGTTCGTCGATGAACTCCGAATCCGTCTCGCTCATGGACTCATGCTGCCACCTCCGGAGCCGGATCGGGGGCACCCCTAGACTGGCCCGACGTGACCGCTTCGACCGACCCCGCACGTTCCCCGGCGTACGCCGACACCGGTTCGCCGAACTATGCGGTGCTGCTGGCGCTGATGAGCGTGGTGGTGATCCTCTCCGGAATCGGCGCCTCCAAGGGCGTCGTCTTCGGGCCGATCATCACCGACGGCGGCTTCTTCCTGTTCCCGCTCGCCTACATCGTCGGCGACGTGATCAGTGAGGTCTATGGCGGGCGGGCCGCGCGGCGGGCGATCTGGGTCAGCTTCGGCGCCAACGTGCTCTCGGTGCTCTGCTACGCGATCATCATCGCGCTGCCGGGTTTCACCGATGACTACGGGACGGCCAAGCAGTCGGCGCTGGAGACCGCGCTCGGACCGGTCTGGCAGGTGGTGCTGGCCGGGATCCTCGGCTTCCTGGCCGGGCAGAACCTGAACACCCTGGTGATGGTGGCGATGAAGAAGCGCAACCGGGAGAAGGGCCTGATCGCCCGGATGGCGTCCTCCACCGGCGTCGGCGAGTTCGTCGACACCCTGGTGTTCTGCACCGTCGCGGCGACCGCGATCGGGATCACCTCGATCGGTCAGTGGGCCAATTACACCTTCTTCGGGTTCCTCTACAAGGTGCTGGTGCAGTACGCGGCGATGCCGGTGACCTCGATGGTGATCGGTTGGCTCAAGCGCCGCGAGCCGAGTTACCAGGCGGCGCTGGCCGATTGACCAGGCGGGTCAGGTCGTCCCGGAAGAGTTCCCACACCCGGTCCGGGTCGGTATCGGTGACCACCCGTGCATTCGGCGTACGCCGCCAGAGGTTGCGGGCATCCCGCACGGTCGTGCCGCGGGTCAGCTCCGAGGTCGTCTCCACCCCCACCCAGGTGGTCATCGCGGGCCAGGGCACCGCGTCGAGGGCCACCATCGCGGCGAACAGGTCGTGCACCTGAGCCAGCCGGCCGTAGCCGTATTCGGCGTGGAAATCGAAATAGAACTCCAGCGCGTCGGCGAGCAACGCGAGCACCTGGGGGCGCTGCGGGTCGGGGCCGGCTCCGGCGATCAACTCGGCAAGCCGCTCCGGGGTGATGACGATCCGTTCGGTGACCCCGAGCGAGCAGACGATCGGCAGCCGGTCGGCCGGTTTTCCTTCCCAGGCGGCGTACGCCTCGGCGGCCGCGTGCGGATCGACCCAGCTGTTCCACTCCGCCGTCGGTGTGGTGTTGCCGGGATGATCGAACGAGCCGCCCATGATCACCACCCGGGCAAGGAGTTCGGGCAGCCCGGGTTCGGCACGCAGTGCGGCCGCCAGGTTGGTCAATGGGCCGGTGACCAGCAGGGTGGTCTCGCCCGGATGGGCCCGCAGCTCGTCCAGCCAGAGGTCCAGGAATCCCCTGCTGGACAGCGATCCCCGGGTCTGCGGCAGGGTGGCATTGCCCAGGCCGTGATCCCCATGGGTCTCCGGCGTCGTGCTCGCCGGCACCACCAGCGGGGCGGGCGTGCCGACGCATACCTCGACCCCGTCGACGCCGCAGATCTCGAGCACGGCAAGGGAATTCTCGGCCGCCTGACTGGCGGTGGTGTTGCCCGAGGTGGTGGACACCCCGACCAGGTCGACATCCTCGCGGGCCGCCAACCAGCACAGTGCCAGCGCATCGTCGATACCGGTGTCCACATCCGCCAGGAGCCGCATCCGGGCAGCCTACGATCATCGAGCAGGCCGCGCAGCGACCCACCCCACGTTCATCGAGTAGGTCACGCAGCGACCGTGTCGAGATGAACGCGCCGCCGGGGTTCATCTCGACACGCCCTGTCGGCGCCGCTTCGCGCCGCCGACAGGGCTACTCGATGAACGTCAGGGGGGACACCGCTCGGCGCCGCTTCGCGCCGCCGACAGGGCTACTCGATGAACGTGGGGGTCAGGGGGTGGCGACCGGTTGCCGGGCCGAGCGATGCTCCGACGGGCGGCGCAGGGCGATCGCGCAGGCGACGGCGCCGATCACCAGCGGTCCGGCGAACAGGATGTAGATCGACCCGACCGACCAGCCGGCGCCGAGCAGGGCCCCGGCGAGGATCGGTGAACAGACCGAACCGACCCGGCCCGCGCCGATCACCAGACCGGAGATGGTGGCCCGGGTCCTCGCTGGGAAGGCTGCGGGGGCGGTGGCGAACAACCCGGCGATCACCGCACCGGTGAAGATGCCCATCGCGAACGCCCCGACATAGGCGAGCATGATCGACCCCAGCCCGAGCGCGAAACCGACGAACGCGACCGCGCTCACCACGAAACAGATCGGCAGCAGCAGCCCCGCCCGGATCCGGGTCGCGGTCCAACCGAAGCCGAGGGTGCCGAGAATGCCACCGACCGCGAAGACCGTGCCCGCGCGTACCGCCTCCACATCGGTGTAACCCGCCGCCGACACCAACCGCGGTGTCCAGCTGCTGGCGAAGTAGAAGGCCAGCATGACGGTGAAGAACGCCAGCCCGAGCAGCACCGCGATCCCCCCGATCCTCGTCCCCGAACCACGCTCCGGTTCGGCGGCATTGGCGGCCTCCGGCTCCGGGAGGGTGGTGATCGGCGGATGGCCGAGCCGGGTCAGGATCGATCGGACCTTCTCCAGCGCACCGATCGGCCGTTTGCTGATCAGATAGGCCAACGACTCCGGCAGTGCGAAGAAGATCACCGGCACCAGGAGAGCGGTGAGCCCGGCCCCGACCCAGAACAGTCCGCGCCAGTGCAGCGGCCCGAGCAGGGCCGCGGCGATCAGGCCACCGAGCATCGCGCCGATCGGCTGGCCGGCGGCGAACCAGGAGATGGCCACCGCCCGCCACCGCCTGGGGGTGTACTCGGTGACATAGACCGCGACACAGGTGGTCACCGCGCCGACGGCCAGACCGGTGACGAACCGGGCACCCCAGAGCACCCCGTAGCTCGGGGCGAGTGCGGAGACGACCATGCCGAGGGTGACCACGCTCAGACCGAGCAGGATCATCATCCGCCGGCCGATCAGATCCGCGATCCCCGACAGCGCGGTGGCCCCGACCGCCATCCCGAACAGCGCCGCGCTGAGCAGCACCCCGAGTGCTGCCGGCTGCACCGCCCATTCGCGGCTGACCGCGGGGGCGCTGAACGCCATCACCAGCAGATCGAACCCGTCGATCATGTTCACCAGGGTGGCGACGACGATGATCACGATCTGTGGTGTGCGCATCCGGGACCGTGCGATCACGTCCCGGGGATCTTCTTCGACCGTCATGGTCTGACTCCTGCTCGGATTGGACTTCCTTGTCGACGCCGGCCCCGGATCAACGAAGCCCCGTGATGACAGATACCGACGTGAACCATCGAATAATGTCGAGGTTTCGGGAAACGTAGATCGGTGCTCGCACACCCGACAAGGGAGCTCATCCAATAGTGATGAGCAGTCCCGAAAACGGTTACCGACAACGTGTTCATGGTCACATCAACCCGTTCTACGGCACCCGTCACGACACATTGTGAAGAAGCGCCTTGTCGCTGCACCGTCTCGATGTTTGATTGGTGAAGACACCAGTTCACCATTGGATATGGCCGGATCCGACAGCAGCGTCGGAGCCCGAGGCCGGCTCGCCAAAGGAGGCAGCAATGACGACAACGACCAGGGAAGCGGGTGCGCCCACCCTGTCCACGGTGTCGAACGCCGTCGAGGTGATGGAGGCGCTCGCCGGCGGCCCGGTGACGCTGCGGGAACTGGCCGCGCTGACCGGTCTGCCGCGCCAGACGGCGTACCGGATCGTGCGCACGCTGATCTCCCACGACTGGGTGCGCAAGGAGTCCGACAGCGACCGCTATCGGATGACCTACCGGATCTGGTCGCTGGCGACCCAGGCCTTCGGGCAGATCGATGTCCGCCAGGATCTGCGCGAGCAGGTACGCCGGCTCGCCCGGGTCGGCGGGGAGACGGTGCACCTGGCCGTCTACGAGGACGGAGAGGCCGTCTATATCGACAAGGCCGAGGGCTCCGAGCCGATCTGCACGCGGACCAATCTCGGCAGCCGGGCCGCGGCGCACGCGGTGTCCACCGGCAAGGTGCTGCTCGCCTTCCAGGACCACGCCGAGCAGGAACGGGTGCTCGGCGAGGGGCTGCGGGCCTACACCGAGGACACCGTCACCGACCCGGCCAGGCTGCGTCGGCAGCTGGCCCAGATCACCACCCGCGGTTACGGCACCAACTCCGGTGAGTGGCGCCCGGGTGTCGGCGGCATCGCGGTGCCGATCCTCGGTCCCGACGCGACGGTGCTGGCTGCGCTCGGGTTCACCGGGCCGGCGGATCGGGTCCGCGCCCGCCAGGACCGGTTGCGACAGGCCCTGGAGGAGACCGCCCGGAGCTACCAGAAGAGCCTCGGGGCCAGCTGACCGGAACCGCCACCCAGACACGAAAACCACGACACGAAGACCACGACGCGAGGACCGGACCGTCCTCGTGCTGCTGAACGACGCTCGAAACAAGGAGGCACCATGGCCACGATCCTCGGCCTGGGCATGACCCACTATCCGTTCTTCCTCGGCCCCGACGAGAACATGGCCAGCATGTTCGTGAACCGGTTGCAGGATCCGAATCTGCCGGAGACCCTGCGGACACCGCGCGGTTGGCCGCAGCTGCTGGCCGAGGAGTGGGGTGAGGATCAGGGTCTGGCGGCGGCCAGGGAGCATCGTGCGAAGTCACTGGAGCACTTCCGCCGGCTGCGCCGCCGGATCGACGAGTTCGCCCCCGATCTGGTGTTCATCTGGGGTGACGACCAGTACGAGAACTACAACGAGACGATCATCCCGCCGTGGTCGATCCTCGCCTACGAGGACAAGATGCTGCGTCCGTGGGCGCACAAGGTCGCCGGGACCCGCGGGCCCGACAACGAGAACGTCTGGGGTGAGACCGGCGACCAGGAGGTGTTCGTACGCGGCAACCGCGAGGTGGCCAAGGCGCTCACCACGCACCTGCTGAAGAACGGTTTCGAGACGGCCTACGCCTACGAATCCAATCACTACGAGGGTTTCAGCCACGCCTTCATGAACACGATCCACTACCTCGACTACGACCGGCGGGGTTTCGACTATCCGGTCATCTCGAACACGATGAACTGCTACGGCACCCGCGTCATCGGCTGGCGGGGGCGCGGCGCACCGATCGGCCACCAGGCACCGGAGGATCCGCCCTCGCCGCCGCCGTGGCGCTGCATGGATCTGGGCCGCGAGATCGCCCGCTTCCTCAGCCGGACCGACCTGCGGGTGGCGTTGATCGCCTCCGGCAGCTGGTCACACGCCTTCATGTGCGACTTCTCCTATGGCATGTGGCCCGATCTGGACGGTGACCGCAAGATGCTCACCGCGATGCGCGACGGCGACGTGGACACCTGGCGCGAGCTGACCACCGAGGAACTGGAGGCCAGCGGCGAGCACGAGCTGCTCAACTGGTATCCGCTGGTCGGTGCGATGAACGAGCTGGGCGCCGACCTGGTCTGGAGCGACATGGTCGAGACGATGTTGTTCAACTCCCCCAAGGTCTTCGCCGAATACGAAGAGGTGACGGTATGAGTGGCCTGTTGCTGCGCGGCGGCCGGGTGCTGGCACCGGCCAGCGGCCTCGACGAACGCGCCGACGTGCTGATCCGCGACGGCCTGATCGCCGCGATCGGTGCCGACCTGGACGCCGGTGACGCCGAGGTCCGCGATGTCTCCGGTGAGCTGGTGCTGCCGGGTCTGGTGGACATGCACTCACACCTGTTCTCCGACTTCTCGCTGCTCGGCGCCCCGGTCGACGAGGCGCACCTGCACCGCGGCGTGGTGGCCGCCGCCGACGCCGGGACCGCCGGCGCGGCGACCTTCGCGGCCTTCGAGCGCTACATCGCCCGCCCGGCCCGGACCCGCACCCTGGCGTTCCTGAACGTCTCCACCCTCGGAGTCCAGGACATCAAGGTCGGTGAGTGCCACAACCCGGCCGCGCTCGACCTGCCGGCCGCGCTCAAGGCGGCGACCGATTACCCGGATCTGGTGCGTGGGTTCAAACTGCGGGCTTCCGAGGAGGTCGTCGACGGGTCGGCCCACGACACCCTGGTGAAGTCCCGGGAGATCGCCGGCCGGGCCGGTCTGCCGCTGATGGTGCACATCGGCGACACCGTCGAATCGCTGTCCGAGCTGTTGCCACTGCTCACCACCGGGGACATCGTCACCCACTGCTACACCGGCAAGTCCAACGGCACCCTGGTGGACGGCCGGGTGCTCGACGCGGTGCTCGAGGCCCGGGAACGGGGGGTGCTCTTCGACTCCGCGCACGGGGCCAGCAACTTCTCCTTCGCGGTGGCCAAGGAGGCGGTCGGCCAGGGTTTCCTGCCCGATGTGGTCAGCTCCGACACCAGCGCCCGGAACTGGCGCGGGCCGGTCTATGACCTGGTGACCACCATGTCGAAGCTGCGCGCGGTCGGGATGGCGCTGCCGGACATCGTCGACGCGGTGACCGCCCGCCCGGCCCAGGTGCTGCACCTGGACGCCGAGGGCTTCGGCACCCTGCGTGTCGGTGGCCCGGCGAACGTCACCGTGCTCACCGAGGCCGGGCCGACCCCGCTGCGGGACAGCGCGAAGAACAGCGAGGAGTGGATGGTGGACCGGCTGGAACCGGTGCTCACCGTCCGCGCCGGTGACCTGGTCGAACCCACCGCCTGGCGCGGCCTCACCAGCACCGACGACAAGCAGCCCGCGCACGCCGGAAGCTGAATCAGCGAAGGGATTCCGCCATGATCACGACACCAGCCCAGCGGGCCGGCCGTTCCCTGCAGGATGTCATCGACGCGGTGCCGAACATCGCCGACCATCTCTACAACGACACCCCGGGCGTACACGCCTCCACCCGGCCCGACCTGGTGCCCATCCCGCAGGAGTTCACGAACTGGCGCGACGAGCAGCGCGCCTGGGGCGAGACCGCGGTCCTGCTCAACCAGACCCACCACATGCCGGAGCTGATGGTCTCCGGTCCCGATGCGCGCCGACTGCTCAGCGAGCTGGCGGTGAACAGCCTGGCCAACCTGCGCCCCGGGATCGCGAAGCAGTTGGTGGCCTGCAACTCCGCGGGTCAGGTGATCGGTGACTGCGTGCTCTATGACCACGGCGATGAACGCTATGAGCTGATCAGCGGCAAGACCCTGCTGAACTGGGTGCAGTTCAAGGCCGAGACCGGTGACCACGATGTCACCGTCGAACGCGACGAGAACACCTCCGACAACAGCACCGGTCGACGCTGGCGGTTCCGCTACGAGCTGGATGGCCCGAACGCCGGCGCGATCTTCGACAAGCTGGTCGAGGGCGGGGCACCGGAGATCAAGTTCTTCCACACCGCCCAGGTGCTGATCGATGGCATCGAGGTGACCGCGCTGCGACACTCGATGGCCGGCCATCAGGGGGTCGAACTGTCGGGTCCGTTCGAGCACGACCAGCGGATCCGGGAGGCGATCCTGGCAGCCGGCAGCGACTACGGGCTCAAGCAGGGCGGCACCAAGGCATACTTCACCACCAACCTGGAGAGCGGCTGGATCGGTTATCCGTTGCCGGCGATCTACACCGCCGAGGATCTGCGGGACTTCCGGGAATGGCTCCCCGACGACGGTTGGGAGGCGAAGTTCCAGCTGGGCGGGAGCTTCCGCTCCGCCAACATCGAGGACTACTACGTGACGCCGTTCGACCTCGGCTACGGCAAGATCGTCAAGTTCGATCACGACTTCGTGGGCCGTGCAGCACTCGAGGCGATCGCCGGCCAACCGCCGCGGCGCCGGGTCACCCTCGCCTGGCACGATGCCGACGTCGAGGAGGTCTTCGGCTCCATGTTCGGCGACGACCTCCCCTACCGCTATCTCGAGCTGCCGATGGTCTCCTACGGGATGCCGCACAACGACGAGGTGCGCGACACCGCGGGCAACCTGATCGGCCGCTCCACCTGGGCCGGATTCAGCACCAACGAGCACAAGCTGCTCTCCCTCGGCTTCGTCGACGCGGTGATGGCCGAACCCGGCACCGAGGTCGTGGTGGTCTGGGGTGAACCGGACGGTGGTTCCCGCAAGCCCCGCATCGAACGGCACCGGCAACGGGAGATCCGCGTCACGGTGGGCACGGTCCCCTACTCGAAGAGTGTCGGGGTGATGAAGCAGGCCAGCGTCGGCGGTGGCAGCTGACCGGTTCATCTCGGCACGCGACTGACCGGTTCATCTCGACACGCAACCCCGGTGCCGATTCGCGGCACCGGGGTTGCTCCTCGATGAACGTGGGAACGCGCTTACTCAATCAGGCAAGGGATTCCCGCCAGGCCTGGTGCAGCCGGGCGTATGGTCCGTCGGCGTCCAGCAGCAGTTCCGGCGGCCCGTCCTCGATGATCCGGCCGTGTTCCAGCACCAGCACCCGATCGGCGATCGCCACGGTGGACAGGCGGTGCGCGATGATGATCGCGGTCCGGTCGGCGAGCACGGTCTGCAGGGCCCGCTGCACCAGTCGCTCGGCAGGGATGTCCAGGCTGGAGGTCGCCTCGTCCAGGATGATCACCGCGGGGTCGGCGAGGAACACCCGGGCGAAGGCGACCAGCTGCCGTTGGCCGGCCGACAATCGGGAGCCCTGCTTGCCGGTGTCAGTGTCATACCCCTCGGACAGCCCGCTGATGAACGCATCGGCACCGACCGCCCGCGCGGCCGCGACCACCTCCGCCCGGCTCGCCCCGGGCCGGCCGACCTCTATGTTGTCGGCGATCGACCCGTCGAAGATGAAGTTCTCCTGGGTGAGCAGCACCACCGCCCGGCGCAGGTCGTCGTCGCTGATCTCCCGCAGGTCGATCTCGTCCAGGCGTACCGCGCCGGAATCGGGGTCGTGGAAGCGCGCGATCAGTTTGGCGATGGTGGTCTTTCCGGCGCCGGTGGTGCCGACCAGAGCCACCGTCTGGCCGGCGGGGATGTCGAGCTCCAGGCCGGGCAGCACATCCCGCTCGGCGACATAGCCGAAGTGCACCGCGTCGAACCGCACCCGGCCCTGCGGCTCGGTGAGCCGCGTGGGGTGCTCGGATTCGGCCACCTGGGGTCGCTCCTCGAGCACCCCGGAGATCTTCTCCAGCGCGGAGGTGGCCGCCTGGAAGAGGTTGTAGAACTGGCTGATCTCCCCCATCGGCTGGAAGAACATCCGCAGATAGAGCAGGAACGCGGCCAGCACGCCGACGGTCACATCGCCCTGCAGTGCCATCAACCCACCGACCAGCAGCACCAGCCCGATCGCCACATTGCCGATCAGGCGGGTCCCGGGCATGAACACCGCCATCAACCGGAACGCCTTCACGTTGGCGTCCTTCAACCGGGTGGCGGCGAGGGTGAAGATCTGCTGGTTGCGGCGTTCCCGGCGGTACGCCTGCACGGCCCGGATGCCGGTCATCGACTCGACGAACTGCATGATGGTGACCGCGGTCAGCTCCCGCACCCGCCGGTAGGCGCGGGTCGAGTTGATCGAGAACCAGACCAGCAGTCCGGCCAGCAGCGGCAACGCGAACAGGGCGACCAGACCCAGCCGGAAGTCCAACCAGAGCAGGATCACCGCGATCCCGACCAGGGTGAACGCGGCCCGCACCAGGGTGTCGACCCCTTCGGCGAAGAGGTCGGCGATCGCGTCCACATCGTTGGTCAGTCGGGAGATCACCCGCCCGGAGGTGTAGCGGTCGTGGAAGGACACATCGAGACGCTGGAAGTGCTGGAACATCCGCCGCCGGATCTCCAGCAGCACCTGCTGGGCGACCCGCCCCGACAACCGTTGGAAGACGTACTGGCCGGCGGCCTGGCAGAGCACCGCGGCCACCATCACCGCGAGCACGGTGAGCAGCGGGCCAGCGCTGCCGGCGCTCAGTGCCGGGACGCCGAAGTCGATGCCGCGGCGGACCAGTTCGGGGGCGGCGAGCCGGGCCACGTTCTCCACCACCACGGCGGCGACGATCAGCCAGGCCAGGTGCCGGTAGGGGTACAGCAGGCTGCCGAGCAATCGCCGGCTGCGCCGCTTCAGGAAACCGGCACCCTGGGCGCTGAGCTCCTCGGCCTCCTCGGCGCGGACGCCGCGCCAGGCCTCCAGCTCGTCGACCTCGGCGCGGTCGGCATCGGCGGCGGGGCGGCTGATCTCGGTGCTCACGAGGCCTCCTCCTCGTCCTCGAGTTCGTCGAACTCCTGCTCACAGTCGAAATCCGCCGACATCAGCTCCCGGTAGCGCGGATCATTGGCGAGCAACTCGGTGTGGGTGCCGACCGCGGTGATCGTGCCGTCCACCAGCATCGCCACCCGATCGGCCAGCAGCACGGTGGAGGCCCGGTGCGCGACGATGATCGCGGTGGAGTTGCCGAGCACCCGGGCCAGGGCGGCTTCGACGAGCGCCTCGGTGTGGATGTCGAGCGCGGACAGGGTGTCATCGAGCACCAGCACGCTGGGGCGTACCAGCACCGCACGGGCCAGCGCGAGCCGCTGCCGCTGCCCGCCGGACAGGCTCATCCCCTGCTCCCCGATCCGGGTGTCCAACCCCCACGGCAGGTCGTGGACGAAATGGGCCTGGGCGACCTCGATCGCCTCGGCGATCTCCTCATCGGTCGCATCGGCACGGCCCAGGGTGAGATTCTCGCGGGCCGACATGGAGAACAGCGTCGCATCGGAGAAGGCGGTGGCGACCTGGCCGCGCAGATCGTCCAGGTCCAGCTCCCGCAGGTCGATCCCGTCCAGGGTGATCCGGCCACTGGTGACATCGCGGAGCCGGGCGATCAGCTGGGTGAGGGTGGTCTTGCCGGACCCGGTGCCGCCGACGACGGCGATGGTCTCCCCCGGTGCGATGCGCAGGTCCAACCCGTGCAGCACGTCGACATCACTGTCCGGGAAGCGGAATCCGGCGTTCTCGAAGGACAACGCACCACCCGCGCGGGGCAGGCGTACCTCCCCGGAGACGATGTCGGAGCGGGAATCGAGGACCTCGCAGACCCGGTCGGCTGCGGTCATCGCGTCCTGGGTCATCGAGAGCAGGAAGCCGAGCGCGGTGACCGGCCAGACCAGCGACAGCAGCAGCGTCATGAACGCGACCAGGGTGCCCAGGGTGATCGTTCCGTTCGCGGCGGCGTACGCCCCGATGCCGAGCACGATGATCGCAACCACCGAGGGGATGACATCCAGCAGGGTGAAGAAGCGCGAGATCAGCCGGACCCGGGAGAGCTGGGTGTCATAGAGGGTGCTGGCGGCGGAGTCGAAGCGCTGGTACGCCCAGCGCTGGCGGCCGAAGGCGCGCAGCGTCCGCAGCCCGTGCACCGACTCCTGGACCACCGAGGCGGCATCCCCGGTCTGGTCCTGGATCCGCCGGGAAAGTTTGGTGTAGTCGCGTTCCATCCGCAGGCAGAGCCAGATCACCGGGCCCACGCCGAGCAGCACCACCACCCCGAGCGGCCAGTAGAGCCGGATCAGCAGCACCACGGTGATCGCGATCTGCAGCAGCGAGGCCAGCAGCATCAGCAGCCCGAAGCTGGTGAACCGGCGCATCACCGACAGGTCGTTCATCATCCGCGACAGCAGCTGACCGGACTGCCAGCGGTCGTGGAAGGCCATCGGCAGCCGTTGCAACCGGGCATAGAGGTCGAGCCGGACGCTGGTCTCGGTGGCCAGGGTGACCTCGCTGGACAGCCAGCGGCGGATGAACCCGGCTCCGGCGGCGGAGATGCCGATGACCAGGGCGAGCACGCCGTAGCGGATCACCCCGGCCCGGTCCCCGGCGGCCAGTGGTCCGTCGATCGCCGCGCGGGTGAGCAGCGGGATCGCCAGCATGGTGACGATGTCGTAGCCGTCGAGCGCGGCCATCGTCCAGAACCGGCCGAGCCGCGGGCGCAGGTACGCCCGCAGTCGCCACAGGCTGGTGGCCCGTCCCCATCCGCGGGTGGCCGGGGCCACCAGGGGTGCGCGGTCGAGTGCGTCGGCGGTGCCCGGCACGAAAATCCTCCTAGGTCTCCCGGTCACGTTATCCGGTCGACCGGTCGGACTCGAATGGATTTCCAGTCTGCTACTTCAAGTGCGCTTGAACTCAAGCCTTCGAGCCGGCGCCGCGGTAGAAACGGCCGAGGAACTCGGTCTTGAAGGCGTCGAACTCACCGGCGCCGATGCTGGCGCGGATGTCGTCGACCAGGCGTACGGTGAACCGCTCGTTGTGGATGGTGGCCAGCGTCGAGGCCACCATCTCACGAGCCTTGAACAGGTGGTGCAGGTAGGCGCGGGTGTAGTGCGCGCAGGTGTAGCAGTCGCAGGATTCGTCGATGGGGTTGAAGTTGCGGCGATTGGCAGCGGTGTTCACGTTGAACCGGCCATCGGCGGTGTAGAGGGCGGCATTGCGGGCGACCCGGGAGGGTTGGACGCAGTCGAAGGTGTCCGCCCCGGCGGCGATCGCGGCGAAGAAGTCGTCGGGCTCGGAGATGCCGAGCAGATGCCGGGGGCGGTCTTCGGGCAGTTCGGAGCTGACCCAGTCGACGATGGTGCCGAGATTCTCCTTCTCCAGCGCGCCGCCGATCCCGAAACCGTCGAATCGCTGTCCGGAGACCTCCATCGATCCGAGGTCGCGGGCTGCCTTGCGGCGCAGATCCTCGTACTGGGCGCCCTGCAGCACCCCGAACAGCGCCTGGTAGGGCTTGTCGGCCCGTTCGGCGGTGAGCTCGCGGTGCGCGGCCAAGCAGCGCTCGGCCCAGAGCCGGGTCCGCTCCAGCGACTCCTCCTGGTAGGCGCGGGTGTTCATCAGCGTGGTGAGCTCGTCGAAGGCGAAGATGATGTCCGCACCGAGCTGGTGCTGGACCCGCATCGAGATCTCGGGGGTGAACCGGTGCCGGTCCCCGTTCAGGTGGGACTTGAAGGTGACGCCGTCGTCATCGACGTGCGCGAGCCGTTCCTTGCCCTCGGCGATCACGTCGTCGTCGCTGACCCGGCTGGAGTCCATCGACAGCACCTTCTTGAAGCCAACGCCCAGGCTCATCACCTGGAAGCCACCGGAGTCGGTGAAGGTCGGCCCGGGCCAGTTCATGAACGCCCCCACCCCACCGGCCTCGTCGACGATGTCGGCACCGGGCTGCAGATAGAGGTGGTAGGCGTTGGCTAGCACGGCCTGCGCACCGAGGTCACGCATCGCCTCCGGCAGCACCGCCTTCACGCTCGCCTGGGTGCCGACGGCGATGAAGGCGGGGGTCTGGATCTCACCGTGCGGGGTGTGGATGATCCCGGTACGCCCCTGCCGATCGGGCAGGCGGTCACGGACCTCGAAGGAGAACGGCACCCCAGGAGGATAGTCGCCCGCGCTCATCCTGTGGGCCATCCAACGTTCATCGAGTAGCGGCTCCGGCTCCGCGGAGCGGAACCGGAGCCGCGTGTCGAGATGAACCCCAGACGATCCGCAGCCGAACCCCTACGCCGGCAGACCCAGGTACCCCGCGGCGACCACGCCGGCGGTGGAGGTGCGCAGCACCCCGTCGCTGATCGACACCGGCCGGGCCCCGGCGGCGGTCAGGGCGTCGAGCTCCTCGGGACTGATCCCACCCTCCGGGCCGACCACCAGCAGGATCTCACCGGCAGCCGGGATCTGCTGCTGGGCAAGGGATTCGGTCGCGTCCTCGTGCAGCACCAGGGCCAGGTCGGCGGTCTGCACGCGGGCGGTGAGCTGTCTGGTGCTGAGCGGGCCGGCGACGGCGGGTACGCGGAGCCGGCGACTCTGCTTGGTGGCCTCGCGCGCGGTGCTGGCCCACTTGCGCAACGACTTGGCACCCCGCTCCCCGGTCCACTTCACGATCGAGCGGGACGCCTGCCAGGCAAGGATTTCGGCGACCCCGACCTCGGTCATCATCTCCACCGCGAGCTCGCCGCGATCCCCCTTGGCCAACGCCTGCGCCACGGTGAGCCGGCGCGCGGGCGGCGGTGCGGCCAGCAGCTGGCGCACGGTCACGTCCAGGCCCTGCTTGTCCGCGGCGGTCACCTCGCCGATCAGCCCGCGACCGGACCCGTCGGCGAGCAGGATCTCCTCCCCGGCGGTGATCCGCTTGACCACCGCCGCATGCCGCCCCTCGTCACCACCGAGGCGTACGCCGCTCCCCGGGGTGGGCAGCGGGTCGGCCAGGTCGGTCAGGAAGAGCGGTCGGGTCACCTCAGCGCAGCGCTTCCCAGAAACGCTCGAAGCGGCCCTTCTCGCGCTTGTGCACCTGGGCCTCGACCTTGGTCTCCTCCCGGAGATCGGCCAGGTTCCGCAACAGCTCGCGCTGCTGCTCGGTCAGCTTGGTCGGGGTCTGCACCAGCAGGGTGACACCCAGGTCACCACGGCCCCGGCCACGCAGCTGCGGGATGCCGCGGCCGTCGATGGTGAGCCGGGTCCCCGACTGGGTACCGGCCGGCACCTTCAGGCGTACCGTCGCCTCCTGCGGATCGGCATCGGGCTGGTCGGCCTCCAGGGTCTGGATGTCCAGCTCGGTGCCGAGCGCGGCGGCGGTCATCGGGATCTTGGCGACCATCTCCAGGTCGTCGCCGTTGCGCTTGAACAGCGGATGGTCGGCGACGATCAGCTCCACATAGAGGTCGCCGGCGGGCCCGCCGCCGGGGCCGACCTCACCCTGGGAGGCGAGGTGGATCCGGTTGCCGGAATCGACACCGGCCGGGATCTTCACGGTGATCTCGCGGGGCGCGCGGATCCGGCCCTCGCCGTCGCATTCGCCACAGGGGTTGGGAATCACGGTGCCGTAACCACGGCAGGTGGGGCAGGGCTGGCTGGTCCGGATGTCACCGAGGAAGGATCGCTGGATCTGGGTGACATCACCACGGCCGTGGCAGGTGCGGCACTGTTCGGGCTTGGAGCCCTCGGCCGCACCGGCGCCCTGGCAGACCGGGCAGAGCACGGCGGTCTCCATCGAGATCGCCCGCGAGACGCCGAAGGCCGCCTCGTGCAGTTCCAACTCGAGCTGGATCAGTGCGTCCTGACCGCGGCGTACCCGCGACCGCGGGCCGCGGGAGGCCTGCTGGCCGAACATCGCATCGACCAGATTGGTGAAGTCGAAGCCGGCACCACCGAAATCGCCGAACCCACCGGCGCCGCCGAAGCCCGCACTCGCCCGCCCCGACGGATCACCGCCGCGGTCGTAGATGCTGCGCTTGCGCTCGTCGGCGAGCACGTCGTAGGCCTCCTGCACCTGCCGGAACTTCTCCGCCGCGCCGTCCTCGCTGGTGACGTCGGGGTGGTAGCGCATCGCCATCCGGCGATAGGCCTTCTTGATCTGGTCGGTGGAGGCGTCGCGGGCGACGCCGAGGACCTCGTAGTAGTCAGTCATCGTTGGAATTTCTTGTCATCCTTCGCTGAGGAATCGACCGACGTAGCGCGCCACGGCACGCACCGTCGCCATCGTTGAGGGGTAGTCCATCCGGGTCGGACCGACGATGCCCATGGAGGCCCAGACATCATCATGGCTGCCGTACGCCGAGGCCACCAGTGAGGTGGTCTGCAGCGGGGCGTAGTCGTTCTCACGGCCGATGCGTACGGTCACATCATCGGCGCTGACACTCTCATCCAGCAGTTTCAACAGCACCACCTGTTCCTCGAGCGCCTCCAGCACCGGCTGCACGGTGCTGTTGAAGTCGCCCAGCCGGGTCAGGTTGGGCACCCCACCGACCATTACCCGGGTCGCGGTGCCCGAGCCGAGGATCTCCAGCACCGCGGCGATGGCGACCTGGGTGGTCGCCTGGTCCTCGGGTCCGACGGCGCTGCTCAACCGGCTCAGTTCGTTGGCGGCATCGGCCTGGGCACGGCCGAGCACGGCCTCGTTGAGCCGGGTCTTGAGCACCGACAACTGCTCCTCGGTGTGCCCGGGCAGCTCGACCGTGCGCTGCTCCACCCGACCGGCGGAGTTGATCACGATCAGCAGCACCCGATCGGGGGTCAGCGAGACCACCTCGACATGCCGCAGCGTGGTCGCTGACAGCACCGGGTACTGCACGATGGCGACCTGCTGGGTGATCTGGGCGAGCAGGCGTACCGTGCGGGCGACGATCTCGTCCACATCGGCCGCACCGGAGAGGAAGGTCTGGATGGCGCGCCGCTCGGCCGCCGACAGCGGCTTGAGCCCGGCCAGTCGGTCGACGAAGAGCCGGTAGCCCTTGTCGGTCGGGATCCGGCCCGCACTGGTGTGCGGCTGCGCGATGTAGCCCTCGTCCTCCAGCGCCGCCATGTCGTTGCGCACCGTCGCCGGGGAGACCCCGAGGTCGTAGCGGTCCACCAGCGCCTTGGAACCCACCGGTTCACGGCTGGACACGTAGTCGGTGACGATGGCCCGCAACACCTGCAGCTTGCGTTCGTCGAGCATCATCCACCTCCTGCGTCCCTGTTGGCCCGATCGCCGAACACCGGAGTTTGGCACTCATCCGGCGCGAGTGCCAGTCTAGCTCGTATGAACCACAGTGAGGGCGAGTGGCAGCCGGTGGCGGGTGGCGTCTGGCGACTTGTCGCCGAGCCCGATGCGGTGACGATCGGCCTGATCGCCGGGGAGACCGGTGCGGTGCTGGTGGACACCGGTTCGACCCCGGCCCAGGGCCGGGAGCTGGCCGCGAAGGTCGCCGAGGTGACCGACAAGCCGCTGGCCGGGGTGGTGATCACCCATGCCGATCGGGATCACTGGTTCGGGCTGGCCGGCATCGAGGGTGTGACCGCCTACGGGCACGAGTCGCTGGCCGAGCGGGTCTCCGATGCCGAGACCCTGGCCGAGGCCGAGTCGCTCGGAGTGGCGGTCGATGAGCTGCGGGTGCCGGAGCGGTTGTTCTCGGTGGCCGCGGCGATCGACCTCGGCGGGGTGGTCGTCGAGCTCCTGCATCTCGGCGCGGCGCACACCGAGGGCGATGTGCTGGTGAACGTGCCGTCGGCCGGGGTGCTGTTCACCGGCGATCTGATCGAGGAACCGGCACCCTGGTTCGGTCCGCGGTCCTCCCCGCGCGGTTGGCCGGAGGTGCTGAACATGGTGCTCGGCATGGTTCGTCCGGACACGGTGATCGTGCCCGGTCACGGCGCGGTGGTCGATCTGGACTTCCTGGTGCGCCAGCTGGCCGCGCTGGCGTCCCTGCCACCCGAGGCGGAGCGGTTGGTGCGGTCGGGCGTACGCCTGGAGCGGGCGGAGGCGGAGGGCGAGTGGCCCTTCGACTGGGCACGCGTCGAGGCCGGGGTGCGCACGGCGTACGGCGAACTGGCCGCCGACGGGGTACGCACCCGCCTCCCGCTCGCCGGCGATCACTGACCGTCACCCGCCCGCACGCACGATCGTCGTCGTCACCCGGGTCAGGCACGGCTCGACCGGGGTGGAGCTGAATCCGAACCGTGGCGGCGGATCGACCGGCGCCAGCTCCCCGATCGGCTGGCCGCGCCAGCTACCGGACAGCTCGATCACCCGATGCTGATCATGGGCGCCGTAGTATTCCCGCCGCCCGCCACCGGCACTGCCCCGGGTGCGTACCCCCGGGAAGATCCGCCGCGCGACGGGGTCGGCGATGGCCGCGAAGGCGCGGCTGCGCTCGATCGCATCGGGTACGGCGTGCAACAACCGGCCCGCCGCGGTCCGGCCGCCGAGCCGCAGCTCGCAGGCCAGGTCACCGGCGGCCAGTCGCCACCGATTCCCTTGCACCGCCAGCTCGACCGGTACGACGGCCACCTCGTCGAAGGTGTAGGTGCTGGCCACGTAGTCGGCCACCTCGGCGGTCGGGGCGAGCAGCAACCGCCGGCCCGCCGCGGTGGCCACCATGACGTCGGTGAAGGCACCCCACGGGGAGGAGGCCCAGTCACCGATGACCAGTCGCAGACCGCTGGTGCTGCCGGCGCCCAGGATCCGGCCGGTGAAGCGGTCGATCACAGGGCCCCGGTCACCCAATCGGCGACGATCGGCCAGCCCGGCTCGCCGGCGGTGACGACCAGCGGGCCGCCGCGGGTCTGCCCCTGGTAGTCCTGGCCGTTGATCAGCCGGGCCACACCGCCGAGTTCGCGAACCATCAGCGCACCGGGAATGTGGTCCCAGGGTTTGATCGCGCGGTAGATCAGCACATCGTTGCCACCGGCGCAGAGCTTCGGATAGTCGATTCCGCAGCTGAACGCGGTCCAGTTCAGCTCGGCGATCTGGGGCGGCGGTGGGCTGCGACGCAGGTTGCGCATCGAGGTCTCGGCGCGGAGGTGCTGCGGGTCGGGGGCCGACCGGGTGACCCGCTCGCCGTTGCGCCAGGTGCCGGCGCCGCGTTCGGCGACCCAGGCCGCGTCGTGTTCGGGCTGCCAGATCCAGCCGCGGACGATCTCACCCGCGCGCACCTCGCCGATCATCACCGCGTAATCGGCGGTGCCCTCGACGAAGTTGCGGGTGCCGTCGACCGGGTCGACGACGAAGGCGTGCTCGGCCCGGCAGAGGCCGTCGACGAGGCTCGGGTCGGCGGCCGTGGCCTCCTCCCCGACGATCAGCGCGTCCGGGTACGCCCGTTGCAGGGCTTCGGTGAGCAGCACCTCGGACTCCTGGTCGGCGACGGTGACGAAGTCCCCGGGGTTCTTCTCCGCGATGTCGCCGGAAGAGAGCGCGCGCCAGCGGGGCCGGATCACCTGCTCAGCGGTCTCCTTGATCAGCTCCAGCACGGCATCGGTCGTCATCGCCATGAGCCCCAGCCTGCCAGTATCGACTTGAGCTTCACCAAACGGCAGGGCTGACGCTCATCACATGACACAGCACACCGACTTTCTCAACCGACGTTCCCCTTCCCGAGGTCGCGCTCTCGCCGGTCTGGCGGTCCTGGTCGCCGCCCTGCTGGGGACCGGACTGCTGCTGGTGGTGACGGTGCTGGGTCTGGGCCTGGGTCGGTTCTTCCTCACCGACCAGCAGCGGGAACCGGGCGCGGTCGGGTTGCTGCTGACCGCCGCCGCGGTACCGCTGATGATGCTGCCGGCCACCCTGCTCGCGGCCCGGGTCGGTCTGCGGCTGGCGCCATGGCAGGTGTGGTCGGTCGCTGGTCGGTTCCGTTTCGACCGGTACTTCCGGGCGGTCTGCGCGGCAGCGGTTGTCGTGCTCGGCGTCACGGCACTGCAGACCTGGCTGCGACCAGCAGCCGGGATCCTCAACGCTGATTGGGATTCTGCGGCACTGCTGGCACCGCTGCTGCTGGTGGTGATGGTGCAGACCCTTGCGGAGGAACTGCTGTTCCGTGGAGTGCTGGTGCAGCTGGTCGGCTCGGTCATCGGTGGCCGGTTGATCGCGACCGTGATCGCCTCGGTACTGGTTTCGGTGATCTTCGCGCTCAGTCATGGCATCACCTCGCCCTGGGTCCTCACCGGACAGTTCCTTGCGGGAATGCTCTGGTTGTGGCTGACCAAGCGAACCGGTGGGGTCGAGACGACCGCCGGGGCACACGCGGTCTGGAACGCGGTATTGATGGGCAGCCTGCTGCTCGGCGCGCGGCCTTCGTCCGGGACCGGACCGATGGTTGCCGTCGAGGCCCTTCTGGTCGACGTGCTGGTCGTTGCCGGGGTGTACTTGACGGTCGCCCGCACGCCTCTGTATCGTTTTACTAGATCGATTTAGAGCACCGTTGGAGGAGGGAGTGGTCGTCATGTCGAAGGCGACGTTGAAGTCGGTGGCCGCCGAGGTCGGGGTCTCCCCCGCCACGGTCTCCAACGCCTACAACCGGCCCGACCAGCTCTCCAGCGAGCTGCGGGAGCGGGTCTTCGAGACCGCCCGGCGGCTCGGCTACCCCGGCCCGAACCCGACCGCGCGGAACCTGCGCAGCGGGCGTACCGGATCGTTCGGACTGCTCTACAACCACAGCCTGCGGTACGCGTTCTCCGATCCCTTCGCCACCCAGTTCCTGGCCGGGCTCGGCGCGGCCGTCGAGGGCGTCGGGTCCAGCCTGTTGCTGATCCCACTCAAGGCGGGTGACCGCGAGGTCGACGTCGACGTCCTCCGGCGCACCCCGGTCGACGGATTGGCCGATGTCTGCCTGAATCTCGAGCAGGCCGAACAGGTCCAGGAGATCGCCCAGCAACGGGAGATCCCGTTCGTCTCCTCCTGCTCGGTGGATCCGCGATTCGACTACGTCTGCCCCGACGACTATCTGGCCGGCCAGCAGGTCGGTGAGCATCTGGCCCGGCTCGGACATCGACGGGTGGTCGTGGTGCTGGACTTCAACGATCGCCGTGCGGACAGGGTCGAACTCGTCGACGCCAGTCAGCTGACCGAGCACTTCTGGGACCGGATCCATGGCCTGATCTCCGGCCTCGGGGACGGCGCCGACGTGCAATTGGTCAACGACGGTTGGAACAGCCACGAGACGGGTTACCGGGTCGGCGGCTGGCTGCTGGACCAGCGGGAGCGGCCGACCGCGATCGTCGGGGTCAGCGACGTGCTGGCCCTCGGTGTTCTGGATGCCGCCCGGGAGCGCGGTGTCGATGTGCCCCGAGAGCTGTCGATCGTCGGCTTCGACGACATCCCGGCTGCCGGCAGGGCGGGCCTCACCACCCTGGCCCAGCCGATCACCGAGCGCGGTGAGCTGGTCGGCAAGCTGCTGCTCGACCCGAAACGTGGACCACGGCAGGTGTTCCTGCCCACCGAACTCAAGGTCCGGCGTACCACCGGACCAGCGAACGAGAGGAACTCATGATGATGTGGACGACCCCCGGTACGCAGCAGGCGCTGCGTCAGAACACCTCGGCCCTGCCCACCGCACCGGTGGTACCCGAGCCGGAACCGAACCGCCTGCGGATCATGCTCGCCGCCGCGCTGCGTCGCGCCGGCCAGGCCAGCATCACCCTGGCGGTACGAGTGGAACCGCGCCCCGCCCCGCGCTGCATCCCCAGCCCCAACTGACCTCCCCCCGCTCATCGAGTAGCGCCCCATGCGGAGCTTGCGAAGCAATGGGTCGCGTGTCGAGATGAAGCCGAGTCATCTCGACACGGAGCCCGGCTCCGCAAGCTCCGCCGGGTCTCCTACTCGATGAGCGTTCAGCCGTCCTGGTGATCCAAGGTCACGAAGTCGATCAGCTTCTCCACCTCGGTGAGGAGTTTGGGATCGAGGTCGGACCACGAATTCACCTTGCCCAGCAGCATCTGCCAGGCCTTGGCGATATCGGTCTGGTTGCGGTGCGGCAGGCCGAGGTGGTCGAGGATGCCGGACTTCCAGTCGGTACCGCGGGGGATGTCGGGCCAGGCGTTCAACCCGACGCGTTCGGGCTTGATGGCGGCCCAGATGTCGATGAACCGGTGGCCGGTGACGAAGACCCATTCGGCGTACCTGCCGCGGGCGACCTCGTCGGCGATCCGTTGCTCCTTGCTGCCGGGCACCAGGTGATCGGCGAGTACGCCGAGCCGGCGGCCCTGTTCGGGGGCGAACTTCGCCACGATCTCGGGCAGATCGTCGATGCCGCCGAGGTATTCGACGACGACGCCGACGTGGCGCAGGTCATCGCCCCAGATCTTCTCGACCAGTTCGGCGTCGTGGCGGCCCTCCACGTAGATCCGGCTGGGCAGCGCGACCTTCGCCTGCCTGGTCGGCGTACCGCGGCGGGAGCCGGAGGCGGTGTGGGTGAGCGCCTTCGGCGGGGCCTGCTTCTTCCCGACGACCAGGTTGACCGGCTCGCCCTCCAGCCACAGGCCGGGGCCGAGCGGGAAGCTGCGCTTCTTGCCCCGCCGGTCCTCGAGGACCACGACGCCGTTCTCCCAGCGCACCACGGCGCCGCAGAATCCGGTGGTCGGATCCTCCAGCACCAGGTCGCGTTCGACGGCGAGCTCGCGGGACTGCTTCTTCCCGGCCTGCTGCCAGCCGGGCTTCAGGACATCGCCCGAATAGCGCGTGGATGGGGAGGAGCGATCGTGGGAAGGCACCCGGCGACCATACGCGGGGGACGGCCCCGCGGCTCGGATCCACGCCGCAGAGCCGATCTCTTGGGGCCGATCTCACAGTGTTCCCGTCGAGGACTGTGCATAACCCCTGACATCTTCGGTCAGTCGAGGAGGTCGCGGACGACGCCGTCGGCGAGCAGGCGGCCGTCGAGGGTGAGGACGAGGCGATCGTCGCGCATCTCGGCCAGGCCGCGGGCGACCACCGAGTCGACGCGGGTGCGTTCGCTGTCGCTGAGCACCGCCAGCGGCAGGCCCTCGGCGAGCCGCAGTTCCAGCAGCACCCGCTCGATCCGGCGGCTGTCGGCATCGAGGGTCTCCCGGGCGTACGCCGGGCTCTGCCCCGCCGCCAGCCGACCGGCATAGGCGACGGGATGCTTGACGTTCCAGAACCGTACGCCGCCGACGTGGCTGTGCGCCCCGGGCCCGATCCCCCACCAGGTGTCACCGCGCCAGTAACCGAGGTTGTGCCGGCAGCGGTGCTGCTCGCCGCGCGCCCAGTTGCTCACCTCATAGGCACTGAATCCCTGTGTGGACAGCATTTCGGAGGCCAAGAGGTATTTGTCGGCCAGGTCGTCCTCGTCCGGCATCGCGAGTTCGCCGCGGCGTACCCGACCGGCCAGCCGGGTGCCGTCCTCGACGATCAGCGAGTACGCGCTCAGGTGGTCCACCTCGGCGGCCAGCGCCGCCGTCAGCGACCGGCGCCAGTCCTCGACGCTCTCCCCCGGGGTGCCGTAGATCAGATCCAGGCTGATCGACTCGAAGCCGGCCGCCCGCGCCTCGGCGACGGCCTGCTGGGCGCGACCCGGGGTGTGTTCGCGGTCCAGCACCCGCAGCACGTGCTCAGCGGCCGACTGCATGCCGAAGGAGATCCGGGTGAAGCCCGCCTCCCGAAGCGCCACCAGATCCGCGGCACTCACCGAGTCGGGGTTCGACTCGGTGGTCACCTCGGCGTCCTCGGCCAGTCCCCACCGCTCCCGTACGCCCGTCAGCAGCCGGGCCAGCTCGGCGGGTGGCAGCAGGGTCGGCGTACCCCCACCGACGAAGACGGTGTCGACCCGCGGGGCCCGGTCACCGAGCACCCGGGCCGCGAGCTCGATCTCGGCCAGCGCGGAGTCGACGTAGTCGCTGCGGGAGGCGCCCGGGCCGAGTTCGGCCGCGGTGTAGGTGTTGAAGTCGCAGTAACCGCAGCGGGTCCGGCAGAACGGCACGTGCAGGTATATCCCGAATGCGCGGTCGGCCACCTCGGCCAGCGCAGCGGCGGGCAGTGACCCGTCGACCGGCGCCGGATCGCCCTCGGGCAGGGTCGACGGCATGGCGCTCCTCGGATCGGTCTGACTCCGGCGGATGTCCGGAACCGGTCCAGCGTAGCCACCCCGTCCTCGGCTGCTGGAAACTTCAACTACGCTGGCCTGCGGCCGTGTGCCTGTTTCCTGCACACTCCCAGAGGAGGAAAGACAACGTGGGCAATCCGATTCGTGTCGCCATCGTCGGCGTCGGCAACTGTGCCTCGTCGCTGGTCCAGGGCGTGCAGTTCTATGCCGACGCCCCGGACACCGAGACCGTGCCGGGTCTGATGCACGTGCGCTTCGGTGACTACCACGTCGGCGATGTGCAGTTCGTCGCCGCCTTCGACGTGGATGCCGAGAAGGTCGGTGTCGATCTGGCCGAGGCCATCAACGCCTCGCAGAACAACACGATCAAGATCTGCGATGTGCCGACCACCGGGGTGACGGTGCAGCGCGGTCCGACCCTCGACGGCCTGGGTCGCTACTACCTCGAGACGATCACCGAATCCGATGCCGAACCGGTCGATGTGGTCGAGGTGCTCAAGGACGCCGAGGTGGATGTGCTGGTCAGCTATCTGCCGGTCGGTTCGCAGAAGGCGGACGAGTTCTATGCCCAGTGTGCACTGGACGCCGGTTGCGCCTTCGTCAACGCGCTCCCCGTCTTCGTCGCCGGCACCGCCGAGTGGGCCGAGAAGTTCACCCAGGCAGGGATTCCGATCGTCGGCGACGACATCAAGTCCCAGGTCGGGGCGACGATCACCCACCGCGTGATGGCCCGGCTGATGGAGGAACGCGGTTACACCGTGGACCGCACCTACCAGCTCAACGTCGGCGGCAACATGGACTTCAAGAACATGCTGGAGCGCGACCGGTTGGAGTCCAAGAAGATCTCCAAGACCCAGGCCGTCACCTCGAACATCCCGCACGAGCTCGAGGAACGCGACGTGCACATCGGCCCCTCCGACTACGTGGGCTGGTTGGAGGATCGCAAGTTCGCGTTCGTACGCCTGGAGGGCCACGGTTTCGGCAATGCGCCGATGTCCATCGAGTACAAGCTCGAGGTCTGGGATTCCCCCAACTCCGCCGGCGTGATCATCGACGCCATCCGGGCCGCCAAGATCGGCCTGGACCGCGGCATCGGTGGCCCGCTGCTGTCCGCCTCGGCCTACCTGATGAAGTCCCCGCCGGAGCAGCGCCCCGACAACGAGGCCCGCGAACAACTCGAGGCCTTCATCCGCGGCGATCTGGAGCGCTGAGGCAGCGAACACCCGCGGCGGTGGCTGTGGACAACCGGGTACCGCCGGCCCTCGAATGGTGCTGGGCTGGTTGTCATGACCACTACCCCGCCCCGCCCGATCACCCTGCCCGCTGAACCCGCCGACTACGCCGGCCTGACCCGCGGCCCGCTGCACGCCTGGTGGCGGCCGTTCTGGTCGCTGCTGCTGCTGGCAGTGGTCGCCGGGATCCTCACCGTTGTGCTCGTTCTGCTGGCGGTGGGCATCACCATCGCACGTGGCCTGCCACCGACCGCCACACTGACCCAGTTCGACGTCTTCACCAACGGCGCACTCGGGTTGCTGCTGAACAATCTCTCGCTGAGCATCTCGATCCCGGCGGTGATCGTCGCGACCGCGCTGGCCCAACGCCTCCCCCACGGTTATGTGTCCTCGGTGACGGGGCGATTCCGCTGGCGATGGTTCCTCCGGATCACGCTCTGCCTGCTGCCGGTGTTCCTGCTCACCATCGGCACTGTCCGCGCGATCAACTACACCGGTGTCCGTCCCGAACCCCAGTGGGGTTGGCTGATCCTGGTGGTCCTGCTCACCACGCCGCTGCAGACTGCCGGGGAGGAATACCTCTTCCGGGGCTGGCTGCCACAGAACGTGGGCGGCTGGTTCCGAGCCCGGTGGCTGGCCTGGGGCGTACCGGTGCTGCTGTCGACCGCGATCTTCTCGCTGCTGCACCTGTCACTCGATCCGTGGGTGCTCGCCGACTTGGCGATCTTCGCCGTGGCGGCCTCGGTGATGACCTGGCGGACCGGCGGAATCGAAGCTGCCATCGCGATGCATGTGCTGAGCAACGCGCTGATACTGGGTTCGGGGGCGGTGCTCGGCGGGTTGCGCAACAGCTTCGTCACCCAGCAGACCACCGGCAGCTGGGATCTGGTGGTGGTCACGCTGATCACCCAGGGCCTCAGCGTGGCCGTCGTGTTCTGGGCCGCACGCCGTTTCGGGATCCAGCGGCTCAGCGCGCCACCACCGGCCGGTTCAGTCGGCGATCCGGGCGTACGCCTCGGCGAGCGCGCGGGCTGACCGGTCGACCAGGTCCTTCCAGGCCAGCGCCTCCTGATCGGCGGAATCCGAGACGTGCTTGACCATCCGCAGCGGTACGCCGAGTGCGCGGCAGGCGTACGCGATCGCGAAACCCTCCATGTCGACCAGGTCGCAGCGTCCGAGCAGCGCCTCCCGCGCCGCCCCACCGGCGACGAAGGAATCACCGGTACCGAGGACCGGCCCGTCCCCGGTCAGCTCGATCCGGTTCTCCACCCGGACACCGGCGGCGGCCAGCACCTCCTCGTCGACGTCCCGGTTGAGCACCGCGGACGGTTCGAAGATCCCGCTCAGCCCCTCGGTCAGGGCACCGCAGCTGCCCAGGTTGATCACCCGCAATTCGTGTCGGGATCGGGGATCCGGGCAACGCTGCAGGATCTCCCGGGTCGTGGCGACGGCAGACGGGGTCATCCCGACCCCGGTGATCACCAGGTCGACATCGGTCGGCAGGTGGGCCGCTTCCCAGCGGTGGGCGACGAGAACGAGTGGACGCACCCGAGCAGGCTATCGGCCCCCGCCACCGATCGCCGCTCAGCGGTGCCGGCCGGTGTTGGCCAACCCGCCCACCGACTCCTTCACCGCCGGTGCCGGTGGCACAGCGGTGCCGGTGGGCGCCGCCGTGGGTGTCGGCGTGCCCGGGCCCGCGGTGGTCGGGCCGGGGCTGGGGCTGGGCGTCGCGCTGGGGCTGGGGGTCGGGGCGCAGCGAGCGGCCGGCACGTCGTGGCGGCCGTCGGGGGTGAACGGGCTGGTGATGCTGGGGGCACCGTTCTCCAGGTGGCCGGTGATCCAGAACCGGTTATCCCCTGCGCGGACGATCAGGTCGTACCAGCCGTGCATGGCACAGGTGTCGATGGTCCGGGTGATGCTGGCGCGGGCACCGAGCTGGATCCGGGTCACCTCACCGGTGCCGGTCCCGGGGCCGGTCGCGGCATCGGTCAGTTCGATGGTCAGCGGCGTCTCCCCGGTGTTGCTGATCGCCACCCGGAGCAGGCCGGCGCCATGGTCGGAGGAGGCGGTCACCAGCAGGGTCCCGTCGGTGCGGAAGTCACGGCGGAAGCGGTTCGGGCCCAACACCACGATCTCACGGACAGCGCCCGCACGGGCCGTCGTCCCGCTCGTTCCGGTCTGGTTCAGCGGCAGCACGAGGCGCCCGGAAACCACACGGTGCAAGGGATCGCCGCCACCGTTGAGGTCCAGCACCGCGACGTTCACCGCGGCCTTTCCGGTGTTGGTCAGCTGCAGCCGGTCGGCGCCGGGATCGTAACTGGCGTCGAGGCGGTAGGGCAGGGCATCCGCCGGGCGTACCCCGGCCTCCTGACGCGGCAGTTGCTGCTGCTGCGGCGGGGTCGGCTTCCAGCGGCTGGTGAACGGTGGCACCGGGCCGGGCCGGGTCAGCGGGGGCAGGCTCGGCGTCGGCGTCCCGGCGAGGTCGAGCACCCCGGCCAGGTCCCCGGTGACGCTGCGCCGCCAGTCCGAGATCTGGTTGCAGGCGACCCCGGTCCAGGTCTCCAGCAACCGGATCACCGAGGTGTGGTCGAAGACCTGCGAGTTGACCCGACCCCCGACGGTCCACGGAGAGACGACCAGCATCGGCACCCGCGGGCCCAGCCCGGTCGGCAACCCGTCCCACCACTCCTCGCTCACCGAGCGCGGCGGGACCGGATGCAGCAGGTGGTCGAAGTAGCCGTCGAACTCGTCGAAGGTGAGGATGAACACCGTCTTGCGCCAGACCGCGGGATTGTCGCCGAAGGCCTGCAGCAGATCGTGCACCAGTTGGGAACCCTCGATCGGTGAGGAACCGGCCGGATGCTCACAGTCCTCGGAGTTGGCGACCAGATGGGTGACCCGCGGCAGTGCGTCCCGGGCCACCTGATCGGCGAAGGTGGCCGCCAGCGTACCGGCCGGTCGACGGCTCAGCGCCCGGTCGAACAGCTCCCGGTCGGCCGGGGACACCTGGGCCAGTGCGGCCTCGAGCTGGTCCAGCAGCGTCCGCCGCCGGTTCTCATCGGCCCGCAGCACCGCACCGTAGAACGACTCCATGTTCGTCCACACCCCCGGAACCCGGCTGAGCACCCGCCGGGTCAGCTCCTTGTAGGGGCGGAAGTACTCCTCGTTGGAGTCGGTGAAGTTGTCCCACTCCTGCAGGATCTGCCAGGACACCCCGGCTCGCTGGAGCTCCTGCTGATAGGTGGGCCAGTCGTAACCGGTGTGGGTCTCCGCGTAGACGGCGTTGTCGACGGCGCGGCGTACGCCACCCGGCTCGTCACCGGTCTTCCCGCTGACCAGGTGATTCCGGTTGGGGCTGGTCCCGGCGGTGATCGAGCAGAAGTAGTGGTCGCAGATGGTGAAGTTGTCGGCGAGCTCGAACTGGAAGGGCAGGTCGCGCCGGTCGTAGGCCGCCATCGTCGCCGCACCTTTGGCCGCGATCCAGTTGTCCTCCCAGCCGTTGTTCCAGGCGCGGCCACCATCGGCCCAGCTGTGCGGCAGCGAGGCGATGTATTCGATGTCGTTGGCGCCGGCGTCGCGGGCCTCGCGGACCAGGAAGGGCAACTGGTGACCACCACCGGAGGTCGGCTGGGCGAAGACGGTGCCACCATCGCGGGTGGGTGCGACGGTCTTGTCGGCGAAACCGCAGACCCCTTGGAGGGTGCCGTAGTAGTGATCGAAGGAACGGTTCTCCTGCATCAGGATGACCACGTGCTCGACGCCCTTGAGCCCACCCGGTGCCGGTGGCAGCGCCATCGCAGTGCGGAAGGAAGCAGGCAGCAGCGAGACGGCACCGACGGCGGCACCGAGACCGAGCAGGTGCCGGCGGGAGATGGTGGTCATGGCGGGGATGGGGCGGCTCATGTCGGGAAACCTGTCAGAGCCAGGTGATCACCGATCGATGGAAACCCAACAGCAGATGAACATTCGGCGACCGGTGCGGGTTGCCGCCACTGGGCGACCTACTTCTTCTCGGACTTGTCCTTGCCACCCTCGCCGGTGGAGAGCGCGGCGACGAAGGCTTCCTGCGGGACCTCGACGCGGCCCACCACCTTCATCCGCTTCTTGCCCTCCTTCTGCTTCTCCAGCAGCTTGCGCTTGCGGGAGATGTCGCCGCCGTAGCACTTGGCGAGCACGTCCTTGCGGATCGCGCGGATGGTTTCGCGGGCGATCACCCGGGAACCGATCGCCGCCTGGATCGGCACCTCGAACTGCTGCCTGGGAATGAGTTCCTTGAGCTTGGCGGCCATCGCGACGCCATAGGCGTACGCCTTGTCCTTGTGCACGATCGCGGAGAACGCATCCACCGGTTCACCGTGCAGCAGGATGTCGACCTTGACCAGATCGCTGGCCTGCTCGCCGGCCTCGTCATAGTCGAGGGAGGCGTACCCCTTGGTCCGCGACTTCAGCGCGTCGAAGAAGTCGAAGACGATCTCGGCCAGCGGCAGCTGGTAGCGGATCTCGACCCGGTCCTCGGACAGATAATCCAACCCCAGTTGGACTCCTCGCTTCTGCTGGCACAGTTCGAGGATGGTGCCGATGTATTCGGCCGGGGCCAGGATCGTCGCCTTGGTGACCGGCTCGTGCACCTCGGCGATCTTGCCGTCGGTCGGGTACTCACTGGGATTGGTGACCCGATGCTCGGTGCCGTCCTCCATCACGATCCGGTAGACCACATTGGGCGCGGTGGAGATCAGGTCGAGGTTGAACTCCCGCTCCAACCGCTCCCGGACGATCTCCATGTGCAGCAGGCCGAGGAAGCCGACCCGGAAACCGAAACCGAGCGCGGTCGAGGTCTCCGGTTCGTAGGTCAGTGCGGCGTCGTTGAGCTGCAGCTTGTCCAGCGCCTCACGCAGCTCGGTGAAGTCGTTCGCGTCGATCGGGAACAACCCCGAGTAGACCATCGGGTTGGGGTGCTTGTAACCCGAGAGCATCTCGGTGGCCGGATTGGTCGCCGAGGTGACGGTGTCGCCGACGCGGGACTGCCGGACCTCCTTCACCCCGGTGATCAGGTAACCGGTCTCGCCGACGCCGAGCCGGTCCACCTTCGTCGGCTCCGGCGAGATCACCCCGACCTCGAGCACCTCGTGGGTGGCCCGGGTGGACATCATCAGGATCTTCTCGCGGTGGCTGAGTTCGCCGTCGACGACCCGGACGTAGGTGACCACGCCGCGGTAGGTGTCGTAGACCGAGTCGAAGATCAGCGCCCGCGCCGGCGCGTCGGCGTCGCCGACGGGCGGTGGGACCTGCTCGACCAGATGGTCCATGAGTTCGCGGACGCCCTCGCCGGTCTTGGCGCTCACCTTGAGCACATCGCTCGGCTCGCAGCCGATGATGCCGGCCAGCTCTGCGGCGTACTTCTCCGGATTGGCGCTGGGCAGGTCGATCTTGTTCAGCACCGGGATGATCTCGAGATCGGCGTCGAGGGCCAGATAGAGGTTGGCCAGCGTCTGCGCCTCGATGCCCTGGGCGGCGTCGACGAGCAGGATCGCCCCCTCGCAGGCCTCCAGCGACCGGGACACCTCGTAGGTGAAGTCGACGTGCCCGGGGGTGTCGATCATGTTCAGGACGTATGTCTGGTCGCCGATCTCGTAGGGCATCCGGACGGCCTGCGACTTGATCGTGATGCCGCGCTCGCGCTCGATGTCCATCCGGTCCAGGTACTGCGCCCGCATCGTCCGGTCATCCACCAGTCCGGTCAGTTGCAGCATCCGGTCGGCCAGGGTCGACTTGCCGTGATCGATGTGGGCAATGATGCAGAAGTTCCGGATGATCGCCGGATCGGTGCGGCCGGCGGCGGGTGTGGTCGGGGCCATGTGCTTCCTGGTTCGGGATCGGTCGGACTGGTCCACCTCGGTGGACACACCATCTTCTCACGGGGTACGCCGAAGTGCCGATTCGGCGACTGGCAAGCTATCGCTCCGAGCAGCACACCGAACGCACGAGAGGAGCAGATGTGGACATCACCCAGATCATCGCCGAGCAGCACGACCAGCAGCGCACCATGTTCGCCCAGCTGGAGCAGTTCCCCGCCGACGACCACACCGGGCTGGGCGCGCTGTGGCAGCGGCTGGCGATCTTCCTGGAGACCCATGCCGAGGCCGAGGAGCGCTACTTCTATCCGCATCTGCTGAAGCAGGGTGAGGGCGCGGCCGACGCCGACTCGGTCGATGAGGAGGTCGAGGACGCGATCGGTGACCACAACAACATCCGCGACGCGGTCCGCCGGGCGGAGGCCGAGCAGGTCGGCTCCGAGGCGTGGTGGCAGGCGGTCAGCGACGCCAATGTCGCCAACTCCACCCACATGGCCGAGGAGGAGCGTCAGGATCTGACCGATTTCCGCCGCAATGCCAGCCTGCAGCAGCGCCACGACATCGCGGTGCAGTTCCTGCGTTACGAGGCCCTGCGGGCGGCCGACGGGATCGAGGCCAGCGACAAGGATCCCGAGGAATACGTCGAGGCACCGGAGAAGACGATGCGGGAGGCGGAGGCGAAGGACAACTGACCTCACGGGGCCCGGCGCCGCGGGCGTCGGGCCCTTTCACAGCCGTTCACAGGTTGCGGCCCTTGGGAGTGGACCACCGGGCAGGGAGAATAGGACGCATGACCTACCAGAATCCCGCCGCGCCCCGGCGCCAGGTGGAGACCCCCAAGGGCGCCGCGATCTTCATGATCGGGGCGGTCGTGCTGCTGTGGGCACTGGAGGCCATCGACACCGTTCTCCTCGGCCTGCTGGACACCCTCGGCATCCACGCCCAGGAGCCGACCGGCTGGGTCGGGATCCTCTTCGCCCCGTTCCTGCACCTCGGCTTCGGGCACCTGATCGCGAACACGATCCCGCTGCTGGTGCTCGGTTTCCTGATCCTCGTCGGCCGTGGCGGCGCCGCGCGGATGGTCGGCTCCACCATCATCTCGGCGATCAGCTCCGGCCTGTCGGCCTGGGTGCTCTCCCCCGCGCACACGGTGATCCTGGGTGCCTCCGGTGTCATCTTCGGCTGGCTCACCTATCTGCTGACCCGCGGCATCTTCGCCCGTGACGTGAAGAACATCGTCATCGGTGTGGTGGTCTTCATGGTCTACGGCGGTGTGTTGTGGGGCGTCTTCCCGACCCAGGCCGGTGTCTCCTGGCAGGCCCACCTCGGCGGCGCCATCGGTGGTGTACTGGCCGCCTGGCTGATGCATCGGCGCGCCGCCCGCAAGGTGACCGTCTGATCCACTCCGGCGGATTTGCCGCTCCGGCGGGCCGCAGGTAGAGTTGCCCGCTGTGCTGCGTGCTCGACACGCACGACCGACCAACCGACACGAACCCGAGTAGAGGCCTGCCCCGTGGCGAACATCAAGTCCCAGATGAAGCGGATCAAGACGAACGAGAAGGCTCGTCAGCGCAACAAGGCTGTCAAGTCCGAGCTGCGCACCGCCGCCCGCCGCTTCAGCAAGGCCCTTGAGGACGGCGACGCCGCCAAGGCCAAGGAGGCCGCGAAGCGCGCCACCCGCCTGCTGGACAAGGCCGTCTCCAAGGGCGTGATCCACAAGAACCAGGCCGCCAACAAGAAGTCGGCCATCGCGACCAAGGCCGCCAAGGCCTGATCCGCGCACCGCAGCGCCCCGGGACCGTCGGACCCGGGGCGTTTCTGCGTCCCCTCAGCCGGCAGCCGACCTTGACACCCCGGTCCCGGGGCGGCTGTGATCGCTCTGCATGAGAGCGGTCGTGAAACGCGCGCCGGGCCCCGGCTTCGAAGTCGTCGATGACTGGCCCGAGCCCAGCGCCGGGCCGGGTCAGGTGCTGATCCAGGTGGCGGCCGCCTCGATCTGCGGTACCGACCGCGAGTTGCACGAGTGGACGCCGTCCGCTGCGGCGTACCGGGTGCGGACGCCGGTGGTGATGGGTCACGAGGGCGCCGGGGTGGTCACCGTGGTCGGTGAAGGGGTCACCGATCTGAGCGTCGGGGACCACGTCGCGCTGGAGAGCCACCTGCCGGACGGGACCTGTTACAGCTGCCGGACCGGGGCCGCCAATTGCTGTCCCGGCACCCGGCTGCTCGGCATGCATTTCGACGGCCTGTTCGCCGAGCGGGTCGCGCTCCCCCGCGAGCTGTGTGTACGGCTGCCGGCCGGCATTCCGCTGGAGATCGGCGCGCTGCTGGAATCGGCCGGCGTCGGGATGCACGCCGTGCAGCGTTCCGGGCTGGCGGTCGCCGGCCAGCTGGTGCTGGTCAATGGCTGCGGCCCGATCGGTCTGGTGCTGATTCGGCTCGCGCAGGCCATGGGTGCCGCCCGGGTGGTCGCGGTCGAACCGAACGAGTACCGGCGCGGGCTGGCCGCGGAGCTGGGTGCGGTCGCCGTCGCACCGGCCGAGGACGTGGTCTCGCTGTGCCGGGAACTGGCCGGTGCGCGGGGTGGGTTCGATGTCGCCTTCGAGGTGTCCGGGGCGGGCGGTGTGCACCCCGGGTTGATCGACTGCCTGCGCCGGGAGGCGGTGCTGGTCACGATCGCCCATCCCAACGGCGAGGTCGCGCTCGATCTGGGTCTGACGCTGAACAAGAAGGGCATCACGCTGCGCGGCATCTTCGGGCGGCGACTCTGGTCCACCTGGGAGCGGTTGCTGCTGATGCTGGACGCCGGCACGTTGGACCTGACCACGATGGTCACCCACCGGTTGCCGCTGGCCGAGGTCGAGGCGGCGATGGCACTGCTCGCCGGCCGCGCCAACAAGGTGCTGCTGATTCCCTCGCTGGGTTGAGGTTCAGCCGCGCCGGGCGCGGGTGACGGCGAGCACGCAGCGCTCCAGGGCGTACGCCGGTTCGTCGGCGGCGCCCTTGATGTCGGCATCCGCGCGGGACACCGCAAGAATCGCGGTGGCCAGCCCGGCCTGGTCCCAGCCGCGGAGCTGCTGACGCATCGTGCGCAGCTTCCACGGCGGTACGCCGATGTCGCGGGCCAGGTCGTTGTCGCCCATCCCGGTGCGGTTGCCCTGCAGCTTGCCGAGCCCGCGCAACCCGGAGGCCAGGGCGCTGGTGACCAGCACCGGCGCCACCCCGGTGGACAGCGCCCAGCGCAGCTGTTCCATCGCCCGGGTCGCGCGACCGGCGAGTGCCTCATCGGCGACCGCGAAGCTGGTCACCTCGGCCCGGCCGCCGAAGTAGCGGCGGACCAGCTGGGCGCCGATCTCTCCGCCGTCACCGTCGGCGACCAGCTGCCCGGCCGCCGCGGCCAGGGAGCGCAGGTCGTGGCCGACGGAGTCGACGAGCAGCTGGGCGGCCTCGGTCTCGATCCGGCCGCCGCTGCGGCGTACCTCATTGGTGACGAAGGGCACCAGCTCGCGCGGCTTGAGCGCGGCGGCGTCGACGACGGGGATCTTGGCCTTCTTCAGCTTGTCGATCAGCCCACGGCCCTTGGCACCGCCGCCGTGCACCAGCACCAGCGCCACATCGGGCAGCGGATCGGTGGCGAGCCCGAGCACCACCGGGTGCAGGTCGGCGGCGAGGTTGGCCAGATCGCGGAGCACCACGACCGTCGAGGTGGCGAACAGCGACCCGCCGGTCAGCTCGGCCAGCAACCCGGCGTCCACCCGGGACGAGTCGACGTCGTGGACCTCGGCGTCGGACCGCTCGGCGCGCGCGGCGGTGACCCGCTCCGCGACGGCTCGATCGGCCAGCAGGGACTCGGGACCGCTGATCAGCAGCACGCTGCCGAACGGGGACTGCTTGGGCATGGGGACCAGCATGCCAGCCCCGGCCGACATCCGGTTGCGCGGCGGTGATCGCCTGGGGCCGATATGCCGGTCCCACGAACGAGGACCGGCGATAACTGCTGACGAAGTCGGTCTAGGGTCGGAATCGTGACCTCAGCCGCCCCGCGTACCGGACCTCCGGTGTCCCTGGCGGCGGCCGGGTTCATGAGCAGTTTCGACCGGTTCGCGATCGGCCCGATGCTGGTGGTGATGGCCACCGATCTGGGTGAGCCGTTGGCGGCGGTGGTCGCGCTCGCCGGGGCGTACTTCCTCGCCTATGGGCTGAGCCAACCGCTGTGGGGCGTGCTGTCGGACCGCCTCGGCCGGGTCCGGTTGATCCAGTTCACCCTGCTCGTCGGCGGTGCGGCGAGCATCGCGTCGGGGTTCGCACCGAATCTGGCCGTGCTGCTGGTGCTGCGGATCATCGCCGGGGCCTGTTTCGGTGCCGTGGTCCCGACCTCGCTGACCTATGTCGGGGACACCGTCGAGCTGTCCGCCCGGCAGCGGGCGTTGTCGGATCTGATGGCGACGATGGCGGTCGGTACGGCGCTGGCGACGGCCCTGTCGGGACTGCTGGCCCACTCCTTCGGCTGGCGGTCGGTGTTCGTGCTGTCCGGGGTCTGTTCGCTGATCCCCGGGCTGCTGGTCGGCCGGTTGCCCGAACCGCAGCGCGCACCGGTCGCCGGCAACATCGCCGTGCAGTTGCAGACCGCGATCGCGAACCGGTGGGCGCTGCTGCTCTACGCACTGGTGATGGTCGAGGGCGGTGCGCTGCTCGGCATGCTCACCCTGCTGCCGCCGGCCCTGTCCGAGCACGGGGTCAACGTGTCGTTGGCCGGTCTGGCGACGGCCGCCTACGGGGTCGGGGTGATGGCTTTCTCCCGATTGGTCCGGCCGCTGGCGCGGCGTTGGCCGATGTGGGGTCTGCTGCTGCTCGGCGGGGTGCAGCTGGCGATCGGCTTCGCGCTGGTCAGTTGGCGGGTCAACGTGGTCACGGTGCTGATCACCTCACTCGCGCTCGGCGGTGGCTGGGCGTTCATGCACTCCTCGCTGCAGACCTGGGCCACCTCGGTGGTGCCGCAGGTCCGGGGCACGGTGGTCGCGCTCTTCGCCGGGTCGCTGTTCGTCGGCAGTTCGCTGGCCACCTATCTCGCCGCCCCCTGGGCCGACACCGGTCATTACCAGGCGATCTTCGCCGTCGCCGCGGTGGTGATGGTGCCGCTCACCCTGGTCGCGGTGCTGGGCCGGATCAGCTACCTGCGCCACACCGAGTCCTGACCCACCCCGCGCGGCGCAGCCGTCCGCGCGGGACGCCGACAGCGGCCACACCGACACCCCCGCGGTGGATCAGCGGCTCGACCTCGGTCAACCCACGGGCACCGCCTCCACCAGCAGATTGTCGCGGTAGCGGCGGCGCCCGTCGACGGTCTCGACCTCCCCGGCGCAGGTGACCAGGACCAGCCGGGTCGGACCCGCGCGGTCCAGCAGATCGGCCGGCAGTTGGTCGGCCGGCACGGTGCGCAACCGGGTGGCCCGCCAACGGGTCGTCGCACCGGCACCGTCGCTGGTCTCGAGCTCCGACCCCGGGGCCAGCTTGTGCAGCGGCCACAGGGCCCCGCGGGTGGCCCCGGAGGTGACGTGCCCCGACATCAGGATCGTGCCCGGTGAGGGTGCGAGCCGGGCCGGCAGTCCGGTCGCCGGGCCCCGGTTCACCCCGACCACGGCCGGGTCGGCGGGCACCTGGAAGACCCCGTCGCGGATCGCGGCGGGTGCGATCCGGGCGTCCACGGCCAGGCTCGGGATCCGCAGCCGGGCCTCCCCCGAGCCGCTGCCGCCGCGGGCGGGTGTGGGCCGCGCGGTGGACCGACCGGGGGTCCTGGTCGGTGTGGCTTCGGCCGCGGCGGACCAGGTCCGGGCCGGGGTCGGCGCGGCCGTCACCGGATCGGGTACCACCGGGGTCGGCTCCAGCGTCGGTGGTGCCGTCGGCGTGGTCGGTGCCGGCGAGGGATCCCCGGGTGGGGCCACGTCGAGGGTTTCCGGCATCACCGGTTGGTCGGACGGGCCGGTGGCGGTCTCGGTGCCGGAGCGGGCCCAGACGACCACGCCGATCAGGGAGATCGCCAAGAGGGCAACCACCACACCGGTCAGCAGATGCCGACGCATCATTCACCCCCGGGTATCCCCGAGGGGATCCGCAGCTTCACCACGCTCGGGGCCGGGGCGGGCGCCGGTGCCGGTGCCGGGGCGGGCGCCGGTGCCGGTGCCGGGGCGACCGTGGACGGCACGACCGTCGGCACCGGTGCGGGTGTCGGCGAAGGGGCCGGCGTGGGGGTCGAGCTCGGCGTCGGCGTGGGAGTCGGCGTCGGCGTGGGAGTCGGCGTCGGCGTGGGAGTCGGCGTCGGTTTCGGTTTCACCTGGGTCCTCTCCTCCGCGATCCCACACCGCGTGACGACCTCGGCGGATCGCTTGGTGGCGGGCAGGATCTCCTGCCAGACATAGAATCCCGGCTGCTTCAGCGTGATCCCCGGGGTCTGGTAGCGGCCATCACCCTCGATCCGGAACCGCACCTCACCGGCCTTCGGGTCACCGGCCCGGCAGTTCTCCTCGGTGGGCCGCTGGGCGTACGGACCCCACAGCACCGCGCACCTCGGTGCGGATGCCCGGCGCCCCGCGTACCTCGACCTGATCGGTCAGCACCGCACCGGGCTCGGCCACCTGCTCCGAGGTGCGGGTGGTGATCGTCGGCCGCAACGGTTGGATCGTGGCCGCGGTCCGTGCGGTCAGCTGGCGCGGCTCCCCCGCGCTGATCATCCGCTGCACCAGTCGATCCGGGCTCTTCGGATCGTCATAGTTCTTTGCGGTGTGGAGAATCGGCCGCAGTGCCGGCAGCGTCGCCGAGGCCTGCACCGACAGCTCCCCCGGTTCGCGGGCGGGCAGCTCCAACCGGGCCCGCCCGGTCGCATCGGTGGTGACCTGCTGGCGCTGATCGCCGACCTGCACCAGCACCCGCACCCCGGCCGGCCCGTCACCCCGCGGTCCGCGCAGCCGCACCGCGACCGCTCCAGCCGCGGTCACCGAAGGTGCGGTGAGGTCCAGCTCCAGCGTGTCGGCGCCGGCTCCGCGCAGCCCGCGTTCCAACTCTGCGACCCGGTCGGCGAGCACCGGATGGGCGGCGACCGCGGCCCGATACCGCGCGTCCATCCGGGCGCGTTGCTGGTCGTCGCCGACGGTGCGCTGCCGGATCAGCTGATCCACCGCCGCGGCGGTGACGTCGTCGCGGACCCCGGTGCGGGCCCAGTCGGCCAGCCAGGCGATCTCGGCCAGTTCGGTGGCGGTGAGCTCGGGGCCGGTGACATCGCCGCGGCCGCCGCGATCGCCGAATCCGGTCTGTTTGCGGACGTTCTCGGCCGGGGCGCTGCGCCACCCGGAGGCGCTGCGCGGGCCGCCGGAGTTCAGGTCGATGCACCACACGACCAGTTCGCCGAGGTGGTACTGCCCCAGCTCGGCCAGGCCACCGTCGGCCTGCACGCGGATCCCGCGGGGGCCGAAGCCATCGATCGGGCGGGCCTGTGCGCGATCGACCAGCAGCAGGCCGGTGCACACGCTGGCCAGCACGCAGATCCAGATCGCGGCGCGTTTCATCATTGGTCTCATCGGGGCTCCTCGGATTGTTGAAGGTGGGCGGTCAGTCGAGATTTCTCTTGGGTCAGAGCGATTGCGCCACCTCGGTCGGTGCGCAGCGGTTGCTGGCCGCAGCGGCCGAGCAGCTGCAGCGTGCGCGGTGCGGGGTGGCCGTAGCCGTTGTCGGCACCGACGCTGATCAGCGCGACCCGGGCCCGGGAGTCGCAGACGAATCCCTCGTCCTGGCGGGCGGAACCGTGATGGGCGACCTTGAGCACGTCGGCGCGCAGGTCGGCGCCACTGCGCAGCAGAGCCGATTGGGCGGCCGGTTCGGCGTCCCCGGTGAGCAGTACGCGGATGCCCGCGATCTCTGCGGTGGCGACGATGCTGGCGTCGTTCTCGGCCGAGGACTCACCGTCACCGGAGGCCGCCGGCCGGCCGACCCGGATCGGGCCGAGGGTGCGCCAATCGACCCGGCCGACCTGCAGGCGTTGTCCGGGTGTCGCGGTGAGCAGGCGTACGCCGGCCGCGTCGGCCTGCCGGGCGATGACTGCGGCGGTGGCCGCCGGCGAGGCCAGCGGCGAGACCAGCATCGTCCCGACCCGGCGGCGGCCGAACACCGCAGCGAGCCCACCGGTGTGATCGGCGTGGTAATGGGTGAGCACCAGCAGCGGCACCGCGGTGACACCGAGCCGATCCAGGCAGGCGGTCAGCGGTGCCGGTTCCGGTCCGGTGTCGACGAGGATCACCTGCCCGGCCCCCGCATTCAGCACCAGCGCGTCCCCCTGACCGACGTCGCAGGCCACCAGGAGCCAGTCCCGCGGCGGCCACCCGGGGGTGAACTGCGGGCGGGCCAGCACCACGATCAGCAGCAGGGCCGCGACCAGCACCAGCACCCGCCGCGACAGCAGCCAGCCGATCAGCGGCACCCCGGCCACGCAGGCGGCCAGCACCACCAACACCCCGAGCGGGCCGCTGGGCCACTGCCAGGCGGCCCCGGGCAACGCGGCCCCGGCATCGGAGATCCAGAGGATCGCCTGCGCGCACCAGCCGGCCAGCCAACCGGTGAAGGCGGCGACGGTCGGCAGCGGCACCGACAATCCGGCGGTCGCGAAACCGAGCACGGTCGCGGGCCCGACGAATGGGCCGGCGAGCGCGTTGGCCAGCAACCCGACCATGCTGACCTGACCGGAGATCGCGGTCACCAGCGGTTGGGTGGCGAGCTGGGCGGCCAGTGGCACGGTGATCGCCTCGGCGAGTGGGGCCGGCAGCCAGGCCATCCGTTCCCGCCAGCGGGCGGCGAGCAGGATGATCCCGCCCGAGGCGAGCACCGAGAGCCCGAAGCCGACCGAGCGGCCGAGCCAGGGATCGATCAGCAGCAACCCGACGACGGCCAGGCTGAGGTGGCGGATTCCCTTACCGGCATGGGAATTGGAGCCGAGTGCTGCCAGCGCGACCAAGCCCATCGCGGCCGCCCGGAGCACGCTCGGTTCGTTGCGGCAGAGCGCCACGAAGATGGCGACGCCGACCAGCCCGATCAGGTGCAGCCAGCGCCCGCGGACCCCGAGCCAGCGGGCCACCGTCAGCAGGAAGGCCAGCAGCAGCGTCAGGTTCGCACCGCTGACCGCGGTCAGATGCACCAACCCGGTGCTGCGGAAGTCCTCACGCAGTTGGTCGGTCATCGCGCTGGTGTCACCGAGCACCAGCGCCGGGACCAGGGCGCGGCGCTCCGCCGGCAGGTCGGCGACCGCGCGCCGCAGCCCTGCCCGGATGGCCTCCACCGCCCGGTCCGCCGCACCCGGTTCGGCGAGCCGTTCCGGCGGGCCGCGCAGCGCGGCGACTGCGGCCACCGGCTGGCCCGGATCGGGCGGCCCGAGCTGAGCGACCGTGCGGATCCGGGTACCGACCCGCAGCGTACGCAGGGATTCGGCGTACGCCCCGGAGGTCACCAACCGCACCTGCTGACGCAGCCCCAACCGTTGCCCGCGTCCGGAGAGCTGCCGCACCTCCCCGGTGAGCACCACCGTCTGGCCACCGAACCGGCTCTGGCTGACCTGCGGGTCGCTGCGTACCACCAGTTCGACGACCGCCACCGCCCGCTGATCCGCCAACCGGCGCAGCGGTGAGGTGTCCAGCTGGTACTGCCGGGTCCAGCTCAGCGCCAGCAGCACGATCAGCACCAGCGCGGTCGCCGCCGCGAGCGGCCGCCGCCGCCCCGCCCATCCGGCACCGGCCAGGCCCACCGAGGCGGCGGCCAGCACCAGCGGCCAGCCACCGAGCCCGGTACCGACCAGGGTGGCGGCCCAGCCGGCGAGCGCCAGCGGAACCAGCCGGAAGTCGGTGACGGTGGGTGCGCGCATCTCACACCGTCACCAGCGGCGCGATGTCGGCGAACGATTTCGGCCCGATGCCGGGCACCTCCTGCAGCTCCTCGATCCGGCTGAACCGGCCGTTCTGGGTCCGCCAGGCGAGGATCTTCTGCGCGGTCACCGGGCCGACCCCGGGCAGTGCGTCCAGCTGGGCCTCGGTGGCGGTGTTCAGATTGACCTTGCCGCCGGCGCCCGCAGCACCGGCCCCCGCACCACCGGCGCCGCCGCCGGGTGCCGGGGAGCCACCGGGTGCGGCGGGTGCCGCACCCCCGCGCACCTCGCCGCCGGGTCGGCTGCCACCGCCGATGAGCACCTGCTGACCGTCGGTGAGCTGCTGGGCCAGATTGAGCTCACCCGGCCGGGCCGCCGGGGTGAGCCCGCCGGCGGCCTCGATGGCGTCCACGACCCGCGAACCGAGCGGCAGGGTGTGCACCCCGGGACGGCGGACCTCACCGGTGACGTGCACCCGCACCACCGCCTGGCTCGGGGTTGCCTCCGGGGTGGGGCTGGCCGGTGGGGCCGGCACGGGCGCCGGGGCCGAGCCGCCGGCCTGCTGCACCGGGAGCGGTTCGCCGACCGGCACCGCACGGGAGCGGGTCAACGCATAGCCGCCGGCCAGCGCACCCAGGAGCAGCACCACGGCGACCACGAGCAGGTGCCGCCGGGTGAACTCGAGCTTCGGCGTACGCCGGACCGGTGCCGGTCTCGGTGGTGCTGCGAACGGTTCGGGTTCGGGCGGTTCCGGATCGGGTGGGCGGCGCAACCGCGTGCCCCGATCGGCCTCCGGTGTCGCTCCGCGACCCGACGGCCGCAGCTCCGCGACGACCCGATCGAGCCGCTCGCGGACATAGTCCGACATCACCGAATCGGTCTGTCTGCCTCCCATACCCTGCACATGCCGTGCCGGGGCAGGAAATGTTCACCCCGAAGGAGGATCTGTGGACAACTCCACGCGCGGGTCAGGCTGTGGACAACCCGCTGCGAAGTCTCAGGCGGGGACGATCGAGACCAGCTTCGGGGCGCGGACGATCACCTTGCGGACGTCGCGGCCGTTCAGGGCGCGCTGCACCCCGGGATCCGCCAGCGCGGCCTGCTCCAGCTGCTCGTCGGTGCTGTCCGGAGCGACCTCCAGCTTGGCGCGTACCTTGCCCTGGACCTGCACCACGCAGGTCACCGATTCCTGTACCAGCAGGGATTCGTCGACCGCGGGCCAACCGGCGTCGGCGACCGACGGCTGGTGGCCGAGGATCTCCCACATCTCCTCGGTGACATAGGGCGCGAACAGGCTGAGCCCGATGGTGATCGCCTCGGCGGCCTCCCGGACGGCCGGGTCGGCTCCACCGACCTCACCGTCGATCGCCTTGCGGGTGGCGTTCACCAACTCCATCAACCGGGCGACCACGACGTTGAACCGCTGCGCGTCCAGCAGGTTGCCGATGTCGGCCAGCGTCTGATGGGTGGTACGCCGCAGCGCGGCGTCGCCGCCGGCCGGGTCGGTGCCGACCTCGCTGGTCACGTCCTGGGCGACCCGATAGGCCCGCTGCAGGAACCGCACGGTGGCGCTCGGCGACACATCGGCCCAGTCGATGTCGTCCTCCGGCGGGCCGGCGAACACCACGGTGGTGCGGATCGCGTCGACACCGTATTCGTCGATCTGAGCGCCCAGGTCGACCCCGTTGCCGAGCGACTTGCTCATCGCCTTGCCCTCGTTGATCACCTGGCCCTGGTTCAGCAGCCGCTCCATCGGCTCGACGAAGTCGACCATCCCCATGTCGTGCAGCACCTTGGTGAAGAAGCGCATGTAGAGCAGGTGCAGGATCGCGTGCTCGACACCGCCGACGTACTGGAAGACCGGCATCCAGCGACGCACATCGGCCACCTCGAAGGGCCCCTCGGTGTCCTGCGGCGAGCAGTAGCGGAAGAAGTACCAGGACGAGTCGACGAAGGTGTCCATGGTGTCGGTGTCCCGGGTCGCCGGGCCGCCACACTTGGGGCATTCCACCTCGCGCCACTCGGTGGCCTCCGGGCCGGCCAGCGGCGAGGTGCCCTTCGGCCGCAGGTCCGCGCCGCGCAGATCCGGCAGCCGCACCGGCAGTTGGTCGTCGGGCACCGGGACCTCGCCGTCGACCGGGCAGTGGATGATCGGGATCGGGCAGCCCCAGAACCGCTGCCGGGACAGCAGCCAGTCCCGCAGCCGGTAGGTGATCGCCTCCCGGCCGGTGCCGCGCGCGGCCAGCAGGTCGACGATCTTCGCGACGCCGTCGGTCTTGTTGTCCAGGCCTTCGAGCGCCTCGGAGTTCACGTAGCGGCCGTCGCCGGCGGTCGCCACGAAGGTCTCGGCCGGGTCCGCCTCACCGGTGTCGACGACCCGGCGTACCGGCAGGTCGAAGGCCTTGGCGAAGTCCAGGTCGCGCTGGTCGTGTGCGGGCACCGCCATCACCGCGCCGGTGCCGTAGTCGGCCAGCACGTAGTCGGCGGCGTAGACCGGCAGCTGCTCGCCGTTGACCGGGTTGGTGGCGTACACGCCGAGGAAGACACCAGTCTTCTCCCGCTCGGTCGACTGCCGCTCGATCTCGTTGGTCTGCTTGGTCTTTTCCAAATATTCTTCGAATTCCGGCCGCTGCTCGGCGGTGACGATCTCCTCGGCCAGATCCGCGTCCGGGGCCACCACGAAGAAGGTCGCGCCGTAGAGGGTGTCGGGCCGGGTGGTGAAGACCGTCACCGGTTCGTCGCGGCCGGTGATGGTGAAATCGACGTACGCGCCCTGGGACCGGCCGATCCAGTTGCGCTGCATCGCCAGCACCCGGTCGGGCCACCTGCCCTCCAGGCCCTTCATGTCATCCAGCAGCCGGTCGGCGTACTCGGTGATCTTGAAGTACCACTGGTTCAGCTTGCGCTTGGTGACCACCGCGCCGCAGCGTTCGCAACGACCGTTGACGACCTGCTCGTTGGCCAGCACGGTCTGGTCGTTGGGGCACCAGTTGACCGCCGAATCCTTGCGGTAGGCCAGCCCGCGCTCGCGGAAGCGCAGGAACAGCCACTGGGTCCAGTGGTAGTACTCCGGGTCGGAGGTGTGCAGCCGCCGGTTCCAGTCCAGGCTCAGGCCGTAGCGCTTGAACGAGTTCGCCTGGGTCTCGATGTTGGCGTAGGTCCACTCGGCGGGGCTCTTGCCGTGCTTGATGGCGGCATTCTCCGCGGGCAGGCCGAAGGAGTCCCAGCCGATCGGATGCAGCACGTCGTAGCCGCGCTGGCGCAGATTGCGGGCGACGACATCGCCCATCACGAACGCCTCGGCGTGGCCCATGTGCAGGTCACCCGAGGGGTAGGGGAACATGTCGAGCACGTAGCGACGCTCCTTGGAGCCGTCGTCGAGCGGCGCGAAGGTCTGGTTCTGCTCCCAGAACTTCTGCCACTTCTGCTGGGCGGCGGCCGGATCGTACGCCTGCCGCTGCGCTACCTGCTCGGTCACTAGCACTCCCTCAACGCTGGGCCGTGGACACTGATTTGGCCCCGCGCAGTCTAGCCGAGGACGCGGGTGCCGGCCGGGGCGTTTCGGCCGGTGAGGGCTGGCAAACCTTGCTTGCGAGGGATCTCCGGGCGGGTAACAGTGTTGGTATGGACCATCAGCTGACCTCGACCCCGAGCCAGGAACACGTCCGGGGCGATCATCTGGCCGGCGCGCTGGCGAGTCGGCTGAACTGGCTGCGGGCCGGCGCGCTCGGAGCGAACGACGGGATCATCTCCACCGCCGGTCTGGTGGTGGGCGTGGCCGGCGCGCAGGCGTCGAAGAGCGCGGTGCTGATCGCCGGGCTCGCGGGTCTGGTCGCCGGGGCGCTGTCGATGGCCGGCGGGGAGTACATGTCGGTCTCCACCCAGAAGGACACCGAGCTGGCGGTGCTGGAGAAGGAGCGCTGGGAGCTCGAGCACATGCCGAGTGAGGAACTCGGCGAGTTGACCGATCTCTATCGGGCCAAGGGCCTCTCCCCCGACCTGGCGCATCAGGTCGCGGTCGAGCTGACCCGCCACGACGCGCTCGCCGCGCACGCCGAGGCCGAACTCGGCATCAGCGTCGATCAGCGCAGCAATCCGTGGCAGGCCGCCTGGGCGTCGATGCTGTCCTTCTCGTTGGGCGCGTTGCTGCCGTTGCTGGCGATGCTGCTCGCGCCGATCGGCTGGCGGATGGGTGTCACCTGGGCCGCGGTGCTGGTCGCGCTGGCGGTGACCGGGGTGATCACCTCCCGGATCGGCGGCGCTTCCCCGGTACGCCCGGTGCTTCGCAATCTGGTAGTCGGCGCGCTCACGATGAGTCTGACCTGGGCCATCGGCCACCTCGTCGGCGTCGAACTCGGCTGACCCCGCTCATCGAGTAGGCGGCCATGCGGAGCGAAGCGGAGCAATGGCCGCCGTGTGCCCACGCTCATCGAGCAGGCGGCCATGCGGAGCGCAGCGGAGCAATGGCCGCCGTGTGCCCACGCTCATCGAGTAGGCGGCCATGCGGAGCGCAGCGGAGCAGGGGCCGCCGTGTCGAGATGAGCCGCGCCCGCGCGCTCAGCCGCCGACCCGGGTCAACTCGTCCAGATCCTCATCGTCGATGCGCAGCGAGGCAGCGGCCACGTTCGGTCGGATGTGCGCCGCCCGCGTCGTTCCCGGCAGCACCGTGACCGACTGGCCCAGCTGACGAGCACGGTTGTGCACCCAGGCAACCGCCAGCGACGCCGCTGACACGGCGTACTTCTCCGCCAGTCTTGCGATCGTCGCCGCGTGGGCGCCGTCGGAGCCGAGCAGTTCGCCGTGACCCAGCGGCGAGTGCGCGACCAGGGTGATCTGCAGTTCCGCGAGCACCGGCAGCATGTCCTCGACCTCGCGGTGGGTGATCGACCACTGCTCCTGCACCGCGTGGATCGGGTGTACGCGATGCGCCCGCCGGATGTCCTCGACCGTCACATTCGACAGGCCGAGCGAGCGGATCTGGCCGGCCCGCTGCAGTTCCGCCATCGCCCCCACGGTTTCCTCGATGGGCGTCTCATCGCTGCGATGGTGCAGGTAGTAGAGGTCGAGCCGATCGGTGCCAAGGCGCTTCAGACTGCCGTCGATCGCTTTCCGAACGGTCGCCGGATCGGCGCGTACGCTCCAGTCGTCGAACCGGCCGGAGTCGCCCCAGTAGACGCCGAATTTGCTGCACAGGATGACGTCATCGCGCAGGGTGCCGATGGCCCGGCCCACCACTGCTTCGTTGCCGTACATCTCGGCGGTGTCCAGCACCCGCACGCCGGCATCCACCGCCGCCCGAACCAGCCCACCCGGATCGCGCTCGGGATCCCCCCAGTGCTCCTCGCGGACACGCATCAGGCCGAGGCCCTGCGGTGGCGGTGATGAGTCGGCCCAAGGCCTCGCGGTCGTCATGATCAACGACCCTAGAAGTTCAGGCGTGCTTGAAGTCAATTGCCCAACTCTTGCGGCCGACCGCACAGTCCTCGTGCCCGCGGACTGTGCATAGTCCCTGACAAGTTCGGAACTACGCGGCGGCGCCCTCGCCCCAGTGGCTCGGCGGGATCGCCCGGTCGTGGATGTGGTTGAGCAGCGAGAGCATCGAGAAACCCGCGTTGATCCGCTCGGCCCGCTCCATGCAGATCACCTGCAGGGCGCCGTTTCCCGACAGCCAGGCGGCCAGCCCGAGCAGGCAGAGCGGGGCCACCTCGAACGGTGGCAGGCTGCGGTCCACCACCCGGTTCCACAGCGCCACCTGCCGGGGCGCGTCGACGCGGCGCAACCGGCCGAGCACCTCGTCACGGGCGACCGGATCGTGGCTCAGCACGGCCAGTTCGGCACATTCGGTGTCGCTCAACCCGCGGCTGGTGTTGTAGCGGGCGATCAGTCGCCGGATCCGCCCGCACCGCTCCTCCGCGGACCAGCCGGCCAGGTCGGGCAACACCTCCTCGAAGGCGGCGCGCACCTCCTGCCGGTCGACCTCCCCGATCGGTCCGGTGACCCGCTGGACGAGTTCGGCACGGCTCGGCAGCGCGGGCAGACCCGCCGCGACCGCCGCAGCGGCGAAGCGGGTGGTGCTGATGTCATAGGGCGTGCCCTCGTCCGGGCAGCAGTCCGCGTCGTCGCAGAGCAGCGACCACCAACGCTCCCCGTCGCTGAGCAGCAGGTCGTGGATGCGGAAGTCGCCGAACAGCTCGGCCAGGTCCGCGAGCAGGTCCCGCGACTCGGCGGTCGGTTGGCAGAAACCGAGCAGGATCAGCGCATCCGCGTTGTTGGTGTCCACCACCCGGGCGAGCCGATCGGCCTCCCAGAGGGCGTGGTCCAGATCGGCACGGGCGGTGAACACCACCCGCCGGCCGCGCAGCGCGACCACGACAAAGGACTGCTGCGGATGAAAACCGAGCAGATAGGGCACGGCGGCGAGCACCTCTTCGGGTGACTGCGCGATCAACGAATCGGGTGTCTTCATGCGCCACACGATGGGCGGCATCGCCGAAATCGTGCGGCCGAGGAACCCCGACTGTGGACAGATCCAGCCCTGTGGACAAGTCCGCCGCGGTCATCGACCGAAGCACCCGATGCACGCCATCGGGTGCATCCGGGCTCAGGCGACCCGGCGCAGCGGCACCACGTGCCCGCCGGCGATCTCGGAGTAGATCTCCTCGAACTGGCCGAGGGTCGCACCCAGCGCGTGCTCGTGCACGATCTCGCGACTCTCCGCACCCATCCGCTTCCGCAGCCCGGGATCGCCGAGCAACCGGGCCAGATACCCGGACAGCTCGTCCACGTCTCCGGGGGCGTAGAGGAAGCCGTTCTTGTCGTGATGGACCAGGTGCGGCAGCGCCATCGCGTTCGCCGCGACGACCGGTTTGCCGGCGGCCATCGACTCCAGCGTGACCAGCGACTGCAGCTCGGCGACCCCGGGCATGCAGAACACATCGCACCGCCCGTACGCCGCCAGCAGATCCTCCTCGCTGACGAAACCGAGGAAGGTGGTGCGATCGGCGACGCCCTCGGACTGCGCGAGCGCCTGCCACTGGTCGCGGAAGGACCCGTCGCCGACGATCTCCAACCGGGCCTCGAGCCGCTGCGGCAGTCGGGCGAAGGCCTGGATCAGCTCGTTGACCCGCTTCTCCTGATCCAGCCGGCCGACGAACAGCACCGTCGGATGCGAACCGTGCCGAGCGTTGCGGCTGGCCTCGAGGTAGGGCTCGGGGTCGATCCCGCAGGAGATCGCCAGACCACCGGGCAGCCCGGCGGAGCTGGCCAGCAGTTCGACCGCACGCGGGGTCGGCGCGGTCACCACCTGGGCCCGGCCGAGCACCTTGGCGCAGTCCTTCCAGGCCATCCGGGACACCGCGTCGCGGGTCCGGTTCGGGATCTTGACCAGTTCGACCAGGTTCTCCGGCATGAAGTGGTTGGTCGCGACCAGTGGCAGATTCAGCTGATTCGCCTGCCCGGACAGCAATCGCCCGATCAGGAAGTGACCCTGGATGTGCGCCACATCGGGCTGCACCTGGTCGATGATCCTCCGGATCCGCGGCCCGGCCTGCCAGGGCATGCAGATCATGAACTGGTCGACCAGCGGGTAGCGGTGGGACGGCAGCCGGTGCACCACCACCTCGTCGCGGTCCTCGATGTATTCGCGCCCGGTCGGTGAGGGGGCGATCACATGCACCTCGTGGCCGCGGCCGACCAGGCCGGTGGCCAGTCGTTCGGTGAAGCGGGCGGCACCGTTGACGTCGGGGGGATAGGTGTCGTGGCCGATGAGGATCTTCACCGGGGATTTCCTTCCTGCGGGGACTTCTCGGGAGGGTCGACAGCGGTGCTGCCGGGGGTCTGGTTGCGGAGCCGGTTCGCCTCGGCCTCCTCGTACGCCCGCGCCGCGTCGGGGTGGTACTTGGACAGCAGCACCACACCGAGGGAGGCGAGCCCGCCGGCGAGGACCATGCCGATACCGGCACCGAGGCCGATGTTCGCGCCCTCACCGAGCACGATCAGCCCGAAGGCGACCGCGGTGAGCGGGTCGATCACGGTCATCGAACCGACCACGATCTCGGCCGGCCCGGAGGCGTACGCCTGCTGGATCGCCCAGGCGCCGATCGCGTAACAGGCCAGACAGCCGGCCAGGTTGGCCCAGAAGTGGGCGAGCCCCAGCTCCGCGCTGCGCTCCCAGGTGACCAGCGTGGTCTTCATCAGCGCGGTGGCCAGGCCATAGATCAGCGCACCGCTGGTCGCCCAGGCGAGGCAGCGCGCCGCCACCGGGCCCTTGGCGCCGACGATGCCGGCGATGATCGCCAGGGCGAAGACGACCAGCGAGGCGTAGAGGATCAGCCGGCCGTCGATGACGGTGTCCTCGGCCGCCGAGGACGCGGAGAACCAGGTGAAACCGACGATGCCGGCGACGGCCATCAGGATCGCGACGATCATCATCCGGGTGGGCCGGGTGTGGTTCTTCCGGGCGGCCAGCAGCACGGCGAACGGGACGGCCAGGATGCCGACCGGCTGGATCACCGTGACCGGCGCCAGTTTCACCCCGACCAGGTGCAGCAGCGCGCCGATCAGGATCATCCCGGTACCGAGGATCCAGTGCCGGTCCCGGACCATCGACAGCACCCGCCGCAGCGTCAACGTCCGCGACTCGGCATCGGCACCGAACTGTTTGCCGATGCCGTCGTGCTGGAAGGTGGCCCCGGTCGCGAAACAGAGGGAGGCCACCACGCCGAGCACCAGGGCGAGCGGGATGTTCTGCGTCATGCGGGCCGCTCCGGGGTGTGCGTCATGGTGTTCAGCCTTCCACCTTCCGTGCCGCCGGCAACTCGGGGATCGCCCGGGGCTTCACCCCAACGCGGACCCTCGTCCATCCCACCGCCGATGGAGGGGCAGCGGTTGCGCAAGCGTAACCGATCCACGGGCCTGCACAGCGGCAGCACGCCACACTCCGCGCACCGGATGGATCACCGGTAGACGATGACCTTGTCGCCTTCCTTGACGATGTCGAAGAGCTTCGCGATGGTCGCCCGGTCGCGCACGTTCACGCACCCGTGGGAGCCGCCGTTGTAGCCGTTGGCGGCGAAGTCGGCCGAATAGTGCACGGCCTGCCCGCCGGAGAAGAACATCGCGTACGGCATCGGGGTGTTGTAGATCGTCGAGACGTGGTTGCGCGACTTCCACTGGACGCTGAAGGTGCCCTCGCGGGTCGGCAGCTCCTCGGTGCCGAAGCGGACGTCGACGGTGTTCTGCACCTTGCCGTCGATCATCCAGCGCAGCTTGTTCTGGGTCTTGGAGATGCACAGCACCCGGCCGGTCATGCAGCGCGGGTCGATCCCGGCCGGTACGCCACCCGGCTCGGCCTTCTCGGTGGGCCTGCTGCTGGGTGTCGGGGTCGGCGTCGGCTTCGGCGCGTCGGCCTTCTCCGCATCGGTCGGGGTGCGGGTCATCTGCTGCAGCGCGGTCAGGGTGGCGCGATCGACCGCACCGGTGGACGGCAGGCCACGCTTGGCCTGGAACCCCTCGACACCGGCGGCGGTGGTCGGGCCGAAGAAGCCGGTGACGTTCTCGTCGAACCAGCCGATCTGCTTCAACCGGGCCTGCAGGTCGCGGACCTGGTCGCCGGAGGCACCGCGGGCCAGCAGCGCCGGCCCGGCGGCCGGCTTCGGCGTCGGGGTGGCGGTCCGGGTGGGCCGCGGTGTGGCGGTGCGGCTGGCGGACCGCGTCGGGGTGGCCGTGGGGGTCGACAGCACCGCCGGGGTCGGCGTGGGGGTGGCGGTGTCGACCGGGGTGGGCGCCGGCAGCGGTGTCACCGTGTCCACCGGTGCGATGGTCGGCGCGGGGGCCGGGGTGGCCACCTCCGTGGTCGGCTTGGCGCAGCCGGCCAACGGCACGGCGACCAGGACGGACAGGGCCAGGGCAGGCCTCACCAGTGCGGACCGAACGGGCGTACGCCGGGCCGTTCGCAGCGCCATCTCTCACCTCGCGGTATCGGGGAAGTTGATATCGACCCGATGAGGTTAGCCGCGGTCCCGGGTCGGGGCCGGGGGACGCACGCCGGAAAGTTTCACAATCAGGTCACGATGGTTCCGGTACCCGGGATCAGGCCACCTGGTCGGGGGTGGCGGCCCAGGTGTTGCAGCGGGCATAGCTGCTCCGGTCGGTGCCCAGGCCGCGGTCGAACCAGGCCTTCATGGTGCGGGCGCTGCCGTGGGTGCCCTCCCGGGTGACCTCATCGCTCTGCCGGTCGAAGTAGTCCGCCATCTCCTCCCGGTCAGCGGTGTCGGCGTCGATACTGCTCCACAGCGCCCCGTAGGCGACACCGGAGAAGCAGCCGGCCTGCAGTTCGGAGCGGCGGGACAGTTCCAGGCGCTGCTCGTTGTCGGCGGTCGCCAGCCGATCGGCGTACCCCTGGGTGATGCCGCCCGCCAGCTGGAGGTGGTGCCCGAACTCGTGGCTGATCACCGCGAAGTACCCGAGCCGCATCCCGCCGTAGAAGCGGCGGGTGTCATCGGAACGGGTGTCGACATAGATGGTGCGGTCCTCCGGGCAGTAGAACGCGTACCGGGTCAGCGTCCCGCAGGCGGTGTTCACACTGATGTTGAATCCGCTCACCCGGGGGGCGCTGAGCGCGATCCCCTGCTCCTCCAGTGGTGCGGCGTTCACCTCGGTGAGACAGTCCGCGATCTGTTGCAGGTACGCCACCAGCCGGGCGTCGGGCAGCGGTGGGCGTTGCTCGCCCAGCCCGGCGCAGCGGGCGCTCGAGCGGGCGAACGACACGTTGTAGAGCCGCGAGTCCTCGGCGGTCATCCGGGTGTACGCCGACGGCGGACGGGCCGCCTGCTCGGTGGCACCGGGGGCCGGTTGGGGCGGGGCGCTGCTGGTGGGGGTGCCGGCCGGCCGCTGCGGCGTATTGGGCCCGCCGGGCGGACCAGCAGTGGGGCCGCCGATCCCCTGGCGCAGCACCAGCACCACGGCCACCAGCACCACCGCGGCCGCGAGCATCCCGGTGAGCAGCGCGGTGCGCCGCAGCCGGCGGCGTTCGGCCGGCGGCCGGGGTTGGATCGCGGGTTCTCCGGGCACGGCTCACAGGCTAGGCAGTGCCGGGGGCAGTCGCGAACCAGCCCGTGGTGGGATCGTCCGCTGCGACCGTGGTCGCCGGTTCGCCGGCCCCCTCCGCCGAGGGTCCCGCATTCGCGGTGAGCGGTTCCGGGGTCACCCCCGGGCGCGAAGAATGGGGTCATGACGGTCCCGATGCAGCCACCCTTCCCGTTCGCGAGCTTTCCCCGGCGGCAGCCGCCGCCGGCGATGCGGGTCGGGGACGCCGAGCGCGCCGAGGCCTGCGAGCTGTTGAACCGGCACTTCACCGCCGGCCGACTCGGCCACGACGAGTTCGAGGAGCGGTTGTCGACGGCGGTCGCGGCGCGGACCGAACCGGAACTGGATCGGCTCTTCGCCGATCTGCCGCAACTTCCCCCGCCACCACCGACCCCGGCACCGGCGCGCCCGGCGCAGTCCCATCCGGTCCGCGATCTGTTCTTCGCGTTGACCATGCTCGGCGGCCTGCTGGCGATCCCGGTGGTGCTGCTGATGCTGCTCGGGGCGATGATGTTCAGCCCGGGGGTCTTCCTCTTCTCCCTGGTGGGCGGCAGCCTGGCCGCCTTCTCCGGTGCGACGCTGACCCGGATGTGCCTGACGGACCGGGTCGAGCGGCACCGGTCCGCTCCACAGCCGGGCGGGCGTCAGCCCTTGCAGCCGTAACCTGTCTGCGGCACGTTCGTGCCGGTGCAGTAGCCGTGGCCGGCGTACACGCCACCGGAGTTGACCGTCAGCTCCGAGACCGTGACCAGGGTCGCGCCCTTGTCCTGCAGATCCTTGACGATCGTCGGCGCGGCGGCGACCGTGCTGTCGTGGATGTCGTGCATCAGCACGATCGACGACGGCTTGGCCAACCCCTGGTAGATGGCGCTGTTCTCGGTCTTGGCGGTGCTCTTGGTCTGCCAGTCCATGGTGTCGACGTTCCAGTTGATGATCGCCATCCCGCCCTCGGCGATCACCTTGTCGGTGGCGTCCTTGTGCGAGCCGTAGGGCGGGCGGAACAGCAGCGGCTTGCGGCCGGTGATGGCCTCCAGTCGGTCGCTGTTGCCGAGCGTCTCCTCGCGCAGCTTGGTGCCGCTCAGCTTGGCCAGGTCCGGGTGGTTGGCGGAGTGGTTGCCGACCTCGTAGCCACTGCTGGCGACCAGCCGGACGTTGTCCGGGTAGGCCTTGATGCTCTGCCCCATCTGGAAGAAGGTGGCGGCCGCCTTCGCATCATCGAGGGCCTGCACCACCTTCGGCGTACCGGCCGCGGGGCCGTCGTCATAGGTCAGCGCAACGCACTTCAGCACCCGGCAGTCCGGGCCGACCGCGGTGGAGGGACGCTCCCCCGGGGCGGGGGTGGCGCTGCCGCCGGGAGTCGCGGTCGCGCGCGGGGTGGCCGAACCCGCGGGCGTGGCGCCCGGGGTCGCGGCGCCGGCGGAACCCGGGGTGGCCGAGCCCGGCGCGGCGCTCGGGTTCTTCTCGGGCGTCGCCTTCGGGGTGGCGGTGGCGGTGTAGTCGGCGGGGCGGGTGGCGGCCGCCTGGGCGTTCATCCCGTACGCCGACAGCAGTCCGGCGACCCGGTCCTTGGGCAGCACCAGTCCCTGGGGTTTCGCATCGAGGACGCCGCTGCCGAACTTCAGCACCACGTTGCCGTCCGGGTCGAACCCCATCGCCGGGCCGGTGCCCTGCGGGGCCGGGGCGTCGGCGAGTGCGGCGGAGACCTTGGCCGGATCCAGCTTCTGCTGGCCACCCGCCTCGGTGACCGCCCTGGCGAAATCGGCCCACTTGGTCTCTTCGATCAGGATCGGGGAGGAGAAGGTCTGGGCGGTGCTCGGGTCGTACCAGAGGGTGGCCGGTCGCTCGATCTGCTGGCCGTCCTCGGTGCTGACGCTCTTCAGCACCACGCCGACCGCGTCCGGGGAGCTGGCGATCACCTTGGCCCGGATCTCGACCTGGTCGGCCTTCGCCCAGTGCGCCAGCCGCAACTGCTTCTCCCGGACCACCTCGACGGCCTGGGTCAGGTTGCGCGCCTTCGGCACCTGCGGCACCTCGGCGACCACCTGGCGGGAGTCATCGCGCAGCGTCACCGACTGCAGGGAGGACACCTTGGCGTTGTCCACCTCGACGAATCGGGCCTCCGGGGCGGCAGCCGTCGGTTGCTGGCTGCCCACAGGTTTGGCGTTCGGGTCGGCCGTCTTCGGCGCCGGCGGCGTACCGCAGGAGGCGAGCAGAATTGGCACCAGGCCACCGATGGCGACCACCCCGAAATATGAACGAACGCTAAGCACGGCGGCGAGTCTAAGCGGAGCGACGGTCAATCTTCACATCGCCACCCGCCGCCGGACACCGCACCGGATTTCACCATCAGATGAGTCATCGGGCGGTGAGGACCCGGTCCGGTCAGCGGGCCAGGAAAGCGTTCACCTGCGCACTGAACTCCGCGGCGTACTCGATCTGGGTCCAGTGCCCGCAGCGGCCGAAGAGGTGCGCCTGGGAGTCGTCGATCCAGTCCAGCAGGGTCAGCGAGTTCGTCAGCGGGATCACCTTGTCATCGCGCCCGTGGACGATCAGTGTCGGCGCGGTGATGCCGCGGATGTCGGCCTCGGGGTGTGCCATCGCATCGACCCAGCGCTGCCGCGGGGCGGGGAACATCCGGGCGAACGCGTCCTGCGTGCGCAGGCTGGCGGTGTAGCGGGACTGCACCATGTCGTCGGTGATGAACGAGGCGTCGTGGGCGAACACCTCACGCATCAGGCGGCCCATCGCCTCCGGCGAGGGTTCGTAACCCCAGACCGCGTCCAGTCCGTCGGTGAGTTCGAACGGTACGCCGACGCTGCCCATCAGCACGAGTTTGTCGACCCGGTCGGGGTGGGCGATGGCCAGCGCCAGCGCCATCGACCCGCCGAAGGAGTTGCCGACCACACTGACCCGCTCCAGGTCGAGGGCGTCGAGGAAGTCGACGATCTGCCGCAGCCAGGCCTCGCGGGAGAACTCCTGGTCCTCGGGGATCTCGGTGTAGCCGAAACCGGCCAGGTCCGGAGCCAGCACCCGCGCATGTTCGGCGAGGGGGTCGAGCACCAGCCGCCAGTTGGCGTAGGAACTCACCCCCGGGCCGGACCCGTGCAGCAGCAACAGCGGCGCACCGCTGCCCTGCTCGAGATAGTTGGTCCGGATCGCACCGGTCTGGACGCTCTCGCCGACCTCGGGATTCTCGCCCTGCGCGGGCTCGCCACTCTGCATGCGCCGATCGTGGCACGGCGCCCGGAGCGGCGACAGGGCCCGTTCCGGTGTGCGGATCGCACGGTGGAACGGGCCCTGGTGCGGGGAAGTGCTCGCCGGAGAACCGGTCAGTTCGGCCGGCCGGCCCGGTAGTGCTCCTGCGCCTCGGTGACGGTGAGCGCCCGGTCATAGATCGCGATGTCGTCCGCCCAACCGGGGAAGGAGTTCAGCGAGGGCGCCGACGGCCAGCCGCTCAGGTTGTCGTAGCCGACCCGCCAGTGCCCGTCATAGGACTGCACGGAGGCGGCCTGACGGCTGAGTGCGGTGCCGTCCACGATCAGCCGCATCCCGGAGGCGTCCCGGGTGGCGACGATGTGGTGCCACTGACCGTCGTCGTAGCGCGACTTCGTCTCCAGCCGGTTCGGGCCGTAACCGTCGTTGCCGTAGATGATGCGCCCATCGGTGGTCAGGTAGATGGCGCGGTCGTAGAGCCCCGAGCTCCGCGGAGCCCGGCTCTCACCGTAGCCGATCAGCCGCCCGCCCTGTCCCTGGAGGCCGGTCTTGAACCAGAGTTCGAGGGTGAAGGACTGCGGCCCGGGCCCCGGGAAACGCTTCGCGAGATCCATCCCACCGGTCGGCCGCGCCAGGTAGACCGCTCCCCCACGTCCGGTGCGACCGGCACCGGCCTGGGTCGTCAGGCCCGCGTTGTTGGTGCTGGCGGAGGCGCCGCTGGTGTCTCGGGCGGGATCGGCGGTGTCACCCTCCCAGAAGACGATCGGCTTCGCGGTGCGGATCAGGTTGCCGTAGTCGACGGTCGCGGCGGTGGTGAACGCGGCGGTGGACTGTGACCTCGCACTGAAGGCGGCCGAGGCGGTCGGCGGCAGGGTGGCGACGGCGAGTACGCCGAGGGCGGCCAGGGTGCCGGTCAGGGCGATCGCGGCGGGACGGCGGACCTGCTGGAGCTGCCCGGAGCCGATCGCACAGAGGACGGCGAGGGCGGCCGTGGTGGCGACCAGCGGGCCCATCGCGCCGGCCCGGAGCCAGACCAGCGGCAGACCCAGCCACGGGACCCGGATCACGCCGATACCGCGTACCTCTTCGTTGCCGATCGGGCTGGAGTCGGGCTCGGGGTTGGCGTCCCCCTGCAGGATCAGCGCGCCCTCGGGGTTGCGCTCCAGCATCCGGTGCAGCCGGAGCCGGTCCGCGTGGTCGGGGTCATTGGCCAGCACGACCCGGCCGGGCTCGACGTCCGCGCCCGCCATCGGCATGCTGACCACGACGTCACCGGCGTTGATGGCCGGGGCCATCGATCCCGTGACGACGGTGGTCGAGGTCCAGCCGAGTGCGAGCGGGGTGACCGCCCAGACGGCCATCCCGAGCACGGCGAAGAGCACCGTGCGGGCGGCCACCAGGAGGATCAGGCCCGGCCAGGTCGCGGTGTTCACAGGTTCTGCGCCTCCCAGACGAAGTCCAGCGCGGCGGTGCTGGCCTGGGTGCTGTTCGGGGCGTCGTCGGGGAAACGGTAGGTGATCATGTAGGTCCGGATCTCACCCTTGTTGCCGGTGGTGTTCCAGTCGCCGACGCCGTTGGCGTAGTTGGTCGGGCCGGCGGCGAACTTGGCCATCGGCCCGTCCACGATGGTGGTGCCGCCGGCACCGCAGCTCGTGGCCTGGACGACCTTGATCGAGATGTACTGGTCGAGCTGGTTGGTGGCCTTGGCGTTGGCGGCGTACAGCTTGACCCGCGAGGGCGAGGTGCCGTCGGAGGTGACGGTGATGCACTTCTCGCCCTGCTGGCCCGGTCGCAGGTTCTTGACGGTGAACATCGCGGCGCCGCGGTCGTCGTCGGTCAGCTTCACGCTGCCGGTCTCCCAGCTGTTGCCGGTGTTCTCGGTCTTGGCGCTGAAGGCGGAGTAGGAGGCCTGGGAGACGATCAGGCCGCTGACGATGAGGGCGGCGGGGATGGCGGCCCAGGGGGCGATGCGGGCGATCTTGCGGGAGGGGGTCTTCTGGCTCATGGCGGTAGCGGTTCCTTCGGGTCGGATGAGTGGAGCTGAGTCGAGGTTCGGGCCGGCTCTCCGGCCGACAACAGAAACACTAGATTCCGAATCACTCGTTTGTCAAACTACTCTGTTAAAGAGTGACACGGATCACGAGTTACGCGTATGTCGAGTGAAGATGTCGCCAGATCGACCTGGCCCGCAGGCACCCGGGCAACGAAAAGACCGCCCCGGCCGTTCGGCCGGGGCGGTCTGATCTGCAGGCGGGCAGGACGCTCAGGCGTCCTGACTGGCCACCATCGCGTTGGTGAGGTCGTCGACGAAGGCACTGGCAGCGAGGAGCCGCTGCGGGTCGGCATCCTTCAGCGCACCCAGGGTGGTGGCGGCGTACCGGTCGATGATCTGGGTCATCACCTCATCCCCCTGCGGGGTCAGGCTGAGCAGCACGCTGCGCCGGTCGCGCGGGTGCGGGCTGCGCAGCACCAGGCCACTTTCGGTCAACCGGTCGATCAGCGCGGTCACCGACCCGGTGCTCATCGACAGCTTCTGCGCCAGCGCCTTGGGGGTGATCCGCCGCTCGTACTCGACATAGATGAGCGCGTTCAACTCGTGCAGCGTCATCTTGAGTTCCTTGGCGAGCTCGGCACGCATCCGTTCATTGGCCATGCTGAGCCGGCCGAGCCGGTCGATCAGCGTGAGCAGTTCGGCCGAGTGCATGGCCGCGGCCGAGATGACGGCCGGACTGAGCCCGTCGGTGGAACTGGGATTGCTGGACAACGGTGCGCTTCCTTTCGCGGTTCGGGACCCCCGAGTACAGGTGATCCATTACTCTAACATTAAATAGCTCGCCTATCAAGATTGATGGCTGGCGAACTAGTCCTGCATCGAGACGACTCGTGCGGACTAGCGGCCGCGCCGAGCCGCGGCGGCGGGCCCCGCGAGCGCCCGGGACACCCCGCGTGCCGCGGTGACGACCGCCGGCGTGAGCCGGCGCAGCACCGTCGAGGAGGCGCGGGTGCTCACACTGAGCGCGGCGACCACGCGCTGATTCGGGCCCCAGACCGGCGCCGCCACCGAGATCAGGCCCAGTTCCCGCTCCTCCAACTGATAGACCACCCCGGCCTCGCGCGCACGTTCCAGCGCCCGGGCGAGGCGGCCCGGATCGGTGATGGTGTTCGGGGTGAAGCGCTCCAACCCCTCGGCGACGAGCCGCTCGAAGAGCTCCGGTCCGGCATAGGCGAGCAGCACCTTCCCCACCCCGGTCGCGTGCAGGGCGAGCCGGGAGGCGACCAGGGAGGCCATCGCCACGGAATCCCGCCCGTGGATCTTCTCCACCACCAGCGCATGGGTCCCGCTCAGCACCGCGAGCTGGACATTCTGACCGGTGGCGATGAACAGGTCCTCCAGGTAGGGCAGCGCCGCATCGCGGATGTCCCCGCGCCGGGCGGTGCGGGAGCCGATCTCCCAGAGCAGGGTGCTGGCCCGGTAGCTGCCACTGTCCTCCCTGACCAGCAGGCCACCGGCGGTGAGTTCGCGCAGCAGCCGCAGCGCGGTCGCGGCCGGCAGCCCGGTCGCTCGGCGCACCTCGGCCAGGCTGAGCGGTCCATCGGTACGCCCGAACGCGGTGAGCACGGCGACGACCTTGTTGGTCACCGTCCGCGCCGGCTCGCGCGCATTTCCGGCCATCGCTCGACTCCCCATCCCCCGCTGCTGCGACCCTGCCGCACCGGTTCGGGGAAGAATATTCGAAACGTGCCACTGAGTGAAATACCACCCCTACCGCGGCCGGACCCGACCGGCTCTACTTGCCCTGTTGCAGGGCGGCAACGGCTCCCAGCGCAGGTGAGCCGCGAAAGGTGGACATGAACACAGTGAGCACGGGCGATCAGCAGGAGTCCACCGCGGCGGTGGGTATCGATGCCCGCTACGCGCGTCGGGCGGCGGTCAGCAGCCTGGTCGGATCGACCATCGAGTGGTACGACTTCTTCCTCTACGGGACGGCCGCGGCGCTGGTCTTCAGCGCGGCCTTCTTCGCCCCGCTGCCCGAGTCGTGGCAGCAGTTGATGTCCTATCTCACCCTGGCCATCGGATTCGCGGCCCGACCGATCGGCGGCATGCTGTTCGGGCACTTCGGCGACCGATTGGGACGCAAGTCGACCCTGATCGTGTCGCTGATGCTGATGGGCGGCACCACGGTGGCCATCGGCCTGCTGCCGACACACGCCCAGATCGGCCTGTGGGCACCGATCCTGCTGGTCATCTGCCGATTGCTGCAGGGCATCGCGATCGGTGGCGAGTGGGGTGGCGCGGTCCTGCTGGCGGTCGAAGCAGCGCCCCCGGAGAAGCGCCGGTTCTATGGCTCGTTCCCGCAGATCGGCACCCCGTTGGGCCTGATCCTGGGCAACGTCGTGGTGCTGATCGTGTCGAACCTGATGTCGGACCAGGCGTTCCTGTCCTGGGGTTGGCGCCTGCCGTTCGTCGCCAGCGTGGTGCTGCTCGGCGTCGGCCTGTTCATCCGGTCGCGGGTCCCGGAGACACCCGCCTTCGTCAAGGCGCAGCAGCAGGCACCCGAGCAGGAGGAGGTGCCGCTGCTGCGGGTCCTCAAGAACTATCCCAAGCAGGTGCTGCTCGGCATCTGCGTCCTGGTCGGCCATTCGGCGACCACCTACATCGTGCTCACCTTCTCCCTCGGCTACGGCACCACCCGGCTCGGCTTCACCCGTTCCCAGGTGCTCACCGGGGTGCTCATCGTCGGGGTGCTCTGGGCGATCAGCATCCCCTTCTGGGGGCGGATGGCCGACCGCAGCGGGCTGCGCCGGCTCTTCCTGATCGGCACCATCACCCTGCTGGTCGCGATGCCGCTCTACCTGCCGCTGCTCGGTCTGCGGTCGGTCCCGGCGCTGATCGTGGCCTCGGTGCTGCTCGGGGTGATCCTGCCGATCGCACACACCGGCCAGGGCAGCATCCTCGCCGACCTGTTCCCGACCCGGGTCAGCTATTCGGGCACCTCGCTCAGCTATCAGCTCGGCGCCCTGCTCGGCGGGGGCCTGGCCCCCTTCATGGCCTCCTGGCTGATGCTGGTCACCGGCCGCGTCTGGCCGGTCACCGCCTATGTGGTGGTCCTGCTGCTGCTCACCCTGGTCACCATCCCGGCGATCGCCCGAGCCGCTGCCGCGGGACGGGAGCAGACCGATGCCGGCAACTGAGAACTCCAAGCAGACAAGGATTTCGGACAAGCAGACGATGATCGACCCAGCAACCGCACACACACCCGGCCTGCTCGAGGGCTTCTCGGTGGAGATCACCGGCAAGGATGTCCCCGCCCTCATCGAGGCCGCGCCGCTGCTCCCCCGCGGCACGGCGGTCAACATCACCTACCTGGCGAACGAGGACGCCGCAAGCAGGCTACGGGCCGCGGAATCCGTGCTGTCGTTGGGACTCCACCCGGTCCCACATCTGTCGGCGCGCCGCATCAGGTCCGCCGCGGAGCTGACCGAGACGCTGGCCGCATACCAGCAGGCCGGTGCCGCCGACGAGGTCTTCCTGATCGGTGGTGACCCGCCGAGCCCGGAGGGCCCCTTCCCGGATGCGCTGTCGCTGATCGAAACCGGTGTCCTCGAACAGCACGGGGTACGCAGTGTGGGCATCGCCGGCTACCCGGAGGGGCACCCGAAGATCGCCGACGCCGACCTGGCGGAGGCGATGGGACTCAAGCTCGATGCGATCGCCGAACGAGGGATGGCCGCCTCGATCATCACCCAGTTCGGATTCGACGCCGAACCGGTGCTGAACTGGATCCGCGGCCTGCGGGGCCGTGGCATCGGCGCACCGGTTCGCGTCGGCGTACCGGGCCCGGCCGGTATCAAACGGCTGCTCGGCTACGCCCGCCGCTTCGGCGTCGCCTCCTCGGCCGGGATCGCGCAGAAATACGGTCTGTCGCTGACCAGCCTGATCGGCACCGCCGGTCCGGAGAAGTTCCTGCATGCACTCGACGACGGACTCGAGCCGGACATCCACGGCCAGGTGCTGTTGCACTTCTACACCTTCGGCGGGGTGCCGGCCACCGCCAGATGGGTTCACGACCACTCGGAGGAGTTCTGATGACCAGGATGAAGGAAGCCCGCGCTGCGGCGATGGGTCTGCCGCCCGATCATGCCTCGTTGATCGTGCACGGCCCGGACCGGCCGGGCATCGTCGCGGCGGTGACCAGCGAGCTGACCGGACTCGGTGCCAACATCGTGTCGCTGGCCCAGCACACCGACGACCCGGAGGGCGGAAATTTCTTCCAGCGCGTGGTTTTCGAGCTTCCCGGGTTGACCGCGAGGATGCCGGAACTCCGCGACACGATGGAGAAGACCGTCGGCACCGGGCTCGGCCTGCAATGGCGGGTACGCGACCTGTCGGTCCCGCTGCGGGTGGGCATCCTGGCCTCGAAGTCCGACCACTGCCTGCTGGATCTGCTGTGGCGGCAGCGTCGCGGCGAACTGCCGATCCTGGTGCCGATGGTGATCTCCAACCACCAGGATGTCGCCGAGGACGTCCGGTTCCTCGGCATTCCCTTCTTCCACGTGCCCAGCGCCGGGGAGGACCGCGAGGGCCCGGAACGGGAGATGCTCAAGCTGCTGGTCGGCAACGTCGACTTCGTCGTGCTGGCTCGATACATGCGCGTGCTGTCACCGACCTTTCTCGAGGAGGTGGGGGCCCGGTGATCAACATCCATCACTCGTTCCTGCCGGCCTTCATCGGCGCCGGGCCCTATCGGAAGGCGAAGGAGCGCGGGGTCAAACTGATCGGCGCCACCGCGCACTACGTGACCGAGGACCTGGACGAGGGGCCGATCATCGAACAGGACGTCGTCCGGGTCTCCCACCGGGAAACCGTCGACGAACTGACCCGTCGGGGTGCCGATGTCGAACGACAGGTCCTGTCCCGTGCGGTGCTCTGGCACTGCCAGGACCGCGTGATCCGCAACGGCAACCGCACCGTGGTGCTCTGACCTGATCGCGCCCGCGCACCGTTTCAACCCAAGCGAAACCCAACTGACCGACACCGGCGATGGCGCAAGCTCCCGCCGGACACAGAGAGGAACCACCACAGTGACCACACCTACCGGCGACGGATCCCTGCAGCAGCTGATGGACGAGGTCGGCGACCTCCCCACGCTGGTCGACTACTTCTACAACGACACCCAGTCCCCGCACTTCAGCCGGGCCGGGGTGACCAGGACCGGTGCGTTCATCCCACCGGCGTACACCAACTGGCGCGATGAGCAGCGCGCCTGGAACGAGACGGCGGTGCTGTTCCACCAGTCGCACCACATGCCCGAGCTCTTCCTCGAGGGCCCGGACGCGTTCCGGTTGCTGGAGCGACTGGGCGTCAACTCGCTGGCGAACTTCACCACCGATCGGGCCAAGCAGTACGTGGCCTGTGCACCCAGCGGCCGGGTCATCGGCGACTGTGTCGCCTACCGGCTCGGTGAGGAGAAGTTCGAGCTGGTGTCGGGGATGCCGCTGCTCAACTGGGTGCACTACAACGCCGAGACCGGTGACTATGACGTCACGGTGACCCGCGACAACCACAGCACCGCCAACCCCACCGGTCGCCGGGTCAACTTCCGCTTCCAGCTCGACGGCCCCAATGCCGGGGACATCTTCGCCGACGCCGTCGAGGGCGAGGCGCCCGAGATCGGCTTCTTCCGGACCGCGAAGGTGAAGATCGCCGGTGTCGAGGTGCTCGTGCTGCGGCACGGCATGGCCGGGAACAAGGGCGTCGAGCTCTCCGGCCCCTACGAGCACCACGACACCGTGCGTGCGGCGCTGATCGAAGCCGGCCGCAAGCACGGGCTGGTACCGGCGGGGACCCAGGCGTACTTCAGCACCCCGATGCAGAGCGGGTGGATGGCGTACCCGGTGCCGGCGATCTTCGACGACGAGTCGCTGCGCGGTTATCGGGAGTGGCTGCCCGCGAACACCTGGGAGGCCAGCACCAACCTCGGCGGCAGCTTCGTCTCCTCCGACATCACCGACTACTACGCGACGCCCTACGACCTCGGTTACGAGCGGCTGGTGAAGTTCGACCACGACTTCATCGGTCGTGAGGCGCTGGAGGCGCTGGATCCGGCCGACCGGCGCAAGCGGATGACGCTGGTGTGGAACCACGAGGACGTCGACAAGGTCTTCGACTCCCAGCTCGGCGAGGGTCCCCGCTTCAAGTCGCTGGACTTCCCGATCACCTACTACGCGTGGAACCAGTTCGACAGCGTGACCACTCCCGACGGGAAGCCCGCCGGCGTCTCCTGCCATGCCGGCTACCTGAACCCCGAGGGCGAGGCGCTCTCGATCGCCATGCTGGATCAGGCGTACGCCGAGCCCGGGACCGAGCTGGTGATCACCTGGGGCGAACCGAACGGTGGTTCGCGCAAGCCGCAGGTCGAGCAGCACGAGCAGACCCAGGTGCGCGCCACCGTGGCACCCGCCCCCTACTCGAAGCTCACCCAGCAGCTGCAGCGCTCCGCCGTCGGCGGTTCGCACTGACCCCGCCCTCCGCTGGCTGAGCGAGGGAGGAACCCCACGTTCATCGAGTAGCTGCCCCGGCGCCGCGAAGCGGAGCCGGGGCAGCGTGTCGAGATGAACCTCCCCCGCAAACCCTGCGTACATGCAGATCCCGACAACGACGAGAGCCCGCCAGGACCTGGTTTCCCAGATCCTGGCGGGCTCTGCCGTCGGCGGTCGTTCAGTTGACGGTCGGCTGCTTCGGCTCGGCCGACGGCACCGCGGGCTCGCCCTCGGCGGAATCGTCGATGGCCTCCAGGTCGACCTTGTCCCGGCCCCGCGGTGAGGCGACGATCATGGCCAGCAGGCAGATCGCGAGTACGCCGACCCAGAGTCCGCTGAGCGCGGCCACCCCGCCGGCAGCGATCACCGCGGTGGCGATCGCCGGGGAGAACCCGGCGCCGAGCGTCGAGCCACCCTGGTAGGTCAGCGAGGCACCGGTGAACCGCACCTTGGTCGGGAACAGTTCCGACAGGTAACCGGCCAGCGGTCCGAACATCAATCCCTGCATGAACTGGGACAGCATGATGGCCACCCCGAAGCCGGTGGCGGTACCCGATTCGACCAGCAGCAGCACCGGGTACGCGGCCACCGCCATGCCGACCATGCCGATGCCCATGATCAGCTTGCGGCCGAAGCGATCGGAGAGGATCGCCGCGACGAAACAGACGACCAGCAGCATCACCGCGGAGGTGGCCTTCAGGTTGAGCACGTGGGTCTGGTTGGCACCCGCGTCGACGCTGCGGGAGACGGCCCAGACGGCCATCAGACCCGACACGGTGAACTGGGCGGTGGCGACGAGGATGCCGACGATCACCATCTTCGGGTGCTGGGTGAGCACCTGGGCGATCGGCAGGCGCCGTTCCTCGGCCTTCTTCGAGGCGGCGACGAAGATCGGGCTCTCCGAGACCGAGGCGCGTACCCACAATCCGACGATGACCAGCACGAAGCTCAGCAGGAAGGGGACCCGCCAACCCCAGGCGAGGAACTGTTCCCGCGGCAGCATCGTGAACAATGAGGTGACCAGGGTCGCCAGCAGCGCACCGGCCGGGGCGCCGGAGCTCGCGAAGGTCGCGGCCAGGCCACGACGTCCGCCCGGTGCGTGTTCCAGCGCGAGGGTGGCCGCGCCGCCCCACTCGCCGCCGACGGCGATCCCCTGCAGGATTCGCAGCAGCAGAAGGAGAACGGGCGCCGCAGCACCGATCTGGGCGACCCCGGGCAGCAGGCCGATGCCGACGGTTCCGGCACCCATCATCAGCATGGACAGCACGAGCATCTTCTTGCGTCCAAGGCGATCCCCGAAGTGGCCGAAGATGACCCCACCGAGCGGCCGGGCAAGATAGCCGGTGGCCAGGGTGGCGAAGGCGCTGAAGGTGGCAAGGGTCGGCGACAGGCCGGCGAAGTAGACCGACTTGAAGACGAGCGCGGCCGCGATCGAGAACAGTGAGAAGTCATAGAACTCGATGACGCTGCCGAGGAAGGCCGAGGACAGGATCCTGCGCATCTGTGGTGTGTTGAGACTGGCTTGTGCCGGTGCCTGCGACTCTGAAGACATACGGCGTCCTTTCGGTAGGTGTGCGCTCAGTCGCGCTCGATGGAAATGAGTTGGAGATCGTCCGGGACCAGGACGGTGCCGGGAAACGTTTCCTTGGCGGCGAGCCAGACACTGGGGTCGGCGTCCGCCGGGGCGATGTGGTGCAGCGCCAACCGGGCGACCCCGGCCCGGGCCGCGATCTCACCGGCCTCGACCGGCGTGGTGTGGGCGGTCCGGTGGTGCCGCATCACCGCGGCCAACCGGTGCGGGGCCTGGCGGCGGTAGGTGGCCTCGATCGTGTCGAGATCGATCGCCTCGTGCAGCAGCAGGTCCGCGCCGCGGGCCAGGCGTACCAGGTTGTCACTCGGTGCGGTGTCCCCGGAGACCACCACCGACCCGGCATCGGCATCGATCCGGTACGCCAGGGCGGGTGCGATCGGCTGATGGCGGACCAGGGTGGCGGTGATGCGTACCCGATCGTCCTCGTGGACGAGGAACGGGTCCATCTCCGGGTGCGGGTTGTCGTTGGGGTGGAAGCCGGCCGCCGCGGGTGGCTCGATGTCCACACCGGTGAACAGTTCCTGCGGATCGACCCGCAGGCTGTCGCGCATCCGGTCGGTGACGTCGGTGCCGTAGGACTCGATCAGGCCCGCGATCAGCGCCGCGGTCCCGGGGGTCGGGTTGTTGGGGTACGGCAGCGCGGGCTCGCTGCTCGCCGCGGGGCTCAGCGCCGGCAGCGCACCGCGGTCACCGGGACCGTAGACCGGTACCGGTCCCTCGGCACGCGGTCGCATCGCGGCATGACCGAAGAGCATCAGCCCGGGCAGGTCGACGACGTGATCGGAATGCAGGTGGGTGATCAGCACCGCGCGCAGCGCGTCGAGCCGAATGCCGGCGCGGTGCAGCTGGCCCGCGGCACCGTAGCCACAGTCGATGAGGTAGGCCGCGTCACCGACCGTGACGGCGGTCGCGATGCCGCTCCGCGGCCGCTGCCCCCACCACCGTGGCCCGCCGGCGGTTCCGAGGGTGATCACCTCGACCGGATCCGATGCTGCCATCGCCCCCACCTCTTTCCAGACGGCCGACACCGGCTGCTCCGGCGTCGAGTGGGAACATTCGAGCATGATCATTACCCACTGAAAATCACCGAAAATGGGTGAACTACCTAAGATGAACTGATGAAGGAGCCAACCCTGCGCCAGCTCCGCTTCCTGCTGGCGGTCGCCGATCACGGGTCGGTGCAGGCAGCGGCGAAGGCGCTGCACATGTCCCCGACCGGTGTCTCGGTCGGGCTGGACGAGCTGGATCACATCATCGGCGTGCAGCTCACGGTCCGACGGCGATCCAAGGGGGCCGCGCTGACCCCGGCCGGGCGCGAGGTGGTGCGGCGGGCGCGGGCCATCCAGGATGCCGTCGCCGAACTGGGCGTCGCGGCCCAGCAGATCCGCGGCACCCTCACCGGTGTCGTGCGGGTCGGCTGCTTCCCCACCCAGTCACCGGCGCTGGTCCCCGAACTGCTGGAACGGTTGCAACACACCCATCCCGGACTGGAGGTCGACCTGGTCGAGGATTCGGCGGATCGGCTGCAGGACCAGGTGCGCGCCGGGGAGCTGGATCTTGCCCTGATGCTGGAGAACCAGGCCGATCGCGATCTGGAGGTGATGCCGATCATGCCGACCCACACCCAGGTGCAGATCTCACCGCGGCATCGGCTCGGGATGCGGCGAAGGCTGCGGTTGGCCGAACTGGCCGAGGAACCGCTGGTCCTGCTCAATGTCGAACCGAACGCGAAGCTGACCCTGGCCTCGTTCACCGATCGTGGGCTGACCCCGAAGGTGTTGACCCGCACGGCCAGTCACGAGACGATCCGTTCGCTCGTCGGTCGCCGACTCGGCTACACCCTGATCATGGGCGTCATCCAGCGACGGACCAGCATCGAGGGACTGCCGCTGGCCTACATCCCGCTGGCCGACGACCTCCCCGCGAACGCGGTGGTCGCGGTGCGGCGCCCGGGCGGTCCGACCAGCGCCCGGGTCACTGCCGCGATGCGGGTCGTGCGGGCCATCGGGTTGGCCGCAGGAAACGGGAGGCCGTCGCCGGCCAGTGATCTGCTGCCGGGATGAACACCGTGCCGGGCGCATCGGGGTGCGTTATGCCGGACCGGGCATAACGGGACAAGCATCGTGCATTGGTGACCGGGTGACGACAGGAGCAGGGTGCTGATCACCACTGTTGTTCCAACGGCTCGACCATCAGGAGGCGCCGTGACCGCTGCGAACCCCACCGACGAACGACTTCACCGCTTTCTGACCGACGTACGCCGGGAGCTCGGCCCGGACGCGGTGAGCGATTCGCCCGAGGTCCGCACCCGGTACGGCGACTCAGAACTCCCCAGCGGCCCCTGCCTGCCCGCCGCGGTGGCATATCCCCGCAACACCGCTGAGGTGCAGACGATGGTCCGCCTGGCGAGTCGGCACGTCGTGCCGCTGCATGCGATCAGCACGGGTCAGAACGTCGGCCTCGGCAACTCGGTGGCCGTGGCACCGGGGACGGTCACCCTCGATCTCGGCCGCCACCTCGACCGCATCCTGGAATTCGACGATCGCTTGAACTACGTGGTCGTCGAGCCGGGGGTCAGTTATGCCGCGCTGGCAGCATTTCTGGTCGACCGGGGGGACCACCTGATGTGCGACACCACGTCGGGTCCACCGACCGGCGGTCCGCTCGGCAACACCCTGGACAAGGGCGGTGGCTACACCCCGGCCGCCGATCATTTCGGGAACAGCTGCGGCCTCGAGGTCGTGCTCGGCGATGGCCGCGTGTTGCGTACCGGGGACGGTGCATCCCCCGACAGCCGCACCTGGCACATCGCGAAATACGGCTTCGGGCCGGTGCTGGACGGGCTCTTCCTGCAGTCCAATCTGGGGATCGTCACCAGGATGGGGATCTGGCTGATGCCCAGGCCACCGGTGATCCGCTCGTTCTTCTTCATCTTCCCCGATGACGACGACATCGCCGAGATCGTGGAAATCGCGCGTACGTTGAAGTTCTCGGGCCTGGTCCCGACGGCGATCAAGGCCACCGGCGACCTCTACTCACTGGCTTCCCATATTCCCTACCCGGACCTGCCGCGGCCGCTGACGACGCAGCTGCGCCGTGATCTGCACCGGGAACACGATGTCGGCGCCTGGATCGTCAGCGGTGCGCTCTACGGTTCCTCGGAGGAATCGATTGCGCCCGCCCTTGATCGGGTCCGCAGTCTCTTCACCGATTCGGGGAAAGGACGCTTCATCGACCATGACGAGGCGCTGGAACGCCCGGAGTTGAAGATCCACATCGATACCTACAGCGGGCGGCCGACCGAGACGGAGACCGCGATGGTCGACTGGCGCGGCGGTGGCATCGTGTCCCTGACACCCGCCACCCCGATGATCGGCGAGGTCGCACTCGAGCATCAGCGGCTCTCTCGCCGGATCCTTGACGAGCACGGGCTGGATACCTGCATCGACTACATCTTCGCCGGCCGGGCCTCCCGGGGTCTGCACAGCATCCTGTTCGATCCGAGCGATCCCCAGGAGTGCGCCGACGTCACGGCCGCGAGTGCGGCGCTGCGGGACGAGTACCGGCGGATCGGCTATCCGGTGGGCCGAGCGCCCGCCGACATGCAGGTCGAGGAGATGAGTCACCGCGACGAGGTGTTCCGCGAGGTGCTGCACCAGCTCAAAGGGGTCTTCGACCCGAACCGGATCCTCTCCCCCGGTCGATACGGGATGCACTGACCACGGGTGAGGTCTCATCGGGCGGTCGGTACGCAGAGATCGCACGGCAACAGCGGGGGGCTGCACCGGGGTCAGGGGTCGGTATGAGAGTCTGACGTCAGGTCAGCCGCTGATAAACCTCTCATCGCCCCGTCCGGTCCAGAACAGGAGCCCTGAGTTGTCCACCCGCACCCCTGCCCTCGCCCTCACCGGCTCGGTGATCGGCCTGACGATGACCGTCGGGCTCACCGGGCCGGCCATCGCCGCCCCGACACCGAGCCCCACCCCGACACCGACGGCCACCCCCACGCCGAGCGCCTCACCCGGGCGTACGCCGTCGGCCACCCCGACCACGACGCCCCCCTCGGTCGCGCCGACGCGCTCACTCACCCCGAGCCCGACGCCCAGCGCCAGCCCGACTCCCACTCCCGCCCCCGGCCCAACGGCCAGCCCGGAGCCTGCGCAGACCCGCGCCGCCGACGAGTTCGTCGTCAAGGGCGAGATCCTCAAGCGCTACAACGAACTGGGCGGTGAGCAGGGGCAGCTCGGCAAGCCGACCAGCAACGAGTTCGTCGCCGGCCGGAACGTGACCGTGCAGCGCTTCCAGGGCGGCAACATCTACTGGCGCTCCGATGTCGGGGCCACCCACCTGGTCGGCGACATCCTGCGCAAGTACGGCGAGATCGGCTGGGAGAACGGGTTCGCCGACATTCCGGTCGCGGGTGAGTTCAAGGGCAACGACGGGCGCTCCTATCTGAACTGGTTCCGCAACGACACCACGATCATCTGGAACCCGGGCACCGGCGCGCACGTCGTCCGCGGGTCGATCCGGCAGAAGTGGCACGCCGAGGGCGCCGAGGGCGGTTTCGGCGTACCGACCACCGACGAGTTCGCCGGCAATGACGGCGGCCGCTCCCGATTGAGCTTCTTCCGCCGGAACGCCGGCGGCGACGCCACCATCATCTGGACCCCGCAGACCGGTGCACACAAGGTCTACGGGTCGATCCGCGAACGCTGGCACTCCCTCGGCGCCGAGGGCGGTGTCCTCGGTGCGCCGACCTCCGACGAGTTCGACGGCCAGCGGGGCACCCGGGTGCAGCGTTTCGAGAAGGGGTTGCTGATCTGGAGCCCGGCCACCGGTGCGCAACCGGTCGTCGGTGCCCTGCTCGCCGACTATGAACGTCGCGGCTGGGAGGGCGGTGACCTGGGCGCCCCGACCTCCGGTGAATGGCGGTTCGTCGACGGCTGGGGGCAGGACTTCCAGAACGGCCGGTTGTTGTTCCTCGACAACGGCAGCTATCGCACCCAGGTGCGGGTCAACGCGTTCGTCCGACAGGCCGGGCCGGGTGATGTGCAGAGCACCTTCCGCGCCGGCTGCCCGGTCGGCCCCGACCAGCTGCGGGTGGTCGAGATGAACTATCTCAACTATGACGGGCGGATCGGCCGCGGGATGATGGTGCTGCGCTGGGACGCCGTGGAACCGACGGTGCGCGCGTTCTCCGGTGCCGCCTGGGATTCCTTCCAGATCTTCCAGATGCGCAATCCCGATATCTGGGGCAACGACCCGGATCAGATGTATGCCAACAACACCTCCGGCTTCTTCTGCCGTTCTGTGGTCGGCAATCCGTATTCGATGAGCCCGCACTCCTACGGTCGGACGATCGACATCAACACGGTGCAGAACCCCTACTACGACGGGTCGCGCTGGTGGCCGAGCAACGGCACCCCGTGGATCGACCGGAATCGGCGGGACCCGGGGATGTTGTTCGACGGTGGGCTGATGACCCGGAACCTGACCGACAACGGATACTTCTGGGGTGGCTGGTGGGCCGATCGGGACTACCAGCACTTCGAGATGCGGTGAGGGTGGCGATGGTACGCCGCGGGCTGGCCGGATCGCTGGCTTTCCTTGCCCTGGTGGGTTTGTCGGGGTGTGGTGGTGGGTCCGGTGCGCCGACGCCCTCCCCCGCTGCCCCGGCCGCCCCGCCCGCACCCACGGTGACCGGCGTCCCGCCCGGGACGCCCGCTGGCGGCGTACCCACCGGACCCGGGCCCGGCGATCCGGCGCCCGCGCCGTCGATCTCGTACGCCCCCGGCGCCGGGCCGCCATCCGGGGCGCGCACCGGTGGCGGTGCGCCGCAGCCGACACCGGCGCCTTCCGGCGTACCCGCACCGACCGCGGCCGGACCGCTGGACGAGGCGGCGCTGCCGCGCGCGATCGCTGGCTACACAGGGGTTCCGGGCAAGCCGACCGAGGGTGAGTTCAACCCGAACGGCACCTGGGTGCGCGCCACCGAACCGGCCGTGGCGAGTTTCCAGGCACTGCCGATGTGCGGGACCGAGCGGGAGACGCCGAAGGCGACGTACGCCCTGGCGGGCAGCTATGCCGGACCCGGGGACGCGCCCGGCAACGGCTTGGTGCTGCAGTTCGCGAACGCCCAGGCTGCGCAGGGCTGGTACGCCGCATTCATCGACCGGATGGCCGCCTGCCCCCCGGACAACGGCCCGGTGACCGTCACCGACCTGAACCGGGGCGACGGTTCGTTCACCGCTCGGCGGCACATCGGTTACACCCGGACGACCTGGTCCGAGACCGGCCGGGTGAAGGGCGATCGGGTGCTGCTGATCGCCCTGAGCGGTACTCCGGACCTGCGCCAACTGGGTACCGAGTTGCAGCGGTTCTGATCCACATGCGGGGGCATGAAGAAGGGCCCCCGTCATCCGACGGAGGCCCAGTGTGGTTGATCTGTGGAGCTAAGGGGATTCGAACCCCTGACCTCTTCCATGCCATGGAAGCGCGCTACCAACTGCGCCATAGCCCCGCGCTCGTCTCCGAGCAACCAGAGAAATATAGCGTGGTCACCGGGTACCGGACAAATCGGAAACGCGGCACCCACATGCCGGTGCCGGGTGGCATGCTCGAAGCGTGAACTTCGATGAACGCGCCGCCACCTGGGACGACGATCCCGCCAAGATCGAACGGGCGCAGCGGGTCGCCGCCCTGCTCCGCGAACACCTGCCCCTCACCGGGTCGGAGCGGATCCTCGACATCGGCGGCGGGACCGGGCAGCTCAGCTTCAACCTGGCCGGCGACGTCGCCGACGTGACCATCTCCGATGCCTCCGCCGGCATGATCGAGGTCGCGACCCGCGGCATCGAGACGCTCGGGCTCGGCGACCGGTACCGCGCCGTCCAGCTCGACCTCACCCGCGACACTCCCCCGGCCGAGGACTTCGACGGCGCGTGGAGCCATCTCGCCCTGCACCATGTGCCGGATGTGGATCTGCTGCTGTCCAAGGTGTACGCCCTGCTGCGGCCGGGTGGATGGTTCGCGGTGGTCGATCTGGACCACGACGCGCACGGCGCCTTCCACGAACATATGCACTCGCAGCAGGACAAGCACGGGCACGACCAGACCGACGACGAGTTCCTGGTCCACGACGGATTCGACCGGGAGGGGTTCGCCGAGCGGCTCCGGGCCGCCGGCTTCACCCGGGTCGATATCACCGACGGCGGTGTGGTGACCCGGGAGGTCGAGGACCAGCAGGCCGACTTCCCGATGTTCCTGGCGGTGGCGTACCGGGAGTGAGTCCCGTGCACTGGGACATGCAGTAGTCGCGACGTTCCATGATCAAACCCAGTGGGACTGGGTTTGGCAACGGGCCGGATTCGACTACTGCATGTCCCAGTGTTCGGCCCTTGGCTTCGACTCGCTCGTACCTCGCTCGCTCAGCCGGCGTGGTACCCGGCTCATCTCGACACGCCGACCATTGCTTCGCAGGCTCCGCATGGTCGGCTACTCGATGAGCGTCAGGCGGTCTCGTTGTAGTGCGTGATGCGCCAGGGGTGGGCCGGCTGATGGCTGCGGTCGATGGTGATCCAGCCGCAGTTGTCCAAGGAGCCAAAGGATTCCTTCAGCTCGGGCGGGATGCCGACCAGCTCCAGCGCGCCGACCTTCCCGGCCAGTCCGTGCATCACCACCGCGACCACGGCGTCATCGGGGGCCTGCTCACCGATCTCGCGGAGCGCCTCGGCCACCCGCGCCTCGACCTGGCGTACCGATTCCCCGGTCACCCCGCGGACCACGTCCTCACCGCGGGCCTCGCGCTCCAGCACCGCACCGAACTCATCCAGAAGCTCGGTCAGCACCCGGCCCGACCACTGCCCCACGCTGATCTCCCGCAACCGCTGATCGGTGCGGATCGGCAACCCGGTCAGCTCGGCCAGCGCACCCGCGGTGGCGTACGCCCGCTGCAGATCCGAGGACCAGATCTCGGTGATGCCCAGCTCGGCCAGCCTCGGCGCGGCCTCGCGCGCCTGCGCCAACCCGGTCTCGTTCAACGGGATGTCGGCCTCGCCCTGCCAGCGGCGGTGCAGATTCCAGTCGGTCTGGCCGTGCCGCCAGACCACCAGCCGCCGAGCGGTCACCGCTTCTCCTGCGCTTCCTCGATCCCCAGGCCGTCGAGCGACAGGCGCGGGCAGTCCGCCCAGAGCCGGTCCAGGGCATAGAAGGTGCGCTCCTCGGCATGCATCACGTGCACCACCAGATCCAGGTAGTCGAGCAGCACCCAGCGATTCTCCCGATCGCCCTCGCGGCGGGTCGGTTTCTCGTCGAACTCATCGCGCAACCGCTCCTCGATCGCATCCACCACCGCACCGACCTGCCGGTCGTTCGCGGCGGAGACGATCAGGAAGACATCGGCGATGCCGAACTGATCCCCCACGTCGAAGGCGGCGATCTCGGTACCGAGCTTGTCGGCGGCCGCCTGCGCGGCGGCCCGGGTGATGGCCAGCGAGTGCTCCGAAGCGCTCATGAAGTCCTTTCCCGATCTGCGGAGGGTGACTGGGCGTAGAGCCCGCGTTTGCTGATGTACTGCACGATCCCGTCCGGCACCAGGTACCAGATCGGCTCCCCCTGGCTGACCCGGGCGCGACAGGCGGTGGAGGAGATCGCCATCGCCGGCACCTCCATCAGGGTCACCCGGTCCGGCGGCAGATGGTCCACCGCGGGCGAGTTCAGCTCCACCCCGGGCCGGGACACCCCGACGAAGTGCGCCAGATCGAACAGCTCGTCGGCACCGCGCCAGGTGAGGATCTGGGCCAGCGCGTCGGCACCAGTGATGAAGAAGAGGTCGACATCGTCGCCGCGTTCGGCGCGCAGATCCTTCAACGTGTCGACGGTGTAGGTGTCACCCTGCCGGTCGATGTCCACCCGGCTCACGGTGAAGCGGGGGTTCGAGGCCGTCGCGATCACCGTCATCAGATAGCGGTCCTCGGCGGCGGATACCTTGCGATCCTTCTTCTGCCACGGTACGCCGGTGGGCACGAAGACCACCTCGTCCAGGCCGTAGCGGCTGCCGACCTCGGAGGCGGCGACCAGGTGGCCGTGGTGGATCGGATCGAAGGTGCCGCCCATCACGCCGAGCCGATAGCGGGAACCCGCCACGTCGTCGCGGCGGCTCAGCCCGGGCTTGTCACTCATCGAGGAGTACGCCTCAGGAGTGCGGTCGGCTGCCCCCGACGGCGGTCACGATGGCCAACAGCGCCATGAGCAGTCCGAAGGCGATCAGGCCGAAACCCCAGGCAGGGATCGGCAGTTCGTTCAGGCCCTCGGCGGCCACGGTCTCGAGCAGCAACAGCATGGCGGCATGCTACCGGAACAGTTGGGGGCTCCGCGCGTCAGCCGCGTACCTGGCCCGCACCCGTCACCAGGTATTTCGTCGAGGTCATCTCTGGCAGGCCCATCGGCCCGCGGGCATGCAGCTTCTGGGTGGAGATGCCGATCTCGGCGCCGAACCCGAACTCCTCACCGTCCACGAACCGGCTGGAGGCATTCACCAGGACCGCGGCGGCATCCACCTCGGCCTGCCAGCGCCGGGCGCTGGTCTGGTCGTCGGTGATGATGGTCTCCGAGTGCCCGGTGGAGTGTTCGCGGACGTGGGCCAGCGCATCGTCGATCGAGTCGACGATCCGGGCCGACAGATCCAACGACAGCCACTCCCCGGTGAAGTCGTCCTCGACGGCCGCGACCACCTCGTCCCGGTCGGCGACCGCGGCGAATCCGGGCTCGGCGTGCACGGTGACCCCGTGTTCGACCAGTGCCGCGATCGCCTTCGGGACAAAGGAATCCGCGATATCGCGATGCACCAGCAGGGTCTCCACGGCATTGCAGACGCTGGGCCGCTGGGTCTTGGCGTTCAGCAGCACCGCGAGCGCGGTCTGCTCGTCGGCGCGGGCATCGACATAGAGGTGGCAGTTGCCGGTGCCGGTCTCGATCACCGGCACCTTCGAGCCCTCGACGACGGCGTTGATCAACCCGGCGCCACCGCGCGGGATCAGCACGTCGACCACCCCGCGGGCGGCCATCAGCTCGGCGGTCACCTCGCGGCCACCGGTGACCAGCTGGACCGCGTCTTCGGGCAGGCCCGCCTCGGCCAGCCCGGTGCGCAGCGCGGAGACGATCGCGGCGTTGGAGTTCGCCGCAGAGGACGAGCCGCGCAGCAGCACCGCATTGCCGGACTTGAGCGCGATCCCCGCGGCATCGGCGGTCACGTTCGGCCGGGCCTCGTAGATGATCGCGACCACCCCGAACGGCACCCGGACCTGGCGCACCTCCACACCGTTGGCATTGGTCCAGCCGCGGACCACATCACCGACCGGATCCGGCAGGCCGGCGAGCTGCCGCAGCCCGGAGGCCATCCCGTCCAGCCGGTCGTCGGTGAGTCGGAGCCGGTCGACCAGCGAGGCGGCGGTGCCGGCGGCCTCGGCGGCGTCGGTATCGGCCCGGTTGGCGGTCAACACCTCACCCCGCGCGGCGAGCAGCGCGTCGGCCATCGCGTGCAGCGCGCGGTCCTTGTCGGCCCGTCTGGCGGTGGCCAGCACGCGACTGGCCTCCCGGGCGCGTACGCCCTGCTCGGCGAAGGTCGTCTGCTCGGTCGTGGTCATGGGCCGAGGATACGCGGCTCAGCCTCGGGGTTCGACGGGTTCTGCCACCTGGGAGGCGCGCGGGGCGATCTCCCCGGAGAGGATCTCACCGGCCCAGTGGCAGGCGACCCTGCGGCCGGGCTGGATCTCGGTCAGTTCCGGCACCTCGGTATCGCAGCGGGTCTCCTGCCGCCACGGGCAGCGGGTGTGGAAGCGGCACCCCGAGGGCGGATTCGCCGGCGAGGGCAGATCGCCCTGCAGCAGGATCCGCTCGCGGTTGTCCTCCAGTTCCGGGTCCGGCACCGGGATCGCCGACATCAGCGCGATCGTGTAGGGGTGCAGCGGCTGGGCATAGAGATCGTCGGCCGGCGCCTCCTCGACCAGCTTGCCGAGATACATCACGCCGATGGTGTCGGAGATGTGTCGCACCACCGCCAGGTCGTGCGCGATCACCACATAGGTGAGCCCGAACATCTCCTGCAGCTGTTCGAGCAGGTTGATCACCTGCGCCTGCACCGACACGTCGAGCGCCGAGACCGGTTCGTCGGCGATCACCAGCTCCGGGTTCAGGATCACCGCGCGGGCGATCCCGATCCGCTGCCGCTGCCCACCGGAGAACTCGTGCGGATACTTCGCCAGCGCCGAGCGTGGGAGGCCGACCAGTTCCAGCATCCGCACGGCCTTGGCGAGGTAGGCCTTCTCCGAGTTGGCGCCGAATTCTTCCTTGTCCTGCTGGGAAAGCCCGTGCACCTTGAGCGGTTCGACGAGCAGCGACTGGATCGACTGCCGCGGATCCAGCGACGACATCGGGTCCTGGAAGACCATCTGCATCCGGCGGCGCAGCTTGCGCAGCTGCTCACCCTTCATCGCGGTGATGTCGGTGCCGTCGAAGACGATCGACCCGCCGGCGGTGTCCTCCAACCGCAGCAGCGCCCGGCCCAGGGTGGACTTGCCGCAACCGGACTCCCCCACCAGGCCGTAGGTACGCCCCCGCGGGATCCGTAGGTCGACCCCGTCGACGGCCTTCACGTGCCCGACGGTGCGGTCGAAGATCAGCCCGCTGCGGATCGGGTAGTGGACCTTGAGATCGTCGACGACCAGCACCTCGTCGACCTCGGCCGGGGCGCCCGCATCGGGCTGGTCACCGGTGATGGCGGTGCTCATCGCATTACCTCCTGCCGCTCGTCGGCGCCGGCGGGATGCACGCAGCGCACGCGGTGTTCGTGGGCCACCTCGTCGAGGGAGATCGCATCGGTGACGCAGGCGTCGGTGGCGTGCCGACAGCGTGGTGCGAACGCACACGCCTTGGACCAGGAGATGGTGTCGCGCGGCGTACCGGGGATCGGGGTGAGCTTCTCGTTCCGGTCGGAATCCAACCGAGGAATGGAATCCAGCAACCCCTCGGTGTAGCGGTGCCGGGGTGAGCCGAAGAGTTCCTTGCGTGGCGCGTATTCCACGATCCGGCCGGCATACATCACGTTGACGTGGTCGCAGAGTCCGGCGACCACACCCAGGTCGTGGGTGATCATGATCATCGCCGTGCCGAGGTCGCGGACCAGTTCGGCCAGCAGCTCCAGCACCTGGGCCTGGATGGTGACGTCCAGGGCGGTGGTCGGCTCGTCGCAGATCAGCAGCTTCGGCTTGCAGGCAAGGGCCACCGCGATCAGCGCGCGCTGCCGCATGCCGCCGGAGAGCTGGAACGGGTATTCCCCGAATCGGCGGGCCGGATCGGGGATACCGCAGCGATCGAGCAGCTCGATCGCCTCCTTGCGGGCCCGGTCGCGGGACATCTTCTCGTGCGCGTGCAGCACCTCGGTGATCTGGGTGCCGACGGTGACCACCGGGTTCAGCGAGCTCATCGGATCCTGGAACACCATCGCCAGTTCGTCACCACGCAGGCGATTCAGCTCCTTGTCCGACAGCTTCAACAGGTTCCGGCCGCGATAGTTGGCCTCCCCGGAGATCTGTACGCCGCGGCGCGGCAACAGTCCCATCACCGCCATCGAGGACACCGACTTGCCGGAGCCGGACTCCCCCACGATGCCGACCACCTCACCGGGGCGGACGTCGAAGGAGACCCCGTCGACGGCGGCGAACGGGGTCTGTCCGCGGCGGGCGAAGCTGACCCGCAGGTCCTTCACATCGAGCAGCGCCTCGGCGCGCTGCCTGGGGTCATCAGTGGTCGGGGTCATCGGTGCCTCCTGGCCCGTCATCGGCGGGACTTGGGGTCGAGGGCCTCGCGCAGGGATTCGCCCAGCAGGGTGAAACCGAGCGCGGTGACCGCGATGCACAGACCGGGCAGCACGGTCAGCAGCGGATAGGACTCGAGGCGTTCCTGACCCTTGACCAGCATCCGGCCCCATTCGGCCACGGTCGGATCGGGGGCGCCCAGGCCCAGATAGGACAGCGCCGCGACCTCGATGATCGCGGTCGCCAGCATCAGCGTGGCCTGCACGATCACCGGGCCGAGCGAGTTCGGCACCACATGGCTCATCACGATGGTGCGCGGCCGCAATCCCAACGAGGCCGAGGCGAGCACATAGTCCTGGCGGCGCTGCTTCATCATCGAGGCCCGCAGCAGGCGGGCGAAGATCGGCACCTGGGCGGCGGCGATCGCGACCATCAGCGCCTCCGGCCGGCGGCCCATGATCGCGGCCACCGAGACCGCCAGCAGCAGCGCCGGGATGGAGAGCAGGATGTCCACGATCCGCATCACCAGGGTGTCCACCCAGCCGCCGATCGCACCGGCCAGGCCGCCGAGCACGGCGCCGCCGGCCAACCCGAGCAGGGTGGAGACGACGCCGATGATCAGCGACTGCCGGGCGCCATAGATCAGCTGGGTGAGGAAGTCCGAACCGAAGGAATCCAACCCCAGTGGATGTTCCGGGCTGAACGGCGGCAGCGTGGAGGGGGTGATCTGGTTGGCCCACTCGGTGGTCGATGGTTTGTAGGGGGCCAGCAGCGGGGCGAAGACCGCGACCACGATGAAGGCGAGCACGATGATCCCGCCGATGATCGCCGACGGGTTGCGCCGCAATCGCTGGAAGGCGCCCTTCCACAGGCTGGTGCCGGTCTCGTCCTCGGCCAGCTGCGGGCCCATCGCCGCGACCAGGGCCGGCGGCCAGTTCGGGTGCTCCTCGGTGATCGTGTCGGCTTCGACCGCGGTGGCACCCGCGGTCTGCTGCTTGTCGGTCTTCACGGTCTTCTCGCTCACGTGACACGCATCCTCGGGTCGAACACCCCGTAGAGCAGGTCGACCACCAGGTTGACCAGGGCGTAGATGATCGCGATGAACAGGATGAATCCCTGCAGCACTGCGTAATCCAGGCTGGAGATCGCCTCGAACAGATAGGAGCCGATGCCGTTGAAGGCGAACACGCCCTCGGTGAGCACCGCACCGGACAGCAGCGCCCCGGTCTGCAGGCCGATCAGGGTGACGATCGGCAGCATCGCGTTCTTCAGCACGTGCCGACGGGTGATCAGGCCCTGCGGGAGGCCCTTGGCGGTGGCGGTGCGCACATAGTCCTCGTTGAGCACATCCAGCACCGAGGCCCGGGTCATCCGGGTGATCGCGGCCAGCGGGATCGAACCGAGGGCGATCGCCGGCAGGATCAGGTGCTTGATGGCATCCCAGGAGGCGTCCCATTCCCTGGTGAGCAAGCCGTCCAGCACATAGAAGTTGGTGATGTGGGTGGCGTCCAGGCGGACGTTCTGCCGGCCGGAGGTGGGCAGCACCGCCAGGAACTCCAGGCCGGGGATGCCGACCGCGAAGACCAGCTTCAGCAGGTATGCGAGCACGAAGACCGGGATCACCACGCCGATCAACGAGTTGGTCACCGCGATGGTGTCCAGGATGCCGCCGGCCCGCTTGGCGGCGAAGTAACCGAGCGGAATCCCCACCACGATGGCGAAGATCAGCGCCGCCACCGACAGCTCGACGGTGGCCGGGAAGCGTTCCAGGAAGGTGCCGACGACCGGCTGGCCGGTGCGCGGTGAGCTGCCGAAGTCACCGCGGATCAGTTGTCCGAGCCAGGTGACGTACTGCACCGGGATGGGCTGGTCGAAGCCGTACTGGGCGTTGATCCGGGCCACCGCCTCGGGGGTGGCCTTGTCACCCAGCAGTGCCGAGGCCGGATCCCCGGGCAGCGCCCGCAGCCAGGCGAACAGCAGCAGGCTCAACCCCAGCAGCACCGGGATCATCAACAGCAGCCGGCGTACCACGAATCTCAGCATCGGCGGTCTCTCAACATCGGCGGTCTTGGCATCGGGGGGTCCTCACACGCGCGCCGTGGATGGGGCGGCATCCGCCCCATCCACGGCAACGATCAGATCGGTCGAATCAGCTCCACGCGGGACTCAGCGTTCGACGGTGACGTTGTTCCAGACCTCGTCGTTCACCGGGCTCGGCGTGTAACCCTTGACCCCCTTGCCGAAGGCCAGCGACGGCGCCGGGTGCGCGAGCGGCACGCCCGGGACGAACTCAGCGATCTGCTCGTTGATCTTCTTGTACGCCTCGGCCTGTGCCTCCTTGGTGGGCAGCTGGCGGGCGTCCTGCAGGGCCTTGAACAGCTCCGGGTTGTCGAAGCCCCACTCGATGCCCTTCTTGCCGAAGAACACACCGACGAAGTTGTCCGGGTCGTTGTAGTCACCGGTCCAACCGAGGAAGTGGATGTCCCGCTTCGGGATGCCCTCCGGCTTGCGGGTCATGTCCAGGTAGTCCGGGCTCCACTTGGCGGTGACCGGCTCGACCTTGATGCCGACCTGCTCCAGCTGACCCTTGATGGTCACGAAGGAGTTCTCCGGAGTCGGCATGTAGGGCCGGGAGACACCGGTCGGGTAGGCGAATTTCAGGGTGAGGTTCTCCTGACCGGCCTCCTTCAGCAGCTGCCGCGCCTTCTCCGGGTCGTACTTGTAGTCGGTGACCCCGGGGTTGTAGCCGACGACGTTGTCCGGCATGAACTCGATCGCGGTCTTCGTGCCCTCGGGCAGGCTCTGCTTGACCAGCGCGTCCTTGTCGATCGCATACGAGATCGCCTCGCGGACGCGCTTGTCCTGCAGCACCGGGTTGGCCTGGTTGAACGCCAGGTAGAAGATCGTGAACGGCTGGCGCTGCATCACCTGCAGGCCCTTGTCCTTCAGCGACTGGACATCGGCGGGCGCGACCAGGTCGTAACCGTCGATGTTGCCGGCCTCGAGCTCCTGGGTGCGGGCCTTGGGATCGGAGATGATCCGCACGACGGCCTTGCTGACCTTGGCCTTGTCGCCCCAGTACTCCTCGTTGCGGTCCATCACGACCTGCTGGCCGCGGTCCCACTGGGCGAACTTGAACGGCCCGGTACCGGTCGGGTGCTGGGTGGCGTACGCCGAGAACCGCGGGTCCTTCGCGTCACCCTGCACGTCGTCGGCGTTGTACTGCTTCATCGCGGTCGGCGACTGCATCGCGAACGCCGGCAGCGTCATCGCGTCGATGAAGGCGGCGAACGGCTTGTTCAGGTTGATCGTGACCTCGCTGTCGGACTTCGCGTTGCAGGAGTCGTAGATCGTCTGCCCGGCACCGGCCTCCGGGTTCTTGAAGCCCTGGAAGAGCTTTCCGTAGTAGTAGGAGATGTTCTCGTTCTGGTTCAGGCCCTTCCAGTTGGCCCACCGGTCGAAGTTCGCGCAGACGGCGGCGGCGTTGAAGTCGGTGCCGTCGTGGAACTTCACGCCCTTGCGCAGCTGGAAGGTGTGGGACTTGCCGTCGGGCGCGGAGGACCAGCTCTCGGCCAGCAGCGGTTCCAGCTCGGTGGTGCCCGGCTTGGTGGAGACCAGACCCTCGAACAGGTTGCGCGAGATCCGGAACGACTCACCATCGGAAGCGAAGGCCGGGTCGAGCATCACCGGATCCGAGGAGCCGGCGAAGATGAAGGTGTCGTTGGCGCCACCGCTGCTGCCGCTGTTGTTGTCGCGCTGGCTCTCCGCGCACGCGGCCATCGTCGCGGTCAGCGTCAGCACGGCCGTCGCGGCGAGCACCCGGCGGATGTTGGATTTCTGCACTGTCCCTACCTCGTTGTGTGAACGGGGATCCCCAGGCCCGGATATGGGCTTGCCCGACCCTAACGCAGCCGTGCCCGGTGAAGCAGCATTCCACTGGTCACGATTGGGTCAACCGCTCAGTGGGTTGCGCAATGGGCCCATCGATCCGCGAGGAGGGTGAGACAAACTGTCTTGTCCGCTGGGATTCGGGTGGGCTCGCGCGTCCGGGTCACCGGGAGGCGAGCAGGGTGGGATGCATGGACATCGCCAACGACGCCGATCCGGACACCGACCTCTCCCCCACCCTGGCCATCAACGAGGAGATCGACCGCCGCCGCCGGCTCGGTCTGCCGGTGGTGCCGCTCGGCTTCGGCGAGGCCAACGTGCCGGTGCTGCCCGAGCTGCGGCAGCGGTTGGCCGAGGCGGCCGATCAGGGTGGGTACGGTCCGGTGGCCGGCGTACCGGAGCTGCGGGAGGCCGCCGCGGGCTATCTGGTACGCCGGGGTGCGCCGGCGACCGCGGACCGGGTGATCGCCGGACCGGGCAGCAAGCCGTTGCTGTTCGCGGTGCTGCGGGCCCTCGACCTGCCGGTCGTGCTCCCCGCGCCCAGCTGGGTGAGTTACGCCGCCCAGGCCCGGATCGCCGGGATCGAGACCCACTGGGTCCCCCCGCGCCCCGGCCAGGGCGGCGTACCCGATCCGGACCGGGTGGTCGAACTCGCCAGTGCTCCGAACCGGCCGCGGTTCGCGGTGCTGCTCACCCTGGTGGACAATCCCACCGGCGCGGTCGCCGATCCGGGCACCATCGCCGAGCTGGCCCAGGTGGCACGGCGCCACGATCTGCCGCTGATCAGCGATGAGATCTATCGGGATCTGGTGCACGATCCCGATCGCCGGCTGGTCGGGCCGGCCGAACTCGCCCCGGAACGCACCTTCGTCACCACCGGGTTGAGCAAGAACCTGGCCGTCGGTGGCTGGCGGATCGGTGTCCTCGGGCTCCCGGACGGTCCGCTCGGCGCCCGGGTCGCCGGACGGGTTCTCGGGCTGGCCAGTGAGCTCTGGTCGGTGCCGCCGATGCCGGTGCAGCGCGCGGCCACCTGGGCCTTCACCGAGCCACCGGAGGTGACCGCGCGCTTCGCCGACAGCGCCCGGCTGCACGGCCGGATCGTCGGCGCGGTCGCCGAACGACTGACCGCACTGGGGGTGGGGTTCGTGCCACCGGGTGGTGGCTTCTATCTCTATCCCGACTTCGAGGCGCATCGGGAATCGCTGCTGCACAAGGGAATCAGCGATTCGACAAGCCTTGCGACAGGCCTCTTGGAGGAGCACGGCGTGGCCACCCTGCCCGGGGTCGCGTTCGGCGACCGACCGGAGCGACTGACCCTTCGGCTGGCCACCTCGATGCTGTTCGGGCGTACGCCGACCGAACGCCAGCAGGCGATCGAGACCGCCGACCCGCTCGAACTCGGCTGGGTGCAGGACAACCTGGCCCGGCTCGATGCCGCGCTCAGCGGGTTGCTGCGCGGCTGAGTCAGAGCCCCACCCGCCTCACAGCATCGCCAGGCTGCGGAACTGGCTGCCGTGGAAGACCAGCGGCTCCCGGCCGGCGAAACTGGTGATCGCACCGATCTCCAGCAGCACGATCTCGTGGTCGCCGGCGGTCACCTCCTGCCTCACCGCACAGTCCAACCACAGGCAGGATCCGCCGATGAAGACCGCCCCCTCGCGGGTGGCGCTCCAGTCCAGGCCGGTGAACCGATCCGCCGCTTTCGCGGCCAACTGCCGACTCACCCCGCCCTGCTCCGCGGCCAGCACGCTCACCCCGAGGCGGGTGGCGCCGCGCAGCTTCGGCCAGGTCGAGGAGGAGTGCGCGATGCAGATCGAGACCAGCGCCGGCTCCAGCGAGACCGAGGTGAAACTGCTGGCTGCCAGGCCGATCGGCTGGGCATCGCCGCCGGAACCGAGCGCACACAGCGCGGTGACACCGCTCGGGAAGTGACCGAAGGCCTCGCGCAGTTCGGGCTGCCCGAAGGGTGCAGTGCGCTGGGGATGGATCAACTCCACCGCCCTCTCCATCACGGTCTGGTTCATGGTGTCCTCCAGGGTCTGCTCCATTGCTTGGCATCGACTCTGCGCCGCCGCCGGCGCGATGACCATGTGCCCGAGGACAAACTTCGCGCGGGCTTTTGTGATGGCCGACCCCACGCGCAGCACCTGTGCCAACAGCCCAAAGGTCGACCACCGGTTTGGGCCGGGTGTCGGCGGGGGTTCCCAGGCGGCCGAGCGCGATTACGTTGATCCCACGACCGCGACGGGGCGGATCGGCACTGGTCACCGGAGCCGATCGAGGATCCGTCTGCGGAAACGTCGATCGACAAGGGGATCCAACGATGAATCCTGCGCCCCGGGCCGCGTCGCCTGACCGCGATCGGGTGACCGCGCGGTCCAGAGCCATGGGGGTGGTCGCCTATGGCCGTCCCATCCAACCCATCGAATTGCCGGTGGTCCCACCGAAGGACGATGAGGTCGCGGTCTCGGTCACCTACTGCGGGGTCTGCGGCACCGACGTGAAGATCGCCGAGGGCGGATTGGGATTCTCCGCCGACCTGCCACTGCCGCACGTGCCGGGCCATGAGGTCGTCGGCGTGGTCACCGAGGCCGGCAACGACTCCCCCGTCGCCGTCGGCAGCCGGGTGCTGGTCTACGACTTCCTCGGCTGCGGGGTCTGTGCACCGTGCCGCGACGGCCACGAGAACGTGTGCACCGATCTGCGGCGCCGGGTCGGGTTCACCAGCCAGGGTGGTTTCGCCGAACGATTGGTGCTGCCCCACCAACTGGTGGCCGTGCTGCCGGACACCGTCAGCGATCGGTCCGCCTCCGCGCTCGGCTGCGCGATGGCCACCGCCTACCGTGCCGTGGTCCGGCAGGCCGACGCGCGGGCCGGTGACCGGGTGCTGGTCAGCGGCGCCGGCGGTGTCGGGCTGCACGCCGCCCAGATCGCCGTGGCCTGTGGTGCCGAGGTGGTGGCCGCCGACGTCTCCCAGGCCGCCCTGGCGGCCGTGGAACTGTTCGGCGTCCGCACCATCGACGCCGGGGACCTCCCGGAGCTGACCCCGGCGGCGTTCGACACGGTCATCGAGACCTCGGGCCACCTCACCGATCTGGGCGTGCTGTCCCGACTGCTGCGCCCACGCGGACGGATCGTGCTGGTCGGTTATGACCCCTCTCGACCGATGACGCTTCCGACCTTGGAGATCGTCAACAACGAGATCGAGATCGTCGGCAGTCGGTACGCCACCCGGTCCGACCTGCTCGGCGGCCTCGATCTGGTCGCCCGCGGACTCGTCACACCGGTGATCAGCCGGGTCCTCGACCTCGACGATGCCGCCGCCGCCCTGGCCGCGGTCAAGGCCGGTCGCGTCACCGGCCGGATCAGTCTGCGCATCCACCCGGAACAGCAATCGCAGCAACCGCAGCACCCGTAGCACCAGAGGAGAACACCATGTCGATCGATACGATTTCAGCCAACTCAGTGCCCGACCAGAAGTGGTTCGAACGGGCCCGGGCACTGCAGCCGCAGCTGCGGGCCAACGCCAAGGACGGTGAGCAGCAACGACAACTGCCGGAGGTCGACGCCAAGGCCCTGCAGGAATCCGGACTGCTCTCGTTCTGGGTGCCGCGCCGGTTCGGCGGCCCGGAGGTGAACTTCCGGACCGGTGTGGACATGATCTCCGAGGTCGCCTACGGCAACGGTGCCGCCGGTTGGGTCACCGCACTGATCAACACCAGCAACTGGATGGCCGCGCTCTTCCCGGAACAGGCGCAGCAGGAGATCTGGGGATCGGACCCGAGCACCCTCGTCTCGACCGTCTTCGACGCGAATGCGACCGCCGAACCGGTCGCCGGTGGCTACCGGTTCTCCGGCAAGTGGGGCTTCGCCTCCGGCTCGGCCCTCTCCCAATGGGCAAACCTGGGTGTCCTCATCCCCAGCGCCGACGGCACGATGAGCCACGCGCTGGCCGTGGTGCCCACCTCCGAACTGAGCTACCAGGACACCTGGTACACCACCGGGATGCGGGCCACCGGCATCAACACCTGGGTCGCTGAGGACGTCGTCGTGCCGGAACACCGGCTGCACCACTTCGATGACCTGATGGAGCGGCGCTACCGCACCGAGTTCGGCGAGGAGATCGTCTACCGCGGTCACTTCATGCCGGTGGCCACCATGATCATCGTCGCGCCCCATCTCGGCATGGCCCGCGCGGCGCTGGATCTGACCCTGGAGACCGTGCCGAAGCGCCGGGTGAAGTACACGGTCTATGAGAAGTCTGCCGATGCGCCGTTCGTGCAGACCCTGGTTGCGGAGGCGGCCAGCATGATCGATGCGGCGACCATGCTCGTCCACCGGCTCGCGACGACGATCGACGACGCGGCCGCGGAGAACAGGGATCACACCGCGATCGAGCGAGCCCGCGCGCGGATGGATGCCGGGCACGCGGCCACCTTGTGCCGGGAGGCGATCGACAAACTGATGAGCGTCAACGGCGCCTCCGCCTTCGCCGAGTTCAACTACCTGCAGCAGATCTGGCGGGATTCGCACACCGGCAGCCGACACGCATTCGCCGAACCCGTTCTCGGGATGGAGATCTATGGCCGCGAACTGCTCGGTCGGGACCGGGTGATGCCGATCTGATGAGCACCGCGATGGAACGGGACGAGGCGACCGGCCTGACCTGGGTCCGGGCGATCACGATCGACGCGGCCTCGGTGGGGTCGCCGGAACCCACCTCCGATCTGCCCACCCGGATCTGGGCCGAGGAGCAGCTCGGCGCAGATCCGGTGTGCTGGGCGCTGGTGACCGCCCAGCGGATGGCCGACCAGATCGTCGAATCAGTGCCCATCTTCGGCTCCGATGCCGGGGTGCATCTGCTGCTCCGCCGAGCGGTCGAGGGCACCACCCTGCGGTTGCTGATCACCCTGCTGACGGACGACACCGATGCGGTCTGGCCAGCACCGGAACCCGCCGACGCCGTCACCTCCTATGTCCGCCGCCAGATTCCGCTGGAGGATGTGCTGCGTTCGATCAGCGTGAGCCAGGAGGTGTTCACCCGCTTGTTGCTGGAGCAGGTCTCGGTGCTGGTGCCGACCGAGCGGATCAACGAGGAGACCCGCGCCACGCTGAGCCTGGTGTTCCGGACCTATGACCTGTTCAGCTCGGCGATCGCCTCCTACTACCTGCGCGATGCCGAGCGCTGGGCGCAGACCACCGCCGCGGTGCAGACACGCCACATCGAACGGGCCCTGCAGGCGACCGCCACCGCGGAGGTGGCCGAGCTCAGCAGGGAGCTCGATTACGACCTGACCGGCTCCCATCTGGCAGCGGTGTTCTGGATGCGGGCCCCGCGGTTGGTGAGGCGGGCCCCGGAAGCGATCGAAGCCGCGATCCATCACCTGCTGGCAGCCACCGGACGGCCCGCTCACCTGGTGCGGTGGGTCGGCCCGGCGACCGCACAGGTGTGGCTGCAGGTCGATGATCCGGCGGCGGCCGACGGATTGGATCTCGAGCTGGCGCATGTCCAGAACCTGCATCTGGCGGTGGGCAGCGTCGCCGCGGGTATCTCAGGCTTCCGCAGCAGCCACGAGTCCGCGAGAGCGACCGAGCGGTTGGCGCACCTGGCGGGGCCCCGATTGCCCTGGCTGGTCACCCACCGGTCGGTGCAGGCGATCACCCTGCTGCTGCACGACCTGCCGGGACTGCAGGCATTCGTCATCCGCACCCTCGGCGCGTTGGCCGCCGACGAGCCACGGGCCGAGGAACTACGGACGTCACTGGAGGCCTATCTGGCCGCCGGCCGCAGCTCCCGCAAGGCCGCGGCGACGCTGCCGGCCCATCGCAACACCGTCGTCTACCGGGTGCGGAGCGCGGAACAACTGCTGCCCCCGGGCAGTGCTCTGGATTCGATGGAGCTGCGCCTGGCGCTGCGGGTCTGCGAGTTGCTGGGGCCGCGCTTCAGCGAGAGCTGATCGGCGTACGCCGGCTGGGCCGCAGCACCACCAGCACGTCGCGGTGCACGGCCACGCCCTGCAACTCCTCGCCCAGGTCGGCGAGCAGGCCGGCGCTGTCCTTGCCGCGCATCCGGCGCAGGTCCGCGGCATCGTAGCCGGCCAGCCCGCGGGCCACCACCACACCGTCCGGATCCACCAGATTCAGCGGCTCGCCGGCGGTGAAATCCCCTTCCACGGCAGTGATTCCGACCGGCAGCAGGGAGGCATTGCGCTGCACCACCGCACGGGCCGCACCGGCGTCGAGGTGCAGCTGACCGGCGGTGTAGGAGGCGTGCTCCAGCCAGAGCAGCCGGGTCGGGCGCCGTTTGCCGGTGGGTGCGAACCGGGTCCCGACATCGGCACCGCGGAGCGCCGCATCGGCGTTCTCGGCCGAGGTGAGCAGGCACGGAATCCCCGCCGAGGTGGCGATTCCGGCCGCCTCGATCTTGGTGACCATGCCACCGGTACCGACCTTGGAGCCGGTCCGGGTGATGTCCACCCCGGCCAGATCGTCCGGACCGTTCACCGCATCGATCCGGCGGGCGCCGGGGCGGGCGGGGTGATCGGTGTAGACGGCGTCGACATCGCTGAGCAGGATCAGCGCGTCGGCGTGCACCAGATGTGCGACCAGCGCCGCCAGCCGGTCGTTGTCACCGAAGCGGACCTTGTGGGTGGCGACGGTGTCGTTCTCGTTGACGATCGGGATCACCCCGAACTCGAGCAGCTTGGCCATCGTCCGATACGCGTTGCGGTAGAGACCCTGCCGGGTCACGTCATCGACGGTGAGCAGCACCTGGCCGACCTGCCAACCGTGTTCGGCGAAGCCGCGGGTGTAGTGCGCCACCAGCAGCCCCTGCCCCACCGAGGCGGCCGCCTGCCGGGTCGCCAGGTCGCGCGGGGCGGTCTTCAGCCCGAGCGGGGAAATCCCGGCGGCGACCGCACCGGAGGAGACCAGCACCACCTCCCGCCCCGCCTGTCGGGCGGCCGAGATGGCCTCGACCAGCGGTTCGATCCGTTCCGGGTCGATCGCCCCGGCCGGTGTGGTCAGCGAGGAGGAGCCGACCTTCACCACGACCCGATGGGCCGAACCGAACTCTGAGGCGTCGTTCACATCAGCCATCATGGTCGGCGTCGCCCGGTGCCGCACCCTCGTTCCGGGGCGTGGACCGGTTGCGAGCCGACCGTTCGGCGGTCTCCCGGGTCCGGTTCGCGTAACCCCGGCGCATCCCCTGGGTCTCCGGTTCCGCCTCGGCCCGCTCGGCCTGGTACTCGGCGTCCCGGGCCCGGCGCCGGGCCACCGCCGGGCGTTCGTCCAGCACCCGGTCGTCCTCACCGCGCCGGGAGAGGATCTCCGCACCGATGTCGATCTGCGGGGAGAAGTCGAAGACCACCGCGTCCTCACCGCCGATGGCCACCGCATCACCGGGCCGGCCACCCAGTTCGAGCAAGCGGTCCTCGATGCCGATCCGGTTCAGCCGATCGGCCAGGTAACCGACGGCCTCAGGGTTGTTGAAGTCGGTCTGGCGGACCCAGCGTTCGGGTTTGGCGCCGCGGACCCGCCACATGTGCCCGCCCTCGCCGTCACCGATCCGCTTGATGGTGAACTCCGCACCGGAGCCGGCGACCGGTTCGGGGCGCAGCACGATCCGCGGGGCGGCCGGCGCGGGCTGGGTCTCGCGGCGGCGGCGTACCAGATCGGCCATCGCGAAGGTGAGCGACTGCAGGCCGGCACCGGACTTGGTGGAGATCTCGAAGACCGGCCAGCCGCGGGCCTCGACGTCGGTACGGACGATCTCGGCGAGCTCGCCGGCGTCGGGGACGTCGACCTTGTTCAAGGCGACCAGCCGCGGCCGGTCCTCCAGCCCGCCGTGCGCGGCGAGTTCGGCCTCGATCACATCGAGGTCCGAGAGCGGATCGCGACCCGGTTCGAAGGTCGCGGTGTCGATGACGTGCACCAACGCGGCGCAACGTTCCACGTGCCGCAAGAAGTCGTGGCCCAGGCCGCGGCCCTCCGAGGCGCCCTCGATCAGACCGGGTACGTCGGCGACGGTGAAGGTGGTGTCACCGGCGACGACGACGCCCAGGTTCGGCACCAGCGTGGTGAAGGGGTAGTCGGCGATCTTGGGCCGGGCCCGCGAGATCGCGGCCACCAGGCTGGATTTGCCGGCACTGGGGAAGCCGACCAGGCCGACATCGGCGACCACCTTGAGCTCCAGGGTGACCCGGTGCTGCTCCCCCTCCTCGCCGAGCAGTGCGAAGCCGGGTGCCTTGCGGGCCGCGCTGGCCAGGGCGGCGTTGCCGAGCCCGCCCTTGCCGCCGGCGGCGATCACGAACTCGGCGCCGACCCCGGTCAGGTCGGCGAGCTGCTGGCCGGTGTCGGCGTCGGTGACCACGGTGCCGTCCGGGACGGAGAGCACCACATCCTCACCGCGGGCGCCGTTCTGGTTGTCCCCCTTGCCGGGTTGGCCGTTGGTGGCCCGGCGGCGGGAGGCGCGATGGAACTCGACCAGGGTGGTCAGCCCCGGGTCGACGCGCAGGATCACCGAACCGCCGTCACCGCCGTTGCCACCGTCGGGGCCGCCGAGGGGCTTGAACTTCTCCCGGTGGACCGAGGCGCAGCCGTGGCCGCCGTTGCCGCCGGCCACGTCGAGGGTGACCTGGTCGACGAAGGAGGGAATGGCCATGATTGGGTGCTTTCTCTCGGGGACGATCCAGTCTATCCGGCGTACGCGAAGAGCCCTTGTCCTTATCGGGCTGGACATGAAATGGTGTTCCACGCGTAATCCGATGCCCAACGATCCCACTGGAGTGGTCCCGTCATGAAGATCATGACCTGTTTCGCCCATCCCGCCGACACCGTCACCAACTGTGGCGGCACCCTCGCCCGGCATGCGGATGCCGGTGATGAGATCGTCGCGGTGATCCTCACCCACGGTGGCCGGATCCATCCGAACAAGTACGCCGAGGAGTGGCGCCGGGAGAATCCCGACGACCAGATCACCGCGGCGAGCATTCTGGAGATCGCAGAGAACAAGAACCGGGAGCTGGAGCGGGCCGCCGACGTGCTCGGCATCGGCGAGCTGGTGCTGCTGGATCACGACGACACGATGGCGACCGTGCACGAGGACGTGGTGGAACAGGTCGCCGAGCAGATCGCGATCCACGCCCCCGACGTGATCATCGCCGACTACCCGCAGAATCCGGTGGTCACCCTGTCCAGCCACACGGTCGCGACGATGACGCTGCTGGCCGCGCTGGAGCGGGCACAGACCTTCCTGCGCAACGTCGACGGGCGCGCCGAGGTGAACGTCAAGCAGGTCTTCTTCTCCGGCAATCCGGTGCTGGTCGGCGACTCGTTGTCCGCCTACGGTCAACGCGCGGACTGCTACATCGACATCACCGGGACCGTCGGCCGCAAGATCGCCGCGATGGACTGCTTCCCCAGCCAGGGCTACGACGGCGACTTCGCGCGCAAGGTGGTGGAGTCCAACAACGGTGAGCATGGCCGGTACGCGGGGGTGAACTTCGCCGAGGCGTACACCCGGTTCCGCAACGAGACCCACACTCTGCTGCCGCTCACCGAGCACGCGCGGGCCCAGGACTATCTGACCCGGCACCGCGACTATTCGGTGATCAACCTGCGGGAGCAGTTCCCGGTGCGCCGGGGCGAGTGACTCGGGGGAGACGCAGCAGGGGCGGCCCAGACGGACCGCCCCTGCTGTGTTGCTGTGGTCAGGTGGGTGTCAGTTGGTGCTGGCCGCGGCCGCGGCGGCAGGCGCCTCGACCGGGTTCACCTTGACGACCCGGCGACCGCGGCGGGTGCCGAACTCGACATTGCCCGCGCGCAGCGCGAACAGGGTGTCATCGCCACCGCGGCCGACGCCGTCGCCCGGGTGGAAGTGGGTACCGCGCTGGCGGACGATGATCTCGCCGGCGTTCACCAGCTGGCCGCCGAAGCGCTTCACGCCGAGCCGCTGGGAGTTGGAATCGCGACCGTTCCGCGTCGAGGACGCGCCCTTCTTGTGTGCCATCTCAGTCAGTCCTCTCAGGCGTTGATGCCGGTGACCTTGACCTGCGTGTAGCGCTGGCGATGGCCCTGGCGCTTGCGGTAGCCGGTCTTGTTCTTGTATTTCATGATGCGGATCTTCGGGCCCTTGGTCTCGGCCAGCACCTCGGCCGTGACCGACGCCTTGTCCAGCGCACCCCGATCCGCGGTGACGGACTCGCCGTCGACCAGCAGCACCGGCTGCAGCTCGACGCTGGAGCCCACCTCGTCGGCGACCTTGTCGATCTCGACGATGTCTCCCACGGCAACCTTGTGCTGGCGGCCGCCACTGCGCACGATCGCGTACACGCCTGACCTACTCTCTGTCCTCGTCTGTGGACCCTGCCCGGTCTGAAACCTCGGGGAGATCCGATCCTGGAAGGCACCGCAGTCGCACGACAGGCATGCGTCCGCTGAGCACCGAGGATCAAGAGTACGCGGGGGTACGCGGGTGGGTCAAACTCGCGCCCACGCTCATCGCCAGGCTCATCTCGACACGGCCGCCATTGCTCCGCTTCGCTCCGCATGGCGGCCTACTCGATGAGCGTACTCAGCGGAGATCACCCGGGTTCGCCAGCCCGGGCGGCAACCCTCCCGGATCGGTGTACCAGTCGGCGTACCGGGTGAACAACTCCGCCGGCAACTGGTCGGCGATCAGGGCGAGCTGGGTGCCCTGGTTCTGGGCGAAGGAGATCGCCGCCCGGGCTGACCCGACCGGCGGACTGGCGACCAGGAAGCGGCCGCGGATCCGCCAGTCGAAGGCGACCTCCTTCATCTGCGCGATCACCGCCGGGGTGAGGAACTCCCGCACGTACTGCTCGGCCTCGGTGCCGGTGTCCCAGCCGGTGACCGCATAGAGCCGGTCGAACTGTTCGTCACCGGTGTCGATGTCACCGCCGCGGTCCTGCTTGCCCTGCTCGCGGGCCACCTGCAGCGGTGGCAACGGGGCGCTCAGCGGGACCAGCAGATGCCAGGAACGGTCGCCCTCGTCGGTGACGTGTTCGAAGGCGGTGAAGGAGGTGGGCTCACCGTTGCTGGCGCGCTTCGCGCCGACGAGCCCGTCGAGCCGGTTCTCGAAGTGACCGCCGGAGAAGTTGGCCGGCGGCACCGTACCGGCCCACAGCTCGGTGACCCCGGCGGCGTACGGGTCGGCGGTCATCCCTTTCGGCAGCTCCGTGGGCAGTGTGATCGGGTCCTGGCGGCGGGTACGCCAGCCGCCCGGTTTGGCCGACCGGTCCCGGCCGAGCAGCCAGACCAGCAACCCGAAGCCGCCGAACACCGCGGTACCGAGGCCGGGCACCCAGAGCCAGCTCCCCGGCTCGACGATCGCGCCCACGATCAGCACCACCGGGCTGGCGAGCATCCAGATGAGGAACAGCCACATGCAACCGGCCCGCTCGAGCGGGCTCGGTGGTGAGGTGTCTGACACCCGAGCATCGTGCCATTCCCACCGTCCACCACACCGGCCGAGCGAGCGCAGCGAGTCGAGGCCCCCTAGGCTCCGCACCATGTCCACCCGGCAGGAGACCGCACACACCCTGCTCGCCGGGGTGATCTGTGCCCTGGTCGGTTTCACCAGTTCCTTCGCGGTGGTGCTGGCCGGCCTGCGGGCCGTCGGCGCGGGCCCCGCCCAGGCCGGGTCGGGTCTGATCGTTGCGCTGGTGACGATGGGGCTGGGCTCGCTGCTGTTCTCCTGGCGGTACCGGATCCCGATCACGATGGCCTGGTCGACCCCGGGGGTCGCGCTGCTGGCGGCGGGGGTGGCACCCGCGGGCGGTTTCGCGGCGGCGGTCGGCGCCTTCGTGCTGACCGGGCTGCTGCTCTCCCTCACCGGCCTGGTACGCCCGTTCGGCGAGCTGGTGCAGCGGATCCCGACGCCGTTGGCGAATGCGATGCTGGCCGGTGTCCTGCTGATGCTCTGCGTGGCGCCGTTCCAGGCGCTGATGCGCTCCCCCGCGGCCATCGCGCCGGTCCTGGTGTGCTGGCTGGTGCTGCTCCGGTTGGCGCCCCGGCTGGCCGTACCGGGCGCGCTGCTGGCGGCGGTCGTGGTGCTCGCGGTCACCGGCGCCCTGGGCCGCTTGGATCAGAGTCATCTGGCCCCCGCACTGACCCCGGTCCTGCCGCGTTTCGATCCGGCGACCCTGTTGGCGATCACGGTGCCGCTGTTCCTGGTCACGATGACCAGCCAGAACATCCCCGGCACGGCCGTGCTGGCCGGTTTCGGCTATCGCACCCCCTGGCTGCCGGCGATGGCGTACACCGGTGGGACGACCGCGGCCGGGGCACTGCTCGGCGGCCCCGGGATCAACCTGGCCGCGATCTCCGCGGCCCTGGCCGCCGGACCGGAGGCCGGGCCCGATCCGAACCGGCGCTGGCTGGCCGGGGTCTCCTGTGGGATCACCCACCTGCTGCTGGCCCCGCTGTCCGGAGTGGTCATCGCGGTGGCCCAGGTGGCACCCGATGGCCTGCTGGCGACGATCGCCGGCCTGGCCCTGGTCGGCACCTTCGCCGCCAGCGCGACCGCGGCGCTGGCCGAGCCCGGCTCACGACTGCCGGCGGCACTGACGATCGTGATCGCGGCCAGCGGGTTGTCGGTCGCCGGGATCGGGGCGCCGTTCTGGGCCCTGCTCGGCGGCCTGGTGCTGCATGCGGTGCTCTCGCCGCGTCGGGGTCGCCGAGACCAGTAGGGCACCACCGATCAGCATCGGTACGCCGTAGCGGACCACCTCACCGAGGCCGAGCATCACCCCCATCGCGAGCAGATAGATCGTGAACAGTCCCGCGGTCACCTTGCCGACCCAGCGGCGCTGCCAGCCGGCGAGCAGCAGGACGCCGAGGGCGACCTCCAGCAGCGTCGCGGCGACCGCGGCCACGGTGGCGACGCTGCCCAGCGGCCGGGGCAACAGGCTCGCGGTGTAGGCGACGAAGGCGGGCCAGCTCCCCCACGACACCCCGCTGGCCCCGGCCGGGCCGAACAGGCCGAAGCGGTCGGCGACCGCGCCGAGCAGGGATAGTGCGAGCAGCACCGCGACGACCGTGCCCAGCACCCGCACGATGCCCGGGAGGCGTGCGGCGAGCGGGGGCAGGCTGCACACGGCCAGCAGGGTGATCGCGACCAGCAGCGTCCCGGTGATCACCCCGGGCCAGACGGCGTACCCGATCCCCCACCCCAGTTGCAGCAACAGGCCGGCGAAGACCCAGATCCAGCCACCCGTCCGACGGGCCCCATCCATCCAGCGCATTGCACGCCTCCTTTTAGTAAGGTTCCTGATGAAACCTTAGGGAGGAGATCACAGATGGTCAAGCGCCTTACTAATCCGTTCGTCGGCGGCCCGACACCGCTCGGCACCCTGCTGACCGCGGCCGGTCGGCGCATCTCGGGCGAGTTGGATGCCGCGCTGCGGTCGGCCGGGTTCACCGATGTCCGGGCCGCGCACGCGCCACTGTTCATGGCGATCGAGGCGGACGGCTGCAGCGTGACCACGCTCGCCGAGCGCACCCGGATGACCAAGCAGGCGGTCGGCGAACTGATCCGCCACCTCGCCGAGCGGGGCTATCTGCAGGTCGCGCCGGATCCGGACGACAAGCGGGTACGCCGGGTCACCCTGACCCGGCGGGGTTGGCAGGTGGTCGAGGCCGGGCAGCGGGTGGTCGCCGACTTCGATGCCTGGCTGGCCGCCGAGGTCGGTGCGGACCGGGTGCAGCAGCTGCGGGAGACGCTGACGATGATCGCCGACACCGAACCGGCCGAACGCTGAGCGCGGGCCCGGCGGACTCCCTCCCCACCCACGCCGCGATCCATCGAACCAAGAAGCCATCCCCCTGGCCCTGTAGGAGGAGGGGGATGGCTGTTGGATTCGCTGGATCGCGGAGTGATCAGCCCTGGGACTGCTGGGACGGCTCCGGGGCCTGCAGCGGCGCGTCGGCGGGCTCGGCCGCGGGGACCGGATCCGGTACCGGCGGGGGCTGCACGATCGTCTGACCGGTGACCTGGGCCGGCTGCTGATCGGGCTGCTCGGTCCGGTCGGGCTGGCCGTTGTGCGCGTGCGCCGGGGTCTCCGGCTGCTCCGGTTTCTTGTGCTCCGGCGCCTTGTGCTCCTGCTGCTGCGGCTGGCCGTTCTGCCGCGAGCGGTCCTGACCGTTCTTGTCACCGCGATCATTCGACTCATCGCGGTCGTTCTTCTCCGAACGATCCTTCTTCTCACCCCGGCCGGACTTGTCGTTCTTGTCGTTCTTCTCCGACTTGTCCTTGCCGCGCCGGTTCTGATCGCCACCGCGGTTGCGGCCACCACGACCACCACGGCCACCGTGCCGGTCACCGCCGTCGGACGGCGCCTGGGTCTCCACCGGCATGTCGTGGATCAGGTAGCCGCGGCCCTTGCAGGTCTCGCAGGACTCGGTGAACGCCTCGGCGAGCCCGGTACCGATCTTCTTGCGGGTCATCTGCACCAGACCGAGGCTGGTCACCTCGGCCACCTGGTGCCGGGTCCGGTCGCGGCCCAGGCACTCCACCAGGCGGCGCAGCAGCAGCTCCCGGTTGCTGGGCAGCACCATGTCGATGAAGTCGACCACGATGATCCCGCCGATGTCGCGCAACCGCAGCTGGCGTACCACCTCTTCGGCGGCCTCCAGGTTATTGCTGGTGACGGTCGCCTCGAGGTTGCCACCGGAGCCGGTGAACTTGCCGGTGTTGACGTCGATCACCGTCATCGCCTCGGTGCGGTCGATGATCAGCGAACCACCCGAGGGCAGGAACACCTTGCGCTCCAGCGCCTTGGCGATCTGCTCGTCGACCCGGTGCGCGGCGAAGATGTCCCCCCGGTCGCGGTCCCACTTCTCGATCCGCTCCGACAGGTGCGGGGCGACGTGCGAGACATAGGCGGTGACGGTGTCGTACGCGTCGTTCTGGGCCTGGTTGCCGTCGATGACCAGCTTGCTGAAGTCCTCGGTGAACAGGTCCCGGACGATCCGCACGGTGGCGTCGGGCTCGGCGTAGAGCTGCTGCGGCGCGGACCCACCGGTCTTCTTCTCGATGGCCTCCCACTGGGCCTTCAACCGGTTCACATCGCGCACCAGCTCCTCGGTCGAGGCGCCCTCGGCGGCGGTCCGGACGATCACCGAGGCGTCGTCGCCGACCAGCTCGGCCAGGATGTCCTTGAGCCGCTTGCGCTCGTTGTCGGGCAGCTTGCGCGAGATCCCGGAGAGGTGACCACCGGGGGCGTACACGATGTAACGCCCGGGCAGCGAGATGTGGTTGGTCAACCGGGCGCCCTTGGCGCCGACCGGGTCCTTGGTGACCTGCACCAGGATCGACTGACCCGACTTGAGCACCTTCTCCATCTTGCGGTTCTGGCCGTCGGCGCCGAAGGAGTCCCAGTCGACCTCGCCGGCGTAGAGCACCGCATTGCGGCCGCGGCCGATGTCGATGAAGGCGGCCTCCATCGACGGCAGCACGTTCTGCACCTTGCCCAGGTAGACGTTGCCGATCAGCGAGGTGGCCGAGGCCCGGTCCACGTAGTGCTCGACCAGGACGCCGTCCTCGAGCACGCCGATCTGGGAGAGTTCCTCGTTCTGCCGGATGACCATGGTCCGCTCCACCGACTCGCGGCGGGCCAGGAACTCGGCCTCGGACAGGATCGGTGCGCGACGCCGGCCGGCGGCGCGGCCCTCCTTGCGGCGCTGCCGCTTGGCCTCCATCCGGGTCGAGCCCTCGATCCCGGTGACCTCGTCGGAGGACCGGTCGGACTTGTTGCGCCGCGGTTCGCGGACCCGGTCGACGACCTCGACGTTCTCGTCGTCATCGTTGCTGCCGGCCTCACCGCGGCGGCGCCGACGACGCCGACGACGCCGTCCACCGGAGGACTGCTCGTCCCCATCGTCGGAGCCCGAGTCGGAGTCCTTCGAGTCGTCGTCCTTGGCCTGGTCGTCCTTGGCACCGGAATCGGCGGTGTCGGCACCGTCCCCGGACTCCTGGGCGGTGCTCCCCGAGTCGTCGGAGGCGTTGTCGTTGTCATCCCCCGACCCACCGCGACGGCGGCGGCGACCACCCCGGCGGCGCCGGCGCCGGCGGCCGCCATTGGACTGGTCGTCGGCATCGGAGTCCGAGTCGTCCGAATCGGAGTCCTCGGAATCGTCGTCGTCGCTGTCGCTGTCGCGGTCCTCGGACTCGGCGTGGTCGCTGCCCTCGGGCTCCTCGCCCTCGGTCTCCTCCTCGTCGCCGTCCTCCGTATCATCCGCCTCGGCGGCGGGGGTCTCGACCGGCTGCGGCGGCTGGAACGGATTGGCCAGCGCCGCCCGGGACCGCTCGGACTGGTCGGCGGCTGCCGGCTGCTCGGCGACGGACGCCTCGGTCGGTTGCTGCTCGGCGGGCTGCTCCTCGGCGGCGGGCTGCTCCTCGGTGGCGGGCGGCTCGACCGTGGGCTCCTCGGCCACCGGTTCGGCGGCGGCGGCCTTCTTGCGGGTGGTGCGCTTGCGGGCCGGGCGGGCCGGTTCGGGGGCGGGCGCCTCGGCCTGGTCACCGGACTCGGCGGGCGCGGGCTCGGCGGTGAGGGCGGCCTGCTGCTCGCCCCCCTCGGGTGCGGGCTCGGCGGTCTTGCGGGTACGCCGGGTGCGGCGCGGCGCCTCGGCAGCGGGCGCCTCCGCCTTCTTGCGGCTGGCGCGCTTGCGGGGGGCGGCCTTCTCGGTGGTCGGCTCGGCGCTCGATCCGGGCACCGGCGCCTCGGTCGCCACCGGCTCCGGGGCCGCTGCGGGGGTCTCGACCGGCGCGGGCTCGGCGGGCTTGCTCTCGATCGGGGCCGGCGGACCGGCGGGGCGGCTGGCGGAACGCCGACCGCTGGGCGGGCGGGGCAGGTCGTCGTCGGCAGCTGTGTTGTTGTTCTGGTCTTCGAGCATTCGCTCTCCTTCGACCGGCCGGGGCCGGCGTACGGCTGCGCACCGCGGGCGCTCACCGAGGTGGCGCAGGCAGACGGCGCTGCAGAAGCTTTCAGTCCGTCCCGGTCGTGGTCGTGTGGTCTGCCGCGGTCGCCAGGCGTCGCGGTCGGGACCGGATCGTGGTCTGTCACCCCACGAGAACACCGATTCCAGGACGAGGAGCACCGGCGGTGCCCCCAAACCTGTGGCCAAGTATCCCACATCGGAGCGCAATGCCCCAGTTCCGCCATCGAAGTGTCGGCGAGCGGCCCGGTTCAGGCCAGCGGGTCGGCCAATCCGTCGGGTCCGAGCTCGCCCTGCGCCAGCCGGGTGATCAGCACCGCCGGCGGCACCTCGAAGCGTTCATCGACCCGGGCCATCGCCTGCAGCACGTCGTCGGGACGGACCAGCGGCACCTGGTGCCGGCTGAGCAGATCGAGCACACCCTCGCCCACCTCGAGGCGGACCACCGCGGCGCGCGCGTCGAACTCCCGGATGCCGTTCTTGGTGAGCCGTTCGACCAGCACCGAATCGGCCGCCAGCAGCTTCTCGGCCGCCGCGCCAACCACCGCCTCGTCGAATCCCGCCCAGCCGATCCGCCACGCCGACCCGGTGAGCCGGTCGGCCAGCGCACCGGGGCCGGCCTCGACCACCTGCACCAGATCCAGCCCGGGCGGCATCGCCGCGCCCAGTTCGCGCAGCACCGCCTCGGGGTCACAGCGCTCCGCGAGGCCGATCTCCAGGTACTCGGCCTCGGTCGCGGCACCGGTCGGGGAGGCATTCGCGAACGACACCCGCGGATGCGGATTGAAACCCGAGGAGTAGGCCATCGGGATCGCGGCGCGGCGCAGCGCCCGCTCGAAGGCGCGGGAGAAGTCGCGGTGGCTGGTGAAGCGCGCCCGGCCGCGCTTGGCGTACCGGATCCGCAGCTTCTGCACCGGGGGTGCCTGCTGTTCGGGTTGTCTGCGCTTCGTCCCTGCCACGACAGAGCAGCGTAGCCCGATGCGGTGCGGATCACGCTTCCCGCTCCCGACTGTCCCCGAGGTCACCGGGGGAACTAGAGTCGCGTCCGTGGCACGTCAATTCAGCTTTCATTCCGACGAGAACGGCGAAAAGGTCGAGATCGCGATCCGCGGTCGCCAGATCCTGGACCGGCCGATGATCAACTTCGGCACCGCGTACCCCCATGAGGAGCGCAATGCGCTGGGCCTGACCGGCCTCCTGCCACCCGCGGTGAGCTCCATCGACACCCAGGTCGCCCGGACCTACCAGCAGTACTCCGCGCAGCCCGACGACCTGAGCAAGAACATCTATCTGACCCAGTTGCAGGACCGCAACGAGATCCTCTTCTACCGCCTGCTGGCGGCGCACCTGGAGGAGATGCTGCCGATCATCTACACCCCGACCATCGGCGAGGCGATCCAGCAGTACTCGACCTGGTTCGGCCGTCCCCGCGGGATCTTCCTGTCCATCGACGATCCGGACGGCATCGAGCAGGCCCTGCAGGCCGGTGGCCAGAGCGCCGAGGACGTCGACCTGATCGTGGTCACCGACTCCGAGGGCATCCTCGGCATCGGCGACCAGGGTGTCGGCGGGATCCGGATCTGCGTCGGCAAGCTGTCGGTCTACACCGCCGCGGCCGGGATCCATCCGCTGCGGGTGATGCCGGTGGTGCTCGATGTCGGCACCGACAACATGGAGCTGCTCAACGACGAGGCCTACCTCGGCGTGCGGCACGCCCGGGTCCGCGGTGAGCAGTACGACCAGTTCGTCGAGCGGTTCGTCAGCACCGCGAACCGGATGTTCCCCAAGGCACTGCTGCACTGGGAGGATCTCGGCGCCTCGAACGCGCACCGGATCCTGCAGACCTACCGCGAGGACTACCTGACCTTCAACGACGACATCCAGGGCACCGCCGCCGTCGTGGTGGCCGCCCTGCTGGCCTCGGTGCAGGCCAAGGGCGAGAAGCTGGCCGACCAGAAGTTCGTGATCCACGGCGCCGGCACCGCCGGGATCGGGGTGGCGGATCTGCTGGTGGACATCATGGTGCGCGACGGGCTGACCGAGGACGAGGCCCGCAAGCGGTTCTGGTGCCTGGGTTCGCGCGGCCTGCTGCACACCGGGATGAAGCTGCGGCCCTTCCAGGAGCCGTACGCCCGGGCGGCGGCCGAGCTGTCCGACTGGGGCCTCACCGGGGAGACCGCGGATCTGGCGACCACCGTGGACCGGGTGCAGCCGACCGTGCTGATCGGCACCTCGGCCCAGCCCGGCGCGTTCTCCGAGCCGATCGTGCGCAGCATGTACGCCCATTGCCCGCGGCCGGTGATCATGCCGCTGTCGAACCCGACCAGGCTCTCCGAGGCGCTGCCGGTCGATCTGCTGACCTGGACCGACGGCAACGTGCTGATGGCCACCGGCTCCCCGTTCCAGCCCGTCACCCTGGACGGCACCACCTACCAGATCGCGCAGGCCAACAACGCGCTGGTCTTCCCCGGCATCGGGCTGGGTGCGATCGTCGCCGAGGCCAGCCGGGTCACCGACCACATGATCGCCGCCGCGGCCGAAGCGGTCGCGGAGATCACCGACGCCAGCAAGCGCGGCGCCCCGGTGCTGCCGCCGATGACCGACCTGCGCGCGGTCTCCGCCGAGGTCGCGGTCAGGGTCGCCGAGGCGGCGGTCAACGACGGCGTGGCCAACCGGACGCTGGACAACCCGGTGCAGGACATCTACGCCCGGATGTGGAAGCCGCAGTACCCGACGATCGAGGTCGTCACCAACGAGTTCACCCCGACCCGGCGGAACTGAGACCGGGTTCGACTCACAGATAGTTGCCGATCGGGCCCGGGTCGCTCTGCCGACCCGGGGCCGAGGGCAGATCCTCCGGCAGCAGCGTACGGACCTGCTCCGGTGTCGGCTGGCCGAGCCCGACCAGGCGTACCCCCTGCAGGGAAATGGCTTCCTCGAACAGATTCCGGACGTGGCGCCCGTTGCCGAACCCCTGCGGCCGCGGCGACGGCAGCCCGACCCGGATCGCTTCCAGCAACCCGGGCCCGGCGACGAAGGAGTTCGCCCGCAGCAGCCGGCCGAAGATCTCCATCAGCTCGTCGTCACCGTAACCGGGGAACTCGATGGTGACCGGGAACCGGCTCGCCAGCCCCGAGTTGGCCTGCAGGAAGTGCCGCAGTTCGACCGGATAACCGGCGACGATCACCACCACCTCGTCGCGGTGGTCCTCCATCAGCTTCAGCAGGGTCGCGACCGCCTCGTGGCCGAAGTCGCGCGGTGAGTCCTTCGGGATCAGCGAGTACGCCTCGTCGATGAACAGCACCCCGCCGCGGGCCTGTTCGAAGACCGCCTCCACCTTCGGCGCGGTCTGCCCGATGTACTCCCCCACCAGGTCGCTGCGGGCCGCCTCGACCAGGTGACCGCGCTCCAACACGCCCAGCTCGGCGTACAACCGCGCCAGGATCCGGGCCACCGTGGTCTTGGCGGTCCCCGGGTCACCGATGAAGACCATGTGTCGGGACCGGGCCGGGACCTGCATCCCGGCCTGGATCCGGATCCGGTCGGCCTGGATCTCGGCCACCAACCGGTTCACCCGGTCCTTCACCGTGGCCAGCCCGACCAGGTTGTCCAGCTCGGTCCGCGGGTCGAGGTCGCTGACCGGTTCGACCGTCAGCGGGGCGGGTGCCGCCGCGCCCTCGTCGACGGCCCGCGCGGCGACCGGTGCCGCGCGCCGCTCGTTGGCGCGGCGCTGCCACGCCGGTTCGCGGGTACGCCGGGCGGCGGCGCTGTCGAACACCGAGCGGAAGTCCTGCAGGAAACCGTCGGTGACCGATGCCTTGGCGAAGACGAGCGCGTTGTCCGCACCGCTGGCGGCGTCCAGGGCCGAGTACGCCCCCACCCAGGCACGGCAGGCGTCGACCTGCCCGTTGACCATCGCCCGGACCAGCCAGCGCCGCAGCCGACCCGACCAGGTCGAGTGGTCGTGGTCCGCCAGCCGCGTCAACCGGTCGTCGGCCTCGGTGACGACACCGACACCGGCGGCGCGGAGGAAGGCCGGGCTCAGCTCCGCGCGCCCGTGCGCCTTCGCCAGGGTGGCCAGCACCTCCCCGGTCTCCGGACCGCCGTCGACCTCGGCGTGCAGATGCTCGTGCACCTGCACGAACCGCTGCCAGATGTCGGCGGTGACCTGCGGGTGCAGGAAGTCGGGCAGCGCGTGGTGATCCTCCGGACCCAGCAGGTTGTTGGCGAACCAGATGCCGCGGCCCTCGGGCACGAAGACCTGCTCGTCGGCCAACGCGCGGTCCAGGAAGCCCTTGGCGATCCGCATTCGCTCGCCCAGTTGCGGGATCTCGGCATAGAGGTCGAGCACCGCATGGGTGATCTCGGCCGCCTGCCGGCACTCCTCGGGACCCGGCGTACCGTCGATCCACGGCAGGCTGGCGACCGGCCAGGACTGGTAGCTGGTGCTCAGATAGTTCATCGAGGGGCCCGGACCGGGGCGCTTGTCGGCGATCGCCCAGTCGGTCACCAGTTCATAGCGCAGCAGCCGCAGCGGCCCGGTCCAGGTCGAGTAGGCACCACCGACGTGGACCTGCAGGTTGAACAGGGTGACGATCGACAGCGGCACCGCACCGGGGCCGAGCAGCTCGGAGCTGCGCGAGACCAGCTGCGGGTGCAGCTCGCGGGCCATCGTCGCGACCCGTTCCCGGGCGTCATCGAGCCACCCGGGCGGCAGCACCCACGGGTCGTGGTCACCGAGGATGTCGACGTAGAGGTCGTCGGTGAACAGCACCTTCAGGTGATCCGGCAGCTCCAGCTCGCTCAACTCATCCCTCACTCCCGGTGGCGTCGCGCGGTCAGGCTAACCGGTGCCGGGGCCAGCGACTCAGGTCGCTTCGGAGTCGGCGAGCACGCTGGGGCGAACCGTGGGCAGCGGCAGCAGCACCTGGCCGGTGGGGCCGATCTGGATCTCGGTGTCCATCTGCGGACAGACCCCGCAGTCGAAGCACGGTGTCCACCGGCAGTCGTCGACCTCGACCTCATCGAGCGCGTCCTGCCAGTCCTCCCAGAGCCAGTCGCGGTCCAGGCCGGAGTCGAGGTGGTCCCAGGGCAGCACCTCGTCGTAGTCGCGTTCGCGGGTGGTGTACCAGTCGACATCGATCCCGTACGCCGCCAGCTCGGCCTCGGCGCAGGCCATCCAGCGGTCGTAGGAGAAGTGCTCGGACCAGCCGTCGAAGCGGCCGCCGTCGCGCCAGACCGCCTCGATGACCTTGCCGACGCGCCGGTCACCGCGGGACAGCAGGCCCTCGACGATGCCCGGTTTTCCATCGTGGTAACGGAATCCGATCGCCTTGGCGAACTGCTTGTCGGAGCGGATGGCGTCCTTCAGCTTGGCCAACCGGGCGTCGGTGGTCTCGGTGTCGAGCTGCGCCGCCCACTGGAACGGGGTGTGCGGCTTGGGCACGAAGCCGCCGATCGACACGGTGCAACGGATATCGCGGGTGCCGGCCTCCTTGCGGCCCGTCTCGATCACCCGCTTGGCCAGGTCGGCGATCGCCAACACGTCCTCATCGGTCTCGGTCGGCAGACCGCACATGAAATAGAGCTTCACCTGCCGCCAGCCGTTGGCGTACGCCGTCGCGACCGTGCGGATCAGATCGTCCTCGTCCACGGTCTTGTTGATCACCCGGCGCATCCGCTCCGAGCCGCCCTCGGGGGCGAAGGTGAGCCCGGAGCGGCGGCCGTTGCGGGTGAGTTCGTTGGCCAGGGTGATGTTGAACGCGTCCACCCGGGTGGAGGGCAGCGAGAGCGAGACATTGCTGCCCTCGTAGCGATCCGCGAGCTGTTTGGCGACCTCGGAGATCTCGGTATGGTCGGCGCTGGACAGCGACAACAGGCCGACCTCCTCCAGCCCGGTGGCCTTCAACCCGTCCTCGACCATCGAGCCGATCGTGGTGATGTTGCGTTCGCGGACCGGGCGGGTGATCATCCCGGCCTGGCAGAAGCGGCAACCGCGCGTACACCCCCGGAAGATCTCCACCGAATAGCGCTCGTGCACGGTCTCGGCGAGCGGTACCAGCGGCTTCTTCGGATACGGCCAGGCGTCCAGATCCATCACGGTGTGCTTGGCGATCCGGAACGGTACGCCGGAGCGATTCGGCGCGACCTGCTGGATCCGGCCGTCGTCGAGATGGCTGACGTCGTAGAACTTCGGCACATAGACCCCACCGGAGGCGGCGAGGCGGAGCAGCAGCCCGTCGCGACCATCCGGGCGCCCCTCGGCCTTCCACTCGCGGATCACCTCGGAGATCTTCAGCGAGATCTCCTCACCGTCGCCGAGCACGGCGGCGTCGATGAAGTCGGCGATCGGTTCGGGGTTGAAGGCGGCGTGCCCGCCGGCGAGCACGATCGGGTCGTGCTCGCGCCGATCCGCGGCATGGATCGGCAGCTGCGCCAGATCGAGGGCGTTCAGCAGGTTGGTGTAGCCGAGTTCGGTGGCGAAGGAGACCCCGAGCACGTCGAAGGCGCCGACCGGGCGGTGCGAGTCGAGGGTGAACTGCGGCAGGCCGTTGGCCCGCATCACCTGCTCCATGTCCGGCCAGACCGAATAGGTCCGTTCGGCGAGGATCCAGTCGCGTTCGTTGAGCACCTCGTAGAGGATCGCCACGCCCTGGTTGGGCTGGCCGACCTCGTAGGCGTCCGGATACATCAGGCACCAACGGACCTCGGCGGCGTCCCAGTCCTTGACGACACTGTTGTGCTCGCCGCCGACATACTGGATCGGCTTGCTCACCTGGGCGAGCAGCGGTTCCAGCCGATCGAAGATCGACTCGGGCGAGGGTGCGGTCATCGGGTCGGGACTCATAAGGCACCCAAGCTTACGGGCCCGCCCCGTTCCGGAACAGCGAGCGGTGGCGGGAGGCCCGCGGCGTTCACGCATTGGACACCTGAACGCCCTACCGTGCCGCCATGACCGGAGCCGCCGACGCCTTTGCGATCGAGTACACCCAGTTGCCCGACATCCTGGACTGCACCACCGACGACTCGAAGCCGATCCTGTTCACCAAGACCGCCATCGAGGGCAGCGATGCCGACCTGCTGGCCTGCAACCGCGGCATCGTGAACCGGGTGATCGACTACGTCGACCGGCCCGAGGAGATCTCGCAGGACGCGCTCCGCTCGATGTATGTGGATCTGTACGCCCGGGCGGTGGCCGAGCTGGGCTGGTCGGCGTACCGGGACCGGGTGCCGCGCGAGGTGCAGGTGCTCGCCCTGCAGGGCCTGGCGTTGATGGACGCCCCCGAGCACCTGGAGCTGGCGAAGCGCGCGGTCGCCGGCGAGCTCGACGATGCGGAGTTCGCCCGGTTGTTCACCCGGGCCGAGGCGACGCAGCCGCTGGCGCACGCGAACGCCGAGTTCCTGCGCGGACTGTCGACCAAGCAGATCATCTCCGAGCGCAACTTCGATGTGGCGTTCTCGCTGGCGCTGGGCCGCGAGCGCGGGTCGGGTACCGGGTTGTTGAAGTGGACCGGGGACCTCGCCGACCTACCCGGTTGAGCGCACCCGCCTGGGATCGGCCGGATAGTCGGTGGTGGGCGGCAGGGCTATGCCACCGAGTTGGCCGCGGACCTCCTCTCCCTCGCCTTCGACGGCCTCGGTCTGCGCCGGGTCACAGCCGGCGCGATCGTCGTGTCCTCAGAGCGGGCGGAATGCCACGTACAGGACGTCTGGATCCTCGTCCATCCAGAAGCGCACGACGTGTTCACCGGGCTTCTCGGGCACGAACACCTCCTGCCATCCCGTCCCGTCGAGGGCCGAGGCGCCCAGTGGATCGAACAGTTCGAGAACACCCGCATCCCGCTCGGCAGCCGCCCAATACGAGTCAGAGTCGAAATCCTCGACGAGGATGGTGACCTCACCGGAGTCTTCGGGCAGCTGCACGCGAGCCCAGGCCACCGAGTCGTCACCGGGTTCATTGCTGGCAAGTGCGGCCCACTCGACGAACCACGGCTTTCTCGGCAACTCGGCGAGGTTCGGCGTCCCTCTGGGGTACTCGGCACGAAATACGAGTTGGTGGTACTGGTAGTAGACCTGAACGGGCATGTCATCCTCTCGTTCCGGTGACCGAGTCCCAGATGATCGGACCCCATTGGAAGTTCTGGGTGCAGGTGCGCGAGCCGGGGCCGTTCGTACACGACTCACCCGATGTCGGATAACCGAATCGTCCCGATTCCCAGCGGTTGGCAGCGTAGTAGTCCAGGATCCGGCCCCATACGGGCCAGCTACCGGTGCCCGGTGACCAATAGATCATTCCGCCCTGGAATCGCTGGGCGCAGCCGCCGTCTTTGAGCCCGCAGAACTCTTCTCCGGTGGGGTAGCCCAGTGTGGAGTTCTCCCACGAGACCTGGCCATAGGCGTCCAGGATCGCGCCCCAGACCGGTTGGGCCCCCGTGGCCGGCGACCAGTACAACAGTCCACCCTGGAAACGCTGCGCGCAGCCGCCGTCTTTGAGCCCGCAGAACTCATCGGAGGTGGGATAACCGAGCTTGCCGCGCTCATATCCCAGTTCCCTGTACCGCTCGCCGATCGCACCGTACACCGGGTGCGCCCCGGATGCGGGTGACCAGTAGATCAAACCTCCTTTGAACCGCTGGCCGCATCCGCCGCCCTGTAGGCCGCAGAACTCGCCAGCCAATGGAAAGGCAAGCCGGGATCGAAGACCGCCGAAGCTGTCGTACTTGGAACGGATGGCCCCATAGATGGGTGGCCCACCGTAGAAGCGGACGACGAACGGTTCTTTATCCACAACGCGCTCGCCGACGTAGAGGTAGGCATTTAACCAAGATCCGCCGAGCTGGTTCTGCGCGGAATTGATCAGGCATCGGCTGAATCCGGAACTACCGGTCCGAACCGGGTCGGTGAGGCCGCACCACGGGAACGATCGTGCTGGACCCGGATTCTCCGCGGCACCCTGATAAGAGCTCCTGAAGGGGTATTCATCGCAGTCAAGCCCATCCCGGGGGATGCTTCGCGGACACGCCGCGTTACCATTTGCCTTTACACGAGCGGGATCCGTGAGACGGGTCAGCACTTCCGGAATGCCCGACTGCCGTGCGGCTTCCACGTGGGCGGCGTATTCGGGGAAATCGTCACGGTTGAACGAATACGTCGCGGTGTTCCCCCAGATGACGCAACCGGGAAGTGCGCCGGGGACTGCGTTGTCACAGCGAACCTTGCCATCGTTCATCTCCAGGCCGGAGGTATTTTGCCCTCGAACCCATTCAGGACGCGTGGGGATAAGTTTGACCCAAGGAGAGTAGAAGGAGATGTCACCGGGCGGCGCGGTGTGAGAAACTGTCCAGTAACCCCGCCAGACATTGGTCGCGACACTGCCGGCGTTTCCGACGCCAAGCGTGTCGATGAGCTGACTGTTCCTGTCACCTGCAGACAGTTCGACGTTCATCGGGGTGCTTTCAGGCGATGACGCCCTGACCAGCTCCACTTCCAACTCGATGTCATACTGGACATAGTTTCCGTACACTCGGTGCAGAGCCATCTTCCGAGCGAGGAGATCGAAGTCGCCGATCTTCACCGGCGGAGTCCCTGACGACCACCGGTAGACATCGAAGCGTTGAGAAAAGCTCCCACACGCGTCCCGTCGCGCGACAACCACCATGGGGCCATTCACACAACCGGGAACCGGTTCCGCGCGCGGAACCGCTGAACCCTCAGGACTACTGGACGACGGGCAGACGATCGTACCTGTCGACGGGGTGGCAGTGCTCGACGGGGTGGCAGTGCTCGACGGGGTGGCAGTGCTCGACGGGGACTGGGCCCGCTTGCAGATCTCGGAGTTCGATGTGACAAGTTTCCGGTTCGTCGATCGGGTCGTCAGTGGTTCCGGTTCAGGCGAACCACTTTCATGGTTGCCGATCTCGGCGCCGGTGGGAATGCGCGGCGCTTGGGCGTCGCTGGGCGTCACCGGTTGAGTCGGCGCAGCAAGAGCCGACCCTGCATTCAGAAATGGGATTGCGAGTTGACAGGGTGAGAATAGCAACAGCAATGACGCGCGACATCCGGGGCCTTACTTTTGGATCACGTTGGGGAGGGGGTTCGCGCTCACGACGTTAGAGGTTCCTCATATCCGAGTCAAGGGCCAGTTTCGCACCTCGAGATCTCGTAAACCGGTCACACAGTCGCAGACTTGCCCGGGATTTCCGCATGAGCAGAGACAAACTGATTCCGCGTCGGCCGATCAGAGGGGGCGGGATGCTGCGACGAACACTGCGGGGATTGAAGCAGCTCGAGCTGACGGCGCTGGGCATCGCGGTCGGGCTGGCGGCGGTCTGGTTGGTGCTGTGGGGTGTCGGCATCGTCCCAAGTCCGTCGAAGCTGATCGAGTTCGTGCAGAGCCAGCTCACCGGGGAGACGGCGAAGAAGACGCTTAGAGCGTTGGCCGGGGGAGGTGCTGATGGATGAACTTCTCGGTGGCTGTTTTCGCTGACAACATCGCCTCCCGACGGGTGCTCGACAAGATCGGGCGCGCCTCGAACAGTATGGCGTCCAGGACTCGTGGCACGCCGAACGCGGCTGGATCGACGGTTGCAGCTTTGCACTGCCTGCGCACGGAATGCAGGCAGCACGGACGCGCGACTGAGCGCCCGAAGGAGTTATTCTGGTGGACATGTCTCACACTCCGCACCGGAAGGATCTTCCGGCACTCACATGACCGGGCGGCGGCTGCACTATCGCAGCTCCGCAGAGATCAGGGGCAGCCGTCGACGGCGCCCGCACTCCTGTTGGGACCATCTGATCGCCGCACCCCTGTGGCCGAAGTACGGGGTGAATCTGGGCACCCTGCTCCGCACCTGTGACGCGGTCGGCGCCTGCCTCGCGGTCCCCCGACGCCCCTGGATCGCCGAGGCCCTGGCCCAGGGCAACACCCTCACCCACGGGGGATGCGTGCACTGGGTCGGCGCCGACGAGGTCGGCTGGCTGGACCAGCAACGCGCCGCGGGCAGCCGGGTGATCGGCGTCGAGCTGACCGACGAGTCGATCATGCTCGGCGATCTGCCAGCGGCCCGGCGCCGGACCGTGATGGTGCTCGGCCACGAACGCACCGGCATCCCACCGGCGGCCCTGGAGCTGCTCGACGACGCGGTGGAGATCCCGATGGTCGGTACGGGGTTGAGCCTGAACGTCACCGTCGCCGGATCGCTGGTGCTCTATCGGCTCGCCGGACTGACCTGACCCGACCACCCGAACCTACCGAGCGATCGAACAGCTGATGTGCACTCTCCATCACCAGGATCGACGACTGGATGCGGTCCGCGGACCGTCGTCGAAATCGAGGGTGCACATCAGTTGTTCAGTGCACGTCGATCATCTTCTTGGAGATCCACTTCGAGAGCACCGCCACCACGATGCCGACGGCGATCGAGGCGCCGCCGATGAGCAGGAAGTACGGCCGCTCGTTGGTCGGGTCGTAGTAGCCGCCCAGCGCACCGGCCCCGGCCGAACCGACGGCGATGGACAGGAAGAACAGCGCGATCATCTGGGTGTGGAAGGCCTTCGGCGCCAGCTTGGTCGCCAATGACTGGCCCACCGGGGAGAGGCACAGCTCGGCCACGGTGAACAGGAACAGGATCAGCACGATCGCGTACAGCGGCGTGCTGTTCGCGCCCCCGCCCGACCAGGGCAGGAAGGCCAGGAACGCGATCCCCATCATCACGGTGCCCATCGCGAACTTCAGCGGGCTGGACGGCTGGCGGGTCCCGAGCCGGGTCCAGATCGCGGCGAACACGCCGGCGAAGATGATCACGAACAGTGGGTTGATCGAGTTCACCAGCGAGGGCGGCAGGGTGAACCCGAACAGGTCGCGGTTCAGCCGCTGGTCGGCATAGATGGCGACGACCCCGAACTGCTGTTGGAACAGCGACCAGAACACCGCGCTGGCGATGAACATCGGGATGAACGCCACCACCCGGCTGCGTTCGGTCTCGGTGATCCGGTTGCTGGTCAGGATCACCCCGAACAGCGCCACGGCGGCCAGCAGCGTGGCGGCGACGACGATCCCGGACAACCGCTCGGCGCGCAGCACCCCGGTGCCGGCGAGCACCGCGAGCAGCGCCGCGGCGGCGAGTACGCCGATCAGCAGATAACCGCGGTGCTTCTTCGGCAGCGGGTTCGGGGCCGGCTTGCCGACATCGCTGATCGTGTGGCGGCGCATCAGCGCGTACTGGATCAGCCCGATCGCCATCCCGACCGCAGCCAGCCCGAAGCCCCAGTGGAAACCGCGCCAGCCCCACAGCGCGCTGGTCAGCAGCGGCCCGACCAGGGCACCGAGATTCACACCCATGTAGTAGATCGAGAACGCCGCGTCGCGGGTCGGGTCGTTGTGAGCGTACATGTCGCCGAGCACCGAACTGGTGGTGGTCTTGAGCGTGCCCGAGCCGAGCGCGATCAGCACCAGGCCCACCCCGAGCCCGAGCAGGCCGGGCAGCACCGCGAGCGAGATGTGGCCGCACATGATCACGATGGAGGCGATCAGCACGGCCCGCTCGGCGCCGATCAGCCGGTCCGCGACCCAGGCGCCGATGATGGCGGAGAGATAGACGGTGCCGCCGTAGGCGCCGACGATCGAGGTGGCGGCCGCCTCGGGCAGACCGAGCCCGCCCTGCTGCACCGAGTAGTAGATGTAGAAGGCCAGGATGGCCTGCATGCCGTAGAAGCTGAAGCGCTCCCACATCTCCACCCCGGCCAGGTTGGCCAGCCCCCAGGGATGCCCGAAGAACCCCCGTTTCGATGCGGGAACCACGCTGTCGAGCGATTCCTCGTCGGTCGGTTGGTCGGTGCCCCGCGAGGGATGTAGGTCAGACATATCGATCTCTGTCTACTCCCCATCCCGTATCTCGGACAAGTCGGCGCCCGGCGTCAGCTCGTCGGCGGCGGGTACGCCGGCGGGTTCGGACCGGACGCCGGGGGCGGGCCGGACGCCGGGGGCGGGAGCATCGAGGGCAGCCCGGCGATCTGTTCCCGGCCCGGTGCCGTCGCGATCGGTAGGCCGCGGCGGGCCCGCCAGCTGTTCAGGATCAGCACCGCGACGATCCCGGCCAGCACCGGCAGCAGCATCTCCGGCCCGCCGGCGACATTGCTCATCTGCATCGGCCGGTCGATCTCACCGGTCAGCACCGCGGCATAGAAGGAGATCAGGTTGTTCACCGAGTGCATGGCGATCGCGGCCTCCAGCCCACCGGTCCGCCAGACCAGCAGGCAGGCGACCATCCCGAAGCCGAAATAGAAGGCGTTCGCCCAGATGTCGCTGGAACCGTGCAGGGAGGCGAACACCCCCGACGAGACGACCGCCCCGGCCACCAGGCCGACCCGACGATTGCGGAAGAAGGACGCGACCGAGCGGTTCACCATCCCGCGGAAGCCGTATTCCTCGCCGGCACACTGCAGCGGTGTGGTCAGCGTGATCACCACCAGATAGATCAGCCACTGCCGCGACGGCCCGCCGGTCTGCGCACCGCCGGCGGTCGCGGCGCCGCCGAGCGCCAGCCCCTGCACCACGATGGTGCCGAGCCAGAGCGGGATCACCGGGACCAGGCCGAGCAGCAGCCAGCGCCAGCGGAACCTGCCCTGCACCGAGTGCAACCAGCGCGGCCGCTGGCGGAAGAACCAGACCTGGCAGGCGATCGCGATCGGGATCAGCGCCGCCAACGACAGGTTCGTCCCGAGCAGCACCCACGGGGTCATCAGGATCCGGCCGGCGGACAGCTCCGCCAGGTCCACCCGGCCCTGTGCCAGGTCGAGGATCAGCGGGATGCTGCCCAGCAGGGTGGCGACGAACCAGAGTCCCGCGCCGACCAGCAGCGCGACGATCGGCCGCCAGAAGGCGAACGCCGGGGTGCGATAGAACTGGTGGTACTCCGACTCCTCGACCGGCAGCGTGACCGGTTGCGGCGGCGGCTGGAACACCGGGTACGCCGGCTGAGCGGTCATCGCGCGCCTGCTCCCTCCCCGGACTCAGGCGGTCGGCTGCGGGTCCAGCCCCGGGAACCAGATGCCCATCTCGCGGGCGGCCGATTCGGCCGAATCGGAGCCGTGCACCAGGTTCTCCCGGTTGGACAGGGCCAGGTCACCGCGGATCGAACCGGCCTCGGCCTTCCGACCGTCGGTCCTGCCGTTCAGCAGCCGGACCACCTCGATCGCGCTGTCCCCCTCGAGCACCAGCGCGACCAGCGGCCCGGAGGTGATGAAGGCGCGCAGCGGCGGATAGAAATCCTTCTCGACGTGTTCGGCGTAGTGCTCGTCGGCCAGGTCGCCGTCGGCGGTGCGCTGCTCCAGCGCGACCAGGCTCAGCCCCTTGCGCTCGTAACGGGACAGGATCTCTCCGACCAGACCGCGGCGTACGCCATCGGGCTTGATCAGGACCAGGGTGCGCTCGTTGCTCATGGCGCACAGACTAGGGGGTTTGCGCCCGCTGTCCCGCATCGAGCCGGCGCCCCAGGACGAAGCAGACGACCCACAGCACCGCGAACATCGCACCCATCGCGAGCATGCCGACCGTCAGCACGCCGAGTCCGAGGGCGGCGAGCTGGGCCAGCCAGCCCAGCGGGTAGCCGATGGCGGGTCGGCGCAGCAGTGCGGCGGCCAGGATGGCGAGCAGGGCGGCTCCCCCGCCGGCGATTCCGGCGGTCGCGCCCGGTACCTCGCTGACCATGATCATCACCGGGATCGCCAGGCCGATGGTGATCACCTCGAAGATCAGGATCGTCATCATCACCCGGCCCATCGGGTTCCCCTTGGCCAGCATCAGTCGGTGTCCCCCTCGTCCGGATCGGTGTCCGCGCCGAGTTCGTCCAGGGTGCCGCCGTGGTCGTCGGCGTCCCAGTCGACCTCCTCCCGCTCGGTCGCACCGGCGTCGCTGACCAGCAGTGCGCGGGCCTCACCGGCGGCGATCACCGAACCGGTGACGAGCACACCCGGGTTGCCCGAGTCCCCGCTCATCCGTTCCGGCACATCGGCCAGCGTGGTCGCCCACTCCAGCGCGTCGTCCAGCCGGGGCCGGACGTGCACCCGGTCGGCACCGAAGATGCCGGTGGCGATCTCGGCCAGTTCCTCGGCCGGCAACCCGCGCTCGGTCGAGGAGACCTGGCTGCAGACCACCGCCGCCATCAACGGCTCCCAGATCCGCAGGATCTGCTCGGCCTCCTTGTCCCGCATCATCGCCACCACGCCGACCAGCGGCTGGAAGGCGTACGCCTCGGCCATGGTCTCCGCGCTGGCCCGGGCGGCGTGTGGGTTGTGCGCACCGTCGAGCACGATCGGCGGGGACTGGCGCACGGTCTCCAGCCGGCCCGGCGCGGTGACCGCCTCGAACCCCTCCCGGACCACCTCCGGGTCCATCGCGGTGAAGCCGAAGAACGCCTCGGCGGCGGCCAGCGCCACCCCGGCGTTGCGGGCCATGTGCACCCCGTGCAGCGGCAGGAAGATGTCATCGACCGGGCCACCGGCCCCGTTCAACCGGATCAGTTGGCCGTCGACGGCGAGCCGGCGGTCCAGCAACCCGAAGTCGATGCCCTCGCGGTGCGGCAGCGCCCCCACCTCGGCACAGCGGGCCAGCAGCACGTCGGCGGCCTCCCGGGACTGGCCGGCCAGGATCGCCTGCGCGCCGGGCTTGATGATGCCGGCCTTCTCGGCGGCGATCTCGGCGATGGTCTCACCGAGCAGGTGGGTGTGGTCCAGGTCGATGGGCATGATCACCGCCACCTGCGCGTCGGCGATGTTGGTGGCGTCCCAGGTGCCGCCCATCCCGGTCTCGATGATCGCCACATCGACCGGGGCGTCGGCGAAGGCGGCGTACGCCATCGCGGTGATCACCTCGAAGAAGGTCATCTTGACCCCGTCCAGGGCCTGCTCGTCGACGAGCTCCACATAGGGCTTGATGTCGGCCCACACCTCGGCGAACCGTTCGGCGCTGGTCGGCCGGCCGTCGAGGGCGATCCGCTCGGTGATGTCGACCAGGTGCGGGGAGGAGAATCGGCCGGTGCGCAGGCCGGCGGCCCGCAGCAGCGACTCGATCATGATCGCGGTCGAACCCTTGCCGTTGGTGCCGGCGACCTGGATCACCGGGTACGCCCGTTGCGGATCCCCCAGCAGTTCGGTGAGGGCCCGGATCCGCGCCAGGCTGGGCGCGACCCGGTGCTCGGGCCAGCGGGAGGTGAGTTCGCTCACCAGACGCTGGTGATCGCTGGGAAGATCGGTAGGCATATTCAAAGACATCCTATGCTGAGGGCATGCACGACGCTGACGGCTCGGCGACCACCCGAGCGACCGCCCACCAGCCGAGCCCCGGGCGTACCGTCACCGGTTGGATCGGGCTGGCTGCCAGGCTGATCCTGGCGGTCGTCTGGATCTGGGCCAGTGTGGCGAAACTACCAAATCTGGAGGCGTCGGTGCTGGCCGTGCGCGGCTACCAGATCCTGCCCTATTCGGTGGCCGTGGTCGTCGGCTATCTGCTGCCGATGATCGAGCTGGTGGTCGGCCTGCTGCTGCTGCTCGGTCTGTTCACCCGCTGGGCCGGTCTGGTCAGCACGCTGCTGATGCTGGCGTTCGTGATCGGGATCTCCCAGGCCTGGGCCCGCGGCCTGTCGATCGACTGCGGCTGTTTCGGCGGCGGCGGCCAGATCGCACTGGAAGAGGCGCAGAAGAAGTATCCTGTCGACCTGGCTCGGGACGCCGGGCTGATGCTGCTGAGCATCTGGCTCGTCTGGCGTCCGCGGACACCGTTCAGTCTCGATCAGAAACTGTTCGGCGAGGCGGCGTACGCCGATGACCCCGACGACCACCACGATGTCAGCGACGACGAACCCGCAGACGAGCGCACCCAGGAAGAGGAAAAGTCTCGATGAGCAAAGCCAAGGCCGCCAAGCCCGACAGCCGCCGTGCCCAGTTGCGCGCGGCCCAGATCGCGGAGGCGAAGCGCGCCAAGAACAAGCGGATCGCGATCATCGCGGTGAGCGCCATCGTCGCGCTGATCGTGGTGGTCACGTTGGTGCTGGTGGTCCAGCGCTACAACGCCGCCAAGACCGAGACCTATCCCCCGAACGCGACGGCCCAGCGCAACGGCATCGTCGCCAACCCGGGCAAGGGCCAGCAGGGCGCCCCGGTCGTCGAGCTGTACGCCGACTACCAGTGCCCGGCCTGCAAGAGCTTCGAGGACGCCTTCGGCACCCAGCTGAACCAGCTGGCGCAGAGCGGTGACATCCAGCTGCAGTACCACCTGATGACCTTCCTGGACACCAATCTCCGCAACGACGCGTCCTACCGGGCCGCGAACGCCGCCGCCTGCGCCGACCTGACCGGGCGCTACGCGCAGTACCACGACACGATCTACAAGAATCAGCCGGCCCAGGAGGGCACCGGCTACTCCGATGCCCAGCTGACCGGTGCCTTCGCCGAGCAGGCCGGGATCACCGGACCGGCCCTGGACACCTTCAAGCAGTGCTACAGCGAGAAGAAGTACTCGGCCTTCGTGAAGAGCGTCGACAACGCCGCCGGTGAGGCCGGGGTGACCGCCACCCCGACGATCAAGGTGAACGGCAAGGTGCTGGACACCAAGAAGCTGACCAACGACCCGAACTCGCTGCGTACCGAGATCATGAAGCTCAAGTAAGGACTCGCCCCTCGTGGACGACACCTCGCCGAAGCCCGACCGCACCGACAACCCCGACAGACCCGACAACCCCGACGGGTCGACCGCGCCGCAGGCCGAGCAGGCGTCCGCACCGCAGAACTGGCGGGAGATGCTGCCCTGGGAGGGGAAACCGTCCCGCGGGGACAAGGTGCTGTTGGGTTCGATGCTCGGCATCACCGCCTTCTATCTGGCGATGCTGCCGGTCAAGCCGTTCCTGATCGCCTCGCATCCGATCCTGCTGGAGTTCGTCACCGGTTCGAAGGCCGCGGTCGGGGCGGGTGCGGCGTTCGCCCGGATCGGTGAGGCGCCGTTGTGGCTGGTGATCGTCGCCGGGGTGGTCGGTGCGGCCAAGTTCGACTGGCTGTTCTGGTTCATGGGCCGACGCTGGGGCCATCGGGTGGTCCGGATGTTCGCCCCCAACGACCGGGCCCGGGCGATGCTGGACCGGGCCGAGCAGCTCCCCCGCTGGGTGGGTCCGCTCGCGGTCTTCCTCGGCGTGCTGCCCGGCATCCCGGCGGGGATGGCGTACGCCTTCGCCGGTTGGCAGAAGCTGCGGCTGGGCTGGTTCCTGCTGCTCAACGTGCTCAGCACGCTGCTGATCGTCGGCCTGGTCGCCGGGCTCGGTTTCTGGGCCGGTCAGCGGGCGGTCGATGTGGTGCTGATGATCGACAAGTACGCCCTGTGGGTCTCGCTGGCGCTGATCGTCGGCGCCGCCTTCTGGAGCTCCTACAAGCAGACCCGCAAGCAGCAGGCCCGCCAGGCCAGCACCGAGACCGACTGACGCTCATCGAGTAGCACCGCATGCGCAGCGCCCCCCCATGCTCATCGAGTAGCACCGCATGCGCAGCGGAGCGGAGCAATGCGGTGCGTGTCGAGATGAGCCAAGCATGTCGTGACACCGCTGCGCGAGCTATTCGCGGAGCGTGGCACCACTGCGCGGCGGGGCGACCGAGTCGCGGTGCACCAGATAGGTGCCCAGGGTGAGGCCGTCCTCGGGCGTCCTGGCGAAGGCGTCCTGTTCGGCGAGGCCGATGCGCAGCGCCTCGCGGCCCATCTGCTCCAGCGGTACGTGCACGGTGGTCAGCTTCGGCGCCAGGTCGGTCGCGAGCGGGGTGTCGTCGTAGGCGACCACCGAGACGTCGGCGGGGATGCGCAGCCCGGCGCTGTGGAGGCTGTCATAGACCCCCGCGGCGATGGTGTCGTTGACCGCGAAGATCGCGGTGACGCCGGTGTCCTCGGCAACCAGGGCCTGCGTCGCGGCATGTCCGGCGACCCGGCCGAATCCCTCGGTGCGGATGATCGACTCGTCGACCTCGATGCCACGGGATTCCAATGCTCGCAGGTATCCCGCCAGTCGCACCGCGATCGTCGGCAGCTCCCGGCGCCCGCCGACGAAGGCGATCCGGCGGTGCCCCTGGGCGATCAGATGCTCGGTGACGGCGAAGGCACCGCCCTCGTTGTCATAGGCCACCGATCGGGCCGGGGACGGGATCGTCAACGGCGGATGGGCACACAGCACCAGCCGGCTGCCCATCGCCTCCAGGGCTTCGGCGCGCTGCACCAGCTGGCGCTGGTAGGGCAGATCGACCTGGGTGCCGCTGACCAGGATGACCGCGTCCACCCGGCGCTCGCGCATCCGATCGATCAGGGTCAGCTCGGCGTCCGGGTGCGCATTCGTGGTGGCGATGATGGCCAGCCGGCCGGAGTCCTGGGCCGCCTGTTCCAGGCCGCGCACCATGTAGCCGAAGAACGGGTCCACCAGTTCGGGGACGACGATGCCGATGGTGCGGGTGTCCGAGCCGGCCAGGGCACGCGCGTTCGCATTGGCCGCATAGCCGAGTTTCGCCACCGCCTGCAGCACCCGCTCCCGGGTGGCGATCGCGACCGGATAGTTGCCGTTGAGCACTCGGGAGACGGTCGCCGTCGACACCCCGGCGAGCTCCGCGACATCGCTCACCGTTGCCGACCGTTTCCGACCCGGGCGCGACTCGGCGCCGCGCGCAGCCCTGCCGCGGCGCGAACGATCAGCGGTGGTCGTCATGATCCCCCTGCGGTCCTGCATCAGGCGATGATCCCGAAATCGGTCTGGCGCACCTCATGCGAGAACGTACCATCGGCGACGAATCGGGCGAGTTCGGCCACGGCGAGTTCCCCGAGCCGGGAGATCTCATTGCCCAACGCACCGGCGATGTGCGGTGTCAGGGTGACATTCGGCAGGTGGTAGAGCGGCGAATCGGCCGGCATCGGTTCGGGATGCACGACATCCAGATAGGCGTCCAGCCGGCCCGAGACCAGTTCGGCGGTGAGCGCCGGGGTGTCCACCAGCGCACCGCGCGCGGTGTTCACCAGGATCGTGCCGTCCCGCATCAGCGCCAGCTCGCGGGCACCGATCATTCCGGCGGTCAGCTCGGTGAGCGGTGCATGCAGCGAGACGACCTCACTGCGCCGGCAGAGCTCGGACAGGTCGACCATCGTGGCCCCGAGCGCCCGGCCCTCGTCATCGGTCAGATAGGGATCGCTGAGCAGCACCTCGACATCAAGCACCCGCAGCAGGCGCAGGAATTCCCGTCCCACCCGGGAGGCGCCGACCACCCCGACCGTGACCCGGTGACTGCCGATCGGCGGCATCACGCTGGGATCGCGGACGTCGTGGGTGACCCGCAACTGGTCGATGAATCGGCTGGTGCGCTTGAGCCCGAAGATGGTGCAGGCCAGGGCGAACTCGGCGACCGGCACGGCATTGGCGCTGGCCGAACTGCTCACCCGCAGCCCGTGGTCGAAGACCTTTGGATCGAGGAAGGTACGCACGGTTCCGGCGGCGTGCACGAGGGCCCGCAGGCGCGGGGCGGCGGTGAGGGTGTCCATATTGATCGGCGGGGCGCCCCACCCGGTGAGCAGCACCTCGGTCTCGGCAAGCACCCCGCGCGCATGGTCGGAGCGCAACTCGATCAGCGGCTCGGGGGTGACCACCTCGGCGATCGCCGCGAGCTCGGCGAGCGCGTGCGGTGAGAACGCGGAGGCGTGGGTCTCCTTGTTCATGGCGAACGCCACGCGTGGACGCCGGTCCATATGGGGCCTCCGTATCGACGGTGAGTAAGCGATTACTATCACAGCATCAGGCGAGTCCGCCACCGAATAGCCTCAATTTCCCTTTGCTGAAGCGATCTATTGGACAGGTCGGGTGCAACCCATTGACAGCGCTTTCCCGGCGTACTAGCTTTCGACAGCAATCGCTTACTAGCGATGGCACACCGTCGAGGATGACGCCGGGAGGATTGCGGTGACGACAGCACCTGTCACGAGCAAGACGCGGGCCACCGAGCCCGAGCAGCCACAGGCTGCGCCCGAGTCCCGTCGAGCCCGCCGATCCCGCACCCGGGCCGGGAAGCAGCCGAAACAGTCCTTCGCGGTGCGGCTCCGCCGCGACAGGACGATGCTGCTGCTGGTGCTGCCCGGCTTCTTCTACTTCGTCGTCTTCCACTGGTTGCCGATCCCCGGCAACATCATCGCCTTCGAGGACTACCAGCCCTATCTCGGTTTCGTGGACAGCGTCTGGGTGGGTCTGGACAACTTCACCGCGGCGTTCGCCGACCCGATGTTCTGGGCGGCGCTGCGGAACACGCTGGTGATCACCCTGATGCAGCTGGTGCTGTTCTTCCCGGTGCCGATCGCGCTGGCCCTGATCCTGAACAGCATCATGTCACCGGCGATCCGCCGGTTCGTGCAGAGCGTGGTCTACCTGCCGCACTTCCTCGGCTGGGTGATCGTCATCTCGATCTCCACGCAGATCCTGGGCGCCACCGGTGTGGTGCCCAATCTGCTCGATTCGATGGGACTCCCCCGGTTCAGCCCGATGAACAGCCCGGAGTTCTTCCCGGTGCTGGTCACCCTGCAGCTGATCTGGAAGGACGCCGGCTGGGGCACGATCATGTTCCTCGCCGCGCTCGCCAACATCGACGACGAGCTCTATGAGGCCGCCGCCGTCGACGGTGCGGGGCCCTGGCATCGCACCTGGGCGATCACGATCCCCGGCATCATGCCGATCGTCGTCCTGCTGCTCATCCTCAACCTGGGCACGGCCCTGTCGGTGGGCTTCGAACAGATCGTGCTGCAGCGCGACAACGTCGGCGCCGAGGCAGGTGAGGTGCTCGACACCTACGTCTACTTCAACGGCATCGTCGACGGTCAGTGGGGCACGGCCGCGGCCGTCGGCCTGGTCAAGGGTGTCGTCGGACTGTTCCTGGTCCTCGGCGCGAACAAGCTGGCGCACAGGTTCGGACAGGATGGGGTGTACTCCCGTGACCGCTGACGTATCGACCACCACCGGGTCCAGCACGGGCCGGGCCCGCACCCGCTGGGTCGCGCAACGCCCTGTCTGGATGGAGAGACCGAGCATCATCGGCCAGGGCCTGAAGGGCCTGGTCCTGCTGGCGGTCTGCTTCGCGGTCATCTATCCGTTCGTCCTGGTGATCGGCACCAGCCTCTCCACCCAGGAGGAGATCGCGGCGAAGAACGGCTTCGTGCTGTTCCCGAGCCGGCCGACCCTGGCGGCGTACGAGCTGATCTTCGCCGGCGGGATCGTCACCGACGCCCTGGTCCGCAGCCTGGCCATCACCCTGGTCGGCACGGCGGTCTCGGTGACCCTGACCGTGATGATGGCCTACGGCCTGTCCCGACGCGGGCTGCTCGGCGGCGGCTTCTTCCTGATGACGGCGCTGCTCACCATGCTGTTCACCCCCGGCATCATCCCCACTTTCCTTGTGGTGAAGGAACTCGGGCTTTTGAACAGCTATGCCGCACTGATCCTGCCCACCGCCGTCTCCGCCTTCAACCTGGTGATCATGCGCTCGTTCATCATGAACCTCCCGACCGAGCTCACCGAGGCGGCCCGGTTGGACGGCGCCGGCGACCTGCGCATCCTGTGGAATCTGGTGCTGCCGCTGTCCAAGGGCGTGATCGCGGTGATCGGCCTGTTCTACGCGGTGGGCTACTGGAACGCCTTCTTCAACGCGATGCTCTATGTGAACAGCGACAAGTGGCCGCTGGCGATGGTGCTGCGCCAGTACGTGCTGCTGGGCTCCTCGCTGGAGAACACCACCGAGATCGGCGCACCCAGCCAGGCGATCCAGATGGCGGTGGTCGTGATCAGCGTCGTCCCGATCCTGTGTGTCTATCCGTTCCTGCAGAAGTACTTCACCAAGGGCGTACTCACCGGCGCCATCAAGGGCTGAGACCTCCCGGTCACCAGAGAGGAAAACCATGTCATTCCACAACGTCGCCGCCGATCGGCGCACCTTCCTCAAACTCACCGGAATGGGGCTGCTCGCGGTCTCCGGTGCCGGCTCGCTGGCCGGCTGCGGGCAGAAGGAGGCGCTGCAGGCCTCCAACGCGTCTGCGGTCAAACTGCCCACCTACGTGCCGGTCGAGGCGCTGAAACCCGACCTGCCCGGCACCGCCCAGGGCGTACCCGCCGCGTACTTCAACTATCCGAGCCCGCCGACCCGGACCGTGACCACTCCCCCGCTCAAGGGCGAGACCTTCTCCGCCATCACCAACATCTTCGGTGCCCCGCCGAATCCTCGGGAGAAGAACCCGACCTGGCAGGCGATCGAGGAACGGTTGGGCGGCAAGCTCGACATCACCGCGGTGTCCGCCGATGACTTCAAGACCAAGGTGAACACCACGATCGCGGGCAATGACATCCCCGACCTGATCCTGGACGACGGTGCCTCGATCCCTGACATCATTGGGTTTCTGGAGGCCAAGTGCCAGGATCTCACCCCCTTTCTGTCCGGGGACGCGATCAAGGAGTACCCGAATCTCGCCGCGATTCCCGAGATCTTCTGGAAGCAGACCGTACGCGCCGGGAAGATCTACACGCTTCCGATCCCCCGCAGCCCCGTGGGTGGGCTCGGCATGTACCGCAGCGACCGATTCGCCGAGGTCGGGATCACCGACACCTCGCAGATCAAGAACGCCGATGAATACCTCGAGGTGATGAAGCAACTCACCAACGCCCAGGCCGGCCGCTGGGCCTTCGGCACCAGGGCGTTCGGCATGTCGACCTTCCTCCAGCTCTTCGGCGCGCCGAACCAGTGGCGGGAATCCGGCGGGAAGCTGACCTACTACCTGGAGACCGAGGAATACCTGGAGGCGGTGAGCTTCGTGCGGAAGGCCGCCGCGGCCGGTTACATCGTGCCGGGCAGCGAATCCTGGACGAAGTCGCAGATGAGCAACGCTTTCATCAGCGGCCAGGTCGCACAGATCTACGACGGCATGCCGGCCTACGTGAACGCCGGCGGCTACGGGACCACCATCAAGGATGCGAAGCCGTTCCTGCCGTTCGCCGCCGGTGGTGGCAAGCCGATCGCCTGGCTGGACAACATCCTGTTCGCCAGCACCATGGTGAAGCGGAACGACGAGCAGAAGATCCGCAGCCTGCTCGGGGTGGCCAACTTCCTCGCCGCCCCGTTCGGCAGCGAGGAGTTCATGCTGCTCAACTACGGCCTCGAGGGCACCGATCACACCCGCGACGACCGGGGCAATCCGGTCGCCAAGGCCTCGGCGCTGGCGAACACCTCGGTGCCGTGGAAATTCCTGGTCGCACCCGACCCCGCCCTGTACGTCCCGCAGCAGGAGGCACTGACCAGGAACGCCCATGCGGCGTACTCGACGCTGATCCCACTCGGCGTGGAGAACCCGACCTCGACCCTGTTCAGCCCGACCAATGCCCGCAAGGGCGGCACCCTGCGTACCGCGGTCTCGGACACGGTCACCGATCACATCACCGGCCGCAAGACCCTCGATGATGTGAAATCCGCGATCCAGACCTGGCGGACCGGTGGCGGTGACCAGATCCGGGCGGAATACGAGCAGGCGCTGGCCGGCTGAGCGATGGGGGCCGGAAACCGAGCAGGGCTGCGGACCCGCGCAGACTGGACCGCGACCGCCGACCGCTGGCTGAGCGCGATCCGGGAGCGCGGTGGAGATGACCCGGCGGGGGTGGTGCTGCCGGGCCGGGCGACCCGTGACGGGGTACGCCGGGAGTCGATGGAGACGATCTGCCGCAGCTTCCTCCTGGCCTCCGCGCGGATCGCCGGCGCACCGGCCGGTGATCCGCAGGCGGAGGCGCTGATCGGGTTCTATGCCCGGGCCATCGTCGATGGGACCAGCACCGACCATCGGTCGCGGTGGCCGCGCGGGGTGACCTGCCGGCCGCCGCTGACCGGAGTGACGAACTCGATCGTCGAGGCCGCGAATCTCTCCTTCGGGCTCTACATCGCCGGGGACCGGTTCTGGACACGGCTCACCACCGAGCAGCAGGCCCAGTTGCTCGATTGGCTGCGGCACCACGCCCGGTTGGACGTCTGGGGCAACAACTGGCAACTGTTCCCGGCGATGGCCGAGGCGTTCATCCGGTACCGTGGTGGGGACGCGTCCGGGTTGCGCAACGAGCGCCGGGTCGCCCGCGTCGAGGGCTGGTATCTCGGCGACGGTTGGTACACCGACGGCCCCGACCACGCCATCGACTACTACAACGCCTGGGCCATCCACCCCTACCTGTGGGCCTGGTACCGGATGACCGGGCGGAGCGACACCCCGGAGGCGCAGCGGCAGCTGGCGCGGCTGGCCGCCTTCGTCGAGAGCTTCGAGTCCTTCGTCGCCGGCGACGGCGCCCTGGTGCACTTCGGCCGCTCGCTCACCTATCGCACCGCCGCCCTGGCCCCGCTGTGGTGCGCGGAGATCTCGGGGGTGAACCCGCTGGGATCCGCGCGCACCCGCGAACTCGCCTCCGCGGTGCTCGGCAACTTCGTCGGTCACGGTGTCGGCGCCGACGGGCAGCTCAGGCTGGGCTGGTATCGGGAGTTCCTGCCTGCCATGCAGGACTACAGCGGTTTCGGCTCGCCCTATCTGGCCGGTATCGGTTTCCTGGGGCTGGCCCTGGATGCCGAGCATCCCGTGTGGGCCGAGGCGGGTGAACCCCGGTGCCCGGAACCGTTCACCCGGGTGCTGGACGGCACCGGGTTGACGCTCAGCTCCGCCGGTGGGGACGCCCCGGTCGTGCTGATCAACCACGGCACCGATCACACCGACCTGCCGGTGCAACCGCACGGCATCCGCGACACCGACGACCCGCACTACGCCTCGTTCGCCTACTCCACCCACACCGCTCCCGAGGTCGGTGCGGGCTGGCTCGCCGCCGCCGATGGGCACGTCTGCCTGTTCGACGAGCAGGGCCGGCCCAGCCGCCGGGTGAGTCTGCGCGGCAGCACCACCCGGGGGCCGCTGAGCGCGTCGGTGCACTACCCGCAGATCGACGGTTCACTGCTGCCCCAGGCGTGGATCGTGACCGCCTCGGTGGTGCACCTGGGCACCGAGGTCCGGGCCCATCTGGTGACGGCGCCCACCGCGCATGACCGGGTACGCGAGGGTGCGTTCGCGCTGGCCGGCGACCGCCCGCCGCAGCGGGTGGTCGGTGCCGAGTCGGCGTACGCCCAGGTCGACAATGGTCGCTGTCGGGTGGTGCTCACCGGGTTGCACGGCTGGGACGCTGCCGAGGTGCTCGATCACCGCGACACGAACGCGCTCGGCGCGCACTCGGCCATCCCGGTGCTCACCGCCCGCCGGGACCAGCCGGAGACGGTGCACGTCGCGGTGCACCAGTTGCTGGCCCACGACGCGGACCCGCAGGCCGGACTGGCCGCGCTGCGGGTGCAGGTCGAGGGCACCCGGTTGCTGGTGGAGTGGCCGGCCGACGGGGTCCGGGTCGAGGCGGATCTGCGGACCGTCGTCGACTGGGACCGGCAACCGGGCCAGGTCGGCGGCGTACGCTGACCCGGCCGCGGTTCACATCCGGGCGGCCTCGCGGCGCCTGGCCGGGGCATCCGGCGCGCCCAGCTCCAGCTCGATCACGAAGGCCCGCTCGGTGACCAGGTCGGCGGGGATCCGCACATCGACGTAGCTGGCGTCGTCCAGGTCGAGACCGAGGTCGGTACGCCGCAGCTCGAGTTCCCGGCCGGAATCGAGGATCCGGGCCGCCGTCGGAACCCGCTCGGCGTCGCCGGGGAACCGGAGCCGCGCGATCCCGGTGACCGGCCGGTTCAGCACCGTGAGGAAGATCCGGTCGTCGGTGCCGGTGAGCCAGCCCATCCCGGTCGGATCGAGGTCCACATGGCCCGCGTCGTGGATCGCGGCGGCATGGGCCGCGACCCAGGCGCCGAGCTCGGTGGCGATCTGCCCCTCGTGGGCGGTCATCCGGCCCGCGCCGTCGGGACCGAAGTTGATCACCAGGTTGCCGTCCATCGAGCGGCAACGCATCAGCAGCTCGATCAGGTCGTCGGTGGTCTTCAGGTAGTCATCGCCGGTGTCCCGGGTCCAGCCCCACCCGTTGGGTCCGATGGTCATCACGCAGTCCCAGTCGTTGCCGGCCAGCATCGCGTGGTCGGCGGGCAGTTTGCGCTCCCAGCCCTGCTCGTAGTCGCCGAGCAGCGCACCATTGGAGTCGAAGTGCCGGGCGCCGTGCTCGTCGTTGCGGAACCGGGACCCGATGATCAGACCGGGTCGACGCTCCCGCAGCTCCCGCTCCAGCTCGTAGGTGAACTCGTGGGAGGCGATCCACGCCTTCCCCCAGGTGCCGTCGAACCAGAGCCCGCGGGCCGCCGGATAGCGATCCAGCAGTTCCAGCAGCTGGCCGCGGGTGTAGCTGAGGAACTCCTGCCAGGCCGCGCGGCCCGCGTCGTCGGTCGGCACCTGGTCGGAGTAGCCGGGGTGGTGCCAGTCCAGGACGGAGAAGTAGAGGAAGACGTCGATGCCCTCGGCGGTGTACGCGTCCACCACCTCGGCAACCAGGTCACGGCCCGCGGCCGGTGAGTTCGCGATCGAATAGTCCGAGTGGGCGGTCGGCCAGAGCGCGAACCCGTCGTGGTGCTTGGTGGTGAAGATGACGTACCGGGCGCCGAGCTGCTTGGCCTGTCTGGCCCACTGCCGGGCGTCCAGCTCGGTCGGGTCGAACTGCTCGTTCAGCCGGTCGTAGATCGCGGTCCAACCGTCGGGGGCACTCGGCCCGCGCCAGGCCCGGATCCATTCCGAGGCCGGCGCACCGTCGCGGGCGCTGACGCCCTGGTATTCGTTGCCCAGAATGGAATAGAGCCCGAAGTGGATGAACTGGCCCAGCCCGTAACGGCGGAACCGCTGCATCGCCTCGTCCTCGCGCTTGCTGACCTGGCTGCCGTGACGAAGGGGCACCGGCGCACGGTCCGAACGCTGTCGATTCTGCCAGGGGGACGTCGTCGTCATGGGGGCTCCGCGATCCTCGGGTAAGCGTTTTCCGCAGTCTAGCGCATCCGTTCATCGAGTAGCACCGCATGCGCAGCGAAGCGGAGCAATGCGGTGCGTGTCGAGATGAACCGCCGTGACCGGGTTCCTCTCGACACGGTCGCTGCGCGACCTACTCGAGGAGCGTGGAGGTGACGGTCGCTGCGCGACCTACTCGAGGAACGTGGTGGTGACGGTCGCTGCGCGACCTACTCGAAGAGCGTGGAGGTGACGGTCGCTGCGCGACCTACTCGAGGAACGTGGTGGTGACGGTCGCTGCGCGACCTACTCGAGGGGCCTGTGGCATGGAACCGATGTGCACGGCTTCGCCGGCCTCAATAAGATTCACCGCATGACTGCTGAGCCCCAGACGACCCGCGTCCCCGACAAGCCCGCACTGGAGGGCCTGGAGGAGAAGTGGGCCGCGGTATGGGCCGAGCAGGGCACCTACGCGTTCGTCCGGCCGCAGTCGCGGGAGCAGGTCTTCTCGATCGACACTCCCCCGCCGACGGTATCCGGGTCGTTGCACGTCGGGCATGTGTTCTCCTACACCCACACCGATCTGGTCGCGCGCTACCAGCGAATGCGCGGCAAGGAGGTCTACTACCCGATCGGCTGGGATGACAACGGTCTGCCCACCGAACGCCGGGTGCAGAACTATTACGGCGTGCGCTGCGATCCGTCGATCCCCTACGACGCCGACTTCACCCCGCCGGCCAAGCCGGACCCGAAGAAGCAGCAGCCGATCAGCCGCCGCAACTTCGTCGATCTCTGCCTGGAGTTGACCGCGGTCGATGAGAAGGTCTTCGAGGATCTCTGGCGCCGGGTCGGGCTCTCGGTGGACTGGGACACCCTCTACGAGACCATCTCCGACGACTCCCGATCCGTTGCCCAGAAGGCTTTCCTGCGCAATCACGACCGCGGGGAGGCGTACCTCTCCGAAGCCCCGACGCTGTGGGACGTGACCTTCCAGACCGCGGTGGCACAGGCCGAACTGGAGGCCCGCGACTACCCCGGGGCGTACCACAAGCTCGGCTTCGGGCTCACCGAGGCGAGCGGTCTCGACCCCGAGCTGTTCGCCGACGAGAAGGTCTGGATCGAGACCACCCGGCCCGAACTGGTCGCCGCCTGCGTGGCCCTGATCGCCCATCCCGACGACGAGCGCTACCAGCCGCTGTTCGGCAAGACCGTGACCTCCCCGGTGTTCGGCGTCGAACTGCCGGTGCTCGCCCACCCGGCGGCCGAGATGGACAAGGGTGCCGGCATCGCGATGTGCTGCACCTTCGGCGACCTGACCGACGTCACCTGGTGGCGTGAGCTGCGGCTGCCGACCCGTACCATCATCGGCCGCGACGGCCGGATCCTGCGCGAGCGCCCGGAATGGATCAGCGATGAGCAGGCGTACGCCCAGATCGCCGGCAAGACCACCTTCTCCGCCCGCGAAACCATGGTGGAACTGCTGCGTGCCTCCGGTGAGATGGCCGGCGACCCGCAGCCGACCCAGCGCAAGGCGAACTTCTTCGAGAAGGGTGACAAGCCGCTGGAGATCGTCTCCACCCGGCAGTGGTACATCCGCAACGGTGGCCGGGACGAGGACCTCAAGCAGGCGCTTCTGCAACGGGGCAAGGAGATCCGCTGGGTGCCGGAGCACATGCGGCACCGCTACGACAACTGGGTCAGCGGGCTGAACGGTGACTGGCTGATCTCCCGGCAGCGGTTCTTCGGTGTCCCGTTCCCGGTCTGGTACGCCCTGGACGAGGCCGGTGAGCCGGACTACGACAACCCGATCACCGCCGCCGAGGAGACCCTGCCGGTCGACCCGAGCAGCGACTGCCCGCCCGGGTACACCGAGGAGCAGCGCGGGAAGCCGGGTGGCTTCATCGGCGACCCGGATGTGATGGACACCTGGGCGACCAGTTCGCTGTCCCCGGAGCTGGTCACCGGTTGGACTCGGGACGAGGAGCTGTTCGCCCTCACCTTCCCGATGGACATGGCCCCGCAGGCGCACGACATCATCCGCACCTGGCTGTTCTCCCGGGTGGTTCGCGCGCACTTCGAGTTCGGCACCGTGCCGTGGCACACCGCGACCATCTCCGGTTTCGTGGTCGACCCGGATCGCAAGAAGATGTCCAAGTCCAAGGGCAATGTCGTGGTGCCCGATGAGATCTTGAAGAAGTACGGCTCCGACGCCGTCCGCTGGCGCGCCGCGATGGCCCGGCCCGGTCTGGACTCCCCCTTCGACGAATCGCAGATGAAGGTCGGCCGCCGGTTGGCGATGAAGGTGCTGAACGCCTCCAAGTTCGTGCTCGCCATGGGCGAGAGCGACGGCGAGCCGACCGCTGCGGTCGACCTGGCCCAGCTGGCCCGGTTGCGCGAGGTCGTCGAGCAGGCCACCGACGCGTTCGAGCGCTTCGACTACACCAGCGCGCTGGAGGCGACCGAAACCTTCTTCTGGTCCTTCTGTGACGACTATCTGGAGCTGGTCAAGGAGCGCGCCTACGGTGCCGACGAGACCGATCCCGAGGGCACCGCCTCGGCCCGCGCCACGCTGCGCCGCGCGCTCGGCGTACAGCTGCGGCTGCTGGCACCCTTCCTGCCGTTCGTCACCGAGGAGGTGTGGAGCTGGTGGAAGTCGGGGTCGATCCACCGCGCCGCCTGGCCGAGCGTGGACGAGCTGCCGGCCGGGGACGCTGCCCTGGTTGATGATCTGGCCGCCGCGCTGATCGAGATCCGCGGCAGCAAGTCGAACGCGAAGGTCTCGATGAAGACCCCGATCCTGTCCGCCACGCTGACCGCTCCGGCAGCGGCGCTGACCCGGCTGCGGGAGACCGAGGCGGATCTGCGCGCGGTGGGTCGGATCACCGGCCCGCTGGAGTGGGTCGAGGGTGAGCAGGTGGGGGTCACCGCCGAACTGGGTGAGCCGCCGGCGAAGCGCTGAGGAGTGCGCTCCCTAGACTGAGCACATGCGCGCCACTCTGCTGAATGCTCCGGGCGATATCAGCGTCGCCGAGGTCGATGATCCCAGGATCGAGGCGCCCACCGACGCGGTGGTACGCCTCAGCCTGAGCTGTGTCTGCGGTTCGGACCTGCACAACTATCGCGGCCGGCGGCCGTTCCAGGCACCGCAGCGGATCGGCCACGAATACTGCGGGGTGGTCGCCGAGGTCGGTTCGGCGGTGGGTTCGGTACGCCCGGGTGACTTCGTGGTCGGCCCGTTCTTCTCCTGCGACAACACCTGCGCGAACTGCCGGGCCGGATTCCAGTCCGCGTGCCTGAACGTGGCGATGTACAACGGCTGCCAGGCCGAGCTGGTCCGGGTGCCGAACGCCGACGGCACCCTGGTCAAGCTGCCCGAACAGCCCGATGCGGCGCTGCTGCCCTCGATCCTGGCCTGCTCCGATGTGCTCGGCACCGGCTGGCATGCGGCGAAGATGGCCGGGGTCGCGCCCGGGCAGACGGTGGCGGTGATCGGTGACGGCGCGGTCGGCCTCTGCGGCGTACTCGCGGCGCACCAGCAGGGCGCGGAGCGGATCATCGTCTCCAGCAGGCACGAGGACCGGGCCCGGTTGGCGCGGGAGTTCGGTGCCACCGAGGTGCTCGCCGAGCGGGGCGAGGAGTTCGCCGGGAAGGTGCTGGAGCTGACCGACGGGATCGGTGCGGATGCGGTGCTGGAGTGCGTCGGCACCGAGGAGTCGTTCGCGCAGGCCTGTGCCTCGGCGCGCCCGGGCAGCATCGTCGGCTATGTCGGCGTACCGGTCGGGGTGAAGCTGGATCTGGCGCCGTTCTTCCGGCGCAACATCGGGCTGCGCGGCGGGATGGCGCCGGTGCGGGAATACCTCGACGAGCTGGTCGGGCTGGTGCTCGACGGCAGCATCGACCCAGGGAAGGTGTTCGACCTGACCCTGCCGCTCGACGACGTCGCCGAGGCGTACCGGGCGATGGACGAGCGCCGCGCGATCAAGGTCGCCCTGACGCTCGACTGACGATCCCCGAGTAGGTCGCGCAGCGACCGTGTCGAGGGGCCTCAGTCCCTGGGCAGCATCGGGAAGTGCTGGCGTACCCGACGCAACGAGATCAGGATGCCGAGCGCGGACAGGACGCCGCCGAGCATCACGTACAGCGAGATCGGGGTGGTGCTGCCGAACTGGCGCAGCAGCGCGGTGGCGACGAATGAGGACAGGCCGCCACCGAGGACCGCGCCGACGTTGTAGGCCAGCGCCACCCCCGAGTAGCGGTGCGAGGGGTCGAAGAGGCTGACGTAGTAGGCCGCCATCGGGCCGAAGATGAACGCCAGCCCGCACATCCCGACGATCATCGCCACGTAGACCGCGGCGGGTGCGCGGGTGTTCAGCAGCAGGAAGTAGGGGAAGGCCCACAGCACCTGGAAGATCGCGCCGCCGAGCATCACCTTGTTCAGCCCGACCCGGTCGGCGATCCGGGAGGCGATGAAGCAGAAGATCAGCTGGCCGAGCGAGGCGAACAGCCCGGCCATCAGGAAGATGTTGCGATCCATCCGCAGCACCTGGGTGCCGTAGGCGTTGGTGAAGGTGATGATCACGAAGACGAACAGGTTGAAACCGAGGTTGACCAGGATGCCGGCCAGCAGCATCGGGCCGGCCTTGGCGAAGACGGCGCCGAGCGGCACCTTGGGGGTGTCCGGGATCTCCTCCTTGAGCTCGCGGAACACCGGGCTCTCCTCCAGCCCGACACGGATGTAGACACCGATCACGACCAGCACCGCCGAGGCCAGGAACGGGATCCGCCAGCCCCAGTCGGTGAAGGCCGGGCCGGTGGCGGCGGCGGTGATCTGGAAGGCGATGATCCCGAGCAGCGAGCCCATCGGCGAACCCGCGGTGGCGGCGGCACCGAAGAACGCCTTGCTGCCGGCCGGGGCGTGCTCGGTGACCATCAGGAAGGCGCCGGACTGCTCGCCGCCCATGAAGAAGCCCTGCAGGGTACGCAGCACGACCAGCAGCACCGGGGCCAGCGGGCCGACGGTCTGGTAGGTCGGCAGCAGCCCCATGCCGACGGTGCAGATGCCGGTGGCGACCAGGCAGATCACCAGCATCAGCCGGCGCGAGACCCGGTCACCGAAGTGCCCGAAGACCAACCCGCCGAGCGGGCGGGGTACGAAGCCGACACCGAAGGTGAGGAAGGAGAGCAGTACGCCGGTGAGCGGGTCGGACTGTGGGAAGAACAGCTTGGGGAAGACCAACCCGGAGGCTAGCCCGAAGATCAGGAAGTCATAGAGCTCGATGCCGGTGCCGAAGCTGCTGGCGACCGCCACCCGGCGCACCTGCCGCGGATCGGAATGGGTCTTCTGATCCAGTGACTGTTCGCTCATCGGTCCCCCTCGGCCGCCGTCGTTGGCTGCGCCAATACTGGCCCCGTTGGGCGGCGAGCGTCCAGCACCCATCCACGTTCATCGAGTAGGAGGCCCGGCGCAGCGGAGCGGAGCTCCGTGTCGAGATGAACCCGACATCGCACCCTCCCGGTCGACTGCGCACCCTTCCCACCCGCGTGCGACGGGTGCGCAGTGCACCGAATGGGTGCGATGTGCGGCACCATCGACGCGTGAGCAGGGCGTCCGACTCGGTTCTCGCATCGGACTGCGGTTCTCGCATGGTGTGCCATGCGAGAACGGAACCACCATGCGGGAACCGAGGGCGCGCGGCCAACGACCGCGACCGCGCCGCTGGGGGCGTACCGGTTCAGGCGCTCTTCTCGCGGCGTTCGCGCTTGCCGAACTCGGCGCGCGGGACGAGGGTCGGCACGACCGAGTCGGTGACGACCTCGCCGGTGATGACGACCTGGGCGATGTCCTCGGCCGAGGGCACGTCATACATCACGTTGAGCAACACCTCTTCGAGGATGGCGCGCAGGCCTCGGGCACCGGTGCCGCGGGCCAGGGCCAGGTCGGCCACCGCCTCGACGGCCTCGTCGGTGAACTCCAGGTCGACACCATCGAGCTCGAACAGCTTGCGGAACTGCTTGATCAGCGCATTGCGCGGCTCGACCAGGATCCGGATCAGCGCGTCGCGATCCAGCGGCGTGACCGAGGAGATCATCGGCAACCGGCCGATGAACTCGGGGATCAGTCCGTACTTCACCAGATCCTCCGGGCGTACCTGGCCGAACGGGTCATCCGAGTCGGGGCGGCGCGCCTCTTCGTCGTTGTTGAAGCCGATCGGACGCTTGCCGACGCGGGCGTCGATGATGTGGTCCAGGCCGGCGAAGGCGCCGCCGACGATGAACAGCACGTTGGTGGTGTCGATCTGGATGAAGTCCTGGTGCGGGTGCTTGCGCCCACCCTGCGGCGGCACGCTGGCGGTGGTGCCCTCGAGGATCTTCAGCAGCGCCTGCTGCACACCCTCACCAGAGACGTCGCGGGTGATCGAGGGGTTCTCCGACTTGCGGGCCACCTTGTCGATCTCGTCGATGTAGATGATGCCGGTCTCGGCCTTCTTCACATCGAAGTCGGCGGCCTGGATCAGCTTGAGCAGGATGTTCTCGACGTCCTCACCGACGTAACCGGCCTCGGTGAGCGCGGTGGCGTCGGCCATCGCGAACGGCACATTGAGCATCTTGGCCAGGGTCTGCGCCAGATAGGTCTTGCCGCAACCGGTGGGGCCGATCAGCAGGATGTTGGACTTGCCCAGCTCGACGCCGTCGTCCTCCGCGGCCCGGCGGGCGGGGGTGGCGGCCTGCGCCTGCACCCGCTTGTAGTGGTTGTAGACCGCGACCGCGAGCGCCTTCTTGGCATCGCCCTGACCGATCACGTACGCATCAAGGAATTCGCGGATCTGGCGGGGCTTGGGCAGCTCGTCCAGCAGGCCGACGTCGGAGCCCTCGGAGAACTCCTCCTCGATGATCTCGTTGCACAGATCGATGCACTCGTCACAGATGTAGACCCCGGGGCCCGCGATGAGCTTCTTGACCTGCTTCTGGCTCTTGCCGCAGAAGTTGCACTTGAGCAGGTCACCGCTCTCGCCGATGCGTGCCATCTCTCCAACCTTTCCGCGGACGTTGCTTCACCCTAACCCGGTCCCGGTTCGGGACCCGCGGTCATTTCGACCCGCGGTCCGTGCAGGGTGGATACGACGCTACCTGCCCGGACGGACAAACCCGAGAGGTGACTCCGCGTTGTTCGCTATTGGCGTGAATGCGAAGCGGCTCGCGTGCCGGCCTGGGCACGCGAGCCGCCTGCGGCGGCGAGCGTCGAAGCGGCAAGTCCCCGCGATGCAGGAGCACGAAGGAGAGCTCCCGCGACGACACACCGGACAACCGATGAACCGCCGCGGGGGCTCGACGACTGCGACGAAGAGCGGGGTGATGGCGCGCCGCGCGCGAGCCGCCTTTTGAAACGGATCAGGCGTCCTTGAGGGACTGCAGCACGTCGTCGATCAGGCCGTACTCCTTGGCCTGCTCGGCGGTGAGGTACTTGTCCCGGTCCACGTCGCTGCTGATCTGCTCCGGGGACTGCCCGGTGGCGTCGGCCAGCATCTGCTCCATCAGGCTGCGGATGCGCAGGATCTCGTTGGCCTGGATCTCCAGATCCGAGGACTGGCCGTAGGTGCCCTGCCCCATCGACGGCTGGTGGATCAGGATCGTCGAGTTCGGCAGCGCGAGCCGCTTGCCCTTGGTCCCGGCGGCCAGCAGGACGGCGGCCGCGGAGGCGGCCATGCCCAGGCAGATCGTCTGGATGTCGGGCTTGATGTAGCGCATCGTGTCGTAGATCGCGGTCATCGCGGTGAACGAGCCACCGGGGCTGTTGATGTACATGCTGATGGGCCGGTCGGGGTCCATCGACTGCAGGCACAGCAGCTCGGCCATGATCGCGTTGGCCAGGTCATCGCTCACCGGGTCGCCGAGGAAGATGATCCGGTCCTCGAAGAGCTTGGCGAACGGGTCGACCCGCCGGAAGCCGTAGGAGGTGCGCTCCTCCCACTGCGGGATGTAGTGGTTGGCATCCGGTCCGCTCGGGGCCAGTCCGCCGGGGCGTACGCCGCCACGGGCCTGCACCTTCATGGACTGTTCCTGGTTGAACCGTGCGAGGTTCTCGTAGTTCATGGTGTCCTCCCTCACTGGTTCCTGGTCACTGATTCGGCGCGTCTTCACCGCGCGGGATCTGTGAGGCGTTCTCGTAGACGTGGTCGATGAAGCCGTATTCCTTCGCCTGCTCGGCGGTGAACCAGCGGTCCCGGTCGGAGTCGGCATTGATCTGCTCGACGGTCTGCCCGGTGTGCTGGGCGATCAGCTCGGCCATCACCTTCTTGATGTGCAGCGACTGCTCCGCCTGGATCCGGATGTCGGAGGCGGTGCCGCCGAGGCCGCCGGAGGGCTGGTGCATCATGATCCGGCTGTGCGGCAGCGCGTACCGCTTGCCCGGCGTACCGGCCGAGAGCAGGAACTGCCCCATCGATGCGGCCAGGCCCATCGCCACGGTCGCGACATCGTTGGAGATCCACTGCATGGTGTCGAAGATCGCCATGCCGGAGTCCACCGAACCGCCGGGGCTGTTGATGTAGAGGTAGATGTCCTTGTCGGGGTCCTCGGCGTTCAGCAGCAGCATCTGCGCGGTGATCGCGTTGGCGTTCTCGTCGCGGACCTCGGACCCCAGGAAGATGATCCGGTTGGCCAGCAGCGACTGGTACACATTGTCGGTCATGCTCGGGCCGCCACCACTGGCGGCCGCTCGGATGAGCGCTGGATTCTCTGGGATGTTGTTCACGAAGGCGAAACTACCCGGCACCGCCGACAAACCTGAGCGATCTCGGCGCATGTTCGCTGTGGGCGCACCAGCCGGGCCCGAATCCGGGGCGCGGGTCTTCAGGATCCGGTCAGGGCCTCCCGGACCGCCGCCAGCGCGGCCGGCTGCTCGGCCCGCTCCGGGCGGACCAGGACCAGATCCCGGGTCGGTGCATTGCGCAGCGGCACCGCGGCCAGGCCGGTCGGCAGGTCGGCGGCGAGCAGGCCGGGTACCAGGGCCAGCCCCAGTCCGCTGGAGACATAGGCGACCCGCGCCGCATGGTCGGGCGCCCGGCGTACCCGCCCCGGCCGCAGCCCCGCATCGGCCGCGACCCGACGCAGCAGGCCCTGGTCACCGACGGCCTCCACCCAGGTCTGATCGGCGAGCTCGGCCAGCGCGACCGGTACGCCCGCCGCGGCGGCCGGGTGGTCGGCCGGGGCGAGCAGCCGCAACTCATCGGTGAGCACCGGTTCGGCGACCATCCCGGGCCGGGGCCGGTCGTCGGGGCCGGCGAGCACCACCGCCGCATCCAGCTCACCGGCGGCCAGCGCCCCGATCAGGCCGCTGGCCGAGCCCTGCCGCAGCGCCACGGCCAACCTGGGTCGGGTCCGCTCCAGCACCGCCAGCGCCGGAACCACCAACGAGGCGGTCGCCGAGGGCACACTCCCCAGCCGTAACCGCACCTCCGCCTCCGCGGCCTCCGCGACGTCGACCCGCGCCTGCGCCACCGACCGCACCACCTCCCGGGCGTGCGGCAGCAACGCCTCGCCGTGCCGGGTCAATCGGATGCCACGGGCCACCCGCTCCAGCAGCGGTACGCCGAGATCGGCCTCCAGCGCCTGCAGCTGCCGCGACAGCGCCGATTGGGAGTAACCGAGCTCCGCGGCGGCCCGGGAGATCGAGCCGGTCCGGGCGACCGTGGCGAAGGTGCGCAGCTGGGTGAGTTCCACCCGGCCAGCGTAGATCGAGCCATGCATGCAATGCATGACCAGGCTGCGTTTCTTGCGCTTGTCGCAGGCCTCGGCCGGCACCAGACTCAACGGGTGCCGCACTCTTCGACCTCCCGCACCCCGGACCGCACCTGGCTCGTCGCACTCGCTGCCGCGATGTGGGGATTCTCCGGGTTGTTGCGCTCGCCGCTCTCCAAGGAGTACGCCTCCACCTCGATCGTGCTCGGCGAACACGTGCTGCTGGTGCTGCTCACCTCTCCCTTGCTGATCGGGGCGCTGCGGGCCTGGTGGCGGGCGAGCCTGCGGACCAGGATCGCCACCCTGGTGATCGGTGCGGGGTCCTCGGCGCTGGCGACGGTGATGTTCACCCTGGCCTTCCGCTACGGCGACCCGATCACCCCGCAGGTGCTGCAGAAACTGCAGCCGCTGATCGCGATCACCTTCGCCGCCCTGCTGCTCGGCGAGCGGCTGCGGCCGAAGTTCTGGCTCTTCCTGGCACCGGCGGTCGCGGGCGCCTGGCTGCTGGCGTTCCCGAACCCGCTCTCGGTCGGAGTGAAGTCGCTGACCCCCGCCCTGCTCGGCCTCGGTTCGGCCGCGCTCTGGGCGCTCGGCACCGTGCTCGGCCGGCTGGCCAGCACCGAGCTGAAGTTCTTCCAGGTCACCGCGCTGCGCTTCTTCTTCGGCATGCTGACCCTGCTGATCGTGGCACTGGGTACCGGGGCGCCGCTGGTGCTGCCGGTGAGCACCTGGCCGCGCCTGCTGTCGCTCGCCCTGGTACCGGGGCTGCTGGCGCTGGTGCTCTACTACTACGGGCTGCGCTCCACCCCGGCGGCCCGCGCCACCCTGGCCGAGCTGGCGTTCCCGCTGACCGCCGCCGCGGTCGGGGTGTTCATCCAGCACGCCAGCCTGTCGGCGACCCAGTGGGTCGGGTTCGTCGTGGTGCTGGCCACCGTGGTCGCACTGGCCTGGCACGAGCACCGCAGCCGGGTACCAGCGGTGGCGGCGGCCTCGTCACCGCGGCAACCCGACCGCGTCCCAGCGGACACCCGCTGAGGCGTACTCCCGGACGCGCTCTAGAGTGCGAACCATGATCCAGATCGGTTACAAGGCCTCCGCCGAACAGTTCGGCCCCCGACGACTCGCCGACTATGCGGTGCAGGCCGAGGAGCTCGGCTTCGATTCGGTCACCATCTCCGATCATTTCCAACCCTGGCGGCACAAGGGCGGGCACGCCCCCAACTCGCTGGCCTGGCTCTCGCACGTCGGCGCACGCACCGAACGGGTGCTGCTCGGCACCTCGGTGCTCACCCCGACCTTCCGCTACAACCCGGCGGTGCTGGCGCAGTTCTTCGCCACCATGGGCTGCCTCTATCCGGGCCGGGTGATGCTCGGCGTGGGCACCGGTGAGGCCCTCAACGAGATCGCCGTCGGCCTGCCCGAATGGCCGGATTTCAAGGAGCGATTCGCCCGGCTGCGCGAGTCGGTACGCCTGATGCGCGCGCTGTGGACCCAGGACCGGGTCACCTTCGAGGGCGATTACTACCGCACCGTCGACGCGATGATCTACGACCGCCCCGACCAGCCGATCCCGGTCTACGTGGCCGCCGGCGGGCCGACCATGGCCAAGTACGCGGGCCGTCAGGGCGACGGGTTCATCTGCACCTCCGGCAAGGGCGCCGAGCTCTACCGCGACCAGCTGGTACCGGCGGTCAAGGAGGGCGCCGAACTGAACAAGCGCGAGTTCGACTCGATCGACCGGATGATCGAGATCAAGCTCTCCTACGACCCGGATCCCGAACGGGCACTGGAGAACACCCGGTTCTGGGCGCCGCTGTCGCTGACCAAGGAGCAGAAGCACGACATCACCGACCCCGAGGAGATGGAGGAGGCGGCCGACGCGCTGCCGATCGAGCAGGTCGCCAAGCGCTGGATCGTGGCCTCCACCCCGGAGCAGGCCATCGAGGGACTGAAGTTCTACACCGATCTCGGCTTCAACCACCTGGTCTTCCACGCCCCCGGTGACGACCAGTCCCGCTTCCTGACGACCTTCTCCGAACAGGTGATGGCCGGCGCCCGCGAACTCGGCTGAGCGAGTACGCGGATCTGCCACTGCGCTGGTCAAGCATCCAGCCGGTTCCGCACGAACCGGATCAGGAGCGGCAATCCGAGATACCCGACGCTTCGCGCTTGCCTCGGTCGATCTGAAGTCTGCAGTTTGCCACTGACAGTCCACCCCGCACCCGAAAAATGATCATGGAATATTCGCACTTATATCCGAATACTTCGGATGAGGGGCCGAATATTCCATGATCATTCATTGAGACCCGGGAGAAGACGACGCGGCCCGCCCCCGAGGGGGCGGGCCGCTTTCGCGTACCAGGTCTGAACCGGCCGATCAGGCCTTGTCGTCGGCCTTCGCCTCGTCGGCCTTGTCGCCCGACTCATCGGCGCCGGCCTCGGTCTCGCCGGCCTCGGCCTCAGCAGCCTCCGCCTCGGCGGCCTCGGCGTCCGGGTCGGCGTAGGTACCGTCACCGCGCAGGTTGGCCAGATTCAGGTCCTCGCCGTCGGGGCCGGTGACCTTCGCGGCCTCGACCATCAGCGCGAGCGCCTTGCCGCGGCGGATCTCGGTCATCCACTCGGCCATGTGGTTGTGCTCCATCATGTGCTGCGCCTCCTGCTCGGGGGAGGTGCCGCTCTGCTGGGCCTTGCGGATGATGTGCTGGGTCAGGTCGTTCTGGTCCACCCCGACCTCACGGTCATCGGCGATCTTGTCCAGCACCAGCTGAGCCTTCAGCGCATCGCGGGAGCGGGTGTCGACCTCGGCCCAGAACTCCTCGGCGGTCTGCTCGGTCTCGCCGTCCTCGAGGTACTGGTCCAGGGTCAGGCCGGCCTGCGCCAGCTGGCCGTTGATCTGCTCGTGGCGGGCCTGCACCTCGGCCTCGATCAGCTTCTCCGGCAGGTCCATCTCGACCTTCTCGATGACCGCCTCGAGGACCTTGTCCCGGGCGTTGGCGGCCTGCTCGAGCCGGCTCATCCGAACCAGGTTCTCCGACAGGTCGGCCTTCATCTCCTCGACGGAGTCGAACTCCGAGACCAGCTGGGCGAACTCGTCGTCGATCTCCGGCAGCTCCTGCTGCTGGACCTTCTGCACGGTCACCTTGATGTCGGCCTGCTCGCCGCGCAGCGGGCCGCCGACCAGCTCGGAGGTGAAGGTGACCTCCTCGCCGGCGGACTTGCCGGTGACGGCCTCGTCCAGGCCGTCCAGCATGCCGCCGGAGCCGAGGGTGTAGGTGATGCCCTCGGCGGTCGCCTCGGCCAGCTCCTCACCGTTCTTGGAGCCGACCAGGTCGAGGGTGACCACGTCGCCCTCGGCGGCCGGGCGGTCCACGTCCACCTGGGTGGCGAAGCGCTCACGCAGGGTCTGCAGCTGGGTCTCGAGCTGCTCGTCGCCGACCTCGGGCTTCTCCACCTCGACGGTGATCGACTCGAAGTCGGGCACCTCGAACTCGGGGCGGACGTCGACCTCGGCGGTGAATTCGACCAGCTCGTTGTCCTCGAGCTTGGTCACCTCGACCTCGGGCTCGCCGAGCGGGTTGAGGTTGTTCTCGGTGACGGCCTTGCCGTAGAGCTCGGGCAGCGACGAGTTGATCGCCTCCTGCAGCACCACACCCCGGCCGAAGCGCTGGTCGATGACCATCGGCGGGACCTTGCCGGCCCGGAAGCCGGGGATGTTGACCTGGCCCGCGATGTCGCGGTACGCCTTGTCCAGGGCGGGCTTCAGCTCGGCGAAGGGCACCTCGACGGTGATCTTGACCCGGGACGGGCTCAGCTGCTCAACGGTGCTTGGCAAGGTCTACTCCTGATCAAATGATTCCTGGATTCCGGTACGCCGGGCGTACCGCTCACTGCCCCCGCAGGGGCACACCCGCGCAATGCTATCGCCCACCCGGCAGCGCGAGGCAAATGCCGATCCGGCCGGTTGCCCGGCACAGGCGGTGGATGGGTCGGGGCGACAGGACTCGAACCTGCGATCTCCTGCTCCCAAAGCAGGCGCGCTAGCCACTACGCTACGCCCCGGCGCGAACGCGCCCCCGCAGTGTAACCCGCGGAGGCGATGCTTCGCCCAATCGAACCGGGTCGGCCTCAGGCCGCCTTCGGCATCTTGGGGGCGTAGAAGATGATCCGGCTGTCCCAGTTCTCGCGTTCCTTGTTGAAGTCCCAGCAGATCATGATCGCCAGCTGAGCCGGGCCGGTCGGGTTGAAGAAGACGCCGGAGGCCGGGTCGTAGGTCTTCTCCCAGACCTTGAGGTTGTTGGTGTAGCGGTAGCAGACCTGCTTGCCCTCACCGTCGGAGATCTTGATGACATCGCCCTCCTTGAGGGCCTTGTTGCCACCGTCATAGAGCTGGTTCCCCAGCGCGTTTCCGGTCTGGTAGGTGTGGATCGTCAGGATCACGTTGCCCTGGGCCGAGCCGACCTCGGGGCTGCCGTTGTACCAGGCGGTGGTGTTCGACGCGCTCTTCGGCGGGGCGCCGGGGTTGCCGGCCTCGTCCTTGCCGACGGTGATCATCGGCGAATCGACACCGATCCGCTCGACGGTCAGCTTCTTGGGGTCCTTGATGTCCTCATCGGTGTTGGTGCACGACTCGGTGGCCGGCGTCTTGCTCCCGGTGGGCGATGCGGGCGGGGCCGCGGTGCTGGTGGTCGCGACGGGGGTCGGCTCGGAGCTCTCGAAGCTCGGCTCCTGCGGGGCCGGGTTCGGCGTGGCCGCCACCTCGGTCGTGGTCTGCTTGGGGCCGAAGGCGAAGATCGCCCCCACCACCACGATGGCCACGACGACCAGGCCCAGGACGACCTGGACGACTCGGTTCTTCAGAAACTGCATTTCTCCCACTCCCCCGACGCTCCGGCACTTGCAGGGTAGTCGCTGAACCGGCCAGGCCCCAATCAGCGCCACCGCGCAGGATGCGGAAATCTCCGTCTGGAGCGGATGACGGGAATCGAACCCGCGTAGCCAGTTTGGAAGACTGGGGCTCTACCATTGAGCTACATCCGCGCGCACGCGACCGTGCGGCGTACAGCATAGCCCAACCGGGCGGTCCTCGGATCGCACGCCGGCCGCCCGCGATGCGGCAGACTGACCCCGTGACCGACGATCGACGCTCCTCCCTCGCCCGGCGACTGCTGCCCGGGGGCAGCGAGCCGGATCCCCGGTTCACGCTGGCCAATGAGCGCACCTTCCTCGCCTGGATCCGCACCTCGCTGGCGCTGCTCGGCGGCGGTGTCGCCCTGGAGGCGTTCACCTTCGACATCTTCCATCCCGAGCTGCGCCGGGCCGCGTCGCTGATCCTGGTGATCACCGCACTGGTGATGGCGGGCACCGCGGTCGGGCGCTGGCTCCGGGTGGAGCGAGCGATGCGGGAGAACCGGCCGTTGCCGATGCCGAGCATGGTGCCGATCCTCGGACTCGGCGTGCTGCTCTCCGCCGCGGCCCTGGCCTTCATCGTCGCCACGGCCCGATGAGGCGGCGCTGATGTCCACCAGGGTCCCCAGCCACGACGATCCCGGGCTGCAGCCGGAGCGCACCACGCTGGCCTGGAGCCGCACCGCGATGGCGCTGTTCCTGGTCGGGTTGCTGCTGCTGCGCTACGTCGGCCATTACGGGCCCTGGGTGCTCACCGCGGTGGGTCTGATCAGCATGGTCGCCCTGATCACCTCACTCACCCATCGGGTCCGGCACCGCCGCGGCGTGCACAGCATCAGTGACGACACCCTGCAGCCACCGATCTGGTCGGTGCTGCTGCTCGGCGGCAGCGTCGGGTTGTTCGCGCTGGTCGCCCTGATCGTCATCGTGGTGAAGGGCTGAGGCATGGATTGGAACAGCATCAACTGGGCCCAGGTCTGGTCGATCGTGGTGGTGATCATCGACTACGGGATCAAGATCGTCGCGGTCGGCACCGTGCCGGAGAACCGCTCCCCCTCCTCATCCTCGGCCTGGCTGCTGATCATCCTGCTGGTACCGATCGTCGGGCTGCCGCTGTACCTGCTGATCGGCAGTCCCTATCTGCGCGGGAAACGGCGCGAGATCCAGGCGTACGCCACCAGGGCGCTCGCCGGCCGGCTCGAGCCGGACCCGGACTACCCGCCCGGTTTCACCGCACCGCCGGGGGTGGCCTCGATCGCCCGCGGCAACCGGGAACTCACCTCGTTCCCGATGATCACCGGCCACTGCCGCCGGGTGCTGCCCACCGACGTCTCCTTCGACGAGATGGCCGCGGCCGTCGAGGCCGCCCAGCACACCGTGCACGCGGAGTTCTACATCATGTCCTGGGATTCGGTGACCGACCGCTTCTGCACCGCACTCACCGATGCGGCCGCCCGTGGGGTGACGGTCCGGGTGCTGTTCGACCAGCTCGGCAGCCAGGGCTACCCGGAGTACAAGAAGCTGCAGACCGGGCTGACCGCCGCCGGCGTCCAGTGGCACGCGATGATGCCGCTGCACCCGCTGCGCGGCCAATGGCGCCGTCCCGATCTGCGCAATCACCGCAAGCTGCTGATCGTCGACGACGAGGTGGCGTTCATGGGGTCGATGAACATGATCGACCCGACCTATCTGAAGGCGAAGAATCGCCGCCGGAACCTGCACTGGTTGGATCTCAACGTCGAGGTGTCCGGGCCGATCGTCGCCCAGCTCGCCCAGGTGTTCGCGCTCGACTGGTTCCAGGAGACCGAGGAGCTCGTCCGCGACCGCGACGACGAGGCCGCCTCCGCGCACGAGCACAGCACGATGGCCCCGATGCAGCTGGTGCCCTCGGGCCCGGGCTTCCGCACCGAACCGAACCTGCGGATGTTCGTCGGCCTGGTCAATCTGGCCCAGCGTGAGCTGGATCTGGTCAGCCCCTATTTCGTGCCCGACGAGGCGCTGATGCTGGCCATCACCACCGCGGCCCAGCGCGGCGTCCGGGTGCGGTTGTACGCCTCGGAGCGCGGGGACCAGTTCATGGTGCACCACGCCCAGCAGTCCTACTACGACGCGCTGCTGGAGGCGGGCGTGCACATCCACCTCTATCGGGCGCCGACGATCCTGCACACCAAGCTGATGGTGGTGGACAACCAGCTCGCGGTGATCGGGTCGTCCAACATGGACATGCGCTCGTTCTTCCTCGACTTCGAGGTGTCGCTGTTCGCGGTCGATCCGGAGATGATCCACGACCTGGAGAGCGTGCTGCAGGACTACCGGGACAACTCCTTCGAGCTGATGCTTTCCCAGTGGCGCAAGCGATCGGTGTGGGTGCGCTACACCGACAACGTGATGCGGCTGACCTCGGCGGTGATGTGACCGCCGAGCCTCAGTACTGGTTGGCTCAGTTCTGGTTGCCTCAGTACTGGTTGGCTCAGTACTGGTTGGCGACGAACAGGTCCTGGGCCGGGAAACGGGTGAGCACCTCGGTGCCGTAGTCGGTGACCACCACCTCCTCCTCGATCCGGGCCGCGGAGATGCCGTCGGAAGCCGGACAGTAGGTCTCCATCGCGAACACCATGCCCGGACGCAGCTCGACCGGGTCGCCGAAGGAGTTCAACCGGGAGATGATCGGCCGCTCGTGCAGCCCCAACCCCAGCCCGTGCGCGAACTGCAACCCGAACGCCGCCAACTCGTTCTCGAAGCCGAAATCGGTGGCCTTCGGCAGCACCGCGGCAACCTGGTCCGAACCCACTCCGGGCCGGATGGCATCGAGGGCCCGATCCATCCATTCCCTTGCCTGCTTGTACGCATCGCGCTGCGGCTCGGTCGCCCAGCCCACCCCGAAGGTGCGGTAGTAGCAGGTGCGGTAGCCGTTGAAGGAATGGATGATGTCGAAGAACGCCTGGTCCCCGGGGCGGATGATCCGATCGGTGAAGTTGTGCGGATGCGGGTTGCAGCGCTCGCCGGAGATCGCGTTGATCGCCTCCACCTGATCGCTGCCGTATTCGTAGAGCCGCTTGTTGGCGAGCGCGACGATCTCGTTCTCCCGGACACCGGGTTTCAACGCCTCGACGATGTCCTGATAGACCCCGTCGACCATCGCCGCCGCCTGGTTGAGCAGCATGATCTCGTCAGCACTCTTGATCACCCGGGCATCCAGCATGTGCTGCTGGGCATCCACCACCCGCAACCCCTGGCGCTGCATCTCGAACAGGAACGGCGGTTCCACCAGATCCACCCCGACCGGCGCATCCGCCAGCCCGCGCTCGTTCAACAGCGAGCGGATCTCCTCGATCGCGGTCCGCATCAACCCGGTCGGCTCCGGGGCGACCGCCCCCTTGAAACCGAGGAAACCGGGTCGATGGTTCTCGGTGGGCAACCAGTCGGAATAGAGCTGGTGATGCTTCACCGCCGACCCGAAATCCCACAGGATCGGCTCCGCGTCCCGCATCAGCAACGCGTAGCGGATCATCTTGTCGCCCAGTGCGCCACCGATCCAGGTCTGGGTGGTGTAGCGGATGTTGTAGAAGTCGAAGAGCAGGAAGGCACCGCATTCGCTGCTCTCCAACGCTTCCCTGGCCCGACCCAGGCGGTAGTTGCGCAACCGGTCGAAGTCAACCCGGTGCTCGTAGTCCACGCCGAGCTGACCGGGGGCACCGAGCGGGCGGACCCCGGTCGGCCGCTGGGAGGGCCGCTCGAAGTCGCTCGCTGGCCGGTGCTGCTGCGCCCCGCTCACCGATCGGCCTCCAGCCCGTCGCTGACCTCGACGTCTTCGGTCTGCAACGGCAGTCCGGCACCGCGGGCCACGGTCAGCAGCAAGGCGGCGAAATCCTGTTCGACGTTGCCGTTGCCCACCTCCTGGGCGACGATGTTGCGGGTCAGTCCGGCGACCGGCATCGGTACGCCGAGTTGGTACCCGGCCTCCAGCCCGAGGTCGAAATCCTTCTGCAGCAGCACATTGGTGAAGGTCGGGGTGAAATCCAGGTTCACGAATGCGGGGGTCTTGTAGCGGGTGAAGGTTGACCCCAGCACCGAGTCGTTGAGGAAGTCGAGGAAGGCCGCGCGGCTCACCCCGCCCTTCTCGGCGAGCACGGTGATCTCGGCCAGCGACTGGGTGACCACCCCGAGGAACACGTTGTGGGCGATCTTCACCAGTCGGGCGGTCTCCCCCTCCCCCACGTAGGTGACACCTCGGCCGAAGACCTGCAGCACCGGTTCCACCTGGTCGAAGACCTGGCGGGGACCGGAGACGGCCACCGTCAGCTTGCCGGCGGCGATCACCGAGGGATTGCCGCTGACCGGAGTGGCCAGCAGCTCGGTGCCGCGCTCGGCGGCGGCCTTGCGCAGGATCTCACTGGCCTCGGCCGAGACCGTCGAGGAGTCGGCGATCACCTTCGGGGCACGCTCGGGGTCGGTGAGCAGGCCGTCGGGACCGGTGGTCACGGCCGCCAGGTCGGCCGGTGCGGAGACCATCGAGAACACGATGTCCCGATCGGCCAGGCCGACCGGTTTCGGGGCGAACTTCGCCCCCTGGGCCACCAGCGGGTCGGCCTTGGCCGCGGTGCGGTTGTAGACGGTCACGTCGTAACCGGCGGCGAGCAGCCGCAGCACCAGCTGCGCGCCCATCCGTCCGGTGCCGATCCAGCCGATGGTTGGTCTGTCGGTCATCGATCTTCCTTTCCTGGGGGGCTTTTCGTTCACGCGTCGGCGTCCGCGGTCTGCACCGCGCCACCGAAGTAGAGGTCGGCGATCTCGGGATTGTCGAGGATCTCGCCCGCGGGTCCGGAGAGCAGCACCCGCCCGGACTCCATCACGATCCCGGTGCTGGCCATCCGCATCCCGAAGCGGACGTTCTGCTCGACCATCAGGATCGCGGTGCCGCGTTCCCGCATCACCGTGACCGATTCGTCGATGACGGTCAGCGACTTGGGATCGAGACCCAGGGAGGGTTCGTCGAGCAGCACCAGTTTCGGATCCAGCATCAACGAACGGGCGAACTCGACCATCCGTCGCTGGCCGCCGGAGAGCATCCCGCAGCGGGTGTTCAACCGGTCCTTGACCAGCGGGAACTGATCCAGCACCTGGTCCAGCCGGTCCCGGACCAGACCGCGCTGGCGGCGGATCACATAGGCGCCCATCAGGATGTTCTCCCTGACGCTCAGATTCGGGAACAGACCGTTGGCCTGCGGCACCTGGGCGACTCCGTGGCGCAGGATCTCATCGGGCGGCAGCCCGGTGAGATCCTGCCCGTCCAGCAGGACCTTGCCCCGGCTGGGTTTCAGCAGGCCGCTGATGGTGCGCAGCACCGTCGACTTGCCGGCGCCGTTGGGGCCGACGATGCAACCCAGTTCCCCGGCCTGCACCTCCAGATCCACCCCCTGCAGCACGTTCCCGCCGCCGTACCCGGCGACCACACCCTCGAGCCTGATCATGACTGTTTCCCTTCCCCGATGAGATCTCCGGAGGTTTCGCGTTCCAGCAGGTAGTCATCGCCCAGATAGGCGTCGATGACCGCAGGGTCGGCCTGGATCTGGTCCGGATCGCCCTCGGCGATCACGCTGCCCTTGGCCAGCACCCGGATCGGATCGCACAGGCCGAGCACGAACGGCATGTTGTGTTCGACGATCAGGAACGTCTTGCCCTCGGCGTTCAGCGCCCGGATCAGGTCCCCCATCCGCTCGATCAGCGTGGGGTTGATGCCGCCGGCCGGTTCGTCGAGCAGGATCAGCTTCGGATCGAGGACCAGGATCTGGGCGAGTTCGATCAGCTTCAGCTGGCCGTAGGACAGCGACCCCGCGGGGGCGTCCCGGTAACGGGCCAGCCCGACGAAATCGAGCAGTTCCATCGCCCGCTCGGCCTCGGAGCCGCTCACCGCATCCCGGCCCAGCTGACCGAAGGAGAAGGCGCGCAGCGGGGTGACGATGTTCTCCAGCACGGTCATCTCCCGGAACAACCGGGTGATCTGGAAGGTACGCCCGATGCCCCGGTGGGCGCGTCCCCAGGGCGGCTGGTTGTCCACCCGGTCACCGTCCAGCAGGATCTGCCCCGAGTCCGGGGTGAGGGTGCCCGAGATCAGATTGAACACCGTCGTCTTGCCCGACCCGTTCGGCCCGATCAGTGCGGTGATCGACCCCTCCGGCACGGTGAAGCTGCAGTCGTCGACCGCCTTCAACCCACCGAAGTTCTTGTTCACCCCCTGCACCTCGAGCAGGGCCCGGGTGTGTTCGGGCGGATGCACCACCTGACGCGGCTCGGTGCTGATCGGCGGTGCGGTGACCGGGGTCAGGCGCTGCCCGGAGAGCCCGACGGTGCCGCGGGTGCGGATCCGCTCCAGCAGATCGGTGACCGAGGGCAGGATTCCCTTGGGCAGCAGGATCACCAGCAGGATGAGCATCCCGCCGAAGATCACCAACCGGGCGTTGCCGCCACCGAGGGTCGAGTTGGCGAAGCTGTTCAGCGGCTCGATGATGAACGCCCCGAGCACGGGGCCGAAGAGCGTACCCCGGCCACCGAGGATGACGGCCAGCACGATCTGCACGCTCATCAGGATCGCGAACATGTTGATCGGGTCGACGAAGGTGAAGTAGTAGCCGTAGACACCGCCGGCCATCCCGACGAACAGGGCGCTGGCGCCGAAGGCGATCAGCTTGTAGACCGGTGCGTTGACTCCGACGGTGCCGGCCTTGCCCTCGTCGTCGCGGATCGCGATCAGGCCCATGCCGAACTTGGTCCGGCGGATCCACCACGACATCAGCAGCGACAGCCCGAGCAGCGCGACCAGGGCCAGGTGGAAGGGCCAGTTGCCCCAGGCCTCGGGCCACTGCGGCAGCGCCATCGTGATGCCCGCGGTGCCACCGGTGAAGTCGGAGGCCTGGATGGCCACGAACTGAACCAGGAAGAGGAAAGCGAGGGTGATGATGACGAAGGCCGGCCCACGGGTGCGGTAGGTGACCAGGCCCAGCAGGGCCGCCAGCAGGGCGGTGATGACACCGGCCATCGGCACCCAGACGAAGGGGCTGACCCCGGGCACCGCCTCACTCATCATCGCCACCACATAGGCACCGATGCCGACGAAGGCGCCCTGGCTGAGCGACAGGTAACCGGCGTACCCGGTGATGATGTTCAACCCGGTCGCACCGATGGCGAGCACCAGCGCCAGGATCACCGTGTTCTCGGCGGAGAGGCTGGGTGAGATCGGGAAGAGCACGATCACCACGGCTGCTGCGATCAGCAGCACCCGGGTGGCGAGCTTGACCGTGCGGGGGTCGAGCCAGCTCGGGCCACCCCGGGGTGCTTCGGTCGCATTCTCCTGCGGCACAACGGTTTCACTCTGCTGGGTGCTCATGCGACTGCGTCCTCTCGAAGGGGCTGGCCGAGGATGCCCTGCGGGCGAACCAGCAGGACGATGAAGATCACCAGGAACGGCACCGCGACCGGCCAGGAGGCACCGATGTAGGCGGTGGCGAACATCTCCCCGACACCGATCAGCAGGGCGCCCAGGACCGCACCGGGCAGACTGCCCAGGCCGCCGAGCACGACGATCGCCAGCAACCGGGCGATCCACTGGTAGTGGGTGGCGGGCACGAACGGGTAGGTGGTGGCGAGGATCGCGCCGCCGGCACCGACGGTGGCGATACCGATCGCGAAGGTGGTCGCCGCCAGGGCCTTGACGCTCACCCCGACCAGCAGGGCACCGCTCTCGTTCAGCGAGGCGGCGCGGATGGCGCGTCCGGTCCAGGTCCGCTCGAGCAGCAGCTGCAGCCCGAACAGCACCAGGGCGGCGATCCCGGCCGCGATCAGGGTGACCACCGGCAGGGCGAAGGGCCCGATCTGCACCGAGGCATCGGCGTACGCCGGGCGGACCGAGGCGGAGCGGTTGCCCCAGATGAAGCCCATCACCCCCTCCAGCAGCAGTGCCAGGCCGAAGGTGGCCAGCACGGTCATCGTGATGTGGCTGCCGCGGACGTGCCGGACCACCAGCACGTAGGCGAGCCAACCGAGCCCGAACATGACCACCATCACCACCGGGATCACCAGCAGCGGGTCGAATCCGAAGCTCGCCCACAGCGTGAAGGTGAGATAGGCCGCGACGATGGCGAAGGCGCCGTGGGCGAGGTTGATCACCCGCATCACACCGAAGATCAGGGTCAGCCCGGAGGCCATCAGGGCGTACACGCCACCGACCAACAGGCCGAGGATGAGGGTCTGGATCAGGGCGATCATCGGGCACCTCCGATGGGCTGGCCGCGCCAGCGATAGATGGTCTGACTGGTGGCGACCTCACGGGGCAGCACCACCTTGGGTTCACCGGACTGCCACTGCCCGACCAGGAACTCACCCTTGGGGCTGCCGTTGGCGTTCCAGCTCAGCGGGCCGAGCACGGTGGCCACCTCGTTGGCACGCAGCCAGTCGGCCAGTGCGCGCTGATCATCGACATTGCCGACGGCCTGCACGGCGGCCGCGAGCACCTGCCCGGCGGCGTACCCGTCGGCGGCGTCCTCGGGTGGCGCGCCACCGAACATCTGCGCGTAGCGTTCCCGGAATTCCTTGTTTCCGGGGGTTTCCAGCCCGACATCGTAACTGGCGGAGAACAGCACGCCTTGGGTGTTGGCCTCCCCCACCCCGTCCAGATACTGCTGGCCGAAGGTGGGTGAGGAGCTCTGGTAGAGCAGCCCGGGCTGGTAGTTGGCCCGGTTCATCGCCCGCACCATGTTGATGCCGTCCTCGTACTGGGAGCCGTGCACGACGATGTCGGCCCGGGCGTCCTTGAGCGTGTTGACGATCGAGTCGAAGTTCTTCGTGGTGGTGGGATAGACGTCGGCGTAGACGGTGCGGATGCCGGCGGCCTCCAGGGTCTGCCGGACGTTCTCGACCACCGGGGCGGCGAACGGATCGTCCAGTGCCGGGTACGCCGCGGTCTTCGGCCGCTCGCTCTCGGGCAGCCCGGCCACCCAGTCGGCGAAGGTCTGCGCCTGCCGGTCCGCGGTCGCCTGCTGGGAGAAGAACATGTACTGGTAGCCGCGGTCGAACATCTTCGGCGAGGCGCACGAGGGGCAGACGTAGAGCATCCTGTTCTTCTCGGCGATCGCCGATCCGGGGATGTTCAGCAGCGAGGACTGGGTGCCCAGCAGCAGATTCACCTTCTCCGAGGAGATCAGCGAGGTGTAGTTGGTGACGACCTGGTTCTGGTTGGTGGCGTCGTCGCGGACGATCATCTCCACCGGCCGGCCGAGCAACCCGCCGCGCTCGTTCTGCAGCGCCTGCCAGACCTCGTAACCCTGCTGGGTGTCGCGGCCACCCTGACTGAACTCACCGCTCAGCGGCAGCGAGGCACCGATCCGGATCGGGCCCGTCCCATCATCGGCCGGCCGATCGGGTGAGCACCCGACCACGGCCAGCAGGGCGGCCGCGGCGGCGGTCGCCCCCACCCTGCGGAGAACGTCTCTGTTCACCATTCTGTTTCCTCAACCTCGAGTGACAGCTGCGATCCGGCTCGGAGTGCCGAGCGGCCATCGACTGCAACAATGTATCAAATCTTGCTTCGCAATCGATTGCGGTCGAGCATAGGTCGAGACTCGGGAGGGGTCAACACCTGCCGGGTCAGGCTGGGACGGGGCCGGTCGACTCACGCACCTGCAGGCTCACCGGCAGGGTTCTGGTGATCGGCTTCTGAACGCCGGAATTGATGGCCTGCAGCAGCATTCGCGCGGATTCGCAGCCGATCTGCCGCAGCGGTACGTGGATCGTGGTGAGCGCCGGGGAGAGGTCGCCGGCGAACGGCATGTCGTTGAATCCGAGCACCGAGAGGTCCTCCGGGCACCGCAACCCGGCCCGCCGGATTGTATGCAACGCCCCGAGTGCCAGCAGGTCGTTGCCGGCGAGCACGGCGGTCGGGCGATGGCTGGTGGCGAGCACCTCCGCCATCACCCGCTCCCCCTCAGCGATCGACAGGTCCGCGGCCTCGTGCACTCCCCACTCCAGGCCGGCGACCCCGCGCGCGGCGGCGACGAACGCCTCCCGCCGCTGCCGGGTGGTGGAGAAACTGGTCGGGCCGGAGAGGTGCACGATGCGCCGGTGACCGAGCTCGAGCGCGTGATCCAGGGCCATCCGGATGCCGGCCTGCGAATCGGCGATCACCGCCGGGAACGGCGCCCTGCCCGCCTCCCGGTTGACCATCACCGCGAGCACCCCGTCGGCCTGCGCCCGGGCGAGCACCGGCTGCTCATCGAGCCGGCCGGTGGCGAGCAGGAACCCGTCCACCCGACGCTGCCGCAGCGAGTCGTAGAGGCTGCTCTCCACCGCCAGATCGCCGTCGCTGTTGGTGAGCAGCGCCGTGTATCCCTGTGGCTGCAGGATTTCCTCGATCCCCCGCACGATCGGCGGGAAGATCGGACTGGTCAGGTCGGGGATGATCATCCCGACCGTCATCGACCGGCTCATCCGCAGCCCGCGGGCCAACGCATCCGGGACATAACCGAGCGACTCCGCCGCCTGCTTGACCCGGCGTACGGTGTCGATGTTGAGCTGCGACTCGGTCTGCGGATTGAGGGCACGGGACGCGGTGCCACGATGCACGCCGGCGAGTTCGGCGACCTCGCTGAGCGTCACTCGAGTGGCCATCGTTCCTCCCTTCCACGCACCACTGCGGGCAGCGAAACTGGGAGGAACCCTAGCCGTCGACGGAATCGGTCGGCAGCAGGGCCCGCACCCCGTCGGCGATCACCTCGGGCCGGTCGATCATCATCAGATGGTCCGAACCCTCCACCAGCAACTGGCGGCCGCCGAGCAATCGGGTCAACCGCCGTTGCCGCACCGGCCAGTCCCGCTCGACGGTCTGGTCGGCGGCGGTGAGCACCAGCACCGGCAGGTCCGGCATCGGGTGGTCGCGGCGCAGCGCCAGCAGATCCCAGGCCTGCCGGGGATAGGCGGCCGATTCGGCCAACCCCATCGCCACCGACTCCGGATCGTCGTAGAGCTCACCGACCCGGCGCTCCCACTGATGCCGCAGGGTGAGCCGCCGGCTCTGCAACGACGCCCCGGCCCGATGCGCGAGCGAACCCAGATGCAGCACCGGGGCCCGGCGCGCGATCTGCTGCAGGGAGCGGATCAGGCGTACGCCGACCGCGCGCGGGGGCCTGGCCGGGAACTCGACCGAGCCGTCGACCAGCACCAGTCCGGCGACCAGCTCGGGCCGCAGCCGGGCCAGCGCCTCGGCATGGAAGGCGGCCATCGAGTGCGCGACCAGCACCGCCGGGGCCCCGACGGTGCGGACCAGTTCGGTCAGGCTGCGCACCTCCTCCGCCAGGGTCGGCAGCGTACCCGGCCATCGCGTACCACCCATCCCGGGACGGTCGAACCGCACCAGATGCCGCCCGGGCAACAGCGCCACCACCTGGTCCCAGTGCTCGGCGGCCAGCCCGGCCCCGTTCAGCAGCAACACCGTCGGTCCACTGCCCGACTGCTCGCGCCAGTGGATCGCGCGGCCGCCGAAATCGTTCACATTGGCGATCGTGACGGCCACCCTCAGCCCCTTCCCGGTCGCCGGGGGCGGACCAGCGGGAAGGTGATCGCGTCGCGGATCGAGGTGTTGGTGATCATCATCACCAACCGGTCGATGCCCATCCCGAGACCGCCGGCCGGTGGCATGCCGTGTTCCAGCGCGACCAGGAAGTCCTCGTCCAGTTCCATCGCCTCCGGGTCGCCCCCGGCGGCCTGCAGTGACTGCTCGGTGAGCCGCTGCCGCTGCAGCACCGGGTCCACCAGCTCCGAATAGGCGGTACCGATCTCGGCGCCGAAGGCGACCAGGTCCCAGCGTTCGGCGAGCCGGTCGTCGGTGCGGTGCTGGCGGGTCAGCGGGGACACCTCGGCCGGGAAGTCGGTATAGAAGGTGGGGGCCACCGTGCGGTCCTCGACCAGGTGCTCATAGAGCTCGAGCAGCACGTTGCCGCGGGTCCAGCGGGCGTCGATCGGGATGTCCAGGCGGCGGGCCAGCGCGACCAGCGCCTCCCGGTCGGTGTCGGCGGTGACCGGTTCCCCGCAGGCGGCCGAGATCGCGTCATTGACCGTGACCACCGGCCAGTCACCGGCCAGGTCCACCTCCTGCACGGTGCCGGTGTGATCGCGGCCGAGCAGGGTGGTGCCACCGGTGCCCGCGGTCACCGCGCCGGTGATCAGGTCCTTGGTGAGATGCCGCATGGTGGTGTAGTCGGCGTACGCCTGATAGGCCTCGAGCATCGTGAACTCGGGGTTGTGGGTGGCGTCGGCGCCCTCGTTGCGGAAGTTGCGGCCGAGTTCGAAGACCCGGTCGACGCCGCCGACCAGCAGCCGCTTGAGATAGAGCTCCGGGGCGATCCGCAGATAGAGGTCGAGGTCGTAGGCGTTGATGTGGGTGCGGAACGGGCGGGCGTTCGCACCACCGTGGATCGCCTGCAGGATCGGTGTCTCCACCTCGAGGAAACCGCGGTCCAGCAGGATCCGGCGGACCTCGCTGATCGCCTCGGACCGGGTACGCAGCCGCGCGGCGGCGCTCTGGTTGATGGTCAGGTCGAGGTAGCGCTGCCGGACCCGGGCCTCGGGGTCGCTGAGCCCACCGCGCTTGTCCGGCAGCGGCCGCAGCGATTTGGCGGTCAGCCGCCAGCCGTCGGCGAGCAGCGAGCGGGTGCCGGTGCGCGACTCCCCGACCACCCCGTGGAAGCCGACATGGTCACCGAGGTCGACGTCGCGGCCGAAGCGCTGCAGGTCGGCGATCCGGTCGGCCGACAACAGCACCTGCAGGTCCCCCGACCAGTCCCGAAGCTCGCAGAAGATCACCCCACCGTGGTCACGGATCCGCAGCACCCGGCCGGCGACCGAGCATTCCCCGGTGGCATCGGCACAGGTGGCGGTCGGTTGGAAGTCGGGCGGGTAGGGATCGGCCCCGCCGGCCAGCAGCCGCTCCCGCTTACCGGCGCGGATCCGGACCTGTTCGGGTCGGGTGTCCGGCGGGGTGGTCGGGGTGGGCAGCACGGCCTCCACCTCGGCCAGCGTCGGGGCCGGTGCCAGGGTCGGCTTGCCGACCAGCCAGGCCGGCAGGTCGACGAATCCCTCGGCCACCCCGGAGGCCGCGCCGACCAGCGCCACATCGCCACTGTCCGGGTCGTACCCCAGATAGCGCGGCAGCCAGTCGGGTCGATATTTCACATTGGAGCGGTAGAGCGACTCGAGCTGCCACCAGCGGGAGGCGAACAGCAGCAGCCGCCGCCAGAGCCGGATCAGCGGCCCGGCGCCGATCTGCGCACCGCGTTCGAAGGCGGAGCGGAAGACCGCGAAGTTGAGCGAGACCCGGCGTACGCCCGAGGCCATCAGCTCGGCGACCATCAGCTCGGTGACCCCGTTGTCCGCCTCCGGGTTGCGGCGCATCACATCCAGCGAATAACCGTCCGGCCCCCACGGCACGAAGGACAACAGCCCGGCCACCTCGGTACCGGCGCGCTGCTCGTCATCGGCGAACAGCGCCTCCACCATCAAGCAGCCACCGTCCAGCGGGTCGCCGAGGCGGCCCAGTGCCATCGAGAAGCCGCGCTCCTCCTCGGTGTCACGCCAGCGGTCGGCGAGCTCGATCAGCCGCTCCATCTCGACCGGGTCGATCGCATCGTGGCGACGGATCCGGACCGTGTAGCCGAGCCGCCGCATCCGCTCGACCGCTTGCCGCACCGGACGCAGCTCGTGGCTGTCCAGGTTGAAGTTGCGCGGTTCGAGGACGGCCTCGTCGCCCAGCTTCACGATGCGCAGGTCGGCGTGGCGGGCGTACGCCTCCGCACCGGTCTCCGAGGCCCCGATGACCGCCGGGGTCCAGCCGTAGTCGTGTGCCATCTGCTGCCAGGCGCGGATCGCGCTCGGCCACTCCTGTCGAGGTCCGACCGGGTCGCCGGAGGCGAGGCAGCAGCCCAGCACGACCCGGTAGGCGATCGCGGCCCGGCTGTCGTCGGCGAAGCACCAGGACTTGTCCCGGCGGGTGGCGAAGTAGGCCAGCGAATCGTCCGGGGACTCGGCGACCAGGGCGCGCACCAGCGGTTCGTCACCCGGGTTGTGGGCGACCGCGTTCATCTGGGAGCGCAGCAGCGCCCAGAACGCGGCGAGCAGGCTGACCGCCTGCAGGAAACCGAGCAGGGCCGCCACCCAGCGCGGCATCGCCAGGGTGGGACCGGCGCTGTCGTGCAGCAGCCGGTGCCAGAGCCATTCCAGCCGGGGTACCGGGCCGCGCCGCGCGGGGTCGGCCGGGACCACCATCACCAGCAGGGCGCCGATCCCGGCGGTCACCGTGAAGCCGATCACCAGCACCAGCAGCGCCTTCAGCCAGTTGCCGCGCGGGGACCGGGCCCCGAACTGCTTGCGGGCGGCGATCAGCCAGACCAGCATCAGGGTGCTGGTGACCAGGGAGACGATCGCGATGGCCAGCACCCGCCGGTCCCCGCGGACGTTCTCCACGATCAGCAGCGAGACGATCAGCAGCAGGTTGACCACGGCCTGCAGGCCGAGCAGCAGCACGGTCACCCACCAGGCGAGCCGTTTGCGCCGGGTCAGACCCCACCCGAGGATCATCAGGAAGGCGCCGAAGCCGAGCGAGGAGCCGATCACGTCGAAGAACGCGATCGAATAGACCCCGACCACCCGGCGGATCCAGATCGCCGAACCGAACAGCAGATGCACCACCTGCAGCACCAGGCCCAGATAGAGCAACCGCGAGAAGACCCACGGGGTGCGTCGGAGGAGGGCGCTCACCGCGCGGCGCAGAACCTGCATCTGCCCACCCTGCCACCGATCGGGTCGTCGCGCCCGGCGTTCACGCCGGCTCCACCTCCCGCAGCGCGAGCCAGGAGAGCGCATCGGTGGCGGCGAGGGGATCCGCGGCGTCGGCGGCGCGCGCCAGCAGCCGGCGGAGCAGCTCGGTGTCCGGCCGCTGGGCGAGTGAGCGGACCGCGAGCAGGCGGGCGAGTTCCTGGTCGGGGTAAGCCGGATGCGGTTCGGCGGGCCGGGTGCCGGTGAGCAGGTCCGCGAGCCGCTCGGCCCGGGCGCGGCGCGGGTCACCGGGGAGCGCCGGCAGCACCGTGCCGAGTTCGAGCAGCAGCAGCGGATCGGTGGCCGGGTCGGCGGCGGCCGCGGCGATCGCGGTCAGCGGGCCGGTCGGGTCGGGTTCCTGGCCGGTCAGTCGCTGCCGGATCCACAGGTGCAGGGTGGCCAGGCCGTGCCCGGGCCCGACGGGCAGCCCGGCGAGCTCGTCGGCGGCGCGCTGCAGCAGATCCTCGCCGAGGTCGAGACCATCGGCGTGCATCCGGATCCAGACCAGCACCCGGCGCGGTGACGGGTCGTCGGGGGTGCGTTCGGCGTACTCGGTGAGCAGCTGGGCGGCCTCGTCGGCGCCGAGCAGTTGGCGGTGGGCGGCGTGCTGCAGCACCAGCGCCTGGGTCGCGTCGGCGAGCCGACCCTGGCCGCGGATCGCGGCCACGACGCCACGCAGCAGGGGCTCCTCGTCGGCGAATGCGACATCGAGCCGGATCAGCCCCTCCGGCCCGGCGATGCTCAGGGTGCGCAGCGACCGGCCCGGATCGCTCCACTCCAGCGCGGCGTCGGGATGTTCCAGCAGCGGGTCCGGGTCGGCATGGACGTCGAGGTCGAGCCGCGGCGGGAACCACTGCGGCAGCCGCGCGGCCAGCGCGGTCTGGTCGGCGTACCACTCGCCGTGCAGGGTGAGGGTGTACGCCTTCCCCGGGCCGAGCCGCAGCGGCGGCGTACGCAGCTCACCGTCGACGAGTTCGAGGTCACCGCGGCCCAGGCGCAACCCGAGGGTCTGCGGGCCGGCCGGGCCGGATGGGCCCGATGGGCCGGTACCGAGGCGGTGCCAGCCGAGCAGGCCGAGCGCGCCGGCGGCGTACACGGTGAGCAGCGCGTCCTTGCCGGCGGCGGCGTCGAGGACGAGCCCGTCGATGGCGATCTCGTGATCGCTGGCATTGCGCAGCAGCACCCGCAGCTGCCAGGTGTGGTCCAGGTTGTGCCGCACCCGCAGCTGCAGGCCGGCGCAGTCGCCGCGGGCCTCGACCTCATCGGATTCCAGCCAGAGCTGCCGCGGCTCCCAGCGGTGCAGCTCGCCATCGCGGCGGATGCCGGCCACCGCGAGCCGGTCGATGATCTGCTCCCCGCCGCCGGCCTGCAACCCGGTCAGGGTGCCGTCCTCGTCGAACTCGAGCTGGCAGCCGAACCGCTCCCCCGCCGCCTGCCAGCCCCAGCCGAGCACGGCCTCGGTCTCGCTCATCGGCGCCGCTGACAGGTCGCGCACCAGAACAGATTGCGGCCCTCCAGCAGCTGGGTCCGCACCTCGCGGCCGCAGACCAGGCAATCCATGCCGTTGCGGCGATAGACATAGACCTCACCGCCGTGGTCGTCGCGGCGCGGTGGGCGGCCCATCGCCTCGGGGGTGTGCTCGTCGCGGACGGTGTCGATCCGGTTGTCGCGCACGCCGATCGGCATCAGTTCGACCAGGTCGGACCAGATCGCCCGCCAGGACTGGCGCCGCAGCTGGTTGCCCGGGGTCATCGGGGACAGCCGATTGCGGAACAGCACCTCGGCCCGGTAGACGTTGCCGACCCCGGACAACACGCTCTGGTCCATCAGCAGAGCGGCGATCGGCTTGCCGGAGCGCTGGATCTTCCGCCAGGCGAGCTCCGGGTCGGCGTCGGTGCGCAGCGGGTCGGGCCCGAGCTTCGCGACCTGGGCGGACACCTCGGCCGGCGTCCGCAGCGCGCACAGCTGCGGGCCGCGCAGATCGGCGGCGGTCTCGTCGTTCGCCAGCCGCAGCCGCACCTGACCGGTCGGCGGGGCGAACGGGGTCAGGGTGAACTTGCCGATCAGGCCCAGGTGCACGTGGATCACCCGGTCGCCGGCGAAGTCGAGGAAGAGGTGCTTGCCGTGCGCGCTCGCCGACTCCAGCTCGGTGCCGTCGACCAGGGCCGCGGCCTCGCTCATCCGGCCCTGCGGGGAGCTGACGCGCGGGCTGGTGCCGGCGAAGGCCGTCGACAGGTCGTCGGCGAGCCGGTGCAGGGTGTGTCCCTCGGGCAACGATTCTTCCTTCTGATCGGTTGGGCTGATCGTTCGGAGCAGCTGGCAGCAATCAGCCTATTGTGCTGCCATGACAGAAATCCCGATCATCGCCGACTCCGCGCTGCCCGCGCACCGGTTGCCGATCGTGCTGGCGCCGATGGCCGGCGGGCCGAGTACGCCGGAGCTGGTCGCCGCGGTCTGCGAGGCCGGTGGCTTCGGCTATCTGCCGGCGGGTTACCTGACCGCGGACGCACTGGCGGAACGGATCGCCCGGACCCGCGAGCTGACCGACCGGCCGTTCGGGGTGAACCTGTTCGTGCCCGAGCCGCAGCAGCGACAGGACCTGTCGGCGTACGCCGAATCCCTGCGGCCCGACGCGGAGCGGCTGGGTGCCGCGGTCGGCGAGCTGGACTGGTCCGATACCGACCACTGGGCGGCGAAACTGGAGCTGCTCGCCGGGCACCCGGTGGCGGTGGTGTCGTTCACCTTCGGGCTGCCGTCGGCCGAGGAGGCGGAGCGGTTGCACGCCGCCGGGTCGGCGCTGGTGGGCACGGTCACCACCGTGCCCGAGGCCCGGGCGGCCGCCGATCGCGGGATGGACGCGCTCTGCGTGCAGGGCCCGGATGCCGGCGGGCATCGCGGTACCCACCGGGTCACCGACGAACCGTCGACGCTGCCGCTGGCCGACCTGCTCGCCGAGGTGCGCGCGGTGGTGGAGCTGCCGCTGATCGCCGCCGGGGGCATCGGTACCGCGGCGCAGATCCGGGAACTGCTGGCTGCCGGGGCGTCCGCGGTGCAGCTGGGCAGCCTGTTCCTGCGCTGCCCCGAGGCCGGTACGAACGAGACCCATCGCAAGGCGCTCACCAGGCGCCGCGACACGGTGGTCACCCGCGCCTTCTCCGGCCGGCCGGCCCGTGGGCTGCGGAACCGATTCATCGACGAACACGACGCCGACGCCCCGGCCGCCTACCCGCAGGTCAACCAGCTCACCGGCCCGCTGCGCAAGGCAGCGGCCGCCGCTGGCGACGCCGACAGCCTGCATCTGTGGGCCGGTACGAACTATCGCCGCGCCGTCGACCTCCCCGCCGCCGACCTGGTCACCGCCCTCGCCGCCGAACTCTGAGGCGGACCGAGTCATCTCGACACGCTGCCCCGGCTCCGCTGCGCTGCGCTGCGCCGGGCCAGCTACTCGATGACCGTCACCACACAATCAGTCGAAGATCGGGTCGCGGGTGCGGGTCCGCTTGGCCTCGAAGAAACCGTCGTACTCGGTCAGCAGCGAGAAACCGTCGAACAGGCGACCGGCCTGCTCACCCTTGGGGGCCGGGGAGATCACCGGGCCGAACAGGGCCTCACCGTTGATGTGGATCACCGGCGTACCGACCTCGTCACCGACGGGGTCCATGCCCTCGTGGTGCGAGCGCTTCAGCGCCTCGTCGTTCGCATCGGTCCAACCGGCGTCGGCCAGCTCGGTGGGCAGGCCGACCTCGCTCAGCGCGGCCTCGATGGTGGCGCGCTCGCTGCCGTCCTCACCGCCGGGATGGATCCGGGTGCCGATGGCGGTGTAGTACTCAGCGAGCTTGTCCGAGCCGTACTTCTCCTCGACGGCCAGGGCGACGCGGACGCCGCGCCAACCGGCGTCCATCTTGGCGCGGTACTCCTCGGGCAGGTCGCGGCCCTCGTTGAGCACCGAGAGGCTCATCACATGGAAGACGGCCTTCACCGGGCGTACCTTCTCCACCTCGAGCAGCCAGCGGGAGGTCATCCAGGCCCAGGGGCAGAGCGGGTCGAACCAGAGATCGACGGTCGTGGCAGGTGCATCGGTCTGCGTCATGGGTGCAGTCTAGGAGTGCGGGTCATCGCTGATCGGCGCTGCCCCTGATCCGGACCTCCGCCGGGGTTTTGGTCGGGCAGTCACCGACAGTAGGCTCGTGCGTCGAACTCGAACCACATGACCGTGCCCGCCCGAGCGACGCCCACCGAAAGCAGGCCCCGTTGTACCCAGCGAACATCACGCGTCAGGAAGCCCACGCCCGCGCCGGCCTGGTCCGGACCGATGCCTATGAACTGGTCATCGATCTGACCGGCCGCGACCCGAGTGGAGCCGACCTGGAGCACCGGGACCAGAACTTCGTGACGAGCAGCACGATCCGGTTCTCCTCCGACGCCGGGATGACCTACGTCGACGCGATCGCCGACGAACTGCTCTCCGGTGAGTTCGACGGCAAGCCGCTGGACACCACCGACTTCGACGGCGAACGGCTGCCGATCGAGCTGACCAAGGGCGACCACGTGCTCACCGTCGTCGCCAGGCACCGCTACAGCCGCAGCGGCCAGGGCCTGCACCGCTTCGTCGATCCGGCCGACGGTGGCACCTACCTCTACACCCAGTTCGAGCCGGCCGACGCGCGGCGGGTGTACGCGAACTTCGAGCAGCCCGATCTGAAGGCGAGCTTCACCGTCTCGGTGCTGGCGCCGGAGAGCTGGACCGTGCTCGGCAACTCCCCCGATGCCGAGCCGAAGCCGATCGGTGATGGTTTCGCCCGCTGGGATTTCCAACCCACCAAGCGGATCTCGACCTATGTGACCGGGATCGTGGCCGGCGACTACCACCGCGAGCAGGCCACCATCACCAGCAGCAAGGGCACCATTCCCGCCTCGGTCGTCTGCCGTCGCTCGCTGGCGGACAAGCTGGATCTGGACCGGATCATGGCGACCACGCAGGGTGGTTTCGAGGTCTTCGAGAAGCACTTCGGCACGCCGTACCCGTTCGAGTCCTACGACCAGGCGTTCGTGCCCGAATACAACATGGGCGCGATGGAGAACGTCGGGCTGGTCACCTTCCGCGACGACCTGATCTTCCGCTCCCGGGCGACCGCCGCGCAGTACGAGTCCCGCGACAACACGATCCTGCACGAGCTGGCGCACATGTGGTTCGGCGATCTGGTGACGATGCGCTGGTGGGATGACCTGTGGTTGAAGGAATCCTTTGCCGAGTGGGCATCGCACTTCGCCCAGTCGCAGCTGGACACCGATGAGAACCACGCCTGGGCGGCGTTCAGCAACGCCCGCAAGAACTGGGCGTACCGGGCCGATCAGCTGCCCTCCACCCACCCGATCGCCGCCGACATGGTCGACCTGGAAGCGGTCGAGCTGAACTTCGACGGCATCACCTACGCCAAGGGCGCCTCCACGCTGCGCCAGCTGGTCGCCTTCGTCGGTCGGGATGCCTTCCTGGCGGGGGCCCGCCGCTATTTCGAGAAGCACGCCTTCGGCAACACCGAGTTGACCGATCTCCTTGCCGTGCTTGAGGAATCCTCCGGTCGGGACCTCACCGAATGGTCGAAGCAGTGGCTCGAATCGGCCGGGGTGAACACCCTGGCGGCCGAGTTCAGCACCGACCGCTCCGGGGTGATCACCGAGTTCGCGATCCGCCAGACGGCCTCCGCCGAACACCCCACGCTGCGCCAGCACCGGATCGCGATCGGCCTCTATGAATCGATCGACGGAAAGCTGCGCCGGGTGCACCGGGTGGAGACCGATGTGGCCGGTGAGCTGACCCCGGTCAAGGAGCTGATCGGCAAGCACCAACCGGATCTGGTGCTGGTCAACGACGACGACCTGACCTTCGCGAAGGTACGCCTGGACCCGCGTTCGCGGCGGACCGCGGTCGAGAATCTCGACCAGGTCGACGACGAGCTGGCCCGCGCCGTGCTCTGGGGTTCGGCCTGGGACATGTGCCGTGACGCCGAACTGCCGGTGGCGGACTATCTGCAGCTGGCGCTCACCGGGGTGGCCACCGAGACCGATCAGACCGCGGTCTCCCGGGTCCTCGGTCAGGCACAGACCGCGCTCGCCCGTTATGTGCCCGCCGATCGGCAGCCGGAGCTGCGCACCCAGCTGATCACCGGACTGGCCGGCCTGCTCCGCGATGCGGCGCCGGGTTCGGACCACCAGCTGGCGTTCGCGCGGGCGCTGGCCAGCAGCGTCGACAGTGACGCCGGGGTGGAGCTGCTGAACGGCTGGCTGAACGATGAGGAGGTGCCGCCGGGGCTGACCATCGACACCGAGCTGCGCTGGCACCTGCTCACCCAGTTGGCCAGACTCGGTGCGGTCGGCACGGAGCAGCTGGACGCCGAGCTGCAGCGCGACAACACCATCTCCGGTGCCGAGCACGCCGCCGGCGCCCGCGCCGCCCTGCCCGGGGAGGCCGACAAGGCCGCCGCCTGGCAGCTGGCCACCGCCACCGCCGGACTGCCCAACGAGACCCACCGCAGCATCTGCCTGCAGTTCAACCAGGCCGGCCAGGCCGGGGTGCTGGCGCCCTACGCCGAGCGCTATCTGGATCTGGCGGAGCTGATCTCGGGCCGCAAGGGTGTCTGGGAATCCAACGGCACGGTGTTCGCGCAGGCCGCGCTCACCTACCTCTTCCCGTGGCCGAATGCCGATCAGGATTTCCTGCACCGACTGGATTCCTGGCTGGCCGAGGCTCAGATCGAGGACTCCGCCCGCCGGATCATCGGTGAGGGCCGCGACGACGCGCTGCGCGCCCTGCGGGCCCGGGAGTTCAACGCCCGCTGAGCACCCGTTCATCGAGTAGCCCGCCATGCGCAGCGAAGCGGTGTTTCGACGTTCATCGAGTAGCTGGTCCGGCGCAGCGAAGCGGAGCCGGGCCAGCGTGTCGAGATGAGTCCCGCAGGCGATTCGCCGACGCGCAGCTGCTGTTCCCCCGGCCCGCCCGGTCGGAATCTGCGGCTCGATGTGCGATCGGCGAGCAAACCGGTCGATTCCCGGATCGAGCCGCAAGTTCCGAACGGGCCACCAGCAACAACCCGTCCTCCCTGGCCGGCCGTGCCCCCACCCCGCGAGGTTTCGACTCGGTCGTCCCTCCCTCGCTCAACCGACGCGAGGCCCGCCCTGGGACCTGTCGGGCGGGACCTCGCGTACCCTCGCTGGGGTGACGACACTCGGTGACCTGCAACAGTTTCTCGACCGCCACTACCCGCCGCGTACCGCGGAGGGCTGGGACCAGGTGGGGATGGTCTGCGGTGATCCGGACTGGCCGGTGCAGCGGGTGCTGCTCACCGTCGACATCACCCTGCCGGTCGTCCGGCAGGCGATCGAGGTGGGCGCCGATGCGATCATCGCGCACCATCCCCTGCTGCTGAAGGGAATCCACGGCATCGATGCCCGCCACCCGAAGGGCCGGATGCTGCTCGAACTCGCCGGCAACCGGATCGGTTGCCTGGCCGCGCACACCAACGCCGACATCCCGAGCGACGGGGTCTGCGAGGCGCTCGCGAAGGCGATCGGGTTGTCCGAGCTGCAGCCATTGGATCCGCGGCACACCGGGCAAGCCCTGGATCAACTCGTCTGCTTCGTCCCGAGCGACCACACCCAGGCCGTGGTGGATGCGCTGTCGGCTGCGGGGGCGGGTGCGATCGGCGACTACGAACGCTGCCACTTCACCAGCCCCGGTACCGGTTCGTTCCGCCCGCTGGGCGGTGCGAACCCGTTCACCGGCAGTGTCGGTGAGACCGAGCAGGTGCGCGAGGACCGGTTGGAGATGGTGCTGCCGCGGCGGCAGCGGGCCGCGGTGGTCGACGCACTGCTGGCGGCCCACCCCTATGAGGAGCCCGCCTACCACGTGCTGGAACTGGCGCCCATCGACCGCGACGCCGGGATCGGCCGGCTCGGCGTACTCTCCCCCGAACGCAGTGCCGCCGACTTCGCCCGCCAGGTGGCCGCGGCACTGCCGGAGACGGTGTCGGGAGTACGCCTCGGCGGTGACCCGGAGCGGACGGTGCGCACCGTGGCGGTGCTGGCCGGGGCCGGTGACTCGCATCTGGACGCGGCCCGCGCCGCCGGCGCCGATCTCTATCTGACCTCGGATCTGCGGCACCACCCGGCCACCGAGGCGCTGGAGTGGGCGGAGGCACCGGTGCTGCTGGATGTGGCGCACTGGGCGGCCGAGTGGACCTGGCTGCCGGTGCTGTCCCGGCTCGTCACCGAGGAGCTCCCCGGGGTCGCGGTGGAGGTCTCCGAGCTGCGTACCGATGCCTGGGTCGAGGCCTTCCACCGGTGAGCTCTCCCCCGCCGGTGAGCAGCAGCGAGCTCCTGCCGGCCCTGCCACCGTTCGATTTCCGGGCGCTGCTGGGATTTCTCGGTGTCCGGGTGGTGACCGGGGTGGAGTACGCCGACGAGAACACCTTCGCCCGCACGGTCCGCCTGCCCGGTGGGCCGGCGGTGCTGCGGTTGACCGGCCGCCCGGACGGGGTCGAGCTGACCTGCTGGCTGAGCGACCCGGCCGATCTGGCCGAGGCGCGGACCCGGGCCGGTGCGCTGTGCGATCTGGCCGCCGACCCGTCGCTCATCGATCCGGCGCTCGCCCGGGTACCCGCACTCACCGGCCTGGTCGCCGACCATCCCGGGATCCGGATCCCCGGCACCCTGGACCGGCCGGAGACCGCGGTCCGCGGGCTGCTCGGCCAGCAGATCTCCCTGGCCGGTGCGACCCGGGCCGCGGAACGGCTGGTCGACGAGCACGGTGATCCGCTGCCCGAGGAGCTGCGGCGGGCCGGGGAGCCGTTCGGGCTGACCGCCCTGTTCCCCACCAGTGCACGGATTGCGGCGGTCGACCCGGCCCGGTTCGCGATGCCCGGCTCCCGGCAGCGGGCGCTGCACACTCTCGCCGCCGCGCTGGAGGCCGGCACGGTCGATCTCACCGATCCGGACCTGGACCGGGTGCGGAAATCCCTGCTGGCGTTGAAAGGGATCGGTCCGTGGACCGCCGGCTACATCCTGCTGCGGGCCTGCGGCGACCCGGATGTCTGGCTGGATTCGGATCTGGTGCTGCGCCGGGAGGCCGAGGCCCGCGGTATCACCGCCGAGCAGCTCCGCCCGGTCGCCGGCTGGCGCTCGTACGCCTCCCTGCAGCTGTGGCGTGCGGCTGCCGAACGCCGCCGCTGACCGGCGTACTCAATCGATCCGCTCGAAGCGCAGGGTCTCCCCGCGGGCGCCACCCATCCAGAGGTCCTGGCAGGCCGCGGCCATCTCAGCCAGACCCTCGACGACCGTGCCGAACACATTGCCCGGCACCCAGCCCTGGTCGCCGTTGATCAGCAGGTTGTTGCGGCCGTAGAACAGCGCCAGGTCGATGATCGCGGTCATCTCGCGGTGCTCGGTCTCGCGTTCGTAGCCGTAGGCCGGGTTGCCGAGCTGATCGCCGCCGAAGGTGAACCAGCACAGGTCACCCGGGATCGGGGTGATGGTGGTGTTCTCCGGGCCGGGGTCGCGGTCGGTGAAGCTCGGCAGCAGCGCATAGATCTCGTTGCGGGCGTACTTGCCGTGATAGACCTGCGCCTCCAGCGGCAGCGCGTCCCAGACGGCGGCGCTGGTCCGCGGGGCCGCCGTCTGCAGCAGCTCGGCGACACAACTCACCCCGCGTCGGGTGAGGGTCACCCGGACCCGGCGGACGGCTTCGTTGGACTCTCCCTGGGCGGTCACCCGACTGATTGTCAACAATCAGACGATTTCTGTCAAGGGGTCGTCCACGGCCGTGACATGCCCTTTCGCGGCGCGTCCGCACGGTGCATCCTGACTGCGTGGGAGCAGTGGAGCTCACTGGATTGGGGCTCGCCGCCTCGGTGGCGATGGTGGCCCCCTACGACTTCGTGCTGGACCGGGAGCTGTGGCGCTGGGTGCCGGCCGACACCTCGGTGCTGCTCGCGCGCACCCGGCATCTCACGCTGACCGGTGGCGTGGCACAGGCGCACGCGATCGCCGATCACACCGGTCTGCTGGAGCTGGCCCGGTCGGTCTCGATCCTGCACTCCCCGGTGGTCGGTTACCTGTGCACCTCGGCCAGCTTCGTCGACGGACCGGCGGGTGAGTTGAAGCTGCGCCGGCTGCTCCGCGGTGCCGGTTTCCCGGCCGCGGTGACCACCAGCGGAGCGCTGGTCGACGCACTGCACGCGCTGTCGGTGCATCGGGTCGCGGTCGCCACCCCCTATCTGGGCGAGGTCACCCGCCTGCTGGTGGATTTCCTGGCAGCACACGGATTCCGGGTCACCGGATCGGGCCAGCTGGAGATGGGTGCCGAGATCTGGACCACCGAGGCGGCTGCGTTGCGGGCCCTGGCGCGACGGGTGGTCACCCCCGATGCCGAGGCGCTCTTCCTGTCCTGCACGAACCTGCCGAGTTACGACCAGATCGAGATATTGGAGGACGAGTTGCAGATCCCGGTGCTGAGCGCCAACCAGGTCACCATGTGGTCCTGCCTGCGGGCCGCGGGACGTTCCGCGGTCGGCGCCGGCCGGTTGCTGCGGGAGCACCCGTGAGCGGGCCGGTGACCTCGGCGATGCTCTATCCCGGTCACAGCGCCGAGGACGAATTCCCTGCGCTGGAAGGCATTCTGGAGGGGGTACGCCTGCCGGTGCGGCACACCTGGGAGGGTCCGACCGACCACACGGTGACGGCCCTGCGGGAGCTCGGCTCTGCGGAGCAGCTCGCCCCGGCCGCCCGCGCCGCGGCCGACGCGGGCGCCCGGTCGGTGGTCTGGGCCTGCACCTCCGGCTCCTTCGTCCACGGGCCGGACGGAATGCGGGAGCAGGTCGGCTGGATGGCCGAGGCGAGCGGCCTGCCGAGCACCTCGACCAGCCTGGCTTTCCTTGCCGCACTGGAACATCTCGGCATCGGCGAGGTGTCGGTGGCCGCCACCTATCCGGCCGAGGTGGCCGCGCACCTCACCGCGGTGCTGGCCGCCGCCGGGGTCCGGGTGGCCGCGATCGCCACCCACGACGTGCCCAGCGGTGAGGACGCCGGCCGGCTCTCCCCCGATCAGGTGCGCGCGCTGATCGGCACCGAGCATGACGCCCCCGCGGTGCTGGTGCCCGACACCGCCCTGCACACGGTCGGCCTGATCAGCGAGCTGGAGGCGACCCTGGGGCGTACCGTGCTGACCGCCAATCTGGTCTCCGCCTGGCACGGTCTGCGGCTCGCCGGCTGGCGCGGGCACTCCGACCGGTTGGGTCGGCTCTTCCGCGATTGACGCCGACGCGACCCGTTCATCTCGACACGCGCGGCATTGCTCCGCTTCGCTGCGCATGCCGCGCTACTCGATGAACGTCACTGCCAGGGTTCGACGCGGAGCACGCGTTGCAGGCCGTCCTCCATGTGTGCGACCAGCAACTGGTCGGCCTGGACCGCATCACCGGCGGCGATCGCCTTCAGCAGGCCGCGGTGCTCGGCGACCCGGTGGTCGACGGTGTCGTAGGTGGGCTGCATCAGGCTCAGGCAGAGCCGCATCTGGGTGACCAGGGTGTTGTGCATCCGGGTCAGCCGGGGGCTGGCCGCCAGCCCGACGAGCACCTGGTGGTACTCCATGTCGGCATCGGAGACGCGCGGGTCGTCGGCGGCCAGCGATTCCATCCGGGCCACGATCGGTTCCAGGCCGGCGGCATCCGCCCCCCGCCCCTGGCCGATCAGATGCCCGACGGCGGCCCGTTCGACCGCCAACCGGGCCAGGTAGATGTCGCGGATCACCGGCTCGTCGAGCTGCATCACGAACAGTCCGCGGTTGCGGTGGCTGACCAGCAGGCCCTCCTGGGTGAGCCGCTGCATCGCCTCCCGCAGCGGCCCGCGGCTGACCCCGAGCCGCTCCGCCAGCGCCTTCTCCGACAACTGCTGGCCCGGGGCGTACTGGCCGCTCGCGACCGCCTCGCGCAACATGCCCGCGATCAGCTCCGGGGTGGATGCCTGCACGATGGGCTGCAGCACGCCCGGGGCCTCACCGAGACCCACGGCGCGTTCCTTCGACGGCGACATCTTCCCCTCCTAGTCCGCGCCCCGGCCGGGCGACTCCGGGACCCGCATTGCCAGCAGAGCGTACCGTTTCGCGGCGCGCACCAGCTCATCCAGCGACACCGACTCATCGACCTGATGCGCCTGATCGTTGAGCCCACCGGGGCCCATCACCACGGTCGGAATGCCCAGATCCCGGGCCACGAAGCCCCCGTCGCAGGCGGCGGTCCAGCCGGTCACCTCGGGCTCGGCCCCCAGGTCCCGCGCCGCGTCCCGGACGGTCCGCACCAGCGGATCGTCCACCGGGGTGCGGAATCCCGGCATCTCCATCGTCACCTCGATGCGCAACCCGATCCCGTCACCGGTGATCCCGGCACGATCGGCCCGGGCCGCGAGCCGCTCGGCGATCTGCTGGGGTCGTTCATCGGGCATCAGCCGGCGATCGACCCAGACGGTGCAGTCCGGAGCGACGATCGAGGTCCCGCGGCCGCCGCTGATCCGGCCAACGCTCCAGGTTCCCGAACCCAGCAGTCGATCCTGGCTGCGGGCGAGCTCGGCCTGGTCGGCACGGATCAGTTCGAGCACCCGGGTCGCGGCGTCGATCGCATTGCGGCCGTCGGCGGGCCGGCCGGAGTGCGCCGGTACCCCGCTGAGCTGCAGTTCCAGATAGGAATCACCGCGGCAGGCGATCACCAGCTCCAGATCGGTCGGTTCGGCGACCACGCAACCGGCGAACTCGCCCGCCAACCCGTCTGCGGCGAGCGCCCGGATGCCCAGGCCGAGATCCTCCTCATCGACGGTGCAGGCCAGTCGGATCTCCCCGGCCGGGCGTACGCCGACCGTGCGCAGGGCGCCCATCGCCGCGACGATCGCGGCCAGGCCACCCTTCATGTCCGAGGCGCCGCGGCCGATGATCCGATCCCCGTCGCGGCGCGCCAGGAACGGGTCGGCGGACCAACCCGGCCCAGCCGGCACCACGTCGGAATGCCCGAGGAACAACAACCCCGGCCGATCCCCACCGGCCAGCGCGGCGAACAGGTTCTCCCGCCCCTCGGCCACCGGCCGCCGCTCGACCTGCAGACCGGCCCGTCGGCAGGCCGCCTCGAGGACCGCGACGGTGCGTTCCTCGGTCTGACCGGGATTCTCGCTGGGGGCAGCGATCAACTCGGCGGTGACGGCCGCGATCTGCTCGGCGTCGATCGCGGCGAGCACCCGCCGCTCGCACTCGGAGATCATTGCCCAGAACGCTCCCGCGCCGGCCGGTCCGCGGCGACCCGATCGAGGGCCCGGGTGAGCCGGCGTACGCCTTCATCGATCCGCTCCGGTGACTCGGAGGCGAAGCAGAGTCGGAACGCGTCGGTGAACCGCTCCGACGGCGACAGCGCGGTCCCGGGGATGAACGCCACCCCTTCGGCGAGCGCGGCATCGAACAACCGGCGCACATCGGTCGCGGCGTCGGCGCCCTGCAGGGTCACCCAGAGGAAGAAGCCGCCGTCCGGATCGGTGTGCCGGACCCGGTCCCCGAGATGCTCGGCCAGCGCGCGCTGCATCGCCTGCTTGCGGCCCCGGTAGCTCTCCCGCAGCCGGGCGAGGTGCGCATCCAGACCGCCGCGGACCAGGTATTCGGTGATCACGTGCTGGTTCGGCACATTGGTGCAGGTGTCCATCGCCTGCTTGGCGTGGATCAGCAGTTGCCGCAGCCGCGGGTCGGCGTTCACCCAACCGACCCGCAGCCCGGGTGCCATGATCTTGGAGAAGGTACGGACCGAGAAGACCTGCGGATCGTCCGGCGACAGCTGGTTGAACCCGGGCAGATCGCTGCCCTCGAAACGCAGCAGATGGTAGGGATCGTCGTCCAGGATGATCGAACCCCAGCGATGTGCGAGCTCGAGCAACCGCTGGCGGCGCTCGGCGGAAAGCGTGACACCAGAGGGATTCTGGAAGTTGGGGATGGTGTAGATGACCTTCGGGGTACGCCCGGTGGCGGCGACCAGCCGTTCCAGCTCGTCGACCCGCATCCCGTCGTCGTCGACCGGGACCTCCAGCAGGTCCGCGCCGTAGCTCAGCGCGGTCGCGGAACCGTTGGTGTAGGTCGGGCTCTCGACGGTGACCAGGTCGCCCGGTTCGACGAACAGTTTGAACGCCAGGTCCAGCCCCTGCATCCCGCCGGAGGTGACGACGATCCGCTCCGGGTCGGTCGGCTCCCCCACCCGGGCGTACTCCTTGACGATCGCCTCGATCAACCCGGGCTCACCCTCGCTGGCACCGTAGGTGAAGGAACTGGCGTCCAGCACCTCGGTGCCGATCATCCGGAATTCCTGCACCGGCAGCGCTTCCGGGGCGGGCGCACCCATCGCGAAGCGGACGATGTCGTGGGTCTGCGCGGCCAGCAGCGAGGTGCTGGAGTCGATCACCGACCCGATCAGACCGTCGGCCCGGCGCGCCAGTGGCAGCGCCCGCTCGGCCGCGGGACCGCTGATTCCGGTGGTGGGCAGCACCGCCAGGTCGGCGATGGTCGTGAGGTCACGCATCGATGCTCCTCTCGTCGGGTCAGCCCTTGCTGATCAGGGCTCGCGGGAAATCGGTGAAGGTCTCGACGCCGTCCGCGGTGACCCGGATCGACTCCGAGACCTCATAGCCGTAACCGGTCATCCACATCCCGCAGATCACGTGGAAGGTCATGTTCTCGGCCAGCACGGTCGGGTCGCTGGCGCGGATGCTCATCGTCCGCTCACCCCAGTCGGGCGGATAGCCGACGCCGATGGAATAGCCGAGCCGGCTGCGTTTCTCGATCCCGTAGCGGGCCAGGACCGCGTTCCAGGCGTCGGCGACCTCGACCATCCGCACCCCGGCACGGATGGTCTCGAGCACCGCGGAAAGTCCTTCGGCGACGGCGGTTTCGGTACGCCGCAGCTCGGCGGACGGCTCCCCCAGCATCACGGTGCGGGCCAGCGGGACGTGATAGCGCCGGTGGGCCCCGGCCAGTTCGACCACCACCGCGTCCCCCGCGACGAACCGCTGGTCACTCCAGGTCAGATGCGGGGTGTCCGCCGCGGCACCGGTCGGCAGCAGCGGCACGATCGCGGGGAAGTCACCCCAGGCGTCGGCGTCCCCGAGCACCTGGGCGCGCATGATCTCGGCGGCCACCACATGCTGCGGGACACCGACGCCGATCGTGTCGATCGCCGCCTGCATGGCCCTGGTGGTCACCCGTGCAGCGGTCCGCATGGTGGCGATCTCGGCGTCGGACTTGATCGCGCGGACCCAGTTGACCAGCTCCTGGCTGTCGGTGAGCTCCCACTCCCCGAATCCCTTCTCCAGTGCGAGAAACGCCTTCGGGGAGAAGAAGTGCGCATCCGCCTCGATGCCGACCCGGGCCGGTGCGACCAGCCCCCGGCGCCGGAGCTCGCTCGCCAGCCAGTCGAAGGGATGCCGGTCGGGCACATGGACCAGTTCCTCGGGATAGCCGAGGATCTGTTCGATCGGCAGCCAGGTGGTCCGGGTCGCTCCGCGGGCATCCATCTCCCGCGTCACCAGCAGCAGCTCGCCCTCGGCGGGCACGAACAGCAGCTGCGGGGTGTAGAAGGACCACGCCTGGTAACCGGTCAGGTAGTAGAGATTCGCGGGATCGCTGACCAGTAGGGCATCCAGCCCGGCGGCAGCCATTCGGTCCCTGGTCGCGGCGAGCCGCCGGGCGTACTCGTCGGGACCGAATGCCTGCACCGGACTCACGGTCTCACCTCAGCTTCGTGGCAATGCGTAGTACTTGGTCTCCAGGAACTCATCGATGCCGATCCGGCCGCCCTCGCGGCCGAGCCCGGATTCCTTCACCCCGCCGAAGGGGGCGACCGGGTTGGACACCAGACCGGTGTTCATCCCGATCATGCCGGCCTCGATCCGTTCCCCGACACGGAATGCGCGCTCCAGGTCGCTGGTGAACAGATAACCCACCAGGCCCCAGACGGTGTTGTTGGCCAGCTCGATCGCCTGCTCCTCGGTGTCGAACGGAACGATCGGGGCGACCGGGCCGAAGATCTCGTTCGCGAGCAGCGCGGAATCCGGATCGACGTTGTTGAGCACCGTCGGGTTGTAGAAGAAGCCCTTGCCGTCGGGGCGATCGCCGCCACACATCACGGTGGCCCCGCGGGAGACCGCGTCGTCGACGAACTGCTGCACCTTGTCCAGGGCCTTGCGTTCCACCAGTGGGCCGACCTGGGTGCCCTCGGCGGCGCCGTCGCCGACCGCGAGCTTGCCCATCTCCTCGCTCAGCCGGCGGGCGAACTCGTCGGCGACCGAGGACTGCACATAGAGCCGGTTGGCCGCGGTGCAGGCCTCGCCCATGTTGCGCATCTTCGCGATCATCGCGCCGGCCACCGCCTGGTCCAGGTCGGCATCGTCGAACACGATGAACGGCGCATTGCCGCCGAGCTCCATCGAGGACTTCATCACGTGCTCGGCGGCCTGCTGGAGCAGTTTCACCCCGACCGGTGTCGAGCCGGTGAAGGAGACCTTGCGGGCGATCCCGCTGGCCATCCACGGTTCGACGACCGATCCGGGATCGGTGGTGGTGACCACATTCAGCACGCCGGCCGGCAGTCCTGCCTCGGTGAAGATGTCGACCAGCGCCAGCGAGGTGAGCGGGGTCAGTTCGGCGGGCTTGAAGACCATCGTGCACCCGGCGGCGACCGCGGGGCCGATCTTGCGCGCCCCCATCGCCAGCGGGAAGTTCCACGGGGTGATCAGCACGCTCGGGCCGACCGGCTCGTGGGTGACCATGATCCGGGTCTTGCCGTCCCCGGTCAGCGTCATGTCACCGCCGATGCGTACCGCTTCCTCGGAGAACCAGCGCAGGAACTCCGCCCCGTAGGCGACCTCGCCCTTGGCCTCGGCGAGCGGTTTGCCCATCTCGGCGGTCATGATCGCCGCCAGGTCGTCGGCGCGCTCCATCACCAGGTCGTAGGCCCGGCGGAGGATCTCGCTGCGCTCGCGCGGTGCGGTGCGCCCCCACTCCTCCTGCTTCTTGCCGGCCACCTCGATGGCCCGGCGCGCGTCGTCGCCGTTGCCGTCGGCGACGCTGGCCAGCACCTCTTCGGTGGCGGGGTTGATGACGTCGAAGGTCTTGCCGGAGGCCGACGGCCCCCATTGCCCGTCGATGAACAGGCCGGTGTTGACTGCCGAGACCGGATCGGTGGCCATGACTTCCTCCTTGAATTGGGCGGGTGGCTCAGCCGACGACCTCGGCCACAGCGGCACCGAACCGCTCCAGTCCGAGATCGATCTCATCCGCCGAGACCACCAACGCGGGGATCAGGCGTACGACGTTACCCAGTGGGCCGCAGGTCAACGACAGCAGCCCCTGCGCGGTCGTCGCCTGCTGCACCGCGGTGGCGAGCTGGCCACCCGTGCGGCCGTCGGCGTCCCCGAACTCGATGCCCTGCATCAGCCCCCGGCCGCGGACATCGGCGATCACCTGATACTTCTCGGCGATCCGCTGCAGCCCCTCGGCGAGCTGATCGCCGCGGACCCGGGCGTTCTCGACCAGGTTCTCCTCGGCGATCACATCGATGGTCGCGCAGGCGGCCGCGGCGGCGACCGCGTTGCCGCCGTAGGTGCCCCCCTGGGAGCCCGGCCAGGCCTTGCTCATCAGCTCGGTCGGGGCGGCGATCGCCGAGATCGGGAAGCCGGAGGCCAGCCCCTTGGCGGTGATCAGGATGTCGGGATCGATGCCGGAGAACTCGTGGCCCCAGAACCTGCCGGTCCGCCCGAATCCGGCCTGCACCTCATCGACGATCAGCAGGATGCCGTGCTTGTCCGCTCGCTCTCGCAGCCCCTGCAGGAAGGCGTCCGGGGTGGGCAGGTATCCGCCGTCACCGAGCACCGGTTCGATCAGGAAGGCAGCGGTGTCGTTCGGCGCGACGCGGGAGGCGAACAGGTAGTCCAGCTCCCGCAGCGCGAAGTCGACCGCCTCCGCCTCGCTCATCCCATAGCGGTGGGCGTACGGGAAGGGCGCCATCTGCACCCCGCCCATCAACGGTGAGAAACCGGCCGAGAACCGGGTACCGGCGGTGGTCAGGCTGGCGGCGGCGACGGTACGCCCGTGGAAGCCGCCCTGGAAGACGACGATGTTGGGCTTGCCGGTGGCCATCCGGGCGAGCCGGACCGCGGCCTCCACCGCCTCGGAGCCCGAGTTGGCGAAGAACAGCGAATCGAGCTGGCTGGGCAGCACCCCGCCGAGCCTGTCCACGAGTTCCAGCAGCGGTTTGTGCATCACGGTGGTGTACTGGGCATGGATCACCTGGCCGACCTGCTGCTGTGCGGCGGCCACCACCTTGGGATGGCAGTGCCCGGTGCTGGTCACCCCGATGCCGGTGGTGAAGTCCAGGTAGTCCCGCCCGTCGGTGCCGTGGATCCAGGAGCCCTCGGCGCGGTCGACCACCACGGGGGTGGCCTGCTTGAGGATCGGGCTGAGAGAGGTCATGGAGTGACGAAACCAAACACCGGGGAGATTGTCAACAATCTGCAATCCCGTAGTCTGGGGTCCGTGACGAACACCGAGAGCGCCGCGACACCGGCCGACCGACCGATCGTGGTGGTGCTGACCAGCGACGACCTGGGCCCGCCGCCCGATCTGGCCGCTCTCTCGGAGCTGGCCACGATCCGGATCGCCACCGCCGACGAGCTGCCGACCGCGCTGCCGGGTGCCCGGGCGGTGTTCGTCTGGGACTTCTTCAACCCGGCGCTGGCGGATGCCTGGCCGGCCGCGGACGCGCTGGAGTGGGTGCATGTGGCGGCCGCCGGGGTGGATGCGGTGATGTTCGATGAGTTGCGCGATTCGGCGGTGCAGGTGACGAACGCGCGCGGGGTCTTCGACACCCCGATCGCGGAGTTCGTGCTCACCTCGGTGCTCGCCCACCTCAAGGATCTCCCCCAGCTGGCCCGGGCCCAGCAGGAGCAGCGCTGGGAGCACCGGGAGACGCGGACCGCGGCCGGCCGACGGGCCCTGGTGGTCGGCACCGGCGGCATCGGACGGGCCACCGCGCGCCTGCTGCGGGCCGTCGGGATGGAGGTACGCGGGGTGGGCCGGGTGGGCCGGGAGTCCGACCCGGACTTCGGAGTGGTGCTGCCCAGCGACGAGCTGGCCGAGCACGTCGGCTGGGCCGATCACCTGGTGCTGGTCGCCCCGCTCACCGCGCAGACCCGCGGCCTGGTCGATGCCCGGGTGCTCGCCGCGATGCGGCCGGAGGCGCAACTGATCAACGTCGGTCGCGGTGAACTCGTCGACGAGCCGGCACTGGTCGCGGCCCTCCAGCGGGGCGAACTCGCTGCGGCCGCCCTCGACGTCTTCGTCACCGAACCGCTGCCCGCCGACTCACCGCTGTGGACCCTGCCCGGCGTACAGATCTCGGCGCACCTGTCCGGGGACGCGGTCGGCTGGCGGCAGGCGCTGGCCGAGCAGTTCGAGGCCAATCTGCGCCGCTGGCTGGCCGGCGAGCCGTTCGAGTCGGTGGTCGACAAGCGACGCGGGTACGCCTCCAGCGGGCGCTGAGCGCTGCTCAGATGTGGTCCCCGCGCTGACTCAACACCTTGCTGAGGAAGCGCTGGGTGCGTTCGTGCCGGGGTTCGTTGAAGATCTGCTGCGGCGGACCCTGTTCGATGGCGACCCCCTCGTCGAACATCACCACCCGATCGGAGATCTGTTCGGCGAAGTGCATCTCGTGGGTGACCAGCAGCATGGTCATGTCGGTATTGCTGGCCAGGTCGTGGATCACCCGCAACACCTCGCCGATGAGTTCCGGGTCCAGCGCCGAGGTCGGCTCATCGAACAGCATCACCTTCGGCTTCATCGCCATCGCCCGGGCGATCGCCACCCGCTGCTGCTGGCCACCCGACAGCATCGCGGGGCGCTTGCCGGCGTGCTGCTCCAGACCGACCTGACGCAGCAGTTCCATCCCCTCGGCCCGGGCCTGCTCCTTCGGCGTACGCAGCACCGCGACCGGCGCCTCGATCACATTCTCCAGCGCCGTCATGTGCGGGAACAGATTGAACTGCTGGAAGACCATGCCGATGTTCTTGCGGGTCCCCCGCAACTGGGCGGTCTCCCGGGCCCGGGCACCGGCAGCCACGTTCCACAGCTCCTTGCCGTCCACGCGCACCACCCCCTGGGTCGGTGTCTCCAGGGTCATCAGGATCCGCAGGATCGTCGTCTTGCCCGACCCCGACGGCCCGATCACCGTCACCTTCTCACCCGCGCGGACATCGAAGTTGAGCTCCCGCAGCACCACCAGCTCGCCGAAAGCCTTGGTGACGTTCTCGAAGTGGATCATCGGTTGCGGCGAACCGGGACTCTCAGTCGGCATGACGGGCCTCCAATCGGCTGACGAGCAGCGAGGATGGATAGCTGACCAGCAGGAACAACAGGCCGGCCAGGGTGAGCGGTTCGAGATAGCGGAAGTTGCTGGACCCGATCGCCTGCGCGGTGGCCATCAGGTCGACGACCGTGATCGCGGACAGCACCGCGGAGTCCTTGAACATCGCGATCAGATAGTTGCCCATCATCGGCAGCACGATCCGGAATGCCTGTGGCAGAACGATTCTGCGCCAGGTGCGCGTCGTCGGCAGGTTGAGCGCGGTGGCCGCCTCCCACTGCCCCCTGGGCACCGCCTCGATCCCGGCGCGGTACACCTCGGCCAGGTAGGCGGAGTAGTTGATGCCGATCACCACGACGCCGGTCTCGAAGGCAGGGAAGGTGAGGCCGAAGTTGGGCAGGATGAAGTAGGCGCAGTATGCCTGGACGAGCAGCGGGGTGCCGCGCACGAAGAGCACCAGGAAGGTCGCCAGCCGGCTGACCACCGGGATCCCTGCGCGCCTGACGATCGCCAGCCCGAGCCCGACGACGGCAGAGATCGCGAAACCGAGCAGGGTGATCTCGACGGTGGTCAGCAGTCCGCGCAGCAGAGCCGGGAGGATCTGGATCGCGAACGCGTTGTCCCAGGTCATCGCCGCCCTCCCCCGCCGGCACCGACGAGCATCCGGCGCCGCCGCGCGCTGCGCGGGGTGGGCTCGATCGCGAAGTGCTTCTCCAGCAGCCTGATGATTCCGGCGACCCCGAGGTTGACCAGGAAGTACATCACCAGGATCGTCAGGAAGATCGCGGTGGTCTCACCGGTGGCGCTGCGGATCAGCTGGGCATTGAAGGTGAGGTCGGCGACGGTGACCAGGGACACCAGGGCGGTGTTCTTGACCAGGTCGACCATCACATTGCCCAACCCCGGCAGCATCACCGGAATTGCCTGTGGCAGCAGGATTCTGCGCATTCGCCGGGCCGGTGAGAGACCCAGGGCGATGCTGGCCTCGGTCTGGCCGCGGGGGCGCGACCTGATCGCCGCGCGCACCACCTCCGAGGCGTACGCCCCCTGATTGAGTCCGAGCGCGAGCACCGCGGCAGCGATCGGGGTCAGCTGGAACCCGAGGAACGGCAGCGCGAAGAACAGCCAGAACATCTGCACCACCATCGAGGTACCGCGGAACACCTCGACGAAGACGGTGGCGGGCAACCGGATCCACCGGTTCGGCGAGGTCCGGATGAGACCGGCGGTGAACCCGACGACCAGGCAGAGCAGCGCACCGAGCACCGAGACCAGCAGTGTGATCCCGAGGCCTTTCAGCAGCAGCGGGAAATAGTCGACGATGACCTGCATGGCCGGCAGCCGGTCTCAGCCCTCGTTCTTGCACAGCTCCGCGGCCTTGGCGCTGCGGGCGGCCTCCGGGTCGAATCCCCACTTGTCCAGGATGGCGTCGAACTCCGGGGTCTTCTTGAACTCGGCGAGGGCCTGGTTGTACTGGTCGACGAAGGCCTTGTCGGCGGGTCGGAAACCGGCACCGGAACCGGTCTTCGGCGCATCGGGGACCTGCGGGGTGATCTCCACCGACGCATCGTTGGTGACCAGCGACTTCAGCGAGAGGGTGGGCAGCAGGAACGCGTCGACCCGCTTGGCCTTGAGGGCCTCGTAACCGGAGCGGCCGTCGGCGGTGGAGACCCGTTGATTGTCTGGAACCTTTGCGGACTTGAGAATCCCCTCCTCGAAACCGCCGGGGATCACCCCGATCTTCAGCGAGGGATCCGCCAGCACCGACGCCACTGTGGTGATGTTCTTGGGATTCCCCGCGGGCACCAGGAAGGATTCGGTGGAGACGATCACCGGTTCGGAGTAGGCGACCTGGGAGCAGCGGGACTGCTTCATGAACAACCCGGCCGCGATCACGTCCCAGCGATTGGCCTGCAGCCCAGGGATCATCGACTCGTACGGGCTGACGATGCCCTTGACCTCGTTGATGCCGAGCTTCTTGCAGACCGCACGGAGCACATCGGGTTCACACCCGGTGACGGTGCCGTCGGTCTCCACCTTGGTGTAGGGCGGCTCATTGCCGACCACGCAGGTGAGGAAACCCTGCTGCGTGGCCCTCGACATCAGATCCGCGCCACCCCCGCCGGCCGGGTTGCCCGGGGTGACGTTGGTCCTGGTGCAGCCCGCGAGCACCCCGATGGCGACGGCGCCGCCACCGGCGATCAGTGAGCGACGGGAGAACGGGGAGTCGAGCATGGGAGCCTCCTGGTCCGGACGCGCGGCACCACGATGAGCCGGGCGCGATTGGGCCAGTCTTGAGGTCTACCTTCCGATTGTCAACAATCGGACAGGGTGCAAACGGTTTTGGATCGTCGGAGTGGAGCTCAGCCCTCGGTGACGTGCAGGATCCGCGCCTTGCGGGCGTACCCGCCCAGCTGCGCGAGCCCGTGCGCCAAGCCGCCGATCAGGTCACCGGCGACGAAGTTGGACTGCATGCTGGCCGCGGCGAGCTGGCACTCGCCGTCGGTGAGGCTCCGCCTGGCCTCGGCGCCGGTGATGATCTCCAGGGCCCGCTGCTTGGGATCGCAGAGCACCAGCACCGACTGATCGGGGTCGACCAGCCGGCCGTGCAACTCCCGCGCCGTGGCCTGCGGATCCTCCCCGCTGTCGCCCAGATAGAGCGAGAACTTCAGTCCGGACATGCCTTCGGCACGCTGGATCCCATCCTTCAAGCGGGCGTCATCGGTCCCGCTCAGCTCACCACCGGACACTTGCGCCTCCCGTCTGTCCGATCTGCTCGGCCTCGGCCACCCGCTGCGACGCCGGGTCGGCGGTCAGCTCGGCCCGCGGGGTGGTGCCCGCGACATCACCGGCGGTCTGCCCGTACCACACGGGTTCCGCCAGGTCCGTGCCACCGCGGCCGCGCTTGGCCAGCGAGCCGGCGGCAGCGAGCACCCCGACGATCACCATGCTGATCGCCGGAATCCCGATCACCACGAACAACCAGTGCGCCACCGAGGGTTGCGGGGCGGCCGGCCAACCGGGGAAGGTCCCCGTCAGGGGGATTAGCATGCTCGACAGATCATTCACCTGCCCTACGGTAGTGGAGATGGCCCGCGTCAGCACGCCAGCAAGGAGTTTCGATGACAGAGCCGCCGACCGGGGCCCGTGTGGTCCTGGACTCCGGTGAGATCACCCGGGCGATCACCCGGATGGCGCACGAGATCGTGGAGTCCAATCGGGGCATCGAGGGGTTGATGCTGCTCGGCATCCCGACCCGCGGGGTGCCGCTGGCCGAACGACTGGCCGGGGTCATCGAGCGCTCCGGTGAGGGCACGGTGCCACTGGGTCGACTGGACATCACCATGTATCGCGACGATCTGCGCCAGCACCCCACCCGACAGGTCGGCCGCACCCAGCTGCCGGGGTCGGTGGACGGGGCCACCGTCGTCCTGGTCGACGATGTGCTGTTCTCCGGGCGCAGCGTGGCCGCGGCGCTGGACGCGCTCAAGGACCTCGGCCGGCCCCGGGCGGTCCGGCTGGCGGTGCTGGTGGATCGGGGGCACCGGCAGCTGCCGATCCGCGCCGACCACGTCGGCAAGAACCTGCCCACCGCCGCCGGCGAGCGGGTCGGCGTACGCCTGGACGAGACCGACGGCCAGACCGAGGTCACCATCTCTCGAGGGGATGCCGGATGAAGCACCTGTTGTCCGCCGCGGATCTGCAGCGCGGTGAGATCGATTCGATCTGCGATCTGGCCGAGGAGATGTCGGAGCTGCAGCACCGCGAGATCAAGAAACTGCCCACCCTGCGCGGGCGCACCGTGGTGAACCTGTTCTTCGAGGATTCGACCCGGACCCGCAGTTCCTTCGAGATCGCCGGGAAGTGGCTGAGCGCCGATGTGATCAACGTCTCGGCGAAGGGATCCTCGGTGAGCAAGGGGGAATCGCTGCGCGACACCGTGCAGGTGATCGACGCGATGGGTGTCGATGCGATGGTGATCCGGCACTCCTCCTCCGGCGCCCCGGCCCAGGCCGCGCGCTGGATCTCGGGTTCGGTGGTGAACGCCGGCGACGGTACCCATGAGCACCCCACCCAGGCGCTGCTGGACGCGTTCACGATGCGTCGGCACTTCCGGGGGCTGGACCCCGATTTCGACTGGTCCGACAAGACCATCGCGATCACCGGTGACCTGACCCATTCCCGGGTGGTGCGCAGCAATGTGCTGCTGCTGCGCACCCTCGGCGCGAAGGTCGTGCTGGTCGCACCGCCGACGCTGCTGCCCTCGGGGGTGGACAGCTGGCCGGCCGAGGTGCACACCGATTTCGATGAGGTGATCGGCGAGGTCGATGTGGCGATGATGCTGCGGGTGCAACGGGAGCGGATGAGCGGCGGCTACTTCCCCACCCCGCGCGAGTACACGATCGGTTACGGGCTCACCCCCGACCGGCTGGCGCGGATGCGACCGGAGGCGGCGGTGATGCACCCGGGCCCGATGAACCGTGGCCTGGAGATCTCCACCGCGGCAGCGGATGCGGCCTCCTCTCGGGTGCTGGACCAGGTCGCCGCCGGGGTGGCGGTGCGGATGAGCGTGCTCTACCACCTGCTCGGCGGGGCGAGTGAGGATGGGGCCGATGCGGCGAAGACGGAGCTGGGCACCTCGGTTGCCAGCCAGACGGGAGTGAATGCGTGAGCGAGATCCTGATCAGCGGGGCCACCCTGCCGGACGGCGGGACCGGTGACCTGCTGGTGGTCGACGGGTGGTTCGCCGATCCCAACCAGGCAACGGATCCCGAGCGGGTCGATGCCGCTGGCCTGATCGCCCTGCCCGGCCTGGTCGACAGCCACACGCATCTGCGCGAACCCGGCCGCGAGGACGCGGAGACGATCGAGACCGGTACGCAGGCGGCGGCCCGCGGTGGTTACACCGCGGTGCTGGCGATGGCCAACACCGACCCGGTCACCGATACCGCCGAGGCCGCCCGGCACCTGCGTGAGGTGGCCGAGCTGACCGGCAGCGCCGAGGTGGTACCGGTCGGCGCGGTCACCAAGGGGCTCCAGGGCGAGCAGCTGGCCGAGCTGGGGCTGATGGCCCGGGCCGGGGTGCGGGTGTTCTCCGACGACGGGCACTGCGTCGCCGATTCGCGGCTGATGCGCCGGGCGCTGGAATACGTGCGCGCCTTCGACGGGGTGATCGCCCAGCACGCGCAGGATCCGCGGCTCGCGGGCCGGGACGCCTGCTGCCACGAGGGTGAGATCTCCGGCCGGCTGGGGCTCGGCGGCTGGCCCGCGGCGGCGGAATCGGTGATCGTGGCCCGCGATGTCGAGCTGGCCCGGTTGACCCGTTCCCGGGTGCACATCTGCCACGTCTCCACCGCCGAATCGGTCGAGGTGCTGCGCTGGGCCAAGGCCCAGGGCGTCCAGGTCACCGCCGAGGTGACCCCGCACCATCTGCTGCTGACCACCGATGAGGTCACCGGTTACGACCCCACCTACAAGGTGAATCCGCCGCTGCGTCCCGACGAGCATGTCAGCGCGCTGCGCGCGGCACTGGCCGACGGCACCATCGACTGCGTCGGCACCGACCATGCCCCGCACGCCGCCCAGGACAAGGACCACGCCTTCGGCGATGCCGCGTTCGGGATGCTCGGCCTGGAGACCGCGCTCGGCGTGCTGATCGAGACGATGGTCCGGCCCGGTCTGCTCGACTGGGAGCAGCTGGCCGACCGGATGGCGTACGCCCCCGCGCGGATCGCCGGGTTGAGCGAGCAGGGCCGCCCGCTCGTGGCCGGCGAGCCGGCCAATCTGGTGCTCATCGACCCGGACCGCCGCGCGGTCGTCGACCGCGCCGACTCCGCCTCCCTCTCCCGCAACAATCCCTACCACGGCAGGGAATTGCCCGATCCGGTCGAGCTGACGATGTGGAACGGCCGGATCACCTTCAGCCGCCGCTGACCCCCCGCCCACGTTCATCGAGTAGCCGACCATGCGGAGCGCAGCGGAGCAATGGTCGGCGTGTCGAGATGAACCGCCCCAGCCACGTTCATCGAGTAGGTCGCGCAGCGACCGTGTCGAGATGAACCCTGCCCACCCACGTTCATCGAGTAGGTCGCGCAGCGACCGTGTCGAGATGAACCCTGCCCACCCACGTTCATCGAGTAAGTCGCACAGCGGTCAATACTCCACGTTCATCGAGCAGGTCGCGCAGCGACCGTGTCGAGATGAACACACCAGTCAGCACCACTGTCAGTGGCCCTGACGACACTGTGTGAATGGCATGGGTCTACATCCTCGAATGCAGCGACGGGACGTACTACGTCGGCAGCTGCCGCAATCTCGAACATCGGTTGGCCGCGCATCACGCTGGCTCCGGCGCCGTCTACACCAGAAGCCGCAGACCGGTCGCTCTGGTCTGGGCCCAGGAGTTCGAGCGGATCGATGAGGCGTGGGCGATGGAACGCCGACTGCACCCCTGGAGTCGGGCGAAGAAGCGTGCCCTGATCGAGGGGCGCTTCGACGCGCTGCCGGGGCTTTCGCGCAGCGCCTATCGACGGTGACGTCACTCATCTCGACACGGTCGCTGCGCGACCTACTCGATGAGCGGGGGTGGGCAGGGTTCATCTCGACACGGTCGCTGCGCGACCTACTCGATGAACGTGGGCGCGACCTACTCGATGAACGGTCAGCCGAGGGGGATGCGACCCTTCAGGGAGTCGGGGTCGCTGACGGGGTCGTCGGCGGTCTGCTCGATCACCTCGAGGGCCTTGGGCACGCTGTCCCAGACATTCCAGAGCAGCACCCCGCGTACCGAACCGCCGTCGAGGTAGTAGACGACACCGGTGTCCAGGCTCTCGTCCTTCCAGTCCTCGACCATCGTGTGCTTCGTCGAGGTCTCGCCGACGGCCTCGTAGCCGTAGTCGAACAGATCCGACCAGAAGAACGGCGTGTTCTGGTAGGCCTCGTCCTTCCCGGCCATGTTCTGCCCGGCGGTCTCGCCCATCTTCTCGGCATTGTCGACGTGCTCGACCCGGCGCCGGCCGAGCAGTTTGTCCGGATAGTTGGCGACGTCACCGGCGGCGTAGACGTCGGGGGCGCTGGTCCGCAGCTCGGCGTCCACCACGATCCCGTTGTCCACCTTCAGCCCCGCCTGCTCGGCGAGCTGGACGCGCGGCTTCACCCCGATCCCGATCACCGCGGCGTCGGCCTCGAGGGTCTGCCCGTCCTTGAGTTCCAGGCGTACGCCGTCAGCGGTCGCCGTACCGCCGGCGAGCAGGCCATCGACGATCTGCACACCGTGATCGATGAAGGCCTTGGTGACCACCGTGGCCAGGTCCGGCGGGAACATCGACGCCTGCACGATGCCGCCCTCGACGACCATCGTCACCTTGACCTCGTTCTGGGCCAGCGCGGAGGCCATCTCGGAGCCGATGTAGCCACCGCCGACGACCACGATGTGGCTGCCCGGCTTGGCCAGCTCCCGCAGCTCGCGGTAGTCGGCGACGGTGCGGTAGTAGACGACCCGCGGGCCGGCCGACAGCGAGGTGGTGATCGGCTGGGAACCGCTGGCGATCAGCAACTTGTCGTAACCGACCTGGGAACCGTCGGCGAGGGTCACCTGGTGCTGATCCGGTTCGATCCGCTCGACATCGACACCGGTACGCAGGTCGACGCCCTTGGTGTCGCCGAGGAGTTCGGAGTTGTCCAGGCTGGCGTCCTTGTCCAGCCAGAGGGTCTTCGACAGGTCAGGACGATAGACCGGCGGATCGCCTTCCGCACCAAGGATTCCGATGCTGCCGTCCGAATCGACCGCGCGGATGCCCTGCGCGGCGTTGGCGGCGGCCACTCCGGCCCCGATGATCAGGTACTCGTACTTGTTGCTCTGGTCGTTCATTGACTGACCCTCCTGTTCCCTGCCAAGGCTAACCACGCGGCACACGGCGTAGGATGCGGGGGTGAGTGCCGAGCAACCGAACGCCCCGACGACCTTCTACGACGCGGTGGGTGGCCACGACACCTTCGTGAAGCTGGTCCGCGGTTTCTATGCCCGGGTCGCCGAGGACGCCGAGTTCAAGGCGATCTATCCCGAGGAGGATCTCGGTCCGGCCGAGGAGCGGCTGCGGATGTTCTTCGAGCAGTACTGGGGTGGTCCGACGACCTATTCCGAGCAGCGTGGACACCCGCGGCTGCGGATGCGGCACTTCCCGTTCCGGATCACCAGCGCCGAGCGCGACACCTGGCTGAAACACATGCGCGGCGCCCTCGACGATGTCGCGCTGACCCCGGAACAGGACGCGATCTTCTGGACCTATCTGGTCCGCGCCGCGGACTCGATGCGGAACACCCCCGAGCCGCTGGGCTGAGGGAGCCTGTTCGGGAGGTTCATCTCGACACGTTGAACGTCTGGTGGCTTCGTCTCGCTCGTTCCTCACTCGCTCAGCCAACGTCGGTGAGGCCCAGGGCACGACCGGCGGCCCGGCCGGAGAAGATGCAGCCACCGAGGAAGGTGCCCTCCAGGGCATTGTGGCCGTGCACTCCCCCACCGCCGAATCCGGCGACCTCGCCGGCGGCGTACAGGCCCGGGATCGGTTGCCCCTCGGCATCGAGCACCCGGGAGTCGAGATCGGTCTGCAGCCCGCCCAGTGTCTTGCGGGACAGGATGTTCAGGCGTACGCCGATCAGCGGACCGTGCGCGGGATCGAGGATCCGGTGCGGTTTCGCGACCCGGATCAGCTTGTCGGTCCGCGAGCGACGGGCGTTGTGGATGGCCATCACCTGGACGTCCTTGGTGAAGGAGTTGTCGAGCTCGCGGTCCCTGGCGGCGATCTGAGGCTCGATCGTGGCGAGCTCCAGGTCCGGGCCCCGGCTGATCGCGTTCATCCCCCGGACCAGTTCGGGCAGGGTGTCGGCGACCACGAAGTCGTCACCGTGCTCCATGAAGGCGGCCACCGGTGCCGGTGCTCCGCCGCCCAGCCGGGTGCGGATCAGGTAGCCGAGGTCGCGGCCGGTGAGGTCGGGGTTCTGCTCCGATCCGGAGAGCGCGAACTCCTTCTCGATGATCGACTGGGTGAGGATGAACCAGGAGTAGTCGTGCCCGGTGGACAGGATCTGGGTCATCGCGCCGATCGAGTCCGCACCCGGCACCCCGGACATGCCACGCAGTCGCCGACCGGTGGCGTCGAACCACATCGAGGACGGCCCCGGCAGGATCCGGATCGCGTGGTTCGGCCAGACCGGGTCCCAGTTGTGGACGCCCTCGGTGTAGGCCCACATCCGGTCCCGGTTGACCACCCGGCCGCCCGCGGCCTCGGTGATCGCGAGCATCCGGCCGTCGACATGCGCGGGTACGCCGGAGATCAGATGCGGCGGGAACGGGCCGACGCGTTCGGTGGGCCAGCTGCGCCGCATCAGCTCGTGGTTGTGCCCGATGCCGCCGGAGGTGACGATCACCGCGGGCGCCCGGATCTCGAATTCTCCTGCCACAGCACGGTTCGAGGCGACACCCCGGGCGGCGTCGTCCGTGGCCAGTACGCCACCGCGGACCCCGACGACCGCCCCGTTCTCGACGATCAGCTGGTCCGCCCGGTGCCGGAAGCCGAATCGCACCAGCCCGGTGCGCTCGGCCGCCAGCACCGGCTTGGCGAAGAGTTCGACGACACCGGGTCCGGTCCCCCAGGTGAGGTGGAAGCGCGGTACCGAGTTGCCGTGACCGCTTGCTGAACCGTCGCCGCGCTCGGCCCAGCCGACGAACGGCACCGCCCGCCAACCCAACCGGTGCAGGTAATCCCGCTTGCCGTGCGCGGCCCACTCCACATAGGCCCGCGCCCATTCGTATCCCCAGGCATCCTCGTCGGCGAGCCGGTCGAACTGCGCCGACCCGAGCCAGTCCTGCAGCGCGAGCTCGGGCGAATCCCGGATTCCCATCCGCCGCTGCTCGGGGCTGTCGACCAGGAAGATCCCACCCAGCGACCAGTACGCCTGGCCGCCGAGGTTGTTGCGGTTCTCCTGGTCCAGCACCAGGACCCGCTTGCCAGCCAGGACCAGCTCATAGGTCGCGACCAGCCCCGCGATCCCGGCACCGACGACGATCGCATCCGCCTCGAACTCCATTGGGCGAGTCTGCCATCCGCTCATCGAGTCCCCACGCTCATCGAGTAGGTCGCGCAGCGACCGTGTCGAGATGAGCCCTGATCGGGGAGTTCATCTCGACACGTGGCCCGGCTCCGCTCCGCTACGCCGGGCCACTACTCGATGAACGGACGAAAAGGCTGCGCTGCGCCGGGTCACTACTCGATGAACGTGGGGAAAATCGGTCGACGGGTTCGCATCGGAGCGATTGGATCGGGCCATGACGCTGCATCCGGACGAGGTCGTGATCGACGCCGAGGACGCCCGCCGGCTGGTGGCGGCGCAGACGCCGCAGTGGGCCGACCTCCCGCTGACCGTGGCCGGCGCCGGTACCGACAACCAGATGTTCCGGCTCGGTGACGAGCTGCTGGTGCGCCTCCCCCGCCGCCCCGGCACCGCCGACGATGTGGCCAAGGAACAGACCTGGCTGCCCAGGCTCGCACCGCACCTGCCGCTGGAGATCCCCACCCCGGTCTTCCGCGGCCGGCCGGACGAGCGCTACCCGCATCCCTGGTCGATCTACCGCTGGATCGACGGTGCGGTACCGACCGCGGACAACGTCACCGACTGGGCCGACTTCGGCAACCGGCTCGCCGAGTTCGTCCACCGGCTGCACACCCTGGACACGATGGGCGCCACCCGCACCGGGGCGCTGGCCTGGTATCGCGGTAAGCGGCTGCACGAGCTCGCCGAAGAGGGCTGGGGGACGATCGACCAGCTCCGGGCCAGGGCCGCCCACGGCGTACTCGATGGCGCCGACCTCGACCTGGACGCGGTCGCCGCGCTGTGGCGTACCGCCCTCGAGGTCGACGACCCGGTCCTGCCGGACGGCTGGCTGCACGGGGATCTGCGCGCGGCGAACCTGCTGGTACGCGAGGGTCGGCTGGTCGCGGCGATCGACTTCGGCGTCCTCGGGCTGGGCAACCCGACCGCCGAGCACGCGGCGATCTGGGAGTACCCCGCGGCGGCAAGGACGGCGTACCGGAACCGGCTCGGACTGGACGAGGCAACCTGGCAGCGCGCCCGGGGCTGGAAACTGTTCGTCGCCGCCCAGGTCGTCGACCACTACTGGGAGCGCTGGCCGGAGTTGGCCCGGGACAACCTGGTGACGGTCCACAGACTGCTCCACGAAACGGACTGACAGATTGGTAAGTGGTCGGGCATGATGGTGCGGTCCGCTGACGCCCAGCTTGAGGAAGACCATGACCCAGCAGACCGCGACCCCGGACCAGAGCGCCGCCGACTGGTGGCGCAGTGCGGTGGTCTACCAGATCTACCCGCGCTCCTTCGCCGACGCCAACGGCGACGGCACCGGTGACCTGCGCGGCGTCATCGACCGGCTCGACCACCTGGTCGAGCTCGGCATCGACGCGCTCTGGATCTCGCCGTGGTATCCCTCCCCGCTCGCCGACGGTGGCTACGACGTCGCCGACTACCGCGACATCCACCCCGACTTCGGCGATCTCGCCGACGCCGATGAGCTGATCACCAAGGCCCACCGGCACGGGCTGCGGGTGCTGATCGACCTGGTACCGAACCACTGTTCCGATGAGCACCCCTGGTTCGCCGAGGCGCTGGCCGCCGAACCCGGTTCGCCCGAGCGGGAGCTCTTCTGGTTCCGCGACGGCCGCGGCGATGCCGGTTCCGAGCCGCCGACCAACTGGGAGGCGTTGTTCGGCGGCTCCACCTGGCAGCGGGTGCTGGACTCCGACAACCATCCCGGGCAGTTCTATCTGCACCTGTTCGATGTGAAGCAACCGGACTGGAACTGGGACAACCCCGAGGTCGCCGACGAGTTCGACGACATCCTGCGGTTCTGGTTCGACCGCGGTGTGGACGGGTTCCGGATCGACGTCGCCGACTCGATGGCCAAGGACGGCAGCCTGCCGGATCTGCCGCTGAACAAGCACACCGGATTCGGGATCAGCAAGGACAAGTTCCCCGGTGCGCCGCTGTGGGACGTGCACCCGCAGCTCGAGCAGATCCACCGCCGCTGGCGCGGGGTCGCCGACGAGTACGCCGACAGCGAGCAGGGGGCGCGGGTGTTCGTCTCCGAGGCCTATCTGGAACCGGTCGAGCGACTGGTCAGCTATGTCGAACCGGGCCGCCTGCACAGCACCTTCAACTTCGACCACCTGCTCTCGGAGTGGTCCGCCGAGTCGCTCCACAACGTGATCACCCGGTCGCTGCGCGCCCACCAGCAGGTCGGTGCACCGGCCACCTGGGTGCTCTCCAACCACGACACCCCGCGGGTCGCGACCCGCTACGGCAAGGCCGAGACCGGGTCCCGGTTCGAGCGGGACGGGGTCGCACCGGAGCACCGCGGCCGGGAGTGGCAGCACTACACCCAGTTCGAGACCGATCTGGCCCTCGGCCGGCGGCGGGCCCGCGCGGCCGCGCTGCTGGAGCTCGCGCTGCCGGGCGGTTGCTACGTCTACCAGGGTGACGAACTGGGTCTCGACGAGGTCGAGGATCTGCCCGCCGAGGTGTTGCAGGACCCGACCTGGGAGCGGTCCGGACACACCGTCAAGGGCCGCGACGGCTGCCGGGTGCCGATCCCGTGGTCGGGATCGCAGTCCCCGTTCGGTTTCGGGCCGTCGGGTACGCCGTGGCTGCCGCAGCCGGCGCACTGGTCGAGCCTCAGCGTCGCCGCCCAGACCGACGATCCGGGCAGCCACCTGAACCTCTACCGGACCGCACTCGCCGAGCGGCGCCGCAATCCCGCCCTCGGTGACGGTGATCTGACCTGGCGCGAGGGTGAGCACACCGACCTGCTCGTCTTCGACCGGGAGCCCGGATTCCGTTGCATGGTGAACTTCGGGGCGCCCGTGGCCCTGCCCGAGGGTGCCGAGGTGCTGGTGCACAGTGGTGAGGCCGCCAGCGGCAAGCTCGGTACCGATGAGGCGGTCTGGCTGAAGGTCTGACCCGCACGCTCAACAAGCAGGTCGCGCAGCGACCGGCCCAACACGCTCATCGAGTAGGTCGCGCAGCGACCGGCCAACACGGTCATCGAGCAGGTCGCGCAGCGACCGTGTCGAGATGAGCCCCACCTGGGGGGTTCATCTCGACACGCAACCCATTGCTCCGCTTCGCTCCGCATGGGTTGCTACTCGATGAACGGGTGGGGAGGCTTCGCTCCGCATGGGTTGCTACTCGATGAACGGGTGGGGAGGCTCCGCTCCGCATGGGTTGCTACTCGATGAACGTCAAGCGGGGTCGAGGAGATGGGGTTCCAGGGCCTTGCGGGCGGTGTCGCTGAGCGGGGCGGGGCGACCCTTGGCATCGGCGTGCACCAGCACGGTCCGGGCGTTGGCGAAGACCATGCCGGTCTCCTCATCCATCATCCGCACCTGCATGGTGATGGAGCTCCCACCGATCCGCTCGACGACGGTGAGCGCCGAATAGGGTTCGGTGCGGAACTTCAACTGGCCGAGATAGTCGACGTCCTGACGGACCAGCAGCCACAGGGAGTCCGAGGAGCTGTCGCTGACCTCGAGACCGTCGCCGAGACGACGCATCATCTCGATCCGGGCCTCCTGGGCGTAGTCGTAGTAGCGGACGTTGTTGACGTGCCCGTACCGGTCGACATCGGACCAGCGCACCTTCAGCGGCGTATGGAATGCCTTGTCCGCAACGAATTCCGGCACTGCGGGCAGTTCACGCAGCGGTTCGCCCGACTCCACCGCGTCGACGAACGCGGCCCTGGCGACCGGGTCGAAGCGCCGGATCTGCTGGGCGTTCCGGTCGAAGTTGCAGAGCACCGTCCGCGCCCGGACCGCCACCTCGTCATCGGCGGTCACCTCGTAGGCGATCACGAACCGCGCCGCGCCCACCGACTCGACCCACAGGCGTACCCGGACGGCCTGTCCGTGCACCACCGGACGCAGGTATTCCACCCGATGGCCGACCACCAGGATCGCGTTCCCGGCATGATCGGGATCGTCCTCATCACCGAGGAGATGGCCGAAGGACGCGGAGTGCAGGAAGTCGACGCGGGCGTCCTGCAGGAAGTCCACATAGACCGCATTGTTCAGGTGTGCCTGGGCGTCCATGTCTCCCCACCGGGTGGGGATGTCGACGACATGGGGCAAAGTCAGTCCTCCTTGTCATACATGGAGTCGAACCAGTCGGCGTACTTGTTCTCCACCGCACCGCGGCGGATCTTCAGGCTCGGGGTCACCGCACCCTCGTCGACCGTCAGTTCCTGGTCGAGGATCCGGAACCGCTTCACAGTCTCCCAGCGTTCCAGCCGGGCGTTGCCCTGGTCCACATAACCCGAGATCATCTTCTCGACCTCGGGGCTGCGGACCAGTTCGGCGTACCCCATGCCCTTGAGCCGGCTGTCGTCCTGGCTCTGCGCCCAGCCCTCCAGCGCCTCGGGATCCAAGGAGATGAGCGCGGAGATGTACTTGCGGTTCTCCCCGTGCACGATCACCTGCGAGATGTAGGGACAGTTCGCGACGAGTGCACCCTCGACCTTCTGCGGTGCCACATACTTTCCACCGGAGGTCTTGATCAGGTCCTTCTTCCGGTCGGTGATCTTCAGTCGGTCGCCCTCGTCGATCTCACCGATGTCACCGGTACGCAACCAGCCGTCGGGGGTGAGCGTCTCGGCGGTCTGCTCGGGCAGATTGTGGTAGCCGCGCATCACCGCGGGGCCCGCGATCAGCACCTCACCGTCCTCGGCGATCTTCAGCCTGGTCCCGGGGATCGGGGTGCCGACGGTACCGAGCTTCGGCAGCCGCGGGTCGTTGACGCAGGTGACGGCCGAGGACTCGGTCATCCCGTAGCCCTCGACGATCAGGATGCCGGCGGCGTAGAACCACTGCTGCACCTGGGAGTTCAGCTTCGCCGACCCCGAGATCATGAAGCGCAGGTTGCCACCCAGCCGTTCCTTGAGCTTGCTGAACACCAGCTTGTCGGCGAGCGCGTACTGGGTCGCCAACCCCCGCGGCAGCGGGCGGTTCTCCAGCCGGTAGGGAATGGTCTTCTTGCCGACCTGGAAGGCCCACCGGGCGATCTTCGCCTTCAGACCGGTGGCGGTGCCCATCATCACCTTGGCGCGCACCTTCTCGAAGATCCGCGGCGCACCGCACATGAAGGTCGGCCTGATCGTGCCGAGTCCGTCGACGATCTTGTCGATCCGCCCGTCCACGGCGGTCTGGAAACCGATCTGCACCTGGATCGCGATCAGCGCCTTGCCGAAGACGTGCGACAGCGGCAGCCACAGGTACTGCAGGTCGTCGTAGGTGGCCAGGTCGAACAGCTGCACCGAGCGGCCCAGATAGCACCAGGCGTCGTGGGTCAGGCGGACGCCCTTGGGCCGGCCGGTGGTGCCGGAGGTGTAGATCAGGGTGGACAGGGTGTCCGGGCCGGTGCCCGCGATGGCGCGCTCGACGGCATCCGGATTCTGATTCCGGTACGCCTGACCGAGCTCGCGGAACTCCTGCCAGCTGTGCACCTTGTCATCGTTGGAGTCGCCGTCGATCAGCACCACCGCGAGCAGGTTGGTGTAGACGTCCTGGTTCTGGGCGAGCTTCTCCAGCTGCTCGGTGTCCTCGACGATCGCGACCCGCGAGCCGGAGTCACCCATGATGTAGCTGACGTCATCGTGCTTGGTGGTCGGATAGACCGTCGTGGTGGCGCCGCCGGCGCACATCACCGCCAGGTCGGCCAGGATCCACTCGACCCGGGTGGTGGAGGCCAGCGCGACCCGACCCTCGGGTTCGAGACCGACGGCCAGCAGACCGGCCGCCAGGTCGTAGATGATCTCCCCGGCCTGCTGCCAGGTCAGCGGCTGCCAGTTCTCCTGGGCATCCGGGTAGAGGAAGGCCGTGCGCTGCGGGTCGCTGGCGATGCGCCGACGCAACATCTCGCCCATCGACGGGGCCCGGTCGTCCAGTTGGGCCTGGACCTCCGGACTGATCTCGGCGGTGGTCTGTTCGCGGGTGTTGCTCATGGTCCCTCCAGTCGAGTTGGCCGGAGGGCACCCCCGGCCTCCGTGGCCGTTGATCCTACTGGTCGGCCGTGGCGCACGGTCGATCGTCGGTCGGATTCCTTACAGTTCTCTTACGCGCGGTCATGTTACTGACAAGTAGGTCGCTTGCCCAGCCCGACCCGGCTCCACCCGAGTAATCAAAACTTCGATTGTTGAGGATTGAATCCAATGGGTATCATCGGGGCATGACCGAGACCGTGACCGCCCCCTGGCTCAATGACCAGCAGCAGCAGATCTGGCGTACCTATCTGCTCGGGGTGGCCCGGATCACCGAACGCCTGGACGCGGATCTGCGCCGGTTCGGGATCGACATCGGCGAGTACGAGATCCTGGTCTCGCTCGAGGAGGCCCCCAACCGGCAGCTGCGGATGAGCGAACTGGCGAGCCTGGTGCACCAGTCCCGCTCCCGGCTCACCCACACCATCGCGCGGATGGAGAAGGCCGGCCTGGTGCTCCGCGAGGCCTGCCCCGACGATCGCCGCGGCGTCCTGGCGCGGCTCACCGACGCCGGGTACGCGCTGTTGGAGCGGGCCGCGCCCAACCATGTCACCGAGGTCCGCCGGGCCTTCGTCGACGTCGTCGCCCCCGAGGACTTCGAGGCCCTCGGCCGCGCCTTCCGCGCCGTTCTCGACGCCGACTGAACCCCCGGTACGTTCATCGCCCCGTACGTTCATCGCGCAGGTCGCGCAGCGACCGCCGGTACGTTCATCGAGTAGGTCGCACAGCGACCGTGTCGAGATGAACCCCTTCGCATCCCATCTCGATGCTCGGCGAGAGCGTACGCCGGCGCTCATCTCGACACGCAACCCATTGCTCCGCTTCGCTCCGCATGGGTTGCTACTCGATGAGCGTGAGAGACGCTCCGCATGGGTTGCTACTCGATGAGCGTGGGAGACGCTCCGCATGGGTTGCTACTCGATGAGCGTGGGCTCGCGGAGCACGTCGGTGAGCAGCCAGTGACGGATCCGGGCGCCGACCTCGTCGGGGCGCAGGTTCGGCCAGGCGTGCGAGCGGCCCCGGGCGGTGACCACCCGGCTGTTCGGGGTGGCTCGGGCGAACTGGCGCGCGCCGAGGTGCAGCTGATCCAGCGCACCGCCCAGGATCAGCACCGGGCAGTCGAGCTCGGCCAGCTGGTGCGATCCGCAGGTCGAGATGACCTGACCCCAGACCGGTGCCAGCGGATTGTGCGGGAGCCGGCGTACCCGATTCCAACGGGCGCCGAACGCGTCGTACAACCGCCCGGCGGCCTGGTAGGCGACCGCCCCGGCACCCCGCGGCTCCACCGCACAACCCATCAGCAGCAGCCCGGCCGGGCGCTCCGGCCGGCGGGCCGCACAGGTGAGGGCGGTGAACCCGCCGAGCGAATGCCCACCGAGCAGCACCGGCCGCTCGCCCGCCGCGTCGATGATCTCCTCCATCACCGCCACCGACTCGGGCAGCGAATAGGGCTCGGCCGACCGGGTGGCATGCCCGGGCAGATCCGGGGCCACGACATCGACCAGATCCGCCACCGCCGCACCGACGCGCTCCATGTGCGCACCGGTCGCCAGACTGCCGTGCGCGAGCACCAGCAGCGGCTTGTCAGCAGAACTCATGGCCTCCAGCCTGACACACGGTGCAGAATTGCCGAGGCTGAACCGGAAAGGTGGCACTCGTGACCGAGGAGATCGAGCAGCGTGAGACTGCGGCATCCGTACCGCCGTCCGGTACCGGTTCGACGGCGATCGATCCGGCACCGGCGGACACCGCGCCCCTGGACCGAGTCGCCCCCTCGCCGCTGGTCGAGTCGCGCGCGCTGTGGGCCGGCGGTGGTTCCGGGGTGCTCGGGCTGCTGGTCGGCCTGATCGCGTTCTGGAACAAGGACGTGCCGATGTTCGACCGGGATCTGTCCATCGGTGTCGTCGCCATCCTCTGCTGCCTGGTGGCGACCGCGGCCTCCTACGGCTGGTCGCTGCATGCGCTCTGGCAGAGCCGCGGCCGGACGCCGGCGCGCGGGGCCGGTTCGGTGTTCCGACGGGTGCTGGCCGCGATCGGTCTGCTGCTCACCCATCTGGCGATCACCCTGTTCGCGACGTTGGGGGTGTTCACCCTGCTGGCCATGTCCTTCCGCGGGTTGACGCTGCCGTTGCCGCATTCGGCGGCGCTGGTCGGGGTCGCGGCGATGCTGGCCGGGTACGCGAGCAGCCTGTCGGGTGCCGACGGCAGCACCATGCACCTGGCGACCCTGCTGACCATGCTGATGGTGGGCGGGGTGTTCACCGCGATGCTGACCGCCCCCGATCCGGACTGGTGGATCCACCACTTCAGCTATCTGGGCGGCGGCGGCACCAGCGGGCTGACCTTCAACGGCACGCTGATCGTGGCCGGGTTGGTGCTGATCACCCTGGCCGACCGGCTCACCAACGACCTGAGCCGTGCGCCGGCGACGGCCGGCGGCCGGACCACCATCGTGCGGACCCTGTTGATCGTCGCCGGCGCCTGCTGCGCGCTGACCGGCTTCTTCCCCTACGACTGGTACGAACCGATCCACATGGCGTTCGCGTTCACCATGATGCTGTCGATCGCGGCGCTGATGGTGATCGCGCCGCGCGCCATCCCGGGGCTGCCGGCCTCCTTCCGGCTCGCCTCCCTGGCGCTGCTCGCGGTGCCGATCGTCTCGGTGCTGCTGTTCCTGTTCCACTCCTTCTCCTGGACCGGTGCGGAGCTGGTCATCGCGCTCGGTTGCTTCGCCTGGCTGGTGCTGTTCATCCGCACCACCAACGCGGTGATCAACGAGGAATCGGTCAGGGGCGCGTCCTGATACCGGTCGGGTGCGCGGGCCCGGTGCCGGCCTTGGCAGGATGGGTCCATGGCACAGTCCTCCGCGGAGTTCGCACGAGTCGTCGATGAGCCCGGGTACGCCGGGGAGCTCGATACCTCGACCCTGGCCCGGGCGCTCTACTCCTCCGACGCCAGCCTCTACCGGGTGGTCCCGGAGGCGGTGGCGTACCCGCGGAGCACCGCGGACCTGCTCGCCCTGGTGGACCTGTCCCGCCGTTCCGGTACGCCGCTGACCACCCGCGGCGCCGGCACCAGTTGTGCGGGCAACGCCGTCGGCCCGGGCGTGGTGATGGACACCAGGCGACACCTCAACCGGGTGCTCTCGATCGACCCGGCCGCCCGCACCGCGACCGTCGAACCCGGCACCGTGCACGCGGTCCTGCAGCGGGAGGCCACCCGGCACGGGCTGCGCTTCGGACCCGACCCCTCGACCCACACCCGGTGCACCATCGGCGGCATGGTCGGCAACAATGCCTGCGGCCCGCGGGCGATGGGTTACGGCCGCACCGCCGACAACGTGGTGGCCGCGGATATCGTGTGTGGCAACGGAGAACGGCTCCGGGTGGTCTCCGGCGAACCGGCCCCGGACTCACCCACCCTGGCCGCGCTGCGCGAGCTGGTGGCCGACAATCTGGCCCTGATCCGCACCGAGTTCGGCCGCTTCGGCCGGCAGGTCTCGGGCTATTCGCTGGAGCATCTGCTGCCGGAGAACGGTTTCGACGTGGCCCGCTTCCTGGCCGGCACCGAGGGCACCCTGGCGGTGCTCACCGAGATCACCGTACGCCTGGTCGCGGACGCCCCGCACAAGGCGCTGGTCGCGCTGGGCTATCCCACCATGGCCGACGCCGGGGACGACGCGGTGGTCCTGGGCCGGCACTCCCCGACCGCGGCCGAGGGATTGGACCGGCGGATCGTGAACGTGGTCGCCCGGGCCAAGGGACCGGGTGCGGTGCCCACGCTGCCCGAGGGCGACGGGTGGATGCTGGTCGAGCTCGTCGACGACGATCCGGACCGGTTGCTGACCCGGGCCGAGGCGTTGCTCGCCGACGCCCACGCGATCGACGGCTTCGTGGTCGCCGATCCGGCGCAGGCCCTTGCCCTGTGGAAGATCCGCGAGGACGGCGCCGGGCTGGCCGGGGTGTCGCTGGAGCGCCCGGCCTACGGTGGCTGGGAGGATGCGGCGGTCCCGCCGGAGCGGCTCGGGGACTACCTGCGCGACTTCGATGCGCTGCTGCACAAGCACCAGGTGCACGGCCTGCCCTACGGTCACTTCGGCGACGGCTGCGTGCACTGCCGGATCGACTTCCCGCTGGACCGCGAGGGTGGTCCGGACGCCTACCGCGCGTTCGTCACCGAGGCCGCCGAGCTGGTCGCCGGTTACGGCGGGTCGATGTCGGGTGAGCACGGTGACGGCCGGGCCCGCTCCGCACTGCTGCCGAAGATGTACTCCGCCCAGGCCCTGGCGCTGATGGGCAAGGTGAAGCAGATCTTCGACCCCGACAACGTGCTCAACCCCGGGGTGCTGGTCGATCCGCGGCCGCTGATCGCGGACCTGCGGGTCCCGCAGCTGCTCGGAACACCCTTGCTGCGCAGGGATCCCGAGCTGGTGGAGGCGGTGCACCAGTGCTCCGGTGTCGGCAAGTGCATCGCCGACACGACCGCCTCGGGCGGGGTGATGTGCCCCTCCTATCTGGCCACCGGCGAGGAGAAGGACTCCACCCGCGGCCGGGCCCGGGTACTGCAGGAGCTGACCAACGGCTCCCTGGTGCACGGCTGGGACTCCCCCGCCGTGCACGACGCGCTCGATCTCTGCCTGTCCTGCAAGGGTTGCTATCGCGACTGCCCGACCGGCATCGACATGGCCAGCTACAAGTCGGTGGTCACCGACAAGGCCTACGCCGGCAAGTTGCGACCCAGGTCCCACTATGCGCTCGGCTGGTTGCCGCGCTGGGGCCGGTTGATCACCGCCAGCCGCCTGGCGCCGGTGGTCAACCTGGCCGGCCGGTTGCCCGGGATCTCCACACTGCTGAAGAAATCGGCCGGCGTCGACACCCGGCGGGAGCTGCCGCAGTTCGCCTCCGGGTCGGCCCGGCGGCGCACCCCGCGGCCGGCGACCAGCGGCCGGCCGATCGCGGTCTGGGTGGACTCGTTCAGCGACTGCTTCGACGGGACCGGGCTGGAACCGTTGCTCGAGGTGCTGGTGGCGGCCGGCTGGGCGCCGCAGCTGGTCGAACGCAACGCCTGCTGCGGGCTGACCTGGATCAGCACCGGCCAGCGCGAGGGTGCGCGCCGGCAGTTGCGGGCCGCGTTGGAGGTGCTGCATCCGATCATCGCCGCCGGCACCCCGGTGATCGGGGTGGAACCGTCCTGCACCGCGGTGTGGCGCACCGACGCCCTGGAGCTGCTGCCCGACGACCCGCGGGTGCCGGAGGTGGCGGCCGGAATCCTCACCCTGGCCGAGGTGTTGACCCGCTCACCCGAGTGGCAGGCACCGGACCTCAGCGGCGTACGCCTGGTGGCGCAGCCGCACTGCCACCATGCCTCGGTGCTCGGCTGGCAGACCGATCAGGCGCTGCTGGCCCGCACCGGCGCCGAGGTCACCACGGTCGGCGGATGCTGTGGCCTGGCAGGAAACTTCGGCGTCGAGGAGGGGCACTACGAGGTGTCGGTGAAGGTCGCCGAACACGATCTGTTGCCGGCGGTGCGGGCCGCCGGTCCGGACGCGGTGGTGCTCGCCGACGGTTTCTCCTGTCGGCTGCAGCTGGAGCAGCTGGAGGGCCGGCGGGCGATCACCCTGGCGGAGTTGCTGGCGGATTCAGCGCGGCCGGTGCTTGGCTGAATATCTGCGTGCGTAGTGCATGATCTGCGCTTCGTCGTGGCTGAGGAACTCCTCCGGATAGGCCGTCTCGACACCGTCCCCACCGAGCTGCAGCACCGGTACGCCCCGGACCAGGACCGAGTCGATGCGGACCCGGTCCCAGGGGATCCGGACCGGCCCCGCGGGCCGGTTGATCACCACCCCGTCGCGGCGCAGTCGCCAGGCGATCCCCTCGGGAGCGGCGGCCCGGGCGTACGCCGGGGTGAGCACCCCCGCCAGCAGCAGCACGCAGCACACCGCCAGCACCGGGCTCAACACCGCGATCGTCACCAGCTGACGGGACCCCGCCAGCCGGTCGAGGTTCAACAGCGCCAGCGCGCCGCCGACGAGCGCGATGACACCGGCCAGCACCCCGGTCAACCGCTCGATGCGCCGGACCCGCCGCCGCATGGCGCCGTTGCGGTATTCGACGACCAGCTCCATCCAGGTCCTCCGTTCGGTCACCCGGGTTCAGCGGAGCGGACGTTCCTCCGCGTACCGGGCGGCCAGGGCCAGCAACTGGCCCAGATTGTGGCTGAGCCCCGGCTCGGGGTAGGCGACCTCGACGCCGGGGCCGCTGAGGCGTACCCCCGGAAGGCCGGCGACCGGCACCCGGTCGAAGCGGGCCGCCGACCAGGGAATCAGGGTCTCGCCCCGGTCGGTACGCACCAGCACCCCGCCGGGTTGCAGCACCCAGGCGACCCCGTCGGGCGCCGAGATCTTGCGCAGCGGAGAGTCGAAAACCCCAACCAGCATGAGGATCCCGAGGATCAGAGGGCAGAGCACGACCACCGCTCCGCCGATCACGACGTTCCGGACGATGGAGGAATCCACCCCGGTGACGACCATCGGGATGGTGACCATCAGCACCACGACCACCAGCACGGCGAGCAGGCCGGCCAGTCCCAGCAGCACCCCACCGATCACCCGGAGCGACGAACCCGCCGCCAGCCGACGGTACCCGACGACGCGGTTCATGACTCAGCCGCGGGTGAGGCGACGGTGGGTGGTGGCGTGCGGGCGGGCGGCCTCGGCACCGAGCCGGTCGATCTTGTTCTTCTCGTAGTCGGCGAAGTTGCCCTCGAACCAGTACCACTTGGCCTGGTTCTCGTCGTCACCCTCCCAGGCGAGGATGTGGGTGGCGACGCGGTCCAGGAACCAGCGATCGTGGGAGATCACCACGGCACAGCCGGGGAACTCGAGCAGCGCGTCTTCCAACGACTGCAGGGTTTCCACGTCCAGGTCGTTGGTCGGCTCGTCGAGCAGCAGCAGGTTGCCGCCCATCTTCAGCGTGAGCGCCAGGTTCAACCGGTTCCGCTCACCGCCGGAGAGCACGCCGGTCGGCTTCTGCTGGTCCGGGCCCTTGAAGCCGAAGGAGGCGACGTAGGCACGAGAGGCCATCTCGAAGTTGGCGACCTTGATGAAGTCGAGCCCGTCGGAGACCACTTCCCAGACGTTCTTCTTCGGATCGAGGCCGCCGCGGCCCTGGTCGACGTAGGAGATCGACACGGTCTTGCCGAGGTCGAGGGTGCCGGAGTCGGGTTCCTGCTCGTCGACGATCATCTTGAACAGCGTGGACTTGCCGACGCCGTTGGGGCCGATGATGCCGACGATGCCCGAACGCGGCAGGGTGAACGACAGGTCGTCGATCAGCACCCGGTCGCCGAAGCCCTTGGTCAGGTTCTTCACCTCGAGCACATCGGTGCCCAGCCGCGGGCCGGGCGGGATGTTGATCTCCGACGGGTCGATCTTGCGGTTCCGCTCGGCCTCGGCGGCCATCTCCTCGTAGCGGGCGAGCCGGGCCTTGTTCTTGGCCTGCCGTGCCTTGGGGCTGGAGCGGACCCAGTCGAGTTCCTTCTCCAGGATCTTGGCGCGCTTGGCGTCCTTCTGGCCCTCGATCTGCAGCCGCTTGCGCTTGGTGTCGAGGTAGGTGGAGTAGTTGCCCTCATAGGGGTGCAGCCGGCCGCGGTCGATCTCGCAGATCCACTCGGCGACGTTGTCCAGGAAGTAGCGATCGTGGGTCACCGCCAGGACCGCGCCCGGGTAGTTCTTCAGGTGGCCCTCGAGCCAGTTCACGCTCTCGGCGTCGAGGTGGTTGGTGGGCTCGTCGAGGAGCAGCAGGTCGGGTTGCTGCAGCAGCAGCTTGCAGAGCGCGACGCGGCGTCGCTCACCGCCGGAGAGGTGGTCGACGAGCTCGTCACCGGGCGGGCAGCGCAGCGCGTCCATCGCCTGCTCCAGCTGGGAATCCAGGTCCCAGGCGTTCGCCGCGTCGAGGTCGGTCTGCAGGTCGCCCATCTCGGCCATCAGCGCATCGAAGTCGGCGTCCGGGTCGGCCATCAGCTCACCGATCTCGTTGAACCGGTCGAGCTTCTTCTTGATCTCGCCGGCGGCCTCCTGGACGTTCTCCAGGACGGTCTTGCCCTCGGTCAGCGGCGGCTCCTGGAGCAGGATGCCGACGGTCTTGCCCTTGCCGAGCATGGCGTCGCCGTTGCCGGGTTGCTCGAGACCGGCCATCACCTTGAGCAGGGTGGATTTGCCGGCTCCGTTGGGTCCGACGACCCCGATCTTGGCGCCCTCGTAGAAGGACAGCGTCACGTTGTCGAGGATCACCTTGTCACCGGCCGTCTTGCGGACGTTGTGCATGGTGTAGACGAACTCTGGCATCGGGTTTGTCAACCTTCGCGGTAGCGGGATCTGGGCCGCGTCACAGTATGCCACCGCCGTGGTCGGGTCGGACGCTCAGCGCAGCATCAGCGCCGCGAGTGCGCCGAGCAGGGCGAGGCTGATGCCGAGCGCGAGCCATTCGCCGATCCGCTTCTTCCCGACCCACGGCAACCCCGCCCACCGGCGTACGCCCCAGAGCACGGCCGCCAGCGCGACCCCGGCCAGCGCGGTCCAGAGCAGACCCGGTACCAGCTGCCACGGGCCGAGCCGCCAGGCCAGGAACAGCATCAGGGCACTGTCGATGGCCGCGGAGAGCAGCGGTAGCCGGGATCGGGTGCGGACCGCTCGCCAAGCCAGCATTCCGATCGCGCCGGCCGTGAGCAGCAGCACCACCAGTGACACGATCGGGAACGGCGAGGCCTTCACCGGGCTGTCGGTGAGCAGGCCGACGCCGAGGCTGTCGACCGAGACCGTCGAGTCGTTGAGCACGATCACCGCGCGCTGGTTGGCGCGATCCAGGCCGAAGAAGGTGCGCGCTCCCCCGGTGCCGCCGTTGTGCCAGGTGATCGCCGGTCGACCGGGTTCGCTGCTGGTGATCCAGAAGTAGCCGATCCGGTTGTCGGCGCCGCTGGCCTGCCAGCGCGGCTCCAGGGCGGCCGTCCCGGGTGCGGTGCCGTCGAGCAGGGCGCGGGCGTAGCGGGTCAGATCGTCGACGGTGACATAGGTGGAGACCCCGGCCGGCAGCATCCCTTCGGCGGTCCACGGCTCGGGCCGGTTGCCGTTGGTGGTCCGGCCGATGCTGGCGTCGGCCGGTATCAGGTCGGGGCGGGTGGCGAAGACCACGCCGGTCATCCCCAGCGGCAGCAGCAGCCGCTGGCGGACCAGGGTCTGCCAGTCGGGCTGGTTCGCGGCGCGGGCCAGGGCGTGGCCGAGCAGCGCGGCGCCGAGATTGGAGTACGCGTAGCTGCCGCGATCGGTCAGCTCGATCCGGCCCGCGGCGCGGATCACCTCGGCGGTGCTGGCCGAGTACGGGTCCTTCAGGGTGATCGGCATGGCGAGACCGGCGAGCAGTTCGGCCGGAATCAGCGGGGGTACGCCCCCGCGGTGGCTGGCGAGTTCGGCCAGGGTGACCTCCCCGACCGGGGTGCCGGCGAGTTCGGGCAGCCGGCCGGCGAGCCGGTCGTCGGGGCGCACCTCGCCGCGGGTGATGGCGTCGGCGAACAGTTGGCCGGTGAAGGTCTTGGTGATCGAGCCGAGCTCGTGGCGCTGACCGACGGGGCCGAGGTCGGCGCTGCGGACGGTGCCGCGGTCCAGTTCGGCGACACTCATCGAATAGATCCCGCGTTCGGCGCGCAGTGCGTCGGTGAGCCGGGTGCTGAGGGTGGGGTCGCCGCGCCACCGGCCGGGGTCGGCGGCACCGGGGGCGATCAACAGGCCGAGCAGGCCGCCGACGATCGCGCCGATGAGCAGGGTCAGTGGGAATCGGCGGGCGGTCCGCGGGGTGCCCGGTGTCGCGGTGGGTGGGGATGGTGCGGTGGCCAGGACGGGCATCGGAAGCTCCTTCTCAGGTGGGCCGGGCGGCGAGGATGATCGCGAGCAGCGGGATCACCCGGGTGGCCGGGATCTCGTAGTGACCGCGGCCGGTGGAGGCGAGCCAGCCGGCGTTGATCAGCACCCGCAGGTGGTGGTGCAGCTGGCCGGTGGTGCCAAGGCCCTCCTGGGCGGCCAGCTCGGCGGTGGAGCGGACCCCGGAGTGGATCAGCTGCAGCAGGGTGAGCCGGACCGGGTGACCGAGGGCGTCGAGCTGGGTGGCGTACGCCGACCAGTCGGCCTCGGCGAGCCGTTCGGACGTCGATCCGTATTGCCAGCGAACCGGTCCCCGCTCCGGCACCTCGACCGACCCGGTGAACGCGACCGCACCCTCGGGTTCCCGACGCTCCAGCTCCTCCAGGTACCAGAAGTCGGAATCCCTGTCCGGGTTGGGATCGGTGGACTCGACCGCGGGACGGGAATCGGTCGCCGCCGCGGACCCGGTTCCGGTCAATCGGGCCACCGCCGCCTCGAGGGCGGCCACGCGCTCTTCAAGCTCCATGATCCGATACTACGTATATACGTTTTTACGTGCAACCGGTTTCCGAAGATGTCAGGGGTTATGCACAGTTCGAGCGCCGAAACACTGTGCGATCGACCGCAAGAGATTGGCGGACCGAGCGGCCCGGAAACCAGTGCCGGTGTTGTCCACAGCTCGGAGCGGCTCGAAGTGTTGTCCACAGGCGGTACGCCGGGGGTGCACGATTCGGGTGCTGGGGCGCCATGGTGCGGAAAGGACTCGTGCAGGACCCGAGAAAGGATGCACACCATGGAGCCGATCGTCAGCATGACCGGTCGCCTCGGCACCGATGTCGAGGAACGGACGACCCGCCAGGGGGTCCCCTATGTCAGCTTCCGGATGGCCAACACCTCACGCTTCCAGCGGGAGGGGCACTGGGTCGACGGTCCCACCACCTGGGTCAGTGTGCGCTGCTACCGCCAGCTCGCCGAACATGTCTCGATGAGCCTGCGCAAGGGGCAGCCCGTGGTGGTGACCGGCCGGTTGCGCACCGAGAGCTGGCAGGACCAGTCCGGCGGCACCCGGGAGCGCACCGTGCTCGAGGCGCAGGCGGTGGGGCACGATCTGACCTGGGGTGCGACGGTGTTCAAACGGGTGATGAAGGACGTGCCACCGGCCGAGCGTGAAGCGGCCGATCTGGACGGGCCGACCGAGGTCGTGGGGCACGAACCGGTCAGCGACGCCGCGGCCGAGCCCGAGGAGCAGGAGCACAGCAGGGAGGTGGCCGCCTGAGCTCAGCGCCGGGCGCGCTGCAGGGCCTCGCGCACGGATTCGTAACGGTCGAGTTCGGCGTTCACCGGGTCGATGACCAGCTCCCGGGTGACCTCGCCGACAGCGGTCATCAGCGCCGAGCGGGCCCGTCGTTCCTTGCGTCGGGCACCGACGAGCACCCCGATCCGGGCCAACAGGGCGACCAGCAGTCCCGCACCGATACCGCCGACCAGCAGCACCGTGGGTGCGGGCAGCCCCCACCACCGCACCTCCGGCAACGGCGGCAGCTGCAGATAGAGCATCACGAAGGCGACACCGAGCCAGAGCAACCCGGCCGCCATCACCGCGACCAGCAGCCACTGCAGCACCGTGACCGCCTTCCACCAACCACGGTTGCGGTCCAGCTCCAGGTCGGTGGTGGCGACGGCGCGGTCCAACCGGTCGGAGAGCTTGTCGGAATGGGTACGCGCGGCGGCGCGGACCGAGGTGGCCCAGCCGCGGGTGAGGCCGCCGGCGGCCTCGTCGGCCAGGTCACGGACCGCGGAGTCGACCCGGGCCTGTTGCACCGAGGTGGTGGCGGGCAGCGAGGTGCGCGACACGCGGGCCGGATCGATCTCCTTGCCGCGCTTGCCGACGCCCCAGCGGTCCAGATGCAGCCGGCGCAGCGGGTCGGGCCGGAATCTGCCCAGCCAGGACAGCACCGGCCAGCCGGTGGCGAGACCGCCGCGGTGCCGCCAGGCGCCGCCGACGGCCTCGGCGACGGTGTCCACGCCCGCCGCGGCGGCCATGGCCTGGTTCAACCGGCGCGCCGATCCCCTGGTGATCGGTTCCGCGGGTTCGGTGCCGGAGGCCTCGGCGAGCCGATCTGCGGCCCGGCGGACATCCGCGCCCAGCCGGTCGGCGGCGGCCCGCTTGTCGGCGACCCGGGCCCGGATCCGGCGGCGCAGCTCGGCGATCCCTTCCCCGGTCTGGGCGCTGACGGCGGCGATCTCGGTCTGCTCCAGTCCCTCGGAGTCGAGCAGGCGGCGCAGATCGCTGAGGCAGCGGTTCCGGGCGGCGTCGTCGAGCCGGTCGATCTGGTTGAGCACCACCATCATCACCGAGGCGTGGTGCGCCAGCGGTTTCAGATAGCCGTCGTGCAGGGCGGCGTCCGCATATTTCTGCGGGTCGACGACCCAGATCAGCATGTCCACCAGCTCGACCAGCCGATCCACCTCCTGCCGGTGGGCGGCCTCGGTGGAGTCGTGGTCGGGCAGATCGATCAGCACCAGGTGGTCGAACGGCCGATCGGCGGCCTCACCCTGCCGGCCGCGCCGGCCGGGCAGCAGCGACCGACCGCGGGGCCGGGAGGATTCCAGTTCGGCGGTCGCGGTGGTGCTGGTCGCACCCGCCGGCGCGATGGCCCGGTCCGGAGCTGATTCGCTGACCTGGTGCCGCGTGCGGATGTCGAGCCAGTCGAGGAGATCCTCGGCGGAGGTGTCACCGAAGGAGGCGGCCATGGCCTTGCTGGTGGTCGGGCGACGGACGCCGGCGACGGCGAGTTCGGTGCCGGAGAGCGCGTTGAAGGTGGAGGACTTGCCCGACCCGGTGGCGCCACCGAGAGCGATCACGGTGGTGTCGCCGGCCAGCTCCAGTCGGCGGCCGGCCCGGGTGACCACGGCCGTGGCCTGGTCGACGACCTCGTCGTTGACCCGGCCGCGGGCGTGGTCACTGGCGTCGCGGAGGGCGCGCAGCCGAGCACCCAGGTCGTCAGCGCGTGCCATCGTGGTCCTCCACGATCTCGGCCTCCAGCACCTCATCGGCGGACCGGTCACCGTGCTGCTCCAGATAGCTCGGTGCCGGCTGGCCACCTTCGAGCGCGGCCCGCTCCGGTTCGCCCGCGAACTCGCGACCGGCCGACAGTTCGCGCGCCTCGTGCTGGCCGGCGGGCAGCGCCGCCTCGAGCTGGGCGGGTTCCTCACCGGCGCGGACCGCTCGGACCCGTTCCAGCGCGGCCCGCAGCTCACCGGCACGATCCTGGGTGGGCGCCGCGGCGTCGAGCAACCGGTGGTAGCGCTCCAGCTCATGGGCCATCAGGGCCGAGACGCGGGCGTCCAGGTCATCCTTCGCCTTCTTGGCGAGTCGGCGTACCGCGTCGTCGCCGAAGACCGCTTCCAGGACCCGCTGCGCGAGCGCCGCGGTCCCGCCGGCGACGCCGATCTCGGCACCGGTGAGGCCGCCGGTGTGGGCGAAGACCACGATCATCAGCGCCAGCCCGATGGTGTTCACCCCGATCGCCAGGAAGCGGGCCTGGGACCGTTTGCCCATCCCCTCATCGGCGACCAGGTCGAGCACCGCACCCTGCCAGTCGCGGACCGCGCGGGCGGCCTCGCTGGGATAGTCGCGGGATGCCCGGGTGAGGTCCTCACGGCTGGTACGCAGCAGCTCGCGGCCGGCCGGGTTCGCCGCCCAGGCCGCCTCGGCGCGTTCGGCCGCGGCGTCACCCTCCTCGCGGAGCAGGGCCTCCAGTCCGGACTCGACGGCGACCTGGACCTTCTCCGCGCTCGGTGGGCGACCGCGGAGCACGTTCATCACCCGGTCCCGCAGCCAGCCGATCTTCTCGTCCAGGGCGCGGAAGAGCTCACCGGTGCCGATGAAGTCGTGCCACCGGGTCAGCACCTCACCGCGCAGCAGCGTGCCGTCGGCGGTCTGCACCGAGACCGCGCGCACCCCCTCCGCGTACGCCTTGTCGACATCCTCGCGGAGTTGGGCGAGCACCTCCTGCTGGTCCTGCAAGGCCTCGACCACACCGGGCCCGCGGGCGAGCAGCGCCCCGATGGCGCCATCGAGGGTCTGGTGCACCACCTCCTGCCGACTGGCCGCGTCGTGGGCGAGGGTGGCGAGCCAGGTCCGGATCGGCGAGACCGCCGAGTCGGGCAGCAACCCCTCGGCATCGACCGAGGTCTCCGGGACCGCGAAGAGCGGCGAATCACCCAGGCCACGCTGGGTCATCATGGTGCCGAGGTGACTGGGGATGTCGGCCATCGCGGCCGGGGGCACCCGGTCCAGCACGACGGCGACCGCGGCGGACCGGTCGGCGGCGTGCAGCAGGAACTCCCACGGCACCGCATCGGCGTACCGGGCGGCCGAGGTGACGAACAGCCACAGATCGGCGGCGGCGAGCAGCTGGGCCGCCAACCGCCGGTTCTCCTCCACGACCGAATCCACATCCGGCGCGTCCAGGATCGCCAACCCCGGCGGGATGGTGTCATCGCTGACCAGCTGCAGCTCGCGTTGATCGTCGGACTGGCCGGTGGTCCGCGCCAGCCCGGGCAGGATCCGGTCGTCCTCGAACCAGTGCGCGTCGCGCGGATGGAAGATCAGCACCGGCGCCCTGGTGGTCGGCCGGATCACCCCGGGCCGGGAGACCACCCGGCCGACGAGCGAGTTGACCAGGGTCGACTTGCCCGCACCGGTGGACCCACCGACCACGGCCAGCAGCGGTGCGTCGATGGTGGCCAGCCGCGGCAGGATGTAGTCGTCGAGCTGGGCTGCCATCTCGCCCGCGGCGCGCCGCTGGTCCGCGGCGGCCGGCAGCTGCAACGGCAGGTCGACGGCCGCCAGGGTGTCGCGCAGGCCGGCCAGGGAATCCGGCAAGGAGCTTGGATTCGGGCGGTCGCTCGACATCGGTCCTCCTGTCCGGGCGTCGTTGCGGCTATCCCGGCGGGGGCTTCCAACGCGGATCGACCGCCGAGTACTGAGTCGCCCGAGATCCTAGCGGTACGTCATGGGCCGGTGGTGGAGCAGGGGCCGGGTAGTTGCCGCCGAGCCCGGCGGGCCCGGGATAACTGGGTGCGGACCAGCCCGCGGTGCTCCGACGTCGGCGCTGCCAGGGGTAGACGGTGCGCGGCAGCGGGGCGACCAGCGCCCGGTCCCGCAGCGAGCGGATGCGGAACAACAGCTCCTTCTCGCGGATCAGTCCGCCGTCGTCGACGAGCCCGCGGGCCATCGAGTCGCGCAGGTAGGCGAGCTCGGTCAGCGCCCGCTGCATCCGCCAGGTGCTGATGATCCGGCCGGCCCACAGGGACTGCCAGAGCACCCGGATCCGGGTCAGCGGTTTCGGCGCGAACTCGGCATCCGACTCGTTCAGCCAACCCATCCGGGCGTAGTCGGTCAGCCGCGCCCCGATCAGCCCACGCTGCCGCAGGAAGTCGCGCACGGTGAAGATCGCCAGCGTGATCACCAGCGGATAGGCCACCAGCAGCAGCGGGATCAGCAGCGCCTGCTCGGACAACCCGGCGGAGGCGGTGCCGTTGAACAGCATGTGCAGCAGGGCCGCGGCGAGGAACCCGGTGACCGGCGCCAGCACGCGTACCAGCTTGCTCTTGGACCGCATCGCGAATGCCAGACCGATGCCGGTCATCGCGGTGAACAGGGGGTGCCCGAAGAAGGTGAAGATGCCGCGGCGGACGAAGATCTCCTGCAGCACCATCTGATCGTCGACGCCATAGGCGTACGCCGCGCGCACCGCCCGGGTGTAGTAGAGGATGTTCTCGGTGAACGCGAACCCCGCACCGGACAGCCCCGCCAGGGTGATCCCGGACAGCATGCTCACCCAGCGGTAGCGCATCGCGATCGCCAGGAAGAACAGGATCGTCGCCTTCATCGCCTCCTCGACGAACGGTGCGACGAAGGTGGCGGCGCGCGGGGCGGTGGCCGGGTCGCCGTTGCCGAGGATCGACAGGTGTTCGGAGGCCATCGTGTTGAGCTGCATCGAGAAGTAGGTCGCCACGCAGGCACCCCAGCCGAAGGTGACCAGCCAGACCCAGAAGCGCTGCGGCCGGAAGCGGTCGGCCCACAGGAAGAGCAGGCTCAGCGGGATGACGGTGATCAGCGCATAGGGCAACGTCTGCTGGACGGTCTCGGTGCCGAGCCCGATCATGGTGCCGCCGGGCACCCGCTTGTCCGGCACCAGTTCCTGCCACATCAACACGATGCAGAGCAGTTCGAAGCCGAGCAGCAGCACCGTCGCCCAGGTGAACGGGTTCTTCAGGAAGCGCTTGATCCAGGAGCTGCCCGGCCCGGCCGGGGTCGGCAGGTCGTTGCGCCGCAGCGCCGCCCGGAGCCGCGGGTCGCTGACGTCAGGCTCGTTGGCGGCCGCGAGATGCATGCGGCCAGAGTAGCGGGGGCACGGGTAGCCACCCCCGGACGTGACCTGTCCCGAGCGGACCGCCCGATACACTGTTCGCCCGGCCCCGATAGCTCAGCGGATAGAGCAGCAGCCTTCTAATCTGACGGTCGTAGGTTCGAGTCCTACTCGGGGCGCCCCGCCGGGATCGATGGAGGACCACCCGTGATCGAGCACGCCGTCAGCGACGGGATCGCGGTGATCACCATCGCCAACCCGGGTCGATTCAATGCGCTGACGATCCGGATGTGGATCGAGCTGGAACGCATCGTCACCGAGCTGAGCGCCGACCCGCGGGTGCTGGTCCTGGTCATCCGCGGTGCCGGTGACGACTTCAGCTCCGGGTTCGACATCCACGATCTGCCCGATACCGACCCCGACCGGTTCCATCCGGTCCATCTGGCCGCCGAACAGGCGATCGCGACCTGTCCGAAACCGGTGCTGGCAGCGATCCGCGGCACCTGCGTCGGCGGCGGGTGCGAGATCGCGGTCGCCGCGGATCTGCGGTACGCCGACCCGGGCGCCCGGTTCGGGGTCACCCCGAGCCGGCTCGGGATCGTCTACCCCAGCCAGCCGACCAGGCGGCTGGTGGAGCTGATCGGGGTCGGTGAGGCCCGCCGGTTGCTGTTCCTCGGTGAGCTGATGGATGCCGCGTGGGCGCTGCGCGTCGGGCTGGTCAGCGAGGTCGTCGCCGAGGGTGAGGACGTCATCGACCGGACGATGGCGGTGGCCAGGTTGCTGACCACCCGCTCCCAGATCAGCATCGCCGCCGCCAAGCACTACACCGCCGGCGGGGCCGAGCGGAGCTGGCCGGCCACCGACTACGCCGAGGGTGTCCGCGCCTTCCGCGAACGCCGCTCCCCGGGATTCCCCTCCGCCAGGTGAACTCGTCCGGGATCATGCACACTCCTCGCGCCCGGCACCGTGAGATCGGCCCCAGGGGTTCGGTGGGGAGCCGATAGCGTGGCCCGGTGACGGAGTCGATCCAGTGGCGCAAGGTGGCGATCGCGGCGTACGCCCCCACCCTGCTGGTCTCGATCGGATACGGCGCCGTGCTCCCGCTGGTCGCACTCTCGGCACGGGAGATGGGCGCCAGTGTCGGGATGGCCGCTCTGGTCGTCGGGTTGCACGGTTTCGGGCAGCTGGTCGGCGATCTGCCGGCCGGCTCCATCGCGGCGAAGGTCGGGGAGAAGAAGGCACTGATCGGCGCCGCCCTGGTCGAGGCCGCCGCCCAGCTGGTCGCCTGGCGGGCCACCCAGCTCGCGGTGCTGGCCGCCGCGGTGTTCGTGATCGGCCTGGCCGGCGCGGTCTTCGGGCTGGCGCGGCAGGCGTACCTCACCGAGGTGGTGCCGCTGCGCCAGCGCGCCCGCGCCCTGTCCACTCTCGGCGGGATGCTCCGCGTCGGGTTCTTCATCGGGCCACTGATCGCGGCCGCGGTCGTCGGCCGCTTCGGCCTCTCCGCCGCGTACGCCGCAGCGGCGGTGATGACGCTGGCGGCGGCCGCGTTCACCCTGGCCCTGCCGGATGTGCAGCCGAGCGGTGGCGCGGCCATCCCGCGTACCCCGGCCCGGTTGCTTCCGGTGATCCGCGAGCACCGCAAGGTGCTGGCCACCCTCGGTACCGGGGCGATGGTGATCATGCTGGGCCGGGCCGGCCGGCTCAGCCTGCTGCCGCTGTGGGCCCAGGCCGCCGGGCTCAGCCCGCAGGCGACCAGTCTGATCTTCGCCATCGCCGCCTTCACCGATATGGCGATGTTCTATCCGTCGGGGTTGATCATGGACCGCTTCGGCCGTTTCTGGTCGACCGCGCCGACGTTGATCGTGCTGGGCCTCGGTTTCGCGCTGCTGCCGCTGACCGATGGCCCGTGGACGATCGGGCTGGTCGCGGTGCTGCTCGGGGTCGGCAACGGATTCTCCGCCGGCATCGTGATGACGCTCGGTTCGGACGCCTCCCCACGGGTCGGCCGGCCCCAGTTCCTGGCCGCCTGGCGGTTGCTGTCCGATGCCGGGAACACCGTCGGCCCGTTCCTGATCTCGGCGGTGGTGGCGGTCGCGCCGCTGTGGGCGGCCGCGTTCGCCACCGCCGTCACCTGCTGGGCCGGTGCGGCCTGGTTCGTCCGCTGGCTGCCTCGGGGCCGTCAGGAGTTGGAGCCGCTGCAGCCGAACCCGTGACCGGGCGCCGGGGCGCGGCGGTGATCAGGAAGCCGGTTCCGGGGAGCTGTCCGGTCGGTCCGGGCGGGCGCCGGTCAGCGACCCCTGATACTTCTCGGCGATCTTCTTCAGCGACTCGGTGCTGGGACCGGGCTCGGGCACGAACAGCGCCTCGCGGTAGTAGCGCAGTTCCTCGATCGACTCCTGGATGTCGGCCAGCGCGCGATGGTTGCCGGACTTGGCCGGGGTGTTGAAGTAGATCCGCGGATACCAGCGCCGGGCCAGCTCCTTCAGGCTGGAGACGTCGACATTGCGGTAGTGCACGTGGTGCTCCAGGGTCGGCATGTCCCGCGCCAGGAACGCCCGGTCGGTGCCGATGGTGTTGCCCGCCAGCGGCGCCTTGCGCGCATCCGGCACATGGCTGCGGACATAGTCGAGCACCTGCTCCTCCGCCTCGGCCATCGTCAGGCCGGCGGCGAGCTCGTCGAGCAGCCCGGACCCGGTGTGCATCTGGCGGACGAAGTCACCCATCCGCTCGAGCGCCTCGGCCGGCGGCTTGATCAGCACATCGACACCCGGACCGAGCACGTTCAACTGCGGATCGGTGACCAGCGCGGCCACCTCGATCAGGGCGTCACCGGTCAGGTCCAGCCCGGTCATCTCACAGTCGATCCACACCAAGGTCTCATTCACGACAGCACACCCTACCGGTCGGTCTCTGCGTACCCGTGGGGAATGCCCTCGGAAGAAAGGGCAGCCAGTGCCGAGATTTGGCTGGACAGCGAATCGGGCGGCGACATAACTTTGCCGGTAGCACTTACGGGGATTGCGGGCTTTTGCCTGCTTTAGTGTATGGGGGTGTGTGCCCGAGTGGTCACACAGGAGCTGGCTTTTGCCTGCCGTGAATTACAACCAAAGAGTTGGTTATTCCGTTACCGCCGAGGTCTTCTTGTCGGAGATCTCGTCGTCGTCATCAGCAGTACCTTCGGGGCGCAGGCGGTGCGAGACGTGTTGGTCGGTTCGTTCGGGGCGAGCCTGACCGAGCACTTGATCATGTCCAGTGCGATCTGCATCGCCTGGATGGCCGGGCTGGTGTTCTTCGAGACCCGCAGCCAGGGGACGATCGCCGGACGCACCGTGCTGGAGCTGCGGCAGATCATCATCACCACCCTGGTCGTCTTCGGCGCCTTCGCCATCTGGTGCACCATCAGCGGCAGCCGGATCGGCCGGGGCTACCTGATGGTGGCGCTGCCGGTGGGGACGACGCTGCTGGTGGCGACCCGGTTGTCGTGGCGGGCCTGGTTGCGCCGCCAGCGCGCGGCCGGCAGCCATCAGTACCGGGTGCTGCTCGCCGGCAACCCGGCGACGGTCGCCAAGGTCGCCGACGAGCTGCGCCGCAGCCCGGAGGCCGGCTACCGCATCGTCGGCAGCTGGACGCCGGACGACGCCGTCCAGACCGGTACCGGGCCGACCATGACGACCGCCCTGGATTCGGTGGTCGAGGCCGCCGAACGCCGCTCGGCCGACACCGTCATCGTCACCGGTTCGGATGATCTGACCCATGAGCAGATCCAACGGCTGAGCTGGCTGCTCGACGACGCCCGGCTCGATCTGGCGGTGGCGCCGAGCCTGACCGATGTCGCCGGTGACCGGCTGCACATGACACCGGTCGCCGGGTTGCCGCTGATCCACATCGAGACCCCGCGCTTGCACGGCCGCCAGGCGATGCTCAAGCGGGCCTTCGACATCGTCGGATCGCTGATGCTGTTGACCCTGCTCTCGGTGCCGATGCTGGTCATCGCGCTGCTGGTCAAGCTCACCAGTCGCGGGCCGGTGCTCTATCACCAGGAACGGATCGGCTTCAACGGCACCCCGTTCAAGATGACCAAGTTCCGCACCATGCGGCAGGGCGCGGACGCCGAGCTCGCGGCGCTGCTCGCCGCCCGGGGTGACGAGACGACCCCGTTGTTCAAGCTGCGCGACGACCCCCGGATCACCCGGGTCGGGCGGGTGCTGCGCAAATACTCCCTGGATGAGTTCCCGCAGCTGTTCAACGTGTTGCGCGGGGAGATGAGTCTGGTCGGGCCACGCCCCCAGGTCGCCGCCGAGGTCGCGCTCTATGAGGATCAGGCGCTGCGTCGGCTGATCGTCCAACCCGGGATGACCGGGCTGTGGCAGGTCAGCGGCCGGTCGACACTGAGCTGGGAGGACGCCCTGCGCCTGGATCTGTTCTATGTCCGGAACTGGTCGCTGCTGGCCGATCTGGTCATCCTGCTGCGCACCTTCCGGGCCGTGGCACTGCCCGGCGAGTCCGCCCACTGATGGCCGCTGCCACGGACCCGGTGCTCCCGCACGGGGTGCTGGTGCACGACTGGGTCGAGGTCACCGGTGGATCGGAGAACGTGCTGGAGGTGATCGCGGATCTCTTCCCGGGCACCGATCTCGCGTGCTCCTGGATGAACGCCCCGGACCGGTTCCCGGCCCGGCGGGTCGTCGAGACGGCGGTGGCGCGTACGCCGCTGCGGGGCCGTAAGGCGCTGGCACTGACGGCGCTGGCCGCGGCCTGGCGGGTGATGCCGAACGACGACTATCGGTGGGCGCTGGTCAGCTCCCACTCGTTCGCCCACCACTGCCGGTTCCGCGGCACCGGCCCGGGGTTCGCCAAGCTCGTCTACGTGCATTCCCCCGCCCGCTATCTGTGGGAGCCCTCCCTGGACCACCGCGGTCAGGGGCGGTTGGTACGCCTGGCGGCCGCGCCGCTGCGCCACCTCGACCGGCGCCGCGCCCAGGAGGCCCGGGCGCTGGCGGCGAACAGTGCCTATGTCGCCGAACGGATCCGCCGACACTGGGGCCGCGACAGCACGGTGATCCATCCACCGGTGGAGGTGGCCGAGATCCAGGCGGTCGAGGACTGGAGCAGCCGGCTCACCCCGGCCGAACAGGCCGTGCTGGCGGAACTGCCGGAGGACTTCCTGCTCGGCGCCTCCCGACTGATTCCCTACAAGCGCCTCGATCTGGCGCTGGCCACCGGGTCGGCCAGCGGACTGCCGGTGGTGATCGCCGGCGAGGGCCCCGAGCTCCCCCGGTTGCGCCGGCTGGCCGCGGACCGGCAGATCCGGGCGCACTTCGTCGGCCGGGTGTCGACACCGCTGCTGCGGGCGCTTTTCCAACGAGCACAGAGTTTCGTCTTCCCCGCCGTCGAGGACTTCGGCATCATGCCGGTCGAGGCGATGGCGGTCGGTACGCCGGTGATCGTCGGTTCGGTCGGCGGTGCGCTGGAGACGGTGCTGCCCGGGGTGACCGGTGCCCAGGTGCGCGACTGGGACGATCCGGAGGAGCTGCACCGGGCGGTCCGGGCGAGCGCCGCCTGCCGGCCGGCCGACTGCCGGGACCGGGCCCGCCAGTTCTCCCGCGCCCGTTTCGAGACGGACCTGTTGGACTGGATCGGCCGCAATCTCAACTGAGACAGGGAAAGCCGAACCCGGAGCACCACGACCGGCCGGATTCAGCTCGGCCGGTCGGTGCCCAGGTCGAGCGGGGCCAGCTGACCCTCGGCGTTGACGACGAGTCGGTAGTAGCGCCCGTTGGCCCCGCGGAGCACGACACCCGCGGTGGGGCTGTCGGAGATCAGGCTGCCATCGGCCAGCACGCCACCCACCCGCGTACCGGCGGCGTCGCGATGGTCGGCCAACGGCTGCCCGGGCCGGCCCCGCAGCTGCAGCGGGCCCAGGAACTCCCCACCGGATCGCTGCCCGCCGCCCTGCACCGTCCACCCCGGTGGGAAGGCCGCGGCCTCCACCGGCCGCCGCTGGTCGACGATGAGTTCCTCCGCCGTCCCGGTGGGACAACCGCGCGGGTCGATGGCGAGCGGGGCCGGGCTGCTGCCGGCGTCGGGGTCCAGGGCGACACTGGCCAGGTACGCCTGGCCGCAGCGCCGCAGGTCGAGCACCACCCGACGCGCGGCCAGCTTGCAGTTGACCAGCCCGAACTGGGCCGGGCCGCCGTTGGCGTCGCCGACCCGCACGGCGGTGTCACAACCCTCGAACCACAGATTCGTCAGCCACCAGACGTTGGCGATCCCCTCGACCAGCAGGTGCGCATCGGTGGTCTCCGGATGGGTGTCGGAGGTGAACTCGCTGTCCACGATCGACAGCCCGGCGTTGGCGCCGTTGCGCACCCCGAGCACCCCGACCCGGTTGGTCAGGAACCGGCAGCCGGCGACGTAGTTCTGGATGCAGGCGGTCCGCAGGCCGACCCCGAGGTTGGTGAAGAAGCAGTTGGTGAAGGTGTTCGCCCCGGAGTTCTCGATCAGCTCCACCCCGACCTGGCCGGCGTACTGCGGAAAGTTGGCGCCCTGGTGGTCGCCCCGCAGGATGACGTCGTCGAAACCGCACATGAACGCACCCCGCAGCCGCATGCCCATCCCCGACGGGTGCACCAGGTGCACCCCGAAGGAGCGGAACGAGGCGCGATTGGTGCCCGCCAGGTTGAACAACGGCCCGTCGCCCTGATGGATCAGCAGCGACTTGTCCGGGCCGTCCCCGAGGATCGTGGTGTAGCGGGTGATGTCGGGCAGCCCGGTGAGCCGGTAGGTGCCGGTCGGGATGTAGACCGCCCGCTCCTCACCCGCCTGCTCGAGGGCGGTGGCGAAGGCTTTGGTGTCGTCGGCCTGCCCGTCACCGACCGCGCCGACGGTGCGCACATCGATCCGCGGACCGCCCGGCATCACCTCCGGAAGCTGGGGTGGCACCGGGGTCCGGCTGCAGGCGGCCAGACCGACCAGCGCGGCCCCCGCCGCACCGCCGAGCACCCAGCGCCGATCAACCCGATCGGGCCGGCTCGGCTCGTTCACGACGCGTCCGCCGCCCTGGTCGGGTCGAGGTCGGCCGGTCGGGCAGCCGCGCGCACCCAGGCCACCAGCTCCGCGCTGATCGGCGCCCGGGCGGCGGGATGGAAGGCGGAGTGGTCTCCGGGAAGTTCCTTGATCTGTGGCACCCTCGAACCGTACCGGCGGCGCAACCGGGTCATCCCCTCAGGGCCCCGTTGACTGCGGAACCAGTCGCGATCGGCGTCGATCAGCAGGGCGACGGTGTCCACCTCGGCACGCGCCAGCGGACGGAGCAGTACCTCCGGCACCTGGGTGATGCCGCGTTGACCGAGCAACCGCCACAGCGGATACGGCAGATGCCGCTGCAGCAGCGCCTTGATCCGTCCGCGCGGGGAACGCTGCCAGGTAGGGGTGTTCCGCGGTACGCCGAGATCCTCGGGTCGCACCGACCCGTAGACCGAGCGCTTCCGGACCCAGGACCAGGCCACCGCGTTGACCAGCACGACCTTGCCCAGCCGCAGGTCCCGGGCGACCGAGGCGGCGTACCAGGAGCCGGAGCAGACGCCGACGCTGAGCAGGTCCCGGCCGGCGACCTCCAGATGCCTGGCGGCGGCGAGCGCCTGGGCCCGCGCCGCATCGCTGTAGAGCGGGGTCAGTTCACCGGCCTCGACCGGGCCGCTCTCCCCGGTGCCGACGCGATCGAACCGCAGCGCCTGGCCACCGGCGGCGGCGATCCGGCGGCTCGCCCAGACCCACTCCCCCGCCGGCCCGTGATGGGTGTCGTCGGCGGTCGCGAAGAACAACACCGCCCGCGTCGGATCGCTGCGCAGCGGCAGGCTCCGGATGGCGAACATCCGGTCCGTCCCGATGCTCTCGATCCGTTCCTGCACAGGGATTCCGCCGGGTCCGGTGACCGTGGCAGTGGTCTTCGGCACCGGGGTGACCGACCGCCGTTCGGCACCGAAGCGCGGCGCCAGCCAGTCCACCACCCGGTCGATCAGCCGCTCGGGGATCTCGACCAGGAAGCTGCGCGGGTTGGCGAAATTGCGGAGCTCGTCGGAGCCGTCGAGGATCACCGCCTCGGCCTGCTCGCCGACCTCCCGGGCGCGCCGGTCGCCCTTCTCGTCGCGGCGGACCACCAGCAGCGGAGCGGCCGGTACGCCGAGGCTCAGCTCGGCGAACCCGGCCGCGGCGTCCGGGTGCAGCTCGAGCCCGAGCAGGTGCGTGGCACCCGGTTCCGGTGCCGGGGTGGCGCCCATCGCCATCGCGAACAGCGCCCCCTGGGCGCGCAGGTGCCGGCGCCCCGACCCGACCGGATCGAACCAGACGGTGGCGGCCAGGTCGGGCAGTTCGTCGGTGAGCTGGCTGGCGAGCAGGGCGCCCACCCGGACCCCGATCAGGCCGAGCTCACCGACCCCGAGCCGACGCAGCCAGGCGTACCCGGTGCGGATGCTGTCGAGCCATTCGCTGAGCGCGGTGGGGCTGCCCGGGGCGCCGCTGGAGTCCTGGGTGCCGGCATAGTCGAAGCGGAGCACCGCGATCCCGCGGCGGGCGAGCCGATCGGCCAGCAGGCGCAGCCCGCGGGTGGTGTCGGCGGCCTCCTTGGCGATCGAACCGCAGAGCAGCACCCCGCCGCGGACCTGCCGGTCCGCGGGCAGGTGCAGGGCCGCGAACAACGGCGGGTCACCGAGATAGGTCGGCAGTTCGGTGGTCGGCACGTCGGTGGTCGGCACGTCGGTGGTCACCGGTCCAGACCTCCCGACGGGGTCCGGGCCAGCACGATCAGGTTGGCGGCGGCGTTCCGGATCGGGGCGAGTCGCTCGGTCAGGTCTCGGGTCGAGAAGGCGTCCACATCGACCACGGCGACGACATCGGCCTCCCGGGCCACCGCGGCCACCTCACCGGGCGCGGTGAGATCGGGGGCGTCGATGACCACCCGGCCCCCCTCGCGCACCCGCGCCCGGGCCGGCCGGGGATCGGCGGATTCGTCACGGTCGTTGAGATCGATGAAGGTGACCGGTGTCCCGTTGTCGCTGAACCAGTCCGCCAGCTGCCGGGCGAAGGGGCTGCTGCCCGAGCCGTGGGTCACCACCACCGTCGCGGTGTCCAGCGCGGAGGCCACCCGCCGCAGCATCGCCGAGGAGGCGCTGCCGGAGAGCGCGAGCACCTCATCGGTGCTGCCGGATTCCGGATCGGGCCGCGGGTGGACCCTCGGATCGCGGCGCCAGCGCAGATAGGCCACGCCCACCCCGAGCAGCAGGCCGGCGGCCCCGAGCAGCGCGATGGTGCGGGCCCGGCCACCCGTGGCGACCCCGTCCGCGGGTGGGGTGACCTGGACCAGGGCCGCCTCGGCCGGCGTACCCGGCGGGTTCTCCAGGGAGTTGAACAACGACTGCAGCTGGCGTACCACCGCCGCATTCAGCTCCCGCGCCCGAACCGGATCGGTCACCTCGGTCCGCAGGCTGATCAGCGCGGTGCCCGGTGCGGTGGTGGCGGTGAAACCGTTCCGCACCTCCGACACCGGCAGGCCCACGTCACCGGCCGCCGGGACGAGCACCGCATCGCTGCCGGCCAGTTCGGTGTAGGTGGCCACCAGATCCTTGGCGGCCTGGCTCCGCTCGGCGGCGCTGGTCCCCGACCGCACCGAGACGAACACCTGGGATTCGGACTGGTAGACCGTCGGCGTCGCGAAGGCGAGGACGGCCCCCGCGATCACCCCGAGCACCAGCCCGACGAGCCCAGCCAGCACGGCGGCCCGGATCAAACGTCGCATCATGACCTTTCCCCCGTCGGCTCCACCCGCAACCGCACCGGATCCGCTGGGACCCGTGATGGCCGGTCGGTGGTCGGGGCCCCGGCGGGGCCCCAACGGAGCCATTTCAACATGATCGTCAGCAACCAGATGGCCAGCGCCCCCTGGAGCCCTTTTCCTGCGGTCTCGGCGATGCCGAGCACGCCTCGTTCGAACAGCGCCGGAGTCTGCACCATGGTCAGCGCCCACGCCGCCAGGAAGATGTGTTTCGACTCCAGCCCGCGGACCACCAGCAGCAGCACCGCGAGCAGGATCAGCGATTCCACCAGCACCCCGGGCAGTCCGGCGAGCAGCAGACCCTCGCTGAGGTGCCCCTCGGCCAGCGACACGCTGACCTCGCGCATGTCCACCGAGGACCCCCGGACCAGCTCGGCCCAGACCGTCCCGGAGGTCACCTTGGTCACCCCCAGCTGGGCCGGGATGAACGCCAGCAGTGCCGCACCGGCGGCCTGCCCCGGGGTGTACCAGGGCGGGCCCACTGCGGCGTACACGTCGGTGGCCGCCTGGAACAGATCGAAGCGGGTCAACAGCGGCAGGAACGGTCGCAGCGGGGCCGGATAGTTCAACTGGAAGGTGGCATCGGTCGCGGCGCCGGCGGTCTTGAACGACTGCAACCAGCCGAAGGCGGCGATCACCACCGCACCGGTACCGACCAGGGCCAGGGCCCGGCGCCGGTCCAGCCCGACCCGGCCGATCCGCAGCGCCAGCGCCAGCGCGATCCCGATCGCGGGGGTCTTGGACTGGGTCACCATCCCCCAGCCGAGCTCCCCGGCGCCGAGGACGCCGAGCACGAGCAGCACCTGCAGCGGACGGCCACGGGTGTGGAACACCAGCGCGATGGCGGCGATCCCGGCCAGCGACGCGATGGTCGCCAGATAGGGATTGGCCGATTCGACCTCCCCGGCCGAACTCACCGTTCCGGTGGCCATGGTGGCGGCCCGGGCGAGCATCCCGATCGCGTACACCACCCAGAAGACCGGCAACCAGGCCGGTGCCCCGCTGTCCGCGGCCCGTCGGGTCACCCCGTCCGGGTGCGACCACCGGCGGGCGCGCAGCACCTCGACCAGGATCAGCGCGAGCAGGGCATAGCACCAGATGCCGGGGACGATCAGGGTGAGCACGGCCGCCACCCCGCGGTCGTAGCCGACCTGGTAGAGCCGCGGGTCGGCGAGATTGTCGGCGAAGGCGGGCCGCGGCTGCACCGTCAGCAGCACGATCGCCCGGCCCAGATAGCCGATCGCCCAGTAGACCGCCTGCCCGACCAGCAGGATCCGGAGCAGACCGCGGGCCCGCAGCCCGGCCACGGCCAGCACCAGCAGCCCGGCGGCCACCAGCAGGACGCCGAGGCCGGGGGCCAGTTCGATCGCAGGATCAACCGACATGGGCGACGATCTCCTCGGCCCGGTGCCGGTAGCTGTGCCCGCCGGTGACGATCCGCTGGTGACCGGCCGCCGCGATCCGGCGTACGCCCTCGGGGTCGCGGCGGCAGCGGTGCAGGTGGTCGCGCAGTTCGGTCTCGTCGTCGAAGAGCAGCGCCTCGCGGCCCTCGGTGAGCAGCTCGCGGTGCTGGTCGGTGCGCTGCCCGACGAACAGCCCGCCCGCGGCCGGGACCTCGAAGGTGCGGCAGGTGTGGGTGTCGCGGTTGTCGGAGTTCAGCAGCACCAGATTCGCGGTCACCGCGGCGATCGCCCGGGACAGCTCGCCGCCGAACCGGCCGCCGGTGACGGTGGCCGCCGACCGCTGCAGCTCCGGCGCCCGCCGCCAGCCGGGTCCGGCGAGATAGAACTGCTCACCGAACTCGGTGGCGAGATCGTTGATGAGTCGCCGCCGGTCGGGGCGGCGGGCGCCGATGAACCCGGCGAGATAGCGCCGCCCACCGCGCGGGGCCCGCGGATGGTGCCAGGCCGGGTCGTAGGCGCTGTGCACGTAGAGCACATCGCGGGCACCGCGCTCGCGCAGTTCGGCGACGTTGTGCACCTTGGTGGTGACCACGCAGTCCCAGCGGTGCTCCTGGTCGAGGTAGGCCGGGGTGATGTTCTCGGGGTTGGCGACGTCGTCGGGGCTGTAGTGCACCTTGATCGGTACCGGCAGCCCCAGCAGCCGGTCCTGGTCCAGGTGGATGCTCTTGAACGCCAGCAGCAGCTCCGGGCGGAATGCAGTGACGGCCTGCTCCAGCTCGGTGTGCACCCGGTCCACCTGCCAGGGCGCACGGACCCCCCGGACCCGTTTGTAGAGCCACGGCACCGAGAGCCGCGCCGGCGCGCTGACCGGGGTGGAGTCGACCAGCGCGACCTCGTGCCCGGCGCGGGCGAAGCCGTCCGCGAGTGAGGTGACGTTGCTGCCGTACCAGTCGTCCCCGAGGACCAGGACCCTCATCCGCTCGCCTCCTCCTGGTGCCGGCGACGGACCCGCGGCAGGCGTACCAGGTGCCAGACCGCGACCGTCGTCTCGGCGATCAGCACACCCCAGACGATCGTCCAGACCGACCCGGTCCACCAGGTGGTGATCGCCAGGGTGATCAGGATGATCACGGTGCCGATGATCGAGCCCTTGAGGGCGGCGCGGCTGTCGGAGAGCACCGGCAGCACCGCGGTGGTGATGAAGCTGGCGATCGCGGTACCGGGCAGGATGAAGGCCTGCAGGCGCATCAGCGGGATCGACTCGGCGAACCGGTCGCCGAAGATCAGCGGCACCGTCCACTGCGCGGTCGCCGCCAGCACCACCGCTGCGCCGACCGAGAGCACGCTGACCCCGAGCAGCGAGGACTTCACCGCCGACCACATGTCCCGACTGCCCCGCCTGGCCAGCCGCGGCAGCAGGGCGTACCCGATCGCATCGAGGCTGGAGGAGACCGCCTGGATGACCCGGTCGGAGCTGGAGAAGATGCCCAGTGCGTGACTGGGGACCGAATGGGAGAAGACGGTGGCAACCCCCTGTTCGTAACTGTTCTCCAGCATCCGTGCCGAGAGCACCGGCCCGGCGAGCCGGCACAGGCCGCGCAGCTGACCGGGTTCGGCGCGCCGCGGTGGGCCGTAGGAGCCGATCGTGCGCCACCAGCTGAGCCCGACCGGGACCAGGGTGGATGCGATCAGGCAGAGCAGGGCGACGATCGGGTCCGGGAACCGGGGCAGCAGGGCGACCAGCAGGCCGAGGTAGGCGACCCGGCCGATGCCGTTGAACAGGAAGATCAGCCCGAACCGGCCGTGGCCGACCAGCACCCAGTCATCGCCGAGGGAGCTGAGCGCCCCGCCGAACAGGCCGAGGGTGATCATCAGCGTCTGCTGCGGCGCCTGCAGCGCCACGGTGATCAGCACCAGTGCCAGGGCGCCGAGCAGGATCAGCGCGCGGAGTTTCAGGTACGCCCCACGCAACCGGTCGAGACCCGGGTCGTGCACCCGGGCGGCGACGTAGGTGGTGATCCCCAGATCCCCGAGCAGCGAGCCGATGAAGAACGACGACATCCCGACCGCGAGCAGTCCGAGGCCGGAGGGGCCGAGGATCCGGGCGGTCAGCGGCAGGGTGATCAGCGTGACCAGATACTGGCCGTACTTGCCGAAGGCGACCAGGGCGATGTCGCGGATCGTCCGCCGGCGGGTCCCCGATCCGGTGGGGGTCGCGGTGCTCACCGGCGGCCCCCGATGACCTGCTGCAGCAGGGTGCGGGCGATCCGGGCGCTGGCGTCGACGGAGAAGTCCCCGGCCCGGCGGCGGGCCGCGTCGGCCAGCCGGGTCCGCAACGGCCGGTCCTCGATCAACCGGTCGAGGGTACGCCCCAGCTGCGGCGGATCCTCCGGGTCGAGCAGCACCCCGTCCCGCCAGCCGGTGATGATCTCCGAGGGCCCACCGGGCGCGGTCGCGACCGGTACTGCGCCGACCGACATCGCCTCGACGATGACCTGGCCGAAGGGTTCGGCCTGCCGGGAGCAGTGCACGGCGATGTCGCATCCGCTGAGGGCGGTCAGCGGGTCGTCGACGTGCCCGGTGAAGGTGACCCGATCGGCCAGGCCGAGGCGGTCGACCTGGGCCAGCAGCCGGTCGCGGTAGGCGTCCTCGCCGAACAGGGCGGCGCCGAAGAACCGCACCCGGGGCCGGTTCCGCATCCCGGCCAGGGCGTCGAGCAGCACGTCCTGGCCCTTCCATTCGGTGATCCGCCCGGCCATCCCGAGCACCACCGCGTCCGGTTCGGCCTGCTCCCGGTGCGCGGAGCCGGCCTCCACCCCCGGGCTGCAGACCGCGAGCGGTTTGCCGAGCGTCCACAGGGTCTGCGCGGTGCTGCGCGAGTTGGCCAGGAAGCCGTCGGCGACCAGTGCCCCGAACAGGCGTACCGCCACACTGACCGGGAGGCCGAAGTAGTCCGCGCTGACCCGGTCGTGGACCCGCCACACCAGCGGGATCCGGCAGCGGGCGGTGATCAGGGCGCCGAGCAGCAGCGCCTTGGTCGATTCGGCCATCAGCACCTGCGGCCGGGCGTCGGTCTGCTCACCGGCCAGTTCGCCACCGATCCGCCAGCCGGCGGTGATCAGTTGCCGGACCCCGCGGGCCAGCGCCCGCGGGCCGCCCCCGATCCTGGTCGCCCGGGTGTTCACCGGGCGTACCGTGACCGGGATCCCGCGCTGGGTGAGCAGCTCGACGACCGGGCCGTCGGCCAGGGTGAGCGCGCGGGCGTCCACACCGGTACGCCGCAGCGCCGCCAGCAGCCGGATGGCGCTCAGTTCGGCGCCGGAGGGCTGGGCGGTGTGCAGGATGCAGAGCAGGCGGATCGGATCGCTCACCCGATCAGCTCCCGGTAGAGCGCCTCGTGGGCGGCGGCGCTGGCCGCCCAGGTGAACGTCTCGGCGTGCGCGCGGCAGGCGCGGGCATCCGGGCGGCGGCCGCGCAGGGCGGCGACCAGCCGCTCGGCCAGCGCCTCGGGGTGCTCGCGCGGCACCACCAGGGAGGGGTCGAGCCCGATCACCGAATCGGCCAGTCCGCCGGCGTCGGTGACCACCGGCGCCCGGCCGCTGGCCAGCGACTCGAGACAGACCAACCCGAATCCCTCCAGGGACCGCGTCGGTACCACGCTGACGGTGGCCCGCCGGTAGAGCTCGGCGATCTCGTCATCGGTGACCCGCCCGGTGAAGGTGACCCCGCTCAGCCCGGTGGCCTGCGCACGCAGCGCCGCCTCCTCGGTGCCGGTGCCGACCACGATCAACCGCGCCTCGGGCAGGGCCGCGGCGACCGCCGGCCAGGCGGTCAGCAGGGTGTCGATGCCCATCCGGCGCTCCAGCCGGCGGACGCAGAGCACGGTCGGCGGGCCGGCCGGCTCCTGCGGGACGGCGAACCGGTCCAGGTCGACCCCCGGTGGGATCACCCGGATCCGGTCGGCCGGGATCCGGTAGTCGGTGGCCAGCAGCCGGGCGAAGTATCGGCTGAGCACCACGTACGCGTCGCTGCCGCGGTAGCGGACCAGCTCGATCCGCCGCTTGAGGGCGACGGCCGCGGCCCGTTCGCCGGCGGCGGCGCTCTCCCCCGCCCACGGCCCGTGGAAGTGGGTGACCACGGGCCCACGGGGCCGGCGGACGGCCGGTGCGGGCAGCGGGCCGTAGGGCGCGAAGTGCCGGTCCAGCACGGTGCCGCGCGGGACCCGGTGGGTCAGGGCGCTGCTCAGCACCCGCGCCGGGAAGGGTGCGTCCTGGCCGGGCCAGGAGTGCCCGCCCGCGGCGTCCGGTGCGCCGAAGGCCACCGCCTTGACGCTCACCCGGGGCCGCGCCCGCAGCGCCAGCCAGAGGTCGGTGAAATAGCGGTTCAGACCGCCGGCGCGGGTGTCGAACCAGTCCGCGCCGCTCATCTGCACACGGAGCACCGGATCACTCCCCGGCCCGCGCGCCGGCCTGCTGCAGCGCGCCGGTGGGCGTACCGGATCGGCGCAGCACCGCGAGCGCGATCCGTTCCAGGCCGAACCCCACGCAGGCGCTGCTGGCCGGGCTGCCGTCGGCGAGCCGCAGCCCGAAGGTGTCCCCGAAGTGGGTCTGGTGGTTGTTGGCCGAGGCGATCGCGGTGCCCTGGTCGAGGTCGCCGTAGAGCCGCACCACGAACTCGGTCTTGAGCTGCTCGGCGCGCTGGTTGGTGGCCAGCACCCTGCCCGCCCGGCCGAAGAAGGGGTCGTTGGCGGCGACCGCGTCGACCTCGAGCCCGAGGCCGGTGAGCACCTCGAGCATCGCCTCCTGCCACTGGCGCAGATGCTCGGCGGTCTGCTCGGGGCTGCCGACCCGGACGATCTCGTGCATCCGGAAGGTCTGCAGCCGGGCCGGGTCGACCGAGGGCTCGTGCCGGAAGCACCACCCGGTCAGCTCGGCGGTCACCCCGGCGGCCGGCAGTTCGGTGGGCAGGGTGCCGTAGAGCGGGTGGCAGACGGCGGGCACCAGCATCAGGTCGGTCGGGGTGAGGTGACCGTCCCAGTGCTGGCTGTGCTCCCGCTCGGCCAGCAGCGCCCGATGCTCGCGATCCCCACCGGTGAAGGAATTGACGGCACCGGTGAGATTCGGGAAGGAGGCGATGTAGTCGGTGCGCTCGTACGCCGCGCGCGGATAGAGCGGCGGGAAGGTGGGCCGCAGCGCATCCGCCGGGAGCAACCGGTCCAGTGCGTCGGCGATGGCGGACTGCACCTGCTGGACCACCTGCTCGAATCGCTCGCCGAGGCCGTGGACGCCCTCGCTCCCGGTCGGCAGCAGCAGGCCGGCCCGCACCAGCTCATCGCGGAAGGACGCCTGGGCCGAGGCCAGCGCATTCTCGCTCAACGGGTTCCCCTCGTCATCAGTGCGAGATCGGCGTTGTTCTGCCGGATCCGTTCGTTGGAGATCATCAGCTGCGGGCCGAAGGAGTCGCGCAGCAGGCGGTCCATGCTCGCGGCATGGTTGCGCCGGTAGCCGTTGATCCCGACGATCGCCAGGGCCGCCATGACGATGTCGGCGACGTGCACCGCCGCCTCCATCTTGATGTTGTTCATCGCCAGGCTGAACGAGGCGGTCGGTTCGGAGCGGGTCCGCAGCAGCTGCTCGAACTGGCCGAGCCCTTGCTCCAGGATCGCCTCGAAGCGCTGCTGGCGCTGCAGCAGATCGGCGAAGCGGAGCGCGGCCGGTGAGGGCTTGTCCGGGTCGTACGCCGACCGGGCCTTCGCCCGGGCCTTCCCGACGGCAGCGTCGGCGATCCCCAGCCAGACCGCCGACCACAGGGTGTGCGACCCGGGCAGCATGGTGGAGGCGGAGATGGTGGCGTAGTCCACCGGGAACACGTTGCCCGCGGCGGTGTCGATCGCCAGCAGGTAACCGGGGCTGGCGGTGCCCCGCAGCCCGATCGTGTCCCAGGTGCTGGTCCGGGTCATCTCGATGTCGCCGACCGGTGCGGCCACCAGGACCTGGTCACCGGCCGGGCTCTGCGGGCCACGCCGGGTGGTGGTGAAGATGTAATCGGCGATCTCGGCGTAGGAGACCACCGGGGCGTTCTTGGTGACCTGCACCCGATCGCCGTCGGCCTCGACCGCACACACCGACGAGCTGACGTCGCCACCGGTGCCGATCTCGGTGGTGGCGGAGGCGATCAGCGCCTCGGTGTCGGCGGCCCGGCGCCCGATCTCGGCGACCGCGTCCAGTTCGGCGTAGCGGACCAGCCCGAGCGCCTGGCTGTGGTGCATCGCGAAGATCATTCCGGTGGCACTGCAACTCGCCCCCAGCAGACGCGCGATCCGCGCGAGTTCGGTGACCCCGATCCCCTCACCGCCCAGCTCGGCGGGCAGGCAGCAGGAGAGGAGCCGTTCCTCCTTCAGCGCGGCCACCGCCTCGTGCGGCGGTCGGGCCGCGGCGTCCACCTCTGCGGCGTACTCCGCGGCGATCTTGGTGACGCGCTGAATGCGCGCGTCATCAACCAGTGTTGACATGATGATTCTCCCCGAGTCGATCAGGTGGCCGTCCCAAGCTCACCCACAGACCTCGACAGGCTACCCCACCGACCGCATTTCAGCAGACGCGGAAGTGCCCCAATTTTCTGGGGGGAACTCGTCGGAACTTTCCGGGCATGCCACCCGTGGTTACGGGGTAGATTGACCAACGGAATTCACACCGGGGAATGGTGGATTCATGCCCACACGGGGATCGGGCACGTTTTTTGGGGGGATCATGGAAACGACAATTCGAGAAGTACTAGCCGCGCACGGCCGGTTGGCGGCCGACGCGTCCAGCATCGGCACGGCGGCGGATCTCTATCAGGCGGGGTTGACCTCGCACGCCTCGGTCAACGTCATGTTGGCCCTCGAGGACGAGTTCGACGTCGAGTTCCGCGATGAGGACCTGACCAAGTCCACCTTCTCCAGCATCGACTCCATCTCGACGGTGCTGGGGAGCCTGGTCCGCGTCTGATGCCGGCCGCAGCGACCCTGACGGTCGCCGCGGATCCCGCCGATCATCGGCCCAGTCGGCTGCACGAGCCGGACCGGATCTGGACCGAGACCAACTGCTACACCGATCTGTGGATCGAGGTGCTGCACGCGCTCGGTCACGACCCGGTGCCGGCACTGGTGCCGAGTTGGTCGGCGGGTTTCGACGGCGATCAGTGGACCTTCCTCAAGCCCTCCGCCGAGGAGCTCCGCACCCTCTATGGCCTGGAAGTGGCGGAGCTGACCGTCTGGCGGAGTGTGCTCGAGCATGTGCAGATCGCGCTCGATTCCGGCGAGCTGCTCACCATCGAGGTGGACAGTTGGTGGCTGCCCGATACCGCGGCGACCGACTATCGCACCGCCCATGTGAAGACCACCATCGTCCCGGTCGATGTGGACGCCGAGCGGCGGGAGCTCTCCTACCTGCACAACGCGGGGCTGCACCGACTGGACGGGGAGGACTTCGAGGGGATCTTCGGCCCGGACGCATTCGCCCTGCCGCCCTACATGGAGTTCATCCGGCGCCGCGATCCGGTACCGGAGGCGGCGGATCGGCAGCGGGCGCTCGCGGAGCTGGCTGCCCGGCAACTCGCGGTCGCGCAACCCGATGCGGTGGCCGCACTGGGTGCGGGGATCCGCCGCGAGCTGCCCCGGCTGGCCGACCGTGGGATGGACCACTTCCACCGCTGGTCCTTCGTCACCCTGCGCCAGTGCGGCGCGGGGGCCGAGTTGGCGGCGGACGTGGCCGACACCCTGATCGCGAGTGGTCAGCTGGCCCCGGTGCCGGCACCGGAGCTGCTGCGCGAGCTGGCGCAGCAGGCGAAGAGCCTGCAGTTCTCGGTGGCGAGGGCGGCTCGTGGCCGCTCGGTCTCCATCGATGAACCGCTGCTGGCGATGGACCGGCTCTGGCGGACCGCGCTGGCCCAGTTGCGCGACGCCTGGGCCCTCGGGTGACCGCGGTCGGGGCAGGTGGTGAGGGGGCATCGGGTTGGCAGGCGGTGGTCACCGACGAACCGGTGGCCACCCCGGCCGAGGTCGACTGGTCATCGGCCACCGAGGTCGGCTGCCCCGGTTCGCTGCTGCCGCCGGAGGGTGATGCGACCGAGCAGGCGGAGTACTGGTGGCGCACCCGGACCTCGGCCGATTCGCTGACGATCGAGCAGATCTCCTTCCCTGCCGAGGTTTTCGTCGACGGCCGGTCGGTCGCCCGGTCGGTGTCGGATTTCCTCCCGCTGCAGGTGGAGCTCCCCGGAGCCGACTGTGAGGTGGCGATCGTCTGCCGCTCGCTGGCTGGATGGCTCGGCACCCGCCGGCCGCGGGGGCGGTGGCGGTCGGCACTGACCGGTACGCAGGGTCTGCGGTGGGCCCGGGTCAGCCTGGTCGGGCGGGTAGCAGCCTATCCCGCACCGGCACCGGCCGTGGGAGCCCGGGGGATGCGGTTCGGGACACCCGCGGCGCTGGGTGACGTGCGCGTCGGCACGCGGCTCCGTGGTTCGGTCGGGGTGGTGACCGTGCAGGCGACCACACTCCGGCCGGGCGAGCACACCATCACGGTCTCCGGACCCGACGGGACCTGGCAGCAGACGGTGACCGCGGGTGAGCGGCTGGAGGGTTGCATCGAGATCGATCGGCCGCATCTGTGGTGGCCGGCGGGATATGGCGAACCTGCCTGTTACACGCTGACGATCACCCGGGGCGAGGAGGAGCTGGTGCGCCGCAGCATCGGCTTCCGGAGCATCGAGGTCGACCGCTCGGCGGGCGGGTTCTCCCTTTCGGTGAACGGAATCCCGGTGTTCTGCCGCGGTGCGGTGCTCACCGGCCCGGCCCCGGGCGGTGCCGCGGTGATCGACACGCTGGCCGATGCCGGGGCCACCATGGTCCGTTTCGCCGGGGGCACCGTGCCCGCCTCCGCGGAGCTGATGCAGCGATGCGCCGAACGCGGCGTACTGGTCTGGCACGACTGCATGCTGGCGACCTTCGACCTGCCCACCGAACTCGACGCGGTGGTCGTCGAGGAGTTGCGGCACCTGCTCGGCGCGTACGCCGGAAATCCCGCCCTGGCAGTGATCTGCGGCGGCAGTGAGACCGAACAGCAACCCGAGTTGATGGGGTTGCCGCGGGAACGCCGGCAGCAACCGTTGCTCACCGACCGGCTACCGGCCGCACTCGACGAATGGTGCGCACCGGTGGGCGCCCAGTTCTGCCATGTCGCCGCCAGCCCCACCGGCGGGTCGAGCGGATCGGCGCTGCGTCCCGATGACGGGGTGGCGCACTGGTTCGGGGTCGGTGGCTATCGCCAACCGTTGACCGCGGTCGATGCGGCCGGCGTCCGTTTCGCCACCGAATGCCTGGCCTTCGCCAACCCGCCCGAGGAGATCAGCGCCGGGTTGGCGGCGGTCCGCGATCGGGACGAGCCTTGGCTGGCAGGGATTCCGGCCGATCGGGGGGCGGACTGGGACTTCGAGCAGGTGCGCGATCACTACCTGGCCGAGGTCTTCGGCACCGACCCGCAGGTCGAACGGCGCCGCGATCCGGCGCGCTATCTGGACTTGGGCCGGGCGGCGACCGTGGTGGCGATGGAACAGTGTTTCCGCCACTGGCGGCGGGTCGACGATCCGTGTGCCGGGGCCCTGGTGCTCTCGGCGTTCGACCTGCGCGACGGATCCGGTTGGGGGGTGCTGGATCATCGCGGCCGGCCCAAGGCGGTGCTCTCCGCCCTGCGGCGGTGCTGGGCGCCGGTGACGATCCTGGCCGGCGATGCCGGCCTGGCCGGGATCCGGGTGGATGCCTACAACGACACCCCGGCCGAATTGACCGCGGTGATCGAACTGCGGGCGAGCGGCGCCTTCGGCAATGTCACCGTCAGCGGCACCCTGCCGGTCCGGTTGCCGGCGCACGGTGCGGTGCGTGTCCATGACGACGAGATCAGCGGCCACTTCAGCGATCTGGGCTACGCCTATCGCTTCGGGTCCCCGGTCGCCGACGCGGTCGAGGTGCGGTTGCTCGACGACACCGGCCGCTGCCTGGCCCGGGATGCGCTGGTGATCGCACCGGCCGCCGCGCCGCAACCGGTCGACACCGTGCAGGCGGTGCTGGATCCCGAGGCGGAGACGTTGACCATCACCAGTGCGCGGGCGCTGCGGGCGGTCGCGGTGCGGCTGCCGGGTCACGAGGTCGCCGACGACTGGTTCGAGCTGCCCGGTGGTCTCGCATATCGGGTGCCGGTCCGCCGGGTCGGGTCGACTGACAGGGAGGGTTGGGTGCGCTCGGTGGATCTGGCCGGGCCGGTCCCGATCACCCTCGGTCCCGGAGGTGTCGATGAGTGAGCCAGCGGTGCCCGCGGGTGCGACCCGGGTCGGGATCGATGTGGTCGAGATCGCCGAGGTCACCGAGGCGCTGGCCGCGCACCCGGAGGCGTACCAGCGTCGGATCTACACCGAACGCGAACGCGCCGACAGCCACGGTGACCCGCGCCGGCTGGCCGCCCGGTTCGCCGCCAAGGAAGCCCTGGTGAAGGCGCTCGGCGAGCCCGGTGGCGCCACTCCCCCACGCGATGTCGAGGTGGTGCTGACCGACGGGGTGCCCGGGCTGGCGGTGCACGGCATCCTGGCGATGCGGCTGCACCGGGCCGGGCTGGTGGTGGTCGCGGTCAGCCTCACCCATACCGACTGTCACGCGGCCGCGGTGGTGATGCTCGGGCCCGCGCCCGCGGCGGGTCGGCTCGCGGCCGGGTGAGCCGAAACGAGTTCGCACTCATCCGCATTTGCGGGTAGCATTCTCTACCTCGCCCGGAGACGGGCACATGGTGGGTATAGCTCAGCTGGTAGAGCACCTGGTTGTGGTCCAGGGGGCCGCGGGTTCAAGTCCCGTTACTCACCCCAAGGGATACGAAGCCCCGGCAATGGCTGCCGGGGCTTCGCCGTTCCCGCTGGAGCGACCCGCGCGGACGGCGGGTGGAGCACCCGGAATCCGCCACATTCGGCGGTTGTCGCGGCCGCACGCACCGGGTGAGCATTGCTGCACGGCAACGACGCCCGCAACGATCGGAGATCCCCATGACCACGACGATTCCCCGCCCGCCGTTCGATCCGGAACTGGAGGCGGTGCTCGCGGTGCTCGCCGAACAGCTGCCCGTGCTCACCAGCGTCGAGCAGATCCCCCACCTGCGGACCACCGTCGCCGTCGACGAGAACGAGCAGTTCATCACCGACTCCGGGCTGGCTCGGCGCGATCTGACGATCCCGGGCTACCAGGGTGACGAGATCATGGTCACCGTGCTCTCCCGGCCCGACCATCAGGGCCAGGGGCCGGGGATCTATCACACCCATGGCGGCGGGATGATCGCCGGCAACCGGTTCGTCAGCGCCCCGCAACTGGCCCAGTGGATCTCCGCCCACGATGCCGTGGCGGTCAGCGTCGAATACCGGCTGGCTCCGGAGTTCCCCGATCCCTATCCGGTCGAGGACTGCTATGCCGGGCTGGTCTGGACCGCCGAGCACGCCGCCGAACTGGGCATCGATCCGGACCGGATCATGATCGCCGGGGCGAGCGCCGGCGGTGGTCTGGCCGCCGGGACGGCACTGCTGGCCCGGGACCGGCAGGGACCGAAGCTGATCGGCCAGGCGCTGCTCTGCCCGATGCTGGACGATCGCAATGAATCCCTGTCCACACAGCAGATCGACGGCATCGGCGTCTGGGACCGGAACGCCAACCTGGTCGGCTGGACCGCGCTGCTCGGTGAGCGCCGCGGCACCGACGACGTGTCGATCTATGCCGCCCCGGCCCGGGCCACCGAGCTGTCGAATCTGCCCCCGGCGTTCATCGACGTCGGCTCCGCCGAGGTCTTCCGCGACGAGGACGTGGCCTACGCCAGCGCGCTGTGGGCGGCCGGCAGCCAGGCCGAACTGCACGTCTGGCCCGGTGGCTTCCACGGCTTCGACATGCTCGCTCCCCACGTCGGCGTCTCGCAGGCGGCCATCGAAGCCCGCAACGCCTGGGTGGCCCGGTTGTTGGCCGGCTGAACCCGAGCACCGGGACTGCGGGACTAGACTGCCGGCGTACGCGACGGAGCGCAGATGAGAGATTTCGTTGGCAGGCTGACAGCCCTCGATCCCGGGGCGAGCGAGACCCTCAAGGTGATCACCTACTTCGACGCGCTGGTCGCCAGCGGCGTGGGGCTCGAGGGGTTGCTGCGCGGGGCCGCCGTGCTCGCGGGAGTCCCCGCCGGGGCGGAGCGTCGCGGACGCACCGTGCGCTTCGATCCCAACGGCCGACGGGCCGGCGATGACGGCACCCGGACCAGGCGTCCGGTACGCCCGGTGGGCGGCGGCAGCGTCTGGCTGGAACGCCCGGATTCCCTGCGCGCCAACGACGAGATGATCGTCGAACGGTTGGCCCTGGCCGTCTGAACTGCTCGAGGCCCGGCGGACACCCACCGGGGTCATCGAGCAGATCCTGGACACCGAACTGCCGCCGGCCGAACGGGCCAGCAGGCTGGCCGGCGCCGGGATCGAGCCGGGCACCCGGATCCGGTTGATCGCCACCGACGCGGGCACCCGGCAGCCCGGCCGGCTCACCGGTGAGGTGCCCAGCCGTTACGGGATGCGGCATGCCAGCCTGCAGCTCACCGACCGGCTCCCGGATGCCGGACCGGCCGGTATCGGGATCTGGGTCCGCGCGGATCATGCCCCGCAGTCGTGGGATGCGGCGGTGATCGCGCACCGACTGACGACCCCGGTCACCCCGGTGCTCGATGCGACCGACCTGGGCGCGATGCTGATCCTGGCGCGGGCGTACGCGCCGGAGGACCCGCATCCCGACGTCCAGACCCTGGACGCTCTGGATGACCGAACCGCGGAAATCCTGCGGACATTGGTGGAATCGGACAGCATCCGAGCGGCGGCGGCACAGCTTGCGATGCACCACTCGACCCTGCAGGCCAGGCACGACAGCCTGACCCGGGAGCTCGGTTACGACCCGCGCAGCACCAGCGGCCGGATGCGCTACATCGCGGCGGAGATGTTGTCCCGGTTGGGCACCGACGCCACACCCTGAACGACTCAGCCGCACCCTTCTTCAACCCTGCAACAGATCCATTCAGTCACGCCGTCACCAGACGGAGATCGGAGCACGCCATGAACTGGCCCGCAGAGCACACCGCATTCGTCACCGGAGCCGCCTCCGGCATCGGCCTGGGCATCAGCCGGGCCCTGGTCGAGGCAGGTGCCCGAGTGGCGCTGGCCGACATCGACGGGGACCGGCTCGCCGGCGTCGCCGCCGACCTCACCGAGGCCGGGGGCACCGTCACCACCGTCGAACTCGATGTCAGCGACCCCGACCGGTGGCGGAGCGCCGCGGCCGACGCCGAGCGAACCCTCGGCCCGGTCTCGATCCTGGTCAACAACGCCGGTGTCAGCGGCAGCGGACCCATCGACCAGACACCGCTGGAGCTGTGGCGTTGGGTGCAGCGGATCAACCTCGACGCCCAGTTCATCGGCGTGTCCACCTTCCTGCCCCGGTTCAAGGAGCGGGGCGGCCGGGCGTACATCCTGAACACCGCGTCGATGGCCGGCCTGGTACCGATGGCGAATGTCGGCGCCTACACCGCCTCGAAGTTCGGCAGCGTCGGCTTCTCGATGGTGCTGCGCGAGGAGCTGCGCAGCAGCGAGATCGGTGTCTCGGTGCTCTGCCCGGGTACCGTGGCCACCCGCTTGACGGCCACCGACCAGGAACTGCAGGCCAAGCTGCTCGGCCGCGAGGCCGACGCCGCGACCGCCGAGAACAATGCCGCGATGCTCGCCCACGGCGCGGATCCGGACCGGGTCGGGGAACAGGTCGTCGCGGCGATGCAGCGCGATCAGTTCCTGATCATCACCCACGGCGACTGGGCGCCGATGGTCCGTCGGGTGCAGCAGGAGATCGAGCAGACCTTCACCGACTTCGACGATCCGAACGGCCCGGACCCGGTGCCGCAGGCCCTGCTGAGCGGGAAGTTCTCGATCAGCTGAGCCACGGCCCGCGGGGCCGGTCCGCTCAGTGCGCGGTGTGGGTCACCTGCGTACCCCGCGGGGTCAGGAAGAACACCAGCACCGCCACCGCGATCATCAGCGAACCACCGGCGATCCCGGTCGCCTGCAGCGAATGGTTGAACGCCGTGGCCGCTCCCCGGGCCAGCTCAGGCAGGCCGAGTTCACCGGCCTTCGCGATCGCCCCACCGAGGGATTCCTCTGCCTGGGCGGCGATTGCGGGATCCAGGCCGGCGGCCGCGCCACTGCCGGAGAAGTAGGACCGGTAGACCAGCGCGGAGATCGAACCGAGGACCGCGACCCCGAGGGTGCCGCCCAACTCATAGGACGTCTCCTCCAGGGCCCCGGCATTGCCGGCGCGCTCCTCGGGTGAACCGGACATGATCATCGCCGAGCCGATGGCCAGCGCACCGGCACCCATCCCGACCAGGGTGAGCGCGACCAGCGCGACCGGCAGGGTCAGCTCGACCGCCCGGATCCCCATGAAGACCAGTCCCCCGCCGGCCAGGGCCAGCCCGCCGGCGAGCACCGCCCGGGCACCGATCAGTCGGGCCAGCGGCGGTGCGAGCAGGGAGGCGACGGCGCTCGCCAGCGCCGCGGGAATCAGGCGTACCCCCGCCTGCAACGGGGTCGCACCGTCGACCAGCTGCAGCCACTGGGCGAGCAGCAGGAAGCTGGCCATCATCGCGAACATGGTGCCGAAGGCGGCGATGATCCCCGCCGAGAACGGCCGGCTGCGGAACAGCCGCAGATCCAGCAGCGGGTACGGGCTGCGCAGGCACCGGACGGCGAACCAGCTGAGTGCGGCCGCCGCGACGAGCAGTGCCGCCCAGGCCTCCGGTACGCCGAAGGAGGCGTTCTTGCCGAACTGCTTGATCGCCCAGACCAGGGCGATCATGCCGACCAGCGAGAGCCCGGCCGCCACCGCGTCCCAGGGACCGGGCCTGGCGACGCGGGATTCGGGCAGGATGAAGATGCCGGCGACCACGCCGACCACCATCAGCGGCACGTTGACCAGGAATGCCGAATGCCAGGAGAAGTGCTGCAGCAGGAATCCGCCGATCAGCGGACCGACGGCGCCGCCGATCCCGGAGACGCCCGCCCAGATGCTGAGCGCGGTGGCCCGCTCCCGGGGATCGGTGAACATCACCCGGATCAGCGACAGGGTGGTCGGCATGATCATCGCACCGCCGATGCCGAGGAAGGCGCGGATCGCGATCACCTGCCCGGCGGTGTTCGCCCAGAGCACCAGCACCGAGGCGAGGCCGAAGATCGAATAGCCGAGCAGCAGCATCCGCTTGCGGCCCCAGCGGTCGCCGATGGCCGCCCAGGAGACCAGCAGACCGGCCAGCACGAGCGAATAGACATCGACCATCCAGAGCTGCTGGGTGGAGCTCGGCTGCAGCTGGGCGGCCATCTCCGGCAGCGCCAGGTTGAGGATGGTCATGTCCATCATCACCACCAGCAGGCTGGCACTGAGCACCGCCACGGCGGCCCAGCGCCGCCCGCGGGACAGCTGCGAGGCCGGGCTCGGCGCGGTGAGATCGGTGGGGGCGGACACGTCAGTTCTCCTTGCGGGTTTCGTTGTCGTCGTCGGCGACCGGCATGCTCATCAGGGCGCGGATCACCTGTGCCAGTTCGGTTTCGGAGATCGGGGTCGCGTTGACCGCGGCGTGCATGGTGACGCCGTCGAAGTAGTTGTCGATCGCCACCGCCCGGGTGCGGCCGACGACCGGGGTGAGCAGGGCGACCACCCGGTCGCTCCAGCTGACCGCCAGTTCGCGCAATCGGTCATCGGTGGCGCCGGCGGCGATCAGGGCGACGTTCGCATGCACCCAGCTCCGCTCGTTCAGGAACTCCGCGCCCAGTCTCGCCCATCGCTCGGGCATCGCGGACAGCGGTTCGAGGGTGGCCTGGAGTTCATCGATCGACTCGTCGATCCCGTCCGCCAGCGATCGCAGCGCGGCCGCGCGCAGCTCGTCGATCGACGGGAAGTAGCGGGTCGTCGACCCCAGCGACACCCCGGAGCGGGTGGCGACCGCACGGTGGGTGAGGTTGCCGCTCCCCTGCTCGAGGATCAGTTCGGTGGCGGCCGCCACGATCGCCCGGCGGCGCCCCTCGGGGTCGCGGCGGCCGAGGTTCGCGGTCTGCTGCTGGGCCATGCTCGATCCTTCCGGTACATATGTCTCGTACATTTGTACCGCATGACTCGATCCGACACAAACCGGAGTTCGGCCGCATTCCGTCCGGTAGGGAACAATGGGCCCCATGGCCGTTTCCGACCTGACCCGTCCCGCCGATCCGGCACCTCGTCGCACCCCGGTCCAGCAGGCCCGCCTGTTCGCCGGCATCCTCGCCGGGGAGGCCGCCGCCCTGGCGTCCCGGCTGGCCGGCCGCGGCTCCGGCGCCTCGATCCGCGGGCAGATCCTGACCCGGGTCGACCCGCTGGCGCTGGCCAAGCTCCTGCCCGGCCGGCGGATCGCAATGGTCTCGGGAACCAACGGCAAGACCACCACGACGCATCTGCTGGCGGCGGCGGTACGCCAGGGGCTCGGCCCGCGCGCCGATCGGCTGGTCACCAATGCCGACGGCGCCAACCTGCACTACGGCATCGCCTCCGCGCTGAGCCGCGCCCCGCGCGCCGACCTGGCGGTGCTGGAGACCGATGAGCGGGTGGTCGCCGACGTGATCCGGCTCGGCCACCCCGAGGTGCTGGTGCTGCTCAACTTCAGCCGCGACCAGCTCGACCGGCACCACGAGATCAAGTCACTCGGCACCGCCTGGCTGCGTTCCCTGGAGGCCGCCGGCGCCGACGGCCCGGTGGTGGTCGCCAATGCCACCGAGCCGCTGATCGTCTGGGCGGCCCGCGGCGCCAAGGAGGTCGTCTGGGTGGACACCCAGAACGTCTGGCACGCCGACTCGGTGCTCTGCCCGGTCTGCGGCAGCACGATCGTCACCGAGACCGACCAGAGCGGGGCCGAGCGGTGGCGGTGCACCGGGTGCGAACTGGCGCAGCCGGTGGCGAGCTGGCGGGTCGTCGACGGCCGGATCGTCGACCCCGACGGGGTCAGCCACGATCCCCGACTGCAGGTGCCGGGTGCCTTCAACGTCTCGAACGCCGCCTGCGCACTCGCCGCGGCCGCCGTCATGGGCGTACCGGTCGAGACCGCGCTCGCCGGCATGCGGCAGGTCACCTCCCCCGCCGGCCGGTTCGCGACCACCACCATCTCCGGTACCACCGCCCGACTGCTGCTGGCGAAGAACCCGGCCGGCTGGGCCGAGGCGCTGCCGATCATGGCCACCGACACCGTGGTGCTGGCGATCGACTCGGTGGCCGCCGACGGCAAGGACGTCTCCTGGCTGTGGGACGTCGACTTCGAGCAGCTCGCGGGGAAGACCGTGATCGCCTCCGGACCCCGGGCCTACGACCTCGCCATCCGGTTGAAGTACGCCGAGGTCGAGCACCGCGTCGAACCCGACCTGGGCAAGGCACTGGCCGGGCATCCCGCACCGGTCGATGTGATCGCGACCTATACCCCGTTCCAGAAGCTGCGCAAGATGGGAGGCCTGGCATGACCGAGGGCCCGCTGGAGATCGTCAACGTCTATCAGTCTCTGCTCGGCATCTATGGCGACCAGGGCAATGCGAAGGTGCTGCTGAAGCGCGCCCAGTGGCGCGGTATCGACGCGAAGCTGACCTCGGTCGAGCCCGGTGACCCGCTGCCGGAGACCGGTGACATCTTCCTGCTCGGCGGTGGTGAGGACGGTGCCCAGACCTCCGCGGTCCGGGCCCTGCAGGCCGACGGTGGGCTGCACCGCGCGGTGGATCGCGGCTCGGTGGTCTTCGCGGTCTGCGCCGGTTACCAGATCATGGGCCACAGCTTCGGGGTCGGCGCCGACGACGAGCCGCGCCAGGGCCTCGGGCTGCTCGATGTGACCACCACCCGCGGCGCCAAGCGGGCGGTCGGCGAGGTGCTGCACCGCTGGACCGCACCGGGTGCACCGACCGGTGACGACGCCTGGCTGACCGGTTTCGAGAACCATGGTGGCTACACCCGGCTGGGCCCGGACGCGACCCCGCTGGCCCGCCGCGAGATCGGCATCGGCAACGCCGACGACGGCACCGAGGGCGCGGTCCAGGGCACCGTGATCGGCACCTACCCGCACGGCCCGATCCTGCCGCGCAATCCGGCACTGGCCGACTGGCTGCTGGAACTCGCGGTCGGCCACGAACTCGATCCGCTCACCTCCGCCGAGCATCAGGAGCTGCGCCGGCACCGGCTGGCCGCCGTCCGCGGGTGATCGTCGAGGTCTGGGCGGCGCATCCCGACCCGGGTCTGGCGCGGTTGCTCTCCGCGGCGGAACTGGCGCGGGCGGAGCGGTTCCGGCAGGCCGCGGATCGGGCCCGCAGCATCACCGGCGCAGCACTGCTGCGGGCGTACGCCCGGTCGCTCGGCACGGCTGAGGTCCGGCGGCACTGCCCCGGGTGCGACGGGCAGGATCATGGGCGCCCCGAGATCGACGGCGCCCAGGTGTCGCTGAGCCATTCCGGGGATTGGGTGCTGCTGGCCGCGGCCGGGGTACCGGTCGGGGTCGATGTCGAGGCCGCGCCGGTGGACGCGGCCGTGGCATCGCAGCTGCTCGCCCCCGGTGAGGACACCCCCGACCTGGCCCGCAGCTGGGTCCGCAAGGAGGCGGTCGCCAAGCTCACCGGGACAGGACTGCTGCGGCCGCTGACCGGGATCCGGATCGATACCGGTGCCCGCGGCTGGACCGCCGAACTCGACGGACAGGCGTACGCCGGATGCGATCTGGACCTGCCGATACCGGCCGCCGTCGCCGCGGCCGCCGAGGTCGAGATCCGGTTGCGCTCCCCCGCGCAGACCCGCGCCGAACTGTTCCCCAACGCTGGCTGAGCGAGCGAGGAAGGTGAGGCCCCTTCCCCACGCTCCTCGAGTAGGTCGCGCAGCGACCGTGTCGAGAGGCGCGGTACGCCAGCGAGACGAAACCGGGCCGCGGCTCACTCCGACTCCGCGGCACAACTTCCACTTCGCGGCTTGCCTGCGGTCCGCGGAGTGAGAGTTGAGCCGCAGAGTGGGAAAAACCGGCCATGAGCGGACGGCGGGGCGCCGGTTTGATTCGCCGATCCAGGACCGTTCATCTCGACACGGCCGCCATTGCTCCGCTTCGCTCCGCATGGCGGCCTACTCGATGAACGCGGAGCGCTTGTTCGACAAGCAGCGACCCGATCCCCCGCGGAATGCGAGAGGATGAGGCCGTGGTCGCAGATCCATTGCTCCGCGCCGACCGCGCGCCCGAACCTCGTACGTTGATCGACATCATCACCCGTACCGCCGACACCCATCCCGACGAGCCCGCCCTCGACAACGGCGCCGAGGTGCTCACCTACTCCGAGTTCCTCGAGGCCGCCCGGACCGTGGCCGACGTGCTGCACGCCAACGGCGTCGGGTCCGGTGACCGGGTCGGCATCCGGCTGCCGTCGGGCACCACCGATCTCTACGTCGCGATCCTCGGCGCGATGCTCGCCGGGGCGGCGTACGTGCCCGTCGACTTCGACGACCCCGATGAACGCGCCCAACTGGTCTTCGGCGAGGCCGAGGTGACCGCGATCATCGGCCGCGATCTGACCGTCTCCCCCACCGGAGACTCCCCCGAGCCGGTCACCGGGCCGATCGAGATCGGCATCGAGCTGGATGCCTGGGTGATCTTCACCTCCGGGTCCACCGGCAAGCCCAAAGGCGTCGCGGTCCCGCATCGCTGCGCGGCGGCGTTCGTCGACGCCGAGCGCCGGCTCTTCCTGCAGGACAGGCCGATCGGCCCCGGGGACCGGGTGATGGCCGGGCTCTCGGTCGCCTTCGACGCGTCGTGCGAGGAGATGTGGCTGGCCTGGGCCTACGGTGCCTGCCTGGTCACCGCACCCCGCTCCCTGGTGAAGTCCGGGGTCGATCTGGGGCCGTGGCTGACCAAGAACAGGATCACCATCGTCTCCACCGTGCCCACCCTGGTGCAGATGTGGCCCACCGAAGCCCTGGACCGGGTCCGGCTGCTGATCCTCGGTGGCGAGGCCTGTCCGCCGGAGATCGGTGCCCGGTTGGCGACGACCGATCGCGAGGTCTGGAACACCTACGGCCCCACCGAGGCAACCGTGGTGGCCTGTGCGGCCCGGCTCACCGGTGAACCGCCGGTCCGGATCGGGTTGCCGTTGGACGGTTGGGATCTCGCGGTCGTCGACGGGGAGGGCAATCCGGTTCCCGACGGCGGCGACGGGGAGCTGATCATCGGCGGCGTCGGGTTGGCGCACTATCTGGATCCGGTGAAGGATCGGGAGAAGTACGCCCCGATGGCCAGCCTGGGTTGGGATCGCGCCTATCGCTCCGGTGACCTGGTACGCCGGGATCCGCGGGGTCTGCTGTTCCTGGGCCGCGCCGACGACCAGATCAAACTGAACGGTCGGCGGATCGAGCTCGGCGAGATCGACTCCGCCCTGTTGACCCTGCCCGGTGTCGAGGGTGCCGCCGCGGCGATCCGGAAGAGCGACACCGGCAACTCACTGCTGGTCGGCTATGTCACGGTCACCGACGGCTTCGACCTGAAGGCCTCCACCGCGGCCCTGCGAGAGGCGATGCCGGCCGCGATGGTGCCCCGACTCGCGGTCGTGGATTCCCTGCCCACCAGGACTTCCGGCAAGATCGATCGCGATGCACTGCCGTGGCCGCTGCCCAGCACCGGCTCCGGCCAGGGGGTCTTCACCGAGACCGAGGCGTGGATCGCCGAACTCTGGCAGTCGATCCTCGGCACCGGCCCGGACAGTGTCAGCGACGACTTCTTCGATCTCGGTGGAGGTTCGCTGACCGCCGCCCAGCTCGTCTCCCGGTTGCGCACCCGGCACCCGGAGGTGACCGTCGCCGACGTCTATGCCACCCCCACCCTCGGTGCCCTGGCGGCCCAGCTCGCCGACAGCGACACCGGGCCCGGGATCCGCAACGAGGACGTCACCCCGATCGGCCGCCGCACCCAGCTGGTGCAGGTGGCGGCGACCATCGCGGTCCGCGCCGTGGCGGGCCTCCGCCTGCTGATCTGGCTCGGCATCGCCGCCCTGGTCGTCGGCCTGGTCACCGGTGGATCCGTTGCCTGGTTGCCGAATCCGCCGTGGTGGGTGCTGCTGATCGGCTGGCTGCTGCTGATCAGCCCCTGGGGCCGGATGGGGCTGGCGGCCCTGGCCGCGCGCGCTCTCACCGCGGGCATCGGGCCGGGCGCCTACCCCCGCGGTGGGCGTACCCATCTGCGGATCTGGGCCGCCGAACTGGTCGCCGACGAACTCGGCGCCACCAACCTGGCCAATGCCGGCTGGATCCGCACCTACGCCCGCTGGCTGGGTTGCCGGATCGGCGCCCAGGTCGACCTGCACAGCCTGCCGCCGGTCACCGGGCATCTGCGTCTCGGCCGCGGCGCCGCGGTGGAGTCCGAGGTCGATCTGCGCGGGCACTGGATCGACGGAAACACCGTGCACGTGGGAAAGATGCGGGTCGGACCGGGCGCCCGGATCGGGGCCCGCAGCACCCTGTTGCCCGGTGCGGATGTCGGGCCGGGGGCCGAGGTGGCGCCCGGTTCGGCGATCTTCGGCGTGGTACCCGCCGACGAGGCCTGGTCCGGTGCGCCGGCCACCCGCAGCGGCGCCGCCCGCGGTCCCTGGTCGGAGCGACCGAAGCAGAACAACCTCTGGGCACCGGCCTACAACATCGCCTCGGTCGCCATCGCCCTGCTCCCCGGAATCGCCATCCTGGCAGGGATCGGGGTGGCCGCCCCCGGCCTGGTCCGCGCCAGCAGCATCGGTGCCGCGGCCGGCTGGGCGTACGCCTGGCTGATCCCGGCCAGCATCGTCGGCTACCTGGTGCTGATGCTGCTGATCCTCGGCGTGGTGCGCCTGCTCAGCCTCCGCTTGCACCCCGGCCCGCACCCGGTGCTCGGCCGGCAGGCCTGGCAGGCCTGGGGAATCATCCGGTTGCTCGACGAGGCCCGCGGCTGGCTGTTCGGGTTGTACGCCTCCACCTGGACCCCGACCTGGCTGCGCGCCCTCGGCGCCCGGATCGGCAAGGATGTCGAGGCCTCCACCACCTTGATGATCCCCTCGCTGGTGCAGGTCGGCGACGGTTCCTTCCTGGCCGATGACACCCTGATCGGCGGTTACGAGCTCGGCGGTGGTTGGCTGCGGGTGGAGCGGGTGAAGATCGGAAAGCGTGCCTTCGTGGGAAATTCCGGGATGGCGGCTCCGGGCCGGAAGGTGCCCAAGCAGGGGTTGGTCGCGGTGCTGTCGGCGGCTCCCCGGCGGACCAAGGCCAAGAAGGGTTCCTCCTGGCTGGGCAGCCCGCCGCAGAAGCTGCGCCGCGAGACCGGTGCCGCCGACGAATCGCGGACCTATGCCCCGCCGGCCCGGTTGAAGCGGCTGCGGGCGCTGGTGGAACTGTGTCGGATCGTGCCGGCCTGGGTGAACATCGCGCTGCACCTGGCGGTGGTGTTCGCCCTGGCGGCGGCCTGGCAGGTCTCGCCGTGGCTGGCGGTGCTGCTGGGTGCGCCGGTGCTGGTGCTGGCGGGGTTGCTGGCCGGCACGGTGACGGTGTCCGCGAAGTGGCTGCTGGTCGGCCGGATCCGCCCGAGCGAATATCCGTTGTGGAGCTCGATGGTCTGGCGCAACGAGTTGGCCGACACCTTCACCGAGGTGCTGGCGCTGCCGTGGCTGATCCGCGGCACCTCCGGCACCCCGGTGCTGACCGCCTTCCTGCGGGCGATGGGGGCGCGGATCGGGCGTGGCGTGTGGTGCGAGACCTATTGGCTGCCCGAACCGGACCTGATCCGGATCGGTGCCGGCGCGACCATCGACCCCGGATGTGTGGTGCAGACCCATCTGTTCCACGATCGGGTGCTGAGCATGGACACCGTCACCCTCGGCGCCGGTGCGACCCTCGGCCCGAACAGCGTCATCCTGCCGGCCGCCGAGATCGGCGCCCACGCCACGGTCGGACCGGCCTCGCTGGTGATGCGCGGGGAGTCGATCCCGGAGCAGACCCGCTGGATCGGCAACCCTGTGGGACCATGGCTGACCGCACAGCCCGGCGTACCGAAGGACCGATCGAGGAAGGAACCATCCCGCTGATGCCGTCCGCACAGCAGCAAGCCGCACCCACCGCGGACCCCTACCTGCCCGATCACGGGGACCCGAGCTACGGGGTCGACCACTACGACCTGGCGTTGACCTACAAACCGGCCTCGAACCACCTCTCCGGGCGGGCCCGGATCACCCTGCGCCCGCTGACCGAGATCCGCCAGCTGACCCTGGACCTGCATGCGCTCAAGGTCACCAAGCTGGCGCTGCGCGGGGCGAGGGTGGAGCGTTGGCGGCAGAGCGCATCGCGGCTGGTGGTACGCCTCGGCGCCCCGGTCGCCGCGGGGACGGTGCTGGAGCTGGACGTGCAGTACCGCGGCGAGCCGCGGACCATGCCCGGCCCCGATGGCCGGGCCGGTTGGGAGGAGCTCGCCGACGGGGTGATCGTCGCCTCCCAACCGCACGGTTCGCCGACCTGGTTCCCCTGCAACGACCGCGCCGATGACAAGGCGCGCTACGACATCGCGATCAGCGCCCCGACCGACTATCACGTGCTCGCCAACGGCACCCTGGTCGGCACCCGACGCGGGGCCGGTCTGGTCAGCTGGCACTACCGGATGAGCGAACCGATGGCGCCCTATCTGGCCACGGTCGCGATCGGGCGCTATGCGGCGTACCCGCTGCCGACCGCTCCCGGTGCCAGCGTGCCGGCGACCCTGGTCTGCCCGCCGCTGCTGCGGCCGCAGGCGGCCGAGGCGTTCGCCGACCAGAGTGCGATGATCGCCTTCTTCGAAAGGCTTTTCGGGCCCTACCCGTTCACCGCCGATTATGCGGTGGTGGTCACCCCCGACGCCCTGGAGATCCCGCTGGAGTCGCAGGGATTGTCCACCTTCGGGTCGAATCTGGCGACCCGGGACTGGCAGTCCCAGCGGCTGATCGCCCACGAGCTGAGCCATCAGTGGTTCGGCAATGCGGTCACCGCCCGCAGTCTGGCCGAGATCTGGCTGCACGAGGGGTTCGCCTGCTACTCGGAATGGCTTTGGTCGCAGGAGTCCGGCGGGCCGAGCGCCGACGAGTGGGCGCGCCGGTACCGGCGCTCGCTGGCCCGGCAACCGCAGGACCTGCTGCTCGGCGCCCCGGGCGCGGACCGGATGTTCGACGACCGCGTCTACAAGCGCGGTGCGCTCACCCTGCACGCGCTGCGTCGGCTGATCGGGGACGGGGCGTTCTTCACCCTGCTGCGCGACTGGTTGCAGCGGTACCGCTACGGGGTCGCCGGCACCGCGGAGTTCATCGCCCTGGCTGAGCAGGTCAGCGGCCGTTCCCTCGCGGGGTTCTTCCATGCCTGGTTGGATTCCGCACCGCTGCCCGCCCTCGACTGACCGTCTCCTCGACCCGTCTCGATCAGGCTCGAATAGGCTCGGCCCATGACAGCCGAGACCCCGACCATCCTGGCGACCTCCGGAGGCGTACGCCCCGGTGAGCACACCGCGCTGGAGTTCTCCCCGCTCACCGAACTGGCCGTGGAGCTCGCCGACGTCACCGGCCGGGCGCCGCGGATCTGCTTCCTGGCAACGGCTCTGGGCGATTCGGAGTCGGTGCTGCTGCGGCTCCACGCAGCAGCGCAGGCCGCCGGGTACCAGCCCTCGCACCTGCAGCTCTTCCCGATGCCGAATGTCGCCTCCCCCGCCGAGCAGCTGCTGGCCGCCGACGTGATCTGGGTGATGGGCGGCAGCGTCGCCGGGCTGCTGGCGATGTGGGAACTGCACGGACTCGCGGCTCCGCTGCGGCAGGCCTGGGAATCCGGGGTCGTGCTCACCGGGGTGTCGGCCGGCTCCATCTGCTGGCATGTCGGCGGTACCACCGATTCCTTCGGCCCCGAGCTGCGCCCGGTCGACAACGGGTTGGCCTTCCTGCCGTTCGCCAACGGTGTGCACTACGACAGCGAGGAACGGCGCCGGCCGCTGTTCCAGCGGTTGATCGCCGAGGGCACCCTGCCGGCCGGATACGCGACCGACGACGGCGCCGGGCTGCTCTACCGCGGCACCGGGGGTGCAGCCCCCGAAGCGGTCAGCGAGAAGGACGGGGCGTACGGCTATTTCGTCGAGCGTGGCACCGATGGGGCCGTCGAGACGACCCTGGACACCCGCCGGCTCTGAGGCGTACCCCTCGACTCACCGTGGCTGGTCGGCACCGGTCTCGCGGCGGGCCAGCTTGGAATGCCGCCGGCTGTAGGCGAAGTAGACGATCAGGCCGAGCACGAACCAGCCCAGGAACCGCAGCCAGGTCACCGGTTCCAGGAACGAGACCAGCCAGAGGCTGAAGATCACACCGAGCGCCGGCACGAAGGGCATCAGCGGGGTCTTGAACGGGCGGGGGATGTCCGGGCGGCGGTAGCGCAGCACGATCACCGCGATGCAGACCACCACGAACGCGAGCAGGATGCCGATATTGGTCAGCTCCGCCGCCTCGCTGATCGGCAGCACCCCGGCGATGATCGCCGAGGCGATACCGGCGATCCAGGTCACCCGAGTGGGCACATTGCGCTTCGGGTCGGTCTTGGCGAACCAGCTCGGCAGCAGACCGTCGCGGGCCATCGAGAACCAGACCCGGGTGACACCGAGCATGAAGGTGAGCATCACGGTGATGATGCCGACGATGGCGCCGACCGCGATGATCGAGCCGAGGGAGGCCATTCCGGTGGCCGCGAAGGCCGAGGAGATGCCGGCCTTCGGGTCGATCTCCTTGTAGTTGACCATGCCGGTCAGCACCAGGCAGACGCCGACGTAGAGGACCATCGCGATCGCCAGTGACAGCAGGATCGCCTTGGGCATGTGCCGTTGGGCATCCTTGGATTCCTCGGCGGCGGTGCTGAGCGCGTCGTAGCCGAAGACGGCGAAGAAGACGGTGGCGGCACCGGTCATCGCGCCCCCGAAACCGAGCGGTGCGAACGGGGTGTAGTTGGCCGAGACCACCTGGGAGGCGCCGACGACGATCACCAGCACCACGATGGCGACCTTGATGCCGACGACGACCAGTTCGAACCGGGCAGCGTTGCGAATGCCGCGGGTGAGCACGAAGGCGACCAGCAGACAGAGGATCATCGCGAACAGGTCGACCCGGTGCCCCTCACCGGTACCGGGGGCGCCCATCATCCAGGCCGGCAGCTCGACCCCGAACTGGGTGAGCAGGAACTCGAAGTAGCCGGAGATGCCGATGCCGACCACGGCGACGATCGCGATGTATTCCAGCAGCAGGTCCCAGCCGATGCACCAGCCCACCACCTCACCGAGCACCGCATAGCCGTAGGTGTAGGCCGACCCGGCCCGCGGGATCATCCCGGCGAACTCGGCGTAGGAGAAGGCCGCCGCCGCGCTGGCGATACCGGCGATCAGGAAGGAGAAGACCACTGCCGGGCCGACGCCCTTGCCGCCCTCGGCGCCGCTGGCGACGCTCCCGGCCAGGGAGAAGATGCCGGCGCCGATGATGCCGCCCACGCCGATCGCGGTGAGCTGCCACAGGCCGAGGCTGCGGGTGAGCTGGGTGCCGGAGTCACCCGAGTCGTCATCGATCCGGTCGATCGGCAGCCGCCGAAAAATGGGGAGGGTCATGACAACACAGTGAACTCCTGCTGACCGGAGTTTGTCAGCACCCTGTGCGGTCAATCTTTCGGCGGGTTGAGCTGCACCCCCTGGCGGACCCGGCGCGGTGCGGTGATCCGTACGCCGAGGGGATCCACCCGGGCGATCAGCCCGCGGTCCGCGGTGGCCAGGGTGACCCGGTGCCGGTCCTCGGCCAGCTCGCGGCAGCGGCGGACGATCTCGTCGTCCCCGGAACCTGGGGCGTGCACCGTCTGCACCGCGCCCTGCACGGTTTCCGGTACGCCGCTGCGGGCGCGGCCCTCGAGGACCAGCAGCACCCGGTCGTGGTCGCCGGGGGCGGCGACCAGGGCGTCGTGCAACCGCGCCGCGGCACCGGGGCGGTCCCGCCACCAGCCGTCGGGCACCGAGCCGATGACATTGGCGGCGTCCACCACCAGCACGTCCTCGGTGTCCGGGCCGCCGTCCAGGTCCGCGACCGCTGCGGCGTACGCCTCGGCGAGGGCTGGCAGATCGGCGCGGTAGGTCGCGATCCGACAGCCGCGACCGGAGGGGGCGAGCAGGATGCCCTCCTCGGCCCAGTGCGGGAACGCCCTCTCCAGCAGCTCCGGCGGGTACGCCCCAGCGGCGTTGGTGACCCGCCACCAGGGCACCCCGGCACCATGGGTCGCCATGACCCGCCCGACCCGCCGCGCCGAGGTACCGACCAGCTCGGCCAGGTCCCCGTAGCTGACCACCCGGCCGGGCGGAATGAGCTCGACCGCGGTCAGTACCCGCTCGATCGTCAGCTCGGGATCCGGCGTCTTTCCCATGCCGGTCAGCCAACCACACCGGGGCGGACCCGACCGACCGTCGGGGCATCGGAGTCCGGTCGGGGCATGGTGTGCGATGCCCCAACCGAAGGTCCATGCCCGAACCGCGAGTCAGCGCCGGCCGCGGGCCAGGGCCCGGGTGAGCGGCTTGGCGAACTCGGCCGGCGCCTCGAGCGAACGCCAGACCCAGCGAACCACCCAGTGGCCCAGGTTCTGCAGGGCCCGTTCGCGCTCCCGCTCGGCCTGGATCACGTCCTCGATCCGTTGGTCCGGCCTGAGCAACCGGCCATACTTGACCTTGCCGTCGAATTCGCCGATGACACCATGCTCGGGCCACCAGAAGTCGGTACGCCCGATCCATTCCCCGTCGTCGTTGGTGAACTCCTGTTGCAACACCGGGGCCGGCAACCCCAGCTCATGCATCAACCACCGCGACCGGGACTCCCCGGCACTCTCGCTCAGTCGGTCCGCGAATTCGAGGGCCAGCCGCGCGCGGCGGCGACCCGGGCGGGTCTTCCAACGCGCGACCTCCGCGAGTGCGGTGTCGCGATCCAGTCCGGCCCGCAGTGCCGAGTCCGCGACAGCCACGGCGGCCGGGATCGCCAAGGTGGTCACCAGCGCCAGCGTCGTGGTGAGCAGGTCGGTGACCTCGACAGGTTCGCCATCGGGCTGCTGCAGCGTGGTCAGATCTCCGGCGTCGGGGAAGGCGTGGATCTGCACCCGACGGCCGACGGAACGGTGCGTTCCGGGTCTGGTCACATGCACGCGGGTCAGCTCGCTCGATGGGAGCCAGAGCCCGTGCAGCACGCCGGCGGTCGCGTGGCTGAACACCGACCCGTCGGCGAGTCCGGGGCGCAGGGCCGCCAGCAGTTGGAGGTGGCGTTCATCCTCGCTGAGCAGTGCCGGATTCGTGTCGGAGTAGCGGCCCCTGGCGAGCCGGTGGAGGGTGCCGGCGCGGACCTTGTCGCGGATCTCGCCATACGTCCAACCGCGTGCCAACAGGTCCTCGGTGGTCTCGATCATGGCCCAAGCCAAGCGGGTTCCGGCCGGTCGTGTGGCCCCGTAACCCTGGTTATCCACAGGCAATATCTCGTTTTGCGCCGGGGGTGTTGACCCAGTACAGTTAATCCTCGCGCGCACCGCTAGCTCAACTGGCAGAGCAGCTGACTCTTAATCAGCGGGTTCAGGGTTCGAGTCCCTGGCGGTGTACCAATCGACGAGGCCCCGGGAGCTCCCGGGGCCTCGGTCGTTTTCAATCCGTTCGGGCATGATCCTTCGGTTGGGGCATCGCACACCATGCCCCGACCGAAGGACGATGCCCCTACCAACGAGAACCGGCTGCCCGGGGCCCCAGCGGACCCCGGACAGCCGGATGGGCTGCTCGCTACTTCACGCCACCGGCGGTGAGGCCGGCGACGATGCGGCGCTGGAAGAGCAGCACCGCGATGATCAACGGCACGGTGACGATGACACCGGCGGCCATGATCGTGCCGTAGGGGGTGTCGAAGCCGGTCGCGCCGGTGAACTTGCTGATCGCCACGGTGGCGGTGTTCATGTCCTTGTCCTGGCCGAAGGTCAGGGCGATCATGAACTCGTTCCAGACCGCGATGAAGGTGATGATGGCGGTGGTGAAGACACCCGGCGCCGCGAGCGGCAGGATCACCCGGAAGAACGCCTGCATCGGACCACAACCGTCCACCATCGCCGCGTACTCGAGCTCCACCGGGAGCTGGCGGAAGAACGCGGTCAGGTTCCACACGCACAGCGGCAGCGCGAAGGACAGCGAGGGCAGGATCAGCGCCTGGTAGGTGTTCATCCAGTTGAGTGGCAGCCACTCGTAGGTGCCGGTGAACATCTTCAGCAACGGGATCAGCAGGGTGACCTGCGGGAACATCGAGCAGGCGATGATGATGCCGAGCACGATGCCCTTCAACGCGAATCGCAGCCGCGCCAGGGCGTACGCCCCCAGGATGCCGAGCACCAGGGTGAGCACGGTGGTCACCCCGGAGACGATCAGCGAGTTCAGCAGCGACCGGGCGAAGTTGTTGCCCGGCGCGAACACGGCGGCATAGTTCTCCACCGAGGCCGGGTTCGGGATCAGGTCGGTGCTGCGGCCCATCGTCGGCAGCCGCAGCGAGGAGACCACCATCCAGTAGAACGGCAGGATGCAGTAGAGGACGATCAGCGCCATTCCGATGTAGGCAAGGATTCGCCCGGCCCGTTGCTTGCCGGAGCCGCTGCTCCGCTGCAGATGCTGCAGCTCCTCTTCGGTGGTACCACCCTGTGCGGAGCTGGCCACGGTGACATCGGTACTCATGTCGCACTCTCCCCCGAAGTGATGGTCTTCATCTTGCGTCGGCGTTTCTTGGCCTCGCGGACGGCCTTCACATCGTCATCGCCGACCACGTCGGCGCCGAGGAACTTCACGAACAGGAAGGCGATCAGCATGATGTAGATGAACAGCACGATCGAGTACGCCGCCGCCGGGCCGTAGCGGGTCTGGTTGGCCTCGTCATAGGCGAACACCGACAGGGTCTCCACGAAGTACTTGCCGGGGCCGACCATGCCGTAGGGCAGATCGAACATCCGCATCGTGTCGAGGGTCCGGAACAGCACCGCGACCACCAGCGCCGGCTTCACCATCGGCAGGGTGATCCGCACGAACTGCTGCCAGGCATTGGCCCCATCGACCCGGGCCGCCTCGTAGACCTCGTCGGGGATCGTCTGAAGTCCCGCCAGGGTGAGCAATCCGATGAATGGCGCGGTCTTCCAGACATCGGCGATCACGATCGCCCAGAACGAGGAGGTGTTGTCGGCGAGCCAGAGGATCTGTCGACCCAGGATCCGGTTCGCGATGCCCGCCTCGTCGAAGATCAGCTTCCACATCAGCGCCGAGACGATCGTCGGAATCGCCCACGGCACAAGGATTCCGGCGCGCACGATGCCGCGGCCGCGGAAGGCCTTGGACATGATCAGCGCCATCGCGACACCGAGCACGGTCTCCAGGATGATGCAGACCAGGGTGAACGCGCTGGTGTTCCAGAACGCGTTCCAGAACCGATCCATCGGTCCCCACATGCCGCTCACGGTGGCGTTCTCGGCGAACACCGCGGTGTAGTTGCCGAGGCCGACGAACTGGTCCCCCTGCTGCACCAGACCCGTGTTCGGATCGACGCCGTCGTTGCGGCGGAAGAAGGATTCCCGGATGGACAGCAGGATGGGTACGCCGACGACGGCGAGGATGACCACCATGGTCGGCGACAGCAGGACGGCCGCGAAACTCGCCTGGCCGTCGGACAGCGCATTCTTCTTACCCTTGCCACCGCGGGCCGGGCTCGACTTCCCCGATCCCGGGGTGGGTCTCGAAGCCTCACTTCTGGTGGATTCGGTACTCGTGGACACAGCACACCTCCTTTGGTGCGTCGATCAGGGGTGGAGGGCCCGAGGGCGGGCCGTGCCGATCACGACGCGCACCCACCCCCGGGGCAACTCACTTGACCAGTGACTCCAGCTTGGTCTGCATCTCCGCGGTCGCGGCAGCGGGGTCCTTCTGGCCCTGCAGCACCGCGTACGAGGAATCCTGGATGGCCTTCGACACATCGCCGTACTTGACCACCTTCGGCCGCGGCTGGGCGCCCGCGATCGACTCCTTGAGCGGGGTCAGGTACGGGTACTTGCCGACCAGTTCCTGATCGGAGTAGAGCGACTCGATCGTCGGCGCCAGGGCCGAGGTGCTGGTGCGCATCTTCTGCTGCTCCTCCGCCGCGGCGAACGCGATGAAGTCCAGCGCGGTGCCCTTGTTCTTGGCGAACTTCGCGACCGCGTAGGAGTGGCCGCCGAGCGAGGAGACACCAGGTCCGTCGACACCGGGCAGCGGGGCGACGGCGAACTTGTCATTCACCTTCGATGAGCCGTCGGTGGCGGAGAACTTGGAGTAGACGTAGGGCCAGTTGCGCAGGAACATCAGCTTCCCGTCCTGGAAGGCCTGTCGGGACTCCTCCTCCTTCCAGGTGATCGCACCCTGGGGGATGGTGCCGTCCTTGAACGAGTCGCTGATCCACTGCAGGCCCTTCTGGGCCTCCGGGCTGTTCACCTCGACCTTGTTGTCCTTGACGATCGAGCCACCGGCGGAGTTGATCGCCTCGGACACGTTCACCGTGAGGCCCTCGTACTTCTGGAACTGACCGCCGTAGCAGTCGGCGTCCTTGGCCTCGGGCACCTTCTCCTTGATCTGCTTGCAGACGGTCTTGACCTCTTCGAGGGTCTTGGGCGCCGCGGTGATGCCGGCGGCATCCATCCAGTCCTTGCGATAGAAGAGCAGGCCACCGTCGGAGGTGACCGGGACGGCGTACAGCTTGTTGAAGTAGGTGGACGCGTCCACCGCCGGCTTCAGCATCTTCGAGGTGTCGAACTTGCCGTCGGGCAGCGCCTCGACGTACTGGTTGCCGGCGAACTCGGCGGTCCAGACGACGTCCATGTCGTAGACGGTCTGGTCGACGCCCTTGCTCTGATAGTTCCGGATCATCATGTTGCGCTGCTCGTCGGCGGAGTCGCTCAGCTCGATGAAGCTGACCTGCTGATCCGGGTTCTGCGCGTTCCACTTCTCGATGATCTGCGGGACCGCGTTCGAGGTGTCCTTGCCGGAGATGAACTGGATCGGACCGCGCTCGTCCCAGTTGGCCTGGGTCTGCTGACCGCCCGCACCACCGGAGGTGGAGCCCCCGCCACCACAGGCGGCGAGCAGGACCATCGTTCCGACGGCGGCGCCGGCGACGGAGATGCGTCCGATACGACGGGTGAATGACATGTCTGCCTCACTTCGTTGTGTCCGTGCTGCCCATGAGTTGCGATGCCCATGAGTTCTTTGAATGGGTGAGCGAGGCTCACACTAGACCGGCAAGTCCGGCTCTGAAACGTTCAGGAAAAGATTCTGCGCCCGATCGTTATCAAGTCCTGACCAAGCGATATGTAATTCATCGCGGGCCGATGTCGACCGCACGGAACACGCCAGAGGTCCGGCCTCAGCGCTCACAGATACAGGCCGGTGTGCCCGTCCGACAGCCGCTCCGCCGCCACCGCATGCAGATCCCGTTCGCGCAGCAGCACGTAGTCCTTGCCGCGCACCTCGACCTCGGCACGGTCCTCGGGATCGAAGAGCACGCGGTCGCCGACCTTGACGGTGCGGACGCTGGTGCCGGCCGCCACCACCGCACCCCAGGTGAGCCGGCGACCGATCGCCACGGTCGCGGGGATGACGATCCCGCCGCCACTGCGCCGTTCGCCGTTCTCCCCCTCGGTGGAGACCAGCACCCGATCGTGCAGCATCCGGATCGGCAGGGCCTCGTGGTCCTGTCCCCCCGTATCACTCACCGGTACGCCTCAGCATCACTCGCCGGTACGCCTCAGCCACCGGTTCAGGAATCCCCGTCCCGCTGCGCCCGGCGTACCACCGCGCGGGTGATCGCCATCAGCGCCACGAAGCCTGCGACCGAACCGGCGATCATCGCGATCCGGTCGAGTCGCCATTTTCCCGAGGCGGTCTGCACCTGATCCTTGGCGTTGTCGAACTCACCCTGGACGAAGCTCTTGAAGCCCTCGACCTGGCGGCGCTTCACGTTGGTGGGGTGCACCTCGTCGATCAGGCGCTCCAGGTTGGCCGACAACCGGGTGCGCGCGGCCGCCAGATCGGCTTCGATCTGCGAGCGGCTGCGGGAATTCTGGTCTGCCACTTGGGGACTCCTCGTCGCGTGTCGTCACGTTCGGACGTACGCCCGGTCAGGGGCGCGGCGTCTCAGGGACAGTTACGCAGCCTAGTACAACCGGACGCGTCCGGATGCCGGGGGCGAGACACCGGGTGTCGGGGCCGATGGCGGCTGTCGGGGTGCATGGCTAGGGTTTGGCCATGACCACGCGACTCGCTCCCGGAGACACCGCCCCGCCGTTCACCCTGACCGACTCCACCGGCACCCAGGTGTCCCTCGCCGACCAGGCCGGCCGCCGCGTGGTGGTCTACTTCTATCCCGCGGCGATGACCCCCGGGTGCACCACCCAGGCGATCGATTTCACCGCGGCGATGAACGAGTTCGAGGCCGCCGGTGTCGACGTGCTCGGGATCTCCCCCGACAAGCCGGAGAAGCTCGCGAAGTTCGCCGAGAAGGAGTCGATCGCCTTCCCGCTGCTCGCCGACCCGGACAAGCAGGTGATGACGGCCTACTCCGCCTACGGCACCAAGACGATGTACGGCAAGCAGGTCGAGGGCGTGATCCGCTCCACCTTTGTCGTCGATGTGGACGACCAGGGGGCCGGCACGATCGCCCTGGCGCAATACAACGTGCGCGCCACCGGGCACGTCGAGCGGTTGCGCCGCGAGATCGGCATCTGAGAGCCGATTCCACCGGTGCCACAGCCCCGGTCCGCACCCCTACACTGGGCGCAGGCCGAAGTGGTGGAACTGGTAGACACGCAGGATTTAGGTTCCTGTGCGCACGCGCGTGAGGGTTCGAGTCCCTTCTTCGGCACGGCCGTGCGTGCGACATGATGGGGCGTCGAGCCAGATCAAGAAAGTATTACCCACCCGGAAGTGCCCCCACACGACCGGGATCGGGATTAAGGAGCAACACCGTGGAAACAGTCAAGACCCGAGACACTGCTGCCGCGGAAGAAGCCGCCCGGATCTGGGCGAAGGCCACCGCCAAACGCGACGAGAACCAGGCCAGCGACGCCAACAGCGATGAGGCCGTCGGCCTGATCGAGGAGACGCTGAACCACTCCGAGCGTTCCTTCCTGCTCTACCTCACCACCGAGGAGGGGATGATGGCCTTCGCCGCCATCGAGCCCTCCCGGGACGCCGACGAGACCGTCGGTGAGATCCGCTACCTCGGCGTGGCCCCGGGCCACTGGGGTGAGGGCTGGGCCCGGCGGCTGCTGGTCGCCGTCCCCGGTGCGCTGCGGGAGAACGAGTTCGGCTCCGGTGAGTTGTGGGTGTACGCCGACAACATCCGCGCGATCTTCGTCTACGAGGCGATGGGCTGGATCGGCACCACCGAGACCCGCCGGCACCCGGTCACCAACCGGGTCGAGCAGAAGTTCGTGCTCAAGCTCGGCTGAGCGGCAGGCGCTCAGGTCCGGCGGCGGTAACTCACCCAGCTGAATCCGTCGCGATCCTCCCGGGCGGTCTCGGTCCACTCGGCCGGGTCGACCGGGGGGAAGTGGGTGTCGCCGGCCAGGTCGGCGTGCACCTCGGTGATCTCCAATGCGTCGGTGCGCGGCCAGGCCTGGGCGTACACCTCGCCGCCGCCGAAGATCCAGACCCGCTTCCCGGTCGCGAGCGCGGCGTCGATGGCCTCGTCGAGGTCACCGAAGACGCGTACGCCGTCAGCGGTCCAGTCGGGATTGCGGGTCACCACATAGGAGTCGCGGCCGGGCAGCGGCCGCCCGATGGATTCGTAGTTCTTGCGGCCCATCACCAGCACCCCGCCCATGGTCAGTGCCTTGAGGTGGGCGAAGTCCTCGCGATGCCGCCAGGCCAGGTCGTTGTCGGCGCCGATCACGCCGTTGGCCGCGACCGCCGCGATGGCGGTGACACTCACACCGCCACCGGTGCCTTGATGCCCGGATGCGGGTCGTAGTCGCGCACCTCGATGTCGTCGAAGCCGAAGCCGTCGATGTCGCGTACCACCGGGTTGAGCCGCAGCGTCGGCAGCGGCCGGGGCTCGCGGGCGAGCTGGGTGCGGCACTGTTCGAGGTGGTTGCTGTAGATGTGCGCGTCACCGAGGGTGTGCACGAACTCCCCGACCCGCAGATCGGTGACCTGGGCGATCATCTGGGTGAGCAGGGCGTAGGAGGCGATGTTGAACGGGACGCCGAGGAAGATGTCGGCCGAGCGCTGGTAGAGCTGGCAGCTCAGCCGGCCGCGCTGGTCCGGATCGTCGGCGGCCGCCGGGGCGACATAGAACTGGAAGAAGGTGTGGCAGGGCGGCAGCGCCATCTCCTCCAGCTGGCCGACATTCCACGCCGAGACCAGATGCCGGCGGGAGTCGGGGTTGCTGCGCAGGCCCTCGATCAGCCGGGCGATCTGGTCGACGTGCCCGCCGTCGGGTGTCGGCCAGGAGCGCCACTGCACCCCATAGACCGGACCGAGCTCGCCGTCGTCGTCGGCCCACTCGTCCCAGATGGTGACCTTGTTCTCGTGCAGCCAGCCGATGTTGGAGTCGCCGCGGAGGAACCAGAGCAGCTCACCCACGACCGAGCGCAGATGCACCTTTTTCGTGGTGAGCAAGGGGAAACCGGCCGCCAGGTCGAACCGCAGCTGCGGTCCGAAGATGCTCAGCGTCCCGGTGCCGGTGCGGTCGGTCTTCTCGACGCCCTCATCCAGCACCCGCTGCACCAGATCCAGATACTGCCTCATCGGGTCTCCTCCCCCACCAGCCGCACCAGGTGCGGCACCATCGCCCGGATCGCCTGGCCACGATGGCTGATCGCGTCCTTCTCGGCGGCACTCAGCTCGGCGGTGGTCCGGGTCTCACCGTCGGGCACGAAGATCGGGTCGTAGCCGAAGCCATTCTCCCCCGCCGGGCTGACAGCCAGCCGCCCCGGCATCAGTCCGTGGGTGACCTGGCTGCGGCCGTCGGGCAGCACCAGCGCCAACGCGCTGACGAACTGGGCGCCGCGGCGTTCGGCCGGTACGTCGGCGAGCTGGCGCAGCAGCAGGTCCAGATTGTCGGTGTCGGTCGCACCCGGGCCGGCCCAGCGCGCGGAGCGTACCCCCGGCATGCCGTTCAGCACGTCGACCGCGATGCCGGAGTCGTCGGCGAGTGCGGGCAGCCCGGTGGCGGCCACGCAGGCCCGGGCCTTGAGCAGCGCATTGCCCTCGAAGCTCAGCTCGGTCTCGGCCGGTTCCGGATAGCGCTCGAAGTCCGCCAGGCCGAGCACCTGGATGCCCTCGCGTTCGCTGACCCGGCGCAGTTCGGTCAGCTTCTTGGCGTTGTTGGTGGCCAGCACGACGCGCGCGCCGGCCGGTACCGCGGGGGTCACGAGCTCGCGCCCGCCTTCAGCGCCTGCTGCTGCAATTCGGTCAGCTCGGCGCAGCCGTGGGCGCCCAGATCGAGCAGCTTGTTCATCAGCTCCCGGTCGAAGGGGGCGCCCTCGGCGGTGCCCTGCACCTCGATGAAGCGGCCGTCGCCACCCATCACGATGTTCATGTCCACCTCGGCGGTGGAATCCTCGGCATAGTTGAGATCCAGCACCGGGGTGTCCCCGACGACGCCGACGCTGACCGCGGCGACCGAACCGGTCAGCGGCTCACCGGCGAGCAGGTTGCGTTCCCGCAGCCAGGACACCGCATCGGCGAGCGCGACGTAGGCGCCGGTGATCGAGGCGGTCCGGGTGCCGCCGTCGGCCTGCAGCACGTCGCAATCCAGCACGATGGTGTTCTCCCCGAGCGCCTGGTAGTCGATCACCGCGCGCAGGCTGCGGCCGATCAGCCGGGAGATCTCATGGGTACGCCCGCCGATCCGGCCCTTGACGGCCTCCCGGTCGGAGCGGTCGTGGGTGGCCCGCGGCAGCATCGCGTACTCGGCGGTCACCCAGCCCAGCCCGGAGCCGCGGCGCCAACGGGGCACGCCCTCGGTGACGGAGGCGGCGACCAGCACCCGGGTCATCCCGTATTCGACGAGCACCGAACCCTCGGCGTGATCGAGCCAGTTCCGGGTGAACCTCACCTCCCGGAGCTGGTCTTGGGCACGGCCATCTCCACGGGTGTCGCTCATGGGCGTCAGTCTAGCGAGATCACCATGCCCGGCTCGGCCAGCAACACGTCGCCGTCGACGTGCGGCCGGGCCTCGGCGAAGACCTGCTGGGGGTCGTGCCAGGGCGGGATGTGGCTGAGCAGCAGCCGGGGTACGCCGGCCGCGGCGGCGTGTTCGGCGGCCCAGCGGCCGGTCAGGTGCACATCCAGCGGCAGGTCGTCGGCCGCCAGGAAGGCGGCCTCGGCCAGCAGCAGGTCGGTGCCGCGGGCCAGCTCGATGAGTGCGGGATTCGGGCCGGTGTCGCCGGTGTAGACCAGTGCGCTGCCGTCGGCCTCGACGCGGATCGAGTAGGCCTCGCATCCGTGCCGGGCCGCGATGGTGGTCACCGTGAAGGGGCCGATCCGCTGGCTGGGCTGCCAGGTCTCGAAGGTGCACCACCAGTCGGTGACCTCGTCGGGAAACGGTTCGTACGCCCGGGTCATCCGCTCCGGCGCGTTCGCCGGGGCGTACACCGGGATCGCCGGCCAGGGCGCGGTCGGCGAGAAGGTGGCCGCGACATTGAACGCGCACAGGTCGAGGCAGTGGTCGGGATGCAGGTGGGACAGCGCGATCGCGTCCACCCGGCGCGGATCGATGGCCCCCCACAGGCCGCCGAAGCCACCCGGGCCGAGGTCCAGCAGCAGCCGGAAATCGTTGTGGGTGACGAGATAACAGCTGGCCGGGTTGCCCGGACCCGAGGTCGATCCGGAGCAACCGATGACGGTGAGTTCCACGCCCCGAGGCTAGCGGCCACCGCACGCTCATCGAGTAGGCCGCCATGCGCAGCGGCCCTCCCACGCTCATCGAGTAGGCCGCCATGCGCAGCGAAGCGGAGCAATGGCGGCCGTGTCGAGATGAGCAGACCGCAGCCTGCCCTGATTCCCCACCAGAGCGACGAATCGTCCCGTACCGGCACCGTTCTGAGCCCATTCGGAATTTGTGGCTCGATCCACGAATCGGCCCCGTTACCCATTGATCGCAGATCGAGCCGCAGATTCCGACGAGCCAGCGGGGTTCATCTCGACACGGTCGCTGCGCGACCTACTCGATGAACGTAAGGGCGACCTGCTCGAACGAACGCCCTCAGGCGTACTGGCGCACGTCGGCGACCAGGCCGCCGATCAACCGCCGGCCGATGCCCTCGAAGCGTTCCGGGTTGCCGGTGGTGAGGAACTCGCGCCGCCCCTCCCGCGGGCCGGAGCGCAGCAACCCCAGTTCGGTCAACCGGGCGTAACAGGCCTGGGCGCACTCGTCGGCGCTGGAGACCAGGGTGACGCCGTCGCCGAGCAGATAGGACAGCGGGCCGGTGAGCAACGGATAGTGGGTGCAGCCGAGGATCAGCGTGTCGATCCCGTCGGCCTGCAGGGGCGCCAGATAGCCCCGCGCGGCATCGAGCAGCTCGTGACCACCGGTGATGCCGGCCTCCACCAGCGGAACGAATCGGGGGCAGGCCTGCGTACTGAGGCGGACCTGCGGGGCCGCGAAGAAGGCGTCGTCATAGGAACCGGAGGCCGCGGTGGCCTCGGTGCAGATCACCCCGATCCGGCCGTTGCGGGTGGTCTGCACCGCGCGCCGGGCGGCCGGCAGGATCACATCGACGACCGGCACCGAATACCGTTCGCGGGCGTCGCGGAGCACCGCGGAGGAGGCGGAGTTGCAGGCGATCACCAACGCCTTCACCCCGAGTGAGACCAGGTGGTCCAGGCATTCCAGGGCGTACTCGCGGACCTCGCCGAGGGTCTTCTCGCCATAGGGGGCCCGGGCGGTGTCACCGAGATAGATGATGTCCTCACCGGGCAGCTGGTCGACGATGGCACGGAGCACGGTGAGCCCGCCGAAGCCGGAGTCGAAGATGCCGATGGGCGCGTCGGGGTCGATCGAGGTCACGGTCCCCCATTGTGCCCCGGCCGCGGCACCGGGTCCGCCAACCGGGCCGCTCACCCGGGCCGATTGGCGGCGATCACCTCGTCCAGACCGAGCGCGCCGGCCAGGCCCCGTTCCTTCGCGGCGGCCACCCAGCCGGCCTCGGCCCGCGCCACCTCGCGCGCCGCGGCCAGCACCTCGGCTGCGGCGGCGGCCGGGACCACCACGATCCCCGTCGCGTCGGCGCGGACGATGTCACCGGGTTCGATGCGGATCCCCGAGCAGTCGATCGGCACGTTGATCGCACCGGGCCCGGCGAGGGTCTGCTTGCCCGGTACCGAGGCGCGGGCGTACGCCGACAACCCGGTCTCGGCAATCCCCTCCAGGTCACGGATCGCGCCGTCCACGACGATGCCGACCCCGCCCCGTTCGGCGACGACGCCGGCGAAGATCTCACCGATCAGGGCGGCCTCGGTCCAACCACCGCCGTCGATCACCACCACATCACCGGGCTGCACCTCGTCGGCGGCACGCAGCGGATAGAGCAGGTCCCCGGGGTTGGTCCACACGGTCAGCGCCGGGCCGCAGAAGTCCTGCTGCCCGACCAGCCGCCGGATCGCACTCGGGAACACCTGGACCAACGGGGAGGCGTCCGCCAGATTCCCGGTCTCGATCTCCCAGAGCGCGGCGACCAGGTCACGATCCGGACGGTCGATGTCGATGTTCAGGGTCCAGGGCTGCTGGTTGCGGTTCACGGCGGCTCCTTCTCGCGGTTGCGTGCCACCAGTCTGGCCGACCGCGGAATCGGGCAGCATGCCTTCCATGGACGAGCTCGGTTTCTATTTCGGCATGCACCCCTTCGGCGCGGTGGCGATCGTGGTGTCGACCGTGCTGCTCTATCTGGTGTTCAGCCTGATCCTGTCCCGATTCGGGCAGCGGTTGTACGCCTCCCCGTCGAGTCTGGAACTGGCGATCGTCACGGTGCTCGGGGCGATCGTGGGCCGCTCGATCCTCGGCCAGGTGCCGACCCTGGGCGGCGGCCTGCTGGCGCTGGCCACCCTGCTCTGCCTGGAGGCGATCGCCGGCCGGGTACGCCGCGGCATGCAGCAGGGTCGCCGCCAAGCAGCACCGCGCCACCGCGATCGTGGTCGACGGCCACCTCGAGACCCGCGAGCTCACCCGGTTGCGGCTCGATGAGTCCTCACTGTGGGCGGCGCTGCGCGGGGCCGGGGTCTGCGACCTGGGTGAGGTGGCGCTGGCCGTGTTGGAGGCCAACGGCCGGATCAGCGTGCTGCGCACCGGTCAGCAGATCCACCCGGCCACCCTGACCGGCGTACGCCATTCCGATGAGTTGCTGCGCCGGCTCAATCCTGGTCGTCGGTGAGTTCGATGAGGACGCCCTGCAGATAGGCCAGCCAGTCCATCACCGCGGCCAGCACCGACCGGGGATCGTCATCGGGAAGATGCTGGAGCTCCTCCATCGATTCCTCGTCGTCGACACCGAGTCGGCTCGCCAGCACCAGCCGCAGCGCGTTCAGGCTCTTCAACCAGGCGGGCACCTGGGCCGCCGGGATCAGCACCGGCCGCTGCCGGAGCGCCTCCCGCAGCACCTCCAGATCACCCAGCTTGCGGCGCCGCAGTTCCCCCTCCGAATAGCGGCGGTGCTCGGAGGCGGCCTGCGGATCATGCGGATAGGGGTTCGGGAAGAGCCGTTGCAGGGCCGGATCCTCCAGCGGCTCCGGCTCATCGGGGCTCTCGGCCAGGTCGGCCTCCCACAGGGCGAACGGATCCTCGTCGTCGCTGGTGGCGGGGGGTTCGGGCTGGTCGGCGCTGAGCAGTTCGGTGAGCTGCTCGGTGAGCGAATCCAGCAGGCCGATGTCGTCATCGGTCAGATAGAGAGAGACGGTCTCACCGTCATAGTCGAAGCGGGCCACGCTACTCCGACCGATCCAGGGTCGCCCACAGGCCGAAGTCGTGCATGGCGTTGCAGTCGCGTTCCATCTCTTCGCGCGAACCGGTCGCCACGATCGCCTTGCCCTCGTTGTGCACCTGCAGCATCAATCGTTGCGCCTTCGCCTTCGGATAGTGGAAGTAGGTCACGAAGACATGGGTGACATAGATCTGGGTGTTCACCGGGTCGTCCCAGACGATCGTCACCCACGGGGTCTGCCGCAGCGCCTGATCGCTCGGGCGCTCGGCGATCGCGGTCCCGCCCTGCTGGTCGGGGTTCCCGGGTGTGACGGACATGGATCCCATGATGGCAAACCGCCGCCGACGCCACCAAAGCGTGGGCGCTAGCCTGTCCCGGTGACCACCGCGGAACCGCGCCCCAGCAGCGCCCTGCTCACCGATCATTACGAGTTGACCATGGTCCGGGCCGCCCTCGGCTCCGGCACCGCCGATCGGCACTCGGTCTTCGAACTCTTCCCCCGCCGACTGCCCGAGGGCCGTCGCTATGGGGTGGTCGCCGGGGTCGGGCGGGCACTCGATGCGATCGAGGATTTCCGCTTCGACGAGGCGGAGCTGGAGTTCCTGCGCAGCCACGGCATCGTCGATGACGCCACCGCCGACTGGTGCGCGAACTACCGCTTCACCGGCAACGTCTGGGGGTACGCCGAGGGCGAGGTCTACTTCCCCGGTTCCCCGCTGCTGGTCGTCGAGGGCACCTTCGCCGAGGCGTGCGTGCTGGAGACCGTGCTGCTGTCGATCTACAACTACGACTCCGCGGTCGCCTCGGCGGCCTCCCGGATGGTCGCGATGGCGCAGGACCGGCCGTGCATCGAGATGGGGTCGCGGCGCACCAACGAGGGGGCCGCGGTCGCGGCCGCGCGGGCGGCGTACGTCGCCGGATTCGGCGCCAGCTCGAATCTGGAGGCCGGCCGGCGCTACGGCGTACCGACCACCGGGACCGCGGCGCACTCGTTCACGCTGCTGCACGATTCCGAGTCCGACGCCTTCGCTGCCCAACTGGCGGCGCTGGGCAGCGACACCACTCTGCTGGTCGACACCTACGACGTCGAGGAGGCGGTACGGACCGGGGTCCGGCTGACCGAGGGCCGCCTCGGTGCGGTCCGGCTCGATTCCGGGGATCTACCGGAGACCTCGAAACAGGTCCGCCAGCTGCTCGACTCGCTGGGCGCCACCGACACCCGGATCATCGTCACCTCCGACCTGGACGAGTGGCAGATCGCCGCGCTGGCCTCGGCGCCGGTGGACGGTTACGGCGTCGGTACGAACCTGGTCACCGGATCGGGGCATCCGACCTGCGGTTTCGTCTACAAGCTGGTCGCCCGCGCGACCGGTACCGGCCCGGACGCGGAGCTGCTGCCGGTGGCGAAGAAGTCGGTCAACAAGACCTCCGTCGGCGGCCGCAAGTTCGCGCTGCGCCGGCTGGATGAGGACGACCAGGCCACCGAGGAGGTGATCGGCATCGGCACCCCGCCCGACGGTGATCACAACGACCGCCCGCTGCTCACCGAGCTGGTCCGCGGCGGTGAGATCGTCGGCCGGACCTCGCTCGATCAGGCCCGCGAACGGCACCGTTCCTCGCTCGCCGAGCTGCCGCTGGCCGCCCGCAAGATGTCCCGCGGCGAGGCCGTGATCCCGACCACCTACCTCTGAAGATGTCAGGGGTTATGCACAGTCCGCGAGACTGGGGCCGTGAGATCGACCCCAAGGGATTGGAGATGCGATGCGCGCCTTGATCGTGGTGGATGTGCAGAACGATTTCTGCGAGGGCGGTTCGCTGGCGGTGACCGGCGGTGCGGCCACCGCGCGGGCGATCACCGAGCTGCTCGCCGGTGCGCACGGTTACGACCTGGTGGTCGCGACCAAGGACCACCACATCGATCCCGGTGCGCACTTCTCCACCGACCCCGACTTCGTGGACAGCTGGCCGCCACACTGCGTGGTCGGTACGCCGGGCGAGGATTTCCATCCCGAGTTGGGTTTCCGGGACTTCGCGGAGATCTTCCGCAAGGGTGAGTACGCCGCCGCGTACTCCGGTTTCGAGGGCGCCGGCGGTGACGGCAGCACGCTCGCGGACTGGCTGCGGGAACGCGGGGTGGACAGTGTCGACGTGTGCGGGCTGGCGACCGACTACTGCGTTCGCGCCACCGCCGTCGATGCCGCCGGTGCGGGTTTCCGGACCACGGTGCTGCTGCCGCTCACCGCGGCGGTCGCGCCCGACCGGATCACCGACACCTACGCCGCCTGGCGGGCCGCCGGGGTGGCCACCGAGGGCGAACTGACCTCGTGACTTCGACTCGCTCGTTCCTCGCTCGATGAGCGTGCGCTTCAGCGCACGCCGATAGCGCGGAACTGGACACTGACCCGGGGGCCGACCCGCTGGGTGGTCTTGGCGATGCCGTGCTCCCAGGTGCGCTGGCAGGAGCCGCCCATCACCAGCAGATCGCCGTGGCCGAGCGCGAAGCGGTGCCGCGTGCCCCCGCCGCCGCGCGGCCGCAACCCGAGCGTCCGGGCCGACCCGAGGGAGAGGATCGCCACGATCGTGTCGACATCCCGGCCGCGGCCCAGGGTGTCACCGTGCCAGGCGACCGAGTCGGCGCCGCTGCGATAGAGGCAGAGGCCGGCCGAGACCAACTCCTCCCCCAGCTCCGGCAGATAGTGCGCGCTGAGCCGACGGCGGGCCTCGGCCAGCCCGGGATCGGGCAGCATCGCGCCCTGGTCATAGAAGCAGGTGAGCCGTGGCACATCGACCTCACGGTCATACATCCAGCGCCGCTCGGCCTGCCAGGGGACATGTTCCAGCAGCCGCTGGAACAGCGGATCGGACCCGGTCAGCCAGCCGGGCAGGTGATCCACCCAGGCGGTGCCGGAGAGCCGGGTCCGCGCGGCACCGGTCAGCGGCGCGAACCCGTCCAGCGGATCGGGCAGCGCGACATCCAACAACGAGGACTGCGATTCGATCACCTGTACGAGTGTACCCGCTTCCGTCGCCACCGCAACGGGTCGCTAGGTTCGAGGTCATGACCGATCGCAGCACCACCCTGCCCACCGCCTCCGCCGCCGCGCTCGGCGTACGCCAGGACGCACTCGAGGCCTTCGTGACCGCACTCGAGCAGAACGGGGTGGAGCTGCACGGACTGGCGGTGGTCCGCCGCGGCCACCTGGTGCAGCTCGGCGCCTGGACGCCCTGGCAGCAGCAGCGGCCCACCCTGGCGTACTCGGTCAGCAAGACCGTCACCGCGAGCTGTGTCGGCATCGCGATCGGCGACGGTCTGCTGAGCCTCGACGACCGGGTGGTCGAGGTGCTGGGTCCGGAGGTGACCGGCCCGGTCGCCCCCGGGGTGGAACAGATCACCGTGCACCAGTTGCTGTCGATGGCGACCGGGCACACCGTCGACACGCTCCCGGCGATGCTGTGGAAGAGCGATCCGATCCGCGCCTTCTGCGGGCAGGCGCCGCAGGCGGAACCGGGCAGCGTGTTCTGCTACAACAACGGCGCCACCTGGCTGCTCGGCGAGCTGGTACGCCGCGTCACCGGTGAGCGGCTGGTCGACTTCGCCACCCGCCGTTTCCTTGCCCCATTGGGAATCACCGATCTGCACTGGCAGGAGTCATTCGGCGCGGAGTTCGGCTTCTCCGGTTGTTTCCTCACCGTGGAACAGAGCGCGGCGATCGCCGAACTCTACCGCTGCGACGGGGTCTGGCAGGGCGAGCGGCTGCTGCCCGAGGGCTGGGTGGAACGGGCCAGCAGGGAGCAGATCTCGACCGCCGGTGAGGAGAACGCGCACAGCGCGATGGGCTACGGCTATCAGCTGTGGTGGCACCCCGACGGTTTCCGGCTCGACGGGGCCTTCGCCCAGTACGGCATCGTGCTGCCCGAGCAGGAGGCCGTGATCGCGGTGACCAGCGGCAACTTCCCCTCGCTCGGGGTGATGTCGGCGGTGCTGGAGCACCTGCAACCCGGCCTGGCACCGTTGACCGACAATCCTGTGCAGGCAGGAGATCCGGAGCAGATCAGCGGCCTCGAGGTGCCCTGGCCGGCCGGTGACGGTGATCCGGTGGGTCCGGTGCGGACCGCGGGCCCGGTGCGCAACGAGCAACCGGCCGAAGCCCTGGACCAGTGGTGGTTCCCGGCGCTGGCCGATGCCGCCGTCGGTGCTCAACAGGGTGGCTGGCAGCTGCAGCTCACCCTCGCCGGGCAGCCCACCGCGGTCGATCTGGGCACCAGTGCCTGGCTGACCACCGAACTCGTCGCCGAGCAGGGCCACCGCGTCCCGGTCGCGACCCGCTGCCGGCGGGACGGTGCGACGACCACGGTCTCCCTGGCCTTCATCGACACCCCGCACCGGCTGACGCTCACCCTGACCGAGGACGGTGCCGTGCAGCGCTGGAACTGCCCGCCGCTGAACGGCGCCCCGCTGGCCGGGCTCAGCGTCGACTACGAGACGGTGACCCCGAACCGGGCCTGAGCCGGGCTCACTCGCCCGGATAGGAGCCGATGCTCCACTCGTTGCCCTCCGGGTCACGCACCGTCGAACCACGGCCGCCGTAGTCCATGTCCTCGGGTTCGCGGATGCTGGTCCCACCGGCGGCGAGGGCGCGGGCGTGCACCCGGTCCACCTCGGCGTCGGTGTCGACCACCAGATAGACCCCGCCGGTGCCGACCCGCGAGTCCTTCGCATGCTCGGAATCGGGGCGTACCGAACCGGCCATCAGGCCGCCGTTGTCGCGCCAGCGGAACTGCGAGTGTTCGACCCGGGTGGGATCGGACTCGTCGCGGACCACGAGCACCTCGACGAAGCCGAGCTCGGTGAGGAAGGCGGCACCGGTGTCGAAGTCGCGATAGATCACCGAGGGGAACAATTGTGGCTTTGGCATGTCATCAGCGTGCTTCCTGGGTGCGCGGATCGTCTTGAAGGATTGGGAAGTCATCGGCCAGCGAGCGCCGCGGTGACAGGCCGCAGAGTTCGGACCATTCCCGGCTCAGGTGCGCCTGGTCGCTGAAACCGAAGCGGTACGCGGCTTCCGCCAGGGCGAGTCCGGCCCGGACCGCGCCGCGGGCACGATCGAAACGGGCCACCCGGGCGAGTTGCTTCGGGGGGAGGCCGAACTCCTGGCGGCAGCGGTTCTGCAGTTGCCGTCGGGACCAGCCCACCTCGGCGGCGACGGCCTCGATCCGCGCCCCGGGGCGTCCCAGCAGGTGCCAGGCATGGTCGAGTTCGGCCGGGACGGTGCTGACCCGGTCACCGGCGCGGGAGAGCAGCTGCGCCTCGAGCAGGTCGAATCGGGTCTCCCAATCGGTCGCGCCGGCGATCCGGTCGTGCACCGCGGTCGGTACGCCGAGCTCGGCAGCACCCGTGAGATCGTTCGCCAGCGCACCGATCGGCGTCCCGAAGAAGCTCCGGAACCCCTGTGGCGTAAGCGAAAGCTGGATGCCGCACTGGCGGCCGTGGGTATGCACCAGGGACGGTCTGGTGTGCAGCCCGGCGACCATGAACCAGTTCTGCTCGGAGCGGCCGGGATCGTGGGCCCAGCCGACATCGATGGGTTCGGCGAAGGCGAGGATCACCGTCGCCCCGGGCGAGGGCACCCCGAAGTGCACCGCCCGTGGGTCGGTGATCAGGTCGTAGCCGACCATCGGCCCGGCGAGCAGGCCCCGCAGACCCGGATGCACCGGGCGTACGCCCCCAGCCATGCCTGCAGTCTAGAACCTGGCGCTCCTCGAGGTGCGTCAGGATTCGCCGTTGATGCCCTCGTCCATCAGCCTGCAGGCGGCCGCGGCCCGGTCGCTGGTGAACACGTCCTCGAGCAGCATCGGCTCACCGTCGGGGCCGGTGAGCGGGACCCGCCAGTTCGGGTACTCGTTGGTGGTGCCCGGCTGGTTCTGGGTGCGGCGGTCGCCGACGGCGTCGGTGAGGGACAGGTTCAGCATCCGGGAGCGGGTGAGCAGCAGGAAGCGGTGCAGCGCCAGCACCACCGCGGCGGGGTCCTTCGTGCCGTCCTCGTCGGCGTCGATCAGACCGTGGCGGTGCAGCACCTTCATCCATTGCTCCCGCTCACCACGGTCGTGCTCCAGCTCCTGATCCAGCGAGTCGGTGAGCAGCCCGAGCCGGTGTCGCAACCGGACATGATCGCCGGCCAGGTAGCCGAGTGTCGGCGGCAGATCGTGGGTGGTCACCGAGGCCAGACAGTATTCGCGCCATTCGTCCGGTTCGTAGGGGCGCCCGCCGGGGACCTCCCAGTCCTGTTCGAACCAGAGGATCGAGGTGCCCAGGATCCCGCGCGCCGAGAGGTAGTCACGGACCCACGGTTCGACTGTGCCGAGATCCTCCCCGACGACCAGAGCACCGGCCCGATGTGCTTCCAGGGCGAGGATTCCGATCATCGCCTCGTGGTCGTAACGCACGTAGGTGCCCATCGTCGCGGGCAGCCCGAGCGGCACCCACCAGAGCCGGAACAGGCCGATGATGTGGTCCACCCGGATGCCGCCGGCGTGCCGCAGGATTCCGGCGACCATGTCGCGGAACGGCCGGTACGCCAACTCCACCAGGCGATCGGGACGCAGCGGCGGCTGCCCCCAGTCCTGCCCGCGCTGGGTGAACTGGTCCGGCGGTGCGCCGACCGAGACCGATCCCGCGAAAGCGGAACCGAGCGCCCAGGCGTCCGCCCCGGCGGGGTTCACCCCGACCGCGAGGTCGTGCACGATGCCGAGCTCCATGCCCGCCTCGACAGCAGCGGCCTGCGCGGTGCGGAACTGTTCGTCCAGGCACCACTGCAGCCACTGATGGAACTCGATCTCCTCGTCATTCTCGTCCCGGAATCGTTGCACCGCAGAGGTTTCCGGGCTCTGGTACTCCTCCGGCCACTGCCGCCAGTCGGGGCCGAGGGCGAGGCTCAGCGCGCTCCAGGTGGCGAAGTCGAGCAGCCCCTGACCCTCCCGGTCACGATAGGCCGCGAAGGCGTACTCCCGACCGGGTCGTCGACCGGCGGCGTGCACCAGCCGCAGGGCGGGCTCCTTGGCCAACCAGACCTGGTTGCGGTCGATCGCGTCCAGCTCAACGACGCGGCGCTGCACCTGGTCGAACAGGCCGCGGATCCGGGCCCGCTCACCGGGCTGCAGGTCGGCGTACTCGGCGATCGCCTCCACCCGCAGATAGATCGGGTTGAAGAACCGCCGGCTGGTCGGCAGATACGGGGAGGGCTCCATCGGCACCTGCGGTTCGGCCGCGTGCATCGGGTTCACCAGCACGTATCCGGCCCGGTATTGGCTCGCCGACCAGACGGCCAGATCGGTGAGATCGGTCAGGTCGCCGATCCCCCACGATCCGTTCGACCGCACGCTGTAGAGCTGGGTCGCCAACCCCCAGGTGCGCCGTTTTCCCAGACTGGCGGGAAATCCGAGGAACTTCGGGGTGACGATCAGCGTGCCGGTGGCATCCAGCTCACCGGAATCGGCGCGCAGCGTGTGATAACCCAGCGGCAGATCCGCGGGCAGTGCGAAGCTCGCCTCGCCGAGCAGCTGGCCGTCGATCTCGCGGTCGGGTTCCCAGTTCTCGAGCTGGACCAGCTCGCGCGTCGTGCCGTCCTCCAGCTCGAGGCGCACCGTGACCGGATCGCCGGCCGGTACGTGCACGACGACCTCACGCAGATCGCCCTCGGTGAGGACCAGACAGGACGGCAGCATCCGTCGCCAGCCGGCGTTCCGATGCTCGGCGAGCGCGGCCTCCGGATCGCTCACCTCGACACCGAGTGCGGTGAGCACCGCGGTCAGGGTCTCGGCGGCGACGGTGGTGGGCCGATCCTTCCAGTCCAGGAATTCGGTGGCGACGCCGTGGGCGGCCGCCAGCGCGGCGAGGGCGGGAGCTGGGCTGGCCGCACCCTCGGGGGTGTCCGATCCGCTCACGGCCTCAGCGCTCCCGGACGACCTGGGTGCGGGCCGGCTTGTCGTGCAGCGCCTGCCGGTTCCGGTCCCAGAGCGGGAAGAGATAGTCGAGCAGGCCGAGCAGCGGGACCAGACCCATCAGCTGGGTGACCAGCGGGCGGATCACCGCGGTCCCCCAGCGCAGACCGCGGGGGCTGCGGCCCTGCCCGAGGGGCACCACCCGCAACCCGGTGGCGAGCTTGCCCAGGGTCGCGCCGCGGGAGCGCAGCATCAGCGCCTGGTAGACGATGAAGGCGACCAGGGTCAGGGCCTGCACGGCGACCATCTGCGGGGTGACGATCAGCTGGACCACCTGGCCCAGGTCGAGCTGGGTGCCGGTGGTCATCACCTCGGTGAGGTAGGCCTCGTAGGCACTCATCGACCGGGAGATGGCCGCATTCAACCCGGTCACCTGGGCGATCCCGTTGGTGACCAGGGAGAGCAGCATCCAGTCGATCACGAAGGCCAGCAGGCGCCAGCCCCAACTGGCCAACGGCACTCCGTCGGCCGTGGTGGCCATCGGTCCCGGGCGGCCGTATGCGGGCTGCATGCCTTGACCGGGTTGGCCGTAGGGGGCCTGACCGTAGCCACCCGGCTGCTGCCCATACCCCTGCTGGCCATAACCCTGCTGGCCGTAACCCTGCTGACCGTAACCCTGCTGACCGTACCCGGGTTGCTGGCCGTACGCGCCCGGCTGGGCGGCAGGCGCCGACTGCTCCATCGGGCGGGTGTTCCGGGTCCACTGCCAGCCGTCCCAGTAGCGCTCCTGACCATCGCGCGCGGGGTCGGGATACCAGCCACCGGGGGCCGCGTGCCGACCGGGGGGCGCGGGCGGGCTGCCTACCGGGATCTCGTCGCTCACGGGGCCAGTGTAGGGGCCGGGTGGCTGGTCACAGCCAGCTCAGGTACTGCCCGTGCGGGCCGGTCCGGGCCAGCGGTACGCCGTCGCGGGACAGCACGAACGAGGGCGGCCCGTCCCAGGCGGGCGCCCGCTCGCCGACCCCCGGGACCACCCGCTCCCCCTCGTTGGCGATCCACTGCACGCCCAGCCCTTCGACCAGGTCGAGATAGCGCTGCCGGTCCTCGCGCTGCAGATAGGCCAGCACCGCCGACCCGAAGACGACCACGGTGGCACCGGCGGGAGCTCGCTCGACCAACCCGGGGAGTTCGGCGAGCAGGTCCCCGCGGACGCGGGTGACGGGTACGCCGGCAGCGGTGTCGAGGGCGGTCGCGAGTCGCTGCTCGCGCTCGGGCTGATCCGGCCAGACCAGCGCACGCAGCCAGCGGGCGTCCTCGGCGTCGGCGGGGTCGAGCGGGTTGAGGTCGATCCCGGCCCGCCAGACGATCTCCGGCATCGTCTCGGGCAGCGGCGGCTTCGACTCGCGCTGCTGCCCGGTGTCGATGCGGCAGGTCAGCTCGGGGGCACCGTCACCGAGAGTGTGCACCCCGCCATCGGGCAGCAGCCAGCGATAGGCGTACCGATCGGGGACCAGACAGAGCCCGGCCGACATGCCGATCTCGATCAGCGCCAGCGGACCGGACAGGTCGGCGAACGCCGGCAGCAGGGTGGCGCAGCGACCGGGTTCGTTGGTCTGGGTGGCACAGGTCAGGATCACCTGTTCCAGCGCGGGCCAGTGCTCACCGACCCAGTCGAGCAGCGCGCCGCCCGGGTCGGTCGGCGCGTCGAGGAATCGCAATCCCCCAAGGAAAAGATTGGGCTGCCGCTTGGTCCCGGGCAACTTGTCCAGACGCTCCCGCAGCGGTTCGGCGGCCGGGTCGGTGGCGATCCATTCGCAGAGCCGCTGCCAGGTCGGCGACGAACCCGCCGCCTCCTCGGCGAACCAGGCGTACAGCTCCGCGATGCTCGCATCGGCATAGAAGTGCGATCCCTTCATGGCCGCACCCTAGCCCGCAGACCCGCCCGAGGAGCGGCGCAAGTACCACCGCTGAGCGACATCGGTGAAACCACCCACAATGGCGCGAAACCCCCACTGCAGTGGGGGTTTCACGCACCGGAGGGTGGTTTCACGCGGGGCTTCGACTCGCTCGTACCTCGCTCGCCCAACCACCGTGCAGCTCAGCTCGACACGCGCGGCATTGCTCCGCGTCGCTGCGCATGCCGCGCTACTCGATGAGCGTCAGGCGTTGTAGTCGGAGAGGTTGCCGCGCTTCTCCTGGTCACGCTCGATGGCCTCGAAGAGGGCCTTGAAGTTGCCCTTGCCGAAGCCCAGCGAACCGTGCCGCTCGATCAGCTCGAAGAAGACCGTCGGGCGGTCGCCGGAGTTGGTGGTGAAGATCTGCAGCAGGTAGCCGTCCTCGTCGCGGTCGACCAGGATGCCGCGCTTCTGCAACTCCTCGATCGGCACCCGGACCTCACCGATCCGCTCCCGCAGCTCCGGGTCCTCGTAGTAGGAATCCGGGGTCTGCAGGAACTCGACGCCCTGGGCGCGCATGTAGTCGACGGTGGCCAGGATGTCGTTGGTGGCCAGCGCCAGGTGCTGCGGGCCGGCACCGTCATAGAACTCCAGGTACTCATCGATCTGCGACTTCTTCTTCGCCACCGCCGGCTCGTTGAGCGGGAACTTGACCCGGTGGTTGCCGTTGGCGACGACCTTGCTCATCAGCGCGGAGTAGTCGGTGGCGATGTCGTCGCCGATGAACTCGGCCATGTTGGTGAAGCCCATCACCTTGTTGTAGAACTCCACCCACTCGTCCATCTTGCCGAGTTCGACGTTGCCGACGATGTGGTCCAGCGCCTGGAAGATCCGCTTCGGCGCACCCTCGGGCTTGCGGTAGGTCGAGGTCTTCTCGACATAACCCGGCAGGTAGACGCCGTCATAGTCCTTGCGGTCCACCAGGGTGTGCACGGTGTCGCCGTACGCCTGGATGGTCGCCATCCGGACGGTGCCGTGCTCATCGCTCAGATCGTGCGGCTCGACCAGGATGGTGGCACCGACCTTGCGGGCGTGCTCGATGCACTTGTCCACATCGGGCACGGTCAGCGAGATGTCCTGGACACCGTCACCGTGCTTGCGGTGGTGCTCGGCCAGCGGCGAGTCGGGAGCGACGACGCCCTTGAGCACGAACTTGATCGCGCCGGACTTCAGCACGTACGCCTTGTGGTCGCGTACGCCCTGCTCCGGGCCCTGGTAGCCGATCAGCTCCATGCCGTAGGCGGTCTGGAAGTAGTGGGCGGCCTGGGTGGCGTTGCCCACCACCCACACCATGGCGTCCCAACCGGTCACCGGGAACGGGTCGGAGTCGGCGTCGTACTCGACCAGACCGACGAGCTGTCGGAGCTGGGACAGGTCAAGCTCGGCGAGGCGTTCTTCATTGGTCAGCAGGTCAGTCATGAAGTAGATGCTGCGAATCGGCAACAATCTGCGCAAGCGATGCTCATCCAGGTGTACATTCTGACCAATTAGCGGGAGTCAGTGTGGACCCTAGGAGACAACGTGACCAGCGTCACTCACCCGATAGACGAACTGGACCGTCGCATTCTCGCGCTGTTCGCGGCCGAACCGCGGCTCGGCGTCCTGGAGGCCAGCCGGCGGCTCCGGGTGGCCCGCGGCACGGTGCAGGCCCGGTTGGAACGGATGCAGTCCAACGGGGTGATCACCGACTGGGCACCCACGGTGTCCCCGCAGGCCCTCGGCTACCGGGTGACCGCCTTCGTCACCTGCGAGATCGACCAGGGCGCCGGCCGGCGCCGGGTCGCCGAGCATCTGGAATCGATCCCCGAAGTGCTGGAGTGCTGGACGATCACCGGTGACGGTGACCTGTGGGTGCGGGTGGTGGCCCGCTCGAACGCCGACGTGCAGCGGGTGATCGACCAGATGCACACCGATGCCGGGGTGCTGCGCACCTCGACCCTGATCGGGCTGGAACGCGAGTTCGGGCACCGCACCGGACCGCTCGTGCAGCACACCGGTAAGGATTGACCCGTGCAACGACCCAACATCATCTACTTCCACACCCACGACACCGGCCGCTACATCGCCCCCTACGGCCACGCGGTGCCGACCCCGAACCTGCAGCGCCTGGCCGGCGACGGCGTCGTCTTCCGGCAGGCGTACGCCGCAGCGCCCACCTGCTCCCCCAGCCGCGCCGCCCTGCTCACCGGCCAGGCACCGCACACCGCCGGGATGCTCGGGCTGGCGCACCGCGGATTCGGACTGCACGACAACGGCCAGCACCTGCTGCACACACTGCGGACCGCCGGCTACCACACCGCGATGGTCGGCCAGCAGCACGTGTCCGCCGATCCGCACACCCTCGGTTACGACGAGGTCTTCGACACCGAGGACGTGCGCGCCGACTGGGTGCTGCCGCCCGCCGAGGCGTACCTGGCCCGCGAGCACGACCGGCCGTTCTTCCTGTCGATCGGCCTGGTGGAGACCCACACCCATCCGATCGACGGGCAGCTGTTCGGCTACCCGCCGGATGACGAGCGCTGGGTGGCGCCCGCCCCCACGGTCGCCGACGGGCCCGCCACCCGCGCCGACATGGCCGGCTTCCACGCCTCCGCCCGGGTCGCCGATGCCGCGCTCGGCCGGGTGCTGGCCGCGCTCGACGCCGCCGGCCTGACCGAGAACACGCTGATCATCGTCACCACCGACCACGGCATCCCACTGCCCGGGATGAAGGGCACACTGAGCGACCGGGGCACCGGGGTGATGCTGCTGCTGCGCGGCCCGGGCTTCCGTGGTGGCCGGGTCTGCGACGCGCTGGTCTCCCAGATCGACATCTTCCCCACCCTCTGCGAGCTGCTCGGGATCGAGGTGCCCGACTGGGTGCAGGGTCGCTCCTTCCTCGGCGTCCTCGACGGCGGTGAGATCAACGAGGAGGTGTATTCCGAGCTGACCTGGCACGTCGCCTACGACCCGCAGCGCGCGATCCGCACCCGGCGCTGGAAATACGTGCAGCGGTTCAGCACCCGCGGGCTGCCGACCCCGGCCAACACCGACGACTCACCGAGCAAGGACAGCTGGCTGGCGGCGGATTGGCCGGATCGGGAGCGGCCGTTCGCCGAGCTCTACGATCTGGCCCTCGACCCCGGTGAGGGCACCAACCTGGCCGGCCTGCCGGCGTACGCCGAGATCGAGACCGAGCTGCGGCAGCGGCTGGCGGCCTGGATGCGGCGTACCGACGACCCGTTGCTCGCCGGTCCCGTCCCGGCACCCGAGGGTTTCTGGGTCGATCCGGACCAGGTCAGCGCCCAGGTCGTCTGAGCGCGGATAGGTCGGGCCGGCCGCGGGTACCGGTGGGATGAGGGGACCACCCGCTGGACACGGTCGCGCACCGTCCGCGCGGCACTACCATCTGGTCACCTGATCGACGACGTATCTGGAGGTCCAATGTCGAACCCGTACGTGCGCATCGGCTCCGCCGCTGCCGCGGCCCTGCTGCTGCTGACCGCCGCCGCCTGTTCCAACAACAGTTCGCCGAGTTCCTCCGGCCCCGCGCCGGCCGACTTCTCCGAGCGCGGGCCGATCAGCTTCGTGGTCGGCAAGGACACCACCGGCAACATGCAGAAGGAGTTGGACACCTGGAACGCCAGGAATCCCAACGAGAAGGTGACGCTGGTCGAGTTGCCCGATTCGGCCGATCAGCAGCGCAACGTGATGCTGCAGGCCTTCCAGACCAAGAACCCCGACTACGCCGTGCTCGGCACCGACATCATCTGGACCGCCGAGTTCGCCGCGAACCAGTGGATCACCGAACTCGATCCGGCCCAGTTCGAGTTGGACGCGATGCTGGCGCCCGCGGTCGAGACCGGCAAGTACCGCAACAAGCTGTACGCCGTGCCGCAGGTCACCAACGGCGCGCTTCTCTATTACCGCAAGGATCTGCTGGACGCGGTGGGCGCCAAGCCGCCGACCACGATGGATGAGCTGAAGCAGATCTGCGCCCAGGTGAAGGCGACTCCGCAGGGGGCCGGGCTGGACTGCTACGGCGGCCAGTTCAACAAGTACGAGGGCCTCACGGTGAACTTCCAGGAGGCCGTCGGCGGCTCCGGCGGCCAGCTCGTGGACAGCGCCGGCACCAAGGCGATGGTGAACACCCCGCAGGCCACCCAGGGTCTGCAGTGGATGGTCGACTCCTTCAACGACGGCACGATTCCCCGGGCCGCGATGACCTGGAAGGAGGAGGAGAGCCGGCAGGCGTTCCAGAGCGGCAAGCTGGTCTTCATGCGCAACTGGCCGCACGTCTACTCGCTCGCCTCCAAGACCGACGGGTCCTCCCAGGTCGCCGGCAAGTTCGATGTCACCAAGATCCCGGCCCTGCCCGGTGGTTCCACCGGGGTGTCCAGCCTCGGCGGTCAGAATCTGGCGGTGAGCCAGTTCGGCCGGAACAAGGGCACCGCGGTCGACTTCATCAAGTACATGACCTCGAACGAGACGATGCAGCAGCGCACCCTGGCCACCTCCCGGGCCGCGGCGCGGGCATCGATCTACACCGATCCGGTGATCACCGAGAAGCTGAACTACATGCCGACGCTGCTCGATTCGTTGAAGACCGCGCAGCCGCGGCCGGTGGTGGTCAAGTACGGCGATGTCACCGTGGCCATCCAGGATTCCGTCTATGGCGCCCTGCAGGGGCAGAAGAAGCCGGATCAGGCGCTGACCGAGCTGCAGACGAGGTTGGACACGCTGATCAAGTGATCGCTGCCCCTCACCGAGGGGTGCCGGACCGGCGATACGTCACAATGTCTTCACCATGGAGACAGTAGGCCGCTATCGCTTGGTCCGGCGCATCGGCGCCGGGTCCTTCGCGACGGTCTGGCTGGGCCGCGACGACGATCTCGACGTCGATGTCGCGGTGAAGATCCTGGCCGACAACTGGGCGGGCAACGACAATGTGCGCAACCGCTTCTTGGCCGAGGCCCGGTTGATGCGCCGGATCCGCGATCCCCGGGTGGTGCGGGTCTATGACATCGGGTCGCTGCCCGACGGCCGCCCCTACTTCGTGATGGACCACTGCGATGCCGGGTCGCTGCAGGATCTGCGCCGGGAACCGACCGATCCGGCGACCGCACTGCATCTGTGCGCGGAGGCCTGCCGCGCGCTGGCGGTGGTGCACCGGGCCCAGGTGGTGCATCGCGACGTCACCCCGGGCAATCTGCTGCTGGATCGCTCCTCCGGGTCGCTGCGGGTGATGCTCGCCGATCTCGGGGTGGCCAAGGAGATGGTCGAGCAGGCCGGGGCGACGATGACCGCCGGCACCCCGGCGTACATGGCCCCCGAGCAGGCGACCGGTGATCCGCTCGGGCCGCGCAGCGATCTGTACGCGATGGCGTGCGTCACCTATGCGGTGCTGACCGGGCAGCCGCCGTTCCCGGTCCGCTCGGTGCAGGATCTGTTGCGGCGCCCGCCGGGTACGATGCCGCCGCTGCTGTCCCCGGTGCTCGGTACGCCGCCGCGGCTCGACGAGGTGCTGATCGCCGCCCTCTCCTTCGACCCGGCACTGCGTCCGCCGAGCGCGGAGATCATGGCCGAGGAACTCGACCGGGCCGCCGCCCAGCTGCCGATGCCGGAGCGGATCCAGAGCACCCAGGTGCGCCCCCGGCTGGCCGGCCCGCTGCCGGATGGTCAGCTGCCGAGTGGCCCGCCGCCGCACTGGCCGCACTCGGCGTCCATCCCGCCGACCCCGACCAGCCTGCCGCCGACCACCCATCCCTCGGGGATCAGCCAGGTGCACGGCCCGCTGCCGGTGGCAGAGGAGGACGACACCCCGCTGTGGCAGCACTGGACCCTGGTCGGGCTGATCGCCCTGCTGGTCTTCCTCGGGGTGATCGCACTGACGATCGTCGCCCTGGGCTGAGGCCCTAGAGTCCCTTGCATGACAGCGATTCCCGAACCGCTCACCCCCGCCGAATCCTGGACCGGCCGCGACGACGGCCCCGGCACCGGGCCGCGCTGGCACCAGGTCGTGACGGTCGGTGCGGATGCCGGGTCGGGACCGGTGCTGATCGGCTTCCGCAGTGATGAGGGGGTGCGCCGCAACCGGGGCCGCCCGGGTGCGGCCGACGGCCCCGCTGCCCTGCGCCGCGCGCTGGCCCCGCTCGCGGTGCCCGAGGGACTGACGATCACCGATCTCGGCGACGTGGTCGTCGACACCGATCTGGAAACCGGCCAACGGGGGCTCGGCGCCCATACCGGATCGGCGCTGGGCGCGCACCGCCCGGTGGTGGTGCTCGGCGGCGGCCACGAGGTGGCCCGTGCCAGCTATCTGGGCCTGCGGGCGGGCGGGCGGCTGGACGGCCGCCGGCTCGGCGTACTCAATCTCGATGCGCACTTCGATCTGCGTCGGGCTGAGCGGGCGACCTCAGGCACCCCGTTCCGGCAGATCGCCGAGGACGAGCACCGTGCCGGCCGGCGGCTGGACTATCTGGTGCTGGGGATCGCGCGCTCGGCCAACACCAGCGACCTGTTCGCGACCGCGGACCGGATCGGTGCCGAGTACCGCCTGGACGTCGACTGCCAGCAGACCGACCAGGCAGCGATCGCTGAGCAGGTCGGCGGCTTCCTGGACCGGGTGGACGTGGTGCACCTGACCGTCGATCTGGACTGTCTGCCGGCCGCGGTCGCACCCGGAGTGAGCGCCCCGGCCGGCCTCGGCATCCCGCTGACGGTCCTGCTCCAGGTGGTCGCCCAGGTCGCCCGCAGCGGCCGGTTGGCGCTGCTGGACATCGCCGAACTGAACCCGCTGTTCGACCAGGATTCCCGGACCGCGCGGACCGCGGCCCGGATCATCCACGAGGTGGTGACGAACTGGGCGGAGTGATCAGCTCTTCCGACTGATCGCCCACTCGCGGATCAGGTCGATCCGCTGCTGCAGCTGATCCTCGTCGGCGGCGGCGGTCGGCGGGCCGCCGGTGGCCTCGCGGAGCTGGGTGTGGATCACCCCGTGCGGCTGGTTGGTGCGGTGGTGCCAGGCGCCGACCAGGCCGTTGAGCTCCTTGCGCAGGTCGCGGAGTCGGCGGTGGGTGGCCTGCCCGACGGCCCGTTGCTGCTGCTCACCACCGGCGGCCGAGGCGCGGCTGAAGTGCTCGTGCTGGCGGCGCTGCAGCAGGTCGCGGACCTGGTCGGGTTCCAGCAGTCCGGGGATGCCGAGATAGTCCTGCTCCTCGGCGGAGCCGGCCATCGCCTGCAGGCCGAAGTCGGCGCCGTCGAAAACCACCTTGTCGAAGTCGGCCTCGCTGGCCAGCGCGGTGAACTCGCCCTGCTCCTCGACCAGCTCGCTGGAGGCCTCTTCCTCGCGCTGCGCCTCGGCGAGCATCAGCTCCTCCTCGTTGTCCGCGCCCCCGGAGATCTTCAACACGTGGTCGCGCTGCACCTCCATGTCGGCGGCATAGCGCAGCAGATTCGACACACTGGGCACGAACACCGAGGCGGTCTCGCCGCGGGTCCGGGCGCGGACGAACCGGCCGACCGCCTGGGCGAAGAACAGCGGGGTCATCGTGGTGGTGGCGTACACCCCGACCGCCAGCCGCGGCACGTCGACCCCCTCGGAGACCATCCGGACCGCGACCATCCAGCGTTCGTCGGACTCGGCGAACTTCGAGATCTTCTTGCTCGCACCGGCCTCGTCGGAGAGCACCACGGTGGGCTGCTTGCCGGTGATCCGCTTCAGGATGGCGGCGTACGCCCGGGCGCGTTCCTGGTCGGTGGCGATCACCAGTCCCCCGGCGTCCGGGACGTGCCGGCGCACCTCGCTCAACCGGGTGTCCGCGGCCTGCAGCACCGCCGGGATCCAGGCGCCCTGCGGGTCCAGCGCGGTCCGCAGGGCCTGGGATTCCAGGTCCTTGGTGAGCGGGGTCCCGAGCCGGGCGGCGACCTCCTCCCCCGCGCGGGTCTTCCAGCTCATGTCACCGGAATAGGACAGGAACAGCACCGGGCGCACGATGTGGTCGGCGAGCGCCTCCCCATAGCCGTAGGAATAGTCGGCGACCGAGCGCAGCCCACCCCGGCCGTCGGGTTCGTAACGCACGAAGGGAATCGGGTTGGTATCGGAGCGGAACGGGGTGCCGGTCAGCATCAGCCGGCGGCGGGCCGGATCGAAGGCCTCACGCACCGATTCGCCCCAGCTGAGCGCGTCGCCGGCATGGTGCACCTCGTCCAGGATCACCAGCGTGTTCGCCTGCTCGACCCGGATCCGCAGCGCCAGCGGATTGGTGGCCACACCGGCGTAGGTCAGCGCGAACCCGTCGAACTCGCGGGAGCTCTTCCCCTGCTTACTGCCGAAGTTCGGGTCGATGTTGATGCCGACCCGGTGCGCGGCCTCGGCCCACTGGGTCTTCAGGTGCTCGGTCGGGGCGACCACGATGATCCGCTGGATCACCCGGCGCTGCAGCAGGTCGGCGGCCAGGGTGAGCGCGAAGGAGGTCTTGCCCGCACCCGGGGTGGCGACGGCGAGGAAGTCCCGCGGATTCTCCTCGCGATACTTCGCCAGCGCCGCGGCCTGCCAGGCGCGCAGCGTCTTGACCGTGCCCCAGGCGGCCTTCTGCGGGAACGCCGGGGAGAGGCCCTTGGCCTGCAGATCAGGGACATCGCTGTCGCTGAACAGGTCGGGCTCACTCACTGGCCCCATGTTAGAGCCGCTCCCCCAACCAACTCGAATCGGGCGGGTGGCGGTGAGATCACTCCGATTCGCTGCCCAGCACGCCCTGCAGCCGCCAGATCCGCAGCGCGAACAGCAGGTCGACGCTGCGCGGGGGCGTACGCCAGTCCTCACCGAGCAGGGACCCGATCCGCTCGCAGCGCTGGCCGACGGTGTTCACATGGATGTTCAGGGCCTTCGCGGCCGCCGAGATGCCGTGCTCCAGCACCTCGGCCGCGGTCTCGGTGAGCTGGGTACCGCGGTCGCGGTCGTAGCCGAGCAGCGGTTCGAGGTGGGACTCCAGCAGATCCGCCACGACCTCCGGGGAGACCCCACCGATGAGCAGCGCCGCGATGCCCAGTTCGTCCGCGCCGCGGTGCCCGGGCCCGGTACGCAGGCACTGCTGGACCGCCAGCGCCTGGTGCGCCCGGCGCTGGATCCGGTCGGCCTCGGCGAGCCCGGTGCCGTGCGCCCAGCCGATCTGCGGATGCAGCTCGGCCAGCCGGGACACCAGCAGCCCGGCGATCTCGGCCGGGTCGGCGCCCTGCAGCACCACACAGACCTGCCCCCGGTGCCGGGCCACCACCATCCGGGTGTCGGGGAGCAGCTGCCGCAGCCTGGTCATCGTCTGCTGCTGGCGTTCGGGGGCGACCGCCACCACCAGCACCGCCAACCGCCCCTGGGCGGTGAACCCCATCCGGCGCAACCGGCGCAGCGAGTCCGCCCGGCCGGCGAAGACATCCGCCAGCAGTTCCGGCTCCTGCAGGTGATCCAACCGGTCCCGCAGCCCCTCCACCTGCTCGGTGGCACGGTGCAGCCGCCACGCCATCGCCGCCATCGCGGCCATCGCCTGCACCGCCCGGACCACCCCGGGGCCGAAGATGGTCGGCCGACGCTGGGCGATGAGCAACGCCCCGTGGACCTGACCGTCGAGCCGCAGCGGGGCACCGTGGATGGCCCGGACCCCCTCGCCGCGCACCACGCTGTCGATGTGGGCGAGGTGGTTCAGCTCCGCATCGGCCAGGTAGTCGCGGGTCTGCACCTCGGTCCCGCCGGCGGCGACACTGCCCAGCACTCCGGTCCCCAGCGGCATCCGGATGTTCTGGTAGGCCGGGGTGCGGACGCCGTCCCACAGCTCGATCCAGGTCTCACCGGCGACCAGATCGTTGCGGCTCAGATAGGCCATATCCGCGCCCAGCAGGGTCCGGGTGCGGCGTACCACCGCCTGCAGCACCAACCGGCTGTCGCGGATGCTGGCCATGTCGACCGCGCACCCCTCCAGGGCGGCGGCGAGTGCACCGGGATCCGGGTCGGCCATGGTCGGTTTGCCGACCCGGCTGCGTGTGACGGCCATCACCAGCGATAGTAACCAGTCGGTGTCCGGGGCATACATGGTGCCCGCCCGAAAATGTGTCGCCACCCCATGGTCGGGCCGTCGCCGTTTTCCAAGAATGGAAGGCAACTTCACCGACGAAGGGGGTCCCATGTCAGAGTTCAAGGCACACCTGTTGCGCACCGGGGTGATGGAGGCCGACGCCACCTGGTTGCTGCTGAAACCGGGCAAGGTGATCCGGGATCGCAGCCACAAGAACGATCCGGTGGTCTGGACCGAGGTGCCCACCCACGCGATCCTGATCGACCATCCCGAGGGCAAGATCCTCTGGGACACCGGCGTACCCCGCGACTGGGCCGAACGCTGGGCGCCGACCGGACTGCAGGAGTTCTTCCCGGTGATCGACCCGGTCGACGGGCCGGGCTATCTGGACACCTCACTGGCCGAGATCGGGCTCGGCCCCGACGACATCGACATCCTGGTGCTCTCCCATCTGCACTTCGACCATGCGGCGAACGCGAAGATGTTCCCCAACGCCAAGGTGATCGTGCACGCCGACGAGCTGGCCGGGGTCAAGACCATCGAGGGCGACTTCGCCGGCGCCCACCTGCTCAGCGACTTCCAGGGCCTGCCGATGGACACCGTCAGCGGGGACACCGAACTGGTCGACGGGGTCACCCTGATCTCCACCCCCGGCCACACCTGGGGCACCATGTCGCTGCAGCTGGATCTGCCCGATCAGGGCACCAAGATCTTCACCTCCGATGCGGTCTATCTCAGCGACTCGTGGGGGCCGCCCGCGATCGGCGCGGCCATCGTCTGGGACAACCTGAAGTGGTTGGAATCGGTGGAGAAGCTGCGCGGCATCGCCGAGCGCACGAACGCCGAGGTCATCTTCGGCCACGACGGCGAGCAGGCGAAGACCCTGCCCTTCGCCCCGAACGCCTACTACCACTGAGGCACCGGCGATGATCCTCTACGACTTCCGGTGCAGCACCGGACACGAGTTCGAGGCCGCGGTGGCCTCGATGACCGCCGACAATCCGGCCTGCCCCGCCTGCGATTCCAGTACCAGAAGGGTTTTCTCGCGGATCAACCTCGGCAACTCCGCGTCGGCGGGTCATTCCCGCGAGGAGATGCCGCGCAGTTGGCAGGCCACCGGCGGCGGGGACCGGGACACCATTCGGCACTGGCACAAGCAGGCCAGCCAACGCGAGAAATTGGAACAGAAATATCCCGAGCTGGCCGGGGACCGGCGCCCGGTCCTGGCCCACGAGGGACGCTTCCACGACAAGCCGCTGCGAGCGGGCGACAACCCGGGAGACTGGACATGAGCGAGCAACAGATTCACGAAGAGACCATCTTCACCTGGGGTGCACCGCCCCTGAAGTTCGGCGCCGGGGCGGTCGATGAGATCGGCTTCGACCTCAGCCAGTACGACGTCGGCCGCGTGCTGATCATCACCGACGCCGGGGTCGCCGCCACCGGCATCGCCGACCGGGTGCAGGAGTGCCTGACCCGTTACGACATCAAATCCGAGATCTACGCCGAGTCCCACGTCGAACCGACCGACGAGAGCTTCGAGCGGGCCATCGCGTACGCCAAGGAGAACGGCCCCTTCGACGGTTTCGTCGCCCTGGGCGGCGGCAGTTCCATCGACACCGCCAAGGCGGTGAACCTGCTGACCACCTACCCCGGTGAGCTGATGGACTATGTGAACAAGCCGATCGGGCGGGCCCAGACGCCGCCCGGGCCGCTGAAGCCGCTGATCGCGATCCCGACCACCGCCGGTACGGGGGCCGAGTCGACCGCCGTCTGCATCATGGACATCTTGTCGATGAAGGTGAAGTCGGGGCTCAGCCACTGGCGGCTGCGCCCGACGATGGCGGTGATCGATCCGCTGGTCACCCTCGATCTGCCGCCGATGGTGAGCGCCGCCTCGGGGATGGACATCCTCTGTCACGCGGCCGAGTCCTACACCGCCAAGCCCTACACCCAGGGCCCGCGGAAGAAGCCCGAGGAGCGGGTCACCTACTGCGGGGCCAATCCGGTCTCCGATCTCTGGTCGGAGCGGGCCATGCAGCTGCTGGCCAGCTCGTTCAGGACCGCGGTCCACCACGGCGACGATGTGAATGCCCGCAACGAGATGATGATGGCGGCCACCTTCGCCGGGATGGGGTTCGGCAATGCCGGCGTACACATCCCGCACGCCAACGCGTACCCGATCGCCGGCATGGTCCGCGACTACACGCCGCCGGACTATCCGCAGGACGAGCCGATGGTGCCGCACGGGATGGCGGTCTCGCTGACCGCGCCGGAGGCGTTCCGGTTCTCCTTCGAGGCGGCGCCGGAGCGGCATCTGCGGGTGGCCGAGCTGCTGAACCCGGACGCGCCGAAGCAGCAGGATCCGGCGGAGCAGCTGCCGAGCGTGCTGATCGAGCTGATGGCCGACATCGGCATTCCGAACGGCATCGGCGCGGTCGGTTACACCGAGGACGATGTGGCGGACCTGGCGGCCGGGACGATGAAGCAGCAGCGGCTGCTCACCACCTGCGCCCGGACCCCCACCGAGGAGGACATCCGCGGCATCCTCAGCCGCTCGATCAGCAACTGGTGAGCCGAGTCACCGGGCCGTCGGTTCGGGCGCGCGGATCTCACCGATCCGTGCGGAGGTGAGGACGCCGAGCAGGGCGACCAGCACCATCGCGCCGAGCACGGCGGCGAAGGTGGCGTTCGGCAGCGCGGTGAGGTGCAGGGCGGCGAAGATGGTGCCGGCGAGACCGGTGATGATCGAGTTGCCGAGCGACTCGCCGGAGGTCAGCGCGGAGGCGTTGCGGCCCTGTTCGGCGGGTCGGGAGAGGGTGATCTGCGCGAGCCCGGTCGAGGAGATCAGCAGGCCCATGCCGAAGCCGGCGAACGGCCAGATCAGCCAGGCGGTACCGACCCACAGCGACGGCCACCAGGCGACCGCCGCGCAGCCGCTCAGGCCCACGGCGACCGAGGCCGCGCCGAGGGTGATCATCTGGTGTCGGCCCAGTCGGAACCAGCGCCGGGCCTGCAGCCAGGAGCCGACGAACCAGCCGAGCGAGCCGACCGTCAGCATCGCGCCGGCGATCCCGAGCGACTGGCCGCGCAGTTGCACCAGCATCAGCGGGATGAACGATTCGCCGCCGAAGAAGGCGCCGGCGACCAGGGCGCGGGAAGAGACCACCGCCGGCAGCCCGCGACCGAGGGTGAGGAAGCCGCGCGGCATCAGCCGGGGCAGGGCGAGGGCCAGCAGCAGTACGCCGGCCAGGGCCGCCACCGCGACCAGCCAGTCGAGGCGGATCGAGACGCGCTGCCCGGCGTACTGCAGCGCGACCGCGGCGGCGGCCAGCACCAGCCCGACCCAGGCCGGTACCGGGGAGCGGTCGCCGGCCTCCCGCGGGCGCCGCTGCAGGCGTACCAGGGGTGGGCCGGCGAGCAGCGCGGCGAGCAGGATCAGCGGCAGGATGCCGAGGAAGACCCAGTGCCAGGACCAGGTGGTGGTCACCCACGCCGAGAGTGGCGGACCGACGAAGGCGGGCAGGATCCAGCAGGCGCTGAAGGCGGTCATCATCGCGGGCCGCTGGTCCTCGTCGAACGCCTTCGCGATCACCACATAGAGCCCGACGTTCAACGCGCCCCCGCCGAGGCCCTGGATCAGCCGGCCGAGCAGCAGCATCCACATCGCCGGCGCCAACCCGGCGACCAGCAACCCGATCGCGAAGCAGGCGGCACCGAAGGCCAGCGGCGGCAGCGGCCCGCGCCGGTCGGAGAGCCGGCCGGCGGTCACCGACCCGGCGAGCATGCCGACCATGTAGAGGCTGAAGGCCCATGCGTACCACTCCACCCGGCCCAACTGGGTGGCGGCCGCCGGCATCGCGGTGCTGACCGCGATCCCCTCGAAGGCGGTCGCGAACACCCCGGCGAGCATCCCGACCGCCAACGGGCGGCGGTCGATCTCGGTGGTCGGCTGCGGGGGCATGGGGTTCATCCCACCAGTTCGGGCGGGCTCGGCCAAACCGGTTTCCCGGGGCGACGGGGGTCTCGACAGCCCGCGTATGATTCGAGATGTGAGCGAGACCCAGACCGAGACCCAGATCGGCACCGGATCCCAGACGGTGCTCGATGAGCGCACCGAGTATCGCTACGACGAGGGCGATCACGAGCGTTTCTCGCACTATGTGCCGAAGGAGAAGCTGACCGAGGCGATGGTGATGGGTACGCCGGTCGTCGCCCTCTGCGGCAAGATCTGGGTGCCCTCCCGCAACCCGGACCGGTTCCCGGTCTGCCCGCAGTGCAAGGAGATCTGGGAATCCATGCGCTCCGGCGACGGTGACGGCGGCGACGCCGAGTAACCGCTCATCGAGCAGGTCGCGCAGCGACCGTGTCGAGATGACCTCCGGTCGAACAACTGATCAGTGTTGCCCGCCGGGCACGCCACAATGAGGCATGCGCTTCGATGTGCCCGTTGACCATGACCAACTCCGCCGGACGCGCCGCCGGGCGAAGTACGCGAGCCTGTTCCAGGTGGCCGTCTATCTGATTGCTGCGGTGATCATCGGAACCATGGCCTTGACCCTGGATGGGGCGGGCGGCTTCCTCGCCCTGGCCCTGCTGTTCCTGACCCTCGGCCTCGCTCTGGCGATGCTGCTGCTCTTCGGCCGATCGAACTGGTACAGCGGCGCGGACGTGCCCCCGGCCGCGCTCACCCTCGATCCGTGGGGCGTCACCGCCTACATCGAGCGCCAGCCGGCCCGACAGATCCCGTGGCCGCAGGCGCGGCTCTCTCTCGGCAGCAAGATGGGCCAACCGATGTTGCGGCTGGACTCCCCCGGCCAGAAGCCGCTGTTCTGGGGTACCAAGATCCTGGCGGTTCCGCCGGCGGAGATCGATCGGGCGATCCGTGCGATGACCAACGGGCAACGCGCCCTCGGTCACTGAGGCGGGGTCGTGCGCAGCGTCAGTAGCGGTAGCTGTCCGGCTTGAACGGGCCGGCGACCGGTACGCCGAGGTAGTCGGCCTGCTTGGGGGTCAGCTCGGACAGGCGTACGCCCAGCGCGGCCAGGTGCAGCCGGGCGACCTCCTCGTCCAGGTGCTTGGGCAGCACGTAGACCCCGACCGGGTACTCCGAGGGCTTGGTGAACAGCTCGATCTGGGCCAGCACCTGGTTGGTGAAGGAGTTGCTCATCACGAAGCTCGGATGCCCCGTCGCGTTGCCCAGGTTCAGCAACCGGCCCTCGGAGAGCACGATGATCGAGTGCCCGTCCGCGAAGGTCCACTGGTGCACCTGCGGCTTGATCTCGAGCTTCTCGATACCGGGCAGCTTGGCCAGCCCGGCCATGTCGATCTCGTTGTCGAAGTGGCCGATGTTGCCGACGATCGCCTGGTGCTTCATCCGGCTCATCTGCTCGGCGGTGATCACGTCCAGGCAACCGGTGGCGGTGACGAAGATGTCGGCGATCTCGACCACGTCATCGAGGGTCGCGACCTGATAGCCGTCCATGGCGGCCTGCAGGGCGCAGATCGGGTCGACCTCGGTGATGATCACCCGCGCTCCCTGCCCACGCAGGGATTCCGCGCATCCCTTGCCGACATCGCCATAGCCGCAGACGACCGCGACCTTGCCACCGATCAGCACGTCGGTGGCGCGGTTGATGCCGTCGATCAGCGAGTGCCGGCAGCCGTACTTGTTGTCGAACTTGGACTTGGTGACCGAATCGTTGACGTTGATCGCCGGGAACAGCAGCTGCTGTTCCCGCTCCATCTCATAGAGCCGGTGCACCCCGGTGGTGGTCTCCTCGGTGACACCCTGGAGCGAGTTCGCGAGCGCGATCCAGTCAGTCTTCTGCTCGGCCAGGTTGCGCCTGATCAGCGCGACGATGACCTGCAGCTCCTCGGGATCGTCCTCACCGGCCTCCGGCAGTTCACCGGTCTTGACCGCCTCGACGGCCTTGTGCACCAGCAGGGTCGCGTCGCCACCGTCGTCGAGGATCATGTTCGGCTGCTGGCCGTCGGGCCAGCTGAGGATCTGCTCGGTGCAGTCCCAGTACTCCGCCAGGGTCTCGCCCTTCCAGGCGAAGACCGGTACGCCGGCCGGCTGCTCGGGCGTACCGGAGCCGACCACGATGGCCGCCGCCGCGTGGTCCTGGGTGGAGAAGATGTTGCAGGAGGCCCAGCGCACCTCGGCCCCGAGGGCGACCAGGGTCTCGATCAGCACCGCGGTCTGCACGGTCATGTGCAGCGAACCGGCGATCCGCGCCCCCTTCAGCGGCTGGGAGTCGGCATACCGCTCCCGCATCGCCATCAGGCCGGGCATCTCGTGCTCGGCGAGGGTGATCTCCTTGCGGCCGAAGTCGGCCAGGGACAGGTCTGCTACGCGGTGATCCACGACCAGTGAGCCTATCCGCCGGGTGGTTGGGGTGTCGAAACGTACGCCGCGGTCCCACAAGGCGGAAACTTCCCGGCCCCGGCGCGCGACAAGCGGTCCCCCGGGGCCGCACAGTTGCAGCATCACAGCTTCTCGGGGGAACGACATGAACACCAAGGCCAAGCGCATCACCGGCGGGATCGCGGCAGCCGCCGCCCTCGCCCTGGTACCCGGCATCTGGTACGCCAGCACCGCCTCGGCGGCGATGAGCCCGGACACCAAGCGACTCTGCGGGCAGAGCTGCTCGATCAACTTTCCGCTGAGCGCCAGCAGCGAGGGCGTGAACGAGGGCAGCGGTGTGAAGACCACGCTGCAGGGCAAGCCCGGTACCTACTCGGTGCGGGTCTTCATCGGTGAGAACCCCGACAAGGACAACAGGGCGACCAGCCTGCGGGCGGTCGGCCCGGTGACCAGGGTGACCGTGAAGGACAACGGTTATTCGGAGCCGACCGTGGTCAAGGTGGATCCGCTGAAGGCGCCGCTGACCGGCGGCAAGCAGTACACCGTGCAGCTCGCCGATGCCAAGGACGCCAAGTCGCTCGTCGGCGGGACCGCGGGCAGCAAGGATGCGGCCCTGTTCACGGTGAACTCCCGCCGGGCGCTGGTGATGGACACCCAGAGTTTCGCCAACGGGTCGAACTTCACCCTGGTGCGGGCGGGGTTGCAGGGCGATCGCTTCCAGATGCAGATCAAGGACCCGAAGAAGGGCTGGGTGTCGATCACCAGGACCGAGTGCGTGATGAACGCCCAGCGCACCTGCAAGATCGAGTGGGCCTACCCCGCCGGCGCCACCCCGGAGTCGGAACTGCGGGTGGTGAACCTGGCGAACTCGAACGACGCGATCTGGAGCTACCGCAAGCAGGGCTCGGGCTCGTCGCCGAAGCCCACCCCGGACAAGACCGCCAAGCCGACCGCGAAACCGACCCCGGACAAGACCGCCAAGCCGACCGCGAAGCCCACCCCGGACAGGACCGCGAAGCCCACGGCGACCCCGAGCACCGACAAGACGGCCAAACCGTCGCCGAAGCCGACCGCCCCGCCGAAGAGTGGCGAGACGCCGAAGCCGACGACTCCGCCCAAGGGTGGCGAGTCCCCGAAGCCGACCGCCCCGCCCAAGGGTGGCGAGACCCCGGCCCCGGAGCCGACGGATCCGCCCGCTCCCGAGCCGGCCAGCCCGACCGGACCCGATGGGGGCGGCGCCGACCAGGGTGGCGATACCGGCACCCCGGCGGGCGGCACGGACACCGGCACGGATTCCGGAACCGACGCCGGCACGGTGGACGACGGCTTCGGCCCGGATGTCAAGGACAGCAAGGAAACCGTCGGCGGGCTGGCCAGCACCGGGTTCTGACCCGGTGGGTCAGCGAGCGCTGCCGTCCAGGCCGACCTCGAGGTATGCCGCGGCGTAGAACCCGGTCTGCAGCAGTGCCGCGTACCGGGCCAGTTCGGAACCGTCGTGGTGCTGCACCACGTTGACCCGGACATCGCGGCCCTCGGCCATCGCGACCAGCCGGTTGCGGGCCACCTGGACCATCTCGTCGCCGTGGCCGTCATCGAGCACCAGCAGCGTCGGCCGCCGATCGGTGACGGTCTGCTCGAACGGGTCGGCGAACGGGTCACGGGCCTGCGCGGCGTCGAGCACGATCAGCAGTGCCTCGGCGTCGGCGGCCAGCGCCGGCCGGCCCGACGCGGCCCGGATCGCCTCCGCGACCCGGCGGGAGGCGCGGGCGGCGAGCACCGACCCGCCCCAGACCAGCGGCTGCGCGTCGGCCATGCCGAGCGCCAGATCCTTGCCCGGGTTGGCGGCCAGATCGACGTACGGCGAGCACTCCTCGGCCACCGCATCCATCGCATCGGCGACCGCCAGCAGGTCGACCGCGGGGCCGAGCTGGAGCTGCGCGAGCGCGCCGAGGATCAGCGCGGCGGCGGCCAGCGGGTCCTCGGTGCTGGTCGGCAGCAAGGTGGTGGCCCGCGAGCCGGCGTACTCGGCGATCGAGGAGACCGGCGGGCAGGCGATCACCAGGCTGCAACCCCGGCGTACTGCCTCGTGCACGGTCGCAACCAGATCCGGCGTACCGCCCTCGGGCGCGACCACCACGACCAGGTCGAGTGGGCCCACCCAGCCGGGCAGGCCGTGCCGCGGCCAGGCGACGAACGGGACCGGGCAGGTCGGCTCCAACATGGCCCGGATCAGCCGCGCCTCCGTCCCGGCGGCGATCACCGCCCGCGGACGCAGCGGCTCCAACTGCTGCAACGGCTCGCTCGCCGACCCGTGCTCGATCCGCAACCGGGCACCGGCACCGGCCAACCGGCGCAGCAACCCGTCGGAGCGCTGCAGGGCCGCGGGATCCTCCAGGCGCGCGTCGTCGAACTCGTCCATCGCTGACTCCCCCGGTTAGCGGTGCCGGGCCTCATCGACCAGCAGCACCGGGATCTGATCGACCACCGGGTAGGCCAGCGCGCATTCGGGATTGCTGCAGACCAGCTCGGAGCGCTCGTGGTCGACCGCCAGCCGGGAATGGCAGTTCGGGCAGGCCAGGATCGCCAACAGCTCGGGCGAGAGATGTACGCCGGTCTCCGCGGTCACTGCTGCCCCCTCACCAGCGCGAGCACCTCGTCGCGCAACGCTGCCATCTGCTTCGGATCCTTCGCCTCGACGTTCAGCCGCAGCAGCGGCTCGGTGTTCGACGGGCGCAGGTTGACCCACCAATCGGGCCCGTTGACCATCAGCCCGTCGGGGAAACCGACCTCGCCGCGGCCGGCGAATGCCTCGGCCACCTTGTCCATCGCCTGCTTGGCGTCGGCGACGGTGGAGTTGATCTCGCCCGAGGAGGCGTACCGGTCGAAGCGCTGCACCAGTCTCGACAGCGGCTCGTCGCTGCGGCCCAGCATCGCCAGCACGTGCAGGCCGGCGAGCATCCCCGTGTCGGCGCTCCAGAAGTCGCGGAAGTAGTAGTGCGCAGAGTGCTCGCCGCCGAAGATCGCGTCCCGCTCGGCCATCGCGGCCTTCACATAGGTGTGGCCGACCCGGGAGACGACCGTCTCGCCGCCCTCCTCGGCGACCACCTCGGCGACCGTGCGGGAGGTGATCGTGTTGATCACGATCGTGCTGCCCGGTTCGCGGCGCAGCTCCTGACAGGCGATCAGCGCGGTCACCGCGGACGGGTTCACCACCGCACCGGTCTCGTCGATGATGAAGCAGCGGTCCGCGTCGCCGTCGAAGACCAGCGCCAGATCGGCGCCGTTGTCGCGGACCGCGCGTTGCGCGTCGACCAGGTTCTCCGGCTCCAGCGGGTTCGGCTGATGGTTCGGGAAGGAGCCGTCGAGATCGAGGAACAACCCGACCATCTCCACATCCAGGCCGGCCAGCACGCTCGGCACGGTGTGCCCGCCCATCCCGTTGCCGGCGTCCACGACGACCTTGAGCCGGCGCATCCCGTCGGTCGGTACCAGCGAGTGCAGGTGGTCGACGTAGGCGGGCAGCAGATCCTGCTCGCGCCGGGTCCCGGTGACCCGGGCCGCGGGCTTGGTCTCCTTGGCCTCGTAGTCGAATGCCTTGCGGGCGATGTCGATCAGCTGCTTCGGGGTGACCGGGCGGGCACCGGAGAGGCAGAACTTGATCCCGTTGTAGGTCGCGGGATTGTGCGAGGCGGTGAACTGTACGCCGGGCAGCTCGAGTCGCCCGGAGGCGAACCAGAGCTCGTCGGTGCTGGCCAGGCCGATGTCGATCACATCGGCGCCGCGCGACATCGCACCCTCGGCGAAGGCGCGGCTCAGCTCCTCACCGGTGACCCGCATGTCACGGCCGAGTACGAAGGCGCCCTCGGCCTTGGTCAGGTCGAGCGTCTCGACGAAGGCGACCCCCAGGGCGTACGCCCCCTCGGCGTCCCACTGGGCATCCGCACCGCCGGCCAGGCCGCGGATGTCGTTGGCTTTGAAGATCTCTTGGCTCAGCATCACCGGCAGCCTATCGCCCTCACCCAGTCGATTGGGTGTCGCCGCTGGACGTTTCCTCGGAGTTCTCCCGGGGGTTGTTCCGGCTCAGGCGTCCGGATCGGCGAGGACGGTGAGATGGCCCCGGCGGGCGAGCTCGACGACGCGACCGCCGGCGGTGGCGTCGGCGGGCGGCGGGTCGAGCGCGAACCCCACCTCGCGGACCGCGTTCGCCAGCGCGAGCAGGTCATCACTGCTCGGTTCGGCATCGGCGTCCTCGGCGGCCGGCAGCCGGATCACCTCCCAGCCCCGCGGGGCCGACAGGTTGGCCTCATGCCGCTGACAGAGGTCGTAGCCGTTCGGGTCGGACTGCAACGCCAGTGGCCCGAGCACGGCCGTGGAGTCGGCGTACACATAGGTCAGGGTGGCCACGGCGGCGGCCGAACAGCAGGTGCGGGAACAGACCCTGGATCTCACCCGAAGACGTTAACGCGTCATTGTCGTCGGCTCGCGCACGGCGCGCCATGACCCCACTCTTCGGCCCAGCCGTCCAAATCCCCGCGGCAGGTCTATCGGCGGTCGCGTCGGTGACGCGGGATTTCTCCTTGGTGGGCCTGCATCGCGGGGACGCGCCGCCCGACGCTCGCCTCCCCCGCCGTCGGCTCGCGCGCGGCGCGCCATGACCCCACTCTTCGACCCGTCTTCGACCCGCTCGTTCCTCGCTCGCTCGGGGGACGCGGGTTGATGATGGGGGCATGGAGATCTCCGATGCCCTGACCTTCGCCGAGAGCAACCACCGAGCCGTGCTGACCACCCGGCGCCGCGACGACGGCGTCCAGTCCTCACCCGTGATCACCGCCGCCCTCGACGGCCGGATCGTGATCTCGAGCCGGGCGTCGCTGGCGAAGGTACGCAACCTGCTCCGCGACCCGCGGGCCTCGATCGTCATCACCACCGATGCCTTCTTCGGCCGGTGGGTGCAGATCGACGGCACCGCGACGATCCGCGACCAGTCCGATCCGGCCACCCTGGACCGGCTCGTCGAGGTCTATCGCGCGATCGCCGGGGAGCATCCGGACTGGGACGACTACCGGCGCTCGATGGTCGTCGAGGAGCGGGTGGTCATCGAGATCGCCCCGGAGCGGGTCTCCGGCCAACTCGGCTGAGCGGGGCGGGTCGGGTTCATCTCGACACGCCAGCCATTGCTCCGCTTCGCTCCGCATGGCTGGCTACTCGATGCACGTTCTTGGCCGTCAGTCGGCCTCGCCGTATCCCTCGGGGTCGAGTTCGTCCACGCCGATACCGGTCAGCGCGGAGAGCTGCTCGATGACCGTGCGGTGCACCAGGATCTTCAACCCGCGCGGGGTGGCCGCACGCAGCTCCAGCGGCCGCCGGTAGATCACCACCCGGGCCGGGCGGTCGTCGGTGGCCTCGACGGCGGCGGCCAGCGGCACCTGGTTGCCGGTCCAGGCGACCTCCAGATGCGGCACCTCTTCCCAGCCGATCTGCACCCGGGCCAGCGCCTCCGGGCGGCGGCGGGCGATCCGGGCCACCGATTCGGCGACCGCATCGGTGAAGAACGCCTCGCGGTTCCGTGCCCGGTTCAGCGGTACCGGCGGCATCCCGGGCCGGGGCCGGGCCAGCGGTCCGCGCAGGCCGCGGGCATGCCGGTCGCGATGGCTGCTCATCGTCCCACCTCCGGGTCGTGTTCGGGATCGACGTCGACGGCGCCCTCCTCGGGCACCGACAACGGTGCGGTCGCCAGGCCGGCGAGCGGACCCGATCCGGAGGTCAGCACCACCCCGGCGTACAACTGACTGTCCCGCGGGGTACGCACCTGGACCGCGGCCGGCTGGTCGACCTGCTTGATCTCCCACAGATTGCTGCGGCCCGCCGCCACCGGCAACTCGGTCGCCATCAGCTCCCGGCCGCTGCTGTCCACCAGTCTCAGCGGCACCGTGGCGTCCCGGATCCCGTTGTTGGAGACCACCACCGCGCCGGTGGCCCCGGAAGCGACCGCGATCGCGGCGATGCTGCTGCCGGCCAGCTCCGGCGCCGACGGCTGGACGGCGAGATCGGCCTCGGCGGGGTTGTCGCTGCTGCGCGCCAGCACCGCGGCGACCAGCGGCTGGTCCGCGGTCACCCGGACCGCGCCGATGTCACCGTTGAGCCCGCGGGTGAGCGGCAGTCGGACCGTCGACTCGGCGTTCACGTCGACACCGGCCGCATCGGCCGGGGCGAAGGTGCCGTCGGGTCCGATCACCTCGATCTTGGCGGTGGTACGCCGGGCGCCCGGGTTGGTCAGGACCAGTTCGCGCGACCCGGGCCCGTCCGGTACACCGGGTACGACCTGCAGCGGCGACGGCTCGGTGGAGGCGATCTGCCAGTCGCTGCCGGCCGGTTGGGCGCCCTCGCTGGCGCGCTGGCGGACCGTCGTGAAGACCCGGCCACGGCTGGTCCGCACCTCCATCCCGACCGGTTCGACACCGGGGTTCGCGGCACCGGCGAACAGCGATTCCAGCGCGACCTCGCGGGTCGAATGCCCGGGTACGGTCACCCCGCGCCCACCGGCCGCGGCCAGCGGGCCGCTCGGACCGTAGAACCGCAGATCGACCTCGGCCTGCCCGGCGTCGGGATTGATCAGCGTCAGCTGACTGCGCACGCTCGCCCCGCTCCCCCCGGGATCCCCGGAGAGCCCGGTGAACCAGGCCGAGGTGCTCGGGGCACCGCAGCGCGCCAGGCCGAGTCCCCGATCGGGACCACCGGTCGGGCTCTCGTACGCCGCAGCGGCCGACCCCTGGCTCTGCCGCCCCTCGGCCACCAGCACCATCGGCTGGTCCGCGCTGGCCACGGTCATCCCCTTGCCGGCCGGGATCGGCACCGGATCGCCGGCGGCCAGGGAGCGCAGCCCGAGCGTGCCCCAGCTGGTCGCCGAGACCGCGTTGATGGTCGCCGCGGCCGGGCAGACGGTGACGGTGCGGCCCTCGGCCGCCACCGGCGGCAGCGGCCGTGGCTGCTTGACCGGCAGCGCGGCACCGCCGAACACCAGCCCGGCGCCGGCCGCCGCCACGGCGAGCACGGCCAGGGGTCGCAGGACGGTCTTCATCGCTCCTCCTCCGCACGGACCGCCCGGACCGCCCGGGCCGCGACCGGTTCGGGTTCACCGAGTCCGAGCCGCTCCTGGCGCCGCTGCCGGGCCCCCGCGAGCGAGGGCGCCGCGAGCAGCGCGACCAGCACCAGCCCGATCAGCTGGGCCAGCGCCAACCAGCCCCGCCATGGGTCGGCGAGCCGCACCTCGAGCCGGCCCGCCCCGCCCGGTACCTCGAAGCTGGTTCGGTCCACAGCGGTCCGGCCGGTCAGTTCGTTGCCGTTGAAGGTGACCCGCCAGCGGGGGTCGGTCGGTTCGCTGAGCACCAGTTGCCGCGGGCCGCCGGCGGCCGGCAGGTCGGCCCCCGCAGCGGCACCGCGGGCGTCCAGCACGACCGGGCGGTCACCGGTGACGACCCAGCGGCCGGCGGTCTGCGGCACGGTCCACACGGTGGCGATCTCGTCACCGGAGGCGGTACCCAGGCCGGGGGTGTTGTTGATCCGCGACTTCTGCTCCTCGCTGGCGCCGGTGACCCAGACATGGCCGACGGCCAGCCCGGCCAGGTCGTCGGCCACCTGCTCGTCACCGTTGCCGGCGACCAACCGGGCGACGACACCGCGGGTGTGCTGCTGCATGGTGCCGGAGCCGCCGAAGGCGAGCCCCCGGTCGGCGTCACCGAGGCGGAGCTGGTCCCCCGCGATCAGCGACCAGGACATCGACGGACCCTCGATCCGGATCGCGAGCACCCGGGTCCGGGCCGGGGAGTTCATCGCATTGCGCAGATAGGGCGCGAGCGTGCTGCCGCTCTCCCGATGGACGGGACCGTGGGCACCCAGCATCGCCCACCAGACCGCGCCGGTACCGACCGCGGCCACCGTCACCGCGACCACCAGCAGGGTGCCCAGGTGCGCCAGCCCGAAGCTGCGCCGCCCGAGCGCCGCCGGCACCAGGTCCAGGCCGAGCGCGCCGGCGTACACCAGTGCCGCGAAGCCGATGAGCAGCAGCGCCACCGGTTCGGGCCGGACCCGGGTGCCCTGCGGCAACGTGGTGGCGAGTTGGCGGGACAGCAGCACCGCCAGCGCGAACGCCGCCAGCGCGGTACCGATCGCGGCCCAGACGGCGGGCGCGGCGGGGCGCAGCGCGACCCCGAGCAGCCCCCACAGCCACAGGGTGCCGAAGAAGATCGCGGCGACCCAGAGGATCGGGGTGCCGGCACCGGGGGTGAGACCGAGCAGCAGCTGCCAGACCGGTCCGACCGCAACGCCGCCGAGGCCGGCATCGGGGCCGACGAACAACCGGGTCCAGCCGTTCAGCACCGCGGGCCACCAGGGCGCCAGCAGCACCAGCGGGACCGCGGCGGCGACCACCAGCCGCAGCACCCGGCCGCGCTCCCGGCGTACCCGGATCGCTGCGATCAGGCCGCCGAGCAACGCCAGCGCCCCCACCGGTGGATAGCAGGCGATCAGCACGGTGAGCAGCAGCCCGCTCGCCCAGGCGGGGCGCCAGGATTCCGGTCCGGTGGTGGGCCGCCGCAGCAGCGCCCGGATGGTGACGGCCAGCAGCGGGAGGAACACCGCGACGGCCAGCGGTGCGATCAACCCGCGATTCACCGCGCCGAGCAGCGCGACCAGCAGGGCGTAGAGCACGGTGGCGGCGATCCGCACGCGGGTGTCGGCGACGGTACGCCGCAGCAGCGGCTGTGCGGCGAGCGCGGCCGCCGGCACCACGAACAGCAGCCCGAGCGCCACCAGCAGCACCGGGCGGCCGAAGGACAGGGTGGAGAACAGCGCGGTGAACCCCAGCCAGGGCGGCGCCGAGAGCCCCGGGGCACCGACGATCGGGTCGAGATAGGCACGGTAGGCGTCGGTGAGGGTGCTGCGGGCGGGCAGCAGCCATGCCGAGGCGGGGCTGCCGGGCCCGATCAGGGTGCGGCCGGCGAACAGTGCGGTCATCGTGAGCAGCAGGGTGAGGACCGCGGTCGGGTTGGTCCACAGGCTGCGGCGATCGGGGTCCGCGCCGGCGGCGAAGTCGTCACCGGTCAGCTCGTCGATCGAGGTACCGGCCTCGGGGCCACGGGCCGGGCCCCGGCCGGGGAGATATTCGCGGACCGCGTCGGCGGCGCTGCGCAGGCCGGCCCAGCGGTCGGGCCGCAACCGGGCCACCTCGGCGGCGGACTCGGCGGAGGCGGCTGCGGGGATCCGGGCGCGCAGCGAGCGGGTCCGCGGGTTGCCGACGAAATCGCCGACCGCGGCCAGTTCGGCGCGGGCCAGGGCGGGCGCCTTGCCAAGCAGATAGCCGAGGGCTCGCAGCCAGCCGCCGAGGACGAGTCTGATGCTGGACCAGCCGCCGGCATGGTGGGCGGCCACGGTACGCAGGGCCAGTTCCCGGTCGGTACCGTGCGGGTCGTCACCGATCAGCCCGGATCGGCGCAGCCCGGTACGCCCGGCCTGGCGGTGGGTGATCCGGGCATCGGGACAGGTCCACACCTGGTAACCGGCCGCGGTCGCCCGCCAGCCCAGGTCGACCCCGTCGCGGAACAGCGGCAGCTCCGGTGCCAGCCCGCCGAGCTCGGCGTACACCTCCCGGCGGATCAGCAGACCGCAGGTGGAGACCGCCAACACCCGCCGCGCGGTGTGCTGGCCCTGGTCGATCTCGCCCGGTTCCAGGTCGAGCTCGCGGCGGCCGGAATCGGAGATCGACACGCCGACCTCGCTGAGCCGGGCGGGTCCGTCACCGCGGTGCGGCTGCAGCAGTTTGGGACCGAGCAGGTCCGCATCCGGATGGGACAGCTGGCCGGCGAGGAGCTGCTGCAGGCTGTCGGGGTCGACGGTGATGTCGTCGTGCAGCAGCCAGAGCCATTCGCCGGGGCGGGGTTCGGCCACCTCGAGCGCCCGCTGCACCGCGGCGCCGAAACCGTCGGTGGTCTCACCGGTGAGGACCTCGTCGAACAGGCCGCTGTCGCGGAGCTGTGCCGCGGTGTCGTCATCGGAGCCGGTGTCGACGGCCAGCCAGCGGTCCGGCCGGCGGGTCAGCTGCTGCAGGGAGGTGAGCGCCGGGCCCAGCCAGGCCTGCGCGTTGTGGGCGACCAGGATCGCGGTGACCGGGATGCCGGTGGTGTCGACGGGGGTGTCTGCGGGTTCCTCACTGGCCCACGCCCACGGGTCGATCCGACCCGCATCGAGGGGGGCTCCCAACGATCGCCGGGCGCCGGCCTCGGGCTGCTCAGGCATCGATTCGGAAACCTCACTGCGTACTTGGTGCCGGGGGCGTACGCCACAGACCCCCGAGAACGACGAAGGGGCCGCCGCAGCGCCCCCTCATCGTAACGTCACATCACGGCCGTTCAGACCGCCCGCTTCTTGAGCTTGCGGCGCTCCCGTTCGCTGAGGCCGCCCCAGATCCCGAACCGCTCGTCGTTGCCGAGCGCATAGTCCAGGCACTCGCTGCGCACCTCGCAGGAGAGGCAGACCTTCTTGGCCTCGCGGGTGCTGCCGCCCTTCTCGGGGAAGAATGCTTCGGGGTCGGTCTGGGCGCACAGGGCGCGCTCCTGCCAACCCAATGCACCCTCGTCCTCGACGGCCTCCAACACCGTCAGCAGGTCATGCATGTTTCCTCCTCGACCCCTTGGCACACCAAGTTCCATTAGAGGAATTACAACCGTGTAGTTAGCGGGAGTCAAGCCGGAAATTGTCAGATCTCTGCGTTAGAGTAGGAAATTCCGCCCGATCGGGGGGTCTTGACCCCTGAACCGACCTCAGCCGCGGTCCAGCGGCTTCCACTGCGGCGGTTGCCGACGCACCGGTCGATCGGCCTCGCTCTCGACCTGTGGGTCCTCCCGCGGGGCGTCCTCGGCGGCCGGCAGGCGCCGGATCACCGTGGCCTCCTCGTGGTCGTCGTCCGGTGACTGGTCGGTCTCGGGAAGCTGCTCCACCTCGCGATTGGCCGGCGTCCAGCCACCCCGCTCCCCCGGCCGGCCCCAACCGCTGGCCTGCGCGCCGGCGGCGGCCGCGCCCGCGGTCTGCCAGGCGGCGCCACTGGCCTCATCGGGGCGCCAGGTGGGTTCGGTCTGCGGAGCCTGGTCCGATTCGGCGTCGGCCGGGGTCTGCGGCGCACTGCCCGGGCGGGGCAGTTCGACCGTCATCTCCTGGGCCTCGATCCGGCGGAACTCCTCGCGCCGCAACCCGCCGAGGATCTTGGCCAGTGCGACCACCGCGACCACCGGCAGGATCGTGAAGCCCAGGTAGCCGATCGCGTCGATCACCGCACTGAACACCCCGGCCCGCCGACCGGCGCGCACCAGGCCGATCACGCCGAAGACGAACTGCGCCACGGTACCGATCAGGGCCACCGTCAGGGCGGCGATGGTCAGCTTCCGGGCGCCGGGGGTGATCGGTCGCAGCACCGCACACCAGGCCACCGCGAGCAGCAGCACGATGGCGTTCACCGGGCTGAGCAGCGACAGACCGTGGGCGGCGAAGGCGTCCAACCCGGTCGGCCCGCGGACCGCGAGCACCAGGCGTACGACATCGACGGCCATCAGCACCACGACAGCAACCAGCACCAGCCACGCGGCCGGTTGCCGGAACCGCTTCAACCCCTCGCTCACACCGCCCAGCGTATCCACGCCGGCCGCCGGTCCGATGGACGCCCGCGGTGCGTCGGCACCGGGTGCCAGACTGTGCGCGTGACTGCTTCCCAATCCCCCACCCGGATCGTCGTGCTCGCCGGTGGTGTCGGCGGCTCCCGGTTCGTCCGCGGCGTGCGTGCCGCCTACCCCGAGGCCCGGATCGACGTGATCGTGAACACCGCCGACGACATCACCCTGCACGGGCTGCGGGTCTCCCCCGATCTGGACACGATGATGTACGCGCTCGGCGGCGGCATCGACGATGCGAAGGGCTGGGGCCGCGCCGAGGAGACCTGGTCGATCATGGCCGAGTTGAAGGCGTACGCCGTGGAGCCGACCTGGTTCGCCCTCGGTGACCGCGACATCGCGACCCACCTGGTACGCACCCAGCTGATCGCCGCCGGCGCCCGGCCCACCGAGATCACCGCGGCGTTGTGCACGCGCTGGCTGGGTGATGAGCCGGTACGGCTGCTGCCGATGACCGACGACCGGGTGGAGACCCATGTGGTGGTCGCCGACCCCGAGGCGCCGTCGGGTCGGCGGGCGATGCACTTCCAGGAGTTCTGGGTGCGCCACCACGCCGAACCCGAGGTGCTCGAGGTGCTGCAGGTCGGTGGTGAATCGGCGAGCGCGAGCGATGAGGTGCTGGCGGCCATCGGGGCGGCGGAGCTGATCCTGATCGGCCCGTCGAATCCGGTGGTCTCGATCGGCCCGATCCTGGCGACGGGTGGGGTACGCCCGGCGCTGCGGGCGGCGAGGGCGCCCGTGGTCGGGGTGTCCGGGATCCTCGGCGGCGCACCGGTGCTCGGGATGGCCGACAAGCTGCTGCCGGCGATCGGGGTCGAGGTGGACGCCGGGGCGGTCGGGCTGCACTACGGCGCGCGGTCCGCTGGGGGCCTGCTCGATGCCTGGCTGGTGGACTCGGGCGATGCGGCCGCGGCCGAGCGGTTGACCGCGGCCGGGTTGCCGACGCTGGCCACGCCGTTGCTGATGACGACGCCGGAGGATACGGCCCGCTTCATCCGCGAAGGTGTCGGGCTGGCCGAGCGAGCCGACCCCGCGGTGGTTGAGCGAGCGCCAGCGAGTCGAAGCCACCAGGACCCCCGGTGATCACCATCGACGCACCGACCGGGATCGGTGAGATCACCCCCGGCTGCGATCTGACCGGTGAACTGCTGCGGGTGCTCGTCCCGCACGATGGCGACATCTGGGTGGTGACCTCCAAGGTCGTCTCGAAGGCCGAGGGCCGTTTCATCGACGAGACCGACAAGGACCGGGCGCGGCGGATCGAGTCGCGGCGGGTGGTCGCGCGGCGCGGCGGCACGACGATCGTGGAGCACCGGCTCGGTCTGGTCCATGCCGCCGCCGGCATCGACTCCTCCAATGTGGAACCGGGGCGATTGCTGCTGCTGCCGCTCGATCCGGACGCCTCGGCGCGCCGGATCCGGGCCGAGGTGGCCGAGCGCACCGGCGCCCGGATCGGCGTCCTGATCTCCGACACCTCCGGGCGTGCCTGGCGGACCGGGCAGACCGATCTGGCGATCGGGGTGGCCGGGGTGCTGCCGATCGACTCGCACATCGGGCGTACCGATCCGCACGGCAACGACCTCAGGGTCACCGAGATCGCGGTCGCCGACGAGCTCTGCGGTGCCGCCGATCTCGCCAAGACCAAGCTCGGCGGGCGGCCCGTCGCGGTGATCCGGGGGCTGGCCAAGCTGGTCACCGTCGACGACGGTTCCTCGGCCGACCTGCTGCGGCCCGCGGCCCAGGACTTCTTCCGGCTCGGCCGGCGGGAGGCGGTGCTCGACGCGGTGCTGCGGGCCACCGGGCAGACCGATCGCTACGACGAGCTGGTCGAGTTGGACGGCGACGAGCTGGTCGCGGCCGTGACCGCCGGCGCCCCCGACGACGCGGACTGGATCACCCGCCTCCTCGGTCACGCACCCGTCGGCTGAGCGAGCAGGTCGAAGGGATATACCGGCCGGCCGGCGCGCCTTCGCCGGCCACGTCGCGGCCCTGCAGACCCTGGTCAGCGTTGACCCATCGCCCGCAGCACCGTCCGGACGAACCCCGCCGGATCGTCGGTGACCATCCGCCAGGTGAACTCCAGTACCAACCAGCCGTCGAGGTTGACCTCGTTGCGCCGTTGGTGGTCCTTCTCGAAGGCCTCCCGCCTGCTGTGCCATTCGAACCCGTTGATCTCGATGGCGAGCCTCAATTCGGGAAAGGCGAGGTCGAGGAAGAAGGTCCGGCCGTCGATCCGCAGTTCGAAGTTCGTGCACCAGCCCGTGATGCCGGCTTCCCGGAGCGCACGGTGGGCCATCCGCTCGGCCTCGGACCAGGGCCGATCGCGGGAGTCGGTGAGGATCTCGCGACGGGCGTTGTTGCCGGGCCGATTGGGGTGATCGCCGAAGGCCTGCCAGAGCTGGGCCAGTGCCCAGGCGCCGCGGCGCGGGTGCTCGCGCAGCACGTCGTCGACCAGCTCACCGCCGAGCTCGGGGATCAGGTCGACCGCGGTGAGGAACTTGTTGGTGCAGCGGATGCCGTCGATGGTGGTGATCCACTCCGGGTCGATGCGGTCGTTGGTGAAGAGGAATCCGGGCTGCGGCCTCAGCCGGACAGCGGCCGAGACGATCGTGGGTTCAAGCCGCGACCAACCAAGCAGTCCAGCAGCCGACCGCCCGGTGAGGACCGCGTCAGGTGCGTGCCTGACCAGCGCCAGCACCTTGGTCCGGTGACTGGTGGCGGTCTCCGCGGGCGCGAACCATCCGGGCAGCACCCTGACCAGATCACCGGATCGAATCATGTGGTGCAGCACGCCAGCGAGTTCACCGGCGTCGCGTCGACCGATGACGCCGCCGTTGTCTTCGATCAGCTGATGCAGTCGGCCCCGATTCGCACGCTCCATGCGGGCAACATGGTGCGAATCGGGCGATTCGAGCGCCGTGGCGGCCGGCCTGTGGAGAACTCGGCCCGACCGCTCCCCTGTGGGTAAGTCCAGAACGTGTAGCGCGTGGAGCGCCACGGGTCGCTGGCCCGCATTCCATCGTCACCCCCAGAACACCCGCGACACGTTCTGGACTTAAGCCCTCAGGCGTAGGACTCGCCGAGCTCCTCGGCGACCTGGGCGACGAGCGCCTTCACCTGCTCGGCGCGGCCCGACGGGCAGACCAGGGTGATGTCGTCGGTCTGCACCACGATCGTGTCGGTCATCCCGAGCACCGCGACCAGCTTGCCGTCACCACCCTTGTTGATCACCAGGTTGTGCGAGGCGTCCATCACCACGGTGCAGCCCTCGCGGGCGTTGCCGTCGTCGTCGTGCTTCAGGTGTTCGGCCAGCGCGGGGAACCCGCCGACGTCGTGCCAGGTGATCGGCAACCGGACCGCTACCACGTGCGACCCCTCGGTACCGCGGCCCAGGGACACCGGCTCCATCACCGCATAGTCCACCGAGATCTTCGGCAGCTTGGGGAACAGCTCGGCCAGCTTCTCCGGCTCGGCGGCCAGGGTCTGCACGATCTCATAGCAGTCGGGCACCAGCTTCTCCAGCTGCCCGAGCAGCGTCGTCGCCTGCCAGACGAACATGCCGGCGTTCCACCAGTACTCCCCCGAGGCCACATAGCGCTCGGCCGTCTCGCGGTCCGGCTTCTCCTTGAACTCCACCACATGGCGGACGTTCTGATCGCCGTTCACGGCCTTGCCCTGGTGCAGATAGCCGTACCCGGTGTGCGGGGTGTTCGGCACCACGCCGAAGGTGACCAGCGCGGTCGCATCGGATTCGGCGACCTCGAAACCGGTGCGGAGCGCCTGCTGGAAGACATCCACCGGCTGCATGATCTGGTCCGCGGTGACCATCGCGACCACGGCCTCGGGATCCTTCGCGGCCAGCACCGCGGCCGGCCAGGCGACGGCGTTCAGCGAATCCCGGCCGACGGGCTCGCCGAGCACCTGGTCGGCGGGCATCTCGGGCAGCTCGCTCCGCACGGTGTCGGCGTATTCGCCGCCGGTGCACACCCAGACCTGCTCGGCGCCGACCACGTCGACCACCCGCTCGAAGGCCATCCGGAGCAGGCTCCGGTCCCCCACCAGATGCAGCATCTGCTTCGGCATGCCCTGCCGCGACAGCGGCCACAGGCGCTTGCCCGAACCGCCAGCCATGATCACCACGTAACGCATGGCCCACACCCTAACGGCAGATACGCCCACCCGGTTCCTCCCGACACGGGCAGCACAGGCGCCGCTCAGGGAACCTCCCTAGGATGGCCGCGTGATGCAGCTGACCGACCACCTGGCCCGCCGCTCCCGGACCGAGGGTTCGGCTCCCTTCCTGACCCACTATTCCCCCGCCGGGCGGACCGAACTCTCGGTGCGCTCCTACGCGAACTGGGTCGACAAGACCGCGAACCTGATCGTCGACGAGTTCGATCTCACCGAGGGTGACCGGGTACGCCTCGCCGTGGCCGAGGCGCATCCCGGGCACTGGATGACGCTGGTCTGGGTGCTGGCCTGCTGGCGGGCCGGGGTGACCGTGACCGACGGCGATGGCGAGTTGACCGTGATCGGCCCAGCGACGGCCACGACCGGTGCGGACGGTCCGACGATCTCCTGTTCGCTGCATCCGCTGGCGCTGCCGCAGCGCGATCTGCCCGCGGGGGTGCGCGACTTCTCCACCGAGGCGCTGGCCCAGCCGGACGCCTGGCTCGGTACCGACCCCGACCCCGGTACGCCGGCGGTCGACCTGCCCGAGCACCGGCACACGCTGGCCGAGCTCGCCGAACTGGCCGAGCTGGAACCGATCGGCGGCCGGCTGCTGCTCGCCGATCCGCCGAGCCTGTGGGTCGCGCTGCTCGAGGGTCTGATCCAACCGCTGCCGACCGATGGCTCCCGGGTGATCACCGAGGGCATCGAGCACGACGAGCTCACCCGGATCGTGGCCAGCGAGAGGGTGGAGCGCCCGTGACCGATACCCAGGCCCCGATGCCGACCTGGCCGGAGGGCAGCTGGCCGGCGGTGTCCTATGTGATGCCGGTGCTGAACGAGGAGAGCTATCTGGCGGACGCGGTCGCCACCGTGCTCGACCAGGACTATCCCGGGGAGACCGAGCTGGTGATCGCGCTCGGCCCCTCCCGGGACAACACCACCGCGCTGGCCGAGCAGCTCGCCGCCCACGACCCGCAGGTCCGGATCGTGCACAACCCCGGTACCGACATCCCGAAGGGCCTCAACCTGGCGATCGCCGCGGCCCGGCACCCGATCGTGATCCGGGTCGACGCCCACTCCGAGCTCCCGCTGGACTACACCCGGATCGGGGTCGAGACACTCCGCCGTACCGGGGCCGCGAACGTCGGCGGGTTGATGGCCGCGGCCGGGCGGACCGACTTCCAGCAGGCCGTCGCGACGGCGTACAACTCCCCGCTGGGACTCGGCGGCGGCACCTATCACAGCGGCACCGAGGCGGGGCCGTGCGAGTCGGCCTATCTGGGCATCTTCCGGCGCGAGGCGCTCGCCGAGGTCGGCGGCTACGACGAGACGGTACGCCGCGGCGAGGACTGGGAGCTGAACCTGCGGATCCGCGAGGCCGGGCATCTGGTCTGGTTCACCCCCGAGCTGAAGGTCACCTACTGGCCCAGGGATTCCCGCGAGCGGCTGGCTCGGCAGTTCTGGTCCACCGGCGTCTGGCGCGGTGCACTGGTCCGCGAGATCGCCGACCGTACCCCGATGCGCTACTTCGCCCCGCCGGCCCTGGTCGCCGGATTCGCTGCCAGTGCAGCGATCGCGGCGATCGATGCGGTACGCCCGCTGCGCGGCCCGGCGAAGCTGCTGCGCGCCGCCCATCTGGCCCCGGCGGCCTACGCCACCTTCCTGGCCTCGGTGCTGGTCCGCGGCAACGGCACGCTGCGCGAGCGGGCGAACCTCGCCCAGGCGCTGGCCATCATGCACACCAGCTGGGGCGCCGGTTTCCTCTCCGGCCTGCTCAAGGGCGGCGGCGACACCGTCGACACCTCCCGGCACTGAACTCAGGCCGCGGCGCACACCTCGACCAGGTCATCGGCACCGGGGATGGCTACCGGAGTCGGACTGGCGGTCGGGGTCGGGGTGGCCTTCGAGGTCGCCTTGCCGGTCGCGCGCCGGGTCGGCGTACTGGTCCCGCCCGGGGCGTTGCCGACCGGCAGCTTGGTCGCCTTCGGAGCCGGGGCACCAGCGGTGGGCTGCCCCTGGGACTGGGCGATCTTGTCGCGGACGGCCTGCCGCATCAGGTCGTAGTCGGGCGCACCGGGTTGGATCATCGGCGGGACGAAGGAGACCGAGGCGATCTTGGTCTGTCGGGCCTTCAGCGCCAGGTCCATCAGCCGGTTCATCTCGCTGGTGGGCACGTTGGTCTCCACGACCTGCTTGCCGGCCGAGGCGATGGCGTTGAACTTGGTGACCACAGTGACCGGGTCGAGCTGGTTCAGCATCGCGCTCATCACGCACTTCTGCCGCGCCATCCGGTCATAGTCGGAGGTCTCCACCCGGGAGCGGGCGAACCACAGCGCATCCTGCCCGTTGAGCCGCTGGGCCTTGCCGGCCGGGATGTGCCGCTTGACCGAGGTCTCCTCACCCCCGACGGCGACCGGCTTGTTGACGTCGATGGTGATCCCGCCGACCGCGTCGATCAGCGCCTTGAAGCCGTTCAGGTCGATCAGCGCGTAGTAGTTGATGTCCAGCCCGGTGGCCCACTCGATGGCCTCGGTGGTGGCCTGCGCGCCCGGATCCTTGACCCCGGGATAGAGGTCCTTGTTCTCCATCGCCTTGGTGTAGACGGCGTTCAGCAGGCACTCGTGGTTGGGGCAGGTGAACCCGTTGGGATACAGCTTCTTCATCGGCGATTCGTCGGGGAAGCCCACGTCCTCCAGGTTCCGCGGCAGCGAGAAGAGCACGGTACGCCCGGTGGTCGCGTCGATGCTGGCGACGGTCATCGAATCCGGGCGCAGCCCCTCGCGGCCCTTGCCGGCATCCCCGCCCAGCAGCAGCACGTTGTAGCGGCCGGCCTTGGCCTCTGTCTCACCACCGCCGGAGAAGACGCTGCCGATCAGGTCACCCTCGGCGTTCACCGCGGAGGCCGAGGCGATCATCCCGCCGCCGAGCCCGAGCGCGAGCACGATGCTGAGCAGGCCGAAACCGAGCCGGTGCCGGCGGGCCAGCGAGGGCGGGTTGGCGATCCGCCAGGCGTCCAGCATCAGCGCCGCCCAACCGATCCCGGCCAGCCCGAGGACCAGCGAGATCAGGATGGTCAGCGGCCGGAAGGTGATGATCGCGATGGCGGCTCCCCGGTCCACCAGCAGCAGCACCACGAAGGCCACCAGCAGGGCGATCAGCGCCGCCCACACGCGTACCGCCCAGCGCCCGACCCGCCGGTCCCCGGCCCGCAGCTGCGCCGACCCCGGCACGACCAGGGTCAGGCCCAGAAAACCGAGCCCACGACGCAGCCGCAACCGGTCGCTGCGCAGCTGGGCAGCCGGCCGGTAGGCGGTGCTCGATCCCTTGTCGGGTGCGGTCGGGGAAGGCTTGCGTCGCTCGTCCACGCTGTCGTCGAGGTTGCCGCTGCCGCGGCGTGCATCAGACACGGATGGGCCTTTCGATGCTGTTGTCGGGGAAGGAGACCCCGGAGGGTCCGCGACCAGAGTGCCATCGGCGCCTTCCGGCCGGTCGGTCCGCCACGCCGTCGGTGACCGATTACGACCTTGGGATTTCCTCACCCGGGGGCATCACCCGGAGACATCGTCAGGCGACGGCGCCCTCCTCGGCCCTGCGCAGTTCGGACTTCCAGACCCGGAAGCCGTCCTCGGTCGCGCCGCGGCGCCAGTAGCCGGAGATCGAGCACCATTCGGCCGGCACCTCACGCTCCTTGCGGATGTAACCGCGGAGGTTCTTCATCACCGCCTGGGCCTCACCGTGGATGAACACCTGCGGCGTACCGGGCAGCCATTCGACCTCGCGGACGGCCGCGATCAGCGGGGCGTTGTCACCCGCCCGGTCGTCACCGACCTCATCGGCCGTACCGCCGCGATGCACCCAGACCAGGTCGAGGATCGCGTCGGTGGCGATGGCGACCTCGTCCTCCGGGCCGGCGACCTCGACGACGGCCTTGACCGGTGCACCGGCGGGCATCGCCTCGATGGCGGCGGCGATCGCCGGCAGCGCGGACTCGTCCCCGGCGAGCAGGTGCCAGTCGGCGTCGGCGCGCGGGGCATAACCGCTACCCGGTCCGCGCAGCGAGATGGTGTCCCCGATCCTGGCGGCGGCGGCCCACGGGGCGGCGATGCCGCTGTCGCCGTGCACCACGAAGTCGACGGCGAGGCACTGCCGCTGCGGGTCGTTCCAGCGCACACTGTAGGTGCGCATCACCTCCCCGTCGTCGGTCGGGAAGATCAGCTTGACGTAGGCATCGGTCATGCCGGGGTCCTGGTAATCGGCGTACCCGGGGCCGCCCAGGAGCAACCGGACCACATGCGGCGAGGGCCGCTCGGTGCCGACGACGGTCAGTTCATAGCTTGGGCGAGCGGCCACGGTGAAACTCCAGCAGGTGCGACGATTGGATAAAGTTAGCCTACCCTAAGCGCCTCGGCCCGTGGGTGGTCGTCTCCCTGACCGGTCCCCGGAGGTACGCCGGACAGGCGCGTTTGCGCCCGGTTCGGCCGCATTGCCCCTGTACCGTGACCGCATGCCCGGCGACGACATGGACTGGTTGTATCGCGGATCCGATCCGCGGCGCGACGGCGACCCCGGACACAGGCCGGCCGACGAATCCGAGATCCCGACCCACCAGGCCTCCTCCGGCGCGCCGTCGGGAGGGGGCCGCAAGCGGGCCTCCTTCGGCGAGCCGAGTACGCCGCCGCGGACCTCGGCACGCCGGACCGGCAATCAGTCCCGCTCGGCGGCCGCCCAGGACGGCCGCACCCGCGCGATGCCGGTCGGCGACATCGAGGCGGCCGGCCAGCCCCGGTCGCGGAACCGGTCCGCGGCTGGTGGCGGACGGCCCCCGGCGCCGCCGGCGCCACCGACCGGCCGGCGGCCGGGCCGGCCGCGCACACCGCGCCGTCCGGGGCGTACCCTCGCCCGCACGATCGTCCTGCTGCTGGTCGCCTGGCTGGTGTTCCTGATCGGTACGCCGATCTATGCCTGGAGCGCCAGCAACAAGGTCGACGCGATGCCGACCGGTCAGCGGCCCGGGGACCAGCCCGGCACCACCTGGCTCCTGGTCGGCTCGGATTCCCGCGAGGGGCTGAGCGAGGAGGAGCGCCAGAAGCTCGGCACCGGTGACACCGAGGGCCTGCGCACCGACACGATCATGCTGCTCTACGTCCCGCCGGGTGGGCGCCCGGCGCTGATCTCGATCCCCCGCGATTCCTACGTGCCGATCCCCGGGAAGGGCCGGAACAAGATCAACGCGGCGTACGCCCTCGGCGGTCGGGAGTTGCTGGTGCAGACCGTGGAGCAGAACACCGGGCTGCGGGTCGATCATTACGCCGAGATCGGTTTCGGCGGGTTCGTCAACGTGATCGACGCGCTCGGCGGGATCGAGATGTGCCCGAAGACCGCGATCAAGGACAAGAACTCCCACCTCGACATCCCGGCCGGTTGCCAGAACATGGACGGGGTGACCGCACTGGGTTATGTGCGGATGCGCTACGCCGACCCGACCGGTGATCTGGGGCGGATGAATCGGCAGCGCGAGATGATCGCCGGGATCGCGAAGAAGGCCGCCTCGCCGATGACGGTGATCAACCCGTTCCGCTGGTGGGGCCTGAACACTGGTGCCGCGCAGTCGGTGAAGACCGACCCGGGCACCGGCGTGGTCGCCACCGCCGGTGTCGTCGCGCCGATGATGAAGGTCGCCGGTGGCCAGGGGCTGACGCTGATGGTGCCGATCTCGAACCCGAACAAGAGCACCGCCGCGGGCTCGTCGATGATCTGGGACGACGCGAAGGCCAAGGAGATGTTCGGCGAGATCGCCCGCGGAGACACCTCCAAGCTGGACCGCTTCGCCAAGCCCTGATCGGATCGGCGCGGTGCGCCCGGACCCCTTTGGTGAGAGGGTCGGCAGGTGAACTGGGGACTCGTGGTGGCGATGGCCCTGCTGATCGTCTGGGCGCTGTTGGCGAAGTGGTTGGCGCACCGTCGGATCAGCCTGCCGCTGGTGATGCTGGGGGGCGGGCTGCTCGCCGGGGTGGTGGCGCTGATCCTGCAGGTGACGGGGGTCTCCAGCAACACCATCGACATCGGGATCATCACCGTCGTGCTCAACGAACCGGCCGCCGAGCGCGCGGTCGAACTGGTGCTGGCGCTGGTCCTGTTCATCGATTCCTTCGAGGTGCGCCGTGGGATGCTCGGCCACCAGCCGGGCATGGCGCTGCGACTGCTGGCGATCGCGCTCCCGCTGAGCGGCGTACTCGCCATGCTGGTGGGCCTGTGGCTGTTCCCGTTCCTGCCCGTCGCGGTGGTGCTGCTGAGTCTGCGCGGTGATCCCGACCGACCTCGCACCGACCGCCGGACTGTTCGGCAGCGATCGCCGGATTCCCTTGCGGGTCAAGGATCTGCTCAATGTGGAGAGCGGTTACAACGACGGCATCGTGGCACCGGTCTTCGTCTTCGCGATCACGCTGGCGGGTGCGACCTCCCATGCGAGCACCCCGCTGGCGGCACTCCAGCAGGCGGTGCCGGCGGCCCTGGTCTCGCTGGCCGTCGGGGTGGTCGTCGGCGCCGGCACGGGCTGGCTGATGCGCTGGGCGATCCGGCACCGGCTGACCTCGCGGGCGACGCTGCGCTTCGGCGTGGTCGCGATCCCGCTGCTCACCTATGCGATCGCGGTGCTCGGCCACGGCAACGGGTTCGTCGCGGCGTTCGTCGCCGGGGTGGCGTTCCATGCGGTACGCGGGGATCTGGCACATTCGGAGATCGACCTCTGCGAGGATCTCACCCAGGTGGCGACCGCGGTGGTCTGGTTCGCGCTCGGTGCCGTGACGCTGACGGTACTGCTCGGCACACTGACCTGGCAGATCGCGGTGTTCAGCCTGGCGGTGCTCACCGTCCTGCGGATCGTACCGGTGCTGCTCAGCTTGCTCGGCTGCGACTGGAGCTGGCCGGATCGGTTGCTGATCGCGGCCCTGGGTCCGCGCGGGATCGCGACGATGGTCTTCGGCATGCTCGCCATCAACGATCTCGCGGATGAGCAGGTGGTGATCACGATCCTGAGCATCATCGTCACCACGATCATCGGCAGCTTCCTGCTGCATGGTGTCGGGTTGCCGACGCTGGTCGGTTGGTACGCCCGACACGCGCCACCGGAGGACGAGGCGTCCGACGCCGCGGAACCCGCGGGCCCAAGGTCTTGATTCTGTACTTGTGTAATTGTGTAATTGCCGCATGAGCACCGTTGCGGACTGGTTCGGCGGGCGATTGCCCGATGCGTGGTTCACCAGGGCCCCCGAGGTCACCGTCGATCGCGAGGAGATCCTCGTGCTCGGCACCCTGCCCGAGACCGACGAGGGTGGCGCCGCGGCGGCCCGCGGGCGGATCGCCCGGTTCCGCGAAGACACCCGGGCCCAGCGGATGCGGATCGCCGACGAGGCCGAGGAGAGCTTCGGCCGCAAGGTCGCCTGGGGCGCTCGCTGCGGGGAGGTCGAGGAGGTCTTCACCAATCTGTCGATCCCGGTGATGACCCGGCTCCGGCAACCCGAACGGATGGTGCTGGACACCCTGGTCGAGGCCGGTGTGGCCCGTTCCCGCTCGGAGGCCCTGGCCTGGTGCGTACGCCTGGTCGGCGCCAACGAGAAGGAATGGATCGACAGGCTCGCCGACGCCCTCGGCGCGGTACGCGAGGCGCGGAACTCCGGCCCCAACGCCAGCTGAGCACCGACGCCGGTTGAGCGAGCGCCAACGAGTCGAAGCCAAGTCGCTCGGCCCACCGGGCACCCGATTCCGACACCGGGCACCCGATCCAGCGCGACTGAACCGGGTGCCCGGTCGCAGTTCCGGGTGCCCGGTCAGTCGGCGAGCAGGCGAGCGGCCGCGGCCCGGGCACTGCGTACCCGCGAGAAGTCCCCGTCGATGCCGGCGGTGACGATCGCCCCCTCGACCAGCAACTGGATCGCATCGAGCGTCGCGGGATCGACCTCCCCGGCCCAGCCGGCGAGCTGCTCCCGGAAGGCCTGCTTGTGCGCGAGCACCTCCGCTCGTACCGCCGGTGAGGTGTCGGCGAGTTCGCCGTGCAGGTTGATCCACAGGCAGCCGCGGAATCCGGGTTCGGCGAACCAGTCCGCCAGCCAGTCGAAGACCGCGAGCACCCGACCGACCGGATCGTCGGCGGTCTCCACCCGGGCGGTCAGCGCACCCCGCCAGCGCTGGTCGCGGCGGCGCAGCATCGCCACCACCAGCTCGTCCTTGGTGGGATGGAGCGCATAGATGCGCTTGAGCGACAGCCCGGACGCCTCCCGAACCCGGTCCATGCCCACCGCCCGGAACCCCTCGGCATAGATCAGCGACTCGGCCGCATCGAGCAGCAGCTGGCGATCGGCGGCAATCCGCTCGGCGGTGAGCGCGGCAGGCATGCGTACCCCCATTGACGTTGAGAACTGGCGTTCTCTACGCTACCCGGAGCCGATGGAGAACACTCGTTCTCCACTTCGAAGGGAGCGTACCCGATGTCTGAGACCCGCCCACCCACTCCCCCGTTCACCGAACAGGCCGCGGCGCAGAAGGTGCAGGCCGCCGAGGATGCCTGGAACACCCGTGATCCCGAACGGGTCGCGCTCGCGTACACAGAGGACTCGCAGTGGCGCAATCGCGACCTCTTCCTCACCGGCCGCGCCGAGATCGTCGAGTTCCTGACCGACAAGTGGCAGCGCGAGCTCGATTACGCCCTGCGCAAGAGCCTGTGGTGCTTCACCGAGGATCGGATCGCGGTGCGCTTCCAGTACGAGTGGCACGACCGGACCGGCCAGTGGTGGCGCAGCTACGGCAATGAACTGTGGCAGTTCACCGCGGCCGGATTGATGGCTCGTCGGGAGGCCAGCATCAACGATGTCGCGATCACCGAGGCCGATCGACGCATCCGCGGCCCGCGACCGACGAGCGAACACGGTGTGGATCTGCCCCTGCGCTGAGGTCTCAGCGTGGCGACTCTGGGTAACGTCCCACCCGGACGGTCAATTGTCGACACGATAGGTCTAAGGTCACCCCATGGGTAACTCCAGCATCCTGCGTACCAAGCGGGTCGAGACGGTTCTCGAGCAGGACGAGGGCGGCGGTCAGCACCTGACCAAGCGCCTCAAGGCCCGCGACCTGGTCGGATTCGGTGTCGGCATCGTGATCGGTACCGGCATCTTCACCCTGACCGGGATCCAGGCCAAGGAGAATGCCGGCCCCGGGATCGTGGTCTCCTTCCTGATCGCCGGCGTGGTCGCCCTGCTGGCCGCGCTCTGCTATGCCGAGCTGGCCGCCGCGGTACCGACCGCGGGCAGCTCCTACACCTACGCCTACACCACGATCGGCGAGGTGTTCGCCTGGATCATCGCCTGGGACCTGGTGCTGGAGTTCGCGCTCGGTGCGGCGGTGGTGTCCCGAGGCTGGTCGGGTTATCTCCAGGAACTGCTGGGGCTGCCGGAGACCTTCTTCGGGGAGAACTCGGTGGTGAACCTCGGCGCGGTCGCGATCGTCGTGGTGCTGGCGGTGGTCGCCGCCCTCGGCATCCGGGAGTCGAAGTGGCTCACCAACCTGCTTGTCGCGGTCAAGGTGCTGATCTGCATCTTCGTGGTGATCGCCGGCTTCTTCTTCGTCAAGGTCGCGAACCTGACCCCGTTCTTCCCGCCGGCCACCCCGAAGGAGTCCGCCGGCGCCTGGCACCAGCAACCGCTGTGGCAGGCGCTGTCGGGGGTCCAGCCGGTGGCCTACGGCGTCGGTGGTCTGCTGGTCGCCGCCGCCGTGGTCTTCTTCGCCTACAGCGGTTTCGAGGCGGTCGCCAACCTCGGCGAGGAGTCGCAGAACCCCGGTCGGGACATGCCGCGCGGATTGATCGGCACACTGGTCGCCTGCGGCCTGCTCTACATGCTGGTGTCGCTGGTGCTGACCGGGATGGTCAAGTACACCGACATCTCCGAGGGTGCACCGATCTCGGACGCCTTCAAACAGGTCGGCCTCGGCTGGGCGGCGGTGCTCGTCGGTATCGCCGCGATCGCCGGATTGAGCTCGGTGATCCTGGTCGAGATCGTGGCGCTCGGCCGGATCGGGTACGCCCTCTCCCGCGACCGGCTGCTGCCGCCCTCCCTCGGGAAACTCAATGAGCGTTACAACACCCCGGTCCGGATGACCATCCTGATCGCGATCCTGATCAGCGCACTGGCGGCCTTCATCCCGCTCACCGCACTGTCGGAGATGGTCTCCATCGGCACCCTGTTCGCGTTCCTGGTGGTCTCGATCGCGGTGCTGGTACTGCGCCGCACCCGCCCGGACATGGAGCGCCCGTTCAAGACCCCGCTGGTGCCGGTGGTACCGATCCTGTCCGCGGTCACCTGCCTCGGCCTGATGGCCAGCCTCGAGGTCGGCACCTGGCTGCGTTTCGTTGTCTGGTTGGCCGTCGGCATGATCATCTACTTCGCCTACGGCCGCCGCCACGCCGTCGTCGGCCACGACGCTGGTTGAGCGAGCGAGGATCGAGCGAGTCGAAGCCAGGACCCTTCGACTCGTCGCTGCGCTCCTCGCTCAGGGGACGGAGCTGAATCAGCGCAGCGGCACGAATCTGTACGCCCCAGAGCGTTCGATCCGCGGTGGGCCGGCCGGCACCCGCTCCACCCGGAGCATCTCACCGGCGACCGGGATCACCAGCACCCCGCCCACGGTCAACTGGTCGACGAGCTCCATCGGCAACGACGAGGCCATCGCCGAGACCAGAATCCGGTCATAGGGCCCCGCGGCGGCCCGACCCAGCACCCCCGGCTCGGCGGCCTCGAGCCGCGCCCAGGCAGATCCAGCATTCCCCGCCCAGGCACGAAGATTCGCCGCACCCTGCTCGGCGAGCCACGGTTCCAGCTCCAGCCCGAGCACCCGTCCCGACGGCCCGACCAGCCACGCCAGCAGCGCGGTGGTCCAGCCCGAACCGGCGCCGACGTCGAGCACCGAGGCGCCGACCGGCACATCCAGCAGCCGCAGCATCGCGGCGACGGTGGAGGGTTGGGAGTTGGTCTGCTCGGGCGCGAGCTGGGTCGGGCCGAGGGGCAGCGGCCGGTCCTCTGCGGCGTACCGGCGCTGTGCCTCGGGCAGGAAGCCGACCCGCGGCACGGCCTGCATCGCCTGCGCGACCCGGTCGGCCGCGGGTGTCGACCCGCTCGTCCCTCGCTCGCTCAACCAGCGCCCCCTGACCTCGGCCTCAGCGGTTCTCCGGCAACCCCTGCAGCAGCTGGCGCGCCATCACGATCCGCTGCACCTGGTTGGTGCCCTCATAGATCTGGGTGATCTTGGCGTCGCGCATCATCCGCTCCACCGGGTAGTCCTTGGTGTAACCGTAACCACCGAGCAGCTGCACCGCGTTGGTGGTCACCTCCATCGCCACATCGGAGGCGAAGCACTTGGCGGCGGCACCGAAGTAGGTGAGGTCGGGATCGGTCCGCTCCGAGCGCGCCGCGGCGGCGTAGGTCAACTGCCGGGCCGCCTCGATCTTCATCCCCGCATCGGCGAGCATCCACTGCAGGCCCTGGAAATCGGCGATCGGCTTGCCGAACTGCTTGCGCTCCTTGACATAACCGAGCGCGAAGTCGAGCGCACCCTGGGCGACGCCGATGGCCTGCGCGGCGATGGTGACCCGGGTGTGGTCGAGGGTCTTCATCGCGGTGACGAAACCGGTGCCCTCCTCACCGACGAGCCGGTCGGCGGGGATGCGCACGTTGTCCAGGATCACCTGGCGGGTCGGCGAGCCCTTGATGCCGAGCTTCTTCTCCGGCGCACCGAAGGAGACCCCCTGATCGGCCTTCTCCACAACGAAACAAGAGATTCCGCGGGTCCGGGCCTCCGGATCGGTGACCGCGAAGACGGTGTAGTAGTCAGACTCCCCCGCATTCGAGATCCACGACTTGGTGCCGTTCAGCACGAACGCGTCGCCGTCCCTGGTCGCCCGGGTCTTCATCCCGGCGACGTCCGAACCGGCGTCGGGCTCGGAGAGGCAGTAGGAGAACATCGCGCCATCGCGGGCCATCAGCGGCAGGTACTTCTGCTTGACCTCCTCCGAAGCGGAGAGCAACAGCGGCACGGTGGCCAGCTTGTTCACCGCCGGGATCAGCGAGGAGGAGACGCAGACCCGCGCGATCTCCTCGATCACGATCACCGTCGCCAGCGCGTCCGCGCCGACACCCTCGTAGGCCTCCGGGATGTGCGGGGCGTGGAAATCGGCCTTGAACAGGGCGTCGAAGGACGCCTTGGGGAAGGTCGCGGTCTCATCGGCCTCGGCCGCATTGGGCTCGATCTTGGCCTCGGCCAGGTCCCGGACCGCGGCCCGGAAGGCGTCGTGGTCCTCCGTTGGACGGTACAACTCATCGAAGTCGCTCACGGGGCCCACTCTACGCCTCAATGCTACTCGTTGGTAACCCCATAGGGTGATCCCGATGGCGGAGAAGAGCAGCAGTGCGCGGGTGATCCTGGTGCTGTGCCTGTGCGGCACGGCCGCCGCGCTGCAGCAGACCATCCTGGTACCGCTGCTGCCCCAGCTGCCCAGGCTGCTCGGGACCACCGCCGCGAACGCCTCCTGGCTGGTCACCGTCACGCTGCTCAGCGGTGCGGTGGCGACCCCGGTGATCACCCGGCTGGCCGATCTGCACGGCAAACGCCGGATGCTGCTCACCGCGCTGGCCGCGATGATGATCGGCGCGGTCATCGGCTCGGTGTTCCCCACCCTGATCGGCGCGATCGTCGCCCGCGCCCTGCAGGGCATGGGGCTGGCACTGATCCCGACCGCGATCGCCACGCTGCGCGACGAGTTGCCGCCGCACCGGGTCTCGCTCGGCATCTCACTGATGAGCGCGACCATGGCGATCGGCGCCGGACTGGGCATGCCGCTGTCCGGGCTGATCGCCTCGCAACTGCCCTGGCAGGCGATCTTCTGGGTGACGGGGCTGACGGCGGCGGTGATGGCGGTGCTGGTCTTCACCACCGTACGCCCGGGACGGGCGTACGCCCGCGGCAGCTTCGACTGGCCGGGTACCGCGCTGCTCTCGGCGGCCCTGGTGGCCGGCCTGCTGGTGCTCTCCAAGGGCCCGAGCTGGGGATTCCTCACCCCGACCACCCTGATCCTGCTGGTCGGCACCGCGGTGCTGCTGGCGATCTGGATCCCGGTCGAGCTGCGCCGACCAAGCCCGCTGGTGGATCTGCGGACCGCGAGCCGGCCGGCGGTGCTGATGGCCAACACCGCCTCGGTACTGCTCGGGCTGGCGATGATGACCAACATGCTGACCACCTCGCTGGTGCTGCAGGCGCCGCGGGAGTCGGGTTACGGGCTGGGCCTGGACCTGCTGACCACCGGGTTGTGGATGGCGCCGACCGCGATCGCCTTCGGCGCGACCGCACCGGTGTCGAGCCTGATGCTGAACTCGATCGGCGCGCAGACCACGCTGCTGATCGGCGCATCGGTGATGGCACTGGGGTTCTGGACCCGGGCGCTGACCGGGCAGCAGTTGTGGCAGGTGGTGCTCGCCTCGACGGTGATCGGGGTCGGCACCTCGCTCACCTTCGCGGCGATGCCGGCGCTGGTGATGGCCTCGGTACCGCTGTCGGAGACCGCGTCCGCCAACGGGTTGAACACCTTGCTGCGCTCGGTCGGCACCTCGTGCGGGTCGGCGCTGCTGGCGGCGTTCACCACCGCGACCGCGCTACCGGGTGCCGCGGTACCGAGCCGGTTCGGGGCCGAGGCGGTGCTGGTGATCGCCGGCTGCGCGGCCGCACTGGCGGCGGTGCTGGCCTTCCTCATGCGCCGGCTGAGGTCTTGAGCGAGTCCGGGGTCAACGACCAGATGGTGAGGTAGGCGAAGCAGAAGAAGGCCGCGACGGCGACGGCCACACCGGTGGATTCGACGTGGGCGAACGGCGACCGCACCCAGTCGAGGGTGGCGGCGATGACCGCGTCGGGACGGGTCAGCAGATCCCACGAGTTCCAGCGCTGGAAGCGCCCGATGACCACGCCCACCGCGCACAGTCCCACCGATGCGATGACGGTGAGCCAACCCCAGAGGCGGCCGAATTCGCGGTGGATGCGCCGATGCACCAGCAGCAGCGAGACCACGCCGAGCAGGATCCCGGTCCAGGCCGCGAACCCGTACTGCAGCACATGCCGCCACAGATTCTCGCCACCGCCGAGGTGCACCAGGTCGGTCACCAGATAGGGCGCGTTGGGCAGGAAGGCCAACCATCCGGCGCCGAGCGGCAGCAGCGCCCAGCGTCGCCGCACCACGGCGAATCCGGCCGCGCACAGCATCGGGATCCAGGCCAGGAACAGGTTCCACACCAGGAATCGGGTGGGGTAGGTCAGCGGCGCCGCCGGGTCGGTGACGCCGAGCGCCACGGTGAGCGCGGTGGTCGCGAGCAGGAATCCGATCAGCAATGCCCCACGCAGTCTGGTCATGGCTCCAGTGTGCCGGGGGCGCCGGTCAGCTCGGCCGGCTCAGTTCCCGCGGACCCGCTCCCCCTTCATCCGCGCGGAGTCGGCCAGCGCCTGCTGGAAGGCCAGCACCTGCGCGGTCATCGCGGGATCTCCGGCGGCCAGGATGCGTACCGCCAGCAGTCCGGCGTTGCGGGCGTTGCCGATCGAGACGGTGGCCACCGGTACGCCGGCCGGCATCTGCACGATCGACAGCAGCGAGTCCATCCCGTCGAGATATTTCAGCGGCACCGGTACGCCGATCACCGGCAGCGGTGTGACGGCCGCGAGCATGCCCGGCAGGTGCGCGGCCCCGCCGGCACCGGCGATGATCACCTCGAGCCCGCGTTCGTGCGCCCGCCGGCCGTAGTCGAGCATCTCGGTCGGCATCCGGTGGGCGGAGACCACATCGGCCTCGTAGGCGACGCCGAACTCCAGGCAGGCCTCGGCGGCCGCCTGCATTGTCGGCCAGTCGGAATCCGAACCCATCACGATGCCGATTCGTGCGGGGGACGATTGCTGCTGTTCAGTCATGTCCTTCAATCCCCATCAGATAGTTGGCGGCGTGCTCGGCGCGGCGGCGCACCTCGTCGAGGTCGTCGCCGAAGGTGTTCACGTGGCCGACCTTGCGCCCCGGTTTCACGTCCTTGCCGTAGAGCTCGACGCGCAGCCGGCGGTCGCGGGCGAAGCAGTGCAGCAGCGCGCTGGTCAGATCCTCGACGCTGCCGCCGAGCACATTGGCCATCACCGTCCACGGCGCGCGGGTGCTGGGGTCGCCGAGCGGCAGGTCGAGCACCGCGCGCAGGTGGTTCTCGAACTGGGAGGTGTGCGCGCCGTCGATGGTCCAGTGGCCGGTGTTGTGCGGCCGCATCGCGAGCTCGTTGATCACCACCGAGCCGTCGCGGCGTTCCATCAGTTCGACCGCCAGCATGCCGACGACCTCGAGGTCGTGGGCGACGGTGAGCGCGAGCTTCTGTGCGGCGATCGCCTGCTCGTCGGTCAGCCCCGGGGCGGGGGTGATGGTCTCGACGCAGATTCCCCCGCGCTGGATCGACTCGCTGACCGGGTACGCCACCGCCTGTCCGCTGGGTGAGCGGACGACCAGCACGGACAGTTCGCGGGCGAAGTCGACGAGTTCCTCGGCAACGATCGTGGTGCCCTCGCCGACCCCGTCGAACAGCTCGTCGGCCTCGGCCGGGCCGTCGAGCTTCCAGACGCCCTTGCCGTCGTAACCGCCGCGGGCGATCTTGGCGATGATCGGCCAGCCCTGTTCGTCACCGAAGGCGCGCAGCGCGGCCGCGTCGGTGACGATCCGGTACGCCGGGGCGTACGCCGACAGCCGCTCGCGCATCACGGCCTTGTCCTGGGCGTTGATCAACGCGGCCGGGCCGGGGCGCACCTGGACACCGGCTGCCTCCAGCTCACGCAGCAGCCCGGTCGGGACGTGCTCGTGGTCGAAGGTGATCACATCGCAGTCGGCGGCGAACGCCTTCACCGTCTCCGGGTCGTCATGGTCACCGACGACCACATCGTGGGCGACCTGGGCCGCACTCACCTCCGGCCCCTCGGCGAGCACCCGGACGGTGATGCCGAGCTTGATCGAGGCAGCGTACATCATCCGGGCCAGCTGGCCGCCGCCGATCACACCGACGACGAAGGATCTGGTCTCGGGGGAACTCGGTTCGGGCACCGGCACAGCCTAGCGGGATCGTCACCCCGGCTCAGCGTGCGCGGAAGGTCTCCCGGTAGTGGGCCGGCGTACTGCCGACGAGCCGCCGGAAATGCTGCCGCAGCTGGGTCGGCGAACCGTAGCCGACCCGCTTGCCGATCCGTTCCACCGAGAGGTCCGAGCTCTCCAGCAGTTCCTGGGCGAGCCGGATCCGTTGCTCGGTCAGCCAACGCAACGGGGTGGTCCCGAGGTCGCCGAGGAACCAGCGGTTGAGCTGCCGCGGGCTCACCCCGGCGTGCTGGGCCAGCGTGGTCACGTCGAGGGGTTCGTCGAGCCGGCCCAGCACCCAGTCCAGGGTCGGCGCCAGACCGGGACCCGGTGTCGGGGTGACCGGCCGCTCGACATATTGCAGCTGGCTGCCGTGGCGTTGCGGCGCGGCCACCATCCGCCGCGCGATCGCCGCAGCGACCGCCTGGCCGAGCTCCCGGCGTACCAGATGCAGGCAGGTGTCGACCGCGGCCGCCGTGCCGGCGGCGGTGATCACGTCCCCGTGGTCGATGAACAGTTCGTCGGAGACCACCTCGGTCTTCGGGTACGCCGCAGCGAGCCGGTCGGCGTACATCCAGTGCGTGGTCGCCCGCCGACCGTCGAGCAACCCGGCCTGCGCCAGCAGGAACGCGCCCGAGCACAGGGACAGCACGGTGGCACCGGTGGCATGCGCGGTGCGGATGGCGGTGATCTCGGCGTCGGTGCCGGGGGTGGGTTCGGCGGCGGCGCTGATGATCAGCAGGTCGGCACCGGCAATGCCATCGAGACCGTGGGCGGCGACCAGGCCGAGCGGGTCGGTGTGCTTGCTCGGCACCGGGGCGGAGCGATCGAGCAGGTCGCGGTCGGCGCAGACGCGGTAGTCGATCGCCGGCAGGCCGATCTCGGTGCGGTCGATGCCGAAGACCTCGGCGGTCACCCCGAACTCGAACATCGACATGCTCGGGCGGACCAGCACGGCGACCGAACGAAGGGGCATGCCACCATCATGGCACGAATCCGATGCTTGGTGTCATTCCAGCCACTCACGGTTCGGGGTGGTCTCCCGGCAGGCTCGCGGTGTGACTCGATCCGCACTCGCTCCCCCGACCGGGCTGGGCCGCGCCGGCGGGGTCGCCGCCGGCTTCGCCTCGGTGGTCGGCGCCGGGCTGCTCGGTCTGCCGGCCGCGGTGCTGCACGAGACCGGGTCGGCCGCCGTGCTCACCTGGCTGGTCGCCGCGGTGCTCTGTGTGCCGATGATCGTGCTGTTCCGGGACACGGTGCTGCGCACGCCGGGCAGTTCCGACCCGCTGCGCGACGCGGTCCGGGCCGGACTGGGACGGCGTTGGGGTGACCGGATCCCGTTGATGTTCCCGATGGTGGTGATGATCGGGCTGCCGACGAACGCGGTGGTCGCGGCCAGCAACCTGGCGGCGGCCACCGGGTTGGCGGTGCCGCCGACCGTGCTGGCCGCGCTGCTGCTCGGACTGGCGGTGGCGACGAATCTGGCCGGCGCCGCCGCGGGCGCGCGGGTGCAGCAGTGGGGTGCGATCGCGCTGGTCGCGGTGCTCACCGCGGTGCTGGTCTGGTTGCTCTCGCAACCGGTGCGCCCGGCCGAGGTGGTACCGACGGTGCCCGCGCTGGGTGCGGTACCGGCGGGGGTACTGCTGGCGTTCTGGGCGTTCGTCGGCTTCGAGAACCTGACCTTCCTGGCCCGCGATCTTTCCCATCCACGCAGGGATTTCACCGCGGTCTCGTTGATCTCGCTCGGGCTGCTGGTCACGCTGGCGATCGGGTTGACGCTGGCCATCGCGGTGCGGTCGGCGCCGGTTGCGGTCGATCCGGTCACCGGGCTGGTGGATGCCGCACGGGGCCTGCCGGGCGGCCCGGTCGGTGCCGTGGTGGTGGCACTGGCCGGCGCCGGCGGGATCCTGCTCAACGCGCTGGCCTGGGTGCGCGGCGTGGGGCTGGTGCTGGACAGCGCGGCCCGGGAGGGCCTGGCACCCGCCTGGATCGCGGGGCCGGATGCCCGCCAGCCGCGCCGCGCGATCGGGGTGCTGGCCGGTGGCTTCGCGGTGACCCTGGTGGTGCTGCAGGTCTTCCCGGGGCTGGTCGTCGATGCGCTCGCCGCCGCCAGCGCGGTGTTCGTGGTGATCTATCTGATCTGCATCGTGGCCTACGCCCGCAGTACCGGCCCGCGGCCCTGGACGCTGGCCAACCTCGCCCTTGTCCCGATCATGCTGGTCGCCCTCTGGCAGTCCGGCCTGCGCAGCGCGTACGCCCTGGTGGTGCTGTTCGTCGCCTCCCTGCTCACCCGCCGTCGCCACTGACGTCACGCCCCGGCGTACGCCTCCTCCGCGGTGAACGTGTGCCGACCCGCGGTGACCGAGCGCCGGGTGTTGTCGGGGAGCACGACCTCCGCGGACACGCCGTCCGGGACGACCACCTCGACCTCGATCCCGGCATCGGTACGCCGCCAGCCGGATTCCACCCGCCCGTGCCGGGTCTCCAGCGCACCGTGTGCCCAGTCGAGCCCGGGCCCGGGTCGCGGTTGCAGCAGCAGCGCGCGGTGGCCGGGTGCGGCTGGTCGGATCCCGGCCACTACCTGGTAGAGCCAGTCGGCCACCGCACCGAGTGCGTAATGGTTGAACGAGGTCATCTCACCGGGGTTGATCGAGCCATCGGGCAGCATCGAGTCCCAGCGTTCCCAGATCGTGGTGGCACCCATCGTCACCGGATACAGCCAGCTGGGGCACCCGGTCTCCAGCAACAGCCGGTAGGCGTGTTCGACGTAACCGTTCTCCGACAGCGCCCAGGTGACGAATGGAGTGCCCGCGAATCCTGTGGAGACACGGAATCCGGCCGCCTCCACCACCTCGGCGAGTCGGGCCGCCGCGCGGGGCCGGATCTGCTCGTCGAGCAGCCCGAAGCAGAGCGCCAGCGCATACACGGTGGCGCAGTCGGAGCGGATGGTGCCGTCCTCGGCGACGTAGGCGTCGTTGAACGCGGTCCGGGTGCGATCGGCGAGCGCCTGCCAGCGTTCGGCATCCGAGTCATGGCCCAGTTCGCGGGCGGCCTCCGCGGCGAAGGCGGCGGAGCGGTAGAGGCAGGCGGTGGCGACCACACCGGAATCGGCCTTGGCGTTCCACGGTTCGTGCGGGGAGGCATCCGGGTCGAGCCAGTCGCCGAACTGGAATCCGGTGTCCCACAGGCCGCTGTCGGACAGCCGCTGCTCCACCCCGTCGAGGTGCACGACCATCCCCGGGTAGTGCGCGGCCAGCCGGTCCCGGTCGCCGTAGGCGTACCAGAGTGCCTGCGGCACCCAGACCGCCGCGTCACCCCAGATCGCGGTCGGGCCCTGCCAGCCCTCCATCGCGGCGGTGAACTCCGGGGAGAACTGCGCATGCTTGGTCAAGACATCGGGCACCACGTGCGGCACCCAGCCGTTCGGACTGTTGCGGGCCTCCTCGGCCAGGTCGAGCAGCCAGCTGTGCAGGAAATCCGCGACATCGAACTGGTACGCCGCAGTGGCGGCGTAGGCGGCGATGTCACCGGTCCAACCCAGGCGTTCGTCGCGCTGCGGACAGTCGGTGGGGACATCCAGGAAGTTGCCCTTCTGCCCCCACACCGAGTTGGCGACGAGCTGATTCACCCGATCGTCGGAGCAGCTGAACCAACCGGTCCGGGTCATCGCCGAGTGCACCACCACCGCCTCGAGATCGTCGGCGGTGAGCTCCCCCGGCCAACCGGTGACCTCGGCGTACCGGAAACCGTGGAAGGTGAAGGTCGGTTCGAAGAAGTCCTCACCACCGGAGAGGGTGAAGGTGTCGGTCTGCTTCGCCGAGCGCAACGGCCGGGTGCCCAGTTCGCCGTCCTCGAGCACCTCCGCATGCCGGATGGTGATCACCGTGCCCTCGGGGCCGGTGACGGTGAAGCGGAGCCAGCCGACCAGATTCTGACCGAAATCGACCAGCGTCGCACCCGAAGGGGAACGCCAGATCTCCTGCGGGCGCAGGGTTTCCTGGCGGGTGACCGGCGGACCGGAGTGCGGCACCAGCCTGGTCCGATCGATCTCGGCCTCCCGGGCCGGGAGCGGATCGGGGTTGCCGCGGCGCCGGGCGTCGATCGCCTGGCCGTCGTAGAGACTGTTGGCGAGGGTGTCGGTGGTCTGCGCGGACCAGTCCGGGCCGGTCGCGATGACCTGTTCGCTGCCGTCGTCGAAGCCGATCACCAGGGCGCCCAGGAATGCCAGTTCTTCACCGTAGTTGGCGTGGGCACCCTCGAACCCCAGGTCACCCCGCCACCACCCGTTGCCGAGGCGCACGGTCACCCGATTCTCTTCCTCGGTGAGCAATGCGGCGACATCGGTCGCGGTGACCGGCAGCCGCCATTCATAGCTCGACCAGCCGGGGTTGAGCACGGAATCGTCGATCGGGCGATCGTTGACCACGACCTCGAAGACGCCGTGCGCGGTCGCCCACAGCGTGGCGGACCGGACACGGTCGACCGGTTGGTCCAGCCGGAAGGCGGTCGTCAGGGCGACGACTTCGTCGCGGCCGACGTCCGCGGTGATCGCTACGGCGGTGTTCAGGGCGTCGGTGTTGAGGGCGTCGGTGCGGGTGGTCATCGAAGGGCCTCCGGGGTGTTGGATCCGTGCGGGGATGAGGTGTCGAGGTCATGGGTGGTCTCCAACCGCTCCTCGGCCTCGAACTCATTGCGCTGCCGGCCGGCGAAGCCCCACCATGCGATTCCGAGGCCGGCGGCGACGATGACGCCGAGGGTCGCATACAGCGGCCGCGGGCCCATGTCGGTGAGCAGGTTCGGGGTGAACAGGGCGAGTACGCCGGCAGCGATCCGGGCGAAGGAGATGATCGCGCCCTGCGCCGAGGAGCGCAGCATGGTCGGGAACGATTCCTGGGTCCAGACCTTCATGATCCCCTCGAAGGCGAAGGCGCCACCGAACCCGCCGAGGACACCGGAGAGGATCCACATCGGCAGCGAGAATCCGAACAGGGCGGGCACGAAGTAGCTGCCGATCATCAGCGCCGCACCGAAGACGAAGTAGTGCATCCGGTAGCGGGTACCGACGATCCGCATGAACCAGATGGCGCCGACGATGCCGACCGGGAAGCCCAGCATGCCGAGCAGGGAGGCCTGGGAGATGCTCAGCCCGACGATGTCGACGCCGATCTTGGTGCCGAACTGGCCACCGGTGTTGGCCGCCAGGTTCGTCAGGCAGTAGAAGAACAGCAGCGCGATGAACGGCTTGGCGTACGGGCCCTTCACGAGTTCGCCGAGTGCCACCTTCTCGGCGCGGATCGTGCTGACACCGCGGCGCCGCTCCTCGCAGGCCTTCAGCCAGCTCGGGGTCTCCGGGAGCGAGATCCGCAGCACCAGCAGCAGGAACGCCACCACGCCGATGTGGGCGTACATGATCTGACCGCCCAGGCGTCCGAGGTCACCGACCAGGCCGCCGAGCAGGATGGTCACCAGGACGCCGACGCTCCACAGCATGTTGGAGAGACCGAGGATCGCGCCGCGGTTCTTGTCGGTGGCATTCTCTGCGATCGTCGCCAGCGAGACCGGCAGATCCGCACCGGAGCCCACGCCGACCAGGATGGTCCCGATCAGCAGGGTCGGGAAGCTCGCGCCGAAGATGAGGAACGCGGTGCCCACGACGATCATCGCCATCGTCGCCATGAACACCCGCCGACGCCCGAACGCATCACCCAGCTTGCCGCCGGTCATCGCTCCGAGGGCGATGCCGAAGGTGAGGATTCCCGACAGCACCCCGAACTGGGTGTCCGAGAGTCCGATGGTCTGTTGATAGACCACGAGCGCGATCCCGTTGGAGACGATCGCCGCGGAGTCGATGTAGGACGCCATGCCCGACACCACCCCCACCCACCACGGATTGGGCGCCTTCGCGACACCGGTTGACTGCGACACAGGGTTCCCCTTTGAACGATGTGGTTGTCGATTGAATCGACTCAATTGCGTTCAAATGTAAGGGCCCCGGTTCGAGTTGGCAAGAGGTCGACACGGATTGGAATGCCGAACCGGCGCACCACCCAGGCGTCGCGCCCCTGGAGAATGATCATGGAATATTCGCCCCTAGAGCTGCACTATTCAAATATAAGTACGAATATTCCATGATCATTCTTCACTCCCCGAGGCGGACTGGCGGTAGGTCTAGGGTGAGGCCCATGCGGAGGTTCGCCTCTCCAGCCAGGGCATGCCCTGATCAGCTGAAGAGGTCGTCCATCGAGGGGACGGTGACCGGGGCCGGCCGCGCCGGCACGCCTCCCCCGACCCTGTTCGCAGACTGCTCGGCCGGTGCGCTGGCGTCGATGACGTCCACCCGGTCCATCGCCGCCGGGGTGAGGAAGCGGCTCGGCTTCGCGATCACGTGCCGGGCGCGGAAGCTGGTCGGGTGGGTCGGCAGCCGGTCGGGGGTGTAGATCCGCAGCGAGTCCCGGGCCCGGGTGAGCGCGACATAGAACAGCCGGTGCTCCTCGGCCAGACCGGCGTCCGAGGTGAGCGCCATGTCCGAAGGGACGGCGCCGTCGCAGGCGCGGATCAGGTGCACCGAATCCCACTCCAGCCCCTTCGCCGAGTGGATGGTGGACAGGATCACGTAGTCGTCGTCGAGGTAGGGCTTCTTGGCCCAGTCGGCGCTGACCCCGGCCGGGTCGATCGTCGTCTCCGCGATGAACGCGCCCAGATCGGTCTGCTGCGCGGCGGATTCGGCGAGCCGTTCCACGTCGACCGCTCGGCGCGACCAGTCGGCGTAATGCACGCGCAGCAACGGGCGGACCGCGCCGTGACAGGCCTCCACCACCCCGGCCACCGCATCCGCGGACTGCGCGCGGCGCACCGCGGCGAGGGTGGCCGACAGACCGGACCGGGCCTTCGGCGGTGCGGCCGCGACCGCCTCGGCGAACCGGCCCTCGTCGTCCGATCCGGCGAGCAGCCCGGCCAGCGAGCGGGCGTGGGCCTTGCCGATCGAGCGGTGCCGGGTGAGCAAGCGGTACCAGGACACTTCATCGGCCGGGTTCAGCGCGATCCGGAACGCGGCGATCAGATCCCGCACATGCGCGGTCTCCAGGTAGCCGATCCCGCCGAACTTCACGAACGGGATGTCGCGCACCTTCAGCTCGATCTCCAACTGGTGCGAGTGTGTGCCGGTTCGCATCAGCACCGCCTGCTCGCGCAGCTCCATCCCGTCCTGGTGCGCGGCGAGGATCGCATCGGCGACCTGGCGTGCCTCGTCATCGGCATTGGCACAGCGCACCACGGCCGGCCGGCTCCCACCGTCGCTGCGATCGGCGGCGAGCTCGAGCCTGAGCTCGCTCGGGCGGACCACGTTGGCCAGGTCGAGCACCGGCTGGGTGGAGCGGAAGTTGCGCTCCAGGCGTACCAGGGTGGCATCGGGAAACCGGCCCCGCACCTCGAGCAGATGCTCGGCGTTCGCACCCCTGAAGCCATAGACAGCCTGGGCGTCGTCACCGACCACGGTCAGCCCCGCCCCGTCCGGGCAGAGGCCATCGACGATGTCGACCTGGATCTGGTTGACATCCTGGTATTCATCGACGAGCACCCAGTCCCACCGCCGCCGCAACCGCGCACCCACCTGCTCATCGGCCAGCAGCGCCAGCCAGTAGCGCAGCAGATCATCGAAGTCGAGCAATCCCCGCTCGCGCTTGCGGGCAGCGAAATCGCGCAGCAGACCGTTGATCGCTGCCGCATGGTCGAGGCACCAGGGGAACTGTTCGGCCATCACCTCACGGGCCGGGGTGGCGGTGTTGATCGCCCGCGAGCAGATGTCCGCGATCGCCTGCGAGGTGGGAAACCGGCGCTCGGTGCCGACCAGGCCGTGCTCCTCACGGAGCAGGTCGAGCAGGTCGACCACGTCACCGGGGTCGAGCACGGTGACATCCCGCAGGCCCACGTGCTGCGCATGCTCCGCCACGATCCGATGCGCGACCGCATGGAACGTGCCACCCCAGATTCGCTGTGCTGCTTGAGGATCCGCGCACAGGGCTGCCGCGCGCGTGGTCATCGCGGCCGCGGCGCGGCGGGTGAAGGTGAGCAGCAGGATGCGCTCGGGTGGTACGCCGGACTCCAGCAACCGGGCGACCCGCGCGGTCAGCGTACGCGTCTTCCCCGTCCCCGCACCGGCCGCGACCACCAACGGACCCGCGTCGTGCTCCACCGCGATCCGCTGCGCCTCGTCCAGCCCCTCCGACCACCCGATATCAACCATGCGGCGAGGCTAGGGAACCCCACTGACAGTGTTGTGCGGCTCGCGCCCATCCGCGGCGAGCGCAGTTCAGCTCAGTTCATCTCGACACGGCAGCCATTGCTCCGCAGGCTCCGCATGGCTGCCTACTCGATGAACGCGGGTTCCACTCAATCAACGTCGAAGTTGACGCCCTGGGCCAGCGGCAGGGCACCGGAGTAGTTGATGGTGTTGGTGGCGCGGCGCATGTACGCCTGCCAGGCGTCCGAGCCGGATTCCCGGCCGCCGCCGGTCTCCTTCTCGCCACCGAAGGCGCCGCCGATCTCCGCACCCGAGGTGCCGATGTTGACGTTGGCGATGCCGCAGTCCGAGCCTGCCGCGGAGACGAACAGCTCCGCCTCCCCCAGGTCGCTGGTGAAGATCGCCGAGGACAGGCCCTGCGGGACGTCGTTGTTCAGCGCGATCGCCTCGGTGACATCACCGTCGTAGGTGAGCACATAGGTGATCGGGGCGAAGGTCTCGGTGCGGACCACCTCGGACTGGCCCGGCATGGTGATCAGCGTCGGCTGCACGTAGAACGCCTCCGGCGCCTCGGTCGCGAGCTCCCGCGCGCCGCCGACGACTACCTCACCACCCTGTTCGCCGGCCTGCTGCACCGCGGCATCGAAACCGGTGAAGGAACGCTCGTTGATCAGCGGGCCGATCAACGTGCCCTCGCGCTGCGGATCGCCGATCGGCAACCGCTCGTACACAGCCTTGAGCCGCTGCACCAGTTCCTCGGCGATCGAGGAGTGCACGATCACCCGGCGCATCGTGGTGCAGCGCTGCCCGGCGGTGCCGGCGGCCGCGAAGACGATCCCGCGGACGGCCAGATCCAGATCGGCCGATGGGGTGACGATCGCGGCATTGTTGCCGCCCAGCTCCAGCAGCGAACGCCCGAACCGCTCGGCGACCAGCGGGCCGACGGTGCGCCCCATCCGCGTCGACCCGGTCGCCGACAGCAGCGCGATCCCGGGGTTCTCGACCAGCGCCTGGCCGACGTCGGCCCCGCCGATCACCACCTGCGACAGCCCCTCGGGGGCGTCCTCGGTCTCGGCGATCGCCCGCTGCAGCAGCGCATTGCTGGCCAGCGCACACATCGGCGCGGTCTCCGAGGGCTTCCAGATCACCGGGTCGCCGCAGACGAGTGCCAGGGCGGTGTTCCAGGACCAGACCGCGACCGGGAAGTTGAACGCCGAGATCACCCCGACCACGCCGAGCGGATGCCAGGTCTCCATCAACCGGTGACCGGCGCGCTCGGAGACCATCGTCTTGCCATAGAGCTGACGCGACAGCCCGAGCGCGAACTCGCAGATGTCGATCATCTCCTGCACCTCGCCGCGGGCCTCGGAGGTGATCTTGCCGACCTCCGCGGAGACCAGTTCGGCCAGATCGTCCTTGTGCTCGGTGAGCAGTTCCCCGAGGCGCTTCACCAGGGCGCCACGTACCGGTGCCGGCACCATACGCCACTGCAGGAACGCGTCGTTGGCGGTCTTGATCACCGCATCGACACCCGCCGAATCCTGCCAGGCAACCGAATACAGCGGCTGGCCGTTGATCGGTGAGATGACGTCGTGGTCACCGCTCACCTGGTTGAGGTCCACACCGCAACGTTCGGCCGCCGCGCGGGCGCGCTCGGCGAGTTCGGTGGCGGAGGGGAGGGTGCTCTGCTGATTCACGATCACTGCTTTCGACTAGACGACTTGATTTCAGACGATATTGAACTCGGGCCGCCGGTCGGCGGAGTGGAAACGGTCGGCGCTCAGCGCGGAGACGTCGACGAAGGGTCGCTGTTCACGGTAGAGGTCGCGGAGCACCTCGCCAACCGCGGGCCCCTGCAGGAACCCGTGGCCGGAAAACCCGGTGGCATAGAGAAAACGGGACACCCCACGCGCCTCGCCGATCAGCGCGTTGTGGTCGGGGGTGTTCTCATAGAGCCCTGCCCACCCCGAACTCATCCCCACCTCGGCCAGCGCCGGCGCTCGCCGATCGATGGCCGCCGACAGCGGTTCCAGCCAGTCGTCGGTGACGGTCTGGTCGAAGCCCGGCTGCTGGTCGGCATACGACATCCCGACCAGCAGCCCCCTGCCCTCGTTGTGGAAATACAGCGTGGAGGACTGATCGATGGTGAACGGGGTGTCCGGCGCCAGGCCCGGCATGTCCTCGGTGATGAGCAGTTGCCGTTTCAGCGGCTCGACCGGCAGGTCGACCCCTACCCAGCTCGCGATCTCACCGGACCAGGCACCGGCGGCGCAGATCACCGTGTCGGTGGCGATGGTGCCGGCAGCAGTGCGTACGCCGGTGATCCGCTTCCCGGTCGCTTCGTCGGCGACGTCGATGCCGGTGACCGCACAGTTCGGGAGCAGCGTCGCACCCGCCTGCCGGGCCGCCCGGGCGTACCCGGCGACCACCGCCTCCGGGGTGCAGTGCCCATCGCGCGGGGTCCAGGCGGCGGCGATCAGCCCCTCGGTCTCGATCAGCGGGGAGAGCCGTTTCGCCTCGGCGGGGCTGATGATCCGGCTCTCCAACCCGAGGTCCTGCTGCAATCGGGCATTGCTTTCGAAGGTCGCGACGGCCTCGTCGTTGTCGAGCAGGAACAGGTAACCGACCTGATGCAGGTCGATCTCGGTGTCGAACAACCGGCCGAAGTTCTCGAAGGTCGCCAGGCTGCGGGCACCGAGCTGGATGTTCAGCTCGTCGGAGAACTGCGCGCGTACCCCGCCGGCGGCGCGGCAGGTCGAGCCGGCGCCGAAGCTGCCGCGATCCAGCAGCACGACCTCACCGACGCCGCTGCGGGCGAGTTCGTACGCCGCAGCAACACCCATCACCCCGCCGCCGATGATCACCACCGAGGCACGTTGTGGAACAACCACGATGTCGCCCCTTTCCCTTGCCGTGTTCGGATCAGCTGGCGGACCGTGCGCCGGTCAGGGCCAGCGCGTCGGCGGGTAGTCCGAGCGCGGCCGCCGCGTCCCGAAGGGAGGCGTCGCGCTCTGCGGCGTACAACTCGAAGGGTTCGGCGATCGGCCGCCCGATCACCTCCGCGAGCCAGGCCTGGTCCCGTTCGGCCGCGTCCTGGGTGGTGTCCCGGTTGCCCGAGTCGGTCAGGTTGGAGTTGAAGATGCCGGCCGCCGACCGGGGCAGGAAGTCCTCGTAGACGATGGGTTCGGCGACCAGCCAGCCGCCGGTCAGCAGCGCGTCGAGATCGGCCGGCGGATCACCGGCCGGTCGGGATTCGCCAACCACGTAACGGAAATAGGCCAGTCCCTCGCGCTCCAGCTCGGCCTCGGTCCCGGGCAGTCGTTCGGCCCAGACCTCCCGCGCGAGGTCCACCCGGGTCCGCCTCTGCTGCTCGGCGAGCCGCCGGTCGGCCGCGGCCACCAGCTCGTCGAACAGCTCCCGACCGGCCGGGGTGAGGGCGATCCCGCGCTGCTCCACCTCACCGAACCGGACCCGCAGTTCACCCTCGCCGATGCTGCCGTCGGCCTCGCGGAAGGCGCGCCGCTCGGCCAGCGCCCGGAAGGAGGTCTGCCGCAGCAGCACATCGGGTCCGGCCCAGTCCGGCGGGCCCTGGATCTCGGCGATCATCTCGATGCCGCGGGACTGCATCGAGGTGTAGAGATCATCGATGTCCAGCACCCGCGGGGTGAGATGGTTGATGTGGGTGCTGGTCACCCCGCCGATATCGGCGGCGACCCCGGAGATCTCGGACAACTCGTCGTACCAGACCCGGTCGACCGGTTCGTCGGAGAGCGCGAAGCTGGCCGCGGCCAGCTCCAGGAAACGGGCCGCGTCGGACTCGGTGAGCCCGCCGTCGGCCTCGGCCCGGTCGGCGAGCTCGAGCAGTTCGGCCGGGAACAGGGTGCGCGCGGCCAGGAAGTCCTCGAGCCGGCGCTGCAGGTCGGCGTCGAAGAAACGCCGGTCCTGCGGTACCAGCATCGAGGTGAACACCCGGAACGGATTGCGGGCCAGTTCCTCGGGATCGTGCGGCCGGAAGGCGGTGGAGACCACCGGGATCGGCTGCGGCTGGGCGTCGCGCAGGTCGTAGAAGCCGGTCGGGTACATGCCCAGCGCGCCGAAGATCCGCGCCACCTGTGCCAGTTCGGTGGGCGTCCCGACGCGGATCGCACCGTGCCGTTCGGCGGTCACCCGATCCAGCGAACCGAGCCGTTCCGCGTCGCCGCCGCGGGCGTCCATCACCCGCTGGTTCACCTCGGTCGAGACCTCGACCAGGGTGTTGTACGCCGGGACCTCACCGCCGTAGAGCTCCGCCAGCCGGACCGCGAAGCGGGCCCGCAGCTGCCAGGGCGGGATCAGCGCCTCGTTGCTCACCTTTCCTCCTTCCCTGCCGTTCGGCAGTCCGTTCCAGCCAACCCGATGCGCGGCGCCGGCGAAAGTGCCCCGGGGGCATCGATGGGTTGAGGTCGACTCAACGATCCCTTGCACTATCGTCACAGGATGAGCACCGATGCCGCTGCCGATTCCTACGATTTCACCCTGACCGGTCACGCCGGTGAACTGGTCGGGACCGCCTGGCCGATCGCCGACCCCGGTTGGATCGCGATCATCACCCACGGTTACGGCGAGCACGTGCTGCGCTACCGGTGGGTGGCCGAGCAGCTGAACGCCGCCGGCGCCACGGTCTATGCCGCGGATCATCGCGGGCACGGCCGCAGCGCCGGGGAGCGGGTGGAGATCACCGATTTCGAACCGGTCGTGGCGGACGTGGCCGAGGTGCTGGAGCTGGCGACCCACGAGAATCCGGAGCTGCCGGTGGTGCTGATCGGGCATTCGATGGGCGGCATGATCGCGGCCCGGTTCGCGCAGCTGCACGGCGAGGATCTGGCCGCGCTGGTGCTGTCCGGGCCGGTCCTGGGGCGTTGGGAGGCCGTCGAGGAATTGCTTGTGCTGGAGGAGATTCCGCCGACGCCGATCGATGTGGCGACGCTGTCGCGGGACCCGGAGGTCGGCCGGGCGTACGCCGCGGATCCGCTGATCTGGCACGGCGATTTCAAGCGGGTCACGCTGCTGGCGCTGCATGATGAGCTGGAGCTGATCAACACCGGTGGCGGGTTCGAAGGCCTGCCGGTGCTGTATCTGCATGGCGAGGCCGATGAGCTGGTACCGATCGGGCCGTCGGCGGAGGCGGTCGAGCGGCTCCGGGGCGAGCGGACCGAGACGAAGAGCTACCCCGAGGCGCGGCACGAGATCTTCAACGAGCTCAACCGCGACGAGGTCCTCGATGATGTGATCGGGTTCGTCGCCTCCGTGCTCGGCGACCGCGTGGTACGGCGGTGAGCCGATGGCAGGCGATGAAACGCTGCTGCTGACCGCGGCCGAGGTACGCCAGCTGTTCGACGCCCGGCGGGCGCTCGAATCGCAGCGGGCGGCATTCACCGCACTGGCCACCGGCCGGGCGGTGCTGCCGGCCCGATTGCTGCTGCCGGGCCAAGCCGAGTCGGCGGCCTTCTGCTATGCGGCGCGGCTGGCTCCCGATGCCCCGGCGGTGTCCAAGTTCGGCAGTGTCAATCCGGGCAATGCCGAGCGCGGCCTGGCTGCGGTGTCGGCGGTGATCACCGTGCTCGACCCAGTGACCGGGCGCCCGCAGGCGATCATGGACGGCACCGAGGTGACCACCCTGCGTACCGCCGCCGCCTCGGCACTGGCCGCTAAGACCTTGGCCGGGCGGGTGTCGGTGCTGGCGGTGATCGGATCCGGGGTGCAGGCAGCCGCCCATCTGGCTGCGCTGGCCGAGGTGCTGCCGGCCGATGAGGTACGCCTGTTCTCGCGCAATGCCGTGACCGCGGCCCGGCTCGCCGAGCGGGCACCGGGCCCGCCGGTACGGGTCTGCGCGAGCGCCGAGGAGGCGGTTGCTGGTGCAGACCTGATCGTCACCGCGACCACCTCCGCAGAACCGGTGCTGCAGGCCGACTGGGTCGCCGAAGGTGCGACGGTGCTCAGCGTCGGCTCCTTCGCCCCCGACCGGCACGAGGTGGATCAGCAGCTGCTCCGCCGCTGCGCACGGATCGTGGTCGACGACCGGGCGACCGCGCTGGAGCACGCCGGACCGATCGTGACCGCCGTGGCGTCCGGGGAGCTGGATCCGGACTCGGTGCTTGAACTGGGCACGATCCTCACCGACCCCGACCGTTGGCAGCGCGACCCCGCCGACATCGTGCACTACAACTCGGTGGGGGTCGGCATCCAGGACGCGGCCGCCGCAGCGGCGATCACCGAGGCCGCCGCCGACCGCCCCGAGCCGGGCACCCGCATCGCCCTGTGACCCCGCCCTCAGATCAGCTTGAAGATGACCCAGCGCTGGATGACGAAGTTGCAGATGGTGGCCGCCCCCTGGGCGATCACGAAGGCGATGAACTGGGCGATCGAGTAATCGAAGTGGCTCTGCAACCAGGGCCGGGTCAGGGCGTACAGCCCGACCTGGAGCGCGAAGGTGAGCAGATAGGACACCCAGACCGCCACCAGCCGCTTCGTCGACGGCTCGGCCTTGAAGGTCCAGCGGCGGTTGATGGCGTACGCGGTGGTGGTGCCAAGGATGAACGAGATCGCCTTGGCATAGTTGTCGGGGATGGCCATCAGGTGGGTCATCAGCCAGAGGGTGCCGAAGTCGACGATCGCCGAGAGCCCACCGGTCAGGGTGAAGCGGACCAGCTGGGTGAACAGGCTCAATCCCTGCTCGGGCGCCGGCTCACCAAGCGGCAGCTCGATGTTGTGGACGGGGTGAGCCTCCGCGGCAGAGTCGTCGTGCACCGGAACAGGGTACGGCACCCGGCGGAGCCCCCGGAGCATTCAGCGGGTGTAGCGCCAGTGCCAGTCCTCGGCCGGCATCTCGTCGATGAACCCGTAGCGCGGGCCGTTCTCCTTCAGCCACCGATAGGTCGGCGAGGAGTGGTTGCCGCCGCCCATCGCCAGATCGAGCGCCAGCCCCCAGCCGTGGTTGGAGGTGCCCGGCGTCGCCGCCCGCGGGCTGCCGTATTTGGCGTACAGCACCTTCTGGTCGCCGACGGTGCGATAGGCGGTGCCGCGCAGGTGATCGACCTGCAGGCCACGGCCGAAGCGGGCCCGGTACGCCTGGTTGAGCGCGGTGAAGTCGCCGATCGCGCGGCAGCTCATCCGCCAGCTGTCGGAGCGGGCGCCGGGTACCCGGCAGAGCTGGTCGGCGGGTACCTGCCCGTTGGTGAACCCGCGCGGGTCGGCGAAGCGCAGGTCGGGTCCGGGCCCGGCCGGGTACGCCGCAGCGGGCGCCGGCGGAGCGGGTGCCGGCGGCCGCGGCGGGATCACCGGTTTCGCGGGCGCCAGCCACTGGAATGCGTAGCGCGGTTCTGCGGCGTACGCCCCGGCGGCGCCCAGGGCCAGCACGGGCAGCACCGGGACGAGTACGAGCGCGGCGCGCAACGATGCACGGGACATGACGACCTCATTGTCAGCAGGGGAAAGCTGAGCACAGCCTCAGCGCTGCCGGACCGCGGCGCCCGGCGCCGCGCCGCACCGTTGCCGAGCTGTGATCAGTTCGTACCGACCCGCCGCGCGGCTTCGGTCAGCGCGGCCTCCTGGGCCAGCACGACGGCGCCGGCGGTCGTCACCGCCAGCGGTTCCGCGCTGGCCCGGACCAGCAGGTCATGGGTCACCACCTGCAGGCAGCGGGCGAACAGCTCCGCGCGGATCGCCGAGACCAGCACCTCGGAGGTGGACAGCTCACCGGCGATGACGACCTCGCTGGGGTTGAAGAAGTTGACGATGGTCGCCAGCACCGCGCCGATCTCGCTGCCGGCCCGGCGCAGGGCGGTGGCCGCGACCGCGTCACCGGCCCGGGAGGCCGCCACCAATTGTTCGAGGTCGTCCACCTCGAGGCCCTGGTCGGCCACGGCGGCGAGCACCGCCTTGCCGCTCGCCACCGACTCCAGGCACTGGGGAATCCCGCAGGCACAGGGAATCACCGACGGGATGCCGACCGGGACGTGACTGATCTCACCGGCCGCACCGCTCGCCCCACGATGCAGGGAGCCGTTGCTGATCACCCCGCAACCGATCCGCTCCCCCAGCTGCACCGCGAGCAGCTGCTCGACGACCGGGCGGTCCCGGGCCCCGCGGGATTCGGCCACCGCGATCAGATCGGCGGAGTTCGCCACCAGCACCGGCACCTCGGTGTGCCCGGCGACCAGCGCACCCGGGTTGGCCCGGTGCCAGCTCGGCATGAAGAACGGAAAGGCCAGCTCACCGCTGCCGGGCACGACCGAGGCGGGGATCCCCAGACAGATCGCGAGCGGATCGGAGCGCCCGGGCAGCTCGGCGACGGCCTGCTGCAGCTGCTGCCAGAGCCGGGCCATGGTCGCCTCGGGTCCGTCCCCGGCCTGATGGGGGTGGCTGGTCGAGCTGAGCACCTCCCCGTTCAGATCGGCCAGGGTCACCTGGATCGTGGCATCGCTCATGGTGGCGGCCGCGACGACCCCGTACCGGCCATCGACCGCCAGTTCCCGGCTCGGCCGCCCACCGACCGAGACTGCGCTGCCGGTCTCGGTGAGGATGCCCGCCCGGGTCAGCTGATCGACCCGGCGGTGCACCGCGGAGACCGACAGACCCGTCTGGCCGGCGAGCGCGGACCGGGTGACCGCCGCACCCTCGCGTACCAGGCGCACGATCTGCACCGAGCCCACGCTGCCCGGCGTGCTGGCGGGCGCGGGCGATGACATGCCCACATCAGACCACGTTTTATTCACAATGACAAAAAGTTCTGATCGGGAATGGAGTTTCTTCTGCTCCCGCTGTTACGGTGCCAGCGATTCCATGATTGCCCCGGCCACGCCGTGCGGAAGGATGCTGATGAGGACGACGGACGTTCAACTCCCTCGGGTCGTGGGACTGATCGGTGCCGGTGGCATCGCGAACGCACACCTCCCCGCCTGGCTCGCCCTGGGCGCCGAGGTCGTGCTCCACAGCACCGACGACAACGCCCCCGCACTCGCGGCCGCACACGGCGGCGGCATCGTGGTCGACTCGCTCGACGAGCTCCTGGACCGCGCCGAGATCGTGGACATCTGCACCCCGACGCCCACCCATCCCGACCTGGTGGCCCGCGCCGCGCAGGCCGGTTGTGCGGTGATCTGCGAGAAGCCGCTGGCGCTCACCGTCGAGGAGGCGCTGGGCATTCTGCGCGTCTGCCGCGAGGCCGGCGTGCCCCTCTATCCGGCGCAGGTCGTCCGGTTCTTCCCGGCCTACCGGGCCCTGCAGCGCAGCGTCGCCGCCGGTGACATCGGCGACCCCGCGGTCCTCCGGTTCACCCGGCTCGCCTCCCGGCCGCAGCGCGCCTGGTTCCACGATCCGCGGCTCTCCGGCGGGGTCATCCTGGACCAGATGATCCACGACCTCGACATGGCCCGCTGGCTGGCCGGGGAGGTCACCCGGGTGCACGCGCGGACCGTCGGTCGGGAGACCCCCGACGGGCCGATCACCACCGCCCAGGTGGTGCTCACCCACGCCGACGGCGCGATCAGCACCGCGACCGGTGGCTGGCTCGGTCCGCAGACCACCTTCCGGACGAGCTTCTCGGCAGCGGGTACGCGCGGCTATCTGAGCTACGATTCCGCGGCCCCCGGGCCGGTCCGCGTCGACGTCCCGAGCGCACCCGGCACCGGCGGCAGCCTGCTGCCCCGCACCCTCGGCGACAGCCCGTTCCTGCTCGAACTCGGTGAGTTCGCCGCGGCCATCTGCACCGGGGCGACCAGCCGGGTCTCCGCGCTGGACGGGGTCGCGGCCGTCGCGCTCGGTGTGGCAGCCAACGAATCCCTGGCCACCGGGCGCAGCGTCACCGTGCCCGGCGCCGACACCCTGAACGCACGGCTGGAGCAGAGCTGATGAAGATCGGGATCCACTCCCTCGCCCACCCGCACGCCGAGGGTTACCTGCGGTTGCTGACCGGCCGGAGGGATGTCGAGGTCGCCATCACCGACCCGCCGCCGCACGACGGCTCACCCCGCGGCCGGGTGGTGGCCGAGAACTTCGGCATTCCCTTCTTCGACGAGCTTTCCGACCTGCTGGCCTGGCGGCCCGACGGGGTGATCGTTTGCACCGAGAACGCCCGGCACCGGGCTGCGGTGGAAGAGATCGCCGCCGCCGGGGTGCACATCCTGTGCGAGAAACCACTGGCCACCTCCCTGCCGGATGCGGACGCGATGATCGCCGCGGCAGCCGATGCCCAGGTGGCGCTGATGGTGGCCTACCCGGTCCGCTTCTCGATCGCCTTCGACGCCCTGCGTTCGGTCGTCGACGGTGGTGGGATCGGTGAGCTGATCTCCTTCACCGGCACGAACAACGGCAAGCTGCCGAGCGAGCGGGAGTGGTTCGCCCAGCCCGAACTCTCCGGCGGCGGTGCGATCATGGACCACACCGTGCACCTGGCCGATCTGCTCACCGTGTTGATGCCGCGGGCCAATGCGACGAGCGTGTACGCCCGCTCGAACACCTTGCTGCACAGCGATCGCGCCGCCGCCGAGACCGGTGGCATCGTGTCGGTCGAGTTCGACAACGGGGTGACCGGCACCATCGACTGCAGCTGGTCCGCCCCCGCCGACAACCCGGTCTGGGGTGGGCTCACCCTGCAGCTCGTCGGCAGCGACGGGATCGCCGATCTGGATGCCTTCGACGCCCAGCACGTGGCCGGTTTCACCACCGGGATCGGCCCGATCCGCCGTGGCTACGGCGACGACGCCAACGCGGCGATGCTGCAGACCTTCTGTGACGGGATCGCCACCGGGCGCTGGCCGCAACCGGACGGGGCGACCGGTCGGCGCAGCATGGCGATCGCGCTGGCGGCGTACCGCTCCCTCGAAGCCGGCGAACCCGTACCGGTCGAATGACCGGATCGCCCGCCCGGAACGCGACGCCCTGGTGGAAGCAGGCGGTCGGCTACCAGGTCTATCCGCGCAGCTTCGCCGACTCCGACGGCGACGGCATCGGTGACCTGCGCGGGGTGACCTCGCGGCTGGATCACCTCGCCGAACTCGGCATCGACCTGCTCTGGCTCTCCCCCATCTATCCCTCGCCGATGGTCGACAATGGCTACGACATCAGCGACTACCGCGGTATCGATCCGTCCTTCGGCACGCTCGAAGACGTGGACGAACTGATCGCCGAGGCCCGCCGACGCGGCATCCGGGTGATTCTCGATCTGGTGGTGAACCACACCTCCGACGCCCACCCGTGGTTCATCGAGTCACGCGATCCGCGCAGTCCCAGGCGGGACTGGTACTGGTGGCGCCCGGGCCGGGGCGAATCGCCACCCAACAACTGGGGATCGCGCTTCTCCGGTTCCGCCTGGCAACTCGACCCACGCTCCGGTGAGTACTATCTGCACCTGTTCGCGGTCGGTCAGCCCGACCTCAACTGGGAGAACCCCGAGGTCCGCGCCGAGGTGCGCGCCATCATGAACTGGTGGCTCGCCCGCGGCATCTCGGGTTTCCGGATGGACGTGATCAACTTCATCGCCAAACCACCCGAGCTGCCGGATGCCCCGGTGCGCCCCGGGGAGCTGTGGGGTGACGCGGAATCCCTGTACAGCAACGGTCCCCGACTGCTGGAGTTCCTGCAGGAGCTGCGCGCCGGCACCGTCGGCGACGCCGATGACGTGGTGCTGCTCGGTGAGACCCCGGCCACCACGGCCGCCGACGCGGCCCGACTCACCGACCCCGCCAACCACGCCCTGGATCTGGTGTTCCAGTTCGAACACGTGCAGATCGATCACGGGAATCATCGCTGGGACAAGAAACCCTTCGATCTGCCCCGGCTCAAGGCATCGCTGGCGAACTGGCAGGACGGGTTGCGCGATCGCGGCTGGAACAGCCTCTATCTGAACAACCACGACCAGCCGCGGGTGGTGACCCGCTGGGGTGACCCGACCCGGCGCGAGGAGTCGGCGAAACTCTTCGCGACCATGCTGCACGCCCACCAGGGCACCCCGTTCGTCTATCAGGGCGAGGAGATCGGGATGCGCGGGGCGGCCTTCACCTCGCTCGCCCAGTACCAGGATGTGCAGTCGCTGAACTTCGCCGACGAGGCGATGACCGCCCGCGGTTGGAGCGAGGCGGAGGTGCTGGCCACCCTGCGGGACCTGTCCCGGGAGAACGCGCGGACGCCGATGCAGTGGGCATGCGCGCCGGCGGCCGGGTTCAGCACCGGTACGCCCTGGTTGGACGTGCCGGATCACCCCGTCGCGGAGACCGTCGCCGGGCAGCGCGGCCCGGACTCGGTGTTGGCGCACTACCGCCGGTTGATCGCGCTGCGCCGCGAGGAACCGCTGTTGTCGACCGGCCGCTTCCTGCTGAGCGAACCGGCCGATCCGAACCTGTGGATCGTCCAGCGGCTCGGTGCCGAGGGTGGCCTGTTGGCGATCGGCAACGCCGGTGATCGACCACGCCGGGTACCGGCCGAGCTGCACGCCCAGTGGGCATCCGCACAGGTGCTGCTCGGTTCGCACCGGCGCGAGCGACTCCCGGTGGAGCTGGAGCCCTGGGAGAGCCTGCTGGTCAAGCTGCCGGGACCACCCGCTCCCGGTTGGCGCTAACCGTAGGTGTGCAGGAAACCACTGGCCGGAACCGGCAGCGTTCCGGCCACCAGTCGCTCCGCGAGCTGCAGCGCCCCGTCGACCGAACGCCCCCGCGGTGCTCGCCGTTCGGCGGTCGGCAACGTCCTGCGGACCTCCGACCAGAAGGGTTCCAGCAACAGTTCACCGGCATTGAACATGCTGCCCGCCCAGGTGATGACCGGTGGCAGACCGGCCGAGGCCGCCGCGGCCGCCTGGCCGAGCGCGGTACCGGCCGAGGTCCAGATCGCCCGGGCATGTTCGTCACCGCGGCGGGCGGCCTGGGCGACGGCCGGGCAGAAGCCGGCCAGCTGCTGGGCCGGTGATTCGGCCCGGTAGAGCTCCTTGATCAGGGTGTCCGCATCACCCCATTGCTGCAGCGCGAACTCCAGCAGGAGCGGGGATCCCGGAGATCGGCCGTCCAACGCGCGCAACGCGAGCTGCAACCCCTGCCGGCCGATCCAGGACCCGCTGCCCTCGTCACCGGCGAGGTAGCCCCAGCCGTCGACACGGTTCCAGATCCCGGCCAGGTCGGTACCGAGTGCGATGGCGCCGGTGCCCGCGGCGACGATCACCCCCGGTTCACCGGTCAGGGCGCCGACGTGTGAGGTGAGCGCGTCACCGGCGATGGCGATCCGCGCGGCACCCAGCCGCTGCCGGAGCGCCTCGGCCAGCTCGTCGGGGTCGATCGGTCCGGGGACTCCGGTGGTACCGACGCAGAGGGCCCGGATGCCGTGCGCATCGAGGTCGACCGCACCGGTGCGGGCGAGTCGGGTGATCGCGTCGGCGAGTGCCGCGATGTCGATTCCGGAGCCGGTACGCCGGATCGCGCGCCGCTCCTCGACCGCGGTCTCCCGCCCGCGGCGTACCCCGCGCAGCCGGATGCCGGTCCCGCCGACATCGATCCCGAGCACACAGCCGGTGGAGGTTCGATTCATCGCCCCAGCTCCGTCAGTGCGGTGCGGACACTCACCGACCGGGCCAGTCTCGTCCGGGCGGTCGCGGGGTCCACCTCGGCCAGCGCCGCGAGCACCGCGACCGGGAGCTCACCGTCGCAGGCCGCGAGCAGAGCCATGCACCGGTGCGGCGGGAGGCCGGAAACCTCTTCCAGGATGGAGATGCTGCGGGTGCGAAGCTTCGCGTTCGTCGCGGTCAGCGAGATCATCAGATTGCCGTAGGTGCGACCCAGCGCCACCATCACGGCGGTGGACAGCGCGTTGAGGACGACCTTCGTCGCGGTGCCCGCCTTCAACCGGGTGGATCCGGTGAGCGCCTCGGCGCCGGTGTCGAGGACGATGAGGTGGTCCGGGACCGGTTCGGGGCGGATCGCGGGATCGCAGGTGAGCAGGGCGGTCCGGGCGCCGTGCTGCCGGGCCATCTGGAGCGCACCGGTCACATAGCCGGTGCGACCGGAGGCGGAGATCCCGACCACCACATCGCGGTCGGTGATCGCGGCCGCATCCCGGCGGCCGGCCCCCTCGGCGTCCTCCAGGTCGATGGTCGGATCGGCCAGCGCTGCCGCACCGCCGGGAAAGTGGGCCTGGATCATCCCGGGTGGTACGCCGAAGGTGGGCGTCGCCTCGGTGGCGTCGGCCATCGCGATGCGCCCGGAGGCCCCGGCACCGAAGTAGTGCAGCGATCCCCCGACGGCCAACCGCGCGGCGACCAGCTCCGCCAGCTCGGCCACCGGCCCGGTGACGGCGAGCGCCGCCTCGACGGCGCGGGCGTCCTCGTCGAGGATCATCCGCACCGCATCCTCGGTGGGGACGAGATCCAGTGCGGTGGTGCGTGGATTGCGCTGCTCGGTCGGCGGGCGGGTCATCTACAGGCCCCGGCGGGTCAGGGCGTCGAGCGCCAGCGCGATCGTGTCCCCGCTGGGTGGGCGCGCGTCCCGCGGCGCCTCGCGCCAGGCCTCTTCGAGGTCGACGATCCGCTGCTGCAGGGCACGGGGATCCGGGGCGCCGGTGGCCAGCGATTCGGTCAGCCAGTCCGCCCAGGCCTGCCAGCGCGCCAGGTGCAGCTCACCGACCAGACCGGCCCAGTGCCGCCCGGAATAGTCGTGCAGGCCGCTGGTCTGGTGCCCCCACACCGACACCAGGGATCGGGCATCACGTTCCATCACCCGGGCCTCCTGCGGCGTCTCGCCCCAGTCACGGGCCGCGGCGAGCCAGCTGTGCAGACCGTCGGCGCGGGCTGCGGCCAGTTCGTCGAGCTCCAGCAGCGCGGTCCGCAGGGCGGCGAACTGGTCACCGATGCCGTCGCTGTCGCCGCGTCGGTACGCCGCCAGGATGCCGCGGATCCGGGGCCGGGTGCCCTGGGCGATGACGTGTTGCACCAGATCGCTGACATCGCGTTCCTGGGCGGTGCGATCCGCGTCCCGCAGCCCGGCGATCAACCGGGCCGCCCGGGCGATCCGGGGCAGATCGCCGAGCACGGCGGGGTCGTTCTCGGCGTCGATGTTGGCCGACATCCGGGTGGGCTCGGGCAGGGCTTCGCCGGCGGCCCGCTGGGCGGCGAACGGCAACTCATCGGTCCAGGGGCGGGCATACACCGGGGACGGGATCGACCGGGTGCGCCCGGGGCCGTGGAGCGTCTCGGCGAGCAGCTGCCAGGCCTCCCCGGCCGCCGGATCCGCGGTGCCGTAGCGCTGCGCGGCATAGCGTGCCAGCCAGTCACCGAGGTCGACATCGGACCAGGTGAGATCGGTGGCGAGCTCATAGAAGACGGTGTTGTTCTCGATCGCCTCGGGCGCCATCCCGATGCCTTCCAGGCCGGCCGGAGCGACGGCGCGGAGTTCGGCGAGGTCGCGCACCAGACCGGCGAGATCGCCGAAGAGCCCGAAGCGGCCACCGAAGTTGTGCACCATCGACCAGATCCAGCGGCGGCCGTGCATGCCGCCCCGCCACATCGGTGCGTGCTCACCCCACAGGTCGATCAGCAGCAACCGCTCGTGCGGCACCTCGGACAGGAATGCGGCGATCCGCTCGGTGGTCCAGAAATCCTTGTGGTAGTGGAAAGGCCAGCCCTGCAGCAGCCAGGTGGCATCGGGCACCACCTCGGTGAGCGCGGCGAAATGACCGCGGCCGGCGGCGGCCAGTGCCTCGGGTTCGTCGCTCGGCGGCAGGGATTCGATGTAGGGGTCCAGGGCATACATCGGCTCCACCCCGGGGTCGCCGAGCAGGTCCCGCTGGGCGGCCAGGAAGGTGGCCACGAACTCCCGGTGGGCCGGTGATCCGGGGTCGAGGACCGGAGTGCTCCAACCCTGCCACTCGATCCGGTCGGCGTCGGCCCCGGCGAGCTGTTCCGGCACGTGCCCACCGGTCAGGGGCAGCACCGGGGTCATGCCGAGTTCTCGTGCCCTGGTGAGGATCCGGCCGGCCAGCTCGGTCCGGCGCCGCGGCCAGGCGGCGGGCAGCGGCCCACCGAAGGAGTGCATGCCGCCCATCGCGAACCAGGGCACGTGGGCCGCGCTGCCGACCCAGGACCAGGCGTCGGATTCACCGATGCCGAGCCGGATCAGGGTGTCGGCGAGCACCGATTCGTAACCGGTGAGGATCAGCGGATGGGTGATGCCGTGCAGCGCCATCCAGTCCAGTTCGCGTTCCCAGCGATCCCAGTCCCAGTAGGCCATCGAGTAACCATGGGTGACCACGTTGAGGTGGTAGCGGATGCCGAAGTCGGTGGTGATCTCCACCGCTCCGGACGGCCAACTCGCGAACGGGGGCGAGAGTTCCGGGCTCTCCCAGGTGATCCGCCGCCGGGCACGGCGCTGCAGGTATGCCTGGAAAGCGCTCAGCGCACCCACCGGATCCGCGGCGCGGAGCAGCAGCTCACCGTGCTCCGCCCGGGCCGAGGCCCGCGTACCGGTCTCGGCCCTGGGGCCGGTCAGCACCCGCACCCCGGCCGCGGTGCCGTTGCTGCGCTCGATCACCGCACGGACGGTGTCGGCGAACGGGGCCTCCTGGCTCACTTCTCCGCTCCGCTGGCGAGACCGTCGACGAGCAGTCGTTGGACGGCGGTGAAGAGGATCAGCACCGGGATGGTGACGGTGATCGAACCGGCCAGCAGCACCGTGACCGGCACGTTGAAGTCGGTCAGCTGCGCGATGCCCAGCGGCGCGGTCCACTGGTCCCGTTTCTGGACCAGGAACAGCAACGCATAGAAGTATTCGTTCCAGGCGATGATGAAGGTGTAGATGGCGGTCGAGACCACCCCCGGAACGGCGACCGGCAGGATCACGCTCCACAGCATCCGCGGCAGCGACGCCCCATCGACGGTCGCCGCTTCCTCAATGCTGACAGGCAATGCGATGAAGTAGTTGCGCATCATGTAGAGCGACACCGGCACCGTGCTGGCCACATAGACCAGGAACAACCCGGCCAGTGAACCGGTCAGTCCGGCGCGGGCCAGCAGCACGAACAGCGGCACCGACAACACGATGCCGGGGAACAGATACACCCCGAGGATGATCGCGTTCACCACACCCCGCCCGCGATAGCGGAGCCGCGCCGCGGCGTACGCCCCCAGGATCGAGACGATGATCGACAGCGCCACCGTAGCCAGCGCCACGCCGAGCGAGTTGAGCACGAAGCGGCCCAGGCCGAATCCACCCCGGGATTCGTCCAGCATCGCCGCCGGATAGGCGGACAGGTCGAGCTCGCCGGGCGCGGGGATCAGCGACAGCGGTTCGGCGATCACCGACGAGACCGGGCGCAGGGTGAGCAGCACGCCGTAGAGGACCGGGCCGACCGCAGCCAGCACGGCGAATCCGATCAGCAGGACACGGAAGACCCGCATCACCAGCGGCGGACGCATTGCCGAACCCCGACTCACAGCTCCTCCTTCCGACGCAGCAGCATCACGTATCCGGCGAGCAGGACCACCAGCACCGCCGACATCAACAATCCGTACGCCGCAGCGCTGCCGATGTTCGCGCGGGTGACCAGCTCGGTGTAGACCCGCAGCGCCATCACCTGGGTGCCGCCGGCGCCCTCGGTGAGCAGATAGACCTCGTTGAAGCTCTGGAAGGTCCAGATGAACCGGAGCAGGCACAGCAGCAGCACCACCCCGCGCAGCTGCGGCAGGGTGATCTGCCACAACGTCTGCCAGTGCGAGGCCCCGTCGATCGCCGCGGCCTCCTCGAGCTCGGCGGGGATGCTCTGCAGGCGCGCGGTGATGAACAGGAACGACAGGGGTGCCGAGGTCCAGATCTCGAAGAGCACCACGACCAGCAGGGACAGCGGGATCGGTACGCCGAACACGTCGATGCTGCTGGTGTTCAGGAACCCGATCGGCGCACCCCAGCCGAGGAAGGTGGTGCCGATCGCGTTGACGATGCCGTACTGGGTGTTCAGCATCGTCTTCCAGATCGTCACCGCCGCGATCACCGGCAGCACGTAGGGCACCAGCAGCAGCGCCCGGATCACACCCCGGCCCTTGAACGGCCGCCGCAGGGCCAGGGCGAGCAGCAACCCGGTGCCGACCGATCCGATCATCGTCAACGTCGCATAGAGCAGGGTGGTGCCGAGCGCGTCCCAGAAGGTCGGATTCGCGAACGCCCGTTCGAAGTTCTCCAGGGTCCACTGGATCGGCCGGGTCCCCAATCGGGGGATGTCGACCAGGCGGACCTTGGAGAACGCGAAGACGAAGACCAGGATCAGCGGGATGATCGAGGCAAAGGTGATGACGAGCAGGGTCGGTGCGGTGAGCAGCTGCCCCTGCCGGCTCACCCGGCGCGCGAGATCACCGCGCCGGGTTCGCCTCGGGTGGGTGGCCAGATCGGTCACAGTCCTGCCTTGACCTCCTCGACCGCCTGCTTCATCGCGGCCGTGACCTCGGCCGGGGGACGGCCCTGATAGAGCAGGTCGAGCTTGCCGGCGAGCACGCTCTGGCGCAGGGTGATCCCGGCCAGCTCGGCGTCGGGGGTGCCGTCGCCCCACTGGTAGACGGCGTTGATGCCCTTGCCCATCCCGTCGACGAAGTCCTTGCCATAGAGCTCGGTGGAGTTCACGTCATGGTTGGGCCCGATGCCCAGGGTGCCCCAGGCGTCGAGATATTCGTTGGGCTTCTCCGGCGTCCCGTTGCGCAGCGGCAGACGGCCCTCGGCGGCGACCGCCAGGGTGTCCACATAACCCTTGCTCATCACGTACTGGATGTACTTGCCGGCGGCCTCGGAGTTCGCACCCTGGGGGATGTTGTAACCGAGCACCGAGCCGTACTGACGGGGATTCTTCGGATCCAGCACGGTGATGAAGTCGGTCTGGGTCGCGAGGAACTTCGGGTCCTGCTTGCACTCCGCGCAGGTCGGCGGATTCGCCTTGTCCAGGCCCGCCAGCTCATCGAGGATGTGGGTGGAGAACAGCAGCATGGCCGCATTCCCGCTCAGGTAGGCGGCGCGGGCACTGGGCACGTCGAAGTCACCCGAGGTGGAGGAATTGCGCACCTTGAGGAACTGTTCGGCGGCCTGGGTGCAGGCCGGGGAGTCGATCGTGACCTGGCCACCGGTGACCAGCTCACAGCCGGCGCTCTGGAACAGCGACTGCACACCCTCGGTGGCCGCTGCCGTGCCCGGCTGGGTGCCGAGCGCGAGACCGGTGATGCCGAGCTTCTCCTTGATCGTGGTCGCCGCCGTCGCCAACTCGGCCAGGCTCGTCGGCGGCTTGACGCCGGCCTTCTCGAGCAGGTCGGCGCGATAGGCGATGACATGGGTCCAACCGTCGCTCGGCACGGCGGCCGGTTGACCCTGCGGGCTGAGCGCGGCGACGGCCTTCTGGTTGAAGGTCTCGGTGCCGAGCGCCTTGGTCGTCTCGGCGGCGGCCTCCGCGTCGAGCAGCCCCTGGGCGTTCCAGGCGCTGGTCTGACTCGCCGCGGCCATGATCACATCCGGCACATTGCCGGAGGCCGCCCCGGTCACCAGGGCCTGATCCTGATCGGCGGCGGCCATCGGGACGACATCCACCCCGATCCCGGATTCGGCCTCGAATGCGGCGGCCACCTTCTGCTGGGCTGCCAGGCGTTCCGGGGTGGTGTGCGGCGTCCAGAAGGTGATCCGATCCGGCTGGCCGGCGGATTCCCCGCTGCCGCCGGAACAGGCGGGCAGCACGAGGAGTGCGGCGGCGGTCAGAGCGATGGCGGCACGTTTCTTGAAGCGAATCATCGTTGAAGACTTCCTGGTTGTGGCTTGACCCCGATCGATGCCGGGCCGGCCTCTGCTCGGGTTGGTGAAGCTACCCAACGACGGACCAACAGCACTAGATTTGCACTCAGAGCGCAACAAAGATCAATGAAACAGCACATTTCTGAATGAAACGGCACCTCAGGTGAACGAACTTGATAAGCGCATTGTCGGGGCACTGCTCGCCCACCCGCGCGCCACCAACGCCCAGCTCGCCGATGCCGCGATCACCTCACCGGCCACCGTGTCCCGCCGGGTGACGCGGCTGCTGACCGACCGCACGCTGTGGGTCACCGGCGTACTCGATGACCGCAAGACCCAGGGCGCCAAATCGCTCTTCGTCCGGCTGCGCTGCGGCCCGGGGAACGCGCGGACGATCGCCGAACGACTTGCCCAGTGGCCCGAGTGCGGCTCGGTGAAGCTGCTCACCGGCAGCGTCGACGCGGTGGCCGAGATCAGCTACACCACCCAGGACCACCTGCTCGACCTGACGATGGAACAGCTGCCCGCCATGGAGGGGGTCCGCGCGATCTGGAGCAACCAGGTGATCCGCCGGTACGCGACCCCGCACCAGTGGGCGCCCGCGCTGCTCCCGGCGGAGACGATCGCCGAGCTGCGGGGGCTGCGAGCCGACCGCTGGGACGACGGCACCCTCGACGACGCCGCGCTCTCGGTCGGCCCGGTCGCGACCCGGGTGGCCGCGACCCTGCGTCGGGACGGCCGCAAGGGCTGGCAGCAGATCGCCCGCGAGTGCGGGATCAGCGCGGCCACGGCCCGGCACCATGTCGAGGCGCTGATGGCCAGCGGCGCGCTGCGGATGCGGACCGTGATCGAACCGGAGGCCATCGGTGCCCGCGTCAACGCCTTCGTCTGGCTGAACGTCGTCCCCACCAAACTGGGGGCGGCCGGTGCCATCCTGGCCCGCCATCCGGATGTGCTGATGATCGCCGCGACCACCGGTGACCGCAATCTGTGCGGTGAGATCGCGGTCGCCTCCGAGGCCGGTCTCTATGACTTCATCTCCCAGACCATCGGCAGCCTGCCCGGGCTGCAGCACGCCGACGTCGCGATCTCCCTGCTCTCGCTGAAACGCGCCGGCCAGGTGATCGAGCCGGGCGGTTAGCCCTTCGGACATGGGAATCGACCTGGCCGTTGGATCCCGTGAACACCGAACCGGGCCGGGACCGCGCGAAGGCCCGGACAGCGAGCGACCCCGAGCACCGGAGGCACTCGGGGTCACCCATCCCTCGCTCCGGTCCGGTCGCGCAGCGCTCGGGGGAACGAGTCGGCCGGAGGATCCCGGACGAGGGAGCCGGGCAGCGCTGAGCGCTGCGCACATCCTGCCCCGGAACCGGGCAGGTTACGCCACCGAAGGTTGGGTGGAAGGTTCCTCGAACCTGTGCCGGGGCCGGGTTTCAGCCGTCGAGGCCGGGCCAGTCGGGCTTGCGCTTCTCGTTGAAGGCGGCGATCCCCTCTTTCCGGTCGGCCGAGAATGCGGTGCTGAGCCAGCCCTGATGTTCCAGCTCCAACCCCTCGGCGATCGGCAGGTCGAAACCGGCGGCCAGCGCCCGCTTCGCGGCCCGCGCCCCGACCGGTGACTTGTCGGCGATCACCCCGGCCAGCGCGAGCGCTTCGGGGATGGCCAGGCCCTCGGCGACGGAGCGGGCCACGAACCCCCACTCCATCCCCTCCTCGGAGTTCAGCCGGCGGCCGGTGAAGATCACGTCGGCGGCCCGGCCGAGGCCGACCCGGCGGGCCAGCGTCTGGGTACCACCACCGCCCGGGATCACCCCCACGCCGATCTCCGGCAGCCCGAAGGTCGCGGTGGTCGATCCGACGATCAGGTCGCAGCACAGCGCCAGCTCGAATCCGCCGCCGAGCGCGAACCCCTCGACCGCGGCCACCGTCGGCACCGGCAGTGCCAGCAACCCACCGAAACAGCGCCGGAAGACCTCGCGCTGGTGCCGCAACTGTTCATCGTCGAAACCGTTGCGCTCCTTGAGATCCGCGCCGACGCAGAACGCCTTCGGGATCGCCGAGGAGAGCACCACCGCGCGCACCGTCCGGTTCGCGGCGAGTTCCTCGGTCACCTCGATCAGCGCCTCGGCCTGGGCGGTGGACAGCGCGTTCATCGCCTCCGGCCGGTCCATCACGATCTCGGTCACGTGCTGACCGTGCTGCTGGGTGCGTACGCTCATGGCCGGAGTCTAGGCCGCCTCATTCGAGGGCGCGCAGATGGATGACATCCCCTGCCGGATAGGCCTTGATCCCGCCGGGGCCCTCGACCTGCAGGCTGCCGTGCGCATCGATGCCGACCGCCCGGCCGACCACCTCGCGGCCCGGCCCCAGCGCCACCCGGACCCGGCGGCCGAGGGTGCCGCATTCCACCCGGTACGCCGCAGCGACCTGTTCGGTGTCACTCAGCCAGATCCGCCACAGCTCGGCCAGTTCGGTGAGCACCGCGACCAGCAGTTCGGTGGCATCGGTCGGGGCACCCTCCAGCAGCAGCGAGGTCGCGGTCGGCACCGGGAGCTCCTCGGCGGCCGCGGTGACGTTGATCCCGAAACCGAGCACCGCAGCCGGTCCCTCGGGTGTCTGCACGCGTACCGCCAGCAGTCCCGACAGCTTCCGGTCACCGATCAGCACGTCGTTGGGCCACTTCAACAGCACCTCGAGACCGCTGAACCGGCGTACCCCCCGGCTGACCGCCAGCCCCAGCAGCGGTGAGAGCCAGGGCCAGCTCGCCACCGGCAGTTCGGCCGGTGGGCGGAGCAGCACCGAACAGGCGACCGCCACCCCGGGCGGGGTGGTCCAGGTCCGATCCAGCCGCCCCCGGCCCGCGGTCTGGTTGTCGGTGATCAGCACACTGCCGTGCGCCGCACCGGCCGCCGCGCGGGCCACCAGCTCGGTATTGGTGGATCCGATCTCGGGCAGCACCTGCACCGAACTCCAGCCGATCGGGGGTGCCAGCAGCACCTCGGCGAGCCGCTCGGGATCCGGTGGAACATTGGCAGGCACGCCCGGAGCCTAGCGCTAGGGTGCGGGAATGGACATCGACATCCACACCACGGCGGGGAAGCTGGCCGACCTCGACCGGCGCACCGAGGAAGCCGTGCACGCCGGTTCCGAGAAGGCGGTGGAGAAGCAGCACGCGAAGGGCAAGAAGACCGCCCGGGAGCGGATCGAGCTGCTGTTGGACGAGGGCACCTTCACCGAGCTGGACGAGTTCGCCCGGCACCGCTCGACCAGCTTCGGGATGGAGCAGCGGCGCCCCTACGGTGACGGTGTGGTGACCGGGATGGGCCAGATCAACGGTCGCCCGGTCTGCGTGTTCTCCCAGGACGTCACGGTGTTCGGCGGATCCCTCGGCCAGGTCTACGGCGAGAAGATCGTCAAGGTCATCGACATGGCGCTCAAGGTGGGCTGCCCGCTGATCGGGATCAACGAGGGCGGCGGTGCGCGGATCCAGGAGGGTGTGGTCTCCCTCGGTCTCTACGGCGAGATCTTCCGCCGCAACACCCACGCCTCCGGGGTGATCCCGCAGATCTCGCTGATCATGGGTGCCGCCGCCGGTGGCCATGTCTACTCCCCCGCGCTGACCGACTTCGTGGTGATGGTCGACCAGACCTCGCAGATGTTCATCACCGGGCCCGATGTGATCAAGACCGTCACCGGTGAGGACGTCTCGATGGAGGAGCTGGGCGGTGGGCGTACCCACAACACCCGGTCCGGCAACTCGCACTACCTGGCCGGCGACGAGGACGAGGCGATCGAATACGTCCGCGATCTGCTCGGTTTCCTGCCCCAGAACAACTTGGAGGACCCGCCGGTCTTCGAGGCCGAGGACGACGCGCTGGAGATCACCGAGGCCGATCGGGCGCTGGACAGCCTGATCCCGGACTCCCCGAACCAGCCCTACGACATGAAGACCGTCATCTCCTCGATCCTCGACGACGAGGACTTCTTCGAGACCTCGCCGCTGTTCGCGCCGAACGTGGTCACCGGTTTCGGCCGGGTCGAGGGCCGCGCGGTCGGCATCGTGGCGAACCAGCCGATGCACTTCGCCGGCACCCTGGACATCGACGCCTCGGAGAAGGCCGCCCGGTTCGTGCGCACCTGCGATGCCTTCAACATCCCGGTGCTCACCTTCGTCGACGTGCCGGGCTTCCTGCCCGGGGTGGATCAGGAGCATGCCGGCATCATCCGCCGTGGGGCGAAGCTGATCTATGCCTACGCCGAGGCGACGGTGCCGCTGGTCACGGTGATCACCCGCAAGGCCTACGGCGGGGCGTACGACGTGATGGGCTCCAAGCATCTCGGCGCCGACATCAATCTGGCCTGGCCGACCGCGCAGATCGCGGTGATGGGCGCCCAGGGTGCGGTGAACATCCTGCACCGCAAGCGGATCGCCGAGGCCGAGGACCCCGACGCACTGCGCGCGGAGCTGATCACCGCCTACGACGATGAGCTCGCAAACCCTTATGTAGCGGCAGAACGCGGCTACATCGATCAGGTGATCCATCCGCACGAGACCCGCTCGGAGATCGTCCGGGTGCTGCGGATGCTGCGGACCAAGCGGGAGACCCTGCCACCGAAGAAGCATGGCAACATTCCGTTGTGAACCGGGTGCGCGATCAACTGTGAGCGGAGAGTGACGATGAGCGAGAAGACCCCCGAATCGCCGGTGATCGAGGTGGTGTCCGGCTCCCCCACCCCGGAGGAGCTCGCCGCCGTCGTCACCGTGCTCACCGCCGCGGCCAGCAGCGGCAACGGCCGGGCCGGCGCCCGCAGCGATCGGGCGGAGGGCCGGGGTTGGAATGCCTACTGGCGTTCGGTACGCCGGGAGCACCGGCCGGGGCCCGGGGCCTGGCTCGGTCGCTGAGCAACCCGTTCCTGAAACACTCTTCCGCAATCCTCCGATCGGCGGCTAGCGTGTGCTGCGACAGCGCAGGACGCCGGCGGGAGGGGCAGTGATGGACGAGATCGATCAGCTCCTCGCCGGAGTATCGATGGACACCTTGGCCACCCGCGTCGGCGGCCAGCCGCAGGCGGTTGCCGCCCTCTCCCGCCGGCTCGTCGGCGCCCTGATCGTCGGGATGGCGGCCAATGCCGACCAGCCCGGTGGCGAGCGGTCCCTGGCACTGGCGCTGCAGCGGCACGCAGATCCGGAACTGACCCTGGACCGGGTCGACCCCCAGCAGGGCCTGGCGATCATCCGCAACGTCTTCGGCGGCAACACCGATGCGGTCGCGCACACCCTGGCCCGGGAGTTCGCCGGGGGCGACCTGGCACTGGTCCGGCGGCTCGGTCGGCTGCTGGCGCCGCTGGTGCTCGCCCGGCTCGGCGCCCGGCTCCGCAGCGGACCGAACGCGGACCGGCTCGGGCCGATCCTGGCCGGTTACGGCAGCACCCCGCACGGCCGCGGCGCCGGCCGCCCGCACGGCGAACCCGGATTGTCGGATTTCCTGCTGGAGCTGGGTGACGGCGATCCGGACGCCACCGGCCCGCTGGACGAATCGATCGAGGCGCTGAGCGGGCTGCTCGGCGAGGGAAGGCGCGGCTGAGGTGCGGTTGATCCTGGCATCGGCGTCCCCGGCGCGGCTGCAGACGCTGCGCTCGGCCGGGTTGGCGCCGGAGGTGATCGTCTCGGGTGTCGACGAGGAGGCGCTCGGCGGTCCGCCGCCGGCCGAGCTGGCCCAGGTGCTCGCCGATGCCAAGGCCGAGGCCGTCGCCGCCCGGCTCGACGATGAGGGTGCCGGTGCGTCCGCCGACTGGTTGCTGGTCGGCTGCGATTCGGTGCTGGAACTCGACGGTGCGGCGCACGGCAAACCGGGTACGCCGGAGATCGCGACCCAGCGGTGGCAGGCGATGCGGGGCCGCTGCGGCGTCCTGCACACCGGGCACCGGGTGATCCGCCGGGCCGGCGATCGGGTGCTGAGCGCCGGGCGTACCGGCTCCACCGAGGTGCACTTCGCCGATCTGAGCGATGCCGAGATCGCGGCCTATGTGGCCAGCGGGGAGCCGCTGGAGGTCGCCGGCGCGTTCACCATCGACGGTCTCGGCGGGGCGTACGTGCGCAGCATCGTCGGTGACCCGCACAACGTCGTCGGCATCAGCCTGCCGCTGCTCCGCGACCTCACCGCCGAGGTCGCTGTGCCCTGGCACACCCTCTGGTCCGGCCCCTCCGCCGGCTGAGCCCCTCCGCCGGTCGAGCGAGCGAGGAACGAGCCCCCTCCGCCGGTCGAGCGAGCGAGGAACGAGCGAGTCGAAACCAAGGATGCCCTCCAGATCACCCGTCCATCTCGACACGCAACGCGTACTCCGCTTCGCTGCGTACGCGCTCCTACTCGATGAACGTCACGGATTCCTGCGGATCGTCAACGCGGAGACACCGTTGTCGGCGGTGAAGGCGCCGCTCCAACCGGGACCGGTGAAGACCAGCGAATCACCCCGGTCGGCGGTGATCCGGAACCCCGCCTGCGGCAGGCTGGTCCGCAGCCAGCCGGCGAGCTCGGCCGGTGAGGGGGCGGCGAAGGTGGCGGTGAGGACGTTCTCCTGGTCCACCTGACGCAGGATCTGCACCCCGGCCGGCAGCGTGATCGAGGCGGCCGGCACGTTCCGGAAACCGAGCTGGGCCATGCTCACCCCGCCGGCGGGAACCGCGACCGGGGTCGGCGTCGGATCCGGTGCCGGCGGCGGAGCAGCCGCCGAACAACCACCGACCACCAGGATCGCCGCGGCGGTGACCAACATCCGGCCCAGCGGCGCGCGAAAATACCCGTCCCTCACGCCAGTCACGATAGCCTCGGACCCGTCATGACTACTGAGCCTCATTCCACGGCCCCCGAGACCGAGGTCAGCGAGCGGCCCAAGACCTATCTGCCGGCCGCGATCCGCGCCATGCGCCCACGCCAGTGGGTGAAGAACGTCCTCGTCCTGGCCGCCCCGCTGACCGCCGGTCGGATCTTCGAGCCGACGGTGCTGGGGCACGTCGCGCTGGCCTTCGTCGCCTTCTCCCTGATCAGCGCCACCATCTATCTGATCAACGACGCGACCGATGTCGCCGAGGACCGGCTGCATCCGACGAAACGGTTCCGCCCGATCGCGGCCGGTGAGTTGAGCGTGCCGGCCGCCTACGTGCTCGCGGCCATCTGCTGCGCCCTGGCGCTCGGCCTCGGGTTCTGGACCGCGAAGATGCTCGGGGTGGTGCTCGCGGTCTACTTCGTGCTGCAGCTGCTCTACACCCAGTTCCTGAAGAACCAGCCGATCCTGGATCTGGCGATGGTCGCCTCCGGATTCCTGCTGCGGATGATCGCCGGCGGTGTCGCGACCTACATCGAACTGTCGGCCTGGTTCCTGCTGGTGGCCGCCTTCGGTTCGCTGTTCATGGTGGCCGGCAAGCGCTACTCGGAGATGCACGCGCTCGGTTCGGACGCGGGCACCCGGAAGTCGCTGAAGGCGTACACCATCTCCTATCTGCGGTTCGCCTGGCACCTGTCCGCGGCGATCACGCTGATGTCCTACTGCCTGTGGGCCATCGGCGGCCCGGTCGCGCAGGGTCAGCCCGCGCCGGCCACCGGTCTGTGGGGCATCCCGTGGCTGGTGATCTCGATCATCCCGTTGACCATCGGCCTGCTGCAGTACGCCCTGGAGGTCGACAAGGGTGACGCCGGTGAGCCCGAGGACGTGGTGCTCCGGCACCGGGCGCTGCAGGTCTCCGGGCTGCTCTGGATGATCTGCCTGGTGCTGGGGATCTTCTTCAAGTGAGCCGCCCCGTCGCCCTGGTCACCGGAGCCAGCCGTGGCATCGGTCGGGCGATCGCGCTCGACCTGGGCCGGGACCATCACGTGCTCGTCGGCGGTACCCGCGCGGAGACCGTCGATCCGGTGGTCGCCGAACTCCCCTCGGCCGAGCCCTTCATCGCCGATCTGACCGATCCGAACAGCATCGACGATGCCAGCGCCGGCTCCTCCCTCGCCGAATCCCCGACCTTGGATGTGCTCGTGCATTCCGCCGGGATCATCATCAACAAGACGGTGGCCGAGGCCGGCCATGAGGACTGGGTGCAGATCCTGGGCACCAATGTCGTGGCGGTCGCCGACCTGACCCGACAGCTGCTCCCGGCCCTGCGCACCGCCGGTGGCCAGGTGGTCACGATCAACTCCGGCGCCGGTTACATCGCCAGCCCCGGCAACGGCCTGTACGCCGCCTCCAAGTTCGCGCTGCGGGCGTTCACCGACGCGTTGCGCGAGGAGGAGCGCGGCCGGGTCCGGGTCACCTCGATCCATCCCGGCCGGGTGGACAGTGACATGCAGCGCCAGATCCAGGCCGGTTTCGGCAACGAGGACTACCGCGCCGAGATCTATCTCACCCCGGAGTCGGTCGCCGCCACCGTGCGGCTGGCCGTGGACGCCACCGACGAGGCGATGGTCGAGTCGCTGCAGATCCGTCCCGTGGTCCAGTGAGCATCGAGCGGGCCGACCTGTCGCTGGCGCGGATCCTCGCGCAGCGGCTCGCCGGTCCGCCACTGACCGATGCGACCGCCGCCGTCACCCACCTGGGCTGTGTGCAGGCGCAGGATCTGCCGGGGGCACTGACCTCGGTGGCGCTGCGCACCGCCGACCGCGACCGCGCCGGGGTACGGGCCGCGCTCGATGCGGGTGAGCTGGTCCGCAGCTGGCCGATGCGCGGCACCCTGCATCTGATCGCCGCGCGCGATGCCGGGTGGATGTGCGAGCTCACCTCCCCGCGGATGTACGCCCAGGCCGCCAAGCGGCGCGCCGAGCTCGGTGTCACCGATGCGATGCTCGCCCATGCCGGTGAGCTCGCGGTCGCCGCGATCACGGCCGAGGGCCCGCGGACCCGGGCCGAGCTGATCGAGATGTGGCAGCCGCACGGGTACGCCGAACCGAGCGGGCGGGCGTACCACCTGCTGATGACGCTGTGCCACACCGGCCTGCTCGCCCAGGGCCCGCTGCGCGCGGGCGGGAAGCTGGAGCAGTGTTTCGTGGTGCTCGACGACTGGGTCCCCGAACCCGTCACCCCCGCGGACAGGGAGGCCGCGCTGGCGCGGTGGGCGGAGCGCTGTTTCGTCTCGCACGGGCCGGCCACCGCGGCCGATCTGGCGCGCTGGACCGGGCTCACCATGGGGGATGTCCGCCGCGGGATCGCGGGCGCCTCGGGGCTGGTGACCCAGGAGATCGATGGGGTCCCGCACTGGTACGCCGCACAGCTGCCGGATCTGCTGGCCGAGCACCGCCGGGCCGCCCGCGGGCTGTTGCTGCTGCCCGGTTTCGACGAGTTGATCCTCGGTTACGCCGACCGGACGCCCACCCTCGACCGCGACCACGAGACCCTGGTCGTACCGGGCCGCAACGGGGTGTTCAAGCCGACCGTGATCACCGGCGGCCGCGCCGTCGGCACCTGGCGCAGGGTGAAGCTCAAGGGCGTCGAGCGGATCGAGGCGACCCCCTTCCCGGGCGCGAAGCTCCCCGCCGAAGCCAGCCTCACCCGGGCCTTCTCCCGCCTCCCCTCCTGAAGATGTCAGGGGTTATGCACAGTGTTCTGCACGCCAACCGTGAGATCGGCCCCAGGAGATCGCCTCAGCCGACGGAGTTGCAGGTGACGGTCAGGGTGAAGTCCTCGGCGCCGCCGCCGGGCTGACCGTTCTGGCTGACCCGCTGCAGGTTGCCGTTCACCACGAAGGTCTTGTTGCTGCGGGTCACCACGGCGCGGCCGATGTTCTCCTCGGCGCGCATCATCATCGAGGCCTGCGACTTGGAACCCATCACCACCGCGATCGCCTTCGGCTGCGGTTCGTCGGTCACCGCGACCTTGGCGGAGGCGGCCCCGGATTCGAGGGTGAGCAGCAGCCCGTCCGGACGCTTCTCACATTTGATGCTGCTCGCCTTGTAGGTCTGCCCCTCGACCTGGAACTGGCCGCTGCCACCGGCGATCAACGAACAACCGGACAGGGCGAGCGCCGCGAAGCCCACCGCGGGGGCGTACCACCAAGATCTCTGCACGCGCTCACCCTAACGGCCGATCAGACCGGCGGCACGCCGTGCCGATCAGACCGGCGGCACGCCGTGCCGATCAGACCGGCGGCACGCCGTGCCGACGCGCGGGGCGGTCCCGGTCCTTGCCGGCGGCCGCCGCGAAGCGCGCGATCAGCTCCCCGCGTACCTCGTCGGGGTTGATGATGCCGTCGATCACCAGATCCGAGGCGAGCCGCAGGATGTCGATATCGGCCTCGTATTCCTCCCGGAGCCCGGTGACGTACGCCTCCCGCTCGGCCTCGTCCTCGATCGCGTTGATCTTGTTGGCATAGACCGCATTGATCGCCGCCTCCGGGCCCATCACCGCGATCTTCGCGGTCGGCAACGCCAGGCAGGCATCCGGCGCGAACCCCGGACCACACATCGCATAGAGCCCGGCACCGTAGGCCTTGCGGACCACCAGCGACACCGTCGGTACCGAGGCCTCGGCCATCGCGGTGATCATCTTGGCACCGTGCCGGATGATCCCCTGCCGCTCCACCGCCGAACCGATCATGAACCCGGGCACATCACAGAGATAGAGCAGCGGGATGTTGAAGGCATCGCAGAGCCAGATGAACCGGGCGGCCTTGTCGGCGGAGTCGACGAACAGCACACCGCCCTTGACGGCCGGCTGATTGGCCACCACGCCGACCGGATTTCCTTCCAGCAGGCCGATTCCGACGACCAGTTCGGGCGCGAACAGCGGCTTCACCTCGAAGAACGAATCCTCGTCGGTGATCGCGTCGATCACCGAATGGATGTCGTAACCGACCGACTCCGAAGCCGGCACGAGGTCGTCGGTGAACTCGCGGGCGGGCGGCGCCGGCTCCTGGGTCGGCGGCTGCTCGCGCCAGTTCAGCGGCAGGTAGGAGAACCAGTGCTTGGCCTGCTCGATCGCATCGGTGTCGTCGGTCGCGAGCTGGTCACCGCAGCCGGAGACGGTGGCATGCATCCGGGCACCGCCCATCTCCTCCAGGGAGACCTTCTCGCCGACCACCATCTCGGCCATCCGGGGCGAACCGAGATACATCGAGGCATTCTCCTCGACCATGATCACCAGGTCGGTGAAGGCGGGGATGTAGGCCCCGCCGGCGGCCGAGGGGCCGAACAGGCAGCAGATCTGCGGCACCTTGCCCGAGAGCTGGACCTGGTTGCGGAAGATCCGCCCCGCCCCGCGGCGGCCCGGGAAGAGCTGCACCTGATCGGTGATCCGGGCACCGGCGGAGTCGATGAACCAGAAGATCGGCAGTTCCTCGCTGAGCGCCGCCTCGGTGACCCGGATGATCTTCTCCACCGTCCGCGCGCCCCAGCTGCCGGCCTTCACCGACGGGTCGTTGGCGACCACCAGTGCCGGCCGGCCCTCGACCAGGCCGCGGCCGGTGACCACACCGTCGGCGGGCAGATTGCCGGCCAGGGCATTGGCCAACTGCCCGTCCTCGATGAAGGTGCCCTCGTCGAAGAGCAGCGCGATCCGGTCCCGGACGAACAGCTTGTGCTGGCTGTCCAGCTTGGCCCGGGCCTTCTCGCCCAGGGTTCCGGTGGCGGCCCGAGCCGCGTCGATGTCGGCAGCGGTGCTGATGCCGTCCACCATGGGTGCTCCGTTCCCTCGTTCCACTCGGCTGGCAGGCTCACTCGACCGGCAGGCCGAGGCCCCGGGCGATCAGCATCCGCTGCACCTCCGAGGTGCCCTCCCCGATCTCCAGGATCTTGGCGTCGCGATAGAACCGGGCCACCGGGTATTCCTCGATGAAACCGTAGCCACCGAAGATCTGCGCGGCGATCCGGGTCGCGGTGACCGCCGCCTCCGAGGTGTGCAGTTTGGCGATCGCGGCGGCCCGCTTGTACGCCGCCAGCTGCTTCTTGCTCGGCTGGGCGGGCATCGCGTCCTTCATCGCCGCGGCGGAATAGACGAGCAGGTGGCCGACGCGGGCGGCCACATCGAGGTCGGCGAGCTGGAAGGCGACACCCTGCTTGCGGCCGATCGGGCCGCCGAAGGACTGCCGCGTGCCGGCGTACTCGACGGCGAGATCGCGGCAGGCACGGACGCAACCCAACCCCAAGGCGGCGATCGCAACCCGGCCATCATCCAATGTGGACAGGAATTGCGCGTACCCACGGCCGCGCGGACCGAGCAGATTGGCCTCGGGCACCCGCACGTTCTCGAAGGTCAGCGGGTGGGTGTCGGAGGCGTGCCAGCCGAGCTTGTCGTACGCCGGTTCGACGGTGAAACCCTCGGTGCCGTTGGGAATCATGATCGCCGACAGCTCCGGACGGCCGTCCTCGCGGGTGCCGGTGCGGGCGGTGACGGTGACCACCGAGGTGATGTCGGTCCCGGAGTTGGTGATGAACTGCTTGGCGCCGTTGACCACCCACTCGCCGTCGGTCAGCTCGGCCTTCGTCCGGGTGGCACCGGCGTCCGAACCGGCCTCGGGTTCGGTCAGCCCGAAGCCCGCAAGTGCCTTGCCGGCAACCAGATCCGGCAGCCAGCGGTCCTTCTGCTCCTGGGTGCCGAAGTTGACGATCGGGTTGATGCCCAGGCCGACGCCGGCCTCCAGGGTGATGCCCAGGGACTGATCGACCGCACCCAGTTCCTCGATGGCGACGCACAGACCGGTGAAGTCACCGGTGCCGCCGAACTCCTCCGGCGCGTGCAGGCCGAACAGACCCAGCTCACCCATCTTCTGGACGGTCTCCAGCGGGAAGGTGTGCTCACGGTCCCACCGGGCCGCGTTCGGAGCGACCTCGTTGCGGGCGAAGTCGGCGACCACCGCCCGCAGATCCTGGTGGTCATCGGACAGCTCGAACTGTGTGCTCATCCCGCTCCTCATCGATGTCGGCGAAGAAAATACTAGGACATCCTAGTAAATTGCGGTACTCGCGCGCTCCCCGCGGTCATCGAGTAGCAACCCATGCGCAGCGAAGCGGGGCAATGGGTTGCGTGTCGCGATGAACGGAGCGGGAGCTCAGTCCGCGTCGTCCTCCGCCTCGAGGATCACGCTGCGGACATCGGGCAGCTCACTGAGCTGCACCATCAGGTCGCGCAGCGGCAGCGCACCGCGGAACCGCATCCGGACCTCGACCCCCTCCCAGTCGTCGGCGGTCACCTGTCGGGTCGAGTCGATGGTGCCGTCGAAGCGCATCTCCCCCGCGGCCAGCATGATCCGCCGCAGCGCTCCGCGGCCGTCGGTGTAGCGGATCCGCAGGGTCCGCTTGGCCTCGGCATTGGGCAACCGGCGCAGCAGCGGCGAGACCACGAAGATCACCACGAAGTGCAGCAGCGTGAACAGCGCAGCCATCGGGATCAGGTTCGCACCGGCGGCCATCCCGACCGCGGCGGCGAGCCAGACCGTGGCGGCGGTGGTCAGTCCGCGGATCGCGTCCCGGTTCACGAAGATCACCCCGGCGCCGAGGAAGCCGACGCCGGAGACGATCTGGGCGGCGATCCGGGAACCGTCCCACTGGATCGGTTCGCGTTCCAGCACCGGCATGCCGTGGATCGATACCAGGGTGAACAGGCAACTGCCGAGGCCGACCAGGGCATGGGTACGCACCCCGGCGGGTTTGCGGCGCAGCTGCCGCTCCATCCCGATGATCGTGCAGAGCACGAACGCCGCCAGCGCGCACCAGAGATCTTCGAGCGTGAGGCTCCGCATCGTGAACACCAGGTCTCCCTTCCGCAACAGGTTTCCCGCGGGCGGTCAAACGCCCCTGACCGGGCTATACCCGCCGGGTGCGATGAGCGGTACGGCCACGCGCACACCACCCCGGGCTGAGACGCTGACGTATGCAGGTGAGCGCACAGGCCATGGTTACGCTCACCGAAACCCGGTCGAATGGCGTGCAGGTCGGCGTACCCGACGCGGCCACGAACCGGGAGAGCCAGATGCTTCGAACCCTCGCACTCACCGCGGCCGCCCTGACCGGGGTGACCGCCGTGGTCTACCTCAACTTCTCGGCGCGGGTGATGCCGGCCCTGGCGAAGCTGCCCAATCCCGCGGGGATCGCCAGGATGCAGCAGTTCAACCGGACCGCGGTGCAACCACCGTTCATGATCTGCTTCTTCGGCGCCGCCGTGCTCGGCGGCTACCTGATCGTGCGGGTGGCTCGCGGTGAGCGCGGCACCGCCGACCTGCTCGCGGCGGCCGGCGGGGCGGCGTACCTGGCCGGTTTCCTGCTCACCATCGGCTATCACGTGCCGCTGAACAACAGGGTCGATGCGCTCACCCCGACCGATCCGGCGGCGGTCGGCGTCTGGCGGGATCATCTGACCAACTGGACCCGGGCCAACACGCTCCGGGCCGTCCTCTCGGTCCTCGGCACCGGCGCGCTGATCGGTGCTGCTCTCGCGCCGCCCCGGTGAGCGCACTAGCGTCGGTGGGCGTGGACCCACTGACCGACTTCCTGGACGGGCCACGGGCGCGGGGAGCGTTCGTGCTGCACCTGCAGCTGGCCCGGCCGTGGTCGGTGGACATCGCCGACGATGCCCCGCTGACGCTGATGGCGGTGCTGACCGGGGACGCCTGGCTGCGTCCGGTCGGGCATCCACCGACGCTGTTGCAGGCCGGCGATGTGGCGTTGGTACGCCGGGGCGTGCGTTATGTGGTGGCGGATTCGGCGGATCGGGAGCCGGACGTGCGGATCGGGCCCGGGCAGAGCTGCACCGGCAGCGGTGGCCGGGACCTGTCCGACGAGTGGGGCATCGGGCCCCGGCGCTGGGGCAACGATCCCGCCGGTGGCGACACGATGCTGGTCGGCAGCTATCTGGTGGGAGCCGAGACCGGTGGTCTGCTGCTGCGCGCCCTGCCGGAGGTGGCGGTGGTCCGGGCCGTGTCGACGCCGGTGCTGGACCTGCTCGTGCAGGAGGCCGGCCGGACCGGAGTGGCGCAGGCCAGTGTGCTGGACCGGTTGCTGGATGTGTTGCTGATCTCGGTGGTCCGGGCCTGGGCCGAGTCGGCACCCGAGGGCGAGCCGAACTGGCTCACCGCCGGACGGGATCCGCTGGTCCGCGACGCGTTGCGGTTGATGCACGCCCGGCCCGGCGATGGCTGGACCGTGGAATCGCTGGCGGCCGCGGTGGGCACCTCGCGGGCCGCGCTGGCCCGCCGGTTCACCCAGCTGGTCGGGATGCCGCCGATCGCGTACCTCAGCCAGTGGCGGCTGGCATTGGCCGCGGATCTGCTGCAGGACCCCACGCTGACACTGTCGGCGGTGTCGCGGCGGGTCGGTTATGCGACCCCGTTCAGCATGAGCGCGGCGTTCAAGAAGCAGTATGGGGTCAGCCCCCAGCAGTACCGCACCGCGCACGCCGGTTGAGCGAGCGTGGAACGAGCGAGCCCCCGCGACGCCGGCTGAGCGAGCGAGGAACGAGCGAGTCGAAGCCAAGTCCTCAACCCCGCACTGACCGACCGGTCGAACCCCATTTTCCGCCCCTCGTGCTCGACGGCGGGCCGCAGACCCGCATCCGCTCGTCACTACTCACGCACTGGAGTAGAAAAATGGGGTTCGACCGAACGGTAAGTCAGGCTTGAACCAGCCCTCGGCCCGGCCCGCGCCGGGTCAGTCCGCCGCACCCGCTACTGGGAATGATTTTCACCGGCTGGGTGTTGATCAGGTAACCACCTGCGCGAGAGGAGCCAACCGAGATGGCCAAGCGAAACGAACTGCGACCGATCATCAAGATGCGGTCCAGCGCGGGGACCGGCTATGCCTACGTGACCCGCAAGAACCGGCGTAATGACCCCGACCGACTGGTGCTGCGGAAGTTCGATCCGATCGCCCGGCAGCATGTCGAGTTCAAGGAAGCCCGCTGACGCTCGGCGAGTAGCCGCCAAGCGAAGCCCCCGTACCGACCGCGAGGCCCCTGCAGCAGGGGCCTCGTCACCGGTGCGGGGGTTTCGTCGATTTGCCGCAGCCGCCGCCAGGCACGAGGATCGGATCGTTCCACGAGAGGACTCTGATGACCCGCCCCGGCCTCCCCCGCCTCGCCCTGGTCGGCCTGTGCTCCGCCGCCCTGCTCGGTGCCGGGATCGGCCAGGCATCGGCCGATCCCACCCCGACGCCGTCGCGCAGCCCGCTGCCCGAACCGAAGCCATTGCCGACCGAGGTTCCCTGCTCCCCCGTCGATCCCGCGGTCTCGGGCCTGGGCCCCGGCTGGGGTGCGATGGGCCCCAGGGGCGGGCACACCGGCCTGGACTTCCCCGCCCCGGAAGGCACCCCGGTGCGGACACCGGCGACCGGTGTGGTCGTCCCACCGAGTGCGGGCGACTGGGCCGGCACCCATGTGGTGCTGCGACATGCTGATGGGAGCCTCAGCGTCTATGCCCATCTGTCCGCGACCACCGTCGGCGTGGGCGACATGGTCACCGCCGGTCAGCAGATCGGTGCGATCGGCACCACGGGCAAGTCGTTCGGGCCGCACCTGCATCTGGAGCGCTATCCCGGTGGCGCGCTCGGCGATCGCTACCGGACCGGCGATCCGCTCACCTGGCTGCAGGCCCGCCCCTGCCAGGCCCCGGCCGCCACGTCCGCACCGTCCCCCGAGCGATCCGGCGGCCTGGCCAGCACCGGCGACTGATCACTCCCCGCGGTCCACGTAGAGGCAGAACGGATGCCCGGCCGGGTCGCTCAGCACCCGGACATCGTCCTGTGGTTGGAAATCCGCGACCGTGGCACCGAGTTGCTGGGCATCGGCGACGGCCGCCTCCAGATCCTCGACAGCGATGTCCAGATGCAACTGCATCTGCTGATCACCGGGCCCACCAGGCCAGGCCGGCGGCACATGGTTCTCCTCCAGCTGGAAGGCCAGGTTCACCGGCAGATCCCGCACCTGCATGGTCACCCAGTCGTCGGCTTCGGTGGAGATCGGCCAGCCGAGCAGCCGCTCGTAGAACCGCGCCAACCCGCGCGGATCCGGCGTCCCCAGCACGATGCCCAGCCAGCCATCGCGCCGCCGCCCACGGATCGGCCCGGTCACCTCGTCTGATTCCTTGGCGGTCATTCCTCCACTCTGTCAGTGGCGACCGACAGTCACTGGTGCCACCTCAGTATTCGTCGTGCCGTTTGGTCCTGCTGAATGCCTCGGTCTGCGGCCAGCCCGCCGGGGAGTCCTCCCAGGTCTCCTGCCGGCCATAGATCGTCCGGTCGAGATAACCGGCCTCGGAGCTGAACGGCTCGACCCCGCGGCCGGTGGTGGAATAGGTGAGGTAGGCCTGCTCGCCGACCTTCAGCAGGAAGCTGACCCCGGGCACCTCGCCGCCGTCGCGGGTCCACCCCCAGTCGTCGTTGTAGCTGGTCTCCCCCGCCGAGACCCACGGTTCGCGCCAGCCCATCCGCTCCGAATAGGCCGTCAGTTTTTCAACCGGGGCACGAGAAATGCGCACGAAGCGGATCCCGTAGGGCGCGAAGTGCGCGGTGTGCGGGAGGCTGTCGGCCAGGTTCGAACACGTCGGGCAGCCGGCGTCCCAGTCGCTGTCGAACATGAAGTGCTGGATGATCAGCTGCTCCGCATCACCGAACAGGTCGAGCAGCGTCACCGGCCCGTCGGGTCCGGCGAAGATGTAGTTCTGCACCGGCGTCATCGGCAACCGGCGCCGCGCGGCACTCACCTGGTCACCGAGTCTGGTGAGTTCCTTCTCCCGTGCCAATTGCTCGTCGGCGGCCTGCTGCCACGCGGCGCGGTCCACGATCTGGGGCTGTGCCATGGTTCCTCCTCGGCTCGGTTCTGCGTCTCGAGTCGAGTCTCCGCCGGTACGCCCCCGCGGGCTTCTCCGATCTTGCGGGGCCCGCTCGCGACCACTCCCGCGATCCAGCCGGTTCAGTCGGCGAAGGACCAGCCCCGCTCGGTCAGCGCATCGCGCAGGAAGCCGATGGCCATCGGGCCGACACCGTGCAGGGCGGCCAGATCCCGTTCCGACCATCCGCGCACCTGCTCCAGCGTCCACACCCCCTCGGCCCGCAGCGCCCGGGTCGCCGGAGCACCGATCCGCGGCAGCGGCGTACCCTCCGGAGCGGCCTGGCGATCGGCCCGCACCGCCCCCGCCTCCGCGTCGATCAGCGCCGCCCCGCGCGGTGAGATCCGGTAGCCGATGTCCAGCGACTCGGTCAACCCGAGCTCCTTGAGCTTGCGGACATCCCGCTTGAACTCCGGGGTGTCCCGGCCCAGCTCGGCGGCCAGTTCCGGAGCGCGCACGGTCGGGCGGCGGTCGATGATCGCCAGCGTCGCGCGGGTCCACGGCCCGATCGCCGACGCCGCATCGAGCCGGTCCAGCCGACCGACGAGCCGGGCGAGCTCCGCCGCGTCCGGCACGCTGGCCCGCAGCGACTCCCGCGGATCGGCCCCGGCGTAGCGCAGGCCGACCTGCCAGATCGGCCGATCCGCCTTCGCCGCCAGCATTTCCTTCAATTCCTTCAACGGAACCGGCGCCGGCCCGCCGGGCCTGGGCGGCGGTGAGCTTCGAGACCGCGACCTGCTCGACGCTGGTCACCTCGATCAGCCCGACGCGGGTGCGCAGGCCGGTGCCGACGCGCACCCGGGGGCGATCCCAGCGGCGGAACGCGAGATCCACCTCCCCCGCCCTGATCGCCGCGAGCGTGTCCGGCCGGATCATCATGGCGGTGAATCTATCCCCACCCGGATCAGTGCCGCAGCAGCACCATCAACCGCAACCACCCCGCCGGGTCCAGCTCGGCATCCCCGGCCACTCCGCCGGCCAGTCCCGACACCATCAGCGCCAGGGCATCCGCGGCGGCCTGGACCTCGGCAGCGGCACCGCCCAGAATCCGTGCCTGGGTAAGGAATCCGGTGATCGAGGCCAACACCGCGACCGCCATCGCTGCCGGTTCCGGTTCGGCACGCACCGCCCCGCCCTCCTGCAGCGCGGCCAGGTATGCCGCCAGCGCCACCTGCATCGCATGCCGCAGCTCGGCGGCCACCGCGGCCCCGGCACCGAGCACCCGCCGGTCATCGAGCAGCGCGGCCACCAGCAGCGGCTCACCGAGCAGGGCCAGCACCATCCGGCGTACCCCCTCACCCAGGCCACCGGGACCGCTGCGGCGTACCCGTTCGATCACCCGCTCCAGCGAGAGCTGCAGCAGCTCCTCGAGCAGCTCCTGCTTGTCGCCGAACTCGAGATAGAACGCGCCCTTGCCGATCCCGGCCTCGGTGGCGACCCGAGTGATGGTCATCGCATCGAACCCGCGGTGCACCAGCACCCCCTCCGCGGCCGCCAGCACCCGCTCGCGCCGGTGCGCGATCCGCGGTCGGGGCACCTCCACCTCCGTAGTGACCGGATTCGTCAACTGGTCAGCAAAGTTATCAGGGGTCGGTACGCCTCCCCTAGACTCCGGCTGCAGCCGATTCGAAGGAGAAGCAATGGCCATCAGCAAGGTGCTCGTCGCCAACCGCGGTGAGATCGCCGTCCGCGTCATCCGCGCCGCCCGCGACGCCGGCCTGGGCAGCGTCGCGGTGTACGCCGAACCGGACGCCGATGCGCTCTTCGTCCGGCTCGCCGACGAGGCGTACTCCCTCGGTGGCGCCACCCCGGCCGACTCCTACCTCGACATCGGCAAGATCATCGAGGCCGCCAAGCAGTCCGGTGCCGACGCGATCCACCCCGGTTATGGCTTCCTGGCCGAGAACGCCGACTTCGCCCAGGCGGTGATCGATGCCGGACTGACCTGGATCGGCCCGCCGCCGAAGGCCATCGATTCCCTCGGCGACAAGGTCAAGGCCCGCCACATCGCCGACAGGGTCGGTGCCCCGCTGGTACCGGGCACCAAGGAACCGGTCGCCGACGCCGACGAGGTGGTCGCCTTCGCCGAGGAGAACGGGCTGCCGATCGCGATCAAGGCGGCCTATGGCGGCGGTGGGCGAGGCCTCAAGGTGGTCCGCGACAAGGCCGAGATCCGTGACGCCTTCGACTCCGCGGTCCGTGAGGCGGTCACCGCCTTCGGCCGCGGTGAATGCTTCGTGGAACGTTTCCTCGACCACCCCCGGCACGTCGAGACCCAGTGCCTGGCGGATCAGCACGGCAATGTGGTCGTCGTCTCCACCCGCGACTGCTCGCTGCAACGCCGCAACCAGAAGCTGGTCGAGGAGGCCCCGGCGCCCTTCCTCTCCGACGCCCAGCTGGATCGGCTCTATTCCGCGTCCAAGGCGATCCTGACCGAGGCCGGCTACGTCGGCGCCGGCACCTGCGAGTTCCTGGTCGGGGTGGACGGCACCATCTCCTTCCTGGAGGTGAACACCCGGCTGCAGGTCGAGCACCCGGTCTCCGAAGAGGTGGCCGGGGTGGACCTGGTACGCGAGATGTTCCGGATCGCCGATGGTGAGGAGCTCGGCTACGACGACCCGGAGCTGCGCGGGCACTCGATCGAGTTCCGGATCAACGCCGAGGACGCCGGCCGCAACTTCATGCCCGCCCCCGGTACGCTCACCCGCTGGCTGCCGCCGACCGGCCCGGGCGTACGCGTCGACGAGGGCTATCTCGAAGGCATGACCGTCCCCGGCTCCTTCGACTCGCTGGTCGCCAAGATCATCGTCACCGGCGCCAGCCGCGAGCAGGCGATCGAGCGCTCCCGCCGGGCGCTCGCCGAGACCGTCATCGACGGCATGCCGACCGTGCTGCCCTTCCACCGCGCCGTCCTCGACGACCCGGCGTACACCGCCCCCGACGGCGACTTCAAGGTGCACACCCGCTGGATCGAGACCGAGTTCGACAACCAGATCGCGCCGTGGAGCGGGGACGCCGGCGGCGAGCAGGCCGAGCCGGCCGAGAAGACCGCGGTCGTGGTGGAGGTGAACGGCAAGCGGATCGAGGTCAAGCTGCCCGCCACCCTGGGCAGCCTGTCCGGCGGTGGTGGCGGTGGGGCGAAGAAACCGCGCCGCCGGTCCAGCAGCGGGCAGGCCAAGGCGGCGTCCTCGACCTCGCTGACCTCGCCGATGCAGGGCACGATCGTCAAGGTCGCGGTCGCCGAGGGTGACGAGGTCGCCGAGGGTGACACCGTGGTGGTGCTGGAGGCGATGAAGATGGAGCAGCCGCTCACCGCGCACCGGGGTGGCAAGATCTCCGGGCTGAACGCCGAGGTCGGGGCCACGGTGAGCGCGGGTGCGGTGATCTGCGAGATCGTCGACTGAGACGCCCGTTCCCACCGAGTGAGTCAGCTGACCAACCGAGAGGCCCGCCCCGATCAGGGGTGGGCCTTTCCGGTTCCCCGGATTGGGTGCAGACGGGCACAATGGGGGTATGGACTTCGTCATACTGCTCGTGATAATCGCCCTGGTGGTGGGTGGTGGCTACTTCGTCAGCAGACGAGCCACCCTGCAGCGCCAGCAGCGTGAACGAGCGGAGCTGGAGTCGCAGCTCACCGCCTCCCGCAAGGTCGCAGATGAGGACGTCACCAAGTTCGGTGAGGAACTGCAGGCCCTCGACTCCGATGTCGCCGGGCACGCGCTGGACGAGGCGATGCAGCAGGACTACACGCGGGCGCTGGATTCCTATGACGATGCGAAGCAGTCGCTGGAAGCGGTGACCAAGCCCGATGAGATCAAGCACGTCACCGAGATCCTCGAGGACGGCCGGTACGCGATCGCCTGCGTGAAGGCGCGGTTGGCCGGTCAGCCGCTGCCGCAGAAGCGGCCGCCGTGCTTCTTCAACCCCGCCCACGGCCCCTCCACCGAGAATGTCTCCTGGGCCCCGCCCGGTGGTTCGCCCCGCGATGTCCCGGCCTGCGCCGCGGACGCCGAGCGGGTCAAGGCCGGTGCCGATCCCTACATCCGCACCGTGCAGGTCGGCGCCCAGCGGGTGCCCTACTGGCAGGGCGGCCCGGCCTACCAGCCGTACGCCCAGGGCTACTACAACTCCTGGCGCGGTTCGGACATGCTGACCGGCATGATGGTCGGCGGCCTGCTCTTCGGCGGTGGTGGGAACCTGTTCGCCGGCATCGGCGAGGGCTTCGGTGCGATCGGCGAGGGCGTCGGTGACATGTTCGAGGGCATCGGCGACGGCTTCGGCGACATCGGCGAGGGCATCGGCGACATGTTCGACGGCTTCTTCGACTAGTCGTCGGCTCGCGCGCGGCGCGCCATGACCCCGCTCTTCGGCCCAGTCGTCGAAATCCACGCGGGCCGTCTGTGACGGGTCGCCTCCGTGACGCGGGATTTCCCCTTGATGGGCCTGCATCGCGGGGACGCGCCGCCAGACGCTCGCCTCCCGTAGCGCTCATCGAGTAGCGCCCCATGCGCAGCGAAGCGGAGCAATGGGGCGCGTGTCGAGATGAGCGTGGGGTATCTCGCTAGTCGATGAACATCAGGGCTCGCTGTGCGACAGTGTGGGGATGAGCCCTGAGCCGACGGTGAGCACCGAGCGTTTCGACCGGTTGACGCTCGCCCATGACGCCTCGCACTATCTGCTGATCCCCGAGGCGGTCGCGGCCCCGGCTTCGATCTCCGAATTGTCGGCGCTGATCCACCGCGCGAAGCGCAATGGCCACGGCCTGACCTTCCGCGCCGGCGGGACCAGCCTGTCCGGGCAGGCGGTCAGCGACGGCCTGCTCGCCGACACCCGCCGGCACTTCGGCCAGATCACCGTGCTCGACGACGGCGCCCGGGTCCGCGTGCAACCGGGCGCGGTGGTCCGCCAGGTGAACGCCCGGCTCGCCCCCTACCGTGCCAAGATCGGCCCCGACCCGGCCAGCGACGGCGCCTGCACCCTCGGCGGCGTACTCGCCAACAACTCCTCAGGAATGCTCTGCGGCACCGACTTCAACAGCTATCAGACGCTGGAGCGGATGACCGTGCTGCTGCCCAGCGGGACCGTCCTCGACACCGGTGCCGCCGACGCCGAGGAGCGGCTGCGGGCCCTCGAACCGGACCTGTACGCCGGCCTGCTGCGGCTGCGCGACCGGGTCCGCGGCAATCCCGAATCGATGCGCATCATCACCCATCAGTTCTCGATGAAGAACACCATGGGCTATGGCCTGAATTCCTTCACCGACTTCGATTCCGCGACCGACATCCTCGCCCACCTGCTGATCGGCTCCGAGGGCACCCTGGGGTTCATCGCCGAGGCGACCCTGCGCACCGTACCGGTGTACCCGCAGGTCAGCACCGGGCTGCTGGTCTTCGATTCCCTGTCGGCCGCGATGACCGCGCTGCCCGCCCTGGTCGACAGCGGGCTGGCGACGGTGGAACTGATGGACGCCCAGTCGCTGCGGGTGGCCCGCGCACTGCGCAACTCCCCCGCGATGATCCGCAATCTGGATGTCGCCAACCATGCCGCCCTGCTGGTCGAGCAGCACGCGCCGACCACCGAGGAACTCACCGAACGACTGCGGACCACCGAGGCCGTCACGGCCGCGCTGCCGCTGGTCGGGCCGGCCGAGATGACCACCGACGCGGCCACCCGCGCATCGCTGTGGACGGTCCGCAAGGGCCTGTACGCCGCAGTGGCCGAGGCGCGTCCGCAGGGCACCACCGCCATGCTCGAGGACGTCGTGGTCCCGGTACCGTCGCTGCTGGCTGCCTGCGAATCGCTGACCGAGCTCTTCGACAGGTACGCCTACCCGGCGGCGGTGATCTTCGGCCACGCCAAGGACGGCAACGTGCACTTCCTGCTGAACGAGGAGTTCGGTGCCGACGTGCAGCGCTACACCGACTTCACCGAGGACATGGTGCAGCTGATCCTCGGCCTCGGCGGATCGTTGAAGGCCGAACACGGCACCGGGCGGATCATGGCCCCCTTCGTCCGCCGCCAGTACGGCGACGAGCTCACCGAGGTGATGATCGAGGTGAAGCGGCTCTTCGACCCCGACGGGGTGCTCAACCCCGGCGTACTTCTCAACGAGGACAGCGAATCCCACATCAGCAACCTGAAGACCACCGCCCCGGTCGAGGAGGAGGTGGACCGCTGCGTGGAGTGCGGGTTCTGCGAACCGGTGTGCCCCAGCCGCGACCTCACCCTCACCCCGCGGCAGCGGATCGTGGCCCGCCGCGAACTGGCGGCCGCCCGGGCGCGCGGTGACGACGAGCTGGTCGCCGAGCTGAGCGAGCGCTACGAGTACGCCGGCAACGACACCTGCGCGGCGGACGGGATGTGCAGCACCGCCTGCCCGGTGAGCATCGACACCGGAGACCTGGCCCGTCGGCTGCGCGGCGACCGGCACTCCGCGGTCGACGGCGCTGCCTGGCGGGTGGCGGCGACCGCCTGGGCACCGTTCACCGGGGCCGGATCACTGGCCCTCACCGCGGCCGCCGCGGCACCCGGGGCCGCAACGGCGGCCAGTGAGCTCGGCCGCCGGCTGCTCGGCAGCGACCAGGTGCCGCGTTACGACCAGGGCCTGCCGGCCGGTGGGCCGCCGCGACAGGGCTGGCGGGCACCGAACGCCGAGGTGGTCTGGTTCGACGCCTGCATCCAGACGATGTTCGGCCCCGAGGACGGGCAGCAGCCGCTGGCGCGGGCGGTCGAGGAACTGTTCCGGCGCGCCGGGATCGCGGTGCGGACCCCGTCCCGGCTGTCGGGCCTGTGCTGCGGCACACCGTGGTCATCGAAAGGCATGCAGGCCGGACACCGGGCGATGGCGCGGCGCACCGTGGCCGCGCTCGTCGACGCCTCCGACCAGGGCCGGTTGCCGATCGTCTGCGATGCCGCGTCCTGCACCGAAGGGCTGTTGAAATCCGCGCACACCGCTGCCGGTGGTGCCGGGGATTCCCAACCGGAGTTGCAGATCCTCGATCTGGTCAGCTACGCCCGCAACGAGTTGTTGCCGCGGTTGACGATCACCACCCGGTTGCCGTCGGTGGTGTTGCACCCCACCTGTTCCTCACGCCAGCTCGGTCTCGACGACGACCTGCGCGCCATCGCCGAGGCCGTGGCCGATGAGGTCGTGGTGCCGACCGCCTGGGGCTGCTGCGGTTTCGCCGGGGACCGCGGGCTGCTGCATCCGGAGCTGACCGCGGCGGCGACCGCGCCGGAGGCGGCCGAGGTGACCGCGCGCGAGTTCTCGGCGTACGCCTCGCTGAACCGGACCTGCGAAATCGGGATGACCCGGGCCACCGGCCGGCCCTACCAGCACATCCTTCAGCTGCTCGCCGAGGCGACCCGCTGAGCGGTGCCGTTCACCGCGTTCTCCCAGCTGGCCAGGAACTCCGCGACCCCGAGCTCCAGCTTCGCGTCGGCGAGCTCGTCGCCGCGGGTGACACCCCGGTTCACGATCACCACCGGCTGGCCGCGGCGTGCCGCACCCCGGACGAACCGCAGCCCGGACATCACCGTCAGCGAGGATCCGAGCACCAGCAGGGAATCCGCCGACTCGGCGATCTCGAAGCAGCGCTGCACCCGCGGTTTCGGCACCGACTCACCGAAGAACACCACATCGGGTTTCAGTACGCCCCCGCAGGCCAGACACTCGGGCACCACGAAGTCCTGCCAGTCCTCGACGACCGCGTCGCCGTCGGGTCGCAGTTCCGCCTGCCCGGCGGCCAGCTGGTTGTCGGCGGTGACCTCGATCTCGGGGTTCAGCCGGGAGATCCTGTCCTGCAACGGTTCCCGGCCGCTGCGGGCCCCGCAGTCCAGGCAGACGACCTGGGACAACCGGCCGTGCAACGCGACCAGAGAGCGGCTGCCGGCCGCCTCGTGCAGGCCGTCGACGTTCTGGGTGATCACCCCCGATACCGGGCCACCGGCCTCCAACCGGGCCAGACTCTGGTGACCGGCATTCGGCAGCGCGGAGCCCATCCGCGCCCAGCCACGATAGGAGCGGGACCAGTAGCGGCGCCGGTTCTCCGCCGACCGCACGAAGTCGGCGTAGAGCATCGGGTTCGCCTTCGGCGCGGTCGGACCGCGGTAGTCGGGGATCCCGGAGTCGGTGGACATCCCGGCGCCGGTCAGCACCGCCACCGATCCGGTGCCGGTGAGCAGCCGCAGCGCCTCGGGGATGCCCATCAGATCTCGATGTGCTTCTCCAGCTTGTCCGTCGAGTGGCCGTGCAGCCGGCGGGCGGCCTCGGCGATCGATCCGGACAGGGACGGATAGACGGTGAAGTCGTGGGCGAAGTTGTCCACGGTGATCTTCTCCGAGACGGCCAGCGAGATGGTGTGGATCAGCTCGCTGGCGTGCGGGGACACCACCACGCCGCCGACGATGATGCCGGTGGTGGGCAGGCAGAACAGTTTCACGAACCCCTCGTGGATGCCCTGCATCTTGGCCCGCGGGTTGGTGGCCAGCGGCATGTTGATCGCCAGCGCGCGGACGTCACCGGAGTCGACCTGCTTCTGGGTGACGCCGACGGTGGCGATCTCGGGGGAGGTGAAGACGTTGGAGGAGACGACGTTCAGATCGAGCGGGGCCACCGCGTCGCCGAGCGCGTGCCACATCGCGATCCGGCCCTGCATGGCCGCCACCGAGGCGAGCATGTTCACCCCGGTGCAGTCGCCCGCGGCGTACACCCCACGGGCGCTGGTCCGCGACACCTTGTCGACCTCGATGAAACCACCCTTGTCGAGGGTGATCCCGGCCTCTTCCAGACCGATGCCCGCGGTGTTCGGGATCGAGCCGACCGCCATCAGGCAGTGCGATCCGGTGACGGTCCGCCCGTCGGTGAGCTTCACGGTGACGGTGTCCCCGTCGCGGGTCACCGACTCGGCGCGGGACTCCGACAGCACCTCCATGCCGCGTTCGGTGAAGACGTCCTGCAGCACCTTGGCCGCGTCGGAGTCCTCACCGGGCAGCACGGTGGTCCGGGAGGAGACCAGGGTGACCCGGGCGCCGAGCGCGTCATAGGCGCTGGCGAACTCGGCACCGGTGACGCCGGAGCCGATGACGATCAGGTGCTCGGGGATCTCGGTGAGGTCGTAGACCTGGGTCCAGGTGAGGATCCGTTCGCCGTCCGGCTGGGCGGTGACCAGTTCGCGCGGATGGGCACCGGTGGAGATCAGCACCACATCGGCGTCGAATCGCCGTTCCCCCTCGGCGGTCTCGGCGACCACGGTTGCGGGGCCGTCCAGCCGGCCGAGGCCGTTGACGACCTCGACCCCCTCCGCGATCACCTTGTCGCGGATGTCCTTCGACTGCCGTTCGGCCAGCTTCATCACCCGCCGGTTCACCTTGCCCAGGTCGATCGTCACCCCGTCGGCGTTGTCGGTGCCGTTGTCGTTGTCGATGCGCAGGCCCAGCTCTTCCGAGCCCTTGACCGTCATCATCACCTCGGCGGTGGCGATCAGCGTCTTGCTCGGTACGCAGTCGGTGAGGACGGCCGAACCACCCAGGCCGTCGGTGTCGACCAGCGTCACATCCCCGCCGAGCTGGCTGCCCACCAACGCAGCCTCGTATCCGCCGGGTCCGCCACCAATGATCACCACTCGAGTCACGGGGGCCATTGTTCCATCCCCGGACGGACACTCCTACTCGGCGGGGGTGCGGGGCCCGAGGAATCCCTAGACTGACGCCGTGACCGACATCTCAGCTGCCCCCATCCCCGACGAGTCCGGCCCCGACCAGCTGGCACAGGCGGCCGCGGCCGCGCTCCGCGAGCGCCTCGGCATCGACCGTCTCGATCTGGCGCTGGTGCTCGGCTCCGGCTGGTCCGCGGCCGCCGATGACCTCGGGGAGCCGCTCGGCGCCGTGGAGTTGGCCGAGCTGCCCGGCTTCTCCGCGCCCGTGGTCGCCGGCCACGGTGGTCAGTTGCGAGTGGTGCGTACGCCGAACGGCAGGACCGCGGCGATCCTCACCGGGCGCACCCATTACTACGAGAACCGCGACCCCCAGGCCGTCGCGCACGGGGTGCGGGCCGCCGCCGCCGCCGGGGCGCAGACCCTGGTGCTGACCAACGGCTGCGGGTCGCTGCGCCGCGAGTGGGGCCCCGGTACGCCGGTGCTGATCGCCGATCACATCAACCTCACCGGTGCCACCCCGTTGCGCGGCGCCACCTTCATCGATCTCTCCGAGGCGTACAGCTCCCGGCTCCGCGAGCTGGCCCGCCAGGTCGACCCGAGCCTGCCGGAGGGGGTCTATGTGCAGTTCGGTGGGCCGCAGTACGAGACCCCGGCCGAGGTCCGGATGGCCGGCGTGCTGGGCGGTGACCTGGTCGGCATGTCGACCACCCTGGAGACGATCGCCGCGCGGGCGGCCGGGCTGGAGGTGCTCGGCATCTCGCTGGCCACCAATCTGGCCGCCGGGATCAGCCCGGAGCCGCTCGACCACGCCGAGGTGATCGCCGCCGGCAAACAGGCCGCTCCCCGGCTGGCCAAGCTGCTGCGTGGTCTGGTGGAGGTGCTCTGATGCCGGCCGCCGGGCTGGCCGAGCAGGTCCGGGCCTGGATCGCCGCCGATCCCGATCCGGTGACCGCGGCCGCGGCTGCCGATCTGCTGGAGAAGGCCGACGCCGGGGATCGGGCGGCCGCCGAGGAGCTGGCCGATGCCTTCGCGGGGCCGCTGGAGTTCGGTACCGCGGGGTTGCGCGGGGCGCTCGGCCCCGGGCCGGGGCGGATGAACCGGGTCGTCGTCTCCTACGCCGCCGCCGGGTTGGGGGCCTACCTGCGGGGTCTCGACCCACTCGACCAACGTGCTGCTCGGCCCCGCGTACTGGTCGGCTACGACGCCCGCTACAACTCCGATGTCTTCGCCGCCGATACCGCGGAAATCCTTGCGGCACAGGGTTTCGAGGTGCTGGTCACGAGCCGGCCGGTGCCGACCCCGGTGGTCGCGTTCGGCATCCGCCAGCTCGGTTGCGTGGCCGCGGTGGTGGTCACCGCCTCGCACAATCCGCCGCAGGACAACGGCTACAAGGTCTACCTCGGCGACGGTTCGCAGATCGTGCCGCCGGCCGACGCCGAGATCGCCGCGGCGATCCGGGCCGCCGAGCAGACCCTGATCGCCGACCTGCCCCGCTCCACGAACCACGCCCGGATCGACAGCGACCTGCTGGACGCGTACGCCGACCGGCTCGTCGCGTTGCTGGATCCGGCCGGCCCCCGCGAGGTCTCCTGGGTCTACACGCCGATGCACGGCGTCGGCGGGGCCGTGGTCGATGAGGTGGTCCGTCGGCTCGGTTTCCCGGCCGGGATCGAGGTCGCGGCCCAGGCCCAGCCCGATCCGGCCTTCCCCACCGTCGGTTTCCCCAATCCGGAGGAGCCGGGTGCGATGGATCTGGCGCTGGAGTTGGCCGCCGAGCACGGGGTCGATCTGGTCATCGCCAACGACCCGGACGCGGATCGCTGTGCGGTCGCGATCCCGGGCGCGGTGCAGGGTTACCGGATGCTGCACGGTGACGAGCTCGGTGCGCTGCTGGCCGACGACTTCTGCCGCCGCGGGGTCACCGGCGAGTACGCCAACTCGGTGGTGTCGGGTTCGATGCTGCACGCGATCGCTGCGGCGTACGGGCAGCCGAGCACGGTCACGCTGACGGGGTTCAAGTGGATCGGCCGGGTACCGGGGCTGGCCTTCGGTTATGAGGAGGCGATCGGCTACTGCTGCGATCCGGCGGCGGTCGCCGACAAGGACGGCATCTCCACCGTGGTGCGGGTGCTGGATCTGGCGGCCCGGTTGAAGGCCGAGGGGTTGACGATCGCCGACCGGCTTGACGAGTTGGCCGCCGCCCACGGCGTACACCTCGATGATCAGTGGTCGCTGCGGGTATCGGATCTGCAGGTGATCCGCGATGCGATGGACCGGTTGCGCGCCGACCCGCCGACCGAACTGTGCGGGGAGCCGGTCAACCACGCCGACCTGGCCGAGGGCTGGTCGGGTCTGCCGCCGACCGATGCGGTACGCCTCAGCGGCGCGTTCGTGACCGTCACGGTGCGGCCCTCGGGGACCGAGCCGAAGCTGAAGTGCTACCTGGAGGTGCGGATCCCGCCGGAGCAGAGTGCCGCCGATCTGGCCGGCTCCCGGACACTGGCGGCGACCCTGATGTCCCAGCTGAAGACCGAGGTGCGGGCTAAGCTCGGGCAATGAAGGCCTACCCCACGGTGCTTTCCGCCGGCCCGATCACCCGGTTCGACGGGCTGGCAGCCGATGCCCCACCCCGATCGCTGCGGACGAAGATCCCGGTGCGGTTCAACCCGTTCCTGAGGTTGCTGCTGTTCGTGCTGCTGTTCGCCGCCAGCGCCGGGGTCTTCTTCCTGGGATTCGCGGTGCTGATCGGTGCGACCTCGGCCACCCAGATGGTGGTCGGAGCGGCGATCCAGCTGCTCGGCAGCGTCCTCGCCTATGCGATCTTGACGCTGCTGATCGAGAGCCGTCGGCCGCCGGTGGAGCTGGCGCCGCGGCGGGCACTCGGCCTGGCCTGGGGGTTGCTGTTCGGGACCTTGGCGATCCTGGTGTCGTTCGGGGTGATCTGGCTGCTCGGCGGCTTCCGGATCACCGGTGCCGCCTGGCCCGCGGCGGTGGGCGACTGGTGGCGGATGGTGTTCGTGGTCGGCGTGGTCGCCGGGATCAGCGAGGAGTTGCTGTTCCGCGGGGTGTTCTATCGCCTCGCCGAAGAGGTCCTCGGCACCTGGCTGGCGATCCTGCTCTCCGGACTGGGCTTCGGGATGATGCATCTCGGCAACCCCGACGCCACCTGGTGGGGCGCGATCGCGATCGGGTTGGAGGCGGGCCTGCTGTTCGGGGTGCTGTACGCCTGGAGCCGCTCGCTGTGGTTGCTGATCGGTTTCCACTTCGCCTGGAACGTCGTCCAGGGTCCGATTCTCGGCATCACCGTCTCCGGTACCGGCACCCAGACAGGTCTGCTGCGGGTGCTGCCGGAGGGCAATCCGCTGATCTCCGGCGGCGTCTTCGGCGCCGAGGCCAGCGTGGTCACCGTGGTGCTGCTGACCACGGTCGCGGCGCTGCTCGCCGTCCGGCTGGCGCGTACCGGCGGTGTGGTCGCCCCGATGTGGATCCGTCGCGCCCGCCAGCGCCGCGCCATCGCCGCCGAATCCTCCGCCGCGGCGACCCTGTCCTGAAGGCCGCTGGGGTGCCCTGGTGCCGGCCCTTCCTGCCGGGGGCGGCTGGCGGCTGGGGCCCGCTCACCGCCAACCGCTGGTGGGCCGCGTTCCGTGCCGCAGAGCGCGGTACGGCCATCGAGCTCGCCGTCCGATGGGGCTTCTGGGCGTTCGTTGCGGTGAAGCTCACGCTCGGGATCGTTCGCGGCATCTGGCAGCTCGGGACGTTGGCCGTCCTGGCGTGGTGATGCCTCGTCGCGGCGGTCCGGCATCGCCGCCGAATCTGCCCCTCGGACCCCCGGGCAAACTGATGCAGCTTTGATGCCCGGTCGGGATCAAAGAATTCCTTGATGCCGAGGCAGGGTCAAAGATTTCCTTGATGCCACCCGGGCATCAGAAAAATCCTTGATGCCACCCGGGCATCAGAAAAATCCTTGATGCCACCCGGGCATCAAAACGCCATTGATTTGCGGGGGTCGCCGCGGAGAGCTCTGCGGCCCGGGATCACTCCCTGGTGCCGCGGAGGCGGTTGGTCAGCAGGATGCCGCCCTCGATGGGGAGGACGGTGCCGGTGATCCAGGCGGCGCGGTCGCTGGCCAGGAAGAGCAGGGCGTCGGCGATGTCCCCCGGTTGGCCGACGCGGCCGAGCGGATAGCGAGATCCCATCCGCTCCATCAGGCCCGGGTCCTCGGCCTTGGCGTCCGCCCAGGCGGGGGTCTCGACGGTGCCGGGGGCGACCGCGTTGGCGCGGACACCCTGCTCGGCGAAGTCGGCGGCCAGGGTCCGGGTGAAGTGCAGCAGGCCCGCCTTGGCCGTCGAATACCCGTGCCCGCCGTACCAGCCGAGCCCGTTCACCGAACCGATCGCCAGCACCACACCCCCGCCGGTGGAGATCATCAGCGGCAGCAGGGCGCGGCTGACCAGCATCGGGCCGAGCAGGGTGACCTCGAGATCGAGCCGCAGCTGGTCGACGGTCGATGACAGCAGGGATTCGCCCTCGTCGCCGGCGTGGTACGCCCCGTGCAGCAGCACGTCCAGGCGGCCGAGGTCCTGCTCGACCGCGGTGCGCAGCGCCTCGACCGAATCGGCATCGGCGACATCCACCTGGTACGCCGCAGCGCCCGGCAGTTCGGCGGCCAGGCGTTCGGCGGCCTCCTGATCGAGGTCGGCGATCAGCACCCGGGCCCCGGCCGCGGCGAACCGGCGCGCGGTCTCGGCACCGATCCCCGACGCACCACCGGTGATCAGCACCACCCGGTCGGCGAACTCCCCCGCGCCCTCACTCATTGATCGGCGCCCAGCTCGGCCCGGTCTCACCGAGCTTCTCATCCAGCTTGGCGAACAGCGGTGACGGCTTCTGCAGCGGTGTACCGACCTTGATCGGCCGCGATTCCCAGGTGGCCTGCGCTGCGGCGTACTCCCCCATCAGCACCGGATAGTCCGGCCCGCCCTCCTCGGAGACCTCGCGGATCTCCGGCTGCGCGGCCCAGATGCCCTCGCCGCCGAGCGCCTCGAACACCTTCTGCGCCGAGTGCGGCAGGAACGGGGTGAGCAGGGTGTTGCAGTCGGCGACCAGCTGCAGCGCACAGTGCAGCACCGTGTCGCGGCGGGCCGGGTCGTCCTTCAGCTTCCACGGTTCCTGGTCCGACAGGTATCGGTTGGCGAGCGTGACGACGCGCATCGCCTCGCCGATCGCGTTCTTGATCCTGTTGTGGGCAAGGAGATCGCCGACGGTGTCGAAGGCGGTGCGGGCGGCGTCGAGCAGTTTCTGGTCGGCCTCGGTGAGTTCACCGGCGGCGGGGATCTCGCCGTTGTTCTTGTGCGCCATCGAGATCGAGCGGTTCACCAGGTTGCCCCACTCGTTGGCGAGCTCGAAGTTGTTGCGGCGGACGAACTCGTCCCAGGTGAAGTCGGCGTCGTTGTTCTCCGGCCCCGCAACCGCAATGAAATAACGCAATGCGTCGGGTCCGAACTCGGCGAGCACGTCCTTGACGTAGATCACCCGGGAGCGGGAGGTGGAGAACTTCGCGCCGCTCATCGTCAGGAACTCGCTCGAGACGACCTCGGTCGGCAGGTTCAGCTCACCGAAGACACCCGGCGTACCGCCCTTGTCCCCCTCACCGTTCTGGCCGAGCAGGATGCCGGGCCAGATGACGGTGTGGAAGACGATGTTGTCCTTGCCCATGAAGTAGTAGCTGACCGCCTCCGGATCGTTCCACCACTGCTTCCACGCGTCCGGATCACCGATCCGCCGGGCCCATTCGATGGAGGCGGAGAGATAGCCGATCACCGCGTCGAACCAGACGTAGAACTTCTTCATCGGCTGGTCGACCCAGCCGTCCAGCGGTACCGGGATGCCCCAGTCGATGTCGCGGGTGATCGCGCGCGGCTTGAGGTCGTCGATGAAGTTCTGACTGAACTTGAGCACGTTGGGGCGCCAGTCGGTGCGCTGCTTGAGCCAGCCGGTGAGGCTGTCGGCGAAGGCGGGCAGGTCGAGGAAGAGGTGTTCGGTCTCACGGAACTCGGGCACCTCGCCGTTGATCCGGGAGCGCGGGTTGATCAGGTCGACCGGGTCGAGCTGGTTGCCGCAGTTGTCGCACTGGTCGCCGCGGGCGCCGTCGTAGCCGCAGATCGGGCAGGTGCCCTCGATGTAGCGGTCGGGAAGGGTACGCCCGGTGGACGGGCTGATCGCGCCGAGCTGGGTCCGGGAGACCACATAGCCGTTGTCCCACAGCGCGGTGAACATCTGCTGCACCACCCGATGGTGGTTCTGCGTGGTGGTGCGGGTGTAGAGGTCGTAGGAGAGCCCCAGCCCGTGCAGATCCTCGACCAGCTGGCGGTGGTACTTGTCGACCAGCTCGCGGGTGGTCAGCCCCTCCTTGTCGGCCTGCACGGTGACCGGAGTGCCGTGCTCGTCGGACCCGGAGACCATCAGCACCTGGTTCCCGCGCATCCGCATGAAGCGGGCGAACACGTCGGAGGGGACACCGAATCCGGAGACGTGACCCAGGTGGCGGGGGCCGTTGGCATACGGCCACGCGACAGAGGTCAGCACATGAGCACACATGGGCCCAAGACTAGTGCCTGGCCACCCCTCCGCTCATCGAGTAGCAACCCATGCGGATCGCCTCCCCCAACGCTCAACGAGTAGCAACCCATGCGGAGCGAAGCGGAGCAATGGGTTGCGTGTCGAGATGAGCGTGCTGACCACGCACCTCTCGACACGGTCGCTGCGCGACCTACTCGAGGAGCGCGGAGTGGACCTCAGGGAATGAGCAGCACCCGGCCGCGTACCCCGCGCTCTCCCACCCGCTGGTACGCCGCAGCGGCCTCGGTGAGCGGGTAGCTGTCGGCCACCCGCACCGCGAGCTGGCCGGTGGCACTGCGGCGCAGCAGCTCGGCGAGCCGGGCACCATCGGGTGCCACCATCACCTCCTGGACGGTGATCCCACGTTCACTCGGTACCGGGGCCGGTGGGAAGACCCCGACGAAGGCGCCGCCGTCGACGACCGCGGGCAGCGCACCCTCCTGCAGCCCAGCCGCGTCCAGGACGGCGTCGAAGCCCCGTTCCGGCACCTCGGTGACCAGTTGCACCGGCGTACCGTCGGTCCCGGTGATCCCGGTGACGAAGTCCCGGTCGCTCTCCCGCGCGAGCCCGCTGACCCGCCAACCGGCCGCGGCCGCCAGCGCGAGCGCATAGCCGCCGACCGCGCCGGCGGCACCGGTCACCAGCAGCGAGCGTCCGTCGGCCGGGCCGAACAGATCGAGCGCCTGGGCGGCAGTCAGGGTGTTCAGCGGGATGCTGGCCGCGGCGACCGGATCGAGACCGTCGGGCAGCGGTGCGACCGCGGTGGCCGGCAGGGCGACCCGGGTGGCCTGGGCGCGGGCCGGGGCGGTGAGATCGGCGTGCAGGCCGGCGACCCGATCACCGACGCTGAAGCCGTCGACCTCCGGGCCGACCGCGCTGACCACCCCGCTCACATCCCAACCGAGGCCGACCTGGTCGGGCAGACCGAACGCGGCACGCAGGGAGCCGTCGACGACCTGGGCGTCGGCGGGATTGATCGCGGTCGCGGCCACGTCGACGACGATCTCACCGGGACCCGGGGTGGGATCGGGCAGTTCGACGAGCTGCGGGTTGGTGGTGCCGGAGACGGCGGACAGGGCGTACATGGTGAGCTCCTTCGAGAGTGTGGAAACCTTGCGACACCCACTATTGGAGAGCTACTCTCCGTTGGGAAGTAGGCACCTGAGAGTGCGTGGGTTACCCGAAGGAGAGTCATGCCGACCAGGACCGCCGGACAACGCCGGGCCGAGGCCAAGGTGGCTTACGACGCGTACCTCGACCAGTGCCCCTCGCGGCAACTGCTGGCGCGGATCTCGGACAAGTGGGTGACCCTGATCATCTGCGCGCTCGGCGAGCACGAGACCACGATGCGCTATTCCGAGCTGGCGCGCCGGATTCCCGGGGTGAGCCAGAAGATGCTCACCCAGACGCTGCGTACGCTCGAACGCGACGGCCTGGTCGCCCGCACGGTGACCCCGTCGATCCCGCCGCGGGTGGACTACGAGTTGACCCCGCTCGGCCGGTCCTTCCTGGAACCCATCCAGCACGTCAAATGCTGGGCCGAGCACCACATGCCCGAGGTCGATCGCGCCCGCGCCGCCTACGACGCCGCCCGCCCCGAGTAACGGCTACCGGACCACTTCGCGGTGCCCGGCGTCGATGCGGCGGGTCCAGCCGCGGGAGTCGAGGTGCTCCAGCAGCGGGATCACCACCCGCCGGGTGGTACCGAGCGCCTGCCGGGCCTGACTGGTGGTGAACGGTTGCGGCAGCGCAGCCAGCTCGCGCATCGCCCGTGCCGGGGTCTTCGGCGAGACCAGGACCAGCTCCCCCAGATCCAGCAATCGGCCCATCCGGACCGCTGCGGCGGCCTGTTTGGGCCCGATCCCGAGCCGGGTCAGCTCGTCGCGCTCCGGAGCGGCGAACGGGTTCTCGGCGAGGCGTTGCTCCACCTCGACCAGTCCCGCCTCCGCCGCACCCAGGTCGGCCTGCGCACCTGGTTCAGCGACATGTCCGTCGCGGTGTTCCAGCCCCGCTGCCCGAGCCAGCGGTCCGATCAACGACCCGGCCGGCAGCCCCAGCTCACTGACCGCGGTGGCCGCAGGAATCCTTGCCTGCAAGGGATTCGCGGCAGCGTACGCCGCCACCACGGCCTTCAGCTGGGCGACCCAGGACGCCCATCGATCCGGATGCACCAACCAGTCGGCGACCCGGACCGTCCCATCCGGCAGGTCGGTCTCATCGGCCCCGAGCGCGGCCAGTTGATCGGTGCGCAGCACCTGGCGCCGGGCCAGCTCGCGACCCGCATCGACCCGTTCCGGGGCATCGGCGAGCACCTCGGCCCGCGCCCTGGCGGCACCGCGGCGCCGCAGCTCCGGCGGGTCCACATCGAGCACCACCGCCCCGCCGAGCACCTGCTGCCGGCCCGGGTCGCGCAGCACCAGCCGATCGCCGGTGTGCAGCGGCAGCTTTCCCTGCCACTGCAGGCGTACCGCGAGTTCATCCGAACCACCCAGCCGGCGTACCCGCACCGGCAGCGCCGCCGTCCCCACATGCATCATCAGCTGCTCTGGTGGCTCCTCGGAGCCCGCATCCAGGCGGGCGTCCACGCTCTCGGTGAGCCACCAACTGCCGGTGGTGAGCACATCACCGCGCCCGAGCCGATCCACCTCCACCCCGCGCAGGTTCACCGCCACCCGGGCCACCGCCCGCGCCTGGCGTACCGGCTCCCCGAGGCTCTGCAGACCGCGGATCGAGGCCCGCAACCCGGCCACCTCGACCTGCTGATCGACCGTCAGGGTGCCCGCCTCCAGGGTGCCGGTGAGCACGGTCCCGGCGCCGCGGATGGTGAACACCCGATCCACCCAGAGCCGGGCCCGGCCCGTCACGTCCGGTTCCGGCAATCCGGCCAGCAGCCGGTCCAGCGCGGCCCGCAACTCGGCCAGCCCTTCGCCGGTGCGCGCGGAGACGCTGACCGCCTCCCACGCACCGAGACCGGCCTCCGCGATCCGCGCACTCGCCTGGGCCAGCGCCGCATCCGGGTCGGCCAGATCGCTGCGGGTGATCACCAGCAACCCGTTGCGGACCCCGAGCGCCTGCAACGCGGCCAGGTGTTCGCTGCTCTGCGCCCGCCACCCCTCGTCGGCGGCGACCACGAACAGCACCGCGGGCGCCGGGCCGACCCCGGCCAGAGTGTTCGCGATGAACCGCTGATGGCCCGGCACGTCCACGAAGGCGACCGTCTCACCCGAGTCGAGCAGGGTGTGTGCGAAGCCGAGGTCGATGGTCAATCCCCGCTGGTGCTCGATCTCCCAGCGATCGGGATCGGTACCGGTGAGGGCGCGGACCAGCGCCGACTTGCCGTGGTCGACATGGCCCGCCGTGGCGACGACCCTCACCGGGCGCCTCGCGCCGCACCGATCGCGGCGATCAGGTCGGGATCCCGCTCGGGCGGGATGCAGCGCGGATCCACCAGGCAGCGGCCGCGTTCGGTCCGCGCGAGCACCGCGACCGCCCCGGTCCGCAGCGGTTCGGCGTACGCCTCCTCGAGCGCGACCGCCCACCCGGGCAGCGGTACGCCGGGGGCTCCCCCGCCACCGACGTGGCCGATGCTCTCGACCACCTCGACCTGGATGCCGGCGCTCGCCAATTCAGCGGCCAGCCGATCGCAGCGCTCCCGCAGCACCCCCGGATCGATTCGCCGCCACTCGGTCACCGGTGCCACCGGGCCGGCCAGCGTCGCCTGCAGGGCCGCCAGGGTGAGCTTGTCGACCCGCAGCGCGCGGGCCAGCGGATGGCGGCGCAGCCGCTCGATCAATTCCCCGCGGCCGAGCAGCAGCCCGGCCTGCGGGCCGCCGAGGAGCTTGTCACCGCTGGCGGTGACCAGGTCGGCGCCGGCGGTGAGTGCACTCGCCGCGTCGGGTTCCTCGGGCAGTGCCGGGTCGTGTTCCAACAGCCCGGACCCCAGGTCGGCGATGACCGGTACGCCGAGGCCGGCGAGCTCCGGAAGTTCCACGCTGGAAGTGAATCCGGAGACCCAGAAGTTGCTCGGGTGGACCTTGAGGATGCACCCGGTCGCCGGTCCGATCGCGTCGGCGTAGTCGTCGAGATGGGTGCGGTTGGTGGTGCCGACCTCGCGGAGCCGGGCCCCGGTGGAGGCGATCAGGTCGGGCAGTCGGAAGCCGTCGCCGATCTCGACCAGCTCCCCGCGGGAGACCACGACCTCCTTGCCGGCGGCGAGTGCGGTGGTCGCCAGCACCAGCGCGGCGGCACCATTGTTGACGACCAGGGCGTCCTCGGCGGCGGGGCAGGCGGCGCGCAGCGCGGCGAGCGTCGCAGCACCGCGGCGGGCGCGGCGTCCGGTGCCGAGATCCAGCTCGACATCGGTGTAGCCGCTGGCTGCGATCAGCGCCTCGACCGCTGCCGGTGACAGCGGGGCCCGGCCCAGGTTGGTGTGCACCACGATCCCGGTCGCGTTCAACACCGGTCGTGACCGGGGCGGGTCGGCGAGCGCCCGCTCGGCGTGCTCGGCGACCTGCTCGGGCGCGATCCGGCCCTCACGGGCCTCGGCCTGCGCCCGGCGTACCGCATCCCGGGCGGTGACCACACCGAGCCGTTCGGCGGCCTGGCGGATCACCGGCCGGGCCAGCAGGTCGTCGGTACGCGGGATGCGCCGACGGGGATCACTCACAACTCGCTCCCTTTCTCGGCAGACCAGCATCGCAGGGACAGTTGGCGGAGGCGGACGGGAATCGAACCCGCCAGACCGAGGTGCTCGATCTCACCGGTTTTGAAGACCGGGGGGCCCACCAGGAACCCAGACGCCTCCCTGTGCATCCGCACCCTAGCGCGCCTTCTATGGTGGCTGGATGGATCGCCTCACTTCGTACGCCCACGGCGGCGGCTGCGCCTGCAAGATCCCGCCCGGTGAACTGGAGCAGATGGTCGCCGGACTGACCGGCACCGACTCCCCCGGCCTGGTCGTCGGACTGGACGACGGTGACGACGCGGCCGCGGTGCTGCTCGACCCGAGCGGCACCGATGGCACGGTGCTCATCTCGACCACCGACTTCTTCACCCCGGTGGTCGACGACCCCTATGACTGGGGCCGGATCGCGGCGGCGAACGCGCTGAGCGACATCTATGCGATGGGTGGTACGCCGCTGCTGGCGATCAATCTGCTCGGCTGGCCGCGCGGCGTGCTGCCCGTCGAGGTGGCGACCGAGGTGCTGCGCGGCGGCATGGACATCTGCCGGCAGGCGAACACCCCGCTCGCCGGCGGCCACAGCATCGACAACCCCGAACCGATCTATGGTCTGGCGGTGACCGGCCGCGGGCACGCCGACCGGTTGTTGCGCAACGATGCCGGGCGGCCGGGATCGCCGCTGTCGTTGACGAAACCGATCGGCGTCGGGGTGCTGAACAATCGGCACAAGGCCACCGGTGAGGTGTTCCCCCAGGCCGTCGATTCGATGACCACGCTCAATGCCGACGCCGCCGAGGCGGCGCTGGTCGCCGACGTCGAGGCCGCCACCGATGTCACCGGTTTCGGATTGCTCGGGCACCTCTACAAGCTGTGCCGGGCCTCGGGGGTGGCGGCGGTCATCGACCATGCCGCGGTACCGGTGCTGGCCGGTGCCCGCGAGTCACTGGCCGAGGGCTTCGTCCCCGGCGGCAGCCGGCGCAACCTGGACTGGGTGGCACCCCACCTGTCCTCCGACCTGGGCGAGGAGGAACTGATCCTGCTCGCCGACGCCCAGACCTCCGGCGGCCTGCTGCTCGCCGGTGAGATCCCCGGCGCCCCGGTCATCGGCGAGCTGGTACCCGCCGGCGACGGCCCCACCCTGACCATCCGCTGACGCTCATCGCGTGAGCCTCACATCGGCTGAGCGAGCGAGGAACGAGCGGGTCGAAGCCACGTGCCCGGCACCTCGCTCATCGAGTAGCTCGGCATGCGCAACGAAGCGGAGCAATGCCGAGCGTGTCGAGATGACACGGAACTCAGGTGGGCCATTCACCGCCGGGCTGGGTGATGCCGCGGCCCTGTTCGGCGGCGGCCGCGGCGCGGGCGCGCTGCGGGCGTACCGTGTAGCGCGGATCCTTCGCCGAGGTCATCCCGGCATGGAAGATCCCGAATCGGGTCGCCAGCGAACCGCCGACCAGCGCCGCCCCCGACAGCGCCGCGCCGATCCGCGTACCGCCGAAGACCGCGGCCCCGATCGCCCCGGCGGCGGTGAGCACGGTGGCGGTCTTGTGCCAGCGTTTCGCCGGCGGTTGTTCCAGTGGCTCGGCCAGCTCCCCGAGCCGGCGCTTCATCAGTTCACCGACGCCGAGCTCGCAGACCGCTCCGGCGACGGCCAACTGGCGGACCGCGCCGTTGGTCTCGCTGACCGGCGAGGTGATCATCGACATCCCGGTGCCGGCGGCCAGCGCCGAGGAGACGAAGACGAACGGCAGCTCCCGATAGGACTCGTGCCAGGTCGGTGCGGCGGTGTCGGAGAGCAGCACGGCGGTGTACGCCGCCAGCGGTGGCGCGAAGAACGCCGAGCCCGCGCTGGCCAACCCGTCGGCGACCCCCGCCGCCCTGGCCAGGCCGCTGCCGGGCTGCAACCGGGGCCGGACCAGTTCCAGCCCGATGGCGGCACCGGTGAAGGCCCCGAATCCGCTGAGGATCCACGACCCGACCGACATCGGCGAGGTCAGTTTCACCGTCCGCATCATGTTCAGCGCCCGCTCCGGTCGACCCAGGTCGGCAGCCAGAGCCGCTCCCCCGGCCGCGACGGCAGCCAGCGCGGTGATCCGGCTGCGGCTGCGCAGCCGTGGTTTCCCGGTGGCGTGGGCACCGGCGGCGACCAGCCCGGAACCCGCGGCCAGGCCACCGAGGAAGAGGTAGGCCGGGATCGGCCATTCCCACGGCGGCGGCTTGACGATGTTGTGGCCGTAGTAGCTGGTGAACTCGGCCTCCGGCACGGTCGCATTGGGGTCGCCCCGGCGGCCACCACGCTTCCCGCCACCCGGACCTCCAGACCGCCGCCGGCGGGGGCCGTCGATCGGCGGGCGGTCCTCGTCGAAGGGCCTGGTCGTCATCGATTCGCCCCGTTCCCGGCGAACACCGCGAGCACCGCACCCATCAGCACGGTGCCCGCAATCCCTGCCATGGTGAACATCTTGGGCAACACGGCGGTGGGCACGATCGGATCCGGCGGCAGGCCGTAGACCTCGGGCTCGTCCAACAGCAGGAACACCGACCCGGTGCCGCCGACCCCGTCGTCGGGGTTCGCGCCATAGAGCCGGGCGTCGGTACGCCCCTGGGCGTGCAGTTCGGCCAGCCGTTCGCGGGCCAGCCGGACCATCTCGTCGTGGTCACCGAACTTGATGCTGGTGGTCGGGCAGGTCTGCGCGCAGGCGGGCGTCTGGTCGGCCTTCAGCCGGTCGTAGCAGAGCGTGCACTTCTGCGCGACGCCACCGTTGACCGGTTCGGCCCTGCTGCCGTCGGCGAGCTCGACCAGGCCGTCGTCGCGGCGCCCGATCACCCCGAACGGGCAGGCACCGACGCAGTAACCGCAGCCGTTGCAGACGTCGGCCTGCACCACGACCGTGCCGAACTCGGTGCGGAACAGCGCACCGGTCGGGCAGACGTCGAGACAGCCGGCGTGGGTGCAGTGCTTGCAGACATCGGAGCTCATCAGCCAACGCACCGGCGGCAGGGTGTCGTCGGGGTCGGCCAGCGCGGTCGGTGCCGAGCTCAGCCCGGGTTCCCGCGCCGCCGCACCGGACAGGTCGGGCGGTTCGGCGAGCGCCGGGGCGGGTTCGGCGCCGCGAACGCTCGGCATGCCGAGATCGACCGCGCCGCTGCGCCGCGCCTTCGCGATCTCCTCGGGCCCCTGCTCGATGAAGGCCACATGCCGCCAGGTGTCGGCACCCAGGTGTCCGGTGTTGTCATAGGACTGGTTCGCCCAGCTGAGCACCCCGCCGAACATCGGCCGGCCCTCCGTGCGGACCGGGACGTGGTTCCACTCCTTGCACGCCACCTCGCAGGCCTTGCAGCCGATGCAGATCGAGGTGTCGGTGAAGAATCCCTTGCGGGATTCGGTTTTCGTCCACCCGGCATCGGTGGCCGGGTTGGTCGGCCCGGACAGCTGCCGCTTCCAGAAGCCCATCAGCCTTCTCCTGTCCTTTCACCGTCCAGTGCTGTGCTGTCGCCGGCCGGATCGACCTGTTCACCGGCCTCGCCCTGCAGTTCCCCGAGCAGTTCGAGGACGCCCTTGCCCTGCGGTCGGCGCCCCGGCCGGATGTCACACATCCCGACCTTGGACTCCTGGATCTGCACATTCGGATCGAGCACGATACCCAGCAGGTCGTTGGCGGCGTCACCGCTGACCACGGCCCGGTCGCCGACACCCCAGTGGTAGGGCAGACCGATCTGGTGCACCACCCGCCCACCGGAGGTCACCGGGGTCATCCGGTCGGTGACCTCGACCCGGGCTTCGACCACCGCGCGCGGGCTGATGATCGTCGCCCAGCCACCGGACTCGAGACCGCGTTCCTCGGCCAGTTCCGGCGACACCTCGCAGAAGAACTCCGGCTGCAGCTCCGACAGGTAGGGCAGGAAGCGACTCATCCCACCGGCGGTGTGGTGCTCGGTGAGCCGATAGGTGGTGAACACATACGGGAACACCTCCGCCGCCCGCCGGTTGTTCACGAACTGGTTGTCGGGTCGCTTGAAGACCTCCTTGGCCGGGTTGCTCTGCTGGCCGTAGAGAGGGTTCTGCACCGGCGACTCGGCCGCCTCGTAGTGGGTCGGCAGCGGGCCGTCCACCAGGCCCTTCGGCGCGAACAGCCAGGCCTTTCCGTCGGCCTGCATGATGAACGGGTCGTCACCGTCCAGCGCCTCCGGGCCGCCCCGGCCCTCGCCCTTGGTGCCGGGCGCCAGGGTGGCCGGGAAGTCTGGCACGTCGGGCCCGACCCAGCGTCCCTGCTCCGCATCCCACCAGATCAGCTTCTTCCGTTCGCTCCAAGGATTTCCGTCCGGATCGGCGGAGGCCCGGTTGTAGAGGATGCGGCGGTTCGCCGGCCACGCCCAACCCCATTCGGAGGCGATCTCGTCCTGCTCCCGACCGGGCTTGCGGCGGTTCGCCTGGTTCACGTCGTCGGCGAACACCCCGGTGTAGATCCAGCAGCCACCCATGGTGGAACCGTCGGTCTTCATCTCGGTGTACGCCGAGAGCAGCTGTCCGGCCTTCTCCCCGCTCAGGTGCCGACCGTTGATCTCCTGCAGCACCGCCTCGGGGATGATCTCGCCGTGCTCGTCGACCGGGTAGTCCCAGGTCAGCTCCAGCAGGCCGCGGTCGCGGGGATCGGTGGAGCCGGCCAGCTTCTCCCGGATCCGCTGTCCGAGCAGGTGGAAGAACTGCAGTTCGCTCTGCGCGTCGCCCGGTGGTTCGACCGCCTTTTCCCGCCACTGCAGCAATCGCTGGGTCTGGGTGAAGGTGCCGGCCTTCTCCACATGGCTCGCCGCGGGCAGGAAGAACACCTCGGTGCCGATGTCCTCGGTGACCAGTTCACCGGTGGCGATCTCGGGGCCGTCGGCCCAGAAGGTGGCGGTCTCGATCAACCGCAGATCGCGCACCACCAACCACTTCAGATGTGCGAGCGCCTTGCGCTGGATCCGGCTGTGCGCCGAGCCGACCGCCGGGTTCTGGCCCATCACGAAGTAGCCGTCGACCTTGTCATCGAGCATCGACAAGGTGGTCTGGTAGGTGCCGTGCGCACCGGTCAGCCGCGGCAGATGGTCGTAGCCGAAGTCGTTGTCGGCGGTCGCGTGATCGCCCCACCAGGCCTTCAACAGGTTGATCGCGTACGCGTCGGCGTTCGCCCAGTATCCCTTCTGCACCTTGGATCCCGCGGCCTGCAGGTATTCCTCCAGGGTGTCCTGCTTGCCGGCGAACGGCATCGGCAGGTAACCGGGCAGCAGGTTGTAGAGGGTGGGGATGTCGGTGGAGCCCTGGATCGAGGCGTGCCCGCGCAGCGCCATCACCCCGCCGCCGGGGCGGCCCATGTTGCCGAGCAGCAGCTGCAGGATGCAGGCGGTCCGGATGATCTGGGCACCGTCGCTGTGCTGGGTCCAGCCCACCGCATAGCAGAACGACGCCGTGCGCTCCCGACCCGAGTTGCTGGTGAGCGCGTCGGCGAGATAGCGGAAGTCATCGACGCTGATGCCGGCGACCTCGGCGACCATCTCCGGGGTGTAGCGCTGGTAGTGCCGCCTGAGCCGCTGCAGCACGCACCGCGGATCGGTCATCGTCTCGTCGCGGATCAGCTGGGTGTGATCGAGGGCGGGACCACCCGAACCGTGCGACTCACCGTGCGAGGCGTCGCCGATGCTGTCCCCATGATCGGCCCAGGCGTCACCGGTCTGCACCCCGTCGTCGGCCGGTTTGGCGGCATCCTCGGGAGAGGCGTACGCCCAGGTGGTCGGGTCGTAGGCCTTCAGCTCCTCATCGAAGCCGGAGAACAACCCGTCCAGATCCTCGGTGTCCTGATAGGCCTCGTTCACCAGGACCGCCGCGTTGGTGTAGTGCTGCACGTAGTCGTGGAAGTACAGCTCGTTGCTCAGCACATGGTTGATCAGCCCGCCGAGCAGGGCGATGTCGGAACCGACCCGGATCGGGATGTGCCGATCCGCCTGCGCCGAGGTGCGGGTGAACCGCGGGTCGACGTGGATCAACCGGGCACCGCGCTGCTGCGCCTCGGTCACCCACTGGAAACCGACCGGATGGCACTCCGCCATGTTGGAGCCCATCACGACGATGCAGTCAGAGTTCTTCAGATCCTGCAGCGATTGGGTGGCGCCGCCGCGCCCGAACGAGGTCCCCAGACTGGGAACCGTGGCGGAGTGTCATATCCGGGCCTGGTTCTCGATCTGGATCGCCCCGGCGGCGGTGAACAACTTCTTGATGAGGTAGTTCTCCTCATTGTCCAGCGTCGCGCCGCCCAGTCCGGCGATGCCCATGGTGCGGTTCAACCGGCGACCGGAATCGTCGGTGTCCTGCCAGTTGTTGCGCCGGGCCTCCAGGAACCGGTCGGCGACCATGTCGATCGCCTGCTCCAACGGCAGCGGCTCCCACTCGGTGCCGTGCGGGCGGCGGTAGAGGACGGTGGTCTGCCGGTTGGGCGCGTTCACCAGCTGCTCGCTGGCGGAACCCTTCGGGCACAACCGACCGCGGCTGATCGGCGAATCGGGGTCACCCTCGATCTGGGTCACCTGACCGTCACGGACGAACACCCGCTGCCCGCACCCGACCGCGCAGTAGGGGCAGACGCTGCGCGCCACATGATCGGCGGTCTCGGTCCGCGGGGTGAGTTCGCGGGTGTGCGGGCTCGTCACCGCGGCACCCCGACCCAGGGGATCACCGCTGGCGAACTGGCGCAGCACCGGCCAGCTCAGCATCACCTTGCCCAGCTTCATCGCACACCTCCTCCTGTCCGTCAGACCTTACGCAATACCCGAGCGGCGCGGCACACCCGGTCCGGGCGCGCCGCGTGGGGCGTACGCCCGCCGGGCCAGCAGCACGACCACGACGAGCGCCGGGACGAACCAGCCGGACCAGCCGAGCAGTGTGCCGGCCAGGGTGTCGACGCTCGCACCGGGCCGGGCGAAGACGATGATCGCCGATCCGAGCAGGGCGTTGAGCACCCCGTGCCCGTAGGCGGCGGGCCACACCGATCCCGAGCGTTGACATACCCACGCCAGGGCGCCATTAACCAGCACGCACATGCCGCACATGGCGATCAGACCGAGCACCGGATGCAGCGGATAGTTGTAACCCAGCAGCACGATCGGGGCGTGCCACAGCCCCCAGATCACCCCGCCGATCAGCACCGCACCGGTCGCGCCGACACGTTCCTGCAGGCGCGGGAAGAGGAAGCCGCGCCACCCGATCTCCTCCCCCGCCGCCGGGATCGTGTTGATCGCCCCGTTCAGCAGTGCCGAGAGCAGCATGATCACCCCGAGCAGGTACGCCGGCAGACCGGGCGGCAGGCCGGGCAGCCCGGCGACCCCGCCCATCGATGGATCGAAGGGGAACCGGCCGAGCAGCGTCGAGGTGGCCAGGCTGGCGAACACGAACAGATAGATCACCGCGGCGGCGAGCCCGAGCCAGGTCAGGAACCGGGTCGGTGGCTGCACCAGCCGGAGCCGCAGCACCTCGACCAGCTCACGCCAGCCGCGGCGCTCGACCAGCTTCAGCGTCAGCACCGCCGCGATCACCGGGGTGAACATCATCGCGACCACGCAGACCAGCGCATAGGGCGCACCCAGTTGCCGGGGGTCGAGCCACAACGGCAGGCAGATCACCCAGGCCAGGGCGTACGCCAGCGCGACGAAGACGGAGATCGACAGCCAGCCGCGGTTCACCGCTCCTCCCGGGAGATCCGGGCCAGCCCGCTGCGCACCGGCAGCACGGTGGCGGCGAGCTCGGTCACCACCGGCGCGGCGAACACCAGCGGCCCCAGCCAGAGGCGAGCTGCCGTGGGTTCCCGGTGCGCACGCAACCCGACCCACAGCACGGTGGCCGTCGTGGCGGCCACCGAGGCGGCCAGGGCAGGGCGGACCAGTACCGCGTCCTCGTCGGTGCCCGGGAGCCAGGCCCAGCCGGCCGCGGCGACGGCCACCGCGGAAGGGGCCAGCAGCCAGCGACGGTCGATCCAGCCGGTGACCCGCCCGGCCGGGTCGAAGCGCGCGGGGACCCGATCCCCGACCCGCCAGGATCGCGCGGCGGCGACCACCGTGGCCGTGGCCAACACGCCCGGCATCGTCTGCTGGAGCAGGCGGACACCGGTGGGGATCGCTGCCAGCACGTCGCGATCCGCGTCATCGGGTCGCAGCCAGCCGAGCCGGACCGCGAGCGCACCGACGTTGAGCCGCCACCCCAACCCGAGGGCGCGGGGCACGAACAGTCGAGGATCGGCCGGATTCCACACCCGGGCCAGCGTGGCCCGGCCCAGACCGAAACCGCCCCAGCGACGGGATCGGCGGCCGAGTTGCTCGCGCAGGTTGGCGGCGTACGCCTCGGGGGGACCCAGCTCGTCGGCGGTGACCGCACCGTCGCTGAGCAGGTCGTCGAGATCGCTGAGCGCCTGTCGGCGATCCGCCGCGCGGATACCCCGAAGGTGCCCGGAAACGGCACGGGTGTAGGGATTCATCGCTCCTCCAGGAGTTCATCGACCGAGCGGACCAGGGTCGCCCAGGACCGTTCCAGGCGGGCCAACTGCTGCCGGCCGGCGCGGGTGAGGGTGTAGTACTTGCGCGGCGGGCCGCTGGGTGATTCCTGCCAGCTGGTGTCCACCCAACCGGCGGTACGCAGCCTGGTCAGCAGCGGATAGAGGGTGCCCGCGCTGGCGGCAAGCCCCTCGCTGTCGGCCAGCGCCTCGGCGAGCTCACCGCCGTAGTGCGGTCGCCGACGCAGCAGCGCCAGCACCGCGAGCTCCAGCACTCCCTTGCGGAGCTGGGACAGATCCGCGGATCCATCGTTCGACCTGGCAGCCATCGCACCACCTTTGTCCGACCTAGTACCTTGTCATGCAAGGTACTAGGCGATGCACCATCACGCAAGGGTGCGGATCGGGCCTCAGACCGCGGCGTACCCCGGGTCGATCTGGGTGCTGCGGATCTCCTCGGCGAGCTGCCAGGGCAGGAAGGCCGCCTCGATGGCGTTCCGGGTGAAGACGTACAGCTCGTCTGCACCCCAACCGAAAGCCTGTGCCAGTTGGAAAAGCTCGTTGCTGAGCGTGGTGCGGCTCATCAACCGGTTGTCGCAGGAGACGGTGATCGTGAAGCCGAGATCGGCGAGCGGTTTGATCGGGTGGTCGGCGTACGCCTCGGCGATCCCGGTCTGCAGGTTGGAGGTCGGGCAGACCTCGAGCGGGATCCGGCGGTCCCGGACGTAGGCGGCGACCGGGCCGAGCACCGCCTCGTCACCGGTGCGGTCGATGTCCTCGATGATCCGGACGCCGTGGCCGAGCCGCTGCGCACCCTGCACCAACGCATCGCGCACCGAGTCCACCCCGGCCGCCTCACCGGCATGGATGGTGACCCGGCCCAGCTGTTCGCGGATCAGGTCGAAGGCGGCGGCATGGTTGCGCGGCGGGAAACCGTCCTCGGGGCCGGCGATGTCGAAACCGGCGACCAGGTCATCGGCATGCTCCAGGCCGAGCTCGGCGACCTCGGCGGAGGTGTTCGTCTGCCGCATCCCGGTGACCAGCTGCCGCACGGTGATCTGCCGGCCGGCCGCGGCCGCCTCGGCGACCCCCTCGCGCAGCCCCTCGCCGACCGCGTGGATCGCCTCGGTCATGGACATCCCGGCCTTCGTGTGCTGCTCCGGCGCCCAGCGCGCCTCGGCGTACACCACCCCGTCGGCGGCCTGGTCGACGACGAACTCGCGGGCCACCCGGCGCAGATCCTCGGGACGCTGCAGCACCGCGATGGTGTGGTCGAAGGTCTCCAGGTAGCGGACCAGCGTCCCGGAGTCGGCGGCCTCGAAGAACCAGTCGGCGAGTGCGTCGGCGCTGTCGGCGGGCAGCGGGTGCCCGATCTCGGCGGCGATCTCCAGCACGGTCTGGGCGCGCAGGCCGCCGTCGAGATGGTCGTGCAGGGCCACCTTGGGCAGCGCGCGGATGGTTTCCAGATCAAGCTGAGCCATGTCCGACATTCTTCCGCGCCGCGGCCCGCCGCGCGAATCGGTGCGGACCCAGTCGTCGCATCGGTGCGGGTGTGCGGACCACCTGCGGTGTGACCGGTCAGCTCTGCAGGTACCGCAGTACCGCGAGGATCCGTGGGTTGTATCCGTCCTCGTGCTTGAGGTTCAGTTTGTCGAAGATGGTTCCCAGGTGCTTCTCCACCGCGCTCACCGACAGATGCAGGTGTGCCGCGATGGACAGGTTCGTTCGGCCTTCGGCCAGTGCGGCGAGCACCTCGTGCTCACGTGAAGTCAGGCGCGACAGCGAAGCCTGGGCCGAGCGGCTCAGGAGCTGGCGGACGACCTCGGGGTCGATGACGGTGCCACCCGCAGTGAGTTGTTCCAGTGCGTCGAGAAAGACGGGGATGTCGGTCACCCGATCCTTGAGCAGATAGCCGACTCCTGAGACGTCACCGGACAGCAGAGTCGCGGCGTACTTCCGTTCGATGTGCTGAGACAGGACGAGGATGGCGACCTGTGGCCAGTTCTGCCGAATCTCCAGCGCAGCCCGCAGTCCCTCGTCGGTGTGGGTGGGCGGCATCCGGATGTCGATGATGGCCAGCTCGGGCACGTGGCGCTCGACGGCCCGGACCAGGTTTGCGGCGTCCGCCACGGTGGCCACGACCTCGTGTCCTTCGCCACCGAGCAGGCGGACCAGGCCTTCGCGGAGCAGGGTGAAATCCTCGGCGACGATCAACCGCAAGGGAACACCACCCGTGCGGTGGTCGGGCCGCCCTGCGGGCTGTCCATCGAGAAGGTCCCGCCACCTGCCTCGACTCGGCTTCGAATTCCCATCAGGCCGGTTCCGCGCGGGTCAGCTCCTCCCGAGCCGTCGTCGGTGACGGTCAACTCGATCCGGTTCCCATCGCCGAACACCTCGATGGCAATCTCATCGGCACCCGCGTGCTTGTTCGCATTCGTGACCAGTTCGGCGGTGACGAAGTAGAGGGCAGCTTCCTGAGCGCGGCCCATGGGCGAGGTCACCTGGTGACGGACGGTCACCGGGACCGGGCTCCGTTGGCTCAGGCCAAGAAGTGTTTCTTCGAGACCGATCTGATGCAGACCCGCTGGATAGATGCTCCAGGACACCTCCCGCAGTTCCTGGCGTGCGGTGTCGATCTCCGCGGCGGCTTCGCGGAGCAGCGCGCGGGGGTCCGCTCCCCGGGAGGCCTGTGCGATGAGCAGTCCGGTGGCGACCAGTCGCTGTTGGAGGCCGTCATGCAGGTCTCGTTCGATGCGTCGCCGTTCGGTATCGACAGCCTCGAGGACCGCGGCTCGCCCCTCGTTCAGATCACGGATCTGCTGCAGCATCCGTTCCCGCTCGGAGAGACCGAAGTGGTCGCGGGCGCGGACCGACTCCACCCGGACCAACATCTGAATTCCCTGCACCGCAAGGAACAACAGCAGCAGGCCGAGAACCGTGTTCGTCACCAGTTCCCATCCATCCACCCGTCCACGGGCGACACCGCCCGCGAGGACCCCGGCCAGGATCAGGCCGTACGCCGTCAGATACAGGACCGCTGCCAGCACGACGCTGTGCCCGCTCTGGAGGTACATGTACCGCACCTGCTCATCCCCCGAACGTGGGTGATCCGGCAACCCCTCCCCGAAGACGTTTCGGATCGACCGGTCTCGCTTGGCGAAGCCGGCGGCAACGGCGCAGGTCCACCGGCCCACGACATCGCGCGCGGATGGGAACGGGCGGACCGCAGCGCTCAGCACCAGCGAACCCACAGCGAACGGGGCGGTGACCAGGCCGAACAAGGTGATGAGCAGGACGCGAGGCACGATCAGCAGTCGGCGCCCGGAGCGCCCGGGTCGTGCAGCCGCCATCACTCACTCCTTCCACGACTCGCGTTGCGGCGGGGCCGCACCGCAACCGCCGCCGCCAACCCCAGGAGAAGAACCGTGGCCAGCGGTACCCCCAGTGCCTGTCCCCAGCCTAGGTGCACTCCCACCGGTTGCCCCGCGGTCTCGGACAGCCCCGCCGCCATCTCATGGAGCGGCAGCATGGCGCTGATCGCGCCGAGCAGTACTCCGCACACCCCTGCGGTCACAGCTTCGGTCACGACCGCCCGCCGGATCTGCGTATCGAGCGCTCCGACGCGGAACAACGTCAAGTTCTGTTGCTTTCGGTACCGCATGGTCATGGCGATGGTGATGACAGCCGCCAGGACCGCGTATCCGACCGCGAGTGCGACGAATGCGATCAGGTACCGGTTCAGCAGGGTGAGATCTTTGTCGTACCGAGCGGTGGCCCACTCTGCGGCAGACTGAACCGTGCCGCCGGTGACCACGACTCCACGCCCGGGTTTCTCGTCTCGCAGGAAGACCTCTTCGGCAACCGCGACCGGGTCGTATGCAGCGATGACCGCCTCGGAGAGTTCGATCCCCGGGTGTTCTGCCCGTGGCTCATCGATCACCGCCGTGACTGCCAGGGTCAGGTTCCGGCCATCACTCATGCCGAGCGTCACCGGGCTGCCCACCCTCCATCGGTATTGCTCCGCCAGGTAGCGAGGCACCGTGAACTCATCGGATGCCGCACTGCTCGGCAAGCTCGTCACCGGAACAACGTAGGACCGCCCTCCCAGTGGAACCTGCGCCCGCGTCGTCAACGCCACCCGCTCGACCTCGAACTGCTGCCGGACAGACGCCACCTGCTCGGCGGTCAGGAACGCCCCATCGGGCACCAGCACCGAGCGCGCGCGGAGCTGTGCTGCGCCCTCTGCGGGATAGGCGACACGCATCGTGGGGATGAATCCACTGGTCAGCGAGGAGAGGGTGATGGCCATGATGACGGGCGCTGCCAACGATGCGGCCCGCCCGGGGTTCGCGCGGATCTCTGCGAATCCGACCATCAACGGACCGGAGGCGTTCAGTCGCCGAACCGGCCATGACAACGCGGCGCTGAGCCGGGGCAGAAGCATCGGTGTGAGACACACCGCGGCGATCGCGGTGGTGAGTGCCATGACGATTGCCATCAGCACCGAGTCCAGGTTCGGGTAGACCCGGCCGAGCACCAGTTCGGCAACGACCATCAGCGCGGCCAGCGCCCCCAGCGCAAGCCGGGTCCGGTTCCGTCCCCGGATCCGCGCGCCTTCGGCACGCATGGCGGCCAGCGGCCCGACCCGTGAAGCCGCCACGGCGGCTACCCCGGCGCTCAGGACGGTGCTCAGCAGTCCGGCGAGGCCCACTGCCAACGCCCCGGTGACCTGCACCGGAACCGTGAGACCGGTCGGCAGGATTCCCCACCCTCGCAGAAGATCGGCCAGGACCGGTACCGACAGCAGGCCGATGGCGACGCCGGCGCCCGAACCGAGCAGACCGAGTACGGCGGCCTCGAGCAGTACCGTCCGGCCCACCATCGCCGGCAGCACACCGATCGCACGAAGCAGACCGAACTCACCGGTGCGTGAGTCCACCGCGAACTTCGAGATGACCGCGACGACGAACACGGTGATCACCAACGAGGCCAGGGCCAGGATCAGCAGGAACTGATTGCTGAGGTAGCGCTGGTGGCCGACCGAGCGGTCCTCGAAGACCCGGCGATCCTGCACCACCTCGGCCCGATGGGCCGCCGCGATCGGCGTCAGCGAAGACGCCACCGCACCCGGCGAGCCGGCCACCTCGACACCCAGCACCGAGGGGGCCGGCGCGAGCCGACCGGCCGTGCTGTCGGCCACGTAGATGCCCGGTCCGCTGACCAGCCCGCTCACGGTCACCGCACGTTCCCCTTGAGCCGTGCGCAGGCGAACCGTCTCACCCACCCGGGCGCCGTAGTCCTGTGCCAGGGCCACCTGAGACTCGCCCGCGGGTGGGGCGCCGGCGATCAACCGGTAGTCGCCGAGCCGCATGCTGGCCCACCCGTGACCCGCCAGCGCGTAGTCCTGCAACGGAAACGTCCCCGCCGGGAGAACGACCTGGGCCAGGAAACTTCGATCCGCGATGACCTCTGTCACACCCGGCTGGCGCCTGAGCTCCGCTACCAGTGCCGCCAGCGCCTCGGGCCCGTACGCGCGGCGGTCGCTCTTTCTGCCCAACACATCGGTGGCCTGCTCCCCGGCGATCACGACCGGCACCCGACTCAGCCGTTCCGGAACCTGTGGCCTGGTCGCCAGCAGGATCTGCGTCGTGGCGGTCGAGATGACCGTACCGATCAACACGGCCAGCAGCATGCCGACAGCGGCCGGAACCCGTCCGCGCAACGAGGAGATCACCCAGGTGATCATGCGCCCAACTCCGCCATCCGGGTGGCAATGCCTGCTGCCGCCTGCGGTGATCCGACCCCGGCTGCATGCCGGCCGACATCGTCGACCAGTCTCCCGTCCTGCAGATAGATCACCCGATCGGCGAATGCGGCGGCGGAGGGATCGTGGGTGACCATCACGACCGTGAGACCCTCCTGATCGACGACACCGCGGAGCAGCCGGAGAACCGCCTGCGATCCCTGGGTGTCCAAGGCGCCGGTCGGCTCGTCCGCGAAGACCACCTCGGGTCTGATCGCCAACGCTCTGGCGATCGCCACCCGCTGTCGTTGCCCTCCCGACAGCTGGTCGGGAAGATGTCTGGTTCGATCCGCCAGCCCGACCCTGCGCAAGCTGGCCAACGTGGCAGCGCGATCAGGTCGAAGGCCCATCAGTCGCACCGGCAGTTCCAGGTTCTGGATCGCGGTGAGTGAATCGACGAGGTTGTAGTCCTGGAAGACGAATCCCACGCTGGTGCGCCGCAACACGGTCCGCTCCTTCTCCGACAAGGGACCCAGCGCCGTCTCGCCGATGAATGCCTCGCCGGCGTCCAACCGGTCCAATCCGGCTGCGCACTGCAGCAAGGTGGATTTGCCCGAACCCGATGGGCCCATCACGGCCGTGAACTCACCTCGCCGGAACGCCACACTCAGCCGATCCAGAGCGAGGACCCGCTGTTCACCGATCTCGTACCAGCGTGCTGCCTCGTGCACGCGGGCCGCCATCGTCGCAGGCACCGCCGCTGCCGAACCCCTGGGCCGGGGCTGCGGGTCGAAGCCGTTGCTCATGCCGTCCTCCGCTGGTCCCGACGTTGACGCAACCGATTCACCACGAACAGCCCGGCAGCAATCGCCACCGCGCCGAGCACCACCTTCTGGAAGACGTCGGCGTACCGCTCGACCAGACCCCAGTTCTCGCCCAGGGAGTATCCCGCCAGCACGAAAATCGCGTTCCACATGGCACTTCCGGCCGTCGTCAGGGCGATGAAACGAACCATCGGCATACGTTCGACGCCGGCCGGGATCGAGATCAGGCTTCGAAACAACGGGATCATCCGACCGAAGAAGACGGCCTTGGCACCGTGCCTGGCGAACCATGCCTCGGCCCGGTCCAGGTCCGTCACCTTCATCAGGGGCACCCGCGCAATGATCCGACGCAGCCGATCCCGGCCGAGCCAGACCCCGATCCCGTAGAGGAGAAGCGCACCGACCAGCGAACCCAGAGTCGTCCAGAGAAGCACCTCGGCGAGGCTGAACGTCCCGCGACTGGCGGTGAAGCCGGCCAGCGGCAGGATCACTTCGCTGGGCAGCGGCGGAAACAGGTTCTCCAGGGCGATGGCTATCCCGGCACCGGGTCCGCCCAATCTCTCCATCAGGTCCACGGCCCATTGCGCGACCGCGTTCAAGTTCTCAGCATTGTCATCCATGCTTCGAAACTAGGATTCGAGCGCGTCCTGGACAGTAGGGAGAACCATCCGCAGGGGTGTGGTTTTCCGCAGACCTCCCGGCGAAGAGCAGCTAGCCGTTCTCCTGTGCGCCGGCCCGGTCCGCGACCCGCTGCAGATCCGCCTCCCCGAAGGCCTGCGGCAACACCGCGGTCATCGGCTGTACGCCCTCAGGGGTGTCCACCAACAACTCCGGGCCACCGTGCTCCCAGAGCAGCTGTCGGCAGCGCCCGCAGGGCATCAGCAACTCCCCCTGCCCGTCGGTGCAGCTGAACGCGACGAGCCGGCCGCCGCCGCCGGCGATGAGCTCCGAGATCAGCCCGCACTCGGCGCACAGGGTCACCCCGTAGGCGGCGTTCTCCACATTGCAACCGACCACGACCCGGCCGTCGTCGACCAGCGCGGCCGCGCCGACCGGGAAACTCGAATAGGGGGCGTACGCCCGCCCGGCGACCTCATCGGCCCGCCGGCGCAACTCGGCCCAGTCGATCGGACCGGAACCGGGCTCATTTGTCATAGGGCACCCCGTCGGCGGCGGGTGCGCGGACCCGGCCGATCAGCCCGGCGACAGCGATCACCGTCGCCACATAGGGCAGCAGCTCCAGGAACTGGCTCGGCACCGGGGTGCTCAGCGACTGCATCTGGGAGGCCATCTGGGTGACGAAGCCGAAGAACAGCGCCATCACCGCCGCCCAGACCGGATGCCAGCGGCCCATGATCAGCGCGGCCAGGGCGATGAAGCCCTTGCCCACGGTGAAATCCTTGGCGAACGAACCGGTCGAGCCGATGGTGAAGAAGGCACCGCCCAGGCCGGCGAAGATGCCGCCGACGATGACGGCCTGGTAGCGCATCGCGCGCACCTTGATGCCGACGGTGTCGGCGGCCTCGGGGTGCTCACCGACGGCCCGCACCCGCAGCCCCCAGCGGGTGCGGTAGAGCAGGAACCAGACCAGGATCACCGAGGCGACGGCGAGATAGGCCAGCACCGTCTGCCGGAACAGGATCGGCCCGAGGAACGGGATCTGGGCCAGCCCGGGGATCTCGATCGGGGTCATGATCGGGGCGCTGTTCAGCGACCCGGAATCGGGTTGCACCAGCTGGTCGAACAGGAAGCCGGTCAACCCCGCGGCGAGCAGGTTGATCACCACACCGAGGACCACCTGATCGACCAGGTATTTGATCGAGAAGATCGCCAGCAGCGCGGCCATCAGCATCCCGGCGAGCACCGCACCGACCATCGCGGCGGGGATCGACTGGGTGATCGAGCCGACCACCCCGGCGGCGAACGCGGCGGTCAGGAACTGGCCCTCGATCGCCACGTTGACCACCCCGGCGCGTTCACAGAGCACACCCGCCAGGGCGCCCAGGATCAGCGGGGTGGCCAGGTTCAGGGTGCCGTTGAACTGGTTGCTCATCGGGAACGGCAGATCCCGCCCGGAGGCGGCCCAGGTGATGAACCCCAGCACCACAGCGATGCCGGCGACCGCGCCGAGCAACCGGCGTACCCGCACCGGCATCCGCCCGCCGAACAGCAGCACCGCGGCGATCAGACAGAGCAGCGCGCAGACCAGCACCACCGGCATCCCGGGCAGCGAGATCTCCGGCAGCTGGACCTCGTCGAAGGCATCACTGAGGGCGAAGCGGGCGGTGCCCGAGGCGTTGAACGCCAACCCGAGCAGCAGCAGCCCGACGACCGCGATCAGCACACTGGTGGAGATCCGCTGGGCGCGGGCCTGCCGCGACTCGCCCCGGTGCGGGGCCTCGGTCGGCTGGGTCTCGATGCTGGTGCTCACTGCAGCGCTCCTGCCTGCGCGGCCCCGGCGACCGGGCGGGTACGCCGCCCCTTCAGCCAGGGGAAGACGGTTCGGACCAGGCCCGGCGCGGCGACGAACAGCACGATCAGCGCCTGCAGCAGGGTGGTCAGGGTGAGGGGGGTGCCCGCCATCGACTGCATCGCCAATCCGCCGGCGTGCAGACCGCCGAACAGCAACCCGGCGAGCACGATGCCGAGCGGCCGGGAGCGGCCCAGCAGGGCGACGGTGATCGCGTCGAAGCCGACGGTGCCGACCAGGCCCGCGGACAGCGGCACCGGCGTGCCCGCGACACCCGGGGCGAGGGCATACATCACCCCGGCCAGACCGGCCAGCGCACCGGCCAGGGTCATGGTGATCGTGGTGGTGCGGGCGACGCTCATCCCGGCGGTGGCGGCGGCGTGCGGGTTCTGCCCGACGGCCCGGATCGCGAAGCCGGTGGTGGAGCGGTCCAGCAGCCACCAGACGGCGACGGCAGCCAGCAGGGCGATGAAGAATCCCAGGTGCAGTTGGGATCCCTCGAGCCTGGGCATGGTGGCGTTCCAGTCGACGATCGGCGAGATCGGGTCGGTCCGGCCGGGTCGCTGGAAGGCCGGGGTGGTCAGCAGCCACTCCAGCATCTTGGCGGCGATGTAGTTCATCATGATCGTCACGATCACCTCGTGCGCACCGGTCCGCGCCTTCAGGACGCCGACGATGCCGCCCCAGATCGCGCCACCGAGCATGCCGAAGCCGATCGCCACGACCAGATGGATGACCGGTGGCAGGTGCCAGCCGAAACCGGCGTACGCCCCGAGCGTGGCACCCCAGATGGCCTGGCCCTGGGCGCCGATGTTGAACAGGCCGGCGCGGAAGGCGAGCCCGACACCGAGGCCGGCGCAGATCAGCGGCGCGGCCTGGGCGGTGGTCTCGGTGATCGGACCCCAGCCACCGAGGGCACCGACGAAGAGGGCACCGTAGGCGCCGGAGACCTTCTCCCAGGAGGCGGCGAGCGCGTCACCGGGGCGATAGATCAGGTAGCTCCACTTCGTCATCACCTCCGCATCGGAGACGATCATCACGATCGCACCGACCACGAAGGCCATCACGAAGGCGACCGCGGTGGTGATGATCTCGGTCCAGGCGGTCCGGGTGCTGCGGCGCCTCGCCGGCTGGTTCGGCCGCTTCCCCTGGTCCGGTGTCGTTTCGGGGGCAGTGGTGCTCACCGCAGCTCCTTCTCTCCCTGGCTCTGTGCGACGGCCTGTTCCGGTGGCGCCCCGGCCATCATCAGGCCGAGGGTCTCGCGGCTGGTCGACGGCGGCACGATGCCGACGATCCGGCCGCGATACATCACCGCGATCCGGTCGGCCAGTGCGGCGACCTCGTCGAGTTCGGTGGAGACGATGATCACCGCGGTGCCGTTGTCCCGCTCCTCGACGATCCGCTGGTGCAGGAACTCGATCGCGCCGACATCGACACCGCGGGTGGGCTGGGAGGCGATCAGCAGCGACAGCGGCCGGGACAGTTCGCGGGCCAGCACCACCTTCTGCTGGTTGCCGCCGGACAGCGAACCGACCGGGGTGTCGATCGACTGGGTGCGGATGTCGAACTCCGCCACCCGCTCGTCGGCGTTGCTGCGGATCTTCTTCAGCTGCAGGGAAAGCCCACGGGCGAAGGGTTTCTCGTCGAAGCTGTTCAGCACCAGGTTCTCGGCGACACTGAAGGAGGACACGAAACCGTCGTGCTTGCGGTCCTCGGGGACGAACCCCATGCCCGCGTCGATGGTCTGTTTGGGGGTGGCCCGGGTGATGTCGCGGCCGTCCAGCCGGACGCTGCCACCGGTGACCGGCACCGTACCGATGAGGGCCTCGGCGAGCTCGGTCTGCCCGTTGCCCTGGACCCCGGCGATGCAGAGGATCTCCCCACCGCGGACGTCGAAGCTGATGTCGTCGACCATCACCTGACCGCTCGGGCTGAGCACCTGCAGGTCCTGCACCTGCAGGCGTACCTCGGTCTCCCGGGGCGGTTCCTTGTCCACGGTGAGCTGCACCGCGCGGCCGACCATCAGTTCGGCCAGCTCGGCCTCGGAGGCGTCCGGGGCGGCCTCGCCGACGACCTTGCCGCGCCGGATCACGGTGATCCGGTCGGCGACCGCGCGGACCTCGCGGAGCTTGTGGGTGATGAACACGATCGCCCGGCCCTCACTCTTCAGCCGCTGCATCACCGCCATCAGCTCGTCGATCTCCTGCGGGGTGAGCACGGCGGTGGGTTCGTCGAAGACCAAGTACTTGGCGTCGTTGGCCAGGGCCTTGAGGATCTCCACGCGCTGCTGCACACCGACCGGCAGGTCCTCGACGACGGCGTCGGGGTCGACGTCGAAGCGGTACTCATCGGCGAGGTCGCGGACCTGGGAGCGCGCCGCCCGCATGTCCAGGGTGCCGAAGCCGCCCTGCTCGCGGCCCAGCGCGAGATTCTCGGCGACGGTGAAGACGTCGACGAGCATGAAGTGCTGGTGCACCATGCCGATCCCGGCGGCCATCGCCTGGCGCGGGTTGCTGAACGAGTGCGCGGTGCCGTCGACGAGGATCTCGCCCTCGTCGGGTTGCAGCAGCCCGTAGAGCACGTTCATCAGGGTGGATTTGCCCGCGCCGTTCTCCCCGAGCAGGCAGTGGATCTCACCGGGGCGGATGGTCAGGTCGACGGAGTCGTTGGCGACCAGGTCACCGAATCGTTTGGTGATGCCGACCAGTTGCAGGCCCTCACCGGGGCCGGTGGTCGGGTCAGTGTCCTGTGGGTCGGTGTGGGGCACGGAGGCATCCTTGCAGCAGAACCGTTGTGGGTCGAGGGCCGGACCGGGTCGGGCCCGAGGCTGGTCCACGTGGTACGCGGGGCAGGAGACCTGGTCTCCTCCCCCGCGTACCCGCGTGTCGATCAGTCGGTGATCACTTGGGCTGGCTGGCCGATTCGATCTTGATCTTGCCGGCCTGGATGTCGGCGGACAGCTGCTGCACCTCGGCCTTGGTCTCGGCGCTGACCTTCGACTCGAAATCGTTGTAGGGCGCGAGCTTGGTGCCCTCGTTGGCCAGGTTGCCGACGTAGGGATCGGCCTTGAAGCTGCCTTCCTTGCCGGCCTTGATGGCCTCGAACACGGCGACGTCCATGCCCTTCTCCACCGAGGTGACGATCGACTTGCAGTAGTTCTGCGCGGACACGCAACCGTCGGTGTCGACCCAGATCGCGCTGACCCGGCCACCGGAGGCCTGGGCGACCTGGAGGCCACCCTCACCGGCGGGGCCGGCGACCGGCAGGATCACATCGGCGCCCTGGGAGACCAGGTTGGTCGCGGTCTGCTTGCCGCCGTTGACGTCCTCGAAGGACCGCTCACCGGGGATGAACTGGCCGTCCTGCTTGGCGGCGTCCCAACCGAGCACCTGGACGTTCTTGCCCTTGGCCTGGTTGTACTGCGCGACGCCCTGGGCGAAGCCGTCCATGAAGATGGTCACGGTCGGGATCTTCTTGCCGCCGAAGGTGCCGACCTTGCCGGTCTTGGACTGGGAGGCGGCGACGTAACCGGCGAGGAAGGAGCTCTCGGCGGTGTTGAAGACCAGCGGCTTGAGGTTGGTCAGCGTGTCCTCGGGCTGGGAGTCGACGATGGCGAAGTTGACGTTCGGATTCGCCTTCGCGGCGGCGACGGTGTCATCGGCGAGCAGGAAGCCGACGGTGACGATCATGTTGCAGTTGGCGTCGACCATCGACTTGATGTTCTTGGCGAAGTCGGCGGTGGTGGTGGACTCCACCTGACCGGTCTCGATGCCGAGCTGGTTCTTGGCGTCGGTCAGACCCTTGTAGGAGGTCTGGTTGAACGACTTGTCGTCGAAACCGCCGGAGTCGGAGACCATGCAGGCCTTGTAGCCCGAGCCGCCCGGGGCCTGGCTGGCGGCGCCACCGGGAGCGGCGGTCCCTCCCTCACCCGGGGGCTTCGCGCAACCACCGAGAGCGAGGGCGGCGGCACCCAGCAGTGCCGGTACGGCCAGAAGGGTCTTGCGAGTCACGATGTTGCCTCCTCGGGGCGTTCGGATGAGGTACGCCGTCGGCGACCGTGACGACTGTAACCCTGCGGCCACCCGTCCTTCGCCCCCCAGCCACCCGCGCGCCACCGGCGGTTACCGAAGCGTAATCATCGGCCCCCGGTTCATCGCCTCACCAGTCACACCCGTCACAGTGCCCACGCGCCCTACCCACGTTCCCCGAGTAGCACCGCAGGCGGAGCGCAGCGGAGCAACGCGGTGCGTGTCGAGGGGTACCCCCGACCACCACTCACCCGTCCAGCGCCGCCTCCAGCTCGGCCCGCGCGGTGACGAGCGAGGGCCCGTACCAGGTCAACGCCCGCCCGGACAGCAGCACCGTCGGCAGGTCCGGGAAGTCACCGGGCCCGTCGTCGGCGCTGAAGGCGTACGGCTCGTCGGGCAGCAGCACCCGGTCCGTTCGCAGCGCCGCCAGCTCGTCGAGTTCGGCGTGCGGATAGCGGCCGGGGCCCGGGGTGAGCACGCGGACCCCCAGCCGGGCCAGCAGGTCGGCGGTGAAGGTGTCGGCACCGACCACCATCCACGGGTTCTTCCAGATCGGTACCACCGCGGTCCCCCGGTCCGGCGCGGGTTCGGCCCAGGCGGCCTCGGCGGCCCGCAACCAGTCGGGTACGCCGAGCCCGAGGGCCTGGGTGATCAGTCGGCGCAGCGAGGCGTACGCCTCCTCGAGGGTCTCGATCCGCGTCACCCAGACCGGGATGCCGGCCTCGCGGAGCCGCCGCACGTCGAGCTCGCGGTTCTCCTCCTGGTTGGCCACCACCAGCTCGGGGGCGAGTTCGCGGATCGCCGCCAGATCGGGATTCTTGGTGCCGCGGACCCGGCGTACGCCGAGCGTGTCCAACTCGGCCGGATGGGTGCACCAGTCGGTCACCCCGACCAACCGATCCACCGCGGTGGCGGCCAGTGCCTCGGTCAAGGAGGGCACCAGGGAACAGATCCGCCGCACCGGGCCGGTGAGCGGGACGTCGGCACCGAGATCGTCGGCCCGCATCTCAACCGCCACGGCCCGGCAGCCAGCCGTTGTCGGTGGCGACCCGGACCGCCTCACCGCGATTGGCGACACCCAGTTTGCCGATGATCGCCGAGAGATGGTTGCGCACCGTGCCCTCGGACAGGAACACCCGGTGCGCGATGGTGGCCGTGCCACCACCCGCGGCGGCCGCGGTGAGCACCTCGATCTCGCGATCGGAGAGCGGATTCGGGCCGGCGGACAGGCTGGCCGCGGCGAGCTCGGGATCGACCGCGCGAAGGCCGCCGTGCACCCGGCGGATCGCCTCGACCAGCTGCTCCACCGGGGCGTCCTTGACCAGATAACCGACCGCACCGGCCTCCATCGCCCGGCGCAGCCAACCGGCCCGGCCAAAGGTGGTCACCATGATCACCCGGGTCTCGGGCAGGTCGGCGAGCAGCGCGGCGGTGGTGGCGATGCCGTCGACCAGCGGTGGCTCCCCCGGCATCTGGACATCCATCAGCACCAGATCGGGGCGGTGTTCGAGTGCGAACCGGTACGCCTGTTCGCAGTCCCCCGCCTGGGCGACCACCGCCAGGTCCGGTTCCAGGTCCAGCATCGTGGCCAGCGCATTGCGCACCATCGCCTGGTCGTCGGCCAGCAGCAGCCGGATCATCCTCGTCCTCCGATCCGGGCCTCGACCGTTGTGCCCTGCCCACCGGTGACGGTGAGGGTGCCGCCGGCCTGTTCCACCCGCTCCCGCAGACCGCGCAATCCGTTTCCTGGTTGGCCTTTCAGCCCGCCGCCGTTGTCATGGATGCGTACGCCGTCCTCGGCGAGTTCGATCTCGCACCATTCGGCCCCGGAGTGCCGGACCACATTGGTGACCGCCTCGCGGACCACATAGCCGAGCAGTTCGCTGCTGGCCTCATCGGTGAGTGCGGCGGCGGTGGTCACCCGGCATTCGATGCCGGCGGCCCCGAGCACCGACCGCGCGCTCGCGGTCTCGCTCGCCAGGCGTACCTCGCGGATCCCGGACGCGGTCGCACGCACCTCGGTGAGGGCCTGCCGGGCCAGCCGTTCGACCTCGGCCATCTCGGTCACCGCCGCCACCGGGTCGCGCTCGGCGATCCGGGCGGCCAGTTGCGCCTTGATCGCCACCGCCGTCAGCGAGTGGCCGAGGATGTCGTGCAGGTCGCGGCCGATCCGCTCCCGCTCCGCCGCCACCGCCAGCACCGCATTGCGCGCTTCGGCCTGCACCAGTTGCTCGCGAAGTTCCGACTGCCGGATCGCCAGCGCGATCCAGATCCCGAACGTCCCACCCATCAGGGCGATCGAGACCGCCAGCCAGTCCCGGGCGAGCAGTGCGGTCGCGACCAGCGCGACGGTGAGCACCGGGATGGCCGACCGGGTCACCCGCCAACCGAGCAGGGTGGCCAGCGGGATCATCACATAGGGCGTGAAATAGATCGCGCCGACGCCGAGCAGCGGAATGAAGGCCGCGACCCCGGCTGCCAGCAGGAACACCCAGAGCGCCCGGATCCGGAACGGAAGTTCAAGCACCAGAGGGATCGCGAGATACAGCGCGGCGATCACGATGCTGACCCCGGTGACCCCGGCGCGGTACGGCCGTCCGGTTTCGGTGGTCCACGCGGGCACCAGCGCGAAGCCGAGGAAGACCAGCCCACCGGCGTACATCGGCAACCCGTTCTCGATCGCCCGGTGCCACAACCGGGACGTCCGGGAACCGCCTGGGTACGCCGGATCGGTCATCGCCTCGAGCTCCGCACGGCCCGACGGTACCCCAGCACGCCGAGTACGGCGAGGCCGAGCAGCCACACACCCAGCACCAGGACGCCGCGGGTCGGGAAATCCCCACCGAGGACGGGCCAGTTCGCGATCGTGTTCATCCAGTGGGTGGGCATGACCTCCGCGAGCCGCCGCATCGACTCCGGCATCTGGCTCACCGGCACCCAGAGCCCACCGAGCATCGACAGCGCGAGCAGCAGGATCGTGGACAGGGCACCCACGGTGCTGGGTGCGAACCACAGGGCGATCACCACCCCGAGGACCACCATCGGCAGCAGCGTGATCCAGATGAGCACGCCGATCAGCAACCACTGGGTGGCCGGCAGGCGTACCCCGGTGAGGAATCCGCAGACGAAGACCGCGATGATCGCGGGCAGCACCTGCACCATCGCGCCGACGATCTTTCCGGTCAGGAACCCCGCCGGGGTGAGCCCGCTGAGCATCAGTTGCCGGAACCAGCCGGTGCGCCGCTCCACCTGGAGCTGGGCACCGGCGCTGATCGCGGCACCGAACGCACCGTAGATCGCCATCGCGATCATCATCAGTGTGCGGACGTCGGTGGCGCCGGCCGGGAGGTCGCCGAAGATCTGGGAGAACATCAGATACAACCCGACCGGCATGGCGATGGTGAAGACCAGGAAGCCCACCTGCCGCATCGATACCGCCAGGTTGCTGCGCAGATAGTTGCCGGTGACGGCGAGGGTGGTCATCGCGGATCTCCTTCGGTGGTGAGGGTTTCGTCGGTGAGCCGGAGGAAGGCGTCCTCCAGGCTGACCGTCTCGATGTCGATCTCGCTGGCCGGATGCGGGCTGGCCAGCAGCGCCCGGAGGGTGGCATCGGAATCGGTGCTGTGCAAGCGGATCCGATCGCCCGCACGGGTCATCCCGGTCACCCCGGCCAGTGCGCCGAGTTCTTCGGAATCCTCACCCAGGAAGGTGATCGCGCGACCGGCGACCTGCTGTTTGATGGCCGCACCGGTGTCGTCGGCGACGACCCGGCCGCGCGCCATCATGATGATCCGCTCGGCGAACTCGTCGGCCTCGTCGAGGTAGTGGGTGGCGAAGACGACGGTCCGCCCGCTCGTGGCGACCTCGCGCATCTGCACCCAGAACTCCCGGCGGGTGCCGACATCCATCGCCACGGTGGGTTCGTCGAGCAGCAACAACCGCGGGTCGGGCAGGATCGCCAGCGCGAACCGGACCCGCTGGGCCTGGCCGCCGGAGAGTTTCTCGGTGCGGGTGGCGAGGATGTCGGCGATGCCGGCGCGTTCGACCACTTCGGTCACCGGCAGTGGGTGGGTGTGCAGGCCGGCCATCATCTGCAGCAGGCCGCGCACCGTGACACCTTCGAGCAAGGGGCCGCTCTGCAGCATCGCCCCGACCTCGCCGCGGCGTACCGCCTCGACCGGATCACCGCCGAAGATCTCGATCGTGCCGGCATCGGGGGTGCTGAGCCCGAGAATCATCTCGGTGGTGGTGGACTTGCCGGCCCCGTTCGGACCGAGCAGGGCGACCACCTGGCCGGCGGGAATCGTCAGGTCGAGGTGATCCACCGCGGTGAGGGTGCCGAAGCTCTTGGTGAGCCCACTGGTGCGTATCGCGTCGTTCATGTCTCCAGCGTGCTGGTGGGCGGGCTCGGGCCACCAGCACCCGCCGTCACGATCCGCCGATGACAAAAGTCAGCCCGCCCCTGCCCCCGGGTCGCGATCCATCGAATCCTGAGTGCATCTCCCTCCCCCTGGAGGGAGCGCGGAATGCAGCCAGGATTCGATGGATCGCCGATGGGGGCACCGGGGGGGGCCGACAAAAAGAACAGCGGGCAGACCCCGGAGGGTCTGCCCGCTGTCAACGAGCCGGGTGGCTCACTTCTTCTTGGCGGCCTTCTTGCCGGCCTTGGAGTCGGCCACGGTCGCCTTGAACTGGGTGGCCGGCTTGAAACCGGGGACGGAGGTCGCGGCGATCTTGATCTCCGCACCGGTCTGCGGGTTGCGACCGGTACGCGCGGAACGCTCGCGCTTCTCGAAGGTGCCGAGGCCGGGGATGGCCACGCGGTCACCCTTGGCAACCGAGGCAGCAATGGCGTCGACCAGGGCGCCGAGCGCCTTGTCGGCAGCCGCCTGGCTGATCTCGGCCTGGGCGGCCATGGCTTCCAGGAGTTCCTTCTTGGTCATTGGTGTCCTTCTCTCGGGAGCTTCCGTTGCTGTTTCAGCGTAGGGATATCGGCCCGGGCGCACGTGCGACACGCCGCTGATAACTGGGTTGCGCGTCGATTCTGCAGGGTTTTCACGCGCCGGGACGGTTCTGCTCCCTACTGATGCACCGCCGGGAACATCGTTGTTCACCAGCGGCTCCAGCCACGCTAGCAGCCGAAATCGGTGTGTCAACCATCACCTTTTGATAGCTTCCTGCCATCCAGCGCACACCCACCCTGAGAGGCGTTGCGATGACTGGTTACACCGTGATCGATGTCGAAACCACCGGTCTCGTTCCCGAGCGCCACGACCGCATCGTGGAGTTCGCGGTCACCTATGTGTCCCACGAGGGGCAGATCCAGGACCGGTGGAGCACCCTGATCGATCCCGGCCGGGACGTCGGACCCACCCGGATCCACGGAATCACCGCGTCCGATGTCCTCGGGGCACCCACCTTCGCCGAGCTGGCCCCCTATGTGATGCGCTCGATCGCAGGTCGAGTCCTGGTCGCCCACAACGCATCCTTCGATCTGCGCTTCCTGGCCGCCGAACTGGGACGGGTCGGGATCTCGCTGAGCCAACTGCCCATCGCGGGTGTCTGCACCATGCGGTGGGCGCCGAGCTTCGTCACCAGTCCCGGGCGTGGGCTGTCCGATTGCTGCAGCGCCATCGGCATTCCCAACCAGCGTGCCCACAGCGCCGGCGGTGACGCCGTCGCCACCGCGAGCCTGCTGTCCTACTACCTCGACCGCTGCGAATTCGAGCCACCGTGGCGACCCGAGTTGTCCTCGGCCCGCGCGTACCCCTGGCCGACGGATTGGGGGATGTGGTCGGAGTTCCGGTTGCAGCCGCGCGGTTCGGTGAGTCAGCACCGCCCCGATGAGTGGCTCGCCCGGATCATCTCGTTGATGCCGCGCGCCGCCTCCCCGCAGGTCGATGCCTACCTGGCTGTGCTGGAAATGGCCATGCTGGACGGGTTTCTCTCCGAGAGCGAGAAGGACGACCTCGTGCACACCGCGACCAGCCTGCGGTTGAATCGCGGTCAGGTGCTGGATGTGCATGCGGGATACCTGCTGACGATGGCTCGAGTCGCGTGGCACGACGGGGTCGTCACCGACGACGAGCATGCCGAACTCGTCCAGGCCACCCGGATGCTCGGTCTGAGCCCGGCCGATCTCGACACCGCATTGTCGGATGCCGAGCGCTCACATCACGATGCCGGCATGACCGATGCGCTGATGCAGATGGTCGGACTCACCCTCAATCCCGGCGATCGCATTGCGTTCACCGGGGAGATGAAGCGTGAGCGCAGTGACTGGGAGGCGCTGGCACGCCGAGCCGGACTCGTCCCGGGTGGCGTGGCCAGGGCGACCCGACTGGTTGTCGCCGCCGACCCGAACAGCCTCAGCGGCAAGGCGGCCAAGGCCCGGGCGTACGGGATCCCGGTGATCACCGAGGACGCCTTCGCCAAGATCCTGGGCTCACTCGGCGGTTGACCCGTATTCGGCGAGCAGCACATCGCTGGCCTTCTCCGAGACCAGATAGACCGCCGAGGCGATGAAGAATCCGGGGATGTCGGGAAAAACCGAGGCGTCGACGACCCGCAGGCCGCGCACACCCCGCACCCGGAAGTCACCGTCGAGCACGGCCTCGGGGTCGTCGTCGCGGCCGATGCGTGCGGTTCCACAGGCATGGTGACCCCAGGCCTGGTCACGCACATACTCCGCCAGTCCGGCCCGGTCCTGCACCTGCTCACCGGGAAGCTCCTCGCGCGCGATCTGCACCTCGTCCAGGTGAGCCGCCACGTCCCGGGCGATCTCGATGCCGTCGACCACACCGTCGAGGTCGCGCTGCCAACCGGGGCTGCCCTCCTCGAAATAGCGGAAGCGGATCTCGGGGACCGCGCGCGGATCGGCCGAGCGCAGCGTGACGGTGCCGGCGCGGTTGTCGGTGTGCCCTTTCAACACCAGCAGGGAAAGCTGGTCGTGCCGGGCCACCGCGTCATGCGAATAGCCGGGATAGTAGCCGTGGAAATCGATCGGCAGCGAGAAGATGATCAGATCCGAGGCTTCCCCCGCGACCGAGGAGCGGGCGATGATGGCGGCCAGCGAACCGTTCGTCGAGTAGGGCCCACCGGCATCGTCCTGCCATTCGGAGAACAGCGCGTCACCGGATTGCCCGTCGGCCGGGATGTCCAGCGAGGAACCCGCGAAGATCGGATAATCCTTGCTCACTTGGAAATTGACCGACACCTCGTAGCGGTCATGCAGGTTCGCCCCGACCCCGGGCGCAGCCACCCGGGTCTCGATCCCGTGGCGGTCCAGCTCATCGGGTGGCCCGATACCCGACAGCATCAGCAGCTGCGGGGTGTTGTACGCCCCACCGGCCAGGATCACCTCGTGCCGGGCCCGGACGGTACGCCGCCGCGGCTCGGCCGGCGCCGAGTCGGCCGCGGGCGCTGCGGCGTACAGGCCCGGGCCGTCGAGATATTCCACCCCGACCGCCCGGTCGCCCTCGAAGAGCACCCGCGTGACCAGTGCGTCGAGCCGGATCTCCAACCGGTCCGGACGCATCCCGGTGACCTGTTGCAACCGCTCCCGGCTGCCGTTGCGGTGACCGTCACGGACAGCCACCGGGATGAACGTCATCCCCTCGAAATCCTGGGAAGTGTCCGCAGCATTGGGATCGCGGGGCAACGAGACCTCCTCGGGGATGCCGAAGCGGTCCCGCGCCGTGCGCTCCATCGCGCCGATGATGTCGAGGAACATCGGCTCCCGGCCACCGACCTTGGGATCGGCCCGGGTGGTGCCGAACCAACCGTCGAGACCGTGCCCCGCCTTCGCGTCCCGGGTCGCGGCATCGTCACCGGGCAACGGTTCGGCGTCGACGCCGCGCCACGCCTCCAGCCGGCGGAACAGGTTACGCATCGCCTCGGCACCCCAGCTCGGGTCGCCGGTCAGCTCGGCCAGGCGTTCCCAGTCGCTGGCGTGCGGATAGATGGTGACCATCGCACTCACCGCGGTGCTGCCACCCAGCGTCGAGCCCCGCGGATAGAGCACTCCCGGGCGATCTCCGACGCGCTGGGGATCGCTGACCAGCTTGGGATCGCGGGCCTGCTGGGCCGGATCGTCATAGTGCTGGACGAAGAAGTCCCAGCGCAGGTCGGCGTCCTCGCTGGCGTACGCCTGCATGATCGGAATCGAATAGTAGGGGCAGGCGTGATCGCCGCCCGCCTCGAGCACCAGCACCGAATGCCCGGCGAGTGCCAGGTTCGCCGCCAGCGGGCCGCCGCCGGCGCCGGAACCGACGACGATGAAGTCGAACTCTTCCGGCGCGTCCGTCGTCTGGTCGCTCATCGTCGCCTCAGCGGTGGATCAACGACATCCAGTTGTCCGGCACCCGGTTCGCGGGCGCCGGCGCCCCCTGGTCCTCCGGGTGACTGGTGGGCGGGGCGAGCTCGGGTCCGTCGCCGCCCTCCTGGGTGGTGAAGTCGTAGAACCAGTCCTCCCCCGGCTCGAAGCTGGCCATCACCGGATGCCCGGTCTTCTTGAAGTGAGCGGTGGCGTGCTGGGAGGGCGAGCTGTCACAGCAGCCGATGTGGCCGCAGGCGGCGCAGCGGCGCAGGTGCACCCACCAGCCGTCCGGGGTGGCCAGGCACTCGACACAGCCGGTACCGCTCGGCGGCACGCTCGGATCGATGGCGGGGATGTCTTTGTTGTCGCTCATGCACTCACGCTACGCGATCACCCCCGGCCCCCCGGGGCCACCCCGTCTCCGGTGCGGGGCGGCCCTCAGAAGTCCCGGCTGCCGCGTTGGCGTACCTTGCGAACCACCGTCCAGACGATCGCGAGTGCCAGCAGGACATAGATGGTGATCGTGATCGGCTCCGAGGCGAGCACCGACCAGTCGTTGTCCGAGTTCTGCATGGCGGCCCGCAACGAGGTCTCCGCGAGCGGGGCGAGAATGATGCCGATCATCACCGGCGCGAGCGGCACATCGTAACGGCGCATGCAGAACCCGACCAGGCCGAGGCCGATCATCAACCACAGATCGACGGTGGAGCTGCTCGCCGAGTAGACACCCAGGCAGGCGAAGACGGTGATCCCGGAATACAAGTAGGGCTTGGGAATCCGCAGCAGCTGGGCCCAGAGCGGGGCGAACGGCAGGTTCAACACCAGCAGCACGATCAGGCCGATGAACAGGCTCGCCAGCAGCGCCCAGACGACCTCACCGTTGCGTTCGAAGATCAGCGGGCCGGGCTGCATGCCGTACTGCTGGAATGCCGCCAGCATCAGCGCGGCGGTCGCGGAGGTCGGCAGGCCGAGGGCGAGCAGCGCACCCATCGCCGTGCCCGCGGTCGCGTTGCCGGCGGCCTCGGGTGCGGCGACGCCGCGGATGGCGCCCTTGCCGAACTCGGGATTCTCCGATCGCTTGTCGATATTGCGTTCCAGGCCGTAGGAGAGCAGCGTCGGCACCTCGGCGCCACCGGCGGGGATCACCCCGAACGGCAGCCCGATGGCGGTGCCCCGCAGCCAGGCGGGCAACGTCTTGCGGAACTCGCTCCGGGACAGGAACGGGCGCCCCTTGCTCTTGATCAGCGAGTTGTCATCGGCTTGGCCGACCCGGGAGGCGAGGTAGAGCACCTCTCCGAGGGCCAGGATCGAGACCGTGATCACCACGATGTGGATCCCGTCGAACAGCGCCGGTACGCCGGCGGTGAAGCGTTGCGTGCCGGTGATCTGGTCGATCCCGACGAAGGATAGCGTGATCCCGATCAGCAGTGCGCAGAGGCCGCGGATCGCGCTGTCGGAGACCACCGCCGAGATCGCGATGAAGGCGAAGACGGCCAGCGCCAGATATTGCGGCGGACCGAAACTGGTGGCGAGCCCGGCGAGCAGCGGCACGGTGAAGACCACCACCACGGTGGCCAGCAGGCCACCGATGAACGCGCCGATCGCGGAGGTCGCCAGCGCCTGCGGGGCGCGTCCGGACAGCGCCATCCGGTGGCCCTCGAAGGTGGAGGCGATCGCGGTGGAGTTGCCGGGGGTGTTCATCAGGATGCCGGAGATCGAATCACCGAACAGGCCACCGAAGTAGACCCCGGCGAACATGATCAGCGCCGCGATCGGTGACAGGGTGAACGTCATCGGCAGCAGCAGGGCGACGGCCATCGAGGAGCCCAGCCCGGGCAGGACCCCGACGGCGGTGCCGAGCAGTGCACCGAGGACCAGCCAGAGCAGATTCTCCAGGGTCAGCACCGCACCGAAACCGGCCAGCAGATCGGGCAGTTGTTCCATCACGACCCTCCCAGGAGCATGCCGACCGGCAGGCTGAGCCCGAGCAGCCCCGCGAAGACGAGCTGCACGATCGCCGAGAACGACAGGGCCAGCAGCGCGTTGAACAGGGGCCGGCGCGCGGCCCGATCCCCGAGCCCCAGCGCCATCGTCATGCCGAAGAACAGCACCGCACCCGACAGCAACCAGCCGATGGGCTCGAGGATCAGCGCGAAGACGACCAGGCTGGCGACCGCGATCCCCACGCTGCGCCAGTTGATCGGCGTCGGATGGGTGCTCTCCCCCGCGTGCTGGTCACCCGGATTCCGCAGGATGTCGATGGCATAGATCACCGCCAGCACGATGAGTCCGATGGCGGCGGCCCACGGCATCGCCGTCGGGCCGAGCAGTTCGTCACCCTCGACGACCTGCATGGTGAGCAGGCCGTAGATCAGATAACCCGCCGCCCCGAGCATCAGCAGCGGCATCACCAGCGCCCCATAACCGCGGCTGCTGCGGTCACCGTCGGCGGCGCGGTCAGCGCGGTCGGCCTCGGTCTGCTCGACCTTCGATGCCGGGCTCATGCCAACCCCAGATCACGCAGCAGGCCATCGATCCGGGCCTGTTCGTCGACCAGGAAGGCGCCGAACTGATCACCCGAGAGATAGGAGTCCTTCCAACGATTGCGTTCGACCGCCGACCGCCAGGCCGGGGTCGCGATCATCTCCTCGGTGATCCTGATCAACTCCGTTCGTTCCTCGGGGGTCACCCCGGGCGGTGCGACGATCCCGCGCCAGTTCACCAGATCGACCTCGGGGTATCCCAACTCGATCATCGTGGGAATGTCGGTGTTCGGCAGGCGTTCCGGGGCGACGACGGCCAGCGCGCGCAGGTCGCCACCCTCGAGCAGATCCCGGAAATCGTTGTAGCCGCTGATTCCGACGTCGACGGTGCCGGCCTGCGGGGACAGCAGGGACAGCGTCAGCTCACCGCCACCGCTGTACGCCGAGTAGACGATCCTGGCCGGATCGATGTCGGCGCTGCGGGCGAGCTGTGCCGCGACCATGTGGTCGATGCCGCCGGCCGAGCCGCCGCCGATCGGCAGTGCGGCCGGGTCCTCGCGCCACTTCCGCAACAGGTCGTCGAGCGTCTTGAACTCCGAATCGCGCGGGACGGCGATCACCTCGAAATCCTCGGCGAGCCGGGCGATCGGGGTCGTGTCAGCCAGCGTGAAGGTGGACTTGTTGCGGACGATGCTGCCCATCATCACGGTCCCGGTGACCATCACCGTGCCCGCATCACCGGTCAACCGTTCCAACTGGCTCAATCCGATCGTGCCGCCCGCGCCGGGCACGTTCACCACCTGCACGTTGTTGACCATCGCCGGCAGCTCGGTGCCGGAGTCGCCACCCGGGGTTCGCAGTGCTCGTTGGGTTTCCCGGGCCACCAGGTCCCAACCGCCACCGGCGGCCGCCGGCGCCACCACGGTCAACCGGGTCCGCAGGTCCGAGTTCTGGGCCGATCCCGCCGCCTGGGTCAGGGCTGCCGTCACCAACCCCATGGTCACAATGATTCCCACCGCCCAGCTGAGGACGCGGGGCACCCTGAAAGGGAGTTTCAACTCGACTCCTGTGTCGGATTCACGGTTTCACGGTTGGTGAATTGTGCCACGGACCGGCAACCCTGCCCAAGCCGGCGTGGTGCGCACGGTTATGCTTCACGGCCATGAGTGTGGTTGCGGTGGCCTACAACAGCAGTGACGCGGGGCGCGCCGCGCTCCGGTCCGGAATCGCCGAGGCGAAGCGGGACGGACGAGGACTGGTCGTGCTGCACGTCGTGGAGGACCTCAGCGCCGACGCGCGGGACCATGCCGAACGCGAGACCCGAGCCGCGGTGGACGCCGCCGGGGGTGATCCGGACCAGGTCCAGGTGGTGGTGGGTGCTCAGGGCATGGACCCGGCGGGCGCGCTGATCGATCAGGCGGTGCAGGCCGGTGCGGAACTGCTGGTGATCGGCGGCCGACATCGCAGCGCCGTCGGCAAACTGTTGATGGGCAGCACCGTGCAACGCATCCTGTTGGACGCCCCGATGCCGCTGCTGTTCGTCAAGCCCGACAACCGCTGACCACCCTGCACCCGATCGGAGCGGTCGGCCAGATTCGTCGTGCCGGTTGGGTTTCAGGCCACCCAGACGGTCTTCAGATTGCAGAACTCGCGGATGCCCTCCGCCGACAGTTCGCGGCCGTAGCCGGAGTGTTTGATGCCGCCGAAGGGCAGCTCCGGATAGGAGATGGTCATCCCGTTCACGAAGACCGCACCCGCCTCGATCCGGTGGACCGCCTGATCGATCTCGGCCTGGTCGGTGCTCCAGAACGCCGACCCGAGCCCGAAGTCGCTGTCGTTGGCGATCTCCAGCGCCGCCTCGAGTGAGTCCACCCGGTAGAGCGAGGCCACCGGCCCGAAGGCCTCCTCGGCGAACAATCGCATCTGATCGGTGATTCCGGCGATCACGGTCGGTTGATAGAACCAGCCCTCGGTGTCCGCGGGGCGGCCACCGCCGGTGAGGATGTCCGCACCCTTGTCGCGGGCGTCGTCGACGAGTTCCTCGATGTCGCGGCGGCCGCTCTCGGTGGCCAGCGGGCCGATCTCGGTGCCCGCCTCGACCGGATCACCGATGGTCAGCGCCGCCATCCGGGCGGCGAACTTCTCCGCGAAGTCGTCATAGATATCGGTGTGCACGATGAAGCGCTTCGCGTTGATGCAGGCCTGACCGTTGTTCGAGGTCCGGGCCTTCACCGCGATCTCCACCGCATCGTCCAGTTTCGCCGACGGCATCACGATGAAGGGATCGGAACCACCGAGTTCCAGCACCGCCTTCTTCAGCACGTCGCCAGCGGTGGCCGCGATCGATCGTCCGGCCCCCTCGGATCCGGTCAGCGTCACCGCGGCCACCCGCGGATCCCGGATCACCGCCTCGACCCGTTTGGAACCGATCAGCAGGGTCGAGAACGCTCCCTCGGGGAAACCGCCGCGGGTGAACAGCTCACCCAGATAGAGCGCTGACTGCGGAACATTCGAAGCATGCTTGAGAATTCCGACGTTTCCGGCCATCAGTGCCGGGGCCGCGAAGCGCACCACCTGCCAGATCGGGAAGTTCCAGGGCATCACCGCCAGCACCACGCCGAGCGGATCGAACTCGGTCCGCGCACCGGAGGCCGAGACCACCGACGGGTCGGCCAGCTCGGCCCCGGTCAGGAAGTCCCGCGCCTTGTCGGCATAGAAGCGCATCGCGTACGCCGACTTCGCGACCTCGGCCTTCGCCTGGGCCAGCGGCTTGCCCATCTCTGCGGTGATCATCGCCGCGACCTGCTCGGTCTCGGACTCCAGCAGGTCGGCGGTGGCACGCATCCAGTCCGCCCGCAGGTCCCAGCCGGCCGCCTCCAGAGCGTCGACCGCCGCCGCTGCGGCGTACAGCTTCTGCTCGACGACCTCGTCGGTGTCCTCCTCGAAGGCGGCGAGCTCCGCGCCGGTGGTCGGGTCAATACTGCGGATGGTGGCCATGGGTGGCTCCTTGGCTGGTTCGGTTCGGGATTCGTTGGGCGGGTCAGGTGAGGGACTCGGCGGGCACATCGCCGACCCGCTTGCCGAGCGCGAGCAGCGAGACGATCGTGACGATGAAGCAGGCACCGATGAAGATGGCAGCGGTGTAGGGGCGCCCGCCGGCCGCCGCGACCAGCGCCGCGGCGATCAGTGGCGTCGGGCCGGCGACGGCGGCGGCGTTGATCTCCTTGGCGACGGCGACACCGGAGAAGCGATACTCGACCGGGAACAGATTGGTGGTCACCGCACCGGCGCTGGCCTGGGTGGCGCCCCAGATCAGGCAGGAGGCGATGAACATCCCGATCGACACCAGCACGACGTTTCCGGTGGACAGCATCCAGAAGTAGGGGACGACGGCGACCACGCCGAAGACCATGATGCCGAGGTATTGCCGCTTGTAACCGATCCGGTCGGCGACCAGTCCCCAGATCGGGGTGGCCGCGCCACCGAGCAGCGCCGCCGTCACGGTGATCACCAGGGCCGTCGGCCGGTCCATGCCGACGGTCGTGGTGAGGTAGCCGAGGGCGAAGGTGATCACCACATAGGTGTTGGCGTTGTGGCCCGACCAGAGCAGGATGGCCAGCACCGCGCGCTTCGGGTCGGCGCGGAAGACCTCCGCCACGGGGGCGCTCTGTTCGACCTCGGATTCGTGCTTCTGCTGCGCAGCCACGTATTCCGGGGTCTCCTCGAGCCGCTTGCGGATGTAGAGCGCGAGCAGGAAGAGCACGCCCGACAGCAGGAACGGGATCCGCCAGGCGCCACCGAGCAGCACCTCCTGCGGCAGTGCCGAGACCGCCAGGAAGGCCAGCATCGCCAGCGCGCTGCCGATGCCCGAGGACATGTTGATGATGCTGGTGAAGAAGCCGCGTCGATGTTCGGGGGTGTATTCGGCGGCGACCGTGAGGGCACCGGAGAGTTCGGCCCCGGCGCCGAAGCCCTGCAGCGCCCGCAGCACGACCAGCAGGATCGGTGCCCAGACCCCGATCGTGGCGGCCGTCGGCAGCAGGCCCATGCCGACCGTGGCGACACCCATCAGCAGGATGGTGAGCAGCATCGCGGGGCGGCGGCCGTAGCGATCGCCGATGTGGGCGATCATCAGTCCACCGAGTGGGCGGATCAGGAAGCCCACCGCGAAGGTGGCCAGCGCCAACAGCAGTCCGCGGCCGGCGACCTGTCCGGGGAAGAACAGCGGGCTGATCACCAGGCCGGCGGCGACCCCATAGAGGGCGTAGTCGTACCACTCGATCACGGTGCCGAGCGTCGAGGCGAAGATCGCGCGGCGGGCGCCCGGGGTGATCCGTTGCCTCTCCGGGGCACCGGCCGGGCTGACTGGCATGCTGTCGGTGGTCATCCATTTTCCGTTTCGTCGTTGAAACTCGGGCGTGCTGCGGGTCAGATGAGGATGGTCAGCGGGTTCTCGATCCGCCGCTGGAAGGCACGCAACCACTCGGCTGCGACCGCGCCGTCGAGGACGCGATGGTCGGCCGAGAGGGTGACCGTCATCACGGTCGCGGCTTCCAGCTCACCCTGATCGTTGACCACCGGCATCCTGCGGGCCGCGCCCACGCCGAGGATTCCGGACTGGGGCGGGTTGAGGATCGCGCTGAACTCGGTGATCCCGTACATCCCCAGGTTGGAGACGGCGAAGCTGCCGCCCTCGAGCTCGTGCTGCTTGAGCTTCCCCGACCGCGCCCGCTCGGCCAGATCGACCACGGTCGCGCTCAGTTCCGAGAGCGGGGTGCGGGCGACATCGCGGGCCACCGGCGTGAGCAACCCCCCGTCGGTGGCCACCGCGACGGAGATGTCGGCCGCGTCGAACCGCCGGATGCTGTCGCCGTTCCAGATGGCGTTGGCCGCCGGGATCTCCGTCAGCGCCCCCGCGACCGCCTTGATGACGAAGTCGTTCACCGACAGCTTGCGCGGTGCCGCCTCGTTGAGCTGGGTACGCAGTGCGAGCAGGGCGTCGACGCGGCATTCGGCAACCATGTAGAAGTGCGGGACGGTCGACTTGCTCTCGGTGAGTCGCCGGGCGATGGTGCGCCGCATCCGATCCAGCGGCACGTCCTCGTGACCGGCACCGAGCGGGCTGGCCGCTGCTGCCGGTGGCGCCGCCGGAGCCGGGGTCTTCCGGGTCGGGGCTTCGTCCGTGTCGGTCTCGGGCGGGGTCGACAGGTGCTTCTCCAGGTCCCGTCGGGTGACCCGTTGATTCGGCCCGGTGCCGGGCACCGCGCGCAGGTCGATGTCCTGCTCCTTGGCGAGCCGGCGGACGAGCGGGCTGGCGAAGAGCCGGTCCCGGGCGGGCTGATCCTGCTGTGCCGGTGCGGAATCCGAGTCACCGGCCGCGTCGCCCACCGCGGTGCCGGCCGTGTCGGCGGCCGGTTGGGCCGCCCCCGTCGAGGTGCGCGACGCCGGTGCCCCGGCGGTGTCCGGCAACTCATCGGTGTCGGAGCCCGAGGGGGCCTCGAGCTGCTCGTTCTGCTGCTCGGTGACGTCCTTCGGTTCCGGTTCGTGCCGGGCATCGGCTCCGTCGGATTCCTCAGCACCGAGCAGGCCATCGACCGCGGACTCGTCCTCGCCCTGGGCGAGCAGCACCAGAATGGGGTCGCCGACCGCGACGGTATCGCCCTCGTCGGCGAGCAGGCGGCCGATCACCCCCGCGGACTCCGACTGGAACTCGACGTTGGCCTTGTCGGTCTCGATGTCGGCCAGCGGTTGCGCCTCGGCGATCGTGGTCCCCGGTGTCACCAGCCAGCTCTGGATCACCGCCTCGGTGGCACCGGCCAGGACCTCTGGCATGCGAATTATCTGGGCCATCTCAGCCTCCGAATCCTGCGCGCACCGTTTCCAGTGCGTCGACGATGTCATCGGTGCCGGCGATGCCGGCCTTCTCAAGGATCAGGGAAATGCTCGGTGAGGCCTCCCCGCCGGTCACCCGGGCAACGGGCTGGTCCAGCCAGTCGAAGTAACGGCGCTGGATCTCATCGGCCAGCCAGCCGCCGTAGGAGCTCCCCCGGTTGCCCTGTTCGACGATCAGCACGGCGTTGGTCTTCTTGATGCTCGCACCGATGGTGTCCCAGTCGATCGAGGCGGCGTCGAGCCAGCGCAGGTCGATCAGTTCGGCGTCCACGCCGGTCTGGTCGATCGCCTCGGCGGCCCGCCTGGTCATGGACAGGTAGCTGAGCACCGTGACGTCGTCCCCCTCGCGGACGACCGAGGCCGATCCCGGTGGGATCACCCAGTCGAGGTCCCCCTCGGGCAATTCTTCCTTGAGCCCGTAGAGATCGACGTGTTCGATCACCAGCACCGGATCCTGCAGCGCGAGCGCGGCGTTCATCAGGCCGACGTAGTCGGTGGCGGTCGAGGGGGCGACGATCCGCCAGCCCGGGTTGGCGGCGAAGATGCCGGCCGGGTCCATCGAGTGCTGGGACCCGTAGCCGGTGCCCATCGCGACCTTGGTACGCAGCACCAGCGGCATCGGGTTCTCACCGCCGAACATGTGCCGGGCTTTGCCGACCTGGTTGAAGACCTGGTCGGCGGCGACCCAGAGGAAGTCGGGATACATGAACTCGACGACCGGGCGGTAGCGGCCGTCCATCGCCAGGCCGCCGGCGAGTCCCATGAAGCCGTTCTCGCTGATCGGCGTACCCAGGATCCGGTCGGTGCCGTACTTCTTGACCAGGCCTTTGGTGGCGCCGTTGGTGCCGCCATTGAGTTTGTGCACGTCCTCGCCGAGGACCACGATCCTGGGATCGACCTCCATCCGCCGATCCATCACCTGCGCGACCGCGTCGACGAATTTGACCGAGCGTGTTCCGGTGGCGGCGGACTCCAGCTCCGGCAGGCCGTCGAGCTCGCTGGCGTCACCGCGGATGCCGACGTCGACGAAGCTGGGTTCGGGCCACAGTTCGGGGCGGATCCGGCGCTTGCCGGGGTTGTCCGGGTCGTCCTCGACGAGTTCGGCGATCGCCCTGTTCATCGCGGCCTGCGCGCGTTCGCGCAGCTCGGTGACCTCCTCGGTGGTGATCAGGTCCCGTTCGATCATCCTGGTGGCGACGAGATCCAGCGGGTCCCGGGCCTTCCACTCGGCTTCCTCCTCCTTGGTGCGGTAACCGAAGGCGCTGCCCGGGTAGGGGCCGTTCTGGTGGAAGAAGCGGTAGACCTCGGCCTCGATGATGGTCGGGCCGTCACCGCTGCGCATCCGCTCGGCCGCTTCCAGGGTGGCCAGATGCACCGCCAGCGGATCCATCCCGTCGACGCGCCAGGAGGGGATCCCGAATCCCTGTCCACGCACGGAGAATCGCGGATCGGCGGTGGCCTCATCGGCCCGGGTCGAGACCGCGTAGAGGTTGTTCTCGATGAAGAAGCAGGTCGGCAGCTGCCAGGCCGCGGCGAGGTTCATCGCCTCGAGCACGGAGCCGATCTGGGAGGCACCGTCACCGAGATAGTTGATCGTGAGGTCGGTGGTGCCGCTGTGCTTCTGAGCCCAGGCGTTGCCGGTCGCCATCGGGGCGCCGCCACCGACGATCGCGTTGGTGCCGAGGGCACCGGCGGCCATCCACTGCAGGTGCGGGGATCCGCCACGCCCGTTGCCGAAGCCCTGGGCGAGACCGAGGATCTCGGCGAGGGTCTGCTGCAGGACCGCCTGGATGTCGGGCGCATCGGCCTTGGCCGGTTCGATCACCCCGCCGGTGATGTGGTTGAGCGCCTTGGCCAGGAACTGATGGTGTCCGCGGTGGGAGCCGTTGATCCCGTCGCTGGTCCGCAGCCCGACGATCGAGCCGACGGCGCCGCCCTCCTGTCCGATGCTGGAGTGCGCGGGCCCGTGCACCAGGCTCTCACCGGCCAGCTCGAGCACCGACTCCTCGAAGGCTCGGATCAGATGCAGCTGGCTGAGCATCGTGCCGAGCAGTTCCGGGTCGGCGTCCTCCCAGTCCTGGTCGGTGGTCGACAGTTCGAACCAGTCGACCCCGGTCTGCAGTCGCTCCTTCTTGGGCATCCTTGCCACTCCCCTGTCGTCGGGCGGCCGGTGCGGCCGTGCGTACATCCACCGTAGATGCTGATTTGATCCAATGCAACCGCAGATAGGCGTATCAGTAGCGTAGAATGGGGCTGATCTGGTTACACTGGATACATTCATCGCCCGTCGACAGAGGAGTCGCACATGCCTGAAGGATCGCGGGGCATCCCCGGCCTGCGTGGTACCGACCACATCGGATTCAACGTTCCGGACATGGCGGCGGCCCATGAGTTCCTGGTCGACATCCTCGGTTGCGAACACATCTACGACCTGGCCGGCAAGCGGGCCGACGACGACTGGATGACCCGCCACCTGGGCGTACACCCGCGCACCGAGATCCGCGACATCCGCTTCTATCGGCTCGGCAATGGCGCGAACTTCGAGGTCTTCGTCTACCAGTCCGCCGACGACGACCCGGTACGGTTCCCGCGGAACAGTGATCCGGGTGGCTTCCATCTGGCCTTCTATGTCGATGATCTGGACCGCGCGGTGGATTTCCTGTGGGCCAACGATGTCGAGGTGATGGGTGATCCGGTGGCGAGCGCCCAGTCGGCCACGGGGCAGCGCTGGGTCTACTTCCGCGCTCCGTGGGGACTTCAGTTCGAGTTGGTCAGCTTCCCCGAGGGCAAGGCATACGAGAATGGGGCCGAACGGGTGCTCTGGCACCCCGCACATCCGCATCGATGAGAGAGGGCCACGCGTGACCACGACAGCGCAGCACGGAGCAACCGGAGCCCGGATCGCCGAGACCCTGCGGGCCGACATCCTGGCCGAGCGGTACGCCCCCGGCGAGCGGCTCCGTCCCGACGAGATCGCCGAGGCGTCCGGTGCGAGCCGACTGCCGGTCCGCGAGGCGCTGCGGATGCTCGAGGGCGAGGGCCTGATCACCCTGGTCGCCAACACCGGCGCCTGGGTCTCCAGCCTCAGCCCCGAGGAATACCAGGAGCTGTATCAGATGCGCGAGCGGCTCGAACCGCTGCTGCTGCGGCTCAATGTGCCCGCGCTGGGCGACGACCAGATCGACGAGCTGGAACGGCTGGCCGAGACCATGGAGCGCTCCGACGACGTGGAGACCTTCCTCGAGCTCGACCGGGCGTTCCACCTGTCCTGCCTGGAATCGGTGCCGACGATCGTGCTGCACGAGACCGTCGTCTCGCTGTGGAACCGCACCCAGCACTATCGCCGGCGCGCGACCCGGCTCTTCTACGAGGAGAACAACCGGGTCGTGCACCACGACCACTTCCTGATCGTGAACGCCATGCGGCAGCGCGACGCCGAGGAGGCGGAGCGGGTGCTGGCCGGCCACATCCGGCGCAGCCGGCTGCAACTGGCCAAGCACCCCGAGGTGTTCACCTCGAACTGAACCCGCGCGAGCCGCTCATCGAGCAGGCCGCCATGCCGCCGCGCCTCCACGGTCATCGAGTAGGCCGCCATGCCCAGCGAAGCGGAGCAATGGCAGCCGTGTCGAGATGAGCCACGTACGCCGGCTGAGCGAGCGCCAGCGAGTCGAAACCCCAGGACATGCGCCATCAGCAACTCCCACTCTGCGGCCCGAGTTGCACTCCGCGGACCGCATGCAGGCCGCTGAGTGAGAGTTGAGCCGCGAAGTGGGTGAGCCGGATCAGATCCCGCGCCCGGGCGGACCGGAGCTTGGCGGCACAGGAGCATTGCGCTGAAATGACTGCTTGCGCAGCTCCCGGAGCCGCTTACGCACCTTGGTGGGTGGCACCTTGGCCAGGTTCAACGGTGGATCCAGCTCCACGAGCACGACGGATTCAAGATCCTTCAGGGTCTGCACCTCCGGCACCGGAACCGTGACAACTCTCAGGTGGGCACTCATCCACGCCGTCAGTTGGGTTTCGTCGATCGAACCCTGTTCACTCCTCACCGCCAGGATCGCGCCAAGACTGCGCCGGAGTGTCGACGCCCGCTGCCGATGCCCCAGATGCATCCGGGTGATCCGCCGCCACAGCGTGTTCGACGAGGCGACGCCACCAACGTGGGACGCGCCCGCGAGGCCGACGTAGATGAGTCCAGGTTGGATAACGCAGTCCTGCCCCAGCCCGCTGACGAGTTCGCTGGCACCAACCTCGTCCACCCACCAGCTGTAGAGGCCGGGGACGCGCAACTCGGTGCCGGCTGCCGAGATCAGGTCCGGAACCGTGCTGGCGAGGGCTGTATTCCCAAGCCGGGCCAGCACATTCTCGACATCCGCTTTCGCAAGGTCGGCCATGCTCATTCCTACCGCATCATCCATCTCGATCCTCCGACGTGTACGCCTTGGTCCATGGGCGGTTTTCCGACTTCGTCAATCGGCACGGTGTGTACGGCTGGCGATCCGGACAGCTCGCCCGATCTGGTGCGCGAAGCTGTCCAATTCACCGGTTGAGTCAGCCGGGTGATGCGGACGCTGCCCGTCGGTAGTGGATCGAGACCGAGCGAGGGACACCCGACCGCCGGCTGAGCGAGCGAGGAACCCCCCGACCGTCGGTTGAGCGAGCGAGGAAAGAGCGAGTCGAAGCCAAGGTTGGACGTGCCAACGGGACTGCGCCGAACCACGTCCGACTCGACACGCTATGACCGTGCCGGGCTTCACTCCGACGGTGGATACGGCAGCAGGCTGCTGGCGTGTTCGTCGACGCGCAGGGCCTTGCCGATGGCGGGGAAGGCGCGCTGCGGGCAGGCCGGGCGTTCGCAGACCTTGCAGCCCATGCCGATCTCGGTGATCGCGGCATCGACCCCGAGTTCGAGCCCGTCGGAATAGACCAGCCGATGGGCATGGCGCAGTTCGCAGCCGAGACCGATCGCGAAGGTCTTGCCGGGGTCCCCGTAGCCGCCGGTCGAGCGGTGCACGGTGCGCGCCAACCAGAAATACTTCTTCCCATCCGGCAGTTCCGCGATCTGGGTGACGATCCGGCCGGGCGAACCGAACGCCTCATAGACCACCCAGAGCGGGCAGGACCCACCGACCCGGGAGAAGTGGAACGGGGTCGCCGACTGCCGCTTGGAGATGTTCCCGGCGCGGTCGACCCGCACGAACGCGAACGGCACCCCCCGCGTACCCCGCCGCTGCAGCGTCGACAGCCGATGGCACACGGTTTCGAAGCCCACATCGAAATGCGCCGACAACCGGCTGATGTCATAGCGGTAGCGTTCGGCGGCGCCCAGGAAGACCCGGTACGGCAGCACCAGCGCCCCGGCGAAGTAGTTGGCCAGTCCGATCCGTGCCAGTCGGCGACCCGTGCCACCGCTGAACGATCCCCCGTCGACCAGCGCGTCGATGCTCTGCCCCGCTTCCAGCATCGCCAGCTCCGAGGCCAGCCGGAACGCGGCCTGTCCCGGTCGCAGCGACGGGGACAGCTGGATCACCCCGCGTTCCGCATCGAAGCGGTGCTGATCGGCACCCAGCGACTCGGTCACCACCTCGATCCCGTGCCGCTCCCGCAGGCCGGTGGTCAACCCGTCACGAGCCTGGCCGGGGATCAGCCGCAGCTCGGCCGACAACCGTTCGGCGGCGACATCGAGTTCGGCGACGTGATTGTGTCGGCGATAGAACCAGTCGCGGATCTCCTCGTGCGGTTGTTGCGCGCTGGTCCGGTCCAGCCCCTGTTCGGCGACCAGGGTCGCGATGTTCTCCATCGCCTCGCGATAGCGGTGATGCAGGGAAACCAAGGTGCGTGCGACATCCGGCAACTGGGTGGTCAGCTCGTCGACCTGGAAACCGTCCAGGCTGCCCTCGACGGTGTCGTCGGCGAACACCTCGCGGACATCGGCGACCAGCCGGGCGGTGTCCTGCTCGGCGAAGAACTCCGCATCCACCCCGAAGTGCTCGGTGAGTCGGAGCAGCACCGGCATGGTCAACGGGCGCCCATTGTGTTCGAGCTGACTGACGTAGCTCGGCGAGATGTCCAGCAGCCGGGCCAGGTCGGCCTGGGACATCCCGCGGTCCTCGCGCAGCTTCCGCAGCCGCACCCCGGCTTTCATCCTCTGCACAGGCCCACGTTAACAATCTTCACACGAAGGGATCCAACGTGTACACGATGTGACACCACACGAGCATTGATTCAACACCTCGACCCAGCGACCCTGTTTGACAGCTGCACAAGCTTCACAGACCGGCATCAACGAGGAGTCCGATGATCGACCACACCGTTCGCACCTACCGCTCCGCCGAGCCGCTCCCCCGCGAGCAGCAACTGGCGTGGAAGCTGGCCGCCGTGGCGACCGACCCGGTGCCGGTGACCGCCGAGGTGACCGAGATGGTGATCAACCGGATCATCGACAACGCCGCCGTGGCCGCCGCCTCCCTCAGCCGTCGCCCGGTCCGCGCGGCCCGCGACCAGGCGGTCGCCCATCCGGGTACGCCGGGTGCGACCGTCTTCGGCATCACCGGGCGGTACGCCCCCGAGTGGGCGGCCTGGGCGAACGGTGTCGCGGTCCGCGAGCTTGACTACCACGACACCTTCCTGGCCGCGGAATACTCCCATCCCGGTGACAACATCCCGCCGATCCTCGCAGTGGCCCAGCACACCGGCCGCAACGGCGCCGACCTGGTGCGCGCCATCGCGGCCGGTTATGAACTCCAGGTCGACCTGGTACGCGGGATTTCCCTGCACCAGCACAAGATCGACCACATCGCCCATCTCGGTCCGTCGGTGGCCGGCGGCCTCGGCGCCCTGCTCGACCTGGACACCGAGATCGTCTACCAGGCGATCGGCCAGGCGCTGCACACCACGACCACCACGCGCCAGTCCCGCAAGGGTGAGATCTCCTCCTGGAAGGCGTACGCCCCCGCTTTCGCCGGCAAGACCGCCATCGAGGCCGTCGACCGGGCGATGCGCGGTGAGGGTGCGCCGAGCCCGATCTATGAGGGTGAGGATGGGGTGATCGCCTGGCTGCTGAGCGGCCCGGACGCCAGCTACACGGTGCCGCTGCCCGCGCCGGGTGAGGCGAAGCTGGCGATCCTGGACACCTACACCAAGGAGCACTCCGCCGAATACCAGAGCCAGGCGCTGATCGACCTGGCGCGGCGGCTGGGACCGCGGATCGGTGATCTGGACGAGGTCGCCAGCATCGTCATCCACACCAGCCACCACACCCACTACGTGATCGGTTCGGGTGCCGGGGACCCGCAGAAGTACGATCCGCAGGCGAGCCGGGAGACCCTGGACCACTCGATCCCCTACATCTTCGCGGTGGCGCTCGAGGACGGCCTGTGGCACCACGTCGATTCGTACGCCCCGGAGCGCGCGAACCGCCCGGCCACCGTCGCGCTCTGGCAGAAGATCACCACGGTCGAGGATCCCGAGTGGACCCGGCGCTACCACGAACCCGAGCCGGCCTTCGGCGGTCGGGTCGAGGTGACGATGAACGATGGCAGCACGATCACCGATGAGATCGCGGTCGCCGACGCGCATCCGGCGGGTGCCCGGCCCTTCGCCCGCGAGCAGTACGTGGCGAAGTTCCGCAATCTCACCGAGGGTGTCATCGCCCAGGCTGCCCAGGACCGGTTCCTGGACACCGTCACCCGGCTCCCCGAACTGAGCGCCGCCGAGGTGCACGAGCTCGCCCTGCCGGCGGGTATCGACCCGGCCCCGACCACCAAGGGGATCTTCTGATGCTGCAGGCCACCAGCACTCCCGCCGAGAAGCGCAGGAAGTTCCGTGCGGGACTGGAATCCGGTTCTCTGCAACGGTTTCCGGGCGCCTTCAGCCCGCTCAGTGCCAAGCTGATCGAGCGTCAGGGATTCGAGGGTGTCTACATCTCCGGCGCCGTGCTCTCGGCCGACCTCGGATTACCGGACATCGGCCTGACCTCGGTCACCGAAGTGGCGGGCCGCGCCCAGCAGATCGCCCGGATGACCGAGTTGCCGACCCTGGTCGACGCCGACACCGGCTTCGGGGAACCGATGAACGCGGCCCGCACCGTGCAGCTGCTGGAGGACGCCGGTGCTGCCGGGATGCACCTGGAGGATCAGGTGAATCCCAAGCGCTGTGGACATCTGGACGGCAAGGACGTGGTCGAGGCGGACATCGCGGTACGCCGGATCAAGGCCGCGGTGGCCGCGCGCCGCGATCCCGACTTCGTCATCGCAGCCCGCACCGATGCGGCCGCCGTCAACGGCCTCGACGACGCGATCGACCGCGCCAAGGCGTACGCCGATGCGGGGGCGGACCTGATCTTTCCCGAGGCGATGCGCGGACCGGCCGATTTCGAGGCGATGCGGGCCGCGCTGGACGTGCCGATCCTGGCCAACATGACCGAGTTCGGAAAGAGCGAACTGCTCGACGCACAGACCCTGGCCGACATCGGGGTGAATCTGGTGATCTATCCGGTCACCCTGCTCCGGCTCGCGATGAAGGCGGCCGAGAACGGGCTGCGCGCACTCGCCGACCAGGGCACCCAGCAGGGCCTGCTCGATGACATGCAGCACCGCCGCGAGCTCTACGAACTCCTCGACTACTCCGACTACAACGCCTTCGACGAGAACGTCTTCAACTTCCGCGTCTAGGTCCGTCCGACGCCCGACACACCGACAGACAAGGGGACCACCATGTCCACACCCACCATTCACAAAGGCCTGGCCGGCGTCGTCGTCGACACCACCGAGGTGTCGATGGTCAACCCGGATACCAACTCGCTCACCTATCGCGGTTACGCGGTGCAGGATCTCGCGGCACACTGCAGCTTCGAGCAGGTCGCGTATCTGCTCTGGCACGGTGAGCTGCCGACCCCGCAGCAGCTGGCCGAGCAGAACGAGGCCGAGCGCAGTCAGCGCGCCCTGTCCGCCGACCTGGCCGAGACCCTGCTCACCCTGCCGGACACCGCCCATCCGATGGACACCCTGCGTACCGCGGTGAGCATCCTGGGCGCGACCGATCCGACCGAGGACGTCAACACCGTGGAAGCCAACCAGCAAAAGGCATTGCGGCTGTTCGCGAAACTGCCGGCGGTGGTCGCACTGACCCAGCGTCGCCGGCATGGCCTGCGGCCGTTGACCCCGCGCGACGACCTCGGTTTTGCAGAGAACTTCCTCTACGTGACCCTGGGCGAGGTGCCCGAACCGGAGATCGTGCGCGCCTTCGAGACCTCCCTGGTGCTCTATGCCGAGCACAGCTTCAACGCCTCCACGTTCACCGCGCGGGTGGTGACCTCGACGCTGTCGGATCTCTACAGTGCCGTCACCGCGGCGATCGGTGCGTTGAAGGGCCCCCTGCACGGTGGTGCGAACGAGGCCGTGATGGAGATCTTCACCGAGATCGGCTCCGCCGACAAGGCCGAGGCCTGGCTGCAGCAGGCGCTCGCCGAGAAGCGCAAGATCATGGGTTTCGGGCATCGGGTCTACAAGAACGGCGACTCCCGGGTGCCGACGATGCGCCAGGCCCTGCAGGAGGTCGCCGAGCTGCGCAACGGCCAGCAGCTGCTCGACCTCTACGAGGCGCTGGCCAAGCCGATGTATGCGGCGAAGGGGCTGCACCCGAACCTCGACTACCCGGCCGGCCCGGCGTACCACCTGATGGGTTTCGACACCCCGGTGTTCACGCCGATCTTCGTCGCCGCGCGGATCACCGGCTGGACCGCGCACATCAACGAACAGCTCGCCGCGAACAGCCTGATCCGCCCGACCAGCGTCTACAGCGGTCCGGCGCAGCGGGCGGTCGCGGTCGCCTGAGCCGCGCTCGCACCGTCCCCGGCTGCCATGGTGGCAGCCGGGGAAACCGCGGTTGACGGTCGCTGAACTGTTCTGCACACCAGAAAGTTCTGTTCCTCTGTGCAGAAGATGCTCATCGTTGCCATACGGGCTCCATACCAAGGACCCGGGCAAGGAGATGACGCAGATGACATCCAACCGTGCGGACGAGGGCTCGCAGCCTGATCTGATTCCCGCAGCCGTCCAGGATCTGCTGGACCACGACTGGCGACTGCTGATCGCCGGAGAACTCACCCAGGCGGCATCGGGGCGGACCTTCGACCGGGTCAGCCCCTACACCGAGAGCGTGATCGCCCGCGTACCCGATGGGGACGCCGACGATGTCGATGCGGCGGTCGCGGCGGCGTACCAGGCCCGCGGTGTCTGGCAGGACACCCCGGCCACCGAACGCGCCCAGCTGGTCCGTCGGCTGGCCGATGTGATCGAGGCCCATGGCGAGGAGCTCGCCCTGCTCGACACGGTCGATGCCGGCTCACCGATCTCGAACTCCCGCACCGACGTCTCGGTCGCGGTGGCCCAGTTGCGGATGTTCGCAGGCCAGGCGCTCGAGCTGAAGGGATCCACCATCCCGGCCAGCAACGGCCTGCACCTGACGGTCCGTGAACCGATGGGTGTGGTCGCTCGGATCGTGCCCTACAACCATCCCCTGATGTTCGCCTGCAAGATCGGTGCACCGCTCGTGGCCGGCAATCCGACGATCCTCAAACCGCCGGAGGCGGCGCCGCTTTCCGCACTGCGGTTGGCAGAACTCGCCGCCGACATCTTCCCACCCGGGGTGCTGTCGGTCATCGTCGGCAACGGTCCGACCCTGCCCGATGCCCTCGTCCGGCACCGCCACGTCCGCCGGATCGGCTTCATCGGGTCCGAACCGACCGGCCGCGCGATCCAACGCGCCGCCGCCGAAACCGGGGTGAAGGAGGTCAGCCTCGAGCTGGGCGGCAAGAACGCGATGGTGGTCTTCTCCGATGCGGATCTGGACGCCGCCGCGGAGGGTGCGGTCTTCGGCATGAACTTCACCTGGTCCGGGCAGTCCTGCGGATCGAACTCCCGACTGCTGGTGCAGCGCGAGGTCCACGACGAACTGGTGCAGCGGATCGTGCGGATCATCGAGGCACGCCGGGTCGGCAGCCCGTTCGAGTCGGCGACCGAACAGGGCACGATGATCAACCAGACCCAGTACGACAAATCCCTGTCCTACATCGACATCGCGCGCACCGGTGGCGCCGAGGTCGCCACCGGCGGCGGCCGTCCCCAGGGGTTCGACCGGGGCCTGTTCGTCGCACCGACGGTGTTCACCGGGGTGCGCCCCGACATGCGGATCGCCCAGGAGGAGGTCTTCGGCCCGTTGCTGTCGGTCATCTCCTTCGACGACGAGGACGAGGCGGTGAAGATCGCCAACGGGGTCGCCTTCGGGCTGACCGCGAGCGTGTGGACCACCGACGTCAACCGGGCCTTCCGGATGGCGCGTGCCTTCGAGGCGGGATTCGTCTGGATCAACGGCTCGTCACGACACTTCCCCAATGTGCCCTTCGGCGGTGTCAAGGGCTCCGGCATCGGTCGCGAGGAGAGCCTGGAGGAACTGCTCTCCTACACCGAACTCAAGTCGATCAACGTCCTCTTCTGAGGACTGACGAACGGGAGATTGCACATGCCCTACGTGATAGGCATCGATACCGGTGGCACATTCACCGACGCCTTCGTCGCCGACCAGGACAACCGGCTGGCGGCGGCCAAAACCCCTTCCACACCGCCGAACTTCGCCGACGGTTTCCTGAATGCCATCGATGATCTGGCCGCCGAGCGCGGGATCAGCGTGGCGGACCTGTTGGGTGACACCGACTACATCGTGCACGGCACCACCTCGACGCTGAATTCGCTGGTCACCGGTGATGTCGCCGACGTCGGTCTGCTCACCACCAACGGGCACGCCGATTCGATCAGCATCATGAACCTGGAGGGTCGCTATGCCGGCCTCGGGCCGGATGACATCCAGAACATGGCGCGCACCAGCAAGCCGGTGACCCTGCTCCCCCGCCATCGGATCAAAGAGATCGATGAGCGCATCGATTACAAGGGTTCGGTGATCGCCCCACTCGATGAGGACGGGGTACGCCGGGCGGTCCGGGAACTGGTCGGTGACGGTGTGGAGGCGATCGCGGTCTCGCTGCTGTGGTCCTTCCGCAATCCGGTCCACGAGGAGCGGATCCGGGAGCTGATCCGCGAGGAGGCCCCGGAGTTGTATGTGGCGCTCTCCAGCGAGGTGAGTCCACGGATCCGTGAGTATGCCCGCAGTGTCACCACGATCATGAACACCCAGGTGGGGCCGCGGTTGGATGCCTATCTCGAACCGCTGGAGGCCGAGCTGCGGCGCCGCGGTCTCACTGGGGCCCTGCTGGTGATGCAGGGATCCGGTGGGTGCGTCGCCGCCAAGGACGCGCCGGCGCATGCCATCACCACCATCGGATCGGTGCTCACCGGCGGGGTGGTCGGCTGCACCAGAATGGCCACCGCCCTGGTCACCGACAAGGTCATCTCCACCGACATGGGTGGCACCACCTTCCTGGTCGGTCTGGTCGTCGACGGGAAACCGGTCACCACCACCAGCACCATTCTCAACCAGTACGCGATCAGCAGTCCGATGGTGGACGTGCACACCATCGGCGCGGGTGGTGGCGCCATCGCCTGGGTCGACCCGGGTGGCAACCTGCGCGTCGGACCGCGCAGCGCCGGCGCCCGGCCCGGACCCGCCTGTTACGGCGAGGGCGGCTGGGAGCCCACGGTCACCGACGCGGACCTGGTGCTCGGCATCATCAACCCCGACAATTTCCTTGCTGGCCGCAAGAAGTTGGATGTCCAGCTCGCCCGGGACGCGATCGACAAGCAGGTGGCCACTCCGCTGGGGATGTCGGTGGAGGACGCCGCCGCGGCGATCTATGCGATCCAGAACGCCCAGACCGCCGACCTGGTTCGCAAGGTGGTGGTCAACTCCGGCCAGGATCCGCGGGAGTTCACCCTCTATGCCTTCGGCGGTGCCGGCCCGATGCACTGCGCCAGCTACTCGGCCGACCTGGGTGTGAAGGAAGTCGTCGTGCCGCTCGGCTCCACCGCCGCGGTGTTCTCCGCCTACGGGCTCGCCGCCTCCGACATCGTGCTCACCGCGGAGCGATCTCAACCTGCGCCGATGCCGGTCGATGTCGAAACCGTCAACTCCGCCTTCGAGGAGCTGGAGGCGGAGTTGGAACAACGGCTGTCCGATCAGGGCCTGACGTTCTCCAGCATCGGTTACGAACGAGAGGCTGACATCCGCTACACGATGCAGCTGGCCGAGGTATCCACCCCGGTCCCCGGTGGGTCGCTGACCAGCGAGCAGATGGCGCAGGTCGCCAGCGACTTCGAGCAGCGCTACGAATCCCTCTACGGCAAGGGAACTGGGTTCCCGGATGCCGGCCTGCAGCTGATCACCTACCGGGTCCGGGCCACCGGCATCCTGCCGATCGCCCCCACCCTGCCGGACCACCCGGAGCCGGCCGACGCCGAACCGAAGTCCAGTGGCGTACGCGAGGTCTTCCTCGACATCCGCACCGGTCGCCAGCCGGCCACCATCTACGACTACCGGGCGCTGGGGACCGGACACCGGATCGCCGGACCTGCCGTGGTCGAGGCGCCCACCACCACTGTGGCCCTGCCCCCTGGTACGACCGCCGAGGTCGACCGGCTCGGCAACCTCGTCATCCGCTTCATCAATGCAGACGGGAAGGAATCCTGATGCCTGTCATCCCAGTCGCCGGCTCCGAACGATTCGCGGAATCCGGCCAGCCCCTGCCCGAGAGTGACCGATTCGGCGAGGTCGTGCTGCATCAGGTCGACGACCAGGCGGTCGCCGGCGTCGACCCGCTCACCTACGAGGTGATCCGGCACCGGCTGGTCGCCATCACCGACGACATGGGTGAGGCGGTGAAACGGATGTCCGGGTCGGTGGTGGTCACCGACTGCAACGACTTCGGCACCGGCATCATGGACGAGACCGGGGAGACCGTGCAGGTGGGGCTCTACAACATGCAGCTCGGCTCCGCCCTGGACATGGCGGTGCGGTGGACCCTGCAGCATCGCTCCAGCAATCCGGGGATCCGGCCCGGGGACCAGTTCCTGCTCAACGATCCGTGGGTCGGTGGCGGCCTGCATCAGAACGATGTCACCGTGCTGGCCCCGCTCTTCCACCAGGACAAGCTCTTCTGCTGGACCAGCGTCGTCGCCCACCAGGTCGATCTCGGCGGAGTCTCACCGGGCAGCTGGTCGGTCGAGGGACACGACGTGTTCTGGGAGTCGTTGCCGATCCCTCCGGTGAAGATGGTCGAGGGCGGGGTGCTGCGCTCGGACATGGAGGACATGTATCTGCGCCGCTCCCGGGTGCCTCGGCTGGTGGGGCTCGACCTGCGCGCCAAGATCGGCGCCAACAACGTCGCCCAGGATCGGCTCACCGCCCTGATCGACAGCTACGGCCCGGACACCGTAAAGGCCGTGATGAAGAAGATGATGAGTGACGCCGAGACGCAGCTGCGCACCAAGCTCACCGAGCTGCCGAACGGCACCTGGTCGGCCGTCGCGCACCAGGACGGCGCGCGGGCCGGAGACCGGGAGATCCACAAGATCGTCGTCGCCATGACCAAGCAGGACGACACCCTCACCTTCGACTTCACCGGCACCGACCCGCAGGTCGACGGCATCATCAACTGCACCTATGCCGGGTTGCGCGGCGGGATCCTGCCGATCCTGCTGACCATGCTGTGCCCGGACATGTCCTGGTCCCCCGGCGGCATCCTGCGCTGTGTCGATATCGTCAGCGAACCCGGCACGATCAACAACTGCACCTTTCCCGCCGGGATCGGCAAGGGCTCGGTCAACTCCGCCTGGGCGACCCAGAACGCCGTGTCCGAAACCGTTGCGCAACTGCTGAGCACCCATCCCGAGCTCTCCCGGTCGGCGATGAGCGTCTGTTCGGGCACCTTCGACCTGGCGCTGCTGGCCGGGGTCGACCAGCGCGGTCTCGGATTCGCCACCATGTTGTGCGATTCGATGGCCGGCGGGCTGGGCGCCAAGGTCGACGGCGACGGTGTCGACACCGGTGGTGAGAACTGCATCCCGATGGGGCGGATCGCCGATGTGGAGATCAACGAGTTCAGCTTCCCGATGCTCTACCTGTGGCGCCGCGAGGAGGTGGACTCCGGCGGGCCCGGCCGGTGGCGCGGCGGGGTCGGCGCCTCCAGCTGCTTCATCCCACACGACAGCCCGACCGAGGAGGTGCATCTGGTCGTCTCCGCCAACGGCAAGTCGGTGCCGATGGCACCGGGGATCGCCGGTGGCTATCCCGCCGCCACCCAGTGGGACGTGCTGGTCCGCGACAGCACCGCCCGGGAGCAGCTCGCCGAGGGCCGGATCCCCCAGTCCCTGACCGATCTCGGCGGCCGGGCGGACACGCTGCCACCACACCTCGAGACCGACCTGGCGGCCGGAGACGTCTATTTCACCCACTGGCAGGGCGGCGGTGGGGTCGGCGATCCACTGCACCGCGAACCCGACCGGGTGGCCGCCGATGTGCTGGCGGGAAAGGTGTCCGACACCGGTGCCCGCGAGGTCTACGGCGTCGTCCTCACCCGCGCCGGTCAACCCGACCTGGACGCCACCGAAACACTCAGACAGCAACTGCGTCGGCAGCGCGCCGGCGTCGAGGAAGGAGCGATCGGATGAACCTCGATGTCAATCTGGCGGCCGATGACGACACCGGCGCGGTCACCTGTCGGCACTGCGGAGCGACGGTCGGCGACTCGGTCACCGCACCGATGGAACACGCGCTGCGCAACGAACGGCCATCGGTCGCCGCCGGCCCCGGCGTACATGCCGACCCGGCTGCCTTCGTCGACCGGCCGATCCTGCTGCGGCAGGCATTCTGCCCCGGTTGCCTCACCCTTCTGGCCACCGAGATCGTCCCCGCCGGCGAACCCTCGTATCGAACCTGGAGCCTCACATGACCCAACGCCTCACCGACAAGATCGTCGTCGTCACCGGATCCGCCCAGGGCATCGGGGCGGCCTATGCCCGGCGGTTGTGCGCCGACGGTGCCACCGTCGTGCTCGCCGACCTGAAGCAGGAGGCCGTCGAGGCCACCGCCGCGGCCCTGACCGAATCCGGACCCGGCACCGCCACCGCCCTGCCGCTCGATGTCTCGGTCCGGGCCAGTTGCCAGGCCCTCGCCGACCAGCTGACCGCGGCGTACGGGAGGGTCGATGGGGTGGTCAACAATGCCGCGATCTTCTCCACGATTGAGATGAAGCCGTTCTGGGAGATCACCGACGCCGACTGGGACCAGCTGATGGCGGTCAACCTCCGCGGCCCCTGGCTGCTGATCTCCACCTTGCTGCCGCTGCTGCGGGCCGCCACGTCGGCGAGCGTGGTCAACATCGGTTCCGATGCGGTGCTGATGGGGCGACCTGGTTATCTGCACTATGTGGCCAGCAAGGGCGGGGTGCACGGGATGACGTATTCGATGGCCAAGGAGCTCGGCGAGTTCGGCATTCGGGTGAACACGCTGTCCCCCGGGCCGGTCTACACCGAGATCGATCGGGGCACGGTCACTCCGCAGCAGCGGGAGGCGATGCTCGCCGCGCAGGATCTGCATCGCCCGGCCGGCCCGGATGACATGACCGGGACCGCGTCCTTCCTGCTCAGTGACGATGCCGCCTATCTGACCGGACAGACCATCAGCGTGAACGGAGGGTTGATCCACCGATGAGCACCGACATTCGAGAGCTCGTGTCCCTGTCCTCAAGGATTCTCGGGACCAGCGACCAGGGCGACCTGATCTGGGGTCATTCCTCCGCCCGCGACCCCGAGGGGCGCGGTGTCTGGATGAAGGGATCGGGCTGGGGTCTGGAGGAGATCGTCCCCGAACGGGTCCAGCTCGTCAGCCCCGAGGGTGAGGTCCTCGACGGGAATGGCCCGCGACACAGCGAGTATCCGATCCACACCGAGATCATGGCCGCCCGCCCCGATGTCGGCGGGGTGGTGCACACCCATTCGCCGTACGCCGTCGCGCTCGCGGCGGCGGGCCAGGAGCTGCTGCCGGTCAGTCACGCCGCGAACTACTTCGTGCCGCCGCAGGTGCCCCGGTTCACCGAGACCGCTGACCTGATCCTGACCCGTGAGCTCGGTGCCAGCCTGGCCGGCACCCTCGGTGCGGCGAGTGCGGTCTTCCTGGTCAACCACGGCATCGTGACCGTGGGCCCCACCCTGGAGGCAGCCACCGTGGCCGCGGTGATTCTGGAGCGGGCGGCGTACCAGCAATGGCTCACGCGGGGCTTCGGCACCTGGCCGACGTGGTCGGACCCGGAGGAATCGCTGGCCAAACGCGAGCACATCTTCAACGATGCGGCGGTCACTCAGGTGTGGGACTACCTGGTCCGGACGCTGCCCGGTTGAACCGGTTGGTGCGCAGCAGCCCGAAGATCAGGGAGAGCAGTGCCGGGCCGGCGCTCCCCCACAGCAGCGGCAGCAACCCGGCGCCCTCGACAACCACGCCACCGAGGAAGGCACCGAGCGCGATGGAGGCGGTGAAGAAGCCGACATAGAGGCCGGTGACGTGCTCGACGCGATCCGGCGCGGCGGTGGTCATCCACAGCTGGCCGCCCACCGACAGGCCGCCATAGGCGACGCCCCAGAGGACCACCGCCAGGCCGGCGACCAGCGCGCCGGTACCGGCCAGGGCGAGGGTGGCGAGTGCGATCACGATGCCGGCGGCCAGCAGTAGCACCGTCGGCCGGGGCCGCCGGGCCGCGAGGGCGCCGGCGGCGAAGTTGCCGATCAGCCCGAAAACCCCGTAGAGCAACAGAAGCAGGGCGATGGTGTTCGCCGACAGCCGCGGCAGCTCTTCCAGCACCGGGCGGACATAGGTGTACGCGGCGAAGTGCGCGGTGACCAGCAGCACCACCACGATCAACCCGGTGACCACCTCGGGGCGGGCCAGTGATCGCGGCCCCGCATCGTCGGTGCCGTCCGTGGCCGCGGCCGGTCGCGGCAATCGTGGCAGCGCCAGAATCAGTGCGACGGCAAGGATTGCGGCCAGTGCGGTGAGGGTGGCGAAGGCGGCGCGCCAGCCGGCGGCGTTGCCGAGCAGGGTGCCCAGCGGTACGCCGAACACCGATGCCGCCGCGACACCGCCGACCGCCAGCGAGACGGCCCGGGCGCCGTGCACCGGTGCGACCAAGCGGCCCGCCACCGCGGCCGCCAGTCCCCAGACAGTGCCCATGCCGAGGCCGAGGACGACCCGGGCCAGCACCAGCGTGCCGAAGCCGCCGGCGAACGCGGTCAGCAGGTTGCCGACGGCGAGCACCACCATCGCCGCCGCCAGCACCAGCCGCCGATCCAACATCCCGAGCAGCCGAGGTACCAGCAGGGCGGTGACCGCGGACACCAGCCCGGTGACGGTCAGGCTGGAACCGGTCAGCCCGGCCGAGATGGCCAGCCCATCGGCCATCGGGGTGAGCAGTCCGACCGGCAGCATCTCGGAGGTGACGACCAGGAAGGTGGCCAGGCTCAGTACGCCGACGGCGATCCAGCCGGCGGTCGAGGTGCGCTCCGGGCGTACCGCCTGGGAGCTCGCTGCGGGAGAATCCATGCCGCCAGTCCAGCGCCGCGGCAGCGCGGGAACAACGCCGATCTGCTCAATGATCGATCAGTCCAGCTCATCGATCCGCGGGTTACGGTGGTGCCATGACCACGGTTTCGGCGACCATGCATCAGGCGCATCTGCAGCAGCTGGAGTGCCTGCTCACCCTGGCCGAGGAGCTGCATTTCGGCCGGACCGCGGATCGGCTCGGTTATTCGCAGTCGCGCGTCAGTCAGCTGATCGCCACCCTGGAGTCGCGGGTCGGTGCACGGCTGGTGGAGCGGACCAGCCGGCGGGTCGGCCTGACGCGGATCGGCGCGCAGTTCGTCACCGAGGTACGCCCGGCGTACCGGAGTCTCCAGCGCACCTTCGATCGGGCCCGGGAGCGGGCGATGCGCGGCGCCCTGGCGGAACTGCGGATCGGGTTCACCGGAATGGTGTACGAGGAGATCACCGGTACCTTCCGAGCGCTGCACCAGCAGCACGGGGTGGCCGTGCACACCCACGACCTGCCGCTGGGCTCACCGTTCACCGCGCTGCTCGACGGTGAGGTGGATGCCGTGATCGCCGAGTTGCCGGTGCATGAGCCGGAGCTGACCGTCGGATTCCGTTTCCCGGCACAGGACCAGTTCGTCCTGGTGCATGCCGACCATGGGTTGGCCGACCGGGATTCGCTGGAGGTCGAGGAACTGGCCGGGTTCGATCTGCTGCATCGGATCGGGGATGCGCCGCACTACTGGAAGGCGGCACGGACACCCCCGGCGACGCCGGCCGGGGTAGCGATCCTTTCCACCGCGGGAATCACCAGCATCCAGCAGGGGTTGGCGCTGGCCGCCTCCGGTGAACACGCGATGCTGGTCTGCCGGCCGCTCGTCGAGCATCATGCCCGCGCCGACCTGCGGGCCCTCCCGGTACGCGGGTTGGAGGCGACCAGTCAGCTGGGGTTGATCTGGCGCAGTGATCATCGGACCCTGGCGCTCACCGCGCTCGCTGAACTGCTCGTCGATGCCGAGTTGAATTGATTCGTGCCGCGGTCCACGTCACGATCAGCTTTCCGCTCGGGCGATCCGGAGGTAGCGGGGATCCTCCCCCGCGAAGGCACGTGGACCCCACTTGGCCAACACCGTCGCCAGCACCTGGCGACCGTTGTCGCTGCCTGCTTCGAAACGGAGTACGCCGAGCAGCAGATCGGTTTCCGAGGTGGGTTCACCGCGGTACGCCTCCAAGGCTCGCAGCAGCCACTGCTGCGCCTGCGGGTACTCCCCGCGAGCGATCGCGATCCGGGTGGCGAGGACCGAACCGACCTGCGACAGGTAACTCGGCCGGGTCCGCGGCTCGGGCATCGCATCCCAGATCTGCTGCCAGCGGTGCGCTGCCTCATCGGTCTGCCCGCTGAGGTACTCCTCCTCGCAGATCTCGAGTTCGGCCTCGAGACGTTCGGTGTCCGCGTCCATGGCACGCCCCCGATGTCAGCTACGCAACTCAGAGCAAGGAGTGTATGGCCATGTCGGGCCAAGGTCGTGCGGTGGTGGACGCGGGTGGATTCAAGCCGAACACCTGGCAGCGGTTCGAGCGGCTCGGTTCCGCGTGGGAGCAGGCGAAACTCGGGGTTGGCGACGAGCCGCAAGGTGCCGTCGAGGACGAGCCCGGAGTCGTAGTGAACCCTAGGAGACGAGCTAGAACACCGCTGACGGACAGCCAAGTGGACGCTATTGGAACTGCCCGAGCGAACGGCGAGAGCGTCGTGTCTATCTCTCGGCGGTTCGACGTGCACCGGATGACGGTGTGGACTCACACGAAGCGCCCGTGACGGAGAAGAGCCGGCCGTGCTCAGCTCGTGTCGACAACAGTGCTGACAGGCCGTCGTGACCGGGGGTGCGCCCACCGTTCTTGGGTCACACTATCTCATGACGGACTTGCATAAGGTTGCTGAATCTAGTGGTATCATGAGTAATCATGAGCGACTCGTATGATGAGTACCTCACCATCGCCCAGGCCGCTGCGTACGTGGGCGTGTCGGCGGCCACGTTGCGGCGGTGGGACGCTGCGGGCACGCTCACCGCCGTCCGTCGCCCAGGCAGCCAGTACCGCTTCTATCGCATCGCCGACCTGGAGCCGTTCCGCCTCGAATACAACACCGCCGAGAAGGCCAAGGACGTGGTCGCCGGCTTCTTCGACGCCGCGGAGGCCGCGATCGACGGCAACCCGCAACTGCGCGAGCCTCAGAAGGAGGCCTACGAGGCTGCCGCGGAGCACTTCGCTCGGAAGACGACGCCGGCGATCATCCAGCTGCCGGTCGGCTGCGGCAAGACGGGCGTCGCGGCGATTCTCCCCTTCAGCCTCTCTCACAAGCGGACGCTCATCATCGCGCCGAACACCACCATCCGGCAGGGTCTCTACGCCGACCTGAACATCTCGAACGCCTCCTGCTTCTGGAAGAAGGCAGGCGTCCTCGACTCCTTCACGTCCGGGCCGTTCACAGCGCTGGTCGACGGCCCCAAGGCCAACATGGACGACTGCGTGAACAGCCACATCGTCGTCGCCAACATCCAGCAGCTCGCCAGCAGCGCCGACCGCTGGCTGTCACAGTTCCCAAGCGACTTCTTCGACCTCGTCATCATCGACGAGGGCCACCACGTCGCCGCCGAGAGCTGGCAGAAGGTCGTGCGGTCGTTCCCCCAGGCGCGCTTCATCAGCCTGACTGCGACACCCTTCCGCGCCGACAACAAGGAGCTGCTCGGTGAGCTGATCTACCGCTACCCCTTCGCCCGAGCCATGCTCAACGGCTACATCAAGCACATCGTCTCCGCCTCAGCACATCCAGCCGAGATCACCTTCACCGCGCGCGGCGAAAGCGACACCTACACGCTGGAGCAGATCCTCGAACTGAAGGAGGAGGCCTGGTTCCGTCGCGGCGTCGCACTCTCGGATGAGTGCAACCGCCACATCGCCGAGAAGGCAGTGGAGAAGCTCCAGTCGCTCCGGGCGGCGACTGGCTTCCCTCACCAGATCGCCGCGTCAGCGATGTCGATCGACCACGCCGATCAAGTGCGGGCGATCTTCCAGGAGATGGGGCTGCAAGCCGAGACCATCCACAGCAATCTCGCTGACGACCGGAAGGCCGCGGTGCTGGCCAAGCTCCGCAACAACCAGATCGACGTCATCGTCCAGGTGGCCATGCTCGGCGAGGGATTCGACCACCCTCCCCTGAGCGTGGCAGCCATCTTCCGCCCCTACCGCTCGCTGTCGCCCTACATCCAGTTCGTCGGCCGCGTGATGCGCACCGTCGAACTGAACGACCCGAACAGCCCCAACAACCAGGGCTACGTCGTCTCCCACGTCGGCCTCAACAACGAAGAGCAGTGGGACGAGTTCCGCGACCTCGACACCCAGGACCAGCAGATCGTCCGGGGCTGGGCTCGTGGAGAAGGAGCCGACTCGACCGGACGAAACGGCAACGGCGATCCCGAGCAGGCCGCACAACGCTTCGACGAGCCTGTGGCACAGGACGAACTCCTCAGCCACTTCGTCAACCGCTCGTTCCTGGACCCCAACGACAACCAGGTCATCGAGGAGATGTTGGACGCCAAGGGACCGGGTGGCTTCTCCTTCCGAGAACTCGGCATCACCGCGGACGCGCTCCGGGCACAGTTGGCTCACCGCAAGGAGCACGAAGAAGAACCTGCCGACTCGATACCTGTCCAGCCGCAGGTCAGGCGGCAGACGCTGCGCAGCCGGCTCGACAGCCGCTCAAAATCGATCCATCAGCGCATCCTCGCCGACCTCGGCCTGCCCCGCGCCGGCTTCGACGTAAGCCGAGCGATCAAGGGAGCCCGCGGCAACAACGCCGACGCTCTTTACGCCCTGCTGAACCGGGAGATCAACACGTTCGCCGGGCAGGGAAAGAAGAGTCGAGACAAGTGGACACTCGACCAGCTGCAAGCCGCCTACGACTCGCTCGACGAGATCGGAGACCAGGTGGCCGACACGATCAAGACAGCGATCGAGGAGTGAACCGATGGCCGCGGTGAAGAACATCCTGAAGCACGTCAGCGCAGAGGTAGCGGGGCGGCGACGCAAGTGCTACCGAAAGAAGACCCACGTGATCCTCAAGGGCGACCCGTGCCTCGTCGTCCGAGACGGACCGCAGAACCAAACCACCTACTGCACCGTCTGCGCATCCGAGATCTTGACAAAGGCGAACGGAGCACTCGCCGACCTTCACACGCACTTCACAGCGCCTCACGACGCGGCTCCGCAGGCATGACGGCAGCCGCGTACCCGCTCCCGACTCGTTCCACGGTGCGTCAGCTATACGGGTCTGCATTCCGGTGCGCGCATCCAGAGTGCAGCCGACCTTTGTACAAGCTCTCGGACGACACGGGTGACCGAGTGCTGAACAGTCGAGTCGCGCACATCCACGCACGGCGGCAGGGCGGACCACGGTGGCTCGAGATGCCTGCCGAGGAGAACCGGGCCTTCGACAACCTCGTTCTGCTGTGCATCGAGCACTCCTGCGAGATCGACGAGACGCCGGACTTGTTCCCGGCCGAGATGCTTCGCGAGTGGAAGGCAGCGCAGATCGCAGAGTACGACCGTCTCCAACGCAGCTGGCCGATCAACGACGATGAGGCAACTGAGGTGCTCGTCGCGTCAGAGTCGTTTGACGCCCTGCATGCACCGTCAACGGTCGAGCTGGTGCGACGGGTGGAGGCACTTCGACTCGCGGCTGAGCGGACTCGCGCCGTCGTACGGTCGTGGGCTCGGGGTTGGCAGCAACTGCGAGAGCAAACGCGAAGATCCTTCAACGCATGGGATGACGACGGCAATCCGGTGTATGTCGAGCCGTCGGAGATGGAAGCCCGTCCGATGCGAGAGGGCATTCAGTCGGCGCTGGCGGCAGCGCTCGATGAAGTGGGGCCTGCGGCGGAAGCGGCTCGAATCGAACTTGCTGCGGTCCGAGTGACAGGTAGGCAGATTGCTCCCTGGTGCGACGCTCTGGAACGTGCGATCACGGACCTGATCGACACGGCCTCGACCTGGACGGGACGCTCTGAACCGGCGTCGGACACAGCATTCGATAACGCACTGGGGGAACTCCAGCGATCGGTCACCGATCTCGTGCGCGCCTCGCGTGGCGAACAAGTCGAAGTGCCCGAGCCTCCACCGGTCGCTAGCGAGCCCGAGAAGGTGGATCCCCTGGCGGAGCACCGGCAACTCCTCGATGAAGCCCGCCCGTTCCATCGAGTCCGCCACCGTCCGTACAACCCCGAACTCCGCAAGCGTGTCGCAGCAGCCACTGGCAAAGCCGCAGCGATCCCACCGACCCCGCACTTCCTCGGGATCGGTCTTGACACCACTGCCGCTCTCGCGATTGCGGTGGCGGGCAACGCAACCGAGGATGAGCAACTCGACCTTGCGGAACAGGATCGACAGCGGCTTCCAATCTGTGCCGCGGTCGCACTACTGCAAGAGGCCAGTCGCCGTAGCGACGAGCAGGATGCTCCTGCCGTTCCCGCACGTGAGAACCTGCGCCGCCTGTGGTCAGAAACGGACTGGGCGAGCGCGGCCTCGTGGGTCGGCAACGACGTGAACGGCCAGTCGATGATGTGGGCTTTCGCTCACGCGACCTCAGAAGCGGAAGTACATGATCGCTTGGCACATGCGCTAGAGACTGCCCCTCAGTTGCTGCCGTCTCTTGTCGTCTCCTGCGCCGGCTGGGTAGAGCAGCTCGACTCTCAGACGTGGAACTTCATCGGATTCGATCGCACCTATCGCGACCTTCCCCCCTGGCTACCCGTCAAGGTCATCAGGACGCTGGCAGCGGATGTACTTGCGGTCGACCAGGGCCTTGATGACGCGGACGTACTGAACGCGCTTCTGCGGCACGCCCTCAGCGACGTGGAGTAACCGTCAAATGGACCCCGTTGCGCGACCGACGCGCCACCAACGCATGAGCGTCGATGCTCAGCACATGCTCGCACTGGGCGAGTCGGGGCGGTATGAGTTCAAGCGGGACGCAGAAGCCGTCTCCCCCAAGGTCTTGGCCGCTTTGGCCAACTGGGTCGCGCTCGACCCGACCCGAGAAGTCGCCCACCTCCTTGTCGGCGTCGATGAGGTAGAGGATGCCAAGACCGGGCTGGTGTATGGGGTGCCGTGTGGCCTGCCGAAGGGCCTCGACAGGGCAGTCGCACGTATCCAGGACATCGCAAGTAGGACCCGACCCATCCCTGTCGAGGTCTTCATCATCGAGGAGGCGGTAGACGAGGAGGTCCCGTTCCTTCGTGTCGAGGTTGGGCCGACCATGCCACCGCATTTCGATGACGAAGGGCGACGACAGACCCGACAAGGACGGTCCACGCGAGCGCTCACCGACGACGAACTGCTCCGCATCTACCTCGACAGGGAGGCTGGCAGTTTCGCCGCGAGGTTCCGGCAAACAACCACAGAGCTTCAGTCGGCCGTGGGCGCCGTCGGTAATCAGGTCGACCAAATCGCTGCGGGCATCGAGAAGCACATCGCCGAGCCGATCACTCGCATCACTGTGACTGCGGAGGAGGCTGTGGACGCTGCGCATTCTGCCGCCTCGGCAGCCGACTCGGCCAACGCCGCCGCCGACACAGCGTCGTACGAGGTGGAACACGTCCAACGGCTGGTGCGGGATCTCCAGGAGGTCGTGAACGACCTCGATGACGAGTCACACCAGAATCTGGTGCATCGGGTGGCACAGGTTCGCCGAAAGGTGTGGTGGAACTTCACGATCGATACCTTCGAGCACACGTCTGCGCGGGCCAGCAAACTTACCGACCAACTCCTGGAACTGCTAGCCAGGGACGTCTCGGTCGATCCCGCCCGCAACAGCTGGGAGCTCGCCGTCTGGCATGACCTGCTTGGTGATCGCCGGGCGCAGCGCCGCTCACGTGGAACGCAGAAATGGTGGGGCGAGGTGATCGCGGAGGTGCAGGGCTTCCTGAAGAGTCCCGCGTACGCCGCGCCCGACCTGCCCGACCTGCGAGCGGCGATTCAGGCGGACATCGACCACGAGGTAGACGATCCCGAGAGCGTGACGAACCAGTTCCGTGCCCTCTTGGACGATGACTAGCCCGTCGCGCCGAACAGAACTGTCGGACGCCCGATCCAGCCTCGTATGGGAGCCAGAGGCAATCATGTCAGGTCGGCCGCAGGAAGCATTGCGCACCGCTGCGGATGCTATAGGTCTTGCTCGATAGGGCCTTCGAGCATCGGTGCCGGGCCGCTTCGGGTGATGCGGAACCGCGTGGTGCTGTCGTTGATCGGTTCGACGGTGGCGGGGTCGTACGGGGCGAGGGTGCCGTCTGCGGTGACGATGTGGTCGCCGTGCCGTGCGCCGGCGGCGAGGAGGATGGTGCCTTCGATGTCGGCGGCTGGCCAGCGGACGGGGTTGAGGTGCCCGGTCACGTCGAGGAAGCCACCGTGTGTGACTTTGGGGACGGCGCGGATGTCGCCGGAGGCGTAGCAGGCTCCGCCGCTGTCGACGACGAGGCGCTGGCGGACGATCCCGGCGGCGTGGAGCGTGCCGGCTCCGCCTGCTGGTCGACTGCGCCACCCTCTACGCCCGCACCAACGCCCACGGCAAGCGGCTCGCCAACCAAGCCCTCACCAACGGCATCAACATCAGCGAAGACAAAAGGGCGACGCTCCGACTCGCTGAGCCCTTCGCCGCCCTCGCACCAGCACCGGATTCGACCGATGTCAGGTGTTCTAGTACGTCTTCAATTGTGGAGCTAAGGGGATTCGAACCCCTGACCTTCTCATTGCGAACGAGACGCGCTACCAACTGCGCCATAGCCCCATGCTCTGTGAGCCCATCCAGACTAGCACCGACCCCGCGATGGGTGAAATCGCCTTCCCTGCCCCGGGGTGACGTGCACTGGGACATGCAGTAGTCGCGGAGTTCCATGATCAAACCCAGTGGGACTGGGTTTGGCTGAGGCCGGGTTTCGGGTACTGCATGTCCCAGCGTTCGGGCGGCTGGTTCATCTGGACACGGCCGCCATTGCTCCGCTGCGCTCCCCATGGCGCCTACTCGATGAACGGTAGGCAGCTGCGCGCATAGGCTGGCGATATGGCGAACAACCAACTGACCCTGCGAGACGCCGACGATGTCCAGACCGCGCCGGTGGTGGCGCTGGGCCTGATCGGCGGTTATCTGGTGGCCCGCGAATCGGGGATCCGCGCGCTCGGCGGCGTGGTGCTCGGTGGGCTCGGACTGTTGGCCGGTCGGACCTGGCTGGCGCGTCGTGGGCCGGCTGTGGCGGCCGGCCTCGGCGCCGGCTATCTGCTGGCCTTCGGAGCCTCGCATCCGCTGGCCAAGAAGATCGGGGCCTGGCCGTCTGTGCTCACCGTGACCGCGGCTGCCGCCGGGGCCGCATACGTGGTCAGCGACCGCGACTGACGGGGTTTCGACTCGCTGCGCTCGCTCAACCGCCGTTGGGATGGGCGCTGCGCTCGCTCAACCGCCGTCGACTCACTCGCCGACCGCGCGCGGGCGGGGGCGCTGCTCCTCGGCCTCGACGACGGCGGCGACCTCGGCGCCCGGGCCGTCGGCGGTGACCGGGGGCTCACTGGCCGAGACCGGAGCCGCCAGGTCGATGGTGCGCACGGTGCGCGGTGCGACCGGCGCCTGCACATAGGTGGGCCGGGTCACCGGCAGCGGATCCCAGAGCGTCCCCGGCGCCCCCTCGGGCGCGTCGATCTCCACCCGGTTCACCGAACCGGAGTCCTTGCCGGACATCGCCTTGGCGAGTTCCTCGCGGCTGATCCGGACCGTGTCCTCCTCATCGCCGCGCTCGATACGAGCCAGCCGGGCCTCGAACCCCTGATGCATCGCTCGCACGCTGACCCGGGCGATCGCGACGAAGGCTGCGATCAGCACCACCGGGATCGTCACGCTCCACCACGGCGTACGCCCGATCGCGCTCAGCACGATCAGCGTGACCAGGCCCAATCCCAACACACCAAGGACATTTCGCCGCCGGGCCGCCATCCGCTTCTCGGTCCGGCAGATCTCGGTGACCGCCGCACGCCGGGTCAACGGCGTCGAGATCTGCACATCGTCGATCGGATTCAGGTCCTGGTCCACCGCCGGCGCCGAGCCGTCGCGGATGATCTGCACCGAATCGGAGAACCGGGATTCTGGGTCGCTGACCGGCCGCGCCGGCTGCTGGTTGCGGCGCAGGTACATCGGCACCAGATACGCCAGCCAGGCCACCACGATCGCACCGAAGATCAGCCCCGTCGTTCCCACGAGGCAGACGCTACGCAAGCAGCCGTCCCAACGCGCTGACCCGAACCGGAGTGTCGTCACATCCGTTGCGGACAAGCCCAAATCGACTCATGTTTGATGGCAGGACCGAAGGTGAGGAGTCCAGATGGCGCAGGTCGTAGGGAGTGGCGCCGCCGACTACTCGATGAACGTCAGGTCGCGGTGCTGCTCTGCTCCCAGCGGTGCACCAGGCCCTCACCGACCTCGTCGGCGTTCAGTGCGAACACCTCGTGATCCCGCCAACCGCCGTTGATGTGCAGATAACCCGGCCGCAACCCCTCGTATCGGAAGCCGAGTTTTTCCACCACCCGCAGGGACTTCCCGTTCTCGGGGCGGATCGCGACCTCCATCCGATGCAACCCCATCCCGAAGAAGCAGTAGTCGGTGGCCATCGCCACCGCCGTCGGGACGATGCCGCGGCCGGCCAGCCGCTGGTCGACCCAGTAACCGATCTGGGCGAAGTTGGCCGAGCCGCGGGTGATCCCCGAGACCGTCACCTGGCCGGCGAGCACCCCTTTGGCGTTCGGGTCCTCCCCCAGCGACTCGTCCCAGACCAGCAGCCAGGGCAGCATCCGGCCCTGCCGCGCCTGGTGGTTGAGCAGGCGTACCAGCGACCCGAAGCTCGGCGGGCCCGGTTCGCCACCGGGCGGCACGGTCGCCTCCCAGGGCAGCAGCCAGTCCCGATTGACCCGGCGTACCGACTCCCACGCGGCCCGGTCCCGCACCCGCATCGGCCGCAACCGGACCCCGCCGTGCTGCAGGGTCACCGGCCAGCGGTGCGAACCCTGGCGGCTGATCTCGGTGCGGAAACGATTGGCCATCTCAGTGATCGCCACCTCGGAGCTGGGAGACCGCGTGCGGCAGGATCGGCGCCAGGACTTCCATCGCATCGCGTACGCCGCCGCTCGACCCGGGCAGGTTGATCACCAGGGTGCGACCGGCCACCCCGGCCAGCCCCCGGCTCAGCAGTGCGGTCGGGATTCCCTTGTCCACACCGAAACGGGCGATCGCCGCCGGGATCTGCGGCACTTCGTAGTCCAGCAGCGGCGCGGTCTGCTGCGGGGTGACATCGGTCGGGGTGATCCCGGTACCGCCGCTGGTCAGCACCACATCGTGCTCCCCGATCGCGGCCCGAAGGGCCTCCCCCACGGCGTCCCCATCGGGTACGACGACGACCTCGGAGACCTGGAATCCCAGCCCGGACAGGGATTCGCTGAGGATCGGGCCCGACTTGTCCGGATAGACACCGGTCGCCGCCCGGGTGGAGGCGACGACCACGCAGGCTCGGCCCAGGTCAGTCACGACGCCAGTCCCCACTGCGACCGCCGGACTTGGCGGTGACCCGGATGTCGGAGATCACCGCACGCTTGTCGACCGCCTTGACCATGTCGACCAGCGCGAGACCGGCGACCGAGACCGCGGTCAACGCCTCCATCTCCACCCCGGTGCGCTCATTGGTACGCACGGTCGCGGTCAACTCGACCCCCTCGTCGACGATCTCGACGCCGACCTCGACACCGGAGACCACCAGCGGATGGCACAGCGGGATCAGTTCGGGGGTCTTCTTGGCGCCCATGATGCCCGCGATCCGTGCCACGGCAAGAGCATCGCCCTTGGGGATGTCCCCCGAGCGCAGCAGTGCCACGCACTCGGCCGACAGCAGTACGCGGCCGGCGGCGGTCGCGGTACGGACCGTCACCTGCTTGGCGGAGACATCCACCATCCGGGCGTTGCCGGCGGCATCCAGGTGGGTGAGGGCGGGGTCAGTCATCGGTCAGCATCCAGGTGGTGACGGTCTGGCCGGCGGGGACCACCTCGGTGCCGGGTTCGAGGACGACCAACGCGTTGGACTTCTGCAACGAGCCGAGCAGATGCGAACCGGGGCCGCCGACCAGGTCGACGGTGTGCCGGCCGCCGGGATCGGTGCGCACCTCACCACGGAGGAACTGGGCCTTTCCGGGTGCGGAGCGGATGATCGTGTTGGTGACCGCACGCACCGGTTCCCGGAACAGCGGTTCGACCCCCATCAGCTTGCGCAGCACCGGGCGTACGAACACCTCGAAGGAGACGAACGAGGACACCGGATTGCCGGGCAGCATCAGCATCGGCACCTGGTCCTCACCGATCAGGCCGAAGCCCTGCGGCTTGCCGGGCTGCATCGCGAGCTGGGCGAAGTCGACCAGACCGAGGCTGGGTGCGACCGCCTTGACCACGTCCCAGTCACCCTGCGAGATGCCGCCGGAGGTGACGATCAGGTCGGCGCGCACCAGCTGGTCGGAGATGATCTGGGCCATCTCCTCCTCGTCGTCGCCGACCGCGCCGACCCGGAACACCTGGGCGCCGGCGGCCTTGGCCGCGGCGGCCAGCATGTAGGAGTTGGAGTCATAGAGTTCGCCCTTGTCACCCAGCGGCAGTCCCGGTTCGACCAGCTCGGTGCCGGTGGCGATCACCACCACCCGCGGCCGCGGCCGGACCAGCACCTTGTCGATGCCCACCCCGGCCAGCAGCCCGACGGTGCGGGAGTCGATGCGGGTGCCGGCCGACATCAGGTGCTCACCGTCCTCGATGTCGGAGCCGCGCAGCCGGATGTTCTTGCCCTGTTCGATCTGCGCGAAGATCTGCACATCCTCGACGCCGCGGTCGGTGAGCTCGTACTGCACCACCGCGTCGGCACCCTCGGGCACCGGGGCGCCGGTCATGATCTTCATCGCCGTGCCCGGGGCGAGCGCCCGGTCGGCGACCGACCCGGCGGCGATCTCCCCCACCACGGCCAGCGACGCCGGCGCGTTCTCGCTGGCGTTCCAGGTGTCGGCGGCCTGCACCGCGTATCCGTCCATCGCCGCGTTGTCGAACCCCGGCAGGGCGATATCGGCCTCGATGTCCTCACACAGGCTCAGCCCGAGCGCATCCAGCACCTGCATGCCGAACGGCGGCAGCGGTTCGATCTGGTCGAGCACCCACTGCCGATGCGCCTGCCACTCCCGCAGCCCGGCGTCATTGGCGGCCGGGGGTTCCGGCAGGGTCGGGACTTCCTCCACCACCTCGGGCGCGGGGGCAGCCTTCTTCTTTCGACCGAACAGAGCCATGGCCCATACGATAGGCGAATGAACCTGCCCGGACCGCCCAGGCGCCCCGGTGACACCGGATCCGCAGCGGACCAGGAGGCATTGCGGTCCGCCAAGGAGATGCTGCGCGGCGCGATCCGCACCCGTCGCCGGGCCCGGCCGGAGGCCGCACGGCTGGCGGATGACCATGCACGTTTCCTGCTGCTGCAGGATTTCTGGGGTACGCCCCAGCCGGATTCGGTGGTGGCGGCGTACCTCTCCCATGCTGACGAACCGGGCACCCTGGAGACGGTCGGGTGGCTCACCGCCCACGGGGTCCGGGTGCTGTTGCCGGTGCTCGATCGGCGCGCCGACGGGTCGGTACGCCGGGAACCGGACTGGGCGCCCTATGCCGGCCCGGACCGGTTACGGGCCGGGCTGTGGGGCATCCCCGAGCCCACCACCGACCCGGTCGGCGCCGAGGGACTGGCCGAGGCGGGCGTGATCGTCTGCTCCGGGCTCGCCGGGACCACCGCCGGCGAGCGGCTCGGGATGGGCGGCGGTTGGTTCGACCGCGCCCTGGAGTACGCCGCAGCGGATGCGGTCACCGTCATGCCGTTGAACGACGACGAGGTGCTGCCGAGCCTGCCGGTACAGCCCTGGGACCGGCGGGTGGATGTGCTCATCACCCCGACCCGGTTGGTCCCACCACCCGACTGAGCCCTCGCGAATGCAGGATTGGCCCATGAATGCCATGAGCGCACCGATTCGGCCACAGCCCCGGAGCCGTTGGCTGCTGTCCGAGCAACGTCGGGCGTACCTGGCCATGTTCATCATCCTGATACCCGCCGGCGCGGGTTGTCTGGCGCTCGCGTTCACCAACCGGCAGCTCCTGCGTTACTCGTGGCTGGTCGGTCTGGTCGTGTCGTGGGCGATGTACACCGTGGTGCATTCGCTGCTGACCATGCGCACCTTCGGCGGGCTCAGCGGGGCCGCCCTGGGCGCCGCGGTCACCGCCGGTCCCAAGGCGCAGCCAGAGAAGGAGCCGCGACGGCGCGGTCTGCTGCACCGGCTCCGGAATGACGATTCCGGCCCCGCCTGGTCGATCCAGATCTCCTTGTTCGCGCTGGTCGGACTGGTCGTGATGGTCTTCATTCCCCAGCTCCGCGCTTCGATCCCGCTGCTGGCGCTCGGGCTGGTGATGGTGGCCGGGGCCTGGGCCAACATCGCGATCATGTACGCGGTCCACTATGCCCGCTTCGATCTGCTGCATGGCGGCTTCGAGTTCCCCGGCGACCGGGACAGCGAACGCGAGTTCACCGACTATCTCTATCTGTCGCTGGCCGTACAGGCCACCTTCGGTACCACCGACACCGCCATCACCAGCTCCGCGGCGCGCCGGGCGGTGATGACCCAGGGGATCCTCGCCTTCGTCTTCAACTCCGTGCTGGTCGCGATGATCGTGTCCCTGATGCTCGGCTCTGCCCAATGACCTCACGCCCGGGGGCGGTGGTGCGAGCGGTTCAGCTGCCGGGGAGGAGTTCGAGGCGTTCCTCGGCGGCGGCTTCGACGGCCTCGCGGCGATAGGGCCAGGGCGGCATCTCCCCGCGGGCCAGCAGCTCCAGCTGGTCGTCGTAGTTGGGATGGAAGGGGTGTCCGGACTGCCCCGACTGGTTCACCCACCGCGAATTGTCCAGGTCGGACAGGTCGACGACCATCCGCATCGTCGGCCCGGAGGTGACCTCGAAACCCCACTTGCGGTCGTCGAAACCGAAGGCCTGGACGATCGCCGTCCCGCCGCCGACCGGTTCGTCCCCGCGGTTGAAGATCGCTTCCAGGGCACCGATCCCCGAGGATCCGAAGGTCTGGTTGCGCAACCGCAGCCGATGCGACTTGCCCCACTGCCAACCCGACGGATCCCGGCTCATCAGCACCGTGATGTCGCGGCGGGCGTCCACCATCGCCTGGGCGATGATCGTGTCCCGGTCCTCGACGATCACGGTGTTCTTGTCGTCCCACCACGGATTGCGGGGATCGCGCAGCAGCTCGGCCAGCACCCCGTACCAGCGATCGGAATTGCCGGTGCGCAGTTCGGGCGGCACCTCGTCATCGAAGGTGAGCCGCAGCAGATGCTTCATCACCAACTGGAAATAGGCGGCGCCGGCCGAATCCGGACCGGCCTGCAGGTCCCAGTCACGCAGCACCTGCTGCCCGTCCCGCACCCAGTCCTCCGCCGGTGGCACGCGCAGCAGCGAGGGCACGATCCGGTCGGCGAACCGGACGCGGTTGTCGGTGAAGATCGCCTGGCTGTCCTCGACGGTCATCGGCCGTTGCAGGGCGTTGATCCGCTCACCGATCTGCTGACTGCGCCAGCCCATCGAATAGTCCGATCCGAGCACCCCCGGATAGTTGGCGATGATCTGCTGGTTGGCGGCGACGATGTAGTTCCGGGGCGGGTTGTAGGCGTACGGCAGTTCGGCGAACGGCACCCGGCCCTGCCAGTCGTAGGCCGGATCCCAGCCGGGCATCGGGACGGTGCCGTCGCCGGCCCCGCGGCGCGGCAGGTCACCGGGCAGCTGATAGCCGATGTTGCCCTGGGTGTCGGCGTAGATCAGGTTCTGCGAGGGCGCCTTGAGACGTTCCGCGGCCTGCCGGAACTCGGTGAAGTTGCGTGCCTCGTTCACCCCGAACACCGCATCCAGGGAGGCGCTCGGGGTGAGCGCGGTCCAGCTCAGCGCGACCGCACTCTCCACCCCGTCGGGGGTCTCGGGCGCCGGCACACCCCGCAGTTGCGCATCCACATCGGAGAGCAATGGGCCATGCGATCCGGTGCGTACCGTGATCGTGCGTGGTTCCTCCCCGGCGACGTCGATCGTCTCGGTGCGGGTCTCCAGCTCGACCCAGTCCTCACCGCGGCGTACCTTGCCGCCGCGCACCTGTTCCAGATAGAGATCCTGGGTGTCGACGTAGGGGGTGGTCATCCCCCAGGCGATGTCGGCGTTGTGGCCGATCATCACCCCGGGCATGCCGGAGAACGAATATCCGGTGACATCGAACGGGCAGCCCTCGCTGACATTGCGGCAGTGCAGCCCGACCTGGGTGAAGACCGACGGGATCGAGGTGGCCAGGTGCGGATCATTGGCCAGCATGGGTTTGCCGGAAGCGGTCCGCTCGCCGGAGACCACCCAGGAGTTGGAGCCCAGACCACCGCTGTCCCGGTCCGCGACCATCGCCGGCAGCTTGCCGTCCAGTTCGGCGATCGCCCGCAACTGCGGTACCGCGGCCGCGGGAAGTTCCGGAGCGGTGCGCTGCTGCCCCTGGCGGGCGTTCGGGTCGAACTCCCCCGCGACCGGCGCTCCCCGACCGACGATCGGTTCGAACACCTGCGGGTCGAAGGGCGGGCGCAGCTCGGCGGCCCGCTGCGGGCCGACCACCTGCCGCATCACCGCGTTCTCGATCTCGGAGGTGCGGTTGCCGTCCAGCTGCCAGGCCATCGCCTTCAACCAGGCCAACGAATCCACCCCGGACCACGGTTCGGGCCGGGCGCCACGGCCCTGCAGGCCGAGGATGGTGTACTCGACCCCGAGATCGCTGGGCTGTCGCGAGGTGAGATAGGCGTTCACCCCGGCGGCGTACGACTCCAGATAGCGCCGGCTGCTGGAGCTGAGCATCGCGAACTCCTGCTCGGCCACCCGGCGCCAACCCAGGGTGCGGACATAGCTGTCGGTCGCGACCTGGGAGGGGCCGAACCATTCGGCGAGCCGGCCCGCGGTGACGCGGCGGCGGAAGTCCATCTCGAAGAACCGGTCCTGGGCGGACACCCAGCCCTGCGCCGCGAACAGGTCCTCGGGGGTGTCGGCATAGATCTGGGGTACGCCGCGGGCGTCGCGGAGCACGGTGACCGGGTTGGCCAAGGGAGTCACCGTCGTGCTGCCCTCGGTCTGCGGGAAGGACTCCCGGATCGTGACCACCGCCAGGCTCGCCAGCGCCGCCAGCACCAGCGCAACGGTGATCAGCAGGTTGAACAACCAGCGCGGCAGATGTCGCAAGTCAATCCTTCGGGCGGGGTCGGTGCGCGGTGGCCGGGTCCGGCCGAGACCCACCCGAGCCTAACGAGCGAGGTGGGCCCGAGACAGCCGACCGGCTGTCGGAATGGCGAAAATTCACACCTGCGCATTAGCAGTCGCTATGCTTGAGTGCCAGAAGGAGACACGATGCCCACGTATCAGTACCGCTGCAAGGACTGCGGGTCCGACCTCGAGGTCCAGCAGAAGTTCACCGACGATGCCCTGACCGAGTGCCCCAACTGTGACGGTGGGCAGCTGCGGAAGGTCTACAACGCTGTCGGCGTGCACTTCAAGGGTTCCGGTTTCTATCGCACCGACTCCCGCAAGGACGCCGGCGCGAAGAGCTCGTCGGGCGGGTCCTCCTCCGGGGAGAAGAAGTCCGATTCGCCCAGCAAGGCCGACTCGGGCTCGGGCAGTTCGAGCAGCTCCGGCAGCTCCTCCAGCGACTCGAAGTCCAGCTCCAGCAAGGCGGCCACCTCCGCCTGATACCGGACGCCACCGGCCCTGGTGCGCTGGACCCGCCCCACCAGCGCTGCCTGCGCCAGGCGAGAGGGTGCGTCCGCGGGGTGTTCCCGTAACCGACCGTGGTGGTCCGCTCCGCTGCGGATGGCGGCCCACTCGATGAGCGTGGGGCCTGTGGACAACTTCTCGGGGCGGTCGGTGCCTGTGGACAGCGGTGCACGATTCCGGCACGCGCCACCCATGGTGGGGCATGCCTGCTGAGTCCGCTTCCGTCTTCCGCCCGCGCCGCACGCGCCCGCCGCGGCGTACGCCCCTGGCGAGCTTCGGCCGCTGGTTGCTCTGGCACCGCCGCGCCCTGGCCGTGGTCTGTGCGGTGGCCGCGGTGCTCTGCACCCTGCTCGCCGCCCGTCCCGCTCCCGACCCCGGCGTACCCGTGGTGGTCGCCGCGAAACCGTTGAGCGGCGGCGCCCCGCTGAGCGCGGCCGATCTCAAGGTCGTCAGCTATCCGACCCGCCTCGCACCCACCGAACGCAGCACCGACCCGGCCGCACTGATCGGGCGGGTGCTGACCGCGCCGGTCTCCGGGGGTACGCCGCTCTCGGAGCTCTCGGTGGTCAGCCCGCGGGCCGGCCGCGGTGCCGACGACCAGGTGCTGGCACCGGTCCGGCTCACCGATCCGGGGGTGGCCACCCTGCTCCGGGTCGGTGATGCCGTCGACGTGCTGGCCACTCCGATCGACCAGGGCACCGCCCGGGTGGTGGCCCGCGGTGCCCGGGTCGCCGCCCTTCCGGGCACGGGAACCGGTGCCGGCCCGTTCGCCACCGAGGACAGTCGGGGTGCGCTGCTGCTGCTCGAGGTCCAGGCCGATGCGGCGCCGAGTCTGGCCCAGAATTCGGGCCGGCTCTCGATCGTGTTGCGCTGAGCGCGACACGCGTGGAAAAGCCGGGACGCCGGTTACCGGCTGATAGATTGCGAGCCGTTCCGGCCCAAGGTGGGCCTACGAACTGATTGGAGAAGAAGTATGAAGGGCTTCAAAGACTTCATCATGAAGGGCAACCTCATCGAGCTTGCCGTTGCCTTCATCATGGGCACTGCCTTCGCCGCCGTGGTGAAGAGCTTCGCCGCCCTGCTGATGGATCTCGTTGCTCGCATCCTCGGTTTCGACCCCAGCCAGGCCTTCAGCTCCGCCGTCGTGTGGGGCCTCAAGATCGGTGACTTCCTGAGCACCTTGTTCAGCTTCGTCGTCACCGCTCTGGTTCTCTACCTCGCTGTCGTGAAGCCTTACGAGCAGTACAAGAAGATGCGCGGGATCACCGACGAGAAGACCGCCACCGAGACCGAGCTGCTGGCCGAGATCCGCGACCTGCTCGCCGGTCGCTGATCCTCACCCTCGACCACCCCCGACCCAGAGCAGCAGAAAACCCCGTCACGGTGCGGTGACGGGGTTTTTCTCTGCCCACACGAGATTTCTCCGATCAGCCCCAGTGCTCCGATCAGCCCCAGTGCGGTGGCCGGTCCGCGAGCAGGCGGCGATCGGCCGCGTCCAGCCCGGTACGCCCGGAACTCACCCGGGACACCGCACCGGTGGCACCGAGCAGCCGGCGCACCTCGGCCATCGCCGCGGCGTACTGGGCGGCACCCAGACCCGCCCGCATCTGCTGTGTCGGTTGATGATTGCGCCGCGCGGCCGCCCGGAGCCGGTCACCGGACCAGCCCAACCCGGCCAGCTCCGCCAGCAGCACCTCCGGCTGCGGGGTGTCGTGATCCGGCAGGTCGAGTTCCTCACCGGTGAGCGCGAAGCCGAGCACGCGGTGCCAACCGGTGCTCATCCGCCGAGCACGGTCCCGGGTTCGATGCGCTGCTGTTCGGCACCGCCGTCGAGCTCGACCTTTCCCCGGACCACCACATCGGCACCGAAGGAGAAGTCGCCCTGCACCTGCAGCGAGGTGGCCTCACGCAGCGAGGGGGCACCGTCGGCGAACCGGGCGTCGAAGTCGCCGATCTTCTTGTAGTACGCCGAATCCAGGCTCACCGCCGGCGTGCTGTCGGTGGTCGCCTCGAGGGTGCCGTCGGTCCGCACCCGGTAGCAGTCCGAGCGCAGCAGCAGCAGCTCATTGGTGGTCTTCACCGGCAGGAACCGGCTGCGGTCCACCACGATCGCGGTCGCCCCCTCGAAGACCTCGATCGCCGCCCCCATCGCGGTCTCCACCTGGAAGACCTCCGGCGAATCGGAATCGGCCGGGTCGACGGTCTTGGTGTTGCGGATCAGCGGCAGGCCGAGCACCCCGCGGCGCTCGACGAGCACCTCCCTCAGTCGCTGCAGGTCCCACCACAGATTGTTGGTGTGGAAGAACGGATGCCGGTGCTCGTCGGTGAAGAAGTGCATCTCGTCATCGGCGGTCTGGGCGGTGTCCCGCAGGATCAACCGACCATCGCTGCGGCGGACCGCGAGATGCCCACCCTTGCGGTCGTTCACGGTCCGCCGGCACAGCTCGGCGGCGTACGGTGCACCGCTGGCGGCGAACCAGCCGGCCAGCACCGGGTCCGGGGCCGCGCCCAGGTTGTCGGAGTTGGATACCGACGCATAGCGGAATCCCTGCTCCAGCAGGCGATCCAGGATCCCGGAGCCGAGCAGCGCCGGATAGATGTCCCCGTGCCCCGGCGGGCACCACTCGAGCGACTCGTCGGCCGGCCAGGACACCGGGGTCAGGTCGTCGGTGCGCAGCTTCGGCTCGAAGTTCTGCAGGAAATCCGGCGGCAGGTCACCGACCGGCAGATCCGCCTGGTCGGCCAGCACGGCGAGCGTGTCCGCACGAGTGCGGAAGCTGTCCATCAGCAGCAGCGGCAACCGGGCGCCATGGGTCTCCCGGGCGCTGCGCACCTGCTGCAGGATCAGATCGAGGAAGGTCTTCCCGTCGCGCACCGGCAGCAGCGACTTCGCCCGGTCCATCCCCATCGAGGTGCCCAGGCCACCGTTCAGCTTGATCATCACCGTCTGCGCGAGCGCCTCACGGGACTGCTCCGGGTCCGGGTGCTGATCGGCGAGCCGGTCCACCTCGGTCAGCGGGCTGATGCTGTCCTCGGCGATCAGACCGGTCGCACCGGACTCCAGTTCGCCGTAGTAGTGCCGGAAGACCTCGATCTCGACCGGGTCGACCCCGGCTTCGGTCATCTTGTCGATCGCGCTGCGCAGTCCCTCGGCGCTCACCCTGCCTCCTCGGCGGTATCGGTCATCTGTCTGGTCAAACCTAGCGAGAGCGGACCGGGTCGCTGCAGCTGGCCGGTTCAGTTCGGCGCGGTGGCGAACAGCACGATCGCCACCACGCACACCAGCACCGCGACGATGCCGGTCAGCAGGACGTGGCCGTGGTCCTTGCGCATCGCGAAATGGGAGGCGCCGGCGCCGACACCGAACAACAGGGCGGCGCCGAGATATTGCCAGCGCGGCAGATAGAAGAAGGTGAACAGCAGCGCCAGCGCCAGCACCACCAGGCTGACCGGAACCGTCACCGGAGCATGGCGGTCACCGAACCCGGCCAGCGGGCCGCGGCGGCGATTGGGCCGGATGCTCTCCATCAGCGACTCCGGCTGCTCCCTGGGATCCATGGTCCCACTCTAGGCGCAACCCGACGCTCGCCCTAGGCTGCCCGGATGAGCACCTGGAGCGATGCCGAGGCCCGCGTTCTGACGGCCCTGGACGAGGAGCAGCTGGTCCGGACCCTGGTCGAGCTGGTGCGGGTGCCGTCGGTGACCGGCAGCGATGCCGAGTCCGAGCTGCAGGCGATGCTCGCCGGCCGGCTCACCGAACTCGGGCTGGAGGTGGACAGCTGGCGGTTGGCGCTGGACGAGTTGTACGCCGCCGAGGACTTCCCCGGTGTGGAGGCCGAGCGCGGTGAGGGTCACGGGGTGGTCGGCACCGCCGCCGGGACCGCCGGCGAGGAGGTCCCGGCGCTGGTCCTGCAGGGCCATGTGGACGTGGTACCGGTCGGTGATCCCGCCAAGTGGGGTCAGGCCGATCCCTTCCAGGCAACGATCTCCGGGGACATCCTGCACGGTCGCGGGGCCTGCGACATGAAGGCGGGGCTGGCCGCCAACCTGGCCGTCGCCCAGGCGCTGCGGGACAGCGGGCTGCGGTTCGAGCGCGGCTTCGCGCTGCACTGCGTGGTCAGCGAGGAGGACGGTGGGCTGGGTGCGTACGCCACCCTGCGGCGCGGTCACACCGGTGAGGTCGCGGTGATCCCCGAGCCGACCAGCGGCCGGCTGGTCACCGCCTGCGCCGGTGCGCTCACCTTCACCCTCGAGGTGCCCGGCCGGGCGGCACACGGATCGGCCCGGCTCAGCGGCGTCTCCGCGATCGAGAACTTCCTCACCCTGCATCCGGTGCTGGCCGAGCTGGAGGCCCGCCGCAACGCCGATCCCGATCCGCTGTTCGCCGGGAATCCGTTGCCCTACGCGATTTCGGTGGGCACGGTCCGCGGTGGCGACTGGGCCAGCAGCGTGCCGGACCTGCTGACCGCCGAGGGGCGGATGGGCGTACGCCTGGACGAGGACCCGGCGACCGCGCGCGCCGAGCTGGAGCAGGCGGTCGCCGAGGTCTGCGCCCGGCATCCGTTCCTGCGTGACCAACCGATCCGGGTCAGCTGGTCCGGCGGGCAGTTCGGCTCCGGACGGATCGAGGCCGACCACGCCTTCATCGGTGAGACCCAGCAGGCGATCGCGGCGGTGAGCGGACGCGCGGCGGCGCTCGGGGCCGCACCCTATGGCTCGGATCTGCGGCTCTACACCGGCGTCGGTGGGATCCCGACCCTGCACTACGGCCCCGGTGATGTGGCGATGGCACATGCACCCCGGGAACAGGTGTCGATCGCCGAGACGATCCAGGTGGCGCGGACCCTGGCTGTGCTCGCGGTCCGCCGGCTCGGTGGTCACGCGGCGCGCTGATCCCCGGGATAGCCTGACCGGCATGCTGCTCCAGGAGGTCGCCGACACCTCGGCCGCGGTGGCCGCGACGCGTTCCCGCAATGCCAAGCGGGACCTGCTGGCCGAGCTGCTGCGCCGTACCCCGGCCGAGGACCTCGAGATCGTGGTCGTCTGGCTCGCCGGCGAACTGCGGCAACGGCGTACCGGGGTCGGCTGGGTCTCGCTCAGCACGCTGCCCGATCCGGCCGCCGAGCCGAGCCTCGAGGTGACCGCGGTCGACGCCGAGCTGGAACGGGTCGCCGGGCTGGCCGGGCCGGGTTCGCAGCTGGCCCGCAGGGAGGCGATGAGCCGGTTGTTCGGTGCCGCGACCGCGGGCGAACAGCGGTTGCTGCGCGGCCTGCTGTCGGGTGAGGTGCGCCAGGGTGCGCTGGACGCGGCGATCCTCGACGCGGTCGCCGCCGCCTCCGGGGTGCCGATGACCGAGCTGCGGCGAGCGGTGACGGTCCGCGGCGCGACGGCCCCGGTGGCCGTGGCCGCGCTCACCGGCGGCAGCGAGGCGGTCGCCGCGTTCGGCGTACAGGTCGGTCAGGGAGTACGCCCGATGCTGGCCTCCTCGGCCCCGGATGTTCCTGCTGCATTGGAAAAACTCGGCGACCGGTGGAGCCTGGACACCAAGCTGGACGGCATCCGGATCCAGGCGCACCGCGGTGCGGACGGGGTGCGCCTGTTCACCCGCAGCCTGGACGACATCACCGACCGGCTGCCCGAGGTGGCGGCGATCGTGGCCGCGCTGCCCGGTGGGGATCTGGTGCTGGACGGGGAGGTGCTGGCCCACGATGCGGCCGGGAAACCGCGGCCCTTCCAGGACACGGCCGCGCGCAGTGCCACGCTGAGTCCGGCACCGGAGGCCGGCGCCGGGCTGGTACCGGCGTTCTTCGACGTGCTCCACGCCGACGGCGCGTCCCTGCTGGACCGCCCGCTGGTGGACCGGTTGGCGGTGCTGGACCGACTGGTGCCCCGGGAGTACCGGATCCGGCGCGCCGACACCACCGACCCACAGGAGGCGGCCCGGTTCTTCGAGCAGGTGGTCGCCGACGGCCATGAGGGGGTGGTGCTCAAGGATCTGGACGCGCCCTATGCCGCGGGTCGCCGGGGCGCGGCCTGGATCAAGGTGAAGCCGCGGCACACCCTGGACCTGGTGGTGCTCGCGGTCGAGCGCGGCAGTGGCCGGCGGCGCGGCTGGCTGTCGAACATCCATCTCGGCGCGCGTGATCCCGAGGGCCGCTTCGGCCCGCCGGGTGGGTTCGTGATGGTCGGCAAGACCTTCAAGGGGATGACCGATGAGATGCTGCGCTGGCAGACCGAACGGTTCACCGACCTGGCGGTCGACGAGGGTGACTGGGTGGTGACGGTGCGGCCCGAGCAGGTCGTCGAGATCGCCCTGGACGGGGTGCAGCGATCGCGTCGTTATCCGGGCGGGGTGGCGCTGCGGTTCGCCCGGGTGGTGCGTTATCGCGACGACAAGCCAGCCGGTGAGGCCGACACGATCTCCGACGTCCGCGCTCTCGGCGAGGGCTGACCGGGCTCGCGTACCGCCCGCAAAGAATGATCATGGAATATTCGTACCTGCATACGTATGTTTGCGGCTGAAGGGCCGGATATTCCATGATCGTTTCTGGATCGGCAGCTGCCGAAGAGCTCGATTGGGGTGGGGCTGTGCGGGAGCGCTAGGCTGAGACGGCCGCGCGAGCGGCGAGGCCCCATAGCTCAGGGGATAGAGCACCGCTCTCCTAAAGCGGGTGTCGTTGGTTCGAATCCAACTGGGGCCGCACGACGTTCACCCGTTGTTTGATGAGATTCCGCTCAGTCCGAGTTGCTTTTGGGCCGATTTTGGGATGTGCCCTTGGTTGGGACCCCGTGGGTGGGTATCTTTTTTATTGAGAGCGCCGATGGATGTCTCCTGGGGGTGGGTAGACAAGGTGCGTGAGCCCGTTCGTCGGCGCTCTCCTCAATCATGACGAAGGGCCCGGAACCAGATCGGTTCCGGGCCCTTCGCTCTGCGTCGGCTCGCGCGCGGGGCGCCATGACCCCGCTCATCGGCCCAGTCGTCGAAATCCTCGCGGCCTTTCCGCGCCGGTCACCTCAGTGACGCGGGATTTCTCCTTGGTGGGCCTGCAGCGCGGGGACGCGCCGCCAGACGCTCGCCTCCTGCAGGTCAGCTGGCGGGGGTCTCCTCCGGGAGGCCCTTGAGCTGCTCGATCAGGTTCTCCAGCTGGGAGGCGTTCAGCAGGCCGGCCTGGTTGAAGACCATGTTGCCCTTGTGGAACGCCATCACCGTGGGGATGCTCATGATGCCCAGCGAACCGGACAGCTCCTGGTTGGCCTCGGTGTCGACCTTGCCGAAGACGACATCGTCGTGGGACTCCGACACCTTCGAGTAGATCGGCGAGAAGCGCTTGCACGGGCCACACCAGTCGGCCCAGAAGTCGACCAGGACCAGGTCGTTCTCCTTGATCGTGGACACGAAGTCCTCGGAGTTCAGGTCAACGGTTGCCATATCGGGCGTACCTCTCTCTAGTTCGGTCGTGCCCATTCGCACAGGGCCACGCTCACCTGCACAACACCGGTGCCGGGAACGCTATTCCCCCTCAAGGGTAAGCATGATGTCGTCACCGATGGAACGGATCACCCGGCCGGCGCCGATGGTCCGCCCGGCCACGGTGGACACCAGCGCCGACATCCCGGGCAGCGCCTCATCCGGCGTACCGGCCCCCGGCACCGTCCGCAGCAGCAGCGGATTGCTGCCGTCGGGCCACGGCTGGCTGAGCCGCTCCCAGGTCCGCAGCCAGGCCTCGGAGATCTCCTGCACCGACGGTACGCCGAAGAAGTGCCCGACCGGTGCGTGGTGCCGCAGCGCCACGATCGGCGAATCCACGTAGAGCAGCGCCAACCGGACCCGGGCATCCAGATCGCGGCGTTGCTCCAGCGACCCCTGGACCGCCCAGGAGCACGGGTTCGGACAGGTCTCGCCGACATCGGGCCGCTCCCCCGCGCCGATGGTCTCGTGGTTCATCGCGCAGACCGCGAGTGCATCCCCGAGCCGGGAGTGGAACTTGTCCAGATAGGCGGTGTAGCCGATCACGTCACCGTTGCAGGCGTTCAGCGACCGCTTGGCGGTGGCCCGCAGCGCCGAGTTGTGCGGGCAGCTGCGGTCGTCGGTGCCCCAGCGCTCCCCCACACTGTCGCGCATCCGCAGCGGATCCCCGCCGTGCCCCAGGGTCGATTCCCAGGCGAGCTGGCAGAGGTATTCCCCGATCAGGTGCGCGGTCACCACCACCTGCAGCGGTTCGTGGCGCAGCGCGCGCAGCTGCATCACCTCGAGCATCAACTCGTACAGCGGTACCAGCGAGGCCAGCGCCCCGCGCTGCGGATCGCGCGGCAGCAGCGGGAAGGAGGACTCCGCCAGCCGCAGCGCCCAGGGCCGGTCGAAACCCTCGGCGATGGTGCCGAAGTCCTCGGCGTCCAGGTCCAGCACCCGTTTCGCCGCGGTCGCCAGGTCGCGGACCTTCGCCAGCCGCTGCGGCGACCCGGTCTGCGGCAGCTTGTCCTGGGCCAGGGCCGCCACCGCGTCGTACCAGTGTCCCTCCAGCAGTGCGCGGACCGGCCCGTCAGGCACGGACGACCACCACGGCGAACAGCTGCTCGGCCGCGTCGGCGTCCACCTCGTAGCTCTCCCCCGAATCGGTCGTCAGGCGTACGCCCCCGGCACCCGGTTCGGCGTCCACCTCCACGCCCGGCACGATCCCGGCACGGAACAAGGCCGCCATCGTCTCGTGCCCGGTCTGCAGGTTCTCCCCGATCCGGCGCAGCTGCACCCGCGTGGACCCGCCGCCGGAGACCAGTCGCGCCAGCGCCTGGCTCGACTCGCCGGCATCGGCGGCCGCGGTGGACCCGAGATCGGCCAGCCCCGGGATCGGGTTCCCGTAGGGCGAGGTGATCGGGTCACCGAGGATGGAGACCAGCCGCCGCTCCACATCATCGGAGATGACGTGCTCCCACCGGCAGGCCTCGTCGTGCACGTTCTCCCACTCCAGCCCGATCACATCGACCAGCAGCCGCTCGGCGAGCCGGTGCTTGCGCATCACCCGGATGGCACGATCGCGGCCCACCTCGCTGAGCTCCAGATGCCGGTCGCCCTGCACCGAGAGCAACCCGTCGCGTTCCATCCGGGCCACGGTCTGGGACACCGTCGGGCCGCTCTGGTGCAGCCGCTCGGCGATCCGGGCACGCAGCGGAACCACGCCCTCTTCCTCGAGCTCGTAGATGGTGCGCAGATACATCTCGGTGGTGTCGATCAGGTCGCTCACGCGGCTGCTCCTGTCCTGCCTGTCTGCGGGTGGCCTAACCCCAGCAGGTCGAGCCGGCGGGGCCACCCCAGCTTACTGGGCGGTCGTACGCCCGGGAACTGTTCGACCGGCCTGCTCGTTCAGTCGACCCAGCGACCGCCGCGCAGCACCCGGCGTACCCCGCCGGCGGGGTCGGTGAGCACCAGATCCGCCCGGTACCCCGGCGCCAGTGCACCGACCTCGGTCAGCCCGTGCCAACGGGCCGGATTGCCGGCCGCGGCGGCGGCCACCGCCGTCAGATCGGCACCCAGCCCGAGCACATACCGCACCGCGGCCGCCATGGTCAGCGTGGAGCCGGCGATGCTGCCCAGCGTCGGCGCCCCGGAGCCGTCGGTGACCAGCAACCGGGCCACCCCGCCGCTGACCCGGGCCTGCACCGCACCGAGCGCGTAGTCGCCGTCACCGAGCCCGGCGGCGGCCATCGCGTCGGTGACCAGCAACACCCGGTCCCAACCGGCCGCGTCGGCGGACATCCGGATCACCTCGGGTGAGAGATGGATGCCGTCGCAGATCAGCTCGACCCCGACCCGCGGATCGTCCAGCAGCACCGGCACCGGGCCCGGGTCGCGGTGGTGGATCGGCTGCATCGCGTTGAACAGATGGGTCGCCACCCGCGCACCGGCATCGATGGTCCGCCGGGTCAGCTCGGCCCCGGTGTCGGAATGCCCGAACGCCACGCAGACCCCGGCGGCCCGGAACCGCTCGATCGCCTCGACCGCGCCATCGAGCTCGGGGGCCAGGGTGACCATCGTCAGCTGCCCGTCGGCGGCGGTGAGCAGGGCATCCACCAGCTCGGGGGTGGGATCGCGGAGCAGCAGCGGATCGTGCGCGCCGCGGCGGGCCTCGGCCAGGAAGGGCCCCTCCAGGTGCAGCCCGGCCAGCTCACCGGCGGCGGCGAGCCCGGACAGCATCTCCAGCTGGCGGCACAGGTTGTCCACGGTGTCGGTGGCCAGGCTGGCGAACTGGGTGGTGGTGCCGCGGGAGCGGGCGAAGTCCAGCACCCGGCGTACCCCGGCGGCATCGGTGGAACCGAAGTCCACCCCGACGCCACCATGAGTGTGGGTGTCGATGTAACCGGGCAGGGCCCAGGTGTCGTCGGTGGCGGCACCCGGTGCGGGTTCGACGGCGGTGATCCGGTCGTCGGCGATCTCGATCCGGGCGGGGGCGACCATGCCCGACGGGGTGACGGCCCCCGCGACCAGCAGCGGCTCCACCTCAGTCCGCCAGCACCACCGCGCGGGTCAGATTGCGCGGTGCGTCGGGATTCAGACCGAGCTTCATCGCCCGGGCCACGGCGAGCCGCTGGGCGATGATCAGATCGGCCATCGGGTCGATGTCGTGGTCGACGAAGGTGGCGCCGGTGTCGCGGACCTGGGCCGCCAGACCATAGGGCGGGCGACCGAAGCTCCACACCACCCGGCCGGGTTCGGCGACCGCGATCGGGCCGTGCCGATATTCCATCGCCGGGTACGCCTCGGCCCAGCTCTGCGTGCACTGGCGGAACTTCAGCGCCGCCTCCTGGGCCAGCCCGATCGTCCAGCCATGACCCAGATAGGTGATCTGCTCGACATCGGCCATCTCCTCGGTGAGCCGGTACTGCAGCGCCTCGGTGGCCTGCCGGACCACCTCGGCGAGCGGATCACCGACCCAGGCCCGGACCAGGGCGAGCGCGGTGGTGGCGAAGCGGGTCTGCACCACCGAGGCCTCGTCGGCGAAGGACAGGTCGATGCTGGCCTCGGCCAGCCGGGCGGTCGGTGAGGTCTCGGGGACCACGTCGCCGACGACGGCCAGGGTCGGGATTCGGCCGCCGACATCGCTGAGCAAGCGGTTGATGTCGGTGGTCCGCCCGGAGCGGCTCAGCACCACCAACCGTTGATAACCGCGGTCCCGCGGGCACTCGGAGGCGGTGAAGGCGTCCGACTGCCCCATCCCGGCGGCCTCCCGGAGGGCGGCCATCGACTGCGCGATGTACCAGGCCGTGCCGGTCCCGACGAAGGCGACCCGCTCACCGTCGGCGGGCAGCAGGTGCGCCACCTCCGGCAGCAGTTCCCCGGCCCGCTGCCAGCACTCCGGCTGGGAGCCGATCTCGTCATCGGTCAGGAAGGGCATCTACGCTCCTCGGCTCGGCGGCGGTGGACCATCGGTCCCAACCTAGCGTGCGGCCTCAGGGCTGCAGCCGGGTACGCCGCCAGCGGTAGTCGTAGCGGTCGAACAGCAGCCGGTCGTGCAGCCGGCTGGGCCGGCCCTGCCAGAACTCGATCCGGTCCGGCACGATCCGGAACCCGCCCCAGTGCGGCGGCCGCGGCACCTCGCCCTCGGCGTACTCGGTCTCCGCTGCGGCGTACGCCTCGGCGAGCGCGGCAGCGTCGGCGATCGGGTGGGACTGCCGCGACATCGCGGCGGCGATCTGGGAGCCGCGCGGGCGGACCGCGAAGTAGGCGTCCGACTCGGCCGCGCCGACCCGTTCCACGATGCCCTCGATGCGGACCGAGCGATAGAGCGCCGGCCACCAGAAGGTGGCCGCCACCCCCGGGTTCTCGGCGAGTTGATTGCCCTTGTTCGAGTCGTAGTTGGTGTAGAAGGTGAACGACCCCTCGCCGAAATCCTTGAGCAGCACCACCCGCGCGCTGGGTCGCGGCCGGCCGTCGGTCACCCGCACGGTGGCCACCGTCATCGCCGTCGGTTCCTTCACCTCGCCGCGCTCGGCCGCGGCGAGCGCGTCGCCCAGCCAGCGTTCGAACAACCGGGTCGGGTCCATCCCCGCCTCGTCCTCCAGCAGGCGTACCGAGTCGTAGTCGGTGCGCAGTCCCTTCAGGTCGGCAGGCTCGTCTCGGCTCATGGCCCCCACTGTGCCGCGCGTGAAAGGATTGCGCCATGCCGATGGAGATTCCGCCCCTGATGCTGCCCCGCGACGGACGCTTCGGTTGTGGTCCGGCGAAGGTGCGCCCGGCCGCGGTGGAGGCGCTCACCGACGCCGCCCCGACCCTGCTCGGCACCTCCCACCGGCAGGAGCCGGTGAAGGATCTGGTGCACCGGGTACGCGCCGGGCTGGGCACCCTCTACGGGTTGCCGGACGGTTACCAGGTCGTGCTCGGCAACGGTGGCGCCAGCACCTTCTGGGATCTCGCGGTCTGTTCGCTGATCGAGCAGCGGTCGGCGCACGGTGTCTTCGGCGAGTTCTCGTCCAAGTTCGCCAAGGCGGCCGCGGCCGCACCGCATCTTGCGGACCCGGCGGTCTTCGAATCCCCCGCCGGCACGGTCCGGTTGCCGGAGGCCACCGAGGGTGTCGACGTCTATGCCTGGGCGCACAACGAGACCTCCACCGGTGCGCTCGCCCCGGTCCACCGGATCGGTGGCGAGGAGGCGCTGGTGCTGATCGACGGCACCTCGGCCGCCGGTGGTGTCGGGGTCGATCTCACCGCAGTCGATGTCTACTATTTCGCACCACAGAAGGGATTCGCCTCCGACGGTGGACTGTGGCTGGCGTTCCTGTCGCCGCGCGCGATCGAGCGGATGGAGCGGATCGCGGCCAGTGATCGGTGGATCCCGGAGATGTTGTCGCTGAAGGCGGCGTACGACAATTCGCTGAAGGACCAGACGCTGAACACCCCGGCGATCGCGACCCTCTTCCTGATGGCCGAGCAGCTCAGCTGGTTGCTGGAGAACGGCGGGATGGCGTACGCCGAGCAGCGCACCCGGGCGTCGTCGATGCGGCTCTATCGCTGGGCGCTGGAGAATCCGCTGACCACCCCGTTCGTCGCCGAACCGGAGCACCGCTCCCCGGTCGTCGGCACCATCGACTTCGACGAGTCGGTCGATGCCGCCGAACTGGCGACGGTGCTGCGTGCCAACGGTGTGGTGGACACCGAGCCCTATCGCAAGCTGGGCCGCAACCAGCTGCGGATCGGGCTGTTCCCGGCGATCGACCCGGAGGATGTCACCGCGCTCACCCATTGCATCGACTGGGTGCTGCCGCGGGTACGCCGCTGACCCCACCACGAACCGCTGCGGATCCGCCGCCGGTCGGCCATGATGGGCGCATGGACAGCAGGTTGCCGGAGTTCCCCACCGATTGGCAGCGGGCGTTGGTGCTGGTCGCCCACCCCGATGATCCCGAATACGGCATGGCCACCGCGATCTCGCGGTGGACGCGGGAGGGCAAGCGCGTGGACTACGTGCTGGCCACCAGTGGCGAGGCCGGTATCGACGGCATGGAACCGGCCGTCTGCGGCCCGCTGCGGGAGGAGGAGCAGCGCCGCGCGGGCGCGGTCGTCGGGGTCACCGACATCACCTTCCTCGGCTTCCCCGACAGCGAGCTGCGCAACGACGAATCGCTGCGATCCGCACTGGGCAAGGAGATCCGGGACCGCCGCCCGGATGTGGTGCTGTCGCTCTACCGCGGTCCGGCCTGGGGCCCGGAGGCACCCAACCAGCGTGACCACATCGAGTTCGGCAATGCAGCGGTGGCCGCGACCGCCGACCTGCCCGCCGAGGAGCGGCCGCGCTGGCTGTTCGAGAACGGGCCCGGGTCGACGCACCGGGTGGCCGTCACCGAGGAGGACGTGCAGCGGGCGATCGGGTCGCTGGCCGAGCACGATGTCTATCTGCAGGTGCTCGACCCGGACACCCCGGTGGCGGAGCAGGCCCGCAAGCAGGTGGAGATGACCTGCCAGCGCGATGAGGACGGCGGGATCTGGGTCGGCTTCACCCGGGTCGACCTGTAGCCCTGTCGACCAATGGGCCTGTCGATCTGGGCCGGGTCTGGTTAGGGTGGGTCAATGACGGACCCCACCCAGCCGGAACCCCAGGCCATCGACGCCCCCATGACCACGGCGGCCGCCTTCCTGGTGCTGACCGTCGCCGACGGTGACGACGCCACGACCACCGCACGCGGGGTCGTCGCCGGCATCGACGACCTGATCAAGGACGTCCGGATCCGCGCCAACGGCCGGCCCTTCACCTGCAACGTCGGGATCTCCGACCACGTCTGGGACCGGCTCACCGGCAACCGGCCGAAGCCGAAGGAGCTCAAGCCGTTCACCGAGATCAAGGGGGCGAAACACACCGCGGTCGCCACCCCGGGTGACCTGCTGTTCCACATCCGCGCCGACTCGACCGATCTGGTCATCGAGTTCGAGAAGCTGCTGCTGGAGGCGCTCGGCGATTCGGTCAGCACCGTCGACGATGTCGCCGGTTTCCGCTACTTCGACGGCCGCGACCTGCTCGAGTTCATCGACGGCACCGCGAACCCCGACGGCCTCGCACTGCCGGCCGCGACCCTGGTCGGCGAGGAGGACGAGCAGTACGCCGGTGGCAGCTATGTCGTCATCCAGAAGTACCTGCACGACCTGGGCGCCTGGCGCAAGCAGTCGACCGAGACCCAGGAGCAGATCATCGGGCGTACCAAACCCGACAACGTCGAACTGCCCGATGCCGGCGCCGATCAGCAGAAGTCGCACAAGACGCTGTGCACGATCACCGACGAGCAGGGCGAGCACGACATCCTGCGCGACAACATGCCGTTCGCGACCCCCGGTGAGGGCGTCTACGGCACCTTCTTCATCGGCTACTCCCGCCACCTGTGGGTCACCGAGAAGATGCTGGAGCGGATGTTCGTCGGCGATCCGCCGCCGCTGTACGACAAGATCCTCGATTTCTCGAAGGCGGTCACCGGGGTGACCCTGTTCGTCCCGCCGCGCGGGTTCCTGAAGTCCCTCTCCGACTGACCAGTACGCCGACCGGCCGGTGGCTCGACCGGTACGCCGCCGGTTCAGCGACGAGGCCAGTCGTCCCCGAGTCGGGGCCGGATCACCGTCGGGTCGTCGTCATCGAGCGGCCGGCCGAGATCCGGTGTGTCCCAGGCCCGCCGGGCACTGCTGTCCGCACCCCGATCAGCCGACGGCTCGGCCCGGTCGGGCTGCTCGGCCCGCTCGGCGTCCGGTTCGGCCTCGTCGGCAGACCGCTGCGGGGTGCTCTGGCCGACCGAGGCGCCGCCGCGCCGCGGCGGCATCGGGCCGGCGGCCCGACCGGGCCGGTTGCGGCCCAGCAGCAGCACCACCGCCGCGCCACCGAGGGAGACCAACAGGGCCAGCAGCAGCGCGACCAGGGTGCCCGTCCGGCTGGCGCGGGCGCTGGGCGGTTCGAGCGGGGCCTCATCGACCGGCGCCTCGCTCGGCGGCGGTGACGGCGGCGGGGTCGCACCGGGGGTGGGCGCGACCTCCAGCTGCTTGGGGATCGGCACCGACATGACCACCGAGTTCTCGCCCTCGGAGCCGACCAGCAGCGACTTGCCGTCCAGGCTCACCGCGACCGATTCGCCCTGCGGCTGGAACGGCAGCGGCGCCCGGGTCACGGTGCTGTAGATCTCGGGGCTGAGCACCTCGACCGCGACGTAGCTGCGCAGCACCAGCCGACCGTCGGGCAGAACCGCACCGTCGGTGACGAAGGACGGGCCCTGGGCGACCCGGGTCAGGGTGTTCGGGGCGTCGGTACGCAGCTGCCGCGGGGCGGCGTACACATCACCCTCGGCCTCCTTGGTGACGAACAGCAACCGGCCCTGCTTGTCGACCAGCATCGCCTCCGCGTCGTGCGGCCCATCGGGATAGACGAAGTCGTAGGCACGGTAGCTGCCGGAGCGATTGTCGTTGGGCGCGGGGCTGTCGAAGTAGTAGACGGTGATCTTGTCGCGCTTGCGCTGGTTGTCACCGATGTCGCCGACATAGAGCCGGTTGCCGACCATCAGCACCGCTTCCACATCGACCGGTTTGGCGGCGTACTCCAGGGTGCCCCTGGTCTTCCCGTCCGGGCCGATCGCATAGATGACCCCGGTGTCACCGGAGTCGTTGACCGTCCAGTAGAGGTTGTTGCCGACATCGCGGGTCAGCCCGGAGGACTCCTTGATCCGCGGGTCGGTGATGGTGAACGCGGGCTTCGGGGTGGGCGCGGGGGCCGCCGGTTCGGGTGAGGGATCGGCGTACGCCGCGGGTGCCAGGGAGAGGGAAAGGCTCGCCACCGAAGCGGCGATGGCGGTACACCACCGCATCCGTGTGCTCGTCATCTCCCGCTCTCTCTCGGCGACACCAACAGCGAAGACTACGCGACCCGGGCCATCGGCTGGCGAATCGTCGCACGCATGAGGGGCGGCAATACTATGAGCCGCGTCACAATCCCCGGGCCCCGGTCCGCGGTCAGCGCTGCCACCACTGCAGCACCGCGCCGACCACGACCAGCAGCACCAGCACGACCAGCACACCGGTCACGATGAGCCTTCGGACACGCGGATTCACCCCGACAGCGTAGTGGCCGCCGTCGAGGTGCCGGGTCCACTACCCTGTCCGGGTGACCCCTGCCGAGCCGATCCCGGAGCCCGCCGGCGGTGCCCCGGTGCCCGCGACGGGCCTGCCCGGTACGCCGGAGACGATCCAGGTCGGCGGTTTCTCGCGGCTGCGCTATCTGCTCGTGCTGCTGGCGGTCGCGTCGCTCGCGGCGCTGTGGGTGCTGCTCACCCAGGGCAAGTGGAACGGGGTCGGCGCCTTCATCGTGCTGCCGCTGTTCGCGCTCGCGGTCTGGTGGCTCGCCGGGCCGCCGCATCGGCTGCGTCAGGTGATGCTGGGCCCCGACGGCATCGAGCTGACCCGGCACACCCGGGTACGCACCCGGATCACCGCCGACGAGCTGGCCGGGATCCGCCGCGAGGCCGATGCGCTGATCCTCACCCCGGCCGACCCGGCCGCCTTCCTCACCCGGCATCGGGAGTTGCGTCCGCTGCGCGCCGGCGACCAGGTACGCCTCCCGCTCAGCTAGGACGCACGGCCCTCGAGTAGCGAGCCATGCGCAGCGGAGCGGAGCGATGGATCGCGTGCCGAGAGGACCCGACCGCTTCATCTCGACAAGCGGCCAGCGTCACTCGGGTTTGACGACCACGACCAGGTCACCGCCCTCGACCTGGTGCACACCGGAGAGCGCGACCCGCTCGACGACGCCGGCCACCGGGGTGGTGATGCTGGCCTCCATCTTCATCGCCTCGATGGTGGCCACCGTCTCACCGGCGGCGACCTGCTGGCCCTCCTCGACGACCGCGTGCACGGTCCCGGCGAAGGGGGCAGCGACCTGGCCCGGTTTGTTCGGGTCGGCCCGCTCGGTCTGCACCGCATCGACGCTGATCGAACGGTCGCGTACCCGGACCGGGCGGAGCTGGCCGTTCAGCGTGGTCATCACCGTGCGGATGCCCTTGCTGTCGGCCTCGCCGATCGACTGCAGCGAGACGATCAGGGTGACACCCTTGTCCAGCCGGACGTGGTGCTCGGTGTCCGGGGTGAGGCCGTAGAGGAACTCCAGCGTCGGCATCGCGGACAGGTCGCCGTAGGTCTCCCGGTTCGCGGTGAAGTCCTTGGTGGGCGCGGGGAACAGCAACCGGTTCAGCGTCTCCTGCCGGATCCGGCCGGGGTTCTCCAGCTTCGGCAGGTCGTCGGCCGGCACGTCCTCCTCGCGGGTCGGCACCTTGCGACCACCGAGCGCCTTGCTGCGGAAGGGCTCCGGCCAGCCGCCCTCGGGCGTACCCAGCTCGCCACCCAGGAAGCCGATCACCGAGTCCGGGATGTCGTACTTGTCGGGGTTCTGCTCGAAATCGGCCGGGTCGGCGTCCACCGCGACCAGATGCAGTGCCAGGTCGCCGACCACCTTCGAGGACGGGGTGACCTTGGTGGGCCGGCCGAGGATCTTGTCCGCGGCGGCGTACATCTGCTCGATCTGCTCGAACTTCTCCCCCAGCCCGAGCGCGATCGCCTGCTGGCGCAGGTTGGACAGCTGGCCGCCGGGGATCTCGGTGTCGTAGACCCGGCCGGTCGGGCTCGGCAACCCGGATTCGAAGGGGGCGTACGCCTTGCGCACGGCCTCGAAGTAGGGCTCCAGATCCATCACCGCGCGCAGATCGTCCTGACCCGTCGCGGTCAGCCGGGTGGCCCGCTCGGTGTGTTCGAGGGCCGCGACCAGCGCGGAGGCGGGCACCTGGGAGGTGGTACCGCCCATCGAGGCGGAGGCCACGTCGACCGCATCCACCCCGGCGTCGATGGCCGCCATCAGGGTGGCCAGCTGACCACCGGCGGTGTCGTGGGTGTGCAGGTGCACCGGCAGGTCGAAACGCTCGCGCAGCGCGGTGACCAGCGTCCGCGCGGCCGGCGGGCGGAGCAGGCCGGCCATGTCCTTGATCGCGAAGACGTGCGCACCGGCCTCGGCGATCTGCTCGGCGAGCCGCAGGTAGTAGTCGAGGGTGTAGATCGTCTCACCCGGGTTGGTCAGGTCGGAGGTGTAGCAGAGCGCCACCTCGGCCACCGACCGGTTGGTCTCGCGGACCGCCTCGATCGCCGGGCGCATCTGCTCGACATCGTTGAGGGCGTCGAAGATCCGGAAGATGTCGATGCCGACCCCGTCGGCCTCGGCGACGAAGGCCTGGGTGACCTTGGTCGGATAGGGCGTGTAACCGACGGTGTTGCGGCCGCGGAGCAGCATCTGCAGACACTGACCGGGCATCGCCTCGCGCAGCTTCGCCAACCGCTCCCACGGGTCCTCGCCGAGGAAGCGCAGCGCGACATCGTAGGTGGCACCGCCCCAGCACTCCATCGAGAAGGTGCCGGGCAGCATCCGGGCCAGCACCGGCGCGGCCTCGAGGAGGTCCTTGGTGCGCATCCGGGTGGCCAGCAGCGACTGGTGGGCGTCGCGGAAGGTGGTGTCGGTGACCTCGGTGTGGGTGGCCCCGCGCAGGTCGGCGGCGAAGCCCTCGGGGCCGAGCCGATCGAGCCGCTGCCGCGATCCCTCGGGGGCCGGCTGGTCGAGCTCGACCGCCGGCAGTTTGCTGGCCGGGTCGATCTCGATCGGCCGGGCGCCGTTGGGCTGGTTGACGGTGACGTCGGCGAGCCAGTTCAGCACCCGGGTGCCGCGGTCGGCGGGGGTACGCATGGTGAGCAGCTGCGGGCGTTCGTCGATGAAACCGGTGGACAGGTTGCCGGCGACGAAGTCCGGGTCGGCGAGCACGGCCTGCAGGAACGGCACATTGGTGGTCACCCCGCGTACCCGGAACTCGGCCAGGGCGCGGCGGGCCCGGGCGGTCGCCAGCTCGAAGGTGCGGCCGCGGGCGGTCAGCTTCACCAGCAGCGAGTCGAAGTAGGGGCTGATCTCCACCCCGGTACCGACCGTGCCGCCGTCGAGGCGGATGCCGGCGCCGGAGGCGGAGCGGTAGGTGGTGATCATGCCGACATCGGGGCGGAAGCCGTTGGTCGGGTCCTCGGTGGTGATCCGGCACTGCAGCGCGGCGCCGCGGATCTTCAGGTCGGCCTGGTCGAGGCCGAGGTCGGCGAGCGATTCACCGGCGGCGATCCGCATCTGGGACTGCACCAGGTCGACGTCGGTGATCTCCTCGGTGACGGTGTGCTCGACCTGGATCCGCGGGTTCATCTCGATGAAGACGTGCTCCCCGGCCCGCTCCCCCTCCGTCTCCAGCAGGAATTCGACGGTGCCGGCGCAGGAGTAGTCGATCGACTCGGCGAACTTGACCGCGTCGCTGCACAGCTTCTCCCGCAGTTCGTCGGAGATGTGCGGGGCGGGTGCGATCTCGACCACCTTCTGGTGCCGGCGCTGGATCGAACAGTCCCGCTCGAACAGGTGCATCACGTGGCCCTGGGTGTCGGCCAGGATCTGCACCTCGATGTGGCGGGGGCGCTGCACGGCCTGCTCGATGAACACCGTCGGGTCGCCGAAGGCACCCTCGGCCTCCCGCATCGCCGCACCGAGCGCCTCGCGGAGCTCCTCGGGGCGGTCCACCCGGCGCATCCCGCGGCCGCCGCCACCGGCGACGGCCTTCACGAAGACCGGGAAGCCGATCTCCTCGGCCCCGGCGACGAGCTCGTCGAGATCCTTGCCGGGCGGGGTCGACTTCAGGGTCGGTACGCCGGCGGCGCGGGCCGCGGCGACCGCGGACACCTTGTTGCCGGCCATCCGGAGCACCTCGGCGGGCGGGCCGATGAAGGTCAGCCCGTTGCGGGCGCAGGCGTCGGCGAGCTCCGGGTTCTCCGACAGGAAGCCGTAGCCGGGGTAGACCGCGTCCGCACCGGATTCCTTGGCGGCCCGGATGATCTCGTCGATGTCCAGGTAGGCGCGGACCGGGTGCCCCTCCTCCCCGATCTGGTACGCCTCATCGGCCTTGATCCGATGCTCGGCGTTGCGGTCCTCGTAGGGGAAGACCGCAACGGTCCGGGCACCGAGCTCGACGGCGGCGCGGAAGGCACGGACGGCGATCTCGCCGCGGTTGGCGACCAGTACTTTGGCGAACATGGGTCAGAGGTTATCGATCCGCAGTGATCCACGTCGCACGTCTCGCGGCGGCAGTGGCATCAGGAGGTCAGCACCTCCAGGACGCGCGGGGCATAGAAGCGGCGACCGGACCCGCGTGCCGGCAACTCGCGTCGCAGCTGTGGGGATTTCACTAAACTGCAATGCCACCCGCAGCCATGTCACACAACAGCGGGTTGTGTGACATGCACCGCGATCCGGTCACGCTGCGGCGGCGGTGGCGCGGCGGCTGCGGGCGTACGCCATCAGCGCGATCGCCGGTACCAGGCCGAGCAGCAGCGCCACGATGCTGTTGCCGGCCGGGCCGAGATAGGCCCAGCCGAGTGCCGCGTCGGCGGACCAGGCCCCCGGTCCGGTGAAGGCCAGCACCACGCCGAGCACTCCGTAGGCGATCGCCAGTTCAGCGCCGCCGGTGACCGCCCAGAATCCCTTGGCGCTGGTGACGAAGGCCGCCACCGCCATCGTGCCGATCGCCATCGCTGCGGCCAGCGGGCTGAACAGTCCGAGGATCAGCAGGACCCCGCCGACCAGTTCGCTGACCGCGGCCAGCCGAACCATCAGCGGACCGGGCTTGAGGCCCCAGGCCTCGAAGATCGGCGCGGTCCCGGCGACCCCGTGGCCGGAGAGCACGCCGAAGAGTTTCTGGCTGCCATGGCCGATCAGCAGGAGGCCCAGGAAGCAACGCAGCAGCAACAGTCCGATCTCCATCTCAGACCCCTTCCAGTGCCTGGTCGCGATCACTCACGCCGAGGACCGCCGTGAGTGCGGTGCGCAGCTCACGCACCGGATCCTGGGGCCGGGTGGCCGCCCGCCAGGCGATGTGCCGGTCCGGGCGGACCAGCAGGGCACCGGAGTCGTCGATCTCGCGGATCCGCTGCCAATCACCGAGCACGTCCTGGTATTCCTGCCCGATCCCGATCCGGCGTACCCGCAACGGAATCCCCACCTCGGCGGCGACCGCTTCGGCCGCGGCGACCCATTCGTCGGCGTCGATGCCGGCGACCAGGGTGAACTCGCCGCGCCCGACCAGGTCGAGCGTGGAGACCTGCTCGCCGTCGTGGTCCAGCCAGGCGTGCGGCAGCACCGCCCCGGGCAGGGTGGTCGGCTGGTAGTGCATCTCCGCGTCCCGGGTGAAGCCCTGCCGGGCCCCGTCGGGGATCACCGCGCTGGAGGTGTAGCGCTGGTTCATCTCCACCCCGTGGGCGTTGAACTGGATGTCGGCCTCGTCGAGGACCTCGTTGACCAGCCGCCGCTTCTCCGCACCTGTCGGGGTGGGGGCGAAATAGTCATCCAGGGCGGCCTGGCCGGTGGCATCGTCCTGGCCGGCCACGATGCCGAAGGCACTGGGCAGCTGACCGAGCTGGCCGACGCTGTCCATGGCCCGGTCGATGACCTGCCGTCCGACCGGTCGGCGTTCGTCGGCATAGCTGTCCAGCAAGGAATCCCCGGCCTTGTCCTGCAGCACCAGCGCGAGTTTCCAGACCAGGTTGAACGGGTCCTGGACCGAGGTGTTCGAGCCGAGCCCGTTGGCCGGTGGGTGCCGGTGCGCGGCGTCGCCGACCAGGAACACCCGACCGGCCCGGTACTTGGATGCGAGCACGTGGTTGATCTGCCACTGGCTGATGTCCTTGATCCGCACGTCGATCTGGTCGTCGCCGATCGCCGCGTGCACCCGGGTCAGCATCGCCTCGGGGCTGAGGTCGATCTGCTCGGTCTTCGGGTCGTACATCACGATCAGCACCCACTCGTTCCACGGCGCGACGGTGATGAAGGTGCCGGAGCCGAGCCAGAAGTCGCGGCCCGGCTGCAGGGTGAAGAACAAGGTGCCCGGCCGGTGCGCGCGGTATTTCTCGAGGTCGGCCTCGAACCAGACGTTCACCGCGTGCCCGAGCCCGGTCTCCCCCTCCATCTCGATCCCGGCCTCGCTGGCGACCAGGCTGCGCCCGCCGTCGGCGCCGATCACGTACTTCGCCCGGATCGTGCTGATGGTGTCGGTGGCGACCTCACGGACCTGGGCGGTCACGCCCTGCTCGTCCTGGTCGAGGGAGACCAGCTCGGTCCCGAAACGCAGGTTGGCACCGTAGCGTTCGGCGCCGGCGCGCAGGATCGGTTCGAGCTTGTGCTGGCCGATGTTGCACATCGGGGTGGGGCTGGCCGCCTGGTACTCGGTGCGCTGGGCGGCCCCGGTCCCCCAGGCCTTGCGGCGGGCCAGTTCCTTGCCGGCGAAGGAGGTGGCCCAGACGTTGTCACCCATCAGCTCGTTGGCGTACCCGCCGGCGAGCACGTCGGCCTCGATGCCCAGGTCCCGGAAGACCTCCATCGCGCGCTGGTTGGTGATGTGTGCCCGCGGGGTGTGCGCGGTCGAGGGGTACTTGGTGATCGCCAGGTGGTCCACACCCGCCCGGGCGAGCAGTGCGGCCGCGGTCAGGCCGGCCGGGCCGGCTCCGACGACCAGCACATCGGTTTCGGTGTAGTCGTTCTCGCTCATCTCGCTTTTCCTTTCCGAGCTGGGTTTCAGGCCAGTCGCATGGCGGAGTCGACAACGAGGTTCGCGGCGTTGATGCCGCGGTTGTCGGTGAGGGCGAAGGTCGCCTGGACGATGTCCTCGGGGGTCGGCAGTCGTTTCCCGGGGGTACGCTGCCGCAGCGCCTCGTAGCGGTCGCTGCGGTCATCGGCGGCGTTGTCGACCGCGTCGGTGCCGACGACGACCCCGGGGGTGATCGCGTTCACCCGCACCGGGGCGATCTGGGTGGCCAGGGTGTTCATCAACCCGATCACCCCCGCGTTCGCCATCGAGATGGTCGTCGAGCCGGGCATCGGCACCCACATCGACAGGCCGGAGAAGAGCACCACCGAGGCGTCGTCGGTGAACTTCGGCTGGGCGGCCTCGACCGCGACGGCGTAACCGAGGTTCTTCATCATCAGGGTGCGGGCCGCATCCTGGCGGCGGAAGTCGGACAACTTGTTGTGGTCGCGGTCCAGGGCGGCCAGGATCAGGTGATCCACCCGGTCGATCTGGGCGAAGAGCCGGTCGAGGCTGCCGAAGTCGTTGAGGTCGCAGTGCAGACCCGAGGCACCCTCCCCCAGCCGCTCGGCGGCGGCCGCGTTCCGTTCCTCATTGCGGCCGGAGACGGTGACCGTGGCGCCGCGCCGGGTGGCCGCCTCGGCGATGGCCAGGCCCAACCCCTGTGTTCCGCCGATCACCACGAAATGCTTGCCCTGATAGGGATTGTCGGCCATCGGAATAGCTCCTTTGCTGATCCTCGCACCGGCCGGAACGGCCCGGTGGGTCAGCGGCACTCCGGTCGCCGACAAGACCATCGTGCGCCCAGATATTTGAAATGTCAACGGATATTCGAATATTTCACTGACGGCGGACAGCGGAGCCGTCGGTCCGGCCGGTCAGCGCAGGTTCGTGGTGGCGACCACGGTGCTCGAGCGGTTGTGCTGCTGTGCAGCGACGGCCGCCCAGACGACACCCGCGGGAATGGAGAGGAACAGCCCGAGCCCGGCGGTCAGGAAGAGCAGGATCAGGTTGATCACGAACATCACGACCGCCCCGAGCACCGTCGGATAGAGCATCCCGATCGGCCCGAAGAAGAACGCCAGCAGGATCGCCACCCCGACCGACTTCGGCGGGGCGCCGTTGTTCTGCACCACCACGGTCGAGGCCATCATCTGCTGGGGCGGTTGCTGGTAGTAGGGCGGCGGTTGCTGCTGGGTGTATCCGGGGTAGGGCTGACCCTGCTGTCCCGGACGACCCTGCGGCTGGCCGGGTCGGCCCTGACCCGGATAGGACTGCCCGCCGGGATAGGACTGCTGGCCCGGATAGGGCTGCTGGCCCGGATATCCCTGCTGGTACGGGCCACCGACGGCGGGCTGGTTTCCCTGTGTGGGAAAGGAATCCGGGACGGCGGGGAGATTGCCACCCGCACCCCGTCCCGAGTCCTGTCGACCGGGGCCCTGCCCGGAGTCGTACGGATTCCACTGCTGCTGTGGCTGCCACTGATCTGACATTGCTTCCCCCAAGAACCGCTCCCGCGGGGTGCCGGAGCGGCTGGTTTCAGCCTAGATCTCCGTGCGGGTCGGCGACAGGCCCCGGAGCCGGAGGCGGCGACTTCCGCCGGGTTCACCAGGAGAGCGGTTCGGCAGCCGCGGCCGGGGTGCCGGGGGTATCGGCGACCTCGGACCAGGCCCGGGCCAGCCGCTCGATCGCGGTGTCCAGGACGTGCGGCTCCGCGGTCCACGGCACCCGCAGCCAGCGCTCCCCCGCTCCGGTGGCATGGAACTGCGGACCGGCCGCCAGCAGCACCCCCTGCCGGCGGGCCGCCGCGACGAGCGCGGTGGATCGTGGCGCCGGCAGTTCCAGCCACAGCGTGTGACCGCCCTCGGGGGCCACCCAGTGCCATTCGGGCAACCGGGCGGCGAGCAGGCCCATCAGGTGCTCGGCTCGGGCCAGATTGCGCGGCCGGTGCTCCGCTGTCACCTCGTCCTCGACGGCGAGCAGTTCCAGCAGGATCAGTTGTTCCAGCGCGGCCGCACCGTGATCGTCGAGGGTCCGCACCCGCAGCAGCGGGTCGATCAGATCGTCGGGGCTGCGGATCCAACCGAGCCGCAGCCCGCCCCAGAAGGACTTGGAGGCGGAACCGACCAGCACCGCGTCCGGGGCGTACGCCGCCAGCGGTCGCTCCGCCTGCCCGGTGAAGCCGAGGTCGACCAGGGTCTCGTCGGCGATCAGGCGTACGCCCGCCTCCGCGGCGACCCGGGCGATCGCCACCCGCGTCTGCTCCGGCATCAGCCGGCCGGTGGGGTTGTGGAACTCCGGTACCAGCGAGATCGCCACCGGGCGCCGGCGGCCCAGCACCTGACGCAGCGATTCGACACCCCACCCCTCGGGGGCCATGTCGAACGGGGCCAGGGAGGCGAGCTGGTCCAGCATCCGCAGGCTCGCGGAGTGGCTGATCGCCTCGACCGCGAACGGCCGGCGGCCCCGGCGCAGCGTGCGGGCGACCACGTGCAGCCCGGCCAGGCTGCCGGGGGTGATCAGGATCTGCTCGGGCCGGGTCGCGAGCCCGCGGGTGGCGTACCGGTCCGCGATCGCCGCCCGCAGTTCCGGCAGCCCGTCGGGGAAGTAGCCGATCCCGGCGGCCAACCGGGGCAGTCGCTCGGCGGCCCGCTGCACCGCCGGACCGAGGGCGGCGGGTGCGGGATTGGCGGCGACCGTGAGCCCGATCCGGCCCTGCTCATCGGGTCCGGCGACCGGCAGCAGGTCGCTGGTGGCCGGCCGCGGGCGCCCGCGCACCCAGTGGCCCGACCCGCGCCGCGGGCGCACCACCCCGGTGCCGACCAGCTTGCGGTAGGCCTCGGTGACGGTGGTCCGGCTGACGCCGAGCTCGCCCGCCAGTTCGCGTTCGCTGGTCAGCCGCGCGCCCGCCGGTACCCGGCCATCGATGATCAACCGGGTGATCCGATCGGCCAGATCGGCGTACCGCGGCGGGCGCAGCGGGGCCTCGCCGAGCAGGGCCGCCAGCTCGGGCCCCGGGAGCCATCGTTCGTCCACCCGTCCACCGTTCCAGAATTGGACCTGTTCGACCAGTCCAATGCCGGAGTAGTTTGCTCTGGTGACCAAGCCCAGCCTGCTGCTGCCCCTGAATCCCGTCGAGCAATTGCGCGCCGGGCGGATGGGCCGCCGGTTGCCGCAGCTGATCGGTGGACTGCTGCTCTATGGCTTCTCGATGGCGATGCAGGTCCGCGGCGCGCTCGGGCTGGCACCGTGGGACGTGCTCACCCAGGGCATCAGCCGGCACCTGCCGCTCAGTTTCGGCATGATCACGATCGCGATCTCCTTCGTGGTGCTGCTGCTGTGGATCCCGTTGCGCCAGGCGCCCGGCCTCGGCACGGTGCTGAACGCGCTGATCGTCGGGGTCGCTGCCGATCTGGGGCTGTGGCTGCTGCCCCAGCCGGACGGGCTGGCCCCCCGGGCCGGCCTGCTGGTCGCCGGGGTGGTGCTGAACGGGTTGGCCGGGGCGATCTACGTCGGCGCCCAGCTCGGCCCCGGGCCGCGCGACGGCCTGATGACCGGACTGCATCGGGTGACCGGCCGCAGCCTGCGCCTGGTGCGCACCGGGATCGAGGTCGTGGTGCTCGCCCTCGGCTGGCTCCTCGGTGGCCAGGTCGGCATCGGGACGGTGCTGTACGCCCTGGCGATCGGCCCGCTGATCCAGCTCTTCCTGCCGCTGACGGTCGTCCGGCTGCGCGACCCACGTTCCTGAAAACCCATCGGGCCTCTTGCGCTCCCCTCCTCGAGGTATTTAAATGAAGCTCTCAAGTATTTGAGCGGAACTTCATCGGAAGGGACCCTGATGTCCTTGTTGCGCGCTCCCGACTACGACTCCTACACCCCGCAGCGGGTCCGGATGGTCAAGAAGTGGACGCCGCGGCTCGTCGCCTTCGGCGAGCTGATCGACGGCTACGACCTCTTGGTGATGGGGGCGGCGATCCTCTTCCTGCAGAGCTATTTCCAACTCGACAACGCCCACAAGGGCGCGCTGACCGCGATCGCCTTCGTGGGCACCGCGGTCGGGTTGCTGATCTTCGGCAAGGTCACCGACAGGTTCGGGCGACGGCCGGTCTTCATGATCAACCTGGTCTTCTTCGTGGTCGCCTCGATCGCCTCGGCCTTCGTCACCGAGGTCTGGCAGCTCTATCTGGCCCGCTTCGTGCTCGGTGTCGCCGTCGGCATGGACATCCCGGTGTCCCAGGCATTCCTCGCCGAGATCTCCCCCGACGCCCGCCGCGGCCGGACGGCCGGGTCGCTGCCCAACATCATGTGGCTCTCGGGTGCGATCATCTCGGTGATCCTGGCCATCGCGATCGCCCCGCTGGCCGGGGATTCCACCTGGCGGTGGTTGTTCGGCGTCGCGGCGATCCCCGCATTCGGTGTCCTGCTCGCCCGTCGCTATCTGCCGGAATCGCCACGCTGGTTGATGGAGCACGGCCGCGAGGCCGAGGCCGAGAAGGTCTTCGCGATGCTGGAACTGGATCCCGAACCGGCCCGCCGCGCGGTGCAGCGTGAACGTGAGCAGCGCCGGGAGCCGGTGAAGCTGCGCGGACCGGTGCTGCGCCGGCTGATCGCGGTCACCGCATTCTTCGCCCTGCAGGCATTCGCGGGCGCCATCGCGACGGTGTCCGGCCCGATGGTGCTGCAGGCCACCGGTTTCCCGAAGGAATGGGCACTGCAGTGGTCGCTGATCGGTTTCGTGCTCGGGCTGGTCGCGGTGCTCATCGGTGCGCAGCTGATCGACAAGGTCGACCGGCGCCGGTTGGGCATCATCACCACCGGCACCCTTTTCCTGCTGGGGCTGCTGATCGGCGCCTTCGGCGGCACCTCGGCGGCGATCCTGGTGATCTGCTACGTGCTCTTCTCCTTCACCACCTGGTTCGGCCCCGGGGTGCTCTCCTGGGTCTGGTCCTCCGAGGCGATGCCGACCCAGCTGCGTGGTTTCGGCAGCGGCATCGCGCAGAGTGTCACCCGATTGATGATCGCCCTGAACGTCTTCCTGGTGCCGATGCTGCTCACCGGGATCGGCTTCTGGACCGTCGCCCTCTACTCGGTGGCGTACCTGATCTGCATGGTCATCTGCATCGCCAATCCCTGGTTGTCGACCACTGGCAAGTCCTTGGAAGAGGCGACCGACGAAGAGACCGCCATCACCCGGTGAATCCGTACACTGATTCATCCCCCCAGATGAGGAGGATGATGACCGCGGTTCGGCATCGTCACGGCGTACGCCCCGGCCAGGCCCGGGAGACGAACGTCGAGTCGGTGCTGCGTCGGCTGATCGCCCACGGTCCGATGTCGCGGCGGGATCTGGCGCGGGCCCTGGGTCTCTCCCAGTCCGGGATGACGCGAGTCGTCGCCCCGCTGACCGAGGCCGGACTGCTCACCGAAACCGAGGCGGTGGTCACCGACGGCCGACGCGGTCGGCGGCAGGTGCCGATCACCATCGATCCCGAGCAGGGTTGCGTCGCCGGAGTGCACCTCGGCGCCGAACACGTCTCGGTCGCGCTGTGCACCCTCGGCGGGGACACGCTGACCACCGGCCGGGTGGGTTTCGACGGTACGCCGCGGCGTGCCGTCGAGGCGGGGGTCGGTGAGGTCGGACGGTTGGCGACCGGGCTGGCCCCGCTGCGCGGGGTCGGGGTGATCACCGGTGGCTGGGTGGATTCGCGCAGTGGCGTGGTACGCGAGCACCGATTGCTGGACTGGCACGATGTGCCGTTGCGCGCCGAGTTCCAGGAACTGCTTGTGCCGCAGGGCATCCCGGTGGTCGTCGAGGCCGCCAGCCAGGCGCACGCCCTGGCGGATCTGATGTTCGGGCTGACCGGCAGCGTGGACAGTTTCCTGCACGTCTTCGTCGGCAACATCGTCGAGGCGTCGGTGGTCGCCCACGGCGCCATCCTGGCCCGCCCCGACGGTTTCGGCTCCGACCTGTGGGACTGGCCGGTGCCCGACCGGCCCGGCGCGACGGCCGGCAGCACGCTCACCGATGGGTGCGTGGTCGCGAGCGCCCAGGACCGCGGAATCCTCGCCAGCACAGGAACTTTCGATGATCTGGTGCAGCTCGCCCGCGCCGAGGAGGCGGACGGCGAGGCGCGTGGCCTGCTGGCCGACCGCGCCCGCCGGGTCGGTGAGCTGGTCGCCCCGCTCGCGGCGGTGACCGGTTCCCCGATGGTCGTCGCCTCCTCCGGTGTGGTGGCCATCGAGGATCAGCTGGCCGATGTCGCCGCCGGGCTCGCCGGCGGGTTCGGCGATCCGGACACGCTGCCCACGGTCATCTCCGGCGCCTTCGGTCCCGCCTCGGTCGGCCGGGCCGCCGCCGCCTGCGTCATCGACGACCTGCTCGCCGACCCGCTGGGCAACCTGGCCCGAGTACGCAGCTGACGGACCGCCCACGTTCATCGAGCAGCACCGCCGGCACAGCGCAACCTGTTTCAGGGACGTTCATCGAGTAGCACCGCCGGCGCAGCGGAGCGGAGCCGTCGGTGCGTGTCGAGATGAACCCCACCCCCCGAACGCATCCGCAACAATGGCCGGTGCTGGGCGCCCGGACCGGCCACTCGGCCCCAAGAGATCACCGGGCGCTTGGGTCTGGAGCCGATTCCTCTCGACACGGTCGCTGCGCGACCTACTCGAGGAACGGGAGCCGGTCAGGGGGCGGGGATGCCGGACTGCGGGGTCGGGTGCTCGACCCGGACCGGTTGCTGACCGGCGAACGGACGGGCGGTCGGGGCCTCGACACCGGCGACCAGCCGGCCGTCGCGGACGAAACCCTCCTCCCGGCCAGCGAGGCGGCGTACCAGGATCTCCCGCAGCGCGGCGAGCCGGTCGGCGTACGCCTCCTCTCCCGACAGGTCGTGCACCTCGTCGGGATCCTCAGCCAGATTGAAAAGCTGCTCGTCACCGGTCATCGAGATCCAGATGTATTTCCAGTCACCACTGCGGATCCACTGGAAGCTGCCACCCATCATCGCGTGCTCACCGTGCAGGTGGTCCCGCCAGTCCGCGTCGGTCGCCGCGGCGATCAGCGGCAGCACCGAGGCACCGTCCAACCCCTCGGGGATCTCGACCTCGGCGCAGTCCAGCAGCGTCGGCATCACATCGCGCAGCTCGATCACCTCGCGGATCACGCTCTGCTCGGGAATGCCGGGACCGCTGAGCAGGAAGGGAATCCGGGCCGACCCCTCATAGGGATAGCCCTTCCGCCACAGGTGGTGATCGCCCATCATCTCGCCGTGGTCGGAGGTGAAGGCGACGAACGAGCCCTGGGCCAGCCCGAATTCTCCCAATACCTGCAGGAAACGCTCGATCTGGGCGTCGATGTGGGACATGTTGCCGTAGTAACCGGCCTGGGCGCGGTGCTGGTCCTCCATCGGATAGTCGGCCACGTGCGAGTCGGCCCGATGGTCGTTGCGCCAGGGTTCGAACACCTCCACCCAGTCCCCCACCGGCGGCTGGTGCGGGGGCCGGTTCAGGTACATGTCGAAGGCCCACTGCGGCGGGTCGTAGGGCGGGTGCGGGCGGTGGAAGGACAGATAGAGGAAGAACGGCACCGTGGGGTCGCGGCGATAGAGCCAGTCGATGGCGCTGCTGACGATCCAGTTGGTCGGATGCAGCCGCTCGGCCCGCTGCCAGGGCCGGGCCACCATCGAGTTGCAGTGCAGACCGTCGTCCAGGTAGTCGCTGACCGCATCCTCGCCGGCCTCGCGGCGCAGCCAGGTCAGATAGTCGTCATAGGTCCGCGGATCGCGCTCCCGGCGCCGCGAGTGGTGCAGATAACCGTCGTGCAGCAGCACGTCGTCGAAACCGGCCCGCACCCGTTCCGGCCACAGATGCATCTTGCCGATCGCCTGGGTGTGGTAGCCCGCCTGCGAGAACGCACCCGCCATCGTGGTCGCGATGTCGAAGGCGATGCCGTCCTGGTAACCGACCCGTCCGTGATTCTCGGCCGCCAACCCGGTGAGCAGGCTCATCCGGGCCGGGATGCAGGTGGGTGATGCCGAGTACGCCCGCTCGGCGCGCGCACCGCGGTCGGCGAGTTCGTCGAGATAGGGGGTCTTCACCCGCGGGTGCCCCTCGATCGACAGCGCATCACCGCGCCACTGGTCGGTGCAGATCAGGATCACGTTGCGGTGCATCGGCGCTCCCACGGGTTAACTTGACAGTCTCAACTAATAGTAGGGCCTCAGCCGACCAGTTTGCCGATCAGCCCCTGGGCGAAATAGATGACGAACAGGGCCGCGACCAGATACATCAGCGGGTGCACCTGGCGGGCCTTGCCGCGGGCCACCTTGAGCAGCACGAAGGTAATGAAGCCCGCACCGATGCCGATGCTGATCGAATAGGTGAACGGCATCAGCGCCAGGGTGAGGAAGGCCGGCAACCCTTGTTCGACGTCGTCCCACTCGACCCCGCCGACCTGGGCCATCATCAGGAAGCCGACGAACACCAGCACCGGCGTCGCCGCCTCGGAGGGCACCACATCGACGATCGGCGCCAGGAAAACCGAAGCCAGGAAGGCGATCCCGGTGACCACGGACGCGAGCCCGGTCCGTGCGCCCTCACCGACACCGGCGGCGGATTCGATGTAGGTGGTGTTCGAGGAGACCGAGCCCAGACCACCGGCGACCGCACCGAGCGAGTCGACCAGCAGGATCCCGGTGATGTGCGGCGGGTTGCCCTCGGCGTCCAGCAGGCCCCCCTCGGCACCGACCGCGACGACGGTGCCCATGGTGTCGAAGAAGTCGGCGAGCAGCAGCGAGAAGATGGTCAGCAGCACCAGCAGTACGCCGCCGAAACCGTTGGCCGCGGTGAACATCCCGAACAGGTCCACCCGACCCAGCAGCGACAGATCCGGCAGGGTGAACAGGTCGGTGATCGCGGGCACGTTGAGCATCCAACCGGTCGGATTCACCACCTTGCCCGAGGCATCGGTCATCGAGCCGATGCCGACGACCGCCTCCAGGATGATCGCCAGCACCGTGCTGACCAGGATCGAGATCAGCAGCGCACCGCGGACCTTCCTGGCATACAGCACCGCGACCAGCACCAGCCCGATCACGAAGACCAGCATCGGCCAGCCGAGCAGCGATCCATTGATGCCGAACTCGACCGGCGGCGTACCCTGCGGTTTGCGGACGATGCCGGCGTCGAACAACCCGACGAAGGCGATGAACAGGCCGAGCCCGACGGCGATGCCGATCCGCAACGGCCGCGGCACCGCGCGGAAGACCGCCTGCCGGAAACCGGTCAGCACCAGAATCGCGATGAGAATGCCCTCCCAGACGACCAGCCCCATCGCCTGCGGCCAGGTCATCGTCCGCACGATTCCGAACGCCAGCAGGGCATTCAGGCCGAGGCCGGTCGCCAGACCGAGCGGGAACCGGCCGACGACACCCATCGCGATCGTCATGATGCCGGCGATCAGCGCGGTCGCGGCGGCCACCGCGGCGATCGAACCGCCGATGTTCTCCGCGGTCTTCGGCAGACCGGTGATCAGATTGCCGTTGACATCGGCCGCGGTCCCGATGATCAGCGGATTGAGGGCGATGATGTACGCCATCGTGAAGAAGGTGACCAGCCCGCCGCGGACCTCGCGACCGATCGTGGAGCCACGAGCGGAGATCTCGAACCAGCGGTCGAGGCGGGAGGTGGGGATGGCCGATTGAGTCGCGCTGCTGGACATGGCGTCAGGCTATTGGAACTCTGCGGCGCCAACCGGACTCGTTCACCGCAGAAGCCAGAGATCTCTCTCATCGGAGGATTCCAATGTCACCCCATCGACTGGCAGCGGCGGTCATCGCCGCACTCACCATCCTGATCACCAGCCAGGCGCCGGCGCACGCCGCCCCGACGCCGACACCCAAGGGCGCGGCAACCGTTGCCCCCCGGACCGCGGAACCGCGGACCGATCCGCGCTACTACGACAAGGCACTCGCCCAGAACTACGCGGAAGCCCGGAACCGCAACCCGTGGCTGGGTGCATATCTGGAGGGCAAGCTCTATGAGGACCCGGGCGGTTGGGGCACCCTCTGCGGCTCCTACTGCTGGGGTCGGCACGAGAACGGCATCGTGGTCGTCAGCAGCAGTTCGGTGCCATCAGCGGATACGACCGGCTGGGGGCACGCGATCCGCTACCCGCTCGCCCAGCGCTATCTCGGCTGGTTCCAGAACAACACCATGCCGGTCGGCCACGCGGTCACCGACAGCTTCTGCGGTCTCACCCAGGGCGGCTGCGGTGTGCACACCACCGGCGGCTCGGTCTACTGGTCACCGAACAGCGGCACCCACTGGGTCCGCGGCCGGATCAAGGACCGCTGGAATGCCACCGGTTGGGAGAACGGCCGGCTCGGTTATCCCATCAGCGACGAGTTCTGCGGCCTGCGCGACGGCGGGTGCGGCACCCACTTCCAGGACGGCTCCATCTACTGGACCCCCGGCACCGATGCCTGGGATGTCGGCGGCCTGTTCTTCCAGGTGTGGCGGGACAGCGGCTGGGAGAACGGCTGGTTGCGCTACCCCACCGGCCCCGAGGTGCGCTCCGGTGATGTGGTCACCCAGCAGTTCCAGGGCGGCTGGCTGAGCTACAACTTCCGCACCGGCCAGTTGCAGCAGAACCGCCGCTGAGGCGTACGCCCGCAACGACCATCCATCGAATCCTCAGTGCATCCCGCTACCCCTGCAGGGACAGCGGGATGCACGCAAGATTCGATGGATCGCGATCGGGGCGGGTTCGCGAGCGCCCGGGGCTCAGTCGAAGAGCGAGTCGTCCAGGGAGATGGTGTCCCAGACCGGGTTGGGCAGTTCGCCCTCGCGCTCGGGAGCGACGACGTCGGAGTGCGCGCCGCAGCCGTGGTCGATGCTCACCACATGGGCGTCGGAGGGGGCGTACTGGTTCGCGCACACCCCGAACACGGTCCCCAGGCCGCCCTGCAGGCGGACGAAGTAGGCACAGCTGACGCAGCTGCCCGGCGCCTGCCGGGTCATCTCGTTGCGCGGCCCGCCGTCGCCGTCCAGCCAGCGCTCGGCGGCCTCCTCGCGACCGTACGCCGAGAGCACCCGTTCGCGGCCCAGGCCGAGCTCGGCCACCACGGCGCGCAGCTGGCTGGCCTCGGCCGGGTCGGTGTCGGCGGCCCGCTCGCCACCGGTGTAACCCGGTTCCAGGCGCGGGTCGTTGTCCGGGGTCGGCATCAGGATGCCGGGCCCCACATCGCCGTCGGAGATCCGATCGGCCCACGGCACCCAGGCCGGGGACAGCAGCGCGTCCGGACCGGGCAGCAGCACGACCTCGTCGACGGTCACCTTGCGGGCGCGGGACGCCCGGGCCACCGTGACCGCCCACTGCCAGCCCCGATAACCGGGATGGGTGCAGGCGAAGTAGTGGGTCGCCACCCGGTCGGCCTCGGCGCGTACCTCGGTGTGCTCACCGACGCTCATCACGACCGTGGTGGCCGCCTCGGCGGCCTCCCGGGCCAGGTCGACGGCATCGGCACAGGCCTGGTCAAGCTTGGGCGCCCGGCTGCGGGGCGGGATCTGGGTGCTGCTCATCTCGACCATTCTCGCGGCAGGGGGCTCACAGCTCCAACTCGTCCGCCACCGCGCGCAGCAGCGCCGCGGTCTTGGCGGCGTGCTTGGCGTCCGGATGCCGGCCGTGCCGGTATCCGGTGCCGATGCCGTCGAGCAGCTTGATCAGGTCCTCGGTGAGCAGCGCCATCTGCTCCGGCTTCTTGCGGCTCGCCCGGGACAGCGAGGTGGGGGCCTCGACCAGGGTGAGCGACAGCGCCTGCTCACCCTTGCGGCCCTCGACCACCCCGAACTCGACCTTCTGACCGGGCTTCAAGGTGGTCACCCCGGCCGGCAGGGCGTTGGAGCGCACGTAGACGTCACCCCCGCCATCCTTGGTCAGGAAGCCGAAACCCTTGTCGGCGTCGAAGAAGCGGACCTTGCCAGTCGGCACGAGAAACCTCACTAGATCGCATCGGGCATGCAGAGAACAGGACGAACCCCCGACAGCTGGGCCGAGGGCGTACCCAAGTCTATCGCTGGATCGCCGCCAGCGGCAGGTTCATTATCGAGTTGGTCAGCGCCTCGACCGGTTCCCGCGGGGAACGCGGATTGGCCTGCAGCGCCTGCTCCAGCATCGGCAGCTCGGGCAGCCCGAACCGGCCGCTGAGCACCCGCAGATCACCGGGCACCCGGGTGCGGGCCAGCATGCACAGCCCGAGCCCGGCCCGGACCGCCGCCATGATGCCGAGCACCTGCCGGGTGTTGCAGACGATCCGCCAGGGGATCTGGTGCGCGTTCAACGCGTCGATCCCGGCCTGCCGGGACCAGCTCGGCGCGTGATAGGTGACCAGCGGCACGGTCTCCCCCGGTTCCAGCACGGTGTTCGGCAGCCCCACCCAGACCATCTGGTCGCGGTGCACCATCCGCCCGGTGTCGGAGTCGGGGCGCTGGTTGATCAGGATCAGGTCCAGATGGTTGGAGTCGAGTCGGCGTTGCAGTACGCCGGACTGGGCGACGGTCAGCTCCAGCTGGATCCCGGGGTGGTGCTGGCGGAACTCGCGCAGGATCCGCGGCAGGTCCGAGAGCGCGAACTCATCGGCGGCGCCGAAGCGCAACCGGCCGCGCATCGCCGACCCGGAGAAGTAGCTGCTCGCCTGATCGTGGGCGGCCAGGATCTGCCGGGCGAAACCGCGCATCGCCTCACCGTTGTCGGTGAGCGCGACCGAGCGGGTGTCGCGGACCACCAGCTGCCGACCGGCGGCCTGCTCGAGGCGGCGTACCTGCTGGGAGACCGCAGGCTGGGAGATGCCGAGCTGCTCGGCCGCGCGGGTGAAGCTGCCGGTGTCGGCGACCGCCAGGAAGCCGCGCAGCAGCGCCGGATCGAAGTGGGTGGCGGGCGTGGTCTCGGGCACGGGTCGATCTCCCCCGTTCGGAGTCAGAAGCGTTGCTTATGGAATATATACGCTCCATTGTTTGGATCAATGACTGGGGCGGGCATAGTCTCGTACCCGGCAGCGCGGCCCGCCAACCCTTCAAACCCTCGACACCAGAAACGGTGATTGTTCGTCATGCCCGCAGAACCTGCAGCTCCCCCTGCAGTCCGTAGCACCAGCGCCAGCACAACCTCCCCGACCGGCACCTCCTCCGCCACCGCCGTCGCCCCCACGCCGGATCCCGAACCCGAGATAGCCGGCCGACCGGCACCCGAGTCCAGCACCGCCGCCGGACCCACCGCACCCGGGATCGCCGACCGGCTCCCGCAGGGCCTGGTCGCCCTCAACAACAGCCAGTTCCGCATCTATGTCGCCGCCTTCCTGATCGGCAGCCTCGGTATGTGGGTGCAGCGGATCGCCGTCGACTGGCTGGTCCTGCAACTCACCGGAAGCGTCTCGGCCGTCGGCCTGTCGGTGTCGCTCCAGTTCGCGCCGGTGCTGGTCCTCGGCCTCTTCGGCGGTGCCCTCGTCGACCGCTTCGACCCCCGCAGACTGCTGCTGCTCAGCCAGTCCATGGTGGCCGCGATGGCCGCCGTGCTCGCCGTCCTGGTGCTCACCGACCGAGCCACCGTCTGGGCCAGTTACGGCCTCTCCCTCGGCCTCGGCCTGGCCGCGGTCGTCGAACAGCCCGGCCGCCTGGAGCTGGTCAACCGGCTCGTCGGCCGGGACGGGCTGCGCAGCGCGCTCGGGCTGAACGCCACCGCCTTCCAGTCCGCCGGCATCGCCGGTCCGCTGATCGCCGGCGGGCTGATCCACGGGGTCGGCCTGGGCTGGTGCTTCGCGGTGAACGCGGTGACCTGCCTGATCGTGGTGACCAGCCTGCTGCTGATCCGCACGCCCGACCGGACCAGACCCCGCGGCGCCGACGGTGCCCGCCGGGGCCGGCTCTCCGACGGCATCCGGACGGTGCTGAAGACCCCCGAGATCGGTTGGACCATCGCCCTGGTCGGGCTGGTCGGGGTGTTCGGCGCCAGCATGCCGGTGCTGCTCAGCTCGATGGCCAGCCGGGCCTTCGATGCCGGCGTCTCCGGTTACGGCCTGTGCACCGGCATGGTCGCCATCGGTGCCGTGCTGGGCGCCCAGCTGGCCGCCCGCCGCCGCCGGATCCTGCGGCTGCGTGAGCTCACCGCACTGACCGCCGGGCTCGGTGGCCTGCTCGCCCTCTCCTCGGCCACCCCGAGCCTTGGCATCTTCGCGGTCACCCTGGTCGCGTTCGGCATCGTCCAGCTGCAGTTCCTGCAGTCGGCGAACGCCCTGGTCCAGCTGACCGCGCCGGAGTGGGTACGCGGCCGGGTGATCAGCGTCTACGTGCTGGTGCTGATCGGCGGCCAGGCCCTCGGCGGTCTGCTCTCCGGCGCCCTGGTCGACGCCTGGGGCCCGCGTGGTGCGCTGCTGCTGAACGGTTCGATGATCGTCCTGCTCGCCGCGGGTTTCGCGATCCGGATGGCCTATGAGGCGCACCTGACGCTTCGGGTCCGCCGGGCGCGGGTGCCCCGGGTCCAGATCGTCCCCGCGTCCCGCTGGTGACCGCCCGCCTGGTCGGTGTGCTCACAGCTCACCGAGCAGGCCGGCGAACAGGTCCTCGGCGGACACGGTGAGGCCGCGCCGGACGAACCAGTCGGCCACGTTGATGCAGTCGCGGTGCAGCAGATCGAAGCCGTTCGGATTGGCGATCAGGTCGACCAGCTGGGGCACGTCGATGAGCACCAACCGCGGCCGCTCACCGCGGGCGATGAGGATGTTGTAGGCCGACAGGTCGCCGTGCACCAGGCCCGCGCGGGTCATCATCCGCATGGCCTCGGTGAGCTGCTGCCAGAGACCGGCGAGCTCGTCGGCGGTTCCGCGGTAACCGGCCAGCCGATCGGCCGCCTCACCGTCGTCGTCACAGATGAACTCCATCACGATCTCCAGGCCGTCGATCTGCACCGGATAGGGCACCGGGACGCCCAGCTGCCACAGCCGTTTCAAGGCGTCCCATTCGGCGTACGCCCACTGGTGGGCGTCCACCTTCCTGCCGTACTCGCTGCGCCTGGCGAGCGCCCGGGCATCACGGCTGTTGCGACCGCGTCGGCCCTCGGTGTAGGCGCTGTTGCGATGGAAGAGTCGATGCTCGGATCCGCGGTAGCGCTTCGCGACCAGGATCACCGAGCGGTCTGCGGTCGGATCAGCGGTGGCGGTCGCGCGTTCGAAGACGAAGCAATCCGCCTCCTTGCCGCTCTTGAGGCCGCCGAGGTCGGTGTCGATCGCCTCGGTGGTGATCACCCAGTCCGGGCGCGGTTGCGGACCGTGATTCAGTGGCGGGGTCGTGGTCCAGCTCGACCACCGTTGACCAGCGGGCAGTTCGTCGCCGTGGTCGATGTAGTGGAAGGGCTGGTCAGCTTCGGACCGTGGACCGGTCCCGGGAAACGGTTCTGACATGCGGGGGCTCCTGGAGTCGGAGTTGAGGTCGGGCAGGCGTCAGCCGAATGACAGCCATCACTCCTCCTCCCCCGCTGCCGCGGGCAGGCCCACGACACGAATCTCGACGGTGCGGTCCGAGCCTGCTCCGCCCGGGTCCGACCCGCAACCGATTTTCCGGGCGCGGGTCCCGATCCGATCGCCGACTAGAATCACCGGTATGGCGACCTGGGAGGATGGACCGGAGTACGCGCCGCGCGAGCGCCCGGCCGGTTTTGCCGCACCCGAGGTCGCCGCACTGGACATCGCCCCGCCCCGGCAGGAGTTGTCGGCCGGGGCACCGGCGCAGCGGCCGGTCTTCGAGCAGCGGCACCAGGTCTCCCCGCTCACCGAGCACCGCCCCGAGGTCGGTCCGCAGCGCGATCCGCAGCAGGCCTTCGAGGTGACCTCGAGTGTGATGACCGATTCCAGCGCCTCGGCCTGGGGAGCGGCGCACAGCGGGTTCACCGGCTCCAGCCAGCCCGACCCCGGATGGGCCCCGCCGAGCGGCCCCCCGGCCGGTACGCCCGCCGGGGGGCACCCGCTGCCGGCCACGCCGAGCGTGGTACCCGGCGTACCCCACCCCGCCGACGTGGCGGGCCCACCGGTCCACGATCCGCACCAGGCGTTCCATCTCACCGGTGGCCAGCGCCAGGGCCTGGACTTCCCACCGCCCGAGGGTGCGCCGGCCGGTCAACCCGGCCCCGAACAGCTCAGCGACTATCCCGCACCGGGCAGCCCCCAGTGGTTCGGCCCCGGCCCACAACCGGCACCCCGGCAACAACGGGTGAGCGTGAGCAGCGTGCTGGAGGGGGTCACCTTCCCGACCGCGGTGGCGCTGCTGATCGGCGGGTTGTGCGTGCTGGTCGACCTGTTCGGCTGGCTCTCCCCGCTCGCCTTCCTGACCGCCTTCCTCACCTCGGGCCGGATCGGATACCGCCGCGCCTGGGTGCGCTATCTCTTCCTGGCCGGTACCGCGGCCCTGGTGGTCACACTGGTCGTCGGCGTGCTGTCCAGTCTGGACAATCTGCTGCTCGCCTATGACCTGCTCAGCCAGCTGAGCGCGATCGTCTGCTGGGCGGTGCTGATCGCGCTGATCGCCCTGGTCGCCAAGGCACAGTCCCGCGGCGAACAGCCCGAGCAGCCGGACCGCGACCCCGACCCCGGCTGGGGCTGATGCGCAGCTTCAGCGACGCCCTGCGCTCGTTGGACGCCGAGCAGCTGAGCGGTCTGCTCGCCGCCCGGGACGACCTGCGGCTGCCCCCGCCGGCCGACCTCACCGAACTGGTCGCCCGGGCGACCACGACCTCCTCGGTGCACCGGGCCCTGGACGGGTTGAACCGCTTCCAGCTGGACTGCTGCGAGGCCCTCGCCGCCCTGCCGGACCCGACCACCACCGCCGACCTCGCCGCCCTGCTGGGGTCGCCCGACGAACCGGTGGTCGCCGCACTGGACCGGCTGCGTGAGCTCGCGCTGGTCTGGGGTCAGGGCGCCGAACTGCACCTGGTGCGGGCCGCCCGGCAGGCGTTCGAACCCCACCCCGGCGGACTCGCGGCACCCAGCCCGCGACCGCTGACGGAGGCGACGATCGCCGCCGCCACCGCCGATCTGCCACCGGGGGCGGCCGCCGTCCTGGACCGGCTCGCCTGGGGTCCACCGACCGGCGCGGTGCGCAACGCCGACCGCCCGATCACCCACCCCGCAACCCCGGTCGAGCACCTGCTGGCCCGCGGGCTGCTGCGCCCGGCCGGACCGGACACCGTGCTGCTGCCGCGCGAGGTGGCGCTGACCTGGCGGGGCGGTTTCCAACGCACCCCCGGCCACACCGCACCGGATCCGCTGCCGGCGGGGACCCGGCCGGCGCGGGTGGTCGCGCACGCCGCCGTCGGCGCGGCCTACGAGTTCTGCCACGACGTGGAGGCGGTGGTGGACGCGGTGGAGCGCCGCTCCCCGGCGCTGCTGCGGGCCGGCGGGATCGGCGTCCGCGAGCTCACCCAGATCGCCCGCGAGCTCGGCCTCGACCCGGCCCGCGCCGGGTTCGCACTCGAGGTGGCGTACGCCGCCGACCTGATCTCCACCGCCCCACCCGCGGCCCGGGTGACCACCGAGTTCGATCGCTGGCTGACGCTGCCGGTCGCGGAGCGGGTCACCGTGCTGCTGCGCCGCTGGTTGCAGACCCCCCGCTGGTACGCGGCAGCCCGCGCCGAGGGCGGCCATGCGCTCGGCGAGGAGGCCGAGGCCCGCTGGGCGCCCGGTGCCCGCGCCGCGGTGCTGGCCCGGTTGCCGGTCGGCTGCGCCCCGGACCCGGTGGCGCTGGCCGGGTTGCTGGACTGGGACCGGCCGGGCCTGGCCCGGGTGATCGGCGCAGCGGAGCTGGCCGCCGCCGTGCTCACCGAGGCCGCCTGGCTCGGGTTGACCGCGCTGGATCAGGTCAGCGGCCTGCTGCCGGTCGCCGGCGGCGCCGACCTGCCGACCGAGCTGCTCACCCTGTTCCCCGAACCGGTCACCGAGCTGCTGCTGCAGGCCGATCTGACCGCCGTCGCACCCGGCCCGCTGGAGCACCAGGTGGCGGCCGAGCTGCGGCTGCTGGCCGAGCAGGAGTCCCGCGGTGGCGGCGGGGTCTACCGCTTCACCGCCGAGTCGCTGCGCCGCGCCTTCGACGCCGGGTGGGACAGCGAACAGGTGCTGGACTGGCTGGCCCGGCACGGCAGCACCGCGGTACCGCAACCGCTGGCGTACCTGGTCGGTGACGTCGCCCGTCGGCACGGCACGGTCCGGGTCGGCACCGCCCGGGCGTACGTCCGGATCGACGACCCGGTCCGGATCGGTGCGGTGCTGGCCCATCCGGAGGCCGCCGCCCTCGGCGTACGCCAGGTCGGACCGCAGACACTGGTCGCCGACGCCGATCCCGACGAGGTGGTGCAGCTGCTCCGCGCGGTCGGGATGGCACCGGCCGCGGAGGATGCCCAGGGCGCGGTGCTGACCTCGCCGCCCAGGGCCCGGGCCGCCGGCTCCCGCCGGCCCGCCCCACCCACCGGTGGTGATCCCCGCGCGCTCGCCGAGCACCTGCTCTCCGGTGCCGCCGCGGCCCGGGAGCGCGGGATGCGCACCGAGCAGACCCTCGAGGTGCTGCGGCACGCGCTGACCACCCGGACCCCGGTCGAGGTCGACTACGTGGCGGCCGACGGCACCCGGACCAGCCGTACCCTGCTGCCGCTGGACCTCGGTTCGGGGATGGTCCGGCTGGTCGGTCCCGGAGCCGATCGCGCCGGGACCGGGGTGAGCCTGCCGCTGGCCCGGGTGACCGCGGCCCGGGTGCCCGGTGACGGTGGGAATCGGGGCCCGGAAAACGGGTGAAATCCCCACGGGACGCCCACCCCCCTCGGGTAGGCTTGGCGCGTGCGTCCGGAAGTCGTCCGCCGGATCGTTGCCGGCTACGCCATTGCCCTCGGGGTGCTGGCGCTGATCCTGGTGCCCAGACACCAGGGACCGGAGGCGGTCAGCGGTGCGAGCCGCCCGGTGGAGACCCAGTCCCCGTCCCCGACGCCCAGCCCGACCGCCGCGGCGACACCGGCCCAGACCCCGGCACCGGACCCGGTCACCACGGCCCCCGCCCGCGAGGCCACCCCGGCGCCGAGCCGGACCCATCGGACCGACCGGACGCCGGCACCGGACCCGAACCGCACCGTCGCCGCGCCGCCCACCGCGGCCGCCTCCCCGGTGGCGGCCCCGCCCCGGGGTGGCGACGCCCCGCCGGCCCGGCCGCGACCGGGCACCCAGACCACCGCACCAGGACCCGACGGACCACCAGGAGATTTCGAGATCATCAGCAGCACCAGCCTTTCCGAGTGCAACGGCGGCAATCTGTTCACCGTCGCATGGAGCCGCTCCGAGGGCGCGACCCGCTACACCGTGTACGCCAGCAACCAGGGCTCGGTGATCGTCGGCGGCACCTCGACCACGCTGGCCTGCCCGACCCGGGCCGGTTCGTTCACGGTCACGGTGATCGCCTACAACGACCGGATGCAGGGCACCAACGCGCCGACCGTCACCTACCACGAGCCCGAGCCGCTGGATGACCCGACACCGTCCCCCGGTTGGTACGAGACGGCCCCGCCGACCAGCAGCCCCACCCGGGACCTGGTGAACCGGGCACCCGCACCGTCGGCGAGCCCGACCAACTGATGCCGGGCCCACTGGTCGTCCAGTCCGATCGGACCCTGCTGCTCGAGGTGGACCACCCCGACGCGGAGGCGTGCCGGATCGCGATCGCGCCCTTCGCCGAGTTGGAGCGCGCCCCCGAACACATCCACACCTACCGGCTCACCCCGCTCGGGCTGTGGAACGCGCGCGCAGCCGGCCATGACGCCGAGCAGGTCGTGGACACCCTGATCACCTGGTCGCGGTATCCGGTGCCGAGCTCGCTGCTGGTCGATGTCGCCGACACGATGGGCCGCTACGGCCGGTTGCGGATCGAGAAGCATCCGACCCACGGCCTGGTGCTGGTCACCACCGACCGCCCGGTGCTCACCGAGGTGCTGCGCTCGGCCAAGGTGAAGGGGCTGGTCGGCGCCCGCATCGACGAGGACACCGTGGTGGTGCACCCCTCCGAACGGGGCCATCTCAAGCAAGTGCTGCTCAAGTTGGGCTGGCCCGCGGAGGATCTCGCCGGTTACGTGGACGGCGAGCGGCACACCATCGAACTCTCCGCCGGTGAGGACGCCGACTGGGAGCTGCGCCCCTATCAGCAGCTCGCCGCGGAATCCTTCTGGCACGGCGGTTCCGGGGTCGTGGTGCTGCCCTGCGGGGCCGGCAAGACGATCGTCGGTGCCGCCGCGATGGCGATGGCCGGCAGCACCACGCTGATCCTGGTCACCAACACCGTGTCCGCCCGGCAGTGGAAGGACGAGCTGCTGCGGCGTACCCATCTCACCGAGGACGAGATCGGCGAATATTCCGGTGCCCGCAAGGAGATCCGGCCGGTCACCATCGCGACCTACCAGGTGATCACCACCAAGCGCGGCGGCGTGCACCAGCACCTGGAGCTGTTCGATGCCCGCGACTGGGGGCTGGTGATCTATGACGAGGTGCACCTGCTGCCGGCGCCGGTCTTCCGGCGCACCGCCGATCTGCAGGCCCGCCGCCGGCTCGGGCTGACCGCGACGCTGGTCCGCGAGGACGGCCGGGAGGGCGATGTGTTCTCCCTGATCGGGCCGAAGCGGTTCGACGCCCCGTGGAAGGACATCGAGGCGCAGGGCTGGATCGCGCCCGCCGACTGCGTCGAGGTGCGGGTCACGCTGCCCGAGGCGGACCGGTTGGCGTACGCGATGGCCGATCCGGAGGCCCGCTATCGACTGGCCGCGACCGCCGAGGCGAAGACCGAGATCGTCGAGGAGCTGGTACGCCACCACCAGGGCGTCCCGCGGCTGGTGATCGGGCAGTACGTGGACCAGCTGGACGAGCTGGCCGAACGGCTGGGCGCCCCGCTGATCAAGGGTGAGACCACCACCCGGCAGCGCCAGCAGCTCTACGACCAGTTCCGCAGCGGCGAGATCGACCTGCTGGTGGTCTCCAAGGTGGCGAACTTCTCGGTCGACCTGCCCTCTGCGCAGGTCGCGATCCAGGTCTCCGGTTCGTTCGGCTCCCGGCAGGAGGAGGCGCAGCGGCTCGGCCGGTTGCTGCGACCGAAGTCCGACGGGGTGACCGCCCGCTTCTATGCGGTGGTGGCCCGCGACACCGTGGACGCCGATTTCGCCCAGCACCGGCAGCGTTTCCTGGCCGAGCAGGGGTACGCCTACCGGATCATCGACGCCGAGGAACTGGACACCGTCGATCAGGAACCGGGCTCGGACTGACCGGGAGGCACGCTGGCGCCGACCCACATATCCTTCTCCGAGTGAGCAGGCAGCAACCCGACCCCGAGTCCGAGCTCCCCGAACCGGGACACCGACCGATGCCCGGTGACGATGACTACGTCGCCGAGCCCGAGCACACCCCTGGTCCGCCGCCGGCCCCCGCCGGGCGGGGGAAGAAGTTCCCGACCCCGGTCCTGGTGCTCGGCGCGGGGGTGCTGCTCGCCGCGCTGGTGGTGCTGTTCTTCTTCATCCGGATGCAGGTGACCCAGCCGACGGGTGACGTGGATGCCTCCCCGACCCCGACACTCACCCCGCGTACCGGGACGCCGGCACCGCTGCAGCACGGCTCGGTCGGGCAGCGGGTGACCGTCGAGGGGCTCTACGGCAAGGGCACGATCATGGTGGCCGCGGCCGAATGGTCCGACAAGGGCGACCTGCCCCCGGGTGAGGGCAAGCAGTATCTGAATCTGAAGCTGCGCTACGACTGCACCGAGGGCACGATGCTCACCTCGCCGAACTACTACGCGGTCTATGACACCAGCAAGAACGAGTATCTGCCGGGGATCGGTGCCGGCAAGGACCCGCTCGGCGACAACGAGTTGAAGGCCGGCCAGTCCAAGGAGGGCTGGGTCTCGGTGGAGATGCCGCCCGGTCCGGCGCTGCTGGTGATCAGCGATGAGGGGATCAACGGGCTGATCGTCACCGAGATCCCCAAGCCCTGAGGCGTACGCCATCCCAGGACCGCGTCAGGCCCCTATTCACGTCTTATGTCGACATATATATTTCCTTCATGACTGATGTGCCGGACGGAGTCGATCCGCGGGAATGGCATTACGGAGAGTTCTACGGGCACCGGGAGACCTCGGGCCCCTGCCTGATGGTCTGGGGGAATTGCCAGGCCGAGGCCCTGCGCGTACTGCTGGATCCGCTCGTCGGGGATCAGTGGTCCACGGTCCGGATCCCGGCGGTGCACGAGCTGACCGAGGACGATCTGCCGCACCTGGAGCGCACCCTGGCGAAGACCACCGCGCTGATCGCCCAGCCGGTCCGCGATGACTACCGCGACCTGCCGCTGGGCAGCGCGCAGGTGGCCGAGCGCACCAACGATGCGCGGGTGGTCCGGATCCCGGCGCTGTTCTGGGCGCCGTTGCACCCGTTCCAGGTGCTGGTCCGCGGTGAGGCGGGTGACCCGCCCGGGGTGCCCTACCACGATCTGCGGGTGCTGACCGGTGCGCCGCTGGACCACCGGCCGCCGGCGGGCGCGGTGCGGACCATCGCCGAGGAGTCGCGCGAGGAGCTGAAGCGCCGCCAGGACAAGGACGAGACCCTGCTGGCCGACGATCTGCTCACCGAGGCCGACACCGCGGCGACCAATGTGATCAACCATCCGGGAAATCCGGTGCTGATCGGGCTCGCCGGCCGGATCGCCGAGGAGCTGGGACTGTCGGGCTCGGTCGCCGATCCCGGCCGGGAACTGCTGGGCGGCCTGCTGGCCCCGATCCCCGACTGGGTGGTCGACGAACTGTCGCTGAACGGCGAGGCGCGGACCGGGTGGACGATCGACGGCCGCCAGGTCAGCGAGGAGGAGCTCGCCGAGACGCAGCGGGCCTGGTACGCCGACCATCCCGAGATGATCGAGGCCGGGTTGAAGCGGCACGCGCAGACGCTGACCACGCTGGGACTGCCGAACTGACTCAGATCCGGGCCAGTTTCGCCGGGTTGGACATGATGCAGACGCGGGCGATCCGGTCGCCGCGCAGCACCAGCCAGCCGACCCGGCGTACCCCCTTGCTGTTCGCGGTCACACCCGGACGGCCGTTCACCGTCAGCGGTGCGACGATGCTGGCCAGCGACGTGCCGACCAGGAACCGGGCGCACTTCTCGGGGCCGAGGATCACGTTGCGGGCCGCCGACACCACGCCACCGCCGTCGGTCCACACCTGGGCGTCGTCGGTGAGCAGGGCGGCCACCTCGGCCACCTCACCGGCGGCGAGCGCGTCGGCGAGCCGGGCCAACGCCGCCGTCTCGGCACCGACGCTTGATTCCAGATCTGGCACCTGGAGCCGCCGCCGGGCGCGGCTGACGTGCTGGCGGGCGGTCGCCTCGGCGACACCGAGGACCAGCCCGATCTCGGCATAGGACATCGCGTACGCCTCGCGCAGCACGAAGGCCGCGCGCTCGGCGCCCTTGAGCTGTTCGCAGAGCGCCAGCAGCCCGAGCCGCAGGGTCTGCTGCTGCACAACGGATTCCTCGGGCAGCAGGGCGGTGTCGATCGGCTCGGGCAGCCATGGCCCGACATAGGCCTCGCGCTGCCGGGCCCGCAGCCGGTCGATGGCCAGTCGGGTGGTCACCGTGGTCAGCCAGGCTGCGGGTTCGCGCGGCGGGTCGGCGGCCAGCAGGCGGGCGTACGCCTCGGCGACGGCTTCCTCGGCGTCGGCCCAGACGCCGGTGATCCGGTAGGCCAGGCCGGTCAGCCGGCGGCGTTCGCCGAGATGGTCCTCGGGATCGCGCACGGATCGATCGTTCACGGTTCGAGGGTCGCCGGGTCCATCCGGGTGCTGATCGCGAGCCGGTTCCACACGTTGATGGTGGCGATGGTCAGCAGCAGGTGTCCAGTGCCGGCCTCGCCGAAGGCGGCCTGCACCCGGTCGTAGAGCTCATCGGGCACCGATTCCTCGCCGTGGATCCGGGTCACCGCGTCGGTGAACTCCAGCGCCACCTGCTCGGCCGGGGTGAACAGTTCGCGGTGCTGCGGCCAGTCGGCGACCGCATCGAGGCGTTCGGCGGTCTCGCCCCGCTTCGTCGCGTCGCGGCGGTGCATCGCGATGCAGTAGCGGCAGTCGTTCAGCAGCGAGGCGCGCAGCACCACCAGCTCCTTGAGGCCGGCGTCCATGCCGCGGCGGTTGTACGCCTCCATGCCGAGCACGGCGGCGATGCCGAGCTTGTTGGTCTTGTGGATGTTGATCCGATTGGTCATGCCCCTGTGACGGAGCCGCCCCGATTTCGTGACAGCGATCTCGCGAGGGGGGGCGGCTCCGCCGGGGATGCGGGTCACTCCTTGCGGGAGATCTCCGCGACCACGTCACCGGTCTGGGAGTTGCTCAGCTCGCGGGCCAGATCGGCCTGGCTGATCACGCCGACCACCTTGTTGTTCTCCATCACCGGCAGGCGGCGGACCTGGTTCTGCGAGAGCGCGTTGATCACCGCGGCCTCGTCGTCGTCGGCCTCGACCACCACGACGGTCTCGGTGAGCACGTCGGCCACCGTGCCGCGCTCGGGGTCGACGCCCTCGGCGAGCCCGCGTACCACCAGATCGCGGTCGGTGAGGACACCGGCGAGGATGCCGTTGTCGTCCACCACCGGCATCGAGCCGACATCGTTCTTCGCCAGCGCCTGGGCGGCGGTCACCACCGAATCGGTCGGGGCGAGGGTCTGGGCGGGGCTGGTCATCAGTTCGCGTGCGGTGGACATCGTGGCTCACTTCCTGTCGCCTAACGGTTTGGCGGTAACGCTAGCGCCTCCCCCGCGGTCTGTCTCCGGTTCACACCGCCAGCGTCGACTCGTCGGTCTCCCGGCCGAGTTCGTGCACCCAGCCATCGGGTTCGTCGGCCCAGCCGATCAGCTCCAGCAGGTAGCGCGGCCAGATCCAGGCGGTGGTGGTACGCAGCTCGGCGAGCGGCCACCAGCGGTGCGACTGCAGGGTGATCTTCTCGTCCTCGGTGAAGCCGGCGGTGTCCACCACGAACCGCGGCACCCGGACCAGATAGAAGTCCTCGGTCTGCTCCAGCACCTGATCCGAATAGCCGTGCACCGCCAATCGGCGGCTGATCGGCCCGATCAGCTGGTGCTCGGTGATCTGCAACCCGGTCTCCTCGGCGACCTCGCGGACCGCGGCCCGGGCGGCGGTCTCACCGGGATCGATGCCGCCGCCGGGCACCACCCACCAGGTGATGCCGGGATAACCCGGATCGGAGTCCTCGAAGAGCAGCACCTCGTCTCCGGCCTGCACCACCACCCGGACGGCGCTGCGTTGCTTGTGCGGGCGCTGTTCGGGCGGGAGTGGCTGATAGCGGGTGGCCTGCTCGGCGGGCTGCGGGTCGCTCACCCGCCTCAGACTACGACGGCGAAGGATTCGACACCGGCAGCCGGGCAGGTCTAGAGTGCTGCGTCTTCCCCGGATCCCGATCCCGCTCCCATCGCCCACCGCGATGTCGGCACGCTGCCACGTGCCGAACGGATGGAAGCAGCAGCGATGCCCGATCCCCACTCTCCCGACCCCGAGCTGACCGCCGAGCGGGACCACCTGGCGCACTCCCGGGCCACCCTGCACCGGATGCGGGAAGCCGCCGAATCCCTGCACAGCAAGAGGATCCAGGGCGGCAATGAGGTGTCCAGCCAGATCCTTGCGGAGTCCCTGTGGCGTCGGATGCGGTCCCTGGAGGACGACCCGGAAGTGCCGCTGTTCTTCGGCCGGCTCGACTACGACCGGACGCTCGGCGCGGAGCTGGACGAGCGGCTCTACGTGGGCCGCCGGCATGTCGTCGGCGAGGCCGGTGGGGAGCCGTTGGTGATCGACTGGCGCGCGGTGATGGCCCTGCCGTTCTATCGGGCGCGGCCCGGTGAACCGATGGGGGTACGCCTGCGGCGCCGCTTCGGTTTCGACCACGGTGAGCTGACCGCACTCGAGGACGAGGAGCTGACGACACCGCACGGGGATGAGCACAGCGGGATCCTGGAGTCGGAGATCGAGCGGCCCCGTACCGGGCCGATGCGCGACATCGTCGCCACCATCCAACCGGAGCAGGATGTGCTGGTGCGGACCGAGCTCGGCCGCTCGCTGTGCATCCAGGGCGCCCCGGGGACCGGGAAGACCGCGGTCGGCCTGCACCGGGCGGCGTACCTGCTCTATTCGTTCCGCAACCAGCTGTCCCGCTCCGGGGTGCTGGTGGTCGGGCCGAACGACTCCTTCCTGGGTTACATCGGTGACGTGCTGCCCGCGCTCGGTGAGATCGATGCCCGCTCCGAAACCCTGGAATCGCTGCTGGAGAAGGAGACCGGACATCCGGTGCGGGCCGAGGACCCGGCCGAGGTCGCGGTCCTCAAGGGTGATCCGCGGCTGGCCGAGGTGCTGCACCGGGCGATCTGGGGCCGGCTCCGGGAGCCGACCAGCACCCTGGTGGTGCCGCGTGGGGCGCACCAGTGGCGGGTGCCGGCGTACCGGGCGGAGGAGGCGATGACCGCACTGCGGGCCCGCGGGGTCCGGTACCAGGCGGGTCGGGAACTGCTGCCGATCCGGTTGGCGCATCAGGTGCTGCTGCGGATGGAGGCGGCCGGCGACTCCCCCGACGACCGGGTGCAGAACGCGGTGGCGAAGAGCCGGCCGGTGAAGGCGTACTGCGCGGAGATCTGGCCGGAGGTGAAGGCCGATCAGCTGGTGCTGCGGCTGCTCACCGATGCGGAGTTCCGGGCCGAGGCCTGCACCGGAATCCTCACCGAGGACGAGCAATCCCTGCTGCGGTTGGGAAAGTCGGCACGGACACCGAAGTCGGCGAAGTTCTCGCTGGCGGATCTGGTGCTCATCGACGAGGCCCGGGACCTGTTGGAGCGCACCGGCAGCCTCGGACATGTGATCGTCGACGAGGCCCAGGACCTGTCGCCGATGCAGCTGCGCGCGGTCGGCCGACGGGTGAGCACCGGGTCGGTGACCGTGCTCGGTGACCTGGCCCAGGCGACCACGCCGTGGGCGAGCCGATCCTGGCCGGAATCCCTGCGCCATCTGGGCAAGGCCGATGCCGAGCTGACCGAGCTGGTCGCCGGCTTCCGGGTGCCCGGTGCGGTGATCGACTATGCCGCGCGGTTGCTGCCGACGATCGCACCGGGGCTCACTCCCCCGCACTCGGTTCGCCGCGGCCGCGGCGAGCTGGAGCTGCGGGCGGTGGATCCGCTGGGCGGACTGCCGGGCGCGGTCGGCGAGCTGGACGAGCGCGAGGGCACGATCGGGGTGATCCTGCCCGATGCGCTGGTTCGGGATGCTCGTCGGGTGCTGGAGGACGCCGGCATCACCTACCAGCTGCTCGGCGCCGACGACGGCTTCGTCTCCCATGTGCAGCTGGCGCCGGCGAGTCTGGCGAAGGGTCTGGAGTTCGACCATGTGGTGCTGCTGGAGCCGGCCGGCATCGTCGCCGGGGAGGCCGATCGCCGCACCGGGTTGCGACGGCTCTACGTCTGCCTGACCCGCGCGGTCACCTCGCTGATCGTGCTGCACGCCGAGGATCTGCCCACCGAACTCGGCACGGCACCGGTCATGGCCGGATCATCGCCATCTTCGTGACGGTGAACTCCTCCATCGCCCAGCGTGGGCCCTCCCGGCCGATGCCGGAATCCTTGACCCCGCCGTAGGGCATCACGTCGGAGCGGAAGCCGGGGATCTCGTTGACCACCACCCCGCCGACCTGCAACCGGTCCAGCACGTCGAAGGCGGTCGCCAACGAGGCGGTATAGACCGATCCCTGCAGGCCGTAGCGGGAGTCGTTGGCGATCTCGATGGCCTCGTCGATGTCGGCGACCTCGGTGACGCAGACCACCGGGCCGAACACCTCCTCCCGCCCCAGGTCGGCATCGCGCGGTACGTCGGCGACCAGGGTGGGGTGGAAGGCACCGTCACCGGGCGTACCGTCCTCGCCGGCGAGCACCCGGGCACCCCGGGCGACCGCGTCGCGCAACCAGCCGGCGATCCGGTCCCGGCTGCGCTGATCGATCACCGGTGCGACCCGGGTGGCGGCGTCCCGCGGATCGCCGACGACCACCTCGGGAAGCCGTTTCTGCAATCGGGACAGGAAATCCTCGGCCACGTCGCGGTGCACGAGCAGCCGCTGCACCGAGATGCAGGCCTGGCCATTGGCATAGAAGCCACCCCGGATCACCGCATCGACGGCGCGATCCAGGTCGGCATCGGCGGCCACGATCAGTGCGGTGTTCGAGCCCAGTTCGAGCAGTGCCTTGCGCGGGGCGGCGTTCCTGGCGATCAGGTGCCCGACGGCGGCGGAGCCGGTGAAGGAGACGACGGCGGCCCGGGGATCGGTGACCAGCGCGTCACCCACCTCGACGCCGCCGGTGACCAGCTGGCAGGCGGCCTCCGGCAATCCGTTGGCGGCCAGCTGTTCCCGGGTCTGCTGGACCAGCCAGAGGGTCGCCAGCGGGGTCTGCGGCGCCGGCTTGCAGATCACCGGGCAGCCGGCGCCGACCGCGGGCGCGACCTTGTGGGAGGCCAGCAGCAGCGGGTAGTTGAAGCCCGCGATGCCGACGATGACCCCGGCCGGTCTGCGTTGGAAGTAGCCGATCATTCCCGCACCGGCGGGTTGCAGATCCAGCGGCACGGTCTCGCCGATCAGGTGGCCGACCTCCTCGGCGGCGGCCTCCCAGGTGGACAGGGTGCGGGCGACCTCGACCCGGCAGTCGATCAGCGGCTTGCCGGTCTCCAGCACCAGCAGGGATTCCAGCTCCTCGGCGTGTTCGCGGATCGCGTTCGCGACGCCGAGCAGCACGGCGCGGCGCTGGCCGACGGTCGCCAACTCCATCGCCCGGCGTACGCCCTCGGCGGCGGCGAGTGCCTGCTCGGCCTGGGCCACCGCACCCACCGGCGCTTCGGCCACGGTGCTGCCGTCGTAGGGGAAGACCACCGTCGCCGTCTCAGCGGTGGCGACCCACTCGTCACCGATCGGCAACCCCGCGGGCAGGGATTCGAGGAGTTCGCTCATGCCGGTGAGGGTAATCCCCGCTCACCCCTGCTGGCGATGACTGCGCCAATAGTGGTCACCCCGACGGATCGCGGCGAGGATTGTGGCCTCGGGCTCGTGCCAGCGGTGCAGCACCTGCTGGTAGCTGATCCGGATCACCAGATAGCCGAGCGCGATCAGCTGCTGGTCGCGTTCCCGGTCACGCTCGTATCCGGCGCCCCGGGAGTGGTGTTCGTAGCTGTCCACCTCGATGATCAACCGCTCCCCGATCAGGAAGTCCACCCGGCCGATCAACCCGATCCGGACCTGGGGGCGCACCTCGATCCGTCGCGCGCGCAGGCGGAGCCGGACCATGGTCTCGGTGCCGGATTCGGCGGGGGCGAGTCGGCTCAGGGCGCGGCGGACCCGCCGCGGCTCGTTGGCGAGCAGCTGCTCGAGCTCGGCCCGGGTGGCGCGCTGCAGGTTGAGGGCCGAGTCGAGCAGCACGATCAGCTCTTCCTCGCTCCGGCAGCGGGCGGCGCAGCGCAGGGCCATGCCCAGGTTGTCGACCGACCGCTGCACCAAGGGCCGCGGCCCGGTCGGACAGCAGTCGATGAGGCCCGTGGGCAGCGGTTCGGTGATCGCGGTCGTCCGGCGGCAGTGCACCTCGGCGGTCGGCGGGGTCCAGAGCCCGTGCAGGTCGAGGGCGCTGACGCAGGTCAGGGCACCGCCGGCCGTGACCGCCCGGAGCATCCGTTGGTCCACCCAGTGGGGTGTGCGGTACCAGCCGCGGCGGACCGGGCTGAGCACGCCCCGGCGGACCAGGTCCTGGCTGTCGGGGAAGCCGATACCGAGCTGGCGGAGCTGGCGGACCGAGACGATGCCGTGGTTGGCGGCCAGCAGGCGATGGATGTCCATGCCGGCACCATGGGGCGGCTGGCCCGGAATCGTGCGCTCGCACGGGGCGCCCTGTGGACAACCCGCCGTCGGTGCTGGGGCTGTGGACAGCGACCCAGGGGAATGATCATGGAATATTCGACCCTTCATCCGAAGTATCCGAATATAAGTGCGAATATTCCATGATCATTTTCTGAGGGACCATGATCAGCTGGGTGGGGGCTGGGCAACGAGCCAGTCCGGCACCGGCAACCGTTCCTCCAGCCAGCGCAGCAGGCCGACGACCAGATCGTCGCGGCCGATCCCGGCGGCGACCTGGAGGCCGATCCAGCGGCCGTCCTCGGCCCGGCCGGCGTTGATCGTGCCGGCGGGCTGGCCGGACATGTTGTAGGGAACGGTGAAGGAGATGTGCTGCATCGGCAGGTCAGGGTCGGTCTGCGGCATCGGCTGCTCGGCGGTGAAGGCGAGCACCGGGGCGACCGGTGACAGCACCACGTCGTACGCCCCGGAGGCCGCCCGGGTGGCCCGGGCCAGGGCCGCGAACTGCTGGTAGTTCCGTACCGTCGCGGGCCCGTCGAAGCGTTCCCCGCCGGCACACCAGGCCCGGATGTAGGGCAGCACCAACTCCTGCTCCGCCTCGCTGCGGTCTCGTAGGTCGGCCTGCGACCGGGCCCGCCAGAAACCGTCGATCCCGGTGATCATCTCCTCGGTGAGGAACGGCTCGACCCGCTCCACCCGGGCCCCCGCCGCCCGCAACACATCCGCCGCGTTCTCCACCGCTGCGGCGATCGGGGGCTCCACGGCCAGCCCGTACCCCGGGTCGAGCTGCACCCCGACCCGCAACCCGGCCGGATCCACGACGAGTCGCCAGTCCATCCCCGGATAGCCGCGGGTGCTGTAGTCGCGGGCATCGGACACGGCGAGCACCGACATCAGGGTCGCGATGTCATCGACCCGACGACCGAGGGGACCGGCGGCCCGCCCCAGATACGGCAGATCCAGCGGGATCAGGCCCTCGCTGGGTTTCAGCGAGGCCAACCCGTGCCAGGTCGCGGGCAGGCGTACCGAACCACCGATGTCGCTGCCGACGTGCCAGGGCCCGAACCCGGCCGCGGCCGCGGTGCCCGCGCCGGCACTGGAACCACCGGTGGTCAGCGCCGGATCCCAGGCATTGCGGGAAATCCCGTGCCGGCTGGAAACCCCGGAGCTGAGCATCCCCCAGTCCGGCATCACGGTGGCACCGAGGATGACACAGCCGGCCTCCTCGAGCCGGTCGGTGATCGGTGCGTTCGCGACGGCCGTGGGCGGGTCGGGCAACGCGGTCCCCGAGGGCATCAGCCATCCGGCGCGGGCGATGTTCTCCTTGATGGTGACCGGCACCCCGTCCCAGCGGGACAGCGGCCGACCGGCCCGCCAACGCTCGGTGGCATCGGCCGCCTCGGTGCGTACCCGGTCGGTGTCGTGGATCCAGAACGCGTTCAGCACCGGTTCGCGTTCGGCGATCCGGGCCAGCACGGCCTCGGCGACCTCGCTCGGGTCGGTCTCCCCCGCGGCGTACGCCCCAGCCAGCTCGTCGGCGCCGCGCTGCCACAACTCAGGCACGGTGCTCCTGGCGGGTGATCACGGAGTCGATCAGGCTGCGCCAGCCGTGCACCAGGTCGGCGTCGACGTAGGCCTTGAGCGAGGACTGGGGCCGGACCGCGGTGTCGATGTGGAAGGCGCGCACGCCGGCGCGCGCCAGCCAGGGCACGTGTTCGGGTTGCAGTCCGCCGCCGGCGAGGATCAACCGGGCCACCTGCGGGTCCGCACCCGCGCGGGTGATCACCTCGTCCAGGCCGTGCTCGATGTCGCGGGCGGAGCCGGCGGTGAGCACCTGGTCGAGCCGCGGCAGTCCGCGCAGCGCTCGCCAGGCCCGGTCGGTGTCCAGGGCCTGGTCGATGGCCCGGTCGAAGGTCCAGGGCCAGTCCCCCTCCTCGAGCAGGGCACCGAGCACCTCGGTGTCGACTTCGCTGTGCCCGTTGAGAAATCCGAGTACCAGCCCGTCGGCACCGGCGTCGACATAGGCGGCGGCCAGACCGCGCAATCGGGTGAACTCCCCACCGTCGGTGCCGAAGCCGGTGCGCAACCGGAGCAGCACCCGTAGCTGGATGCTGGTGGCGTCGCGCACCTTCTCGATCAGCGCAGGCTCCGGGGCGTACCCGTCGTCGTCCAGCGATCCCACCACGACGACCCGGTCGGCCCCGCCCTCCTCCGCCCGTTGGGCGTCGGCCGGGTGCAGGGCGAGCACTTCGAGCAGCCCTCTCATGACCTCAGTGTGCCGCAGGCGCTGGACACATTCCGGCAACGACGGACGTGTCCCGGTGCAGTTTTCACCCGACCGGTCCTAGGTTGGGTTCATGGTGGGCAGGCGCACCGTATGCGCGATCGGGTTGGGTGCCGGGCTGGCGTCCGCGGGCTGCACTCCGAAGGCACCGGTGATGAGCAACCCTGTCGCGGCCCCGCCACCCGTCTCGGCCGTCCCGGCCCGTCGTACCTCCGAGGACCCGGACACCAACCGGATCCTGGCCGAGGTCGGCGAGACGATCACCCGGATGGCGGTCTATCCGGATCGGGTCTATGTGACCACCACTGGCCGCCGCGATGACCTGATGAGTGATGGCGGTCCCTTCGTGCCGGTGACCACTGCACCGATTCCGCCGATCTTCGGCCCGGCCTTCCCGGCCGATTCGTTCCTGGTCGGAACGGTACGCCGGTTGCTGCGCGATCTCGGTGGCGACTTCGCCGGGATCGGCCGGCCGAACGATCAGAATGTGGTGGACGTGAAGAAGGGCGTTTTTTCGCAGGAGCGGACAATTCGCTGCGTCCTGCCTCCCGATCGGGTCGTGCCGGCCTTCGACTATCAGAGCGAACGCGGTCTGAGTGATGGTTTGGCTGAACTCGCAGGCGTGCAGCGGTCGGCAACCTTCACTGTCACCCTGAGCCACGACTCCCTCCAGGGCACGGTGTTGATGTGGGAGGGTCGTGCCGAGGATCAGAACCTGCTCTGGGTCCGCGATCAGTTCCGCCCCCTGCTCCGGGCGCCGGTGATCAGTCCGATCAGTACCGAGGCATTCGATCCCGCGCGGGTGACCGCGGGGGTGCTCTACCGAGTCGGTGACGCGCTGACCCAGCGGGCTGGTGATCTGATCGGGATGGATATCCGTGCCCTGTCCCGCAACGGGAAGCCGAAGATCGAGTTCACCGCCACGCCCGAGGACGGCCCCAGCCTGGTCGGGGATGCCGACCTGAACGGGCGGATCGTGAAGATCCAGTAGGTTCGATTCATGGTGGGGCGACGCGCGGTGTGCGGGATCGGGCTGGGGCTCGGTCTGGCGGCTGCGGGGTGTACGCCGACGAGTCGGCTCCGGGTGGATCCGGCCCCGGTCTCGGCCACCCCGCTGCAACGGCGTACCTCCGAGGATCCCGATACCAACCGCATCCTCACCGAGATCGGCAACGACGTCCTGCAGCTGACGGTCTATCCCGATCGGGTCTATGTGACCACCGTCGATCGTCGCAACCTGGTGAGCAGTGGTGGACCGTTCGCGATCGCACCCGAGGCGCCCGTTCCCGACATGATCGGCTTTCTGAACCCACCACCCACGTTCCCGGCCGATGCGTTCCTCATCACCAGGGCACGCGACCTGATCCGCGCCAACAGGGGCACCTTCGGCACGATCGGCAAACCTCAGGGACAGGTCCTGATGGACATCAAAGACGGCGCTTTTCCCAACAGCAGAACGATTCGGTCCGCACTGGCACCCGGTCAGGAGGTTGCGGCCCATGACTACTGGACCCAGCAGGGCGTCGATGCCGGGTTGGCCGAGCTGCTTGCCGTGCAGCGTGCAGCGACCTACTCGATCGGCCTGTCCCGCTCGCCCGATCGGGAGGCAACCGCGATCCTGTTCGGGCGAGCGGCTGAACAGGATCGCCTCTGGTTCCGGGATCAGTACCGTCCAATGACCGGTACCCAGACCCCTCAGGAACCTCTGGTCGAGGCGTTCGATCCGCCTGCAGAGATTGGCCGATCTCTACTGCGGGTCACCGAGGAGGTCATCCGGCGATCCGGCCCGCAGCTCCGGACCGAGGTCCGCGCCGTATCCCGCAACGGCACCCCGGTGCTGGAGTTCTACGCCGGCAGCGACGACGGCCCACGCCTCACCGGTACCGCCGATCTCGACGGGCGGATCCTCGAACTCCGGTAGCTACGGCCAGAGACCAGCGGCCGATTGTCGCGGGCCGGCGGATGGTCGATAGTCGAGGCATGTTGTCACCGAGGTATGCGATCGCCGCGCTCCGGGTGTGCCTGGTCGGGCTGTTCGCCATCCTGCTCGTCTTCCAGTTCTTCTCCCTGCCCGGCGGGATCGCGTACCAGACCTCGCAGAACCCGAACGATGCGAAGCTGCGCTGGCCGCTGACCGCCATCGCGGTCTTCCTGGTGCTGTGCGCCCAGGTGGCGCTGGTCGCGACCTGGCAACTGCTGGCGCTGATCAGCCGGGGCCGGATCTTCACCCATGCCTCGGTGAAGTGGGTCGATGCGATTGTCGTTGCCATCGCCGCCGCCTGGTTGGTGGTGGTCGGCATGCTGGTCGTCGTCGGAGTGAACGCCGACGATCCCGGGATGCCGATGCTGCTGATCCTCATCACCGCCGTCATCACCGTGCTCTGGCTGCTGGTGGTGGTCCTGCGGGGGCTGTTGCTGCAGGCCACCACCCTGCGATCGCAACTCGAGGCGGCCGGCTGACGGGTCAGGCCCGCCCCGAAACGCTTTCGGGGCTCACGCTCATCGAGTAGTCGGCCCTGCGCAGCGAAGCGGAGCAGGGCGAGATGAGTCGGTACGGAACGGGTTCGTCTCGACACGGGTGCTGCGCGCCCTACTCGACGAACGGAAGGGCTCGCTCAGCCTGCGGATTCCTCGACGGCACGGAAGACCCGGGCGATGTTCCCCGAACCGAGCGCGACCAGCTCGTCGCGGCTCCACCCGCGATCGGCGAGCGCGGCCATCAACTCCTGATAGTGCGAGACGTCGGGCAGTTCCGGCGGCAGCAGGGTCGTGCCGTCATAGTCACCACCGATGCCGACGTGTTCGATCCCGGCCACCTCACGGACGTGCTCGATGTGACGCACCACATCGGCAAGATGTGCCGGATTCCCTTCACCGGCGAGGAATTTGGTGACGAAGGTGACCATGCACACTCCCCCGCCGGCGGCCATCCGCTGCAGCATGTCGTCGGGTGCGTTACGCGGATGGTCCTGCACCGCACGGGCGCAGGAGTGGCTGAAGATCACCGGCGCCGTGGACACCTCGAGGGCGTCGCGCATCGTGGTCGGCGCGGTGTGCGAGAGGTCGACCATCATGCCGAGCCGGTTCATCTCGGCGACCACCTCGCGGCCGAAGTCGGTCAGCCCGCCGTGCCGCGGCTCATCGGTGCCGGAGTCGGCCCATTCGTTGTTCTGGTTGTGGGTCAGAGTCAGATAGCGCACGCCGAGCCGGTGCAGGGTACGCAGGCAGCCCAGCGAGTTGTCGATGCTGTGCCCACCCTCGGCGCCCAGCAGGGACCCGATCGGTGCGTCCGGGCCGGCGGCCAGCACGGCGTCCAGTTCGTCGGCGGTGGTGACCAGCCGCAGATCGCCGGCGTACCGCTGCACCATCTGGTGCACCGCGTCGATCTGCTCGCAGGTGTCGGCGAAGAAATCCCCCGTGCCAACGGGATCCTCGCCCTTCACCCCGGGCACGAAGACCGACCAGAACTGGGCGCGTACGCCACCGGTGCGCAGCCGCGGCAGATCGGTCTGCAGCGCGGGTTGGTCGACGGCGATGTCGCAGGCGTCGAAGTCGTAACGACAGTGCTTGCGCATCGCCCAGGGCAGATCGTTGTGTCCGTCGACGATGGGGATCGGGGTGGTCATGCGCCCGACTCTACTGTCAGTGCAGGATTTCCGAGCCGACTTTCTCCACCGCCCGGCCATGCCGGCGCAGGGTGACCTTCTGCACCATCATCGTCGCCACTCCGGCGATCAGCAGCCCGGCGACGTTGATGCCGAGCTGGAGCAGCGATCCGGTGATCTCGCTGACCACCCCGAGCGCCAGGGCCACCGCCAGGTTGCCGGCGGCGGGCACCGTGGTCACCGAGATGAACACTCCGACCAGGGCATTGGATTTCGCCGAGGTCATCGCCAGCGCACCGGCGGTACCGGCCAGGATCGCGACGACGAAGGACCACCAGTCGGGGTGCCAGATGAACGCCGTCAGCGGCCGCGGCCGCAGCAGATCCGCCGGCGTGATCGCCCCGGCCAGCCGGGCAACCAGCGCGACCGCCACGACGAGCACGATGCTGAGCGCGAATCCGCGCAGCAGGGTGACCGTGGCGCGGGCCGCCAGCTTCGGCCGACCCAGCGCGATCCCGGCGCAGATCGCGGCCACCACGCCGTAGTCGGGGCCGACGACCATCGCACCGACCACGATGATCGGCGCGTCGGTGAGAACCGCCACCGCGGCCAGTGCGGTGGCCAGCACCAGGAAGGCATAGAACGACCAACTGGCCCGCGAGGAGCTCTCCGCCTGCTGCAGCACCACATCCCAGATCACCCCGTCGTCGGGTTCGCCATGGGCGTTGTGCTCCAGTTGGATCGCGGCCGCGAAGGGGGTGGCGCTCGGTTCGCTGACGCAGATCCCGCCGACCTGGTCGAGACCGAGATCGTCCAGGCTGGCCAGGATGTCGTCGGCGGCCTCGCGCGCCACATCGGCCTCGATCAGGTCGCCCGGCGGGTCGACCGAGGCACCCGGTTGCACGGTGACATTGGTGGTGCGGCGGTCATCCACCAGGAGGTCGCGCACATCGGTGCTCAACTCGGCGGGCACCACGAGCCGCAGATGAACCAGCATGGGTCCATCGTGCCCGAAACGCACTCGGGCAGGCAGTAGGAGCCAGCTCTTGACGGCTGACTCCTACCGCATGGTGGATCAATCAGGACTCACATGGCCATGGCCGTGGATGCATTTCAACGGGAGGCTCGCCGCCGCCGTCCGGCCCGCACCCACACGCCTACTCCGATACTCGCAAGGATCAGAGTAGCGAACGTGATCGACGCAGCAGTATCGGTGATCAGGCCCGAATTCCGCGCCAAGAGAATGACGATCCCAACGCAAAAGAGAGCTGCCACCAGGAACCAACTGATGAATTTCATCGCTTCTCCTCATGAAGATCTGTGATCTGCTCACTGCGCTGAGCAGGCAGTCACAATTCCGGTCGCCTCAGTGAATTTGATCCCTGTTCCGGGCGCCGCGCAGGACTTCACAGCCTCTTGGTTACCCCACGCCCAGCCGAAGAAGAGCCCCGCGGCCGCACCTACTGGCCACCACTTGGCGCCCAGCAGGCCCGCCAAACCGTTCGCGTCCTTGACTCGCCCGTATCCGTCAATCAACTCGCCCACTTTGCACGAGTCCACTTTAACCTCCCACGTCTCGGCACCGCTGACGGGATCCGAATGCACAAGGTCTCTCGAGTTTACGCCGACACACTCCCGCTCCCAGCGATAGAACCAAGAGCGAGGCACGCCATGATCATCAGTGCGGGGATTTGTTTTCCGATATACAGCATAATTGTCGCCTCTTTGCTAGTGGGACAGGTAGTCGACTACCCATTTGGGGTGCTAGCAATTCGACCGTTTCATGCTGATTTGGCTGAGTCAACCCCCGTTCATCGACGCGGCCACACTCAGACCGGAGGATCCCGAATCGAGTTCGTTGTGGCCGACCAACGCGGCGGAGGCGGCCCCCGTTCGGGGACCGCCTCCGCGGTGTCGCTCGGCGGCGCGCCATCGGCGCGCCTCAGGCGTACGGACTCAGAAGCCCATGCCGCCCATCTCGTCGCCACCGGCCGGCATGGCCGGAGCCTTCTCCGGCTTGTCGGCGATGACGGCCTCGGTGGTGAGGAACAGGGCCGCGATCGAGGCCGCGTTCTGCAGCGCCGACCGGGTCACCTTGGCCGGATCAATGATCCCGGCCTTCATCATGTCGACGTATTCGCCGGTGGCCGCGTTGAGGCCCTCGCCGGCGGGCAGCGAGCCCACCTTCTCGGCCACCACGCCGCCCTCCAGGCCGGCGTTGGCGGCGATCTGACGCAGCGGAGCGGAGCAGGCCTCGACGACGATCTTCGCGCCGATCAGCTCGTCACCGTTCAGCTTGGCCAGGTCGAACTTCTTGGTCGCCTGCAGCAGGGCCACGCCACCGCCGGGCACGATGCCCTCCTCGACGGCCGCCTTGGCGTTGCGCACGGCGTCCTCGATGCGGTGCTTGCGCTCCTTGAGCTCCACCTCGGTGGCGGCACCGACCTTGATCACCGCAACGCCGCCGGCCAGCTTGGCCAGCCGCTCCTGCAGCTTCTCGCGGTCGTAGTCGGAGTCGCTGTTCTCGATCTCGTTGCGGATCTGCTTGACCCGCCCCTGGATCTCGTCGGCCTCGCCACCGCCGTCGACGATGGTGGTCTCGTCCTTGGTCACGCGGACCTGGCGGGCGGTGCCCAGCAGCTCCAGGGTGACGGCGTCGAGCTTCAGGCCCACGTCCTCGGAGATCACCTGGCCACCGGTGAGGATGGCGATGTCACCGAGCATGGCCTTGCGGCGGTCGCCGAAGCCCGGGGCCTTGACGGCGACGGACTTGAAGGTGCCGCGGATCTTGTTGACGATCAGGCCGGCCAGGGCCTCACCGTCGACGTCCTCGGCGATCACGACGAGCGGCTTGCCCGACTGCATGACCTTCTCCAGCACCGGCAGGAGATCCTTCAGGCTGGAGATCTTGGAGTTGGCGATCAGGATGTAGGGATCGTCGAGCACGGTCTCCATGCGCTCGGTGTCGGTCACGAAGTAGCCCGAGATGTAACCCTTGTCGAAGCGCATGCCCTCGGTCAGCTCGAGGTCCAGCCCGAAGGTGTTGGACTCCTCGACGGTGATCACACCCTCCTTGCCGACCTTCTCCATCGCCTCGGCGATGATCTTGCCGACGGTCTCATCGGCGGCGGAGATCGACGCGGTGGCAGCGATCTGCTGCTCGGTCTCGATATCGGTGGCCATCCCCAGCAGCTGCTCGCTGATGGCGGAGGTGGCCTTCTCGATGCCGCGCTTCAGACCCATCGGGTTGGCGCCGGCGGTGACGTTGCGCAGACCCTCGCGCACCATCGCCTGGGCCAGCACGGTCGCGGTGGTGGTGCCGTCGCCCGCGACGTCGTCGGTCTTCTTGGCGACTTCCTTGACCAGCTCGGCGCCGATCTTCTCGTACGGCTCCTCGAGCTCGATCTCCTTGGCGATCGACACACCGTCGTTGGTGATCGTGGGGGCGCCCCACTTCTTCTCCAGCACGACGTTGCGGCCCTTGGGGCCGAGGGTCACCTTCACCGCGTCGGCGAGGACGTTCATGCCCCGCTCGAGACCGCGGCGAGCCTCGATGTTGAACTCAATCAGTTTTGCCATGTGTTCCGGGAGTCCTCCCGCATCGGGGGCGTACGCCCCATGGTTGTCTGTGATGCGCCAAGACGATGCCCGCGACGGACGACACCCGTGGGTGCCTCACCGGACTTGACGGTGGCACTCGGGCGTACCGAGTGCTAAGTCATGTTTAGCACTCTCACCGGTGGAGTGCAAACAATCCGGGCAGACGAAACCGGGCGATCCCGACGTCGGGTTCGTCGGGACCGCCCGGTGGGGTACGCCAGATTCAGACCGTGGCGGCCGGCCAGGTGCCCTGCATCGGGACGGTGGCGACCGCCGAGGTGAACTCGCGGGCCTGGCTGGCCAAGGAGTTCACCAGGTCGACGAAGACCTTGATGGTGGCGACGATCGCTGCGATCAGGCCGATGATCTCGGCCGCCCCGATCGCGGTACCGGCGGGCACCGCGGCCATCTTCCCGATGGCCAGCCCGAGGCCGACCGCGGCGAAGCTCATCGCCACCAGGAAGGTATAGGTGGCGGTGATGCCGGAGTCGCCCAGCTTGACCATCGAACCGCCGAAGGTGAGTACGCCACCCTTGGCTTCTCCGGCAGCGGCCTGCTGCTTGTCGGCGGCCTTGAAGAACGCCTCGGCGCCCGCACCCTGCCAGGATTCCTTCGACTTGAGCTGGCTCGGGTCCAGGGACTCGGCGAAGTCGGCGGTCCGCGGACCCATGCCGTCACGGATCTTCTCACCGATGCACTTGATGTACCACGGCGCCACCAGGCCCTGGAGCGCCTGCTGATAGATGTCATAGGCCTTGTTGACGGCTTCCTGCCCCTTGCGGCAGGCGGCAAGCACGTCGTCGAGCCAGGGGATCACGCCGAGCGTGATCTTGTTGGCCCAGTCGATCGCCGTCTGCACGGTGTTCATCACGCCGTTGAAGATCGTCTGCAGCACTTCGACCGCAGCGACCACACCGTCGACCATGACACCCAGCGGTCCGGTATCGCACTCCTTGGCGAGCACACCGTCCGTCGCCCCGCCGTCTTGGGATTCTGTTGCCATGTAGGTCATCTCAGGGCTCCGTCCTGGTCGCCTGCTGCTGGTTCTGCATCTCGGTCTGGTCGTACTGGGTCGCGGTCTGGGTCAGCTTCTCCGACATCCGGTCGAGTGCCTTCTCCGCGTCGGTATAGATGGTCACGCAGCGATCGATCGCCTCGCCGTACGGCCCGGCCGCGGCGAACCAGAGGCCCCAGGACGGGACACCGCTCTTGAGTGAGCCGAAGGTCTTGGCGATACCGGCCGCCCGGTTGGCCCGGTCGGCGTAGGTCTTCGCGTCCTCCCGCATGTCCCCGGTGTTGAACTGCGTGTCCTCCTTGGGCCCTCCGGGTTCGTCCGGCGGGTTCGTCGGCGGGGTCGGTGTCGGGGGCGGAGTGGTCGGGGGCGGAGTGGTGGGGGGCGGCGTGGTCGGGGGCGTGCTGGTACCGGGGCCACCGCCCTGGTTGCCACCGCCGCCCTGGTTGCCGCCACCGCCGCCACCCGGGTTGCCGCCGCCGCCCTGATTGCCGCCGCCACCACCGGTGTTGCCACCACCGCCACCGCCCGAGTCCTGCTCGTCCTCGGCGTCCTTGTCGTCCTTCTTGTCTTCCTCGTCCTCGGCCTTGTCCTCGTCGCCCTTGCCGTCGGAATCCGCGTCCTCGCCCTGGCCGGCATCCTTGCCGCCATCGGGGTCCGGTTTGCGATCGGACAGGTCGACCTCGACCTGGCCGTCGGGGGTGATGACGAACCGGGTGCCGTCGAGCTGGGTGACGGTCACCTTGTCGCCGTCGATCTGGACCTTGGTGCCGTCCTCGGTCATCAGTACGCCGTCGCCGTTCAGTTCGGAGACGTCGTCGCTCTCCGCACCCGGAGTGTCGTTGTTGCTGATGTCGGCATCGACGGTGACCGAGCCGTCGGCCTTCCGGGTGACCTGCACCCCGCCGTTGGTGGTGATCACGGTGTCCTGACCGCGGGTGTCGACCACCCCACCATCAGCGAGCACGCCGACCTGCTCATCGGCGAGCGTGGTGTCGGTGCTGATGTCCTGGTGCTCCGGTGGCACCTCGACCACCGGATCCTGGCGTTCCTTGTGTGCCGGTGCCGGTGCCGGTGACAGGTTCACCGCCTGATCCCCGGCTGCCTCGGCGCTCGTGCCGATCTCGGTCTCGGTGACCACCTGATCCTGCTGGAGCTGCTGCTCTTCGAGGACCGCTTCATCGGCGGGCGCCAGCTGGGCGTCCTCCGGCGCACTCAGCAGGTCCGGCGCCGGGACCGCCTCGTCCAGCGTGTCCGGGGCCGGCGGCTGCACCATCGGCGCATCGCCCTCCCCGGCGTACCCCGACCAGTAGTCGGTCTCGTTGCTCTCGGTCGTCATCTCCCCGCTCCACTCACTGTCCGAAGTTGCTCAGTTGATGGCGCTGTTCGGCCGCCTGCTCGAGGATCTCCGCGAAGGCCGTGGTGATCGTGTTGCCGCTCAGCCCGCGTACCCAGTTGCGTTCCAGGCGTACCTCGACCGGAAAGCCCGCCTCATAGACGATCGACGCGCGCCGGGAGTTGTTGAAGTACTCCACCCGCGCGCCCTCGTTCGCCCGCCGCTCGAGATCCGCGGCGATCCGGTCGAACTGCGCCATCGCCTGGTTGAACTGCGCCAGCAGGGCGTCCTGATCCCCGCTCGCGACCGCCGCGTCGAAATAGCGGGTCCGCTCGGCGACCATCTCCTGCGCCTCGTCGCGGATCGCCGGAGTGATCTCGGGCTCCCCCGACTCCGCCACCTCGGGCTGGTCGGCGCCGCCGAAGGACTGCACCATCCCATCACTGATCGCTGCCTGCACCGCCTGCGCGAGCGCATCCGGTTCGACCTTCTCCTGCCACTTCGCCGCCACCGTGATCGCGGTCAGCCGCTGCTCGGCGTCCAGCGCGGCGGTCACCACACCGGCGGGGTCGTGCCCCTCACCGGGTTGGCTGACGACCTTCAGTTTCGCGGTCAACTGGTGCAGCTCGGCGAGCGATTGCTCCAGCTGCTGCATGGGATCCTGTGGGCTCATCTGGTCCTCCTTGCCACAACGGTGTCACCGGGCGGGGCCAGCGCGAGCGCCCTGCGATACTCAGACCGTGAGCCGGGATACTCAAAAACTCCTCCCGCGCCCCCGCGGCGGCCTGCGCTGGCTGCTGAACTTCGTGAACCTGTCCACCCCGCTCGGGGTCGGCATCGCCCTGCTCGGCGGCGCGCGACCTCGGCCCGGACCGCAGGGGCTGCTGCTCGCCGAGGGTTACCGGCTCTGCTTCCCGATCGCCGGCGCGTTCACCGTCGGAAACGTGGTGATCACCGCCGGCGGCCTGGACCGGTTGCTCGCCGACGACGGTCGGATGCTGCGGCACGAGGCCCGGCATGCCTGGCAGTACGCGGTCTGCGGTGGCCTGCCCTTCCTGCCCCTGTACGCCGTGGCGGCGGCCTGGTCGGTGGTCAGCACCGGTGATGTGGCCAGCCAGAATCCGTTCGAACGCCTCGCCGGGTTGGCCGACGGCGGTTATCCCCGCCGGCCGAGCCGGTTCGCGATGAACCGTGGGGCCCTACGCTGAGCAACCGTGACCTCCGGATCCGAGATGCCCCCGATGCCCGATCCCCGGCGGCTGCTGGCGAAGCTGCAGGCCGATGTCCGCGGGTTCGAGGCCCGCGCCGAACGAACCAACCAGGCGCTGCGCCAGGCGAGCGTCGAGGTGCCCGGTGAGCAGGTGACGCTGCGGTTGCTCGGCAACCACCTGACCGGCATCGAGTTCCACCAGGCCGCGCTGCGGCTCACCCCGGCCCAGCTCACCGCCACCCTGGACGCGGTGCTGCGCCGCGGTGCGGGTCAGACCAACAAGAACGCCGAGGCGGTGGTCCGCGACGCCTTCGGCGACGAGGCGGCGGCCCGCGGGGTGGCCGCGGTCGCCCCCGAGGAGCGCCCGGTGGACGCGGACGCGGACCCGAGCGCTGCGGCGTACCGCTCCCCGCAGGCGGATGCGCCGATGACACCGGAACAGCAGGAGGACCTGCTGGACGACATCCTGAACCGGATGGACAGCGACGACGAACCGCTCGACCCGGCGGCGATCATGGCCGAGATCGGCTACGTCCCCTCGAGCGTGCCGCCGGATCAGCTGCAGGCCGACTTCGACGCCGAGATCGAGCGGATCAAGGCCAGCGCCACCCGCCTGCCGGAGCTGATGGAACGGGTCACCGGGATCGGCAGCGACGGTGCGGTCGAGGTCCGGGTGAACGCCGCCGGGGTGATCCTCGGCACCCGCTTCGGCGCCGGCTTCGACCGCGAGGGGACCACGGTGCTCGGCGAGCGCTTCACCGCCGCGTACGCCGCAGCGCGCAGCGACGCGCAGGCCCAGTTGCGCGAGCAGCTCGACGACACCCTGGCCGGCAATCCCTTCCTGGACGAGCTCTGAGGCAACGACGAGCCGGAAGTTTCCACACCCGCTGACCGGGCGCGCGCGCCGGCCGGAATCTAGATTGGCCCCAACCCCGCAACCACAGGAGTCGACGTGACCGAGACCTTCAGCGTGCCGGAGATGCGGACGCATCACAGCAACCTGCAGGCAGTGGATTCCAGCACCCAGGACGTGGTCGGCCGGGCCCAGGACACCGGCATCGGCGACTGGAAGATGTATGGCATCTTCGCCAGCCCGATCGTCTGCCCGATCCTGATGCTCGGTGACCAGCTGCACGGGCGGACCATCGACGAGCTCGGCCGGGTCAGTGCGACGGTGACCGAGGGTTTCGGCACCACCGCCGACCTCTACGACGCCACCGAGCAGAGCAATGTCGATCTGGCGAAGTCGATCACCGCCGAACTGGCGAGCATGCGGGAGGCGACGGGCCGATGACCGCCACCAGTCAGGGTCTGCCCTTCGTCTCGGTCGGGTCGGCCAATGTCACGCTCCCGATCTACAACGACATCGCCAGCGCCAGCCAGCACTGGGCCGACGGTGAGGCCTCCATCGGCGACGTCACCGCGGTCGCCGACATCGGCCTCGGCATCCTGTCGGTCGCCCTCGACCCGCTGAACGCGCTGATCGGTGCCGCGGTCGGCTCGCTGATGGACATCCTGGTCAAGAACGTCTCGTGGCTGAAGGAGCCGGTGGATTTCCTGCTCGGCAACCCGGATGCGATCTACGCCCATGCGCAGAAATGGCAGACGATCTCCGACGACCTGGTGGGTGTCGCCAACCAGCACGCCGGTACCGCGGGCGACCTGCCCGGCTGGCAGGGCCGCGCCTCGGAGGCGTACACCCAGGTGATGCAGGGGGTGAACGACAACTACCGATCCGCCTCGGCCGCGGCGGCGAAGATGGCCGACTGGGTCTCCACCGCCGGGATGGTCGTCGGCATCTTCCGCGAGACCATCTGGAACCTGATCAAGATGTTCGTCACCGAGGTGGTGCAGGCCGCGATCCTGGCGGCGGCCGCCGCGGTACCGTCGGTCGGCGCCTCGCTGGCCGCCTTCACCGGTTGGTTCGGCGCACGGATGGCGATGATCGGCGCCAAGATCGCGTCCAAGATGGGCAAGCTGATGCGGATCCTGTCGAAGCTGGCCAAGAAGATGAATCGGAGCAGCAAATTCTTCGACGACGCCGCCCGGGCCCTGTCCAAGGTCTCGCAGAAGCTGGCCCGCTCCGCCCGACTGAAGATCGCCGGCGACGCGACCCGGCCGGCGGTCCGCGGCCGGCACTCGATCCCCAACGACCGGATCCCGATGAAGCCGAAGATGCCCGGACGCACCACCTCGGCGGAGGTGTTCGGCGAGAAGGGCGGGGAGATCTATGACCGGCTGCGCACGGTGAACCGGAACGTGGTCAAACCGATGGACCGCTCGCAGACCAGCGGCACCCTGGAGGCCAACGACACCCAGGAAGAGATCCAGGACATCGACCGCTGAACCGACCCGTCAGGGTGCCCGGATGCCATCCCCGAGTTCTTCGGCGTACGCCCGCCGCGGCGAGCGGGCGCGGGTGCTCGCGATCGTTGCCGGGGTGCTCTCCCTGGTCGCGGCGACCTGGGCGCTGCTCGCGGCGAGCCACTGGATCGGTCTGCAACCCAGTTCGGACCTGCTCGGCCGTGGCCGCGCCACGGTGACCGAGTGCCGAGCCGATCCGAGCCAGCTCTGGCTGATGCAGCGGTGTGTGGCGACGGTGGAATGGGATCCGGGGGCGGCCCCCGACGGTTACCGGACGCCGGCGACGATCGAGGCGCGGGAGCCGGTCTCCGGTGAGGTGGCCGTGGAGGCGTACCGCTCCCAGTGGTCAGTCGGGACGAGCAGCAACCCGCGGACCGAGGTGGTGCAGGTCGCCGGCGACCATCGCTCGGCGGGTGGGTTGCTCACGGTGCTGTGCGTGCTGGGCGTGCTCGCGGTCCCGATCCTGGTCAGCGGCGCGCTGTCCGGGCTGCGACGCTGAGCGCCGGTCGTGCCGAGGTCAGTCCTTGTCGGGATCGAACCCGAGCCGACGCGCGGAGCGGGCGCGCTGCCGAGTGGCGCGCAGCCGGCGCAGCCGCTTCACCAGCAGCGGGTCGTGGGCCAGCGCCTCGGGCTTGTCGATGAGGGCGTTCAACACCTGGTAGTAGCGGGTGGTCGACATGTCGAAGCGCTCCCGGATGCCCTGTTCCTTGGCGCCGGCGTACTTCCACCACTGGCGCTCGAAGTCGAGGATCTCCGCGTCCCGCTCGCTGAGTGCGGCGGGGGCGCCGGTGGACGGCTGCGGGTTCAGGGCTGACATGGCCCCCATCGTAGGCGGAAACAACAACGGTGTCATTACCTTCGGCGCGTCGCGGGCTACGATGCCAGCATCCGCAGAGTAAGGGCCGAGGAGGCAACCGATGCAGCCCATCACCGGAGTCATCCAGGACTACCCGTGGGGGTCGACCGACGGCATCCCCGGCGTGCTCGGCCGCGAGGTCACCGGCCGGCCGCAGGCCGAATACTGGCTGGGCGCCCACACGAAGGCACCGGCCACCCTGGCCGAGGGTGATCTGGCCGGGTTCCTCGCCGAGCACCCGGCCGAGATCGGCAGCGTCTCGGTCGAGCGGTTCGGCGACCGGCTGCCGTTCCTGCTCAAGGTGCTGTCGGCGAAACAGGCCCTGTCGCTGCAGGCCCATCCCTCTCGCGCCCAGGCGATCGAGGGGTACGCCCGCGAGAACGACGCGGGGGTGGCTCTCGACGCCCCGAACCGGAACTACCGCGACGACTGGCCGAAGCCGGAGGCGATGGTCGCGCTGACCGAGTTCCACGGGCTCTGCGGGTTCCGCGAACCGGCGGAGACGCGGGCACTGTTCGCGAAGCTCGGCGTGGATGAGGCGGATCAGCTGATGGAACCGCTGACCGATCCCGACGGCATCGCGCGGGTGTTCCTGGAGGTCCTCGGGCTGGCCGATCAGGAGGGTGAACTGGTCGCCTCGGTGGTCACCGCCGCGTCGGCGTACGCCACCGAGGAATCCGATTTCGGCCGGTTCTGCCGCACCGCGGTGGAGCTGAACGCCGACTACCCGAACGATGCCGGGATCCTGGCGGCGCTGCTGCTGAACCGGATCACCCTCGCTCCGGGTGAGGCATTCTTCATGCCCGCCGGGAATCTGCACGCCTACCTGCGCGGTACCGGGATCGAGATCATGTCGAACTCCGACAACGTGCTCCGCGGTGGTCTGACCGGCAAGCACATCGACATCGACGAACTGGCCCAGGTGGTCGACTTCTCCCCCGGTTTCCCGGGGGTGGTCACGCCGGTCGATGAGGGCAACGGGGTGCGCCGCTATCCGACCGAGGCGCCGGAGTTCGCGCTCTGGGAGGTGCAGGACTGCGCCGACGCCGCGCTGCCGGCCACCGGCCGCGGCCGGATCCTGCTGGTCGTCGACGGCACCGCCACCCTGCGTCGGGGCTCCGATGTGCTCGAGGTGCCGCGCGGCGGCGCGGCCTTCATCGGCGCCACCGAGGACGACGTCCGCCTCGACGGCCCCACCCGCGGCTTCCTCGCCGCCAGCGGCATCTGAGGCAGGCCCGTTCATCTCGACACGGCAGCCATTGCTCCGCAAGCTCCGCATGGCTGCCTAGTCGATGAACGCAGGGCGCGCGGGCGCGAGCCGACAAGAACGGGAGGCGAGCGTCGGAAGCGCGCCCCCGCGATGCAGGCCCACCAAGGAGAAATCCCCGCGTCGCCGCCGCAACCACCAGCATGATCACCGCGAGGGGTTTCGACGACTGGGCCGAAGAGCGGGGATTGGGCGCGCGGGCGCGAGCCGACAAGAACGGGAGGCGAGCGTCGGAAGCGCGCCCCCGCGATGCAGACCCACCAAGGAGAAATCCCCGCGTCGCCGCCGCAACCACCAGCATGATCACCGCGAGGGGTTTCGACGACTGGGCCGAAGAGCGGGGATTGGGCGCGCGGGCGCGAGCCGACAAGAACTCGAGCCTCCGACAGGATTCGAACCCGCGACCCTCGCTTTACAAGAGCGACGCTCTACCAACTGAGCTACGGAGGCAAGGCATCCATCATGCCCGCACCGACCGCACGGTGTCGAAACCTTTGGTGCTGCTCCACGCGTTGGATAAGTTGACGACCGACCCCTGACCAGATCGAGGAGTACGCCACCTTGGCTCAGCCTGCCCGCCCGGGCGCCCGGTCCGCGGAGCAACGCGGCACCACGGCCGCACCCACGACCCCGCCGAAGACCAAGCGGCGCGGTGAGATCCACGGATTGCGCGGCCTGGCGATCGGTCTGGTGGTGGCGTACCACCTGTGGGGTGGCGGCCGGGTCTCCGGCGGTGTCGATGTCTTCCTGATGATCTCGGCGTACCTGATGGTCGGCAGTTTCGCCCGCAAGGGGATGGCGTTCAACGTCCTCGACTTCCTGGTGGGCCGGTTCCGGCGGTTGATCCCCTCCTCGGCGGTGGTGATCCTGCTGGTCTGCGGCGCCGGTTGGCTGCTGCTGCCGCCGGTGCGCTGGTATCCGCTGCTGGATCAGGCGCTCGCCTCGATCACCTATCGGCAGAACTGGCTGCTGATCAGCATGGCCACCGACTACACCTCCCCCGACCGTTCGGGCACCAGCCCGCTGCAGCACTACTGGTCGCTGTCGGTGCAGGGGCAGATCTTCGTCGTCTGGCCGCTGCTGATGCTGCTGGCGATGCTGGTGTTCAAGCTCGCCAAGGTGCCGATCAAGATCTCGCTGACGGTGATCTTCTCGGTGATCACCATCGCCTCCTTCGCGTACGCCCTGCGCGAGGTCGGCGCCAATCCGGTCGCGGCCTACTTCGACACCTACGCCCGGGCCTGGGAGTTCTCGCTGGCCTCCCTGTTCGCGCTGATGCCGATACCGAAGATGTCGGTGCTGCCGCGCGCGGTGCTGAGCTGGATCGGGCTGTTCGTGATCACCTTCTGCGGGGTCTTCTTCGGCAATCTGCCGTACCCGGGCCCGGTGGCGCTGATCCCCTCGATCGCGACCGCGCTGGTGATCATCGGCGGCAGTTCCCGCGAGGCCTGGCATCCGGCCCGGCTGCTGAACAGCCGGCCGATCGCCTGGCTGGGCGATCGGGCGTACGCCCTGTATCTGTGGCACTGGCCGGTGCTGATGTTCTGGCTGAACGCGACGGTCAGCAACTCCCCGGGCATCGTCGGCAGCGTGATCGTGATCGCGCTCTCGCTGATCCTGGCCGATCTGACCACCCGGACCATCGAGCAGCGGTTCAACCAGATGAAGTTCCTCGGCGCCAAGCGCTGGGGCCTGGCCACCATCGCCACCGGTCTGCTGATCGGTTTCGGCGCGATCAGCAGCTGGTCCTGGGTGCTGCAGCGTGATGTCCAGCAGACCAACTCGGCCCCGGCCGAGGCCCGCCCCGGTGCCCGCGCGATCACCCCGGGTGCCCCGGTCGAGACCGCCGTGCCGAACCGCAGCATCGCACCCGGGGACACGATCATCCTCACCGACTGGCCGGAGGTGCAGCCACCGTGTTCGGCCGATCTGACACCGAAGCCGCCGGCCTCGGAGTGCACCGAGATCAAGCCGCCCGGTGAGGCGCACAAGACCGTGGTGATCATGGGCGATTCGCACAGCAACCAGTGGCTGACGCTGATGAGCGATCTGGCCCGGCGCGAGCAGTGGCACCTGATCACCTCGATCCGGCCGGGCTGCCGGATCACCCTGCCCAATCCGGCCAGCGACGCGGCCTGCGTGCAGTACAGCCAGGAGATGGTGCAGTATCTGCTCGACCTGCGCCCGGACTTCGTCTTCACCGTCGGCAGCCGGGCCCAGGCGAACGGCCCCGAGATCGCGGTGGACACCTATCTGGAGGCCACCAAACCGCTCACCGATGCCGGGTTGAAGATCGTCAACATCCGCGACAATCCGCGCTTCGACTTCAAGATGCCCGAATGCGTGCAGCGCTACGGTGCCGCGGATCCGCGCTGCCTGAAACCGCGCTCGGAGAAGCTGGCACCGATCTCACCGCAGGTGGCGCTGGAGCCGACACCGGGGATGCTGACGATGGACCTCACCGAATACATCTGCCCCGGCGGGATGTGTCCCGGAGTGATCGGGAATGTCTACGTCTACATGGATGACAACCACTTGAGTCGCACCTATGTGACCACGCTCAAGGAGGAGTTCGAGGACCAGCTCTGGCGGGTGATCGAGAGATGACCAGGGCTCGGGGGATTCTGGTCGGCGTGCTGGCGGCGGTGGCGCTGCTCGCCGCCACCGTGGTGCTCGCGCCACGCGCCACCACCCGGTACGCGGTCGAGGCCTCCGCCAGCCCCGCCCCGGCGGAGCTGGCCACCGACGGCACCGGTGACGGGTTGCCGCACAGCACCGCGCACCCGTCCTCGGCCGCGGCGGCGGATGACCTGACCCGCGGGCTGAGCCGCAATGTGGTGCTGCGCAGCACGATGATCGCCGAGAAGGATTTCAGCTACTGCTCCAACGGGCCGGTGGACGACCCGCCGGCCGAGGTGCGTCGGGTGGTCTTCGTGGTGCACGGCAACGATCGGCGCCCCTGCGGGATGGCCGGTGCGGTGCTCGCCGGGGCGACCGACGCCCAACGCGAGCAGACCCTGGTGGTGGCGCCGCGGTTCGCCAGCGCCGAGGACACCAAGGACCGGGCGAAGGAGCTCTACTGGACCTTCTCCGGCTGGTCCCAGGGCGATCCGTCGGTCAATCCCGGCGCCCAGATCTCCTCGTACGCGGTGCTGGACGAGCTGATCCGCCGGGTCGGTCACCGCTCGGTGGTGGTGGCGGGTTTCTCCGGCGGCGGCCAGTTCGTGAACCGGTTCGCGGCGGGGTCGGCGAGCCAACCGGACCGGTTCGTGATCGCCAACCCCTCCTCCTACCTCTATTTCACCCCGGCCCGCCCGGGTACGCCGCCCGAGGAGGTGGCCCGCTGCCCGGGATACAACGACTACCGCTACGGGTTGAACCAGCTGAATCCCTACATGGCGGCCAGCGGCCCCAAGGGGTTGACCGAGCGCTACGGGAAGCGGAAGGTCGTCTATCTGCTCGGTGACCGGGACCGGGACCCGCGCTCGTCGTCGATGGACAAGTCCTGCGGTGCGAACGTCGAGGGGCCGAACCGGTTGGAGCGCGGCCAGCGCTACTGGGCGTACCTGCCGAGCGTCTATGGCCCCGAGATCCGCACCCGCCAGCAGCTGCACCTGGTACCGGGCGTTGCCCACGACGCGGTCGGGATGTTCACCGCCGCACCGGCCCGGCAGGCCCTGCTCGGCTGAGGTCCGGCGACCGGGCGGATTCCCCAGGCGGCGAAAACCGACCTCGGGTCAGGAATAACGTTCCTGCAAATTTGCAGACGGCGACTGCGTAACTGGCGGTTGCGGGTGACAATTCCGAGTGACCATACTCGCCACAGCCTGCACGGGGCAGGTCGGTCAACGTAGACCCAGGAGGCTTGATGAGCACGTCCCAGCCAGCGCACGCTGACGAATCTCCGCAGAATGTTCGGACCCGGCTGCGTCGGGTGGTGGCGGCCTCGATGGCCGGCACCGTCGTCGAGTGGTACGAGTTCTTCCTGTACGCCGCAGCGGCCACCCTGGTCTTCGGCAGGCAGTTCTTCCCCAGCACCGGCTCGGACCTGGACGGGATCATCAAGGCGTTCCTCACCTACGCCGTCGGCTTCGTCGCCCGCCCGCTCGGCGGCATCGTGTTCGGCCACTTCGGGGACAAGTTCGGCCGCAAGCACCTGCTGCAGGTCTCGATCATCATGGTCGGCGCGGCCACCTTCCTGATGGGCTGCCTGCCCACCTTCCACCAGGTCGGTTACCTGGCCCCGGTGCTGCTGGTCGTGCTGCGCTTCATCCAGGGCTTTGCGGTCGGCGGCGAGTGGGGCGGTGCGGTGCTGCTGGTCGCCGAGCACGCACCGGACAAGGAGCGCGGCTTCTGGGCCTCCTGGCCGCAGGCGGCGGTGCCGATGGGCAACCTGCTCGCCACCGGCGTACTGCTGGTGCTCTCCTCCACCCTCTCCCAGGCCGCCTTCCTCAGCTGGGGCTGGCGGATCGCGTTCTGGCTGTCGGCGGTGATCGTGCTGATCGGCTGGTACATCCGCACCAAGGTCACCGACGCCCCGATCTTCCAGAACGCCAAGGAGGAGCAGATCGAGGCCGCCAACGCCGGTTACGGTGTGGCCGAGGTGTTCAAGAAGTACCCGCGCGGTGTGTTCACCGCGATGGGTCTGCGGCTGGCCGAGAACGTCGTCTACTACCTGGTGGTGACCTTCACGATCACCTATCTCAGCGCCTACCTGAAGATGAACACCTCCCGGATCCTGCTGCTGCTGCTGATCGCGCACGCCATCCACTTCTGCGTGGTACCGATGGTCGGCCGGGCCACCGACGTGTTGGGGCGTCGCCCGGTCTACGCGGCCGGCGCGATCCTGACCGCGACCTGGGGCTTCTGGGCATACCGGATGTTCGACACCCGCAGCGATTTCCTGATCGTGGTCGCGGTGATCATCGGTCTGATGTTCCACGCGCTGATGTACGCCGGGCAGCCGGCGATCATGGCGGAGATGTTCCCGACCCGGATGCGCTACTCCGGTGTCTCGCTCGGCTACCAGGTGACCTCGCTGTTCGCGGGTTCGATGGCGCCGATCATCGCGACCGCGCTGCTGGCCCGGTACAACTCCTCGGTGCCGATCGCGATCTATCTGGCGATCTGCTCGGCGATCACGCTGATCGCGGTCATCGCGGCCAAGGAGACCAAGGGCTCGTCGCTGCACGAACTGGATCGCCTGGACGCCGAAGGCCGCGCTCCCAAGCAGTCCGCCGTCGACGAGAACCTCACCCGCTGAGTCCGCTCACAGAGTAGGCAGGCCCGGTTCCGCGCAGCGGGGCCGGGTCTGCTGTTGCCGGGAGGTCCCACACGCTGGCCGAGCGAGCGAGGTACGAGCGAGTCGAAGCCACGCCCACCCACTTACCGATCGGTCGAACCCCAGAATGCGCCCCGCGTTCTCACCCGCGGCCCGCAAACCCGCATCCGCTCGTCGGCCCCCGATCACTGGAGGCGAATTCTGGGGTTCGACCGATCGGTAACTCAGGACTCCCAGGCGGCCACCGCGTCGGCCAGGCCGTCGGGAGCGCGCACCTCGGGCGGCGGCAGCTCCGCGGGTGTCCGGGTGAACCGGGGCGCCGGCGCCGGCTGATCCACGCCCTCCGGGCTGACCAGCGTCCCGCGGGAGTGCAGGTGCGGATCGGTGACGGCCTCGTCGAAGCTCAGTACCGGGGTCACGCAGGCGTCGCTGCCGCGATAGATCGCGTCCCACTCGTCGCGGGTCCGACTCGCGAACACCCGGGTCAGCAGGGCACGCAGCTCCGGCCAGCGGTCCCGGTCCCACTGGCCCGGCACCTCCGCCGGTTCCACCCCGAGCCGCTCGACCATCGCGGCGAAGAACTGCGGCTCCAGGCAGGCGACCGCGACCTGCTTGCCGTCGGCACACAGATAGGTGTCATAGAACGGGTGCGAGCCATCGACCAGGTTCCGCCCCCGTCCGGGCGCCCAGGCCCCGCCGGCCCGCATCGACCAGGCCAGCGCACCGAGCATGCTCGCCCCGTCGACCATCGCGGCGTCGATCACCTGCCCCTGCCCGGAGCGTTCCCGCTCCCACAGCGCGGCCAGCACGCCGACCAGCAGCAGCATCGAACCGCCGCCGAAATCGCCGACCAGGTTGAGCGGCGGCACCGAGCGCTCCCCCGGCCGGCCGATGTTGTCCAGCAACCCGGTGAGCGAGAGGTAGTTCAGGTCGTGGCCGGCCGCCTGCGCCAGCTCGCCGTCCTGCCCCCAACCGGTCATCCGGCCGTAGACCAGCCGCGGGTTGACGGCCAGGCATTCCTCGGGACCGAGTCCGAGCCGTTCGGCGACACCGGGCCGGAATCCCTCGATCAGCACGTCCGCTGCCGCCGCGAGCCGGCGTACCGATGCCAGCTCGGCCGGATCCTTGAGGTCGGCGAGCACGGTGGTGCGTCCGCGCAGGATCGGCTCGGGGCCGGTCGGCGGGGTGTCGGTGAGCCGCGCCGAGGCCGCCCGCCGATCCACCCGCAGCACCTCGGCGCCGAGGTCGGCGAGCACCATGGCCGCATGCGGGACTGGTCCGATGGCAGGCAGTTCCAGCACCCGCAGCCCGGCCAGCGGGCCGGCACCGCTAGCGGGGCGCAACGAGCTTCCCGCTCTTGGACAGCTCCGGGTCGGTACAGGCCGCCAGGTTGAAGCAGCACGGCCGGCGATGCTCCCCCTCCAGCTTGGAGATCGTCTTCTCGATCCGGGTGGCGCGGGTCGCCGGGTTGGCGGTGGCGTGCACCCAGCGCACCCATTCCCAGCGCGCCATCGGGGTGATGTCGCGCCACTTCTCGGCCACCTTGGGTGAGGCCGCCGCGAGCGCCTCGGCCAGGTCGGCGGGCACCTCCGGCTCGGGCCAGTCCGGGGTCGGCCGGAGCGTGAAGCTCACCGGATCCCCCGCCTGTACGCCCACCGCGCGCGCCAGCTCGGCAGTGATCCGCAGCCAGTGGCCCTTCTCACCATCCGGTTCGACGACGGTCTCGAACGGCTGCCCGGCGATCGTCCCGGTCACACTCACCTGCCCGCGCGACGGCAGGGCCGCACTGGCCTCGGCCGGCAGCCGGACGATGATCTGGGTGCCCACGGTCTGCACCGGCGCCTCGAAGCGGATCTCCTGCTCAACGGCCTTCATGGGTCGGTTATACCCCACCGACGGCGGCGCGCAGGGCGTCCATGGTGACGCCGACCGCCGGGTTGCGCAGCGACTCCTCCCGGATCACCGCCCAGTAGTCGGCGGGGTGCGCGTACTCGTCGGGAAGTACGCGGACCAGCCGCGGCTCGGGGTCGGCCATGAAGTCGGGCAGGATGCCGATCCCGGCCGAGGCCAGCGTGGTCTCCACGTGCACGAACACCGAGGTCGAGCGCATCGCCTGTCGGGGCGCGGGCAACCGTTCGGTGGCGAGGTCGAGTTCGTCGACCTGCAGTGACTGCTCGATGTAGTAGACGACGCAGTGCTCGGCCAGCTCGGCCAGCGACGTCGGCTCCCCGTTGCGGCGCAGATAGTCGGCGGTGGCGTACAACCCGAGGTGGTAGCCGCACAGCTGCACCGCCACCGCCCGGTGCACCTTCGGTTCGCCGACGATCACCTCGATGTCCACCCCGGAGCGGTGCTGCTTGAGCCGCTGGGTGGCGGTGATCAGCTCGGTCTGCAACTGCGGATGCTGCTCCCGCAGCCGGACCAGCGCGGGCACCGCGAAGTGGGTGCCGAACCCGTCCGGGGTCGCCAACCGGACCACCCCGGACAGCCCCTCGGGCGAGTCACCGCGATCGGTGAGCGACTTCACCGCCCGCTCCACGGTCTCGGCGGCACCCAGGATGGAGCGGCCCGCCTCGGTGAGCTCCCAGCCGTCGCTGGTCTGCACCAGCACCCGGGCACCGAGCGCCTTCTCCAGGCCACCGATCCGCCGGGAAACGGTGGTGTGATTGACCCCGAGGACATCGGCCGCGGCACTGTAGCGGCCCAGCCGGGCCACCGTGAGCAGCACCAGCAGGTCGTCGGCGCTCACCGGCGGTCTGCTCATCAACGCTCCTCCACTCCACCGCGCCGTGCAGAAACGCACGGAAAGGTTGCGGAATTCAGTCTATTCGGTGCATTGCTCCGCACCCGTCGGGCTCCTTACCGTAACTGGCAGGAACTCAAGGAGGAGGAGCACACATGGCGACCATCGGATGGATCGGCCTGGGCAACATGGGCAACCCGATGACGGCGAACCTGGTCAAGGCCGGGCACGAGGTACGCGGATTCGACCTGAACCCCGAGGCGCTGCGCACCGCCGCCGCGAACGGCGTCACCCCGGCCACCTCGATCGCCGACGCGGTCTCCGGCGCCGAGGTGGTGTTCACCATGCTGCCCAAGGGCGAGCACGCCCGCAGCGCGTACGCCGGCGCCGACGGCGTCTTCGCCAACGCGGCCCCCGGCACGCTGCTGATCGACTCCTCCACCATCGATGTGGAGACCGCCGGCGAACTGCACCAGCAGGCGGCCGACCAGGGCTTCCGGTTCGTCGACGCCCCGGTCTCCGGCGGCATCTCGGGTGCCGCGGCCGGCACCCTGGCGTTCATGATCGGCGGCAAGGAGGCCGACGTCGAGGCCGCCAAGCAGTTCATCGACCCGATGGCCGGCAACATGATCGCCACCGGCGGGCCGACCACCGGCCAGGCCGCCAAGATCTGCAACAACATGATGCTGTTCATCGAACTGCAGGCCTGCGCCGAGGGCGCGGTGCTGGCCAACAAGCTCGGTCTGGATGCGCAGGTGTTCTGGAACATCGCCTCGGTCTCCAGCGGCAACTGCTGGGCGCTGCGCACCTGGTACCCGGTGCCCGGGGTGGTCGAGACCGCCGCCGCGAACCGCAACTTCGATGCCACCTTCGCCACCTCGCTGGCCCACAAGGATGCCGGGCTGGCGCTCGCCGGCGCCAAGCAGGTCGGTGTCGAACTGCCGGCCGCCCAGCTGGCTTACGACCAGTTGCAGAAGCTGATGGATGACGGGTACGCCGACAAGGACTGCAGCCTGGTGATCCGCAACATCGACCCGCAGGCGCCGGGCACCGAGAACCTCTGAGCAACGAAATTTCGTTAGGAGCAAGGAAATGAAGCGAATCGGACATTACGTCGACGGCCAGCAGGTCGACGGCGGCGACCGGGTCGGCCCGGTCTACAACCCGGCCACCGGTGAGCAGACCGGTGAGGTCGCGCTGGCCTCGGCGAGCGATCTGGAGACCGCGGTCTCGGCGGCGCAGAAGGCCCAGCCCGGCTGGCGCGCGACCCCGCTGTCCAAGCGGCAGGACATCATGTTCAAGCTCCGCCAGATCGTCACCGACCGCAAGGAGGAGCTGGCCCGAATCATCACCGCCGAACACGGCAAGGTCGTCTCCGACGCCGCCGGTGAGGTCTCCCGCGGGCTGGAGAACGTCGACTGGTGCACCAACCTGATGCAGCAGCTCAAGGGTGACTATTCCGAGAACGTCGCGAACGGTGTGGACGTGCATTCGGTACGCCAGCCGCTCGGTGTGGTCGCCTGCATCACCCCGTTCAACTTCCCGGTGATGATCCCGCTGTGGATGGCGACCACCGCGATCGCCTGCGGCAACGCGGTGATCCTCAAGCCCTCGGAGCGGGATCCCTCCGCGGCGCTCTGGTTGGCCGAGGCGTTCGCCGAGGCGGGCCTGCCGGCCGGCGTACTCAATGTCGTCAACGGCGATGCCGACACCGTCAACGCGATCCTTGACCACAAGGCGATTTCGGCGGTGTCCTTCGTCGGCTCCACGCCGATCGCGGAGAAGATCTACACCCGGGCCGCGGCCAACGGCAAGCGGGTGCAGGCCCTCGGCGGAGCCAAGAACCACATGGTCGTGATGCCGGACGCCGACCTCGACTCGGCCGCCGACGCGGCCGTCTCCGCGGCGTACGGCTCCGCCGGTGAGCGCTGCATGGCGGTCTCGGTCGCGGTCGCGGTCGGCGAGGCCGGCGATGCGCTGGTCGAGAAGATCGCCGAGCGGATGCCCAAGCTGAAGGTCGGCGACGGCACCGATCCGGAATCGGAGATGGGCCCGCTGATCACCCAGGCCGCCCGCGATCGGGTCGCCGGTTACGTCGAGGGCGCCAGCGGCGAGGGGGCCAAGGTGGTCGTCGACGGCACCGAGCAGAAGTTCGACAACGACGGCTTCTTCATCGGTGTCTCCCTGGTCGACGACGTGAAGCCCGGCATGAAGGTCTATGACGACGAGATCTTCGGCCCGGTGCTGTCGGTGGTCCGGGTGGACAGCTATGACGAGGCGGTCGACCTGATCAACGCCAACCAGTACGCCAACGGGGTCGCGGTGTTCACCCGCGACGGCAAGACCGCGCGGCAGTTCGAGTTCGACATCGAGGTCGGCATGGTCGGGGTCAACGTGCCGATCCCGGTACCGATCGGCACCTTCTCGTTCGGTGGTTGGAAGCGCTCGCTGTTCGGCGACACCCACATGTACGGCGCGGAGGGCTTCAACTTCTACACCCGCCGCAAGGTGGTCACCACCCGCTGGCCGGAGCCCTCGGAGTCGCAGATCAGTCTCGGCTTCCCCACCCACTGACCGACTGGCCCGCGCGCCTGACAGGATTGGCCTCCGGGCGCGCGGGAGGGGGACTCTTGGCTGGGAAGCGATCGCTGACCGACATCTGGAAACCGGCGCTGGTCGTGGTGATCGGGTTGGTGCTGCTCGGTTACGGCCTGCGCATCGATCCGAACGCGCCCTCCTGCGGGTCGACCCCGATGTCGCCCGGGCAGATCTGCGAGACCACCAGCAAGGGCGTACCGCGCAAGCAGTCCTATGAGGACATGGTCGCCGAGGCGCAGCTACGCCGCCTCGGGTTCCCGATCGGTGGTGGCGTGGTCGCCCTGGCCGGGATCGCCTGGGCCGTGTTGCTGGTGGTACGCCGCCGTGGTGCGGCCGGGGCGAAGACCGGGCCGGCCGCGACGACGACCGCCTCGTCGGCCCCGGCTCCTCCCGGTCCCCCGGCTCCCCCGGCATCGGCCGGTAGCACCTCATCCGGACAGTGGGTACGCCAGCCGCGCGAGCCCAACCCACCACAACCACCCCAACCGCCCCAGCCGCAGCAGCCCCAGCCCGGCCCGCAGTGGCCGCACGGCCGGTCCTCGGCACCCTGGCCGCAGCAGCGGCCGTACCCGCAGCAGCCGCCGTACCCGCAGGCCCCGCCGCAGCAGCAGCCGCCACCGCAGCCCTATCCGCCGCAGGCGTACCCCCCGCAGACGTACCCGCCGCCGCAGCCCGGCCCGACCCCCTGGCCGAACCAGCCGCCCCAGGCGTACCCGCCGCAGCAGCCGTATCCGCCGGATCCGTTCTCCGGCCCCACTCCGCCCCGTCGCTGACCCGGACGTCGGCTGAGCGAGCGCCATCGAGTCTCTCCCTCGCTCAGCCGTCGTGTGCGCTGGCCGCGGCCTTCTTCCGCCGGTTCCACCACCAGGTGACGATCATCCCGATCAGGATCGCCAGCGTGAGGTACCAGGCGTACTTCGCGTACTCGGTCACCACTGCCACCGCGGGCGCACCGATCCGATAGCCGAGGTACATGTAGCCCGACTGCATCAGGGCGGCGAAGCAGACGTTCACAGTCAGGAATCTCCGCCAGCTCATCCCCGCGGCACCGAGGGTCGCATAGATCACCGAGGACGGCAGCGGGATCGGCAGATAGGTGATCAGGATCGCCGGCACGGCGAAGCGGCGGGCGAGTTTTTCGGCGCGCTCGGCGTTCCGCCGGGCCCGCGGCGAGCGACCGGCGACCATCTCGAAGACGCCCTGGCCCCACAGTTTCCCGGCCCAGAAGTAGACCGGGTCGAACTTCATCACGCTCAGCGTGGCCAGCACCAGCCAGAGCGGCCAGGTGGTCTCGACCCCGGTCGCGGTCAGCGCGCCGATCGTCACCACCCCGGTCCGCGAACCGGTCAGGGTGGCCGCCAGATAGGGCTGGGTGACCAGCACGGCGCGGAACGGCAGCAGCGCCAGCGCGTAGAGACCGAGGGCGCTGATCAGCGCGAAGCAGGCGATGTCGGCGCGGGTGGGCTTGTGTCCCCACGGCATCCGCGGGTCCTCCCACCACTCCGGCTCGCGCTCTTCGGCGGTCTCCTCGGGGTCCGCTGGTTCGTCGCGCCGGGGCTCAGTCACCCCGCGAGTCTAGGCGCACCGCGTCCCACGTTCGGCCCGGCGCAGCGAAGCGGAGCCGGGCCTGCGTGTCGAGATGAATTTCCAGTCAGGGGTCATCTCGACACGGTCGCTGCGCGACCTACTCGATGAGCGTGGGGACATGGTCGCTGCGCGACCTACTCGATGAGCGTACGAGGACCGGTCAGGCGTCGCGGGCGTCCAGTTTGGCGGCGATGTCGGCGGGGAATCCGCCGGTGGCGATCGGGGACCAGCGGGTCGGGGTGATCCGCAGCAGCGACTTGTTCTGCAGCCGCATCGCCTCGCGGTATTCGTCCCAGTCCGGGTGTTCGCCGGAGATCGAGCGGAAGTAGTCGACCAGGGCGTCGGCGGCCTCGGGCATGTGGATCACCTCGGCGTCGCCGTCGACCTGCACCCAGGGGCCGTTCCAGTCATCGGAGAGCACCAGCACCGACACCTGCGGATTGCGTTCGGCGTTCAGCGTCTTGGCCCGGCCGGGATAGGTGGAGGTGACGATCCGCCCCTCGGCGTCCACCCCGCCACTGACCGGGGAGATCTGCGGCCGGCCGTCCCGGCGCGCGGTGGCGATCAGCATCTTGTGGCGCGGGCGGACGAACTCGAGCAGTTCCGCCCGCTCGACCTCGGTGTTGGTGGCAACGGTGCGCGGCATCAGCTCTCCTCGTCTCGGGCCGCGATGAACGCGGCGATCGCCTTGTCCAGATCCTCCCGGCTGTGCGCGGCCGACATCTGGGTCCGGATCCTGGCCTTGCCCTTCGGCACCACAGGATAGGAGAACGCCCGCACGTAGATTCCCTTGTCCAGCACCGAATCCGCCATCCGGGCAGCCTTCGCGGCGTCACCGATCATCACCGGAACGATCGCATGCTCCGACTCCGGGATCTCGAAACCCTCGGCGACCATCCGCTCACGGAAGTACGCCGTGTTGTCCCGCAACTGCTGCAGCAGGTCACCGGAGCGCTCGATCCGATCCACCGCGGCCAGCGTCGCCGCCGCGATCGACGGGGCCAGCGAGTTGGAGAACAGGTAGGGCCGGGAACGCTGCCGCAACAGCTCGACGATCTCCTTGCGCGCCGCGGTGTAGCCACCGGACGCCCCACCGAGCGCTTTGCCGAAGGTGCCGGTCAGCACATCGACCCGATCCTGTACGCCGAACAGTTCCGGCGTACCGGCACCGGTCGCACCGGTGAACCCGACCGCATGCGAGTCGTCGACCATCACCAGCGCGTCGTACTTCTCGGCCAGGTCACAGATCTCGTCCAGCGGCGCCAGATAGCCGTCCATCGAGAACACCCCGTCGGTGGCGATCATCGTGAACCGGGCATCGGCGGCGGCCTGCAGCTGGGCCTCCAAATCCGCCATGTCCCGGTTCTTGTAGCGGAACCGGCGCGCCTTGGACAGGCGTACACCGTCGATGATCGAGGCATGGTTGAGCTCATCGGAGATGATCGCGTCCTCGGCCCCGAGCAGCACCTCGAACAACCCGCCGTTGGCGTCGAAGCAGGAGCTGTAGAGGATCGCGTCCTGCTGCCCGAGGAAGTCGGCGATCCGGCGCTCCAGCTCGGTGTGCAGGGTCGTGGTACCGCAGATGAAGCGCACCGACGCCATCCCGAAACCCCAACGCTGCAGGGCATCGGTGGCTGCGGCGATCAGCTCCGGATCGTCGGCCAGGCCGAGATAGTTGTTGGCGCAGAAGTTCACCACCGCTGCCTCGGCCGCGGTTGCTTGCAGAGCAGAGGATTCCGTGCTGATGTGCGCGGCCTGCGGGGTGGTCAGCGGGACCTCGACCTTGTAGGTGCCGTCGGCGCGCAGGCCCGCGATCTCCTGCTCCAGATGGGTTTTCAGCGATCGGTACATCTCACTCCCAGCTCATCACGATCTTTCCGCAGTGTCCGCCGCGGGCGGTGGCGAAGGCCTCTTCGTAATCGGTGTGGTCGAAGCGGTGGGTGATCACCCCGGAGATGTCGAGGCCGGCCTGGACCAGCACGCTCATCGCGTACCAGGTCTCGAACATCTCGCGGCCGTAGATCCCTTTCAGGGTGAGCATCCGCAGCACCACCGAGGAGAAGTCCAGCGAGATCTCCTCACCGGGCAGCCCGAGCATCGCGATCCGGCCGCCGTGCGCCATCGAGTCCACCATGTCGCGCAGCGCGACCGGAGCACCGGACATCTCCAGCCCGATGTCGAAGCCCTCCTTCATGCCGAGCTGCTCGGCCGCCTGCGGGATCGGGGTGTCGCGCGGGTCGATCGTCAGCGTCGCCCCGAGCCGGCCCGCGAGCTCCAAACGTTCGGCGGACAGGTCGGAGACCACCACATGTCGGGCGCCGGCATGCCGGACCACCATCGCGGCCATGATGCCGATCGGGCCGGCGCCGGTGACCAGCACATCCTCACCCAGGCAGGGAAAACTGAGTGCGGTGTGCACCGCGTTGCCGAACGGGTCGAAGATCGCGGCCACCTCCGGGGCGACCGGGATCCGGTGCACCCAGACGTTCATCGCCGGCATCACCAGGTATTCGGCGAAGCAGCCGTCGACCTGGACGCCGATACCGCGGGTGTTCGCACACAGGTGCCGGCGCCCGGCCATGCAGTTGCGGCAGCGCCCGCAGACCAGATGCCCCTCACCGGAGACGAAGTCGCCGACTGAGACCTCGGTGACGGCCTCCCCCACCGCGACCACGTCGCCGCAGAACTCGTGGCCGACGATCCGCGGGGTGGTCAGGGTGGCCGCCGCCCATCGGTCCCAGGAATCGATGTGCAGATCGGTACCGCAGATGCCGGCCAGCCGAACCTTGATCAGCACCTCGCTCGGACCCGGTTCGGGGATCGGCACATCGGTCAGTTCGAGCCCCGGTCCGGGGGCGGTCTTCACCAGTGCACGCACACCGAGACTGTAGCGTCCGTCTCGAATATTGGGCACACTGGTGCGGGTGACCATCAGCGTTTTCGAGCTCTTCAAGATCGGCATCGGACCGTCGAGTTCGCACACGGTCGGGCCGATGCGGGCCGCTGCCCGGTTCGCCGCCGGGCTGGCCTCCGACGGGCTGCTCGATCAGGTCACGAAGGTCCGCGCCGAGCTGTTCGGATCGCTCGGTGCGACCGGTCACGGCCACGGTTCCCGGGGTGCGGTGCTCTGGGGGCTGGAGGGCGAGGATCCCGAGACCGTGGACACCCGGACGGCCCCGCAGCGCAGCGCCGAGATCGCCGAGACCCACCGGCTGCTGCTCGACGGCAGCCACGAGATCGACTTCGATCCCGACCACGACCTGGTGCTGCACCGGCGGCGTACCCTTCCCTTCCACCCGAACGGGATGACCTTCACCGCGTGGGCCGGTGATCGCGAACTCACCGCGCGCACCTACTACTCCATCGGCGGCGGCTTCGTGCTCGACGACGACGGTTCCGGCGCCCCGGTGGTGACCCGTGACCCGACCCCGGTCCCGTATCCGTTCAGCACCGGAGCCGACCTGCTCGCCCAGTGCCGCGACAGCGGCCTGTCGATCAGCGAGCTGGCGTACGCCAACGAGTGCGCGCGGCGCACCCCGGCCGAGGTGGATGCCGGACTGGACCGGATCTGGCAGGTGATGGCCGAATGCATCGGCAACGGCCAGGCGACCACCGGCACCCTGCCCGGCGGTCTCAAGGTGCACCGCCGCGCGGCCGAACTGCACCACCGGTTGACCCGGCGCGGTGGTGAACCCGGCCCGATCGACCCGCTCGCGGCGATGGACTGGGTGACCCTGTGGGCGCTGGCGGTGAACGAGGAGAACGCCGCCGGCGGCCGGGTGGTCACCGCACCGACCAATGGCGCGGCCGGGATCATCCCCGCGGTGCTGCACTATGCGGTCTCGTTCGTACCCGGCGTGGACGCCTCCGCGATCCGCCGCTTCCTGCTCACCGCCGGCGCGATCGGCTCGATCTATGCCCAGACCGCCTCGATCTCCGGGGCCGAGGTGGGCTGCCAGGGTGAGGTCGGGACCGCCTGCTCGATGGCGGCGGGAGCACTGGCCGAGATCCTCGGCGGTACGCCGCAGCAGGTCGAGTGCGCCGCCGAGATCGGCATGGAGCACCACCTCGGGCTGACCTGCGATCCGGTCGGCGGACTGGTCCAGATTCCTTGCATCGAACGGAATGCGGTCGGATCGATCAAGGCGATCACCGCCGCCCGGTTGGCGCTGCACGGCCAGGGCACGCAGAAGGTCAGCCTGGACCAGGTGGTCCGCACGATGATGCAGACCGGAGCGGACATGAAGGTCAAGTACAAGGAGACCGCGCGCGGCGGCCTGGCGGTGAACATCGTCGAGTGCTGACCCTTCCCGCGATCCATCGATCCCTGGGTGCACCCATCGCGCCCCGCAGCAATCGACTGGTACGCCGAGGGTTCGATGGATGGCAGGACGGAGCCGATCCTGACCACCGGTAACAGATAACGGAGCCGTCTCAACTGGTCGGACGACGTGACCTGTTCCACACGCGATGCAACAATAGGTCCCGCCGACCCCACCGGAGTGGTCGGCTTGTCGTTTATTTCCACTACGGATCGTCGGGCACGTACCTGCCCGTGGAAAGGATGTGGCCCCATGGCCTCAGTCAGCTTCAGGGACGCGACCCGGGTCTACCCCGGCGCCGACCACCCCGCCGTCGACAAGCTCAATCTTGAGATCGGTGACGGCGAGTTCATGGTCCTGGTCGGACCGTCCGGTTGCGGAAAGTCCACCTCGCTGCGGATGCTCGCCGGCCTCGAAGAGGTCAACGCCGGTGACATCATGATCGGCGACAAGAACGTCACCACGCTGCCGCCCAAGGACCGCGACATCGCGATGGTGTTCCAGAACTACGCGCTCTACCCGCACATGACGGTGGGCGAGAACATGGGCTTCGCCCTGAAGATGCAGAACGTGCCCAAGGCCGAGCGCGAGCAGCGCGTCGCCGAGGCCGCGAAGCTGCTCGGCCTGGAGGAATACCTGAGCCGCAAGCCGAAGGCGCTCTCGGGTGGTCAGCGACAGCGTGTCGCGATGGGCCGCGCGATCGTCCGGCAGCCGCAGGTCTTCCTGATGGACGAGCCGCTGTCGAACCTGGACGCCAAGCTGCGCGTCTCGACCCGCACCCAGATCGCCGCCCTGCAGACCCGGCTCGGCGTCACCACCGTCTACGTCACCCACGACCAGGTCGAGGCGATGACGATGGGTGACCGGGTCGCGGTGATGAAGGACGGCATCCTGCAGCAGGTGGACAGCCCGCTGGCGCTCTACGACACCCCGAAGAATCTCTTCGTGGCCGGCTTCATCGGCTCGCCCGCGATGAACCTGATGGAGGGCACCGTCAGCGAGGGCGGCGTCAAGGTCGGCGACTTCGTCGTTCCGGTGCCGCGTGAGGTGCTCGGCAACCTGGGCAGCGAGACCGATGTCACCCTGGGCATCCGCCCGGAGAACTTCTCCCTCTCCGACGGTGCCGGCATCGGCCTGGACGTGGCCGTGGTCGAGGAACTCGGTGCGGATGCCTACCTCTACGGCACCCCGGCCGGGCTGACCGAGGACCAGCAGCTGCAGGCACCGCAGATCGTCGCCCGGATCTCCTCCCGGCGCCCACCGCAGCGCGGCACCCAGGTGCGGCTCGGCGTGGATCCCGATCACATCCACGTGTTCTCGAACAAGACCGGGGACCGCGTCAGCTGACCCGGCGGGGCACCGCCCCACACCCCGGCACCCGGGGATGAACATGCACCGCCGAACCGGCGGTCGGCCCACGGGCCGGCCGCCGGTTTCGCGTCTCCACGGCCTTTCCAGCGGGCCGCGTACGCCGACTCCACTCAATATGAGAGTTCTGTTAGGTTGGCCGGACCCGACGCGCAAGGAGCTGGATGTCGAGTTCGCCACCGTCCGGAACCGGACCGGTACCCCACCCCTGGGGTGAGGCCCCCGGAGCAGACCGACCGACCCCGCCCGGCCCGTCCCCGTCCGGCCCCTCGGCGTTCCCTCCCGGACCCCCCGGTGGGCCGAACCAGCTGCCGCCGCGGCCACCGGTCGGCCGCCCACCCGTCCAGAACTGGCTGCGGCCCGGTACCGTCCCGCTGCGCCCGCTGGGTTTCACCGGGGTCCTGGAGGGCGCGTTCCGCACCTACCGCTGGAGCCCGAAGGCGATGGTGCTGGTCCCGCTGCTCCTGCTCGGCGTGATCGCGGTCATCACCACCCCGCTGGCCTGGCTGGCCAGCGCCGACCTGAACTTCCTCGACACCGACAACCCCGATCTGGGCGCACTGTCGCGGGCCGTGGGGCTGCTGATGGTGCCGATGCTGCTGCCGCTGCTCGCCGATCTGGCGATCACCCCGCTCGCCGCCGGGGCCACGAAGGCCGGCGTAGAGGGGCACCGCCCCGGCCTCGGTGAACTCTGGCGCCGGGTCCGCGGCCGGATCCTGCCCTACCTGCTCGTCGCCGTGGTGCTCAGCCTCGCCCAACTACTCATCCTCGCCCTGGGCACCGGCCTGCTGATCGCCGCCCTGGTGCTGAGCGGTGACGGTGACCCAGACCTGGGTCTGCTGATCGGCGGCATCGCGCTGCTGCTGGCCAGCGTGGTGGCGGTGACCTGGCTCAGCATCCGGCTGCTGCTCAGCCCGATCCTGGTGATCGTGGAACGGGTCGGCATCATCTCGGCCATCAGGCGCTCCTTCGCCCTGACCCGGCGAGCCTTCTGGATCACCTTCGCGACCATCCTGGTGGCCAGCCTGATCGCCAGCACCGCGGCGCAGGTGCTGAGCACCGCGGTCAGCTTCATCCTGCCGCTGGTGGCGACCGCGACCGGTGGCCAGGAGCAGGTCCCGCGACTCGCCATCGTCACCATCGCGCTGACCCAGGCCATCACCGTCGCCCTCACCCAGCCCTATCTGGCGTCGATCCGGACAATGATCTACGTCGACCGGCGGATGCGGGCGGAGGCCTACGATGCCGAACTGATCGCCGCCCACCGACCGGCACCCGAAGGCACCCCGTGGCACCCCCGCTGACCCCGGATCCCGAGACCGCGGAGCGGCTGCTGCGCGAGGAGTTGGCCAACGGTGACTACCGGCTGGGTGTGAATCCGCTGACCCTGCTGCAGGAGTGGCTGCAGAATCTGCTCGCCTCGTTGTTCCGCGGCCGCGGCACCTCCGCCTGGCAGGAGACCGCGGTGGTGGCCGTCGTGCTCGCCGTCGCGATCATCGCGCTTTTCCTTCTGGTACGCCGATTCTGGCCCCGTGCGGCCCGGTCGGGCACACCGGCCGATCCGCCGGCGACCGAGGCCCGGCGCAGCGCCGCGGACCATCGCCGGGACGCGGACGCCGCCGCCGAGGCCGGCGAGTCGGACCGTGCGGTCCTGGAGACCGTGCGGGCCCTGATCGCCGGCTCGGCCGAACGCGGCCTGCTCGACCTGCACGACGGCATGACGATCCGCGAAGCGGCCGAACAACTCGGCGCGGTGTTCCCGCAGGAGACCGATCTCGGGTTCGCCGCCGACCGGTTCGCCCTGGCCCGCTACGCGGTGCATCATCCCGACGGGCCCCAGCAGCTCTGCTCCGCGGCGGACCTGGCGCGGGTCAGCGAGCTGGAACACCGGCTGCGCGAGGCCGCCCCCGACCTGGCGGCCGTGTGACCCGGCGCCGGAAGCTGGCGTGGCTGCTGGCCCCGCTGGTGCTGCTGCTCGTGGTGCTCGGCATCACCCTGCTCACCCCCGATCGGGGGAACCAGGTCGCCGGCGATCCGGACAACTTCGGCCGCCCCGGCACCCGGGCGGTGGCCCAGGTGCTCCGCCAGCAGGGCATCCAGGTCGACGAGGCGCGTCGCCGCGACCAGCTCACCGCCGTGGACGCGAACACCACCGTGCTCGTCGGCCGCACCGACCGACTCACCGAATCCGCCGCCGCGGACCTGGCCGACCGGGCCTCCTCGGCCGGGCAGTTGGTGCTGCTCACCCCGACACCGCGCACCCTGACCGATCTGGGCATCGACGGGGTCCGGATCGAGGAGCCGCTGGTCGACACCAGGGCGGCCGGCTGCGATCGCTTCCCCGGCCGGGTGTCCGGGTTCGAACAGAGCTACACCCGAACCGATCCCGCCCCGGACCCGGCCCCCGCCGGCGGCTGTTTCGCCGACCCCGCGGGCGCCGGGGTGCTGACCCTCGGGCAGACGACCCTGGTCGGTACCAGCGAGGCCTTCGGCAACGCCCAGGTGATCGACCAGGACAATGCCGCGTTCGCGCTGCGGCTGCTCGGCGAACGGCCACGGGTGATCTGGTACATCCCCTCCCCCGACGATCTGGTCCCGGGTGAGGCCGCCTCCCCGATCCCGGACTGGTTCGGCCCCGCGGTCTGGCTGGCCGGGCTGGCCGCGGTGGCCCTGGTGTTCGTCGCCGGTCGCCGGCTGGGCCCGCTGGCCACCGAGCCGATGCCGGTGGTGGTCCGCGCCATCGAGACCACCCTGGGCCGCGGCCGCCTCTATCAACGCTCCGGAGATCGGGCGTACGCCCTGGCCAGACTCCGCGAGGGCTGCCGACGCCGACTGGCCCGCCGCGCCCGGTTGGGCCGCGACGCCCCGACCGCCGACCTCATCCGCCACGCCGCCGCCGAGACCGGCCGACCGAGCGCCGAGATCGCCGAGCTGCTCACCGGCCCCGCCCCCGCCACCGACCGGGAGCTGCTGGAGCAGGCCCGGGCGCTCGCCGCTCTGACCGCCCCGCACGGCGGCCCCACCGATGCCACCGAACCGCACCCAGGAAAGGACCGTCATGACCGACCAGCTCCCCAGGACTGAGGCCGATCTGGCCCGCGCACGGATCCAGGCGGTCCGCGATCAGGTCGCCTCGGTGGTCCTCGGCCAGGACCAGGCGGTCGCCGGCCTGCTGATCGGCCTGATCGCCCGCGGCCACGTGCTGCTGGAGGGCGTACCGGGGGTGGCCAAGACCCTGCTGATCCGCACCCTGGCCGCCTCCCTGTCACTGACCACCCGGCGGATCCAGTTCACCGCCGACATGATGCCCGGTGATGTCACCGGTTCATTGGTCTATGACAACCGCAGCGCCGATTTCAGCTTCCGCCCCGGCCCGGTGTTCACCCAGATCCTGCTGGCCGATGAGATCAACCGCACCCCGCCGAAGACCCAGGCGGCGTTGCTGGAGGCGATGGAGGAGCGGCAGGTGTCGGCCGACGGGGTGACCCGCGCACTGCCCGAACCCTTCCTGGTGGCCGCCACCCAGAACCCGCTGGAGCAGGAGGGCACCTATCCCCTGCCGGAGGCGCAACTGGACCGGTTCCTGATCAAGGCGATCCTGCCGATCCCGCCGCGCGCCGCGGAGATCGAGGTGGTCAGCCGACACGCGGCCGGATTCGATCCGCGCCAGTTGCCGATCGAGCCGCTCGCCGGCGCCGAGGACATCGACCGGGCCCAGCAGAGCGTCCGGTCGGTGGCCGTCGCTCCGGAGGTGGTGGCCTACATCGTCGATCTCGCCCGCGCCACCCGGGCGCTGCCGTCGCTGGCCGCCGGGGTGAGCCCGCGGGCGGCCACCGCACTGCTGGCCACCGGCCGCGCCTGGGCCTGGCTCGCCGGCCGCGACTTCGTCACTCCCGATGATGTGAAGGCGCTCGCCTCGGCGACCTGGGCGCACCGGTTGAGCCTGCGCCCGGAGGCCGAACTGGAGGGCACCACGATCGACTCGGTCCTGACCAGCGCCATCGAATCCGTCCCGGTACCGCGCTGATGGCCGTTTCGCCACGGCTGATCTGGCTGCTGCTCGCCGGTCTGCTGCCGGTGCTGGTCTGGCCGACGCGCATCACGGTGCTGGTGTGGGTGGGGTTGTGCCTGCTGCTCACGGTGCTCGATCTGGTGTTGGCCCCGGCACCGCAGCAGGTGCGGCTGTCCCGTGCGCCGCTCGGCCCGATCCGTTGGGGGGAGAGCGTCGAGACCGAGCTGCGGGTGTACGCCGAACGCCGGCTCCGCGGGGTGCTGCGCGATGCCTGGCAGCCCTCGGCCGGTGCCGCCGAACCAGCCGGCGACCGGCACCGGCTCGCCGTCGCGGCCCGCGGGCTGGCCCGGTTCCGGACCCGGCTGACCCCGACCCGGCGCGGCCTGCTGCACAGCGACCGGGTGACCCTGCGGCTGTTCGGCCCGCTCGGCCTGGCCGCCCGCCAGCGCAGTATCGAGGTGCCCGGGGAGCTGCAGGTGCTGCCCGCCTTCGAGTCCCGCCGCCAACTGCCGAGCCGGCTGGCTCGGCTCCGCGAACTCGACGGCCGCTCGGCGGTGCGTACCCGCGGCCAGGGCACCGAGTTCGACTCCCTGCGCGACTACGTCCGCGGCGATGATGTGCGCTCCCTCGACTGGCGGGCCAGCGCCCGACGCCGCGAGCTGGTGGTGCGGACCTGGCAGCCCGAACGCGACCGCCGGATCACCGTGCTGCTGGACACCTCCCGGCTCTCCGCCGGCCGGGTCGCCCCGAGCGCCGACGCCGCCCGGCGGGCCGATCCGGACACCGACATCCCCCGCCTCGACGCCGGCATGGATGCGGTCCTGCTGCTCAGCGCGCTGAGCGCGCGTGCCGGTGACAAGGTCACCTTCCTGGCCGGCGACCGGCGACTGCGGGCCCGGGTCAGCGGGCTGGCCCGCCATGACCTGCTGCCCGCCCTGAGCCGCAGCATGAGCCCGCTGCAGGCGGCGCTCTCGGAGGCCGACTGGACCAGCCTGGGCGGTGAGATCGCCCGCGCCGGCCGCCGGGCCTCGCTGATCGTGCTGGTCACCCCGCTGGAACCGCAACCGGTCCGCGAATCGCTGCTGCCGGTACTGGCGGGGATGGCGCACCGCTCGCGGATCGTCATCGCCTCGGTCCGCGATCCGGGCCTGGACGCCCTGGCCGGGGAGGTGGCGTACGACTCGGTCGATCAGGTCTACACCGCCGCGGCCGCCGAACGCTCGCTGGCCGAGCGGATGCGGATGATCGAGGTGCTGTCCGGGCTCGGGGTGACCGTGCTGGACGCCGCCCCCGACGAGCTCCCGGCCCGGCTCGCCGACCACTATCTGCTGCTCAAGGCCCAGGGGAGGCTCTGATGGATCTGGATGCCTTCATCACCGCCAACGAACCGCAGTGGCGCGAACTCGAGGAGCTGCTGAAACGGCGCCGGCTCACCGCCGCCGAAGCGGACCGGATGCTCGATCTGTACGCCCGGATCGGCTCCCAGCTGGCCGAACTGCGCGCGGCCTCCCCCGACCCCGCACTGGTGGCCTGGCTGTCCGCCCTGCTGGCCCGGGCCCGGCACCGGACCGCCCCCGCCCAGCCGCTCGGCCCGGCCACCATCGGCCGGTTCCTCGGCCAGGACTTCCCGGCCGCCCTGTGGCGGATGCGCCGCTGGCTGTGCTGGAGCTGGGGGCTGAACGTGCTCGCCGTGGTCCTGCTCACCTGGTGGTTCCTGGCGAATCCGCGGATCGAGAACGCGCTGATGTCACCCGAACAGCTCCAATCGCTGATCGAGGTGGACTTCGAGAAGTACTACAGCGAGAACGCGGCCGGCAGCTTCGCGCTGCGGGTGTGGACCAACAACGCCTGGGTGGCGGCGCAGTGCATCGTCGTCGGAGTGCTCGGTTTCCCGGTGATCATGATCCTGTTCCGCAACCTGATGAACCTGGCGGTGATCGCCTCGGTGATGATCCGGCACGACCGGGCGGACCTGTTCTTCGGGTTGATCCTGCCGCACGGGTTGTTGGAGTTGACGGTGGTGTTCTGCGCGGCGGCGGTGGGGTTGCGGCTGTTCTGGGCGTGGGTGGCGCCGGGTGATCTGACTCGGGGCGCCTCCCTCGCCCACTGGGGGCGGACCGCGATGACCGTGGTGCTGGGGCTGGCGGTGGTGCTCGCCCTGTCCGGGCTGATCGAGGCCTTCGTCACCCCCTCGGGGCTGCCGGCCTGGGCCCGGATCGGGATCGGTGTCCTGGCGCTGGCGCTCTTCGTCGCCTATGTGGCCGGTCCCGGCCGGCGGGCCGCGAACCGCGGGGTGACCGGGGACCTGCGCGAGTTCGACCGCGGCACCGAGGAGCTGACCCGTGGCTGAGCCCAGGTACGCCGATGACGTGGTGACCGGTGACGCGGTCGCCCTCGAGGTGCCCGCCGCCGGGGCGGGGGTGCGGATCGCGGCGACCCTGATCGACGGCGTGGTGCTGGTGCTCGGCCTGATCCTGTCCCTGACGCTGGCCGACCGGATCACCCGCAATCTCGATGCGGCGCTCGCCGGCACCACCAGCCTGGTGATCAGCATCTTCTGGCTGGTCGGCTGGCCGCTGCTCTGCGAACAGCTCAGCGGGGGCCGCAGCCTCGGCAAGTGGGCGCTGGGCACCCGGGTGGTGCGCACCGACGGTGGCCCGGTCCGGGCCCGGCAGTCGCTGGCCCGGGCCCTGATGGGATCGGTCGAGATCTGGGGCATGGCGGGGTTGCCGGCACTGGTGGCGGCGGTGGCCGGCCGGCGCGGGCAGCGTCTGGGCGATCATCTGGCCGGCACCTATGTGGTCTCCGAGCGGGTCCGCTGGCAGCAGCCACCGGCCCCGAGCACGCCCGCACCGGAGCTGACCCGCTGGGTGCAGGGCTGCGATCTCGGCGCACTGCAGCCGGCGACGTTGATCGCCGCGCGCGCCTTCCTGGCGCGTACCGAGCAGCTCACCCCGGCTGCCCGGGCCGCCATCGCCACCGACCTGGCCACCCGGCTGTGCCGGGAACTCTCCCCCCAGCCACCGGCCCAGGCGGCCCCCGAAGCGGTGCTGGCCGCGGTGCTCGGTGAGCATCGGCACCGCCACGACGAACGCCTGGCGCGGCGCGCCGAGCTGCGCGATCGACTGCTGCCTGATCGCGAATGAGACGCCCAACCGCTTGTGCCGCTTTTCACCCGTGGGAGAATGTGCCGGTGCCTCGATTCCTGTCCGCCAAGCCGGATGCCCGGTTGATCCCGCTGCCGTGGGAGGTGCCGCTCGCGGAGTGGCCGCTGGAGCATCTGGTGGCGCTGCCGCGCGGCATCTCCCGGCACGTGGTGCGCTTCATCAAGGTCGGTTCCGAGGTGGATGCCGCCAAGGAGGTGCTGGAGCATCTGGCGATCCACGAGTACCGGTTGCTGCACGATCTGGTGCGGATGAACACCCCGGCGGTGCAGCCGGTCGCGGTGGTCACCGGGCGGGTGGATCGCGACGGCAACCCGCTCGATCCGGTGCTGGTGACCAAGCATCTGCAGTTCTCATTGCCCTATCGCTCGCTGTTCAACCGTGGTGTCCGCACCGAGACGGTGAACCGGTTGGTCGATGCGATGGTGGTGCTGCTGGCCCGGTTGCATCTGGTCGGTTTCCTGTGGGGTGACGTATCGCTGTCGAACACGCTGTTCCGGCGCGACGCGGGCGAGTTCGCGGCCTACCTGGTGGATGCCGAGACCGGTGAGCTGCACGACCAGTTGACCGACGGCCAGCGCGAGCACGATCTGGCGATCGCACGGACCAATCTGTTCGGCGAGTTCTGCGACCTGGAAGCCGGTGGGATGTTGGATGAATCCCTGCAGCCCAAGGCATTGGTGGAGTTGATCGAGTCCCGCTACCGGGAGCTGTGGCAGGAGTTGACCGGGGTCGAGGAGTTCGACGACAGCCAGATCTATCGGATCGAGCGGCGGGTACGCCGGTTGAATGCGTTGGGCTTCGACGTCGCCGAGCTGGACATCACCACCGACCTGGACGGGACCACGATCCGGATCCAGCCGAAGGTGGTGGACGCCGGTCACCACTCCCGCCGACTGCTGCGGCTCACCGGTCTGGACACCGAGGAGAACCAGGCGCGTCGACTGTTGAACGATCTGGACACCTATCGGGCGCGGACCGGGCAGCAGAACGCCGACGAGGCGGTCGTCGCGCACCAGTGGCTGACCCGCTGCTTCGAACCGGTGGTGCACGCGATCCCCGACGATCTGCGCGGCAAGCTGGAGGCGGCGCAGATCTATCACGAGGTGCTGGAGTACCGCTGGTACCGCTCGGAGGAGGCCGGTGAGGAGATCCCGCTCACCGAGGCCGTGGACGGCTACATCGGTGATGTGCTGGAGAAACTGCCCGATGAGGAGGTCTCCACCGACAACCTGACGCCGGTGGTCACCGAGGGCGGGCGCCGGCTGGCGAACCCCTTCGATCCCAGCCAGGGTTACGAGGACGAGCAGGACACCGGCCCGATCCCGGTCGACCCCTGGGAGGTCACCGCCGCCGAGGAACCCGAACCCAGCGGCTACCTCGACATCAACGCCCTGCGCGCCAAGGCCGCCGCCCGCAAGGCCTGACGCTCATCGAGCAGCTGGCCCCACGCTCATCGAGTAGCTGGCCCGGCGCAGCGAAGCGGAGCCGGGGCAGCGTGTCGAGATGAGCCCCGCGAGCTGAGCCCCGCGAGCTGAGCGCCGCTCACCCCAGCAATCGGCGCGCGATCACCATCCGCTGGATCTGGTTGGTGCCCTCGAAGATCTGGGTGACCTTGGCCTCGCGCATGAAGCGCTCCAGCGGGAATTCCTTGGTGTAGCCGTATCCGCCCAGCACCTGCACGGCGTCGGTGGTGACCTTCATCGCGGCATCGGTGGCGACCAGCTTGGCGACCGCCGCGGCCCGGGTGAAGTCCTGGCCGGCGTCGCGGCGGCGGGCGGCATCGAGATAGGTCGCGCGGGCGGTCGCCACGGCGGCCTCCATGTCGGCGAGCAGGAACTGCAGACCCTGGAAGTCGGCGATCCGCTGCCCGAACTGCTGGCGTTCCTTCGCGTAGGCCACCGCATTGTCCAGGGCGGCCTGGGCCAGTCCGGTGGCGCAGGCGGCGATCCCCAACCGGCCGTTGTCGAGGGCGGAGAGGGCGATCCGCATGCCCTGCCCCTCCTCACCGATCCGGCGGTCCGCCGCCACCCGGACCCCGTCGAAATAGACGGCCGCGGTGGTCGAGGCGGTCAGCCCCATCTTCTGCTCCGGGGCGCCGAAGCTCAGCCCCTCGGCGTCGGCCGGGACCAGGAAACAGGACAGGTCGCGCGGCCCCGGACCGGTGCGGGCGAAGGTCGTGTAGTAGTCGGCGTGCGAGGCGTGGGTGATCCAGGCCTTCGCGCCGGTCAGCAGATAATCGTCACCGTCGGCCTTGGCGGTGGTCGTCATCGAGGTGATGTCGCTGCCCGCCTGGGCCTCGGAGAGGGCGTACGCCCCCAGCAGTCGCCCGCCGATCAGGTCTCCGGCGAACCGCTCGCGCTGCTGCGGCGTACCGAATTCCAGCAGCGGGAAACAGGTCATGATGTGCACCGACACCCCGACGCCGACGCTCAGCCAGGCCGCCGAGACCTCCTCGAGTGCCTGCAGATAGACCTCGTAGGGCTGGTCCATCCCGCCGAACTCGTCCGGGTAGGGCATGCCGAGCAGGCCGAGCTCCCCCAGCCGGCGGAACATCTCCCGCGGGAACTCCTCCGCCTTCTCGGCCGCGGCGGCGACCGGTTGCAGTTCGGCGCGGGAGAATGCGGCCACCAGATCGACCAGTTCGCGGGCGTCCTCGTCGGGCAACAGGCGGTCTACGGCCATCTCACACCTCGGGCAGGGGATTCATCAGCGGTACTCAAAGCAGTACTGTAGTACCACTATGGGTTCCTCTGCCAGCATCTCCGGGGACATTTCACCGGGCAATGTGATTCGACTGACGGGCCGCCAGGAGCAGCTCCGCGACCAGCTGCTGCGGTTGTTCCTGGCCGAGGGGTTCGTCGATTTCACCCTCGACGACCTGGCCGGCAAGCTCGGCTGCTCCAAGCGGACGCTCTATGCCCTGGCCGACAGCAAGGAGCAGCTCGCCACCTCGGTGACCCGGTTGTTCTTCCGCCGCGCGACCGACCAGGTGGAGGCCGCGATCGCCCGGTTGCGCTCCCCCGAGCGGCGGGTCACCGGTTATCTGGAGGCGGTCGCCGAGGCGCTGCGGCCGGCGTCCCGGCAGTTCCTGAACGACCTCTCCCGGCTCACCCCGACCCGCGAGATCTATGTCGAGAACACCACCGCCGCGGCCGCCCGGTTGCGCAGCCTGGTCGACGAGGGCACCGCCGCCGGCGCCTTCCGCGAGGTGCAGGCCGACTTCCTGGTCGAGGTGGTCACCGCGACCATGCAGCGGATCGGCTCCGGTCGGGTGCAGTCCAACACCGGCCTCGACGACGCCGAGGCGTACACCCAGCTCGCCCAGCTCGTGCTGGCCGCCGTCCGCGCCTGAGCGGGCCGCGTCTCGGTCAGTCGCCGGAGGCCGGGCGCCCGAAGTCGTCGTCGTAGCGGACGATGTCGTCCTGCTGCCAGTCGCCGAATGCGACCTCCAGCACCCGCACGGTGCCGCGCTCACTGGCCAGCCGGTGCTTGCCGTTGGCCGGAATGAAGATCTCCTCGCCAACCGCGGGGCGCCACACCTTGTCATCGACCGTGACCACCGCACCCTCATCGAGCACGATCCACAGCTCTGCCCTGCCGGGATGCGACTGATAGCTGAGCCGCTTCCCCTCATCGACGTGCATCAGGCTGACGGTGACCGGTTCGTTGTGCGCCCACTGCAGGAAGCGGCCCCAGGGGCGGGTCACTTCGGTGGTGGGGCGCCGGTGGCTGGGCGGAGTGAGGTCGGACACGATGATAACGTTAGCACTCAATATTCGAGAGCCCAGAGCGATCCTGCCCGGATGGTCAGCATTGGGCGCAGGAATCACCGGGCTCGGCGATCTGTCCGTCCGGGAGGTTGAGAATCCCACCCGGAGGGTGAACCCGGGCGCACGCCGCGATGACCCCCGCCTACAAGGCCCGCATCTGGTTGAGAATCCCACCCGGACGGTGAGCCCGGGTGCACTCGGGCGATGACCGTCTCGCACCGGTGACGTGCGAAGTGGTTGAGAATCCCACCCGGACGGTGAGCCCGGGTGCACATCCAGGGCTGCTCGGCTCAACAACGATCCTTTCTCCCGTTGAGAATCCCACCCGGACGGTGAGCCCGGGTGCACGTCACGCTCTCCCCAGCGAGGACGAGCGCGCCGATCCAGTTGAGAATCCCACCCGGACGGTGAGCCCGGGTGCACCTGGTTCGTAAAGGCCACCTGTCCTGATGCCCACTAACGTTGAGAATCCCACCCGGACGGTGAGCCCGGGTGCACCACGCCGTAGTAGGCGACGCTCGTCTCGGGTTGTACGTTGAGAATCCCACCCGGACGGTGAGCCCGGGTGCACCCGGCGGGCAAGGCGGCGAGCTGGACGCATTGCAGGTTGAGAATCCCACCCGGACGGTGAGCCCGGGTGCACCCGGCCACCGGCAAGGGCACCGGCCCCCGCGGCCGGGGGTTGAGAATCCCACCCGGACGGTGAGCCCGAGTGCACTAGGCCGAGCTGGCCGCGGGCCCCGACCAGGCCACCTACGTTGAGAATCCCACCCGGACGGTGAGCCCGGGTGCACGCAGCCCGTCGTTCGGGCCATCGCCACCAGCTCCTGGTTGAGAATCCCACCCGGACGGTGAGCCCGGGTGCACCCGAGGAACGGGACCTGGTGGATGCCGAGGTCCGGTTGAGAATCCCACCCGGACGGTGAGCCCAGGTGCACTTGAGGTCCACTCCCGCTCACCTCCCCAGGGCATGACGTTGAGAATCCCACCCGGACGGTGAGCCCGGGTGCACCGAACATCGCTTGCTTGGATACCCCGCCTCACGGCGTTGAGAATCCCACCCGGACGGTGAGCCCGGGTGCACACGTTGCCGGGTTCTCCGGGGCCACCGTGTCCGACATGTTGAGAATCCCACCCGGACGGTGAGCCCGGGTGCACGGACCGGTGGCCTCATCCCCGAGGATCAGGTCAACGTGTTGAGAATCCCACCCGGACGGTGAGCCCGGGTGCACGCGCTTTCACAGCGTGAGGATCATGTTCCGGGTCCAGAACGTTGAGAATCCCACCCGGACGGTGAGCCCGGGTGCACCTCCGGGGTACGCCCCGGGGCGGTAGTTGCTGGGGATGTTGAGAATCCCACCCGGACGGTGAGCCCGGGTGCACCGTCATCACATCCTTTCATTTCGATAATGGTCAACGGGTTGAGAATCCCACCCGGACGGTGAGCCCGGGTGCACTTGGCACAGACGATTCGAACCGGAGTCAGCAACAGACGTTGAGAATCCCACCCGGACGGTGAGCCCGGGTGCACCGGTGGCTGCGATGGGCACGCTGTTCACGGTCGGGGTGTTGAGAATCCCACCCGGACGGTGAGCCCGGGTGCACCCGACTGGCGCACATCAACCGGCAGTGGCTCGGGTCCGTTGAGAATCCCACCCGGACGGTGAGCCCGGGTGCACGGCATGTGGTCTCCGCACAAATACCTTCAGTATCAGTTGAGAATCCCACCCGGACGGTGAGCCCGGGTGCACCGCTTCCAGAAGCTCGTCGCCGACGACCGCCTCTCCAGTTGAGAATCCCACCCGGACGGTGAGCCCGGGTGCACCAGCCCCGATCCGGCCCAGATCGCCGGGTCGCAGACGGTTGAGAATCCCACCCGGACGGTGAGCCCGGGTGCACCAAGAAGTGGCCTCATGTGTGGTGGTTTGAAATCGTTGAGAATCCCACCCGGACGGTGAGCCCGGGTGCACCTGCCCGTCCCCGGAGGCGTACACCCGCCGATACGGGGTGTTGAGAATCCCACCCGGACGGTGAGCCCGGGTGCACGATCCATTGCCGCGGCGATCGATGCGGGTGGAGACGTTGAGAATCCCACCCGGACGGTGAGCCCGGGTGCACCTCGCGCGCGAGTACAGACTGGACGAAGACCCCCAGTGTTGAGAATCCCACCCGGACGGTGAGCCCGGGTGCACCCAAGGCGTCGACGCGTGGGGCGAGCGCGGCATGATGTTGAGAATCCCACCCGGACGGTGAGCCCGGGTGCACCGGAGGTTGACTGATGCAACGGAAGATGCATGCAGTGGTTGAGAATCCCACCCGGACGGTGAGCCCGGGTGCACAGCAGGGACCGAGCAGTTCTATCTGACCCCCCGCAAGGTTGAGAATCCCACCCGGACGGTGAGCCCGGGTGCACCTCATTGAGGCCAGCGTCCACGCCGACGATCTCACGTTGAGAATCCCACCCGGACGGTGAGCCCGGGTGCACGTGCTGACCAAGCGGCACGGACGGATGCGGTCACTGCTGTTGAGAATCCCACCCGGACGGTGAGCCCGGGTGCACACGAGGGGTTCTTTCACGACGCGGGGGTTCCTGCGGAGTTGAGAATCCCACCCGGACGGTGAGCCCGGGTGCACACTCGTAGAGGCGGGTGTATCCCTGCTCCCACGAGACGTTGAGAATCCCACCCGGACGGTGAGCCCGGGTGCACGCAGATTCTCGCTGACGATCTGGTGATGTTCACCTTGTTGAGAATCCCACCCGGACGGTGAGCCCGGGTGCACATGCATTGTGTGGCGACGCAGGTGCAGCCGATCTGAAGTTGAGAATCCCACCCGGACGGTGAGCCCGGGTGCACTATCATTCATCGAACGGTTGATCAGCGACACAAGTTGAGAATCCCACCCGGACGGTGAGCCCGGGTGCACCCCCTCGGCCAGCGTCGGCCAACTCCCACTGAGTCGCCAGTTGAGAATCCCACCCGGACGGTGAGCCCGGGTGCACGCCCGGCGGCGGATTCCTTCGTCCCAGTTGATGATCGGGTTGAGAATCCCACCCGGACGGTGAGCCCGGGTGCACCCCTCCTGACTACCACCTCCGCCGCGAGCTCGTAGCGTTTCTGGGCCGCCTGTCGACTCGTTCTCAGGTTTCTAGGCACGGCTCTGGGGTAGTCCCCCTGGATCTCGCATCGCACCCGGACCCCCAGTCAAAGCGTCCAAGATCGGTCACCCGGCAACTCACGGCGCTGACCAATCCGGATCACGTCGAGTTCGAAATCACACCGCACTGGATAGATCCGCAGCCTATCTTCGCTGGGTCGGATATGACGTCTCGCAGTTTCGTCAACAACTCGGTGAAGAGGGTTCCGGTACAGGTCACTTCGAATACCGAGTATTGAACGCGCTGCCCGTACCCTTCACAGATGCGCGCCACCCGGCGCAGCCGACGCGCTCCCTCGGCACTCTTCGTGCTGACGTCATAGACCACGAGATAGTTCGTCACGTGACCACCAACTGGTGGGGCTCGTACTCTGAGTAACTGCGGAGAGCCTTCGCGAGTGCATTGGCTTGGACGATTGGCAGCGCTGCCCGTGGAACTGGCTCAACGGCGCCTCGCACTTTGACCTCACCTAGTCTGTGCCGGTGCCAAGCGTCGAGAATGACCTCGCGGCCTGAATCCGACAATGAGACGCCACCACCGAGTTCTCGGGTGAAGTGGCGGTCGCTCATCTGGCGACGATTGAAGAGGCCAACGACAAACCGGTCCGCCGCTGGTCGAAACTCTTCGGCAAGATCAAGCACAAGAGACGGCTGGTCGCCCCGATCACCGTGCAGAAAACCGCAGAAAGGATCCAATCCCGCGGACAGAGCCGCGCCGTGAGTTGCGACCGCCACCATCCCGTAGAGGAAGGAAAGCGCAGCATTGACCGGATCGCGGGGCGGTCGTCGCGTCCTTGTGGTGAACTCAGCCTCTCGTAGTGCCACGCGCATGGCTGAGAAGTAGCGGTGCGTCGCCGTGCCCTCGATACCCAGCATCGATTCACGCCGCCCGGGAATCGGCGAACGTGCCAGCTCATCCAGCCGAGTGGCGTGCATGCGGAGCGCAACTGCATCTTCGGATCGAGCGTCTCGCGCCCACTGCCGGAGTCCCCAAGCCATCTGACCGATCTTGCCAGTAACGATCGACCACGCCATGGCGCCGCGAGCCTCGCCATCGAAATGCCGCCGGTACTGCAACTCACGAAGATGGCCTCGTCCATCCTGCGGACCCACCACCGAAGCCCTGGCCTTTCCCAACCCGCTGAGAAAGGTCAGCCCACGCCCGTCCGTCGCGCAACGCAACAACAGCGGTGTGGATACGTCCACCCCCGACAGAACCACGATGGCATCGATCGCGGTCAGCGGCAACCGGCGAGGCGCGCCATCAGGCAACAAGGCCTTCACCGAGTCACCCTCAAGGACAAGTCGCGTTCCCGGCGTCTGCACGACCAGAGTCCTCAACAGGTACGCCGTCATCGCCACTGCACTCCGCGAGGTTGGCACGAGTTCTGCAGACTGCACGACTTGCAGCGGCGCGCCTCGTACACGCCTGGGATGCTCTCGTTCGTCAGCCGCGCCCTCGCCTCGCCGATCAGTCTCTCGACGGCGGGCTGCATTTCGGCTATCTCGACATACTCACGTCGCTGCTCTCTGGCTATAAAGATGGCACCCAATTTGACAGGCCGAGAGGTTTGCTCGGCCAGACACAGGGCCTGTGCGACTACCTGCACCATTGTGGGCCAGAGGTCTCCCGCACCGCGACCGCGCTTGTGCTCAATTGGCAGCAGCTCCCCGTCCGCCCGTTCCTCGACAGCGTCCGCCAAGCCATGGATCCTGAGTCGCTGAGAGTGGAGGGGGACGCTGTGATGAATCCGAAGTCCGCGACGGCGATCCAGACCCGCCTGATCGACGTGTGCATGCACCGCATCACCTTGGGCCGTCAGATGATTATCGGCCCATGTACCTTCGAAGATGAGCGACGCCTGCGCCGGACAGTACGCGTAGTGCTGCAAGACTGAGATGCGCAACCAGTCCCCCTCCGTCTCCATTGCACATCCGGTCAGATCGAGTCAGTCACGGATACGCCCTTGGGAAGGTCAGCGGCAGAGGGAAGCGCCACGCTGTAGTCGGCGTAGGACTGGGGCACCGCGATATCGCTGTTCTTGGTGATCTTGACCTTGTCGAAGAGGGCGCGGGCCGGCGCGTTGCCGAACGGGTTGTCGTGACTGAAGACGATGAGGTGGCGAGCCGAGATGTCCGGACGCGCGGCGCTTCTGGTGATTTCGAACATCGTTGCCAGCGAGCACCAGAGCAACTCAAGATCGCCGGTGGTGACGGCAATGTCCTTTGTGGGTTGATAATGCACGCGAGCGACGTAGAGCCCATAGGGTACAACCGACTTGTTCCCCATCTGCGAAGCGTTGTCACGGGACTCCTCGCGCGTCGATGCGGTCCGGGTGATCCCCATCTCCATCGGCATGACCGGATCAACCGAGCGGGCAAGACCAATCGTCACCGGTCCGGTCACCTTGCCCGCCTGAGCCTTGCCCGTGGACATGACCGCACCGAACATCCGAACGTCGAAGAAGTTCTCAATCATGTACTCCTGGCTCTTCGCCACATGCTCGGGATTGGGCTTGTCCGAGAGTTTCTGATCGAGCCTCTGATATGCGGCCTCCAGCTGCTCGTTGAGCGAGAGTCCGCGACGGATGAAGATCTTGTAGCGCGTTTCAGAAAGGCCTTGCTCCACCCGGTAGATGATCGAATCGCGTACCTTGCGCTTCAGGCTGACATCTGACACGACGCCCTGTCCCGTCTCAAGGTCGACGCGGGGGCGGCCCCCGTTGTCGGGGTCGCCGTTCGGGTTGGAATCTGTTGCCTCGAACACGTATAGCGCATCGTGTTTGACGTCGGGGTTGGTGTGGGCGTTCATTCGTCAATTCCTTCCATCACTGTGTCAGTGTCCGAGGTCGAACTCGGATCGCCTGCAGGCGCTGGCTGACCGGCCTTCTTGGCGTCGTAGAACTCCTTGGCTTTCAAGAAGTCGTGCTGCCGCTGCTGGAAGTATCCGCAGATCCAGGCCGCTTCATCTTCAGGAGACTGCCGCCCTGGTGCATCCTGCATGTCGGATTCCAGTTGAGTGATCAGCCGTTCGATCACCATCGCTGTACCCCGGCCGGACTCGTTCCGACGTAACGCGGCGAGGTGCTGATTCGCCAGCGTCGCGAGCGTCTTCTCCATGCTGGCCGGGTTGGACACGGCACGCTCGAAGTATCGGTCAGTGATCGCTGCGTTCACCCCAGGCACCGCCCGCCGTTGCAGGGCCGCACGGACGGCAAACAGCCGACCGCTGAGATAGGGCTTGTCCTTACGGTCCGGATCGAGTTGGGTCGTCAACGGAACCTCCTGATAAGTGGTGCGGTTGAGGATGAGCTTGATTAGTCCGATGCGAGCATGCATCCGACGCCGAGCTATCGCTGCTGTCAGGCCATCGTCGCTTCCCAGCCGCGCGGCCTCCGCCTTCGCGCGCGCGACAGCCAGCGGCAGGAAATTGCGCGGTACCGGCGCGGCAGCGAGTGCGATACGGAGGAGTTGCTCGCGAGCGCCATCGGGCGCGGGCTCGCTCCACCGGCCCTCCCGACGGACCATTGTGCCGAGGCAAGCTGCCAGCGTGCCGATCGCACTATATGGATTCCCCGTGCCGTCCTCGATGGCGACGTCCTGGAACCATCGGACAGCGTTGTCGCGCATGTCGATCAATGGCAGATCAACCCAGCCTCGGATCACCAGCCGCGCGACGTTTCCCGAGAAGGTCAACGCATAGAAGCGATCCGCTCGGATGTCGCGCGCGGTCGTTCCCCTTGCCGGTTGTTCTACCGCGTTGAGGAACTGGGACACCCACTGTGGTTCTGGCTGGGCAACCTGTGCAGCCACTTCTTCGTCGCTGTGGTCACCGCCGCGAAGCCACCAGATGGTCGCCCGGTCATCGTCATAGCGTCCCCAGCGGTGACTCTCCGAGGCCGCAAGCCTGTTAAACGCGTCGACCACAGTCAATCCGCATTCAGCACATATCGGCGCCGATTTGAGGCCCTTCCCTGATGCGCCGCGTTGCGCTGCGGGGAAGTTTCCGCTGAGCAAGGCAACATTTGAGGTCGTTGCAGCGGGCACAAGTCTTCCGACGATCGACTGGGGCAGCGTGTCAACCAGTCGTCTGGTTTCTCCACAGACCAAGCATGTTCCGACCGCACCGTTTCCGCCGAGCACCCGGTTGGCCCAGTAGGCGTGGGCGGCCGATTTGCGGTGCAACGGCGGACGACCCCGCACGCCGACCGAGATCAGGTCTTGATCCAGCCGCTTGCGCAGCACCGTCGGCAGATTCTTGAGAATTTCACTCAAGCCGGGCATGGCCGCCTCGTACCACTCGATGATCCGACTGGCATCCGGATCCTCGCTCGCCTCGGCATAGTCCCGCAGCAACTGGACGAATGCCGCGTTCTTGGCTTCTGCCTTGGAGTTTTCGGCGGATTGCCTGTTCGGATCCTTCGCCACCTTTGGCAGGCCAAGGACGAATGGCGCGTTATCACACGCCAGCAGCGGCGGCGGGTTGTTCGCCCGCGTCAGGTTTGGCACCCAATCGTTCGGCGGCGATTCACGCTTACCAGGCGTCCTTGAGGCTACCTCCGAGTGCCGGGATGCGAGCGTGGCGGTTAGCCGTACCGGGCTTATCTCCAAGTGGAACCCGACGGACTTCTTCGCGTATCCCACCGGTGCGCGCTCCCCTGTCGAAGCCGCTAGCGCTTGCAGCAACATTAGGAGCCCCCCGCCCGGATGCCCTGCCGCGGCACGGTGAGCACACCGTCGTCAACCGACGCCGCGAACCACGAGTACGCCTCCCTGCCGGTGCGCCGATCGGTCGCGATGGAGTGGAGCATGATTCCCAGGTCCTCCGTCCAAACGATCGGTGGCGTCGGGTCCGGCTCGTAGACATCGGCGTGGAACTCGCGCATCCCGAGGTGCGGCGTGCGGAACGTCTGCCCCCGGTGTAGGCGCCGGCGGAATTGGTCTCGCCACTTCGCTGCGTTCTGCTCGTCAGCCTCGGGGTGCACCCACACATGCGCATAGATTCGGTACGACACATCCTTGAGGAGCGTGGTCATTCGCTGCTGGGTGACGGCGTTCACGTCGAGGTGCCCCCGGTTGATCATCGCCCGCGTGATCGCCGTCTCACTTTCGTTGCGTCGCAGCGTCGCCCATTTGACTGGAGCGAGCACCTCGATGCGGTCAATGACCCAGGTGATCTGCGGTTTCCAGAAGACGCTGCGGAATAGCCCGGCCGCGGCCGTCGGCGTGATCACCGGGTACGAGACCCGCTCGGACGAGAACTCGGGCCTCGTGAAGACCGCGGCCTCCCCATCGACCTGGAGCGCAAGCGGTGGATCATCGAACACGCTGGGAACAGCAAGGCCCGTCCAGTCATGTACTGCTCTTTCATTTATGGCTTTTTGCTGCCCCATGTTCCATCGTCATCCTTCGCTGGGCTCGGTGTCAACAACCACAAAGAGCCCCGCGGAGTCCGCGGAGCCCTGTGGGCTTGCAACGAGCTACAAATAGTTGAGAATCCCGCCCGACCGGGCGCAGCGACCCAGGGTATGTCGAGTTCACCAGATGCTCGCTTCGATGGAGTCCTCAAATGAGATTCCGCGCACCGGGTGGTAGTCACCGGCCCACTGCAACACACCGCTCGTCCGCTCGATGACACGTCCTTGGAGCGCGTGCGGTCGAACCTGCACGGTGAAGCGGTTCAGGAGACGGCGATTGCGCGGAAATCGCAATACGCCCGAGTCCTGATCGGCCGCGTCCAGAACTCGATGCAGTTCCTGCGGGTCGCCGTAACCGTCAACGACAACACTGACGGTGTCACTGTCGACCATCTTGAATGATCCTGCAGTCCTCGGGAAGTCATGCTCGGAGCGCGCGGTGGCAACCATCCGAGAGTCAGAGCTGTCCCCCTGATCGAGCAGGGTGTTGTACAGAGACAGGTAGTATTCGTTGAGAAATTTGGGCCCGAAGGCGATCGCTCCCTCGACATCATCTCCATCTGAGAACTCCTCGATCAGTACACGAGTCAGTTCCGTAGCCGTGTAATAGCTCCCGCCCGGAAGTCCCGCACCTTCGGGCCGAACGATCCGAGTCCGTCCACCAGCGACACCGAGCGAACCCTCCCGATTGCAGCGTCCCGCGCTCTGAATCAAGGACTCAGCCGGGGCCAGCGCCCGAAACACCACCGGGAAGTCGAGGTCCACCCCGGCCTCGATGATCTGTGTGGATACCAGCAACAGGGGTTGTTCACCGGCCATCACTCGGCGTACCTGCTCGAGCACGTCAAGGCGGTGTTGGCCGCACATCCGCGTCGAGAGGTGCAGCACCGGGTGGTCGGTCAGCTGCTCCAGCTGGCGATGCAGCTCCTGCGCATCTCGAGTCGTGTTGACGATGGCGAGCGCCTGATCCTGGCCCGCGATATCGATGGCGATCTCGTGCCAGCTCTGCGGCGGCCGGATCGTGTAACTGACCCGTCGAGTGATCTCGGGGACGGAGTTCACATCGGCAAGATCGACGAGCTGCAATCCGTCCCAGACCGGCAGCGACCAGAACGTGGGCTGCGTCGCCGACGCCAGCAGCACCGTCGCGCCATAGTTCTCCACCAACTCACGCAGCGCCGCCAAGATGGCCGGCACCAACTCCAGCGGGAGCGCTTGTACCTCATCGAGAACGATCACCGAGTCGGCGAGTCTGTGCAGCTTGCGCGTTCGCGACGGTCGGTTGTCGAACAGCGAGTCGAACATCTGGACGGTTGTGGTGACGATGAACTCAGCGTCCCAATTCTCCGCACTGAGCTTGCGCCAGGCGCTGTCAGCGATCGAGTCCTCATCGGCAGTCTGGTCAGCACCGTCAGTCGTTGCGGTATCGATCAGGTTCGAATGGTGCTCAAGGACCACATCGTCGCCGAGTGCCGCGAAGACCGCCCGATAGGCCGCGGCGTTCTGGGTGGTGATCGAGGTGTACGGGACCGCCACGATCACCCGACGCTTGGCGGTCGTCACCGCGTGTTCGAGCGCAAAAGCCGCTGCGGCCATCGTCTTGCCGCTGCCGGTCTGTGCGGGCAACCGATAGATCCCCGCGCGCTGCGGTGACTCGCGCCCGATCCTGCGGCTCGTCTCATAGAGGTCCGCGCGAAGAGTGTTGATCGGCGTCGCTGGGGCGACGGAATAGCGCGCCTCATAAGACTCGACGAAAGTGTCGCGCAGTTGGATCAGGCCACGCTGGACATGTTGGCGCGGCTCCGCAGCACCGGAGAAGTGGCGAGCGGTGTCGAGATAGTCCGCGTCACAGAGCGCCGAATGGCACATCCGAGCAAACATTTCCATGTCGACCGGCCGGTCGCTACGCACCTGCGACGGCAGCTCGACGGCAGCCGCGATGTCACGTAGCGAGAGACCCAGTTCGGTATCGATCAGGCCGATGAGGTCATCGAGGCGTCCTGGGTCCTTACGCATCGTTTCCAGCACGATAGACGCTGGCCAGTCACGGGGTGGGTCCCACGCCGGGATCTGGTTGTGATGACCGTAGGCCGCCAGGCAGGCGATCCGGGCCGCCGCGGGTTTGCCCGCCTCCTCCAGCAGGTAAGCGAGTGCCGCACCCTCAACCTTGTGTGGGACACCGAGTCGCCTAGCATCGGTCTGGAAGCACCTGCGAAATGCCGCCTGCACGTCCGCTGTGACCTTGCCTGCATCGTGAACCAGCCCCAGGAATCGGCATAGCGTGTCCCCGCCGAAGGTCGTTGCAAAGCTGGCAGCAAGCTCGCCCACGGCCACGGAGTGATCAGCGAAACTGTGCCAGACGCCGGCCGGGTCGTCGGGGCGCGGCTTGTGTGCAACCAGAGGGCAGCCTGCCGCCAGCGGGCGCGCAGGCACCTCGTCGTACATTGGGCCTCCCGAGGGTTCTTCACAGAGCATGGCAGCGGAAGAACCTCCCGACAAGAGACCGGTGCCGTCGTACACGGCGGCTCATTTCGACACTCGACCCATTGCTCCGCTCGCTACTCATGGCTCGCCACCCGCTGGGCGTCGTGCTAGAGAAGAGGCATGGCTGACCCCGAGCTCGATGTCGAGCGGATCCGCGCCCAGTTCCCGTCGCTGCAGGGCCCCGACGCGGCGGCCCATTTCGACGGGCCGGGTGGCTCGCAGACCCCGACCCCGGTGGCCCGGGCGATCGCCGACACCCTCACCGCACCACTCGCCAATCGCGGCCAGAACACGCTCGCCGAACGGAACGCGGAGGAGACCGTGCGCACCGCCCGGCAGGCGCTGGCCGACCTGCTCGGCTCCGAGCCCGAGGGCATCGTCTTCGGCCGCTCGATGACCCAGCTGACGATGGACCTCGCGCGCACCCTGGCCCAGACCTGGCAGCCGGGCGACGAGATCGTGGTCAGCCGCCTCGATCACGACGCGAACATCCGCCCCTGGCTGATCGCCGCCGAGCGCGTCGGCGCGGTGGTTCGCTGGGCCGAGTTCGATCCGGCGACCGGCGAGCTGCCGGTCGAGGCGGTCACCGCCCAACTGAGCCCGCGGACCCGGTTGGTCGCGGTCACCGCGGCCTCGAACCTGCTCGGTACGATGCCGGACCTGCCGGCCATCGCCGCCGCGGTGCACACGGCCGGTGCGGTGTTCTTCGTCGACGCGGTGCACTACGCGGCCCATGAGCTGGTGGATCGCAAGGCCCTCGGCGCCGACCTGCTGGTCTGCTCGCCCTACAAGTTCTGCGGACCGCACTGCGGCGTACTCGCCGGTGACCCGGCGCTGCTGGAGACCCTGCATCCGGACAAGCTGAAGCCGTCCAGCGAGCAGGTGCCGGAGCGCTTCGAGCTGGGCACCCTCCCCTACGAGGTGCTCGCCGGCTGCGCGGCGACGGTGGATTTCCTGGCCGACCTGGTACCGGGCCCGGGTTCCCGCCGCGAACGCCTGGCGCGCAGTTTCGCCGCCCTGGAACGGCACGAGCTGCGGCTCCGGGAGCGGATCGAGACACGGCTGGCCGAACTGGGGGCGACCGTCTGGTCGCGCGCGGGCCGGCGTACCCCGACGCTGCTGTTCTCCTTGCCCGGCAGCGAACCCGCCGCCGTTGCGACCCGGTTGGCGAGCCGTGGGGTGAACGCACCGGCCGGCAGCTTCTATGCGATCGAGTGCGCGACGGCGCTCGGCCTGGGCGCCGCCGGCGGGGTACGCGTGGGCCTGGCGCCCTACACCAGCGACGCCGATGTCGACAGATTGCTCGCCGAACTGGGTGACGCCGATAGGCTTGCCGGGTGACGTTCCACCTCTATGACACCGCCACCCGCCAGGTGCGCGAGTTCGTCCCGCTGCAACCCGGCGCCGTGTCCATCTATCACTGCGGGCTGACGGTGCAGTCGGCTCCGCATGTCGGCCACATCCGCAAGGAGGTGGTCTTCGATGTGCTGCGCCGCTGGCTGAGCCACAGCGGCTACCGGGTCAGCGTGATCGCCAACGTCACCGACATCGACGACAAGATCCTGAACAAGTCCGCCGAGGCCGGTGAGCCCTGGTACGCCTGGGCGTACCGCTTCGAGCGGGAGCTGCACGAGGCGTACGCCGCCCTGGGCTGCATCCCACCGACCTATGAGCCGCGGGCGACCGGCCACATCCCGGAGATGGTGGAGCTGATCGGTGAGCTGATCGAGTCCGGGCACGCCTATCCGGCCACCGACGGTTCGGGTGATGTCTACTTCGATGTGCTGTCCTGGCCCCGCTACGGCGAGCTGTCCGGGATGCGGGTCGACGAGATGGAGGCGGCCACCGATGCCGACCCGCGCGGCAAGCGCGATCCCCGGGATTTCGCACTGTGGAAGGGACACAAGGAATCCGAACCGGAGACGGCGAGCTGGCCCTCGCCCTGGGGGCGGGGCCGGCCGGGTTGGCACATCGAGTGCTCGGCGATGGCCGGGAAGTATCTCGGCCCGGAGTTCGACATCCACGGTGGCGGCATCGATCTGCGCTTCCCGCACCACGAGAACGAGCTGGCCCAGTCGGCGGCGGCGGGTCGCCCGTTCGCGCGTTACTGGATGCACAATGCCTGGGTCACGATGGCCGGGGAGAAGATGTCGAAGTCGCTCGGCAACACCGCCCTGGTCGCCGAGGTGACCCGCACCAACGATCCGCGGGCGGTGCGGTATTTCCTGCTGGCGCCGCACTACCGCTCGACCATCGAGTTCTCCCCCGCCGATGAGGAGACGAAGGGTTCGCTCGCCGAGGCCGAGAAGGCCATCGAGCGCATCGATTCCTTCGTCCACCGCGCCCGCGCAGCCACATCGGCTGAGGACCCCTCGACTGGCTCCGCTCGCTCGGGGAACGGGGAGGGGGGCCCCTTCTGGGACGACTTCGCCCGCGCCATGGATGACGATCTGGGTACGCCGCAGGCGGTGGCCGCGTTGTTCGCGGCGATCCGGCGCGGCAACCAGCTGCTCACCGAGGGGGACCAGGCGGAGCTGGCGCAGGTGTTGGAGCAGGTGACCCGGATGCTGGATGTCCTCGGCCTGGATCCGGATTCGACGACCTGGCAGGACACCGACCGCACCGAGCAGGCCCTGGAACCGGTCGTCGACGGGTTGGTGCAGGCGCTGCTCACCCAGCGCCAGGAAGCCCGTAGCCGCAAGGATTGGGCGGCCGCCGATGCGGTCCGCGACACCCTGGCCGAGCTCGGCCTGAAGATCACCGACACCCCCGATGGCTCCACCTGGAGCCTCGAGCCGAAGGGAGCCTGATGCCCGGGAACTCGCAGCGCAAGGGCGCGGTCCGTCGCAAGGGCCGCGGCAACACCGCCGGTTCCGGCGGCCGGGTCCGTCGCGGCCTGGAGGGCAAGGGTCCGACGCCGAAGGCCGAGGATCGCCCGTATCACAAGGCGCACAAGCAGAAGCAGCGCCAATCCAGCGGTGGTGCTGGCCAGCGCCCGCGCAGCCAGGCCCCGCGCACCGGACGCCCCGGTTCGGGCCCGGAATGGGTGGCCGGTCGCAATCCGGTGTTGGAGGCGCTGCAGGCCGGGATCCCTGTGCAGACAGCATTCGTGGCCGAGGGCGCGGACCGCGACGACCGGTTGCGCGAGATCATGAAGTTCTGCGCGGATCACTCGATCCCGCTGATGCAGGCGACCCGGACCGATCTGGACCGGATGACCGGCGGCGCGATCCACCAGTCGGTGGCGCTCAAGCTACCGGAATACGAGTACGCCCACCCCGACGACCTGCTGGCCGACGCGCTGGATTCGGAGGAGCCGCCGCTGGTGGTGATGCTCGATCAGATCACCGACCCGCGCAACCTCGGTGCGATCGTGCGGTCCGCGGCCGCCTTCGGTGCGAACGGGGTGGTGATTCCCGAGCGCCGCTCGGCCTCGATGACCGCGGCGGCCTGGAAGACCTCGGCCGGGGCGGCGGCCCGGCTGCCGATCGCGCGGGCCACCAACCTGAACCGCACGCTGCAGGCGTACGCCAAGGCGGGCTTCACGATCGTCGGCCTGGCCGGTGACGGCGACACCGACATCGAGGGCGTGCCCGGCGTCGACGGTCCGCTGGTGCTGGTCGTCGGCTCCGAGGGCGAGGGCCTGTCCCGGCTGGTCCGGGAGAACTGCGACGTGCTCGCCTCGATCCCGATCGCCAGCGATGTCGAATCCCTGAACGCCGGCGTCGCCACCGGGATCGCGCTCTACGAGGTGAGCCGGCACCGCTGACCGTTGGATTCTCGGCACTGAGCCCGCTTGGGGGCGTTGGATACGATCTTTTTCAACCAGATAGCCGACGCCCCCGACGGCCAGGAGGTCACCCCGATGCCCAAGCCAACCGTGCGCCGCGCGAGCGCACTGCTCGCCGGGGCGGTGCTCGTCGTCACCGGGTGCACCCAGGCACCGAGCACCGTCGCCCCCGATCTGATCCTCACCAACGGTGAGGTGCTGACCATGGACGCCGGCTCCACCACCCAGCAGGCGGTGGCCATCGACGACGGACGGATCACCGCGGTCGGCAGCAGCGCGGAGATCGACCGGCTCGCCGGATCCACGACGAAGACCGTCGATCTGGCCGGTCGCACCGTCGTCCCCGGATTGACCGACGGCCACACCCACGCGATCCGCGGCGGCCAGACCTTCGATCAGGAGACCTACTGGCTGGACGCCACCTCCCTGACCGACGCCCTCGGTCAGCTGACCACCGCGGCCCGGGACCGCGAGCCGAACCAGTGGGTGGCCGTGGTCGGCTCCTGGGTGCCCAGCCAGTTCGCCGAGAATCGGGTGCCGACGGTGGAGGAACTGTCCGCCGCCGTGCCGAACAATCCTGCCTATGTGCAATATCTCTACGACTGGGCCCTGGTCAACCAGTCCGGCATCGACGCTCTCGGGTTGAACACCAGCACCGAACCACCGGTGCCCGGGATCGTCGTCGAACGCGACCCCCAGGGTCGGGCCACCGGCAAGCTGACCGGCACCATCGGCTCCTTCAACGCGCTCACCTCGCGGCTGCTCGCCGCCGACGCGCCGAAACGCGAACAGAGCCTGCAGAAGTACCTCCAGGATCTGAACAGTCGCGGCATCACCGCCGTCATCGACGACAGCGCCGGCCCGACCGAGGCGTACCAACCGCTCTGGACGCTGCGCGACACCGGCCGGTTGACGGTGCGGGCCGGCTTCCGGCTCTCGGCCCCGACACCGGGCAGGGAGGCCGAGTTCTTCGAGACCCAGATGGCCTATCGGGCGCCGACCCAGCCGGAGGGGATGACCCCGTTCCTGGGGATCGGCGAAGGCCCGGTCGCCGGCGTCAACGACGGGGTGACGATGGGCCCCGGTTTCGTCGCCTCCCCGGAATCACTGGCCAGCTTGGAAGAGGTCGCGACCCTGGCAGCGTCGCGGCGGATCCCGATGGAGCTGCACGCCTACACCGATGATGCGGCGGCACAGATCCTGGGTGTGCTCGAGCGGGTGAACGCGCAGTACCCGATCAAGGATCTGCGCTGGGCGATGGCGCACCTGAACACCGGGTCGCCGGAGACGATCCGGCGGATGCAGGCGCTGGGGATGGCGTTCTCGGTGCAGATGGGCCCCTATTTCGAGGGGCCGGCGATCCAGGCCGCGAACGGTCCGGAGGTGGCCGACCGTTCGGCCACCCGGATGGCACTGGACGCCGGGGTGCTCGCCGCGGGTGGCAGCGACGCGACCCGGATCGGTGACTACCGGATCTGGCCGGCGCTGGAATACAACGTCACCGGCGCCTCCCCCGGCGATGCGGTGGTCCGCCCGGTCGACCAGCGACTGAACCGGATGGAGGCGCTTCGGCTCTACACCACCAACTCGGCCTGGCTTTCCTTTGCTGATGCGCATCGCGGCTCGATCGAGCCGGGCAAGCTGGCTGACCTGGCAGTGCTCGATCGCCCCTATCTGACGATCCCGGAGACCGAGATCAGCGAGATCCGCTCGGTGCTCACCCTGCTCGAGGGGAAACCGGTCTTCGACCAGCTCGGCGTGGGCGGCTGACCGGAGCTCACTTCTCCTCGTGGTATTCCTGCTCGACGTTGACGTCCCAGACCGAGTCCTTGTCGGTGCTGCCGGCGGCGATGTTGTCCACCGCCACCATCGCGGTGAGCATCGAATGGTCGGCGTTGTTGTAGCGGTGCTGGCCGTTGCGGCCCAGCAGCCACAGGTTCTCGAACCGGTCGGTGAACTCGCGAATCCGGTCGAACTCGGCATAGGAGCCGAAGTATGCGGGGTAGGTCTTCGGCACCCGGATCACGCAGGTGTCCAACACATCCTCACTGTTGACCACGCCGATCCTGGCGAGCTCCTCGACACCGAACTTCGCCATCTCCTCATCGGATGCGCTCCACAGCTCATCGCCCTCGTCGACGAAATATTCCATGCCCAGCCAGACATTGCGCTCATCGGCGACCATCCACGGACTCCAGTTGTTGAAGATCTGCAACCGGCCGACCTTCACATCCGGTTCCTGGATGTAGATCCAGTTGTCCGGCACCAGGTGGAAGCGGGTCTCCCGGTCGGTGTTGTTGCGGATCTTCAGCTGCTTGGCGAGTACGCCGACGGTCAGGAAATCGCGGTAGGGCAGGGATCCGGCGATCTCGGCGACCTTCGCCGGCACCTCGACACCGTCGACGGCGGCGATCAGGTCGGCGACCGGCATCGTGGAGAAGAAGTGATCCCCCACCAGCCGTTCGACGTTGCCGTCCCAGTCGGTGAGTTCGACCGCGGTGATCCGGCCCTGCTCGGCACAGACCTTGGTGACGGCCTGCTTCATCCGCACCTCGCCACCGGCCTCGACCACCTTGCGGGCCACGGTTTCCCACATCTGACCGGGACCGAACTTCGGATAGAGGAAGGCCTCGATCAGTGAGGTCTCGACGTCCTTCTGGGAGAGGTCCTTCTCGACCTCACGGCCGAGCTTCGGCGCGATCTTGTCGGAATAGATCTTCTTGCCGGCGTGCGCCAGGGTGCCCGAGATGGACAGCCCCTTGACCCGTTGCGCACCCCAGTCGGGCGCGATCTGGTTCACCTTCACCCCCCACACCTTCTCGGTGTAGTCGCGGAAGAAGGTGTTGTAGAGCTCGCGGCCGAAGCGGTTCACATAGAACTCCTCCAGCGACTGCTCGGTCAGCGGATGCACCCGCGCCTTCAGATAGGAGAAGCCGATCTTCGCCATCTTCGCCAGTCCCAGGTTGCGGATCGTCTCCGGCTCCAGCGTGACCGGATAGTTGAAGAAGCGGCGGTTGTAGTAGATCCGCGAGAGCCGGCTGCGGACCAGCATCACCTCGTCGGTCTGCTCCGGGTCGGCGGTCCCGCCCGCGGGCAGATCCCGTTGCTGACCGCGGTAGCGCATCGTGAACTTCCGGCCCTCGGGCGTCTGCTCGATCGGCATGATCGAGGTCCACCACTCCATCACCCGATCGGACTTGGAGAAGAACCGGTGACCGCCGATGTCGATCCGATTCCCCTTGTGGTTCACGGTTTTCGAGATGCCACCGATCTCGTCGGAGGCCTCCACCACGATCGGGTGGATGTCGGTGTGCTGCAGCAGTTCGTAGGCCGCGGTCAGCCCGGCCGGGCCGGCCCCGATGATGATTGCGGTCTTCTTGTCTGACATCTGGTCATTCCTCTGGTGCATGGGATGAAGGCTTGGGGGTGTAGATCAGGAAACGGCGGAGCAGGAAGTTCCAGAAGAAGACGACCGCGGTCGAGATCAGCTTGGCGACCATCGCCCAGATCCCGAGCACCTCGTGGCCGAACCAGACGATCAGGGCGTTCAGCCCGAGTCCGGTGACACCGACCAGCAGGAACAGGCCCATCTCGACGTGCCGGCGCCGCGCGGAGGAGTCGAACACCCAGAGCGTGCTGGTGATGAAATTCACGATGATGCCGAGGCTGAACGCGATCGTGGTGGCGAGGAGCACCGGCAGCTTGAAGGCGTGGATGCCGGCGTACATGCTGAAGAAGTCGACCAGGAAGGCCAGCCCGGAGACGAAACCGTAGCGGATCATCTGGGCCAGCACCCGGTTGTTGCCGCGGCTCAGTGCGGAGCGGGCGCGGTCGAAAAGGGTACGCCGAGAGGACAGCTCGGTCATCGCCATCGGCCCTCCCCCCGGTGACCGCGACGAGGCGCCCCGGCCATCGGCGAACCTATCCCAGAGCGGTGTCGGCTGCCAGCACTACCGATCAACGAGGCCGGGATCACACGATCATCCGGGTCCAACTCATCAGCCAGGCCAGCAGCAGCACGCCCTGCAAGGCCGATGAGGTGGCGATGCCGGCGAGCCGGCTGCCGGGGGTGCGCAGCCAGTGCGTCAGCACCCAGGCCAGCGGGAAGATCTCCACGGCGTACCGCCAGATGGACTGCTGCCACTTCTCCCCGATCATCAGCGGGATGAGCAGCAGCAGCCAACCGGTCACCTGGTAGGCGAGCGGCAGCAGGCGCACCCCGGAGATCAGCAGTGCCCCGATCAGCAGCACCGAGAGCATCTTGACCATCGGTCGGCCGAACTGGCCGGTGAGCAGCGGCTGCCAGAAGTCGGTCGGCGGTTCGGCGACCACCCCCCAGCCGGCGTACTGCAGATGGCTGTAGGCGAGCAGGTCACCGGTCATCCAGCGGCAGTAGAGCAGGAACCCGGCCCAGGCGAGGATCGGCGCGAGCACCGCCGGCGCGGCCTTCAGATAGTTCTTCCAGGATTCCCAACGGACGAACGAGTAGCCGCCCTGGCGCAGCGCGATCAGACCGAGCGGCAGGGCCAGCACGAAGCCCGAGGATCGGGTCAGCGCGAACCCGACGCAGGCCAGGATCGCCCAGCCCCAGCGACGTTTCTCGGCGAGCACGAACGCGGCCAGCACCAGCGCCAGGAACAGGGATTCGGTGAGCACGGCCTGCAGCAGGAAGGCGCTCGGCAGCACCACCAGCCAGGTGGTCGCATCGAGCGGGGTCACCCCGGCGCCGCGCGGGCCGGCGCGTTCGGCGCCCGGCGACGACCCAGGACCGCGCCGTGTGAAGACGGTGTGGGTGAGGTCGTACATCAGCGCGATGCAGGCCAGCATCGCCAGGTTGGACACGATCCACAGCGAGGTGGCCGCGCCGACCAGCGGGGCCAGCGGTTTACCCAGCAGCGGATAGAGCGGGCCGAAGGTGAAGCGATGCAGCGAACCGGGCACCGAGAACCGCTCCCCCGCCTCCGCGCGCTGGATCAGCGTCTGCTCCTCGGGGGTGAGCGGCGCCAGATAGTCCCGGTCGACGAGCGCGATGTAGTGCTCCGAGTCGAAGTGCTGCCACATCGTCACCGGGCCGAAGTTGGCCTCGCTGAGCTCGTCGGGCCACAGCTGACCGCTCGGCAGGAGTTGCTGGCGCGGGAACTCCATCACCGTCACCGCGACCGCACCGACCCCGAAGGCCGCCACCTTGCAGATCAGGAAGATCAGCAGCACCTTGCGCCACTTGGCCAGATCCGGGCGCCATCGCTCGGGTCCGGGTCCGGGTCCGGGTCCGGTGACCCGGGTGGCACCCGCGGTGGGTTCGTCGACGCTCTCATCCGCGTCGGCTGCTCGAGATGTCACGCAACTGCTCCAGGTCTGCCGGCTCCGACCCAGACAACCACATGGCCGAGCCACCGGGCGTACGCCGCGCTGCGCCTGTGACTACCGGCCGTCGCGCCGCGAGCGTTGTTCACGCCGGCTGCGTTCGCGTGCCGCTCGCTCGAGTTCGTCGGCGATCGGCAGCCGGGATACACCGAGCTGGTGCACCGCCTGCCGGATCCGGTCGGTCGTTCGATGGGCGTACGCCTCGACCTGGACCCGGTCGGTGCGCCAGCAGACGGTGCCCACCGTCCGGTCGACCGGGGCACCCAGTTCCTCGCTGACCCTGGCCACGAAACGTTCGTGGGCCGCGATCAGCGCCGCATCGCGGGGGTGCTTCTCGAACCAGCCGACCGAGACCACCTTCGTTCCATGAACATGGACCAGCCCATCCGCCAGACCGGGGTTCTTGTCGAAGGAGTCGAACACCACCGCCGATTCGAACCCCAGAGCACCGATCCACGCCTGTCGCCCCGCGACCTCATCGGGCCACTCGGCCCGCGCCAACCACAGCACCCGTGCGACGCTCGGCTCCACCGGATTGCTCATCCGCTACCTCCCCTGCCTCCCCAGAGTAGGCCCGCCAACGTGTACGGAAGTGCTGCTGCTGTGGCAGCACTTCCGTAGCGTTTGGAGGCGGGTCAGCCGAGGAAGAGCGCGGAAGCCTTCAGCAGCGTCTGCCAGAGGCCGTACGCCAGCGGGATGCCGACGGCCAGCCAGGCCAGCAGCACCAGGAAGGCCGGTGTGGGCCGGGCATCCCCGGCCGTCTGATCGTGCTCGCTCATTCGTGTCCTCCGGTGGTCTCGGCCGCGGACTCGCGGTGACGGGTGGCACCGTGATCGCCGGCGCCACGCAGGGTGGCGATGGCCTCGGTGTCGTGGAAGCGCTCCGGCACGTCCTTGATCAGCAGGTTGCAGACGAAGCCGATCACCAGCAGCACCACCATCGTCAGCAGCGCCGGGCGGTAGTCGGCCGCCATCAGCTCACCGGGCTTGCCGGCGGCGTCCAGGAAGCCGTTCACGATCAGCGGCCCGGCAATGCCGGCAGCGGACCAGGCGGTGAGCAGCCGGCCGTGGATGGCACCCACCTCGAGGGTGCCGAAGAGGTCCTTCAGATAGGCCGGCACGGTCGCGAAACCACCGCCGTAGAAGGAGATGATGAACAGCGCCAGGATCACGAACAGTGCGGTGTGGGTGCTGCCGAGGAACGCCAGGATCAGATAGAGCAGCGCCCCCAGCCCCAGATAGAACATGTAGATCCGCGGCCGGCCGATCACATCGGACAGCGTCGACCAGGCGAACCGGCCACCCATGTTGGCCAGGCTGAGGATGCCGACGAAGCCACCGGCCACCGCCGCGGTCACCGTGGAGGTGCCGTTCTCGTTGCGGAAGAAGTCCTGGATCATCGGCGAGGCCTGCTCGAGGATGCCGATACCGGCGGTGACGTTGCAGAACAGCACCACCCACAACAGCCAGAACTGCGGCGTACGGATGCCCAGATTGGCCCGCACCAGCGCCCCGCCGCGGCCCGCCTTGTGGGGTGCGGTCGCATCGTCGGCATAACCCTGTGGGAGCCGGATCAGCGCCACCCCGATCATCATGAACAACCCGTAGACGATGCCCAGGGTGAGGAAGGTCTGCCAGAGCGCGGTGCCGTTGGCGAGCGCGCCGCGGCCGCTCGGATCGAAGGCCGGGTCGTAGGTCCGCAGCAGCGCGTTGGACAGCGGCGAGGCGACCAGCGCGCCACCGCCGAATCCCATGATCGCCATCCCGGTGGCCAGCCCTGGCCGGTCGGGGAACCACTTGATCAGCGTGGAGACCGGCGAGATGTAGCCGATGCCGAGGCCGATGCCGCCGATCACGCCATAACCCAGATAGAGCAGCCACAGCTGGCCGGTGGCGATGCCGGCGGCGCCGACGAGGAAGCCGACCGACCAGCAGATCGCGGCGACCAGCATCGCCTTGCGCGGTCCGTTGCGCTCCACCCAGGTGCCGAAGATCGCGGCCGACAGGCCGAGCATCAGGATCGCGATCGAGAAGATCCAGGCCACCGCGGTCTGCGAGGACTGGAAATGGGCGACGAGCGAGTTCTTGAAGACCGAGAAGGCATACACCTGTCCGATGGACAGATGCACCGCCAGCGCAGCCGGTGGAATCAGCCACTTGCTGTACCCCGGTCTGGCTACGATGTGTTGCTTGTCCAGCACGCTCATCCTGCACACCTCCCTGTGAGACCCGCGTCACCCTAATGCCCGGTAAGTGGGAGGTCCACACTAGATTTGCGTGTGCCGCCGAACTTCAGGAGCAGATGTGTCCTCAACCGATGTGAATCGGGAGCTGTCCAGCGCGTACCGCACGATCCTGTCGGTGATCGACCGGATCGAGCCGCGGATCGCCGACGCCACCCGGGCCGAGCTGACCGATCAGCGCGAGTCGCTGAAGCTGATCGCCTCGGAGAACTATGCCTCGCTGCCGGTGCTGGCCACCATGGGCACCTGGTTCTCCGACAAGTACGCCGAGGGCACCGTCGGACACCGCTTCTATGCGGGTTGCCAGAACGTGGACACCGTCGAGTCGGTGGCCACCGAGCACGCCCGCGAGCTGTTCGGCGCCGAGTACGCCTACGCCCAGCCGCACTCGGGTATCGATGCCAACCTGACCGCCTTCTGGGCGATCCTGGCGCACCGGGTGGAGCAGCCGCGGCTGGCCGAGTTCGGCGCGAAGAACGTCAACGACCTCTCCGAGGCCGACTGGGAGACGCTGCGCAAGGAGTTCGGTGAGCAGCGGCTGATGGGCATGTCGCTGGACGCCGGCGGTCACCTGACCCACGGTTTCCGGCCGAACATCTCGGGCAAGATGTTCCACCAGCGTTCCTATGGCACCGACCCCGAGACCCAGCTGCTGGACTACGACAAGGTCCGCGAGGCGGTGCGGGAGTTCAAGCCGCTGGTGCTGGTCGCCGGCTACTCGGCGTACGCGCGGCGGATCAACTTCGCCACCATGCGCGAGATCGCCGACGAGGTCGGTGCGACGCTGCTGGTCGACATGGCGCACTTCGCCGGCCTGGTCGCCGGCAAGGTGTTCACCGGTGATGAGGATCCGGTGCCGCACGCCCACGTGGTCACCACCACCACCCACAAGTCGCTGCGCGGCCCGCGCGGTGGCCTGATCCTGGCCACCGAGGAGTACGCCCCCAGCGTCGACCGCGGGTGCCCGCTGGTGCTCGGCGGTCCGCTGTCGCATGTGATGGCGGCCAAGGCGGTGGCGCTGGCCGAGGCCCGCACCCCCGACTTCCAGGCGTACGCCCGGGACGTGGCCGACAACGCCAAGTCGCTGGCAGAGGGGCTGCTGTCCCGGGGCGCGAAGCTGGTCACCGGCGGTACCGACAACCACCTCGTGCTGATCGATGTGAACAACTTCGGGCTCACCGGGCGGCAGGCCGAGTCGGCGCTGCTGGACGCCGGGGTGGTCACCAACCGCAACGCGGTGCCCAACGACCCGAACGGCGCCTGGTACACCTCCGGTGTCCGGATCGGTACGCCGGCCCTCACCTCCCGCGGTTTCGGCGCCGACGAGTTCGACAAGGTCGCCGAGCTGATCGTCGAGGTGCTGCAGAACACCGAGCCGGTGACCGCCTCGACCGGCAAGCCGGGCAAGGCCAAGTACACCCTGGCCGACGGCGTCGCCGACCGGGTCAAGGCGCAGTCCGCGGAGCTGCTGGGCAACCACCCGCTCTACCCCGGCCTCGAACTCTGACGCTCCTCGAGTAGGCCGCCCGCGGCCGTGTCGAGAGGAGCCCCCTACGGAGGTTCAGCCGTATCCGTGCTCCTTGAGCCGGGCGGCGACCTCGCGGGAGACCCGTTGCCAGGCGGGTGAATCCCCGAGCGAGTGGGTGTTCACCATGTCCACCCCGACCTGGTCGTTGATCTGCCAGCGCGGGTCGTTGGCGAGTTCGGGCGGGAAGTGGCGTTGGGTCAGCTCGACAGACAGTTCGATCACCTCCTCTAGCCGTGGATCGTCGGCCGCCCAGCTCCGGCAGGCGGTCATCAGCGGATAGAGCCGCTGCCCGAGTGGATCCTCCAGCGCGCGCAGTTGGCGGTCGGCCCAGTCGTCCAGACCGTCGGGATGCACCGCCCGCATCAGGATCCAGGACTCCCGCTCGATCCGTACCGCGTCCTCATCGACCCCGATCTCCCGCATCCGTTCGAACAACCGGACCGCATTCGGCGGCAGCACCAGCTCGCCACCCTCGCGCAGCCGGGCCAACCGTTTCCGCGTCTGCTGCAGTTCGGTGATCCGGGCCCGCAGCTCGCGGTCGATCTCGGTCACCGCCTGGTCCAGCTCGGCCTGCGGGGCGTCGAGCAGTTCGGCGATCCGGCTCAGCGGTACGCCGGAGTCGGCCAGGGTACGGATCCGGACCAGCGCCACCAGGTCCGCCGCGGCGTACCGCCGATAGCCCGACGCGTCCCGGTCCGGCTCGGGCAGCAGGCCGATCTGGTGGTAGTGCCGCACCGTGCGTACGCTCACCTCGGCGTACGCCGCCAGCTGGCCGATCGTCAGCACGCATCCTCCACGGGTTCGGGCTCGGGCTCCACCGGCGGTACCACGAAATCACGCAGCCCCGGCGCCACCAACGAGTAGACCAGAACCGGCAGGTAGGCGATCGCGCAGACCCAGGCGCCGACCCCGATCGACCCACCGACGAGCAGCATCGACATCAGCCCGAGCCCGATCGGCGCACCGAGCATGGTCATCCCGCCATAGACCGCCATCACCCGTCCACGCAACGCATCCGGCACCTTCTCGGTCATCGCGACGGTGAACATCGGGCCGACCAGACCACCGCCCAGGCCGGCCAGGAAGATGCCGACGGCCACCGGCCAGAAGCCGGCCAGGGTGGCGATCAGGAAGAACGAGCCGCCGAGCAGCAGATTCGCCACCAGCCAGGTCGGCCACCGCCAGCGCGACATGCCGGCGGTCCACAGCACCGATCCGGCGACCGTGCCGACGGCGTACGCCGACAGGGTCACCCCGAGCAGGGTGGGCGCACCCATCCGCTGGAAGTGGGCGGGCAGGATCACCCCGAGCAGCGGTGCCACCGGGATGGTCGCGAGCGAGCCGATCAGCAGCATCGCGAACAGCCCGCGGTCGCGGCGGATCAGGTGGAAGCCGCCGAACGGATTCCGGTCGGCCTCCGCCGCCGGTGTGTTCGTCGATCCGGCCAGCGGCATCAGCGCGGTGCAGAGCGCGGCCAGGGCGGAGCAACCGGCGGTCAACCAGACCACCCGGATCGGGTCGAGGACCGCCATCAGCGCACCGGCGATCCCCGGGCCGGCCAGGAAGCTGAGCCCGAAGACCGTCTGCCGCAGCCCGGAGATCCGTTCCACGCTGATCCCGGTGGCCTCGGACACGTTGGCGATCAGGGTCTGTCGGGCCGTCATCCCGGGCACGTCGAAGAGCGCCCCGAGGACGCCGAGCGCGATGAACCACCCGAGGTTCAGCCCGACGACCGCGTCGACGATCGCCAGGGCGGCGACCGAGATCGCCGACCCGCAGTCGGCGAGGACCGCGATCCGCCGCCGGCCGATCAGGTCGATCAGGTGGCCGCCGACCAGGGTGGCGAGAATCGCCGGCAGGCTGGAGATCGTGGCGACCAGACCGGCTGCGGCCGGATCACCGGTACGCGCCAGAACCAGCCAGGGCAGCACGATCGAGATCGCCGAATTGCCGAACAGCGAGGACGCCTCGGCGAGCAGGAACAACGGTAAGGACAGGCGGGTACGCGGCATGCCGCCCATCGTCCGACCCTGACGCCACGTCAGGGTCAAGCCTGCCCACGCTCATCGAGTAGCGAGCCATGCGCAGCGAAGCGGAGCAATGGCTCGCGTGTCGAGATGAGCCAGACCAACGCAGGTCCTCTCGACACGCTCGCTGGGCGAGCTACTCGAGGACCGTGGAGGTCAGCCGCTCAACCCGTACCGCGAGTTCCACACGATGCGGCCACCCTGGAAGGTCTGCGTGCATTCCCTGGCATCGGGGAGATTGCGGCATTCCTCGGGGCCGACCGGGTAACCGAAGCGGCCCGTCTCCCACCCGGCGCGGCCGTAGTGGTCGAAGATCAATCCCTGGACACCCCAGGCCCCACTGGCCGGGGACCAGTAGATGTGTCCGTTCTCGCCCTGGAATCGTTGGAAACATCCACCGTCACGGATCCCGCAGATCTCATCGCTGATCGGATAACCGAAGGAACCGGTCTCCCAACCCATCGCTCCGTAACGCCCGAAGATGGCACCGCGGACGAAGTGCGCGTCGGTGGCCGGCGACCAGTAGATGTGCCCGTTCTCGCCCTGGAACCGCTGGAAACATCCACCGTCACGGATCCCGCAGATCTCATCGGTGGTCGGGAAGCCGATGTTGCTGTTCTCCCAGCCCATCTCGGCGTACTTGTCCAGGATCCGGCCACGCATCCAGTGCGCCCCGGTCCCCGGGGACCAGAACATGGTCACGTTCTGGAAGCGATGCGAGGCGCCGCCGCGAACGGCCATCTCGCTCTGCAGCGGCAGACCGAGCGCCTTGTCGCCGCCGGCGGCGTCATAGGCCTCCAGGATCGCGCCCTTCACCACATTGGCCCCGGTGTCCGGCGACCAGTAGACGCGCCCGTTCTGGAAGGTCTGCACCCGTGCCCCGGGTACCGCGGCATTGGTCTCGCAACCGGTCTGCTGGCCGAGGTCGGGCCGGGTCCGCGCCAGCTCGCCGATCGCGCCATAGGGCGTACAGGCGGCCGGGTCGAAGGTCTCGTAACGCACGTAGTCGAAGAGATCGTGGCGATCGGGGAAGGGTTTGCCGTCATCGACCCAGGGCGCCCAGCCGCCGTTGACCGGGACGGTGATGCCGAACACGACCTGCCACTGGTAGTCGTTGATCGCGCTGACGAACTGCTGCTGGGTGAGGCCCATCCGGGCCGCCGTGATGACCCCGTCGGCGCCGCCGACCTGCTGGCCGTTGAAGAAGTAACGGACCGCGTAACCGTCCCACTCGACCCGGTAGGTGTTCCAGGTGCCCGGCAGGTCGGCGTCCATCCGCACGCCCTGGCTGTGATTGGCACCGTTGGTGCAGACCATGTGCGTCATCGCGGTGATGTAGTCGGTCGCCCACAGTTCCATCACATCGAACTCGGCCAGGTTGGAGTTGCGGATCGTTGAGTTGCAGTAGGGCTGGCTGTTGTGCATCCAGGCGGTGGCGGTCAGGCCGTCGTGCTGTTCGTCCAGCTTGGCGCGGACCTCCATCGACTTCGGTACGCCGTAGACGAATCCGCTGTTCATCCGCCCGGTGCTGTAGCGGGTGATCGTGCCGGGCGGGCAGACGCCCTCGAACTTGTTCGCATCGCTCGGCACCTCGGTGTCGGTGGCCAGGCAGTGCCGGCTGATCCGGATGTCCAGCATGCCGTCACGGACGGTGACGTTGTCCGACCGGTTGACGCCCTTTCCCTTGCTGGGAACGTTTTCGTTGAGGATCTTCCAGGTCTTGGCGACGCCCTTGTCGTTGAACTCGTCGCCACTGGTGATCGGATAGTCCGGCCGATAGCCGAAGGTGTAGCTCCACCGGGTCGTCCCGGTCAGCAGGGTGACCGAGCTGGCCGCGCGCGCCTCGACGGTGATCGTCTGCCCCTGGTAGGCGGACATGTCGTTCCACGAACCCGGGATCAGCGCCTGGTCGTTGACGTAGTAGCGCAGCCCGAGCCGGCTCGGCGCCTGCACCTTCAGATTGGCGTTGTCGAAGATCGGCGCGGCCGGCTCCACCACCTCGGGAAAGGTGTGCTGCCAGGTCTGCGGTGCCGGGTACGCCGCCCCGTCCGCTCCGCGGGCGGTCACCGTGACCGCCTTGCCCCGGAACTCCACCGGGCCGACATAGTTCTCACCGGGCTGGGTCACGACACCGTCGATCAGGTATTCGACCCCAACCACGGCAGGGATCGTGACCGTCGACTTCAGATCGTCGAAGGTCGGCGCCTCGAGCGCCGCCGGGAAGGTGTGGGTCCATTCGGTGGTACCGATCAGCAGCGTCACCGACGGATACGGCGACCGCGCGAAGATCCGCACGGTCGTGCCCTGGTACGCCGACAGGTCGTTCCACGAACCGGCGATCAGCACCTTGCCCTCGGCAGTGCCGTCGTCGAGCACGTACTGCACGCCCAGTCGGCTGGGCGTCTGCACCTTCGCGTTCGCATCGTCGAAGACGGGCGCGGCCGGCTCGACGACCTCGGGGAAGGTGTGCTTCCAGGTCTGCGGTGCCGGGTACGCCGCCCCGTTGGCTCCGCGACCGGTGACGGTGACGACCTTGCCGCGGAAGGCGACCGGGCCGATGTTGACTTCTCCGGGCTGGGTCACGACACCGTCGATCAGGTATTCGACACCAACCACGGCAGGGATCGTGACCGTCGCCTTCAGATCGTCGAAGGTCGGCGGTTGCAGCGCCGCGGGGAAGGTGTGGGTCCATTCGGTGGTGCCGATCAGCAACGTCACCGACGCGGCCACCGGCTCGGCGTACACCCGCACCGTCGCGCCGCGATAGGCGGACAGGTCGTTCCAGGAACCGGGCGTCAGCTGGCGGGGCGGATTGCTGCCGTCGTCCAGCATGTACCTGACCCCGGATCGGCTCGGTGCCTGCACCCGGGCAGCAGCGTCATCGAACGTCGGTGCGACCGGTTCGACGACCTCGGGGAAGGTGTGGGTCCAGCTCGACGGGCTCGGGGTCGGCGTACCGTTCACCCCGACCGCGGTGACGACCACCTTGAGACCCTTGAACGGCACCGTGTACCGGATCGTGCCGGGCTGCACCTGCTGCCCGTCGACGCTGTACTGGACGCCGGCCACGTCGGGGATGGTGAGGGTGGAGTTGCGGTCGTCGAAGACCGGATCGGTGATCGCCCGCGGCGTCGCCGGCGCGGTCGGTGTCGGGCTCGGCGTGGGCGCAGCGAAGGCTGCGGGTGCCAGCCCGAGAGTGAGCAGGATGACGACGGTGAGCGCACCGATGCGCCGGAGCAAGCTGGTCATGCGGTATTCCTAGGGATCCCCCGTCCCCTGATCGGGACGAACGTCCGAATCAAACCACGTCGATGCCCCAGCCGCCACCCACTCTCATCGAGCAGCGAGCCATGCGCAGCGCCCCACCCACGCTCATCGAGTAGCGAGTCATGCGCAGCGAAGCGGAGCAATGGCTCGCGTGTCGAGATGAGCCAGACCAACGCAGGTCCTCTCGACACGCTCGCTGCGCGAGCTACTCGAGGACCGTGGGAACGAACGCTCGCTGCGCGAGCTACTCGAGGACCGTGGGAACGAACGCTCGCTGCGCGAGCTACTCGAGGACCGTGGTGGGCTCAGCCGCTCAGCCCGTACCGCGAGTTCCACACGATGCGGCCACCCTGGAAGTTCTGCGTGCATTCCCTGGCATCGGGGAGATTGCGGCACTCCTCGGGGCCGACCGGGTAACCGAACCGGCCCGTCTCCCACCCGTTCAGCTGGTAATGACCGAAGATCGCGCCCTGGACGCCCCAGGCCCCGCTCGCGGGTGACCAGTAGATGTGGCCGCTCTCGCCCTGGAACCGCTGGAAGCACCCACCGTCACGGATCCCGCAGATCTCATCGCTGATAGGATAGCCGAACGAGCCGGTCTCCCAGCCCAGCGCCCCGTACCGCTCGAAGATGGCGCCGCGGACGAAGTGCGCATCGGTGGCGGCGGACCAGTAGATGTGCCCGTTCTCCCCCTGGAACCGCTGGAAACATCCACCGTCCCGCATGCCACAGATCTCATCGCTGATCGGATAGCCGATGTTGCTGGTCTCCCAGCCCATCTCGGCGTACTTCGCGAAGATCCGCCCGCGGACATAGTGCGCACCGGTCGTTCCGGTCCAGTAGATGTGGCCATCGGCCCCCTGGAACCGCTGGAAGCAACCGCCGTCGCGGATGCCGCAGATCTCACCGGTGATCGGATAACCGAGGAAGCTGTTCTCCGAGCCGAGTTCGGCGTACTTGGCGAGGATCTCACCGCGGATGAACTGCGCATCGCTGGCGGGCGACCAGTAGATCCGCGAGCCGGCGTACTGGAACTGCTGCCAACAACCGCCGTCGCGGATGCCGCAGATCTCGTCACCGGTCGGATAGCCGAGTTCGCTGTTCTCCCGGCCCATCTCGGTGTAGCGGCTCAGGATCCGGCCGCGGATCAGCTGCGCGCCGGTGGCCGGGGACCAGATGATGCTGCCGTTGGCGAAGGTCTGGATGCAGCCGCCGTCGCGGAGCCCGCAGGTCTCCTCGCCCTGCGGCAGCCCGAGGGTGTCGGCGACGGTGAGCCACTTCGCGCCGATCTCACCCTTGACCAGCCGGGTGCCGGACGCGGAGGTGACCAGGATGCCGTTGGTGAACTCGTGCACGGTCGCCTCACCGAGCTGACGCGACGGCGCGGTGGGTACGCCGAGGACCCGCTCCCCGCCCAGTTCGACGAACCGGGTCCACGCCGAACCGACCAGCGCGACCGCCCCCGCCGACGGGGTCTGGTAGACCCGGCCGCCGGTGAAGTCCTGCACCCGGCCGATCGGGGCCTCACCGGGTGGCGCTTCGGTGCCCCGCTCACAGGTCCAGTTCTCCCCCAGTCCCGGGGTCGCCGCGGCGACCGCGGCGATCTCGCCGGCCGGTGCACAGTTCGCGGCCTTCGGGTCGAAGTTCTCCCAGCGCACGTAGTCCCATTTGTCGTACTTCGGCGCGAACGGCTTGGCGTCGTCGACGAAGGGAGCCCAACCACCATTGGGATTGGCGACGGTGTAGACCGACAGTTTGAAGGGATACCCGGTGACGGTGCGGGTGTAGTCCTCCTGGGTCATCCCGGCGATCTCCGCGGTGACGCCGCGGCTGGGCATCTGCTTCAGCACCTCCTCACCGTCGAGGAAGTAGCGGATCGCGTACCCGTCGAACTCCATCCGCCAGGTGCGCCACTTGCCGGGCACCTTGCCGGGGCTGAAATCGATCCGGTCGCCGATGTTCTGGGATTTCCCGTTGCGGCAGTTGATGTGCGTCGAGTTGTGGCTCATCGACTGCTTCCAGATCTCCATGGTGTCCATCTCGACCATGTCGGAGTTCACCACGCCGCCCTCGCAGAAGCCCTGGCTGTTGTGGGTCCAGGCGGTGGTGGTGATGCCGTTGTGGTTCCCGGACGATCCGTCCATCATCGCCCGCACCTCCATCGAGCGCGGGGGGCTGAGGGTGAAGTTCGTGTCGATCCGGCCGACCGAATAGGTGGTCATGGTGCCGGCGGGGCAGACCTCGGAGGTCATGTTGCTCTCCGACATCTCCTCCAGCGCCTTGCCGTCGGCGCCGACCGGCAGGCAGTGCCGCGCGCTCTTGATCTGCAGGTTGCCGTCCTTGACGGTGACATTCTCCGGGCGGAAGTAGCCCTTGCCCTTCGTCGGGCCGATCGTGGTGTCCCGCGCCGATACCGCCCACTCGTTGCTGAGTCCCGGCTCGTTGAACTCATCACCGGCGCTGAGCGACTTGCCGGTGCGGCCGGGGAAGGTGTGGGTGAAGGTGGCGGGTTCCTTCACCAGGGTCCGGTTGTCGGTCGCACGGAACCGGAACAGGATCGGCGTACCCGTCACCATCGGTGCCCAGACCCGCGGCAGCAGGGTCCACGCGGTGTCGGGATCATCCGCCTTCTTGTATTCGACGACGACGAACCCTTCCGGCGGGTACGCCCGGGCGTTGGAGTACTGGTCGTCGTAGTCGGGCTGCACCGGGGTGTACACCCACGGGAAGAAGTGGGTCCAGGTGCCCGGCTCCGGTACCGGTGTGACGCCGTCGACGCTGCGGGCGGTGACGGTGACGGTACGCCCACCCCGGGGCACGGCGACCTGTTGCGGTCCGGCCGCCACCACGACCCCGTCCAGCTGGTATTCGATGCCGGCCAGCTCGGGGATGGTCACCGTCGAGGTGGGGTCGTCGAAGGTCGGCTCCCCCACCGCCTGCGCGGCCTGCGGTGCGGCGGTCCGGGTGGTCGGGCCGGCGGTGGCCGCCGGGCTCGAGGTCTGGTCCCCCGGTGTCGGTGTCGGGGTGGGCGCCGCGCTGGCCGCCGGGGTGATCGTGGCGGTCAGGATCAGGGCGGCGAGGACGGCGCCGCCGCGAACGATCAGGTTCTTCATGGTGGGGCTCCCCGACTCGGCACCCGGCTCCGGCGCCGGGTCGTCACCATGATCAAACCATGCGCACACAGCTGACGTACAGGAAACCCTCATCGATCAGTGAAGGGTTGGCGCTCTTCGAGCAGCTGACCACGCGGAGCGAAGCGGAGCAGTGGTCAGCGTGTCGAGAGGAGCCCACCCCCAGCCTGCTCAGCGGGCGAACAGATTGCCCGAGACGGTGGTGATGAAGTTCCGCAGCGAATCCGGCAGGTCCCGCAGGTGCCAGTTGTCCGGGCCGTGGTACCAGGACAGATCGGTCGGGTCCGGGGCGTCGTCGTCATCGGCGGCGACGATCGCATCCAGCCAGCGGTCCGCCCCGCCGAGCACGATGGCGTACGGCAGCACCTCGGACAGCTCGCGGTATTCAAGGCCCTTCGGCATCCGGTCGGTGGGTTCGCTGCGCAGTTCCTGGCGGAGTACGCCGAGGCCGGCGAGCAACCGGGCGCCGAGCGCGGTCCGCGCCGGCATCTCCTGGGCGACGAACGCCAACCCCAGGCCGAGCGCGACGACGGCCAACCCGGTCAGCCCGAAGGTGGTGAAGGCCGCGAGCACACCGGTGAGCACCACACCGACGATGAGCAGGATCAGCGCGGCCTGGTTCCACACGTTGCGGGTCGAGTCGGGGCGCCGGTCGTACCAGCCGTTGTCGACCATGTCGTCGTAGAGGTCGTTCTGCACCGTCGGGATGACACCGGAGATCGAGGGGCCGATCTCGGAGACCTGCACCGACGACCCGTCGGCGGGCGCCAGCGCGTCGAGCAGCGCCTTCTCGTAGGGCTGCAGCCGGGACTCGTCACCGGGCATCCGGTGGAAGGTCCAGTCGGTGGGAGCGAACTCGCTGCGCCGCGGCAGTTCGACGATCAGCAGGTGCCCACGGACCGCGAGATCGATGATGGTGGCGGTGACGTCGATCGGGTCGACGCGCTCGTCGGCCACCGTACCGATCTGGCCGGGCAGCACCTCGCCACCGGCCTTGAACTCCACCACCCCGGCACCGACGGGCACGAACTCCGCGACCCGGATCGGGTCACCGGAGGGGTTGGCGTCCCGGCCGGCGCGCCGGTGCAGCAGGAACAGGGCCAGCGCGCCGAGGGCCAGCAGACCCAGCGCGACCGCGAGCGGCACACCGGTGCCGGTGAAGGCCCGGCCGAGCGTCCACTGGTCGTCGACCTGCTCGTCGCTGGCGACCGCACCGGCCGGGAAGGCGATGCGTACGCCGACGATCTCGCCCGCCCCGCGCGGGCCGTCGGAGATCCGGGGGGCGATGCCGGAGGCGGAGGTCCCATCGGCCAGCGCGCAGGAGGCCTCGGTACCGGGCGGGCCGGCGACGCACTTGAAGTCACTGAACTGGGCCGGCATGGCGAACTCGGCGGTCACCTGGTCCACCGGGACCGACAGACCCTGCAGCACGTTCCAGCGGACCAGGGTGCCGCCACCGGGGGTGGTCACACTGGCGCCGGCGACCCGGTAGCTGACCTCGACCTCGTTCGCGCCACCGGGGGTGATGGTGATGATCTCCCGATCGCCCTCGGTTCGCACCTGGCCGACATCGCGGCCACCGGCGGTCGCCCGCAGTTCGCTCACCCGGTACACGTACTCGCGCTGGTTGACGATCTCCTCCCGCAGCGCGAACGCCTGCTCGATGGAGTTCGGCGGTGCGCCGTCGAAGGTGAGCACCGATCGCACCTGCAGGGAGCCGTCCTGGCCGACGGTCACCGAGCTGGCGTGACTGGTCAGCTTGTCGGCTGCGCGGGCCGGGGCGGCCGCCCCGAACAGCGCCAACTGCGCGAGCAACAGGGTCGCCAGCAGGGCCAGCAGCGCTCTGGGTCGCCGGTGTGCCATCGATCCTCCCGGGGTCCGCGACCCGCTCCGGGGCCGCGCGCCCACTATGACACAGGAACAGGGGCGCGCCGCCGCCGCGAGCGCGCGAGTTCCACCGACATGATCCGGACCGCGGGCCCTACGCTGGGCGGCGTGACCTCACCCGCCGCCGCCAGCCCCGCCCCGTTCCGCACCGGAATCGGGGTCGATGTGCACGCCCTCGCCCCCGGTCGGCCGATGGTCGTCGCCGGGTTGTCCTTCCCCGACGAGGAGTTCGGCCCCGAGGGGCACTCCGACGGGGACGTCGCCTGCCATGCCGCCTGCGACGCGCTGCTGTCGGCGGCGGGGCTGGGAGATCTGGGCAGCAACTACGGCACCTCGGACCCGCGGTGGTCCGGTGCCGCGGGGACGGCCTTCCTGACCGAGACCGCGCGCCGGCTGCGCGCCGCGGGATTCGAGATCGGCAATGTCGCGATCCAGGTGATCGGCAACCGGCCACGGTTGGGCGTACGCCGCGGGGAGGCGGAGGCGCTGCTGAGCCGCACCGTGAACGCCCCGGTCTCGATCGCCGCGACGACCACCGACGGGTTGGGCCTGACCGGGCGCGGCGAGGGACTGGCCGCGATCGCGACCGCGCTGGTCGTCGGACCCGTGGGCCGTTAAGGTCACTCCCAAGCATCCAGGAGGCGCCATGAGTCAGGGGTACCCCGGCGGACCGGGCCAGCAGGGTTACGGGCAGCAGCCCGGTTTCGGCCGCCAGCCCGGTTTCGGGCAGGCGTACCCCACCGGTTGGCAGCAGCCGCAGTCCCCCTGGGGCCAGCCGCAGGGCCAACCCGGTGGATACGGCGTACCGCAGCAGTATTCCCAGGGCCCGTACGGATCACCGCAGTTCCCGCCGCCCTCGCCGCGCCCGAAGAGCCGGATGCGCCCGGTGCTGCTCGCCGCGCTGGCGATCGTCGGCCTGGCGATCGCGGGATTCGTGATCAACTCGATGCGGCAGCCGGCGTACCAGAACGAGGACTACACCCCGCCCCCGCCCGGCAACGTGAAGCCCTTCCCCGATGCCCCGGTCAGCGAGGTCAAGTCGATCACCGACGACAACGCGCTCTATCGCCAGCAGGTGCCGGTGCCGGTGCGCTGCGAGATGCGCGATCCGGACATGAACCTCCGCACCGCCAGCGACCAGGAGGTGAAGGACTACATCGACGATCTGATGGGATGCAACATGCGGGTCTGGAACCCGCCGTTCACCGGCACCGGGAAATACGAACTGGTCCGCCCGATCGTCAACGTCTACGGCGAAAGCGTCACCTCACCGTGCGGCGGCGGCAAGGCGACGGGCCCGAACGCGATGTACTGCGCGGCGAACCAGCAGGTCTACTACTCCCGCAAGATCCAGGACGCGAACCCGGCGCTGGCGGTGATGATCGAACCCCATGTGATCGATGAGGTGATGGCGCACGAGTTCGGGCACTCGATCCAGGCGCGCACGCTGATCCTGCAGGCGAACCAGTACCAGCAGGTGCAGTCCGACGACAAGAAGGCAGCCCTGGAGATGAGTCGGCGCATCGAGTTGCAGGCCGACTGCTTCGCCGGCATGTATCTGCAGTCGGTCGGCCGGTCGATGAACTACACCGACCAGAACTGGCAGGACATCCAGACAAGTATTCGCAATGGTGGTGACGACATCCTCACCGGCAAGCCGAACGTGGACGGCACCCATGGTCTGGGTGACAGCCGCCTCTACTGGGGCCAGTTGGGCCTGACGAACACCGACATCGGCAAGTGCAACACGATGACCGCCCCCTCCCAGTTCGTCCGCTGACCCGCTCATCGAGTAGTCGAGCCACAACGCTCATCGAGTAGCGAGCCATGCGGAGCGAAGCGGAGCAGCGAGCCACAACGCTCATCGAGTAGCGAGCCATGCGGAGCGAAGCGGAGCAATGGATCGCGTGTCGAGATGAGCCAAGCGTGCGACAGTCCTCTCGATGCTCCGGGCGTGCCGGGGGACCGCCCCACCACCGCGCCCTGCGAAATCTGCGGCTCGATCGCAGAATCGACCGTTCTGGGCACCGATTCGAAATCGAGCCGCAGATTTCGGTGGGGCTGAGCGGGCGCGAACCGGTGGTCGGCCGGTTCATCTCGACACGCTCGCTGCGCGAGCTACTCGATGGGCGTGGGAGACAACGCTCGTCGCGTGTCGAGATGACCGCGTCGGGCTGGGCTCAGTCGGCGCCTGCCTGGTCGAGGAGGGCCTCGGCGATCGCCAGGTCCACGGGTTCGGTGATCTTCATCGCCAGCCGGGAGCCCTCGACGAGTTCGACCGGGACGCCGATCGCCTCGCAGCAGGCGGCGTCGTCGGTGACCACTGCGCCCGCCTCGGCCACGTGCTCGTGGGCCCGGCGCAGGGTGGCCAGGTCGAATCCCTGCGGGGTCTGTACGCCGACCAGCGCGCTGCGATCGACGACCGTCGAGGTCCGTCCGGCCGCGCCGGGTGACACCCGGCGGATCGAGTCGATCACCGGCAGCACCGGTACCACGGCGGCATGGCCCGCGCGGACCGCGGCGATCACCCGCGCGACCAGCGTGGCCGGGACCAGCGGGCGGGCCGCGTCGTGCACCAGCAGCACGGCGTCCCCGCCGTCCGGCGCGCAGGCGGCCAGGCCGCGGCGTACCGAATCCTGACGCTCCGCCCCGCCGACGACCAGCTCGGTCGCTATCGGTGCGCCGGCCAAAGCCGTGGTGAACTCGTCCGCCAGACCGGCCGGGACGGTGACCACGGCCCGCTGCACCCCGCCGGCGGCGAGCTGCTGCACCGACCGCCGCACCAGCGGTACGCCGCCGAGCTCGCGCAACGCCTTGGGCAGGCCGCCGCCGAGTCGGGAACCAGAACCGGCCGCCGCCACGAGGGCGACGACCGGTTTCAGTGAATCAGTCAACTCTTGCAAATCACACTGTGGTTGAAGATCAGGACGCGAGGACCTCGTCGAGCATGGTCTCGGCCTTGTCCTCCTCGACCTTCTCGGCGAGCGCGAGCTCGGACACCAGGATCTGACGGGCCTTGGCGAGCATCCGCTTCTCGCCGGCCGACAGTCCGCGGTCCTTCTCACGACGCCACAGGTCACGCACCACTTCGGCAACCTTCATCACATTGCCGGAGTGCAGCTTCTCCAGATTCGCCTTGTAACGCCGCGACCAGTTGGTGGGCTCCTCGGTGTGCGGAGCACGCAGGACGGAGAAGACCTTCTCCAGTCCGGCCGCGTCCACCACATCCCGAACCCCGACCAGATCCAGGTTGCACGCCGGCACCCGAACCACCAGGTCGTTCTGGCCGACGATCCTCAGCACCAGGTAGAGCTTGTCCTCACCCTTGATCTTGCGGGTCTCGATGTCCTCGATGACGGCCGCCCCATGATTGGGATAGACCACCGTTTCGCCGACTGTGAAGGTCATATGTTGTAACCCCTTTCCCGCAGACCAGTTTAGCACGGCCCACGACCACACCTCCGGGCGTTTCCCGTAGCCAGAGCGGGATCGGCGCCCCTTCTCGATCTTGACAAGCCGGTCAGCGTGTGCATCGGGACGGGGCCCGGCGGATTCTTGGTACGCTGCCACCGACATTCCCAGGTGAGTCAGGAGCCCAGCAGAAGTGGACCCCGTGAAGATGAAGCGTGCCAGGTTCGCCCGCGGCGTTGCCGCCCTCGCACTGACCGGTGCCCTGGCGGGCGGGCTGGCCGGCTGCGGTGCGCCGCAGACCCTGCAGCCCTACACCCCGGCCGCCGGTGTGAACACCGACATCGGTCCCGAGGGGGCCACCCCGCTCAAGGTGCGCAACCTGCTGGTGATCAGCAGGGAGCCGGGTCAGGGCTTCCTGTCCGGGGCGATCGTGTCGCCGACCGACCAGGTCGTGCCCGAGGGGATCGTCACCCGCCGGGTGCCGGTGCCGGCGGACGCGCTGGTCGGGGTGAGCGGTGCCGCACTGGCGCCGAACGATGCCCCCGAGGGCCAGTTCGCCCCGGTCCAGACCAATGTGACGCTGCCGCCCGGCCAGCTGGTGGTGCTCACCGATCAGCAGCCCATCCAGCTCACCGCGCCCGGATTGACACCGGGCCTGCTGGCCGACGTCACGCTCACCTTCCGCAGCGGCGCGACCACCACGCTGCGGGTCCCGGTCGTCGACGGCAACCTGCCCGACTACCGCACGGTGACCCCGGGCCCGCCGGCCGGCTCGGCCTCCCCGGCCGCCGGGGCGACACCGGCCGCCGGGGCGACACCGGCCGCCGGGGCGACACCGGCCGCCGGGGCGACACCGGCCGCCGGGGCGACGCCCTCCCCCGCGGCGACCCCCGGCTGAGATCCCGCGGACAGCACAACGGCCCGGTGGCGTGACCACCGGGCCGTTCGCGTTTCCCGCTCCGATCAGTTGAACAGCGAGGACACCGATTCCCCGGAGTTGTGCCGGCGGACCGCCTCGGCGAACAGCGGCGCGACCGAGCGGGTCTCCAGCTTGTCCGGGGTCCGCTCGGCGGTCAGCGGGACGGTGTTGGTGGTGACGATCTCCGACACGTCGTCCTGGTTGTTCAACCGCTCCACCGCCTTGCCGGTGAACAGGCCGTGGGTGCAGGCGATCGAGATCGACTTCACGTTCTCCTCGCGCAGCCGGTCCATCAGCTCCAGCATCGAACCGGCGGTGGCGATCTCGTCGTCGATGATGATGACGTCCTTGCCGGCGACGTCACCGACGATCCGGTCGATGACCACCTTGTCGTCGGCCATCCGCTGCTTCGAACCGGCGGCGACCGGCAGGTTCAGCAGCCGGGCGAACTGGGAGGCGACCTTGGCGTACCCGAAGTCCGGCGACACGACGACGGTGTTGCTGAGATCCTTGCTCTTGTAGTGATCGGCCAGCTCGTGCACCGCGGTCAGGTGGTCCACCGGCACCGAGAAGAAGCCGTGCACCTGCTCCGAGTGCAGCGCCATGGTGATCACTCGGGTGGCACCGGCCGCGGAGAGCATGTCGGCGACCAGCCGGCCGCCGATCGAGATCCGGGAGGCGTCCTTCTTGTCCGAGCGGGCGTAGGCGTAGTGCGGGATGACCGCGGTGATGTGGCTCGCCGACGCGCCCCGGGCGGCGTCCAGCATCAGCAGCAGCTCCACCAGGTTCTCCTGCACCGGCGGCACCAGCGGCTGGACGATGTAGACGTCCTTGCGCCGGCAGTTGGCCTGCAGCTGCACCTGGAGGCAGTCGTTGGAGAAACGGGTGATGTCCGCCGGGGAGAGTTCGACACCGAGGATGTCGCACATCTCCTTGGCGAATTCGGGGGAACCAGAGCCGGAGAAAACGGTGATGTCGTCGGTCACGGGGGCCACCCTAGCCGTTCACCTGCCGTTCAATCGACCTCACCGGTGGTGCCGAGCAGCTCGCGGATCTCGCCGGTCAGCTCGGCGAAGACCGGGCTGGCCATGGTCTCGGCGTACCGGCGGTGATCGGGCAGGGGTACGCCGAAGGTCTCGACGATCCGTCCGGGTCGCGGGCTCATCACCACCACCCGGTTGGCGAGGTAGACGGCCTCGGGCACCGAGTGGGTGACCATCAGCACCGTCACCCCGGTCTCCTCCCACAACCGCTGGAGTTCGACGTTCATCTTCTCCCGGGTGAGCGCGTCCAGGGCGCCGAAAGGTTCGTCCATCAGCAGCACCTCGGGGCGGTGCAGCAGGGCCCGGCACAGACTGACCCGTTGCTGCATGCCACCGGACAGCTCGTGCGGGTACGCCTGTTCGAAGCCGCGCAGCCCGGTCAGCTCGATCAGTTCGGCGGCGCGTTGCTTCGCCTCCGCCTTCGGCATGCCGCGCATCTCGGCCTGCAGCAGGATGTTCCCCTCGGCGGTCCGCCACTCGGCCAGCGCGGCCCGCTGGAAGACGTAGCCGACATCGGTCCGCGGTTTCGTCACCGCCGTGCCGTTCAGACTGACCGCCCCGCGACTGGGTCGGATCAGGCCGGCGACGACCTTGAGCAGTGTCGACTTGCCGCAGCCCGAGGGCCCGACCAGGCTGATGAACTCCCCGCGCTGCACCGTCAGATCGATCTCGGTGAGCGCCAGGGTCTCGGTCTTCTTGCTGCGGAACAGCACGCCGATGTCGTCGATCTCGACGGTCGGGCCCGCGGTCGGTGCCGGGCCGGGGCGTACCGATTCGGTCTGCATCTCCACGCTCTCCACGCTCACGTTCAGCTCCCCGCCGGCTGGGCCGACCTGTCGAAGTAGGTGTCCACCGGCTTGGCGGATTCGATCAGCTTGGCCTCGGACAGCACCTGGATGGTTGCCTGCCAGTCGCTGTCGGCATTGGTACCGGGCGCCTTCCCCCTGGTGGCCGAGGTCTCCAGCAGTTTGGTGGTCTCCTGCCACTGGTCCAGCAGCACCGGCTCCGGCGGCATCTGCGGATCCTTGCCGACCATCGACTTGACCGCATCCTGGGGTTTGGCCTGCGCGGCGGCGAAGGCCTCACTGGTGGCCGCGACCATCTTCTTCGCCAGCTCCGGCTTCTCCTTGGCGAGCGCGTTGTTCACCACCAGGCCGTTGGAATAGAAGCTCAGGCCCGCATCGGAGTAGCGGAAGTATTTGACCTCTTTGCCGGACTTGTTGGCGATCGTCGGCCCCTGGTCGTGGGCGAAGCCGATCAGCCCGTCCACCTGGCCCGACATCATCGCCGAGATCTTGCCGGCCGCGTCCAGGTTCTGCTGCTTCACATCGTTGGGCTGCAGACCGGAGCGCTGCAGGAAGATCGGGAAGGTGGTGGTCGGCGCGTCACCGGCGGAGACCGCGATGGTCTTCCCCTTCAGGTCCGCGACCGAGTTGATGTTCTTGTCGGCGAACACCTGCACCGCCGAGGGGGTCGTCTGCAGGAAGACGCCGACGCTCTTGATCGGCATCCCCTTGTCAATGTTCGCCAGCACGGCCGGGGTGTCCGCCCAGCCGAAGTCGACCTGCTTGCTGCCGACGGCCTGGGCGGTCTTTGTCGATCCCTGGCCGGCCTTCACGGTCAGGTTGATCCCGTGCTTGGCGAAGATGCCCTGGTCGAGCCCGTAGTAGAAGGGTGCGTGTTCACCGTAGGGGTACCAGTTGAGCATCAAGGTGACGTCCTGCGGGCCGGAGTCGGCCTGGGCGCCGGAACCGGCGCCGCTGCCGCAGGCGGTGGCGGCGAGGGTGAGCACGGTGGCCGCAAGGGTCGCGGCGATCTTCTTGAACTTCATTGTTCTGCCCTTTCGAGGTCAGGCCTGGACGGTGTTTGCGCCAGCTCCCCGGAAGGAGGAGTGCCAGCCGATGAGGAGTCGCTCCAGCAGCGCGATGGCGCCGAACAGGGCCACGCCGAGCAGCGACATGATGATCAGGGCGACGAAGAGGGTGGCGGTGTCGACGTTGCCGTTGGCCTGCAGGATCACGTATCCCAGCCCGGTGTTGGAGCCGACGAACTCCCCCACCACCGCGCCGGTGACCGCCAGCGTCGCGGCCACCTTGAGGCCGCTGAACAACTGTGGCAGCGAAGCCGGGAAGCGGATCTTGGCGAAGGTCTTCACCTTGGAGGCGCCCATCGTCGAGGCGAGTTCGAGCATCTCCGGATCCACCGCGCGCAACCCGGCGAGCCCGGAGATGACGATCGGGAAGAAGGCCATCAGCACCGCGACCACGACCTTGGGTGTCATCCCGAAGCCGAGCCAGACGATGAACAGCGGCGCGATGGCGATCTTCGGGATCACCTGGGCGAACAGCACCACCGGATAGAGGGTGCGCTCGACCGGTCGGGAATAGACCATCACGATGGCCACCAGCTCACCGATCACGAACGCGAGCAGGAAACCGAGCACGGTCTCGATCAGGGTGACCAGGGTGTGTTCACCGAAGTAGGGCACGTTCGCCGCGAACGCCGCCCAGGTGTCGGCGGGTGATGGCACCAGATAGCGCGGCAGCAGACCGGCGGCCGTGGTGGCCCACCAGAGCAGCAGCACCGCCGCCGCGAAGGCCAGCGGCGGCCAGTGTCGACCCCATTGGATCGCGGCCCGCGCCGGCCGGTGACCGACGGCGGTCTGGACCGAGGCTGTCGTCATTGACATTCCTTCCTGAGGATCCGGGTCGTCGCCGACCCGGGTTGGAAAGCGCTTCCCAACATAGGTGTCGGGGGTGCGCCGGTCAAGGGTGGTGGCCGAATCGAGACCTGTGGATTCAGGTGCGGGCCGGTTGCCCGGCGCCGGTCAGGTGCGGCAGGACCAGGTCGCGGTAGCGCCCGGTCATCTCGGTGAGCACCTCATCGGCCGGCCGCGCGTAGATCTCGGCATTGAAGATCTCCACCTCCACCGGCCCGGTGTAACCGGCGCCCGCGACCATCGCACTGAGTGCGCCGAAGTCGATCACACCGTCGCCCATCATGCCGCGGGAGAGCAGCGCGTCGGCCGCGATCGGCAGGTTGAAGTCGCAGACCTGGTACGCCGCCAGCCGGCCCTCGCGACCGGCGCGGGCGATCTGGTGACCCACCTCTGGATCCCACCAGACGTGGAAGGCGTCGACGACCACCGAGACCACCGAGGGATCGAACCCGTCGGCCAGATCGAGCGCCTGGCCGAGGGTGGACAGCACGGCGCGATCCCCGCAATACATGGGATGCAGCGGTTCGAGCACGAGTTGCACACCCCGCTCCGCGGCGTACGGGACGAGGTCGACCAACCGGTCCCGGACCCGCCGGCGGGCGGCGACCAGATCCCGGTCACCGGTGGGCAGTCCGCCGACCACCATGATCAGCTGATCGGTGCCGACGGCCACGCACTCGTCGATGGCGGTTCGGTTGTCGGCCAGGGCGGCCCGTTGCTCGGCTGGCCCGGCGGCGGTCAGGAAGCCACCGCGGCACAGGCTGGTGACCCGCAGCCCGGACTCGGCGACGAGTTCGGCGGCCCGCTCGAGGCCGACCTCCTGGATCCGGTTGCGCCACAACCCGATGTGGCCGAGACCCGCATCCCGGGTCGCCGCCAACGCCTCGGCCAGGCTCAACCGGGGCGTGGTGCCGGTGTTCAGCGCCAGTTCGAAACTCATCGCACTCCCCCGATCGACGACAGTGCGGCGAATCGCTCGGCGGCCAGGTCGGGGCGGCGCAGCAGCCCGGCCTCCCCGGCCAGCCGGAGCGTCTGGCCGAGGTGGACCAGCGACCGCGCCGACTGCATTCCCCCGACCATCTGGAAGCCCGGCTGGTCACCGTTCAGCCAGGCCAGGAAGGCGATCCCGGTCTTGTAGTGGAAGGTCGGCGCGGCGAAGATGTGCCGGCCCAGCTCCCGGGTCGAGTCGAGGATTTCCCTGCCCTGCTGGGGATCGCTGGCATCGTAGCGCTGGAGTGCGGCCGAGGCGGCGGGTGCGATCGCGGCGAAGATGCCGAGCAGTGCGTCGGAGTGCTGGTCACCGTCACCGTCGATCAGCTCGGGATAGTTGAAGTCGTCACCGGTGTAGAGGCGCACCCCGGCCGGCAGCGCGGCACGCAGTGCGACCTCGTGCCGGGCATCCAGCAGGGAGACCTTCACCCCGTCGACCTTGTCGGCGTGCTCCTCGATCAGGGACAGGAAATTCCGCGTCGCGGTGGGGGTGTCGGCCGACCCCCAGTAACCCGCCAGCGCCGGGTCGAACATGGTGCCCAGCCAGTGCAGGATCACCGGCTGGTCGGCGCGGCGCAGCAGCTCGGCATAGGTGTCGCGATAGTCGCTCCAGTCCCGGGCGGTGGCCGCCAGGGCGCGGGAGCACATCAGCACCACCTTGGCTCCGGCGGCCTCGACGACCTCGAGCTGCTCGGCGTAGGCGCGGCGCACCTGCGCCAGGTTCGCACCCGGGGTGAGCTGGTCGGTACCGGCACCGCAGGCGATCAGGTCGCGTACGCCAAGCCCTGCCAGGGCAGGATTCCCGCGCCCCAGCTCGGCCGCGGCGGCCGCACTGGAGCGCTCGATCAGCTCGGCGGTGGCGGCCCAGTCCAGGCCCATCCCGCGCTGCGCGGTGTCCATCGCATCGGCCACCCCCAGCCCCAGTCCCCAGATCCGCCGGCGCAGTTCCAAGGTGGTCCCCCAGTCCAGTACCGCGGGAGCGCCCGGGGTGTTGTCGGCGGTCATCACCGGCACCACGTGGGCAGCGGCGTACGCCTTGCGGGCGGTCAGCGGCTGCTGCGGGACCGGCCAGTCGGTCGGCTCGGGCAGCCGGTACGCCGACAGGGTTCCGTCGGGCTGCGGCAGTCGCACCGTCGACTCCAGCGTCGGCGCGCTCACAGCGAGAGCTCCGCGACGACCAGGGTGCGGCGCTCGCCGGAGGACTGCAGCCCCAGCTCGGCGAGCTGGACGCCGCGGGCGGCCGAGAGCAGATCGAAGCGGTGCGGCCGTCCGGCGATCACATCGCGCAGGAACTCCTCCCACTGCAGCCGGAACCCTTTGTCCAGGTCGCCGTTGGCGGGGACGTCGAGCCACTGGGCGCGGAAGGGTTCGGTGGCCGGCAGGTCGGGATTCCAGACCGGCTTGGGGGTGTGGGATCGCTGCTGAGCAACGCAATTGCGCAGCCCGGCGACCGCTGAGCCGTGCGTACCGTCGATCTGGAACTCGACCAGTTCGTCGCGGAAGACCCGGACGGTCCAGGAGGAGTTGATCTGCCCGATGACCGGATCGCCGTCGGGGGTCTCCAGATCGAAGATCGCATACGCCGCGTCGTCGGTGTCCACGGCATAGGGCTCGCCGCGTTCGTCCCAGCGCTGCGGGATGTGGGTGACCGCACGCGCGTTCACCGTGCGCACCTTGCCGATGATCCCTTCCAGGACATAGTTCCAGTGGCAGAACATGTCGGTGGTGATGCCACCACCCTCGGCCTTCTTGTAGTTCCAGGAGGGACGCTGCGCCTCCTGCTGCTCACCGGTGAAGATCCAGTAGCCGAACTCCCCGCGCAGCGAGAGGATCCGGCCGAAGAAGCCCTCGTCGACCAGCCGGCGCAGCTTCACCAGGCCGGGCAGGTAGAGCTTGTCGTGCACCACTCCGGCGGTCACCCCGGTGCGTTCCCGCAACCGCGCCAGCTCGACGGCCTCGGCCAGGGTCTCGGCGGTCGGCTTCTCCGTGTAGATGTGCTTTCCGGCCTCCATCGCCTTGGTCAGGGTCGGCACCCGCAGGTTGGTCATCGAGGCGTCGAAGACGATGTCCACATCGTCCAGCACCGAGTCCAGGTCGGTGGTCCACTCGTCGAGACCGTGCTTCTGGGCGAGTTCGGACAGCTTCTCCGGGTTGCGGCCGACGAGGATCGGTTCCACCTGGACCCGACCACCGTCGGGCAGCAGGATGCCGCCCTCGGCCCGGATCGGCAGGATCGAGCGCAGCAGGTGCTGACGCAGGCCCATCCGGCCGGTCACGCCGTTCATGGCGATGCGCAACTTCTTCGGAGCCTCGTGCTGTGGGTCGGTCATGGCGTCCTCCGTGGGCTGGGACCAGGTCGCCGGGACGAGGCGGATCGCCACGCCGGCACCGGCGCCGGAACTATGTTGGAAAGCGGTTTCCCGAGTAGGTTATGCTGCAGGTACCGGGTCGTCAAGGCCCACCCCAGCGAGGAGGCGTCATGGCGATGGTCACCCTGTCCGAGGTCGCTCGGCATGCCGGGGTGTCCCTGGCCACCGCCTCCCGGGTGCTCAACGGCTCCGCCCGCACCCCCGCCGCCGACATCGCCGACCGGGTCCGGGCCGCCGCGACCACGCTGGGTTATGTGCCGAACGCGCAGGCGCAGGCGCTGGCCCGCTCCAGCACCTCGCTGATCGGGTTGGTGGTGCACGACATCGCCGACGAATACTTCGCCAGCATCGCCAAGGGGGTGCAGCGGGTCGCCGCCGACCGGGACCGGCAGCTGCTGCTCGCGGTGGCCGGATCGATCCACTCCGCCGCGCCCGAGGTGGACCGCGCGGTGACCGCGTTCGCCGCGCACCGCACCGACGCGATCATCCTGGCCGGCTCCCGGACCGCGGCCACCGACGCCGTCCGATCCCGGCTGGAGGCGTACCAGGGACGCGGTGGCCGAGTGGTCACCGTCGGCCAGTCCTGGGTGCCGGGAGCGGCCGCGGTGCGGATCGCGAACCGGGAGGGGATGGCCGAGCTGGTCGCCGAGCTGGCGGCGGACGGGCAGCGGCGCTTCGCCTATCTCACCGGCCCGGACGCGGCACTGGCCACCGTCGACGACCGGTTGGCCGGTTATCTGGACGGCATCGTGGCCACCGGGGCGGAGAGCGTGGCGCTGATCCGGGGCGAGTTCAGCATGGCCGGTGGGCACGAATGCGGACAGCGGCTGCTGGAGCAGCTCACCAGCACCCGGCGCCGCCCGGTGACGGTGCTGGCCGGCAACGACGTGATGGCCCTGGGGGCCGCCTCGGCGTTCGCGGAGGCGGGCCTGCGGATCGGCCTGGACATCAAGGTCGCCGGCTTCGACGACATCGGCGTGCTCACCCATCTCTCCCCGGGCCTGACCACCTATCGGCTCCCGCTCGGCGAGATCGGCGGCCTGGCCGCGGAGCTGGCGATGGACCCCGAGCTGCCCGACCCGGCACCGGTCACCGGTGAGGTGATCCGGCGCGCCAGCGCCTGACCGCGATCCAGCGAATCTTGAGTGCATATCCCTAACCCTGTAGGGATGGCGAGATGCACCGAGGATTCGCTGGATCGCGCCGTGGGTGGCTATCCCTCGAACTTGTAACCGAGTCCGCGGACGGTGACCAGGTACCGGGGCTGGGCCGGATCGGGTTCGATCTTGGAGCGCAGCCGCTTCACGTGCACGTCCAGGGTCTTGGTGTCCCCGACGTAGTCGGCACCCCAGATCCGGTCGATCAACTGCCCGCGCGTCATCACCCGGCCGGCATTGCGCAGCAACATCTCGAGCAGCTCGAATTCCTTCAGCGCAAGGCGTACCGGCTCACCGTTCACCGAGACCGTGTGCCGTTCCACATCCATCCGGACACCGCCGCTCTCCACCACATCGGGGACCAGCTCGACATCCTGACCGCGGCGCAGCACCGCCCGGATCCGGGCCACCAGTTCGCGGTGCGAGAAGGGTTTGGTGACATAGTCGTCGGCGCCCAGTTCCAGTCCGACGACCTTGTCCACCTCGGCGTCCCGGGCGGTCACCATGATCACCGGGACGCTGCCGCGCAACCGCAGCTGGCGGCACACCTCCGTACCGGGCAGGCCGGGCATCATCAGGTCCAGCAGCACGATGTCGGCGCCGTTGCGGTCGTACTCCTCGAGCCCGAGCTGGCCGTTGGGCGCCTCGATGACATCGAACCCCTCCTTGCGCAGCATGTAGGCAAGTGCCTCGCGGTAGGACTCCTCGTCCTCCACCACCAGCACACGGGTCATCGCAGGACCTCCCCATTCTTCTGGCCGACCGGCCCGGTCTCGATCTCATTGGGCGCAACGTTGGAAAGTTCTACCAAATCGGCGTCACCGTCCCCGACCAGCTGCTGGTCGAGGTCGGCATGCGCCGGGATCCGGATGGTGAACGTCGAGCCCTGGCCGAGCTTGGACCAGACGCTCACCGTGCCACCGTGGGCCCCGGCGATGTGCTTGACGATCGACAGGCCCAACCCGGTACCGCCGTTGTCGCGGCTGCGGGCGTAATCGACCCGGTAGAAGCGCTCGAAGATCCGGGGCACGTCCTTGGCGGCGATCCCGATCCCCGAGTCGGAGACGGTGAGCTCGACGTAGTCGTCGTCGGCATCGCTGGTACGCCGGGCCGCGACGGCGACGCGGTGCCTGGGTTCGGAGTAGATCACCGCGTTCTCCACCAGATTCGACACCGCGGTGGTGAGCTGCTCGGTGTCGCCCATCACCTTGCATCCGCGGTCTCCCGCCACACTGAGGGTCACCCCGCGGGCACCGGCCCGCTCCTGGCTGCGGCGTACCGCGGTGGCCAGCACCCGGTCGATGTCGACCTCCTCGGCGGTGTGCAGCGGATCGTCGGCCTGCAACCGGGAGAGCTCGATGATCTGGGCCACCAGCTCGGACAGCCGCGCCGATTCACGGCCCATCCGGGAGGCGAACCCGCGGACCGCCTCGGGATCGTCGGCGGCGTCCTCGACCGCTTCGGAGAGCAGCGAGATCGCCCCGATCGGGGTCTTCAGCTCGTGACTGATGTTGGCCACGAAGTCGCGGCGGGTCTCCTCCACCCGACGGGCCGCGGTGCGGTCCTCGGCGAGCACCAGCACCAGATCGGCGATCGGGGCCACCCGGGCGGTGAGGTAGAGCGACGGGGCGCCGCGGCCGCGACGCAGCTCCAGTTCGGCGGTCCGGATCTGGCCGTCCCGGCGCACCTCGCGGATCAGATCGAGCACGATCGGTACCGCGATCCGGGTGCCGCGGACCAGCCCGAAGGTACGCGCCTGGCTGGTCGACTGCAGCACCTGGTCGTGCGGGCCGATGACGACGGCCGAGGAACGCAGCACACCGATCACCGCGGAGACCCCTTCGGGCACGACCGGCTCCGGCGTCGGCTCGGGCTGCACCGGCGCCTCCTCGGCGGCCCGGTCGCCGCGGCCGAAACGCGCGGCGATCAGCCAGCCGATGAGGACACCCAGGGTGACCCCGAGCAGGGTCCACCAGATCCACGTCACGCCTTGCATGGTAGGCCCGATTCGACGAGCCCGGCCCCACCCGGCGGGTCGATACCGGTCGGACCCGGCGCGTCTGGCATCTTGTTCTACAAGTGTTCACTCGGCGTTCATGCCCTTGGGGCCACGATGCTGTGGCATCCCGTAGGTTGGACGCCGAATGGGCCGCCGGCCCAGGACGCCCCGTCGGAGAACAGTGAGGTCATCTCGATGCGTGATTCCTACCGCGAACAGCTCGACACCGTGGTCAACGACCTGGTCGAGATGTCCCGGCTTGTGAGTTCGGCGGTGAAGCGGGCCACCCAGGCCCTGTTGACCGCCGACATCCAGCTCGCGGAACAGGTCATCTCCGACGACGCCAAGATCGACAGCGCCCACAACGACATCGAGCAGCGCTGCTTCTCCCTGCTCGCCCGGCAGGCCCCGGTGGCCGGCGAACTGCGCACCGTCGTCGCCGCGCTGCGGATGGTCGCGGAGATGGCCCGGATGGGTGACCTGTCCGCCCATGTGGCCAAGATCGCCCGGCTGCGTTACCCGGAGAAGGCGCTGCCGACCAACCTGGAGGGGAACTTCCGCCGGATGGCCGAGGTCGCCGACGAGATGGTGAACAAGGCCGGCAACACCCTGCACAGCCGCAATGTCGAGGTGGCCCACGAGCTCGCCGAGATCGACGAGGAGATGGACGACCTGCGCCGCAGCCAGTTCCGGATCCTGCTCAGCGACGACTGGACCCACGGTGTCGAGGCGGCCGTCGACGTCGCCCTGCTCGGCCGCTACTACGAGCGGATCGCCGACCACGCCGTCTCGATGGGCCGCCGGGTCGTCTACGTCGTCACCGGTGAGACCGCCGGCGACGACACCTGGACGACCGCCTGAGGCGTACGCCGATCCCCACGCTCATCGAGTGGGCCGCCATGCGCAGCACAGCGGAGCATGGCGGCCGTGTCGAGATGAGCATGAAGGGTCGGTACTACTTCTTACCCTGGTTCTTGACGGCCTCGATGGAGGCGGCGGCGGCCTCGGGGTCGAGGTAGCGGCCGCCGGGGGTGACCGGGCGGTACTGGTCGTCCAGCTCGTAGTACAGCGGGATGCCGGTCGGGATGTTCAGCCCGGCGATGTCGTCGTCGGAAATGCCGTCGAGGTGCTTGACCAGGGCACGCAGCGAGTTGCCGTGCGCGGCGACCAGCACTGTCTTGCCCGCCGCCAGATCGGGGATGATGTCGGACTCCCAGTAGGGCAGCATCCGCTCGACTACGTCCTTCAGGCATTCGGTACGCGGCCGCTCGGCCTCGGGGATGTCGGCGTACCGCAGGTCGTTGAACTGGCTGTACTCGTCGTCGATGTCGAGCGGTGGCGGCGGGGTGTCGAAGGAGCGGCGCCAGGTCATGAACTGCTCCTCGCCGAACTCTTCCAGCGTCTGCTTCTTGTTCTTGCCCTGCAGGGCACCGTAGTGCCGCTCGTTCAGCCGCCAGCTGCGGCGTACCGGGATCCAGTGCCGATCACAGCCGTCCAGGGCGAGGTTCGCGGTGCTGATCGCGCGGCGCAGCAGTGAGGTGTGCACCACATCGGGCAGCAGCCCCTCGGCCTGCAGCAGTTCGGCACCACGCTTCGCCTCCGCGACACCCTTCTCGTTCAGGCCGACATCGACCCAACCGGTGAAGAGATTCTTGGCGTTCCACTCGCTCTCGCCGTGACGGAGCAGGATCAACTTTGCGCTCATGTCCCCCGAGCCTAGTGGGCGCGGTGCGAGCGTGCAGACCCCCGATGGCAGAATCGCGGCATGGACACCACACGTACTGCCGTTGTCACCGGAGCCAGCAGCGGGATCGGAGCGGCCACCGCGCGCACGCTCGCCGAGCTCGGCTTCAAGGTCATCTGCGCGGCCCGTCGGACCGAGAAGGTGGCCGCGCTGGCCGAGGAGATCGGTGGGATCGCGGTCACCTGCGATGTCACCTCCGACGAGTCGGTGGCCGAACTGGCGAAGACGGTCGGCGACCGGGTGGATCTGCTGGTCAACAACGCCGGTGGCGCACTCGGTCTGGAACCGGTCGCCGAGGCGGATCTCGCGGCCTGGCAGGCGATGTACGACTCCAACGTGCTCGGTTCGGCGCGGGTCACCAAGGCGCTGCTGCCCGCGGTCGAGGCCGCCGGGGGGCAGATCGTGTTCATCACCTCGGTCGCCGCCGACGGCGGTTATGAGGGCGGCGCCGGCTACTGCGGGGTGAAGGCCGCCGAGCGCTCGATCGTGCAGTCGATGCGGCTGGAGTGCTTCGACAAGCCGGTGCGGATCGCCGAGGTGGTCCCCGGCATGGTGAAGACCGACTTCTCCCTGGTCCGCTTCGGTGGCGATGCGGAGAAGGCCGACAAGGTGTACGCCGGGGTGGTCGAGCCGCTGGTCGCCGAGGACATCGCCGAGTGCATCGGTTTCATCGCCGAGCGGCCCGGCCATGTGAACATCGATCGACTGGTGGTACGCCCCCGCTCCCAGCCCGCACAGCACAAGGTGCACCGGGTCTGACGGGCCCCGGTTGCGATCCGGTACGCCGGATCAGTCCTCGCGGAGGTGTTCGAAGGCCGCCAGGTTGTGGGTGGGCTCGCCCCGGGAGAGCCGCCACCGCCATTCCTTGCGGATCGATTCGGCGAAGCCGAGCTCCAGGATGGTGTTGAAGGAGTCGTCCGCGGTGTCGGCAACGGCGCCGAGCACCCGGTCGACCTCCTCGGAAGTCACTGCGTGGTAGGGAATCCGGCCGATCAGGTAGATGTCGCCGAGCCGGTCGATGCAGAACGAGACGACGTAGAGCCGCAGGTTGCGTTCCAGCAGCCAGCGATAGACCGCCTGATGGTTCTCATCCGGGTTGCGGACCACGAAGGCGCGCACCTCGAGCGCCTGCGCGCTGAACACCAGCGCGCACTCGGTCTGCAGCTTGCGGGTGCCGGGCAGGGTGACGCTCACCGAGTCGGCGGTCTCCCGGCTCTCCAACTCCAGTTCGGCCAGGCAGGCCATCACGACCTCGTGGGCCCGATCGCGTTGCGCCAGCTGCTGATTCGCATCCATGCCCCAACGGTACGCCACCGATACCGACGTGAGATTGGGCACATCCGCACCCGGTGAGCGGCGCACCGCACACCCCTTCGGTGCCATTTCTCCTGTGCTGGTTACGAATGCGGGAACCGATCAGCGCCTCGAACCCTGCGGAGCACCATCCCGAAAGGTACTACAATACGTAGTAGACGGGATCGGAGATCCGGTCCCGGAGGATGGATGAAGGAGCTGGACCGCCATGACCACCACCAGGACCGAGGAGGATCTCCTCGGCGCCCGCGACGTGCCCGCCGACGCCTACTGGGGAATCCACACCCTGCGCGCGATGGAGAACTTCCCGATCAGTGACCGGACCATCAACGACGCACCCGACTTCATCCGCGGCATGGTGCAGGTCAAGAAGGCCGCCGCACTGGCCAACGCGGAGCTGGGCGTCCTTCCGGTCGAGATCGCCGACGCGATCACCACCGCCTGCGACGAGATCCTCACCGAGGGGCGCTGTCTGGACCAGTTCCCCATCGACGTCTTCCAGGGTGGTGCTGGGACCAGCGTGAACATGAACACCAACGAGGTGATCGCGAATCTGGCGCTGGAGCAGCTGGGGCGACCCCGGGGGGACTACCGGACGATCAACCCCAATGACCATGTCAACCGCAGCCAGTCGACCAACGACGCCTACCCAAGTGGTTTCCGGCTCGGGGTGTACGCCGCCCTGCAGCGGCTCACCGCTGCCCTGGCGGAGCTCGCGGATTCCCTGCAGCAGAAGGGAACCGAGTTCGCCGGCGTGCTGAAGATGGGGCGCACCCAGCTGCAGGACGCGGTGCCGATGACGTTGGGTCAGGAGTTCGACGGCTGGGCCGCGACGATCCGCGAGGAGATCGTGCAGCTCGACCACACCGCCGAACTGCTGCTGGAGGTCAACCTCGGCGCGACCGCCATCGGCACCGGGGTGAACACCCCGGTCGGTTATGCGCATCTGGCGGTGCAGAAGCTCGCCGAGGTGAGTGGCTACCCCTGCGTACCCGCACCGAACCTGATCGAGGCGACCAGCGACTGCGGGGCGTACGTGATGGTGCATGCGGCGCTGAAGCGGGTGGCGGTGAAGCTCGGCAAGGTCTGCAACGACCTGCGCCTGTTGGCCTCCGGGCCACGCGCCGGGCTCAAGGAGATCAACCTGCCCGAACTGCAGGCCGGCTCCTCGATCATGCCCGCCAAGGTGAACCCGGTGATTCCAGAGGTGGTGAACCAGGTCTGCTTCAAGGTGATCGGCAACGACCTCACGATCACCCTGGCCGCCGACGCCGGGCAGCTGCAGCTGAATGTGATGGAGCCGGTGATCGGCCAGGCGATGTTCGAGTCGATCGGCCTGCTGGTCAACGCCTGCGACACCCTGCGCACCCGCTGCATCGCCGGAATCACCGCGAACGAGGAACGGTGCCGCGACTATGTCGAGAACTCGATCGGGCTCGTCACCTACCTCAACGACATCATCGGCCACCACAACGGTGACCTGGTCGGCAAGGAATGCGCCGAGACCGGCAGGACGGTCCGCGAAGTGGTGCTGGAACGCGGCCTGCTGACCGCCGAACAGCTGGACCGGATCTTCTCGGTGCAGAACCTGATGCATCCGCGCGATCTCTCCACCCTGGCAGAGATCCAGCACGACCCGCAGGCGACGAGGTAATCGATCATGATGCTCTGGATCCACCTGCTGATCGTCCTGCTGGCGATCTTCCTGGGGGCCCGCCTCGGCGGTATCGGCATCGGTTTCGCCGGCGGGCTGGGCGTGATCGCGCTCGGCCTGACCGGCGCCCAGGTGCGGACCTTCTACGTCGCCGACGGTGCGGTGAAGCTGGACATCCCGGTCGATGTGATGACCATCATCATGGCGGTGATCACCGCGATCGCCGCCATGCAGGTGGCCGGTGGTCTCGACTATCTGGTGCACCTGGCCGATGTGGTGCTGCGCAGGAACCCCAAGCACCTGATGTTCCTGGCACCGATCATCACCTATCTGATGACCTGGATGGCCGGTACCGGGCACACCGCCTTCTCCACCATGCCGGTGATCACCGAAGTGGCGAAGGAGAACAACATCCGACCCAGCCGGCCGCTGTCGATCGCCGTGGTCGCCAGCCAGATCGCCATCACCGCGTCCCCCATCTCGGCGGCCGTCGTCTGGCTCTCCGGCGCGCTCGGCACCCCGCACGCCGGCCAACCCGCCGTCGACTATCTGCAGATCCTGGCGATCACCTTCCTGTCGACCTTCCCGGCCTGCATGATCGTGGCCGGACTGATGCTCGCCTGGGATCGCTGGGTGAACAAGAAGTCCGCGCTGGAGTTCGACCCGGTCTATCAGCAGCGGGTCGCCGCGGGCCTGGTGCATCATCGCGACAACCACGACTACCGGGCGCCCAGGGGTGCCAAGGCATCGGTGCTCATCTTCGTCATCGGCCTGGTGCTGGTGATGGTCTATTCGGCGGCCATCAGCGACAAGCTGCAATGGATCGCGAATCCGCCGATGCCACGCGACGCAGCGATCATCGCGATCATGCTCTCGATCGCCGCAATCATCGTGATGGTTGCGAAAGTGCGGCCCGCCGACATCCTCAACGCACCCACCTTCAAGTCCGGGATGAGCGCCTCGGTCTGTGTGCTGGGGGTGGCCTGGCTGGGCACGACCTTCGTGAACGCCCACATCGATACGATCAAGTCCGCCGCCGGTGGTCTCCTGCAGGACCACTCCTGGCTGCTCGCGGTGGTGCTGTTCTTCGCCGCCTCGCTGCTCTATTCCCAGGCCGCGACCGCCAAGGCGCTGATGCCCGCGGCGATCGCCCTCGGGGTGAGCAATGTCGGCATCGTGGCCAGCTTCGCGGCGGTCTCCGCACTGTTCGTGCTGCCGACCTACCCGACGCTGATCGCCGCGGTGGAGATGGACGACACCGGTTCCACCCGGGTCGGACGGGCGGTGTTCAACCACCCCTTCCTGGTGCCCGGGGTGCTGACCATCGGGATCGCCGTCGGGCTCGGCTACCTCTTCGGTGGGCTGATCCTCTGACATAGGCTGCCGATCATGACCGACAGCTATGACGTGATCGTGATCGGCGCCGGTCCGGCCGGTGAGAATGCCGCGGACCATGCGATCCGGGGCAGCGACCGGACGGCGGTCCTCATCGAGCAGGAGCTGGTCGGCGGGGAATGCTCCTACTACGCATGCATGCCGAGCAAGGCGCTGCTCCGTCCGCTCGAGGTGGCCGCCACCGCCAATCAGCTGCAGGGCATCGGCAAACCGGTGGAACTCGATCCGGCCCGGCTGCTGGCCCGCCGCGACGCCTGGGTGTCGAACTATCAGGACGCGGGCCAGGTCGACTGGGCGCGCGGCGTCGGCGTGGACGTCGCCCGGGGCCGCGGCCGGGTCGTCGGCGAGCGGGAGGTCGAGGTGGTCGACTCCGCGGGCGGGGTGCGCCGCCTGACCGCGCGCCAGGCGGTGGTGATCGCCACCGGCAGCACGCCGACCATCCCGGCACCGTACGCCGACATCGCGCCCTGGTCCTCCCGGGATGCGACCGGCGTGGTCGAGGTGCCGCAGCGGATCGCGATCGTCGGTGGCGGCGTGGTCGCCTGCGAAGCGGCGTACTGGCTGCGCGCCCTGGGTGCCGAGGTGACCATGCTGGTTCGCGGTGAACGACTGCTGGCGCAGGCCGAACCGTTCGCCGGTGAGGCGGTGCTCGCTGGATTGCAGGCGGCCGGCGTCGACGTCCGCCTGGGCGCCGACGTCGATTCGGTACGCCGCGACCGGGTCGACGACGAGCCGGAGCTGGGTCGCCCGCACGGTGGACCGGTGCGGCTCGCCCTGTCCGGTGTGGAGCTGGAGGTCGACGAGGTGCTGGTGGCCACCGGCCGCAAGCCGGCCACCGACGGCCTCGGGCTGGAGGCGTACCCGGACGCGGAGTGGCTGTTCTCGGTCGGTGATGCGTCCGGCGAGGCGCCGCTGACGCACTGGGGCAAGTATCGGGCGCGGCAGCTCGGCGCCCGACTGGCCGCCCGCGCCGAGGGGCGTCCCGAACCGGAGCAACGCACCGATGCGCCGGTACCGCAGGTGGTGTTCACCGATCCGCAGGTCGCCTGGGTGGGTCGGACGAAGGCCGCCGCCGAGGCCGACGGGATCGAGGTGACCACCAGGGATGCGGCCTACACCTCGGCCGCCGGCGCGGCGCTGCTCCGCGACGACGCCGACGGTCACGCGCGACTCGTCGCCGACGCCGCCACCGGCCGACTGCTGGGCGCCACCTTCGTCGGCCCCGAGGTCGCCGAACTGCTGCACTCGGCGACCGTCGCGGTCGTCGGCGGACTCACCCTCACCCAGCTCGAGGACGCGGTCCCGAGCTATCCGACCGCCAGCGAGGTCTGGTTGCGCCTGTTGGACCAGTGACCGAACGCTCTCCGCTGCGCATGGTGGCCTATTCGATGAACGTCAGCGCAGCGCGGACTTCTGCTGCCACTGATCCCAGCTGAGATCCCACTCGCTCCAGCCGTTGCCGAACTCCGTCGGCCGGTCGGATCCGGTGAACACGACCGGGTCGCCGATCTGCGCGTTCTCGAACAGCGCGTACATCTGCTCGGTGGACATCCCCACGCAGCCGTGCGATGCGTTCACCTTGCCGAACTTGCCCTCGTTCCACGGCGCGGAGTGGATGAACTCCCCCGATGAGGTGACCCGGAGTGCGTACGCGACCTTGAGTGAGTAGCCCTCCGCGGAGTCGCGGGCGATGCCGGTGGTCTCGGACTCCATCTGGATGTTCTCGGCCTTCTCCATCACCACCTTGGTGCCGGAGCGGGTGGTGAAGCCCTCCTTGCCGGCCGACATCGGGTAGGTCTTCGGCGCCTGGTCGCCGGTCTGCCAGGAGACGGTCTTGCCGGAGATGTCGACGCGGCCGATCTGCTTGCGACCGATCTTCAGCTTCAGCTTCCGGCTCTCCTGGCCGTAGCGGCCCTCCCCGGCGTTGACCCCGTTGAGATTGGCATCGAGGGAGATCTCGGTGCCGGGCTGCCAGTAGTCCTTGGGCCGGAAGTGCACGGTCTTGTCATCGATCCAGCCCCACGACCCCTCCTGGGCGGGAACCGAAGTGACATGGAGATTGCGCTCGAACTCGGCCTTGTTCGTCACCGGCTGGTCGAACTGGAGCACCACCGGCTGGGCGACCCCGAAGGGTCCACCCTGCACCGGGGTGAGGGTCGGGAAGACCTCGTTGGCCCGCGACACCGCGGCGGTGGTGAAGGTGGCCTTCTCGGTCCTGGTGCTGCCGTCGGCGCCGGTGCCCTTCGCGGTCACGGTGTAACTGGCCGAGGGATCGAGCCGGCTGTCGGCGGTCCAGGCCCCCTGGTCGTTGACCGCGCCGCCGATCTTCGGGTTGGTGCTCTTTCCGGAAGCGGTGGTGCTGACCTGCACCTGGTCGACCTTGCCGAACTTCGGGGTGACGGTGATCAGGGTGTCCACCGGTACGCCCTTGGCACCGTTGGCGACGTTGAGATCCAACGCGAAGGGGCCGCTCTCCGGGGTGGGTACCGCGGTCGGGGTCTGGCTGCTCGGCGCGGCCGTCGCGGGTGCCGCGCTCACCGCCGGCGCGTTGCCCGCGGCGGACGGCGTACTCCCCGCGGTGGCGGTGCTCGCACCCCCGCTGCAGCCGACGAGCAGCAGGCAGCTGCCGATCACTCCGACCAGTCCGACACCACGCATTGAATCCCCCGATCCGTCCGCGGCCGATCCTGCCACGCGCCGATGGCAATCCGCGCGGCCGGCCGGCGGGCGAGCTGCGGATCGTGACCTGATCGTTGGGGAAGCCCAACCAGCGTGCTCAGCCGAGGTCCGCGGCGATCCGTTCGGCACTCTCCTGGGCCAGCCCGCGGACCCGGCCGCGCAGATCGGCCACCGAGCAGCGGGCCGTGGGCGCGGAGACCGAGAGCGCGGCCGGTGCGAGGTGGGCGGGCCGGGGAATCCGCACCGCGACCGAGCGGACACCGATCTCGAGCTCCTCATCGGCGACGTCCCAGCCACGCTCGGCAACCGTCGCCACTTGCTCGATGATCCAGTCCACCTCGGTCGGGGTGCGGTTGGTGTGCCGCGGCCGGGGGCCCTGCCGCACCAGCTCGGCCACCTGCTCCGATGGCAACCCGCTGAGCACGGTGCGCCCCATCGCGGTGCAGTAGCAGGGCAGCTCGTTGCCCAGCGTCAACCGGATCGACAACCCGGTCTCGGCATTCGCCACCCCGACGAAACAGGCGGTCGCCCCCGACAGCACGGTCACCGCACAGGACTCCCCCGTCTCATCACGCAACGCCCGCAGCGGCTGCTCGGACGCCGCGGCCAACGGATCCGACCCCAGGTAGTTCCAGGCCAGCGTGAGGATCTTGGGGCGCAACCGGAAACTGTCCCCGGGCATCCGGGCCAGATAGCCGAGCTGCTCGAGGGTGAGCAGGTAGCGGCGGACCACGGCCCGGTCGAACCCGGTCGCCTCGGCCGCCTGGCGCAGATTGAGGGTCGGCCGGTCCGGGCCGAACACCGCGAGCACCTCGAAGGCCCGCTGCACCGATCGCACCTGATCCCGTTCGGTGGCCATTGTGAACTCCTCCATTGACGTGCTGGCATCGGCATGCCTACGCTCGTGCGCACACCGCATCTATTATGCGCATAGCGCACGGAGGATGTCATGCGAATCGCCTGCACCGTGATCACCGCAACAGCCCTGCTGCTCGTCGCCGGCTGCTCGGACCGGCCCGCCGAACCGGCACCCGGCGCCGCGGCCAGCACCCCCGGCGGGTTGCCCGCCGATCTGAAGGCGAGAGGGATCGTCGCCGGGGCGGAGCTCACCGTGCCCCCGATGACCTTCTTCGAACCGGACGGCAGGACCCCGACCGGCGTCAACTACGAACTGGCACAGGCGATGGCGGAATCGCTGGGAACGAAGATCACCTTCCAGCAGTACGCCTTCGAGGGCCTGCAGCCAGCGCTCAAGGGCGGCAAGATCGACATCATCTTCGACGTGCTCAACGACACCAGGCAGCGCCAGCAGCAGTTGGACTTCGTCGACTATGTGAAGTCGGGCAACACCCTGTTGCTGCCGGCCGAGAATCCCAAGCAGATCAGGGATCTTGCCGGGTTGTGCGGAGCGACGATGTCCACCGTGCGCGGCTCGGTGCAGATCGCGATGGTGGAGAAGGCGTCGACCGACTGCACCGCAGGCGGCAAGCAGGCGATCACCATCAACCAGCTCCCGAGCGCGGCCGACGCTCGACTGCAGGTGCAGAACGGTCGCGCGGATGCCTTCATCGGCAACACCCCGGTGCTGCTCTATGTCGCCAAGACCGCCGGGGAGGGCAAGGTGTTCAGCACCGCGGTGCTGGAGGGCACCGGTTCGTACTACGGAATCGGCGTACCCAAGGACAAACCGGAGGTGCGCGACGCGCTGGTCCGGTCCTTGCAGCAGACGATGGATGACGGCACCTATCAGAAGGTGTTGGCGAAATACGGGCTGGAGCAGATCGCCCTCGACAAGCCGCTGGTCAATGCGGCGACCAGCTGAGATGGCCGAGCAGATCGACGCGCCGGCAGCGGAGGCCTGGCCGCCCCGCGTCCCCGACCGGCTCGTCGAACCGCGGCACCCCGGGCGCTGGGTCGGTGGCGTGCTGCTGGTCGCGGTCGTGCTCGCGCTGGTGTGGTCGGTGGCCACCAATCCCAAGCTGCACTGGCAATCGGTCGGTGAGTTCCTGTTCAGCCCGACGATCCTCGGCGGCCTGGTCACGACCGTCGTGCTCGCCTGCCTGTCGATGCTGATCGGCATCGGCATCGGTCTGCTGATGGCTCTGTTGCGCAGCTCGGCCAACCCGGTCGCCAGGGTTTTCGCCGGTGGTTACATCTGGCTGGTCCGGGGTACGCCGCTGCTGGTCCAGGTGCTCGTCTGGGGCAACCTGGCGCTGTTCACCGAACGCATCTTCATCGGCATTCCGGGCACGGATCTCTATCTGCTCGACTATTCCACCAACAACCTGATCACCCCGTTCGTCGCCTCGGTGCTCGCCCTGTCCATCAACGAGGGGGCCTACATGGCGGAGGTGTTCCGTGGTGGTCTGCTGGCCATCGACCGGGGTCAGCATGAGGCGGTCGCCGCCCTCGGACTGTCCCGACTGCAGGGTCTGCGCAAGGTGATCCTGCCGCAGGTCGTCCGGGTGATCACCCCGCCGACGGGGAACCAGTTCATCAACATGCTCAAGATGACCTCGCTGGTCTCGGTGATCGCGGGTGGGGATCTGCTCACCCAGGCGCAGAACATCTCCGCCGGCAACCTGCGCACCTTCGAGCTGCTGATCGTCGCGAGCATCTGGTACCTGGCCGTGACCAGCATCGCCACCATCGGTCAATATCTGTTGGAGCGGCGGATGGATCACAGCACCCGGCGTCCGCGCACCGTCGCGGTGGCGAACGAACCGGCGGGTGAGCCCGCATGAGGCCCCCGGTGGTTGTTGATCAGGTTCACAAGAGCTACGGCTCCTTGAAGGTGCTGAAAGGCGTCTCGCTGACGGTGGAGCAGGGTGAGGTCGCGTGCCTGATCGGGCCATCGGGTTCGGGCAAGAGCACCCTGCTGCGCTGCCTGAATCTGTTGGAGGACATCGATTCCGGCGCGGTCTGGGTCAACGGTGAGCTGCTCGGGCGGCGGGTCGGCGGCGACCGGCAGCACCGTCTCGACGACGGCCGGATCCGGCAGCAGCGCCAGGGCATCGGAATGGTGTTCCAACACTTCAACCTGTTCCCCCATCTGACCGCGCTGGAGAATGTCACGCTCGCCCCGACACTGCGGCGCGGGGCGGATCGCGCCGAGGTGCGCCGTCGCGCGGAGGACCTGTTGGCGGCCGTCGGGCTGGCCGACAAGCGGTTGCATCATCCGGCACAGCTGTCCGGCGGACAACAGCAGCGAGTGGCGATCGCCCGGGCACTGGCGCTCGAACCGGCGGTGCTGCTGTTCGACGAGCCGACCTCGGCCCTCGATCCGGAGGTGGTCGGCGAGGTGCTCGCCGTGATGAGCGACCTGGCCGGGCAGGGCATGACGATGATCGTGGTCACCCACGAGCTCACCTTCGCCCGCGAGGCCGCCGACACGATCCATTTCATGGACGGTGGCACGATCATCGAGTCGGGTCCGCCGGAGACGGTGCTCGACCGCCCCGAACAGGCCAGGACCATCGAGTTCCTGCGCCGCTTCACCCGATGACCTTCAACCCCAGGAGCGCGACGTGACGACCCAGTTGGTGCTGCTCGGCACCGCCGGCGGACCCACCCCGAAGAAGGACCGCTCGGCACCGGCGCAGGCGATCGTCGTGGACGGCCGGGTGATCGTCGTGGACTGCGGGAACGGCATCACCAGGCGCCTGGTCCAGGCCGGGATTCCGTTCACCAGCATCGATTCGGTGCTGATCACCCACCACCACTCCGACCACAACGCCGACCTGGGGAACCTGTTCCTGCTGGGTTGGGCCGGGGGCCTGTCCGACCCTGTCCAGGTGCTCGGGCCGCCGCCACTGGGCGAGCATCTCGAACACTTCTTCGCCATGCAGCGCTTCGACATCGAGACCCGCATCCTGGACGAGGGCCGGCCCGATGTGCGGGCGCTGCCGCAGGTCACCGAGGTGACCGAACCCGGCGTACTGGTGGATCGGCCCGGGTTGCGGATCAGCTGCGCCCGGGTGAACCATCCGCCGATCGCACACGCCCTGGCGTACCGGATCGACACCACGGATCGGTCGATCGTGATCTCCGGTGACACCACCCCGTGTGACGAACTGGTCGAACTGGCCCGCGGTGCGGATCTGTTGGTGCATGAGGTCATCCACACCGAGAGCCTTGAGGCGACCCTGGCCCGCAGCAACGGCACCCGGTTGCTGGAGCATCTGGTGAACAGTCACACCCGCGTCCAGGACGTCGGCAAGCTGGCCGAGCAGGCCGGGGTCGGGACCCTGGTGCTGTCCCATCTGGTGCCCAGCGACGACTCGGTGCCCGAGAACGTCTGGGTCGAAGCCGCCCGGGAAGGGTTCAGCGGCGAGGTCGTGCTGGGCCGCGACCTGATGGTTCTCTAGCGACCCGGGGTGGTCTGGATCTGCAACCGGGCCAGCACCCCGAGGTGGTCGGAATACTGGGCGGTGCGCAGCTCACCGGACAGGGTGCGGATCGGGCCGGCGTGCAGCACGTAATCGATCCGGCGATCGGGAGCGTTCGTGGGATAGGTGTAGGCGTCGTCGCGGCCCAGCTCGCGGAAGGTGTCGGCGAAACGGGTCCGCAGCAGCTCCATCTCGGGGGTGTCCGGGATGGCGTTCAGATCACCGGTCAGCACCGTGGGGCGTGCCGGATCGTCAAGCCTGGAAAGGATCTCGCGGACCTGGGAGATCCGCTGCTCGGAGCGCTGGTGGTCCAGGTGGGTGTTCCAGACCTGGACGAACGCACCCCGCACGTTGATCGTCGCGGTCAGCAATCCGCGCTGCTCGGTCGGCCGGGTCGGGTAGGGGATGCTGGTCAGCGGGACGTTCTCGCTCGCCACGATCGGGTACCGGCTGAGGATCGCGGTGCCGTACTGCCGGCGTTCGGTGCGACCCTCCGGCGGCGCTTCGTCGAGGTTCGCGCCGTAGGCGAGCTGGTAACCGAGCAACCGGGCGAGCTCGGCGCCCTGGTCGGCCCAGTCGCTGCGTTCACCCCAGTAGCGGTCGACCTCCTGCAACCCGACCACGTCGGCACCGCTGGCCCGGATCTCCTCGGCGATCCGGGCGAGGTCGAGCCGGCCGTCCTCACCGACACCGTGCTTGATGTTGTAGCTCAGCACGGTGAGCTGGAAATCCTTGCGTGGTGCGGCATCCACGGCGGTGCTGAATCCGCCGAGACCGAGCAGCAGGGCGAGGGACAGGACGAGGGTGGTGACCAGTCGCATGGCGGTGACGTTACCGCTACGCCACCGCGGGATGGCGAGCGGTCACCGACGGTCACCCAGAATTCACCCGGGCGTACCAGCGACGGAGACCGCCGATCAGGAGTCCTTGTGGCGGATTCCCGGTACCCGCTTGCGGAACTCGGCGTTGAACAGATCCTGCACGGCCTTGGCGTCGATCACGCCGTCCAGCCCCTTGAGCCTACCGGCGATCAGTTGCTGGCAGACCGCCAGCCAGGCCTGCCCCATCGCGAAGGTGAACGTGGAGGCGACCCCGGCGCTGATCGCTCCCCCGGCGACGGTGCCGGCACCCGGGATCAGCTTGAGCAGGTTCGTGAAGGCGGCGCGCCCGCCGACGGTGGCCGCCGAGGTGGAGGCGACCGCCAGCATCGCCGCGCGTTCGAACTTGAGCTGATAGATCTGCGCGATCCGCGCCATCATGCCGAGCTGGATCGGGACCAGCATGGCGGCATCCGAGAACGGGATCGGGCTCGCGGCCGCGGCGGCCGAACCGGCCGCCGCCGTCGTTATCGCTTTCCGCGCCTCCCGGGCCTTGGCACCGAGATCCACCTGTTGCGACGCGGCGAGGGCTGAGTGGACGGCCTCGGGCGCGACCTGAAAGGTCGCCTGCATCAGGTCGATCAAGCCGTGGACCGACTGACCAGTGAACTGGTCCCTCACCGCGTTGGTCATGAACGGACGGCCACCGACGATCGGCAGTTGGAGGCTCTCCACGTAGCGGGCGAGCTGGACGGCATCGGGGTGATAGTTCGGCACACCGTTGTCGAGCTGGGCCGGCACCTGGGTGAAGACCACGATCACCGGCAGGCCGAGCTTGTCGATGCGGCGGATGAACTCGGCCTCGGCCTCCTCGAAGCGGCGGTCCATCCCGCGCACGCAGTACCAGGCCACATGCACCTGCTCGGTGATCGGCTTGCGGCGCTGCTGGGTGACCAGGGCGTCCAGGTCCTTCAGCAGCACTTTGTCATCGCGACCGACCTCGAGGCCCTGGGTGTCGACGATGCCGAGCTGGCCGCGATGACCCAGATAGAGGTGCGACCCCTTGGTGACCGGCTCACCGATGCCGGTCGGGGCGACGTTCTCGCCGAAAACCGCGTTCAACAAGGTGGATTTGCCCACCCCGGTCTTGCCGAAGATCGCCAGATTGAACCGGCCCATCACCTCGGCCTGCCGGTCGAACTCCGCTCGAAAGGAGTCGGTGAACCATTGCGCCATGGGCCTAGGGTACGCAGCCGTGCGGAACGCATGGTTGAATCCCCACCATGTCCTTCCAGGTCCTCGTGCTCTGCACCGGCAACATCTGCCGCTCCCCCGCCGGCGAACTCCTGCTCCAGCACGGTTTGGGCGACTCGGTGACGGTCCGCAGCGCGGGTACGCACGCCCTGGTGGGCAACCCGATCGAACCCCAGATGGCCGCACTGCTCCCCGCCGACATCGACACCGACGGCTTCGCGGCGCGCCAGCTGGGCGTACGGATGCTGCGGGACGCGGACCTGATCCTGCCGATGACCAGGTCGCATCGCGAGGTGGCCCTGCAGGAGTATCCCGCGGCGCTGAAGCGTGCCTTCACCTTCGTCGAGTTCGCCCGACTGCTGCGACTGCCCGAACTGACCGCGACCGCGGCCTCACCCGCCGAGTTCCTGGCCGAGGCAGTGCCGATGGCCGCCGCGCTCCGCGCCGGGGTGCGCGGCACCGATCCCCGTGCCGACGACGTGAGCGACCCCTACCGCCGAGGCGATGAGGCCTTCCGCACCGCGTACGCCGACATCCACCGGGCGACGAGGGCGATCGCCGATGCCGCCGGCGTCAGCCGACCCGCTTGACCAGTTCGTCGCGCCAGACCCGCGACCCCGTCCCGTTCGGCAGCACGCCGTCGCGGTCAAGCAACTCGGCCAGCGGTTCCGGTGCCTGGATGAACGCATCGAACACATCCACCGTCGGCGCCCTGTTCCGACTCGCCCAGTCGGTGACCGCACGCACCCGGTTGCGCTGCGCCTGCTGAGTGGCGCCGCGCTCCGGGTTCTGCAGCATCACCAGCCCCGTGGCGGACGGCGGGATCCTGTTCCACAACCGGTCGAGATCGGCCGAGATCGAACCCTCCGACTCCTGGTGCCCGAAGTTGAGGATCACCAGATCGGTGCCGGCCGGCACCAACTGGTCGAATCGGTTCGTCGCATCCCGCAGGGTCAATCCCGATTCGCTGACATTCCGCAGCACCGTGGAACTTCCCGAGTTGCCCAGGTTGCGGGTGCTGGTGCGACCGTTCTCGATGGCGCGCAGTTCGATCCGCCGGTTCGCGGCGAGACTGTCCGCCCACTGGGCGACCCACTTGTCCTCACCGGCCCCGGACGCGTCGCCCAGCACCACGATGTCGAGCTGGTCCTCGCTGCGGACGAGGTCGCGGATCGCCTCGAGTGATCGCTGCCGCGGGGTCGCGCTCGCGGCCGGGGTGGTTCTGGGTGTTGCCGCCGACGAAACCGTGGGCACCGGCGACCCGGCCGCCGGCGCCGCCGGTGAGCCGGGACCGTTCATCGGGACGGCGTTCACACTCGGCGGCCGCGCATGGCGGAATGCCAGCACCACCAGGACCATGGTGATCACGGCCAGCACCACCAGGCCCAGCACGGGCCACCGCTTCAGCTGCATCTCACCCGCCCGATCCCGTGCGGTGCGTTCACTCGCGCGCCTGGCGCGGGGTCAGCACGAGGTCGTCCGGACGCTCCCCCGAGGGCGCCGCCCGCCGGCCCGTCGCAGCGCTGCTCGACCGCTGCCGACCGGGCTCGGAGCCGTAGGCGTAGTAGCCATAGGCATCCCCACGTTCCTTGCGGCGCACCATGTTGAGCACCACGCCCTGCACCTTGACATCCACCGTTTCCAATGCAGCAAGGGATTCCGCGAGCTGCGGTTTCTTGACCCGCTCGATCCCGGTCACCAGCAGCGCGCCACCGACGAGCTTGCCCAGCACCAGGCCGTCGGAGACCGGCAGCAGCGGCGGCGAGTCGATCAACACCACATCGTATTCGGCCAGTGCCTCATCGAGCAGCGCACGCATCTGTGCGGAGTCGAGCAGCTCGGTGGGGTTGGGCGGCACCACACCAGAGGTCAGGACATAGAGATCCGGGTGCCCCGAGAACGGCTGCACCAGGTCCGACAGGGTCGCCTGACCGGCCAGAATCGTGGAGAGCCCGGCGGTCCCGACCAGCCCGAAATTGTCGGCCACCGTGGGCCGTCGCATGTCCGCATCGATCAGCAGGGTTCGGTTTCCGGCGTCCGCCATCGCCAACGCCAGGTTCGCCACGGTGACCGACTTTCCCTCACCCGGCACCGAGGAGGTGACCACCAGTGCGGTACGCCCCTGCGGTGCGGCCACGAACTGCACGTTGGTCCGCAGCCGGCGATAGGCCTCGAACCGCTGATCGGTGTGCGCCCCGAGCTCGAGCGGATGCTCCGGCGTACCGGCCACATAGGGAATCGAGCCCACCTGGGAGGCGGTGGTCACCGCCGCGACATCGGCCTCGTTGCGGACCCGGGTGTCGAGACGTTCACGCACCAGCGCGGCGGCGAACCCGAGCGCCAGGCCGAGCAGCAGCCCGAGCGCGAGATTCTGTGCCACCTTGGGAGAACTCGGGCTCGGCGGGGGCAGCGCCGGGGAGATGGTGGTGGCCTTCACGGTGTCCTGGCCGTCGCGCTTGGGCGACAGCTCACGGACGGTTTCGGCGACCTGGTCACCGATCGCGTTGGCGATCCGCGCGGCGCTCGCCGCGTCCGGATCGGTGACCGTCACCTCGACGATCACCGTCTTCTGCGGAACGGTCGTGGTCACCCGTCGGGCGAGTTCGGCCGGGGTGCTGTTCAGCTGCAGCCGTTGGATCACCGGGTCCAGCACCAGCGGTGAGGCGGCCACCTCCGCATAGGACTGGACCTGCTTCTCGGCATAGGTGCTGCCCTGGGCGAGGTCGCTGGCGCTGGCGGCTCCCTGGACCGCGAAGAGTATGGAGGTTCTGGCCTGGTACTGGGGTTGCATCAACAGGGTGGCAAGCGCCGCGAGCGATACTCCGCAGAGCGCGATCGCCGCGATCATCAATGATCTGCGGCGCGCCAGCCCCAGATAGTCACGCAGTTCCATAACGTCCTTCCGGCCGGTCGGCGGCAGCGTGGCCGCCGCGAGTTGGGGGTGTTCCTGCTCAGCCCTCGAGGGTGGCCGTCTGTCAATCAGACCTCGAGGGTGGTCGTGCCAGCCTATTTCATCGCATGCTAAGTTCTGCACGTCCACCCCCTGGATCGAAGGACCGGCATGAGCCCCCGCATTCCGGCCGCGTCGCCCCCACGACCGCGCCATCTTCAGTTGGCACTGGGCGACGCCCTCGCCTGGGGCGTGGCGACCCTGGTCGTCCTGGGTGGCCGATACGACTTCGAGTTGAAGCGGGTGCTCTGGGCGGAGGTGTTCGCCTATCTCGCCGCCGCGATCCTGCTGCATCTCGTCCTCGGCTGGTTCTTCCGGCTCTATCGGGGTCGCTATCGCATCGGCAGTTTCGAGGAGAGCCTCGGGCTCGGACTGGTCACCTTCATCAACTGGGCGACGCTGTGCCTGATCTTTCTGATCTTCCGGCCGGCGATGCCGCGCGGCCTGGTCGTTCTCGCCCCGATCGCCGCCCTGGCGGGAATGGCCGCGGTACGCCTGATGGCTCGGGTCTACCTCAACCGCATCGCTCCCAATGCCGAAGCGGAGAAGGTGCTGATCTACGGCGCCGGCAACGCCGGTACGCAGCTGTGCCGCCTGCTCGACCAGGATCCACACGCGCCCTACGTGGTGGCCGGGATGATCGACGACGACCGCGGCAAACGCAACCTTCGGATCGGCCGCCATCCGGTGCTCGGCACCGGTGGGGAGCTGCTCGAGGTCGCCGCCGCCAGCTCGGTCCGGACGATCATCATCGCCATCCCGACCGCGAGCCCGGAGTTCCTCCGCGAGACCATCGGGGCCATCGAGACCGCGGGCCTGAACGTGCTGATCCTGCCGCCGATCCGGGAGATGATCAACGGCCGGGTCAAGGTGGACCAGTTGCACCAGGCCGACGTGGCCGACCTGTTGGGACGACCCCAGGTGAAGACGGACCTGTCCCAGATCGCCGGCTATCTGAACGGCAAGGTGGTGCTGATCACCGGTGCGGGTGGGTCGATCGGCTCCGAGATCGCCCGTCAGGTGCACGGATTCGGCCCGCAGGAACTGGTCCTGCTGGACCGCGACGAGTCCGGTCTGCACGGGGTGCAGTTGTCCATCTACGGCAAGGGTCTGCTCGACACCCCGGACATGGTGCTCTGCGACATCCGCGACCCGGCGGCCCTGGACCGGGTCTTCGCCCACCACCAACCGCAGGTGGTCTTCCATGCGGCCGCGCTGAAGCATCTGCCGATGCTCGAGCAGTATCCGAGCGAGGCCTGGAAGACCAACGTGCTCGGCACTCTGAACGTGCTGGACGCCGCCCAGCGGCACGGGGTGACCCACTTCGTGAACGTGTCCACCGACAAGGCCGCCGACGCCACCTCGATCCTGGGTCGGTCGAAGCGACTGGCCGAGCAGCTCACCGCCTGGCACGCGCAACACCACCGCGGTGTCTGGCTGTCGGTGCGGTTCGGCAACGTGCTCGGATCTCGCGGATCGGTCCTGCACACCTTCATCCGCCAGATCGCCGAAGATCTTCCGATCACGGTCACCCATCCCGACATCACCCGTTATTTCATGACGATTCCGGAGGCCTCGCAGCTCACCATCCAGGCCGGTGCGCTCGGTGATCCGGGGGATGTGCTGGTGCTGGACATGGGTGAACCCGTCCGCATTCTGGACGTCGCCGAGCGCCTGCTCAAACAGTCCGGGAAGCAGATCCCCATCCACTACACCGGGCTCCGGCCGGGTGAGAAGGTGCACGAGGTCCTGTTCAGCCGCAATGAGCAGTCGACCCTCACCAGCCATGAGCTCATCAGTCGTGTCGGCGTACCCCCGGTTGGCCCGGACGATCTCCCTCGGTACTGTTTCGTCACCGCTCCGGCGCGGGCAACCCCGCGTGCCCGGCCGACGCCGGCGCACGAACCGATCTCGGAGGGGATTGCGCTGTGACTCGCGATCAGGACCAGTTGTCATTCTTCGCTGACGACACCGAACCGACACCCGACGATCAGCCCGCCAAGGCTGAGACCGCTCCCCGACGCCGCGGCACGCGACGCGCGCTGATCGTGCTGCTGTCATTGGTGGCGGTGCTGGCGATCGGCGCGGTGGCGGCCGTCGGCTTCTACACGACCCGGTTGAACAAGGCCGTCTCCCAGATCCAACGCGACGATCTGATGCCCGCGCGTCAGGATCCTGCCCCGGCCGCGATCCCGACGCCCACCGCGGTTCCGCCCGGCGGGCTCAATTACGTCCTGCTGGGCACCGATTCCGCCCCCGGGGACGCTGGTCGCTCGGACTCCCTGATGGTCGCGCACATCCCGAAGGACCGCTCCAAGATCTATCTGATCTCCTTCCCCCGGGACTCCTGGGTCGACATCCCCGGCCGCGGCAAGGGGAAGATCAACTGGGCGTACGCGTTCGGCGGCGCCCCCCTCACCGTGTCCACCCTGGAACAGTTGTTGAACGTCAAGATGGACCACACCGCGGTGGTGGACTTCAGCGGATTCATCGCACTCACCGAGGCACTCGGTGGCGTCGAGGTCTACAACAAGAACAACTTCAGCGCCGGCGGGTATCGCTTCGAGCAGGGCTGGATCACCGTCCGCGGCGAACAGGCACTGGCCTTCGTCCGGGAGCGCAAGAGCCTGCCGAACGGCGACCTGGACCGTGCCGAGAACCAGCGTGCCGTCGTCACCGCCATCATGGAGAAGGCCAGCAAACCCGAGACCCTGGCCAATCCGGTCGCGGTGGACCGCTTGCTGACCGACGCCTCGAAGGTGGTCAAGGTCGACCGCGGGTTGAGCGACGACGAGATCCGGAAGACCGCGACGTCCATGCGGATCACCCGATCGAGCGACATCGTCTCCACCCAGGCGCCCATCGTCGGTTTCGGTTGGGCCGGTGACCAATCGATTGCCGTGGTCGATGAGAAGCAGACCGCCGAACTGGCCAAAGCACTGCGCGAGGACACGATGGATGACTATCTGAACCGGTTCCCCAAGTCCTGCACCGGCCCGGACTGTTGACCCTCCGAACACCCACCGGCCGGATCCCCTGCCCCGCAAGCAAAGGACCACGCGTTGCCCACCACTGATCTCGTCGTCGTAGGCCTTGGCTACGTCGGTCTGCCGCTGGCCCAGCAGGCGACCCGCAGTGGGCTCACCGTGCGCGGCTTCGACATCGACGCCGCGGCCGTGGACTCCCTGAACGACGGCAGGTCCCACATCGACGACCTCACCGATGCCGACATCCGCGAGATGCTCGATGCCGGTTTCACCGCGACGGCCGACCCCGGCAGCATTCGGGACGCGGCCGTCGTGACGCTGTGCGTACCCACACCGTTGTCGCCGCTCGGCGGGCCGGATCTCTCGGCCCTGCTGTCGGCCGCAGCCACGGTGTCGGAGAACCTGAGCCCGGGGACCCTCGTCATCGTGGAGTCGACCACCTATCCCGGCAGCACCGAGGAGGATGTGCTGCCCGTTCTGGAGCGGTCCGGGTTGACGGCGGGAGAGCAGTTCGGGCTCGCGTTCTCACCGGAGCGCGTGGATCCGGGCAATGCGACCTTCGGCATCAAGAACACCCCCAAGGTCGTCGGCGGCCTCACGCCCGAGTGCACCGACCGCGCCGCCGCGTTCTACGGTCGCTTCGTGGACAGTGTCGTCCGTGCCCGCGGCACGCGCGAGGCGGAGATGGCGAAGCTGCTCGAGAACACCTACCGGCACGTGAACATCGCGCTGGTCAACGAGATGGCCAAGTTCTCACACGAGATGGGCATCGACATCTGGAACGTGATCGAGTGCGCGTCGACGAAACCGTTCGGGTTCCAGGCGTTCCGGCCGGGACCGGGCGTCGGCGGGCACTGCATCCCCATCGATCCCAACTACCTGTCCTACAAGGTGCACGCCGATCTGGGGTATCGGTTCCGGTTCGTCGAACTGGCGCAGGAGATCAACGCGGGCATGCCCGCCTACATCGTCCAACGGGCCCAGTCGATCCTGAACGGTGATGCTTTGCCGCTGGCGAACTCCCGGGTGCTGCTGCTCGGTGTCACCTACAAGCAGGACATCGCCGATGCCCGGGAATCACCGGCGGTGGAGATCGCCGAACGGTTTCTGGCGGCCGGGAGCGATCTGCGGTTCCACGACCCGTTCTTCGAGCAGTGGACGGTCGGCTCGCGGACCCTGGACCGCGTCCCGGACGTCGTTTCGGCCGTGGCCGAGGCGGATCTGGTCGTGCTGCTGCAGGCACATGCGGCGTACGCCGATGGGACGATCACCAACGGCGCCAAGAGATTGTTCGACACCCGCGGCCGGCTCAGCGGCCAGGGAGTCGCGCAGCTGTGAGCGCCCATGGAGGGATCCACGACGCGACCTTCGCCATCACCGGTGGAACCGGCTCGTTCGGTTCGACGATGGCCGCCCAGTTGCTCGACCGGGGCGCCCGGCAGATCCACATCTTCTCCCGGGACGAGGCCAAACAGGACGCCATGCGGCGCCGCTTCGGCGACGAGCGGCTCCGTTTCTTCCTGGGTGATGTGCGTGACAAGGACTCGATCGTCCCGGCGATGGCGGGTGTCGACTACGTCTTCCACGCCGCCGCCCTGAAACAGGTCCCGTCCTGCGAATTCTTTCCGCAGCAGGCCGTCAAGACCAATGTCATCGGTTCCCAGAACGTCCTCGATGTCGCCGCCGCGAGCGGGGTGCGCTCGCTGGTCTGTCTCTCCACCGACAAGGCCGTCTATCCGGTGAACGCGATGGGCATGTCCAAGGCACTGATGGAGAAGACGGTGCAGGCATTCGCCCGCAACCACCCGGACTCCCAGATGACCGTCTCGCTGACCCGCTACGGCAATGTCATGTATTCGCGTGGTTCGGTGATCCCCCTCTTCGTCGAGCAGCTCACTCAGCACAAACCGCTCACGGTCACCGAACCGTCGATGACCCGTTACCTGATGTCGCTCGCCGAGTCGGTCGACCTGGTCCTGCACGCGTTCTTCCACGCGACCTCGGGTGATCTGTTCGTGCAGAAGGCGCCCGCATCGACGGTCGAGGTGCTGGCCCGGGCCGTGTCCGAGCTGCTCGGACATCCCGATGCCGAGATCAGGACCATCGGCATCCGGCACGGGGAGAAGATGCACGAGACCCTGCTGAGCCGGGAGGAGATGGCGAAGGCGGAGGATCAGGGCAGCTACTTCCGCGTACCGCTGGATGCCCGGTCGCTGCAATACGAGCTGTACTTCGATGAGGGCGACCGTACGATCACCCGGGACCGCGACTACGACTCCCAGAACGCCCTGCGCCTGGATGTGGCGAGCACGAAGGAATGCCTGCTGCAGCTGCCCGAGATCCAGCGACTCGTGAAGGACGTGCCATGCGGGTGCTCCTGACCGGCGCGGCCGGTTTCCTCGGCTGGCACACCCGGTGCCGGCTGCACGCCCTCACCGAGCATGACGTCGTCGCGGTGACGCGAACCACCTGGGACGACCTCCCCACGTTGGCCGCGGATGCCGATGCGATCATCCACGTCGCCGGCATCAACCGCGCGGACCCCGACGAGGTCCGGAACGGCAATGCCGAACTGGCTCGCGCCGTGGCCGCCGCCGCCCGCGCGGCCAAGCAGCCGCCGGTGATCGTCCACGCCGACTCGATCCAGGCCGGCAATGGAACCGCCTATGGGGAAGGGAAAGCGGCCGCGGGTCAGATCCTGGCCGAGACGGCGGACGCGCTCGGTTCGGTGTTCGTCGACGTGCGTCTGCCCAACCTGTTCGGTGAACACGGCCGACCGCACTACAACTCCTTCGTGGCGAGCTTCGTCGACTGGCGCATCAGGAACGAGACACCATCCATCACCGATCGCCCGATCGATCTGCTGCACGCCCAGGACGCCGCCCAGGCGCTCATCGACGGCCTGGCGGCCACCGGATCGGGTGAGACCGCCCCCCAGGGACACCCGACCACCGTCCAGCAGGTGTGGGACCGGCTCAGCGTGTTCCACGAGCTGTATCCGGATCGTGGTGACATCCCGGCGCTGGCCTCGGACTTCGAGGTCGCGTTGTTCAACACCTACCGCGCCGCACTGTTCCCCACCGCGTACCCGATCGCTCTGACCCCCCGGGCCGATGACCGCGGCCGGTTGGTCGAGACGGTCCGCTCCCACGGTGGGCAGGGTCAGAGCTTCGTGAGCACCAGCAGGCCCGGAGTGGTGCGCGGCGACCACTACCACCTGACCAAGATCGAGCGGTTCGCGGTGCTGGCCGGTCGAGCGCGGATCGCGCTGCGCCGCATGTTCAGCGACGAGGTCATCGAGTTCGACGTCTCCGGCGATGCGCCGGTGGCCATCGACATGCCGACCCTGTGGACCCACAACATCACCAACACCGGGGACACCGAGGTGCTCACCCAGTTCTGGACCCACGTGCTGTTCGACCCCGACAACCCCGATACCTTTCCGGTGCAGGTCGATTCCAAGGAGTGCACCCAGTGACCAAGGTCATGACGGTCGTCGGCACGCGACCAGAGATCATCCGGCTCGCTGCCGTCATGAAGCATCTGGACGCCAGCCTCGACCACGTCGTCGTGCACACCGGGCAGAACTACGACTATGAGTTGAACGAGATCTTCTTCGACGAACTGGGGCTGCGGAAACCTGATCATTTCCTCAACGTCGACACCTCGAGCCTCGGTGCGGTGCTGGGCGGGGTGCTGACCGGTGTGGAGCGGGTCATCGCGGCGGAGCAGCCCGACGCCGTCCTGGTGCTGGGTGATACGAACTCCTCCATCGCCGCGGTGATGGCCAGGCGGATGCGGGTGCCGGTCTACCACATGGAGGCCGGAAACCGTTGTTTCGATGAGAATGTGCCCGAGGAGACCAATCGGCGCATGATCGACCACGTGGCCGACTTCAACCTCGTCTACACCGAGCACGCCCGCCGGAATCTGCTCGCCGAAGGCATCCACCCCCGCCGGATCCTGTTGACCGGTTCACCGATGCGGGAGGTGCTGCTGACCCAGCGCCCGGCGATCGAGGCCTCCGATGTGCTGGACCGTCTCGAGTTGACCGCCGACGGTTATTTCCTGGTCAGCGCGCACCGCGAGGAGAACGTGGACAGTCCCGAACGATTGTCCGCACTGCTGGACTGTCTGGAAGCGGTGGCGGAAAGGTTCGACCTGCCGATCCTGGTGTCCACCCATCCGCGTACCCGCAAGCGTCTGGAGTCGCTCGGCCGGGAGGTCGATGCGCGGATCGTCTTCCACAAGCCGCTGGGTTTCCATGACTACAACCACCTGCAACTGCACGCCAGATGCGTGCTGTCGGACTCCGGCACGATCGCCGAGGAGTCGTCGATCCTCGGCTTCCACGCTGTCACCCTGCGGGATTCGATCGAACGCCCGGAAGCACTCGACACCGGTGCGATCATCATGACCGGTCTGGATCCGCAGAATGTGATCGAGGGAGTCGAGCAGGTGCTCCGATCCTCCGCGGCAGCACAGATTCCCGCCGAATACCTGATCGACAACTGCGCCGAGCGGACGGTCAACTTCATCATCTCCACCAGTGCCCGGCACAAGTCGTGGTCCGGGTTGCGCTGAGCATGCGCATCGGCTTCATCTCCCAGTGGTACGCCCCGGAGAACGTCTGGGTGCCCACCGCGATCGTCGACGGTCTGCGCGCCGAAGGTCACGACGTGGTCGTGGTGACGGGTACGCCCCACTACCCCACCGGTGCGGTGGCCGACGGTTACTCCGCGACGCAGTGGCGGACCGAGACGATCGATGGGGTCCGGGTGCACCGGGTCCCGGAGTTTCCCTACCGTGGTTCGGGTCTGCTCGGACGGCTGCTGGGATATGCCTCCTTCGCGGTCACCGCGAGTTGGCGCGCGCTCGCGGAGCTGCGCGACCGTGAGGTGATCCTGGTCTACGGCTCCCCCGCCACTGCGGCCCTGCCGGCCATGGTGCTGCGCGCCCTGACCCGGATCCCTTACGTGCTGCAGGTCCAGGACGTCTGGCCCGATTCGGTCGTCGACTCCGGGTTCGTCCGCCGCTCCCTCACCCTGCGGGCGATCTCGACGATCCTGCACGCCTTCGTGAGCGCCTCCTATGCCGGCGCCGCCCGGATCGTGGCCATCACCCCCTCGGCCGTCACGCTGATCGGCGGGCGCCCCGGGGCCCGCGGCAAGGTCGAGCTGGTCCACAACTGGACCCCCGATCCGGCCGTCGCCGGGGCCGCCGAGACGCGCGGCCTGCGGGCCCGTATCGGTGCCGACCCGGATGCCCCCGTCTTCCTGTACGCGGGTGCGATGGGGGCCCCGCAGAACCTGGGCGCGGTCGTCGACGCCTTCGTGGCCGCCGACCTCGATGCCCATCTGGTGCTCATCGGCACGGGTACCGACCGCCAGGCGCTGCGGGAGCGGTCGGCCGCCGCCGATCGGGTGCACATCCTGCCTGCGGTCCCGCTCCCGGAGGCCACCGCCCTGACCAGGGAAGCGGACGTGGCTCTGGTCTCGCTCGCCGACACCGCCCTGCATCGGGCCACCTTCCCGAGCAAGATCCAGTTCCTGTGCGGGCTCGGCATGCCGCTGCTCGTCGCCGCCCCGGGGGATGCGGCCACCTATGTCACCGACAACGGTGCGGGTCTGGCGGCCGATCCCGCCGATCGCGGCAGCATCACCGCAGCGTTCCGGTGGTTCGCCGCCCTGGGCCGCGAGGACCGGTGCATCCTCGGCCAGGCAGCGCGCCGCTGCTATGACGCGGACTTCGCACCGAGCGTCGGCGCCGGGGCGCTGTCCAGGATTCTGCAGCACGCCGCGGATCCCGATACCGCGGTTGCTGGTTCCCTCCACGTCCAGTCCAAGGATCGGTGACCTGTGGCCAATCGCATCTTCATGTCCTCACCCGATGTCGGGCGGGCCGAGCAGGAGGCGCTGCTGCGCGGGTTCGACAGCGGGTGGATCGCGCCCCTGGGCCCGGAGGTCGACGCCTTCGAGGCCGAGCTGGCCGCACGGTGCGGGCGTGAGCACGCGGTCGCCCTCTCTTCCGGCACCGCTGCGCTGCACCTCGGACTGCTCCACCTGGGTGTGCGACCCGGAGATGTCGTGATGACCGCCTCGATGACCTTCGCGGCGACGGCGAATGCGGTCACCTACACCGGAGCGACCCCTGTGTTCGTGGACGCGGACGAATCCGGGTCGATGAACCCTGAGCTGTTGCAGCAGGCCGTCGCGGACCAGCTCTCCCGAGGCGCCCGGGTGGCGGCCATCGTCCCCGTCGACCTGCTCGGCAAGGTGGTCGACCATGATGCGATCGCCGCGATCGCAAGCCGGCATGGCATTCCGGTGCTCGCCGATGCGGCCGAGTCGCTGGGTGCGCTGCGCAACGGGAAGCCCGCTGCGGCGTACGGTGACGCCGCCGTGCTGTCGTTCAACGGCAACAAGATCATGACGACCTCCGGTGGTGGTGCCCTGCTCACCGACGATCCGCAGATGGCTGAGCGCACCCGGTATCTGGCGACCCAGGCCCGCCAGCCCGTCGTGCACTACGAACACACCGACATCGGTTACAACTACCGGTTGTCCAACCTGCTCGCCGCCCTGGGGCGGGCGCAGCTCGATCGGTTGACGGAGATGGTCGATCGGCGGCGCGGATGGCGCAATGCCTATCGTGATCTGGTTTCCGACGTTCCGGGTGTCACGATCTTCAGCGATGGCGATGGTGCGGACAATCCGGAGATGACCGGTACGCGGGACAACTTCTGGCTGACCTCGATCCTCATCGATCCGATCGCCTCGGGCCTGGACCGCAACCGGGTGATGGCCGAGCTCGCGGACCAGCAGATCGAATCCCGTCCGCTCTGGAAGCCGATGCACCGGCAACCGGTGTTCGCGGACAACCCTGCCTATGTCGACGGGACCTCGGAGCGACTTTTCGAGCAGGGGCTGTCCTTGCCGAGCGGTTCCGCGATGTCCGACGCGGACTTCGATCGGGTACGCACCGCACTCGCGACCGCCCTGAGGCGAGCACCGGCATGACCCTCACCCTCGTGCTCGCGCTCGCGCTGCAGGCACTGACCATCTACCTACTCCGCCGATTCCTGGGGCGGAACTGGCTGACCCATCCATTTGCACTCATGCTGTTGGCCGCCACCGTCTACCACGGGTTCGGCGAGCTCCTGATGCTCACCCCTGGTGCACTGGCGGCGAATCCCTATCGCATGATGCTGACCCCCGATGAGGTTCACCGCGGCGCGCTGGTCATCAGTGGTGGCATGTTGGCGACGACGGCTGGCTACCTGTGGGCCGTACGCCGGCGAGGACTGGTCACGACCGATCGAAGCCAGGAAGGTGCCGCAATGGCTCCGCTCGACTGGCGCATTCTTGTCCTCTGCCTGATCCCATTGGCCGCAGCCACCTATTCGGGTGAAGGGTTCACAACGGCCGAAGTCCTGGACTCCCGAAACCAGTCGAGCATCCAGGTGCTGGCTATGTCCCTCTTCGTCATGTTGATGACATTGACGACTTTCAGTGTCATCTGGCGGTTCGGCAGTCGGTCCTTCGTACCCGTCATGGCGGCCAACGTGCTTCTCCTGGCTGCCGCCGGCCAGCGTCTGGAGATCGCGGTCAGTGCGATCACCGTCTGGGCGATGCTCGGATTCATGCGTCGCCTACCGCGCACACGCGACCTGATCATTCTGGTGGTCATTGGAGCGGCCTGCGCATTCGCCATCACCAGCGTGCGTTCAGCCCAGGGACGAGAGATCTTCAACACTGACTCCGGTCTGGAGAGCAGAGTGAGCGCGATCGTGAACGCCTTCGGCTCGACCGCAGCAGACACTGTGAGCGGTGGGGACCTGATCACACAGACTGCCGTGCGACTCGACTCCAACGAATGGGCCGGTCACGTGGTCTTGGCTCTCTCCCAGGGCACCGAGCCGATGGGGTTGACCGCCGTGGTGCGGTCGATGAGCCAAGCAGTTCCGAGTTTTCTGAACCCCTCGAAGAATTCTGGGGATGTCACCGATCGATCGAGCGAGGCAGCCCAGATCTGGTACTACGGGATGCCCGACAATGACCATCTGCCGGGGCACTTCGGGCTCTGGCTCGGGCTGACCGGCATTGCGCTCTACTTTCCGGTCATGGGGTTCTTCGGTTACCTGTACGGGCGCCTTGAGCGTTGGATCTTCGCTCGAGTCTCCACCGCACGACTCCTCACCCTGATCCTGCTGTTGATCGGATCGCTGTTCGTGGAACGCGGCATTCCCAGTTTGATCATCATGCTGCGATACGCGATACCACTGGGCATCCTCGGTTTCGTCGCCCAGCGACTGTGGCCCCGCTTGAGCAACACCCCGGCCGTACCCTCACACAGACTGACGAGCAGCTCATGACAGACCCGGACCTGGTGATATCCGCAGCGCTGTTCCCACCATCGGTTGCAGGCGGTGGCCCCGTCCAGTCCCTGGCTGCAGTTGCCACTGCCATGGCACGGTTGGGGAAACAGGTCGAGGTCCTGGCAGCAGATCGCGAGCCGGGCGGGCAGAAGTCCTATCCGTCAGGCAGTCTCTTCCGGATGCCGGGGGTCACGGTGATCTACCTGCGGGCCAGAACGCTCGCCGACCAGTTGGTGGGTGTTGCACGCGCACTGTGGGGCCGGAGCAACTATGCGTTATACCTCAACTCACCGTTCAGTCCGGCGTATGGGATGCTCCCGCTGCTTCTCGTGCGTCTGAGGCGCACGCGCCCCGACCGGGTGGTGCTCGCTACGCGGGGTCAGTTCATGAGCAATGCACTCGCGCATCACGCAAGGCGCAAACAGTTCGCTCTGCCTCTTGTGCGCAAGGTATTGTTCCGCGCGGTGGATCTCTACCACGCCACCAGCGAGGACGAAGCTCGGGAGCTCCGATCCTGGGTCCCCCAGGAAAAGATCCGGTTGATTCCGAATACACGTCTCCCCCGGGAGCCGCAACCCAGGCAACCGGATGAGGGACGGTTGCTCTACGTCGGCCGGATCGTTCCGATCAAGAACGTGCACGTCATCCTGGAAGCACTACGGCACACCGATCGTCCCATCGCACTCACCTTGGCGGGCCCCCTAGAAGATCCCGCATACGTCGAACGGTGTCGTGCGATCGAGTCGGGACTACCGAAGCACGTACGCGTTGAGTGGCTGGGAACCGTCGACCGCGATCGGGTCGGCGTCGAGCTTGCCCGTTCGTCGGTCTTCGTTCACCCCACGCAGGGGGAAAACTTCGGGCACTCCATCGCTGAAGCCCTGGAAGCAGGATGTCCGGTCGTTGTGGGTGCGCGTACCCCCTGGACCGGGTCCATTCGCGGAACGCAACCCTCTCCCGGGATCGTGTTGGATGACCCTTCGGACGCACTGGCCGCGTGGAATGCCATTCAGTCACTCCTCGACCGGGACTCCATCACCAAGGACCGGGCGGAGGAGGCTGGCCGAGCCGTCGCCAGGAGGGCGAATGGCCCCGAACAGTTCAAACCCTATGTTGAGCTCTTTTTCGCAGCCCTTTGATTCTGAGGAGATTCGGCGTGCGCATTGCTGTGGCGGGACCCCTGGGCAGGGACAGCTTCGCCGACAACGTCATTCATCAACTGTGCAGTGACGGTCATGAAGTAGCGGCACTGGGTGCCGCCCGACGTCCACTCGGCATCAAGAAGGCGAACGGATTGGTCTCGGTGGTGGCCGATCACTATCTTCCACTCGACGCTCGCCGTCAGGCCCCGATGCGGAAGGCGATCCGTCAGTTCCGCCCACATGCCCTGATCACCGTGGATCGGCGTCTGCACGCCTCAACGGTGTCGGCTGCCAAAGAGTGCGGAGCGCGGGTTGCTCTCTGGTTTCCTGATGCGGTCGGGACGATGGGCCTTCACGACATGTTCACAAACGGTTATGACCGGATCTTTCTGAAGAATCCGGTGCTCACCCAGTGGCTTCGGGACGTGCAAGGGCTACCGGTGCGATTCCTTCCAGAGGCAGGAAATCCGCGTTGGCATAGATCCGGACTTCCATATGGCACCCGGCCCGTCATCGTGATGGCAGGCAACGTCCATCCCACTCGCGCGGTACTGCTTCAGCGGATGATCCGTGCAGGCCTGCCGCTGGAGCTCCACGGGTCCGGAATCCCGAGCTGGTTGAACGTCCCCGAGTTACGACGCGCCCATACCGGTCGATACCTGACCGCCGCGGACAAGGGGGACACCTTCCGATCGGCACGGATCGTCCTGAACAACCTGCATCCGGCCGAGTACGCAGGAACGAACTGCCGTCTCTTCGAAGGTGCGATGTCCGGGGGACTGGTCATGACCGAACTGCGCCCGGGGTTGGAGGACCTCTTCCTGCCCGGCAAGGAGGTTGCCGCCTTCAGCACGTTCGACGAGCTCGTCGACCAGTGCCGCTGGCTTCTCGATGATCCTGAGAACGGCCGGCCGATCGCCGATGCGGGACGGGCTCGGGCCCTGGCCGATCACACGTACTCCTTGCGGCTCGGAGACCTGTTGGACGAGCTTCTTGGCTGAAACATGAGGAATCTGCCACGGTTGATCGCCGCTCTCCGGCACGCCATCATCCGAACGGCCGCGGTGAACGTGTGCATGTTGATGGCCACGACGGTCACCGGCATCCTGGTCGCCCGGGTTCTCGGTGAGTACGGCCGCGGGCACTTCGCGTCCATCGTCGCCGCACAAGGGATCGCTCTGGTGGTGGGCGAGGTCGGGCAGAGCGCCGCCGTCACGTTTGCGGTGAGCCGGGAGCCTGATGCCGCTCGGGCCATCCTCCGAGCCAGCCGACGCATCATGATTCCAGTCAATCTGATCGTCACGGCGGTGGCGTGCGCTGCAGCAATGCTGTTTGCCCGGGGAGACCAGCCGGTACTGGTCGCCTACTGGCTTGCTTTCGGCAGCCTCCTCATCAACGCCGTCGGCGGACCATCGATGTATGCGCTGCAGGCCCTGTCGATCGACGCATGGAATCGAGTGCGGCTCGCGCAACCCGCGGCGTACCTGTTGATCTCCACTGCCCTGTTTCTCACCGGGCGGTTGACCATCATCGCCTCGAGCGCGGCTCTCCTGCTGAGTTACCTGGTCTGCATGGGTTCTGCCGTGATCAACGAGCGGCGACTGCGACCGGCATCGCAACGTGCCGAGGCGCCGGTGAACCTCCTGAGTTATGGCCTCAAACAAGGAGGATCATCGGTCCCCGAAGTGCTCTCGGCCAACCTTGACCGGGTGCTCCTGCTCGGCATCGTCGGGGCGCCAGCGCTCGGTCAGTACGCCGTGGCGCAATCCGTGGTGAGCGCATCCGGCCCGCTCGCCACTGCTGTCAGCAGCGTTGCCTTCCCCGGTCTTGCAGCAGACCAATCGGCGGGACGCGGGCGTCAACGGCGAGAATGGCGCATCTTCGCCGGCGCCGGGCTCCTGACCGCCACAGCGCTGATCCTGTTCGGGATCATCTCGCCATGGGCGATTCCGCTCCTCTTCGGCCAGGCGTTCGCACCCGCGGTCGGGCTTGTGTGGCTCCTAGCACCCACCGCGCTTCTCCGGGCATTCCTGCAGGTAGGCGGAATGATTCTCCGCGGACGAGGGGCACCTGGTCTTGCCACGATCTCGAGCATCGCCTGCCTGGTCACGACGACAATTCTTCTTGTCGTCCTTGCTGGACGCTACGGCCTCCACGGAGCTGCCGCGGCGACTGCGATAGGGCAAGGTGCCGGCCTGGTGTGCGCAAGCCTGCTGATAGCTCGACCGAGACCCACGTTGCCCCGACCGGATGGATCAGCCGGCTCCGCGGGGTGAACCCAACGCCGTTTCATAATGCCTGATGAAGTTGCCGAGACAGGCTTCGGTGGAGAACATCTCCACCGCGCGCACCCGAGCCGCCTCACCCAACTCATCGCCGCGCTGCAGGCAGCCTTCGATGGCGAGGGAAAGTCCGTCGGCGATGGCGTCCGCGTCGCCCAGCTCGCACAGGTACCCGGTCTCGCCGTCCGCGACCGCCGCGCGTGAGCCGTCGGTCGCGGTCGCGGCGACGGGCAGTCCGCACGCCATGGCCTCGATGCTCGAGAGTCCCAGCCCCTCCTCGAAGGATCCCTGCACGAACACACCGGCCGAGCGATAGAGCTCGGGAAGCCCGTCCTGCGGCACATCGCTCAGCACCGTGATCCGGTGCCTGACCGGGGAGTTCTGCAGCGCCTGCTCGGCCACCGGGTAGAGCGTTCCCCGGCCGGCGAGCACCAGGTCGGGAACCGTTGCGTGACGAGTTGCGAGCAGCCCGTACGCCCGGATCACGTTCTCCAATCCCTTGCGTGGTTCGCCGAGCCGGCAGACCGACAGCAGCGGGCCGTCACCGGCTCGCTGGTCCGCCGGGAAGAAGCGCTCGACATCGGTGCCGGGAGGAGCGAAGTGCGCATTCCGCTGTCCGACCGACTGGGTGTAGCGCAGCATCTCCCAGTTCTCCAGGAATGCGACGTCCGCCCGGCGGAGCGCAGGAGCCTCGAGGCGGGCGACCGCATCGGTCATCGCACCGCGCAGCTTTCGCTCGAGCCCCGAGTGCCGGGCCAGGATGCTGGCCCGTTCCCAACTCACCCGCGTGGCCGCCTGCACGGCCACCGGTCGCTCCACGTGTCTGGCCACGGTGGCGAGTGCTGGCCCGCCGCAGACGACCTGGACGAGGTCGTAGCCGTTCAGCTCATCGGTCAATTCCTTGCGTGGCAGGTAACGCATGACCTCCAGCTCGACGGCGTTCGCACCCCAGGCCTGCTGTCCGAGCTCCAGGGTCTCCCCGGCCAGCGTTCGCCGACGCCAGGTCTGCGGGGCCGTCAGACGCCTGCTGAACACGTCACTGCGGGACTCCGCCAGCTCGAGGACGTCGACCTCGAGCCCTCGGGCGCGCAGACCGTCGACGAGCCATCTGGCGACCGTCGCCACACCGCCCACGTGGCCGAACTTCTGCGCCACAACCGCAATGCGCATGACCGCCCTTCGAGTTTGGAAATACGATGGAGACCCTACGGCACAAGCAGCAGCGCCGGGCCGATGGTCCGGTGGGTTGCGGAAGGATGGGTAGTGATCTACGACCGGTTGAAGCGGACCTTCGACATCGCCGCGAGTTGTGCCGGGCTGGTCCTGACCGCTCCGCTTCAGGTCGGTATCGCTGCCGCTGTGCTGAAGATCCACGGACGCCCCGTGCTCTTCCGCCAACCCCGTCCGGGCAAGGATGGCGAGGTCTTCGAGCTGCTCAAGTTCCGCACCATGCTGGAACCGGATGCAACCCACCGGACCGACGCCGAACGGCTCACCCGCTTCGGCATCCTGCTGCGCTCCCTGAGCCTCGATGAGCTGCCCAGCCTGTGGAACGTCCTCCGTGGAGAGATGAGCCTGGTCGGGCCGCGTCCGCTGCTGGTCGACTATCTCCCGCTCTACGACGCACGGCAGGCGCGCCGGCACGAGGTCCGCCCCGGGATCACCGGCTGGGCGCAGATCAATGGCCGCAACAGCACCCCGTGGGAACAGCGGCTCGAACTCGACGTCGAATACGTGGAGAACCGTTCGCTCACCCTGGACGCCAGGATTCTCCTCGGCACGGTGCTGACGGTCCTGAGACGGCAGGGCATCAACGCCGAGGGAGAGGCGACCGTCGCCAGATTCCAGGGCAGCCGATGATCGCGGCACCGGTGGTGATCGTCGGTGCCGGTGGTTTCGGGCGTGAGGCGGCCGATGTGGTCATCGCCTGCGGCCGTCCCGTTCTGGGTGTGGTCGATGACTCCCCCGCCACCAAAAATCTCGACCGGTTGCGCGACCGTGGGATCCCGCACCTCGGCTCACTGCGCGACCTTCTCACCACCGGGCCGGGTGATGCCCAGATCATCATCGGGATCGGGGATCCCGCCATCCGCAGCAGGCTCGGCGGCGTCCTGGCGGAAGCGGGTTTCGAGTTCGCCACCCTGGTCCATCCCCGCGCAACCATCGGCAGTTCGGTGCGGATGGGTCCGGGAACCGTGATCTGCGCCGGGGCCTGTGTCTCCACCAATGTCACCCTCGGCCGCCACGTGCACCTGAACCCGAACTGCACGATCGGCCACGACACCGTCATCGACGACTTCGCCTCGGTGAACCCGGCCGCGACAGTGGGTGGGGAGGTCCGGGTCGGCGCGCGTACGCTGCTCGGCTCCGCCGCCAATGTCCTGCAGGGATTGACGATCGGCACCGATTCCCTCATCGGGGCCTCGTCGCTGGTGACCAGGCACGTCCCCGATCAGGTCATCGTCAAAGGCATCCCGGGGCGCTGGTGAATGCCGCGCACCCCTTCGGTCGACGCGTACAGTCGGCACCGTGCGCGCTTCGACCACTCGACCCAGAGTGCTGCGCCGACTCCTGATCGCCACCGGCGCCCTCGGGTTGCTCTGGTTCGGTGGCTGCCTGAAGTGGTTCCGCTACCCGGCCACCGATGAGCCCCGGTCGACCGACGCCGCATACGTCCTCGCCTCCGGTGGCGGGGTGGCGCGGGTGGGGGACGGTGACCTGGACGCCCTACCGGGCCGGACGATCGTGCTCTCCGTCTCCGATGTGCTGGCCGGTCGGCCGGATTATCAACAGGCCTGCGCCCAGCCCGATGTCGTCTGCCTGAGTCCGGACCCGGTGACCACCCGTGGCGAGGCCCGGGTCTTCGCCGAACTCGCCCGCGAGCGGGGCTGGCGGTCGGTGACGGTGGTCACCCACCAGTCCCACATCACCCGCAGCCGGATGCTGATGAAGCGCTGTTTTCCCGGCGAGGTGCGGATGCAGGCGATCGACGCCGAGAACGGGCGCCGCGCCTGGGCGTACGCCTTCGCCTATGAGACCGGCGCGATGATCAAGGCCCAGCTGATCCGCTCCTGCTGAGATCGGGCTGCTTCGACCCGGTCGTCATCTTCAACCCGACCATGGCAGCGATCAGGCCGACGAGCAGCAACCCGCGTACCACGCTGAACGCCTCGCCGAAGAACACGGCACCGACGAGCACCGTGCCGACGCTGCCGATACCGGTCCAGACGGCGTAGGCAACGCCGACATTGATCGACTTCAGTGCCCGGGAGAGGAACTCGAAGCTGAGGATGCAGCAGACCAGGAAGGCACCCCACCAGCGCGAATCCTGTTTCGCGAGCATCATCGAGGTGGTGAAGCCGATCTCGAAGATCCCGCCCAGGACCACCCAGAACCAACCCTGTCTCATGCCGTCACCTTCAATGCCACGATCAGCGCCACGATCACCCCGAGCAGCCCCACCGTCGCGGGCCGCAGCTTCTCCCCGAACGCGAGCGCCCCGACCAGCACCGTGCCGACCGCGCCCATGCTGGTCCAGATCGCGTACGCCGTGCCCATCGGTATCTCCCGGGTCGCGCGGTCCAGGAAGGTGAAGCTGATGAACGCGCACGGCAGGAACGCCCAGAGCCAGTTCCTGTTGCGCTGCTCGAGTTTCAGGAAGGTCGTCATGCCGACCTCGAACACCCCCGCCAGCAGCAGGCTCCCCCATGCGAGCATCTCCGCCTCCTTATTTAGCCCGTCTGTGTCATAAACCTTTTTAGCACGGTTGTGTCACCAACGCCAAACCGCCTAGGATCGACCCATGCCGCGCATCGTCGACCACGACCAACGCCGCCGAGAGCTCGCCACCGCGGTCTGGTCGATCGTGCGTACCGACGGCCTGGGCGCGGTGAGCATCCGCCGAGTGGCCGCCGAGAGCGGCTGGTCCACCGGCGCCATCCGGCACTACCTGCCGAGCCATGACGAGCTGATTTCCTTCGCTGCAACGGAAATGGCCCGCCAGGCCACCGAGTACGTGGCCTCACTGCCACGCACCGACGACCCGGTCGCCGACTTCCGCGCCTTCCTGCTCGCCACCCTGCCGCTGAACGAGGAGGCGCGGACCTTCCTGGAGGTGTGGCTGGCGTTCATCGGTGCGGCGGTGACCAGCAACGACCTGTCCGACGCCCACGGCATCCTCTACCGGGACCTGCACACCGGGCTGCTGCAGTGGCTCACCGCGCTGGACCGCCGGGGCCTGCTGGCCGGTGATCCCGAACCGGCCGCGGACCTGATCCACTCCGGCATCGACGGCCTGGCGGTGCACCTGCTGCTCGGCCAGACCACCGCCGAGCGCGCCGAGTCGGTCGTCGACGGGCTGCTCACCGCGGTGCTGCGCCCCTGATCGGAACCTTCCGGCCACATCCGGGCGACGACGCACCGCCGGCTCGCTAGCGTCGCGAACGCCAGCTCGCAGGGCACCGGAAGGGGCCAGCATGTCGAAACGTCGAGTGATCTCGGGCGCCGTGGTCGCCGCCCTCACCGCAGGCCTCGCTCTGGTGGGGTTCAGCACCTCGGGGGCTGAGGCCGCCTCGGCCTCCTCGGTCACTCCGCTGGCCGATCCGGACACGCTGGTGGCCGAGAACGGACGCTACGTCACCTACGGCACCTCGCTCGGCAAGCAGAGCGGCCGGTGCAACACCACCGCCAAGGTGGTTCCCTACCTGGTCCACGGCTCCGGTGAGAATCCCGGCATGGGCGAATGCGTGAGCGGTGACGCGATGCCCGGCGGGCCCGGGGCCTGGGCCCAGGGCGCGGTCTGGGCCCCCGGGGTGGCCCGGCACGGCGATCGCTACTTCATGTACTACACCGCCAGCCGCAAGGGCAGTGGCCAGAAGTGCATCGGTCGCGCCGTGTCGAAGTCGGCGACCGGACCGTTCACCGACGGCAAGGAATGGGCCTGCCCGCCCGCCGGCCGCTGGGCCATCGACGCCAATCCATTCGTCTCCGGCGGGAAGCTGTACGTCGCCTACCGCGACGATGCGGTGGCCAGCGGCGCCGAGACCGGGTTGTCGGTCGTCCGGGTCGGTGCGAGCGGGTTCGCCGACTGGTCCACCCGACGCACCCTGTTGCTGAGCACCGATATCCGCTGGGACACCACCGGCACCTCCGGCGGTACCCATGTGATCGAGAATCCGTCGATGTTCCGGACCGGGAACGGCGAGTGGTACGTGACCTATTCGGGCAACAACTGGGACAGCCCGCGCTACGCCACCGGCATCGCCCGCTGTGGCACGAACCCGTTGCCGAGCAAGCGGTGCAGCCCGATCGGCCAGGGTGTCACCCGTCCGTACTTCGGCTTCCGGGGTGCCGGGGACATCAACCCGCTCAAGGGACTGCCCGCGAACCACCGCGGACCCGGCGGGATGGATGTGTTCCGGACCCCGTCCGGTGACAACCGGGTGGTCTGGCACTGGTGGAACGGCCAGCGGTACGTCAAGACCGGTGATCTGAAGGCCGCCGGCAGCGGCTTCGTGGTCGACTGAGCACCCGAGCCGGATCACGATTCTCCCCCTGGCGTACCCCTCGAATAGACTCCGCAGGTCATCCCTCGAGGAGAAAGATTCCGCATGCCCACTCGCGCCGACCTGCGCAATGTCGCCATCGTGGCCCACGTCGACCACGGCAAGACCACCCTCGTGGATGCCATGCTGTGGCAGTCCGGGGCCTTCCGAGAAGGATCCGACGTCGACAACCGGGTGATGGACTCGATGGATCTGGAGCGCGAGAAGGGCATCACCATCCTCGCCAAGAACACCGCGGTGAAGCACACCATCGACGGTGCAGAGGTGACCATCAACATCATCGACACCCCCGGCCACGCCGACTTCGGCGGCGAGGTGGAGCGCGGTCTGGAGATGGTCGACGGTGTGGTGCTGCTCGTCGACGCCTCCGAGGGCCCGCTGCCGCAGACCCGGTTCGTGCTGCGCAAGGCACTGCAGAAGAAGCTGCCGATCATCGTGGTGGTGAACAAGGTGGACCGCTCCGATGCGCGGATCGCCGAGGTCGTCTCCGAGACCGAGGACCTGTTCATGGACCTCGCCGACGACGCGGCCGATGCCGACGTCCTCGACTTCCCGGTGGTGTACGCCTCGGCGAAGGCGGGCCGGGCGTCGGTGAACCAGCCCGAGAACGGTGGGATGCCCGATTCGGAGGATCTGGAGCCGCTGTTCTCCACGATCATGCAGCACATCCCCGCGCCGACCTACACCGAGGGCGCCACCCTGCAGGCGCACGTCACCAACCTGGACGCCTCCCCCTACCTCGGCCGGCTGGCACTCTGCCGGATCGTGGAGGGCGAGCTGAAGCGCGGCCAGAACGTCGCCTGGTGCCGCGCGGACGGCAGCGTACGCACGGTGAAGCTGTCCGAGCTGCTGATGACCGACGCGCTGGAGCGCAAGCCCGCCGATTCCGCCGGCCCCGGCGACATCGTCGCGATCGCCGGCATCGACGAGATCACCATCGGTGAGACGATCTCCGATCCGGAGGACCCGAAGCCGCTGCCGCTGATCACCGTCGACGAGCCGTCGATCTCGATGACGATCGGCATCAACACCTCCCCGCTGGCCGGCAAGGCCGGCAAGAACCTCACCGCCCGACTGGTCAAGGCCCGCCTCGATCAGGAGCTGATCGGCAACGTCTCGATCCGGGTGAACAACACCGAGCGTCCCGACACCTGGGAGGTCCAGGGCCGTGGCGAGCTGCAGCTCGCGGTGCTGGTGGAGATGATGCGCCGGGAGTCCTTCGAGCTGACCGTGGGCAAGCCCGAGGTGGTCACCCGCACCATCGACGGCAAGCTGCACGAACCGGTGGAGCGGCTGACCATCGACGTGCCCGAGGAGTTCGTCGGGACCGTCACCCAGCTGCTCGGCACCCGCAAGTCGCGGTTGGAGCAGATGGTCAACCACGGCACCGGCTGGGTCCGGATGGAATACATCGTGCCGGCGCGCGGGCTGATCGGCTTCCGCACCGAGTTCCTCACCGAGACCCGCGGTACCGGGCTGATGCACCATGTCTTCGAGGCCTACGAGCCGTGGGCCGGGGAGCTGCGCACCCGGCCGACCGGTTCCCTGGTCGCCGACCGCAAGGGTGTGATCACCTCCTACGCGCTGTTCAACCTGCAGGAGCGCGGCACCATGTTCGTCGGCCCGGGCGCCGAGGTCTACGAGGGCATGATCGTCGGCGAGAACTCCCGTCCCGACGACATGGACGTCAACCCCACCAAGGAGAAGAAGCTCACCAACGTGCGCTCCTCCACCGGTGAGGAGCTGGAGCGGTTGATCCCGCCGAAGCTGCTGAACATGGAGCAGGCGCTGGAGTTCTGCCGCGAGGACGAGTGCCTCGAGGTGACCCCGAACGCGGTCCGGATCCGCAAGGTGCAGCTCGCCGCCAACGACCGGGCCAAGACGCGCAACCGCAACAAGAACAGCTAGCCGCCCGGGGGCTTCGCCCCCGCGTACCCCCGTCTCGCCATCCATCGAACCCTGGCTGCACCCGGCGCACCCTGGAGCACGCGCCGGATGCACCCAGGGTTCGATGGATCGTGTGCGACCGGTGAGTTCCCGGGTGAGAGAACTGTTACCTGTTCGTGACCGGCTGGGGCCGGGTGGGGCGGCGACTTACCGTAGGTTGAACGGTGCGTCCATGGGCGCCGGGGTCTGTTCGTCGGCGGTTCATGGGGTGCCGGGCGACGCTTCCCCTACCCCCGGGTGACTTGACCGATCCGACCCAGCACGAGGACGACAGATGAAGCCAGTCGTTTCGACCGCGGTGGGGGTGGCAGCAGTAGCGCTCGCTATGGCGCTGCCCGGCCTCGCCCACGCGGCACCGACTCCCACCCCCGCTGTTTCCACTCCGACCCCGGGCGCGACGGCCACGCCGCGCGCGACCGCTTCCCCCTCACCGGCACGCTCCGCGTCGCCCTCCGGTACGCCGTCAGCGGCCCCGTCGGCCCGCGTCGCCGCCACCCCGGCAGCCACCGCGACACCGACCCCCGGCCCGACACCGACCGCGAACCCGATCGGCACCCCGCAGATCCAGGCCCTCTGGCTCGCCGAGGGCGGCCCCGCGGGCTGGCTCGGCAACAAGGTCGGCGACGAGGTCGCCGTCCCCGGTGGCGTGAAGCAGGTCTTCGACGGCGGTGACATCTACTATTCCGCCGGCACCGGTGCGCACTGGATCAAGGGCACGATCCGGGCCAAGTACGACGCCCTCGGTGGCGCCGGCTCCGCGCTCGGCCTGCCGAAGACCAACGAGAAGGACTCCAGCCGCCGGGCGGGGGCGAAGGTGCAGGACTTCGCCAACGGGCTGATGATCTGGACGCCCGACAACGGCGCCTGGGGCCTGTCCGGCAAGATCGCCGACAAGTACCTCCAGCTCGACGCCGAGGGCGGCGCGCTGGGGCTGCCGACCAGCGACGAGTTCGCCGGCCGGAACAACACCCGGGTGCAGCGCTTCGGCAACGGCCTGATCGTGCTGAACCACGACACCAACGAGGCCTGGTCGGTGCAGGGTTCGATCCTGCAGCGCTACGGCGACTACGGCTGGGAGGGCGGCGTGCTCGGCCGGCCCACCAGCGACGAGTTCGCCGGCCAGAACGGCGCCCGGGTCTCCACCTTCGAGCGCGGCCTGATCATCTGGACCCCCGAGACCGGCGCGCACGCGCTCTACGGCTCGATCATGACCAAATACGGCGCCAAGGGCTGGGAGGGTGGCGAGCTCGGCGCCCCGACCAGCGAGGAGTTCGACGCCGGTCGCGACGGCCGTGTGCAGAACTTCCAGAACGGCTACATCATCTGGAGCGCCGCCACCGGGGCGTACGCCGTGCAGGGCCGGATCGCCGCCGACTACGCGACGCTGAACTGGGAGCGCGGCCCGCTGGGCCTGCCGATCAGCGACGAGTTCGACGGCGCCCGTCCCGGGACCCGGATCTCCCGCTTCCAGGGCGGCATCATCGTCTACACCGCCGAGACCGATGCGCACGCGGTCTACGGTTCGATCTACGAGACCTATGGGGCGTACGCCTGGGAGTCCGGCGTGCTCGGCGTCCCGGCCACCGACGAGTTCGGCGGCGGGCGCGGTTCGCGGGTGCAGAACTTCACCGGCGGGCAGATCCTGTGGAGCCCGGGCACCGGGGCGCATGCGGTCTATGGCCGAATCGCTGCCAAGTTCGCCGAGCTCGGCTGGGAGAACGGCCCGCTCGGCCTGCCGCTGACCCCGGAGTTCGACGCGGCGCGCGAGACCAAGGTGCAGAACTTCCAGGGCGGCCAGATCGTCTTCTCCCAGCGCACCGACGCGCACGCGGTCTACGGCTCGATCTACCAGACCTACGCCGACCTGGGCTGGGAGGCCGGGGTGATGGGCCCGCCCACCACCGATGAGTTCAACGGCCAGAACGGCGCCCGGGTGAATGCCTTCGAGAACGGCGGCATCATCATCTGGACCCCGCGCACCGGGGCGTACGCCGTCCGCGGGCTGATGCTGGAGGAATACGGCCGACGCGGCTGGGAGGGCGGCGAACTCGGCGCCCCGATCAGCAACGAGACCCCGATCCCCGGCGGCTGGGCGCAGGACTTCGAACGGGCCCGGCTGGAGTTCGTCGACGGCCGCTTCAATGTCATCTGGCCCGGGCCGAAGGTGGACCCGCGCTGCATGACCGGCCGGGTGATGTGCATCTCGAAGTCCGACCGCAAGCTGCGCTGGATGATCGACGGCAAGGTGCTCAAGGAGATGGACGCCCGCTTCGGTGCGGAGGCCACCCCGACCCGCGAGGCCGAGTTCCGGGTCTTCTCCAAGGTCCGCGACGAGGTCAGCTGGATGTACGGCAACACCCCGATGCCGTTCGCGATGTACTTCTCCGGCGGCCAGGCCGTGCACTACTCCTACGACTTCGCTGCTCGTGGGTATGCCGGCGCCTCGCACGGCTGCGTGAACATCCGCGACTGGGACGGCATCCAGTGGCTGTTCGACACCCAGGTCCGGATCGGCGACAAGGTCGTCGTCTACTGGTGATCGACCGACCCGGACACGCAGGCGGCCCCCGGACCGATCCGGTCGGGGGCCGCTCTGTGTTCAGCGGGTGCGGCGACCGCGCAGCGCGTCGAGCTGGCGGCGTTCCCGCTTGGTCGGGCGGCCGGCGCCGGGGTCGCGGTGGATCGGGGCCGGGGCCAGCTCGCGCGGCAGCCGCGGCGGTGAGTGGTCGGCGTACGCCTCGACCGCGAGCGGGGCGCCGACCCGGGTCTGCAGCAGTTGCTTGACCTCGAGGATCCGATCGAATCCCTGCACCCGCAGGCGTACCTCGTCACCGACCCGGACCGGGGTGGACGCCTTGGCCGGGCGGCCGTTCACCCGGACGTGGCCGGCCTTCGCGGCGGCGGTGGCCAGCGAGCGGCTGCGCAGCTGGCGCACCGTCCACAACCAGGTGTCCACGCGTACGCTCTCCATCGACCCAGCGTAACCACCGATGTGAGCTTGCTTGCAATAGTTTGCGTTTTGCTAGCAGCAGCTAGCATACTGATGGCATGGCCAAGAAGACCGCAACGGACTCGAGCACCTGGGGCGAATCCCTGGGCGAGTTCATCGCCGACCAGCGTCGCAGTGCGTCGCTGTCGATGCGTCAGTTGGCCGAACTGGCAGGGGTCTCCAATCCCTACCTGAGCCAGATCGAACGCGGACTGCGTCGGCCCTCCGCCGAGGTGCTGCAGCAGCTCGCCAAGGCTTTGCGGGTCTCCGCGGAGTCGCTCTACATCCGTGCCGGCATCCTCAGCCCGGACGAGGAGGGCACCGCGGATGTGACCCGCGCGGTGCTCGCCGACACGGCCATCAATGAGCGTCAGAAGCAGGCGCTCCTGGAGGTGTACGCCGCCTTCGCCGACCAGCATGCGGCGGCCACCCGGAAGACCCGGACCCGGCGCACCACCAAGACCCCGCGATCTCAACCACGCAAGGAGAAGTGATGAACGACAAGCTCAAGGACCAGACCCAGCCGCTGCTCGACACCAGCCTCAAGGCGCTCTACGTGGCCGCCGGTGTGACCGACGTGCTTGCCGAGCGGCTGCGCGAGTACGCCGAGACCAAGCAGGCCGAGGCCCGCACCCGGCGCGCCAAGCGCAAGGAGCAGCTGGAGCAGGCGACCGAGCTGCTCAAGGAGGCCCCGGGCCAGGCGAAGGGTCTGCTGGACCAGGCGCCCGAGCTCGCCCGCACCCTGCCCGAGCAGGTGCAGGTCCAGTTGGAGGAGCTGCTCAAGGAGCTGAACCTGAGCTTCGACGAGATGGCCGTCCGTGGGGAGAACCGGATCGTCGAGGTCCGTGCCCAGGCCGCCACCGCCGCCCGCCGTGGCGCCCGCCGCACCCAGGCCGCCGCCGATCGTGCGAGCGCCGATTTCGTCGCCGACGTTGACGATCTCGCCGATGCCACCGACAGCGGCACCGGTACCGCGAAGAACGCGCCGACGAAGAAGGCGCCCGCCAAGAAGGCCCCGGCCAAGAAGGCGACCGCGAAGAAGACCCCGGCGAAGAAGACCACCGCAAAGAAGGCGCCGGCCAAGAAGAGCACCACCAAGGCGAGCACCAGCAAGTCGAGCACCAGCAAGACCAGCACCCCGGCGCCCGCCTCGGAGTGAACCCCCTTCCCTGAGGTGGATCCAGGGGGTTCATCTCGACACGCCAACGGCCCGGTACCGCTTCGCGGTGCCGGGCCGTTGGCTACTCGATGAACGTGGGCGATGCGACGGCACCGAGATCGCTTCGCGGTGCCGGGCCGTTGGCTACTCGATGAACGTGGTTTCGACTCGCTCGTTCCTCGCTCGCTCAACCAGCGTTGGGGCTCACTGGTCGCGGGGGCGGGGCACCGAGGCGGTGATCAGCGAACCGTCCTGGCGACGACCGCCGACCAGCGGGCCGGGGCCGATCTCACCGCGGCGCCGCTCCCCCTGGCCGGACAGCGGCACGCGGCACACCTCGTCCGGTTCGATGTCGACCTGCTGCTCACCGACACGCACCTGCATGGCGGGGCCGGAGAGGATCTCGAATCGGATCTCGTCGCGGCGCAGCGTGACCAGCAGCCGGGTCTCCCGCCAGCGCAGCCGGAATCGCAGCTCCGGCCAGGATTCCGGCAACCGCGGCTCGAAGGTGAGCTCGCCACCGGTGTCCCGCATCCCGCCGAAGCCATAGACCAGCGCCGACCAGACACCGCCGGCCGAGGCGACGTGCACCCCGTCGGTGGTGTTGCCGTGCCGGTCGTCGAGATCGACGAACAACCCGGCATAGAAGTAGCGCAGCGCCAGATCGTGGTAGCCGGTCTCGGCGGCCATGATCGACTGCACCACCGCCGACAGCGTCGAGTCACCGGTCGTGATCGGGTCGTAGTATTCGAAGTCGGCGCGCTTCTCCTCCGCGGTGAAATGCTCCCCCTGCAGGAAAAGCGCCAGCACCACGTCGGCCTGTTTGAGCACCTGGAAGCGATAGAGCACCAGCGGGTGGTAGTGCAGCATCAGCGGCCGCTTCTCCGCCGGGGTGTGCTCCAGATCCCAGACCTCACGCTCCAGGAAGTGCATGTCCTGCGGGTGCACACCGAGGCTCTCGTCGAAGGGGATGTACATGCCCTCCGCGCAGCGCGCCCACTCCTCGACCTCGTTGTCCCGCAGCGAAAGCCGCTTGGCGACCCGGGCGTACGCCTCCGGATTGAGCTGCTTCAACTCGGTGACGGTCTCGGCGGCGTGCGCGAGATTGAACCGGGCCATCACATTGGTGAACAGGTTGTCGTTGACCACGGTGGTGTATTCATCGGGGCCGGTCACCGAGTGGATGTGGAACTCCGAGGTCCCGTTGGTGCGCCAGAAGCCGAGGTCGGCCCACAGCCGCGCGGTCTCGACCAGGATCTCCACACCCTCGTGCAGCAGGAAGTCCAGGTCACCGGTGGCGTTCACGTACTTCACCAGGGCGTACGCGATGTCGGCGTCGATGTGGTACTGCGCGGTGCCGGCCGCGTAGTAGGCCGAGGCCTCCTCACCGCTGATCGTGCGCCACGGGAAGAGCGCACCGAGCTGGGCCATCTCCTCGGCCCGCTGCCGCGCCGCGTCCAGCATCGCGTACCGGAACCGCAGCGCCATCCGCGCGGCCTGCGGCTGCGCATAGGTGAGGAACGGCAGCACATAGATCTCGGTGTCCCAGAAGTAGTGCCCCGAATATCCGGTACCGGTGACGCCCTTGGCGGCGATGCCCTGCGCCTCCGCGCGGGCCGAGGCCTGGGCCAGCTGGAACAGGTTCCAGCGGACCGCCTGCTGCAGCGCCGGCTGCTTCGGCAGCTCCACATCGGCGCTGCGCCAGAACTCGTTCAGCCAGGCCCGCTGGTCGTCGTGGATGGACTCGACACCCTGCTCGCGGGCGCGGTCGAGGGTACGCCGGCAACGGTCGATGAGTTCTCGCACCGGCACCGACTGGGAGGTGTGGTAGGCGACCAGCTTCTCCAGATGGATGGGCATTCCCTGCCGGGCGTTGATCCGATAGACAAGCTTGCCCGAATCGGGTTCGGCCGAGATCTGTTCGCTGTAGTCGTTGTCGGTGAACATGCTGTGATCGACACCGACGGCCAGCGTCATCCGCGACTCGTGGGTGCGGTAGCCGAGGGTGATCCGGCCGTCGCCGGCGGACTGGCTCACCGGATCGAGCACGCGGCGGTCCAGCGATTCCTGCTTGCGCGGGTCGTTGCCACCGGCGGCCCCGGTGCTGCGGGTGACCCCGGAATACTCGTCGTGGCCGTCCTGGCGGTTCAGCACCTGCGAGGAGATCACGATCGGGGCGTCCCCGTCGAGCATCGTGATGTCCATCGTCATGATCGCCAGATGGCGCTGGGCGAAGGACACCATCCGGGTGGTGTTGATCTGCACCCGCTTGCCGGCGGAGGTCCGCCAGATCACCTTGCGGCGCAGCACACCGGTCTTGAAATCCAAGGACCGTTCGTATTCGTCGAGATCGGCGGTGGCCAGGTTCAGCGGCTCATCGTCCACATAGACCTTCATCACCTTGGTGTCGGGCACGTTGACGATGGTCTGGCCGACCCGGGCGAAACCGTGCGCGTCCTCGGCGTGCCGGATCTGCCAGGTCTCGTGGAAACCGTTGACGAAGGTGCCGTGGGTGTGGGCGTCGCGGCCCTCCTCCGGGTTGCCGCGCATCCCGAGATAGCCATTGGCGACCGAGAACAGCGTCTCGGTGGTGCCGAGATCGGCGGGCCCGTAGTCGGTCTCCACCAGGCGCCACTCATCGATCGGGACGCGGGTGCGATCCAGCGGATCCTCCGCCTGGGGCGGAGCATCGCTGGGTCCCTGCTCCGGTTCGGTGCTGGGCTCGAAGTTCCACGGGTCGGCATTCACCCGACCCGCCTCCGGGGCGCCATTGGGGCGACGCACTGCCGCCTCCATGGGCGGTTCCGGCAGATCGGCCGCAACCAGGCTCGGTTCGAAGTCCTCGGTCATGTCCCCATCACTCGTCAGCGTCCGCTCAGGAGCGGACGGAATCAACCAGCTCGTCAAGATCGCCGACGACGACGTCGGCCCCGGCCTCCCGCAATCGGTCGGCGCCGGTGCCGCGGTCCACGCCGACCACGAGCCCGAAGTCCCCCGCTGCCCCGGCGCGTACGCCGGAGAGTGCATCCTCGAAAACCACCGCACGTTCCTTCGGCACGCCGACCCGCTCGGCCGCGGCGAGGAAGGTGTCCGGCTGCGGTTTGCCGGGCAACCCCTCCGCGGCGGCCACCTGGCCGTCGATGATCACCTCGAACCGGTCCAGCAGACCGGCCGCCTCCAGCACCGCCCGGGCGTTCTTGGACGATGAGACGATCGCGACCTCGGTGCCCCGCTCGGCCAGCGCGTCCAACAGGCGTACCGAACCCGGATAGGGCTGGATGCCTTCCTCGGCGAGGATCTCGTTGAACAGCTTGTCCTTGCGGTTGCCGAGCCCGCTGATCGTCTCCGCCTCCGGCGGATCGGACGGCTCGCCCTGCGGCAGCTCGATGCCCTTGGCCTCCAACAGGGTCGCGACCCCCTCGTAGCGGGGCCGGCCGTCGACGTGGTCGAAGTAGTCGGCACTGGTGTACGCCGCAGCTCCGCGCGCCGCCAGGAACTCGGAGAACATCGTGTCCCAGGCGCGCATGTGGACCTCGGCGGTCGGTGTGATCACGCCGTCCAGATCGAACAGGCAGGCGTCAATGTCGTCCCAATGCACAAAAGGAAACTCTAGTTCGCCCGATCCAGTGGTGCGAACAACTCTCGGGCGGTTGGCCAAAAATTGTTACACGTCGGTAAGCCGGCCCCGTCCGGCCCCGGTACGGATCAGTTCGTGCGCAGCGCGCGGACGTGCAGCCCGACCTCGGGATCGACCAGCGGCTCCTGGGCCGCGGCGATGCCCTCGACGACCAGCGGTGCGTCGACGGCGACGTTGCGCTTCACCAGGGCGAGCGCGATCGGGCCGAGCTCGTGGTGCCGCGCGGAGCCGCCGACGAAGCCGATCGCCCGGCCACCCTCGGCACCGGTCAGCTCGGCACCGGGGGTCGGCAACGCGTCCATCGACCCGTCCAGGTGCAACCGGACCAGCCGGCGCGGCGGCCGGCCCAGGGTGTGCACCCGGGCGACGGTCTCCTGGCCGCGATAGCAGCCCTTCTCCAGGTGCACCGCATCGGCCAGGCCGAGCTCGTTGGGGATCGTCCGCTGGTCGGTGTCGAGGAAGATCCGCGGCACCCCGGCGGCGATCCGGCGGGCCTCGTACGCCCACAGCCCGACAGGTTCGGCGCCGCTCGATTCGAGGTAGCCGGCCAGGTGGTCGCGCGGGATGAACGACTCGTAACCGCCCAGCGAATCCGGTGCCTGCCGGGTGATCCGGCCGGTCGGGGGTTCCCCGGGCTGCCAGACGACCGCCAACTCATCGCGCAGGCGTACCTCCACCTGACGCATGAAGATCATCCGCTGCAGGAAATCCGCCAGCGCCTGGCCGCGGCCGGGTTCGGTGTGCGCCCAGACCGTCTCCCCGTCGTCGACCAGATAGAGCACGTGCTCGATGTGGCCCTGCGGGGAGAGCAGGAAGGCGGTCGTCCCGGTGCCGGTGGGCAGCTGCGCCAGATGCTGGGTGGTCAGGTCGTGCAACCAGGTCAGCCGGTCCGGCCCCGCGATGGACAGCACGTCGCGGTGATCCAACCGGACCGCACCCCTCCCGGACTCGAGCAGCCGCTGCTCGGCCATCGGGTCGCCGTAGTGCCAGATCGCCCCGGTGTCGGGGCCCTCGGTGAGAGTGATGCTCACTTGCGCTCCAGTTCTCCGGTCAGCCAGGGCGCCAGCGGAATGTCCTGGTCGGCCCGGTCGCAGGCGAACAGCAGCTTCTGCTGGATCCGGCCGTAGAGCCGGGTGCCGGCGGTGTGGGTGCCCTCGCTGAGCGCGGCATCGGTGGTCAGGTCGATCTTGGTGCCGAGCTCACCACCGGGGGCGGACTCCAGCCCGGTGATCGAACCGAACCATTTCTGCGCCACCCCCTCGGGATTGCAGATCACCACCATCAGCTCGTTCTTCTCCTGCGGCACCCAGAACCCGGTCTCCATGTAGACGGGCTTGCCGAGCTGGCCGTCCTCGTCCTCATAGGCCTGCAGCAGGTAGTGCAGGTAGGGCTCACCGTTGTGGTGGAAGTCGACCTGCTCCAGCACCCGCTTGTCGGTGCCCTGCCACTGGGTCTGGCCGAAGCCCTCCCAGTGCCCGATCAGCCAGGCCAGCCCCTTCAGGCCGGGATGCATGCCCTCGGGGAAGGAGAAGTCCAGATTGGCCCCCTCGCCGGTCGGCTGGTCGTTCATCGGCTGGTCACTCATCGGGCTCCTCCAACGTGTGCTCGGGGTGTACCGATCCAGCCTATGCCCCGACGAAACCGGCCGGCGCGGGGTCCGCGGTGCGGGGTCCGCCGCTGCTAGGTTCGCGTGCCATGCGAGTGGTGCTGCAAAGGGCCGCCTCGGCCGAGGTACGGGTCGATGACGAGGTGGTCGGAGCATTGCCGGCGCCGGGGCTGGTGCTGCTGGTCGGGATCACCCACACCGACACGCCCGAGATCGCGGCCAGGCTGGCCGACAAGATCTGGCGATTGCGGATCCTCACCGGTGAACGGTCGGCCGCCGATGAGGGGGCGCCGTTGCTGGTGGTCTCGCAGTTCACCCTGTACGCCGACACCCGCAAGGGCCGCCGGCCCTCCTGGAGCGCCGCGGCACCGGGCCCGGTCAGCGAGCCGCTGGTCGATGCGTTCGTCGCCGCGCTGCGGGACCTCGGCGCCCACGTCGAGTCCGGCCGGTTCGGGGCGCAGATGCAGGTCAGCCTGGTCAACGACGGCCCGGTGACCCTGGTCCTGGACTCCGACACGTACGCCGGCTGATCGCGTGTGCCCGTACGCCGGTTGAGCGCGCGAGGAACGAGCGAGTCGGAACCAGCGCCGGTCCCTTCGACTCGTCGCTGCGCTCCTCGCTCAGGGAACGGGTGGAGGCCTCGCTCCTCGCTCAGGGAACGGGTGGAGGCTGCGCTCCTCGCTCGGGGAACGGGAGAACCGGCGTACGTGCTCGCTCAGCCGCCGGCGAAGGGCGGCAGCACCTCGACCTCGGTGGGCTCGGTCAGCGGCTGCGCGAGCTGGTCGGCGCCCTGGCGTCGACCACCGACCAGGATGCTGCAGACATCGAGCACCGAGGCGAAACCGGCACCGCGGTCTGCCCGGGCCGTGGTCAGCGCCGCCTGGACCGAATCGGCAGCGATAGTCTCATGCTCGACCCCGGCGGCCGCCGCCGCCCCGGCCCAGTAGCGGATCTGGACAGCAACCATGACCGCAATTCTTGCACGTCCACCAATCGACAGGGGGTGAGTACGACGGCCACGCTGCTGCTGCTCTCCCGCGAACGCGCCACCGCCGCGGACATCCTGCCCGCCCTCGGCCTGCTCTCGCACACGATCAGGATCGCCGCCGCCGAGGCGGCCAGCCTGCTCGATGTCGAACCGGACGTGGTGCTGGTCGACGGCCGGATCGACCTGGTCGGCGCCCGCAACCTGTGCCGCACCCTGGCCGCGGCGGGCAACGGATTGCCGGTGCTGCTGGTGCTGACCGAGGGCGGACTGGCGGCCCTGTCGGCGGAGTGGGCACCGGACGATTTCATCCTGGCCACCGCGGGCCCGGCCGAACTGGAGGCGCGGCTGCGGTTGGCGAGCCGGGCCGAGGACGTCGACGATCTGATCCGCGCGGGCGGCGTCGAGGTCGACGAGGCGGCCTACACCGCCCGGCTGGACGGCCGGCTGCTGGACCTCACCTACACCGAGTTCGAGCTGCTGAAATATCTGACCGCCAACCCCGGTCGGGTGTTCAGCCGCGAGCAGCTGCTCAGCGAGGTCTGGGGTTACGACTACTACGGCGGCACCCGGACCGTCGATGTGCACGTCCGCCGATTGCGCGCCAAGCTCGGTGAGAAGGAGTCGCTGATCGGCACCGTGCGCAACGTCGGCTACCGCTTCGACCCGCGCTGAGACGGACCCGCGCTGCGGGGTGCGCGTAGCCGGACGTGCAGTGCCCGCAGCGTTCCATGATCAAACCCAGTGGGACTGGGTTCGCGAAGGTCTCCGCGGGCACTACTGCACGTCCGGTTACGCGCGATCACATCTGCCCCGGGCCCACCCCGCGGAAATGGTCACGGAGCGCTAACGTGTCGCCCATGGGACCCGACTCGTTCAGCACCACCGTCGTCGCCGCCCTGAACGCCGAGCAGCGCAGCCAGGTGAACGATCTGATCGCGCGGGCCACCGAGTCCGATGGCGTCGGCCCGCTCAACGAGCACGCCCGCCTCGAGGTGAACCGCGGCACCGCCAGCGACGGCCTGGCCCATCTGCTCGGCCTGGACGGCGACCGGATCGCCGGGTACGCCTTCCTGGACTCGACGAGCGCCGATCCGATCGTGCAGCTCGTCGTCGACCCGGCCAGGCGGCGCCGCGGACTCGCGACCCGGATGATCGGCGAGCTCGGCTTCGATCCGCGGGTCGCCGAGCGCAGCGGCCGCTGGCAGCAGCAGTCGCTGCGGACCTGGTCCTTCGGCGACCTGCCGGCCGCCCGCGAGTTCGCCGGTTCGCTCGGGCTGCAACCGATCCGCGAACTGCTGGTGATGGAGCGCGACACCGCCGAGATCGGTGAGGTGCAGCTGCCGGCCGGGGTCACCGTGCGCACCTTCCGCCCCGGCGACGAGGACGCCATCCTGCGGGTGAACGCCCGCGCCTTCGCCCACCACCCCGAACAGGGCGGGCTGACCAAGCAGGACCTGCAGGACCGGATGAACGAGCCCTGGTTCGATCCCGAGGGCCTGTTCGTCGCCACCCGACCCGACGCCCAGGGCACCGAGCAGGTGATCGGTTTCCACTGGACCAAGATCCACGACGCCGACCTGGGCGAGGTCTACGTGATCGCGGTCGATCCCGACCATGCCGGTGGCGGCCTCGGTCGGCAGCTGCTCAACCGCGGGCTGCACCATCTGGCCGACCGGGGCGTACGCCGGATCATCCTCTATGTCGAGGGTGACCAGGCATACGTCGTGAAGCTCTACCTCTCCGCTAGATTTGAGGTCGCGAACCGCGACGTGTTGTACGCCTCCCCGCTCCCCGAAGAGCGGGTGCAGCCGACAGGTCCGGCCACCCCATGAAGAAGCACTGACAGCGCCAGCAGGAAGCAGGTCCCGATGCCGGAGGCAGCCACCAGCACGCCCGGGCCATGGCTGCCCAAGGATCGATTCGCCGATCGCGAGTTGAGCTGGCTGGCGTTCAACGAACGGGTGCTGGCACTGGCCCGCGACGGGGTCCGGATCCCGCTGCTGGAGCGGGCCAAGTTCCTGGCGATCTTCGCCTCCAATCTCGATGAGTTCTTCATGGTCCGGGTGGCCGGGCTGAAGCGGCGGATGGCGGCCGGGGTCGCGGTGCCGAGCGTGTCGGGGTTCCTGCCCCGCGATCTGCACACCGCGATCCTGCGCCGGACCCGGGAGCTGGTCGCCGACCAGGCCCGGGTGTTCGCCGAGGAGGTACGCCCCCAGCTCGCCGCCGAGGGCATCGAGATCCTCTCCTGGGGTGAGCTGACCGGCGCCGAGAAGGACCGGATGCGGACCCTGTTCGCCGAGCGGATCTTCCCCGTCCTCACCCCGCTCGCGGTCGACCCCTCACACCCCTTCCCCTACATCTCCGGGCTGTCGATCAACCTGGCGGTGCTGCTGAAGAATCCGCAGACCGGGGTGCGCCAGTTCGCCCGGGTGAAGGTGCCCAATGTGCTGCCCCGCTTCGTCACCCTCGGCGAGGGCCGGTTCGTGCCGCTCGAGGACGTCATCGCCCGGCACCTGGACCAGTTGTTCTCCGGCATGCAGGTGCTCCAGCACCACGTCTTCCGGGTCACCCGGAACGAGGATCTGGAGGTCGAGGAGGATGACGCCGAGAACCTGCTTTTCGCACTGGAGAAGGAATTGCTGCGGCGCAAGGTGGGCCGGCCCCCGGTCCGCCTCGAGGTGGCCGCCGACGTCGACGAGCACATGCTGGAGCTGCTCGTCTCCGAGCTGGACATCAGCGAGCGGGAGGTGTTCAAGGTCGACGGGCTGCTCGATCTGAGCGGGCTGTTCTCCTTGACCGACACCGATCGCGAGGATCTGGCGTACCCGGCGTTCCTGCCGATCACCCATCCGCACCTGGCCGAGGTGGAGACCGCCCAGCCGGCCGACATGTTCACCGCGCTGCGCAAACGCGATGTGCTGCTGCACCACCCCTACGACTCCTTCGCCACCAGCGTGCAGCGGTTCATCGAGCAGGCGGCCGCCGACCCGCACGTGCTGGCCATCAAGCAGACCCTCTACCGCACCTCCGGCGACTCCCCGATCGTCGACGCGCTGATCGATGCCGCGCAGGCCGGCAAGCAGGTGCTGGCGGTGGTCGAGATCAAGGCCCGCTTCGACGAGCAGGCCAACATCGGCTGGGCGCGGAAGCTGGAACAGGCCGGGGTGCACGTCGTCTACGGCATGGTCGGGTTGAAGACCCACTGCAAGCTGGCGCTGGCGATCCGCGACGAACCCGAGGGGTTGCGCCGCTACGCCCACATCGGCACCGGCAACTACAACCCCAAGACCGCGCGTACCTATGAGGACATGGGCCTGCTGACGGCCAATCCGATCGTCACCGAGGATGTCGCCCGGGTCTTCAACCACCTGTCCGGGATGACCCAGGAGACCCAGTACCGGCGGCTGCTGGTGGCGCCGCACTCGATCCGCAGGAGCCTGCTGGAACGGATCCACACCGAGATCGAGCACCATCGGGCCGGCCGCCCCGCCCGGATCCGGATCAAGGTCAACTCGATCGTCGACGAGGCGATCACCGATGCGCTCTACGAGGCCTCCCAGGCGGGGGTGCCGGTGGATCTGTGGGTACGCGGGATCTGCGGTCTGCGCCCCGGGGTACCCGGGTTGAGCGAGAACATCCGGGTCCGCAGCATCCTGGGCCGCTTCCTGGAGCACTCCCGGCTCTTCTGGTTCGACAACGGTGGCCAGCCGACGGTCGGCCTGGGCTCGGCGGACCTGATGCACCGCAACCTGGACCGCCGCGTCGAGGTGCTCGTGGCGCTCACCAACCGCGCCCACATCCAGCAGGTCGACGACCTGTTCGAGCTGGCCTTCGACCCCGGCACGGCCGCCTGGTCGCTGACCGCCGAGGGGTGGCAGGAGCAGACCCTGGACGCCGAGGGCCGGCCGCTGGTCGATCTGCAGGAGAAGCTGATCGAGGTCGCCGGGCAGCGCCGATCGAAGGAGTCGACCCTCTGATGCCGATGCTGCGCCGATCCGACATCTCCGCCGCCGGGGCGGTCGTCCTGAAACCCGACGCCACCGGGGGGCCGGACGCGGTACGGGTGCTGGTGGTGCATCGGCCCGCCTACGACGACTGGTCGCTGCCGAAGGGCAAGGTGGAGCCCGGTGAGGTGCCCGCGGTGGCCGCGGTCCGTGAGGTGCTCGAGGAGACCGGGGTCCGGATCCGGTTGACCTCGCCACTGGACGCGCACACCTACCGGGTCGGTCGGCGTACCAAGCAGGTGCGCTGGTGGCGGGCCGCGGTCGTCGCGGAGGAACCGCACGTCCCCGACGACGAGGTGGACACCGTGCTCTGGCTGACGCCCGCCGAGGCGCTGGAGCTGTTCTCCTACGATGCCGATGCCACCTTGCTGCAGCAGGCGCTGGACCAGCCGGAGACGGCGAATCTGGTGGTGGTCCGGCACGGCAAGGCGATGGATCGCGGCAAGTGGTCCGGCAACGACCCGGCCCGGCCGCTGACCCGGCGGGGCCGGACCCAGGCCCGGGAGCTGGTACCGATCCTGGAGGCCTTCGGCGTCGGCCGGGTGGTCAGTTCCTCCGCCAACCGCTGCGTCTCCACGGTGCTGCCGTTCGTCACCGACCACCAGTTGACGATCGATCGGCAGACCATCCTCAGCGAGGAACGCGGGGTCGAGGATCCGGCCGCGGTGGGCGATCTGATCGGGGTCCTGCGCGATGAGGTGATCGACGGCGGCCGGGCCGTCGTCGTCTGCAGCCATCGGCCGGTGCTGCCGGCCATCCTGACCGCCCTCGATCTGCCGGACCATCCGTTCCACACCGCCGAATGCGCGATCGTCAGCCTGACCGCCGACGACCAGGTGCACGCGGTGCAGTGGATCACCACCCCGCACAAGAAGTGACCAACGGGGGCCCCGCCCCACAGCGGCCGAGCGCCCCGACCGGCATGCGGCGATAAAGCGACACGAGATAACGATTCGACCACTTGCACCCCCGTTCACCTGCAGTTCACCTTTCGTCACGAAACGCGTCACCACCCCTGCTTATGTTTCGAAACGTCAAGCGCTCCGGCCGATCCCGGCCGGAGGGAAACCGGGGCAAACCCAGACGTGAAGGATGGATTTCCGTGTCGCTGAACCGACGTTTCGTCAGCCTGGCCGCCGTGGCCGCTGCTGGCGCTCTGGCGCTCTCCGCCTGCGCCGCCAACGAGACCCAGTCCCAGCCCGCCGCCCAGGGTGGCAACGGGGGTGAGCAGCTGTCCGGCCAGCTCAAGGGCCAGGGCTCCTCGGCGCAGAAGGTCGCCCAGGACACCTGGATCAAGAACTTCCAGACCGCCAACCCGGGCGTGACCATCAACTACAGCCCGGACGGCTCCGGCGCCGGTCGCGACGGCTTCAAGGGCGGCGGCGTGGACTTCGCCGGCTCGGACCGCGCGTTCAAGCCCGAGGAGAACACCGCCGGCGCGTTCGGCAAGTGCGAGGCCAGCTCCAAGGCCCTCGACATCCCGGTCTACGTGTCGCCGATCGCGATCTCCTTCAACGTCGAGGGTGTGCAGGACCTCAACCTGGACGCCGCGACCACCGCCGGCATCTTCAAGGGCACCATCGCCAAGTGGAACGACCCGGCGATCGTCGCACTGAACCCGGGCGTACAGCTGCCCGATGCGGCGATCGTGCCGGTGCACCGCTCCGACAACTCGGGTACCACCGAGAACTTCACCGACTGGCTGAACAAGGCCGCCGGCGATGTGTGGACCGACAAGGCCAGCGGTGACTGGCCGGCCAGCCTGAAGGGTGAGGCCGCCAAGGGCACCGCCGGTGTGGTGGCCGCGGTCAAGAACGGCAAGAACACCATCGGCTACGTCGATGAGTCCCAGGCCCGCGAGCTGAACAACGCCAAGATCGGCGCCGACGGCAACTTCAGCGAGCCGAGCGCCCAGGCCGCCGGTGAGGCGCTGGCCGCCTCCCCGGTGGAGTCCGGCCGCGACGCCAACGACCTGGCGATCAAGATCGACCGCAAGGCCGCCGGTTACCCGGTCTACATGGTCTCCTACGCCCTGGTCTGCCAGGACTACAAGGACGACAAGACCGCCCAGCTGGTGAAGTCCTACATCGGTTCGATCACCTCCAGCGAGGGCCAGCAGGCCGCCGCTCAGGCGGCCGGCGCCGCCCCGCTCCCGGAGAAGTTGTCCGGCCAGGTGAAGACCGCGGTCGACTCCATCAAGTGAGCTGGTCCCGGTACGACATCGCACGCCCGTTCCCGTACTCTCGGGAGCGGGCGTGTGGTGCGTCCCGGCACCCTCACTGACCGCCGATCAGTAACCACCGAAGCACCACCCGCACAGACCTGGCCCCGAGGAGAAGGATGTCCAGTTCCATGACCAAGGGAGCGGCGAACACGGCCGCACCTGTTCCCCCGGACGGTTCCGACCCCAAACGGGTGGCCAAGGTCGCCCGGCAGCGCAGCAGCCGGGGCGGCGAGTCCTTCTTCAAGGGCCTCTCGACCGGTTCCGGCATCCTGATCCTGGCGATCCTGGCCGCCGTCGCGGCCTTCCTCGTCGGCATGTCGATCCCGGCGCTCAGCTCCGATGCGCAGGACCTGCCCTACGGCGAGTTCTGGGCCTTCGTGCTGCCGTACGCCTTCGGCACCGTCTGGGCGGCGTTCCTGGCGCTGCTGATGGCGGTACCGGTGTCGATCGGCATCGCGCTGTTCATCTCGCACTACGCACCCCGCCGGTTGGCCCAGGGCCTGGGCTATGTGATCGACCTGCTGGCCGCGGTGCCCTCGGTCGTCTTCGGCCTCTGGGGCATCAACGTGCTCGCCCCGCAGGTGCTGCCGCTCTACGCCTGGCTGAACACCAACCTGGGTTGGATCCCGCTGTTCGCCGGCCAGGTCTCCGGCACCGGGCGCACCGTGCTCACCGCCGCCATCGTGCTCGCGGTGATGGTGCTGCCGATCATCACCGCGCTCTGCCGGGAGGTGTTCCTGCAGACCCCGCGGTTGCACGAGGAGGCCTCGTTGGCCCTCGGCGCGACCCGCTGGGAGATGATCCGCCAGGCCGTGCTGCCGTTCGGCCTGCCCGGCATCGTCTCCGCCTCGATGCTCGGCCTGGGCCGGGCCCTGGGCGAGACCATGGCCGTGGCGATGGTGCTCTCCCCCGCCCACGTGATCAACGTCCGGCTGCTCACCGCCGAGAACCCGAACACGATCGCCTCCAACATCGCGCTGGCGTTCCCCGAGGCGTACGGGCTGGGCGTCAACCAGCTGATCGCCTCCGGCCTGGTGCTGTTCGTGATCACCCTCGCGGTGAACATGGCGGCCCGCTGGATCATCGGCCGCCGCAAGGAATTCTCGGGAGCCAACTGATGTCGACAGCAACCGAACCCACCAATGAGGAACGGGCCCGGCGCGACAGCGCCCGGGCCGACACCCGCCGCCAGCTGACCGCCGGCCGGCTGCCCAACCACATCGGCCTGGCCACCTTCGTGGTGGCGGTGGTCGTCGTCGGGGCCGTGCTCGGCCTGATCGGCGCCTTCTCCCTCGCCGCGACGCTGATTCTGGGCACCCTGCTGTTCCTGGTCACGATCAGCGTGCTGTCCACCGTGGTCGAGGGCGCCCGCCGCGCCCGCGACCGATTCGCCCGCTACCTGGTCACCACCGCCTTCGTGATCGCGCTGATCCCGCTGATCTCGCTGATCGTCGGCACCGTCTCCAAGGGCGTGGAGCGGATGGATGTCCAGTTCTTCACCTACTCGATGCGCAACGTCACCGGTGATGAGCTCGGCGGCGCGGTGCACGCCATCTACGGCACCCTGATCGTCACCGGACTGGCCACGCTGATCTCGGTGCCGATCGGCATCATGACCTCGATCTACCTGGTGGAATACGGCGGCACCTCCCGGATCGCCAAGGCCACCACCTTCTTCGTTGACGTGATGACCGGTATCCCCTCGATCGTTGCGGGCCTGTTCGCGTACACGGTCTTCTCGCTGGTCTTCGGACCCGGTACCCGGATCGGCCTGGCCGGTGCGGTGGCGCTCAGCGTGCTGATGATCCCGGTCGTGGTGCGCTCCACCGAGGAGATGCTGCGGCTGGTGCCGAACGAGCTCCGCGAGGCCTCCTACGCCCTCGGCGTACCGAAGTGGCGGACGATCCTGAAGGTCGTGCTGCCCACCTCCATCGCCGGCATCATCACCGGTGTGGTGCTGGCCATCGCCCGGGTGATCGGCGAGACCGCCCCGCTGCTGGTGGCCGCCGGATTGACCACCTCGCTGAACACCAACCCGCTGTCGGACCCGATGACGACGCTGCCGGTGTTCGTCTACTACTCCTACGTCACCCCGGGCATCCCGCCGGAGCCCTACATCGCCCGCGCCTGGGCGGGGGCGCTGACGCTGATCCTGATCGTGATGGCCCTCAACCTGCTGGGCCGCGTGATCGCCGCGAAGTTCGCCCCCAAGCCGGGCCGCTGACCACCAGAGCAAGAGAAGAAGGAAACATGTCCAAGCGCATCCAGGTCGAGAACCTGAACATCTACTACGGCAAGTTCCACGCCGTCCAGGACGTCAACATGACCATCGAGCCCCGCTCGGTGACCGCCTTCATCGGCTCCTCGGGCTGCGGCAAGTCCACCGTGCTGCGCACCCTGAACCGGATGCACGAGGTGATCCCCGGCGCCTACAGCGAGGGCCAGGTGCTGCTCGACGGCGTCGACCTCTACGGCAAGGGCGTCGACGCGGTGGCGGTACGCCGACTGGTCGGGATGGTCTTCCAGCGGCCGAACCCGTTCCCCACCATGTCGATCAAGGACAACGTGCTCGCCGGGGTGAAGCTGAACAACAAGCGGATGAGCTCCTCGGCCGCCAACGAGCTGGTGGAGAAGAATCTGCGCGGCGCGAACCTGTGGGACGAGGTCAAGGACCGTCTCGACAAGCCCGGCTCGGGCCTGTCCGGTGGCCAGCAGCAGCGGCTCTGCATCGCCCGCGCGACCGCGGTGAACCCCGAGGTGATCCTGATGGACGAGCCCTGCTCGGCCCTCGACCCGATCTCCACGCTGGCGATCGAGGACCTGATCCAGGAGCTCAAGGAGAGCTACACCGTGGTGATCGTCACCCACAACATGCAGCAGGCGGCCCGCGTCTCGGACAAGACCGCGTTCTTCAACCTGGAGGCGACCGGCAAACCGGGCAAGCTGATCGAGTTCGACGACACCGCGAAGATCTTCTCCAACCCGGCCAAGGAAGAGACCGAGAACTACATCTCGGGTCGCTTCGGCTGACTCTTCTTGGTCGTCTCGCGCGCGGCGCGCCATGACCCCGCTCTTCGGCCCAGTCGTCGAAATCCACGCGGTGCGTGTGCGCGTGGTCACGCCACCGGACGCGGGGATTTCTCCTTCGTGGGCCTGCATCGCGGGGACGCGCCGCCAGACGCTCGACTCCCGTTGGCGCGCCGCGCGCGAGCCGACAACAAACGCTCCCGGTAGGATCGGGACACGATGATTCCTCGCTGTACCCGGCCGCTGCGGCGTGCCCTCACGGCCCCGCTGGCGGTCGCGCTGCTGGGCGTACTGGTGGCCTGTGACAGCCAGCCGGCGCCGGTCCTGCCCACCCCGAGCAGTGTGTACGCCTGCCCGCCCGGTCAGTTGCAGGTGGAGGGGGCCGGCAGCGAGGCCGCGATGATGAACTCCTACATCGCCTCCTATGCCGAGACCTGCCGGAACGCCTCGACCGTGGTGTGGACCACCAGCGCCGACTCCGGGCGGACCAGCTTCGTCAACGGCCTGGTCAACGTCGCCACCTCGGAATCCTGGCTCAGCAACGACGAGGTCGCCGCCGCGCAGCGCCGCTGCCAGCAGAACCCCGCCTGGCATCTGCCGACCACCGCGAGCCCGGTGGCGATCGTCTTCCGGTTGGACGGGGTGGAGCAGCTCACCCTCTCCCCCGAGACCCTGGCGATGATCTTCTCCGGTCAGTTGAACCGTTGGAACGATGCCCGGATCGCCCGCGAGAACCCGGGGGTGACCCTGCCCGCCCAGGCGATCCAGGTGTACTACCAGAACCAGCCCTCGGGGGCCTCCGAGGCGCTCGGCCGCTACCTGGCCCGGACCGCGCCGCTGAAGTGGAGCCCGCGCAACACCACCCCGAACTGGCGCGGCCAGGGCCAGGGCCGGGACCGGCCGGAGGATGTGGCGAGCTCGGTGGCCGCACGATCGGGGACGATCGGGTTCGTGGAGACCGCCCAACTCGGTGACGCGAACCGCCCCTCCGGTGAGCCGCAGCTGGGCCGGGTCGGTATCGACGAGGGCCAGGGCCCGCTGCTGCCCACCCAGGAGGCCGCCAGCAAGGCGCTGCAGCAGGCCCGCTTCCTGCCCGATGACCAGGGCAACGATCTGCGGATCGACCCGGCATCGCTGTCGGGCGAGGGGGCGTACCCGGTGGTCGCGGTGACCTATCAGATCGTCTGCTCCCAGGGGTTGCCGGTCGAGGTGACCTCCCTCACCCGGGACTTCCTCGGCTTCATGCTCAACCCGCAGACCCAGTCCGGGCTGCCGGCGATCGGCCGGGTGCCGCTGCCGGACGAGCTGCGGCAACGCACCACCGAGGCGGTCGCCGCGATCCGCTGAACACCACCGCGACCCCTATGCTGGGGTGGGCGTTGCACGGAGCCGGAGACGGGGCGAAGACACAGGAGGAAGTCGGATGGGGATGGCCAGATGGGCCGTTGCGGCGAGCGCTCTCGTCCTGTCGGTGAGCGCCTGCGGTACCGCGACCGCACCGGGCCAACCGGGTGCCAGCACCACCTCGACAACGACCGCCGTGCCGGCGAACTGCCCGAGCGGGGTGATCAGCGGCGTCGGCCCCGCCTCCCAGGCCGAACCGACCCAGGAGATCCTCGGGGCGTACGCCGACCGCTGCGACTTCAAGAGCTCGGTCAGCTATCAGAACAAGAGCGCCGAGGAGGCCCGGCAGATGTTCGGCAACGCGCTGAGCACCTGGCTGACCGTCCAGCGGCCGTTGCCCGAGGCCGACGCGCAGCAGCTCGCCGCCCGTTGCGGCAACAACCCGATCTGGCATCTGCCGACCAGCGCGGCGCCGCTCGCGGTGAGCTGGAACCTGCCCGGAGTCGACCGGCTGACGCTCACCCCGTCGGTGCTGGCGAAACTGCTCTCCGGCGCGATCAGCCGCTGGGACGACCCGGCGATCGCGCAACTCAACCCTGACGTCCAGCTGCCGGGCATCCCGGTCACCCCGGTGCTGGCCACCGACTCCCCCGGGATCACCGCGCCCCTGACGGACTGGCTGACCAGCGCCGCCGGCCCGGACTGGCCGAATGGGGAGACCAGCGAGCCCACCGGGCCGGGGAAGCAGACCGAGAGCCTCACCGACAGCGTGTCGGCCCTGCTCGGTACGCCCGGGACGATGTCGGTGCTGCCGCTGTCCTACACCCGCACCAACTCACTGCCCACCGCCAGCATCGACTTCGGTGCCGGGCCGGTGGCGCCGACCCCCGAGACCGGCAGCAGGGCGCTGGAGGCGGTCGAGATCCCCGAGGGCAATGATCTGCGGCTCCAACCGGACTACCGGGCGAGCGCCGGGGCGTACCCGCTGACAGTGATCGGCTATCAGGTGGTCTGTTCGCGGGGGAACAACTCCAAGCAGGGGCCGGTGCTGCGCGACTTCTTCTCGTTCTGGACCACCCCGGCCGAGCAGCAGGCGCTCGCCGACCTGGGCTTGGCGCCGCTGCCGGAGGGATTGCGCGGCCGGGTGTCCACCGCCGCCGGACAGATCCGGTAGCGGCCGCGGGTCAGCGGCGCGAGGAGGAACCCTTGCTGCCCGAGGAGGACGACCCCTTGCTGCCCGACGAGGAGCCCTTGCTGCCCGAGGAACCCTTGCTCCCCGAGGAGGTGCCCTTGGTGCCCGAGGAGCCCTTGGTGTTCGACTTCGAACCCTTGGTGCCCGAGGACCCGTAGGTGCGGGAGCTGGTGCTGGTGTCGTCGTCGGTCGTGCTGGACGACCGGGCCTTGGTGGTGGCCGCACGGGCTGGCCGGGTGGTGGCCCGGGTACGCTCACCGCGGTCGTTGACCGGGTAGCGGTAGTAGCGGTAGCCGGGCCGGCCGTAGTAGGCGGGCACGTAGCTGGTCCGCTCGGCCCACACCCAGGTGTAGCGGGGTTCGCCGGGGCTCTCGCAGAGCTTGTCGTCGGCCCGGACCTCCTGCTGGGTGTCCAGGCAGTACTGCCGGTCGCCGACGTCGTTGCCGCAGGCGACCAGGCCGCCGGCGGTCAGGGCGGCAGCGGCGATCAGACCCAGGGTTCTCTTCGTGCGGTTCATGGCGAGGCTGACGATACTGCCCGCTCAGGGGTTCCCCCTAGGGGTTTCCCTGGCCCGGTCGGCTGGATCGCCCCACCTACACTGTCCGCGTGAGCAGCGCAGGTTGGTACCCGGACCCGGGCAAGCAGCCGGGGATGTATCGCTGGTGGGACGGCCAGACGTGGTCCGCGGCGCTCTCCCCCAATCCGAACGCCGCACCCCCGCACGGCGGCCTGGGCGCCCCGGTGACCGGGCCCGGTACGGCCCCGATCACCACCTCCGCCGGCACCTCCCCGCGTGCCGGCGCACCGGCCGGCGGCACACCGGCCAACCCCGGTACGAAGCCGATCACCACCACCCAGCCGCAGCCGGGCCCCGGCGTACCGCCCCCGCCGCTGCCGCGCCGCAATCGCGGCGGGGCCGCCCTGTGGATCGGCGCGATCGCGGGCCTGGTCGCCGTCGTGGTGATCGCCTCGATCGCCATCCGAGCGATGACCGGCGGGAACGACATCGCGAACACCCCGAGCGGCAACTCGACCCGCAACGTCTGCCCGGCACCGGAGACCGTGCCGCCCTCGGGCGCCGAGCGGCCGACCCGCAACGGCCGGGTCTACGGCGGCCAGCTCTCCTATCCGACGCTGTCCCCGCCGTGGAGTTCGCCCTCGACCGAGACCCGGGTGCCGTTCGGCCGCAACGCCTGGACCCAGACCATCCTGGTGGAGCGCTACGGGGCGACGCAGTCCTGGGTGGCCTCGGTGCTGGTCGCCGAGTTGAACGCCGGCGACGGTTTCTACACCCCGCAGCGGGGTTCGGAGATCGTGGTGCAGTGCATCGTCGGCGCCTTCTACGGTGATTCGAAGGTGGATCGCAAGGACCGGGTGAACCGGGCCACCACCGTGCAGGGCAAGGAGGCGTGGCTGGTCGAGTCGCAGCTGACCTTCAACATCCCGAACCTGCAGACCAAGGGCGAGCTGGCGATCGTGCTGATCGTGCAGACCAGCGAGAACCGCTCCAGCATCTTCTATGCCTCGATCCCCGACACCACCCCGCAGTGGGAGGCACCGGCCCGCCAGGCGATGGCCGGGCTGACCGTCGACGGTTAGTCCGCGGGAGCGGCGCAGCTCGCCGCGCCCTGCTGGGCCTTCAGCGCCAACACCCGGGCGGCGCTCTCGGTGACCTGCTGCGCGAAGGCCGGGTCGCTGGCCGCCTTGTCGCGCACCGCGGCGTACATCTCCCGCTGGATGCTCGGGTCGCCGTTGATCACCAGGTCACCGCCGGCCTCCAGGAACCGCAGCGCGCGGTCACCGGGGCTGACGGCGGCGACCTGCTTGGCCGCGCCCATGTCGTCGGAGATCACCACGCCGTCGAAGCCGAGGTCGTCGCGGATCATGTCGGTGACGATCACCCGCGAGAAGGTGGCCTGCTTGCCGGGGTCGATCTTCGAATAGATCGCGGTGGAGACCATCACCGAATCGGCACCGGCCGCGACCGCGTCCCGGAACGGTTTCAGGGCGGGGTCGGTACGCGTGGTCTGGTCGTCGGTGACGCCGCTCTGCAGGTCGGTGTTGCCGCGTACCCGGCCGAGGTTGGGGAAGTGCTTGACGCTGGTGGCCACCTCGGCCTCGGCCATCCCCTTGACGAAGGCGCTGGCCTTGGGGGCGACCTGGTTCGGGTCGGCACCGTAGCCGCGGCGCAGCGCCCCGACCGGTTCGTTGGCGCGGCCGACCGAGGTGGGCACGGTGTCGGCGACCGGTGCCAGGTCGTAGTCGATGCCGGCCTGCCGCAGTTCCTCACCCCAGGTCTTCACCCGCTGCTGGAGTTCCTCATCACCGAGTTTCGCCTGCTCGGTGGCCGCGGGGATGGTCTCGAAGCCCTCCCCCTTCAGGCGCTGCACCAGGCCGCCCTCCTGGTCGGCGGCCAGCAGCGGGCCGACGCCCTGCGGTTTGACGGCGGCGTCGCGGACCTGGTCGGTGAGCCGCTTCACCCCGGTACGCCCGGCGGTGGTGTTCTCCAGCAGCAGCACGCTGCCGGCGTTGGTCTCGCGCAGCACGCTGCGGAAGGACTCGTCGACCGGTGAGGTGGCGCCCTTGCCGACCATGAAGAGCTGGCCGACCTGTTCGGGCTGGGTCAGCTTCGCCGCCACGTCGGTGCAGGTCGGCACGGCCGGGGTCGGGCTGGCGGTCGGGCTGGGCGCCGCGGTCGGGGTGGCCGCGGTCCCGCTGCCGGTGCCCGGTGCACCACCGGGGGCGGGCGCGGTGCCGGCCGGCTGGCCGGCGGACTGGCCCGCCGGCGGCGTACCGCAGGCGACCAGGGTCAACGACAGTGCGGGCAGGAGCAACAGGCTGGTGCGACGCATGGGCCCCACCATAGGGGGCGCGATCTACTCGTCGACCGGGTCGGGTTCGCGCTCGTAACCCTCCAGCGGCAGCGCGAGCAGCGCGTTCTCCACCACCTCGGTCAGCGCGGGGTGGATCCAGTACTGGCCGCGGGCCATCTCCCGCGCCCGCAGCCCGGTGCTCATCGCCTGGATCAGCGGCTGGATCAGGGTGGAGGCCTGCTCCCCGATCAGGTGCGCACCGAGCAGGACACCGGTGTGCGGGCAGGCGAGCAGTTTGCAGAAGCCTTCGGTGTCCTCCATCGCCCAGCCATAGGCCACCGCGCCGTAGTCCTGGACCGACTTCACATAGTCGCGGCCCTGGGCCTGCAGCTCCTGTTCGGTGGCGCCCACCGAGGCGATCTGCGGGTGGGTGAAGACCGCGTGCGGGATCGCGTCGTGGTTGGTGCTGATCGGGTCGTCGGGGTGCAGCAGGTTGTGCTGCACGACCCGCATCTCGTGGTTGGCGACGTGCTTGAGCTGCCAGGGCGAGCTGACATCGCCGAGTGCGTAGATGCCCTCGGCGGTGGTGCGCTGCTGGTCATCGACCTCGACATAGCCGAAGGCGTTCATCGCGACCCCGGTGGCGGACAGGTTCAGCAGGTCACCGTTGGGGATCCGGCCGGTGGCGTTCAGCACCACCTCGGCGCCGTACTCGTATTCGATCCCCTCGGCATCGGTGGTCACCACCAGCACCCCGCCCTCGTCCGGCTCGAGGCGCAGCAGCTGCTGGTTCAGGCGTACCGGGATGCGCTTGGAGAGCAGTTCGGTGAATCGCTGGGACACCTGCCAGTCCTCGTAGCGCAGCAGCGCGGCGGAGCGGTTCACCACCGTCACCTTCACCCCGAAGGAGGAGAAGATGTGTGCGAACTCGGCCGCGATGAAGCCGCCGCCGATGATCACCATCGAGCGCGGCAGCTTCGCCAGCCGCATGATCGTGTCCGAGGTGTGCACGGTGACCTCGTCGGCGCCCGGGACCTGCAGCAGATGCGGCCGGGAGCCGGCGGCGATCACGAACCGGTCGGCGGTCAGCTTGCCGCCGGCGACGCCGAGGGTGTGGTCGCCGACGAAGCGCCCCTCGCCCTCGATCAGGGTGATGTTCTCGTTCTGGATCCGCCAGTCGCGCCCGGAGCTGGAGATCGCGTCGATCCGGCCGAAGATCCGGTCGCGGATCTGGTCCCAGTCGGCCTGGCCGGGTTCGAGGCGTACGCCGAGCCGGGTCGCCTCGTCATAGGCGTACGCCAGATCCGCGGGCCGGACGAACATCTTGGTCGGGATGCAGCCGACATTCAGGCAGGTACCGCCGAAGTGACCCTCGACCCCCTTGTCGACCAGGGCGACCTTGTATTTGTTGAATCGCTCGTCCAGCAGGGAATTCCCTGATCCCGAACCGATCACGCACAGGTCGAAGTGGGGCAGCTCCATGGGCGCCAGTCTGCCACTGCTGTGGACTCGGTGTACGCCGGGCGGAAACGATGGGCGATGCTCAACGGCGGGCCTTCAGGATCGGCCGCAGCCAGCGGAGCAGGTCGTTCTCGATCTGTGCCCAGGTGATCCGCAGGACCGTCCAGCCCGCGACCTGCAGGGCGTTCGACTTGGCACGGTCGCTGGTGAACGCCTCGAAGCTCTGATGGAACTCCCAGCCGTCCACCTCGACCGCCACTCGTTCCGCGGGGAAGACCAGATCGACGACGTGATCACGACCATCGGCACGGATCGAGACATTGGTCCGCCAACCGGTGAGCCCGGCCTCCCGCAGGATCCGGTGCACCTTCCGTTCCGCCTCCGACCACGGCCGGTCCCGGGACTCCGCCAGGATCGATCGGCGCAGCCGATTGCCGCGTCGCCCCGGCATCGCGTGGAAGGCTTCCCACATCAACTGCAGGGTCTGCGCCCCACGTCCGGCACCGACCGTGCGCAACAGATCGTCGACGACCTCTCCCCCGAGTTCGGGAATCAGGTCGACCACGGTGTACTCCGCAGAGGTGAACCGGACCACCCCATCCGTCTGCTGGAACGCCGGTGGGATGCGTCGATCGACCGTGGTGATGAGGTCACTCACCAACCGCCGCCTGCTTGCGACCACGAGCCGACCGGGTGGCGGTAGATCCGGGCGCCAACCCAGCCAGCGGGCCCCCAGCCCCAGGACGACGGCCTCCGGATCAGCCTTCGCGATCACCCGGCACAACGCGGTCGCCCCTGCCTCGGTGGCATGGACCCCGGGCAGAATCCTGCGCAGGGTGCCGTCACGGGCACCGACCTGCACCGTCCACGGATGCTCGCTCCGGCGATAGACCTTCATGCCCACAACAGGCCGCCGGAACCGGCGTCATGTCAGTGGGCCCCCTTCGAAATTTGCGGCTCGATCACGAATCCCAGCCGATTTGGGGCGGAATCGCAATCGAGCCGCAGATTTCGAAGGATGGCTTCGCCTCGCTGGCTCTCGCTCAGCCAGCGGGGGCCAGCGGACGCTCGCTCAGCCAGCGGAGGGCCACCAGCGGGCGCTCGCGTCCGGACTAGTTCAGGTGATCGATGGCGGAGCCGAGGACCGGGCGCCACTCGACGATCCGGACCTCCTTGACCAGACCGTTCGTCTGGTAGGGGTCCTCCGCGAGGATCGCGGCGACGGCCTCCCGGGATTCACCGCGGAAGATCAGCAGGCCGGCCGGCGGTTCTTCGCTCGGGGGGTACGCACCGCCGGCGAGCAGGCCGTCCTGCTTGGCCAGGTAGTCGCGGTGGTCCGGGCGGACCTGCATCCGCTTGTCGGTGTCATCGGAGTAGAGGTAGTGCACTGCATAGGTCGGCATGGCGCCAAGAATAGGACCACTAGGCTGGCCGGCATGAGCGTCTCGAACGGTCCCACGTTCCCCCTGCACGGCACCGCCCTGGTGACCGGTGCCTCCTCGGGCCTCGGTGCCCATTTCGCCGACTTCCTGGCCCGCAGCGGCGTCGATCTGGTGCTCACCGCGCGCCGCGCGGAGGCGCTGGCCGAGAACGCCGAACGGATCCGGGAACGGCACGGGCGGCAGGTGACGGTGATCCCGGCCGACCTGTCCGATCCGGCCTCCCGCGCCGAGCTGCGGCAGCGCCTCGACGACCTCGACACCCCGATCGACATCCTGATCAACAACGCCGGCCACGGCACCGCCGGTGACTTCGTCACCCTGCCCGCGGAGCGGGTCAGCGCCGAGGTCGAGCTCAACTGCGTCGCGGTCACCGAGCTGGCCCGGCACCTGCTGCCCGGCATGGTCGAACGCGGCTACGGCGCGGTGGTCAACGTCGCGAGCGCTGCGGCGTACCAGCCGATCCCGTCGATGGCGGTGTACGCCGCCACCAAGTCCTATGTGCTCAGCCTGTCCCAGGCGCTCTGGTCGGAGACGATGGGCACCGGGGTCCGGGTGATCGCGGTCTGCCCCGGGCCGACCGACACCGATTTCTTCGTCAACACCGGAGAACCGGAGGCGATGACCTGGCGGCGCAGCCCGGAACAGGTCGTGCAGTCCACCTTCCGCGCGCTCTACCGCAACCAGCCGAGCGTCGTGGACGGCAACGTCAACACCGTCACCGCGAAGCTCTCCAAGGTGCTGCCGATCCGGTTCGTGCTGCCGATGGCTCGGCGCTACGCCACCCCGCGCAAGCGCTGAGCGAGCAGGTGCCAGCCCCAGAACAGGGCACCCAGGCAGACCAGGACCAGCGAACCGGTCGCGAACTGCAGCACCGAGCCGGTGATCCGCGGCACCAGCAGGGCGGTGATCGCGGCACCGATCAGCAGCTGCAGGAAGCCGACCCCGGAGGCGACCGCCCCGCGCTGCCGCGGGAAGAACTCCATCATCCGGAGCTGGTTCGCCGGTAGCTGCACCATCATCCCGAACGAGAGCAGCGCCAGCGGCAGCACCGCGAACGGCAGCGCCGGCGCCTGCAGGGCGGCCAGGCTCACGTTGATCAGCCCGCCGAGCAGCGCGACCCCGAAACCGAGGCTGACCACCCGATCCCGGCTCAACCGCGCCGCCAGCCGGCCCGACGTCCAGGACCCGGTGATGATGCCGGCGATCAGCGGGACGAACAGGATCCAGAAGTCCCGTTCCCCCTTGCCGAGCAGTTCCACCACGAACAGCGGCGCCCCGCCGATGTAGGTGAACATGCCGCCGAAGCCGAGCGCGGAGGCGAGCGCCATCCGCAGGAAGGTGAGGCTGCCGAGCACCCCGCCGAGCGAGCCCAGCACCTTGCCCGGATGCAGGGGCGTACGCCGCTCCCGCGGATGGGATTCGGGCAGGCTGATCGCACAGAGCATGCAGACCAACCCGTACCCGGCCAGGAACCAGAAGATCACCGGCCAGTCGCCCAGCTTGAGCAGCCAGCCACCCATGATCGGCGCGATCGCCGGCGCCAGCCCGAAGATCATCTGCACCTGGCCCATCGCGCGCTGCGCCGCGGGTCCGGTCAGCAGGTCCGGGATCACCGCCCGGGCGACGATGGTGCCGCCGCCGGCGCAGAGGCCCTGGATCACCCGGAAGACCAGCAGTACCGGCAGATTCGGCGCCAGTGCGCAGCCGACCGAGGCCAGGGTGAAGATCGCGGTCGAGGCGATGATCACCGGCCGCCGACCGAGCGCGTCCGACAACGGCCCGTGGAACAGGCTCATCACCGCGAACGCCAGCATGTAGACGCTGGTGACCTGCTGCATGGCGGCCGCGTCCACCCGGAACTCCGCCCCCATGCCCTGGAACGCGGGGAAGATCGTGTCGGTGGTGAACGGCCCGAACATCGACAGCAGGGCCAGGATCAACGTGACCCGGATGCCCGGGTGGCCGGTCCGCCTCTCGCCCTCGTGGGGCGCTGGACTCACTTCGCGTACGAGTGCAGGCCGGAGACCAACAGGTTGATGCCGACGAAGTTCCACCAGAACGAGGCCATCCCGATCAGGGCGATGATCGCGGCCCGCTTGCCCTTCCAGCCGGCGGTCGAGCGGGCGTGCAGGTAGCAGGCGTAGATCACCCAGGTGACCAGCGACCAGGTCTCCTTCGGATCCCAGCCCCAGTAGCGACCCCAGGCGTACTGGGCCCAGATCGCACCGGCGCAGATCACGAAGGTGAACAGCGGGAAGGCGAAGGCGACCAGCCCGTACGCCACCCGGTCGATCTTCTCCGCGGACGGCAGCTTGGCCAGGTAGCCGCGGATCACCTCATTGCGCTGCTCGGCGCGGGAACGGATCAGATAGAGCACCGAGGCGACCCCGCCGACGGTGAACGCGGCCCCGGCGATGGTCGCAGCGAGGATGTGGAAGGCGAACCAGACCGAGTGCAGCGAGGGCTGCAGCGGACCGATGTCGACGTAGAAGACGGTGACCGCCAGGCCGAGCGCGATGGTGGCGAACATGGTCACCGGCAGTCCCAGCCAGCGCATGTCGAAGCGCATCGCCGCGACCAGGTAGGCCGTCACCGCGAAGATCATCGAGGTGGTGCTGAACTCGTACATGTTGCCCCACGGCAACCGGTCGGCCGCCAGCCCGCGGAACACCACACCGACCACATTGCAGATCAGCGCGACGACGGTGAGCGCGATACCGATCCGGCCGAACTTGTCGGTCCGCAACCGGTCCTTGTCGGTCTCCCCGTTGACCACCGGGCCATCGGTCGTCGCGGTGGTGTCCGCGCTCCCGGTGTCCGGGTCGGCTCCCGCCTCGGCGCCGGCACCGGCGGTGACCAGGGTCCGGTCGCGGAGCCGCCGGCGGCGTACCACCGGGGCACTCGCGTTCTTGGCCGAGGCCCACTCCGCGGCATGTGCGAACACCGCCAGCAGGTAGACCACCGCCGCGGTGACCATCGCCAGCATCGAGTAGTTGCTGTAGTCCATTGCGTCCTCCCAGCCGCCAATCTAATCCGTCTTGTCGTCTTCGACCGCATCGGCCAGTGCGAGGACGTCGTCCTCCAGCCCGGTCCGGGCGTCGGCCCGGTCCAGGCCGGCCACATCGGCGGTCCCGTCCGGGCGTACCCGGACCCAGAGCCGCCGGGGCCGGATGAACAGCGACAGGCACAATCCGGCGACGCCGATCATCACCGAGCCGAGCGTCAGCGGCATCCCGGGGGTGCTGGAGACCTGCAGGGTCACCCAGCGCTGGTAGCCGTCGAAGCTGATCGAGCCCTGCCCCTCGGGCAGCGTCCAGGTCTCCCCCGGTTTCAACCGCTCCCGCAGCAGGTCCCCGTTCGCCTGCTTGAGCTGGGTCATCCCGGTCTTGTCGAGGGAGTAGACGTTCTCGGGTACGCCGTCCTCGGCGCGCGGCGGGCCGACCCAGGCGTTCAGATAGAGCGCGGGGTTGTAGGTGTCGGGGAACAGCGAGCGCGGCGCCGCCGAGTCGACCGGCGCGGTCGGCACGAACCAGCCCTCGAAGGCGAGCCGCTCGGGGCGGGCGTCGGGGGCCTTCACCACGCCCTGGGAGTTGAACATGCCGTCCTGGGGCAGGAAGATCACCGGCCCCGACCAGGCCACATTGCCCTGCCCGTCGCGCACGGTGACCTTCGGGGCGTACCCGTGGCCGAGCAGGTGCACCTCCGCACCGCGGACATCGAGCGGCCGGTTGACCTGGATCACCGCGTCCCGCGGGGTGGCATTCGGGCTGTCGACGACCCGCACCTTGGCGGTGAACTCGGTCGGCTGGCCGGTGTTCACCGGGCCGGTCTCGAACAGCACCCGGAAGTCGTCGATCAGCACCGAGAAGGGCGGCAGGTCCTGGTCGGTGAACGCCGCCCCGGAGCGGATGTCGTCGTACTGGCTGAGGTTGTTGGAGAAGCCGCTGCCGACCAGCACCGTCGAGGTGCCGCGATAGCCGAACAGCACCCCGATGGCGATGCCGAGCAGCACGAAGACCAGCGAGGTGTGGAAGACCAGGTTGCCGAACTCGCGCAGATAGCCGCGTTCGGCCGAAATGCTGCCGTCGGCGTCATCGCGGCGGACCCGGAATTTCTTGCTGCGCAGGAATTCCTCGGCCCGGTCCAGGGGGTCGGCGGCCGCGGTGACGGTGGTCGAGGCGGGCAACCGGGTCAGGTTCCGCGGGGTGACCACCGGCTGGGCGCGTACGCCCTTGGCGTAGGTGGCGATCCGCGGAATGATGCAGCCGACCAGCGAGACCAGCAGCAGCAGATAGATCGCCGAGAACCAGGGCGAGGTGTAGGCGTCGAAGAAGCCGAGCTTGTCATAGATCGCGCCGACCTGCGGATTCTCGGCGAGGTAGGCCTTCACCTTCAGCGGCGAGGTGGGCCGCTGCGGCAGCAGGCCACCGGGGATCGCCGCGAGCGCGCCGACGAAGAGCAGGGTCAGCGCGGTCCGCATCGAGGTCAACTGGTTCCAGCAGAACCGCAGGAACTCCAGCGGGGTCAGGGTCCCCGCTTCGCGTTCTGCCACTCGATTTCCTCCCACTCAGATCACGGTCCCGAAGTTCAGCGCCCACTGCCGGACCACACCCATCAGCGCGTCCCACCAGCCGGTGAGCAGCAGGATGCCGACCAGCACCATCATCGCCCCGCCGAGCCGCAGCAGCGCCCGCTGATGCCGGCGGACCAAGGCGACCACCGGCTTCATCCGGGTGAATGCGACCGCGGCCAGCACGAAGGGGATGCCGAGGCCCAGGGCGTACGCCAGCGAGAGCAGTGCGCCGCGGGTCGCCGAGCCCTCGTTGAGCGCCAGGGTGAGCACCACCGACAGGGTCGGGCCGATGCAGGGCGTCCAACCGAGCCCGAACAGCAGCCCGAGCACCGGGGAGAAGGCGACCCCGACCTTCGGCATCCGATGGATCCGCAGCTCCCGCTGCCCCAGCGGCACCACCCCGGCGAAGATCAGCCCGAGCAGGATCGCCAGCACCCCGAGCACGATCATCAGCGGCCGGGAATAGGTCAGCAGCAGCGATCCCAGGCCGCCGAGCAGGGCCCCGGTGGCGACGAAGAAGAGCGCGAAGCCGAGCACGAAACCGAGGCTGCCGAGCAGCATCCGGCGGCGGCTGCCGCGCTCCTCGATGACGTCGGCGGCGCTCAGCCCGGTCGCATATGACAGGTACCCGGGCAGCAGCGGCAGGACGCAGGGTGAGAAGAACGACACCAGCCCGGCCAGGGCGGCGACCGGGATCGCCAGCAGCAGCGTCCCGCCGACCGCGTTGGCCGCCCAGCTGCCGATGTCGAGCATGAGCACGGTCCCGGTCACTTCCCGGCGGCGGTGTCGTTGACCAGCCCGACCAGGGTGGTGGTGTCGACGGTGCCGATCACCCGGGCGGCGACCCGGCCCTGCGGGTCGATGACCAGGGTGCTCGGGATGCCCGAGGGCGGCAGCTCCCCGGAGAACTGCAGCAGGGTGCGGCCCTCGGGGTCGTAGATCGAGGGATAGGTGACCCCGAAGTTGCGGACGAATGCCTGCGCCGGTGCCGGGTCGGGGTCGCGGGTGTCGATGCCGATGAAGACCGCGGTGTCCTTGGTCTGCTGGTGGGCGGCGACCAGGTCGGGCGCCTCCTTGCGGCAGGGCGCACACCAGGAGCCCCAGACGTTGATCACCACGACCTTGCCGGGATGGGAGGTGGTCAGCTGCTCCCCGTTCAACCCGGTGCCGCTGGCCTGCGGGGCGGGTTTGCGCTGATCGGGCGGGACCCGGGTGAGGCCGGTGCTGCCGGCGACGAAGCCGGTGCCCCCGCCGCCGCTCACCGAGCTGCTGCAGCCGGTGATCAGCAACGCGCCGGCGGTGGCCAGGAGGCCGCCGAAGGCGCGGCGGCTGAACGGGGAGTCGGTGGCGGACATCAGGCTCCGGCGACGAACTTCTTGGGGTTCTTGTTCTTGGCCGGTACCAGGTCGATCGCCGGCTCGGCGTAGTCGACCCGGGCGACCCGGCCGTCGATCACGGTGAACGAGGTCAGGCTGGCCAGGCTGCACTGCCGCTTGCGCGGGTCGTGCACCAGCGGACGGCCCTCGGCGTCCAGGCGGGCCATCCAGATCGGCAGCTGGTGCGAGACGATCAGCGCCTCGTGGCCCTCGGCGGCAGCGGCCGCGTCGGCGATCGCGGCCCGCATCCGCGGCACGATGTGCTTGTACGCCTCACCCCAGCTGGGGCGCAGCGGGTTGTAGAGCCGGCGCAGCACGGCCGGCTGCAGCAGCTGGGTCAGCTTGCCGGTGAACACCCGCCCGGCCAACGAGTTGCCGGCCTCGATCACCCGTTCGTCGATCACCGGTTCCAGCTGGTGCCGCTCGGCGATCGGGGCCAGGGTCTCCCGGGCCCGCTCCAGCGGGGAGACGCGCAGGTGCACCAGGTCGAAGCCGGCGGTGTGCTCGGCCAGCCGCTGGGCCATCTGCCGGCCGATGTCGGAGAGGTGGTAGCCGGGCAACCGCTCGTAGAGCACGCCGTCGGGGTTGTCGACCTGGCCGTGGCGCAGCAGGTGGACGATTGCCTTGGACATGGTGCGTGGCTCCTGGGGTCTCGGCCGGTTGTCGGTGATCGATGGTCAGACGCGAGCGGCCGCGGCGGCCGCCCTGGGCAGTGCGTCAACGATACGTGCGAGCGCCGCATCGTCATGGGTGCTGGAGAGGAACCAGCCCTCATAGGCGCTCGGCGGCAGGTAGACCCCGGCGTCCAGCATGGCGTGGAAGAAGGCGGCGAAGCGGTCGGTGCGCTGGGTCTTCGCGGTGGCGTAGTCGGGGACGGCGGTGACGGTGTCGTCGGGGGTGAAGAAGACCGAGAACAGGCTGCCGGCGTTCTGGATGACATGCGGTACGCCGAAGACCGAGAGCGCCTTGGTGACCTCCTCGCGGAGCCGGGCGGAGGTCTCGCCGATGTGGGCGTAGACGTCGTCGGTGGCGAGCCGCAGCGTGGTCAACCCGGCGGCGACCGCGACCGGGTTCCCGGACAGGGTGCCGGCCTGGTAGACGTCACCGGCCGGAGCGAGTCGCTGCATCAGCTCGCGGGAACCGCCGAAGGCCGCGGCCGGGAAGCCACCGCCCATCACCTTGCCGAAGGTCATCAGATCCGGGCGTACGCCGTCGATGCCGAACTGGCCGGACGGGGAGACCCGGAAACCGGTCATCACCTCGTCGCTGATGAACAGCGCGCCGTTGGCGTGGCAGATGTCGCGTAGGAACTCGTTGAAGTTGGTGCCGTCGGCCGCGTCCACCCCGGGCGGGACGACGCCCATGTTGCCGGCCGCGGCCTCGGTGATCACGCAGGCGATCTGGTCACCGTACTCGGCGAACAGCTGGCGGACCGCGTCCCGGTCGTTGTATTCGCAGACCAGGGTGTCGGCGGTGGTCGCCGCGGTCACCCCGGGGCTGCCGGGCAGGCCGAGGGTGGCGGCACCGGAGCCGGCGGCGACCAGCAGCGAGTCGACGTGGCCGTGGTAGCAGCCGGCGAACTTGACGATCTTGTCCCGGCCGGTGACCCCGCGGGCCAGCCGGAGCACGCTCATCGTCGCCTCGGTACCGGAGCTGACCAGGCGTACCTCCTCGACCGGGGTCCGCTCGATGATCGCCTCGGCGAGCTCGACCTCGGCCTCGGTGGGGGCGCCGAAGGAGGTGCCGTCGACGACCACCTTGCCGACCGCGGAGAGCACCGACGGGTGCGCGTGGCCGAGCAGCATCGGCCCCCAGGAGCAGACCAGGTCGACGTAGTCGTTGCCGTCGGCGTCGTAGAGGTGGGGACCCGACGCGCGCTGGATGAACCGCGGCGTACCGCCGACCGACTGGAACGCCCGGACCGGCGAGTTCACCCCTCCCGGGATGACCTGCTGGGCGCGTTCGAACAGTTCAGCGGATCGGGTGGTCTGCACCCGGGCATTCTAGTTGCGCCCGACCGCCGTTCACGATTCGAGGGACTGCGGTTCCGGTCACATCCGAGGGGAGGGTTCCGCGCCGCCGCCGAATGCCGGTGCGCGGCAGGTCTCGAGGATCAGATCGGTCAGCCATCGTTGCGCCGCCGTCTGCCTCGAACGGTCGTGGTGATAGAGCGCCGTCTCGGCGTGCGGCACCTGCAGCGGGTGCGCCAGCACCTTCAATCCGCCGCGACGTCGTTCCAGTTCGGCCAGGAACCGGGGAACGACCGCCAGACAGTCGGTATGGCGCACCACGTCGGGTATCCCCCCGATCCGCGGCACGTGCAGCACGGTCCGCAACTGCGGGAACCGCGCTTCGGCGATCGCGGTCGGCGCGGCATGACCGACCTCGGAGGCCAGGCCGATGTGCGGTTCGGCGGCGAACTCCGCAGCGCTGAGCGTCTCACCGATGCGCGGATGGTCGGCGGCGGCGAGCACCACGTAGTCATCGAACAGCAGCGGGCTGCGCTGCACCCCGGTCAGCTCCAGCCGCTGGGAACAGATCACCCCGTCCACCTCGCCCCGATGCAGTGCGCTCTCGACCCGCGCGACGACCAGCGGCCGGATCTCCAGCAGCGCCTGCGGGGCCCGGTCCCGCAGTGCCGGGATGATGATCGGCAGGAACGCCCGCTCCCCCAGATCGGTGAGCCACAGCCGTAACCGCATCGGAGCGACAACCGGATCCACCGCATCGATCGTCGACAGCGTGGCTTCCAACTGGTCCAGCCCGGCCCGGAGGCCCGGATAGAGCTCACGGGCCCGCGGAGTGGCGACCACACCCCGTCCGGAGCGGACGAACATCGAATCCCGGTACGCCGTCCGCAGGCGCTGCAGGGCGTGGCTCACGCTGGGCTGGGAGATCCCCAGCCGCCGGGCCGCGCCGGTCACGCTGCGCGACTCGTAGATCGCGCAGAAGACCCGGATCAGATTCAGGTCGGCGGTGGCCTCGGGCACGAGCGGATCCTACCGGCACATATAGACAGCATCTATGTCTGAATAGCCATTCATCGCTGGTGCATGTGATGGACCACCGGTTAGCGTTCCGGCACCGACGTCGCACCGAGGCGACGCGAGAGCGAGGGAACGTCGTGAAGACCGTCCGCGAAATCACCCATGATCTGCTGCTCGCCCGGGGCGTGCGCACCATCTTCGGCAATCCGGGCTCCAACGAGCTGCCGTTCCTGACCGGCCTGCCGGACCGACTCGACTATGTGCTCGCCCTGCACGAGGGCGCGGCGCTCGGGATGGCAGACGGGTACGCACAGGTCACCGACGAGCCGGTGGTGGTCAACCTGCACGCGGCCTCGGGCACCGGGAACGCCATGGGAGCGTTGACGAACGCCGCCCAGTCCGGCAGCCCGCTGGTGCTGATCGCCGGCCAGCAGGTGCGCGGCACGATCGGGCTGGACGTCATGCTGGCGAATCTGGACTCCACCCAGCTGACCAGGCCGTTGACCCGCTGGAGTTACGAGCCGGCCTGCGCCGAGGACGTCCCGCGCGCGGTCAGCGAGGCGGTGCTGCGGGCGGTCACCGCGCCCGGCGGGCCGACCTATCTGTCGGTCCCCTATGACGACTGGGACCGCGAGGCCACCGCGGACGACTCCCGGTTGCCCCAGCGGGTGGCGCCCGGCACTCCGCGACTGGCCGAGGAGACCGTGGCCGCCATCGCTGCCCGGATCGATGCGGCCGAGCGGTTCGCGCTGGTCCTCGGCGCCCGCACCGACACCACCGAGGGATGGGCCGCCAGCCGGGCGCTCGCGGAGGCCGTGGACGCCGACGTCTGGGTCGCACCGTCGGCGAGCCGGATGCCGTTCCCCAACCGGCATGGCCAGTTCCGGGGCGTCCTGCCGGCCGCGATCTCCGGCGTGTCCGAGGCGCTCGCCCCCTACGACCTGGTGCTGGTCGCCGGCGCGCCGCTGTTCCGGTACCACCAGTACGCCCCCGGGCGGTACCTGAGCGACGGCGTCGACCTGGTGCACCTCACCGACAACCCCGACGAGGCGGCGCGGGCCCCGTTCGGGGAGAGCCAGCTGGGCGATCCGGTGGCCGCGCTGGCCGCGATCGCCCACCGGGTGCGGCCCCGCCCGAACGAGCGTCGCGAGCAGTGGCAGCCGGTCGGCGAGGTCCCCGCGGAAACGCCCGAGACGCGGAAGCTGAGTCCCGAAGCCGCCTTCGCGGTGCTCCGCGACACGGCCCCGGCGGACACCTGCTGGGTGGTCGAGTCGACCTCGACCAACAGTGCGTTCTGGTCCCAGATGGACCTGCGACAGCCCCGCAGCTACCTGTGGCCGTCGGCCGGCGGGCTCGGCTTCGGCCTGCCCGCCGCGGTCGGTGCCAAGCTCGGCCAACCGGACCGCCCGGTGGTCGCGGTGGTCGGCGACGGCTCGGTCAACTACACCCCGAGCGCGCTGTGGACGGCCGCCCAGCGCCGCCTCCCGATGGTCTTCGTCGTCCTGAACAACGGTGGCTACGGCGCGCTGCGCTGGTTCGCCGACGTGCTCGGAATCGACGACGCCCCCGGTCTCGACGTCCCGGGGATCGACTTCGTCGCGCTCGCCCGCGGTTATGGCCTGACCGCCTCCGCGGTGGGCACCGTCGGTGACTTCGAGGCGGCCTTCCGGACGGCATTGGCCGCCGACGGCCCGATCCTCATCGAGGTGGCCACCGCTCCCTCCACCCCCTGACCGACTACCGCTCGACACGAGAACCAAGGAACCACCATGTCCACACTCACTGTCGACAAAGTCGTCGACAACGCCACTCCAGGGCGCCTGCATCTGCGCGTCATCATCCTCTGCACACTGCTGATGATCGTCGACGGATACGACATGGTCTCCTACGGCACCGTGGTGAACGCGCTGATGCGGGATTGGTCGCTGTCCCCCGTGCAGGCCGGTTGGCTCGGATCGGCAGCCCTGATCGGCATGCTGATCGGCGGGCTCCTCCTGGCCCCGCAGGCGGACCGGTGGGGCCGTCGGCCGATGCTGATCGGATGTCTGATCGGTTCCTCGGTTTTCACCGCTGCCTGCGCGCTCGCGCCGGGGTTCCTGCCGCTGTTCCTGAGTCGGACCGCGGTCGGCATCTGCCTCGGTGCACTGGTCGCCAACTTCACCGCACTGGTCGGCGAGTTCGCGCCACGGCGCTTCCGCGCCCTGATGGTCTGCCTGGTGTCGAGCAGCTACTCCGCCGGTGGCATCGCCGCCGCACTGGTCGCGCTGCAGGCGATCCCCACCCTCGGCTGGCGAAGCGTCTTCTGGATCGGGACCGTCTCGATCGCACTGCTGCCATTCCTGATCGTCTGGCTCCCGGAATCCCCGGCGTACCTCTCCCGCCGGCCCGAGCGCCGGGTCGAACTCGATCGCCTGTTACGCGGGCTCGCCCCCGAGCTCGACCCCGCCGCCGTCTCCGCGGGCACCGCATCCACCGGCACCGATCCCGGCCCGGCAGAGCCGGCCGACGCGCGGACCCGGCAGTCCCGGGCGCCGGTGGTCGAGCTGCTGCGGGTCGGCGGAACCGTCGGCACGGTGTCGCTCTGGGTGGTCTTCGCGATGGCGATGCTGCTCAGCTACGCGCTCAACACCTGGCTGCCCTCGCTGATGACCGCCGCCGGCTACCCGTTGGCATCGGGTCTGATGAACCTGGTGATGTTGAATGTGGGCGGGATCATCGGGGCCCTGGTCGCCGGCTACCTGGCCGATCGGATCGGCACCCGGCGGGTGATCACGATCTGGTTCCTGCTCGCCGCCGCCTCGCTCGCATCCCTGGCCCTGCGACCACCCGGGATGTTGCTGTCGGTGCTGCTGATCATCGCCGGCGCCTGCACGATCGGCACGCTCGCGATCACCCACGCCCTGGCCGTGGAGCACTATCCCGCCCATGTCCGCTCGACCGGCATCGGCTGGGCGGCCGGCATCGGACGGATCGGCGCCATCGGCGGACCCGTTCTCGGTGGCGCACTGCTCGGCCTGGCGCTCCCGTTCCAGGCCAACTTCGTCGCCGCGGCGGTGCCGGGGCTGATCGGTGCAGCCGCGGTATCCCTGGTGCGTGCCGTGCGCCGTGATTCCGCCACCGCCGACACCGATCGGACCGTTGACATCGAGATCGCAATGACCGAACGGCCTGCGACCCCCACGGTGCAGCTGAGGGAAACCGACCTGAAAAGAGGAGACGACAAATGAGTTTGATGGACACCGCCCAATGGCATGGAGCGATCTTCGACGGGGCCTGGCGAACCGCTGGTGGCGGCAGCGCCGACATCATCGAACCGGCGACCGGTGAGTCGTTGGGCCGCGCCGGGCTGGCCGACCCGGCCGATCTGACGCGATCGGTGGAACGAGCAGCCCGGGTGCAACCCGGATGGGCCGCCACCCCGTACGAGGAGCGAGCCGCGATCATGCGGCGGGCCGGTGACCTGATCGAGTCGAACGCCGACGAGATCATGGGCTGGGTGAGCCGCGAGACCGGTGCCGCACCGGCGATCGCCGGACTCTCCCAACACGTCTCGGCACAGGAATGCTTCGAAGCCGCGGCGCTACCCGCGCGGGCCTACGGCGAGCTGATCCCCACCATGAGCCCGCGGCTGAGCATGGTCCGCCGGCGTCCCGCCGGGGTGGTCGGAGTGATCTCTCCGTTCAACGTGCCCCTGGTGCTCTCGATCCGATCGGTGGCGCCGGCACTCGCGCTGGGGAACACCGTCGTCCTGAAACCCGACCCACGCACCCCCGTCTCCGGCGGCCTGTTGATCGCCCGGATCTTCGAGGAGGCCGGCCTGCCCGCGGGCGCCCTGCACGTGCTGCCCGGTGGCGCCGACGTGGGTGTCGCACTGGTCGAGGCGCCACCGGTTCGGGTGATCTCCTTCACCGGTTCCACCGCCGCCGGCCGAAAGGTCGGCGAGGCGGCTGCCCGGCACCTCAAACGTGCGCACCTGGAGTTGGGCGGCAACTCCGCGCTGGTCGTGCTCGATGATGCCGATCTGGACCTGGCGACCGGCGCCGGGGCCTTCGGCTCCTTCATCCACCAGGGTCAGATCTGCATGACCACCGGGCGGCACCTCGTTGCCGAGTCGATCGCGGATGAATACCTGGACCGGTTGGTGGCGAAGGCCGAGGCGATCAAGGTCGGCGATCCCACCCAGCCCGGCGTCGCACTCGGCCCGATCATCGATGCGGGCCAGCGAGACAAGATCGCCGAGCTGGTCGATTCGAGCGTCGCCGGCGGTGCGCGGTTGCGGGCCGGTGGCAGCCACGACGGCCTGTTCTATCGCCCGACCGTGCTCGACCAGGTCACCCCGGACACCCCGGCCTGGGCGAACGAGGTCTTCGGTCCGGTCGCCCCGGTGATGTCGTTCTCGTCGCTGGATGAGGCCGCCGCGCTGGCCAGTGCCAGCGAGTACGGCCTCTCGCTCGGGGTCCTCACCGCGGATCCGCTGCGCGGCCTGGAACTGGCGGACCGGATCCCGACCGGGGTGGTGCATGTGAACGATCAGACCGTCGGCGACGAGGCGGTGGCACCATTCGGCGGCCTGGCCGCATCGGGAACCGGATCCCGTTTCGGCACCCCGCAGGCCAACGTGGAAGCGTTCACCGAGACCCAGTGGGTGACCCTGCAGAGCCGGGTACCGAGCTACCCGTTCTGAGGTGTCCCGAGCTCGCCCCGGGTGTCGATCCGATGGGCCGCGGTCCCGGTCGCACCGGGGGCGAGCTGCGGGTGCAGCGCGATCGAGTGGTCGTAGTGCTCGTCGTCCATCGGCCGATAGCCGATCGGGATTTCGTCGAGTACGCCGGTCAGCCGCCGGGTGAGCGCGCGCTCCAACCCGGCGTACCGCTCCCGCGTGATCGAGCGGGTGTCGGTGATCAGCTGCGGGCGCAGGGGTGCCATGCCGGTGTAGAAGAAGGTGCCGTGCAGCAGCGGCCAGAGCACGTCCTCGATATGGCCGCTGATCCCGCGCTCGGCGAGGGACCCCGCACGATCCCCCGCCGTCACCACCGTCAACGCCCGTCGGCCGACCAGGCCGCCGTCGCCGTACTTGCGGGACCTCCCGGTGCGCGGGTCGAGCACGTCGTAGGCGTACCCGGCCTCGAAAACGCGGTCGAACCAGCCCTTCAGAATGGCCGGCATCCCGTACCACCACAGCGGGAACTGCACGATGAGCAGATCGGCGCGGCAGAGCTTCTGCTGCTCCCGGCGCACATCGGCGCCGCCCGCGGTGACAAGCACCGGGTCCCAGCCCATCGCGTACAGATCGGAGCATTCGACCTGCCAACCGGCCGCGGTCAGCGCGTCCACGCCGGCGCGATGCAGGAGACCGTTGAGCGAGTCCGGATCCGGGTGGGCCAGCACCCAGTGCGCCCGCGGCTGGTGGGAAAGCGTCATGGGTGCCAGCATCGGAGCATGGTGCCCAACCCACAAGTACGCACTTCTTCGTCCGGTAGTGACGAAATGGATACTGAGGCCGGTCCGCGGGCGCCGGTACGCCGGGCAGCGGCGGTGTGCCCGATCGAGGTGGCGATCGCGGTGCTCGGCGGGTCGTGGAAGATGACGGTGGTCAAGCATCTGACGGCACGGACGCATCGCTTCGGCGAACTGCAGCGCGCCGTCGGGCCGGTCACCGCGCGGGTACTGACCCGACAACTGCGCGAGTTGGAGACCGACGGCGTGGTCCGCCGGAGGGTGTACGCCGAGGTGCCGCCCCGGGTGGAATACAGCCTGACGCCGCTGGGGCGTACCCTCGCCCCGCTGGTCACCCAACTGAACGACTGGGGTACTGACTACCTGGCACTCATCGGTTAGCTGACACCCGCCCATCGAGTAGCTGACCAGGCGCAGCGCCCCTTCGACACGGCCGCAAGCGGCCTACTCAGGGTCCGCGGAGCACTGGTCCTGTGTCGAGATGAACCCGGCGCGGACACCCGATGAGCCGTGTTGCCGCTCATCCCCGGAGCCAGGTGCGGATGCAGGGCGATCGAGTGGTTGTAGTGCTGGCCATCAATCGCAGGCAGTCGATCGGTTCGTCGGCCAGCCGTCGGGTGAGTCGCTGCTCCAGCTCGGCGACCCGTTCACTGGTGAGGTCGGTGGAAGGACTTGCTTCGTTCATCGTGGTCATGGCTTCCTCAATTTGCGGTCATAGAGACATGCCGAAAAATCCGGGCTTCGTGACCGAGGCAATGAGCGGATCTCTAGCATGGCGCTGGGTGCTGTCGTAGAGAGATCCGGAGGTGTTGTCGGTGGTGGAGTTGGACCTGTCCAAACCTCCGGTCGGTATGGGCGCTGCTCAGAAGGTGATCGAGGCGGTGGCGGCAGTCGGTGATGTCGTGGAACGGCAGTTCGAGGTCAAGGGCCCCCTCGATCTGTCCACCAAGGCCCACCAGGCGAAGATCGCCAAATTCATCCTCGGCGCGGCGAACCGCATGCCAGCGGTGGCGGCCCGTGAGTTCGGCGGCTACGGGGTCTTGATCATCGGAGTGCACAAGCACGGAGAGATCATCGGGATTCCAATGGTGGAGATGAAAGACATCGACAGTGCAGTTCGACGCTTCCTCGGCGCCAACGGCCCGCGATTCGATGTGCAATGGGTTTCGGTGCAGAACTCCACCAATCACGTTTTGATCATTGTTGTCGACCCGCCCCAAGACGGGCAACCGATGTTCCCTTGCCGAGCCAGCAGCGGTGAACTCATCGATGGACGCATCTACTTCCGCGCCATAGGTGAGACGCGGGAAGCGAAGTCTGAAGAGATCGACCAACTGCTGCAGCGCGGAGCTATCGCGCCAGCCCTCGAGGTAGACATCACTCTGGCCACACAGAGCGTGATTGCGGACGTGGCCTTCGATGCCAACACGATCGAGGAGTACATCGAAGGCACCCGTGTGAGACTGGCCAAGGCGTACGCCGACGGCGTGGCCAAGTCCGGCTCCGGGCGGCCCACGTTGGTGAACCCCGGGTTTCCGCGTCGGCCCGAGCGAAGGACCCAGGCGGAGTACCAGATGGAGATCGATGAATGGGAGCGGCAGTTCCGCGCCGCATGGCCGGCGGTGGCGACGGCGATCGCTGTGCGCGCAGCGGATCTGTTCAGCATCACACTGACCAACCGCACTGCAACCTTCTTGGAAGATGGGCAGCTGACGTTGGACCTGGACGGTGTCGCCGCCCTCTTCCAGGACGACTACGACCCGATAGATGAGGCGCGCGAACTGCCCGAGCCTCCTCGCCCCTGGGGACCATACCAACAGTCAATCATCCCCTCCAGCGCTTGGCATCCCGGGGGGCTGCCCGGAACTGTTCCTCCGGAGACCGACATCGCCAACCACGAGACTGGAACCATGCTGACCTTCGATATCGGCGCACTGCGGCCGCGGGCCACTGTGAGGTTGGGTGGTGACATTGTGTTGCTATTCCCCCGTCCTACCGCGGACAGCGTTCCCGCTCGGTGGACCTTCACCGCCCGAGGCCATCACGACGCCTACACAGGCGAGCTTGAGGTGAGGACAGATCGCCGCGACTGCACCAAAGCTGCACGCCGGATCTTGAAGCTGGACGCATAATCCGATCGAGTTCAGGAGATTCCAGTGCGTAGGATGATGGCGGTACCCGTCACTGAGACCGGTGACCAAGCCAAGCGCGGATCGGGTTCGCGTCACCGCCGCCCCAATTTGCCGCCAGAGCGACGCCGTGCGGCGGAGATCTGCCCGGTCGAGGTCGCGTTCGCGGGGCGTGGAAGATGACGGTGGTCAAAAAACCTCACCGAGCGGACCCATCGCTTCGGTGAGTTGCGGCGGGCCGTCGGCCCGGTGACCCCGCGGGTGCTGACCCGGCAGTTACACGAGCTGGAGGCTGATGGCGTGGGTGCCCCGGACGGCATGCCGAGGTGCCACCCAAGGTGGAATACAGCCTGACGCCGCTGGGGCGTACCCTCGCCCCGCTGGTCACCCAACTGGACGACTGGGGTGCGGGCTACCTCCGCGCGCACGGACTCGAGGGCTGACCCGGCTGCCGGCACCCGCGAGCCGGCTGCTCCGATCCGACCTCGCACCCACTTCGCGGCTCAACTTTCACCTCGCGGCCTGCATGCGGTCCGCTGAGTGAGAGTTGAGCCGCGGAGTGGGGAACGGGCAGCCAGAGAGGACGGGTTGTTGCCGGTGGCTTCACCGGTCGAGTTCGCCGGGTGCTTCGGACGGGCTGAGTGCGGGCTCATCTCGACACGGCCGCAAGCGGCCTACCTCGATGAGCGTGAGCACACCGGCCGCAAGCGGCCTACTCGATGAGCGTGGGCGCTCAGCTCCCCGGGGCCTCGCCGACCGGGACCTGCTGCGCCAGGTAGTTCTCGACGCCGACGCGATCGATGGCGTCGAGCTGGCCCTCGAAGAAGTCGGCGTGCTCCTCCTCATCGCGCGCCATCTCCTCGAAGATGGCGGCGGTGGCGTGGTCGCCGAGCTCGTGGCACTCCTTGGCCGCGTCGTTGAACTGGGCCACCGCGGCGTACTCCGAGTCCCGGGCCAGCTCCAACATCTCGCGGGCCTCCTCGCCGACCTGCAGCGGCTTCAGCTTCTGCAGGTTGGGGTGGCCGTCGAAGAACAGGATCCGCTGGATCAGGTCGTCGGCATCCTTCATCTCGCCGATGGACAACTCGTAGAAGACCTTGCCGAGATGCCCCAGGCCGCGGTTGTCGAGCACCCGCGCGGTGAGGAAGTAGGAGTTGATGACGGTCAGTTCGGTGGTGAGCGCGTCGTTCAGCAGTTCGACTACACGTGGGCTACGCGGCTTCATGTTTCTCCTCGAGGCTGCGGGGGTCTTTGCCCTCACAATAGCGCTCGAGGATGGCCCGGATGGAGTCGTGGCAGTTGCCGCACCCCGTTCCGGCGTCGGTCATCATGCCGACCCGCTCCACCGTCTGGGCACCGCGATGACAGGCGGCCGCCACGTCGCGGTCGCTCACCACCTCACAGTGACAGACGATCATGCAGGTAAGGCTAACCTTCACAACTGCCCATCGCCAGCCCTCGTGCCAACAGGTGGCACAGGTCACATCGCGCGCCGCGCGACCTCCAGCGCCCAGTAGGTGAGCACGATGTCGGCACCGGCGCGGCGGATCGAGGTGAGCGTCTCGTCGATGGTCCGCTCCCGGTCCAGCCAGCCGTTCGCGGCGGCGGCCTCGACCATCGCGTACTCGCCGGAGATGTTGTACGCCGCCACCGGCAGGTCGGTGTGGGCGCGGGCCGCGGCGATCACATCGAGGTAGGCCAGCGCGGGCTTGACCATGATGATGTCGGCACCCTCGGCCACGTCGAGCGCGATCTCGCGGAGCGCGTCGCGGGTGTTCGCCGGGTCCTGCTGATAGGTGCGCCGGTCGCCGACCAGGGAGGAGTTCACCGCCTCCCGGAACGGGCCATAGAACGCCGAGGCGTACTTCGCGGCGTACGCCATGATCACCGTCTCGGCATGCCCGGCCGCATCCAGCGCCTCGCGGATCACGCCGACCTGACCGTCCATCATGCCGCTCGGGCCGACCACGTGGGCGCCCGCCTCGGCGTGCAGCACGGCCATCTCGGCGTACGCCTGCAGGGTCGCGTCGTTGTCGACGACGCCATCGGCGGTGAGGACGCCGCAGTGGCCGTGGTCGGTGAACTCGTCCAGGCAGACATCGCTCATCACCAGCAGGTCGTCACCGACCTCCTCGCGGACCGCGCGCAGCGCGACATTGAGGATGCCGTCGAGGGCGAGGGCCTGGGAGCCGGTGGCGTCCTTGCGTTCAGGCAACCCGAACAGCATGATCCCGGCGAGTCCGGCCTCGGCGCACTCGGCGGCGGTGCGGCGCAGCGAATCGAGGCTGTGCTGGACCACCCCGGGCATCGAGGTGATCGGCTTCGGCTCGGTCAACCCCTCGGCGACGAAGGCGGGCAGGATCAGCCGGCGTGGTTCGACGGCGGTCTCGGCGACCATCGCCCGCAGCACCGGTGAACTGCGCAGCCGCCGGGGACGGCTGGTCGGGAACCGCGCCCCGGGGAACGGTGCGGGTGAGAAGTCGGTCATCGACGCCGGCCGCTGGTACGCCGGTCCGAGGGCTTGGTGACGGTCTCCCCCGCCGCGGTCAGTGCGTCCCGGCGCTCGGCGGCGAAGTTGGCCAGCCCGTCGGCCAGCTCCAGCGCACCGGGGTTGGCGGCCATCACATCGACGCGCAGTCCGTGCTCCTCGCAGGTCCGGGCGGTGGCCGGGCCGATCACCGCGATCACCGTGCTGGCGTGCGGCTTGCCGGCGATCCCGACCAGGTTGCGGACCGTCGAGGAAGAGGTGAACACCACCGCGTCGAAGCGGCCGGTCTTGATCGACTCGCGGACCTCGGCGGGCGGCGGGGCGGCCCGAACGGTGCGGTAGGCGGTGACGTCCTCGACCTCCCAGCCCAGCTTGGCCAGGCCGGCGGACAGGGTCTCGGTGGCGATGTCGGCACGCGGCAGGAAGACCCGGTTGATCGGGTCCAGCAGCTCGTCGTAGGGCGGCCACTCGGCGGCCAGCCCGGCCGCCGACTGCTCCCCGGTGGGAACCAGGTCGGGTTCGATGCCCCAGCTGCGCAGCGACGCGGCGGTCACCTTGCCGACCGCGGCGACCTTCAGCCCGGACAGCGCGCGGGCATCCAGGCCGTATTCCTCGAGCCGTTCACGGACCGCCTTGACCGCGTTCACCGAGGTGAACGCGACCCACTCGTACCGGCCCTCGACCAGGCCGCGGACCGCCTTCTCCATCTGCTGCGGGCTGCGCGGCGGCTCGACCGAGATGGTCGGCACCTCCTCGCTGTGCGCGCCGTAGGAACGCAGCCGGTTGGTCATCGGGCCGGCCTGGTCCTTGGTCCGGGGCACCAGCACCCGCCAGCCGAACAGCGGCTTGGTCTCGTACCAGGACAGGTCCTCGCGCAGTTCCACCGCGGGCCCGACCATCAGGTGCACCGGTTCCTCGGTGTCGAGCTGGCGGAGCTCGCCCTCGGTGACGGTGTCGGCCAGCTGTGCCAGGGTGCAGGCGACGGTGCGCTGTTCGGTGGAGCCGCCGTAGTAGGTGATCAGGCAGCCCTCCTGCTCGGCCCGCCCGGTGGCCAGCACCGCGGCGGCGACATCGGCGAGCAGGCCGGCCTGGGTGGAGACCACCAGGGTGCCGCTGGCCGCCCACTGCGCGGACTGGGCCTTGGCGACCCGGTCGCCGGTGGAGACGAAGTGGGTGCCGCCGGCGTTGTTCAGCGCGATGCCGGCGTACTCGGGGACGGCGGTCATCGCCGACACCCCGGGCACCACCTCGAAGTCGATGCCGCCGCGGACGCAGGCGGCGGCCTCGTCGGCGACCTGCCCGTCCAGGAACGGGTCACCGGCGACCAGCCGGACCACCCGGCCGCCACCGGCGGCGAGCTTGAGGACCTGCTTGGCGCGCTGCGAGGGCGGCAGCGACTTGCCCGAGGGCTGGTGCGGCAGCACGGTCACCGGCACATCCTCGCCGACCTGGACCGAGGGGTGCTCGAAGAGCTGCTCCATGATCTCCGAATCCAGCAGCACCGCGCTGGCCTCGGCGATCGCCGCCACCGCGCCGAGGGTGAGCAGGTCGGGGTCACCGGGCCCGGAGCCGACGAAGATCACCCGCCCGCGCGCCACCGGGGCGGGCGGTGCCTCGGCGGCCGCCGCGCGCCCGTCGGTACCGGTCCTGGCTGACCTCTTGCGAACCCCAGCTGTGCTCAACGTGATCACTCGCGATCTGTCTCGTGGCCCGACTCAAAACCCAACGATTCAACCCAAGCGCGCGAGTGCCTGCCCGGCCAGTTCCCGGCCGAGTTCGGCACCCTGTTCCACCGCGGCCGAACCGGCGATGCGCACTGGGGGCGCGTCATCGGACCCGGCCTGGGCGGAAGTGCTCAAGAAGGTTCTCCCAATAACTGCGGCGAGAGTCAAATCGGTTGACCCGCCCGTCTCGTTGGCTGTTCGTGCCAATACCCCGACCGGCGCCAGGCAACCCGCTTCCAGGGTGCGGAGGAACTCCCGTTCGGCGGTGACGGCGGCCCGGGTGGCCGGGTCGTCGAGCCGGGCGATCAGCTCGGGTACGCCGGGGCGGGCGGCCCGGGCGATCTCGATCGCCAGCGCACCCTGGGCGGCGGCCGGGGCGAGCACCTCCGGGTCGAGGATCTCGTGGCTGGGCAGCGCGTCGAGCAACCCGAGCCGGCGCAACCCGGCGGCGGCGAGCACGGTGGCGTCGACCTCACCGTGTTCGACCAGCGCCAGCCGGGTACCGACGTTGCCGCGGATCGGCCGGAACTCCAGCTGCAGCCCGCGCTCGCGGGCGTACGCCTGCAGCTGGGCCGCGCGGCGCGGTGAACCGGTGCCGATCACCATGCCGTCGGTGAGGGTGGCCAGGCGTTGCCCGACGAGCACGTCGCGGGGGTCCTCGCGTTCGGGTATCGCGGCGATCTCCAGCCCGGGCGCGGGCGCGGTCGGCAGGTCCTTCATCGAGTGCACGGCGACATCGACCTCACCGGCCAGCACCGCCTCCCGCACGGCGACGGCGAACACCCCGGTCCCACCGATCTCGGTGAGGTGCCGGCGGTCCACGTCACCGCGGGTGTCGATACCGACCAGTTCGACCTCGGCACCGAGGGCCCGGAGCCGGTCGGCGACCCATTCGGCCTGCGCGACCGCGAGCGGGGAGCGGCGCGCGCCGATCCGGATCGGGCCGGTGTCCCGGCCGGGTTGCGCCGGGGCGCTCATCGGGGCTGGCTGACCGCGTCGATGGTGGCCGCCTCGAGCGCGAACAGTTCGCGCAGCGCGGCGGCGTAGTCGGGCGAATCCGGTTGGGCGGCGAGCTCCTTGACCCGGACGGTCGGCTGGTGCAGCAGCTTCTCGACCACCCGGCGTACGGTCTGTTCGATCTCGCGGCGCTCCCGCTCCCCCAGCTCGGGCAACCGGGCGTCGAGGCGGCCCAGCTCGGCGGTCATCACCTCGGTGGCCATGGTGCGCAGCGCGACCACGGTCGGGGCGACGGCGGCGGCCCGGCGCAGCCCGAGGAAGTCGCGGACCTCGCCGAGCACCAGCTCCTCGGCGTCGTCCAGATCGGTCTGCTCGGCGGCCTCGGCGAGGTTGGCCAGGCTGACGAGTTGCACCCCGGGCAGCGCGCCGACGGCCTCGTCCACATCGGCCGGCAGGGCCAGGTCGAGGACACCGGTGATCTGGGTGGCGGCGACCTGGTCGGCGGTGATCCGCAGCCCGCGGGCGCCGGTGCAGCTGATCAGCACATCGGCCTCGGCCATGGCCTGGTCGAGTTCGGCGAGCGGGCGGGCGGTGCCGCCGAGGACGGCGGCCAGCCGTTCGGCCTTGTCCAGGGTGCGGTTCACACAGGTGAGGTGGGCGCCCTGATCGGCGACGGTGTGGGCGGCCAGGGAGGCCATCGACCCGGCGCCGACGACGAGCACCCGGCGGCCGGCGAGCTCGACACCGCGGTCGGTCAGCGCGGCCAGTCCGGCGGTCACCACGGAGCGTCCGGCGGTGCCCGCGCGGGTCTCGGACTGCACCCGCTTGGCGACCCGCAATCCCTGCTGGAACAGGGAATTCAGCGAGGTGCCGACGGTGCCGGATTGCTGGGCGGTGCTGTAGGCGCCGCGGACCTGGCCGAGGATCTGGTGCTCGCCGGCGACCATCGAATCGAGGCCGGAGGCGACCGCGAAGCAGTGGCTCACCGCGGCCTCGTCGTAGAAGACCGCGCAGTTGTCCTGGATCTCATCGACCGACACCCCGGTGATGCCGGCCAGCTCGGCGGTGGCCGCGCCCAGCCCGCCGTGGAAGCGGGTCACTGCGGCGTACACCTCGAGCCGGTTGCAGGTGGACAGCACCACCGCTTCGTCCACGTGCTCGCCGCCCACCAGGGCCTGGGTCAGCTTGCCGGAGGCGTCCGCATCCAGGCTCAGCCGGCCAAGCAGGTCCATCGGGGCCGTCCGGTGGGACAGGCTCACTACCAGGATGCTCAAGTCGGATCCACTTCCTACAGGGTCGCGCTCACACGTCGGTTCGGTCGCCGAATCCGCCGGTGACCATCTCCTCGGCGGAGATCTCATCGGCCAGCGACAACTGTCGATGGTACGCCAGAATCTGCAGCTCGCTGCCCAGGTCGACCTTGCGGACGGTGACATCGGCGGGGACCGCCAGGTTGATCGCGGCGAAGTTGAGCAGGCACTTGATGCCCGCGCCGACCAGGGTGTCGGCGACCGGCTGGGCGCTCTCCCCGGGTGTGGTGACCACCCCGATGGTCACCGAGGGGTCGTCGACGACGGCGGACAGGTCGTCCAGGTGGTGGATCGTCAGGCCCTCCACCCGGGTACCGACCAGGCGCGGTTCGACGTCGAAGAGGGCGCTCACCTTGAAGCCGCGGGAGGAGAACCCGGCGTGGTTGACCAGCGCCCGGCCGAGGTTGCCGACCCCGACGATGATCACCGGCCAGTGTTCGGCGGAGCCGATGTTCTGGTCGAGCTGGAAGCGCAGATAGGCGACGTCGTAGCCGACGCCGCGGATGCCGTAGCTGCCGAGATGGGAGAGGTCCTTGCGCAGCTGGGCGGAGTTCACCCCGGCCGCTGCGGCCAGTTCGCCGGAGGAGATGGTGGCCACCCCGGCGGCGGCGAGGCTGTTCAGTACGCCCAGGTAGGTGGCGAGTCGGGAGACGGTCGCCTCGGGGATCCCGTTGCGGTGGCGTGGCCCATCCGGCGGCTGTGCCGCACCTGCCTTGTCCCGCCGGTTGGACACCGCGTCCCCTGCCCTGCCACCGGGCTCCACCATCCGGCCCGGACTCTCACCGGCAGCCTAACCCACCTTGTGAAGATGTGCACAAGGGCACCGAACGTTCATCGAGTAGCAACCCCGGCGCAGCGAAGCGGAGCGCCCCAACGTTCATCGAGTAGCAACCCCGGCGCAGCGAAGCGGAGCCGGGGTTGCGTGTCGAGATGAACTCCCCTCATCTCGACACGCTCGCTGCGCGAGCTACTCGATGAGCGGGGGGACTCGCTGCGCGAGCTACTCGATGAGCGGGGGGACTCGCTGCGCGAGCTACTCGATGAGCGGGGGGACTCGCTGCGCGAGCCACTCGATGAGCGGGGACTCGTGCGGTGGGGTCAGCCCGCGTCACCGGCCAGGGCCGCTCTGAGGCGTACCGGGTCGACGCGCCAGAAGTCGTGCTGGCGGCCGTCGACGAAGGTGACCGGCACCTGGTCGGTGTAGGACTCCCGCAGCTGCGGGTCGCCGTCGATGTCGACGGTCTCCCAGCCGGTACCGGTCTCGGCGCAGACCTCGGTGACGATCGCGAGTGCGTCGTCACAGAGATGGCAGCCCTGGCGGACCAGGACCCGGACCCGGGGCCGGGTCATCGTTCCTCCTCCTCGGTGGCATCGAGCAGATCGCGCAGTTGGCCCTTGCGGATCTTCCCGGTGGTCGAGCGCGGCAGCTTCTTCAGCACCAGCACCTCGGTCGGCAGCTTGTAGCGGGCCAGCCGTTCGGCGGCGTACGCGAGCACGTCGGCGGTGCTGATCCGCTCGCCGACCAGGAAGGCGACGACCCGTTCCCCGGTGCGCTCGTCGGGCTGGCCGATCACGGCGGCGTCGGTGACCGACGGGTGTTCGGTCAGCACCTCCTCGACCTCGACCGGGAAGACGTTGAAGCCGGAGACGATGACCAGATCGCGGGCCCGGTCGACCAGGAACAGGTCCTCACCGTCGAGATAACCGACATCCCCGGTCCCGAACCAGCCGTCGGCGTCCGGGGCGTCGGCGCCCTCCGGCCAATAGCCGGAGAACAGGTTCGCGCCGCGGATGAAGATCTCCCCCGGTTCCTCGGGGCCGGCCCCGGCGGGTTCGGCCGGGTCACCGATCCGCAGTTCCACCCCGGGCATGGCCCGCCCGACGTGGCCCGGGCCGCGCGGTTCGACACCGATCGTGTTCGCCACCCCGGGCGCGGCCTCGGTGAGTCCGTAGCCCTGGTCCAGGCGGATCCCGGTGAGCTGCTGCCAGTGGTCGGCGAGCACGGCGGGCAGCGGTGCGGCGCCGCTGGTGACCAGTTTCAGCCAGCCGGCGGCCGCGGTCAGCCCCTGGGCCTGGCTCAACCGGTAGAGCGCCGAGGGGGTGAGCGGCAGCACGCTGATCCGCTCGGCGTCGAGGATCTGCACCAGGTCGTCGGGCAGTCCGTCGACCAGCACGGTGCGCGCACCGGTGAAGATCGCGGCGCCGAGGACCGCGTTCAACCCGTAGACGTGGAACAGCGGGAGTGCCGAGAGCACCACCGATTCCGGCCCGGTGGCCCCCTGGGCGGCGTTGTGCTCGCAGTGCGCGAGCAGCGCCCGGTGGCTGAGCATCGCGCCCTTGGGATCGGCCGAGGTGCCGGCGGTGTAGATGATGGCGGCGATGTGCTCCGGATCGGCCAGGGGCGGCGGTTGGGCACCGGCCGCGTGCTGCCGGAAATCGGCCAGCCGGGCCAGCCGTACGCCGGGCAGGTCGGCCTCGGTGAGTTCGGGTACGCCGGGTGGCGGGTCGAGCAGGGCGAGGGCGGCGTCGCTGTGCGCGGCGGCGCGCCGCCACTCGGCCAGCGGCAGCTGCGGGTTGATCGGCACCGCGATGCAGCCCGACCGCAGCGCCCCGAACCAGGCGGCGACGAAGTCGATGGTGTGGCTGGCGGTGATCAGCACCCGGCGACCGCCCCAGGCACCGAGCGCGTCGAGAGCGGCCGCCGAGTCGGCGACGAGTTGTTCGAGTTCGGCCCAGCTGACCTCGCGGCGACCGTGCGCACCGACCTCGACGACCGCGATCTCGCCGGGGCGCTCGGCCGCGTGTCGGCGTACCAGATCCGACAGGGTCTGCGGTGACGGGGGCTCGGCCATGCGCCCGAGTCTGGCACGGTCCCTGGTCACCCCGGGCTTCGGGTCGCCGGTGCGCCGCGGATCTACACCGGCTGCGCGAGCTCGACCGCGATCCGTTCGGCCTCCGCGTGCTCGACCGCGTTCCGGATGCTCTCGCGGATCGCCAGGAAGAACTCCTCGGCCGCCCACAGCGGCAGCGCCGCCAACCGATCCGGACCACAGGTGGTCACGGTGACCACGTCTGTGCCGACCAGGTCGGCGTAGTCCTCGACCGCGCGTACCAGACCCTGGTCGACCTTGGTCTGCCCGATGTCCTCGGCGAGGTCGCGGACAACCGTCGTCGCCTCCTGCAGGGGCGGTGAGCAGCAGCCGGTCATGGCGCTCGGCCGACGCCGCGTCGGCACGGTCCGCGGCCAGACCCCGGAGTTCTGCCTGCTGCTGCGCGATCGCCAGCGCATGGGCCACTCGGTCGTGCAGCTCGCGGGCGATCCGGCGGCGCTCGGCCAGGTGGCTGGTGTGGACGTCCCGCAACAGGGTCACCGCGTAGGCACCACCGCTCGACTCCACCCGGCGCATCAGCGACGCGAACAGGTCGTGCAGCGCCCGGGCCGGCGCGTCGGGGTGGAGGCCCTGCGCTGCGGAGATCCGGGCGATGTCGGCGCTGACGATCCGACCGAGGATGCGCAGCGCACGGAGGGCGTGGATCGGACTGATCCGCTGTTCGGCATGGGCACGCCCGCGTGCGGGTCCCTGGCTGTCGGCCTGCGGATCACCGGTCAGCAGACCGGTGAGCAGCGCAGCGACGATCGAGGTCTGCGCCGAGCGCGGCAGCCCGGCCAGCGGGCTCTGGGTGGTGACCAACTCCTCGATGTAGGCATCGACGATTCCCTCCAGCCGCTCGTCGATCGCTCGGCGAAGAATCACCAGATCCGCCGCGCCTCGATCCGGCGCCGGTTGAGCCATCCCGTCACGCTACCAAGGCCACGCCGTGCCAGCGGTCGCCTAGGGTGTCTGCATGACCCAGTCGGTACCCGGGCCCACGGCAGCAGCGTTCTTCGATCTCGACAACACCATGATCCGGGGCACCTCGCTGATCCAACTGGGCAAGGGGCTGTACGCCCGGAAGTACTTCAAGCTGGGGATCATCCTGCGCGCACTGTGGCTGGAGGCGGTGTTCCGGGCCACCGGGGCGGAGCACGACGGGCACATCGTGGAGGCGCGGGAGACCGTGCTGTCGGTGATCAGGGGCCGATCGGTGGCCGAGCTCGCACACGACGCCGAGCAGGTCTTCCACGAGTCGATCGCCGAGCGGATCTGGCCGCAGGCCCAGGCGCTGGCGGCGAACCATCTGGAGGCCGGGCGGCCGGTCTGGCTGGTCACCGCGGCGCCGATGGAGATCGCGGCGGTGGCCGCCAAGCACCTCGGGATGAGCGGGGCGATCGGCACCCGGGCCGAGGCGGTGGACGGGGTCTACACCGGCCGGTTGCAGGGCCCGCTGATGCACGGCCCGGCCAAGGCCGATGCGCTGCGCACCCTGGTGAGCGAGCACGGGTACGAGCTGGACCGCTGTGCGGCGTACTCGGACTCCTTCAACGATCTGCCGATGCTCACCCTGGTCGGCGACCCGCATGTGGTGAACCCCGACCCGGACCTGCTCCGCCATGCCCGCGCGGTCGGCTGGCCGGTGCACGACTTCCGCACTCCCGGCCGGCGCCGGACGATCGTCGGTGCGGCCGTCGGCGGCGCGATCGTCGGCGGGCTGGCGGTCGACCTGGTACGCCGGGTGGGCTCCTAGTCGGCGAGCGTCGGCAAGCGAGCCGACAATGAATGGCTCAGCCGCCGAAGTTCTGCGTCCAGTAGGTGCCGTACTGCCCGCCGGTCGCGTACCCCACGCCGAGGTCGGTGTAGGCGCAGTTGAGGATGTTCGCCCGGTGCCCCGCGCTGTTCATCCAGGAATCCATGACCGCCGCCGGAGTGGGCTGCCCGGCCGCGATGTTCTCCGCCATTCGGCTCCCGGTGTAGCCGGCCGCCCGCATCCGTTCGAACGGGCTGCGGCCGTCCTGGCTGGTGTGGCTGAAGTAGTTGTTCTGGGCCATGTCGGTGCTGTGTGCGCGGGCGCTGCTGGCGAGCGCGGGGTTCTCGGCGACGGGACCGCAGCCCGCCTTGGCGCGTTCGACGTTCACCAGGCGCAGCACCTCCTGCTCCTGCGGGTTCATCTCCTGGACGGCTGCGGACGCGACCGGCGCGCTCATTGACGCGACCCCGAGGACGGCTGACGCGATCGCGGCGGACACCAAACTCTTTCCTGATCGGTTCATGGCCGCACGGTAATCAGCACCTGGCGAAATCCACCAGAGACGAAAGTAGGTAGTCGGCGAGCGGGGATTGGGCGAGCGGGCGCGAGCCGCCATTCGGCGAGCGTCGGCAAGCGAGCCCCCGCTCCTAGAAGAAGGCGTTCCCGCGGTCCTCGAGCAGCCGGTACAACCGGTTCTGGATGGTGATCCGGACCTGGTCGGTGACATGGAAGACCGTCATCGGGTCGTCGGCGGCGCCGCGCGGCAGTTCGTCGGTGGTGATCGCCTCACCGAAGTCGATGATCCACTTCGAGGGCAGCGGCACCATGCCGAGCACGCCGAGCCACGGGAACAGCGGGGTCACCGGGAAGTAGGGGAAGCCGAAGGCCTTGGCGATCCCCGGTGCGGTCGAGATCAGCGGGAAGATCTCCTCCGAGCCGACGATCGAGACCGGCACGATCGGGGTCTGGGCGCGGATCGCGGTGGAGACGAACCCGCCGCGGCCGAAGCGCTGCAACCGGTAGCGGTCGGCGTACAGCTTGCCGAGGCCCTTGAAGCCCTCGGGGAAGACCGAGACCAGTTCCCCGGATTCGAGCAGACGGGTGGCGTCCTCGGGGCAGGCGACGGTGGAGCCGGTACGCCGGGCGAAGTCGTGCATGAAGGGGGTCTTGAAGACCAGGTCCGCACCGAGCATCCGCGGGTGCCGGCCGGTCTCGTCGTGCACCACGCCCTGCAGGATCAGTGCGTCCAGCGGCAGCGCGCCGGCGTGGTTGGAGACCAGCAGCGCGGGGCCGTCGGCGGGGATGTTCTCCACCCCGCGCACCTCGACCCGGAACCAGCGCCGGGCCAGGAACCGGATGGCCGGCAGATAGACGCGCTCGGTGAACTCGGGGTCGTAGCCGAACTGGTCCACCGCATAGTCACCGGTGAGCCGGTCGTGGGCGAAGGTGAGCAGCTCCTCGACCGATTCCTGCCATTCGACACCGAGCCGGTCGCCGAGGGTGACCAGGGTGGCCAGCGGGTCGGCGGCGGCCTCCCGCCACTGCTCCACCGGGACGTCGCGGAACCGGTCCCGCAGCCCGAGCAGGCCGTCGGCCAGTTCGCCGATCAGCTCGGGGCGTTCCCCGTCGAGGTCCTCGCGGTTCTCGGTGCTCATCCGGCTCCCCCGATCCGGCCTCGGGTCAGCAGTCCCGCGGCGATGTCCAGCACCCGGTCGACCGGCCCCTCGGCGAGTGCACCGGGGGTGGCGAGGGCGGCGAACTCCTCGACCGCGCGCCGCGAGGTGTAGTGCGGGCGTACCCCGGTGGCCTCGACGAAGGCGGTGGTGTCCAGCGCCCGGCCCCAGGTGAGGGTGCGGACGTCGGCGGAGCTGAAGCTGACGAGTCTGGTACGCCGGCCGAGCCCGCTGGCCAGTTCGGAGGCTTCGACCGGTACGCCGATCCCGGGCCGGCCGAGGATGCCGAGGATCTGGGAGAGGGTGAGCACATCGGGCGCGGCCACGTTGTAGGTGCCGGGCACGTCGTGCAGGGTGACGGCCTCGAGTGCGGCGACGGCATCGGCCGGATGCAGGAACTGCAGCCGGGCGTCATAGCCGAGCGGGCGTGGGACGACCGGCAACGACAGCCAGTTGGTGAGCTGGGTGCGCACGCCGCCGCCCATCAGGGCAGCCGGACGCAGCACCGTCCGCACCACATCGGGTCGCCGGACGCCGAGACCGCCGAGGTAGCTCTCCACCTCCAGCGCATCGCGCGGCAGCCCGCTGCGCGCCGGGTGACGGCCGGCCATCTCCTCGGTGAAGCGGGCCGGGTCGATCGGCCCGGCACCGTAGACGCCGCCGCTGCTGAGCAGCACGAACTTCTTGAACGACGGCGCCTTCTGGCAGCCGGCGAGCAGCTGCATGGTGCCGATGACGTTGGCCTCCTTGGCGGCCGCGCGGCTGCGTGCGGAGTCGGCGAGACCGAGGTGCACGACGGTGTCGACCTGGCGATCGAGCACGACCCGCGCGAGCACGGGGCTGCGCAGGTCGGCCCGCACATATCGCGCCCGGCCCAACTCGTGGGTGGGCGCGGTGGCATCGAGCCCGATCACCTCACGGTCACCGGAGGCGGCCAACGCCCGGGCGAATCGAGCGCCCAGGTCGCGTGACACCCCGGTGACCAGGACGACCCGCGACATCGGCGGAAGCGGTTACTTGCCGGCGCGGCGGCGCTGGATCCGCGTGCGCTTCAGCAGCTTGCGGTGCTTCTTCTTCGCCATCCGCTTGCGACGCTTCTTGATGACCGAACCCACAGGTGGTGCCTCTCGATCTGAACAAAGTAGGGACTGGTCCGGCGGGTCCGCCGGACAAGTACCGCACTCTACCGCACAATGCCGCCTCGACTCACCTCGAGCGATCACTCACCCCTGTCGTTGCCGGGCCCGATAGGCCGCGACATTGGCCTTGTTGCCACAGCCGGCGTCGCAGAAGCGCCGAGATCGGTTGCGGGACAGGTCGACGAGCACGTTCTCGCAGTCCTCGGCGGCGCAGTGCTGCAGCCTGGACAGCTCGCCGAGGCGGATCACGTCGACCAGCGCCATCGCCAACTCGACCGCGAACCGGTCGGCGAGCGGGGCATCGGTCGGGATCGCGTGGATGTGCCAGCCGAAGTCGTCGTGGCGGGCGAGCTGCGGCAGCGCCCGGTGCCGGCGCAGCACCTCGTTGGTGCGCTCGACCGCCTCGGCCTCGTCGGTGGTCCACAGGGCCGCCAGCTTGCCGCGCACCCGACGCACCTGCTCCAGATCCGTCTCGGTGGCGGCCCGCGAGCCGGAGTACTGCCAGCGCTCGACGAAGGCATCGAGCTCGCTGACCGTGGTCAGGGTGTCGGGTTCGTTGGCGGTGTTGATCAGCGCGGCGACGGCCTGCAGGGAGAGCTCGACGTCAGGATCGAAAAGCATCTTGACTCCTTACTTCGACGGGCCTAGTGTCATCGGTGAACCATCGCTTGACCCATTACATTACCGCACTCACCCGGGGAGGTGCCGTCCCGATGACCGTTTCGCAGCCCGTGCTCGATGAGCGCGCCAGCCTGCCGACCCGCGCCGGTGGCCGGCTGACCCTGGCGCTGATCTCGGCCGCCGCGTTCAGCCTGGCCGGTCCCTTCGGCCAATCGCTGATGGCCATCGGCTGGTCCCCCGGCGCGGTGGTCCTGCTCCGCCTGACGCTGGCGACCCTGGCCCTGCTGCCGCTCGCGCTGCGCGCCGTCGCCGGCCGCTGGCGGCGTACCCTCGCGGCCTGGCCGCTGCTGCTGGCCTACGGCGCACTGGGCGCCGCCGGTTGCCAGCTCTTCTATTTCATGGCGGTGCAGCGCCTCTCGGTCTCGGTGGCGCTGATGCTGGAGTATTCCTCGCCGGTGCTGATCGTGCTCGGTGCCTGGCTGGTCACCCGGCGCCGGCCGGGTCCGATGACGCTGGTCGGCACGGTGATCGCGATGCTCGGCCTGGCGCTGGTGCTGAACGTCTTCGGCGGGGTACGCCTGGATGCGCTGGGCATCGTCTTCGGCCTGCTCGCGGCAGTCGGCTCGGCGACCTATTTCGTGGTCGGTTCGCGCAGCAGTGCCGACCTGCCGCCGATCGTGCTGGCCACCGGCGGGCTCGGCATCGGGGCGCTGATCCTGCTGGTCTTCGGCCTGATCGGGGTGCTGCCGCTGGCCGTCGTACCGGGTCAGGTCGTGCTGGGCGGGGTCTCGATGGGGTGGTGGGTGCCGCTGCTCGGCATCGCGCTGATCTCCGGTTCGGTGTCGTACGCCACCGGGATCGCCGCGAGCACCCGGCTGGGCCCGCGGGTCGCCTCGTTCGTCGGCCTGCTGGAGCTGCTCTTCGCCTGCCTGCTCGCCTGGCTGCTGGTCGGCGAACGCCCGGGACTGGGTCAGCTCGTCGGTGGCGCGGTGATCCTGCTCGGCATCACGCTGGTGAAGTGGGACGAGCTGCGCGCGAGTTCGCGCGAACTCCTGGGGTAGCGGGCGGCGAGACACCCATAACTGTCGCCAGACCCCAGTTGCAGCAGGGGTTTCGCCACAGCTTCTGGTGTCTCGCGGAGCTCGGTCAGCCGGCTCGGCGGGCGGCATGGCCGGCGGCGTCGAGGATGGTACGCCGCAGCTCGGCGAGGTCGTCGAGTTCGCGGGCGATCACCCGCACCAGCCACCGGCCGCTGGCCCGGCGCAGTTCCTCCTCGCGCGACTTCTCGGCCCGGATCACATCGGCCACGCCCTGACCGGGGCGCAGCAACCGGCCGTACTTGATCTCGCCGTCGAACTCGGCGCAGACACCCCACTCCGGCCAGTCGAAATCCACCCGGGCCACCGGCACGCCGCGGTGGTCGAAGAACTCGACCTGCAACTTCGGCGCGGGCAGGCCGGCGCAGTGGAACGCCCAGCGCGTCCAGGACTCCCCCGCGCTCTCTGCCAACCGGTCGGCGAACAGCAGCACCCGGCGGGCGTTCGCATTGCCCCGCCGGCCGCGCTCTCGCCCGATCCGCTCAAGCAGCTCCGCGCGGTCGAGGCCCAGAGCGAGTGCCCGGTCCGCGACCGCCACCGCGTCTGCGGGCTGCAGCGCCCGGATGAGGTCCAGCACCGTGGTCGGCAGATCGGTCACCACCAGCTCTTCGACCACGACCGTCGGGATCTCCTGCGTGACCCGATGCAGATAGCTGCGATCGAGCCGCTTGCTGCCGGTATTGCGGCCCTGCTTGGTCAGGTGCACCCGAGCCAGGCTGCGCAACGGCACCGGCAGGTCGTGCAGGTCCGCGGCGGAGACATGACTGAGGACGGCGTCGGGATGGGCGGCCGCCACGGCCTGGATCAACGCACGGTGTTGTTGTTCGGCGACGAGGCGCTGGTCCGGCCCGCGGAGGTAGGCGCCGCGGCGTACCCGGTGAAGTTCACCGATGTCGACCAGGTGCCGGATGTCGGGATGCCGGAGCCCCTCGGCCAGGAGCTCCGCGGTCGTGACGATCTGCATGAACCCAGCCCAGCAGGAAGCCGCGGGCACCGGTAGGCCCGGACCGTCGACCTGTGGACAACTCGCGGATCCGCCTCGAAGCAGGTCCTCCGGCGAGACACCAATTACTGTCCCCAGACCCCCGTTGCAGCAGGGGCCTCGCTACAGTTTCTGGTGTCTCGCGGGCGGGCGGATCGGTCAGCCGGCTCGCTCAACCGGCGTCGAAGTAGGAGCCCTTGAGGTAGTCGTTGACGGCCTTCTCGGGTACTCGGAAGCTGCGTCCGAAGCGGACGGCCTCCAGGTCGCCACCGTGGATCAGCCGATAGACCGACATCTTGGAGACCCGCATGATCGCGGCCACCTCGGCCACGGTCAGGAACTTGACCTCGGACAGCCCACCGACGGCCGTCAGGTTGGGCCGGTCCTTGGAATCGTTCATGGTGCGCACCTCTCGCACGCGACGAAACCGCCGGCTTTCCCTCCGGCGTGTTGCACGTGCTGCACGTGACAGTAGTGGTAAAAGGGGCCGCTGAAAAGTGTTCGGCGGAACCCTCCACCCGCGGTTCAGTAGTCGGGGTCGAGCCCGAACTCGGGGAAGACCGCCCGCCGGGTCGCGATGATCGCCTGATCCACCCGGGAGGACGGGTTGTAGCCCTGGCTGATCGACTCGAAGCTCGGATCGGCCCCGTCGCCCATGGTCGACGGCGCGGTCTCACCGACCAGGTCGCGCCAGGCCTGCGGGGTCGGGGTGGTTGGGTCGATCGGCTGCCCGGCGAGGATCGCCAGCAGGTGCGCCCAGGCCCGCGGTACCACCGAGTCCAGGGCGTACCCGCCACCGCCGCTGGCCACCCAACGCCCACCGGCGTACCGATCGGCCAGCTCGGCGATCAGTTCGTACGACCGCCGCTGCCCCTCGACCGAGAGCGACAGGTCGGTCAGCGGATCCAGCCGGTGCGAATCGCATCCGTGCTGGCTGATCAGGATGTCCGGCTGGAACTCCTCGACCAGCGGCGGGACGACCGCCTCGAAGGCCCGCAGCCAGCCGGCGTCGTCGATCCCCGGCGGCAGCGCCACATTGACCGCGCTGCCCGGGGCGTCCTTGCCGCCGGTCTCGGAGGCGAAACCGGTACCGGGGAACAGGTGGATCGGCGACTCGTGCAGGCTGATCGTGAGCACATCCGGGTCGTTGTACATGATCGACTGCACCCCGTCGCCGTGGTGGGCGTCCACATCGAGGTAGAGGATCCGCTGCGCGCCCTGTTGCTGCAGCCAGCGGATCGCGACCGCGCAGTCGTTGTAGACGCAGAAACCGCTGGTCGCCGACGGCATCGCATGGTGCAGCCCGCCGGAGAGGTTCGCCGCGCGCAGCGCCTGCCCGGTCCACACCTGTCGGGCCGCCTCGACGGTCCCGGCGCAGACGCGGGCGGCGATCTCGTGCATCCCGACCACCAGCGGGTTGTCGGCGGTGCCGATGCCGTACTTGGTGTTCACCCGGTCGGCCTTGACCGCCTCGATGTAGTCCTCGGTGTGCACCAACCGGACCAGGTCGTCATCGCTGGCCGGCGGTTCGATGACCTCGAGCAGATCGAGTACGCCGAGTTGGCGGGCGAGCTCGACGGCCAGCCGGACCCGGCCGGGGCCCATCGGATGACCGGTGCCGAAGTCGTAACGGGAGAGTTCGTCGGAGTGCACCAGTCGTGCTCGCATGCTCGCCGCCTCTCACCCGCTCGTGTGTCCGGGGCGAGACTACGGGACGGCCCGGGCAGATTCACAGTCGAGCAGCAGCGCCCGGACCCGGTCCCCGCAGCCACCGCAGCCCGATCCCGCCCGGGTCTCCCGACGGACCGCGGCGACGCTGTCGGCACCGGCGTCGATCGCGTCGACCACCGCGGCCTCGGACACCCCGGCGCACCGGCACAGCGGATCGGCCGCCCGGGCGGATCCGGTTCCCGCGCCCCCGCCGGCGGGGGCGTCGAGACGCAGCAGCAGTGACGGATCGGTCGGCGGTTCGGCCCCGGTACGCTGCAGCACCGCCAGTTCGGCGGCGGCCCGCGGGAGTCCGAGGGCGACGAAGCCCGCCAGCCGATCCTCGCGGACCACCAGTTTCAGGAACCGGCCGCCGACCCCGTCGACCCAGTGCGCGACCCGCGGCGCGGCGGGGTCGGGATCGTGCTCCCACGGTTCGCCGGCGGTCTCCCCGGCCGCGACCAGTTCCAGCCCGCGCGCCTTCAACCGGACCACCACCGGCTCCTCGGTCGGCATCGGCTCGACCGGCCCGCTGGCGGTGTCGAGTTCGGCCTGCCAGCGGGCCGCCAGCCACTCGGCCTGCTGCCAACCGGGCGCGATCAGACCGGCCGGTCCACGACCCCGGCGGGCCGGGCAGACGGTGCAGACCGGGTCGGTGCACCGGACCTCGGCGCAGTCGCCGATCGCGAACACCCGGGCCTGCGGATCCGCCTCCAGCTCGTGGTTGACCACGATCCCCGCCTCGGTGGTCAGCCCCGCTCCCTCGGCGATCCGGGTGTTGACGCGTACCCCGCAGGACAGCACCAGCAGGTCCCCGGTGATGACCTGACCGTCGGCCAGCCGCAGCCCGCGGAAGGCCCGCTGCTCATCGAGCAGCACCTCGCGGGCCACCGCGTCGGGGATCACCCGCAGGCCCCGGTCGGCGACCGCCCGATCCAGCATCGCGCCGCCGACCCGATCGCAGGAACGGGTCAGCAGCCACGGCGCGGCATGCACCACCGACACCGGGCAGCCGGCCTCCCGCGCGGCCAGCGCGACCTCCAGCCCGAGTACGCCACCGCCGAGCACCACCACCCGGCCACCCTCGGTGACGCAGGCGCGCATCCGGTCGGCGTCGGCGACGGTGCGCAGTGCGGTGACCCCGGTCGGCAGTGGGGTGAGCGCGGCGGGATCGGGATTGAGCCCGCGCAGGTTGGGAATGTTGGGCCGGGCGCCGACGGCGAGCACGACCAGGTCGTAGCCGACGACCAGCTCCTCGGCACCGCGGTGGGCGTGCGCCTGCCGCGCCGCGCGATCCAGCCAGTCCACCCGGGTGTCCAGTTCGACGCGTACGCCGCGGCGGCGCCAGTCGTCGAGATCGACCAGTTCCAGGCCCTCGGCATCGAGCCGGCCGACGCCGTACTCCCCCACCAGCACCCGGTTGTAGCCCGGCCGGTCCTCCTCGCCGAGCACGGTGACCCGCAACCGGCCCGTCTCGACCAGCGGCAGCAGCTCCTCGACCAGGCGTACCGCCACCGGACCGAAGCCGATGACCAGCACGTGATCGCCGGCGGTCAGGGTGTGCTTGCGCATGCGTTCTCCTTGCTGGTCAGGGATCCGACGGCCGACAGCAGGACCGGGGTGGCCTTGAACTCCGGCATCCCGGAGACCGGGTCGGTCTGTGCGGTGACGAGTCGGTTGACCGCCTGTTCGTCGGCGAAGTGGAACGACCAGAACACCGTGTCGGGGCGGATCGCGGCGCTCAGCTCGACCCGGACCTGCGACGCGCCCGCCGCGCTCGTCAACCGCGCGGGTTCACCGTCGGCCAGCCCGAATCGGGCCGCGGTGTCCGGATGCACCTGCACGGTGGCGTACGGCCGGGCGGCCGTCAGCGAGGCGACGCGGCGGGTCTGGGTGCCGGACTGGTAGTGCTCCAGCAGCCGGCCGGTGGTGAGGGTGAGCAGGGCGCCGGGGCCGGCCGGTGGTCGGGTCGGCAGCAACCGGGCGCGGCCGTCGGGATGGGCGAAGCGTTCGGTGAACGGGCGTGGGGTGTCGGCACCGCTGCCGGCCGGGCAGGGCCAGTGGTAGGGCCGGGGCTCGTCGAGGCGGTGATGGCTCAACCCGGAATAGTCGGCCCGCCCGCCCGCGGAGGCGCGGGCCAGTTCGTCGAACACCTCCGCCGGATCGTCCGACCAGTGGCCGGGTGCAGCGAGCCGGGTCGCGAGCTCGGTGAGGATCGTCAGCTCACTGACCACCCCGGCCGGCGGGTCGATCGCGCGGCGACGGCGGAGCACCCGGCCCTCCAGATTGGTCATCGTGCCCTCCTCCTCCGCCCACTGGGTGGCGGGCAGCACCAGGTCGGCGTGGCGCGCGGTCTCGGAGACGAAGAAATCGCTCACCACAAGGAAATCCAGCCGATCCAGGGCCGCCGCGACGGCACCGGCGTCGGGTGCGGACACGACCGGATTGGCACCGTTGATCCACAGGCAGCGCACCCCGCCGGGGCGGCCGAGCTCACGCAGCAGCTGCACCGCGGGCAACCCCGGACCGGGGATGCTGTCCGGGTCGACACCCCAGACGGCGGCGACCGCGGCCCGGTCGGCCGGGTCGGCGATGCTGCGATAACCGGGCAGCTGATCCGCCTTGAGCCCGTGCTCGCGGGCACCCTGTCCGTTTCCCTGCCCGGTCAGCGTGCCCCAGCCGGAGCGCCGGCCGCCGGGTAGGCCGAGCAGCAGTGCCAGGTTGATGGCGGCGGTCACGGTGTCGGTGCCGTCGGTGTGCTGTTCGACGCCGCGGCCGGTGAGCAGGTAGGTGCCGCGCGGCCCCTCGGCCAGCCGGTGGGCGGCGCGGCGCAGTTGGGTGGCCGGTACGCCGGTGACCTGCTCGACCCGCTCCGGCCACCAGGCGTTGAGGGTACGCCGCAGCGCCGCCAGGCCGGTGGTGCGCTCGGCCAGATAGGCGGTGTCGGCCAGCCCGTCGGCGAGCACGATGTGCGCCAGCCCGAGCAGCAGGGCCTGATCGGTGCCGGGGCGGGGCTGCAGATGCATCCCGGCACCGTCGGCGGTCAGCTCGGCGGTGGCGCTGCGGCGCGGATCCACCACGATCAGGCCACCGGCGGCGCGGGCGCCGGCCAGGTGCCGGACGAACGGCGGCATCGTCTCGGCGACGTTGGAACCGAGCAGCAGCACGGTGTGCGCGTCGGCGAGATCGGTGACCGGGAAGGGCAGGCCGCGGTCCAGGCCCAGGGACCGGTTCGCTGCGGTCGCCGCCGAGCTCATGCAGAACCGGCCGTTGTAGTCGACCCGGCTGGAGCCGAGCGCCAGGCGTACGAATTTTCCAAGCTGGTAGGCCTTTTCGTTGGTCAGCGAGGCACCGCCGAAGACCCCGTTGGCATCCGGGCCGTGGGCGGCGCGGGTCGCGATCAGTGCGGTGGTCCAGCGCTCGTACGCCTGCTGCCAGGTCACCGGTCGCAGCTCCCCGTCCGGGCCACGGAACAGGGGCTGGGTGATCCGGTCGGTGCGGTCCAGCAGTTCCCCGGCCGTCCACCCCTTGCGGCACAGGCCGCCGCCGTTGGTCGGGAAGTCGCGGCCGTCCACGCTCACCCCCGCCGGTGCGGGGGTGAGCGTCATCGCACACTGGAGTGCACAGTAGGGACAGTGGGTATCGGTCATCTGCCCACCTCAGACGCGGGCGCGGGCCATCGCCGAGCCCGGACGCAGGTAGCAGACGGCGGTCAGTGCCATGGCGAGCACGTAGCAGGCGACAAAACCATAGAAGGCCGAGTCGTAGGCCTGGGTGCTGCTCTTCGACAGCGACAGCACCTGCGGCACGAAGAAGCCACCGTAGGCACCGACCGCCGAGATCAGGCCGAGGGCGGCCGCGGCCCGGCGCTCGGTGGAGATTCCTGCTGTGCTGTCGATTGCGCGGACCCGATAGATGCTGGGGATCATCCGATAGGTGGATCCGTTGCCGACACCGGAGGCGACGAACAGGCCGAGGAAGAGGAACAGGAAGACCCAGAAGTTGCGGATCGGCAGGGTGACCACGACCCCGAGCGCGAGGATCGCCATCGCGGCGAAGGCGAGCACGGTGACCCGGGCACCGCCGACCCGGTCGGCGAGCCGGCCGCCCCACGGCCGGGACAGTGAACCGACCAGCGGGCCGAGGAAGGACAGCGACAGTGCGGCCGCGCCGACCTTGAACGTCGAGAAGGCGGGGAAGGTGTCGGCGATCAGCTTCGGGAACACCCCGGAGAAGCCGATGAAGGAGCCGAAGGTGCCGATGTAGAGGACCGCCATCACCCAGAAGTGTGGTTCCCGCATCGAGGCCAGCGCCCCGGCCAGGTCACCGCGGGCGCTGGCCAGATTGTGCATGTGCCGGCGCGCACCCCAGGCGGCGATCAGGATCAGCGGCACCCAGACCCAGCCGGCGAGCGGCAACCGCAGGGTGGCACCGGCACCGATGGTGACCGCGAGCGGAACCACCAGCTGGGCGACCGCGGCACCGAGGTTGCCACCGGCGGCGTTCAGGCCGAGCGCCCAGCCCTTTTCCTTCGCTGGATAGAAATAGGTGATGTTCGCCATCGAGGAGGCGAAGTTGCCGCCGCCGAAGCCGGCCGTCGCGGCGACCAGCAGCAGCACCCAGAACGGCGTCTGCGGATTGCCGGCGACCAGGGCCAGGCCGACGACCGGGATCAGCAGCAACAGGGCCGAGCAGACGGTCCAGTTCCGGCCACCGAAGCGCGCGACCGCAAAGGTGTAAGGGATTCGCAGCGTCGCCCCGACCAACGCCGGCATCGAGATCAGCCAGAACAGCTGGCCGTCGGTGAGCTGGAATCCGACCCGCGGCAGGAAGGTCACGGTGGCCGCCCAGAGCTGCCAGACCACGAATCCGAGGAACTCGCAGAAGATCGACCAGTTCAGGTTGCGGCGGGCGATGGTACGCCCGGTTTCCTGCCACTGCAGGGAATCCTCGGGATCGTAGCCATGCAGCCAGCGGCCCGGTTCTTCGGTGATCGGACTGGCTGTGCGGGTGTTCTCGCCGATGATCGACACGGGGGCTCTCCGTCCTCGTGGACCGCGGATTGCGGCCGATTGCGCAGCAGGCTAGGAGCCGCGTGTTTCGGCAATCCGTCGTCCTGCGACGCCCGCGTTACACGATCCTCACGCCGGGATCACCGGGTCGGAGAGGCGCCTGGCGGCGAGGGCGATGAGCCCCGGATCGGTGGCTCCGCGGGGGCGGCAGAGGGGGTCGGTGATCAGATCCGGGGCGCTGCGGCGGGCCAGGTCGGCGAAGAAACCGGGGGCGAGCAGGTGGGTGAGCACGACGGTACGCCGACCGGTGCTGCGCTGGGCGGCGACCCAGTCGCCCAGCCGGGGGTCGGCGGCCGACAGCCAGGTGGTGGCGACCCGATGTTCGAGGCGCTCGGCGACCAGGGCGGTGGTGACCTCGCAGTCGGCGCGGGCGCGGGCGTCGCTGGAACCGGCGGAGACCACGGTGACGGCATCGTCGGGGTGCAGCGTCGTTCCGGCGGCGGTGAGGGTTTCGGCGAGCCGGTGGACGAGCAGGTCGGCGATCACCGGGTCGGGGCCGAGGGCCGGGGCGAGCACTGCCCCGGGGTGGTCGGCGGCCGCGGCGGCGAGGTCGTGGCCGACATGGTAGCCGGCGCTCAGCAGCAGCGGCAGGATGCGTACGCCCTCAGCGCTCCGGGGGCCGAGGGCGTGGGCCATCGCCTGGTCGATGGTGGGCGGCTGGACGTCGACGAAGGCCGCGCGGACCGGCGTACCGGAATCGGCGAGCTGGTCGCGCAGGCCGGCGACCAGGTGCCCGATCGCCGAACGGCCGGCGACCGAGCGGGTGCCGTGCGCGCAGGCGAGAACGGGCTCAGGCCGCGGCGCCGATCTCCAGCCAGTCATCGATGCAGCGTACCGGGTAGGTGCGCAGCCGCAGCGACTCGTCGCTGTAGCAGCGTCCGTCGGCGAGGTCGTAGATCTCCTTGTGCAGCGGGGATGCCAGCGTCCGTCGCTGCTGCCCCTCGACGGTTCGGGAGCCGGTGATGCCGCGTGCCATCACGCAGGCCCCGCTCACCGGATCGCTGTGCTGCACGGCATAGAGCTCGTCGCCGGCGAGCCGGAAGAGGGCGATCTGGTCACCGTCGACCAGGGCCGCCTCGCCCCAGCCGGTCTCCAGATCATCCAGGCGGCAGATGCGCAGCCAACGGGTCCTGGTCGCGGTATCGCGTTCAATCAGCTCGGTCATGGGCTCGACCCTAGAAGCCGCCCGTTACGCCGGTACGCCCCCGCGTGACACCTCGGTAACACTCACCTCACAACCCACACCCCACCCCCGCGAGGCCCACCCCCACGTCCATCGAGCAGGTCGCCCACCAAGGCCCCCACGTTCATCGAGTAGGTCGCGCAGTGAGGACTCTCCCACGTTCATCGAGTAGGTCGCGCAGCGACCGTGTCGAGATGAACCCGAAAAGATCCCCTCAAACCTCTTGAGTTATTCGAACACCATAACTAATGTTGGATGTAGCAGTTGAGAGGAGGTGACCAAAGATGACCACCAACAAGCGAGCCGAAGTCTTCGCAGCGATCCGCGCCGAAAGCGACACCATCGCCCAGGCCGAAGCCCACCGCCTGGTCGCGATCGCCGCCGCCTGCGACACCTACTCCGGGTTGAACACCCACACCGACGAACTCACCGCAAGAGTTCTCCACGGTGAACAGCTCGTCTTCCCCGGCGCGGACGGTACGCCCGGCATCACCGAGTTCTTCCACCTCGAACTCGCGATGTCACTGGGCTGCTCACCGGAAACCGCGCAGGTCTGGACCGCCGACGTGCTCAACCGCCGCCACCGGCATCCGATCCTGTGGCAGGCCACCCTCGACTGCGACATCCCCGTCTGGGTCGCCCGCGACATCACCCGCGCCGCCCTGCAGCTGAACTTCACCCAGGCCCGCGAATTCGACTCTCTGTGGGCGTTGCGGCTGGTGCCCCTGACCCCGAAACGCGCGGTTGCGACGACCGAGGCTCAGGTCGCGTTGATGCTCAACGACGACAAGGAAGCCGAACGCCAGGCCGCCAGGAAGCAGCGCCGCGTGGAGTTCACCCCGAACCGGACCATCGCTGGCATCACCGACCTCTACGCCAACCTGGATGCCGGTGACGCCGCCCAGTTGAACGGCACCCTGGATCGGCTGGCGGATGTCTTGAAGGCCGGTGGCTCCACGGCCAGTCGTGATGAGCTGCGTGCCGAAGCCCTGGGGCATCTCGCGCATCCTGATCGGGCACGGCAGTTGTTGCAGCCCTCATTGTTCGATGGCGCCACCGTGACGCCTGCCGGCGATGTGGTCAACAAGCACGGTGAGATCGTCACACCCACCTCCGAGCGGTGCCGACACGGTGCCGAGCTGATCCTGCACGTCCACCAGAAGGACCTCGCCAACCGTCGCGGCGGTGAAGGCGACGCCCTCGGGCCGGTGACCCTGCAGCACTTGAAAGAACTGCTGGAACGCTGCTCCGGCACCGTGCGGGTGCGGCCGGTGATCGACTTGGCCGCCCCGGTGATGGTGAACACCTACCGACCCAGCGACGAGTTGGCGCAGCGGGTCAAGCTCCGCGACCGGTATGTGATGTTCCCCCGCTCGAATCGGTCCGCGTTCGGCCGCGGGATCGACCTGGACCACACGATTCCCGCCCCGGAGGGACCGACCAGCTCCAGCAATCTGGGGCCGTTGAACCGGGCCTCGCACCGGGCACGAACCCACGCCGGATTCCGGGTCGAGCAACCCTCCCCCGGGGTGTTTCACTGGACAACACCCGTCGGGCAGGAGGCCTGGGTCACCAGCTACGGGGCCTGGGACCATCCACCACCCGATCATCTGATCAACGACCCCGCGGCTTCACTCTCGAGGACCGAGCAACTGCTTCGGGAGACCCTGTGCAACGGCCAGGCCCAGTTGGAGAAGGAACAGGCCGAAGCCGAACAAGCCGCCGACGAAGCTCGCGAACGCGAGCGGCTCCGCCGCGCCCGCAAAGCACAACGACAACGCGAGCAACGGCAGGCTGCCCGCGAACAAGCGGAGGCCACGAAGCGGTCCCGAGCCGCGGAGCCGAACGAGCCGCAGCGGAACAGGGCCACGCGGAAGAAGGCAGAGCAACCGGTCTCGTCGATACTGCAGCCTGCCCTGATCCCCAGCCAGGGAAGCGAATCCGTCGAACCTGCACCCTTCTGAACCGGTCGGGGCATCGTCCTTCGGTCCGAGCATGGTATGCCATGCCCCAACCGAACTCACATGCCCCAATCGAACTCCCATGCCCCGACCACAGGAGCACGCAGCCAACGTCCTTGTTCCCTGAGCGAGGAGCGCAGCGACGAGACGAAAGGCGCTCCGCCAACATGGGTTCATCTCGACACGGTCGCTGCGCGACCTACTCGATGAACGTGAAAGACACGGTCGCTGCGCGACCTACTCGAGGAACGTGAGAGACACGGTCGCTGCGCGACCTACTCGAGGACCGTGGGACTTCGTCACATGACCGAAACGATCGCGAAACGCCGGCGTGAAAGACGGTTTCTAGCCTGCTGCGCAAGCAGATCCCGTATCCGGACCAGCTAGGGAGCCAGGATGTCCAGACATGTTGTGGTGGTCGGTGGTGGCCCGGCGGCGTACGCCTTCGCCCGCGCGATGGCCGACCATGCCGATGCGGGTCGCAGCACGGCGCGGGTCACGGTGCTGGCCGAGGAGCCCGCGATCCCCTATGACCGGGTGGCACTGAGTTCCGCGCTCACCGGCGCCGTCGACCTCACCCTCGGTGACGCGAGCCTGTGGGAGCGGACCGACATCGACCTGGTCACCGGCATCCGCGCGACCGCGATCGACCCGGAAGCCCGCACCATCAGCACCAGTGACACCGGCCCGCTGTCCACCGTCGGCTACGACGAACTCGTCCTGGCCACCGGATCCTCCGCCGCCCGACTGCCGATCCCGGGCGCGGAGGCCACCCACGTCTACCGCACCCTGGCCGACATCGACACCCTCCGCGCGGAGACCGCCCGGCTCACCACCACCCTCGGCCGCCGACCGCGTGCGGTGATCGTCGGCGGTGGCCTGCTCGGCCTGGAGGCCGCCGCCGGAATGGCCGAACTGGGTTGCGATCCCGTCGTGGTCGACCTGGCCGACTGGCTGATGGCCGCCCAGCTCGACTCCGGTGGTGGCGAGGCGCTCGGCCGGCTGGTCGCCGCGCGCGGGCTCACCCTGCGTACCGGTGTCCGCACCTCGCACGTCGCCCTCGACGCCGACGGCAACGTCGCAGCCCTCGCCCGGGTCGACGACGACCCGATCCCCGCAGACCTGGTCGTCGTCGCCATCGGGGTACGCCCCCGCGACGAACTCGCCCGCGACGCCGGCCTGGCCATCGGACCCCGCGGCGGCGCGGTGATCGGCGCCGACTGCGCCACCTCCGCCCCCGGGATCTGGGCGATCGGTGAGGTCGCCTGCTTCGACGACCGCTGCGTCGGCCTGGTCGCCCCGGCGAACGCGATGGCCGGCGTGGTCGCCGACCGGCTCTGCGGCATCCCCAGCGAGTTCGGCGGCTTCGACACCGCGACCAAGCTCAAGCTCTCCGGGGTCGATGTGGCCAGCTTCGGCGACGCCTTCGGCCACACCCCCGGCGCCCTCGAGGTCGTCTACGCCGACCCGGCTCGCGGCCTCTACCAGAAGCTCGTCCTCGACGATACCGCCACCACCCTGCTCGGCGGCGTCCTGGTCGGCGAGGCCAGCGCGTACGCCGGGCTGCGCCCGCTGCTCGGCCGCAGACTCCCCGCCGCCCCCGGCGCATACCTCGGCGTCGGCGGCGAACTCCCCACCGACGCAGGACTTCCCGACGATGCCACTCTGTGCTCCTGCAACAACGTCAGCGCCGGTACCGTGCGCGAGACCGTCCGCGGCGGCTGCTGCGACCTGGCCGAGCTGAAGCAGTGCACCCGCGCCGGCACCACCTGCGGATCCTGCGTCCCGCTGCTGAAGAAGACCCTGGACGCCGAGCTCACCGCCGCCGGTGTCGAGGTCTCCGACGCACTCTGCGAACACCTGCCGCTCTCCCGCGCCGCCCTCTTCGAGCAGGTACGCCTGCTGGAGCTGCGGTCCTTCGACGAGGTGCTCGCCCGGCTCGGCAGCGGGCACGGCTGCGACATCTGCAAGCCGACCGTCGCCTCGGTGCTTTCCTCACTGCACAACGAATACGTGCTCGACTCCGGTCGCGGCTCGCTGCAGGACACCAACGACCGCGCGCTGGCGAATCTGCAGCGTGACGGCTCCTACTCGGTCGTGCCCCGGATCCCCGCCGGCGAGATCACCCCGGAGAAGCTGGCGGTGATCGCCGAGGTCGCGCAGGAGTTCGGCCTCTACACCAAGATCACCGGCGCGCAGCGGATCGACCTGTTCGGCGCCCGGTTGGATCAGCTGCCGCCGATCTGGAAACGGCTCGTCGATGCCGGCTTCGAATCCGGGCATGCCTACGGGAAGTCCTTGCGTACCGTGAAATCCTGCGTCGGGTCGACCTGGTGCCGTTACGGTGTCGGCGATTCGGTGGCGATGGCGATCGAGCTCGAACTGCGCTACCGCGGCCTGCGATCCCCGCACAAGCTGAAGATGGCGGTCTCCGGCTGCGCCCGGGAATGCGCCGAGGCGCAGTCCAAGGACGTCGGCGTGATCGCCACCGAGAAGGGCTGGAATCTCTTCGTGGGCGGCAATGGCGGTGCCCAGCCGGCCCACGCCCGGCAGCTCGCCACCGATGTCGACGGCGAGACCCTGATCCGGTTGATCGACCGTTTCCTCGTCTACTACGTCCGCACCGCCGACCGGTTGCAGCGCACCGCCCGCTGGCTGGAGGACCTGGACGGCGGCATCGACCATCTGCGTCAGGTGGTCGTCGAGGACTCCCTGGGGCTGGCCGAGGAGTTCGAGGAGTCGATGGCCCGGCACGTCGAGAACTACAGCGACGAGTGGGCCGACACCCTCGCCGATCCCGAACGACTGCGGCGATTCCGCTCCTTCGTCAACGCGCCGCTGACCCCCGACGAGTCGGCGCAGTATGTGATCGAACGCGGCCAGCGCCGCCCGGTCGCGCTCGGCGAAACCATCCCGGTGCGTGCGAGATGACCGGCACGATCACCCTGGTCGGCGGCGGGCCCGGTGACCCGGAGCTGCTCACCGTCGCCGCCTGCCGCGCGCTGGCCACCGCCGACGTGGTCTTCCTCGACAAGCTCGCCCCGCAGCAGGCGGTGGCCGACTGGGCACCCGGTGCCGAGGTCGTCGATGTCGGCAAACGCCCCGGCCACCATGCCGTGCCCCAGCAGCAGATCGAGCAGCAGATGATCGCCCGGGCCCGCCGCGGGCAGCGGGTGGTCCGGTTGAAGGGCGGCGACCCGTTCGTACTCGGCCGCGGTCACGAGGAACTGCAGGCCGCCGAGGCCGCCGGCGTACCGGTCCGGGTGATCCCCGGCATCAGCTCGGCCGTCGCCGTCCCGGCCGCGGCCGGAATCCCGGTCACCCACCGCGGCATCGCACACGGTTACACGGTGCTCTCCGGTCATGTCCCACCGACCGACGAACAACTCGACGCGCTGGTCCGGCTCGGCAGCACCCTGGTGGTGCTGATGGGGATCGGTACGCTGCCCCAGCTCGGCGCCGGCCTGCTCCGCGCCGGCATGGCCGCGACCACCCCGGTCGCCGCCGTCGAACGGGGCACCGCACCCGATCAGCAGGTCACCACCAGCGACCTGGCCGGCCTGCTCGCCGGTGCGCTGCACGCCGTCCGATCTCCTGCCGTGGTGGTGATCGGTGAGGTGGTACGCCTCGGCGACGCCAGCCGTCTTGCGGCTGGTCATAGGGTGGCCTCGTGAACGCGGAACTGACCGGTTTCACGATCGCGGTGACCTCGGACCGGCGCTCGGCCGATCTGCTGACCGCCTTCGAGCGCCGCGGCGCCCGGGTCTGCCATCTGCCGCTGCTGCGCACCGCCCCGGCCGAACGCGACGAGGTCCTGCTCGCCGAGACCCGGGCGATCATCACCGCCCGGCCCGATGCGGTGATCGTGACCACCGCCTACGGGCTGCGCCGATGGACCGAGGCCGCCGACGCTGCCGGGCTGCTGGACGACCTGCTCGCCGCACTCTGGGATGCCGAACTGCTGATCCGCGGACCGAAGGCCCGTGGCGCGGTCCGGGCGGCCGGCCTGGACGATGCCGAGGCGCATTTCGGCGATCTGACCGGTGACCTGGTCGATCGGCTGATCACCGACGGTGTCGACGGCACCCCGCTCGCTGGCAGCACCGTCGCGATCCAACTGCACGGTTACGCCGACCACAGCCAGCTGGACCGGCTCCGCGACGCCGGTGCCACCGTGCTGAGCGTCGAGCCCTATCGCTGGTTGCCCGGCGATGCCGCGCACGCGGACCGGTTGGTGACCGGGGTCTGCGACGGGGAGCTGGATGTGCTGACCTTCACCTCCGCGCCGGCGGTGGACGCCCTGCTGGACCACGCCCGCGCCCATCCCCGGGGCGCCGAGTTCTTCGCCGCGCTCCGCGAGGGGGAGACGACCGCTGCCGCCATCGGCCCGGTCACCGCACAGGGCCTGGTCGCGGCCGGCATCGAGCCGGTGGTGCCCGAACGCTATCGCCTCGGCGCGCTGGTCCGCGCCGTCACCGAGCACCTCACCGCGCACCGCCGCCGCAGCGTGTCGACCGCCCTCGGCGAACTGGAGATCCGCGGCCACGCGGCCCGGATCGGTACGCAGACGGTGCCGCTGTCACCGGTGTCGCTGCGGCTGCTGACCCGACTGGCGGACAGCCCCGGCCGGGTGGTGCCGCGCGAGGAACTGGCCGGCCTGCTGCCCACCGGCGCCAGCGACCACGCCCTCGATGTGGCGATCAGCCGGCTCCGCGGCGCCCTGCCGGACAACCTGGTGCGCACCGTGGTGCGTCGCGGCTATCTGTTGCAGCGTTGAGAAGTTGAGAATGCGGCGGCTCAACCGCCGAGTTCGACCGAACGGTCCCGGGCGGCGGTCAGCGCATCGGCGAAGGCGGTCCGCAACCCGCCGGCCTCCAGCGCGGCCAGCGCGGCCGCGGTGGTACCACCGGGTGAGGTGACCTGCTCGCGCAGCAACGTCGGATGCTCCCCGGACTCCTGCAACAGCGTGGCACTGCCGAACAGGGTCTGGGTGACCAGCTCCCGGGCGACATCACGCGGCAGGCCGAGGGTGACCGCGGCATCGGTCATCGCCTCGGCGACCAGGAAGAGGTATGCCGGACCGGAGCCGGAGACCGCGGTGACCGCGTCCTGCTGCTTTTCCGGCACCACCAGCACCTTGCCGGTGCCGCCCAGCATTTCCTTCACCAGTTCGAGTTGTGCGTCGGTGGCGTGCGCACCCGGGGAGGCGACGGCCATCCCCTGGCCGACCCGGGCCGGGGTGTTCGGCATCACCCGGACCACCGCGGTGCCCTCGGGCAGTGCCTCCTCGATGGCGGCCGAGGTGACCCCGGCGGCCAGCGAGACCACCAGCACCTCGTCGGCCAGGTCGTCGGCCACCTCGGCGAGCACGCTCGCCACATCCTGCGGCTTGACCACCAGCAGCACCACCTCGGCGCTGCGGACCGCGTCGGGGCCGGTGGCGGTGTCGATACCGTGCCGTTCGGTGAGCTCGGCGGCGCGTTCGGCCCGCTTCTCGGCCACCACGACGTCGCTGGGGGCGTACCCGCCGCGCAGCAACCCGCCGAGCACGGTCTCCCCCATCACCCCGCCGCCGAGCAGCGCGACCCTCGTCATGCGGTGGGAACCCGCTGGGAGAGCACCACCTCGGCGATCTGCACCGCGTTCAACGCCGCACCCTTGCGCAGGTTGTCGTTGGAGGCGAAGAGCACCAGACCGCGCCCCTCGGGGGCGGACTGATCGGCGCGGATCCGGCCGACATAGGAGGGGTCGGCGCCGGCGGCATCGCGCGGGGTGGGCACATCCATCAGCTCGACACCAGGGGCCGCGGCGAGCAGTTCGGTGGCCTGCTCGGGGCTGATCGGGCGCTCGAACTCGGCGTGCACGGCGAGCGAGTGACCGGTGAACACCGGTACCCGGACGCAGGTGCCGGCGACCAGCAGCTCCGGCAGGTGCAGGATCTTGCGCGACTCGTTGCGCAGCTTCTGCTCCTCATCGGTCTCACCGGAGCCGTCGCTGACCAGCGCACCGGCCAGCGGCAGCGCGTTGAACGCGATCGGCTTGACGTAGGGAGCGGGGTCGGCGACCTCACCGATCCGGCCGTCGAAGGTCAGCTCGGTCAGCTCGTCGGTGGCGGCGACCTGGTCGGCGAAGGCCTGCACCGCGGAACCGCCGGAGCCGGAGACCGCCTGATAGGTGGCGACCTGCAGCCGCTGCAGACCGGCCGCATCGGTGAGCGGCTTGAGCACCGGCATGATCGCCATCGTGGTGCAGTTGGGGTTGGCGATGATGCCCTTCGGCGGCTCGATGCAGTCTTCGGGGTTGACCTCGGCGACCACCAGCGGCACCTCGGGATCCAGCCGCCAACCGGAGGAGTTGTCGATCACGATCGCACCCGCGGCGGCGACCTTCGGGGCGTACTCCTTGGAAGCTCCCTTGCCGGCGGAGAACAGTGCGATGTCCAGGCCGGAGAAGTCGGCGGTGGCCATGTCCTCCACGGTCACCGGCTGGCCCTTGAAGTCCAGGGTCTTGCCGGCGGACCGGGCCGAGGCGAAGAACCGGATCTCATCGACCGGGAAGTCACGTTCGACCAGCAGATCGCGCATCACGCCGCCGACCTGGCCGGTGGCACCGAACACACCTACGCGCATGGGGTTTCACTCCAAGACTGTGGACCGGGTACGCCTGCTGCCCCGGGTTGCTCGGGCAAGCCTACGACGGGTGGCGCGGGGAGGACGAAAGATCTCGGCGGGCGGGCTCGCGTACCGCCGGCAGACAGGCGAGCGCCACGATCACCGCGGCCCCGACCACCAGCAGGGCCCGCAGCACGCCGAAGTGCTCGCCGAGGAAACCCAGCAGCGGCGGCCCGGCGAGGAAGGCGGTGTAGCCGATGGTGGACACGGTCGCCACCCGGGCCGGCGCGCGGTCGGGATCGTCGGCGGCGGCACTCATCCCGACCGGGAACCCCAGGGCGACCCCCATGCCCCAGACGGCCACACCGAGATAGGCCACCGGAGTCGGGCCGAAGACCACCAGCAGGCAGCCGAGCACGGCGGCGACCATGGTGATGCGCAGCACCGGTACCCGGCCGTAGCGGTCGAGCACGTGCGTGCCGACCAGCCGGCCGGCGGTCATGCAGGTCAGGAAGACCGCGAAGGCGAGGATGCCGGCCCAGCTGGGTACGCCGTGGCCGGAGACGAACGCCTCGGCGATCCAGTCGTTGGCGGTGCCCTCGGTGAACGCGGCCACCATCACCACGACGCCGATGAGCAGGGTGCGGCGTTCGGTCCAGGCCGAGCGGGTCACCACTGGGGTGGTGTCATCGGGCCGCGGCTCCACGCGGTGCCGCAGGCCGCGCAGCGGCCGGGTGCCGATCACGACCGCGACCAGCAGCACCACGACCAGTGCAGGGATGTGCACCGCCAACGGGATCCGCGCCGCGGAGGCTGCCGCGCCGATCAGCGCCGAGGCGACCGTGCCGCCGCTGAACGCGGCGTGGTAGCGAGGCATGATCGAGCGGCCTAGGCGGTGCTCGACGTCGGCTCCGGCCATGTTCATCGAGGCGTCCCACAGGCCCATCCCGAGCCCGGTGAACGCCAGCCCGACGGCCACCACCGTCGGCAGGGCCCAGACCGTGACGCCGAGGGCGGCCACGCTGACCCCGACACTGGCCACACTCGCGCCGGTCAGGATGGCGCGGGACAACCCGATCCGCTGCACGATCAGTCCCGACAACGGCAGGGCGGCGACCGCACCGATGGACAGGCACAACAGCAGCAGTGAGAACTGTGCGGTGCTGACCTCGAGCTGCCGGATGGCGTCGGGAATGCGGGATGCCCAGGCGGCGAACAGGCCGCCGTTGGCGACGAAGGCCAGATAGACCGCACCGGAGGCGCGGTGCAGGTCGACGTCGGTGCGCGGTTCGGATGAGGTCGGCGTGGCGGTCACGGTGCGCTTTCGGGTCGGTGTGGTCGGTTGTGTCGAATCGATTCGATCGAATCGATTCGTTATGCTGTCAGGCATGCCCACCGGTCGTCAACCCACTGCGCACCCGCGTCCGACGCTGCGCGACGTCGCCGAACGCGCCGGGGTCGCCGCCTCCACCGCCTCCCTGGCATTCAGCGAACGCGGTTCGGTGGCACCGGCGACCGTCCGCCGAGTCCGCGAGGCCGCGGCAGAACTGGGCTATCTCGGCCCCGATCCGCTGGCCGCCTCGCTGCGCCAGGGGCGCAGCGGGATCGTCGGCGCCTTCGCGGAGTCACGCCTGGCGTACGCCTTCCGAGATCCCTGCGCCGCCGCCATGCTCGAGGGACTGAGCCAGGTGCTGTACGAGATGCAGGCCGGCCTGCTGCTGATCCACGATCCCGGTGATGGCCCGCTCCGCGCGGCCGCGCAGCCGATGGACGCGGCGGTCTTCCTGTTCTGCGGTGAGGAGACGAACCCGCTGGTGGCCGGTCTCGAGGCCCGGGGGGTGCCGATCATCGGCACCGGGGCTCCGCTCGGGGAGAGCGTGCGGCACGTGCGCATCGACGAGCGCGGCGCATCCGCCCGGATCACCCGGCTGCTGCTCGAACTCGGCCACCGCCCCGACCGGTTGGCCCACCTGATGATGCCGCTCACCCGGCACAGCCCGACCGAGCTGACCACCCTCGCCGGCGCGGCCGAATCGGCCTATCCCGACACCCGGGAGCGCGCACTCGGTTTCGCCGAGGTCGCGGGCTGGGACGCTCCGGCCGCGCAGACCTCCGAGTCCGATGTCGAGCAGGGTCGGCTGGCCGCGGGCCTGCTGCTGGATGCCGACCAGCCACCCACCGCGATCGTCGCCCAGAGCGATCTGCTGGCCGTCGGTGCGATCCAGGCGGCCACCGACCGCGGGCTGCGGGTGCCCGAGGACCTGTCGGTGACCGGTTTCGACGGGGTCGCGCTGCCGTGGTTTCCGCACCGGTTGACCACGATCGACCAGCACGCGGTCGCCAAGGGCAGGGCCACCGGGGAGATGCTGCGCGCGGTGCTGAACGGCGAATCACCTCCGGATCGGATGCTGCCGGCCGATCTGCGGATCGGGGACACCACCGCCGCACCGGCGGGCGCTGCATAATCGGCCGCATGAGTGAGTCCCGGGACCTGAGCAGATTCGCCTGGCTGGCGATCGCGACGGCCATCGTCACGATCACGCTGAAGGCCGGGGCCTGGGCGCTCACCGGATCGGTCGGCCTGCTCTCCGACGCCGCCGAGTCGGTGGTGAACCTGGTCGCCGCGGTGGTCGCCCTGGTGGCGCTCAAGATCGCCGCCCGGCCGGCGAATCCGCGCTATCCGTTCGGCCGGACCAAGGCCGAATACCTGTCCGCGGCCGTCGAGGGCACGATGATCTTCGTCGCCGCCGGGGTGATCTGCGTGACCGCGGTGGAGCGCTTCATCAACCCGCGGCCGCTGGAGAACGTCGGCATCGGCCTGCTCGTCTCGGTCGTCGCCTCGGTCATCAACGGTGTGGTCGGGATGATCCTGATCCGGGCCGGGCGGAGGCACCGTTCGATCACCCTGACCGCCGACGGCAAGCACCTGATGACCGATGTGGTCACCTCGGCCGGGGTGCTGATCGGCGTCGGCCTGGTCTGGCTCACCGGGTGGGACCGGCTCGACCCGATCGTCGCCTTCGCGGTCGGGGTGAACATCATCATCACCGGCACCCGGCTGATCACCGAGTCGATGTCCGGGCTGCTCGATGCCGCCCTGCCGAAGGCGGAGAGCGAGGCGCTGATCGAGGTGCTGCGCCGCCGCAGCAGCGACGAGGTCGCCTTCCACGGCCTGCAGACCCGGGTCGCCGGGCATCAGCGATTCGCCAGTGTGCACGTGCTCGTACCCGGGGTCTGGACCGTGCAGCGCGGCCACGATTTCGCCGAGGAGATCGAGAACGAGCTGCGTGCCACCATCCCTGATCTGACCGTCACCACCCATCTGGAGCCGATCGAGGACCCGGCCTCCTGGGCCGACATCCCGGTCGGTGAGGTGCCGCTCGAACCCTGACGACCCGCCCGGGCGTACGCCCTATTCGGCGGCCGGTGCCGTGGCCTGGGCGGCCTGCACCTCGTCCCGGTCCGGACCGTACGCCCCGGCGCGGCTGACGGTGATCGCCGCGGTGACGATGGCGCGTTGCAGGGCGGGTTGCACGTCCGCCCAGCCGGCCGCGGCGAGCCGGTCGGCGGCCGCGCGGGAGCCGATGAAGCCGGCGTCGACCAGGCCGCTGATCAGCCCGGCCATGAACGAATCCCCGGCGCCGACGGTGTCGGCGACGGTGACCGGCAGCTGATCGAGTTTCAGCACCTCGGGTTCGCTGGCCAGTGCGGCGAGGGCACCCCAGGGGCCGCGGGTGATCACCACCAGCGAGGGGCCGCGCTCCCGCCAGCCGGCGATCACCTCCTCCAGCGGCACATCGCCATAGAGCCACTCGATGTCCTCATCGGAGGCCTTGACCACATCGGCCAGTCCGATCAGTTCCTCGATCCGGGGCTGCACCGCCTCCGCGCTCTCCATCAGCGCCGGGCGGATGTTCGGGTCGTAGGAGACCGTGCCCTGTTCGCGCAGCTTGAGCACCGCGGCGACCACCTGGCTGCCGCCGGGTTCCAGGGTGCAGGCGAAGCTGCCGGTGTGCAGGTGCTGGTAGTCATCGGCCGGCGGCTTCGGCAGCCGCCATTCCAGGTCGAAGGTGTAGTCGGCGTGGCCGTGCAGGTCGAGGGTGGCGTACGCCACCGGGGTGCGCTCGGCCTCCTCCGATCCCTCGGCCAGGCTCGCACCAGCCGCGCTCACCCAGTCCCGGATCCGCTCCCCCCGTTCGTCACGGGCGATCCACGTCTGGATGGTCGAGTCGTGACCGAGCCGGCCGAGCCCGCACCCCACGTTGAGCAGGCTGCCGCCCACGTGCTCGGATGTGCGGCCGTGCTGGTCCACCACATCGATCAGTGCCTCGCCCACGCTCAGCAGTCGGATCCTCGTCATTGCTGTCCTTCCCGGGTCGGTGTGCTCACATCATCGGTCACACCGAGCCTGGCCTCCATCTCCTCCAGCGGCACGCCCTTGGTCTCGGGCATCACCTTCAGCACCCAGATCAGCTGCCCGATCATCGCCACGAAGAAGATCAGGAAGGCCACCCCGCCACCCAGGGCACCGATGATCGGCGGGAACGCGAACGAGGTGATCGCCGCGAACACCCAGTGGGTAAGGGATCCCAGTGACTGGCCCCGCCCGCGGATCCGGTTCGGGAAGATCTCGGAGATGAACACCCAGATCACCGACCCCTGACCGAAGGCGTGGGCGGCGATGAAGACCATCAACCCGAGCAGCACCAGCACACTGGAGGTGGAGTTGAAGCCGATCCGCTCGTAGAAGAACATCACCCCGGACAGGAATCCCAACGACAGCAGGTATCCGATCGAACCGACGATCATCAGGCTGCGTCGCCCGATCCGGTCGATCACGGTCAGCGCGGCCATCGTCGCGACCAGGTTCATCGCACCGACCCCGACGCTCATCAGGAAGGCGGCGTTGGTGCTGGCACCGGCGGCCTCCATCACCCGGGGGGCGTAGTAGAGGATCGCGTTGATGCCCGACATCTGGTTGAAGAAGGCGATCGCGACCGCGAGCATGATCACCCGCATGTGCCCCTTGGTGAAGAAGGGGACGCTGGGCGCGTGGGCGGCGTCCTGCAGGGATCTCGCGATCTCGGCGAGCTGGTCGTCGGATTCGGCCCGGGTCATCGTGAGCCGCTCCGAGACCTCCCGGGCCTCGTCCTGTCTGCCGTGCGCCATCAACCAGCGCGGGGTCTCCGGGACGGTGAACAGCAGCAGCAGGAAGACCACCGACGGGATCGCCATCACCCCGAGCATCCAGCGCCAGGCGTGCTCACCGTCGATCAGCGCGCGGATGATCGCGTTGGAGGCGTAGGCCACCAGGATGCCGAGAACGATGTTGAACTGGACCAGGCCGACCAGCTTGCCGCGGTTCTTCGGCGGGGACACCTCGGCGGTGTAGATCGGGGCGCACACCGAGGACGCGCCGACACCGATGCCGCCGATGAAGCGGAAGATCTGCAGGGCCACCACATTCGGCGCGAACGCCGAGCCGAGCGCACCGATCAGATAGAGCACGCCGATCACGTAGAGGACCTTCTTGCGGCCGTACCGGTCGGCGGGTTGCCCCGCGATCAGGGCACCCAGGATGGTGCCGATCAGGGCGGTGGTGACGGTGAAGCCGAGCATCCCGTCGCTGAGGCCGAAGACCTCCTGGATCGAGCCCTCGGCACCCGAGATGACCGCGGTGTCGAAGCCGAAGATCAGACCGCCGAGCGAAGCGACGATCGCACTACGAATCACCAATGGCTTCATGTCGTCACCCTAGACCCGCCCCGCGACCCGCGACAGTGCCAATTACGCGACCCGCGACAGTGCCAATTCCGTGGGCCGGGGACACCCGGTCCGGGTCACAGCCAGCTGACCCGGCCGGCGACCAGGGCGTACCCGACGAAGGCGGCGATGTTGATCAGCGTGTGCGCGATCACCAGTGGCATGGTTCGCTTCCAGCGCAGGAAAAGCAGCCCGAACACCAACCCCATGAACACGTTGCCGATGAACTGGCCGAAGCCCTGGTAGAGGTGGTAGCTGCCGCGGATCAGCGCCGAGCCGATCAGGATCGGCAGCCAGGCCACCAGCCCGGCCGGCGAGGTGGGTCGCCACTGGCTGAACCGGAGGAACAGATAACCCAGCATCAGCACCTCCTCGAGCACCCCGTTCATCGCCGCGGACAGCACATAGACCGGTACGGTCCACCAGTTCTCGGCCAGGTTGGCCGGCTCGACGGTGGCGTTGATGCCGAGTTGCCGGGCCAGCAGATAGAACCCGAGTCCGGGGATGCCGATCGCCGCGGCGATCGCGAAACCGCGTACCAGATCCGAACCCGGGCGGGTCAGGTCGAACCCCAGCCGCCGGTTCGCCGGCAGCCCGATCCGATCCCCCGGCCAGGCCCGCCGGCCCGGCAGCTGGGTGAGCAGATAGAGCGCGAGCACCACCGGTACCAACGGAAAGGCGAGGTTGGCGAGCTGGTACGCCAGGTCCAGCCAGGGCCGATCCGGGGTCGCCGAACTGTTCATCGACGCGGTCTGCTGGTTCAGCGGCTGATCGCGGGTCAGCCGTTCCACGATGCGCAGCACCGAATAGACCCCGGACTGGCCGAGCGAGAGGGCCAGCACGATCACCATCTCGACCAGCGGCCGGCCACTGCGGCCGACCGGTGCCGCCACCGCGGTGCTCATCGGGTGCTCACGGGGTGAACGTTTCGATGACCGCGATCACGATGAACCAAGCGACGACGAGCAGCGCCACCACCCCCATCGCCAGGGCGGCGATGCGGAAGGGGCTGTTCGGCTTGTCGCCGCGGGGTACTCGCTGCATTTTTCCTTCCCTGGTGGGGATCGGGGGTTCTCAGTCGGTGCGGTGCACCAGACCGCGCGGCAGTTCGCTGAGCCCGCCGGGATCCTCGGTCAACCGGCGGGCGAGATAGCAGGACCAGTCCTCGCCGTAGGGCAGATTGGTCCGCACCAGCAGACCGGCCGCCATCAGCCGGCGCCGGTCCACCGGGTGCATCCGGTGATCCAGCAGGAACTCCTGGGCAGTGGCCTCCCGGTGCTGGCGGCGGACCAGGTCGGCGCCGATGGCGAGCAGCCGCGGATCATGGGTGGCGATCACCGGCGTACCGGCGCCCTCCATCAGGATCCGCAGGCAGCGGACGAACGAGCGGTCGACCGCGGCCGGTTCGACGTGCGCGGCATCGGCCACCGGGCGTACCGACAACCGCACCAGCCGGACCCGCATGCCCTTCTCGGCGAGCAGCTGGGCGTCGGTCTCGGCGCGGTGCAGATGGGCGGGCAGCTGCACACCCAGGGTGCCGCGGAACTCGGCGTGCAGGTCCTGGGCCAGGGCCAACCCGGCACCGGCCCCGCGGGCCCCCTCGGGATCCAGGCTGATCCGATGCCCCTGCTGCTCGGCGGCCCGGCAGACGGTGACCAGATGGGAGCGCGCGACCGGTCCGGGATCGGCGTCGGCGACCAGCGCGGCCAACCGCACCGAGACCTCGGCACCCTCGATCCCGGCCGCGGTGAGCCGGTCCAGCAGCCGCAGGTACGCCGCCTCGGAGGCCTGGGCGCGCAGCACCGTGCCGGCCGGGTGCCGCAACGGTTCCAGGGCGACCGGCCGCTCGGTGTCGGCCAGCCCGCGGGCCACCTCGATCACCCGGACCTCATCGGCGGGGCCGAGATGGCGGCTCGCCAGCACCCGGCCGGCGGGGGTGTTGTCCAGCGCCGTGGCCAACCGCCCGTTGCGCGCGGCCATCCGGACCAGGGACCTGAGCACGTCCGCCTCCTCAGTCGTTGCCGGTTCAGGACGGGTCGGTGACCGCGGCGAGATGGGTGCGGGCGAAGGCCAGCGACTCGACGAGATCGGTCTCCCGCTGCTGCCGACTGCCGCTGCCGCGGGTGTTCACCTCCAGCACCACATCACCGGTGAAGCTCGGCTCGGCGGACAGGTACTGCAGCAGTTCGGCCGCCGGCTGGTCACCGCGGCCGGGTACCAGGTGCTCGTCCTTGAACGAGCCACGGCCGTCGGTGAGGTGCACGTGCTCGAGCCGACCCGCCCAGGCCTTGGCGAGCTGCAACGCGTCCTGCTTGGCGGTCGCCGCATGGGACAGGTCGAGGGTCAGATGGTCGTAGTCCAGCTCGCTGGGATCCCACCCCGGCCGATAGGCCTTCATCTCCCCCGTCGGGGTCCGCCACGGATACATGTTCTCCACACAGAAACGGATTCCGGTGGTCGTGGTGAGCCGGCGCACGCCCTCGACGAAACCCGCGGCGTAGCGGCCCTGCCAGCGGAACGGCGGATGCACGACCACGGTCTCGGCACCCAGCTGCAGGGCGGCCCGGGCGGAACGTTCGAGCTTCTCCCAGGGATCGGACCCCCACACCCGGGGTAGCAACAGCAGGGTGGGTGCGTGCACCGAGACCACCGGCAACTGGTGATGGTCACGCAGCCGCTCGACGGCATCGACATCCATCGACACCGGATCCAGCCCGACCATCAGCTCGACCCCGTCGTAGCCGATCCGCCCGGCCCACTCGAAGGCGGCCGCCGTCGACTCGGGATAGACCGAGGAGGTGCTGAGGGCCACCCGTGGGCCCGAACTGCTGCTGCTCATCGGAATCAGCGTACCCATCACCCGTCAGCGGGTGGGTTCAGTGCGTCGCCTCGACGCCCACACCGTTGCCGTTGAAGTAGTCCAGATGGTCGAGGTGGTTGAGGATGATGCCCTCACGGAGCGCCCAGGGACAGATCTGCAGGGCCTCCATGCCGGCGAGTTCCATCACCGATTCGGCGACCACCGCCCCGGCCAGCAGCTGCGGGGCGCGGCCGGCCGAGACGCCGGGCAGTTGGGTGCGCTCGGCGGGTTTCATCTTCGCGATCCGCTCGACGGCCTCGGACAGTGCCTCACGGCGCAGCACCCGCGGCACATAGGGGCCGTCGGCGGCCGGTGCGGTCCCGGTGATCCGGCCGAGGGTGCGGAAGGTCTTGGAGGTGGCCACCGAGCGGTCGAAGGGGCCGCGGCGCAGCACCTCACCGATCACCGAGCCGATCTCGGCGCGCACGTGGCGGCGCAGCGCGGTCACGTCCTTGCCGCCGAACCGCCGCGCCATCCGACCGGCACCGACCGGCACCGACAGCGCCACCTCCGGGTCCTCATCGGGCCCGGCGGCGATCTCCAGCGAGCCACCGCCGATGTCGAAGACGCTCAGCGTGCCGGCCGACCAGCCGTACCAGCGGCGTACCGCCAGGAAGGTCGCGCGCGCCTCGTCCTGACCGGAGAGCACCCGCAGCGCGACACCGGTCTTGCGTTCCACCTCGGCGATCACCTGGTCGCAGTTGCTCGCCTCGCGCAGCGCCGAGGTGACGAACGGCAGCATCTCCGCACATCCGGTGTCCTCGGCGAACTCCTTGGACGAGGCCACCATGTCGACCAGCGCATCGATGCCCTTGCGGCTCATCCGGCCGTCGGCCTCCAGATGTTCGGCCAACCGCAGCTCCCGCTTGTGCGAGGCCGCCGGGATCGGCGCACCACCCACGCGGGCGTCGACCACCAGCAGATGAACGGTGTTGGATCCGATGTCCAGTACCCCAAGTCGCACCCGCCCATCTTTGTCCTCCACCGCGTCCGGTGCCAATCCCCGAGCAGTGTCCGGACCGGGCCCGGGCACCGATCCGGCGGAGTTGCGTACGCCGGTAGGGTCGCTCCGTGCCTGAGATCCTCATCGGATTCCCGCGGTCCTACGTCGAGTTCGCCGATCCGGCGGATGACGATCAGATCTTCCGCTGCGACCTGACCTGGTTGACCTCCCGCTGGCAGTGCCTGTTCGGCAACGGCTGCCCCGGCATCTACGCCGACCGCCCCGACGACGGCTGCTGCACCCTGGGTGCGCACTTCTCCGATGCCGATGACGAGAAACGGGTCGCCAAGGCGGTCAAGCGGCTGAAGAAGTCCACCTGGCAGTACAAGTCGGCGGCCAAGGACGGCGGCTGGGTCGAGGAGGAGACCGACGGCGAGGACGAGGAGCCGGCCCGCAAGACCCGGGTCGTCGACGGGGCCTGCATCTTCTTGAACCGGCCGGGATTCCCGGGCGGTGAGGGGTGTGCGTTGCATTCGCTGGCGGTACGCGAGGGCCGCGACTTCCTGGAGACCAAGCCCGATGTCTGCTGGCAGCTGCCGCTGCGCCGGCAGTACCGGACGGTGGAACGCAACGACGGCAGCAGCTACACCGAGGTGACCATCGGTGAGTACGTACGGGAGGGCTGGGGTGCCGGCGGTCACGACCTGGACTGGTACTGCACCTCGAACACCGAGGCGCACATCGGCTCCGAGCCGGTCTATCGCAACAATGCCGCGGAGCTGACAGCGCTGATGGGCGCCGAGGCGTACCGGCTGCTGGTCGAGTTCTGCGAGGATTTCGAGGCCGGTGATCCGCGCACCATCCATCCGGCCAGCCGCGGCACCGCGGCCGGCAGCTGACGTGAGTAGCACAGGGGGGTTACCCACATCGCACCCACCCCATTCGTCGCCTCGGCCACTCGGGGGCCACAATGGCTGCATGCACGTCGACCATCTCGTCTTTGCTGCTGGACCCGAGGGGCTGCAGGCCACCTCCGACCGGTTGGGTCAGCTGCTCGGTGCCCAGTCCCGGGACGGCGGATTCCATCCACGCTTCGGCACCCGGAATCGGCTGATTCCGCTGACCGATGAGCGCTACATCGAGATCGTCGAGGTCCTCGAGCACCCGGTCGCGGAGAAGGCACCGTTCGGCCAGGTGGTCCGGGCCCGCTCCGAGGCCGGCGGTGGCTGGCTCGGTTGGGTGATCTCGGTCGATGACATGGCCCCCTTCGAGGCACGGCTGGGCCGGGAGGCCGTCGACGGCTCGCGGCACTTCCCCGACGGCCGGTTGCTGGAGTGGAAGCAGCTCGGCATCAAGGGGCTGCAGGCCGATCCGCAGTTGCCGTTCTTCCTCAAGTGGATCTCCGATGAATCGGTCCGCCCGAAGGCGCTGGCCGGCAGCATCCAGCTGATCCGCCTGGAGATCGCCGGGGACAAGAACCGGGTCGACGAGTGGCTCGGCGGCCCGAGCGAGCAGCTGCTCGACTTCGACATCGAGTGGGTCGCCCAGAACGGCCAGCCCGGCATCGTGGCGGCGCACTTCCGCACCGACAACGGCAAGGTCCGCGTCTGATGTCGGACTCCGGCGGGGTCCGGATCCGCGCCTGCATCCGGGCGCTGCCGGCGTACCGGGCGGGCAAGCCGGCCACCGCTGGACCCGACGGGCGGGCGTACAAGCTCTCCAGCAACGAGAATCCCTATCCCCCGCTGCCGAGCGTGCTGGCCGCGGTGGACGAGGCGAGCCGGGGCATGAACCGCTATCCCGATGCCGGCAACCGGGCGGTCGCCGAGGCGACCGCCGAGCTGCTCGGCGGTGAGGTCGGCCCCGAGCATCTGGCGTTCGGCACCGGATCGGTCGCGGTGCTCTTCCACGCCCTGACGACGGTCTGCGATCCCGGTGATGAGGTGGTCTACGCCTGGCGCAGCTTCGAGGCGTACCCGATCGGGGTCCAGCTCACCGGTGCGAAACCGGTGCCGGTGCCGCTGCGCCCGGACTGCACCCACGACCTGCCGGCAATGCTCGCCGCGATCGGGCCGCGGACCCGGGCGGTGATGCTGTGCACGCCGAACAATCCGACCGGGCCGACGATCCGGCACACCGACCTGATCGACTTCTGCGATCGGGTGCCCGAGGACGTGCTGGTGATCGTCGACGAGGCCTATGTCGAGTTCGTCACCGACCCCGAGGCCGCGCGCGGGCTGGATGCCTGGACGCAGCGGCCGAACGTGATCGTGCTGCGCACCTATTCGAAGGCCTTCGGGCTGGCTGGTTTCCGGGTCGGGTACGCCGTGGCGCGCGCAGAGTTGGCCACCGCGATGCGGGCGGTCGCGCTGCCGTTCGGGGTGTCGGTCCCGGCGCAGGCCGCCGTGGTCGCCTCGGTGCGGGCGAAGGACGAGCTGATGGCGCAGGTCAAGACGCTCATCGCCGCCCGCGACGAGCTGGCGGATTCCCTGCGTGGGTTGGGAATCGAGGTGCCCGAAAGCCAGGGCAATTTCGTCTGGCTGCCCGCCGGGGAACGGACCACCGCCTGGGGTGAGCATTTCGCCGCGCACGGTTTGATGACCCGCGCGTACGCCGCCGGGGACGCCTTCGACGGGGTACGCGTGAGCGTCGGCGAACCCGAGGCCAACGCCCGCGTCCTCGAGGTCGCGAAGACCCTCCCCCGCTGAGCCCGGGCCATGCGGCTGGTCGACTGCGTGCTCAGGTTCCGGGTCGGTCTCCCGGACCGGGTCGACACGGCCCGGCTCGTCGATGACGCGCACGGGTTGATCTTCGACCGCTCCCTGGCCCTCGATCTGACCACCGATTCGACCGGTTGGGGGTTCACCTGGTCGGAGTTCGATCGCGAGATCCTCTCGATCAAGATCGGGCTCGACCTGGACGGTGCCGACCATTCGATCAACTTCCAGGCAGCGGTCGCGTGCGTCGTGGATGTGCTGCAGGGGATCGGTGATCTGCACCTCTCGGGCATCTCGGCGTACCTGCCGCAGGCGACGCTGAGACCAGCGCCCGCCCTGGGTGGCCCGCTCTGGTTGGGAGACGGGAACACCCCGGGGACGCAAGCGCTGACCGCGACTGCGGCGGTCGATCGCGGGACTCCGGCGCAGCTCGCTGACCTGGTGCGGACGCGCGTGCAGGCCAGCCGGATCATTCGCTTCGGACCGGCCGAACAGGTGCCGCTGCCCGATGAACTGGCGACACTCGCCGCGACGGATCCCGCTGAGTTCTCACTACCGTCGACCGAACCCCCGGTCCTGTCGTCGGTGCTGCAATGGCCGATCACCGCGCCGGTCGCGAATGCCGATGCGGCCGCCTGGACGCTGGCGAAGCTCATCGACGCCATCGCCCATGCCGACCCGCGGCCCCACGTCGCCGTGAGCGTCACCTGGTGACGGACGCCCGGACGCGGTCCAGATGAGTGTCGGACGCGACGTCTAGAGTCACGGTCGTGGCAAAGGCTTCGACGAAACCGGCATATCAGTGCACCGAGTGCGGCTGGACCTCGCTGCGCTGGGTGGGGCGCTGCGGGGAGTGCCAGACCTGGGGCTCGGTGGTCGAGCAGGGCGCACCCAAGGTGGCCGAGGTCCGCTCCGCCGCCCCGACCACCAGGGCGGTGCCGATCGCGGAGGTGTCGGCCCGCGCCGCCGATCGCAACCTGACCGGTGTCGCCGAACTGGACCGCGTCCTCGGCGGCGGCCTGGTGCCCGGCGCGGTGGTGCTGCTGGCCGGCGAGCCGGGCGTCGGGAAGTCGACGCTGCTGCTCGAGGTGGCCGCCCGCTGGGCCCGCGCGGGCCGGCGTACCCTCTATGTCTCCGGTGAGGAATCGGCCGCCCAGGTCCGGTTGCGGGCAGACCGGACGAAAGCGGTCGCCGACGACCTCTACTTCGCCGCCGAGAGCGATCTGGGCACCATCCTGGGCCACATCGAGCAGGTCGAACCCTCGCTGATGGTGCTCGACTCGGTGCAGACGGTGAGCACCACCGAGGCCGACGGCTCCCCCGGCGGGGTCAGCCAGGTCCGCGAAACCACCGGCGCCCTGGTCCGGGTCGCCAAGCGCCTCGGGATGGCGGTGGTGATCGTCGGCCACGTCACCAAGGAGGGGTCGATCGCCGGCCCGCGGACGATGGAGCACCTGGTCGATGTGGTGCTCAACTTCGAGGGCGACCGGCACTCCGGTTTCCGGATGGTACGCGCGGCGAAGAACCGCTTCGGCCCCGCCGATGAGGTGGGCTGCTTCGAGATGGCCGGTGACGGCATCCAGGAGGTGCCCGACCCATCGGGGCTGTTCACCTCCTCGCACGCCGAACCGGTCCCGGGCACCTGCGTCTCGGTGATCATGGAGGGCCGCCGCCCGCTGCTGGCGGAGGTGCAGGCGCTGGTGGTGCGCAGCGAGAAACCGCGGCTGACCACCCACGGCCTGGAATACTCCCGGATCACCATGCTCAACGCGGTCCTCGACCGGCGGGCCCAGGTGCGGGTGCTCTCCCACGACGTGTACGCCTCCACCGTCGGCGGGGCGCGGGTGCTCGATCCCGGGATCGACCTGGCCGCGGCGATCGCGATCGCCTCCGCGGCCCGCAACCAGACCGCCACCGGCACCGGCGGGGATCGCCGGGTGGTCGCGATCGGCGAGGTCGGGCTGGCCGGTGAGCTGCGCCGGGTGCCGGGTCTGGACCGGCGGATCGCGGAGGCCTCCCGGCTCGGCTTCGACACCGCGGTGGTGCCGGCGGAGCGCGGCTCCCGACCGCATCCGCGCGGGGTGAAGGGGATGCGGGTCGTCGAGGTCGGCACCCTGCGTGAGGCGCTTTTCCAGGCGCTCGATCAGAAAGTGGTGGACATCAGGCGGGAACCGGGTGGTCAATGGTGAGGTAGGTCACCCGCGCACAAAACGTTTTGTATGATCGAATCGTTCGATCATCGAAGGTTCAATCGGCAGGAGCGGCAATGGGTTCGGTATCGGTGCCGGTCCGGTTCTCAGCCGGGACGACAGCGCGCGGCAGCCGCTCGATCTCGGCGACCACCTCCTGCAGCGCGCGTCCGACGACGACCAGCTCCTCATCACTGAGCCGCTCCATCGCCGATCGCACCGCCCGGCTGAGCGGCGAGAACGCCGCACCCGAGACCGCCGCCGCATTGTCGGTGATCGTCAACGTCTGCCGGCGCCGATCATCGGAGCGGCGGCCGCGGCGGACGTGGCCCATCTGCTCCAACCGGTCCACGAGCGAGGTCACCGCCGACGCCGACAGCTGCAACTGGGTCGCCAGCTCCGAGGGCGAGATCGGATCGCCCGCCCGGCTGCGGGTGGCGATCATCTCCATCGCCGTCAGGTCGCTGCGGGTCATCTCCAGGTCACGACGGACCCGCTCGACGTACCGATTGGTTGCGGTGGACAGCTGCCGTACCAGCCCGGCGGCCCGCACGACCGCCTCCCGCTGCGGCTCATCCGTCGTTCCGTGCACCGTCAACCCCTCCCGGTCAGCCACCTCATTGAACACCGGATACCGGGTGGGACAAAGCGGGGTGCCGCGATGACCACCGTCACCACCGACCTGGTCGAGCTGCTCGACGACACCGGTGCGGCCATCGGAACCGCACCCCGGCTCAGCGTGCACGGCCCCGACACCCCGCTGCACCGGGCCTTCTCGGTGCACCTGTTCGACGACCGCGGACAGGTGCTGTTCACCCGTCGCGCCCTGACCAAGGCGACCTGGCCCGGGGTCTGGACCAACTCCTGCTGCGGGCACCCGCGACCCGGTGAGGACGACCGCACCGCGATCGTGCGCCGGGTCCGCGAGGAGCTCGGCGCCGAGGTCGACCCGGACAGCCTGCGGCTCGCACTGCCCGACTTCCGCTACCGCGCCACCGACGCCAGCGGCGTGGTGGAGAACGAGATCTGCCCGGTCTGGACCGGCCGGCTCGCCGAGCCCGAGCTGATGCCCGACCCCGACGAGGTCGTCGAATACGCCTGGCTGACACCCGAGCGGGCGCTCGCCCTGGCCGAGACGCCCGAGCTGATCAGCCCGTGGGCGGTCCGCCAGCTGCCGCAACTGACCCGGGCGTACGCCGTCGCGGCGAGCCCGACCACGGCCGCCCCCAGCGATGCGGCGACGACGCTGGCCGCCGTGGACACCCTGCTCCGCGCCGAACTCGTCGAACTCGCCGAGGAATGGCGGCTCTCCGCACCGGAGCGGACGGTCGACGTGCTGGGCGAGGATCTGCCGGGCTGGCTGACCGCGCTGGTCGACGACGGCGGCAAACGGATCCGGCCGACGATGGTGCACTGGGGGCACCGGGCCGCCGGCGGCGGCAGCACCGGACCCGGTCATGAGGCGATGATCCGGGCCGCGGGTGCCCTGGAGGTGCTGCACGTCTTCGCCCTGATCCACGACGACGTGATGGACCGTTCCGACACCCGCCGCGGCCGCCCGACCGCCCACATCCGGGCAGCGGCCGCGCACCGGGAAGCCGACGGCAGCGGATCGGCCGAGGACTTCGGCACCAACATCGCGATCCTGCTCGGCGATCTGGCCCACCACCAGGCCGACCGGTTGGCGGCCGAACTGCCGGCCTCGATGCGTCAGGAATGGTGGCGGCTCGGCACCGAGCTGATCGCCGGCCAGCGTGCCGACCTGACCGGTGCCGCCGCCCGGCGCCGCGATCTGGCGCACGCCGAACGGGTCTCCCGGATCAAGTCCGGGGCGTACACCATCACCCGCCCGCTGCGCCTCGGCGCGCTCGCCGCCGGCGCCGACGACCAGGTGCTCGCCGCACTGGCCGACTATGGCCGGCACCTGGGCATCGCCTTCGCGCTGCGCGACGACCTGCTCGGCATCTGGGGCGACCCGCGGGTGACCGGCAAACCCGCCGGTGACGACCTGCGGGCCGGCAAGGCGACGATCATCCTGACCCTGGCCGAGGGCGCACTCGCCGACGGTCTGCTGTCCGCCGACGCCGAACGGGTGCTGCGCCGGGTCGGATCGCCGGACCTCACCGACACCGAGGTCGAGCTGCTCCGCGAGGCGCTGGCCGAGGCCGGTGTCGGGGGCTGGGTCGAGGAGCTGATCGCCGATGAGGTGCGGCTCGCCGAGGGGGCCCTCAGCTGCCCGGCGCTGACCGCCGACGGGGTGGCCGGGCTGACCGCGATGGCGCGCCGGATCGGTTGGCGGGCCCGATGAGCCAGGTCGTGGTGATCGGCGCGGGACTGGCCGGGTTGGCCGCCACCTGCCACCTGCTCGGCGCCGGGCACCGGGTGGTGCTGGTCGAGCGGGAGGAGATCCCCGGTGGGCGTTGCGGTCGGCTGGTACGCGACGGGTTCGCCTTCGACACCGGCCCGACGGTGCTCACCATGCCGCAGCTGATCGATGACGCGCTGGCGGCGATCGGGGTACGCCGGGAGCAGGTGCTGCCCCTGCGTCGATTGGATCCGGCCTACCGGGCGCGGTACGCCGACGGTTCGGAGCTGCGGGTGATGGCCGGCACCGAGGCGATGCGGGCCGAGATCGCCCGGGTCTGCTCCGAACGCGACGCGGCGGCGTACACCGAGTTCGTCGACTGGCTGGAAACCCTGTACCAGCTGGAACTCCCGCACTTCATCGACCGCAACTTCGACTCGCCGGTTGATCTGTTCACCCGGCCGCGGGCGATGGCCGGGTTGCTCGCCGCCGGCGGTTTCGGCCGGCTCGGACCGGCCGTCGAGCGTCGCTTCGCCGACGACCGGCTGCATCGGCTGTTCTCCTTCCAGGCGATGTACGCCGGGCTCTCCCCCACCCAGGCGCTGGCCATCTATGCGGTGATCACCTACATGGACTCGGTCTCCGGGGTCTATTTCCCAGACGCCTCGATCGGGTCCGGGGGCTCGCATGGTTCGGGGATGCACGCGGTGCCGGCCGCGATGGCCGCCGCGGCCCAGTCCGCCGGTGCCGAGATCTGTTACGGCCAATCGGTGGATGAGGTGCTGCGCCGCAGCGATGGTGCGGTCGCCGGTGTGCGGCTCGCCGACGGCACCCGGATCGCCGCCGATGCGGTGGTCTGCACCATCGATCTGCCACAGGCCTACGCCACCCTGCTCAAGGATCTGCCGATGCCGGCAGCCCTTCGCCGGCCTGCGTTCAGCCCCTCGGCGGTGGTCTGGCACCTCGGGGTGCGCGGCGGCCCGCCGACCGGGGCGAGCCATCACAACATCCACTTCGGCGACGCCTGGGGCCCCGCCTTCGACGACCTGCTGGAGCGGGGCCGGTTGATGCGCTCCGCCTCCCGGTTGGTCTGCATCCCCTCGATCGACGACCCGGCCGCGGCACCCGAGGGTGCCAGCAGTCTCTATGTCCTGGAACCGGTGCCGAACCTGGTCACCGGCCGCATCGACTGGGCCCGCGAACGGCCCGCGATGCGGCAACGACTGCTGGATTTCCTGTCCAGCAACGGATATCCGACCGACATCGTCACCGAGGAACTCGTCACCCCGACCGACTGGGCGGCCAGCGGGATGGCCGCCGGCACCCCCTTCGCGCTGTCCCACAACTTCGCCCAGACCGGCCCCTTCCGACCCGGCAACACCACCCGTAGGCTGCCGGGACTGGTGTTCGCCGGCTCCGGCACGGTGCCCGGAGTCGGCGTACCGATGGTGCTGATCTCCGGCCGGCTGGCTGCCGAACGGGTGGAGGGTTATCTGCGATGAGTGACCGCGCCGCCCTGCTCGCCGAGGGCTACCGCTGCTGCGCCGAGCTGACCCGCCGGCACGGCACCACCTACTACTGGGGTGCCGCGCTGCTGCCGCCCGCGCAGCGCCGCGATGTGCACGCGGTCTATGCGCTGTGCCGGCTGGCCGACGACATCGTCGACGAGCCAGAGACGGTACGCCTGCCACTCGCCCTCGACGGCGATCCGGCGCAGCGGCTGGCCGGATTCGCCGACGCCTTCCGCACCGCCTGCGACGGGGATGCCGCCGGGGTGCCGGTGCTGGCCGCGGTCGCCGACACCGTCCGCCGCCGCCGGATCGACCCGGAGTGCTTCGAGCGGTTCTTCGCCGCGATGACCCTCGACCTGACCCGGACCAGCTGGGCCAGCTGGCCGGAGCTGCGCGACGGTTACATGGAGGGGTCGGCCGCCGTCATCGGTGAGATGATGCTGCCGGTGCTGGAGCCCTACACCGCCGAGGCGAGACATCCGGCCCGCCAGCTCGGGCTGGCCTTCCAGCTGACCAACTTCATCCGCGACGTCGGGGAGGATCTGGACCGCGGCCGGGTCTATCTGCCGGCCGACGACCTCGCCCGGCACGGGGCCGACCCGTGGCGGCGCCGGGTCGATCCGGCCTGGCGGGAATTCCTGGCCGAGCAGATCGCCCGCAACCGCGAGCTCTATGAGCAGGCCCGCCCCGGGATCGAGATGCTGCCGCCGGCGTCGGCGCGCTGCGTCGGCACCGCGCACCGGCTCTATGCACAGATCCTGGATCGGATCGAGGCCGCCGACTTCGACGTGTTCAGCACCCGACGCCGGGTGCCGACCTGGCGCAAGCTGGCCACCGCCGGCACGGTCAGCGCGGGCACCCTCGGCACCCGCGCGCCGCGGATCCCGCTGGCGAACCGGCCACAACCGGCCCCGGACCGGATGCCGAGCACCTGGCGGCAGGCCCGGCCGGCGCGGATCGAACGCAGCCTGGCCCGGGCCCTGGACCGCGATCCGGGCGGCTGGTATGTGGTCGGCGAGAGCCGCACCCTGCCGCCCGGCCGCGCCGGCGGCGGCCGGGTCGCCGGCCGGGAGGTGGTCTGGTGGCGCACCGAGGCGGGTGAGCTGCGCGCCGGACCGGGCGCCTGCCCGCATCTGGGCGCCTGGCTCGGCGACGGGATCGTCACCGGTGACGAGCTGCGCTGCCGCTGGCACGGGATGGCGCTGCCGGACGAGGGCGGCGATGCCTGGCGCTGCCTGCCCGCCCACGACGACGGTGTGCTGATCTGGCTGCGGTTGCCGACCGAGGGTGAGACCCCGGCCGAGCTGCCGCGGCTCGGCCCGCGCCCCGACCCGGAACAGAGCTTCGCGACGGTGTTCCGCAGAGACGGGCGCTGCGAACCGCGGGATGTGATCGCCAACCGGCTCGACCCCTGGCACGGCGCCTGGTTCCACCCCTATGCGTTCTCGCATCTGACGGTCGACGAGGCGGCCAGCGATGCCGACCGGCTCGTGCTCGATGTCACCTTCCGGCTGGACCGGCGGATCGGGGTCCCGGTCCGCGCCGAGTTCACCTGCCCCGACGCCCGCACGATCACGATGGAGATCATCGACGGTGAGGGCACCGGTTCGGTCGTCGAGACCCACGCGACCCCACTCGGTACCGGTCCCGACGGCGCCGCCCGGAGCGCGGTCATCGAGGCCACCATCGCCACCTCCGAACGCCCCGGATTCCGGGTGGCCCGGCGGTTGCAGCGGCTGATCCGGCCGCTGGTGCGTCACACCGCCGGCCAGTTGTGGATCGACGACCTGGCCTATGCCGAACGCCGCTACGCGCTGCGCACCGACGGCTGAGACCCGGGCCGCCGAGACGCCGGCAGCAGACCGCGCAGCGGTACCGTCCACAGGTCGTGCCCGGCGACCTGCCAGCCGGCCAACAACCGGTTGGCCGCCTGGAATCCGGTGACCGCCGCCCGCTCCATCAGCGCCACCGGCCAGTCGCAGCGCAGCGTGTCCCCGGCCAGCACCAGCCGCGGATCCGGGGTCACCACCCCGGGACGCTCCGCCCAGGGCTCGGTGCCGACCAGGCCGCAGTCGTCGGCGACCAGCCACTCCTCGGCGACCGTCGCCACCCCGCGCAGTTCCGGATAGACGCGGTCCAACTGCTCCCGCAGGTCGGCCCGCAGCCCGCCCTCGGCGTAGGTCTGGTCGACGGCATAGGCGTGCAGCTCGACCACCGAGCCACCGGTGCGCTCGGCCCAGCTGCGGGCGGTGTCCTCGAACCGTTCCAGCACCGAGATGTTGTCCAGCGGCCCGAAACCGCTGGTACCAAGGAAAGCAGGGCGCTCACCGCTCACCCGATCGGCCAGCCAGAGCCGGTGCACCGTGAACGGCGGCGCGCTGCGCAGCCCGGCGATCCGCTGCTGCCAGTCCTGCCAGGCCGCGTCCGGTTCGGCACCGGCGGGGGTACGCCGCAGCCCGGCGACCAGCTCGCGGGTGGTCGCCGGATCGGTGGCCAGCACCACCGCATCACACGGCAGCGACCCGGTGTCGGTGTGCACCACCGAGTCCCCGGCCCCCAGCTCGATACCGGTCACCGACACCCCCGGATGCAGCCGCGCGCCGAGGCGTACCAGATGGCCGGCGAGCGGCGCCCAGAGCACCGTGTCGTAGTCGTCGACCGGCACGTCGAAGAGCAGTCCCTCCGCGGACCCGGTGAAGTAGCTGTGGAACATCGCCACCAGCTCACCGGCGGAGAACTCGCGCGGATCGGCGAAGAAGGAGCGGGCGAAGACCTCCAGGGCCAGATGCCGGGCGGTGTCCGGGAATCCCAGCCGGTCAAGGAAATCCGCGGCCGAGCAGCCGTCGAACTCGGTGAAGGTGCGCGGGAAGTCGGTGCTCACCAAGCGCAGCGCGGCCGGCACATCCACCCCGGCCAGAGCTCGTATCGGGAAGCTCGGGCTGGTCGCGACGAAACCGAGGATGCTCCACGGCGGGGTACGCGGGATGGCGGCGAAGGAGTCGCTCAGCTCGGCGCCGTCGTCGAAGACCGCCCGCAGCGGATAGTCGGTGACCGGGCGCAGCGCCGACAGCTCCGGATCGGCGCGGCGCAGCAGCGCGCGCAGCGTGTAGTACTGCCGGAAGAAGGCATGGAAGCCGCGGCTCATCGTCCGACCGTCGCCGACCGGCCAGGAGCGGACCCGGCCACCGAACTGGGCCCGACGCTCGACCAGCTCGACCGCGACGCCGCGCTCGGCGAGCGCCACCGCCGCGGCCAGGCCGGCGATCCCGCCGCCGACGACCACCACCCGACGCACCTCGGCCGGCCGCGGCAACCCGCTCGGCCCCGGATGCCGGACCGCCCGGCGATCCCGCCCCGGCCGCCACGACTTCACAGTGGCTTCCGCGGGTGTGAATCCTGCGCGCGCCGCGCGTGTGAATCCTGCGCGCGCCGCGCGTGTGAATCCTGCGCGCGCCGCGCGACGAAGGTGTGCAGGATGCCGCGCTGCCAACCACCGGCGGTCCGATGCGCGATGTCGGTGAACCCGGCCGCGGCCAACCGGTCGCAGAACACCGCCGGCGGATCGAACTCGAACCCGCTGCGCCACAGATAGCGGTAGAGCGAGGTGTCGCCGAGCAGCACCCGGGCCAGCGGGATCACCACCGCCCAGCAGACCAGCGACCAGACCCGCCGCGGCCACGGTTCCTGCACCGAGTAGTCCTGCACCACCAGCCAGCCGCCCGGCGGCAACCGGTCGTGCACGGTGCGCAGCACCCGGTCCCGATCGTCCGGGGCGAGATTGCGGAACAGATAGCAGGCGTACACCCCGTCGGGCTGCGCGTCCTGCTCGTCGAGCAGCCGGTCGAGGTGTTCGGCGCGACCGGTGGTGAACCGTACGCCGGCGGGCCAGTCCTGCCGGCGGGCCCGCGCCAGCATGCCGGGCGAGGCGTCGATGCCGAGCACCGACCCGGCCCCGGCCCGCAGCAGCGCCCGGGTGGAGGCGCCGGACCCGCAGCCCAGATCGCAGATCTCGGCGCCGGCGCCGACCCGTTCGACCAGGGCGGTCGCCGCCGAGGTCAGATGCTCGTGATAGCCGGGGTTGAGCGCGACCATCAGGTCGTAGCGGGCCGCGGCCCGGTCGAAACCGGCGGAGAGATCCTTGTTCACCGGGCCCCCTTCGACGCGGCCTTCGGCTCGGCCTTCGGTGCCGCCTTCGGCCCCCGCTGCTTCTCCCAGCACAGGATCGCCAGCGTCACCATCGCCCAGCCGAACCCGAAGTCCTCGATCGGGATGTCCCACGGGAACCGGATGCCCAGGTTCTGCTCCGGGGCGTACAGGACGATCGGCGCGTCCAGCTTGGTCAGCCAGCCGTCGACCAGGCACTGGAAGAAGATCACGATCGCCATCGCCAGCCAGTACTGCGCACGGCGGAAGATGCCGGTCCGCAGCCAGAGCAGCTCGACCAGGATCACCGCGACGATCGCGATCCCGGTGAGCACGGTGTATTCAGGCATCGCTGGCCGCGCCCTCCCGATCGGCCGAACCGCGGCGCAACCGCGTCAGCACGTAGCCGACCGCCTCATAGCTGAGCAGCCCGCAGATCGGCACCACGATGAAGAAGACCAGTTCCTCCAGCGGCATCACCCCGAGCTGGATCCCGGTGACGAACCGCGGATTGTAGCTCCAGTGGTTCCGCAGGATGCCCAGCACGTCCCAGGCGATGAAGACCACCAGCACCGGCAGCATCGCCAGCAGCAACCGCAGCGGCCGGCGATAGACGCGGGCGCGGAGCACGAACTCCAGCGGCAGGGTGATCAGCAGGCAGCCCGCCATCAGCAGCAGGTACTGGAAGCGATCCATCGCCCAACCCTATCCACACCTAGGATGGCGGGGACCGACCGACACCGCCCACCCGAGGAGCCGCAGTGCCCGACGTCCCCGCCCGGATCAGCAAGTACCGCGCGCTGCTCGCGCCCGGCACCCCGCTGCGCGAGGGCCTGGAACGGATCCTGCGCGGCCGGACCGGGGCGCTGGTGGTGCTCGGCAACAACCGGCAGGTCGAGGAGCTGTCCACCGGCGGGTTCCGGATCGAGGTGCCCTTCACCGCGACCGCGCTGCGTGAGCTGGCCAAGATGGACGGGGCGATCGTGCTCTCCAGCGACGGTGAGCTGATCGTCGCGGCGGGCGTGCATCTGATGCCGGACCCGGGCATCGAGACCGTGGAGACCGGGACCAGGCACCGCACCGCCGATCGGGTGTCGCAGCAGACCGGGCTGCCGGTGGTCACGGTGTCGGCGTCGATGCACACCATCCAGCTGTTCCTGGAGGGGACCCGGACCCTGGTCGAGCCATCGGCGGCGATCCTGGGCCGGGCACATCTGGCCCTGCAGACGCTGGAGCGTTACAAGGTGCGGCTGCTGCAGGTGCTGCACCGGCTGTCCGGGCTCGAGGTGCAGGACCAGGTGACGGTGCGCGATCTGGTCGTGGTGGCGCAGCGGTTGGAGATGGTACGCCGGCTCGAGGCCGAGACGGCCGGTTACGTCAACGAGCTCGGCACCGACGGCCGACTGCTGGAACTGCAGCTGCTCGAGGTGAACGTCGGACTGGAGGACCTGCCGGAGCTGCTGGCCCGCGACTACCGGCCCGAGGACAGCCAGGGTTTCGGATTCGACGCGCTGCCCGAGCTCACCGACGCCGACCTGGTGGATGCGACCGCGGTGGCGCGCTCGATCGGGTTCTCCGACCATCTGGACAGCCGGGTCTCGGCCCGCGGCTATCGGCAGCTGGCCAGCATCAATCGGTTGCCCGAGGTCGTGGTGACCCGGCTGATCGACCAGTTCGGCAATCTGCAGCAGCTCTTCGGTGCCAGCAGCCTGGAACTGCAGCAGGTCGAGGGCGTCGGTGAGAGCCGGGCGCGGATGATCCGCGACAGCCTGACCCGGCTCGCGGAATCGGCGTACGCCAGCGAGGACGTGGGCTGAAACCGTTTTGCGTGACTCATTGCCAGCGTCGGTGGACCCTCCTTAGCATCCCCACGGTGGTCGGGAGGTTCTCGGCCAGAAATCGGAGTCACAATGAAGCGACGAATCCGTGTTCTGCTGTCCGCGGCCGCGAGTGCGGCACTGGCGCTCGGGGCGGTCAGCACCGCCGCGGCCCCCGGGGCGTACGCCGCACCGAAACCGAAGGAACCGGTCAGCTACGACCGCTATGTGGCGCTGGGCGATTCCTACACCGCGGCCCCGCTGGTCCCGGTCACCGACCCGGCCGGCGGCTGCTTCCGCTCCACCAACAACTATCCGAACCAGCTCGCGCGCACCCTCGGGGTGAAGACCCTGGTCGACGTCTCCTGCAGCGGTGCCGACACCACCGACATGACCAGCCCGCAGCAGACCCCGCTCGGCCCGGTGCCGCCGCAGTTCGATGCGCTGACCCCGGACACCGATCTGGTCACCGTCAGCATCGGCGGCAATGACGAGAACGTGTTCGGCACCCTGGTCGGCTACTGCACGACCCTGCGCAGCACCGATCCGACCGGTTCGCCGTGCCGCGACCAGATGCGCGCCGATGCCGGCGGGGACCGGCTGATGAACGCCACCACCCGGACCCGGGCCCGGGTCGACCAGGTGGTCGCGCAGATCCGCCAGCGCGCCCCGCAGGCGAAGATCGTGGTCGTCGGCTATCCGCAGATCATTCCGACCTCGGGCACCTGTGTGGACCGGTTGCCGCTGGCCGATGGTGACTATGCGTACGCCCGGCTGATCAACCAGCGACTGGATGCCGCCCTGAAGCATGCCGCACAGTCGAACAAGGCCACCTTCGCCGATATCTGGAAGGCCAGCAAGGGCCATGACGTGTGCTCGGCCGATCCGTGGATCAACGGCCAGGTGAACGATCCGGCGCGCGCCTCGGCGTACCACCCGTTCGGCAACGAGCAGACCGCGATCGCGGAACTGGTTGCGGGGAAGCTCAGCCCCGCAACTGCATGATCACCTGGACCGGCTGGGCGTCGTTGAGCTGGGCGGTGGCCACGTAGGTGCCCGAGCGCAGCGTCTCGGCACCGGCCTTGCAGTCACCGACGGAGCGGTTGGCGCGCCACTCCTGCTCCCAGCCGAACTCCTGTCCGGGATCGAGCGTCAGATTCTTGGCGGGCATCCCGGACAGGCAGTCCAGGGTGGTCCAGATCCGGTCGGTGCCGGAGTAGATCTTCAGCTCGAAGGTCTTGTCGTCGACCACCAGCCGGCACCGCTGGCCGGAGTCGTTGCCGACGGTGACACGGAAGTTGACCGGTACGCCGGCGCTCACCTGACGCGGTCCGTCGAGCCCGACCCGCAGCTTGGACCGGTCGCAGGCCTGGGGCTGACCCGCGGGCTGCTGACCCGCGGGCTGCTGGGGCGAACCCACCTCGAAGGAGGCGGGGGCCTGGCTGGGCGCGGGCCGCGGCGGCGCGCTGGTCGCCGGTGCGCTGGGCGCCGGTGCGCTGGTCGCCGGTTGGCTGGCTGGCGGCTGGGTCGCCGCGGGCTGGGTCGCCGCCGGGGTGCTCGGTGCCGCGGCCGGTGTGGTCGCCGCGGGCTCCGGGGCCGGGGTCGGCGCGGGGGTCTCGTCGGCCGGGGCCGGGGCCGGGGCCGCCGGATCGGCGGGCGGTGCCGCGGCCGGCTGGGCCGGCCCGGAGATCGCCTGGCTGATGCTGCTGATCATGAAGCCCGCCCCCACCAGGACCGCAACCAGGACGATGAGCACGGCGCCGCGTCGCAGCCAGTAGGTCTCCTCGGCCTCGGGGCCGATGGGGTGAAAGAGTCCGCCCATGGACGCAGAGTAGGTAACCAGCCCGCCAGTGCGCGGCAAGCCACGCCCAAGAATTACATTTTGGCGACATATCCTCGCCGATGTGGACGAGGAGCGCGCGGAACTGGTGCAGGCAGTGGTGGCGTGGTTCGCCGAGGCCGCTCGGGATCTGCCCTGGCGCGGCGCGGCGGGCTGGCCGGTGCTGGTCAGTGAGTTCATGCTGCAGCAGACCCCGGTCTCCCGGGTGCTCGAACCGTGGCGGGCCTGGCTGGCGCGCTGGCCCACCCCCGCCGCGCTGGCCGCCGACCCGCCCGGTGAGGCGGTCCGGATGTGGGGCCGGCTCGGTTATCCGCGGCGGGCGCTGCGGCTGCATGCCGCGGCCGTCGCGATCGTCGAACGCCACGACGGCGAGGTACCGAGCGATCACGACGAGCTGCTCGCCCTGCCCGGGGTCGGTTCCTACACCGCCGCGGCGGTCTCGGCATTCGCCTTCGGCGGCGGCGAGGTGGTGCTGGACACCAATGTGCGCCGCGTGCTGGCACGGGCGATCAGCGGTGTCGAGTTCCCGGCGAACACCCCGACCGCGGCCGAGCGGCGGCTGGCGGCCGAGCTCTGGCCGGCCGAGGATGCGGCGCGCTGGTCGGCGGCGGTGATGGAACTCGGTGCACTGATCTGCGCCGCGGCCCGGCCGAAATGCGGCGACTGCCCGATCCGGGACCGTTGTGCCTGGTACGCCGCGGGCCGCCCGACCCACGACGGCCCGCCGCGGCGCGGGCAGACCTATGCCGGCACCGATCGGCAGGTCCGCGGCCGGCTGCTCGAGGTGCTCCGCGATGCCGAGGACCCGGTCCCCGCGGCCCGCCTCGATCTGGTCTGGGACGACCCGGTGCAGCGCGACCGGGCACTGGAGTCGCTGCTCGCCGACGGTCTGGTGGTCCGCCGCGGCCGGGCGTACGCCCTGCCCTGACTCAGCGCAGGGCTGCGGGTTCGGCGTACCCCTCGACGAGCCGCAGCTGGCAGAAGAGCACGTCGTGCCAGCGGCCGAACTTCCAGCCGGCCATCTCGGTGACGCCGATGTCGGTGAAGCCGAAGGCGCGGTGCAGGCCGAGGCTGGCGTCGTTGGGCAGGGTGATCGAGGCGATCGCGACGACGTAACCGCGTTCGGTCAACCGCTCCAGCAGCGCCTGGTACAGCGCGCGTCCCGCGCCGGTGCGGCGTACCCCCTGGCGCAGATAGACGCTCACCTCGGTGCACCACTGCCAGGCGTACCGGCCGCGGTAGACCCCGGCGTAGGCGTAGCCGAGGATCGCACCGTCCAGTTCGGCGACCAGGAAGGCGTGCCGTTGCTGGGCGGCGGCGATCCGCTGCGTCATCTCCGCCGGCGGGCAGGGCTGGTCCTCGAAGGTGATCGCGGTCTCCAGCGTGTAGGGCGCATAGATCTCCGCGACCGCCTCGGCATCGGCGGCAACCGCGTCCCGGATCGTCAGCTCGCTCACGGCGGCCAATCTAGGCCCGGTGATCCGACCGGCCCCGATCAGTCCACGGTGCGAGGACCGCGGGATCGGGTGGCGCCGACCGAGGCGATCACCACACACCCGATCGCCAGCCATTCCAACCAGCCAAGCCTTTCCGAGAGCAGCACCAGTGCTGCCAGTGCGGCGGCGGCCGGTTCCAGGCTCATCAGGATCCCGAAGGTACGCGCCGGCATGGTGCGCAGCGCGTGCAGCTCGAGGCTGTACGGCACCACCGAGCTGAGCAGCCCGACAGCGGCGCCGAGCAGCCACACGTGGGCATTGCCGAGATCGGCGACGCCGCCGTCGATCAGCATCGGGATGGTGGCCAGGGTGACCGCGACCGTGCTGGCCACCGCCAGCCCGCTCACCCCCTGCCAGCTCTGCCCGGTCCGCGCGGCGAGCAGGATGTAACCGGCCCAGGCGGCGCCGGCGAGTGCCGCCAGGCCGACCCCGATCCAGTCCAGTTCGGCCGGGCCGAGGCCGAGCAGCACCACCCCGACCGCGGCCAGCCCGACCCAGATCAGATCCTTGACCCGCCGCGATCCGAACAGCGCCACCGACAGCGGCCCCAGGAACTCGATGGTCACCGCCAGCCCGAGCGGGATCCGCGCGAAACTCTGGTAGATCGCCCAGTTCATCAACCCGAGCACGGTGCCGAAGCCGATCACCACCAGCCATTCCCGACCGGTACGCCCCCGCAGCCGCGGCCGGGCGATGATCAGCAGCACCAGCGTCGAGGTGGCCAGCCGCAACCACACCATGGTGCTCGGGCTGACCGTGCCGAAGAGGCCCTTGGCGATCGCGGCTCCGACCTGGACCGAGGCGATCGAGCCGAGCACCAGCAACCAGGGCGGGATCGCGGGCCGCGACCCGGAGGCGACCGGGTTCATCACCCGAGGCCCCCGCCGCGGCGCGGCCGGCGCCGGCCCAGCTCCTCGGCCGCGATGCCGGCGATCAGCGCACCGGCGGCGAACAGCACCGCCTGCCACCACAGCTGCATCCAGTCGGCGACCCGGGCCTCGGCCGGGCGGGCGGTGGAGAACCAGACCCGCTCCTGATCACCCTTCTGGGGTGCCTCGGTGCCGCTCCAGGTCTGGTCGAAGCGGCGGTACTGGCCGTTGCTGTCGGCGAACTCGACGGTGATCTGCCAGTTCCCCGGCTGCGGGCGCCCGTCGGCGCCGATCACCGGCTGCACCGCGACCACCTCACCGGCCACGGCCTGGGTGGTGGAGTGGAAGTAGAGGTTCTGCGCCGACAGCACCAGGGCGACCACGCCCAAGCCGATCGCGACCAGCGCGAGCAGCCGACCGAGCAGCCGCCGGGCGGGCGACTGGAAGGTCTGCGGGGCGGTCACACTCACCGAATCACCCTAGCCGGGCGGGCAACGCAGAACGCCCCCGTCTCCACGCAGGAGACGGGGGCGCTCGGCGTACCGGATCGGTCACCGATCAGCTGGCCGAGGACTCGCCCTCGCCGCCACCGTCACCGGTGGCGAACTCGGCCGGCACCTTGTTCGGTGCGGAGCCCTTCTTCGAGCCGGTGAAGGTGAACGGGTTCTCCTCCGAGTCGTCACCGGAGTTGACGTCCACCAGCACGATCTCGCCCGAGTTCACCTCGCCGAAGAGGATCTTCTCGGCGAGCACGTCCTCGATGTCACGCTGCAGCGCACGCCGCAGCGGACGGGCGCCGAGCACCGGATCGTAACCCCGCTTGGCGACCAGCTGCTTGGCCTCCTGGGTGAGCTCGATGCCCATGTCCCGATCGGTCAGCCGCTCCTCGATCTGGGCCACCATCAGGTCGACGATGCGCTCGATGTCGGCCTGGGTGAGCTGGTGGAAGACCACGATCTCGTCGACCCGGTTCAAGAACTCGGGGCGGAAGTGGGTCTTCAGCTCATCGGCGACCTTGGCCTTCATCTTCTCGTAGCTGCCCTCGGTGTCACCGGCCTGGGAGAAGCCGAGGTTCACCGACTTGTTGATGTCGCGGGTGCCGAGGTTGGTGGTCATCACGATGACGGTGTTCTTGAAGTCCACCACGCGGCCCTGCGCATCGGTCAGTCGACCCTCGTCGAGGATCTGCAGCAGCGAGTTGAAGATGTCCGGGTGCGCCTTCTCGATCTCGTCGAAGAGGATCACCGAGAACGGCTTGCGCCGCACCTTCTCGGTGAGCTGGCCGCCCTCCTCGTAACCGACGTAGCCGGGGGGCGAGCCGAACATCCGCGAGGCGGTGTGCTTCTCGCTGTACTCCGACATGTCGAGGGTGATCAGCGCATCCTCGTCGCCGAACAGGAACTCGGTGAGCGCCTTGGTCAGCTCGGTCTTGCCGACACCGGAGGGGCCGGCGAAGATGAACGAGCCGCTGGGCCGCTTCGGGTCCTTCAGCCCGGCCCGGGTGCGCCGGATCGAGCGGGACAGCGCCTTCACGGCGTCGTCCTGGCCGATGTAGCGCTTGCCGATCTCCTCCTCCATCTTGAGCAGTCGGCTGGACTCCTCCTCGGTCAGCTTGAACACCGGGATGCCGGTGGCCGAGCTGAGCACCTCGGCGATGGTCTCCTCATCGACCTCGGCGACGGTGGAGTCGTCACCCTTCTTCCACTGCTCCTCCTTCTCCGCGCGCTGGCCGAGCAGCTTCTTCTCGTCATCGCGCAGACCGGCGGCCCGCTCGAAGTCCTGGGCGTCGATCGCGGCCTCCTTCTCCAGGCGGACGGCGGCGATCTTCTCGTCGAACTCGCGCAGGTCCGGCGGAGCGGTCATCCGGCGGATCCGCAACCGGGCACCGGCCTCGTCGATCAGGTCGATCGCCTTGTCCGGCAGGAAGCGGTCCTGGATGTAACGGTCGGCCATCTGGGCCGCCGCGGTCAGCGCCTCGTCGGTGATGGTGATCCGGTGGTGCGCCTCGTAACGGTCGCGGAGCCCGCGCAGGATGTCGATGGTGTGCGCGATCGACGGCTCGTTGACCTGGATCGGCTGGAAGCGGCGCTCCAGGGCGGCGTCCTTCTCGATGTGCTTGCGGTATTCATCGAGGGTGGTGGCGCCGATGGTCTGCAGCTCACCGCGGGCCAGCATCGGCTTCAGGATGCTGGCGGCATCGATCGCGCCCTCGGCGGCACCCGCACCGACCAGGGTGTGGATCTCGTCGATGAACAAGATGATGTCGCCGCGGGTCTTGATCTCCTTGAGCACCTTCTTCAGGCGCTCCTCGAAGTCACCGCGGTAGCGCGAACCGGCGACCAGCGCACCCAGGTCGAGGGTGTAGATCTGCTTGTCCCGCAGGGTTTCGGGGACATCGCCCCGGACCACGGCCTGGGACAGGCCCTCGACGACGGCGGTCTTGCCGACGCCCGGCTCGCCGATCAGCACCGGGTTGTTCTTGGTCCGCCGGGACAGCACGGTCATCACGCGCTCGATCTCCGGCTCCCGGCCGATCACCGGGTCCAGCTTGTTCTCCCGCGCGGCCTGGGTCAGGTTGCGGCCGAACTGGTCCAGCACGGTGGAGCTGGCCGGCCCGCCCTGGCCGGTCTCGGCGGTGGCACCGACACCCGCCGGCTCGCCGCCGCCCTTGTTGCCCTGGAAGCCGGACAGCAGCTGCAGCACCTGGTTGCGGACCCGGTTCAGGTCGGCACCGAGCTTGACCAGCACCTGCGCGGCCACGCCCTCGCCCTCCCGGATCAGGCCGAGCAGGATGTGCTCGGTGCCGATGTAGGAATGGTTGAGCTGCAGCGCCTCGCGCAGCGAGAGCTCCAGCACCTTCTTGGCCCGCGGGGTGAACGGGATGTGGCCGGTCGGCGACTGCTGACCGTGGCCGATGATCTCCTCGACCTTCTCGCGCACGGCCTCCAGCGAGATCCCCAGCGACTCCAGGGCCTTGGCGGCAACACCCTCACCCTCGTGGATCAGGCCCAGCAGGATGTGCTCGGTGCCGATGTAGTTGTGGTTGAGCATCCGGGCCTCGTCCTGGGCCAGAACGACGACCCGTCGCGCCCGGTCGGTGAACCGCTCGAACATTTAGTACTCCTCGGCTTGTCTCCATCAGGGGAGGCTGCGCCCCGCACCTGTCCCTCAACTCTAGTCATTACCCGCTTCGCACCAAGGTGTTTCACGAACCTGATGACCCAGGGTTGAGCCCAACAGACTCAACAACCGGTACGCGGCCCGCGCTATTCCGGCGTGAGCGGCGCGTTCGCCCGCAGCGAAACCGCGCCGATCCGGCCTCCCCGGGCCGCACAGCCGGGGCCGGTACGCTGGCCCACGTGAGCGCTGCAGACGACCGACCGAATCCCGCCTCCCTGACCGTGCTGCGGATCTCCGCGGCCGTGACCGCGCTCGGCGCGCTGGCCCAGGCCGGCCTGGGCCTGGCGATGGTGATGGGCACCCGCGGGATCCTCTCGGCCCACTCCGGGATCGCCTACCTGACGATGGCCGCCGCGGTGGTCGCCGGTGTCGCGGCCGGGCTCTGGTCCCGCCGCGGTGGCAACACCGGGATGATGATGCACGCGCTGACCGTCGCGGTGCTCGCGGTGCTGCAGTTCGGCCTCGGCGAGATGGGCATGCGGACCGTGCACATCGCCATCGGCGTGGCGTTCCTGGTCGCCGCGGTCGCGCTGGCCACGCTCGCCTACCGCAAGCCCTACGCCGCCAGCCCGGAGGGTGCGCTGAACGAGTCGACCCACCACCACGAGGGCTGATCGGTCACATCGGTGGCGGAGGAGCAATACCGGTCGCCGGCGCGCCGGCTGCTGACGGTGATCAAGGAGATCGCCATCGTGCTGATCGGCGCGATGCTGGTCTCGGCACTGCTGCGGGCATTCGTGTTCGAACCGTTCACCATCCCCTCGGGGTCGATGGAGAACACCATGCAGGTGAACGACAAGGTGGTCGCCCAGAAACTCACCGGTTTCAAGCGCGGTGATGTGATCGTCTTCCGCGACCCCGGCGAATGGGTGCCCGGTCAGCGGTCCCAGCGCACCGACCTGCTCGGTCGCGGACTGGAGTTCATCGGCGTACTGCCCAACTCCAGCGACGACTTCCTGACCAAGCGGGTGATCGGTACGCCCGGGGACAAGGTGAAGTGCTGCGACGCCCAGGGCCGGGTGAGTGTCAACGACCAGCCGCTCGAGGAGGACTACCTCTACAGCGACAACAACGGTCGGGTGCTGCCCTCCGAGCAGCCCTTCGAGGTGGTCGTGCCGCGCGGGCGGGTGTTCGTGCTCGGCGACCACCGCAACGCCTCCGCCGACTCCCGCTGCCATCTCCAGGACCCCGCGGCCTCCGGCGGGCCGCCCGGTGAGGATGCCTTCGTGCCGGAGGAGAACATCGTCGGCCCGGTCGGGCTGATCGTCGCTCCTTTTGAACGCTGGCAGCAATTCCGGACACCGAGTGCCTTCGAACGGGTGCCCGCCCCGCAGGCCGAGGCACCAGCGGCGGCGAAGATCGTCACCAGTTATCGCTGCTGAACCGACTCGCCGTCAGCGCTGGTCGCGGGCATCGGCGGCGCGCGCCAGATGCTCGGCCAGCAGGGCCGCGGCCGGTGCCAGTTCCCGCCGGCTCGGCGCCAGCAGCTCGATGCTGCGGGCCGGGACCTGATCGGCGGCCGGCAGCGGCAGGGTACGCAGGTCATGGGCGACCCGCTCCACCGCCAGACTGGGCGTCATCGCGATCCCGATCCCGGCGGCCACCATCGCCGCCACCTCCTGGTAGTCGTGCGCCCGATAGGCGATCTCGGGGGTGAACCCGGCCCGCTGGCAGCTGCGCAGCAGGGCCTCCACCGACGGGTGGTCATCGCCGCGGACGATCCAGTGCTGATCGGCCAGTTCGGCCAGCCGGAACCGGCTGCGGCGCCAGCTGTCCGGGACCAGCAGCACCGTGTTGTCGGTCATCAGCCGACGCACCGGCACCACCCAGTCGGCCGCGTCGGTCCATTCGTAGCTCCACATCAGGGCCAGATCGAGCTCACCCGAGCGCAGCATGCTGAGCAGTTCGGTACGCAGCGCGGAGCGCACCTGCACGGTGATCCCCGGGCGCTCCCGGCGCAGCGTGACCAGCGCATCGGACAGCAGCGAGGCGCTGGCGGTCGGGAAGGAACCGAGCCGGACCGTGCCGGTCTCCAGCGAGCGCAGCGCGGCCAGCTCGGCATCCGCCTCCCGCAGCTCCCGGCGTACTGCCGCGGCCCGGGCCACCAGCAGCTCACCGGCTTCGGTCAGCTTCACCCCACGCGGCAACCGGACCAGCAATGGCTGCCCCGCCTGGCGCTCCAACCGGGAGACCCGCTGGGAGGCCGCCGAGACGGTGATCGCCGACCGCTCCGCACCCGCGGTGATCGAACCGGTCTCGGCGATGTCCAGCAGCAGCAACAGCGAGACCACGTCCATCCGATGCTCCCCTTCCACGTCGGCTGAGCGAGCGCAGCGAGTCGAAGCCATGCCTTCACTCATCCTAAAGCCAATCGAAGCAAACTTAAATTGTGCTCAACCCGGGATCTTCCTACCGTTCTTGATGAGGCCACGGCGTACCCCCGCCTGACCGGAGAACCGAGGAGACCAGAGATGTTCGTGAACGCGACCCTGATGCGCGGTGGCACCAGCAAGTGCTGGGTGCTGGACGCCCGGGAACTGCCGTCCGACCGGGACGTGCTGGGACGCCTGCTGGTGGAGATGTTCGGCGGCCGCGACCCGGCCCAGCTGGACGGTGTCGGCGGCGGTACGCCGGTGACCTCCAAGGCGGCGATCGTCGGGCCGAGCGCGACCGTCGAGGGTCAGCTGGACTACCTCTTCGCCCAGGTCGGCGTCGGTACCGGCACCGTCGAGTGGCAGAGCAACTGCGGCAACTGCGCCAGCGGCGTCGCGCTCTGGGCCCTGGCCCACGGACTGGTCACCACGACCGGTGGGGCGAGCACGATGACGATCCGCAACGTCAACACCGGCACCATGTTCCACGCCGAGGTCGGCCAGGCCGACGCCGACTTCACCACCGGGCGGGCGATCGTGCCCGGCGTACGCGGCACCGGCATCGACGTGCGGCTGAGCTTCGTCGACCCGCAGGGCGGCACCACCGGGGCGCTGTTGCCCACCGGGTCGGCGCGCACCGAGTTGGCCGGCGTCCCGGCCAGCCTGATCGACGCGGGCGCCCCGGTCGCCCTGGTCCCCGCCGCGGCACTCGGCCTGCCGGCCGCCGCCGGGGTCGCCGAGCTCACCGCCGCGGTACCGACCCTGCGGCAGCTGCGCCGCCGGGCCGCGCTGGCGATGGGGCTGGCCCGCGAGGGGGACCCGATCCGCGATTCGGTGCCCAAGATCGGGCTGGCCGGGCCGCCGGTGGCCTACCGCACGCTGCTCGGCGAGGAACTCGGCCCGGGTGACTGCGACCTCTCGGTGCGGATGCTGTCGATGACCGCACCGCACCCCTCGATCGGCCTCACCTCCGCGGTCGCACTCGCCTTCCTGGCGCGCACCCCCGGCTCGATCCTCGACACCTGGCTCGACCCGGAGACCGACGCCCCGCTGCGGATCGGCACCCTCTCCGGGGTGCTGAGCTGCCGGCTCAGCCGGCTGGACGGGCACCTCGAGGTGACCCTCGACCGGGCCGCCCGGGTGCTCGCCGAAGCGAAGATCCCGCTCCGTGACGGCGTACTCGCGGCCTGACCGACTCACGTAGATTTCGAACCAGAGCTTTAGGAGAAGACAATGACGTCTGCTGTGATCATCGCGCTCGCGGTGCTGGTGGCGATCTTCGTGATCGCGACGATCTTCGAGATCAACATCGGCATCCTCGGCTTCATCGGCGCCTTCGGCGTCGGCACCCTGGTGCTGCAACAGTCCGAGAAACAGATCCTGGAACACTTCCCGGCAAGCATCGTGCTGACCATCGTCGGGGTCACCTACTTCTTCGCGGTGGCCAGACGCAACGGCACGGTCGAGGTGATCGTCGCCCGGTTGCTGAGCTGGTTCGGGCACCGGACCGCGCTGCTGCCCTGGGCGTTCTTCCTCACCGCCGCCGGGCTCACCTCCATCGGCACCTTCTCCCCCGCCGCGGTCGCCCTGCTGGCTCCGGCCGCGATGCCGGCCGCCCGCCGGGCCGGGATCAACCCGCTGGTGATGGGCGTACTGATCATCAACGGTGCGCACGCCGGCGGCTTCTCGCCGCTGTCGGTGTCGGGGGTGCTGGTCGGCAACCTGGCCGTCAAACAGGGCCTTCAGTTCAGCGCGCTCTTCCTGTTCGCCGCCTCGTTCGTCGCGAATCTGGTGATCTCGATGATCGTCGTGCTGGTCGATCTGCTGGTACGCCGCCGGCGGCTGGTCGAGCAGGTCTCCACCCGCACCCCGGCGACCGCCACCACGGGCGGGTCGTCCCGCGCCGGTTCGGTGGCCACCCTGGAGGGCCCGGCCGACTCCGGCAACGCCCACACCGACGACGCCCCCGCGGCCGCGCCGCGGGCCAACCGGATCCAGAAGTTCACGCTGCTGGTGCTGGCGGTGATGGTCGTCTCGGTGGTGGCGCTGAACGCCCCGATCGGTTTCGTCGCGCTGGCCGCCGGCGCCCTGCTGGGTGGCTTCGACCTCTCCAACCAGCGCGCCTGCATCGCCGACATCAGCTGGTCGACGGTGCTGCTGGTGGCCGGGATGATGACCTACATCGCGCTGCTGGAGTCCGAGGGGATCATCGGTCAGCTGTCGAATGCGGCGCTGAGCGTGGGCAGCCCGGCGCTGGTCGCGCTGCTGCTGTGCGCGGTGATGGCCATCACCTCCGCGTTCGCCTCCTCGACCGCACTGCTCACCGCCCTGGTCCCGCTGGCCGCACCGCTGCTGGCCACCGGCGGGGTGAGCAGCATGGGGATGATCTCCGCGCTGTCGGTATCGGCGACCGTGGTCGATGTCAGCCCGTTCTCCACCAACGGCGCCCTGATCATCGCCTCCGCCGACACCGCGCTGCGGCAGAAGCTCTACCGCCAGCTGCTGGGATACGCCGCCCTGGTGGTGATCTTCGCCCCGATCGCGCTCTGGGCGGTGCTGGTCTAGAGCTCGTCGAGCAGCCCCTGCAGCTCGTCCACCGCACGCTGCCGCTCGGTGATCTCGTCGGCGGCACGGTTCGCCGCCTCGGTCGTCTTCTCGGCCGAGGCGGTGAGCCGTTTCCGCTGCTGTGCGAGCGCGGCGGCCTCGGCCTCGGCGGCGCTGAGCTGCGTGCGCAGCGCGTCGATCGCCGCGGCCAGTTCGCGCGCCCGGTTCTCGGCCTGCTCCGCTTCGGCGTACGCCTCATCCCGGGCCTGTTCGGCCCGCTCGGCCGCCTGCCGGGCATCGCTGAGGCGTACCTCGGCACCACCCAGCTCCCGCTCCAGCCGGCGGACCGTCTCGGTGTCCGGCCCGGTGGCCGGCTGCTCGGTCTTCCGGGTCGCGGCCCGCTCGGCGCGCGGCCGCAGCGGGATCACCGGGGCGAGCGGGGCGAACAGGTCGACCGGTCCGAAACCGGCCGCCCGGACGGTGGCCGCCATCGCACCGGCGGCGATCCGCTCCCCCAGCTCCGGGTCGGCGAGCGCCGCCTGCAGGGTCTCGGTCGCCTCGGCGAGGGCGCTCTGGGTCGGTTGCCAGCCATGCGCGGCGCCGAGCTCGGCCAACCGGGCCCCGGCAGTGCGCAGCAACCGGCCCCGCTCCGCGGTCAGCCGGCGCAGTGCCGCCGCATCGGAATCGCGATGCGCCGCAGCCAATTCCGCACCCAACTGCCGCACCTGCTGCACGAGTTCACCATCGTCGGCGGCCAGCAGATTCAGCAACCAACCGCCCCGGGTGGGTTTACGCAGCTTCTTGATCTGCGCGGCCACGGCCCGGTCATCGGATTGGGTCGCGGTCCGGGCAAGGGCGGTTCGCGTCGCGACGAAGTCGTCGAGATTTCCCGAATAGAGTGCGCGGACCGCGTCCGAATAGGGCTCGGGCAATGTGGGTTCGGCCATTGCCGGCTCAGTTCACCGGGCCCGGCCGATCACTTGTGGGCGCGCTCGTAGGCCTCGCGGACCTCCGCCGGCACCCGGCCGCGGGCGGACACGTCGAAGCCGTTCTCGGCAGCCCAGGCACGGATCTCGCTGGCCGACCCGCGCTGCGGCCTGGCACCGGTGCGCCGACGACCCGCGACCCGGCGGGCGTTGCCGACCCAGGGCGCGAACGCATTGCGCAGCTTGGTGGCATTCTTCTCGGAAAGGTCGATCTCGTACTCCACGCCGTCGACCGCGAAACGGATGGTCTCATCGGCAACCGAACCGTCGACGTCGTCCTCGAACACGACCTGGACTCGCTGCGCCATTGTGGCCCTCACTGATTCTTTGATTAGGGAAGAGGAAGATGATGTATACAGAAGCCTATTGCGGTGGTGTCATCGTCGCAACCTGACCACGACGAAATGAGAACATTGTTCGGGAATTGGTACGCAGAATGGCGGCAATCCGATTTCTGGCTGCGAAACCGACCGAAAACCCACTTCGACACCCCCAGCAGCCTGTGCCCCGATGCCCTGGCCGATCTGCTGACCCGCACCGTGGACCCGCCCCGGTGGATCGTCGAGGTCGGTGCCGGCGACGGTGTGCTGCTGTCCGCACTCGGCCGGCGCCTTCCGGGTGCCGCGCGGCACGCCGTCGACACCCGGCCGCTGGAACTGCCCGGGGTCCGCGGTTGGCAGTCGTTCTGGGACACCGGTGCCGAGGACTGGGACCCGGGCCTGGCGGAACTGCTCGCCGAACTGGTCGGTCCCGGCCTGCTCGTGGCGGTCGAATGGCTGGACGATCTGCCCTGCCCGGTCCTGGACGAGCTGACCGACCCCGCGACGCTGGCTCCCGCCGACCGGGACTGGCTGACGCGCTGGTGGCCGCACGGTGCGGCCCGCGAGGTCGGGCGGACCCGCGATCGCGCCTGGGCCTGGTGGGCCGAGCGCCTGCCCGCGGGCAGCACGATGATCTGCCTCGACTACGGACACACCCGCAGCACCCGGCCCGACGCCGGCAGCTTCACCGGTTTCCGGGACGGGCGGTCGGTACGCCCCCAACCCGGGCACACCGCCGACACCAACTGGACCGCCGCGGTGGCGGTCGATTCGCTGACCGCCGCGGTCGAGGCGACCGGGGCCCGCCGGCTGGAGCTGACCCGGCTGCGCGAGCTGGCCCGGCCCACCGAACCATCGACCGGGTTGGCCGGGTTGGCACTGCGCAGCCAGTACGCGGTGCTCGCCGACCCGGCCCGCTTCGGCGACTTCTGGTTGGTCGCCCACCACCTGCCAGAATGAGCGGGTGAGCCATCCCCAGCAGCGCGTCCTGATCGGAGCCCTGGCCGCCGGGGTACCGGCGGATGCGCACACCGTGCTGCTCGATCTGGGGGTCGACCACCCCACCCGCGCGGGCCTGCTGGAGCTGCGGCTGGAGACCGCCGACGGTGTGATCACCCGGGCCCGGATCGCACCGGGGGCGATGCATCGCGGGGTGGAGAAGCTGTTCGAGGTCCGCGATCCGCGTCAGATCCTGATGCTCGCCGACCGGCACGACTGGCAGGCCCCCTTCTTCGGGGAGCTGGCCGCGGTGCTCTGCTTCGAGGAGCTGCTGCGGTTGGAACCCGCCCCCCGGGCGACCTGGCTGCGCACCCTGCTCGCCGAGCACACCCGCGCCCTGAGCCACCTCGGCTTCCTCGGCTGGCCGGTCCGCGACGACCCCGCCCTGCTGGATCGCCTCCGCCGGGCGCGCGAGGCGCTGCGCGAGCAGACCCGGCGGTTGACCGGGAACCGGATCCATCCGATGGCGGCCCGGCTCGGCGGCCTGGCCTGCGACCCGGACGCGGACTGGCTGCGGGCCGAGGTGGCACTGACCGAGGAGCTGACCGCGCTGGCCCATGCGCTGGGCGACCGGTTCGCCGCGACCCGGCCCGGGGCGGGGGTGGCTCCGGTGAGCGCGGCCCAGGTGGATTCGTTCGGACTGTCGGGGCCGCTGGCCCGCGCCGGCGGCGTACCCCTCGATCTGCGGGTGGACGCGCCCTATCTGGCGTACGCCGAGTTGCGCGAGCTGCTCACCCCGGCCGCGATCCCCGGCGGCGGTGACGCGGCGGCCCGCTTCGCCCTGCTGGCCGCCGAACTGGAGCGCTCCGCGGCGCTGGTCGCCGCCTGTTGCGATGGGTTGCCGACCGGGCCGGTCGCGGTGAAGCTGCCGAAGATCGTGAAGCTCCCGGAGGGTTCGGCGTACACCCCGATCGAGGCGCCGCTGGGCCGCGCCGGCTTCCATCTGGTCTCCCGCGGCGGCAAGACGCCGTGGCGGATGAAGCTGCGCAGCCCCTCGTTCCATCACGTCGCCGCACTGGAGGAGATCCTGCTCGGCTGCCCGAGCGAGGAGGTGGAGGCCGCGCTGGCCTCGATCGGCTACGTCATCGGCGACGTGGCGAAGTAGCCATCCGCCGCCCGATCCGCGATCCATCGATCCCTGCGTACATCCCGCGCATCCCCCAGCATGCGACTGGTGCACGCACGGTTCGATGGATCGCGGCAGGGGGGGCTCAGGCCTGCTTCTTCGCCTCGGTGCTCGGGGCCTCGGGGAAGGCGAGCTGCTGCAGATCGACGACCGTCGGATGGTTGCCGTCGGACCACAGATCCTCGGCGCTGGGCAGCGCATCCCAGTCGGCGACCGCGGCGTGCCGCGGCATCGGCAGCACCTCGGCGGCGTCCTCGGTCTCACGGAGGGCCTGCAGCTCGGCCTCCCGGGTGGCCAGGTCCCGGCCCAGCTGGGCGATCCGCTGGTCCCGCTCGGCCAGGCCGGCGGTCAGCGCGGCATGGTCGCCGCGCAGGGTGGACAGCTCGCCGCGCAGCGAGCCGATGGTCGACTGCAGGGTGACGATCCGCTGATCGGCCTGCTCGTTGTGGGCGCTGAGCGCGGCGACCACCTCACCGCTCTGGCGGCGTTCGGCGGACAGCTGCTCGCGGTGCGCGCGCAGCTGGGCGACCTGTTCCCTGGCGTGGTCGGCGCGGGCCTGCTTCAGCTCGGCCCAGGCGAAGCGGACCGCGAACAGGGCGGCCAGCACGGCGATCACGACGCCGACGCGGGCGACCCAGACGGGGCCGAAGGCCGCGGCCAGCGCCAGCAGGGTGCCCACGCCGAGCACGACCTGGGTGACCCGGTGCAGGGAGGACACTTCTCGGCCGCGACGGCCCGGCTGCTGCTTGGTGCTCACAGCCCGGATTCTATTGCCCAGAACCGCTCCCGGACAGCCGCAACGCGCCCGTCGGTGAGTCTTCACCCACTGTTTGACCGGGCCTTTTGTGTGGGCCTGCTCGTTCAGGCCTCGCGGGCCGCCTCGTCCTCACCCTCGGGCGGATCCGGTACCCGGCAGGCGCGTTCCAGCCACAATCCGGCGGCCCCGATGGCGACCCCGGCCACCGCGGCGACCAACCCGCGTACCAGCCGCTGCTGCGGCCCCTCCGCGTCCAGATGGCCGATCGCGAGCAGCGCGAAGACCAGGTACCCGCCGGCGATCGCCGCTCCCCCGATCCCGGAGGCCTTGCCGAAGGCGAGGAAGGTGACCGCCCGTTCCGGCTCGATCCGCTCGCGGCGCACCTGGATCCGCCGCCAGGTGGTCCAGGCCAGCCCGGCCACCAGGGCGGCCACGAACCAGAGCACCAACGGGCCGACCCACGGCAGCTGCGGCGGCTGCCCGGCAGCCGCTTCGATGCTGCGGACCAGCAACCAGCCGGCCACCCCGCCCACCAGGGCGGCGATGGCGAGGTCCCGCGGGCGGGTCAGTCCCATGCCCGGCTGATCGGCCAAGCTCAGTCCTCCAGTACCAGGTCGTCGCGGCGGCGTACGCCGGAGGTGTCCAGGTCGGCGAGCAGGTCGGCGACCGCGCCGTGCCCGGGGATGCTGGCCCGCGGATCCACCTCGTGCCAGGGCACCAGCACGAACGCCCGCTCGTGGGCGCGCGGATGCGGCAGCCGCAGCGCCTTCTCGTCGATCTCGCGCTTGCCGACGATCAACAGGTCCACATCGAGGGTGCGCGGGCCGTCGACCTCTTCCCGGATCCGGCCGTAGGCGTCCTCGATCGCCAGCGCGCGTTCCAACAGGGTGCGCGGCTGCAGGGTGGTCTCGGTGACCACCACCGCGTTCAGGAAGTCGGGGTTGTCCTCGGGTCCGCCGACGGCCGCGGTCTCATAGACCGCGGACACGTCGACCACCATCACATCGGGGGTGTTGCGCAGCCCCTCCAGGGCGCCCTGCAGATTCTCCAGGCGGTCGCCGAGATTGGAGCCCAGCGCGAACACGGCGGTGGACAGCGGGCGCATCCCGCTCAGGGTGTCGACGTCAACGGCAAAGGGGTGGGTCATCATCTGCTCCTGATCACGGTCACGGCGACATCGGTCACCGGAACCTCTACTGGGGCCTGGGGTTTGTGCACCGTGACCGCCACCTCGGTGACCCGGGGGTCCCGCAGGCAGGTGGTCGCGATACGGCCCGCCAGTGCTTCGATGGTATCGAGGGGGTCGTTGCTGATGTCCGCGTGCACGGCGTTGGCGAGTACGCCGTAGTCGACGGTGTCGGCGAGCGCATCGCTGGCCGCCACCGGGGCGAGATCGAGGGCCAGGGAGACATCGACGACGAACTGCTGACCGTCGCGGCGCTCGTGCTCAAAGACGCCGTGGTGGCCGAACCCGGTGATCCCGGTGAGGGTGATCCGGTCCATCGCTGCTCCTGACATCTCTGCTCCGGTTGACTTTCTCGAACCCGCAAGGGCCCCAACATAGTCCGCTCACCGAAACTCAGCGGAAACGATCGGCAACAAGAATTGCGTCGCGGTGCGCGCGCACCGAATGGGTGCGCACGGCCCAGATCCCGCGCGCGGCGAGCAGGGTGCTGATCGCCACCGAGGCGTCGTCGCGGCCCTTGGGCGGGCGGGGCCCGTCCTCGTCGGCGAGCAGCTGGCCGAGGAACCGTTTCCGGGAGACCCCGACCAGCAGCGGATGGCCGAGTTCGGCCAGCGCGTCGATGCGCCGGAGCAGCTGCCAGTTGTGCTCGCCGGTCTTGGCGAATCCGATGCCGGGGTCCAGCACCAGGTGCTCGGCGGCGATCCCGGCGGCCAGCGCGGCGCGGGCCCGGGCGGTCAGTTCACCGCGGACCTCGGCGACCACGTCGGTGTAGTGGGCGGCGTTCGCCATCTCGGCGGAGTGGGCACGCCAGTGCATGGCGACATAGGGGACGCCGAGGTCGGCGACGGTGGGCAGCATCGCCTCATCGGCCAGCCCGCCGGAGACGTCGTTGATCATCGCCGCACCCAGGCGTACCGTCTCGCGCGCGACCTCGGCCCGCATGGTGTCGACCGAGACCGGTACGCCGCTGGCGGCCAGCGCCTCGACGACCGGCAGCACCCGACGCAGTTCCTCGGCCGGTTCGGTGCGCCGCACCCCCGGCCGGGTGGATTCGCCGCCGACGTCGATCAGTTGGGCACCCTCGGCGGCCAGCGCCAGGCCGTGGTCGATGGCCCGCTGGTGGTCGAAGAAGTCGCCGCCGTCGGAGAAGGAGTCCGGGGTGACGTTGAGGATGCCCATCACCCGGGTCGGTGCCGGGGTGAACAGTTCGCCGGTCATCAGCGCCCGTCGATGATCAGGCTCATCGCCTCGGAGCGGGTGGTCTGGTCGCGGAGCTGGCCGCGGACCGCGCTGGTGACGGTCTTGGCTCCGGGTTTGCGCACCCCGCGCATCGTCATGCACAGGTGTTCGCACTCGATCACCACGATCACCCCGCGCGGGGCGAGGTGCTCGACCAGGGCGTCGGCGATCTGGGTGGTGAGCCGTTCCTGCACCTGGGGCCGCTTGGCGTAGACGTCGACCAGCCGGGCCAGCTTGCTCAGCCCGGTGATCCGCCCCTCCGCGGCGGGAATGTAACCGACGTGGGCGACACCGGTGAACGGCACCAGGTGGTGCTCGCAGCAGCTCCACACCTCGATGTCGCGGACCAGCACCATCTCGTCGTGGGCGATGTCGAAGGTGGTGCCGAGCACGTCGGCCGGGTCCTGCCGCATCCCGGCGAACATCTCGGCGTACGCCCGGGCGACGCGATCGGGGGTGTCGCGCAACCCGTTCCGATCGGGATCCTCGCCGATGCCGAGCAGCAGCTCCCGGACGGCAGCACTGACTCGCTCATGATCAAAGGGGCGCATGGAGCGGAGCATAGCGGCCCCGGGCGGTACCCGCCGACGCGACAAATGACGGTTCGTTAGGCTCGGACGACCCGCAGGTGGATCAGCAGAGAGGAACACCCGTGACCACGACCCAGAGCACCAAGCACACCCGAGGTGGCTTCAGCTCCCAGCGGGTGTTCATCCTCGCCGCCATCGGATCGGCCGTCGGACTGGGCAACATCTGGCGCTTTCCCTATGTCGCCTACGAGAACGGCGGCGGCTCGTTCCTGATCCCCTACCTGTGCGCGCTGCTGTTCGCCGGGTTGCCGTTCCTGTTCCTCGACTACGCGCTGGGCCACCGGTTCCGCGGCTCGACCCCGCTGTCCTTCGCCCGCTTGTCCCGGCGCAGCGAGGGGCTGGGCTGGTGGCAGGTGCTGATCTGCGCGGTGATCGCGGTCTACTATGCCGCGATCATCGCCTGGGCCGGCATGTACGCGGTGTTCTCGATCGGCCGGACCTGGGGTGAGGACACCGAGTCCTATTTCTTCAAGTCCTTCCTGCAGGCCGGTGATCCGGGGCTGAGCCTGACCTTCGTGCCGCAGGCCGCCTGGCCGCTGGCGGTGGTCTGGATCGTGCTGCTGGGGATCCTGCTGCTCGGCGTGCAGCGCGGTATCGGGGCGACCTCGGTGGTGTTCATCCCGGTGCTGATGCTGGTCTTCCTGGCCCTGGTCGTGCAGGCGCTGCTGCTGCCGGGTGCCGTCGACGGGCTGAACGCCCTGTTCACCCCGAAGTGGTCGGCGCTGCTCGACCCGAGCGTCTGGGTCGCCGCCTTCGGGCAGATCTTCTTCTCGCTGTCGGTCGGCTTCGGGATCATGATCACCTACGCCTCCTACATGTCGAAGAAGACCGACCTGACCGGTTCGGGGCTGGTCGTCGGGTTCGCCAACTCCGGGTTCGAGCTGCTCGCCGGGATCGGGGTGTTCTCCGCGCTCGGGTTCATGGCGCAGGCCAGCGGCAAGCCGGTCGCCGAGGTGGTGGCCAGCGGGCTGGGGATGGCCTTCGTCGCCTTCCCGACGATCATCAACGCCGCCCCGGCCGGTTCGCTGCTCGGTGTGCTGTTCTTCGCCTCCCTGGTGCTGGCCGGGATCACCTCCCTGGTCAGCGTGCTGGAGGTGGCGATCTCCGCGGTCCGCGACAAGTTCGACCTGGGCCGGGTGGCGGCCACCCTCTGGGTGGGGGTGCCGCTGGCGCTGATCAGCATGCTGCTGCTCGGCACCAGCACCGCGGTGTACGCGCTGGACGTGCTGGACCACTTCATCAACAACTTCGGCATCCTGCTGGTGGCCATCGTCAGCATGCTGGTGATCACCTGGGGGATCCGGGCGATCCCGATGCTGCGGGCCCACCTGAACGCCAACGGCTCGGTGCCGATCGGGCGCTGGTGGCTGGTGCTGCTCGGTGTGGTGACCCCGCTGGTGCTGGTGGTCAACCTGGTGCAGGCCTTCCTCGGCGATGTGGCCGAGCCCTATGAGGGATACCCGGGTTGGCTGCTCGGCACGCTCGGCTGGGGGGTGGCCGCCGGGGTGCTGGTGCTCGGCTTCCTGCTGGCCCTGCTGCCCTGGCGTACCGATGCGGTGAACGAGCCACCCACCGAACCCGACGGCACCCCGCAACCCGATGACGAAACCGCCCCTCAGGAGGCCCGATGACCCCGATCGCGATCGCCATGATGGTGCTGGCCATCGTCGTGCTGTGGGGCGGCCTGGCCGCCGCGGTGTTCAACCTCTGGCGTCACGGCAGGGCGACCAGGTAGGCGAGCACCGGCAGGCCGTTGAGACCGATGTGCGCCACGATGCTCGGCCAGAGCCGGCCGTAGCGCAGCGCGAGGTGGCCGAGCACTACGCCGGACAGGCCCTGGTTGGCGAGCACCGAGGCGATGCTGTCGAGCACCGAGAGCCCGCCGCCGTGTGAGCCGAGGTGCATCCCGGCGAAGGCGACCGAACTGATCGCCACCGCGGCCCAGCCGCTGCCGAGGGCCTGCAGCCTGGTCTGCAGCCAGCCCCGGAAGAACAACTCCTCGAGCACACCGGCGGTCAGTGCGGTGATCGCGGCGATGATCGCCACCGTCACCGGGTCGATCCCGGTCGGATTGCTGAACCGTTGGGCGGCCGGGCCGCCGACCAGGCTCGCGCAGAAGACCAGCACCGGCAGCAACGGCCACCAGCCGACGGCCGGTCGTTCGAGGTGTCGGCGCTGGCCCCGGCGCCGGGCCCAGAACACCAGCAGACCGCCCGCACCGGCGTACCAGACCACCTTCCAGAACACGTAGTCGGCGTCGCCGAACAGCGGCGGGAACCACGAACTGGCCACGAAGATCGCCTCGAACCCCAGCAGTCCCAACACCACCGCGACGATGCGGACCGGCGGGCCGGTGAAGCGCACCCGGACCGGGGGCAGCCGGGGCGGCGCCAACCGGGTCAGCGCGACGACGACCAGCACCACCAGCGCGGTCAGCCAGGCCGGGGTGCGCCCGGCACCCGGATCGGAGGAACCGGGCAGCCCGGCCGGATGGCGGAGGCTGACCCAGAGCACACCCGCGCCCAGCAGGGCCACGCACACCGCCCCGATGAGGTCGAGGACCTGCGGGCGACGGGCAGCGGTTCCGGCCATGCCAGTAAATTAGCACGACCGGGTTAAAACCCGTGGTTCAGCTGATCTGCGGCCCCCGCGGCCCCTCGTCACCCGGGATGCCCTGCCCCGGCGTGTGCCCGGGGAGTTCGCTGCCACCGGTCTGCCCGGGCGGCAGCTGGACGCCGCCGGCGGGCTGGGGCGGTTCGGCGAGCGGGTCGCCCTTCATCTCCGGCGGGGTGACCGGCGGGATCTGCGAGGGCTGCCGGGTCGGCGAACCGGTCCAGGCCGGTCGCTTCGGCCAGCGCTGCAGCGGCTCGAAGATCTTGGCCACCGCGTGCTTGTCCAGGGTCTCGTGCTCGAACAGCTGGCGGACCAGCTCGTCGAGGACCTCACGGTTGGTCTGCAGCACGTCGAACGCCTCCTGATGGGCATTCGCGATCAGCGTCTTGACCTCCTCGTCGACGACCCCGGCGACCTCCTCGGAGTAGTCGCGGTTGCCGCCGCCGCCCATCTCCATGCCGAGGAAGGGCTCGGAGTCGCCCTTGCCGAGGCGGATCGCGCCGACCCGGTCACTCATGCCGTACTGGGTGACCATCGCGCGGGCCACGTTGGTGGCCTTGTCGATGTCGTTGGAGGCACCGGTGGTCGGGTCGTGGAAGACGAGTTCCTCCGCGGCCCGGCCGCCCAGCATGTACGCCAGCTGGTCCAGCAGCTCGCCGCGGGTGCTGGAGTACTTGTCGTCGTCGGGCATCACCATGGTGTAGCCCAGCGCCCGGCCGCGCGGCAGGATCGTCACCTTCTGCACCGGGTCGGTGCCCGGCATCGCCGCCGCGACCAGGGCGTGGCCGCCCTCGTGGTAGGCGGTGATCAGCCGCTCGCGCTCGTTCATCAGCCGGGTCCGCTTCTGCGGGCCGGCGATCACCCGGTCGATGGCCTCGTCGACGTCACCCTTGGAGATCATCTTGCGGCCGCTGCGGGCGGTCAGCAGGGCGGCCTCGTTGAGCACATTGGCCAGGTCGGCACCAGTGAAGCCGGGGGTCCGCTGCGCCACCGACCGGAGGTCGACGTCGGCGGCGATCGGCTTGCCCTGGGCGTGCACCTTGAGGATCTGCGCGCGGCCGTTCATGTCGGGGGCGTCGACCTGGATCTGCCGGTCGAAGCGGCCCGGGCGGAGCAGCGCGGGGTCCAGCACGTCGGGCCGGTTGGTGGCGGCGATCAGGATGACCCCGCCGCGGACGTCGAAGCCGTCCATCTCGACCAGCAGCTGGTTCAGCGTCTGCTCGCGCTCGTCGTGGCCGCCGCCCATGCCGGCGCCACGGTGCCGGCCGACGGCGTCGATCTCGTCGATGAAGACGATCGCCGGGGCGTTGTCCTTGGCCTGCTCGAACAGGTCGCGGACCCGGGAGGCGCCGACGCCGACGAACATCTCGACGAAGTCGGAACCGGAGATCGAATAGAACGGTACGCCGGCCTCGCCGGCGACCGCACGGGCGAGCAGGGTCTTACCGGTACCGGGCGGGCCGTAGAGCAGCACGCCCTTGGGGATCTTGGCGCCGACGGCCTGGAACTTGGGCGGGTCGGAGAGGAACTCCTTGATCTCCTCCAGCTCCTCGATCGCCTCCTCGGCACCGGCCACATCGGAGAAGGTGGTCTTCGGGGTGTCCTTGTTGGCGACCTTGGCCTTGGACTTGCCGAACTGCATCACCCGGGAGCCGCCGCCCTGCATCGAGTTGAGCAGGAAGAAGAAGACCACACCGATCAGCAGGAACGGCAGCAGGCTGGGCAGCACGTAGTTCAAGAAGCCCGGCTGCGGCACCTTCACCGAGTAGTTCTCCAGGGTTCCGGCGGCGGACCGCTGCTGCAACCGGTCCGCGATCGGGCCGACCTGCGGGCCGACCCAGTAGGCCTTCAGCTTGGTCTTGTCATCGACGTTGACCTGGATCTGCTGCTCGCCCTCGATCAGCGTGACCTCCTTGAGCGGGTCGTTGCCGTTGATCACGGCAACCACCTCGGAGGTGGGCTTCTCGGTGTACCCGTCCACGGACTTGGCGAAGTCCAGGATGAGCAGCAGCGCGAGCAGGGCCAGGATGATCCAGACCACCGGCCCGCGGAAGATGCGTGAGAAGTTCATGACCTACCTAGTGCGGTTGGGTACACCAAAATTGCCCGGGTATGAGCACTCAGACCCTACCCGGGGGTGCCCAATATGACCCAACCACGGCCTCAGTGCAGCAGCTTCAGCCCGATCACGCAGCCGACGATGCCCATGATCAGCAGAATCTTGATCAGCGAGACCGTCTCGGTTCCGGTGGCCATCGCGTACGCCACCGTCAGCGAGGCGCCGATCCCGGTCCAGATGGCGTACGCCGTGCCGACCGGCAGGGTGCGCATCGCGTAACCCAGCCCGAGCATCGACAGCGCCACGGCGACCAGGAAGACCAGCGAGGGGGCCAGTCGGGACAGGCCCTCCGAGCGACCCAGCGCGGTGGCCCAGACGGCCTCGAGCACTCCGGAGAGGACCAGTACCACCCAGGCCATCGCGCACCTCCAGGTCGACGCCGTTCAGCTGTAGACGTGCGGGGCGAGGGTGCCCACCGACGTCAGGTTGCGGTATCTGCCCGCGTAGTCGAGACCGTAACCGACGACGAACTCGTTGGGGATGTCGAAGCCGACCCACTTCACGTCGACCGCGTTCTGCGCCGCCTCCGGCTTGCGGAACATGGTCATAATCTCCAGGCTCGCCGGCTCCCGGGAGCGCAGGTTGGAGATCAGGTAGCTCAGCGTCAGGCCGGTGTCGATGATGTCCTCGACGACCAGCACGTGCCGGCCGGAGATGTCGGTGTTCAGATCCTTCAGGATCCGGACCACCCCCGAGGACTGGGTCCCCGAGCCGTAGGACGAGATCGCCATCCAGTCCATCGACATGTGGATGCTCATCGCGCGCGACAGGTCGGCCATCACCATCACCGCCCCGTTGAGCACCCCGACCAGCAACAGGTCCTTGTCGCGGTAGGTCTCGTCGATCTCCTTGGCGAGTTCGGCCAGCCGTTCGGCGACCTGCTCCCGGGTGTAGAGAACGTTCGTCAGGTCGGCTGCGATGTGTCCCTCATCCACGAGGGTCAGTCTGGCAGAACCAGCAGCCGGTTTTCACGTCGGGCCACCCGCAGCCCGGGCACCTCGACCCACTTCTGGCCGTGCCAGTCGGAGATCAGCGAGTCCACCGCGAGCACCTGGCGGTACGCCGGCTGCTCGGCTCCGCGCTCCACCAGCCAGCGGCGCAGCACCCGGCGGCGCAGTGCGGGCTCGTCGGGCAGCATGGCCAGCGGCAGCTCGGCGGTCAGCTGGTCATCGGGCACCGCCTGCTGCGACAGCCGCTCCAGCAACTCGGAGTCGTCGCGCAGCATGGTGGCGGTGCGGGCGAGCGATTCGGCGATGCCGGGGCCCAGCTTGTCCTCCATCAGCGGCAGCACCTTGCGCCGGATCCGGACCCGGGCGTACGCGTCGTCGGAGTTGTGCGGGTCGTCCCAGTACTTGGTGCCGGCCTCGGCGCAGGCGGCCTCGGTGAGCTTGCGGCGGACGCCGAGGAAGGGCCGGACGAAGCAGTCCCGTTCGGGCGCCATCCCGCGCAGCGAGCGGGCGCCGGAGCCGCGGGCCAGGCCGAGCAGCACCGTCTCGGCCTGGTCGTCGAGGGTGTGGCCGAGCAGCACCAGGGCACCGGTCTCCTCGGCGACGGCGGCCAGCGCCTCGTGCCGGGCGGTCCGGGCGGCGGCCTCCGGTCCCCCGTCGGTGCCGACGTGCACCGCGACCACGTCGGCCTCCAGCCCGAGTTTGCCGGCCCGGGAGGCGGCCTTGGCGGCCACCTCGGCCGAGTCGGGTTGCAGCCCGTGGTCGATCACCACGGCCCGGGCGGGCAGGCCCCGGCGGCGGGCGACGATGGCGGTGGCGGCGACCAGGGAGAGCGAGTCCGCGCCGCCGGAGCAGCCGACCAGCAGGGGCGCCTCCCGGTCCCCGATGGCGTGTTCGACGGCGCCGACGAGTTCCAGCAGGGCGGGTCCGAGTTCCTTCTTGGCCACCCTCATACCCCCATCCGACGCAGCCAGGCGTCCGGGTCGTGGATCTCGGCCAGGCTCGGCAGTTCGGCGGGCGAGGCCAGGGCCTGGTTGAAGCCGGTGAAACCGACCCGGTCGACCACGGCGCGGCAGAAGCGGGCGCCGTCGCGGTACTGCGCGAGCTTGAGGTCCATGCCGAGCAACCGGCGTACCACCTTGTCCAACCCGCGACCGCTGCGCCGCCGTTCGAAACGCTGCCGGATCTGGGTGACCGAGCCGATCACCTCGGGCCCGACGCGGTCCATCACCACATCGGCATGGCCCTCGAGCAGCGACATCAGCGCGGTCACCCGCTCCACCCGGTTCCGGGTGTCGGTGGCGTCGGCGCCGATCAGGTCGAGCAGGGTGGCGCCGGCGGCGTCGTTGCGCAGCCGGTTCAGCAGCTCGCCGAGGGCCGGGGTGTTCAGATCCAGCCCGGCCAGCAGGCCGTCCATCTCGGCCCGGAGGTGGTCCCGCAGCCACACCCGGGCGGTGAACTGCACCCGGTGGGTCTCCTCGTGCAGGCAGACCCAGAGCCGGAAGTCGTGCGGGTCGGCGCCCAGCTGGCGTTCGGCGTGCAGCACGTTCGGCGCGACCAGCAGCAGCCGGCCGGCCGGTGCGTGGAAGGGGTCGAACTGGCCGAGCACCTTGGTACCGAGCCAGGCAAGCACGCTGCCCAGCTCGACCGCCGCGGCGCGGCCACCGCGGCCGGGTCGCCGGTTCGGCTCGCCGGGCAGGTCGCCACCGAGGACCCCGCGCATCGATTCGACGTTGGCGCGCAGCCAGCTGCGCCGGTCGACGATGAGCACCGGTGCGGAGCCCGGCGGGGCGGTCAACTGGGCGGTCTCGGCGACCAGTGGCTGGGCGCGGGTGGCGCCGGCGCGGAGCTCGGCCACCGCCTCGGCCGCTTCGGCAGGGGTGACCTGCGGGCCCGCCGGGATCAGTCGGGAACCGGTACCGATGGCCAGCTCCCAGTCGATCGGGGGCAGCATCCCTGTCACTCCTCGCGGGGCTGTCATGGCTGCGAGCGTACGCGCGGCGGGCCGGGATCAGAATCCGCGGCCCGCCGTGGCGTACTCGAACGCTGCTGGCTCAGCGCTTGTAGGTCATGTGCCAGCTCTCGGAGGAGACGTCGAACACGAAGCCGTATTTGCCGGCGTTGCGGTGCAGCCAGTCCCGGCCGTCCCGGCCGACGTCGAAGGCGCGGCCCCAGCCGTGGTTGGAGGTGCCGGGCCGGGCGGCCAGGTTGCCGCTGTTGCACTTCTTGGTCTTGTAGCAGTCCCAGAAGTACTGCTGGCGGGCGAGGCTGCGGTAACCGTCGTTGACGGTGATGTCCCGGCCGCCGTGGGCTGCCTTGAAGGCGTTGTTCATCGCGGTGTAGTCCTTCAGCAGGGTGCAGCTCATCTGCTCCTTGCTGTTGCCGGGGACGGCGACCAGCGCCGAGCTCGGCAGCTTGCCGTTGGCGAAGTTGCGCGGGTTGGGGCAGCTGCCGCTGCCGCCACCGCTGCCGCCGCTGCCGCCGGAGCCGCCGGAGGAACCGCGGAGCAGCTTCGACCAGGTGGCGGGGCCGACGACCCCGTCGGCGCTCAGGCCGTTGGTGCGCTGGAAGTTGATGACCGAGGCCTTGGTCTTCGGGCCGAAGTTGCCGTCGACCTGCAGTCCAAGGCGGCCCTGCAGCGCCTTCACCGCGGTGCCCTTGGATCCGTAGCGGACCACGCCGAGTGCCTTGTCCCAGGTCTTCGGCCCGGTCACGCCGTCGGCGCTCAGGCCCTTGGACTTCTGGAATGCCTTCACCGCGGCGACCGTCTTCGGGCCGTAGCTGCCGTCGACACCGGTGCCGACGGCGGCCTGGATGGCCTTCACGGCGTTGCCGGTGGCGCCCTGCTTGAGCACCGGCAACCCGGAGGTCGGGATGCCGGCGGCGTCGGCGGTGGCTGCCGGTGCGACGGTGTTGACGACGGCGAGGGTCGGTGCGGTGACCGCGAGCGTCGCGGCGGCGGTGACGAGGATCTTCTTGCGCAGCTTCATGTCTGACTCCCTGGTGGCCCCAGTGGGGGTGGTGGATGCCCCTTACCGAATCAGTCGGGAAGTCACTTCCACCAGAGCGAAGGGGGTGGAAAGTTCCACACAGCGACGGTGGTCAGAGGTCTTCCACCGGGAGTCAGCCGCAGCCGCAGCTCGCCAGCGCGGTCGTCACCCGATCCAGCCAGACCCGGTCGGCGTACTCGTTCTGGTCGTCGTTGATGATGAACGAATAGACCAGCAGCGCGCCGTCGCCGGCGCGGACGTAGCCGGCCATCGAATGCACCCGGGTCAGGGTGCCGGTCTTGGCCCGGACCAGGCCGCGGCCGGCCTGGGTGCCGTCCTCCAGATAGCGGCCGGCCAGGGTGCCCTCCACCCCGGCGACCGACATCCCGGTGGCCAGCGCCCGCAGCTGCGGGTGGTCGGCGGAGACGGCGAGCTGCACGACCCGGGTCAGCGAGGTCACCGAGGCGAGATTGCTGCGGGCCAACCCGGAGCCGTCGACGATCCGCATCCCGTCGGTCCAGGCGCCGAGCCTGGTGAGGGTCTGCTGCATCGCGGTCTGGGAGTCGGTGATCGAACCGCTGCGGCCACCGGTACGCCCGACGTGGCGGAACAGCACCTCGGCGGCGTCGTTGTCGGAGTAGATCAGGATCTGCTCGACGATCCGTTCCAGCGGCAGGCCCTGGACCTGGGCGAGCTGGGCGGCCTGCTGCGGCGTACTGCCGGCGTTCACCGCGGTCACCTGCACACCCCGACGACCGAGTTCGGCGGCGAAGGCGTTGCCGGCGCCGCGGGCCGGATCGCGGTCCCGGGGACCGATCGCCTGATTGTTGATCCGGGCCCCGTCGATCCACAGCGCCGAGGTGTCGGCGGCGTAGTCCCGGTAACCGGGCAGCCAGTCGGGGTTCCAGGTGGGCCCGCTGAACAGGGTGTTGTCGGTGACCACCTCGACGGGCCCGCTCTGCCCCTGGGCCTGCAGCGCCTCGGCGGTGCTGCGGGCCAGGGTGAGGATGGAGGCCCGGCCGTCGGCGGGTTCGCCACCGAGCAGATAGGGATCACCGCCGCCGACCAGATAGACCTTGCCCGGATCGGCCGGATCGCGGCGCACGGTGGTACTGAACCGCTGATCGGGGCCGTAGGCGTCCAGCGCGGCCACGGTGGTGAGGGTCTTCAGCGTGGAGGCCGGGGTGCCGACCTGGCCGATGTTGTTGGCATAGACCTGCTCGCCGGTGGCCTCGTCGACCACCTGGCCCATCATCCGGCCGCCGATCGGTCCGACCGCGGCGATCCGCTCGGCGACCCGGGCCGCCCTGGTACCGGGCTGTGGGGTGGCCGGCTCCAGCACCGGCGCCGCGGGTTGCGGCGGCAGGCCGGCGGGCTGCTCGTCGTGGTCGAAGATGCTCGGATCGATGGTGGACGCGCCCCCGTCGACCCAGAGCCCGGTGGCGTAGAGGCCCTTGCGGCCGAGCGACTGGGCCACACCGGTGACCAGGCCCACCACGACCAGCACGACGACTGCCATCAGGAGCCCTGCGCGCAGCATCACACTCCCGCGGCGGCTGTTTGGCATCTGGCTCCCGGGGGTAACGGTAAGGTCTGTGGCGTACACATCACAGAGAGGGTCATTGGTGACTGAAGAGTACTCCGCCCCGGCCGGCCAGGACGCCCCCGAACCGCCGAAGGGCATCCGTTTCGATGTGACCGTCGAAATCCCCAAGGGACAGAAGAACAAGTACGAGGTCGACCACGAGACCGGTCGGATCCGCCTCGACCGCACCCTCTTCACCTCCACCCAGTACCCCTCCGACTACGGCTTCATCGAGGGCACCCTCGGCGAGGACGGCGATCCGCTGGACGCGCTGGTGCTCGTCCCGGAGCCGACCTTCCCCGGTTGCCTGATCGAGTGCCGGGCGATCGGCATGTTCCGGATGACCGACGAGGCCGGCGGTGACGACAAGGTGATCTGCGTCCCGACCGACGACCATCGCCGCGACCATCTGCAGGATCTCGAGGATCTGCCGACCTATTCGGTGCTGGAGATCGAGCACTTCTTCACCGTCTACAAGGACCTCGAACCCGGCAAGTCCGTCGAGGGCGCCACCTGGGCCGGCCGGGTGGATGCCGAAGCCGAGATCCATGCCTCCTTCGAGCGCGCCAAGGGCACCTCGTTCGAGGCGCACCACAAGCTGATCTGAGGTCGACCCCCGCGTGAGTTCCCGGCTGCTGCTGTTGTTGTCTCCGGCCGCGAATCGGGTGTACGCCGGCTCGGCCGACCGCTTGGCGGCGGCCGAGCTGCAGATCTGCGCCGGGCTGGATTCGGTTGCCCCGCAACGGATAGCGGGCATCGACTACCTGGCCTTCGACGCCTCGCCCGATGAGGATCTGCTGCGTACCGTCGCCGGCCAGTCGGCCCGGTTGGCGCTGTTCGAGGAGGTCGACGCCCACCTTCTCCGGCCCCGGGAGCTACCCGTGGTCGATGAGTTGGACGACGACTTCGTCACCATCCCGAAGTACCAGGGCAAGACCAACGAGCAGTTCACCCGCCTGCTGCTGAACGTGACGCTGTCCCAGGTGACCGCGCCGCGGGATCGGCAGTGGACGGTGCTGGATCCGCTGGCCGGCCGCGGTACCACGGCGGCGGTGGCCTGGCTGTCCGGGTTGGATGCGGCCGGGGTGGAGGCCGATCAGAAGTCGGTCGAGGCGATGGCCGGGTTCTGGAAGACCTGGTTGCGGCGCAAGCGGCTCAAGCACAGCGCGGAGATGTCCCCGGTACGCCGGGAGGGCAAGTCGATCGGCAAGCGGTTCGATGTCACCGCGACCCTGCCGAGTGGCCGCCGGGCGAGCCTGACGGTGTTCACCGGTGATACCCGCAATTCCAAGGCCCTGTTCGGGAAGCGGCGGTTCGAGGCGATCGTCGCCGATGCCCCCTACGGGGTGGTGCACGGCTCCCGCACCGATGTGGTCGGGGTGGCCGGGAAATCGCGGTTGCTTGCAGAGCCAAAGGGTACGCGCGATCGCTCTCCGGCCGGGTTGCTCGGTGAGGCCGTGGGTGGCTGGGCGGAGCAGTTGGTGCCCGGTGGCGCGCTCGGGGTGAGCTGGAACACCCTGGGCCTGTCCCGCGAGGATCTCGCCGCGGTGTTGCAGCGGACCGGGCTGGAGGTGCGCGACGGCGGGCCGTGGTTGGAGTTCGCGCACCGGGTGGATTCCTCGATCAACCGTGATCTGCTGGTGGCCCACAAACCTGACTGAGAGGTCGATGTGATGGACGAGCGCCGGACCCTGTTGTTGCTGCGGCACGCGCAGGCGGTGGACTTCTCCCCCGGCCGCGGTGACATCGACCGGCCGCTCACCGATGCCGGTCGAGCGCAGGCGGACCACCTCGCCGAAATCCTTGCCGAGCAGGGAATGCGCGTCGACCGGGTGCTCTGCTCGACGGCGCTGCGCACCCGGGAGACCGCCGAGCGGCTCAATCCGGGGGTCGATCTCGAACTGCTGGAGGACCTCTACAACGCCGGTTCGGAGACGATCGAGCGGCACGTCGCGGAGAGCGACCCGGGCCAGCGGGTGGTGCTGGTGGTCGGGCACGCGCCCGGAGTCCCCACCCTGGCGCACGCGCTCGCCGATGAGCAGACCTCGGAGCCGACGGCGCTGGAGTCCATCGCCCGCGGCTACCCGCCGGCGACGCTGGCGGTGCTCGAGGTGACCGGCGACTGGGCCGAACCGGCGGGCGTACGCCTGGTCGAGGTCTGGCACGGCTGATGAGCGACCTGCAGTGCCCGGCCCGGTTGTTGTTCGTTGCGGCGGATGGGTTCGACCGGCGGGCACTGCTCGCCGCGCTGGGGGCGGAGCGGGTGGCCGGCCTGTGGGCGGCGACCGAGGCGGAGGCGACCGAGTTGGCGCAGGCCCTGGGGCTCGGGGTGCGAGTGGATGAGCGGTTGAGCGACCCCGACCAGCTGGATCAGCTGATCGAGGATGTCGCGGATCTCGGCCGGGGTGAGACCACCGTGCTGCTGGGTCGGGTCGGCCCGCTGGAGGTGCTGGTCGACGGCGACGGCGTACGCCGCCGGCCCTGGCTCATTCGCTGACGGGCTGCTCCGGGCGCGGCAGGGTGATCGTCGCGGTCGCGCCGCGTCCGGGACCGGGCGAGGTGAGCCCGAGCCGGCCCTGCTGGGCGTCGATGACGGCGCGGGAGATGGTCAGGCCGAGCCCGGTACCGGGGCCGGGTCGCGATCCGGGGGCGCGGTGGAAGCGCTCGAAGACCGCCTCGGTCTCCTCGGCCGGCAGCCCGGAGCCGTTGTCGGTGATGGTGATGCGACCGACCGGGGTGCCGTCGACACTGGTCCGGGAGACGCCGATCAGCACCTGCGGTTGGGCCTGGTCGGCGCTGGCCTGCAGGGCGTTGCCGAGCAGGTTGATCAGCACCTGGGCGAGCTGGCGGCGGTCGGCCCGCACGGTGGCGGTACCGCCGGGGAGCAGGATGAGTTCCCCGCCGGCGGCCTCGAACTGGGGCCGCAGCCGGTCGGCGATTTCGGTGGCGAGGGCCCGCAGTTCGACCTCGGTGACCTCGAGGTCGACCTCACCGCGCTGCACCCGGGCCAGGGTGGACAGATCGGTCGCCAGCCGGCGGATCCGGCGCACCTCACGCTGGGCGGTCTCCGGCTCGGGCAGGGCGGCGAGCTCGGTGTCCAGCACCTGCAGGGGCGCGGTGAGCTGGTCGGCGGCCTGGCCGATGAATGCGTCGTGGCGACGGTCGGTGTCGGCGAGCCGTTCGTCACGGTCGGACAGGTCGGCGGTCAGTTCGAGCTGCCGCTGCTCCCGGTTGGCCAGTTCGGCCTGGTCGCGCAGCAGCCGCGGGCGCAGCGCCAGGAAGCACCCGGCGACCCCGACCAGCAGACCGATGACGGCAGCGAGAATGATTCCGGTCATCGCATTTCCTCCACCCGGTGAGGCTATCGCCCTATATTTGCGGCCAGGTACCTGCTCGAAGGGGAGACATCGTGACCGATCCGCGCGTCAGCACCGTCGATGGCCTGATCCGCCGCAGCGCCCGGCGTACACCCGAGGTGGTGGCGGTCCGCTTCGCCGATCGGGAGTGGACCTATCGCGAGCTGGACGAGGCGACCAGCCGCGGGGCCGCGTACCTGCTCGGTCGTGGGCTGTCCCCCGGTGATCGGGTGGCGGCGTACGGGAAGAACTCCGATGCCTATCTGATCGCGTTCCTGGCGTGTGCGCGGGCCGGGTTGGTGCATGTGCCGTTGAACTATGCGTTGACCGGTGGCGAATTGGCCTATCTGATTGAGGATTCCGGTGCCTCGCTGGTGCTGGCGGATCCGGCGTTGGCGGGGAATCTGGAGTCGGTGTGGTCGGGTGGCCTGGTGCTGCTGCGTGATGATCCGCAGAGTTTCGGGACGGTGGTACGCACCGGTGAGCTGCCGGCGGAGTTGCCGGCGGTGGCCGATGGCGATCTGGTGCAGTTGCTCTACACCTCGGGGACCACGTCGCGGCCGAAGGGGGCGATGATGACCCATCGGGCGTTGGTGCATGAGTATCTGTCCTGCCTGACCGCGTTGGACTTCGCGCCCGATGACGATCCGCTGCATGTGATGCCGCTCTACCATACGGCGCAGCTGCACGTGTTCATCATGCCGGCGCTGGCGATCGGCGGGTGCAACACGATCCTGGAGGTACCGGATCCGGGCGAGGTGCTGCGTCGGCTGGCCGAGGACGGGCATCGGTCGTTCTTCGCGGCGCCGACGCTTTGGGTGGCGATGGCGAATCACGAGTCGCTGGCCGGGTTGGACCTGGCCGGGGTCGAGAAGTGCTATTACGGGGCGTCGATCATGCCGGGGCCGATTCTGCAGCGACTGCAGGAGAAGATGCCGAACTCGGGGTTCTACAACTGTTTCGGGCAGTCCGAGATCGCGCCGTTGGCGACCGTGTTGCGGCCGGAGGAGCATGTGGAGCGGCCGGATTCGGCGGGGCGTCCGGTGCTGTTCGTGGAGCTGCGGGTGGTCGATTCGGAGGGTGCGGAGGTGGCGCCCGGTGGGACCGGTGAGGTGGTCTACCGCTCGCCACAGCTGTGCACCGGTTATTGGAACAAGCCGGAGGAGACCAAGGCGGCGTTCGACGGTGACTGGTTCCATTCCGGGGACCTGGTCCGGATCGACGAGGAGGGGTTCATCTTCGTTGTGGACCGGATCAAGGATGTCATCAACACCGGTGGCGTGGTGGTCGCCTCCCGCGAGGTCGAGGACGCGCTGTATTCACATCCCGCCGTCGCCGAGGTCGCCGTGATCGGCGTACCCGATGCGAAGTGGATCGAGGCCGTGCATGCGGTGGTGGTGGCGAAGGACGCGGTCACCGTCGAGGAGCTGACCGCGTACGCCCGCGAGCGCCTTGCGCCGTTCAAGGTGCCCAAGTCCATCGAGTTCCCCGATTCCCTGCCCCGCAACGCATCCGGGAAGATCCTGAAACGCGAACTGCGCCCAGCGGAGTGACGTTCATCGAGTGGGTCGCGCAGCGACCGTTCCCTTTCACGTTCCTCGAGTAGGTCGCGCAGCGACCGTGTCGAGAGGAACCCGAGGCGGTTGCTCATCTCGACACGCTCGGCATTGCTCCGCTTCGCTGCGCATGCCGCGCTACTCGATGAGCGTGCGGAAACCTAGCCCCGGTTGGGAATCAGGGCAGGCTGGGATTCCGGCGGAGCCGAATTCTTCGCCTTCTGCTTCGCGGCGTTGGCCTGGTCGCGGGCAGCTTGGCGTAGGTCGCGGAGGCGTTGGATCTTGCGGGCGCGGCGGAGTCGCTCGCGTTCGCGAGCCTCGTCGGCTGCTTGTTCGGCTTCGGCCTGTTCCTTCTCCAGCTGGGATTGGCCGTTGCACAGGGTCTCCCGAAGCAGTTGCTCGGTCCTCGAGAGTGAAGCCGCGGGGTCGTTGATCAGATGATCGGGTGGTGGATGGTCCCAGGCCCCGTAGCTGGTGACCCAGGCCTCCTGCCCGACGGGTGTTGTCCAGTGAAACACCCCGGGGGAGGGTTGCTCGACCCGGAATCCGGCGTGGGTTCGTGCCCGGTGCGAGGCCCGGTTCAACGGCCCCAGATTGCTGGAGCTGGTCGGTCCCTCCGGGGCGGGAATGGTGTGGTCGAGGTCGATCCCGCGGCCGAACGCGGACCGATTCGAGCGGGGGAACATCACATACCGGTCGCGGAGCTTGACCCGCATGGCGAGCTCGTCGCTGGGTCGGTAGGTGTTCACCATCACCGGGGCGGCCAAGTCGATCACCGGCCGCACCCGCACGGTGCCGGAGCAGCGTTCCAGCAGTTCTTTCAAGTGTTGCAGGGTGACCGGTCCGAGGGCGTCGCCTTCACCGCCGCGACGGTTGGCGAGGTCTCGGGAGTTCATGTGCAGGATCAGCTCCGCGCCATGCCGACAGCGCTCACTGGTGGGTGTGACGATTTCGCCGTGCTTGTTGACCACATCACCACCAGGCGTCACGGTCGCGCCGTCGAACAGCGAGGGCTGCAGCAGTTGCCGGGCCCGTTCCGGGTGTGCGAGGTGGCCGAGGGCTTCTGCGCGGAGCTCGTCACGGCTGGCGGTGGAGCCACCGGCCCTCAACACGTCGGCGAGCCGATCGAGCGTCCCGTTCAACTGGGCGGCGTCACCGGCGTCGAGGTTCGCGTAGAGGTCGGTGATGCCAGCGATGGTCCGGTTGGGGGTGAACTCGACACGGCGCTGTTTCTTGGCGGCCTGGCGTTCGGCTTCTTTGTCCTCGTTGAGGATCAACGCGACCTGGGCCTCGGTGGTCGCCACCGCTCGCTTCGGCGTGAGGGGCACCAGCCGCAGGGACCAGAGGGAGTCGAACTCGCGGGCCTGGGTGAAGGACAGCTGCAACGCGGCCCGGGAGACGTCCCGGGCGACCCAGACGGGGATGTCGCAGTCGAGGGTGGCCTGCCACAGGATCGGATGCCGATGGCGAAGATTCAATACGTCGGCGGTCCAGACCTGCGCGGTCTCGGGCGAGCAGCCCAGTGACATCGCCAACTCGAGGTGGAAGAACTCGGTGATACCGGGGGTGCCGTCCGCGCCGGGGAAGACGAGCTGTTCGCCGTGGAGGACGCGGGCGGTCAACTCGTCGGTGTGGGTGTTGAGGCCGGAGTAGGTGTCGCAGGCGGCGGCGATCGCAACCAACCGGTGTGCTTCGGCCTGGGCGATCTGCTCGCTTTCGGCGCGGATCGCGGCGAACACTTCAGCTCGTTTGTTGGTGGTCATCTTTGGTCACCTCCTCTCATCTCCTAGATCCAACATTAGTTATAGTGTTCGAATAACTCAAGGGGTCTGAGGAGATTTTTTCGGGTTCATCTCGACACGGTCGCTGCGCGACCTACTCGATGAACGTGAGGGCGCACCGGCGTACGGGTTCATCTCGATTGTCGACTACTCCGGCGCTCCGGTACACTCACTCCTCGGTCGGCACGCCGGCCGATGCCGCCTTAGCTCAGTAGGTAGAGCAACGCACTCGTAATGCGTAGGTCGGGGGTTCGACTCCCCCAGGCGGCTCCCAGGGAGGAACGATGGCCAAGGACCGCCCGGCACGGGTCAAGGATGTGCACGACGCGGCGCGCGCGATGCCGCACGTGACCGTCGAGGTCGGCAACAGCGGCAACCACGTCTACCAGGTGGGCGGGAAATCCTTCGTCTTCTTCCGCAACCCGCGACCCGATGCCTTCGATCCCGAGACGGGTGACCGCTACGACGACGTGATCGTGATCTGGGTCGCCGACGAGGCCGACAAGCAGGCACTGATCCAGGACCAGAACTCCCCGTTCTTCACCACCCCGCACTTCGACGGGCACCCCTCGGTCCTGGTCCGCGCGAGCCGGCTCGGCGAGACCAGCCGACAACTGATCACCGAACTGGTCCAGGAGGCCTGGCTGTCCCGCGCCTCCCGCCGCCGCGCCGATGCCTGGCTCGCGACCGCGGGTCAGTGAGGCTCACACCTCATTCGTACGCCGGGCCATCCGGTCGCCCAGCGTGGTCAACCGATCCACCAGGCCACCACGCCGCAACCCGGTGCGGGCCTGCTCCCCATCCACGGTCTCGCTGTTCGTACCGTGCGGCAGCAGTCGACCCGCCAGCCCCAGCAGCGTCGCGGTGGTACCGGGCAGCAACCCCTGCACCGCGGCGGCCACCCGCGTGAGCGGCGAGATCGGCACCAGTGCCTTGCCGGCCAGCGTGCCGTCGACGATCCGACGCGCCGCGACCTCACCATCGACCGACACCAGCGGCAATGACGCCCCCGGTGCGAACCAGGCGTACTCCTTGGCCGCATCGCCGAAGAACTGCGCCCGCAGGTGCGAACCGGTACGCATGAGCCAGGGCGTGATCGTGGTGACCGTGACACCGGTGCCCGAGGTCGCCGCTCGCAGACCCTGACTGAATCCGTAGGCACCGAATTTCGCTGTGCTGTAAGGGAGAAGATGCGGAACGCTGATCATCCCGCCCACCGACGAGACGGTCCCGATGTGGCCACTGCGCCGCTCCCGCATCCCCGGCAGCACGGTCATCGCGACGTTGATCGGCCCCCACAGCATCACGTCGATCGCCTCAACGAAATGCTCGTGGGTGACCGCCTCCGGCGGGCCGACCTGGATGTTGCCGGCCACCTGGATCGAGGTCTCGATCGGACCCAACTCGGTCTCGATCTGTCGCACCATCGCCCGGACGGCTTCCACCTCCGAGACGTCGCAGGGGTACGCCGTCGCGTCGACCCCTTCCTCGGCCAGCGAACGCACCGCCTGCTGCAGGGCCTCGGCATTCCGGGCGCAGAGCGCCACGCGATACCCACGGCGACCCAGCTCGCGGGCCACCAGCAATCCCAGTCCCCGCGACGCGCCGGCCACCAGCGCGATCGGCGCACCTGACTCAGTCATCCCCCGCCTCCGTCCACCTCGACAAAGCGACATTCCGTCGCTGCAGCAACGATGTCACCACCCCGGACCCGTCACCACCCCGGGGCCACCCGGAACAGCTCACCCGGTCGAGGCGTCGATCAATCCCTGCAGTGAGGCTCGCGTACTGGTCAGCTCCGCGATCCGCGCATCGTGCTCGCGCAGGTGCTCGACCAGCAGCGGCACCGCGCACGGCTCCAGTCGCCCCGGTTCGTGGATGCAGTCGACCAGTTCCCGGATCACCCGGATCGGCAGCCCGGCATCGAGCAGTTCCCGGATGAAGCCCACCTGCTCGACCGCGTCCTGGTCGAACAATCGCTGCCCCGCTGAGGATCGCGACGCCCGCAGGACCCCCTCGTTCTCATAGTGGCGCAGCATCCGCGGGCTGACTCGGGCACGGTCCGCCAGCTCACCGATCCGCAGCAACCGCTGCGGGCTTGCCTCTGACACTGGTGTCAACTCCTAGCTTGTCGCCATGCCGATCTCCGAAACCCAGTTCAACGGTAACCGGGCCAGCGCGGAAGACCTTGCTCCGCTGGCATTCGCCGGGTACGCCCACTTCACCGCCATGCAGGTGCGCGACCGCGCGGTCCGCGGGCTCGACCTGCATCTGGCCCGGTTGCGCGCGGCCAGCGAGCAGCTGTTCGGCCGATCCGTCCCCGATGACCGGATCCGCGACCTGTTGTGCTCCGCGACCGCGGACGCACCGGCCGATCTGTCGCTGACCTGCCATGTGAGCGCCCGCCCGGGCGAGTTCAATCGCGCCAGCACCGACACCGAGCTCGACGTGCTGGTCCGGATCACCGATCCGGTCACCCCGGCTCCGGACCCCGTCACCCTGGCCGCGCTGCCCCACCAACGGCATCTCCCCCAGCTCAAGCACGTCGGCGAGGTGGCCAAGACCGAGTTGCTGCGGCGGGCGAACGCGGCCGGCTTCGATGACGCGGTCTTCGTCGACCACTCCGGGCGGATCAGCGAGGCGACGATCTGGAACATCGCCTTCTGGGATGGGACATCGGTGATCTGGCCGCAGGCCGATCTGCTCGACGGCATCACCCAGCAGATCCTGCGTCGCCGGCTGTCCGCGCAGGGAGTCCCGCAGACCACTCGACCGGTCCGGGCGATGGACCTCGACGACCGGTTCGCCGCCGCGCTGATGAACTCCTGGAGCCCGGGCATCCCGGTGTCCCGGATCGCCGATCGGCCACTCGGCGACCACACCGACCTCATCGGACTGCTGCACCGGGCGTACGCCACAGAGCCACCGGTCCCGCTGTGTGACCCCTCGAAGTCCCAATAGACAAAGAAAAACGGGGTGACGACCCGCTGGTCGCCACCCCGTCCCCGAAAGTTGTTGCGGGAGATCAGGCCTGCTTGATCGCCGAGATCTCGAGCTCGAGCTTGACCTTCTCCGAGACCAGCACGCCACCGGTCTCCAGGGCGGCGTTCCAGGTCAGGCCGAAGTCCTTGCGGTTGACGGTGATCTCACCCTCGAAGCCGGCGCGCTGGTTGCCGAAGGGGTCGGTCGCCGAACCGGTGTACTCGAAGGGAATGGTCACCGGCTGGGTGACGCCCTTGATGGTCAGGTTGCCGGCCACGTCGAAGGTGTCGTCGCCGGTCACCTTCACACCGGTGGACTCGAAGTGCCAGCTCGGGTGCTGGGCGACGTCGAAGAAGTCGGGCGAAGCCAGGTGCGCATCGCGATCGGAGCTGCGGGTGTCGACCGAGGCGGGGTCGATGGTGACGCGCACCGAGGAGTTGTCGGGATTCTGGCCGTCCAGGTTGGCGGTGCCCTCGAACTTCTCGAAGGAACCTCGGACCTTGGCCACCATGGCGTGACGCGCGACGAAGCTCAACGAGCTGTGCGCGGCGTCGATGGCGTAGGTCCCGGTCAGTTCGCTCAGGTTGCTCACGTTTCTCCTTCAGAGTTGAATGTTCAATCAATCTACTGCCACTTTCAATCAAAGACAAGTTCGTCGCAACTGCGGCATCAGGATGGTGAACGGGACGCAAATGCGTGTAGAACTGTCCCATGCGCAGCTATCGGGTGAGCGAAGCCGCGGCACTCCTGGGTGTCAGCGACGACACGGTCCGTCGGTTGGTCGACTCCGGACAGGTGCCGGCCGAGACCGACTCGGCGGGCCGGCTGACCATTCCCGGACCGGACCTGGCGGCGTACGCCGAATCCCGCCCGCAGGCCGCCGAGGACCCCTTCGGCGGCGCACTGTCGGCCCGCAACCGGCTGACCGGCATCGTCACCGAGGTCCGCACCGATGGGGTGATGGGCCAGGTGCAGCTGCGTTGCGGCCCGCACCGGATCACCTCGTTGATCAGCGCCGACTCGGTGCGCGACCTCGGCCTGGAACCGGGTGCGCTGGCGGTCGCGGTGATCAAGGCGACCACGGTGATCATCGAGTCCGAGGGGGCGGCCGAGTGAGCGTCCGAAACGCAACCACCGCGGCGATCGCGGCCATCGGCGTACTCGCCCTCGCCGCCTGTTCGCAGTCCCCCGCCGCCGGGGAACCGGCCGCTACCACGAAGCAGACGATCACCGTCTATGCCGCCGCTTCGCTGACCAAGACCTTCACCCAGCTGGGCAAGGACTACCAGGAGCAGCACCCCGGCAGCACCGTCCGGCTCACCTTCGGCGGATCGGCGGATCTGCTGACCCAGTTGCAGAACGGCGCCCCCGGTGATGTGCTCGCCACCGCCGACGAGGCGACCATGACCAAGGCGGTGAACGCGAAGCTGAACGGCGGCGAACCGGAGATCTTCGCCACCAACCGGCTGACCATCGCCACCGCACCCGGCAATCCCAAGCAGATCACCTCACTCGCCGATCTGGACAAGGTCAGTCTGGTCACCTGCGCACCCCAGGTGCCCTGCGGCAATGCCACCGCTCAGGTCGCCCGCGCGGCCGGGGTGACGCTGAAGCCGGTCAGCGAGGAGAACAGCGTGACCGACGTGCTCGGCAAGGTGACCGGCGGCCAGGCCGACGCCGGGATCGTCTATCGGACCGACACCCGGGCGGCCGGTGACAAGGTCACCGCCGTCGACTTCCCGCAGGCCGATCAGGTGCTGAACCGCTACCCGATCGTGGTGCTGGCCTCCTCCACCGGGCCCGGCCCGGCCAAGAGCTTCACCGACTTCATCCGCGGCCCCCGCGGCCAGCAGGTGCTCGCCGACGCCGGCTTCGGCGCCGGCGACTGAGCGGTCTCAGGAGCAGGTGAGGTCGGTCGCCGGTACGCCGGTGGTGAAGGTCTGCACGACCGCATCGTCGACACACTTCGATTTGCCGCCATAGGCCGCATGCCCCTCCCCCTGATAGGTCAGCAACCGGGCCGCGCCGAGTTCGCGAGCCATCCGGGGGGCGTATTCGTAGGGTGTGGCCGAGTCGCCGGTCGTGCCGATCACCAGGATCTGGGACACCCCGGGGGCGGTGACCGGACCGGGCATCGGTTTCGGCGGCACCGGCCAGCTCGGGCAGACGTAGTCGGGTCCGAAGTAGCGCCCGAAGATCGGTGCCTGCCGGGTCTCCTGCTCGGCCTTCGCGTCGGCGGCGGCCAGGCCCTTGTCCGGGCGGTCCAGGCAGCGGATCGCGTCGAAGGCGTACGCCCGGGTCGCGTACCGGCCATCGGCGCTGCGGCCCTCATAGCTGTCGGCCATCTCGAGCAGCGCCCTGCCGTCCCCGGCGCGTGCCTGCTCGATCGCCTCGAGCAGCTTCGGCCAGCCGGATTCGGTTCCGTACAAGGAGGAGATCACCCCGGTCACCGCCAGCGACTGGGTCAGCGGCCGGTTCCCGCCGGCCGGGATCGGGGCCCCGTCGGCACGGTCGAAGAGACCGGTGATCTGGGCGAGGACAACCGCGCGATCGCTGCCCAGACTGCAGTTCCGCCCGGCGCACCAGTCCGCGAACTCGGTCAGCGCCCGGTCGAAGCCCATCGCCTGCACCACCGACTGGTCGTCGGGGATCACGTTCACCGCACTGTCCAGCACCATCGCCCCGACCCGGTCGGGATACATCTGGGCGTAGCGGGAGCCGATCGCGGTGCCATAGGAGTAGCCGAGGAACTGCAGCTTCGGATCGCCGACGAGCCCGCGCAACAGATCCAGATCGCGCACCGTGTCGACGGTCGAGATGTGCTCCAGCAGTTCGCCCGAGTTGGCCAGGCAGGCGCGGCCGAAATCGGCGTTCAGCTGCCGGTACGCCGCCCGCTCGGTCTCGTCGTCGGGTGAGCTGTCCGCGGCCAGCAGGGTGTCGGTCTGGGCCGGGTCGGTGCAGCGCACCGGGGTGGAGGCACCGGTGCCGCGCGGATCCCAGCCGACGATGTCGTACTGCTCCAGACCGGTCCGCTGCAGACCGGCCGCCAGCCAGCGACCACCCTCCCCCGGCCCACCGGGGTTGACGAACAGGGTGCCCAGCCGCGGCTGCCTGCTGGCCGGAACCTTGAGCAGCGCCAGGGTGACCGCACGCTCGTCGGGGCGCTCGGCATCCAGCGGGGCGAGGGCATTCGCGCACTCGTACGCCCGGTTGCCGATCGTGCAGCGTTTCCAGTCGAGGCGCTGCTGCTGATAGCGGGTGGGGCCCGCACCCGGGGGCGGGTCGACGAGCCCGGTCGGGGTGACCTCGGGGATCGGCAGCTGCGGCCGGTCCGGGGCGGTGGCCTCGACGGCCGGTCGGGTGGCGGCCGGCTGCGGCGTACCGAACAGGGCGGGGTCGGGCGCGGGGGCCGGTGCTGGTGCGGCGGCGCTGCACCCGGTGACGGTCATCGCGAGGGCCAGCAGCCAACCGATTCCCAGCCGCGCCCTCATGGGTGCAAATGTAGGCGGATCGGGGTAACCGCGATGGTCACCCCGATCCGCCGTGGGTCGAGCAGGGTCGGTATCAGGCCTTGGCGGCCGCGCGACGGCGCCGGAAGGCGGCGTCCACGCTGGCACCACCGGCGCCGACGCAGAGGAACAGCAGACCGACGGCACCGAGCAGCAGCTCCAGCTCACCGGACAGGGTGTTGCCGGTGAACGGGTTCTGCACCCACTTCACGAACACCAGCGCACCGATGCCGATGGCGGCCAGGCCGAGACCGGCGAGCCGGGTCAGCAGGCCGAGCACCAGGGCGAGCGCGATCGCGACCTCGCTGGCGGCGAGCACATAGCTCATGATCACCGGCTCGGGGATGATCGTGTTGTTCAGCATCTGCTGCACCGAGCCGATGTCCATCGCCTTGGCGTAACCGTGGATGCCGATGATGCCGGCGGCGACCAGGCGGAGCAGCAGCAGGCCGAGCGAACCGAGGAACTTGTCGGTGGTGCGCTTCGGCTTCGGGGCGACCGCGACCGGCTCGGGCTCGGTGTTCTTGCGGCGGGTGCCCAGGGCCTTCTCCCGCTCGCGGCGGCGACGCTCGCGCTCGGCGGCGTCGGCGGGCGGGGCGGGGACCGGCTGCACCTGGGTGCGCTCGTCACCGGTATCGAGACGCGCGGTCCGCTCATCCTGCGAATCGACGCCCTCGAGGTCGAGCGGCTGGGTCTCCTCGACTGCCGAGGAGCCGGAACGGGGAAGAGTCTCGCGTACGCTCATGTGGGAAGTCCTTCGACGGTGGGGAAGTCAAGAGGTCTGTCGGCTGACCGCTATCAGGTTAACTCCGCGGCCGGCGTACGCCCGGGAGCGACACGGCGCAGGTCGGCGGTTCAGGGTTCCACCTCACCCAGTTCGCGCTCCAGCTGCTCGATCGTCGGCAGATTGGTCTGCAACGGCTCGGGAAGCGACTTCAAGAGTTCGTATTCGGCGACCCCCAGCGGTCGGTTGTTGTCTCGTAACGCATACTCGGCGACCACCTCGTTCTTGGTTCGGCAGAGCAGGAGTCCGATGGTGGGCCCATCGGCATCGATCTTCACCTGAGCATCCACGGCTGTCATGTAGAAGCCGAGCTGCCCCATGTGTTCCGGTTTGAACTTACCCGCCTTGATCTCGATCACGACGTAGCGCCGCAGTCGAAGATGGTAGAAGAGCAGGTCGAGATAGAAGTCATCCCCACCGACCTCGATGTGCATCTGTCGGCCGACGTAGGCGAATCCCGCGCCGAGTTCCAGGAGGAACTCCGTCACGTGGTCGATGATCGCCTGCTCGATCTCGCGCTCCAGGGCATCGTCAGCCAATCCAAGAAAGTCCAGCTTGTAGGGATCCTTGAGGGACTCACGGGCCAGATCGGATTGCTCGGCTGGAAGGGTCTTCTGGAAGTTCGTGGTCGCCCGCCCCTGGCGCTCTTTGAGACCGGAGTCGATCTGGAGCACCATCACATTTCTGGACCAACCATGCTCATTGGCCATTGCCGCATACCAGAGCCGGTCCCCCGTTGCCTGGAGCTTCTCCAGGAGGGCGAGTTGGTGGTACCAGGGCAGTTCTGCAAGCGGTGCTTGCAGAATCTCCCCCTCGCGCCAGGCACTGGCGAATGCCCGCATGTACCTCAGATTGCGGGGTGAGAACCCCTTCATGTCGGGGAAAGCGGTCCGCAGATCGTGCGCGAGCCGATCAACGATCCGAGTCCCCCACCCATGCTCCGCCTGCCGATCCAAGATGTCTCGACCGATACGCCAATACAGGCGAATGAGCTCGGTATTGACAGACAGTACGGCTCGTTGCTGCGCAGCGTGGATCCGACCTTTGAGGTCGGCGAGCCAGTCCGCGTACCCCGAAGGAGGATCGACCAGGGCGGGCACTCTGTTCGCCATGCGAGCTCCTACCGTCAGCGATCGGCTTCCACCAGTGAGATCAGCATCGACTCGACCGCGAGCAGCGGCGCCACATTGCCCTCCAGGGCGGTCCGGCAGGCGAGCAGGGCGTCGATCCGCCGCAGCGTCGCCTCCGGGGTGGTCCGCCGGGCCAGGACGCCGATCTGCTTGCCCAGTTCGGGATTGACCAGCTCGGCATCCGCCCCGGTCTGGGTGGCGAGGACATCGCGGTAGTAACCGGTCAGCTCGGTCAGTGCCCGATCCAGGGCGTCGCGCTGCAGCCGCTTGGCGCGGGCCTTCTGCTGCTCCTCGAGATCCTTCAGTGCGGCGGCGGCCTGCCGCGGCCGGGCGCCCTTGGTGCCGAAGCCGAGCGCCTCCTCCAGCTCCTTGCGCTCCCGGGCATCGAGCTCGGCGGTGGCCACCGAGGCCTCCTCGCCGGTCGCCGCGACCAGGTCGGCGGCCGCGTCCAGGCAGGGCCCCAGCCCGGTCAACCGGCCGGGAATGGCGAGCACCTCGCGGCGCCGGTTGCGGGCGCCCTCGTCGCGGGCCAGTGCCCGGGCGCGGCCGACGTGACCACTCGCGGCACGGGCCGCGTACGCCGCCATCGCCGGGTCGATGCCGTCGCGGCGGATCAGCAGCTCGGCGACCGCGGCCGGGTTCGGGGTGGTCAGGGTGAGCAGCCGACACCGGGAGCGGATGGTGGCGACCACGTCATCGGGGGTGGGCGCGCAGAGGATCCAGACCGTCCGCTGGGCCGGCTCCTCGATCGCCTTGAGCAGCGCGTCGGCACCCCGCTCGGTGACCCGGTCGGCGTCCTCGACGACGAGCACCTGCTTGCGGCCGAGGGTCGGGCTCATCGACGCCCGGCGGACCAGGTCGCGGACCTCCTCGACACCGATCGACAGCATCTCGGTGCGGACCAGGGTGACATCGGGATGGGCCCCGGACAGCGCGGTCCGGCAGGCGGTGCACTCACCGCAGCCGCCGCGCTCGCACTGCAACGCCGCGGCGAACGCGCGCGCGGCGTTGGAGCGCCCCGACCCGGGCGGCCCGGTGATCAACCAGGCGTGGCTCATCGCATGCTGCTCGCCGCGGACCGCGCGGGACAGCACGTCGATCGCGGGCTGCTGGCCGACCAGGTCGGCCCACACCCCCGGTGCGGGCGCGGTCTGCGGGGAGCTGGTCATGGCCCCAGTGTGCCGCGCGGCACCGACAACGACCCAGCCACCCGCTCGGCCACCGCGGCGGCGATCTCGTCGCGGCTGCGGCGGGCCGGCAGCACCAGATAGCGGTCCGGGTCGGCGGCGGCGAGTTCGAGGAACGCCGCTCGGACCCGGGCATGGAACTCCACCCCGAGCCCCTCCAGCCGGTCCTTGCTCTCCTTGCGGTGCACGGCCTCGTCGGGATCGACATCGAGCAACACGGTCAGGTCGGGTCGCAGCCCGTCGGTGGCCCAGTCGACCAGCCCGGCCACCTGGTCGGCACCCAGGCCCCGCCCCGCGCCCTGGTAGGCGATCATCGAGTCGATGTAGCGGTCGCAGACCACCACCGAGCCGTCGGCGAGCGCCGGGCGTACCACCTGCGCCAGGTGCTGCGCCTTGTCCGCGGCGATCAGCAGCGCCTCGGCGCGCAGGTCGACCTCGCCGGTGCCCGGGTCCAGCACGATCCGGCGGATCTGCTGGCCCAGCTCGGTGTCACCCGGTTCGTGGGTGAGCAGCACCCGCTGCCCGCGGGCGGCCAGCCAGTCGGCGAGCCGGCGCACCTGGGTGGACTTGCCGGCGCCGTCACCCCCCTCGAAGACGACGAACACCTCACAGCTCCTTCGCGGCGCGGCGCAGCCGACGCTCGATCCGGGGCCAGTCGTCGAGCAGGTCCGCGCGGGCGTCCTGTTCGGCCGCCGCGACCCGCTCGTAGGCCCTGCCGGCGGCGAACGCCTGCTCCGAGGTCAGATCGTCCAACCGCAGCTGCTGCCGCTCGTCGTGGGCTTCCAGACACTCATCCAGTGCGGCCACCAACCGGGTCGCCCGGCGGCGCAGGGCGCGGACCGGTTTCGTCTCCTCGGCCTGTACGCCGCAGCAGTCGCGTACCCCCTCCGCGGCCCGCAGCGCGGCCAACCAGTCGCCGTCGGCCCCTTCCTCGGCGGACAGCCCGGCCATCACCCGGCGCAGGTCCCGGACCCGTTGCCGCAGCAGCCCGGTCAGCGCGCTACCGGCCGGTTCGGCGCCGGCGTCACCGAGCGCCGGGGCCCGGCTCGCCGACACCAACCGGTCCAGCAGCCGCAGATAGCGCTCCCCGGACAGCTCGGCCGGCACGGTGTCGGCGGTGGCGCCGCGGACCGCCTGCGCGGCCCAGTCGAGTTCGGCGGCGAGGTCACCGCTCCACTGCGGATCGAGCAGCGGGACCATCCCCTGCAGCTCGGTCCGCATCCGCAGCAGTTCGCCGGCGAGCTCGCGGGCCCCGCGGCGATGGCCGCCGCGGACCGCGAGATCGGCGCGGGTGATCCGCCGCAACCGGGCCGCGAGCAATCCGCCGACGAACCGTTCCAGGGTGTCCTCGGGATCGGGGTCGCGGCCCTCGGGCAGGTCGCTGAGACCGGTCGCGGGGGCACCGAGACGCTGCGCCAGCGGCGGGAACTCGGCGACCTGGGTGCCGCCGGCGGCGTTCAGCGATTCGGTGAGCCAGGCGGCCTGGCCGCTGGTCAGCCGGTTGCCGACCCCGGTCAGGGTGAGCTGGCGGTACCGGGCGGTGGTGACCCCACCGGAGCGGACCTGGACGGCCTCGTTGCGGAGCACCGCGACCAGCCGCTTCTCGGCGTCGCGCAGCGCGTACTCCTCCCGGCGGCAGGTCAGTGCCGCGGTCGGGCCGAGCGCCGCGCCACGGCGGAACGGGCGGACCAGGTCGGCGAGTTCGTCGGGCAGATCGCCCTCGCCGAGCTGTTCGATCCGCTCGGTGGGCAGCCAGGGTTCCCAGCCGTCGGCGGCCAGATACCACTCACCGCGCCCCTCCAGCACCCGGTGCGCCAGCCAGATCCCGGCGCGCACCAGCCGGTGGTCGGGGGCGTCCAACACGGTCACGTCGATCGTGTAGGGGGCGTACTCACCACCGCGCTGCGAGACGCTGGCGAGCCCGAGTTCGGGGTTGACGAGCCGGCCGACGGGGGCGTGCCAGGGCAGCTCGAAACGGCGCACCTCGACCCGACGATTCTTGCCCATCGGCGTGATCCTAGCCGTTCGGCGGGGACCGCGGTTCCGGGTTAGACTTGGGGCACTCTGTGGGTCTGGTGAGCACGCGGCGTGGTCGGGAGCGTGCTGATGAGTCGTCCCCGGAGGATGCGTGATCGAGTTGTCCGACCAGACTTCCAGTTCCCGGCCGGTACGCCGCCAGCAGCCCAGTCTGCTGCGTACCGGCGGGCTGCCCTTCCTGTTGACCGCGGCCTTCGGCCGGTTGCCCGCCGCGATGATCCAGCTCGGGGTGCTGCTCTATGTCACCCGCGCCGGTGGTGGCCTGGCGACCGCCGGTCTCGCGGTCGCCGCCCTCGGCATCGGTACCGCGGTGGGTGCCCCCGTCGTCGGCCGGCTGGTCGATCGGCACGGCGCCCTGCCGGTGCTGCTCGGCGCCACCGCGATCCAGCTCGGTTCGCTGTTCGGCCTGATGTGGGTCGGGGTGTCGGTGCTGCCCGCCCTGCTCGCGCTGGCCGCCCTGCTCGGCGCCGCCAATCCGCAGGTGGCGGCGATCGCCCGCAGCCGCTGGACGCGGTTGGCGCGATACGCCGACGACCGCCCGGATGTCGCCGGCGGGGACCAGTTGGTACGCCGCGCGCTGGGTTACGAGTCCGCGATCGATGAGGTCAGCTTCGTCCTCGGCCCGGCCGTCGGCGGGGTGCTGATCGGCGCCCTCGGCGCTCGCCCCGGGTTGCTGGTGATCGCCGCACTGACCCTGTTCGGTCAGGGCGCGTTCGCGCTGTTCCTGCTCCGCGAACCGACCTCGACTCCCGACGGGCAGAGCGGCCGCGGGCCGATCCCGTGGCGGGTGATGCTGGCGCCGCTGCTCGCGGCGGGAGCCGTCGGCGTCGGTTTCGGCAGCCTGCAGACCGGTCTGGCCGCGCACTTCGAGGCCGTCGGGCAGGCGGGCCTGACCGGGCCGGTGTACGCCGTGGTCGGCGTCGGCAGCGGTGTCGCCTCGCTGCTCACCGGCCGACTGCCGGGGCCGGTCTGGCCGCGGCTGCCGATCGGCGGGGTGATGCTGGTCGCCGGTGCGCTGCTGATGGCCGGCACCCTCGATTCGTTGCCGCTGCTGGTGCTCGGCGCCCTGCTCGCCGGGCTCGGGATCGGCCCGATCCTGGTCAGCGCCTTCACCCTGGTCGAGCGGTTCGCCCCCCGCGCCTCGCTGACCACCGCGATGACGGCGATGGCCACCGCCACGGTGCTCGGGGTCTCCCTGGGTGCGGCGGTCGGCGGCCGGCTCGACCAGCCGCTGCTGATGGCCGTCGCTGCCGGCGTCCTGGCCGCCCTGTTGGGCGGACCGGCCCGGAAAGCCGACTGACCAAGACTCAGCCGAGTAGCAGCCCATGCGGAGCCTGCTCAACCAACGCTCATCGAGTAGCAGCCCATGCGGAGCCTGCGGAGCGATGGGCTGCGTGTCGAGATGAGCGCGAGAGCCGCGGAGGGGGTCAGGCCGATCGCCTGCGGAATTTGCGGCTCGATCGTGGAATCGGCGGGTCTGAGCACCGATCGTGAATCGAGCCGCAGATTCCGACGGGCCGAGCGATGCGAGCGCGAATCGGCGCTCATCTCGACACGCTCGCTGCGCGAGCTACTCGATGACCGTATGGGGACCCTCGCTGCGCGAGCTACTCGATGACCGTATGGGTCAGCTCTTCTTGGCGGCCTTCTTCGCGGCGGTCTTCTTGGCCGGGGCCTTCTTGGCGGTCGACTTCTTCGCTGCGGTCTTCTTGGCGGGGGCCTTCTTGGTGGCCTTCTTCGCCGTCGCCTTCTTGCGGGTGGCCTTCTTGGCCGGACCCTTGGCGCGCTTCTCGGCGAGCAACTCGGCACCGCGCTCGGCGGTGATCGCCTCCACCGAGTCGTCGCGGCGCAGGGTCGCGTTGGTCTCCCCATCGGTCACATAGGGGCCGAACCGGCCGTCCTTGACCACCATCGGCTTGCCGGAGGCCGGATCGTCGCCGAGTTCCTTCAGCGGCGGCTTGGCGGCGGCCCGGCCGCGGCGCTTGGGCTGGGCATAGATCGCCTCGGCCTGCTCCAGGGTGATGCTGAAGATCTGGTCCTCGGTCTCCAGCGAACGGGAGTCGGTGCCCTTCTTCAGATACGGCCCGTAACGACCGTTCTGTGCGGTGATCTCGACGCCCTCGGCGTCCTTGCCGACCACCCGCGGCAGGTTCATCAGCTCCAGGGCCTGCTCGAGGGTGACGGTGTCGATGTCCATGGTGCGGAACAGCGACCCGGTCCGCGGCTTGGCCGACTTCGGCGCATCCTCACCGAGCACCTCGGTGACATAGGGCCCGAAGCGACCGTTGCGGGCGACCACCGGGTTGCCGGTCTGCGGATCGGTGCCGAGCTCGCGCTCCTCACCCATCGGCTTGGCCAGCAGCTCCTTGGCGTACTCGACGGTGAGCTCGTCGGGCGGCAGATCCTCGGGCACATTGGCCCGCTTCTCCTCCGGCCCCTCGACATAGGTGCCGTAGCGACCGACCCGGACCACGATCCCGGAGTCCAGGTCACCGAGCGGGAAGGTCGACAGCCGACGGGCGTCGATCTCGCCGAGCTCGTTGACCAGGGAGTGCAGCCCGGCCGCGTCCCCGGCGCCGAACCAGAAGTCCTTGAGCACCTCGAGCCGGGCCATGTCACCGCGGGCGACCTCATCGAGGTCGGCCTCCATGGTGGCGGTGAACTGGTAGTCGATCAGCTTCGGGAAATGTTCCTCCAGCAACCGGGTGACACCGAACGCGAGCCAGGTCGGTACCAGCGCGGAGCCGCGCTTGAAGACGTAGTCGCGGCTGGTGATGGTGCGGATGATCGAGGCATAGGTCGAGGGCCGGCCGATCTCCAGCTCCTCCAGCTTCGCCACCAGCGAGGGCTCGGTGTAGCGGGCCGGCGGCTTGGTCTCGTGGCCGCTGGCGGTCACCTTCTCCGCGCTCAGCGACTGGCCCTGGACCAGCTGCGGCAGCCGGGACTGGGCGTCGTCGGACTGGCTGCCCTCGCGGGACTCGTCGACCGCCTCCACGTACGCCTTCAGGAAGCCGTGGAAGGTGATGGTCCGCCCCGAGGCGGTGAACGTGCAGACCTCGGGGGTCGCGCCGCTGGCGGTGATCCTCACCGTGACGGTCTGGCCCTCGGCGTCCTTCATCTGGGAGGCGATGGTCCGCATCCAGATCAGCTCGTAGAGCCGGAAGTGGTCACCCGACAGCCCGGTCTGGGCCGGGGTCTGGAAGGTCTCACCGGCGGGCCGGATCGCCTCGTGCGCCTCCTGGGCGTTCTTCACCTTGGAGGCGTACGCCCGGGGCTGGGCGGGCAGGTAGTTCCCGCCGAAGAGCTGCTGGACCTGGTTGCGGGCGGCGCTGATCGCCTGCGCCGACAGCGCCACCGAATCGGTACGCATGTAGGTGATGAAGCCGCGCTCGTAGAGGTCCTGGGCCACCGACATCGCCCGCTGCGCGGAGAAGCCGAGCTTGCGGCCGGCCTCCTGCTGCATCGTGGTGGTCCGGAAGGGGGCGTACGGCTTGCGGGTGTAGGGCCGCGAATCGACGCTGGCCACCTGCCAGTCGGCCTGCGGCAGCGCGTCGGCGAGCGAGCGGGCGGCCTGCTCGTCCAGGTGCACCAGATTGCTGCCGGTGAGGTTGCCGCGGGAGTCGAAGTCGCGGCCCTGGGCGACCCGGCGCTCCCCCACCTGGGTGAGCCGGGAGGTGAAGGTGGGCGGCTCGGCCTCGCTGCCGGCGTTCAGCAGCGCGTCGAGATCCCAGTAGCTGGCGGAGCGGAACGCCATCCGCTCCCGTTCCCGGTCGACGACCAGCCGGGTCGCCACCGACTGCACCCGGCCCGCCGACAACCGCGGCTTGACCTTGCGCCAGAGCACCGGGGAGACCTCGTAGCCGTAGAGCCGGTCCAGGATCCGGCGGGCCTCCTGCGCATCCACCAGATCGATGTCCAGTTCGCGCGGGTTGGCCACCGCTTCCTGGATCGCCTGCTCGGTGATCTCGTGGAAGACCATCCGCAGCGCCGGCACCTTCGGCTTGAGCTGCTGCATCAGGTGCCAGGCGATCGCCTCGCCCTCGCGGTCACCGTCGGTGGCGAGCAGCAGTTCGTCGGCGTCGGCGAGCGCCGCCTTCAACTCGCGGACGGTGCCCTTCTTCTCGGCGGGCACCACGTAGAGCGGGTCGAAATCGTCGGGGATGTTCACCCCGAGCCGCGCCCACGGCTGGCCCTTGTACTTGGCGGGGATGTCGGCCGACCCCTGCGGCAGGTCGCAGATGTGGCCCCGGCTCGACTCCACGACATAGCCGTCGCCGAGGTAGCTCGCGATCTTGGACGCCTTGGTGGGCGACTCGACGATGACGAGGCGGCGCGGGACTGTCTGGGTCGTCACGATTGCCTTTCTGCCTGAACGGGGTCGGTACGGCGGAAGCGTACATGTTCATCCCATCCGTACCAGTCGGCACGAAATCACGCCCTCGCCGCGGAGTGACCGCCGTCTCAGAGCCAGGGAGGCAGCTCCGGACCACCCACCGGGTTTCCGCGACCGCTGAGATATGCCGTCATCTCGGCGAGCGTTCCGGTGAGCCGAACCGGTTCCCCGGACCCGCTGACCTGCCAGGTCTCCCCGGTGTCGCTGCTGTGCAGCTCCAGCGCCGGACCCTGGTCGGCCCGCTTGGCGGCGATCTCGGTGACCAGCCGGGAGCAGAACTCGATCGGCGCCTGGTTGAAGCCGTTGCCGAGATCGAGATCGAGATCGAGATCGACCAAGTGCACCCACAGTTCCCGGTTGCGCATCCAGACGGTTTCACCGGCCGGGACGGTACGCCCCTGGGCGGTGCGGACCGCGTGCTGCCACTGGTCCTCGGTCAGGGCGGCCCAGTCGGTATCGAGCCGCGCGGCGGAGTCGGTGAACCAGTCCCGCAGCTCGCTGCCGGGGCGCTGGCCCCCGGCCTCGATGTCGGCATTGCGCTGGTCGGTGGAGGAATACATCGGCGTCTCCACCCCGGTACGCGCCCAGGCGACCAGATTGGTGAGCGCGTCCGCGTTCGCCGCCAGGTGGGCCACCAGATGCTTGCGGGTCCACCCCGGCAGCCCCGAGGGCGCCTGGAAATCCTGTTCTGACAGGGATTCCAGGGCCTCGGCGACCGCGGCGGTGCCGTCGCGGGTCCAGTCCAGCCTCACAGCTGCTCCTCGACGATCCGGTTGCGCTGGGCGCCGACCCCCTCGACCTCGGTCTCCAGGACCGAACCGGGGTGCAGATAGACCGGTGGCTTGCGGGCATGGCCGACACCACCGGGCGTACCGGTCGCGATCACGTCTCCGGGCTGCAGCCGGGTGAAGGTGGAGATGTATTCGACCAGGCGGACCGGGTCGAAGACCAGCTCGGCGGTGTTGTTGTCCTGCATGATCTCGCCGTCCACCCTGGTGGTCACCCGCAGCGCGGGGCGGGTGCCGCCGACCTCGTCGGGGGTGACCAGGTAGGGGCCGAGCGGGGTCTGCTTCTCCCACGCCTTGCCCTGGGTCCACTCCTTGGTGCGGTACTGCCAGTCGCGGACGGTGACGTCGTTGAGGGTGGCGAAGCCGGCGATCGCGGCCTCGGCGTCGGCACCGGTCAGCCGGCGGCCGCTGGCGCCGACGATCACCGCCAGCTCGACCTCCCAGTCGAAGGCCTCGGTCTCCGGCGGCAGCGGGATGTCGTCGAAGGCACCGGTGAGCGCATCGGGATACTTGGAGAAGATCGTCGGATATTCGGGCAGGTCGCGGCCCATTTCCTTGATGTGATTCGCGTAGTTCAACCCGACGCAGACGATCCGCTGCGGGTTGACCACCACCGGTGCGAAGTTGGCCTCGGCCACCGCGATCCGCGGACCGTCGACGGCCGCGATCGCCGCCATGTCCGGGTGGGCCAGCAGGGCCCGGACATCGGGGGCCGGCAGCGCGACGAGCTCATCGCCCTCGAGGCGGGCTGCCTGGGTGCCGTCGGCGGTGTGGATGGTGGCGAGTTTCATGCGTTCTCCTGTTCGCGGTAGAGATTGAGGGCTTCGAAGATGGGGGCGTCGGAGAAGCTGAACAGATCCAGCGCACCCGAGTCGGAATCCGAACCGGTCGCGGTCGAGGTGACGCTGAACTGCTGCCAGGACGGCACCACGAAGAGGTCGCCGCGGGTGACGCTCCAGCTCTGCTCCCCCACCCGGACCCGGCCGGAACCGTCGAAGACCTGATAGACGCTGCTGCCGACCCGACGGATCGGGGTGGTCTCGGTGCCGGGGGTGATCCGGTGGATCTCGGTGCGGATGGTGGGCAGCACGTCCCGGGCGGTCTGCGGGTTGGTGTAGCGGACCGCGGCGTGCCCGGGTTCGGGCAGCACCTCGGGGCGGTTGCGGGCCACTTCGAGCTGCCCGGTGAGCGCCGCATCGGTGGCGCTCCAGCGATAGGCGAGCAGCGGTGAGGAGGGGCTGGTACGCCCGGCCGCGGTGAGCGGGGTGAGCCCGCCGTGGCGCCACAGCTTCTCGGAGTCGGACAGTTCCGGGGTACCGGTGTTGTCCAGTTCCTCCGGGCCGAACTCGAAGAAGGTGCTCTCCGCGGCGTACTGGAAGGGGATGTCGAGCCCGTCGATCCAGGCCATCGGGTTGCCACTGGGGTTGTGGTGGGCGTGCCAGTTCCACGACCCCTGCGGCAGGAAGTCACCGCGCTGCATGGCGACCGAGTCGCCGTTCACCAGTGTCCACACGCCCTGGCCCTCGACGACGAAGCGGAATGCGTTCTGGGTGTGCCGGTGATAGGGCGCGGTCTCCCCCGGGCCCAGGTATTGGATGGCGCACCACAGGTTCGGTGCGATGTAGGGCCGGCCGCCCAGGCTCGGGTTGGCCAGCGCGATCGCCCGGCGTTCCCCGCCCCGGCCGACCGCGACGATCCGACCGGCCTGCTCGGCCAGCGGCAGCAGATCCGCCCATCGCCACAGATGCGCCGCCGCCTTGGACTGCGGGTTGGCCGGCATCAGGTCACCGATCTCGTACCACAGCGGGATCAGCAGCTCCTTCTCGAAGGAGCGGTAGAGCTCGGTGAGCTCAGCGGTGATCGGCGGCTGCGTGGGTCCCTCGATGGGCGGCAATTTCACCGGGGAGGACTGCTGCATCGGTTCGGAAGCGTGATCGACAGACACGATGGATCCCCTTTCAGGAGGAGGTTTCTGAGATTACCGGAGCGGGCGACTGGGTCACCTGGCGGTGCTTGACGGTCACCGCGATGATCGCCAGCAGAATCGCCGAGATCCCTGCTGCGATGGCGAATGCGGCGAAGTTGCTGCCCACGTTGCCCCTGGGGCTGGTGGGTGAGGTGGTCCAGTCGAGCAACCAGCCACCGACCTGCGGTGCGGCGACCGCACCGATCCGGCCGATCCCCAGCGCGAGGCCGAGCGCGGCGCCGCGCAACCGGGCCGGATAGTGGGTGGTGATCGCGGCGATGATCAGGCACTGGGTGCCGTGGGTGCCGATGCCGGCGAAGATCAGCGCGGCATAGATCGGCGCCAGCGAGCCCGGGTAGGTGAGCAGGAAGGCGAGGCCGAGCCCGGCCGCCAGCGCGGCGACGACGGCACTGCGCACGGGGCCGAACCGGACGCCGGCCCAGGCGGTCAGCGCGGACCCGACGACGGCGCCGAGATTCAATGCCAGCAGGAATCCCAGCGGGTTGCCCATGTCGAAGCGGGCATCGGAGGCCATCAGCTTGGGCAGCCAGGTTCCCAGCCCGTACCAGGCGAACAGGGTGGTCAGCGTCGCGGCGGAGAACAGGATGGTCGGCAGCAGCCACGGCTGGTGGAACGGGCCACCCTGCTTGTTCACCTCGGACTGTTCGGCGACCACGCTGGCTTCGTCGGTGAATCGGATCCCGTAGATCGCCTCCACGCGTTCGGCTGCTGCCACCCGTCCCTTGGAACGCAACCAGGACGGGGATTCCGGCAATGCGAAGAGGCAGATGATGATCACCGCGACCGCGGCGAAACCGATCAGATACATCTCGTGCCAGGTGCCGGCGGTGGGCTGCTTGGGCAGCAGGAAGATGCCGATCACGGCGGCGATCGAACCGCCGATCGGCACCCCGGACATCATGATGGTGGACACCGCCGAACGGAAGCGCGGGCGTACGAACTCCGCGGTGAGCGCATTGGCCGACGGCACCAGACCGCCGAGCCCGATCCCGGCGATGAAGCGGAAGGCGCCGAACATCGTCTGATCGGTGGCGAAGGCGCAGGCCGCGGTGAAGACCGAGAACAGCGCCGTGCAGACCAGGATGGTGTTGCGCCGACCGAGGTGGTCGGCCAGGTAGCCGGCGACCAGGGCCCCGACCATCATTCCGGCGAAGGCGAGGGAGCCGACGAACCCAGCGGCACCGGCCGACAATCCCCATTCAGCCTGGAGATGCGGCAACGTGGTGCCGTAGACGATCAGGTCGTAGCCGTCGAAGACCACCAGGATCCAACAGAGCAGGACGACCAGCCAGGCCGGACGGCGATGGCCGGCACTCGAATCGTCCGGACGACGACGTCCGGCACTCATTTCATTGAGAGGCATGCCGACCATGGTGAGTCCGTTCCACGGATAGGAACAGGTAATTCTCTATAGCAGAATGGAGCCATGACGGTACGCGCCACGACCCGCAAGGACCGGCCCTCCTATGCGTTGGCCTCGGTGGACAATGCGTTGCGGCTGGCGGCGATGCTGCAACTGGAGGGCGAGTTGAGCGTCGCCGAGATCGCCCAGCGACTGGAGGTGGCGCCCTCGACCGCGCACCGGTTGGCGCGGATGCTGGTCTATCGCGACTTCGCGGTGCAGGGTGCGGATCGGCGGTACGGTCCCGGCCGGGTGCTGGCCGGTGGCGGCGACACCCCGTCCCTGACCGCCCGGTTGCGGGAGGCCTCGTTGCGGCCGTTGGCGCTGCTCACCGAGGTGGTGCAGGAGACCAGCCATCTGATGATCCTGGTCGGTGGCAATGTGCGGTTCCTGGCGAGTGCGGAGTCCCCGCACCAGCTGCATGTCGGCACCCGCGAGGGGATGCTCTTCACCGCGCACCGGACGGCCGGCGGGATGATGCTGCTCTCCGAGCTGTCCGATGAGGAGGCGTTGGAGCGCTGTCTGGAGACCGGCGACCCGGTGGATCCCGACTGGTTGCGGGCCGAGCTGGCGAAGGTGCGCCGGGCCGGCATCGCGATGAACCGCGGCCGCTCCGAGCGCGGGGTGACCGCCTTCGGCCGGCTGGTCCGCACCACCGACGGGGTCGGTGTCGCCGCCGTCACCGTCGCCCTGCCGACCACGCGTTACAACCCGGCCTGCGGTCGGCTGATCAAGGAGGCCACCACCGAGGCGGTACGCCGCGTCGAGGCCGGCCTCCGCTCCGATTCGCTCACCAAGTAGCCGCCCCCACGCTCATCGAGTAACCCGGCATGCGCAGCGCAGCGGAACGTACGCTCATCGAGCAGCTCGGCATACGCAGCGCAGCGGAACGTACGCTCATCGAGTAGCTCGGCATACGCAGCGAAGCGGAGCAATGCCGAGCGTGTCGAGATGAGCGCACCTCGATAGCAGCCCGCCGAAATCTGCGGCTCGATTGCAGATCCGTGCCCAGATCGGCCGATTCCGCGATCGAGCCGCAAATTTCGCAGGCCTCGCGAACAACCCGCCCAGATCCCCCGACCCTCACGCGCGGTAGGCGTACAACTTGCCGCCTCGCAGGGCTGTCGCGAATCCCTTGTCTCCTTGGACATCGATGAGGTTCGCAGGCAGGGTACGATCGCGGTCCTCACCCTGACAGGGTTTCACGGCGTACCCGATCAGCCGGGGCTCCTTGTAGAAGCGATGCGGCCGCCTCACCTGCACCTGACAGAGCGACCGACCGAGATCCAGGTCGGCAGTCTCGCCGCTGCGCGTGTCCAGCACTTTGCGTCGCCCGTCTTTGGTGACCGCCGTGTGATGCAGCGGCAGGATCGGCCGCTCCGCCGGCTCCTCAAGGTTCTCCTTGACGGCGTCGATGGGGAAGCCGCGCAGCGTACGCCCGGTCTCCCGGTCGATCTGCACCAACGCCATCACCGACCCGGGTTCACCGATCTTGCCAGCCCCCTCACATCGCGAGAGTGGGCCGCCGGTCGCGGGTTCTTCGACGTCGATGTAGGCCGCACAGCCGAAGACACCGTCGCGTCGCCAGACGACACCACCGTCCTGGGGCCGCAACGCAACGAGCCGCGCCGCTGACAGATCCGTCAGTTCGCCATCGGTAGTGGAGATCACCACCGGCGCATCTCCGGACTTCTGACTGAGGTTGAAACTCCCGACCGGTGAGCCGAGGGTCTGTCGGGAATCCACCAGCCATTGGACTCTTCCGTCGCGGACCAATCCGAACTGTTCATTCGGATCGTCGGTGCCGTTGTCCCGCACCGTGTGCGACCAACCGCCGATGACATGACCCATCGGGAAGGCGAGCCGACTCATCGTCCGCTGGCCGTCGGCTGGTGCCCACTCCACCCAGTTCCACTCCGCGAAGCCATCTAGCTGGGCCACGAAGCAGGAACGATCACTGCCGACCGAGCAGATCGATGGGATGTAGCGGAGATAGGCCTGTTCGATCACGGTCCTGGTCTCCCCGTCGGACAACCGGACCGAGATGAGGTCCTGATACGGAATGTAGTTCGCGCCACGCTCGCCCTTGTCAGTCACGAACACCGCGTAATACTGGTCTGCCGCCTTGACCAGGCCGACTTTCCCCGACTCGGTTCCCGAGTGCGGCGACCACGGCCTGCGCCACAGCTCCTTGCCGGTGCCCTTGTCGAGCGCGGCCAGGTCGGTGCGGTCCGGGGCCTCCCCGGGCGCCATCACCAGCACCCGGTCACCGATCACCTCGCCGCCGGACAGATACTCCTGCTCCGACACCCACGCCGGCTCGATCGGCCGATCCGGCGCCGGGGTCGGCGATGGGGTCACGCTCGGTGTAACGGTCGGCGGCGGATCGCTCGCTCGTTGTCCGGGCAGCAGGCCCGCAACCCCGCCCGGCACGCATGCCGTCAGCAGGAAGAGGAGCAGCGCCGGCGCCAGCCGAAGCCGCCGATCGGGATGGTTCGGGAACGACATCGGTCCTCCAAGGGGTGGCGTGCCACCAGCCTGTCCCCGCCGCGCGCTCCCCCGTAACCCCTCAGGTGTTGTCCGTTTCCGAACCAGGCGGTCACCCGACCCACAAGATGTCAGGGGTTATGCACGGTCCCGGCCGTCCACACGCTGCGATCGGCCCCAGGAGTTCGAGTGCCGGGTCAGGACCGTCCGGTTTGTTCACCGGCGACCACCCGGCCACCCTGCAGCACGTGGCGCAACCGGCTCTCGGCCAGCACCGAGATGTCGGCCACCGGATCACCGTCCACCACGACCGCATCGGCGTACGCCCCCTCGGCCAGGGTGCCCAACTCGTCCTCGCGGCGCAGCAACCGCGCGGCGACCGAGGTGGCGCCGCGGATCACGTCGACCGCCGGGATGTGTTCGGCGCGGATCGCGAACTCCCGTGCCTGGTGGCGATGCATCCCGCCGAGCAGGTCGGTGCCGAAGGCGGGGTTCACGCCGCCGGCATGGGCGAGCTTCAGCGCGCGGACACCCCCTTCGAGCACCGCGGCCACCTTCGCGAGCTGATCGGCGGGCAGCCCGAAGCGTTGGCCCTCGTCGGCGAGTGCCCAGTAGGTGACCAGGTTCATCGTGACGAACGCGTCCTTCTCCCGCAGCATCGCCACCGTCTCCTCATCGATCAGGTTCGCATGCTCGATGCTGCGGACCCCGGCCTCCAGCGCCCGCCGGATCGCCCGCGAGGTGTACGCATGGGCGGCGACATAGCGGTTGGCGGCCTCGGCCTCCTCGACCGCGGCACGCATCTCCGCCAACGAGTACTGCACCGAATCGATCCGGTCGGTCGGTGAGGCCACCCCACCGGAGGCCATGATCTTGAGATGGTCGGCACCCTTGCGCAGCTCGTCCCGCGCCGCCCGGCGCACCTCGTCGACGCCGTCCGCGACCCGCCCGAGCCCGGCGCAGCACTGGCTCGGGTCGTAACCGTTGCGGCCCGCCGGCCGCACGTCGCCATGCCCACCGGTCTGCGAGAGAGCCCTGCCACCGAAGAAGATCCGCGGCCCGCGGACCAACCCCTCCCGCTGCGCACGGTGGTAGCCGAAGTCGGCACCACCCACATCGCGCACCGTGGTGAAGCCCCGATCCAGCATGCCGCCCATGATCTCCGCGGCACCGAGCGCCACGTAACTCGGCGGCGTGTCCGGCAGCGATGCCAGATCGGCCGAACTGGCCATGATGTGCACGTGGCAATCGATCAGACCGGGCAGCACGAAGCGATCGCTGACATCCAGCCGTTCGTCCCCGCCGAGCGACTCCCCGGCCTCGACGATCCGGCCGTCGCGGATCCGCAGATCGTGGGTGTGCCAGTCACCGGTCCCGGGATCGAACACCCGCCCACCGCTCAGCACCAGCTCGCTCATCCAACGCTCCTTTCGATCGCGTACGCCGAACGCTCGGCAATGCGTTCGGCCAGTCGCACCGAGTCGGCGGCATAGCGCCCCTCGGCATCGAGAATGTTCAACGCTCCAACGGTTTCCCCGCCGACGACGACGGGCACGTTGATGATGCTGCCGCAACCGAGTGCGGCGATCAGCTCGTGATCGGCGAACACCTGGCGCACCTGCTCGGGAGTGGCACCGAAGAAGCTGCGCTGCTCGACCAGGCAGCGTTGGACCCAGTCGGGCGAGATCTCGGTGGCCACCTGTTTGCGGCCACCGACCGGGTACGCCTCCGGTTCCGATGACCACACCCGGGTGAGGATCCTGCCCTCATCCTCGAGGGCGAGCACGGTGAACAACCGGAAACCGAGCTCCCGGCGGACCTCCTCCTGCACCGCGGCGAGGTCGGTGAACGACTCCAGCCCGTTCATCGCAGCCGCCCCGCCTCACCCTGCTCCACCTGGGCGGAAATCCCTTCCAGGGAACGGCCCTTGGTCGGGACGGCGAACAGCAGCGTGCAGATGATGCCGACCGCGAGCACGGCGGTGGTCATCCCGAAGACGCCAGCGAATCCCCATTGGGTGGCGAAAACGCCGATGATCAGCGGCGCGGTGATCGAACCGATCCGGCCGAACGACGAGCTGAAGCCCACTCCGGTGGCCCGCAGCCAGGTCGGGAAGACCTCGGGGGTGTAGGCGTACACACCGGCGTAGGTGCCATTCAGGAAGAACGAGAGCGCGATGCCGGCGGCGGTGATCCAGACCGGATCGGTCATCTGGCTCAACCAGTAGGCGCTGACGGCCGAGCCGGCCAGATAGATCGCGATCGTGTATTTGCGATCGAGACGTTCGTTGACCCAGGCGGCGCTGAAGTAACCCGGGATCTGCGCCAGGTAGATCAGGATCGAGAAGTTGAAGGACCGGGTGACGCCGATCCCCTTCTCCACCAGCAGAGTCGGGATCCAGGAGAAGAAGCCGTAGTAGGAGAAGGTGATCACGAACCAGATCAGCCAGGTCACCGAGGTGACCCGCCACAGCTGCGGCCCCCACAGATGCCGCAGCGCCGAACCCAGGGTGAACTTCCGCGGCGCGGGCTCCTCGGGATGGTTGGGGTCGATGGGTGGCAGTTCCGCCCCGGTCGCCCGTCGAACACCGTCCTCCAGTCCGGCGACGACCGCCTCGGCCTCCTCGATACGCCCGTTGTTCTGCAGGTAGCGCGGCGATTCGGGCAGCTTCCGTCGCCACCACAGCAGCATCACGATCGGCAGGAAGGTGATCACCTGGGCCCAGCGCCAGCCGTGTGGCACGGTCGGTACCACGAAGCGGCCGATCAGGGCGGCGAGGACGAATCCGAAGGAGAAGAAGCCCGACAGCGCACCGACGAACCAACCGCGGCGAGCCTTCGGAACGAACTCGGACAGGAAGGGCGCGATGATCGCGCTCTCCGCACCAGCGCCCGCACCGGCGATCACCCGCATGATGAGAAAGATCGGGAAGTTGGGGGCGGCGGCCGCGATCAGCGAGGCGACCGCGTACACCACCAGGGAATACATCATCACCTTCTTGCGCCCGATCCGATCGCCGAGATAGCCGGCCAGGATGGCACCGAACAGGAAGCCGAACGGGGCCGCCGAGGCGACCAGCCCGAGGGTCGCGTTGTCCAGTTCGAAGACCCGCTTCACATCGGGCAGCAGGAACGCCACGACCGCGGCGTCCATGCCGTCGAAGGTGTAACCGAAGCCACCGATCAGCAGCAGCAGGTAGTGCGGCCTGCTCAGGGGCAGCCGGTCGAGGCGGGCGGACAGAGACATGCCAACTCCGTTCGGTCAGGTGCCCACACGCTAAGGAAGCAGATTTGCGAGGTCAATGGATCACGCAAGAAATCTTTCACCGCGGGATTAGACTGCGCCCATGACCCTCCCCGCCGGTGACAGCGTGCAGGACTGGCTCCGTTCCCTGCTGCCGACCGAGGGGCTCTCGGAGCGGGCCGCGCGCGTCTATCACCATCTGGCACTGCACCCCGGTGAGGCCGCCCACGTCCCGGCGAGCGAGGTCGCCGCGGCGACGGGCACCAGCCTGTCCACGGTCACCCGGGTCGCGCAGCGGCTCGGCTTCCGCGGCTGGCCCGAGCTGCAGCGCGAGCTGCGCTCGCGATATCTGGCCGGCTTGTCGCTGGCCGAGATCACCGCCACCCACCACAGCGACGAGTCGCCGCCGTGGAATTCGCTGCGCCACGATCTCGCCCTGCTCGATGACACGCTGCGCAGCTGGGACCCCGAGGCGGTGCAGCGGAGTGCCGCGCTGATCGCCGCCGCGGATCGGGTGCATGTGACCGCGCAGGGCAGCTTCGCCGCGGTCGGTCATGCCCTGAAACACAATCTCGGCCTGGCCGGCTACCCGGTCGGCGAGTTGCTCAGCGAGTCATCGATGCTGGCCAACGCGGTCTCCCGGATGGGCGCCGGAGATCTGCTGGTGGTGTGCAGCTACTGGCGGCTCTACAACGACTCGGTGATCGCCGCCCAGCGGGCGCACCGTGCGGGTGCGCAGGTGATCGTGATCGCCGATCACCTGGCACCCTCGCTGGCCGGGTCGACCGATGAGGTGGTGCTGGTCTCCAGCGAGAGCAGTTCGTTCTTTCCCTCCCTGACCGGGGCGATGGCGATCGCCCAGGCCCTGGTCGCCACGGTGGCAAGCCTCGACCCCGAGCGGACCCTGCAGGCACTGGCCCGCGCCGAGGAGGGCTGGGAGGGGTTCGGACTGCTGCACCACTCGGTGCCGCGAGACCGGGCGCGTTGAGTCAGCGCACCAGCATCCCGGTGATCAGCAGCTCCCGGATCCGCGGCAGCACCTCATCCCGCAACTCATCGGCATCCACCTCGAGCAGCCCGGCGACCGCATTGATGATCACCCCGAGCGACAGCTCGCCGTCGCTGGCACCCAGTACGCCACCGAGTGCGGTGTCCACCTCGACGGCGCGACGCAGTCCCAGCGCCGAACGCAGCACCACATGCCGCGGATCGGCGGCACCGGGCGTACCGATCGTCTCCTGGTCGATGCCGTCGGCGAGCCGCCAGTTGGTGGCCAGCACCTCGGCGTCGGTGAGCCGGGCGTTCACCGCGGCCTCCCGGAACTGCCCCAGCGCGGCACCGACGGGTTGCTGCACCGCATGCGGCCAGGACTCGATCCGCAGCTGCGGGTCGGTGGTCTCGCTGCGGGTCAGCTGCAGCCACCCCATCCCGACCGATTCGATGTCGAGCCGATCGAAGTAGTCCAGCCACTCCCGGTACCGGGGCAGATATTCCGGGCGACCCAGCAGCCCCGCATCGGCGAGCCAGATCTCCACGTATTCATAGGGATCCAACCGTTCCCGTTCGATCACCAGCGCATCGCACCCGCCCGGGATCCAGCCGGCGACCCGGTCGGCCCACCGATCGGGATCGATGATCGCCCAGTTTCCCAACACCTGCAGGGATCCGCCGACCTCGAGGTGGTCCACCGAACCGCGCACGATCGCCTCCACCAGGCCGTCGGCGACCATCGACCCCTCCCGATAGACCAGCCGCTCACCATCGGGCGGGCTCATCACATAGGGCGGATTGCTGACGATCAGATCGAACCGCTCCCCCGCAACGGGTTCGAACAGGGATCCCAGCCGCTGCTCCACCTCGACCCCGCTCAGCGCGAAGGTCCACTCGGCCAGTCGGTTCGCGCGTGGGTTCAGATCGGTGGCCACCACCCGTTCGGCATGCCGGGCCAGATGCAGACTCTGTACGCCCCCGCCGGCACCCAGATCGAGCGCGGAGCGCACCGGGTCCCGCATCGTCAGCTGCGCCAGCGAGGTGGACGCCGAGGACACCCCGAGCACGTACTCCCCGGCCTGTGGCCCGGCGATCGAGTCGAGCCCGTTGACCAGATCGGAGACCACGTAGCCGGTGGCCCCGTCGTCGTCGCTGGCGTACGGTCGGATGTCCACCAGGGCCCGCACCCGGTCACCGCTCATCCCCAGGATCTCCTGCTCACACAGCGATTCCCAGCTCTGCGGCAGCGCTCGGCGAACCGCATCGGCAGCGACCGGTTGCTGCAGCAACCAGATCCTGATCAAGGTCGCCAGCTCGTCGTCCACCCCGGCCAGGGCGCGGTCGGCCGCCACCGTGGAGTTCCGGCCCAGGCCGGCCTGCCCGGCTTCCCCGATCCGGGCCAGCACCTCATCCACGGTGTAACCCAACTCGCCGAACCGATCCCTCAGGCGTCTCGCCGTCTCGCGCATCCCGGCACGATATCCCGCCCCACCCCGCGGGATTATGCTCACCCCCAGACGATCAGGGAGGATCTCATGCTGCTCGATGATCTGCGCACCCAGCTCGGTGAGGACCAGCTCGTCACCGACCTCGATGTGATGGAGAGTTTCGCCCACGACGAGGCGGAATGGGCGCCCTACGGCAAGCCGGTGGCGGTGGTCCGCGCCCGGACCGCCGAGGACGTGCAGACGGTGGTCCGGCTCTGCATCGAGCACCAGACCCCGGTCATCGCCCGCGGCGCCGGGACCGGGCTCTCGGGTGCGGCGAACGCCGTCGACGGGTGCGTGATCCTCTCCCTGGAGCGGATGGACAAGGTGCTGGAGGTCGACCCGCTGGAGCGGCTCGCGGTGGTGCAACCGGGCGTGGTCAACGACCATCTGCGCGCCCACGTCGCCGAGCACGGGCTCTGGTACCCGCCGGACCCGGCCTCCTCCCCGTGGTCGACGATCGGCGGCAATCTGGCCACCAACGCCGGCGGGATGTGCTGCGTGAAATATGGCGTCACCCGCGAATACGTGCTCGGCATGCAGCTGGTCACCGGCACCGGTGAGCTGGTCCGGATCGGGCGGCGGACGGCCAAGGGCGTCGCCGGCTACGACCTCACCGGTCTGCTGGTCGGCTCCGAGGGGACCCTGGGCATCGCCACCGAGATCACCGTCCGGCTGCGGCCACTGCGCGCCGAGGAGATCACCGTGGCCGGCTTCTTCGACTCCCTGGTGACCGCCGGCCGTGCGGTGGAGGCCGTCGCCGCCGCCGGCCTCACCCCGTCGGCACTGGAACTGGTCGACCGCAACTGCCTCAAAGCGGTCGACGACTGGCGGAACATGGGCCTGTCCACCGACGCCGAGGTGGTGCTGCTGGGGCGTACCGATGTTCCCGGGGAGGCCGGCCGTGCCGAGGCCGACCGATTGGTCCAGTGCTTCACCGAGGCCGGCGCCGGCTTCGCGGTCCGCTCGGAGGACTCCGACGAGGGAGACGCGCTCTTCGCCGCCCGCCGGCTCGCCTATCCGGCCCTGGAACGACTCGGCCCGCTGCTCACCGAGGACGTCTGCGTACCGAAGGCCCAGGTGCCCGAGATGCTCGGCCGGATCGAGGAGATCGGCCGCCGCAACGACGTGCTGATCGCCACCCTGGCGCACGCCGGGGACGGCAACCTGCATCCGATGATGCTCACCCCGCCCGGTGACGACGAGCAGAAGCGCCGATCGTTGGCCGCCTTCGATGAGATCATCGCCGCCGCGATCGAGCTGGGCGGCACGGTCACCGGGGAACACGGTGTCGGCGTACTGAAACTGGACGGGTTGGCCACCGAACAGGCACCGGAGGTGCTGGATCTCTACCGGGCCGTGAAACGGGCCCTCGACCCACACGGAATCCTCAACCCGGGCAAGGCGATCCCGAGCTGAACCAGCCGCCACGCCCCATTCCGTGCCGCCCAGCGGCACATTCACCCGGGTCCCGGAGGGGCCCTGGGTGGGACCTGGGCATTACCCCGGGTCGCTGATCCGAGTCCCTTGTCACCGTTGAGCGCAACGTGCCACGGCAGGCACCTCGACGACGAGGGACACCATGACCATCGACAACTCGGTTCAGCGCGGAGCCGGGGCGGCCGCGGGCCCCCGGAATCCGGGCACCTCCCCCTCGGGCCCCGCGCCCGGCACCGCGGCCTCCCGGACACCACGACAGCTGCGTGCGGTGTACGCGATCCTCGCGATCGCCTGCGGTGCCCTGATCTTCGACGGCTACGACATCGTCGTCTTCGGCACCATCGTCTCCGGCTGGCTGCGCGACCCGAGCCAGATCGGTGAGGCGTCCATCTCCGCGGCGCAGGCGGGTGCGGTCGGTTCGTACGCCCTGGTCGGCGTGATGATCGGCGCCCTGGCGGCCGGCGCGATCGGTGACCATCTCGGCCGGCGCCGGCTGGTGCTGGGCAGCATCGCCTGGTTCTCCATCGGCATGGCGATCACCGCGCTCAGCCCGAGCCTCGCGTTCTTCTCCGCCTTCCGGTTGATCACCGGGATCGGCCTCGGTTCGCTGCTCGCGGTGCTCGGCGCGCTGGTCGCCGAGTTCGCTCCCACCGATCGGAAGAACCGCTTCAACGCCATCGTCTATTCCGGCATCCCCGCCGGTGGTGTGCTCGCCTCCCTCATCGCACTGGCCCTGCTGGGGTCGATCGGTTGGCGCGGCCTGTTCTGGATCGGTGCGATCCCGCTGGTCACCCTGCTGCCGCTGGCCTTCTGGTTGATCCCGGAATCCCCGAAGTGGTTGGAATCCCGCGGTCGGCAGGCCGAGGCGGAACTGGTCGCCGAACGCACCGGGGTGGTGCTCGAGGGCGCGCCCGCTGCGGTGGTCGACGGTCGCCCGGCTGAGAAGGTCGGCTTCGCCGGGCTGTTCGGCAGCCGGTACGCCCTGCCGACGGTGCTGCTCGGCATGATGTCGTTCTCCGGACTGCTGCTCACCTACGGCCTGAACACCTGGCTGCCGAAGATCATGCAGGGTTATGGCAAGGGAGCCCAGTATTCGTTGCTCTTCCTGCTGTTGTTGAACACCGGTGCGGTGGTCGGTGGGTTGATCGCCGCCTGGTTGGCGGATCGGTGGCTCGGACCGCAGAAGACGATCGTGGCCACCTTCGTGCTGGCCGCGCTGACCCTGTTCGGGATGACCTTCCGCTTCCCCGATCCGGTGCTGTTCGCCTTCATCTTCATCGCCGGTACCGGCACCCTGGGCACCCAGGTGCTCATCTACGGCAAGGTGTCGAACTACTACGCCACCCATGTCCGCGCCGCCGGCGTGGCCTGGTGTGCCGGATTCGGCCGACTGGGTGGCATCTTCGGCCCGGTGATCGGTGGCGCGATCGTCGGCGCCTTCGCCTCGGCGACCAATCCGACCGAGGCCGGGCGGATCGCCTTCTGGGTGTTCGCCGCGGTCGCACTGTTCGGTGCGGTGATGTGCGCGGTGGTCCCGCGACGCGGGGAGAACTGATCGGAACAGTCGGCACCTGGTCCTGTGGGCGGGCCGGATTCTCTTCTGCTGTGGAGAATCCGGCCTGCTCAGTCGGCCGGGCGGATCAGCACCGCCCGCAGATCCTCGACCACCTGCGGATCCTCGATGGTGGAGGGCACGGCACCCGGTTTGCCGTCGGCGATCTCGCGCATCGTCTTGCGCAGGATCTTGCCGGACCTGGTCTTCGGCAGCGCGGCGACCACGTCGATCCGGCGCAGCGAGGCCACCGCACCGATCTCGTCGCGGACCGCCTGCACCAGCTCGGCGATCACCTGGTCGGGATCGGTCTCGGCACCCTCCTTGAGCACCACCAGCCCGCGCGGCTGCTGGCCCTTGAGCTGGTCGGCGACCCCGATCACCGCGACCTCGGCGACCGCCGGATGGGCGGCGAGCACCGCCTCCATCGATCCGGTGGAGAGCCGGTGCCCGGCGACGTTGATGACGTCGTCGGTGCGGCCCATCACGAAGACGTAGCCGTCCTCGTCGAGATAGCCGCCGTCGCCGCTCAGATAGTTGCCCGGATAGGCGGACAGATAGGAGTTCACGAACCGCTGCTCATCACCCCACACACCGGTGAGGGTGCCGGGCGGCAGCGGCAGTCCGATCACGATGGCCCCCTCGGTCCCGGCCGGCAGCTGCTGGCCCTCGCCGTCGAGGATCCGCACGTCGTATCCCGGCACCGGAACGGTCGGCGATCCGGGCTTCACCGGCATCGGCTCCATGCCGCGCAGGTTCGCCGCGATCGGCCACCCGGTCTCGGTCTGCCACCAGTTGTCGATGACGGGGACGTCGAGTTTCTCACTGGCCCAGGCGTAGGTCTCCGGATCCAATCGCTCACCGGCGAGGAAGAGTGTCTGCAGCCCGGTGGTGTCGGCCTCGGACAGGAACTCACCGTCCGGGTCGACCTTGCGGATCGCCCGCATCGCCGTGGGGGCGGTGAACATGGCCTTCACCCGGTGTTCGGCGACGACCCGCCAGAAGGCGCCCGCATCGGGCGTACCGACCGGCTTTCCCTCGAACAGCACCGAGGTGGCCCCGGCGAGCAGCGGGCCGTAGACGATGAACGAGTGCCCGACCACCCAGCCGACGTCGGAGGCGGTGAACATCACCTCACCCGGGCCGACGTCGAAGATCTCCTGCATGGCGAAGCAGAGCGCGACGGCGTGACCGCCGTTGTCGCGGACGATGCCCTTCGGTTTTCCTGTGGTGCCGGAGGTGTAGAGGATGTAGAGCGGGTCGGTGGCGGCGACCTCGACCGCCATCGCCGGTTCGAAGGAACCGGGTTTCATCACCGAGGCGAAGTCGACGTCGCGGCCGGGTGTCAGCTCGGCGGTCAGCTGCTCGCGCTGCACGATGATGCAGGAGTCCGGTTTGTGCGCCGAGCTCTCGATCGCCTTGTCCAGCAGGGGTTTGTACGCGAGCACCCGCGACCCCTCCAGACCGCAGGAGGCGGAGATCACCACCTTGGGCCGGGCGTCGTCGATGCGGGCGGCCAGTTCCGCCGCGGCGAAACCACCGAAGACCACCGAGTGCACCGCACCGATCCGGGCACAGGCCAGCATCGCCATCGCGGCCTCGGCGATCATCGGCATGTAGATGACGACCCGATCGCCGGGCTCGACACCCATGCCCTGCAGGGCACCACCGAGCCGGGCCACCCGATCGAGCAGCTCGGCGTAGCTGTAGCTGCGCCGATCCCCGGTGATCGCGGAATGGAAGATCAGCGCCGGCTCGTCGGCCCGACCGGCGATCACGTGCCGGTCAAGGGCGTTGAAGCAGGTGTTCAAGGTGGCATCGGGATACCAGCGCGGGATCGGGGTCGCGTCGCGGTCGAGCACCTCGCGCGGCGGGCGGATCCAATCGACCCGCCTCGCCTGCTCACCCCAGTAGCCGGCCGGGTCGGTCATCGACCGTCGGTACTGATCTGCGTAGTTGCCCATCGTTGCGCTCCTGCCCGCTGATTAGCTGTCGAATCAGCCTAACCAGCGGGCCGGTTGGCGCACGGGCGGGTCAGGCAGCACCCAGCGCGAGATACCACCTGCCGTCGATCTTGACGGCCTGGCTGGCCATCGCCAGCATGGCCTTGCCCTCGGCCGGCGTGACGGTCGCGTTCTTCAGATCGGCCTTGTCACCGCTGATCTGCACGTTGCTGACCTTGGCGTTCTTGAGCGAATCGAGTGAGCCGCCGGTGCTCTGCAGGGTCGTTGTCCACTGCTGGGTGCATGCCGGCCCGGTGCCGCCCACGTTCACCGGCTTGCCCTGGATCGACATCACATCGCAGATCGCCTGGGCATCCTTGTTGCCGGCGCCCTTCAGCATCGCTTCGGCCGCCGCCTCCGGGGTGTCCGCCCCGCCCGCGCCACTGTTCTCGCCAGAGCCCGCGGTGCTGGGCGCCGGAGCCGAGGATGGGCGAGCCGGGGAACTCGCGGGGGCCGAGGAGGCCGGGGCCTGCGAGGCCGGTGCCTGGCTCGCGGGAGCGGGTGCCGGAGCCGGGGACGACGTGTCACCCGAGCCACCACAGGCGCTCAGGCCGATGGTCAGCAGGGCAGCGACGGAGAGGCAGAGGGAAGTACGCACGAGAACTCCTGGTCGAATTGGTCGGGTCGGTCGTTCGATGGGGTCAGCCGAAGGAGAGGTACCACTTGCCGTCGATCTTCTTGGCTGTCTTGTAGACGCTCAGCGCCCCCTTGGCCTGGGCCGGGGAGACGGTGGCGGTGCTGAGATCGGCGGTGTCACCATTCACGGTCGCCCCGCTCACCTTGGCATTCTTCAGGCTGTCGAGCTGGCTGCCCATCGAGTCGATGCTGCCCTTCATCTGGGTGGCACAGGTGTCTCCGGCACCCATCGCGCTGACCGGTTTGCCGGAGATGGCCATCACATCACAGATGGCCTTGGCGTCCTTGTTGCCCATGCCCTGCAGGAACATCTGGGCGGCACCCTCGGGGGTGGTCTGGTCGGTCACGGTCGATGAGGCGGCACCGCCGCCTCCGCCTGCACCGCAGGCGGTCAGACCGATGGTGAACAGGGTTGCGGCTGACAGAGCGATAGCGGTACGCACAGGGAACTCCTGGTGGTTCGGACCGGGGCCTGAAGCGCCCCGGTGTCCTTCCACGGTAGGGGTTCCGGGGGCTAGTTCAGCCGATCCGGTTCCACTCGGACGATCACCTCACCCGATCGCGGGACCCCGCGGGACAGCGACTCCTGGACCCGGGCACGCAACCGGTCCGCCTCGGTCAGCCGGAGCCCCGGATCCGCTCGGATCAGCAACTCGGCGTACAACTGGTGCCCCAGCCAACGCGCCCGGACCTCCTCGACCGTGCGTACGCCGGGAACGGCACCGGCCATCGAGGCGAGCCGATCGATCAGGGCCGGGTCGACGGCATCGAGCAGTCGCCCGCCGACCTGCCGCACCGCACCGCGGAGCACCCCGACGATGGCCACGGTGATCAGCAGCCCCACCACCGGATCCGCCCAGTCCCAACCGAGCGCGACCCCGCCGGCGCCGAACAGCACCGCGAGGCTGGTGAACCCGTCGGTCCGGGCATGCAGACCATCGGCGACCAGCGCGGCGGATCCGATCCGGCGACCGACCCCGATCCGGTAGCGCGCCACCACCTCGTTGCCGATGAAGCCGATCAGCCCGGCGATCGCCACCGCGGCGAGATGGGTCACCGGCTGGGGCTGCAGCAGCCGGCGTACCGCCTCCCAGCCGGCCAGCACGGCCGAGAGCGCGATCATCGCCACCACGAACAATCCCGCCAGATCCTCCGCCCGACCGAACCCGTAGGTGAACCGGCTGGTCGCGGCCCGCCGACCCAGCGCGAACGCGGCCAGCAGCGGGATCGCGGTGAGGGCGTCGGTGAGGTTGTGCAGGGTGTCGCCGAGCAGGGCCACCGAGCCCGAGTACCAGAAGACCACTGCCTGCAGAGCGGCCGTCACACCCAGCCCGGCCAGGCTGATCCAGAGCGCCCGGCGCCCGGCGGCCGAGGCCTGGAGTTCGTCATCGATCTGGTCGGCGACGTCATGGGAGTGCATGCCGAAGAGCTCACTGAGCAGGTGCCGGAACCGGCCGAACCCGGTCTGCGGGTGGTCGTGGGGGTGCGCATGGTCGTGCCCATGTGCCCGGTCGGCGGGCGTGGCGGGACCATGGCTGTGGGCGCGGTCGGACATGATCCCACGCTATCTGCATTCCTATGCAGGTATCTAGTCAGTAAGGTGAGGCGCGTGCACGATTCGCTGCCCGACCTGACGATGCCCGACGACGATCAGGCCGCCCTGGCGGCCGAGACCTTCAGGCTGCTGGCCGATCCGACCCGGATCAAACTCGTCTGGGCGCTGCTCCAGGGAGAATCCTCGGTGTCCTGCCTGGCCGAACTCGCCGGCGTGAGCCCCACCTCGGTCAGCCAGCACCTGGCGAAGCTCCGGCTCGCCGGGGTGGTACGCGGCCGCCGCGAGGGCACCTACATCTACTACCGGGCGGCCGACCCGCACGTGCGTGCGGTGCTGGCCGAGGCCCTCTCCCACGTCGAACACGCCGAGGGCGACCTCGGTCCGGAGACCCAGCACCGGCACCGCTTCGCCGAGCCGGACTGACCCCCGGGGTCAGTCCTTCGCACGTCGCCTGTTAGGAATCGGTGTCCCGCCGCGACTGCGGACCGCGCGGCTCGTACTCCTCCTCGACGACGACCTCTTCGACGGTCACGGTCTCCTCGCCGCCATGGTCGCCGGCAAGCTCCGCGGTGCCGGCATCGTCGTCCTCGCTGATGCCGACCTGGCGGCGGGAGGAGATCACCACGGCGACCGCGACGACGGCCAGCGCGACCAGCGCGATCACGTAGCGGATCGGGGAGTTGGAGTTGTTCAGCGAGCTCATCCCGACCGCGGCCGGGGCGATCAGCAGCGCGACCAGGTTCATCACCTTGATCAGCGGGTTGATGGCCGGGCCGGCGGTGTCCTTGAACGGGTCGCCGACGGTGTCACCGATCACGGTGGCCTCGTGCGCCGGCGAACCCTTGCCACCGTGGTGGCCGTCCTCGACGAGCTTCTTGGCGTTGTCCCAGGCCCCACCGGCGTTCGCCAGGAAGACCGCCATCAGGGTGCCGCAGGCGATCGCGCCGGCCAGGTACCCGGCCAGCGCCGGCGCCCCCAGTCCGAAACCGACCGCGATCGGGGCGAAGATCGCCAGGATGCCGGGGGTGGCGAGCTCGCGCAGCGAGTCGCGGGTGCAGATGTCGACCACCCGGCCGTACTCCGGCCGACCGGTGCCCTCCATGATCCCGGGGATCTCCCGGAACTGGCGGCGTACCTCATAGACCACCGCACCGGCGGCCCGGCCGACCGCCGAGATCGCCAGCCCCGAGAACAGGAAGACCACCGAGGCGCCGATGATCAGCCCGACCAGCACACCCGGGTCGAAGACCACGGCCTGCTCGACGAAGCGCTGGTAGTTCTGCTGCAGCACCGCCGCGATCGAGTCGGTGTAGGAGCCGAACAGTGCGGTCGCGGCGAGCACCGCGGTGGCGATCGCGATGCCCTTGGTGATCGCCTTGGTGGTGTTGCCGACCGCATCCAGCTCGGTCAGGATCTGGGCGCCCTCACCGTCCACGTCACCGGACATCTCGGCGATGCCCTGCGCGTTGTCCGAGACCGGGCCGAAGGTGTCCATCGCGACGATCACACCGACGGTGGTCAGCAGACCGCAGCCGGCGAGCGCGATCGCGAACAGCCCGACCACCCCGACGCCGCCGAGCAGGAAGGCCCCGAACACCGCGGCCGCGATCACCAACGCGGTCCAGACCGCCGACGAGAGGCCGAGGGAGATGCCGGAGAGCACGACGGTCGCGGCCCCGGTCAGCGAGGTCCGGCCGACGTCCTGGACCGGCCGGTCCTCGGTGCCGGTGTAGTGGCCGGTCAGCGACAGGATGATCGCGGCCAGCACGATGCCGATCAGCACCGAACCGAGGGCCACGATCCGCGGGTTGTCGATCGGGCCGTTGAAGGCGGTCCCGGTGCCGAGCTCGGCGAAGCTGCCGGGCAGGAAGACGAAGGCGGCGATGCTGCAGAGCACCGCGGAGATGATCGCCGAGGAATAGAACGAGCGGTTGATGGTACGCAGCCCGTTCTCCCCGGCGCGGGGCCGGGTGATGTAGACCCCGATCAGCGCGGTGATCACACCGATCGCGGGCACCAGCAGCGGGAAGGTCAGCCCGGCGCTGCCGAAGGCGGCCTTGCCGAGGATCAGCGAGGCGACCAGGGTCACCGCATAGGACTCGAACAGGTCGGCGGCCATGCCGGCGCAGTCACCGACGTTGTCACCGACATTGTCGGCGATGGTGGCGGCGTTGCGCGGATCGTCCTCGGGGATGTTCTGCTCGACCTTGCCGACCAGGTCGGCGCCGACGTCGGCGGCCTTGGTGAAGATGCCGCCGCCGACCCGCATGAACATCGCCAGCATCGCCGCGCCGAAGCCGAAGCCCTCGAGCACCGTCGGGGCGTCGCTGCGGAAGATCAGCACGACGATCGCGGCACCGAACAGGCCCAGCCCGATGGTCGCCATGCCGACCGAGGCACCGGTCCGGAAGGCGATCTTCATCGCCGGGTCGCGGCCCTGGTCGCGGGCGGCGGAGGCGACCCGCACGTTCGCGCGGACCGCCAGCCACATGCCCAGATAGCCGATCAGCCCGGAGAACCCGGCGCCGACGATGAACGCCACCGAGCGGGCGCCCTTGAGCAGCCATTCGTTCGCACCGGTGTCGGAGTGTGCCGGCAGCAGGAAGAGCAGGATGAAGGCGACCACCGCGAAGACGCCGAGGGTGCGGAACTGCCGGCCCAGATAGGCCGCCGCACCCTCCTGCACCGCGACCCCGATCCGGCGCATGTTCTCGGTGCCGTCGTTCGCTTTGAGCACCTCGGAGCGGAACACGATGGACATCGCCACCGCTATCGCGGCGATCGCGGCGATGACGACGACGATGGTCAGGCTTCCGCCGGAAAGGTCAACCTGCAGGGGCTTCATCGATCCTCCAGTGTGTGACGTGGTTCACGGGTCACGTCAGGTAGCCCGGAGTATGCCATGCGACCTCGGCGGCACGACCGACGGGCCGCGGCGGGTCTGCCGCGATGTCGGCACCGGAGCCTAGATTGGTGGGGTGATCCCCGACTGGCTGAGCGAGCATCCCGATCTGCGGGCCAGCCTGTCGCGCCCGGGAGCGGTCGGGATCACGGCCGACTGGCCCGGTTGGCTGCCGGCCGGGGTGGTCGAGTCGCTCGGCGCGCGCGGCATCGAGCGACCCTGGGCACACCAGCGGGAGGCCGCCGAGTCGGCCCATGACGGGCGGGCGACGATGCTGGCCACCCCGACCGCCTCGGGCAAGTCGCTGGCCTATCTGATGCCGGTGCTGGCGGCGACCTGGGGAGGTTCGCCGACCTCGGCTCCCCCACCGCCCGAGTCGGCGGGTCGGCGTACGCCCCGGACGCTGCTGCGCCGCCCGCACACCGCCCTCTATCTGGCCCCCACCAAGGCGCTCGCCCACGACCAGGGCCGGGCCTGCGGTGCGCTCGGGATCGGCAGCTGGCGGTTCGCGGTGCTGGACGGCGACTCCGGGCCCGAGGAGCGCACCTGGGCCCGCGACCACGCGACCTTCCTGCTCACCAACCCCGATCTGCTGCACCGCTCGATCCTGCCCGGGCACCAACGCTGGCAGGGATTCCTGAAGTCGCTGCGCTACCTGGTGGTCGATGAGGCGCACCACTACCAGGGTGCGTTCGGGATGCAGGTCGGCCTGGTGCTGCGGCGGTTGCTGCGGCTCTGCCGGGAGCTGGGTGCCGAACCGGTGGTGATCGGGGCGTCGGCGACCGTCGCCGACCCGGCGGCCACCCTGGCGGCACTGACCGGGACCCCGACCGACCGGGTCACCGCGGTGACGGCATCGACCGCACCCCGGCCGGAGACGACCCTGCTGGTCTGCCAACCGGCCGACCCGGAGCTGGCGGTCACCGAGGTGGTCAGCCGACTGCTGGCCGAGGGCAGGCAGACCTGCGCGTTCGTCGACACCCGGGCGCGGGCCGAGCAGCTGGCCGCCGATGTGCGGCGCACCGGGGCGGAGTTCCGGGCCTATCGCGCCGGACTGCTGCCGCACGAGCGCCGCGAGCTCGAGGCCGCGCTGGCGAGCCGGCGGCTGCTCGGGGTGGCGAGCACCAGCGCGCTGGAGCTGGGGGTGGACATCGGTGGGTTGGATGCGGTCGTGCTGGCCGGCCATCCGGGCAGTCAGGCGGCGCTCTGGCAGCGGATCGGCCGCGCCGGTCGCCGGGATCGGCCGGCGCTGGCGGTGCTGGTGGCCCGCGACGACCCGGCGGATGCCTGGTGGTGCGACCACCCCGACGCACTGCTGGGCGGGGACGCCGACACCCCGCCGCCGGGGGCACCGACCGACCGGGTGCTGGCCCCGCAGCTGGCGGCGGCGGCCCAGGAGCGTCCACTGACCGCCGAGGATGAGCACTGGTTCGGCCCGCGGACCGCGGAGCTGGCCGACGCTCTCGCCGGTGGTGGTGTGCTGCGTCGACGACCGACCGGTTGGTTCTGGACCCGCGCCCACCGCGCCGTGGACGCGATCGACCTGCGTGGCTGCGGCGCACGGGTGGAGGTGTGCGAACCCGACACCGGGCGGGTGATCGGCAGCCTGGACGCCCACCGGGCCGACCGGGAACTGCACCCGGGCGCGGTCTATCGCCATCAGGGTGAGACCTGGCTGGTGGGTGATGAGGAGAGTCCGGCCGCCGGCCTGGTGTACGCCCGGCCGCGGCGCACGGGTTATCTGACCGTGGCCCGCAGCACCAGCCGGGTCGAGCAGCTCACCGGCGAACCCCGCGACCGGGGCGGCGGCCTGCTGGCGCACGGTTCGGCGCGGGTGGTCAGCCAGGTGACGGGGTTCCTGCGGCTCGATGAGGTCACCGGGGACATCTGGGACGAGACCGCCCTGGATCTGCCCGAACGCACCCTGGACACCCAGGCGCTCTGGTTCGAGCTGCCCGGCCGGGTGCTGCCGGTCTGGTCACCGGCCCGGGCGCGAGCGGCCTGCCACGGTCTGGAGCACGCCCTGCGCGCGATGGTGCAGGCGGTGCTGCCGCTCGATCCGCGCACCTTCGTCGGGTGGAGCGAACCGATTCCCGACGGTGGCTGGCGGGTCGGACTGCACGAACTGGTGCCGGGGGGTGCCGGCTTCGCCGCGGCCGTCGCCGAGCGTGCCGATGCCTGGCTGGCGGCGGTGGCCGACCGGCTGACCCGCTGCGACTGCCTGGTCGGTTGCCCGCGGTGCGTGTTCACCCCCGGCTGCCCCGACGCCAACCGTGATCTCGATCGGGCCGGTGCCCTCCAGTTGGTGCGCCTGCTCGACCCGGCCCAGGAGCAGCCGGGCGCCATCGCCTCGTGACCGCCGGCTAGCCGAGGCGCCCCGCATGGGCGCGGCCGGTGGCCCGGGTCGGCAGGCCCGGCACCGGGGCGTCCACCGGGATCGCGACCTCCACGCTGACCACGAAATCGATGGTGTCACCGGTCTCGGTGCAGCGCAGCACACTGGCCCCCTGCGCGGCCGCCAGCCGCTGGGCGGTGGGGCACCCCGGCGCCCCCGCGGCATGCCGAGCGGCGGCACTGACGGCGGCCAGGTCGGCCGCGCCCCGGGCGCGCTGCGCCGCCACCAGATAACCGGCGATCACCGAACCGGCACCGGTGAGCACCAGCAACAGCAACAGCGCACCGGCCACCGCCAGGGTGGCCGCGCCCCGTTCCCGGTTCATCGCTCCCCCGGTTCCAGCAGCACCCGGGCCCGGGCCTGCAGCGGCACGGCCGGCCCCGCGCCGAGGGGGCGGGCGTCCAGCCGCACCGTCACCACGGCCAGGCCGCGGTCCCGGCTCCGCTCGACCGTCGCTCCCGCGGGCGCCTCGGCCTCGGCGCGGGCGACCGCCACCCGGTCACCGCGCGCCTCCTGCCGGGCGATCTCGCTGGCGGTGTCGACGATCCGGGCCTGCAGGACCACGACCAGCACCAGCCACACCCCGGCGACGGTGGCCAGCAGTAGTGACACCAGACCGAGGGCAACCTCGATGGTCGCGCTGCCGCGTTCAGTCATGATCTGTGTTCCTCTCGATGACCACCGATGGGCCCGGGGGTGCACGGGGTTCACCCGCCGCACACCCCCGGTCGCACACATCGGCTCAGCCGCCGACCTTCATGAACGCGTCGATCAGCGCGAGGATCAACTGCAGCAACTTCTGCTGGACCTGCGGATCGGTGAGGATCTTGATCAGCACGCCGCCCAGGCTGGCGGCGGCCACGGTGACGACCGCGTACTCGACGGCGGCCGCGCCGCGCTCATCGCGCCGGCGCCGACGACCGGCCGCCGGCAGCTGCCGCGAGGCCCGCTCGACGACCGCGAGCTCGTTGGTGCAAGTGGTCTGGGACATGATTTTTCCTTCGCTCGTTGGGATTTCCCGGCGGCCTTCCCGATCTCCGGGTGGCCGATGCCCCGTATCGGTGGGACATCGGCACCATGGCCACCGAACGCCGAATCGGTCGCGCCGAGGTGGCCGCCTGTGGACAGTGCTCCGGGTCGTTGCCGGTTGTGGACAACTCGGCTCAGGGCCCGAGCACCCGGGCCACGATCGAGCCGACGATCGGCACCATGCCGATCAACACAAAGGCCGGCAGGAAGCAGACCGCCATCGGGAAGGCCCCGCGGACACCGAGGGTCCGGGCGCGTTGCTGGGCCTGGGCGGCACGCTCCTGCCTGGCCCGTTCGCTGTGCCGCGCGAGCAGCGCGCCCAGCTCGCTGCCGGACTCGGCTGCCCGGCCGACATCGCGGGCCACCGACCGCCAGCACGGATCCTCGGCGAGCAGCGCCCAGGCCTCCCGCTCGGAACCGCCCACATCGAGGCAGGCCAGCACCCGGTGCAGGTCCGCACCCAGCGGGCCGGGTTGCTCCTGCGCGACGATCCGGGTCGCCGCCCGCAGGGGCAACCCGGCGGCGAGGCAGCCGGCGAGCAGTTCGAGCAGTTGCGGCAGTTCCCGGACCCGCTGCTGCCGGGCCCGGACCACCGCGGGTGATTCGAACCGGCCCAGCCCGACGGCCACCATCGCGGCCACCAGGGGCAGCACCAGCACCGGCCACAGTCCGGGGAGGAATCCGGTGACCGCGATCCCGGCGGCGGCCCCGAGCAGCCACCTGGTCCGGGCCGGCAGGGCGCCGGGCCGGGGTGAGAGCCAGCGCGGGCCGCGCGGCCCGGCCCGGCTCGGCAGCAACCGGCGGGGCGCCGGTGCATCGATGAACAGCGCCGCGGCCAGCGCGGCGAGCAGCAGGGCAACCGTGACCATGACCGGTCCCACTCTTTCGAATCAGCCGGCGCCGAGGGCGCCCAGGCGCTCGGTCCACAACAGTCCGGCCGCGGCCAGCAGCGTGCCACCCAACAGGCACACCTGCCCCCACGGCGTACCGGTCAGGAAGGACAGCGGATCCCCGCCGATCAGATAACCGAGCGCCACCCCCGCGACCGGCAGCAGCGCCAGCACCACCCCGGTCATCCGCGGCGCGGCCAGCTCCCCCGCGACGGTCCGGCGCAGCTCCTCCTCCACCCGCAACCCGTCGGCGACCCGCAGCAGGCTCGGGCCGAGCGGGGCGCCCGTCCGGCCGGCGACCTGCCAGGCACGGGCCAGCGCGGCCAGGTCGGCGTATCCCGGCTCGGCCGCCTGCCGCTGCCAGACCTGCGGCACCTCGGCACCGATCCGGGCCGCGGCGGCGGCCGGGGCCAGCACCGCGACATCCTCGGCCGCGACCCCGAGCGCCGCCGACGGCACCTTGCCCAGGGACAGCTCGGCCGCCAGCAGGTCCGCGGCCCGCGCCACCTCGGCACGCCGGCGGAGCAGTGCGCGCTCCCGACGCCGGCCGCGCAGCACCAGCAGCACCGCGCCACCGGCCAGCACCGCGACCCCGGTCAGCACCCCGGCACGCCCGCCGGCGAGCCACCAGACGAGCGGCACCACCAGCACCACCCCCACCCAACCGGTACGCCCCAGCGGGCGCCGCCGGCTGTGGGTCACCCCGCCCGCCGGCGCGGCCGCCGCCGGGGGCAGCCGCCGCGGCGCGGGCACGGCCAGGGCGGCCCCGAGGGCGGCGAACAGCACCGCGAGGCCGATCATCGGGCCAACAACTGTGTCAGGGCAGGAAATCCGGCCAGCTCCCGCAGCCGGCCCTGCGCGGTGAACTCGACCGCCGGCACCATCCGCAACCCGTCCCGGTCACGGTCCAGCAACTGGATCGTCGCGACCCGGCGGCGGCCGGCCACGCCGCTGCCGCCCCGGTCACGGACCACATGCACCACCAGATCCAGGGCCGCGGCCGCCTGTGCCTGCAGCGCCGGCAGGCTCATCCCGCCGAGCGCCCCGAGCGCGGCCAACCGGGCCGGCACATCGGCCGCGGAGTTGGCGTGCACGGTGCCGCAGCCGCCCTCGTGCCCGGTGTTCAATGCGGTCAGCAGATCGCACAGCTCCGCACCCCGCACCTCACCCAGCACGATCCGATCCGGCCGCATCCGCAGGGCCTGGCGGACCAGATCGGTGAGCGCGATCGCACCGGCCCCCTCGGCGTTGGCGGCCCGGGCCTCCAGCCGCACGCAGTGCGGATGGTCCGGGTGCAGTTCGCGCGAATCCTCGACCACCACCAACCGCTCGCTGGCACCGGCCTCGGCGAGCATCGAGGCGAGCAGGGTGGTCTTGCCGCTGCCGGTGCCCCCGGAGATCAGGAAGGCCGCCCGGGCCCGGACCAGCGCGGTGAGCAGCTCGGCCCCGGCCGGCGGCAGCGATCCCGCGGCCACCCAGTCGGCGAGCCGGAACCGGTGATCCGCGGGCACCCGCAGCGAGATGCAGGTGCCCGGATGCGCCAACGGCGAGAGCACCGCATGCATGCGCGTGCCGTCGGCGAGCCGGGCGTCGACGAACGGGGAACCGTCATCGAGCCGTCGGCCGGCACCGGCGGCCATCCGACTGGCGAGCCGGCGGACCGCCTCCTCACCCTCGAACCGCACCTCGGTCAACTCCAGTCCCCGGCCGCGGTCGATGAACACCTGACCGGCACCGTTGACCAGCACGTCGGTGACCCCGGCGAGCCGCAGCAACGGTTCCAGGGCGCCCGCACCGACCGCGTCCCGGCGCAACGCCTCCACCGTCGCCATCAACGCCTGGTCGCTGACCGGCAGCCCGAGCCGGCGCATCGCGGTCGCCACATCAGCCGGTTGGGCCGGCCGGCCCAGGCGCACCAGCTCCTCGCGCAGCTGATCCAGCTCGCGGCCACTCATCGGGACCCACCAACCAGCTCGGTCAGCAGCCGCCGGGTGCCGCGACGCCACCCTCGGCCGGCGACCCGACTGGGCAGCTCGCCGCGATCGGCCGCGGCCGCCACCCGGCGATCGTCCGCGATCTCTGCCACCACGGGGATTCCGAGCAGCTCGCCGACCACGGACCGGTCGGCCGGGGCACCGCGCAGCAGTGCCGCCATCGGCACCGAGGTCGGCAACCTGTCCAGCAGCGCGACCGCCGCGGCGACCCCGGTCACCCCGGAGCGGCAGACCAGCAGCGCGGTATCGCATTCGTCGAGCACCGCCAGCATCTCGGGCTCCGCGCGCCGCCCGACATCGATCAGGACCAGGTCGTGCTCGCGGCGCAGCGAACGCAGCACCGCGCGCACGGCGGGCACCGGCGGTGGGGTGCGTTCGCCGCGTGACTGGGCCAGCACCGCCAGCCCGTCCCGCGCCGGGAGCTGGTCGCGCAGCTCACCGAGATATCCCTCGGCGGCCCGCAGCGCGGGCCAGCGCCAGCCGGGTTCGGATTCCACCCCGAGCAGCAGATCCAGACCCGGTCCGGCCGGGTCCAGCTCGACCACCGCCGTCGGCGTACCCCGCTGGGCGGCCTGCCAGGCGAGATCGACCGCCAGGGTCGAGGCGCCCACGCCACCGCTGCCGCCGAGCACCGCCACCAGCCGGCCGCCACCGTCGGGTGGTGTGCCGGCCAGCGTCGAGGTCAGCCACCGCATGCCCTCGGGCAGGGTGGTCACCGAGGCCCCGAGCGCCGCCGACCAGGCACAGAGCCGGTCGCTGTCGGCGCGTTCGCCGACCAGCTGCACCCGGACGCGCCGGTTCAGCTCCTGCCGGGCCAGCGCCGGTGCCAGATCGACCCCGACCACCAGCACCGACGGGGTCCGCCGCAGGGCCGCGAGACCGGCCGCGTCCTCGACCAGTTCGGCCTCCAGGCCGGCCGCCGCGACGGCGGCGAGCACCGGGTCGCGCAACCGCGGATCGGCGGTCGCGACGAGCGGGCGGGTGTCGCTGGTCTCCATGCCCCACCATGGGTGTGCCGGCTCCGGATCGTGCACCCTCACCCGGCCGCCTGTGGACAACTCGGTGTCCCGCTTCGCCTGTGGACAAAGCAGAAAAATCGGATCGAACGTCTTCCCTTTTACCGGCCGGGAGCGTACAAATGGGGGCAAGGATTCCTTGCACGACAGTCAGGTACCCACGCGTCGACCAAACCATCTCGTGGGTTGTTGCGACCTTGGGCTTGCCCGGGCCAACACGCAGATTGCACGCTTGGTCGCCTGGTCTGGAGTGGGTTTGTGGCACCCGGCCCTTTTGGCGGGTGCCACATCCATGTCCGGGGTCAGACACGGTCGTCGCGGAAGCGGCGAGCCGCCCCCAGCGGCGATTCCTCGGCTCCCCTGGTCAGCGCACTGGCGCAGTGCAGGATCCACCCGCGTACCCCGTCCGCGCCGCCGCTGGCGTACCCCCGCAGGGCCTGCTGATAGCCGGCCCCGGCGGCCAGATGGCCGACCTCGGGCACCAGCGCCGCCCGCGGGTCGATCCCGGCGTCGATCAGCACCATGTGCTCCACGGCCCGCGCGATCACCCCGTCCCCACCGCCGAAGGGCGCCAGCCGCGCGATCTCGGCGTGGGCGATGGCGGCCTGCACCACCGCCGGTGCCCGGGTGGTGCCGGTGAGCAGCCCGAGCAGCCCGTCCATGGGTTCGGTGGCGACGACCCGGCCCAGCCGGTCGTCGGGGACCATCCCCTTGGCCAGCAGGGCGTGGGCCCGGGCCAGCACCTGACCGGGTGAGCGGCGTACCGCACCGGCCAGCTCGATCAGTTCGGTGGACAGCCGGACCGCGCCCGGCTCCCACTGCTCCCCCTCGATGGCGGCGCTCGCGCGGGCTCCGGTGAGCAGTGCCCGGGCCGTGTCCTCGGCCGGTACGCTGCGGCGACCGCGGTCGCGGAGCACCGCATCGGTCGCATCCCGGGCCGCCGTCACCGCGGACGGCACGCCCTCGAGTCGGCCAAGATCTGCCAGCGGGTCATTCACCTCATAGAGTGTGCCGCATGCAGCCGCGTCGACGTTCCAGCTATCCGGAGCCGGCCATCGACTGGATGGTTCCCGCTCCGGGCAGTCGGGTGCTCGATGTCGGCTCCGGGAGCGGTGCGTTCGCGGCGATGATCGACCGGGCCGGTCACCGGGTCTGCTGTGTGGACAGCAATCCCGACCGGGTACGCCGGATCGCGGCACGGTTGCCGACCGGGTTGCACACGGTGGCCCAGGCCGAATCCCTGCCCTTCGCCTCGGAGAGTTTCGACGTGGTCACCGTCGGCGAGTCGGTGACCCGGTTCGCACCCGGACTGGCGCTCGCCGAGTTCGCCCGGGTGCTGCGCCCCGGCGGTCATCTGGCGGTGGTCTTCAACACCCGCGATGACACCGTGCCCTGGGTGAAACGACTGGCCCGGTTGCTGCAGAGCGAGGACCCCACCGCGATGCGCGGCGACTACGGCACCGAGACCGTTGCCGCACTGGACGAGTCCCCCTACTTCCCCGAGGTGGAGGAGAAGTCCTTCCGCAACTGGATGCCGATCGATCGCGACGGGTTGTTGCAGATGGTCCGCTCCCGGCCTGCCCTGGCGGGGCTCCAGACCGAGCGCCTGGCGGAGTTGCTGGACCAGGTCGGCGCCCTCTACGACGCCTCCGCGCGGCCACCCGAGCCGCTGCTGCTGCCCTTCCAGGCGACCTGCCGACGGGCGCTGGTGGATCACACCGAGTTGACGATGCCGGTGAGCGAGGACGGTCTGCGGATCTCGATGCGCTTCTGATCGGTGCCGCTGCGAGCCTGTACCGATCGCGTCCGCTGTGGTCGAATGAACCCACCCCCGGAAGTGAGGGCCACGCAACACGCAAGGAGTTCGCATGAGCACCACGGCCGATCCGACCACCCCGAAAGCCGATTCCGACAATCCCGAACTGAAGCGGGTGCTCGGCCCGGGCCTGTTGCTGCTGTTCGTCGTCGGCGACATCCTCGGTACCGGTATCTATGCCTTGACCGGCAAGGTCGCCAGCGAGGTCGGCGGGGCGGTCTGGTTGCCGTTCCTGTGCGCCTTCCTGGTGGCGCTGCTGACCGCGTTCGGTTATCTGGAGCTGGTCACCAAGTATCCGCAGGCCGGCGGCGCAGCGGTCTACACGCACAAGGCGTTCCGGATCCAGTTCATCACCTTCCTGGTCACCTTCGCGGTGATGGCCTCCGGTCTCACCTCGGCCTCCAGTGCCGCGAAAGCCTTTGCCGGCAACCTGTTCGCGGCCCTCGGGGTGCCGAACTCGACCGGTTGGACGGTGTTGCTGGTCGCCCTGGGCTTCATGACCGCGATCGCCCTGGTCAACCTGCGCGGCGTCGGCGAATCGGTGAAGCTGAATGTGGTGCTCACCGTGATCGAGCTGACCGGTCTGCTGATCGTGATCGGGGTCGGGGTGCTGGCGCTGTCCCGGGGACTCGGTGATCCGTCGCGGCTGACCCAGTTCACCGTGCCCGAGGGTGAGTCACCCTTCGGTGCGGTGACGGCGGCCACGGCGCTGGCATTCTTCGCCATGGTTGGTTTCGAGGACTCGGTGAACATGGCCGAGGAGACCAAGGATCCGGTCCGGGTGTTCCCGCGGACCATGCTGATCGGGCTCTGCATCACCGGTGTGATCTATGTGCTGGTGTCGATCTCGGCGATCACCCTGGTCTCGGCGGAGGAGCTCGGGCAGGGGTCCACCCCGCTGCTCAAGGTCGTGCAGGCCGGTGCGCCGGGCTTCCCGATCTGGATCTTCGCCTGGATCACCATGTTCGCGGTCGCCAACTCGGCGCTGATCAACATGATGATGGCCTCCCGGTTGCTCTACGGCATGTCGCGGGAGAAGGTGTTGCCCGGGCCGCTCGGCCGGGTGCTGAAGCGGCGCCGCACCCCGCACGTGGCGATCATTTTCACCACCCTGCTGGCGTTTGCGCTGATCGCCTTCGCCGATCTGACCGCCCTCGGTGGCACCACCTCGTTGCTGCTGCTCTGCGTGTTCACCCTGGTCAACGTGGCGGTGATCATCCTGCGGTTCAAGGAGCCCACCAAGCGGGACCACTTCAAGACCCCGTTGATCCTGCCGGCGCTCGGCGCGATCCTGTGCGCCTATCTGGCCAGCCCGCTGTCGGGGCGCAGCACCGACGACTACAAGGTGGCCGGGATCCTGATGGCGGTCGGGGTCGGGTTGAGCATCCTCACCCTGTTGCTGAACCGCTTCTATTTCCACCGTACGCACGAGATCGGCTCGTCGAAGACCGATCCGCGGCAGCCCTATCTCTGATCCCTACCGCTGGGCCGGGCCCTGGGCCCGGCGGGCCTGGTAGCCGCTCACCCAGCTGCTCAGGTCGTCACCGGCGATGGCGTGTTGCATCAGCTCGGGGAATGCATCCGGGGTGCAGGCGAACGCCGGGATGTCCAGCTGGGCGAGGATTCCGGCGAGTTCCCGGTCGTAGGCGGGGGCGCCGGAGTCGTCCAGTGCGAGCAGGCAGACCACCGTCACCCCCGACTCCCGCAGGGCCCGCAACCGGCGTACCAGGTCGGTCTCGTCGCCGCCCTCGAAGAGGTCCGAGATCAGCACCAGCACGGTGTCGGCGGGCCGGTCGATGAGCTCGGCGCAGTAGGCGATGGCCTGGTTGATGTCGGTGCCGCCGCCGAGCTGGGCGCCGAAGATCACCTCGACCGGGTCGGCCAGCCGGTCGGTCAGGTCGGCGACCGAGGTGTCGAAGGCGACCAGCGAGGTGTGCACGGTGTTCAGTCCGGCGAGCACGGCGGCGAACACCGAGGCATAGATGACCGATTCGGCCATCGACCCGGACTGGTCCAGCGCGATCACCACCTCCCGCTGGATGCCGACGCTGCGCCGACCGTGGCCGATCAGGCGGTGCGGCACGACGGTGCGGTGTTCGGGCAGGTAGTGCTTCAGATTCGCTGCGATGGTGCGGTTCCAGTCGATGTCACCGGGTCGTGGCCGGTGGGTGCGGCTGGCCCGGTTCAGCGCACCGAGGGTGGCCGCCCGGGTGGGTTCGGCGAGCCGCCGCTGCAGGTCGTCGACGACCCGCTGCACCACCCGGCGGGCGGCGGCGCGCGCCTGTTCGGGGAGGACCGAACCGAGTTGGGCGAGGGTGCTCGCCAGGTGGATGTCCGGTTCGATCGACTCGATCAGTTCGGGGTCGCGGAGCAGTGTCGCCAGGTCGAGGCGTTCCATCGCATCGCGCTGCAGCACCTGCACGACCGTGTTCGGGAACAGGTCGCGGATCTCACCCAGCCACTTGCTGATCCGCGGTGCCGAGGAACCCAGGCCGCCACTGCGTTTCGTGGCGCCGTCACCCGCCTCGGTGCGGTCGTAGAGGGCGCCCAGGGCTCTGTCCAGGGCACGGTCGGCACCGCTGAGCCCGGTGCCCTGCTCGTCGTCCCCGTCGGCACCGAGCAGCAGTCGCCAGCGCCGGGAGCGTTCACCGGTCTGTGGTTCAGCCACCGTGCACCCCGGTGAGTCCATCGAGTCGGGCCAGCGCCGGCAGCGCCAGGGTGAGTTCTGCGGTGTCCGGTCCGCCGGGGTCGGTCATCGCATCGTCGCGTTCCAGTTCCGCGGCCCGGTTGGCGATGTTGCGTCGTTCCGCCGGGGCGAAGTCGCCGAAGGTACGCCGCAGCAGCGGCAGCACGTCGGTGAACTCGTCCTCGGTCAGGTCGGCGACCCAGCGGTCCAGCAGCTGCAGCAGCCACCGGTCATGGATCAGCAGCACCGCACCGCCGGCCAGGAATCCCTCCACCCACAGGGCCTTCTCGGCCGGTGGCACGGCCCGGGAGAGCGCGCGGGAGAGGGCCCCGGCGGACTCCTCGGCGTCCAGTTCGCCGGCGTCGGTGAGCAGCCGGACCAGTCGGCCGGCCAGCAGCCCGTGCACGTCGCCGCGGTGCACCAGCGTGTGCAGGGTCTCGGTCCACACCTGGTGGCCGGGGCCGTCGGGCAGCAGGGTGAGCACCTGGTGCACGGCCTCGATGCGCTGGCTGAGTTCGCGGGCCGCCTCCTCGCCGAGGCCGCCGGCGACCGGTCCGAGACCGGCACAGACGCGCAGCAGCAGCGCTTCGGCGACCGCGGTCAGCGCCCCGGTGTCGGTGCCCCGGACATCGCCGTAGCGCTGCGCGCGGGCCAGGGCGGGCAGGGCCTCCAGCAGATGGTCCACATCGGTGTCCGCGGCGGCGCGCTCGTCGAGGATCCGCACCAGCGGGGTGAGCGCGTCGGTGAGGTCGGCCTGCAGAGCGAGTTCCAGGCTCTGGGTGACCTGGGCCAGGGTGTCGGTCTTCGACAGCAGTTCGGCGGTTGCGGCGGTCTCCACGGTGGTGCCCCACACCGAGGCCTCGACGATGCGAACCGACAGCTCGGGCCGCCAGCAGATCAGCCAGCCCTCCTTGAAGGTTCCGGTGCTGCCCACCTCGATCCGCTCACCCCAGTCGATGCCGAGGATCAGCAACCGGTGCAACAGCTGCGAGCGGGCGCGGTCGTTGTCCTTGCGCAGGTCGAGGGTCAGTTCGCGTTCCTCGGCGGCGAGTTTGAGCCGCAGGGAGCGGGCGGTGCGGCGCAGGTCGGCATCGAGCGGTACGCCGGGTGCGGACTCCGGCACCGTACCGAGCCGCTCCCCGATCACCGCCCGTCGGGTGACCAGATCCTGGGCCAGTCGGTTGCCGTCGCAGAGCACCGACAAGGTGGCATCCTGCACCTCGGCGAGTCCGGCCAGCGGCCGATTCCTCAGCACCGCAAGGGTTTCCGCCAGGCGTACCGCCTCGATGACGTGCGCCGAGGAGACGGGCAGGTCGTGCGCGCGGAGCACCTGGGCGACCTGGGTCAGCCAGCGAGTGACCACATCGTTCTCGGCGGTGAACAGGTGCTGGTACCAGCCGGGTGACTCGACGCCGGCACCGTAGCCGGACGCGAAGCCCAGGCGGGAATGGGTCCACGGCACCCAGGTGAGGGTGACCCTGCGTTTCGGCAGGCCGCGGAGCACCTTGTTGTCGGCGGCGGCCGGGGGCAGCTTCCCGGTCAGTGCGGGCGCGTGCCAGGCACCGCAGACCACCGCGATCCGCTCCCGCCCGGCCTTGAGTTCCGCGCGGAGCACCTTGCGCATGTACGCCTCCCGGCGCTGTTCCTCGCGTTCGTCGGCGGCGCTGCGGCGGCGGGAGTCGTCGGTGCGCAGCTCGGCCATCGCCTCGGTGATCGCCTCGAACGGGTCGCCCCCGGAGCGCAGCTCCATCACGTCGTCCCACCAACGCTCCGGGTCGTCGTAGCCGGCGGTCCGGGCGAGCACCGCGATCGGGTCGTCACGGACCCACTGCTGGGGCCCGGATTCCTCGTCGGTCAAGGGATTCTGGTCGTCGGCCGGTTCGGGGTCGGGCTCGTCCCGCAGCGCGAGCACGGTCGCGGCGGGCAGGTCGGCGAAGCGCACCGGCACGCCGTGCTCCACCGCCCAGCGCATCGCCTGCCATTCGGGGGAGAAGACCGCCAGCGGCCAGAACGCGGAGCGGCCGGGATCGTCGGTGGCGTAGGCCATCAGTGCCACCGGGGGCTGCAGCTCCGGGTCGGCGGCCAGTTCGACGAGCGCGTCGGCCTCGGGCGGGCCCTCGATCAGCACCACCTCGGGCTGCAGCTCGTCAAGGGCCCGGACCACCGCGCGCGCCGAGCCGGGGCCGTGGTGCCGGATGCCGAGCACGCGGACCCGGGGGTCGCTGGTCTCGGCCGTCATGGGCCCATCGTAGGTGGCGGTGGTCAGTCGAGCTCGAGGGTGGCGCGGAGCCGTCCGGTCTCGGCTTCGGTGGCCCTCAGCAGGGCGGCGTAGGCCTCCTCGGCCCGGGCATCCGCGGGCGCCGCGGTGAGGGCCGCCTGCGCGTCGGCGGCGGCCCGGCGGTAGGCGAGTTCGTATCCTGTGCCCCAGGTGTCGGCCGGGGCGAGCAGGGTGGCCCGGTCCACCGGTGCGGGGTCCACCGTCCCCGCCAGGGACGCAGCGACGTGGAGGTTTCGTTCGATGATGCGCACGAGCAGGTCGGCGATCGAACCACCGTCCCGGCCGATCGCGGTGCCGAGGTCTCCGTGGGTGACCTCGGAGAGGTACGCGGCCAGCTCGGCGCTGGCCGATTCGAGGGGCGACAGGTCCATGGGTTCGTCCTTCCCGGATCGCAGATCATCTACCGCAGTAGATGAGTCATCTACCACGGTAGAGCAATTGGAGGGTGCTGTCGATGCCTGACGATCCCGATCTCGGTGCGCTGCTGGCCGCGCTCTTCCCCCGGTTGATCGCGATGGAGGAACCGATCCTGGCCGCGGCCGGGTTGTCCATGTGGGAGTACACGATCGCGACCGAGCTGGCCGCCGCGGAGGCACTCTCCCAGGTGGAGCTGTCGCGGCGGACCCGGCGCGACCCCACCCGACTGGGCAAGCATCTCGACGAGCTGGAGTCCCGCGGCCTGGTGAGCCGGGAACGGTCGGCCGACCAACGGCAGCGCACGGTCCGGCTCACCCGGGCCGGCGACAAGGCGTACGCCACCGCGAAGCGCCGCATCCGCGCCGCCGAGGACGAGCTGCTCGCCGCCGAACTCTCGGCCGCTGACGTCCGGCGGCTGCGCCAGCTCCTCACCCGCCTCACGCGATCCAGCGGATCGCGGAAACTCGGTGGCGCGCACCCCCGGGACCGGTGAGGATCGATGCCATGGAACGCGTCAACTTCTTCGACACCGCGGTCGCCGAACGCTACGACGATGACGAGTCAGCGATGTTCGCCCCGGCCACCATCGAGGCGACGGTGGACTTCCTGGCCGAGCTCGCCGGTGACGGCCGGGTGCTGGAGCTCGCGATCGGCACCGGGCGGATCGGGCTGCCGCTGAGCCGGCGCGGTATCGAGGTGTCCGGGATCGAGCTGTCGCGGGCCATGGTCGACCAGTTGCGGCGCAAACCGGGCAACGAGGCGATCGAGGTCACCGTCGGGGACATGGCCGAGGCGAGGGTGCCGGGTTCCTTCCGGCTTGCGTACCTGGTCTTCAACACCATCGGCAATCTCATCGATCAGGAGTCCCAGGTGGCGTGTTTCCGCAACGCCGCCGAGCATCTGGAACCCGGCGGGCACTTCGTGATCGAACTCGGGGTCCCCCGACTGCAGGATCTGCAACCGGGCCGGTGGGATCTCATCTCCGACTTCTCACCCGGCCATGTCTGCATCGATCGCTTCGAGCCGCTCACCCAGCGACTGGAATCACATCACTGGACCCGCCAGGACGACGGCAGCTTCCGCCCCGGCTTCACCCCGCAGCGGTATGTCTTTCCCGCCGAACTCGACCTGATGGCTCGACTGGCCGGGATGAGCCTGGTGCAGCGCTGGGCCGACTGGGACCGCAGCCCGTTCACCGCAGCGAGCCGCAAACACGTCTCGGTGTACCAGAAGGGATGAGGCGGTTCATCAGCCCTCGCGGCAGGCCCGGTAGAAGTCCTTCCACCCCTCGCGCCGGCGTACCACGGTTTCCAGATATTCCTGCCAGGCAACCGAATCCGCGACCGGGTCCTTGACCACCGAGCCGACGATGCCGGAGGCGACGTCGCCGGCGCGCAGCACCCCGTCGCCGAAGTGCGCGGCCAGCGCGAGCCCGTTGGTCACCACCGAGATCGCCTCCGCGGTGGAGAGGGTGCCGGTGGGCACCTTGAGCGAGGTCTTGCCGTCGTCGGTGAGACCGCCGCGCAGTTCGCGGAAGATCGTCACCACCCGGCGGATCTCGGTGGCGGCGTCGTCGATGGGCGGCAGCTCCAGCGAACGGCCCAGTTCGGCGACCCGGCGGGTGACGATCGAGACTTCCTCCTCGGCCGAGGCCGGCAGCGGCAGCACCACGGTGTTGAACCGCCGGCGCAGCGCCGAGGACAGATCGTTCACCCCGCGGTCCCGGTCGTTGGCGGTGGCGATCACGTTGAACCCGTGCACCGCCTGCACCTGCTCACCGAGCTCGGGCACCGGCAGCGTCTTCTCCGACAGGGTCGTGATCAGCCCGTCCTGCACGTCGGAGGGGATCCGGGTCAGCTCCTCGATCCGCGCGATCGCCCCGGTCCGCATCGCATTCATCACCGGGGAGGGCACCATCGCGGCCCGGCTCGGGCCCTCGGCCAGCAGCCGGGCATAGTTCCAGCCGTAGCGGACGGCCTCCTCGGCGGTACCGGCGGTGCCCTGCACCAGCAGCGTCGAATCCCCGGAGATCGCGGCGGCCAGGTGCTCCGAGACCCAGGACTTGGCGGTGCCGGGTACGCCGAGCAGCAGCAGCGCGCGGTCGGTGGCGAGGGTGGCGACGGCGATCTCCATCAACCGGCGGCTGCCCACATATTTCGGCGTGAGTACGCTGCCGTCGGCCAGTTCACCACCCATCAGATAGGTCACCACCGCCCACGGCGAGAGCTTCCAGCTGGCCGGGCGGGGCCGGTCGTCGAGCTCGGCCAACCGGGCCAGCTCCTCGGCGTACTGCTGCTCGGCGTGCGGACGCAGCAGCTCGCCCACGCCCTCGGACTGCACCTGGTCAACGGTTTCGCTCATCGTGTCTCCATCATGTCAGTGCTTCGGCAAGCCCCCGGCGGAGCTCCAGGTTCATCGCCGCGTTGAACGCCTGATTCTGTTGTGGGCCGGGAAATCCGCGCGCCATCCGCCGCAATCGGCCGGCCGCGTCCACGCGCTGCTGCAGGCTGCCATGCGAACCGCACAGCGCGAGCACCCCGGGCCGCCCGCCACCGGCCTGCGGTGACTCCAGCCAGGCGAGCACGGTCTCGGTGAGCCCTGGGGACCAGGGCCGTACACCGAGCGCGGCCAGCCACTGCGTCGGCACGTCGCGGCCGATCCGCGCACCCAGCAGCCGGTCACCCGCCTCGACCTCGGTCAGGTCGAACAGCTCCTCATCGAGCAGTTCCTGGTCCTGCAGCAGGGCCAGCGCCAGCTCCCCGTCCCGCTCCCGCGCCGCCGCGATTCCCAACCCGGTTTCGAAACCCGGGCCGCCGGTCACCTCGGCACCGGCCATCCGGACCGCCGAGCGCCCGCCCAGCGCGGGCCAGTCGGCGATCGGGATCGAGCCGATCAGGGTCGCCATGGCGCGTCGTCCGGGTGGCCGCTCCCCCTTGACCGCGATCAGCCCGTCGCGTTCATCGGCGGCCGTCAGGTCCGCCAGGTCCACCCGCCAGCCGCCGAGCCGGCCACGCCGCAACCGGTCCCGGACCCGCTCCCGCATCCGGTCGGTGTAGGCCGACTCGGTGAGCCGAGGCAGCAGTGACTGCGCCAGCTCGCGGACCGGGCGGCTGCGGTCGTCCAACGCGGCCTCGAGCAACGGCTCGTCGACGGGCGCGAGGCCATCGGTGAGCAGTTCCAGCAACCGGATCCGGGCCCCGGCCGGCTCCCCCGGTAGGGCCGCGGCCAACAGATCCCGCGCCCGGGCCGGTTGACTGGCTCGGACCGCGGCGAGCCAGGCCACCCGTTCACCGAGCGCACCCTCGGTCCAGATCCGTTCGTCCTCGACCCGCGGCGCAAGGAGTTCGGCGAACCGCCAGGCGGGGTTCTGCCGGGCCAGCCAGCTGCCCCGCTCCCCCAGCACGGGTGCCATCAGCGGCCGCAGTTCTCGACGCCCGGTGGCGAGCTCCAGCACCGGTACCACCGCACCGATCGGCAACCGCCGACCGCGTGCGGCCAGCATCCGTAACCCGTCGGCAATCAGATCGAACCGCCGCGACCCGAGGGCTTCGGTGAACAACCGCAGGAACTGTTCACCGGGCGCCGACAGGGTCTCCGGACCAGCCGGTTCGGCCGGCTCCCCGGCGGTGACCAGACCGCTGCCGGCCCGCTCGGCGACCGCGGCTCGGCCCGCCGTCGCCAGGACCTCCACCGCCTCCTCACCCGTACCTCCGCGCAGCGGCTGCGACACCCGGCTCCAATCGACACTGCGCCGGGCCGTCCCGACGACCGCGGCGGCAACGATTCCCGCGAGTTCGCTCACAGCACCACCAGCGTTCCACCGGCCGGGTCATCGAGCGCCGACAGCGGGTTGAATCCGACACCATCCCATTCGCCGAGCCAGTACACCGGCCGGTCGATGGTCACCAGCAAAGCCTTCCACAGCACCGATTCCGGGCCGGTGACCCGGATCGCTTCGCCGTCCTCGTCGACCAGCACGAAGTCCTCACCGGTACGCCCCAGCCGGCCCCGGACGGCGGTCGGCCAGAGCCGCAACCAGGGGTCGATGGCGAGTGCTGCGGCGTACTCCTCGCGCAGGCCGGCGATCCCGGGCGCGTGCAGCGGCCAGCCGGCCACCCTCGGTTCGGGGTTGCCGTGGCGTTGCCCGATCTGGGCCCGCAGCGGCAGCGCGGTGTCCTGGAAGTGCAGGTCGGCCTCCAGCAGCATCCCGGGAGCGATCGACATCTCATAGGGCGCACCGTTGACCGAGAAGAACAGCACCAGCGCGAATCGGCCGGTGCGTTGCCCGACCAGCCAGACCCGGCGGGTCTGCACCCGTTCGTCGTCATCGGTGTCGTGCAGCCCGAAGACCACCCAGGCATCGCGCACCGGCGGCCCCGCCAGCACCTCCGCCGAGGCCACCGGATAGCCGAGATGACCACGCAGCATCGTCAACTCGGCCGGGTCCAGGCGTTCCCGGTTCCGCATCGCCTCGGCGAGCAACCAGAGCAGCCCGAACTCCCGCAGCAACCGCTCCGGCCAGTCACCCCCGCTGGCCGGAATGTACGCCAGGGAACGGATCCAGCGCGCCACCCCGGGCGCCTGGGCATCGACCATCCGGGCGGCCAGCAGCTCGAACTCCTGCGGTCGACCGACCAGCCGGGCCAGTCCGCCCCGCACCTGATCGGCCAGCCACTGCTGCAGCTCCAGCAGTCCGGCGGCCACCCGATCGTCGCGGGCGGCGGCCCGCTCGGCCGCGGCCCGGCGTACCTCCTGCGGATCCTTCTCGACCGGTTCGGCCGCTACCCGTCCGCCGGCCAGGAAGTCCTTCGCGTACGCCTGCGGCGCGCCCTCGTCGTCGGGCAACCGCTCCTCCGCCCACAGGAACAGCAACCCCAACGCGTGCTTGCAGGGGAACTTGCGCGACGGGCAACTGCAGCGATACCGCGGCCCCTCGGTGTCCACCACGACCCGGTACGGCGTCCGCGCCGACCCGCGGCACTCACCCCACAGCACCGCGCCCTGACTGCCGACGTGCTGCCACGGACCGGGGTTCGCGAGCTTGCGACCGGCGACCTCGGCGGCCGAATCGGGGGCCGCAGCGACCACCCGATCGACCGTCCAGCGCTGCGCCATATGGCCAAGAGTAGGCTTCGGCGGAGAACAGTGTGATCCCGGCTACTAGGAGTTCAGGTGAGCAACGACGCGCCCGAGACCGAGCACCACGACCGCAGCTATCCGCCGCCGGCCGAGCTGGCCGCGAACGCGAACATCACCCAGGAGACGCTGGAGAAGTCCTGGGCGGATCCGGACGCGTTCTGGGCCGAGCAGGCCAAACGACTCGACTGGGGCACCGAGCCCACCGAGACCCTCGACTGGTCCAACCCGCCGTTCGCCAAGTGGTACGCCGACGGCACCCTGAATGCCGCGGTGAACTGCGTGGACCGGCACGTGGATGCCGGCAACGGTGACCGGGTCGCCTTCTACTGGGAGGGTGAACCCGAGGGACACGAGCGGACCATCACCTATGCCGAGCTGAAGGACGAGGTGAGCCGGGCCGCGAACGCCCTCACCGAACTCGGCGTCAAGGCCGGGGACCGGGTGGCCATCTACATGCCGATGATCCCCGAGGCGATCGTCGCGATGCTGGCCTGCGCCCGACTGGGCGCACCGCACACGGTGGTCTTCGGTGGCTTCTCCGCCGATGCGCTGTCCACCCGGATCATGGACTGTGGCGTCGAGGTGGTGATCACCGCCGACGGTGGTTACCGCCGCGGTGCCCCGTCGGCGCTCAAGCCGGCGGTCGACAAGGCGCTGGAGAAGACCCCCGACGTGCGCAGCGTCGTCGTGGTCCGGCGTACCGGTCAGGACACCGAGATGACCGAGGGCCGGGACGTCTGGTGGCACGACGTGGTCGGCAACGCCTCCCCCGAGCACGAGGCCGAGCAGTTCCCGGCCGAGCACCCCCTCTACATCATGTACACCTCCGGTTCGACCGGGAAGCCGAAGGGCATCCTGCACACCACCGGCGGTTACCTGGTCGGCACCTCCTACACCCACTGGGGGACCTTCGACCTGAAGCCGGAGACCGATGTCTACTGGTGCGCCGCCGACATCGGCTGGGTGACCGGGCACTCCTATCTGGTCTACGGCCCGCTCGCCAACGGCACCACCAGCGTCATCTACGAGGGCACTCCGGACACCCCGCACAAGGGCCGGTTCTGGGAGATCATCGACAAGTACAAGGTGTCGATCCTCTACACCGCGCCGACCGCGATCCGCACCTTCATGAAGTGGGGTGCCGACATCCCGGCCGAGTACGACCTGTCCAGCCTGCGGGTGCTCGGTTCAGTCGGTGAGCCGATCAACCCCGAGGCCTACAACTGGTACCGGGAGAACATCGGCCACGACAACTGCCCGGTGGCCGACACCTGGTGGCAGACCGAGACCGGGATGCACATGATCGCACCGATGCCCGGGGTCGCCGACGGCAAGCCCGGCGCGGCGATGACCCCGGTCCCGGGGGTGATGGTCGATGTCGTCGACGACGAGGGCAAGCCGCTCGGCAACGACGAGTCGGGCCTGCTGGTGGTCACCCGCCCCTGGCCGGCGATGCTGCGCACCCTGTGGGGTGACGACCAGCGCTACATCGACACCTACTGGTCCCGTTTCGAGGGCATCTACTTCGCCGGTGACGGGGCGAAGAAGGACGCCGACGGTGATCTGTGGCTGCTCGGCCGCGTCGACGACGTGATGAACGTGTCCGGGCACCGGATGTCGACCGCCGAGATCGAGTCCTCGCTGGTCGGCAACCCGAAGGTCGCCGAGGCCGCGGTGGTGGGCGCCACCGACGAGACCACCGGCCAGGCCGTGGTCGCGTTCGTGATCCTGCGCTCCGACGCCGCTGCCGATGCCGAGAACGACCGGGACGCGGTGGTGCAGGAGCTGCGCACCCATGTCGGCAACGACATCGGCCCGATCGCCAAGCCGAAGCAGATCCTGATCGTCGACGAGCTGCCGAAGACCCGTTCGGGCAAGATCATGCGCCGGCTGCTCCGCGACATCGCCGAGGGCCGCGAGGTGGGTGATGTCACCACCCTCACCGACTCGGAGGTGATGAACACCATCCAGGCCGACCTCGGCAAGAAGTGAGGTACGCCGCGGCGTAGAAGATCGGGCGCCTCGGATTCCTTTTCTCGAATGGGAATCCGGGGCGTCCGTCCGTTTCCCAGCCAGTGATCGGCTGGTACGCCCCGGTGGGCGACCGGTAGACTGCCCCGCGGTGTGCCGGGAAGTCTGGTCGGCGTGAAGCGTGCGTACCCAGAACATCCCCGTCCATGATGGAGACCCAGATGAGCAGTGCCCAGTCCGACCCCTCGGAGACCAACGACTCCGACACCGGAGGCAGCAACGGCGGCCGGAAGGTGCTGCTGTTCGGCCGGCTCGGCCCCGACGACACCCGGGTGCTGCCGGAACTGCTGCGCAACGAGACCGTCGGTGGTGCGCTGATGCTGGCCGCCACCGTCGCCGCCCTGCTGTGGGCCAACTTCGGCAGCGACAGCTACAGCGCGGTCCGCGGCACCTATGTGGGCCCGATGAGCCTGCAGCACTGGGCCTCCGACGGGCTGCTCACCGTCTTCTTCTTCGTCGCCGGGCTGGAGCTGAAGCGGGAGTTCACCAGCGGTTCGCTGGCCAAACCCTCCGAGGCGCTGCTGCCGGTGGTGGCCGCGATCGCGGGCATGGTGGTGCCAGCCTCGATCTACATCATCGTCAACCTGTCCAGCGACCAGGGCAACCTGGGTGGCTGGGCCATTCCGATGGCCACCGATATCGCCTTCGCGCTGGCCATCCTGGCCGCGGTCGGCTCCAAGCTGCCGACCAGCCTGCGTGCCTTCCTGCTGACCCTGGCGATCGTCGACGACCTGGGTGCGATCATCGTGATCGCGGTCGTCTTCACCTCGGGACTGAAGCTGGCCTGGCTGGCCGGTGCCCTGGCCTGCGCGGCGCTGTGGTGGTTCCTGCAGCGCAAGCGCGTCGACAACGGTTGGATCTACATCCCGCTGTTCATCCTCGGCTGGTGGTGCATGTACTCCTCCGGTGTGCACGCCACCATCGCCGGTGTGCTGTTCGGCCTGCTGACCCGCTCCGATGCCAACGACCCGAAGGACCCGGTGGACCGGTGGCAGCACACCTGGCACCCCATCTCGGCGGGTGTCATCGTGCCGATCTTCGCGTTGATGGCCGCGGGTGTGGCGGTCAATGCGACCGCGATCCGCGATGTGTTCACCACCCCGGTCGGGCTCGGCATCGTGCTCGGCCTGGTGCTCGGCAAGCCGATCGGCGTGTTCGCCGGGGCATATCTCACCGCCCGTTTCACCAAGGCGAATCTGGCCCCGGATCTGCGCTGGTCGGAAGTGTTCTCGGTCAGCATGCTGGCCGGTGTCGGCTTCACCGTGGCGCTGTTCGTCTCCGAGTTGGCCTTCACCCGCAACGAATTGTTGATCGAGGAGTCGAAGGCAGCGATCCTGATCGCCTCGCTGATCGCGGCCCTCGTCGCGACGGTCGGTCTGCGGCGGCGTACCCGGCAACGGATGGCTGACGCGGAGAACGCCTGACCCCGCTGCTAGTCTCCTGCCATGGCGTACCCACAGAATGTGCAGAACGTCGACCAGCCGGACGCCGGCCGCAGCGTCGGCGACCTGACCAAGCTGATCAGCGAGGATGTCAAGGCGCTGGTCAAGAGCGAGATCGACCTCGCCAAGGCCGAGCTGGTTCCGTCCGCGAAACATGCCGGTGTCGGCGCGGGCCTGTTCGGCGGGGCGGGCTACTTCGCGATGAACGGGGTCTCACTGCTCTTCCTGGCCGGTGCGCTGGGGATCGGCAAGCTGTTCGGCGCCCCGACCGGTTGGGTGGCACTCGGTTTCGTGATCATGGCCGTGCTGATCTTCCTGATCGCGGGCATCCTGGCGCTGATCGGCAAGGGTCAGTTCAGCAAGGTCAAGGGACCGGAGCGGACCATCGCCCAGGCCGAGACCTCGATCCAGGCCGTCAAGGGTGCGATCGCCCGCGGCAACGCCGACGCCAAGACCGCCGAGCTGGAGCGCAAGACCTTCCGCAACCCGGACCGCGTCGACGACCTGCGCTAGGCCCTCAGCCGAGCAGCGCGGCCAGCGCCGTCCAGGACTGCGGCGAGGCACCGTATCCCTGCCCGGTCTCGGGATTCCAGTATTCCGACCAGTCGCTGGCCACCGCGCCGGCACGCGTGCTGCGGGCCAGTTCCGCAGCCAGGTCGGTACGCCCCCAGCGGCGGGCGGCCAGCCAGAACAGATAGTTCAGGTTGGGCCAGGCGGCACCGCGCCAGTAGGCGGTCGGGTCGTACGCCGGATCGTTGCGGGCGACGTTGGTCGGTCCGTACGCCGTCCCACCGAACAGCTGCGGATCACCGAGCGCCGCGAGCGCCCGCTCGGCACGGTCCCGGTCGGCGGTGACCAGTGCCGGCATCAGCCCATCGCTGATCCGGATCGCGGCGCTGGCCCGGGTGCCACCGGTCAGCGGCAGATCGACCCACTGACCGTCCTGCCAGAGCCGGTCGTCGATGGCGGTCGCGAGCCGATCGGCCCGCTCGGTCAGGTCGGCACGGTCCAGCAGCTGCCCCAGTTCGCGCAGATTGAACGCCACGTAGGCGTTGAACCCGGCCGGTGCGCAGCGGAAGCGGTCGTTGTCCACCGCGGCACCGTCGGGGGCGAACCGCACCGAGGCCATCAACTCCTTGTTCCACTGCGAGCGGACGCGCTGGTCGTAGTCGGCCGGTGTGCGCCCCGGTGCGCCCCAGCCGTCGAAGCGGGGTGAGTGGTCGTTGCCGGCCTCCCAGGGATGCACGATCGCCAGCAGGCCGAGGTCGGTCACCAGCCGGTGTCGCCAGAGCCAGTCGAAGTGCCGCACCGCGCGCTCGGCGAGTGCGGCCGGTGTCTCGATCCCGGCGCGCTGGAGTTCGGCCAGCGCGTGAGAGAAGAATGGTGGCTGGGTCAGCGATGAGCGATCCGGTAGTGGGCCGAGGAAGGTGTCGGGGCCGGCCGGCCCGTAGCGCATGTGCGGCACCATCCCTTCGGCCAGCTGCCCGCCCAGCAGGGCGGTGACCTCCGGCACCGCATCCGGATCGCCGAACCGCGCGCGGGCGATCGCGTGGAAGGCGGAGTCCCAGAGCCACAGATGGGGATAACTGTCCGGATTGGGCACGGTCCAGCCGGACTCGGCGACCCAGTTGTCCGCCAGCACCGTCAGTGCCCGTTCCCGGAGCGCGGCCTCGTCGTCGGTGACCTCTTCGTCGGTGACCTCGTTGTCCATGGCTGGGATGTTATCGATATCTCCGCGGTTGGTCCGGGAGCTGGTGCGATGGCCGCCACAGATGCCGCGGCCACGGCGCCGAGGCGGTAGCCTCGGGGGTGATGTCGAACGAGATTCTGCCCACCGAGGCCCGCAAGCTCACCGGCTGGGGGCGTACCGCACCCACCACCGCGCAGGTGCTGTCCACCCCGGATGTCGAACTGATCGCCCGGGCGGTCAGCCAGGTCGCCGAGGACAACGACAGCAAGCCGCGGCACCTGCACCGAGGTGTGATCGCGCGTGGGCTCGGTCGCTCCTACGGCGACCCGGCGCAGAACGGCGGCGGCCTGGTGGTCGACATGACCGCACTGAACCAGATCCACTCGATCGACGCCGATACCGGCATCGCCGATGTCGACGGTGGTGTGGACCTGGATCAGCTGATGCGGGCGGCGCTGCCGTTCGGGCTCTGGGTGATCGTGTTGCCCGGTACGCGACAGGTCACCATCGGTGGGGCGATCGCCAACGACATCCACGGCAAATCCCACCACACCACGGGATCCTTCGGCGACACCGTGCTGGAGATGCAGCTGCTGGTCGCCGACGGCCGGGTGCTCACCCTGCGCCCGGACGGCTCCCCCGACGACCCCGACGGTGAGCTGTTCTGGGCCACCGTCGCCGGTGTCGGCCTGACCGGGATCATCCTGCGCGCCAAGCTGCAGCTGCGGAAGGTGGAGACGGCATATTTCCTCGCCGACTGCCGGGTCACCGAGACCCTGGACGAGACGATCGCGGCGCACACCGACGGCACCGAGGAGCAGTACGAATATTCCTCCGCCTGGTTCGATGCGGTGAACCCGCCGCCGCGGCTCGGTCGCGCCGAGATCTCCCGCGGCCGGCACGCGTTGCTCGACGAGCTGCCGAAGAAGCTGCGCCCGGCGCCGCTGGCCTTCGATGCGCCGAAATTCTTCGACCTGCCCGACGCCTTCCCCAACGGGCTGGCCAACAAGTTCACCTTCACCCTCGCCTCCGATGTCTGGTACGCCAAGGCGAAGCCGTATCAGAACAAGGTGGTGAACCTGACGCAGTTCTATCACCCGCTGGACATGTTCGGGGAGTGGAACCGGGGTTACGGTTCGAACGGATTCCTGCAGTACCAGTCGCTGGTGCCGATGGATGCGATGGAGGGCTTCAAGAAGCTGATCCACACCGTCCAGGGTTCGGGTCACTACTCGTTCGTCAACGTCTTCAAGCTGTTCGGCGAGGGCAACCGGGCGCCGTTGTCCTTCCCGATGGCGGGCTGGAACTTCGCCGTCGACTTCCCGATCCGCCCGGGCCTGCACGAGTTCCTTTCCGAACTGGACAAGCAGATCCTGCAGTTCGGCGGGCGGGTCTACACCGCCAAGGACTCCCGGGTCACCGCCGCCGACTTCCGCAGGATGTACCCGCGGCTGGACGAGTGGATCGCGGTCCGCCGCCGGGTCGACCCGACCGGTGTCTTCGCCTCCGACATGGCCCGCCGCCTCGAACTCCTGTGACCACACGAAAGGAATCCCAGTGATCGATGCCGTTGGAAACCCGCAGAAGATCCTGCTGCTCGGTGGCAGCTCCGAGATCGGATTGACCATTGTGTCGGAGTTCCTGGCCCGGCAACCGGCGAAGGTCGTGCTGGCCGGCCTCGCCGACGACCCGCGCCGCGACACCGCGCTGGACCAGCTGCGGGCGGCCGGGGCCACCGAGGTGGAGTGGCTGGACTTCGACGCGGTCGACTTCGACTCCCATCCCGCGAGCATCGACGCCGCCTGGGCCGGTGGTGACGTGGACATCGCGGTCGTCGCCTTCGGGATGCTCGGTGACAACGAGGAGCAGTGGCAGAACCAGAAGCTGGCGGTGCTCGCCTGCAATCTGAACTACACCGCAGCGGTCTCGGTCGGCGTACTGCTCGGGCAGAAGATGAAGGACCAGGGTTACGGCCAGATCATCGCGATGAGCTCCGCGGGGGCGATGCGGGTCCGTCGGACGAACTTCGTCTACGGCTCCAACAAGCTCGGCCTGGATGCCTTCTACACCAACCTGGGTGAGGCGCTCGAGGAATACGGGCCGCGGGTGCTGGTGATCCGGCCCGGTCAGGTCCGCACCCGGATGTCGGCGCACCTCGACGACGCACCGCTGACCGTCGACAAGGAAGAGGTCGGCAAGCTCGCGGTGAAGGGCGTGGACAAGAAGAAGCTGATCGTCTGGGCGCCGCCGGCCTTCGCGCTGGTGATGCTGGTGCTGCAGCACGTCCCACGGCCGATCTTCAAGAAGCTGCCGATCTGAGCTCGACCCCATCCGGACAGCGAAAGGGCCCGTACGCCGAGGCGTACGGGCCCTTCACACCGGTTGAGCGCGGCTCAGGGGCGGTTGCACTTCGTGGACGACGGGGCGTCCTTGCCCGACAGGTACTTGTAGGCGCGCTTGAAGCTTTCGCAGCGCGCCCCGTCCTCGGCCCGCGCCCGAGCGGTGCTCGTGTTGTCGTAGCCGACGTACTTGCTGATCAGGCCCATGTTGAACTGGTCTGCCGCCGCGTTACTGTTCGGTCGAGCCTGGGTCCAGTACCAGCCGGCGATCTGTGGCGAGTAGGGCAACTGAGAAGCGCGCACCTGATTGTCGCCCATCAGATCGACCCCGATGCCCTTACCGGCCGCCTCGTAGTTGTACGGACCCGTGATCTGGATGTAGCCACGACCCCGGTATCGCAACGGGTCGTAACCGCGCTCGCCGATCGCGTAGTCGAAGGTGGACTCGTGTGCCAGCGTGGCCAGGAAGGCCGCCTTACGCTGCGGAGTGCTGGTGATGCCGCGCTTGCGCATCTCGGCGTTCAGATACGGCAGCCCCTGCTCCACCCGGCTGGTGTCGGCGACCTTGCCGGGGAACATCTTCTCCAGGTCACCCCGGGTGATGTCACCGGCCTTCGGCGGGCCGGGGTCGACCGGCGGCGGCGGGGGTGGGGTCGAATCCTTGGTCGCACCGAACAGCGCACCCCAGGTCTGCGGTCCGACGACCCCGTCCTGCGCCAGTCCCTTCGACTTCTGGAACGCCTTCACCGCACCGAGGGTCCGCGGACCGAAGGAGCCGTCCACGCTGACCGACTGGCCGGAGTTGCGCAGCAGGGTCTGCACCGCGCGGACCCGGTTGCCCTCGGTGCCGTAGCGGGTCACGACGCTCAGCTTCGCCAGCGTCTTGGGGCCGACGATCCCGTCCTGCACCAGGCCGTTGCGGGCCTGGAAGCCCTTCACCGCGCTCTTGGTGGCCGGACCGAAGCTGCCGTCGATCTCGATGTTGAAGCCATTGGCGCGCAGCAGATACTGCAGGCCGCTGACGCGGTTGGAACGGGTGCCTTCCTTGAGCACCGGTGCGCTGGCGGCGTACGCCGCGGAGATGCCGACCGGGGCCGCGACACCGACGGTGGCGAGCACCGCGATCGTGGCGGCGACGATCTTCTTCTTGCCCTCGAACATTTTCTGGTCTCGCTCTCTGGGGGGAGCCCCTTGCCGGGATGTACACCGGGGACGTTAGGGACAGCCGGGTGCGAGCGACCAGAGTCGTGGGGGTGGATGGTTCCGCCGGATACTTCCGGGCGTCTTTATGTCGGCTCGCGCGCGGCGCGCCATGACCCCGCTCTTCGGCCCAGTCGTCGAAATCCCGCGGTGGGTCGGTGCCCGGTGGCGTAGTAGACGCGAGATTTCTCCTTGATGGGCCTGCATCACGGGGACGCGCCGCTGGACGCTCGCCTCCCGACGTTCATCGAGCAGCCCGCCATGCAGGGTCCGTCCGCAACGCTCATCGAGTAGCCCGCCATGCGGAGCCTGCGGAGCAATGGCGGGCGTGTCGAGATGAGCAGGCGTCCAGACGAGTCAGCCGCCGAACGCCCGGTGCAGCACCAGCGCGAGCCCGGTGCGGTCGCGCTGGGCGAGTTTGCGGAGCAGGGTGGAGACATGGTTCTTGACGGTGCCCTCGGCGAGCACCAGCTCGGCCGCGATCTCGGCATTGGTGAGACCGCGGGCCACTCGTTCGGCGACCAGCCGTTCGGTCCGGGTGAGCACCGCCAGCGGATCGTTTCGGTCGGCGGATTCTCCACCGGACAGGGCGATCCGGGCGATCCGAGGATCGATCACCACACCCCCGGCGGCCACCTCGCGGATCGCCTCGGCGAGCCGGTCGGTGGAGACGTCCTTGAGCAGGAAACCGGCCGCGCCCGCACCCAGCGAGCCGAGCACCACGGCCTCGTCGTCGAAGGTGGTGAGCACCAGCGCCGGCAGGCCGGGATGGCGTTCGGCCAGTGCCGCAACGAGTTCCAGGCCGTCCATTCCCGGCATCCGGGCATCGGTGAGCACGACATCGGGACGGCAGCGCGGCAGCACCGCCAGCGCCTCCCGACCGTCGGCCGCCTCGCCGACGACCTGGAGACCATCGGCGGTCTCCAACAGCATCCGCAGCCCGCGGCGCAGCAGCTGCTGATCGTCCACGACCAACAATCGGATGGTCACGCGGCGGCCTCCGGGAGGCTCCCGGTGAGCACCACACCGCGTGCGTCGCTGCGGGCGGAGAAGCTGCCGCCGAGCTGCTCGGCGCGCTCGGCCAACGACCGCAACCCGAAGCCGGGTTGGGTTTCCGCGAGTTCGGTACCGCGTTCGGCGCCGTTGTCGCCGATCTCGATCTCGACGCCCCGGTCGCGCCAGTGCACGGTGATCTCCACCCGGTCGGCGGTGGAGTGCCGCAGCACATTCGTCAGCCCCTCCTGCACCAGCCGGTAGGCGAAGAGCGAGGCGGCGTGGCCGAGTGGCTGCTCGATGCCGCGCTGGCGTACCACCACCTCCAATCCGGTACCGCGGAAGCTGTCCGCGATCGCTTCGAAGGCAGCGATCCCGGAGAGATTCGCCTCGCGCGGTGGGTTCAGTGCCCGGACCCAGCGCCGCATGTACGCCATCGCATCGCGGGCCTGTTCGCGGGCCTGGCCGACCTCGGCGTACGCCGCCTCGGGTTCGCGCTCGTGGATCCGTTCGGCGTACTCCAGACTCATCCCGATCAGCGTCAGCCGATGTCCGAGCCCGTCGTGCAGTTCGCGGGCCGAGCGGGCGCGTTCGTCGGCGAGCATCAGCTCCTTCTCCACATCGGTGGCGGCGCGGAGTTCGTCGAGGAGCCGTTGGTTGGTACGCCGTTCGTCGGCCAGTTCGCGGAGCAACTGCCCGAGCACCAGCCCGAGCCCGCCGAGGACGGTCAGCGAAACGAGTTCGAGCAGCAGGAATGCCAAGCTGCGTTGGACGAGGACCATCGTCACGGTCGCCACCAGAGCGTAGACCGCGAGACCTGCGATGCCGTACCAGAGACCGTTGCTGGCGATGACCAGACTGATCGACAACAGGGTGAGCAGCAACGGCACCGCACCGCCACCACCGACCGCGGCCAGCGCGGAGGCGATCAGCATCAACTGGAGCAGCCGAGGGTCTCGCCACACCCGCCACGCGATCCAGCACAGCGCGACCAGGACGCTGCCCACACAGCCGGTCACCAGCAACCAGAAGTACTGTCGCTGGGCCGCGAGCGAGGTGACCACGTTGAACAGCACGAGCACGCCGACGAGCACATCGAGCAGCACCAGCATCCGGCGTGACATTTTCATGGCTTCAGCCTAGGGACCCCGGGCCCGGTCGAGGAGTGACCGTGGTCATGGTTTCGGGGGCGGGGTCGTGACCCGGGCCAGCGGATCCGGCGGTCGCTCCGCGGCACGGTGGAGTCATGCCTGCAATCATCGAAACTCCCAACCCGTCCGAAACCAATGCCAGCACGAAGAAACCACGACTCCCCGGTTGGCTGCGCGCCGTGCTGGTACCGGTGTTGTTCATGGCGACCGTGATGGTCGTCCAGCTCGGTTACAGCGCCATCCCCGGGGTCACCGCGGCGATGTCCGATCCGAACAATCTGCTGCTGGTCGTGCTGTCGAATCTCGGCGGCGCACTGCTGGTCACCGTCGCGGTGCTCGGGGTGATCGCACTGCTGATGCGCCTGGTCGACCGCGCCCCGCTGCGGCGGATCGGCCTGGTCTGGACCCGGCACAGCCTGCCGGCACTCGGACTCGGTCTGCTGATCGTCGTCGTGATCGGCCAGCTCGTCATGTGGGGCGGTCTGCTGGTCGGCCAGACTCAGCGGGTGGCACTGCCGCCGAACCTGTCGGTCGGGATGATCGCGGCAACGATCGCGCTGGCACTGATCCGGGCGTTCCTGCTGCAGGGGATTCCGGAGGAGCTGTTCTTCCGGGGTTATCTGATGCAGGCCCTGGCGGAGCGGCCCCGGGTGGCCGCGCTGGCCTCGGCCGGTCTGTTCGCGGTAATCCACCTGGTCTCCAAGGGTGGCCAGCAGAATACGGTGGACCGGTTGCTCTATCTGCTGATCCCGCTCGGGTTCGGGTTCCTGGCCGCGGCCCTGATGCTGCGCACCCGATCGATCTGGTCCGCGGTCGGCGTACACGCGGGTTTCCATGTCTCGAACCTGATCGGCCAGTTCTCCGGGCTGGCACCCGAGGGACGGTACTTCTGGGTGGTCACCGGTCTGGTGCTGCTGTTGGCCGGGTTCGTCGTGCTGCGTGGCTATCGCGGTGACCGGGTGATCATCGATCGCTGAGGTCCGCCAGGTCGTACCAGTCCATGCCGCGCGCGGTCGCCCAGTCCCGGGCGGCCGCGCGCAATGCGTCGGCGACACCGCGGTCGGCGTAGGCGTCGGACACGAAGAGGCGTTCGGCGCGCAGCTCTCCCCCGCCGGTACGCCCGGGCCACGGCAGTGGTCGGATCCGGGCGGTGAGCAGCAGGCCGGCATGCTGGTTGTCGAGTTCGGCCCACCAGGCCGGGTGCTGGTCGCGGTATTCCCGCCAGGCGTCGACGAACCGGTCCATGAATCCCTGGCCCGGTTCGAGCCCCTCCGCCCGGGCGGCCTGGATCACCAGGGCCGCGACCAGCGGCGCATCGGCCTCACTCGCCTGACGGATCCGTGCCCCGGTCATGCCCTGATCGTCCCACGTTCATCGACCAGGACGCAGCGACCAGTACCCACGTTCATCGAGTAGGTCGCGCAGCGACCGTGTCCCACGTGCATCGAGTAGGTCGCGCAGCGACCGATACCCACGTTCATCGAGTAGGTCGCGCAGCGACCGTGTCGAGATGAACCCGAAAAAAATCTCCCCAAACCTCTTGAGTTATTCGAACACGATGACTAATGTTAAACTTAGCAGATGAGAGGAGGTGACCAAAGATGACCACCAACAAGCGAGCCCAAGTGTTCGCAGCGATCCGCGCCGAAAGCGACACCATCGCCCAGGCCGAAGCACACCGGCTGGTCGCGATCGCCGCCGCCTGCGACACCTACTCCGGATTGAACACCCACACCGACGAACTCACCGCCCGCGTGCTCCACGGTGAACAGCTCGTCTTCCCCGGTGCCGACGGGACGCCCGGCATCACCGAGTTCTTCCACCTCGAGTTGGCGATGTCGCTGGGCTGTTCACCGGAGACCGCGCAGGTCTGGACCGCCGACGTATTGAACCTCCGGCATCGGCATCCGATCCTGTGGCAGGCCACCTTGGACTGCGACATCCCCGTCTGGGTCGCCCGGGACGTCTCCCGGGCCGCGTTGCAGCTGTCCTTCACCCAGGCACGCGAATTCGACTCCCTCTGGTCCCTGCGGCTGGTGCCCCTCACCCCGAAACGCGCGGTCGCGACCACCGAGACCCAGGTCGCGCTGATCCTCAACGACGACAAGGAAGCCGAACGCCAGGCCGCCAAGAAGCAGCGCCGCGTCGAGTTCACCCCCAGCCGGAACACCCCGGGGATCACCGACCTCTATGCGAACCTGGATGCCGGGGACGCCGCCCAGTTGAACGGAACCCTCGACCGCCTCGCGGATGTGCTCAAGGCCGGTGGCTCCACGGCCAGTCGTGATGAGTTGCGGGCCGAAGCCCTGGGGCACCTCGCGCATCCCGATCGGGCGCGGCAACTGCTGCAACCCTCACTGTTCGACGGCGCCACCGTCACGCCTACGGGTGAGGTGGTCAACAAGCACGGTGAAATCGTCACACCCACCTCCGAACGCTGCCGTCACGGTGCCGAATTGATCCTCCACATGACCTCCCGCGACCTCGCGAATGGTCGCGGCGGTGAGGGCGAAGCGCTCGGGCCGGTCACCCTGCAGCACTTGAAGGAGCTGCTCGCCCAGTGCACCGGAACTGTTCGTGTGCGGCCGGTGATTGACCTGGCCGCGCCGGTGATGGTGAACACCTACCGGCCCTCCGACGAGTTGGCGCAACGGGTGAAGCTGCGCGACCGGTATGTGATGTTTCCCCGATCGAATCGGTCCGCGTTCGGCCGCGGGATCGACCTCGATCACACCATTCCCGCACCGGAGGGGCCCACCAGTTCGGACAACCTGGGGCCGCTGAACCGGGCCTCGCACCGCGCCAGAACCCATGCCGGGTTCATTCTCGAGCAGCCCTCACCCGGCGTGTTCCACTGGCGAACACCTGCCGGGCAGGAAGCCTGGGTCAGCCGCCACGGGACCTGGGACCATCCTCCACCCGATCACCTGATCAACGACCCGGCCGCCTCGGTCTCTCGGACCGAAAAGCTTCTCTGGGAGACCCTGTGCAACGGCCAGGCCCAGTTGGAGAAGGAACAGGCCGAAGCCGAACAAGCAGCCGACGAAGCTCGCGAACGCGAGCGACTCCGCCGCGCCCGCAAGAACCAACGCCTCCGAGACCTACGACAGTCTGCCCGCGAACAGGCCGAACAGCGAACCGCATCGGAGCAGTCCGCGAAGCAGGCGGAGCGCCCGAGGAAGCCGGCTCCGCCGGAGTCCCAGCCTGCCCTGATTCCCAACCTGAGCTAGGTTTCCGCACGCTCATCGAGTAGCTCGGCATGCGCAGCGAAGCGGAGCAATGCCGAGCGTGCCGAGATGAGCAACCTACCTCGCGGTTCCTCTCGACACGGTCGCTGCGCGACCTACTCGAGGAACGTGGATGGGACGCCCGCTCAGCCGAGGTGACCACCGTCAGGCGAGGCCGAGGGCCGCCCGGGGGTCACCGTTGAGCAACCAGTCGACCGTCTCGTCGGCGATCGGCGGCAGCCCCGGGGTCTTGTCGGCATGGAGTTCCAGCAATCCCTCCCGGGCCTGGGCCGGGGTCCAGATCGGATAGTCCGAGCCGAACAGCAACTTGTTCACCACATCCCACTCCTGGGCCCGGATCAGCGCGCGGCGCCCGTCCGCCGGCCGCGCCCAGGCGGCCGACACGTCGGAGAACACGCGCGGATTCTTGCGGATCACCGCGATCGTCTCGCGCTGCCAGGGATGCCCCATGTGGGCGATGATCTGGGTGATCCCGGGGTGCCGGCGGGCGACCTCGTCCACGACCAGCGGGTTGGACACCTCGAGCTTGCCCACCGGTGACGGGGTCGCGCCCATGTGCCAGAGCAGCACCAACCCGGCCTTCTCCACGGCCCGATAGAACGGGTCAAAGCGCTCGTCGCGCGGATCGAACAACGCCAGCACCGGATAGAGCTTGATCCCCCGCAACCCGTGCGCCACCCCATCGGCGAGCTGCTCCAACACGTCGTCATCGGTCGGATCCAGAGCCATGAAGCCGATCGTGTTCGTCGTCGTCCGCCGACAGAAGTCCGCGATGTATTCATGCGGCGAGGTCATCCCGACCGCGGTCGCCCGGATGCCGAAGACCAACGCCAGGTCGACCCCCTGCATCGCCTCGTCGTATGCCTCCGGGGTGGTGTCCACCCATTCGTGGCCATAGATCGGCTGCCAGTGGTCGTGCCACTCGCACCCCCAGTGCTCCGACAGCTGCGCGTGGGTGTGGACGTCGATCATCGAGTTCCCTTCATCATCCGAATCACCGCTCCTGTTCCATTCCCCGGTTCCGCATCGGCCGCCACCGGCCGGCCGCCGACCAGCACCAGCTCGATCCCCGCCGGCTCCATCCGTGGCCTGGTGAAGCTGGACCGGTCGGCGAGCCGCTGCGGATCGAGCACCACCAGATCCGCGACCGCACCCACCGCGATCCGGCCGCGATCCAGTCCGACCCGATCCGCGGGTGCCGACGTGCAGCGGCGTACCCCCTCGACTAGATCGGGCGCGAATTCGCTGAGATAGCGGGGAAAGCAGCCGAAGCTGCGCGGATGGGGTACGCCGCCAGCGGTCGCCCCGCTATCGGCCAACGCCTGCCCATCGGAGGCGACCACGGTCGCCGGATGGGCGAGCACCCGTTGCAGATCCTCCTCCGCGCGGCCGAAGGCGACCATCATCACCGCATTGTCGTGCTCAGCGAGCAGATCGAGGGCGAGTTCGGCAGCCGGGCACCCCAGCTCGGCGGCACTCTCGTCGAGGATCCGACCGACCAGCGACTGATCCTCCCCGGGCATCGCGCAGATCATGATCTCGTCCCAGCCGACCGGATTGTGCTCCCATTCGGCCGCGATCCGCTGCCGGGTCGCCGGGTCCCGCAGCAGCACCGCCCGCTGCCCACCCACCGGCAGCCAACCCGGCAGCAGCTGCGCCAGCGGGGCGTTGCCGGCCAGATAGGGATAGATGTCCACGCCAATATCGAGCCCATCGGCCCGAGCCCGATCGATCATCGCCAGCGCCTCACCGACGACACCGCGGTTCCGCCGCCCGACCGACATCAGATGCGAGATCTGGGTGCGGCACCCGGTCTCGCGAGCGACCGCGAGCACCTCGGCCACCGACTCCAGCAACCCATCGGTGTAGTCCCGGATGTGCCAGGCGAACAGCTTGTCCCGCTCGGTGACCACCTCGGCCAGCGCACACAGTTCTCGATGATCGGCGTGCTGCAGTGGCGGATAGATCAATCCGGTCGACAACCCGACCGCGCCCTGATCGAGGGCCTCGGCGAGCAGGTCCCGCATCCGCGTCAGCTCGGTGTCGGTGACCGATCCCGCCGCCCCCTGGCGTACGCCCCAGCGCAGCGGCAGGTGCGCGACGAGCGCCGCCACGTTCAGCGCCGGCCCCACCCGCTCCAGCGCATCCAGGTAACCGGTCAGATCGGTCTGGTCCAGGCGTACCGCGGGATCCAGGTCGAGATAGGCGACCGCCGCGCGCATGCCCACCGGGTCCGCAGCGGGCCGGGGCACCACACCGAGCCCGCAGTTGCCGACCACCTCGGTGGTCACCCCCTGGCGCACCTTGCTCTGCCCGCGGGGATCGGAGAGCAGGGTCAGATCCGAATGGGTGTGGATGTCGACGAACCCGGGGCAGACGACCTTGCCGGCGATCTCCACCACCTCGGCATCGACCGCGGTCCCCGGTGGCAGCAACCCCGCGACCCGACCATCGGTGATCAACACCTCTGCCGGGATCGCCGGCGCCCCGGTGCCGTCGATCACGCTGCCGCCGCGGAGCAGCAGCGACGCTGCTGGCGGGGGAACACCGGTGGGCATAATGTGGAACTCTATTCCATGACCGTTCGATCCCGCCAGAGGAGTCTCCATGGCCGAAGCCGTCCATCCCGCCGACATCCCGGCCCCGCCGGTACCACTCTCCCCCGGCATGCGCGCCGGTGACTTCATCTTCGTCAGCGGCCAGGTCGCCAGCCGTCCCGACGGCTCGGTGCTGGTCGGTGACTTCGCCCAGGAGGTGGAGCTCACCCTGGACAATGTCGAGGCGATCCTGAAAGCCGGCGGCGCCGGCCTCGGCGATGTGGTCAAGGTGAACGCCTGGCTCGGCAGCGCGTTGCACTTCGCCCGATTCAACGAGATCTATGCCCGCCGCTTCCCACAGCTGCCGCCCGCACGGACCACGGTGGTGGTCGCCTTCGGCCATCCCGACGTGCGCGTGGAGATCGACGCGATCGCCCATCTCGGCCAGAACGCTTGACCGCAGGCGTGGAATAGCATTTCATGAATGTGTCGCGAGGGTTCCACCGCGCGACCTCCTGCACTACGACGAAGTCGAGGTCTTGATGAGTGGCACCAGCGAATCCCCACGATCACAGGGAATCTGGGATCGGGCGCGTGCGGTGATCCCCGGTGGGGTGAACTCCGGCACCCGCGCCAACGGTGCCCCGCTCAGCCTGGCCGATGCCGAGGGGGCGTACGTCGTCGACGCCGACGGCCGGCGCTATCTGGACTTCCACGCCGCCTTCGGCGCGATCCTGCTCGGCCATCGACACCCCATCGTCGACGACGCCGTGGCAGCCAGCCGCGACGGGGTGGATCTGGTCGGTTACGGGGTCACCGAGACCGAGGTGCAGCTCGCCGAACTGCTCGCCCGGACCATCCCGAGCATCGAGCAGACCCTGCTGGTGAACACCGGCAGCGAGGCGGTGGCGTACGCCCTGCGGATCGCCCGGGCCCACACCGACCGGCGGCTGATCATCAAGGTGCAGGGCGGTTTCCACGGCTGGTCCGATGCGGTGGCCCGCAACGTGATCTCGGCCCCGGGCCGGGAATACGGTGACGATCCGATCTCGGCGGGGATCCTGCCCGAGGTGCTGGCCGCCACCCTGATCGCCGAATGGAACGACCTCGACTCGATCCGTCGGCTCTTCGACGAGCATCCCGACCAGATCGCGGCGGTGATCGTCGAACCCATCCCGCACAACGTCGGTGCCCTGCTGCCCACCGACGGATTCCTTGCCGGCCTGCGGGAACTGACCAGCGACCGCGGCACCCTGCTGATCTTCGATGAGGTGATCACCGGATTCCGGCACGCCCTCGGCGGCTACCAGAGCATCGCGGGCATCACCCCCGACCTGACGACCTTCGGCAAGGCGATGGGCAACGGGTACGCCACAGCGGGCGTCGGCGGCCCGGAACGGGTGATGCGGCAGGCCGATCCCGCCAAGGGCGGTGACGTGTCGGTGATGGGAACCTTCAACGGCAATCCGGTCTCCTGCGCCGCCAGCCTGGCCACGATCGGTTATCTGCAAGAACATCCGGACTTCTATGACCGCACCTACGCCTTCGGGGAACGGATGCGCAGCGGGCTGCGGCAGATCTTCGCCGAGACCGAGGTGCGGGCCACGGTCGCCGGCCACGGGGGCACGTTCACCATCTATTTCGGCATCGACCAGGCCCTGGGCTACCGCGACCTGATGGCGTTGGACCGCGCCGCCTCGCACGCCTACCTGCGCGGCATGATCGACCGCGGCCACCTGCTGCTGCCGATGGCGATGAAGCGCAACCACGTGTCCGGGGCGTTCACCGAGGCCGACATCGAGGGTGCCCTAGCAGCGGCCCGGGACACGGCTGAGACACTGGCGGCAGCAGGTGAACTGCCCCGGGCCGAGTCCCTGGCGCCGACCGGACAGACCGCCTGAAACCACACCGAGTAAGGAAACCATGCGCCTGTGCAGCTATCGCACCTCCGACGACGAGCTTCGCCACGGCAGGCTCGGTGACGACGAGCTGATCGACGACCTCGGCCCCGGGGACCTGTCGGCCCTGATCGCGCTGGGCTCCGACGGAACCCCACCGGCCCGCAACACCGGGGACCGGCTGCGACTCGACGAGGTCACCCTGGTCGCACCGCTGCTCGACCCGCCGAAGATCCTCTGTGCGGCCTCGAACTACCAGGCCCACATCGACGAGGGGGGTGGGCAACTGGTCGACCCCGCGCGGACCAGCCCCAAGATCTTCACCAAACCACACACCTCGCTGGCCGGGCCCGGTGATGTCTTCGAGATCCCCGAGATCTCCGCCGGGGCCGACTGGGAGGCCGAACTGACCGTGGTGATCGGCCGCGGTGGCCGGGACATCGCGGTCGAGAACGCGCTCGAGCACGTGTTCGGCTACACCGTCGGCAACGACGTCTCGCTGCGGAAACTCGCACTCGGCTTCGAGCGGGACACCGAGAACGCCTGGGTCGGCTTCTTCGATTGGCTGGAAGGGAAATGGGCCGATGGCGCCGCGCCGATCGGCCCGTGGATCGTGACCGCCGACGAGATCATCGACCCGCAGGCACTGGAGCTGACCCTGACCGTGAATGGGGAGCTGAAACAGCGGTCCAGCACCGGTGCGATGATCCACAGCTGCGCCGAGCTGATCGCCTTCTGCTCCCGGCTCTGCACCCTCTCCCCCGGTGACCTGATCATGACCGGTACCCCGGCGGGCGTGGGTGCCAGCACCGGCACCTTTCTCGCCGACGGGGACGTGATGGTCGCCTCGATCGCCGGGATCGGCGAGCTGACCACCCCGGTCCGAACGGCCTGAGGCGTACGAATGGAGCGCTTCAGACCGGCGGCGTCAGTCGCGCGCGACCGCCCGCAGCGCATCCACCATCGCCGGATTGCTGCCCAGTTGCTGGGCGCTGTCGGAGAGCTGCTGCAGCAACCGCTTCTGCGCCGGCCCCGCGAACTCACCGGAGGCACCCGACAGGCTCAACGCGCCGATCGTGCCCCGGTCGTCGGTGACCAGCACCGCCAGGCAGGACAGCCCCTCGGCGTACTCGTTGTCATCGAAGGCGTAACCACGACGGCGGATCCGGCCCAGGTCGCGGCGCAGTGCCGCCAGGTCGGCGGCGGTCCGCCCGGTCGGGGTCGCCCACGGTTCGTCGGGGACATGCCGCTCGACATCCTCCGGCGCCAGATCCGACAGCAGCATCTTGCCCAGCGCGGTGCACCAGGCCGGCCCGTGCGAACCGACGGTGGCATCGAACCGCAGCGCCCGGTCGGGGCGCTCCACGGCCACGTGCAGCACCTCGGTGCCGTCGAGGATGGCGAGGTTGGCGGTCTGCCGGGACTGGCGGGCCAGGTCGGTCAGCTCGTCGTGCGCCAGCGCGCTGACATCCAGACCACCCAGGTAGGCCTGGGAGAGCGCCATCACCTGATGACCCAGCCGATAGGAGGGCTGCTCGTCCACCCGGACCAGGAAATCCTCCTGGACCAGGGCACTGAGCAACCGGACCAGCGTGCTCTTGGGCAATTCGCTGCTCTCGTGCAGCTCCGCCAGCGTCATCGGGCCGCGATGGGCGCCGATCAGCTGCAGCAGCCGCAGACCACGGGAGAGCGCCTGGGTGTGATAGTTGGCTGCGCTGCGCCCCTGGGTGGACGTCGCCATCCGCACTCCAATCGCCGAAGAGATCCACATGGCACGGTGTGCCACGTTGCTCGACACGATACCGAAACAACCGACGGGAGAACCCCTTGATCAGGGTCGGCATCATCGGGACCGGTTTCATCGCCGATTCCCATGCGGGAGCCATCGCCGGCAGTCCGCGTACCACCCTCACCGCGATCCACGACCGGGCACCCGAGGCGGCGCAGCGTTTCATCTCCCGCTGGGGTGGTGTCGCCATGCCCGATGCGGAGGCGCTGATCTCCTCGGCCGAGGTGGATGCGGTGATCGTCTGCACGCCCAACGACACCCACGTCGACCTGGCGATGACGGCCTGTCGGCACGGCAAGCATGTGCTGATCGAGAAGCCGATCGCGCTCGAACCGGTGAGCGCGCGGGCGATGACCGACGCCTTCGCCGCCGCCGGACTGGTCTTCCAGGCCGGGCACGTGCATCGGCACACCGATCTCGGCCGGGCGGTGCAGGACTGCATCACCAGTGGTGCGCTCGGCACGATCGAGGCGATCCGGATCGCGATCACCGGCGGGTGGATCTGGCCCGGTTGGCAGGGCTGGGTGCTCGATCATCAGCGCTCCGGCGGGCATGCGCTGCACAACGGCGTACACCTCTATGACCTGGCCTCGTGGTGGCTGCACTCGCCGATCGTGAAGGCCAGCGCGCTCGGCCAGCAGCTCACCTCGGGCCGGTTGGCGATCGACGACGCACTGGTCGCGACCCTGGTCGCCGAATCCGGCGCCTCGGCGATCTGTGAGATCTCCCGGGGTGAACGGCCGCGGGCGACCGCCCTGTTCGAGGTGGTCGTCCAGGGCAGCGCGGGCAGCCTGGTCCGCGCCTGGTCCTCCGACGGCGGGGTGGCGTTCACCGATGAGGCCAGCGGCCCGCTGGCGGCGGCGTTCAACGACCCGTTCCGGCTGCAGCTGGATTCCTGGGCGGACGCCATCCTCGATGGCCGGCCGGTGAATCCGTCGTTGTCCGATGCGGTCCAGTCCGTCGCGGTGGCGGACGCCGTGACCCGAGCGGCCCGCAGCAACCGGGTCGAGGAGGTGGCCCGATGAGGCTCGAGTCGGTGGTCCTGGCCCATGACGGCCGGCCCGGTTCCCCGGAACGGATTCCGGCGGTCCTCGGCCCGGCGGCCGAACAGTGTCCCGAGCTGGCCCTGAAGGGGGTGCTGGCGCTCGGCGGTGGCGACGCCGCCGGCTTGGCCGAGCAGCTCGGAACCCGGGTGCTGGATCCCGGGCAGCTCGTCGACACCGATCTGGTCGTCGGCACCCTGCATCCCGAGACGCTGCTCGGCACCCCCGAGCTGGGCCGGGCGGGCATGGTGGCCGCGGACCGGTTGATCGGCACCGACCGGGAACAGGTCGAGCGGCTGCGCGGCCTGGCGTACGCCGACCGGTTGCGTCCGCTGACCCCGTGGCGGCACCACGCCGCGGTGACCCCGCTGCTCGCCTCGGTCGCCGGCGGCCGGTTCGGGCTGATCCACGCCATCCACGCCGAACTGCTGGCCGGCAATGCCGATGTCACCGAAGGGACCTGGGCGCTGCCCTGGCTGACCGCCGGCGTACTCGACCTGATCTCGCAGTTCGTGCCGGCCGGGGAGCTGACCCTGCACGCGGTCGAATGCGGCTCCAGCGTCACCCTCTCCGGCACCTGGCGGGACGGCTGCATCTTCACCGCGATGGTCGGCTCACCGCGCCCCGGCGTCCCGGAGAGCGTGCACCGCTATCGGCTGCTGGCCAGCCACGGCCAGGCGTTCGTGGATCTCGCCTCACCGCTGATGACCCTCTACACCAACCGGATCGAGCGGATCCCGCTGACCACCACCCCGATGGCCCGGCAGCTCAGCCTGATCGCCACCGGTGGCGGGGCCGGTTTCGACGTGCTCGTCGATTCGGCCGCACGGGTGGCGATGATCCGCGAGTCGATCGCGACCGGTGCAGTGGTCAGCTCGATGTCGGTGGGCAGCGTTTAACTTGGGGGCATGGCTGTCACCGAAGAGACCCTGCACGATTCCGCCCTCGAGGTGCTGCGCCGGCTGACCGGCAATCCCGCCGCGGAGTTCCGGGACGGCCAGTTCGAGGCAATCGAGGCGCTGGTCAGGGATCGCCGGCGGGCGCTGGTGGTGCAGCGCACCGGCTGGGGCAAGTCGGCGGTCTATTTCGTCGCCAGCCTGCTGCGCCGCCGTGCGGGTGCCGGCCCGACGCTGATCGTCTCACCGCTGCTGGCGCTGATGCGCGACCAGGTCGCCGCGGCCGAGCGGGCCGGGGTGCGCACCGCCGCCATCAACTCCGCCAACCCGACGGAGTGGGACGAGATCATCGAGCGGCTCAGCGCCGGCGAACTCGATCTGCTGCTGGTCTCCCCCGAGCGACTGACCAATGCGCGCTTCCGCGACACCGTGCTGCCCCGGTTGATTCCCGACCTCGGCCTGCTGGTGGTGGACGAGGCGCACTGCATCTCCGACTGGGGCCACGACTTCCGGCCCGACTATCGCCGGATCGCCGAGCTGATCACCCAGCTGCCGCCCGGTGTCCCGGTGCTCGCCACCACCGCCACCGCCAACGAGCGGGTGGTCACCGATGTCGCCGAACAGCTCGGCAGCGACGGCGCCGAGGTGTTCACCCTGCGCGGGGCGCTGGCCCGGGATTCGCTGCGGCTGGGTGTGCTCCGGCTGCAGACCTCGCGGCAGCGGCTCGGCTGGCTGCTCGCCCACCTGACCGAGCTGCCCGGTTCGGGCATCATCTACGCGCTCACCGTGTCGGCCGCCGAGGACACCGCACGACTGCTCGCCGACGCCGGTCACCGGGTGCTGGCCTACACCGGCCGGACCGACCCGGCCGACCGGGAGGCCGCGGAGCAGGCGCTGAAGAACAACGAGGTGAAGGCGCTGGTCGCCACCAGCGCGCTCGGGATGGGCTTCGACAAGCCCGATCTGGGTTTCGTGGTGCATCTCGGCGCACCCAGTTCCCCGGTCGCCTACTACCAGCAGGTGGGCCGCGCCGGCCGCGCCACCGAACGCGCCGACGTGCTGCTGCTGCCCGGGACCGAGGACAAAGACATCTGGCGCTACTTCGCCACCACCTCGATGCCCACCGAGCACAAGGTGGGCCAGGTGCTCGGCGCGCTGGAACAGGCCGGGAAGCCACTCAGCGTGCCGGCGCTGGAGGCACGGGTGGATCTGCGCCGGTCCCCGCTGGAGCTGCTGTTGAAGGTGCTCGCGGTCGACGGTGCGGTGGAGAAGGTGAGCGGCGGTTGGCAGCTCACCGGTCGGGGCTGGAGCTATGACAAGGAGCGTTACGACCGGATCGCCGAGGCCCGGGAACGCGAGCAGCAGGCGATGATCGACTTCGAGCAGGGCCCGATGTGCCGGATGGAGTTCCTCACCCGGCAGCTCGACGACCCGACCTCCGCCGCGTGCGGACGCTGCGACAACTGCCTGCGCGCGTCCGGTGAACCGGTCTGGTACGCCACCGAGGTGCCGACCGATTGGGCGGAGCGGGCCGATGCCGGGCTGGCCCGGGTCGGCGTACCGATCGAGCCGCGCACCCAGTGGCCGTCGGGGATGGACCGGCTGTCGGTGCCGGTCAAGGGCCGGATCGCGGCGGAGGAGGCGTACGCCGAGGGCCGGGCGATCGCGCGGCTCACCGATCTGGGGCACGGTGCGGCGCTGCGGCAGCTGTTCAGCACCGATGAGCAGGGTCGACCGGTGGATGCCGAGGTGCCCGAATCGCTGGCCCGGGCCTGTGTCGAGGTGCTGCGGGAGTGGGACTGGGCCGAGCGGCCGGTGGCGGTGATGTCGGTGGGTTCGCTGAGCCGGCCGCGGTTGGTCCGCTCACTGGCCGAGGGGCTGGCCCGGCTGGGACGGCTCACCGATCTCGGTGTGCTGGCGCCCCGGCCAGGTGTGCCCGCGACCGCACCCGGCAACAGCGCCTATCGGCTGGCCTCGGTGTGGGAGCGCTTCGAACTGACGCCGGAGCAGCGCACCGAGCTGGGCCGGTTGTCCGGGCCGGTGCTGCTGGTCGACGACCTGGTGGACTCCCGCTGGACGCTGACCGTCGCCGCCCGCGAGCTGCGGCTCGCCGGGGCCCCGGCGGTGCTGCCGTTCGCGCTGGGCCTCGCCGGTTAGCCGTCGCCGGGTCAGACCAGGGGCACCAGGTCGGCGGCCTGCAGCCGGATGCTCTCCGCGGCGGCGTCGGTCTGCTCCTCCTCGGCGGCGTCCTCGGCGGCGGCGACCGCGCGATAGGAGTCCTGCTCCCGGCGCACCTCCTGCTCGTCCCAGCCGAGCAGCGGGGCCACGATCGCGGACAGGTCGGCCAGCGCGGACACCCCGCGGTCGCGGGTCTCGTAGCTGAGCCGGATCCGGTGGTTGAGGATGTCCTCCAGATGCAGCGCCCCCTCGTGCAGCACCGCGAAGGCGGCCTCCGCCTTGAGGTAGGCGGGCGCGCTGGGGATCGGTTCGGCCCACTCGGGGTGGTCGGCGATCAGTTCGAGCAGCACCGACACCTCGGTGCCGTAGCGGCCGAGCAGGTGCTCGACCCGATCCTCGTCCCAGCCGAATTCCCTTGCCTGGTTGGCGAACAGTCGACTGGCCGCCTCCAGCCCGGCGGCCCCGACCAGCGGGGTCTGCGCGGTCACCGACGGCAGCCCGGCGGCCATCTGCGGACCGAGCGCGAAGTCGACCGCGTCCTCGGCCATCGCCCGATAGGTGGTCAGCTTGCCACCGGCGATCACCGACAGGCCGGGGGCGACCTCGGCAACGGTGTGCTCGCGGGAGACCTTGGTCGACTTCGTGTCACCGTCGCCGCCGTCCTTGGCGGTCGGCTGCAGCAGCGGCCGCAGCCCGGCGTAGGTGCCGATGATGTCGTCGCGGGTCAGGTTGCTGGCCAGCACCTCGTTGGCGTGTTCGAGCACGTAGTCGATGTCGGCGGTGGTGGCCACCGGATGCTGGCGGGCCTGGTGCCAGGCGGTGTCGGTGGTCCCGACGATCCAGTAGCGCTGCCACGGGATGATGAACAGCACCGACTTCTCGGTACGCAGGAACAACCCGGTGTCACCCTTGATCCGATCCTTGTCGAAGATCAGGTGGATTCCCTTGCTGGCAAGGACCTTCAGGCTGCCGTCGCTGGCGTCGCCGTCGAGGGCGAGCTGCTCGGACTGCTCGGTCCAGACCCCGGTGGCGTTGATGATCCGGCTGGCACGGATGGTGTGCTCGGCGCCGGTCTCCAGATCGCGGACCAGCGCACCGGTGACCCGGCCGCGCTCGTTGCGGGTGAAGTCGACGACCTGGGTGCGGGAGGCGGCGTACGCCCCATAGCCGACGGCGGTGCGGACCAGGCCGAGCACCAGCCGGGCATCGTCCACCCGGGCGTCGAAGTAGCGGATCGCACCGGTCAGCTGCTCGGGCTTGATGTCGGGGAAGACAGCCAGGGCGCCGGCCTTGGTGTAGTGGCGCTGCGGCGGTACCGGGTGGCCCTTGGCGCCGGCCCGGGCCATCACATCGTAGAGCCCGACGCCGACCGCCGAATAGGAGCGCTCGATCACCGGCATCTTCAACGGCCACAGGAAGGGCTGGGCCTTGACCAGGTGCGGTGCGGTCCGCGCGAGCAGCAGGCCGCGTTCCCGCAGCGCCTCGTGCACCAGCGCGAAATCGAGGTTGTAGAGGTAGCGCAGTCCGCCGTGCACCAGCTTGCTGGACCGCGACGAGGTGCCCTGGGCCCAGTCCTGCATCTCGACGATCCCGGTGCGCAGCCCGCGGGTCGCGGCATCGAGTGCGATCCCGGCGCCGGTCACACCGCCGCCGACGACCAGCACGTCCAGGCCCTCGTCGTCGGACATCGCCGAGAGCGCGGCGAGTCGGGATGCGCGGTTCAGGCTGGTGGACTCCACGGTCACTCCTCCAGGTCGGGGTTCGTGTTCCCATCCTTGCCCGCCCTGCACGAACGAGCAACACTGGTGCACAAACGTGCAGAAGGGCGGGTGTCGGATGGACGGACGTGACGAGGAGGCCTATCGGGCCGCGGAGCTCTACTACCTGCAGAACGAGACCATGGAGTCGATCGCGACCCAGTTGGGGGTCTCCCGGTCCACGGTGTCCCGGTTGCTGTCCACCGCCCGCGCCGAGGGCTGGGTGCGGATCACGCTCGGACCCCGGCCCGGTGGCGACTCCGAGCTCGCCGCGCGACTGCGGCGTACCCTCCGCGTCCGCGCCCACCTGGTGCCGACCCGGGCCAGCGCCACCGATGAGCAGCGGTTGGACCAGGTGACGACGGCGGCGGCGCGGTTGACGGAGTCGCTGGTCCGTCCGGGCAGCACGCTCGGGATGGCCTGGGGCAGCACGGTGGCCGCGGTCGCCTCCCGGCTGCGACGGACCCCGACCCCGGGTGTCTCGATCGTCCAGCTGAACGGGTCGGCGAACACCACCACCTCCGGGATCCCCTATTCGGAAAGCATTCTGTCCACCGCGGCGGAGGCCTTCGACGCCCAGGTGCACTGGTTCCCGGTGCCCGCGTTCTTCGACTATGCCGAGACCAAGCGGGCGCTGTGGCGGGAGCGCAGCATCGCCGGTGTGCTGTCCCGGCAGGCCGAGTGCGACCTGGCCCTCTTCGGGGTGGGCAGTCTGGCCGGGCCCCGACCCAGCCACGTCTACACCTCCGGTTATCTGGACCAGGACACGATGACCGAACTGAGCGCCGGCGGTGTCGTCGGCGATGTCTGCACGGTGCTGCTGCGGGCCGATGGCTCGTACGCCGATCTGGACATCAACGATCGCGCCTCCGGTCCCACCCCGGCACAGCTGCAGACGATCGGCCGGCGGGTCTGTGTGGTCTCGGGGCGGCACAAGGTGCGCGCGACGCTGGCGGCGCTGCGTGCCCGGGTGGCGACCGACCTGGTGATCGACGAGAGCACCGCCAGGGAGCTGCTGCGGGCGGCAGCACCGAGCAAGAACGGTCGGGTGCGCTGAGGGCCCGGGCGGTGATACTGATGCCATGACCGGACGGGACCGCCTGCGCGAGCTGCTCGATGCCGTGCTCGACGGTGAGGGTTCGCTGGCGGGAATGGCCGCCGCGGCGCACTCCTCACCCTTCCATTTCAGCCGCGAGGTGACCCGACTGGCCGGTGAGTCACCGGTGGCGCTGCGCCGGCGGATCGAGCTGGAGCGGGCCGCCTGGCGATTGCAGCGCGGGGCGTCGGTGACCGATACGGCGTTCGATGCCGGTTACGACTCGGTGGACGGCTTCACCCGGGCGTACCGGCGGGCCCACGGTTTCGCACCCAGTCAGACACCGGTCGACGACGCGCGCGGGCACTGGCTCGAATCGGTCAACGGGATCCACTTCCACTCCCCGACCGCGTTGTGGGTGCACGGTCCACCGGGTGTCGGTTCCGGGGTGCTGGCGATCCTGGTCGAACACGACAGCTGGGATGTCGCTGCCCTGCTGGAGTGTGCCTGCGATGTGCCGACCGGGGATCTGCATCGGGTGCTGCAGCCCGGGGGTGCGAGCCTCGACTGGGCCGGTCCCGAGGAGACGCTGTGGCAGGTGCTGCGCCAGTTGGCACTGGCGAACGAGCCGTGGCTGGCCGCCATCGAGGGCGCCGAGGAACCGAAGCTGGACGGCGAATCCGAGGTGGCCGGCCTGGTCGCGAGGCACCGCGCGGTGTCCGAGCGCTGGCTGCGGCTGATCGCCGACATCGATCAGCGGCAGGCCTGGAACGACCGGATCATCGACGCGATCTGTGAACCGCCGGAGAGCTTCCTGCTGTCCGAGGTCGTCGCGCACTCGCTGACCTTCTCCGCCCACCGCCGACAACTCGCCCGTTGGATGCTGCGCACCCTCGGCGCCGCGCCCGGGCCCGATCCCGACCCGATCATCTGGCATCGCCGATTCACCGGAGGAACCCCGTGACCCGTTACCGCTACTACACCGCGACCACCCTGGACGGTTATCTCGCCGACCCGGACGATTCGCTGGACTGGCTGCTCAGCCAACCGGAGACCCCCGCCACCGAGCAACCGGACCAACCGGGCGGCATCCCTGCCTATGAGAACTTCATCGCCGAGATCGGTGTGCTGGTGATGGGCGCGGCGACCTATCAGTGGGTGCTGGACCACCTGGCCGCCTCGGGTGAGGACTGGCCGTATTCCCAACCCTGCTTCGTCTTCACCCATCGCGACCTGACACCGGCCACCGACACGGTACGCCTGGTCGCGGGCGAACCGGCCGACTTCCGGACGGAACTGGAGCGCATCGCGGGCGGCAAGGACGTCTGGGTGGTCGGCGGCGGCGAGCTCGCGACCCGATTCGCCACCGCGGGAATGCTCGATGAGCTGTTGCTCTCGATCGCCCCGGTCACCCTGGGCGCCGGTAAACCGTTGTTCCCCATGCCGTTCGACCTGGAACTTGTCAGCTCCGGGCGCAGCGGTACCTTCCTGACCGCCACCTACCGACCCGTCGGCCCGCGCTCAGCGGGCGCTGCGTAGCAGGCGGGATTCCCATGGCTGCAGGGAATCCGGGAAACGCTCGTCGTGCGTGCCGAGCAGCAGTTCGGCATCGGTCAGCTCGGCGGCCAGGTCGGCCGGGACGGCCACCGGGTCGCTGGAGCAGTTGGCCAGCACGGTGAGCACGGTGGTGTCGGTGCTGCGGGTGAACACCCACAGCTGCTCGTCGTCGGCGTACCGCAGCTCGAAACGGCCGTCGACGATCGCCGGCTCGCTGCGTCGCAGCGCGATCAGCTCCCGGTAGTGCGCGAGCACCGAGTCGGGGTCTCCAGCCTGGGCGGCGACGTTGATCTCGGTGTGGTTGGGATTCACGCCGATCCACGGGGTGCCGGAGCTGAACCCCGCCGAGGCGGAATCGTCCCACTGCATCGGGGTGCGCGCATTGTCCCGGGTCTGCACGGCCTGCTGGGCGAGCAGCACCTCGGGGTCGGCACCACCGGCAACCGCCTCCGCGTGATGATTGAGCGCCTCGATGTCGCGATACTGGCCGATCTCGGTGAAACCGGCATTGGTCATGCCGATCTCCTGGCCCTGATAGACATATGGCGTACCACGGTGCAGATGCAGCACGGTGGCGAGCGTCTTGGCCGAGGCGACCCGGTGCTCGGGTGCGTCATCGCCGAACCGGGAGACCGCGCGCGGCTGGTCGTGGTTGTCCCAGTAGAGCGAGTTCCAGCCCTCGTCGGCCAACCCCTCCTGCCAGCTGGCCAGGTTCTTCTTCAACACCGGCAGGGAAATCGGCACCCGGTCCCACTTGGTGGCACCGACATCCAGGGCGACGTGTTCGAAGGTGAACACCATGTCCAGCTCGTGGCGACCCGCGGCGGTGTAGCGCCGGGCCTCGGCGACGGTGACCCCGGGCATCTCCCCCACCGTGATCAGATTCCGGTCGGCCAGCACCTCGGCGTACATCTCGTGCAGGAACTCATGCATCCGCGGGCCGTCGGCAACCATCGGAAACGCCGGCGAATAGGCCCGCCCCGGGATCTCGGGCCCGTCGACCAGCGGCTCGGTCTTGGAGATGAAGTTGATGACATCCATCCGGAAGCCGTCCACGCCGCGGTCCAGCCACCACCGCATCATCGCGTGGATCTCCTTGCGCACTTCGGGATTCTCCCAGTTCAGGTCCGGCTGCTTGCGGCTGAACAGGTGCAGGTAGTACTCACCGGAGGCCTCGTCGAACTCCCAGGCCGACCCCGAGAACGCCGACTCCCAGTTGGTCGGCGGCAGCGGCGTACCGCCCTCGGCGACCCGCGGCGGACGCCACCAGTACCAGTCCCGCTTCGGCGAATCGGGATCGCGGGACTCGACGAACCAGGGATGCTCGTCGGAGGTGTGGTTCACCACCAGATCCATCACCAGCGCGATGCCGCGCTCGTGCAGCCCGGCGATCAGCTCGTCCAGATCGGCCAGGCTGCCGAACATCGGGTCGACATCGGTGTAGTCGGAGATGTCGTAGCCGTTGTCGTCCTGCGGCGAGCGGTAGATCGGGCTCAGCCAGACCACCCCGACCCCGAGGTCGGCCAGGTGGTCCAGGTGGTCGATGATGCCGCGCAGATCACCGATCCCGTCGCCGTCGGAGTCGGCGAAGGAGCGCGGATAGATCTGGTAGACGACCTGACTGCGCCACCAGTCGGGGTCTGCGCGATGGGCGGGGACGACGAATGCCGAACTCATGCCCCCAACCTACGCAGTCGCTGACCGACCTGTCAGCCGAGTCTGAATACCGTCAGTGGGTGTCCGGGCCGGTACGCGGCTCGGTACGCGAGCGATCGCGCAGGAACCGGGCCGGCACCTCGGCCTCCAACCGGCGGTTCCACGGCTGCTCCCAGCCGGCCAGCCGGAGCAACCCGGCGAGCAGCCCGGCGGTCAGGCCCCAGATGAACAGGTCGTCGATCACGAACGCCGGCCCGCGATAACCGGAGGGGTGCCGGGCGACCCGCCGGTTCGCCGGGTCGGCCAACCGGGCCACCGGGATCAGGTGCACCGAGGCCACCTCGGCGGCGTCCACCGCCGAGATCGGATGCGGCGTACGCCACCAGCCGACGACGGTGTTCACATCGAAGCCGCTGACCGCCACGTGCACCGCCGGTACCCGGCCGAGCACCTCGACTGTGCCCGGATCGACCCCGATCTCCTCGGCCGCCTCACGCAGTGCGGTCGCCTCCAGCGAGGGGTCGCCGGGGTCCATCGCGCCACCGGGGAAGGACACCTGGCCGGCGTGCGAGCGCAGCGTCGCGGCCCGCTCGGTGACCACCACCGCGAGCTCCGGTTCGGTCGCGAACAGGGCCAGCACCCCCGCCTGGCGGCCGCCGCGGCCGGGCCGGTCGGCGACCACGCCGTGCACCTGGTCGGGCTGGTCCAGGGCCGCGACCAGCCGGGCGAGCTGGGGCGGCGCCGCGGGCGTACCGGTCACACCCGCACCCCCAGCTTGTCCGCGACCAGGTCGCTGAGCTGCTGGGTGGAGGTGACCGGGCCGGGATGGCGATAGGCGATGGTGCCGTCGGCACGGACCAGGATCGTCTGCGGCGGGCCGATGATGCTCAGCCCGGGCTGGATCCGGCGTTGTGGGTCGACCAGCTGCGGATAGCGCCAGCCGGCCTGCTGGGCGAACTCCAGCGCCAGATCCGGGCGCGGGTCGGCGTAGTCGATGCCGAGCAGTTGCACCGGTTCACCGGCGGCGGCGACCCGGTCGGCGTACTCGGCCAGCATCGGCGCCTCGGTCCGGCACGGCCCGCACCACTGCGCCCAGACGTTGATCACCAGCGGTGTGCCGCGCAGCCCGGCCAACCGGACCTGGGAGTCCTCGCCGAAGCACGGCAGCGTCACCTCGGGCAATCCGTTGGCCACCGCGGGTACGCCCGGGTCGGCGGCCGGGCAGTCGGCGACCCCGGCGGCCCGCCGGGCATCCAGCAACGGGGCCGTGCCGGGTGCGTCGGCCGCGTCGGGACCGGTCTCGGCCCCACCGGCCCCGGGTGCCGCCGCACCGGGTGAGGCGGTGACCGGTGGCGTACCGGCACACCCGGCCAGCAACGAGACCGTCGAGACCGCGGCCAGCACGACGGCCGGCAACCGGGTACGCCTCATCCGCGCGGTTCCCGGATCAGCTTGGCCGCCACCTCCGGATCCGTGGGGCCCTCGCCATAGGAGGGACAGAGCGAGGCCACCGGGCAGGCGCCGCAGGCGGGCCGGCGGGCGTGGCAGCAGCGCCGGCCGTGCCAGATCACGTGGTGGCAGAGCATCACCCAGTCCTTGGGCGGGAACAGCGCACCGACCTCGGCCTCGATCCGGTCCGGGTCGTTGCTGGTGGTCCAGCCGAAGCGTTGGGAGAGCCGTTTGAAGTGGGTGTCGACGGTGATGCCCGGCACCCCGAAAGCGTTGCCGAGCACCACATTGGCGGTCTTGCGCCCGACCCCGGGCAGGGTCACCAGGTCCTCGAGGTTGCCCGGCACCTCGCCGTCGAACCGCTCCACCAGGGCCTGCCCGATCCGGATCAGCGAGTCGGACTTGGCCCGGAAGAAGCCGGTCGGTCGGATCAGCTCCTCCAGCTCGGCCCGGTCCGCGCCGGCCAGGGCCGCGGCATCCGGATAGCGCCGGAACAGTTCCGGGGTGACCATGTTCACACGCTTGTCGGTCGACTGGGCGGAGAGCACGGTGGCCACCAGCAGTTCGAGCGGATTGGTGAAGTCCAGCTCGGCCTTCGCATCGGGGTAGGTCTCGGCCAGGATCCGGTTGATCTTCCGGGCCCGGCGGACCAGTGCGGTCGGCGGTTTCTCGGCCACCTCGGTCCGGCTGCTCGGCATGCGGCCAGCCTAGTGCCCGGCGCGCGGGGCCGTGACGCTGCCCACACTGGATCGGAACGATAGGCTGACCGATAGGCAGGTTGACAGGAGAGTTTCGTGGAACCAAAGGACGTGCTCAAGCAGGCGCCCCTGTTCAAGGGTCTGGACCAGGAGGCGTACCAGTCGCTGGCTTCAGCCATGCAGACCGTGACGCTGAACCGTGGGGCCACCCTGTTCCATGAGGGCGACACCGGCGATCAGCTGTTCGTCGTCGTCGACGGCAAGATCAAGCTCGGTCGGCACGGCAGCACCGGCCGGGAGAATCTGCTCGCCGTCCTCGGCCCGGGCCAGATGTTCGGCGAGCTGTCGGTCTTCGATCCCGGCCCCCGCTCCACCACCGCGACCGCGGTCACCCGCTGCGAACTGCGCGTGCTCGAGCACGACGAGTTGATCCGTTGGCTCGACGGCCGCCCCGAGGTGGCCCGCGGTCTGCTCGGTCAGCTCGCCGGCCGGTTGCGGCGCGCCAACGACGTGGTCTCCGACCTGGTCTTCTCCGACGTGCCGGGCCGGGTGGCCAAGGCGCTGCTCGATCTGGCCTCCCGCTTCGGCGAGCGCACCGAGACCGGCCTGGTGGTGCACCACGAGCTCACCCAGGAGGAGCTGGCCCAACTGGTCGGCGCCTCCCGCGAGACCGTCAACAAGGCGCTCGCCGACTTCGCCACCCGCGGCTGGATCCGCCTCGAACCCCGCTCGGTGACGATCACCGACCTGGAGCGGGTCGAGCGCCGCGCGCGCTGAACCGGCCCTAGGCCAGATAGGCCAGCTGGGCACGGGTGGAGGCCTCCGCGGCCCGGCGTACCCCCTCATCGACATCCGGATAGACGACCGCAACGACCTCCTCGGCCGTGCGGGCGCCGGCGGCCAGCGCGTCGCGCACCTGCTGCAGGCGCTCCAACCGGTGTTCCCGGTAGTGCGCCAGCCGCTCGGCGGGATCGTCGACGATCGGCCCGTGCCCGGGCAGGATCCGGCGTACGCCCCGGTCGGCGACCAGGTCCTGCATCACGGTGAGTGAGTCCAGATAGGCCGCGAGATCGCCGTCGGGGTGCATGATCACCGTGGTCCCACGGCCGAGCACCATGTCCCCGGAAAAGAAATCATCACCAAGCAGGAACCCGATCGAGTCGGCGGTGTGCCCGGGAATGTGCCGGACCAGCAGTTCCCGGCCACCCAGCTCAACCGTCTCACCGTCTGTCAGCGGGCGGTCGCAGAGTTCCGGATCGTACGCCCGCACCTCGGATCCTGCCCGGGCCGCCAGCACCGGGGCGGCCTCCAGATGGTCGGCGTGATGGTGGGTCACCCAGATCTCGCGGATTCCCTGCGGACACAGCGATTCGATCGCTGCCAGGTGGCCGGGATCGTCCGGCCCGGGGTCGATCACCACGGCCGGCTCCCCCGGCGGGGCGAGCAGCCAGGTGTTGGTGCCCTCCAGCGTCATCGGGCCCGCATTCGGCGCGAGCACGAGTTCCGGTTGCCAGCTCATGTCCAGCTCCCGTCCCGGCGCGGATGGCTGGCCCGCCAGCCCGCACCGTCGCGTACCAGTCGCGGGGAGACCGGTTCGATCACCCGCTGCGCCGCCGCCTCGCGAAGGCGCGCCAGGCTGCCCAGCAGCGCGAGCTCGGTGAGCACCGAGCGGGTCGGCGGCAGCAGGGTCACCGCGCCGTCGGCGGCGGCCCGGTCTTCGGCGAGCACCGCCTCCGGGGACTGCCAGCCGACCAGATCCGCCTCGCTGGAGGTGTTCTGGGGCTCGAGCCCGTCGGGCACCGGCAGCACGAAGAACCAGGTGTCGAAGCGGTAGGGGCTGGTGTCCGGGGTGATCCAGCGCGCCCACGGGATCGGGCGGGAGGCGGCCAGGTCGAGTCCGGTCTCCTCGCGGCATTCGCGGAGTACGCAGGCGAGCAGCGGGTCGGGCTGCTGCTCGTCGACCGGCTCCACCTTGCCGCCGGGGAAGGCCCAGACGCCGGCGAACTTCATCCCGCCGCTGCGCCGCATCAGCCACACCTCGAGGCCCTCGTCGGCCCCCTCGCGCACCAGCACCAGGGTGGCGGCGAGCCGCGGCGTCACTGGCTGCACCCCGGGCGGCAGCGGGGCGCGGCTCTTCGCCGCCCAGCTGCTCGGTACCCGGGTCATCACCTCCGGCGGGACGACCTCGAGCACCTCCCAGGAGTGCGCGCCGGTGAACGTCATCGTCGGTTCCGGGCCCTAGCGGACCCGGACGATCAGCTCGACCTCGACCGGGACGTCCAGCGGCAGCACCGCGACGCCGACCGCGGAACGGGCGTGCCGGCCCTCGTCGCCGAAGATGTCGCCGAGCAGCTCGGAGGCACCGTTGCCGACCTTGGGCTGGTCGTACCAGTCGGGATCGGAGGCGACGAAGATCGTCACCTTGACGATCTGGGCGATGTTGTCGATGCCGCCGGCCTGTTCGGCGGCGGCGGCGACCGCGTTCAGCGCGCAGACCCGGGCGGCGGCGACACCCTGTTCCAGGGTCAGCTCGTCACCGACCTTGCCGGTGGCGACCGGTTTGCCGTCCACCATCGGCACCTGGCCGGAGGTGTAGATCAGCTCGCCGCTGCGCACCGCCGGCACGTAGGCGGCGACCGGCTGCGGGACCGGCGGCAGGATCACCCCGAGGGCGTCCAACCGGTCCGAGGCGCTCACGCCTTCTCCGGCAGCGGGCGCTTCAGGTAGGCCACCAGGTTCTCCGGGTTGGGGCCGGGCACGACCTGCACCAGCTCCCAGCCGTCGGCGCCCCAGTTGTCGAGGATCTGCTTGGTGGCATGCACCAGCACCGGCACGGTCACGTATTCCCACTTGGTCATGGGTCGAGCCTAGGGCAGCCGCTGCCGGAGGAGTTGCTCGCCCGTTCGCAGTACGCCGGGCGCCTGGCGGCGGTGGATGTGGCTGAGCAGCTCCCAGCGGATCCGGCCGCCCAGGGTCCGGTAGCCGATCGCGGTGCTGAGCCGGATCCGATCGGGCAGCACGTCCAGCACCAGGTTGCCCGCCACCAGCGGCCCCGCGGCCGCGACGGTGAGGTGGCCGGGTTCCTCCTGGGCCACCTGCCAGCCGGCCACATGCCCGGGGCGGCCGTCGGGTGCTGTGCGCAACCGGAGCAGGCGATTGAAGATCAGGTCCCGATCCGATCTCTCGATCCCCTGCTCGAAGCAGGCGGTCATCCAGTCCCGTGGCGTGGCCGCGGTGCCGGTCGTCAGGGTGAAGACGTCGAGATAGTCGGGGACCAGGGTGAGCCTGGCGCGCTGCTGTGCGTTCGCCGGGCGCGTCATCGTGCCGGCGTCGACCCGGCCACCGGTCACCGGCGGCAGGGCGGGGTCTGGTGTGGGCATGGTCGGCTCCCATGATTTATACGGTTCCGTATATTCGAGGATAGACCGTGTATACGCTGGCGTACAATGAGGTCGATGGCAGTGACGAAGACCCCGCGCCGGGCCTGGGTGGACGCCGGACTGGAGGCCCTGGCCGAAGGAGGGCTGGCCGAGGTCCGCATCGAGGTGCTGGCGCGCAGGCTCAAAGTGACCAAGGGCGGTTTCTACGGCTTCTTCGATGACCGGCCCGCGTTGCTGGCAGCGATGCTCGAGACCTGGGAACAGACCGTGACGGTCTCGGTGACCGAACGGGTCGACGCCGCGGCCGCGACCGATCCCCGGGCCCGGCTCGCCCGGTTGATCGCGATCATCGACGACCAATCGGCCCCGGCGATGCGGATCGGGACCGAGCTGGCGATCCGGGACTGGGCCCGCCATGACGAAGTGGCGGCGCGCACCGTTCGCCGGGTGGACCGGACTCGTGGCGACTATCTGCGCGACCTGTTCCGGGGATTCTGTTCCGCGGAGGAGGCGGATGCCCGGACCACGATCGCGATGTCGGTCCGGTTGGGCGCCCAGTTGATGGACCTCGGGACCGACGACACCGCTCACCTGGAATCGCTCGAGCTGATCCAGCAGCGCCTGTTGGCCTGAGCCGGCCCGAGCGGTGTGGCGGACGCCCCGGTCGCACCGTCGCTCTCGAACCGGCGAGTAGCCTTGCCGGTATGCCCTCACCGAGGACCCGCCGCGGCCAGCGCCAACCCGATCCGACCAGGTTGCACATCGTCAGCGGCAAGGGTGGTACGGGCAAGACCACCATCGCGGCCGCCCTGGCCTGCGCCACCGCACAGGCCGATCGGCGGGTGCTGCTCTGCGAGGTGGAGGGCCGGCAGGGGCTGAGCGAGTTGTTCGGCGTACCGCCGCTGGGCCCGGGCGAGGAGCGACGACTGGTGCGTACGCCCGCCGGCGGCGAGGTCTTCGGACTGGCCATCGACGCCGAATCCGCGCTGCAGGAATACCTGGAGACCTTCTATCGCCTCGGCATGGCCGGCAAGGCGCTGGACCGCTTCGGGGTCTTCGACTTCGCCACCTCCATCGCCCCCGGCCTGCGGGACGTGCTGCTCACCGGCAAGGTCTACGAGGCCGTCCGCCGGCGCAGCAAGGGCCGCTCCGACGACTACGACGCGGTGGTCCTGGACGCCCCGCCGACCGGCCGGATCACCCCGTTCCTGAACGTGCACGAGGCGGTCTCCGGGTTGGCCAAGGTCGGCCCGATCCGCAACCAGGCCGACTCGATCATCGAGGTGTTCCGCTCCGAGCAGACCGCGGTGCACCTGGTCACACTGGCCGAGGACATGCCGGTCACCGAGACCCTGGAGGCGATCGAGGAGCTCGCGCCGACCGGGATCGAGGTCGCCGACATCATCTGCAACATGGTCACCGAGACCGATCTCGACGACGCCGAACTGGATCTCGCGATCCGCGGCAAGCTGCCGCTCAAGGTGCCCGGCCTAGACCGCACGACGACGACGCAGCTGGCCGCCGAGCTCGCCGACGAGGCCGGTTGGATCCTCGAGGAACGCAAGTGTCTGGAGATGCTGCGTACTCCGGTGAGCCGCTCCGCGGGACACCGGGCCAAACGGTTGCCGCTCGCCCTGATCGCCGCGGATCCGGGTGGGATCGACCAGGCGGCGCTGTTCCAGATCGCCGATCAGCTCCGCACCCAGCTCCCCGAGGAGGTCGGCCGATGAGTGCCGCGCGCGATGCCCTGCAGATCGACCCGCTGCTCGCCGACCGGGGCGTGGAGATCCTGATCTGCTGCGGTTCCGGCGGGGTCGGCAAGACCACCACCTCCGCGGCGCTGGCGCTGCGGGCCGCCGAACAGGGCCGGCGGGTGGTGGTGCTGACCATCGACCCGGCCCGCCGACTGGCACAGTCGCTGGGCCTGACCGAGCTGGACAACACCCCGCGCGAGGTGGTCGGCGTCGACACCGCGGCCGGCGGCCGGCTGGACGCGATGATGTTGGACATGAAGCGGACCTTCGATGACGTGGTCCTCGCCCACGCCAGCTCGCAGAAGGCCGAGCAGATCCTGGCCAACCCCTTCTATCAGGCGCTGTCCACCTCGTTCTCCGGCACCCAGGAATACATGGCGATGGAGAAGCTCGGCCAGCTGCACGACCAGGCCCGCCGCGAGGGCCGCTGGGACCTGATCGTGGTGGACACCCCGCCGTCCCGGTCGGCGCTGGACTTCCTGGAGGCCCCCGAGCACCTCAGCCGGCTGCTCGACGGCCGGATGCTGAAGATGCTGCTCGCCCCCGCCCGGGGCCCGTTCAAGCTGATGTCGGTCGGGGTGAATCTGGTGATGGGGGCGATGGACAAGATCCTCGGCGCCCAGGTGCTGCGCGACGTGCAGACCTTCGTGACCGCCTTCGACACCCTGTTCGGCGGCTTCCGGCAGCGGGCGGAGAAGACGCTGACGAACCTGTCCTCGGCGCACACCCGTTTCCTGGTGGTGGCCACCCCGACCCGTGACGCGCTGCGCGAGGCGGCGTACTTCACCGAACGGTTGCGCGAGGAGAAGATGCCGCTGGCCGGTGTGGTGGTGAATCGGGTGCACACCTCGACGGTCGACCTCTCCGCGGACCGGGCGATGGCGCTGGCCGAGGAGGTGCCGGAGAAGGACCGGCCGTCGCGGCTGGCGCTGCACCGGCACGCCGAGCGGATGCGTGGTCAGGAACGCGAACGGGACCTGGTGCACCGGTTCGGGGTCGCGAACCCGGGCGTACGCCTGGCCGAGATCCCGGCACAGACGACGGATGTGAACGATCTGGCGACGCTACGCGCGGTGGGAGCTGCGCTCGCGGCGGACACCGTGGCCCGCTGACTTGCCCAGCAGCAGCGCGGACCACGACCCGACATCGGTGCGGGTACGCAGCAGATGGCGCCGCTCCGGTTCGGTCATGCCGCCCCAGACGCCCCACTCGATCTTGTTGTCCAGAGCCTCGGCCAGGCATTCGGTGCGTACGCCGCAGCCCTGGCAGAGTTGACGGGCCTGTTTCTGGGCCGCTCCCTCGACGAACAAGGCGTCCGCTGAGCCCAGACACTTCGCCTGCATGGTCCATTCCTGTGTGAGGAACATGTCCTCGCCCTCCCCCGATCACACTGGCCACCTCATGAGTGGCGCCACCGTACGCGCGACCCGGTCGGGCTGCGTTGCCAGTGGTGGCGAAATACTAAGAAAACCGCGCGGATTCCGCCACTCAGGAGGGGTTATGAGACCAAACTCATACCTTTGCGGGGACCCTCCGACCGGCCCGGTGGCGCCCGCGGCCCGGCTGTGGCTAGGCTGAGGCGATCCGACCCGCGCACCGTGCGGGTTTTCGCGACTGGTTGCCTCGTCACGTAGTCTGTGCCGCATGGCCAAAACCTCCGCGCGCGCGGGCAGCCTCGTCTATCGCGCAATCATGTTCTTCGTGGTGAGCGTGTTCGCCGGTCTGCTGGTGGCGGGCCTGTTCATCCCCTTCGCCGGGATGGCGGGCGCGGCGACCAAGGCGGTGGCGACCGGGATGGACAACCTCCCGGCCGAGCTGGAGACCCCGCCCCAGTCGCAGCAGTCCAAGGTGCTGATGAACAACGGCGAGGTGTTGGCCACCTTCTGGGAAGAGAACCGGATCTACAAGCCGCTGGATCAGATCAGCCCGCTGATGCAGAAGGCGCAGATCGCGATCGAGGACCATCGCTTCTATGAGCATGGTGCCCTCGACACCCGCGCCACCCTGCGCGCGCTGGTCCGCAACACCTCCTCCTCCGCCGGCACCCAGGGCGGTTCCTCGCTGACCCAGCAGTACGTCAAGCAGGTCCAGATCGAGACCGCGAAGCAGGCCGGTGACGAGGCCGGGATCTTCAAGGCCCAGGCCCCGACCGTCTCCCGGAAGATCCAGGAGCTGCGCTATGCGATCGCGCTGGAGAAGCGGCTCACCAAGGACCAGATCCTCGAGCGCTACCTGAACATCGCCTACTACGGCGACGACGCCTACGGCGTCGAGCAGGCCGCCAAGCACTACTTCAACACCACCGCCAAGGACCTCACCCTCGACCAGGCAGCGATGCTGGCCGGCCTGGTGCAGAACCCGGCGGCGACCGACCCGGTCAACAACCCGACCATCGCCACCGAGCGCCGCAACGTGGTGCTGAACCGGATGGCGGAGCTGAACATCGTCAACCAGGCCGACGCCGATGAGGCCAAGAAGGTCCAGTTCGACGCCTCCAAGATCCAGCGCTTCCCCAACGGCTGTGTCGGCACCCGCTACCCGTTCCTGTGCGACTACGTGAAGCGGTCGCTGGAGAAGATGCCGTCACTGGGCAACACCCCCTCCGAGCGGCTCGACACCCTCAAGCGCGGTGGACTGACGATCCAGACCGAGATCGACCCGACCACCCAGGACGCCGCCGAGAAGGCGATCGCGAAGAACATCGACGCCCGCGACCCGGTCATCTCCACCATGACGATGATCCAGCCCGGCACCGGCCTGATCCTGGCGATGGCCCAGTCCCGGCCGGTGATGGGCGACAACGCCGGGGCCGGTGAGTCCTACTACAACTACGCCGTGGGTGGTTCCACCAGCGACAACGACATGGGTGGCGCCGAGGGCTACCAGGCCGGGTCCACCTTCAAGGCGTTCACCGCGGCGGCCGCGCTGGAACAGGGCATGCCGCTGTCCAAGACCTACAACGCGGCGGCGTCGATGGACTTCGCCGGCAAGAAGTACAAGTCCTGCCGCGGCACCGAGAAGGTCTTCGGCGACTGGACGGTGAAGAACTCCACCGGCACCAACGGTGTGATGGACATGTACAAGGCCGCGGCGTACTCGGTGAACACCTACTTCGTCCAGCTGATCATGGACGTCGGCGGCTGTGAGACCACCAAGATGGCCGAGAAGCTGGGCGTGAAGCTGGGCTCGAAGGGCAACATCGTCGACCAGTTCAACGCCATCCCCTCCTTCACCCTGGGTTCGGCCGAGATCACCCCGCTCTCGCTGACCGAGGCGTACGCCACCTTCGCCTCGGGCGGCAAGCACTGCGAGCCGATCATCCTGAAGAAGATCACCGACAAGAACGGCAAGGACATCCCGGTCCAGGGGGCGAACTGCAAGCAGGTGATCACCCCGCAGGTGGCCGCCGGCATGAACTCGCTGCTCGCCGGTGTGATGAGCGGTACCGGCCGTCCGGCGACGATCCCCGGTGGCTACCCGCAGGCCGGCAAGACCGGCACCATCGATGACAACCAGGCCGTCTGGTTCGCCGGGTACACCCCCGAGGTCACCGGTGTCGCGATGATCGCGGTCGACAAGACCCACCCGTACTGGAAGTCGCGGCAGTGGTCCTCCGGCAACCGGAAGCCGACGCTGAAGGGCATCACGCTGCCGACCCGGAAGAAGTACACGATGCAGGGCTCCGGTGGCGGTGACGCCGGTGCGGATGTCTACGTCCCGTCGATGTCGGCGGCGCTGCGCGGCAAGCCGAAGACGAAGTTCGGCAATGTCGGCAAGGACGTCACCGAGGGCAAGCCGGTGGCCATCCCGTCGGTGAAGGGGATGAGCCCCGATGCCGCGAAGGCCGCGCTGGAGGATGCCGGCTTCACCGTCGGCCGGACCACGCGGACCGACAACTCCTCGTCCGGCACCTACCTGGGGCTGAGCCAGTACGGCACCGCCCCGATGGGGTCGACGATCAACCTGGTCTACTCCTCCGGTCCGGCCGCCAAGCCGGCACCGAAGCAGACCCAGGCGCCGGCCACCACCAGGCCGCCGGCCCAGCAGCACCCGGCCGCTCCGCCGCCTGCTGCCCCGGCACCTGCTGCGCCGCCGCCCGCCCCGGCACCTGCGCCGGCACCGCCGCCCCCGCCGGCCCCCGCTCCGACCACGCAGCCCCAGCAGACCTTCGGTCAGGGCAACGGGCAGGGGAACGGGAACGGCCAGAACAAGCCGTGAGCAACCTGACCCGGGCCGGCGTCGGAGTGCTCGCCGCCGGCGCCGCCTGCGTCGGTTACGGCGCGCTGGTCGAGTCCCGGGCGTACACGCTGCGGGAGTTCGGCGTACCGGTGCTGCCGATCGGTGCCGATCCGGTCCGGGTGCTGCACGTCTCCGATCTGCACCTGTTGCCCGGTCAGCAGAAGAAGGTCGACTGGGTCCGCTCGCTGGCCGGCCTGCGGCCTGATCTGGTGGTGAACACCGGCGACAACCATTCGCATCCGGATGCCTGGCCGCGGGTGCTGGAGGCGTACGAGCCGCTGCTCGGGGTGCCCGGGGTGTTCGTCTGGGGTTCGAACGACTATCTCGCGCCGAAGATGAAGAACCCGCTCAGCTATTTCTCCGGCCCCAGCGATCCGGTGCAGCCGGAGAGCGCCCCGGACCGCGAGCTGCCCTGGCGCACGCTCGGCGCGGCGTTCGCCCAGGCCGGCTGGCAGGACCTGACCCACCGGCGCGTGACGCTGCCGGTGAAGGGGATGCCCTTCGCCTTCCGCGGGACCGATGACGGACATCTGGGTCGGGACCGGTACGCCGAGGTCGCGGGTCCGGCGGATCCGGACGCGGTGCTGAATCTGGGGGTCACCCATGCCCCCTATCTGCGGCTGCTGGATGCCTTCGCCACCGACCGGATGGACCTGATCCTGGCCGGCCACACCCACGGTGGTCAGGTCTGCCTGCCCGGGATCGGCGCGCTGGTCACCAACTGCGACATCGACGCCCCGCGGGTCAAGGGACTCTCCACCCACACCGCCGGTGGCCACACCTCCGCGCTGCACGTGTCGGCCGGCCTCGGCACCTCACCGTTCGCGCCCTACCGCTTCGCCTGTCGCCCCGAGGCCACCCTGCTCACCCTCCTCCCCCGCGGCTGACCCCCACGTACGCCCCTCCGTTCATCGAGTAGCCACTGTGCCCCTGGCGGGGCGCCCGTTCCGGGCTGAGAATGGGGTGGGGGTGGTCGGCTGGGTGCTGAAACCGTTCGATCTATGGTCCGTTCGAGGCCGTCGAGTAGCCCGGTGCGGGGATCGATGTGATGGGCCCTTCAATGCTGCCGATCCGTGGCCTTCCTAGTAGGGGGTGGCGGTGTGAGCGCGAGGACTAGATTTGCTTGATTTTCCCTCGAGATCCCCCTCAGGCGGCCACCCCTTTTTGGTACTGGATCGCGCCTTGGGAGGGCAGAGAGGTGTTCACAGAGTCTGAAGACGAAGAACAGATCATCGAGCGGGTCGCGGCGTTGGATATCGGCAAGGCCGAGTTGGTGTGTTGTGTCCGTATGCCCGCACCGCCGGGCAAGAAACGCCGGTTGCAGGAGGTCACCACTCACACCACGATGGTCGGCTCGTTGAGCGAGCTGGCGAACCGGCTGGTCGGGCTCGGGGTGCAGCGGGTGGTGATGGAGGCCACCAGCGACTATTGGCGGGCGCCGTTTTATCTGTTCGCCGCGCACGGGCTGGATCCGTGGTTGGTGAATGCCAAGGATGTGCATCATCTGCCCGGCCGGCCCAAGACCGATCGGTTGGATGCGGTGTGGTTGTGCAAGGTCGCCGAACGCCAGATGCTGCGGCCCAGTTTCGTTCCCGAGGCCGGGATCCGCAGGCTGCGGGACCTGACCCGGTATCGGGTTGATCTGGTCGGGGTCCGGACCTCGGAGAAGAACCGGGTCGAGAAGCTGTTGGAGGATGCCTGCATCAAACTGTCGGTGGTCGCCTCCGACATCTTCGGCGTCTCGGGACGGGAGATGCTGGATGCCATCATCGCCGGGGAACGCGATCCCAAGGTCCTCGCGGAGAAAGCACGGTCCCGGTTACGGCTGAAGATGGCCGAACTGGAGGAGGCCTTCGCCGGGCTGCAGGTTGGGGACCTTCGATGATCACCACCGGTTCTTGCTGACCCGGATGCTGGCCCGGATCGATCAAACCGATCGCGATATCGCCGCGCTCGATGAACAGATCGAGGCCCATCTGGTCCCTTTCGCTGACGCGGTCGCCCGGCTCGATGAGATTCCCGGGATCGGGCCGCGTGCCGCTGCCGCGATCGTGGCCGAGATCGGCACCGACATGACCCAGTTCCCGACCCCGGACCATCTCGCGTCCTGGGCACGGTTCACCCCCGGGATCAAGTCCAGCGCGGGCAAGACCAAAGGCAACGGCTCCACCGGCCACGGGAACCGATACCTCGCCCGCGCGATCTGCGAGGCCGCGATCGCGACCCGACACACCCAGACCTTCCTCGGCGTCCGCTACCGACGCCTGGTTCGCCGGCGCGGAAAGAAGAAGGCCATGGTCGCGGTCGGACGCTCGATCCTGACCGTCATCTGGCACCTGCTCAACGATCCCGACATCCCCTTCCGTGAACTCGGCCCCCAGCACTACGACACCCACGTCTCGACCAAAGCCAAGCAACGCAGTCACATCAAGGGCCTCGAAGCCCTCGGCTACAAAGTCATCCTGCAACCCGCCGCCTGACCACAACCCCTACAACCACTCCCACCGACGAGTCACGCCGCCGGACGCTCCACCGCGCGTGGCTGAGGCCATTCTCGGACTAGGTCGCGCAGCGGCCGTGTCGAGATGAACCCGGTACGCCGGTTGAGCGAGGAGCGCAGCGACGAGTCGAAACCAAGCCCCCACGTTCATCGAGTAGGTCGCGCAGCGACCGTGTCGAGATGAACCCGAAAAGATCTCCTCAAACCTCTTGAGTTATTCGAACACGATGACTAATGTTAGATATAGCAGTCGAGAGGAGGTGACCAACGATGACCACCGAACGAGCCGAAGTCTTCGCAGCGATCCGCGCCGAAAGCGACACCATCGCAACCGCCGAATCCCGCCAGGTCGTCGCGATCGCCGCCGCCTGCGACACCTACTCCGGACTCAACACCCACACCGACGAGTTGACCGCCCGCGTCCTCCACGGGGAGCAGCTCGTCTTCCCCGGTGCCGACGGGACGCCGGGGATCACCGAGTTCTTCCACCTCGAGTTGGCGATGTCGCTGGGGTGTTCACCGGAGACCGCGCAGGTGTGGACCGCCGATGTGCTCAACCTCCGTCATCGGCATCCGATCCTGTGGCAAGCCACCCTCGACTGCGACATCCCCGTCTGGGTCGCCCGCGATGTCTCCCGGGCCGCCCTGCACCTCTCCTTCACCCAGGCCCGCGAGTTCGACTCCCTCTGGTCACTCCGTCTGGTCAACCTCACGCCAAAGCGCGCGGTCGCGACCACCGAGACCCAGGTCGCACTGATCCTCAACGACGACAAGGAAGCCGAACGACAGGCCGCGAAGAAGCACCGTCGCGTCGAGTTCCAGTCGTCCTCGATAGCAGGGATCACGAACCTGTTCGCATCGATGGACGCCGGTGATGCGCACCAGCTCAACGGCACCCTCGACCGGCTGGCCGATGTCTTGAAGGCCGGCGGCTCCACCGCCGGCCGTGACGAACTCCGCGCCGAAGCCCTCGGCCACCTCGCGCATCCCGACCGGGCCCGACAGTTGCTCCAGCCGTCGTTGCTCGACGGTGCGATCGTCACCCCGCAAGGGGATGTGGTGAACCGTGACGGGGAACTCGTCTCCCCCACCAGTGAGCGCTGCCGGCACGGCGCCGAGCTGATCCTGCACATGAACTCCCGCGACCTGGCCAACGGCCGTGGTGGTGAAGGCGAAGCACTCGGACCGGTCACCCTCCAGCATCTGAAAGAACTGCTGGAGCACTGCTCCGGGACCGTGAAAGTGCGGCCGGTCATCGACCTGGCCGCCCCGGTGATGGTCAACACCTACCGACCCAGCGACGAGTTGGCGCAGCGGGTGAAGCTGCGGGACCGCTACGTCCGCTTCCCGCACTCCAATCGCTCCGCGTTCGGCCGCGGGATCGACCTGGACCACACCATCCCCGCACCCGACGGACCGACCAGCTCGAGCAATCTGGGACCGCTGACCCGAACCCCGCACCGCGCGGTCACCCACGGTGGCTTCGTCATCGAACAACTCTCCTCAGGGGTGTTCCACTGGCGAACTCCCGCCGGGCAGGAGGCCTGGCTCACGCCCCACGGCACCTGGGACCATCCACCGCCCGACCACCTGATCAACGACCCCGCGGCTTCACTCTCCCGAACCGAAAAGCTTCTCTGGGAGACCCTGTGCAACGGGCAAACCCAGTTGGAGAAGGAACAGGCCGAGGCCGAACAAGCCGCCGATGAAGCTCGCGAACGCGAGCGACTCCGCCGCGCCCGCAAAGCCCAACGCCTCCGCGACCTACGCCAGGCGGCCCGCGACCAGGCCAACGCAGCCAAACCGAAGAGGGCGAAGAAGCCGGCTCCGCCGGAATCCCAACCTGCACTGATTCCCAACCACGACTAGGTTTTCACACGCTCATCGAGCAGGTCGGTATGCCAGGATGGCGCATGAGCAGCCCCACCCGGCACACCGTGCGCACCCGCGAAGAGCAGATCGAGGCCGGGTTGGACGCCCGCGAACGCATCCCGCCGGCGAGTCTCGGTGAGCTGGCGGGGTACGCCGGGCGTACCGACCCGATCGAGCTGCTGGCCGGCCAGTCCGCCGACCGGATCGCCGAGCTGGTACCGATCCGCTACGGCCGGATGGCCGCGACCCCGTTCACCTTCTTCCGCGGCGCCGCGCTGCCGATGGCCGACGACCTCTCGCGTACCCCGAACTCCGGGATCACCGTCTGGCTCTGCGGGGACGCCCACCTGAGCAACTTCGGGTTGTACGCCACCCCCGAGCGGGAACTCGCCTTCGACCTGAACGACTTCGATGAGGCGTACCCCGGCCCGTTCGAGTGGGACGTGAAACGGCTGGCCGCCAGCATCATGGTCGCCGGCCGCGAGAACGGCTTCACCAGGAAGGAGGCGCGGCGCGCGGTCCGCGCGATGGCGAAGCGCTACCGTGCGGTGATCCGCGAGCAGGCCGACAAGCACACCCTGGCGGTCTGGTATTCCGGGGTGAAGGCCACCGACATGGTCGAGGCGGTCGGCGCGGAGCTGGACACCTCGGCGACGAAGAAGACCCGCAAGGCGCTGCAGAAGGCCCGGCACCGCAACAACGTGCAGGCCTGGGGCAAGCTGACCCACGAGGTCGATGGGATCCGCCGGTTCACCGACGAGCCGCCGCTGATCGTCCCGATCCACCAGCTCGCCTCCCCCGAGCTGATCGCCAACGGCTTCCAGAACGTGCGCCAGGCGTTCGACCGGTACCGCAGCACGCTCAGCTTCGCGCACCGCCACCTGCTCAACGAGTTCGAGGTCAGCGACATCGCCCGCAAGGTCGTCGGGGTGGGCAGCGTCGGGATGGATGCCTGGATCGCGCTGATGCACGGGGCGGCGCAGGACGACCCGCTGATCCTGCAGCTCAAGCAGGCGACCACCTCGGTGCTGCAGCGATACCTGCCCGGTCCGGCGTACCAGCATCACGGGGAACGGGTCGTCGACGGACAGACCCTGATGCAGCGCACCAGCGACATCTTCCTGGGCTGGCAGCGCACCGAGGGCGTCGATGGGACGACCCGCGACTACTACGTGCGTCAGCTCCGCGACGGCAAGGGCTCGGTCGTCGTCGAGGCGCTGACACCGCAGGAGATGGCGATGTACGCCGAGTTCTGCGGGACGGCGCTCGCCTACGCCCATGCCCGCGGCGGTGACCGCTACGAGATCGCGGCCTATCTGGGTGAGGACAACGCCTTCGACAAGGCGATGGTCGCCTTCGCCGACGCGTACGCGGCCCGGAATCTCGAGGACTACGAGAAGTTCACCGCGGCCATCGCCGACGGCAGCCTGCCCGCCGAGACCGGCGTGTGATGCTGGAGCCTGTCAGCGGCGAACGCGGATCCGAGCCAAGGAGAGGAATGACATGACCAAGGTGCTGTACGCCGAGTTCACCGCGACCCCCGGCAATGCCGACCGGGTCGCCGAACTGCTGGCCGGGTTGGCCAGGGATGTGCGGGCCGAGGAGGGCAATCTGATCTTCGATGCCCATCGGCTCAGCGAGGACCGGGACAAGTTCTTCGTCTATGAGGTCTATCGCGACGACGACGCCTTCGAAACCCACATCGCCGCCCCCTATGGCGCGGTGTTCAATGCCGCCCTCAACGACCTGATCGTTGAGGACCACTCGGTGCTGACCTTCCTCGACCCGATCGAGTGACCCCGCCCACCGCAGACATGACAGAAGGCCCTGGTCGGAGAAACCTCTCCGGACCAGGGCCTTCGCGTTGTCGGGGTGACAGGATTTGAACCTGCGACCTCTTCGTCCCGAACGAAGCGCGCTACCAAGCTGCGCCACACCCCGATGCCCCGAACCGTCGGCTCCGGGCACCCGATGAATGATAGACCCACCGAGGTTCGGGCCACAAACCGGAATCAGCGGGCGATGGTGATGGTGTCGTAGGGGCGGACCTCGCGCGCGACGGTCCGCAGCTGCTCACCATCGATCGCTATTCCGGCGCGGGCGGTGCCGTCGTCGGCCTGCACTGCGGCCGCGCGCGCACCCTGGTCGAGCGCGATCGCGATCCGCGGGTCGGCACCGGCGAGATAGGGATTCGTCCCCAGTGGGTACGCCTCGGCGAGCGGATAGCTGCCCGCGGCCAGCCCGCTCTCCCGGGCATCGGCCGCGACGACCTGATCGAATCCGCAGGTCGAATTGGTGCGCAGATAGAGCTTCAGCGAGGCGGTGGCGCCGGTGCCGCTGACCACGGTGAGGCTGCGGTTGTTCGCCGGCCAGACCACATCGACCCCGTCCAGGGTGAACCGGCACTCGGTCCACAGCGGCGAGGATTCCGGGCGCCCGGTCATCTCGATCCGGGTCGCACCGCTCGCCGCGTCATAACCGATCCGGCCGTATTGGAAGTCGTTGGCCCGCCCGCCGGGCACGGCGTACTCACCGCCGACCGGCAGCCCCAACTCGGACACCTCCGCACCCACTGCCCGGTAGCGGGCCGCGATCGCACCCTGCACCGCCTGGGCACCGGTGGCCGGCGACCAGAGGATGACCCCGTTGCTGAAGCTGCTCACCCGGCTGCCCGGCAGCCGGCCGTCCTCCTCGTCGCTGGTCGGCAGACCCAGGCCGGCCCCGACCTGGCGGTAGCGCTCGGCGATCACACCCTGCACGGCGTACGCGCCGAGCTCCGGTGTCCAGTAGATCTGGCCGTTCTGGAATGCGGTCCGCCGGGCACCGAGGTGACCGTCGGTCTCGTTGCCGAACGGCAGCCCGAGCGCCTCCCGCACGGCCGGATCCCCGGCGTACCGGCCGTCGATCTCCCCGAAGACCACCTGCGCACCGGTCTCGGCGGACCAGTAGATGGCACCACCGGTGAACCGGCTCTGCCGGCTGCCCGGACGCGAGCCGTCCTGCTCGTCACCGACCGGGGCGCCGAGCCGGGTCTGCTCGGCCGCGCTCAGGGTGCTGAACCGCCGCTCGATCGCGCCCACCAGGACCCGGGCGGCCGGTGGGGCGTAGTAGATGGTGCCACCGGCGAAGCGCTGGATCCGGCTGCCGGGCACCGGCCCATCGGTCTCCGCGCCGGCCGGGCTGCCGAGATAGGAGTTCGTCCCGCCGAGCTGCTGCCAGCGCTCGGTGATCGGGGTGGGCGCGTTCGGGGCCGCGGACGCCGAGGGCGCGAGCAGCGCGAGCACGGCCACGCCGAGCCCGAACACCATCGCGAACCGTCGGCGCACGATCACTCCTCTCCTCACCGTTCGGCAGCGTAGGACGGGTGCGCGCGGGGGGCCTAGAAACTCTCAGCCGCCGGCTGAGGGTTGGCGTACGCCCGATCGGGCCACCCTGCAGCCATCGGCGGGGCGCGTTAGGCTGCCCGGGAGCGCCCAATCGGGTTCTGGCAACGATGAGGGAGATGGCATGGACAAGGTGGTCCGTTCGGCCGCCGAGGCGGTGGCGGAGATCCAGGACGGGTCCCGGCTGACCGTCGGCGGGTTCGGGTTGTGCGGCATTCCGATGGTGCTGATCAAGGCGCTGCACGATGCGGGCACGACCGATCTCGAAGTGGTGTCGAACAACTGCGGGGTCGATGACTGGGGGCTGGGCATCCTGCTGGGTGACAAGCGGATCAACCGCATCATCGCCTCCTATGTCGGTGAGAACAAGGAATTCGCGCGGCAGTACCTCTCCGGGGAGCTCGAGGTGGAGCTGACCCCGCAGGGCACGCTGGCGGAGCGGATGCGGGCCGGCGGCAGCGGGATCCCCGCCTTCTACACCGTCACCGGTGTCGGCACCCAGGTGGCCGATGGTGGCCTGCCGTGGCGCTACGACGCCGACGGCAATGTCGTGAAATCCTCGCCACCGAAGGAAACCCGGGTCTTCGAGACCCTCGATGGCGACAAGGAATTCGTGCTCGAGCACGCCATCGTCTCCGACTTCGGCCTGGTCCGCGCCTGGAAGGGCGACCGGCACGGGAACCTGGTGTTCCGCGAGGCCGCGCAGAACTTCAACCCGGTGTGCGCGATGGCCGGCAAGGTGACGATCGCCGAGGTGGAGGAGCTCGTCGAACCGGGCGAGATCGATCCCGCCGAGGTCCATCTGCCGGGTGTCTATGTGCACAAGGTGGTTCCGCTGACCCCGGAACAGGCCGCCGACAAGCGGATCGAGAAGACCACCGTACGCCCCCGCCCGGAGTCGGCGGACGCGCAGAGCAAGGAGGCCTGAGATGCCCTGGACCCGTGAGCAGATGGCCGCCCGCGCCGCGCAGGAGCTGGAGGACGGCTCCTATGTGAACCTCGGCATCGGGTTGCCGACGATGGTGCCGAACTATGTCGCCGACGATGTGGAACTGGTGCTGCAGTCCGAGAACGGCATCCTCGGCACGGGGGCGTACCCCTATGAGGGTGATGAGGATCCCGACCTGATCAATGCCGGCAAGGAGACCGTGACGCTGCGCAAGGGCGCCTCGCTCTTCGATTCCGCGCTCAGCTTCGGGATGATCCGTGGCGGCAAGATCGACGCCGCGATCCTCGGCGCGATGCAGGTGTCGAAGAACGGTGACATCGCCAACTGGATGATCCCCGGCAAGATGGTCAAGGGCCCCGGCGGGGCGATGGATCTGGTGCACGGCGCCAAGAAGGTGATCGTGCTGATGGAGCACGTCGCCAAGGACGGCTCCTACAAGGTGGTCAACGAGTGCTCGCTGCCCTACACCGGCAAGGGTGTGGTGCAGCGGATCATCTCCGACCTCGGCGTCATCGATGTCACCGAGAACGGCCTGGAACTGATCGAGCTCGCGCCGGACGTCACCGAGCAGGAGATCCGCGACAAGACCGAACCGGAGCTGATCAGCAAGCTCTGAGGGTCAGCGCGGCGGTTGCTGGGTCTGTTGCAGGTACGCCCCGGGCGGACCCGGCGGGTGGGTCGATTGCGCGCCCTGGCGTCCACCCCAGGCCTTGACGACCGCCAGCACCAGGCAGACCGTGCTGGCCAGTCCGAGCACGCTCGCGACGATCTGCGGCACGAGGACGATCAGGACCCGGTCGGCGGAGTCGGAGGCGAGGGCCGTCACCGCGGGGAAGCTCGCCCGCGCCAGCAACATCAGCACACCGGCCACCACGACCAGCACCCGCACGGTGCCACCGGTCTTGACGATCGCGAAGATCAGCACCGCAAGCGTCGCCAGGGTGAACGCGATGGACATCACGGACACGATGAGGCCGATCTGCGCGACCGAGGTTGATCCCATGCGGCAACGCTAGTCGGCGGCGGTGTCAGCGATCTCGCGGCCCGCGTCGATGAGGGCGGTGAGCATGGCATCGGCGGCGGGGGTCCGCGCGGTGCCGCGGAGGACGGTGACCCCGACCGACCAACCGACCTCATCCAGCGGCAGGTCGAGTGTGGTCAGGGCCGGGTCGTCGCGGACCAGCGACCGCGGCAGGATCCCGAGGTACCGCCCGGTGCCCAGCAGCCGCCGGATGGTCAGGAAGGTGTTGCACTCCACCACATTCGCCGGCAGCACGCAGCCGTGCCGGGTGAAGAACTGCTCCACCTCGCTGCGCAGGGTGGTCTCGGCGACCGGCAGCAGCCACGGCTGGTCCAGCAGCTCGGGCAGCTCCGGCGGCGCGGCCGATGCGAGCGGATGCCCGGTACCGACCGTGAGCGCCATCGGCTCGCGATACACGCCATGGAAGGAGAAACGGGGATCGTCCTGTTGTGCCGCCCGCCCGGTGATCAGGTCCAGTTCACCCGCCGCCAGGGCCGAACGCAGCATCCCCACGGTGTCCTCGCGGACCACCACCCGCAGTCCCGGATGCCGACTCTTCAGCCGGTCGATCGCCAGCGGCAGCAGCAGATGCGCCGCCGCCAGATAGGTGCCGACGGTGACCGTGCCCAGATCGGCGCGCCCGAGCTGCTCGAGGTGGGTCTGCGCGCTGCGCAGCTCCGCCAGCACCGACTGCGCGTGCCGGACGAACGCCGCACCGTAGTCGGTGACCGTCATCCCCCGCGGGTGCCGCTCGAACAGGGGTACGCCGAGGATCTCCTCGAGTTCCTGGATCGCCCGGGTGACCACCGGCTGGCTGATGTAGAGCTCCTCGGCGGCCCGGACCAGGCTGCCGTGCTCCGCCACGGCCGTGACCAGTGTCAGGTGCCGCAGCTTCAGCCGGCTGTCGAATCCTCGCGTGCTCATCCCGCCCCCTCCGCGTACACCTATGCCCGGAGAGGCATAGCCCCTGCGCGAAATCCTACTGGCTGGGTATCGCCCCCGGGGGCACAATCAAACCAGAGCAGCCGAGCAAGGAGGACCATGACCGACGCCAGAACCGTGCCGGGCAAGGCGAAACCGCGCGGCCGCTTCCCGCACGTGAAGGTCTCCGGCGGGTTCGCATTCGTCTCCGGCACCAGCAGCCGTCGCCCGGACAACACCTTCGCCGGGGTCGAGGTCGACGAGCTGGGCACCACGAACCTGGACATCCGCGCCCAGACCGAGGCGGTGATCGGCAATCTCGCCGACATCCTGGCCGAGGTCGGTGCCGGGCTGTCCGACATCGTGCAGATCACCACCTTCCTGGTGAACATGAACGATTTCGGTGGCTACAACGAGGTGTACGCCCAGCACTTCGACGAGACCGGGCCGGCGCGCACCACGGTCGCGGTGCACCAACTCCCCCATCCCCATCTGCTGATCGAGATCCAGGCCATCGCAAGCATCCCGGAGGAGCAATCGTGAGCATCCCGACCGTCTTCAACTTCGAACGTTGGATCGCCGAGCATCAGGACCAGCTCCGGCCACCGGTGAACAACAAGCAGATGTATGAGCAGACCGCCGACTTCATCATCCAGGTCGTCGGTGGCCCCAACCAGCGCACCGACTTCCATGTCGACCCCTACGAGGAGTGGTTCTACCAGTACCGCGGCTCGATGCACGTCAACATCCAGACCGAGAACGGGGCCGAGCGGGTCGTCATCAACGAGGGTGACATGTGGCTGCTGCCGGGCAATGTGCCGCATTCGCCGCAGCGCCCCGAGGCCGGGTCGATCGGCATCGTGGTGGAACGGATCCGCCCCGAGGGTGTCCTCGAGTCCTTCCGCTGGTACTGCCCGGAGTGCAACCACCAGCTCCATGAGGTGGAGTTGCAGGTGCGTGACATCGTCGCCGACCTGCCGCCGGCCTTCGAGAAGTTCTATGCCGACGAGGAACTGCGACACTGCGCCAACTGCGGTGCGGTCCATCCGGGGCGCGGCGCGTGAGCCAGGAATCCCAGCCACCGTTGACGAATCCGATCCTGGACAAGGTCGACGCCCACTCCCATCACGTCCCGCACGGCTGGCCGGAGCTGGCCGAGGTCGCCGGTGGTGGGGCGGACTGGCCATGGCTGAAACCGCTCACCGAGCGGGAGGCGATGATCATGGTCGGCTCGGCCGAGTTCCGGCGGATCGGTGACAACTGCTGGTCCCCCGAAGTCCGCCTGTCCGACATGGCGCGCAGTGGGGTCACCCACCAGGTGGTGTCACCGACCCCGGTGTTCTTCGGCTACGACCGCCCGCCGGAACAGGCGATGCGGGTGGCCCGGGTGCTCAACGATCTGGGTCGGGAGATGTTCGCCGACACCGGCGAGGCGTTCAGCACCTTCTGCCAGGTGCCGCTGCAGGATGCCGACCTGGCGTGTGCGGAGCTGGACCGCTGCCTGGCGAACGGTCACCGGGGTGTCGAGATCGGCAACCATGTCGGCGACCGCGATCTCGACGACGCGGGCATCGTCACCTTCCTGCAGCACTGTGCCGAGGTCGGTGCACCGGTTTTCGTGCACCCATGGGACATGCCGAACTCGCCGCGGTTGAACCGCTACATGCTGCAATGGCTGACCGGGATGCCGGCGGAGACCCATCTGTCGATCCTGTCGCTGATCCTCAGCGGCGCCTTCGACCGGATCGATGACCGGCTGCGGATCGCCTTCGCCCACGGCGGTGGGTCGTTCGCGTTCTGGCTCGGCCGGGTGGAGAACGCCTGGCAGCGCTCCCCGAATGTCAACCGGGGCAGCGAAAAACCGCCGTCACACTATCTGGACCGGATCCTGGTGGATTCGGTGGTCTTCGACCAGCGGGCGCTGCGGCTGCTGGTGGACACCCTCGGCGCCGACCACGTGCTGCTCGGCTCGGACCACCCCTATCCGCTCGGCGAGGAGCCGGTCGGCCACGTCGTCGAGGACGCCGAGGCCGCCGATTGGCTCACCGCCGAGCAGGCGGCGGCGATCCGTGGCGGCAACGCGCGCCGCTATCTCGGTCTCGCCTAGGCGTACCCGTCAGCGGCCGGTGCCGGCGTAGACGACGGCCTCACCCTCGGCGTCCAGCCCGAACGCGGTGTGCGCGGCACGGACCGCGCGATCCACCGCCTCGGCGTCGACGACCACCGAGATCCGGATCTCGGAGGTGGAGATCATGTCCAGGTTGACCTCGGCATCGGCCAGCGCCCGGAAGAACCGCGCGGTGACCCCGGGGTGCGACTTCATCCCGACGCCCACGATCGACACCTTGCCGATCTGGTCGTCGAAGAGCAGCTCCTCGAAACCGACCTCGGGCTGGATCTCGTTCAGCTTCTGCATCGCGTTCCGGCCCTCGGTCTTGGGCAGGGTGAAGGAGATGTCGGTGCGCGAGGTGGAGACCCGCGACTGGTTCTGCACGATCATGTCGATGTTGATGCCGGAGGCGGCGATCGCGTCGAAGATCCGGGCGGCCTCACCGACCTTGTCGGGCACCCCGACGATGGTGATCTTGGCCTCGCCGCGATCGTGCGCGACACCGGAGATAATGGCCTGTTCCATCGGGTTTCCATCCTTGTCGGTCGTGGCGATGTCCTTGAGGTCCTTGACCCAGGTGCCGGGGCGGTCGGAGAAGGAGGAACGCACATGCACCTGCACGTTCTCCCGGCGGGCGTACTCGACGCAGCGCAGGTGCAGCACCTTGGCGCCGCTGGCCGCCATCTCCATCATTTCCTCGTAACTGATCTCGGGCACCTGGCTGGCGGCCGAGACGATCCGCGGGTCGGCGGTGAAGATGCCGTCCACGTCGGTGTAGATCTCGCAGTAGTCGGCGCCGACGGCGGCGGCCAGCGCGACCGCGGTGGTGTCGGAGGCGCCGCGGCCGAGGGTGGTGATGTCCTTGGTGTCCTGGGCGACGCCCTGGAAGCCGGCGACGATCACGATCGAGCCCTCATCGAGAGCGGTGGTCACCCGGCCGGGGGTGATGTCGATGATCCGGGCATCACCGTGCTTGCCGGTGGTGATCACCCCCGCCTGGGAACCGGTGTAGGAGCGGGCCTCGACACCCAGATCGGCGAGCGCCATCGCCAGCAGCGCGGCACTCTGCCGCTCACCGGTGGTCAGCAGCATGTCCAGCTCGCGCGGCTTGGGGATCGGCGAGACCTGCAGTGCCAGGTCCATCAACTCGTCGGTGGTGTCCCCCATCGCCGAGATCACCACGCAGACGTCCTTGCCCGACTGCTTGGTGGCCAGGACCCGCTTGGCGACGCGCTTGATGCTGTCGGCGTCGGCGACCGACGAGCCGCCGAACTTCTGCACTACCCGGGTCAACTCATTCTCCTCGCTGCCTCACCTGGTCGCGGCCCGCGAACGGGGTCCGCCGATGCAGCGGCCACAATACCGGCCGTGCGGGAGGGCACCAGACTCGTCCACGGGTGCCGGCGCGGTGCCTCTAGGCTGAGCCCATGACTACGCGCTGGGGTATCGCCGGGACCGGACGGATCGCCGATGTGGTGGCCGAGGACTTCGCCCATGTGAGCGATGGTGAGCTGGTCGCGATCGGCTCCCGGGACGCCGACCGGGCGGCCGAGTTCGGTGCCCGGCACGGCGGCGCCCGCGGGCTCACCTATCGCCAGCTGATCGACGATCCCGAGGTGGATGCGATCTATCTGGGTACGCCGCATCCGCAGCACCGTGATCTGGCCCTGGCCGCCATCGCCGCCGGAAAGGCCGTCCTGGTGGAGAAGGCGTTCACCGCGACCGTCGCCGGTGCGGAGCAGGTGGTCGACGCCGCGCGGCAGGCCGGGGTGTTCTGCATGGAGGCGATGTGGACCCGGTTCCAGCCGGCGACGGTGAAGGCGCGGGAGCTGATCGCCGACGGCGCCATCGGTGAGGTGCGCCAGGTGCAGGCCGACCTGGGTGCCTACCGGGCGTACGACCCGAGCGACCGGCTCTTCGACCCGAAGCTCGGTGGCGGGGCAGCCCTGGATCTGGGTGTCTATGTGCTCTCGATCGCCCAGCAGTTCCTGGGTACGCCGGACAAGGTCACCGCGCACGGCGAGTTGGCGCCCAACGGGGTCGACATGAGCTTCGGCGCGCTGCTCGGTTACGCGGACGGGCGCGTCGGCGTGGTCACCGCCGGGTTCGACGTGGCCTCCCCGGGCCGCGCGGTGGTGATGGGCAGCGACGGTTCGATCGAGCTGATGCCGCGCTTCCACCACCCCACCCGGCTGCGGGTCACTCCGCGCCAGGGGGATGCCTATGAGCTCGAGCTGCCGGCGAGCGGGCGCGGGTACGCCCACGAGTTCAACGCGGTCGATGAATACCTGGCCCAGGGGCTGACCGAGAGCCCGGTGATGCCGCTCGATGACACCCTCGCCGTCCAGCGGATGCTCGGCCAGGTCACCGACCAGCTCGGCGTCCAGTACGAAGAGGGCACCGTCGAGGTCTGACACCCCACGCTCATCGAGTGGCCGACCATGCGCAGCGACGCGGAGCAATGGTCGGCGTGGGATCGCGTCAGAGGGGGCGGAAGGTGAGGCCCAGTGTGAAATCCCGCGGGGTGAGCCAGTGTTCGCGGCTGGGCGGGGCGCCGCAGGCGGCGGAACCGAGGGCGTGCTGGGCGAGGTCGAGATTCAGCCAGTGCCGGTCGCCGACCACCAGGTCATCGACGTGGGTCGCGGCGGCCAGCTGCTCGGCGGTCCACGGGTGCAGCGACACGTTGATCGGGGTGTCGGACTCGATCCGCAGCCCGTGCCCGGCCTCACCGCCGCCGACCAGGCACCAGCTCACCTCGGCGCGGTTGCCGTTCTCCTGCGGGAAGACATACGGCGTCTGCAGCTCGTCGATCCCGGCGGTCCAGCGACCCAGTCGCTGCGACTCGTGGGAGTCGACATAGGCCTCCCCCGGGCCGCGGCCGAACCAGGTCAGCCGATCCCATTCGGCCGGTACGCCGAACCGCAGGCCGATCCGCGGCAGGGTCGCCCCGAGGTCGCCGACGACCTCACCGGTCACGTCCAGGCGTACCCCGCCCGGCACGGCGGTCCAGCGCCAGCTGGTGCGGTACCCGGCGTTCGTCGCGGCCGGACCATCCTGGGTGACGAACTCCAGCCCGGTGGCGGTGTCGGCCGCCGAGACCAGCCGATGGTGCAGTCGGTGCAGCCCGATCCGGTGCCAGGCGGTGGCGGCGTCGGCGGCATGACTGCCCCGCCGGTCGTTGTCGATCGGTGCCCGGTAGAGATCCAGCACCGGACCCTCGACGGCGACGCCGAACAGCTCGGTGAGGCGGCCGCGCCCGTCGAAGCTCGCCACCTCCGGCGCGGGTCGTCCCGCTCCCGCGTCCGGCGTACCCGGTTCGCGCCGATCCGCCTGGCCGAAGGTGATCTCGTGGCCGGTCTCGGCCCAGTTCCGCGCCTCGGCGAGCGTCGCCGACACCGTGAGCACACCCGCACCGGAGGTGGGCAGCGGCACCGTCACCCGCTCCCCGGTGGCCACCGGCGGCACGTCCAGCTCCCCGGCCTCCAGTTCGTCACCGGCGCCGTCGACCAGCGTCCAGGCGAACCGGAGATCGCCGCAATCGCCGTCCCGGTGGAGATTCTCGACCTCCACCAGGTCGGCACCGATGGTGATCCGGATCGGTTCGAACACCTTCTTCAGCTCGATCAGGCCCGGGGACGGAGTGCGATCGGGAAGCACCAGCCCGTCGATGACGAAGTTGTCGTCGTGCAGTTCCTCGCCGAAATCCCCGCCATAGCGGAAACTCCGCCGCCCCTGCGCCGGTGTGATGCCGTGATCGAGCCACTCCCAGACGAACCCACCGGCGATCCGGTCGTGCCGTTCGATCAGCTCCTGGTGCTCGCGCAGCTCCCCCGGCCCGTTGCCCATCGCGTGCACGTATTCGCAGAGCATGAACGGCAGGCTGCGGCTGCGTTCGGTGTACCGCGGCGGCACCACCCCGGTCTGGTAGCCGTCGTGCTCGGCGAGCCGCTGCCCGATCGCATCGATCTCGCTCAGTGAGGAATACATCCGCGAATAGATGTCGACGTATTCGCACTCGTAGTCACCCTCGTAGTGCACCGGCCGTGAGGGGTCGCGTTCCTTCGTCCAGGCAGCCATCGCGGCGATCCCGGGTCCGGTGTGCGATTCGTTGCCGAGGGACCAGAGCGCGATGCAGGGATGGTTCTTGTCGCGCTCCACGGTGCGCCGCATCCGTTCCAGCAGCGCCGGGAAGAAGCGCTCGTCGGTGGCCGGCGTGCCCTGCCAGCCGATCACCTCGAAACCGTGGGTCTCCAGGTCGCATTCGTCGATCACCCACAGCCCGTATTCGTCGCAGAGATCCAGAAAGTCCGGATGCGGCGGATAGTGCGAGGTGCGCACGGCGTTGATGTTGTGCCGCTTCATCAGCAGCACATCGGCCAGCATCGTCGCCCGATCGAGCGTACGCCCGGTCTCGGGATGCCATTCGTGCCGGTTGACGCCGCGGAAGATCAGCGGCCGGTCGTTGGCGTACAGCACCCCGTCGCGGATGGCGATGCTGCGGAAGCCGATCCACTGCCGCACCGTCTCGCGCTCGCCGACCACCTCGAGCAGGTAGCGACGCGGTGACTCCGCCGACCACGGTTCGATCCCGGGCAGCTCCCGGGTCTCCCCCGGTGCCAGCTCCAGATCCAGCTCGGGCAGGCGTACCGTCGCCGACCCGCCGCTCACCTCGACCCGCAGGGTGCCGACCCCGTCGGCCCAGTCGGCGTGCACGAAGACGTCGTCGATGCCACCGGCGGGGCGGGCGAGCAGGCTCACCGAACGGAAGATGCCCGAGAGCCACCACATGTCCTGGTCCTCCAGATAGGAGGCGGCCGACCACTTGTGCACCCGGACCGCGAGCACGTTGCGGCCCGACACAAGCAGGTCGGTGACGTCGAACTCGTGCACCAGCCGGGAGCCGGTCGCGGTGCCGACGAGTTGTCCGTTCAGATAGCAGGCGAAGCTGGAGTCGACCCCGTCGAAGCGCAGCAGCACCCGGTCCTGGTCGTCCCCGAATCCCTGTGGTGGCGTGAAATCCCGGCGGTACTCCCCGGTCGGGTTCGCATCGGGAACGTGCGGCACGTCGATCGGGAACGGATAGAGCACATTGGTGTACGCCGGCAGGTCCCAGCCGAGGGGGTCCTGGTCCGGGGTGCGCTCGGCGATGTCGGTGAGCTGCCAGCAGGACGGCACCGGCAGGGTACGCCAGTCGGAATCGTCGAAGTCGACGGACTCGAACCCCTCGGTGGTCGCGGCCAGGCTCGGTGACCAGCGGAACCGCCAGTCCCCGTCCAGGTCCAGGCTCGGCGCCGAGGTGTCGAGCCGGGCCCGTGGCGGCAGCACCCCCTGCGACGCGGTGAAGTCCTCGACATAGCCGAAGTCAGTCATGCTCTCTCTTCCTGTGTCCACGCACCGCTGCGGGATTGTCGCTGGCCGCCATCCACCCTGCCACACGCCTGCGGTAGCCATGCGCCGACTAGGCTGGAGGAATGAGCGACGAGCAGTTTTCGATGCGAGCCGGCGATGCGGATCGTGACGATGCTGTGTCGCTGCTGCAGGAGCACCTGACCGCCGGCCGGTTGAGCCACGAGGAGTTCGATGAGCGGATCTCCAAGGCGCTGAGCGCCAAGACCCAGCAGGAACTGCGGGACCTGTTCACCGACCTGCCGGGCCGGCGACCGGGTGAGGCGGCCGGCGCGTCGCGGGCACCGCAGGATCCGGTGGGCCGTGGTTTCGCCGAGTACCCGCAGACCCCCGGTGGCTATCCCGCCCCGGTCGACCACCCGGCGTACGGCCCCGGCGCTGGCTTCGCGCCGCCGAAACCCGAACGCCCCTGGTTCGCCCAGTGGTGGCTGCTGCTGGTCGCGATCTTCGTGTCCGGGATGAGCGGTGGCCGGCTCGGCCCGCTGGTGCCGATGGTGATCATCTGGCTGTGGGTGGTCTGGCCATTCCTGATCCGACCGCGGATGGGTCAGCAGTACCAGCCCCGGCAGGAGCAGGCGCCCTATTCGATGCGGATCACCCACACGGTGCGGGAGACCTACTATCCGACCCATGGATCGCGGCCGCTGACCAATGAGCAGCGGTTGCAGATCGAGGGCGCGCTGACCTACGGCAACAAGCACGAGGCGATCCGGCTCTACCAGGAGTTCACCGGCGCCGGGATCCCCGAGGCCACCCAGGTGGTCCGTACGATGCAACGCGAACTCGGCGGCTGAGCACCTCCCGCGATACGCTCGCCACAGGCCCTTCCGGACCACCAGCGATTGCGGTTCCACCAGGGGCCGGAAAGGTGGCCAGGTGTCCGCAACGGTTCTTGTGCTCAACAGCGGCAGCTCATCGGTGAAGTTCGCCCTCTACGATCCCGAACGCGAGCAGGAGCTCCTCAGCGGCATCGCCGAACGGGTCGGTACGCCCCGGGCGAGCGCGACGATCCGACTGCCGGACGGCGAACGCGAACTGACCGACCTGGGCGACGGTGATCATCAGGCGGTGCTGAGCCGGGTGCTGTCGGGGCTCGGTGACTGGCTCGACGAGCAGGGCCATCACATCGCCGCGGTCGGGCACCGGTTGGTGCACGGCGGGGAGCGGTTCCACTCCTCGGTGGTGCTGGATGAGGAGACCCTGGCCGCGGTGCGGGACTGCATCCCGCTCGCCCCGCTGCACAATCCGGCCAACATCGCCGGCGTCGAGGCCGCCCAGCAGGTGCTGCCGGAGGTGCCGCAGGTCGGGGTGTTCGACACCGCCTTCCACCAGACGATGCCGGCGCACGCCTACCGTTATGCGGTGCCGCCGGAGTGGTACAGCGACCTGGGCGTACGCCGGTACGGATTCCACGGCACCAGCCACCGCTACGTCTCGCAGCGCGCCGCCGAGTTCCTCGACCGGCCGCTGGCCGAGCTCCGGATGATCACCGCCCACCTGGGCAACGGCTGCTCGCTGACCGCGATCCGTGACGGCGTCAGCGTGGACACCTCGATGGGACTGACCCCGCTGGAGGGTGTGGTGATGGGCACCCGCTCCGGGGACGTCGATCCCGGCGTACCGGGTTATGTCCAGGATCGGACCGGTGCCGAGCTGGAGCAGATCACCCTCGATCTGAACAAGCGCAGCGGGCTGCTCGGCCTCTCCGGGGTGAGCAACGACATGCGCGAGATCCGGGCCGCCGCCGACGACGGCGATCCCGACGCCCGGCTGGCGTTGGAGGTGTTCGGCTATCGGCTCGCCAAATACGTCGCCGCACTGGCGGTCGCGACCGAGGGGGTGGATGTGCTGGTGTTCACCGGCGGCATCGGCGAGAACGACACCCAGATCCGTGCGGAAGTGCTGCAGCGGTTGGGATTCCTCGGGCTGCGCCTGGATAGCGGCGCCAATGACGCACTGCGCGGCGAACCGGGTGTGATCACCACCGAGGACTCCCCGGTCACCGCCCTGGTCATACCGACCGATGAGGAACTGGTGATCGCCCGGGACGCCCACCAGCTCACCACGGAGGCAGATCGATGAGCCGCCGGATCCTGGTGGTGCCGATCAACCACGGTGCCGAACTGACCGCCACCTGTCTCGGCCTGGTGCACGCCCTGGACGCCCGGGGGGTCGATGTCGGCTATCTGAAGCCGGTCGCGCAGAACCGCGGCGGCCGGCCCGACCACGCGCATCGGCTGGTCCGCCTGATCAGCCCGTTGCAGGCACCGGAGCCGATCGGGGTGAGCGAGGCCGAGGGGTTCATCGCCCGCGCCGAGGACGACGACCTGATGGAGCGCGCGTTGACCGTCGGCGAGGAGGTGCTCGCCCGCCACGATCTGGTGGTCGTCGAGGGTCTGCTGCCGAGCGCGGAGCTCACCTATTCCGGTCGGGTCAACCACGACCTGGCGCAGGCGCTGGACGCGGAGATCCTGCTCGTCGGCGCGGTCCGGGACCATTCCCCGGAGCAGCTGGCCACGCTGGTGTCGGGGGCGGCGGGCTCCTATGCGGTCGGTGAATCGAGCCGGGTCTGCGGGATCCTGCTCTGCCGGTTGCCGGCCGACGCGGACGCGGAGGCGTACCGGCGCCTCGTCGGGCGCAGCGGGCCGCCGGTCGTGGGGGTGGTCACCGAGTCGCCGGACCTCTACTGGCCGCGGGTCGCGGATCTGGTCCGCCAGCTCGATCTGGAGGTGCTGAACGCCGGCGATCAGGAGCGCCGGATCCGGCGTACCACGATCATCGCCCAGGCTATCCCCGGTGCGGTGCCCGAGCTGAAGGAGGGCCGGCTCTGCGTCTTCCCCGGTGACCGGCACGATGCGGTGATGGCTTCCGCACTGGCGACCATGAGCGGTACCCGGTTGGCCGCGGTGCTGCACACCAAGGGTGTCCCGCCGGACCCGAGCCTGATGGCGCTGGCCCAACCGGCACTGGATTCCGGCCTGCCGATCCTGCTGTCCCGTGAGGGCACCTTCGACACGGTGGACAAGGTGATCCGGATGGACACCGAGATCCCCGCCGACGATGAGACCCGCACCCGGCTGGTCACCGAACGCTTCGGCGAGGCGTTCTCCGAGCAGTGGCTGGCGAGCCTGCCCGCCGAGTCCACCCGGCGCCGGCTCAGCCCGGCGGCGTTCCGTCGCCAGCTGACCCTGCTGGCGCAGCAGGCCGGCAAGCGGATCGTGCTGCCCGAGGGTGCCGAACCGCGGACCGTGCAGGCCGCCTTTTCCTGTCAGCGCAAGAAGATCGCGCAGTGCGTGCTGCTGGCGCCGCGCCCGGAGGTGGAGGCGGTCGCGATGCAGCTCGGGCTCGAGGTGCCCGACGACATCGAGATCATCGACCCCGCCGAGGTGGCCGACCGCTATGTCGATGCTCTGGTGGAACGCCGCAGGCACAAGGGCATGTCGCCGCAGATGGCCCGGGACTCGCTGGCCGACACCGTGGTGCTGGGCACCATGATGCTCTATCTGGGTGAGGTCGACGGGCTGGTCTCCGGGGCGGTGCACACCACCGCGAACACGGTCCGCCCGGCGCTGCAGATCCTCGGTACCAGCCCGGATGCCAGCCTGGTCTCCTCGGTGTTCTTCATGGGCTTGCCCGATGAGATCGTCGTCTACGGTGACTGTGCGATCAATCCCGATCCGGATGCCGAGCAGCTGGCCGATATCGCGATCCAGTCGGCGGATTCGGCGAAGGCCTTCGGGATCGAGCCGCGGGTGGCGATGATCTCCTTCTCCACCGGGACCTCCGGGGCCGGTGCGGATGTGCAGAAGGTGGCCCGGGCGACCGAGCTGGTACGCCAGCGGCGCCCGGATCTGCTGGTCGACGGCCCGCTGCAGTACGACGCGGCGACGACCGCCTCGGTGGCCCGCTCCAAGGCACCGGATTCCCCGGTCGCCGGTCGGGCGACGGTGTTCATCTTCCCCGATCTGAACACCGGTAACACCACCTACAAGGCGGTCCAGCGCAGCGCCTCGGTGATCAGCGTCGGGCCGATGCTGCAGGGCATCGCCAAGCCGGTCAACGATCTCTCCCGCGGCGCCCTGGTCGAGGACATCGAATACACCATCGCCCTGACCGCGATCCAGGCGGCCGCCGCCGGCTCCTGACCCTCCGAACTTGTCAGGGGTTATGCACACTGCCTGCGCCGAGAACTGTGCGATCGGCCCCAGGAGTTCGGACGGCGCGCCGCGCGCGAGCCGGATGACACACCCCATTCACAGGGTCCTCACAAATTGGCGACGTTTACTCTCCCGCATGACATCCGATCCACGAGATCTGCGCATCGGGGACGCCGAACGCGACGACGCCACCCAACTGCTGCAGGAGCATCTGAGTGCCGGCCGACTGGACGCCGACGAGTTCGACGAACGCGTGCAGCAGGCCCTGCAGGCGACCCATGAATCCGATCTGGGCGCCCTCTTCCGTGATCTGCCGGGCCGCCGACCGGGGCAGGGGATGGCCCCGGCCCCGGTGCAGCGCCCGCTGGTCCCGCAGAGCCCGATCCCGCCGATCGCCTGGTGGATCGGTACCGCCACGCTGGCGGCCTTCACCCTGATGGCGATGATCGCGCCGCTGGCGGCGCACCATCCCGGCCGGTACGGGCATCACGGCCGGGGTCGTGGCCCGGCCGCCGATCAGGTCGCCCAGCAGGGTGGCCAGCCGGTCTTCTGGGTGGTGCTCGGGATCATCGGCCTGGTGGCCCTGGTGGTCGCCGGGGTGTTCGCCGTCCGGAAGATCCGCAGCAGGCGCCGAGCCTCCGCGAAGCGCGGCTGAACCGGGGTGATACGCCGCCTCAGCGGCGTACCACCCGAACCGCCAGACCCAGGTCGGCGTCGCTGACCCAGCCCTCGCCCTGCCCGTCGCCGCGGCGTACCGAGCCGGCCAGCACCTCGTCGGCGATCAGGTCGGCGTGCCGTTCCACCGCCTCGGCGAGCTCACCCTCGGCGGCCCAGTCCAGCGCGATCCGGTCGGACACCTCGAAACCGCTGTTCTTGCGGGTCTCCTGGATCAACCGGATCGCCTCCCGGGCCAGGCCGGCGAGCCGCAGCTCGTCGCTGACCTCGAGATCCAGGGCCACCGTCTCGCCCTGGTCGTTGACCACCGACCAGCCCTCGCGGGGGCGTTCGGAGACGATCACGTCGTCGACCGCCAGTTCGACCGGTTCGGCACCGACCTCGGGCATCTCGATCGTCGCGGATCCCTGGGTACGCAGGGATTCCGCGAGCGCTGCGGCATCACCGGCGGCGATGGCGTTCGCCACCACCGGGGTCTGCTTGCCGAACCGCTTGCCGAGCGAGCGGAAGTTGCCCTTGACGGTGTAGTCGACCAGGTCCCCGGCGGAGCCGAACGGCTCGACCGCGACCACGTTGAGCTCGGCGGCGATCTCGCTGCGCAGTTCCGGAGTCAGCGAGTCGTACGCCGCAGAGGGCACCAGGATCCGTGCCAGCGGCTGACGCACCTTGACCCGTGCCTCGGCCCGGGCCGCGCGACCGAGCTCGACCAGCCGCTCGGTGAGCGCCATCGATCGCTCCAGCTGCTCGTCGACCAGTGACTCGTCGGCCACCGGCCAACTCGCCAGGTGCACCGAGCGCGGACCCTCGGGATCGCTGCTGACGAACAGATCCTGCCAGACCCGTTCGGTGATGAACGGGGTCAGCGGGGCCATCAACCGGGTCAGCGCGTGCAGGGTCTCGTGCAGCGTCCAGAGGGCGGCCGGGTCGCCGTCCCAGAACCGCCGCCGGGAGCGCCGGACGTACCAGTTGGACAGTTCGTCGATGAAGTCCTGGATCAGGGAGCCGGTGCGCTGGGTGTCGAAGTTCTCCAGCGCCGCGGTGACCTCGCGCACCAGCCGGTTGGTCCGGGAGGTGAGCCAGCGATCCAGCACGTGCCGCTCGGCGACGGGCGGGGCCTCACCGGCCGGCGCCCAGCCGTTGGTCCGGGCGTAGAGCGCATGGAAAGCGACGCTGTTCCAGTAGGTGAGCAGCACCTTCCGCACGGTCTCGGTGATCGAGGCGTTGCCGACCCGGCGGGCCATCCACGGCGACCCGGAGCAGGCCATGAACCAGCGCACCGCGTCCGCGCCGTGGTCGTCCATCAGCGGGATCGGTTCCAGGATGTTGCCCAGATGCTTGGACATCTTGCGGCCGTCCTCGGCCAGGATGTGGCCCAGGCAGAGCACGTTGCGGTAGTCGTTCTGGTCGAAGACGGCGGTGTTCACCGCCATCTGCGAATAGAACCAGCCGCGGGTCTGGTCGGTGGCCTCGCAGATGAAGTCGGCCGGGAAGTGCTTCTCGAAGACCTCCGCCGAGCCCTCCTTCCACGGGTAACCCCACTGCGCGAACGGCATCGACCCGGAGTCGAACCAGGCGTCGATCACCTCCGGTACGCGGCGGTAGGTGCCGGGCTCACCGTCGCGGGTGAAGGTGACCTCGTCGATGAACGGACGGTGCGGGTCGAGATCGGAGAGATCCTTGCCAGCAAGGGATCCCAGCTCCTCGAGGCTGCCGACGGCGACCACCTTGCCGGGGTCGGCGTCGTTGCGCCAGATCGGCAGTGGGGTGCCCCAGTAGCGGGTCCGCGACAACGCCCAGTCGACGTTGTTCTTCAGCCAGTCGCCGTAGCGGCCCCACTTGATGGTCTCGGGATACCAGTTGGTGTTCTCGTTCTCCCGCAGCATCGCATCCTTGAACTCCGTGGTCCGGATGTACCAGGAGGGCTGCGCGTAGTACATCAGCGGCGTGTGGCAGCGCCAGCAGTGCGGATAGGGGTGCTCGTGCTTCAGGGTCCGGAACAGCGTGCCCTGCTCGCGCAGGTGGTCGATGATCACCGGATCGGCGTCCTTGAAGAACAGCTCGGAGACGAACCCGTTGCCGGGCAGGAAGCGCCCGTCCGGGCCGATCGGGTTGACGAAGGCGACGCCGTTCCGCTTGGTGGACAGGAAGTCGTCCTCACCGAAGGCGGCCGACTGGTGCACCAGGCCGGTGCCCTCACCGGTGGTCACATAGTCCTCGGTGACCACGAACCATGCCCGGCCCGGCTGCTCCATCACCTCGACCGGGCGTTGGTAGTCCCAGCCGACCATCTCGGCACCGGTGAACCGCTCACCGGCCTCCCAGCCCTCGCCGAGGGCGGACTCGAGCGATTCCGCAGCGACCACGACCGGGCGCTCACCGTCGGAGCGTGCAACGACGTACTCGATCTCCGCGCCGACCGCGATCAGCGCGTTGGAGACCAGCGTCCAGGGTGTGGTGGTCCAGATCAGCAGGTCCGCACCGTCGGGCAGCCCGAGCGTACCCCCGGGGGCGTACGGGCCGGAGGTGAGCGGGAAGCGGGCGTAGACCGTGGTGTCGACGGTGTCCTCATAACCCTGCGCGACCTCGTGGTCGGAGAGCGTGGTGCCGCAGCGCGGGCAGTAGGGGGCGACCCGCTGATCCTCGGTCAGCCAACCCTTCTCGTAGATCTGCTTGAGCGCCCACCATTCGCTCTGCACATAGTCCGAATCCATCGTCCAGTACGCCTCGTCGAGGTTGACCCAGTAGCCCATCCGGGTGGTCAGCTCGGCGAAGGCGTCCACATGGCGCATCACCGATTCGCGGCAGCGGGCGTTGAACGCCTCGATGCCGAAGGCCTCGATCTCCGGCTTGCCGTTGATGCCGAGTTCCTTCTCGACGGCGAGTTCGACCGGCAGTCCGTGGCAGTCCCAGCCGGCCTTGCGGTCGACCCGGCGACCCTGCATGGTACGGAACCGCGGGAAGACGTCCTTGAAGACGCGGGCCTCGATGTGGTGGGTGCCGGGCATCCCGTTGGCGGTCGGCGGGCCCTCGTAGAAGGTCCAGGTCTCACCGTCGGCGGTCTGCTCCAGGGATGCCTCGAAGGTGTCCTGCTCGTTCCAGAGCTGGAGGATCTCGCGCTCCATCTGGGGCAGGTCGATCTGCGGCGGCACCGCGCGGTAGCTCTCGGTGCGTTCGGTGGCCGACTCGGTGGTCGTTTCACTGCTCATCGGAAAGGGCGTCCTCTTCGTGGATCCTGCACTGCGAAGAGGGACGAGCCGTCGGCCCGCGGTACCACCCTCGTTGGCCGGCCACCCACGGCGTCCGGCCCACTCGATTGCTCGCCGCGGCCGGGTCTAGTGAGCGAGGCGTACGCCTCAGCCGTTCTTCCGGCAGCTCCGGGGTGATGGCCCCATCAATGCCTTGCGACCTCTCCATTTTGACAGATGGCGCAAGACTGCTCCACCCGGAGACCATCCACCGCTCAGCGCGGCGGCGCGGTGGAGGCGCGCACCACCAGCGCGGGGGTGAACAGGATCTGCCGGGCGGCACCGGGGTCGAGCAGCAGACCGGCCGCCTCGGCGCCCATCTGGTACATCGGCTGGCGCACCGAGGTCAGCGGCACCGCCAGCTCGCCGGCGAAGGAGACATCGTCATAACCGAGCACCGACAGCTCACGGGGCACCGCGACCTCGGCCTCCCGGGCGGCGCGCATCGCCCCCAGGGCCACCAGATCGTTGATGCAGAAGACCGCGGTCAGCTCACCGTGGTCCTCCAGCAGCTGGGCCATCGCACCGTGCCCATTGGTGGCATCCATCGAGGCGACCTCGATCTCGATCAGGTCCTCGTCCGGATCCCCGCCGTGCTCGGTGATCGCCTGCCGGGCACCCTCGCGGCGATCCCGGCACTGCTTGATGTCCAGCGAGCCGTTGAGGAAGCCGATCCGTCGATGACCCAGTGCCAGCAGGTGCTGCAGCGCGATCCGGCCCCCGGCGACATCATCGGAGGCCACCGCATCCAGACCCGAATCGGCGGGCCGGTGGTCCAGCAGCACCACCCGGGTGCCCTGCTCCAGCAGGATGCCCAGGTTGTCCCGGGTGCCGCGGGAGGGGGTGACCAGCACCCCGCGCAGCCGCTGCTGGGCGAACTGCTCCAACACCCGGCGCTCCCGTTCCGGGTCGGCGTCGGAGGAGCTGAGCGACATGGTCAGGCCGGCCTCGATGAGCCGGTCCTCGATCCCCCGCGCCATCTCGGTGAAGAACGGGTTGGCGATGTCCAGCACCAGCACCCCGGCGGTCCGCGAGGCCCCTTCGCGCAGTTGCCGGGCGGAGGCATTGGGCACGAAGCCGAGTTCGGCGATCGCCGCGTGCACCCGGTCCCGGGTATCGGTGGAGACGATCTCCGGGCGGTTCAGCACATTGGAGACCGTGCCGACCGAGACGCCCGCGGCCCGCGCCACATCACCGATCCGCACCTTCGTCGCGCTGGCCATCACCCTCCTCCGCACCCCTCTTGCGGTTGTTCATCAAACCTGATTGAATCGTTTCATACCAACCGCGACACGGTCTGCGCGCGCCGCAACCGAACCGCTCGCCGCGGACCGTACGACGCCGAAGGAGCCGTCCATGACCGAATCCGCACCGCGCCTCGCCGATCTGCCCGGCGAGGCCCGCGCCGCACTCGATGCCCAGACCATCGAGCTGCCGTCCTGGGCGTTCGGCAATTCCGGCACCCGGTTCAAGGTCTTCGGCACCCCGGGCACCCCGCGCGACCCCTTCGAGAAGATCGCCGACGCGGCCCAGGTGCACGCCCACACCGGGATCGCACCCCGGGTGTCGCTGCACATCCCCTGGGATCTGGTCGATGACTTCGACGCCCTCGCGGCCCACGCCAGCGAGCACGGCGTCCGGATCGGGGCGATCAACTCCAACGTCTTCCAGGACGACGACTACCGGCTGGGTTCGCTGTGCAATCCGTCGGCGAGGGTACGCCGCAAGGCGATCGATCACCACCTGCGCTGCATCGAGGTGATGCGGCGGACCGGATCGCGGGACCTGAAGATCTGGCTGGCCGACGGGTTGAACTATCCGGGCCAGGACGATCTGCGGGCCCGCCAGGACCGGCTCGCCGAGGGCCTCGCCGAGATCTATGCCGGCCTCGGTGCGGAGCAGCGGTTGATCCTGGAGTACAAGTTCTTCGAACCGGCCTTCTATGCCACCGACATCCCGGACTGGGGCACCTCGCTGCTGCACTGCCTCGCCCTCGGCGAGCGCGCCAAGGTGGTGTTGGACACCGGGCACCACGCCCCGGGCACCAACATCGAGTTCATCGTGATGCAGCTGGTCCGCGCCGGCCGGCTCGGCGCCTTCGACTTCAACTCCCGGTTCTATGCCGACGACGACCTGATGGCCGGCGCCGCCGACCCGTTCCAGCTGTTCCGGATCATGCACGAGATCGTCCGCGTCGGGGCCCTCGACCCCGCCTCGGGAATCAACTTCATGCTCGATGAGTGCCACAACATCGAGGACAAGATCCCCGGCCAGATCCGCTCGGTGCTCAATGTCCAGGAGGCCACCGCCAAGGCGCTGCTGGTGGACCGGGAGGCCCTCACCAAGGCGCAGGCCGCCGGTGACGTGCTGGCCGCGAACGGCGTACTGATGGATGCCTACAACACCGACGTCCGCGCCCTGCTGGCCGAGTGGCGCACCGACCGCGGGCTGCCGGCCGACCCGATGCGCACCTTCGCCGAGTCCGGCTATCTGGCCCGGATCGCGGCCGACCGGGTCGGCGGTACGCCCGCCGGCTGGGGCGCCTGAGGCCTCTCCCCTGTCCCCCCGAACTCCCTGTTTCGACACACCGGAAGGAAACCAGCGACATGACCCACCAGGCCGTCGCCGATCTGCTCGCCCGCTCGAACCGCCTCGGCAGCGATCCGCGGAACACCAACTACGCCGGCGGCAACACCTCGGCCAAGGGCACCGAGACCGACCCGGTCACCGGCGCCGATGTCGAACTGCTCTGGGTGAAGGGCTCCGGTGGTGACCTCGGGACGCTGCAGGAGTCAGGGCTGGCGGTGCTGCGCCTGGACCGGTTGCGGTCCCTGCCGAAGGTCTATCCGGGGGTGGAGCGCGAGGACGAGATGGTCGCCGCCTTCGACTACTGCCTGCATGGCAGGGGTGGCGCCGCGCCGTCGATCGACACCGCGATGCACGGCCTGGTCGAGGCCGCCCACGTCGACCACCTCCACCCCGATGCCGGGATCGCGCTCGCCACGGCCGCCGACGGCGAGCGGTTGACCAAGGAGATCTTCGGCGATCAGGTCGCCTGGGTGCCCTGGCGGCGGCCGGGATTCCAACTGGGATTGGACATCGCGAAGATCAAGGCCGAGAACCCGGCGGCGAAGGGGGTGATCCTCGGTGGTCACGGCATCACCGCCTGGGGGGACACCTCCGAGGAGGCCGAGGCCAACTCACTGATGATCATCGAGACCGCACAGCGCTACATCGACGAGCACGGCACCGACGAACCCTTCGGTGCGCCGCGGAGCGGTTTCGAGGCCCTGTCGGCCGAGCAGCGCCGCACCCGGGCCGCCGCCCTGGCACCGCTGCTGCGCGGCATCGCCTCCACCGACCGGCGGATGGTCGGTGACTTCAACGACGCCCCGGAGGTGCTCGAGTTCCTGGCCGGCGATCAGCTCGATCGGCTGGCCGAGCTGGGCACCTCCTGCCCCGACCATTTCCTGCGTACCAAGGTGAAGCCGCTGGTTCTCGACCTGCCGGCCGATGCCGAGCTGGACCAGGTGACCACCCGACTGCGGGAGCTGCACGAGGCCTACCGGGAGGACTACCGCGGCTACTACGAGCGCTACGCCACCGCAGACTCGCCCGCGATGCGCGGCGCCGATCCGGCGATCATCCTCATCCCGGGGGTCGGCATGTTCAGCTACGGCAAGGACAAGCAGACCGCCCGGGTGGCCGGGGAGTTTTATCGCAACGCGATCAACGTGATGCGTGGCGCGGAGGCGATCTCCACCTACACCCCGATCGAGGAGTCGGAGAAGTTCCGGATCGAATACTGGGCGCTCGAGGAGGCCAAGCTCGCCCGGATGCCCAAGCCACGCAGCCATGCCGGCCGGATCGCGCTGGTCACCGGTGCCGCCTCCGGTATCGGCCGGGCCATCGCGACCCGGCTGGCCGCCGAGGGCGCCTGTGTGGTGATCGCCGATCTGGACGCCGAGCAGGCCCGCGCCGCCGCGGCCGAGCTGGGCGGACCGGATGTGGCGATCGGGGTGGGCGCCGATGTCACCAACGCCGCCCAGGTGCAGGCCGCCGTCGACGAGACGGTGCTCGCCTTCGGCGGTGTCGACCTGGTGGTGAACAACGCCGGCCTGTCGATCTCCAAGCCCCTGCTGGAAACCAGCGAGGGCGACTGGGACACCCAGCACGCGGTGATGGCCAAGGGATCCTTCCTGATCGCCCGGGCCGCGGCGCGCGCGATGATCGAACAGGGCCTGGGCGGCGACATCGTCTACATCTCCTCCAAGAACGCCGTCTTCGCCGGCCCCAACAACATCGCCTACAGCGCGGTGAAGGCCGACCAGGCCCATCAGGTGCGGCTGCTGGCCGCCGAGCTCGGTGAGCACGGCATCCGGGTGAACGGCATCAACCCCGATGGTGTGGTCCGGGGTTCGGGGATCTTCGCCGGCGGCTGGGGTGCCAAGCGGGCCGCGGTCTACGGCGTACCGGAGAGCGAGCTCGGTGCCTTCTATGCCCAGCGCACCCTGCTGAAGCGGGAGGTGCTGCCCGAGCACGTGGCCAATGCGGCGGCCGCGCTGACCTCCGAGGAGTTCAGCCACACCACCGGGTTGCACGTGCCGGTCGATGCGGGCGTGGCCGCCGCCTTCCTGCGATGACCGGGCCGTCGGGCGCCCCGGCGGGGGCGCGGGTGTTCGGCGCGATCGACATCGGCGCCTCCGGGGGCCGGGTGATGGCCGGTGTCCTGGCCGATGGCCGGCCGGAGCTGCACACGGTGCACCGCTTCGGCAACCGGGCGGTACGCACCCCCGACGGGTTGCGCTGGGACTGGTCCCGGTTGGTCGCCGAAGTCGAACAGGGGTTGGGATCGCTGGCCGAGGCCTACCCGCAGACCGAGTCGATCGGCATCGACACCTGGGCGATCGACTACGGGTTGCTGGACGCCGAGGACCGGTTGCTCGCCGATCCGATGAGTTACCGCGATGACCGTGGCCCGCGGGCGGTGCCGGAACTGGATGCCCGGATCGATCGGCAACAGCAGTATGCGATCAACGGCTTGCAGCACCTGCCGTTCACCACCGGATACCAGCTGGCGGCCGAACGCTCGGGGCCGCTGTGGGCACGGGCGGCGCGGATCGTGCTGCTGCCGGACCTGCTCGCCCACCACCTGACCGGCGTGCTGCGCACCGAGGCCACCAACGCGTCGACGACCGGCCTGGTCGATGTCCGCACCGGCGACTGGTCGGCCGAAATGCTTGCGGCGCTGGACATTCCGGCCGGCATGCTGCCGCCGATCGACCAACCCGGTGAGGTCCGTGGCCGGCTGCGGCCGGAGCTGGCCGAGCGCTGGGGATTCGATGCGGTGGTGACGACGGTGGGGTCGCACGACACCGCGTCGGCGGTGGTCGGCGTGCCGGCGAGCTCGCGGAATGTGGCGTACGCCTCCAGCGGGACCTGGTCGCTGGTCGGGGTGGAGCTGGACGAGCCGGTGCTGACCGAGGCCAGCCGGGACGCCAACTTCACCAATGAGCGCGGTGTGGACGGCCGGATCCGTTATCTGCGCAACGTCGGCGGGCTCTGGCTGCTGCAGGAGTGCCTGCGGGCCTGGGACGCCGAAGCGGACCAGGCGGCGCTGCTGGCGGCGGCCGCCGAGGTCACCCCCGGTGGGCCGCTGATCGACGTGGACGATGAGGAGTTCATCGCCCCCGACGGGATGCCGGAGCGGATCGCGGCCGCGCTGCGGCGTACCAGTGCCCCGGTTCCACAGGATCGCGCGGGTCTGGTGCGCTGCATCCTCGATTCATTGGCGGCGGCGTACGCGAACACCGCCAGCCGTGCGGCCGAGCTCGCCGAGCGGCGGATCGAGGCCATCCACCTGGTCGGTGGCGGTTCGCAGAACGAGCTGCTCTGCCGGCTGGTGGCGCAGGCCGCCGGGCTGCCGGTGATCGCCGGCCCCGTGGAGGCCACCGCATTGGGCAATGTCCTCGTCCAGGCGCGCGCCCATGGTGCCGCACCCACCACCCTGGAGGAATTGCGCCGCCGGTTGGCAACCAGCCAGGAACTCCGCCGCTACTGGCCCTGAGAGCTGAGACCATCGGCGCATGGATGCGTGGTGGCTCGTGGTGGTGCTGGTGGTCGGCATCCCGCTGGCCATCGCGATCACGATCGCGGTGCGCCGGCAGATCCGGATCAACAAGCTGCGCGGTCACGGCTGGGCCTTCGAGTCCGCACCGGGACCCGAGCCGGCATACCGGTTGAACTGCCCGCCGTTCGGTCTCGGCGAGCGGCGCCGGGTCAAGGATCTCATCACCGGTCAGACGGCCGAGGGGACGCCGTTCAAGGTGTTCCGCTACGACTCCGACGGTTTCGACAACCAGGTGCTGGTGCTGCCGCTGCCCCGGTCGGTGCCCGAGACCCGGCTCACCGCCAACGGTTGGCAGGGTCAGGACCCGGCCTTCATCGATGCGATCCGGCCGGCGGTCGAGGCCGCCACGGCCGGTTATCGGGCGGGCCCGCTGCACCTCAGCCTGGACGGCGCCGCGCTGGTCCTCTGCGGCGTACCGGTCGACCCGGATGAACTGAAGACGGCCGTCGAGCAGGCGTCGGCGATCCAGCGGGCCCTGGTGGCGGCGATCCCGGCGAATGCTCCGCAACCGCTGGTACCGAATGAGCTGAGCGTCCACGGCCGGCCGCACTGGACCTACCGCGAGCAGGACGACTCCTGGCTCGACGTGGTCCGCACCAACGGCGCGCGCGGGGAGGCGGAGCGGGTGCTGTTCGGTGAGCACCACGGCATGCGTTGGGTGGCGCTGACCCATCACTGGACGACCACCACGACGACCACCTCGACCGATTCCGAGGGCCGCACGCAGACCCAGACCCAGACCCATCATCATCGCGAGGATCTCTTCGAGGTCTGGGTTCCCAGCGGATTCGGCAACCTGTCGCTGAACCGGTTCGAGCTCTTCGCCCGCCCGATCACCTTCGAGAGCGCGGCCTTCAACCGGAGGTTCAAGGTGCGCGGGGACGATCCCCGGTTCTGCCACGACGTGATCCATCCGCGGATGATGGAGTTCCTGATGGCCCGCGGGGCACCGGCCTTCGACATCGACGGCGGTGTCTACCGGACCGATTTCGCATACTCGCACGAGGCGATCGACCACCACCTGGAGTTCCTGCGGCAGTTCCTCAGCTGGGTGCCGTCCTTCGTCTGGGAGAACATCGGGCACCCCGATCCGCCAGACTTCGGCCCCAAACCGCTCCCGCGGTAATAGCATGCGAATAACGCATCCACCGGAAGGGCGGTCATCATGTTGACCCTACGGACCTCCACCTCACTCATCATCTCCGGCATCCTCGCCATCCTCTTCGGCATCCTGGCGAGCATCTGGCCGGCCACCGCAATCCTCACGCTCGTGCTGATCTGGGGCGCCTACGCCCTGATCGACGGCATCATCATGCTGGTGCTGGCCTTCCGCCGCGGCGCCAGCGGCGCGGGCCGGGTCTTCCTGATCATCGCCGGCGTCATCGGCGTCCTGGCCGGGTTGATCGCGCTGATCCGGCCGTTCCAGAGCGCGGTCGCACTCACCTGGGTGCTGGGCATCTGGCTGATGGTGCGCGGCATCATGGAGATCATCTCGGCCTTCAGCGCCGGCCGGGGCGGGCGGCGTTGGCTGCTGGTGCTCGGTGGTGTGCTCTGGCTGCTGGCCGGCATCCTGTTCGCGGCCAATCCCGGCGCGGCCGCGGTCGGCATCAGCCTGTGGATCGGCATCATGGCGATCATCTGGGGCGTCCTGCTGGTGATCGGCGGCATCCAGCTGCGGTCCGCGCTCAAGCAGGAGAACAGCCGCAACCTGAGCTGAGCAACCAGAAACCTCAGCCGTACGCCGCCGGCCGCCGGTCGGTGAAGACGTGGTTGTGCGGGCCGAGTCGCTTGTCCTCGGCGAGCGCCGGGTCGAGTTCGACCAGCAGCTCGGTCGGTACCGGGGCGGCTGCCGGACCGGCCAGCGGATAGCCATCCGGCCCGACGATCACCGAACCGCCCACCCAGTGCTGGCCGCGTTCGACACCACAGCGGTCGGCCACCACCACGAACACCCGGTGCATGGCCGCCATCGCCTGGGCCCGGATCACATCGACCGGCCGCTCGCCGGCCGGCGGTGCACCGTCGGCGGGCCAGTTCACCGGTGCGGCGAGCAGCTGGGCGCCGCGGCGGGCTGCCGACTGCACCAGCTCGGGGAATTCCAGGTCGTAGCAGACCAGCGGCGCGACCCTGCCGATCGTGGTCGCAACGACCGGTACCGGTTCGTCACCGGCGGTGAAGATCGCCGCCTCGGTGCCCCAGGCGTGCACCTTGCGGTGCACCGCGAGCAGCTCACCGCCCTCGACCAGCACCGCACTGTTGCGGAGCCGGTCACCGTCCCGTTCCGCCAGACCGGCGACCACCACGCACCCGTGCCGCCGGGAGCGTTCGGCGAGCGCGGTGACGAAGGGGCCGTCCAGGGGTTCGGCGAGCCGGAGCGCCTCGGCGCCGTCGGTGAACACGTAACCGCTGCTGGCGAGTTCCGGCAGCACCACCAGATCGGCGGCCGGTGCCAACCGGTCCAGGGCGTCGAGGACCCGGTCGCGGCTGCCCGCCTGATCGGTGATGTCGAGCGGGAGCTGGGCGGCGGCGACGGTGATCATCGCGCCGCGAGCCACTCCTGGCGGGCCCGCGAGGCGGCGAGCGCCGTCCGCGGCAGCACCGATCGTGGCGCCAGATAACCGTTGGGGTCGAGCACCCAGTCGTTGGCGGCGGCCTGTTCGACCACCTCGGGCGCCCAGTCCAGCAGCACCCGGCCATCACCGCCGCAGACGATCACCAGTTCCCCGGCATCCTCGCCGTCGGCCGGTTCCACCAGGCGGGCGCTGCGCCAGGCACCCGGGGGCACCGAGATCTGGTCGGCGGGGCCGACCCGCACGGTGCGGGCCTGCTCGGCCTCGTTCACCGTCACCTCCCAGACCCCGGTACGCCCGATCAGCACCGACGGCTGGTCGTGGCGATGCCGCAGGATGCCCTGCCCGGCCTCGGCACGCAACACCGCCAGGTTGAAGCTGTGCGGTTCGGTGAGCCGGGGCGCCTGCCGCCGGTTCTCGCTGATCCCGTAGCCGATCACCAGATCGAGACCGGCCGCACCGCCGGCCGCCCGGGTGCAGAGCAGCGCGTCGGGGTCGAAGACCCGGTCGCCGACCTGCGAGACCCGGGCGCGCATCTCGGTCGGGGTGTAGTGGGTCAGCTGGTCGATCGACCGCTGCTCCATCGGGGTGATCAGCTCGGCGTCATCGGGTTTGGGCTGGCCGTTGACGGTGTCGATGAGCATGTTGTCCGCGCTCAGGTAGAGACCGTGGTTCTCGGCCTGGCGCAGCACCGAGGGGCCCCAGATGATGCCACCGGTGTCGTCATGACCGAGCACGGTGAGCAGCACGCCGGAATCCTCGCCCTCGTTGGTGAATCCGCGGAAGATCCACGGCGGCACCGAGATGATGTCCCCGTCGGTGGAGAGGTATTCACCCTCGTTGCCGTCGGCCCCCCAACGCACCCGGTAGGTGCCACCGAAGTTCAGGAAGACCTCGGCGGTGAAATGCAGGTGCAGGCTGTTGGTGGTGCCATGCGGCATGCCCGCCGCACCGGTCTGGAAGCCGTGCGGTTCGGAGAGGTTGATGAACTGCTCGGAGCTCTGGGAGACACCGACCCCGATGAAGGAGTAGTTGTCCTTCAGATCCGAACCGGGTGTGCGGCAGTCGATGAAGGCCGCCTTGCACGGCACCCAGTCGGTGCGGGCGATCGTCCGGCGCCGGAGCTCTTCGGCGCTGATGGTGGGAACTGCTGTGGGCATTGGGTTTCTCCGGATCAGTAGAGGTTGTCGAACTCGTGCACCAGGTCACCGCGGGTGGCGTTGATCTGGGCACGCAGCCCGATCTCGTCGTAGACACGCATCTCGCGCACGATCCGGCCTTCGTGCAGCTGGAACTGGGAGATGCCGAGCAGGTCGATCGGGGCACCGGTGAGCGGGCCGAACTTCGCGATACCGGTGTAGCTGCCGCGCATCTTCCAGAGCACCGCGATCCGCAGGCCGCCGTAGCGTACGCCGTTGTTGGTCTGCACATCGCGCACCTCGAAGGTGGCGTCGGGGAACGCCGAGACCAGGTCCAGGGTCGCCTGGCCGTAACCTCGGGGCCGGATCAAGGTGGCGTCACCGACGGTGTGCAGGAACAGGTCCCGGTCGAAGAAATCCTTGATGGTGTTGAGATTCCGGCGGCTCCAGACGCTGTCGATCATCTCCAGCACCAGCTCGCACTCGCCCCGGTACTCATCCGGTCGCGGACCGGAATCACCGGCGGCGAGCACATCGGCGGGCGGATCGTCGGTGAGGCTCGGCTGATAGCCGACGAACTTCTGCCGACGCGCGACCTCATCGGGATCCAGCCCCCGGTTCAGACACTTCGCCAGTTCGTCGCGGACCACCCACTCCTCCACCATCCGGCCGCGCCGATAGAGGCAGTTGGCGATGGTGCGGCTGCTGGTGATCCGGCGCCCGTTCGGGGTGTCCACCGGGTCGCTGGCGAAGACCAGGTGCGAGCTGAGGAAGGCGTCGTCACCGCGGGCCTCCCAGATGACGTCCTCGGCCTGCCCGACGTGGTCGAAGTCGGTGGCCATCCGCATCGTGCTGCCCTGGACCACCTGCTCCACACCGATCGCGGTCCCGAACGGGCCGTGCACGATCGAGTCCGGCTCGTAGTTGTCGTAGATGTGCGAGATGTCCTTGTCCACCCAGATCAGGTCGGTGACCTCCCGGATGAATGCGTCGGGATCTGCATAGGGCCGGTAGGCCACCTCATCGAGTGCCATGTCTTCCTCCTGCCCACCACGGGGCCGCCGAGTTCAGTCAACGTGACTGTATGCGTATGCATTGATGTGTGCAAGACCCTGCCCGGAATCCGAGGGTGCCCCGCCGACGATCAGCCGCGGTCGGCGGGGCCGATGCTGCCGCGCTCGAGGAACGAGCTCTCGAAGACCTGCTGGGTGAAGGTGTCCTCGGCACGCCCCTCCGCCCGCTCGGCGATCAGGCGCACCGCGGCGCGCGCCATGCCCGGCAGGTCGAAGGCCACGGTGGCCAGGTCCAGCAGCGGCCAACCGGCCATCGGCAGGTCGTCGAAGCCGAGCACCGAGATCTCCTCGGGGACGCGGACCCCGCGCTCGCGGGCGGCATTCAGCACCCCGACCGCCACCACGTCATTGCCGCAGACGACCACGCTCGGGCGTTCCGGCAGGTCGAGGATCTCGCTCATCCCGGCATGGCCGGAGGCCACATCGAAGGGCCCGCGGCGGCAGGCGGCCTCGTCGAGCACCAGGCCGGCGGAGCTCAGCGCGGCGCGCAGCACGGCCTCGCGGTGCAGGCCGGTGCTGGTGTTCTGCGGGCCCAGCACCGCACCGATCCGGCGATGCCCCAGCTCCGCCAGCCGGCGCGCCGCGGCGGCGTACCCGGCGGTGGCGTCGACGACCACCGAGTCGGCCGCCACCCCCGGTACCGTGCGGTTGAAGTAGACGAAGGGCAGCCGCCGATCACGGAGCCGGATCGGCAGCGCGGAGTCGGTGGTCGAGGTGGTGAGCACGACCCCGTCCAGCCCGTTGGCGATGATCCGCTCGGCCACCGGATCGGCCTCCTCGGACTCCGGCAGCAGCACCATCTCGTATCCGGTGGAGCGCAGCTCCCGGTACAACGGCGCGATCAGATGGGGATAGAACGCGTTCTCCACATCGGTGAGCAGCAGGCCGATCCGATGCGAGCGCCCCACCGCCAGGGCACGGCCGGTGGCGCTGGGCACGTAACCGAGCAAGCGGGCCGCATCGCGGATCCGGGTCTTGGTCGCCTCGGACACCTTGGGGTCGTCGCGCAGGGCGCGGGAGACCGTCGGCTGGGAGACGCCGACATAGCGCGCGACGTCCTGACTGGTGACCACAGCACCTCCCGTGTTGCTCATGGGCGTCGGACCACCACGTGCGGGCCAAGCCGTCACAGGCTAACCCACGGCGCGACCGGTCCACTCGGGCACGATTCCCGACCCGGGTCCCCGTTACCCCTTGACGGCATCATCGACACCGCCTTCAATGTAGGGCATACGTATGCTATTGACGAGAGGTTCACGGTGTCAAAGGTTCTCAAGTCCGGACGCTCGAAGTCGTTCATCGATACCAATCAGGCGGACGTGCAGCAGCGCGTGACCGAGCTGATCGCCGACATCCGCGGACGCGGTGAGGCAGCGGTGCGGGAATGCTCCGCGCAGTTCGACAACTGGGAGCCGGAGTCCTTCCGGTTGTCCGAGGAACAGATCCAGCAGATCATCGGCACCCTGGACCAGCAGGTGATCGACGACATCGCCTTCGTGCAGGAGCAGATCCGCGGCTTCGCCCAGGCACAACGGGATTCGATGACCGACATCGAGGTGGAGACCCTGCCCGGGGTGTTCCTGGGCCACACGCATGTGCCGGTCGCCTCCGCTGGGGCGTACATCCCCGGTGGCAAGTATCCGCTCACCGCCTCGGCGCACATGACGATCATCACCGCCAAGGTCGCCGGCGTCCCCCGAGTGGTCGCCTGTACGCCACCGATCCGCGGCGAGATCCCGGCAGCGACGATCGCGGCGATGAAGATGGCCGGCGCCGATGAGATCTACGTGCTCGGCGGGGTGCAGGCGGTCGCCTCGATGGCGATCGGGACGGAGTTCATGGAACCGGTGAACGTGATCGCCGGGCCCGGCAATGCCTATGTGGCCGAGGCGAAGCGGCAGCTGTTCGGTGAGGTCGGGATCGACCTGTTCGCCGGGCCGACCGAGATCCTGATCCTGGCCGATGAGACCGCGGATCCCTTCCTGATCGCGGTCGATCTGCTCTCCCAGGCCGAACACGGCCCGGATTCGCCGGCGGTGCTGGTCACCACCGATGAGGGGCAGGCTGCTCGGGTGCTCGAGCTGATCGAAGAGATCCTGCCCGGATTGCAGACCCGGGACATCGCCGAGGTCGCCTGGCGTGACTACGGCCAGGTGATCGTGGCCGACTCGATGGACGAGCTGTGGCAACTGGGCGACGAGTTCGCCTCCGAACACGTGCAGGTCTTCACCAGCGAACCCCGGGATGCGTTGACCCGGATGCAGGACTACGGCGCACTGTTCCTCGGTGAGAACACCTGTGTCTCCTACGGCGACAAGGTGATCGGGACCAATCATGTGCTGCCGACCCTGGGCGCCGCCCGCTACACCGGTGGCCTGTGGGTCGGGAAGTATCTGAAGACCTGCACCTATCAGGAGATCCGCGATCCCGCCGCCAGCGGTGAGCTGGGTCTGGTCTGCGGCCGCGCCGCCCGGGTGGAGCTGTTCGAGGGGCATGCCCGCTCCGGTGACGCCCGCGCGAATCGCCATCTGGGCAGGGATTTCGCCTGGATCGACGAGGTCGGTTCCCTGCAGGCGGTCCGGTGAGCGGCGACGATCCGCTCACCGGGCGGACCGCGCTGGTCTCCGGTGGCGGCAACGGCCTGGGGGCGGCGATCGCACGGACCCTGGATGCCGCCGGCATCCGCGTCATCATCACCGGCCGGGCTCTTGAAAAGCTCACCCGGGTCGCGGCGGAGCTCGGTGGCCGGCCGCGGGTGGAGACGGTCGACGTCTCCGATCCGGTGCAGGTCGAGGAACTCGCCGAACGATTGTCCGACGAGCGGATCGACGTGCTGGTGAACAATGCGGGCATCGCCGGGCCGGTGGCGCCATTGATCGAGATCGAACCCGAACAGTGGGACGAGGTGTTCGACATCAACGTCCGCGGCACCTATCTGATGTGCCGCGCCTTCCTGCCGCCGATGATCGAGCGCGGCACCGGCGATGTGATCAACATCGCCTCGGTCTCCGGCAAACGGCCACTGATCCGAAGGACCCCCTACTGCGCCTCCAAGATGGCGGTGATCGGGTTGACCCAGACCCTCGCGTTCGAGGTCGGCCCATCCGGGGTGCGGGTGAACACCCTCTCCCCCGGCCCGGTCGAGGGCGAGCGGATGGACCGCAACTTCCGGATGGAGGGCGAGCGCACCGGCGCCGGATCCGAGGCCGCTCGGGAGGCTTTCGTCTCCCGGGCCGCGTTGGGCCGGATGGTCACCGAACAGGAGGTCGCCCAGGCGGTGCTGGCGATGCTGCAGCTGCCGGGCATGACCGGTGCCGACGTCGATCTGTCCGGTGGCATGGTCGCATGAGCAGCATCAGGCAGCGCCTGGACGCGGGTGAGCGGTTGATCGGGGCCCTGGTCCGGATTCCCAACGAGGAAACGATCGAGATGCTCGCGGTGGCCGGGTTGGACTTCATCCTGTTGGACTGTGAGCACGGCCCCAGTGATGTGCAGGCGGTCCGCCAGCACATCGCGGCCGCATCGATGTATCGGGTGCCGGTGCTGGTGCGGGTCGGTGGTTCCGAACCCCAACTGGTGCTGCGCGCCCTCGACCAGGGCGCCGAGGGCATCGTCGCACCGCACACCGATTCGGTGCAGCTGGCCGAGGAGCTCGTCCGCGCGGTGCACTACCCGCCGCAGGGGAATCGCGGTTTCGCCACCTATTCGCGGGCCGGTCGCTTCGGCACCGTGCCACCCGAGGAACACCGCCGGCACCAGCTGGAGCACACCCTGGTGGTCGCGATGATCGAGTCACCGCAGGCCGCAGCCGACAGCGCGGCGATCCTGGCCGTCCCGGGGATCGACGCGGTGATGATCGGCACCGCCGATCTGGCCGCCGCCACCGGGGCGGATGATCCGACACCGGCCGAGTCGGTGGCCGCGGTGCATCGCGCCTGCGCGGGGACCGGCACCTGGCGGATGGACATCCGCAACACCGTGGACGCGGCTGCTGCGGCGTACGCCGAGGGCGCCCAGCTGGTCGTCTACAACCTGACCGCGCTGCAGCTCGAGCTCTTCCAGCGCGCGGCCGCGGTCCGGCCGGACTGAGCGTTCAGGCTCGCAGCCACTGCCCCAGGGCGGTGGCCACCGCGTCGGGAGCCTCCAACGGAGTGAGGTGACCGGCATCCGGCACCGGCACCAGCACCGCCCCCGGGATCGCTGCGGCGATCTCGTGGTGCCGAACGGCTGGGCAGAGGGCGTCCCGCTCGCCGTGCAGCACCATCGCCGGCACCGCGACCTGGTGCAGCCCGGGCAGCTCGGCCACCCGGGTCTGCTGGATCTGCAGCTGGCGGGCCAGCAGCGCCGAGCCGGTGCGCTCCCCCATGGCGATCACCGGCCCGGCGAGCCGGTCCCGGTGCTGATCGGTGATCAGCAGGTCGAGGATCTCCGTCTGGTACGCCGCAGCGGTCAGGCCACCGGTGAGCCGGTCGCGCACCTGCTGCCAGCCAGCCCGTTGCGCGTCGGTGGGGGCCAGCGCATTCGTGTCCAGCAAGGCGATCCGGGTGATCCGGTGCGGCGCGATCCGGTGCATCGCCATCGCCACGATGCCACCCAGGCTGAGCCCGGTCAGCGCGAACCGGTCCGGCAACCGGGCCAGCAACCGGTGCACCGAGTCCTCCAGATCCGCACCGTCGATGACCGGGGTCAGTGCCTCGCGACCCAGCCGCTGCAGCACCGGCGACCAGAGCTCCGCGGTGCAGTTCATCCCCGGCAGCAGGACCAGCGGCGTACCGGCCACCTCAGCCCTTCACCGAACCGGAGGCCAGCCCGGCGACCAGGTACTTCTGGGCGAAGAACGCGATCGCCACCACCGGCAGGGTGAGCAGGATCGTCGCCGCACCGGCCTGCTGCAGCATCGGCAGCGTCTGGCCGAGCTGGGTGGCGATGAACACCGGCACGGTCTTGGCGTTCACATCGGTCAGCACGACGGCGGTGAGGTATTCCTGGAAGGCGAACAGGAACACGAAGATCCCGGCGGTCAGGATGCCCGGTCCCATCAGCGGGATCATGATCCGGCGCAGCACCTGGAACCGGGTGCAGCCGTCGATCATCGCGGCCTCGTCGAGTTCGATCGGCAGCTCGGCGAAGAAGTTGCGCAGCAGCCAGATCGAGAACGGCTGGTTGATCGCGATCAGCGCCAGGGCCAGTGCCGGGGTGGTGTCATAGATGCCGATCGACTTGGTGAACTCATACATCGGCAGCACCACCGAGAATCGCGGCAGGGCACGGAAGATCAACGCGATCACCAGGATGATCGCCGAGACGTAGCTGGGGAACCGGGACAGCGCATAGGCCGCCGGCAGGCCGATCACCAGGGCGACCACGGTGGAGATCACCGCGACGACGATCGTGTTGATGAGGTATTTGTAGAAGTCGGTCGTCTGCCACAGGTCGACGAACGCCTGACCTGTCGGCGCGAAGGTCCACACCGGCGGGTTCGCGAAGGCCACATCGGTCGGCTTGATCACCGAGATCGTCGTCCACAGGAACGGGGCCAGCATGATCACGCAGGTGGCCAGCAGGAACAACCCGATCAGCACCGTGGTCGGCCGGGTCCGGCCGCGCGGGCGCGCGGTGCGGGTTGCATGGATCAGCCGATCGGCAGAGGCGAGCTCAGCCATTTCGTGCCTCCTTGAGGATTCCGCGGATGAAGGGCCACAGGGCGAGCAGGATCAAGATGATGGTGAGCACGTTGATCGCACTGCCCAGGCCGAGCTGGGGATTGCCCTCGGTGAACGCGATGTGGAAGACATAGAGCATGATCGACTCATTGCCGATCGAGGTCGCCTGCGGGCTGAGCGGGATCAGGTTGTCCATCACCCGCAGGATGTCCATCACCAGCACCAGCGAGACGAACACCATCACCCCGCGAATGGTCGGCAGGATCACGTGCCAGTGCAGGGAAAGCGGGCCGGCACCATCGATCTGGGCCGCCTCCAGCGACTCCTCGGGCACGCCCTGCAGGCCGGCCAGGATCATCAGCATCGCGAACGGCAGCATCGACCAGACGACGTTCAGCAGGATGACCAACCGGTTCGGCCAGACATCGGTGAACCAGAGCACCTCCTGGCCGGTCAACTGGCTGACGATCAGATTCGCGACCCCGCCGAAGTTGGTGTCGAAGAGCCAGGAGAAGGCGGTGGCGCCGACCACGTGCGGGATCACATAGGCGATCAGCATGATGCCGAGCACCACCGGCCGGGCCCGCTTCAGCCGGTTGATCATGTTGGCCAGCACATAGCCGAACAGCAGGATCACCACCACCGCGGCCGCGGTGAGCAGCACGGTGAACCAGACCGCCTCCAGGAACCGCGGATCGGTCAGCGCACTGGTGTAGTTGTCGAAACCGACGAAGGTGCCGGGTGAGCCGTAGGTGACCTGCTGGAAGCTCCAGACGATGGTCCGGTAGACCGGCACCGCCAGGAAGCCGAACATGATCAGCAGGCTCGGGGCGATCAGCAGCCAGAATTCACGACGTTTCATTCCAGGTCTCCTCGCTTCGGCCGAGGGAGTACGCCGCAGCCCGGCGTACTCCCCCGAACGCTCAGCTCTTGGCCACCGCCGCTTCGGCCTCCGTCTGCATCTGCTGCACCGCCTCATCGACCGAGAGCTGACCGCCCACCGCCTTGGCGACGATCGGGGTGATCGCACTGGTCACCGCGGGGATGTAGGGGTACGGCTGCGGGGCCGGAACATTGCCCATCGACTCGTTGGCAGCCTTGGCGTACGGCGAGTTCTGCTCGGTCGCCATTCCCTTGCGGGCCGGGAAAGCCGCTGGGACCGAGGCCTTCGACGCTTCCTCGCTCACCGAGGAGGCCGCGATCTGGAACAGCAGATCCTTGTCCGCACTGGCATTCTTCGGGATCGACCAGCCATCCACCGACAGCGAGGCGATCGTCTTGCCACCGGAGGTCACCGCGGGCGGGGCGGCGAATCCGATCTTGTCGAAGTACTGCGAGTTCTTCTGCTGCACCAGATCGTTCATCCGGCCGGAGAACATCACCGAGATCGCCGCCGACCCGTTGTACATCTGCTGCTGCACCTTGGGCTGGTCGAAGGTGGTCACCTGCGGATCCATGTAGGGCAGCAGCGACTTCATCTCCTCCAGGGCCTTCCTGGCCTCCGGTGAGTCGAAGTTCGGCTTCTTGGACTGCGGATCGACGAACGGCTTGTTCTGCGCCAGCATCGTGTTCGCATACCAGGTGGCGATATCGGAGCTCGCCAGCCAGGGCAGCGCGACCGGATACTTGATCTCCCCGCCGGCCTGGATCTTCTGGGCGGCGGCCCGCAGCTCCTCCATCGTCTTCGGCGGCTGGATGCCGTACTTGTCCAGGATGTCCTTGCGGTAGGCCATCACGTGCACCTGGGCCTGCATCGGCAGGTTGTACATCTTGCCGTCATAGGTGACCGACTCGATCATCTCCGGGGAGATCTCACCGAGCCCGTACTTGTCCTTGTACTTGTTGAAATAGTCATCCAGCGGTTCGAGCTTGTCCTGCGACCCGAAGGTCGGGACGACGAAGGAATAGGTCTCCAGGATGTCGTAGGAGCCCTTGTCGCTGCCGAGGGTGGCCTGGGTCTTCTGCACCTGGCCGGCGAAGTCGATCGGGTCGTGCTTCACCGTCACTCCGTCCTTGGAGCAACTCGCCACCATCGTGTTGGTGTAGGGATCGACCGCCGAGGAGTTGTAGGCCAGCACGTTGATCGTCACCGGGTTGGCGGGCTTCGCGAAGTCGCAGGCGACCTTGGTGGCGGTGTTGGCGGCGGTCCGCGAACCGGCCCCACAGCCGCTCAGCACCAGGCTGGTGGCCATGGCCGCACCGACGGCCACCAGCATCCTCTTCTGCACGCTTGGCTTGAACTTGCTCTTGGTCAACACAGTCGTTTCCTCCCTTGGCTGGCTGTGCATCCCGGTCGACATCGGTGGCGACCGGGTTTCAGTTCTGCTGCGCGATCAGATCGAGCCGCAGTTGCGCGGAATCCCGATGGGCGGGCATCTGCTCGAAGTCGGAGATGGTGACCACCGGCTCCGCCTGGGCGCGGGTGGCCTCCCGGCTGGCCCGCTGATAGGTGAGCTGTTTGAGGAAGCCGAGCACCGACAACCCGGCGGTGTAGCGGGCGCCGCGGGCGGTGGGCAGGACGTGATTGGTGCCGGACATCCCCTTGTCGGCGTACGCCACGGTGGACCAGTCGCCGAGGAACAGCGAACCGTAGTTCGTCAACCGCCCGAGCCACCAGTCGAGGTCGTCGGCGAGCACCTCCAGGTGTTCGGGGGCGAGGATGTCCATGATCTGGCAGGCGGTCTCACGGTCCTCGGCCAGATAGACCGATCCGTAGTCCCGCCAGGCATTGCCGGCGATGTCGCGGGTGGCCAGGCCCGCCAGCTGGCGGTCGACCTCGTCAAGGGTCTCCTTGGCGAGCCGCTCGGAGGTGGTGACCAGCGCGGCAGGGCTGGTCGGGCCGTGTTCGGCCTGGGCGAGCAGATCGGCGGCGACCATCTCGGCGCTGGCGGTGTCGTCGGCGAGCACCGCGACCTCGGACGGCCCGGCCAGCACGTCGATACCGACCTTGCCGTAGAGCTGGCGCTTGGCCTCGGCGACGAAGGCGTTACCGGCGCCGACGATCATGTCCGCGGGTACGCCGTCCAGCAGCCCGAAGGCCATCGCCGCGAGCGCCTGGACACCGCCCAGGGCGTACACCTTCTCGGCACCGGCCGCCCGGGCCGCGTAGAGCACCGCGGGGTGTGCCCGGCCGCCGCGGCTCGGCGGGGTGCAGGAGACGATGTTGGGTACGCCGGCCGCGCGGGCCACGCCGACGGTCATGAACGCGCTCGCCAGCAGCGGGAACCGGCCCGCCGGCAGATAGCAGCCGACGTTGCCGACCGGCACGTACTTCTGCCCGCAGACCACCCCCGGGGTCACCTCGGCGGAGAAGTCGACCAGGTGCTCGCGCTGCATGGCGGCGAAGCGGCGGGTCCGCTCCGCCCCGGTGTCGAGCGCGGCACGCAGCGACTCCGGCAGCTCGGCGAACTCGGCCTCGGCGGCGGTCAGGTCGATCGCCACGTCGGTGCCGGTGAAGCCGTCCAGGTCGCGGGCGTAGCGCAGCACGGCGTCCATGCCCTGCTGCTCGATGGTGCGCAGCATCTCGCTCACCGTCGCGATCACCTGCGGGTCCTGCTGGGCCGGGGCGTCTCGGCCCGGCGGCTCCTTGATCACGGTGAAGCCACCGGTGATCAGATCACGGTCCTCAGGATTCAAGTGCATACGCATACAATGCACAGGTCAGGCCTGTTGGCGCAAGGGTGATTCGAAGAAATCTCACTACTGTCCGGCAACTCAGGTCGCCCTAACCTGTTGTTCCGCTGACCGCCTGGGCATGGTGGTTCTACGTATGCATTCCTGTGGAGCCCGATCGGACCCTTGACCCACTGTGGCAGGCTTGGCCCGACCACCAGGGAGGGTGCAATGACGGGTTGGCTGCGGGCGACGCTGGCGACGGGGCTGGCAGTCGGGATCACCGGTTGCACCGCATCCGCACCGCCGCCGCCCTCCCCCGTACCGCCCCCACCGGTCGCGCCGCTGACGAGCACCGTGCCCGCGACGACCGCCGCGGCACCGACGACCAGCCCGTCCCCCACCCCGTCGCAGGAGACCCCGATGCCCGACCAGGCCGCCCTGAACCAGCAGTTGCGCGACGCGGCGTGGCGCAATGACGTGGCGGCGGCGCGGTCGCTGATCGAGCGCGGCGCGGACGTCAACGCCAAGGACGACACCCAGCAGTCGGCGTACCTGGTCGCGACCAGTGAGGGTTATGACGAGCTGCTCGAGTTGACGATGGCGAACGGCGCGGAGTTGAACGACAAGGATTCCTGGAACGGCACCGGGCTGATCCGGGCCGCCGAGCGGGGCCACGGCCCGGTGGTCGGCCGGCTGCTCAAGGCCGGGATCGACCGGGATCATGTGAATCGGATCGGCTACCAGGCGATCCATGAGGCGGTCTTCCTGGGCAAGAACACCGACAGCTATGTGGAGACGGTGCGGTTGCTGATCGCCGGTGGTGTCCAGCTCGACCGCCGCTCCGGGCGCGAGGGCCGCACGCCGCTGCAGTTGGCGGAGCAGCGCGGTTTCGACCGGTTGGCCGAGACCCTGCGCCGGGGGTTGCAGGCACCGCGTCCCGACAATCCCGATCAGGCGCTGCTGGAGGCCTCCCGCACCGGGGACGCCGACCGGGCGGTGCAGGCCCTGCGCGCCGGCGCGAACCTGGCGGCGATCGACGACCGACGTCGTACCCCGCTGCTGCTCGCGGTGACCGGCAACCATGTCGAGGTGGCCCGGATCCTGCTGGCGCTGGGCGCCGACCCGAACGCGGTGGACCAGCAGCAGGACACCCCGTGGCTGGTCACCGGGGTCACCGGTTCGGTGCCGATGGCGGAGAATCTGCTGCGCTATCACCCGGACCTGACCAAGCGGAACCGCTTCGGCGGCACCTCACTGATCCCGGCCAGCGAGCGCGGCCATGTGGACTATGTACGCCGGGTGGCGCCGATCCGCGAGATCCAGATCAACCACGTCAACAACCTGGGCTGGACCGCACTGCTGGAGGCGGTCGTCCTCGGTGACGGCGGGGAGCGCCACCAGCAGATCGTGTCGATCCTGCTGGACAACGGCGCCGATCCGCGGATCGCCGACAAGGACGGGGTACGCCCGCTGCAGCTCGCCCGCGACAAGGGCTACCGGCAGATCGCCGACACCCTCGCCGCCCGCGGCGGTTGAGCACTCGGCGAGCGTCGGCAAGCGCGCCCCCGCTCTGGAAGAGCAACCAAGGAGAAATCCCCGCGTCACCGACGAAACCAGCAAGAAGATCCTCGCGTGGATTTCGACGACTGCGATGAAGAGCGGGGATTGGGCGCGCGGGCGCGAGCCGAGAAACGAGGCGCGCGCGGGCGCGAGCCGAGAAGATCAGGCGAGCGTCGGCAAGCGCGCCCCCGCTCTGGAAGAGCACCAAGGAGAAATCCCCGCGTCGCAGACATTCGCGACGCCGAACCTCCGCGTGGATTTCGACGACTGCGATGAAGAGCGGGGATTGGGCGCGCGGGCGCGAGCCGAGAAATTACGCCGTCATGTAGTTGCGACCGGAGAAGGCCCGCCCGAGGGTGACCTCGTCGGCGTACTCCAGATCGCCGCCGACCGGCAGGCCGCTGGCCAACCGGGCCACCTTGACACCCATCGGCAGCAGCAGGCGGGTCAGGTAGGTGGCCGTCGCCTCGCCCTCCAGGTTGGGGTCGGTGGCGACGATCACCTCGGTCACGGTGCCGTCGGCCAACCGCTGGCAGAGCTCGCGGATGTGCAGGTCACCGGGGCCGACGCCCTCGATCGGCGAGATCGCCCCGCCGAGCACGTGGTAGGTGCCGCGGAACTCGCGGGTGCGTTCGATCGCGACCACGTCCTTGGACTCCTCGACCACGCAGATCGAGGTCTGGTCGCGGCGCGGATCGCGGCAGACCCGGCACCGCTCCGATTCGGAGACGTTGAAGCAGACCTCACAGAACTTCACCGTCTCCTTGACCCGGCGCAGCGTGTCGGCGAGCTGTTCGACCTCGGCCGGGTCGGCGGAGAGGATGTGGAAGGCGATCCGCTGGGCGCTCTTGGGCCCCACCCCCGGCAACTGGCCGAGGGCGTCGATGAGGTCTTGAACCGGTCCTTCGTACAAGGTGGTCCGCCGCTCAGAAGCCCAGGCCGTTGGCCATGCCGCCGAACTTCGCCTCAGTCATCGCCTGCACCTTGTGGTTGGCGTCGCGGATCGCGGCGATCACCAGATCGGCGAGTGCCTCGGTGTCGTCGGGATCGACGGCCTCGGGCTTGATCACCAGGGCCTTGATCTCCCCGGTGCCGCTCAGGGTCGCCTTGACCAGGTCACCGCCGGCGGTGCCCTCGAACTCGGCGGAGGCCATCTCCTCCTGTGCCTGCTGCATCTGGGCCTGCATCTGCTGTGCCTGGGCGAGCAGGGCGTTCATGTCCATGCCACCGTCGGGGGGAATCATCCGGTTCTCCTGTTGATCGTGGGTTCGTCGACCCAAGCCTATGCGCCCGAGTCCTCTTCGCCGATGAGCTGCGCGCCGAGGTGTCGGCTGAGCAGTTCGCTGTGCGAGCTCTCCGCGACCTCTTCGGCGGAATCGGGGTCGAAATCCTCGTAGGGATCCGGTTCGGGCTCCTCATCGGCCGACCCACGGTCGGCGGCCTTGCGGGTCGGCCGGATGCTCTCCCGGGCGCGGGCCGAGAACTGGGCGGCCTCGGCACCGGAGGGAGTTGCCGGTGCCGTCGGTGGATCGGTACGCCCCTGCGGTTCAGCCGGCGGCCCGGCGGGCGCGGCCGGGGTTGCCGGGGTGGCCGGTGCGGGGGGTGTGGGTGCCGCCGGGGGCGGATCGGCCGAGGGCGGGCTGGCCGACGGTGCCGGCGTACCGGGTCCGCCACCGGCCCACGGATCCCGGTTAGCGGGTTCGGCGGGTGCCGGTGCCGGGGCGTCGTCGACCAGGGTCTGGATCCGCAGATTGCTGCCGAGCACCTGGACCAGGGCGTCGACGAGCACGTCCTCGTTGCCACCCTTGCCGAACGACTCGCGGGCTCCCGCATTCTTCAGCGCCAGGGTGAGCACCCCGTCGCGGACCTCGTGCACCTGGGCGTTCTGGGAGATCAGGATCCAGGTGAACCGGCGGCGGCCCTTGACCTCCTCCAGCACATCCGGCCACAACCGGCGGACATCGGCGGTGCTCAAGCCACCGGCCGACCCGGATGGTTGCGGGGTCGGTGGTTGCCGTTGCGGGGCCGGAGGTTGCGGCTGCGGGGCCGGCCGGGTCTCGGCCGCCGGTGCCGGTGCCGGGGGTGTCGGTTCGGCCGGGCGCGGTGCCGGTTCCGCTGCCGGGGTGGGCGCGGCGGGGCTGACCGGTTCGGGTGCGGGCCGCTCTTCGGGACGCGGCGCGGTGGCCGGCTCCTGCGCAGCGGGCTCCGGGGCAGCGGGCTGCGGAGCCGTGGGCTGCGCGGCGGGTTGCTCGACCGGCTGCTGCCGATCGGCCGGCTGGCCCATCCCGATCCGCCGTTCGAGGCGATCGAGGCGGGCGTGCAGGCCGCGGTCGTCCACGTCGGCACCGGGCAGCAGCACCCGGGCGCACATCAGCTCCAGGTGCAGCCTGGGCGCGGTGGTGCCGCGCATCTCGGTCAACCCGGCGGCGATCACCTCGGCGGCCCGGGTCAGCTCGCCGGCACCGAGCGCGGCGGCCTGGGCCTGCAGCCGCTCGCCCTGGTCCTCGGCGGCCTCGACCAGCCCGGAGCCGAGCGCATCGGGCACCGCGGCGATGATCACCAGATCCCGCAGCCGGCGCAGCAGGTCCTCACCGAAGCGCCGCGGATCCTGACCGACCTCGATCACCTTGTCGACGCTGGCGAAGACACCGGCGGCGTCCCCGGCGGCGAAGGCGTCGAGGATCTCATCGAGCAGCGAGTCCGGGGTGTAGCCGAGCAGCGCGGTCGCCTGGGCATAGGAGACGCCGGTCTCGGCGGCACCGCCGAGCAGCTGGTCCAGCACCGACAGCGAATCCCGCACCGAGCCCTGACCCGCGCGTACCACCAACGGCAGCACGGTCTGTTCGACCGCGATCCCCTCGGCCTGGCAGAGCTCGCCCAGATAGGACTGCAGCACCTTCGGCGGCACCAGCCGGAACGGGTAGTGGTGGGTCCGCGAGCGGATGGTGCCGATCACCCGCTCCGGCTCGGTGGTGGCGAAGATGAACTTGACGTGCGGCGGCGGTTCCTCGACCAGTTTCAGCAGGGCGTTGAAGCCCGCCGTGGTCACCATGTGCGCCTCGTCGACGATGTAGATCTTGTAGCGGCTGTTGACCGGGGCGAAGAAGGCCCGCTCGCGCAGGTCGCGGGCGTCGTCGACGCCACCGTGCGAGGCGGCGTCGATCTCGATCACGTCGATCGATCCGGGACCGCCGCGGGCGAGATCCTGGCAGGACTGGCAGACCCCGCACGGGGTCGGGGTCGGACCCTGTTCACAGTTCAGGCAGCGGGCCAGGATCCGCGCCGAGGTGGTCTTGCCGCAGCCGCGCGGGCCGGAGAAGAGGTATGCATGGTTGACCCGGTTGTTGACCAGCGCGCGCTGCAGCGGTTCGGTGACATGCTCCTGCCCGATGACCTCGGCGAAGGTGTCGGGGCGATAGCGCCGGTAGAGCGCCAGCGGCGCGGTCGGAGGCGGCGCGGGCGGCGTACGCTCGGCGATCGGCTCCGCGGGCGGTGCCACGGGGGCAGGCTCGGAGGGCGCATCGGTCGACTCGGGTGCAGCACCGGCGAACAGCGACTCGCCCTCCTGTTCGAAGGGCTCGAAGCCGTACTCGTCGTCGGTGAATTCGGTCTCGTCCTCCACGCACTGCACCCTAGTGCGGGCCCCTGACATTTCCCACCGGCAGCCGGGGCCCGGTCATCGACCGCACAGCTCGACGGCCGCGCTGATCGCACCGTGGCAGACGGCATCCGAACCCAGCGCAGTCCGGCGGACCCGCAGCGTCCGACCCGACACCAGCGGGTTGGCCGCCAGCGCCTGCTCCAGACCGGGTTCGAGGAGGTCCCAGGACGCGGTCACGCCGCCGCCGCAGACCACCCGATCGAGGTCGAACAGGGTGCCGGCCATGGCCAGCGCCCGGCCCAGTGCGTCGCCGGCTTCGGTGAACACCGCGCGCGCCTCCGAATCGCCGGCGTGGGCCGACTCGGCGACCTCGGCCGCACCGCGGGTGGGCCGGCCGGTGCGCTCCTGATAGCGCAGCGCGAGACTGCGACCGGACGTCAGGGTCTCCAGGTGGCCGCGGCCGCCGCAGGTGCAGGGCAGGTCCCCGAAGCCGGGCATGTGGCCGATCTCGGCCGCGCCGCCGAGGTCCCCGGCGTACAGCTGCCCGGACAACTGCACCGCGCCGCCGACCCCGGTGCCGAGCATCACCCCGAGCGCGGTGTGGGCACCGTGCAGGGCGCCCCGGTCGATCTCGCCGAGCAGGAAGGCGTTGACATCGTTCAGCACCGCGACCGGCAGCGGTTGGGCGCCGCGCAGAATCGTCCCCAGCCGGTGCCCGGTCCATCCCGGAATGGAGTCGGAGGCGGTGAGTACGGTGCCCGAGCGCGGGTCGATCACGCCCATCGAGGCCACGCCGATGCCCGCCAGCGCGCCTCCTGCGGTATTCGCGGCGATCTCGCGCAGCAGCACCTCGGTGATCGCGTCGGGCGATCCCGGTGTCGGTACCGCGCCGCGCCCCAGCACCCGGCCGTCGTCATCGGCGAGCAGCCAACCCGTCTTCGTACCGCCGATGTCGAAACCCAGCCACGTCCTCATGCCGACACCTCCCGGACGGCCGCGACCAGGGCCGCCACCCGCTCCGCCGCAGTCACGCTGCGCCCGGTCGCGGCACCGGGGCCGGTCGGCCCGCCGGTCACCGACCGACTCGCCGAGGCGTGCACCGCGCCGACTCCGAATGCGGCCAGCTCCGCCACATCAGCCACCGCGAGCCCGCCACCGGCGATGATCCGATCACCACCCAGCAACCCGGCCAACCGGCCGAGACCGGTCATCCCCTCGGCGACGGTGCTGCCGCCCCCGGAGGTGAGCACCTCGGCGATCCCCGTCTCGGCAAGGGTTTCTGCGGTGTCGGTCGGCCCCACCACGTCACTGGCCCGATGCAACACCGTCGGCAATCCCTCGGCCGCGCCGACCAGGCGACTCAACGCCGCCCGGTCCAACCGCGGTCGGCCGCCGAGCCGATGCACCGCACCGACGACGACCCCGCTTGCACCCAGGTCGCGGGACCGCCGGATGTCCTCAGCCATCAGCCCGATTTCCTCGTCCAGATAGGCGAAATCGCCCTCTCGGCAGCGGATCAGCACCCGGACCGGGAGTCCCACGGTGACCACCGACGCGATCAGACCGGCGCTCGGGGTGAGCCCGCCGGTGGAGAGCCCGGTGCAGAGCTCGAGGCGATCCGCACCGGCCTCGGCGGCGGTCGCCGCACCGGCCAGGTCCTGCACCGCGATCTCAACCAGCATGGGCGCCTCCGGGACAGATCGCGACCGCGACGGGGCTGTCCCGCAGCACCGTCGGCACGGTGAGCAGGCCGTCGGCCGCGGGCATCGCCGCGGTCCCCGGTGCGCCGAGCCAGTGCGCCGGGTGCGGGACATCGGTGGGCAACGAGATGACCCCTCGTGCGGGGTGCAGCAGATGCACGAACAGGTCCCCATCGCGTTGCGTGTAACGGAAATCATCGGCATCACCGAACCGGCGCCACGGCCTGGTGCCGTGGATCGCGTCCACATTGTCAGCCATCCACACCCCCAGTTCGTCGAGCACCCGGGTCTGCGCGGCCGGCAACTCACCGGCGGCGTCGGGGCCGACGTTGAGCAACAGATTGCCATTCTTGGCGACCACATCGACCAGCAGCCGCACCAGGTCGGCACCGGTGAGCGTGTGCTCGGGTGCTTCGTCGGTGTTGAGGCCGAAGGACAGGCCGATGCCCCGGGTCGCCTCCCATGGTTCGGGGAGGGTGTCGGGGACGTGGCTGTACTCCCGGGTCAGGTGACCGTGTGCGGGGATGCCCCAGCGGTCGTTGACGACGCCGTCGGGGACGAGGTTTCGATACTCGGTGAGCAGGGTGGCCAGTGAGTCGGGGCCATGGTCCTTGCCGGCGTCGGGCCAGTCGATGTCGTTCCAGAGGATGTCGGGTCGGAAGCGCTCGATCAGTTCCCGGAGCTGCCCGGCGGCGTACCCGGCGAACTCCGGATCATTGCGCCGGAACACGAACAGCTCCGCATCACCGGCGATCGGCGGGAAGTCGCTGACGTGCCAGTCCAGGGCACCGGAATAGTAGAGGCCCAGGCGCATCCGGTGCGCCCTGGCCGCGCGGGCCAGCTCGTCGATCAGGTCGCGGCGAGGACCACGGCGCACGGTGTTGAACGGGGTGGTCCCGGTGCCCCACAGGCAACAGCCATCGTGGTGCTTGGTCACCGGGACCAGATAGCGACCACCGGCGCGGGTCAGTCGGTCCACGAATTCCGTTGCGTCGAAGGATTCGGCGTGCCAGTCATCGAGGAGGTCCGCATAGCTCGTCCCCGTCCCGTAACGGTATCGGTGCAGTGCCGCGGTGGGGCCATCGGTGAAGCGCACCGTGTTGGCGTACCACTCGGCATAGCGATGCCAGTGGTAGGGGTTGTCGGCGGGGCGATCCGGGCCCGCGTACGCCCAGGCCGGCACCGAGTAGATCCCCCAGTGCACGAAGAAGCCCAGCTTGGCGTCCCGCCACCACGCGGGCACGGTGAGGTCCGGGTAGCGCACCGGTGGATCGATGACCGGGCCGGTGTGATGCTCGAAGTTCAGCACCCGCTGACCTCGGCGAGCGGGAAGTGGCAGGCGACCTGGTGGCCGTCACCCCGCAGCGGTGGTTCGGTGCTGCGGCACAGCTGCTGGGCCCTGGGGCAGCGGGCCGCGAATCGGCAGCCCTGACCGGGATCCCGGGCGTCGGCCGGTTCGCCGATGATCTCCGGTTGCTCCTCCACCGACTGGTCGGTTTCCGGAATATCTGCCACCGAAGGGATCGCGTCGATCAGCGCCCTGGTGTAGGGGTGCAGCGGATTGGTCACCACCTGGTCCGCGGCACCGATCTCGACGATCTTCCCCAGGTACATCACCGCGATCCGGTCGGCCATGTAGCGGACCACCGACAGGTCGTGGGAGATGAAGACGTACGCCAGGCCGAGCTCGTTCTGGAGATCGTGCATCAGGTTCAACACCTGCGCCTGGACCGAGACGTCCAACGCACTGACCGGTTCGTCGCAGACCACCAGATCCGGTTTGAGTGCCAGCGCCCGGGCGAGCCCGACCCGCTGCAGCTGCCCGCCGGAGAACTCGTGCGGGTAACGTTCCAGCGAGGTCCGAGCCAGTCCGACCGAGTCCAACAGGTCACCGGCCTGCGCCGCCCGTTCCCGAGCGGTGCCGATCCGTTGGATGGCCAGCGGTTCGGTGAGGATCTCATCGACCCGCATCCGCGGATCCATCGCGGCATAGGAATCCTGGAACATCAGTTGGATCCGGCGATGCAACCGCTTGCTGCGCGGTGCCGAGTCCCGATCCCCGACGACCGCACCGTCGAACTCCATGGCCCCCGAGGTCGGCTGCTCCAGGCGGGCGATCATCCGACCGAGGGTCGACTTGCCGCAACCGGACTCCCCCACGATGCCGAGCGTCTCCCCGCGGGCGACGGTCAGCGACACGTCCGACACGGCATGGATCTCACCGCTGCGGCGGCGCAGCACCGTGCCCGACATCGCCGGATAGATCTTGGAGATCTCGCTCAGCCGCAGCAACGCCGCCGGATGGGCAGGCTCGGTGGCCGCGCTCCCCTCGGTGACCTCGACGACCGCGGGCGGGGTCGGTCGCCGGTCCTGTTCCGGGCGGGCGTGCGGATGGTGGCAGAAGAAGCGATGCTGCGGGGTGCCCTGCTCACCGGGGTCCTGTTCGCACTCGCTGGTCGCGGCCGGGCAGCGGGGTGCGAACGAGCAGCCGGTGATCGGCCGGGCCAGGTTGGGCGGCATCCCCGGAATCGACAGCAGCCGCTGGCCGCGGTCCTGTCGATGGTCGGGTACCGCGCCGAGCAGGGCGCGGGTGTACTGGTGCCGGGGATCGGCGAAGATCTCCACCGCCGGGGCGCTCTCGACGATCCGGCCGGCATACATCACTGCCACCTTGTCGGCGCGACCGGCGACGACACCGAGATCGTGGGTGACCAGCATCACGGCGGTGCCGAACTCGGCACGGATCTCATCGATCAGATCGAGGATCTGCCGCTGGGTGGTGACGTCGAGGGCCGTGGTCGGTTCATCGGCGATGAGCAGCTTGGGTGAGCAGACCAGCGCCATCGCGATCATCACCCGTTGCCGCATCCCACCGGAGAGCTGGTGCGGATAGTCATCGACGATCTTCTCCGCGCGCGGCATCCCGACCCGGCGCAGGATCTCGATCGCCCGATCGCGGCCCTCGGCCCGGTTGGCCTTCTCGTGGATCCGCAGGGGTTCGGCGACCTGGTTGCCGATCTTGAGGGTCGGGTTCAGGGAGGTGAGCGGGTCCTGGAAGATCATCCCGATCTCGGTCCCGCGGATGCGCCGGGACTCGGCAGGGGTGAGCCGGGTGATGTCGCGACCGGCGACGGTGATCGACCCGTCGGTGACCCGACCGCCGGACGGCAACAGGCCCATGATCGACAATGCGGTCATCGTCTTGCCGGAGCCGGATTCACCGACCACGCCGATGATCTCACCGGGATCGACGGTCAGGTCCACGCCACGCAGCGCGTGCACCGCACCCCTGCGCAGGGCGATGTCGACCGTGAGCCCGTCCAGAGCGAGCAGGGGCTGGGGGCTGGGATCAGTCATGTCTCACCGTTTCCGCAGTCGGACCTCGAAGGCGTCCCGCAGTCCGTCGCCGACGAAGTTGAACGCGAGAACCAGAACAATGATGAGGATTCCGGGCGGGTAGAGCAGCCACCAGCGTTCCGAGTACGCCTCGGAGATGCCGGTGGAGAGCATGCCGCCCCAGTTGGCCGCGGGCGGGGGTACGCCGAGACCGAGGAAGCTCAGGTAGGCCACGTAGAGCACCGCATCGGCGACCTGGAAGGTGGCGTTCACGATGACGGTGCCGATGGCGTTGCGGACGATGTGCGAGCGCACCGCCCGGACCGGCCCGCCACCCATCCCGCGCATCGCCAGGATGTATTCGCGGGACCGCAGCGCGATCGCCTCACCGCGAACCAACCGGGCGGGGTTCAGCCAGGCGAAGGCGCCGATGATCAGGATCAGCAAGCCGATCGTCGGGGTGACCATGGTCGCGATGAGCATGAAGAGGAAGAGTGCGGGGATCGACATCAGGGCGTCCACGACGCGCATCATCGCGGCATCGATCCAGCCACCCAGGAAACCCGCGACCGCACCCCAGATGGTGCCGATCAGGGTGGCCAGCAGACCTGCGGCCAGGCCGACGATGATCGAGGTCTGGCCGCCGAGCATCAACCGTCCGAGCTGGTCGTAACCCAGACCGTCGGTGCCCAACCAGTGCCCCGGTGCACCGGGGTCGAGATAGGCGGAGGCGAGATCGGTGTGCACCTGCTCGGTGGGCCGCAGCAGCGGGCCGAGGAAGCAGAACAGCACCAGGCCGATGATCAGCAGCGCACCCACGACGGCGAGCCGATTCTGGGCGAACACCTCCAATCCCTGCCGCCACAGGGATTGCCGACGATCTACCTCGACGCTCTCGGCGGGGACCGGGGTCGTCCCGGGTGCGGGGGTGGCGTCAGACATCGGCACCTCCGAGGCGTACCCGCGGGTCGACCGCGGCATAGAGCAGATCGGCGATCAACGCACCGACGACGGTGGCCAGCGAGACGATCACGGTCACCGCCAGCAGCACCGGGTAGTCACGGTGCTGGGCGGCCTGCCAGAACATCAGACCCATCCCGGGGAAGTTGAACAGTGACTCCACCACCAGGGCACCGGAGAACAGCGCCGGCAGATACATGCCGAGCAGCGTGATCACCGGGAACAGGCTGTTGCGCAGGGCGTGGCCGAAGATCACCCGGGATTCGGCCATCCCCTTGCTGCGTGCGGTGCGGATGTAGTTCTCGTTGAGGTTGTCCACCATCGAGGAGCGGACATAGCGGGTGTATGCCGCCAGGGTGCCGATGGCGAGCGTGACCACCGGCAGGATCAGCGCCTGGGAGTCGGCGAACATCTCGGCCAGGGTGAACCCCTGGGGTGCCTCCGGCGGCAGGATCGGCCAGGTCTGGGAGAACAGGATGATCAGCACCAGGCCGGCGAAGAACAGCGGGGTGGCGTAGGTGAGCAGGGCGACGGCGGTCACCAGGTAGTCCTGCCACCGGTTGCGGCGGACCGCCTGCAACACCCCGAGCGGGATGGCCAGCAGCACCGCCACCCCGGTGCTCAGCAGCGACAGCACCATCGTCTTCGGCAGCCGCTGCGCGATCGCCTCGGCCACCGGTTGGTTGTAGAGGTAGGAATAACCGAGATCACCGGTGAGCAGCCGCCCCAGATAGCGCAGATACTGCACCGGCAGGATCTGGTCGAAACCGTTGTCCCGGTTGAACTGGGCTATCTGCTCCGCGGTGGCCTCCTTGCCGAGCGCGGCGCGGGCCGCTCCACCGGGCAGCAGATGCAGGATGGTGAAGGCGATCACGGTCACCAGGAAGGTGACCGCGACCGCCTGCAGCAGCCGCTTGAGTACGTAACGGACCACGGCTCAGTTCGTCCTCGCCCAATCCTGGGGGTAGACCTCGAGGGTCGGGTCCTGCGGTTCGATGCCGGTGATGTCGGACTTGTACGCCGACACCTGCGCGACCGGGTTGGGCATCCAGAGCACCGGCAGTTCCTTGGCCAGGTAGTCGTTGTAGGCCGTCATCGCCGATTCGTCACCGGAGAACTGGGTCTCATCGATCAGCTGATCCGCCTTCGGATCGCTGTAGCTGCCCAGGTTCACCGCACCGGTGCTGGCGAACAGTCGCTCCCCGGAGGCGTACACCGGGAAGTACCAGCTGGACTGCGATCCGAAGAAGGACAGGTCCCAGCTGCACCCTGGATCGGCCGGTTCACACTTCTGGGTGACCGAGACCGAGTCGGGCACCTCCTTGATGGTGAGCTGGATGCCGGCGCCTGCGAAACGCGACTTGAGTTCGGCCATCATCTTGGTGGTGGCCGAGAACCCGGACTGGCTGGTCACCTCGAACTGCAACGGTGCGCCGGCCGCGACACCTTCACCGCACTGCCCGGGGCCGGTACCTGGCTTCTCACAGGTGGTCACGCCGTCGGGGACGACCTTCCAGCCGTTCTCGGTGAGCGTCTGCTTCGCCTTCTCCGGGTCGAACTGGTAGGCGCAACCGTCCATCGAACCCGCCGATCCGGGCTTCTGCGGCACCGGGCCGCAGGTGGGTGCGGCCTGTTCCTGCCACACCACCCGGGAGATGGTCGGCTGATCGATCAGCATCTGCATCGCCTGCCGGACCGGCAGCTGCTTGAAGATCGGCCCGGTCTTCGGGTTGTTGAAGTTGAACGGCATGTAGCTGATCGACCAGCCGTACCACGGGGAGACCTTGTAACCCCGGGACTCGATCGTCTTGCGCTGGTTGATGTTGCCGGCCGGGATGTAGCCGTAGTCGATGCCGCCGGAGCGCAGCACGTTGAACTCGGCGTCGTCACCGGTGAACGGGCGGAAGACCACGTTGTCCAGCTTCGGCTTGTCGGCACCGGTGTAACCGGCGTTCTTCGCCAGTTTCACCTCACCCTGTGGCACATAGGACTCGAGGGTGAAGGCACCGGAGACGGTCTTCCACAAGGGATTGGTGCCATAGCTCGCGGTGTCCTTGGCGGCGGCCTCCAGGGTGCCGAAGACCTCCTTGGCACCCTCGGGGGTGGCGGCCTTGCCCTCCGGATCCCAGGCGTGCGCCGGGAGCGGATAGATCTTGTCGAGCTGGTTGTCGACGAACCAGGTGGGGGCGTATTCACGGGTGGTGGTGATCGAGAAGGTCTGCTCGTCGATCACCTTGAACTCGGCGACGTTGTCCGGCAGCGCACCCTTGCGGTAGGAGGACCACTTGTCCTTGTTGGCGTTGACCAGATTCCACCAGAACTGCACATCCTTGGTGGTGATCGCGGTGCCGTCGGACCACTTCTCGTCCTTCAGCTTGACGGTGTAGGTCTTGCCGTCGGCGGTCACCTCCGGGACGCCGGCGATCGAGCGCTTCTCGTCGATGCTGTATTTCCCGCCGCCGGACAGCGCGTAGGAGTAGACCGAGCGGTACAGCGTGGAGATGAAGATCGCGTTCTCGCCCTGGGTGTGGCCGGGAGTGGCGATCGGCAGGATCCAGCTCGGCGTCTTGAGCGCCATCGACACGCTGCCGCCGTCCTTGGCCGGGCCCTGCCCGGCGCTCCCGGCGCCGGCACCACCGGAACTGCAGGCGGTCAGTGCCAGGACGGCCGCGGCCGAGATCGCGACCAGTCTGGCCGCCGACGTGCGCTTGATGCTCCCCATTGAGGCTCCTCCGAAGGTCTGGGCTCTGCTGGGAAGCTAACAGGAATTCGTCGGAAGTTGCGAGAGTTTCAGCGTTTTTTCGCTCACTTTCTTCGTTATCGGCTATAAGTGGACCAACCGCGCGTCGTAAGTGGCGTGACAGGATGAGCGATGAACCAGAGGGAGGCGAGGGCATGGCAGTTCCGTCGGCGCCGGTCAGCGACCGCATCAAGCAACTCATCGGCGAGAGCGAAGGCCTCTCCCGGACCGACCTGGCCAGTTCGTCGGCCCTCGCCCCATCGACGGTCTCGCAGCTGGTGCGCCAACTCATCGAGCAGGGTGAGGTGGAGGAGACCGAGGGTGAGTCGACCGGGGGCCGGCGGCCCCGGTTGCTGCGGCTGCGGCGCCGGCCGGGCACCCTGGGAGTGGCCGAGATCGGTTCGCAGCACGTCCGCCTGGGTGTGAGCGACGGGCAGGGCCGGTTGCTCGGCTCGACCGAGCTGCCGATCACCATCGCCAACGGCCCGACACAGGTCTTCGACACCCTGGCCGAGGGGTGGAGCGTGCTGCGGAACGAACTCGACACGGACGAACCCCTGAGGGGAATCGGGCTCGCACTGCCCGGCCCGGTCAACGTGCAGCGCACCGCGGTGAGCGGTGCCGCCCGGATGCCCGGCTGGACCGAGGTCGACCTGCCCGCACTGTTGACCGAGCGCTTCGGCGTACCCGCGGTGATCGAGAACGATGCCCGTGCCGGCGCCATCGGCGAGTTCAGCCAGCGGCCCGACCTCGGGGATTTCCTGTATGTGAAGGCCGGATCGGGTATCGGTGGTGCGTGGATGAGCGAAGGCCGCCCCTATCGGGGGGCGCTCGGTTTCGGCGGCGACCTGACCCACACCAGGGTGCCCGACGCCGGCCAGCTGGTCTGCTCCTGCGGCAACACCGGCTGCCTGGAGACGGTGGGCAGCGGCGCCGGGATCAAGCGATTGCTCGCCGCCGAAGGCATCGACGCCGACTCGTTGGATGAGTTGTTGACGATGAGCCGGAACGGCAATGCGCAGGTGACGACGCGGCTGCGGACCGCGGGCGGCCAGCTCGGCCAGGTGCTGTCGGCGATCGTCAATTTTCTCAACCCACACACGATCGTCGTCGGTGGCTCGCTGTCCAGCGTGGGCGCCTACGTCGCCGGGATGCGGGCGGTCATCTATGCCGACAGTCTGCCGATCTGCACCACCGACCTGACCATCACCGAATCCCGCAGCGGCGCCGACGCGGCCCTGCTGGGGATGACCGCGATGATCCGCCAGACCACCCTGACCAGCTAGTTCGAGGAAGTCCTGTGAGCCGACCCAGGATCGCCATCTGCGGCGTCCACATCGAATCGAGCACCTTCTCCCCGCACCGCTCGACCGCCGATGATTTCGAGGTACGCCGCGGCGCGGCCGTGCTGGAGCGCTACCCGTGGATCGGTGGCAATGACTGGGCCGACCGGGTCGAGTGGCTGGGCGTGCTGCACGCCCGGGCCCTGCCGGGTGGGCCGGTGGTGGCCGAGGACTACCAACGCTGGCGCGCGGAGATCCTTGCGGGGCTGGCGGAACTGGGTGAGCTGGACGGGTTGTTCTTCGACATCCACGGTGCGATGAGCGTCGAGCGGATGACCGACGTGGAGGGTGAGCTGATCACAGCCATTCGATCGGTGATCGGCACCGAGGTGTTGGTGTCCACCTGTATGGACCTGCACGGCAACGTCTCGGAGGAGTTGTTCGCCGGGCTGGATCTGCTCACCTGTTATCGGATGGCTCCGCACGAGGACGCCTGGCAGAGCCGCGAGCGGGCCGCCCGCAACCTGGTGGACCGGTTGATCGACGGCTCCGGCAAGCCGCACAAGGCACTCGTGCACGTTCCGGTGCTGCTGCCCGGGGAGATGACCTCGACGCGGATCGAACCGGCGAAGTCCTTGTACGGGAGGATTCCCGGGATCGAGGCGAAGGACGGGATCCTGGACGCCGCGATCTGGATCGGCTTCGCCTGGGCGGATGAACCGCGCTGCTGCGGTGCGGTGGTGGTGACCGGGGACGATCCCGAGCTGGTCAACCGATGCGCCGAGGACCTGGGCGCCGAGTTCCTCGACCGGCGCGAGGAGTTCATCTTCGTCGCGCCGACCGCGAGCTATCCCGACGGGTTGCGGACCGCGATCACCTCGGAACAACGACCGTTCCTGCTGTCGGACTCCGGGGACAATCCCGGCGCCGGCGGGGCGGCGGACTGCACCGTCACCCTGGCCGAGCTGCTGTCCTGCTCCGAGATCACCGACGGCTCGGTGAGCGCTGTGCTGGCCGCGATCGTCGACCCCGAAGCCGCCCGGCGGGCCGCCGAGCTCGGTGTCGGCGCCCCGATCGACACCCTGGTCGGCGGCCGCATCGACGACCGCCCGCCCGGTTCCGTCCGGGTCCGCGGTGTGGTCGGCGCGGTGGTCGAGGATCCCGACGGTGGTCTGGTCGTCCGGCTCGATGTGGGTGGTCTGCAGGTGGTCGTCACGAGTCGCCGCTCGCAGTATTCGACGCTGGACAAGTTCCACCGGCTCGGCATCGACCCGGCCGCGGTTGACGTGATCACGGTCAAGATCGGCTACCTGGAACCGGAGCTCTACGACCTGGCCGCCGACTGGCTGCTCTGCCTGACCCCGGGCGGGGTGGATCAGGATCTCGTCCGGCTCGGACACCAGCGGCTGCACCGGCCGATGTTCCCCTTCGATCGGGACCTCGGCGGCGTACGCCTGCAGGCGATCACGTCCTGACCTCGGGCACCGCCCCCGGGAATGAAAAGGGCCCCCCGCGTACCCGACAGAGCCCACTTACCCTTGCTGCCTTCCGGCCCTGGGGGGATTGGGTGAGGTAACGCCACACGGGGGACCTGCGGGCAAGTGTAGGCCCCTGTCTGCCCGGAATCCAAGCTGGGTATTGTCGATCCATGGACACCATCCCCCACAAGGTCACCGGGAGCGGTGATCACACAGTGTTCTGGCTGCACGGTTGGTTCGGTTCGAGCTCGGCCTGGGGCAGCATGCCCCGGATGCTGGACGGCGACCGGTTCCGGCACATCTTCGTGGACTACCGCGGCCATGGTCAGCGCCGGACCGAGGGTGGGGACTACACCCTCGACGAGATCGCCGCCGATGTGCTGGCGCTGGCCGAGGATCTCGGCGTGGACCGCTTCTCGCTGGTCGGCCACTCGATGGGTGGCGCCGGTGCGCTGCGCGTGCTCTCCCAGGCCCCCGACCGGGTGCACCGGATCGTCGGCATCGCGCCGGTCGGTGCGACCCCGACCCCCTTCGACGAGCCGACCCGTGAGCTGTTCTTCGGTGCGCCCGATGATCGGGAGAAGCGGTACGCGATCGTCGACTTCACCACCGGGAACCGGAACACCGAGTCCTGGGTGAACCGGACCGTGGCGCATTCGATGGAGCAGTCCTCGACCGAGGCGTTCCGCGGCCATCTGAAGTCCTGGGCCGAGGCAGATTTCGCCGACGACCTGACCGGTGTCACGGTGCCGGCGCTGGTCATCGTCGGTGAGCACGACCGGGTGCTCGACGAGGAGACGGTACGCCAGACCTGGGGTGCGGTGCTGCCCGATGTCCGGATCGCGGTGATGGCGAACGCCGGCCACTACCCCGCCGACGAGACCCCGGTGCAGACCGCGACCGTGGTGGAGCGTTTCCTGGCCGAGGCCGACTGATCCGATCCCGCCGACCGGGCGATCTCGGTTCGCGTCCGGGCGCCGCGCACGGTACGCTACCCGGCGGAGGATTCGCCTAGTGGCCTATGGCGCTCGCTTGGAAAGCGGGTTGGGTGCAAGCCCTCAGGGGTTCGAATCCCCTATCCTCCGCCAGTTGACAACCAGGAGCGCCGCCCGACCCGAACCGTGGTCGAGGCGGCGTTTCGGACCGACCCGAGCGAGTGATCCCCGATGGGACTGAATGGCGAGCAGCTCCGGCTGGCGCGTGGCGACTGGGAGGCCGTGGTCAGCACGGCCGGTGCGACGCTCGTCCAGCTCCGCCATGCGGGTCGCGATGCCATCTGCTCCTTCGACCCGACGCGCGGGGTGGGCGGGGCGTCCTACATGGGCCGGGTCCTCGCACCCTGGCCGAACCGGGTCACCGGAGGTCGCTATTCCTTCGCCGGTCGCGAGTTCACCCTGCCGATCAACGAGGCGACGACCGGCGCCGCGCTCCACGGGTTGGCCATCTGGTCGGACTGGCGCGTCGACGCACGGAGCGCCGACGGTGTGACGCTCACCCTCACGCTGCCCGGTTCGCTCGGTTATCCGTTCGCGCTCGCCCTGTCGGTGACCTACCGGTTGACGGCCGACGGCCTCGACGCGACGATCGGCGCACAGAACATCGGGCCCGAAACCGCACCCGTGGGCCTGGGGGTCCACCCCTACCTCACCTGCGACAACCTGCCCATCGACGACTGCGTCGTGACCTGTCCGGCGTCACAGATCCTGAGCGTCGACGAGCAGTTGGCACCGGTCGGCCTGTCCGGCGTCCTCGGCACGGCGTACGACTTCACCCAGCCGACCGCGATGCGCGGGCGAAGCGTGGATCACGCCTTCACCGGCCTACCCGATCGGGGCTGGTCGGTCACCCTGTCCGGGGGCGGCATGACGGTGTCCCTGCGCGCCGCCACACCCTGGCTCCAGCTCTATTCGGGCGAGGAGGTGGGCCGGCGCGGGCTCGCCGTCGAGCCGATGACCTGCCCACCGGATGCCTTCAATGGGCCCGACGCCGCAACGGCACTGGCCCCCGGTGATCGCCGGGGGCTCGGTTTCACGATCCTGGCGGAGTGAGCCGTCAGGTTCGCGTACGCGTCAGCAGCGTGACCCGGTTGGGTCCCGGTTCGAGCGAATGGATCGGGCCGGCGGGTGCCGATTCGCCGGAACGGTCGCCGAGCAGATCCTCGTCGAGGCTCAGCGGTGCGCCGTCCGGTGCGTCGAATTCGGCGTCCACCATGCGTACCCGGCCCAGGTTCTGGGTGGTGGCGGTCGCCACGACGTGGTCCGCGAAGCGCTCGGGCAGGGTGAGCTCCAGCTCCACACGCCCGTCGGTGGCATGGATGCGGACCCCCGGGTCCATCGGGTCGGTGAGGGCGCTTTCCTCACGCTCGAAGGATTGCGCGCCGTTCAGATAGATGTTGTCGCGCGGATAGACCGGATTCTTCAGCCCATCGAAGATGTTGACGTCACCGGGCAGCGCCGCCTCCACGTTGTCCAGGAACTCCTCGAACGACGCGGGGTGACCGTCATAGGCCAGCGTTCCGTATCCCACCCGGGTCTGCGGCTCGATGCCCCACTCATACACCCCCCGCACGTCACGCGGATCACCACCGTTGCCCACGAAGACATTTCCGACGATGCGGTCGTCACCCGCGAAGTTGCCGGCATATCCTGCCACCTCGGTGGAATGGGGCACGTGATAGGGCGTCGGTCGCTCCGGTACCGGACGCACCATGAACGTGCCCGCCACCAGATTGCCCACGTAGGCGCCCCCGTCACTCCAGACCTCGATGGCCGCGGGCGATGCCAACACGTTGTGGTCGACGATGTAGGGGCCGTGGGAGACCTCCACGTAGAGGTCGCGATTGTTGTCGTGCAAGACATTGCGGCTGATCCTCGTGCCCTGGGTCTGCCAGTCGCTCCAGATCCCCAGCGCGCAGTCATGGATGTGGTTGCCCACGATCTGGACATCGATGGCCGCGTGCAGCTTGATCCCGCCGATCTCGTGGCCGTAGAACTCCCGCTTGGTGGCGATGTCGTGGATCTCGTTGTTGCGGATCTCGCTGAAGACACACCCCAGGTGTCCGACGATGCCGTTCTGCCCGCAGTCATGGATCACGTTGTCACGGACGATGTGGCTCCCGATCTGCTCCTTGGACCAGCCGATCTGCCGGGCCCGGAAGACGGCCTCGAGCTGGTACTGGTAACCGGGTTTGTCCCGCCGCTCGGTGAACCAGTTGTCACCCGTGCTCGCCTCCTTGCCCAGGGAGACGGCAGAACACTTCGCGTGATGGATGTGGTTCTGCTCGATGATCCAGCCCTTGGCCCAGTTGGGTCCGATGAGGCCCGGCTGGTCCCCGGTGGGGGGAGCCCAGGGCGTGGCGGCGTGCGCGAGTTCGAAGCCGCGCACGGTGATGTAGTCGATGTGGTTCGCCTCCGGCTGGAACACCGAGCGGCGTACGCTCACTTCCACCAGTTCCTGGTTCGGATCGGCACCGTGGAAGGTGGCCCACACGGTGGTGTTCTCCGCGTCCACCTCGGCGAACCAGAGCCGGGTCGTCTGGTCGGGGTCAGCGATCGCGGCCTCCTGACCCGTGCGGTCGTCCACGATGCGATCGCGCCGCTGTGGAGACGCCAGCTGGTCGAAGGAATCCGCCTCATAGAAGGCTTTTCCGTCAAGATAGACGTCGCCGAGGTGTCGGACGGGTTCGTCACCGACGGGCCGGACGACCCAGTCGCCGCGCAGCTCCAGGGCGAAGGGGTTCCAGTCACCGAACATGCTGTTGGGCAGGACGGCCTTCCAGACGTCCCCGTCCTGCCGTTCCCAGGAGTCGACCCGCTCCGATCCCAAGATGGCGACATGGTCGCCTTCCGCGGCCGTGTAGGTGATGCGGCGCTGGTCGCTCAGCCCACCGCGCCGGGGCTTGACCCACTCGCGGTATTCCCCGGCGTGCACCACCACCGTGTCGCCGGCGCGGGCGATCTGGGCTGCATGATTGATCGTGCGGAATGGGGTGGACTCGGTCCCGTCGGCGGCGTCCGAGCCGTTCGGGCTCACGTGCAACTCGGTCACTGTCTTCTCCTCAGCTCGGTCGGTCATCGGTGATGACCAGCTCGGTCAGCTGCGCCGCCACCCGGTCGTAGCGTTGTTGGATCCACGGTGTCGGTTCCCCCTCGAACGACTCGGTCCCGACCCGGCCCCATTCGGGCGGGGCCGCCGACGACGAGAGCACCCAGGCGGCCTGTCTCGCGGCGCCGAGGGCCACGTACTCCCCCGGTTCCGGCACGGAGACCGGCACACCCAGCACCGCGGGAGCCAACTCCCGCAGGACCCCCAATCGGGCGCCTCCCCCGATCAGGGTGATGTGATCGATCTCGACCCCCTGGGCACGCTGGGCCTCGACACCGACGCCCAACAGACACAGCAGACCCTCGACCGCCGCGCGGGCCAGGTTCTGCTGGGTCATGGTGGCGAGGGTGAGCCCCACCAGACTCCCCGAGGCCTCCGGCAGGTTCGGCGTACGCTCACCGTCGAGGTGGGGAACGAACACCAGGCCGCCCGCTCCCGGTTCCGCTGCTCTGGCGAGGGCACTCACTCCCTCATGGTCGGACCCGAGGACCGCCGCCGTGGCATCGATGATGCGGGCGCCGTTGATGGTGGCGATCAGCGGCAGGAAGGCGTCGGTGGCATCGGCGAATCCCGCCACCAGCCCCGACACGTCGCGGATCGGGGTCTTCGACACCGCGGACACGACGCCGGACGTGCCGACGGACACGATCGCCTGCCCGGGCGTACGCTCCAGCCCCAGCGCGGCCGCAGCGTTGTCGCCACAGCCGGGCCCCACCAGCGCATCGGGCGACCCGACAGCCGCAGCGAGCCGGCCGGCGGTCTCATGCGGTCCCAGCACCCGGGGAAGGACGATATCGGCGACCTCCGCCTCCGTCCGGCGGAGTGCCCGCGCCAGCAGGTCCCGGCGGTATCGACCCGACACGGGGTCGAAGTAACCCGTCCCGGATGCGTCGGAGCGATCGGTGACCAGCGTCGACAGATCGCCACCGCCCATGAGCTGCCAGGTCAGCCAGTCGTGCGGCAGACAGATCGCTGCGATGCGCGCGGCATTCTCCGGCTCGTGATCGGCGAGCCAGCGGAGCTTGGTGATCGTGAACGACGCCACCAGTACCCCCAGACCGGTCGCCTCCGCCCAGGCTTCCGGACCCAGCTCCCGGGTCAGCTCCTCGGCGGCGGCCGCGGAGCGCGTGTCATTCCACAACAGGGCAGGTCGGATGACGGCGCCGTCCGAGTCGAGCGCGACGAGACCGTGCTGCTGCCCGCCCACACTGACCGCACTGACGTCGTCGAGGCCACCGGCCTGCTTCGCGGCCTCGCGGAAGGCCGTCCACCAGGCATCCGGTGGGCACTCCGTTCCGGCCGGATGCCTGGCTGCACCTTCCCGCACGACGCGCCCCGAGGCCGCGTCGACGACGAGGACCTTGCAGGACTGCGTCGAGGTGTCGATCCCTGCCACCAGTGCCATGACCCGCCCCGTCAGCCGATCAGGTGGCGCAGGGCCAACTGGTGGAGTTTCACGAAGTGGTATTCACGGTCCGCGGCCGCCGCCACGTCGAAGTCCTCCTGCTGCGCCAGGAAGGCCTCGACACTCTCCCCCTCCGAAAGGGTGGGTTGGGCCAGCTCGAGGACCCCGGACGCATTCATGGTCTCCTGGACCTCGGGATCGGCACGGAACGCCAGGGCCTTGTCCTTCAGCATCAGGTAGGTCTCCATGTTGGCGGCCGCGGATTCCCAGACACCCTCCATGCCCTCGGTACGCGACGGCTTGTAGTCGAAGTGGATGGGACCGGTGTAGCGCGGCCCGTCGGGGCTCGCGGGGAACCCGTTGACCAGGAGGTCCACCGTGAAGAAGGCGCTCAACAGATCACCGTGGCCGAAGACCAGATCCTGATCGAACTTGAGACCGTGCTGGCCGTTCAGGTCGATGTGGAAGAGCTTTCCGCTGAACAGCGCCTGGGCCAGCCCGTGGTTGTAGTTGAGCCCCGCCATCTGCTCGTGACCCGTCTCGGGGTTGAGCCCGACGATGTCGCCGTTGTCCAGTTCGGCGATGAGGGCGAGAGCGTGTCCGACCGAGGGCAGGAAGATGTCACCGCGCGGTTCGTTCGGCTTCGGTTCCAGCGCGATGACGAGGTCGTAGCCCTTGGCCTTGATGTAGGCGGCGACCGTGTCGAGGCCCTCCTTGTAGCGCTCGAAGGCGGCGTGGAAGTCCTTCGACGAGTCGTATTCGGACCCCTCTCGCCCACCCCACATCACGAAGGTCTCGGCGCCGAGTTCGGCAGCCAGGTCGACGTTCTTGAGCACCTTGCGCAGGCCGAACCGGCGCACCGCGCGATCGTTCGAGGTGAACCCGCCGTCCTTGAAGATCGGGTGGGTGAAGGTGTTCGTGGTCACCATCTCGATGACCAGACCCGCCTTGTCCGCCACGTCCTTGAGCTGGGCCACCCGCTTGGCGCGAGTCGCGTCGTCCGCGTCGAAGGGAAACACGTCGTTGTCGTGGAAGGTGATTCCCCAGGCACCCAGTTCGGCCAATCGGGCGGCGTACTCCCAGGGATCGAGGGCGGCTCGGGTCTCCACGCCGAACGGGTCGGTACCCGTCCAGCCGACGGTCCAGAGACCGAAGGAGAACCTGTCGTCGGGCGTAGGGTGTCGGGACATCGGGGCGCCTCCTCGTAATTTGTTCTTTGACACAACATATGATTCGGGTGGTGGCCCAGTCAAGAGTCAGGAGACGCATGCCCAGCCCGAGTTCCGCCCGCCCAGACCGGATCCAGCCATGAGCACGGTGGCTCGTCAGTCGGGTCTGCGATCGCAGAACCTGTCCACCGTCGTACGCCAGGTGCTGGCTGCCCCGGAAGCACCTTCCAGGGCGGACATCGCGGCGAGAACCGGACTGACCCGCTCCACGGTGTCCCGCCTGGTCGATGAGCTCATCGCCGAAGGATTCCTCACCGAGAGCCCACCCCTGTTCGACGGTCACCGGGGCCGGCCGGCCGTGCCACTGCTGCCCCGCGCCGAGGGGTGGGTGGCACTCGGCCTCGAACTGAACGTGGGGCACACGGCCGCACGACTGGTCGACCTCACCGGCACCGTGCTGCAGGAGTCGCGCGTCGAGGCCGAACTCTCCGGATCCGATCCTGCCAAGGCCATTCGGGGCCTGGCGCGGCAGTCCCGCAAGCTGCTGAAGGCGGCACCGCCGGACGCGATGCTGGCCGGTGTGCACCTGGCGCTCCCCGGGCTGGTGGACACCTCCCGAGGCATCCTGCTGCGCGCCCCCAATCTGGGTTGGCACGAAGTCGATGCGCGCAGACATCTGAGCTCCGTCTTCGGCTCGAGCGTCCCCGTCGGCATCAGCAACGAAGCCGACTGCGCGGCGATGACGATCTCCTGGACCGCCCCCGGGCGCCCGTCGGAGCAACAGGACTTCCTCTATGTCTCCGGTGAACACGGCATCGGCTCGGCGCTGGTCAATGCCGGTGACGTCAGGACCGGCCGCAACGGCTGGGCCGGTGAGATCGGACACGTCTGCGTCAGCAGAAGCGGGCGCCGGTGCGGGTGCGGGGCAACCGGTTGCCTGGAGACCTACGTCGGGCAGGCGGCACTCTGCGCGTCTGCGGGCGCCGACGACGCGGTGCAGCTCCGGTCCCTGCTGGAGGCCGGTGACCAGCGGGCCCATGCGGCCGTGTCCGACGCGGCCACCCGGCTGGGCATCGTGCTGGCCGGGGCGCTCAACCTGCTCGACGTCTCCGAGGTGGTGCTCGGTGGGCACCTCGCGGTCATCGCAGAGTTCCTCATCCCGCCGGTGCTCGACGAACTGCGCCCTCGCGTGCTCTCCGCCCCGTTCGCTCCCCCGCGGGTGTCCGCGGTGACCAGCGACCCCGAGTCGGCATCGCTGGGGGCTGCGTACACCGCACTGCAGAGTCTGGTCCTCGAACCCGCCCGCTGGATGACTGCGGGCGTCGACGCGCCCGCCTGAGGAGAACCCGAGGAGTCCGAGGCCGGTTACTTTCCCACTCCCGCGGTCATCCCGGCCACGAGCTGGCGGCGCCCGACGGCGTACAGGAACACGATGGGCAGACTGGAGACGAAGACGGCCGCCAGCACCGCCGGGATGTTGGTGGCGAACTCGCCCTGGAAGTTCCAGAGGAAGAGCGGCAGCGTACGCCGTTCCGGCGACTGGGTCAGGATCAGCGGGAACAGGAATCCGTTCCACTGCATGAGTGCCTGATAGACACCCACCGTGACCAGGGCCGGCCGAACCATGGGGAAGGCCAGTCGCCACATCATCTGCCATTCGGAACAACCGTCGACCATCATGGACTCGAAGAGCTCCTTGGGGACGTCCCGCAGCGAGTTCGACAGGATGAGGATCGTCAACGGCAGCCCGAATGCGATCGTCGGAAGCATCAGCGCCGGCAACGTGTCGTAGAGCCCCATCTCGATGATCATCAGATAGACTGGGACGATCGTCGCCTGAACCGGAATCGCCAACCCCAGCAGGAAAAGCCGCCGGGCGACCGAGAACGGCCAGCCCACCCCGCGGATGATGGCATATGACGCCATGAAGGCGATCAGGACCAGTGGCACCACCGAGCCGAGGACCACGATCAGGCTGTTGGCGAGGTAGGAGCCGAAACCCGCCTCGACGACGGCCTGGAAGTTTTCCAACGAGGGTGGGGAAGGAAGCGCGAAGGGGTTGCCACCCATGTAGGTGGAGAGCGGTTTGAACGCGGTGATCACCACGTAGTAGATGGGCAGCAGGATGACCAGGAGCCAGAGGATCCCGAAGGCCCCGCCCAGATAGTTGCGCCGGGCGCCCATCTCACACGCCTCCCTCGAGCTGACTGGACGTGGCGTCGGTTCCGCCCAGCCGCTGGATCCCCATCGCCAGCAGCAGACCGAAGACCACCAGGATCACCGCCAGGCAGCTGGCGACCCCCATTTCGTTCCCGCGGAAACCGGTGAGGTACATGTCGAGGGGAAGGATTCGCGTCGCGACACCCGGACCGCCGCCGGTGAGCACGAAGATGATGTCGAAGTAGGTCAGGGCACCGATCGCCATCAGGGTCGAGGAGGTGATGATCGTGTACTTCAGCTGCGGCAGGGTGATGTGGAAGAACTGGCTGATCCGGCCAGCCCCGTCGATCTCGGCGGCTTCGTAGAGCTGCCTGGGAATCTGCCGCACCCCACCCTGATAGATCAGTGTGTGGAAGGGGATGAACTGCCAGGCGATGATGAACACCAGGACGTACCAGACCAGCGTCGTGTCCCCCAGCCAGTCCTGCGCGAGAGCAGGGATGCCGAGCCCCGCGGACAGTCCGAAGTAGGGGTCCAGCAGGGTCTTGTAGGTGATGGCGATGGCCGCGGAACTCAGCAGGAGTGGCAGGAAATAGAGGATCGCGAGCACGTTGCGGTACTTCTGCTGGCCCGCGATGAACGTCCCGAGCAGGATGCTGATCGGCGTCTGGGCCAACCACGACAGCACGATGATCTTGATCGTCAGCCACAGGCCGTTCCAGGTCGACGGCCGAGCGAGCGCTTCACGCCAGCTCTCCAGACCCGCCCAGGTGATCTCACCGATCCCGTTCCAGTTGGTGAATGACAGCGCGACGACCCCCAGCAGCGGGATCAGCGCGAAGATCAGGAAGAACAGCAGGGCCGGGAGGGCGAACAGGAGGACATGGGTACGCTGCACACTCCGCGGCTCGGGAGGTTCAGCACTGGACGCGACGACATCGGTCATGATCCGCTATACCTTGACCGCATTCATCTTCTGGGCGAACTCCTGGGGTGTGATCTTCAGCAGGAACAACTCCTCGATGTTGACCAGGAGCGCCTCCGCCGCGGTCGGGTCGAGAGCCTGGTCCCAGGACTGGGTGAACGAGGAGGCCGAGTTCAACGAGTCGTAGAGGAACTTCAGGTAGGGCTCGTCCGGCGTACCGGTGAACTTGCTCTCGACACCCTTGAATCCGGGGACGACGCCGGTGGCGATCCAGTCATCGATCGTCTGCTCGGCCCACAGGCCTCGGATGAGCGAGTCCTTGGCGATCTGGCGCTGCTGTTCGGAATGCTTCGCATAGATCGAGATGTAGTTGCTCGGGTTGCCGACCAGGGCGTCCAGCTTCCCCTTTCCGCCCGGAATCGTCGGGAACGAGGTGAAACCCAGATTGCCCCCGGAGACGAAGTCACCGCCACTCTGCTTCATCACGCCGTAGGTCCAACCGCCCTGGAGCATCATGGCCGCCTTGCCCGTCCACAGGAGCGCGACGTCGGTGTTGCTGTCCGCCGCCATGGACGCGAACCCCTTGGGGAACGCCTCGGCCCTGACGAGCTCCTGGGCCCGCTGAGCGGCCTGGACGACCGCATCGTCCAGCCAGGCGTCCGGCCGCTTGTCGAAGATGTTCCGGAAGACCTCGGGTCCGCCGACCCGGTCGAGCAGATATTCGAGCCACATCATCGACGTCCACCGCGACTGACCGGCCAACGCGAAGGGGGCGATGCCCTTGCCCTTGAACACCTCCACCAGCGCCATCAACTCGTCCCAGGTCGTCGGCGGCCTGGCCCCGGCATCGGCGAAGATCTTCTTGTTGTAGAAGAGAACGATCGGCTGGGTGCCGTTCACCGGGATGGCGTAGATCTTTCCGTCGGGGGTCGTCGCGGCCTCCCAGAGGGTTTCGGTGAACTTGTTCTTGAAGTCCGCGTTCTGGTCCAGCCATGGGGTGAGGTCCTCCACCTGGCCGTCCTGGGCCCAGGTACGCATGCTGCCGCCGCCCCAGCCGTAGATCATCGTGGGTGCCTGACCGGCGCCGAGTGCCGTGCGCAGCTTCTGCTTGTACGCGTCGTTGGCGAAGAATGTCGTCTGGACCGTTCCGAGTTTGTCCGACAGCCCGTTGTAGCGGGTGAACGCATCCTTGTGGACCTTCTCATTGGAGGTACCCGACAGTGACCACCACGTCGCCCCATCGGCTGGTGGCGCTCCGCCGGCACCGGCCTGACCGGTGGGTCGCGCGCCGCCACCACAGCCCGCGACGGAAGCGAGTACGCCTCCCGCGGTCAGTCCGAGCAGAGTCCTACGGCTCAGCGAAGATTGCATCATTGCCACCCCCAGTAGGTATGGCGAAGGGAGGCCCACGCCATTTGTTTTGATGCGCAACTATAAAGCGAGGTCGATGCCGCTCGTCAAGGGGTGTGTCACCCAGGCATGGATCCAGAAGACCGGCCGCAAGCGCGACTGTCAGAGCCCATCCCTAGGTTCGTGAACATGGGGGATATCGAGGGCAGCGCCGCCTTCGGCGAACCGGTCGACGCCATCGTTTCCGCACTGGACGCCGGTCGCGCGCGGGCCATGGCATCGGTTGCTCGGGAACGCTTTGCGACCTATCACGCGATCGGCTCCGCGATCCTGGCTCGCCAGCAGGCGCAGGGTTGGGGCAGCCAGGTGATCAAGCGGTTGGCGGCCGACCTGCGAATGCGCTTCCCGGACCAGACCGGGTTGGGCGTCCGCAACCTGCACTACATGCGCAAGGTGGCGCTCGCCTGGCCCGATCCAAATTGTGCAGCAGCTGCTGCACAATTGCCCTGGGGCCACGAAATAGTCTTGCTGGACCGACTCCCCGACACGAGCCAACGCGATTGGTACGCCGCCCAGGCGTACGCCGGAGGCTGGAGCCGCGGAGCACTTTGCCGACCGATTACCGGCACCGGACAGCGATCTCGCCCAGCGGGCCACCCGCGATCCCGTCGTGCTGGACTTCCTCGGTCTCGCGGCGCCGGCCAGAGAACGGCTGGTCGAGGACGCGATGATGGACAACCTCACCCGCACCATGCTCGAACTGGGCAATGGCCTCGCCTTCGTCGGGCGACAGGTGCCGTTGCACGTCGGTGAACAGGAGTTCTTCGCCGATCTGGTCTTCTTCCACTACCCGAGCCTGCGGTTCATCGTGTTCGAGATCAAGGTCGGTCGCTTCGAACCCCACGACGCCGGTCAGCTCGCCTTCTATGTCGAGGCGGCAGACCGCCTCCTGCGCGATCCGGCCAGTCACGCGCCCACGATCGGCGTCCTGCTCTGTACCGGCCGCGACGACGAGGTGGTGGAGTATTCGCTGGCCTCGACAACCGCTCCGGCCGCGGTCGCCACCTACACCTATGACCAACTCCCCGACGACGTGCGCGAGGTGCTGCCGCCGGAGGACTCGATCACCCGGGCCATCGAACCGGTCGACGGACCGTGACACCGGGGGCAGACTCGGAGTCGCAGCAACCAACGGGAGGGCGAGACATGAAGTTCACCAGGAGCGGCGGGAAGACCGGGGCGGGGCCGTCGGAGTGGTTCACCGGGAACGTGTTGATGGAGCCGATCCGCAACCCGGATGAGCAGTCGGCAGTGGGCGCCGCGCACGTGCGGTTCGCGCCGGGGGCGCGGACCGCCTGGCACCGCCATCCCAAGGGGCAGACGCTCTATGTGACCGACGGCATCGGGCTGGTCTGCCTGCGCGGCGGGGAGCCACAGGAGATCCGCCCCGGTGATGTCGTCTACATCGAACCGGGTGAGGAGCACTGGCACGGGGCGACGCCGGACCGGTTCATGGCGCATGTCGCGATCCAGGAGGCCGACGGCCAGGGCGAGGTGGTGACCTGGCTCGACCACGTCACCGACGAGGATTACGGCGTCTGAGCGGGTGGGGCGAGTGGATCAATGGCAGTCGGATCAATGACGGTGATGCCGGTCGGGGTGGCGGAATCCAACCTGGGTAGCAATTCGGCGGCCTCGGCCAGTGAGATCGTACGCTCCAGCAGCCGCTCGGGTTGCAGGATGCCCGCACTCACCAACTCCAGCATGGCCGGATAGTCGGCGGCTGCTATCCCGTGGCTGCCGAACACATCCAACTCCCAACCGATGACCCGATCCATCGGGATCCGCGGATGCTGCGGGGTTGGCGGCAGCAGGCCGACCTGGACATGCCGTCCGCGGCGGCGGAGTGATCCGATCGCGGTCGCCGCGGCCGCCTCGGAGCCAACCGCATCCACCGCGACCTGTGCCCCACCGTCGGTCAGTTCGACAACGCGCTCCTGCAGATCCGCGTCGGGCACCAGCGCTGCTGCCGCACCCAGGGAGACCGCCAGCTCACCCGCCGCGGGATTGGGGTCGACGGCGATCACCCGAGCACCCAACGCGGCCCCGATCATGACCGACGACAGCCCCACACCGCCGGCTCCGACTACCACCACCCACTCCCCGGGCCGCACGACCGCCCGCGCCACCAGGGCTCGATGGGCGGTCGCGAACCGGCAGCCGAGGCTGGCGGCGGCGGCGAACCCGACCCCGTCCGGCAGCGCAACCAGGTTGGTGTCGGCGGCGTACAGGGCCACCTTCTCAGCGAACGAGCCGGGGTGGGTGAATCCGGGCTGCCGCTGATCCGGGCAGACCTGGGCATTGCCCTCGGCGCACCAGCGGCACTGCCCGCAGCCCTCGACGAACGGAACGGTGACCCGGTCCCCGACCCGCCAGCGGCGTACGCCGACCCCGACCTCGGCAACCACTCCGGCCAGCTCGTGCCCGGGAACGTTCGGCAGCGGCACCGCCTCATGCCCGGCCCAGGCGTGCCAGTCGCTGCGACACAGGCCGGTGGCCCGGACCTCGACCACGACTCCCCCATCCGGCGGAGTGGGATCGGCGACCTCACGCAGTTCGACCGGGCCGCCGACGTCGTCATAGACCAGTGCGCGCACGCAGCCAGCTTAGAACCGGGCCATGAACAGCCGGTACCGGCCGAGCCGGTCCACCAGCCAGCCGCCGACCAGAGCATCGATCATGATCGGCAGCGCCACTTCGAGTCCGGCGGGTATGCCGGCATTCCAGGCGTCCGAACGCTAGGACATGCAGTAGTCCGCGGAGTCCATGATCAAATCCAGTGGGACTGGGTTTCGGTGCGGTCTGGTTTCGACTAGTGCATGTCCCAGCGCACGGGACCCGGCGGGGACATGCGTCACGGTGGCTTCGACTCGCTCGGGCGTTATGGGCTCATCTCGACACGGTCGCTGCGCGACCTACTCGATGAGCGTGCGGATCAGAGGACGCGGTCGGCGTAGAAGATGACCCGGGAGTCGTATTCGCCGGTGCGTGGGTTGCGATCCCAGCAGGTCATGATCGCCAGCTGCGGCCGGCCGGTGGCGTTGTGGTAGATCCCCGAGCGCGGATCGTAACTGGCCACCGGGAACTTGATCTTCTCCCGGAACCGGTAGCAGGCCACCTGGCCGCCCTCACCGATGATGCGGATCGTGTCACCGGCCTTCAGGCCGCCCGAGAGGTAGAGGTTGTTGCCCAGGGCCGAACCGCTGGCGAAGGAGTGCACGTTGATGATCACGTTCCCGCGGCTGCTGCCCGGCGGGGGCGAACCGCGGTACCAGGCGGTGCTGAACATCTGGGACAGCGGGGGCGCCCCGGGGTTGCCCTTGCTGTCCTTGCCGACGGTCAGCAACGGCGCATCGACATTCATCCGTGGCACCTGGAAGCGGGTCGGCTTCACCGCGGTGCTGCTGCAGCGCTGCGCGGCCGCGGCCTGCCCAGCACCGTTCGATCCGGCCGGCGGGGCGTTGTTGGCCGGCTTCTTCGTCGGTGCCGGTTCGGGCGCGGGAGCCGACGACGGCGGAGGCGGCGGGGGTGCCGGTGCGGGCGGCGGGGGCGGCGGTGGCGGAGGCGGAGGCGGGGCGGCCTCGGGCACGCCGCCCAGTCCGGCCTCGGTGCCCGGAGAGTCGTCCGGGACCTCCGCCAACTCCGGTTCGGCGGTGGGGACCGGGGCCGGCGTCGCGGCCGCCGCCGGCGGGCTGGTCTGATCCGTGCTGTCCGCGGGTGCGAAGGTCACCCACGCGAGCGGCGGGACCATCAGCAGGGACAATCCGATCCCTGCCGCGATCCGCACCTTGTTGGCCATCACTCCCCCGATCTGTGCCAGCCCCAGAACGGTAACCCCGCAGCCGGTCGAATGTCCCTCCCCCAGCAGCCGGAATCTTCCCCCGATCGAGCCGATTCCACCGCGGGCAGGTAGGCCGGCCCGCGGTGGAACCGCTCGCGGCAACGGCGTGGTCGCCGGGCCGGTATTGGAACAGCGAGCGACCCGCCGCGACTCGGGCCGCCCACTGCCCCTGGGCCCCGTTGCAACCAACGGGTCGGTGGTCGGATCAGTAGATGTTCGAGGGACGCACCAGTCCCTCCGCCAGATCGCCGAAGCCGGGGGCGTGGATCGATCCGGGATTGACGATCACCTCCTCCACCACGGCGGTCTCGGTGGTGATCAGCAGGGCGGCGATCGAGGAGGCACTCTCCAGAGCCGATCGGGTCACCTTGAGCGGGTCGATGATGCCGAGTGCGGCCAGGTCACCGTACGCCCCCGTCATCGCATCGAATCCCTGGCCGGCGGGCAGCGATTTCACCTTCTCCACGACCTCGTTCCCGTCATATCCCGCGTTCATCGCGATCCAGAACAAGGGCTCGGTGATCGCGTTGCGGACGATCTCACGGCCGCGCAGGGCATCCCCGGTGAGCTCGAGTCGGTCCAGGGCGGGCAACGCCTGGGTGAGTGCGGTCCCACCACCGGGGATCACCCCATCCTCCAGGGCGGCCCGGGTGGCGGCCAACGAGTCCTCCACCCGATGCATGGTCTCCTTGAGCTCGACCTCGGTGGCAGCACCGACCCTGATCACGACCACGCTGCCGGACAGCCGCGCTGCGCGATGCCTCAGGCTGTCCTGATCGTGCTCGATGGTCGCCCGCTGCAGTTCCTTCTCGATCTGCTGCAATCGGGCATCCACATGTTCCTGAGCTCCGTGTCCGCCGATGAAGGTCGTCTCGGATTCGGTCACCGTGACCCGATCGCAGCTGCCCAGGGTCTCCAGGGTCACCTTGGCCAGGTCCAGCCCGGAATCGTCGGACACCACCTGGCCGTGCACCGCCACGGCCAGATCCTCCAGCTCGGCGATCCGCCGATGACCGAAACCCGGTGCCCGCACCACCACCGAGCGGAACGTGTCGTGGACATTGTTCGTGACCAGCATCTGCAGCGCCGGCCCCGTGACGTCCTCGGCCAGCACAACCAGGTTGCGTTGCGCACGAGACGCGGCCTCCAGGGCCGGCATCAGGTCCTGGACCTGACTGATCTTCTTGTTGGTCAGCAGGATGCACGGATTCTCGAAGACCGTCTCCATCCGATCCCGGTCGAGCGCCATGTAGGGCGAGATGAAGCCATGATCGATCTCGATGCCGTCAACGACCTCCAGGCTGAGTCCATAGACCGGTGACTCCTCGACGCTCACCACGCCGGTTCTGCCGACCTTGGCCAACGCGTCAGCGATGACCGCACCGATGCGGGGATCGTCACTGGCTGACAGGGTCGCGATGTGAATCAGGTCGTCCTGCCCGGACACGGACCGCGCCGACTCCTCCAAGACGGTGACGATCGCCTGCGCCGCAGCCTCGATCCCGCGCCGCAGCTGCATCGGATTGCTGCCGTCATCGACCGCCCGCAAGCCCTCACGGACCAACGCCTGGGCCAGCACCGTGGCGGTGGTCGTGCCATCACCGGAGGTGAAGTTCGTCCGCATTGCGACCTCCTTCACCAGTTGCGCACCCATATTCGCGAACGGGTCGGAGAGCTGGATCTCCCGGGCGATCGTCACCCCGTCGTTGGTGATCGTCGGTGCACCGGTCAGCTTCTCCAGCACCGCGTTGCGGCCCTTCGGCCCCAGGGTGACCTTGACCGCGTCGGCCAGTGCGTTCACCCCGTGCTCGAGCAGCTGTCGAGCCTCCACGTTGAATCGCAGCATCTTTGCCATCTCGGATCACCGCTGCTCAGGGGATCAGGATCGCCCGGCCGCGAACATTGCCGGCGTCCAGATCGTCGATGGCCTGTTGGAACTCATCCAGCTTGTACTGCTGGGTGTGCAACTTCACCTTTCCCTGTGCCGCGAGGGCCATCAGATCCTGCAGGTCGGTGTAGGAGCCGACCAGGTTGCCGATGAAGTTGATCTCGGTTGAGACGATGTCGATGGTCGGGACATCGATGTTCTCCCCGTAACCGACGACGTAGTAGTTGCCGCCGTTGTGCAGCATCGCCACCCCCTCGGCGGTCGCCCCACCCTCACCGACGTAGTCGATGACCGCCTCGGCTCCGGCCCCACCGGTGAGTTCCAGAACCCGATCCACCTGGGAGCCGTCAGCGAGCACCGTGTGGTCGGCACCCACCTCCTCCGCCAGATCCAACGCGGCCCGGTTACGGTCGACCACGATCAAGGTGGCAGCCGACATCGCCTTCAGGCATTGAATTCCGATATGTCCGAGACCACCGGCCCCGATGATCACGCAGTATTCACCGGGCCGCAGCTGCCGAGCGGCTTTGGCACTGGCGTGTTGCGCGGTCAGACCGGCATCCGCCAGTGCGGCGACATCCGCTGGTTCGAGGTTCTCGGCCAGCTTCACGCAGGAGCGGGCCGAGGTACGCAGGTACTCCGCGTACCCTCCGTCGGTGTTGATCCCCGGGAACTGGTTGTTCGCACAGTGCACGTCGTCACCGAGCCGGCAGGCGCGGCAGAGTCCGCAGGTGATCAACGGATGCAGGATGACCTTGTCACCGGGCTGCACATTGGTCACCGCGTCCCCTACCTCCTCGACCCAACCGGCGTTCTCATGACCGATCGTGTAAGGGAGATCCACCCCGGACTTCTCCTGCCACTGACCCTCCAGGATGTGCAGATCGGTCCGGCACACGCCGGCGGCGCCGACCCGGACGATCACGTCGAGCGGGCCCTGCAGTTCGGGTCTGTCGACATCCTGCATCTCCATATTCGTGTGGTAACCCACCACTCTGACAGCACGCATCGCGGACGTTCCTCTCTGATCGGGCCGCCGCAGCCGCGGCGGTCCATGAACTCGTGGCTTCGGTGGAGCGGGTGGCTCCTCAGCATTCACCGGTCTCCCGGCGCGGCTCCTGGTCGGCAGACGAACCTGGATAGCGGGTACGCAGCAATCCCCTGCAGAAATGCGCGTTTCCGTCGACCGAGACCCGCACGGTCCGGGCGAATCGGAGACGCATCGCGACCTCCTCCCGCGGTGTGATCTGTCCGAACTCATCGAGCAGCAGCGGCGCACCGCGGTCCGTCGGCAGACCCAGATCGGCGCGTCGCCGGAGCAGGCCGGCCTTGACCGGGCCCTCCTCGAGATCCCCGAGAACCAGCTCGAACAGCTCCTCGGGCTGCTGGGCCAGTTGCCGCAGCGCCCACCGGCACGCCCGTTCCAGTGCGGCGATGTATGCCTTGCGCCGAAACGTCAGCCGCAGTTGGTCCAGGTCGTCCTCGGCCTCCGATCCGAAGGTGCCCCGATAACCGGCCATCGCGGCGAGCCCGGTGTTGATCTTGTCGGAATCGTGGTGATCGTCGAGCAGCACAGCGACCGCTCCCACCCCGGGCAGACCACGCAACGCCTGCTGCGCGTCCGAGCACATCAGATAGGCGAAGTTGGGGGCGCAGAAGGCGGTCGGGAGCCGCAGGTGGACCTCGACATCGTCACCGTGCACTGTCAGGGTGCGGACGAATCCGAGATCGGTGATCGGTTCATCGAGTTCCGGGTCGATGACCGTGCCCAGTGCGGCCCAGGCCTCGGACCGCAGGTCCTTCCCGGTGGCCAGCATCAGCCCGTCACCGCCGGCGCCTTCGCGGTTTCGCGATCGGCACCAGTACTGGTTTCCTCCATCGCCTCGTTGGTCTGGTTCTCGGCGTCCTCGGGTTGCACCTGGCACTCGTCGGGGACCGGCAGGTCGTAGAGCCGAGCCGCATTGAGGCCGAGGATCTTCTTCTTGTTCTCGGTGGTCAGCGGACCGTACTCGGTCAGGTCGGCGGGGATCTGGAAATCGACGAAGGACTCGATCAGCCACTTCGGGGTCCACAACGCGTAGTCACTGGCGAACAGGATCTTTTCATCTCCGAGCCAGTAGAGAAGTTCGCCGATCACCTGGGCGAAGTAGCGCGGTCTGGTGTGGATGAAGGGAATCGCGACGGCCAGCCCGGCGTACACATTCGACTCCTGGGTGGCGATCCAGCAGAAGTCCTCCAGCCGCGGCAGCCCGCAGTGTTCGACGATGAAGTTGAGGTCGGTGAAGTCGGTCGCCACATGGTCCACGTCGTCGACGTTGAAGGCGTCCTTGTCGAGTGGACGAATCGTCGGCCCCTTGTGCACATGGATGTTCTTGATCCCCAGCTTGCGGCACTCCTCCAGGTAGCGCAGCGACCATGGGTCGTCGAGCCGCCAACCTCGCGATTCACCGTGCCACTCAGCGGTGTAGAGCTTCACACCCTTGAGCTGATAGGTCTCGGCATCCTGTCGCAGCTGATCCAGCCCCCGCTCCCCGTCGCGAGGATCCCAGGCATGGTTGTAGGTGAACCGCCCCGGGTGGTCGCGCACCAACTCCTGGGACTGGTCGATCTGGGCGAAGAAGTTCTTGTAGAAGTCACCAAGCATCGTCGCCTGGAAGATGGCGTGATCGACGTATCCATCTTCGAAGAGGTCCTTCATCAACCGGTCTTTGCCGTAATAGCAGTACGTCTCGTAGTCCCACCGTTCACTCTCCGGTGAGAGATTGGTGTGGTAGTCGAAGAAGCAGTCGATGAACTGCTTGCCGTGGATGTTGCGCTGGTTCGACTCGCGGCCGTCCCACAGGTGGATGTGGCCGTCGACGATGTAGTAGTTGTCGCCGTTCTTCTGATACATGGTGCTGCCTCCGTCGTTGGTCTGCTCACAGGGCTCAGGTCTGCTGGCGATTCCGGTTCCGGCAAGGTTCACCGCACCGACCGTCCCGGGTGGGGTGACGCGACGCCCGCCCCACCCGGGGAATCGCGACGGTCAGTTGCTCTTCAGGTCGAAGCCGATGTATTCGGCGGCATCCTCGGGACTGGCGAACAGCATCGTCTTGTCGTCGAAGTGCACCATTCGGCCGTAGTGGGTGGAGGAGATCTCCTCGAAGTTGGCACCATCGAACTCCTCACCCAGCGCATCGCTGATCTCGGCGTAGTCGAACACCAGCACGCCCGTACCATCGACGCGGGTCATGGACGGGTAATGGGTGAGGCTCACCCCCTCCTTCTCCCCCATCAAGAAGGCAACGGCCTCCCCGGTCTGGTTGTTCATCAGGGTGACACCGCACATGTTGGAGGACTCGACATCGGCGCCGAACTTCATCTCGGTGGTCATTGCTGGATCTCCTTGGGTACGTCGAGGCCGATCTCGGTGAGCAGAGTGGCCATGGACTGCTTGGCTTTCGCGAGCGAGTCGGCGAAGGTGACCGGCTTCTCGTGCGGCTGGGACCAGATCGGCTGCAGCTGGTTGGCGGCTTCGAGGCTGCGGGGGAGCCAGGTCTCGAGCCATTGCTGCAGCTTTGCCTTGTTCTCGGCACCGTGCTGCTCATCACCGGTGAGCAGCTTGAACAGGTTCCGGCTGCCGCGCAGGTGCGCGTTGTAGTCGTTCTCGGCGGTACCGATCAGCGTAGGGGTCACGTAGTCGCTGTTGCGGGCCGCCACCTGCATCACCAGTTCGCTGCGGAACAGTGCACCGACCAGCTGCTCGAAGACGACGTTGGTGGCGAAGAGCATCTCCGCCCAATCGTCGACGGCGGTGATCCGCTCCAGATTCTCCCGGACCGCCTGCCACTCCGGTGCGTTCTGCCAGACCTCCTTGTGCGCGCTGCCGTCGAACCCCTCGACCGATTCGCCGAGGTCGAGGTTGAACAGGGCCAGGTCCTGAGCGACGCGCAGTTTGTGACCGGCCGCGACACAGGCCGTGGTGTTGATCATGTTCGTCGGCCCACGCCTGTTCATCGGGGTGAAAACGTGCAGGCCGAGACCGTGTTCGACATGCATCCAGGCACCCAGATTGCGTTCCACGAAACGGGTCCAGGCCGCATCCCAGGCCGCGTACGCGTTCGCGTTGGTGGCGTTGGTGAGGGTCAACTGCACTTGGGCGACCACCTCGGCACCGCGACGGTAAATGGTCTGGTTCCACTCCTCGTTCGGATCGCGGAACACGTGCCAGTCACTGGATCTCAACAGCGTCCAGTCCTTCGGATAACCTCCCTCCCCCTCGGCGAATCCATAGATCCAGCCCTGGGTCAGATAGCGTTCGGGGTCCGGTTGGACGTCAACCGTCACATCCTCGTACATGGTCGCCCGCCGCTTGGCCGGTTTGAAGTAGTTGTAGTGGCGGCTGCTCGAACTCGGGAACTCGAGCGCCCCGGCCTCGGCGTCGGTGAACTCGATGCTCGGGAAGCTGCGCTCCTTGATGGCTGTCTGTTCCGACATGCCTTTCTCCTTAGGATTACTGGCCGCGGATCACCCGGTGGTGACGGCCGACTCGAACTTGTCGTAATGGGTCTGCTGGATCGGCACCCGCTCCCGTTCGAGCAGTGCCAGGGCGGCGTCCACCATCGGTGGTGGCCCGCACAGATAGACGTCGTGATCGGGCAGGATGAGCTGCCGACGTTCCACCGCATCGGTCACCATCCCCAGCTCACCGGTCGGCAGGCCGAGGGCCGACCAATCGGCGTCCTCGGAGTCGGAGAGCACCGCGGTGAAGGTGAACGTGGTGAACCGTCGGCCCAGCTCGGCGATCTCCTCGGTGTAGAAGAGATCCTCCGGTGTCCGCGCACCGTAGAAGAAGTGCACCTCTCGGTCGATGCCGTTCTCCGCCAGGTGTCGCAGCACCGACAGCAACGGCGCCATCCCGGCCCCACCACCGATGCACACCACGGGCCGCGACTCACCCGGCTTGATCGTGCAGGAACCGTAGGGGCCGGTGAGCCGCAATTCGTCCCCGACGCCGAGCTGACCGTCCAACAACCCGGCGAACCGGCCTCCCGGATACTGCTTGACCAGGAACTCCAGCGTGCGCGGATCGGCCTGCGTGGATGCCATGGAGAACGACCGGTGGTCATCCTCGGCACCCGGTAGGTGGATGTTGGCGTACTGCCCGGGCTTGAACGTGAAGCCCTTCTCCGGATGGACCACCGTCAGCTTCAGCGAGACGATGTCGGTGGTGACATGGTTGACCGCAGCCACTCTGGTGCTGAGTTCCTGGATCGGTACCGCGTTGTGGATCTCGTCGGCGTCGTAGTTCAGCAGCTCGATCTCGCAGTCACTGTAGGCGTGGGCCTTGCAGAGCAGCGTGTACCCCTCCTCGAGCTCGCTGTCGTTGAGCGCAAAGGTGGAGTAGTAGTCGAGCTGGATGTCGCCGTCGAGAATGTAGGACTTGCAGGCTGAACAGCGGCCCTCCCGGCAGCCGTGCATGAGGTTGACTCCCTGCCGGAACGCGGCGTCCAGAATCGTTTCGTCCTCATCGACCTCCATCTCGAGGTCCACCGGTTCGAAGTTGATCGTGTACTTCTCCCCCATCGGCTTCCTCCCATCGATGTGCCCGGGGCCGGCCGGGTGACTGCCACCCGGCCGGCTTGTGACATGGGTTCGACCCGGTCAACCCGCCGAGGCGAACCGTCCGGCCGGCCCACCGGCGCGGTACTCGGCCATGTGCGCTTCGCGTTCTTCGGGCGTCATCTCGTTGAGCAACACGTTCGGACTGTTGAACGGGATGCCCTTGACGTCATCGAGGGTCCACAGCTTCTTCGGATCGTCGAGATCCAGGTGTGGTTGCGGGATCAGGGTCTTGCCGTCGTCACGGACGTACCCAAGATCTTCGATGATCTCGGCAAGATCCTTGCCGTGGTGCAGGGTCTCCCACTCCCGAATCCCGGTCAGCCGGCCCATGTTCGGGGTGTCCCGGCCCTCGTACTCGGGTCGGAACGCCTTGATGTCGGTCCAGGCGCAGGTCTCCGAGCAGTAGGTCCGCACCTGGCCGTCGACCTCCTCCATCACCGTGTCCTCACGGATCAGGCACGGCACCATGCAGGTCCAGCACCGGTGCGGATACTGGTAGTCCACATCCTCGAAGGCGATGGGCTTGTTGCGGCCCGGGTGCTTCAGCCGGTTGTAGTTCTCCCACCACTTGCCGAACGAGTCGTACCACCCCGGGTACTTCTCCTCGAACCATTCGAAGTCCTCATCGGTCATACCGTCGATCCGCCAGTAGTTGACCGGCCAACCGGTTGCGAAGAACTGCGCCACGTTGTGGATGTAGTGCTTGTTGACGATACGGTTCCACGCCTCCTCAACCAGATCGTGCGGGATCTTCAGCCCGTACTTCTCCAGCGGAATCAGGTAGGAGCGGTAGTAGTCGTCGTAGATCCACCGGCGCCACATCTCGGCGTACGACTCGCGGTCCTTGCGTCGATCCTTGGTGCCGTACTCGATGAAGGTGCCGATGGCTGCGTCGACCACGCAGTGGTTGTTCCACCAGGCGTAGCGCAGGTCGCGTTCCAGCAGCGGACGATTGCGTTCATCGGCCAGCGCCATCAGCAGGATGGAGTAACCGTTGGAGATGTGACGGGATTCGTCGGACTGCACCGAGTGGAAGACGGTCGGCATCAGGTAGTCACCATTGGCGGCTGCCTCATCGGGCATCGCGACGAACAGTGTGTTGGTGAATGCGGTCTCGGCCACCACCGTGAGGTAGATGTTGGCGGCGGTGATCGCGTCCCCGGTGATGAAGCCCTCGCCGAACTGCCGGCCGATGGTGCCGGCGTAGTTGTTGGCGAAGTTCTTCTCGGTCGAGTCGAACCCGGCCGGGTCGATGTAGTGGTTCATGTACAGCTTCTTGAGGTTCATCTGGATCGTCGAGTGACGGACCTCGTCGATCATCTGCACCGCGAGCCCGTTGTGGATCTCCGGGTTCGGGACCGCGTCGATGGCCATCGGCATGGCCCGCGCCGCAGAGATCTCGGGGAACGGGATGATGCTGAGGAACAGTTTCTGCCACTCCATCCAACGCTGCTGGACCTGTCGGAACATGTTGCCGCGAATGGCGCCGTCCATGGCGCCGAAGACGCGGTTGTCCTTCTCCTCCTCCATCGGGAAGTAGGAGCGCAGGATCTGCTTCAGAGGATCCTTCTTCGGCGCCTTCTCAAAGGTGTAGTCGGTGCCGAAGCGCGTCGCGGGTGTGGCGAAGGTGGGCTCCCAGGACAGCTCGGTGATCTTGGCATGAGCTTTGCTGAGGCTTTGTCGGCTCATTGCTTGCCTCCGTGGGTTCGGGAACCGATCGACGGTGACCGGTTCGCTGGTACACGTTGTCGTGTGTTCCGATCCCACCCCGGGGCCCGGTGGCAGAAGGTCTCAATCTGAGATTGCGCCTATTACCCGCCAAGGCTCGTTTCTAGGCTTCACGGCGTCTAAAATGTTTGGTGCACGCCGCCGCGCGGGGCACCGGTGAGCATGCGCGAGTGGACACAGCTGTCCACGATTGGGGGGTCGATGGCGGCCAGGCGACGAGCAGCGAATCGTGGCGGCGCGGGCGGAATCAGCGGGGCCCGCAGCCTGGAACTGCTCGACGCTCAGGGCACCGCGGCCGACGACCAGGGGTTGAGATCCGTACGCCCACCCGTGCTCGAATCCTGGCGTCGGTCACAACGCTGGCAGGTATGCCCCGACAAACCAGTGGCCACCTTCGACAAGTCGATCAGCGAGCAGAACCCGCTCGCCCACCTGACCGCCGCGGACTTCGGCAAGTTGGTCGGGGACCTGGCGGGGGAACCGATCTCGATCTTCCTCACCGATGCTCGCGGGGTCGTGTTGAACCGTTACAGCGGTGACCGGACACTCCTGCGCCGGCTGGATCGGGTCAATCTGGCACCGGGCTTCTCCTACAGCGAGGAGCACATGGGCACCAATGGGATCGGCACCGCGCTGGAATACGGCACCGCGATCCTGATCCACGGCGGTGAGCACTACGCCGGTTCGCTGACCGGCTTCAGTTGCGCAGGAGTCCCGATCAGCCACCCGATCACCGGCCGCACCCTCGGCGTACTCGATCTCACCCTGGACGCGCGCCGATCGACGTCCCTGGTGCTGACCGTGGCCCGGCAGATCGCCGTCCGGTTGCAGGACATGCTGGCGAGTTCCACGACGGAGGAGGACCGGGCACTGATCGCCGAGTTTCTCCGGGCAGCCAACGGTACGCCGTCGCTGATCGCGGTGGGGAAACGCTTCACCGTACTCAGCCCGGCGGCTCAGCACGACTTCAGCGCGGCGGATCAGGCGACGTTGTTGGAACATGCCCAGGACAACCATCAGGAGGGCTCCGCGATTCTGGAACTGCCCTCGGGCGGAATCGCCAGGTTGGAAGCTCAGGCGGCGGCCGTTCAGGGTCGGTCCGCGGGGACCCTGATCCGGATCCAGCATCAGCGGGCGGTCAGCGATGAGCCGCCGAAACCGCCGGTGGTGCCCGGCCTGGCGGGCAACAGCACCGTTTGGCGGCGGGTCGTCACGCGAACGGTCGACATCCGTCGGCGGGCGGAATGGCTGATGGTGGAGGGCGAGTCCGGTACCGGCAAGCTCGCGCTGCTCACCGCGGTGGAGCGCGGGGTCGCACCCTCGCGGCTGGTGACCGTCCTCGATGTCGCCACGCTGTCCACCCAGGTGCTGCTCGAGGAGACGGCCGCGGCTCTGACCGAGGAACACACCCTGATCATCCGGCACGCCGACGGCCTCGGCGAGGATGCGGCAATCGGTTTGAGCGAACTGCTGCAGCAGGCGCAGGACGCCATCGAAACGCCATTCGTCGCGCTCACCGTGAGCACCCCCGTACCGGAGCGATTGCTGCGTGTGCTGATGCCCTTCTTCCCGCACACGGTCCGGGTGCCGCCACTGCGGCATCACATGGAGGATGTGCCCGAACTCCTCGATCACCTGCTCGCCCAGCGGCGGGTCGAGCTGCGCTTCTCACCGTCGGCGATGGCTCAACTCGGTCGGCTTGCCTGGCCCGGCAATGTCGCGGAGATGCGCCAGATGATCGGCGAGCTGATCCGCACCCGGCGTACCGGAACGATCGATCCGCAGGACCTGCCCGCGCGGTGCCGGGCGACCGCCCGGCGCCAACTGACGGCGATGGAGTGGCTGGAACGGGACGCAATCGTCGAGGCGCTGGACACCCACCACGGGGACAAGCAGCAGGCCGCGAGGTCGATCGGCATGTCGCGGGCCACCATTTATCGCAAGATCCGGGACTACGGGTTGAGCTGAGGCGTCCGGCTCTCAACCTGAGACCCCGTCCCGAGCGGCAAGACGTTACCGTCGCACCATGCACAGGCAGCCGCGCGCACCCGGGCATCCGATGCCCGGCCCGGACGCGCTCCGGGGTCGGCCGGTCCGCGCGCTGCTGGGCCCGGCGTTCGTGGCCGCGATCGCCTATGTGGACCCGGGCAACGTGGCCGCCAATCTGAGCGCCGGTGCCCGGTTCGGCTATCTGCTGCTGTGGGTACTGGTGCTGGCCAATCTGATGGCGGTGCTGGTGCAGTATCTGTCGGCGAAGGTCGGCCTGGTCACCGGGCAGAGCCTGCCTGCGCTGCTGGGGGTACGCCTCGGCCGACCGGCCCGACTGGCCTACTGGGTGCAGGCCGAGCTGGTCGCGCTGGCCACCGATCTGGCCGAGATCGTCGGCGGTGCGCTCGCCCTGCATCTGCTGTTCGGGATCGACCTGCTGCTCGCCGGGGTGATCATCACCGTCGTCTCCCTGGGCCTGCTCGCGATCCAGTCCCGGTTCGGATTCCGGCCGTTCGAGTTCGTCGTGATGTGTTTCCTGGCGGTGATCACCCTGGGCTTCATGGCCGGCCTGCTGGTCACCCGATTGGATCCGGACGCGGCCCTCGCCGGACTCCGCCCCCGGTTCCAGGGCAGCGAGTCGGTGCTGCTGGCGGTGAGCATGCTCGGTGCGACGGTGATGCCACACGCCGTCTACGCCCACTCCGGATTGACCGGTGACCGGTTCGGCGGCGCCGATACCCGACCGGCCGCCGACACCCGGCGGCTGCTCGGCGTGCAACGCCTCGACGTGCTGCTCTCCCTGCTGATCGCCGGATCGGTGAACATCGGCATGCTGCTGCTCGCCGCGGGCAGCCTGTTCGGCAGCCAGATCGACAGCATCGAGGGCGCGCACGCCGCGATCGCCGCCAGCCTCGGCCCATGGGTCGCGCTGGCCTTCGCCGTCGGGCTGCTGGCCTCCGGCATCGCGTCCTCCTCGGTGGGCGCGCTGGCAGGGTCGGTGATCATGGCCGGGCTGCTGCAGTTGCGGATCCCGCTACTGGTCCGCCGCGCGGTCACCGCGATCCCGGCCCTGGTCGTGCTGGCGCTGGGCGCCGACCCGACGCGGGCCCTGGTGATCAGTCAGGTGGTGCTCAGCCTGGGCATCCCGTTCGCGCTGATCCCGCTGGTCCGGCTCACCGCGAACCGCGACCTGATGGGCGCCCACCGCAACGCCCGCTGGCTGACCGCGCTGGCCTGGCTGGTCGTGGTGATCGCCTGCGCGCTCAACGCAGCCTTGGTCGTCGGAGCAGTCGCTGGCTGATCCGCACCAGCAGCTCCACATAGGTCGCGGTCCAGGCGATCAGCACCAGCAGCTGACCGAGGAACACCGGCCCCGGCGGCAGGGCATCGTCGTCGGCGAAGAACTGGTAGAAGATCAGCAGCACCGCCAGGATCATCAGGATCCGCAGCACCGCCCGGCCCGGCCAGCCGACCAGCGGGCGGACCCCGCTCTCCTCGCCGATCGCGCGCAGTGACCGCCCGGGCAGCAGCAGCGCATCACTGGCCCGGCCCTTCCACAACATCGTCAGGAACACCCCGGGCAGCGGCGTCCAGCCCAGCAGGATGATCGCGCCGAAGGCGATGATCGGCCCACCGCTGTCGGCCTGCGGATAGCGGCGCAGGCTGTCCACCACACCCGCCGCCATCATGGCCATCAGCGCCAGGGTGAGACTGCCGAACACCGTGCAGCAGATCGTGACCGTGGTGAACGCCTGCGATGGTGCGGTGGAGCGCAGCGACGATCGAGCCATGTCACCAGTGTCGGCGCGAGAGGGTCGCGGGCAAGCCCGGGCGGCTCAGGACAGGATGGTGATCACCACGACGGCCTCGGTCGGCGTCCGGCCGAGCAGCCCCTTCGCCCTGCTCATCAGCTCATCCAGGCCCGAGCCGAGCGAATACTTCTGCTCGACCAGCCGGCGCACCTCGTCGAAGCGTTCGCCGTCGGTGAGCACCTGGGCCCGGCCCTCCCAGACCGGTTCGCCGAGATCGGGCCTGCCGCGCTTGTCGCTGGCGCGCAGGCTGACCACCGGGGCGGTCTCCAGATCGGCGACCTTGCTCAGGTCGTTGACCCAGAAGCCGATCGTGTTCTCGGCGAGCTGCACGATCTGGTGCAGTTGTTCGTCGGGCTCGTCGCGGCTGGCGTACGAGGTCACCAGCACGTATTCGGCGTCGGCGACCCGCACCTCACTCCTCCACCGAGGTGCTGCGGGTGGCTCCCCCACCGGGCTGGTCGATGCGGTTCGACTCGGCCGCCGCACGGGCCCGGGACTCGATCTCCGACTGCTGCTTCGCCGCCATCCGCTGCTGGGTGGCGCGTTCGATCGAGGTGCTGGTCCGCCCCGGCAGTCCCAGACCGAGACCGAGCAGCAGCCCGCCGGCACCGGCGCACCCGGCCGCCGCCAGCACCGGGGTGCTGGTGTCGGTCTGGCCGAGGAAATAGCCACCGACGCCCAGCCCGATCAGCCCGATCACGCCGAGCACAATCTTGAGGAACTTCATGGCGCCAACTCTAGGGACAACCGCGCCGGTTCGGGCGGCAGGCCCGCTGCGCGTCGGTTCAGTCGAGGGCGGCGTACGCCCCGGAACGCTCCAACCGGTCGACGAGCTCGAGCCCCTCGCGGGCCCAGGCGACCTGCTGTTCGGCCTGCCGGAGCATCCCCTCGTAGGCGAAGGCCTTGAAGGCGACCACGGCCTCGTGCTGCTCGGCGGGCAGCCGCTCCAACCGGGCGGCCAGCACCGGATGACTGCGGTCCAGCAGGCTGTCCCGGGTACGCCGCAGCAGCTCGCCCTGTTCGGTGTAGTAGCGCACGTATTCCTCGAACTGGGCGCGGGCGGCCTCCGGGGTGGTCCAGTCCAGGTACGCCGCCCGCAGATACTGCGGATCCCGGGAGCGCACCGGCCGGTCGGGTTCGGCGAGCCAGTCCCGCAACGCCCGCTTGCCGGCCGCCGAGACGGCGTACACCTTGCGGGTGGTCCGGCCCTTGGCCTGCGCAGTGCAGTCCAGCAGCCCGTCGGCCTCCATCCGCCGCAGCTCGGGATAGATCTGCGAGTCCGCCGCGTGCCAGACATGGCCGACCGAGCTCTCGAACGCCTTGCCGATCTCGTACCCGGTCTTGGGCTGACCGGTGAGCAGCGAGAGCAGCGCGTACCGAAGCGACATGAGAGAAACCTCCCCTCCAACCCGTTGCCAATCACTATAGCCATAGGTAAATTACGTGGAACCACCAGATACCTATGGCGATAGGTAAATCGGACGAGGGAGTCAATGATGACCGAGAGCATGGTGAGCACGACCGCGAAGCTGTTCAACCACCCGCTGAACGCCTGGTACGTCGTCGCCTGGGATCACGAGGTGACCCACCGCGGCATCCTCGCGCGGCGGATCTGCAACACCCCGATGGCGCTCTACCGGACCGCCGACGGCACGCCCGTCGCGTTGGCCGATGCCTGCTGGCACCGGCTGGCCCCGCTGTCCCAGGGCACCCTGGTCGGTGACGACCAGCTCCAGTGCCCCTATCACGGGCTGCGCTACAACCCGGCCGGCCGCTGCACCCACATGCCGGCGCAGCGCACCGTGAACCCGAGCGCGGCGGTGCCCAGCTATCCGGTCGTCGACCGCTACCGCTACGTCTGGGTCTGGCCCGGTGACCCCGACCTGGCCGATCCGGCGCTGATCCCGGACATGCACCAGATGGACAGCCCCGAGTGGGCCGGTGACGGCGAGACCATCCACGCCAAATGCAACTACCAGCTGGTGCTGGACAATCTGATGGACCTCACCCACGAGGAGTTCGTGCACTCCTCCTCGATCGGCCAGGACGAGCTCAGTGAGGCCGGCTTCGACACCACCCATGACGAGAACAGCGTCACCGTCACCCGCTGGATGCGCGACATCGACCCGCCGCCGTTCTGGCTGAAGAACATGAACGACAAGTTCCCCGGCTTCTCCGGGAAGGTGGATCGCTGGCAGATCATCCGCTACGAGGCCCCGGGCACCATCTGCATCGACGTCGGGGTCGCCGAGGCCGGCACCGGGGCACCCGAAGGTGATCGCAGCCGGGGCGTCAACGGGTTCGTGATGAACACCATCACCCCCGAGACCGACGAGACCTGCCACTACTTCTGGGCGTTCATGCGCAACTACCGGCTGGAGAGCCAGACCATCACCACCCAGCTGCGCAACGGGGTGCACGGGGTCTTCGGTGAGGACGAGGTGATGCTGCAGGCGCAGCAGGAGGCGATCCGCGCCAACCCGAAGCACGAGTTCTACAGCCTGAACATCGACCTCGGCGGGATGTGGGTACGCCGGATCCTGGAGCGGATGATGGCCGCCGAGGGCCGCCAGGCGGCGGTCTGATGGCTGCCACCGTCCATCGGGTCTGGCAGACCGCCGAGGTGGTGGCGACCCGTCAGGTCGCCGAGCGGGTACGCCGGGTGGAGCTCTCGCTGCCGATGCCGACCCGGGTGCCGGCCGGCTCCCATCTGGACCTGATGGTGCCGCTCCCCGGCGGTGAGGACCTGCGCTCCTACTCGATCGTCGACGCCGACGCCGACGGCTCCCGGGTGGCGCTGTCGGTGCAGCTCGCTCCCGCCAGCCGCGGCGGTTCGGCGTACCTGCATTCGCTCCAGGTCGGCGACCGGATCCGGGTCACCCAGCCGGTGCAGAACTTCCCGCTCGGGGTCGGCGCGCCGCGCTACCTGCTGCTCGCCGGCGGGATCGGGATCACCGCACTCTGCGCGATGGCGGAGGTGCTGCGGCAGCGCGGTGTCGACTACGAGCTGGTCTATGTGGGCCGGTCCCGGCCGGTGATGGCGTACGCCGCCGAACTCGCCGAGCGGCACCCGGACCGGATCCGGATGCACGTCGACGACGAGGGCACGGGGCTGTCGGTGGACACCCTGCTCGACGAGCTCGCCGCCGATCCGCTGGCGCAGCGCACCGAGGTCTATCTGTGCGGGCCGATCCGGCTGATGGACGCGATCCGCCGCGGCTGGGCCACCCGCGGGCTGCCGGTGACGAACCTGCGCTTCGAGACCTTCGGCAACTCCGGCTCCTGGGAACCGCAGGAGTTCGAGGTGTCGATCCCCCGCCTCGGCGTGACCACCACCGTCGGCCGGGACGCCACCATGTTGGAGGCCCTGGAATCGGCCGGGGTCGAGATGATGTGGGACTGCCGCAAGGGCGAATGCGGGCTGTGCCAGGTCCGGGTGCTCGAGGTGGAGGGCGCGATCGACCACCGCGATGTCTTCTTCAGCCCCGACGAACAGGAATCGGGCGGCGGCCTGTGCGCGTGCGTCTCCCGGATCGCCGCCGAGAACGGTGACCGGGCCCGGGTCCGGATCGACGTCACCTAGAAACCATCACCGACGGGCGACAACGGAGTCGTCCAGCAAGGAGAGACCCATGAGCGGCACGCAGGCTCGTGACGTTCGCGACATCGTGAGCACCGGGCGGATGACGCCCTCCCAGGCCGCCGCCGTGCTGGTGGCCATCTTCCTGAACACCGTCGACGGTTACGACGTGCTGGTGATGGCGTTCACCAGCACATCGGTGAGCCGCGAGTTCGGCATCGGCCCGGGCGCATTGGGCACCCTGCTCAGCGCCAGCCTGTTCGGCATGGCGATCGGCTCGATCGTGATCGCCCCGCTCGCCGACCGGATCGGGCGCCGCACCATCACCCTCGGCGCGCTGACGGTGGTGACGATCTTCATGGCCGCCTCGGCGCTGGCGCCGAGTGCGCTGACGCTGGGCATCTTCCGCTTCCTGACCGGGATCGGCATCGGCGCGATGCTGCCGAACCTGAGCACCTTCGTCTCGGAGTACTCCACCAGGCGCTGGCGGGAACCGGCGGTGGTGCTGAACTCCGCGGGGTACGCGGTCGGCGGCACCGTCGGCGGATTCGCCGCCGCGGCGCTGATCCAGGCGAGCGGCTGGCGGTCGGCCTTCTGGCTCGGTGCCGCGGTCGGCCTGGTGGCCCTGATCGCCTGCTGGGCGCTGGTGCCGGAGTCGATCCACTACCTGGTCGAGCGGCGGCCGGCCGACGCGCTGGCCAAGGTGAACCGGGTGCTGGCCAAGATGCGCCGCGAGCCCGTCACCGAGCTGCCGCTGGTCTCCGAGCACGAGCGGATCGGCATCCGCGACATGTTCACCGGCCGGCTGGGGCGGACCACGATCTTGTTGTGGGTGGCCTTCTTCGGTCTGATGTCGGGCTTCTATTTCGCGAACTCGTGGACGCCGCGGCTGCTCAACCAGTCCGGCCTGCCGGAGAACCTGTCGGTGATCGGCGGGGTGCTGATCAGCCTGGGCGGCATCGTCGGCGCGCTCACCCTTGCCGCATTGGCGATCAAGCTGCCGGCCAAGGTCCTGGAGATCGCCGCGCTGATCGGCTCGGCGCTGATCTTCCTGGTGTTCGCCGCCTCGCTGTCCTCGCCGACCTCGGCACTCATCACCGCGGTCGTCGTCGGCTTCTTCATCAACGCCTCGGTGGCCGGCATGTACGCGGTCGTCGCCACCCGCTATCCGCCGTCGGTCCGCTCGACCGGTGTCGGCTGGGCCGTCGGGATCGGGCGGGTCGGTGCGATCCTGGCGCCGCTGGGCGCCGGGGCGATGCTGGCCGCCGGCTGGACCCCGCGGCAGCTGTTCTTCGTGTTCGCGATCCCGATGGTGATCGCCGGGATCGCGCTGCTGTTCGTCGGCCGGCCGGTGGACAGCAGCGCCGAGGTGGCCGCCGAGGAGTCAGCCCCCGAGCCGGGGGCGCCGCTCGCTCCCGAGCGCCAGTGACACCTGCCGGGCGCATTCCTGCAGCGCCGCGAGGTGGTCGCGGGCCCGCTCGTCGTTCGGCACGATGAGCGACAGCGCGGCCACCACGCGCCGCCCGCGGCGCAGCGGGACGGCGAGCCCGGCCGTGTCGGGGTGCACGAAACCAGGGGTGTAGGCGTACCCGATGCGGCGGATGTGGGCCAGCAGCGCGCGCAGCCGGTCCGGGTGCACGACGGTGTTGGCGGTGGCCGCGGGCAGCGGGCCGCTGAGCACCCGGTCCAGCAGGTCGACCTCGGCGTGGGCGAGCAGCACCAGTCCCGAGGACGACTGGTGCAGCGGCATCCGGCCGGCGATCCGGGAGTAGTTCACCGCCGCACCCGGTGCGGCCAGCCGCTCCAGGAAGATCACCTCGACCCCGTCCAGGATACCGAGCTGGGTGTGCTGACCGACGCCGGCGTGCAGCACCTGCATGAACGGCAGCGCGGTGTCCCGCAGGTCGAGCACCGGTTGGGCGCGCGCCGCCAGTTCCCACATTCTCAACCCCAGTTGGATTCCCTGACCGGTACGCTCCAGCAGTCCCTCGGTGACGAGCTGCCCGACCAGCCGGGAGGCCGAGGGCAGCGGCAGGCCGGTGCGCCGGGCGATCTCGGTGACGGTGAGCCGCGGGACCTCGGGTGAGAACACCGCCAGGATCCGCACCACTCGGCCGATCACCGAGGGCGGTGGTTCCTCATCCGGGCGCGGCCCGCTGCCAGCCATGTGCCGATGGTGTCACGCCGCGTGCAGCCGCAGCGGCAGGCGCTGCCAGGAACGCAGGGTGTTGTTCAGCTTGCGTACCGGGTCACCGACCAGCTCGATCTTCGCCACCCGCCGGGCGATCTCGCCGAGCAGGATCTCCGCCTCCATCCGGGCCACGTGCTGCCCGGCGCACTGATGGATCCCCATCCCGAAACCGACATGGCCCGACGGGTCGCGGGTCAGGTCGTAGCGGTCCGGGTCGCTCCAGTGCCGCGGGTCCCGGTTCGCGCTGCCCAGGAAGACCAGCAGCTTCTGATCGGCCGGCACCTCGGCACCACCGAGCGGTACCGGTGCGGTGGCGGTGCGGAAGAAGGTCTGCACCGGCGACTCCCAGCGCACCGCCTCCTCGAACGCCAACCGGCCGAGCCCGGGATCGGCACGCAACCGGTCGTACTCACTCGGATTGCTCGCCAGCGCGTACAGGGTCGCGGCGATCCCGTTGACGGTGGTGTCGACGCCGGCGGTGAGCAGGGAGCGGACCATCAGCGGGGCCTGCTCGTGGGTGATGTCGCCGCGGTCGGCGGCCTCCCAGATCTGGGCACCGAATCCGCCGGGTGCGAGCCGGTCTCGGGCGGTCTGCTCGCTCACCCAGTCGACGTGCGGCTGCACGGTCTTCGCGGCCTCGGTGACGATCTCGTTGCGCGGCCCGAAGGCGTTGAACGCGAAGGATCCGTATGGCAGCAGGTGTTCCCGGCCCTCGGGGGTGAGCCCGACGGCGTCGGGGAAGACGCGCAGCGGGAAGGCCTCGGCCAGGTCGGTGACACCGTCCAGCTCACCGCCGCCGGCCAGGGCGCGGTCCACCACGGCGGCCGCATCGGCCTGCCACTGCTCGCGCAGCCGGCGCAGCGCGCGGGCACTGAGCACCTTGGTCAGCACCGCCCGCGGGGCGTCGTGGCGCGGCGGGTCGGCCTCCAGCAGCAGACTGGGTGGCCGCCACGGCTTCTCGGTGCGGAAGTCGGCGAGTCCCACGCCGGCGGAGGAGATGCAGCGCTGCCAGTCGACCAGCGCGGCGTACGCCTCGGCGTACCGGCCGACGGCGAGCACGTCGTAGCGGGACAGCCGGACCAGCGGCCCGGCCTCCCGCAACCGGGTCAGGAAGTCGTGCGGGTCGGCCAGGATCTCGGGGCCGAACGGGTCGTCGTCGAGGACCCGCAGCTCAGACATCGAGCACCAGCCTCGGGCCGGCGGACCGCGATACGCAGACGAACATGCAGTCCCCGCGGGCCTGCTCCTCGTCATCGAGCAGCGAGTCGCGATGATCGGGAATCCCTTCCAGGACACCGGTTTCGCAGGTTCCGCAGAGCCCCTGGGCGCAGGAGGAGACCACCGCTACGCCGTTGCTCTGCAGGGTCTGCAGGATGGTGCGTTCCGGGGTGACGGTGAGGGCGCGGCCGCTGCGGGCCAGGCAGATCTCGAAGGATTCGGCGCGCACCGGGACCGCGGGATTGGCGGCCACGAACCGTTCGGTGCGGACCCGGCCCGGAGGGCGGTCCGCGGTGGCCTCACGCAGCGCGGCGAGCAGCGGACCCGGCCCGCAGGCGTAGACGGTCGCCGCCGGATCCGCACCGAGGAAGTCGGCCAGCGGCAGCAACCCGTGCTCGTCCTGGGGATGCAGCCGGACCCGCTCGCCGTAGCGTTCGGTGAGCTCGGCGGCGAAGGCCATCGAGGCACGGCTGCGGCCGCCGTAGAGCAGCTGCCAGTCGATGCCGAGCCGCTCGGCCTGGTCGATCATCGGCAGGATCGGGGTGATCCCGATACCGCCGGCGATGAATCGGTACGCCGCGGCGGGCACCAGGGCGAAGTTGTTGCGCGGTCCGCCGACGCCGACCTGATCACCGACCCGGAGCTGGTCGTGCACGTAGGCCGACCCGCCGCCGCCAGCGGTCTCGCGGAGCACCGCGACCCGGTAGCTGGTCGGATCCCAGCGGTCCCCGCACAGCGAGTACTGCCGGGTGTGGCCCGAGGGCAGATGGAGGTCGATGTGCGCACCGGGCGCCCAGTCGGGCAGCCGGCCCCCGTCGGCCCGGCCGAAGACCAGGCTGACGACCCCGTCGGCCTCCTGGCGGCGTTCCCGGAGCACCAGGAATTCGGTCTGCGGTGATGTCTGCGGCAACACTGCCGCGGCTGCATTGGCCATGCTCCAGCATGAGCCGAGCACCCCGCAGCCGGAAGCTGCCCTCTCACTGAGCGAGAGGGCAGCTCGGATCTCAGCGGCGTCGGCGGGTCCCGAACAGCGAGCGCATGATCTCCCGGCTGGCGGTGCGGGCGATGTCGCGGAAGACCGGCGACCCGACGACCTGCTCGACCACGCTCTTCTCCTTGCCACGGGACTTCTCCGCGGCCCGGGTGTCGCGTTCGGCCTGCTGCTGGGCGGCGGCATCGTTCTTGGCCTGTTCCTCGGCGGCCTGCGCCTCGGCGGCTGCCCTGGCACCGTCCTCGACGCGCTTGGCGAGGATCTCGCGGGCCGATTCGCGGTCGACGGCCTGACCGTACTTGGCCTGCAGCGGCGAGGCCTGCACGGTACCGGCGATCTGCTGCTGCGGGGTCGGCGCCATCAATGACTGGGGTGCGTACATCCGGGTCCAGGCGACCGGAGTGGGCGCACCGTCGGGATCCATCACGGTGACGATCGCCTCGCCGATTCCCAATGTCTGCAGGACTTCCCCGAGGTCGTAGGCCGACTTGGGGAAGGTGGCGACGGTCTGCTTGAGCGCCTTCGCATCGTTCGGGGTGTGGGCGCGCAGCTGGTGCTGCACCCGGGAACCGAGCTGAGCCAGCACGTCGTCGGGCACGTCCTTGGGCGTCTGGGTCACGAAGAAGACGCCGACGCCCTTCGAGCGGATCAGGCGTACGGTCTGGGCGATCGCATCCAGGAATGCCTTGGACGCGTCGGCGAACAGCAGGTGCGCCTCGTCGAAGAAGAAGACCAGCTTGGGCTTGTCCACATCGCCGACCTCGGGCAGGTCCTGGAACAGCTCGGCGAGCAGCCACATCAAGAAGGTGGAGAAGATCGCCGGCCGGTCCTGCAGGTTCGGCAGCTCCATCAGCGAGATCACCCCGCGGCCGTCGTCGGTGGTCCGCAGCAGGTCGCCGGTCTCGAACTCCGGTTCGCCGAAGAACTTGTCCGCACCCTGCTCGGAGAGGTTGATGATCGCGCGCAGGATCACCCCGACGGTCGCCGGGGAGAGGCCACCGATGTCCTTCAGCTCCGCCTTGCCCTCATCGCTGGTCAGGTGGGTGAGCACCGCCTGCAGGTCGGAGAGGTCCAGCAGGGCCAGGCCCTTGGAGTCGGCGTAGTGGAAGACCAGACCGAGCGAGGACTCCTGGGTGGCGTTCAGGCCGAGCACCTTGGACAACAGGGTCGGTCCGAAGCTGGTCACCGTCGCCCGCACCGGGACCCCGTCGCCGATCCCGCCGAGGGCGAAGAATTCGACCGGCGACGCGGTCGGCTGCCAGTTCTGGCCGATCTTCTGCACCCGCGCGGTCAGCTTGTCGTTCGGCTCACCGGGGGAGGCCAGCCCGGACAGATCGCCCTTGATGTCGGCGGCGAAGACCGGTACGCCGGCGGCGGAGATCTGTTCGGCCATCCCCTGCAGGGTCTTGGTCTTGCCGGTGCCGGTGGCGCCGGCGACCAGACCGTGCCGGTTCAGCATGCCGAGCGGGATCTGCACCTTGGCGGCCGGCACCGGTGCGTCGTTCTCCATCAGGACGCCGAGACCGATCGCCGGGGCGTCGAAGGTGTAACCCTGCTGGATCTGCGCGGCCTGCTCCGAGAGGGCGGAATCGGGGGTTGCGGCGGGCGCGGAGGGGGCAGCGGGGGCGTCGGTGGCCTTGTCCTGCGGGGTCTCGGTCATGGTGCCTAGATTGGCATACGGCGTATCGGCACGCATCAGCCATCGGGTCCAAATCGTAATGAAGGACACCCGGGAACCGCCGATGCCCTTGACTATTGTGGCCGGGTGATCTTCAAGCGAGTCGGTGACACCCGCCCGTACCCCGACCACGGCTACGTGCAGAAGCAGTGGGCCGCCATCGCGCCCCACCAGGTGCGGCTCGACCAGCTGGTGACCACCAAGCGGACTCTCGACCTGGAAGCCCTGCTGGAGGAGGATTCCACGTTCTATGGCGACCTCTTCGCCCATGTCGTCTCGTGGCGCGGGGAGCTCTATCTCGAGGATGGTCTGCACCGTGCTCTGCGCGCCGCGCTGCAACAACGCCAGACGATGCACGCGAGAGTTCTGGAGCTCAAGTAGGCTGGCCCGGTCCGTGGCGCCGAACAAGGAGTGGATTGCGTGCTAGGCCGGATCTGGCGGGTCGCCAGGACCCCGCTGACGCTGCTCGCCCTGTTGGCCCTGCTGGGCTTCGCGGCCAAGTGGGGTTACGAGAAGGTCGTCGCCCCATTGCCGCCGCCCTATGTCGCGCCGTGCGTGCAGATGCAGGTGCAGGACAGCACCCTGAAATCCGAGATCGTCTCGGTCCGGGTGCTGAACGCCAGCAACAAGCGCGGCAAGGCGGCCGAGGTCTCCCAGCAGCTGAAGAAGCAGGGCTTCAAGGTGACCAAGGTGGCGAACGCCGACGCCCCGCAGGACAAGTCGCAGATCCGCGGTTTCGGCGCCGACGCGCCCGAGGTGAATCTGGTGAATTCCCAGTTCAAGGGCTTCGAGAAGGTCGGCGACGGCCGGGCGGACCGCTCGGTCGAGGTGATCATCGGTGACAACTACGACTCGATGATCGACAACGCCCCCACCTCGATCAAGGTCGAGGGCGACACCGTCTGCCTGCCGACCCCGCCGACCGCGAACCCCGTCTGATTCCGTCCTTCCGCGGGTTCGCGACCGCCTGACCAGTCGGCCGCTCAGCTGAAGTCCAGCGGGTCCTTCTCCTTCTCGCCCCACTCGCCGCGCTCGGCGGCGTGCAGCGCGCTCTCGCGGCGGGTCAGCACCGAGATCGAGAATCCGCCGAGGAGCAGCACCGCGAGCACCCCGGGAGTGGCGAACAGGACCGCGATACCGGCGGCTGCGGAGGTTCCGATATCGCGGGTGACCTCATGCGTCGGAAGGATCTGCCATGGATCGCGACCGACCAGCACCTCCTCGCCCAGACCCGGGTACGAGTGGCGCTGGCTGACCGAATCCCAGTCGCTCGAGCCGCTGCTGAAGCCGCGCTCCCGCGTACCGTCGGCGAAGCGAAAGGTCATCGGCTTCGGATCGCCGCTGTCATCACGGACCCGCTCATGCACCGCGACGACCGTCGCGGCCTGCGGGAGAGCGACGAACTGTTCGTGCAGTTCACTGGCCGCCACCCGAACGGAGAAGACGCTCGGGGTGAGCAGCAGCGCACCCAGCACGGCCCAGATCGGTGGGATCCGCTTGCTCAGCTGCGGGCTGAGGATCCAGAGGAGCAGCGCGAACGCCGCCATCAGGAACCAGTTCGGCTGCCCGATCGCGAAGAAGCCGCCGGCATCGCCCAGATCGGGGCGCAGCCCGGTCCACACACCCCACAGCAGCGCGATCCACATGGCGATCACCAGCGCGATGCGCACCGACAACCGCACCGACTTCTGCTTCGGAAGGACTCTCGCCACCCGGTGAGGTTAGTCGAGGTCGGGGTCCTCCTGGGGTGGCTGGCCGCGCCGCCAGCGGGCCAGCCGCCCGTACTGGCCGACCTCGCGGAGGCGTTCCTCCACCTGCACCCGGAACCGGGTCGGGGTGACGATCAGCAGTTCGTCGCCGGTGTGCAGCGGGGTCTGCGCGGACGGCGCGAACGGCGTACCGTCCCGGATCACCAGCGAGATGACGGTGTCGCGGGGCAGCCGCAGCTCGTGCACCTCGACATTGTTCAACTTGGAGCCGACCGGGATCCGGATCTGCAGCAGGTCGGCCTGGATCCGCTCCATCGGCGCCGCTTCCACCTCGACATCGCTGGGGCCGTGGTCGGCCACCCCGAGCAGTCGCGCCACCAGCGGCAGGGTCGGTGCCTGCAGCAGCGTGAACACGACGACGAAGACCAGCACGATGTCGAAGAGCATCTCCGCATCGGGCACCATCGCCACCATCGGCACGGTGGCCAGAATGATCGGTACCGCACCGCGCAGCCCGGCCCAGGACAGGAACGCCTGTTCCCGCCAGGGCACCTTGAACCAGCTGGCGCAGGCGAGCACCGACAACGGCCGGGCGACGACGGTCAGGACGAGCCCGGCGGCCAGCGCGATGAACACCGCGTACCCGGTGATCCGGCGCGGTTCGGAGAGCAGCCCGAGCATCACGAACAGCCCGATCTGGGCGATCCAGCCGATCCCCTCGGCGAAGGAGCGGGTGGCGGCGCGGTGCGGCAGCCGGCCGTTGCCGAGCAGCACCGCGCAGACGTAGACCGCGGCGAAGCCGGAGGCGTGCGCGGCGGTGCCGACGCCGTAGGCGAGGACGGCCCAGAAGACCGCGGCGATCGGATAGAGGCCCGAGGACGGCAGCGCGATGTTGCGCAGCAGTTTCACCCCGATCCAGCCGAGCACCACCCCGATGATGACGCCGGCGGTGAGTTCGAAGGCGACGGTCGCCAGGAAGCCGAGTACGCCGCCCTCGGCCTCTCCCCCTGCGGCCAGCCGGCTGAGCTCGGCGACCAGCAGCACGGTCGGGGCGTCGTTCAGCCCGGATTCGGCCTCCAGGGTGGAGCGGACCCGGGATGGCAGCGGCACCTTGCGCAGCACCGAGAAGACCGCTGCCGAATCGGTCGGTGAACAGACCGCGCCGAGCAGGGCGGCCAGCCACGGGTCGAGGCCGAGCACGAAGGTGCCGAAGGCCCACATCACCCCGACGCTGACGCCGATGCCGACGGTGGCCAGCAACCCGGCGACCGGGATCGAACCGCGGATCTCGACCCAGCGGGTGGTCAACCCGCCCTCGGCCAGAATCAACACCAGGGCAGCGAATCCGAGCGAATGGCCGAGCCCGGCGTCATTGAAGGAGGGGAAGACGTTGGACAGCTCGATGGCCATCCCCAGGCCGAGGAAGAGCAGCAGCGAGGGCAGCCCGAGCCGGGCCCCGATCCGGGAGGAGATGATGGCGACGAGCACGACCGCGGAGCCGATCAGCAGCCACGTGTCGAGCTCCATCCGATACCACCTCCCGAGGTGGCACAGATCGTTTCACAGGTCACCGCGGTACGCGGCCCGGTGGACACCTGCGCCAGGACATGCAGTGGTCATGAATTTCCATGATCAAACCCAGTGGGACTGGGGTTGCCGACCGGTCGATTCCGGCTACTGCATGTCCGTGCGTTCGGGTCAGGGGCCGTTCGGGTCAGGGGGCGTTCGGGTCAGGGGGCGTGCACGTCGGGGTCGTCGCGGAGCACGTCGAGCAGCAGGGCGAGGATCCGGTCGGGGCGCTCCAGCGAGGGCAGGTGGCCGGCCCAGTCGAGTTCGACCAGGTCCGCCCCGGGGATCTCGGCGGCGAGGGTCCGCGCGACCTGCTGGAAATGCGGCTGGTCGTGCCCGCCGACCACCACCGTGGTGGGTACCGCGATCGCACTGGGGTCGACCTCGACGCGTTCGCGTTCGGGGAGCGGGTCGTTCCGCTCGGCCTCGAGCTGCAGGTCGTACGCCCGGCGCTGCATCACCGCGACCAGTTCGCGCGCCCGCTCATCCGCGTCGGGGCCGAGCCAGGTCCGGACGTTCAGCGCGACGGCGCCGTCGAGGTCACCGGCGGCGAGCAGTTGTTCCTCCTTCGTCGATGGCGGTCAACTCCGCATCGGGGGGTGCGCCCCGGTGGGCCGGGGCGAGCAGCACCAGCTCCTCGATCCGATCCGGGTGCCGAGTGGCCAGCTCGAGCGCAACCCGGCCACCCAGCGAGGCCCCGACCACGCGTACCCCATCGAGGTCGAGCTCGTCGAGCAGCTCCGCGAGATCGTCGGCGTCGGCGTACCGCTCCCCCGGCAGCGGCGTGTGCCCGAAACCGCGCAGGTCCGGGCGTACCACCGTGAACGCGTGGCCGAGCGCGGGCAGCAGGGGTGCCCACATCCGCCGGTCGGCGACCCCGGCATGGATCAGCAGCACCGGCGGGCCGGAACCGGCGATGTCATGAGCAAGCAGCATGCCTGACGGTAACCCCGTCAGGCATGCCGCAACAATGGATCAGCCGAACCGGCTCCCGGTCAGGTGAGCACGGTGGTGAAGCGCTCGTTCAGCTCCCGGTCGACGTAGAAGATGCCCTTGCCGAGCTGGTCGACGGTCCAGCGGACCACCGGACGGTCCCGGTAGGCGTGGTAGCCACCGGCGAACACCTCGTTGCGGTTGCCGCAGGGATCGAAGAAGTAGACCGTGGTGCCGCGGGTGATGCCGTGCTGGGTCGGGCCGATGTCGACCGAGACGTCGTCCATCGAGAACAGCGAGGCGGCGCGGCCGACCTTGGACCAGTCGTCGAGCTGGAACGCGAAGTGGTGCAGCTTGGCCTGCGGGCCGCCGATGATCGCGATGTCGTGCACCTTCTGGCTGGCCGACATCCAGGTGCCGGCGAGCTGGTGGTCGTCCTCCAGGGAGGTCTGCACGCGCTCGGTGGGGAAGAAGTCGAGTACCTCACCGAAGAACTTCTCGGCGAGCGCCGGGTCCTCGGCGGTGATCAGCGCATGGTCCACCGCGGGTACGCCGACGCCGACGAGTTCGCGGGGGAAGACCTCGGGGTTGATGAAGCCGACCTCGTTGGAGACCTCGGTCATCTCCTGGTAGATCTCGATCACGTGGTCGCTCGGGGAGATGATCCGGATGCCGTCGCCGACCTCGTGGTTCTCACCCTTGCTCATCCGCTCGGTGATCGCGCCGAACTTCTGCGCCTTCTTCTCGATGTCGTCGATGTCGGTGCTCTTGTCGACCTTGTAGCCGAGCTTGACCAGACCGACCCCGCCCTCTTCCAGCACCAGGCTGTGGTGATCCCACTCGTCCCAGCCCTTGAAGTAGGCCTTACCGTCGACATCCCCCTGGGACTTCATGCCGAGCGTGCGCTCGTAGTGCTGCTTGGCCTCGTCCATATCGGTGACGCGTGCGTGCACATAGCCCAACCGAAGTACGCCCATGGCGCCCAGCTCCTTTGCTCAGTAGCCCCGTGACGCCCGGGTTCACCGGTCGCCGTTTCAGATAATGATGCGCTGCGGGCGCAAGCCACGGAATGACACGTTCCTCAGAACGGAACGGACCCGGGTACGGGTTCCTTCAGCCGGTGTCGCGACGTCAGTCGGAACCGTCATTGCGTAGCAACCGGAAGATTCGTTCTTCGACCTCGACAGGTCCGTGCCCGTGAGGCTCGCCCCAGTCCCGCAAGGTTTCCACGTAGCGGCGATACGAGTCGGTCGCGTGGAGGGACAAGTCGATGCTCGCCTCCTCCCGCATCCAGCGCTGGACCAGTCGGTCCAGGATGGGTGCTGCTTCGGGGTGCCGGGCTTGCCCCCGCGCGGTGGCGAAATAGAGCCACTTGGTGAAGAAGGCCGGACCCAATCCTCGGATCTTTCCGTCGCGACTGCTCAGAAACCTGAACCCTTCGACCGGATCCACCCGCGCGCGTCGAGCGGACTCCTCAAGGCGTTCGATGACCGCCGGAGCCGCCGCGCAACGCTCCGGATCTGGCTCGGTGCGCTTGACGGGTCTGGTGGCTGCGGTGAGGATCCGTGCTGCGCGGTAAGGACCGTAGTTGGCCAGTCCGTGCCCCCAGATCATCGCGATGGTGAACGCGGCCGCGGTCTCGGTGAACACAAGTCGTTCCACCCGATCGGCCACCACCTCACGGTCGACCTTCTCCGGCAAGGCTTCGGGTGCGACGTGTTCCGAGACTCCCGTCAGATACCCCACCCAGGAGTGCCACGCCGCTGGGCGGTAACCGAACCCCTTCTGCGGTTGCAGAGGGTCATCCATCAGCGCTGCCAGAGACCGTGGCACCCGAGCCCGTTGCATGAACTCATTGTGCCGACGGCACCGACCCCATGTGCCCGGGATGCAGAAAGCTCCGCCGGCAGATCCCGGCGGAGCTCTCCGCAATCGGCGGTGACGGCGGGATTTGAACCCGCGGTAGGTCTCCCTACACTCGCTTTCGAGGCGAGCTCTTTCGGCCGCTCAGACACGTCACCGTCGAACAAAATACCAAGGTCGGGCCGGTGTACGCCAATCGTCACGGCGGCGCACTCAGGTCGCGATGTACGCCGGGTCCCGCGAAAGTCCCGGATCCAGCGGGCGTGCACGGCCGCGGTGCGGAGACCCGCATCCGCTCGTCGACCCGCGGCAACGCGTGCTGGATCCGGGACTTCGCGGCCCGCGTCCCTGGTGGCTTCGTCTCGCTCGTACCTCGCTCGCTCAGCCCGGCTCATCTCGACACGGCCGCCATTGCTCCGCTTCGCTACGCATGGCGGCCTACTCGATGAGCGGGATCAGGCGACGGCGGCGATGGCCTCGACGACGTAGGGGAGGTTCTTCTCGTTCAGGGCGGCGACGCAGATCCGGCCGGAGTCCAGGCCGTAGATGCCGTACTCCTCGCGCAGCTTGCCCATCGCCTCCTTGGACAGCCCGGAGTAGGAGAACATTCCGTTCTGGGTGGTGATGTAGGACCAGTCGACGTCCGGGCGGGCCTTCTCCAGCCCCTCGCGCAGCCCGGTGCGCATCGCCTTGATCCGGTCCCGCATGGCGCCCAGCTCGTCCTCCCACTGCTGGCGCAGGGTCTCATCGGCGAGCACGGTGGCGACCACCTTGGCACCGTGGGTGGGCGGGTTGGAGTAGTTGGTGCGGACCACGATCTTGAGCTGGCTGAGCACCCGCTTGGCCTCGTCGTCGTCGCCGCAGATCACCGACAGGGCACCGATCCGCTCGCCGTAGAGGCTGAAGGTCTTGGAGAAGGAGGTGGTGACGAAGGTGGTCACCCCGGCCTCGGCGAACAGGCGGACCGCGTACCCGTCGTCCTCGATCCCGGACGCGAAACCCTGGTAGGCCATGTCCAGCAGCGGCACCAGCCGCCCCTCCTGCACCACCTGCAGCACCTGCTGCCACTGCTCGCGGGTGATGTCGTAACCGGTCGGGTTGTGGCAGCAGGCGTGCAGCACCACGATCGTGCCCGGGGCGGCGGCCTTCAACCCCTCCAGCATTCCCGCAAAGTTCACCGCCCGCTTCGCCGCGTCGTAGTAGGGGTAGCTGCCGACGGTGAATCCGGCCCGGGTGAACAGCGCGCGATGGTTCTCCCAGCTCGGGTCGGAGATCAGCACCGGGGCGTCCGGATCCAACTGGTGCAGGAAATCCGCCGCCACCTTGAGCCCGCCGGTACCGCCGAGGGCCTGCACCACGGCCAGCCGTTCGCGCGGCACGCTGGTCCCGAAGACCAGCTCGGCCACGGCGTTGTCATAGGCCTTCAGCCCGTCGATCGGCAGATAGCTCCACGGCGTACGCCCCTCGGCCAGCTGCTTGTCCGCGGCCTGCACGCAGTCCAGCAGCGGCACCTTGCCTTCGGAGTCGGTGTAGACGCCGACACCCAGGTTGACCTTCTGGTCACGGGTGTCGGACTGGTACGCCTCAGTGAGGCCGAGGATCGGATCGCGCGGTGCACCTTGAACGCTGCGGAGAATGCTCATGCCCCGAATCCTGTCACCGTTTCGGCGGGCACCGCACCCCCGTTTCATCGCTCGGTCAGCCGGAGCGCTCGGCCGGCTCGAGCAGGACCGCCGGGCCGACGACCCGGAAGTTGATCTCGGTCCCGGCGACCAGGTCCCGCGGATCGTGGTGGCGCATCATCAGCGTCAGCCCACCGACCTCGAGATGGCCGACCACGTCATGACCGAAATAGTCGGTACGCAGCACCCGGGCGTGCAGCGGCCCGGTCGGATCGACACGGAGCTGTTCGGGGCGGAGCAGCACCTCGGTCGGCCCCTGGTCGGCTCCGCCGACACAGTCCAACTCCCCCAGCGCGGTGCGTACCCGGCCGCCGGACACGGTGCCCGACAGCAGCACCGCATCACCCAGGAAGAGCGCGGTGGCCCGGTTGTCGGGGCGGGTGTAGAGGCTGACCGGATCGGCGACCTGGGCCAGCCGCCCGCCGTCGAGCACCGCGACCTGGTCGGCGAAGGAGAGCGCCTCGTCCTGGTCGTGGGTGACCAGCACGGTGGTCACCGCCTCCGAGCGCAGCACCTCGCCCAGGGCGGAGCGGGTCTGGTGCCGCAGCCCGGCGTCGAGGCTGCTGAACGGTTCGTCGAGCAGCACCACCCCCGGGCGGCGGGCCAGTGCGCGGGCCAGCGCGACCCGCTGCTGCTGGCCGCCGGAGAGCTGGTGCGGATAGCGATTGGCGAGCTCGGGTGCCAGCGAGACCAGTTCCATCAGCTCGGCGACCCGGCGCCCGCTCCGGCGTTCGACCCGGTCCAGGCCGAAGCCGATGTTGCCGGCGACGCTGAGGTGCGGCAGCAGCGCACCCTCCTGCGGCACGTAGCCGATCCCGCGGCGGTGCACCGGCAGCGCCAGCAGGTCGCGGCCGTCGGCGCGGACGGTGCCGGCGTCGGCGGTCAGGAAGCCGGCGATGATCCGCAGCAGGGTGGTCTTGCCCGACCCGCTCGGCCCGACCACCGCGGTGGCCAGCCCGGCGGGGATGTCCAGATCGATCCCACGCAGCACGGGCGTGTCGGCGTACGCCTTGGTGACGCCCCGCAGCTCCAGTTCCATCAGCTCGCTCCCGCCCCCGTGGCCGCTGCCGGTGAGAGCCGGTGCAGCAGCCAGGTCATCGGCGCCGAGAGCACGATCATGCACAGTGCGAACGGCGCCGCGCCACGATAGTCGATCTCGCTGCTGGCCGACCAGAACGCCATCGCCAGCGTCCGGGTGCCGGTGGGGGCGAGCAGCAGGGTGAGGGTCAGTTCGTTGACCACACCGAGGAAGACCAGCGCGAAACCGGCGCCGGTGGCCGGGCGGGCCATCCGGGCGGTGGTCGACCAGAACGCCGCCAGCGGCCGCCGGCCGAGGGTGCGGGCGACCTCCTCGTGCACGGTCGGGATCTGCGCCAGCCCGGCCCGCAGCGTGACCAGCACCCGCGGCAACAGCAGCACCACATAGGCGACGACCAGATTGGCCACCGTCTGATAGAGCGGTGGGACCAGGTCGAGGGCGGCGACGACGAAGGCGAGCCCGACCACGATCGAGGGCACCGCGGAGGCGATGTAGGCGATCCGCTCGGCCAGCCGCGACCAGAACCCGGGATGGCGGACCACCAGATGCGCGACCGGCCAACCGGCGGTGACGGTGACGGCGGCACCCAGCACGGCCAGGCCGAGGGTCTGCAGCAGCGCCTCGACCACCTCCGGCGTCCAGACCGCGGCGCCGCCGGAGATCAGCCAGCCGACCAGCACCCCGATCGGCACGCCGACGGCGAGGAACACGGTGCCGGCGGGCAGCGCGAGGGCGGCGGGCAGCCAGCCGCCGAGGCGTACCGGCTCGGCGGTCCGGGCGGAGCCGCTGCCGACCCGGGCCAGCGCGGTACGCCGCCGCAACCGGCCGTCCAGGGCCAGGATCAGCAGACAGGCGAGCACCAGCACCCCGGCCATCGTGGTGGCGGCCTCGGAGGCGAAGGTGCTCTGGTACTGGCCCATGATCGCGGTGGTGAAGGTGTCGAAGCGCATCATCGCGAACGCGCCGTACTCGCTCAGCAGATGCAGCGCGACCAGCAGCAGGCCACCGGCCAGCGGCAACCGGATCAGCGGCAGCACGGTGCTGAAGAACCGCCGCCAGGGCCCGTGGCCGAGGCTGGCGGCGGTATCGGTGAAGGAGCCGTCCAGGGTGGCCAGGGTGGCCGCGACCGGGATCATCACCAGTGGGTAGTAGGAGAGCACCGAGACCAGCGTCCCGCCCCAGACCCCGCCGATCGAGGGCACCACCGAGACCCAGGCGTACGCGTTGACGAAGGCCGGGATGGCGAGCGGGGCGGCGAGCAGCACCCGCCAGACCCGTCGGCCGGGCAACCGGGTGCGCTCGGTGAGCCAGGCCAGCCCGACGCCGAGCACGCCGATGATCGGCAGCGCGAACAGCAGCAGCGCGCCGGTGTTGAGCAGCAGTTCGGCCACCCGTTGGGTGCCGAGCACCTGGGCGAGCAGCTCCGGCGGGGTGCGCAGTGCCGCGACCGCCACGAACACCAGCGGCACCAGACTCGCCAGCAGCACGACCGCGGCCACCGCGATCAACGACAGCGGTGGCCGGGGTGTGCTGCTGGGCCGGCGCTCGGTGCGCCGGGGTGGGGCTGGTGCGGGGACGGTCACCTCAGATCAGGCCGGCATCCGTCATCAGCTTGGTGACCTCGGCGCCGTTCAGCTTGTCGATGTCGATGGTCGGCGGCTGCAGGTCGGCGATCGGGACCAGCCCGGGGGCGAGCTTGGCCTGCGGGTTCACCGGGTATTCGAAGTAGTTCGCCATCTCCGCCTGCCCCTCGACCGAGGTGATGTGGGCCAGGAACGCGTTCGCCGCGGTCGGGTTCTTCGCCCCCTTCAGCACCCCGCCGCCGGAGACGGACACGAAGGCGCCCGGATCCTGGTTGCGGAAGTAGTGCAGCTTGACGTTCTTGGAGTTCTCCTTGGTCTTGGCCTGATCACCGAACCAGTAGTAGTGGTAGATCACCGCACCATCGACCTCACCGGCATTCACGGCCTTCATCGCGGTCGAGTTTCCCTTGTAGGGCTTGGATCCCGCCTTCATCGCCGTCAACCAGTCGGCGGTCACCCGGGTGCCCTTGAGCTGCAGCAGCGCCGAGACGATGGCCTGGAAATCGGCACCGGTCGGCGAGGCGGCCCAGCGGCCGTTCCACTTCGGGTCGGCCAGGTCGAGCAGCGACTTCGGCAGCTCGGCCTCGGGGATCTTGGTGGGGTTGTAGGCGAAGACGGTGGCGCGGGCGGCGATGCCGGTCCAGGCACCCGAACCGGGACGCAGGGTGTCCGGCACATTGGCGGCGACCTTGGCGTCCACCGGCGCGAACAGGCCGGCATTGGCGACCTGCACCATCGCCGGGGAGTTCTCGGTGAGGAACACATCGGCCGGGCTGCGCTCACCCTCCTTGAGGATCTGGTTGGACATCTCGGTGTCCGAGCCCTGCCGGATCTCGACCTTCACCCCACTCGCCTTCGTGAACGCCTCGGCCCACGCCTTGCCGAGGCTCTCGTGCTGGGCGTTGTAGAGGGTGATCGTGCCAGTCGGGGTGCCACCACCGCTGGCGGCGCCGGCACCGGGCTGGGTCTGCGTCTGGCCACCGCAGGCGGCGAGGGCGACGACCGGGCTGGCGGCGAGTACGCCGAGCAGACCGCGGCGGGAGAGCTGGGACATCGAGGTGCCTTTCACTGGAATGGTGCCAACATGCTGAGGTTAGCCTTACCAACCCCGGACGTGAAGTCGGCGCGGTTCCGCGAGACTCGGCGCTCAGCGCTGCCCGGCGAAGAAGTCCCGCAGCAGGGCGGCGCTCTCCTCGGCGCGGATCCCGGAGATCACCTCGGGCCGGTGGTTCAGCCGCGGATCGCGGACCACGTCGAACAGCGACGCCACCGCACCGGCCTTCGGGTCGAAGGCGCCGAACACCAACCGGCCGACCCGGGCGGCGACCACCGCACCGGCACACATCGTGCACGGTTCCAGGGTGACGACCAGGGTGCAGTCGATCAACCGCCACAGATCCCCGACGGCTGCCGCGCCGCGGCGCAGGCAGAGCACCTCGGCATGGGCGGTCGGATCACCGGTCAGCTCGCGCTCGTTGCCGGCCGCCGCGATCGGCGTACCGGTCCCGTCCAGCAGCACCGCACCGATCGGCACGTCACCGTGCGCGCGCACCGCCCGGGCCCGGTCCAGCGCCAGACCCATCGCGGGATCCCAGCGACTGGCCATCCCGGCGTACGCCCCCGATCCTCAGTCGAACGACTCGACCGCGCGCCGGAAGGCCGGGCCGACCTTGATCTTCTCGGCGATCTCGGCGAGCAGTTCGTCGGAGTCGGAGTCGTAGTCGTCGCAGAACGCCTCCATCTCGAAATCGCTCACTCCGACATCGGCGAGCAGGCCGAGATCACCCATCGGTTCGGACTCGTCGTCGGGGTCCGGGATCTCTTCCACACCGAGGAAATCGGCGATGTCGCGGGCGATCGGCCAGTCCCCCGCCGCGGCGGCGTCGGAGAGCAGCACCTGCACATTGGCGCCGCGGACCCGCACGATCACGAACACCTCGCCGACCAGCGACACCATCCCGATGGCCCCCGCGTCGGCGGGCTGGCGGCGCAGCTGGGAGATCAGCTCGTCGAGGTCGTTGGCCAGGTCGAGCGCCAGCGCGGTCGCGACCGGTTGCCCGTCCTCGCGGTAGACGCCGACGACCAGGTCGATGTCGTCGGCGGTGGCGTCCTCGATCTCGTCGAAGTCGTCATCGTCGTCGTCATCATCGGAATCGTCGCCGAGGTCGAGTTCCTCCAGGTCGTCGTCGAGATCGTCCCGGTCGTCGCGGGACGGCAGCTCGAACTCGGTGAGCTCTTCGTTCTCTCGGTTCGACATGGGGCGTCCTCCTGCTCGGCAATCCGGCTCCAATGGTGTCAGAGATCGCCGCCTCGCGCTGCCCCACCCATCCGGTCCCGGACGCGCTCATTAGCATGAAGGAATGGAGCAGCAAGCAGCCGAGAAGACCAGCACGGACAAGAAGAGCCCCGGTTATGTGACCGGCCCGGAGTTCAATCGCGACACCAACTACATCGACGACCGGATCGTCGCCGATGCGGCCGCTGGTACCGATGAACAGGGCCGCCCGCTGTGGCCGGTGGAACCGGATCGCTATCGCCTGGTCGCCGCACGTGCCTGCCCGTGGGCCAACCGGACGATGATCGTGCGTCGGCTGCTCGGCCTGGAACCGGTGCTCTCGCTGGGGATGCCCGGGCCGACCCACGACGAGCGCTCCTGGATCTTCGATCTCGACCCGGACGGCAAGGACCCGGTGCTCGGCATCCATTTCCTGCGCGATGCCTACAACGCCCGGATCCCGGACTACCCGCGCGGGGTGACGGTGCCGGCGATCGTCGAGGTCTCCTCGGGCAAGGTGGTCACCAACGACTTCGCCCAGATCACCCTGGACTTCTCCACCGAGTGGACCGCCTACCACCGTGACGGTGCACCGGAGCTCTATCCGGAGCGGTTGCGCGGGGAGATCGACGAGGTCGCCCAGCGGGTCTACACCGAGGTCAACAACGGCGTCTACCGGTGTGGCTTCGCCGGCTCGCAGGAGGCGTACGACAAGGCCTACGACCGGCTGTTCACCGCCCTGGACTGGCTCGAGGAGAGGCTCAGCGGGCAGCGCTATCTGGTCGGCGACACGATCACCGAGGCCGATGTCCGGCTGTTCACCACCCTGGCCCGTTTCGATCCGGTCTATCACGGGCATTTCAAGACCAACCGGCAGAAGCTCAGCGAGTTCCCGGCGCTGTGGGGCTACGCCCGGGATCTGTTCCAGACCCCCGGGTTCGGCGACACCACCGATTTCGTGCAGATCAAGCAGCACTACTACGTGGTGCATGGCGATGTGAACCCGACGCGGATCGTGCCCTCGGGCCCGGATCTGCGCGGTTGGTTGAGCGAGCACCATCGCGAGCAGCTGGGTGGGCGACCCTTCGGCGACGGTACGCCGCCCGGCCCGGTCCCGGCCGGGGAGCAGGTGCCGACCGGCCACGGCCCCGAGGGTGGCATCCCGACGCCCGAGGAGACCGCGCAGGCACTGGAGGGCCTCAAGGGCGACTGAGGGGGGCCGCCGCGGCCGGACGCCGATAAGCTCTCCGGCGTGGAGGTAACCGTCGTCGACCACCCGCTGGTGGCACACAAGCTGACCGTGCTGCGCGACCAGCGCACCGATACCCCGACGTTCCGGCGGCTCACCGATCAGTTGGTGACGCTGCTCGGTTACGAGGCGACCCGGCAGGTCCGGGTCCGCCCGCACGAGGTGACCACTCCGGTGACCGCGACGACCGGCGTACATCTCGATTCGCCGCCGCCGCTGGTGGTGCCGATCCTGCGCGCCGGGCTGGGCATGCTCGATGGGTTCCTGCGGCTGATCCCGACCGCCGAGGTCGGTTTCGTCGGGATGGTGCGCAACGAGGAGACGCTGCAGCCGGTGACCTATGCCGAGCGGCTGCCGAACGATCTGTCCGGGCGGCAGTGCTATGTGCTCGACCCGATGCTGGCCACCGGCGGGTCGCTGGCGGGCTGCATCAACTTCCTGGTCGAGCGCGGCGCGGACCACATCACCTGCATCTGCCTGCTCGCCGCCCCCGAGGGGGTGGAGCGGGTCCAGCAGCTGCTCGCCGATCTCGAGGTGCCCTGTCATCTGGTGGTGGCCGCGGTCGACGACCACCTCAATGACGTGGGTTACATCGTTCCCGGGCTGGGCGATGCGGGAGATCGTCTGTACGGCACCGCGGAGTAGCGCGGAGTAGTAACGTCGGGCCTCCACCCGCTGTAGTTGGAGGTGCACCGATGCCCCGCAAAATCATCCTGGACTGCGATCCCGGTCACGACGACGCGATCGCGCTGCTGCTGGCCCACGGCAATCCCGAGATCGATCTGGTCGCGGTGACCACGGTCGCCGGCAACCAGACGCTGGAGAAGGTGACCCGCAACGCCCAGTCGGTGGCGACGGTGATCGGGATGCGCGGGGTGCCGATCGCGGCGGGTGCGGACCGGCCGCTGGTACGCAGCCAGGAGGTCGCCGAGGACATCCACGGCGAGTCCGGGATGGAGGGCCCGCGGATGCGGGAGGCGACCACTCCGGTGGCGCCGATGCACGCGGTGCAGCTGATCATCGACACCGTGATGTCGCACGATCCGGGCGAGATCACCCTGGTACCGACCGGCGCGTTGACCAATATCGCCCTGGCGGCGCGGTTGGAGCCGCGGATCATCGAGCGAGTACGCGAGGTGGTGCTGATGGGCGGCGGTTACCACACCGGTAACTGGTCGGCGGTGGCCGAGTTCAACATCAAGATCGATCCGGAGGCCGCGCACATCGTCTTCGGTGCCGGTTGGCCGTTGACCATGGTCGGGCTGGACCTCACCCATCAGGCGCTGGCCACCCCGGAGGTGGCCGAGAAGATCCGCGCGATCGGCACCGAACCGGCCGAGTTCGTGCTGGACCTGTTCGACTATTTCGGCAAGGCGTACAAGGAGAATCAGGACTTCGACTCCCCGCCGGTGCACGACCCGTGCGCGGTGGCCTATGTCATCGACCCGGCGGTGCTGACGACCCGGAAGGCGCCGGTGACGATCGAGCTGACCGGCACCGAGACCCTCGGCATGACGGTCACCGACTTCCGTGGCAAGCCGCCCGCCGACTGTCCCACCCAGGTGGCGGTAGAGCTCGATTTCGACCGCTTCTGGGGCCTGGTCACCGATGCCCTGGAGCGGATCGGTGAGGTGAAGTCATGAGTGAGGTCGCCGGGCGGCAGCGGGTCGGCGCCGGGGTGCTGCTGACCGCGTTGCTGGCCGCCTGCGTGGCCTTCCAGCTGAACGCCTCGATGCTGTCACCGGCGCTGGTCTCGATCGAGCGGGAGTTGGGCACCACCGCCGCTGCGGTCGGTACCACCCAGACGGCGTTCTTCACCTCGGCCGCCCTGTTCTCGCTTTTCCTGCCCCGGTTGGGAGATCTCTTCGGTCGGCGGCGGGTGCTGGTCGGGATGCTGGCGCTGATGGCGCTCGGTTGTGTGCTCGCCGCCTTCTCGACCGGGATCCCGATGCTGTTCGTGGCCCGGGTGATCCAGGGGGTTTCCGGGCCGACCGTGCCGCTGTGTCTGATCATGTTGCGCCACGAGATCCCCGACAACCGGACCTACACCACGCTGATGGGTGTGGTCACCGCGGTGAACGGTGGCGTGGCCGGGGTGGATGCGCTGGCCGGTGGCTGGCTGGCCTCGACCTACGGTTTCCGGTCGGTGTTCTGGGCGATGGCCGCGGTGGCCGGGTTGGCGGCGGTGCTGGTGCTGCTGCTGGCACCCGAGTCGCGCGGTGGTGAACAGGTGCCGATGGACTGGCTGGGGGTGCTGCTGCTGGTGATCACCGTCGGCGCCGCGCTCACCGCGATCAACGAGGCGGGCAAGCTGGCCGAGGCGAACTGGGTGCTGGTCGGTGGCCTGCTGGTGCTGGCGGTGGTGGTGTTCGCGGTGTTCTGGACGCTGGCGAAGCGGCGTCCGCATCCGTTGATCCGGCCCGCCCAGTTGCGGCGCCGGGAGACCTGGGCGCTGCTGTTGACGACCCTGCTGACGATGACCGGGGTGTTCGCGATGATGAACGGCCTGGTACCCGGGCTGGCCCAGGACGCCGAGGTCGGCCCCGGGTTGAGCGCCGACGCCGCGGCCCTGTGGACCCTCACCCCGTACGCCCTGGCCGGGCTGGCGATGGGCCCGGTGGCCGGGCGGTTGGCCTCCTCGGTCGGCTATCTCGCGGTGCTGCGGGTCGGCATGATCGGCACCCTGGTCGGGGCGGTGGTGCTGGCGTTCACCTCCGGCAACGCCTCGGCGGTGCTGCTGCTGGTGCTGTCGATCTTCATCGGCCTGACCTATGCCGGCACGGTGAACATCATGCTGAACGGGCTCGGGGTGGCGCTCTCCCCGCCGGAGGCACCCGGGGTGCTGCCGGGGCTGAACGCCGGTGCCTTCAATCTGGGCGCCGGGCTCAGTTTCGCCATCCTGCTGGCGATGCAGACCGCCTTCACCGCTCCCGGTTCGGCGGCCGGTTACCAGGCCGGCATCATCACCGGTGCGGTGCTGCTGCTGGTGGCGATGCTGGTCTCGATGCTGATTCCCCGGCCGACCGAGGACAGCGCCGAAGCCGTCGGCACCGAATCTGTTGCAGACAAGACGAAGGAGTGAGCATGGCCCGCATCGCCGTGGTCGGTTCGATGAACGCCGACCTGACCGTCCGTACCGAGCGGCTGCCCCGTGGTGGCGAAACGGTGTCCGGTTCGGAGCTGGAGATCAACCCTGGTGGGAAATCCAGCAATCAGGCGGCAGCGGCGGCCCGGCTCGGCGGCCGGGTCGGGTTGCTCGGGCTGGTCGGTGACGACCCGCACGGTGAGCTGCTGCGCGCCGCCTCGGAACGGGCCGGGGTGGAGCAGCGGTGGATCCGCTCGGTCGCCGGTGTCGCCACCGGGACCGCGATGATCGCGGTCGACGATGCCGGGGAGAACTTCATCATCATCTCCCCCGGTGCCAACGGGAAGCTCGCGGTGGAGCACGTGCTCGAGGCGGACGAACTCTTCGCCGACGCGGCGGTGCTCTGCCTGTGTCTGGAGGTGGATCAGCGGGTGGTGCTGACCGCCGCACAGGAGGCGAGCCGCCGGGGCGTACGGGTGCTGTTGAACCTGTCGCCGTCGGCGCCGGTGGGCCCGGAGCTGCTGGCTGCGACCGAGGTGCTGCTGGTCAACGAGCACGAGCTGGCCGACCTGGTCGGTGCGGAGGCGGCGCTGGAGCGTGCCGCGGAACTCCTTGCCGGCAAGGACATCCGGCGCGCGGTGATCACCCTGGGTGCAGAGGGTGCGCTGGTCATCGACGGGGACCGCTCCGAGCATGTACCGAGCGTGCGGGTCCGGGCGGTGGACAGCACCGGTGCCGGCGATGCGTTCACCGGCGCGCTGGCGTACCGGCTGGCCGAGGGCGATGACCTGGTCGAAGCGGCCCGCTTCGCGGCCCGGGTGGGTGCCTTCGCGACCACCCGGCACGGTGCGCAGCCGTCCTATCCGACCCCGGCGGAACTGGCGGATTTCCTGGCTGAACAGGAGAAGTCGGGGCAGGAGCAGTCCGAGTCCTGAGGATCAGTTCAGCAGCGTGTCGGTGTACGCCTCGGCGGCCGGTACCGGTTTGGCGAGCAGGCCCATCTGCTGCATGAACTCCGCCATCGACTCCCACCGGGCGGGGTCCTGCTGGCCGGCGGTGGCCGGGTCGCCGAACAGCGGAATGGTTGCCTCCAGGGTGGCCAGTGCCGCCTGCTGCTGCGCCGGTACCGACAGGTTCGGCACATACTTCTTGGCGGCCTCGACCGCCTTGTTCGGGTCGGCGACCAGGTCGTCGATCCCGCGGCGGACCGCGTTGATCACCTTCCGCAGGTCCTCCGCACGGGTCTGCAGCACCTGATCGGCGGCCCCCAGACCGACCCCCACCAGCGGCACCGCGGCCTGTTCCTCGGCCAGCGGCAGCGACCGGATGGGGACCCCGGCCTGGGCGAAGCGGACGGCGTCGTTGTTGGCGTACCCCATCACCACCTCCACCTGGTTGCTGGTCAGGGCCGCCTGCTGGGTGTAGCCGATGTTCTGCACCTGGACGTCGCTCTGCTTCAGTCCCGCCGTTTCGAGCAGCGCGAGCAGCCCGAACCAGGTCTCGCCGTAGGGGCCCGGGACGCCGATGCGGCGGCCGCGCAGGTCGGCGGCGGAGCGGATCGGGGACTCCTCGCGGACGATCGCGACCACCGGGTACTCCTGGTAGAGGGTGGCGATGTCGGTCACCGCGACGCCCTGTGACCGGGCCTGCAGCAACTCGTCGCCGCCGGCGTAGACGAGCTGCTCGGTACCGGCCTGGAGGGCACCGAGAAGCTGCTCGTTGGCACCGTGGTGCCGCAGTGTCACGCGTACCCCCTGGGCCTCGAAATGGCCCGCGGACTCGGCCAGATAGAAGGGCGCGAACTGGATGTCGGGGGTGTAGGTCAACCCGATGGTCAGCGGCTCACCGCCGGCTGCCGCACCGCTGCCGGGGGTCGTCCGGGTGCACCCGGCCACTCCGGCCGCGAGTGCAGCGGCCCCCAATGAGGCAAGGAAATGCCGACGATTCATGCTGTCTCCTTCGGTCGTGCGGTGGTGCGTGGACGGCGCGGATCGCGCAGCGGGTCGCTGGCCCATTCGATGGCGACCAGCAGCAGGTAGATGGCGACGGCGAGCAGGCAGAGCATCAGCAAGGTGGCGAACAGGCCGGTGGTGTCGACGGTCGATGCCTGCACCGAGAGCAGCATCCCCAGCCCATTGCCGCCCATCACCAGTTCGCCGACGACGGCACCGGTGATCGAGAGGGTGAAGCCGTTGCGGATGCCGGTGAGCACGGCGCGCAGGGCGAGTGGCCATTCGATGTGGCGCAGCATGCGCACGCCGGCGGCGCCGTCCAGTTCGGCGGCCTCGATCAGCTCGCGGCGGATGCCGCGGATGCCGAGGACCGTGGACAGCACGACGGGGAAGAAGACCAGCAGGGCGCAGAGCAGCATGATCGGCAGCAGTCCGTAGCCGACCCAGATGACCAGCAGGGGCGCGACGGCGACGGCCGGGATCGCTTGTGAGGCAGCAAGATAGGGCGACACCGCGGCGTCGAAGACCCGCCAGTGGGCGATCAGGTAGCCAAGCGGCAGCGCGATCACGGCGGCGAGCAGGGAACCGAGCAGCGCCTCGACCAGGGTGGTACCGGTCAGGGCGAGCAGCTGGCCGGCGGCCAGGTCGTCGGCGAAGCGGGTGAAGACCGCTGCCGGGCTGGGCAGCAGCGTCGGCAGGATGCGTCCGCCGGCGGTGAGCAGCTGCCAGATCGACAGCACGACCAGGCCGAGCAGGACCGGTGCGAACACCCGCAGCACCGGTCCACCGCCGCGTCGCTGGGATGCGACGGTACGCAGCGTGGTGTGGTGACTGTCGGTCACGTCCTGCTCTCTCCTCCGGTCCTGGTGACCCGGGGTACGCAGAACGCGGGCATACGCCCCGAGGTGCCGGCGCCGAGCACCGAGCCGCCTGGTGGCGTACGCGAGCGAACCGTGCGCCTCCCATCCGGACTTTAACCGTCGGTACCGGAATTCCACCGGCTCAGCCGCCTCCTGTGAGGGACGCGGGTCGCGGACTGTCACCGCCGGCTCGGACTTTCACCGACCCCGGAGCACGTTGCTTGCAGGAAGACTTTACCGTACGGGTCGCTGCCGCCCCGGATCAGTCCACGGTGCCGTCATCGAACAGGGCGGCGATGCCGGATTCGTCGTAACCGAGATCGCGCAGGACCGCCTCACTGTCGGCACCGCGGCTCCGGGGTGCGCTGACCACCCGGCCGGGGGTGTCCCGAAGCTTTATCGGGATCCCCGTACCGCGATAGCCGTCGAGTTCGACGACCATCTCCTGGCCGCGGACATGGGCGTCATCGAGAGCCTCACCGACGTCATGAATGGGGGTGGCGGGGATGCCGAGGGCCAGCAGTTCCTTGGCCAACGGCTCCCGTTGCCAGGTGGCGATCCGGGGTCGCAGTTCGCCTTCCAGTGCGTCGCGATGGGCGACTCGGTCACCGTTGCCGAGGAAGCGTCGGTCATCACCCAGCTCGGGGATGCCGAGCACTGCGACGAGTCGGCGGAACTGCGAATCATTGCCGGCACCGATGAAGATCGGTCCATCGGCCGCAGGGAAGCTGTTGTACGGGGCGATCGTTGGATGCGCCGACCCGGTTCGCCGGCCCACCTGGCCGGCCATCAGGTAGGCGGCCGAGTGCGGGTGCAGCAGCGACACCGCCGTATTGACCAGATTGCAATCGACCAGCTGCCCCGTGCCCGTCCGCTGGCGGGCCTGGAGCGCGAGCAGGATCCCGGTACAGGCGTAGATTCCGGTGACCATGTCGGCGATCGGCACGCCGACCCTGAGGGGTTCACCGTCGGGTTCGCCGTTGACACTCATCAACCCGCTGAATGCCTGAGCGACCGCGTCGTACCCGGGCAGACCACCCATCGGTCCATCGACACCGAAGCCGGTGATCCGGCAGTGGATCAGCCCCGGCCATCGGCTGCGAATCCGTTCATCGGTGAAACCCCAGCGGGCCAGGGTCCCGGCCTTGAAGTTCTCGATGACGACATCGGCGCGATCGAGCAGGTCGGCCAGCACACGCTGTCCGCTGGGTCGCGCCAGGTCGAGGCACAGGTTGGCCTTGTTCCGATTGACACCGGTGAAGTAGGCGCTGGTGTCGGGCCCGACGAACGGCGGACCCCAGGCGCGGGTCTCATCACCTCTCGGTGGCTCGACCTTGATCACCTCGGCCCCGTGATCGGCGAGCAACTGGGCACACAGCGGCCCGGCCAGCACCCGGGAGAGATCGACCACCCGGATGCCGGTCAGGGCAGGCGACTGCTGTCCATGCTCGGATGCTGTGCTCATCAGTAGGACTTCGGCAGACCGAGCGCGTGGGTGGAGATGTAGTTCAGCACCATCTCCTGACTGACGGGCGCGAGCCGCAGGATGCGGGCTTCCCGGAAGTAGCGCTCGACGTGGTACTCGAGTGAATAGCCCATTCCACCGTGGGTCTGGATCGCCTGGTCGGCGGTGGCGAAACCGGCTTCGGCGCAGAGATACTTCGCGGTGTTGGCCTCGCGGCCGCAAGGCAGACCCTGGTCGTAGCGCCACGCCGCCTGCCGAGCGACCAGTTCGGCCGCATCCAGGCGCATCGCGCAGTCGGCCAGCGGGAAGGCGATCCCCTGGTTCTGGCCGATCGGCCTGTCGAAAACGACCCGCTCCCCGGCGTAGGCGACCGCTTTCCGCAGAGCCGCCCGGCCGATCCCGAGGGCCTCATGCGCGAGCAGGATCCGCTCCGGGTTGAGTCCGTCCAGCAGGTACCGGAACCCCTGTCCCTCCTCACCGATCCGAGCGGATTCGGGTACGAAGACATCGTCGAACGCGATCTCGTAGGAGGCGACCGCGTTGCGGCCCAGCTTCGGGATCGGGTTCATCTCGATACCGGGTGAGGCCAGATCGAGCAGGAACAGGCTCATTCCGGCCGTCGGGTGCTCGCCCTCTCGCGGCCGTGTCCGGGCGATCAGCACGGCCTGCTGCGAATCGCCGGCCTTGGTGATCCACACCTTCCGCCCCCGCAACAGATAGCCACCCTCAGTGGGTCGGGCGACGGTCCGGATGCGGGTCGTATCGGTTCCGGCATCGGGCTCGGTGACCGCGAAGCAGACATGCAGCGACCCGTCGACGGCACCGGGCAGAATCTCGCGTCGCTGCTCCTCGCTGCCATGCTTCACGATCGTGTTCAGGCCGAAGATCGTCAGATGCATCGTGCTGCAGCCGTTCATCCCGGCGCCGGATGCGGCCACCTCCTCCAGCAGGAGGGCCGCTTCGGTGATCCCGAGCCCGCCGCCCCCGTATTGCTCGGGGATGGCGATCCCCAGCCAGCCACCGGCCGCGAACTCGTTGTAGAAATCCCACGGGAACTCGTGCCGCTGGTCGCGGTTCGCCCAGTAGTCGTCGGGGAACCGAGCCGCGACCGCACGCACCCCGTCGCGGAGGGCCTGCTGCTCCTCGGTGAGCGCGAAATCCATCGAGTGTCTCCCTATATACGAACATCAATGCGTCTATTCGACTCCTATGAAACCCTGTCCCCACCCGCCCGTCAATCGGACAAGTTGCCCCGAAGGTCTTGACGACGCTCCCCCGTGGGTCTTTTCTAGTGTCGTAGATACGCAAGAGCGTTCATATATACGAAGGAGTTGTTATGACCGCTGCGTCCTCACCAGCGCCGCTCACGAGGCGCGAACGGCGCCGTGCAGCGAGCGCCATCATCGTGGGCTCGGCCCTGGAGTGGTACGACTTCTATCTCTACGCGTCGATGGCGGCGCTCGTCTTCGGGGGAATCTTCTTCCCCGGCGGCAACGAGACCAACGCCACCCTCGCCTCCTTCGCAACCTTCGCGGTGGGCTTCCTCGCCCGGCCGGTCGGTGGCATCGTCTTCGGCGCACTCGGCGACCGCTTCGGCCGCAAGGTCGTCCTGTCGACAACCTTCTTGCTGATGGGCATCTCCTCGGGCTGCATCGGCCTGCTGCCCGGGTACGCCTCGATCGGCATCACCGCACCGATCCTGCTGGTCATCCTGCGCATCTTCCAGGGGCTCGGCGCCGGGGCCGAGTTCGGCAGCGCGATCGCAATGTCCTACGAGTACGCCGGTTCCGGCAACACCGGACGATTCGGCTCCTGGCCGGCGCTGGGTGTCAACATCGGCCTGTTCGCCTCCTCCCTGACCGTGACCATCCTTGGCGCCATCAGCGAGACCTTCCTCTACGGCTGGGGTTGGCGACTGCCCTTCCTGGCCAGCTTCGCGCTGGTCGTGGTGGGCTACTTCGTTCGGCGCCGGTTGCCCGAGACCGCGGCCTTCGAGGCGCTGGACACCCAGGGGCACAAGCGACGCATCCCCCTGTTCGAGCTGATCCAGAGTCATTGGCGACCACTGCTGGTCGTGATGGTGATGACCGTCGCCTACAACGGCGCCAGTTATGTCTTCAAGACCTTCTCACTCAGCTATCTGAAGACCATCGTCAAAGCCCCGGCGGCCTACGGAACCTTCGGGGTGACCCTGGCGAGTCTCTCGGCGATCTTCGTCATCCCCGCAGTCGGGCGTCTGTGCGACAGAGTCGATTCGCAGCGGGTGCTGATCGCCTGCGGCTTCGGCATCCTCGCCGTCGCTTTCCCGTTCTTCGTCCTGTTGCGCACCGGCAACCAGTGGGCGATCTGGGTCGCTCTCGTGCTCACCGTCGGGATGGTGATCCCTGCAGCACTCTCCGCCCAGGGTGACTTCCTGGCTCGCCAGTTCCCGGTCCAGGTGCGGAACTCAGGTATCGGCACCGGCAGAGAGGTCGGCGGAGCGGTGTCCGGGGGGTTCGCACCGCTGTGGGCCGTCGCGCTGGTATCCGGATCTGCGACGCACTCGACGGTCGGCGTGTCCTTGATGTTCGTCGCCGCGGGTGCCCTGATCATCATCGCCGCACTCTGCGATCAATCACGGCGCGCCCGGGCCACCTCAGCCCTACGCCCCCACCCGGACGGCACCGAGGAGACTGAAGGAGTCAGACCCGCTTGACGGTGGCGGTGGCGGCCTCCCGGACCGCCGCGGCGATCTCGTCCAGTTTCGGACCCATCCGGGTCGACGGGCCGGCCACCGAAATGACCCCGAGCAGCTTCCCGCCCACCAGCACCGGTGCCGCGGCTGCACTGACGTCGGGCAAGGTCTCACCACGGTTGATGGAGAAACCGTTGGCTCGCACCCGTTCGAGTTCTGTGAGCACCGCCGGCAGACCGTCGGGATCGATGCGGTCGGCGAGGTACGCCTCCTGCCGCCGGCGGGATCGGTGCGCCAGCACCACCTTGCCCGCACTGGGCGGATAGAGCGGGCGGCGGGTGTGCCGAGGTGCCGAGTAGCGGATCATCTCGCTCGACTCGACGGAGTCGATGTAGACGATGGAGTCTCCGACCGCAGTAGCCAGCGATGCGGTCTCGCCGAAGCGGTCACGCAGGGTCTCGAGAGCGGGGTGTGCCGCCTCGGTGAGGCTCGGGGGGCGCTGCACCTCGAGCAGCTGACTGAGTGCCGGGCCGAGCAGATAGCTCCCGTGCTCCTCGAGCAGATACCCGGTGGCGACCAGACCCTTGACGAGCCCGAATACCGATGAGCGAGGTGCGTCGAGGGCCCGGGTCAACTCGTGCAGCCGGACCCCGCCCGGCTGGGCGGCTGCGACGGTCTCCAGAATATCGGTCACCCGGGACACGGTCCGGTGTGCCTTCGCCGTGGACTCCGTCACCATCGACTCCTCCAGCATCGTCCTGCGTTCGTAACTGCGAACAGTATGGCGGTTCCACGAACGCGAAGGGGAGCAGGCCGGGTGGCACCCGTCAGAAGTAGTACGGGAACTTCGACCAGTCGGGGTCGCGCTTCTCCAGGAAGGCGTCGCGGCCCTCGACGGCCTCGTCGGTCATGTAGGCGAGCCGGGTGGTCTCACCGGCGAACACCTGCTGGCCGACCAACCCGTCGTCGACGGCGTTGAAGGCGAACTTCAGCATCCGCTGCGCGGTGGGTGACTTCTGACAGATCTTCGCCGCCCAGTCCAGCCCGACCTTCTCCAGTTCGTCGTGCGGCACGACCCGGTTCACCGTACCCATCCGGAAACCTTCCTCGGCCGAGTATTCCTCACCCAGGAAGAAGATCTCGCGGGCCACCTTCTGGCCCACCTGGCGGGCCAGGTAGGCCGAACCGTACCCGGCGTCGAAGGAGCCGACGTCGGCATCGGTCTGCTTGAAGTGTGCATGCTCGGCGCTGGCCAAGGTGAGATCGCAGACCACGTGCAGCGAATGCCCGCCGCCGGCCGCCCAACCGTTGACCAGCGCGATCACCGGCTTCGGCATGAACCGGATCAACCGCTGCACCTCCAGGATGTGCAACCGGCCCGCGCGGGCCTGCTGCACCGTGTCAGCGGTCTCGCCGTCGGCGTACTGATATCCCGAACGCCCACGGATCCGCTGATCGCCACCCGAGCAGAACGCCCACACCCCATCCTTGGGGGCCGGCCCGTTGCCGGTCAGCAGCACACAACCGACGTCCGGGCTCATCCGGGCATGGTCCAGCGCGGTGTAGAGCTCGTCGACGGTGTGCGGGCGGAAGGCATTGCGCACCTCGGGCCGATCGAAGGCGATCCGCACCGCGGGCACCTCGCGCGCCCGGTGGTAGGTGATGTCGGTGAAGTCGAAGCCCTCCACCGGCTGCCAGTCTTCGGGATGGAAAGTCACCCGACCACCGTAGTGGCTCCACCGGATAATTCCGCTCCTCTCAGCCTCCTCCAGTGACCGGTTGGCGCGGTAGAAAGGGGGGCCGGTTGACCGTTCGGGGGCTGACCAGAGGGGTACGCGTGGAGAAGATCTTCGTCTCGACAGCGGCGCTGCGTCGTTCGTCGGAGGCGCTGCGCGCCGACTCCGGAGGCACCCAGAGCGCGATCGTCGCGGCCCTCACCGATATCCGCACCGAGTCCGCCTGCTGGGGCCAGGACGCGCCCGGCAACGCCTTCGCCCTCTCCTATCTGCCCGATGCGCTGGCCCTGATCATCGCCGCCGTGACCGCCGACGCGCAGGTCGAGGACCTCAGCGAGCGGCTCGATGCCACCGCCAACGGCTACGACCGCACCGAGGCCGAGAACAGCGGACCCGGCGCATGACGATCACCGCGGAGGCCGGACCGCTGATTCCGAAGTGGGTGTACGCCGACAGCTTCCCGGAGGCGGACGAGGACGCGCTGCGTCGACTCGGCACGGCCTGGCGAGCGCTCGCGACCGCCGTGGCCGAGCGCGGCACCGAGGTCACCGGGACCGGGCGATCCCTGGCCACCGAACACCAGGGCACCGCCGGTGACGCATCCCAGCAGCGGATCGGGTTGATCGGCGGCTGGCTGGGGCGTACCAGTGCGGGCTGCACCTCCGCGGCGCAGGCCTGCGAGCAGGCCGCCGAACTCGTCACCGCCGCCAAGAACGCGATGAACACGATCCTGCACTCGCTGCTGATCGCCAGCGTGAAGGCCGTGGCCACCGCCGCCCTGCTGGGTCCGCTCGGACTGGCGGAGGTGCCGACCAAGCTGCGGCAGTTGCAGGTGGTGGCCCAGGCCCGGTTGCAGGCGCTGTCCCGGGCACTGACCCGCCGGCTGGGCGGCCTCACGCTCGAACTGGATCTCGATCCGGCACCCGGGCCGGCTCCGAAGACCGACCAGGGCGGACTGGACGCCCTGGTCTCCGACATCGGCGGCCGCACCGAACACGAGCGTCGGCTGGCCTCCCGGCCGCCGGCGGATCCCCGCAGCGGCGCGGCCGACCAGGCCTTCGACCCCACCCAACGTGAGCAACTCGACCGGTCGGCGGACAAGTTGCTCGACGGGCCCGGGGCCGACCAGGGCCCGGACACCTTCGACGGAGCGCCACCGGCCGGTTTCGGCGGGCAGGACGGCACCACCATGCCGGGCCCGGACACCGCACCGATGCCGCTGGACAGTGGCAGCCTGCTCGAGGACACCGGCGAGGTGACCAGCGAGGAGATGGAACAGGGCGGCGTGCTGCCCGGAATGCCGCCACCGACCGGCCCAGCGCCCGGTACGCCGCCCCCACCGGGCGGGGCCGGTGGCGCGGGCGCCGGTCCCGGTGCGGAACCGCCACCGGTGACACCCGGTCCCGAACCCGCGGCCGAAGAACCCACCGCACCCACACCGCCGCTGCCGGGCGACCCGGGACCGACCGCACCGGCACCCGGTCCCGCACCGGCACCCGGCAACGACCCGGACCCCGCGCCGGAACCCGCGCCCGCACCCCCGTCCGCTCCGGATCCCGAGCCGGCACCACGGCCCGGACCGGGCTCAGGCCCCGAACCGGCACCACACCCCGAACCGACATCACGCCCCGAACCGGCACCTCGGCCGGACCCGGCGCCGCGGCCGGACCCAGCGCCCCAACCGGGGGAGCCAGCGGCACCACGACCGGAGCCGACCCCGCGTCCCGAGCCGGCCCCGCGTCCCGAACCGGCCCGCTGGCCGGGACCCACGCCGCGGCCCGAACCCGCCCCGCACCCCGATCCGACGCCGATCGCCGACGCCGAGCCCGAACCGCGGCGGTCCTACCCGGATCCCGACCCGGGGGTGGAGGACCGGACGATCCCCAGGCCCGCGCCCGAGACCCCCGACCCCCTCCCCTCGGTTCCCCCGGCGCCCGATCCGGCTCCGGCACCGGAGATCCCCGTCGGTACGCCCGAACCCGGCGGCCTGCATGCCGAACCGATCGCCCCGCCACGGATCGGCACCGAGAGCGCCGGGTGGGCCGACCCCTCACTGGTCGGCCCCGGCAGCGGCGCACAAGCCGGTGCGCTCGGTGCGCTGGGTGCACCCGGTGCGCCCGGCCCCCTCGGGGCGTCAGCTTCCGGCCCGGGTGCGCTCGGGGCACCCGGGGCCGGAACCCCCACCGGAGCGGGCGGGTTCGGCGGCCCGGCCGGCCCCGGTGGTCCCGGCGGTCCCGGTGGCGCCGGTGGATTCGCCGGCCCACCGGGCGGGTTCGCCGGTGGCGCCCCGGCCCCCGCTCCCGCACCCGTCCCCGCTCCCTCCGGTGCTCCCCCGGCGGTTCCCCCGGCCGGCAACCCCGGGGTCCAGGCCAACCTCGGCCAGAACCAGCCACCGGCCAACCCCGGCACCGCCGCCGTCGCGCCGGTCGCCCCCGGGCGTACCGACGCACCCCGCATCGCCCCGACCAATCCGGCCAACCCGACCAACCCGACCGGGGTCGCGGCCACCGCACTGGCCGGCACCTCGCTGGCGGCGGCCGGGTTGCGACCCGCCGGCCCGCGGACCGATCTGCACACCACCGGGATGGTCGCGGTGCGCCGCTTCGGCCCCGAGGAGTTGCGGTCCCAGCTGGTCCCCGACGATCCCTGGCTGATCGTCTTCCAGAAGGTGCTCCGCCCCGGTGAGGCCGATGAACTGCTCTCCGGCCGGCGCCGCACCCTGCGCGGTCTGCTCAACCCCGCGCACCAGGTGAACCATCTGCGTACCCCGGCCGAGCACCACGACGCGCTCGGCCTCGGTTTCGCCGTCGACGACGGCACCGGCCGCCTCGAGATGCCCTTCCACCGGGGTGCGGAATCGGTGGATCTGCTGCGCTGCAACGGAATCCGGTCCGATGACCTGATCGTCCCGGTGAGTGCCGACTGGTCCGGCGAGGCGGCCGGGAGCCTGCCGGTGCAGCGCGAGCACCGCGCACCGTGGACGGGCACCGGACACGCCCCGGGTTCCTCCTCGGCCGCGCCGATCGAGGAACTGGAGCTGCTCGGTCATCTGCGTACCCCGATCCCGCACGCCGCCGAGATCTGGCGCCGGTACGCCGACGGCAGCATCGAATGGGTGGCCAGCCACGACGCCACCACCGGTCGTTGGAGCAGTGGACCGGAGGCGCCCGAACCGTCGGGTTCCCCACTGTGCAACGGAAAATACCTGCTGGGCAGCGATGGTTCGGCGACCCCGGTCCAGGAGCTCGACGACGAACAACTGCTGCTGCTCGACGGACCCGTACGCCGACTGGTGCCGCGGGCCGAATACGGCCGCCCGGTGGCGCTGACCACGATCGGCCGCTGGGGTTCGGCCCGGGTCCAACTGCTGCGCACCGAGCAGAACCGGGTGCTCGTCGACTATCTCGGCGACTCCCTGGACGAGGCCTCCGCACTCGGTTTCGTCCAGCTCGGCCAGGGCGAATGGGAGCCGCGCTGGGTGCCGGAGGCAGCGGTCACCGACCGTACCGAGTACCGCCGCGCGTACCAGGCCTGAGACCCGCCCGGACATTGCGCACCTATTGACGGTCGCAACACAAGCGCTATAAGTTGGCCGGCGATCCGGAACCCCGGGCTGAGGCGAGCAATGGAGCGGCCATGTCCCCGTCCCCTTCCCGAACACCGAATGCGACCGACCAGAGCTGGCCGGTGCCGCGGCGCACGACGGCCCTGGTGTTGTTCTGCTGCTGGCTCGGCATCCTCGCCGAGGGCTACGACGTCGGCGTCCTCGGCGCCGTGCTGCCGGCGCTCGCCGAATACCGCGAGTGGGGCCCGCTGACCAAGCTGGAGCTCGGCGCGCTCGGCTCCCAGGCGCTCATCGGCATGCTGATCGGTGCCCTGTTCATCGGCACGCTGAGCGACCTGATCGGCCGCAAGAAGATGCTGCTGCTGTCGATGCTGATCTTCACCACCACCCAGCTCGGCGCGGCCTTCGCGCCGACGCCGGAGATCTTCGGGCTGTTCCGGCTGCTCGGCGGGCTCGGCATGGGCGGCATCATCCCGGTGGCCGCCGCGCTGACCATCGAATACTCCCCGCCCCGGCGCCGCGCGCTGAACTACGGGATCATGTATTCCGGTTATTCGCTGGGCATCGTCGCCGCCGCCCTGGTGGCGCTGCTGGTGCTGGACAGCCACGGCTGGCGCTGGGTGATCGGCATCGGCTCGGTACCGGTGCTGCTCATCCCGATTCTCGCACTGATGCTGCCCGAATCGATGGAATACCTTGTCCAGAAGGGAAAGATCGACCAGGCCCGGACCCTCGCCGATCGGCTGAGGATCCGCCCGTTCCGGGAGTCGGACTGGGTGCACCCGCCGGCCGCGGGCGAGTCGGTACGCCGCGGCCCGCGCGAGGTGATGGGCATCCTGTTCTCCCGCCCCTTCGCCGCCGCGACCGCCTTCTTCTGGATCTCCCTGTTCTGCGGGATGCTGCTGGTCTACGGGTTGAACACCTGGCTGCCCTCGATCATGAAGGCCGCCGGCTACCAGCTCGGCTCCTCGCTGATGTTCCTGCTGGTCTTCTCGCTGGCCTCCGCGGCCGGTGGCCTGCTGCTCGGCTGGATGGCCGATCGCTGGGGCCGCAAGCTGGTCCTGGTGGTCTTCTTCGCCCTCGGCGCGGTCTGCATCCTGGGGCTGATGAACAAGAACAGCCTGCTGGTCAACTACGGCCTGGTCGCGATGGCCGGCATCGGCTCGATCTCGGTCTCCCTGGTGCTGACCGCCTGGGTCGCCGACTACTACCCGGCGTACGCCCGGGCGACCGCGGTCGGCTGGGCGCTCTCCTTCGCCCGGATCGGTGCCATCGCCGGCCCCATCGTCGGCGGCTGGATCGCCGGTGCGCAGCTGCCGTTCCAGTACAACTTCGTGCTGTTCGCCGTGGTCGGGCTGGTCTCGGCGATCGCGATCGCGCTGATCCCCCGCCCCCCGGGCGACCAGCGCCGCAGCGATCCGCCGGTCAGCGGCACCGATCCGGATCTGGTCGACGAGGAGCGCGTCCAGGTCTGACCCGGCGGCCTCAGCCCGCGTCGGCGGGGGCGAGCACGATGTCGAACCGGGCCCGGGTCCAGGTCTTGTCACCCAGGTCGCGGCCGTCCGGGGTCGGCGTACCGGCCGGCTGCTCGTCGAAGTCGACGATCAGCGACTCCTTCACCCCGAAGACGCTGTCCCGCTCCAGATAGTCGTCACCGCGGACGAAGATATGGGTGACCAGGGTGCGCAGCTCGGGGGCGCTGACCATGAAGTGCAGGTGCGCGGCCCGCATCGGCGACCGGTTGGCGGCGGCGAGCAGGCTGCCGACCGGGCCGTCGTGCGGGATCGGATACGGGGTCGGGGTGACCGCCCAGAAGCGGAAGTTCCCGTTCTCGTCGGTGTAGAGATGGGCGCGGCCGGCGGTCCGGTCGCCGTCGTACTGGACGTCGTAGAAGCCGTCCTCATCGGCCTCCCAGGCCTCGATCTTCGCCCCGACGACCGGGTTCCCCTCGGTGTCGCGGACGCTGCCCTCGACCCAGGACGGCTGGCCCGCGGCCGGTCCGGCGATATCACCGCCCTGGTCGATCTCCGGCGATCCCTCGACGAAGAACGGGCCGAAGACCGTGGCCTCGGTGGCGTCGGCGTACGCCTCGTTGTTGATCGCGATCACCTGCATCGAGGCGCCGAGGACGTCGGAGAGCAGGATGAACTCCTGTCGCCGGTCGTCGGTGATGTGGCCGGTGGCGGTGAGGAAGTCGATACCGGCCTTCCACTCCTCCTCGGTCAGCCGCACGTCGCGGACGAAGGCGTGCAGATGGGTGGTCAGCGACTTCAGGATCTGCTCGACCCGGGCATCGTGCGTACCGTCGAAGGAGGCGCGCACGGTCTCGATCAGCGCCTCCTCCCGGGCCTGCTGCTCGGTGTCGATCTCGCTGTGCTGGTTGACTTCTTCGGTGCTGGTCATCGGGGATCGGTTCCTTCCTGGGCGCCGCGCAACAGGCGGGCCAGATCGTCGGCTGTGACAGGTGTGGGGTTGGTGTCGGGCACCACCGGCAGGATCGCGGCGACCGCATCGGGGATCTGCTCCGCGGTGAAACCGACCTCGCGCAGCGCCCGCGGCGCGTTCGTCCGGCGGCGCAGTTCCTGCAGCCCGTCGAGTGCCGTCGCGCTGCCGAAGGCGGCGGCGACCCGCTGCTCGGCCTCCGGTGCCTCAGGTGCGTTCAGCGCCAGCACATAGGGCAGCACGATCGCATGGGTCGGGGCGTGCGGCAGGTCGTAGCGGCCCCCGAGCACATGGCAGATCTTGTGGTGCAGCCCCGAACCGGCGGAGGCGAAGGCGACCGCGGAGAGGTACGCCCCATAGAGCGTCTGCTCGCGGCCGGGCAGCCCGGCCGGGTCGTCGACGACCTGCGGCAGCCCCTCGGCCAGCGCCCGGATGCCCTCGCTCGCCAGCGCCCGGTTGATCGGGTCGGTCCGCGGCGCCCACATCGAGTCCACGCAGTGCGCCAGGGCGTTCAGCCCGCTGGCGACGCTGAGCTCGACCGGCAGTCCGGTGGTCAGCTCGGCATCGTAGACGATCGCCTTCGGCAGCACCCGGGGATCGCTGCCGGTGGTCTTCTTGCCGTCCTCGGTCAGCCCCCAGACATCGGTGGCCTCCGAGCCCGCATAGGTGGTGGGGACCGCGACGATCGGTAGGCCGGAGGTGAGCGCGACCGCCTTCGCCAGCCCGGTGGTGGACCCACCGCCGACCGCGACGATGGCGTCCACCCGGTGCTCCGCGGCCGCCGCCCGGGCCCGCTCCGCGACCTCGACCGGGACGTGCATCCTCACCTCGTCGTATGCCAGCGCGACCGGCAGCTCGGCGCTCACCCGCTCGGCGAGATCCCGCTCGGAGTTCCCGGCGATCACCATCACCCGTTCGGCGCCGAGCTGGCCGACCTCCTCGGCCAGGGCGGCGGCCGCGTCGCCGCTGGCGAAACGGACCCGCTGGCCGAGGGTTTCGTGTGCGAAGGACATGGTCATGCGAGGCTGCTCTCCCTGGTCGAGACGGGCACGGTGAGGCGGTCGGCGAGTTCGTCGATGGTGGTGCCGAAGGTGGCGAGCACGGTGACCGCGTCCCGACCCGGCCCCACCTCGAAGATGCCGAGGTCGGTGTAGACGCGGCTGACGCAACCGACGCCGGTCAGCGGATAGTCGCAACGGGGCACCAGCTTCGGCGTACCGTCGCGGCCGAACAACGACATCATCACCAGCACCTGTTTGGCACCGATGGCCAGATCCATCGCGCCACCGACCGCGGGAATGGCGTCCGGGCGGCCGGTGTGCCAGTTGGCGAGGTCACCGGTCAGCGACACCTGGTAGGCGCCGAGCACACAGACGTCGAGATGGCCGCCGCGCATCATCGCGAACGAGTCGGCCTGATGGAAGTACGCCGTCCCGGGCAGCGCGGTGACCGGCACCTTGCCAGCATTGGTCAGGTCGGGATCGATCTGGTCGCCGGTGGCGGTCGGGCCCATGCCGAGCATGCCGTTCTCGGTGTGCAGGATCACGCCCTGGTCGGCGGTGAGATGGTCGGCCACCTTGGTCGGCTGCCCGATGCCCAGGTTCACATAGGACCCCTGGGGGATGTCGGCCGCGATCAGCGCGGCGAGTTCAGCCATCGACAGTGGGTGCTCGGCGGAGGGATACGACATCAGCGGGCTCCTTGCACGGTGTAGCGGCGGGCCGGCACCCGGACCAACCGGTCGACGAAGATCGACGGGGTCACCACGGCCTCCGGGTCGAGGTCACCGGGATCGACGATCTGGTCGACCTGGGCGATCGTGGTCGCGGCGGCGGTGGCCATCACCGGTCCGAAGTTGCGAGCCGTCCGGCGATAGACGAGATTGCCGAGGCGGTCCGCACGGTCGGCGGAGATCAACGCGACATCACCGCGGATCGGATGCTCCAGCACGAACTCACGGCCGTCGATCTCGCGGGTCTCCTTGCCCTCGGCCAGCGGCGTACCCACCGCGACGGGCGAGAAGAAGGCGCCGATCCCGGCACCGGCCGCGCGCATCCGCTCGGCCAGATTTCCTTGTGGGACGAGCTCCAGCTCGATCCGGCCGCTGCGATAGAGCTCGTCGAAGACATAGGAATCGGACTGCCGCGGGAAGGAGCAGATGACCTTGGCCACCCGGCCCGCCTTGAGCAGCGCGGCCAGCCCGACCTCGCCGTTGCCGGCATTGTTGGACACGATCGTCAGGTCCTGGGCACCCTGCCGGATCAGCGCGTCGATCAGGTCGAACGGCATCCCGGCCAGTCCGAAGCCACCGACCAGCACGGTCGAACCGTCCGCGATCCCGGCCACGGCCTGATCCGCGGTCTCGAGCACTTCGGTGCGCGCCATCAGACACCTGCCTCGGGATTTTCAAGCACCACAGCAAGTCCTTGGCCGACACCGATGCAGATCGCGGCCACACCCCAGCGCTCGTTGCGTTCGCGGAGCACCGCAGCCAGGGTACCGACGATCCGCCCGCCCGAGGCGCCCAGCGGATGCCCCAGGGCGATCGCGCCACCGCGGGTGTTGACGATCTCCGGGTCGATCGGCCAGGCGTCGATGCAGGCCAGCGACTGGACGGCGAAGGCCTCGTTGAGCTCGACCGCGCCGACCTGGGACCAATCGATCCCGGCGCGGGCCAGGGCCCGGTTCGCGGCCTCGACCGGGGCGTACCCGAAGTCCTGCGGCTGGAGCGCGTACGCCGCCCGGCCGGCGATCCGGGCCAGCGGCTCCCTGCCGATGGTGCTGGCCGCGGCCTCGGAGCCGAGGAGGACCGCCGCGGCGCCGTCGCTGAGTGGGGAGGCGTTGCCGGCGGTGATGGTGCCGTCGGGGCGGAAGGCGGGTTTCAGTTCGGCGAGCTGGGCGGTGCTGCTGTCGGGGCGGATGCTCTCGTCGCGGGTCAGCTCGGTGTCCGGCACGGTGACGACCAGGTCGTCATGGAAACCGTCGGACCAGGCCCGGTCGGCGAGCCGGTGGGAGCGGGCGGCGAACTCGTCCTGCCGCTCCCGGGAGATGCCGAATCGTTGCTGCAGCTGCTCGTTGGCCTCACCCAGGGAGACCGTCCACTCCTTCGGCATCCGGCGATTGACCAGCCGCCAGCCGAGGGTGGTGGAGACGGCGGTGACGTCGCCGGCCGGGTACGCGCGGGACGGTTTCGGCAGCACCCAGGGCGCCCGGGTCATCGACTCCACCCCGCCGGTGAGCACGATGTCGGCGTCCCCGGTCTCGATGGTGCGGGAGCCGATCAGCACCGCGTCCAGGCTGGAGCCGCAGAGTCGGTTCACGGTGGTGGCGGGCACGCTCACCGGCAGTCCGGCGAGCAGGGCGGCCATCCGGCCGACGTTGCGGTTCTCCTCGCCGGCGCCGTTGGCGTTGCCCCAGACGATGTCGCCGATCGCGGCCGGGTCGAGCTCGGGGGTACGCCCCAGCGCGGCGGTGATCGCGTGGGCGGCCAGGTCGTCGGGTCGGACCCCGGCCAGACCGCCGTTGAACCGGCCGAACGGGGTGCGCACCGCGGCGTACACGAAGGAACTCACGGTCCCAACGCTAGGCCGACCGCGCCATATAGTGAAAGATCAATATCGGACACTTCTAGGTATGATCTGGATATGAATCTGCTGCAGCACCTGCGGTACTTCGTGGCCGTCGCGGAGGAGCGGCACTTCGGCCGCGCGGCCGAGCGGTTGCAGATGGCGCAACCGCCGCTGTCCCAGCAGATCCGCCGACTGGAGCGCGAGGTCGGGACACCGCTGTTCACCCGGACGACCCGACGGGTTGACCTCACCCCCGCCGGCGCCGCCTATCTGGAGCGGGCGCGGGCGATCCTGGCCGCCGTCGACGAGGCCGCGGAGGAGGCCCGCCGGGTGGCCGCCGGACTCGTCGGGCACCTGGTGATCGGCTGCGTCGGCTCGGTCACCTACAGCCTGCTGCCGGCCCTGGCCCGCCGGCTCGCCAGCGAGCTGCCCGGGATCGACGTCTCCTTCCGCGGTGAGATGCTGGCCGCCGAGCAGATCGAGGCCGTGCGCACCGGCATCGTCGACCTGGCCCTGCTGCGGCCACCGGTCACCGACGGCGCGCTCGCGGTCACCCCGCTGCGCGAGGACCGGCTGGTGGTGGCGATCCCGCAGGGGCACCGGCTGGCGGGCCGGGACCGGATCCGGATGGCCGACCTCGCCGAGGCCGAGTTCATCGTGCACTCGGCGGATCGGAAGTCGGCGATGTACGGGGTGGTCCAACGGCTCGCCGCGGCGGCCGGCTTCACCCCGCGGATCCAGCACGAGGTCGGTGAGACCTCGACGGTGATCACCCTGGTCGCCGGTGGGCTCGGGGTCGCGGTGGTACCCGAACCGGTCACCGCACTCGCCCTGGCCGGGGTGGTCTTCCGCCCGCTGACCCGCCCCGCAGCCAGCGTCGAACTGGTCGCGGCGCACCGGGCCGACCGGCTCGAACCGCACCTGCAGCGCACCCTGGAACTGGTCCGTGAGCTCACCGGTGAGGAGCCAGGATCTCCCGTGCCCGGTCCACCGACGGCAGGGGTGGCAGCGGGCGGCGAGTGACCTCGTACGCCTCCTCCGCGGGCACGCCGACCATCCTGAGCAGCAACTCGGCGACGGTGGAACTCGGGTCCGTGGACCGATCACCGGACAGGTGCACGTGCATCGCCGACAACAGGGCGCCGAAGGTGACCGCGGTCGCCACGTCGAGATCGGGGATCCGGAATCGGCCGGCGTCCAACCCGATCTGCAGATCCCGCCGGGCGCGCGGGCCCAGGGCTGCGTTCAGCTGGTCGTGCGCGACCCCGAGCCGCACCACCATCCGCCCCCACAGCGGGTCGGTGACCGCCATGCCGACCAGGTGGCGTACCGAGAACGAATAGATCTCGGCCGCATCCTGGAGGTCCCTGGTGAGGGCGTCGAGGCGGACGCCGAGGGTCTCGACCGCATCGGCGACGATCGCGGTGATGATCTCCTCGCGGGAGGTGAAGTAGTTGTAGAAGGTCCCCGCGCCCAGGTCGGCTCCCTCGGTGATCGCGGAGATCGTCAGCGCCTCGGCTCCCCCGGTCGCCATCAGCTCGGCGGCGGCATCGACCAGCCGTTTCCGATTGCGCGCGCGACGCCGGGCACCTCGATCCGGCCCGGCGCTCGCAGCAGTCGTCACGGGCGTCACGCTAGCAGCGCGGATCCACCCCGATCCGAAAGTGAAGGTTGCTTCATTTGTGAAGCTGTGTTCATACTGGGCTCCTCGGACTTCAACGGAGAAGGGGTTCCAATGACCGCAACCCAGACACCCGAACACTGCGATGTCGCGATCGTCGGGCTCGGCCCGGTCGGTCTGTTCGCAGCGATCCTGCTCGGCCGCCGGGGCCACCGCGTGATCGCACTCGACCGCTTCGCGACCCCCTACCCCCGCCCACGCGCGGTGACCTTCGATCACGAGATCGCGCGACTGCTGAACTCGATCGGCGTGAATGCCGATTCCGACACCGCGATCGACTATTACGACGCGATCTACCGCTGGCGGAACGCCACCGGTGATGTGCTGATGGACGTCGACTGGGCCAGCCGCGGGGTCGACGGATGGCGCAACCGCTACTGGTTCAGCCAGCCCGTCCTGGAGGAGCGGTTGCGCCAGATCGCCGAATCGCTGCCCGGGGTCGAGCTCAAGCAGGGTCACCGCGTCGAATCGGTCGACCAGGACGAGTCCGGGGTGACGCTGCAGTACCGCGCATCGACGCCAGGTGGCGAGGCGCGGACCATCCGGGCGGCCATGACGATCGGCTCCGACGGAGCCAACAGCACGGTCCGGGAGCAACTCGGGCTGGTGATGACCGATCTGAAATTCCACTACGACTGGCTCGTGGTGGACATCCTGCCGACCGAGGAGCTGGCGTACGAACTGCCGCATTTCCAGATCTGTGACCCGGTCCGGCCGACCACCGTGGTTCCCGGCGGGCCGGGACGGACCCCGGGCGCCCCGCCGAGGCGGCGCTGGGAGTTCATGGCGCTACCCGGTGAGACCGCGGCCGAACTGGAGGACCCGGTGAAGGTGTGGGAGCTGCTCGCCCCCTTCGGCGTGACACCCGCGAATGCCGAACTGGAGCGCGCGGTGTTCTGGCGGTTCCAGGCGAAATATCTGGAACAGTGGAACATCGGCCGGGTCGCACTCGCCGGCGACGCCGCCCACCTGATGCCGCCGTTCGCCGGCGAGGGGATGTGCGCCGGGCTGCGCGATGTGGCCAATCTCTGCTGGCGGATCGACCTGGTCCTGCGTGACCTCGTCCCGCTGACCAGCCTCGACGGTTACACCAGCGAACGGAAGACCAATGTGCAGTGGTACATCGACTTCGCGATCATGATGGGCCGCACCATCTGCGTGACCGATCCCCGGGAGGCGATGGAACGCGACCAGCGGATGACCGCCGAGCACCTGACCCAGGACGGGCCGATCCACGCCCATCTGGCGACCCTCGGACCAGGCGCCTGGGTCGCCGACGATCCGCACGCCGGACGACCCGCGATCGAGGGCCGGGTGGCGTACCGGGGCCGGTTCGGGCGCTTCGACGACGTGGCCGGTGCCGGGTGGAACCTGCTCTCCACCGTCGATCAGGGTGATCCACTGGAGGCCGACCAGCGGGCCGCCTTCGAGCGGATCGGCGGGCGCACGTTCACCGTGGGACCGCCCGGCAGTGGCGCCGAGGTGATCGACATCGACGGGCGGTACGCCGACTGGTTCGCGGAGAACGGTGTTCGCCACCTGCTGGTCCGGCCGGACTTCTGCGTCGCCGCCACGGCGGCCGATCGGGCCGGTCTGCGCGGCGGGATGGAGCAGGTCCTGGGCGCCATCGGACTGGCCGGAACGGACGCACTGGCAGCACCCTGAGGACCTGTCGACCTGACGATTGACAGCATTTTGACAGCATCATGACTTGATTTTGACATTGTTATGACGTCACATTGAGGTCATGGAACTTTCGCAGTATGTCGAGTCGGTGCAGGAGCAGGTGGCCCGAGCCACCGCCCTGGCCGACGACCGTGCCCAAGAAGTGGCGCAGCAACTCGGATCCTCGTTGGACTCCGCGCTGCGCCTCGCGCTGATCCAGGCCCTCAGCGATGCGGCGGCCGAGCTCAGCACTCAGACCGGGGACCGCATCGAGGTGCGGATGTCCGGTGGCGACCCGGAGTTCGTGGTGAGTGCGGGTGAGGCGACCGATCAGGACCCGGAGGCCGAGGAGGAGGCGTACGACCCGGAGGAGCCGCAGGCGCGGATCAGCCTCCGCCTCCCCCAGCCGCTGAAGAAGCGGATCGACGAGCTCGCCGCCACCGAGGGGGTCTCGGTGAACACCTGGCTGACCCGCTCCGCGATGCGTGGGGTACGCCGGGCGAACCGGCCCGGGCGCGGGCCGTGGGGGCCGGGCTTCGGTCCGGGTGGGCCCGGTGGGCCCGGTGGCCCCGGAGGTCCCGGGTTCGGCCGGGGTCCGGGCTTCGGTCCCGGCCCGGGGTTCGGCCCCGGACATCGCGGGCGCGGGGGCCGGGGACGGCGCCGCGGCGGTCCGGACGGCGACGATCTGCGCTGAGCACCGTCGCGGCGGGCCGGCACCGTCGGCCCGCCGTGGCAGGCTTGGCTGGTGCGTACCCAGGCCTCCGTCATGCACCTGGACCTGGATGCGTTCTTCGCCTCGGTGGAGCAGCGCGACAAGCCCTCGCTGCGCGGCAAACCGGTGATCGTCGGCGGGATCGGGCAGCGCGGGGTGGTCTCCACCGCCTCCTACGAGGCGCGGGTCTTCGGCGTCCGCTCCGCGATGCCGACCCATGAGGCCCGCCGCCGCTGCCCGCACGCCGCCTTCCTGGCCGGCCGCTTCCACGCCTACCGGGAGGCGAGCCGACAGGTGATGGCGATCCTGCGTTCGGTCTCCCCGCTGGTCGAACCGCTGTCCTTGGACGAGGCCTTCGTCGATCTGGCCGCCGCCACCGACCCGCTCCCCGATTTCGGCGAACGGACGCTGCGCGAGCTGGTCGACCGGGTCAAGGACCGGGTGGCCGCCGACACCGGTGGACTGACCGCCTCGGTCGGGATCGGCAGCAGCAAGTTCATCGCCAAGCTGGCGACCGAGCTGGACAAACCGGACGGCTGCCGGATCGTGCCGGCCGGCACCGAGGTGGAGCTGATCGCACCGATGGCGGTCGGCGTGATCCCCGGTGTCGGCCCGGTCTCCCGGGAACGGCTGGCCCGCATCGGCGCCCGCCGGATCGCGGATCTGCAGGCGATGAGCCTGGCCGAGTTGACCCGCGAGCTGGGCAAGGCGGCCGCGGCGAATCTGCACGCCCTCGCCTACGCCCGCGACGACCGCCCGGTGCAACCGGACCGGGAGGCCAAGTCGATCTCGGTCGAGGACACCTTCGAACACGACCTGCGGGACCCCGCCGAGCTGCGCCGGCTGATCGAGCGCGACGCCCAGGAGGTCGCCTCCCGGGTCCGGGCCGGGGAGCTCTTCGCCCGCACGGTCACCCTCAAGGTCCGGTTGCCGGACTTCACCACGCTGACCCGCTCCCGCACTCTCGACGGCGCCACCGACCGGGCCGAGGTGATCGCCCGGGTGGCCCGCGAACTGCTGGCCGGATTGGATGTCTGGGAGGGGGTACGCCTGCTCGGCGTCGGCGTCGCCGGGCTGACCGGCATCGCCCAGGAGGAACTGTTCACCACCGAACCCGATCCCGAACCAGCCGAGGAGGCGACCGACCAGCCCGAACAGCAGGCGGCCGGCATCGTCGAGGCCGACACCCGTGCCCGGCGGCGGCCGACGAGCTGGTTGCCCGGGGTCGATGTGGAGCACGACGAACACGGCCGGGGCTGGGTCTGGGGCGCCGGGCTGGGCCGGGTGACGGTCCGCTTCGAGACCGCGGAGACCGGGCCGGGCCCGGTACGCACCCTGGCCGCCGACGATCCCGCGCTGCACCTGGTCCAGGCCTGAGAACCGCTGAACCCGGCCCCCGGCACACTGGTGGGGTGAGCGAGGACAGCAATCCCACCCGTAAGCGGATCGTACTGACCGACATCTCGAGCCGGGCCTGGGAGCATCCCGCCGACCGCGGCGCCCTGGTGGCGCTGCGCAAACTGCACGGTTTCGACCTGCTGGTCCGCAAGCTGTCGGGCTTCGTGAACGAGCGGATGGTGCGGATGCTGCTGCTCGGCTCGAACGTCCGGGTCAGCGAGCGACAGTTCCCGCGGGTGCACCAGATCTACACCGAGGCCGGCCGAACCCTGGATCTGCCCCGGCTGCCGGAACTGTTCGTCGCCGCGAGCCCCTATCTGAACGCGTCGACGATCGGCGTGGACACCCCGCGGATCGTGATCAACTCCGCGGTGCTCGACATCATGGACGACGACGAGTTGCGGTTCGTGCTCGGCCACGAGCTCGGTCATGCCGAGAGCGGCCACGCGCTCTATCGCACCCTGCTGTCCTATCTGATCCAGGGTGGCACCATGCTCGCCGGCGGCGTCCCGTTCGGCGCCTGGGGGATCCGCGCGATCATCGCCGGGCTGAGCGAATGGGCGCGCAAGGCCGAGCTCTCCGGCGACCGCGCCGGGCTGCTCGCCACCCAGGACATCGGTGCGGCGGTCCGGGTGCAGCTCAAGCTCGCCTCCGGCGGTCATCTGGCGGACCTCGACCAGACCGAATTCCTTGCCCAGGCGAAGGAATACGACGCCACCGAGGATCTGCGCGACTCGATCCTGAAGTTCCTGCTGGTCGAGGGGCAGAACCATCCGCAGGCGGTCGTGCGCGCCGGCGAACTGCGCAAATGGGTGGACTCCGGGGAGTACGCCGAGGTCCTGGCCGGCAACTATCCGCGCCGACAGCAGGATCGCGACGCGAAGATCTCCGAGGAGGCCGCGGCCGCCGCCGACTCCTATGCGAGCGCGTTCGCCAGCAGCCAGGACGCGATGGCGCGGCTGGCCCGCGATCTCGGGGACGGGCTCACCGATCTCGGTCGCCGGCTCGGCCAGCGCTTCCGGCAGCCGCCGCGCGACTGACCGACCGAGCTGTTGACCGACCGGGCCGCGATCAGGCGGACGCCGGCTCCGGCGAGGCCTCGCCGACCGGTTCCGGCTTCGGCGTCGAATCGCGGAGCAGGAACGCCAGCACCACCGCGACCGCGGCCATCCCGGTGGCCAGCAGGAAGGTGGCGTGGGTGCCGGCCAGCTGGGCGGCGATGTGGTCGGTGCCGGTGGCCATCAACGCCTTCGCGCGTTCCGCCATCACCGTGACCAGCAGCGCGCTGCCGGCGGCGCCGGCGACCTGCTGCAGCGTACCGACCAGAGCCGAGCCATCGGCGTACAGCTGCGGCGGCAGATCACCCAACGCGGTGGTGAAGATCGGGGTGAACATGAACGACAGCGACAGGCTGAGCAGGACGTGCATCGCCAGCAGGATGCCGACCGGGGTGCTGGTGCTGGTCAGCATGCTGAGCGCGAACACCCACACGGTCATCGAGATCGCCGCCGGGATGACCAATCGGCGGGCGCCGAAGCGGTCGTAGAGCCGGCCGATCACCGGACCGAGGACACCCATCGCGAGCCCGCCGGGCAGCATCAGCAGGCCGGCGTCCTGGGTGTCCAGACCGCGGACCTGCTGCAGGTAGATCGGATAGACCAGGAAGACGCCCATCAGCGCCATGAAGCCGATCATCATCACGCCCAGGCCGACGGTGAAGTTGCGGTAGCCGAAGGTCCGCAGATCCAGCAGCGGCTGGGTGAGGGAGAGCTGGCGCCAGACGAACAGCCCGAGCGCGACCAGCGCGACCGCGAAGGAGCCGATCATCACCGGCAGCTGGCCCTCGGCGCCGATCTTGTTCAGCGCGTAGACCAGCCCGCCGAAGCCGATCGCGGACAGCGGGACCGAGATCAGGTCGATCGGCTTGTCGGTCTGCTCACCGACGTTCTTCATCCGGATCGCACCGATGACCAGCATCACCAGGGCGATCGGCAGCATCACCCAGAAGATGGTGCGCCAGTGCGAGTAGCGCAGGATGACGCCGGAGATCGTCGGGCCGAGCGCCGGGGCCATCGAGATCACCACCGAGATCAGACCCATCACCTGGCCGCGGCGCTGTGCCGGGACCAGCACCAGGATGGTGGTCATCAGCAGCGGCATCATGATCGCGGTGCCGGAGGCCTGCACCACCCGGGCGAGCAGCAGCGGGCCGAAGGACGGCGCCAGCGCGGCCATCGTGGTGCCGACCGAGAACAGGCCGAGGGCGGCGATGAAGATCTGCCGGGTGGTGAAGCGGTTCATCACGAACCCGGTGATCGGGATGATCACCGCCATCGTCAGCATGAAACCGGTGGTCAGCCACTGGGCGGTCTGGGCCTCGACGTGCAGATCGGCCATCAGGGCGGGGAGCGCGACGGCCATCGTGGTCTCGTTGAGGATCACCACGAAGGCGGCCCCGAGCAGCAGGCCGATCACACCCCACGGGGTCGGTTGGTCGGTCGCTTGCGGATCAGTCAGGGATGTGGAGTCAGCCACGGTCACTCTTTCAATCTGCGGTGGGCGATGGTCCAACTCCACCGAGGAGTGAGTTTATTCCAGCGGTACGCAAACGGCTCGGCTTTTTCTGCGGGCCGGGCCGGCCTCAGTCATCGTCGTCGGCGTCGCTGTCGTAGTTGTTGTTGCCGCCATTGCCGTTGCCATTGGAGATGCTGCCGTTGGTGTCATTGCCGTTGCCGTTGCTGCCGCTGTTGCCGCCACTGTTTCCCGAACCACTGTTTCCCGAGCCGCTGTTGCCGCTGTTGCCACTGTTGCCCGAGCCGTTGCCGCCGCTGTTGCCACCGTTGTTGCCGGAGCCACTGTTGCCGGTGGCCTCGCTGGTCGGCGGCTGGGCCGTCTGGGCCCGGGTGGTCGGGGCCTGGGTGGGCGCCTGGGTGGTCTGTCGGGTGGCCCGGGTCGTCGGTGCCCGGGTCGGTTCCTGGCTGGCCTGGCGCGTGGTGGTGGTCCCGGCGCGGGTCGGGCTCGGGGTGGCGCTGGGGGTCGCCGCGCCACCGGGCAGGGTCAGGCTCGGCAGCAGCGACAATCCGGCGGCGACACCGGAGGCGAGCAGCATCAGCACCACGACCAGCCAGGGCCAGCGGGATTTCTGCCGCGGGCCGACGGGTGGTTCGTAGGGGCGTGCCCCGGCCGCCGGCGGTGCCGGAACCGGAACCGGGCGCGACCCGGGATAGGGGTCGGGTTCGCTGGGCGTCTCGGCGAAGGAGGCCCGGGTCGGCGTCCGCGCTCCGTACGCTGCGGTCGGCGGCATCGCGGCGGTGGCCGCGAGCACGGTCGGGGCACCCGGGTCGACGGCCAGGGCGCGCAGCTGCTGCTGCACCTGCTCCCCGCTCGGGCGGCGGGCCGGATCCTTGTCGAGCAGCCGGGCGACCAGCTCGTCGAGGGCGGGCGGCACGTCCGGGCGGCGGGTCGACAACCGCGGCGGGGTGGCATTGATCTGCTGGTTCGCGACCGCCAGCGCCTCCCCGGTGAACGGCGGTTTCCCGGTCAGCATGGTGGTCAGCAGGCAACCCAGGGCATACCAGTCGGAGGCCGCGGTCGCACCCCGGCCGCTGGCCTGTTCCGGTGACATGTACGCCGCCGTGCCCAGGGCGGTGGCCGGCGCGGTCAGCGTGGCGCCGGCGTTCTCGGAGAGCTGCGCGATGCCGAAGTCGACGAGCTTGATCTCGGTCTGGTCGCGCGGAGCGCGCTCGGGCTGGTCGCGCGGAGCGCGCTGGGGCTGATGGAACATCACGTTGCCGGGCTTGATGTCGCGGTGCACCACACCGATCCGGTGGGCGGCGAGCAGCCCGCGGGTGACCTCCTGGGCCACCCGCAGCGCCTCGCCGACGGCGAGCGGCCCCTCGGCGTGGATCAGTTCGGACAGGCTCGGCCCGGTCAGCAGCTCCATCACCAGGAAGGCGGTGTCACCGTCGAAGCCGGCGTCGTAGACCTGCACCACCTGGGGGGTGGAGAGTCCGGCGGTGGCCACCGCCTCCCGCCGGAAGCGTTCCTTGGCGGTCTGGTCCTGCCCGCTCAGGTCGACGGTCTTGATGGCCACGATCCGCTGCAGCACCCGGTCCCGGCCACGCCACACCTGCCCCATCCCGCCACCGGCGAGTCGGGCGGTCAGCTCGTAGCGGTCGGCGAGCAGATCGGGCGTCATGGCCCCCATGGTACGGACGCCGCCGGGTGCGACTCACACGCTCGCTGAGCGAGGAGCGCCTCCCCCGCGCTCAGCCAGCGGATGGGGTCGCTGTCAGGATCCCTTCGACTCGTCGCTGCGCTCCTCGCTCAGGGAACGGGCGGGGTCGTCGCTGTGCTCGTCGGGAGTGGGCTGGTCGAGGGGCGGGTGCGCATTGCGCTTCTTGGACCAGAGCCAGAGGGCGGCGCCGCCGATGATCATCGGTACGCAGAGCCACTGCCCCATCGACAGACCCAGCGAGAGCAGACCGAGATAGTCATCGGGCTCGCGGAAATATTCGGCGGCGAAGCGGAACACCCCGTAACCGAAGACGAAGGCACCGCTGATCTCGCCGCGCGCCCGCTCCTTGCGGGCGTACAGCCAGAGCAGCACGAACAGCAGCAATCCCTCGCCGAGGAACTGGTACAGCTGCGAGGGGTGCCGCGGCTCCGGGCCGGCGCCGGGGAAGATCATCGCCCAGGGCAGCGACGGATCGGCGGGTCGGCCCCACAGCTCGCCGTTGAGGAAGTTGCCGATCCGGCCGGCAGCCAACCCGGTCGGCACCGCCGGGACGAGCAGGTCGGTGACCTCCAGGAACGGTCGCTTGCGCCGCCAGGCGTACACCGCCAATCCGACGACCACGCCGATCGCGCCGCCGTGGAAGGACATCCCGCCCTCCCAGACCTTCAGGATGTCCAGCGGATTCGCCAGATAGTAGGCCGGCTTGTAGAACAGGCAGTAGCCGAGCCGGCCGCCGAGGATCACCCCGAGGATCGCGGTCAGCAGCAGGTCCTCGACGCTCTCCCGGGTCCACGGCGCGGGCTGGGTGATCCGGGCGTACGGCTGGTGCTTCAGCCGGCGCAGCAGCAGCCAGTAGCCGAGCCCGAAGCCGATCAGGTACGTCAGCGCGTACCAGTGCACGGCGAGCGGTCCGAGCCGGAACGCGATCGGATCGATCTCGGGGAATCTCAGCACCAGGGGGACCACGAGGCCCAAGTCTCCCACAGCCGTCCCAGTCCCGCCGGTGCCGAACGCCCGGTCAGCAGACCGCGTCGATGCTGCTGCTCTGGCCGCGGAAGCTCACCGAGTCCCCGGCGCGCTTGCCGCGCAGTTCGGCATAGAGCGGCGCATCGGTCCCGATCCCGGCGTACGTCGCACCGCCGGAGGTGAACTCGTCGCTGGCGACGCCGACCACATAGCGATCACCGGCCAGGGTGATGATCGCACCAGGTTCGACGGTGTCCTTGGGCGAGAAGTCGAGCCCGCGGGCGTCGGCGACCAGGCCGGCCTGGGCGTCATCGACCTGCTGGAAGGCCGCGTGGGTGTCGCCGGCCTCGTCGGCCTGGACCTCGTCGTCGATGGTGTACGCCCCGTCGTCGGTCGGGGCGGCATCGGTGGCGCGCACCTGGACGGCCTCGTCGAGCACGTCCTCACCCCCGCGCAGGTGGCTGAGCAGGTCGTTGCGCACCTGCTCCTTGTCGATCCTCTGCTCGCTCATGTGCCGACTGTAGTCTCCGGCGCTACCGCTAACGTGAGGACCGAGGAGGCAGCGATGACCACAGCAGGTTTCGCCGGGTTCACCGAGCTCGGCGCCGAGGCCAACGGGATCACGCTGCGCGGGATCGCCTCGCTCGACGGCCCGGAGGTGGCCACACCCCGCCCGCCACTGTTGCTGCTGCACGGTCATCCCGAGACCCATCTGATGTGGCGCAAGGTGGCGGACCGGTTCGCCGAGGATTTCCAGGTGGTGGCGCCGGATCTGCGCGGTTACGGCGCGAGCGACAAGCCGCCGACCGAACCCGACCACGCCTCCTACTCCTTCCGGGCGATGGCCCAGGACCTGGTGGAGCTGATGCGCGGGCTGGGCTTCGACCGGTTCGCGATCGCCGCCCACGACCGGGGCGCGCGGGCCACAGCCCGGCTGCTCGCCGATCATCCCGGCGTGGTCAGTTCTGCTGTGCTGATGGACATCGCGCCGACCCTGGACATGTACGCCGGCACCGACCAGGCGTTCGCCACCGCCTACTGGCACTGGTTCTTCCTGATCCAGCCGAGCCCTCTGCCGGAGGAGCTGATCAACGCGAACCCGAACGCCTACGTGGCCCGGCTGATGGGGATGCGGCACGGCAACCTCGACCCGTTCGCGGGTGCGCTGGACGCGTACCAGGAAGCCGTCGCCGACCCGGAGGCGGTCCGCGCGATGTGTGAGGACTACCGCGCCGCCGCGAGCATCGATCTCGACCATGACCGCGCCGACCGGGAGGCCGGGGTGATGATCTCCACACCGTTGCGGGTTCTGTGGGGTCGGCACGGCGTGGTGCACAAGCTGTTCGACCCGTTGACGCTGTGGCGGCAGGTCGCCAGCGACGTCTCGGGGCGAGCGCTGGACTGTGGGCACTACCTGCCCGAGGAACGACCCGACGAGGTGTACGCCGAGGTGCGCGAGTTCACCCTGGCGCACTGGAACGCCAGCACACCGGACAAGTGAGAGGACGACGATGAGCAACCGTTACCGCATCGCGGTGATCCCCGGCGACGGCATCGGCACCGAGGTGATGCCCGAGGGTGTCCGCGCGATCCAGGCCGCCGCCCAGGCGTACGACTTCGAGCTCGAGCTGACCGAGTTCGACTTCTCCTCCGCCGCCTACTGGCAGCAGCACGGCCAGATGCTGCCGGACGACTGGTTCGACACCCTCAAAGGATTTGACGCGATCTTCTTCGGCGCGGTCGGCTGGCCGGAGGTGCTGCCCGACCATGTCTCGCTGTGGGGTTCACTGCTGCTCTTCCGGCGCCGCTTCGACCAGTACGTCAACCTGCGTCCGGTGAAACTGCTGCCCGGCGTACCGGCGCCGCTGGCGAACCGGAAACCCGGGGACATCGACTTCCTGGTGGTCCGCGAGAACACCGAGGGCGAGTACTCCTCGGTCGGCGGGCGGATGTTCGAGGGCACCGACCGGGAAACCGTGCTGCAGGAGACGATCATGACCCGGCACGGGGTGGACCGGATCCTGAAGTTCGCCTTCGAGATCGCCCAACACCGGGCACGGCACGTCACCTCGGCGACCAAGTCCAACGGCATCTCGATCTCGATGCCCTACTGGGACGAGCGGGTCGCCGCGATGGCGAAGAACTATCCCGACACGAAGGTGGACAAGTTCCACATCGACATCCTGACCGCGAACTTCGTGCTGCATCCGGACTGGTTCGACGTGGTCGTCGCCTCCAATCTGTTCGGCGACATCCTCTCCGACCTCGGCCCCGCCTGCACCGGGACGATCGGGGTGGCACCGAGCGGAAACATCAACCCCACCAAGGAATTCCCGTCGCTGTTCGAACCGGTGCACGGCTCCGCACCGGACATCGCCGGCCAGGGCGTGGCCAACCCGATCGGGCAGATCTGGGCGGGTGCGATGATGCTGGACCACCTCGGTGAGACCGCGGCCGGAGCGGCGGTCACCCGGGCCTTCGAGGAGACGCTGGCGAGCGGGCGTACGCTGACGCGCGACCTGGGCGGTACGGCCTCGACCACCGAACTCGGTCAGACGATCGCCGCCGCCATCCGCTGAAGGCTCACGCTCATCGAGTAGGCAGCCATGCGGAGCCTGCGGAGCAATGGCTGCCGTGTCGAGATGACCGCCACTTGGCTTCGACTCGCTGGCGCTCGCTCAGCCGGCGCACCCCCCGGCTACGCTGAGGCGTACCGAGAAGTAACCCACGCACTGCCCGACGACGTACCGATGCGAGGAACCGATGCGCGAACCACTCCCCTATCGCTCCCCCTGGATGGATGAGGAACTCGACGATCTGGCCGAGATGGCCGGCATCTTCTTCGACCGCGAGATCGTGCCGAACATCGACCGGTTCATCGCCCAGCACGCGGTGGATCGCGAGGTGTGGACCAAGGCCGGTCAGCAGGGGCTGCTGCTGCCCAGCGTGCCGGAGGAGTACGGCGGCGCGGGCGGCACCTTCGCCCACGAGGCGGTCATCCTGACCGCGCAGGGGTATGCGACCGACGACTCGCTGGGGCATGCGATCCACTCCGGGATCGTGCCGCACTACATCATGGAGTACGGCACCGAGGAGCAGAAGAAGGAGTGGCTGCCGAAGCTGGCCAGCGGCGAATGGGTGGCCGCGCTCGGGATGACCGAGCCCGGTACCGGCTCCGATGTCGCCTCGATCCGCACCAAGGCGGTCCGCGACGGCGATGAGTACGTGATCAACGGTGCCAAGACCTTCATCACCAACGGCGGGCTGGCCGATTTCGTGCTGCTCGCCTGCCGGACCGGGGAGGCCGGCGCGAAGGGCATCTCGATGATCGGCGTCCCGGTCGACGGGCTGGCCGGCTACGACAAGGGCCGCGATCTGGCCAAGATCGGCATGCAGGGCTCCGACACCCGCGAGCTCTCGTTCACCGATGTCCGCGTACCGGTCGCCAACCTGCTCGGTGGCGAGGAGGGCAAGGGGTTCGCGCAGATGATGCAGCAACTGCCCCAGGAGCGGCTCTGTGTCAGCGTCTCCGCGGTCGCCAACATGGAGAAGGCCGTCGCGCTGACGATCGCCTACACCAAGGAGCGGGAGGCCTTCGGGCAGCCGCTGATCGACTTCCAGAACACCGGTTTCGAGCTGGCCGAGGTCTCCACCGACGCGCTGGCCGCGCGCACCTTCCTGGACCACTGCATCGGGCTGCACCTGCGCGGTGAGCTGGATGCGGTGACCGCTTCCCGGTTGAAGTACTGGACCACCGACATGCAGGGCAAGGTGCTGGACCGCTGCCTGCAGCTGTTCGGCGGCTACGGGTTCATGGCCGAATACCCGATCGCGCGGATGTATTCCGGCGCGCGGGTGCAGCGGATCTACGCCGGCAGCAACGAGATCATGAAGGTGCTGATCCACCGCTCCCTGTGACGCCCCCAACGCTCATCGAGTAGCTCGCGCAGCGCGCGTGTCGAGATGGCCGGACGCCACCGAAATTTGCGGCTCGATCGCCATTCGGTGCCCAGATCGGTCGATTCTGCGATCGAGCCGCAAATTTCGCAGGCCGCGCTGGTGGGGCGGGCCCAGCCCACCAGGGCCGGTGGCCGTGAAGCCGTCCCAATCACCAGCCGTACACCCCGCGCAGCTTCACGAACTCGAAGCTGTCGCCGACAAGGTGCTGATCCACCGCTCCCTGTGACGCTCAGAAGAACGCGCCGGAGACCCACCAGCCGACGACGCCGCTGACCACGAAGAGCAGCACCGCCAGCAGCACCAGGACCCCCGGGGTCAGTCGCCGGACCTCGGACGCCGGCTCCGGCTCCGGTTCGAGCGGGGCCGGCTGCTCGGGTTCGATGATCGGCTCCTGCAGGCGCGGGATCACCTCGGTCACCACCTGGTCCGCGGGCAGCGGTTGCTGCGCCCCTGCCCCCTGCGGAGTGACCGGGGGCGGGGGCTGCAGCGCCGCGGTGAGCTCGGCGGCGAAGGCGGCGGCGCTGGCCGGGCGGTCCTCCCGTTCGGTGGAGAGGGTACGCCGCAGCAGCACGTCCACCGCGGGTGGCAGGCCCAGCTCTTCGGCCACCGCCACCGGCGGCTGACCGGGCGGCCGCTCGGCCACCTCGGTCACCGTCCGCATCGGCAACGGTTTCTGGCCGGTCAGCAGTTCGTAGGTGAGCACCCCCAGGGCGTACACGTCGGCACGCGCGTCGAAACCGCCGGTGCCGAGGACCAGCTCGGGGGCCATGTACGCCGGCGTACCGGCCGTCAGCGTCACCCCGGAGGCGTCCGCCGCCAGCTTCGCGGTGCCCAGGTCGGCCACCGCGACGAACGGGTCGGGCAGGCCCTCGCGGAGCAGCAGGTTGCTGGGCTTGAGGTCCCGGTGCAGCACACCGGCGGAATGCAACGCCTCGACCGCCGCCGATGCATCCAGGGCCAACCGGATCGCCTCCGGCACTGTGATCCCGCGCTGCATCAGATCGGCGACCGTGCCACCGGGCAGATGGTCCATCACGAAGTAGGGTTGACCGTCAGTGATGTCGACGTCATAGACACCGACGACACGGGGACTGGAGATCCGGCGCATCAACCGCGCCTCGTTGAGGAACCGCTCCCGCACCTCGGCATCCCGGGCCCAGTTGTCGGCGAGCACCTTGATCGCCACGGGCAGTTCGAAGTTGTCGTCGTGGGCGAGCCAGACGGTCGCGAAGGCACCGGTCCCCAGCGGGGAGACCAGGCGGTAACGGCCGAGTGTCTTCATGGGGACATTCTCACGCAACCGGGGCCCATCCGTTGCCAGAACCCCCGGAGATGGCAGACTCGCCCCCGCACCACAATGAATCGACCACGGATCGGGGGACCGTGCAGATGGACACGTCCTGGGAGGAGAACCAGGCGGTCGACCTCGCCCAGCGCGTGACCGCCGGGGATCAGTTGGCGCTGGAGGAATTGCTCGCGCTGCTGCAGCCGCGGGTGCTGCGGATCTGTCGGCGGATGCTGCCGCACCCCGCCGATGCCGAGGAGGCCGCGCAGGACGCGCTGCTGGTGGTGGCCACCAAGCTCGACCAGTGGAGCGGGCGCGGCAGCCTGCTGGGCTGGGTCGGGGTGATCGCGGCGAACAGCGCCCGGGCCACCTATCGCTCACTGCGTCGTCGCTTCGCCGAGTCCGCGCAGACTCCGGCACTGCCCGAGGCGGCCGACCCGCGAACCACCAGCGTCATCGCCGGATCGCGGCTCGATCTGCTGGAAGCCCTGGAGGGGTTGGAGAAGGATCGGCCCACCGCGCTCGAGGCATTCGTGCTGCGGGATCTGGGCGGGCTGTCCTATGAGGAGGTCGCCGAGCAGACCGGGGCCAGCCTGAGCGCGGTCAAGACCAGGATCCGCGACGCCCGCGAATATGTCCGCGAGCGGCTGCGGCTGCGGCTCGGCTGAGACCGGTCAGCAGGCGCGGACGGCCGTGCGCAGCAGGATCGGTTCGCGCTGGCCGCCGACGTGCACGACCTCGGTTCCGTCCACCTGGACCTGGCTGGCGTGCTGGTGCAGGGCTGCGGTCACGGTCGGCAGTTCCGCGGACAGGTCCAGCACCGTCGCGCCCTCGGTGCCGGGGGTGACGACCTCGGCCAGGCGTACGCCGGTCCGCTCGGCGGCGCGGGCGCACAGGTGGTGCAGGGCGACGTGATCCGGGTGGCCGTACCCGCCGGCGTCGTCGTAGCTGATCACCAGGTCGGGACGGACGTGCTCGACGGCGGCCACCAGGTCGGCCAGCGGCTGGTCCTGGTCCACCGTGCTGAGTGCATCCGGCCCGGTCACCTCGGCCGGGCCGGCCACCCCTTCGGCGACCCAACGCATCCCGGAATCGCTGTACCGGTGGGGTTTGCGGCCGGGCGCCAGCGCCGGCGGTTCGCCGAGCCAGAGCTGTTCGGTGACCCCGAGGGCGGTGAGCGCACCTGCGAGTTCGCGCTCGCGGTGGGCCGGGAAGTCCTCGACCGGCCCGGTGAAGGTGCCGGGACGCACCTCCCCCTGCTCGCCGCGGGTCGCGGTGAGCAGTACGCATTCGACACCCTGGCCCACCAGGTGGGCGATCAGCGCACCGGTGGCCAGCGTCTCATCGTCGGGATGGGCGTGCACGAACAGGATCCGGCGGGCATCGGTGAGTGGATCGGTCATCGCGCGGACACCTTTCGCCGGCTGTCGGCGTAGATATCGGTCAGTCGGGTCGCGACCTTCGTCCAGTCGAAACGGCGGGACCAGCTCCGGGCCTCGGCGCCCATCCGGGCACGGGTGTCCCGATCGGTGAGCAACCCCTGCACCGCGGCACCCCAGGCGCCCGGATCTCTTGTCTCCATGAGGATTCCGGTCCTGCCATCGGCGACGGCCTCACGCAGCCCGCCGGCGGCGGAGGCGACGATCGGGACACCGGAGGCAGCCGTCTCCAGGGCCACCAGGCCGAAGGTCTCGGAGTGCGAGGGCATCAGCACCACCTCGGCACCGCGCATCATCGCCGCGAACTCATCGCGCGGCCGGGCGCCGGAATAGACGACGTCGTTGGCGATCCCGAGCCGGTGCGCCAGCCGCTGGACATGGTCGTGGTAGTCGGCGAAGTCGGCCGAGACGTCGCCGGCCAGCACCAGGTGCGGGCGGTGTTCGGGGTCGATCCGGGCGAGCGTCTCCAGTGCCAGATCGGGTCCCTTGAGCGGCTGCAACCGGGCGGCGAAGAAGAGATAGGGCCGGCGCATCTCGCAGCACTGCCAGTGCTCCTCACCGGGGGCCAGTGGTCGGAAGAGTTCGGTGTCCACCCCGGGCGGGACGACCACCACCCGATCCGGATCGGCACCGCAGCGGCCGACGATCGTCTCCGCCTCGGCGCGGCTGATCGCCACCACCACATCGGATTCGCGCGCCACCAGCACCTCACCGGGCACCCGGCGCGGCGACTCCGGCGGCTCCCCCTCCGAGAGCGGGTCGTCGGCGCGGACTGCGGCGACCGAGTGATAGCTCTGCAGATGCGGTACGCCCCAGGCGTGCGCGACCGGCAGCGCGGCCACCCCGGACATCCAGTGGTGGGAGTGCACCACATCGGCCGGCGTACCACGCTCGGCGAGTGCGGTGGCGAACTCGGCCAGGTGCTCATCGATCCGGCTCTTCGGCAGCGGTTTCGGCGGCCCGGCGGGCAGGTGGTGCAGGCGTACCCCCGGTACGGTCTCCTCGACCTCGGGCTGGTCCGGATCGGAGCGGCGGGTGTAGAGGTCGACCTGATGACCGAGGCCGGCGAGGGCCTCGGCCTGGGAGCGGACCACGACATTCATGCCGCCTCCGTCCCCGGTACCCAGCACCGCGTAGGGCGAGGTGTGCAGGGAGATCTTGGCGATACGCACCCGGTGAGCCTACCGAGTAATGTCGGCGCTCACGGTGCGGCGAGGAGGTGACGTGCTGGCCACGGTCCTCGGTGTGCTCGGGGTGGTGCTCAATCAGCTGTTCATCTGGCCCCAGGTCGCCCGGGCGCGTCGCTCGTTGATCGGGATCTCCCCCGGGACGGTGGTGGCCGGCTGGTTCGCCCGATTGCTCTGGTCGGTGTACGCGGTGGTCATCGCCGACTGGACGCTGGCGCTCGGGCAGCTGCCGATCGCGCTCGGGTTCGGGTTGTTGGCGCTGTTGCTGGCCCGGGGTCGGCCGGAGACCCGGTGGTTCCTGCTGATCGGGCTGCTGGTGACCGGCGCGGTGGCGCTCGCCGCGGCGTACTCGCGGCCGCTGCTCGCCGCGCTCGCCGTCGGGGTGGCCGCGGTGGTGAACCTGCCGCAGCTGGTCGGTGTGCTGCGCGACCCGCACCGGGTGGGCGGGGTGTCCCCGCTGATGTACTGGTTGGTCGCCGCCGCCAGCGCCACCTGGCTCGGTTACGGACTGCTCACCGACTGGGTGATCTCGCTGCCGCACTTCCTGCTGCTGCCCAGCGGCATCGTCGTCGCGGTGATCGCCACCCGCGGCCGGCGCGAGCCCGAGGCCGAGACCGACCTGCCGGGGCCCGCGTAACCGGACGTGCAGACCCTAGTTCTGCAGCGGCGGGTGCAGGTCCTTCATCGCGAACCGCTGCCGGGAGGCGACCGCGAGCACGTCGAGCACGATCGCGACGGCGGCGATACCGAGCAGCACCAGCACATCCCGCCAGAAGTTCGACCAGAGGCCGCCGGAGATCACCACCCGGAAGGCGTCGATCGAATAGGTGATCGGCATGATCGGGTTGATCGCCTGGAAGAACGGTGGCAGCACCTCCTTCGGATAGGTACCGCCGGTGGAGGCGAGCTGCAGGATCAGGATCACCAGCAACGCCGCCGAACCGGGCAACCCGAGCGCCATCCGCAGCAGGTGCGCGATCAGCGAGAACGTCAACGCCACCAGGCCGGTGAGCAGCACCGCCGCCAGTGGGTGCACCGGGTTCAGCCCGAGCCCCACCCAGACCGTGCCCAGCATCAGCATGCTGCCGATCAGCGCTACGGTGCCGAACGGGATCCAGGCCGACAGCATCAGATGCAGCGGATGCAGCCGGCCGGCGAGCAGCCGGCCGGAGATCGGCCGCATCACCAGGAAGCCGGAGATCCCGAACACCCACAGCGCGATCGAGAAGAACAGCGGCGCCAGGCCGCGGCCATAGACCCCGGCCGGGTTGAGCACATCGGTGGTCACATCGGCCGGTGAGGACAGCACCTGGACCGCATTGTCGGTCTGCTGCTCGTTCAGCACCGGCAGCCGGTTCACCCCGTCGTCAAGCCCGTTGACGAGCTGGTTGGCACCGTCGAGGAGCTGGGCGTTGCCGTTGTCGAGCTGGGCCGCCCCGTCCTTCAGCTTCACCAGTCCGTCGGCCAGCTGCCCGGACCCGGTGGCGAGCTGCTGGGCGCCACCGGCAGCAGAGTTGATGCCGGCCTGCAGCTGACCCGCGCCCTGTCCGGCGGAGTCGATGCCGCGGTGCAGCCGGTCCGCCCCGCTGGCCACCTGCTGGGCGCCGGAGTTGAGCTGGTTCAGCTTCGACTCGGCGTTCTGGATGTCACCCGACAGGTTGCTCTGCTGCACCCGGCTGTTCAGATTGGCCGAGCGCTGCCCGATCGCCGCGGACCGCTGGGTGACGTTGTCGGCGCGCTGCTGGCCGTCGCGGAGCCGTTGCCGCGCGTCCTGGTACGCCTGCGACTGGGTCACCTGCGGATCGGCCGCGGCCAGTTGGTCCAGCGCGCTGGAGAGCTGGGACAGGTCGTCGGAGATCGATTGGGAGCGGCCGCCGACGGTGCTGGTGACCGACTGCACGTCGGTGTTGATCGCGTTCGCATCGGACTGGATCGTCGGCAGGGTGCGGTCCACCCGCTGCAGCGCGGGCACCACGGTGTCGCGCAGCTGCTGGGTGCCACCGGCCACCTGGCTGGCGCCGTTGGCCAGGTCCTGGGAGCCGGTGGAGAGCTGCCCCATGCCGGCGCTGAGATCGGCCGATCCCTTCTGCAGCTGACCCATTCCATTGGACAGCTGGCCGGCACCGTCGCGCAGCTGACCGCCCGCGGTCGCGGCGTCGGCACTGCCGGTGGCCAGCTGGGCGGAGCCGTCCTTGGCCTGCGCCAGGCCGTCGCGGAGGCGTACCGACCCGTCGCGGGCCTGCACCATCCCGTCGCGGATCTTGTTCAGGTTGCCGAAGACCGCGCGGAAGTACGCCTCGACCGCGGTCTGGTTGACCGACTCGGTGATCGAGTCCTGCGCACGGGCCACCAGCGAACCGATCACGAAGCCATTGGCGTCGTTGCGGCGCAGGGTGATCCCGGCGCGCTGCGGATCGGTACCACCGCCGGAGACCAGGTTGGCCGAGAAGTCGCTGGGCACGTGCACGGTGAGGTAGTAGTCACCCTCGCGGAGCCCGCGTTCGGCCTCGGCGTCGTCGACGACATGCCACTGGAAGTTCTTCTGCTCCACCATCGTGTCGGTGAAGTCCTTGCCCGCCTGGACGCGTTCGCCCTCGTAGTCGACGGGCTGGTCGTCGTTGACGACCGCGACCGGCAGCTGGTCCATCCGCGCCCCCGGATCCCAGTTGGCGCCCAGGTAGATGGCGCCGTAGAAGACCGGCACCAGCGCTGCGAAGATCAGCGCGAGCTTGGGCAGCAGGCCGCGGAACCGTTTCAGTTCGAAGCGGGAGAGCATCAGGCCTCCTCGGTGTGGGGGTGGGGATCCAGACGCAGGATGATCGCCCCGGGTGGTGCCTTGGCGGTGTCCAGCGCGGACACGATGAAGGTGTTGCCGGCCTCGGTGAGAACGTCCAGCTGGCGGTGGATCCAGAGCTGCTGGTCATCGGTGAGCGAGGCGTCGATGTCGTCCAGCAGCACGTACGCCGCGGGGCGCAGGCAGCCGAGCATCGCGGTGAGCAGGGTGCGCCGGAAGGCCGGCAGGTGTTCGACGACCTCCTCGGGGTCGAACCATTCGCCGAGGGCGTTCTGCAGTTCGGTGAAGCGCTGCTTGCCGCGGCGTACGCCGATCGCCTCGGTGAGTGAGCGCTCGTCGCGGCACTCGCCGACGGTCAGGCTCGGTTCGAGCTCGGCCAGCCCGCTGATCCGGGCGATCGAGGTGAGCTGGCGGAGCTTGCGCGGGTGGGCGATGCCGTCGATGCCGTCGACCCGGAGTTCACCGGTGACGCCCTTCATCCGCCCGCCGAGGGCGAGCAGCAGCGCGGATCGGCCGGTGCCCTGCTGGCCGACGACGACGGCCCGCTGGCCGGCGTACAGCTGTGTGTCGAGTGGGCCGAAGACCGGCCCGCGGCCGCCTTCGAGCTGCAGGTCGCGGGCGCGCAGCAACGGGCGTACGCCGTCCTCGGACGCCGGATTCTCCTGTGTGGCTGGGGATTGCGGGGACCGTGGAGAGCGGCCGAGCATGTCATCGAGCATTCAGGGCCCCCTTGAGGACGAGTTCGACCTGGTTGGCGACGAGTTCCCGGTTCGGCGCGGTGCGACCGCGGCGGATCCGGTTCAACTCGATCAGCACGACCGAGAGCACCGCGCGGCCGACCGCCTCGGCGTCGAGTTCGCTGCGGTGACCGGGGGCGCGCTGCACGACGGCTCCGATGGAGGTGGTCAGTTGATCGATCGCCGCCTGGGATTCGGCCCGGTGCTCCCCCTCGTTGCCGAAGAGCACCTCGCGGACGAAGAGCACGAAGGTCTCCCGGTCGGCGGCGGCGAGTTCGAGCAGCGGGGTGAGCAGCGTCATGATTCCGGCCAGCGGGTCGGTGACGTCCTCGGCGGCGGCCATCCCCCGGGCGAGCTCGGTGCGCAGTCGATGGTTCATCACCATCATCAGCAGTTCCGGCTTGCTGGCCGCATAGGTGAAGACGGTGCCGGCGGCGACGTCGGCGACATCGGCGACCTGCTGGGTCGTGGTGCCGGCGTACCCCTGCGCCCGGAACAGTTCGTCCGCGGCGGCGCAGATCCTCGCCCGCTTCTGGGCCTTCGCCTGGGCGCGGCGTCCGGTGATCGTCATGGTTGCTCCCCTCACTCATTTTTGAGTGTACTCAATATTGAGTGGACTGGAAACTCAGGTTGGCCACGTACACTCCGGGGGCATGGCTGAGGTGCGCAAGCATGGCAAGGGTGGCGGTGGACAGATCGCCGCGGCGATCGAGCGGGCGATGGCCCAGGGGGTACGCCCCAGCGGCGCCGGTGCACCACCGGAACCGGGCCAGCAGTCCGAACCCCCGCGCAACACCCAGAACCTGGTGACCGCCACCTCCTTCCTCGGCAACGACCCGTTCCTGGTCACCGCACCGAAACCGGTGCAGCCGGTGGAGCCGGAGGGTGAGACCGCCGAAGCGGCCCCGGACGAGGACCCGGATGACCATCCGGACGCCGCCGAGGGCGAATCCGAGGACTGACCCCCACCGACACTGTTAGCGTTGAGGGCTCCTGACCCAGCCCAGAGGAGCCCCCGGTGAGCGAACTCGCACCGGCCAACGAGCCGGCACCCCACGTGCAGTTGCGCAAGCAGCTTCGCCATCCCGGTGAGATCCCGTGGCTGGTGGTCGCCGCGGTGTTCTTCGTGATCGCCTATGGCGCGCTGATCGGGATCTCGATCGCCGCCGGACTTGGTGCCGATGAGGGACTGACCCGCGACCAGACGGTGGGCCAGGTGATGGTGCTGCTGGCGGTCTCGCCGCTGGCGGTCCTCTTCTTCCGTGGCTTGATGTACGCCCAGCTGCGCACCGGTTCGGTGCGGATGTCCCCCACCCAGTTCCCCGAGGGCTACCGGATGCTGGTCGAGGCCGCTGCCTCGGCGGGGTTGCCGAAGGTGCCCGATGCCTATGTCACCTCCGGCTCCGGGGTGATCAATGCTTTTGCAGCAGGACACGGATTCCGCCGCTTCGTGAATGTGAACAGCGACCTGTTCGAGGTCGGTGGCGCGGCCCGCGATCCCGACGCGCTGCGGTTCGTGATCGGCCACGAGGTCGGTCACATCGCGGCCGGGCACACCTCCTACTGGCGGATCGTGGTGATGCAGGTGATGTCGCAGATCCCGATCCTGGGTGGCTTCCTGTCGCGGGCCCAGGAATACACCGCCGACAACTACGGCTACCGCTATCGGCCCCAGGGCGGTGCGGGTGCGATGCAGGTGCTGTCCGGTGGGAAATACCTCAACCACAACGTGAACATCAACGAGTTCGCCGACCGGGCGCAGTCCGAACGCGGCCTGTTCGTCTGGTGCGCGAACCTGGCCTCCACCCACCCGGTGCTCACCTGGCGCGCCCAGGCGTTGCGGGATCGCAGCCGCGCCGGTTCGCTGTTCACCGTCCCGAAGTTCCAGCCCTATGGTCCGCCGGCACTGCCACCCGGTGGCCGCCCGACCAAGGAGGCCCCGAGCCCCGCGGAGGCGCTGGACTATCTGGACACCTTCCCGCCGCTCGGCCCACCGCAGTTCGGCACCAACTTCCCGGTACCGCTGCCGGGCAACGAGATCGGATGGGCCGAACCGAGCCGCTATGGCCAGCACACGCTGTATCACGGTTGGCGCGCCCCGGCTCTGCCGCCGGACGAGGCCGACGAGCCGCGTGGCCCCGCCACCGGCAGCTGATCGCGGACCCGCTCGCGATTCCTACCGGGGCAGGTTCAGCGGGTGATCAGTTCGATCACGGTGGCGTCCAGCTCGGCATCGCGATGGACCACGGTCTCACCGCGCCCGACGGCCGCGGTGCGCAGCAGCTCGGTCGCGGTCGGCACCTGATCGCGGGCCACTTCGAGCAGGAAGATCCCCTGCTCGGCGAGGATTCCGGGCAATCCGTCGGCCCAGCAGCGCAGCGGATCGAGTCCATCGGCACCGCCGTCGACCGAACCGCGAGGCTCGCATTCCCTGGCCTCGTAGGGCATCAGCGCGATCGCACCGGTGGGCACATAGGGCAGGTTGGCCGCGATCACCCGAAACCGGGAACCGGTCAGGTCGGCCGCCGACGCGGCGCACCGGACCTCGCAACCGGGCAGATTCCGGCGGGCCACCGCCAGTGAGCGGTCATCCCGATCGACGGCGGTGACGACGACCCCCGGCGCGTGGCGGGTGATGTAGGCCGCCACCGGGCCCGCGCCGCAACCGATGTCCAGGAAGGCATCCCCGGCCACCAACCGGTCGACCGCGAGCCGGGCCAGCAGTTCGGTACGCGGCCGCGGGATGAACACCCCCGGCTCGATCCGCAGCCGCAGTCCCGCGAAGTCGGCGTACCCCACCAGATATTGGATCGGCTCCCCCGTGACCCGCCGATCCACCAGCGCACGCAGTCGCGACTCGTCGTCACCCGCCGCCTGCGCGAGCGCGGCCAACTCGTCGGCGGCGAAGACCGACCCCGATTCCCGCAACGCGGTGATCAGCTCCGCGCGCGGATCGTGGTGGCCGGTCATCTGGTCGGTGCGACGGATGTCAGTGCTGCGGGCCACCGACGGATCGGCCGGCGGACGGCCGTCCGGTGGCGGCGAGCTCGTGCACGATCTCCCTGGTCTGGGTGTAGAGGCGCAGGTATTGCTCGAAGAGTGCCTGGTATGCCGGCGCCGCGGATTCGTCGGGGGTGATCGTCTCGACGATCGGATTCCAGGAATCGATGTCTGGCTTGGCATTCTCGTCCGCGACCGCGCCGGCTGCCAGGAAGGCGCCGCCGTAGCTCGCGCCGATCGTGGTCCGCGGGAGCTGCTGTTCCAGACCGGTGATGTCGGAGACCAGCTGCAACCACAGGTGCGCCTGGGCACCGCCGCCGACCGCGACGATCCGGGTGATCTCGGCACCGGCGTCGCGCATCGTCTCGACGTTGTGCCGGACGGCCAGCGCGGTGGCCTCCAGGGTGGCGCGGTAGAGGTCGCCGCGGCCGTGGTCGAGGGTGAGCCCGGCGATCACACCGCGGGCATCGGGGTCCTGGATCGGCGTACGCTCCCCCGCGAAGTAGGGCAGCATCAGCAGGCCGCGGGCGCCGATCCCGGAGGCCTCGGCCTCGGCGGTCAGCGTCGGATAGTCGGCATCGGTGAGCTTGCTCAGCCAGGTGGTGAGGGCACCGGAGGTGGCCAGCCCGCCGGCCAGGTTCCGGGTGCCGGGCAGTGCTCCGGCGGTGGTCCACATCGAGGGGGTACGCAGGGTCTGTGCGCCGGTGGCGATGAGGAACATCGTGGTGCCATACATCAGCATCAGGTCGCCGATGCCGTGGGCGCCGACGCTGATCGCCTCGGCCCAGGCGTCGATGGTGCCGACGATCACCGGTGTGCCGGCCGGCAGCCCGGTCGCCTCGGCGGCCGCATCGGTGACGGTGCCGGCGACCTCGGTGGACCAGGCCAACTCCGGCGCCTCGATCTCACCGGCGTACCGCTCCCACCAGGGGGCGTACCAGGATTCCTGCTCGATGTCGTAGAGCGGTGAGGTCTGGCTGGCCGACTGGTGGTCCAGGACGTACGCCCCGGTGAGGTGGCGAACCAGCCAGGAGGCCGGCATGAAGAACCGGCGGGCCCGGGCGAAGGCGTCTGGTTCCTCGTCGGCGATCCAGGCGATCTTGGCACCGGCGGCCTGCGAGGTGAGCACCGAGCCACCGACCCGGGTGATCTCGTCGATGCCGAGCTCCTCGGTCAGCCGTTCGATCTGGCGGATGGCGCGGGTGTCCACGCCATAGAGGATCGCGGGGCGTACCGGCTCGTCGTGCTCGTCGGCCAGCACGACGCAGGGACCCATCCCACTCACCCCGACCGCGACCACCTCCGCGTCGTCAACGGCGGCGAGCAGTTCCCGGGTGATCTCGACGAACTCGTCCCACCAGATGCGGGCGTCCATCTCCACCCAGCCGACCTGTGGCCGGTCGACCTCGTGGGCGCGGGTCGCACTGGCGAGGATCGCACCGTCCTCACCGGCCAGCACCCCCTTGCTGCTGGAGGTGCCGATATCCACACCCAAGGTGCATCGCATGCCGATCCTCTCCACGACGGGTTCAGCTTCACCCTAGACCGTTGCCGAGCGCGATCACCTCCGGCGCCAGGGGTGCCATCGAGTGATCGTCGATGGCGGTGATCGGGACGATGCCCGAGAGACTGCTGGTCCAGAACGCGGACCGGTATCGACCGTCAAGTCTCGGGGGCTCGATGGCGATCGGTACGCCGAGGTGCGGCGCCCGCTCGAGGACGATCCGGCGGGTCACCCCGGGCAGCAGGTCGTCGCGCAGCGGCGGGGTGACCCACGTGCCGTCCTCTCTTTGCAGGAAGAGATTGCCGCGACTGGTCTCCAGCAGGACCCCGTCGTCGGCGACGAACAGGGGGAACGCGTCACCGGCCTCGCGTTCGGCCCGGTCCAGCCAGGCGCGGTCGATCCACTTGTGCCGCCACAGGCCGTCGGGGCGCGGCATGGTGACGGCCGAACCGGCAGTGGAACCGCCGGCGAACGGGGACCGGGTGACGGTGACCTGGAGCGTTCCGGCCTCCGGGCGGGCGAGCACGCGGACCGCCTCTGCTCCGGTTCCGGGAGCGCTGTCCCGGTGGAGTTCGGCGGCGAGCGCCTCGGGCAATCCGGATCGATAAAGCTCGCGGCAGGAACGATCCAACCGGGCGAGATGCTCGGCGAGCCAGGGAATCCGGCCGTCGATCGCGAGCATCGTCTCGAACACCCCGGCGGCCGGATCCACCTGCGTGGGCGAGGATTCCGGGAGATCCAGTCCGGGCGCCAATCGAGTTCGGGCGGCGGTGATCAGTGGCGCAGCCTTGTGCAGACATTCGCGCCATTCCAGCATCGGCACACTGTCGGTGGTGATCCCGCCACCGACACCGAGCTCGATCCGGTCACGTGCGATCTCGAAGCTGCGGATCACCACGTTGAACTCTGCCCGGGTCGGCCCGGCCAGTCCGAAGGCGCCGGTGTAGGCGCCGCGCGGTTCGTACTCGATCGCCGCGATCCCTTGCAGGGCACCGGATTTCGGCGCCCCGGTCACCGACCCGGGCGGGAAGGTGGCGCGCAACAGGGCGGCAGTGTCGATGGCCGCCGGCAGTTCGGCGGACACGGTGGAGACCAGGTGCCAGACACCGGGGTGTGGTTCCAGGGAGAGCAGGTCGTCGACGCGGACGGTACCGGGGACCGCGACCCTGGCCAGGTCGTTGCGCATCAGATCGAGGATCATGATGTTCTCCGCGCTGTCCTTCGCCGAGGCCCGCAGCAGCGGCGAATCCTGCTCGCCTGCTCGCCGGGGTGCGGTGCCCTTGATCGGCGAGCTGGTCGCGGTGCAGTTGCCGTCCGGGCCGGGTGCGACGGCCAGGAACAGTTCCGGGCTGAAGCTGGCGAGCACGCGGTCACCGGCAGCGATCAGCCCGCCGCGGACCGGCTGCAGTTCCTCGGCCATCGCGGCGAACATCGCCGGCGCGGACCCGGTGAAGTCGGCGTACAGCCGGGTGCAGAGGTTGAGTTGGTAGAAGTCGCCGGCGGCGATCCGCCGGATGGTCTCCTCGACCCCGGCCAGCTGCCGATGCCGGGCACGGTCCGGCGGCAGCGCGGTGGCGAACTCACCGCACCCCCACTCCGGGCCCTCGGCCGGTGCGGCGAGTCTCCGCCGCCAGTCGGCGAGCGCTGCGGCGTACGCCTCAGCACGGCCGGGCAGCCCGAGCGCCTCGAAGCTCCAGCCGCGCTCGGGCGACCAGCGGAGCAGGGAGTCGTACCAGCCGAGCATCGAGGTGCCGTCGTCGAAGCCGACCACCCCGATCCAGCCGCCACCGACGAAATCGTTCGGCAGCTCGGCGCCCACCGGCGGTTGGTCGCCGAGCAGGTCGATCGCCTCGGCCGGCCCCAGTCCGGCGACGAAGCGTTCCGGCCGCAGCCCGATCAGCACCCCGCCGCCGAACCAGCCGTCTCCCCACAGCACCGCGGGATGCTCCGCGGCCGCCAGCCCCGCGACGACCGCCGCGGGCGGCGTACCGGAATCAAGCTCGACGCGGAAGGGCTGCACCGCTCCATCCTGCCGGTCCCGCCCGCTGCCGGCCCGGGACAGATGTCCCGTTCGCCCGGGCCAGCCGGGAACGACGAAGCCCCCGGTCACAGCGTGAACCGGGGGCTTTGATCTGGCGCGCTCGGAGGGATTCGAACCCCCAACCTTCTGATCCGTAGTCAGATGCTCTATCCGTTAAGCTACGAGCGCTCGGGAGGATCACGTCACCGTGAACCGAGGAATAACCTTACCCCACCGCATCACCCCGGTCCAATCGATATGAGCACGCGCGGGGCCCGCGGCCGGCCCATTCCACGCGCCGGTACGGTCAGCCCTTCTCACCGCTCACATCACCGGGAAACAGTGGTCGCATGAACGTGCGATCGTGACGCAGGACACAAGCCGAGTGGTCGCGGATCCGATCGGCGGCGATGAAGTCGGGGTCGTCGCTGAAGCGTCTCCGGTACTGCTCATAGGCAGCCAGGCTGGGGAAGGTGAACAGGGCTTCAGCAGCGTCGCTGGCACCTTCCGCCGGCAGGAAGTAGCCGTGGTGGACGCCACCGTTGGCATTGACCAGCCGCATCCACTCCCGAGCGAAGCGCTCGAAGTCGTCGAGCTTGGTGGGATCGATCACGTAGTGCACCACGCAGGTGATCCGCGTGGACAGCTCGGGGTCAGTCTCCGGTGCGGCCATCAAGATGCTCCCTGATCAAGTCCAGGTGCCCGGCATGGCGGGCGTACTCCTCGATCAGGTGGATGAGGATCCAGCGGAGCTGGTATGGGCTCGCGTCCTCGTCCGCCGGCTCTCCGGGGTCCGCCGAGCCAGCACCTCGACTGACGGTGTCCGGACCCCCAGCCGTCGCGTAGGCCGCACGCGCGGTTTGGATCGCCTGGTCGTACCAGATGAGGAGCTGATCGCCGGTGTCCTCGCCGATTCCCCATTCCCAGTTGGGGTTCGCCCTGCGGCTCGATGCCCACGGTTCGGCGATATCGGCATAGGACCGACCGAGGAACACGTGTTGCGCCCACTTGATCTCGACCCAACCGAGGTGCTTGATGATGCCCCCGACCGTCAGCGGTGAAGGATGCCCCGGGAGGTGGGTCCGCAACTGCTCATCGGTGAGTCCCTCGGCTTTCCGGCGCACCACGGTGCGCTGGTGGTCAAGGAATGCCTCGAGCATCGCTCGTTCGCTGGCCGCAGCAGGGACCACCGGCAACTCGGTCGGCGGGTCTGCCGGTCTGGAATCCGTCACGATCTCTCCTGTCATGTCATGTTTGCGTAGTAGGTGGATTACGCAGCCGTCGCACCGGGGACAGTGCGATCGGTACGACCATCGCGGCGGACCCTGCGGCAGTGATCCACAGCGCGCGGTGGTCGCCCACAGCTTGGGCGAGCAGTCCGGCGGCCAGCCCGCCCACCGCGCCACCACCGAAGAGCAGGGTGCGGAACGCCGCGCTCATCCGACCCATCAGTGTCGCCGGGGTGTGGGTCTGGCGCAGCGACAGCTGGATCACGTTGGACAGGCCGCTACCCAGATAGCTGAGCAGCAATCCGGTCACCAGGACTGCCAGAACCACCGGCCGCGGACCGCTTGCCAGGGGCAGCAGAATCGGTGCCCCATACAGCCCTGTCAGCGCCACCACGTAGAGCGGGCCCGGTTGGAAGCGCTCCATCAGCGGCCGTGAGAACACAGCCCCGAGCAGAGCACCGGCAGCTGATGCGGAGAACACCAGGCCGATCTGGGCAGCGGTGAGGCCAAGGACGCGTACGCCGTCGAGCAGGAACACCGTCGAGACCGCGGTCAGGGAGAAGTTCGTGAACGGCGCGATGAGAGCCAGTGGCCGCAGTACGGGATTGGTGAACACGAACCGCACTCCCTCGACCAGTTCGCGGCTGAACGACCGCGGCCCGACTGTCGGTGATAACGGTTCGGGACTCCGGATGAACAGGAGCGTGAGAGTGGAGACGGCATAGGACGCGGCATCCAGCAGCATGGCCGGCAAGGCGCCGATCGCACTGATCAACAACCCGGCCAGACCGGGACCGGCCAGGTCAGTGGTCGACTGGGTGATGCCGAGCTTCTGGTTGGCCTCCACCAGCTGCTCGCGACGGCGCACCAGCGTGGGCAGATATGAGGCCCAGGAGACGTCGAAGAGGACCGCCAGCACCCCGGCCAGGGCTGCGACTCCGATCAGACCGTGGATCGACAACGCGCCGAAATGGGCGAGCACCGGAACAGCGGCAAGCAGCAGCATGCGACCCGCGTTCGCCGCGATCATCACTGGACGCCGCCGGGATCGGTCGACCCACACCCCGAACGGCAGCGAAAGGAGCAGGTACGGTGCCAGCTCGACGAACCGGAGGAGTCCAACCTGCCCCGCCGAGGCGCCGAAGATCGCCATCGCGGCGAGCGGCAACGCCAGATTCGTCACCTGCGATCCGAGGAGCGAGGTGCCCTGCCCGATCCAGAACCGCACAAAATCTCCATCGCGCCACAACGAGACCGATGGCCGGGGTGAGGTCGGCTCGTGCTGACCGGTATTGGTGGGGCCCGTCACTTGGGCAACGCTGCCAAGCTCGACCCGACAGGTCCAGCAAACGTTTCAGTTAACCGTTCAAAATATCCGAACGATCACTAAGCTGTCGGCATGGACCTCAATCGGCTACGCGTCTTTCGCGCCGTGGTGTCGAGCGGTTCGATCCGCGGCGCCGCGGACACCCTCGACTACTCCCCGGCTTCGGTGAGCCAACAGGTGGCACAACTGCAACGAGAAACAGGACTGAGGCTCATCGAGAAGGTGGGCCGCGGGATCGAACCCACACCCGCCGGGACACTCCTGGCACGCCGTCTGGACACGCTGTTCGCCGAACTCGCCGACCTCGACGGATTCATCACCGGCCTGCGCACCGGCCGCGGCACCACCTTCAGGTTGTCCTACTTCTCATCCCTCGGATCCGCATGGATGCCCCGGATCCTGGCCACCCTTACCCACGAGTTCCCCGACGTGCGCGTCGACCTGCACGTCCGCGACCAATACGAACCCCGAGCGCGCCCCCGGCCAGATCTGCAGCTCATCGCCCACGCCGGGCAACTCAATGCGCCGGACGGATACCACGCCGTCCCCGTCACCATCGATCCCTACGTGGTAGCGGTCCCGGCCGGCCACCCGTTGGCCGCCGACGAAACCCCGCTGCCTCTCGGCATACTCCAGGACGAGAAGTGGATCGACACCAATGCGGGGCAGGGCAGTTGCCGCCAGATCACCATCGACGCCTGTGCCGCAGCAGGATTTCGACCCGACCTCCACATCCAGGCGCAGGACTACACCACCGCCCTCGCACTGGTCGCGGCCGAGAACGGCATCAGCGTCCTGCCTGCCATCGGAGCTCGCCAATCCGCACCCGGGGTACACATTCGCCCCCTCGCCGAACCGACCCCCCGGCGCCAGATCACCGCCCTCATCGACCGCGACTGGCATCACCACCCGGTCGGCAGGCGTGCCCTGCAACTCATCGGCGAGGCCTCCCGGAACAGCACCTGCTAGTGGCCGTCATCCCGGGTGCCGGTGGCAAACCTACTCACCGGAAGCGTAAGCAGTCTCACACCGACCACTGGTCTGTTTTCGATAAGACCAGTGGGATCGGTGGGCTAGGATGATACCACTCGGCGCACTGGTATCTACCGACCGTCGCCGCACAACATCCATCTACCGCAGGAGTACGACGACGTGACTGCCACTGTTGGCCAGGACGCACCCACCAAGCACCGCGAACTGCTCGAGTGGGTCGAAGAGGTCGCCGCCCTCACCAAGCCGGACGCGATCCGCTGGTGCGATGGGTCGGACGCCGAGTGGAAGGAGTTCACCGACGCGCTCGTCGAGAGGGGCGTGGCCACCCGCCTGAACGACGAGGCGAAGCCCAACTCCTTCTACTTCCGCTCCTCCCCCGCCGATGTGGCGCGGGTCGAGGACCGCACCTACATCTGCACCGAGACCGAGCAGGGCGCCGGCCCGACCAACAACTGGGTCGCCCCGGCCGAGATGAAGCAGACCATGACCGAGCTGTACGACGGTTCGATGAAGGGCCGCACCATGTACGTGGTGCCGTTCTGCATGGGCCCGATCGACGCCGACGACCCGAAGTTCGGCGTCGAGATCACCGACTCGGAATACGTCGTCATCTCGATGAAGATCATGACCCGGATGGGCACCCAGGCGCTCGAGGCGATGGGCACCGACAAGCCGTTCGTGAAGTGCCTGCACTCGGTCGGCGCCCCGCTGGCCGACGGCCAGGAGGACGTCGCCTGGCCCTGCAACGAGACCAAGTACATCTCCCACTTCCCCGAGACCCGCGAGATCTGGTCCTACGGGTCGGGTTACGGCGGCAACGCGCTGCTCGGCAAGAAGTGCTACGCGCTGCGGATCGCCTCGGCGATGGCCCACGACGAGGGCTGGCTCGCCGAGCACATGCTGATCCTCGAGCTGACCTCGCCGGAGAACAAGAAGTATGTGATCTGCGCCGCCTTCCCGTCGGCCTGCGGCAAGACCAACCTGGCGATGCTCGAGCCGACCATCCCGGGTTGGACCGTGAAGACCCTGGGCGATGACATCGCGTGGATGCGTTTCGGCGAGGACGGCCGGCTGTACGCGGTGAACCCCGAGAACGGTTTCTTCGGCGTCGCGCCCGGCACCGGTTACCAGACCAACCCGAACGCCATGCGTACGATCGAGAAGGGCAACTCGATCTTCACCAACGTCGCCCTCACCGACCACGGTGACGTCTGGTGGGAGGGGATGACCCCGACCAAGCCGGAGCACCTGACCGACTGGCACGGCAACTCCTGGACCCCGGAGTCCGACGCCCCGGCGGCCCACCCGAACAGCCGCTTCACCACCCCGATCGACCAGTCGCCGATCCTGTCGGAGGACTTCAACAACCCCAAGGGTGTACCGGTCGACGCCATCCTGTTCGGCGGCCGCCGCGCCACCACCGTGCCGCTGGTCGCCCAGTCCCGCGACTGGAACCATGGCACCTTCATGGGCGCCACCTGCTCCTCGGAGACCACCGCTGCCGCCACCGGCGCGGTCGGCGTGGTCCGCCGCGACCCGATGGCGATGCTGCCGTTCATCGGCTACAACGCCAACGACTACCTGCAGCACTGGATCAACGTCGGTGAGCAGGGCGGCGACAAGATGCCCGCCATCTTCTACGTGAACTGGTTCCGCAAGTCCGATGAGGGCAAGTTCCTGTGGCCGGGCTTCGGCGACAACAGCCGCGTCCTGGAGTGGGTGATCAACCGCCTGGAGGGCACCGCCGAGGCCGTCGACACCCCGATCGGTGCGATCCCGGCGCCGGGTTCGCTCAACGTCGAGGGTCTGAGCATCGACGAGGCCGATCTGGACGCCGCCACCCGCGTCGACACCGAGGAGTGGCAGCGTGAGCTGCCGCTGATCGAGGAGTGGTTCGCCAAGCTCGGTGACGTGCCGCAGGCCCTGCGCGACGAGCTCGACGGCCTGAAGAAGCGCCTCGGCTGAGTCGTACGCCGCCAGCAGTCACGCTGCTTCGAGGGCCCCGGGCGATTGCCCGGGGCCCTCGTCGTCTCTGTCGGACGTCGGCTGAGCGAGCGAGCTTGTCAGGGGTTATGCACGGTGTACGCGCAAAACACCGTGCATTCGGCCGCAAGAGTTCGGGGGGCTCGCTCATCTCGACACGCGGCCCTGGCTCCGCTGGCGCTCCGCCCGGTCCGCTCCTCGATGAGCGTGGGGCCGCGGGGTCAGAGCAGGCCGCGGCGGCGGGCGATCGCGGCGGCCTCCTGCCGGTTCGCGGCACCGAGCTTGGCGAGCACGTTGGACACGTGCACGCTGACGGTTTTGGTCGCGATGAACAGCTGCTTGCCGATCTCGCCGTTGGAGCGGCCCTGCGCCACCAGTGCGAGGATCTCCCGCTCTCTGGGGGTGAGCACGTCGGCGCTGGCCGGCCGGTCCGCGGCGAGCTGCGCCAGCAGCGGGCGTACGCCCAACCGTTCGGCCACCGCCCGGGCCTGCTCGGCCAGCTCGCGGGCCGCGGTCGACCCGGGATCGCGGGCCCGCAGCACCTCGGCGTACCGGGCCCGGCAGCGGGCCAGCTCCAGCACCTCACCGTCCCGGTCGAAGGCAGCGCAGGCCGCCGCCCAGGCCGCATCCAGCTCCTCGGCGTCGACGTCGGCACCGGTGGCCAGTTCCAACCGGAGGGCCTCGGCCCGGGTCCGCAGCAACCACGCCCGGGCCTCCGGCCCGACCAGGTCCCGGCCCGCACCACCGCGTTCGAAGGAGGCCTCCGAACCGGTCACCAGGGTTTCGCCGAACCGCCGCAACTGCTGGCCGCGGCGCCGCAACCGGTCCCACTCCCCGCTCGGTGCGGTGGCCGCCGCATCGGCCAGCAGCCCGAGCAGGACCGCGCTGAACCGGATGCCGACCAACGAATGCCCGCCCCACAAGCGATTCAGGGTGTCCAGTGCGTCGGTGTAGAGGTTCTCGGCGGCATCGAGGCGCCCCTCGCGCGCGAACAACTCCATCCCGGGCTGGGCGGTGAGCACCACCAGCAGGCTTTCCGCGCTCCACCACTGCCGCAACCGGGACAGCTCGGCCGGCGTACCCTCCCCGGCCGCGACCCGCAGGCCGAAGGGCACCGCCTCCAGCAGCGCCCTGGCCGGTTGCGGGGGCGGGTCACCGGTCACCGCGACCCGGCGGCGCGCACCCGGCCAGTCGCCCAGTTGGGCGGCGACGAGCGCACCGAGCAGGGCACAGTCCAGCGCCCACGGTGCCCAGACGCGCCGCATCCGGTGGGCCGCGCGGATGCCGGCGTCGAAGTGCCGCAGCGCGGCCGCCAGATCGCCGACGCGCTGTTCCAGTGAACCCAGTTGGTGCCAGGCCCGGATCTGGGCCGGTTGGTCGGTGCCGTCCAGCTCCGCGGCGAGTTCGGTGAGCCGGGCCCGCTGCTCGGCCACGTCGGCACCGGCCTCGTAGGCCCGGGCGAGGATGGCGCGCAGCTCCCCCGCCTCGCGTGGCAGACCGACCTCGTCGGTGAGCGCGAGGGCCTCCTCACCGAGCTGCAACGCCTCGGCGTACCGGCGGGCGTCGACCAGGGCCTGCACCCGGGAGCGCAGCACCCACAATCGCAGCTGGTCCCGCTCCGGGCCGAGCAGGCCGACGGCCTCCTCGGTGAGCCCGAGCGCGTCGATCTCCTGTTCGGTGGCGCGGGCGTCCATCACCAGATCCGCGATCAGATGGGCCCGATGCACCGGGTCGAAGGGCGCACTCGGATCCTCGAGCCGCTCCCGGCGCAGCTGCACCGCACGATTCGGGTCGCCGGACTGGCTGGCCGCGGTCGCGGCACGCAGCGTGGTCCAGTCGCGTCGCTCGTCGTCGGCGGCCAGCAGACCGAGGGCGCGCTCGAACCGGCGCAGGCCCTCCTGCGGCGCCCCGAGCCGCATCGCGTCCTCACCGGCCTCGAGGTTGGCGGTGATCGCGGTCGCCAGATCACCGGCCGCGGCGGCATGCCGGGCCAACGCGGCGGCCCCGCCGAGACCGGGATCGGTGCGCAGCGCGTCGGCGTAGCGGCGGTGCGCCCGTCGCCGCTCCCCGGGCAGCTGGTCGGCGTACTCGGTCTCGGCGATCAGCGCATGCCGGAAGGAGTAACCGTCGGCGGTGGTCTCCAGCAGGTGGTGCGATACCGCGGCACGCAGGGCCTCATCGAGCTCGTCGTCGGCCAGGTCGCTGACGGCGGCGAGCAGGTCGTGGCTGACCTGGCGGCCGGCGACGGCGGCGAGCCGCACCACCTCGCGGGCGCGCGGTTCGAGCTGGTCGACGCGGACTCGCAGCACCCGGGCCAGGTCGGCACCGACGGGTTCACCCAACCCGGCGGCCATCGTCAGTTCCTCGGCGAAGAAGGCGTTTCCCTCCGCCCGCTCGATCACCGCGGCCACCTCGTCCTCGGCCAGATCGCCGCGCACCGAGCCGACGATCCGGCGCACCTCGGCTGCCGGCAGCGGACCGAGGTCGAGCCGCTGGGCGAGCCGGGACCAGTGCGCGATCGTACGCCCCAGCGGGTGGCCGGGATGCAGGTCGTCGCTGCGGTAGGAGAGCACCATCGACACCGGTTCGGCGAACCCGCGGGTGAGCAGCAGGGTGAACAGGTCGCGGGAGGAATCGTCGATCCAGTGCACGTCCTCGATCACCAGCAGCACCGGTTGCCGGTGACCCAGTCGGCCGAGCAGGGCGTGTACGCCCTCGGCGAGCCGGGCCGGTTCGGTGGCGGTGTCGGCACCGCCACCGGCGGCCAGCTCGGCCAGCCGCGGGTGGGTCTCGGCGACCTCGGCGAACACCTCCGGTGCGGCTCGTTGGACCCGGGTGACGACCTCGGTGACCGGCAGATAGGGCAGCTCCTGACCGCCCTGACCGAGACAGTGCCCGATCAGCACCAGCCGGCCCTGGGCGCCTGCCCGCGCGGTCAGCTCGCGCAGCAGTCTGGTCTTGCCGATCCCGGCATCGCCGGAGAGCAGCACGCTGATCGCGGCCTCGGGATCGAGGGACTGCTGCAACCAGGCGAGTTCGTCGTCGCGTCCGACGATGGCGCTGGCAGCAGGCATGGGTTGATTATTGCGGGCCGCGGTGACAGCAGCGATCGGATTCCGCGGTGGGCGGAGTGCGCGCCTGCGGTCGGCACCGGACACCAAAAAACTCCGCCCAGATCAGCTCTGTGACGGAGTCGGTTGGCGGAGGCGGCGGGATTTGAACCCGCGATGGGGTTTAAGCCCCAAACCCGCTTAGCAGGCGGGCGCCATAGACCGGACTAGGCGACGCCTCCACGGCCACCGGCGATGGTGACCGAGGAGAACGTTACTTGGTCGCACGCCCCGCGAGCAATCTGGATGACGGCCACCGGGCCCGGTGCAAGCCTCCAGCACTGGTCGAGATCTGCCCCGGTGGGATTTGGGCCCGCGGCAGGCACCCCCGGTACGCTGCGTGCTGGCCGACGAGAGAAGGATCCCCCACGTGAGCACCCCTGGCAGCCGCAGCGAGGCGTCCGCGGGCTCCACCGCGTACGTTCCCGCCGGCACCACCCATGCGTTTCGACGCAGTGCCCTGTGGACCGCGATCGGCACCTATCTGCCCGGTCTCGGACTGGCCAGAGCCGGTCGCCGGCGTACCGGGGCGATCATTCTCGGCGTCTTCCTGGCGGTCATCGCCGGCCTGCTGATCTGGGCCCTGGTCGACAGCCGCTCGCTGCTCACCCTGGCCATCAACACCGCCTTCCTGAAGACGATGGTGATCGTGCTGCCGCTGCTCGCGCTCGTCTGGGCCGGTGTCGTGGTGGTCACCCATCTGCTGCTCCGGCCGCGCCGGTTGACCAACCTGCAGCGCGGTCTGGGCGCCGGCCTGGTCGGGGTGCTCTGCTTCACCGTGACCGCACCGATGGCGGTCGCCGCGCGCTACTCGTTCGACCAGAGCCAACTCGTCGACACCATCTTCCGCCGCGGCGACAGCATCCGCTCCGGCACCGCACCCGGCCTGGACACCGTCGATCCGTGGCGGAACAAGCCGCGGGTCAACCTGCTGCTGCTCGGCGGCGACGCCGGCAAGGACCGCACCGGCACGCGTACCGACACCGTCATCGTCGCGAGCATCGACACCCGCACCGGTGACACGGTGCTGATCTCGCTGCCCCGGAACACCGCCCGGATGCCGTTCCCGGCCAACTCCCCGCTCAGCCAGTACTATCCCGACGGCTTCACCAGCGGCGACGCCGACGACCAGGAGTTCATGTTGAACTCCATCTACGACAATGTTCCGCAGAACGTCCCCGCCGACGTCCTCGGACCGACCGACGATCTCGGTGCCGATGCGCTCAAGCTGTCGGTCGGGGAGGCCACCGGGCTGAAGATCGACTACTACGTGCTGGTCCAGCTCGAGGGCTTCCACAAGCTGGTGGACGCCCTCGGCGGGGTCACGGTCAACATCAACACCTGGATCGCGATCGGCGGTCAGACCGACCTCGGCATCAAACCGAAGGGTGCGCTGCGGCCCGGCCCGAACCAGCACCTGAACGGCGATCAGGCGCTCTGGTACGCCCGGGGGCGCTACGGTTCGGACGACTTCCAGCGGATGGATCGCCAGCGCTGCGTCATCGATGCGGTGATCAAGCAGGCCAATCCGGCGAACATGCTGACCCGCTACGAGGCGGTGGCCCGGCAGAGCAAGGACATCGTGAAGACCGACATGCCGCAGGAGATCCTGCCGGCGATGGTCGACCTGTCGCTGCGGGTGAAGAACGGCGGGAAGACCCGCAGCATCGTGCTCAAACACGGCCAGGACGGCTTCTTGTCGAACCGGCCCGACTTCGAGCTGATCAGGCAGCGGGTCGCCACCGCCACCAAGCCGCGACCGGCGCCCACCACACCGCCGCCGGCCCCGCAGACCCAGGCCCCGGGGGCGCCCGCGCCGCAGCCGCCGGCCTCCCAGGCACCCCGGACCGAGGCCCCCGTCACCCAGGCACCGACCACTCAGGCACCCGCCAGCCAGACGCCGTCGCGGCGGGCGAGCACCCCGGCTCAGGGCTCGGGTTCGGCGACTACGCCGAGCGCCGCGCCCAGCACCGCGACCGCGCCCGCGGAGGACCTGTCGGATTCCTGCGCGTACAAACCGGAGATCGCGGAACAGCAACCGCCCGTCCCACCGTGGGAGCAGTGATGAGCGATCCGTCGCAGAACCGTGAAGTCAGCGTGCATGTCCTCCGCCCCGCCCCGCCCATCCGCGCCTTCGGGCTGGCCTCGGTGTTCACCGTGCTCGGCGCGGTGCTCTTGGTGACCGCGTACGCCCAGGGCTGGTCGACGGTGTTGAAGGTGCTCTTCGGGATCGTCCTGGTGCTCGGGCTGGCCCTGCTCGGCGCGGCGATCGCCACGGTGGTCCGGATGCGCGTCCGCGCCGAACTCACCCCCACCGGTTACAGCTTCCGCACCCCGGCCGGCGTACGCCACGGCACCTGGGCCGACACCGCGAAGGTGAGCACCTCCGAATCCGGCCACCGGCTCAGCTTCGTCGACAACGACGACCGGGTGCAGCACGTGATCTCCCCGGTCGGCGGCGAGTCCCCGGAGATGTCCGCACTGACCGCGGAGATCGTCGCACGGCTGGAATCCAGCCGGGACTGACGTGGCGGCGAGAGTGGGATTCGAACCCACGGAACGGTCGCCCGCTCGGCCGCTTTCAAGGCGGCTGCACTAGTCCACTATGCGATCTCGCCAGCACCCCGATCGGGGCGCAGCGGCCATGGTACCGACTGGGGCCGATGACCGCTGTCGGATCGGGCATCTAAGGTGTGGTCCATGGTCGATGCGGACGTTCCCGAGCAGATGAAAGCGGTCGTCGCCGAGGGGTCCGGTGAGCCGGATGTGTTGCGGGTGACCGAGGTCCCCACACCGCGGCCGAAGCCCGATCAGGTGCTGATCAAGGTGATCGCCGCCGGGGTCAACCGGGCCGATGTGATGCAGCGCCGCGGCTTCTATCCGCCGCCGCCCGGTGAGTCCGAGGTGATCGGGCTCGAGGTCTCCGGCAGCATCGCCCAGGTCACCGACGGGGTCGAGGGCTGGCAGGTCGGCGACGAGTGCCTGGCGCTGCTCGCCGGCGGCGGGTACGCCGAATACGTCGCCGTCGACGCCGGCCAGGTGGTGCCGCTGCCGCCCGGGGTGGACGCGGTGACCGCGGCCGGGGTGCTCGAGGTCGCCGCGACCGTGCAGTCCAATGCCGAGATCGCTCACCTCTCCCCCGGTGACGCCTATCTGGTGCACGGCGGCGCCGGCGGGATCGGCAGCTTCGCGATCCAGTACGCCAAGGCGCTCGGTTGCACCGTGTTCACCACCGCCGGATCCGCGGAGAAGCTGGCATACTGCCGCGACCTCGGCGCCGACCACGCGATCGACTACCACGACGACTGGGTGGCCGCGGTTCGCGATGCCGGCGGGGTCGACGTGCTCCTGGACAACATGGGTGCCAAATATCTCGAGTCGAATCTGGCCGCGCTGCGCCCCGACGGCCGACTGACCGTGATCGGGTTGATGGGTGGCCGCAAGGCCGAGCTGAACCTCGGTGAGCTGCTGGCCAAGCGGGGTTCGGTGGCCGCCACCTCGCTGCGCTCCCGGCCGGCCGAGCAGAAGGCGGCGATCTGCGCCGGGGTCGTCGATCGGATCTGGCCGATGTTCGCCGACGGGCAGATCAAACCGGCACCGACGGAGGTGTTCCCGCTCGCCGACGTCGTCGCCGCGCACGAATACTTCGACTCGGGTGAGCACCGCGGCAAGATCGTGCTGACGGTCTGAGTGGCACGATGCCGACCACCGCCCGCCCCGAGGTGCTCGCCACCCTGCGGTTCATCACCGAGCACCAGAGCGAGCCGCTGACGCTCGCCAAGGTGGCGGATGCGGTCGGTTACAGCCCGTTCCATCTGGCGCGGCGGTTCAAGGCCGAGGTCGGCCTGGCGCCGATGCAGTGGCTGGCCGCGCAGCGCTTCCTGAGGGCCCGGCAGCTGCTGCTCGGTTCCGATGCCAGCGTCACCGACATCTGCATGGAGGTGGGCTTCTCCTCGTTGGGCACCTTCACCCGCCGGTTCACCGGTGAGGTGGGGCTGGGCCCGAGCGAGTTCCGCCGGTTGCCGGATCGGTTGCACGACGAGCCGGCGCGGTTCGCGCACGTGCCCGGGTTGGACCCCGCAGGCGGTCGACTCAGTGGCCGGATCCGGTTCACCGAGGCGGCGCGGGCCAGGGTCGGCCAGGATCCGGTGATCTACATCGGGTTGTTCGCCGAACGAGCGGCCCGCGGCCGACCGGTCTGCGGTTCGCATCTGCGCGGCACCGACGTCTTCGGTTTCACCGATATCCCGCCCGGGCAGTACTGGCTGCTCGCCTCCGCATACGCCGACGACGACCCCTTGCGCCCGCTCACCGATGCATGGCCGGTGGCCGGCGGCACCGGCGCCCCGGTACGGATCGGACGCGGGCTGACCAGCGGCCAGCAGGTGCTGATGGCCACGCCCGGGGAGTGGGCCACCCCGATCACGGTCGCGCTGCCCGCGCTGACCGCCGAACGGACGGCTGCCCGGCCGCCGATCCCGCTGCCGGTGCCGATGCATCACGGTGTCTGGCGGCCCCGATGATCAGGAGGATTCGATGAGGGTGGGCGTCTGCATCCTGCCGGAGTACGCCTGGGCGGAGGCCGCGCCGCGCTGGCGGGCGGTCGAGGAGCTGGGGTTCGACCACGGGTGGACCTATGACCATCTGGTCTGGAGCGGTCTCCCCGGCGCTCCCTGGCACAGCACGGTGGTGACACTGACCGCGGCGGCCACCGTCACCGACCGGATCCCGTTGGGCACCTGGGTCGCCTCCCCGAACTTCCGGCATCCGGTGCCCTTCGCCCGCGACCTGGTGAGCCTGACCGACGTCGCCGGGCCGGGCCGGGTGATCTGCGCGATCGGCTCCGGCGGCGACACCGACGCCGAGCTGCTCGGCGAGCAGCTCAGCCGCGGTGAGCGGACCCGGCGCTTCGGAGAGTTCGTCGGGCTGCTGCGCCGTGCCCTGGTGGAGGATCCGTTGAACCACTCCGGCCCGCGCTACACGGTGCACGGTTATCGCAACCTCGCCGGGGCCGCCGCCGAGCCGCCGCGGGTGGTCGTCGCCGCCACCGGCCCGCGCGGGATGCGGCTCGCGATCGAACAGGGTGACGGCTGGGCCACCACCGGCATCGGCGGGGATGACAACGAGGCCTGGTGGCAGGGCGTACGCCAGCTCACCGAGGCCCTGGCCGAGGCCGGCGGCCGATCACTGGATCGCTATCTGAGCATCGACGCCGGGCCCGAGTTCTCCTTACAGAGCAAGGAGTTCTGCCTCGATCAGCTGGGCCGCGCCGCCGAGCTCGGCTTCACCGACGTGGTGCTGCACTGGCCGCGACCCACCGACCCCTACCGTGGATCGGAGCAGGTCCTCGAGGCCGTCGCCGCCGAGCTCCCCCGGTTGCGCTGACGTCCCGATCGTCCCCCTCACCCACCCGCCCGAACGATGCACCTTTGATGCCCGTGAGGCATCAAGGATTCGTTTGATGCCGGGTGAGCATCAAGGATTCGTTTGATGCCCGGTGAGCATCAAGGATCCGTTTGATGCCCGGTGAGCATCACGAAATTCTTTGATACCTCCTTGGCATCAGAACCGGACCGGTTGGCGCCCGTCCATTGGGGGCGAAGAACTCGTTAGCGGCCGTCGGACACCGCGGCTAGCCTCACTCGGGTGAGGAGATATGCCGAGGTCTGGGCGATCCCGGCGGTGCGTCAGGTGCTGCTGCTGGGCGCGCTCTGCCGCATCCCGATGTTCGGGGCCTCGGTGCTGCTCACCCTGCATGTGGTGCAACGTCTCGACCCGCGCTACACCGCCGCGGGCGTGATCGCGATGGCCGCCACGCTGGCCATCGGGATCGCCGGTCCCTGGCGCGGCCGGATGCTCGACCGGTTCGGGCTGCGACGTACCCTGCTGCCCTCGCTGATCGTGATGCCGATCTGCTGGGTGATCGCGCCGTGGGTCGGCTACTGGCCGCTGCTGGTGCTGGTCGTCATCTCCGGGCTGTTCACGGTGCCGGCGTTCTCGATGGTCCGGCAGGCGCTCGCCGGCGCCACCTCCGGGCCGCAGCGCAACACCGCGATGGCATTGGACTCGGTGATCGCCGAGATCTGTTTCATGATCGGTCCCGCGGCCGGCGTCTTCGCGGGCACCCAGTGGGGCACCACCTGGACGTTGATGATCTTCCAACTCTGCCTGGTGCTCGGTGGTGTGGTGATGTTCTGGGTGAACCCGCCGCTGCGCTCGGAGGGCGAGCACACCGACACCGAGCAGGCCCCGCCGAGCCGCTGGGTGACGCCGGCGGTGCTGGCGATCTTCGCCGCCACCGTGGCCACCATCGTCGCGGTCACCGCGACCGACCTCGGCGTGGTCGCCGGGCTGCGCGAACTCGGCGCGCAGTGGGTGATCGGCCCGGCGATGGCGGTCTGGGGGCTGGGCTCGGCCATCGGCGGACTGTTCTACGGCGCGATCAGCCACCGGGTGCCGACCTGGGTGCCCGTGCTCGGCCTCGGCGTCACCACCGCCCTGATCGCGCTGGCCACCGATCCCTGGTCGATGACGTTGCTGCTGCTGCTCGCTGGCGTCTTCTGCGCGCCCGCCTTCGTGGCCACCACCACCGCGCTCTCGGTGCTCGTCCCGGCCCGCTTCCGCGGTGAGGCATTCGGCTGGCACGGTTCCATGATCACCGCCGGTGGTGCGCTGACCGCCCCGACGATCGGGCTGGCGATCGACAAGGCCGGTTGGCCGGCCGGCTTCGTGGCCGGCGGGGTCGTCGCGGTGGTCATCGCGCTGGCCTGGCCGCTGGTCCGCCGGGTGCATCGGCGCCGCGCGCACCCGGTGTCCGAACCGGTCGGTTGAGCCCCTCCTATGCTGGCCCGGTGCTGATCCTGCTGCCCCCCTCGGAGTCCAAGACCCCGGCCCGTCGCGGCCGCCCGATGGACTGGGATTCGTTGAGCTTCCCCGCGCTCACCTGGGCCCGGCAACAGGTCGCCGACGCGCTCGCCGAGCTCGGCGACTCCGCGGCAGCGGCCCGCGCGATCGGCGTACCGGAAGGAAAAGCGGACGAACTGTCCCGCAACCTGGAGCTGGAGACCGCGCCGGCCAGCAAGGCCGCGGACCTCTACACCGGCGTGCTCTTCGACGCGCTCGATCTGACCGGCATGGACACCGCCGAACGCCGCCGGGCCCAGCAGCGGGTGCTGATCTTCTCCGCCCTCTACGGGGTGGTACGCCTCGGCGATCGGATCGCGCCCTACCGGTTGTCGATGGGCGCCAACCTGCCCGGAATCGGGAGACTGTCGAGCTTCTGGGCCGAGCAGCTGGACGGTGTGCTGAGTTCGGGCGGTTGGTTCGTCGACTGCCGCTCGGCGGCCTATGTCGCCGCCTGGCGGCCGCCGGCCGAGCGCTGGGTGCAGGTGTCGGTCCGCGGCGCCAGCCACAACGCCAAGCACAATCGCGGGGTGTTCGCCCGGTTGCTCTGCCAGAGCCAGCCGGCCCCGCGCAGCCTCGACCAGGTCCTCGACGTGGCCAGCGGACGCTGGGGCCGCGATGTGGCCGTCGAGGGCGGGGGCCCGCATCGCCTCGAGATCCCCGCGACCTAGACTCTGCCCATGAGCGAACAGCGTCCGGAGCAGGCCAATCAGGGATCCGAGCAGGGCGAGCGCGGGCGGGTGGTCGCCGGGCAGACCGACGACGGCCGGGTCTATGTGGTCTCGCCCCAGGCGATGGCCGTCGAATCGGCCGAGCCCGACCAGGACCGCGAATCGGTCACCGACATGGTGCCCCAGCCGGACAAGGTGATGCGGATCGCCACGATGACCCAGAAACTGCTCGACGAGATCAAGGCCGCCCCCCTGGACGACCCGTCCCGCAAACGGATCTCCGAGGCGTACGGCACCTCGATCGAGGAGCTCAAGTCTGGCCTGGATCCGAAGCTGGCCGCCGAGTTGGAGCGGATCACCGAGCCGTTCGCCGAGGGTTCGACCCCCTCCGATGCCGAACTGCGGATCGCCCAGGCCCAGCTCGTGGGCTGGCTCGAGGGGCTGTTCCAGGGCATCCAGACCGCGATCTTCGCCCAGCAGATGGCCGCCCGCGCCCAGCTGGAGCAGATGCGCCGGGCGCTGCCGCCCGGGGCCGGCCCGATGCCGGGCCAGCCCGGTCAGCCGGGCCAGCCGGGTCAGCCCGGGCACGACCCGAATCAGCCGGGTAGCGGCGGCTCCGGCATGTACCTCTGAGTGCCCGATCCCGTCCCGATCGCCGTCGCGGCGCTGGTCCGAGATGGCCGCGTCCTGCTGGCGCACCGGCACCCGACTGGGTGGGCGGGCCGGTCAACCTCGCACCCGATGAGCATGATGATCTGCGGTGGTTCGAGCCCGCCGAACTGGCCGGGCTGACGCTCGCCGACCCCGCCGCAATGCCGGATGTGATGAGAGTGCTCCCCGGCTGGAACGCCCCGACTCCATCGCCTGTCGAGTAGCACTCCCAGCAAGCATTTCAACGCTCAACGAAGCGCTGACCCGCGCCACTGCGCGGGTGCTGAGCCGAACTACTCCCGGACCCTGGGTACCCGTACCTAGATTTGCTTGTGCGAACTACTCAGCCCAACTCTGGTAGCGCTGCCTACGGATCCGCCTTTACCCCCGATTTCGTTTTGCGAAGATTGTGGTGCGGATAAGAAACCGCACATCGGGGGAATCCGAGGGGAACCACGGACCCAACTCTGAGCGTCGGTCTCACCGACAAGGCACGGAAAAGGATTGGGGAAGAAAGATGGCCAGCAACGTGATCGAGCAGAGCACCAAGCAGCGGGGTTGCCTGGACAACGCCGACCTCTTCCAGCACCGCCTGCTGGAAGAGCCGCCCACCGCCTCGGCACCCGCCGACGAGCGCCGCCAACACCTGATGATGACGCGCAAGGCCGAGAATCTGTGCATCGAGTGCCCGATCATGACCCAGTGCCTCTACAACGCCGTGGTCCGCTACGACGTCGCGGGCTTCGTCGCCGGTACCACCGTGCGGCAGCGCCACGAGATCCGCGCCCGGCTCGGCATCACCGTCACCCCGGAGGACTTCGACACCCTGGCCGGGGTCACCGCTCGGCATCGCCAGGTCGACCACGACGAGGTCGTCCGACTGCGCAACGCCAACCCGCACGAGAGCCTGGAGACCCTGGCCCACCGCCTCGGCTGCTCGCTGTCGACCGTCAAGCGGCACCTGCGCCGGCACCGCCACGAGGCCGCCAGCAAGGCCCCGGCGCCGAAGAAGCACACCCCGACGATGACCGAGGTGCTGACCGCCTACCGCGAGGTCACCCGCGGCATCCCGGCCCGCCGCGCCGCCTGAGCGCACGCCGGCCCGCGGCACCACAAGACGAACGGACCCCGTCGACGCGACCCGTCGGCGGGGTTCTGCAATTCCCACGCCGACCCCTTGAAGTTGTCAGGGGTTATGCACAGTTCCGGTGTCGGAAACTGTGCGATCCCCCGCACGCGTTCAGACGCGCCGCGCCCAGGGCTCAGAACCAGCGGGCCAGTTCGGCCGGCGTACCGCCGTCGTCGAAGAGGCCGGTGACGGCATCGGCGGCCTGCTGGACCTCCTCCGGAGCATCACCCAGGGCGACCCCGCGACCGGCCCATTGCAGCATCTCGATGTCGTTGCGGCCGTCGCCCATCGCCAGCACGTCGGCGCGGTCCACCCCGAGCCGGTCGCAGACCTCGGCGAGCCCGGTCGCCTTGTGCACGCCCTCGGGGGCGATGTCCAACCACGCCGAGTAGCCGATGAAGTAGCTCACCCCGTGCAGGCCGAGCTGTTCGGCCAGCGCGATGAAGTCCTCATCGGAGCTGCCGGGATCGCGGATGATCACCCGGGTGACCGGTTCGCGCCGCAACTGCTCGGCGCTCTCCACGGTGATCTCACCGTCCAGGTCGCCGGCCGGGAACTGGGCGGAGACGCGGTAGCCGTGGCCGACCACCTCGGTGGCGATCAGCGCATCCGGTGCGAACCGGGTGACCTTGTCGATCACATCGGCCGGGTCGAAGGTGACCTGCCGGATCACCTCACTCGGCGGGTACTCCACCACCACCGCCCCGTTGGAGCTCACCGCGTACCCGGGCGGGAGACCGAGCGCATCGAAGACCGGGCGGGTGGCGTGCCAGCTCCGGCCGGTGGAGAGCACCACCGGTACCCCGGCCGCCAGCACCCGCTGCACCGCATCCCGGACCGGATCCGGCAACCGGCCGGCGTGGTCGACGACGGTGCCGTCGATGTCCAGTGCGACCAGCTTCGGGCGCCAACCGTCCTGCTGCACCTGCTCAGCCACCGGTCAGCCCGCCACCGGCACGAGCGCTTCGCGGCCGCCGAAATAGGGCCGCAGCGCCTCGGGCAGGCGTACCGACCCATCGGCCTGCTGGTGGTTCTCCAGCACCATGATGATCATCCGGGTCATCGCGCAGAGCGTGCCGTTGACCGTCGCGGTGGGCCGGACCCCGTCGGCGAAGCGGCCGCGGATCTGCAGCCGACGGGCCTGGTAGTCGGTGGTGTTGGAGGTCGAGGTGATCTCCCGGTACCGCTGCTGGGTCGGCAGCCAGGCCTCGCAGTCGAACTTGCGGGCCGCCGACAGGCCGAGGTCACCGGAGGCGACGTCGATGATCCGGAACGGCAGCTCGAGCGAGGTGATGAAGTCGCGCTCGTAGTCGAGCAGCTTCTGGTGCCAGGCCTCGGCGTCGGCGAGATCGCAGTGCACGAACATCTCGACCTTGTCGAACCAGTGCACCCGGAAGATGCCGCGGGTGTCCTTGCCGTAGGAGCCGGCCTCGCGGCGGAAGCACGGCGAATAGCCGACGTAGCGGCGCGGCAGGGTGTCGGCGTCCAGGATCTCATCGGCGTGGTACGCCGCCAGCGCCACCTCCGAGGTGCCGACCAGATAGAGATCGTCGGCCTCCAGGTGGTAGACGTCCTCACCGGCGCCCTGCCCGAGATACCCGGTGCCGTCCATCGAGCTGGGGCGTACCAGCGCCGGCGGGATGATCGGGGTGAAGCCCCACTCGGTGGCCTTGGCCATCGCATGGTTGAGCAGCGCCAGCTCCAGCTGCGCGCCCTGCCCGGTGAGGAAGTAGAAGCGCGAACCCGACACCTTGGCGCCGCGTTCCATGTCGATCGCGCCGAGCAGCTCACCGAGCTCCAGGTGGTCCTTCGGTGTGATGCCCTCGGCGGCGAAGTCCCGCGGCGTACCTTGCTCCTCGAGCACCACGAAGTCGTCCTCGCCGCCACGCGGCACCTCGTCGAAGACCAGGTTGGGCAGCGACTTCAACAGCTCGTCGAAGCGTACGCCGGCGGCGTCGGCCTCGGCCTGCGCGGTCTTGACCTGGGCGGCGAGCTCCTTGGTCTGCGCGAGCAGCTGCTGTTTCTCCTCGCCCTGGGCCTTCGCGACCTGCTTGCCCACCCCCTTCTGCTCGGCGCGCAGCTTCTCGAAGGCGGCGATCGAGGTACGCCGGGTCTCGTCGGCGGTCAGCAGTTCGTCGACCGGGGCGGGGGATTCGCCGCGGGCCTCCAGGCTCCGCCGGACGCGGTCGGGGTCGGTACGCAACAGCCGGGGATCAATCACCGGGACAGCCTAGCGTTCAGCGGCCGCCCGCCTGCCGGATATCTCGGTGACCCCGGACCAGGCCTCCTCGACGATCTCCCGCATCGCCCGCTCCGCGGTGCCGGCATCGCCCGCGGCGACGGCGCGCGCCACCTCGACATGCAGCCGACGGGCGGCGGCGGTGGGTTCGGGTGGCATCAGTTCGTAGTGGTGCCGGGCGGTGAGCACCTCGGTGACGATGCCGGACAGGGCCATCATCAGCGGGTTGGCCGAGGCCTGCAGCAGCGTGCTGTGGAAGCGGATGTCGTGGTCGAGGTAGCTGTCCAGATCACCGTTGGCCACCTCCATCGCCGTCGCGCTGTCGACCAGTTCGGTGCGTTGGTCGGCACTCGCCCGCTCGGCGGCGAGCGCGGCCGCGACCGGTTCGACCCCGCGCCGCAGCTGGCTGATCGCCTGCAGCTGGTCGAGCCGGTAGGGCCCGGCGAGTTGGTGTTGCAGCACGAACGGCGAGAGCGCGTTCCAGTCGGTGGCGGGCAGCACGCGGACCCCGACCCGGCGCCGGCTGGTGACCAGGTTGTGCGACTCGAGCACCTTGACCGCCTCGCGGACCACGGTCCGGGAGACGCCGAACTCGGTGCCGAGCAGCTCCAGCCGCAGCACCTCACCGGCCTCCAGCTCCCCGTTGATGATCCGGGCGCCGAGGACGCCGGCGATCTGCTCGGTGAGCGGCGTGGGTGACATGGTCAGGATTCTAGGGCCCGGACGGGGCTACAATCGCCAAAAGTATTATCAATGCCGGCCCTGCGGTCGGCGCCGTCACGATCGGACACCTGCGATGACCGCACCCGAGAGCGCGCCCCTGGCCGTGGTGATGGGGGTGTCCGGCTGCGGCAAGAGCACCATCGGGGCGCTGCTGGCCGAACGACTGGCGGTGCCGTTCGCCGACGCCGACGCCTTCCACCCCGCCGCCAACATCGCCAAGATGTCGGCCGGGATCCCGCTCGACGACGCCGACCGGCGGCCCTGGCTGGCCAGCATCGGCGAGTGGTTGGCCGAACACCGCGCCCGGGGCGCGGTGATGGCCTGCTCGGCGCTGAAGCGTACCTATCGCGACCAGATCCGCACCCCGGCCCCGGGCACCGTCTTCCTCCATCTGGACGGCCCGTTCGAGGTGGCGCTGACGCGGGTGCAGTCCCGGCCGGGGCACTTCATGCCGGCCTCGCTGCTGCGTTCCCAGTACGCCGACCTGCAACCGCTGGAATCCGATGAGGCCGGGACGACGGCCGACTTCGCCCGCCCGGCCGATGCGCTGGTCGGCGAGTTCGCCGCCTGGTTGGACCACGCTCGCTGAGCGGGCGCCGACACCTCGAAGCCACCCCTAGACTGCTGCCACCATGGCCCGCAGACCGCCCAGTCCGACCGCGTCGGTGACGCTCGTCGTGCTCACCCTCGCCTTCCTGGGCTGGACCCTGCTGGTCCTCTCCGGGGCGCTGACCGGATTCGACCGCTCCACCACCTATGCCGGGTTGACGCACAACTCCCCGGCCGCACAGATCTTCGAGGCGATCGCCCTGGTCAGCTGGCCGGGTGTGCTGTACGCCGTGCTCGCCGGGCTCGCGCTGTGGGCGTACCAGCGTCGGCTGCGCAACCTGGCCGGCGCGATCGCCCTGTCCATCCCGCTGGGGTGGGGCAGCCAGGTCGTGCTGAAGCTGCTCATCGCGCGGCCGCGACCGGAGACCCCGCTGGATGTGATCACCGGGACCGGGTACGCCTATCCCTCGGGGCACCTGGTGGCGGCCACGGTGACGGTGATCATGATCGGCGCGGCCGTGGTGGTGACCCGGCAGTCGTTCACCCGACGGTTGGCGTCCCGGGTCGTCGGCGGGGTGGCCATCGTGCTCGTCGCCATCGACCGGTGGGCGATGAACGCGCACTGGATCTCCGACCTGGTCGGTGGCTTGCTGCTCGGGGCGCTGGTCTCCGCGCTGTCGCTGGTCGCGGCCGGGGTCCGGGTGCTGCCGAGCAATCCGCTCGAGCTGGCACTGCCCCGGATGCGGGCCGAGGCCGTGCCGGAGGGTGAGGAGAAGCGCTGTGCGGTGATCTTCAACCCGACGAAGGTGCTGGACATCACCACCTTCCGCCGGCATGTGGAGTACGAGGCGAGGCGGCGGGGCTGGGATTCCCTGCTCTGGTTGGAAACCAGCAGCCACGACCCGGGTTATGAGATGGCCCGGGTGGCGCTGTACCGGGAGGTCGACCTGGTGCTCGCGGTGGGTGGTGACGGCACCGTGCGGGCGGTCTGCGAGGTGCTCGCCGACAGCGATGTCGCGGTGGCGCTGATCCCTGCCGGGACAGGGAATCTGCTCGCCCGGAACCTGGAGATCCCGCTGGATGAGTCGGAGGCGCTGCGGGTCGCCTTCCTGGGCCGGCGGGAGCGGATCGACCTGGTCCGGTTGACCACCGACCGGGGCCTGGAGTCGGAACAGCAGCACGTCTTCGGGGTGATGGCCGGGATCGGGATCGACGCGGCGATCATGGACCGCACCGACAAGGAACTGAAGCGCGCGGTCGGGACGGCGGCGTACTTCATCGCCGCGGCGCAGAATGCCAACCATCCCCCGCTGCCGGTGAGCATCCGGGTGGACGACGGCGAGTGGTTCAAGCGGAAGGCGTCGGTGCTGCTGATCGGCAATGTCGGGGTGCTCACCAACAACATCCGGATCATCCCGGATGCCTCCGCCACCGACGGCCAGCTCGATCTGCTGGTCGCCTCCCCGCGGACCGCGGCCGACTGGGTGCGCCTGACCACCAAGGTGCTGACCCGCGCCCGCGGCGCCGACCCGCGGATGGACCTGCTGAAGGGCCGCCGGGTCGAGGTCCGTGCGGAACGCAGTGATGCCTACCAGGTCGACGGCGACACCGAGGGCCGCTGCCGCACCCTGGAGGCCGAGGTGATGCCCAGCGCCCTCACCATCCTCGTCCCCTGACGCCCCCACCCCGCGCATCGAGTAGGTCGGCATGCGGAGCGCAGCGGAGCAACGGCTGGCTACTCGATGAACGGGGGGTCGGCGAGGCGGTCGAGCCACTCGTTGGCGGCACGGTAGTCGCCGTCGGTGTGGCCGCGGTCGACGGCGGGGCGGACCTTGTCGGCGCGTGGATAGGAGCCGAGGAAGACGACCTCCCGACTGGTCCGCTTGATGCCCTTCAGGGCGCCGGCGACGCGTTCGTCGGCGAGATGGCCGTGGGCGTCGATGGAGAAGCTGTACGCCCCCCGCACGAGTCGGCTGGGGCGGGACTCGATCCGCGAGAGGTTCACCCCGCGGGAGGCGAACTGTTCCAGCATCCGCATCAGCGACCCGGAGTCGTCATCGTTGAGGAAGACCACCACGGTGGTCTTGTCGGCGCTGGTCCGCTCCGGTGGCGGCCCGGGCCGGGTGACCAGCACGAAGCGGGTCACCGCATCGGCATTGTCGGCGATCTCGGTGGCCAGCGCGGTCAACCCGTTGGCCTCCCCCGCCACCGCCGCACAGACCGTCGCGTCGAAACCGGATTCCGGATCGGCGACGGTGACCGCGCCGGCGGCGGTGCTGCCCTCGGTGACGATCTGCACATCCGGCAGATGGGTGGTCAGCCACTGCCGGACCTGGGCGATCGCATGCGGATGGCTGACCACCCGGTGCACCTCACTCAACTTCGTACCCGGCCGTGCGTAGAGATTGAACTGCACCGGCAGCAGCACCTCGCTGACGATCCGCAGCGGCCTGCCGTAGGTCAGGTCGTCCAGGGTCGCCGACACCCCGCCCTCGACGGAGTTCTCGATCGGCACCAGGGCCGCGGCGATCTCATCGGCCCGGACCGCCTCCAGCGCCAGCAGCACCGACGGATAGGGAACCGGGTCCGGCGGAGCGTCCGGAATGCTGAGCAGGGCCTGGTGGCAGAACGTGTTGGCCGGCCCCAGATAGCCGTACCTCTCCTCCGCTGACATGGCGGTCACGCTAACAGCGCGGGCCGCCGCGCCCGGTTCAGCCCACCAGCCGGATCGTGGCCTGCGATGCGGTCAGCGAATCCCGCACCTCGGCCGGTGCGTTGGTCGGTACCAGGGTCAGCCAGACCCCCATTCCCGACGCCCGCCCGTTCTGCCAGGGCAGCACCAGCATGGTGACCTCCTCGGGGACAAGCTCGGGATCGGGGCTCTGGTAGCGCACCTCGGCGGTGACCCGGGTCGCCCCGGGCAGCCCCGGCCACGGCTCGATCCGCGGCGGGCTCCACTCCAGCGGCACCGAGGCGGTCAGCTTCACCCGCATCTGTTCATAGGTGCGCCGGGCGGTCGCCGCCGAGTCCCCGGGCACCACGAGCGTCGGATCGAGATAGCCGAGCACCTGCTGCGCCGACTGCTTCTCATCGGACCGCTGCTGGGTGGAGGCGACCCAGCAGTGCTGGTACAGCCCGGACACCTGCTGCACCGACAGATCCGGGGAGGCGACCTCGGCCAGCGTCATCTCCAACCGCTCCCCGAGGATCACCGTCCGGTCCCGGAACCCCCAGGCCGCAGCCGTCCGCTGCGGCGTACCCAGCGAGGACGGGGTCGGCGCCTCCGGCACCGCCTGCGGCAGCGATCGCCCATAGATCGACAGCGCGGTCAGCCCGAGCAGCAGCGAGGTGAGCACCAGCACCGCGAGCAGCCACCGGGCCGAGCGCGGCCGACGCAGCTCCGCCCGCGGCAGCACCGAAGGAGCCGGCCCGCGCGGCGACGGGGCGTAGGGGGTGTCGGCCAGCCAGGCCGTCCAGGCGCGGCCGTCCCACCAGCGGTACGCCGGTTCCGGGTCGGGGTCGTCGAGTTCGCGCGGGTCGGGATACCAGCCGGGCCGGGGCGGCGGGTCGGGGCGCGGGCCCAGCTCGGGATCGAGGTCGCGACCTACGGGTACCGGCATCGTGACCTCAGCTGTTGGCCCGGGCCGGTTCGTCGGTCTCGTCGCTGACGTGCGGGGACTTCGTGTGGCTGCCGACCTTGAGACCGTGCTCGTGCCACCAGAGCACCACCATCACGATCACACCGATCGCTGCGGAGGTGGAGAAGATCTCGCGGAGCCGCTGGTTCGCCGCCGACATCAGCGGCGGGTAGGCGATCACCCGGCCGAGCACGTACGCCAGGTTCAGCACGGTGACCCGGAAGAGCCCGATCAGGTCGAGCTTGGTGGCCCCGATCAGCGCCATCGGCAGGAAGTAGATCAGGTCGTACCAGGCCAGCGAATAGGAGGAGGTGATCACCCAGCCGGCGGCCAGCCAGACGCTGGTGCGGATCGCGACGGCCAGCGGATCCCGCTCCGGGCCGACCCCCTTCGGCGCCCCGGGCAGCGCCCGCCAGGGCAGCACCCGGGACAGCATCCAGCACAGCAGCACCGCCGAGCCCCAGGACAGCACGCTGACGATCGAGGCGACCACATCGCCGTCCAGGAACGGCTCGAGGAGCCGGCGTACCGGATGGATCCAGGACGAGCCGGCGACGTAGGAGGCGTTCTTCGACGCCAGTTCCAGCGCCCGCGGATAGAGGAAGATGTAGACGATCACGTTCGGGATGGCCGCGCCGAGCACCGAGAGGAAGAGTTTCTTGATCTCCCGCCGGTACGCCCAGGCCATCGCCAGGCCGTAGATGCCGACCGTCGCCTTGCCGGTGCAGGCGATGCCGATCAGCAGGCCGGTCAGGAACGGGTGGCGCCGGATGAACAGGAACGCGGCCATCGCGAAGAAGATCGAGATGCCCTCGTTGTGGGCGCCGGTGACGACCGCCCAGATCATGGCCGGGGAGGCCAGCGTCCACAGGATCGCGCGGCGCTGCAGATAGGGGTTGCCGCGCGCGATCCAGATGATCACCGAGCAGGCGCCGATGAAGCCGAGGGCGCAGAAGAGCTGCAGCCAGAAGACGATGTCGTGCAGGTTGTCCCCGCCGAGCACGTTCGCGAAGTAGTTGAGCCAGTGCAGCAGCGGGCCGTAGACCTCGACGGTGTCCTGCCAGGGTCGCTCGGTCCAGCGCAGCACCGGGTCATAGAACTGCCGGAACACCTCCGCCGGGGAGGTGACATAGGGGTCGAAGCCGAGCTTCGCCAACCGGCCGTAGGCGGCGTACATCAACGTGTCGGCCGAGGTCTGCGGCGGGGTGAGGATCGTCAGCAGGTTCAGCAGGACGCCGCCGATGTAGAGGTTGCGGACCCGGGGTGCCCAGCCGACGGCCAGTGCGCGCAACCCGATCCAGGTGCCGGCGACGCCCATCAGCACGATCACATAACCCAGGAACGCGACCAGCCACGGGTTCGGCTCCAGCATCCCCGGCAGGTACCAGGAGGGCATCAGCGTCTCCCGGGGACCCAGGGTGAGGGTGGTCACCGAGGGGCCGAGGAAGCCGACGAACATCGTCAGCACCGTCGAGCCGGCGATCAGCAGCAGGGCCAGTCGGGGGCTACGGTGCCAGGGGGTGTCGGCGGGGGCCTCGGCCAGCTGGCGCACCGCCGCCCAGAACCGCTTCGGCACCGATGCGCGGGTCGGTGAGGAGCCAGCTGGTTCCTCACCGGGGGGCGCGCTGGGTGTGTCGACGGTCCGGGTCACGGGCGCAAGGTTATCCGTTCTCGCCCATTACGCACCTTTTCCGGCGCCGCGCATGCCGTACGCTCGCGCGCATGGTCGACTCCACCCTCACCAGCATCCCGGACAGCACTCCCGCCGCGGCCCCCGGCGTACGCTCCGAGGTCGGCCCGCTGCAGACCGTGCTGCTGCACCGGCCCGGCAACGAGTTGCGCCGGCTCACGCCGCGCAACAACGACGACCTGCTCTTCGACGCGATCCCGTGGGTGGACCGCGCCCAGGAAGAACACGACGCGTTCGCCGAGCTGCTCACCGGCCGCGGTGTCGAGGTGCTGCGGCTGACCGATCTGCTCACCGAGACCTGGACCGATCCCGAGGCCCGCCGGCGGGCGATCGCGATGACCTGCGACGACCTGCACATGGGCGCGCAGCTGCAGCGCTACCTGACCGAACGGCTCGCCGACCTCTCCCCCGCCGAGCTGACCGAGATCCTGGTCGCCGGGCTGCGCAACGACGAGGTCACCGGGGTGCGCACCCTGGTCACCGCCCTGAAGCAGCCGGAGGAGTTCGTGATCAACCCGCTGCCGAACCTGCTGTTCACCCGGGACTCCTCCACCTGGGTCGGCGACCGGCCGGTGGTGACCTCGCTGGCGATGCCGGCGCGGGCGCGGGAGACCCGGTTGACCGGGCTGCTCTATGACTTCCATCCGCGGTTCGCCGGGCTGCGCGATGGTGGCATCTCGCCCTTGCACGGTTGGGATTCGGAGCATCTGGAGGGCGGCGACGTGCTGGCGCTGGCCGAGGGTGTGCTGGCCGTCGGCGTCGGTGAGCGGACCAGCCCGGCCGGGGTGGAGCGGCTGGCCCGGGCGGTCTTCGAGCTGGGCCTGATCCGGCGGATCGTGGTGGTACCGATCGATCAGCGGCGGGCCACCATGCACCTGGACACCATCTGCACGATGGTCGACACCGACACCCTGCTGATGTATCCGAACGTCGCCGACACCTTGACCGCCCTGGAGGTACGCCCCGGTGAGGCCGGTGATCTGGTGGTCGGCGAACCGGGCCCGTTCCTCGAGATCGCCGCGGCCGCGATGGGCATCGATCGGTTGCACCTGATCGACACCGGGCTGGATCCGGTGACCGCGGAGCGCGAGCAGTGGGACGACGGCAACAACACCCTGGCGTTGGCGCCGCGGGTCGCGGTGGCCTACGAACGCAACACCGAGACCAATGCCCGGCTCGAGGACGCCGGCATCGAGGTGCTGCGGATCGCCGGGTCCGAGCTGGGCTCGGGCCGGGGCGGCCCGCGCTGCATGTCCTGCCCGATCGTGCGCACCGACCTGGGCAACGCCGGCTGAGCGAATGGGACCCCGGCTGCGGAACACTGAACCCATGTGGTCGCGTACCGAATCCATCGAACTCGCCCTCCCGATCGATGCCGTCCAGGCGGTCCTCGACGATCCCGAACGACTGCCCGAATGGCACCACTTCTTCGCCACGGTGCAGCTGGTCGACCACGTGCACGGGCACTACCGCCCGCGCGGCTGGGCGAACCAGGTGCATGCCCGGACCGCCGGCGCGTTCCGGATCGAACGCGGCGACCGCGCCCTGGAGGTGGAGCAGCCACAACCGGCCGGCGGCATGCATCGGTTCCGCTGGTCGCTGGAGCCGAGCGAGATCGGCTGCCGACTGACCCAGCAGGTCACCGTCACCGGGACCGCGGCTCCGCTGTTCTCCCGGTTGGCCGGTCGGCCCTCGGCGCAGCAGTTCGGGCTGGACGCGGTCCGGCTCCACCGGTTGGCCGGCGGTGAGGTGGACCCCGACGCCGCGCGGGTGGTGATCGCCGGCGGCAGTGGATTCCTGGGCCGGGCGCTGGCCGCCGATCTGGTCTGCCGCGGCCAGGAGGTGGTGCTGCTCACCCGCCGGATCTCCCCCGATACCGAACCGGGTGCCGGGCTGCCGTTCGCACAGCAGCGCTGGGACGCGCGCAGCGGTACCGGTGAGTGGACCCAGGTGTTCGACACCGGATCAACCGGCCGCCCACTGGATGTGGTGAACCTGGCCGGCAAGCTCGTCGACTGCCCACCGACCGCGGCCAATGTCGCCGCGCTGCGGGATTCGCGGGTCGACGCCACCCGGGCCCTGGTCACCGCGACCAGGGAGCATCGGGTGCGGCACTGGTTGCAGGCCTCCACCACCGCGATCTGGTCCGATGCCGGGGATGCCCGGCTCGACGAGTCCAGCCCGTTGCCGACCGGTGAGGCGGCGCTGCCGCAGATGACCGGGGTGGCCGCACCGTGGGAGCGGGCCGCCGACGACGCGAACGCCGACCACCTGGTCTGGCTGCGCACCTCGATCGTGCTGGCCCAGGACTGCCCGGCCTTCGACCGGCTCGCCGGGCTCGCGGCGCTGGGCGCCGGTGGCACCGTCGGCCCCGGTGACCAGTGGTTCTCCTGGATCGAGCTGGACGACTGGTTGGCGATCGCCCGCTCCGCACTCGGCCTGGGCCCGGTCGACCTGCCGTCGGGGGTGGTGGTCGCCGCCACCCCGAATCCGGTCGGCAATGCCGAACTGATGCGGCTACTGCGCGAGCGGCTGGCACCCGCCGGGCTGGGCATCCCGACCCCGGGACCGCTGCTGAAGGTGGGCGCGAAGGTGATCCGCACCGATCCGGCGCTCGCACTGACCGGTCGGCACGTCACCTCGACGGTGCTCGCCGAGGTAGGATTCCGGTTCGACCAACCCGAACTCGGCCCGGCCCTGGATGAAATCCTGAGCTGAGCAGAGCCCGCCAGCGGAGAGGAGACGGGAGTGCCCCGCGATCATCTGCGACGTGCCGTCCTCGACCTGCTCTGGGAATACCCCGACGGGCTGACCGCGGCCGAGGTGCAGCAGCTGCTGGCCGACCGGGAGCTGGCGCTCACCACGGTGATCACCGTGCTGGACCGGTTGCGCGCCGAGGGCGAGGTGGACCGCGAACGCCACGGCCGGGCGTACCGGCACCGCACCACCCGCAGCCGGGAGGAGACGGTCGCCAAGGTGATGCTGGAGGCGCTGCACACCGGTGGTGACTCGCATCGGGCGCTGTCGCGGTTCGTGGACAGTGTGAACCCGGCCGAGGCGAGCCTGCTCAGCACCGCGCTGCTGACCCGCTGCGCCTGTGGCCCGGAATGCGGCTGCCCCGCCGACTGCGCCTGCCGCGGTACCGGGGATCCGACCGCCTGCACCGCCCACCCCGGGACCGTTCACCACCACTGATCCGGCGTCAGCCGGGCTGCTCCTCCGGGGAGATCCGGACGACCGGTTTGATCACCTCACCGCGATGGCTGGCCGCGATGGCCTCCTCGAGCTGGTCGAAGTCGTAGTACTGGATCAACCTGTCGAACGGGAACCGGCCCTGGCGATACAGCTCGATCAGCGCCGGGATCAGCACGTGGGAGCGGCCCTCCCCGCCGAGTACGCCGACGATGCGCTTGCCGAAGACGGTGCTGAAGTGGTCGGTGGTGAAGGTGGCACCGGCCGGGGCGCCGCCGATCAGGATCGCCGTGCCGCGCATCCCGACGGTGGCGATCGTCTGCTCCACCACCGAGATGATGCCGGTGCAGTCCAGGGCGAAGTCGGCCGGAGCGCCGAGCCGCTCCCGCACCGCCTCGCTCACCGATTCCACCCCGGTGGAGTTGATGGTGTCGGTGGCTCCGAACTGCCGGGCCAGCTCGAGCCGCGAGTCGTGCACGTCCACCGCGACGATCCGGGTCGCCGGGGTGTTGGTGGCGGCCATCACGGCGGCCAGACCGACCGCACCGGCACCGTAGATGACCAGGCTCGCACCGACCTGCGGGCGGGCGGTGTTGAGCACCGCGCCCGCGCCGGTGGCGATGCCGCAGGCCAACGGCCCGACGAGTTCCAGCGGAATCTCCTCGGGCACCCGGACCACCGCGTTGGCCTGCGCCAGCGAATGGGTGGCGAACGAGGACTGGCCGAAGAAGTGGCCGGACACCGGCGTACCGTCGGCGCGCCGGTAACCGCTCTGCCCAGCCTTCGGGCCGAGCAGCCGGTGCCCGCCGACCACCGCCTCACCGACCCGTTCGCAGTAGCGCGGTTGACCGGCCAGACAGTTCGCGCATCCGCCACAGAACGGCCAGCCCAGCACCACCCGATCGCCGACGGCGACACTGTCGACCCCCGCCCCGACCGCGGTCACCACCCCGGCGCCCTCATGCCCCAGCACCCCCGGCAGGGGCATCGGCATGTTGCCGCGGCGGGTGTTCTCATCGGTGTGGCAGACCCCGCTCGCGACCACCCGCACCAGCACCTCACCCGGACCGGGATCATCCAGTTCGATGTCGCGGACGGTGAACGGGCCGTTGACCTCATCGACGAGGGCTGCGCTGATCTGCATGGGGCCCATGCTCGGCCCCTCGGCCCGCGGGGGCTTCGCTGTGCGCGCCATGGGCGTTGCCGTTGCGCGCCAGGACGCGGTTGTACGCTGCCCCGGTCGGGCAGCGGAGGGGGCAGCGATGGGCACCAATGACCCGATCCGCGACACCGCCGTCGCGAGTGACTGGCAGGCGACGATCGCGCAGGCGTTCGACGGCCTGCGCGCGCGCCCACTGGACGGTGACGACGGGCCGGTCACGGGTCGGCTGACCGGTCGCCGGTTCGACGACGTCGGACTCTACGATCTGGCCAGCAGTTCGCAGACCGTGCACCGCTCGCCCGGTTCGGCCCGCCGGGCCGGCGTACACCTGTTGAAACTCTCGCTGTCGCTGCGGGGCCGCGCGATCGTCGATCAGGCCGAGACCCAGGTGGAGATCCGGCCCGGGGAGTTCGCGATCTATGACACCAGTCGGCCCTACTCGCTGACCGCGTTCGGGCCCTGGCACACGTTGGTGATGACGGTGCCGCGGGCGCTGCTGCCCATTCCCCAGCGCGAGTTCGACCGGTTGCGGTCCCGGCCGCACGACGCGACCCGCGGCGCCGGTGCCCTGCTGACCGGATACCTGCGGGCCGGCACCCAGCAGCCGGACCCGGGCACGGCGGCGGAGGGCACCCGGATCCGCGATGCCGGCCTGGCCCTGCTGGAGGGGGCCCTGGCGGGTGCGGTGACCACCGCGACCACGGATGCCAGAACCGCGATACGGGCGTTGGCCGTCCAGCAGATCCGCGCCCGACTGGCCGATCCGGAGCTCTCCCCCGCCTCCGTGGCCGCCGCGTGCCATCTGTCCGCCCGCAGTCTGCATCGTGCGTTCGAGGGCAGCGGCAGTACTGTGGCCGAGGAGATCCGGCGCTCGCGGTTGGACGCGATCCGCCGCGATCTGGAGAACCCGGTGCTGCGGCACACCACCATCGCGGGGCTGGCGGCCCGCTGGTGTGTCTGGAACCAGGCCTGGCTCTCCCGGGCGTTCAAGCGCGAGTACGGGGTCTCACCCTCCGACTACCGCGCGCAGCATGGGGCGCCCTGAGTTGCACACAGAGTTCTACGTCTTGTAGAAATTGGGGCGTGCTTCCCGCTCCCTGGTCGATCGTGCTGACCCTGCTGTTCTGCGGCACGGCGGCGTACGCCCTGCTGCAACTGGTCCGGCTCGCGTCCCGGCCGCGGGCGGAGGGGCCCGGTGGGCAGGTGGTCGAGCTGAACCATCTGGTGATGAGCGTGCTGATGGTGGCGATGGTCTGGTGGATGCCCGGCGGCCTCGGTACCGCGGTGCAGGTGGCCGCGCTCGGACTGTTCGGGCTGGCGCTGCTGCGTTACGCCACCCGGCCGGAGCTGGCCCGCGGCACCCGGATCGCGATGGCCGCCCATCTGATCGGCAATGTCGCGATGATCTGGATGCTGGTCGCGATGCCCTGGCTGATGGGCCACGGCACGGCCACCAGCGATCCCGCCGCGGCGGGCCAGCATGCCGGCCACGGGGGCGGTGCGGAGCCCGCGCCGGGTGGTGCGATGCCGCCGATGGAGATGCCGATGGGTACGCCCGGTTGGATGACCGTGGTCACCCTGGTGCTGGCGGGCCTGCTGGTGCTGACCGCGATCGGTTGGCTGGTGCACCGGCACCGGGCCCGCGAACTGCGCGCCGGTGATGACTGGTCGCACCGGATCTGTCACGCGGCGATGACCGGCGGGATGGCCGCGATGCTGGTGGTCATGCGGTGAGCGTCGTCGATCCCGATCAGACCAGCCGAGCCACCGACACCCCCACCACCCGCACCGCGGATCGCTGGTGGCTGGCCGGTTTCCGGCCGCTGCTGCTGCGGTTGCACTTCTATGTCGGCCTGTTCGTCGGGCCGTTCCTGCTGGTCGCGGCGGTGACCGGGTTGCTCTACACGATCGCTCCGCAGCTGGAGTCGTCGGTGCACGCCGAGCAGCTCCGGGTACCGGCGGTGGGCACCCGTGCCGTGCCGCTGGCCGACCAGGTGACGGCGGCGCGGGCCGCGGTGCCGGAGGGCACCCTGAAATCGGTCCGGCCGCCGAGCAGCGCCGACGGCACCACCCGGGTGGTGTTCGCCAGCCCCGAGACGGCGGAGGGCTACACCCGGACCGCGTTCATCGACCCCTACACCGGCCAGTCGCGCGGGGTGTTGGACACCTATGGCGAGTGGTTGCCGGTCCGCGCCTGGCTGGACGATCTGCACCGCAACCTGCACCTCGGCGAACCCGGCCGGATCTACAGCGAGCTGGCCGCGAGCTGGCTGTGGGTGCTGGCGCTCAGCGGCCTGCTGCTCTGGTGGGCGCGGGCCCGGAAGGCACGCCGGGATGCCGGCGGGCCGGGCCGGTTGCGCCGCCTGCTGCTGCCGCGCGGTGGGAAGGGCCGGGGCCGCCTGCTCAGCTGGCACGGCAGCATCGGCGTCTGGGCGCTGCTCGGCATGTTGTTCCTCTCCGCGACCGGGATGACCTGGTCGACCTATGCCGGTGCCACCGTGAGCGAGGTGCGCAGTGCCCTCAGCTGGCAGGCACCGTCGGTGACCAAGGGGTTGCCGAGCGCCGCCGCACCGGTCGCGGCCGAGGATCAGCCGGCCGCCGTGCAGCGGGTGCTCACCGCGGCCCGTACCGCCGGCCTGGACGGCCCGGTGGAGGTGAGCGTCCCGAGCTCCGGCGCAGCCTGGAAGGTCAGCCAGACCAAGCGTTCCTGGCCGGTCGCCCAGGACTCGATGGCGCTCGATCCGCAGTCGGGGACCGTGCTGAATCGGATCGACTTCGCCGACTGGCCGGTGATGGCCCAGCTCGCCAATCTGGCCATCGACACCCACATGGGGCTGCTCTTCGGCGTGCCGAACCAGATCGCGCTGGCACTGATCGCGGTCAGCATCATCGCCGCGGTGCTGATCGGGTACCGGATGTGGTGGCTGCGCCGCCCGACCCGCGGCACCGGGGCACGCCTGCCCGGACCACCGGGGGCGGGCCGGGCACCGAGCCGGATCGCGCTGGTCACGATGGTGCTGGTGGCGATCGCGGTGGGCGTGGCCTTCCCGGTGCTCGGCGGTTCGCTGCTGCTGTTCTGCGGGATCGACGCCGTCTGGCAGGCGACCCGGAGAGCTGGCCCGACCGGGTCGTAGGGTGGCGCCCGTGCCATCCTTCCGATCCCTCGGCCGGCGGCTGCTCGGGTCCGCCGCGGTGGCACTGCTGCTCGCCCAGGGCGCGCAGCCGGCGTACGCCGCCGACGGCGAGGGCGAACCCTTCGACGCCACCCTCTGCGGTGACTTCGTCCCCAACGACCCGAGCCAGGTGGAGAACGCGCACTGGGCCACCCAGCGGCTGCAGGTCGAGCGGGTGAACCAGTTGGCGACCGGCAAGGGGGTCCGGATCGCGGTGATCGACACCGGGGTGGACACCTCCCGCAATCCCGAGCTGCAGCGCGAGGGCCGGCCGGTGGTCAGCCAGGCGTACAACTTCGCCGGTTACGACAAGTCCAAGGGCTCGGGCAGTGAACGCAGGGCGGACTGCGCGCACGGCACCCGGGTCACCTCGCTGATCGTCGGGCGCCCGGACGGCAAGGGGTTCAGCGGGCTCGCCCCGGATGCGGAGGTGATCTCGCTGCGGGCGCTGCAGCAGACCGCCGGCAGTGTCGGTACGCCGGGTCAGCAGCAGGAGTCCGAACCGCTGCAACCGACGATCAATGCGGTCCGCAAGGCGATCGAGCTGCGCGTGGACATCATCAACATTTCCCAGCAGGGCAGCGATTCCTACGAATACCGGCAGGCGATCAATGAGGCGATCGGGGCCGGGATCGTGGTGGTGGCGGCCTCCGGCAACCGGGGCGGGGAGCCCAGACCGCCATATCCGGCGAGCTACCGCGATGTGATCGCGGTCGGGATGAGCGACATCAACGACCAGCCGCATCCGCAGTCACAGTTCAACCCGGATCTGCATGTGGCCGTCGGGGCGCCGGGGGTGAAGGTGCTCGCGGCGAACCCGTCCGGGCCGCAGGGCCAGTCCTGGGAGATGGTGGACGGCACCTCCTATGCCGCGCCGCTGGTGTCGGCGACGGTCGCGCTGATGCTGGAGCGCGATCCCGGTCTGAAACCGGCCGAGGTGAAGCGGCGGTTGCAGGCCAGCGCCGACCCGCCGGCCGCGACCGCACCGGACAAGCAGCTCGGCTTCGGGATCGTGAACCCCTACCGGGCCCTCACCGACGTCGACTTCGGTACGCCGGGGCCGACTCCCCCGCCGGTCGCCGGCCGCGCCCCCGATCCGACGAAGGCGGCGAGCACCACCGGCGGCGGGAAGCTGGCCGTCGCGCTCGGCCTGGCCGCCCTGGTCGGGGTCGGGCTGGCCACCGCCCTGTTCGCGGCCTACCCCTCGGGCAAGCGGCGCGGCTGGAAGGCCTGACCCGCATCGGCGGTGCCCGTCAGCGCACCACCGCCAGCCCCGCACGGATCAGGATCTCCCGGATCCGGTCGATCTCCGCATCGGTCAGCGGGCTCAGCGGTGCGAAGGTGCGGGGCGAGTCGAGCACGCCGCGCAGCCACATCGCTGCCTTGAAGGCGCCGAGGGCGCCGGCGGTGAAGCCGATCCGGGATCGGTCGGCGACATCGATGATCGCGAACAACGCGATCAGCCGCTCCTGTTCGGCGGCCGCGGCGGCCGGGTCACCGGCCTCGACGGCGCGGAGGATCGCGGGGTAACCGTTCGGGTCGACATTGCCCAGGCCGGGTACGATGCCGCTCGCACCGAGCTGGACGGCGACATCGGCGAAGACCTCGGAGCCGGTCAAGGCGGTGACCCCGGTCCCCCGCAGCGCCGCGAGCGCACGGCGGAAGCCGGCCAGGTCACCACTGGAGTCCTTGAAGGCCGCGATCGTACCCTGCTGTGCGAGTCGGGCCAGGGCCGGCAGCGGCAGCGGTGAATGGGTGGCGGCGGGGATGTCGTAGGCGACCACCGGCACCTCCACCGCGGCGGCGATGAGCTCGTAGTGTCGGACCACCTCGGCCACCCCGGGTGCGATGTAGAACGGCGGGGCCGCGACCACCGCCGCGGCCCCGGCCTCGACGGCCGCGACCGCGTGGTCGATGACGCGCAGCGTGCCGGTGTCCATCGCGCCCGCGATCACCGGGGCCCGACCGGCGGCCGCCGCGACGGCGACCTCGACCACCCGGCGGCGTACCGCATCGGGTTGCAGGGCGACCTCACCGGTCGATCCGCCGACGAACACCGCCCGGGCGCCGGCGCCGAGCTGCTCGTCGGCGACCCGGCCGAGCGCGTCCTCATCGAGCTCGCCGGTGTCGGTCAGCGGGGTGACCAGCGGGGTCACCACACCGCGCAGTGCCTCGGTCATCGGGCGCCCTCCTGCAGGGCCGGGGCATCGGACTCGACGCGCAGCGCCTTGCCGATCCGGGCCGGGACGTTGAAGCCGACGAACACCGCGACCACGATCGTGAACGCGATCGCCAGCACCATCAGCGCGGTCCCCAGGCCGCCGAAGCGCTGGGCCAGGGTGGCGCCGATGACCGGGGCCAGTGCCCCGCCGAGGGCGCCGATGTTGTAGGTCAGGCCCAGGCCGGCCGCGCGCAGCCGGGTCGGGAAATGGTCGGTGATGAACTTGGGCAGCAGCCCGGAGATGCCCTGGCTGGTGAACTGCAGCGCGAACAGCAGCACCGAGAGCAGCACGAAGCTCGAACCGCCGATCAGGAACACCGGCGCGATCACCAGCAGCGAGACCAGCAGCCCGGTGAGGTACGCCCGGCGGGTGCCGATCCGGTCCCCGAGCATGCCGGCCGCGACCGAACCGGCCGCGTACCCGAGCCCGGCCCAGAGCAGCACCGTCGAGACGGCGGCCGGGTTGTAGCCGAGGTCGGTCTTCAGATAGGTGGGCAGCAGCGACTGGATCGGCCAGGAGTAGAGGAAGGCCGCGAACACCGTGACCACCAGGGCGACCGTCATCGGCCAGAGCCGGCCGGCCATCTGCACCAGGTAGGCGATGAAGCCCGCACCGACGATGAGCGCGAGCAGCCAGGTGGCGGGCCCGGCGGCCTTGGAGAAGACCAGCACCAGGCAGACGGCGATGACGATGCCGATGACGGTGTTCAGCAGGGCGCGCTGCCGGGTGCCGAACAGGATCTGGAAGGTGGTCGCCTCGGCCCGCTCCCCGACCTCGCGCTGCCATTCCGCGGCCTCGGGCAGCGAGCGCCGCATGACGAGTGCGAGCACGACCGGCAGGATGCCGATGTAGAACATCCAGCGCCAGCCGAGCGAGGGCACGATCACCGCGTACAGCAGGCTGGCGACGACCACACCGACCGGGTACGCCGAGAGCAGCATGCCGGAGGCGCGGTTGCGCAGCGCCTGCGGCCAGGACTCCATCGCGAAGGTGGCACTGGATCCGTATTCGCCGGCCATCCCGATGCCGACCAGCGCCCGGAAGGCGAACATCGACCAGTAGCCCCAGGCGAAACCGCAGAGCAGGCTGCCGACGGCGAAGCACCAGATGCTGATGATCATCGCCGGCTTGCGGCCGAACCGGTCGCCGATCGCGCCGAGCACGAGGCCGCCGAACCAGCGGGAGACGAAGGCCGCGCTGACCAGGGTGGCCGCGGTCGGCAGGTCGAGCTGGAACTCCTCGGCGATCTCGGTGAGCACCAGGGTGATCAGGATGAAGTCGAATCCGTCGAGGAAATAGCCGAGCCAGGCGGCGAAGAAGGACCGCCACTGCTGGGGTTGCAGCGAGCGCAGACCGCTCTGCTGGGTTGGCGTCGTTGCCACGTGAGCTCCCGTCGTCCATCGCGGGGTCGGGCCCCGCCTCCTGTACGTCCCCCGAAGATAGGACGTCCCATGTCCTATGACGGTAACCCCGTTGCCGGGTGAACCGCAACCGTCAGGCGCGGCCGAGCCGCTCCCGGATGTCGGCGAAGTGCGTCGCGACGGCACGCTGGGTGGCCCCGACATCCTGCTGCCGGACGGCCGCCAGGATTCCCGCGTGCCAGCCGGCGGCGGCCACCGGGGTGTATCTGGCACCGGGCAGTTGGGCCTCGACATCGCCGAACACCCGCCAGAAGACGCGCAGCAGATCGGTCACCAGCGCATTCCCCAGCGGGGCGTACAGGGTCTCGTGGAATCGCCAGTCGAGCTCGGGGAAATAGTCACCGGCCGCCGCCGCGCGCTGCATGCCCTGCACGATCTCCTCGAGGGCCGCCAACTGGGCGTCGTCGACGGCCGCCACCACCCGGGCCGCGAGCCCCACCTCGAGCGCCTCCCGGACATCGAGCAGATCCCGCAGTTCCCCTAGCCCGGCGCGCAGCGACATCGCGGCCCGGAAATGCAACCCGCGTTCCAGCGCGGTGAGGCCGGCGTTGCCGACGAAGGTGCCGTAACCGTGGCGGACCTCGACGATGCCGAGCGCCTGCAGCGCCTTCAGCCCTTCGCGCAGCACGTTGCGGCCGACACCGAATTCGCGCATCAACTCCTGCTCGGTGGGCAGCGGGTCACCGGGCCCCAGGCCGTGCTCGACGATGTAGTCGGTCAGCAGCGAGCGCACCTGCTCCTGCAGCAGTGGCCGCGCGGTGCGGCGGTCGGCACTCACACGCTCAGCCTAGCCGCGACCCCGCGCCCCTCCCTCACGTTCCCTGAGCGAGGAGCGCAGCGACGAGTCGAACGGACCGTGGCTTCGTCTCGCTCGTGCTACCAGCCCTCCGGCCCGGCCGAGCCGGCGGCGTACTCCTCCAGCGGCACCTTGCCCGCCGCCCAGGCGTTCAGCACCGGTTCGACGATCCGCCAGCACTCGACCGCGGCGTCGCCGCGGACGGTGAGCAGCTGGCTGCCGTCGAAGATCTGGGCCAGGATCTCCCCGTAGGGCAGCAGATCGGCCGGCGCGAGGGTGACGGTCAGCGTCTTCTGCTCCAGATCGAAGGGATCGCCCTCGGCGTTCATCGTCAGGCTCAGCGACACCTCACCGGACTTGAGGTCGAGCACCAGGGTGTCGGCCCCGGTGGTGTCATCGATGAACCCCTCCGGCAGATGGGCCACATCGCGGAAGGTCACGATGATCTTCTTGCAGGGCGTGCCCAGCGCCTTGCCGCTGCGCAGCACGAACGGCACCCCGGCCCAGCGGTTGTTCTCGATCGCGACGGTGACCTGCGCGAGCGTCTCGGTCTCGCGGGTGGGATCGACGCCGTCCTCCTTGGCGTAGTCGGGGAGCTTGCGTCGGCCGATGCTGCCGGCGGTGTAGCGGGCCCGGCGCGAGGACCGCTTCGGCGAGTTCCCCCACAGCCTGGTGGCGCGCAGCACCTGCGCCTTCTGGTCGCTCAGCTCCTGGTCGTCGAGGACCGCGATCGACTCCAGGGCGAACATCGCCATCACCTGCAGCAGGTGGCTCTGGATCATGTCGCGCAGCGCACCGGCGCCGTCGTAGTAGCCCGCTCGCCCCTCCAGCGCCAGATCCTCGTCGTAGACGATCTCCACCCGTTCGATGTGGGTGCCGTTCCAGACCGGTTGCAGCAGCCGGTTGGCGAACCGCAGCCCGATCAGGTTGAGCACGGTCGCGCGGCCGAGGAAGTGGTCGAGCCGGAAGACCTGCTCCTCGGGCACCACCTGGTGCAGCAGGGTGTTGAACGCCTCCGCACTCGCGCGATCCACACCGAAGGGCTTCTCCAGGGCGAGCCTGGTGACCGCGGGGAGGTCGATGTCGCGGAGCAGTTCGCAGACCTTCATCGAGATCTGCGGCGGCAGCGCGAAGAAGATCACCAGCGGGCCGTCGCCGCACCGGCCGATCAGGTCCGCGAGCGCGGTCGGGTCGAGCAGGTCGGTCTGCACGTACGCCGTGCGCCGGGTCACCGCGTTGGTCACCCGGGCCGGCGCATCGGTGCTGGCGAAGGAATCCTTGACGCGGTCCTTCCACTGCGCGGCGCTGAGATCGGCGCGGTCGGCCCCGATGACGCGGATGTCCCGGTCACGCTCGGCGGTGAGCAGGCTGGCCAGCCCGGGGAGCAGCAGCCGATGGGTGAGGTCACCGGCCGCACCGAGGATCAGCAGGGTCGCCGACTTCGTGGTGTCCGCGTTCTGGACGGTCTTCTTCTTCGCCTTGGTACCGGTCGCCATGGCGGCAGTTTTCCATGCCGGTCGGAACGCCCATCGAGTAGGCCGCCATGCGAAGCGAAGCGGAGCAATGGCGGCCGTGTCGAGATGAACCACCACAATCGGTTGGACCGCACGACGGGCCGGCAGCTGAAACCCCCTTACCGTGCGTGAAACCCCTGCTGCAGTGGGGGTTTCACGCACGGTAAGGGGGTTTCACGACTGGGCGTCGAGGATGGAACGGGTGGCTTCGCCTCGCTCGTTCCTCGCTCGCTCAGCCGGCGTAGGCGCGTGCGGTTCATCTCGACACGTGCCCCGGCTCCGCTGGCGCTCCGCCGGGTCCACTACTCGATGAACGTGGGGCAAGGGCCCGGCTCCGCCGGGTCCACTACTCGATGAACGGTCAGTCGAAGACCGGGGCTGGGGTGTTCACGGTCTGGATGAGCACCTTGCCGCCGCGGGTGACGAAGGTGCCGCGGCCCGGGGGCAGCGGGAACGGGCGGACGTCGGCGAGCAACTGGCCCTCGTCCTTGGTGCCGGACATGATCAGACCCGGCGACTGGCCGTCCTTCATCCGGGCGATCAGCGCGTCGCTGAAGGCCGCCCGGCCGGCACCGCCCATACCGCGGGCGATGATGATGTGCAGGCCGATGTCGGAGGCCTGGGAGACCAGGTCGGCGAACGGCTGCAGCGGATTGTTCATCGAGGTGGCCACCAGGTCGTAGTCGTCGACCACCACGAAGATCTCCATGCCCTGCCACCAGGACCGGTTCCGCAGCTCCTCCTGGGAGACATCCGGGCCGGGCAGGCGTACCCGCACCGCCTCGGCGAGATGCTTCGACATGTCGGTCGCCGCCTGCGAGGAGGCGCAGTAGCTGATCAGGTAGTCATCGGGTACCAACCCCAGATGCTGGCGCCGATAGTCGAGCAGCAGGATCTTGGCGTCCTCGGAGCTGTACCGGGTGGTGATGCCCTCCAGGATCGTGCGGATCAGCGTCGACTTGCCGCACTCGGGTGCACCGAAGGCGACCAGATGCGGTTCGGAGGCCGGGTCGAACCAGACCGGCGCCAGCTCCAGCTCGTCGACCCCGATCGGGAACGCCCGCTCGGTCTCGTCGCGGCTGATGCCGGGCAGCTGGGCCGGGGTGAGGTCATCGGGCAGCATCCGCACCTCGGCGGCCTTCGGCCCGCGCCAGGCCGCGTCGATCTGCTGCACCGCGGCACGTACGCCGTCGGAAAGTTCTTCCACATCAGGGTTTCCGTCGATCCGCGGCAGCGCGGCCAGCGAGTGCAGACCATCGCGGGACAGGCCCCGGCCGGGCCGACCCTCGGGCACGTTCGCGGCGAGCTTGCGGTTGATCTCGGACTCGAAGTTGTCACCGAGCTTGAGCTCGATCCGGCTCTGCAGCAGGTCGCGGATGTTCATCCGGAACTCCGACCACTTGGCGCCCGAGAGCATCACGTGGATGCCGAAGCTCAGGCCGCGGTGCGCCAGCTGGGTGATCGTGGACTCCAGGTCCTCGAACTCCTGACGCAGCGTGATCCAGCCGTCGACGACCAGAAAAACGTCACTGGGGAAGCGATCGGGGGGAATGCTGCCCTGGGCGCGGCCCCGCCGGTACGCCTGCATCGACTCGACGCCGAGCTCACCGAACTGGGTCTCCCGCGCCGACAGCAACGAGGTCAGCTCGGCCACCGTCCGCTTCACCCGGTCCACATCCAACCGGCCACAGACCGAACCGACGTGCGGCAACCCGCGCAGCGAGGCGAGCGCACCGCCGCCGAAGTCCAGGCAGTAGAAACCGACCTCGGCCGGGGTGTGCTGCAGCGCCATCGACATCACCGTCGAACGCAGCACCGTCGACTTGCCGGTCTGCGGGCCACCGACCACACCCAGGTGGCCACCGCCGCCGGCGAGGTCGATCCACATCGGATCGCGGCGCTGCTGCCGGGGCCGGTCGATCAACCCCATCGGTGCCTGCAACCGCCCGTACATCCGCGAGTCCCCGGTCGTCAGCCCACGCCCCTCGACCTCGACCAGTCGGCCCCCATCGCCGAAGCTGGAGGCGTACAACTCATCGAGGGTGGGCGGCACGTCCAGCGGCGGCAACCACACCTTGTGCGCCGGCCAGCCCTGCCCGCGGAGTCGACCGACGACGACGCTGAGCAGGGTCTCCTCATCGTCCTCGTCGTCCTCGGCGGCGACCGGGGCGGGTTCGGGTTCGGCGGCCAGATCCGGTGGCGGCGCGGTCTCCTCCATCCGGGCCGCCCGGGCCGGCAGCAGTTCGGGCTCCGGCGGACGCGGCACCTCGACCGCGCGCGGAGTGAACTCCAGCACCGGCGGGATCCAGGTATCGCTCGGTTCCTCTTCGTCGGCGGCGTCGATCAGGCTGTCCCCGGCGCGACTGCGGACCGGGGCGACACTGCCCTGCCAGGGACCGGACACGTAGGCCGCCTTGAACTGCACCATGTTGGTGGTGTCGTATTTCAGATAGCCGTTGCCGGGGGCGCTGGGCAGCTCGTAGGCATCCGGTACGCCGATCACCGTCCGCGATTCCTGCGGGGAGAAGGTGCGCAGCGCGATCCGGTAGGAGAGGAAGGTGTCCAGCCCGCGGAGCTTGGACTCCTCCAGTCGCTGCGAGGCGAGCAGCAGGTGTACGCCGATCGAGCGGCCGATCCGGCCGATCTGGATGAACAGGTCGATGAACTCCGGCCGTGCGGTGAGCAGCTCGGAGAACTCGTCGACGACGATGAACAGGCTCGGCATCGGCGGGATGTCGGCCCCGTCGAGGCGGGCTTGGTCGTATTCCTCGCGGTTCTTGATGTCGCGGTTCTTCAACTGGGCATTGGTCTGCGAGAGCACCTCCATCCGGCGGTCCAGCTCACCGCCGATGGCGTCCTGCATCCGGTCGACCAGGGTCAGCTCGCCCTCCAGGTTGGTGATCACCGCCGAGACGTGCGGCAGCTCCTCCAGCCCGGCGAAGGTGGCGCCACCCTTGAAGTCGACGAGCACATAGTTGAGCTGGTCCGGCGGATGGGTCATCGACAGCCCGAGCACCAGGGTGCGCAGGAACTCCGACTTGCCCGAACCGGTCGCGCCGATGCACAGGCCGTGCGGGCCCATGCCGGACATCGCGGCCTCCTTGATGTCCAGCTCGACCGGCTGACCGCTGGTGCCGTTGCCGATCGGCACCCGCAGCCGCTGGTGCAGCGGGCGCTGTTTCCAGACCCGTGAGGTGTCCAGCATGGCCGGGTCGCCGACCCCGACCATCGACGGGTAATCCTTCGGTGCTTCGAAAACGGGCGCATCGGCGATGTCCCCGGTGTCCTCGACGACCGCGCCGATCGGCATCCGGAACGGGGCCAGGGCGCGGGCCAGCAGCTCGGCGTGCACCATCGCGGTCTGATCGGCCGGGCCGATCTCGCTGGTCTGCAACCGGTTGCCGCGGCGCAGGTGCGCGTGCAGCTGCCCCTCGCGCACCTCCACCGCCATCGTGCCCGGCTCGATCCGCCGCGGCGCCTCCCGGACCCGGGACACCTCCAGGGTGGTCGCGGTCGTTCCGGGCGCGGTGAACTGGCCGGCGTTCACCCCGTCGACACCGTCGGTGACGACCACGATGTGGCGCAGCGTGTCATCGCTCAGCGACCCGGCGGCCCCCTCGGCGAGCTGGGTCAGCTCGGCGGCACTGCTGGCGAACAGCCGGACCGCCCCCGCGCCGTCGTTGCGATCCGGGTGCTGGGCGTGCGGCAGCCACTTCACCCAGTCCCAGTGCCGCTGGTTCTCCGGGGCGATGCAGAACAGGATCCGGAACTCGGTCGGCGCATGCCAGGCGGCCATCTGGGAGACCATCGCGTACGCCAATCGGCGCGCGCCGTCCTCCTCGCCGATCAGCTGCACCATCCGGTAGGAGGGCAGATCCAGCGAGATCGGCATCGAGGTGACCCGGCGGTGGGTGTTCATGAACCGGCGCAGCGCACCGACGGTGAGCGGCTCCAGATCCTCCACCGGCTTGGATTCCGGCGGGGTGATCCGCTGGGCGAAGTTCTGCTGGCCGAGCCCGATCCGGATCGAGCCGAAGTCGCCGTCCTCGGGGCGGCGCTCCCACATCCGCCGGGTGCCGGCGATGGTCCACAGGTTCTCCGGGTCGGGATGGATCCACAGGGTCGAGCGGCGCTGCTCGGCGGCGGTACCGCGGATCCGCTTGCGCATCTGACCCAGATAGCGGAAGTAGTCGCGCCGCGCCGCGTCGAGCTGCTGGGCCTGGTCGTCGTTGCCGCGGCCGGTCTGGCTGAGCATCATGCCGAGCATCGAGATGCCGTACATGCCACCCATCACCGCACCGAGCGGCCCGCGGGCCCCGGCGGTGGAGGTCATCATCATCGCCATCGCGCCGGCACCGGCGAGCATCGGCAGCATCCGCAGCACCATTCCCCAGTTGGCACCGGTGGACGGCGGCGGGATCTCCGGCGGGGACTCCAGCAGCAGGTCCCCGCGCGGCATCGCGGGACCGCTCGGGCGCTTCGGCCGGTTGAAGGTGACGGTCGCCATGGTGGTTCGCAGACTAGTCGGAACAGGGGCCGAAAGATCAGTCGACTGGTTCTCGAATCATCTGTCGAGTGCCTGTGACTCGCTTATTGAATGGGCCTTTCAACCACTACTCTCACGCTCGTGAGCACAGCAACCGACGAAGCCGCCGAGGAGGTCGCCCGGGTCACGGTGATCTCACCGACCCGGCGGATCGACCTGGCGCTGCCCGCGGGCACCACCCTGGGTGAGTTGATGCCCAACATCGTCCGGTTCTCCGGCTACGAGGGCGGCGGTGCCCAGGAGGCCGTGCAGTCGTGGGTGCTGCAGCGCTTCGGTGAGGACCCGCTCGATGCCGATCGGCCGATCGGCGAACTGGAACTGCGCGACGGCGAGACGCTGCATCTGCGGCACCGGGAGGCGACGCTGCCCGATGCCGCCTTCGACGACGTGGTGGACGCGGTCGCCACCGCGACCGGCACCCAGCCGCGGTGGAGCGACAACGACTCCCGAAAGTTCACCCTGGTCTTCGTGGCGCTGCTGGCGGTGCTGCTGCCCGGCTTCGCGGTCGCCGCGAGCCCCGGCTGGATGGTCGCCGTCGCGGTGCTGGTGCTGGCGCTGGCCTGCGGGTTCACCGCGGTGCTGCTGGCGCGGGCCTTCGGCTTGACCGCGGTCGCGGGGACGCTGGCCTGGGTGGCGGTGGCGCTGGCCGGGATCGGCGGGTTCGCGGTGCTGCCGGGTACGCCGATGCTGCCGCGGGGCGATATGAGCGTGCAGGTGCTGCTGGCCGCGGCGCTGATCCTGGCGATGGCCGGGGCGATGGCGTTGGGCACCCAGGTGACGGCGTACCCGCTGCTCGGGGTGAGCTGTGCCGCGGTCGTGGTGGTGCTGGCGGCGATGGCCGCGGTGCTGCTGCCGAACCGGCAGCTGCATGCCGCGGCGGTGGCGCTGGCGATCGTGATGGCGGCGACCTCGATGCTGCCGATGCTGGCCTTCCGGGTGGCCGGGGTGGCGATGCCGAATCTGCCCTCGACCGCCGAAGCGCTGATGGCCGATCGGCAGCCGGTGCAGCACGACATCGTCTCCCGGGCGATCGCCGCGGACCGGTTCCTGACCGCGTTCCTGGTCGGTACCGGGTTGGCGGCAGCGGTGCTGTCGGTGCCGGTGCTGGTGCTCGGTACCGGGTGGGCACCGACGGTGCTGGTGCTGGTCTGCGCGCTGGCGCTGCTGCTGCGCGCGCGGGCCTTCGTCGGCCGGACCGCGCGGCTGGCGCTGCTGGCCGCCGGCACCCTGATGGCGCTCGGCGCGGCCATCGACGGGCTCGCCGGTCTGGAATCGCCGATGTCCCGGGCACTGGCCGGGTTGCTGATCGTCGCGCTCGGCGTCTGGTTCGGCAGCCAGTACGCCGCCACCGGCTGGAACCGGGTGCTGTCCCCGGTCTGGGGCCGCTGGGGTGACATCTTCGAGTGGCTCGCGGTGATCGCGATCCTGCCGCTGCTGCTCGCCGTCCTCGATCTCTACTCCTGGGCGTACGGGCTGGGCGGCTGAGCCCCCGACGGATGGCCACGGCCCCCGGGGCCGAGTCCGGCGGTACGATGACGAGTCGCCGGGCCAATCAACAGGTATGGGCCAACAGCTATGGGCCAACGGGTATGGGGCGTGATCCAGCAGACAGGACGACCGTGACGGCAGCCAATCAGCGACGACGATCGCCGAGCATCCGCGACGTCGCGCGCGAGGCCGGGGTGTCACGGCAGACCGTCTCCCGGGTGATCAACAACCATCCGAGTCTGCGCCCCGAGACCCGCGACCGGGTGCTGCAGGTCATCGAGCAGATGCGCTACCGGCCGAACGCGGTGGCCCGGGCGCTGGGTCGCAACAGCTCGCACGTCATCGGCGTACTCGCCCTGCAGCGCACCCAGTACGGCCCGATCGCCGCCATCCAGGCGATCGAGGAGGCCGCCGTCGCCTACGGGTTCGTCTCGTTCACGGTCCCGCTGACCGACACCTCCTCCGACATGATCCGCGAGGGCCTGGAGTTCCTGGTCTCCCAGCAGGTCGCCGGCATCGTGGTGATCGCCCCGCAGCGGCCGGTGCTGAAGGAGGTCACCCAACTGGAGTTGGACATCCCCTATGTGCTGTTGCACTCGCGCGTCGACGACGAGACCGATCTGGAGATCTTCGCCGACCAGCGCCACGGTGCCCGGCTGGCGGTGGCCCATCTGGCGGACCAGGGTCATCGGCGGATCGCCCACCTGGCCGGACCCGCCGACTGGATGGAGGCCGAGGCGCGGTTGCACGGCTATCGGGACGAGCTGACCGCGCGGGGTCTCGATCCGTTGCCCGTGGTGCACGGCGACTGGTCGTCCGCGAGCGGCGCCGCCCGGGCGGATCCGATCGTGGCGAGCGGCGCCACCGCCGTGTTCTGCTCCAACGACCAGATGGCGCTCGGGTTGATCCATGCGGTCCGCCTCCGCAACCTGTCGGTCCCCGAGGACGTGAGCGTCGTCGGCTTCGACGACATCCCGGAGGCGGCATACTTCGCCCCACCGCTGACCACCGTCCGGCAGGACTTCGCCTCGATGGGCCGGCGCTGTGTGGCGCGGCTGATCACCCCGCCACCGGGCGCACCGATGGCCGCCACCCGCCTCGACATCACCCCCGCCAGCACCGTCGCGCTGGTGGTCCGCGAGTCGGTTCACAACATCACGAGTCGGTGACGGCCCCACCGATCGTGGCCGAATCCCTTGACTGACGAATCCCCGTCATGCCTATGATGTGACCGGTCCCATGAGGCCTGACTTCAAGCCGGACGCCGTCCGCAGACCGCTCGATGCCGAGGGGGAGCAGGAGCGGCGCCGAAGTGTCAGGTCCCGGCCGTACCGAGCAGGCAACGAGGCCCGCCGGAAGGAAAGGATGAGTTGTGGACAGAAGGACTTTCCTGGGAACGACCTCCCTGGTTGCGCTCGGACTGGGCCTCACCGCATGCTCGGGTGAGCGCGCGGGAATGGCGAGCGGGTCAGCGGCACCGGGTGACAACAAGGGTGCCCTGGTCGGCGTCGCGATGCCGACGAAGACCTCGGAACGCTGGATCGATGACGGCAACAACATCCAGGCGAAGCTGGAGGCCCTCGGTTACAAGGTCGATCTGCAGTACGCGAACGACAAGGTCCCCGATCAGCAGCAGCAGTTGGAGTCGATGATCAACAAGGGCGCGAAGGCGCTGATCATCGCATCGATCGACGGCACGGCCCTCACCCAGCAGCTGGCCTCGGCGGCCCAGTCGGGGGTCAAGATCATCGCCTACGACCGGTTGATCAACGGCACCCCGAACGTCGACTACTACGTCACCTTCGACAACCAGAAGGTCGGCGTGCAGCAGGGCACCTCACTGCTCGTCGGCCTCGGGCTCCTCGACGCCGACGGCAAGGAGACCGGCAAGACCGGGCCGTTGAACATCGAGTACTTCGGCGGATCGCCGGACGACAACAACGCCCAGTACTTCTGGCAGGGTGCGATGAGCGTCATCAAGCCGTTCGTCGACAAGGGTGTGCTGAAGGTGGTCTCGGGGCAGACCGAGTTCAGCCAGTGCGCGATCCAGCAATGGAAGCAGGAGACCGCGCAGGCCCGGATGGAGACCATCCTCAACGGCTTCTACGCCCAGGGCACGAAGCTCGACGGGGTGCTCTCCCCCTACGACGGCCTCTCCCGGGGCGTCCTGAACGCCACCAAGGCCGCCGGCATCCCGAACCCGATCGTCACCGGACAGGACGCCGAGAAGCCCTCGGACAAGCTGATCCTCGACGGCGTCCAGTATTCGACGATCTTCAAGGACACCAGGAAACTCGGCGACACCGCGGCGCAGATGGTCGACGCCGTGCTGAACGGGCGGACCCCCGAGACCAACGACACCACCACCTACAACAACAAGGTGAAGGTCGTCCCGGCCTACCTGCACCAGTCGGTGATCATCACCAAGGACAACCTGGTCAAGGAGATCGTCGATTCCGGTTACTACACCAAGGAAGAAGTCGAGAAGGGTCAGTGACCCCTCGGCCCGACCGAGAGCCGCCGTCGCGGGCGGGGCAGCAACCGGCCCTGCCCGCTCCGGCTCCCGACTCCGGCTCCAACTCCGACTGGGAGAACGATGACAGCTCAGCACATCCTGCAGATGCGGGACATCACGAAGACGTTCTCGGGGGTGGTCGCCCTGAAGAATGTGAACCTGACCGTCCAACGCGGTGAGGTGCACGCGATCTGCGGTGAGAACGGGGCCGGGAAGTCCACCCTGATGAAGGTCCTCTCCGGGGTGTACCGCCACGGCAGCTACACCGGGGAGATCGAGCTCGACGGAAAGCCGGCCGAGTTCGGCGGCATCCGCGACTCCGAACGCGACGGCATCGTCATCATCCACCAGGAACTCGCGTTGAGCCCGTACCTGTCGATCGCCGAGAACATCTTCCTGGGCAACGAACGCCGCAATCGGATCGGCCTGGTGGACTGGAACGCCACCAACATCGAGGCGGCCCGGCTCATCCAGCGGGTCGGCCTGCGGGAGAACCCGGCCACCAAGATCCTCGACATCGGGGTCGGCAAGCAGCAGCTGGTGGAGATCGCCAAGGCGCTGTCGAAGGACGTCCGGATCCTGATCCTGGACGAGCCGACCGCCGCACTCAACGACGAGGACTCCGCACACCTGCTCGACCTGATCCGCGGCCTCCGGGACGAGGGTGTCACCTGCATCATCATCAGCCACAAGCTCAACGAGATCCGTGCGATCGCCGACCGGGTGACGATCCTCCGCGACGGGCAGACGATCGAGACGCTGCAGAACGACGCCGAGCTCACCGAGGACCGGATCATCCGCGGGATGGTCGGCCGGGCCCTGGAGAACCGCTTCCCCGCCCGGGAGAGCAATCCGGGTGAGGAGGCGCTGCGGATCGAGAACTGGACCGTGCACCATCCCCTGGAGACCAGCCGGATCGTGGTCAATCACGCGTCGCTGAATGTCCGGGCCGGTGAGGTGGTCGGCATCGCCGGTCTGATGGGTGCCGGACGCACCGAGCTGGCGATGAGCGTGTTCGGGCATTCCTACGGTCACAACATTTCCGGGGATCTGTTCGTCAACGGCAGACCGGTGCGGGCGAGGAGCGTACGCCAGGCCATCGATGCCGGTCTCGCGTACGCCACCGAGGATCGCAAGGTCTATGGACTCAACCTCATCCAGTCGATCCGCACCAACATCTCTGCCGCCTCCCTGGACAAGCTGTCGCGGCTCGGTTGGGTCGATGCGAACAACGAACAGATCGTGGCCAACGACTATCTGCGGAAGATGCGGATCAAGGCTCCCAATGTGGATGCGATCGTGGGCAAGCTGTCCGGCGGCAACCAGCAGAAGGTCGTGCTGTCGAAGTGGATGTATTCCGACCCCGATGTGCTGATCCTCGATGAACCGACCCGCGGCATCGACGTGGGTGCGAAATACGAGATCTACACCATCATCAACGAGCTGGCCGCCGCCGGGAAGGCGGTGCTGATGATCTCCAGCGAGTTGCCCGAGCTCCTCGGCACCTGTGATCGCATCTACGCCATGTCCGCCGGCCGGATCACCGGCGAGCTGCCCGTCGCCGAGGCCACCCAGGAACGACTCATGCAGTACATGACCCGAGAGAAGGAAGAAGCGCGTGAGCACATCGACCACTGAGGCGCCCCAGACCCCGGCGCCCGAGACCAGCCACGGTGTCGGCGCGTTCCTGGCGAGCCGGCTCCGGCAGGTGGGCCTGATCATCGCCCTGGCGGTGATCATCCTCCTCTTCCAGGTGCTGACCGACGGCAATCTGCTCACCCCGCGGAACGTCACCAGCATCATCAACCAGAACGCCTACGTGCTGATCCTCGCCATCGGGATGGTGATGATCATCATCGCCGGGCACATCGACCTCTCGGTGGGCTCGGTGGTCGCCTTCGTCGGTGCGATGAGCGGCATCTTCATCGTGAAGATGGGCATGCCGTGGTGGCTGGGTGTCGTCCTCTCCCTGGCCATCGGGGCGCTGATCGGTGCCTGGCAGGGGTTCTGGGTCGCCTATGTGGGCATTCCGGCGTTCATCGTCACCCTGGCCGGGATGCTGACCTTCCGCGGCCTCACCCAGATGGTGCTGCAGAACGTCCCGATCACCCCCTTCCCCGCCGAGTACACCGCGATCGGCTCGGGGTTCCTGCCCGATCTGACGGGCGGGCAATCGGTGTTCGAGATACTCACCCTGATCCTCGGGGCCGTCGCGACCATCGCGCTGGTCGCCAGCCAGGTCAACGAACGCCGCAAACGGGTCCGCCTCAACCTGGAGAGCGATCCGATCCAGTGGTTCGTCCTCAAGCTGGTCGTCATCTGCGCCTTCCTGGTCGGGCTGACCTTCGTGCTGGCCAGCTACCAGGGCACCCCGATCGTGCTGGTGATCCTGGCGGCGCTCATCCTCATCTACTCCACGGTGATGTCGAACAGCGTCTTCGGCCGCAATGTCTATGCCCGCGGTGGAAATCTGTTGGCGGCGCAGTTGTCGGGTGTGAACACCAAGAAGGTCGACTTCCTGCTGTTCGTGAACATGGGTGTGCTCGCCGGCATCGCCGGCATCGCGTTCACCGCGCGCACCAACTCGGCCCTGCCGAACGCCGGCAGTGGCTTCGAACTCGATGCGATCGCCGCGGTGTTCATCGGTGGTGCGGCGGTGACCGGTGGTGTCGGAACGGTGACCGGCGCGATGATCGGCGGCCTCACCATGGGCGTGCTGAACAGCGGCATGTCCCTGCTCGGGCTCGGCAGCGAGGTCCAGTCCTTCATCAAGGGCTTCGTGCTGCTGCTGGCGGTCGCCTTCGACATCTTCAACAAGCGCCGCGGAGCCAACGCCTAGGCGAGTGGTGCGGTGCTGGCCCGGATCCGCAGTTCGGGGGCGATCAGCCGGCGCGCCGGCTGATCGCCCCCGATCTGCGCGACCAGGGTCTCCAGGCAGGCGGACGCGAGCTCGTCGAAGGGCTGGCGAACCGTGGTCAGCGCCGGGGAGAAGAAGGCAGAGCCGGGCATGTCGTCGTAACCGACGACGCTCACCCGGTCCGGCACCCCGATGCCCCGTTCCCGGAGCGCCGCGATGAGACCGAGAGCGATCAGGTCGTTGCCGCAGACCACCGCGTCGGGCAGACCGGAGCGGGCGAGCTGCTCGCCGAGGGCGTGACCGCGGGCGGCGGTCCAGTCCCCCTCGAGCAGCGGCCCGTCCAGACCGGCGTCCGCCATCGCCGAACGCCAGCCGCGGATCCGGGACCGGGCGTCGAACCAGTCCACCGGCCCGGCGAGATGGGCGATCCGGCGATGACCGAGCTCGATCAGATGCTGGGTGGCGGCCCGGGCGCCGGCCGCGTGATCGACCGCGACCACACTGGGCTGCTCCGCGGACTCCCCCACATCGGCCACCACGATCATCGGGATCGCGGGCACGAGGTCCAACAGGGGTGCGGCCATCGCCTCGCGTCCCACGATCGCGACGATGCCGTCGACCCCGCGGGCCGCGAACGAATCGACCAGGGACACCGGCTCCTCGGGGTCGTCCTCACCGACGATGCCCACCAGGGTGGCGTACCCGTGCCGCCGGGCGGCGGCCTCCACCGCACTCAGCGTGCTGGCCGGACCGAGCAGCGGGGAGCCGCCCGACAGCACCCCGATCAGACCGGAGCGGTGGGTGGCCAGGGCCCGCGCCGACAGATTGCGCCGATAGCCCAGCTGGTCCACCGCGGCGAGCACCCGATCCCGGGTCGCGGCACGGACGCTGTCGGCCTCGTTGAAGACCCGGGAGACCGTCTGGTGCGAGACCCCGGCCAACGCGGCCACATCCATCATGCTCGGCGGTCGGGTCCGCCCGCCGGATCGTTCGCTCACCCTTGACCTCCTCGACAGCTCCACCCGGACGAGGTGGCGCGGCGCCATTCCAGCACGCCGCCGTTCCTCGCCGTCGCCGGTGGCTCAGATCTCGATGACGGTCTTGAGACCTGCCCGCCGGGCGGCGAAGTCGAACCCGGCGGCGGCATCGGCCAGCGGGAACCGGTCGCTGACCAGCGAGTCCAGGTCGACGTGCCCGCGCTGCACGGCGGTGACCGCGCGGGCGTACACGTCTTTCATCCGGCGTACGCAGACCAGGGTGAGTCCCTTGCGGCGCGCGAGCGAGGCCGTGAAGGTGGTCCGGTCCTCATCGGGGATCCCGACCAGGGCGACCCGTCCGCCGCCGCGGGCCAGCTGCATCGAGAGCTCGACCGCCTCGGGTCCCCCGTGCACCTCGAAGACCACCTCGCAGGAGGCGGGCGGTTGTTCCCGGGCCTGGTCGGGGGTCAGCACCCGATCCGCGCCATAGCGCTCGGCCGCCGCCCGCCGGTGTGCCAGTGGTTCCACCGCCCACACCTCCCGTGCCCCCAGGGACACGGCCAGTTGGACCAGCAGCAGGCCGATCGGGCCGCAGCCGACGACCGCGACCCGGTCCGCCAGCCGCACGTGCCCCAGATCCCAGGCGTGGATGGCCACCCCCAGTGGTTCCAGCACCGAGGCGGCCACCGGGTCGATCCCCTCCGGCATCGGGTGGAGCCGGTCGGTCGGCCAGAGCAGTTCCTCCTGCAGCCCGCCGTCGAAACCGCCGTGCCCGGCGAAGTCCTGGTGCTCGCACAGGTTGGGATTCCCCTCGCGGCAGTGCTCGCACCGATCACAGGGGATGGACGGATCGATCGCGACGACCTGGCCGGCGTAGGGACCGTCGAGGGCCACCCCACCCATCTCGTGACCGGGCACGACGGGCTGGTCGAGACGGGCGTCGCCGATCCCGCCCTCGGCGTACCAGTGCAGATCCGAGCCACACAACCCGACCGCACCGACCGCGATCCGGGTCCACCCCGGACGCGACTCGGGCGCCGGCTCCTCGGTGAGCCGCAGATCACCGGGGGCGTGCAACTGCGCGGCGCGCACCTCAGGCCCCTCGGGTGAGGCGACGGTAGGCGTGCTCCCAGCGCAGCGCGTCGGCGAAGCCGCGAGTGGTGGTCCGGTCGTCGATGACGGCCAGCTCGATGTCGACCATGTCCGCCAGCGCCTCCCAGACGTCGAGACCGACGGCGCTGCTGAGCACCGTGTGATGGGCCGCGCCGGCGGTGATCCAGCATTCCGCCGAGGTCGCGAAGTCCGGTTTCGGCTCCCAGACGGCGTGGGCCACCGGAAGGTTGGGCAGCGGGGCGTCCGCGGCGACCAGGTCGACCACATTGGCGGTCAGCCGGAGCCGCTCGCCGAGGTCGGCCATGGCGACCACGATGCCCGGGCCCGGATCGGCCTCGAAGACCAACCGGACCGGGTCCTCGCGGTTGCCGATGCTCAACGGGTGGACCTCCAGCCGCGGCCGCGCGGTGGTCAGCGAGGGACAGATCTCCAGCATGTGCGCGCCGAGGATCTTCTCCCGACCGGGCGTCAGTTCATAGCTGTAGTCCTCCATCAGCGAGGCGCCACCCGGCAGACCATGGCCCATCACCTTGGCCACCCGGACCAGGATCGCGGTCTTCCAGTCGCCCTCGGCGCCGAACCCGTATCCGTCGGCCATCAACCGCTGCACGGCCAGGCCGGGCAGCTGTCGGAGCCCGCCCAGGTCCTCGAAGTTGGTGGTGAAGGCCCCGAAACCACCGCCGTCGAGGAAGGACCGCAGGCCCAGCTCGATCCGCGCGGCGACCCGCAGCGAGTCCCGCCGATCCCCGTCGGGGCCCAGTTCCGGCGCCACCTCGTAGTCCCGGTCGTACTGTGCGCAGAGGGCGTCCACCTCGGCGTCCGGAACCGCGTCGACCGCCTCGACGAGTTCGTTGACCGCCCAGGAGTTCACCGAGACGCCGAGTTTGAACTCGACCTCGGTCTTGTCCCCCTCGGTGACCGCGACATTGCGCATGTTGTCACCGAAGCGCGCGAGTCGCAGGCCGCGGAGTTCGGCGGCTCCCGCGGCGGCCCGGGCCCAGGCGCCGACCCTGGCACGGGTCCGGGGGTCGCTGACGTGGCCGACGACCACCGTGCGGCGGGTACCCAACCGGGCCCCGAGATACCCGAACTCGCGGTCCCCGTGGGCGGCCTGGTTGAGGTTCATGTAGTCCATGTCGATGGTGGCCCAGGGCAGCTCCACCGCGGCCTGCGTGTGCAGGTGCAGCAGCGGTTTGGCCAGGGCAGCCAGCCCACCGATCCACATCTTCGCCGGGGAGAAGGTGTGCATCCAGGTGATCACCCCGACGCAGGCGTCGTCACTGTTGGCATCGAGCATGGTGCGGCGGATCGCGTCCCGATCCTTCAGCGTCGGTTTCCAGACCACGCGGATCGGGATCTCCGGGGCCTCGTCGAGCTGGGCGACGATGGCCTGCGACTGCTCGGCCACCTGGCGGAGGGTGTCCTCGCCGTAGAGATCCTGCGATCCGGTGAGGAACCAGATCTCCTTGCCCTGGAACGGATTCTGCACCGGGTCAGCCTTTCTGGTTCTGGGAGTGGGTCGCGTCCTCGGCAGCCGTCGGCTGGCCATAGACGTTCTGGTAGCGGGCGTACAACCGGTCGACCGCATCGGAGTGGATCGGTTGCGGCATGCCCAGCTGGCGGGCCAGATGCACGGTCCGGGCGACCTCCTCGACCATCACGGCCGCCTTCACCGCGGCACGGGCGTCCGGTCCGATCGTGAACGGGCCGTGGTTCGCCATCAGCACCGCGGGCGATCTGCTGCCGCGCAGGGTCTCCACGATGCCCTGTCCGATGGAGTCGTCGCCGATCAGCGCGAAGGGCCCGATCGGCACGTCGCCGCCGAACTCGTCGCCCATCATCGTGAGGACGCAGGGAATGGGTTCGCCGAGCGCGGCCCAGGCGGTCGCATAGGGCGAGTGGGTGTGCACGACCCCGCCCACCTCGGGCATGTGCCGGTACACGTAGGCGTGCGCGGCGGTGTCCGAGGACGGGGTCAGTCGCTCCGGCGTACCGTCGTCGATCTTGGCGCCGTCCAGGGTGCAGACCACCATCGCCTCGCTGGCGAGTTCGTCATAGGACACCCCGGACGGCTTGATCACGAACAGATCGGTGCCCAGGACCCGTTCGGAGACGTTGCCCGCGGTCCAGACCACCAGGCCGTTGCGGGGCAGTTCGGCGTGCAGGGTGGCGACCCGCTCGCGGCAGGCCGCCACCGCGTCCCGGGTCGCCCGGTCCAGATCGCGCAACCGCGGCCGCTGGTCACTCATCGCGGGTCCTCCTGTCCTCGAGGGCCTGCTGGCGCATCTCCTTCAGGTCGTGCATGAGATCGCGGGCCTCTCGTCCGAGATGGTCATGGAGCCGGCGGTAGTGGGCGTAGAGCCTGCGGTAGGCGGCCGCGGCGTCCGGGTCGGGCCGGTACGCCGCATCGACGCGGCGGCCCATCGCCTCGGCCGCGGCCGGCACGTCCGGATAGCACCCCGCGGCCACCGCGGCGTGGATGGCCGAGCCGAGCGCGGGGCCCTGGTCGGAACCGATCACCGCGATCTCCATGTCCAGCACGTCGGCGTACACCTGCATCAGGAACCGGTTCTTCAGCAGGCCGCCGGCCGCCACGAATCGGGTCACCGGTACGCCGGAGCGGTCGAAGGCCTCGACGATCGTGCGGGTGCCGAAGGCGGTGGCCTCGATCAGGGCCCGGTACTGGTCCTCCGGTCGGGTGGCGAGGGTCTGGCCGACGATCACCCCGGACAGGGCGTGGTCGACGAGGATGGACCGGTTGCCCGAGTGCCAGTCCAGCGCCACCAGGCCGTGCTCGCCCACCTGCTGCCGCGAGGCCAGGTCGCTGAGGTGCTGGTGCACCGAGATCCCGGCGGCCTCGGCCGCCTCGGCGTAGGAGGCGGGTACGCAGTTGTCCACGAACCAGCCGAGGATGTCGCCGACCCCGGACTGGCCGGCCTCGTAACCCCAGAGACCGGCGACGATGCCACCGTCGACGACCCCGCACATGCCGTCGACCTCGCGCAGCTGGGCACCGTTCATCACGTGACAGGTGGAGGTGCCCATGATCGCGACCATCTCGCCGGGTGCGGTGGCCCGGGCGGCGGGGGCGGTGACGTGGGCGTCGACATTGCCCACCGCGACGGCGATCCCCTCCGGCAGACCGGTCCAGGCCGCGGCCTCGGCGGTCAGGGACCCGGCGCGGGCACCCAACTCGCCGATGCGGGCCCGGAGCTTCTCCTCGACGAATCCGCCGAAGCCGGGTGAGAGCGCCTCGCAGAACTCCTCGCTCGGGTACCGGCCGTCCTGGTAGATGCCCTTGTAGCCGTTGGTGCAGGCGTTCCGGACGTATTCGCCGCACAGCTGCCAGACGATCCAGTCGGCCGCCTCGACCCAGTGGTCGGTGGCCGCATAGACCTCGGGCGCCTCCTCGAAGAGCTGCAGCCCCTTGGCGAACTCCCACTCCGAGGAGATCAGTCCGCCGTAGCGCGCGAGCCACGGTTCACCGCGCTCGGCGGCCAGCGCGTTGATGCGGTCGGCGTGGGGTTGGGCGGCGTGGTGCTTCCACAGCTTCACATAGGCATGGGGGTTGTTGCGCCACTCGTCGAGATCGCTCACCGGGGTGCCGTCGGCCAGCACCGGCATCGGCGTCGATGCGGTGAAGTCGGTACCGATGCCCCGCACGCGGGCCGGGTCGACCCCGGCGGACTCGAGCGCGGCCGGAACGGCCCGGCGGAGCACCGACAGGTAGTCCTGCGGCGCCTGCAGGGCCCAGTCGGCGCCCAGCGCGCGCCCGTCCCCGGCGGTCAGCCGGTCGCTCATCACCGCGTGCTCGTAGTCGTGGACCGCGCTGCCGAGTTCCTTCCCGTCGCGCACCCGGACGACGACCGCTCGTCCGGACAGGGAGCCGAAGTCGACTCCGATCACCACCTCGTCGTGGTCCGCACCCATCCTGTGTCCTTCGCTAGGCCAAGTTGCCGCAATGTTAGCGCTCACAATTTGGCTGTCAAGACGTCCGCCGGGCAGTCGGAAGGGTTGCCGCGGGTGTTACCGGGTGGGTGACTGGGCCTTCTCCCAGCCCGATCCGGTACGCCGCAGCGCACCAGCCTGCTCGAAGGCCTCGAGCCAGCCGCGCATCGGCCAGTCACCCCAGCGGCGGTGGAAGATCCGGGCATTCACCAGGATGTCGTCGAGGTGCTGCCAGGGCGGGCTGCTGGTGGGGTGCCACTGGTGCACCGCGTCGGCGCCGCCGACCCAGACCAGGTCGATCCCGGCCACCCGGGCCAGTCGGCCGAAGTCGGTGTCCTCCCCGCCATAGCCGGCGTACTCGGTGCAGAAGCCACCCAGTTCCCGCCAGGTCTCGGCGGTGCAGGCGAAGGACAGCGACCAGAACAGGTCGTGGTCGCCGCCGTCGGCGAGCGTGCCCGCGGGCGGGTCGGGGCGGGCCGGATGCGGGGCGCGGTGGGTGACCAGCTGCTGCCAGTCGGCGCCGGCGGTCTCGGCGGGCAGGTAGCTCACCGGCCCGCAGAGCAGCGCCCGGGGCCGGGCCGCGAGGGCCCGCCGGTACGCCGGCAGCAGCCCCGGGGTGGGCAGGCAGTCGACATCGAGCAGGACCAGTTCGCGGTGCCCGTTGGCCATCGCCAGGTCCGCGGCCAGGTTCCGCGCGGCGGCCAGCGGCAATCGGCCGTCGGCGGCCGGCAGGTGGGCGTGCAGGTCCCCGCAACCGGGGTCGAACTCCGGGCCCATGGTCACCACCACGTGCCGAGCCGCTGGGGCGTACGCCCGCAGGGCGGCGGCCTGGTTGTGCAGGTGCGCCAGCCGACCCCGGGTGGCGAGGGTGAGCACGGCCGGTTCAGCCATCGGCGACCCCCGCGATCACCCCGGCGGCGCGCTCGGCGGCACCGGTCAGCTGCCAGCGGTCCCAGTCCGGGCGCAGGTCCCGGGCGCGGTGCAGCAACCCCGGCCAGTCGGCGGCCGCCGGCCAACCGCCGCCCTCGGCCGGGCCGACCGCCAGCCCGGCGGCGACCAGGGCGCGCGCGGTGGCCCGCTGTTCGCCGAACGGGCGCTGCTGCGGTACCGCGACCAGCCGGGCCCCGGCGGCCCCCGCGTCCGCCACGGCGTTCTGCCCGGTCTGGCAGACCACCACCTCGGCCCGGCACAGCGCCGGCCACGGGTCGGCCAGCCAGGTCCCCTCGGCGCCGCCGAGCAGCTGCCACTGCCAGCCGTCACCGGCCGCGCCACCGGCTCCGGCGGTACGCCAGGGCTGCGTCCCATCGGCGGGGTCCGAGCCGCCGGTACCGCCGAGCAGCAGCACCCGGCCCGGTTCCGGATCGGCGACCCGCGCCCGCCCGGCGAACCGGGAGAGCCCGCCGACGGCGTGCAGCCGGTCGCGGTGATCGGCCAGGTGGCCGGTGTCGTACCAGTCCGCGGGCCAGGGGGCGAGCAGCGCGTCGGCGAGGGTGTGAACCCAGCGGTGCGGCGGGTCGTCGCGCTCCCCCGGCAGCACCATGGTGATCACCGGGATGCCGTGCAACCGGGCCAGGCCGGCCACCTCCACCGAGACATCCACCACCATCGCCGCCGGCCGGTGCCGCTGGATCCAGGCGGAGATGGCGGCCATCCGGTCCCGCAGACCCGGGTGCCGGCGCGGCACCCAGTGCAACACCCCGCGCGCTGTCGGATCCTCCTCGGCGGGGTCGCTGCCGGCGGGGTCGCTGCCGAGCTCGGGCGTGGTCCAGTCCGGGGGCAGTTCGACCCAGTCGGCGAACGGGCCCGGCTCGGGCGGGCGTTCCCGGGAGGTGAGCAGGGTGACCGGCCGGTCCAGTGCCGCGGCCACCACCCTCGCGCGGGTCAGGTGGCCGGAGCCGTGATGGTGGGCGTACCAGCCGATCACCGAACCCATCAGGCGGATTCCTCGGCCACTTCGCTCGCCAGCTGGTCGATCATCGACCGCGAATCCGACCAGCGGCCGGCGGTCACCCCGGCGAGCTCGGCATAGCACCGCTCCAGCAGGTCGATCCGGCGCGCGACCGAGAAGCGTTGCTCGGCGGTCCGGCGGGCGATCCCGCGCAGCGACGGGTCGGCGGCCAGGTCGCGCGCGGCATCGGCCAGCGCGGCCACGTCATCGGCCGGTACCAGCCGGACCGCGGGGGTCCGCTCCCCGGTCTCCCGCAGCCCACCGCGGGCGAAGGCGGCGACCGGCGTTCCGCATGCCAACGCCTCGGGCAGCACCAGCCCGAAGGGTTCCTCCCATCCGGGAGTGACCAGGGCGCAGCGGCTGCCGCCGACCAGCTCGACGAGTTCGATGGCGCTGCGCTCCCCGACGTACTCGATCCCGTCGCCGAGCGCGGGCCGCAGCACCCGCTCGAAATAGCGCGGGGCGCCGATCCGGCCCGCCAGCTGCAGCGGCAGTCCCGCACGGCGGGCCGCGGCGACGGCCAGATGGGGCGCCTTCTCCGGGACGATCCGGCCCGACCAGACCAGCCCGGTACCACCGGGACCGGGCCGCCACAGCGTGGTGTCCACCCCGTTCAGCAGCACCCGCGAGGTGACCCCGGCGCGGGCCCAGCTGGCTCGGGTGTGCTCACTGACCGAGAAGAAGGCCTGCCGGGCGCGGCTCTGTCGTGGCCGCGCGGCATGCAGCCCGGCCAGCATCTCCGGCAGGACCGGGGTGTGCAGGGTGGTGATCATCGGCAGCCCGAGGCGGCCGGCGAGCCGCAGCGGTGCACCGGACAGGCTGTGGTTGTGCAGCACGTCGACCCGGGGGCGGATCGCGGCCAGCGCTCGCATCGCCCGGGCGTACACCGCCTCCTGACGCAGCAGCCCGCCCGCCGGCAGCCGGTCGTCGCTGCGGTCCGCGCCGACCGGCCAGCGCAGCGGGGTGAAGGCGAGCTCTGGATAGCGCGGGTCGAGCTGTTCGGAACCGTGCGGGGCGACGAGCAGCACCTCGTGGCCGCGGGCCCGGAGCAGGCGTACCTGATCCATCACATGGCCCTCGAGACCGCCGGGGGCGGGCTGGCGCAGCGGGTATCGGTAGGGGCCGAGGACCGCGATCCGGAGCGGCCTCATGCGGGGACCCCGCGGCGGGCCACCTCACGCCACAACCGGGCGTGCCGCTCGGCGACGGCCTGACGTTCGGCGAGCCGGGTCGCGCGGTCCGCCGGGCGGACCCGGTCGCGGCCGGCGAGCAGCCGGGCCAGCGCGGCGCGCAGCGCCTCCCGGTCACCGGGGGGCCAGCTGGCGAGCAGGGCCGGGTCGGGTTGCTGATCGGCGTGCTGGCCGATGTCCGGGACGGCGACCGGTACGCCGAGGTCGCGGCACAGTTCGAGCAGCCCGGAGTGGGTGCCGTGGGCGTAGGGCAGGACGAGGACGCCGAGAGTGACCAGCCAGCGTTCCAGTTCGGCCTCGGTGAGCGGCTGGTGTTCCCACCAGCGGACGTGCGATCGGGCGGCGTACGCCGTCAGCGGTCCCCGGACGCCGGGATGGACGCTCACCGTGCAGACTTCGCCGAGTTCCGCAGCCACCGCGACCACATCGGCCACCGCACCCAGATCGGTCCCGGCGCGCAGCGATTTGAGATGCAGTCCGATGCCGGCGGGCGGCGCCGCGGGGGCCGGTGCCGGGTGGTCGAGCAGGGTCGGGTGCGGCAGCACCGTCGCCTGTCGGTCGTGCTCGGCGGCGATCAGCCGCGCGGCCCCGTCGGTCAGGGTGACCACCTCATCGGCGGCTGCCAGCAGCAGGGCGAGCTGCTGCTGGTGCCGCGTCTGGTCGGTGAGCTGAGGGTTGGCCAGGTCGTGCACGGTCACCACCAATCCGATCCGGAGCTCGCGTACCACGGTCAGTACGCGGGCCAACTCGTCGACGGTCAGCGATTCGTAACCGAAGTGCACATGTAGCACATCAGGCCGCTCGGCGCGCAACCAGTCCTCGGTGAGCACCACCGGCGGCCACCACTGGCCGGGCGGGCGGCCCGCGGGGATCGGATCGGGCAGGACCCGGACCCCCGGTGTCGACGGGGTGATGCCCCGCACGTACGGGTGCCCGGCGGGTACCGATGCGACCCGCAATGCGCTCTGAGAATCCATGTCGCCCTGTAGGTACCCGAGGGGGGGCTGGCCGATACCGTGAGCGGATGCAGGATGATCCGATCCAGGTGGTGCTGGGCCCGCCGGAGCACGGGGTGACCCGCTACGCCCGGCAGCTGGCCGATGCCGGCGGCGGGCCGGTGCAGGTGCAGCGGCAGCTCGTCGACGCCGCGCCGCCCGCGGCGCCGTACCATCTGCAGCTCACCCCGCAGCTGGTCGGGCCGACCCCGGAGGAGGCGGCCGAGCGGTTGGTGGAGTGGTGTGCGCGGTCGCCGGCGCGGCCGACGATCACCCTGCATGACGTGCCGCAGCCCTCCGACGGGGCGCAGATGTTCCCCCGGAGGGCGGCCTGTGTCCGCCGGTGGTTGGGGCTGGCGCGGGCGGTCGCGGTGAGCAGTGCACACGAGGCGGCGCTGGTGCGCGAGTTCGCGCCGGAGGCGGCACCGACGGTGCTGCCGTTGCCGGTCGACCCGCCGCCGGATCCGCTGCCCCCCGCCCCGGACGGCAGCCTGGGGGTGCTCGGGTTCATCTATCCGGGCAAGGGCCACCAGGAGGCGATCGGTGCCGCGGCGGGTCGGGAGCCCCGGCCGCCGGTCCGGTTCCTGGGCGCTCCCAGCCCCGGGCACGAGGACCTGGTGGCCGAGCTGCGCGGCACCGCGGACCGGTCCGGCGTACCGCTGGAGGTCACCGGGCATCTCGACGAGGCCGCCTGGGCGGCGCAGATCGCGCGGGTCGGTGTCCCGCTGGCGCTGCACCGGCACCTGTCCGCCTCCGGGTCGATCAATTCCTGGGTCGCGCATCGGCGCCGGCCGTTGGTGCTGCGCTCCTCCTACGCCGAGGAGCTGGCCGCCCTGCGACCCGGGACGCTGCAGCTGATCGAGGTCGAGGAGATCGATGACGCGGTGGCCGCCGCGCTGGCCGATCCGCGGCGCACCGTGCTGCCCGCCGATCTGCCGCTCGGCCCGGACACCGCGGCGACGCTGACCGGGTACCGCCGGTTCTGGGCGGCCGCCGGATGAGCGCTGCCGCGGAGCTGCCGCAGGCCCCGGTACCGATCCCCGGTGGCTGGACGGTGCCGGAGAACCGTTGGGACCTGCTGGCCGGGCTGACGCAGGAGCCGCCGACGGTCAGCGTGGTGGTGCCCTACTACCGCGACCAGGCCGGGCTCGATGCGATCGTCGCGGCACTCGAGGCCCAGCGTTACCCGACCGACCGGATCGAACTGATCGTCGCCGACGACGGGTCCCCCGAGGCACCGCGGGTCGCGAGCGGGCTCGCCCATCGGGTGGTCCGGCAGGAGGACCGCGGGTTCCGGGCCGCCGCCGCGCGGAATCTCGGGCTGGCGGTGGCCGAGGGAACGGTGGTGGCGTTCCTGGACGGTGACTGCGTACCGGAGCCGGGCTGGTTGGCGGCCCTGACCCGGTTGCCGGCGCTGGCCCCGGAGGCCCTGGTGGTCGGCCGCCGGGAGCATCGCTGGCTGACCGGTCCGCGTGCCGGGGAGCCGATCGAGGCGCCGCGCTGGTTGGCGGACGGGTACGCCGCCAGCGGTGATCTGCTGCGTGCCGACGATTCGTCGTGGCGGTTCGTGATCAGCGCGAATCTGGCCGGTACGCGGGATTTCCTGCGGGAGCTGGGTGGTTTCGACGGTTCCCTGATCGGTTACGGCGGGGAGGACTGGGAGTTCGCCGAACGCGCCTGGCACGCCGGGGCGCTGCTGGCCCACGAGCCGGCGGCGGTGGTGCTGCACGACGGGCCGGACTGGGCCGGGCGTCCCGAGGACCGACGGTCGGCGAAGAACGCGGAGTCGCTGGCGCTGGCCCGTCGGATGCGGCATCCGATGGCGCGGCCGCTCGGTTTCGGTGCGGCGACGCTGGCGGCGCGACTGCGGTCGGGTACGCCGGCCGCGGCCCTGGTCTGTGTGGACAGCCTGCTCCGTGCCCATCCGCGGACCGCGATCGCGGTCGGGGCGGAGCTGGTCGCCGAGCTGCCGCCCGATCCGCGGGTGGTGGCCGAACTTCCCACCACACCTTCGACCACCGACCCGATCTGGCACCTCGCGATCGACACCCCGGTCCGCTTCGACGACACCCTGCCCCGGTCACTCGCCCGGCTGGCCGGCAGTGCCGACGCCCCCGGCATCCTGCTCGCCCCCGGCATCCGGCTCACCCGGGCCCGTGCCCTGGCCCGCGAGCGCCGCGCCGGCCGGCCGCTGTTCCGCACCGAGACCGTCCCCGCCCTTGCCCATCGGTTGCCCGCCGAGGTCGACCTGGAGGGCTGGTTCGGTGGTTGGTGGCCCTGAATCGGCCGCCGGTGGCAGCTCTGGCCCCTCCGCCCACGGTTCGAGGTCGGTTCCGCACCGACAGGGACAGCTCGGTACGCAGGGGCCGAGCACGTCGCAGTCCGACGGGCAGGTGCAGACGAACGGCGTCGGGGCGGGGACGGGCAGCAGACCCAGCGCTCGCTCCTGCTCCCACTTCGCCCGCCGCCGCTCCCGGCGCGCGTGCTCCGCGGCGATCACGTCCTGCGCGGTCGGATGATCCACCGGCACCTCACCTCGCCGCGCACGCAACTGCTCGCGACGCGCGCGCCGCGGGGCGCATGGAACCAGCCCGGAGAAATACGGATCGATCAGCTCCACATCAAGATGCGCGGGGAGGAAGCGGCCCTGTCTGTCGCGGACGGTGTCCGCCTCACCCATCGGCCGCACCGCGTTTCCGTCGGCATCAACAACGTGCAGGGTGAACCCCGCCAGCTCCAGGGCGGCCACCAACTCCGGTACCCGCGGTGAGCGCTGACCGGTCTCCCACCGGGCAAGGTGCGATGCCGACACTCCCAGCCGTTCCGCGAACTCTCGCTGATTCAGGTCCAGCGCGCGGCGCACCCGCCGCAACACTCCGCCGACATCGACCATGGATCAACGATGCCCCGCCGGGCGCCGTTTCGGCGTGCTCGGGTGTCTCCCCGTTGTTGTCCGACTCCGCGTTGTCCGACTCCGCGTTGTCCGAGTCCGCGTTGTCGGAGTCTGCAGGTGGCGTTGGGTTTTCTCCTCAGGCGCCCCTGCGAACGTGTACGGAAGTGCTGCCGTCCTGGCAGCACTTCCGTAGCGTTCTGAGCCACTACCCAGGAAGCGGACCGATCGGCGCGCCGACCAAGCCGGTCAGCAGCCGTGCCTGGGCCTGGCGTTCGGCGAGCAGTTGGGCCTGGGCGTCGTTGGTGATCGCGGCGCGCAACAGCCGCTTGGTCTCGCGCAGCGCGGCGTCGGGGATCTCCAGGATCGCGGCGACCACCTCGTCGGTGACCGCGGCCAGCTTCTCGTTGGGCACCGCCAGGGTCGCCAGTCCGGAGCCGACGGCCTCCCCCGCGCCGACGAACCGGCTGGTCACGCAGATCTCCAGCGCCCGCGAATAGCCGAGGGTACGCACCAGCGGCAGCGTTCCCCCGAGATCGGGTACCAATCCCAGCGACGGTTCGCGCATCGCCAGCCGGACGTCCTCGGTGACCAGGCGCAGGTCGGCGGCCAGCGCCAGCTGGAAGCCGGCACCGATCGCGTTGCCCTGCACCGCCGCGATCACCAGCGCATCCACCTCACCCCACGCGGTGAAGCCTTCCTGGAACCCCGCGATCAGCTGCTCGGTCTCCCCGATGCCCCGATTGGCGGCCACCGACAGCACCCGCGGTTCACCCGGAATCCCTTCCGGAGAAAGCATTCCGCGGTCCAGGCCCGCCGAGAAGTCCTGCCCCTCGGCGTTCAGCACCACCACGCGTACGCCCTCATCGAGGGTTCGCGCGATCTCCGCCAGCCGCGCCCACATCGTCGGCGTCTGCGCATTCCGCTTCTCCGGCCTCGCCAGCGTCACCGTCAACCGCGGCCCCTGACGATCCACCTTCACACTTTCCCCGTTCCCCGAGCGAGCGGAGCGAGTCGAGGGGTCACTCACGAAAACCCTCCAGGAAGTCCGCGATCCGGCCGATCGCCTCGGTCAACACCTCTTCGTCGGGCAGCGTCACCAACCGGAAATGATCCGGCTCGAACCAGTTGAACCCGGTGCCATGGGTGACGAGGATCTTCTTCGCCCGCAGCAGATCGATCACGAACGCCTGGTCATCGGTGATCCGGTAGACCTCCGGATCGAGCTTCGGGAAGCAGTAGAGCGCACCGCGCGGTTCGACACAGCTGACCCCCGGGATCTCATTGAGCAGCCGGGACGCGAGCTTCGCCTGGTCGTGGTAGCGCCCGCCGGGGGCGACCAGTTCACCCACCGACTGATAGCCACCGAGTGCGGCCTGGATCGCGTGCTGGGCGGGCACATTGGCACACATCCGCATGTTCGACAGCAGCGTCAAACCTTCCAGGAAGTCCGTCGCCAGATGCTTCGGACCGGAGATCATCACCCAGCCGGCGCGATATCCGCAGACCCGGTAGGCCTTGGACAGCCCGCTGAAGGTCAGGCAGAGCACCTCGTCCCCGGCATAGGTCGCGACATGGTGGTGCACCGCGTCGTCGAAGATGATCTTCTCGTAGATCTCGTCGGCCATCAGCACCAGCTCGTGCCGGCGGGCGATGTCGACCAGACCCTTGATGGTCTCCTCCGAATAGACCGCACCGGTGGGATTGTTCGGGTTGATCACCACCAGCGCCTGGGTGTTGTCGGTGATCTTGGACTCGATGTCGTCCAGATCCGGATTCCAGCCGTTCTCCTCGTCGCAGCGGTAGTGCACCGGCGTACCACCGCACAACGTCACCGCCCCGGTCCACAGCGGATAGTCCGGTGCCGGGACCAGGATCTCGTTGCCGTTGTCGGTGAAGGCCTGCAGCACCATCGTGATCAGCTCGGAGACCCCGTTGCCGATGTAGATGTCGTCGACCTTCACATCGCGCAGACCACGCGACTGGTAGTACTGCGCGACCGCGGTCCGGGCCGGCCGGATGCCGCGCGAATCCGAATAGCCCTGGGAGTCCGGCAGGTGGTGCACCATGTCGGCGACGATCGCTTCGGGGGCAGCGAATCCGAAGGGCGCGGTGTTGCCGATGTTCAGCTTCAGGATCTGGTGGCCCTCGGCCTCCAACCGCTCGGCCTCGACCAGGATCGGACCGCGGACGTCGTAGCGGACGTCCTGGAGCTTCTTTGACTGAACGATCGGGCGCATGGGCCTCAGTGTGTCACTGCGCGCCGAAGAGCAGCTGATATTCCAGCGGTGTCGGTCGCACCGAGAGCTTCACCACACGCCGCGGCATCGCCAGCATCACCTCATCCTCGGCGAGCAGCTGACAGGCCTTCACCTGCCGCGGGCTGAGGAAGTATGCCCGGCGCAGGTTGTCGATCACCCGGTTGTCGGCCGAGTTGACCAGCGTCATGTCCACCGAGCGCAGCGTGCCCACGGCCTGCGCCTCCCGCAGGTCGGTGGTCAGCAGGACCGCCTGCCAGGCGCCGATGCCGGCCTGGCTGCCGTCGTAGAGATCGGTGTCGTCGACGATCAGCGACGGCCGATAGGGCAGCCCCGCCTCCGGCAGCCGCGCCGCCGCGCCGCCGGGCACCACGTCCACGGTGCCGCCGTGCCGGCGTACCCGCTCCACCAGACCGAGCCATTCCCGCTCCTGGGTGGGCAGCAGCGAGATGTGCGCACCGAGGGAGATGCTGCGGAAGGTGAGCAGCCAGGCGACGTACTGCGGCACCGAGACCGCGAGCCGGGTCCCCCGTTCCCGGAACAGCCGGATCGTCACCGGACCCTTGGGACCGTTGCCGAGCACCAACCCGCTGGGGCCGGTCCGGACGACCCCGCTGCGGCCGGTGTCGGCGGCCAGCTGGAAGTTGCCGGGCGCGGCCCGGGCCGCCTGCTGCGCCTGCGTCGCCGAGCGCGCCATCACAGCTGCACCCCGCGACCCAGCGGCACCGTCGCCAGCATCGTCGGCACCTGGGTGCCACCGGCCTGGGCGAGGGCGACCTCGCTGCCGACCCGATCGGCCAGATGGCCGACCGCGGCGTCGGCGGTCTGCTGATTGGGGGTGACCAGCCGGACCCCGCCGGAGGCGTCCTGCTCGGGGCTGAGGGTGAAGGAGGTGACCGCGAACAGCACCGGCGCCTGGGCGACCGCATCGAGCAGCACCTGGTAGGCGTAGGAGGGGTTGCTGCCCCAGCGGCGGACCAGTTGACCGGAGTGCACCATGCCGTCGCACACCCAGTGGTCCCAGTGCTCGGCGGACCGCTCGGGGCCCATCGGGTCGGCGGTCGCACCACTGGTCAGGGCCAGCACCTCGGCGAGCTCGGCACCGCCGATCGCGTGCGAGTCGACGCCGTGCCGCTTGAGCAGCGACTGCACCCGGTGCAGCCCGAACCGCAGCGTCGCGTGGATGCCGTCCACACCGGCACCGCGGCGCTCCACCGCGGCCAGGCAGCGGGTCGGATCGAGCCGCAGGCAGATCCAGGTGCGGCGTACCGTCGGCGGCACCGGATGGGCGTTCTCGGCGTACGCCCGGGCGGCCTGCGACCCGGGGCCGAGCAGCAGCGAGGTCGGCGCCGGCACGGTGTAGGTGATCACCTGGATGCCGGCGAAGATGATGTCGTCGGAGACCGTCAGGTCGGCCAGCGAACCGAGATCGAGTTCGGCACCGGAATCGGCGAGCAGATCCTCATCGGCGTCCAGCGCCAGCACCGCGCTCCAGGCGTCACCGTCCGAGATCACCCCGGTCTCGTCGCCGCGGCCGCCGACGGTCTGACCGATCTCGAAACCGGGCACCCATTCCGCCAGCGGGACCAGGTCCGCGGGCACCCGCGCCGGGCGTACCCGCTGCCGACCCGAGTAGGCCAGCCGCAGCCGCAACCAACCGATCAGCGACCGGCCGCCGATCACCGGGGCCAGCAGGACCAGCAGCAGCACCAGCAGCAACCCGCCGACCAGGATGCCGAGCCGGGAGCCCGCGATCAGCGCGAGCACCGCCAGCAGCAGCACCCCTTCGAGCAGCACGAGCCGGCCGCTGTGCCGCAGCAGCCACGAGCGCCGATGCGGCGGGGCTGCTGATTGCACTGACTTTCCCTTCGTCGAGGCGAGCGCCACTACTCTAGGGCCGGCAGGGTCGGGTGACACCGCAGCGCAGCAGAATGTGCCCTGCGAACGATGGTTGAGCGAGAGGAGCCGGCCGCAGATGGCGACCCGCAAGGATCTCCTCAAGGCGCACACCTTCACCGCGCAGCGGTTGGTGTCAGCGTTGGTGGACCGCGACCCCGACAACCCCCAGCCGCCGCTGCGCCGGGTCGGTACCGGCATGTTCATCGGGGTGATGCTGGGCATCCTGGTGCTGGCCGGTTTCGGCGTGGTCGGGTTGATCAAGCCCGGCAGCTCCAAGAACTGGAAGAACGACAACACGATCGTGGTCAGCTCCGACAGCGGTGAGGTGCTGGTCTATCTGGGCGGGAAGCTCTACCCGGCGTACAACATCACCTCCGCCAAGCTGGCCAGCGGCGGCGGGGATGTGAAGTCGGTGAAATCCTCATCCCTGCGGGATTTCCCGCGGGAGCGGACGATCGGCATCAAACAGGCACCGACCCAGTTGCCCGAGCGGTCGGCGCTGGTCAGCTATCCGATCCGGGTCTGCTCGGTGACCGCACCGGCCGGTACCAGCACCGGGTCCGGCACGCAGGCCCGGGCGACCACCCTGGAGCTCGGCCAGGGTGAGGTACCGGCGGCCTCGACCGCGTTCGTGGCCCGCGCCGACGGCAGCAACGGCAAGGAATATCTGATCGCCGACGGCACGGCGTACGAGATGCCGAACCATGCGGTGGCGATCCAACTCGGCTTCGGCGAACAGGCGGTACGCCCGGGCAATGCCTTCCTGGGTGCGCTGCCGAAGGGGCCGCCGCTGAACCCGATCGACATCGCCGGGGAGGGGGAACGCTCCCAGCGCCCGGTCGGTGGGGTCGATCCGACCGTGGGCACGCTGATGCACGTCGAGGGCCCCAGCGCGACGACCTGGTATGTGCTGTTGAGCGACGGGTTGAGCGAGATCTCCCCGCTCGAGGCCGCGGTGCTGACCGCCACCAACGGCAAGAAGTCGCAGCCGATCAAGGCCGCCGAGGCCAATGAGGCCCGCAACACCCGGGTCCGTTACGCGGGCCGGCAGGGCATGCCCGCCCAGCTGCCGCAGCGCAGCCAGATCCCCGGCATCGAGACCGCCAGCGTGTGTGCCAGCTGGCCGGCCGCCGGGCAGAGCCCGCGGATCGCGTTCGGCGCCCCGACCCCGGTGGTGGATCGGCGCAGTGCCGACCCGGCGCTGGCCGACACGGTGGTCCAGCCCTCGCTGCGCGGCGCCCTGGTCCGTCACGACGGGTCGGTCGGCCCGGCCGACCCGGGCACGCTGATCGTCGGCGGGCTGCGGTACGGCATCGCCGACAACGACTCCAAGAACGCGCTCGGCTACGGCGAGGTGACCCCCGAGCCGATCCCCGCGCAGGTGCTGCGGCTGATCCCCGAGGGCCTGCCCGCCGGCCAGTCGCTCTCGGTGTCCGCCGCCCAGCAACAGTCCTGACCCGACCCACGCGGCCACTACTCAGCCACCTAGGCACATGTACTCACGCGCTACTCAAACTCAAGCAGGGCGGGATTTTCCGCTCGATTCCTGACCCCACCGGCTCCTAGTGTCTTCACCAGACGGCACCACCGAACCCGGTGCACCGGCCTTCCGGCAGAGGGAGGTTGGCCCCGACAGACGACTCCCCGGAGGAGAAGAAAATGGGATCTCAGCAAGTATCGGCCAATGACCTCAAGGTAGCCGCCGGCGAGGCCGAGGACTTCTACGGCAAGATCGAGGGTGTTCAGAAGAACCTCTACACCCAGATCGACGGCCTGATGGCCGGGTGGCAGGGCCAGGCTGCGCGGGTCTTCCTGACCGCCTTCAAGGAGTTCGATGAGGAGTTCAGCCAGGTGCAGAACAGCCTCAGCGAGCTGCACCAGAAGCTGGGTCAGACGAGCTTGACCTACCAGCAGAACGAGGCCGAGCAGAGCCAGGTTGGTCAGGATCTGATGAACCTGATCAACAGCAACCGCAAGTGACCCGCTGACCAACCCACACGAACTCTGAGGAGCCTGAACAATGAGCGATGATTCCGTTCTCGTAAACAAGCAGTACATGCAGCAGGGCATCCAGGACCTGGATTCCGCCAAGAAGCAGATGGTCGACCTCAAGGAACAGATGGTCCAGACCCTCGGCAAGCGCCTCGACTCCTGGCAGGACGGTGGCGACGGCGCCGCCCCGAAGCAGGCGTACCAGCAGGTGCTGCGGACCTGGGACGATTCGATGAAGGAGATGGAGAACATCGCCAACGCGATGCGCACCAATCTCGACACGATCGCCGGCAACTACGCCAGCAACGAGATGAAGACCGCCTCCTTCTGGGAGACCGGCAACTGAGTCTCTGCCGAGACCGTACGCCCGGGGCGCGACCGATCGGTCGCGCCCTTCGGCGTCTCCACGCTCATCGAGTGGGCGCCATGCGCAGCGAAGCGGAGCAATGGCGTCCGTGTCGACCCGTCGCTGCGCCCCTTCCCCAACCCTGGCTGAGCGAGTGAGGAACGAGCGAGACGAAGCCACCTGGCGGGACATCCTTCCACCCGTCGCCGCCCTCCTCGCTCAGGGAGCGCGTACTGGGAGGAAGATTCCTCCGATCATTCCTTCGAAGTGGGGAACCGAGTAGGACACGATAGGGGTCGGAGGCCGTGTTGACCCCGACCCGGCTGACACCGAACAGCGAGAGATGGAGAGCGCGATGCTTCTGGCTGATGGCGGGGGCGGTACCCGCCCCCACGTGACGCCCGACATCCAGGTCGACCCCGGGCAGATCCGTCAGTTCGCGAAATTCCTCGACGAGATGACCGGTGAGATCCGCACCCTCCGGGATCGATTGCAGGACTACACCCCCGAGGGGACCGAGAAGGTCTCCTTCGGCAACTACACCGGTTCGGCACGCGCCGCGGAGCAGCACCGGGCCACCGTGACGAAGGGCCACGGCGCCCTGCGCGGGCTGCACCAGCGCTCCGACGACATCACCGAGGCGACCCGGCGGCTGGCCGGCCAGTACGACGACCTGGAGGAGCTGAACAGCGCCACCGCGTCCCAGGTCACCAACGAGCTGAATCGGAAGAAGGCCTGAGACATGCGAATGATGTTGGACGGGGGCGGATCGTCCAGCGCGTACTCCCTCTACACCCAGCGCGAGATCATGGCGGTCATCGGGTCTCTCGATTCGACCGCCCTGGATCGGACCGAGCGGATGTGGCGCGACACCGCCTCCGCGGCCCGTGAGATCCATGGCCTGGTGCGCAAGCGCCTCGACGATCTGACCGGCCCCGGTGGGTGGACCGGACCGGGCGCCGAGGCTTACCGGAACTCGATCAAACGCGACGTGCTCGACAAGCTGGAGGCGTACGCCGCCGACGCGACCCGCAATGCCGACGCACTCGCGCCGGTGAACCAGTCGGTGTCCTCCTCGATCGGCGCCGCCCTGCTCAACGACATCCCCTGGGATCGCGACACCAACTGGGAGGTGACCCGCAAGGAGGTCGAGCAGTCGCTGTTCGGCAAGGTCGATGAGATCTTCACCGGCGAGGACGAGGACTACGAGAAGGCCAAGGAGCAGGCGCCCTATCTGGTCCTGAACGGGCAGCGGAACACCCTCGACTCGGTGGAGCCGAAGCGTTGGGAGACCCTGCTGACGGTCTATCCACAACAGCAGCAGTCGCCGCAGATCTTCCGGCAGACCGATACCCCGGTGACCCCGCAGGTGCATCGCTTCGATCAGTTGATGGAGGCGCTGGGCCTCAACTCCAACCAGGTCCAGACGGTACGCACCCGCGCGGACTCGGTGGATGAGCAGTTGCAGAGGTACCAGCCGACCGACCAGCAGCATCCCGACGACGACCGGCGCACCAGGGCGCCCGGCAGCGGCACCAACGACCCGACGCCGAACTCCACCGGTACCGGGCCGAGCGCGCCGTCGACGAACACCGCGCCGCCGTCGACCAACAGTCTGAACCCGAGCGGCCCGGGCGGACCGAACGAGCTCGGTCCGGGCAAGCCCGGTGACCCCAGCCTGCCCGGTGGTCCGGGCGGGCCCGGTGGCCCTGGTGGGCCGAACGGTCCGGGCCAGCCCGGCGGGCCGTTCCCCGGCGGCACCCATCCGGGTACGCCGGGTGGCCCGGGTTTCCCGGGTGGCCCCGGGCTGCCCGGTGGTCCGGGTGGCAGCGGTTTTCCCGGTGGCGACCCCGGTGACCTCGGCATCGGCGGCCCCGGTGGGTTGCCGGGTGGCGGGGCACCCGGTGTCGGCGGGTCCGGCCTCGATCCGGCCGAGCTGAGCAACAACCTGCCGGGCACCGAGAGCGCCGGGTTGCTGACGGCCCCGGGTTCCGCGGCCGGAATGAGCAATCTCGGCGGCCCGGGTGTTCCCGGTCTCGGTACGCCGGGAGTGGGCGGCGTCGGTGGTCCGGCGATCAATGTCGGCAGTGGCGTGGTACCGACGATGGGGATGGGCCCCGGTGGGCTCGGCTCCGGTGGACTGGGCAACAGCGGCCTCGGCGGCGCGGGCAACGGCCTGGGTCGCGGTGGCGCCGGCGGACCCGGTGCCGGGGGCAACCCGCTGGCCGGCCGCTCGGGCAACTCGTTCGGCATCGGTCCGAACGGCAAGGGCATCGTCAACCCCGGTTCGGTCGGCCCGGTGGCCGGCCCCGGTGGTGCGGCCGGCGGCCCCGGTGGCGGGGCATCCGGTGCCGGTACCGCTCCGGGTGGGATGCCGATGGGCGGGCGCCGCAACGACCGCAAGGACGAGGAGAAGGACGAGAACCCCTACAACTCCTGGCTCGAGGAGGACGAGGACGTCTGGTTCGACGACCCGGACGGCCGCTCCCGCTGACCCCTCCCGCCACGGTCCTCGAGTAGCAACTCCCGGCAGCGCGCCAGCGATGCCCCGTGTCACACTGGGCCCATGCCCGAGTTGCCCGAGGTGGAGTCGCTGCGGCGGTTCCTCACCGAACGCCTGGTCGGCCGGGTGATCGCCCGGATCGACCTGACCGCGTTCAGCGCGCTGAAGACCTTCACCACCCCGCTGAGCGCGATGCACGGACTGGAGATCGAGCGGGTCGAGCGGCGTGGCAAGTTCCTCTGCCTGGACGCCGGTGGCACCTGGCTCTGCTTCCATCTGGCCCGCGCCGGCTGGTTGCGCTGGCGCGCGGAGATGCCGACCGCCCCGGCCCGGCCGGGCAAGGGCCCGCTGGCGCTGCGGCTGGTGCTCGACGACGGGTCCGGGTTCGAGCTGACCGAGGCCGGTACCCAGCGCAAGCTCGCTGTGCACGTGGTCAACGATCCCGACGAGGTCACCCAGATCGAGACCCTTGGCCCGGAACCGATGGCCGACGAGTTCACCTACGAGGTGTTCGCGGAGATCCTGAACAAGGCCGGCCGGGCGCAACTCAAGGGCGTACTCAAGGACCAACGGGTGATCGCCGGAATCGGCAACGCCTATTCCGATGAGATCCTGCACGCCGCGAAGCTGAGCCCGTTCAAACCGGCCAACGGGCTGACCGATGCGGAGCGGGAGCACCTGTACACCTGCCTGCGCGCCGAGCTGGCCGATGCGGTGCAGCGCTCGGCCGGACTGGCCGCCAAGGACCTGAAGGGTGAGAAGAAGCTCGGCATGAAGGTGCACGGCCGCGCCGGTGAGGCCTGCCCGGTCTGCGGCGACACCATCCTCAGCGTCTCCTTCGCCGATTCCAGCCTGCAGTACTGCCCCACCTGCCAGACCGGCGGCAAACCCCTGGCCGACCGTCGGATGAGCAAGCTGCTGAAGTGAGGGCCACGCTCATCGAGATGCCGAACGCCGGGTGAGCGAGGGAGGAACGAGCGAGTCGAAGCCGAGTCCCTCGTCTCGTCGCTTACCGCCCGGTCAAACCCCAGAATCCAACCCGCGTTTCTCGTCGTGGCCCGCAAACCCGCATCCGCTCGTCACTGCTCACGAACTGGAGTCGAAAAATGGGGTTCGACCACCCGGTAAGTGACGGGGGGTCAGGCGCGGCGGCGGTCCACCAGCTGGCCCTTGGCGTACCGGGCCACCTGCAGCGTGTCCCAGCCGTCGAAGGCGGCGCCGACGCCACCACCCAGCACCGGTACCCGCTTGGTCATCGCGACGACCATCCGCTTGCCGGTGACCCGGGCCAGCAGGTCGCCGGCGACCCGGTCGGAGATCTTGGTGTCCAGCCCGGCGTCGTAGACCGGCGCGGTGGCGACCACCAGCGGGCTGCTCGGCAGCTCGGAGTCACCGAGCAGGTTCTCCAGGTTGTCGCCGACCAGGCACATCGCGATCGCCGTGCGTACCCGCGGATCGGTGACGTCGTAACCGCGCAGGTGCGCGATGGTGGCGACCACGCGGGCCTGCAGCACCGCGATTCCGGCGATGTTGGCCGGCAGCGAGACGAGCGAGGTGACCAGTCCGCCGATGTTCGTCACGAACCCCTGGGCACCGGCGAGGGCGACGTGCTGCTGGATGAGCACATTGATCGCCTTCTCGGCATCGCCCTGCTTCTGCAGCTGGCGGCCGGCCGAGTCCCGGGCGGGCGGCAGGTTGCCCATGCCGTCGATCGCGACGGTCATGATGCGACGCAGCACTTTGCCCGCACCATTGGGTGCGAAGCCTCCCGACGGCACGAGGCCGCCGAGGGTGTCCCTGACGTTGTTGGCCATCGTCATCCTCTCTGGTCGCCCGCACTCCTGCGCGCGGCACCTTCCAGCGTACGCAGGACCCGTGCCGCCACCCACCCCGGAATGACCCGGAACGGTCCCCCACTGACAGAATGAGCGGATGCTGCTGTTCGCCAATCCGGCCACCTGGCCGCACTCGGACCTGGTGGCCGCGACGGTCGATCTGGACCCGCGCACGGTGCTGGCAGCATATCGCGAGGGGGTGTTCCCGATGCCCCTGGAGCCGGATCTGATCGGCTGGTTCTCCCCGCTCGACCGCGGCGTCCTGCCGCTGGACGGCCTGCGGGTGACCCGCTCGCTGCGCAAGTCGATGAAGCACTACCGGGTGAGCGTCGACCAGGCGTACGAACAGGTGGTGGACGGCTGCGCCGACCCGCGCCGGGAGGCCGGTTGGATCGATGCCGACATCCGCCGGGTCTATGGCGAACTGCATCAGGCAGGGGTGGTCCACTCGGTGGAGGTGTGGGACGCCGCGGACCGGCTGGTCGGCGGGTTGTACGGGGTGTCGATCGGCGGGCTGTTCGCCGGTGAATCGATGTTCCACGATCCTCAGCACGGTCGGGATGCCTCGAAGACGGCGCTGGTGGAACTGGTACGCCTGCTTTCGGCCGACGGCGTCCCCCGGTTGCTGGACGTGCAGTGGCTGACCCCGCACTTAGCCAGTCTCGGTGCGGTGGAGTTGTCCCGGCGGGATTACCTTTCCCGGTTGCGGAAGGTGTTGGATCAACCGCCGCCGGCCTGGCCTGTCGCCGACTGACCGTACCCGGCGGGTCACGACCACCTCCTTGCCCCCGGACGACGGGACGTCTAGGCTCCCCACATGGAACGCCATTCCACACCGCCCGTGGCGATCCATCCCGCGGTGCTCGAATCGCTGCCCGATGCGCCGGCCACCCTGACCGCCGCCGGGATGGCGTACGAGACGCTCACCGACGAGACCGACGCCCGCGTACTGATCGTCGACGGCTCCGACGTGGGCCCGGCCCAGCTGGACCGGGCGCCCCGGGCCGAGCTGCTGGTACGCGCCGGGATCGGGATGGACCGGATCGACCTCGCGGCGGCGGCCGAGCGCGGTATCACCGTGGTGAACACCCCCGGTTACGGCACCAACGAGGTCGCCGACCAGGCGCTGATGCTGCTGCTCGCCTGCATCCGCCGGCTCGACTGGCAACGGGAACGGGCCGGTGCGGACTGGCCCTCGATCACCGCCGAAGGGGTCCCCCGGCTGGCCGACAGCACCGTCGGGCTGATCGGGCTCGGGGCGATCGGCCGGGCGATGGCGCGCCGCTGCCGGGCGCTCGGCTGCACGGTGATCGCGGCCGATCCGGCGCTCACCCCGGAGACGGCCGGGATCGCCGAGGTCGCACTGGTCGGCCTCGAGGAGCTCGCCGAACGCAGCGACATCATCAGCCTGCACGCCCCGCTCACCACCGACACCCACCACCTGGTCGATGCCGCCTTCCTGGCCCGTACCCGGCCGCACCTCACCCTGGTGAACACCGCCCGCGGTGCCCTGGTGGACACCACCGCCCTGCTGGCCGCCCTGGCGGCCGACCCGCTGCGCACCGCCGGCCTGGACGTGCTGGACGGTGAACCGACCCCCGACCTGGCGCCACTGCGGGACCACGATCGGGTGATCATCACCCCGCACCTGGGCTGGTACTCCGAGGGCTCCCGCCGCCAGTTGGGCCAGCTCGCCGCCGAGGCGGCGCTGGACCATCTCCGAACCCACCGCCCCGACCCGATCAGCCGCTGAACCCGGCGCCCGAATCAAGGAGAGAATCCCCGTGACCACCACCTTCCCGATGCCCCGGCGCTCGGTCTACGACCCGCCCGCGGCCTACAGCGAGGGGCCACCGGTGCAGGAGGTCGAGCTCTATGACGGGCGCCGGGTCTGGCTGGTACGCAGCCACCAGCTGGTCCGTGAGGTGCTCGCCGATCCGCGCTACTCGGCGGACCGGGCCCGGGCGGACTTCCCGTTCTCCAGCCCGGCCCGGGTGGCGTTGGAGCGGTTCGCGATCCCGTTCGTGGCGATGGACGACCCGGATCATGCCCGGATCCGGCGGGTGTTCACGAAATTCTTCACCGTCCGTCGGGTGGAGCAGTTGCGCGGTGACATCGCCGGGATCGTCGCCGCGGTGGTCGACGAGCTGCTGGCCAGCGAACCACCGGTCGACTTCGTCCGCACGGTCGCCGTCGAGGTACCGGGCAATGTGATCTGCCGGATGCTCGGCATCCCGGCCGACCGCAAACACGTCTTCATGGGCCTGGACAATGCGCGCAACAGCCTCGGTACCGCCGGTGATGCGATCGAACAGGCCAGCCAGGAGATGCTGGATTTCGCCGCCGAGCTGATCGCCAGCAAGCGTCGCGCCCCCGGGGACGACCTGATCAGCCAACTGGTCGCCGACGAGCAGACCAGCGAGAAGCTCACCGAGAGCGAGTTGCTTCGCTCGGTCCGGTTGCTGATCACCGCCGGTCACGAGACCACCGCCAACCAGATCACCCTCGGCGTACTCGGCCTGCTCCGCTCCCGCGACGAGTGGCAGCGGCTGGTCGACGACCCCGGGTTGATCCCGGGCGCGGTGGAGGAATTGCTGCGCTGGGTGAGCATCTTCCACATCTCGCCGATGCGGGTCGCGACCACCGATGTCGAGCTGGCGGGCGTACGCCTGCGGACCGGAGACGGTGTCGTCCCCTGCTCGGCCGCCGCCAACCGCGACCCGGACGCCTTCCCGCAACCGGACCGACTCGACGTCGGCCGCGACGCCCGCGGGCACGTCGCCTTCGGCTTCGGGATCCACCAGTGCCTGGGCCAGAACCTGGCCCGGATCGAGATCGCCGAGGTGCTCGAGGCCCTCACCCAGCGCATCCCCTCGCTGGACCTCGCGATCCCCGCCGAGCAGATCGAACTGCGCGACTACGCCTTCCTCAGCGTCACCGCCGCACCGGTGACCTGGGCCGAGAACCCGACCGCGGAGGAGGACCGATGAGGATCAGCGTCGACCCCGACCGGTGCGTCGGCGGTGGCCAGTGCGTGATCACCGCCGACGACCTGTTCGACCAGGACGACGACGGCATCGTGGTGCTGCTGGACGCCGAACCGGGTGACGACCGGCTCGCCGAAGCCCGCACCGCGGCCCGGCTCTGCCCCTCCGGCGCGATCGAGATCCAGGAGTGAGTCCGGCCAGACGCTGGTTGAGCGAGCGCCAGCGAGTCGAAGCCACCGGCCCCATCCTGATCGTCGGTGCCGGGCTGGCGGGCTGGACGGTGGCCACGACACTCCGCGAGGAGGGGTACGCCGGGGAGCTGGTCGTGCTGGGTGACGAGCCGCACCCGCCCTACGACCGGCCGCCGTTGAGCAAGGGCGCACTGCGGCGTACCACCGCACTCGACGCGCTCACCCTGCCGGGCGCGGACCGGGCGGCGGAGCTGGGGATCGACCTGCGGCTCGCCCACCGGGTGGTCGCCTGCGATCCGGCCACCCGCACGATCACGCTGGCCGACGGCACCGCCCTGGCCTACGGCGAGCTGGTGATCGCCACCGGGGTCCGGCCGCGTACCCTGCCCGGCGCGCTCACCGTGCGCCACCGGGACGATCTGGCGGCCCTCTGGGCGCTGCCACCGGACGCCGCCATCGCGATCGTCGGCGCCGGATTCCTGGGCAGCGAACTCGCCGCGACCCTGCGGGAGCTCGGCCATCCGGTCACCCTGGTCACCGGCTCCGGGGCACCGCTGGCCGACCAGCTCGGGCCCGAGATCGCCACCGTGCTGGCCCGCTGGCACACCGCGCACGGGGTCACGCTGCGGCACGGACGGGTCACCTCGGTGGCCGAGCTGGCCGCCGACACCGTGCTCGCCTGCCTGGGCAGCGAACCGAACACCGAATGGCTCACCGGCAGCGGGCTGCCGCTGGCCGACGGGGTGCTCACCGATGCCGACGGGCGCGCCGGCGCCCACGAGTGGGCGGTCGGTGACGTGGCCCGCGAACCCGCCGGGCGGATCGAGCACCGGATGGCGGCCAGCACCGCGGGGGTACGCCTCGGCGTACGGCTGGCGGCGCTGCTGGCGGACCGGGAACCACCCGCCCCGCTGGCCGCGGTCCCCTATCACTGGACCGATCACTATGGCGCGACCGTGCAGGCCTACGGCCACGTCGCGGGCGACCTGGAGCGGCAGGTGGTCGCCGGGTCGGTGGATGAGGACAGGGTCGCGGTGCTCTGCGGCCGCGACGGGATCGTTGTCGGTGCCGTCGGTATCGGGCTGCCCAGAGCGCTGGTCCGTGCCGCGAAGCTGATCCGGGACGGCGCCGGTTACGATCCGGAGGCCTTCGCGGCCTCGCTCAGAACTGCTGCGGCGGCGGGGCCTGCTCGGCCCCGGTAGCGGGTCCGGCAGCGGGCCCGAGCTGGGCGTCGATGGCGCCCACCCGGCCCTGCTCGTCGAAGGCGACCCGCACATTGCCCTCCGGAAAACCGATGTTCAGCGCTGTGAAACCGGGCTCCCAGCCATACGGCAGGTTGCGCGCCTGGGCGTAGCCCTGCACGGCGCGGCGATGATCGGTGATCCAGCCGTCGGCCTGCAGTGCGGTGGTCAGGATCCGCGGGAAGGTGATCCCGGACGGCGCGGGCGGGGTGAATCCGGCGGCGTCCACCAGCATCACCACCCGGGTGGTCCCGGTGGTCATCACCTGCGCGGTCGGGATCCCGATGATCCGGCAGGACACCGCGGCCATCCGGGTCGCCCAGCCGGTCAGCGCCTCCTCCCCGCCCTGGTCGGCGATCGGCAGCTCGCCGGTGGTCAGCTCGGGGATCCCGCGGGCGGCGCCGAAGTCGCGGACCCGGGTGCTCATCTGCGCGACCGGCGATTCGGCGAAGGCCGGATTGGCCCAGGCCCACAGCGCCGACCGCGGCGACTCCGCGATCGAGCCGAGCAGGTGCACCCGGGCCACCACCTCATCGCGCTTGTGCAGCTTCGGCTGATAGGTGATCTGCTGCTTCGCCAGATCGACCCCGGTCTGGCCGACCCCGCCACCGGTCTGCTGCTCGAGCCAGTCCAGGAACGCCTGGTGATCCTCGACGTAGACCAGGATCGAGTCGTCCATCACATCGGCGAAGGTGAGATCAGCCATGCGGTGGAGTCTAGGGGTGGGAGTCCTCTCGACACGGCCGCAGGCGGCCTACTCGAGGACCGTCACGCCTCAGTCGCCGACGGCTTCCCGGCCCCGGCGGACGATCTTCGGATCCGGCGTACCGATGACCGCCTCGTTCTTGTCCGGATAGTCGAACTGGGAGAGATAGGCGCGCATCGCCTCGATCCGGGCGCGTTTCTTGTCGTTGGACTTGATGGTGGTCCAGGGCGCCCAGTCGGTGTCGGTGCGCAGGAACATCTGCTCCTTCGCCTCGGTGTAGGCGTCCCACTTGTCCAGCGATTCGAGGTCCATCGGCGACAGCTTCCAGCGGCGTACCGGGTCGATCTGGCGGATTGCGAACCGGGTCCGCTGCTCGGCCTGGGTGACCGAGAACCAGAACTTCGTCAGGTGGATGCCGGAGTCGACGATCATCTTCTCCAGCGCCGGCGCCTGCTCCATGAACCGCTCGTACTCCTCATGGGTGCAGAACCCCATCACCCGCTCCACCCCGGCGCGGTTGTACCAGGAGCGGTCGAACAGCACCAGCTCCCCGAAGGTCGGGAAGTGGTTGATGTAGCGCTGGAAATACCACTGCCCGTGCTCGCGGTCGTTGGGCTTGTTCAGTGCGACGACCCGGGCACCGCGCGGGTTGAGGTGCTGGGTGAAGCGCTTGATCGTGCCGCCCTTGCCGGCCGCATCGCGGCCCTCGAAGACGATGATGTGGCGCAGGTCGTTGTCCTCCGACCAGTACTGCACCTTGAGCAGTTCGATCTGCAGTTGATACTTCAGCTCGTCGTATTCGTCGCGTTCCATCCGCTCGGTGTACGGATAGTCCTCTTCCCAGGTCTCGACGGCGTTGCCGCCCGGGTCGATCAGGTCGGGGTCCTCGTCCTTGCCGTTCTTCACGGTGTACCCCTCGGCGCGCAGCCGATCGATGTACTCCCGCAGGTTCTGCATCATGAGGGCAGCCTAACCAGCGACGCCCAGCCGCCCGTGAGACCCTCGCCCCGTGAGCAATGAGCTGTTGGAGCTGGCGACCCGTCTCGCCACCCGGGCCGCGGATCAGGCGCACCGCTGGCGCGAGGAGGGTGTCGAGGTCGCCGACCTGAAATCGAGCCCGACCGATGTGGTGACCGCCGCGGACCGCGCCACCGAGGCGTACCTGCGCGAAGAACTGGCCCGGCTGCGGCCCGCCGACGCGTTCTTCGGTGAGGAGGCCGGTTCCTCCGGCGGCGGTTCCGGGCTGACCTGGGTGGTCGATCCGATCGACGGCACCGTCAACTATCTCTATCGGCTGCCGGCCTGGGCGGTGTCGGTGGCGGTCGTCGAGGGCGAGGTGGGCAGCGGACGTACGCTCGCCGGTTGCGTCGCTGCCCCCGCCCTGTCCGAGGTGTACGCCGCAGCGGCCGGCGAGGGCGCCACCCGCAACGGGCAGCGGCTGGAGCTGACCGCGAAGACCGAGCTGGCCACCGCCCTGATCGGTACCGGTTTCGGCTACGACGCCGCCCGCCGGACCCGGCAGGCCGAACTGGTGGCCCGGCTGATCGGCCGGGTCCGCGACATCCGTCGGATCGGCGCCGCGAGCCTGGACCTGTGCGCGGTCGCCGCGGGCCGGCTGGACGGCTACTACGAGGCCGGGCTGCATGCCTGGGATCATGCCGCGGGCGCGCTGGTGGTCCGCGAGGCCGGCGGTCTGGTCGGCGGCGGGCCGGCCGCGGACCGGGAGAGCGAGCGGCTGCTGGTGGCCGCCAATGCGGGGTTGTACCGGCCGCTCGGCGAGGCGCTCACCGCGGCAGGGTTCCGGCCCGACTGACATCAACCCCGACCAGCCGGTGGGTTTGGCCCCCGGCTGCCCGGGTAGTAGTCGGCTGTGAGCAGGAATCCGGCGGCCCGCTTGTTCCTCGACGACGGCCCAGACATCGTCCTCGCCGAGGAGGACCGGCTGCGTGCCCTGGTATCGGTGCTGCCGCCCGGGGTCCGCGCCCTGCCGGGTCGGCAGCTGGCCGACCGGCTGGACCTGCTCGGCCACACCGCCGAACGGGCCCGCGCCGCGCTGGATGCCGAACTGGAGATCACCAACGAGGCCCTGGCCGGGCTGCCCGAGCAGACCGGGCGTCGGCACACCTGGGCGCTCGACCCGTTCGGTGGCCTGGGCACCACCGCGGACCAGTGGGGCGCCGAGCGCTGGCTGCAGGTCTTCGGGTCGGCGCACTCGGCGCCGCTGCGGCGCCGGCTACTGGGGATGGTTGACCAGTGCCCGCTGCTGTTGCTGCTGCGCGCCTGTCTGCTGGCCCGCCCCGACACCCGGCTGCGGTTGATCGGCGCCCCCGACCGCTCCCCCGACCCGCCGCCGGTCCGGCAGGTGATGGTCGTCGGCACCGCCCGGGACGCGCTGCTGCTGCGGACCCGGATGGCCGCCGAACACGCCCATCTCAGCGATCTGATCCGGGTGGTACCGGTGGGGTCGCAGCAGGACGAGGACGATCGTGACGGCGTACTCGCCCTGCTCGACGAACTGGGCGTCGGGTCAGCTGGCGCGCAGCTGGTCGGTGTCGACCAGGACGGCACGGAGCCGGTCGATGAGCCGCGCGAGTAGCCGCGACACCTGCACCTGGCTGACGCCGAGTTCCTGACCGATCGCGGACTGGCTGCGCTCCTCGACGAAGCGCATCCGGAACAGCGCCGCGTCGCGGTCGGTGAGCCCGGCCAGCGCGACCTGCAGCGACTCCCGGTCCAGGACCCGGGCGAAGTCGTCGCCCCCGGCGGCGATCTGCACCAGATCGTCGGGTCCGGTCTGGGCGGCGGCGTACGCCCGGCGGCTCAGCCCGGCGGCGCGGACCCGGTCCGCGGACACCGAGAGGGCCTCGGCGACCTCGTCGTCGGTGGCGTTGCGGCCGAGCCGCTGGCCCAGCGCGGTACGGGTCTGGCTGACCTCGCTCTGCAGCTCCTGGAGCGCACGCGGCGGACGGACCAGCCATTCGTGATCCCGGAAGTGCCGCTTGATCTCGCCCTTGATGGTGGGGACGGCGTACGCCACGAACCCGGCGGCCGAGCCCAGTCGGTAGCCCTGGACGGCCTTCACCAGGCCGAGTCGAGCGACCTGCAGCAGGTCGTCGGAGTCGGCGCCCCGGCCGCGGTAGCTGCGGGCGATGGATTCCGCCAGCGGCAGCCCGGCGACGATGGCCGCTTCCTGCGGGGACGGAGCGCCGCCCAGCACCTCGTCCCCCGGCTCAGCGCAGAGCAGGGTCTCGATGGTGTCGTTGAGCGGGTTGCGAAGACCGGTGCCGAATCGATGCGGTGCCATGATCATGCCCTTCACACTTGCCCACCCGTATCGGGTGTTTCCGAAGCGCAGCACCGCTGTTTGACCACGCCCTATGGCAGTAAGGGTTTCATCCTGGGGGGCCGGGCACAAGACCAGAACTCTGAGGGCTCACCCTGAGCTACCCCTGAGCACGAGTCGGTCGCCGATCGTCACCGATCCAGCACGGCGGCGGAGTGCTCCTGGGCACTCGCCAGGCCGGCGGCCACCACACGCAGCTTGACGTTCAGCTGGTTGGAGGTGGAGCGGAGCATCGCGAACGCACGCTCCTCGGTGAGCCCGTGGCGCTCCATCAGGATGCCCTTGGCCTGCCCGATCACATCGCGGGAGGAGAGGGCCTCGCGGAGCCGTTCGGCGGTGATCCGAGCCTGGGTGAGCCGGACGGCCATCCCGGCGATGGCGGCGATCAGCACCGCCTGGTCGCGATCGCGGGCCTCGAACGCGAAGGACTCGCGGGAGTAGAGGTTGAGTGCCCCGGGCGGGCTGTCAGCCTTGGCGGGGTCGGGATGGGCGCTGAGACCGGCCGCGAGGATCGCGCCGACACCGAGTTGGGCGGCGCGGGGACCGAAGACCGGCCAGTGATCGCTGACGGCCAGATCGGCCGAACCGGAGGTGGGGGCGGAGGTGGCGGCGACCTCGATGCACGGCCCCTGCTGGGTGCTGTACTGCACCCGGTCGACCGCATGCACCCAGTCGTCCGAGGCGACCATGGTGAACGGCTTCATGTCCTCGCCGAAGATGGTGATGCTGGCGCCCTCGACGCGGTCCAGCAACCGGACGGCATAGTCCACCACCCGGTTCAACACCTCGTCCAGACTGGGTTGGCCGGCGGTCAGTTCGTCGATGAGGGACCCCACCGAGGTGTCAATGGCCAGGCCAACTTCAGAATCGAGCATCGGTTCTCCCCGTCTCAACTGCAGACCGCGCACCATGCGCTGACCCCGGGTGTCGAATTTACCGCACCGGGCGTGGAAGAGCCCGCGGGCTTGTGTCGCCGGTGGACCGGTCCGGCACCCGCGGGCCCGGTGGCTCGTGTGGATTCGCCACGGAGTCCTCCCTTTCGGGGTGTGGACGCCTCAGCGGCGAGCCACCTCACAAGTCCTTTGATCATTCATCGGTAGGACCACCTCCTTTCCTGCGTGTGCTCAACGGTAGGTCGGCCACCGGCGATGGGCAAGGAGTTTTGCCATCTGGTCAGCGGTGGGCGGGGGTCCGGGGGCGCGTCGTCCGGTTCGGCCCGGTCCGCCCGGGTGGCAGACTCGCAACTGTCGGAACGAACCCCCTGGAGGTGTTGATGCGGGCGCTGGAGATCCACACCCCGAACGGCTGGCTGCGCGGCATCGCCGATGGTGAGGTCGCGCACTGGCGGGGCATCCCGTTCGCCGCGCCGCCGGTCGAGGAGTTGCGCTGGCGGGCACCGCAACCGGTGCAGCCGTGGTCCGGTTTCCGGGAGGCCGATTCGTTCGGACCGATCTGCTCGCAGCCGCGCTCCGGCGGCCTGGGCAGCGCCGCGATGCGCCGGATGCCGCAGTCGGAGGACTGCCTGACGCTCAATGTGACCGCCCCGGCCGACCCGGAATCGGACGCGCTGCCGGTGATGGTCTTCATCCACGGCGGCGCCTATGTCAACGGCGCCGGCTCCGACCCGGCCTACGACGGTTCGACGCTGGTCCGCCGGGGCCAGGTCGTCTATGTCTCGATCAACTACCGGTTGGGTGCGCTGGGCTGGATGCATTTCGACGAGTACGCGACCGCGGACCGGCCGATCGACTCCAATCTCGGCCTGCGCGACCAGCTCGCGGCGCTGGCCTGGGTGCAGCAGCAGATCGCCCTGTTCGGTGGGGATCCGGATCGGGTGACGGTGTTCGGTGAATCCGCCGGGGCCATCTCGATCACCACCATGCTGGCCAGCCCGGCGGCCCGGGGACTGTTCTCCGGCGCCATCGCCCAGAGTTCGGCTCCCCGGGTGGTGCCGCCGTTGGAACAGGCGCACCGCTGGACGCGGGAGTACCTCGGTTATCTGGTGGCGAACCCCGACGACGGGGACGAGGTGCGCGGCATGCTGGCCGAGGTGACCAGCACCGAGCTGAGCCTGGCGCTGTCCCGGTTGTCCGCGGCCGGGTTGCGCGACGAACCGGCAGCGATCCCGGTCGTGCCGGTCGTCGACGGTGAGCTGGTGCCGCGGTTGCCGGTGGCCGCGATCGCTGCCGGGGAAGGACTTCCGGTGCCGTTGGTGATCGGCACCTGTGACCGGGAGGGGACGTTGTTCTCGCACTTCTCCCCCACCCACGCGAGCCTGAAGCCGACCTGGAAGCAGATGGTCACCAAGGCGCATTCGTTCGTCGATCCGGTGGCCGATGTGGAACACGGTGACGGCGATGAGACCCCGCCGGCGACCCAGCTGCGGGAGATCTATCCGGGTTATCCGAAGCGCGGCGCGCTCGCCGACCTGGCCGGCGACGGGGCCTTCTGGTATCCGTCGGTGGAGGTGATGGCGGCGCACAGCCGGTACGCCCCGACCTTCGCCTACCGTTACGACTATGCACCCCGATTGATGAACATGATGGGCGTGAACGCCACCCACGGCGGGGAATTGCTGCCGGTGTTCGGAATCTACGACTCCGACATCGGCCGGTTCATGACCGCCCTCGGTGGCCGGGGGCATTACGAGTCGCTGTCGGCGACCATGCAGGATCAGTGGCTGTCCTTCGCGCACCGGCACCGCCCGCTGGCGGACTGGCCGGCCTATGACATCGACCACCGGCTGACGATGATCTTCGACCGGGAGTCCCGGGTCGAGTCCGATCCCCGCGCCGACCGCCGCCGCGCCTGGCAGGCCGTCACCGCCACCTCCTCCTCCCTCATCGAGTAACCCCACCCCGCTCATCGAGTAGCAATCCCGGCGCAGCGGAGCCGGGCCCCCCACGTTCATCGAGTAGCAGTCCCGGCGCAGCGGAGCGGAGCCGGGCCCCCCACGTTCATCGAGTAGCAGTCCCGGCGCAGCGAAGCGGAGCCGGGATTGCGTGTCGAGATGAACGCACACCACACCCACGCTGGCTGAGCGAGCGAGGAACGAGCGAGACGAAGCCACCCCCTCTGGCCGAGCCCGCCCGTCCCCACTCTGCGGCTCAACTCTCACTCCGCGGCTTGCATGCGGTACGCGGAGTGAGAGTTAGGCCGCGGAGTGGGACTCGGGCCGCGAAGTCGGAGCGAGCCACGATCAGCCCGGTCACCGAGCAGCCGACCCCGGCAGACGACAAGGATCATCGAGCGCACCCCACGCTCATCGAGTAGCAATCCCGGCGCAGCGGAGCGGAGCCGGGATTGCGTGTCGAGATGAACCCTTCTGCTCAGCGCAACCCGACCCGCTCGTCCAACTCCTCGGGCTCCAGAGCCGCGAGTTCATCCAACAGCGCGATCTTGAAAGTCCCCGGCCCCCGGGACCGTTCGGCGGCGTCCTCGGCCGCGATCGTCAACCAGGAAAGGGCCGCCAGCGTCGCGGGCCAGGGTTCGGCCACCGCGAGACAGGCCGCCATCAGCCCGCCGAGGGCGCACCCGGTCCCGGTGACCCGGGCCAGCCACGGGTGACCCCGGTCGAGGGTGCCGCTGCGGTGACCGTCGGTGACCAGATCCCTGGCGCCGGTGACCGCCACCACCGACCGGTGCCGTCCCGCCAGCAGCGCGGCGGCCCGTTCGGCGGCGGTCACCGGATCGGTCGCATCGGGTCCGGAGCCACCGGCACCGGACCCCGCCAGCGCGAGCACCTCCGAGGCATTGCCCTTGATGATTCCCGGTCCGAGCCGGACCAGCTCCCGGGCCAGCGGGGTGCGCACCGGGGCGAGCCCGATGGCGACCGGGTCGAGCACCCAGGGCGTACCGCGGTCGGCCGCAACCTCTGCCGTGGCGGGGATTCCGACCGCACCGTCGACGCTGAGCGTGCCCAGGTTGACCAGTAGGGCGTCGGCCACCGTGACCAGGGTCGGCGCCTCGTCGATCGTCTCGGTCATCATCGGCCGCGCCCCCGCGGCGAGCAGGGCGTCGGCGACGAAGTTCATCGTCACCGCCGCGGTGAGGCAGTGCACCAGTGGCCGCTGGCGGCGTACCTCGGCGACCACCGCACCCAACTCAGCCATCGGCGAGCTCCTGCCGGCCGACCGCGGGGCCGAGGGCGCCGCAGCCGGCGACCAGCAGCCCGCCCAGCACGAGCAGCGCGATGGGGCCGCCCTGGCGGCCGAGCAGCGATTCCAGGGCGGGCAGATAGAACGGGTAGAGGGCCGGGATCACGATGGACAGACTGTACGCGGTGCCGTAACCGGTGGAGCGGACATCGGCCGGGAAGCCCTCGCTCAGGTAGGCACCGATCGGCCCGTAGGCGGTCACCGTGATCACCTGGAGCAGGACCGCACCGGCAGCGATGGCCGCGAGCTGGCCGCCGGACAGGGTCCAGACCCAGACGAACGGCGCGACCACCGCGGCAAGGATTCCCCACAGCACAAAGAATCTCCGGCGGCCCAGGCTGGTTGACCACTGGCCGGCCAGGGCCATCACGATCGCCTGGCCGACCGCCGCGAACCCCATGATGGTGGCCGCCGTGGTGGCGCCCACTCCGGTCGCGGGACCCAGCCGGCCGGCGAGCACGATCACCGTCATCTGGGTCAGGAACCAGAGTCCGGTCATCAGCGCGAAGAGTCGCCAGAAGTCCTTGGCGTGCGGGCCGAACATCACCTGGCGCAGCCGACCCCGAGCTGCCTGCCCGGGCGTGCCGCGGCCGGTCCCGGTCACATCGTGGACCCGCCGGTAGTAGACGAGCATCGCCACCGAGCCCAGCGCCCCGGCGACGAAGGCCAGCCGCCAACCCCAGTTGGCGTACGCCTGCGGTCCGAGTCCGACCAGCAGGCCGGCGGTGGCGAAGGCGATGCTGGCCTGCGCCCACGGCGCCATCGACATGATCAACCCGGAGACCAGCCCGCGACGCCGGGGGCGGGACCACTCCATCGCCAGCGGGATCGCGGCGCTGTACTCACCGGCGATGAACACCCCGCCGAGGAAGCGCAGCGCGATGATCCCGGTCACCGCGAAGCCGCCGATCGCTTCGTGGGTGGGAATCGCGGCGATGCCGAGCGCGCAGAGTGCGGTTCCGGCGATCGCGATCCTGGTGGTCCGGGTACGCCCCAGCCGGTCCGCGATCGGGCCGAACACCAGGCTGCCGATCGGGCGGCCGAGCAGCAGCGCCATCACCACCAGCGCACCGGTGGCGGCCGCCGCCTGCGGTCCGGCGATGCGCGGCAGGGCGGGCGCCAGGGCGACCAGCGGCAGAAAGATGTGCAGCTGGTCGACGTAGTTCCCGGCGATCCCGCCCCGCAGCGCCGCCCGGCCGGCGGGCGGCAGGGCCCTGGGTGAGTCCTGCAGCGCCGCGGTCACCGGTCTGCCTGGCTGCTGGCCACCTCCGGCTCGAGGTAGACGCGTTTGCCGAGTTCGATGAACTGCCGGGACTTCTCCGCCATCCCGGTGGCGAGCTGGTCGCCGTAGGTGTCGCGGATGTCCTGGCTGATCCGCATCGAGCAGAACTTCGGCCCGCACATCGAGCAGAAGTGGGCGGTCTTGGCGGGTTCGGCCGGCAGGGTTTCGTCGTGGTAGGCCATCGCGGTCTCCGGGTCGAGCGCAAGCGCGAACTGGTCGTGCCAGCGGAACTCGAACCGGGCCTTGGACATCGCGTCGTCCCGGTCCCGCGCGCCGGGGTGACCCTTGGCGATGTCGGCGGCATGGGCGGCGATCTTGTAGGTGATCACACCGGTCTTCACATCGTCGCGGTTGGGCAGGCCGAGGTGCTCCTTCGGCGTGACGTAGCAGAGCATCGCGGTGCCGTGCTGGGCGATCACCGCGGCACCGATGGCCGAGGTGATGTGGTCATACCCGGGTGCAATGTCGGTGACCAGCGGGCCGAGGGTGTAGAACGGCGCACCGTGGCACCAGTCCTGCTGGAGGCGTACGTTCTCCGGCACCAGGTCGAGCGGCACGTGGCCCGGGCCCTCGACCATCACCTGGACGTCGTGGGCCCAGGCCCGTTCGGTGAGTTCGGCGAGGGTGCGCAGCTCGGCGAGCTGGGCCTCGTCGTTGGCGTCGGCGGTGGAGCCGGGCCGCAGGCCATCGCCGAGGGAGAAGGCGACGTCGTAGCGGGCGAAGATCTCGCAGAGTTCGTCGAAATGCTCGTAGAGGAAGGATTCCCGGTGATGCGCCAGGCACCAGCCGGCCATGATCGACCCGCCGCGGGAGACGATTCCGGTGACCCGCCGGGCGGTGAGTGGGACGTAGCGCAGCAGCACGCCGGCGTGGATCGTCATGTAGTCCACCCCCTGCTCGGCCTGTTCGATCACGGTGTCCCGGAAGACTTCCCAGCTGAGCTGGTCGGCCTCCCCGTTGACCTTCTCCAGGGCCTGATAGATCGGCACGGTGCCGATGGGCACCGGGGAGTTGCGCAGGATCCACTCGCGGGTGGTGTGGATGTCGTCACCGGTGGACAGGTCCATCACGGTGTCGGCGCCCCAGCGGGTGGCCCAGCTCAGTTTCTCGACCTCCTCGGCGATCGAGGAGGTGACCGCGGAGTTGCCGATGTTGGCGTTGATCTTGGTGAGGAAGGCTTTTCCGATGATCATCGGTTCGGACTCGGGGTGGTTGATGTTGGCCGGGATGATGGCCCGGCCGGCGGCGACCTCGCTGCGGACCAGCTCGACGTCGACGTTCTCGCGGAGCGCGATGAAGCGCATCTCCGGGGTGATCGTGCCCTGGCGGGCGTAGTGCATCTGGGTGACGGTGCGGCCTTCGGTGGCGCGCAGCGGGTCGCGCTGCTCGCCCTGCCAGGCCTGGGATGCCTCACCGCGGCGGACGGCGCTGCGACCGTCGTCGGCGAGATTGCGGGCGCGACCGGTGTACGCCTCCACGTCGCCCCGCGCGGTGATCCACTCGGCCCGGCGTGCTGGCAGGCCCCGGGTCGGGTCGCTGCCGGGACCGGCGGTGCGATAGACGTGCACATCGGGATTCGCTGTGCCGTCAGGGGAATCCGCGAGCGAGATGGCAGTGACCGGGACGTTCAGGTCGCCCTCGTCGAGGTGGTGCAGGTGGTGCTGTGGATGGACCTCAGTCATGAGATGCCTCACTTCCTTCGCCGGAATGACCCGGACAGGTTCGAACGGTCCGGGCGGCGTCAGCCCGATCTCAGCCCCTTGCCAGAGGCCCCCGCGTGGGTTTCCACCCACCCTACACACCCCCGAATCCCCACGTTCATCGAGTAGCACCGCCGGCGCAGCGAAGCGGAGCCGGCGGTGCGTGTCGAGATGAACCTCCCCTCACCACTTCGCGCCGAACCGAACCACCTACCCTTGATCCATGGACCGACCCGTCGCCCTCACCATCGCCGGCAGCGATCCCAGTGGTGGCGCCGGCATCCAGGCCGATCTGAAGACGTTCCACCAGCTGGGCGCCTACGGCACCGCGGTGATCACCGCACTGACCGCGCAGAACACCCAGGGCGTGACCGGGGTGCATGTGGTGCCGGCCGCGTTCGTCGCCGAGCAGCTGGAGACACTGCTGGCCGATGTCGGTATCGATGCGGTGAAGCTGGGGATGCTCGCGACGGCCGAGATCGCCGAGACGGTGGGCCGGTTCCTGGCCGCCGAACCGCTGGCCTCGGCGTACTCGGTGCTGGACCCGGTGATGGTCGCCACCAGCGGTGACCGGCTGGTCGATGAGGACGCCACCGACGCGATCCGCGGGCTGGTCCCGCTGGCGTCGGTGATCACGCCGAACGTCCCGGAGGCGGCCGTGCTGCTCGGCGCCGACCCGGTGACCGATGTGGCCGGAATGCGCTCCCAGGCAGAGAAACTACGGGCCGAGCTGGGCGCCCAGCGGGTACTACTCAAGGGCGGTCACCTCGGTGGCGCGGAGTCGGTCGATGTCTGGGCCGACGAAGACGGGGTACGCGAGTTCGCCGACGAGCGCGTGGACACGAAGAACACCCACGGCACCGGCTGTACGCTCTCCTCCGCCTTGGCCGCACTCCGCCCCCAGCTCTCCGACTGGCCGGGCACGGCGCGGATCACGAAGTTCTGGCTCACCAGCGCTCTGACGAACGGCGACCGGCTCGAGATCGGCCATGGTCACGGCCCGGTCGATCATTTCACCGAGTTGAACGACACCCGCGGTACGCAGCCCTAACGCCGCCAGACCAGCCGGCCACCCTGGAAGTCCTGCCAGCAACCGGAGGCGTCGCAGAACTCATCGCTGGTCGGGTAGCCGAGGCGACCGTTCTCCCAGCCCTGATCGGCCCACCACTGGCGCAGCAGACCCCGCACGAAATGGGCGCCCGAACCCGGGGACCAGTAGATGGCGCCATTCTGGAAGGACTGGAAACAACCGCCGTCCCGGAGCCCGCAATACTCACTGTGCAAGGGATAGCCGAGCCATCCGGCCTCCCAGCGTTCGGCGCCCCAGCGGTCGAAGATCGCACCGCGGGACCAGGCGGTGCCGGTCGCTGGTGACCAGTAGTAGGTGGCCCCCTGGAACCGGTTCGCACAACCGCCGTCGCGCAACCCGCAGAACTCATCGGAGGTGGGATAACCGAGGTGCCCGTCGACACCGCCCTCGCGTACCCACGACTGCTCGATCAGACCGCGCACCGTGCGGGTTCCGGTCCCGGACGACCAGTAGATGGCTCCGTTCTGGAAGCGCTGTCGACAACCGCCCGCACGCAACCCGCACTCCTTCTCGGCGGTCGGATAGCGCAGCAGACCGGTCTCCCAACCCTGTCGGGCATAGTGGTCAAGGGTGAGCCCGGTGACCGAGTGGGCACCGGAGCCACCGCTCCAGTAGACCAACCCACCTTGGAATCGACTCAGGCAACCGGAGTCGCGCAGACCACAGAACTCGTCGTCGATCGGGTAACCGAGTTGTCCACCCTCGGCACCCAGGGTGCGCCACCGGGTGGCGATCGACCCCTTCACCAGGCGGGCTCCGGTGGTCGCCGATCGATACAGCTCACCGCGTTGTCGGAGCTGGGCGCAACCACCGTCCCGGAGCCCGCATCGGGCATCCTGGGTGGGCGTACCGGCAACATCGGCGCGGGCGCTGAACTCGGTCGGTTCGCAACCGGCCATTGCACTGAGGTGGGCCGCGACGGACTCGCCCAGTCGGCGCGCCTCCTGCTGGGTGAGATGGACACCGTCGGTGCTCATGCCCGGCTTGAAGGACCCATCCCCGGCGTCCATGTGCTCGGCGGCCGAGATGACCTGCACCCCACGATTCGCCGCCCAGGAACGGATCAGGGAGTTGAAGGGCGCGATCAGGTCGGGTGCGGGGTCGGTGGGTGGAAGCAGTGAGATCAACACGCGCTGCGCCGGCACACCCGAGGTTGCGACGATCCGGTCCAGGTCTGCTGGAACGTTGCTGAGTGGCTCTCGGCGCAGCACATTGTTGGTGCCGGCCAGGATCACCAGATAGCTGCCGCTCTGCACCCGGAAGTCGGAGACCCCCGCCAGGTCGCTGGTCCGCCACCCACTGTGCGCGTACCCACCGGTCAGCTGCAGGGCGGGATCCTGGTCGGTCCAGTACGCCCAGGAGCCGGGGCCCGGGAGGGTCTGGTCGAAATAGGTGCCCGAGCCGTAGGTCGGTGAACCCATCTCGGTGAACGAGGCACCGACGGCCGCGAAATCGACGGAGCAGGCGGCCCGTGCCGTTGCCGCCGACCTCGGCGTCACCGTCACGGTGGGTGTTGCCGTCCCAGGGGTGGTACGCGTGGGTGTGGCAGTCCGCGTGGGTGTCGCGCTCGCCGTCCGGGGCGCGGTAGCAGTCCGGGACGCGGTAGCAGTCCGGGTCGGGGTGGGCGACGGTGTCGCCGCGTGCGCCGGTTGCACTCCCAGCCAGGCGGCGATCAGCAATCCGACCATGACGACGCGCCAGACCATGGCGTACCTGCTCTCCAGGGGTGGAAACCGAGGGCGTCCCCTCCCCCGGCGCTCACATCATGACCCTGCTCGGCTGACCCTGCCAAGCCCCGCCGGCCAGAACGTGGAGTGGTGCAGCAGATTGTCGGCCCAACCTGGTAGCTTTGTCACGCTTCTGCACACCGCAGACGCATCGGGTCAGAGCCCGAATCAGCAGCTTGGAAGCGAATGATCCCCGTAGTTGACATCTTTGCGGGCCCCGGTGGGCTGAATGAAGGTTTCTCATCCGTGCAGCACGGCAGCGAGCCCTTCTTCCAGGTTGTCAGTTCCGTCGAGATGGATGAGCGTGCCTGCGACACGCTCCGACTCAGGAGCGCTCTGCGAAAGTCGTCCACTTCTGATCGCTTCCCAGACTCCTACTACGACCTGTTGGATCGCGCGGAACTCCGCACACCGAGCCAGAGTGCGGTCGACGCGTTCCTGGGGCGTCCGGAGATCGCCGACGCATATGAGGAAGCCCGCCACGAAGTCCAGCACATGGAGCTGGGCCCCGAGTCGCGAGGCGAGACCGACGCCGAGATCTCACGGGCCCTCGACGGCGCCAAGGACTGGGTGCTGATCGGAGGCCCGCCGTGCCAGGCCTACTCGATCGCGGGCCGGTCGCGGCGCAAGAACGACGAAGATTTTCTCAAGGACAAGAAGCACTTCCTGTTCAAGGAGTATCTGCACATCCTGCGGGAATTCGAGCCCGCTGTGTTCGTCATGGAGAACGTGAAGGGCCTCCTGTCGTCCACCCATGGCGACATCCGAATGATCGAGCTGATCCTCGAAGACCTCAGCCTGGGTGATCGCTACGACATCCGGTCATTCGTCGTCCATGACGCGACCCAGGCACCTGTGCCGTCCGACTTCGTCATCCGCAGTGAGGACTACGGGGTGCCGCAGCGACGCCACCGGGTGATCCTCCTGGGTGTGCGGCGGGATCGTGGGGCCATCCCGCACCGGTTGCTGTCGGAACGGGCGGAGCAGATCTCGGTCACCCAAGCCATCGGTGACCTGCCGGTACGCCGGTCACCGATCTCAGGGGCGAACGGCGACGCGGCCCGCACCTGGCAGACGATGCGGGAGTTCGGGCGGGCACTCGTCCAGCAACCGAGGATCCCGGGCTGGCGGCCCTCCGGGCTTCCAGTCGACTTCCGGGAGTGGATCTCCCCCGATGATGCCCCCATCAGCCTGCACGAGGCTCGGCGCCACATGGACATGGACCTTGCCCGTTACTCGTTCGCTGCGAACTTCGCCGCAGCCCATGGCCGCTCGCCTCGCCTGGCTGATTTCCCGAAGCAGCTGATCCCCAACCACAGGAACGTGGGAAAGAAGGACACACCCTTCATCGACCGGTTCAAGGTGCAGCAACGGGATGAGCCGAGCACCACGATCGTTTCGCACATGGCCAAGGATGGGCACTATTACATCCACCCCGATCCCAAGCAGATGCGCAGCTTCACCGTCCGGGAGGCGGCTCGCCTGCAGACCTTCCCCGACAACTATCTCTTCCGCGGGTCACGGACCAACCAATTTCAACAGGTGGGGAATGCTGTTCCCCCGCTACTTGCCCGACAACTTGGGGAAATTGTGCGGGATCTCATCCTCACGAAGCCCTGACAGCACATATACCCCCTCGCTATCGTCTTGACCCACCACCCCGAGTTCCCCAGGAGGCCGCAGTGTCTGATCCGATGGTCGTGCATTCGAGGGTCGCGTGCCCTGTGGCCCCAACGCAGAGCGTCGTCGCATGACGGACAGAGTGAAGAAGTATGTGGAGAACTTGCAGATCTTCATCAAGTCAGGCATGTCTCTCGAGGACGCCGTGGCCCAGCAGATGGACCCGGAAGATCCCGACCTCCTGACGGCTGCGGGTCGGATCCGAACCAAACAGCAAGAGACCTACCAGATCAAGGATCCTGAGTCACTTGACTTGGCGGCTGAGACGCCGTGGTACCCGGGCCCGTCAGAAGGCGACAAGAGGTGGGCCAGACTGAAGGCCCAGTTGCCATCGGAGCTGATCGAATCCGTCGACACCAGTTCGGACAAGGTGGTCAGTCGGCTCTCCGATCCGCACCTTCACAATGCGCAACGGCGTGGCTTGGTCCTCGGCTACGTTCAGTCTGGCAAGACCGCCAATTACGCCGCGACCATATGCAAGGCAGCGGACGCCGGTTACAAACTCGTCATCGTTCTCGCCGGACTCCATGACAATCTTCGAAGCCAGACCCAAGCACGGCTCGACAGGGATCTTGGCCTCGGCCCCCACAGCTCCGCTTGGACATCCCTGACCACAGCGGATCAGGACTTCAGCGGCACCGGCGTGGGCGCCTCCGTTCTGCGCAGCAGCAACGGAGCCGTTATCGCTGTGGTCAAGAAGAACAAGAGTCGGCTGATCCGCCTACTGAACTGGTTGCGGGAAATTCCAGTCGACACCAGGTTGAGATGCCCCGTGCTCCTACTTGATGATGAGGCTGATCAGGCGACTCCAAACTCCAGCAGAAACAGTGCGGAGATATCGGCCATCAACAAGGTTCTCCGCCAGATCTGGGAACAGATTCCGACTGGCACGTACCTTGCCTACACCGCCACCCCGTTTGCGAATGTGTTCATGGACCCGGACGCCGATGACGACCTTTTCCCAGCCAACTTCTTGATCTCCCTGCCCAAACCAGACAACTACTTCGGAGCCGAACGCATCTTCGGCTCGGAGGGCGACGCCGAGGGGAGCGAACCCGATCCCGGACTGGACATGGTGCGGACCATACCTGACGATGAAGCGGATCGCCTCAGGCCGAGCAGGACTGAGAAGTCAACCTTTCAGGCACAGCTCCCGACGTCGGCGCAGGATGCCATCCGTTGGTTCCTCGTCGCCTGCGCCATCCGCCGGGCCAGAGGGCAAGGCGCAGAGCACTCGTCAATGCTCATCCACACCTCACAGTTCATCGATGCCCACGGAGCGATTGCGGAGGCGGTCAGAACGTACCTGGACGAAATCAGTTCCAGATGGCCGTCTGGCCCCGCCAACGTGCTCGATGACTCGGAGTTCCGAGAAGTTTTCGAAGATGAGGCAGATCGCGCTTCCGAGGTCCGGACCCTAGCGATGCCAACGTGGGAGGTAGTTGCGCAGCATCTGCATGAAGTGGTGCTGGATGTCGATGTCATCATTGACAACGGGCAGTCAAACGACCGTCTGGACTACTCGCCCAATCCCGAGGGCGAACCAAATCCACGAACGGTGATAGCGATCGGTGGCCAGACACTGTCACGGGGTCTAACTCTAGAAGGACTCATCGTCTCCTACTTCGCTCGGCCGGCGACAACCTACGACACGCTTCTGCAGATGGGCCGCTGGTTCGGGTATCGCGTCGGCTATGAGGACCTCCCGCGTGTCTGGATGACTTCCCAGCTGGAGAAGGAGTTCCTCTTCTTGGCGACGGTCGAGCAGGACCTCCGAAACGAGATCGCCTACCTGCAGAAGACTGGTCGCACCCCCAAAGACGCGGGGGTGAGGGTGCGCGAGCACCCTGGTCGGCTTTCCATCACCAATCCGGCCAGGATGCAACGGGCGAGCAAGGTGCAGCTGGGACTTTCGCACAGCGTGCAACAGACCATCGTCTTTGATCCAACTGATACAGCCGTGATCGAAGCCAATCGGGCGGCGGCATCAACCCTGTTGGCCGATGCGCAGGCCGATGGTGTCACTGCCGAACCACATCGCAATGGTCGCCTGATCCTTCGGGATGTGAGTTGCCAGAGGGTGCGCGAACTGATTCAGACTTATCAGTTCCACGAGAACCAATCAGAGCTCATGCCAGACCTGATCGACAGGTGGCTCGCGCAGTCGGCACCCGAGAGCCTGTGGAACATCGTGATCGCTTCCCAAGAGAAGCAGACGGTAACTGACGTTGACGGACGAGAGGTGGAGCTTGGCGCGATGGACCTCGGCCTGGCTGCTCCGGTGCGAAACGTGTCGCGTGCGCCGATGCGTGAACCCAACGACACCGCCTACATCAAGGCGCTGATCGGTTTGCGTGACCGGATCGCCGACCTCGAGCCTCCCGACGAGGGCACAAAAGGTTGGAAGCATGCCGAGTACATGCTTTATCGCGACAAGCATGCGAATAATCGAGGGCTGCTGATCATCTTCCCAATCAGCAAGGATTCCCCGCCGGTCCGGCGCGTGGGTACCTCATCGAGTAGCCGCCGCCCGATGGACGCCAGTGACCACCTCGTGGGTCTGGGCATCGTATACCCACCAGGTAAGGACGTGGGGCTCACATCGGACGAGTGGGTGTCGGTCCGCAGGTATGACGCCTCCGCAGCAGAAACCGAGGAGGAGGAAGTCGAGGCCCCGGAGAAGGGACATGATTGATGCCGCCCACAGATGTCCGACTGGCTTGGAATTCGCTCTCAACGGCAGAGGCACGACCTGGGATGTGGAGGCTGCGCGATCTGTCCAGCCACTCCCAGGAGGGCAGATCCGCCATCCTGGCAACCGGTGATCCTTGGTTTCTCACGCTCCTCATCCCGATCAGCAGCGCCATCGGTGTCGCCTCAGATGAACGGAGCCAAGGCGTCACATTGCGAACACTGTCTGCGAACGTGACCGATCTGCCGCTAGGGCCATACCTCCGTGTCGACTGCTCGGACCAAGCATTTCTCGAGGTTTTCCTACCATTGTGCGAGGACATCGCCCAGCGGGTGGACGGCCAGTCTGAGTCCAACACGGAGGAGATCGTCCGAACCACCCTCGAGGACTGGCGTCAACTGCTGGCGTCCGGATCCCCCGCGATTTCTCGAGAGGCCGCGATCGGGCTGATCGGCGAGTTCCAACTCCTGAAGGCAATGGCTGCCCGTCCGGTGCAGGCCCTTGAGGCTTGGGGAGGCCCACTCAACGAGATCCACGACTTCTCACTCGAGGGTGGCAGCGTGGAGGTCAAGGGAAGCACTGCGCCAAATGGCACCCGGGTGCACATCAGCAGCATCGACCAGTTGACACCACTTGGCGACCGGCCTCTCCACCTACTGGCAGTGCACCTGATCGGCGACCGGCAGGGCCCCAGCCTTGACGATCACTTCAACGAGTTGGTTGACATGGGCTATCCTCGGCCACAACTTGCAGAACTGTGCCGAGGCGCAGGTTTCATCGCCGGAGCGGCGCCGGATGCACACCGATTCAGTGTTGGTTCCGTTCGAGGATGGCAGGTGACCCCGGACTTCCCAGGGCTGCGGCGCGGAGACATTCCACTGATGCGCATGGAGGCTGTCAGTCGGCTCAATTACGACCTTGATCTTGACTCCCAGCTCGGCTCTGCATCCACGGTGATCGATGTGCTCGAGGCTGTCGGATGGCAGTGAAGTGACGAACTGCGAGTGGTACGCCAAGAAATTCAGCGCCGGTGACATGACCGGTGAAGGCTCTCAGAAGATTCTGGGGCGCCCCGCTGTGCACCCTGTGGAGTTGATGGTCCGCGAGACCACTCAGAACTCATGGGACGCGCGCCTCGCGCAGCGAGCGCCCGGTTATCGCGTGGATTACCGCCGTCTGAGCGATGCCCAGCGGCGGGTGATCATCGAGCGCGTACTCACTGCCGCAGCGCCCGGAGTGGACTATCGATCGCTCCTGGAGATCAACCCTTGGGTTTTCGAAATCGTCGACTGGAACACCAAGGGGCTGGGTGGACCCACACGAGCGGATCAGCAACCGCCCGCTGGACAACCCACGGATTTCATCGACTTCGTCCTCAAGATGGGGGCACAACGGGACACCGAACTGGGTGGAGGCAGCTACGGGTTTGGCAAGACCGCCAGCTACGTGATGAGCCGATGCGACACCATTCTGATCTGGACTCGATGTCGCGTGCTGGGAAAGGTGCAGGACCGGTTCATCGCTTCCGCATTAGGGAACGAGTTCAGCATTGGGAAGTCCGCGTACACAGGTCGTCAATGGTGGGGGCGGGTGGAGGATGACCGTCCCGAGCCCATCGTGGGTGAAGCTGCCAAGGCGTTGGGAGAGGCCACCTTTCGACACAGGTACGGCGGATCGCAGACCGGTACGGCGATCATGGTTCTCGCGGCAGATCACCCTCACGATGCGGATTGGACTCCCGATGCGGTTGGCCGACAGCTCCGAGACGCGATCCTCTGGAACCTCTGGCCCAAGATGGTGCCTGATGCAACCGGGCGCCCCACGATGGATTTGCAAGCAGTGCTCGACGGTGAGCCGCTCGATATCCCTGACCCTCGAGAACATCCAGTTCTGCAGGGATTCTCCACCGCGCTGACCGCCGTGCGCGAGACCCAGGCCGGAAGGAACCACAACGAGATCAACACCGAGGTCGTTGAGATCCGACAGCAACGCCCGAAGCGCCTCACCGGCCATATGGCAATCCACCGCTGGCCGAGTTTGGGTGACCATGCCGTCGAAGAAGGTAGACCGGGTTTCCCAACGGCCAGTGTCGCACTCATGCGTCATGAGGCGGAACTGCTGGTGAGGTTCATCGATCACCCACCACTCCCAGGAGCTTGGCAATGGGCTGGGGTGTTCAAGCCTGTCAGTGACTGCGACGACGCGTTCACCGATGCCGAGCCCCCATCCCACGACGACTGGGTGCCGGCCAACGTGGAGGACAAGACCCACCGGTCGATCGTCAAAGTCTCGCTCAGAGAGATCAACAAGGATGTCCCCAAAGCCATTCTGAACCCGGCGAGCACCACGGCCGCCCCGGTGGGGACCGCACAGCTGGCGACGGCGCTGGCGGACCTGGCTGCACCCATGGGCTTCGGCCCGAGTGCCAACAAGCCGAGCAGCAGAACCACCGGAAAGCGGTCGGGGCGTCAGCCCAAGGTGTCGATCGGGCGGGTGGTCCGCGGCGACGCGCAGGGTGGACGCGTCCAGTTCGCAGTGGAACTTCTGGCTGAGGTTGCAACTATCGCAAGGCTCGACGTCAAGGTGTCGATTGACGGTGGCTCGGAGGAGCCCGAGCCTGGAACAGTCATCCTCCGATCGATGTCCGGCAATGAGATTGAGCCCGAGATCGACATACCGAGCACCGGCACCTGGGTCACGATCGATACAGAGTCCGCTCTGGCCATCGAAGCCAAGGCCGTGGCGGTGGTCAACCCATGAGCGTCGTCATCCTCCCCCATCCGACCGCGCAACTCGCCTTCGAGTGGGGGGACTACACGTGGAGCACCAGCTCCAACCTCAGCAGCCCGTTCGCCGAGCCGCCCAGCAATTGGGACTATTCGACTGCAATCAGTATCGGTGTGCAGGTGGCGTGGGACCCGAATGAGGTCCGATCGTTCGCCCTGCGCACGCTGGAGGTGGTTCTCACCGTGGACTGTCCCGCTACCGCCATGCGGTGGGTCTCCGCTGCGACGCTCGCCTCTGGAACTCAGCACCAGAGCGTCGTCGTAGAAGTCCCGCCGGGAGAAGCCTCAGGAACCCTGGAGGTGCGCGCCTGGGTCGTGTGCTCCCCTGGCGACCCGAATGCCGGCCTTCCTCCCGCCGCGAAACTTGCATGGAAACCGCGCCAGCGTCTCTATCTGGAGGGGGATGGGAGCAGGTTCCCCACACAAGCGATTCCGTTCAGCCAACGAGGCCTTCCACCTGACGCGGCATGGACAGTCGAGGTCGAGGTCAACGATCTGGATGACAGCTTCGGTTCGTGCGTCCAGGCTCTGATCAACGCAGACCATCCGGTACGAGAACTGTTACTCGACCTGTCCAGACCTGGCGCCGCCACTGCCGTGCAGGTCCTCCGCAGGGACATCATCACAACGGTGCTCGATCAAGTTGCCAGAGACTCGACCCTTGAGCAGACCTTCGATCCCGAATTCACCGACTCGGTGGGTTCCGTTCTTGAGAACTGGTGCCGGCTGTACCTGAAACAGGATCTGCCCAGCACACTCGCCATGGTGCGCGATGATCCAAGAGTGTTCGACGTCGAACTCCAAGCCGGACTGAGGTTCCTCGAGAAGGCGCAATGAAATGAGTCACGTCTACCCCAGACTCCCAACGTCTGTAGCTCGGCGCATCGCCACGGACATCATCGATTCACAACTGACGCCCGAGAGTGCACAGGATCTGGTTGCGCTGTCACATCCCCGAGCGGCCCCGATCGCCACTGGCGGCACGCCGGTGACAGGCAAGCACCTTGCGCAGGTCAGGGAACACGTCCTTCAGTCGATCAATGGGATCGGTAGGCGTGCATCCTCCCTCGACATCGACTTGGCGCTGGGAGAGGCTCTGCACACCACTCTCCAATGCAGCCGGGCAGACTCCGGCAGCGATGGCGTCTGGAATTTCCTCACGCTGGTCCTGCTTCCGGACGTTGCCCTGCGTCGCTTCCCCAACCCCAAGATGGCCCGATTGGTCGGAGCGGGGCCTCGCAGCGTGTTGCGTCGGACCTGGCTTCGCCACGACGTCCTCGGTGACCTTCTCAGCGCAGGTAGCGGCCGGCTGCAGGAGGATGAGCTCGTCGGCCTCACCGAAAGAACCAGCATGCTCCGCAACCGTGCCTTGGTTCGCGCTGTCGCCAAGGAGGCGCTGAGACGCGAGGACCGCACAACCGAATGGTCGCGGGAGTTCTTCAAACGGGTCCGATGGTCAACCGGCCCGCTTCTGTTGGAAATTCTTCCGCCCGATGATCTCGCGCACCATGTGCGAGCGATCGCAGACAGCGTTGGAGGAGTTGGCAGCACGCCGACTGTCGACGCCGAGGACCCTGACGTTGCACATGACGGCCGGCAAGGGCCGACAGTGAGCACCCCGACTCGCGTCATCCCGGAGATCGATCTTCGCCAGCTGACCATCGCTGCCACAGTGATCCGCAAGTACACAAAAGCTCATCAGATGTCCGCGGAGCAGGCCGAAGCAGAACTCAGGGAGATGATCGATGACTTCCAAGGGGAATGCAATCGGTGGCGGAACAGGAACGGCCGTGAATCGGTGGGACGTGACCAGTTCTCGCTCCAGATGTCCCCGGACCGGTCGATGTTCATCGGATACTCGGCGGGCACCAGCGGGCTCACGTGGCGAGAGCACAAGCTACGCTACGGACGGTGAGCGAACCGGCGCGCGACGCCATCGACCCCGAACTCTCGCGACGGATGTCCCGCTATCCGCGCCGGGATACCAGCGCCGAGGTCATGCTGCGACGCGCACTCCACTCACTTGGGCTGAGGTTCAGACTGCAACACAAGGTGCCCGGTCGGAACCGTCGAACCATCGACATCGCTTTCCCGCGGCAACGTCTCGCCATCCTGGTCGACGGGTGCTTCTGGCACGGCTGCCCCGAACACGGCGTGATGCCCAAGAACAACAGGGAGTGGTGGAGAGCCAAACTCGAAACGAACCGTCAGCGGGACGAGGACACCAACGAGCGGCTTCTTGAGGCGGGTTGGGCCGTGGTCCGGGTCTGGGAGCACTCAGATCCGACAACGGTCGCCAATCAGGTCCGCGATCTGCTTGCCGCGGACACGCCACGTATGGAGGTGACGCAACTCTGAGTCGAAGCATGAGACATGGGAGGCTTCGGATTCGCCAACGCTTTAATCAACCCCTTGGACCGGCCCTATCCCCCAACCACTTCTCCGTGGCATCCCGCCCCCGCTGGATCAGTTCGTACTGGCGCTCGGGGCTGATCGAGAAGTCGGTGGGGCGGACCGAGCCGGCGTCGACGAAGATGGTGCGGGCAATGGTGTCGGGGTCGTCGATGTGGCGGGCGTCGGCGCCGGTCATCGCGGTGTCGACGACGGCGATCCCGATGTCCAGCGCATTGTTCACCGGTTCCACCGGGCGATCGCCCTCGCGGGCCGACAGGCGTACGCCGATCGTCGGCCAGCGTGACTGGGCCCGGTCGGGCTGGTCGAAGATGGTGATCGGATAGTTCGACAGGATGCCGCCGTCCACCAGGCTCGCGGTGCCATCGGGCGTACGCAGCCGCACCGGTTGGAAGACGAACGGGATCGCCGCCGATGCGCGGACCGCCTGCGCCACCGACAACTCGTCCGGATCCAACCCGTAACTCGCCGCATCCCAGGGGAACAGCGTCATCCGCCGCCGGGACAGATCGCTGGTCACCACCACCAACCGATACTCCCGCTCCGGCGGCAGCGCCGACCCCGGATCGACCCGCCGCAGATCCCCGAAGACCCGCACACCGAGATCGCCGAGCACCCCGCCCAGCCAGTCGGCCAGGTAGTCCCCGCGGTACAACCCACCCCGGACCAGCAGCGATGCCACATCACCGACCGTGTGGAACGGCCCCAGCGCCCGCCCGAGCGGCCCGGAATCCCGCAACCGCTGGAAATCCATCGTGGCGGCCACCTCGCGTACCCGGTCCGGAGACTCCCCGGCCCGCTGCAGCGCCGCCACCAACGCGGCCGAGATCGCGCCGGCCGAGGTGCCGGCGCACCGCTCGAACCGGCACCCGCGTGCGGCCAGCACCTCGAGCACCCCGCCGAACGCGATGCCCTTGACGCCACCGCCCTCCATCACCAGATCGGCGGGTCGCGTTGCGGGGGTCTCATCGGGGGCCATCGCCATGCCCACAATCTAGCCAGCGGTAATCTCCCGCCATGAAGCTGTCGTTGCCGCTGACGCAGATCACTGCCTCGAACACCGCCTTCGTGATCCCGGACGAGGCGGTCGACGCGCTGGCCGGGGGCAGACGACCACCGGTCCGGGCGACGATCGCCGGCCAGCAACTCGCCCTGCGGATCGCGCCGATGGGCGGCCGCAATCTGCTCGGGCTGACCAAGGCCAACAAGGCCATGCTCGGTGTCGAGGCCGGCCAGACCTACCAGATCGAACTCACCCTGGACACCAGCGAGCGCACCGTCGAGGTCCCCGACGACTTGGCGGCCGCCCTGGCCGAACGGCCCGCGGCCCGCGCCGCCTGGGACCAGCTCAGCTTCACCCGCCGCAAGGAGGCCGCCGCATCCCTCACCGGGGCGAAGAAACCGGAGACCCGCAGTCGCCGCCTCACCACCCTTCTCGAGTCTCTCGACCAGTCATGACCGACCCCGAGCTCTGCTTCCTGCCCGCCACCCGGCTCGCCGCCGCCATCGCCGACGGTGAGATTTCCTCCCGGGAGGCCACCGAGGCCTTCCTGACCCAGATCGAACACGTCAATCCGCGGGTGAACGCCGTCATCACTCTGGTCGCCGAGCAGGCGCTCGACGCCGCTGCCCGCGCCGACGACCACGCCGCCAACAACGACGACCTGCCGGTGCTGCACGGCGTACCGATGCTGCACAAGGACGTCCACGACACCGCCGGCATCCGCACCACCCAGGGGTCACCGATCTTCGCCGATCACGTCCCGGCCACCGACGACCTGGTGATCGAACGACTGCACGCCGCCGGCGTGATCACCCTCGGCAAGACCAATGTGCCCGAGTTCGCCGCCGGTTCTCACACCTTCAACCCGGTCTTCGGGCGCACCGACAATCCCTATGACACAAGCAGATCCGCCGGCGGCAGCTCCGGTGGCCAGACGGTCGCCCTGGCCACCGGGATGACCCCGCTGGGTGATGGCACCGACCTCGGCGGTTCGCTGCGCAATCCCGCTGCCTTCTGCAACGTGGTGGGCCTGCGGCCCAGCCCGGGTCGGGTGCCGCAGGCCCCGGACGGCTTCGGCCAGTACACACTGACCACCAGTGGCCCGCTGGCGCGCAGTGTCGATGACGTGGCCCTGCTGCTGTCCGCGATGGCCGGCCCCGACCTGCGCGCACCCGCCTCCCTGTCCGATCCGGGCAGCCGGTTCCGCAGCGTTCCCGAGATCGATCCCAGGCAGCTCCGCGTCGCGGTCTCCGCGGATTTCGGTGGCCGGTTCGGGGTCGATCCGCAGATCGTCGGCGCGGTCCGGCAAGCGGCGGAAACCCTTGCCTCATTGGGCGTACGCGTCGACGAGACACTGCCTGACCTGCGCGATGCCGACGAGGTCTTCCGCACCCGGCGGGCCTGGCAGTTCGCCAGCAACCTCGGCCGCGTCGTGGATCGGCACCCGGATCGGGTGAAGAAGTCGGTGCACGACAACGTGGCCGCGGGGCGGACCCTCACCGTCACCGACCTGACCCGGGCGATGGTCCGCGGGGAACGCCTCTACCAGCGGATGCGGGAGTTCTTCACCGGCTACGACGCCCTGCTCGTGCCGACCACCCAGGTGCTGCCCTTCGACGCCGAGCTCGAATACCCCACCGAGATCGCCGGGAAGCCGATGGCGAACTATCTCGAATGGATGCGGTCCTGCAGCGACATCACCGCGACCGGGATGCCGGCACTCAGCCTGCCCGGTGGCTTCAGCACCGAGGGCTGGCCGATCGGTGTCCAACTCGTCGCCGGCCCGCGGGCCGACCTGCGGTTGCTCTCGGTCGCCAAGGTGCTCGAACAGGCGACCCGGTACGCCGACCGGCGGCCCGGCGTACTCGACGACCCGGCCGGCTGAGCGTCAGACCTGCGCCAGCGCGATCACCTCGGCACCGGGCAACCGGGCCAGATCGCTGCCCTGGATGGCGATCTTGGACCCGCGCACCCCGCCGCCGATCACCACCCAGCCGGCGTCGGCGACCCGCTGATCGACCAGCACCGGCCAGTCACCGGGCAGACCGATCGGGGTGATCCCGCCGTATTCCATGCCGGTCAGGCTGGTCGCGGTTTCCATGCTGGCGAAGGAGATCTTGCGGACCTCGAGGTGCTTGCGCACCGTCTTGTTCACATCGGCGCGGTCGGTGGCGAGCACCATGCAGGCGGCCATCCGAGTCGCCTCCCCACGGCGGCCCTCCACCACGACGCAGTTCGCCGACTCCGCCAGCTCCACCCCATAGGCCTCGCAGAAGGCCGCGGTATCGGCCAGCTCGGGATCCACCGGCGCCACCAGACACTCCACGCCCAACCCCTCCAGGGCCAGCGCGGTCGGCGGCGCCACCAGCTCCGGTCGGTCCAGTGCCGGCTGCCAGTCCAGATTCCCGGGTGCATCGCTCATGCCGCCCAATGTAGCCACCCGTCGAACAGGCGGTTGCGGGCATGCGAGCCGGGCGTACGATGCTGCGAGTGCCCCCGTCCTCACGTGTACGCCTCCGCGGACTGCTGGCGGACACCCGGCCGCTGAGCAACGACCACTTCCGTCGGCTCTGGATCGCCAACATCATCACCGTGATCGGCGCCCAGCTGACCGTGGTCGCGGTACCGGCGCAGATCTACCAGATCACCCAGGACTCCGCCTATGTCGGGCTGACCGGGATCTTCGGCCTGGTCCCGCTGATCGTCTTCGGCCTCTGGGGTGGTGCGCTCGCCGACGCCTTCGACCGGCGCAAGCTGCTGCTCGTCTCCACCGTCGGCCTGATCGGCACCAGCATCGGCTTCTGGGCACTGTCGGCCTTCGGCATCCAGAACGTCTGGCTGATCCTGGTCGTCTTCGCGCTGCAGCAGGCATTCTTCGGGCTCAACCAACCGGTCCGCGGGGCCGTGCTGCCGCGTCTGCTGCCCGGTGAACTGCTACCGGCGGCGAACTCGTTGAACATGACCGTGACCATGTTCGGCGCCATCGCCGGGCCGCTGATCGGTGGCATGCTGATCCCGCTGCTCGGGTACGCCTGGCTCTATCTGATCGACTCGATCACCCTGCTCGCCACCCTGGGTGCGGTGCTGAAGCTGCCCCCGCTGCCCTCCGAGCACGGCATCGGCGCCCCCGGGCTCCGCTCGGTGATCGACGGCTTCCGCTATCTGGGCACCCAACCGGTGCTGCTGATGAGCTTCCTGGTCGACATCATCGCGATGGTCTTCGGGATGCCGCGGGCGCTCTTCCCCGAGATCGCGCACACCGCCTTCGGCGGCCCGGTCGGTGGCGGGTTGGCCTTCGCGCTGCTGTTCGCCGGCATCCCCGCCGGTGCGGTGCTCGGCGGGGTGCTGTCGGGCTGGGTGTCCCGGGTGGAACGCCAGGGGCTGGCGGTGCTGATCGCGATCTGCGTCTGGGGTGCGGCGATGGTCGGCTTCGGGCTGGCCACCTGGCCGGCCGGTGGGCAGGCGCTGCCGTGGCTGGTGGTCGCCTTCGCGATGCTGGTGATCGGCGGCGCGGCCGACATGTCCTCGGCGGCATTCCGGATGACCATGCTGCAGCAGGCGGCCAGCGACGCGGTACGCGGCCGCTTGCAGGGTGTGTTCACCGTCGTGGTCGCGGGCGGCCCGCGGATCGCCGACGTGCTGCACGGCGCGGTCTCCTCCCGGATCGGCCCGGTCGCCACCACTGCCGGCGGTGGCGGTCTGGTGATCCTCGGCACCCTGATCGCGGCCGTCGCGATCCCGGTGTTCGTGCGCTACCGGGTTCCGCGCGTCGGCTGAGGTGGACCCGATCCGGTACCGTCGGGGCCAGCAGGACCGCAGGCAGATGTGAGATCGGAGCGGATGATGACGGACCCGGCCAGCAGCACCGACGGATCCGAGTCGCAGCTCGACGCGGAGTATCTGCCGTCGTTGACCGTGCCGAACGCCGATCGCTATTTCCAGCAGTGGCAGCTCAACTCGCGTTCGGCGCGCAGCAACTACCCGCATCGCGAGGAGGCGTACGGCAGCCGGCCCAACGAGACGATGGACGTCTTCGAGCCGAATCGGCCGCGGGCGACCGTGCTGTTCATCCACGGCGGTTACTGGAAAGGCTTCTACAAAGAGGACTTCTCCTATCTGGCGCCCGAATTGCTGGCGAACAAGTGCCGGGTGGTGATCCCGAGCTACGACCTGGCGCCCGAGGTCACGCTGACCGAGATCGTCGACCAGGTGCGCCGCTGCGCCTCGATGGTGGCCGAGCAGTGGTCCGATCGACTGGTGGTCTCCGGGCACTCCGCCGGCGGGCAGCTCGCCGCGATGCTGCACAGCACCGACTGGGAGCAGCTTCCCGGCCTCACCGCACCGAAGATCACCGCCACCATTGGTCTTTCCGGCCTCTACGACCTGGAGCCGCTGCGCTACACCTCCCTGCAGCAGACGCTGAACATCACCGATGCCGAGGTGGCCGAGCTCTCCGCGGTACGCCGGCACCCGACCACCCCGGCGCCGTTCCTGGCCGCGGTCGGTCAGCTGGAGACCGAGGCCTTCCACGAGCAGAGCCGGGAGCTCTCCGAGTGCTGGGGCGCCCAGGTCACCGGCCCCCGCTCGATGCCCGGACACAACCACTTCACCGTCTGCGACGAACTCCCCCGACTCGTTGCCGAGGTGATCAACTGACCCGCGACGTCGCCGTCCAGGCGGCGCGGCCGCTGCGGACCGATCCTCCGATCATCCCTGCAGCCAGGGATAGCGAGCAGTGTCGGCACCTGCATAGTCAGGATCCAGATAGACGAACAATCGGGTGATCCGGTGATCGCGGATCTCGAAGACATCGCACCAGCGACCGGCGTGGGTCACCCCGGCACGGAACTCGATGCCGTCTGCTGTCCGACCCGAGGACGTTCCTTCGACAACGACGGTGTCGCCGGTGCAGACGTAGTTGAAGTAGGCGTAGTCGTGGGTGATCTCACTCAGCAGCGAACCTATCCTGGCGAACGCCTCCCGGAGCGCGTCGATCCCGTTCACCAGACCGATCTTCGGGAAATAGAACTGCACGTTCTCATCGAACAGGTCGAAGAAGTCGTCCCCGCGATCGAGCCGTTTGAGGTACTCCAGGGCGATCGCCTTGCGCTGCTGTTCGGTCATCGGCGAGGCGGGCTCGTCAGTGCTGGGCCCGGCCGATCCTGGAATGGTCGTCATCGATCTTCCCTTCGGTCGACGGAGGGTCGGGCTCACCCCGGCTGCAGCTCCGTGGACCCAGTATACGAATATCACGCAGATTTTCGAATACGTTCGGGAAGGACGCCGATGAGCGTGGGTCAGCCGGCGTTCACCCGTTGCTTGGGTTGCCAGCGGACGTGGGTGGGCAGCTCACCGGTATCGCGCTCCTGGATCAGCGCGAGCCGCGGGCGGACCGCATCGGTCCGCGCGCTCGGTGGCTTCCGGCGCCCGGCGCGGTACTGGTTCGGCCACTCCGCACCCGGGCCCACATGATCCTGCTCGGCCGCCGCATGCAGGGTCCACTGCGGGTCGTAGAGATGGGTACGCCCGAGCGCGCACAGGTCGGCGCGGCCGGCCAGCAGGATCGAGTTGACGTCGTCGTAGGACGAGATCGCACCCACCGCGATCGTGCTCACCCCCGCCGGCGCGGTCACCTCGTTGCGGATCCGGTCGGCGAACGGGGTCTGGAAGGAGCGTCCGTACGCCGGCTGCTCCTGTTTGCCGATCTGTCCCGACGAGACGTCGATCCCGTCGGCGCCGTGGGCGACGAAGGCCGCCGCGATCGCCACCGCGTCATCGACCTCGTTGCCGCCGCCGATCCAGTCGACCGCCGAGATCCGCACCGTCAACGGCTTCTCCGCCGGCCAGGCCTCGCGTACCGCGTCGAAGACCTCGAGCGGATAGCGCAACCGGTTCTCCAGCGAACCACCGTATTCGTCGGTCCGCTGGTTCGAGATCGGCGACAGGAACGACGACAGCAGATAGCCGTGCGCGCAGTGCAGCTCCAGCAGATCGAACCCGGCCTCGGCCGCGCGCCGGGTGGCTGCCACGAACTCCTCGCGGATCGTGTCCATCTCGGCCCGGGTGATCTCGCGGGGGACCTGGTTGTTCGGCCCGTACGGCAGCGCGGATGGCCCGACGACCTCCCAGTTGCCCTCGGGCAGCGGGTCGTCGATGCCCTCCCACATCAGCTTCGTCGATCCCTTGCGGCCGGAGTGGCCGAGCTGGGCGCCGACCTTGGCTTTGCTGTGTCCGTGGCAGAAGTCGACGATCCGGCGCCACGCGTCGGTCTGCTCGTCGGTGTAGAGGCCACCGCAGCCCGGGGTGATCCGGCCCTCGGGGGAGACGCAGATCATCTCGGTCATCACCAGCCCGGCACCGCCCATCGCCTTGCCGCCCAGATGCACCAGATGGAAGTCACCCGGCACCCCGTCCACCGCCGAATACATGTCCATCGGGGAGACGATCACCCGGTTCACCAGCTCCAACTGACCGATCCGGTGCGGCTGGAACATCGCCGGCACCACCTGGTCGGCGCCGACCTGCCGGGCGAACGCCTCGTCCACCCGTCGAGCGAACTCGGGGTCGCGCACCTTGAGGTTGTCATAGGTGATCCGCCGCGATCGGGTGAGCAGGTTGAAGCAGAACGGGATCACGTCCTGGTGGGTGTACTGGCCCAGGTCCTCGAACCATTCCAGCGATGCCTGCGCGGCCCGCTGGGTGGACTCCACCACCGGCCGGCGTTCTTCCTCGTACGCCTTCAGCGCGGTCTCGATGGTCGGGTTCTCATACAGACAGGCGGCCAGCGCCAGCGAGTCCTCCATCGCCAGCTTGGTGCCCGAGCCGATGGAGAAGTGGGCGGTGTGCGCGGCGTCACCGAGCAGCACCACATTGTCTTTGACCCAGTTCTCGTTGCGGACGGTGCGGAAGGTGATCCAGCGGGAGTTGTTGGAGAGCACCTGATGGCCCTCGAGCTCCTCGGCGAAGATCTCGGCGATCTTGGCGATCGACTCCTCATCCGACTCTCCGGGTGCGAATTCCTTGTCCTCGTTGACATCGAAGCCGGCGCGCCGCCAGACGTCCTCATGCATCTCCAGCAGGAAGGTTGACCCCTCGTCGGAGTAGGGGTAGCCGTGGATCTGCATGACCCCCCAGGGGGTCTCCTTGATGTAGAACTTGAACGCCTCGAAGACCAGGTCGGTGCCCAACCACATGTATTTGCACTTGCGCCAGTCCTCGGTGGGGCCGAAGGTCTCGGCGTACCGGGGCCGGATGCTGGAGTTCACACCGTCGCAGGCCACCACCAGATCGTGGGTCGCGCTCAGCTCGTCGACATCGGGGGCCATTGTCTCGTAGTGCACGGTGACCCCCAGGTCGGCGCACCGCTGCTGCAGCATCTGCAGCAGTTCCTTGCGGCTCATCGCGGCGAAGCCCTGACCGCCGACGGTGGTCAGCTCGCCCTTGTAGTGGATGTCGATGTCGGTCCAGCGCGCGAACCGATCCGCCATCATCTTCGCGATCTCGGTGTCGGCGTTGCCGATCCCGCCCAGGGTCTCGTCGGAGAACACCACGCCGAAACCGAAGGTGTCGTCGGCCCGATTCCGTTCCCAGACGGTGATCTCGTGGTCGGCGCTGAGCTGCTTCATCAGCGCTGCGAAATAGAGGCCGCCGGGGCCGCCACCGATGATTGCGATCTTCATGGTCTCACCTCTCCTGAGGGACTGCTGCGGGTTGCGCGGTCTCGGCAGCGAGCTGCTCACGCAGCCGGAAGTGCTGCAGTTTGCCGCTGGGGTTGCGGGGCAGTGCCGCGACGAAGCGGATGTCGCGCGGGTACTTGTAGGGCGCGATCTTCTGCTTCACGAAGTCCTGGATCTCCTTGCGCTTCGCGTCGTCGCCGACGATCCCGTCCCGGAGCACCACGAAGGCGCAGACGACCGAACCGCGATCGGGGTCGGGCCGCCCGACGACCGCGGTCTCGGCGACATCGGGATGCTGGTCGACGGCCATCTCGACCTCCGGCGCACCGATGTTGTAACCGGAGGAGATGATCATGTTGTCCGAGCGGGCCGAATACCAGAAGTAGCCGTCCTCATCCATGGTGAAGGTGTCACCGGTGAGGTTCCAGCCGTCCTGGACATAGTCCAATTGCCTGTCGTCGTTGAGATAGCGGCAGCCGATCGGGCCGCGGACCGCGAGCCGGCCGAGCGTACCGGGCGGTGCGTCGTTGCCGTCGGCATCGACGATCTTCGCGCTGAAACCGGGGACCGGTCGCCCGGTGGCACCGGGGCGGATGTCGTCATCCGCGGCGGAGATGAAGATGTGCAGCATCTCGGTCGCACCGATACCGTCGATCAGCCGCAGCCCGGTCCGCCGCTGCACCTCGTGCCAGACGTCCTCGGGCAGGTGCTCCCCCGCCGACACCGCCCGGCGCACGCTGGCCAGCTGCGATTCCTTGTTCTCCTTGAGAATCTGCCGGTACGCCGTGGGTGCGGTGAACAGGCAGGTGACGCCGTGCTGGGCCACCAGGTCGGCGAGCTGGGCCGGGGTGGCCTTCTCGATCAGCAACGACGCGGCGCCGACCCGGAGCGGGAAGACCACCAGGGCACCCAGACCGAAGGTGAACGCGAACGGCGCGGTGCAGGCGAACAGATCGTCCGCGGTCGGCTTGAGCACGTGCTTGGCGAAGGTGTCGGCGTTGGCGAGGATGTCGCGGTGGAAGTGCATGGTGATCTTCGGGACACCGGTGGACCCGGAGGTCGGGCCGAGCAGGGCCACGTCGTCGCTGGCGGTCTCCACATTGGTGAACTCGCCCGACTTGGCCTCGGCCAGGCGCACCAGGTCGTCGTCCCGGTCACCGCCGAAGGTGACCAGCCGCAGGTCGTAGTGGGAGGCGACGACCGCCTCGCGCAGGTCGTCGACGAAGCGGTGGTCGGAGATCGCCACCACCGGCCGGGTGACCCGGATCAGCGGCTCGATCTCGTTGGCCCGCAGGGCGAACATCGTGGTCACCACCACCCCACCGGCCTTCAGCACACCGAGCCAGCAGGCGACGGTCCAGGGATTGTTCGGGGAGCGCAGCAGCACCCGGTTGCCGGGGACCACGCCGAAGTCCTCGGTCAGCACCTGGGCGATCTGGTTGGCGCGGTGCTGCAACTCGCCGTAGGTCCAGCGCTCCCCCTCGGGGGTGAGCAGCGCGAGCCGATCCGGGCCGTGCTCGGCGACGGCGCGATCGATCAGCTCGCCGGCGGCGTTCAACCGCGGCGGATAGTTCAACTCCGGCAGGGTGAACTCCAGGTCGGGCCAGCGCTCGTCCGCGGGCAGGTTGTCCCGGGCGAAGGTGTCCACGTGGGCCGATGGGTTGAGCTCCATTGCTGTTCCTCTCCGACGATTCCGTCGCGGTCGGTCGATCAGGGTCGGCGGACCATGGCTTCCTGGGCGACGGTGGCGATCAGTTCTCCTGCCGGGGTGAAGAATCGGCCCGTGCCGAGGCCGCGCTCGTGGCCGTACCAGCCGGATTCCTGGGCGTACAGCAACCAACCGTCGACGCGCGCCGGCCGGTGGAACCACATCGCGTGGTCCAGCGAGGCGGTGAGCGGTCTGCCCTCCCCCTCCCAGGGCCAGCCCAGGGCGCGCAGCGTGGGTTCGATGATCGTGTAGTCGCAGACGTAGGCGAGCGCCGCGGCGTGCAGTTGCGGGTCATCGGGCAGCGGCGCGAACGACTTCACCCAGACGGCCTGGTGCGGCACCTGGTCGCCCTCGACGGTGAAATAGACCGGGCCGGGCACGTGCCGCATGTCGAAGCTGCGGCCCTCCGCCCAGTAGCGGGAGGCCTCGTCGTCACGGCCCTCGAGGTATTCGGCCGAGGACGGCAGCGACTCGGGATCGGGCATCGACCCCGGCATCGTCGGCTGGATCGGTTCGCCGAGTTCGGGGGCGGCGTGGAAGGAGGCCAGGCAGACATAGACGACCTTGCCGTTCTGCAGCGCGCGGACCTGGCGGGTGGCGTACCCCCGCCCGTCGCGCAGCACCTCGACCTCGTAACGCACCTCCGCGCCGATGTCGACCGGGCGCATGAAGTAGGAGTGCATCGAGTGCATCGTCTTGTCCGGGCAGGAGAGCATCGCGGCGCGGGCGGCCTGGGCCACCATGTCGCCGCCGTACGCCTTCGGCCACGGGCAGTACTGGGTGCGGGCGAGCCAGGCACGATCGAACAGCTCCGGGGGGACCTCGGTCAGCTCCAGAGCGGCGAGCAGCGTGTCGGACGTCGGCATGTGATCCAGGGTATTGCGATAGGGTGACGTTCGTCAAGCATCTGTCATATGGGCGGGTGCGGTACGACAGGAGCGTGCGATGACCGTCCTCGACGAGCTCACCGGGGCCCGGCACACCATGACGCGCCGGCTGGCCTGGCACGAGACCGATGCCGCCGGACACAACCACTTCGCCGCGGCGATGCGCTGGCTCGAGGAGGGTGAACACGCACTCTGGCGCTCCCTCGGACAGGCGGCCATGGTCGGTGCGGTCCCGCGGGTCCACGTCGAGGCCGACTATCTCGGCCGGATCTTCTTCGACGACGAACTCGAGGTGACCACCGGGGTGATCCGCGTCGGCCGCACCTCGGCGAGCTTCGGGACGGTCGTGCGCCGGGACGGCCAGGTCGTCGTCGAGACCCGCCACGTGGTGGCGTACGCCCCGGACCCGCGCGGTGGCGCGCAGCCCTGGCCCGAGGACGTACGCGCCCTGCTCGAGACCCCGCCCGCCACCCCGGACGCCGGCTGAGCGAGCGAGGAACGAGCGCTCGCTCAGCCGGCGTGCTCCAGGGCCTTGTCCCGCTGCGCGGCCAACCGGGCGGCGGCGTCCGGCTGGCCGAGCAGCGACTCGGCCGCGGCGAGCAACTCGGCGAAGTGCTGTTCACCGCGCTCCCAGGTCTCCCCGTACCCCTTCAGCACCCGGGCGCAGCAGAGCACCTCGCAGGCCAGGTCGTAGTCGGTACGGGAGATGCGGACCGCCAGATCGAGCCAGGCGTCGATCTCGGCCTGTTCGTGCACGAAGCGCAGCGACCGCGGCCGGATCGGCCGGAGCCGGGCCAGGGTGGAGAGTGTGGTGAAACCGAGCACCGAGGTGGTGTTCACCACGATTCCCTTGTGGGCGAAGAAATCGACCACCTTGGCGAACGCCTCGTTCTCACGCAGGCTGGCACCGAGCCGGACGGGCAGGGTGTCGGTGATCTCCTCCAGCTGCGGATGGAGGTATTCGCGGACCGCGATCGGCTGGTCGTCGGCGGCCCGGGCCTCGTCACGGATCCCGGCGATCCGGGCCGGACGGACCTTCTGCCACGCCACCTGGATGGTGTCCTGGTAGCACATCCACAGCGCGACCCAGCGAGCCGCCTCGGTGGTCAACCGGGCCGCGCCGTCCGGGTCGGTCTCGTAACCCTCCAGCCGGGCGACCCGGTCCAGGTAGCGGTCGGCGTAGGCGGAGTCCTGATAGAGCGCCACCCGGGTGACACCGCGGAGCAGCATCAGCCGCGCCGGTTCGGGGAAGGCCCGGCCGATCCGCTCGGCCTGGGTGCGCAGCTCGTCACCGACCAACCGGGTCGGGTCGGTGGCCGCGATCCCGCGCAGTTCGACATCGCGTTCGGCCTGCTTCTCGGCCGCCGACTTCGGCCGGCTGCCGAGGGTCAGGAACACCTTCTGGGATGAGGATTCCTGCGGTTGCTCGGCGGCCCGCACCTCCGCCTCGGCCAGCTCGAAACCGGCCGCGAACGCCCGCAGCGAGGCGTCGACCCCCTTGCCGGTGTCGCGGATGGTCTGCTCGAACTGCTCGCGGGTGAACTCCAGCGCACCCGAGCCGGCCAGTGCGCCGAACAGCGAGGCGCTGATCACGCTGCGGGCCTCGGTGGCGAGGGTGTTGAAGTCGGCCGAGATGAGCCGCTTGGCAGCACGCCGGGCACCGGCCAGCAGCTCGTCGGAATCCACCCGGGCATCGGCCGGACCGGACTTCTCCGCGATCGAATAGACCCGGTTGGTGGAGGCGATCAGCGTGGTCCGGTCGGGGGTGACGAAGCCGCGCTGCACCGCCCGCCCGGCCTCCATCAGCTCGGAAGCGATCACCACGTCCACCTCACCCGGGGTGGGCATCGTGGACAGGATCGGTTCGGCGCGGGCGCGCTCATCGACCTCGGTGCGCGAAGCGCGCGGGGGGTCCAGGGGGTCGTCCCCCTGGCTTCTGATCATCGGATAGAGCTCGATGTAGTAGACGGTGGCCCCGGTGCGTTGGGCGACCCCGGCGACCGAGGTGTTCTGGGTCGTCCACCCGGCGGCGCGGGCGGTGTCGGCCACCCAGTTGGACAGCACCCCGCCGCCCTCACCGCCCATCGCCAGGATCGCGATCGTGATCGGGCGCCGACCGGCGCTCCAGCTGCTCACGCGACACCATCCTCGGCGGTCAGCAGCGGCGACTCGATCCGGGCGGCCCGATCCTCGATCCCCTTGCCCAGCAGGGAACGCCAGCGGTGGCGTACGGTGTCGAGGGCGTGGTCCAGCCGGCTCGGGTTCTGCACCACATCGGTGCGATAGAACGACGGGCACAGCGAGGCGGCGTGCGCGTTCGCTCCGCACACCCCGCAGCCGACACAGGAGTCGGTGACCGTCGCGACCGGGTCGAGACGCATCGGATCGGGATTGTCGGTGATGGTCAGCGAGGGGCAGCCGGAGATCCGGATGCAGGCATGGTCACCGGTGCAGGTCTCGGCGTCCACCCCGAAGCGTTCCCGGACGACCCGTTTGCCGTCCCGCAACGCCTGTTGTCGTTGCGGCTTCTCCCGGCGCTGCTTGTTGAGTTGGCATTCGCTCTGCGCGACGACGACCTTGGGTCCCTTGTCGGTGGTGGTGAGCGCGTCGACGAAGACGTCGCGCAGTTCGGCGACCTTGAAGGTGTTGCTGACCGTCTTCGCCCACTTCACACCGACCCCGCGGACGGCGCGTTCGATCGAGTGCTGGGTGGAGCGGATCGGGTTCTCCGCCTTCGAGGACAGGATGTCCTGGCCACCGGTGGCCGCGGCGTACGCGTTGTCGACGACCACCAGCATCTGATCGGACCTGTTGAACACCGCGTTGCCGACACCGCTGGTCAGGCCGTTGTGCCAGAAACCGCCGTCGCCCATGATCGCGACGGTCCGCCGCCCGGTGTCGGTGGAATCCAGGGCGGCACCGCCGGCCGAGCCGAGCCCGTAACCCATCGTGGTGGCGCCGAGATGGAAGGGTGCGCCGGAGCCGAAGAGGTGACAGCCGATATCGGCGGAGACGTGGTGCTTGCCGGTCTGCTGCTCGGCCAGGGTGAGGGCGGAGAAGATCGGCCGCTCCGGGCAACCGGTGCACAGGCCCGGTGGCCGCGGTTGCACGACCTCGGCGGAAACCCTGCTGCTGAAAGGACTTTCCGGATCATCGGCGTCCCGCAGCAGGGCCGGACGGGCGGAGATCAGCTCGGGTGCGTACCGATCCAGGAACGCCGCCACACCACGGGTCACCACCGTCGGTGAGTATTCACCGGCCTTCGCCAGCAGGTCCTTGCCGTGCAGTGCGGTGTCCACGCCGGCGCGGCGCAGCACCGCGTTCAGGTTCTGCTCGATGTAGTCGGGCTGCCCCTCCTCGACCAGCAGCACCGCCTTCTTGCCCTCGCAGAAGCGCAGCACTTCGGAATCGATGACCGGATAGGTCACGTTCATCACATACAGCGGCACCTCGGTGTCACCGAACGCGTCGGAACAGCCGAGCAGTTCCAGGGATCGGTTGAGGGTGTTGTAGAGCCCGCCCTGCACGATGATTCCCACCTCGGCCGCGTCCTCGGCGAAGAACTCGTTCAGCCCCTTCTCGCTGATGTAGCGCACCGCCGCGGGCCAGCGCTGGTCCACCTTCTCGATCTCGTGGGCAAAGCTCATCGGCGGCAGCACGATCCGCGAGGGATCGGTCTTCGGCGCCGCTGCCGCCTCCTTGACGGTCATGATCGGACGGCGATTGTCCTTGGCCGCAAAGGATCCGGTGAGGTGGCAGGAGCGCAGCCGCAGCTCCAGCATCACCGGGGTGTTGGACACCTCGGACAGTTCGAAGCCAGCCTCCACCGCATCGACGATCGCGGAGATGTTCGGGCGCGGGTCGAGCAGCCACATCTGGGACTTCATCGCGAACGCATGGCTGCGTTCCTGCATGATCGACGAGCCCTCGCCGTAGTCCTCGCCGACGATGATCAGTGCGCCGCCCATCACCCCGCCGCTGGCCAGGTTGGCCAGGGCGTCGGAGGCGACATTCGTGCCGACGGTGGATTTGAAGGTGATCGCCCCGCGCAGCGGATAGTGCACCGAGGCGGCCAGCATCGCGGCCGCGGTGGCCTCGGAGGCGGAGTTCTCGAAATAGACGTCCAACTCGCCGAGGATCTCCCGGGCGTCGCCGAGGACGTCCATCAGGTGTGAGATCGGCGCACCCTGGTAACCGCCGACGTAGGCGACCCCGGACTGCAGCAACGCCTTGGTCACCGCCAGGATGCCCTCACCGTGGAAGTCGTCACCGGCCCCCTTGCGCAGGTGCTCGACCTCGGTCGCGAATGATCGTTCAGCCATGACCCCTCCGGAGATATCGCGTGCCCAGGACGTACGTCATCGAAGCAATGTAACCGAGCGGGGTGGGTACCGATAGACCCGAACCAGCCCTCGAACCCCGTCATTTGCTGGCAGTACCCAATCTGGACAACGAAAGCCGAACCTCGGAACCGCGGTGGCAGCCTCACCACCCATCGGCAAAAATGTCGCCATGAGCGAGGACGGCACCACCACGGCCCGGACGGCCGAGCCCGAGGCTCGAACACCCCGTCAGCTGACCCGCTATCTGTCCACCGAGGCAGGCAGCGCGGGCATCCTGCTGGCGACCACGCTGGTGGCGCTGATCTGGGCGAACTCGCCGTGGGGTGCGAGCTACGGCGGGCTGTGGCACACCGAGGGGACGGTGGCGCTCGGTCCGCTGGAACTCAAGATGAGCCTGCAGCACTGGGTCAACGACGGCCTGATGGTGCTGTTCTTCCTGGTCCTCGGCCTGGAGGTGCGCCGGGAGCTGTCGATGGGAGAGCTCACCGACCGGCGGCGGATCGCCGTGCCGCTGGTCGCCGCCGGCATGGGCATCCTCGTCCCGGCACTGATCTTCCTGGCCCTCAATCCGAGCGGTGAGGCCGCCCGCGGCTGGGGTGCGGTGATCGGCACCGATACCGCGTTCATGCTGGGTGCGGTCGCGCTCGCCGGCCCGCGCTGCCCGGCCCAGTTGCGGATCTTCCTGCTCACCCTGACGGTTTTCGACGACATCGCCGCGGTCTCGGTGATCGGCATCGCGTACGCCGAGAAGATCGACTTCATCGCGGTGGCGGTGATGATCGCCTGCCTGGCCGCCTTCGTCCTGATGGGCCGGGCCGGGGTGTGGCGCACCTGGCCCTACGGGGTGACGGTCTTCGTGCTCTGGCTGGCGACCCTGCTGTCCGGCCTGCACCCTTCGGTCGCCGGAATGCTGGCCGGATTGATGATCCCCGCGCACGAACCGACCCGCAGCGATGTGGACGATGCCACCAGCCTGTTCCGGGCGTTCCGGCAGTCTCCACTGCCGGACTCGGGCCAGCAGGCACAGCGCGGCCTGCAGCGCGTGGTGTCGGTCAACGAGCGCTGGCAGGTCGCCCTGCACCCGTGGACCAGCTACTTCATCGTGCCGCTGTTCGCGCTGGCCAACGCCGGGGTGGCACTCGGCGGGGGCGTACTCACCGCCGCACTCACCTCGACCCTCACCTGGGGTGTGGTGCTCGGCCTGGTGATCGGCAAGTTCCTGGGCATCGGGCTCGGCACCTTCGCCGCGACGAAGTTCAAGCTGGGTGACCTGCCCGAGGGGGTCGGCTTCGGACAGGTGCTCGGCGGCGCCGCGATGTCCGGTATCGGCTTCACCATGTCCCTGCTGATCATCGGGCTCGCCTTCGACGACCCGAGGTTGCAGGCGGAGGCGACGGTCGGCGTACTGCTGGCTGCGGTGCTCGCGGCGATCGTCGGCTTCTCGACCTTCCAGATCGCTGCGCGGGTGTTCGGCCAGACCGAAGCGAGCCTGCCCTACATCCTCTCCGAGCCCGTGGACGTCGGCCGCGACCACTTCCGCGGCAATCCCGACGCCGAACTGACCCTGGTCGAATACGGTGATTTCGAGTGCCCGTTCTGCGGGGACGCGACCGGCATGCTGGAGGACCTCACCGAGCGATTGGGCGTCCGGGGCCGCTACATCTTCCGGCACCTGCCGCTGACCGACGTGCACCCGCACGCCTTCGACGCGGCCGTCGCGGCCGAGGCGGCCTCCCGCCAGGGTGCGTTCTGGCCGATGCACAACAAGCTGTTCGGCCATCAGGACCACCTGGAGCGCGAGGATCTGCTGCGCTACGCCGACGAGCTCGGCCTCGACGTGGGCCGGTTCACCGCCGACCTGGACGACCCGGCGCTCGCCGACCGGGTCCGCGCGGACATGGCCAGCGCCCACGACAGCGGTGCCCGCGGTACGCCGACCTTCTTCGTCGGCGAGCGTCGACACCAGGGCCCCTACGATGCCGGCCGATTGGAGAACGAGCTGGTCGCCCGGTTCGGCCGACCGGAATACCGGACCGGCGAGATCACCACCGATGACCAGCTGTGGGCCACCGACGAGTCCGACCCGGAGCGGCTCAACGAACCGTGAGCACCGGTCGAACGGTCCTTGGCTTCGACTCGCTGGCGCTCGCTCACCCGGCGTACCGGCTCAGTCGGCGTACCGTCAGCGCGCGGAGCCGGAGCCGATCACCGCGACGCCCTTGATCTCGATCAGGGCCTCGGGCTGCCAGAGCCGGGTGATGCCGATACCGGCCATCGCCGGGTATTCCGAGCCGGCCATCTCGCGCCAGAGCCGGCCGATCTCGCGGCCGTTGGCCAGATAGTCGTCCACGTCGGTGAGGTAGATGGTCACATCGACCAGGTCGTTCGGCTCACCGCCGGCCTCGCGCAGGGTGGTCAGCACATTGCCGAAGGCCTGCTTGAACTGCTCGACGATGCCCCCGGCGACGATGTTCATGTCGGCATCCAGGGCGGTCTGGCCGGCCAGATAGACGGTGTCACCGACCTTGGTGCCGTGCGCGAAACCCGAGGGCCTGGGCAGGCTCGCCGGGTTGACGGTTTCCTTGCTGGGCACGTTCGACACGGGTTCTCCTCACCTGGTCGGCACCCCTGTTCAGGGGTGGACGATCGTGATAATATGACTGTTGCATGACGATCGCAACACATCCGCTACATCGGGAGGTTCCATGCCCGCCATCACGCCGCACGCCGATGACCTGAATTCCCTTCCCCCGTTGGCTTCCCGCTACGTCGACGTGGAGTCGCTGCCGTGGCAGCCGACCGCGTCGGAGGGCATCACCATGAAGGTGCTGCTGTCCGAGCCGGAGACCGGCCTGCTCACCGCGCTGTTCAAGTGGGAGCCGGGGGCGGTGCTCTACAAGCACGAGCACGTGGAGATCGAGCAGACCTATGTGCTCGAGGGCAGCATCGTCGACGCCGAGGGCGAGGCCACGGTCGGGAACTTCACCTGGCGCCCCAAGGGCAACCAGCACAAGGCCCACTCCCCCAACGGCGCCCTGGTGCTGAGCTGCTTCCTCAAGCCGAACAAGTTCCTCGAGGGCCCCTCGGCCGGCAAGGAACTGCTGCCCGAGGAGTGAGCGCGGCGCCTCAGGCCGCGTCGGGGACGAGTACGCCGCGGGCGTGCCGTTCGGCGAGCGGGGCCAGGGTGTCGTTCAGCTCGGCGAACAGATCGGCGGCCGCCTGCCCGGGCCACGGCTCGGGCAGGTAGGCCAGCGGCAGCCCCGGATCCAGATAGGGCAACCGGCGCCACTGGGTGATCAGCGGCAGATAGTCGCGGAAGGCCTCCCGGGCCAGCTCGCCGCCGGCCCCGGAACGCCCACGCCAGCGCCGCCGGACCGGTTCCCAGCGCTGCAGGAATTCCTCGTACAGCAGGGAAAGCGCGGGCAGGTCCCACCACTTCGCGACCTTGTCGGCGAGGTCGACCGGGCCGAGCGCGGCGCCGGAGAAGAAGTCGACGTAGCTCGCCAGCTGCTCCCGTTCCAGTTCGGCCAGCGTGGACTCGAACAACCATCCCGGTGCGATCCACAGCCCCGGGGTCACCGAGCCGAAGCCCCGCTTGGTGAACATCGTCCGGATCCGGTGCCGCAGATGGCGTTGCGCCTCCGGCACGGTGAACGCGGCCAGCATCCACGGCTCGTCGACCCTCGCCCGGCGGGGATCGAAGATCCGTCGGTCGCCCTCGGCGAAGACCTCCTGCAGGGCTGGTACCAGGGCGTACCCGGCCTGGCCACCCGGCCGGGTACTGGTCAGCACCCCGCGCTTCTTCAACCGGGACACCGACGAGCGCACCGCGGCGGACTCCGCGCCCAGATCCCCGAGCAGCTGGATGAGCCCGGAGACCGCGATGCTGCCCCCGTTGCTGCGGCCGTAGAGCCCGAAGATGCTGACGATCAGCTGCTGATGGCGGGGCAGTCCCTCCAACCGGTCACCGTCCTGCTGCACGCTCATCGGCGCAGACTATCGCCCCAGCCGCCGGCGGAGCCGCTGCAGCCGCGGTGCGTCCCCGGCGAGCAGCTGCTGGGCGGCCAGGTGCCCCGAACCGCCGCCCAGACCGGGCCCCGGGTGGGTGCTGGCGCCGATGTGCCACAGCCCAGGAATGACCGTGCGGTGCCGGCCGGTCGCGGGCCCGGGCCGCCAGAGCAGGTTCTGGTGCAGCTCCGCCGAACCGCTGTAGGGGTCGCCGTGCTGGGCGTTCGGGTTCCACCAGGTCAGATCGGGCGGGGTCAGCGCGTGCACCTCCCGGACGCTGTCGCGCACCCCTGGGGCGTACTCCTCGAGCTGGCGAAGCACCCGGTCCAGGAAACCCGCGCAGAGCTCGGGGGTCCAGCCACCGGTGGTGTCCAGCTCCCCGGCCGCATCCCCGCCGGGGGCGTACGGGACCTCCTGGAGCTGCAGCCACAACTGCCCGCGACCGGTGGGGACCCGGGTCTCATCGAGCAGGAACTGCTGGCCGACGACCACCGTGGGCCGGCGCGGCAGCAGCCCCGCGCTCGCCTCGGCGCAGGCGATCCCGGTCGATGCCGAACCCGAGGAGAGATGCACCAGCGGTACGCCGGCGAGTTCGCTGGCCTGCCACTGCAGCGGCCGGTCCAGCGAGAGGTGCACCTGCATGGCGCCGCGGCCGTAGCGGTAGGCCTGCGCCTCGGCGCGCTGCCTCGGTGGCGCATCGGGCAGCAGCTCCTGCCAGAGCGCCTGCGGGGTCACCGAGCACAACACCGCCCGCTCCGCCCGCAGCCGCTGCCCGTCGTCGGTGACCACCCCGACGGTGCGCCCGTCCTCGACGATCAACCGTTCCACCCGGCGACCGGTCAGCACCGTCACCCCGCGTTCGGCGAGCAGCCTCTCGAAGGCCGCCACGAACTCCCCCGCACCCCCGGTGACCACCGGCAGTCCGGCGCCGTGCATGGTGGCCGCGAACAGCGGCACCATCAACCCGCCGCTGGCGGCATCCGGGTTCAGCCCACCGTGCAGCAGCCAGGGCACCCAGAGCTGGTCCACCTCACCGCCGGTGAACGTGCGCGCACACCAGGCCCGGCCGGACATCGCGGTGTCCCGGGCCCAGCCCTCGACCCGAGCGAGGCCGCCGCGGCGCAGCAGCCGCCAGAGCGGGCCCGCGGCGGCGGGTGAACGCAGCTCGGTGCCGAGCAGCTCACCGATCACGTCGAGATCGGCGCCGAGCCGCTCCAGTGCCTTCAGGTACGCCGACCGGTCCGCCTCGGCGGCGAAGCCGGCCGCGGTCTGCTCCGGGTCGCGGTGGGCGACGACCACCGAGTCCGGACCGACCGAGGCGGTCAGCGGACCGTCGGTGTTGCGATAGCTGAGCCCGTGCCGGGCCAGGTCCGCGCCCAGTTCGGCATAGGCGCCGCCGGTGTGGAAGAGCGGATGCCAGCTGGAGAAGGTGTCGTGGATGAAGCCCGGCTCCGTCAGCTCGGCGGAGGCGATGAAACCGCCGATCCGCTCGTGCTCGTCGATCAGGCAGACCCGCCAACCGGCACCGGCCAGTTCCGCGGCGGCCACCATGCCGTTGATGCCGGCACCGACGACGATCGCGTCGTGGTCCGCAGCCCGGGTCCGCTCCTGCTGGATCTGGCCGTTCTGGGTCATTGCCTCCCCGCTCCGGCGGTCTGGCGCGTCGCTGCCGCCTGGTCACCGGGCCGGTCCGATGCACCGGCCGGTTCCAGTTTCGCACCGGCACTGCGTGCGTGGCGAGCGATCAGGCGCTGCGGGATGTCGCGGTAGTCGCTGGCTGCCGGCGGTCGCAGCCACTGCCCGACCCGGACCGCAGGGGTGACGTCGAGACCGATATCGGAGAGGATCTCGTCCACGTTGTGCATCGAGAACGGGATGATGTTGGTGCCACGGGCGTGATGACCCTCGGTGCGTTCGGCCATCCAGCGCAACCGCTCGGTGACCAGCCGACGCCGCTCGGCCACCGGTGGCAGCTCCAGTTCACCCATCAGGTGGGCGCCGATCCAGATCGCCGCGGCCTCGGCCGAGAGCGGGGAGAAGAACGAGGAGTTGTAACCACAGAAGGCGATTCCGGGCACCTCGTGCGGCAGGATCTGGCGGTAGAGCTCGAAGTTGCCCCGGTCGTCGGTGATCCGCTGCTGCAGGTCCGGGGACAGGAACGGCACCTCCTGGCGGAAGCCGGTGGCGCAGACGATCACCTCGGCGGGCACGGTCTCACCGGTGCTGAGGGTCGCGGCGGGCATCCCGTCGTCGACGGTGAGGGCGGTGATGGTGGCGTCCCGCACCACTCGCAGGTCACCGGATTCGACCTTCTCATAGAAACCCTCGGTGACCAGGGAGACGGTCGAGCGGGCGATCCGTCCGAAGGAGCCCTCGGGGACCAACCCGAGTCGGCGCAGCTTGAGCTGTCTGGTGGCGACCTGTTGGACGCTGCCGAGCATCGAGGTGGTGACCGGTTTTCCCCTGCCGTGCATGAATTTCTCGATCCCGCGCAGGTGCTGGTACTCGAACAGAGCCTCACCGAGCCGGGTGAGCATCAGGTGCTTGAAGTTGAGGACGCCCATCAGCATCCGGGGCATCTTCCACAGCAGTTGCCGGGCGACCACGGTGGTGGTCGCCGCACCCTCCGACAGCGAGACCGCGACATCGCAGGCCGATTTGCCGTAGCCGACGACGACCAGGTCACGGCCGCGCACCTCGTCGACCGACTGCACCTCGCTGGGTGCGCAGATCCGCCCACCCGCGGCCTCGAATTCGGTACGCCCCGGCCAGTCGGGGATGGCGGGGGTGGAGAAGATCCCGTTGGCGACCACCACGAAGTCGAAGTCCTCGCTGGTCTCTGCGCCGTCGTGGCGGGTGGTGACGCGCCAGCGGGTGTCACCGGGTTGGCGCTGGCTCGACCCGGGTTCGGATTCCTCGACCGAGACCACCTCGGTGGCGAGCCGCAGGTGCGGTCGCAGACCGAACAGGGTGGCGTACCCCTCGAGATAGGCCTGCACCTGGGCGCCGCTGGGCCATTCGGGATACGAGTCCGGCATCGGCAGGTCGGAGAGGTAGTAGGTGTCCTTGTTGTTCTGCGTGCACAGGCCGGGATAGCGGCGGGTGCGGCTCCACACCCCACCGACGTCCGGGCACTTCTCGAAGACGGTGACCCGGTGGCCGAAGTCGCGCAGGTGTTTGGCGGCGGCCAGGCCGGCGAATCCGGCGCCGATGATGGCGATCAACATGTCGTCCTCGTCTCGGTGATCATTCGCTGAGTTGCGGAATCGCGGGGACGGCCTGTTCCGGTCCCATTGCGGAATAGCCACCGTCGGCGGCCCAGTCGGCCCCGGTGACCACGGAGGCGGAATCGCTGACCAGGAAGGAAACGACGCGACCGACCTCGATCGGGTCACCGACCCGACCGGTGAGGTGGAAGGGGGCGGCCACCCGGTCGGTCCTGGCCCGATCGCCACCGGAGAGGGTGTCCATCACCTTCGACCAGGTCCACCCGGGGCTGACCGAGTTGACCCGGATCCCGTCACCGGCCAGGTCCATCGCCATCGAGCGGGTGACCTGCACCAGCGTCGCCTTGGTGGCCGGATAGACCCAGCGGCCGGTCTGGGCGACCGAGGAGGAGATCGAGGTGAAGTTGACCACCGCGCCGTGGCCGCTGGCGGCGAGCTTCTCCCGCGCGGCGCGGACCAGCTGCACCGCCGAGACGACATTCACATCCAAGGCGCTCAACCAGTCCTGGCGGCTGGTGTCCGCACCGTCGTCGAGGTAGCTGCAGGCCAGGTTGACCACGATGTCGATCCGGTCCTGGTCGGCGACCAGGTCGGCCAGCGCGGTGTCGTCGGTGATGTCGACCCGCTCGAATCCGACACCCAGTTCCTCGACCAGCGGCCGGGCCCCCTCGGCGTCGATGTCGACCACGACGACCTCGGCACCGTCGGCGTGCAGGGCGCGGACCACGCCCTGCCCGACCAGGGTCGCACCCCCGGTCACGAGTGCGGTCCGCCCGGCCAGCGGCTTCTCGGTTGCCTGCTCGGTGGCTGTCTCCATGGCATCGGAACGCTAGGTCGGCCCCGGTGCGGGTGCTATCCGAATTGCGACCGGCACACCGAATCAATGCCGGGATCATGTCGACAGTCTTCATAACGACACAGATCCCGCCTAAGGTGTGAGCCACCGCACAACGAACGTGGCCGGGTGAGGAGGGCGAGATGCGCGAAGCCGTGCTGGAACGCCGCACCCTGCACACCACCGCCGTGGAACGCGCGCGTGAGGAGATCGGTGAGGTCTTCTGCCCGCACCGGTTGCAGGCCGGACCCGACGGGGTGGATGTCCGGTTCAGCGCCCATCGCAGCGGCGGGGTCGCGGTCGTCGGATTGGACTACGGGCATCGGGTGCGGATCACCCCGGGCCGGCTCGAGGACTTCTATCTGGTGATGGTGCCACTGGCCGGCCGTGCGCTGATCGACCACGGCACCGACCATTTCGTGTCCACCCCGGCCAATGCGGCGATCCTCTCGCCGACCGAGGCGGTTGACATGCACTGGGGTGAGCACAATCCGCAATTGCTGTGCTGGTTGGACCGCGAGGCGGTCGAGCAGGAGCTCGCCCTGCTCGCCGAGGACGCGCCGGCCGGGCCGTTGCGATTCCAGGCCCAGCTGCCGGTCGAGGATCCGGCGGTGCGCTCCTGGCTCGGTTCGGTGCGCCGGCTCTGGCAGCAGTTGAGCGACCCGACCGCGCAGCGCCCGCGGCGCTGGGAGCGTACCGTGCTGACGACGCTGCTGCTGACCCAGCCGCACAACCATTCCGCGCTGATCCGCACCCGGAGCGGCAATGCAGCGACCGTGCATCGGGCCACCGCCTGGATGGAGGCCCGGATCGCCGAGACGATCGACCTGCCGCAGGTCGCCGCCGGCATCGGGGTCGGTGTACGCCAACTGCAGAAGGCATTCCGCGCCGAACTCGACGAGTCACCGGCCGCCTGGTTGAAGCGGCGTCGACTGGACCTGGCCCGGCAGCGACTGGAGCTGGCCGCGCCCGGTTCGACCACGGTGACCGCGGTGGCCGGAGAGCTGGCCATCAATCACCTCGGCCGGTTCTCCACCGAATATCGCGAGGCCTTCGGCGAGTCACCGTCGGCGACGCTGAACCGGCACGTCGTCTGACCCGATCCCAACCAACGAAGGAAAATCGATGAAGATCCTGCAGCAACTGTCCGAGGCCATCGGCAGCGGCCAGATCGAGGTGATCGACCTGACCTCACCGCTGAACGCCGAGACCCCGATCCTGCAGCTGCCGCCGGAGTTCGGTCAGACCTGGCCCTTCCAGCTGGAACTGATCAGCGACTGCGACGAACAGGGGCCGGGCTGGTACTGGAACAACTTCCGCACCGGTGAGCACACCGGCACCCACTTCGATGCGCCGAACCACTGGGTGACCGGGCGGGACAAGGAGGACATCGCCTCGGTCGCCCCGGACAAGCTGCTCCGTCCGGCGGCAGTCATCGACGTCACCGACGAGGTGGCCCAGGACGTCGACTTCATGCTGACCGTCGAACACGTCAAGGCGTGGGAGGCGGAGAACGGGCCACTGCCCGAGGGCGGTTGGCTGATCGTGCGCACCGGTTGGGCGCCGCGCACCTATGACCAGGACGAGGCGCTCGGCAACAGCGAGACCGGTCCGCATTCACCGGGGATGACACCGGAGTGCGCACAGTGGTTGGCCGAGGAGACCCCGATCCAGGGCATCGGCGTGGAGACCGTCGGCACCGACGGCGGCATCGCGCACTCCTTCGAGCCGGCATTCCCCTGCCACTCGTTCATGCTCGGCGCCGGGAAATACGGGATCACCCAGCTGAAGAACGTGGACAAGCTGCCGACCACCGGCGCGATGATCGTGGCCACCCCGCTGCCGATCGTCAACGGCTCCGGCTCCCCGGCCCGGGTGCTCGCCCTCGTCGAACGCGCAACCAGCTGACCTTGGGGCCGCCGGGCCGGGGGTCAGCCCTTCCGGTTCCAGAACTGGTGGATCAGGCCGGTCGGGCTCGCGACGGTCTCCACGTCGAACCTGTCCTGCACACCACCGAGGCCGTCCCACAACGAAGTTCCCTCGCCGAGCACGATCGGCACCGTCACCAGGTGCAGGAAGTCGACCAGGTCAGCGGCCAGGAACTGCCGGATGGTGCTCGGTCCGCCACCGAGCCGCACGTCCAGCCCGTTCGCCGCGTCCTGTGCCCGGGCGAGGATCTCGGTCGGTGCCCCCTCGACGAAGTGGAAGCTGGTGCCGTTGTCGAAGTGCATCGGCTCCCGCGGGTGATGGGTCATCACGAACACCGGGGTGCCGAACGGCGGCTCCTCATCCCACCAGCCGCGCCAGCCGTCATCGGGCCAGGGCCCGCTATGCGGTCCGAACTTGCGCCGGCCCATGATCTCGGCACCGATGCCCTGGCCCCACAGCGAGGTCAGCGCGCGGTCGAGGGTGATCGGGGCGTCCGCCTTGTCGACGCCATGGATCACCCGGCCGTCGAACCGGGAGAACAGTTGGCCGGCCTGCCCGATCGGTTCGTCACGGGTGACATGGGTGCCGGCGGCGTAACCGTCGAGGGATACCTGCAGATTGTGTACGCGGGTGCGGGACATGGCACCGACGCTAGTCACCCGGATGGGTGGGGTCTTCTCCTGTCTTGCGGTCCCGACCCGGGTGGCTTGGTCTCGCTCGTTCCTCGCTCGCTCAGCCAGCGTGGGGGCCGATCAGCGTCGAGATCCGGGCGACCTCGGCGCGGATGGCGTCACGCCCGGGGCGCAGGTATTTCCGCGGGTCACTCAGCCGGGGGTTGTCACCGAGCACCACCCTCGCCTGCTCGGTGAGCAGCTGGTTCAGCATCGTGCCGATGTTCACCTTGCGGATGCCGTGCCGGACCGCGCTGACCAGGCCGTCGTCGGGCACCCCGGAGGATCCGTGCAGCACCAGCGGTACACCGGCACTGGCGGCCAGTTCGGCGATCAGCTCGTCGTCCAGGGCAGCGGTCCGCTCGGCCATCGCATGGGAGGAACCGACCGCGACGGCCAGCGCATCGACGCCGGTATCGGTGACGAAGCGGGCCGCATCGTCCGGATCGGTGCGCACGTTCGGGGCGTGCACGCCGTCCTTGCCGCCCACCTCACCGAGCTCGGCCTCCACCCAGCAACCGGCATCGTGACAGCGTTCGACCACCTGGGCGGTGGCGGACACATTGTCGGCGTAGTCGAGCGCCGAACCGTCGAACATCACCGAGTCGACACCCAGCTCGAGCCCCTCGGCGATCAGCTCCTCGTCGTCGATGTGGTCCAGATGCACCACCACCGGCGTCGGGCTCGCCTCGGCCAGCGCCTGGCAGGCGCGGACGATCGGCGCCAGCGAACCGTGGTAGCGGATGGCGTTCTGGGACAACTGCAGCACCACCGGGATCCCGGTATCGGCCGCGGCACCGGCGATCGCCTCGGCATGTTCGAGCAGGATCACGTTGTAGGCGCCGACCGCGCCGTTCCCGATCCCCGCCAACACCTCGCTCATCGTCGTCGTCACTGCGTCATCCCTTCTGCACCAGGCAATTCGTCGATCCGGACCAGCGGCAGCCAGCGCTCCCGGGCCGCCAGGTCCAGCTCCCCGGCGACCGGGGAGAGCACCGCCGCGGCGGAGGTGGCGACCACATCGGCCAGCAGCACCGGCCAGTCCGGTACGCCGCCAGCGCTCCCCTTCGCCAGGCCGAGCGCCAGGGCGGCCGCGGCCGCATCCCCTGCACCGGTGGCGTTTCCGGCGATCTGCTCCGGCGGCCGGGCGAGCCAGGCACCCTGCGGGGTGCGCAGCAGCAGGCCCGCCGCACCGAGGGTGACCAGACAGGCCGGGGCCCCTCCGGTGAGCAGGTCCCCGGCCGCATCGGCCAGCGCCGCCGGTTCGGCACCCAGCGGTCCACGCAGCTGCTCCAGCTCCTCCCGGTTGGGCTTGAGCACCGCACCCGAGCCGACCGCCGCACCCAACGCCTCCCCGGATGTGTCGACCACACAGGGAATCCCGGCCTCCCGGCAGCGCTCCGCGATCCGGGCCGGCAGCTCGGCCGGGACACCGGGGGCCAGGCTGCCGGACACCACCACGGCGCCGACCCCCTCGGCCAGCGCGGCCGCCACCTCTTTCAGAACCTGATCGGAGACCTCCTCCGGTGCGGTGACCCTGCTGCCCGGTTCGAGCAGGATGGTCGTGTCTCCCTGGTCGGGTACCACGGCGATGGTGCGCCGGATCCCCGCCAGCGCCGTCACGGCCCGGGTCCGCAGCCCGAGGTCGGTGAGCCCGTCGGTCAGTTCGTCGCTGCCCGGGCCACCGACCAGCACCAGCGCCTGGGCCGTCGCACCGAGCGCCTGGGCGACCGTGGCCACGTTGACACCCTTGCCGCCGGCCCGGCCGGTCACCTCGGCGACCCGGACCGAGCCGCCGGCAACCAGTTCCGGCACCCGGTAGGTGAGGTCGAGGGCGGGATTGAGGGTGACGGTGAGCAGCTCCATCGTGTTCTCCGGGTCAGCCGCGGGCGGTGCGTGCGGCCAGTCGGGCGGCGTAGTGGGCGGCGCCCTCGTCGGGAGGGTACGCCGGCGTCCGCAGGTCGTAGGCGATCGGACTGGCGGCCAGGGCCGCCTCGAATTCGTCGAAAAGCCTTGTCGCGTTGAACATCCCACCGGAATAGGACACCGGCACCTGGTCGCCGGCAGGCCAGTCGAGCCGCGCGGCGATCGCATCGGCGAGCCGGGCGAGTTCCTGGGCCGCCGCCTGCAGGATCTGGGCGGCGACCGGGTCACCGGCCTCGGCCGCGGCGACGACCGTGACACTCAGTGCGGCGATCCGGGCCCGCTCCTCGCCCCACTGGTTCAGCACCACATCGACCACATCGAAGTCGTCGTCGATGCCCAGCTCGGCGGCGAGTCGTTCGTGCAGCGGCCCGCGCGGCAACCGGCCGTCGCTCATCCGGGTGAACGCGTTCAATCCCTGCCGCGCGACCCAGTAACCGGATCCCTCATCGCCGAGCAGCTCACCCCAGCCACCGGCCCGGGCGTCCTGGCCGGCGTACTGGCCGTAGGAGATCGAACCGGTGCCCGAGACCACGTGGACGCCGTCCGCGCCGCCCAGCGAACCCGCCCAGCCACAGACCACATCGTTGCCACAGGCGTACCGGTCATGGCCGAGCACCCGTCCCGGAATCGCTTCCAGCACAGCGATCGCGTCGCGCACCTCGCCGAGCGCGGGGATGCCGATGAAGGCGTGGGCGATGTCACCGGGTTCGATCCCGGCCACCGAGCAGACCTCGCCGATGCCGAGCCGCAGGGCCGGTTCCACGACGTGCATGCCGCGGGTCAGGTAGTGGATGCTCTCGCCGCGGAAGTGGGCGATCGGAACTCCGTCGGAGATCAGGCAGTAGGCGGTCTTGGTGCCGCCGCCGTCGACGCCGAGATAGACCTCACCCGCGCTCGAACCCGCAGCAACCATCAGCGCGCCTCGGGCAGGTCGTGGATCCGCACACCCTGCACGACCCGGTTCACTTCCCCACTGGGGAAGGGATTGTCGGGGGTCTTCCCACCGGCCAGCGAGGCGCCGAGGGCGAAGGCCTGGGCGTTGATCAACGCGGCCAGCGCCCACACCGCATCCGGCTGCGCCTCGGCACCCGGGAGCTGCCAGCGCTGCGCACCGGCGAACGCGTCGTCGGCCAGCGGCTGCGCGGACACCACGACGACCCGGTCGGCGCCCAGCCGGGCGATCAGCTCGGTGGCGATGTCCTCGTCGTAGGGGCGGGTCACCGGATCGGACGACAGCTGCACCACCGCGACCGACCGGTCGGTGAGCATCGCCTTCGGCCCGTGCCGGAATCCCATCGAGGAGTCCGCCACCGCCATCAGGTCACCGGCGGTCAGCTCCAGGCACTTGAGCGCGGTCTCCCGGGAGAGCCCCTTGAGCGATCCCGAACCGAGCGCGACCAACCGGTCCGGTTGCCGGCTCAGCAGCGCCTCGGCATTGTCGTACGCACCAGCGAGCACGTCCTCGGCGGTGCGGGCGAGCCCGTCGACGTCGACCGGTACACCGAAGGCCAGCAGGGTCGCCAGCGCCATCGAGGTGAACGAGGAGGTCATCGCGAAACCGCGGTCGTTGGTCTCCGGCGGCAGCAGCACCACCCGGTCGTTCGACCGGGCCCCCAGCTCGCGGGCCAGCTGACCCTCGGCATTGCAGGTCACCACCAGGTGCCACACCTCGGGCAGCAGGGCATCGGCGAACCGCACCGCGGCCACCGACTCCGGGCTGTCGCCGCTGCGGGCGAAGGAGACCAGCACCGTCGGCCGCGGGTCGTCGCCGAACAGGGCCGGGGTGGCCACCAGATCGGTACTGTGCAGCACCTCGACGGGGCGGCCCAGCCGGCGGGCCAGTTCGGGGGCGATCACCTCGCCGGCGAAGGCGGATGAGCCCGCACCGGTGAGGATCAGCCGGTGGGCCGGATCGGCGGCGGCGGCCAGGATCGGACCGAGTTCCCCGGCGGTACCGGTGACGATCTCCGCCACCCGTCGCCACAGGGTGGGCTGTTGGGCGATCTCGGCTCCGGTGGCGGTGGATGCGACGGCGGTGGGATCGATTGCTGTGGATGACCTCTCGGCGGCCACTGTGCCTCCTGGACCAGGTTGGGAACGGCCACGCCGCAGCATAGCGGCGTACCTCCGCGGCTCGATCGCGGACCGACACCGGCGTGGGTTTGTCAGTGGTGGGGGCCTGCGGCCACCCTAGGCACATGGTGCGGCAGGGGTTCTTCGGCGGGGTGCGTCGGCGGTTGCGTGATGCGGTCGTGCCACCGCCTCCGGCACAGCCCGCTCCGCCGGAGGAGAACGAGATCGCCGAGGAGACCCGGCAGGCGCTGCGGGTGCTCGATCTGGCGACCGATGTCTCGGATCTGCTGCTCAGCTCCGGCGCCTCGGCCAACGACGTCACCACCACCGCGCTGCGGATCACCCGGGCCTACGGGTTGCGCGGGGTGAACTGCGATGTCACCTACACCTCGATCACGCTGTCCTGGCAGCCCCGCAACCGTGAGCCGATGTCGACGCTGCGCGTGGTGCGCGCCCGGACCACCGACTTCACCCGGGTGCAGCGGGTGATGGAACTGGTCGAGCAGATCGAGGCCGGTGAGCTCACCGCTGCCGAGGCGAACGGCCAGTTCCGCCGGCTGAACCATGCCCCGCACCCCTATCGGCGGTGGGTGGTGGTGGTTTCCAACGGCGGGGTCTCGATCGGTCTGGGGCTGCTCTGGGGTGCGCAACCGATCGTCATGCTGGTGACCTTCCTGGCCACCTGCCTGATCGACATCGCCCTGCAGTTCCTGGCCCGGCGGCGGGTGCCCGCGTTCTTCCAGCAGGTGGTCGGCGCGGCGGTCGCGACCAGTGCCACGCTGCTGCTGCAGTGGGCCCAGGCGATGGGACTGCCGGGGCTGCGGGAGACCCAACCGACGCTGACGGTGACCGCCGGCATCGTGCTGCTGCTGGCCGGTATGTCGGTGGTCGGTGCCGCCCAGGACAGTCTGGACAGTTTCTATGTCACCGCCTCGGCCCGCGCCTTCGAGGTGGTGGTGCTGACCCTGGGCATCGTCACCGGGCTGCTGGTGATGCTCCGGCTCGGCACCTGGCTGGGTGTCTCGGTGCTGCTCACCCCGGCGGCTCCGCAGCTGGTCGCGGGCCCGGTGCAGCTGGTGATCGGTTCGCTGATCATCTCCGCCTCGTTCGCGGTCGCCTGCCACGCCAGCCTGCGCGCGGTCTGGGTCGCCTCGCTGCTCGGGGTGGCCACCCTGCTCGCCTATCTGGCCGCGGGCGGGCTCGGCTTCGGCGAGATCGGTTCCTGCGCGGTCGCCGCGGTGCTGTCGGCGGTGATCGCCCGGACGCTCGCGCCGCGGCTCGGCGTACCGGCACTGGCGCTGATCACCGCCGCGATCGTGCCGCTGATGCCCGGCTCGATGGTCTATCGCGGCGTCCTGCTGCTGACCAGCAACCAGGCCGCGGTGGACACGGTGACCGGGATGGTGACGCTGATGACCGCCGCGGGTGTCGGGCTGGCGCTGGCCGCCGGATCCAGCCTCGGTACCTATCTGACCCGGCCGATGACCCGCCAGTTCTGGCGTGGTGGGAAGCGCCGGTTCCGCCGACATGGGAAGATCGCGCGGTGACGATCACCGCGGCAGCAGACGGCTCGGCCCTCGGCAATCCCGGTCCGGCCGGGTGGGCCTGGTACGTCGACGACGACTGCTGGGCGGCGGGCGGTTGGCCGCACGGCACCAACAACATGGGCGAGCTGATGGCGGTGCTGGATCTGCTGCAGCAGACCGCGCACGTCACCGAGGATCTCCGGGTGCTGTGCGACAGCCAGTACGCGATCAACGTGATCTCGAAGTGGACCCCGGGTTGGAAGCGGCGCGGGTGGCGCAAGGGTGACGGCAAGCCGGTGCAGAACGTCGAGCTGGTGAAGGCCCTCGATCAGGCGATGCAGGGGCGCCGGGTGGTGTTCGAGTGGGTCAAGGGGCACGCCGGGCATGAGCTGAACGAGGCCGCCGATGCGCGCGCCCGGGCGGCCGCGGTGGCGTACCAGCGGGGAAAGGAACCGGCGACCGGACCCGGGTACGCCGGCGGCTCGTCCGCGCATCCGCAGGTGCGCCCGAACCAGACCGAGGAGATTCCGGCGCTGTTCGAGCTGCCGGAGCTGGACGAGGACCTCGCCGCCGAGGAGCGGGTGGTGGAGCTGGAACGCTCGCTGCTCACCGACGCGGTCCGCGCCGACCCGAGCCGGGTGGCGGCGCTGCTGCACCCCGACTGGTGCGAGATCGGTGCGTCGGGCCGCATCTGGCGGCGGGCCGAGCTGCTCAGCTCGATCGGCCCGCTCGCCGAACCCACCGACCTCGAACTGGTCGAGGCCCAGCGCCCGGCCGCGGATCAGGTGCTGCTGCTCTGGCGCTCGGTCACCGACGGCCGCAGCACCCTGCGCAGCTCACTGTGGGTCCGCTCGGACACCGATTGGCTGCAGCGCTTCCAGCAGGGCACCCCCGAGGCCTGAGCCCCGGGGGTACGCCTCAGCCGGGTTCGGCCTCGGTCACCGGGGTGACCGGATCGACCGCCTTGGCCGGCGCCGGCGTACGGCTCGCCGCCGCCTCGGAATCCCTGACCCAGAACGAAACCAGGACGCCGAGCGCGGCGAGCACGGCACCGACCAGGAACACGTCGTGGTACGCCGCGAACGCGGCCTGGACGCGGGCCGCCTCGGTCACCGGTTCGGCCAGCGCACCCAGATGCGAGGCCAGCCGGACGGTCAGCGTGGTGGCCAGCACCGCGACCCCGACCCCGGCCGCCACCTGACGGGTGGTGGAGAACAGTGCGGTCGCGCGCGCGGTGTCCTTGCCGGAGATGGTGGAGAACGCGGCCGCCTGCACCGGCACCATGATGAACGCACCGGCCAGACCCATCACGAACATCGCCGCGCGGATCAGCCAGAGGCTGGATTCCGGACCGACGAAGGACAACAGCACCTGACTGAGGGTGATCGCGGCGAACCCGCCGATCATCATCCGGCGCGGGCCGACCCGCTGGAAGACGCGGTTGGTGAACGGCAGCATCACCAGCATGCCGAAGGCCTGGAACATGGTCAGCAGACCGGATTCGGTGGCCGACAGCCCGATCGTGGTCTGCACCATCATCGGCACCACGAACAGCGCGCCCATGGTCGCACCGGCGGCGGGCAGCATGATCAGGTTGCCGATCCGGAACATCCGGTTGCGGAGCAGCTTCAGGTCGATCAGCGGCGCCCGGACCCGGCGTTCGATGATCACGAAGGCGGTGGCCAGCAGCACCCCGGTGGCGACCAGGGCGAGTGCGGGCAGATCGCTCCACCCCTCCCGGGCGCCGCGTTCCATGCCGACGAGCAGGGTCGCCAGGCCGGCACCACCGGTGAGGAAACCGGCCACGTCGAGCCGATCGCGGGCCGCCTTCTCCCCCGCCTTGAGCGCGAGGATGCTGAAGATCAGGCCGAGTACGCCGACCGGCACCTTGAGCAGGAAGACCCAGCGCCAGGAGATGTTGTCGGCGAGCCAGCCACCCAGCACCGGGCCGAGGGCGGGTGCCAGGGTGGTCGGGATCGCCAGGATGGCCGAGGCCCGGGCCCGTTCGTGCGGCGGGAACGCGCGGAACAGCATCGCGGTACCGACCGGGGTGAGCAGACCGCCACCGACGCCCTGGGTGATCCGGGCCATCAGCAGCTCGGGGACCGAGTTGGCGAGCCCGGCCCACAGCGAGGCGGCGGTGTAGATGGCGAGTGCGAGCACGAAGGTGTTCTTGTCGCCGAATCGGTCGGCCACCCAGCCGGAGGCCGGGATGAACACCGCCAGGCTGATCAGATAGCTGGTGACCAGCCACTGCAGGGTGGCGGTGTCGGCACCGAAGTGCTCACCGAGGATCGGCAGGGCGGTGTTCAGCACCGTCATGTCGAGGATCTCGAGGAAGAGGCCGGTGACGAAGGCCACCGCCACCAGCCACTTGTAGGGAATCGAACCGAACATCTCAGGCGTACCTCTGCCGAACTCGGGTGGGGCGATCAGGCGGTGATCAGTTGGAGGCTGAGCACCAGGCCGGAGAACACCAGCAGCACCAGGGCGCCGGCGGAGTCCTTGACGCTGTCCTTGGCGCGCAGGTGGAAGATGATCGCGCCGATCATCATCAGCACCAGGCCGATGGCGGCCAGGATGCCGAGCGGCTGCAGGAAGAGCCCGACGATGACGCCGATCGCGCCGAGCACCTCGAGGATGCCGATCGTCCGCTGCAGCCCGGGGCTCACGCCGAGGCCCTCCAGGGTGCCGGTGACCGGCTGGCTGCGGCGCAGTTTGCCGACACCTGCCCCGAGGAAGCCGAGCGTCAGCAGGGCGGTGAGAATGATGGTCGTGATGGTCACGAGGGATACCTCCAGATCGGGTGGCAGGAATACCACGACGAGCCCAACAGTTCACTCAATGAAGTTATTCCTTCACTGAACCAAGTAATCTGAGATGGTGGAGAGGAAGGGGGAGGCATGAACGCCAGAGCCGGCGCCACATCCCGCACGAGGGAGGACCGCGCCCGGATGGACGCCCTGGACGCCCTGCTGCGGGCCAGCATCGAGTTGCGCCGCCACATCGAGCAGGTGGCCCGCGACTTCGAGATCAGCGCCCCGCAGGCCCGGCTGCTGCTGATCCTCGAGGAGCCGATGCGGATGCAGCACGCCGCCGAGGCGACCGCCTGTGAACCCTCCCACCTCACCGCGCTCGCCGATCAGCTGCAGCGGGCCGGGCTGATCACCCGCGAACCGGACCCCGACGACCGGCGCGCCCGCCGGCTGTCACTGACCGAACGGGGTCGTGCGGTACGCACCGCGCTCGCCCCGGCGATGCTCGACGGCGCCCCCGTGATCGGTTCGCTGGATGCCCGCGAGTGCGAGGAGCTGCGCACCCTCATCGACACCCGACTGGTTCGAGCACCTGACCCCCTCGGCGTGAAACCACCCTCAGATGCGTGAAACCCCCACTGCAGCAGGGGTTTCATGCAGGCAAGGGGGGTTTCACCGATGGATTCGATTCGCTCCTTCGTCGCTCGCTCAACCAACGTGGGGCCGGGTCAGATCGCGCAGGAGTCGTCGGTGCAGACGGCGCCGTCGGCATCCCCGATGACCTGGATCGGGTGTTCGGCGGCCCAGGCCTGATCGAGTGCGGAGGCGAAGGTCGCCACCGGCTGCGCGCCGGAGAGGGCGTACCGGTCCGCGATCAGGAAGAACGGCACTCCGCTCACCCCGATCGAGCGGGCCCGCTGCTGGTCAGCCCGGACGGCGTCGGCGTAGTCGTCGCCGGCGAGCACCTCGCGCACCCGGGTCTCGTCGAGGCCGACCCGGCGGGCGACGGCGACCAGCGCCTCCGGGTCACCGGCGCGCAGACCCTCGGCGAAGTAGCCCTGCATCAGCGCGCGCAGCAGCTCCATCCCCTTGCCGGATTCGGCGGCCAGGTGCACCAGCCGGTGCGCGTCGAAGGTGTTGGTGATCTGGGCGTCACTGGTGTCGTACGCCAGGCCGGCGGCCTTGGCGCGCTCGGCGATCCCGCGCTGCATCGCCGCCACCTGGGCGGGGCTGGTGCCGAACTTCTCGGCCAGCGCCTCGACCATCGGGCGGTGTTCGCCGACCGGGGCGGTGGGGTCGAGTTCGAAGCTGCGGGCCACGATCTCGACCTGGTCGCGGTGCGCGAAGGACTCCAGCGCCAGTTCGAGGTTCTGCTCACCGAGATAGCAGAACGGGCAGGCCACATCGGACCAGACCTCGATCGTCAAGGTGTCGTTGTTCGTACGGATCGTTTCAGTCATGCCACCAAAACTATTTCACTGGACCAACTATTCCACCGCCGCCACCAGGGCCCGCAGCGTCTCGAACCAAGGTTTGGCTCATCAAACATTCAGTTGTCCGTAGACACACCCGCACCGCGCGCGAAAGCCTGTTGCGCGAAGGGGAGTAGTTCCGCTCGGGCGTCGGTCCGGGTGAGCTGCGTCGACACAATGGCGGCCGCGGATGGCTGCCCGGCGTAGCACCTCCGGTGAGGCGAGCGAGACCTTCGGCCGATGTTGTCGTGGCCGAGGACCCCCATCCGAGGCCATGGCAGCTGCTGAGAAAGGCACGTCATGCCAGCGGCTCTCGTCCGACGCATTCTGCTCTGTCTGGTGATCGCAGCCCCCGCGATCGCAATGCGGGTGACCGGGATCGAGTTCACCCCGGTCGCCGACCTTTTCATCTTCGGCGCAGCGGTGGTGGCCGCCGCCTTCCTGCTCGCCTGGGCCGCCGAGGCGGCGCAGAAGGACATCTCCGGCACCCTGGCGATCGCCCTGCTCGCGCTGATCGCCGTGCTGCCCGAGTACGCGGTCGATCTCTACTACGCCTTCCGCGCCGGCTCCGATCCGGCGTACACCCACTTCGCCGCCGCCAACATGACCGGTTCGAACCGGCTGCTGCTCGGCTTCGGCTGGCCGCTGGTGGTGATCGTCGCCCTGGTGGTGGCGCGCCGCCGCCAGTCCGCCGACGCCGGTGGCGCGGGGCTGAACCGGTTCCTCAGACTGCCCGGCGAGGCGCGCCTCGACATCGGGTTCCTGGCCGTGCTGTCGGTGATCGCGTTCGCGATTCCGCTGCTGGGCAGCATTCCGCTGTGGTTCGGTCTCGTGCTGATCGCCATGTTCGTGCTGTATCTGTGGCGCGCCAGCCGGGTGCACGAGGACGAGGAGGAGGAGTTCGTCGGCGCCGCGGCGCTGATCGCGGGAATGCCGACCCGGTCCCGGCGGATCACCGTGGTGGCACTGTTCCTGGTCTCCGCGGCGATCATCCTCACCTCCGCCGAACCGTTCGCCGAGGCGCTGGTCGCCTCCGGCACCTCGCTCGGCATCGACAGCTACTTCCTGGTGCAGTGGCTGGCGCCGCTGGCCTCCGAGGCGCCGGAGTTCATCATCGCGGTGATGTTCGCCCTCCGCGGCCACGGGGCCGCGGCGATCGGCACCCTGATCGCCTCCAAGGTGAACCAGTGGAGCCTGCTGGTCGGTTCGCTGCCGGTGGCGTACTGGATCGGTGGCGGCACCGCTGCGCTGCCCCTGGACGGGCGGCAGGTGGAGGAGTTCGTGCTGACCGCGACCCAGACGGTGCTGGGTGTGGCGATCATCATCGCGCTGCGCTTCCGGCTCTGGTCGGCGATCGGGCTGGCGGTGCTGTTCGCGGTGCAGTTCTTCGTCACCGATACCGGCGGCCGGTACGTGTTGAGCGCGATCCAGACGGTGTTCGCCCTCGGCTTCCTGATCGCCCACCGGCGCGACATCCTGGCGACCCTGGCCGCACCGTTCAAGAAGGCGCAGGCGGTGGCCGACGCCCCGGAACGCGAATCGGTCACCGCCGGTGCGGGGAATCGCTCCTAGAATGACCGGGATGCCTCATCCTGCGGTCACCCGGGTGGTCGAGGACTATGTCACGCTCATCTGGAAGGCCCATGAGTGGCCCGGCGGCACGCCGACCACCTCGGATCTGGCGGCCCAGCTCGGCGTGACGCCCTCGACCGTTTCAGCGAACCTGAAGAAGCTCGCCCGGGACGGCTTCCTGGACTACGAGCCGTACGGTTCGATCAGCCTGACCGAGCCGGGTCGCGCGATCGCGGTCGAGATCGTACGCCGGCATCGGATCCTGGAGACCTATCTGGTCCGCGAGCTCGGGGTGCCCTGGGACCAGGTCCACGATGAGGCCGACCGGCTCGAGCACGCGGTCTCCGATCTGGTGCTGGACCGGATGGACGACGTGCTCGGCCATCCCAGCCACGACCCGCACGGTGACCCGATCCCGGACCGCGACGGCAATCTCACGGTCACCGCGGACCAGGCGCTCAGCCAGACCGCACCCGGCGATCGGGTGCGGGTGATCCGCGTCTCCGACCGTTCCCCGGAGGTGCTCCGGCACCTGGAGGGACTGCACGTCACCGTCGGCACCGGGTTGCAGGTCGAGGAGGTCAACGAGGCCGCCGACGCCATCCGGGTCACCGTCGGCGACGACGCGATCCACCTCAGCTGGTCCACCGCCAACGCCATCCGCGTCGCACCGGAGGGCTGAGGCTCACCCGGCCGCCGAGCCGGTCTTCGGCTCCGGAGCGACCGGTGCCGCCCCGTCCTCCGCCGCCTCCTGCTCGTCGATCGCCTCGAGGTCGATCCTGTCCCGTCCCCGCGGCGAGCCGAGGAGCAGCGCCAGCAGGCAGAGCACCAGCAGCCCGCTCCAGGCACCCGCCAGGGCGCCGACGCCGCCAGCAGCGATCACGGCGGTCGCGATGGCCGGGGAGAACCCGGCGCCGAGGGTGGATCCGCCCTGATAGGTGAGCGAGGCACCGGTGAACCGGACCTTGGTCGGGAACAGTTCGGAGAGGTAGCCGGCCAGCGGCCCGAAGGTCATCGACTGGAAGATCTGGGCGACCACCAGGGCGATCGCGAAGTTGCGTACCGACCCGGATTCCACCAGGACCAGGGCCGGGTAGGTGAACAGCGCCATCCCGATCATGCCGATCGCCATGATCAGTTTGCGGCCGTAGCGGTCGGACAGGGCCGCGGCGGTGAAGGTCACGATCAGCACGATGACCGCGGAGCCGGCCTTGATGTTCAGCACCTGGGTCTGGTTCGCTCCGCTCTGCACGGCCCGGGAGACCGCCCAGACGGTCATGATGCCGCCGACGGTGAACTGCGCGGAGGCCACCAGGATGCCGACGACGACCATCTTCGGGTGCTTCAGCAGCACCTCCGCGATCGGGATGCGGCGCTCCTCCACCTTCTTGGTGGCGGCGACGAAGATCGGGCTCTCCGCGACCGAGGAGCGGACCCACAGGCCGATGATCACCAGCGCCAGGCTGAGCAGGAACGGGATCCGCCACCCCCAGGCGAGGAACTGCTGCTGCGGCAGCAGCGTGAAGGCCGAGGTGACCAGCGTCGCGAGCAGTACGCCTGCGGGACCGCCGGAGCTGGCGAAGGTCGCGGCCAGACCGCGGCGCCCACCCGGCGCGTGTTCGAGCGCGAGGGTCGCCGCCCCGCCCCATTCACCACCGACAGCGATGCCCTGGACGACCCGCAGGGTGACCAGCAGGATCGGGGCCAGGGCACCGATCTGCGCCGATCCGGGCAGCAGACCGAGGGCGACGGTGGCAGCACCCATCAGCAGCATCGACAGCACCAGCATCTTCTTGCGCCCGATGCGATCGCCGAAGTGGCCGAAGATGACCCCGCCGAGCGGCCGGGCGACATATCCGGTGGCCAGTGCCATGAACGAGGCGAAGGTGCCGACCACCGGATCCATGCCGGCGAAGAAGACCTTGTTGAAGACCAGCGCCGCGGCGATGGAGAAGAGTGCGAAGTCATAGAACTCGATCGCACTGCCGAGGAAGGCCGAAGCCAGGATGCGCCGCATCTGCGGGGTGTTGAGTGTTGCCGGTGTCTGCGCCGTTGTAGACATCGGGCGTCCTTTCTGCGGTGAACGGCCCGGTCGGACCGTCCGGTGGAATGGAACTTCAGTGCCGATCGATGGGGATGATCTGCAGGTCGTCCGGGACCAGCACGGTCCGGCCGAAGGTCGACTTGGCGGCCAGCCAGACGCTGGGATCCGCGTCGCCGGGGGCGATGTGGTGCAGAGCGAGGGCGCCGACCTCGGCACGTGCCGCGATCTCACCCGCCGCCGCGGGGGTGGTGTGGGCGTTCCGGTGGTGCCGCATGATGGCGTCGACGCCTTCGGGCCTGCGGCGGCCGTAGATGGCGGCGATCGTGTCCAGGTCGATGGCCTCGTGCAGCAGCAGATCCGCACCGCGGGCGAGCCGGACCAGGTTGTCGCTGGGCGCGGTGTCGCCGGAGACGACGACCGAGCCTTCCTCGGTGTCGATCCGGTACGCGAACGCCGGTGCGATCGGGGCGTGCTTCACCAGGGTGGCGGTGATCTGCACCCGATCGTCGCTGTGCACCAGGAAGGGTTCGAAATCCGCCGGGTGCGGGTTCTCGTTCGGGTGGAACCCGGTCCCGGCCGGCAGCTCGATGTCCACGCCCCGGAAGACGTCCTTCGGGTTCGGCTTCAGCGAGTCGCGGATCCGGTCGGTGTAATCGGTGCCGAAGGCCTGGATCAGCAGGTCGACCATCTCGGCGGTACCCGGTGTCGGGTGCTGCGGGTTCGGCAGCTCGGGGGCGCTGGTGGCGCCGGCCGAGATCGGCGGCAGGGCACCGCGGTCGCCGGGTCCGTAGATCGGCAGCGGGTTGTCCGGGTAGCGCTCCATCGCCGTCTGCCCGAACATCATCACCCCGGGCAGGTCGACGACATGATCGGAATGCAGATGGGTGAGCAGCACCCCGCGCAGCGATTCGAAGCCGAGGCCGGCTCGGTGCAGCTGACCGGCCGCACCGTAACCGGCGTCGATGAGGTAGGTCGCGTCGCCGACGACGATCGCCGTCGCGATTCCGCTGCGGGGCCGCGGGCCCCAGTAGCGGGGACCGCCGGCGGTGCCGAGGGTGATCACCGAGAGCGGGTGCCGAGCTGTCACATCTGCCTCCTTGCAGGGTCAGCGTCCGTACTGCGCCGATGCGAAACATTGTGCGAAGCCGGAAAACCCTTTGAAAACCACCGAAAACAGGGCAGTTACCTATGATCAGCAGATGAATGAGCCGACCCTGCGCCAGCTGCGCTTCCTGGTGGCCGTTGCCGACCACGGGTCCTTGCAGGCCGCCGCCCGGGCCCTGCACATGTCACCCACCGGCCTCTCGCTCGGCCTCGACGAACTGGAGCACGTCATCGGCGCACCCCTCACCGTGCGTCGCCGCGCCAAGGGCGCCGCGCTCACGCCGGCGGGTCGCGCGGTGGTGGCGCAGGCCCGGGAAATCCACACCGCGGTGACCGAGTTGAGCACGATCGCGAACCAGCTGCACGGCAAGCTCGTCGGCTCCGTCGGCGTCGGCTGCTTCCCTTCACTCTCCCCCACCCTGATCCCCGAACTGCTGGAGCGGTTGGAGCAGACCTACCCCGAACTGCAGGTCGAGGTGCTGGAGTCCCCGGCCGACGAACTCCAGGCGCGATTGCGGGAGGGCGATCTCGAGCTGGCCTGCATGTTCGAGAGCCAGGTCGATCCCGATCTGGAGTTCATCCGATTGATGCCGACACAGTCTCGGGTGCAGATCTCCCCGCGCCACCGATTCGGTCGGCGCCGCGGGCTGCGCCTGGCGGAACTGGTCGAGGAGCGACTCGTCCTGCTGGACATCGGACCCCACGCCGAAGCCACCCTCGCGCTCTTCGGCGACCGCGGCCTGTCGCCGCGGATCCTTGCCAGTACGGCAAATATCGAGACCGTGCGCTCACTCGTGGCGCGCGGCATGGGGTACACCATCACGATGGCCCGGGTGATGCGGCACGACAGCATCGAGGGGTGGCCGCTGGTCTACATCCCGCTCACCGATCCCTTGCCGGAGAACTCGGTCGTGGTGGCCCATCGCCCCGATGTCAGCCTCACCGCGCGCGCCGAAGCCGTCTTCGCCAGTCTCCGCTCGATCGGGATCTCCACCGGTCAGATCCAGAACAACCCGAACCGGTGATCCCCTTGAACCGCGCGCCCTCCCCGGCGTATATTCCATCTGGAATATCCAACTTGGAGGACTCGTGCAGCTCAACCCGCTCGCCATCGCCGCGCTGGCGATCTTCGCCGAGCAGCCGCGGCACCCCTACGACGTGTACGCGACCATGCGGGCACGGCGTGAGGAACAGACCGTCAAGCTGAGTGCCGGCACGCTCTACCACACGATCAACCGGCTCGCCGAGGCCGGCCTGCTGGCCGAACTGGGCACCGAGAGTGCGGGCAACCGGCCGGAGCGGACCGTCTACCGGATCACCGCCGAGGGCCGGCACCGGCTCGACGAACGGATCCGCGAACTGCTGCGCGAACCGGTGCAGGAATACCCCCAGTTCCCGGTCGCGGTCGGTGAGATGCACAACCTGCCGGCCGACGAGGCGGCCATGATGCTGCAGGAGCGCACGGTCGCCCTGGACAGCCGGCTGGAGACCATGGACCTGGTCGCCGGACTCCTCGACGAGCGCGCCCTGCCGCGTCGCTTCTGGCTCGACCTCGACCTGATCCGGCACTCGACGGGTGCCGAACGTGACTGGTGCGCCCGCACCGCGGCTGCCATCGCGGCCGGCGAGATCGACTGGACCACCCTGCCCACCCGAACCGCTGCGAAGGACAACGCATGACCACCCAGGCCACCCAGGAGAGGGAATCCGCGCAGGCCTGGCCCGCGCTGTGGTCCCTGCTCTTCGGCTTCTTCATGATCCTGGTCGACCAGACGATCGTCTCGATCGCCACCCCGGCACTGATGCAGGGGTTGCAGGCCGATGTCGGCATGGTCGTCTGGGTGACCAGCGCCTATCTGCTGGCCTTCGCGGTGCCGCTGCTGATCACCGGACGACTCGGTGACCGCTTCGGCCCCAAGAACCTGTATCTGATCGGGCTGACCGTCTTCACGCTCGCCTCGGCCGCCTGCGGATTCGCCCCGAACATCGAGGTGCTGATCGTCGCCCGGGTGGTGCAGGGCCTGGGCGCGGCGATGATGACCCCGCAGACGATGGCCTTCATCACCCGGCTCTTCCCGGCGCACCGCCGCGGCGCGGCGATGGGCATCTGGGGCGCCACCGCCGGCGTCGCGACCCTGATCGGCCCGCTTCTCGGTGGCGTACTCGTCGACGGCCTGGGCTGGCGCTGGATCTTCTTCGTCAACCTGCCGGTCGGCCTGATCGGCTTCTGGATGGTGCTGCGCAACGCTCCGGCCCTGGAGAAGCATCAGCACCGCTTCGACCTGGTCGGGGTGGTGCTCAGCGCCGTCGGCATGTTCTGCCTGGTCTTCGGCATCGAGGAGGGTTCGAACTACGACTGGGGCACGATCACCGGCCCGATCTCGGTCTGGGGGCTGATCATCACCGGTGTCGTGGTGATGGCTCTGTTCGTTGTGTGGCAGGCGAAACAGCGCGGCGAGCCGCTCGTCCCGCTCGATCTGTTCAAGGATCGCAACTTCTCCGCGGCCAACCTGGGAATCGCCTCGATGGGCGCCATGGTGACCTCGATGGTGTTCCCGATGATGCTGTACACACAGAACATCCGCGGCCTCACCCCGACACTGGCCGCCCTGCTCACGCTGCCGATGGCGGTGGCCTCCGGGGCCCTGGCGCCGCTCGCCGGCAAGCTGATCGACCGGCACGACCCGAAGTGGTACGCCGTTGCCGGCTTCGTGCTGATGGGCGCCGGCCTGGTGATCCAGGCGCTGGTCATCAGACCGGGCTGGTCGGTGCTCTGGCTGCTGCTGCCCGCCTTCCTGATCGGTGTCGCGAACGCCGGCATCTGGGGGCCGCTGTCGGTCTCGGCCACCCGCAACCTGCCGCCGCATCGCGCGGGCGCGGGGGCCGGGGTCTACAACACCACCCGCCAGCTCGGCGCCGTCCTCGGTTCGGCCGGCATCGCGACGGCGATGCAGTCCCGGATCACGGCGGAGATGGCCGCCGGTGGGCCGCCGGATCCGGCCGCCGCCGCCAACTCCTTCACCCTGGCGATGGGGCAGGCCACCCTGCTGCCGGCCGCGATCGCGCTGATCGGACTCATCGCGGTGCTGATGTTGGAACCGCCGCGCCCGCGCGGCACCATGGAGCGGTGACCACCGATCTGCTGGAGGCCCCCGGCGACCAGGAACGCAGGGCCGGCCTCCGGCGGATGCGGTTCGTGGCGACCTCGCTGCTCGTGTTCGCCGCGATCGTCTATCTGCTCACCCTCGGCCGGCCGGCGGAGAGCGTGCTCGGCTTCGTGAACACCGCCGCCGAGGCGGGCATGGTCGGTGCGCTCGCCGACTGGTTCGCCGTCACCGCCCTGTTCCGGCACCCGCTGGGCATCCCGATCCCGCACACGGCCCTGGTCAAACGGCGCAAGAACGAACTCGGCCGCAGCCTGCAGCAGTTCGTCACCGCGCACTTCCTCACCGCCGACGTGTTCCGCGAGCAGCTCGCCTCGGCCGAGATCGGCACCAAGGTCGCCGACTGGCTCTCCGATGACCGCAACCGGCAACGCGTGCTGACCGAGGCGACCAGCCTGGGCGAGGTGGTGCTGCGCCGCATCCCCGACGACGACATCCGTTCCCTGGTGGACGATGTGGCCCTGCCGCGGTTGCGCACCGAGGAGCTGTCCCCGATCGCCGGCGCCTTCCTGGAGGGCATCGTCGCCGACGATGCGCACCGCGGGCTGGTCGACCTGGCATTCGGCGAGATCCACTCCTGGTTGCTCCGCCATCCGGAGAAATTCACTGCTGTGGTTGGGGAACGCGCACCCAGCTGGAGCCCCGGTTGGGTCGATCGCCGGGTCGTCGACTGGGGTTACAAGCAGGCCCTGGAGTGGGTGCGCAATGTCCGCGACACCCGCGACCACCCGGCCCGGATCGCCATCGACGACATGCTCGCGACGCTGGCCGACGATCTGCAGCACGATGCCTCGGTGCGCCGCCGCGGTGAGGCGCTGAAGGAACGCCTACTGTCCCACCCCGGGATCGGCAGCACCGCCGTCTCGTTGTGGCAGTCGGTCCGCGATTCGCTGCTGGAGGCGATGGCCGATCGGGAGTCCCCGCTGTGGCGGCGGGGTGACGGCTGGCTCGCCGAACTGGGGCACAATCTGGCGACCGACACGGCGTTGCGGGAACGACTCGAGGCCCGGCTCGCCGACATCACCGGATTCCTGGTCGAGCGCTACGGTGCCGACGTCGCCCAGGTCATCTCGCACACCGTCGAACGCTGGGACGCCGACCAGGCCAGCCGGCGGATCGAGCTGTTCGTCGGCCGGGACCTGCAGTTCATCCGGATCAACGGCACCGTCGTCGGTGCGCTGGCCGGTCTGGCGATCCACACCGTCTCGGTGCTGATCGCTCCGCTGCTCTGACCGCGCGGCTCAGGCGTCGGCGTCGGGGAGCTCGGCGCCCTGCCGATCGGCCCACTCCAGCAGCGGTTCCAGACCGTATACCACCTCATCGATCCCGGCGGTCAGGTCACCCAGTTCGGCGTACCGGGCCGGGACGCTCGCCAGCGTGAAGTCCCGCGGGTCCACCTCGTCGACCTCATCCCACCGGATCGGGGTCGAGACGGTACCGGCCGGCACCCCGCGCAAGGAGTACGCCGCAGCGATCGTGTGGTCGCGGGCGTTCTGGTTGTAGTCGACGAAGACCACGTCATCGGGCCGGTCCCTCCGCCACCAGGCGGTGGTCACCTCCCTCGGCGCCCGGCGTTCCACCTCGTGCGCGAACGCGAGCGCGGCCCGGCGGACGTCCTGCCAACCCCAGTCGGGACGGATCCGGACGTAGACGTGCAGACCCTTGCCGCCGGAGGTCTTCGGGTAACCAGTGATGCCGAGCTCGTCGAGCACCTCCTGCACCACATGCGCGACCCGCTGCACCCGCTCGAAGGGACAGTTCGGCATCGGGTCCAGGTCGATCCGCCACTCATCGGGCTGCTCCACGTGGCCGCGCCGGGAGTTCCAGGGATGGAATTCGACGGTGGACATCTGCACCGCCCAGATCACCTGGGCCACCTCGGTGACGCACAGCTCGTCGGCGGTCAACCCGTAGCGGGGGAAGAACAGCTCCACGGTGTCCACCCAGTCCGGGGCACCGGCGGGCAACCGCTTCTGGTGCACCTTCTTGCCGGCCAGCCCCTTCGGGAAGCGGTGCAGCATCGTGGGCCGCTCCCGCAGCGCCCGGACGATCCCGTCCCCCACCGACAGGTAGTAGTTGGCGACGTCCAGCTTCGTCCACCCCTGCTCGGGGAAGTAGACCCGATCGGGGCTGCTGAGGCGCACCGTGTGTGGGCCCACCTCGAGCTCGACCGCCTCGGACTTCGTCGCCATGGAGGCAGCCTACGGGAGATGGGCCCAGCGGGCTTCGACTCGCTCGTTCCTCGCTCGCTCAGCCGGCGTCGGGTTCCATCATCTGCTGCAGCGGGACGGTGTCGCCGTCGTCGTCCTGTTTGCCGGAATCCCTGTTCCGGTGGGAGATCCGCTCCCGGAACTTCTCCACCAGGTGGTAGAGCACCGGTACCAGCACCAGGGTGAGCAGCGTCGAGGACACCAGGCCGCCGATCACCACGATGGCCAGCGACTTGGAGATGAACACCCCGCCGCCGGTGATCCCGATCGCCATCGGCACCAGCGCCATGATGGTGGCCAGTGCGGTCATGATGATCGGCCGCAGCCGCAACCGGGCGCCGTGGATCACCGCATCGTCGATGTCGGCACCCTCGTTGCGGTAGTGGTTCACCAGGTCGATCAGCACGATCGCGTTGGTGACCACGATGCCGATCAGCATCAGCAAGCCGATCATCGACGGGATCCCGAGCGCGGTTCCGGTGGCCAGCAGCAGGCCGATCGCACCGGTCGCGGCGAACGGCACCGACACCAGCAGGATCAGCGGTTGCAGCAGGGAGCGGAAGGTCGCCACCATCACCATGTAGACGATCGCGATCGCCACCAGCATGGCGATTCCGAGCTGTTGGAAGGCGTCCTGCTGTTCGGTGGAGACGCCGGCGATCTGGGCCTGGGTGCCGGTGGGCAGCTGCAACCGGTCCAACCCGGCCTGCAGATCGCGGGTCGCGGTGGACAGATCGCCGGAGGTGTTCGCCGCGGTGATCGTCACCGTCCGCTCCCCATCGGCTCGCTTGATCGCCGCGGACACCGGCACCTCGACCACATCGGCGACCTCGGTGAGCCGCCGCGGTTCACCCTTGATGTTCTTGGCCAGTTCGGATTTCTGCTTCATCTCCTCGGCCTGCTGCTGCGACTCCGCGGCCTCGGTGCGCGAGTCGTTCAGCTTGGTCTGCTGTTCGTCCAGCGCATCGAGCTGGTCGTTCAGCTTGCTCGCCTGCTCCCGCAGCTGCTTGACCTGTTCGTCGCGCTGCACGCGGGCCTGGGCCAGTGCCTGCTGCTGGGCGGCCGCCGCAGCCTGCTGCTGGGCGGCGGCCTGCTGCTGCGGGCTGAGCCCCGCGGCCGCTCCGGGTACGCCTCCGCTCCCGGCGGCACCCGCCCCGGCCCCAGCACCCGCACCGGCACCCGCACCGGCTGCGGCCCCTCCGGCACCCGCGGTCAGCGGGGCGCTCTGCAACTGGGCGATCTGGTTGTTCAGCTCGTCGCGGCTGTCGCGCAGTTCCCGGCGCTGCTTGTCCAGCTGCTCCTGCTGGTCGTCGAGCTGTTGCATCGCCTTGTCCTGCTGCTTCTGCGTCTGCGCGTCCTGCTCCGCGGTCAGCTCGTCACTGATCCGCTTGCGGGCATCGGCGGTCTGCTGCTGGGTGACCGGCAGCTGCAACTGTTCCAACTCCTGCTTGTTCCGCAGCGGGGGCCCCGAGCGCAGCACCAGGTCCTGGCTGCGGCCGTCGATGGTGACCTGGGTGAGCGTCTGACCCTGAACCGCCTGCAGCACCGCCTGGCCGATGGTGCCCTGGTTCATCCCGTACCGACCGGCGTCACCGGGGCGTACGTTCACCTGCAGCACGCTCTGCCGTTCCGCCAGGTCGGAGCGCACGTCGGCGGCGCTCGGTTGGTCCGACATCATCGCGACGACCTGATCGCTGGCCTGCTGCAGGGCGGCCTCGTCGCGACCGGTGATGGTCACCTCGAGGTTGTTGGCGCCGACCGATTCACCCTGGCTGAGCGTGACCTTGCCCAGTTCGGGCCGGTTCTCCACAGCGGCCCGGATCCGGGCCGCCGCACCGGGGTCCTTGGGCTCCGGTTTCAGGGTGATGCTGTAGGAGGCGGTGTTGGTCTGTGCACCGCCGCCGGTGAACGCCGCCGCCAACCCGCCACCGCCCACAGTGGTCTGATAGGACTGCACGGCCGGGTCGGCGGCCAGGATGGCCTCGACCTTGCGTGCGCTCGCATCGGTCTCGGTCAGCGCGGTGCCGACCGGCAGCTCCTGGTTCAGGTTCAGCGTCGTCTGCTCGGACTCACCGAGGAAGTCGGTCTTCAACCGGGTGGCGCCGATCATGGTGCCGGCGAACAGCACCACCGCGATCACCAGGGTGATCAGCGGCCGGCGCAGCGTCCAGCGCAGGACCGGGAGATATCCCTTCTGCAGGGGCGTTTCCCGGGTCTCGTGGGAGGCCAGCGACTGACCGTTCGCCTCCTCGGCGAGCTTCGCGGCCTGCTTTTTCGACGGCTTCATGAACCAGTAGGACAGCACCGGCACGATCGTCAACGAGACCACCAGCGAGGCCAGCAGGGCGACCGACACGGTCACCGCGAACGGGCGGAACAGCTCACCGACCTGGCCGGAGACCAGCGCGATCGGCAGGAACACCGCGACCGTGGTGATGGTCGACGCGGTGACCGCGCCGGCCACCTCGCGGACCGCGCCGACGATCAGCCCGGTCCCCCACGGTTCGCCCAATCCCTGATGGCGCTTGATGTTCTCGATCACCACGATCGAGTCATCGACGACCCGGCCGACCGCGACGGTCAGCGCGGAGAGGGTGAGCAGGTTGAGCGTGTAGCCGCCGACAGACAGCCCGATCATCGCGATCAGCAGCGACAGCGGGATCGAGATCGCGGTGATGATCGTCGAGCGGACCGAGAGCAGGAAGACCAGGATCACCAGCACCGCCATCAGCAGGCCCAGCCCGCCCTCGGTGCTCAGGTCGTGGATCGACTGCTCCACATACGGCGCCTGGTCGAAGACCGTGGTGAAGCTGGTGTCGTCACCGAGTTCCCGGCTCAACGAGGGCAGCAGATCCTTGACCTCGTTGGAGACGGTGACGGTGTTGGCCTCGGGGGTCTTGGTGATCGACAGGCTGAGCGAGGGCCGGCCGTTCACCCGGGAGATGCTGGTCGCCTCCTTGGGGCCGACGGTGACATCGGCGACCTGCCCCAGCGACACCGACCCGTCGGTGCCCTGCAACTGGATGTTGCGCACATCCTCGACCGAGCCGAGGCTGCGGCCCACCTGGATCGACACGTTGCGGCCGTCCTGGACCACCTGACCACCGGGGATCGCGGCCTGGTACGCCGTGATCAGCTGGCTGAGCTGGGACATGTCGATCGAGTAGCGATCCAGATCGGCGGGCCGGGTGGTGATGGTGACGACCTGTTCCTGCTGACCGGTCACCTGCACATCGCGTACGCCCGGCAGGGCGCGCAGCCGCGGCGCGGCCACATTCTCCAACTGGTCGCCCAGCTGGAGGGGATCCTTGCTCGAGGAGACCGCCAGCAGCGCGACCGGAAGATCGTCCAGGCTGCCGACGCTGACGGTGGGCTTCACATCGGCGGGCAGCTTGCCGGCGGCCCCGTCCACCGCGGTCCGGACCTTGCCCTCCATCTGGGTCAGGTCGTCGTTGTAGTCCCACTCCACCTGCACCTGGGAGGTGTTCGCCGAGGAGGTCGAGTTGACCTTGGTGACACCGCTGACCGCGCGCACCGCGTCCTCGATCGGTTTGGTGACATCACGCTCGACCGTCTGCGAGGGCGCCCCCGGATAGACCGCGACCACGGTCGCACCGGGCAGCTTGAGCGATGGGTACAACTCCTGCTTCAGCGAGGTGGTGGCGTACAGGCCGAAGCCGACGATCACCAGACTGATCAGGATCACCACGGCCCGGTTGGCCAGGCTGAGGCGGGTGGCTCGGACCACGGGGACTCCTCGGGTGCAGCTGTGACGGCCACCCGCTCACCTACCGGGCGGCCGGTAGAAGACATTAGGCCTTGTCACCACCCCCGGCCAATCCGGCGGATCCCCGAACCGACCCGGGCCCGCCTCCACCTAGAGGCGGAGCAGCTCGTTGATCACCTGCAACAGTTCGTCCACCACTTCGTCCTCGCCGGCATCCGGGGCGACCTCACCGGCCGAGAGCGCGACCCCGGCGGCGGCCAGGGCGCAGCGGGCGCGCAGCAGATCGGCATTGGAGGGCTCCGGCCCCGCCAGCCAGCGCTGCACCCGGTTGCCGGTCTCGACCAGCTCACCGGCCCGTTCGGCCAGGGCGTTCAGCACGCTGGGGTCGGTGGCCACCAGCGACCCGATCTCGCGGTGGCGTACCAATCCCTGGAGATAGCGCCGCATCAACCGCTCCACCCCGGCCCGATCGCGGGTGAGCCCCGCCAACTGGGCCGCGACATCGCGGAACTCGACGACCACCGGATCCAGGATCGCCTCCAGCAGCGCCAGCTTCGAGGGGAAGTGGTAGTAGAGCGAGGCCTTGGTGATGCCGACCTCCTCGGCGATCTCCCGCAGGCTGGTCTGCTCGAATCCCTGGCGCCGCATCAACCGGATCGCCGCGTCGATGATCGCGGCCTTGGTGTCCGAGCTCGGCGATGGCATGGGGGCATTCTGGCGAGTCCGCCCGCCGGCGCCAAACCCGGGCCGGGTCGGCGCGCCCATCGGAGGAGATGAACCACTTCTCACAAACAGGTCACGACTGCGGGAACGACACGGACGACTCCGGCCGTCCATGCCTACACTGTGCTCGCCCGCCGGAGGGGATCCGGCGGACAATTTGTGGGAGGAACAGCCCAGTGACTGACCTGGTCGCCCGGACACCCTTCGCGGACACCCGCGCGAGCGATCTGCGATTCTCCGCCGGTAAGGCGCTTCGGCGCGGTCGGCGCGCCCTGCCGACCGCCCTGGCCGAATGCCCCGGACCCAGCGCCGGCGGCGCGAGCTGCACCCTGCGGATCCTCGGCGCCTCCCATCAGGTGGTGCTGGATCTCGGCGACTGCCGCTGGGTGGAGACGCTCTCCTGCGGCACCGACGGGGAGCCGGTGAACTTTCCCAACGGCAGCGTGCAGCTGATCGGCGATTGGGCGTACGCCTGCCGGATGGAGCTCGATCTGGCTCCCGATGCCGCCGCGATGGCGGCGGTGTCCGCCGGCCTGGACGAGTTGCAGCACACGGTACGCCTGGGCGTGCGCTTCGCCGGCGACCCGCACGCCCGCACCGTGATCGGCGCCTCGGTGCGCCGCGACGGTGCCACCGAGGTGCTCACCTGGGAGACCTGGCACCTCTATCCGCAGCACGGCGAGATCGTGCACACTGTGTCCACCGCACAGGTGCTGACCAACTGGGAGGGAGCGGCATGTCCGACGCACTGAAACGGCGTGGGCTGCTCGCCCTGATCGGTGGCGCGGCACTGCTGCCACTGGTCGGCTGCAGCAGCAACGCCCGCTGCCGGGAGCAGTACATCGCGCAGTACCGATCGACCCATGCCGGCGCCTCGCCCTCCGAGGCCGAGATCGCCAGCGCGTGCGCCACCTCCCGGTCGCGCTCGGGCACCAGCGGTGGCTACTACGGCACCGGCTACCGCGGCTCCCGCCGCGGCGGTAGCAGCAGCAGTTCCGGCGGCAAGTGAACGGCCGGTTCGTGGCCACCGAGATGATGGAGTGACATGCCTGAGATTGCACAGATCGGCTTCGACATCCTCGCCAGCCTCGCCTATGGCGTGGTCAGCCTGATCCTGATGGTGCTGGGTGTCTGGCTGGTCGACCTGCTCACCCCCGGCAAGCTGGTCGACCTGATCTGGCGCGAGCGCAAGGTGGCGCCGGTGATCCACGTGGCCTCGGCGATCCTCGCGGTGGCGCTGATCATCCGGCAGGCGATCCTCTCCTCGGCCGACCAGCTGGTACCCGGGCTGATCTCGACCGCCGTCTACGGTGTGATCGGGCTGATCCTGATGGCGATCGCGTTCTTCGTGATCGATGCGATCACCCCCGGCAAGCTCGGTGAGCTGCTGACCTCCGAAGGCATGCACCCCGCGGTCTGGGTGACCGCGGCCTCGCAGATCTCGGTCGGCCTGATCATGGCCGCCGCCATCTCGTGACCCGGGCCGGGGACCAGCTGACCGAAACCGGGCCCCGCGCACTGCCCCGCCGGGCCGGGGCGCTGGTCTTCGGCGCCGTCTTCCTCTGCGCCAGCTGCGGCATGGTCTATGAGCTGGCGCTGATCGCGATCGGCTCCTATCTGCTCGGCAACGCCGTGGTGCAGGCCTCGATCGTGCTCTCGGTGATGGTCTTCGCGATGGGCATCGGCGCGCTGCTGTCCAAGCGGCTCGTCGGGCGCGCGGCGGCCGGGTTCGCGGTGATCGAACTGGCCCTCGGCCTGCTCGGCGGGATGAGCGTGGTGCTGCTCTACACCAGCTTCGCCTGGCTGCAGGCGTACACCCTGGCCCTGGTCATCCTGGCCCTGCTGATCGGCGGCCTGATCGGCGCGGAGATCCCGCTGCTGATGAACCTGCTGCAACAGATCCGACAGCGCCGCGCCTCCGACGAGGTCGCCGACATGTTCGCCGCGGACTATGTGGGCGGGCTGGTCGGCGGGTTGGTGTTCCCCTTCCTGCTGCTGCCCACCCTCGGGCTGTTGAAGGGCACCCTGGTCACCGGTGCGGTGAACGCGGTGGTCGGTTCGGTGGTGGTGCTCTGGCTGTTCCGCGACACCATCGCCCGCCGGGTACGCCGAATGCTCACCGCGGGACTGGCGCTGGTGCTCGCCCTGCTCGCCGCCACCTGGGTGTTCAGCGACGAGATCGAGGTGACCAGTCGCCAGCAGCTCTACAGCGCGCCGATCATCCACGCCGAACGCACGCCCTACCAGGAGATCGTGCTCACCCGCCTCGAACCGCGCGACGACACCCGCCTCTTCCTGAACGGCAACCTGCAGCTGTCCTCAACCGACGAGTACCGCTACCACGAGGCGCTGGTGCATCCGGTGATGGCGCCGGACGCGAACGGAGCCACCCCGAAGCGGGTGCTGGTGCTCGGCGGCGGGGACGGGATGGCGGTCCGGGAACTGCTCAAGTATCCGGTCGAACAGATCACCCTGGTCGACCTCGATCCCGCGATGACCCGGTTGGCACGCACCAATCCCCGGTTGCGCGAGCTGAACCGTGGCTCCCTCGACGATCCCCGGGTGCGGATCGTCAACGACGACGCCTTTTCCTATCTGCGCAGCAATGCCGGGGCCTCCGGCACCCGGGTGCAGTTCGACGCGATCGTCCAGGATCTGCCCGATCCGAGCAACGAGGCGCTCGCGAAGCTCTATTCGGTCGAGATGTTCGGGATGGCGCGCAATGCCCTGGCCCCGCAGGGGCGGATGGTGGTGCAGTCCACCTCGCCCTACTTCGCCAGGGACGCCTACTGGTGCATCGGTGCGACCCTGCAGGAGGCCGGGTTCGCCACCAGCGGCTACCACGTCGACGTGCCCAGCTTCGGCGACTGGGGGTTCTTCCTGGTCTCCCGGCCCGGGGAGGCCGGCGCCGCCGCCGGCGGACAGGCCGATCCGCAGGCACCCGGTGGGCCGCCGGTGACGATGTCGCCGACGCTGACCGATCTGCGGTTCCTCACCCCCGAGGTGCTGGCCGGCGCCAGGGCGTTCCCGCGGGACGCCGGTTATCGGCCGGTCAAGGTGTCGACCCTGCTGGAGCCGGCGGTGATGGAGTACCACCGCAAGGGCTGGCGTACCTATTGAGCGGAGGCGTTTGGTTCCCCGTGGGTGATGGGTATCCACACATACGGTCGGGCCGCCGCTTGGGGCGTACCTCGGGGCGCTGGGGCGTACCTGTCAGCCCGCACCACCCGCTTTTGTCGACATATGCAAGGATCGGCGCAAACCGATCGAGGAGGAGAGATGGGACTGTTCGACCTGATCCGTGGCGGGCGTAAGAACGACGCCGCGACCACCCGCTCGGCCCTGGACGAGGCCCGGGACCCCCAGGCCGACTCCGATGGTGCGGTGAACCGGCTGATCCAGAAGATTCTCGCCACCGGGCTCGACGGCGCCGGCCCGTACGCCTCTGCGGTCAAGGTCGCCGAGAAGGCCCGTTCGTCCAGCAAGGACACCGACAAGGCGATCTCGAAGATCATCTCCCAGCACACCCGCACCGGTGCGGCCGGCGGCTTCGTCACCAGCCTGGGCGGCTTCATCACCCTGCCGGTGGCGCTGCCGGTGAACGTGTTCGAGTTCTATGTGCAGGCGACCCGGATGGTCGGCGCGATCGCCACGCTGCGCGGTTACGACGTCAGCCAGCCCGACATCCGCACCGCGGTGCTGCTGACCCTGGTGGGCCAGGATTCGCAGAAGGTGCTGAAGGACGCCGGCGTACCGGTCGGCGCGCTCGGTGGCCGGGTGACCGCCCTGGCGCTGCGCGGGCTGCCGCGCTCGGCGCTGATGGTGATCAACAAGGCGATCGGGTTCCGGGTGCTGCGTTCGGTCGGCACCAAGTCGCTGTCCCGCCTCGGCCGGATGGTGCCCGTCGCCGGCGGTGTGCTCGGTGGCGCCCTGGACGGTTGGCTGATGAAGCGGATCGGCAAGGCGGCGCAGAAGGAGTTCCCGACCCTGCGCGGCTGATTCGGGAATAGTCCCCGCGGGGGCGGGGTTGGCCGAAGCATGGATACCACGCGCATCGTGCTCGCCGCCCGCCCCCATGGGGAACCCACTCGGGACGATTTCCGCACCGAAACGGTCGCCCTGCCCGACCCGCAGGCCGGTGAGGCCCTGCTGCAGACGGTCTTCCTGTCCCTGGATCCCTACATGCGCGGCCGGATGAACGACGCGAAGTCCTACGCCGCCCCGGTGGAGCTCGGCCAGACGATGGTCGGGGCCACGGTCTCCCGGGTGCTCGAGGCCCCCGGTGGCGAGTTCGCTCCCGGTGACCTGGTGCTCGGTTACGGCGGTTGGCAGACCCATTCGGTCGAGCCCGCCGCCGGGTTGCGGAAGCTCGATCCGGAGCTGGCGCCGCCGTCGACCGCACTGGGTGTGCTCGGGATGCCCGGGCTGACCGCGTACACCGGCCTGCTCACCATCGGCCAGCCCAAGCCGGGTGAGACCGTCGTCGTGGCGGCCGCGACCGGACCGGTCGGTGCGACCGTCGGCCAGATCGCGAAGCTCAAGGGTGCGCGGGTGGTCGGCATCGCCGGCGGGCCGGAGAAGGTTGCGTACCTGGAAGAACTCGGTTTCGATGCCGCGATCGACCACCGTGCCCCCGACTTCGTCGAGCAGCTGACCGCGGCCACCCCCGACGGCATCGACGTCTATTTCGAGAACGTCGGCGGTGCGGTCTGGGATGCGGTGATCCCGCGGCTGAACACCTACGCCCGGGTACCGGTGTGCGGCCAGGTGGCGACCTACAACGACACCGAGCTGCCCGACGGACCGGACCGGGTCGGTTGGCTGATGCGCCAGATCCTGCAGCGCAGCCTGACCGTCCGCGGCTTCATCCAGACCGAGTTCGCCGACCAGACCCCGCAGTTCCTGCAGGACATGGGTGTGTGGGTACGCGAGGGCGAGGTGCGCTACCGCGAGCATGTCGTCGAGGGCCTCGACAACGCCTTCGATGCCTTCCTGGGCATGCTTTCCGGCCGGAACTTCGGCAAGACGGTGGTGCAGGTCTCCGAGTTGTAGCCCAAGTAGGCGAAGGGCTCGCTCGGGCGTTGCCGGCCGTTCACCCGCGCTGCCATCCCGATTCGTCGGGTTCGTTTTGAGTTGCTCCCACACACGAGCGACTCAAGGAGCAGCAGTGACCACGAACCGCACCCGCGCCCTCTATCTGGCGGCGTCCCTGACCCTGGTCCTGGCGACCGCTGCCTGTGGGCAGTCCGCGGCCGAGCCCGCCGCCGGGCCGGACGGGAGCAAGGACACCATCGTGCTGGCCGCGGTGCCGTCGGAGCAGTCGCAGAGCCTGCAGAGCCAGTACGACAACATCATCAAGCTGCTGGAGCAGGAGACCGGCAAGAAGGTCGAGTTCCAGAACGCCACCGACTATGCCGCGGTGATCGAGGGGCAGCGGGCCGGCAAGATCGACCTGGCGGGTTACGGTCCGTTCTCCTACAAGATCGCCAAGGACGGCGGCGTACCCGTCGAGCCGATCGGCACCCCGGTCAAGACCAAGGACACTCCGCCCGGGTACTACTCGATGGGCTGGGCGCCGGGCAACTCGCCGGTGAGCTCGCTGAACGATTTCCGTGGCAAGAAGGTCTGCTTCGTCGACAAGGCCTCCACCTCCGGTTATCTCTATCCGACCGCGGGCCTGATGGCGGCCGGGATCGACCCGGAGAAGGACATCACCCCGGTGATGGCCGGTGGTCACGACGCCTCGCTGCTGGCGATCAGATCCGGCCAGTGCGATGTCGGTTTCGCCTACGACACGATGATCGACCAGGTGGTCTCCAAGGGCCAGCTGCAGCAGGGCGATGTCAAGCAGGTCTGGAAATCCGAGCAGATCGCCGGTTCGCCGCTGGCGATGAACACCCAGACCCTGGACGCCGACACCCAGGCCAAGATCCGGACCGCGATCACCACCAAGGCCAACGCGCCGGCGCTGATCGAGGCGGGCATCTGCACCCCCGAGAAGTGCGACCTGCCGGACAAGGTCAAGTACGGCTATGTCGCGATCGACGACTCGGCCTACGAGGGTGTCCGCAAGGTGTGCGAGGTGACGAAGTCCGAAGCCTGCAGCCAGGCCTGAGGTGCAACGATGACCGAAGCCACCGTCACGCTTTCCCATGTCACCAAGCGATTCAGCCCGACTGTCACCGGTCTGGACGACGTCACCGTCTCCTTCGCCGGCAATCGGGTCACGGCACTGCTGGGGCTCTCCGGCTCGGGCAAGTCGACGCTGCTGCGGCACGTCAACGGCCTGCACCGTCCCAGCAGTGGGGAGGTGACGGTGCTCGGTACCCGGGTGGACACCGCGGGCAAGGCCGAGTTGCGCCGGCTGCGGCGCCAGATCGGTTTCATCTTCCAGCACTTCAATCTGGTCGGGCCGATGTCGGTGCTGGAGAACGTCTGCACCGGCCGGCTCGGCCACCTGCGCGGACCGCGGCTCTCCCTGTTGAGCTATCCGAAACAGGTACGCCGGGACGCACTCGAGCAGCTCGACCGGGTCGGGCTGGCCGACCGGGCGTACCAGCGCGCCGACACGCTGTCGGGTGGTCAGCAGCAGCGGGTGGCGATCGCACGGGCGCTGATCCAGCGGCCGAAGATCCTGCTGGCCGATGAGCCGGTGGCCTCGCTGGATCCGGTGTCCGCGCAGCAGGTGATGGAGCTGATCGGACGGATCAGCCGGGAGGAGCAGCTCACCGTGCTCTGCAGCCTGCACCAGGTGCAGCTGGCGATGGCCTTCTCCGACCAGATCGTCGGGCTGCGGCAAGGCCAGGTGGTGCTGGATCGGGAGACCGCCGACATCGACCGCGGTGAGGCGTTCGAGATCTATTCGAGCGTGGCCGGTGAGGACGAGGATCCGGTCCCCGACTCCTCGACGACCGGGCCGAGCACGGTCGTCGGTACGCCGGAAGCCGTCGTCGGCCGATGACGACGATCAAGATCGACCGGCCGCAATCCTCGGCGGGATTGACTTTCCCGCCCCGTCCGGCACCGAGCGTGCGCGGTGTCGCGGCGGCGGTGATCATGCTCGGGCTGCTCGCCGCGGCGATCTGGTCGACGATCGAGCTGCGGATCAATGTGGCCTCGTTCATCGACTCCGCCGACAACGCCGGACGGTTCATCCGACGGATGGTGCCACTGGACTTTCCACCCGCTGGGGAGCTGCTCGGGCTGATCGGTCAGACCCTGTCGATCGTGCTGCTGGCGACGTTGCTCGGGGTGGTGCTGTCGATTCCGGTGGCACTGCTGGCGGCCTGGAACACCACGACCGGGAACGGGGTCCGGGTGGTCAGTCGCGGGGTGATCGTGCTCGCGCGGGCGATCCCCGATCTGATCCTGGCGATCTTCTTCATGCGGGTCTTCGGTCTGGGCGCGCTGCCCGGGGTGATCGCGATGGGGCTGCATTCGGTCGGCATGGTCGGGAAGCTGTACGCCGACGCGATCGAATCGCTGGACAACGGGCCGCAGGAAGCGATCCGCGCTGCCGGGGGCGGCCGCTTGCAGCAGATCACCGCGGGGATCCTGGTGCCGCTCACCCCGCAGATCATCGCGACCGCCCTGCACCGTTTCGACATCAACCTGCGCACCTCGGTGCTGCTGGGTTATGTCGGGGTGGGTGGCATCGGGCTGGCGATGGCGGATTCGCTGCGCTCGTTGAACTATCGGCGCGGGATGGCATTGGCGTTCGCGGTGCTGGTGCTGTGCATCGCGGTGGAGCTGCTGTCCGGGGCGTTGCGCACCGCGATCCTGGCGCAGACCGGCAGCAGCGGTGGCCGGACCAGCTGGAGCGACCGACTGACCCGACGCATCGCCGGCGTCGGTGATCGTGGTTCGGCGGCGGCGGTTGGGGCGAGGGAGCGGTTGAGCCCGCCCTGGGACGGAGCGCGGCAGGGCCGGTTCGGTGGCATCGCGGTGTTCGTGATGCTGATCGTCGCGGCGTTCATCGGCTCCGGGATCAGGCCCACCGATCTGGTGGCCGGGATCGGGAAAGTCATTCCCACGATGGGATTCTTCCTGCCGCCGGGTGGCTGGGACATCATCGACGACATCGCCGCCCAGATGCTGATGACGATCCAGATCGGGCTGGCGGCGACGCTGCTCGGTGCGATCCTGGCGATCCCGGTCGGGATCCTGGCGGCCCGCAATGTGGTCGGCAATCGGGTGGTGGCGACCTGTCTGCGGGTGTTCATCGTGATCGTGCGTGGCATTCCCGAGCTGATCGTGGCGATCATCTTCGTCGTCATCTCCGGACTGGGTGGGGTGGCCGGCACGATGGCCCTGGCGATCGGCGCGGTCGGGTTGCTCGGCAAACTGGTCGCGGATTCACTGGAGGAGACCGATACCGCCGCGCAGGATGCCCTGCGCGCCTCCGGAGCGACCCGGTTGCAGGTCTTCTTCGGTGCCACCCTGCGGCAGGCGCTGCCAGCCTTCGTCGCCCATCTGATGTACCTGCTGGACGTCAACATCCGCTCCGCCACCCTGCTCGGCATTGTCGGCGCCGGTGGCATCGGCTTCCTGCTGCTGAACGCGGCCCGGGTGCTCGAATTCCCCGTGGTGACGACGATCCTGCTCTTCATCCTGGCAACCGTCCTGATCGTCGAAGCGCTCGCCGTCTTCGTCCGCAAAGCCGTCCGCTGATCCATACGCGCCGGCTGGCGACCGAGGAACGAGGAAGTCGAAGCCAAGCCCACGTTCATCGAGTAGTCGGCCATGCGCAGCGAACCGGAGCAATGGCCGACGTGTCGAGATGAATCCAGAAACCTTCCTCAAACCCCTTGAATTATTCGAACACTATGACTAATGTTGGGACTAGCAGATGAGAGGAGGTGACCAACGATGACCACCGAACGAGCCGAAGTGTTCGCCGCGATCCGCGCCGAAAGCGAGCAGATCGCCCAGACCGAAGCACGCCGGCTCGTCGCGATCACCGCCGCCTGCGACACCTACTCCGGATTGAACACCCACACCGACGAACTCACGGCCCGCGTGCTGCACGGTGAACAACTCGTCTTCCCCGGCGCCGACGGCACCCCCGGCATCACCGAGTTCTTCCACCTCGAACTCGCGATGTCACTGGGGTGCTCGCCCGAGACCGCGCAGGTCTGGACCGCTGATGTGCTCAACCTCCGCCATCGGCATCCGATCCTGTGGCAAGCCACCTTGGACTGCGACATCCCCGTCTGGGTCGCCCGCGACATCACCCGCGCCGCCCTGCAGCTCAACTTCACCCAGGCCCGCGAATTCGACTCCCTCTGGTCACTCCGGCTGGTCAACCTCACTCCCAAGCGCGCGGTCGCGACCACCGAAACCCAGGTCGCACTGATCCTCAACGACGACAAAGAAGCCGAACGGCAGGCCGCCAAGAAACAGCGCCGTGTCGAGTTCACCCCGAACAGGACCATCGCTGGCATCACCGATCTGTACGCCAACCTCGACGCTGGTGACGCCGCCCAGTTGAACGGGACGCTCGATCGGCTCGCCGACGTCCTCAAAGCCGGCGGTGCCGACGGGTCCAGGGACGAGCTCCGTGCCGACGCCCTCGGCCATCTGGCCCACCCGGAACGGGCCCGACAGCTGCTCCAACCCTCACTGTTCGACGGTGCGACCGTCACCCCGCAAGGGGAGGTGGTGAACCGTGACGGGGAGCTCGTCTCCCCCACCAGTGAGCGCTGCCGGCACGGTGCCGAGTTGATCCTGCACGTCACCGGTGCCGATCTGGCCAAGGGTCGTGGCGGTGAAGGCGAAGCGCTCGGACCGGTCACCCTGCAACACCTGAAAGAACTGTTGGAACGCTGCTCCGGGACCGTGAAAGTGCGGCCGGTGATCGACCTGGCCGCCCCGGTCATGGTCAACACCTACCGACCCAGTGACGAACTCGCCATGCGGGTCAAACTCCGCGACCGATATGTGATGTTCCCCCGCTCCAATCGCAGCGCGTTCGGCCGCGGCATCGACCTCGACCACACGATCCCCGCCCCGGAGGGGCCCACCAGTTCGGACAACCTGGGGCCGTTGAACCGGGCCTCACATCGGGCACGAACCCACGCCGGATTCCGGGTCGAACAACCCTCCCCCGGGGTGTTCCACTGGAAAACTCCCGCCGGGCAGGAAGCCTGGGTCAGCCGCCACGGCACCTGGAATCATCCCCCGCCTGATCACCTGATCAACGACCCGGCCGCTTCCCTCTCCCGGACCGAACAACTCCTCCGCGACACCCTCGGCAACGGGCGGATCCAGCTGGAGAAGGAACAGGCCGAAGCCGAACAAGCAGCCGACGAAGCCCGCGAACGCGAGCGACTCCGCCGCGCCCGCAAAGCACAACGACAACGCGACCTACGCCAGGCTGCCCGCGAACAAGCCGAGGCCACGAAGCGGTCCCGAGCCGCGGAGCCGAACGAGCCGCAGCGGAACAAGGCCACACGGAAGAAGGCAGAGCAACCGGCCTCACCGGAACTGCAGCCTGCCCTGATCCCCAGCCAGGGAAGCGAATCCGCCGACCCCGCACCCTTCTGAACCGGTCGGGGCATCGTCCTTCGGTCCGAGCATGGTGTGCCATGCCCCAACCGAACTCCCATGCCCCAACACCGAGCGCGCAGTCAACACCCACGTTGGTTGAGCGAGGAGCGCAGCGACGAGACGAAAGGCGCTCCGCCAACATGGGTTCATCTCGACACGGTCGCTGCGCGACCTACTCGATGAACGTGGTGAGACACGGTCGCTCAGCCGACGTACCGGTGGAACCTCAGGTGGCGAGTTCGTCGAGGACGCGGCGGGCGAGACCGAAGCTGAGGGTCATGCCGACGCCGCTGGTCACCGAGACCACCGAGGTCCGCGGATCGAGGTGTCGGACCAACAGATCGGACTGCGGGCTGGCGGCGTACACGCCCTGCCAGCGTTGCCGGACCCGTAACCGGTCGACGCCGAGCACCATCGCGATCTCCGCCAGCAGCCGGTCGCTGATTCCCTCGTCCAGGAAGGGATCCTGGCTCACCGCGTACCGGTGCGAGTCGCCGACCAGGAGCGATCCATCGGGCCGTGGCGCGAACATCACATTCGCCACCATCTCCACCAGCTCGGGCGCCTGGCCCGTGACCTCCGCGCGGACCGCCTCGGCAGCCGGCATCGCCGCCAGCCCGCCATAACGCAGCATCGATGTCGCGGTCAGCACCGCCGCATGTGTGGACAGCCCCGGTGGCGGTTCGACCAGCGCCATCTGCAGGGCACAGCGCTGCAGCTCGACCTGGTCGGCGACCTCCGGCCACAACAGGTCCACGTCGTGCCCCACGCAGACGATCACCTGCTCCGCCCGCAGCTCCCCACGCGTGGTCCGCACCATCCCGTCCGCAGCCCCCAGGCACGCGGTCCGCCAGTCGATCGGCACCCCCGTCCCGGCCAGCCAGTCCGCCAACCGGGCCACGGTGGTCCGCGGATCGACCCGCAGATCCTGGGTCAGCGCGACCGCCCCGACCAATCCGGGCAGCTCCCGCTCCCCACCGGTCAGCAACCCCGCCGCCGCACCGGCACTCAGCAACCGGCCGCGGTCCGGCCGCGCAGCGACGAACTCCTCCAGCACCGCGAACTGCGCAGTGCTGCGGGCCACCACCAGTCCCCCGTCGGTACGCACCGGCAACCCCGACTCCGCGGCCGTCGCCAACCAGCCCTCCCGGGAGGCCCGCACCAACGCGTCATGCTCATCGGGCTGCGCGCTCAGACCGCAGTGCCCGAAGTTGCGGATCGAGGCACCCACCGCCCGCTCGTCCCGATCGATCACCCGCACCGACAAGCCCCGCCGCCGGGCCTCGATGGCATGGGCCAGACCGACGATGCCGGCCCCGACCACGATCAGATCAGCACTGCTCTGCACACTCACCCGGCCATCCTGCCCGGGCACCGATCCCCGACAAGGGGTGCGCGACGACTTGTAGCACCATTCACCGCCCGTTAACCCAGCTGTCGACAACTGCTGGTGGCGATCCGCCTAGCATGCGGCCCGGAGGTCCCCATGCAGCAGCACAACACCCGTCCGGCGCTGATCGCTTTCGACATCGCCGGCACCACCGTCGACGAACACGGCATCGTCTACGCCACGCTGCGCGAGGTCACCCTCGCCGCCGGCGCACGCTACGACGACGACACCTTCGCGCGCTGGACCGGCCGGGAGAAACGGGCCGCGATCGCCGGACTGCTCGGCGCCGACACCGACGAGGCCACCATCGACCGGGTGCACCGCGAGTTCACCACCGAGCTCACCCGTCGGTACGCCGAGCAGCCGCCCGCCCCCTGCCCCGGGATCGAGGCGGCCTTCGACGAACTCCGCGACCTCGGCGTACGCCTGGCGCTGACGACCGGTTTCGACCGGCCGACCACCGACCAGCTGCTCGATGCCCTGGGCTGGACCGACGGCCGATTGGCTGCGGTGGTCTGCGCCACCGAGGTCGCCCAGGGACGCCCCGCCCCCGACCTGATCCAGGCGGTGATGCGGCAGCTGCAGATCACCGATCCGGACCAGGTGTGGGCGGTCGGTGACACCGCCGCCGATCTGGGTGCCGCGGCGGCCGCCGGAGTCGCCGGAGTCGGCGTACTCACCGGAGCCGGAACCCGGGAGATCCTCACCGCACAACCACATCTGGCGATCCTGGACACCGCGGCCCAGATCACCGAACTCGTCGCCGCCGCACCGGAATCGTGAGCGATCCACGCAGCCGGCAGGTGGCGGCCGAACTGGCCGAGGAGATCCGGACCCTGCCCAAGGGCACCCGGGTCCCCAGCGAACACCAGCTGATGGCCCGCTTCGGGGTGTCCCGATCCACCGCGCGCAGCGCCCTGCAGCAGCTCGAACACCCGTATCTGGTTCGCCGTTCCCAGGGCGCCGGCACCTTCGTGCACCGTCGCCTCGACTACGTGATCTCCCGCAACCGGCGCCCCTCACTGCACCACCAGCTCGACGAATCCGGTTCACGGGCGCGCACCTTCGTGCTCTCGGTCCGCCGCGAGCAGCCACCGCCCGAGGTCCGCGAACTGCTCGGCGGCACCGGCCCACTGACCCGGCTGGAACGGCTCGCCTATCTCGACGACGAGGTCGTCACCTTCCTGCAGGAGTGGTTCGCCGACGATGTCGTGCCGCACCTCGAGGTCGGCATGAATGTGATCGACTCGGTCGAGGAACTGCTGCGTGGGTTGCGTTTCTCCCCGGTACGCAGCTGGTGCCGGGTCACCGTGGACGTGCCCCCGGACCGGGTCTGCGACCGGTTGGAACTCGATCACGGCTCGCACGCCTGGAGCGTTGACTCGTTGAACCTCGACCAGGAGACCGGGCGGCCGCTGTTCGTCAGCTGCAATTGGACCCGGATCGACCTGATCCGCTTCGTCTGCGAGTTGTGACCCGCCGGTCCTTCCTGATCGGCCGCACCAACCCAGGACCGGCTTCACGTTGTCGTAACCCGGTGTTTGCCGCCCGGCCCGGCGATCGCCACGGCCCCGCAGCAGGCTGACTGCCGTGACCGAGACCCACACCCGCGAGGAGCTGGCCGAACAGCTCAGCCTCGCCGATCCGAGCACGCTCGTCGAGATCGCCGAACTCTGCCTCGACGCACACGACCTGCAGGTGGTCCGCGGCCCCGAGGTGGGCACCGTCGCCACCCAGGTCCGCGAACCGATCGCCGGGACCCGCTTCCTGCTCGCCGACGTCCTCGCCAGCTCCGCCGAGGTCCGCCTGGCCGGCACCCCCGGTTGGGCGATGCGGATGGGCGCCGACCCCGAGGCCGCCCTCGCGCAGGCCATCTGCGACGCCGAACTGCAGCGCGACGGGGCGTACGCCGATCGGCTGCGGCGGCTCTGCGCCGACGTCGCCACCACCACCCGGATGGAGCGCGCCGCCGAATGGGAGCGATTGTGCGGCACCATCGTCGAGTTCGAGGAGATCCCGTGACCACCGCCACCCACACCGTGCTGCTGGACGAAACCGAACGACAGCAGGTTTTCCGGGCCTGCCTGGGCGCCCTGTCCCGCCCCGGCACCTGGCATCCGCTGCAGGTCACCCGGCACCCCGCCGCCCGCCTCCCGCTGCTCGCCCTCACCGATCTGATGACCCCGATCGCCGCCCTCGGCGACCGCCCCGACACCACCCGGGCCATCGAGGAGATCGCCGGGCTCACCCGCGCACCGATCGCAACCATCGGTGACGCCCGCTGGCTGCTGGCCGACCCCGACCCGGCACCCGGCCTGCTCGCCGAGCTGCGTCAGGGCACCGATCAGGAACCCCAGCTCGGCGCCATGCTGGTGCTGCCGCTGCCGGTCTCCAGCGCCACCGGCTGGGCCTATCGGTTGAGCGGCCCCGGCATCAAGGACCAGCGCCCCAGCGAACTGTCCCTCAGCCCCGGCCTGGTCCAGGCGCGGGCCGAGCTGCTCACCGACTATCCGCGCGGTTTCGACCTGCTCTGCGTCACCGAGGACCATCGCGTACTCGGCCTACCGCGGACCACTGTGATCACCGAGGAGACCCGATGACCTACGCCGGCACGAATCGCGGCGGCACCACCGCCATCCTGACCGCCGAGTCGCTGGTCCGCGAGGATGCCGAACGGCTGGCCACCGACCTCGACCCGGTCGGGGTCGCCCAGGTGCAGCGCCACTTTCCCGAGGCCCTCGATCGGTTGATGGGTGAGGCCGCGCTCTGGGACCGCGAGCTGGCCGCGATCGCCTTCCTGCAGGCCCGTGGCGACCTCCCGGAGGCGGTCCACCTGCTCCGCGCGCACCGCTCGACCCTGCCCCGGTTGGCGGTCAGCGAACCGGTCGATCCCGACGAGATCCAGCTGCTGCGGCGGATCGTGCCGGCCCATCGCAGCCCCGACGGGCCGCAACTGCTCGGCCGCACCGTCGACTACACCGCCCGGTTGCTGCGCGCCCCCGGCGCCGCCGACCCGCTGCCACCGACCGCCGACCTGCTGGACGCCGAACCGGCCGAGGACGGCACGCACCCCGACCGGCCGCCGCAGCGCTACAGCCGCTGGCTCGCCGACCGCGATCTGCTCACCGCACGCGGTGACGACGGTGACCCCGAACCGTTCGACCTGGCGCTGCAGAACATCACCCTGCCGGCGCCACGATCGGCGCTGCTCTCGGCGATGGCGATGGCCGAGACCGGCGGGCTGATCGCCCAGTGGTATCGCAACATTCTCGGACCCGACGGGTACGCCGACGAGTCGGTCACCCTCGGCGACGTGCGGCATGGGCGGCTCCCGGTGCGGGTCACCCACCCGCACACCGGCAACCCGGTGGCCATCGGGACGATCGACACCAGCGAGTGCGAGGCGATCGCCCACCTCGACGAACGCGGTGAGGACCCCTCGCGGTTCGATGTCGGCTTCGGCATGGCGCTGGGGCACAACGAACGCAAGGCGATCTCGATGTCCATCATGGACCTGGCCGCGCACCGCTACGCCGACTCCCCCGAGGGGCGGCCGCTGCAGCAGCTGATCCTGATGACCACCGATGGCCTTGCCAGCAACGGATTCCTGGAGCATCTCAAGCTCCCCCACTACGTCACCTTCCGCTCCATGGTCGACCGCGCGGTCGCGGCCGGTCAGGAGGATTCCCCACGCCAGCAGGAGTGCGACCATGACCACTGAGCTGAGACCAGGCAGCAGCATCGAGGAGCTGACCTCCCGGCTGCGGCCCACCGACGACCGGCCGACCGTGCTCGACGAACAGGGCAAGCGGGAGGTGCGCCGGGCCTGCCTGTCCGCGGTCTGCATCCCCGGTCACCAGATCCCCTTCGGCTCCCGGGAGATGCCGGTCGCCCGCGGCTGGGGCTCCGGCGGCCTCCAGGTCACCCTGGCGATCGGTTCGGCCACCGATACCGTCAAGGTGATCGACCAGGGTGATGAGGAGGGTGTCAACGCGGTCAACCTGCGCCGGCTGATCCGCGGCACCCTCGGCTGCGGTGCCACCGGTGACACCCGCGATGCCAGCATCATCCAGTCCCGGCACCGGATCCCCGAGGACCGGCTGCGCGCCGACCAGATCGTGGTGCTGCAGGTCCCGGTCTCCGAACCGTTGCGGCCCATCGAACGCAGCGTCGCCGAGTGCCGCCGGATGCACGGCGAGGCGGACTATTCGCGGATGTGGGTGGCGATGTATGAGGACCTGGTCACCGGCGGGGTCGTCAACGCCGCGGCCGGTTATCCGGTGATGGTGCACCACCGGCACCTGATGGCACCCAGCCCGATCCCGCGCTGGGACGTGCCGCGGCTCAACGACTCCGACCACCTCACCCTGCTCTCCCACGGCCGCGACAAGCGGCTCTATGCCGTGCCCCCGCACACCCACGTCGAACCACTCAGTTTCGACGACGTCCCGTTCGAGGTGGAGTACACCGAGGGCGCGGCCTGTGCGCTGTGCGGCTCGGACGACACCTACCTGGTGCAGACCCGCGGCGGTGACTGGCTGTGCTCCGATGTGGAGTGGTGCGCCCGGGTGCGCAGCGCTGACGTCGACCCCGCCGACCACCGCCGGATCGCCCCACTGGACTGGTTGCCCGACCCGCGCCGGCGAGTCCGCGCCACCGCGGAAACCCTGCGTGGCAAGGAGGATCTCGGCACCGCCGAGGTGCGCAGCCGCACCGCACCCGGTGCGGAGTGGTCACTCAAGGTCGAGGATCTGGGCAAGACCTATCCGGCTGGCCGGGGCTCGACCGCGGTGCGCGCGGTCGACTCGGTGAGCTTCGATGTCGCCCCCGGTGAGGCACTCGGCATCATCGGCGAATCCGGTTCCGGCAAGTCGACGGTGATGCGCTGCATCATCGGCGAGGAGACCACGACCGAGGGCCGGGTGCTGCTCGCCGACGTCGATGACGGGCGGACCAATGTGCTCACCCTCGACGCGCCGGAGCGCCGCGCGCTGCGCATCGGCACCCTGGCCGTGGTGCACCAGGATCCGTCCGCGGGGTTGAACCTGCGGATCAGTGCCGGTGGCAACATCGCCGACCGGTTGACCGCCGCCGGCTGGCGCTCCTATCACGACATCCGCCGGCGGGCGGCCGCGCTGCTCGACCGGGTCGAGGTGCCGCTGTCCCGGATGGACGATGTGGTCGGCCAGTTCTCCGGCGGCATGCGGCAGCGGGTGCAGATCGCCAAGGCGCTGGCCGGGGACCCGCAGGTGCTGCTGCTGGACGAACCGACCACCGGCCTGGACGCCTCGGTGGCCGCCGGGGTGCTCGACCTGCTGCGCGAACTGCTCGCCGAGCGGGAGATCGCGGTCGCGGTGGTCAGTCACGACTTCGCGGTGATCTCCGCCCTCACCGACCGGGCCCTGGTGATGCGCGAGGGCCGGGTCGTCGAGCAGGGCCTCACCGATCAGCTGTTCGCCGACCCGCACCACCCCTACACCCAGCGGCTCGTCGCGGCCGCCGGAGCCTGAGGAGAATCCCCGTGAGCGAAGCGAACTCGAGGATGCACAGTAGCGAAGCGATTCTGAGCGTCACCGATCTGGTGAAGACCTTCACCCTGCACGCCGTCGGTGGTCGGCAGGTGACCAGCCTGGCCGGGGTGTCGTTGACCGTCGGCACCGGGGAGCATGTCGCGGTGGCCGGTGCCTCCGGGGCCGGCAAGTCCAGCCTGCTGCGCTGCCTCTATCGCAGCTATCTGCCCGATTCCGGCACCGTGGTGCTGCACACCCCGAGCGGTGCCGTCGAGCTGACCGCACTGCCGGACCGTCAGCTGGCCCGGATCCGCGGCCGCGAACTGGGTTATGTGTCGCAGTTCCTGCAGGCCCCGCCGCGGGTCGGTCCACTGGAACTGGTGATCCGCGCCGCCCGTCGCCGCGGCCTGCCGCAGGCCGAGGCGTACCAGACCGCCGGTGAGGCACTGAACCGGCTCGGCATCGACAAACCCTTGTGGGACGTGGATTGCAGCGTCCTGTCCGGTGGCGAGCGGCAGCGGGTCAACCTGGCCGCCGGCACCGTCAGCCCGCCGCGGTTGCTGCTGCTCGACGAGCCGGTGTCGGCCCTCGACCCGCACAACCGGGAGAAGGCGCTGCTGCTGATCGAGGACCTGCGCGCCCAGGACGTGTCGGTGCTCGCGGTCTATCACGACATGAAGATCATCCGCCGGCTGGCGAGCCGGTTGCTGGTGGTGGAGAACGGCCGGATCGTCGCCGACGGAACCCCGGAATCGGTGCTGGCACAGCAACACAGCGCGCTCGCCGATCACCTCACCGATCCGCTGGAACACGAGTTGGAGGCCGCCCGATGAGTCAGCTGACCGATACCGCGACCCGCACCGACGGCTGGCCGATCGGCAGCGCGCCGACCGACTATGTGCTGTCCGGGGTGCGGGCGGTGCTGCCCGACCGGGTGCTGCCGAGTGCGTCGGTGGTGGTGCGCGAGGGCCGGATCGCCGAGATCACCGACCGGATGCTGCCGGGCGACCTGGACGGCCGGGGCCGGTTGCTGCTGCCCGGGTTGATCGATGTGCACTCCGATGCGCTGGAGAAGGAGCGGGCACCGCGGCCCTCGGCGGTGCTGCCCTGGGACTTCGTGCTCGGCAGCTTCGAGGACAGGCTGGCCGCCGCCGGGGTGCTGACGATGTTCCACGGCGCCGGTTTCCAGCACAAGCAGGCCCGCGGCGTGATCCGGGAACCGGAGGCGGCGCTGGCGTTGTGCCGTTCGGTGAGCGGGCACCCCGGCCACGGAGTCCGGCACCGGATCCTGCACCGGTTGGACGTGCTCAGCGAACCGGGCGCGGCCACCCTGCGGACCTGGCTGGCCGAGCGTACCGACGACGGGGTGCCGCCGCTGGTCTCCCACGAGGACCACACGCCCGGTCAGGGCCAATACGTGGACCCCGAGCACCTCGTCACCTACATCGTCGGCGCCGACGGCAAGACCCCCGAGGAGGCCCGCGCCCAGGTGGAGTCGCTGCGGCTGGAGGCGGCCGAGAAGGAACCGGTACGCCGGGCGAACCTCGCCTGGCTGGGCGAACTGGCCCGCAGCGGTGCGATCCGGCTGATGGGTCATGATCCGGACTCGCCGGAGGCGGTCGCCGAGCTCGTCGAGCTCGGTGCCGCGGTGGCCGAGTTCCCGACCACCCGGGCCGCCGCCGAGGCCGCCCGGGCGGCCGGGTTGCTGATCGTCGCGGGCGCGCCGAACGTGCTGCGCGGCGGGTCCCACAACGGCAACGTCTCCGCCGGTGAGCTGGCGCGGGCCGGGCTGCTGGATGCGCTGGCCTCGGACTATCTGCCGACCGCGCTGCTCGGCTCGGTGTCGGTGCTCGCCCCCGAGCTGGGGCTGCCCGCCGCCGTCGGGTTCGTGACCTCGGGTCCGGCCCGGGTCGCCGGGCTGCCGGACACCGGCACCCTGACCGTCGGCGAGCGCGCCGATCTGCTGCTGGTCAGCGACGATCGGGATCCGTGGCTGCGGGTGGCGGCGGCGCTGCCCGCTCCCCCGCGCGCACCGGAACGGTGATCGTGTTGCCCTCGCTGGGGCGGGGGCAGGTGGCGTGATCGGTGAAGGCGAACCACATGTTGATGGTGCGGTTGAAGTCCAGCACGACGTGGCCGTCGGCGTCCGGTTCGGCGAACTTGAGCTGCCGCCAGGCCGGGGTCTCGGCATCGTTGGTCGGGTCGTGGAACTCGATACTCGGCCCGGCCTTGATGGTGGTCACCACCAGTCGCTGCGGCGCACCACCGGCGGTGAACTCGAGCTCGCCGAGGGCCGGCAGCTGCTGCCGCAGGTCGGGGCGGTGGGTGCCGACATCGGCGATCCGACCGGGCGGATAGGCGGTGAACCGGGCCGGGATCACCCACGCCGGGTCGTAGTCGTAGACCGGGATGCCGCGGAAGGACTCCCGCTCCGGTGAGCTCTGGGCGCGTACCCGGATCGCCAGCCGACCGCCGCGACGCAACAACTCGATCTCCCGGTCGCCGTGCCGCAGCCAGGGAATCCGGCCGGTCTCGGCGACCGTGACGGCGCTGCGCCCGGCCAGCGGTTCACCGTCGGCGACCAGCTGATCGCCGGGATCGGCGTCGCAGAACGCCTGCTCACCGTCGGTGGACCAGCGCCCGGGCAGCCCGGGCAGTTCGGTGGGGGTCTCCGGCAACCAGTGGAAGGCCTGCAGGGTCAACCAGCCATAGGGCCGGCGCAGTTCGTCCTCGCGGGCGCGGCGGAAGTCGAGCCAGTCCTGTTTCGCCTGCTGGTTCTGCGCGGCATCCATGCCCCACAGGCTAACGCCGGTATCGGGGCCGGTTCAGCAGATCTCGGGGATGATCCAGTCCCGGACCAGGTCGGCCAACCGCTGCTGGTTCTCCGGCCGGGTGAACTCGTGCCCCTCCCCAGGGAAGACCACCGATTCGGTACGCCGGCCGAGGGCGGCCAGCGCGGCGACGATCTGCCGCGATTCGTTGACCGGCACATTGGTGTCGGCCGAACCGTGCAGGGTGAGCAGCGGCACCTCGATCGCCGCCACCCGGTGCAGCGGCGACAGCTCGGCGAGCAGCTCGGCATCGTGGACCGGGTGACCATATTTGGAGTACGCCGCCAGCCCGATCCAGGGCTCGGTGTCGCGATAGAAGGTCTGCAGATCGCTCATCCCGCAGATCGCCACCCCGGCGCGGAACAGCCCCGGGTGGAAGGCCAGCGCCGCATTGGTCAGATAGCCGCCGTAGGAGCGGCCGGTGATCGCGATCCGCTCCGGGTCGGCGAGACCGGCGCCGACCAGGTGGCCGACCACGTCGACCACGTCGGCGATCGCCCGGTGCCGCAGCGGCCCCTCGTCGGCGTGCACGAAGGCGCGGCCGAAGCCGCCGCTGCCGCGGACGTTCGGCGCGAAGACCGCGATCCCGGCGGCGAGCAGGGTCGGGAAGACGTAGCTGTACTCGGGCCGTGACTGCCCCTCCGGTCCACCGTGGAACCAGAGCGCGACCGGTCCGGGGGCGGACCAGCCCTCGGGCGGGGCGTACCACCAGCCGTTCAGCTCCAGCCCGTCGCTCGCCGGGAACCGCCGCCACTGCGGCAGCACCGGGTCGCCGCGCGGCTCGGGCGGTTCCTCGACCGGGATCCAGGGCCCGGGATCGCGCGGGTCGATCAGGCTGACCGTACGCCGCTGCTCCGGACCCTGCGCGGTCACCGCCAGCAATGATCCCTCGGCGGAGAGGCTGGCCTCGGAGGCGACCTCGGCGGACAGCGTGAGCGGCGGCAGCAGCCTGTCGGTGCGCAGGTCGAACAGTTGCAGCACCGAATGACCGCCGTCGACGTTCCAGAGCAGGGTGGCGAACCGGCCGTCGGCGCTCACCGCGAACTCATCGAGATCGCAGCCGGCGCGTTCGGCGAGCACCTCGACGGCGAGGTCGTCGGTGCTCGGCGCGGTCGGGATGGTCAGCCGCAGCAGCCGGGAGCGGTCGGCGCCGTGGTCGCTGCGGACCAGCAACCGCAGCGGTTCCCCGGCCTCCGCGGGCAGCGCGCTGGGCCGACGATCGGTGAGCACCTGGGCCTGTTCGGTGCTCGAACCCGGGTCGCCGCCGAGCAGTTCACGTTCCCGGCCCTCGTGCAGCAGGATCAGACCGCGATGGCTGCGCGGCCCGGTGCGGATCAGGTGGGCGCCACCCCAGGAGTCGAACAGCCGGCCCTCGCGGCGGCGGTCGACGATCTCCACCTCGCGGGTCGCCGGGTCGACCAGCCGGGCCTCACCGAGATCGTCGGCACCCTCCACGGCGAGCGCGATCCGCTGGCCGTCCCAGCCGATCAGCAACGCGTTGGCGCGGGGGTCGGTGAGCCCGTCGTCGATCCGCCAGGACTGCGGATCCTCGGGGTCGGTGGTGACCACCCAGACCTGGTGCCGGTTGCTGCCGTGCGGCTCGATCTCCAGGGCCAGCCACTTGCCGTCCGGGGAGTGCCGCAGCGCGGAGACGGGGCCCTCGACCGGCAGCCGGACGAACCGGGAACCGGAGAACCGGAGCCCGCCGCGCAGCCAGCGCTGCACCGCACGTGGGTAGCCGTCGACCTCGACCAGGTGCGCGAACGCACTGCCGTCCGGGGCGACCGAGGCGGCGAAGGTGGGCCGGCCGGTCGCGTTCGAAGTCGATTCCGTCACGTACCCGCACGATACCCACGCCGCCGAAGTCAGCCGGCCGCCCGGCGGGCCAGGTCGGCCAGCTCGGCCGAGGCGGGAGCGCCGATCCGGGCGGCGACCGCCGCGCAGTCGGCGGCGACCGCTGCCGGCGTACGCCGCGCCGCCCAGCCGGTGCCGCGCAGCGATTCGGCCAGTTCGGCGACCGCGATGCTCTGCTGCAACCCGGGGGACGCCTGCGCGGGGCTCTGGGCGAGCTGGAGCGCGTTGAGCTCGGCGCTGCGTTCGATCGGTGCGCGGGTGTCGGGGTGCTGATAGCGGATGGTGGCGGTGGCGAGCGGGCGGACCGGTACGCCACCGGGCCGCAGCGTCACCTCATAGAGCGCGGTCACGCTGTGGCCGGCGCCGACCTCACCGCCGTCGACGCTGTCGTCGCGGAAGTCCTCGTCGGCGACGTCGCGGTTCTCATAGCCCAGCAGCCGATAGGACTCGACCTGGTCGGGATCGAAGCTGACCTGGGCCTTGGCGTCGCGGGCGGTGACCACCAGGGTGCTGGCGAGCCGCTGCACGAAGATCCGGCGGGCCTCGATCTCGTCGTCGACATAGGCGTGGAAGCCGTTGCCGCGGTCGGCGAGCTGCTCCATCAGCGTGTCGTTGTAGGGGTCCAGGCCGAAGCCGACGGTGACCAGGTCGATGCGTTGCTGGGCGGCCTTCCCGATGGTCTGCAGGATCGCTTCCGGGCCGGTGTTGCCGACATTCGCGACGCCGTCGCTGAGCAGCACGACGCGGTTCAGCGCCCCCTCGCGGCGCTGCGCGAGCGCCTGCTCGTAACCCAGGGCGAGGCCGGCCTCGACATTGGTGGAGCCCTCGGTGCGCAGGTCGTCGATGACGCCGCGGATGCGATCGGCCCGGGCGGCGCGGGTCGGGCCCAGCACGACGCGGGTGTTGTCGGAGTAGACGACGATGCCGACCGTGTCGTCGGGGCGCAGCGCCCCGACGAGCTGGTGCAGCGAAGACTTGACCAGGCCCAGCCGTTCGGGTGGCGCCATCGAACCGGAGACGTCGATGACGAAGGTCAGGTTGGCCGGTGGCCGGGTCCGCGGGTCCTGTTCGGCGGCCTGTACGCCGACCCGCAGCACCCGGGTGCGGGGGGACTCGAACGCGGGCACCGCGGTGCCGTCGATCTGCACCGCCAGTCCGTCGGCGGGGCGGCGATAACCCTGTTCGAAGGAGTTCACGAACTCCTCGGTGCGCACCTGGGACCGGTCCGGGCGGCGGTCGTTGCTCAGCTGGGCGCGGGCCCGGGTCCAGGAGCCGGTGTCCACGTCGAGGGCGAAGGTGGATCGGTTGTCGCTGCGGGGGTCCACGCTGGGGTTGGTGCGCGGCGGACCGGTCGGTGGCCTGCTCGGCGGGATCGGCCGGACATCACCGGAGCGGGTCTCGGGCGGTGCCACCGGGGCGGTCTGCGGCGCCCGGTCCACCGGCCCGCGTTCCGGGGCGGCTGCCCCGATGCTGGGGCTGGCGGTCTGGCCGCTGCAGCCGGCGAGCAGGGTGAGGGACAGTGCGGCGATCGGGGCGAGCGCGAAGCGGGCGAGCGGTGGTACGGGCATGGGATCCTCCTCGGTTCCCTGCCCACCACGGGGTGCGAGGCCCCTCAGGTTCCGGCGCGGCGCGTCACGGTTGGATCACGAGTTCATCTCGACACGGTCGCTGCGCGACCTACTCGATGAACGTCGACAGGAAATGCCGCTGCCACGGGGTTTCCACGGCCCGCGGATGGTAGTGGGCCCGCACCTGCGCGACGGCCTGGTCGCGGGTGAACCCGTCCAGCATTGCGAGCGCGGCCAGCACGGTGCCGGTGCGGCCGACCCCGCCGCCGCAACAGACCTCGACCCGCTCGCGCGCGCTGCGGGCGTACATCATGCCGATCAGCACGTGCGCGTTCCGCGGCCGCAACGGCAGACCGAAGTCGGGCCACCGGAGCCACTCGTATCGGCCGCTGACGCGGCGTGGCCGGAATGTCAACAGGTACAGGGAGAAGTCGGCCGGCTCGGCGGGCCGGTTGCGCAGCGAACGACCGCGTACCCGGCGCCCCGAGGGCAGCTCGAGCACACCCGGCCCCAGCTCCCAGACGCTCACCCGGTCAGGCTACCCGCGCCCCCTGCACCCGGTTCGCGCGGCGACGACGCCACTCGCGGACGGCGATCAGGATGGCCACCAGCAGGCCGACGCTCGCACCGAGGATCAGCCACCACATCCACGGCTCCAGGGTGAAACCGGGAGCGGCCTGGGCGGCCCGGTCGGCGGCGGTCGGGGTGTAGGGCACCCGCTCGGCGCGGACCAGCAGCCGGTGGGTGTTGATGGCATAGGGCGTGCAGGTGAACAGCGTCACGTAATCCTTGCCAGGAACGGCTTTCAGGTCTCCGATCTCGGTGGGCAGCACCACCTTGATCTGATCCACCTTGTAGGCGAGCGTCTCACCCATCACGTCGATGTAGATGAGGTCGCCCTGCTTCACCGAGGTCAGGTGGTCGAACAGGGTCGCGTTCGACATCCCGGTGTGACTGGTCAGCACCGAGTGGGTGCCCGCGCCGCCGACCGGCAGCGAGGTGCCGTAGAGATGCCCCGCACCCTTGGCGATCACCTCATCGCTGGTGCCGTGATAGATCGGCAGGTCGATCCCGGCCGAGGGCACCCGCACCCGGGCCATCATCTCGAACCGGGCGAGCTGGCTCTGGTAGTCGCGGTAGGCACCGGATTCGGGATTGGATGCCCGGTCCAGATAGGGATCCAGGATGGGTACGCCGGCCAGGGTCGAGTTGTAGGCCCGGGCGCGTTCCAGTTCGGCGATCCGGTCGGCATCGGAGAGTTTGTCGACCTGCTGGTTGTACTGCTGGGCGAACTGGCGTTGCTTGATGTTGTTGAACTGGGTGGCGGCCACCGGATAGAGCAGCACCATCACCCCGGCGATGACCAGCAGGATCGGGATCAGCCGATGCAGCTTCCGGCGGGATTCGGCGGCCCGCCGGGGACCCGAGGAGGTGCGGACCTGGGTGTCGCTCATCGGGAATTCTCCTTGTTCCGCAGGCGATGGGCCCGCCGGATGTCGGTGATCAGCCAGCCGAACAGCATCAGTGCGGCGACCGCGAGTGCGCCGCCGGAGATCCAGAGCCGCGGCCGCATCCAGTCCTGGACCGGCGGCAGGCCGAGCATCGACGCGGCGGTCTGGGCGGTGGCGGTGGCCTGCACGGTCTCGGTGTCGACCGGTGCGGGGTCGGTGACCCGGATTCCGCGGACCAGCATCCGTTCCCGGTGCCCGCCCGGCGGGGTGTAGCAGGTGACCAGGGTGACCAGGTCCTGACCCGGTACCCGGCCGACGGCCTCCAGCTCGGTCGGTTCGACGACCCGGATCTGGTCGACCTGATAGGTGAGGGTGGTGCCGGCGACCTCGATGGTGAATCGCTGCCCCGGTTGCAGTTCCGGCAGCCGGTCGAAGAAGGTCTGGCTGCGCATGCCGCTGTGCGCGGCGAGCACCGCATGGGTGTCGGGGCCGCCGACCGGCAGCGAGGAGCCATACATGTGGCCCACCCCGGCGGCCAGCGACGCCTCGTCGGCATCGTGCCGGATCGGCATGTCCACAGCGATCGCGGGGATCCGCAACCGGCCCATGGCCGGGCCGGGCAGGGTGTCGAGGTAGGTGCGGTGCGCGGTGTCCGCACCGACCGTGGCACCCCAGGGATCGGTCAGGGCGCGCGGTGAGAGGGCGGCGTTGTACGCCCGGGCGGCGGCCAGCTCGGCGGAGAGCTGCTCGGCCGGTAGCGACCGCACCGATTCGGCGTAGGTCGTGGCGGCCTGCTGGGTGGCGCGGTCATTGGCGACCGCCTCGGCGACCGGTTGGCCGACGCTGAACGCGCCGGCCAGCAGCAGCCCGAGGACGACGCAGCGGCGCAGCAGTTCCGCCAGCCGGCTGAATGCTTTCTGCATCGTTTCCTCGGATCGCTGTGTCAGTGGGGATTGTGGCGGGTGGACGGGCGGGGGCCTCCGGGGCTGCCCCGCCCGCCCACGTCTGGATCAGGCCTGCTGACGACGCTTGCGCGAGGTCACGGCGTAGTAGGCCAGGCCACCACCGATCAGCAGCAGTCCACCGACGCTCAGCGCGGCGATGCCGTTGCCACCGGTGAGCGGCAGCTGGTTGCCCAGGTTGGCCTTCTGGTTGGCGACCCGCTGGATCGCCACGGCCGGGGTGGTGTCGGTGGCGGTGTCCGACATGATGGTCACGTAGACCGCCTCGGAGGACAGGTTGTAGCCGGCCGGGGCCTTGGTCTCGACCAGGCAGTAGCTCTGGTACTTGGTCGGGTCGGTGACCGCGGTGTTGTTGTAGAAGTCCGAGGTCTGCAGGCCGGTGAAGGTGGCCTTGCCGTCGCTGCCGACGGTGGCGGTGTTGATCGGGGTGCCGGACACATCGCTGGCGGTGCAGACGCCGTCACCGGGGGTCGGGTCGGCGAAGACCTGGAAGACCGCGCCGGCCATGGCGGCGGTGGCGTTGCTGTCGGCCGGGTCGTACTTGTTCACCTCGATGTTGCCGTACTTCGACTCCACCGGGTTGGTCGGGATGCCGGGGTTGCCGGGGTTCGCGTCGACCCACGGCTTGTTCGGGATCACGGTGGCGACGTTGGTGATCTCACCGCTGCCACCCTGCTCGTTGACGGTGCCGTCGATGGTGGTGACGACGGTCGCGGCCGGGTTGGCCGAGTTCGCGGCGGCCAGCTTGTTCAGACCGGTCGAGGTGAAGGTCACCTTGACCAGGGTGGTGCCGGAGGTGGCGACGGTGTAGTCGGTGCCCTCGGTCAGGGTGACCAGGGCCGCGGTGCCGGTGTCGCCGTCGGGATCGATGGCGACGGTGGTGCCGACGTAACCGATCCGCGGATCGAGCTGGTCGTTGATGACGTAGGTGCCCATCTGCGCGCCGGACATGCCGTCGGTGATGGTCGAGGTGATCGTGTACTTGACGCCGTGGTTGCCGGCGTTGTTGCCCTCGGCGGTGGTGGTGCCCTGGTCGGTCACCTCCTTGCGGGAGCTGTCGCTCTGGTTCTTCGGGTAGACGTTGACGTCGTACATCCAGCGGCTGGTGTCGTCCGGGTTGGTCATCGGCAGGGTGACGAAGAACGCCGCGGCCGGGGAGATGGTGCCCTTGTCGATGGTGCTGCCGTTGCTGGTCACGGTGCCCGAGGTGCTCAGGTTCTCGTTGACCAGGTAGAGGCCGACGCCGTCGGGCTTGGTGAAGGTCGCGGTGCCGGTGGCGTCGGTGGTCACGGTGGCGGACTTCGCGATGTAGTAGGTGGTGCCGTTGACGGTGAAGGAGCCGGCGGCGATCTCGGCCGGGGTCGGCACGTGACCGTTGATGGCCGCGGCGGCGGTCCAGCCGGCGTTGGTCGTCAGGTCGATCGGCTGGGTGTGGGCGGCGTCGGTGAAGACCTGGTAGACGTCGAAGTTGACCCCGGCCAGCGGTGGCAGGGTGACGTTCTGCTGGGTGCCGTTGCTCGCGGCACCGGTGGCGGCACCGAGGTACTTGTGGATCGACAGCTGCACGGTCGCGTCCGGATTGATCAGCGCCTTGTTGGCGGTGTTCTCCTGGCTCACGCCGCCGACGGCGTACGGGTTACCGGGATCGGCCAGGGCCATGGGGGCCGACAGGCCGAAGGTGGTCACCGCGACAGCGGAGAGGACGGCCGCTGCCAAGCGAGTCTGGTGGTTCATTGTTTTCCTTCTTGTGATGGTTAGGAGGACTTGCGGTGACCCGAAAGCCTGAGGTGGCCCAGGGGCCGGAAGTAATACGCCAGGGCAAGGCCGAGCAGGGCCATGCCGGTCAACAGGTACGGCCAGCTGCCGTTGCCGCCCGCCTTGGGCAGCGGGGCGGGTGTGACGTCGTTGACCACCACGGTCAGCGGGTCGCCCGTCTTGAGCGTGACCGTGCTGCTGGTGGGAGCCAGCAGGGTCACACCGTTCGCGGTGAGCCGGAAGTGGATCGGCTGCGCGAGCAGCGAGAACCCGTCCGGTGCCCTGGTTTCGACGAGCCAGTACTCGCCGAGGATCAAGGAGGATGAGTCGAACAGCGCGCCATTGGCCGCGTTCGGGGTGATGCCGTTCTGGACCGCGGTGGCCCCGGGGGCGCTCGGATCGCTGGTGTACAACGAGAACTGGGCGCCGGTCAGCGGGCAGGTGGGCTGGTCGGTGTCACAGTTGAGGCCCTGCTTGACCACATGCATCACCTGGGTGGGCGGCACGATCGGTGCACAGGCGTCGTTGTTGTCGGCACCGTCGGAGTCGGCGGACATCGTGACCCGGTTGAAGATGCCGCCGCCGGGCGTACCGGCTCCTGCGGTGTTGCAGGCCTTCGCCTGCTCCCACTGGGCCGCGGTCGGCTTGCCACTGGCGGTCACCACGACCGTGTAGACCGTCGTGGCACCGGGTGCCAGCGTGCTGGTCGCGGCCGGGATGGTGAAGCTGCCGTCGGCGGCCGGGGTCACCGCGGTGCCGTTCAGGGTGATGCCGGTGCGGGTGAAACCGGTGAAGACGGTGGCGGTATCGGTGATGGCCGGGTGGGCGTACGCGACGGTGCCGGTGTTGGTGACGGTGACCTTGTAGGTGACCGTGGTCGAGAAGGTGCCGGTCGCGGCATCGTGAGCCGCGGTCTGGGTCGGGCCGGTGGTGCCGGGGGCCGAACCGTCGACTGCTTTCTGGACCGCGAACCGAGGGGGTGCGACACAGGCGGAATTGTTGCTGGTATCGGTTTCCTGGCCACTGGGCAGCGCGACCGAGTTGTACAACCCGGTGTTCGGGGCGGTGCAGATCGCGGCGGCCGGCGCTCCCTTGGGCAGGTAGCGGACGGTCACGGTGTAGGTGTCGGTGGCACCGGCGGCCAGCGGCGTGCTGGTGGTCGCACCGACGGTGAAGGTGTGGGGCGCTGCGGTGAAGGTGGTCGTCGGCCCGGTGGTGGTGCCCTTGGACCAGGTGGCCGTCTGCGGGACCAGGTTCGGGTCGAACTGCAGGGTGTCGGTGATCGGGCCGTAGCTGCCCGAGCCCTGGCCGGTGTTCTTCACCGTCACGGTGTAGGTGACGGTGTAGCTGCCGTCGGCGGCCGGACCGGTCAGCGTGCCCGGCGCCTTGGCCAGGTCGATGCTGGGCTGCAGCGCGGTGACATGGGCGGTGTCGGTGCCGGTGACCTTGCTCGCGGTCACATTGCCGACGCCGGTCGCGGTGCCGACATTGTCAACGCTGGCGGAGATCGCGGTCGGTGCCGACCAGTAGATCCAGGTCTCACCCGGATCCAGCAGGCCATTGCTGTTGCTGTCGCCGGACTTGTAGCCACCGGGGGCGGCGATCCCGGAGATCGCACCGAGCTTGTCGTCGGTGAGCCCGATGGTCTTCAGCGGCTCGGTGTAACCGGTCGGCAGCGAGACGGCGTACACGTAGACGACCTGGTTGCCCCGGTTCACCGTGAGGCTGTCGACGCCGTTGCCGGTGTCGGTGGCGCGCCGGACGGTTTTCGCGACCTGGATCGCCGGGACCGGGTTGGCGCAGGCGTTGTTGCCGTCGTCGACCTTGGTGGGGTCCTCCTCGGGCAGGCCGACCTGGTTGAACAGGCCGGTGCCGGGGGTGTTCGGGGTGCAGAGGACGAGCCGGTCGGTGCTCGTCGGATTCTGCTTGTAGACAACGGTCACCATGTAGGTGTGGGTGGCACCGGCGGCGATCGGCTTGCTGACAGCGGTACCGATCGGATAGCTGCCGTCGGCGTCGGCGGTCGCCGTGGCCGGTGCGGTGTTGGCCGGGCCGCCGGACCAGGTCACCGTCTGGATACTGGTGCCGGGGCTGAACTGGGGTGCGTCGATCAACTGGGTGTAGCTGCCCGCGGTGGTACCGGAGTTGGTGACCTTGATGGTGTACGCGATGGTGTGGTTGCCGGCCGCGTCGGGTCCGGTGGCGACCGGGGTGTTCGCGGTCTTGGTGACGTCGATGATCGCGTTGTTGGGGCAGGTCTCGACCGAGCCGGTGTTGTTGCCGGGCACCGGATCGAGCTCGTTGCCGGTGATGGTGGCGGTGTTCGTCACGCAGGTGGTGTTGTTCGGCACCGTGGCGGTGATCGGGATGACGTAGGAGGCGCCCTTGGCCAGCACCCCGGTCAGGCAGGTCACCGTCTGGCCGGTGATCGTGCAGGCACCGGTGTAGTCCGAGCCGACCTTGAGGTTGGTGTAACCGGCCGGCACGGTGTCCTTGACCACACCGCCGGAGCTGGTGCCCGGGCCGAGGTTGGTGATCGTCAGATTCCAGGTGATGGTGCCGCCGGGCTTCGGGCTGCTCGGGGTGGCGGTCTTGGTGACCTTGAGGTCGGCCTGCACGTCGGTGCCACAGCTGGCACCGTCGTTGTTGTAGGAGCCCGGGCCGGAGATCTTGTAGACCAGCGAGAAGGTCGGGCTGCTCGAGGCCGGGTTGGTGACCTGGATCTGGTAGACCCCGGAGCCCTTGTTGTCGGAGAAGCCCAGGTTGCCGTTGCCGTAGGTCCAGGCAGCACCCCAGATCGTGCCACCGGGCATCATGCCGGTGGGCAGATCGAAGCGATCGACCGCCCCGGTGCTCAGGTTGTAGCGCAGCATGGTCGGCTTGCTCGAGTTGTTCTCGATGCCCCAGAGGTAGCCGCCCATCACGGTGTAGTCGTTGGCCCGGAAGGCGGGCCGATCCGCGACCACGGTGGCGGTGGGGGCGCCGGTCAGGTTGATCCGGTAGATGGTGGCGGTGCCACCGGCGGCGTTGGAGACGTAGTAGACGCCGTTGACGATCACACCGGAGGTCACCCCGCCGCCGCCGAAGTCCTGGTTGAAGGTGGAGGCGGTGCTGGTGATCGGACCGAGGTCCTCGACCTGGCCGTTGGCATCGACCCGGATCAGCCGCGCGCCGCCCAGCCAGGTGCTGTCACCGCCCTTGGCGGGCACACCGGTCACGGCGTACAGGTAGCCATCGGCCGGGTTGTAGGCGAGCGCGTTGTACTGCGCCTTCGGCGTGGTCGCGGTGCCGACGGCGATGAACTGCGACCCGGTCGGATCCTGGTACTGGTTGTACAGGGTGGTCGGCTGGCCCTCGACATTGGAGGAGTTGAACGCGGTCGGGGTGGTGCAGTCGAACCGGGGGTGGTAGCTGGAATTGTTCACCCGGACCGTCTCGGTGAGCGACGCCTGGGTGTAGGTGCGCCCGAAGAACAGCGTCGAGTAGTAGAAGCTGAAGTTCACCGTCGAGGTGGTGGTCACCGACACGGTGGTGGTGCAGGTGAAGGTCGCGGTGCCGCCGGCGCGGATGGTGGCCGAGGTCGGGCTGATCGCCGAGCAGCGGTCATCACGGATCGAGTCGTAGTAGTAGGTCCGCGAACCGCTGTTGTTCTGGACCGTGTAGGTGTAGGTCACCGACCCGGGTCCGGACAGCGTGGTCGGGGTGTAGGTGAAGGTCAGATCGCCCTTGGTGATCTGCGATGCCTACGCGGTGCCCACCGGGCCGGGCCCGATCCCCAGACCGACCAGGGCCAGCGCCAGCACCACGGCAGCAACGATGGCGCGCGACCAGCGGCCGGCGCCGCCAGTGCGCACTCGACGTGCACGACCGATTTCTGACACAGCTCCCCGATTCCCCGTAGATCCCCGATGTCCCCGAATGGTGCGATCCCCCGTGGATCGCGGGCATCGGGGTGTTTCACCGGCCGATGCCTGTTCGATGGTGCGGGTGATGAAACCGATCGGTCAAAAGGTTGTCGGGCCGGGTTGGCGGCACCGGATTCCACCCATGGGTGAGGCGCTGGAGAACGTGGGTGATCCCGCGCAGACGCCGGTCCGGCGGGCTTCTGGGCGCACGGTCGGGTGCTGGATGGGGCCATCGAGCGGGCCATGGGGGGCGCGGATCACCCGCGGACTTCACCCGTCATTCCACCCATCTCACCCCTCGGTACGCCCCCGCCGACGGGTCGGCGTACCCGGGTCTCAGCCGTCGATCAGGCCGCGTACCCGGCCGACCTGGATGGCGCTGTCGCGACTGTGCACACCCAGGCGCCGATAGAGCTCCTTCGCGGTGGAGCGGACCGTCTCGACGCTGACGAACAGCTCTTTCGCGATCGCGGGCATCGTGCCGCCGTGCGCCAACGCGCGCAGCACCTCGAGCTGGCGCGGGGTGAGTTGCGCCTCCTGGCGGCCCGGGTCCGGGGTTCGCGGTGCCGCCCCCAGACCGGGCAGACCGGCGGCATCGGGGCCCAGCCGGTCGACGATCAGCGTCCGGGCCGGGTCGGGCAGCAGGGCCACCACGGCCAGGCTGTTGGCCCAGTCCTCCCGGTCCAGCAACCCACCGACCTCGCAGGCGACATCGTCCCGCGCCGCCAGGGCGGCCAGTCGGACCCCGGTGGCCGCCATCCGCCAACGCAACGAGATGACCTCGAGCTGCAGCACCTGCTCGGTCAACCGGAGCGCGCCCTGGTATTGGCCTTTCGCCACCTCGATGCTGGCCCGCACGGTCACCTCGAGCGGCCGGGGGATGCTGCCGTTGGCGAGCCGGCTCTCGGCCAACCCGACCCGGCCCGCCTGCGCGTCGAGCAGCGCGAGCACGGTCATTCCCGGCCACCATTCCCATTCCGGGCGCTGACCCCAGCTCGCCCGGCTCAGCATCGTCCGCAGCCAGTCGGCGGCGATCCCCTGGCCACTCAGCAGCGCCAGGCGCAGCGCCTCGGCCTGCAGCTGCTGCGGGGCCAGTGGGGTGTCCAGATCGACGGTGGCGGTCCCGGGATCGGCGACCAGCGCGGCCGCATTGTCGGAGCTGTAGCGCTGGGCCAGCTCGGCCAGCACCTCGTGGGTCGGTTCCCCCGGGATGGCGACCTGGCGGTACTGCTCCAACTGGGTACGCGCCTGGAGCGGCGCACCGCCGACGGCGGCGATCAGCGCCCCGCGGACCAGCGTGCCGGGCCACAGGGTGCTGTACTGCCAGACGGCCGGACCGAGCACGAACCCCATCCGGGACGCCGTGCGGTGACATTCCTGGGCGACATCGGGGGCGCCGGTCTGCAGGGCGGCCTCACTGACCCCGAGCAGGACCCCGGCCACCAGGGCCAGGTCGTCGCGACGGGTGGCCGCGTCCGCGTCGGCCAGTTGGTCGGCCTCGGCCGCCAGCGCGGCGGTGACCTCGGTGAGCAGCTGTGCGGCGCGTTGCCGGTCCGAGGGCCAGCCGTTCGCGACCATGCCGGCGAACCAGCGCTGCAACCGGCCGACCGCCGAATCGGGCTCGATCACCTCGTTGGCGAACAGGAACGCGAACTCCTGCCAGAGCTGCGGGGTGTCCTGCGGCGCGGCCGCCGGCGACAGGTCGCCACCGATGAACCGGCGTGCAGCCTCCAGGTGCCGCAGACCGCGGGGCACATGATCCGGCCAGCGCGCGGCGTACTCCTCACAGTCGAATCGGCTCAGGTGGATCAGCAGGTGCATGGTCCGCCCCAGCACCCGATCCAGCTCGCGCCAGCCGCGCAGCCCGGTCAGGATCCGCATCCGGTCCGGTCCGGTGATCCCGGGCTGGGTCTCGGCGAGGGTGAGGAAACGCCCCCTGGTCTCGGCGGCCCGCTCCGGATCGCGGGCGCGCAGCAGCTGCAGCAGCGCGGCGGCCAGGCCCTCGGGCAGGAACGGTTCGACGCTCACCCCGGAGACGAAGACGCTCGCCGCGCGGGCCACCTCGATCTCCCACGCCTCGACGGCTCGCTCCTGCCAGGCGCCGGTCAGCAGCCGGATGGTCTCGCCGCTGGCCCGCGGTGCCCAGACCTGCGCCTCCAGCAGCGGATCGGCGAAGACCAGGTCGTAGATGCGTTCGGCCCAGTCCCGGCAGACCGGTTCGAGAACCTCGGGGCCGGCTCCGGGCAGTCCGGGTTCGGCCAGCAGTTGCGGTACGCCTCCGGTGAGCAGTTGCAGCCGGCGAGCGAGCACCGGGTCGCCCGCGGCGGCCGGTTGCAGCAGCGGCACCTCGGACTCCAGCACGCTGAGATCGCGATGGTCGATGACCAGGTCGAACCAGGACAGGTCCGGGCCGCCCAGCTCATCGCATTCGGCGACCGCGACCAGGTGACTGGCCGGGAAATCGGGGGACAACCCGTCCCAGTGGGCACCCAGGCTGAGTGCCTCGACGGGCGCCAGGGCGCCCAGGTCGACGAACATGGTGCGGCCACCGACGTTCGCGGCGCGGGCCCGGGCGGTCCCCCGCTCCGCCTCGACGATCCAGTCCTCACCGACCAGCGCGGACAGCGCCGCCCGGACGGTGGCCGCCGGCTGGTACTCCCGCGGCGCCCAGACGAAGATCCGGTCATGACCGGCCATCCGGGCGGCCAACCGCGGCGCCAGCGCCTCGGCGACCGTGCCGTGGGCATCGTCGGCGGCCTGGCCACCGCTCGCCACCACCTCGACCATTCGTTCTGTTCCCATCCGGGCACCATCTCCCCGATTCCCCGCGCGGGGTCCCCCCTCTGCCTGTCTTCTCAGCTCAGGGACCGATCCGACCCCTTGGCTGACCAGAAGTCTAGAGAACCACCCCGCCTTGCCCCGGGGCGGATAGCAGATTAGGCTTTATGGAAATCTTCTTTCACGATACGGAAATGCTCCCCTGGGGCAGATGGAGGAATCCCATGACCGACCGCGTCACGATCGGCCGCCTGTCCATCGATCCCGAATTGCACGAGTTCGTCCGCACCGAGGCGCTGCCGGGCAGCGAGGTGGACGAGGCAGCGTTCTGGGCGGGCGCCGAACGGCTGCTCGCCGAGCTGGGCCCGCGCCGGGCCGAGCTGCTGGCGACCCGGGACCGGTTGCAGCAGACCATCGACGCCTGGCACGGCGAGCACCCCGGTGCGATCGACCAGGCGGCCTACGAGGAGTTCCTCACCGAGATCGGTTATCTGGTGCCGGAGCCGGACGAGGTGCGGGTGACCACCCGTGATGTCGACCCGGAGATCTCCGCGGTGCCCGGGCCGCAGCTGGTGGTGCCGGTGCTGAACGCCCGGTTCGCCACCAACGCGGCCAATGCCCGCTGGGGTTCGCTCTATGACGCGCTCTACGGCACCGACGCGATCGATGAGGCCGACGGCAAGGAGAAGGGTGGCGACTACAACCCGGTCCGCGGCCGGGCCGTGGTCGCCTGGGCGCGCGACTTCCTGGACTCCATCGCCCCGCTCGCGGGTGCCAGCCATGCCGACGCGCAGGCGTACCGGATCGTCGACGGCCACCTGGAGGTGCAGACCGAGTCCGGCCCGGTGCGGCTCGCCGACCCGGCCCAGCTCGCCGGCTGGCGGGGTGCGCCGGAGGCCCCCGAAGGCATTCTGCTGGTGCACAACGGCTTGCACGCCGAGATCCAGATCGACGCCGACGACTCGATCGGCGCCGCCGACCAGGCGGGGGTCAAGGATGTGCTGCTGGAGTCGGCGGTCACCTGCATCATGGACCTGGAGGACTCGATCGCCGCGGTCGATGCCACCGACAAGGTGCAGGCCTGGCGCAACTGGCTGCAACTGATGCAGGGCACGCTGGCCGAGGAGGTCAGCAAGGGCGGGCGCACCTTCCGTCGCGAGCTGAACCCCGATCGCGACTACTCCAGCGCCACCGGTGAGCTCACCAAGAAGGGCCGCGCGCTGTTGTTCGTCCGGCATGTCGGCCATCTGATGGATTCCGAGGCGGTGCTGCTGGACGGAGAACCCGTCTCGGAAGGATTCCTGGACGCCCTGATCGCCGGCCTGGGCAGCGTGCACGATCTGCGCGGGCCGAACGCCGGCGGCAACTCCCGGACCGGCTCGGTCTATGTGGTGAAGCCCAAGATGCACGGCCCCGAGGAGGTCCAGCTCACCGTCGACCTGTTCGCTGCGGTCGAGGAGATCCTCGGACTGGAGCCGAACACCTTCAAGGTCGGCATCATGGACGAGGAGCGCCGCACCTCGGCGAACCTGAAGGCCTGCATCGCCGCCGCCAGGGAGCGGGTCGCGTTCATCAACACCGGCTTCCTGGACCGCACCGGCGATGAGATGCACACCTCGATGCAGGCCGGCCCGATGGTGCGCAAGGCCGCGATGAAGGGCACCGACTGGATCAGCGCCTACGAGGACTCCAACGTCGACGTCGGCCTGGCCTGCGGGCTCAAGGGGCACGCCCAGATCGGCAAGGGGATGTGGGCGGCGCCGGACAACATGGCGGAGATGCTGGAGCAGAAGATCGGCCATCCGAAGGCCGGCGCCACCTGTGCCTGGGTGCCGTCACCGACCGCGGCCACCCTGCACGCCACCCACTACCACCAGGTGGATGTGCTGGCCCGCCAGGACGAGCTGGCCGCCGGCGGGCCGCGGACCGAGCGCAGCGCGCTGCTCACCGTGCCGGTCGGTGAGGCGGCCGAGTGGTCGGAGCAGGATCGACGCGACGAGGTCGACAACAACGTCCAGGGGATCCTCGGTTACGTGGTCCGCTGGGTCGATTCGGGGGTCGGCTGTTCCAAGGTGCCCGACATCACCGGGACCAACCTGATGGAGGACCGGGCGACCTGCCGGATCAGCTCCCAGCACGTGGCCAACTGGCTGCACCACGGCGTGGTCGACAAGGAACTGGTCGAGGACAGCTTCCGCCGGATGGCGGTCAAGGTGGACGAGCAGAACTCCGGCGATCCCACGTATCAGCCGATGGCCCCGGCCTTCGACGGTGAGGCCTTCCGGGCGGCGCAGGACCTGGTGTACGCCGGGTTGGAGCAGCCTTCCGGTTACACCGAGCCGATCCTGCACCGGCGCCGGGCCGCCAAGAAGGCCGAGGACGCCGGGAGGAGCTGATGACCGAGGGCGTGCAGTCGGTATCGCGCGCATTCGGCCTGCTGGAAGCGATTGCCGATGCCGGCGGTGAGCTGACGCTGACCGAGTTGGCCGAGGCCAGCGGGTTGCCGATGCCGACGATCCATCGCTTGCTGCAGACGTTGGTGGCCGGCGGTTACGTCCGCCAGCAGGCATCCCGGCGTTATGCGCTCGGTGCCCGGCTGATCCGGCTGGGCCGGCAGGCCGACCGTCAGGTCGGCGTGCTGGCCCAACCGGAGCTGCGGCGGTTGGTGGTCGAGCTGGGCGAGACCGCGAATCTTGCCGTGCTGGAAGGGGATACCGCGGTCTATCTGGCGCAGAGCCCGTCGGCGCACTCGATGCGGATGTTCACCGAGGTGGGCCGTCGGGTCGCGGTGCACAACACCGGGGTCGGCAAGGCGATGCTCGCCGGACTCGACGATGCCGCGGTGCTCTCGCTGCTGCATCGCACCGGAATGGAACAGCGCACCCCGCGCAGCCACGCCACCCCGGAGGCGCTGCTCGCCGACCTGGCCGAGATCCGGGCACGCGGCTATGCGATCGACGACGAGGAGCAGGAGCTCGGCGTCCGCTGCTATGCGATGGCGGTCCCGGATGCCGAGCTGCCGGTGGCCCTGTCGGTCTCCGGACCGGTCAGCCGGGTGGACGAGGCCTTCGCCGCCCGCGCGATCCCCGCCCTGCGCGCGGCGACGACCCGGGTCTCCGCCGAACTCGCGGCCTCCAACGGCGGGTGATCGCTCGCTCAGTCAATGGGTGAGCAGGGACCAGACCTCGGCGCGCACCTCGGGGAGGTCGACGGGTTCGCCGGCCAGGGCCTGCAGGGCCTCGGCGACCGGCCAGCCGATCAGCGCGCCGTAGCGGGCGGAATAGATGGCCAGGTCGGTGATCCGGTAGGCGTCGTCGCGGTCGAAGAACAGATAGCCGAGCAGCTGGTACACATCGGCCAGGGTGAGCCGGTCGCTGCGTACCCCGGTCTTCGGGTCGCGTACGCCGAGCCGGGTCTTGATGTCGATCAGGACACCACCGGCGATCAGATCGGCGTCGGCGGCGCAGAACTCCGATCCGGTGAAGGTGGGCCCCAGCCGATACGGCGGCCGCAACCGGGGCAGCAACTCGCGTTCGGCCAATCCCTGCAGGGCAACGAGTTGCTCGATCGCGTCGGCACCGGCCAGGCCGAGCAACTCGGGGGTCCGGAACCGATCCGCCCGCAGCAACCCGTCCAGCGCCGAGCCACGACGGAGCCCGGCCCGGTAGACCTCGGTGGTCAGCGCCAGCGCCCAGCACGCCCGGCCGAGTGCGGCCGCATCCCCGTTGACCGCGGCCCGTTGCGCGGCCTTCACCACGCCGACGATCTGCTCCAGTTCCCTGGCGTGGTTGGCGAAGCCGATCCAGCTGATCTCGGCTCGATCCTGCGGGTCGAGCAGGAACCGTACCGCCAGATCCAGCGCCGCCCCCACCTGGCCCGGATCGGCGCTGCCACCCGGCACCCACAACTCCCCCGACCGCGCCCGGAAGTCGGTCTGCAGGGCGCGGACGTGCGGGAACCGGCGGTCCAGGAACTCCCGCAGCGGTGACCGCTTGTCGCCGAGGGCGGCGGTCAGATTGCTGTAGCGGTAGGCCATTGCGGGCCGATCAGTCGTCGTCGCCGGCGTCCTGCTGGGCGAACCGCTTCTCGATCGCCGCGATCAGCTTCGGCCGCAGCTCGGTCGGGCTGATCACCTCATCGACCGACCCGACCTCGACGGCCCGGTGGATCGAGTGGATGCCGTCGAACTCGGTCGCCAACTCACCGATCTTCTCCGCCCGCAGCTGCGGCCGCAGCTCGGCGAGCTCCAGCATCAGCGCACCGCGTTCGGTGTCGTCGGCGGCCGCGATCCGTTGCTCCAAAGAGGTTGCGCGCTCATCCGCCGCCGCCCGCCGGTCCACCTCGGAGGAGAAGACGACCGCCGCGGCGGGCGCACCGCCGAGCACCGAGGCGTACGAGCCCTCGACCGCCAGCACCGTCAGCTCGGGGTTCAACCGCTTGCTGAACACCACGAACGCGCCGCCGTGGTATCGGCTGATCACACAGAACACGATCGGGCCGTCGAAGTTCACCACCGCCCGGCCGATCTCGGCACCGTACTCCAGCTGCAGATTCCGCATCGACTCCGGCGATCCGTCGAACCCGGACAGGTTGGCCAGGATCACCAGCGGCCGGTTGCCGGAGGCGGCGTTGATCGCCCGGGCCACCTTCTTCGACGAACGCGGGAACAGGGTGCCCGCGGTCCAGGTGTCCGGGCCGTCGGTCGCCAGATATCCGTGCCGGGCAACGGGTTTCGACTCGATCCCGACCAGGCACACCGGATATCCGCCGAGTCTGGTGTCGGCGACCACGGCGGTATCGGCATCGGCCATCTTCGCCCAGCGCTCCAGCATCGAGGCGTCCGCGTCGGCGACGGCCCGCATCACGGTGCGGATGTCGAAGGGCTTCTTGCGATCGGGGTTCTTGTCGACGGAGAAGATCTCCCCCACCGTCGCGAATTCACCCTCGTGCGGGAAGTCCGAGACGTCCCGATCCACCGGGTCACTGGTCTCGGTGCGCCGCGGCCGCTCCTCACCGGGCAGCACATAGCTGTGCTCGTAGTGGCTCATCAGGATGCCGAAGGCGGTCACCAGATCCGGCGCCCAGTACTGCGCCTGACCGTTGGGGCCCATCACCCGGTCGTATCCGCCGATGCCGTAGTTGTCCTCGGCCGAGACGCCGCCGGAGAAGTCCAACGACTGCTTGCCGGTGAGCACCATCGCCGAATCCGGGGTCATCACCAGGATTCCCTTGGTGTGCATCAACATCGTGGCTTCGGCGTTCCAATAGGGCTGGGCGCCGACGTTGATCCCGGCGACGACGACATTGATCTCGCCGCCGTCCTGGGTGAACTCCACGATCCGCTTCAGCGCGGCCGCCACCCAGTCCATGTTCTCGGTGCCGGAGTCCATCGACACCCGGGCTCCCGCGGACAGCGCGAACCACTCGACCGGGACGCCGAGCTCCTCGGCCAGGTCGATCCCGGCGATCACCAGCCGACACTCCGCCTCGGACAGCGCACCGAGGGAACGGGTCGGGTCGCCGCTGAGCACCACCCGGGTGATGCCCTCGGGATAGATCTCGGTCGGGGTGGTCACCACCGCGGCGATGATGCCGGCCGGGTTGCTGCCCTCGGGCCGCTCCACCGGCACGAAGGCGCCATCGTCGTCGAAGTCGTATTCCACCACGGTGCCGCCGCGGCCGGCGAGCAGGGGTTTCAGGTCATAGGGGTATGCCAGCCCGCGGCGGCGGGCCCGCATCGCCCGGGCCGCCGATTTGTCCAATGGCTGCAGGGGTTCCCGCGGTGGGGCGGTGACATCGGCGATCGTGCCGCGGCCGGGCGTGTTGTGGAACCGGATCGCGATCGGGCGCACCTTGCCGTTCGGGCCGGGGATCCGGCCCATGGTGAGCACCTCCTCGATCCCGGCGCCCTCGCTGAGCGGGGTGATCTTGGACTGCAGCGCGGTGAGGTGTTCGGGGTCGGCGTCCACGACCGGCCAGACGGTGACCCAGACGTGGTTCACATCCATCCGCGAACCCGCGCGGCCGCGGGCGGTCCGGACCCGGCGGATCGCCTCCAGCCCGTGCTCCACCGCCCGCTCGGCGTGCGGCAGGGCGACGGTGCGGCCCTCCTCGTCGCGGACCGCGGAGACCTGGCGCACCTGCGCCATCGCGATCAGTCGCCGGTCGGCGGGGTTGCTGCGCGCCACCGCCTCGTAGAGCAGCACGTCATCCGGCGCCTCCAGCCTGGTGACGTCGAACTCCGCGAGCCGCCACAGGTTCAGCCGGCGGCCCACCATCGGGTGGATGCCGTGCACCAGCTCGTCCTCGACCATGGTGAACTGCTCGGCCGCCGGGTCGGGGCGCATGGTGAAGTAGTCCACCGGGCCGCCGTCGGTCGGGCAGATCGCGATGCTGACCCGGCGGGCGCGGCGGGTGAAGTCCTGCGATTCCAACCAGGACAGCAATCGCTGCCGCAGCTCGGGCACCTCGCCGACCTCACCCGGCCAGCGCAGATAGATCTCGACCACGTTCTGCTGGTCGTCGGCGAGCTGCTCGGCGACGGCCCGGGACAGCGGCGAATCGGCGACCAGTTCGGCCTCCTCGCCGATGGTGGAGATCACCCGGGTGTCACCGTGCCCGTCGGCGGTGTAGGAGGCGTAGACGACCGGTCGGCCGGCGACGTCGGTGACGGTCAGCCCGCGCAGGTCGTATTCCAGGTAGTGCCGCTGGATCAGCACCTCCAGCATCGGCTCGATGCTCGGCAGCCCATCGGCCATCCGGTCCCGCAGGAAACCGACCAGTTGCTCCGGGATCGCTGCCAGGGCAGCGATCCGGGCGTCCCGGTCGGCGGCGTCCGGGTCGCTGAGTGCGTCCAGTTCGGCGGCCACCCCGTCGAGCACCTCGCGGCGTTCGGCGTCCACGGCCGGCTGGTCGAACCAGCGGAACCGGATCGAGCGGGCCAGGTCACCGATGATCGGCTGGCGGCGCTGGGTGGCCCGGACGGTACGCTCCAGCAGCGCGCGGGCGCGGACGGCCCGCTCGCCGGTGGGCGGGGTGTCCCCGGCCCAACACTGAAGCAACCCGACGATCACGTCGACGTCCCAGTTCCGCTGCTGGGCAAGCAGAATCCGGAAGACCGCCTGCTCGAGTTCGGGGGTGCGGTCCAGCTCGGTGATGCCGTAGTGCGCCAGCACCCGCAGCAACCGGTCGGCGAACACCTCGGGCAGTGCGCTGCGCTCCACGTCCAGGGTGCGCAGATAGTCGTGGAAGTGCTCGCGGGAACTGTGCACCCGCAGCTCGGTCTGCAGTTCCTCACCGGCCGGGTGGTTGCGCAGTAGCTCGGCGATGTCGGCGAAGATGCCGATCAGCTCGCCCTCCTCGGCCTGCACGTCGATTCCGGCGGCGACCAGCTCGGGGCGCAGCGCGCGGTATTCGGCGATCAGCTCCTCGCGGCCGGTGACGTCGTGGCCGAGCAGCAGCGCACGCAGTTCGGCGAGCACCGCACGCCCGCGTTCGACCGGGGACGGCTCCCCCGCCGCCTCCGGCAGATCCAGCGGCGCGGCCTCGGCCTCGGCCTGCTCCTCGTCATCGCCGAGCGGTTCGAGCCGCGCCAGCGGCGTACCCGATTCGACCTGGGTGCCGGCGCGGACCAGCAGCTCCCGCACCCTGGAAGCGGTCGGCGCCGGCAGCACGGTCTCCATCTTCATCGACTCGAGCACCAGCACCGGGGCGCCGGCGGCGACCTCCTGGCCGACCTCGACCGGGGTGGCGACGACCAGCGCCGGGGCCGGGGAGCGCAGCACGCCGCCCTCGTCGCGGCTGATCCGGTGCGCGACGCCGTCGACCTCGACCAGCGTGGTCGGGCCCTGGCTGGCGGTGACCAGCCGATAGCGGCGGCCGTCGACGGTGATCCGGCCGTGCACCTCGTCGAGCCGGGTGAGCGCGGCCTCGACGGTGCGCGGCGGCTGGCCGGGTGCGGTGATCGTGACCCGGTGCCGGTCCGGGCCGATCTGCTGGACCGCGGTGGCGTACGTGGTGCCGCCGAGTTTGAGTTCGATCTCCTGGCTGGTCTCGTGCCGCAGCTGCGGCCGGCCGCCGCTGGCGGTGGCCAGGAAGTGCGCGATCTCGGCGCGCTGGGCCTCCTCGGCGGCCAGTACCGCGGCGGCGACCAGCGCGATCCCGGTGTGCCGGCGCGCGGACAGCCCGCCGACGGCGCGGACCCGGTCGATCCAGCCGGTGTCGGCCCACTCCGGTTCGCCGCGGACCACCTCGCCGGCGTCCAGCAGCTCGAGCAGGAAGCTCTTGTTGGTGGCGCCGCCGTCGATCACCACGGTGGTCTCCTGCAGCGCGCGGCGCAGCCGGGCCAGGGCCTCGTCGCGGGTGGCGCCGTGCGCGATCACCTTGGCGATCATCGAGTCGAAGTCGGCGGGGATGGTGTCGCCCTCGGCGACGCCGGTGTCGACGCGGATGCCCGGCCCGGAGCCGAACTCCAGCCGCCGGATCCGGCCGGGGGCGGGCGCGAAGTCGCGGTCCGGGTCCTCGGCGTTCAACCGGGCCTCGACGGCGTGCCCGTGCTCGACGGGCCGCTCGCCGCTCAGCGGCGTACCGCCGGCGACCTGGAGCTGCAGGCCGACCAGATCCAGTCCGGTGACCGACTCGGTGATCGGGTGCTCGACCTGCAACCGGGTGTTCACCTCGAGGAACGCGAACTGCCGGGTTTCGGGGTGGTACAGGAATTCCACGGTGCCGGCGCCGGCGTAGCCGACGGCGATCGCGAGCCGCTCGGCGGCGGCCTTCAGCTCGCTGGTCTGGTCGTCGTCGAGCAGCGGGGAGGCGGATTCCTCGATCACCTTCTGGTTGCGGCGCTGCACCGAGCAGTCCCGCACGCCGACCGCCCAGGCGGTGCCCTGGCCGTCGGCGATCACCTGCACCTCGACATGGCGGGCGCCGGTGACCAGGGATTCCAGGAATACCACCCCGCTGCCGAAGGCGCGTTCGGCCTCATCGCGGGTGCGCTGGTAGGCGTCGGTCAGCTCGGCCGGTGAGGTGACCTTGCGGATGCCGCGGCCACCGCCGCCGGCGCTGGCCTTGAGCATCAGCGGGTAGCCGATCTCCTCGGCCGCGGCGAGCGCGTCGTCGAGGGTGTCCAGGCCGCCGCGGCTCCACGGCGCGACCGGTACGCCGACCTCCTCGGCGATCAGCTTCGAGCCGATCTTGTCGCCGAGCCGGCGCATCGCCTCACCGCTGGGGCCGAGGAAGGTGATCCCCAGCTTCGCGCAGAGGTCGGCGAAGGCGGGATCCTCGGCGACGAAACCCCAGCCGACCCAGACCGCGTCGGCCTCGGTCTCGACCAGGGCGCGCTCCAGCACTTCCAGGTCCAGATAGGGCCGCGCCGAGGCCGCGCCCAGGGCGTACGCCTCATCGGCCTCGCGGACGAAGGCCGAGCCGGCGTCGACGTCGGTGTGCAGGGCGATGGTGCGGACCGGTTCGCCCCCATCACCGCTGAGGCAGCGCCGCGCGTTCAGGTCGCGGACCGCGTGGATGAGGCGCATCGCCGCCTCACCGCGGTTGACGATGGCGAGCCGGGTGATCGGAGGCACGGTGCTGGAAGACGACACAACGCGACTCTGCCAGACCCGTACCCGCGGTTGGGGACCCCAACACCCACAGATGTGGTGGCCGAGATTAGGTGGAATCCCACAACTCGGCAGCCGGGCTCGTCGGGCCCCTAGGCTCGACGATATGGCAGCCGAACTCGTCGACCGCTCCGGTACCCGCTATCCCCTCACCGACCCGCGCTGGCGCGGCACCGACGGCGGGCCGCTGGCGCTGACCCCGCTGCCGGGGATCACCGCGGACCAGGTGGATCGGAATGAGCGGTCGCTGTGGCGCTATGCGGCGGCGCTGCCGGAGCCGTTCCCGGCCGGGACGCGGGTCAGTCTGGGTGAGGGGCTGACGCCGCTGGTACCGCTGGACTGGGACGGCGTGCCGCTGCTGGCCAAGCTGGAGTGGTGCAATCCGACCGGCAGCTTCAAGGACCGCGGGGTGTCGGTGATGGTGTCCCGGCTGCGCCGGCTGGGGGCGCGGCGGGTGCTGGAGGACAGCTCCGGCAACGGTGGTTCGTCGGTGGCGGCGTACGCGGCGGCGGCCGGGATCGCGGCGAAGATCATCGTGCCGGCGGCCACCTCGGCGGCCAAGATCCTGATGAGTCGGGCATTCGGCGCCGAGATCGAACCGGTGCCCGGTACCCGCGACGAGGTGGGGGCCGAGGCCGTTCGGCAGGCTGGATCGACTGGCTCCGCAAGCGACCGCACGGCGGAGATTCCGTATGCATCCCACAATTGGCACCCCTACTTTCTGCAAGGTGTGAAGACCCTCGGGTACGAGCTGTGGGAGCAGCTCGGCTGGGACGCACCGGACAACGTGGTGGTGGTCGCCGGGGCCGGTAGTCAGCTGATCGGGCTGGATCTGGCCTTCGGTGAGCTGCTGGCCGCCGGCGCGATTGGACACCGGCCGCGGTTGTTCGTCGGTCAGCCTGCCGACTGGGCGACGATCGTGGAGGCGGTGAACGGGGTCGAGCGGGACCCGGGGTTGGCCCGGCAGCCGACCGCCGCCGAGGGCGCCTCGATCGCGAACCCGGTCCGGTTGCCGGAGGCGGTCGAGGCGGTACGCCGCAGCGGCGGCGGGGCGTACGCGGTCGGTGAGACCGAGTTGGCCGGGGCGGTGCGGAGGATCTGTGCCCGGGGGTTGTACGCCGAGCCGACCAGTGCGGTCGCGGTCGCCGCCCTCGACCACTTCATCGCCACCGGTGACATCCGGGCCGGGGAGCGGACCGTGCTGGTGCTGTCGGGCAGCGGGCTGAAATCGGCCGAGCGGATGGCGGGGGTGTTCGGCTAACCCCGGCGGGCCACGGCGGGGGTGATCCCGAATCGGGCCTTGAACGCGCGGGTCAGGTGAGCCTGATCGCGGAAGCCGCGGGCGGCGGCGATCGCCATGATGCTGCGGCCCGCGAGCTGCGGGTCAGCCAGGTCCGCGCGGACGGCGTCCAGACGCAGGTTGCGGATGGTCTCGGCCAGGGTCCACTCCTGATCCTGGAAGAGCCGGTGCAGGGTGCGGACCGACATGCCGTGGTGGGCGGCGAGGGCGGCCACGCCGAGGTCGGGGTCGCCGAGGTGCTGCCGGATGTGGCCGAGCACGGCGGCGCGGAGCGCGTCGTCGGGGGCGAGGGGCGCCTCGTGTTCGAGGGCCAGTCCGGTGAGCAGGTTGACCGTCGCCCGGCCGAGCAGCACCGCCGCGTCGGCGCGGATCGGACCGTCGACGACGGCGGTGTCGAGCAGCTGGGTGAGAACCGCGGCCGGGCCCTGCTCGGTGAACCGGTGCGCCAGCACCGCAGCCAGGGTGCGGGCTGGGAGCGCGAGCAGATCCCGGGGAACCGTCATCACGGTGCAGCTCCAGCGATCCTCGGCGCGCAGCTGGTAGGGGCGGGCGGTGTCATAGAGCACCAGCTGACCGGGGCCGATCCGGAGCTCGCCCTCCCGCTCGCGGTGCAGCACGAGTTCCCCGGAGCGGACCGCACACACCTTGACCGGGGTCGTGTCGGCACCGCGGATCGCGCGCGCCGTGCGGCGCAACACCTGGGGCGTACCGGCCATCCGGAACGCGGTGACCTCACCGAGCGCCGCCTGCCGGACGCGGCCCGCACCGGGGCCGACCGCCAGCCCGAAAGCGCCGGCCATCTGCTCGGCCCACGGGGAGTCGACGTCGGCGGTCATCGGCCTCCTCGCCTCGTGCTGGGGCTGGCACGATTCGACCAGAACCCGGGCGCCCGGGGTCAACGCTGCACCGGGCGATGCGGTCAGGCTAGCGCGGAGAGCCGAGCCCGCGTCCAGACCGGAGGTATCCCATGACCATCAGCTACCAGACCCTGTTCATCGGTGGTGACTGGATCGCGCCGAGCAGTTCGGAGGTGATCGCGCCGATCAATCCGAGCACCGAGGAGGTGGCCGGTTCGGTACCGGAGGGCCAGTCGGCCGACATCGACGCCGCGGTCGATGCCGCGCGGCGGGCCTTCGACGATCCGTTCGGCTGGTCGGCATGGGGGCCGGAGCGGCGGGCGGAGCTGATGGAACGACTCGCCGACGAGCTCGACGCCCGCGCGGATGGGTTCGTGGAGCGGGTCAGTTCGCAGAACGGGATGCCGGTGGCGGTGGCCCGCCAGCTCGAGGTCGGCTATCCGAGCGCGGTGCTGCGCTATTACGCCGGGCTGGCCGCCAAGGGCGGGTTCGACGAGGTCCGGCCGGGCTTCTTCGGCGGCGAGATCGAGGTACGCCGCCGCCCGCTCGGGGTGGTCACCGCGGTCGTGCCGTGGAATTTCCCGCAGGCGCTGACGATGTTCAAGTTGGCCCCGGCGCTGGCGGCGGGCTGCACGCTGGTGATCAAGCCTTCCCCGGAGACGGTGCTGGATGCGTTCCTGCTGGCCGAGGCGGTCGAGGCGGCGGGGTTGCCGGCCGGGGTGGTCAACGTGGTGCCCGCCGGACGCGAGGTGGGGGCGTACCTGGTCGCCCATCCGGGTGTGGACAAGGTCGCGTTCACCGGTTCGACCGCGGCGGGCCGGGCGATCGCGGAGACCTGCGGTCGGCTGCTGCGGCCGGTCACCCTGGAGCTGGGCGGCAAGTCGGCGGCGATCGTGCTGGAGGATGCCGAGTTGGATCTGGCGCAGATCGGCGAGGGGTTGTTCACCTCGACGCTGCTGAACAACGGGCAGACCTGTTTTCTCGGGACCCGGGTGCTGGCGCCGCGGAACCGGTACGGGGAGGTGGTGGACGCGTTCAGTGCCTTTGCCACGAGCCTGCAGGTCGGGCCGGCCTCGGCGCCGGAGACCCAGATCGGGCCGATGGCGACCGCCGCGCAGCGGGATCGGGTGGAGGCCTACATCGCCAAGGGCCGCTCGGAGCACGGCCAGATCACCGCTGGTGGGAAGCGGCCGGAGCTGGATCGCGGTTTCTTCGTCGAACCGACGGTCTTCGCCGGGTTGAGCAATTCCTCGACGCTGGCCCGGGAGGAGATCTTCGGGCCGGTGCTGACGGTGATCGCCTATGACGGTGTGGATGATGCGGTGCGGATCGCGAACGATTCCGACTTCGGCCTGGGCGGCACGGTGTGGACCGCCGATCCCGAGCGCGGCGCGGAGGTCGCGCGCCGGGTGCGGACCGGCACGATCGGGGTGAACCGCTACATCCCGGATCCGGCGGCGCCCTTCGGTGGGGTGAAGAACAGCGGCATCGGCCGGGAACTGGGTCCGGAGGGGCTGGCGGCGTACCAGCAGTTGCAGAGCGTCTATCTCTGAGGCTGCGACTTCTGGGGTCAGTCGCGGCGCATCCGGTGCATCGGGCGGTGGTACCAGACCGGGCCGCAGGAGAACTCCCCCGGTTCGATCTCGAAGCCGTTGCGGCGATAGAAGGCCTCGGCACGCGGGTTGCCGATCAGCACCCACAGGTGGGCGGGTTGCCGGTCCGGGAGGGCCAGGTCGAGCATCGTCTGGGCGAGGCCGGTGCCGTGGGCCTCGGGGCGCAGGTAGAGATGGTTGAGCTGCCGGAAGTTGCCCGGTGGCAGCGCGATGCCGAGACCGAGCTCCCACTGCTGCGGGACATAGGTGACCACTCCGGTGCCGACGATTCGGTCGCCGTGCAGGGCGAGCCAGGTGCGGCGCTCGGGCTGCCGGTGCTCGCGTTCGGCCTGTTGCTCGGTGGCGAAGCCGGTGGCGTACCTGGCGGTGAGCTCGGGTACCTCGGCGAGCCGCTCGGTAGCGAACGACGGCGGCATCAGGTCGCGGTAGGTCTCGGCCACCATCTCCGCGTCCGCCTGAGCGTACGCCGCGGCGTCGGCGGGCAGCGCCCGGCGGATCACGAACTCGCCGTGGGTGTGCTCGTCCATTGGGGCCTCTCGGATGGCATCGTGCGGGGTGCCTGAGGACAATAGCGTCGGGCAGCCTCACACCGGCACCGGTTCGCGGAAGCGGGCATGCCGGCGTGGCCGGCGATCCGGGTCGTACAGTGCCGGTGGGATGATCGTCGGAATCCCTGTCATTATTCGGATTGCCCAGCGGTGTGGCTGGTCGGCGTCCCATGGTCCGTCGCGCGCGGGTTCGACCATCCGGTGGTGATGCGGGCAGAGCAGGACGAGGTTGTCGAGGCGGGTGTGGCCGCCGAAATACCACGGTTGCACGTGGTGGGCCTCGCAGTCGCCCGGTGGCCGGTCACAGCCGGGGAAGACGCAGCCGCGATCGCGCGCGACCAGGGCGGCGCGGATGGCGTAGGTGACGAGGCGTTCGTTGCGGCCCACATCGAGCGGAATCCCGTCGCCGCTGAGGGTGATCGGAAGGAGCTCGGCGTCGCAGGCGAGCCGGCGCACCTCGGTCGCAGTGAGCTGTTCGCCGGAATCGGTGGCGACCGCGCCGAGCCCGGAGCGCAGCTTCTCCAGTGACAGCAGGATGCCGATCCGCGGCCGATCGCCGCCACGCTGCGGGGCGTCACCCGTGGCCAGGGCGCGGCGGGCCAGCACCATCAGCGCATCGGCGCGCACCTGGGCGCGAGTCATCGGAACCTGGGCGTGCTTGGGCTGATCCGCACAGCGAGCCCAGATCGACTGCGTGTGCGCCTCAAGGAGCGCCTTGAGTTCCTCACCGTCGGCGAGGGGGAGCTTGCCGGCGATGATCATCGAACCCATGCCGTCCGGGGCGAGGGTGAGGCGTCGGTTCTGCTGGGCGAGCTTCTCCTCCGCCTCGAGGCGGGCGGCCTCGCGTTCGTCGGCGCCGTCGGGATCGATGGTCTGCCACAGATGGGTGGAGAGTCGGCGCAGCGCCTTCGGGTCGTGCGTATCCGCGAACTGGACCATCAGTCGTTCCGCCCGATCGCGTTCCGTCGTGGCCAGGTCGTCGGGCAGGTCGCTCAGGCCGTGCAGGATTCCCCGCGCCTGCTCCGCGGAGATCTGCCCCTGGCGACAGGCGTCCGCGACTCGGGGGGCACGGTCGAGCTCGAGTGCTTCGCGGACCAGCTCGCGGGCCCGCCGACCGGTGTGCCGATGTTCACCGGTGAGGTACACCGCGGTCGAGCACAGGTGCTCCTGCTCGGCCGCCTGCTGGTGTTCCACCTGCGCGATGACCTTGGCGCGCAGAGCGTGCGCGAGGGATACCAACACATCGCAGTTGTCCAACAGGGCAAGGGAATCCTTCGGGTCGAGCAGGTCAATCCGATCGGCACCGGGCAGGAGCGACTCGACCATGGCCATGGTGACCGTGGTCGGCTTCGCTGCCGTGGTCGTGCTCATGAATCCAGTCAAACAGGTGCCACTGACAGTCACCCTCGCGTACCCTGCTGACGTGGCTCAACAGACCTTCGACCTCTATCAGCGCGTCAGCCAGTGGCCGGCGGGCAAGCGGATCTTCTCGGTGCTCTTCGCGTTCAAGGCGCCCTATTTCGCGACGGTGATGCCGCAGGTGCGCGAGGTGCGGGAGAACTACGCCGAGCTCACCATCCGAAACCGCTGGCGCGTACACAATCACATCGGCACGCTGCACGCGATCGCTGCCTGCAATGGGCTCGAGGCGGCGATGGGGCTGCTCGCCGAGGCGACCTGCCCGGCCGAGCTGCGCTGGCTGCCGCGCGGGCTGAACGTCAGCTACCTGCAGAAGGCGACCACCGACCTGACCTGCATCGCCGAGACCGATCCCGAGCAGTGGGCGAACACGCCCGGTGACGTCGAGGTGCGGGTCAAGGCGGTACGCACCGATGGCGTGGTCGCGGTCGAGGGCATCATCCCGGTTTACGTGTCTGCAAAGAAGAAGCGGACGGCGAGCGTCGGCTGAGCAGCCAGGTTCATCTCGACACGCTCGCTGCGCGAGCTGCTCGATGACCGTTGGGGTCACCAGTCGTGCATCGTGCCGTCGGCGAGGCGGTTGAACGGCAGGTAGGCCCGCTCGTAGGGGAACCGCTCGGCCGCCTCCACATCGAGTTCGACCCCCAACCCGGGCTGCTCCCCCGGATGCAGCAGCCCGTCCCGCCAGCTGAACGACTGTTGGAACACCTCGTCGGTCCGCTCGCCGTGCTTCATGTACTCCTGGATGCCGAAGTTGTGGATGGCCAGCCCGAGATGCAACGCCGCCGCCATCCCCACCGGGGAGATGTCGGTGGGGCCGTGCATACCGGACTTCACCTGGTACATCGCCGCATAGTCGAGGGTCTTCTTCAGCGGGGTGATCCCGCCCATGTGGGTCACCGCGCCGCGCACGTAGTCGATCAGCTGGTCCCGGATCAGATCCTTGAAATCCCATGCCGTATTGAAAACCTCGCCGATCGCCAGCGGCGTGGTGGTGTGCTGTCGGACCAGCTTCAGCGCCTCCTGATTCTCCGCCGGCGTGCAGTCCTCCAACCAGAACAGGTCATAGGACTCCAGCGCCTTGCCGAGCTGCGCCGCCTGTAGCGGCGTCATCCGGTGGTGCCCGTCGTGCAGGAGCGGGATCTCGGGCCCGAACTCGGCACGAACCGCCTCGAAGACCGTCGGCAGGTGCCGCAGGTACGCGCGGGTGTCCCAGTCCTCCTGCTTCGGCAGCGGCCCACGCTGCGCGGGCTCGTAGTCGTAGCGTTCACCCGAGGCACCACCGGGCGCCGCCTGCGCGGCGATGCCATAGATCGCCTTCAGTCCCGGTACGCCGGTCTGCACCCGGATCGCCCGGTATCCCTGCTCCAGATGGGATCGGATGCTGTCGAACAGCTCCGGCAGATCCCGGCCGGACGCGTGTCCGTAGGCCAACAGTCCGTCCCGGCTGGCACCGCCGAGCAGCTGGTAGACCGGAAGCCCGGCCGCCTTGCCCTTGATGTCCCACAGCGCCATGTCGACCGCGGCACTCGCGGCCATCGTGACCGGCCCGCGCCGCCAGTAGGCACTGCGATAGAGGAACTGCCAGGTGTCCTCGATGCGGTGCGCGTCAACCCCGATCAGCAGCGGGATGATGTGTTCGCGCAGGTAGGCCACCACACCGAGCTCCCGCCCGTTGAGGGTGGCATCACCGAGACCGGTGAGCCCGTCGTCGGTGGTCAGCTTGAGGGTGACGAAGTTGCGGTCCGGGCTGGTGACGATGACTTCGGCGGACTCGATCTTCATGGCAGTTTTCCCTTTCGGAGTTGGGTTGGCGCGGTACTGACGCGGACCCCGTCCTCAACCATCGGCACTGACTCCACCTCTGTGTGGTCGCGTCCAGAAGCGGCTGTCAACCTATCGGATGGGTTCCGCTGCCGATGTCTGCCAGGTCGCCATCATCATCGTCATCGTCGGGCAGCGTGCTGTCGTCGAACGAGGCACCGAGCGGTTCGAAGATGTCGAGGAGGCCTTCGTCGCGTTGCGCGGCCGCCGAGTACGCATCGGCATCGAAGTCCTCGACGTGGACGTCCAGGTCGTCGGAGTCCCGGCGCACGATGAGTCCCCCTGAACCGGGGCACCCATCGACAACAGAACCCCCGGTCAGGACTGTCTGACCGGGGGTTCAAAGTGTTGTGCGCGAGAGAGGATTTGAACCTCCACGTCCCTAAGGACACTGGCACCTGAAGCCAGCGCGTCTGCCGTTCCGCCACTCGCGCTCGATGGGCATCCGTGCCCACCAGCCGTGAAACTCTAGCACGGCGACCACCGATCCACACAAATGGATTCAGCCCCCGGCAGCGACCAGTGCCAGACCGGCCCAGCAGGCGGCCAGACCGAGCAGGATCGAGCCGACCGCGTACGCCCCGAAGGCCAGCCAGGCGCGCCGCTCCAGCTGGTGCACCAGCTCCGAGGAGAAGGTCGAGAACGTCGTCAGCGCCCCGCAGAAACCGGTACCCACCAGCGCGGTCCACCAGGGCGACAGCCCGGCCCCCAGCACCAACCCGAGCAGGAACGAACCGAGCACGTTGACCAGCAGCGTCCCCCACGGGATCTGCCGACGCGGCGGCAGCCAACGGCCGGCCAGATAGCGCCCCACCGCACCCACTGCGCCACCGAGGGCCACCGCCAGCGCCATCGTCGCGGTCATCACCGCGGCCCCAGCAGCCGGCGGGTGAGCACGATTCCGAACCCCGTCGCGAGCAGGCCACCCACCAGACTCACCAGCAGGTACGCCCCAGCGCGCGCGACCGCCTGCGCGGCGACGAGCCCCGCCACATCGGCCATCATCGTCGAGAAGGTCGTCCAGCCACCGAGCACCCCGACCCCCAGGAACGGGTACAGCAACCGGTGCGCCGGGCGGCGATCCACCACCACGATCAGCACGCCGAGCAGCAGCGATCCGGTCAGGTTCACGATCAGCGTCGACCAGGGCCAGCCCGGACCGGAATGCGGCAGCGCCACCGCCAGTCCCCAGCGCGCCAGGCTGCCGAGCGCGCCACCGGCCGCCACCACGGCCAGTACCGGGATCCTGGAAGAACTCATCGGGCTCAGTGTCGCACCGGTGGCTTCGACTCGCTCGTACCTCGCTCGCCCAGCCGGCGTCATAGGGTTCATCACCCGGCGAACCTCAACCCTCGGTCAAGGGCCGACATGCCCGATTGGGGTTTGCCGAATAGTATCGATCCGGCAAACCAGCCAACTGCTTTGGCCTGCCCACCGACAGACTGGGGGGCGAACGGGCCGATGAACGAGCAGTCGGCCGGTCGGCACAAGCAGCACGAGAGGGGTAACCGTGGGGTTCCTGGACCGCTTCGAGAAGGGCATCGAGGGCGCCGTCAATGGCGTCTTCGCGCGCGCCTTCAAGGGCGATGTGCAGCCGGTCGAGATCGCGGCCCGGCTGCAGAAGGAGCTCGACTCCACCGCCAAGCTGCTCTCCCGGGACAAGAAGCTGGTGCCCAACGAGTTCGTCGTCGGGCTCTCCCAGCACGACTACGACCGGCTCACCCCCTACGGCAAGGCGCTCTCCGGCGAGATCATCCCCGAGCTGCGCAGCCACGCCCAGAACATGGGCTACGTCTTCAACGGCCCGATCATGCTGCACTTCGAGCTCGTACCCGAGCTGCCCACCGGTCGCTTCACCGTCAACTCCGACGCCGTCGCCGGCGTCCAGGACAACCAGGCCGTCTCCACCACCGCCGCGCACCGCGCCCAGCTCGTCCTCGAGGTGAACGGGATGCGGCACCCGCTGGTCCCGCCGGGCATCGTGATCGGCCGCGGCGCGGACGCCGACCTGCGCGTCAACGATCCCGGCATCTCCCGCCGGCACGCCGAGATCATCGTCAGCGGCGGCGGGGTCGACCTCAGCTACCGGATCGCCGATCTGGGCTCCACCAACGGGATCACCGTCGACGGCAAGAAGGTGCGCCAGGCCACCCTGCACTCCGGATCGCGGATCGAGATCGGCAACACCCGGATGCTCGTCCACGCCCCCGCGGGACGCTGATGTCAGCGATCGCCGTCACCCTGCTCAAGGTCCTCTTCCTCGCACTGCTGTGGGTCTTCATCATGTCCGCCGCCGGGGTGATCAAGACCGACCTCTTCGGGCGTACCGTGCCCGCCTCGGAGCTGCCCCGGGACCTGGAACGCCCCCGCCGGCGCCGGGCGAAGAAGGGCGCCCCGCGCCGGTTCGCGATCGTCTCCGGTGACCAGCAGGGCATCTCCGCCGACCTGACCGACGGTGTGGTGCAGATCGGCCGCTCCGCCGACTGCCAGATCATCCTCGACGACGACTACGTCTCCACCCGGCATGCCCGGTTGCAGGCCGACAATTCCGGCGGCTGGTTCATCGAGGACCTCGGCTCCACCAACGGCACCTACGTCAACAACCAGCGGATCACCGCCCCCACCACGATCACGCTGGCCGACACGGTCCGGATCGGGCGTACCCAACTGAAGTTGGAAACCTGATCCATGCCCCCGACCCATGACGACGATCGGACCCCCGACACCGACCTCTTCCTCCGGTACGTGGCGCACTCGGAGATCGGTCTGGTCCGCAAGAACAACCAGGACTCCGGGTACGCCTCACCCCACCTGCTGGTGGTCGCCGACGGGATGGGCGGCGCCGCCGCCGGTGACCTGGCCTCCGCGGCCGCGATCCAGCTGATCCGCCGCGCCGACCGGAACGCCCGCGGTGAGGAACCGGTGCGCGGCGAGGCGATGCTGGAACTGCTGGCCGGGGCGCTCAACCAGGCCAACGACAAGATCGCCGACCTGGTCGCCGACGACCACAGCCTGGACGGCATGGGCACCACCGTCACCGGGGCGATGTTCGACGGCGCCGAGCTCGGCCTGGTGCACATCGGCGACTCCCGCGCCTATCTGCTCCGTGACGGGGAACTGACGCGGCTCACCCACGACCACTCCTGGGTCCAGTCGCTGGTCGATGAGGGCAAGATCACCGAGGCCGAGGCAGCCTTCCACCCGCACCGCTCGCTGCTGCTCAAGGTCGTCAACGGCCAGCCCGCCGTGGAACCGGACACCGACCTGGTCCCGGTCAACGAGGGCGACCGGCTGCTGCTCTGCTCCGACGGCCTGTGCGGCCTGGTCGAGGACGACGAACTGTCCCGGATCCTCACCGGGAACGAGGATCCCGATGCCGCCCTGCAGGCGCTGATCGACGCCGCGCACCGCGAGGGCGGGATCGACAACATCACCATCATCGTGGCCGACGTGGTCGGTGACTCCACCGCGGCGACCACCGGCGCCAAGATCCTCGGCGCCGCCACCGAACGTGAGGTGCCGATCGTCACCGCCCGTCCGGTCGACCTGGGCGATCGCACCCCGACCCGGCGTACCGACGCCGAGGGCAACACCATCCCCGACTCCCCCGCGCCGCAGTCCTCGCCACCGGATGAGGAGACCAGCCGGTACGCCCCCCGCGAGGCCCCGCGCGGCGGCCGCTGGCGGCTGCTGCTCGCCGGACTCGTCGTGCTGATCCTGCTCGCGGCGGGCGCGACCGCCGGCTGGGCCTGGTCGCGTACCCAGTATTTCGTCGGCCCCGCCGACGGGAAGGTCGCCATCAACCGCGGCCTCTCCCAGCAGGTGCTCGGGGTGTCGCTGTCGGAGGTCTACCGGATCGAGGACACCGCGCTCAGCGACCTGCCGCCGGTCTACCGGGACCGGGTCGAGCAGACCATCACCTCGACCTCGCTGCCGGATGCCGAGGCGACCGTCGCCGAACTGCAGGAGATGGCCCGCCAGTGCGTCGCCCAGCGCGAGGCCCGGCTCACACCCGAGCCGACACCCACCCCGGTACCGCCCGGCGCACCGGGCAATCCGCCCGGCGCACCCCCGACCGAGCCCGCGCCCCCGACCGAGCCCGCGCCGCCGACCCCGACCGAGACCGAGCCGTCACCGACCCCGTCGCCGGCCACCCTCACCCCGACCCCGGCCGGGGGTGAGTGCTGATGAGCGCCGCCGTCGCCGACGCACCCGTCGCCGGGGAGGACCTGGTCGTCGTCTACCACAAGCGCCGCAACGTCGAACTGGTGATGACCCTGTTCGCCGCCGGGATGGGCATCGCGTCCTATCTGCTGGTCGAGATGAACCTGTTCAACACCCTGCCGACGAACTGGCCGGTGGTGGCCGGGATCTGGCTGGCGATCGCGGTCATCGCCCATCTGGCGATCCGCTTCCGGGTGCCCTACGCCGATCCGCTGATCCTGCCCTGCGTGATTCTGCTGAACGGGCTCGGGCTGGCGATGATCCACCGGATCGACAAGATCCCCGACCCGGTCCGCACCGATGCCACCAATCAGCTCGTCTGGACCGGGCTGGCCCTGGTGCTGTTCGTCACCGCACTGATCGTGGTCCGCGACCATCGGCCGCTGCAGGGCTACACCTACACCCTGTGCGCGGCCGGTCTGCTGCTGTTGCTGATGCCGCTGCTGCCCGGGATCGGCAAAGAGGTCTATGGCTCCCGGATCTGGATCGGCATCGGCCCGTTCTCCTTCCAGCCCTCCGAGGTCGCCAAGATCGTCCTCGCGGTCGGCTTCGCCTCCTATCTGGTGGAGAAGAAGGACGTGTTGGCCCTGGCCGGCGCCCGCTTCCTCGGCATCGACCTGCCCCGGCCGCGCGACCTCGGCCCGATCCTGCTGATGTGGCTGGCCTCGCTGGCGGTGCTGGTCTTCCAGAAGGACCTGGGCACCTCGCTGCTGTTCTTCGGGCTGTTCGTGATGATGCTCTACGTCGCCACCGAGCGCCCCAGCTGGGCGATCCTGGGTGTGCTGCTGTTCTCGGCGGGGGCGTACGCCGGTTATCTGCTGTTCGGCCACGTGCAGACCCGGGTCTCGGGCTGGCTCGACCCGTTCAGCGACTTCGACCGCAACAACCAGATCATCAACGCCCAGTTCGGGCTCGCCTGGGGTGGACTGGTCGGCCGCGGCTGGGGGCTGGGCCGCCCGGGTCTGACCACCTTCGCCAAGTCCGACTTCATCGCCGGGGCGATCGGCGAGGAACTCGGAATGGCCGGGCTGATGGCGGTGATCATGGTGTACGCCCTGATCGTCGCCCGTGGTCTGCGGACCGCGCTGGCCGCCAAGGAGCCGTTCGGCAAGCTGCTCGCCGCGGGCCTGTCCTTCGTCTTCGCGCTGCAGGTCTTCGCGATCATCGGCGGCGTCACCCGGTTGCTGCCGCTGACCGGCCTGACCACGCCGTTCATGTCCCAGGGCGGCTCCTCGCTGGTCGCCAACTGGGTGCTCGCCGCCCTGCTGCTGATCATCTCCCACCAGGCCCGCAAGCCGATCGCCCAGGTGAGCGCGGACCCGCTCGCCGGGCAGGCGTACGGGGACGCCGAGACCACCCAGGTGATCCACGGGGCCCACCGCGTGGGGAGGAGGGGAGCATGAACCGACCGATCCGCCGCGTCGCCATCGTGGCCATGGTGATGTTCGGGCTGCTGCTCGCCAACGGCACCTTCACCATGGTGGTCCGCCAGGACTCGCTGAACGCGAACCCGCTGAACCGGCGTACCCGCGATGAGGAATTCGCCCAGGACCGCGGGCCGATCCTGGCCGCGCAGACCCAGATCGCGCAGACCGTGCCCAGCAAGGACCAGTTCCAGTTCCAGCGCACCTATCCCGACGGTGCCCTGTACGCGCCGATCACCGGTTACTACTCCTATGACCACGCCCGCTCCGGGCTGGAGTCGTCGATGAACCAGGAGCTCGCCGGGACCGCGGACTCCCAGCTGATCCGCCGGGTGGTGGACACCGTCACCGGTCAGAAGCCGACCGGCGCCTCGGTGGAGACCACCATCAACCCGAAGGCCCAGCAGGCGGCCGCGAAGGCGCTCGGCAACCGCAAGGGCGCCGTCGTCGCGCTCGACCCGCGGACCGGCGCGGTGCTGGCGATGGTGACCAGCCCGTCCTACGACCCGAACCGGATCGCCAGCCATGACCTGAGCGATGCCAACAAGGCCTACCAGGAGCTGGCGAACGACCCGAACAAGCCGATGGCGAACCGGGCCGCGCGGGAGATCTATCCGCCCGGATCGACCTTCAAGCTGGTCACCGCCGCGGCGGCACTGGAGAACGGCAGCAAGCCGGACACGATGGTCGCCTCCCCCGAGCGGCTGCGGTTGCCGCAGACCAACTACGACCTGACCAACGACTCCAACTGCGGTGGCGCCAACATCACCCTCGACCGGGCGCTGCAGGTGTCCTGCAACACCGCCTTCGCCAACGTCGGGCTGGAGCTGGGTGCGGACAAGCTGCGCGCCCAGGCGGAGAAGTTCGGTTTCGGCTCCCGTCCGCTGCCGGAGCTGAACGCGGTCGCCAGCCGCTACCCCGACAATCCGGACCTGCCGTCCACGGCGCTGACCGCGATCGGTCAGCACGACGTGGCCGCCACCCCGCTGCAGATGACCATGGTGACCGCGGCGATCGCGAACAACGGCGACCTCTACGAGCCGTACGTGGTCTCCACCGTCCGCGGCGCCAACCTCACCCCGATCGAGACCCGCAAGCCCAGACTGAGGGGCCGCACGATGAGCCAGGACAACGCGAAGGCACTTGCGCAGATGATGCAGAACGTCGTCAACGACGGCACCGGCAGCAACGCCCAGATCCGGGGCACCGAGGTCGGCGGCAAGACCGGTACCGCCCAGTCCGATCCGAAGCGTCCGCCGTACGCCTGGTTCACCAGCTACGCACTGGATGACAAGGGCCAGCCGGCGGTGGCGGTGACCGCCTTCGTCGAGGACGCCGACATCCAGCGCAGTGACATCGCCGGCGGCCGGGTCGCGGCACCGATCGCGAAGGCAGTGATGGAGGCGGTTCTGTGACCAACGAACAGCAGCCCGGTGGGGATCCCACCCGGCCCCGGCGCGCCGCGGACGATCCCTATGCGCCGCCGCAGGATCCGTTCAGCCGCCCGCCGGAGGCCACCGAGGCGTACACCCCCGATCCGGACGCGACCAACCAGATCGACCCGGACGCGACCCGGGTGGCCGGTACGCCGGCCGAGCCGCCGCAGCCGCCGCCCCGGTTGCTCGGCGGGCGGTACGAACTCGGTGAGGTGATCGGCCGCGGTGGGATGGCCGAGGTACGCCGGGCCTACGACACCCGGCTGGGTCGGCCGGTCGCGGTCAAGGAGCTGCGCACCGACCTGGCCAGCGACCCGACCTTCCAGGCCCGGTTCCGCCGCGAGGCCCAGTCGGCCGCCGGGCTGAACCACCCGAACATCGTCGCGGTCTACGACACCGGCGAGGAGCACGACGACAAGACCGGGTTGGCGATCCCCTACATCGTGATGGAGCTGGTCGAGGGCCACACGCTGCGCGATGTGCTCCGCGACGGCCGCAAGATCCTGCCCGAGCGGGCACTGGAGCTGACCCAGGGTGTGCTCGATGCGCTGTCCTATTCGCACAAGGCCGGCATCATCCACCGCGACATCAAGCCGGCCAATGTGATGCTCACCCCGACCGGGCAGGTCAAGGTGATGGATTTCGGCATCGCCCGCGCGGTCTCCGACACCTCGGCGACGATGACCCAGACCGCGGCGGTGATCGGTACCGCGCAGTATCTGTCGCCGGAGCAGGCCCGCGGGGAGACCGTCGACGCCCGCTCCGACATCTACTCCGCCGGCTGTCTGCTCTACGAGCTGCTCACCGGGCGGCCGCCGTTCGTCGGCGACTCGCCGGTCTCGGTGGCGTACCAGCATGTCCGCGAACTGCCGGTGCCGCCGTCCCAGCTCGACCCGATGATCTCCCCCGAGATCGGCGCGATCGTGCTGAAGTCGCTGGCCAAGGATCCCGCCGAGCGTTACCAGACCGCCCGCGAGATGCGCGACGACATCTCCCGGGTGCTCGCCGGTCAGGACGTGACCGCGATGCTGCCGGCCCCGGTCCCGGCGGCCACCGCCGGTTCGCCGGCGGAGCCGGAGGATGAGCCGCTGGTCGATGAGGAGGAGCCGCAGAAGAAGCGTGCGCTGCCGATCGTGATCACGGTGCTGGCGCTGCTGCTGGTCGGTCTGCTGGGCGCCCTGGTCTGGTGGTTCAACCGGCCGCCGGCCCCGGTGCAGCCCGCACAGGTGAGCGTTCCGCGGGTGGCCGGCATGCAGGAGGCCGCCGCGGTGAACAGCATCCGGGACGCCCAGTTGGAACCCAAGGTCACCCAGGTGGCCGGTGCGGACGACCGCACGGTCGGTACCGTCACCCGGCAGTCCCCCGAGGGCGGCGGTCTGGCGACCGTCGGTTCCCCGGTCATCATCGAGGTGAACATCGGGCCGAAGAAGATCGCGATCCCGACCGGGCTGGTCGGCAAGGACGAGGACGTCGTCACCCAGGCGCTGAATCAGGCGGGCTTCACCAACGTGCGGAAGGTCGACGCCAGCAGCGAGCCGAGTGATGCCAAACCGGGTCAGATCCTCGAGGTCAGCCCCGGTGAGGGCCAGCAGGTGACCCCGGAGAGCGAGATCACCCTGACCCGGGCCACCGGCCAGTCCCAGGTGCCGGACTGGAGCGGTTGGAACCAGGCCTCGGTGGAGCGCGACGGCCGAGCGAAGGGGTTCACCAACATCCAGTTCGCGACCCGCGAGACGAACAGCGACAACGCGGTCGGCACCGTGCTGAGCACCGATCCGCGGGCCGGGTCGAAGGTGGACCGGAACGCCCGGATCACCGTCTACATCGGTCGGGCGGCTCCCAAGCCGCCGCCCCCGCCCACGACCACCTCGGAGCCGCCGACGCGGACCCCGACGCCGACCACCAGCAGCACGCCGACACCGGAGGCGTCCCCGACGCCGACCAGCTCGGCGACCCCCCAGTGAGGAGACGCCGATGAGCCGGATCCTGGTCGTCGACAACTATGACTCGTTCGTCTGGAACCTGGTGCACTACCTGGCCCAGCTCGGTGCCGAGGTCGAGGTCTGGCGCAACGACGACGAGCGTTTCGCGGAGCTGCTCGCCGACCGGCCCTCGCAACCGCTGGGCTTCGACGGGATCCTGCTCTCCCCCGGGCCGGGTACGCCGGAGGAGGCCGGGGTGTGCGTCGAGCTGGTCCGCCGGCTCGGGGAGCGTACGCCGATCTTCGGCGTCTGCCTGGGGCTCCAGTCGATCGCGGTCGCCTACGGCGGGACCGTGGGCCGGGCCCCGGAGCTGCTGCACGGCAAGGTGTCGAGCGTCTTCCACGACGACCTCGGCACGATGGCCGGCCTGCCGAACCCGTTCGATGCGACCCGCTACCACTCGCTGGCGATCTCCGAGCTGCCCGAGGCCCTCGAGGTGACCGCACGCACCGAGTCCGGAGTGATCATGACCGTCCGGCATCGGCAGCATCCGGTGGAGGCCGTCCAGTTCCACCCCGAGTCGGTGCTCACCCAGGGCGGCCACCGGATGCTGGCGAACTGGCTCGCGGCCTGCGGTGATCCGGACGCCGTGGCGCGCTCGGCGGGGCTGCGCCCGCTGATGGTGGGCGGCTGAGCCCGCCGACCGCTCAGCCCGCGCGGCGGGCGTACTGCAGTTCGACGCGGCCCTCGAAACCGGGCAGCCGCAGCTCACTCTCGGTCCGCTGGTCGTAACCGAGGTGATAGACCTGCACGTATTGCTGGTAGACCTTCAGGTATTCGGAGTTGCTCAGCCCGGCGGCCAGCTTCTGCGGGTCGCCGATCGCCGAGATCACATAGGGCGGGGCGTAGGGGATGCCGTGCAGCACCACGGTGTTGCCGACGCACTTGATGCCGGTGGTGGAGATCACCCGCTGGCCCTGGATCGTCATCGCCTCCGCACCGGCGGCCCAGAGCTCGTTGACCACCGCCTGGATGTCCTGCTGGTGCACCACCAGCAGGTCCTGATCCACCCCGGGGGCCTGCACCGAGGCCGGCGCGTCGGAGAGCGTCACCGTCACCCCGCGACCCCGCACCGGGGTCAACCCGAGCTCGTCGCCGGCGGCCGCCAGCGCGGCGGTGTCACCGGGATTGCCGGCGTTCTGCGCCGACAACCGGTCGACCTCGGCGCGCAGTTCGGACACCCGGTGGGTGAGCTCGGTGTTGCGCGCCGACTCGCTGCGGACCAGCCCGGCGAGATCGGTGTTGCGGGCGGGCCGCAGATCGGTGCCGCGGGCATTGATGCTGCTCACCGCGATCATCAGACCGATCACCAGACAGGTGGCTGTGGTGACCAACGTGCGCCAGCGCACCGCACCTCCTGTTCGCGAATGTGGGAAACCAGACCTCGACCTACTACGCTAGCGTCCCGAACCCACGAGGAGGAGCCTTGCCCGAGTCGAAGGCCCGCAAGTCGGCCGCTGACAAGAAGAAGGCCCAGCGCCACGAGGACGAGGTGGAGACCCGCGCCAAGAAGGCCAAGGTCGCCGCCCCCGGTACCCGGCGCTGGGTGGCTCCGGCCTTCATCGCGGTCGGACTGATCGGGGTGATCTGGCTGGTGCTCTACTACATCGCCGGCCGCGATCTGCCGTTCATGAACAAGCTGGGCGACTGGAACATCCTGATCGGGATGGGCCTGATGGCGGTCTCGCTCGGCATCTCGATGCTCTGGAAATGAGCACGATGGAGCTGCGTACGCCGGCCGAGCTGGCCGAGATGCGGGCCGCCGGCCGGTTCGTCGCCGACACCCTGGCCGAGCTGCGGTCCAGTGTCGAGGTCGGTACCAACCTGTTGGACATCGACGCCGAGGTGGGCCGCCGGATCACCGAGGCGGGGGCGACCAGCTGCTACGTCGACTACCACCCGTCGTTCGGGGCGAGCCCGTTCGGGCACTACATCTGCACCTCGGTGAACGACGCGGTGCTGCACGGCCTGCCGCACGACCACAAGCTCGCCGACGGCGACCTGCTCTCCCTCGACCTGGCGGTCGAGGTGAACGGCTGGGTGGCGGACTCGGCGCTGTCCTTCGTGGTCGGTACGCCCGATGAGGAGCATGGCGCCGCCGACGAGCGGATGATCGAGACCACCCAGCGGGCGCTGGCCGCGGCCATCAACACCGCCCGGGTCGGCAACCACCTGGGTGACATCTCGGCGGCGATCGGCAAGGTGCTGAAGCGCTCCAGCTATCGGATCAACCTGGACTTCGGCGGCCACGGTGTGGGCCGCACGATGCACGGCGACCCGCATGTCCCGAACGACGGCCGGGCCCGTCGCGGCCCCCGGCTGGAGGCCGGCCTGGTGCTGGCCATCGAACCGTGGGTGCTGGCCAGCACCGACCGGATCCGCACCGATGCCGACGGCTGGACGCTGCGCTCGGTCGACGGCTCCCGCGGCGCGCACAGCGAGCACACCGTGGCGATCACCGCCGACGGCCCGATCGTGCTCACCGCGCGCAGCGACGGGCTGGGCATCCCCGACAGCGCCCTGCTGCCCTGACTGACCCTCATCGAGTCGCCAACCATGCGCAGCGAAGCGGAGCAATGGCTGGCGTGTGGAGATGAGCCCCCGACTCCCCGCCCTACTTCACCGAGCCGGCGGTCAGGCCCTGGACGAAGAAGCGGCCCAGCAGCAGGTAGAGCAGCATCGTCGGCAGGCCGGTGATCAGCGCACCCGACATCACCGCGTTCCAGGACACGCTGAAGTTCCCGGACAGGTTCTGCAGGGCGACGGTGACCGGCTGGGTCCCCGGGTCCGGGACGACGGTGATCCCGAACAGGAAGTCGTTCCAGATGTTGGTGAACTGGAAGATCCAGGCGACCACGAACCCCGGCAGCGCGAGCGGCAGGAACAGGCGTACGAACATCGACGCCTCCCCCGCGCCGTCGACGCGCCCCGCCTCGTGGATCTCGTCGGGGATGCCGGCGAAGTAGTTGCGGAAGATCAGCGCGACGATCGGCAGACCGTAGACGCAGTGCACCAGGATCAACCCGCCGAGGGTGCCGAACAGGCCGGTGGCCTGCAGGAACCGCACCATCGGCACCAGGACGACCTGGTAGGGGATGAACATGCCCACCATCAGGGCGGCGAACAGCACCCGGTCACCGCGGAAGCGGAACTTGGAGAACACATAACCGACCGCGGCGCCGATCAGCGAGGAGATCAGCGTGGCCGGGATGGCCAGGATCAGGCTGTTCATGAAGTTCGGCGCCAGCCGGCTCCAGGCCTCCATCGGGCCGGCGAAGTCCAGCGCACTCGGCAGTTGCCACATCTGGTCGGCACTGGCCTGGCTGGACGGTTTCAGCGCCGCGGAGACCATGATGTAGATCGGCGCCATGAAGAACACCGTCAGCACCGCCAGGGTGACCAACTGCGCGACGCTGCCCAGACTGCTCTTGCGGCGTACCATCAGCGACGCTCCTTGGTGACGTAGGACCGATACAGATAGGGCACGACGATCACCGCGACGAGCACGAACATCACGATCGCGGCGGCCGCGCCGGAGTTGTAGCGGCCGGCCCGGAACATCTGGTCGAAGACGAACAGACCGGGCATGTCGGTGGCGAAGCCGGGGCCCGGGCCGGACATCGCGACGACCAGGTCGAAGTTCTTCATCGCGACATGGCCGAGCAGCACCAGCACCACCACGATCGTGGGCCGCAGCAACGGCAGCACGACGCGCCAGTAGTACTGGAAGGTGGAGGCACCGTCCAGGCTGGCCGCTTCCTGGAGCTCCGGCGGTACGGTGCCGAGGGCGGCCAGGAAGTTGGCCATCGCGAACCCACCCAGCTGCCAGCTGGCGGCGATCACCACCGGGATCAGTGCGAGCGGGATGCCGAGCTGGATCTGCAGGAAGTCCGCACCCGGCACGATCGCCTCCAGGGCGCCGTTCACGTTGCCGACCACGGTGGGGTCGGTGATCCACTTCGGCCCCGGATCGATGCCGAACCAGCCGAGGATGGTGTTCGCACCGGTGGACGGGGTGAAGATCCACCGCCAGACCACACCGGTGACGATGAACGACAGCGCGTACGGCAGCATGAACACGGTCCGGAACAGGCCCCTGGCGACCAGGGTGTTGTGCACCAGCAGCGCCAGGACCAGTCCGATCACCACCGCCAGCGCCAGGAACAGCACCGTGAACACCACGATGTTGCGCATATCGGCCTGGAACCGTGGGGTCGTCGCCAGGTTGGCATACACCTGGTACCAGGGATCGGCGACCCGCAGGTTCGGCAGGATGCCCTGCCAGCGGGACACCGAGACCCGGGCGGAGTAGGCGATGAAGCCGAAGGTGAAGATGAACGAGATCACCAGGACCGGCAGCAGCACCGCCGTCTGGAAACCGTGCAGCTGCAGCCAGTGCCGGAACCGGCCCGGGCCGGCCTGTGGCGGGCGGGCCGTGGTCGCGCCGGCGGACTGCGCCGGTTTGGCGGCCGCGGCCGGCGGAGGAGTTGTCGTCGTCATGGAATTGCTCCTGACCGAGCGAAGTCGTCGGCCGGAATCGCACCCCCGATGTGCGATCCCGGCCGTCGACGTCACTGGGTGGCGCCCTGCAGGGCCTTGGTGAAGGCGGCGGTGTCCTTGCTGGCGGCGTACTGTGTGACCGCATCGAAGAAGGACTGCTGGAAGGCTGCCGGAGTGGCCTGGCCGTGGGCGATGCTCCACACCCGGCCGTCGCTGCGGTAGGACTGGGCGGCGGACTGCTGGTACTTCGGCAGTGAGCTCACATCGACATCGGTGCGGATCGGTGTGCTGCCCTTGAGCCGGTTGAACTCCAGCTGCACCTCCGGCTTGCCGAGCACGGTGGCGAAGTCGACGGCGTTGCGGAAATTCTTTGCCTGGTTGGAAACCGCGAAGGTGTCCACGACCAGCACGAAGGTGCCCTGGGTGCCCGGGTGGGCGACGTAGCCGAAGTCCTTGCCCTCGGTCTTGCCGGCCTTCACCAGCTCGCCGTATTCCCAGTCACCCATGGTGTTGAAGGCGCACTGGCCCTCCCCGAGCTTCTTCGCCGCCTGGTCCCAGGTCATCGCGGAGGCGTCCGGGTCGGCGTAGCTCATCGCCCGGGTGAAGGTCTCGGCGGCCTGGCTGACCGAGGGATCGGTCCACTGGGTCTGGTTGCTGACCAGCTTGGTCCAGCCGTCCTTGCCGGTGCTGCCGAGCAGGGTGTTCTCGAACAGCTGGGCGACCGCGAAGGTGTCCTTGGCGCCCAGGCACAGCGGCGTGGTACCGGAGGCCTTGACCTTCTCCAGGTCGGTGAGGAACTGGTCGGTGGTGTACCCCTCCGCGGGCACACTGACGCCGGCCTTCTGCAGCGCGGGAATCGAATACCACAAGACATTCCCGCGGTGCGCACCGGTGCTCACGCCGTATTGCTTGCCGTCCTTGCTGTGCGATTGCAGCATGTCCTCGGGGACGGCCTGCCGCAACCCGTTCTGGTCATAGGCAGAGCTCAGATCGGCCAGCGCATCCGCATCGAGGTACTGCTTCAGCGACTCCTCCGGGTGGGTCTGGAAGGTGTCCGGCGGGTTCCCACCCTGGATCCTGGTCTGCAGGATCTGCTGGGAGTTGCCACCGCCACCGCCGGCGACCGCGCCGTTGGTCACGTTCACCTCGGGATAGGCGCTCTTGTACGCCGTGATCAGGGACTGCAGCGCCGCATCCTCGGACCCGGAGGTCCACCAGGAGAACACCTCCAGCTCCTTGGTCGGCCCGGCGTTCTGCTGGGACTGGGCGCCGCCACCGCACGCGGTCAGGGCAGCTGTCGTGGCGACCGCTACCAGGGCAGCGGCGAATCGGGGAAACAACTTCATCGGTGATTCCTTAACAGTGGTTGAAAAAGATGATGAGCGATTGCTCGGTGTGAGCGATGCTCGTTGTGGTGGAGCGACTGCTCGGGATCAGTCGTTGATCCCGAACCCGCGACGTCCGGTCGCGTTGAGCTGGTCGAACCGGAACCGGTTGTCCCAGTCGGCCTCGTAGTGCTCGTCGGGGAAGTCGGGCGCGCTCAGCCCGGCCTTGAACGCGGCGAGCTGCGGTTCGGCGTACGCCTCGTTCTTGGCGCACCAGGGCGCGGCCGGGATGTACATCACGTTGCCCCAGCCCTGCTGGTCGGCAACGGCACCGACGGCGTGGATCATGTCGCAGTGCCACCAGACGGTGTCACCGGGGGCGACCGCCGGGATCGGTACGACGGCCTGCATCAGCAGCGGATGCCACTGCTCGTTGATCGGGAAGGTCCGGCTGACCCGCACCCCGCACATGTCGTCGGCGGGCACGTCGTCCAGCAGCGGACGCAGCAACAGGTAGGCCATCGCCCCCGGGATCGGCACGGTGTGCAGGACGCCCTGGTCGGGCTCCATCTCCGAGAGCGCGGTCCACCCCTGGAAGGTGCGGAAGACCGAGGTCATCGTGGTGCCCGGGTACTGGTTGCCCTCGGTGCGGTAGCTGGCGTCCCAGGGGTCGTAGGCCTCGACATCGCCGCGGTAGAGGGCATCGAAGGCCTGCTGGTAGGCACCGGTCATCCACAGGTCGAGGGTGCCGGCATCGATGTGGGTGCCCAGGCCGCTCGAGTCGGTACCCGGCGGGCGCCGGCGGATGCGGTCGGCATACAGGGCATCGCGGGAGGGATCGAACCAGGTGCGATCCTCGGATTCCCCGTGCCAGAAGGAATTCATGAACGACTGGGTGGCCGCCATCCGCGGGTGCTGGCGGGCCTCCATCTGCGCCGGGGACCAGTAGATCGGGTAGATCTCGGGCTTGGAATCGACGGTGTCGAAGAAGTCGTCACCCGGTCCGCGGTAGTTCTCGAAGAACTGGTTCGCATCGACGTAGTCGACGATGTCGCGGTCCCACTGCTCGGCCTGGGCGCGGTCGAAGGTGCCGCGCACCACCGCGCAGCCGCGGCGCTTGATCTTCTGGATCGTCTCCTCGGGCACGGTGCCGGCCTCGATGTCGGCGAAGTCGACCACGGGCCAGGGCTGCTCGCCCCGATCGAGTTCGGCGCGGATCTGCTCGACCTCGGTACGGATCTGGGCCTCGACCTTGGCGAAAACCTCCTCCGGGGTGGTGCCGGCGGCCGCCATCCGGGCGCGGATCGCGTCCTTGACCTCGCGGATCGCGGCGTGCACGTCGTCGGGGACCTGCTCCCAGCGGGGCAGGTCGGGCAGTGTCTTCGAAGCGGTCTGCTGGCTCATCGTGGCGGCTCCTTCGGCGCGTTCCAGTTCGGAAAGACTCCTTACGAAAGACGATGGTGACATCTTGCGGAATCATTTGCAAGGGGTCTTTACGAAAAGCGTCGCGGGTCTAGGGTGGGCATCGTTGACGAGGGAGGGACAGATGGGGCCGAACGGCACCGTTGAGCACTCGGATCCGGCGCCGTCGCTGGACCTGGTGCGTGACACCACCGACCGGCAGGTGCTGTCCTGCTTCTTCACCGCGCCGGAGCCGACCCGCCCGGCCATCGCCCAGCAGACCGGGATCTCCAAGCCGACGGTGTCCTCCAGCATCCGCCGACTGGCCGCCCGCGGGTTGGTCACCGAGGCCGGGTTGGCCACCGGCGGCGTGGGCCGGGCCGGCCAGCGGTACCGGCTGGGTGACCGGTTCGCCGCCCTGGCGCTGCACATCGGCCCGGGGGGCGCCCGGGCCGAACTGGTCGACATCCGGGGTGAGGCGCTGGGGTGCCACCGCGAGCCGGTGGGGGTCTTCGCGGTACGCCCGGGCGAGGTCGCCGACGCGGTCGGTCGGATCCTGACGGCGGTGCGTGCGGAGCAACCGGGGCCGCTGCCGATCGCCTGCTCGTTCGCCGGGCCGGTCAACGCCGCCGGGGTGGCCATCGACATGCCGCTGTCCCCGTTCCTGGTCGGCAGCCTGGACCTGGCCGGCCTGCTCGGTTCGGCCGGCGGCCCGGCCCCGGTGATCGACAACGACGTGAACTGGGCCGCGCTCGCCCAGCTCGCCGCCGGTGGCGTGGACGCCCCGCATTCCTTCCTGCAGGTGTATCTGGGCGAGGGGCTCGGTGGTGCGGTGGTCGCCGGCGGCCGGGTGGTCACCGGGCACCGCGGCCTGGGTGGTGAGCTGGCCTACCTGCCGACCGTCGCCCCCGACGGCAGCTCGACCTCGCTGCTGGATGCGCTGCGGCAGTCGGGGCTGCTGGTCCGTGGCGCGACCACCGTCGAGGTGGACCGGGTACGCGAGGCGCTCCGCGAGGGTGGCGCGGTGAGCGAGCAGGTGCATCGGGCCGTCGCCGCGGCACTCAGCGGCGCGGTGGCCCTGCTGGACCCCGAGGAGATCGTGCTCGGCGGGCCCTGGGGGGATGAGTTGGACCACGACCGGTTGCAGCGCGAGCTGGACCAGCTCACCCAGGAATCGGTACGCGTGCGATCCCCGCTGATCCCCGTCGACGGCCCCTTCGCCGGGGCACGTCAACGTGCCGTCCAACTCGCCCGCGACGCCCTCCTCGACCGCGTCGCCGCCCCCTCCTGAGCGCACCCGTTCATCGAGCAGCCAACCATGCGCAGCGAGCGTGTCGAGATGAACCCGTACGCCGGCTGAGCGAGCGCCAGTCAAGTCGAAGCCTGGGGTGCTGGACCCGTCCCACCAGCGCTGCCTGCGAGGGTGAGCGTGCTCGATGAGCGTGGGTGCGTACCGGTTCAGCTCGGCACGCTCTCGGCGGCCGACGGTGGGCCGGGAAGCCGACCGCCCAGCAACGCCGCGATCGCCGCCACCACGGCCAATCCGAGGAACAGGGGGCGTACCGGAAGCTCCGGACCGGCACCCGCGACGACACCGGTCACGGTGGCCCCGACGGCGGCGAAGGCCTGCACCGCCATGAACATCGCCGTGGTGCCCTGGGCCGCCTGCTCCGGCTGCAGGGTGCGATAGACGCTGGCGAAGGTCGGCGCGGCGACGCAGCCGAAGGCCAACCCGATCAGCACGAACAGCAGCATCGCCGCCCACAGCGGCCAGGATGATGCCACCAGCGCGAAGACCCCGAATCCCAGCGCGGTGCCGATCCCGCCGCCGACGACCAACCGGCGCGGACCCCAGCTGTCGCTGAGCCCGCCGGCCCGCGCCATCGACAGCAGCAGACCAACCCCGAGCGAGACCGTCAGCAGGCTGCGCGCCAGGCCGGTGATCCCGAACCGCTCCTCGACCACCAGGGGCAGCACGGTCAACTGGGTGTACATCAGCACCCCGACCGTGCACATGGCCAGCAGTGCCGCACGGAACGGGCCGCTGCGCAGCAACCGCAGATCGAGCACCGGCGTACCCGACATCCGCAGCGCGTGCCCCACATACCCCGCCAGCAGCAGGCAACCAGCCAGCCCGAGCAGCAGCACCTGGCCGCCGGCGGCACCCGCACCCCAGCGGTTCAGCGCCAGCAGCAGGCCGACGAAACCGGGGGTGAGCAGCGCCATCCCGCGGAGATCGGGCGCCGCGCCGCCGGAACCACCCGCACCGGCGGCGGCCGGCACCCAGCGCAGCGCGGTCACCAGGATCACCAGGCCGATCGGCAGGTTCAGCAGGAAGATCCAGCGCCACCACCCCGCATCACCGAGCACGGTGCCGACCAGCGGCCCGACGATCGGCGCGATGTTGATGACCAGGGAGAACCGGCTCATCACCTTCCCCACCGCGTTGCGTGGCGCGAGGGCCGCGGCGACGGCCATCGCCGCCGGTTCGAGCAGGCCCCCACCGAGGCCCTGCACGACCCGCGCCGCGATCAGCACCGGCGCGGACCAGGCCAGACCGCTGAGCGCCGAACCCGCGACAAAGGCCGCCAGACCGGTGAGGAAGACCGCCCGGCCACCGAACCGGTCACTCGCCCAGCCGACCAGCGGCAGGCTGGTACCGGCAGCCATCAGGTACGCCGAGGTCACCCAGACCAGCAGCGACAACTCACCCCCGAAGGCGGCCGCCAAGGTCTGCAGCGAGGCCGTCACGGCGGTGCCGTCGAGGACCGCCAGGAAGGCGGCCAATCCGAGCACCGCGATCACACCGGGAACGGGCCCGGCCGTGCGCCGGGAATGCTGATCGGACGAGTTCTTTACTGTCATGGTGCCGGACTTTACTACACGGTTTAGTCAGATTCCATAACGGTTCAGAACCGTCCCGTATGCTTCAACCATGAGCAGCACCTCGGCGGCAGACACCTCGGCCGGTTCGGTGACCCGGCGTGCCGCGGTGGACAAGCGGCGCAGCATCCTCGACGCGGCGGCACCGGTCTTCGGTGAGTTCGGCTATCAGCGCGCCAGCGTCGATGCGATCGCCACCGCCGCCGGAGTGTCCAAACCGACCATCTACAGCTATTTCGGCGGCAAGGAGCAGCTGTTCCGGGCCTCGGTGGCCGACTCGGCCCAGCACCTGAACGCCGAGTCCCTCGCCGTGGTCCAGGCGCTGGACGTCCGCCCGCAGCACTGGGAGACCAGCCTGCGGAAGGCGGCGTACCAGCTCTCGGTCTGCCAACGCAGCGATTGCGCAGCGGCCCTCGGGAGGCTGATCAATGCCGAGGCCACCCGCGATCCCGAGGTGTTCCGCAGCGTTCGCAGGGCCGGGTACCAGCCGATCGTCGACGCCCTGGCCGGCAAGCTGGCGATGCTCGGCAATGCCGGCCTGCTCGACCTGCCGGATCCGGTGCTGGCGGCGAAGCAGTTCTTCGCCCTGATCCACGCCGAGCTGCCGGACCTCACCGCCCTCGGCACCCAGCAGGCCTCGGATCGCGCGGTCCGCACCGCGGTCGAGGCCGGTGTCGCCACCTTCCTCAGGGCGTACGCCGCAGCCGGCGACTAGCGCCGCGCTCGGCCTAGCGGGCGGCGAGCAGGGCCTCGGCGGTCGGCACGTCGGTGATCAACCGGTTGAACAGCCCGGCCCGCGCGCAGGCGCGGATGCTGCGCACCTTGTTCTCCCCGGCGGCGATGGCGATGCAGGCGTCGATCCGCCGCAACTGCTCGGGACTGATCCGGATCATCCGGTCGCTGCCCTCGAACTCCACCGGCGCGCCCTCGTGGTCGACGAAGTTGAGGCAGACATCCCCCGCGGCACTGCGGATCGAGGCGGACCCCAGTGGCACGTGCGCCGAGATCGACCCGCGGGCCAGCGGCGCCGCACCGACCCCGACCAGGGCCACCCGGGCCCGGTCCCAGAGCGCGGTCGTCGCCCGGAAATCAGGGTCCTCCAGCAGGGTGCGGTAGAGCGCCGGTGACGGCACGGCCGGGGCGAACAGCAACCGCGGGATCGCACCGGTGCGCTGGGCGATGGCCCGGGTGATCTCGTTGGTCTGGAAGTGGGCCTCCGGTTCGCTCACCCCGCCGACGGTGGGCGCAAGCAGCACCCCGGGCAGCGGCGGCAGCGGGCCCTGACTGACCTCATAGGTCGTCTCCCCCGAGGCGACCAGCAGCACCTCACCCGGAGCCATGGCCAACTCCTCGAGCACGGCCGCGACCGCCGGCCGCAGATCGTGGCCGGCATGCCCCGCCCGGATCCGCGGCGCCAGGCGTACCCCCTGCAACCCCAGTGACTCCGCCAGCCGATCGGCGAGCTCCGAGGACTCGGTCGCATTCGGCGGCACGACCTCGATGCGGACCAGCCCGGCCCGCCGGGCCTCGGCGATCAGTCGGCTCACCGTCGGCCGGGAGACGTTCAGCCGAGCGGCGATCTGCGCCTGGGTCGCGTCCTCCAGGTAGTACATCCGGGCCGCCCGGTACGCCGCCTCGAGATTCAGCGCCGAGGCACGCCGCGGCGGTTCACCCCGGGAGATCTCGACACTCATGGTGCTGAGACTAGCGGTTCGCCACCCCACAGCACGGGAGTCATGCACATTTGTTCTCGTGAACGTTTGTTCTTGACATCTGTGCAGCACTCGCTCTACGGTCGATCCAAGCCAGAGACGACCAATGGAGGTTCTTCCGATGTCAGAGACGACTCAGCTGCCCGAAGAGATGACCGCGGTCGTGGTGCACGGCCCCGAGGACTACCGCCTCACCACCAAGCCGGTCCCGACCCCCGAGCAGGGCGACCTGCTGATCAAGGTGGAGGCCGTCGGCGTGTGCGCCAGCGACCTGAAGTGCTATCACGGCGCCGCCAAGTTCTGGGGCGATGAGAACCGCGACCGCTGGGTCACTCCCCCGGTCACCCCGGGCCACGAGATCGTCGGCACGATCGTCCGCGGCGACGACGAGGCCCTGGCCAAGCATGGCGTCGCGCTCGATGACCGCGTCGCGGTCGAGCAGATCGTGCCCTGCTGGGAATGCCGCTACTGCCTCAATGGCTCCTACTGGATGTGCGGCCCGCACGACATGTTCGGCTTCCGCCACCACGACGGGGGCATGGCCGAATACATGATCATCCCGCCGCAGGCGCTCGTGCACCGGGTGAGCAAGGACCTGCCGCCGCAACACGCGGCCTTCGCCGAACCGCTGTCCTGCGCGCTGCACGCGGTCGAGCGGGCCAACATCACCTTCGACGACGTCGTCGTGGTCGCCGGCGCCGGACCGATCGGCCTGGGTGCGATCGCCGGCGTGCGGCAGAAGAACCCGATGAAGGTGATCGCGCTGGACATGCTCGACTCCAAGCTCGAACTGGCGAAGGCCTGTGGCGCCGACCTGACGATCAACATCGCCGACGAGGACGCGAACCAGATCATCCGCGACCTCACCGACGGCTACGGTGCCGATGTCTACATCGAGGCCACCGGCCATCCCTCGGCGGTCAGCCAGGGCATCAACCTGCTGCGCAAGCAGGGCACCTTCGTCGAATACTCGGTGTTCAAGGACGACGTGACCGTCGACTGGTCGATCATCTCCGACGACAAGGAACTCGACGTGCTCGGTGCGCACCTCGGCCCGCACTGCTGGCCGGCCGCGATCAAGCTGCTCGAGTCGGGCGTACTGCCGATGGAGCAGATCTGCACCGACCAGTTCGGTCTGGACAAGTTCCAGGAGGCGCTGGATCTGGTCGGCGATTCGGGCGGCGCCTCGGTGAAGGTGTCCCTGCTGCCCTGAGCGATTCCCTGCTCACACACCCAACCCGTCCATCTCGCCCGCCGAGGGCCTCGACCTGCAAAGGCGCAGCCATGAATTCCGAAACCGCCGCAACCTCAACCACCACAGCACATCCGGACGTCAAGCCCTACGGCTCACCCGATGAGACCCGCTGGGATCGGCTCGGCATCCCCGACGTGCTCAAGTGGGGCTTCATCGGCCTGCTGATCTTCATGACCGGCAACGGTGTCGAATCCAACTTCATCACCCCGCACATGGTCGCGGTGCTGGGCAGCCCCGAGGCCACCGTGTCGACGATCATCACCGGCTACAGCCTGGCCGTGCTGGTCGGCAGCTACCTCGGTGGCGCACTCTCCGATCTGTGGGGTCCGCGCCGGGTGATGCTGCTCGGATTCCTTGTCTGGGTGGCCTTCGAGGCACTCTTCCTGATCAGCCTGAGCATCGGCAGCGTGCCGCTCACCGCGATCACCTACACCCTGCGCGGTTTCGGCTATCCGCTGTTCGCGTTCGCCTTCCTGGTGTGGATCAACATCACCGCACCGGTGCAGCGCAACGGCACCGCCGTTGGCTGGTTCTATGTGATGTTCACCGGTGGCCTGCCGACCCTCGGCTCGCTGTTCGCGCTCGGCGTGATCCCCACCTTCGGCGGCGGCACCCGCGGTGAGACCGCGGCGATGATCGGCTCGATCGGCCTGGTCGTGATCGGCTATCTGGTCGCCCGCTTCGGTGTCCGCGCGACCAACGGGGTGGGCCGGATCGCTCCGCCGGAGGAGACCACCGGTCAGGTCCTCACCGCCGGCGTCCGGTTGACCGCCAGGCACCCCAAGATCCTGATGGGTTTCCTGGTCCGACTGATCAACACCGCCCCGCAGTACGGCATGTTCATCATCCTGCCGACCGTGATCGCGGTCGACCTGGGCTGGGGGCAGTCACGCTGGTTGTCCATGACGGTGGCGGTGTACGCGACCAACATCCTGGTGAACGCCGTCTTCGGTGCGGTCGGCGACCGCTGGGGCTGGCGGCGTACCGTCCAGTGGTTCGGCGTCTTCGGCTCGGCCTGCGGCCTGCTGCTGTGGTGGTACGTCCCGCACTGGGTGCCCGCCGGATCGACCTGGGGCTTCCTGGTCTCCGTCGTCGCCGGCTGCGTCTTCGGCTGCCTGCTGGCCGGTTTCGTGCCAATGGGCGCGATCATGCCGGCGCTGACCCCGGAGCACAAGGGTGCCGCGATGGCCATGTACACCACCGCTGCCGGCGGCGCCGCCTTCCTCGGCGCCGGGGTGGTCGCCCTGGTGCTGAACCTCGGCAACGCCATGGGGTGGAGCAGGTTCGCGACCAACAGCGCGGTCGTCTGGGCCTTCGTCGCCCTGTACGCCGCCGCGTTCGTCATGGTCGGTTTCCTCAAGGTGCCGCAGGACGAGAAGGGCGCCCGCCAGCACTGACCGGCGAGCCCGCGATCCCAACCACAGAAGGACAGTTTCGATGACCAAGATCTTCAACGACCCGGCCGAGTTCGCCGAGGACCAGCTGGCCGGCTTCCTCGACCTGTACGCCGACCGCGTGCGTGGGGTGCCCGGCGGCGTGGTCTCGCTGCGCTCCGGCGATCCCCAGGTAGCGGTGGTGATCGGCGGCGGCTCCGGCCACTATCCCGCCTTCTGCGGCACCGTCGGGCCGGGGTTCGCGACCGGTGCCGTGGTGGGCAACATCTTCACCTCCCCCTCGGCGGCCCAGGCCTATTCGGTCGCCAAGGCAGCGGATCAGGGCCGGGGTGTGATCTTCAGCTTCGGCAACTATGCCGGGGACACCATGAACTTCGGCATCGCCGCGGAACGGCTGCGGGCCGAGGGGATCGATGCCCGGATCGTGATCGTCACCGACGATGTCGCCTCCGCGGACGAGGCCGAGAAGCGGCGCGGCATCGCCGGCGACTTCAGCGTCTTCAAGGTGATGGGGGCTGCGGCCGCGGCCGGCAAGGACATCGACGAGGTGGAACGCCTCGGCCGCAAGGCCAACGACGCCACCCGCAGCTTCGGTGTCGCCTTCTCCGGCTGCACGATGCCGGGCGCCGACGAGCCGCTGTTCACCGTGGCGGAAGGAAAGGTCGGGCTCGGGCTCGGCATCCACGGCGAACCGGGAATCCGCGACGAACCGTTGATGAGCGCCGACGAGCTCGCAGAACTCTTCGTGGACAAGGTTCTGGCCAATCGCCCCGACGACCCCGCGGGTGACACCGTCGCACCGATCCTGAACGGACTGGGCACCACCAAATACGAGGAGCTGTTCCTGCTCTGGGGCCGGATCGCAGCCCTGCTTGCGGAAAAGGGCATCACCGTCGTCCAGCCCGAGGTCGGCGAACTGGTCACCAGCCTCGACATGGGCGGCTGCTCACTGACCCTGATGTGGCTGGACGACGAACTCGACGAGGCCTGGCGCGCCGACGCGTACACCCCCGCCTATCGCAAGCTGGGCGTCGGAATCGCCGATCTCCGCCCACCGAGCCAGGGGGAGCTCGCCGAGGAGGCGGCCGAACAGCAGGCACCCGAGGCCACCGAGGCAGCTCGGGCGGCGGCCGACACCGCCCGCACCGCCCTGCAGACGATGCAGCAGGTGCTGCACGATGCGGAGTCGGAGCTGGGCCGGATCGACGCGGTCGCCGGCGACGGTGATCACGGCCGCGGGATGGTCAAGGGCATCGATGCCGCGGTCAAGGCCGCCGACGCGGTATCGGACGAGGCCGGGGTCGCCTGGACGCTGCGCCGCGCGGGCCAGGCCTGGGCCGAGTATGCCGGTGGCACCTCCGGGGTGTTGTGGGGTGCGGCGCTGGAGGCGTTCGGTACCAGCCTGACCGATGATGCCGAGGCGTACTCCGATGCCGACGTGGTGGCCGCCACCCGGGCGTTCGCGGACGCCATCAGCCAGCTCGGCGGCGCCAAGCTCGGTGACAAGACCCTCCTGGATGCGCTGCTGCCCTTCGTCGACACCCTGCAGGAGAAGCAGAACGAGGGCCTCGCCGTGGCCTGGCCGGCGGCTGCCCGGGTCGCCGACGAACAGGCGAAGGCCACCGCGGAGCTGCGCCCGCAGGTCGGGCGGGCCCGACCACTGGCCGAGAAGAGCGTCGGTACGCCCGATGCGGGCGCCACCTCGATGGCGCTGCTGCTGGTCGCCCTCGGTGACCAGCTGAACGACACCTCCCACCGAAAGGAGCAACGATGACCAACCGACTGCGGATTGCGATCGGCGGCGATGACGCCGGATATGACTACAAGACAAGGATCAAGGCCGATCTGGAGAACGACGACCGGGTCGCCGAGGTGATCGATGTCGGGGTGAGCGAGGACGAGGACACCGCGTACCCCCATGTCGCCGCCGACGCCGCCCGACTGGTCAAGGAAGGGAAGGCCGACCGCGCACTGCTGGTCTGCGGCACCGGGTTGGGGGTGGCGATCAGCGCCAACAAGATCCCCGGGATCCGCGCGGTGACCGCCCACGACTCGTTCTCGGTGGAGCGGTCGGTGCTCTCCAACGACGCCCAGGTGCTGTGCCTGGGGCAGCGGGTGATCGGGCTGGAGTTGGCCCGCCGGCTGGCCAGCGAGTGGCTCGGCTACACCTTCGATCCGCAGAGCTCCTCGGCACCCAAGGTCGAGGCGATCAGTGGCCTCGAGACCGACGACACCCGAGAGGACCGAGGATGAGCGAGTCGAACCAGATCGATCTGTCCTTCGCACTGACCGACAAGATCGTGCTGGTGACCGGTGCCGGATCCGGGATCGGCGCCGCGATCGCCACCGCGGTCGCCTCCCGGGGGGCCACCGTGGCCGCGGTCGACCTGGACGAGAACCGGGCGATCGCGACCGCCGACGCCCTCGGTGGCGAGTCGGCCGCCTGGGCCGCCGACGTCTCCGACCCGGTCGCGGTGGAGCGCACGGTGGCCGCGATCCTCGAGCGGTACGGGCGGATCGATGTGCTGATCAACTCGGCCGGGGTGGCCGTGCTGGCACCGGCCGAGGAGCTGAGCCTCGACCAGTGGGACATCACGATGCGGGTGAACCTGACCGGCTCGTTCCTGATGAGCCAGGCCGTCGGCCGGTCGATGATCGAGCACGGCACCGGTGGGCGGATCATCGGCCTGGCCTCCCAGGCCGCCACGGTCGCTCTGCCCGAGCATGTGGCGTACTGCGCCTCGAAGGCCGGGTTGCTCGGGATGACCCGCACCCTGGCGCTGGAGTGGGGCAAGCACCAGATCACGGTGAACACGATCTCGCCGACGGTGGTGCTCACCGAGCTGGGCCGCAAGGCCTGGGACAACCCGAAGGGCGAGGCACACAAGAAGGAGATCCCGGTCGGCCGGTTCGCCGAACCCGACGAGATCGCCGCCGCGGCGATCTTCCTCGCCTCCGACGCCAGCGCGATGATCAACGGCACCGACCTGGTCGTCGACGGCGGTTTCACGATCCGCTGACCAGCGGCTACCTCCAGTGGGTGGCAGAATCGCCGCGTGATCGACAAGAACGTCATCGCCGCCCACGACGCCTGGCGGGCGGAGCGGCTGGCGCAGGTGACGGGAGCCGTGGGCAACCTCGCGCTCGTGGACTACCAGCCGGTGGGCACCGAACCCGAGGCCGTCCGCAGGATGCCTGCGCTGGTACGTCGAGAACCGGGGGAACCGGGCGTACGCGTGACGTCGACCGGCCCCGGGCTTCGGATCCGTACCGCACAGGGCGAGCGGCCGGTCGAGGATGAGACCCTGTTGCCCTTCCTGCAGCCCGACGGGTTGCCGCTGCTCTCGGCGGGGGCGATGACCGCCGACGCCTTCAGCCTCGACGGCAGCGATGTCGAGTTGCGGCTCTACGACGCGCAGGCGCCGGCGTTCGCCGACTTCGACGGCATCGAAGCCGCACCCTACGACCCGGCATGGGCCCTCCCGGCGACCTTCGAGGCGCACCCCGAGCCGCAACGGGTGCCCTGGGCTTTCACCCGGGCAAGCGATTCGGGGCACACGAAGGCCGTTCCCGGCACCCTGCACACGACGATCGGCGGCACCGAACGCGCCCTCACCGTCTTCGCCGACGGATCCGCGCTCGTGCTGGTCTTCGCGGACTCCACCACCGGGGTCGAGAGTTATGCGCCCGGGCGCTTCCTGCGCGTCGAACCGGTTGCTTCCGGCGGAACCATCACCCTCGACTTCAACCGCGCGATCGTGCCGCCCTGCGGCTTCAGCGACTTCTACTCGTGCCCGATCCCCCCGGCCGAGAACCGCCTGGCCGTGCCGGTACGGGCGGGTGAGCTGCGGGCCCGCTGGCGCAACCGGAGCTGACCAACGGGCCAGGCCCCTGTGCAATCTGCACAACACCTGCCGGATTCAGGAAGGAATGCACATCGCGTCCGCGGAGGCGTACCCCTAGCTTGGGCCCATCCGCGTCACGCATTCCAAAGGAGCCGTCATGGCCCACTCCGCTCACGTCGACGACTACGCGCTCGGCCGCGTACCGACCACTGCGCGCAAACACTGGTTCGGTATCGCGGTCCAGCGATTCGGCCAGATCTCGGCACTCTCGCAATTCCTGCTCGGCGCCACGCTCGGTTACGCGATGACCTTCACCGACGCCTTCCTGGCGATCCTCGTCGGTTCGATCATCCTCGAGGTGGTGATGTGCTTCGTCGGCTTCATCGGCCGCAACGAGGGCCTCAACACCGCACTGATGGCCCGCTGGACGGGATTCGGTGAGGTCGGCGCATCGCTGGTCGGCCTGGCGATCGGGATCAGTCTGATCGGCTGGTTCGGCATCCAGTCCGGCATCTCGGCCGAATCCCTGAACGCGCTGATGCCCGGGGTGCTGCCGGTGTGGGCGTGGAGCGTCCTGTTCGGCCTCGCCGTGACCGCCGTCGTCGCCTTCGGGTTCGGCGGCATGCAGTGGCTGGCGAACATCACCGTGCCGCTCTTCCTGGTCCTCGTCGGCTGGTCGGTGACCCGCGAGCTGAGCCGCCACGACATCGGCGCCCTGCTCCGCAGCGAACCCGCCGGCGACCCGATGACGATCTTCCAGGGCGCGGGCCTGGTCGCCGGCGGTGTCATCGTCGGCGCGATCATCACCGGTGACATGACCCGCTTCAATCGCACGAACGCCGATGTGGTGAAGCAGACGGTGGTGGGGGTGAGCCTCGGCGAGTTCGTCATCGGTCTCGCCGGCGTCCTGCTCGCCCACGCGGCCCGCAGCGGCGACATCGTCGCCATCGTGACCTCCTCGGTCGGCCTGGTCGGCCTCATCATCGTGATCACCGGCACCCTCAAGATCAACGACTGGAACCTCTACTCCTCCTCGCTCGGCCTGGTGAACTTCGTCTCCACCACCTTCGGCAAGCAGCTGCACCGCGCCTCGACGACGGTCGTGCTCGGCATCGTCGGCACCGTGCTCGCCAGCGTGGGCATCCTGCAGCAGTTCACCGGTTTCCTCACCCTGCTCTCGGTCGCGTTCCCGCCGATCGCGGGGATCATGGTCGCCGAATACTTCATCGTCAAACGGTTCCGCCCCGAGCTCGACGCCACCCGCGAGCGCGGGCTGCTGCCCGCGACGGCACCGCGGATCGTGCCGGCGACGATCGCGATCTGGCTGATCTCCTCGGCGGTCGGCTTCTTCGTCACCTGGGGCATCCCGTCGGTGCTGAGCCTGCTGCTGTCGATGGTGCTCTACATCATCGCGGGCCGGCTCGGGCTGGTCCGCGGCGTCGGTGTCGCGAAGACCCCGGAGAGCGCCACGGCCCAGCAGGCGGACACCGCACACTCGGCCTGACCGGCCCCATCCCCCATCAACGACACGCGAGAGAGACACGACATGCACATCGGCATCGACGTCGGCGGCACCAACACCGACGCCGTACTCATGGACGGCAGCACCAGCCTGGCGGGCGTCAAGCACTCGACCACCCCCGATGTCACCAGCGGCATCGTGCAGGCGATCGAGGATCTGCGCGCCCAGCACGCCTTCGACGGCGCGGACATCGAGGCGGTGATGATCGGCACCACCCACTTCATCAACGCACTCGTGCAGGCCAAGCGGCTCGCACCGACCGCGGCCCTGCGCCTCGGGCTGCCGGCGACCAGGGCGCTGCCGCCGCTCGTCGACTGGCCCGAGGTGCTCGTCGAGGCGCTCGAGGCACGCTGGTATCTGGCGCATGGCGGTTACGAGTTCGACGGTCGGCCCATCTCGCCGCTCGACCCCGAGGAACTGCGCGCCCACGCCCGCGACATGGGTGAACACGGCATCCGGTCGGTGGCGATCTCGAGCGTCTTCAGCCCGGTCAACCACGATCTGGAGCTGCAGGCCGCGGCCATCGTGAAGGAGGAGCTCGGGCCCGAGGTGGCGATCTCGCTGAGCCACGAGATCGGCCGGATCGGCCTTCTGGAGCGCGAGAACGCGACCATCATCAACGCCGCCCTGCGCGAGCTCGCCGGGGAGATCGTCGACGGTCTGACCGCCGCCGTGCGCGCCCATGGGATCGATGCCCCGATCTTCCTGAGCCAGAACGACGGCACGTTGATGGATGAGGATTTCGTACGCCGCTACCCGGTCGCGACGTTCGCCTCCGGTCCGACGAACTCGATGCGCGGCGCGGCCGTCACCAGCGGCCTGGAGACCTGCGCCGTCGTCGACGTCGGCGGGACGACGGCCGACATCGGCCTGCTCATCGGCGGTTTTCCCCGCGAGACCGCCAACGAGGTCAAGGTGGCGGGCATCCGCACGAACTTCCGGATGCCCGATGTGCTCTCGCTCGGCATCGGCGGCGGTTCGATCGTCGACACCGAGACCGGTGAGGTCGGCCCCGAATCGGTCGGCTACCGGCTCACCTCCGAGGCACTGGTGTTCGGCGGCTCGACGCTCACCGCGACCGACATCGCCGTCGCGGCCGGGCGCGCGCAGGTCGGCGACCCGGCCAAGGTGGCCCACCTGGATCCCGAGCTCATCCAGCGCGTACTCACCCGCATCGCCGAACGCATCGCCGAGGCCGTCGACCGGATGCGTACCTCACCCGACCCCATCCCGGTCGTCGCGGTCGGCGGCGGCTCGATCCTGCTGCCCGATTCGCTGCCGATCTTCGGTGCGGTGGCCCGGCCCGAGAACTATGCGGTGGCGAACGCGATCGGTGCGTCGATCGCCCAGGTGGGTGGCGAGATCGACAAGGTGGTGAGCATCGATCCCGCCGGTCGTGACGAGACGATCGCCGCACTCAAACAGGAGGCGGTCGAGAAGGCGGTCGCCGCGGGAGCCCGCCCCGATTCGGTGGCGATCATCGACTTCGACGAGGTCCCGATCCCTTACCTGCCTGGAAACGCGACGCGGGTACGCGCGAAGGCCGTCGGCGATCTGGAGATGGGTGTCCGATGACCTGGACCATCGACCCCCAGGCCATTCCGGCGCTCGCGCGCGGCGCCGCCGTGCTCGGCACCGGCGGCGGTGGTGACCCCTACATCGGCGCGCTGCTGGCGACCCGGGCACTCACCGAGCACGGTGCGGTCACCGTCGTCTCGGTCGACGAGGTGCCCGACGACGCACTCGTGCTGATGGTCGCGATGATGGGGGCGCCGACCGTGATGGTGGAGAAGCTGCCGAACCTCGAATCGGTGATGGATCCGGTGCGCGCGCTCGGCACCTATCTCGGCCGGCCGATCAGCCACATCGCCTGCGCGGAGGTCGGCGGCGTCAACTCGATGATCCCGATCGCGGCCGCCGCCACCCTCGGCCTCCCGCTGCTCGACGCCGACGGCATGGGTCGGGCCTTCCCGGAGTTGCAGATGGTGCTGCCGACGCTCTCGGGCATCACCGCGTCCCCGTTCGCATTCGCCGATGAGAAAGGAAATGTCGGCGTCCTGCAGACGATCGACAACACCTGGACCGAACGCATCGCCCGCGTCGCAGCGGTCGAGATGGGGTGCTCGTTGATGATCGCCGGCTTCGCGATGGCGGGGGCGCAGGCGCGCGAGTCGCTCGTCCGCGACAGCCTCACCCTGTGTGCGGGCGTCGGGGACAGCATCCAGGCCGCGCGGGACGCCAAGCGGGATCCGGTGCGCAGCGCGGCCGACCTGCTCGGCGGCCGCGAACTCTGCCAGGGCAAGGTCATCGACCTGCAGCGCGCGACGACCTCCGGCTTCGCCCGCGGCACCGCACGCATCGACGGGGCCGCCGGAACGCTCACCCTGCAGTTCCAGAACGAGCATCTGATCGCCGAACTCGACGGCCGCGTACTCGCCACCACACCCGATCTCATCATGGTGCTCGAACACGAGTCCGGGGAGCCGATCACCACCGAGGGGTTGCGTTATGGGCAACGGGTACGCGTCATCGCCGCACCGGCCGACCCACGCTGGCACTCGGCCGCGGCGCTCGCCATGGTCGGCCCCGGCTACTTCGGTTACGACACTCCCGCCGTCCGCTTCGACGGCTCGATCTCGGAGGGCACCGCATGAGCTGGGAACTGACCGTTGCCGACCTGCCGGACCTGGCGCGCGGAGCGACGCTGCTGGGCACCGGAGGCGGCGGTGACCCCTACATCGGGTCGAAGCTCGTCGAACGGGTGCTCGGCGGGGGCGCCATCACCGTCCTCGATCCCGACGACCTCGACGACGACGCATTCGTCATCCCGACCGCCCAGATGGGTGCGCCGACCGTCATGGTGGAGAAGATCCCGGCGGGCACCGAACCCACCCTCGCCCTGCGTACCCTCGAGGCGCACCTCGACCGCACCGCGGATGCGACGATGCCGATCGAATGCGGCGGTATCAACTCGATGATCCCGTTCGTGGTCGCCGCCGAGACCGGGCTGCCGGTCGTCGACGCCGACGGCATGGGCCGGGCCTTCCCCGAACTGTCGATGGAGACCTTCGCCGTCTATGGCGTGCACGGTTCCCCGCTCGCGCTCGCGGGTGAGCGCGGCGAGCAGGTCATCATCGACACCGGTGATGACGACCGGCAGATGGAATGGCTCGCCCGCGCGGTGACGATCCGCCTCGGCGGCGTCGGGCACATCGCCGAATATGCGATGTCGGGTGCCGACGTCAAACGCACGGCCGTGCCGCGGACGATCTCGATGGCGCTCGCCCTCGGCCGCTCGATCCGGCTCGCCCGCGAGGCGAAGCGGTCACCGTTCGAGGCGATCGCCGAGACCCTCGCGCCCACGCTGTATTCCCACGTGCGGGAACTGTTCGTGGGCAAGGTCGTCGATGTCGAGCGGCGCACCACCGAGGGCTTCGCCCGCGGCCGCGCGCGCATCGCACCGCTCGACGGTGGCACCTCGTTGGAGATCGCGTTCCAGAACGAGAATCTCACCGCCCACCGCGGCGCGGAGCTGCTCGCGATCGTGCCGGACCTGATCTGCGTCGTCGACCACGAATCGGCCGAGCCGATCACCACCGAGGGCCTGCGCTATGGCCAACGGGTACGCGTGCTCGGCATCTCGACACCGGAGTTGATGCGCACCCCGGAGGCGCTCGCGATGTTCGGACCGGCGGCCTTCGGCCTCACCGAGACCTTCCGACCGGTCGAGGGCTGAGCGCGTCTCGCGGCACCGCCGCGGCAGCCCGCCTAGGCTGGCCCGGTGCGGCGCATCGACCTGGCGGATCTGGAGACGCTCGCCCTCGGCTGCGCGCTGCTCGGTTCGGCCGGTGGCGGCACGACGACCCATCTCGAGCTGATGGCGGGCCAGGCGGACTGGCCGGTGACGCTGCTGGAGGTCGACGATCTCGACCCGGTGACTCCGTGCCTCGCGCCGGCCTTCGCGGGCTCGACGATGATCCTGGGTGAGCGGCTGCCGGGTGCGGCACCGTTCGCGCGGGTGGTCGCCGCGGTCGAGCAATGGGTGGGTGCGCCGGTACCGGCGGTGTGCGCCTTGGAGGTCGGCGGCCTCAACGGGATCACCCCCGTCATCGCCGCACAGGGTCGGGCGATCGTCGATGCCGACTGCATGGGTCGCGCGATGCCGGGTTTCGACCAGGTGACGCTGCTCGTGGATCGCCTGCCCGGTCTGGTGATCGCCACGGGGATCGGTGACGGGGTGGCGATCGTGGCGAGCGAGCGCCCCGAGGATGCCGAACGGATCACCCGCGCCGCGCTCGAACAGGCGGGTGGGACGGGCGTCGTCGTGCTCGGCGGTTTCACCGTCGGCGCGCTGCGCGACCACGCGGTGACCGGCAGCATCAGCACCGCCCTCGAACTGGGACGGGTGTTCCGCGATGCCCTCACCGAGCCGCTCGAAACGCTCGCCGGACGCCTCGGCGGCCGGCTGCTCGCGGCCGGCCGGATCCTCGCCTCCCAACCGGATACCGCCGGTGGCCGGGTGCAGTCCTTCGAGATCGAGGGCACCAGCGGCGCGGTGCACCGACTCATCACCCGCTCCGAGGCGATCGCGTTCGTCACCGACGGCGAGCTCCGGAGCGCGGCACCCGACATCATCGTCGTGCTCGACGCGCGGTCCCGCGCGATCCTCGAGGTGCCGAGCCTCGCGGTCGGTCAGCATGTCGCGGTGCTGGAACTCCCGGGACCCCCGTGGTGGCGGACGAGCACCGAACGGCTGCGTCACGTCGTGCCCTCCACCTATGGGCTGGCCGAACTGGACCCCGCCGGATGACCGCGCTCGACCTGGCCGCGCTCCGGGCGCACCTCGCCAACGGCGGCGTACGCCATGTCGCCGGTCCGAGGGACACCGAGTTCGCCGCCGCGCGTCTGGCACACACCGATGCCGACCTCGACACGCAGTCCGGGGACGACCTGGCGATCATCGCGACCGCGGCCCCGGTCGAACCGTGGCGCGTCGATGCGTTGCTGCGCCGGGTCCGCGAGCGCGGGTACGCCGGGTTGGCGATGCCGGGTGCGGCCGGTGTCAGCCCGGGCGCGACGCGGCTCGCGGACCGCCTGGACCTGACCCTGCTCGAGGTCGAACGACCCTACGAACTGGCGGAGGCCTGCTGGCAGCTCACCCTGGCACGCGACGCGCTCACCCTGGAGATCGTCCGCCGGCTGGCGGTCGCATTCCGTTACCAGGCACGGGATCTGCCCGATCTGCTGACCCAGCTGGCCGCCAGCGTCGGACAGGGCATCGCACTCGTCGACGCCGCCGGCGTGCTCGTCGAGGCGGGCGGGCAGCTCGGCGAATCCCACCGCGCGATCGGCTGGGATTCCTGGATCGATCTCGCCCACGACGGTGACACCGCGATCGCGAGCGTACGCGTCGACAGCCTGTCCCGGCCCGGGCTGCGGCTCGCGATCTTCGGCGACGGGATCAGCAGACCCCAGCTGCTGGCGCTCTCGGTGGCCGCCGAGGTGGCGATGCCGGCCGTCGCCGCGCGGATCCTGGTCGATGAGGTCGCGGCGGTGAGTGACGCATCGGTCTCCTCCGATCTGCTGCGCGACTTCCTCGACCTGCGCGGGGTGCCCGATCCGGAGGTGGAACGGCGGATGCTGGAGCGCGGCTGGCGCACCGACGGGCACCACCTGGGGTTCCGCCTGCTCGGCCGCAGCCGGGTGGACACCCGCGAGCTGCTGCGGCTCGTCTCGACCGAGCTCGCCCGCCTGGGTGTCGAATCGCATGCGACCACCCTCGGCCGCGGGGTGACCGGCTGGCTGCGGTTCCCGACCTCCCCGGATGCCGCGACCCTCGAACGTCGCATCGGTGCGTTGCGGGGTGTGCTCGAGTCCGCGCGGCGCGCGTTCAATGTCGCGATGGGGGTCGGTTCGCTGCAACCCGGCGGTCAGGGCCTGGGACTCACCCTCGGCGAGGCGACCGACGCGGCCCGGATCGCGGTGGACCGCTCCTCGACGGGTTGGTTCGTGCGGGTCGACGGTCTCGGTCTCGAGCAGCTGCTGCTCGCCCGGACCGACGACGACACCTTCATGCCGGCGGCCGAATCGCTGCTCGAACCGCTCCGCGGGGACGGCGATGTGCTGCTCAGCACCCTCGCCGCCTATCTGGATCAGGAATCCAGCATCGCCGCGACGGCCGAGGCGCTCGGTGTGCACCGCAACACCGTGACCAGCCGGGTGCAGCGCATCCAGGGCACCCTCGGGGTCGACCTGCACGATCCGGGGGTACGCCTCGCGCTCCATCTCGCGTGTCGGGCCGTGTTGCGCTGATCTGGTTCGACACGCCAGTTCGCCCCCGGCTTACCGAGTGGTCGAACCCCAGAATGCACCCCGCGTGGTCGAGCACCGACGAGCGGATGCGGGTTTGCGGGCCGCGCCGACAATTGCGGGGCCGATTCTGGGGTTTGACCATTCGGTAACCCGCGGGGTGGCTTCGACTCGCTCGTACCTCGCTCGCTCAGCCGACGTTCCGGGATGGCTTCGACTCGCTCGTACCTCGCTCGCTCAGCCGACGGGGGTTCATCTCGACACGCGCCCGCGGCGCCGCTTCGCTCTGCCGCGGGCGCTACTCGGTGAACGTCAGGCCTGGGGTTTGAGGAGTGGGAAGAGGATCGTCTCGCGGATGCCGACGCCGGTGAAGAGCATCACCAGCCGGTCCACACCAAGACCCATGCCACCCATCGGCGGGGCGCCGAATTCCAGTGCAGCAAGGAAATCCTCGTCCAGCTGCATCGCCTCGGGGTCACCTGCGGCGGCGGCCAGCGACTGGGCGGTGAGCACCTCGCGCTGCACCACCGGATCGATCAGCTCGGAGAAGCCGGTACCGCGCTCCATTCCGCCGATGATCAGATCCCAGGCCTCCACCAGCCGCGGCTCGTCGGTCTTCGGCCGGGCCAGCGGCTGCGCGATCGCCGGATAGTCGTGCACGAACGTCGGCTGCTGCAGGTCCGGTTCGACCAGCTCGCCGAACAGTTCCATCACCAGCTTGCCCTCCGACCAGGCCTCGTCGACCTCGACCTCGTGGGCGGCCGCGATCTCCCGCAGCCGCTGTGCCGGGGTGTCCAGGGTGATCTCCTCACCGAGCTTCTCGCTCAACCCGGCATGCACCCCGAGCCAGCGCCACTCCCCGCCCAGGTCGATCTCCCGCTCCCCGACCCGGACCACCCGCGAACCGAGCGCGTCGGCGACGTCCAGGATGATCCGCTTCGTCAGTTCGGCGATCGTGTACTGGTCCCCCCAGGACTGGTACGCCTCCAGCATGGTGAACTCCGGCGCATGCGAGGAATCCACACCCTCGTTACGAAAGATGCGGCCCATCTCATAGACCCGGTCCGCCCCGCCGACCATCGCCCGCTTCAGATACAGCTCCAGCGCGATCCGCAGCGTCATGTCGATGTCGAAGGCATTGAGGTGGGTGCCGAAGGGCCGCGCGGCGGCACCACCGTGCACCAGCTGCAGCACCGGCGTCTCGATCTCCAGATAACCGTCCGCATCGAGCGTACGCCGGATCGAGCGGGTGATCAGCGCCCGCGTACGCACCATCTCCCGCGCCTCGTCCCGGGCGACCAGGTCGGCGTACCGCTCCCGGACCCGGGCCTCCTCGCTCATCTCCTTGTGCAGCGTGGGCAGCGGTCGCAGCGCCTTGGCGGCGAGCTGCCAGCTGGTCGCCATCACCGAGAGCTCACCGCGGCGGGAGCTGATCACCCGACCGGTCACCGCGACGAAGTCACCGAGGTCGACATCGGCCTTCCAGTCGGCCAGTCGCTGCTCGCCGACCTCGGCCAGCGACAGCATCACCTGCAACCGCTCACCGTTGTCGGTGGCGGTGAACCCGTCCTGCAGGCTGGCGAAGCAGAGCTTGCCGGTGTTGCGGATGAACACCACCCGGCCGGAGACGGTGACCACGTCCTGGGTCTCCTCGCCGGCGGTCAGCCCACCCCACTGCTCGCGGACCGCGCGCAGGGTGTGGGTACGCCCGATGCTGACCGGATAGACCTGCTGACCCGAGGACAGCAGCCGTTCCCGCTTGTCACGGCGGATCCTGAGCTGTTCGGGGAGGTCGTCGGCGGGGGTCTTGCTGGCGGCTTCGTCACTCACCCGGACAGCGTAGCGATCCTCTAGTCGCTGACCCGGAGCGCAGACTAGGGTGGCGCGCATGAGCTACGGTCAGAATCCCTACGGTCAGAATCCTTACGGCCAGCCCCAGCAGCCCTACGGTCAGCGGCCGTACGGGGGCCAGCAGCCGAATCCCTATGGACAGCCGGGTCAGGGCGGTCAGCCGCAGAATCCCTATGGCCAGCCGCAGAACCCCTATGGTCAGCCCGGTCAGGGCGGCCAGCCGGGTCAGGGCGGTCAGCAGGGTCAGGGCCAGAACCCCTACGGCCAGCCCGGTCAGGGCCAGCAGAACCCGTACGGTCAGCCCGGTGGGCAGCCCGGCCAGGGCCAGAACCCCTACGGCCAGCCCGGCCAGGGCGGCCAGCAGAATCCCTATGGCCAGCCCGGTCAGGGGCAGAGCCCCTATGGCCAGCGGACGGGGCAGCCGACGACCGGTCAGCCCGGCCAGGCGCAGTCCGGCCAGTCGGCGACCGAGCAGTCCGGCACGGGCACCGGGGACAGCTGGCGCTCCCCGGGTACCAGCGGTGACGAGTCGACCGGGTCGGTCGGGGTGACGATCGTCGAGCACGCGGTCCGCGTACACACCCTGCTCGATGATCCCGAACAGTTCGTCGGCCGTTCCCTCGGTGAGGTGATCGGGGTGGCGGTCCGGCCGCGGGGTGCCGATGTGGCCGCGCTGACCAAGGCGCGCCAGCAGGCCGTCTCCCGGATGGCGGAGATGGCCGAGGCCGCCGATGCGGACGCGGTGATCGGGCTGCGCTTCGATTCCAACTCCGAGGAGATCGTCGCCTACGGCACCGCGGTCACCCTGGAGGAGGACGACGCGCTGCTGATCGAGGAGGAGGCCTTCGTCGCCACCGGCACGCTGGCCGAGGACGACGCGGACGAGGATTCCTATGACAGCGGCGAGAGCGGCGGTTACGGATCGGGTTCCCGGTACGCCTCCGCGGGCGAGTCCGGTGAGAGTGCGCTGTCCGGCACCGGCAGCGCCGGGACCGGTACCGCCGGGGCGGGCGCTGCGGCCGACGACGACGCCGATGACGACATGACCCGGCTCAGCACCTCCTCCCCCTACTCCGGCACCACCGGCCAGGGTGCGGGTCAGGGCGCGGCCGGCCAGGGCACCGGTGAGCAGCACAGCCCCTACGGCGGCAGCGGCAGCAGCAGCTATGGCCAGCAGGGCTCGGGCCAGTCCGGCCAGGGTTGGTCCCCGGCCGGCCAGGGGCAGCAGCAGGGTCAGGGCCAGCAGTCCGGTCAGCAGGGCAACCCCTACGGCGGCGGCTCCTACGGCCAGAGCCAGCAGGGTCAGGGCCAGTCCGGCCAGCAGGGCCAGTCCGGTCAGGGTCAGCAGGGATCCGGTCAGCAGGGCCAGGGCCAGGGCTGGCCGTTCTCCGGCAACAACTGATCCACCGCGCACCGCGCACCACATCGCGATCCAGCGAATCCTGGGTGCATCCCGCCAGCCCTCCAGGGCAAGGGGGATGCACTCGAGGTTCGCTGGATCGCTGTGTGTGGGTCAGCCGCGGCTGCGCGCCTCGTCCAGATAGGCGTACGCCGTCACCCGCGAGATCCCGAGCCGCGCGGCGATCGCCTCGATGGACTTGCGCATCTGCGTCGCCCCCTGACGCTCCAGGGTCTGCAGCACCCCGATCCTGTCGTCGCGGGTCAACTGGCCGACCGGCTTGCCGGTGTCGTGGATGGCGCGGGTGATCATCGCATCCATCACCGAGACCAGATCTCCGCCGAAGTATTCATCGGGCGCCGCCGGCGGCGTATCGACCCGGGGCAGCAGCGCATCGAGGAGCCCGCGCGCCTGCTGGATCCCGCTGAGGTCCACATTGATGCAGAGTGCCGCGATGATCCGCCCCGCCGGATTGCGGAAATAGATCGACGAGCAGCGCAGCTCCCGGCCGTCGCTGGTGAAGCCGCGGTAGCCGAACGCGTCATGGTCCGCATCCGGATCCTTCTGCACCTCCAGGCCGATGCTGGTCGACGGCCCACCGACCTCGCGGCCGGTGACATGCCCGTTCTCGATCGCCATGATCGTGTGCCCCAGGTCGAGCTCGGGCCCGCCCTCGAGGTTGTGCAGCACCGCCTCGCAGCTCGGCCCGCCGGCGGTGGCGATCGCCTTGAGCACCGGCGCGAACGTGGTCAGCACCGCGTCCGCATCGGCGAAGACGCGTGCCTCCGGGCTGATGGGGGGCTCCGCGCGGGCAACGGCAGCGACATTCGGGCCTGGCATGCCCCGATCCTAGAGCCAGACAAACAGTTCAGTCCATAGACGTTCTGTTCAGCGAGTGCTACCGTTTCGTCCGCGACGAACCAAAGGGGGCTCGAATGACCACGGCCGACACAGTGGAGCCGCTGACGAAGAAGCAGCGGAAGATGATCGCGGGCGGTGCCATCGGCACGCTGATGGAGTACTACGACTACTACCTCTACGGCCTCGCCTCGGCGGCGGTCTTCCCGACCGTCTACTTCGCCAGCGACAGCCTGGCGGTGGCGCAGCTGGCCTCGTTCGCGACCTTCGCGGTGGGCTTCTTCCTGCGCCCGGTCGGTGGCATCGTCTGGGGAATCGTCGGCGACCGGGTGGGCCGCAAGGCGGTGCTGATGATCACCGTCGTCGGGATGGGCCTGGCCACCGCCGGGATCGGCCTGATCCCACCGGCGGCGTCCATCGGGATCACCGCACCGATCCTGCTGCTGATCTGCCGGATGTTCCAGGGCTTCTTCGTCGGTGGCGAGATGGGTGGCGCCGCGACCATGGTCATCGAACACGCACCGCCACGCCGGCACGGCTTCTATGGCGCCTTCCTGATCAGCGGCGCGGGGATCGCCAACGTCGGCTCCGCCGGCCTGATGGCCGCCCTCGGCGCCGGGAGCACCAACTGGTTCATGACCTGGGGTTGGCGGATCCCCTTCCTGCTCGGCCTGGTGCTGGCGATCATCGCGATCATCCTGCGCGCCCACCTCGAGGAGTCCGACGACTTCAAGCAGGTGCAGGCCGCCCAGCAGCGGACCGGCAAGCGTCTCAATCCGTTGGTCGAGGTGTTCCGGCACCCGAAGAACGCCATCCTCGGTGTCCTGATCGGCCTGCCCCAGTCGATCGCCGGCTACATCGTGCTGACCTACGCGATCTCCTACCTGGTCAGCAAGGGCGTACCCGCCCAGTACGGCATCCTCGGCACGCTGATCGTCGGCGCCCTGCAGATCTTCGTCGCCCCCGCCTGGGGCCTGGTCTCCGACCGCGTCGGGCGGCGCAAGGTCTACATCTTCGGCTGCATCGCCTTCGCCGTGCTGGTCTATCCGGCCTTCATGCTCTATTCGACCGGGAACATGTGGCTGGTCTTCGCCGGCTTGATCATCGGATTCGTGATCCCCGGGGTGGCGATGCAGGCCACCCTGCAGACGATGCTGGTGGAGATGTTCGACCCGGAGGCCCGGACCACCGGGGTGAACCTCGGCTACCAGCTCTCCAACACCATCGGCGGTGGCCTGGCGCCGTTCATCGCCGTCGCCCTGGTCTCCGCGGCCGGGGGTCAGTTCTGGCCGGTCGTGGTCTATTCGGCGGTGATCTGCGCGATCGGTGCGATCGCCACCGCGGCCGCGAACTTCAGCCAGAACGGCCAGCGACTGCATGCCCTGCGCGGTACCGAGACCGCAGGTGATGGAGTGGGGACAGGACTGACCGCACAAGGAGGACCCCGACAGTGACCAGCACCAACGCAGCCCCCCGGATCGAGGCCGAGCTCCGATTCGGCCCGCAGGACAAGGGCATCCCGGAAGGGGCGATCGGCCTCACCACCCAGGAATTCCTGGCCACCTCGCCCGAGCTGAAGGATTTCTGGACACCACTGGTGGTCCTCGACGACGCCGCGATGACCCACAACATCGACACCATGGCGCGCTGGGTGGCCGAGCGTGGCCTGGAGCTGATGCCGCACGGCAAGACGACGATGGCGCCGACCCTGTGGCAGCGCCAGCTGGACACCGGCAGCACCGGGATCACGCTGGCCACGATGGGTCAGGTCCGGACCGGCCGCAGCTTCGGCCTGACCTCGATCATGCTCGCCAACAGCGCGGTCGACGAACGCTCGCTGCGCTGGCTGGCGGCCGAACTCGCCGACCCGGAGTTCCGCTTCGTCTGCTGGGTCGACGGCCTGCAGAACGTCGAGGCGATGGAGCGGGTGCTGAGCGGTCTCGACCTGCCGCGGCCGGTCGACGTCTGCGTCGAGCTGGGCGTACCCGGCCGGCGCGCGGGTGCCCGCACCCTGGCCGACGGGGTCGCGATCGCCGAACGGATCGCGGCGTCCACCGTGCTCCGGTTGGCCGGGGTGTCCGGCTACGAGGGCGTGGTCGGTTCGCACCGCGACCCGCAGACCCTGGCCGCGGCGCGGGATTTCCTGGAGCGGCAGATCGAACTGCATCAGGCCATCTCGCATCTCTACGACGAGGGCGAGGTGATCGTCACCGCGGGCGGCAGTGGCCTGTTCGACGTGGTGGCGGAGGTGTACGCCGCAGCGGGCGCCGGGCAGAGCGCGACCCGGTTCGTGCTGCGCTCCGGGGCGTACATCGTCCACGACGACGGCATCTACGAGGGGATGTCCCCCTTCGGCGCCGCGGCCGATGCCGGGGGGCCGCGATTCCAGGTCGCCATGCACGGTATCGGCCGGGTCACCTCGGCGACCGAACCGGGCCTGGTGCTGCTCGACGGCGGCAAGCGTGATTTCCCTTATGACGCAGGGCTTCCGGTCCCCCGCGGCCAGGCGGCAGACCTCGGTGAACCGTGGCAACCGGTCGGCGGCAGCATCACCGAGGTCAACGACCAGCACGCCTATCTGAGCACCGACGTGCCGGTCGGCTCGGTGGTGGCGCTCGGGCTCTCCCACCCCTGCACCACCTTCGACAAGTGGCGGGTGCTGCCGGTGGTCGACTCCTGGGAGTCCGGCCGGGTCGTCGACCTGGTCCGGACCTGGTTCTGATGGTGGTGACCGGTGCCGGCCGGATCGTGCTGCGCGGCGGTTCGATCCCGGCCGGCGGAGACACCCAGCCGGCCGCGGTCGCCGTCGAGGGCGAGCGGATCACCGCCGTCGGCGCCGTCGAGGCCCTCCCCGGCGACCGGGTGATCGACGCCGCGGGGCGGTTGCTGCTGCCCGGATTCGTCGATGCCCATTCCCATGCCGACGGGATGCTCGGCGATCCGCAGGTGCAGCAGGCGCTGCTGCGCCAGGGGATCACCACGATCATCGCCGGCCAGGACGGGGTGTCCTATGCACCCGGCCCGGGCAGCTATGCCGAGGAATACTTCGCGGCGATCAACGGACCCGATCCGGCCTACCGGGGTGGCGGGGTGGCCGGTTACCTCGATTCGATCGACGGTGCCGGCCCGATCAACGCGGCCTATCTGATCCCGGCCGGCACGATCCGTCACGAGGTCTGCGGCCGGGGCGCCGGGCCGGCGGCTCCGGAGCAGACCGCCGCCATGGTGGCGCTGGTGTCCCGGGGGATGGCCGAGGGGGCCGTCGGGTTGTCCACCGGACTGGACTATGTGCCCGGGATCTTCCAGCAGGCTTCGGAGATCGCGGCGCTCTGCGCACCGGTGGCGACCGCCGGCGGGGTCTATGTGACCCACATGCGCGGCGGATACGAGGCGAACACCGCCGCCGGGATCGGCGAGATCGCCGAGATCGCGAACCTGACCGCGGCGGCCACCGGAGCCGAGCTGCCGGTGCACGTCTCCCACTTCCACGCCGATGCATCGATCGTGCTCGCCCAGCTCGATGCGTTGGCAGCTGCCGGGATCGACACCAGTTTCGATGCCTATCCCTATGTCCGCGGCTGCAGCCTGTTGGCGATGCCGTTGCTGCCGCCGGAGTTGTCGGTGCTGCCGCTGGCGGAGGTGCTGGACGGCCTGACCGATCCGGTACGCCGACCCGAGCTCCGCGCGGCCTGTCTGGCCAGGGTGACCACCAGCGCCAGCCTCGGCCCGGGCTGGGCCCAGATGATCACCGTGGCACACGTCGCCCCCACGGTCGCCGGGGGGCCGGATTTCTCATGGGCACACGGTTTGACGCTGCAGGAGGCAGCGACCCGGGCCGGTGCGGCACCGATCGATTTCACCCTCGACCTGCTCGCCGCGGCCCGGTTGCAGGCGAACGCGGTGATGGCGGTACCGCATGAGCGGGGTGCCGCCGAGCTCGCCCAGATCTTCGACCGGCCGGAGATGATGGGCGGCTCGGACGGCATCTTCATCGGCGCCCATCCGCACCCGCGGGCCCGCGGCAGCTTCGCGCGCTATCTGCGCGAATATGTGCGGGAGTGCAAGGCCTGGACCTGGGCCGATGCCGTGGCCCACCTGGCCACCGGGCCGGCGCAGCGGTTCCGGCTCGGTGAGCGGGGTGTGATCCGCCCGGGTGCGGTCGCCGACCTGATCCTGCTCGACCCCGGGACCGTCGCCGACACCGCGACCTATGACCGGCCGCTGGGCCTGGCCGTCGGTATCGATGACGTGCTGGTCGCCGGCGTACCGGTGCTGGCCGACGGTGAACTCACCGGCGCACGTCCCGGCCGCGGACTGCGGCGCAGCCCATGACTCGCCGCGGACTGCGGCGCAGCCCATGACTCGCCGCGGACTGCGGCGTACTCCCCCAGATTCCCCAGATTCCCCACAAGGAAAGGAAACCCCATGACCAAGGTTGGCATCCACACCACCGACGCACCGCAACCGGCCGGGCCCTACAGCCAGGGCGTGATCGCGAACGGATTCGTCTACACCGCCGGTTTCGGCCCGCAGGACCCGGCCACCGGGCAGGTGCCCGACAACGTCGCCGACCAGACCCGGCAGGTGCTGCGCAATGTCGCCACCGTGCTCGCCCAGCACGAGCTCACCCTCGATGACTGCGTGAAGACGACCGTGCATCTGGCCGATCTGGCCGACTTCGCCGAGTTCAACGACGCCTACCGGGAGTTCTTCACCGAGCCCTTCCCGGTGCGCACCACGGTCGGCTCGCAGCTGAACAACATCCTCGTCGAGATCGACGTGGTGGCAGCGATTCCGCAGGACTGACCCGGCACCCGGCCGGATCCCTCGACACGCAGGATCGATTCGGCGCTACGCCCGCACCTCGGCGCGATCACCCGACCACAGGGTGTGGAACATGCCCTCGTCGTCGGTGCGGGCGTAGGTGTGCGCGCCGAAGAAGTCGCGCTGCAACTGGGTCAGCGCGGCCGGCAGCCGCGGCGAGCGGAGCGCGTCGTAGTAGGCCAGCGAGGTCGAGAACGCCGGCACCGGGACGCCGGAGGCCACCGCCGCCGAGACCACGGTGCGCCAGCCCGCCTGGGCCCGGCCCAGGGCGTCGGCGAACACCGGGGCCTCGAGCAGGGTGATCAGGTCGGGGTTCTCGGCGTACGCGGCGGTGATCGTGTCCAGGAAGCGGGCCCGGATGATGCAGCCGGCCCGCCAGATCCGGGCGATCTCACCGGGCTGGATCTCCCAGCCGTAGTGGAGGGCACCGGCGGCGATCAGGTCGAAACCCTGGGCGTAGGCGATGATCTTGGCGGCATAGAGGGCGTCGCGGATCTGGTCGATGAACACCTGCGGATCCTCGATGTCGATCGGTTGATCCGGCCCGGGCAGCGCTCGGCCGATCCGGCGCCGGTCCGGGTCCGAGGACAACGAGCGGGCGAAGACGGCCTCGGCGATCCCGGAGACCGGTACGCCCAGACCGAGCGCGATCTGCACCGTCCAGCTGCCGGTGCCCTTGGCGCCGGCGGCGTCCAACACCTTGTCCAGCAGGGGTTCACCACCGCCGCGCGGGTCGGCCTGGCGCAGCACATCGGCGGTGATCTCGATCAGATAGGAGTTCAGCTCGCCGGCGTTCCACTCGTTGAAGATGTCGGCGATCTCGCTGGTGGTCTTGCCGAGCACCCGGCGGAGCAGGTCGTAGGCCTCGCCGATCAGCTGCATGTCGGCGTACTCGATGCCGTTGTGCACCATCTTGACGAAGTGGCCGGCGCCGTCGGTGCCGACGTGGGTGACACAGGGGCTGCCGTCCTCGGCGCGGGCCGCGATGCTCTCCAGGATCGGGCCGAGGGTGGTGTACGCCTCGGCGCTGCCGCCGGGCATCAGCGAGGGCCCGTTCAAGGCCCCCTCCTCGCCGCCGGAGATGCCGCAGCCGACGAAGTTGATGCCCTGCTCGCGCAGCGCGCGTTCCCGGCGGATGGTGTCGCGGAAGTCGGCATTGCCGCCGTCGACGATGATGTCACCGGGTTCGAAGACCCCGGCCAGCTCGTCGATCACCGCATCGGTCGGGGCACCGGCCTTGACCATGATGATCGCGGTCCGCGGCCTGGCGAGCGCGTCGGCGAAGTCGGCGACGGTCTCGGTGGGGATGAAGCCCGCGTCGGGATGCGCCTTGGCGAGCTCCTCGGTCTTGGCCGTGGTGCGGTTGTGGATCGCCACCGTGTTGCCCTCGCGGGAGGCGAGATTGCGGGCCAGGTTCGACCCCATCACCGCCATGCCGGTGACCCCGATGTTGGCGCGGCCGGTGTTGCTGCCGGCCTTCGTCGCCGTGCCGTCGCTGGGGTTGCTGGAATCAGTCATCGCCGTCCCTTTCCGGGCGTTCGTTGCGCGTGCTCGGTCGAATCTACGCGCCCGGTCCGGGTGCGGCTCAAGACCCGTCTCGGAAGACGTGGCGGATCCGGATCCGCCCCTGCTCACCTGCTATGGCCGCGAACCGGACGACACCCAGATCCGGCACGATCGCGTCGGCCTCCAACTCCTCGGCCGGGGTGGTGGTGACCACCGCCAGCCGGGCGCAGCCGGCGGCCGCGGCGGCGGCCAGGCCTTTCGGTGCGTCCTCGACGACCAGGCAGTCGGCGGGATCCTGGCCGAGCCGTTCGGCGGCGACCAGGAACGGGTCGGGTGCGGGTTTGCCGCGGGTCACGTCATCGACGGTGACCAGCACCTCGGGCACCTCGATGCCGGCGGCGGTGAGCCGGGCCAGCGCCAGCGACCGGTTCGCGGAGGTGGCGATGGCGGCGCGGTCGGGGGGCAGGGCCGCGAGTGCGTCCGCCGCCCCGGGCAGCGCGATGACATCGGCCACGTCGGCGATCTCGAGCTCGTCGATCCGAGCGATCGCCGCGTCCGCGCGGTCGGCCGGGAGCAGCGAGCGGATCACGTCCCCCGACGGTACGCCGTGGAAGCCCTGCAACTGTTCGGCGGTGATGTTGTGCTCGATCGCCCAGGTGGTCCAGGTGCGCACGATGGCTGGGGTGGAATCGACCAGGGTGCCGTCCATGTCGAAGATGACCGCGGCGAAGTCCCGGTCGAAGAGGTCGGGGCTGGGATCGTTGCTCTGCACAACCCCGATTCTGGACGCCCGGCCAAGCACCGTCACCGCGGGGTCGGTGGCCGCGCGACCCCGACAACATTGAGGGCTGTGACGAATCTGGCGGCTGTGACTGTTGATGCTACGTTTATCCACGGCCTGTTGGGGTACCGGAGGGAACAATGAGCGACGATCCCAAGCGGACGAGCGGCGATGCGGAGGAGACCGTGACACCGGTCGGCCGACGCAGCTGGGGACCCGACGAGGACTCCACCGACGACGATCGCCCGGAGCGCCCCGCGCATCGGGCGGCCCGCGCGGTCGATGACGAGTCCGAGCAGGCAGCTACCGACCAGACCAAGGACTCCGTGACCCAGACCAGTGCCGACCAGCAGGGCACCGACGAGCCCGGAGCCGGGCAGGATCCGAAGCCCTCGACCGATCCGGACCGGCCCGCGGCCAAGGACGTGACCGACACGTCCGGTGACAAGCCCACCGACGAGCCCACCGAGCGGGCCGCCGACAAGCCTGCCGATCGGGGCACCGAGAAGCCTGCCGCCGAGAAGCCGGGCGCCGGGAAGCCGGGCGCGAAGGCCGCCGATGAGCGCCCGACGGCACCCCGGCCGAGCGGGCAGCAGTCCGCCCCGGCCCCGAAACCGACCCGCCCGCAGTCCGCACCGGCGCCGCGACCCCAGTCCCAGGCCCCGCAGGGGCGTACACCGGACCAGCCGCGCACCGAGACCGAACGGCCGAGGTCGCAGCCGGGCCAGCCCGGGCAGTCGGGTGAGCGCTATTCGGCCGGTGAACTGATCGCCCAGCTCACCCCGGCCAGCCCGCCGAAGGCGCGGACCGGCTGGCGGGCCCGCTTCGGGCTCGCACCGACCCAGCGCGAGCTGGACGAGAACCGCGACACCGAGGTCGCCAAGACCGTCTTCACCCGGCCGGTGACGATCATGGTCGCCAACCCCAAGGGCGGCGCCGGCAAGACCCCGACCGCGCTGCTGCTCGCCGCGGCCTTCGGCCTCGCCCGCGGTGGCGGTGTGGTCGCCTGGGACAACAACGAACTGCGCGGCACGATGCCCGACCGGTCCGCGTCCCCGCACCGCCGCAACGTCCGCGACCTGCTGGAATCGATGGAGCGGCTGCAGCGCAGCGACGCCCAGTTCACCGATCTGGCGCACTTCCTGAACCACCAGGCCAGCGGCACCTTCTACACCCTCGGCTCGGCGCAGACCTCCGAGCGGGTGATCAGCGACCAGGACTTCCGCGAGGTGCACGACGTCTTCGCCCGGTTCTTCCAGGTCATCGTCACCGACACCGGCAACAACGAGGCAGCACCGAACTGGGTCGCCGCGGCCGAGGTCGCCGACTGCCTGGTGGTGCCGACGAAGTGGCGCTCGGACAGCCTGATCCCGGCCGCCCGGATGCTGGAGACCCTGCAGGACGCGCATCCCGAGCTGCTGAAGCGGACCGTCATCGCGGCCACCAACGGGCCCGCCGACACCCAGACCAAGGTGAAGGCCAACGGCGCCTCCTGGTTCGGCTCCTCGCACCCGATCGTGGAGATCCCCACCGATCCGCACCTCGCCGAGGGCGGGGTCATCGACTACGCCCAGCTGAAGCCGGCCACCCGGCGGGCGGCCCTGCAGCTCGCCGCCGAGGTCGCGCGACGGCTCTCGGCCAGCGACCGCGACTGACCCGCCTGCCCCGCTCCTCGGCGGGGACCTGCTCCACCTCATCTCGACCAGTACGCCGGTGTTCCGCTTCGCTGCGGCCCGGCGTACCGATCGATGAGCGTGAACATATTGTGAAGTGAGTACTCACTCACTACTGTGGGCGGGGTGAGTCCGAGAGCCCCCGCCCTGCCCGCGGCCGAGCGTCGCCGGGTCCTGGTCGAAGCGACCCTGCCGCTGCTGCGCGAGCGCGGCGCCCGGGTCAGCACCGCCGAGATCGCCCGCGCCGCCGGTGTCGCCGAGGGCACCATCTTCCGCGTCTTCGCCAACAAGGACGAGCTGCTGGCCGCCTCGATCGAATACGCGATGGACCCCGAGCCGATGCTGGCCGAGCTCGCCGCGATCGACACCGCCCGCCCCCTGGCCGAACGGCTGGAAGCGGTCGTCGCGATCTGGCAGCGGCGGGTCCGCGACATCAGCGTGCTGATGATGGCGATGTATGCCTCGGGCGACGGCTCCCCGGTCCAACCGCGGCACCGCAGCCACGCCGAACACAAGGCCCACAACGACCAGTTGGTCACCGCCATCGCCGCCGTCATCGGCGACGACGCCGACCAGCTCACCCTGGACGCCACCGCGGCGGCCTCACTGCTGCGCTCCCTCGCCTTCGCCACCTCCCACCCGATGATCTCCGACGAGGCGATCACCGACCCGCACACGATCGTGCAGATCATGCTGCACGGCATCCTCACCCAGGAGCGCTCGTGCTGATCCGACTGTCCCGCCGCTTTCTCAAGCCCTACAAGGGATTGCTCTGCGCGGTGGTGGTGCTGCAACTGGTCGGCACGATCGCCTCGCTGTTCCTGCCCACCCTGAACGCCTCGATCATCGACGACGGCGTGGTCACCGGCGACATCGGTCACATCTGGCGGATGGGCCTGATCATGCTGGGGGTCAGCCTGATCCAGGTCGTCTGCGCGATCACCGCGACCCGCTTCGGTGCGATGACCGCGATGAGCTTCGGCCGCGATGTCCGTGCCGCCCTGTTCGGCCGCGTACTCTCCTTCTCCACCAGGGAGATGAACCAGTTCGGCGCACCGACACTGATCACCCGCAACACCAACGACGTGCAGCAGGTGCAGATGCTGATCGTGATGACCGCGACGGTCGTCGTCGCGGCGCCGATCACGATGGTCGGCGGGGTGGTGATGGCACTGCGCGAGGATCCCGGGCTGACCCTGCTGATGGCGGTCGCGGTGCCGGTGCTGGCCGCGGTGATGGTGCTGCTGGTCAGCCGGATGTCGCCGCTGTTCCGCAGCATGCAGACCAAGATCGACACCCTGAACCGGGTGCTGCGCGAGCAGATCACCGGCATCCGCGTGGTCCGCGCCTTCACCCGCGAATCCCAGGAGACAAGGCGATTCGAGGAGGCGAACGCCGATCTGACCCGGACCGCGACCAGTGTCGGCCGGCTGATGGCACTGATGTTCCCGGTGGTCACCTTCGTGCTGAACGCCTCCTCGGTCGCGGTGATCTGGTTCGGCGCCCAGCGGATCGCCACCGGTGACCTGCAGGTCGGCCAGCTGACCGCCTTCCTCACCTATCTGGTGCAGATCCTGATGTCGGTGATGATGGCCTCGTTCATGCTGTTCATGGCCCCGCGCGCCTCGGTATCGGCCGAGCGGATCAACGAGGTGCTGGACACCGAGAGCTCGGTCGTGCCGCCCGCCCGGGGCGTACGCCCGACCGAGACCCGGGGTGTGGTCGAGTTCGACGACGTCAGCTTTTCCTATCCTGGCGCGGATCGCTCGGTGCTGCACCACATCGGCCTGCTCGCCGAGCCGGGGCAGACCACCGCCATCATCGGCTCCACCGGCGCCGGCAAGTCCACGCTGGTCAACCTGGTACCACGGCTGTTCGACGCCACCGAGGGCGAGGTCCGGGTCGACGGGGTGGACGTCCGCGACCTCGACCCGGAGGAACTGTGGCGCCGGATCGGCCTGGTCCCGCAGAAACCCTTCCTGTTCTCGGGAACCGTCGCCAGCAACCTGCGCTACGGCAACCCCGACGCCACCGATGAGGAGCTCTGGGAGGCACTGCGGATCGCCCAGGCCGAGGACTTCGTGTCCGCCATGGACGGCGGCCTGGCCGCCGAGATCAGCCAGGGCGGCGGCAACGTGTCCGGCGGCCAGCGACAGCGGCTCTCGATCGCCCGGGCGCTGGTCAAGAAGCCGGAGATCTATCTCTTCGACGACTGCTTCTCCGCGCTCGATGTGGCCACCGACGCCCGGCTGCGGGCCGCGCTGCGGCCGTTCACCCGCAACGCCTCGGTGCTGCTGGTCGCCCAGCGGGTCTCCACCATCGCCGATGCCGACCAGATCATCGTGCTGGAGGACGGTTCGATCGTCGGCCGCGGCCGACACGAGGAGCTGCTGCAGACCTGCCCGACCTATGCCGAGATCGTCGATTCCCAGCTGAGCGCCGAGGAGGCCGCATGAGCAGCACCGGGCAGAGCGCCAAGGCGCCCGAGCGCCCGAAACACCGGCCGACCGGACCGCAACTGGGCGGGCCGGGTGCTCCCCGGGCGGCGGAGAAGGCGATCAACTTCGGCCCCTCGCTGCGCCGGCTGATGGGCCGGCTGCGACCCGAGCGCGCGCTGGTGCTCGGCGTGCTGCTGCTGGCCGCGATCGGGGTCGGGATGAACGTCGTCGGCCCGCGGATCCTGGGCATGGCGACCGATGTCATCTTCACCGGCATCCTCGGCACCATGATGGCGACGATGGCGCCCGGGTCGACCAAGGCGCAGATCGTCGCCGGCCTGCGGTCCCGCGGTGACGACACCACCGCCGATCTGCTGCAGAACTCGGCCGCCGTGCCCGGGGTGGGCATCGACTTCAACCGGCTCGGCTGGATCGTCATCTTCGCCCTGGCGCTCTATGTCATCTCCGCGTTCCTGCTGTGGCTGCAGGCCTACCTGCTGAACGGGGTGGTGCAGCGCACCGTGCAGCGGATGCGCAGCGATGTGGCCGGCAAACTGAACCGGCTGCCGCTGCGCTACTTCGACAACCAGCCCCGCGGCGAACTGCTGTCCCGGGTCACCAACGACATCGACAACGTCTCCCAGTCGATGCAGCAGACCTTGTCCCAGTTGGTGAACTCGCTGCTCACTCTGGTCGGCGTACTGCTGATGATGCTGCTCGTCTCGCCGCTGTTGACGCTGGTCGCGCTGATCACCATCCCGGTCTCGATGATGCTGACCGTGGCGATCGGCAAGCGCTCGCAGAAACTGTTCGCGCAGACCTGGAAGTCGACCGGCGAACTGAATGCGCACATCGAGGAGGCCTACACCGGGCACGCACTGGTGAAGGTGTTCGGCCGGCAGCAGGAGGTCGAGCAGGTCTTCGCGGAGCGGAACAATCAGCTCTACAAGGCATCCTTCGGATCACAGTTCGTCTCCGGCATCATCATGCCGACGATGATGTTCATCGGAAACCTCAACTACGTGGTGATCGCGGTGATCGGCGGGCTGCGGGTGGCCAGTGGCGGGATGACACTGGGCGAGGTGCAGGCGTTCATCCAGTACTCCCGTCAGTTCACCCAGCCGCTCACCCAGGTCGCCTCGATGACGAACCTGCTGCAGTCCGGGGTGGCCTCGGCGGAGCGGGTGTTCGAGGTGCTCGACGAGGCCGAGGAGGTGCCCGAGGGCGGCTCCGAGCTCGCCCCGGTCCGGGGGCACGTCCGGTTCGAGGAGGTCGACTTCTCCTATCGCGCGGATCGGCCGCTGATCGCCGAGCTGTCACTGGATGTGCCGCCGGGTTCGACGGTGGCGATCGTCGGGCCGACCGGTGCCGGCAAGACCACCCTGGTCAACCTGGTGATGCGCTTCTACGAACTGGACGGTGGCCGGATCCTGCTGGACGGGGTGGACATCGCCACCCTGCCGCGGCAGGCGCTGCGCTCCCAGATCGGGATGGTGCTGCAGGACACCTGGCTGTTCGGCGGCACGATCCGGGACAACATCGCCTACGGCCGCCCGGATGCGACCGACGAGGAGATCCTGGCCGCGGCGAAGGCGACCTACGTCGACCGGTTCGTGCACTCGTTGCCGGAGGGTTATGACACGGTGATCGACGAGGAGGGGTCGGGGGTGTCGGCCGGTGAGAAGCAGTTGATCACCATCGCCCGCGCCTTCCTGGCCGACCCGGCGCTGCTGATCCTGGACGAGGCGACCAGCTCGGTCGACACCCGCACCGAGGCCCTGGTGCAGCAGGCGATGGCCGCGCTGCGCAGCAACCGGACCAGCTTCGTGATCGCGCACCGGCTCTCCACCATCCGCGACGCGGACACCATCCTGGTGATGGAGAACGGTTCGATCGTCGAGCAGGGTACGCATGCCGAGCTGCTGGCCGCCGAGGGCGCGTACGCCCGGCTCTACCAGGCCCAGTTCGAGGCCCCGATCGAGGACGAGGAGCTCGCCAGCTGAGGCGTACGGCCCGGGCGGTCCTTCCGTGAAACGCCCTTACCTGGTGTGAAACCCCTGCTGCAGTGGGGGTTTCACGCCCGGACAGGGGGTTTCACGAGTTGTCATCGATCGGCCGAATCGGTGGACAACCTTTTTGGCCATCCACAACCTGCCCCAGAGCCTTTCCGCTGTGGGGCGCCTCTGCTGGGCTGGTGCGATGGAGATCGTCACCACCGCCGAGTTACTGAAGAGCGGGATCGACCACCCCGGCATCAGGAAGCTGGTGACCTCGGGTGATCTGCAGCGGGTACGCCGCGGCGTCTACCTGCGCGGGCCGGATCAGCAGCTCGTCGCCGAGGAGCAGCATCGCGCCCTGATCCGGGCGGTGCTCTGTGATCGGCCCGATGCGGTGTTGAGTCATGTCTCGGCTGCGGTCGTCCACGGTCTACCCGTGCCGTTGCGCAGCCTCGGCCGGGTGCACCTGATCCGCCGCGCCAAGCACCCCGGCGGCAAGCGCTTCAACCACAGCTACCTGCACCGGGTGGTGCAGGAGATCCCCACCTGCGTCATCGCCGGGCTGGTGGTCACCGATCTGGCCACGACCGTCCTCGATCTGATCCGGGTTCTCGATCCCGCTGATGCGGTGGCGGTCGCCGATCGCGCGCTCGCCAAGAAGCTGCAGCGCCAGGTGCTGCTCGACCGGGTCGCCGCCGAGGCCGGGCGCCGCGGAAACGCTCAGGCACGCCAGGTGTTGCGATTCGCCGATCCGCTGGCGGAGAGCCCGGGCGAATCGTGGGCCCGCTGGGCGTTCCATCGAGCGGGGTTGCCGGCCCCGAGGTTGCAGGTCGAATTCTTCGACGACGCCGGGAACTTCGTGGCCCGCCCAGACTTCGACTGGCCCGATCTCGGCGTCTCGGCCGAGTTCGACGGTGAGGTCAAGTACGGACGGCTGCTCGGACCGGGACAGGATGTGGCCTCGGTGATCCGCGCGGAGAAGGACCGGGAGGAGCGGTTCCGGCGGGCGAGCGGCCGGTGGCTGGTCCGGGTGGTCAATCGGGAGCTGGCCGATGTGGCGGCGCTGCGGCGTACCGTGCTCGACGCGGCGGGATATGCGGGCCGAACCGCCGGCTGAGACACCCCACGGCCTTGCCACGAAACCCCCTCTCCGGGCGTGAAACCCCCACTGCAGCGGGGGTTTCGGCGCAGTAAGGGGGGTTTCACGGAGGGGGCTCACCACGCGGACGTCAGTTGGCGGAGAGTTCCTTGGCCAGGGCGGTCCGGTCGGCGGCGGGCATCCGGCGTACCAACTCCACATAGACCGCCCGGCGCTCGTCCGCGGCGCCGGTGACGAGTTCGAGGATCTCGTCGGCGATCAGGGCGCCGCGGTTGGTCATCGGCTGGTAGAGCCACTGCCGTCCGTCGCGCTCGCGCTGCACGATCTCCTTCTTCGCGAGCCGGTCCAGCACCGTCATCACGGTGGTGTAGGCCAGGTCACGGTCGGCGGCCAGCACCGTGTGCACCTGCCGCACCGACATCGGCTCCGGGGCATGCCAGAGCACCTCCATCACCTTGGCCTCCAGCTCACCGAGCAACGTCATGGACCCCTCGATTCGTGAATATTGCGCTGGTCACATTAGCCCGCTTCGATTCCTGATCCTACGACGTCTCGTAGTAAGTTGCATGGCATGAGCACCGAGACACTCGCGCGGTGGCAGTTCGGGATCACCACCGTCTACCACTTCCTGTTCGTGCCGATCACGCTCGCCATGTCCTTTCTGGTGGCGATCTTCCAGACCATGTGGGTACGCACCGGCAACAACGCCTACCTCCGGCTGACCAAGTTCTACGGCAAGCTCTTCCTGATCAACTTCGCGATGGGTGTGGTCACCGGCATCGTGCAGGAGTTCCAGTTCGGGATGAACTGGTCGGACTACTCCCGCTTCGTCGGTGACATCTTCGGCGCCCCGTTGGCGCTGGAGGCGCTGCTGGCGTTCTTCCTGGAGTCCACCTTCCTGGGTCTGTGGATCTTCGGTTGGGACCGGTTGCCGAAGAAGATCCATTTGGCCACCATCTGGATCGCGGCGATCGGCACCAACATCTCGGCGATCTTCATCCTGGCCGCCAACTCCTGGATGCAGAACCCGGTCGGCTGGCGCTTCAACGAGCTCACCAACCGGGCCGAGCTGACCGACTTCGGTGCGGTGCTGCTGAACCCGGTGCTGCTGGTCACCCTGCCGCACCAGCTCGCCGCCGCCTGGATGGTCTCCGGCGCCCTGGTCGCCGCGATCGGCGGCTGGCACCTCTACCGTCTCGGGCGCGGCGACGGCAACCACGAGCAGCGCGAGGAGAAGACCCACCGCACCGCCGTTCGGATCGGCGCCGTCGCGATGCTGATCGGCAGCCTCGGCGTACTGATCTCCGGCGACCTGCAGGGCAAGGTGATGACCGAGGTGCAGCCGATGAAGATGGCCGCCGCCGAGGCGCTCTACGAGACCGAGCAACCGGCCGATTTCTCGCTGCTCACCATCGGCACCCTGGACGGGCAGCACGAGGTGTGGTCGATCAAGATCCCGCGCCTGCTGTCGTTCCTGGCGCACTCCAACTTCACCGGTGAGGTGCAGGGCATCAACCCGCTGAACCGGCAGTACCAGGCCGAGTTCCAACCGCAGTTGCAGCAGGTCTACGGTCCCGAGATCGCCAACCGGATCACCACCTACAACCCGAACATCCCGCTCACCTACTGGACCTTCCGGATCATGATGGGCCTGGGCTTCCTGGCGATGGGCATCGGGGTGTTGACGCTCTGGCTGACCCGCGGGAATCGCCTGCCACGCAGCAGGATCTGGTTCGCGATGATGGTCACGTTCCCGCTGGCGCCGCTGTTCGCGAACTCGTTCGGCTGGATCTTCACCGAGACCGGCCGCCAGCCCTGGGTGGTGTTCGGCGTGATGCCGACCGCCGCCGGTGTCTCCCCCGGTGTCACCCCCGGGATGGTGCTGTTCTCGATGATCACCTTCACCCTCGTCTACGGCGTGCTGGCGGTGATCGAGGTGGGCCTGTTCCTGAAGTACATCCGGATGGGGCTGCCCGAGGTCGAAGAGCCCAAGGTCCTCGAGGACGAGGACTCCCCGATGTCGTTCGCGTACTGAGTTTCTGAGTGAGGAATCGACAATGACACTCGCACTGCTCTGGTTCATCCTGATCGCCATCCTCTGGATCGGATTCTTCGTGCTCGAAGGCTTCGACTTCGGGGTCGGCATGCTGGTCGGCATCCTCGGCAAGAAGGACAAGGACCGCCGGGTGATGATCAACACCATCGGCCCGCTCTGGGACGGCAACGAGGTCTGGTTGATCACCGCCGGCGGGGCCATGTTCGCGGCCTTCCCGGAGTGGTACGCCACCTTGTTCAGCGGGCTCTATCTGCCGCTGTTCCTGATCCTGATCGCGCTGATCTTCCGCGGCGTCGCCTTCGAATACCGGCACAAGCGCGAGAGCGCCGCCTGGCAGCGCGGCTGGGACCGCTGCATCATCTTCGGCTCCTTCGTGCCCGCCCTGGTCTTCGGCATCGGCTTCGCCAACTTCGTCCGCGGGCTGCCGATCGTGCACGACGTCGCCGGCCGGCGCTGGGTGATGGAGGGCACCGTCGGCAACTTCTTCGGCCTGTTCATGCCGTACGCCCTGCTCGGCGGGGTGCTGTTCGTCACCTTGTTCCTGTTCCACGGCGCGATCTTCATCTCGCTCAAGACCAAGGGTGAGATCCGCTTCGCCGCCCGGAAGTTCGCCGACCGGATCGGCCTGGTCGCGATCGCGCTGCTGGCGATCTTCAGCGTCTGGACCGCTGCGGCGTACGGCAACGGCGTGGTGAGCTGGATCGCTGCGGTGGTGGCGATCCTGGCCGCCACCGCCGGGTACCTGCTGATCAAGCGGGGCCGGGAGGGCTGGGCGTTCACCGGGACCGTGCTGGCCATCATCTCCATGATGGTGCTGATCTTCAGCTGCATGTTCCCGAACGTGGTCCCGGCGCTGGATCCGGTCAACGACATGTCCATCCAGGATGCGGCCTCGACCGGTTACACGCTGCGGATCATGACGATCGCCTCGGCGGTGTTCCTGCCGATCGTGCTCGGTTACCAGGCGTGGACCTTCTGGGTGTTCCGCAAGCGGATCAGCACCCAGAACCTGCCGGTGGTCGAGTCCGCGGAACAGCAGCCGACCGGCTGAGCCGGCCGCCTGCGCGCGAGCGACTACGCTGCCCCCGATGGCCGGACCGATCGATCCACGACTGCTCACCCGGGCCCGGGCCACCCGCGGCTTCCTGATCGCCTCGGTGGTGGTCGGGTCCGCGACGGCCCTGCTCGTGGTGGCCCAGGCCTGGCTGCTGTCGCGGATCGTGGCGCGGGTCTTCGACGCCGGTGCGCAGCCGTCGGCGGCCGAGGCGGCCCGGTTGCCATTCGGGGGAGTGGCCGCCGCCCTCGGTGTCCTGGCGCTGGTGATCGTCGGGCGCGCGGTGCTGGCCTGGTTCGGTTCCTGGCTGGCGCACCGCTCGGCGGCAGCGGTGAAATCCCAGCTGCGGGCCGACATCATCGATGCCCGGCTGACCGCCCCCGGTGCGACCCGGGTGCCGACCGGGCAACTGGTCGCGCTGCTCGGCCAGGGCCTGGACGCCCTGGACGGCTACTATGCGCGCTATCTGCCGCAGCTGGTGCTGGCGCTGACCGTGCCGCTGATCGTCGGCGTGACGATCCTCACCGCCGACCTGACCTCGACGATCGTGGTCGCGCTGACGCTGCCCCTGATCCCGCTGTTCATGGTGCTGATCGGGCTCGCCACCAAGGTCAAGCTGGATCGCAGCTGGCGTACCCAGACCCGGTTGGCGAACCACTTCGCCGACCTGGTCGCCGGATTGCCGACGCTGCAGGTGTTCGGCCGGGCGCAGGCGCAGGAGAAGGGCCTGGTGCTGACCGAGCAGAAGCACCGCAGCGAGACCATGTCGACGCTGCGGGTGTCCTTCCTGTCCTCCTTCGCCCTGGAGCTGCTGGCGACCTATTCGGTGGCCCTGGTCGCGGTACCGATCGGGCTGCGGCTGGTCGAGGGCAACATCGACCTGACCACCGGGCTGTTCGTGCTGATCCTGGTGCCGGAGTGCTATCTGCCGGTCCGCCAGGTCGGGGTGCACTACCACGACTCGATCGACGGGATCACCGCCGCCGACGAGGCGTTCGCGATCATCGAGGGCGCCGACGCGGTCCGCGGCCGGGAGCGCGGGGCGGCCCCGGATCCGGCCGCCGTCGAGGTGCAACTGGCCGGGATCGGCGTACGCCACCCAGGTGCCGAGACCGACGCGCTGACCGACTTCTCGTTGGCGGTACGCCCCGGTGAGGTCGTCGCGCTGTCCGGGCACTCGGGGTCGGGCAAGTCGACCGCGCTGGCCGTGCTGATGGGCTTCCTCACCCCGACCACCGGCCGGGTACTGGTCGGTGACACCGATCTGGCCACGATCGACCCGGCCGCCTGGCGGGCCCGGTTGGCCTATGTCGCCCAGCAGCCCGGGGTGATCAACGCATCGCTGGCCGAGAACGTCCGGCTGGGCGATCCGGCGGCCGACGATGCGGCGGTGGCCGAGGCGCTGCGGCGGGCCGGGGCCGGTGAGCTGGATCCGGCGCGCGCGGTCGGTGACGACGGGGTGGAACTGTCCGCCGGTGAGCTGCGCCGGGTCGCGGTGGCCCGGGCGCTGCTCCGGCTGGATGCCGGGGCCGGGCTGCTGGTGCTCGACGAACCGACCGCCGGCCTGGATGCCGCGGCCGAGCAGGCGGTGATCGAGGCGGTACGCCGCAGCGGCGCCTCGGCGCTGGTGGTCAGCCACCGCGATGCGGTGCTCGCCGCCGCCGATCGGGTGGTCCGGTTGACCACGGCACAGCCCGATGAGGTGCGCCGATGAGCACCCTCGCCCTGTTCCGCGGGTTGGCGGCCGAGGTGCCCCGGGCCCGGTTGCGGTTCGCCGCCGCGCTGCTGCTGTCCTTCCTCACCTCGCTGGCCGCGGTGACGCTGATGGGTGCCTCCGGCTGGATGATCTCCCGGGCCGCCGAGCATCCGCCGGTGCTCTATCTGCAGGTGGCGATCGTCATCGTGCGGGCCTGCGGGCTCTTCCGGGCGGTCTTCCGGTACGCCGAGCGGCTGGTCTCGCACGAGCTGGCGCTGCAGCTGCAGAGCGCGCTGCGGATCCGCACCTACGCCACGCTGGCGAGCACCACCCTGCTCGGCCGGCGCCGCGGTGACCTGCTGATCCGGGTGGTCTCCGATGTCGCCGCGATCATGGATCTGGTGGTCCGGGTGGCGGTGCCGTTCGCCTCCGCCGGATTGCTGGTGGTGGCGGCCAGCGTGGCGATGTCGGTGCTCTCCCCGGTGGCCGGGGTGGCGCTGCTGATCTCAGCGGTGCTGGCCGGCTGGCTGGTACCGATCGCGGCGGCCGGTGCCTCGGCGCGCGCGGACCGGGAAACCGTCGGGCTGCGGGCGGAGCTGGCCGTGCTGACCCGGGAGGTGAACCGGGCGGCGTACGATCTGGCCGCCTATGGTGACACCGGCCGCCGGGATGCACTGCTCGCCGTCGATGCCCGGCTGCGGGCCGCCGAGTCGCGGGCCGCGGTGGTCCGCGGGGCCGCTGCCGGCGCCCAGGTGCTGGCCGCCGGGGCGGCGGTGCTGGTCGCGGTCTGGGTCGGCGTACCGGCGGTGGCCGACGGGTCGCTGGCCCGGGTGAACCTGGCGGTGCTGGTGCTGGTGCCGCTGGCGCTGCACGAGGTCCTCGTCCCGCTCACCCAGTCGGCGCAGACGCTGACCCGGGCCCGGGCCGCGCTGGACCGGGTCCGCGAGCTGCTCACCGCTCCCCCGGTCGGCCGCGGGGACCGCGCCGATGAGACCCCGGCCGCCGAACCGGTGCTGGAACTGGACCGGGCCGCGGTGGGCTGGCCGGGTGCCGGTGCGGTGCTCGATGACGTGTCGCTGGTGGTACGCCCCGGTGAGCGGGTCGCGCTGACCGGTGCGAGCGGGATCGGCAAGACGACGGTGGCGACCACGCTGATGGGGATGATCCCGCCGCTCGCTGGGGCGATGACGGTTCGCGGCACCATCGGCTATCTCGCGCAGGACGCGCACATCTTCAACACCTCGGTGGCCGAGAACGTCCGGATCGGCGATCGGGACGCCGACGACGAGCGGGTCGGTGTGGCGCTGCGCGCCGCGGGGCTGGAGCTGCCGTTGCGGCGGATCGTCGGCGAGGAGGGTTCGATGCTGTCCGGCGGCGAGGCCCGCCGGCTGGCGCTGGCCCGGGTGCTCGTCGGGGACAGTCAGTGCTGGATCCTCGACGAGCCCACCGAGCACCTGGACACCGACACCGCGGCCCGGTTGCTGGACGATCTCTGGGCGCTGTCGGCGGACCGCGCGGTGCTGGTGATCACCCACGACCCCCGCGTCGCCGCCGCCTGCGACCGGATCGTGCACCTCGGCTGACCCGACCCGCTCATCGAGTAGGCAGCCATGCGCAGCGCAGCGGAGCAATGGCTGCCGTGTCGAGATGAAGCGCCCCGTCAGACCACACCCTCGACCCCTCGCTTACCAGTTGGTCGAACCCCAGAATTCGCCCCCAGTGTTCGAGCACCGACGAGCGGATGCGGGTCTGCGGCCCGCGTCAAGAAACGCGGGATGGATTCTGGGGTTTGACCAGTCGGTAGAACCCTCGCGCTCATCGAGTAGGCAGCCATGCGCAGCGAAGCGGAGCAATGGCTGTCGTGTCGAGATGAAGTGCCCGCTCAGGTACCGCAGAAGGTCACATGCGGGCCCGCGTCGGCCGGGGCGGGCCGGGAGAGATCGTCCAGACCCGGGCGGGCGGCGTACGGCTCGCGCAGCGCGTCGACGAGCCGCTGATAGGGCGCGAGGTCGCCGGCGGTCGCGGCCGCGAGCGCCTCCTCGACGACGTGGTTCCGGGCGATGTAGGCCGGGTTGATCCGGTCCATCGCCGCGGCCACCTCACCCGGTTCGCCGACGAGCAGCGCCTCGCGGCGGGTGGCCCACGGCGCGAGGACGGCCGGGTCGGGGAACAGCTCGGCGGCGGTACCCGCCGACAGGGCCCGGAAGAAACCGGTGAGGTCGACCCGGTGCTGCTGGAGCAGCGCGAGCCCGTCGGTCACCAGGTCCTCATCCGGCGCGGGCAGGCCGAGCTTGCGGGAGAACCCGGCGACGAGCGCCTCCTGATAGCTCCCGGCGAACCCGACGACGATCTCGGTGGCGGCCTCGACCGCGGCCTCCCGATCGTCGGCGATGAGCGGCAGCAGCGTTTCGGCGAGCCGGGCCAGGTTCCACTGCGCGATCGCGGGCTGGTTGCCGTAGGCGTACCGGCCGCCGGCGTCGATCGAGCTGAACACGGTCGCCGGATCATAGCCATCCAGGAATGCGCACGGGCCGTAGTCGATGGTCTCCCCCGAGATCGTCATGTTGTCGGTGTTCATCACACCGTGGATGAACCCGACCTGCATCCACTGCGCGATCAGCTCCGCCTGGACCCGGCTCACCTGGCGCAACAGCGCCAGCCCGGGTGTGGTGTCCGCCGGGTCGGCGGTATCCGGGAAGTGACGCTGCAACGCGTACGCCGTCAGCCGTTCCAGCAGCGTCCCGTCGGCGGGTGTCTCCGGGTGGGCGGCGAGCTGGGCCGCCAGCTGGAAGGTGCCGACCCGCAGATGGCTCGCGGCGACCCGCGCCAGCACCGCACCCGGTTGCCGGACGCCGTCGCGCGGGACCTGCTCACCGGTGGTGCAGACCGCCAGGGCGCGGGAGGTCGGAATGCCGAGGGCGTGCATCGCCACCCCCATCAGGTGTTCCCGCAACATCGGCCCGAGGACCGCCTTGCCGTCGCCACCGCGGGCGAAGGGGGTCCGCCCGGATCCCTTCAAGTGCAGGTCTTTCCGGCGGCCGGCGGTGTCGACGATCTCACCGAGCAGCAGCGCCCGGCCATCACCGAGCAGCGGCGAGTAACCGCCGAACTGGTGCCCGGCGTACGCCTGCGCAACGGTCGGCACCTCCGCGGGCACGTCACCGACGAGCAGCCGCGTGCCCTCCGGTGTCCGCAGGGCGGCCGGGTCGACGCCGAGCTCGGCGGCCAGGGATTCGTCGAGCACCACCGGGCGCGGCTCGGGGAAGCTCGCGGCACGGCGGGCCACGGACAGTTCGGGCACCGCTGCGGCGTACCCCTGGGTGAGGGTGAACGGGCCGGCGGCGACACCGGTCGCCGGCGGAGCGAGATGGACCTCGGCCATGACGTGCTCCTTCGTGTGGGCGTCATTCGAGCGTAGGTCACCGGGTCTCCGGAATGTTCCGGTGGTGACCGATTCGCGGGCCGTGTGAGGCTGGCCACACACCCCCGGGACCGTGCCCGGGCCCGAAAGAAGGACTTCGATGAGGGCAACCACGTTCCTGCGCCGCACAGCAGCCGGAGCCGCGATCGTCGCGCTCGGCACGCTGGCCGGCTTCACCCCCGCACTCGCCGCGACCACCAACGACTACGTGGCCCTCGGTGACTCCTATTCCGCCGGTGACGGTGGCGGCAACTACATCATCGACGGCACCACCTGCTTCCGCTCACCCAACTCCTTCGCCGGTCAACTGGCCGCGGAGAAGGGGCTCAACCTGGACCTGCAGGCCTGTTCCGGTGCGATCACCTCCGACATGCCCAAGCAGTACCCGTCACTGTCGGCCGAGACCGACTTCGTGACGCTGACCATCGGCGGCAACGACATCGGCTTCGCACCGGTGGTCACCGAATGCGCGAAACCGTCCTGGTGGGGAGATTGCAGCAAGGCGGTGAACGAGGCCGTCGCCAAGACCAACAATGTGCTGCCCAGCAAGCTCGCCGACGTGTACGCCCAGGTGAAGACCCGGGCGCCGAAGGCGAAGATCGTGGTCGCCGGCTATCCGCGGTTGTTCAACGGCCAGGACTGCTCCTGGGCCACCTTCTTCTCCGCCGACGAGATGCGCCGGATGAACGATGCGGCCGATCTGCTGAACAGTCGGATCCAGCAGCAGGCGGCGAGTTCCGGGTTGACCTTCGTCGATGTCCGCCAGCAGTTCACCGGGCACGCCGTCTGCGACGCCCAGCCCTATCTGCACAACCTGTCGCTGAACGTGGTCGAGTCGTTCCATCCGAACAAGGCCGGCTATGCGGCGTACGCCGACGCGATCGGTCCGCAGTTCGGCACCCCGCGCACCTCGCTCGCCTCGGTGGCGTACGCCGGTGGGCAGGCCGTGATGACCGACAGCCGCAGCGGGAAGAGCGTGCGCGCCAACCTCGGCGGCCGGACCGCCGCCGACCCGTCCCGCAGCCGGACCAGCAATCCGGATCTGCGCTCGGCGGAGGCCCGTGCCGCGGCCCGGAAGGCCGGGATCAGTGACCGCGAGCTGAATGAGCTGGCCGCCGGCCAGGAGAAGGCATTGCGCGGCCAGCAGGTCAGCCAGGCCGAGGCTCAGGCGCTGCGCCGCGCCAAGGGCTGACCCCGCCGCGATCCATCGAATCCTGCGTGCATCCCCCTCCCCCTGGAGGGCTGGGGAATTGCACTGAGGGTTCGATGGATCGCGGGCGGGGGGCTGGTGGCAGACTGGTCGCATGCTGGTCGCCTTCTCCGTCGCCCCCTCCGGTTCCGAATCCGTGCATGAGGCGGTCGCCGCCGCCGTCCGCGTGGTCCGCGAATCCGGCCTGCCCAATCAGACCGACTCGATGTTCACCACCATCGAGGGCGAGTGGGACGAGTGCATGGACGTGGTGAAACGCGCCACCGAGGCGGTGCAGCGCTACGGCAACCGGGTCTCGCTGGTGCTCAAGGCCGACATCCGACCCGGCCACACCGGTGAGCTCGCCGGCAAGATCGAGCGACTCGACCAGGCACTGCAGCAGTCCGCGGACTGAGCCGCGCTCAGTGCTCGACCTCGGCCAGGTCCGCCTGCGCCGACACCCCGCGGAGCATGATGCCCGCGAAGATCGCCACTGCGAACAGGATCACCGCCGCGATCCCGCCGGTCCAGGCAAGGGCGCTGGTGAACGAATCGACCGCGGCGCTCGCCAGCGCCGCACCGATCTCACCCGGCAGCTGCTGGGCGTACACCAGTGCCGCCGCCAGGGTCTCCTTCGCCCCCTCGAGCACCGTCGCGGGCAGCCCCGCGGGCGCGGCCTCCGCGAGACCCCGGCGATAGAAGCCGAGCAGCACCGACCCGAGGATCGCGGTGCCGAACGCGGTGCCTAGTTCGTACGCCGTCTCGCTGATCGCGGCGGCCTGACCCGCCTGTTCCGGGCGTACCGAACTCATGATCAGGTCGTTGGTGAGCGTCATCCCCACCCCAGCACCCAGGCCGACGAGGCAGAGGGTGATGGCGATCATCCACGGCGGGGTGTCCGGGGTGAGCCGGAGCAGCATCGCGAAACCGCCGGCGGTGATCAGGCCGCCGAGGGCGACGATCAGGGCGGTCGGGAATCGCTTCACCAGCGCCGCGGCGATGAATCCGGCGCAGGCGGAGACGGCGGCCTGCGGCAGCATCCAGAGCGCCGAGGAGATGACGCTGAGGCCGAGGACGAGCTGCAGGAACTGGGTGAGGGCGAACATCGCACCGACCAGGGAGAACACCGAGAGCAGGTCGGTGATCACCGCACCGGTGAAGGCCCGCACGCGGAAGAGCCGGACATTGATCACCGGCACCGGCATCCGCAGCTGGCGGATCACGAACAGCACGAGCAGGACGAGGCCGGCGAAGAAGGTGAGGAACGCGACCCCGGGGTCCTTGCCCTCGGCGAAGGTCTTCACGCCATAGACGAAGGAGATCATCCCGGCGAGCGAGAACAGGATGCTGGGCAGGTCGATCCGGCCCGGGTTCGGGTTCCGGCTCTCGGGAACCAGGAACGGCGCCAGCGCGAGCAGCAGCACCATCACCGGGATGTTCATCAGGAAAGCCGCGTGCCAGCTGAACACCTCGATGATCCAGCCGCCGACGATGGGGCCGGCGGCTGCGCCGAGCGCACCCATCGCGGACCAGACGGCCATCGCGGTACGCCGCTGGTCACGGTCGGCGAACATGTTGCGGATCAGCGAGAGCGTGCCGGGCATGATCATCGCACCGGAGATGCCGAGCAGGGCGCGGGCGGCGATCAGCATCCAGGGTGCGGTCGAGAGGGCACCCAGCACCGAGGCGATCGCGAAGAAGACCGCGCCGATGAGCAACACCCGGCGCCGCCCGAACCGGTCCCCCAGTGAGGACATGGTGATCAGCAGGCCGGCGAGCATCAGCGCATAGATGTCGAGCATCCACAGCTGCTGGGTGCCGCTGGGCTTCAGCTCCGCGGTGATGTCGGCCAGCGCGAAGATCAGCACCATGCCGTCGATCGCGATGAGCAGCATCGGCAGCACCAGGACCGCCAGTCCCACCCAGGTGCGGGTCGTCGCCCGCTGCGGGGTCTCCGTCGTCAGTTGCATCGGTTCCGTCTCTCGGTCGGGGATTACTTCACCATTTAGTGTACTACACCAAATGGTATAGTAATGACCGCGTCGAGAAGGAGGACCGATGGCACGACCGAGCGCACGACCCAAGCTGATCGATGCGGCCCTGACGGTGGTGGCGGAGCGGGGTGTCACCGCCCTCACCCTCGACGCGGTGGCCGAACAGGCCGGAGTGACCAAGCGCGGCCTCATCTACCACTTCCCCAGCAAGCACGCCCTGCTGGTCGGCATCCACACCGAGCTCGCCGCGCGGATGGAGCGCCGACTCCTCGACGCCACCGGGCGGGAGCCGGAGACCGCGAGCCTGGTGGAGCGTACGCGCGGCTATGTGCGCGCGGCGGTGGATGCTCCGACCACCGTCGAGCTGCGGTTGATCATGGAGGCCGCGAACGAGCCGGACTGGCTGGCACCCTGGGAGCGGGTCTACCGGCGCTGGTTCCCCGAGGAGGAGCAGTCGGTCGACGCACTCGATGCGGTGGCACTGCGCTGTCTGGTCGCGCGGATGGCCGCCGACGGCTCCTGGGGATACGAGAGCATGCTGAGCACCCCGATGACCCCGCAGGCCCGCGAGCGACTCACCGAGAGCATCCTCGACACCCTCGGCGACGCCTGATCGACCCGTTTCAGCCCTCGTTGTCGACGTGCCACTGCACCGCGATCTGCGCTCCACCGAGGCAAGCAGCTCGTCCCCGGCGGACACGGGGGCCGCGAAATGCAGTACGCCCGGGCCGAGGCCCGGGCGTACTGTGCGTGAACGCTGGCTGAGCGAGGGCGGATCGAGCGAGTCGAAACCACCTCGGCCCAGGATCAGAGCGGCTGGTAGACCACCGTCATCACGCCCTGGCTGACGTTGCCGATGGCCGAGAAGGCGGCCTTCGACAGGTCCAGGCAACGGCCGGCGATGTAGGGGCCGCGGTCGTTGATCCGGACGGTGACGGTCTTGCCGTTGGAGGGGTTGGTGACCTTGACCATGGTGCCGAAGGGCAGCGTCTTGTGTGCCGCGGTCAGCGCGTTGGTGTTGAACACCTCGCCGTTGGCGGTCATCTGACCCTCGTCGTACATGGAGGCCTGGCAGGTGGAGCCGACGGCCGGGCTGCCACCGGTGGAACCGGAACCCGAACCCGAGCCGGAGCCGGCGTTGGTGCCCGCGGACTTCGACGGCGGGCTGGAGGGGCGCGACGAGCTGGTCGTGGGGGCCTTGCTCGGGCTCTTCGACGGGGTGGTGCTCTTCGGGGTCGGGGTGGCGGTGCTGCCGGTACCGACCAGCACGACCTCATCGACCGGCTGCTTGTCGACGCGGCTGGAGGTCATCTTGTTCTCGATGCTCTTGCCGTTCTCGAAGCGCTCGGTCCAGACCTCGATGGTCTTGCCCGGTACGCCCTTGGTGTCGACCTTCTCGGTGCCCTTGGGCAGCGAGGAGCTCTCCTTGCGGACGGTCTTGAAGGGGATCTCGATCTCGCGGGTGGTCTCCTTGGTGTCGACCTTGTTCACCGCGACGGTGAGCCCCTCGGTGATCGGGGTGTCGACGCCGGGATCGAGCCGGTCGGTCGGCGCGTATTCGATCTGCGCCTCGGCGAGCGCCTGGCCGACGGTCTCGGCCGGGGTGATCACGGTGCGCGATTCACCGGCGACGACCACGGTGATCTGCTTGGCGGTCTCGATGTTGAGATCGAGACCCTCGCGGCCGATCGCGGCGCTGCGGGAGGTGGAGAGCTTGGACTCGTCGCGGATCGACATCTCCGCGAGCGCCTGCTCCACGGTGGTGGCAGTGGTCCACATGGAGGACTTCTCGCCGTCGACCGAGAGGTTGAGCTGGCGGCCGTAGCGGACGCTGATCTGCTGGCCGTCGGCGAGCTTCTCACCGAGGGCCGGTGCGACCTGGTCACGCTCACCGACCTGGATGTTCTGGGCCTGGAGGGCTTCACCGACGGTTCCGGACCAGGTGCGGACCTTCATCGGCACCCCGTCCTGGGACACCTCCACATCCTTGGCCATCGCCTGACTGACGCCGAAGACGCCACCCGAAGCCACCAGGACACCACCGGCGACCGCCAGGGGGATTACCTTGCGCAACTCGACTCCCGTGAGAACTCTGCTGTTTGGTGCCGAGGCGCACAAGCACGTATCACCCCGACTCATTCGTCACGGAATGGTAACTGCTCCGAGCCGTTTCCCAAAAATCTGCTGAGAAAACCCACAGTTGGGGGCTCCCCGCCCGAACATGTCAGGGGTTATGCACGGTCGCAAGGGGCGCGGACTGTGCGATCTGCCCCACGAGTTGACCGGCTCAGCGGGCGTACGCCTTGAACCGGCGCAGCCGGAGGCTGTTGCTGACCACGAAGACCGAGCTGAGTGCCATCGCGGCCCCGGCGATCATCGGATTCAGGAAACCGAGCGCGGCGAGCGGCAGGGCGGCCACGTTGTAGGCGAAGGCCCAGAACAGGTTCGCCTTGATGGTGCCCAGGGTCGCCCGGGAGAGCCGGATCGCATCACCGGCGAGCAGCAGGTCGCCGTGCACCAGGGTGAGGTCGGCGGCCTCGATAGCGGCGTCGGTTCCGGTACCCATCGCGATGCCGAGGTCGGCGGTGGCGAGCGCGGCGGCGTCGTTCACGCCGTCGCCGACCATCGCGACCCGGCGGCCCTCGGCCTGCAGGGCCCGGACGGTGTCGACCTTGTCGGTGGGCAGCACCTCGGCGATCACCTCGTCGATGCCGACCTCGGCGGCGACCTGTTCGGCGGCGGTGGCGGAGTCGCCGGTGAGCAACACCGGGCGCAGGCCCAGCGCGCGCAGCCGGCGGATCGCCTCGGCCGAGCTCGGGCGTACGGTGTCGGCCACCTCGATGACGCCGATCGGGTCGTCGTCGGCGATCACCACCACGGCGGTACGCCCGGCGGCGCGGCCCTCGTCGAAGGCGGCGCGCAGCTCGGCCGGGAGCTCGCCGTCGACCAGGGCCGGTCGGCCGACCTTGATCCGGCGGCCCTCGACGGTCGCCTCGGCACCCAGGCCGGGTCGGTTGATGAAGTCGGTCACACCCACCGTCGGTTGAGTGAGCGCCAACCCCTCCGTCGGCTGAGCGAGCGCCAGCGAGTCGAAGCCACCCACGATGGCCCGCGCGATGGGGTGCTCGGAGTTGTCCTCGACGGCGGCGGCCAACCGCAGCACCTCGGCCTCGTCGACACCGGCGACCGGGCGTACGCCGGCCACCGACATCGCGCCGGTGGTGACGGTGCCGGTCTTGTCCAGCACCACGGTGTCGACCCGGCGGGTGTCCTCGAGGACCTCGGGGCCCTTGATCACGATGCCGAGCTGGGCGCCCCGGCCGGTACCGACGAGCAGGGCGGTGGGGGTGGCCAGACCGAGCGCACAGGGACAGGCGATGATCAGCACCGCGACCGCCGCGGTGAAGGCGAAGGCGGCACCGGCGCCGAGCAGCAGCCAGGTCACCAGGGTGATCAGCGACAGGGCGATCACGATCGGCACGAAGATGCCGGAGATCCGGTCGGCGAGGCGCTGCACCTGGGCCTTGCCGGTCTGCGCGGCCTCGACCATCCGGGCGATCTGGGCGAGCTGGGTGTCCTGGCCGACACGGGTGGCGCGGACCACGATCCGGCCCTCGGCGTTCACGGTCGCGCCGATCACCTCATCGCCGGGGCCGACCTCGACCGGTACCGATTCACCGGTGACCAGCGAGTTGTCGATGCTGCTGCGCCCGGAGGCGACGACACCGTCGGTGGCGACCTTCTCCCCCGGGCGGACGACGAACTCGTCGCCGACCGCGAGCTGATCGACCGGGACCCGGTGCTCGGTGCCGTCGCGGAGCACCGACACCTCGTTGGCGCCCAGGGTCAGCAGCGCGCGGACCGCTTCGCCGGCGCGGCGCTTTGCGCGGGCCTCGAAGTAGCGACCGGCCAGGATGAAGGTGGTGATGGCGGTGGCGGCCTCGAGATAGATGTTTCCGAGTCCGTCCCCCTGCTCCAACCGGAAGCTGAACGGGTGGGTCATGCCGGGATGGCCGGCGGTGCCGAAGAAGAGCGCATAGACGCTCCAGGCGTACGCCGCCAGGGTGCCCATCGAGATCAGGGTGTCCATGGTGGCGGCGCCGTGGCGCAGGTTGACCCAGGCGGCCCGATGGAAACCGCTGGCGCCCCAGAGCACGACCGGGGTGGCCAGGCCGAGACTGAGCCACTGCCAGCCGTTGAACTGCAGCGGCGGCACCATGGCGAGCAGGATCACCGGCACCGAGAGGACCGCGCTGACGATCAGCTTCTCGCGCAACGCGGCGGTGGGATCGTCGGCGTCCGAGCCGGCGACGCCGGCGGGGGTCGTCGAGGGGACGCTGGCACGGTAGCCGGCCCCCTCGACGACCTTGATCAGCTCGTCGATTCCATGATCACCAACGTTGTTGATCTTGGCTTTCTCGGTGGCGTAGTTGACCGTGGCGCTGACCCCGTCGACCTTGTTGAGCTTCTTCTCGATCCGGGTCGCACAGGACGCACAGGTCATCCCGTCGATCTCCAGTTCGACGCTCTGCGGTCGCTGGTCCAGCGCCGTCATGATCAACTCCTCGTGCTGCTGTTCTTCGGGGTACGCCTCAGGCCTGCGCGACCTGGTAGTCACCGGCCTCATCGACCGCTTCGGCGAGCTGGGACAGGTCCAGCGGCTGTTCGGAGGTGACGGTCATCCGGCCGCCCTCGAGCTCGACGGACACGTCGGTCACCCCGGCCAGGGCGGAGACCTCTTCGGTGACGGCCTGGACGCAGTGCCCGCAGGTCATACCGGTGACGGTGTAGTTCGCGGTGGTCATGGTTCTCCTCTGGTTGATCGTTGGGGGATTGATCTTGGTTCGGTCAGCTGCGGACGAGCCGGGCGATGGCCGCGGTGGCCTCGTCGATCTTCTCCTGGCCGTCGCCGCCGTCGGCGATGGCGTGCGCGACACAATGGTGCAGGTGCTCATCGAGCAGTCCGAGCGCCACGGACTCCAGCGCCCGAGTCGCGGCCGAGACCTGGGTGAGGACGTCGATGCAGTACTTGTCCTCATCGACCATTCGCTGCAGGCCCCGGATCTGCCCCTCGATGCGACGCAGCCGCTTGAGGTGCGCCTCCTTGTTGGCCGTGTAGCCATGGGTCGGCTGGGCCTGGTCGACCGCGGTCTCGTTCTCCATGGCCATAACCATACCCCCCTATGGTATCTGTCGCAATACCTGGTCAGTTGATCACGGGCTGGGCCGGAGGAGTGTCCATGATCGTCAAGTTATGCACAGGTCGGCCCCAATCCCACACGCCTCAGGGCGCTGTCAAGCCCGCTCGGCGTGTCCCGAAGTCCCCAAAAATCGGTTCAAGATTTTCTTTCATCCACCGCCATTCTCGGGCGTTTCTGCTTGTCAGAGCGATGTTACTGGTGAGACTCCAGACTTACCCACAGGTCCATCCCCAGACCGTGCACAACTCCGCGCGGGGTTCACACAGGCTGTCCACATGCCCTGTGGATAACTTGGTTTCGGTCGGGCCCTCGGAGGGCGTACGGTGTCGGGGTCCGGTCCGCAGAACGGGACCACCAGGGGCCACCCGATGACACACGCGGGAGCGTCCGAGAACGAGTGTCAGTGGTCCCGGTTAGCGTCGAGAACATGCATCAGATCTGCCCGTGGGAGGTTGTGTGAGCACCGAGGTCTCCGACGACCTGGAGAGTGATTTCCGACCCGGACCCGGACCCGGACCCAGTGATCGCGCCCAGCGTGCCGAGCGGGCCGCCGGTGGCATCGACCGGACCCCGCCCCAGGACAATGAGGCCGAGCAGTCGGTGCTGGGCGCGATGCTGATGAGCAAGGATGCGATCGCCGATGTGCTCGAGGTGCTCAAGGGTGTCGACTTCTATGCGCCCAAGCACGAGTTCATCTTCGATGCGATCCTCGACCTCTACGGCCGCGGTGAGCCGGCCGATGCGGTGACGGTGGCCAACGAGCTGAGCCGCACCGGGCAGCTGCAGCGGGTCGGCGGCCACCCCTACCTCTATGACCTGCTCGCCTCGGTGACGATCGCCGCGAACGCGGGTTATTACGCCCAGATCGTGCGTGACAAGGCGATCCTGCGGCGGCTGGTGGAGGCCTCGGTGAAGATCGCCCAGCTGGGGTACGCCGGCGAGGGCGATGTCGCCGAGATCGTGGACCGCGCCCAGGCGACGGTCTATTCGGTCAACGACGGCAAGTCCAGCGAGGACTACCAGCCGCTCGCCGACATCATGGAGGCCACCCTCGACGAGATCGAGGCGATCGGCTCCCGCTCCGGCGACATGGCCGGCGTGCCGACCGGTTTCGTCGAATTGGACGAATTGACCAATGGATTGCACGGCGGACAAATGGTCATCCTGGCCGCCAGGCCTGCCGTCGGGAAATCAACTTTAGGCCTTGATTTCGCCCGCGCCTGCTCGATCAAACACGGCCTTTGCTCGGCAATTTTCTCCTTGGAAATGAGCAAGGTCGAAATCGTTATGCGCCTCCTTTCGGCCGAGGCACAGATCCCGTTGAACCACATCCGCAAGGGCACGATGAACGAGGACGACTGGCAGCGGCTGGCCAGCAAGATGGCGGCGATCTCGGAGGCGCCGCTGTTCATCGACGACTCGCCCAACCTGACGATGATGGAGATCCGCGCGAAGGCCCGCCGGCTCAAGCAGCGGCACCAGCTCAAGCTGATCGTGATCGACTACCTCCAGCTGATGAGCTCCGGCAAGCGCGTCGAATCCCGCCAGCTCGAGGTCTCAGAATTCTCCCGCCAGATCAAATTGCTGGCGAAAGAATTGGAAGTTCCGGTCGTCGCGATGTCGCAGCTCAACCGTGGCCCGGAGCAGCGGACCGATAAGAAGCCGATGGTCTCCGACCTCCGTGAATCGGGATCGCTGGAGCAGGATGCCGATATCGTCATCCTGCTTCATCGCGAAGATATCTACGACAAGGAGTCCGCGAGACTGGGCGAAGCCGACTTCATCGTCGCCAAGAACCGTAACGGCCCCACCCGGACCATCGTGACGGCCTTCCAGGGCCACTACTCACGGTTCATCGACATGCAGCACTGACGGCCGGGGCACGCGTGTCCGGATGCGCGCGCGTGAATCACGTCGCGCCCGGGCAAGAAGCCCGGTGCCGGCGCCTATCCGATAGGAAGGAACCATGACCGACACCGCACCGACCGCTGCTCCGACCAACAAACTCGGCGTCCACGCCCTCGTCTGGGTGGGCGACACCTCGCCCGAGAGCGTCGAGACCGCCGTCAAGCAGACGGCTGCCGCGGGCTACGACATCCTGGAGTTCTCGCTGCACGACTCGGTGAACCTGGATCAGCGGGCGACCCGTGAGCTCCTCGAGGCGAACGGGCTCGGCACGGTGTGCTCCCGCGGCCTGGCCAAGGACGCCGATGTCTCGAGCGAGGACCCCGCGGTGGTGGCCCGCGGTCAGCAGTTGCTCCAGGATTCGCTGGAGGTGACCGCCGGCATCGGCGGCACCATCCTCACCGGGGCGCTCTACAGCGCCTTCGGGAAGGCACCCGGCCCGCTCAGCAAGGCCGGCCGGGACAACGTCGTCGGTGTCCTCAAAGAGTTCGCCGCCGAGGCCGCCAAGGTGGGTGTCACCCTCGGCCTGGAGGTCTGCAACCGCTACGAGACCAATGTGGTGAACACCGCCCGGGACGCGCTGCGGCTGGCCGACGACATCGGTTCCGACAACGTGATGATCCACCTGGACAGCTACCACATGAACATCGAGGAGAAGGACTTCGCCTCCCCGATCATCGAGGTCGGCGACCGGCTCGGCTACGTCCACATCGGCGAGAACGATCGCGGCTACCTCGGCTCCGGCCACCTCGACTTCCCCGCACTGTTCGAGGCCCTCGCCACGATCGACTACCGCGGCGCGGTCACCTTCGAATCCTTCTCCTCCGCCGTGCTCTCCCCCGGCCTGTCCAACGATCTGGCGATCTGGCGGAACCTGTGGGACGACGGCTTCGACCTGGCCACCCACGCCCGCGAGTTCATGGCGGCAGGGCTCGCCGCACCGACAACCGGGCGCTGACGACTCCGCTCAGATTTCTTGTGGATAACCCCGTTCCGGCCCGGACACGGGTGCCTCGGGCGAACCAGACTCGAGGCATGACTTTCGAACAGCTCAAGGAAAACTGGAACACCCGACCGATCACCGACAGCAACCTCGCCGATGTCGTCGACCTCTTCCTCGCCCTCCGCGACCGGCACCGCAACAGCCTGCTGCTGCTGATCACCGACGACGCCGGCCGCCCCATTCCGACACCGATCATGCTCAACGAGGTCGACTGGCACATCGACCCGACGCAGGACCGGAACTTCATCGAGTTCCTGACGATGATCGCCGACCACGGCAGCGGTGTACTCGTCGGGATCGGCCACCCGCAACCGGGTGTCACCCTCGACGACCTGCGCTGGCGCGCCGCCCTGGCGAAGATCCTGCCGCGGATCGGGTTGCGCCCACTCGGCTTCTTCACCGGCGACATGGACACCGTGGTGCCGATCCCCGACAGCGCGGACCTGGCCGCCTGAGGCGTACGCCGATCGGGCGCCTCCCGCGCAGGCAGAGACGCCCGCCTAAAATGGCGGCCATGAATCTGACCCAGCTTCCGCTGCGCGCGACCACCGGCGCCTTCATCCTCAACTCCGGGCTGACCAAGCTGCAGGGCGACGAGGCGACCGCTCAAGGGATCCACGGGATGGCCTCCACCGCCTACCCGGCGTTCAAGGACATGGACCCCAAGCAGTTCCTCAAGCTGCTCGGCGCCGGCGAGACCGCGCTCGGCGCGCTGCTGCTGGCCCCGCCGGTCTCCGGCACGGTTGCCGGGCTCGGCCTGCTCGGCTTCGGCGCCGGCCTGATGGGGCTCTACTTCAAGGTCCCGGGAATGCGGCAGGAGGACGGCATCCGCCCGACCCAGCAGGGCACCGCGATCGCCAAGGACTCCTGGCTCGTCGGCGCCGGGGCCACCCTCGTCCTGCAGAGCCTGGCCACCAAGCGGCGCAAGGCCCGCAAGGAGCGCAAGCTGCTCAAGTGACCCGGCCGGGGGACGCCGCCAGGTACGCCTCGGCGTTCCCGCTCACCCGGGTGGCGGTGCACAGCACCAGCCGAGCCGGTTCGAGGTCGCGGATCGGGATCGCCGCGACCTCGGATCGGCGATACAGCTCACCGTTGCCCTGCGCGATGATCGCGATGCCCAGCCCCGCATTGACCGCCTCGAAGGTCTCATCGGCGTTCTCGGCCTCCGCCGCGATCCGGGCCGCCACACTCCGCCGATCCGCCGCCAACCAGTAGTCCCGCACCACGCCGGCCGTGGCCGGCAGCGCGATCACCGGGTCGTCGGCGATCTCGGCGAAGTCGACGGCCACCCGATCGGCCAGCCGATGGTTGGCCCCGACGATCACCGACCGCGGTTCCTCCCGGAGCACCCGCAGCGTGGTCACCCCGTCGGGCACCGGCTCCCACAGCAGCCCAAGATCCGTCGCACCGTCGACCAGGCCGGCGGTCGGGTCGGTCCAGGGCACCAACCGGACCGAGATCTGCCAGCGCTCCGGATCCAGTACCTCGGTCAGTTCGGCGACCACGCCCCGACCGACCGCGGTCTGCAAGCCGATCCGCAACACTCCGGGCGCGGCTGCGGCCTGCGCCGCCCGGAGCCCGTCGGACCAGTCGGCGAGCAGGATCCGGGCCCGCGCGATCAATACCTCCCCGGCCGGTGTCAGCGAGACGCCGCCGGGTCGGCGTACGAAGATCTCGAAACCGACCTGCCGCTCCAGTGCCCGCACCTGCTTGGACACCGTGGGTTGCGCGATGTAGAGCCGTTGCGCCGCAGCCGTCACGTTCAGTTCGTCGGCCACCGCGACCGCGTACCGCAGATCGCGCAGGTGAATGTCCATAGCCAAAGGCTATGCCGACGACTCTTGGACAGCCCGGGTCGAGCGTACCGAGCCTTGGACCATGACATCTGCGAACCGCACTCTCGGTGACCTCAGCACCTCAGCCATCGGCTACGGCGCGATGGTCCTCTCCCCCGGCATGTACGGCCCGATCGATGACGAGTCCGCCGCCCTCGCGCTGGCCGCCGCCGTCGACGCCGGCTGCACCCTGATCGACACCAGCGACGGTTACGGCACCGGCGGCCACAATGAACAGCTCGTCGGCCGAGCGGTCCACGACCTCGGCGACCGGGTCCAGGTGGCCACCAAGTTCGGCTTCCTGCTGCAACCCGGTGCCGAACCGCACACCTTCCCGGTGCGCTACGAGTTCGGCCAGCTTGCCGTGAACACCGACCCACGCCACGTCCGGGCGTACGCCGAGGCCAGCCTGCGGCGTCTCGGGCGGGACGTCATCGATCTCTACTATCCGCACTTCCCCGATCCGCAGATTCCCTATGCCGACACGATCGGTGCGGTCGCCGACCTGATCGACGCCGGCCTGGTCCGGCACCTCGGTGTCTCCAACGTGACCGCCACCCAGCTCCGGGAGGCGCACACGGTCCATCCGGTCGCCGCCGTGCAGACCCAGTGGTCGATGTGGGCACCGATCGATCCCGAGCTGTACGCCGCAGCGCGCGAGCTGGGCGTCGGGGTGACGGCCTGGTCCCCGCTCGGCGGCGGTTTCCTCACCGGGCAACTGCCCGAGCTGGCGGCCGACGACTTCCGCAGGGCGATCCCGCGGTTCAGCGCCGAGAATCTGGCGACCAACCGCGACCGGTATGCCCCGATCCGCGAGCTCGCCGCCGGGCTGGGTATCACCCCGGGGCAACTCGCCCTGGCCTGGCTCCTCGATCAGTACCCGCATGTGGTCCCGATGCCGGGCAGCCGGACTCCCGCGCACATCCGCGAAAATGCCGCTGCAGCACAGATCGCGCTGGATGCGGAGACCCGCTCCGCGCTGAGCGCGGCGCTCGCCGCGATCCGACCGGCAGGCGAGGTCAGCGTGCTCTGAGCGGGCAGTACCTGCCGATCACCCGCCATCACTCGTGGACGAGCTGGGCCACCCGTTCGATGTCGATCAGCACCTCGGGGTCGTAATCGGCCTTCGCCCCGGGCAGGTACCGAACCGCGCGAAGTCCTCCCTGGTAACGGAATGCGCCGTGCACGCGATGGAGCTCCCAGTCGACCGGACCACCGCGATCGACACCGACGCTGATCCCGGTGAAGGGCGCCAGTCCGCACAGCTGCCGGACCACCGGCACCTCGACCGAGCGGCCACCGGCGGACAGGGTGACCGACCAGCAGACCCCCGGTAGCGCCTCGAATCGCAGCCGGACGTCCTCGACACCGGCCGGATCGAGCGGTAGCGCGACCCGATGCATCGTGCCGTATTCGTTGTAGCTGAAGCAGATCTCATCGTCGCGGACGAACAGCACGTAACCGCCGCCCTGATCGCCGTGGGAGACCAGCACCCCGCTGTCACCGGGGCGTACCGTGGCATCGATCTCGATGTCGAAGGACCGGAACTTGGTCAGCTTGCTGGATCGGAACCGCTCCAGGGTCGGGGTGAACGCCAACAGCTCGACGGGCCGCTCCAGCAGTTCCTCGGTGGAGGGACGCTGTCGGCTCAACGATCCGTCGTCGTTGATCGGGAACACCGTGTTGTACCAGGCGGTGCGGGTCCACTGCTCGGCCAGCTGCCGGGTCAGCTCGGGCAGGCTTTCGGCCAGATCGCGGGTCTCGGTCGGGTCGCTGGCCACGTCGTAGAGCTGCCAGCCACCGTCCGCCCAGTCCGGACTGCTGCCCAGCAGTGCACTGACCACCTTCCAGCCGTCCCGCACGAAGGCCCGCCGACCCTGGTACTCGGTGTACTGGGCGACGTGCCGGGTGTCCTCCTCGGCGTCCTGCAGCACGGGTACGAAGGAGGCTCCGTCCCGCTCCGGTGCGGGCCGCCCGTGCCGCTGCTGCAAGGGGCTCACCCCGGCCAGCTCCAGCACCGTCTCGCCGATGTCGGTGACATAGGTGAACTGGTCCCGGACGCCGGGATCTCCTTCCTGCCTTGGCATTCCGGCCGGCCAGGAGACGATCATCGGGACCCGGATCCCGCCGGCGTGGGCAAAGAACTTGTAGAGCCGGAACGGAGTGTTCGAGGCGTACGCCCAGCCGCGCGGATAGTGGACGGTGGTCTGCGGTCCGCCGATCAGCTCCGGGTCGCGCGGCTGGTGCTGCTGCCACCAGTCGGGCAGTTGCGCGCTCTGCGCGAAGTGGCCGAAATAGCTGCTGGTGCCGACCGGCCCACCCTCACCGGTGGCGCCGTTGTCGGAGGTGAAGACGATGATGGTGTTGTCGAGCTCACGCAGGTCCTCGAGCACCCCGAGCAGGCGGGCCAGGTTCTGGTCGACGTTGTCGACCGCTGCGGCGTACACCTCCATGTAGCGGGCGAAGAGCTCCCGATCCTCCTCGCTCAGCTCGTCCCAGGCGGGCACCTCCGCCCCGGGCTCGGTGTTGCGGGGCGCGTTCACCGTGCCCTCCGGGAACAACCCGTCCGCCAGCTGGCGGCGGAACCGTTCGTCGCGGACCCGATCCCAGCCGAGGTCGTAGCGGCCGCGGTATTTCGCGATGTCCGCGGGCTTGGCCTGCAGCGGACCGTGCACCGCCTGGTGCGCGAAATAGAGCAGGAAGGGCTTGTCGGGGTCGTTGCCGCGCAGCCCCTTGATCATGTCGATCGCGTTGTCGGTCAGATCATCGGTGAGGTAGTAGCCCTCGGGATACTCATCGATGACCAGCGCCTGGTTGTCGCGGACCAACCGGTGCGGGTGATGCAGCGAGGTGCAGCCGTCCAGGCAGCCGTAGTACTGGTCGAAGCCGCGCTGCAGCGGCCACGAGCTGCGATCGGCGGCGTCGTGCTGGTTGGCCTCCTTGGTGAGGTGCCACTTCCCGACCATGTAGGTGGCATAACCCGCCGCCCGGAAGCTCTCGGCCAGGGTCGGTACGTCGTCGGCGAGTTCCAGGGTGGCGCCCGGAAAACCCGGATCGGAGTGCGCGACGGAGGCGAAGCCGGCGCGATGCGGGTTGATGCTGGTCAGCAGCGCGGCGCGGGCCGGTGAGCAGACCGGCGGCGTCTGGTAGTTGGTGAAGCGGTAGCCGCGCTCGGCCAGGCCGGCCAGCGCCGGGGTGGCGATCTCCCCGCCGAAGGGGGCGATGTCGCTGAACCCCATGTCGTCCATCAGCATCACCACCACGTTCGGTGCACCCTGCCGGGCGCGTACCGGGGCCGGCCAGGCCGGGGTGGATCGGGAGGCGAGCTCGTCGACCACCCCGGCGAAACCCTCGTAACCGCGATGGGCGTGGCCGTTGGCGTGCACCCGCGGTGCGGTGGGCGTGGTGTCCCCGTCGTGCGGCATTGGTCAGATCCTCCTCAGATCCTTGTCCCGTCCCTCGCGGCTGAGCAGCACGGCCAGACCGGAGATCAGCAGGGTGGCCATCCAGGCGATGCCCAGGACCAGAATGTTGCCACCGGTCAGCAGCAGGACACCGGTCGCGGCCATCGGGGTGAGACCGCCGGCGATGGCGCCCGCGCCCTGATAGGCGACCGAGGCGCCGGTGTAGCGCAGCCTGGTCGGGAAGAGTTCGGCGACGTACGCCCCGAACGGGCCGATGATCAGGCCCTGGCACAGCTGGCCGAGGATCACCGCGGCACCGTAGCCGACGACGGTTCCGGTGCTGGTCAACCAGACGATCGGCAGCGCGGAGAGCACGGCCGCGCCGACGCCGGCGAGCAGCACCGGGCGGCGGCCGAACCGGTCGCTCAGTCGGGCGCCGAGGATGATGGTCAGCAGGGCGCCCACGGCGCCGATCGCCTTGGCGTTCAGCACCCCGGTCTGGTTGGCGCCGTTCTGGACCGCGAAGGAGACCGCCCAGACCGTCACCATGCCCGAGAGGGTGAAGATGCTCATCGCGGCCAGGAAGCCGAGCAGCAGGGCGCGCGGGCTGTGCACGAACAGTTCGACGACCGGGGTCTTGCGCTGCTCGACCTTCGCCTCCAGTTCCTGGAACAGCGGGGATTCGGAGACCTTCAACCGGATCACCAGGCCGACCGCGATCAGCAGTGCGCTGAGCAGGAACGGGATCCGCCAGCCCCAGGCCAGGAACTGCGCGCGGGGCAGCATGGTCATCGCGCTGAACAGCAGGGTGGCGCTGAGTACGCCGACCGGGCCGCCCATGTTGGCGAAGCTGGCCGCGAAGCCCCGTTTGCGGTCGGGGGCGTGCTCGAGCGCCATCAGCACCGCACCGCCCCATTCACCGCCCAGCGCCAGCCCCTGGACGATCCGCAGCACGACCAGCAGGATCGGGGCCAGCATGCCGATCTGCGCCGACCCCGGCAGCAGGCCGATCGCTACGGTGCCGACGCCCATCATCAGCATCGAGATGACCAACACCGTCTTGCGGCCCACCAGGTCACCGAAGTGGCCGAAGATGACGCCGCCCAGGGGCCGGGCGAAGTAGCCGACCGCCAGGGTTCCGAAGGATGCGAAGGTGGCGACCCCGGGGCTGCTGCCGGCGAAGAAGAGTGGACCGAAGACCAGGGCCGCCGCCATGGCGTACAGCAGGAAGTCGTAGTACTCGATCGCACTGCCCATGAAGCTGGACGCGAGGATCCGGCGCATCTCCGCAGGACTGGCCGTTCTCGGCTGCGCGGATGTCTCGGCGACGGGAACGTCGGCGTTGTTGGTCATGCCCCACCTCTTTGTGATCGACCGGTTTCGACACGACTAGAGTGCGAGGCGAACAGAGTTGTGTAAAACACAAGTAATGTAGATCAGATTTCGGGAAATCAGCTATGGATGTCACGCTCCGACACCTGCAGTACCTGCTGGCGGTCGCCGACCAGGGCAGCGTCAAGGCCGCGGCGCAGGCGTGCCACGTCTCACCGAGCAGTGTTTCGCTCGCCCTGGACGACCTGGAGCGGGCACTCGGCGCCCAGGTGACGATCCGCAGCCGGCGCAGCGGAACGGTTCTGACACCGGCCGGTCGGCAGGCGGTCGGACGGGCCCGGCGCATCCTCGGGGAGGTTGATGAGCTGGTCACCTCGAGTCAGAGTCTGCAGACCGAGCACGTGGGTACGCTGCGGCTCGGCTGTCCGATCAATCTGTCGGTCTGGTTGCTGCCCCGCCTGCTCGATCGGTTCAGCCGGGACTATCCGCAGGTCCAGGTCCGGTTGAGTGAGGGCGGCCCGCACGCCATCCAGGAGCAGTTGGTCGACGGCGCCCTGGACGCGGCCTTCATCCAGCGCAGCCAGACCTGGCGCGAACTCGACACCACACCGATCGTGCCGCTGCACGTCTACGCCGTCCTGTGGCAGGGGCATCCGCTCGCCGTGCGCGACACGGTGAGCCTGGTCGACCTGAAGGACGAACCCGCGATCCTGATCGGTTATGAACCGGCGATGAGCAACGCCCGTGCCATGTTCCGGGCGGCCGGTGTCGAACCGTGGATCCGCTGGACCGGTGAGAATGTGGAAATGGTGCGTTCCCTGGTCGCCCGCCGTCTCGGCTATTCGCTGATGGTCGGTCGGCCGCTCGGCGGCAGCAGCTATGAGGGTCTCCCGCTCATCCACCGTCGGCTGAAGGAGTCGGCCACCGACAACTTCGTCGACATCGCCACCCCACGCAACCTGACCCGGACCAAGGTGACCGAAGCCCTGATTTCTGTGTGTCAGCAGGAATTCTCACCACTGGCGCCGCCCACGGAGTACAGCGACCGACAGGCCTGAGGCGGATCTGTTCCGCGCTGCGTCTTGCCTTCGAGCGCGCTTCAATCTTTAGCGTCTGGTGTCATGACACAGACACAGCAGACCGAACAGACCCCGCACCGCACCTGGCTGATCACCGGCGCGACCTCCGGGATCGGCCGGGCGCTCGCCGAGGCCGCACTGGATGCCGGGGAGAATGTCGTCGGCACCGCCCGGCGGATCGAGCGGTTCACCGGCTGGACCGAGCCGCATGGGGACCGATTCCTGCCGGTCGCCCACGACGTCCGCGACACCGATGCGGCCGCCGCGGTCGTCGCACAGGGAATCGAGCGGTTCGGCGGAATCGACGTGCTGGTGAACAATGCGGGTGTCGGGCAGGTCGGCGCCGCCGAGGAGGTGAGCGACGACCAGTTGCGGGACATGCTCGCCCAACACCTGTTCGGCCCGGCAGCGCTGGTCCGGGCGGTGCTGCCGGCGATGCGGGCCACCGGTCGCGGTGCGATCGTGCAGGTGAGCAGCCAGGGCGGCCGGATGTCCTTCCCGGGCGTGGGATCCTATTCGGCCGGCAAGTTCGCCCTGGAGGGCTGGTCGGAGGCACTGGCCGGTGAGGTACGCGGTTTCGGGATCCGGGTGCTGATCGTCGAACCGAGCCGGTTCCGGACGGGCTTCAACGATGACGATGTGCTGCTCAATGCCACCGAGAGCGAGGCCTATGACCAGGTGCTCGGCGCTGTGCGCACGGAGTTGCGGTCCGTCGCGGGCAGCCAGGAGGGCGATCCGGTGCGAGGGGCCGGGATCATCCGGGAGGTGCTGGCACTGCCCGAGACGCCGTTGCGGCTGCCGCTCGGCGCGGAGGCGGTGCGCAATCTCGCTGAGGCGTACCGGCAGGGAATCGCGGAACTGGATCGCACGACGGCGTTCGCCGAGGCCGCCGACTTCCCCGATGCACCGCCCTCACAGCGGGCGTTCCGCTGACTAGAGTGCAGGCATGTCGCCGACGCCGCCCGGACGGTCGGACTGTCCACCTCGACGCTGCGCTACTACGAGAATCAGGGGCTGGTACGCCCGCAGCGCAACCTCTCCGGTTATCGCGAGTACACCCCGAAAGACCTGCGCCGGTTGATCTTCCTGACCCGGATGCGACTGTCCGGGATGAGCATGAGCGACCTGAAGAGCTACATCGAACTGGTCGACCAGGGCCCGGCCACGATCCCCGACCGTCGCCGACTGATGCTTGACCATCGCGCCAGAATCGTCCGCCAGCAACGAGAACTCGCGCTCGCACTGGAGGCAACCGACTACAAGATCACCACCTACGGCGGCCATCCCGAGGGGTGAGTCCCTCACGCCGGGTGGTCGCCCGCCCGGCTGCTCCGGATCAGGAGGGCGCCGATCGTGCACCCGACGGCGCTGACCACCAGGGCCATCGCGGCCTGACTGAACGCGGCGGCCGGATCGGCCGGAGTGCGGGCGATCAGCACCGCACAGATCGCGCCGCCGAGCGAGCCGCCGACGCGTTGCAGGATGTTGACCTGGGTGATCGCATCCGGCAGTCGGTTCGCCGGAACTGCTTGGTAGGCTGCGATTCCGGCGGGCATGGCCACCAGGTTGACCGCCGCCCCGAAGCCGACCAGCAGCACCTGCACCAACCACAACGGTGCCGTCACCGGCAACCAGATCAACGGCAGGGTCGTGGCCAGGGCGAGCAGTGCGCCGACCAACGCCACCGGCGCCGGGCCGCTGCGATCCACCCAGCGGCCGGTGAGCGGAGCGGTGATCGAGGTCGCGGCGGCCACCCCGATCAGGCTGATACCGGCCTGGAACGGGCTCTGGCCCCGGCCCAGTTGGAAATAGAGGGCGAACAGCACTCCGCTGCCGAAGATCAGCACCCCGGAGAAGAAGGCGGTGATCGCACCGGCACGGAAGGCGCCGAGGCGATACAGACCGACATCGAACAGCGGCTGGGCGGAGCGCAGGCTGACCAGCACGAATCCAGCCAGGGCGAGGATCGCGAGTGCGGCGACCCCCAGCACGCCGGCATCCAGGTGGCCGGTGTCACCCCACCGGGTGGTCGCATAGACCAGCGCCGGCAGACCGACCGCGATCAGGACCAGGCAGGTACGGTGCAGCGGCTGGGTGTTGCTGGACTCGCCGCGCGGGATCAGTCGCCGGCCGAGCAGCAACCCGGCGGCCCCGATCGGCAGGTTGATCACGAACAGCCAGGGCCAGGGGGCGTACCGCAGGATCACTCCGCCGAGCAGGGATCCGATTGCCGGGGCCGCGCTGACCGCGATCCCGAGCGTACCCATCGCACGCCCCAGTCGTGCCGGCCCGACTGTCTGGCCGAGCACGGTCTGCCCGGTGGGGATGAGGATTCCGCCCGACAGGCCCTGCAGCACCCGGGCCACGATGAGCAGTTCCACGCTCGGGGCGAGCGCGCAGCCGAGCGATGCGATCGTGAACGCCGCCAGCGCGAGCAGCCACAGACGGCCGCTGCCGAGACGCCGGGACAACCAACCGGCCGCCGGCAGCGACACCGCGAGCGCGAGCAGATAGCCGCTGGCGACCCACTGGGTGAGTGACAGCGGGGCACCCAGGGATCGGCTCATGGTGTCCAACCCGACGTTGACGATGGCGGCATCCAGACCGCTGGCGAAGGCCCCGAGAACGATCACCCAGCACAACCGCCAGGTCCGCGCGTCGATCGGCTCCAGCTCGGCACGGGCGCCCGACGCGGTTCTCGCGCTCACACCGAGGCCCGCGATCGCAACCCGCGCAGGGCATTCGTCCAGTCGACGATCTCGTCGAGCATGCGCTCCAACACCACGCCGTGGTGTCCACCCGGTGCCAGCTCGCCGACCTCGAGCATGTCGGGCAGCTCGAAGTCGCTGAACAGATTCAGTGCGACCTGACTGCGCACAGTGGCTACCTTGACCTCCGCCAGCGACAGCCGGAGTTGCTCGACCGCGCGTACGCCGCCGGTCAAGCCATAGCTGACAAAACCGGCGGCGCGGTCGTTCCACTCCGCGAACAGATAGTCGATCGCGTTCTTCAGCGAGGCCGGCATCGCATGGTTGTACTCCGGGGTGACGAAGACGAATCCGTCACAGCGACCGACCTGCTCGGCCCAGCGCAGGGTGTGCGGTCGGGTGTATTGCCCGATGGCCGCCGGCACGGGTTCGTCGAGCAGCGGCAGCTCGAAGTCGGCGATGTCCAGAAGTTCGATGCTCGCCCGGCCGTCGAGGTACTGCTCGGCGCAATGCCGCACCCAGTCGGCGACCAGGCGGGACCGGCGGCCGGGCCTGGTGGAACCGACGACGATCGCGATCCGGGGAAGTTCAGTGGGTTCGGTGTCGATACTCATGCAGACTAAAGTACAACGTTCATTGCACTATGTACAATGGGTGTTGCAGTTTGGTCGAGGGAGGCTTCCGATGCGTGAGGACAAGCAGCAGGCGCTGCTGCGCGGCGCCCTGCGGGTCTTCGCCCGGGACGGATACACCCGAGCGAGCATTCAGACGCTGGCGGCCGAGGCCGGGGTGTCCACGCGCACGATCTACAACCAGTACGGCAACAAAGAGGCCCTGTTCCGTGCCGTCATCCTGGACAGCGCCCGACAGGTCGCGGAGCGGGAGAGCGCACTGGCGGATCGCCTGCTGGGCCGGATCACCGACCTGCGCGCGGATCTGATCGAGTTCGGCATCGCCTGGGCCACCCCGGATCCCGCATCGGCGGACCACTTCGCGATGGTGCGGCAGGTCCGCGCCGAGCAGGACCACATCGACCCCGAGGTGTTGGCGGCCTGGCAGCAGGCGGGCCCGGAACGGGTCGCCGGGGTGGTCGCCGGGCATCTCGCCGCGATGGCCGAGCGTGGACTGCTCCGGATCGACGATCCGGACCTCGCCGCGGTGCACCTGATCCAACTCACCGCGAACACCGTGCAGAGCATGCCGGCCGCCGCCGACCCCGAGCGCATCGTCACCGCCGGCGTCGACGCGTTCCTGCACGGATACGGCCGGTCAGCCGACTGACGGGGTGATCGCGCCGGCGGTCACCGAAGCGCCTCCGCAGGAATCAGTTGCGCAGCGTTCCCACGAAACCCCGCAGGAGCATCAGCGGCTCACTCGCTCCCGCAGGATCACCACACCAGGTCCGCTGAGCTGATCGAGATACTGTGGCCGCCCGGCCAGGGTCATCATCAGCGCACGGGCCGGTCCGGTGACCTCCGGCCCCTCACCGGAGGCGAACGGGGAGTCGGTCGCCTGCAGCCCGAGACCACGGCTGGTACGTCGACTGGGCACCGTGAAATCCCTGCTCACATAGAAATCCAGCACCGCGGTCACCGCGTCCGGGGACGGCGGCGCGTCGATGCCCAGCGGCCGGCGGATGTCCTCCCCGTGCACGAGGACCTCACCGAGGTAGGCCGCCAGGTCCTTGCTCGGGGCGATCCGCAGCTCGATCGACTCGCGGAATCGGGCGTACGTCCCGGCAGGGGTGTCACCGAGCTGCTCCCGCAAGCGCCGCGCGTTGTGCACCGCCGGCCGGAATCCGGAGCCGACGATGCTGCGGATCCAGCGCCATTGACCGATGCGGGCGGCGGCGGTGAGATGGGCGAGCACCTGCTCGATGTCCCATTCCCCGCACAGCGATCGCGTACGCCACTGCTGGCCCGTCACATCGGCCAGATCGTCGGCCAGCTGCCTGCGGGCGGCCCGGATCAGCTCCCAGTACTGGTCGGTGGTGGTGATCGGCACGGTTCGGCCCTCCGCTCGTTCCGGTCTCCCACCGATTCTGGGAGATCGGGCGAGTGCTGCGCTTCTCCGTTCTTGCGCCTCGATCAGCGGGAGGTGGCGAAGGAGGCGTACCCGGTTCCCGAACCGCGCGGTACCACCGCATCGAGCGCCTCCAGGTCGGCGGCGCTCGGCTCCCACTCGATCGCCTCGACGTTGGCGGCGATCTGCTCGGGGCGGCTGATCCCGGAGATCACCGACCCCACCGCCGGCTGGGCCGCGAGGCCACCCAGAGCCACGCTGAGCAAGGAGATCCCGCGCTCATCGGCGTACGCCTGCAGGGCCTCGACCTTGTCGAAATCCGCACCCTGCAGCCGCGCCGCCTGACTGTCACCGGAGAGCCGGCTGCCCTCCGGGGCCTTCTCACCCCGGCGGTACTTCCCGGTCAGCAATCCGTACGCCAGCGGGAAATACGGCAGGATGCCGATGCCCATCGCCGTACACGCCGGCACCAGCTCGGCCTCCGCGGACCGGTTGTAGAGCGAGTATTCGTTCTGCGCCGAGATGAACCGCTGCAGACCATTGGAGCGCGCGATCCAGTCGGCGTCCACGATCTCCCAGGCGGTGCGGTTCGAGGAACCGATGTGCAGCACCTTGCCCTCGGTGACCAGATCGTCGAGCACCTCGAGGGTCTCCTCCAGCGGCGTACCCCGATCCGGGGTGTGGAACTGGATCAGGTCGATGAAGTCGGTATCCAACCTGCGCAGGGATTCCTCGACCGCGACGCGGACATAGCGCCGGGATCCGCGGGCGCCGAAGTCGGGGCCGTTGGCGCCACCCATGTCCATGCCGAACTTGGTGGCGATCACGAATCGGTTCCGCCGCCCACGCAACGCCTGGCCGAGCAATCGCTCACTCTCGCCGCGGGAATAGGAGTCGGCGGTGTCGAAGAAGGTCACCCCGTGCTCCTCGGCGGCGTCGACGATCCGCACCACCTCCTCGGCCGAGGTCCGGGCGCCGAAGGAGTTGCACCCCACGCCCAGCGCGGAGACGACGAGCCCACTGTCACCAAGCCTGCGATAGTCCATGGTCCCGACGATAGCGCCGGCCGATTCAGCGAACCGCACCCCTTGACAACGTACAACCACTTGGTTGTATGTTTGCGTCATGGCCAGCGCGGAGCAGGAGGACCGTATCGATGCGATCTTCCACGCGTTGGCCGATCGCACCCGCCGCGACATCCTGCGTCGGGTGCTGGCGGACGACCAATCGGTCACCAGCCTGGCAGCCAACTACGACATGAGTTTCGCGGCGGTCCAGAAGCATGTGGCGGTCCTCGAGAAGGCAGGGCTGATCACCAAGCAACGCAGCGGACGGCAACAGCTGGCCAGCGGCCGGATGACCGCGGTGCGTTCGGTGTTCGCCCTGCTCACCGAGCTCGAGGGGCACTGGCGGGGCCGCATCGACCGCATCGATCAACTACTGGGAGAGGAACCCTGACATGCCCGTCACCGACATCACCAAGAACACCGACGACAACAGCATCACCATCACCGCGGAGTTCGAGGCTCCCCTCGCGCGGGTCTGGCAGCTGTACGCCGACCCGCGCCAGCTGGAGCGGGTCTGGGGGCCGCCCACACATCCGGCCACCTTCGTCGAGCACGAGCTGCGCCCCGGGTCGCGGACCACCTACTACATGACCGGGCCGGAGGGGGAGAAGTACGCCGGTTACTGGCGGATCACCGAGGTGGACGAGCCGAACAGCTTCACCTTCGCCGATGGGTTCGCCGATCCGGAGGACTTCTCACCGAACACCGACCTGCCCGAGTCGCAGAACGTCTACCGCTTCGAATCCACCGCCGACGGCACCCGGGTGACCTTCCTCTCCAGCTACGCCACCAAGGAAGCGCTCGAGCAGGTGCTCGCGATGGGCATGGAGGAAGGCGCCACCCAGGCGATCAACCAGATCGACGCTTTCCTTGCCCAGTAAGGACTTCTGACGGTCAGGGAACCGGTTCCGGGGCGGGTGCGAGCCAGTCGTGGATGAGCGGCACGACGCTCGCCCCCTCACCGGTCGCCGAGGCGACCCGCTTCATCGACCCGGAGCGCACATCGCCGACGCAGAAGATGCCCGGCACGCTGGTGGTGAGCACCGCCGGCGGCACACCGTCGATCCAGTCCGCCTGGGGCAGGTCGCGGCCGGTGACGACGAACCCGTGGTCGTCGCGGGCGACCTCGGGCGGCAGCCAGTTGCACTGCACCACCGCACCGAGCAGCAGGAACAACCCGCGCACCTCCTTGCGGCTCTGCTCACCGGTCCGGGTGTCCTCCAGCGTCACCCAGGACAACCGCTCGTCCTCATCGGCACCGCCATCGACCACGATCGCGTTGCCTACAACGGAAATCCGGGGATTGAACTCGATCTCTGAGATCAGATACTGCGACATCGTCTCCGACAGGTCGGCCCGGCGGACCACGATCGTCACCGAGCGGGCGAAGCGGGCCAGATGGACCGCGGCCTGACCGGCGGAGTTTCCGCCGCCGACCACGATCACGTCGACGTCCTCCATGTCCCGGGCGGCGGTCATCGCGGCGCCATAGTTGACGCCGTTGCCGACCAGCTCCTCGATCGATTCCACCCCGAGTCGGCGATAGCTCACCCCGGCCGCGACGACCACGGACCGGGCGGACACGTCACCACCCTCGGTGTGCACCACATGCGGACCGCCATTCGCGCTGATGGTGACCCCGGTCGCCGGCCACCCGGTGAAGAACCTGGTACCGAAGCGGATGGCCTGGTTGCGGGCCCGTTGGGCGAGCCGCATCCCGCTGATGCCACGGGGAAAGCCGAGATAGTTGCGGATCATCGAGGAGGTGCCGGCCTGCCCGCCGATCGCCTCCGCCTCCAGCGTCACCGTGCTCAGCCCCTCGCTGGAGGCGTACACCGACGCCGCCAGACCCGCCGGTCCGGCGCCGACGATGCAGACGTCGACACAGTGGGTCAGCTCGATCTCATCGGGTCGGCCGTAGAGCTGGATGGCCAGGTCGTGGACCGAGCGCGGTGCGCAGATCTGATCGTCGGCGAACACCTGCACCAGCGGGTACGCCTCGGGGTCGAGTCCCCACTGGGGAGCGTTGCCGCGGATCCGCTCCCCCGCCACGCTCTCGGGTGCGACCACACCGTTCGGGATGCCGATCCGGTCGAGGTAGTCGCGCAGCGCCAGGGTCAACCGATCCTGCCGCGGTGTGACGATCTCCACGGTCGCCACCTCCGGTGCGGCGACGGTCGAGCCCCAGTCCGAGAGCAGTTCCACGACCGCGCCGTGGTATTCCTCATCCCGCGGCCCGCGCGGGGTGAGCACGAAGGCGTCGTACTTGCCCTTGGCCAGCCCGTGCCGCAGCGGCTCGGCGTCGATGCGGAAGTTCTGCCAGCGCGCGGTGACGATGCGGCGCGCCGTGGGCACCAGATGACGCAGCTTCGCGATGGCCTGATAGACGCTCTCCGCGGCGTTCGGGTCGACCACCCGCGAGTCGGCGACGAAGAGCGCGACCTGCCCGCCGTCGGCGAGGATCCGCTGCACGGCCTCGACGGCCTCGGGCAGTCCCGGTACGCCGACGACCTCGTATTCGCGGGCATAGCGGTCGAACTGGGACAGCAACTCGTCGAGGCCGACCCCGGCGACGATCACGATGCTCGGCATGCTGCGGCTCATGAACCGATGTTAGGCCCTCGACGACGCCTGACCGAGTGCTCATCGAGCAGCTCGGCATGCGGAGCGAAGCGGAGCAATGCCGAGCGTGTCGAGATGAATCGCCTCACAACCCGACCTGTTGCCGGTACGCCTCGGCCCAGTCCTCGGGGCGCAGGTCGCGTGGGAGCACCAGGCCGCGCCGACTTGTCCGGCGGCGGGCAATCCTGGTGGCCGTCGGGACCGGCACTCCGTTGCGTACCAGGATGTCCTGGATCCCTCGGCCCCGGCTCCCGAAGACCCGCGCGACCCAGGACTGGTACCGGTCGCGCTGCCGGATCGGGAGCAGCGGGTCGGTGCGCCGGTCGATGACGAGCAGGCCCGCATCGACCGAGGGGCGCGGCCGGAAGGCGGCCGCCGGCACCCGGCGGTCCAGGCGGAAGTCGAACCAGGGCCACCACTGGGCGGTGAGCTGGGTGGCACCGCCGACACCGGCACGCTTGCGGGCGACCTCCCACTGGGTGAGCAGCACGGCCGCCTGCCAGCCGGGTGTGGAGAGCAGATGGCGCAGGATCGGGGTGGTCAGGTGGAACGGGATGTTCGAGACGACGACCGAGCCGGCGGGCGGGGCGTGCCGCAGGATGTCCCCTTCGCCGATGCAGACGTGCGGGCCGGTACGCCGGTCCAGCGCGCGAGCCCGCCGGCCATCGACCTCGATACCCTGCAGCGGTCGGCCAAGTGCGGCCAGCGGGAGGGTGAGCGCACCGTCCCCGGTACCCCATTCGACGATGTCACCGGGTCGTTGCCGGACGAGTTCGACGACGCGGGTGATGGTCGCGGGATCGGTGAGGAAGTTCTGACCGAGTTCATGGCGGCCGGTTCTGGGCATGGAAAAGCTCCTGTCCTGGAAGGGATTGGAGCCGGGCAGCACGAAGCGCCGCCCGGCAGGGATGCCGGATGGCGGCGCGAATGCGGTGAGGTTCAGCTGATCCGCGCCGTCAGCGGCGGCGGATCCGAACGACCGTCGTGCAGTTCATGTGGGTCAGGTTAGAGCACCCTCGCCTCGGTCGCACCCGCTTTTCCCCACGCTCATCGAGTGTCGAGATGAACTAGACACGCAAGCACACACTTGCCTATCATCACACCGTGACCGACGTGTACGCCGCCATCGCGGATCCCAATCGGCGCCTGCTCCTGGACGAGCTGGCCCGGCGGGACGCACAGCCGTTGTTCGAGCTGTGCGCGCGACTGACGACCGTGCACGGGGTTTCCCTGTCCAGGCAGGCGGTTTCGCAGCATCTCGCGGTGCTGGAGGAGGCCGGCCTGGTCACCACCCGACGCGAGGGGCGGACGAAGCTGCACAGCTTCAACCCCGACCCCCTGCGCGAGATCACCGACCGATGGCCCCGGACCAGACCGCAACCAGCAGAGGAATGACATGCCCCGTATCACCGTGACCAGCGTCTTCGTCGACGACCAGGACAAGGCACTCGACTTCTACACCAACAAGCTCGGATTCCAACCCAAGAACAACATTCCGCTGGGTGAGTTCAGCTGGCTGACCGTGGTCTCCCCCGAGCAGCCGGACGGCACCGAGCTGCTCCTCGAGCCGGATCAGCACCCGGCCGCCAAGGCGTACAAGCAGGCGCTGGTCGCCGACGGCATTCCCGCCGCCCAGTTCGAGGTGGACGACGTCCGCGCCGAGTTCGAGCGGCTCCGCGATCTCGGCGTACGCTTCACCACCGAGCCCACCGAGATGGGCGATGTCACCGTCGCGGTCCTCGATGACACCTGTGGCAACCTCCTCCAACTGGCCCAGTTGAACTGAGCCCCACGCTGGTTGAGCGAGCGAGGAACGAGCGAGACGAAACCACCGGGGGAGTCACTCCAGGATGACCAGCTGCCCGGTGGCACGGGTCATCGCGACATACCGGTCGACCGCGCCCTGCGCACCGTCGCCGAAGTCACCGGGACGGATGAGCACGACCAGGTCGAACTCCAGACCCTTCGCCGTCTCCGGGGTGAGTGACCGCACCCGGTCCGCACCCGGATGGCTGGGATCGCCGATCACGCAGGCGATTCCGTCATCGTGGGCGGCCAGCCAGTCGGCGAGAATGCGATCCCGATCGGCCACCGTGGCGTGCACTACCGGCAATCCGTTGTCGCGGATGGAGATGGGCACATTCGCGTCCGGCACGGCCGCCCGGATCACCGGCTCGGCCTCGGCCATCACCGCCTCGGGCGTGCGGTAGTTGACCGTCAGCGAATCGACGGTGATCTGGTCGAGGCCGATCCGGGTGAGCCGTTCGACCCAGCTCTCGCTGAAACCGTGCCGTGCCTGCGCCCGATCCCCGACGATGGTCAGACTGCGCGAGGGGCATCGGGCGAGCACCAGCTGCCACTGCGCATCGGTCAGCTCCTGGGCCTCGTCGACGACGACGTGGGCGAAGGGCCCAGCGAGCCGATCCGGTGCGTCCTCGGCGACCACCTCGTCGTCATCCAGGGCGCCCCGCAGGTCCTGGCCCCGCAGCATCGACATCACCTGCATCTCGGTCGGGTCGCTGGCGATCAGGTGCTGGATCACCTCATCCATCTCGGCCCGTGCGGCTGCCTGCGCCGCCTCCCGCCGGCGCAACCGGGCGGCGGCCCGCGGGTCACCGAGCCGGCGACGGGCGGCATCGAGCAGGGGCAGGTCGGCATCGGTCCAGGCGTACGCCTCGGCGCGCTGCAATCCGGCGATCTGGTCGGCCGACAACCACGGAGCGCAGCGCCGCAGATAGGCCGGTACCGACCACAGGTCGGCGATCAGGTCGGTGGGCTCCAACAACGGCCAGGCGGTCCGTACCATCTCGGCCAACTCCTCGTCGGCGCGCAACAGCGCCGGCAACCGCGCCGCATCGACCTCCGCCTCCGCCAACTCGTCCGCCAGCTGGTCCGCCGCGAGCTCGCCGAGTGCGGACCACAGCTGCGCCCGGGCCTCGTTGTGCGGGGTGCCCGGTTCCACCGCGGCGAACACATCCACCCAATCCCGGCGACTGATCCGGACTGCACCGATCGGCGTCTCCACCTCGATCGGCTCACCGGGTGGCTCCTCGTACAGCGCGACGGCCGGTTCGACCGCGTCCACCATCCGTGCCTCGGACTTCCATCGCGCGACCTCCGGATCCTGCTCCGGCACCGCCGCGCCCCCTTCGGGGACCAGTTCGCGCAGCGTGCAGGTCAGCACTCCCTCCTCACCCAGACTCGGCAGGACGTCGGAAACGTAGTCCAGATAGGGAATCGAGGGGCCGATGAACAGCACGCCACCGCGGCGGTGGCCGAGCCGCGGGTCGCTGTAGAGCAGGAAGGCGGTGCGATGCAGGGCGACCACGGTCTTGCCGGTACCGGGTCCGCCGTCGACCACCAGCGCCCCGCGCGAGCTCGCTCGGATGATCGCGTCCTGGTCGGACTGGATGGTCGCCAGCACGTCCCGCATCCGCTCCGACCGGGGCCCGGAAAGGCTTGCCACGAAGGCGGACTGGTCATCCAGGGCGGCAGCGGTGCGCAACCCCTCCGCGGTGAACACCTCGTCCCAGAAGTCGGCGATCCGGCCCCCGGACCAGCGGTACCGACGGCGGCTCACCAGACCCATCGGATCGGCGTGCGTCGCGGCGAAGAACGGCTCCGCGGCCGGCGTACGCCAGTCGACGAGCAGCACACCCCCGTCACGGTCGCGCATCCCGAGCCGACCGACGTAGGTCACCGTGCCGTCGGCGGCGGTCATCCGGCCCAGGCAGAGGTCCAGGCCGTAACGCTGCAGCAACCGCAGCTGGGCGGTCAGCCGGTGCACCTCCTGGTCCCGCTCCAGGGCCTGCGTGCCACCGCGGGCCGGTGCGGCACGGGCGACCTGGAGGCGATCGGTCAGTGCGCCGGTCAGCGTGGTGAGGGTGGATCCGAGGGCGGCGAAGTGCAGCTCGTCGGCGGCTGTCAGTTCCGGATCCGCCTTGTGGGCAAGGCGTTCCGGCAGATCGAAGACATGGGTGGGGGCAGCGGTCACAAGCAGGCTCCTGGTCGGTGAGGCATCGATTGTGCGCCCTCACCAGGGCCTTGCGGCAAGACCCCTGCTCCGCTATACCTTGGAAATGCGAGGACTGCGAGACTTGACCGCATGATCATCGCCCGCTCCCTGATCCTCTTCGCCCTGGCCGCGCTGGCCGAGATCGGCGGCGCCTGGCTGGTCTGGCAGGGCATCCGCGAACACAGGGGTTGGATCTGGATCGGTTCCGGGGTGCTGGCGCTCGGCGTCTACGGATTCATCGCCACCCTGCAGCCCGATGCCCACTTCGGCCGCATCCTGGCCGCCTACGGCGGGGTGTTCGTGATCGGTTCGCTGCTGTGGGGGATGGCGATGGACGGCTTCCGCCCGGACCGGTTCGACATCATCGGCGCACTGTTCTGCCTGGCCGGGGTCGGGGTGATCATGTACGCGCCGAGAGGGTGATCCCTCGACTCGCCGCTGCGCTCCTCGCTCGGGAACGGGGGTGAAGGGTCAGCTGGCCGCCGACTCCGGACGGTCCTGGGTGAGCAGGGTCTGCAGGGTGCCCTCGTAGTGCTCGGCCAGGGCACGGCTGGCCGCCTTCGCGTCCCGGGCCAGCACTGCTTCCAGGATCCGCCGGTGTTCACCCGGCACGTCGCGCTCCTGGTCCTGGACCCCGGCCCAGCGGCGATAGAGCTCGGCGCTGTCCCGCAGCTCGTCGGTGATCTCCATCAACCGCGGACTGCCGCAGCCGGCCAGCACCGCTCGGTGGAAGGCGGCATGCGCGGTCTCCCACTCATCGGAGACCCGCAACGGCTCACCCGAACGCATCGGCGTACGCTCCAGGCGGTGATGGGCGGCCACCAGGGCGGACTCCCAGTCGACGCTGCCCCTGGCGACCGCCAGGCGTACCGCCACCGATTCGATCTCGATCCGGGTCGCGGTCAGGTCGCGCAGGTCCTCATCGGACAGGGCCGCCACGGTGAAACCGATCCGCGGTTCGCTGGTGACCAGCCGCTGCTCACAGAGCCGGGTCAGGGCCTCCCGCAGCACCCCGACGCTGGCGGCGTACCGTTCTGCCAGGGGCGCGAACTTGAGCCGGCTCCCGGGCGGGTGGACTCCGGCCAGGATGTCGGCGCGCAATCGGTCGTGCACCTCTTCGGTGCTGGCTCGGGCGCGGACCCGCTCGGTACTCGTCACAACTGGAGAGTCTAAGACAGATCGGTCCCAGAATCAGCAGATCCCGGAAACTTTCGAAAATATCTTGTATCTGCGAATAGGATCTGATGTACTCGAGAAGTGTCCGGTCGGTGTCGACCGGAATCGGCACAGAGGGAGAGATGTCACGATGAAAGTTGCCAACCTCAACGGCCGCGCCGTCCTGGTCGCCCCGGACGGGACCGCCACCGATGTGCAGAAGGCCAGCGACGGCCGATTCGGCCCGTCGGCGGCGGATCTCTATCCGGTGTGGGCGGAGTTCAGCGACTGGGCGGCCACCGCCCAGGTCGGCGACGGTGAGCAGGTGCAGCCCGAGCAGCTCGGTGCACCCTCGCCCGCACCCACCCAGATCGTCGCCTTCGGCATCAACTACGCCGACCACGCCACCGAGTCGGGTTTCGACTCACCCGTCGCGCTGCCGCCGGTCTTCCCGAAGTTCGTCTCCAGCCTGAGCGGCCCGGTCACCACCGTCGCCCTTCCCGAGGGTGGGCAGACCGACTGGGAGGTCGAGCTGGTCGCGGTGATCGGCCGCGGCACCGAGGGCCGCACGATCAGCGAGGACGAGGCCTGGGACCACGTCGCCGGAGTCACCGTCGGTCAGGACATCTCCGATCGCGCGAGCCAGTTCTCCACTCCCGCCCCGCAGTTCGGGATGGGCAAGTCCTTCCCGGGCTTCGCGCCGACCGGCCCCTGGCTGGTCACCGTCGACGAGCTGCCGAACCGCGACGATCTCGAACTGCAGTGCACGCTGGACGGCCAGACGATGCAGAAGGGCCGGACCAGCAATCTCATCTATTCCGTTCCGCAGCTGATCGCCGGCCTGTCCGGTGTGATCACTCTCTATCCGGGTGATCTGGTCTTCACCGGTACGCCGGAGGGCGTCGGCCTGGGTCGGGATCCGCAGGTGTTCATCCAGCCCGGCCAGGAGCTCGTGACCAGCATCGAAGGCATCGGCGAGTTGCGGCAGAAGTTCGTGGCCTCGGGTGAGGGTGGCGCCAAGCCGGTGCGCACCCTGAAGAAGGAGGGATCATGAGTCTGCACGGCCTCAGCCACATCGTGATGGGCGTGCCGAATGTCGAGGAGACGGCCGCCTACTACGAGGAGTTCGGGCTCGGTCGCGGTGAGCAGAATCGCTTCTCCACCAGAGATGGTGGCGAGCAGCTGCACATCGTCTCCGAACCGCGGCGGCGGCTGGTCGAGCTCGGCGTACGCGCCGATGACCCCGACGACCTGGACCGGATCGCGGTCGCGCTGACCAAGCTCGGTTTCGAGCACGAGCGGCCCGATGCCGAGACGCTGACCTCGACCGATCCGGTCACCAACATCCGCGCGAAGATCAAGGTGGCCGAGCGGATCTCCCAGCAGAGCGAACCGACCCCCTACAACGGGCCGGGCCGGATCGAGCGATACGGCCGCGCGCCGGGCATCGTGCGCGAGGATCGGGTTCGCCCCCGCAAGCTCGGGCACGTGGTCTCGGGCACCGTCGATCTGCAGGCCACGACCCGGTTCCTGGTCGACGGTCTCGGTTTCCAGGTCTCCGACTACATCGGTGACAAGGGCGCGTTCCTGCGCTGCAGCAACGACCACCACAACTTCCTGGCGCTCGCCGCCCCGGTCAGCTATCTGCATCATTCGAGCTGGCAGGTGGACGACATCGACGATGTCGGCCGGGGTGCCACCGCGATGCTGGAGGGCAACCCGGAGCGGCACATCTGGGGGCTGGGTCGGCACTATGCCGGGTCCAACTTCTTCTGGTATCTCAAGGATCCCGCCGGGAACTTCTCCGAGTACTACTCCGATCTCGATGTGATCCCCGAGGACGAGATCTGGGACCCGCAGGTGATGGAGGGAGCCCAGGGGCTCTACAGCTGGGGTCAGCCGCCGCCCCCGTCCTTCCTGGCACCGGAGGATCTGGCCGCCCTGATGGTGGGTGCGCACAGCCCCCGGTGACCGAACCGACGGCGTCCACCCAGGGGTTCCTCCACCCCTGGGTGGATCTTCGTTCCCGGGCGACCGACCGGGGCCGGAAAACGGCCGATCCGCGGTGCGCACCCGCCTAGCGTTCTGCTCATGAACGCAACCACCAGCACCCGATTCGGGTTCCTCGACGCCCTCCGCGGCTTCGCGATCGCCGGCATCCTGCTGGTGAACATCCCCGACATGACGCGGCTCGGTGTGGACGCCCCGCCCGCTCCCGTCGGTGACTACAGCACCACCCAGCAGCTGCTGCACTTCCTGGTCAGCACCCGCTTCGTGCCGATCTTCATGCTGCTCTTCGGCGTCAGCCTGGTGCTGGTCCGCGACGGAGCCCGGCGTCGCGGGGTGAAGGCCTGGCCGGTGCTGGTCCGCCGCCTGATCGCCCTCTTCGGCTTCGGGTTGCTGCACTCGTTCGTCTATCCCGGTGAGGTGCTGCGCGAGTACGCCGCCGTCGGCCTGCTCGTGCTGCCGGTGGTGCTGCTGGCACCGGGGTGGCTGCTGCTCGGCCTGGGCGCGGTCGGCACCATCGGGGCGTACGCGGTCACCGGCGGTGGGATCCTCACCATCCCCGGGGTGCTGCTGCTCGGCGCGGGTGCCGCCACCGTCGGCGTACCGGCTCGACTGGAGCGTGCCGACCGCTGGGTGGCGATCGCCGCCGCGACGCTGGCCGTGGTCGCGATCCCGGCGCTGGCCTGGCAGCGGGCGAACCCCGGTGATCCGCGATTCAGCAACGCCGGCGGGATCGCCGGTGGCGTGCTGGCCCTGCTCTACATCGCGCTGCTCTCGTTGGCCTGGCGTACGCCGCTGCGGGCCCTGTTGCGCGCCGCCTTCGACCCGCTGGGCCGGATGGCGTTCACCAACTACGTCACCGCCTCCTGCCTGGCGGTACCGGCCGGGTTGCTGCTCGGTTTCGCCCAGACCCGCGACCTGGCACCGGCACTCTGGCTGGCGCTCGGCATCCTGGTGCTGCAGAACCTCGGATCGCGGCTCTGGCTGCACTGGTTCGCCTACGGGCCGCTGGAGTGGCTGTGGCGCTGCCTGACCTGGTGGCGGATGGTGCCGCTGCGCCGCTCGACTCAGGAACCGGCCGGCCCGGCGGACTCGGCGTACCGCTCCGCCAGTCCGCGCAGGTACGCCTCACCGGCCGGCTCGGCCGGGTCGTAGGCGCCGCGGCCGGACTTCGCGCCCAGCTCACCGGCGGCGACCCGCTGCTGCAGCCAGGTCGGTACGGTGTCGGCGCCGAGGTCGGGCCAGAGCCGCCCGCAGACCGCGGCCCAGACATCCAGCCCACCGAGGTCGCTGATCCGGAACGGGCCGGCCAGCGACCAGCGCACCCCGATCGACGCGGTGACGATCTCATCGATCCCGGCCACATCGAGCACACCCTCCTCGACCAGGTGGATCGCCTCGCGGAGCAGCGCCGCCTGCAACCGGTTCGCGACGAAACCGGGGACGTCGCGGCGCAGGCGGACCACGGTCCTGCCGGCTCCGGTGAGCAGGTCCTGGACCGCGTGGAGAACGCCTGGATCGCTGTGCTCACTGGGAACCAGCTCGACCAGCGGTACCACGGTGGCCGGATAGAAGAAGTGTGCGACGACCAGCCGGGCCGGGTCGGCGGCATGCGGTGCCAGCTCGCTCGGGCCGAAGGTGGACGAGTTCGATGCGATGATCGCCGCCGGCGTGAGCCGGCCCAGTTCAGCCAGCAGGTCGGCCTTGACCTGCAGATCCTCGCTGACCGCCTCGACGATCAGGCCGGCGCCGAGCACCGCGTCCTCGAGCGACTCGGCGGGGCGCAGGGTGGAGATCGCCAGACGTTCGGTGACCTGGTCGGCGACCCCGGGCCGCGCGTCGACCAGGCGTACCTGATTGCCGGCCCGGGCCAGCACCTCGGCGATCCCGGCGCCCATCTGGCCGGCGCCGACGACGGCGATCGGGTCGAGGCGGTGCTCGGTGTCGGGCTGATCGGGCATGAGATCCTCCTCGTCGGTTCGGTCCATCATTCCGCATACTGTGCTGCCATGACCTACGACGACGAGCTGGCCGACCGGATCCGCGCGGTGCTGAGCACCGAGTCCGGGGTGAGCGAGAAGCGGATGTTCGGCGGGCTGGCGTTTCTCGTCGATGGACACATGGCCGCGGCGGCGAATCGCGCCGGGCAGCTGATGGTGCGCGTCGATCCGGCGACCTCGGCGGAACTGACCGAACGGGACGGCGTCGGACTGATGGTGATGCGGGGCCGTGCGATGCCGGGGTGGTTGGACATCGAGCAGCAGGCGGTCGACTCCGAGGCCGAGCTGCACCGCTGGGTCGGCCTCGGGGTGGCGTACTGCCGCTCCCTCCCACCGAAGTGACCGCACGTTCATCGAGTAGCTCGGCATGCGCAGCGAAGCGGAGCAATGCCGAGCGTGTCGAGATGAACGCCGTACGCCGACTGAGCGAGGAGGAACCGCGAGACGGAGCCAAGCCCCGGCACGCTCCAGAAGAACTACCCCAGCACACCCCGCACCCGTTGCTCATCGGCATCGGTGAGACCGGCGGGCCGATCCGCGGGATCGCGGCCGTTCTCGTACGCCAGCGCCGCGGCCAGGGTCGCGGCGAGTGGGCGAGGTTTCAGACCATCGCCGATGGCCCGATTGCTGTCCAGGGTGGAGAAGCCGCGCAGGGCCGGGTCGTCGACCCAGAGCGGGAACGAGGCCGGCCCCATCCAGGCCCGCAGCCCGAGCTCGCCGAGCCGATCGGGCGGTACGCGCAACCGGGGTAGCGTGCTGCCCGCGACCTCGGCTGCGGTGTCGAGCAGCTCGGCCAGGGTGATGGTGGGGCCGGTGGCGTTGTGGATGCCGCTGATCCGGTGTTCGGCACAGTGCACCAGCCAGGCTGCGAGGTCACGGACGTCGATCAGGGCACAGGGGGCTTGCGGATCGTCGGGCACGACGACGTCGGGACCACTCGGGTGTGCGAACCGCCACGGCCAGTAACCGGATCGCGCGGACCAGTCCCCCGGCCCGCCGATCAGCCCGGCCCGCACGATGATCGCGGAATCCGTTGCCAGATAGGCATTCTCGCAGGCGACCTTGGCTTCACCGTACTGCTCCATCGATGCCATGGTGTCCTCGGTGAGCGGTGGCCGCAGTGGTGCGTCCTCGGGCTGGTCGAGCCCCCCGAGCTCGGCGTACACATTGGCCGAGGAGACGAACACCCGGTGTCGGGTGGTCAGCTCGGTCGCCGCGCGGCGAGCCTGGCCGGGTTGCCCGGTGACGTCGATGACGGCGTCCCAGACCTGATCCCGTACGCCGGCGAGACCGTCCGGCTCATCCCGGTCGGCACGCACGAACCGGCTCCCCCGTGGGGGTTCGGTCGAACCGCGGGCGAGACAGGTCACCGCATGCCCGCGCGCAAGCGCCTCTTCGGCGATCACCCGCCCGAGAAAGGCGGTGCCACCCAGTACGAGAATGTCCATGTCTGCAGCGCATCACGCGCCCCTCGCAACCACAACCCCCGTTCGCTGTCAGCAGCAGCGGGGCTCCGCCCCCGTCAACCCCCGAAACGCGAACAGCGACCGTGCCTCCCCACACGTTCATCGAGTAGGTCGCGCAGCGACCGTGTCGAGATGAACCCCAGAAAAAGTTATCCACAGATTTCCAGATTCCTTTCCAGGACGGCGAATCCGGGCCAGGACTGTCAGACCCCTCGTGTTGGATCGGGGGTATGGACAGCACCGCAGCAGCCATCATCGAGACCGCGACCGCGGTCGATGATCTGCTGCGCCAACTCCTGACCATGGACGACCGGCTCCTCACCGACGAGCAACGCCTCCACCTGGGCGAGTTGAACGAGCAGATCACCGCCCGCCTGCACGCCCACACCATCCGCACCCTGGCCGGCATCGACCAGGCTGATGCGTCGAAACACGTGCATGAGGTGTGCACCACGACCTGGATGCGGGAACGCCACGGCTACTCCGGACCGGAGGCCTCCGGGGCGCTGCGGGAAGCGATCCGGATCGTCAACGCACCACTGGTGTGGGAAGGCCTCGCCCACGCCACTATCTCCCCACGGCAGACGACCGCGATCCTCACCGCCCTGAAACACCTCCCGCCGGAGTTGCCGGCCTCCCAGGAGGTCGCGGTGCAGCAGACGATGGTGGATCAGGCCCAGCGGTTCGGTCCGTCGGAGCTGCGGGTGCTGGGTGACCGGCTGGTCGAGGTGGTCGACCCCGACCACGCGGATGCATTGTTGGAACGGCGGTTGGAGCAGCAGGAAGCCGCCGCCCGCCGGAACCGGGAACTCCATCTGCACCCCGACGGGATGGGCTCCACCATCATCAAAGGCCGCGTCCCCGCTGCGGAGGGGGAGAAGCTCCTCGCCCTGCTGGATGCGGTACTGGAGAAGAACACCACCGAGGATCCGCCGCCGTGTGGGTCGTCGTGTCCCGGACCATCCTGTGGGTTGTGTGGGGGTCGGCCGTCGCGGGCGATGCGCCGCGCCGACGCGCTCATGGAACTCGCCCACGCCTACACCGATGCCAACCGCGCACCATCGCGCGGCAACGATCGGGCCCGAGTCAACGTGACCGTCGATTTTGACACCCTGCGCCGCGGGATCGGCTGTGTCGATTCTCCGGCCGGGCCGTTGTCGGCGCAGCAACTCCGGTTGCTGGCCTGTGACGCGGAGATCATCCCGATGGTGCTCGATGGTTTCGGTGTTCCGCTGGATGTGGGGCGGATCCACCGGTTCTTCGAGGGCGCGATCCGGGCGGCGCTGGTGGCTCGGGATCGGGGCTGCGTCTTCCCCGGCTGTGACCAGCCGGCCCGGCGGTGCGCCGCGCACCACATCACACCGTGGTGGTGCGGCGGCCCCACGTCCCTGGACAACGGCGTACTGCTCTGCCCCCACCACCACGCCCTCGTCGAGCCCACCCGCCAGCAATTGCACAACGAGAACCGCTGGGAAGCGCGAATCAACCCCGACGACCGACTCCCGGAGTTCCTACCACCACAAGGATTGGACCGCAACCGGAGACCGCGGCGCCATCTGCGCCACCGCATCCGACAACGGCCCCTCGGCGACAACGATCACTGACCGGTTCATCTCGATGCTTCTCTGCCCCTTTCCCTGGTCGGTGCCTGCATCGAGTTCGGGTGCTGGACCCGCCCCCTCAGCGCGGCCTGCGAAATTTGCGGCTCGATCGCGGAATCGACCGATCTGGGCACCGATTGGAAATCGAGCCGCAGATTTCGGCGGCGGAGCGGGCGAGAGACCGGGAGTACATCTCGACACGGTCGCTGCGCGACCTACTCGATGAACGTGCGGGACACGGTCGCTGCGCGACCTACTCGATGAACGTCATTTCGACTGCGGGAGCTTCTTCTTTCCGGGAGGGCGTTTCGCCGAGGGCGGGGGGACGACGGGGCCGATGTCTCCGTCGGGGGCGGTGTCCAGGTCGACCATCACCGGGGCATGGTCGCTCGGCGCCTTTCCCTTCCGTGCTTGGCGATCCACCCAGGCCGCCTGCACCCGATCGGCCACCGCGCGGCTGGCCAGCACCAGGTCGATCCGCATGCCGAGGTCCTGATGGAACATCCCGGCGCGATAGTCCCAATAGGAGAAGAACCGCTGATCCGGCCAGCGGCGCCGGACCACGTCGATCAGGCCGGCGTCCTCGATCGCCTGCAGCGCGGCCCGCTCCGGGGCGGTGACGTGGGTGTGCCCGGCGTACGCCTCGGGATCGAAGACGTCGGCATCGGCCGGTGCGATGTTCACATCACCGCAGACACACTGCGACTCCGGCCCGGCGGCCACGAAATCCCGCAGCTTCGCCAGCCAGTCCAGCTTGTAGCGATAGTGCTCGGAGTCCACCTCACGACCATTGGGCACATAGACCGAGGTGACGCGCACCCCGTCGCAGACCGCGGTGATCGCCCGTGCCTCGGGCTCGGGAAACCCTGGCATACCAGGAAATCCGACCTCGACCTCATCGAGCCCGACCCGGGACAGCAGGGCGACACCGTTCCACTGCGCCTGGCCCGCTGCGGCGTACTCGTAACCGCGCTCGCGCAGTGGCTCGTCGAGCAGTTCGGCGAACCGCTCCTCGCTCACCTTGGTCTCCTGCAGGCAGACCACATCGGGTGCGCGTTCGTCGAGCCAGGGCAGCAGCCGCGGGATGCGTTGCTTGACCGAGTTGACGTTCCAGGTGGCGATCCGCACGAGCCCCAGCCTAGTTCCGACCGGTCGGCGCGCTGCCGGTCGGGGCGTCGGCCTCCGGCTCCCCGGTCACCTGACCGCGGCTCTGCCAGAACTCCAGGTGCCCCGGTACGCCGACCTCGGAGGCGACGAAGACCGGATCCTTGCCCTGCTTGAGCTGCCGGCTGTAATCGCTGAGCGTCCGCAGCCCCAACCCGGACAGCAGCAGGATCGCGATCAGGTTGACCAGGGCCATCACACCCATGATCTGGTCGGCGGTGCTCCAGACCAGCTGCGCCGACAGCAGCGAGCCGACCAGGATGGCGGCCACCGCGATCACTCGATAGCTGGCGAGGACCGTCCGGCTCTCGCCGAACATGAAGCCCACATTGGATTCGCCGTAGTAGTAGTTGCCGAGGATCGAGCTGAACGCCAGCAGGAAGATGATCACCGTCAACAGCACCCCGGCCCACGAGCCGAGCCCGCTGACCATCGCCTCCTGGGTGAGGGTGATGCCCTTCGGCGCATTGGTCACATCCGGGCGGGAGCTGAGGATGATGAAGGCGGTGATGCTGCAGACCACCAGGGTGTCGAAATAGACACCGAGGCTCTGCACGAAGCCCTGCTTGGCCGGATGGGTGACCGCCGCCGAGGCACCGGCGTTCGGCGCCGAGCCGAGACCGGCCTCATTGGAGAACATGCCGCGCTGCACGCCGATCAGGATCACCGTGCCGATCGCGCCACCAGTGGCGGCGTTCGGGGTGAACGCGTCAGCGAAGATGCTGCCGATCATCGTGGGCACGTTCTGGATGTTGATGACCACGATCACCAGACCGACGATCAGATAGAGGATCGCCATGATCGGGACGATCTTGTCGGCCACGTTGGCGATCCGGCGCATGCCGCCGAAGACGACCGCGGCGGTCAGCACCGCGAGCACGATGCCGACGGTCAGGTTGGCGGAGCTGCCGGTCCAACCGGTGGTGTTGGTGATCGCGTCGGTGATCGTGTTGGCCTGCAGCGAGGAGAACGCCAGCGGGAAGCAGAGCACCAGCACGATCGCGAACAGGATGCCCATCCAGCGCCGGCCCAACCCGTACTGCATGTAGTAGGCCGGTCCGCCACGGAACGACCCGTCGGGGTCGACCCGCTTGTAGATCTGCGCCAGCGTCGACTCGATGAACGCCGAGGAGGCACCGATGACCGCCATCAGCCACATCCAGAAGACCGCACCGGGCCCGCCGGTGGCGATCGCGGTGCCGACGCCGGCGATGTTGCCGACACCCACCCGGGAGGCGGCGGAGACGCAGAACGCCTGGAAGGAGGAGATCGGCTTCGCCTCGCTCGGGGTGTTCGGCACCGGGTCGCGCAGGGTGCGCAGCATCGCCGGGAACATCCGGATCTGCACGACCTGGGTCCGGATCGTGAAGTAGAGCCCGGTGATCACCACCACCGGCAGCAACAACCACGTCCAGAAGGCCCCGCCGACGGTCTCGATCAACTGCTGCGCTGCATCCATGCGGGCACCCTAACCGGACTCCGACAGAATGCACACATCCTCCTGCGGCTCGCGCCCGCGCACCCAATCCCCGCTCTTCATCGCAGTCGTCGAAATCCCCGCGCCGACTCAGTGCCAACGACTGACCAACGCGAGGATCTCTCCTTGATGCTCTTCCAGAGCGGGGGTGCGCTTACCGACGCTCGCCGCTGTTCCTCCTGCGGCTCGCGCCCGCGCACCCAATCCCCGCTCTTCATCGCAGTCGTCGAAATCCCCGCGCCGACTCAGTACCAACGACTGACCAACGCGAGGATCTCTCCTTGATGCTCTTCCAGAGCGGGGGTGCGCTTACCGACGCTCGCCGCTGTTCCTCCTGCGGCTCGCGCCCGCGCACCCAATCCCCGCTCTTCATCGCAGTCGTCGAAATCCCCGCGCCAACTCAGTACCAACGACTGACCAACGCGAGGATCTCTCCTTGATGCTCTTCCAGAGCGTGGGTGCGCTTACCGACGCTCGCCGCTGCTACCCGACCTCGTGCTGCGCCAGGTGCCGGTCGTCACCGGTCAGCACCGCGAGCACCCGGCGTACGCCGGCGGCCTCCTCGGGCCGGTTCTGGCGTTCCAGCGCGCGGGCCAGCAGCAGCTGGGCGTACTCGTTGGTCGGATCCTGCTCGAGCAACGTGCGCAGCTCCGCCTCGGCCTTGCCCAGGGCGGCCCGGTGATAGTGGCAACGGGCCACGTACTCGCGCACATTGCGGTTCTCCGGTTCCGCCTCGAGCAGGTCGGCGAACAACTGCCCGGCGCTGCGGTAGTCGCGCTCCTCGAAGGCCGCCACAGCGGTCTCGTACAGGTACAGGTTGTCCATCTCTCGCTCCTCTCGATCAGCGGGACATCGGCTCAACGCTGTCCGCGGGGATTTATTCCCCTCACTCCCGGGGGGTATGCGACTGCTGACCGGATTCGCCCTCACCGGCGGTCTTGTGGGCCTTTTCGGCCTTCTTCTTCTTGAACGGGAGCAGGTGCATGATCAGCACCACGACCGCGCCGACGATCAGCCCGGCGACCGCGGAGAAGAAGGTGTTCACCAGCCAGCCCAGGAAACCGCCCACCCCGGGCACGTGCTCCGCCGGCGCCTCGAGGGCGAGCACCAGGTCATAGGGCGCCTTCCAGCCCAGGTCACCGACGCCGACCAGCAGGATGTGCCCGCCGACCCAGAGCATCGCCACGATCCCGACGGTGGACAGCACGCTGAGCACCTTCGGCATCGCCGCGACCAGACCCCGGCCGAGGCGCTGCGCGCTCTCGGAGTCCCGCTCGGTCATCTTCAGGCCGATGTCGTCCATCTTCACGATCAGCGCGACCGCGCCGTAGACCACCGCGGTCATCAGGATGCCGACCACGATCAGCACCACCGCACGCTGCAGCAGCGGCTGGCTGGCGACCGAGTTGAGGGTGATCACCATGATCTCGGCGGACAGGATGAAGTCGGTGGTGATGGCCCCGCGGACCATCTTGTCCTCGAACTCCTTGCCCTGTTCGGTGGCGGGCTGGTTCTCCTCGGCGGCGTGGTGACCGCTGACCAGTTCCCAGATCTTCTCCGCGCCCTCGTAACACAGATAGGTGCCGCCGATCATCAGGATCGGGGTGAGCAGCCAGGGCAGGAAGGCACTGAGCAGCAGTGCCACCGGCAGGATGATGATCAGCTTGTTGCGCAGCGAACCGAGCGCGATCCGCCAGATGATCGGCAGCTCGCGGGCCGGGCTGAAGCCCCGGACGTAGCGCGGGGTGACGGCGGCGTCATCGACCACCACACCGGCGGCCTTGCCGGCCGCGGCGCTGGTCAGTTTGGCGATTGCGGCCACGTCGTCGAGCAGGGCGGCGAGTCCACCAGCCATCGGTCCTCCAGTCTCTGCGGGCTGTCTCCCGGGTACGCCGGTGCGGCGACCCGGCAAATCCTAGCGGGACGATGGGGCGTACGCCTCAGATCGGCGGCTTCGCGTCGGCTCAGAAGGGCGGGTTCGCCAGCGCGGCCTCGGCCTGCACCGGGTCGTAACCGCAGGCGGACTTCAGGTCGTCGCTGGAGGCGACCGGGGTGCTGCTCGGCGTACCGGGGGCGTTGCCGACCGGCAGGGTACGCCGGACGCTCGGGGTGGCGGGGGCCGGGGCCTGCCCGGCGGTCGGGGCCGAGGGAGCGGCACCGGTCGGCGCCGGCTGCCCGGCCCCGGGGGCCGCTGGGGCCGACGGGGCCGCCGGTTCGGACTGCTTGATGGCGAGGTCGACCCGGGCCCGCATCAGCGCGAAATCGGGGTTGGTGGAGTAGAAGCCGTCCACACCGTGCTTGAAGGTGACCGAGCGCACCGGGGCGGTCTTCACCTTGTTGGACAGCTCGACGATGGCCGGCAGCACCTCCTGCGGGATGTCGGTCTGCACCATGTCCTTGGAGGCGGCGGCGATCGCCTCGTACCGGGCCAGCATGTTGGCCGGATTGGCCTGCTCGATGATCGCCAGCACCGTGCAGCGCTGCCGGTCCATCCGCTGGAAGTCGTCGGCACCGTAGCGGCCGCGGGCGAACCAGAGGGTCTCGGTGCCGTCCAGCTTCTGGTTCGGACCGGGCCGCAGCCACTTCGATGGCTTGATGCCGGCGTCGGTGTCGCCACCCATCGCCACCCAGGTGTTGATGTTCACCGTGATCCCGCCGAGGGCGTCGGCGAGCGCCTTGAACCCGGAGATCTCGACCAGCAGGTAGTAGTCGATCGGCAACCCGGTGGCCTCCCCGACCGACAGCTTCAACGCATCGGCGCTCAGGTTGTCGGTGGGGCCGAGCACGTCGGCCGGCACCTGCTGCGGCAGGTTGTCCCACATCGAGTTGACGAAGTACTCCTGGTCGGAGGAGTCGCCGCCATAGAAGCCGTTCGGGTAGTACTGCTTCAGCGGCGAGTCGGCCGGGAAGGGCATCCGGGCGGTGTTGCGCGGGATGCCGATCAGGGTGGTGGCACCGGTCCGGGTGTCGATGCTGGCGACCATCAGGCTGTCGGTACGCACCCCGGTGCGGTCCTTGCCGGCATCGCCGCCGAGGATCAGGATGTTCACCCGCGGCTTGTTCTTCCACGGATCGGCGTTGTCCAGCCGGGGCGCGGTCTGCGACTTGATCTGGTCGCTGCCGCGGAACACCCCGCCGACCAGGTTGGCCTGGTCCCAGGCGTAGACGGCGGCGACGGCGAGCGGTGCGGTGACCGAGAAGCAGAGTACGCCGACCAGCCCGGCTCCCAGGCCGCGGCGCAGCCGGTCCCAGCCGGCCGGGCGGAGCAGCAGATGGGTGAGCACCACGATCCCGGACCAGATCAGCCCGATGACCGGCAGGATCACCGTCAGCACCCGCAGCAGCACGGGATTGACCGCGACCCGGAGCAGCTGCGAGCGGTCCAGCAGGCCGACCAGCAGCAGGCCGAGCAGGGCGGCGAACCAGACCGTCAGGATGCCCAGGCCGAGCCGGCGCCGGCCGGCCTTCCAGAGCCCGAGCCCGGGCAGATAGGTGCCGATCGCGGTCCACAGCGCGGGGCCGCCGAAACCGGGCCAGGCAGGTCGCCGCGGTCGGCCACCGGCCACTCGACGTGCGCCACCCAGTCCATCAGTCACGGTCCACCACCCTAGGCGGCGGATCGGGTCGTGCGGTCGGTCGGACACCAGGCTTGGCCCCTGGTCTGACCCCTGGGCGTACGCCGGGGACCACGGTCTGGTGCGCGGCCGGCACCCTCGGCCGGTCTCAGTCCCCGCGCGGCACCCATTCGACGGCCGGCGGCAGCGGGCTGCCGGTGCCGGCCATCGCGTCCAGCAGGTCGATCAGGGCGGCGGCCGCGGGTGCCGGGACCCGGTCCCGAAGTTGCAGCAGCTGGATCCCCCGGTACGCCTCGGGTGCGGTCAGCGGCCGGTGCCGGAGCCCGGCGAAGGCCATCATCGGCAGCACCAGCCCCGGTACCACCGAGACGCCCATCCCGGCGGCGACCAACCCGGCGACGGCGCCGACGTTGCGGGCCTCGGCCTGCTCGCCGAGGTCGAGCTGCTGGTCGCCCAGGATCCGGTCCACATGCCGCCGGATGCTGCTGGCGGTGGTGAACCGGACGAAATCCTCACCGGCCAACTCGGCCCATGCCAGCTCGCCGTCCGCTGCGGCGTACCGATGATCGGCGGGGAAGACGCAGCAGAACCGATCCCTGGCGATCCGGCGGACCCGGAACGATTCGCCCGTCGGCGGGGCCACCGAGAACGCCAGATCGACCTCGGCCCGCCGGATCAGCTCCTCCACCTCGGCGGCCAGCCCGTCCTGGACGAGCAGCTCCACACCGGGGCGTTCGGCGCGGAACCGGGCGATCGCCGGGGGCAGCAGCCCGGCCGCGATCGAGGGCAGGGCGGCCAGCGCCACCCGGCCGGAGCTGCCCGCCAGCAACCCGTCGAGCTGCCGCATCGCCCGCTCGTGGCCACTCACGCACTCCCGCGCGATCGCCAGCACCTGTTCGCCGGTCGCGGTGACCACCACCGAGCGGGTGGTCCGTTCGAACACCGGCCGGCCGAGCCGGCGCTCCACCTCCGCGACCGTGCGGCTCAACGAGGACTGGGCGATCCGGAGCCGCTCGGCGGCGGCGGTGAACCCGCCGGCGTCGGCGACCGCGACCAGGGCGCGCAGCTGCCGCAGATCCAGATCAATGCTCACGGTGCATGAATCTATCGCCAATCAATGTTGGACAGGCAGAGGTCTGACCGCTCAAGGTGGGGGCACCACCGGTGCTGCCCGTGCCGACCCAGCGAAGGAGCTGCGCATGTTGACACTGATGGGCTTCCTGGCCATTGCGGTGATCCTGGTCCTGCTGCTCACCAACCGGGTCGCGGCCGTGGTCGCGCTGGCCGGGGTACCGGTGGTGGCCGCGCTGATCGCCGGCTTCGGCTTCACCGACATCGGCAAGTACGCCGCCGCCGGGATCAAGAGCGTCGCGCCGACCGCGGCGATGTTCATCTTCGCGATCGTCTTCTTCGGCGTCCTCCGCGATGCCGGGATGTTCGACCCGATCATCAAGCGGCTGGTGGGGGTGGCCGGCAATGCACCGGTGAAGGTGTGCTTCGCCACCACGCTGCTGGCGATCTGCGTCCATCTCGACGGCGCCGGCGCCACCACCTTCCTGATCGCGATCCCGGCGATGCTGCCGGTCTTCGACAAGCTGCGGATGAGCCGGTTGGCGCTGACCACCTGCGTGGGCCTCGGGGCCGGGGTGATGAACCTGCTGCCCTGGGGCGGCCCGACCGCGCGCGCCGCCACGACGGTCAAGGTGCCCGCCAACGAACTCTGGATCCCGCTGATCCCCGCCCAGATCGCCGGCATCATCGCCGCACTGGTGTTCGCGGTGCTGATCGGCCGCCGCGAACAGCGTCGGATCGCCCGGCTCGATCCGGTGGCCGAGACCGTCGGCGCGGCGGCCGTCGGGGGTGGCGGGGCTGACGCGGGTGGCGCGGGTGGTGCCAGCCGGGTCGGTGGCCCACCGGAGGGATCGGCGGACGACAACTCCGGGGGCGGCCGCTCCGCCGGCGGTTCCGGGAGCGCCGGAGAGGTGCTCAGCGAAGAGGACCGGGCGCTGCGCCGACCGAAGCTGTTCTGGTTCAACGTGATCCTCACCGTGGTGGTGATCGGCGCGATGATCGCCACCGTCTCCACCCCGGAGCTGATCTTCCTCTGCGGCGTGGTGATCGCGCTGCTGGTGAACTTCCCCGGTCTGAAGCAGCAGACGAAACGGATCGAGGCGCACTCGCACGGGGCGATGCTGATGGCCACCACCCTGCTCGCCGCCGGGGTCTTCCTCGGCATCCTGGAGGGGACCAGGATGATCGACGCGATGGCGCAGTCGGTGGCCTCGCTGATCCCGCAGGCCGCCGGGCCGGCGCTGCCGCTGATCGTCGGCATCCTCGGGGTCCCGCTGAGCCTGCTCTTCGGCCCCGATCCCTACTACTTCGGCGTCCTGCCGGTGCTCGCCGGGGTGGGTCAGCAACTCGGTGTCAGCCCGGTCGATCTGGCGCAGGCTTCTCTGCTGGGGCAGGAAACCGTGGGCTTCCCGATCAGCCCGCTGACCGGTTCGTTCTATCTGCTGGTGGGGCTGGCCGGGGTCGACATCGGCCGGCACATCAGAAGCCTGATCGGCTGGGCCTGGGCGGCCAGCCTGATCATGCTCGCGGTGGCCATGCTGACCGGGGCGGTGCCGCTGTGGGCGAACTGACTGCCGATCCGGGGCCACGCACGATCCGACTGGGCGCCGGAGCCGGGTTCGCCGGGGACCGGATCGATCCGGCGGTGCAGATCGCCCGCGACGGTGAGCTGGACTACCTGATCTTCGAGTGCCTGGGCGAACGCACCGTGGCCCTCGGCCAGGCCCGCCGGCTGGCCGATCCCAGCAGCGGCCACGACCCGATGCTGGCCGAGCGGATGCGGGCTGTGCTGCCGCACTGCGTCGGCCGGACCCGGATCATCACCAACTCGGGCGCCGCGAATCCGCGGGCGGCCGGGGAGCTGGTACGCCGGGTGGCCGACGAGCTCGGACTGGGCGAGGTGCGGGTCGCCGTGATCGAGGGAGACGATGTGCTGGCTGCGGTACGCCGGCTCGATCCACCCACCTGGGAGGACGGCCGGCGCCTCGGCGAGATCGACGAACCGGTGATCTCGGCGAACGCCTATCTCGGCTGCGCGCCGATCGTCGAGGCACTGGCCACCGGTGCCGACGTGGTGATCACCGGCCGCTGCTCGGATCCGGCGCTCTATCTGGCGCCGCTGGTGCACGAATTCGGCTGGTCGACCGAGGACTGGCAGCGGCTCGGCCGCGGCACCCTGGTCGGGCACCTGCTGGAGTGCGCCGGCCAGCTCACCGGTGGCTACTTCGCCGATCCGGTGACCAAGCCCGTACCGGGGCTGGCCCGGCTCGGTTTTCCCTTCGCCGATGTGGATTCCGACGGCAACGCGATCTTCGGGAAACCGGCCGGCAGCGGTGGCCGGCTGGACGCGCAGACCTGTGCCGAGCAGCTGCTCTATGAGGTCGACGACCCGGCGAACTATCTGACCCCCGACGTGGTCGCGGACTTCTCCGCGGTCCGGTTCACCGAGCTCGGCCCGGACCGGGTGCGCGCCGAGGGGGCCAGCGGGAAGCCCCGGCCACCGACGCTCAAGGTCACCGTCGGTTTCCGCAGCGGCTGGCAGGGCGAGGGGCAGTTGAGCTATGCCGGTCCGCGCGCCCTGGAGCGGGCCCGATTGGCCGCCGAGGTCACGATCGAGCGGTTGCAGGAACTGCACGGATTCGCCGCGGAGGAGCTCTTCGTCGAGCTGATCGGTGCCGGTGCCGCGCTCCGGCTGCGACCCGAGATGGCATCGTACCGGGGTGCTGAGGACCCGATCGAGGTCCGGCTCCGGGTCGTCGGCCGCGCCGCGACCGCCGAACGGGCCCGGTTGGTGGGTCAGGAGGTCGAGGGCCTCTACACCAACGGGCCGGCCGGTGGCGGCGGATCCCGGCAGTCCCATCACGAGGTGATCGCGATCCGCTCGGTTTCCCTGCCCAGCAACGAGATCCGGGCCTCGGTGCAGCTCGACCGACCGCACCTCGCCGAGCCTCAGGGGGCGTACCGATGATTCTGGACGAACTGGCGACCGCACGGACCGGGGACAAGGGTGACACCCTGATCCTGGCGGTTTTCCCACGAAACAAGGAAAACTTCGATCAGCTGGTCGCCGAGGTGACCGAGCAGCGGATGGCCGAACACTTCGGCGACACCATCACCGGCCCGGTGCAGCGGACCGTGCTGCCGCAGTTGCCCGGGATGGTGTTCCGGCTGCCCGGGGTGCTGGGTGGGGGCGTCACCGGCGCCCCCACCCTCGATGGCCACGGCAAATGCCTGAGCAGCTACGCGTTGCTGCTGCCGCTCGGGATCACCCCGCCGGAGTGACGTTGACCTGCATCAACCCGTCGTTGGGATCACCGATGGCGGCGAATGCGCCCGCGGACAGGTCGATGCAGCGGCCGCTGATGTAGGGGCCGCGGTCGTTGATCCGCACGGTCACCGACTTGCCGTTCTGCGGATTGGTGACGGTGGCGGTCGAGTTCAGCGGCAGGGTCAGGCTGGCGGCGGTGAGGCCCTGCGGATCGAACTGCTCACCGGTGGCGGTGAGCTGACCCTCGTCATACATCGAGGCGGTGCAGGTGGTGCCACCGGTGCTCGCCGTCCCGGTGCTGCTGGTCCCGGTGCTGGTGGTACCGGCGCTGCTGGCCCCGGCGCTGGCCCCGCTGCTCACCCGCGAGACCGTGCGATTGCTGCTGGCATTGGAATCGCTCGACCCGCTGCCCGTCGAACCGGCGTGGCTGCGGCTGTGCTTCGTGTGGTGATGGGTGCTGCGCTGCTGGCTGCCGTCGTCGGAGGATGCGCTCCGGCTGGCGACGGTGCGCTGCTGCGAACCGGAACTCGAACTCGAGCCACCGGTGCGCTCACAGGCGAAGGCCGCGGTCGAGAGGGATGCGACCAGGACCCCGCCCAGGGCGCCGGCGCCGAGCAGGCGGCGGGCGATCTTCGTGGAAGCGGACATGGTTCTCCTTGGTTCACCGCCGTAGCGGGTTGCCGCGGTGACAACGTCCGGGAACGTACGCCTCCCTGAGAGCAACTGCAACGTTTGCTGAGAGATTCACAGAAACTGTGAATGGGAGCGAGTTTGTCAGCAGTTATCGCCCGTGCCCGCGCAGTGGACCGGTCATAGTCGCTGACAAACTCGCAACCGGGGGGTCAGGCCGTGATCCGCAGCGCGCGGCGCAGCGCGTCCATCATCTTGCCGCGGAAGACCTGCATGGATTCGGCCTCGGGGCGGAACACGTCGGCGGCGTGGTACATGCCGGGTTCGATGTCGAGCTGACAGGGCACCCCCGCCTCGCGGAGCCGGGCGGCGTACGCCTCGTCCTCGGGCAGGAACAGGTCGAGGTCGCCGACCCCGATCCAGGCCGGCGGCAGCCCGCTCAGGTCCGCCCGCCGCGCGGGGGCGGCGTACGGGCGGTCCTCCCCCTCGTCGAGCGGATGGCCGAGGTAGGCCTGCCAGGCGACCCGGTTGGAGGTCTGGGTCCAGCCGAACCGGCCCCGGTTGCCGTGGTCACGGATCTGCGTGGTGCGGTCGTCGAGCATCGGATAGACCAGCGCCTGGAAGCAGACCGGATGGCCCGCGTCGTGGGTCCGCTGGACCAGCGCGGCGGCCAGCCCGCCGCCGGCACTGGCCCCCGCGACGGCGATCCGCTCCGGGTCGACCCCGAGTTCGGCGGCGTTCTCCTGCAGCCAGCGCAGCGCGGCGAAGCAGTCGTCGAGATCGGCCGGGAACGGGTGCCGGGGCGCCAACCGGTAGTCCACGCTGACCACCGGCAGCCGCAGTTCGCGGGAGAGCCAGGCGCACAGCTCGTGGTCGATCGCGGCGCTGCCCATCACATGGCCACCACCGTGGATCCACAGCACCGCGGCCCCGGTCTCGGCGGCCTGCGGCCAGGCCCGGTAGATCAGCACGTCGGCGCCGAAGGCCTCCGGGGAGGTGACCCGCCGCCGGGTCACCTCGACCCCCTCGGGATCGGGCACCCGGATCGGGATCCGCTGCAGCGCCTCGGCGACCAGCGGGTGCGGCAGGTCCAACGGCAGATAGAGCTGCGGCGTCCGCAGCTCGCGGGGCACCTCCTCGACCTGGCGGCGCCGGTTCACCAACCAGGCGGCGGCACCGGCGGCGGCCCAGCGGCCGGCTCGGGAGAGTTTCATGACACCTTCCTCGGGTTGGGATCATTCACCCCGGGATCGCCGGGCAGCAGCGCCGGCTCATCGGGGGCGGACAGCGTGAGCCGCGCCCGCTCGATGAAATCCGCCCGCTCCAGGTCGTCCTCGATCGCCTGCATCCGCCGCTGCAACACCGATTCGGTGTCATCGCGGGACATGTCGACCGCGGCGACCAGATAGACCCGCGAGGGGCCGACGTATTCGAGCCACAGGTAGGTCACCCGGTCGATATCGGGCATCCCCAGCAGCGACTCGAGGGCCTTGTTCTGCAGCACCGGATCGACCGATTCGCCGACCAGGAACTGCCCGTTGCGGACGATCAGGATGAGCGCCACCACGCCGAGCAGGATGCCGACCAGGATGGAGCCGAGCGCATCGAAGACGGCATTTCCGGTGAGCTGGTGCAGCCCGATGCCGGCACCGGCGATGAGCAGGCCGATCAGCGCGGCCAGGTCCTCGAAGAAGACCGCCCGCAGGGTGGTCTCGGAGGTGCGCAGCACATACCGCATCGGCCGCAGCCCGGCGGCCCGCGCGGAGCTCCTGGTCTGGCGTACCGCCTGGCTGAACGAGATCCCTTCCAGCACGAAGGAGATCGCCAGCACGATGTAGGCCCACTTGTAGTCCACCGCCTCCTGCTCGGTCGCGGTGAGTTGGGAGATGCCGTGGGTGATCGACAGGATCGAACCGGCGGTGAACAGCCCGAAGGCGGCGATCATCGCCCAGACGTACGCCTCCCGGCCGTAGCCGAGCGGATGGGAGCGATCGCGGGGGCGTACCGAACGTCGCTCGGCGATCAGCAGCAGCACCTCGTTGCCGGTGTCGGCCCAGGAGTGCGCGGCCTCGGCGACCATCGACGCCGAGGCGGTGATCAGTGCGACGACCGTCTTCGCGGTGGCGATCAGCGCATTGGCGGCCAGCGCGATCAACACCGTCAGCAGTCCCTCGGGTTTCTTGCCGGAGGTGGTGGGTGTCGACTCGGCCGGGCGACTCGTCATGGGCCGACCCTATCGGGCGGTCCGGGCCGGGTTTCGGCGATCGTGCGGTATTCGCGCAGCGTCCAGGTGCTGGCCGGCAGCTCCAGTCTGGTGCAGCAGAGCAGCTCCGGGTCGAGCTCCAGGGTGCCCACCGCGCCGGGCGGTTCGCCGGCGAGCAGGGGGCGCGCGGTGCGCAGCACCAGTTGGGCGGGGCCGTGCATCCCCTCGATCATCTGCACCGGGCGGAACCGGTCCCCCGGCCGGCCCCAGACCGGCAACCGGTCCGGCCACAGCATGCCGACCAGCGGATGCACCCAACCCGGCGGATGGTCGTGCTCGACCGGGCGGGCGCCGGCCGCGGACAGCACCTGCCAGCAGTGGATGCCGGTCTCGTCGGCGACGTGCTCCATCGAATGGCTGCGGACCACCCAGCGTCCCGGCGCGACCGACACCTCGGCCAGATCGTCATGGGCGGCGACCAGTCCCGCGGCCCGGCGCCGCCCGGCACGCTCGCTCACCCGCTGCAGCAGCTGATCGAGGGCGTCGGCGTCCATGCACCGATGGTGCCCGGGTTTCGGTGCGGGGGCCAGACCTTCGGCCGATTCCGCCGGTCGGTGAACGGCTCAGTCCAGCAACAGGTCGAGTACGCCGCGGAGGGCACCGCGGCGGCCGACACCGGTGGAGGCCAGGCCGCCGGTGCTCTCCGGCTGCGCGGGACGGGCCGGTCGCCGGTCGCTGGCGCCGACCGGGTTGGCGGGTCGGTCGGTGCTCGGTCCGACATTCGGGTCGCCGGCCGCCTCGTTGCCGTCGGCGGCGATCGGCAGCTCGTTCGGGTTCACCCGATGACCGGGCTCGGGGATCGGCACCTCGACCGGTGGCTGCTGCCGCCGCGGGGTACGGGTCGGCGCCGGGGTCCGGGGTGCGCTGGTCGTGGGCGCGGTGGTCGTGGGCGCGGTGGTCGGTGCCGTCGTGGGCGCGACCGTCGGCTCGAGCGTGGGATCGACGGTCGGGGTCGCGGTCGGGGTCGCCGTGGGGCTGGCGGTGGGCCGCGGGGTCGCGGTCTGCTCGGGTGTCGCCCTCCGCGTCGGGGTCGCGGTCCTCGTCGGCGTCGCGGACCGGGTGGGCTTGCCGGTCGGGGTCTTCGTCGCGGTCGGTGTGGGCTTACCGGACGGGGTCCTGGTCGGCGACCCGGTCGCCGTCGGGGACTTCGTCGGCGTCGGCTTGCGCGTCGGGGTCTTCGTCGGTTTCTTCGTCGGGGTCTTCGTCGGCGTCGGGGTGACCACCGGCGTACCCTTCAACCTCTTCGCCACATCCGCACGCAACTGCGTCAGCTTCGAGTGGAACAGCTCACCGGGGCAGCGGGTGGCCGATTCCTTGTCGTCCTTGTGTCCGATGATCCGGTTGGTGGGGATGCCGTAGGCCCAGCAGAGGTAGGCGAGCAGGCTGACCAGCGCATCCCACTGCTTCTTCGGCGGCAACCATTCGGTGTACATGCCCTCGTTCTCGATGCCGATCCCGCGCCGGTTCATCCCCGGGGCATGGATCCCGCGGACGAACTTCTTGCGGGTGCTGAGCGCCGCCAGGGTGCCCTGCCGGGCCTCCATGATGTAGCCGCCGCGGCTGATCGTGAACTGCTGCCCGGAATCGCCCCAGCCCTGGTTCATGTGTTGCCGCTGGATGCTGCGCGCCAGCGCGAAGGCCTGCTTCTGCGAGAAATCCGAGGTGTTGGCGCTCGCGGTGTGGTGCACCACCAGATAGGTCGGCTTGTAGTTCAGCGTCTCGATGGTCTGGTCCGGCTTCACCGCACCCCAGGCCGACGCGGGATGGATCTTCGGCTTGCTGGGCGCCGCCAGGGCGGGCAGGGTGGCCGCACCCAGGCCGAGGCCGACGACACCGAGTCCGGCGGCGCCGCCGAGGATGGTACGCCGGGAGAGTCCGGTGGGCTGGGCGGTCTCGGTCATCGGGAGCTCCTCGTCGGGTGAACTCCCCCGACGGTAGGCAGCCACCGGCCCGGCGGTCACGCCGCGAACGGCGGATCTTTCCTTCTTGTCAGGCCCGGAAGACCTTGCCCGGGTTGAGGATGCCGAGCGGGTCGAAGGCGGCCTTCACCCGGCGATGCAGTTCCAGCGACAGCTGCCCGACCTCACGCTCCAGGAGATCGAGCTTGAGCGTGCCGACACCGTGCTCGCCGGTGATGGTGCCGCCGAGGTCGAGGCTGAGCTCCATGATCGCGTCGAAGAGTTCCTGGGCGCGGCGGGTCTGCTCGGCATCGGTCGGGTCGAAACACACGGTGGGATGGAAGTTCCCGTCGCCGGCATGTCCGACGACCCCGACCATCAGCGAATACTTCTCGGCCAGTGCGCGGGTGCCGTGCACCAGTTCGACCAGTTTGTCGCGCGGTACGCAGACGTCGTCGATCATCGTGGTGCCGAAGCGCTCGAAGGCGGTCAGCACCTGCCGGCGGGCGGCGAGGAGCGCCTCCCCCTCGGCGGGGTCCTCGGCGACCATCACATCGCCACCGGCCGCGGCGAAGCATTCCTCGAGCTGCGCGATCTGGCGTACCGCATGGTCACCGCCGATATCGGACTGGGCCAGCAGCACCGCCTGCACGTCGTCGTCGAAACCCATGTTGAAGGCCTCGTTGACCGCGTCGATGCTGGCCCGGTCCATGAACTCCAGCAGCGAGGGCTGGACGCCGCAGGCGACGACGGCCGAGACCGCGGCGGCGGCCTCCTCGCAGGAGCCGTAGGTGGCGACGACGGTGAGCGGCTGCTCGGTCTTCGGCCGCAGCATCAAGGTGGCCTCGGTGATCACACCGAGAGTGCCCTCGGAGCCGACGATCAGCTTGGTCAGGTCGTAACCGGCGACGCCTTTGACGGTACGCCGACCGGTGCGCAGCACCTGCCCGTCGGCGAGCACCAGTTCCAGGCCGAGCACATAGTCGGTGGTGACACCGTATTTCACGCAGCACAGGCCGCCGGAGTTGGTGGACAGGTTGCCGCCGATCGAGCAGAACTCCCAGCTCGAGGGGTCCGGCGGATAGTAGAGCCCGTGTTCGCCGACGGCCCGGGACAGGTCGGCGTTGAAGATGCCGGGCTGGGTGACCACGAGCCGGTTGGCCGGGTCGATCTCGACGATCTGGTTCATCCGCTCAACGTTCAGCAGGATGCAGCCGTCGCTCGCGGTCGCCGCGCCGGAGAGGCCGCTGCGGGCACCCTGGGGGACGACCGGGATCCGGTGTCTCGTCGCGGTCCGCATCACGTGCTGCACCTGCTCGCGGTCCCGGGCGCGGACCAGCGCGATCGGGCGGCCCGGCTCGGCGAACATCGCCCGGTCGATGCTGTAGCTGGCCAGCACGTCGGGGTCGGTGCTCAGCACTCCCTCGGGCAGGCCGGTGGCGAGGTCGGCGAGTGCGGCCTCGATGGCGGTGTCCCGGTCGACAGCGGTGTCAGACATGGTGAAAGCCTACGCGCCGGTCCGGCGTCGCCGAGACGGTGGTTCACCGGGTGACGAGCACCTTGAACCGCTCCAGCACCACCGGCATGTCGGCGCTGAAACCCCGGTCGTGGCCGGCGTGCTGGGTGAAGAACTGCTGGTGCACCTCGCGCCAACCCGCCAGCGACCGGTCGCCCTCGCCCTCGGCGTACGCATGATCGGAATCCACCTGGTCGAACGGGACCACACTGACCTCGGTGGTCCGGATCAGGGCGCGGGGATGGCCGGCGCCGTCGAGGATGATCGAGAGGTCACCGGGGGTCGGCAGCGCCTCCCCCTCGACCTTGTAGTCCCATTCGGCGCTCGCGGTGGCGGTCTTGGTGCCGTCGAGGACCAGTTGCAGCAGCCGGTTGGCCTGGTCCGGATCGGCGCCGAAGGACCAGGCGGGCGGCGGCATCGACTCCGAGGTGGTGGGGCCGGTGAGGGCGTGGGCCGGGTTCAGCCCGGCACGTACCCGCGCATCGGCCCAGAATGCCTCGATCTCCTGCTGGTCCATACCGGTGAGCGTACCCGCGTCGCGCGGCCCCGTCGCCGCCCGGAGCCGCGATCCATCGAACCCTGGGTGCATCCGTCGCGTGCTGCAGCACTCCATGGATGGCGCGATGGTTCGATGGATCGCGGATGCCGCAAGATCGGACAAGCGCGGGCGGTGCGGGGAGGTCTAGCGTGAGGCCCACCGGTCGGGTGACCGGTCGCTTGACTCGAGGAGAGAGCATGGCCAGCAATACCCGCACCGGTGCCCCGATCTGGATCGACCTGTCCACCCCGGACACCGAGGGCGCGAAGAAGTTCTACAGCGAACTGTTCGGCTGGGAGTTCACCGACACCGGTGAGGACTTCGGTCACTATCAGATGATCACCAAGGACGGGTTGCCCGTCGGCGGGGCGATGAGTTCGGAGATGGGCGACGGGTCCGCGCCGACGGCCTGGGGTGTCTATCTGCGCAGCGAGGACAACGCCGCCACCGTGCAGGCGGTGAAGGACAACGGCGGGCAGGTGCTGTTCGACGAGATGCCGGTCGGTGAGTTGGGGTCGATGGCCATCTACACCGACCCGAGCGGTGCCGCGATCGGCTCCTGGGAGGTCAAGGAGTTCGCCGGCTTCGAGACCCCGCAGACGCAGGGTACGCCGGTCTGGTTCGAGCTGATGAGCACCGACTACGATGCCGTTGCACCCTTCTACGAAAGGGTTTTCGGCTGGACACTCAGCCCGATGGATCCCGACGACACCAGCTTCCGCTATTCGACCTTCGGCGAGGGGCCGGAGGCGTCCGCCGGCCTGTGCGATGCGAAGAACTTCATCGGTGATTCGCCGTCGTTCTGGCGGATCTATCTGGCCGTCGACGACACCGACGCGGCGGTGGCGAAGATCACCGAGCTGGGCGGCAAGCTGCTCGACGGTCCGGAGGATTCGCCGTTCGGACGGTTCGCCACCGTGGCCGACCCGCAGGGGGCGATGTTCCAGATCAACGCCACCGCGAAGGGCGACGCACCGGCCTGATGGCGTCCGGGATCAGGGCGCGCCGATGAGGCGTACGCCGTTGTCCCAGCAGACCTGACGCAACCACCCGCTGCCCAGCTCGAGGCGTTCCAGCGCCTCGAGCTGGTGCAGATAGGGGTAGGGGATGTTCGGGAAGTCGCTGCCCAGCACCACCCGGTCCCCGTGGTCGGCGAGCCTGGGCAGCAGCTCGGTCGGGAAGGGCATCAGCCGTTCGGTGAAGTCGGTGAACACCATCGTGGTGTCCAGCCAGACATTCTCGTGTTTTTCCACCAGGGCGAGGAAATCGGCGTACTCGGGCATTCCGGCGTGCGCGATCACCAGCGGCAGCCGGGGGTGCCGGCGGAGCAGCTCGGCGATCGGCTCCGGGCCGGTGTGCCGGCCGCGATTCGGGCCGTTGCCGCAGTGGATGACCGTCGGCGTACTCGAGTCGGCGAGTTGCCCCCATACCTTCTCCAGCAACCGATCCAGCGGATCGTAACCGCCGACCTGGACGTGGGCCTTGAAGATCACCGCACCGTCGGCCAGCGCCTTGGCCACGTAGCCGGCGGCGGGCTCCTCGGGATAGAAGGTGGCACTGTGCGCGCAGTCGGGGGTACGCCGGGCGAAGTCGGTGGCCCAGTCGTTCAACCACTCGGCCATCTCCGGTCGGTGCGGATAGAGCAGAGAGGTGAAGCGGCGGACACCCAAGGAGCGCAGGATTTCCAGCCGTTGGCCCTCGTCGTGGCGGTAGCTGATCGGCCAGCGCAGCGGGCCGTGTTCGGGGTGCTCGGTGAGCTGGTCGAAGAAGGCCCACACCTTGGTCAGCACCCGTTCGGGCATGAAATGGGTGTGCACGTCGACCAGCCCGGGCAGGCCGTGGCGGGTGCAGAACTCCTGGACCCGGGCTGCCTCGTCGGCCGGTGGTCGTTGCGTCGAGAGGGGTGTCATATGGGGGTGAGCCTATTACCGTGGGGACATGTTCCGCGGCAGGACCTCAGTGACCCAGGGCGCGCACGAAGACCTCGTGCTGTTCGGCCTGGTGGTGCTGATGACGCTGGTGCTGCCCGGGCTGGTCGCGGTGTCGCTGGGGTTCTGGGCGTACGCCACCCCCGCGCAGGCGGTGGTCGGGGTGGCGATGGTGGTCCCGCTGTTACTGCGTACCCGACACCCGATGGTGATGCTGGCGCTGGTCACCGCCGCCGGGGTCGCGCACCTGTTCGTCGCCGACCGGCCGCTGCCCTCGCTGGTGGTGGTCCCGATCGTCGCCTACTCGGTCGCGCGGCTGGTCCGGTCCCGCTGGTCCCGGGTGGCGGTAGCGATCGGTGCGCTGGCCTCGATCGCCGGCCCGATCACCTGGTACGAGCCGGATCGCGGCTGGAACCCGGAGATCGCCACGCTCACGGTGCTGGGCTGCGGGCTGATGGTGCTGACGCCCTACATCATCGGCCGCCGGCGGCTGGAGACCGCGATCGAGGACAAGAACCGGGCCCGCGCCGCACAGGAGGCCGCCGAGACGATCCTGGCGGAACGGGAGCGGAACCGGCAGTTGCAGGAAACTCTTGTCCGCCAGCAGATCGCCAGCGAATTGCACGACATCGTGACCCATTCGGTGTCGCAGATGGTCGTGCAGGCCGAGGGTGGTCGCGCCGCCTCCCGGAAGCGTCCCGAGCTGGCCGCCCAGGCACTCGATGAGATCTCCGAGACCGGGCGCGAGGCGCTCACCGAGATCCGCCGGGTGGTCACCCTGCTGCGGGATGAGCGTACGCCGCACCAGTGACTTCGTCTGGTGACTGCGTTCCTCGCTCAGTCGACGGCGGGCGCCGCCCGGTCCGGAATCCCCACGGGGACAGGGATTCCGATCCGGACGGCGCGTTCGGGGGTCACCTGTTCTTCTTGCCGCCGTTGGAGTTCGGTGCACCGTTCGACGGACGACCCCACGGGCCGGTGATGGCCAGCGTGTAACCGGGGCCGCTCTGGATGTTGCAGAACAGCGTGGTGCCGGCCTTGTTGAACACCGGGCCGCAGAACTCGGAATCGTTGACCTGGTTGAGCGCCAGCGGATAGGCCTTGCCCTGCTCGGTGATGCCGACCAGATGCTGCTTGCCGTCGCCGTCCTCGGCCAGGATCAGGCCACCGTAGGGGGAGACGGTGATGTTGTCCGGGCCGTCGAAGTTGGTGCCCTCCTCGTCCGGGTTCGGGTTCACCCCGAAGATGGTGGTCAGCGTGATCCGCTGCTTGCTCGGGTCGTAGTGCCAGACCTGGCCGTCGTGCTCGGCGACCGAACCGTCGGAGGTGCGGGCGAAGCTGGCGACGAAGTAGGCGCCGCCGTCACCCCACCACTGGCCCTCGAGCTTGCGGGAGCGGGTGATCTGGTCCTCGGTGAACTGCTTGCGGACGCTGAGGGTGCGGGCGTCGCGGTCGGGGACCTTGACCCATTCGACGCGGTACCTGGTGTTCACCTCGGTGGCCTGGGCCAGGTCGCGGACGTGGTTGCCGGCCTCGTCGAAGCACTTCATCGCCTCCAGCGCACCGACCTCGACGGCGCCGTCCTTGGCGAGCTTGTGCAGCGAGTGCAGACCACCGGTGAAACCGGCCGGCGGGGTCCAGCGGTAGTAGAGACCGTTGGGGTTGCCGGCGTCCTCGGTGAGGTAGATGTGGAACGTCTCGGGATCCACCGCGACCGCCTCGTGGGCGTACCGGCCGAGGAACTTCAGCGGGATCGGCGCCATGCCCACGTTGGCCTGCTGGCTGGCCGGGTCGACCTCGAAGACGTAGCCGTGATCCTTGGTCAGCGCACCACCGGCGCGGGCCTCGGTCTCCTCACAGGTCAGCCAGGTGTTCCACGGGGACACCCCACCGGCACAGTTGTTGATGGTGCCGGCCAGCGAGGTGTAGTGCTCCCGCACGTTGTTCTGGGCGTCGATCAGGAAGGTGCTGGTGCCGCCGCGGGCGCCGGTGTCATAGACGACGCCGCTGTCCTGATGCGGAACGGCGTACTTCTCGGAGCCGCCGATCTCGTGGTTGGAGATCAGCGTGCTGGCGCCGTTGCCGGCGTCGAAGACGCCCATCGCGTCCGGATCGGAGGGCTGCACCATGCCGCCGCTGGCCTTGCCGGACTCGGCGATCACCGTGTAGCTGAAGCCCTTGGGCAACGCGAGAATGGCGCCCGGGGTGTACTGCAGGGGCCCGTAGCCGAGCGCGGGCTTGGTGGCGGCAGCGGCCTCACGGACGAACGGCGCCAGGCTGCCGGCGCCGCTGATGGCGAAGCCGAGCACGGCGGCGGAGCCGCCGAGGAAGCCACGGCGAGTGACGGAGTCGGTCATGGGGAGTCCCTTCATCGAGTGCAGACCCACCCATCCAACTCATCGCCCGGTACGCCCACCCGGCCAGCAGGTGACCGATCGGTGAACGTCCGCTGAGGTTCCTCTCATGCCGGAACCCCGGACGCGATCCATCGACTCGTCAGTGAATACCCCTTCCCCTCCAGCAATCCACTGATGCACCGAGGATTCGATGGATGGGACGCGGCTGGCCGAGAGTCGGGGTGATGGCGCGCCGCGCGCGAGCCGAGATCACGGGAGGCGAGCGTCCAGCGGCGCGCCCCCGCGATGCAGGCCCACCAAGGAGAAATCCCCGCGTGGCTCACGCCACCATCCGCCGACCCACCGCGCGGATTTCGACGACTGGGCCGAGGGGCGGGGTGATGGCGCGCCGCGCGCGAGCCGACATCACGGGAGGCGAGCGTCCAGCGGCGCGCCCCCGCGATGCAGGCCTACCAAGGAGAAATCCCCGCGTGGCTCACGCCACCATCCGCCGACCCACCGCGCGGATTTCGACGACTGGGCCGAAGAGCGGGGTGATGGCGCGCCGCGCGCGAGCCGACATCAAAGGGGCGTGACGTCGACGTTGATCAGGCCCTGCCGCGGGTCGCCGATGGCGGAGAAGGAGGCGGTGGACAGGTCGATGCAGCGGCCGGCGACGTAGGGGCCGCGGTCGTTGATCCGGACGTCGACGCTGCGCCCGTTGGCCAGGTTGGTCACCCGGACCCAGGTGTTGAACGGAAGCGTCTTGTGGGCCGCGGTCATCGCGTTCGGGTTGAAGTATTCACCGGAGGCGGTCAGCTGACCCTCGCTGTAGAGCGAGGCCACGCACTTCTCCCCGTTCAGCACCGGGGCGCCGTTGTCGACCGAACCGGTGGCCGGGTTGTAGACCAGCTTGTCGCCCTGGAAGTTCTGGGTGATCGTGCCACCGGTGCCGAACTCCGAGGAGGTCGGGTAACCGAGCCGGCCGGCCTCCCAGCCCTGAGCGGCGTACCCGGCGAGGATCGCGCCACGCACCGGATGCGAACCCGACGGCGGCGACCAGTAGATCATTCCGCCCTGCAGCCGCTGGGCGCAGCCGCCGTCGCGCAGTCCGCAGAACTCACCCTCGGTCGGGTAGCCGAGCGGGCCGGTCTCGAAGCCGGCGCCGGCGTACGCCTGGCTGATGGCTCCCCACATCGGGGCCGGGCCGGAGGCGGGCGACCAATACATCAACCCGCCTTGGTAACGCTGCGCACAACCACCGTCGCGCAACCCGCAGAACTCACCCTCGATCGGGTAGCCGAGCTTGCCGGTCTCGAAACCGACCCGGGCGTATCCCTGGCCGATCGAACCCCAGACCGGGCGGGGGCCGGAAGCCGGCGACCAATACATCAGTCCGCCCTGGTAACGCTGCGCGCAACCACCGTCGCGCAGCCCGCAGAACTCACCCTCGATCGGGTAACCGAGCTTGCTGTTCTCCCAGGCCACTCCGGCATAGCCCTCGCGGATCGAGCCCCAGACCGGGTTGGCACCGGAGGCGCCGGACCAGTAGAAGAGGCCGCCCTGGTAGGTCTGCACGCAGCCGCCGTCGCGCAGGTCGCAGCGCTCGTCGGAGATCGGGTAGCCGAGCCGGCCGCGCTCCCAGGCGTAGTTGCCCCAGGCCTGGGCGATCGATCCGCGCACACTCCAGGGACCGCTGGCCGGAGACCAGTAGATGGTGCCGCCGGTGAAGCGGTGGAAGCAGCCACCGTCGCGCAGCCCGCAGACCTCGGGGGCGACCGGGGCGCCGAGCCAGCTGTTGTAGCCGCCCATCGCGGTCCACTTCTGCCCGATGATGCTGCCCTCCTTGGGCAGGTTCGGGTCGGTGGTCGGCGCCGCGGCGGCCCGCTGGGCGACCGGTGCCGGCGTCGGGGAGGCGGTCGGCCCGGGGGTCGGCGTGGCGGCCGGGGTCGGGCTGGGTGCCGCCGTCGGCGCGGGGGCGACCTGCTGAGTGCCGGTACGCGCGGTGGGCGCGGTGGCGGTCGGGGCGCTCGGGGTGGCGGTGGGCGACGCGGTCGCGGACGGGGTCGCCGTCGGTGTGGGGGTGGGTGTCGGGGCGGCCCACGCGGGGGCGACCTGCAGTCCGAGCACGGCCACCAAGCCGACGACAGCGGCGCCGAGCCGCGCGAATCCGGTCACAGTTCCTCCAAGAGATCCCCGGGACAATCCGGCCGATTATGACATTCTGAGAGCACTCTGAGGAAATCTGAGGAAAAACTCACACCGGCCTCGCGCGCCGGGTTTGCCGTCAGCGCACCAGGGTACCGACCGTGCGCAGCAGCGGATCGCGCAGCGGCCCACCGCCCAGGCTGAGCCGGCGCATCGCGGCGGCCAGCCGCCGGATCCGCTGCGTCGGCCGCCGGCGTACCCGGTCGTAGCGGGCGAGCGCCTCGGCGGGCGGTGCGGACCCGAGCGCCTCCGCCAGCACCGCGGCATCCACCAGCGATTCGCAGGCGCCGCGGCCGAGATTGGGCGACATGGCGTGCGCCGCATCGCCGATCAGCACCGTCCGACCGTGGACGAAGCTGGGCAGGGACGGCGCCTCGACGATCCGGTTGACCAGCGTCTGCTCCGGCGTGGCGGCGGCCAGCACTGCGCGGACCGGGGCCGGGAAGTCGGCGAACGCGGCGCGGGCCCGGTCCAACGCCTCCACCGGCCCGGCCCGGAACTCGGGCAGGGTGGCGAACCAGTTGGTGAGCCCGTCGGGATGCGGGGTGCTGCCGAAGTGCGCACCCCGGCCCCAGTACTCCCCCGGCTCCACCGGGAACGGAACCAGGCCGCGCAGCGCGACGATGCCGGTCGAGGTGGCGCCGCGGCCGAAGATCCGTTCCCGGGTGATGCTGTACGCCCCATCGGCCCCGATCACCAGCTCGGCCTCGCTCGTGCCGGGGTCGGCGACCCGGGTGCCGACCCGCTCGACGTGTGGCCCGACCGCCTGATCGAGCCAGTCGAGGAGCTGCACCCGGGTGACCAGCCACACCTCGGGCACCCGGGCGGAGTGCACCAGCCGCCGACCGGCGGCATTCCAGATGCTGCCCGCGGTGGGGCGTACGCCGGCGGCGCGGACCCGCTCGGCGAGACCGAGCGCCGCCAGCGAGGGCATCGCGAAGGGCCAGATGCCGAAACAGGTGCCGACCTCGCGGGCGTCCCGGCCGGCGTCGAGCACCCGGATCCGGAAGCGATGCGGGTCGAGCCGGGCGGCCAGCGCGAGCCCCGCGACACCGCCGCCGATGATGTCGATGGTCGTGACCATGGGCGCACATTACTACAGATGTAGTGCCCTAGGCTCGGGGCCATGTCCGATCGTCGTCACCAGATCGCCGAGGCCGCGCTGCGGGTGGTCGCCGGCGGCGGACTGCGTGCGCTCACCCATCGGGCGGTGGATGCCGAGGCGGGCGTCCCGGTGGGCAGCGCGTCCAACTGTTTCCGCACCAGGGAGGCCCTGGTCACCGCCGTCGCCGACCGGCTGGCCGAGCTGGACCGCGCCGAGGCCGATCGGCTGACCGCAGCTCCGCCGCAGACCCTCGAACAGGTGGCGGAGCTGATCGCCTCCTTCGCCCGTTGGCAGACCAGCGGTGCCGCCGCCGAGGCGACCCGGGCCCGGTTGGAACTGGCGACGCACCTGGATCTGAGTCGGCAGCACCAGCGGCTGCTGGACGATTTCACCGCGGTGCTCGCCGGTGTCGGCGTCGCCGATCCGCCGGCGGCCGCCCGCCGGGCCGCGGACTATCTGGATGGGGTGGTGCTGCACGCGGTGACCATTCCCAACCGCACCGTCGACCAGGCCGAGGTGCGCGCTGCGGCGTACGCCCTGTTGAGCATGTGAGCGCCGCGATGAGCCCTCGCTTCGACCTGGACCGGATCGGTTCCGGCCTGCCGGCGGCGGCCGCCCTGCCGAGGTTGCGGGACTCCCTGGCCGAGCACCGGGTCGCGGTGGTGCAGGCGCCACCCGGTACCGGCAAGACCACCCTGGTGCCGCCGGCGCTGGCCGAGCTCGGGACCGGGGGTCGGGTGGTCGTCACCCAACCGCGGCGGGTGGCGGCCCGGGCAGCGGCGCGGCGGCTGGCGTCGCTGGCAGGGGTACGCCTGGGCGAGGAGGTCGGCTTCACCGTCCGCGGCGAGCGCCGCCGCTCGGCGCGTACCCGGGTCGAGTTCTGCACCACCGGGGTGCTGCTGCGCCGGTTGCTCACCGATCCCGAACTGCCCGGCATCGACGCGGTGGTGCTGGACGAGGTGCACGAGCGGCAACTCGAATCCGATCTGGCGCTCGGCATGCTGCGGGAGCTGCTGGAACTGCGGGAGGACCTGTCGGTGGTCGCGATGTCGGCCACCCTGGCGGCCGATCGGTTCGCCGCAATCCTCGGCAGCGTTGAGAATCCGGCACCGGTGGTGTCGGTTCCCGACGTGCTGTTCCCGCTCGAGGTCGGTTGGCGACCGGCGCCGGCCGGGGTGCGCACGCTGGACGCGCGCGGCGTCACCCGGGAGTTCTGCGGCCACGTCGCCGACACCGCGGCGGCGGCCCTCGCTGAGCACCAGGGCGACGCGCTGGTGTTCGTCCCGGGCGCCTGGGAGGTGGATCAGGTCTGCACCGCGCTGCGCGGCCGGTTGGGTCCGGCGATCCCGGTGCTGCCGCTGCATGGCCGGTTGTCGGCGCGGGAGCAGGACGCCGCACTCACCCCGGGAGCACAGCGGCGGGTGGTGGTCGCCACCGCGGTCGCGGAGACCTCGTTGACCGTGCCCGGGGTGCGGATCGTCGTCGATTCCGGGTTGTCGCGGCAGCCGCGTCACGACGCCACCCGGGAGCTGACCGGGCTGGTGACCGTCTCGGTGTCCCGGGCGACGGCGATCCAGCGAGCGGGCCGGGCGGCTCGACTCGGCCCCGGTCTGGTGCTGCGCTGCTGGCCGGAGGATGCCTGGGCGCGGGCCGCGGAGTCCGATCCGCCGGAGATCGCGACCGCCGACCTCACCGGCGCGATGCTGGATCTGGCCTGTTGGGGTACGCCGCGGGGTACGGGTCTGGCGTTGCCGGATCCGCCGCCGGAGGTGGCCGCCGATCGCGCCGAGGAGACCCTGCGTGGGCTGGGTGCGATCGACGACGCCGGTGCCGCGACCGATCTCGGTCGGCGGTTGGTGCGGTTGCCGGTTGACCCGCGGTTGGGGCGGGCACTGCTGGACGGCGCACCGCGGCTCGGCGTGCGGCGCTGCGCCGAGGTGGTGGCGATGCTGGCCGCCGACGACGGCGGCCGGGAGACCGATCTGACCGCGCGCTGGCGGGCGCTGCGTCGCGGCACGGCACCGGGGGCGAAGGCGTGGGCCGATCAGGCGCAGCGACTGGCCGAGCTGGTACCGACGGGCGATGGCCGGGATTCCCAACAGGAAAGGGTTTCCGAGGATCAGGCGGTGGGCTGGGTGGTGGCGCTGGCCTTCCCGCAGCGACTGGCCCGCGCCCGCGGGGGCGCTGGGGCGTACCTGCTGGCCTCGGGGACCGGCGCCGAGCTGCCGAAGGGTTCCCCGCTGCGGGGGCAGCCCTGGCTGGCGGTCGCCGAGCTGGGGCGTACCGAGACCGGCGCGGTGATCCGTGCCGCGGTACCGGTCGATGAACCGCTCGCACTGGCGGCCGGCGCCGAGCTGCGGCGGGAGGCCGATGAGGTGACCTGGGCAGAGGGCCGACTGGCCGGGCGCCGGGTACGCCGACTCGGGGCCATCGAGCTGTCCGCGACACCGGTCCGCCCGGATCCGGCCCGGGGCCGCGCTGCCGTCGCCGAAGCCCTGCACCGCAAGGGATTGTCGCTGTTGCCGTGGCCCGCCGCGGCGGTGACGTTGCGGAACCGGTTGGCCCTGCTGCACCGGGTGTCCGGCGACTGGCCGGCGATGGACGACGCGGCGCTGCTGGAGCGACTCGCGGACTGGCTCGGGCCGGAGCTGGATGCACTGGCCGCAGGCGGCCGGTTGTCGGCGGTGGACACGGCCGGTGCGCTGCGGCGACTGCTGGACTGGCGGCAGGCCGCGGAACTGGACCGGTTGGCGCCGACCACCATCGAGGTGCCGTCCGGGTCACGGATCCGGCTCGGCTATCCCGACCACGACGACCCGGAGCCGACGGTGCGGGTCGCGGTGAAACTGCAGGAGACCTTCGGCCTCGCCGAGACCCCGCGGATCGCCGACGGCCGGATACCGCTGGTGTTCGAGCTGCTCTCCCCCGCCGGCCGCCCGCTCGCGATCACCGCGGACCTGGCGAACTTCTGGAACGAGGTCTATCCGCAGGTCCGTGCCGAGAACCGCGGCCGCTACAGCAAGCACCCGTGGCCGGAGGACCCGTGGTCCGCCCCACCCCGCCGCGGTACGACCCGTTCGGGACGATGACCACGCTCATCGAAGCAGATCAGCAGCAACACCCTGTGGTTCGGCGGCATCGGGGTACTGGGCTTCAACCTCGGCGCACTCTCCGCGGCAGACCCGACCCTCGTCGGCAGCTATCTGCGCCGTGCACTCGCCCTGGTCGCTTCCGGTGAGGTCACGGTGCACATCGCTGAGCAGGTCCCGATCCAGGATGCGCCGCGTGTGCTCGCCGCACTGCGCGCCGGTACCACGGTCGGGAAGGCGGTGCTCATCCACCAGCTGCCGTGAGTGGGCACCGCAGCGGCAGCGGTCCAGGCCACGGGCGTCGAGGTGCCCGCCGGGACGATCCCCGCCGGAGAAGAACCGGAGCGCGCCGCCCTACGAGCGGCCCGAGAGGAAACCGGACTCGAGACTCGCGGTGGCCTGCGGAATCTGCGGCTCGATCGCGGAATCGGCCGATCTGGGCCCCGATCGGGAATCGAGCCGCAGATTTCGGTGCGCTGCTCGCGGGTCGCGGCATCATCTCGAGACGCTCGGCATTGCTCCGCTGCGCTCCGCATGCCGAGCTACTCGATGAGCGTCCGGACTGTTTTGACCGGATTCCCTATTCCAGCAGGGATTCCAGCTCGTCGGCGGTGAGCTTCGGCGCGGCCTCGTCGCCGCTGCCGAGCAGGCCGGCGGCGAGTTCGGTCTTGCGCGCGCCGAGGGCGACGACCTTCTCCTCGATGGTGTCGGCGGAGACCAGCCGATAGACCAGCACCGATCGTCGCTGCCCGATCCGGTGCGCGCGGTCGATCGCCTGCTGCTCGGCGGCGGGATTCCACCACGGGTCGAGCACGAACACGTAATCGGCCTCGGTGAGTGTCAGCCCGACCCCGCCGGCCTTCAGGCTGATCAGGAACACCGGCTGGTCGCCGTCGCGGAACTCCTGCACCACCCGCTGCCGGTCCCGGGTGGTGCCGTCGAGATAGCAGCAGGCGATCCCTGCCTCGGTGAGCGCCTCCCGGACCCGGGCGAGATAGCTGGTGAACTGGCTGAACACCAGCGCCCGATGCCCCTCACCGGCCAGCTCGGTGACCAGCTCGACCAGGGTCTCGGTCTTCGCCGAGTGCGGCGTCCGCCTCCCGCCCGCCTCGTCCGCGGTGGCACCGATTCCCTCGTCGATCGCGAGCTGCCGCAACCGGGTCAGCCCGGCCAGGATCTCGATCCGGTTGGCGTCCGGATCGGCGAGCAGGCCCAGCATCCGTTGCCGTTCCCGGGCGAGCTGCCGGTCATAGCGGCGCCGATGCCCGGGCGCCAGCGGCACCGACAGCACCTGGACGTGCTTCTCCGGCAGGTCGGCGGCGACCAGTTCCTTGGTCCGACGCAGCAGCAGCGGCCGGATCCGGTTCCGCAACCGTTCCATCAGCTCGGGCTGCCGCCCGGACTCGATCGGTCGGCGTACCTCGGCGTTGAAATCCTCCAGCTTCGGATAGAGCCCGGGCGCGACCAGCGCCAGCTGTGCCCACAGGTCGACCAGCGAGTTCTCCACCGGCGTACCGGTGACCGCCATCGTCACCTCCCGCCGCAGCCGGCGCACCGCCTGATGGGTGCGGGCGCGCGGGTTCTTCACCGCCTGGGCCTCATCGAGCACCAGCACCGACCAGTCGTGGGCGGCGTACGCCTGGTCGTCGAGTCGCAGCAGGGTGTAGGAGGTGACGACCAGATCGGCGTCGGCGGTCAGCGCGGCCAGCTCGGCGCCGCTGGCCTTCAGCGTCCGATCGATCACCACCACCCGCAGGCCGGGGGTGAAGCGGGCGGCCTCACCGGCCCAGGTGCCGAGCACCGAAGTGGGCGCGACGACCAGCGCGGGTGGCTCGTCGGTGCGCTGCTGGCGGCGCTGCAGCAACGCGGCCAGGGTCTGCAGGGTCTTGCCGAGGCCCATGTCGTCGGCGAGCAGGCCACCGAGCCCGGCGCTCCACAGCCGGTGCAGCCACTGGTAGCCGACCAGCTGATAGGGCCGCAGCTCGGCCAGCAACCCCGCCGGTGGCGGCACCTCCGCGGAATCGGCGGTGACGAGTGCGCCGACGGTACGCCGCCAGCGCTCGGCCTGTTCGACGATCACCCCGACGTCGGCCAGCTCCCGCCACAGCGCCACATCGTCGCGGCTGATCCGCAGCTCGTCGCGCCGGTCGGTGAGCAGGTTGGCCTCCTCCAGCAGCTCGGCGAGCCGCGCCAGTTCGGGGCTGTCCAGGCGGACGAACCGGCCCGAGGGGCTGACCAGCAGTTCCTGGTGGGCGCGGAGTGCGCGGATCACCTCGACCAGCGGCACCCGCTCACCATCCAGCAGCAACCGGCCGCCGAGGTCGAACCAGTCCCGCTCGTCGCTGTCGGTGACCTGCCACTCGACGCGGGCCTCGGTGGCCTCGGCATAGTCCAGCACCTCACCGGTGTGCAGCAGCTCGACCCGCTCGTCGGCGGTCAACCGCGGTTCCACCGTCGAGCGGAAGAGCGCGGCCCGGGCGGCGTCCAGGCGGGCGGATCCGGAGCCGAGCAGCTCGGCCAGCTCCGGCAGCTCGACGACCAGCGCCGCCCGCAGCTCCTGCTCGACCACCGGGGAGCGGCGCGGGCCACCGCGCTCGACGAGCAGGCCGACCTCGCGCTCGCCGGTGGCGTCGGCGTACACCCAACTCCAGGCCAGCTCGATCCCGCCGGTGCCGAACCCGCGGATGGTGCCGCGCAGCCGCAGCGTCTCCCCCTCGGGCAGTGCGGCCACCTGGTCCGCGCCGGTGACCGGGGCGCGTTCGCGGAGCCGGGGCAGATAGTCGGCGACGAAATCGCTCACCTCCTCGGGCGGGATCCGCACCTGCGCCAGTTGGGTCAGCGGACGCAGCCCCGGGTCGGGGTCACACGGTCGCAGCACCAGCTCCGCACCGGTGTCGACCAGCGCGGCGGTCGGCGGATTTCCCAACAGCTGAACCGATTCCAGCGGTGTCCCATCGAGCGCCTGGACGCCGAGCACCACCTGGTCATCGTCGTCGCGGGCCAACCGGGCGCCGAGCGGCAGCTCGGCGAAATCCACGCCCACCCCGCGGCTCTCCCCACCGCCCTGCAGATGCTGTGCATGGGGCACGAACTCGCAGCCGGCGTCGCGGACCTGACCCAGCAGCCGCCAGGCCCCGGGCCCCAGATCGCCGAAGTCCAACACCCCGCCACTGTGGTAATAGGGCCGGTGCAGATGGGCGAGTTCGCGCAGCGCCCGCAGCTGATCAGGACGGTACTGCTGGTCCGCACCCGGTGCATTCACCGTCGACCACTGCAGGTTCTTCGCCCAGCGATCGCCCTTCTTCACCCGGCGGGTGGGCAGGAACTGCACCGCCCAGTCCCGACCGTAACGCAGCGCCGAGACCTGCAGCGCGAGCGGACCCTGCCCGGGTTCACCACGGGACTCGGCCGGGATCGCCAGCAACTGGTCGAGCTGCCGTCGCCACCGGGGGCTGCTCGGCCGGGCGCGGAGCCAGAGCAGCACGGTCAGCACGTGCTTGCAGTCGAAACCCATCGGGCAGCTGCAGTTGCCGCGGAACACATCCGGGGTGCCGACCGGAGTGAGCAGCACGTCGTAACGCCGGGTCCCGGTGACCTCGGCGAGCACCACCGACGCCTGGCTGGGCACCTGCACCGAGCGGACCCGGCCACCGTTCAGATAGGCGCGGGCGCGGTTCAGCGTCAACTCACCGAACCGGCGCAGCAGCTCCGCGTCGGTGGGCGCGTCCCACCAGCCGCGGGCCGGTATCGGCGCATGGCCGAGCGCCTGCTGATCCCACTCCACGCCTCGAATCTAGGCGCCCGCACCGACAGGCACGAGCCGTCGGGGAGGGTTGTCCACAGGTTTCTAGGACTGATCGCCGTCCGGGCGGCCCTCGGTGGCGCGCTCGTGCAACCGTTCCCGCACCTGGTCGGGGGTGTACGCCCGGCGGGCGCGCTCGTCGCGGGCGACCAGGACGCCACCAGCGGCGACCGAGACCAGCCCGGCGATGCCGAGGAACTTCCACACCGGCGCGATCCGCCGCTTCACCCGATCCCTGGATGCCGCCTTCATGGTCACTCAGGGTAGTGGCCCGGTCTCCGGCACACTGGGTCGCATGCCGCTCAGCCTGACCGAAGCCCTGGAGGCCAGTCGCACCGGTGACCTGTGGATCTTCCGCGGCACCAGCCGCGCCGATCGCGCGATCCGGGCGGTGACGAATGCCCCGGTCAACCACGTCGGAATGGCCGTGGTGCTTGAGGATCTGCCCCCGCTGATGTGGCATGCCGAGCTGGGCAGGTCACTGCCCGATGTCTGGACCGGCGGTCATCATCCGGGGGTGCAGCTGCACGATCTGGGTGATGCGGTGCACCGCTGGCGGGATCGCTACCACCAACGGGCGTGGCTGCGGCAGCTGAGTCCGGAGGTCGGCCGCGAGGCCGAGGATTCCTTGCTGCGCACGATTGCCCGGCTCGACGGGGTCAGCTTCCCCTCCACCGGCCGCCTGGCCTGGCGCTGGCTGTCCGGCCGGTTCGCCGACTGGCGGCTGCCCGGTGGCGGCGCGCCGACACCGACCGCCGCGTTCTGCGCCGAGGTGGTCGCGGTGACCTATCAGGAGATGGGCATCCTGCCGACCGACCGGCCGTCCAACTGGTACGACCCCGGCAGCTTCTGGAGCGGTGACGTGCTGGAACTCAATCCCGGCTGGCGGCTCGGCGAGGAGATCGCCGTCGACTGATCCCGCTTGCCGTCGGCACCAGGGGGTCACGCCGGGACGCGTCCTGCAAGCCGGTGACCACCCGGTGCACCTGCGGGGCGTCCTCGACCGCCTTGCGCACCCGCAGGGTGAGCTGCCGGGTCGGTGTCGGATTGACCAGGTCGCGGGCGACCACCCCGGGAACCAGGTCGAGGGTGCACAACCGGGGCACGATCGTCACCCCGACGCCGGCCCGGACGAAGGCGATGGCCGGCAGATGGTCGTCGGCGCGGACGGCGTACTCGGCGACGAAACCGGCCGCCGCGCAGGCCTGGTCGACGCGCAGTTGGCAGCTCGACTCCGCGCTGTCGGAGGCGATCCAGGTCTCCCCGCGCAGGGCGGAGAGTTCGACCTGGTCCTGCTCGGCCAGCGGATGACCCACCGGGAGGATCACCTGATAGGGCTCCTCCATCAGGTCGTGATCCCGGAATCCCAACCGGGCTGGGAATTCCGGATTCTTCACGAAGACCTCGATGTCCATCCGGTCGCTCTCGCTGCCTTCGGGAACCTCCCGCACGAAGAGCCCCAGCCGCAGCCCGGGGAAGTCGCGGACCACCTCGGCGATGATGCCGGGCATCCACGCCATCCCCACCGAGGAGATGTAGGCGACCGACAGTGATCCGGTACGCCCCACGCGCAGGTCCGCGACCCGGGACTCGACCTCGTCGAGGCTGCCCAGCACGCCCCCGGCGGCCTCTGCCAGCTCCAGGCCCGCCGCGGTCGGTTCGACCCCGCGGCCGACCCGTTCCAACAGCGTCAGCCCGGTCTCGCGCTGCAGGGTGGTCACCTGCTGGCTGACCGCCGACGGGGTGTAACCCAGATTGGTCGCGGCGGCCTGGATGGAGCCCGCGGCGACGACCGCGCGGAACACCCGGAGCCGGTTCACATCGATCATGGGATCAGTACAGCATCCCTTAAGTGTGGTTCACAAGAGTTCGCTTGTGCTGATGTGTTGCGAGACCGATGATGGAACTGCCGGCACCACCAGACAGTTCCATCGATCCCTTCCAGCACAGGAGAAATCGCCATGACCGCACAACTGATCGGCCTGGGCGTGCTGGCGCTGACCATCGGCCTGGTCGTCGCCGCCCTCGAACTCAACCAGCGCCTGCCCCGGCCGCCCGCGGCGCACCGCGGTGACGCCGATACCCGCCGCCTGCTCACCGACCTGGGCCACGCCCGCGACCGCGAGTGGCAGCGCCGGTCAGATCCCTTTCCGGCCCAGCGGCGGCACCGCGACGAACTCGCCCAGCTCGAGCTGCAGTCGCTGCATCAGTGAGCCTCACTGCGATCCATCGAACCTGACGTGCATCCCTCCAACCCTGTAGCAGTGGGGAATTGCACCCAGGGTTCGATGGATCGCAGCCGGGCGCCTAGTAGAGGTACGCGTCGGCGCGGACGCTCTTGCGAGTGCCGTAGCCGCCCGGGGTCGCCCAGTTGTACTCCTCCACGCTGGCGGTGCCGTCCGGGTTCACCGCGGTGACGATGGCGGTGTGACCGTAGCCGGAGCTGGTGCTGGAGGCCGCCCACCAGGCGATGGCGCCGACCTTCGGCGTACTGCTCACCGTGCGGCCCCGCTCGACCCAGCCCTGGCGCCAGCCGCGGGCGTTGCCGTCGCCGCTGCGCGGGGCGATCTCGCTCCACACCATGCCGCGCTTCCAGGCGGCGAAGTCGGTGCAGTTGCGGTAGGCGAAGCCCCGCTCGGAGTAGACCGAACCGTTCTTGCACCACAGGCTGCCACAGGCATAGGCGTTGGCATCGGGATAGCTGCCCGGTACCAGCGGGATGCCGCCCCCGGTGCCACCGCCGGCGCCGGGCTGGGTGACCTGACCGGTGGCCTGGTCGAAGACCAGCTCACCACCCTGGAACTTCTGGGTGATCTTGCCGCCGCTGGGTGCGGATTCGGCACTGGTCGGATAGCCGAGCGTGCCGGTCTCCCAGCCGAGTTCCCCATATTTGTTGAAGATCGCGCCGCGTACCGGGTTCGGTCCCGAGCCCGGCGACCAGTAGATGATGCCGCGCTCGTAGCGCTGCGCGCAGCCGCCGTTCTTCAACCCGCAGAACTCGAACTCGATCGGGTAGCCGAGCGGGCCCTTCTCCCAGCCCTGGCCCTCGAAGGCGGTGCGGATCGCACCCCAGACCGGGTAGGTGCCGGTGCCCGGGCTGAAGTACTCGTAACCGGTCTCGAAGCGCTGGCCGCAGCCGTTGCCGACCAGCCCGCAGAACTCACCCGAGGTCGGGTAGCCGAGCTTGCTCTTCTCATAACCCACGGCGGCGTAGTTGCCGAGGATCGCACCCCAGATCGGCTGGGCGCCGCCGGCCGGGGAGTAGTAGACCATGCCGCCGGCGAAGCGCTGGGCGCAGCCGCCGTCGCGCAGCCCGCAGAACTCACCCTCGGTCGGGTAGCCGAGCTTGCTGCGCTCGAAGCCGACCGAGCCGTACGCCCCCTGGATCGCCCCGCGGACCGGCTGCGCGCCGGTCGCGGCGGTGTAGTACATCATCCCGTTGGCGAACCGCTGGCCGACGCCGCCGGAGACCAGGCCGCCGAACTCGGGGCTGCTCGGGTAACCCATCGCACCGGTCTCGTAACCCATCGCGGCGTACCGCTCCAGGATCGAACCGCGGACCGGATTGGGGCCGGTGGCCGCCGACCAGAGGATCAGGCCGTCGGTGAAGCGCTGGCCACAGCCGCCGTCGCGCAGGCCGCAGAACTCGTCCGAGGTCGGATAGCCGAGCGGACCGGCCTCGAACTTCTGCGGGGCGTACGCCTCCAGCATGCCGCCCCAGACGGTGTGCGCACCGGTGCCCGGGGACCACAGCACCAGGCCACCGGTGAAGCGCTGGCCACAACCGCCGTCGCGCAGCCCGCAGAACTCACCCGAGGTCGGGTATCCCAGCCGGCCCTTCTCGTAACCGCCGGCGGCGTACTTGTCCAGGATCGAGCCGCGGACGTGGTAGGCGCCGACGCCCGGAGCGTAGTAGGCCAGGCCACCGGTGAAGCGCTGCACGCAACCGCCGTCAGGCAGGCTGCAGTCCTCGTTCGAGGTCGGGTAGCCCAACGGGCCCCGCTCGTAGCCCTGGCGCGCATAGTCGGTGCCGATGGCGCCCTTCACGGTGAAGGTGCCCGACTTGGAGCTGTAGACCAGGCCGCCGGTGAAGGACTGCACACAGCCGCCGTCGCGCAGGCTGCAGTCCTCGGGTGCGGTCGGGTAGCCGAGGGCGCCGGACTCCCAGCCCTGGCCGGCGTAGTGGTTCAGGATCGAGCCCCAGACGTTCACCGCGGGGGTGCGGGGGCTCCAGTAGATGTTGCCGCCGGTGTAGCGCTGCACGCAGCCGTTGTCGCGCAGGCCGCAGATCTCATCGGAGCGGGGGTAGCCCAGCGCACCGGTCTCCCAGCCCAGCTTGCCCCAGCGCTCGGCGATGGAGCCGCGGACCGACCAGGCGCCGCTGGGCATCGACCAGTAGATCGACCCGCCGGTGAAGACCTGGTAGCAGCCGCCGTCACGCAGGCCGCAGATCTCGGCGGTCAGCGGGCCGCCGAGGAAGCTGTTCATCCCGCCCAGGCTGTTCCACTTGTCGCCGATGGCTCCGCCGACGGTGGGCGCCGGGCCGGCCGCGCGCGGGTCCGCCGGGCCCTCGGCGAGCTGCGGGCCGGCGAGCTGGGGGGTGGCGCCCGGCGTGGCGGTCGGACTCGGGGTCGGGGGTACGCCCGGGGCGGCGGTCGCCGTCGGCTGGGCGGTCGCCTGGTCCGGGGTGGCGCTCGGGGTCGGGGTCGGCGTCGCGCAGGGGTCGGTGACCGAGGTCGGGGATGCGGCGGGGGTGCCGGGTGTCGCACCGGGGGTGGCGCTGGGCGTCGCCGTCGGGTCGGCCGTGGGAGTCGGCGTCGGTGCGCACTGCGGGGTCGCGGTCGCGGTCGCCCGCGCGGAAGCGACCGGCGCGGGTGCCGATCCGGCAGTGGGCTCTGGGGTGGCCTCGGGGGTCGCGCTCGGCGTGGGCGAGGTCGGTGCCGCATCGGCACCCGGCCCCCCGCCGACCAGCATCGCGGCCAGCACACTCAGCACGGCCAACAGCCGCAGCACGACTCTCATGGGGGTTCCTCAGGTTCTATCGACAGGTCGATCGCCATTCTTGAGTACCACTCGTCACACGTGAAACCTGAACCACACAAGGAAATGCGGGCACCATGCGCCTCAGCGGAAGATCACACGCCTGTCATTTCAGTGTTCCCCCTTACGGGGCGCGGGCCAGCGCCGGCTGAGAGAGTCTTAACCAGTCGGTGAAAAAGCATTGACCCCGGGTCGAGAGTTTCGACCCGGGGTCACGCTTCGGTGCGGTTGATCAGTTGCTGGCCTGCGTCGCGCTCTCGCGCTCGGCGGTCTCCAGCCGCTCGGCCGCCTCGTCGGCCTGGCCGCCGGGATTGTCCCCGGCATCGTCGGCGTTGTACGCCTGCTCGATCCGCTCACCGATGCTGGCGTCGACGTTCTTCCAGTAGTCGAAGGCGCGCTTCAGCACCTCACCGGAGACACCACCCTTGAGATGGCCGACCACGGTCTTCACGAACCGGTCGCGCTGGGCGTCGTCGAAGACCTCGCGGACCAGCGTGCCGGCCTGGGAGAAGTCGTCGTCCTCGGCCGAGCGCACGGTCTGCGCCCGGCGTACCAGGTCACCGTCGACCTTGAACGACTCGTCGGAGACCCCGGTCTGATCGGAGAACGGGGTGCCCTGGGTGTTCGGCGCGTACATCGCCGCGTCCCCGGAGTGGTCGTAGGCCATCGGGCCGTCGTAGGCGTAGGTGTGACCCTGGGTGCGCGGCTTGTTGACCGGCAGCTGCAAGTAGTTGGCGCCGATCCGGTGCCGGTGGGTGTCGGCATAGGAGAACACCCGGCCGAGCAGCATCCGGTCCGGGGAGAAACCGATGCCCGGTACCAGCGCGGACGGCTCGAAGGCCGCCTGCTCGATCTGGGCGAAGAAGTTCTCCGGGTTCTTGTTCAGCGTCATCTTCCCCACGTCGATCAGCGGGTAATCCTTGTGGGACACGGTTTTGGTGACATCGAAGATGTTGACCCGGTAGGTGAAGCCCTCCTCGAACGGGATCACCTGCACCCGCAGCGTCCAGCTCGGGAAGTCCCCCTCCTCGATGGCGGTGTAGAGGTCACGGCGATGCGCGTCGGCGTCCTCTCCGGCGACCTGGAGCGCCTCCTCGCCGGTCAGCCCCTCGACGCCCTGGTCGGAGTGGAAGTGGTACTTGACCCAGAACTTCTCCCCGGCGGCGTTGATCCACATGTAGGTGTGCGAGCCGTAGCCGTTCATGTAGCGGTAGGAACGCGGGATGCCGCGATCACCCATCAGGTAGGTGACCTGGTGCGCCGACTCGGGGTTCAGGGTCCAGAAGTCCCACTGCATCTGGTTGTCGCGCAGACCGTTGCCACCGCGGCGCTTCTGGGAGCGGATGAAGTGCGGGAACTTCATCGTGTCGCGGATGAAGAAGATCGGGGTGTTGTTGCCGACCAGGTCGTAGTTGCCCTCGTCGGTGTAGAACTTCAGCGCGAAGCCGCGCGGGTCACGCCAGGTGTCCGGTGAGCCCATTTCTCCTGCCACGGTGGAGAATCGGGCCAGCATGTCGGTCTTCGCACCCGGCTGGAAGAGCGCCGCCTTGGTGTATTGCGAGACGTCACCGGTCACCTCGAAGGTGCCGAAGGCACCCGAACCCTTGGCGTGCACCACGCGCTCGGGCACTCGCTCGCGGTCGAAATGGGCCATCTGCTCGACGAAGTGGGTGTCGTGCAGCATGATCGGGCCGTCGGGGCCCGCGGTCAGGCTGTGCAGGTCGGATGCCGCACCGCTCCCGGTGCCGGCCAGGCTGCCGGAGGTGTTGGCATCAGCAGGGAACTGCTCCTCGGTCATGGTGGTTCTCCTTCCCTCGATATACCACGAAGTTTCCCAGAGCCCCGACCGCGGGCCGCAGCCGGGGTCGGGGCTCCGGAAACCCCCCGATCTCCGTTCCCTTACCCGGTTCGCGCCGCGCGATCCTCGGCCAGCGCGACCGGTGGGATCACGGCGGCGTCGGCCGCGGCATGCGCCCGTCGATAGGCGAACGCGACCACGCCCACCAGCACCAGGAAGACACCGGCGAAGGCATACAGGGCGACGAGTGGCCAGCCGGCGTCGAGCAGCATCCCGACCGCCAGCGGGGACAGGATGGAACCGATCCGGCCCACCCCGTTCGCCCAACCGACGCCGGTGGCCCGCGCACTCGGCGGGTACAGACTGGGAGCCAGGGTGAACCAGCCGACGATCAGACCGTTGCAGAGCAGCCCGGCTGCGATCGCGACCCCGATCACCCCGCCCAGCGGTGCGGCCTGCAGGGCGAGCCCGAGACCGACGAAGGCGAGCGCGCCGAGCATCCCGTAACCGATCACCAGACGTTCGGCGCCAAGGCGTACCGAGATGATCCCGAAGATCAGCGCACCGGTCGAACCACCCAGGGACAGCAGCAGCCCGACCAGGGCACTCTGCTCCTGGCTGTGCCCGGCGACCACGGTCAGCCGCGGCGTCCAGCCACTGAGGAAGTAGAACGCGAACTGGGAGCAGAAGAAGCCGGCCCACAGCAGCAGGGTGCGGGTGCGCAGCCGCGGCGCGAAGAGCGCGGCCACCTGATGCAGCAGACCCGGGGTGCGCTGCTCGGTGGGTCGTTGCGGCAGTTCGGCCAGCGCCGGCTGACCGAGGCGGACCGCGATCCTGTTCAAGCGCCGCAGGGCATTTCGTGGTCGCCGCGTGACCAGATAGCCGATCGACTCGGGCAGCACGACGATCACCAGCACCAGGACGACGATCGTGATGACCGTGCCGACGACGAAGATCGAGCGCCAGCCGTAGCTGCCGAGCAGGGTCGCCGCGCCGATCCCGCCGACGGTGGCCCCGATGCCGTAGCCGGCGGTGAAGATGCCGACGCTCATCCCGCGCAGCCGCGGGCTGGAGTATTCGCTGGCGATCACGTTCAGGCAGGCGATCACCCCGCCGACGCCCATGCCGGTGATCAGCCGGCCGACGATCAGTTCGGCCGGGCTCTGGGCGATCGCCGAGACACCCATCCCGATGGCATCGAGGACCAGCGCGATGATCACCGCGTTCTTGCGGCCCAGCCGGTCGGCGAGCGGGGCGAGCAGGAAGGAGCCGACGACGATGCCGAGCAACCCGACGCTGATCACGGTGCCCAGCTCGGTGCCGGTCAGCCCCCATTCTTCGGTGATCCCGGTGGAGGCGTACGCCACCGCGGAGATGTCGAAGCCGTCCTGGGCGTTCAACAGCAGGCACAACCCGACGATCAGCCACTGGTACCTGGACATCGGGGCATTGTCGAGACGCTCCTGCAGACTGTTGGTGGACATCCTTGTCTCCTCATCCCAACCGGACCTATCTGATCCAATCTGCCACTCAAACTAGGATATGGTCACAAGTTTGGCGAATATTTGATCAAATATTGGACCGAGCGGACTTCTCGTCCAACTCTCCCCAGCGTCTCGATGGCTGACGAAAAAGGGCTTCACCTGGCGAGCGATCGGGCGGACACTGGAAGGGTGAACTGGTGGCTCGGGCTGCTCGGGGTGGTCCTGGTGTTCACCGGCTGGTGCCTTCGCAGGATGCGTACGCCGCAGCCGGCCGCTGCTGCGTCCCCGGACCCGGACCTGCCACTGGATCCCGCCCTGGACGAGTTGTCCTCGGCGGCGGTGGTGGCGCTGCTGGAACCGGTGATCCGGCGGGCGGCGCCGCTGCGCGGGATCCGCCGGGCGCCGGCGACCGGCGCCACCCGGTTGCAGTTCGCCGACGGCACCGTGGTGCTGGTCCGCAGCCAGGGTGGCCAGCTGGCCATCCTGGCGATCCGGCTGCAGCACGAGTCGATCGTGCTGGTCGGCTGCCACCCGATGGGCCGCGGCGCCGAACTCGAGTTCAGCACCGGCCGGGGCCCGGTCAAGGCGCTCGCCGTCGGCCTCGATCAGGCCGACTGAGCGCCGGCGTTGCGAGCGCCATGCCGTCGTCGAGTCGGGTGATCCGGGCCTCGCGAGACACCAGAAACTGTGGTGAGACCCCTACTGCAACTGGGGTCCGGCGACAGTTACTGGTGTCTCGCCGCCCGTTACGCCACGGGATCCTCGCTGGGCGAGGGTCTGAGCCCGGTTGGGATGGCTTCGTCTCGCTCGTACCCCGCTTGCTCAACCAGCGTCGGTCAGCGGACCTCGAAGCCGGCGGGCACCTCGGCCTCCGGGTCCTCGGTGGTCTCGACCGAGTCCACCGTCGCCGGCTCGGGACCCCGATGGGCCCAGTCGACCAGCCGCTGGACGGCATCGGCCGGCCCGGCGACCAGGGCCTCGACCGACCCGTCGGAGCGGTTCGCGACCCAGCCACGGACACCCAGCCGGCGCGCCTGGTCCAGCGTGGACTGCCGGAAGAACACTCCCTGCACCTGCCCACGGATGCGTACCCGCAACGTCACCTCAGCCATCCCACCAGTGTGGACCCCGCTCAGTAGTCGGTGACGTCGAGGGCCTGCTTCGCCTTCTCCCGGCCCAGCGCGATCATCTCGCTCGCCCGATGGAAATCCAGGGTGCCGGCGGCATCGGCGGCGATGGTGATCTGCACATCCGGCGGATTCGCCGCCATCCGGTAGCGGGTGATCATCGCCTGCATCGCATCCAGCGACTGCACGATCACATCGGTGGTCTTCAGTCCCCGCGGCAGTGCCCCGAAGACCAGGTCCGGGTCCACCTCGGCGACCGCCTGCGCGGTCTGCGCGGCCTTGTCGACGACCTCCTCGGCGGCGGTCGGCAAGGCGGCCTGGTCACCGCGCTCGGCACCCCGGGCCCGCAGCCAGTCCATGTCGAGATGGCCGAAGCCGCGGCGGATCCGCTCGAACCAGGGCGCACCGGGCTCGGGCTGGCTGGACTCGCGTACCGGCGGCCCGTGGGTCGCACCGGGCAACCCCGCCAGGTTCACCGCGACGGTGAAGTCGGCGACCGAGCCGAAGGTCGCATCGATCGGCACCGGGTTGACCAGGCCACCGTCGACCAGCGTCCGGCCATTGATGACGACCGGGGTGATGAAGCTCGGAATCGCAATGGAGGCACGGATCGCTGCATCCAGCGGGCCGCGCTGGAACCAGACCTCGCGGCGGCTGTCCAGGTCGGTGGCGACCGCGGTGAACGGGATCGGCAACTGCTCGATCCGGGCCCCGTCGAGGATCTGGCTGACCCGGGCGATCACCCGCTCGGCCTTGATCACCCCGGGCCCGGTCAGGGCCGGGTCGAGGAGCCGCCAGACATCCCGCTGGGTCAATCCCGTCGCCCACTCGGTGAACGGCTCCAACCGGCCGGCCGCCTGCAATCCGCCGACGAGCGCCCCCATCGACGTGCCGGCGACCGATACCACTTCATGCCCGCGCTCGTGGAGTTCGGCGATCACACCGATATGCGCGTATCCGCGCGCCCCTCCCGAGCCCAGGGCCAACGCAACCCGCATACCTCAATACACCTCCGTCGCCGATCGTACGCGGCCACGGTTCAGGCGCGGGCGGAGATGACGCCGCCGACAAGTCGATGACCAACCAGGCGCTGCCCGGGGTGATCAACTGGTTCGAACAGCAGGGATATGAGTTCGGAGTGATCGACTGAGCGCCGCCCGCGACCGGCGTACGCCGAACTTGTCGGCGACCGCGGCACCGATGGTACGCAGCCGCGAGCGCCCGACCTCCTTGTTGGGCAGGGAAAGCCGGAAGATCGTCGCCCACACCTGACCGAGCTGACGGTGGAACGGGCCGGTCACGTATTCCAGCCCGTGCCGTTCCAGGATCGCCCGGACCTTCGGCGCCACTTCGGCCAGCCGGTTGCTCGGCAGGTCGGGGAACAGGTGGTGCTCGATCTGGTGGGACAGGTTGCCGCTGAGGATGTGCAGCAACCGGCCACCGGAGATGTTCGCCGAGCCGAGCATCTGCCGCACGTACCAACGACCCCGGGTCTCGCCGACCAGATCCTCCTCGGTGAAGGTCTGCACGTTGTCGGGGAAGTGGCCGCAGATGATGATCGAGTTGCTCCACACGTTACGGACCACATTGGCGACCACGTTGGCGGTCAGCGTGTGCAGGAAGCTCGGGCCCGACAGCAGCGGATGGACCAGGTAGTCGCGGGTGACCTGGCGGCGCAGCTTGGCCAGCACCTCGCGGGCATTGCGGCGGAACTCCTCGCGATCCACCTCACCCTTCAGGTAGGGGCCGAGTCGCATGTCATAGGCCGCGATCCCGTATTCGAAGAACATCGCGTTGAGGATGGCGACCAGCGGCTGGGGCAGCGAGGCCAGCGTCCAGGGCTGCTTCTCGTCGACGCGGATGATCCCGTAGCCGAGGTCCTCGTCGCGGCCGAGCACATTGGTCCAGGTGTGATGGGTGTCGTTGTGCGAGCGCTGCCACTGCCGGACCGGGCTGATCGCATCCCAGTCCCAGGTGGTCGAGTGGATCTTGTCATCGCGCATCCAGTCCCACTGACCGTGCAGCACGTTGTGCCCGATCTCCATGTTCTCCAGGATCTTCGCGACCGAGAGCGCGGCGGTGCCGACCAGCCAGGCCGGCGGCAGGATCGAGAACAGCAGCACCACCCGGCCGGTCAGCTCCAGGCTGCGCTGGATCCGGATGATCCGGCGGATGTACGCCGCGTCCGCGGCCCCGAGGTCGGCGGTCACCTCGGCCCGGATCGCGTCCAGTTCCGCCCCGATCTGGTCGATGGTCGCCTCATCGAGCGCCCGGAAGCCGGTCTCGTCGAGCCCATCGGATCGCGCGTGGTCGCGCGCCTCGAGGGACAGGGTCATCGGATCTCCTCGGTCAGTGATCGAGTTCGCAGTCACCGGCGGCAGCCGAGACGCAGGTCTGGATATGGATCGGATCCTCATCCGCAGTGGTCAGTACCCCGTTGCGCAGATCGCGAACCGCGCCGCGGCGCAGCGGCACCAGGCAGCCGCGGCAGATGCCCATCCGGCACCCCGACGGCATCGGGATCCCGGCGGCCTCCCCGGCATCGAGCAGGGGCTGGGACCCCTCGGCGGCGACACTGCGCCCGGAGGCGGCGAAGGACACCGTGCCACCGGCGCCGATCGCGGCGAAGGGTGCGGGCCGGAAGCGTTCGGCGTGCAACCGGTCACGGAGTGCGTGTTCGGCCCAGTGCGCCTCGCAGGCGTCCAGCAGCCCGATCGGCCCGCAGGCCAGCACCCGGCGGTCCCGCCAGTCGGGGACCAGGGCGTCCAGCTCGCTGAGCTGCAGCATCGGTTCGGTGGCGGTGTGCCGCCAGCGCAGTCGCAGCCGGCCCGCTGCGGCGTACCCCTCGAGCTCGTCGCGGGCGATCACATCGAGCGGCCGGGGGGCGCTGTGCAGCAGCACCGCGTCGGTGAGCTCGTCGAGGTGGTTGCGCAGCATGCCGAGGATCGGGGTGATCCCGGAACCGGCGGTCAGGAACAGCACCGGGCCCGAGGTCGGGTCACCGAGGGAGAAGTCACCGGTGGCCTGGCTGAGCCGCACCAGCTCCCCCACCCGGGCGTGCCGGACCAGATGGTTGCTGACCGCACCGTCGGGGATCGCCTTGACCGTGATGGTCAGGGTGGGTGCACCGACCGGCGAGGTGATCGAGTACGCCCGGTGTTGCCGGACGCCGTCGACATCGACGCCGAGGCGCACATACTGCCCCGGCCGGTGCCCCAGCCAATCCCGCCCCGGCTGGATCTCCAGCGTGGCGGCATCGGGGGTTTCGGCCCGGATCGCGAGGATCCGGCCGCGCAGCTCGGCCCCCGGGCGCAGCGGATCGATCAGATCCCAGAAGTCCCCGGGCGCCAGCGGCGTGGCGAGCGATTCCGCAAGCCAACGCAGCCCACCGACCAGTCGGCGGCGGCGTACGCTCTGTTGGAGGCTCACATACGCAACCGTAAGCTACGGAACCGTAAGTTTCAAAAGGTGGTCTCGTGTCCCGTCTCACATTTTGTCGACTTCCCTAGGATTTCGGCGTGGGCAACTTCCTGGGGCCGCTCATCAACTGGCTGGTCGGCCTGATGCAGACCATCGGTGCGCCCGGGGCCGGGATCGCGGTCGCGGTGGAGAACATCTTTCCGCCGGTGCCCAGCGAGGTCATCCTGCCGCTGGCCGGATTGACCGCCAGCCGGGGCCATTTCAGCCTCACCTCGGCGATCGCCTGGACCACCGCCGGATCGGTGGTCGGCGCCTGGGCGCTCTATCTGCTGGGGGTGAAGCTGGGCGTCCAGCGACTGCGGGTGTTCGCCGACCGGATGCCGCTGATGAAGGTCTCCGACATCGATCGCACCGTCGCCTGGTTCAACCGGCACGGCCGCTCCGCGGTCTTCTTCGGCCGGTTGCTGCCGCTGTTCCGCAGCATGATCTCGATCCCGGCCGGGGTGGAGCGGATGCCGTGGTGGCAGTTCACCTTCTACACCCTGCTCGGGTCGGGGATCTGGAACACCGTGCTGATCCTGGCCGGTTGGCAGCTCGGCGCGAACTGGCAGCTGGTCGAGCGCTGGACCGGGGTGCTGCAGAACATCGTGATCGCCGCGGTCGCCATCGCCCTGATCCTCTTCATCGTCCGCCGGGTCCGCGCGCGCCGTTCCGCGCGCCACGCGACCGAGGACTCCTCCGAACCGGCGACTAGGCTGAACGAGTGAGCCCTACCGATCTGCATCCAGCCCCCGCGCGGCGCTCGCCGACCGTGCGCAGTGCCCGCGCCATCAGCCTGGTCGCCGGCATCATCGTGGTGGCCTCGCCGGTGCTCGGCTGGCTCGGTCACACCGACTATGCCCGGACCTTCTACGGCATCCTGATCGGCACCTTCGTCGGGTTGATGGTCGGCGTCTTCGGCCCCGGCGCCGCGACCTCGCTGACCGGGCTGATCGGCGCCTCGATCCGGCCGCTGCTGGTGCTCGTCGCGCTGGCCCTGCTCGCCTGGGCGGTGATCGGGGTGATCGGCGGTCAGGACGTCCTCAACAAGACGATCAGCCTGGTCGCGGCCTCGATCATGGTGGCGGCCTGGGTGCCGATCACCCGGCTGTCGGGGCGCTGACTCCCAACCCCCGCTGGAATTCCAGGATCCGCCGGACGGCCTCGGCGACCGCCGCCGCACCGGCCGCCAGCGAGATCCGGACCGCCTGGTCACCGTGCGCGGTGTCGAAGTCCAGACCGGGGGTGATCGCCACCCGCTGCTGGTCCAGCAGCGCCTCGCACCAGGCACGGGAGTCGGGGTGGGGGCCGAGCACCGGGGTGATCGTGGCATAGAAATAGAAGGCCCCGTCGGCCGGGGCGACGTCCACCCAGCCGAGCTCGTCGAGATGGTCGAGCACCACCTGCCGGGCGGCGGCGTAGTCGGCGACCTGCGCGACCCCCTCGGCGTACGCCTGCTCGGTGAACGCCTCCACCGAGGCGTACTGCGCCGGCACCGGCGGACACAGTGACAGGTTGCCGGTGAGCGCCTCGAAGGCGCCGACCAGATCATCGGGCACCAGCGCCCAGCCGAGCCGCCAACCGGTCATCCCCCAGTACTTCGAGAACGAGGAGACCACGATCGCGTTGCGGTCGTGGCTCCAGGCGCAGTCACCGACCGAGGCGCCGTAGGTGACACCGTGATAGATCTCGTCGCTGATCAGCCGCACCCCGCGCTCGCGGCACCAGTCGGCCAGTTCGGCGAGCTGCCCCGCGGCGAGCATGGTGCCGGTCGGGTTGGCGGGCGAGGCGACCACCAGCCCGGCGAGTGGCGCCTCTGCGTACGCCCGGTCGAGCAGGTCGATGGTGGGCTGGAAGCGTTCGGCGGGGCCGCAGTCGAGTTCGACGACCTCGAGACCGAGGCTGGTCAGGATGTTCTGGTACGCCGGATAGCCCGGCCGGGCGAGCGCGACCCGGTCGCCGGCGTCGAAGGCGGCCAGGAAGCTGGTCAGGAAGGCGCCCGAGGACCCGGTGGTGATCGCGATGTTGCGGATCGGGACCTCCAGCCCGTACCAGCGGCGGTAGTGCCGGGCCAGTCCCTGGCGCAGCTCGATCAACCCGGTGGCGTTCGAGTAGCCCAGCGCGGTGCCGTCGGTGACCACCTCGGCGGCGCGCCGACGCACCCCCTGGGGCGCACCCGCCGACGGTTCCCCGGCGCACAGCGAGATCACCTCGATGCCGGCGGCGCGCAGCTCGAAGACCTTGTGCAACACCGTCATCACCTCGAACGGCGGCACGGCCGCGGAACGGGCGGAGGGGTGCAGGTGCCCCGGTTGGTGGTGGCTCGGCTGCTCGGTCATGGCGCGGATGTTACGCCCGGGCGTCCAACTCCCTGACCAGCCGGGCGGTCGCGGTGTTGCGGTAGGACATGTCGGCCAGTTCGGCGACCTCGGCCCAGTCCGGCGTCACGGTGCGGAAGTTGATGCCCAGCCAACCGCCCGGGCCGTAGTAGGCCGGTACGAAGAACCGTTCGTCACCGAGCAGCGCCTCGCGCTCCTCGCGATCGGGGAGGAACAGCATGGAGTCGGCGTACTCCTCGGAGCCGTGATCGCCCTTGACGACACCGCCGAAGACCGCGAACACCTTCCTGGTGAAGAAGTTCGGGTGCCCGTGCGAGATCTTCTCCGCGGCCTCGGGCAGCGCCAGGCAGATCTCCCGGACCCGCGCCAGGTGCGGGTCGTCCTCGGCGAATCGCAGCGGGTGGGCCATGCGGTGATCCTGCCATGCCCGCGTACGATCGAGGGATGCGCAGCCAGGCAGGGCACTGATGGGCCGGGTCACGGTACGCCGCCCGGTCACCCGGATCACTCTCGGCGAGGGCACGTCCCGGCGCAGCGACTCGCTGACCGCCGAGGAACCGCTGGAGATCCGACTCGACGGGACGCCACTGGCGGTGACGATGCGCACCCCCGGCAACGACATCGAGCTGGCGCACGGATTCCTCGCCACCGAAGGGATCATCGCCGGCCCCGACGACGTGCTCACCGCGCGCTACTGCGCCGGGGCGGTGGAGGAACTCGACGAGCTGCTGGTCGACGGCGCCGCGGGCGATGGTCTGCGGGTGCTCGACCAGCCGACCACCCGCAATACCTACAACGTGCTGGAGCTGAAGCTCGCGCCACACGTCCCGCCGCCGGCGGTCGACCCGACCCGCAACTTCTACACCACCTCCTCCTGCGGGGTGTGCGGCAAGGCCAGCATCGACGCGATCACCCAGCAGTTGCGCTGGGACGTGGCGAGCGATCCGGTACGCCTGGACCCGGCGATCATCGCCGAGCTGCCGGACCGGTTGCGGGAGCACCAGCGCACCTTCTCCCGGACCGGCGGGCTGCACGCGGCCGGGTTGTTCTCCGCCGCCGGTGAGCTGCTGCACAGCGCCGAGGACGTGGGTCGGCACAACGCGGTGGACAAGGTGATCGGCTGGGCGCTGCTGAACGGCCGGCTGCCGGCGACCGGTTCGGTGCTGGCCGTCTCGGGCCGGGCCTCCTTCGAACTGACCCAGAAGGCCCTGATGGCGGGCATCCCGGCACTCGCCGCGGTCTCGGCGCCCTCCTCGCTGGCGGTCGAGTGCGCCGAGGAGGCCGGCATGACGCTGTTCGGCTTCGTCCGGCCACCCCGGCTCAACGTCTACACGCGCGCCGATCGCGTCGTCACCGCCAGCGATTGAAACGGTCGCATACAATTGGACCCAGTTTGTCGACACCCCGCGACGGCGATGCTCCGGGGATCTGTCTGGAGGAAGTCTTTCGTGCGGACGCGTGTTCCGATCGCTCTGGCGGTCACCACGGCCACCCTGCTGACCGCCTGCGGCGGTGGTTCGGACGACGCCTCCGGCAGTCAGAGCCCGCCCGCCGCGACCGTCGAGGACGCCGCCGCAGCCGTCGCCCAGGGCCTGTCCACCGGCAGCCTGCAGAACGTGCCGCTGCGCAGCGGCGACCCCAACGCCGACCTGCCGGTGCTGCTGCGAGGGATGAACGGGCTGCTGCCCAAGGTCACCGTGCAGGACATCCGGCGGGCCGGCAACACCGCCACCGTCGACTTCGACTACAGCTGGCCGCTCTCGGCCGACTGGGCCTATGAGTCCAAGGCCACCCTGGTCGATGACAAGGGGACCTGGCAGCTGATCTGGGAACCCTCGGTGCTGCACCCCAAGCTCACCACCGGCAACCGGTTGGAGCGCAACCGCACCACCACCGAGCGCGGCACCATCACCGGCCGCGGCGCGACCGTGCTGGTGCAGAGCACCCCGCTGCAGATGCTCGGACTGAACAAGGCGGCCGTGCCCAACACCGGCGACCAGCAGTCCTCGGCCCGCACCATCGCCGACCAGCTCAACCTGGACCCGGCGGCGTACCAGCAGAAGGTCGCCGCCGCCGGTCCGAACGCCTTCGTCGACGCCGCCCCGGTACGCACCGAGGAGATCCCCGCCAACTACAGCCGGACCAAGGGTGCCGAGTCGCGCACCGTGAACCTGCCGGCCGCCAAGTCCGCCGGGTACGCCAAGGCGCTGCTCGGCACCGTCGGCTATGCGACCGAGCAGGAGGTCGCGAACTCCGGCGGCACCATCTATCCCGGTGACGTCGTCGGCCAGAGCGGGCTGCAGAAGACCTTCGACCAGCAGCTGCGCGGCCGGGGTGGCAACAAGGTCTATCTGGTCCCCCGGGACGCCGCCCCCGGCACCGCACAGTCCGGGTCGGACAACCTGGTCGCCGATTTCCCCGACGCGCCCGGGCAGACGCTGCAGACCACGATCGACGACGACGTCCAGACCCGCGTCGAGGACGCGGTGTCGAAGGCGAAACAGCCGGTCTCGATCGCGGTGGTGCGGCTCGGCAGTGGTCCCGGTGGTGGCGCGGTGCTGGCCGCCGGTGACTCCCCGCCGGCCCGCGCCAAGGACGACTCGACCACCGGCAGGCTCGCCCCCGGGCTGGGCGCCTCCCCGGTCGCCGCGCTCGCCCTGATCCGCTCCGGGGTGAAGCTGAGCGACAAGGTGACCTGCGAGCGCAGCGTCAATGTCGGCGGCCGGACCATCGACAACCCCAAGGGGTTCAGCTACAACGGCAACTCGATGACGCTGGAGCAGGCACTGGCCCGCGGCTGCCGGACGGCGGTGGCGCAGGCCGCGTCGAAGCTGCGGCCGAGCGAGCTGGAGGGTGCGGCGAAATCCCTCGGGCTGGCTCGTCAGGCCGATCTGGGCACACCGGTGAACCTGGGCGGTTTCCCCGCACCCAGCGGTGATCTGGCCGCTGCCGAGGCGCTGATCGGCCAGGGCGGTGAAGGTGCGGTGCAGGCCTCCCCGCTGGCGCTGGCCGTGATGGCCGCCTCGGTGCAGGCCGGCCGCACGGTGAACCCGTCGGTGGTGCCCGACCGGACGGCCGGCGCGGACGGCGTACCCCCGCTCACCGACGGTGAGGCGAAGTCTCTGCAGGCCATGATGAAGCAGTCCACCGGCTCCTACGGTCAGCTCAAGGAGGCCGTCACCGGTGAGGCCGACGGCCGCCAGATCCTGGTCGGCTACTCCGACGCCTTCGCGGTCGCGATCGTGGTCTCCGACGCCGACCAGTCCAGCGCCCCGAGCCTGTCCACCCTCGCCCGGCAGGTCACCTCCAGTTCGTCCAGCTCCTCGAGCTCCTCCCGCTCCTCCGGCTCGGGCTCGTCGAGCTCGTCGGGATCCTCGGGGTCGAGTGGCTCGCGGAGCAGCCGCTGATGCTGCGCTCGGTACGCCGACCGCTCGCGCTGGCCGGCGCGGCCGCGCTGCTGTCGGGCTGTGCGGCGAAGCTCTCCACCCCGCCGGTGCCGAGGCCACCGGACCCGGCGCCGCAGGTGCAGGCGCTGATCGACGGCCTGCAGCGCACCGACCTCAGCCAGGTGCCCGCCGACCAGGACGCCGCCGGCCAGCTGGCCGAGATCGTCCGCGGCATGGACGGCGTCAAGCCGATGGTGACCGTCACCGGGACGAAGACCGATGGTGACGTCGCCACGGTCGACCTGGACTACAGTTGGCCGTTCGCGGGCCAGCCGTGGACCTATCGCTCCACCGCGACGCTGAACTACCGCGACGGCCAGTGGGTGCTCGACTGGACCCCGCAGCTGATCCATCCCCAGCTCGGGCTCGACACCCGGCTGGTGCACACCAACACCCCGGCCACCCGCGGTCGGATCACCGGCAAGGACTCCGCGGTGATCGCCGAGGACAAACCGGTGCTGCGGGTCGGCATCGACAAGTCCCGGGTCGATGCGGCCCGGGTCGAGGATTCGGCCCGCCGGCTGGCCCAGGCGCTGCAGATCAATCCCGACAACTATCTGAGCAAGGTCCGCGCCGGCGGCCCGGCCCAGTTCGTCGAGGCGATCACGCTGCGCCCGGAGGCGGCGCAGAACGACAGCTGGCGGCAGATCCCCGGTGCGATCGGCGTACCGTCGAACCAGACGCTGGTCACCGACAAGGAGTTCGCGCCCGAGCTGATCGGCACCACCGGCCCGGCGACGCCGGAGGTCGCCGCCGCGTCGGGCTACACCCTCTTCCCCGGTGATGAGACCGGGATCTCCGGGCTGCAGAAACGCGACGATGCCCAGCTGCGCGGCAAGCCCGGGACGAAGGTGTCGCTGGTGCCGCGGACGATGCCGACCCCGGCGCCGACGGCGAGCCCGTCCGCGGGGCCGTCCGCCAGCCCCTCGGCGGCCACCCCGAGCCCGGCGCCGATGAAGCCGGTCACGCTCTTCGAGGCACCGGCCCAGACCGGTGGTGATGTCGCGCTGAGTCTGGATCTGGCGGCCCAGCGGAAGGCCGAGCAGGTGCTCTCCCGGGCGTCCGGATCTGCTTCCCTGGTGGCGATCCAGCCGTCCACCGGCAAGATCGTGGCGGCCGCCAACGCGGCGGGGAACGGTGGCAATCCGGATGCGACCTTCGGCCGGTACGCCCCGGGCTCGACCTTCAAGGTGGTCACCACGCTCGCGCTGCTGCGCAGCGGGATGACCCCCGACTCCCCGGTGAACTGCACCGACACGGTGACCGTCGACGGCCGGACCTTCAAGAACTACAGCGATTTCCCGGCCTCGAAGGTCGGCCGGTTGAGCCTGGCCGATGCGGTCGCCTACTCCTGCAACACCGCGCTGATCGCGGAGAGCCAGCGGATCAGCCCGCAGGTGCTGCGGGAGGCGGCGGCCAGCCTCGGGTTGGGTACCGACTACGACGCCGGGTTCTCCTCCTTCTTCGGCTCCGTACCCGATCCGGCCAATGTCGTCGGCAAGGCCGAGTCGCTGATCGGTCAGGGCACCGTGGAGGCGTCGCCGATGGCGATGGCCGCGGTCGCCGCCTCGGTGCAGGCCGGGCGTACCGTGATCCCGACCCTGGTCGCGGGGAACCCGCCGCCGCAGCCGAGCCGGCCGCTGACCGCCGACGAGGCGTCCGCGCTGCAGCGGGTGATGCGGCTGGTGGTCTCCCAGGGCACCGCGAGCTTCCTCTCCGGCACCGCCGACGGCGCCAAGACCGGTACCGCCGAATACGGCACCGCGACCCCGCCACGCACCCACGCCTGGATGATCGCCTACCGCGGCGATCTCGCCGTCGCCGTCTGGGTCAACGACGGGGAATCCGGTTCGAAGACCGCCGGCCCGCTGATCCAGGCCTTCCTCCGCTGACGTTCATCGAGTAGCCGACCATGCGCAGCGCACCCCCTGACGTTCATCGAGTAGCCGACCATGCGCAGCGAAGCGGAGCAATGGTCGGCGTGTCGAGATGAACCAGATCTTCTCGACACGGTCGCTGCGCGACCTGCTCGAAGACCGTGCGAACCCGCTGCGTCGCTGCGCGACCTGCTCGAAGCCCGGGTGAACCTGTTGGATGGCTGAAGAACGGACCGTACCCGCTGTCCGGCGACCCCGCCGCGTACCAGCATGGTTGCCATGCCCCAGCTGTCCGAAGCCCAGGCGGTCACCCGACTGCTCGACCGGTACGCCTTCTCGGCCACCCCGGCCGAGCGGGAGCGTGCCCAGCAGGCCGGTTTCCGGCAGACGCTGACCACGCTGCTCACACCGAGCGGTGACGACCCCGGCGCCGCGGCCACCCCGCCGCCGACGCTGCAGCCGACACCGAAGCGGGACCGGAACGACCAGGACAGCAAGCTCGCCTACGCCAAGGTCCAGCAGACCAACCGCACCGCGCTGATCCGTTGGTGGCTGGCCCGGATGGTCGCCGCCGAACACCAGGGGGTGGAGAAGCTGACCTGGTTCTGGCACGGGCACTTCGCGACCAGCTTCGCCAAGGTCCGCCCGGTCGCGCTGATGCTGCCGCAGAACGAGACCTTCCGCCGCAACGCGCTCGGCGATTTCCCCACCCTGGCGAAGGAAATGCTGACCGACCCGGCGATGATCGACTGGCTGGACGGGGAGAAGTCGACCCTCAAGGCACCGAATGAGAACCTGGCCCGCGAGTTCATGGAACTGTTCACCCTCGGTGTCGGCCAGTACAGCGAACAGGATGTCCGGGAGGCCGCACGCGCGTTGACCGGTTGGGTGATCACCGGTGAGCGCGCCGTGCTGCAGCCGAAGCGGCAGGACCGGAAACCGAAGACGATCCTCGGCCGGACCGGAAACTTCGACGCGGCCGGGTTCGCCGACGTGGTCCTGCAGAACCCGGCATGGATGACCTTCGTCCCGCAACGGCTCTGGTTCCGGCTGGTCGGCGACCACCCGATCCCCGACGACGTGCTCGCCGGCCTCCCGCGGACTTTCGGCAGCGGATCGGTGGCCTCGGTGCTGACCGCGATGGCGAGCGGACCGGCCTTCCGGGACGACCGCCATGCGCTGGTGAAGTCCCCGGTGGAGTGGCTCGTCGGTCTGCTGCGGGTGCTCGGCGTCCGGCCCCAGGACTGGTCCGATGACGACCTGGCCAAGGTGCAGCGCGCCCTGCGGGCCATGGGCCAGGTGCCGTTCACCCCGCCGAGTGTCGGCGGTTGGCCCTCGGACCAGCTCTGGTTGAACACCGGGACGGCGGTGGCACGGGCCACCCTGGCCGATCTGGTGGCCGCCCGGGCGGGTTTCGTGAAAGAGGCAGCGAAGACCAGCGCTGATGCCCGGATCTCGTTGCTGGCAACGACTTTCGGCGTCACCTGGACCGAGCGGACCAGGGCCGCACTGCAACAGGCCGACAGACCCCAGGCGATGCTGGTCACGGCCGCCTGTTCTCCCGAGGTGGTGGTGTCCCGATGACTTTCTCCCGACGCAAGTTCCTCGCCTGGTCAGGGGTTGCGGCCGGTGCCGGCGCCCTGGCCGCCGGCGGCGGTTACGCCTGGACCCATCCCGACGTGCTGCGTCAGGCGGCCATCGACTCACCGCTGGATCCGCGGTCCGGGGTGCTGGTGCTGGTGACCCTCTATGGCGGGAACGACGGGTTGAACACCGTCATCCCGGCCGCCGACAGGGCCTACCAGGATGCGCGCCCGGACCTGGCGTACCAGCCGGGTGAGGTCCTCGACCTGGGCGACGGGCTCGGCCTCAACCCGGCGATGAAGGGCCTGAAATCCTTGTGGGACAGCAAGGAGCTGGCGATCGTGCGCGGTGTCGGCTATCCGCAGCCGGACCGCAGCCACTTCCGTTCGATGGCGATCTGGCAGACCGCGGACCCGCGTACGCCCCAGCCGAGCGGTTGGCTCGGTCGCTGGCTCGATGCCACCGGTGACCCGCTGCAGGCGGTCTCGGTCGAGCCGGTGCTGCCACCGGTGCTGGTCGGCTCTCGGACCGCGGCGGCCTCCTGCCCACCGAAGGGATTGCAACTGGGTAAGGGTCCGACGGCGAATCCGCTGGCGATGCTCGGCCGACCCGATCCGGCGGACTGTCCGCTGCAGGCCGCCGCGGCACGATCGCTGAGCGAGGTGGCACGGATCGGCGCCGCGCTGGATCCCTCGGTGGCCCGAGCGCGCGAGGAGGCCCAGGCGCCGCAGGGGCAGGGGTCGGGCACCGGGACCGGTGGGCAGCAGGCCCTGGAACAGCAGCTCGACCTGGTCGCGGCGATGATCGAGCTCGGCGTACCGTCGCGGGTCTATTCGGTCTCGCTCGGTGGTTTCGACACCCATGCCGGCGAGAAGGCCAGCCTGGAAGGGCTTCTCGGGCATCTGTCGGACTGCCTGTCCCGCTTCCAACAGCGGCTGAACGGTACCGAGCGGGGCAAGCAGGTGGTGACGATGGTGCATTCGGAGTTCGGCCGGCGGGTGCGGGCGAACGGCTCGGACGGCACCGACCACGGAACGGCGGGTCCGATGTTCCTGATGGGCCGCGGGGTGCGGCCGGGTTTCCACGGCGATCAGCCCAGCCTCACCGATCTCGACAACGGCGATCTCAAGTCGAACCTCGATTTCCGGCAGGTGTACGCCAATCTGCTGACCCGGGTGCTGGATGCCGATCCGGCGCGTTTCCTTGCTGGCTTCGACAAGGAGCTTCCCGTCATCTCCTGATCACTGGGGTTCATCTCGACACGCTCGCTGCGCGAGCTACTCGATGAACGGGAGGGGCGTCACTGCGCGAACTGGTCGATGAGCGGGAGGGTGAGCACGAAGCGGGCGCCGCGGCCGGGTTCGGCGGGGGCGCAGATCACCTCACCGCCGTGCGCCCGGGCGTACCCGCGGGCGATGTTCAGCCCCAGCCCCGATCCGGCGCCGACCTCCTCCCCGCGCAGCCGGACCATCCGGTCGAAGATCCGCTCGCGCTGGTGATCGGGTACGCCGCGGCCGGAGTCGGTGACGGTGAGCACGGCGGTGTCCCCATCCCGCGCCAGGCCCAGCTCGATCCACCCACCCGGGCCGCCCGCTGCGGCGTACCGGATCGCGTTGTCGACCAGATTCCGCAGCGCGCCCGCCACCCGGTCGGCGTCGCCGACGATCGCCAGGTCGGCCAGCCCGACCCGGTGCACGGTCACCGCCGGCCCCGCCAGCTCGACCCGTTCCGCCTCCGCACCGATCAGCGCACCCAGCGATACCGGCCCCCGGGTGAGATCCAGCCCGGCATCGATCCGTGCCAGGTCGAGCAGCGAGGACACCATCGCCCCCGCCCGCTGCGCCTCGCGGGCCAGCAGCAGCTCCAACTGCTGCCGCTCCGTCGGCGACGACTCGGTGAGCAGCGCCTCGCTGGCCGCCTGGATCCCGGCCAGCGGGGTACGCAGCTCGTGGGCGGCGTCGGCCAGGAAGGACTGCATCCGCTCCGCCGACCCCTGGGCGACCTGCTCGGCCTCCCGGGCCCGCAGCTCGGCCCCCTCCAGCTCGTCGAGCATCTGGTCGACGGCGGTCGCGGTAGCACCGATCTCGGTCCGCGGGTTGGTCGGCCGCAGCCGGACCCCGCGCTCCCCGCCAGCGATCCGGCGGGCCGAGCCGGCCATCCGTTTCAGCGGCCGGAGCGCGAACCAGGTCGCCAGCCAGGTGAGCAGACCGCCGAGCAGCAGCACCACCGCGGCGGCGATCCAGAGCGCCCGCTGCACCGCCGACGACGAGGCGTTCGTCGCCGCCAGATCGGCGGTCACGGTGAGCGTCGCCCCCTCATACGCCGCCCGGCCGCCCTGCAGCGTCGCCGTGCGGGCCCGCCCGGGCCGCTCGGGTTCCGGGCCGGACTGGTAACGCTGCCCGCCACGCAGCACCAGTTCCACCTGCAGCTCCCGGCCCGACACCCGATCCGCCAACCCCTGGGGCCCGATCGGGGTGCGGGCCAGCTGCTGGGCCAGCCCGATCCGCTGGCTCACCAGCGTGGTCACATCCCGGCGCGCCTGGGCGGTGTAGATCTGGCCCACCGTGGTCACCAGCACCACCAGGGTGACCGTGAGCACCGCCAGCATGGCCAGCAGCACCCGGGTCCGCAGGCTGGCGGCCGGCAGGGGTGCCTCGGTACGGGGTGGTTCGGTACGGGGTGGTTCGGTCACGACTCCCCCAGCCGATAGCCCTCGCCGCGCACGGTGTGCACCACCCGCGGGCCGTACCGCTCCAGCTTCCTGCGCAGCGTCGACACGTGCACCTCCACCACATTGGCGTCGTATCCGTGATAGCCCCAGATGCTGGTCAGCAGCTGTGACTTGGGCACCACCCGGCCGACCTGGCGGGCGAGCAGTGCCAGGATCCTGCGTTCGGTCGCGGTGAGCTCGACCGGTACGCCGCCGCAGCTGACCCTGGTGGCCTCGTCGGCGATCGTCAGCTCGCCGATCGTGACGCTGGCGCCGATCGCCCCGGTACGCCGCAGGATCGCGTGACAGCGGGCGATCGCCTCGACCATCGCGAACGGCTTCACCAGATAGTCATCCGCACCCTCGGCCAGCCCGCGGACCCGGTCGGCCATCGTGTCCCGGGCGGTCAGCATCAGCACGCCGGCCCTGCTGTGCGCCCGGATCACCGGCAGCAGGTCGAACCCGTCCCGGCCGCCGGGGAGCATCACATCGAGCACCACCAGTTCCGGCGCGAAGTCCGCCAACCTCGCCTCCATCCCGTCCCCCGAGACCAGCTCACCGACCTCGAAACCCTGTCCGCGCAGCGCCGAGCGCAGGGCGAGGCGGATGGCGTCGTTGTCCTCGACGACGAGGATGCGGCTGGCTCCCATGTGTCCATGGTGCCGTTCGGCCGGGGTCTGCTCGGTAGGCTCGGCCGGTGCAATTCACCACTCTGCTGGCGGCGCTGCCGCTGCTGGTCGCCGTGCTCGCGCTGGCGCTGCGGATGAAGGCACTGACGGCGGCCCTGCTCTCCCTCACCGCCGCCGTCCTGCTGGGGTTGACGCTCTTCCGGGCGCCGGCCGCCGGCTGGTTCGCGGGCCTGCTCGGACTGGCGCCGACGATCGCCGAGGTGCTCGCGGTGCTGTTCGGCGGGGTGCTGCTGAATCGGGTGCTGGACCGGGTCGGCGCGCAGGCGACGATCGCCGCCTGGGTGGAGCGCAGCGGCGCCGGACAGCGGGAGCGGGCGGCGTTGCTGCTGGTCTTCGGGCTCACCCCGTTCGCCGAATCGGTGACCGGTTACGGGCTCGGTGCGATGGTCGCGGTCCCGTTGCTGCGGCATCTCGGTTTCGACCGGACGCGTTCGCTGATCCTGGCCCTGTTCGGGCTGTTCCTGACCACCTGGGGTGCGCTCGCACCCGGTGCGCTGGTCGCCTCCGCGCTCGGCGGGGTGGGTGAGATCGAGCTCGGGGTGCGCAGCGCCCAGCTCGCCTGGCTGCCGATCCTGCTGACCGGGTTGGCCACCCAGGCGCTCTGCTACCGCCGACAGGCGCTGCGGGTGACGCCGCTGCTCGACGTGCTGCTCATCGGCGCGGCGCTGTGGGGCGTACTGGTGGCGACGAACTGGCTGCTCGGTCCGCCGCTGGCCGGGGTGCTCGGAGCGCTGGCGGCGACCGCGGTGGCGCTGCTGCGGTTCCGGCTGGCCGGTGCCCGGGTCGGTCTGGATCGCGAGACCGCGGCAGCCCTGCTGCCCTATCTGGTGCTGGTCGTCGGGTTGCTGGTCAGCGGTATCGCGCTGCGGGTGACCGGGGCCGGCGGGGCCTGGCAGCTGCTCGGGCTGGGGTCGCTGTGGCTGGTGGTGGCGAGCGCGGTGGCGCTGCGCCAGCACCACAGTTCGGCGGCACTCGTCCGATCCGATCTGGTCGCCTCGGTACGCCGCTGGTGGCCGGTCGGCAGCGCTACCGCCGGCTTCCTGCTGCTCGGCGCGGTGCTCACGCTGACCGGGATGAGCGCGGCGGTGGCGACCGGGTTGGCCCAGCTCGGCCGGGGCTATCTGTTCCTGGCGCCGTTCGTCGGCGGCCTGGGCGGCCTGGTCAGCGGCACGGTGGTCGGTGCGAATGCGATGTTCGTGGCCAGCCAGGCGCAGGCCGCGCACGCCATCGGCGTATCCGCTCTGGAACTCGTCGCCATCCAGAACCTCTCCTCCGGCGTACTCACCATGGCCGCCCCGACCCGGGTCGCCCTGGCACTGGTACCGGCGGCCGACGGGGCCGGCGCGAAGGACTCCACGGACCCGCCGCCGGACCTCGGTCACGCGCACCGCTGGCTGCTCGGGCTCTGCCTGATCACGCTGCTCGGGCTCGGCGGATTGGCCCTCACCGTCGGCTCCTGACGGACAAGTGACCCATTCGTGACCTGAGACTCCTCTCATTGCGCTGGCCCGCTGTCTGCCGCGGGTCATAGGTTGCTGTGATCCCGGTCACAAGCCGGGCCATCCCATCAAAGACGACGAGGAGACACCCCGTGCGCATCCGCCGCCGATCAACCGCGCTCGCCGCAGCGCTGACAGCCACCGCACTCGCCGGATCGGGGCTCGCCGCAGCTCCGGCCTCCGCCGCACCCAATCCGAACTCGGGCGAGAAGATGGCGAGGGCCGTCTCCACCGACACCGCGATGCAGCACCTGAACCAGTTCCAGGCGATCGCCGACGCCAACGGTGGCAACCGCGCCGCCGGCACCCCCGGCTACGAGGCCTCCGCCCAGTATGTGGAGAAGACCCTCGCCGCCGCCGGGTACACCACCACCCGGCAATACTTCGACTTCATCTTCGAGCAGGTGAACGCCACCTCGCTGGACGAGGTCTCGCCGACCGCCCGCTCGGTGGAGCACACCCCGATGAGCTACTCGCCGTCCACCGGACCGGCCGGGGTGACCGCCGAACTGGTGGCCCCCGCGGTCGCCACCGGCTGCGACGCGAGCGAGTGGGGCGGCGTGGACGCGACCGGCAAGATCGCCCTGATCAGCCGGGGCACCTGCTCCTTCGGCCAGAAGTCGGCTGCGGCGAAGGCCGCCGGCGCCTCGGCCGCGATCATCTACAACAACACCGACGGCGCCCTGAACGGCACCCTCGGCGCCCCCGGTGACAACTACGTCCCGACCACCGGTGTCACCCAGGCCGAGGGCCAGACGCTGGTCGCCAAGATGGCCAGCGGCCCGGTGGTGATGAAGTTCGTGCTCGACAAGGTCGTCGAGGAGCGCCAGACCTTCAACATCTTCGCCGAGACGAAGACCGGCCGCACCGACAACGTCGTGGTGCTCGGCGCCCACCTGGACGGCGCCTATGAGGGCCCCGGGATGAGCGACAACGCCTCCGGCGCCGCCACGCAGCTGGAGACCGCGGTGCAGCTGGGCCGGGCGAACAAGGTCAACAACAAGGTGCGGTTCGCCTGGTGGGGTGCCGAGGAGCTGGGCCTGCTCGGTGCGACCTACTACGTCAACGATCTGGTCGAGAACAACCCGGCCGAGTTGCAGAACATCGCCGGTTACCTGAACTACGACATGGTCGGTTCGCCGAACTACATCATCGGTGTCTATGACGCCAACCAGTCGACCTACGAGGCCCCGGTTCCGGTGCCCGAGGGTTCGGCGGCGCTGGAGAAGATCTTCACCGACCGCTTCGATGCGATCCAGCAGCCGTGGGTGGACACCGAGTTCTCCGGTCGCTCCGACTACCAGCCGTTCATCGAGAACGGCATCCCCTCCTCCGGTCTGTTCACCGGTGCCGATGGCACCAAGACCGCTGAGGAAGTCGAGATGTTCGGTGGCACCGAGGGCATCCTCTACGACCCGAACTACCACACCGCTCAGGACGACATCAACAACATCAGCCGGGAGGCGATCGACATCAACCTCAAGGCGATGGCCTACGCCGCCGGGACCCTGGCGTACGACACCTCGATGGTGAACGGCAAGGCCAGCAACGGCAAGTCGGGCAAGCCGAAGAAGGTCCGCCCGGGCACCCCGATGGGCAAGGCCGCTTCCTGATCGTCTGGGTCCCCGGCGCTTCGGGGTGCCGGGGGCCCGGACTTTTTCCGGCGCGCCGTCCATTTTCAGCGCGGCCAACTACTTCAACTTTTGATTGTCTGCTAAAAATAATGTCGGTCGGACCCGCTCTCCCCCCGAGGAGCGGGTCCGATCCCATTTCCGCGTCGAGTGACATCCGGGGTTGAGGAGTACGCCATGGCCGAGGGCGAGCCCGATCAGATCCCCGAGGACGGGCTGACCACCCGGCAGCGCCGCAACCGGCCACTGCTGGCCGTCAACACCGGTGAGGGCAAGGGCAAGTCGACCGCCGCCTTCGGGTTGGCGCTGCGCGGCTGGCACCAGGGCTGGTCGATCGCGGTGTTCCAGTTCGTCAAGAACGGCAAGTGGCGGATCGGTGAGGAGGCCGCGCTGCGTGCCCTGGGCGGGGTGCACGAACAGACCGGTGCGGGCGGGCCGGTGGACTGGCAGATCATGGGCGCCGGCTGGTCGTGGAGCCGCAAACAGGGCAGCGAGGACGATCACGCGGCCCAGGCGGCCGAGGGCTGGGCGGAGGTGAAGCGCCGGTTCGCCGCGCAGCGCCACGGCCTCTACGTGCTGGACGAGTTCACCTATCCGATCACCTGGGGCTGGCTGGACATCGACGACGTCTGCTCCACGCTGGCCGACCGACCGGGATTTCAACATGTGGTGATAACCGGGCGGGGTGCCCATCCGCGGCTGGTCGAGCAGGCCGATCTGGTCACCGAGATGACCAAGGTCAAGCACCCCTTCGACGTCGGCCAGAAGGGTCAGCGTGGCATCGAGTGGTGAGGATCCGCTGCGCTGGCACGGTGACGACGAACTGGGTGCCGGGCCGGCCGGTGCGCTGATCGATCTGGCGGTGAACGTCCGCCGGCCCGCACCACCGGCCTGGTTGGCGAAGGTGCTGGCGGGGACCATCGGCGAACTGGGCGCCTACCCCGACGCCGGACCGGCCCGCCGCGCGCTGGCCGCGCGGCACCAGGTGGCGGTGGAGCAGGTGCTCCCGACCGCCGGCGGCGCGGAGGTCTTCACCCTGGTGGCCCGTGGCTCGGGGGTACGCCGGGCCGCGGTGGTGCATCCGCAGTTCACCGAGCCGGAGGCCGCGCTGCGGGCCGCCGGGATACCGGTCGAGCGGGTGCTGCTGCCCGGACCGGACTTCGCGCTCGACCCGGACCTGGTGCCCGCGGACGCCGACCTGGTGGTGGTGGGCAACCCCACCAATCCGACCGGGGTGCTGCATCCGGCCGCGACGCTGCGCGCCCTGGCCCGGCCGGGCCGGGTGCTGCTGGTCGACGAGGCCTTCATGGACGCGGTCCCCACGCTGGTTGAGCGAGCGAGGAACGAGCGAGTCGAAGCCACCCCCACCGAACCCGAATCCCTGATCGCGCCGGTGATGCCCGGCGTGCTGGTGGCGCGCTCGCTGACCAAGACCTGGGGGCTGGCCGGGATCCGGGCCGGGTACGCGGTCGGCGACCCCACGCTGATCGACCGGTTGGCGGCGCAGCAGCCGCACTGGTCGGTGTCCACTCCGGCCCTGGCCGCGATGGTGGCGACGAGCAGCCCCGAGGCGCTGGCCGAGGCCGGGCGCGAGATGGCGTCGATCACCGAGCAGCGGGCGCACCTGGTGACCCGGCTGCGGGAGGCCGGGCTCGAGATCGTCGGCGGGCGGAGCGCGCCGTTCGTGCTGGTGCGGGGGCCGGTGGGGCTGCGGGAGCGGCTGCGGGCGGAGGGGTTCGCGGTCCGGCGCTGTGACACCTTCCCCGGTCTGGACGAGCGATACCTCCGGCTGGCGGTCCGCGAACCGGCGGTCAGCGATGCGCTCGCGGCCGCGCTGGGCCGGGCCCTGGGGCACTAGGCTGCGAGGGGACCAGTCAGGCAGCGGAGGGAGCCGTCGATGGCCGTCACGCCACCGGATGAGGCGGCCCGCCAGCGGGCGCGGGAGCGCAGCGACGCCCTGGCCAAGCCGGTCGGCGCGCTCGGCCGGTTGGAGGAGCTCGGCGCCTGGCTCGCCGCCTGCCAGGGGGTGTGCCCACCGCGACCACCGGAGCGGGTCCGCGCGGTGATCCTGGCCGGTGACCACGGGGTGGCCGCGCGCGGGGTGTCGGCCTATCCGAGCGAGGTGACCGCGCTGATGGTGCGGGCCTTCGTCACCGGCCGGGCCGCGATGAACGTGCTCGCCCGCCAGCACGGCGCCACGGTCCGGGTGCTGGACATCGCGGTGGACGCGGACCTGTCCGACCTCGGCGATGCCGTCACCCGGTTCAAGCTGCGCCGCTCCTGCGGATCGATCGACCGGGTCGATGCGATCACCCGCACCGAGGCCGAGCAGGCGGTCCGGGTCGGTCGGCAGATCGCCACCGAGGAGGTGGCCGCCGGCGCCGATCTGTTGATCCTCGGTGACATGGGCATCGGCAACACCACCCCGGCCGCCGCGCTGATCGCGGCCAGTCTCGGGTTGACCGCGGAGCAGGTGGCCGGGATCGGGACCGGGCTCGACGAGGCCGGCCGGACCCACAAGGCCGCGGTGATCGAGACGGCGCTGCGGCGGGTGGGTGAGCGCGCCGTCGATCCGCTGGAACGCCTTGCCGGATTGGGATCGGCGGATCTGGCGGTCGGCGCCGGCTTCTTGGCCGGGGCGGCCGAAGCCGGGGTACCGGTCTTGCTGGACGGGGTGATCGCGGTCGCCGAGGCGGTACTCGCCGAGGACCTCGCACCGGGTGCGATGGCCTGGTTCGCGGCGGGACACCGCTCCACCGAGCCGGCCCAGGCGTACGCACTGGACAAGCTCGGGCTGACACCGCTGCTCGATCTGGGGATGCGGCTCGGCGAGGGGTCGGGGGCGATGGCCGCGGTGCCGCTGCTGCGGTCCGCAGCGCTGCTGCTGGATGAGATGGCGCTGCTCGGCGAACTGGGCGAGGGGTCCTGATGGCGGCCTTCGGCGACGGGTGGCGATGGGCGGTGGGTACGCTCACCGTGCTGCCGAGCGGACGGTTCGAGACCGGCCCGACCGCCGCCCGGGTGATGGTGGCCGTCGCGCCGCTGGCGGTGCTGCCGCTGGCACTGATCGCCGCGATCATCACCCAGGCAGGGAATCTGTGCGGATCCCCCGATCTGCTCACCGGGTTGCTGGTGATCGGCTGGCTGGCGCTGGCGACCCGGGCGATGCACGTCGACGGGTTGGCCGATGTGGCCGACGGATTCGGCGCCGGCTGGTCACCGGAGCGGGCCCGGGAGGTGCTGAAGCGCGGTGACATCGGCCCGATGGGAATCATCGCGCTGATCGTGCTGCTCGGCCTGCAGGCGGTCGCGATCGGCGCCCTGGCCGAGCAGCCGCACGGTTGGGCACTGGTCGGCGGGTCGGTGCTGCTGTCCCGTTGGGCGATCGCGATCTGTTGTCGGGCGGGGATTCCGGCGATGCCCGGGTCACAGTTGGGCCGGGCGCTGGCCGGCCAGGTACCGGGCTGGCTCGCCTGGTCCTGTGCGGCGGCGACGGTCGCCGGGGCGACGCTGCTGGCCTGGTGGGCCGGGCTGTCGCCCTGGCGCGGGGCGCAGGTGGGGTTGACCGCGGTGCTGGTGGCGAACTGGTTGGTGACCCGTGCCCGGCGGGTCTTCGGCGGCATCAACGGTGACGTGATGGGCGCGGCGATCGAGGTGTCGCTGACCATGCTGCTGATCGGTTGGGCGCTGTGAGGGTGCTGATCACCGGCGGCATCCGGTCCGGGAAGTCGCGGACGGCCGAGGAAACCCTGTCCGGGCAGGACAATGTGGTCTATCTGGCGCCCGGGCCGAAGGCGGATCCGGTCACCGACCCCGAGTGGGCGGAGCGGATCGCGCGCCACCAGGCGCAGCGTCCGGCGCACTGGCGGACCATCGAGACCACCGAGGTCGCCGCGGCACTGCCCACGCTGGACGGCCCGGTGCTGCTGGACTGCCTCGGCACCTGGCTGGCCGCCCAGTTGGGCGAGACCGGTGCCTGGGATTCCCTGTCCGGTTGGGAATCCGCGATCGCCGAGCGGATCGAGGCGTTGGCCGCCGCGTGGCGGGCGTACCCGCACAAGGCCGTCGCGGTGACCAACGAGGTCGGCTGGGGGCTGGTCTCCGACCACCGTTCCGGTCGCATCTTCACCGACTGGCTGGGGCGTACCAATCAGGCGATCGGTGCGGCCAGCGACGAGGTCTGGCTGGTCGTCGCCGGCCGTACGCTGAAACTGACCTAGCCCTGCGAGTCGGCCGGCGACTGGAACGTGCAGACGCAGGCCTCGTTGCCCTCGGCATCGGCCAGCACCCACCAGGCGGGGGCGTACTGGTCGGTGACCAGTCGGCCGCCGGCATCCAGCACCGCCTGGACGCGCTGCTCGGCCTGATCGGCGGGCACGTCGACGTCGATGTGGATCCGGTTGCGCTGGTCGCGGCGCTCGTCGGTCGGCTGGAACCAGATCGAGGGACCGGACTTGTTCGGGTCGACGAGTTCGTCGTCGTCGACCTGGTCATAGCCGTAGACCGCCTGCCAGAACGGCAGGATCGCCGCGATGTCCTGGGCATCGATCGCGATCTGGGTCTCGCTCAGCCCCGCCAGGTCGATCTGCCCGTCGGACACCTTGACCACCGGGACGATCGCCGCGGCCAGGTCGACATCGCGGCCGGAGATGCCGCCGACATCGTGCGAGCTGAGCGCCAGATGCACCTTGTTGTAGCGGATGTCGATCTCGGGATGGTGGTTCATCTCCTCGGCGAGCTCACCCACCCGGTTCACGAACTCCAGCGACCGCCGAAAATCGGAGAACTTCGCCACCAGATGCATCCGGCCGTGCACCAGTCGCCACTTCGGCATCGCCTCGACGGCCTGCTCGGCGGTGAGCTTCTCTTTCGGCCCGTATGGATTGGACATACCTCCACCGTAGGACCAGCGGCCCCTCACCGCCACCGGCCCCGCGGCGCCATCGCGCCCTACACTGACGCCGTGCCCCTCCCCGCGCTGCTGCTCGGCTGGCTCGCCGACGAGACCTTCGGCGACCCGCGGCGCGGGCACCCGGTCGCCGGTTTCGGCCGCCTGGCACAGCGGCTCGAGCGGCGCTGCTGGCGGGACACCCGGGCCGCCGGAGTGGCGTACGAAATCCTTCTGGCCGGCGGCACGATCGGCGCCGCGGTGTGGCTGGACCGGGTGACCCGGGCCACCGCGCTGCGGCTCCCGGTGCGGATCGCCGCGACCTGGCTGGTACTGGGCGGGCGCAGCCTGCGCCGGGAGGCGGCCGCCGTCGACGAGCTGCTCGCCGCCGACGACCTGCCCGCCGCCCGGGAGCGGATCCGCAGCCTGGTCGGCCGCGACCCGAGCACCCTCGGGCCCGACGAGCTGGCCCGGGCCGCCATCGAATCGGTGGCCGAGAACACCGGGGACGCGGTCGTCGCACCGCTGTTCTGGGGTGCGGTGGCCGGGCTGCCGGGCCTGCTCGGCTACCGCGCGATCAACACCCTGGACGCCATGGTCGGGCACCGATCGGACCGCTACCGCAGATTCGGGTGGGCGGCGGCCCGGGTCGACGACCTGGCGAACTGGCTGCCGGCGCGCTGCTGCGCCGGGCTGGCCGTGTTGCTTGCGCCGGTGGTCGGCGGGTCACCGGCCCGGGCGCTGCGCACCATCCGCCGGGACGCCCACCAGCACCCGAGTCCGAACGCCGGCCCGATCGAGGCGGCGTTCGCCGGTGCGTTGGGCGTCCGCCTGGGCGGGCGCAACAGCTATGCCGGCCAGGTCGAGGACCGCGGTCAGCTCGGCGACGGCCCGCCGCCGCGGCGTACCGACATCGCTCGGGCGAATCGGTTGGCGTTCGCGGTGGCCGCCGCTGCCGCGCTGCTGGCCGGGGCCACTAGGCTGAAATGAATGAGTAGTGATCCGATCCGAGTCGATTTCGTCTGCTGGGGCAACATCTGCCGCTCCCCGATGGCCGAGCGCGTCGCCGAGGCGTACGCCGAACGCGAGGGCATCACCGATGTCGAGTTCAGCAGTTCCGGGGTGAGCTCGGAGGAGCTGGGCAATCCGATGGACCCGCGGGCCGCGCAGTGGCTGCGAGAGAACGGCTACCGAGCCGATGACCACACCGCCCACCAGGTGACCCGTGAAGAGATCGACGGCGCCGATCTGGTGGTGGCGATGGAGGATCTGCACGTCGATCGGATGCGGCGCCTGCGGCCCGAGCATCCGGAGAAGCTGCGGTTGCTGACCGACTTCGACCCGGACGCCGAGCCCGGTTCCGGCGTACCCGATCCCTGGTACGGCGACGCGGACGGCTTCGGCGACACGCTTACCAGCATCGAGGCGGCGATGCCGGGAGTCTTCGCAGAGATCGCGCGAATCCGGGCAGAATAGGCGCCATGCACATCCTCGTGGTTGACGACGATCAGGCCGTCCGAGATTCCCTGGCCCGTTCCCTGCAGTACAGCGGCTACGAGGTGACAACCGCCAGCGACGGGGTGGAGGCCCTGGCCCGGCTCTCCGCGTCCCGCCCGGATGCGGTGATCATGGATGTGATGATGCCGCGGCTGGACGGCCTGGAGACCACCCGGATGCTGCGCTCCACCGGCAACGATGTGCCGATCCTGGTGCTCACCGCCCGCGACGCGGTCGGCGACCGGGTCGACGGGCTGGACGCCGGCGGCGATGACTACATGGCCAAGCCGTTCTCGCTGGAGGAACTGCTGGCCCGGTTGCGGGCCCTGGTCCGCCGCTCCGGTGGCGGCGGGGAGCCGGGTGAGTCGGAGGCCAACGAGACCCTGGTGTTCACCGACCTCAGCCTCAATCCGCAGACCCGCGAGGTCTCCCGCGCCGGTCGGCACATCAGCCTGACCCGGACCGAGTTCGCGCTGCTGCAGACCTTCATGGAGAATCCGCGCCGGGTGCTGGAACGCGGCTGGCTGCTGAACGAGGTGTGGGGATTCGACTTCCCGACCACGGCGAACTCGCTCGAGGTCTACATCGGCTATCTGCGCCGCAAGACCGAGGCCGAGGGTGAGCAGCGGCTGATCCACACCGTGCGCGGCGTGGGCTACGTGCTTCGAGAATCGGCGCCGTGATCAGACGGCTCCGCCGGTGGCTGCGCACTCCGTCACTGCAACGCCGGGTGGGCACGCTCACCGCGGTCGCGGTGTTCCTGGGTGTCGCACTCACCGGTATGGCCGGCTACATCACTGCCCGGGTCTCGCTCTACGACCAGCTCGACCGGGAACTCACCTCGATGGCGCAGGTGACCGCCGAGTCCATCGCCGGCAGCGACCTGCAGACGCTGGGCGGGATGGATGCCGAGTCGCTGCGCTCGCTGAATGTGACGCTGGTGCTGCTGAAATCCGATGGCACCACGATCCGGGTCCCCGGTGAGCGGGTCAGCCTCGAGCTCGACTCGACCGAACTGGCGCTGGCCCGGTTGCAGCAGGGTTCCTCGACCCGGACCGGCACCACGACCGACGGCATGGTGTATCGGATCGCGGCGGTCCCGTTGCCGCAGGCCGGCGGCCGGTACGCGCTGGTGCTCGGCCGGCCGTTGGGGCCGACGCTGGCGATCCTGGACAGCCTGCGGATCGTGCTGATCGTGGTCGGTTCGATCGGGGTGCTGCTGGCGACCCTGGTCGGGTCGCTGGTCGCGCGGAGTTCGGTACGCCCGGTGGGCCAGTTGTCGGCGGCGGTCGCGCGGGTCACCCAGACCGATGTGCTGGATCCGATCGCGGTGCACGGCAACGACGAGCTGTCCGAGCTGACCCGGCAGTTCAACACGATGCTCTATTCGCTGGCATCGTCCAGGGCGCGCCAGAACCGGTTGATCGCCGATGCCGGGCATGAGTTGCGGACGCCGTTGACCTCGCTGCGGACCAATATCGAGCTGCTGGTCGCCGACGAGAAGAACCACATGCTGCCCGAGGGCGCGCGTCGGGAGATCCTCTCCGACATCGCCGCCCAGTTGGCCGAGTTCACCTCGCTGATCGGTGACCTGGTGCAGCTCTCCCGCGGTGACCAGGTGCGGCCGGCCCGCGAACCGGTGGATCTGCGCGATGTGGTCAATGCGGCCCTGCAGCGGGTACGCCGCCGCGGTCCGGGACTGTATTTCGATGTCGAGTTGAACCCGCTCTATCTGATCGGCGAGCCGGACACCCTGGAGCGCGCGATCACCAACCTGCTGGACAATGCGGTGAAGTTCTCCCCGCCCGGTGGCACCATCCACGTGCTGCTGGAGGGTGATCAGCTGCGGATCTCCGACCAGGGCCCCGGTATCGCCGATGAGGACCTGCCGCACATCTTTGACCGCTTCTATCGCTCCGACCGCGCCCGGAACACCCCGGGCACGGGTCTGGGTCTGTCGATCGTGGCGCAGACCGTTGCCCGGCACGGTGGCTGGGTGCGGGCCTCCCGCTCCGCCGAGGGCGGTGCCGAGTTCACCGTCCGGCTCCCCGGGCGTACCACCCGGGAAGAACTGCTCGCCGACGCCGATCTGGTGAGCTGACGTTCATCGAGTAGCTGGCCCGGCGCAGCGCAGCGGAGCCGGGGCAGCGTGTCGAGATGAACGCGCTCCTCCCTTGGCCGCCTTCCTACCCTTGGTGCATGAGGGCGGATCGCAACCGGCAGACGGTACGCCGCAGCGCGGCCGGACTGGCCGTGGCCGCGGTGATCGCCACCTCTGCCTGCACCGCAAGCGATTCCGGCCAACCGGTACCGAGCCCGGCGGTCGGTACGACGGCGTCCCCGGCGCCCAGTACGACGCCAACGCCGAGCCCTGCACCGACGCCGACACCCAGCGCGACACCGTCACCGGCGCCGGCGGTCTTCGAGACCGAGCGTGCGATGGCCGATGTCCGGACCCTGGCGGGCGACATCGGGCCGCGGCTGGCCACCGGCCCGGAGTTCGACCGGGCCGCGGGTCTGGTCGCGGAACGCTTCACCGGGTTGGGATTCCGGGTGGCGCGACAGGAGTTCGAGGTACCGGCCGGGGATTCCTGGGGTACGCCGGTGGCGGCGGGGAGCTCGGCGAACGTGATCGCCGAACCGTTCGGCTTCGACCCGGCCCGTCCCTATCGGATCGTCGGCGCACACCTGGACACGATCGCGGTGGCACCGGGCGCGGAGGACAACGCCTCCGGGGTGGCGGTCATGCTCGAGCTGGCCCGAATGGCTGCCCAGGAACAGAATCAGCAGGTCCGCTTCATCGCCTTCGGCGCCGAGGAACCCCGCGCGCAAGGGGATGCGAACCATCACTACGGGTCCCGGTTCTATGTCGACGAGCTGGCCCGGCAGCCCGGCGAGCTGGCCGGGATGATCTCCTTGGACCGGGTCGGCGTCCGCTCCGATCGGGTGCCGATCAGCAACGGTGGACCGCGGGGATTGCCGGTACGCAACGATCTCCGCGCCGCCGCGGATCGGGTGGGGGTGCCGGTGCAGCCCACCGACAACAACCGCGCCAGCGACCACTGGTCCTTCGAGAAGGCCGGGCTGCCGGCCGCGCGGATCGGCAGCGTTCCCTACGCCGGTTACCATTCCCGCCGCGACACCCCCGACGTCATCGACCCCCGCCAACTCGAACGCGTCGGCCAGCTCGCCTGGGCATGGCTGAGCTCCCCCACCGGTTGACGTCCATCGAGCAGGTCGCCCAGCGAGGACTCCCCCCCACGTTCATCGAGTAGGTCGCGCAGCGACCGTGTCGAGATGAGCCCGTACGCCGGTTGAGCGAGGAGCGCAGCGACGAGTCGAAACCAAGCCCCCACGTTCATCGAGTAGTCGGCCATGCGCAGCGAAGCGGAGCAATGGCCGACGTGTCGAGATGAATCCAGAAACTTTCCTCAAACCCCTTGAGTTATTCGAACAAGATGACTAATGTTGGATGTAGCAGTCGAGAGGAGGTGACCACAGATGACCACCGACCCACGAGCCCAAGTGTTCGCCGCGATCCGCGCCGAAAGCGACACCATCGCAACCGCCGAAGCACACCGCCTGGTGGCGATCGCCGCCGCCTGCGACACCTACTCCGGCCTCAACACCCACACCGACGAACTCACCGCCCGCGTGCTCCACGGTGAACAACTCGTCTTCCCCGGCGCGGACGGGACGCCCGGCATCACCGAGTTCTTCCACCTCGAGTTGGCGATGTCATTGGGGTGTTCGCCGGAGACGGCGCAGGTCTGGACCGCCGACGTATTGAATCTCCGCCATCGGCATCCGATCCTGTGGCAGGCCACCTTGGACTGTGACATTCCCGTCTGGGTCGCCCGCGACATCTCCCGCGCCGCATTGCACCTGTCCTTCACCCAGGCCCGCGAGTTCGACTCCCTCTGGTCCCTGCGGCTGGTGCCCCTGACCCCGAAGCGAGCGGTCGCGACGACCGAGACCCAGGTCGCACTGATCCTCAACGACGACAAGGAAGCCGAACGCCAGGCCGCCAAGAAACAGCGCCGCGTCGAGTTCACCCCCAACCGGACCATCGCTGGGATCACCGACCTCTATGCGAACCTGGATGCCGGTGACGCCGCACAGTTGAACGGGACGCTGGATCGGTTGGCCGACGTCCTCAAAGCCGGCGGTGCCGACGGGTCCAGGGACGAGCTCCGCGCGGAAGCCTTGGGACATCTCGCGCATCCCGAGCGGGCCCGGCAACTCCTGCAACCCTCACTGTTCGACGGCGCCACCGTCACGCCTACTGGCGAGGTGGTCAACAAGCACGGGGAGATCGTCACCCCCACCAGTGAGCGGTGCCGGCACGGTGCGGAACTGATCCTGCACGTCCACCAGAAGGACCTCGCCAACCGCCGTGGTGGTGAAGGCGACGCCCTCGGACCCGTGACCCTGCAGCACTTGAAGGAGCTGCTGGCACAGTGCGGTGGGACCGTGAAGGTGCGGCCGGTGATCGACCTGGCCGCGCCGGTGATGGTGAACACCTACCGACCCAGCGACGAGTTGGCCCAGCGGGTGAAACTGCGGGACCGGTATGTGATGTTCCCCCGATCGAATCGGTCCGCGTTCGGCCGCGGGATCGATCTGGACCACACCATTCCCGCGCCCGACGGACCGACCAGCTCGGGCAACCTCGGACCATTGAACCGGTCAGCCCACCGCGCCAGAACCCACGCCGGATTCACCCTCGAGCAACCCTCCCCGGGGGTGTTCCACTGGCGAACACCGGCCGGGCAGGAGGCCTGGGTCAGCGCACACGGCACCTGGGACCATCCACCACCCGACCACCTGATCAACGACCCGGCCGCCTCACTCTCCCGAACCGAACAACTCCTCCGCGACACCCTCGGCAACGGGCGAACCCAGTTGGAGAAGGAACAGGCCGAAGCCGAACAAGCAGCCGACGAAGCCCGCGAACGCGAGCGGCTCCGCCGCGCCCGCAAGAAGCAACGCCTCCGCGACCTACGCCAGGCTGCCCGCGACCAGGCCAACGCGGCGAAGCAGAAGAGGGTGAAGCAGAAGGCGAAGAAGCCGGCTCCGCCGGAATCCCGGCCTGAGCTGATTCCCAACCAGGGCTAGGTTTCCGCACGCTCATCGAGTAGCTCGGCATGCGCAGCGAAGCGGAGCAATGCCGAGCGTGTCGAGATGAGCAACCACGCCTCGCACATCTCGACACCCTCGCTGCGCGAGCTACTCGAGGAACGTGGCGTCACTGTGTCGGACGGGCGTACGGACCAGTGCTGGTACCGGCGATATCACTGAGAATATCTTCCCGGGCAGTGTTTCCGGCGAGCCGCGGGGCGAAGTCATCCCCGATCTCGTAAGCGACCGGATCGACCGCCACCACCCGGCCGTCCCAGATCGTCAGCTCCACGAACACACCCTGGCGTACCTGCGCCGACTGGTTCATGTCGAAGACGAAGTTGCCCAGCGAGTTCACCACGGTGACATCACCGACCCGGTCCCAGCCCTGCACCCAGTGCGGGTGGCTGCCGATCACCGCGTCGGCACCGGCCGCGGCGAACGCCTGGGCGGTGTCGCGCTGGGACGCCTCGGGGCGATGGGTGTACTGCGTACCCCAGTGCGGCATCACGATCACCACATCCGCCTGCTGCGACACCTCCTCGATCACCCGCGTGGTGGCCGCCCTCTCGGCGAGATTCAGCGGTCCGGTGCGCGGCGGCATCGACAACCGGTTCACCCCCGGCGAGTTCTCCCCGGCGGCCACCCCCTCGATGGATTCCGTGCCCACAAAGGCGATCCGCTGTCCGTTCACCTCCAGGATCCGCGGTGCCCGCGCCTCGGCAACATTCCGGCCGGCGCCGAACCGCGCGATTCCTGCCTCGTCGAACAGGTCGAAGGTCTGCAGCAACGCCCGCTCCCCGAAATCACCGACATGGTTGTTGGCCAGGCTGACCGCATCGAAGCCGGCGGACCGCAGCCCCGGCAGCGCCACCTCGGGATCGGCGCTGAAGGAATCCCCACCCTGATAGGGCGGGCCGTCGTCGGACAGCGACGCCTCGAAGGTGCCGACCGTCAGATCGGCGGCCGCCAACCGGTCGGCCAGGGGCCGGAACACCGCGGCCGGATCGTTGCCGCGGGCGAGCCGCTGACCCACCCGGCGACCGAGCATCACATCGCCGACGATCGTCACCCGCGCCACGGATTCGGGCGGGCGCCCCGCGGTGCGCAGGGGATATGCCACCGGGTCGGCGAGCGGGTGGCGGCCACCGACGGTGAGCACCCGCACGCTCGGATCGACCGCATCGGCCGGTACCACCGCAAGCACATCGGGGCGCTGCCGGACACGCTCCAGGGCCGCACCGGGATCGGCGTACGACTCCGCGCCGGGCACCAGCGGCAGTGAGGTGACCACCGTCAGCGGACCGGCCGGCAGTCCCAGATTCGCCCAGTCGTCGGCGCCCTGGTCGAGCACGGCGCGGGCGGCCTGCTCGCTCACCTCCAGCAGCGGATTGCTCGCATGCACCACCAGCGCGAGCGGCGTCTGCGGCTCGGGACTGGGTTCGGGGGTCGGTTCCGGGGCGGGCGCGGCGGCGCTCGGGGTGGGCGGAACGGGAGCCGGAGCGGGCTGCGGTGCCGCCGGGGCGCAGCCGGCCAGCAGCAGCCCGACCAGCGCGGCACTCACCCCGCCGATGCCGCGACGAGCCCGATCCGCCCGATGCTTCATGCAGTGAATTTATGCGCGGCCACCAACATGGGTCGGCAGCGACCGGCGCGGCCCATGCCGTTCCGGGCGGGCTCCGGCCAGCTCGATGAGCTGCTGGACCCGGTACCGATGCCCGCGATAGGGCTCGAGGATCTCCTCGGCCGCGTCGTTGTCGAGCGCCTCACCGACCAGCGCCAGGGTGATCATGCCGGGCACGTGATAGTCACCGGTGCTCCACGCGTCCGGGTCGCCGTGGGCGCGCTGTCGCACCTCCGCGGACGTCCAGGCACCGATCCCCGGCAGCGAGCAGAGCGCAGCGTGCGCGTCGGCGCTCGGGCGGGTGAGCGTACGCTCCAGGGCCGCGGCTCGGCGGACCGCCCCGACCGCCGCCCGGCTGCGTTTCTGCTCCACCCCGGCCCGCAGCCACTCCCAACTCGGGATCCGCGCCCATTGCTCGGCGGTCGGCGGGCAGACCATCCCGTACGCCCCAGCGCCCACCTGCTGCGCGGGCCCGGGGGCCGGGGTACCGAAGCGCCGCACCAGCAGCCGCTGCGCCCGGAACGCCTCGGCACCGGTCACCTTCTGCTCGATCACCGCCGGGACCATGGCCTCAACGACCAGCCCGGTACGCCCCACCCGCAGCCCGGGATGGCGCCGCCGGGCCTCGACCAGCAACGGATGCGCGACGTGGAAGCCGGCCGGATCGTCCCCGTCGCCGAGCAATTCGGGGAGCTGCTCGAGCGCCCACACCGCCCCCGCACCCCAGGCGTACCCCCGCACCCGGTCGGTGCAGCGGATCGCCAGCAGCGCCGGGCCCTCGGGCGTACTGCTGGCCCGCCACCAGCAACCGTCGACGAAGCGGTGCGTCGGATCACCGGACCCGCGCCGCAGCCGACCCAGATACGGCGCCAACGGCCGCGCGGGCAGACTGCGGGTCAATTCGGGCACGGGGTCAGCGTAGTTCCGGGACCTGACCGGCAGACATAGGCTGAGCGAAGGCGACGGCGGGGCGTACCCACCGGTTGCGGCGAGAGGGGTCGGCCGTGTTCGAGTTCACCGTCGGCGAGGGTGTCACCTGGCGGATCGAGCCCATGGGCGATCACGCATCGCGGATCAGTGCCCGGGTGTGGGCCACGTTTCCCGCCGGACTGCTGGGGTGGGCGGTCGAGTGGATCTTCGTGCACCTGCTCAACGGGATCGAGCGGGATCGCGAGCATGCGCGGGTGGAACTTCGCCACCTGAAGCGGATCATCGAAACCCCGCTGAGTTGACCCCGATCACCGAATCTATGCGTTTCGCATATACTTCTGCTCATGACTGTCGACCTCGAACAGGCCATCAACGAATGGCACGAGAGCGTGAACGCCGGTGACCTGAAGCGGTCCGCGCGGGCGGTGGGCGACCCGGTCGTGGTGTTCGGCCCCAAGGGCGCCGGCCCGATCACGCCCGAACAGTTCGCTGACTGGGTGCAGCGCTCCGGCATCCGGTTGACCCCGCGCTCCTGGCATCCGATCAGCGAGGAGCTGATGGTGGTGGAGCAGGACGCGAGCTGGCCCGAGAACGCCAAGCCCACCCGGGTGGCAACTCTGTTCCGCGCCAAGGACGGCCGGGTCACCGCCGCGCTGCGGCTGCCCGACCTCCGCCAGGCGCTCGAGCTGGCGTACCTCGTCCGCGAACTCGCCGCCACCGAGTGACCGCCCGCAACCAGCAGCCGAACCCGGGCCCGGGTGAGTTGCTGTTCACCTTCGTCCGGCACTGGTCCCGCCGCGCCGCGGCCGGTGACCCGCAGACCGCCGACCAGGGCCGGTTGGTCCAGGTCACCGAGGCCGTGCACGCGCTCACCGGACGCGGCGATCCCGCCACCGTGAATGCCGTCGCCGATGACCTCGGCATTGATCAGAGCGGCGCGTCCCGGTTGCTCCGCAACGCCGCCGATGCCGGTTACCTCACCCTGGCCAGCACACCGGCCGACGGCCGGCAACGAAAGGCCACCCTCACCACGACCGGCCGGGTCATGCTGCGCAACGCACACCGCTGGCAGGAGCAGGTATTCGACGAACTGACCACCGGCTGGAGCCGGCGCCGGCGCGATGAGTTCCGGCGGGCGATGGCCGATCTGATCGCCGCGGATCGACGCCGCGGCTGACCCCCTCAGCCGAGCAGCTTCTTCACCATCGGCACGACCTCGTCGCCGTACCGCTGGATGGATTCGAGCTGGTGCTCGTGGCGCACCGGCTGGTCGAATTTGAGGTCGAAGCGATCCACCCGCAGCGTGCTGATGGTGTCGGCGATCTTGCGGGCAACGGTGTCCGGGGAGCCGACGTAGAGCGAGCCGTTCTCGATCTCGTCCTCGAAATCACCGGGTTCGGGCGGCGGCCAGCCGCGCTCGCGGCCCATCCGCTCGCGCATCGCGAACCAGCCGTCGCGGACCAGGTCGCGGGCCCGTTGATCGCTCTCGGCGACCAGACCCGGCGAATGCACCGCAAGCCTGGCGCGGGGTACGCCGAGCTGGTCCTGGGCACGTTCGAACAGGTCGACGTAGGGCACGAAGCGCCCGGGCGGGCCGCCGATGATCGCCAGGAAGAGCCCGAACCCGTACCGCGCGGTGCGGACCACCGACTCGGGGCTGCCGCCGACACCGACCCAGGCCGGGATGCCGTTCTCGGTGGTCGGGAAGACCCGCTGGTCGGTGAGCGGCGCGCGGGTGTTGCCGCGCCAGCTGACCGGTTCCTCGGTCAGCAGCGCGGCCAGCAGTTCGAGCTTCTCCTCGAAGAGCTCCTCGTAGTCGTTGAGGTCGTAGCCGAACAGCGGGAAGGATTCGATGAACGAGCCCCGGCCGGCGACGATCTCGGCGCGCCCGTTGGAGACCGCGTCGAGGGTCGCGAACCGCTCGAACACGCGGACCGGATCGTCGGAGCTGAGCACCGTGACGGTCGAGCCGAGCCGGATCTGTTCGGTCTGCCCGGCGATCGCGGCGAGCACCATCTCCGGGCTGGAGACCGCGAAGTCCGGCCGGTGGTGTTCCCCGATGCCGAAGAAGTCCAACCCGGCCCGATCGGCGACCACCGCATCGGCGACCAGATCGCGGATCACCTGGGGGTGTGGCAGAAACTCACCCGCCTCGTCCCGGGTCAGTCCGCCGAAGGTGTCCAGGCCGAACTCGATGTCCATGCCGGGAAGCGTACGCGTCAGTGGGGCGGGTCAGGCGCTCGGCGGGCGCAGCCGCAGACCCTGCATGCCGCCGTCGACGGCGAGCGCGACACCGATGGTGGAGCCGCTGGTGGGCGAGGCGAGATAGCAGATCGCCCCGGCCACCTCCTCCGGTTCGACCAGTCGCAGGTGCGGCTGGCGCAGGTTGAGCTGGCGCAGCTCCTCGTCCGGATCGGCCGCTTTCGCAAGCAGGTTGGAGATCCACGGCGTGTGCGCGGTACCCGGGCAGACGGCGTTCACCCGGATGCCCTCCCGGGCGTGGTCGGCGGCCATCGCCAGCGTCATCGAATAGATCGCGCCCTTGGAGGCGGAATAGAGCACCCGCTCGGGCAGTCCTGCGGTGGCGGCGATCGAGGCGACATTGACGATCGCGGCATGCTCTGACTCGCGCAGCGCGGGCAGCGCGGCGGCGGCCACCCGGGCCATCCCGCGGACGTTGATGTTGAGCACCCGTTGCCATTCGGCGTCGTCGTTGGCGGCGACGTCACCCTGGGCGCCGATGCCGGCGTTGTTGACCACGACGTCCAACCCGCCGAGCTGCTCGACCGCCTCACCGACGGCGCGGTTGACGTCGTCGGTGTCACCGACGTCGCAGCGGATCTGGATCGCGCCCTCGGGCGCACCGTCGGGGTCGAGGTCGAGCACCGCGACCCGCGCACCGCGGCGCATCAGCTCGCTGGCGGTGGCGCCGCCGATGCCCTGGGCGCCGCCGGTGACCAGAGCCCGGATTCCGTCGAACTCGCTCATCGTGGGTTCCCTCCGCTGGAGTCTTGGACGCGGACAGTTAACGGCAGCGGGATGACCGGGTCAACCACGCGTGCGGCAGCGGTCACGGCGTACGCCCGGACAGCGGCCACGAGTTGGCCTGGCAGCCGAGCAGCCCCTTGGTCTGCTGCATCATCACCGGCGCCACCGCGCCGCGACGGGGGCACTGGGCGTGCGAATGGCCGAGGAAGTGGCCCACCTCGTGGTTCACCAGATACTTGCGGTAGCCGGTGACGTCACCGTGGTAGTCAGGCACCGCCTCGACCCAGCGCACCGCGTTCAGATTGACCGAGTTGCCCTGCTGGCAGGACACCTCGCCGAGGGTCCGCAGCGGCAGGCAGCGGGCATCGGTGGTGCCGGGGGTGAGCACCTTCACGGTCAGCTCGGCCGCCTCGGTACCGACGAAGTCGAACTGCGCCTCCCCGCGCGCGGTCCAGCTGCGGCCGTCCTGCAGCACGTCCGCGGCCTCCCGGGCCACCGCCTCGGGATCAAGCGGCAGGTCACGCTCCACCTGGACCCGGACCTTGACCGTCCGACCCTGCTGCCCGGGCGGCGCCGGCCGCGCGAACGCGGCGGTGCGCAGCTCACCGGAACCGCGGGCCGGCACCTCCACCTCCGGCCGCGGCGCCGGCGCAGCGGGTGCGGGAACCGGCGCGGGGGCAGGGGCGGGTGCGCCGGAGGCCGGGGGCTCCGCGGGCGCGGGGGCAGCTGGGGCGTCGGACCCCTCGGCCTCGGGGGCCGCCTGCGGCGTACTCGAACCGGTCGGCGCGGTGTTGAAGGCGCCACCCCAGACCAGCAGCCAGAGGGTGATGCCGGTCGCGATGATCCCCGCCAGCAGCGGCTTCCAGCGCTGTCTGGGCGGCGGTGGCGGCGGCCTTCGACGGCCTCGCTTTGCGACCCGGGGGGTATCTTGCGCAGAATCAGGTGTACGCATGCCCACCGCCGGAGCCGACCACCGAACCACGCATCGATGAACAAGACTAGGTCATAAACGTGTCCCACATTCACAGCAGCACGCCCGCGTCGCGATCCCCGGAGGACCTGGCGCGGCGGCGTCGCGCCCTCCGGTTGATGATCATCGCGCTGATCCCGATCGCGGTCTGGACCCTCGGCGCGCTGATCGTGATGTGGCCGACCAACGTCCAGCAGAGCATCACCCCCGGCATCTCCACCTACTCGGTCCCGGGGGCGACCATCGAGACCGGCCGGATCACCGAGATCGCCGAGATCAACTGCGAGGGGCAGACCGGGTCGGCGGCGAACGCCCCGAATCAGACCTGTGGCCGGGCGAAGGTCGAGCTGACCAGCGGGCCGGAGCAGGGGCAGACGATCGATGAGGTCACCATGAAGGCCTCCGACTACAGCTCCGGGGTGAAGGTCGGCCAGTCGGTCCGGCTCTGGCGGATCCCGGCCGAGGGCGTACCGCCGCAGTACCAGTTCAACGGCTTCGAGCGGAGTACGCCGATGCTGGTCTTCACCGCCCTGTTCGCGTTGGCGGTGATCGCGGTCGCCCGGCTGCGGGGCCTGCTGGCCCTGGTCGGTCTGGCCTTCGCCGCGTTCATCATGGTGAAGTTCATGTTCCCCGCCCTGGTCGCCGGCTCGAACCCGACACTGGTCGGACTGGTCGGCGGATCGGCGATCATGTTCGTGGTGCTCTACACCGCACACGGGTTCAGTGCCCGGACCACCACCGCGCTGCTGGGCACGCTTTTCGGCCTGTTCGCCGCCGCCGGATTGGGCTGGATAGCCACCACCTGGGCGCACTTCACCGGTGTGACCAGCGAGGACGACTTCATCCTGTCGGCGTCCGCGCCGAACCTGAAACTCACCTCGGTGGTGATCTGCGGCATCATCATCGCCGGACTCGGCGTCCTCAACGACGTCACCATCACCCAGGCCTCCGCGGTCTGGGAGCTGGCCGAAACCGATCCCGACGGCACCCGGCTGTTCCGCCGCGCGATGCGGATCGGGCGCGACCACATCGCCTCCACCGTCTACACGATCGCCTTCGCCACCGCCGGCGCCACCCTCGGCACCCTGCTGCTGCTGAGCATCTTCCAGCGGCCGCTCTACGAGGTGATCCAGGACGAGCAGTTCGCCCAGGAGATCATCCGCACCCTGGTCGGCTCCATCGCCCTGGTCCTGGCGGTGCCCCTGACCACCGCCATCGGGGTGGCCGTGGTGAGCGCCTCGAAGAAGTCCCGCGGTGAGATCTCGCTCGCCACCGACGGGCCGACCGCCGGCCCCGGGGACGAACTGATCGACCGGGACCGCTACTCCAGCTGAACCGGGGTGGTTAGGGGTTCCCGGGGCGGCGGCGTTACCCTCCGCATATGTCCACTGATGCCCCCTACGCCGACCTCATCGATGACGCCGTGGCGCTGGCCCAGCAGTGGTCCGCGGCCACGGTCGCGGGCCAGACGCGTGCCGAGAAACGGACCTCCGGTCAGCTCGCATCGCTGCTGAAGGATCGGCGCGGTCTGGACCTGGCGGTGCGCTTCGTGGACCGCGTCGCCCGGCCCGATGATCTGCGGGTGGCGGCCAACGAGCTGCGCCGGATCGGGCGCGGTGCGACCTTCCTGTCACCGGTCGACCGGGGGCTGCTGCGGGCCGGGGCGTACGCCGCCCCGCTGGCTCCCGCACTGGTCGTCCCGCTGGCCCGGACCCGGTTGCGGCAGCTGGTCGGGCATCTGGTCGTGGACGCCACCGATCCGGGGCTGGGCAAGCATCTGGCCCGCGCCCGCGCCGAGGGTTTCCGGCTGAACATCAACCTGCTCGGCGAGGCGGTGCTCGGTGAGCAGGAGGCGGAGTCGCGGGCCCGGCGCACCGCCGAGCTGCTGGCCCGCGACGACATCGACTACGTCTCGATCAAGGTGTCCTCGCTGATCAGCCAGATCTCCACCTGGGACGACGAGGGTTCGGTCGAACGCTGCGTCGAGCGGCTGCGGCCGATCTACCGCATCGCGCTGGGGAGCTCACCGCACTCGTTCGTCAACCTCGACATGGAGGAGTACCGGGACCTGGCGCTGACCACCGAGGTGTTCAAGACGCTGCTGTCGGAGCCGGAGTTCATGGGCCTGGAAGCGGGCATCGTGCTGCAGGCCTATCTGCCGGATTCCCTGCCGGTGCTGGAAGATCTGATCGAGTTCGCCCGGCAGCGGGTGGCCGCGGGGGGTGCCGGGATCAAGGTACGACTGGTCAAGGGGGCGAACCTGGCGATGGAGCAGGTGGAGGCCCGGCTGCACGGCTGGAACCAGGCACCGTACCCGGACAAGGCCGAGGTGGACGCCAACTATCTGCGCTGCGTGGAGCGGGTGCTGCGGCCCGAACTCGCCGGCACGATCCGCGTCGGGGTGGCCTCGCACAATCTCTACGACGTCGCCGCCGCCCATCTGCTGGCCGAGTCCCGCGGGGTCACCGATGCGATGGATGTCGAGATGTTGCAGGGCATGGCGCCCAGCCAGGCCCGGGCGGTCCGCGACACCGTCGGCACCGTGATCCTCTACACCCCGGTGGTCGCGCCGCAGGACTTCGATGTCGCGGTGTCCTATCTGGTCCGCCGGCTGGAGGAGAACGCGGCCCCGCAGAACTTCCTGCACTCCTTCTTCTCCGCCGACGGGTTGCGCCCCGGTGACAACCAGGAGCAGCGTTTCCGCGAGTCGGTGACCGCGATCGGCGAGGGCACCGTCGGCCCGCGCCGGTACGCCGGGGCGGCGCGGATCGGCGACCACTTCGACAACACTCCCGATTCCGATCCGGCACTGCCGGAGGTCCGCGCCTGGGCCGAGGAGCACGTCGAGGACCCCGAGCAGACCGAGACCGAGCGGGAGCACCGGCTGGCGACGCTGCCCGGTGCCGCGCTGCGGGAACAGGGCCTGCTGTCCAGCACCGAACAGGTCGATGCCGCGATCGCCACCGCCGTCGGCGCGGCGGCCGGTTGGGCGGCGCGGCCCGCCGCCGAACGGGCCGAGGTGCTGCGGCAGGCCGCCCGGGCGCTGGAGGCGGCCCGCGGCGACCTGGTCGAGGTGATGGCCGACGAGGCCGGCAAGACCATCGGCGAATCCGATCCGGAGGTGTCCGAGGCGGTCGATTTCGCCCGCTGGTACGCCGATCGCGCGCTCGAACTGGAACACGGCCCGGCCACCGACGGCGCCCGCTTCGTCGCGGATCGGGTCGTGCTGGTCACCCCGCCGTGGAACTTCCCGGTCGCGATCCCGATCGGCGGGGTGCTCGCCGGCCTGGCCGCCGGCGCGGCGGTGCTGATCAAGCCCGCGCCGCAGACCCCGCGCTGCGTCGCGGTCGCCGTCGAGGCGCTGCACCGCGCCGGTGTACCGACCGAGCTGCTCCAGTTCGTGGAGACCGACGAGGGTGAGGTCGGCAAGGCGCTGATCGCGCACACCGATGTGGACACGGTCGTGCTCACCGGCGCCACCGAGACCGCGAAACTCTTTGCCGGTTGGCGTTCCGGGCGTCCGCACGGGTCGCGGGTGCTCGCCGAGACCTCCGGCAAGAACTCCCTGGTGGTCACCCCGTCCGCCGATCCCGATCTCGCGGTCGCCGACCTCGTCCGCTCCGCCTTCGGGCACGCCGGGCAGAAGTGCTCGGCCGCCTCACTCGGTATCCTGGTCGGTTCGGTCGCCGATTCGCCGCGGTTCCGGCGGCAGCTGATCGACGCGGTCGGTTCGCTGCGGGTCGGCTGGCCCGAGGACCTCGGTGCGACGATGGGCCCGGTGATCGAAGCACCACAGGGAAAGCTGCGTGATGCACTGACCCAGTTGCAGCCCGGGGAGCGCTGGCTGGTCGAGCCGAAGCAGCTCGACGACAGCGGCCGGCTCTGGTCGCCCGGGTTGAAGGAATGGGTCGAGCCCGGGTCTTCGTTCCACACCACCGAGGTCTTCGGCCCGGTGCTCGGGCTGATGCGCGCCAAGGATCTGGACGAGGCGATCGAGCTGCAGAACGGCACCGACTACGGCCTGACCGGCGGCCTGCACTCCCTCGACCCGGCCGAGATCGGCCACTGGCAGGACGAGGTGGAGGTCGGCAACCTCTATGTGAACCGGCACATCACCGGGGCGATCGTGCGCCGGCAACCCTTCGGTGGTTGGAAGGCCAGCACCGTCGGACCGGGCGCCAAGGCCGGTGGCCCCAACTACGTCGCCCAGCTCGGCCACTGGCTGCCCGACGGGCTGCCGAGCTTCACCGCCCCGGTCGGTGCCGAGGCGCGGGCCGTGCTGGACGCCGCCCGGGAGCTGACCGACGCCGACCAGCAGTGGCTCACCGCCGCCGCCGGCAGCGATGCCGCGGCGTACGCCACCGAACTGGGGGTGGAGCAGGACCCGAGCAACCTGGTGGTGGAGGCCAACGTGTTGCGTTACCGGCCGGTGCCGGTGCTGATCCGCGCCCAGTCCGATGCCCGTCCGGTGGAGGTGCTGCGGCTGCTCGCCGGTGCGGCCTGCGTCGGCGCCGAGGTCGAGGTGTCGGCGGATCCGGTCGTGGCGGATTCCCTGTCCTCGTTCGGGATCCCGGTACGCCGGGAGCCGTCGGCCGAGCTGGTGGAGCGGCTGCGGCGTACCCCCGAACGCGTCCGGGTGGTCGGTGACCCGGCCGACCTGGCCGAGCTGCACCCGGAGGTCGCGACCACCCTGCTCACCGGCCCGGTGCTCGCCACCGGCCGCCGCGAACTGCTGACCTTCCTGCGGGAGCAGGCGATCAGCCGGACCCGGCACCGGTACGGGCATGTGGACGCCTCCCTCGATCCGTTACCGGCCCGCGCCTAGCGTGGTCTTCAGAACACCCAACCCGAGGGGAGCACTCATGTCTCGTATCGCGCTGATCGGCGGCCACGGCAAGGTCGCGCTGCTCGCCGCGCCGCTGCTGACCGCTGCCGGCCACCAGGTCGATGCCATCATCCGCAACCCCGAGCACGCCGACGAGGTCGCCGCCACCGGTGCGAACCCGGTGGTCGCCGACATCGAACAGGCCGGTACCGACCAGCTCACCGAACTGCTCCGCGCCCACGACCAGGTGGTCTGGTCCGCCGGGGCCGGTGGCGGCAACCCGGCGCGCACCGAGGCGGTCGACCGGGATGCGGCCATCCGCTCGATGGATGCCGCGGTCGCGGCCGGCGTACCGCGCTATGTGATGGTCTCCTATTTCGGTGCGGCCACCGACCACGGCATCGCGGAGGACAACCCGTTCTTCACCTACGCCGAGGCGAAGGCGAAGGCCGACGAGCACCTGCGCGGTACCAACCTGGCCTGGACCCTGGTGATGCCGAGCGGCCTCACCGACGACCCCGGTACCGGTCGGATCGACGCGCAGGCCAGCGAGGCCGGCAAGGTCCCGCGCGCCGATGTGGCCGCGGTGATCGCCGCGGTCTGCGACGCCGAGCAGCAGCAGGTCGCCGGCCGGGAACTGCGCTTCAACACCGGTGACACTCCGATCGCCGAGGTCATCGACGCCGGCTGATCCGCCTGCCCCCACCGACCCGCGAGAACCCCTGCTGAGGCAGGGGTTCTCTGCCGTTCCGGGCCATACCGCCTACCCCGAGGAGAGGGATCCTATTCATGAATCTGCATCTCAGATCCACAGACTTCTTGACTTGTTCAAGTTCGACGATGAGACTCGTCCCATGACAGCTACGTCAGACCTTCCGCAACAGCTCCGGGCTGCGGGTCTGCACGTGACCCGACCGCGGGTGGCCGTGCTGGCCGCGGTGGCCCGGAATCCGCACGCCGATACCGGCAGCATCCTCACCGCGACGCGGGAGGAACTGCCGACGGTCTCCCACCAGACCGTCTACGACTGCCTCGGTGCACTCACCGGGGCCGGACTGCTTCGCCGCATCCAACCCGCCGGTTCGGTCGCTCGTTACGAGACCCGGACCGGGGACAACCATCACCATCTGGTCTGCGCCGGCTGCGGTGCGGTCGAGGACGTCGACTGCGCCGTCGGCCACACCCCCTGCCTGACCGCCGAGGACGACCACGGCTTCCGGATCCACCAGGCCGAGGTCACCTACTGGGGCCACTGCCCCGCCTGCCAGTCGGCCGAGCCGGGCTGACCGGTAACTGAACGAGAGAAGGAAACATGTCCGTAGATCACGAATCCGAACTCGCCGAAGTCAATGACGACAACCAGCCCCAGTGCCCGGTCCTGCACGGTCAACCCACGCAGGGGGACACGAATCAGGAATGGTGGCCGAATCGTCTGAATCTGCGGATCCTCGCCAAGAACCCGCCCGCCACCAACCCGCTCGGCGAGGACTTCGACTACGCGAGGGCGTTCGAGGCCCTCGACCTGGCCGAGGTGAAGTCCGACCTCGAGCAGCTGCTCACCACATCCCAGGACTGGTGGCCGGCGGACTTCGGCCACTACGGCCCGCTGATGATCCGGATGGCCTGGCATGCGGCCGGCACCTATCGGGTGCAGGACGGCCGCGGCGGCGCCGGTACCGGCCAGCAGCGTTTCGCGCCGCTGAACAGCTGGCCCGACAACGTGCTGCTGGACCGGGCCCGGCGACTGCTCTGGCCGGTGAAGAAGAAGTACGGCCAGTCGCTGTCCTGGGGTGACCTGATGGTGCTCGCCGGCAATGTGGCGCTGGAGTCGATGGGCTTCAAGACCTTCGGCTTCGCCGGTGGCCGGGTGGATGTCTGGGAGCCGGACGACGACGTCTACTGGGGCCCGGAACAGACCTGGCTCGGCGACGAGCGATACACCGGGGAACGCGACCTGGAGAACCCGCTCGCCGCGGTCCAGATGGGTCTGATCTATGTGAATCCCGAGGGCCCCAACGGCGACCCGGATCCGCTGAAGGCCGCGGTCGACATCCGCGAGACCTTCAAGCGGATGGCGATGAACGATGAGGAGACGGTCGCGCTGATCGCCGGTGGGCACACCTTCGGCAAGACCCACGGTGCCGCCGATCCGGAGAAGTATGTCGGCAACGAGCCGGAGGCCGCCCCGATCGATCAGAACGGCATCGGCTGGAAGAACACCTACGGCACCGGCAAGGGCAATGACGCGATCGGCAGCGGCCTCGAGGTGATCTGGACCGACGCGCCGACCCAGTGGGGCAACCGGTTCTTCGAGATCCTGTTCGGCAACGAGTGGGAGCTGACCAGGAGCCCCGCCGGCGGTCAGCAGTGGCAGCCCAAGGACGGGGCCGCGAAGGACACCGTGCCGGACCCGCACGGCACCGAGCGGAACCGGACGCCGAACATGCTCACCACCGACCTGTCGCTGCGGATGGATCCGGACTACGAGAAGATCTCGCGGCGGTTCCTGGAGAACCCCGACGAGTTCGCCGACGCATTCGCCCGTGCCTGGTTCAAGCTGACCCACCGTGACATGGGCCCGGTCAGCCGCTACGTCGGCCCGGAGGTGCCGAGCGAAACGCTGCTCTGGCAGGACCCGATCCCGAGCGGGCAGAGCCAGCTCAGCGACGCCGAGGTGTCCGAGCTGAAGTCGAAGATCGCCGACTCCGGTCTCAGCGTCGCCGAACTGGTCTCGACCGCATTCGCCGCCGCGGGCAGCTACCGCAGCAGCGACAAGCGCGGTGGCGCCAATGGTGCCCGGTTGCGGTTGGCGCCGCAGAAGGACTGGGCGGTCAACGATCCGCAGCAGCTGCAGAAGGTGCTGCCGGTGCTGGAGAAGATCGCGGCAGACTCGGGCAAGGCGTCGGTCGCCGATGTGATCGTGCTGGCCGGCAATGTCGGTGTCGAACAGGCGGCCGGGGCGGCCGGCGTCGAGGTCGAGGTGCCGTTCACCCCCGGCCGTGGCGACGCCTCCCAGGAGGAGACCGACATCGAGTCGATGGACTACCTGGAGCCCACCGTCGACGGCTTCCGCAACCACGACGACGGCAAGGGTGTGCTGCCCGGTGAGTACGCCCTGGTGAACCGGGCGAACCTGCTCGGCCTCAGCGCACCCGAGATGACCGTGCTGGTCGGCGGCCTGCGGGTGCTCGGCGCCAACACCGGTGGGTCGAAGGTCGGTGTGCTCACCGACCGCGAGGGCGTGCTGAGCAACGACTTCTTCGTCAACCTGCTCGATCTGAACACCCACTGGACCGCCGCCAACGGCTCCAGCGATCTGTTCGACGGCAGCAATGGCGACAAGAAGTGGCAGGGCAGCCGGGCCGACCTGGTGTTCGCCTCGAACTCCGAGTTGCGCACCGTCGCCGAGGTGTACGCCGCCGACGACGCCAAGGAGAAGTTCGTGCACGACTTCGTCGCCGCCTGGGCGAAGCTGATGGACGCCGACCGCTTCGACGTCAAGAAGTAGCCGCTCGACCACCTCGCTACGCTCATCGAGCAGGCCGCCAAGCGGAGCAATGACCGAGCGCGGCTCCTACGCTCATCGAGTAGGCCGCCATGCGGAGCGAAGCGGAGCAATGGCGGCCGTGTCGAGATGAAGGGGTCCTGCTGGACGGGTTCATCTCGACACGGTCGCTGCGCGACCTACTCGATGAACGTGGTCAACCGGTCGCTGCGCGACCTACTCGATGAACGTGGTCAACCGGTCGCTGCGCGACCTACTCGATGAACGTGGCGTCGAGGAGGCCCTGGCGGGCCAGCTCGGCCCAGAGTTCGTCGGGGACAGCGACCTGGTCCAGGGCGATGTCGTCGCGCACCTGCTGGGCATTCGACATCCCCAGGCAGACGTTGACGACCGTCGGATTCCGTTTCACATAGGCGATCGCGGCGGCCGGCAGCGGTACGCCGAATTCGGCGGTGACCGCCGCGAGGCGCCGCGCCCGCTCCAGCTGCGGCCCGGGCACCGGGCCGTACTCGTATCGGGCGTCGGCACCCGGGTCGTCGGTGGCCAGCAGCCCGGAGTTGAACACACCGACCGCGATCACCCCGACATCGTTGCCGGCGCAGGCCGCCAGCAAGCCCACCGATTCCTGTTCCAGCAGGGTGTAGCGGCCGGCCAGCATCACCACATCGGGATCACACTGATCGACGAAACGCTTCGCCATCTCCGGATCCTTGGTGCCCACCCCCCAGGCGCGGATCACACCCTGCTCCTTCAGCTCCCGCAGCGCCGGGACGGCGCCGTCGCGGGCCTCGGCGAACCGGTCGTCGGGTTCGTCGGGGTCGTGGATCAGGGCGATGTCGATCCGGTCGATTCCCAACCTGGTCAGGGATTCCGCCAGGCTGCGGCGGACACCGTCGGCGGTGTAGTCGCGTTCGCGGGTGAGCTCGTCGGGGACCAGGAAGCCGTTCTCCTCATCGCTGCCGACCGGGTTCGGGTTGTCGACCAGCAACCGCCCGACCTTGGTGGACAGCAGATACTCCTCCCGCGGCCGGGCGGCGAGGGCGCGCCCGAGCCGCCGTTCGGCCAGCCCCAGGCCGTAGTGCGGGGCGGTGTCGAAATAGCGCAGCCCCTCCGCCCAGGCGGTCTCGACGACCGCCTCGGCGTCGGCATCGCTGACCGGGTGGCCCAGGTTGCCGAACTGGGCGGTACCGACCCCAAGACGCTGCCACTGCGGAAAATCGATCATGCTGCCCTCCGATAGATCGTCATCGCGTTCTGCTCTCCGACCCGGGGCCGGTCCTCGGCATCCACCTGGCTGAGCGCCCAGGCGCACCAGTCCTCGGCGGTCCGGCTCACCGGCCGATCGCTGCCGATCAGGCACCGCCCGGCGCCGAACATCGCCAGCGCGTGGGCGACGACCGGCCCGCGCATCCGCCGGAGCTGATCCTCATCGGCGGCCTCGGCCGGGAGCCCGGAGAGTTTGCAGTGCACCTGGGGAAGTTCGGCCAGCGCCCCGAGATCGGCCCGCCAACGCTCCAGACCCGCCGGGTCGCCGAGCGGCGGCTTCCCGAGGTGGTCCAGCACCACGGTCAGCTCCGGGACCTGCGCCAGCAGCGCCCGCAGCTGCGACAGCTCACCGGCGCGGACGCAGGCATCGAAGGGCAACCCATGATCGGCCACCACCCGCAGACCGAGCAGCAGATCGGGGTCGTCGAACCGGCCGGAATCCTGCAGCAGCAGGCGTACCCCGACCAGCGAGGCGAGCCCCCGCAGCCGCCGCAGCTCGGTATCGGTGCGGGCCCCGTCGAGGTCCAGGCTCGCTACGATGCCATGCACCCGCGGATCGGCCGCGACCCGATCCAGCCACTGCGCCTCGTCCCAGGCGTCGGCGGCATCGGCCTCGACCAGCACATAGCTGCGGTCCGCCTCATCGGGCAGCCCGGTGACCGCCGGCAACTCCGCTGTCGCCAGCCAGGGGTGGTCCCGCAGTCCGGTGTCCCAGACGTGCAGGTGGGTGTCGACGATCCGACTCACGGCACCCCGACGGTGAGCATCAGGCAGGCGTAGGGGCGTACCTCACCGGAGACGATCACCAGCGACACGTCCTCACCGCGCGCAGCGGCATAGAAGTCGAAGCGTTCCAGGCTGTCCCACTCGACCGCGTCCCCACCGTGGTGGGTGTGCCCCTCGAGCAGCTCCTGGAACTCGGCGACCGGCTCGGAGACGCCGCCGTCGGCATCGCGCATGTAGGTGGCCTTCTCGATCTGCAGCGACTGGCCGACCAGCTCCAGGATGGTGGCCGCGGGAACGGTGCCCGGGGTCAGGTTCAGCTCGACCCGGTCGGCCGCCGGGTTCACGTGCGTGACGCTGGGATAGAGGGCATCGACGATGACGATCTCGCTGCCGTGCCCGCAACGGGCGAGCGCCTCCAGCAGGGTGGGATGGATGATCGGACCACGCAACATGTCACACCTCCGCAGTCCGGGCCCGCGCCCAGTAGCTGCCATCGGGATAGCTGAACTCGGCCAGTGTCTCAGCCTTCAGTTCCGCCGAGTAGCCGGGTGCGCTCGGCAGGGTGTACGCCCCAGCGCGCACCACGCACGGATCGACGAAGTGCTCGTGCAGATGATCCACGAATTCGGCGACCCGGCCCTCGCTGGTACCGGCCACGATCAGCTGGTCGATCATCACCAGATGGTTCACCAGCTCGCACAGGCCGACCCCGCCGGCGTGCGGGCAGACCGGTACGCCGCGGCGGGCCGCCATCACCAGCACCGGCAGGATCTCGTTGACGCTGGCCAGCCGGCAGGAGTCGATCTGGCAGAAGTCGATCGCCTCGGCCTGCAGCAACTGCTTGAACAGCACCCGGTTCATCCCGTGCTCACCGGTGGCGACGCCGATCCCGGTCGGTGCCAGCCGCTCCCGGATGCTGCGGTGACCGAGCACATCGTCGGGGCTGGTCGGCTCCTCGATCCAGAGCAGATCGAAGCCGGCAAGGGATCGCACCCAGTCGACGGCCTGGTCGACCTCCCACACCTGGTTCGCGTCGATCATCAGCGAGACGTCCGGCCCGATCGTCTCCCGGGCGATCCGCAGGCGCCGCTCGTCCTCGGCGCGGTCCGCACCGACCTTCAGCTTGACGTGCCGGTAACCCTCGTCGACCGCCTCCCGGCAGAGCCGCGCCAGCTTCTCGTCGCTGTAGCCGAGCCAGCCGGGTGAGGTGGTGTAACAGGGGTAACCGGATTCGCGCAGCGCGGCGAGCCGTTCCTCGCGGCCCTGCTGTGCGGTGCGGAAGAACTCCAGCGCCTGGTCGGCGGTCAGCTCGTCGGACAGATAGCTCAGGTCCATCGCGTCGACGAGTTCCTCGGGGGAGAGTTCGCTGACCAGTTGCCACAGCGGTACGCCGGCCGCGCGGGCGGCCAGGTCCCAGACCGCGTTCAGCACCGCGGCGACGGCGAGCTGCACCACACCCTTCTCCGGGCCCAGCCAGCGCAGCTGCGCGTCACCCTGGAGTTCCCGATAGACCACGCCCGGTCGGGCGTACACCTCGCTGGCCTCCCGGCCGACCAACCGCTCGGCGTACTCCTTGATCGCCATCAGGCAGATGTCGTTGCCGCGCCCGGTGGTGAAGGTGAAACCGCAGCCATAGAGCGCGGGGTCGTCGGTCACCAGCCGCAGGTATGCCGCGGAATAGTCGGCGTCCTTGTTCATCGCATCGGATCCGTCTTTCTCCACCGAGGTGGGAAATCGGACGTCGGACAGCTCGATCCCGGTGATGCGAGGCACAACTTCTCCTATCTGGTCAGAAACCCTGCCAGTCCGGCTTGTCCTGCGCGGTCTGGACGTAGTACGAGGCCAGCTGCAACCGGGAGGCCGCGGCATGGTCGACGAAGACGGTGACATGCGGATGGAACTGCAGCACCGAACCCGGCCACATCGCGGTGACCGGACCCTCGACGACATGGTGCACCGCCTCGGCCTTGGCCTTGCCGTTGGCCAGCAGCACGATGTGCTTGGCATCCATGATCGTGCCGACGCCCTGGGTCAGGCAGTGCCGCGGGACCGCGTCCACATCGTCGTCGAAGAAGCGGGCGTTGTCGGCGCGGGTCTGCGGGGTGAGGGTCTTGATCCGGGTCCGCGACGCCAGCGAGGAACCGGGCTCGTTGAAGGCGATGTGCCCATCGGTGCCGATCCCGAGGATCTGCAGGTCGACCCCGCCGGCAGCGCGGATCTGATCCTCGTACGCCGCACAGGCGGCCACCACGTCGCTCGCCATGCCGTCCGGGCCGTGCACCCGATCGGCCGGAAGATCAACCCGGGCGGAGAAATCGCGGTCGATGACGTTGCGGTAGCGCTGCGGATGATCGGCCGGCAGGCCGACGTATTCATCCAGCATGAACGCCTGGCCGTCGGCCATCGTCAGCTCACCCGCCTCGACCCGGCGGCCCAGTTCGGCGTAGACCTCGACCGGGCTGGATCCGGTGGCGACACCGAGCACCGCCGCCGGCTCGTCCCGGTAGAGCGCGCTGATGGCATCCGCCGCCAGCCGTGCCGACTCCTGTGCCGAGTCGCTGACGATGACCTCCATGAACACCCCTTCGTTGCGTCTCGACCCGACCCTATCGGGTGCCCACTTCCCCCCGATCCTCGAGTAGCTCGCGCGGCGAGCGTGTCCCCCACGATCCTCGAGCAGCTCGCGCAGCGAGCGTGTCCCCCACGATCCTCGAGCAGCTCGCGCAGCGAGCGTGTCGAGAGGATCCCCTCAGCCGGTGATCGTCAGCGGCGTACCGCCAGCAGTGAGTTTCCAACTCTGCTTGAAGAAGCTGGGCGGGTCGATGGTCTTGTTCGCAGTCACCCAGTCGATCAGCAGTTGCCGGATCTCCTGCTGCCGGTTGTCCACCACCGGGGCGGTGGTCACCCCGGTGAAGCTGCCGCCGCCGGACTGGCGGTAGTTGTTGATCGCGACCACGAACTGCTGCGCGTCGGTGACCGGGGCGCCGGCGTAGGCCAGGTTCTTGATCCGCGAACCCACCGGTGCGGCGATGTCGATGTCGTAGGTGAGCTCGGCGTCCAGGCCGCCCATGATGTCGTAGTTGTAGTCCGGCGTACCGTTCGGCGCGGTCGGGGTGGTCGCGTTGGTGACCGCATCCGCCGGATAGGTCCCCGGACCGGGTACCTGCTTGAAGTATTCGGCCGACTTCTCCAGGTAGGCCTTCACCTGGGCACCGGTGAACGCGATGCCGAGCAGCGTGTTGTCGTAGATGTAGAGCCCGGCCACATCGCGTACCGTCACCTCACCGGCCGGAATCGCGGCGTTCTTGTTGAACGGCGCGGCGATCGACAGCACCGGGGTGTCGGCGTACTGGGTGCCGGCCAGAGCCGCCTTCACCGACTGGGCCTGGACCAGGTTGATGAAGTCCATCGCGGCGGTGTCCTCATAGCGCGAGGTGGCCGCGCTCATCGCCTGGGTGCAGGTGCCGATCACCCCGTTGACGTAGTCGAGGACCTGCTGGTGCTGGCTGCGCAGCGCGGCGGCCACCTGCGGGTCCTCGGGCGCGGTGTTGGAGTTCAGCAGGGTCGCGGTCGCGGTGTCGACCCGCCACTGGCCGCGTTCCTTGACCAGGTTGAGATCCATCACGGTGACCCGCATGCCCCAGTAGCTCGGCTCGGACAACAGCACCTGCCGCCCGGTGGCCTTGTTCGTGACATAGCGCTGCGGGATCTCCTTGTGCGCATGGCCGACCAGGATCGCGTCGATCTCGGGCACCTGTTCGGCGATCAGGCTGGCGGCGTTCTCCGGATAGGGCAGCGCGTCGCCGTAGGAGGATGAGGTGTCGGCGCCCGAGTGGGCCGAGACGAGCACCACGTCGGCGCCCTCGGCCTTCATCTTCGGTACGTACTTCTTCGCCTGCTCGACGAGTCCGGGGAAGCGGATCTTCCCTTCCACGACGGCCTTGTCCCAGATCGCGACCCCGGGGGTGACCAGACCGAGAATGCCGACGGTGACCGGCTTGGCGCCGGGCACGTTGATCCGCTTCAGCACATAGGGCGGGAAGACGGGTTCGCCGGTGCTCCAGTCGACGGCATTGGCGCCGAGCAGCGGATGCGTGAGCTGGCGCTCGAAGGTGCGCAGGATGTCCAGGCCGTAGTTGAACTCGTGGTTGCCGAGCGCGGCCGCGTCGTAGCCGACGGCGTTCATCGCCGCGGCCATCGGATGGATGGGCCCGTTGGTGATCGGGTCGATCTTGGCGTAGTAGTAGGCCAGCGGGGTGCCCTGGATGGTGTCACCGGCATCGAGGGTGATGCAGGTGTCCGCGCCGCGTTCGGCGCGCATCGCCTTGATCAGGGTGGCCGCCTTGGCGATGCCGATGTCGTTGTGCGCGGCGTCGTCGTATTCGGCGTTCTTGAAGTAGTCCCAGTTGTAGACGTTGCCGTGCAGGTCGGTGGTGCCGAGCACGGTCAGCCGCAGCGCGTTCCCCCGACCGGGGCCGGGCCGGCCGGGCTGGGCGGCGTACGCCGGGGCATCGCCGAGCGCGAGGCCGGCGCCGCCGACGACCGCGGCGGTGAGGATGCCACGCCGGCTGATGGTGTTGCTCGACTGGGTTTCGCTCATGCGGGAGACGTTATCGTCACCCGCCGGGCCGCTTCGGTGAGGTGTCGGTGACGGTCGGGGGACGGGTGGGTGAACTGCGGCCGGTGATCAGCAGCAGGACCACGGTGATCACCTGCAATCCGGCGACCACTGCTATCAGGGCGGGGATCGAGCGTTCGTAGAGCAGACCGGCCAGACCGCCGCCGAGCACGGCCGCAGCACCCTGGACGGCGGCGAAGACACCGTACGCCGTGGCGCGGCGGCCGCGCGGGGTCAGGTCGGCGACGACGGCCTTGATGGTGGAGTCCTGGACACCGTTGGCCGCGCCCCAGCAGGCGATCCCGAGCAGCACCGCCCAGACCGAGCGGGTGAACGCGAAGACCGGTACCAGCAGGACCAGCAGCGGCAGCGCGTAGAGCACCCGGTCGCCGACCCGGTCGTACCCCAGCCCGGTCACCAGGGCTGCCAGCGCGGCGACCAGCTGACCCCCGGCGTACGCCAGCGGGATCGCGGCCAGCGGCAGCAACCCGGTGCTGCTGAGGTGGAAGCCGATCATCCCGAAGGTGACCAGGCCGGCGGTGGCGGAGGCGGCGGCCAGGGCGAAGAGCCAGAACCGCCGGCCGAGGTTGCTGCCGATGGTGTCCTGCCACCAGCTGCCGTGCGGCTGGTCGTCGCGGACGGGTTGGGGTGTCCGGGATCGCAACCAGAGCAGCAATCCCATCGCGATCGCACCGGGGATGACCAGGGCGGCGAGCGCCGGGGTGAGGGTGCCGGTGGCGGCCAACAGGGCGGCGACCAGCAGCGGTCCGGCGAAGGCGCCGATCTGGTCGAGGGCCTTGTGCACGCCGAATCCGCGGCCGCTGCCGACCCGGGTGGCGGCCTCGGCGAGCAGGGCGCTCTTGGCGGGGCTGCGGACGGCCTTGCCCGCGCGTTCGGCGAGGATCAGCAGGATCGCGAGCAGCAGGCCGGCGGCGCCGATGAGTGGGGTGATGGCGAGCAGCGGTACGCAGATGGCGGTCAGCCCGTAACCGAGCAGGGTGAGCGCCCAGTAGCGGCCGGTGCGATCGGCGAGCGGCCCGGAGACGACCCGCAGCACCAGCGCCATCGCCTCACCGGCGCCGGTGACCAGACCGGTGATCGCCGCGCTGGCGCCGAGGGTGGCGAGCAGCGGACCATAGATCGACCGACCGCCCTCGTAGACCATGTCCGCGGCCAGGCTGACCAGTCCGAAGCCGACGACACCGCGCCAGGCGGATCGGCGGCCCGCGGGTTGCACCTGGTCTGCGCTCACCCGGCGCAGCCTAACGGGCGGCCCCGTTCGCCTTCGGTAGCGTGCCGCGAATGGAACCCCAGGACCCCGGAACGACCGCTGCCCGCGCCTACGACCAGCTCGCAGACGACTATGCCCGGTTGCTGCCGGACACCCGCGCCGAGCAGCCGCTGGAGCTGGCGATGATCGGTGCGTTCACCAGCGTGGTGCCGGAGCCGCAGCGGGTGCTGGACGCCGGTTGTGGTACCGGCCGGATGATCGCCGAGCTGAGTGCCCGCGGTTCCCAGGTCACCGGTTGTGACATCTCGCCGGGGATGGTGGGGCACGCCCGCCGGGTGCATCCGGAGTTGACCATCGAGGTGGCCCCGCTGGCCGACCTGCCGTTCGGCGATGCGGCGTTCGACGGGGTGCTGCTCTGGTATTCGATGATCCATACCCCGCTGTCGCAGTGGGGGCCGGCGGTCGCCGAGGTGCTGCGGGTGCTCACACCCGGTGGTGCGCTGCTGATCGGCTTCCAGGAGGGTGAGGGCGAGAAGGACCTGTCGGCGTTCTATCGCGACCTCGGTCATCAGGTCACGCTGAGCCGCTGGCGGCACACCCTGGACGAGGTCGCCGCGGCCTGGCCCGGTACGACGGAGTTGGCCCGCCTGCGCCGCGCCCCCGTCGGCAACGAACCCGACCCGCAGGCATTTCTCCTGCTGCGCAAGGATTCCTGACGTTCATCGAGTAGCCAGCCATGCGCAGCGAAGCGGAGCAATGGCTGGCGTGTCGAGATGAACCCTGAACGCGGCGGCTTCGACTCGCTCGTACCTCGCTCAACCGGCGTACCGGTCAATCTCAGCTTCGCTGCGCGAGCTACTCGATGACCGTGGCGGCCACCACCCGGTTCTGCGCGCCGAGCAGGCGTACCGCCAGGGCGCCGAAGACGACCGCCAGGCCGACCTGGATGAAGGCCACCGCGCCGAACGCGCGAGACTCGCCGAGCGCCGGACCCAGTTGGGCGTACAACCCGCCGAAGACGGCCACCCCGAGCCCGAGGGCCGCCTGCTGGGCGGTCGCGATCAGGCCACCGGTGAGTCCCGCCACCCGATCCGGTACCGCCTGCATCACCGCACCGACCAGCGGCGCGAACATCCACGACTGCGCGAATCCGAGCACCACCCCGATCAGTTGGAACCACCACACCCAACCGGACACCTGCGCCCAGGAGACCAGCCCGACCGCGATCAGCGAGAGCCCCTGCAGCACCGCACCGATCACCATCGTGCGGCCGCCGAAGCGGGCGATCATCCGGGTCGAGGTGGCCGACCCGGTGACGAAGGCGAGCGCGAACAGCCCGGTCGCCAGGCCCGACCCGAACGCGTTCAACCCGAGCGATCCCTGGGTGAACAGGGCGAAGTCATACATGAAGGCACCGAAGCCGGAGAAGAAGACCAGGGCCATCGTCATCCCGAGCCACACCGGTGGCAGGGCCAGCACCGCGGCCGGCAGCACCGCGGGCCGGTCGGTCCGCGCGGCCCACCGCTGATGCAGGATCAGCGCGATCAGCAGCACCACGGCGAGCCCGAGCAGACCCAGATCCCACACCGCCCAACCGGCCGTCGGGCCGAGCGAGAGCGCCACCACCAGCACCAGCAGCGCGGCGGCGAGCAGCATCGAACCGACCGGATCGATGCGGGCCGGGTGCGCGGAGCGGGTGTCGGGCAGCTTCGCTCCCCCGAGGTACGCCGCAGCGGCCACCACCGCACCGGTGAGCAGCGCACCCCGCCATCCGAAACCGGCCGGGAGTGCGACGATCACCGCGCCGCCGACCAACTGCCCGGCCACCGTCCCGACCCCGCTGGCCGCCGAGAAGACCGCGACCGCGAGCGCCCGGTCGGCACCGGTCAGCATCGCCTGGATGGTGGCCAGGATCTGCGGCATCATCACCGCGCTCGCCAACCCCTGCGCCGCCCGCGCGACCAGCAGCAGGCCGATCCCGGGCGCCACCGCCGCGGCCACGGTCGCCAGCACCACCCCGGCCAGCCCGATCCGGAACAGCCTGCGCCGCCCCAGCCGGTCACCGAGATGACCGGCGGTGACCAGCCCGGCGGCGAAGGCGGCGGTGAAGGCGCCGACCACCAGGGAGAGCCCGGCCGGCCCGGTACCCAGGCTGTGCCGGATGTCGGGTACCGAGATGTTGGCCAGCGACAGCTGGAAGGTGGCCAGGAACGCTGCGGCGTACAACGGCCAGACCGAGAGGACGCGAGACATGACACCCACTCTCACCCCGATCACCGGAGCCAGGAAGACGGTCCCCATGCTGGTACCGGCACCACCAGCCTGAGGCCTTCCAGCCGGGTGGTGATCGGCGGAGAATGGGCGCATGGATGACGGCCGGACCGACGATCAGCGCAGCACCGAGCTCGGGCGGTTCCTGCGCAGCCGCCGCGACCGGCTCACCCCGGCCGAGGTCGATCTCCCGGGCGGCCCGCGGCGCCGGGTGCCGGGGTTGCGCCGCGAGGAGGTCGCGGTGCTCGCCAATGTCGGCACCACCTGGTACACGTGGCTGGAACAGGGTCGCGATGTGCACGCCTCGGAACAGGTGCTCGGTTCGCTGGCCGATGCGTTGCTGCTCAATGCCGACGAGCGGGCCCACCTCTTCCAGCTCGGCGGCTACCCCGATCGGGCGCTCACCCCGGGGCTCAACGAGGTCGACGAGCGGGTGCACACCCTGATCGACAACCTGTGGCCCACACCCGTGGTCGTCACCGACAACCTGACCTATGCGGTGGCCTGGAACCAGACCTGGCGCTTCATGATCGATGACACCGATCGGTTGCCCCGGGAGTCGTTGAACTGCACCCTGCTGACGTTCACCGAACCGGGTTGGCGCGAGGGCTATCGGGAGTTCGAGCGGCACCGGGCGGTCTCGGTGGCCAAGCTGCGCGCCTCCTATTCCGAGACGATGAACGATCCGCGCTGGCCGGCGCTGCTGGACCGGTTGCACGGCTGCGACGGCTTCACCGAGCTGTGGGAGTCCGGTGATGTGCTGCGCGAGGCCACCGGCACCAAGACGATCCGCTCCGTCCACGTCGGCGAGGTCACCTATCGCGCGCTCAGCCTGGTGGTGCAGGAGCATCGTCGGCTCAAACTCACCGTCTTCCAACCGGCCGATGACGATGCCCGCCGCAAGCTCGGCGAGCTCGGATCGCTGATCACCACCGGCCGGCTGGGCGGAGGTCTGCGGGTGGTGAGCTGAGGGGTACGCCGCCGCTCAGATCTCCTCGATGGTCGGTTCGATCCGCATCGAGACCGCCAGCGAATTGGCGATGAAGCATTCGGAGTGGGCGATCTCCACCAGCCTCGGCACCCGGCTCGCATCGCCGCGCACGGTGATCCGGGGCCGCAGCACGATCTCGGTGATCCGGGTCGGGCGCACGTCGTCCGGCATGATCGCGACGGCCTCGTCGGCGTACGCCACCACGTCGATCCGGGCGCGTGCGGCGACGGCCAGGAAGGACAGCAGCTGACACGAACTGGCGGCCGCCAGCAGCAGTTGCTCCGGGTTGAGCTGGGCCGGATCGCCGCGGAAGGCCGGATCCGCGCTGATCGTCAGCTCCGGCGCACCGGACGGGGTGACGGTGTGGCTGCGGTCGTAGCCGTCGTAGCCGACGCCGGTCGATCCGCTCCAGCTCAGCGTGGTGGCGTACTCGTGGGTGGTCACGACCGCAATTCTGGCCTCACCAACCGACCTCGGCGCAACCCTTGTGATCCTCCGGCTCCACCTGCAGCGTGGCGTGGGTGATGCCGTGCTTCTCCTCGAGCAGCTGACGGGCCTCGTCGAGGACCGAGTGGACCTGCTGCTCGTCGTCGGCGACCAGGTGCACGGTGGCGACGTTCATCCCCGAGGTCAGCGTCCACAGGTGCAGGTCGTGCACATCGCGTACGCCCGGGAGGGCGGCCAGGTCGGCGCGCACCTGGGTCGGGTCCATCCCGGCCGGCACGTGCTGGCCGAGCACGGCGAACACCTCACGGCCCAGGATCACCGCACGGACGGCGACGAAGATGCCGATGGCGGCGGCCACGATGGTGTCCCAGTAGGCGTTGCCGGTCCACATCATCAGGGCACCGGCGACGAGGACGCCGACCGAGCCGGCGGCATCGGCGAGCACCTCGAGGTAGGCACCCTTGACGTTCAGGCTCTCCGAGGCGCCGTCGCGGAGCACGAACAGCACGATCACGTTGATCAGCAGGCCGATCGCGCCGACGACCATCATCGGCCAGGTCGCGATCTCGACGGGCTTGCCGATCCGGTCGATGGCCTCGATCATCACGAACACCGCGACACCCATCATCACCGCGGCGGCGAAGAGGGCGGCGAAGACCTCGATGCGATAACGCCCGTAGGTGCGCTTGCCCGATTCATCCGGCTTGCTCGCGATGTGGGTGGCCAGCAGCGCGGCGCCGAGGGTGGAGACGTCGGCGGCCATGTGGCCGGCGTCCGAGAGCAGCGCCAGCGAACCGGTCCACAGACCAGCGACCAGTTCGACCACGAAGAAGGTCGCGATCAGGATGAACGAGAAGGTGAGTCGACGGCGCTGCCGGGCACCGGCGTGCCCGGGTGCGATCGCCGGGCCGTGGCTGTGTCCAGATCCCATCAGTTGTCTCCTTCAATCGGGCCGTGGTGGCTGTGGTCCAGGTGATCGGCCTCGTCGCTGTGCGCGAGGGCGATCTCGATCAGGTTGCGGACGTGGGCGTCCTCGAGTCGATAGAAGACGTGCCGGCCGGAACGCCGGGCCGCGACGATGCCGTGCGCGCGGAGCAACCGGAGCGCGTGCGAGACCGCGGACTCGCTCTGCCCGTTCGCCTCGGCGAGACCGCCGACGCACTGCTCGCCGTCCAGCAGCGAGATCAGCAGCCGCAGTCGGTTCGGGTCGCCGAGCAGCGCGAACGCGTCGGCCGCCCGGGTGAGCGTCGCCGCATCCGGGCGCGGCACAGTGGCCGACGCGACATCTGAATGACTCGTCATATGTGCAGATTAACCGAGGACGTGCCCGGACGGCAATCGCGGCGGCGTACCGTCCCCCTAGGCTGACCGGGTGGCAGCAGAGGAGGAGAACCGCGCACCGACCCGGCCCGATCCCGCGACCCATCGCCGGGAGGTGCTCGCGCTGGCGATCCCGACCTTCGCCACCCTGGCCTCGGAGCCGCTGCTGCTGATGGGGGATGCGGCGATCATCGGGCATCTGGGCACCATCGAACTGGCCGGCCTGGGCATCGCGGGGAACATCATCACCGTGATCGCCGGGCTCTGCGTCTTCCTGGCCTACGGCACGACGGCAACGGTGGCGCGGCGGCTCGGGGCGGGCGATCGGCGCGGGGCGCTGGCCGGTGGCGTCGACGGGATCGTGCTCGCCGGGCTGATCGGGGTGCTGGTCACCGTCTTCCTGCAGCTGGCACAGGGGCAGCTGATCGCGCTCTACCAGCCGAGCGCCGAGGTGGCCGCGCAGGCGAACGCCTATCTGCGAGTGGCCTCGCTCGGCTTCCCCTTCCTGCTGGTGATGCTGGCCGCCACCGGGGTGCTGCGCGGACTGCAGGACACCCGTACCCCGCTGAAGGTCGCGATCACCCTCAACCTGGCCAACATCGTGCTGAACCTGGTGCTGGTGCACGGGATCGGTCTCGGCATCGCGGGCGCGGCGATCGGCACGGTCTGCGCGCAGGTGCTGGCGGCCGGAATCCTTTCCTATGTGGTGATCCGCGGCGCCCGCCGGGAGGGTACGCCGCTGCGGTTCCGTCCGCTCGGGGTGCTGGCGGCCGCCCGCAACGGCGGCTGGCTGGTGCTGCGCACCCTCGCCCTGCAGGTCTCGATCACCGCGACGACCGTGGTGGCGACCCACACCGGGGCAGTCGGCCTGGCCTCCCACCAGGTGGTCAACTCCATCTGGTCCTTCCTCGCCTTCGCCCTCGATGCGGTGGCCATCGCGGCCCAGGCGGTGATCGGCAAGCACCTGGGCGCCGGTGATGCCGCGACCACCCGGCACCTCACCGCGATGATGGTGCGCTGGGGTGTGGTCGGCGGAATCGTCGCCGGGGCGGTGATCGCGGCGGTGTCCTGGCTGCTGCCGCTGGTGTTCACCCCCGACCCCGAGGTGCGGTCACTGGTCACCCGGGTGCTGCTGGTGGTGGCCCTGCTGCAGCCGATCGCCGGGGTGGTCTTCGTGCTGGACGGGGTGCTGATCGGTGCCGGCGATGCGCGATACCTGGCGATCGGCGGGCTGCTGGTGGCGGCGGCCTATGTGCCCGTCGCCCTGCTGGTGGATCGGCTCGGCGCCGGCCTGGTCTGGCTCTGGGCGGCATACGGCATCTCGATGCTCGGCCGGCTGATCGTGCTCGGCGTCCGCGCCCGCGGCGAGAAGTGGATGCGGCTCGGGGTCTGAACCATCCGGGGAGAATGACCATGGAATATTCGCCCTTATATGTGGATGGTGCAGCCCGAGGGCCAAATATTCCATGGTCATTCTTTGTATCGGCGCACCAGCGCGCGCACCACCCAGCACAGCAGCACCAGCGCCACGAACAGGCCGAAGCAGAAGATCGGCAGGCCCAAGGCGTACCCGGGGCCCTCACACATCGAGCAGTCGCGCCTGATCTGCAGCACGATCTGCATGTAGACCGGGTAACCGATCGCCCAGGCGAGCACCAGCAGCCCTAGATAGGGCAGGCAGGACTCCGTGGTGCTCGGCGGCTGTTCCCGCATTCCGAGCCGGTCGGGCAGGGACTCGTCCTCTGTGCCTTCGTCTCGCTCGTTCCTCGCTCGCTCAGCCATCCTGGGGGTCCGGTTCCAGGCTGACCTCGGGAGCTGGGTCGTCGTCGAAGACACGGGTGAGATCCCAACTGGCGAAGGGATTCTCGCAGACCGGGCCGGTGGCGATCGACAACCGGCCGGCCAATGGGTCGAGGATCAGCGCGTAACAGGTGATCACCTGATCGGCCTCGGCGACATCGGGATCCTGGTGCCGGCAGACGCTGTCGGGGAAGGAGAAGTGGTCCCGCAGCCCAGCGGCGATCGCGGCCGCATCGACCCCGCGGGCGGCCAGGGCATCCGCCAGCCGGTGCCGGACCCGGGTCGGGCGGAGCAGGGTGAGCGCGGCCCGGCCGGCGCGCAGATCGGTGAACGGCACCGGCGGTTCGAAGTGGTTCGCGTGCGCGACCAGCCCGTCCTCGCCCGGGTACTGCACCCCGTGATAGCCCGGCGCCAGTTCCAGATTGATCGCCTCCGCACCGTGCTCGTCGGCGGCGCCGAGCATCAGATTGCCCGAGGAGATCCGCCTGGCCTGCAGCAGCGTCTGCAGCGCCCGGCTGAACCGGGGCGCGTGCAGCACCGAACGCAGCAGGAAGTGATACGGCACCCCGTCCCACCCGCGGTCCCGGTCCGACACCAGCAGGTTGGCGCAGACCGCGAGCCCGGTCGAACTGATCCCCGACTTGGCCAGCATCCCCGGTTCGGTCAGGGTGAGTGCGGCATGCCCACGATCGTCGCGGGTGGCCAGCAGGAAGGAGGTCCGCTGCTGGCGGGGATGCCAGTCCCAGTTCTGCGCGACCAGCAACCGGCCGGCGGCGGTGTGCGATCCCAGCACCGCCAGCGAGGTGCAGCCCTCCTCACGGGAATCCTCACCACCGTAGAGAAGTTCGGTCCGGGCATTCAGCGCGAAGATCAGTTCCGGATCCACCCCCGCACCGTGCGCCAGGCCGCGCAGCATCCGCTCGGTGATCGGGTCGAAGCCGGCGCAGATCTCGCCGAACCGGGCCCCGGCTTGGCGCACCTCGTCCTCGGCCAACCCGGCCAGATCGCGGAACTGCCCCAGATAGTGGTGCAGCGAATCGGCGACCAACTCGGCGGTCTGGTCACCGAGCCGCTCCCCCATCTGCTCCGGTGTTCCCTGCACCACGACCAGCGGCGGACCGGCGGACTGCACGGCCGGACTCATCGACCCTCCAGATCCAATCGCCGGCCCCCGTCGCTGAGTCCGGCGAAACCGCCGGTCTCCGCCTCGATCACCGCGGCCACCGCCAGCAACCGCTGGTCGGCGAACCGGGGCCCGACCAACTGGATCGCCAGCGGTCGGTTCCGCTCATCGACCCCGGCCGGCACCGTCATCGCCGGCTGCCCGGTCAGGTTGAACGGATAGGTGTAGGGCGCCCAGTCCAGCCAGGATTCCATTCCCGACCCGGCCGGGATATCGGTGTCCACCTCGAAGGCCGGCGTCGTGGTGACCGGGGTGAGCAGCACGTCCCAGTCCCGGTGCAGGGCGGCGAACCGGCCGGCGAGCAGGGTTCGGGAAGCCATCGCATCGGCGTACTGGATCGCGGTGTGCCCGGCCGCCCGGTCCGCGAAATAGCGCATCGTCTCATCGAAGAGCTCGCGCCGCTCCGGCCCGGCGTGGTCGATCACCGCCGCGCAACCCGTTTCCCACAACAGATCCAGGGTCTCCCGGGCACCGGCGACATCGACCGACACGGGCTCCACCCGGGCGCCGCGGGCCGCCAACTGGTCCGCGGTCTGCTGCACCGCCGCCCGCAGTTCGGGGGCGGCGGGATACGGGCCCCAGTCGATGTCGACGGCGACCCGGAGCCCGTCGAGGGAACCGTCACCGGACGGCACCTGGAAACCGGGTCCCGGCCAGCTCATCCCGTCCCGGTCGTCGGGCTGGGCGATCGCGTCCAGCAGGATCGCCAGGTCGCCGACGGTACGCGCCAGCGGGCCCTGGTGGGAGAGCGAGCCGAAGGCGCTGCCGGGCAGCATCGCGACCCGCCCGTAGGTGGGCTTGATCCCTGCCAGGCCACAGAATCCGGCCGGCATCCGGATCGATCCGGCCCCGTCGGAGCCGATCGACCAGGGCGTCATCCCGGCCGCCACCCCGGCCGCCGCGCCACTGCTCGACCCACCAGGAGTGAGCGAACGGTCCCACGGGTTGCGAGTGGTGCCCCACAGCGGCGAATCACCGACACCCTTGCAGCCCCAGTCCGGCATCGTGGTCGCGCCGACGATCACCGCACCGGCCTCCAGCAACCGGTCGACCACCGGGCCGTTCACCCTCCCCGGGGTGTCCGGGGTGCCGCGCGATCCGGCGCGGGCGACCCGGCCGGCGACCGGGACGTTGTCCTTGACGGTGATCGGTACGCCATCCAGCGGTCCCCGGGCACTGCCCCCGCGCCAGCGCTGTTCGGCCTGCCGGGCCTGCTCGCGGGCGGTGTCGGTGTCCATCCGGCTCATCGCATTGAGCACCGGTTGCAGGTCCTCGGTGCGGGCCAGCGTCCGCTCCAACTCCTCGACCGGGGACAGCTCCCCTGCGGCGTACGCCCGGTGGAGTTCCTGTGCGCTGCGGAAGTCTTCGCTCACTTGTCCTCCTGCTTCAACCCTGAAGCCGTCAGTTCCCCACTCCGCCTATCCTGAGCCGAACCCAGGTGCCGAGCTCATGGGAAGGATCGTCTTGCCCCGTCACGCTACGCCGTTCCATCTCACGCTCGCCCTGGACCCCCGGGACGGTCGGCAGGCCAGCCAGCTCGCGGCCGCCCTGGTGCGGGCGATCGCCGAGGGGCAGCTGCACGACGGTGACCCGCTGCCGTCGACCAGGTCGCTGGCCCGGCACCTCGGCCTGGCCCGCTCGGCCGTCGTGGCGGCGTACGAGGAGTTGAGCGCGGCCGGATTCCTGGTCGCCACCGCGGGGTCGGCGACCCGGGTCGGGCCCGGCGCCCGATCGGCGTCGCTGGCCGGGGCGTACACCCATCCGACCGAGGCGGAACCACAGTCGGCCGGGGCGGAGGGGACCGCGCATCCGATCCGGCTCGATCTGCGCCCGGGTCATCCCGATCCCGGGCTGATCGACGACCGCGACTGGGCCCGCGCCTGGCGCCGCGCCGCCGCCGCACCGCTGCAACCGCCGGCCGACGCGGTGACGGCGTTGCGCCCGGGATTCGGCCACAGCTTCCACGAACCGTTGCGCCGTGCGCTGGCCGAGCACCTGCGCCGCAATCGTGCGGTGGTCTGCGACGCCGCCGACGTCTTCCTCTTCCCCGGCGTGAATGCCGCGCTGCGGGCGCTGGTCGGGCTGGTCGGGGAACCGGACCGGGCGATCGCCTTCGAGGAGCCGGGTTATTCGACCGGCCGGCGGGCGCTGGAGAGCAGCGGCGCCCGGGTGCGGCCGATACCGGTGGATGCCGAGGGGCTTCGCGTCGATGACCTGGGTGACGAGTGGGGTTGCTATGTCACCCCGGCCCACCAGTACCCGCTGGGCAGCCGGATGTCGGTGGCCCGGCGGGCCGCGCTGCTCGACTGGGCGACCGCACACGATGCGCTGATCCTGGAGGACGACTACGACGGCGAGTTCCGCTATGACGTGGCGCCGATGCCCTCGCTGCACAGCATGAACGCCGGTGCCGAGCGGGTGATCTATCTCGGCACGGCCTCCAAGATGCTGGCCCGGGAACTTCGGGTGGCCTGGGTGGTGCTGCCCCGCCGGTTGCGGGAGCCGATGCAGGATTTCCTTGCCAGGACAGGGGATTCGGTCAACCCGGTGGCGGCCGCGGCGCTGGCCGAGTTCGTCGATTCGGGGGCCCTGGTACGCCAACTGGCGCGCGCCCAGCGTGGGTACGCGGCCCGTCGGTCCCGGTTCACCGAGGCCTGCCGGGATCTGCTGCCCGGACTGGTGCTGCAGGGCATCGAGGCCGGCCTGCATGTGGTGCTGCGGTTGCCCGCCGGGATCGACGACCGCGCGCTCCGTGATCGGTTGCTGGTCGACGGCCTGGCCTGTCAGGCGCTCAGCGACTACTGGCTCGGCGACCCGGGGGCGGGCGAATCGAAATCGGGCGGGCTGGTGTGCGGGTACGCCCGGTTGCCGGAGACCCGGGCCCGGGAGGCCGCCGCCCTGATCGCGGCGGCCCTGGCCCGGATTCAGGCCGAACCGGGCGCACCGCCGGCATAGCTGCGCACCGAGGGTGAGACCGGCAGCCCGGTCGCCCGGGGTGCGGAGACCGGTTCGCCGTAACCCCATTCGATCGGCAGCACCCCGGTCCACAGCCGCGGATCGACCTGCTCGCCGGGTTCCGGGTCACCGGGCGGGGCAGCGCGGACCTTGACCGTCCAGCTGCCGTCGGTGATCGGCAGGGTCAGGCACTGGGTGGCGGCGAGCTGTTTGCGGGTGTGCTCGGGCACCTCGGCGGCCCGGCCCGGCATCAGCTGCTCCGACAGCGTCGTCAGTGCCTCGGCGGCCTCCGCGCCGGTGATGGTGCGCAGCGCGCCGTGCACGACCGCGGAGCGATAGTTGGCGCTGGAGTCGAACAGCGTGTGGCCATAGACCCAGCCGTCGAGCAGGCTGACGCAGAGCGCTGCGGGGGCGCCCTCGGCGACCAGCCGGAGCGCCCCGGCACCGGTGGAGCCGTGCATCACGATCCGATCGCCGTCGCGGCCATAGAACATCGGCACCACCAGCGGTCGGCCGTCGAGCACCGTGCTCAGGGAGCCGAAGTGGTGGCCGGCGTCGAGCACCGCATCGAGCTGGGCGCGTTCGGTCCGGGCCCGTTCGGGGTGACGGTTGATGCGATCTGGTCGTCGGCTCATGGTTACGAATCGTGCGCCATTCCGGACAACCGGACAAGGCCACTATCGCTCAGTTCCGCAGTCCAGTTTCCTGCTCCTGGCGGGCCGCGTCGAGCAGTTCCTCGCGGTCGACCAGTTTCACCGTGGGCGCCCCGTGCTCATCGCCGAGGGCCTGCTCGGCCTCCTCGATCCGGTGCCACTGCGACCAGTCGACGGTGGTGATGCCACGGTCGCCGAAGAGTTCGGCGATGTCGGGGCGTTCCCCGCCCACCCCGGGCGTACGCCCCAGCGCGTCGGCCAGGGTGTCAACGGTCTCGGCCGCATCACCCTTGTTGGTGCCGATCACCCCGGTCGGCCCGCGCTTGATCCACCCGGTGACGAACTCGCGGCCCACCTCGGCCGGGGCCGCGACCGCGCCGGCCTCGTTCGGGACCAGGCAGGCGATCTCGTCGAAGGGCAGCCCACCGATCGGTTCCCCGCGGTAGCCGATGGCCCGGATCGCCGCCTGGGCAGGGATCTCACCCTCCACGGTGACCCCCTCGGGGGTGCGGGTGACGACCCGGACCGCGGAGACCCGGTGCTCCCCCTCGATCCGTTCCGGGGTGGTCCAGAAGTGCACGTGCAGGGTCCGGGACGGCTGCTCCCCCGCCGCATCCGACTCGGCCTGCCGGGCCAGCGCCTCGCGGAACAGCTTCAGGTTGACCCCGGCCTCCTTGGACAGGTCGTCGCGTTCGGCGAATTCGGCCGGGTCGACATGGAGCAGTACCCGCAGGTCCGGCAGGGTGAGGAGTTCGGCCAGCTCGACGCGGGAGAACTTCACATGCGCCGGACCACGGCGGATCAGCAGGTGCACCTCGTCCAGCGGTGCGGAGGCGATCTCGGCGACCACCTCGCGCGGCATATCGGTGTGCTCGAGGATCTTCCTGTCCTGCAAGGAGATCCGGGCGACGTCGAGGGCTACGTTGCCCGCACCGATGATCACGATCGAGCGATTGCCCGACAGGTCGGCGGGCTGTCCGACGTCGGGATGGCCCGAATACCAGGCCACGAAGTCGGCGGCACCCACGCTGCCGGTGAGTTGCTCACCGGGGATCCCCAGCTCACGGTCGTACCGCGCCCCGGTGGCGTACACGATCGCGTCGTAGTGCTCGAGCAACTCCTGGCGGGTGATGGTGCTGCCGACCCGCACATTGCCGAAGAACCGCACCCGCGGATCGTCGAAGGCGCGGGCCAGGGCGCGGGCGACACTCTTGGTCTTGGCATGGTCCGGGGCGACGCCGTAGCGCAGCAACCCATAGGGGGCGGGCAGCGATTCGAAGACGTCGACCGCGGTCACCTCATCGCGTTTGAGCAGTGCCTGCACCGCATAGATCCCGCTCGGCCCGGATCCGACGACGGCCACCCGCCAGCCGCGGTCCGAGGCCGCTCGATCGTTCGACCCGGGACTTTCCGAATCCACCATTGATTCCGACTCCTGCCCTCGCTCAGCTCATCTCGACACGCTGGATGAGCGTGGGGCGTACGCGCCCGCTTCGCTGCCCCCCATTCACACCGAATGGTCGATGGTTGTCAACGGTTGGCGCGGCAGCATGGGATATCTCCCGAAGCCGAGCAACGGAAGGTATACATATGATCATGGAGACCCCTCGTTCGCTGGACTGGATCGTGAAGCTGGTGTCGCAGGACACCACCAGCCGCAATCCCAACCAGCCCGTCATCGACCTGATCGCCGATGAGGCCCGCCGGCTCGGCCTGGCGCCGAAGATCTGCCCGAGCCCGCAGCAGGGCAAGTCGAATCTGCTGGTGACGGTGCCCGCGGCCGATGGTTCGACCGCCGGCGGGGTGGTGCTCTCCGGGCACTCCGATGTGGTGCCGGTCGATGACCAGGACTGGAGCTCCGACCCGTTCGCCCCCGAGGTCCGCGACGGCCGGCTCTATGGCCGCGGCACCTGCGACATGAAGGGCTTCATCGGAGTCGCGGTGTCCGCACTGCCGGAGATGGTGGAAGCCGAACTGAGCGAACCGATCCACCTGGCCGTCTCGTACGACGAGGAGGTCGGCTGCATCGGTGGCGACCAGATCGTCAAGGACATCGCCGAGCTCGGGCTCACCCCGCGGGCCTGCATCGTCGGCGAACCGACCAGCATGCAGGTGATCCGCGGGCACAAGTCGATCAACCTGGGCCGGGTCACCTTCCGCGGCAAGGCGGCGCACTCCTCGCTCACCCCCGAGGGCGTCAACGCCATCGAGTACGCAGCGAAGTTCGTCGTCTTCCTGCGCGGGATCGCCGATCAGTGGCGCAGCGAGGGCCCCTTCGACGAGGCCTACCCGGTGCCGCACAGCACGCTGTCGACCAACATCATCCACGGCGGCATCGCCGGCAACACCGTCCCGGACCGATGCGTGGTCGAGTTCGAGTTCCGCGGACTGGCCGAGCTCGACCCGGCGGCCACGATGCAGCGGATCGAGGCGTACGCCCGGGAGCTGGAGCAGCAGATGAGGGGCGAGAACGAGGTCGCCGGCGTCGACTTCGAGGTGCCCGCGATGGTACCCGGCCTGGAGACCCCGGCCGAGGCGGAGGCGATCTCGTTGGGCGCCGCACTCGGCGGCGTACGCTCCGACGGCAAGGTCACCTACGGCACCGAGGCCGGCCAGTTCTCCGGCGCCGGCATCGAAACGGTGGTCTGCGGCCCCGGGGACATCGCCCAGGCACACACCGCCGACGAATACGTGGACCTGGCGCAGCTGCAGGCCTGCGAGGAGTTCATCCATCGCCTGATTTCCCATCTCAGCAAGGAAACTTCATGACCGACACCGTTGTTCAGCACGACCAGGTACGCGCCCGGAAGGCTGTTGTCGCCGCCTCGCTGGGGAATGCGCTGGAGTGGTACGACATCGTCCTCTTCGGCTTCATGGCGAGCACCATCGCCACCGTCTTCTATCCAGGTGGAAGTTTCGCCGCCCAGATGATGACCTGGGCCACCTTCGCGATCACCTTCGTGGTCCGCCCATTGGGGGCGGTGCTGATCGGCAGTTACGCCGACACGCACGGCCGCAAGGCGGCCCTCAGCCTGACCATCGGGTTGATGACACTCGGTGTCTTCATCATCGTCGTCACCCCGGGGTACGCCACGATCGGGATCGCCGCGCCGATCATCCTGGCCATCGCTCGGATCATCCAGGGCATCAGCGCGGGTGGCGAGTTCGGCAGCGCGACCGCCTTCCTGACCGAGAATGCCCAACGGGGCAAGGCCTATTACGCCTCCTGGCAGGTCGCCACCCAGGGTGTGTCGATGTTCATGGCGGCCGGTATCTCGTGGCTGCTGTCCTCGCTGCTGAGCCCGGCGGCCCTGACCTCCTGGGGCTGGCGGATCGCCTTCGCGATCGGGCTGCTGATCGGCCCGGTCGGCTGGTATGTGCGCACCAAGATGTCCGACACCCCGGAGTTCGAGGCCGCGGAGAAGGACCATGCACCGCTGAAGCTGCTGCTCGGCCAGTACGGCGGACGGTTGCTGACGGCGTTCCTGGTGATCGCGATGGCGACCATCTCGGTCTACCTGATCACCTATCTGCCGACCTTCGCCAAGGGTCTCGGACTCCCTGCCTGGGCAGCATTCCCGGGCGCCGTGGTCGCCGGGGTGATCACCTTCATCGGTTCGCCGATCGTCGGCCGGCTCGCGGATCGGGTCGGGATGACCACGATCATGATCCCGTCCGCGATCGCCGGTGTGCTGGCGGGGTGGCCGCTGTTCCTGCTGCTGCAGGCGAATCCGACGATCCTGATGCTGACGCTGTGCGAGGTGATCGTCGGCATCTTCATGTGCCTCTACTTCGCGCCGATGCCGGCACTGCTCTCTGAGCTGTTCCCGGTGCAGGTCCGGTCCTCGGGGATGACCATCTCCTACAGCCTGGGTGTGGCGATTTTCGGCGGTTTCGCCCCGCTGATCCTCACCGCCCTGGTGAAGGCCACCGGCGTGAACACCGTGCCGGGGCTCTACTACGCCGCCTGCTGCGCGCTGGCCCTGATCGGCGTACTGATGGCCCGCAAGCGGTACGCCATGCGCTGACCTCCCCTGCTGCGATCCATCGAATCCTGAGTGCATCCCCCTCTCCCTCCAGGGTCAGGGGGATGCACTTCTGGTTCGATGGATCGCGGTTGGGTCAGCTGGTACCGAGTTCGGCGTACGCGTGGCGGACCTGATGCACGGCGCCTTCCACGCCGACCCCGAGGCCACGCATCGCCTCGACGAACTGCCGGGCCAGCTGGGTCGCCTGTCCCGGGCCGTCGTTGGGCGGCTGGACGATGGTGCCGTTGCGGCCCGCGGTCCGGACGAAGCCGCTGGCCTCCAGTTCCCGATAGGTACGCGCCACCGTGTTCGGCGCCAGACCCAGGTCGCTGGCCAGTCGGCGTACCGGCGGCAACCGGGTGCCGGGCGGCAGCTCGCCGCTGCTCATCTGGGCCACCAGCTGACTGCGCAGCTGCTCATAGGGCGGGACCTGGCTGGCGGGGTCGATCCTCAGCACCGGCCGGCCTGCCCGGCGAAGTCCCGGTCCCGCCACAGTCCGAGCGACGGATTGGCGGAGCGGCCCCGCAGGTAGGGCACCAGCAGGATTGCCCAGCACACCAGGCCCAGGACGAAGGCCCCGATTCCCAACCAGAGCGTGAGATCCATCGCCTGGGCACGCACGGCGCCGTCGAGGAGCAGCGACGCACCAGCGAGCAGCGAGATGAACGGGGCCAACATCCCGGCGGCGATCCCGGTGCCGGTGAGCCCGGCCAGTGCGGTGCTGCGGGTGGCATCGTCCCAGGCCAGTTCGAGATCGGTGTGCGCCCACTGTGGCCGCTCGATCAGCGCCCGGCGGGCCGGGATCAGCAGTGCCCAGCCGATGGCGAGCAGCACCGTCGAGCCGGTGGCGATCGTCATGGCCGTCGCGGTGTCGGTGGCGCCGAGGGAGGTCGCGACCGACCAGAGCAGCCAGGCGCCGGCGAGCCCCAGCACCATCGCCACCGGCGCTAGCCAGAAAGCCCGGCTGGCGCCACGGGTCTCGTAGTCCGCGATCGTCGTCGCCGAGGATCGGGCCACCCGCGGGGCATCGGGCACCAGCGGGCTGCGTTCCCGGGCCGTGGCCACCAGGCCACCCAGGCTGGCGCCGAACAGCAGCGCGACCATGACCGTCGCCCCGGAGGCGCCGTCGGTCCCGGTGAGCCCGCGGAGCAGCAGCGCCAGCACGACCCCCACCACCGCACCGAGGGCACCACACCAGACGGCCGCCTTCTCGGTGCGGGTGATCCGCTCCACCACCGGGCCGCGCAACTGGGCCGGCAACGGCAACCGCATCTTGCGGACGTACTTCGCGAGCTGCTTCTCGTTGGGCTTGCTGGTACCGCCGTTGGTGATCGGCGCCATGCTGAAGAGCACGCCCATCGCCAGCGGAATCCAGATCGCGATCTCCATCGTTCCTCCTCAGTTCGTATCAACACAATCGACTGTACTGATACAAACTGGGGAATGCAACCGGCCCGGGCCCGGGAACGACAGCACCCCGCGATCTCGGGTTCGCGGGGTGCTCGCCGTCCCGGGGTGAGCCCGGGCCTGGGGGTGGGGTGGGTTGGTCAGTTGTAGGTCAGCCCGTAGTAGCTCAGGGCATCGGTGACCGGCTGGAAGTAGGACGACTTGCCCGACAGGTAGCCGCCGTTGAAGGTGCAGGTCTGCGAGGCCGGACCGCCGGAGGTCATGCCCACGGCGTAGCCGCCGGAGACGTAGGCGCCGCCGGAGTCACCCGGTGCGGTGCAGACGGTGCTGCGGCCCAGTCCGGACACCTGGGCGACGGTCCGCCCGGAGTTGTCGGAGTAGGTGACCGAGTTGTTGTAGCTGCTGACCTGACCGCAGGTGATGCCCGAGGTGGCACCCGACTTGCACATGTCGGTACCGACCGGTGCCTTCCAGGGACCCTTGTCGGCCTGGCTGACGGTCCGGCCGTAGCCGTTGACCTGGGTGGTCATCTGGTCCTCGGCGTCGATGTAGACCGCGCCGATGTCCCGGTCCGCCACGCCGTCGTAGGAGCCGAAGGCGGTGCCGGCCGGGGTGCCGATCTTGGTGCCGCCGACCGAGAAGGTGCTCTGACCCTCGACACAGTGACCGGCCCAGATCATCACCCGGGTGCCGCTGCTGGTGCGCGCCGGGAAGCCGGCGGAGCAGTAACCGCCGCTGGCCATGGTGACCTTGTCGCCGCCCTTGACCGCGATCTGGACGCGATTGGCCTCACCCTGGCGGACCTCGACGGCGTCGCCGAACTGGGCCAGCGCCTGGCGGGTCTGATCCGGGGTGGTGGAGGTGACGATCAGCTTGTCGGAGGCCAGATCCGGGCTGACCGAGGCCACCCGGTCGCCGACCACGGCGGTCACCTGGGCAACCATGTCATTGAGCTTGGCCTCGCCGCGCTGCGGGCTGCGCACCTGCAGACCCTTGGCCTCGGCGGCCTTGGCGGCGGCCGAGTTCGGGGCGGCCTGGACGACCAGCTTCCCTTGCTCGGTGAAGAATGCGCCGTCATAGGTGTTGTTCGACGCCACCTCGGCGTAGGCATTGTTCTGCTGGGCCTTGCGGTCCAGGTAGCTGCGCTGCTGTTCGACGGTGCGGTTGGCCGAGCGCGCCATCACCTGGATCTGTTCCTGGCTGAACTCGCTCTGCACGACGCGGGCCTCGGCCTTGGCCGAGACGCGGGTGTTCTGCGGCGACAGGGTCGGCGGAGTGGTGGGCGCCGAGATCGCCGGAAGCTGCGTGCTGGCGAGGATCGCGCCACCGAGCACGGCACTTGCTGCAAGACGGAGTGTGGGTTTCACGTTATCTCCAACAGTTCGGGGGTTGTGGGGGGGTGGATCGCTGCAACGAGTGCCTCATTGTTCGCAGGCTGTGTCACGGGCCACAACAGCGGAGATTCGATCCCGTACCAAAGTAGGTCTTTCGTCCCACTTAGGTCTCGGCGCGGAACTACTCGGAAACCGAGAAGTTGCGACTCGCAGACCGAGCGAGGACGGGCGGGAAACCCTTTACCGACAGCGAAACGGCCGGCCCCCATCGGGGACCGGCCGTTTCTTGGCGTACGCCTGGGCGATCAGCTGGCGGCGGTGATCTCCACCGGCAGGTGCGCGGTGACCGCATCGTGCAGCTTGACGCCGACGGTGTGCGAACCGACGGTCTTGATCGGCTTGGCGATCTCCACCGAGCGCTTGTCGACCGACGGGCCGCCGGCCTTCTTGATCGCGGTGGCGATCGAGGCGGCGGTGACCGCACCGAACAGCTTGCCGTTGTCGCCGGCGTTCACCGGCAGCTCGACGGACAGGCCCTCGATCTGCTCGCGCAGCTCCTTGGCGTGGTCGAGGTTGCGCACCTCACGGGCGTCACGCGCCCGCTTGATGCCCTCGATCTGCTTCTCCGCGCCGCGGGTCCACCGAATGGCGAAACCCCGCGGGAGCAGGAAATTGCGGCCGTAGCCGTCCTTCACCTCGACGATGTCGCCGGCGATGCCGAGGTTGTCCACGGCAGCAGTCAGGATGAGCTTCATGCTGGTGTCCTTTCTCAGCGAGCCGTCGAGGCGTAGGGCAGCAGGGCGACCTCACGCGCGTTCTTGATCGCGGTGGCGACGCGGCGCTGGTCCTGGACGGACAGCCCGGTCACCCGGCGGGCGCGGATCTTGCCCCGCTCCGAGATGAACTTGCGGAGGGTGTTGATGTCCTTGTAGTCGACGTTGTCGATACGGGTCGACTTGACCGGGACAGCCTTCTTGGGCTTCATCGGCTTTCGCGATGCGGCCATTGTGGTGCTCCTTCGTGACTATGAGCCCGGCGTGATGCCGGAATGTGCCTTGGTTGATTGAATTTGCGGGGCGTACGCCTCAGAACGGCGGTTCTTCGCTCTGCTGCGTGGCCCACGGGTCCGATCCCTGGGAACGGTTGTTGCCGCCACCGGAGTTGCCCCACGGGTCACCGCCGCCGGAGTTGCCTCCCTGCTGCTGGCCCCCGCCGTAGCCACCCTGGCCGCCCTGACCGCCACCGGAGTTGCCCCCGCCGTAGCCGCCCTGGCCGCCACCGCCGCCGTAACCGCCCTGGCCACCGCCGCCGCCACCGGAGGTCTTGGCGACCTTGGCGGTGGCGTACCGCAGCGCGGGGCCGACCTCGTCGACGTCGATCTCGAAGACCGTGCGGCGCTCACCCTCGCGGGTCTCGTAGGAGCGCGACTTGAGCCGGCCCTGAACGATCACGCGCATGCCCTTGGCCAGCGACTCGGCGACGTTCTCCGCCGCCTGCCGCCACACCGAGCAGTTGATGAACATGGCTTCGCCGTCACGCCACTCGTTGGTCTGCCGGTCGAAGTTGCGCGGCGTGGAGGCCACCGTGAAGTTGGCCACCGCGGCCCCGGACGGGGTGAAGCGCAGCTCGGGATCGCCGGTGAGGTTTCCGACGAGAGTGATGATGGTTTCGCCTGCCATTGGTTATCTCCGGATCGGGATCGGAATGAGTGGTCGATGCCTAGCCTGCCAGTCGGATCTGACGGCCGACAGGGCACTGTCCACAGGTGATCAGTGCAGCTCCGGGCGCAGGACCTTGGTCCGCATGATCTGCTCGTTGATGCTGAACTGGCGGTCCAGCTCCTTGACGTCCTCGGGCTTGGCGGTCAGGTCGACCACCGCGTAGATGCCCTCGGGCTTCTTCTGGATCTCGTAGGCGAGACGACGCTTGCCCCACAGATCGAAGTTGTCGACGGTGCCGCCGCCCTTGGTGATGATCTGCAGGTACTTCTCCAGCATCGGAGTGACCTGACGCTCGTCCACATCGGGGTTGACGATGATCATGACTTCGTACTTACGCATACGCGAACTCCACCTCCTCTGGTCTCAACGGCCGCGGGTCGGTCCCGTGGCAGGAGGGCGCTATGCCGGCCGGCGCCCGGTCCGCGGGCGCTGGCACAAGTGCGCAGTCTATCCGAGGGGTCCGCGCGGAAGGTAATTGCGCGACCGGTTCGACCGCGGACTACTTCTTCCGCTCCCGGATCTGGGTGTAGAGCTCCTCGACCTGGGCCGCGTAACGCTGCTCGACGGCGCGGCGGCGTACCTTCAGGGTCGGGGTGAGCAGACCGTCGGCCATCGTCAGCTCCTCGGTGATCACCGCGACCGCGCGGATCTTCTCCTGGTGCGGGAGAGCCTCGGAGACCGCATCGGCGCGCCGCTTCAGCTCGGCGCGCAACTCGGGGTGGGCGACGAGTTCGTCATCGGAGGCCGCCGAGACACCGGCCGCGGCGGCCCAGTCGCGGGCCTCCTCCAGCGAGGGCCGGAGCAGCGCCACCACGCACGGCCGACCGTCGCCGAGCAGTACCGCGTGCTCGACCAGGGGGTCCGCTGCCAGTTCGCCCTCGATCGGTCCGGGGGCGATGTTCTTGCCACCCTCGGTGACCAGCAGATCCTTCTTGCGGTCGGTGATCGTCAGGAATCCGTCATCGTCCACCCCGCCGATGTCGCCGGTGTGCAGCCAACCGTCGATCAGCGTCTCGGCGGTCGCATCGGGCCGATTCCAGTAGCCGTTCATCACGTTCGGGCCGCGGTAGCAGATCTCACCGTCCTCGGCGATCCGCACCTCACCACCGGCGACCACCCGGCCCACGGTGCCGAAGCGGAACGCCTGCGGGGAGTTGAACGAGATCAGCGGCGCGGCCTCGGTCAGGCCATAGCCCTGACAGATCAGCAGCCCGGCGGCGTGGAAGAACTCCTCGATCTCGGCCCGCAGCGGCGCCCCGCCACTGGCCAGCACCCGCTTCTGCCCGCCGAGCGCGGTCCGGATGCCGGAGAGCACCAGCTTGTCGGCGAGCCGCAGCTCGGCCCGCAACCGCGGGGTCAGCTCGCCGGCGGCCTGGGCCCGGGCACCGACCTTGATCGCCCAGTCGAAGACCCGCCGCTTCGCCGGCGAGGCGGCGCGCTGGCGCGCGATGGCGTACACCCGCTCATAGAGCCGGGGCACCGACACCAGCAGGCTCGGTTTCGCCAGCGGCAGCATCTCGGCCACCTTGGTGGCGTCGGCGAGATAGGTGTTCAGCGCACCGCTGCGCAGCACGACGAAGGTCCAGGCGCGCTCCAACGCGTGCGCCAGCGGCAGGAAGCACAGGCTCTGGTCGGTGGGGGTGATCTCGAAGAGCTCGCGGACCGCCTCGATCTCGAAGCAGAACGCCTCGTGAGTGAGCATCACCCCGCGCGGGTCGCCGGTCGTCCCGGAGGTGTAGATGATCGTCGCCAGATCGGATCCGGTGACCGCTGCCATCCGGTTCTCCAGCGCGGGATCCTTGACCGGCTGCTGGGCGATCAGTTCGCGCCAGGCGACGTAACCCTCGGTGCGCTCCTCGGCCTCGGCGACCTCCTCGAAACCGATCACGGTCCGCAGCGCGGGCAGTTCGGCGCGCACCTCGGCGACCTTGTCCAGCTCGGCGGCACCGCCGACGAAGGCGACGCTCACCCCGGCGTCACCGAGCACGTGTCGGGCCTGGCGCGCGGTCGAGGTCTGATAGACCGGCACCACGACACCGCCGATCAGCAGCGTCGCCAGGTCCGCGACGGTCCATTCGGGCCGGTTGGTGGCGAAGATCGCGACCCGGTCACCGTGTTGTACGCCGAGCCGCAGCAGGGCCTCGGCGACGGTCGCGACCCGGGCGCCGAGCTCGGCGTAACTGGTCTGCTCCCAGTCGTCCCCGCGGCGTACCCGCAGCGCCGGGCGTGCGGGATGGGCCGCCACCGAGTCGGTCAGCAACTGGCCGAGATGGGCGAGGTTCATGGGTCCCCTTTCCCGCGCATCGTCATCGATTCATCGATCTGGGCAACGCTATCGACTTCCGGCGGACTGCCCAACTCCGGATTCGCTGGCGAAGTCGCGGCGCAGCCCCTCCCCATCGGCCCGGCTGAGCAGCACCGTGGCCAGGTTGCGACGACCCGGCGGATGCAGCCGTACCGTGCAGGCGTCACCGCTGCGGGCCTGGTCGAGGGTCTCGATGGTGGCCGCGAGCACCTGTGCCTGCAGCGCGTCGGAACAGTCCCAGGCACGGCGATCGTCGACCAGGCTCACCCGGACACCGCGGGCGCGGGCCGCGCGGACCGCGGCGACGACCTCGGCGGTGGCCAGGTTGCGGCCGCGGATCGCGTCGCGGAGCTGGGCCTCGGTGAGCCGGGCCGCGACCCGGTCCTCGTCGGTGAGCTCCGCACCGCTGGCGATCCGGTCCAGGATCGTGCCGGTGGCGGCGACCAGATCGGCCTGGTACGCCTCCCGCGCCTGGGCCCGGGATGCCAGGTCGAGCACCCGTTCGGCGACCCGGGCCTCGTTCTGCTGGGCCCGGTCGGCGACCGCCAGCGCGCGGCGCATCAGTACGCCGTAGCAGATGCCCAGGAAGACCGGCCCGAACAGCGCCACCAACTGGAGGCTCTGTGCCGCCGGTACTCCGCTGAACAGGGCCCAGTGCACCCCGACCAGCAGCGAGAACAACTGTCCCAGCCAGACCGGGCGGATGGCGCCCGACATCGCCAGCCCGCCCATCGCCATCGCGGAGGCGGCCGGCGGCCACAGCGCGGCCGGATCCTTCAGCGACCCGGTGATCTGCCAGAACACCACCGCATGGAGTACGCCCCAGCCCAGCGCGAGCGCGAGCCAGGCGCTGCCCGGACGGTCCGGCCGGCTGAGCGTCAATCCCACCAGCGGACCGGCGAAGCAGGCCGCGACGATCACCACGAACGGGTTGGCATAGCTGCCCCAGTAGCCGAGGGTGATCAGCATCGCGAACAGGCCCATCGCCAGCGACCACCACCCGATCGGTACCGCGTTGAGCGGCGCCAGCGGGCCGATCACCGATTTCGGTACCAGCGAGGCCGTCATCCGGTGGGTCATGTCGCGGTCCATTCGACGAGCACGGTGGTGCCGCTGCCTGGTCGGGAGCTGATCGTCGCGCGGGCACCGGGGATGGTGTTCACCCGCCGCAGGATGCTGTGCCGCACGCCGAGGCGTACGCTCTCCCGCTCCGGATCGAACCCGGGGCCGTCATCGACGACGCGGACCCGCAGCCGCTCGGCACCGAGGGTCAACTCGACCCGGCCGAGGCCACCGGCGTGCCGGGTGACGTTGCGCACTGCCTCGTCGACGGCGGCCTCCAGTTCGGCTCCGACGCGGCGGCGGACGACGCCTTCGGGGACGCCGTCGCTGGACACCTCGAGTCCCGCTTCTGCTGCCTGGGCAGCGATCCGTTCGCCCAGCAGGGCCAGCGGTTCGGCGTCGTCGGTGACCGCGAAACCGTCCTCCAGGCCCCGGCGTACCGAGGCTGCCTGGACCGCGAGCTTGCGGGCCGGTACGCCCTCAGCGGCCGCGGACAGCAGCGAGAGCACGTTGTCGTGGGTGAGCCGGTCCAACCGATCGGTCTCATCGGTGCGGGCCTGCAGGGCACCGGCGCGGGCCCGGCGACGCAGCGAGGACTCCAGCTGGGCGCTGGCGGCGCGCATCGTGCGCAGCCCCGCAATCATCACCAGCATGAAGAATCCGGCGTACACCAGCGAGAACATCCCGCTGACCAGCACCTCCTCGGGCCGCTGGGCGCCGAGCGTCCAGCGCACCACCTCCACCGAGATCGAGCAGACCACCAGGGTGCCCACCGCCCCGGCGACCGGAATCGCCAGCAGGGCACACAATCCGGGCAGCAGCATGAACTGGCCGAGCCAGAACCGCTGGATCGCGTTGTCGGAATCCATCCCGACCAGCGGCCAGAGCAGCACCGCGACCGGATAGCCGATCGCAGCCGCCAGACAGGCAACCTTGAACCAGCGGACCCGGTCGAGCAGTGCCAGCACCAGCAGCAGGATTCCCGGCAGCCAGGCGATCGCACCGACGAGCAGATGGGCCAGGTCACCAGTGGGGCCGAGCAGCAGGTTGGTCAGCAGGCCCTCGACGACATAGAAGCCGTAGGCCATCCCGAGCACCAGGCCCAGCCCCCGGAGCTGACCGGGGCGCAACCCGCGGGTGGCGATCATCGACTACTCGTTGCCCAGCCGCGGCGGCGGCAGCACTCCGTCCTCCACCGCCCGCTTGTAGAGGTCGACCTTGGTGAGCGCCTCCCGGCCCTGCTGGGCGTACTTGGCCCGGATCCGCAGCAGGTAGTCGTTCACGGTGGTCACCGAGAGCCCGGTCAGTCGGGCGACCCGCTTGGCGGATTCCCCGCAGGCGAAGAGTTCCAGCACCTCGCGCTGCCGTTCGGAGAGACCCACGGAGTCGATCACCGGGTCGGCGTCCACCGCGGCCGCCCATTCGGTGGTCAACGAACCGGCGTCGTCCTCGCTGAGGCAGCTGCGGATCGCCTGCATCAGCTCGGCCGGTGAGTGCGACTTGCGGGCGATGCCGCGCACCCCGCCGCGGGCGGCGGAGCGGATCAGATAGGCGTTCTCCCCCGACGTGTACGCCAGGGTGGCGATCCCGTGCTCGGCCAGCTCGGCGACGTTGTCCTCCGGCAGGGAGTTGTCGGCCAGGCTGAGGTCGAGCATCACCAGGTCCAGGTCGGTGCCCTGGGCGAGCAGCTCGGCCACGGTCTCGGCGTTGGCCACCAGACGGAGGTCGTCGGTGTCCTCGAGCAGGGTCGCGATCCCCATCGAGGTGGCGAAGTGATCGTCGACCAGCCCGATCCTGCGCGGTTGCATGCTTGCTTCCTGTGGCGCCATAGGCCCCCCTTATTGCCCTCAGAACTGATGTCTTTGCCAGGCGTACCCCGAAATCCTAGAGTCTTTTGTGTCATGTCGACACCGAGGGTGTGGCCACGCCCTTGGACGGGGTGTTCGACGGACAACCGCCCGGCTCTCCGGGCAACACCTTGGTGAATCCCGGGGGTGCTCGTTGGGGGACGGGCCAGCCGGGCTCGGGCCTCGGCACTCGTGCCGGGGCCCATGCCATTTCCCGGACCCCACGCTCATCGAGTAGCAGCCCATGCGGAGCCTGCGGAGCAATGGGCTGCGTGTCGAGATGAGATGAGCCGGCCCAGACCTGGGCGCGTCGGCGCCGGTCCGGCTAGTCTGCGCTGGTGGTCACCGGTGAACTGAAGAGCAAGATCGATCGCGTGTGGGATGCATTCTGGTCCGGCGGCATTTCGAATCCGCTGGAAGTGATCGAACAGATCACCTATCTGCTGTTCCTGCGGCGACTCGACGAGCTGGAAACGAAGGCGGAGTCGGCGGCCAGGATCCTTGGTGAGCCGCTGCGCGACCCGCGCTTCCTCCCTGATCAACAGCAGTTGCGCTGGAGCCGGTTCAAGCAGCTCGATCCGGCGACGATGTACACGGTGGTCAGGGATCAGGTGTTCCCCTTCCTGCAGACCATCGGGCAACGGACCAATGGCGAGGACTCCACCTACTCCGATCACATGCGGGATGCCCGGTTCACCATCCCGACCCCGGCACTGCTCAGCAAGGTCGTCGACATGGTCTCCGGGATCCCCCTCGACAAGCGGGACACCAACGGTGACCTGTACGAGTACCTGCTGTCGAAGCTGTCCACCTCCGGGGTGAATGGCCAGTTCCGGACGCCGCGGCACATCATCGAACTGATGGTGGCGATGATGGCCCCGAAGCCAGACGACGAGATCTGCGATCCGGCCTGCGGCACCGCCGGCTTCCTGGTCGCCGCATCGGAGCATGTACGCGAGACACATCCGGCTGCGCTCAACGACGACCGGCAGCGCAAACACTTCCACGAGTCGATGTTCCACGGATATGACTTCGATTCGACCATGCTTCGGATCGGCAGCATGAACATGCTGCTGCACGGGATCGACTCGCCCGACATCCGCTATCGGGACTCGCTGTCCGAGGGCGCGTCCGGTGACGCGGAGAAGTACACCCTGGTGCTGGCGAACCCGCCATTCGCCGGGTCCCTGGACTACGAGACGGTGGCGACGGACCTGCTCCGCGAGGTCAAGACCAAGAAGACCGAGCTGCTGTTCCTCGCGCTGTTCCTGAAGCTGTTGAAGACCGGTGGTCGGGCGGCTGTGATCGTGCCGGACGGGGTGCTGTTCGGCTCGACCAAAGCGCACAAGGAGCTGCGGCGGAGGCTGGTCGAGGATCAGAAGCTCGATGCGGTGGTGAAGCTGCCATCGGGGGTCTTCAAGCCGTACGCCGGGGTCTCGACGGCGATTCTGTTCTTCACCAAGACCGAGTCGGGTGGTACGGATTCGGTCTGGTTCTACGACGTACGGGCCGACGGCTTCTCGCTCGATGACAAGCGAAACCCGGTGGAGGCGAATGACCTGCCGGATGTGTTGAAGCGCTGGGCCGAACGGGATGGGTCGGAACGGGAGCGAGCCCGGACCGAGCAGAGCTTCTGCGTCCCGAAGGCCGACATCGCCGAGCAGGGTTACGATCTGTCGCTCAACCGCTACAAGGAGATCGAATACGAGGAGGAAGAGCACAAGCCCCCGCTCGAGATCATCGCCGAGATCGAGGAACTGGAGGGTGAGATCTCCCAGGGCCTTGCCGAGCTGAAGGCGATGCTGTCGTGAGGATGTTTCTTGGCGACGTCCTGTCAGAGTTCCGTGAAAAGCCCGCACCGGATGCCGAACCACCTGTCCTGACCCTGACTGAACGCAATGGGTTCGTACGGCAGGACGAGCGCTTCAAGAAGAGGCTTGCCAAAGAGGACACGAGCGAGTACAAGTTAGTCCGAAGCAACGACATTGCCTTCAATCCGTATCTGCTCTGGGCAGGAGCAATCGCGCAAAATACCATCGTCGAGAGCGGTGTGATCAGCCCGCTCTACCCGACGTTCCGGGTGAATCCTGGATTTGATGCGAGGTACGTCGGGCGCCTACTCCATACCGAGCAGCTGATAGGGGCCTATGACGGAATTGCATTTGGCTCAGTCCCACGCCGTCGCCGTTCCTCAGTTCGCGATTTTCTCAGCCTTCCGATCCCTGATCAACCCTCACTCGACGAACAGCGCCGCATCGCCGCCATCCTCGACAAGGCCGACGATCTCCGCGCCAAGCAGCAAGAAGAGACTTCCCGCCTTGACAGTCTTACCCAGTCGATCTTCACGGACATATTCGGAGATTGTGAACCCAATGAGGCCGCAGGGGACTTCTTGGAGGTACAGGGAGGGCTCCAAGTGACCTCGAAACGCAACACGTTGCCGGTTGAAGTTTCCTATCTCCGCGTGGCCAATAGCTTTCGCGCCCGTCTAGATCTCGGCGAGGTGAAAACCCTGCGAGCCACGGAAACCGAGATTGCACGCACGCGCCTCGAACCCGGTGATCTACTCTTCGTCGAAGGGCACGGCAACCCGCTCGAAGTCGGACGAGTCTCCATGTGGGAGGGACAGTTGGCCACCTGCGTTCACCAGAATCACCTCATCCGCGGCCGAGTGAAGGCCGGCCTTCTGCCCGAGTTCGCAATGGCGTGGTTCAACTCTCGCGCTGGTGCCGGGTACTTTCAGCGGGCAGGGCGCACGACCTCGGGCCTGAACACGATAAGCGCGTCTACCGTGAAATCCGCACCGCTACCCGTTCCACCCATTGATCGTCAGCGTCAATTTGTCGATGCCGTCGCGCACATCAGGGACCAGTTCAAGCGTTGTAACCAGCGCGCGAACGAGCTCGACATGCTTTTCACGTCTATCCAAGCTCGGGCGTTCCGAGGCGAACTCTGATGACCTCTATTCCCACCTGGGACCAGTTCATGGCTCCTTGTCTGCGCGTCCTGTTGGACGGGCAGACCAAACGAGCTCGCGATATCAATCTGGCTGCCGCCGACGAGCTGGGTGTGACAGAGGCACAACGGCAGGAGCTGATTCCTTCGGGCCAGGCCCGGTACCTCAATCGGGCTCTGTGGGCACTGTCCTACCTCTATCGAGCTGGCGCGGTCGACCGGCCCAACCGCGGGTACTACTCGATTACAGAGGTCGGCAGAGGCCTGCTTGCGTCACACCCGGGTGGCTTCACCGAGCGTGACCTGCGAGATCTCGAGGGGTACGTGCCACCAAATGTCGCTAGTACCAGCGCGAGCACTCTGACGAGTCCGGATTCCGAGTCTCTGGCGTCAGCTCTGTCACCTCAGGAGCAGATCGAGGACGGAGTCACGAAACTCCACGCGGATGTGGCCGCCGAGCTGCTGACTCGGCTACATAAGAGTCCGCCGGAGTTCTTCGAGCAGGCCGTGGTGGATCTCATCGTGGCGATGGGTTACGGCGGTACTGGCGGTGCGGCACGCCGCACGCAGCTCACTAACGACGGCGGCATCGATGGAGTTGTGGATCAGGACGCTCTTGGGCTGAGCCGGGTCTACATCCAGGCGAAACGATATTCGCCAGACGTCAGTATCAATCGCCCGGACATTCAGGCCTTCGTCGGCGCACTTCACGGACAACAGGCGAACCAGGGCGTCTTCATCACCACCGCGCGATTCTCCAGTGGCGCTCAGGCGTTCGCGGACGCCGTGCAGTCGCGCGTCGTCCTCATCGACGGCGCCCGCTTGGCGGAACTGATGATTCGCTACGGAGTCGGCGTCCAGGTCAAGCGCACCATTCGTCTGGTCGAGATCGATGAAGACTTCTTCGAACAAGCTCTCTGACCAATCCGCTCTATCGATCACCAACGGCCCCGGTGTCGCTCTAGAGTGACCACCAGCAGCTGGCCAACCCCGCCGGCGCGGCAGCACCTGGAGGTCCAGTGAGCAACTTCCCCTTCCTCAAGGCATCGTGGCCGGAGATCCATGCGGATTGCGTCCGGGCCGAGTCCTACCTGGTCTCCGATCCCCGCGCGGCTTGCATCTACAGCCGGCGTGCGATCGAGGTGCTCGTTGGTCACCTCTACGACCTGCTGGCCATCCGGACGCCTTACAAGGACGATCTATCCGCGCGCATCAACAACGCAGCCTTCAAGACCGAGACCGGCAACGCCATCAATATGAAGCTCAATCTGCTGCGCAAGCTCGGCAACGTCGCGGTGCACCAGACCCAGCCGGTCCAGAAGTCGACTTCGGTCCAGGCACTTCGCGACCTGCACCATGTGATGATCTGGGCCGCACTGCGCTACAGCATCACCCCAGACGCCGTCCCTACCCAGAGCGTTTTCGATGAGAAGCTGGCGGCCCGCGCCGCACCGCTCAGCAGGGCCGAGGTCGTCCGGTTGGCGCAGAAGTTCAAAGAGCGCGATGAGGCGTACGCCAAGGAACTTGCCGAGAAGGACGAGCTGCTTGCCCAGCACGAGCGGGAGATCGCCGAACTCCGGGAACAGGTCCAAGCCGCACAGGCTGCCAGCACGATTCGGGACAACCGGGACTACAACGAAGCCGAGACCCGCGACGAGTTCATCGACATCCTGCTGCACGAGGCCGGTTGGCCGCTCGATCAACCCCGTGACCGCGAGTACGAGGTCGACGGCATGCCGAACAACCGGGGCACGGGTTACGTCGACTACGTGCTCTGGGGCGCCGACGGGTTGCCCCTGGCCGTGGTGGAGGCCAAGCGAACCAGCCGGAGCGCCCACGACGGCCAGCAGCAGGCTAAGCTCTATGCCGACTCCCTGGAGGTCAGATTCGGACGCCGACCGGTCATCTTCTACACCAATGGTTATGAACACTGGATCTGGGACGACGCAGCGGGCTACCCACCCCGGGACGTCCAGGGCTTCTACACCCGCGACGAGTTGGAGCTGATGATCCAACGGCGTACCACCCGCGCCCAGCTCGAGACGACACCGATCGACCCCGCCATCGTAGAGCGCTACTACCAGCTGCGCGCCATCAAGGCGGTCGACAACACCTTCGACGAGAAGCAGCGCGACGCCCTGCTGGTGATGGCGACCGGATCGGGCAAGACCCGCACCGTCATTGCACTGGTCGACCAGCTGATGAAGGCCAACTGGGTCAAGCGTGTGCTCTTCCTCGCCGATCGCACCGCCCTGGTCAACCAGGCCGCCAACGCTTTCAAGGCGCATCTGCCGAACGCCACGACGATCAACCTGGTCACCGAGAAGTCCACCGACGGGCGGGTTTTCGTCTCCACCTACCCGACGATGCTCAACCTGGTCAACGAGGTCGCCGAAGGCCGCCGCAGCTTCGGTCCCGGCTTCTTCGACCTGATCGTCATCGACGAGGCGCATCGCTCCGTGTACGCCAAGTACGGCGCGATCTTCGACTATTTCGACGCGATGCTGGTCGGCCTGACAGCCACGCCCAAGGACGAGGTCGATCACAACACCTATCGCCTCTTCCACCTGGAGGACGGCGTACCCACCGATGCGTACGGTCTCGATGAGGCGGTCGACGACGGCTATCTGGTGCCACCCAAGGGCATCGCGATCGAGGGCAAGTTCCTCCGCCGAGGCATCCGGTACGCCGACCTCAGCGACCAGGAGAAGGACGACTGGGATGCACTCGACTGGGGTGACGACGGCCCGCCCGCCGAGGTCGATGCCGAGGACGTCAACCGCTTCCTCTTCAACGAGGACACCGTGGACAAGGTTCTCGCCCAACTGATGAGCAACGGCCACAAGGTGGCCGGCGGTGATCGGCTCGGCAAGACAATCATCTTCGCCAAGAGCCAGACCCATGCCGAGTTCATCCAGAAGCGATTCGACCTCGCCTGGCCGGAGTATGCGGGTCACTTCGCCCGGGTGATCACCCACGGCACCCCGTACGCCCAGAGCCTCATCGACGACTTCTCCCAACCCGAGAAGGCACCCCACATCGCGATCAGCGTCGACATGCTGGACACCGGGATCGACGTCCCGGAGGTGGTCAACCTGGTCTTCTTCAAACTGGTCCGTTCCAAGTCGAAGTTCTGGCAGATGATCGGTCGCGGCACCCGGCTCCGTCCCGATCTCTTCGGACCCGGGGAGGACAAGAAGGACTTCCTCGTCTTCGACTTCTGCGGCAACCTCGAGTTCTTCAGCCAGGACCTCCCTGCCGTCGAGGGCTCGGTCCAGAAGTCGTTGACCCAGCGCCTGTTCGAGGATCGGCTCGGGCTGATCCGCGCCCTCGACCGGGCCGGTGAGGCGCCGGACCTGCGCCGTTCGGCCGCCGCCCAGTTGCACGAGTTCGTCGCCGGTATGACCCTCGACAACGTCCTGGTACGTCCGCATCGCGCGGCCGTGGAACGCTTCACCGACGCCGAGGCCTGGCAGCAACTCAGCGCCGAGGACGCCGAGCAGGCCCAAGAACTGGCCGGGTTGCCATCGTCGGCCAGAGACACCGACGAGCAGGCCAAGCGGTTCGACCTGCTGGTGCTGCGTCGTCAGCTCTCTCAGCTCGAGAACGACCCGGTCACCGCCGAGCGCGCCCGGGAACAGATCCAACTGATCGCCGAGTCTCTACTCGGCAAGACCGCGATCCCCAGTGTCGCCGAGCAGGCGCCGTTGATCGAACAGGTCGCCGGTGACGAATGGTGGGTGGACGTCACGCTTCCGATGTTGGAGTTGATCCGCCTTCGGCTGCGCGGTTTGGTCCGCCTCATCGAGCGCACCAGTCGCAACCCCGTCTACACCGACTTCGAGGACACCTTCCTCGAGGGCGTCGAGGTCAGCCTCCCCGGGACCACCACCGGTACGAATCCGGAACGATTCCGGGCCAAGGCCACCGCCTTCCTCAGGGCGAACGAGGATCATGTGGCGATCCAGCGGCTCCGCCGGGGCATGCAACTCACCGGCACCGACATCAACTCCCTCGAGGCGATCCTGGAAGACGCAGGTGCCGCGCGCACCGACATCGCCTGGGCCGCCGAACAGCAGGGCGGCCTCGGGCGCTTCCTACGCACGCTGATCGGATTGGACCGGACCGCGGCCCAGGAGGCCTTCGCCGAGTTCCTGCAGACCGGTGACTACACCGTCGACCAGGTCCGATTCGTCACCATGATCATCAACGAACTCACTGCAAACGGGGTGATGGAACCTCGCCGGCTCTTCGAATCCCCCTATACCGATGATGGCGAGGTGTTCACCGAGAACCAGCTGATCAGCATCGCCGAGAAGCTGCGGCACCTGAACGCCACGGCGACGCCGGTGACCACGGAGACTGCCTGAGGGACTGCTGCGTACCTCTCGACACGGCCGCGGGCGGCCTACTCGAGGTACGTGGCTAGGACTGGGAGTCGATGTCCGGGCGGACCGAGATGGTCATCGCAATGGGCTTGGCGACCTCGGCGAAGAAGTCGTTGCCCTTGTCATCGACGACGATGAAGGCCGGGAAGTCCTCCACCTCGATCTTCCAGATCGCCTCCATCCCGAGCTCCTCGTATTCGACCACATCCACCTTCTTGATGCAGTCCTGGGCGAGCCGGGCCGCCGGGCCACCGATCGAGCCGAGATAGAAGCCGCCGTGGGCGTTGCAGGCATCGGTGACCTGCTTGGACCGGTTGCCCTTGGCGAGCATCACCTTCGATCCGCCGGCGGCCTGGAACTGGTCGACGTAGGAGTCCATCCGGCCGGCGGTGGTCGGCCCGAAGGACCCCGAGGCCATCCCCTCCGGGGTCTTCGCCGGGCCGGCGTAGTAGACCGGGTGGTCTTTGAGATAGCCCGGCATCTCCTCACCGGCGTCGAGACGTTCCTTGATCTTGGCGTGCGCGATGTCGCGGGCCACGATCAGCGTGCCGGTCAGCGAGAGCCGGGTCTTCACCGGGTGGGAGGACAGTTCGCTCAGGATGTCGGCCATCGGGCGGTTCAGGTCGATCTTCACCGCGGCGCCCTTGCCGGTGCCGGAGACCCCGTGGCTGTCCTCCTCGAGGTCCGCATCGACGGTGTCCGGCAGGTACTTGGCCGGCTCGAACTCGAGCTGCTCGATGAACACACCCTCGGGGGTGATCTTGCCCAGGCACTGCCGGTCGGCGGAGCAGGAGACCGCGATCGCGACCGGCACCGAGGCGCCGTGCCGCGGCAGGCGTACCACCCGCACGTCGTGGCAGAAGTACTTGCCGCCGAACTGGGCACCGATGCCGAGGTTGCGGGTCAGTTCGAGCACCCGTTCCTCCATCTCCAGGTCCCGGAAGCCGCGCGCGGTGCGGGCATCGCCGGTGGTGGGCAGGGTGTCCAGATACTTCGCGGAGGCGTACTTGGCGGTCTTCAGCGCGAACTCCGCCGAGGTGCCGCCGACCACGATCGCCAGGTGGTAGGGCGGGCAGGCGGCGGTGCCGAGGGAGCGGATCTTCTCCTCCAGGAAGGTCATGATCCGCTCGGGGTTCAGGATCGCCTTGGTCTCCTGGTAGAGGTAGGACTTGTTGGCCGAGCCGCCGCCCTTGGCCATGAACAGGAACTTGTACGCCTGCTCGTGACCGGGCGCGGTGTCGGCGTACAACTCGATCTGCGCCGGCAGGTTGGAGCCGGTGTTCTTCTCCTCGAAGAAGGTGATCGGGGCGTTCTGCGAATAGCGCAGATTCAGTTTCGTGTAGGCGTTGTAGACCCCGCGGGCCAACGGCTCCTCATCGACGCCGGCGGAGAGCACGTGCTGGCCGCGCTTGCCCATGATGATCGCGGTGCCGGTGTCCTGGCACATCGGGAGGACGCCGCCGGCGGCGATGTTGGCGTTCTTCAGCAGGTCGAGGGCGACGAACTTGTCGTTGTTGGAGGCCTCCGGGTCGTCCATGATCTTCGCCAGCTGCCCGAGATGGCCGGGCCGCAGATAGTGCGCGATGTCGTGCATCGCGGTCTCGGCGAGCAGCGTCAGCGCCTCGGGCGCGACCTTGAGGAACTGCATCCCGTCCGGGCCGGTCGCGGTGCTCACGCCCTCGTCGGTGAGCTTGCGCCAGGGGGTCTGATCCTCCCCGATCGGCAGCATGTCCTCGTAGGCGAACTCGCTCACTCCACTCCTCCTCGCAGCGGCCCCGAATGGGCATATCAGGGACCTCGATGGGGCGCACTGTATACCTGTCGCAAACCCATGGTCTTGTTCGCTGGGGTGTGATTCCCTGCGGTATGAGTACTACCCACTCCGACAGCAGAGTTTCCGAAACCACCCGACGATTCATCACCACTGCCGAGCGATCGGCGGCCAAGAACTACAACCCGCTGCCGGTTGTGCTGAGCAGAGCCGAGGGGGCCTGGGCGACCGATGTCGACGGCCGACGCTACTTCGACGCACTGGCCGGCTATTCCGCGATGAACTTCGGCCATGCGAATCCGCGCCTGGTGGCGCGGGCCACCGAGCAGCTGCAGCGGTTCACCCTGACCGCCCGGGCGTTCCACAACGACCAGTTCAACGGCTTCGCCGAGGCGCTCACCCGGCTCACCGGCAAGGACAAGATGTTGCCGATGAACTCCGGTGCCGAGGCGGTCGAGACCGCCATCAAGCTGAGCCGACGCTGGGCGTACCAGGTGAAGGGCGTGCCGGCCGACGAGGCCGTGATCATCACGATGCGCGGCAACTTCCACGGCCGGACCACCACCATCGTCAGCTATTCCGACGATCCGGAGGCGCGGATCGGTTATGGACCGTTCACCCCCGGCTTCCGCAATGTCCCCTACGGCGATGCGGCCGCGCTGGCGGAGGCACTGGCGGAGGAAGGGGCGAACGTCGCCGCGGTGCTGATGGAGCCGATCCAGGGCGAGGCCGGGGTGATCATTCCGCCGGAGGGTTTCCTGCGGGAGGTACGCGAGCTCACCAGCAGGCACGGGGTGCTGATGGTGGCCGATGAGGTGCAGTCCGGCCTGGCCCGGACCGGCACGACCTTCGCGGTCGAGCACGAGCAGGTGGTGCCCGATGTCTACATCATGGGCAAGGCGCTCGGCGGCGGGCTCTATCCGGTGTCGGCGATCGCGGCGGATGCCGAGATCATGGATGTCTTCACCCCCGGTACGCACGGGTCGACCTTCGGCGGCAATCCGCTGGCGAGCGCGATCGCCACCGAGGTGGTGTCGATGTTGGAGGAGGGCACCTACCAGGAGAACGCCCGGCGGATGGGTGCGCGGATGGAGGCCGGCCTGAAATCCCTTGTGGGCAACGGAATCGTCGGGGTACGCATCCGCGGCGCCTGGGCGGGTGTGGATGTCGATCCGGCACTGATGACCGGCCGCCAGGCCTGTGAGGCGATGCTCGAGCGTGGGGTGCTGGTGAAGGACACCCACGGGTCGACGATCCGGCTGTCCCCGCCGCTGGTGGCCAGCGACGAGGACATCGATTTCATGCTGGAAGCCTTGGAATCCTCACTGCGGCAGTGAACGGTCCTCGAGTAGGTCGCGCAGCGACCGTGTCGAGAGGACTCAGGCAGCCCGGCCGGTACGCGCGCCGTACCGGCCGGGTCGCCAGCGCGCCGGCCGGATTCTCAATGCTGGTGTCGATCGCGGCAGATCAGCGCGGCGGGACAGCGGTGGTATCCCGCACGATGAGTTCTGCCGGCATCCGCACATGCTCGTACGGGGCCCCGTCCAGCATCGCGAGCAGCAGGCGTACGGCCTCGGCACCCATCGCCGCGAGCGGTTGGCGCACGGTCGTGAGCTGCGGCACGTGCGCCGCGGCCTCCGGCACGTCATCGAAGCCCGCGACCGACAGCTCGTCGGGGACCCGCAGGCCCCGCTCGCGCGCGACGCGGATCATCTCGATCGCGGAGAGATCATTCGCGGCGAACACCGCGGTCGGCGGTGCGGCCAGGTCGAGCAGGGCGTGCGCACCGGCGGTCGTGCTCGCGGTGCGGTAATTGCCGTCGACGACGAGTGCGGGATCCACCGGGATGCCCGCCCGCTCCAGCGCGCGCCGGTAACCGCGCTCGCGCCGGCGTGCGGAGTCCAGGTCGGTGCGGCCGCGCAGGTGCGCGATCCGGCGGTGGCCCAGTGAGATGAGGTGCTCGGTCACCGCGAAGGCGCCCTCGGCGTTGTGCACGCTCACGGTCGCGGGGCCGTCGGAGCCGGCGGACGCGGACGGGTCGATCGCGACCAGTGGCACGCTCGCGTCGGTCGGCATCGTCGTCGGAGTGACCAGGATGGCACCGTCGATGAGCGTTCCACCGAGCCGGGACAGCGAACGGCGCTCCCAGCCGAGATGCTCCCCGGCGGAGACGCTGCCGGCATAGGCGAGCACATCGAACCGCGTTCCCTTCAGTGCCGAGGAGACACCCTGCAGCAGCTGCACGGCGAACGGTTCGAACTCGGCCACCAGCACACCGATCACGTCGGTCCGACGTCGCCGCATGGATGTCGCCACCAGCGAACTCTCATAACCCAGGCGCGCGACGATCTCCCGCACGTGCTCCAGCGTCGTGGGGGCGACCCCGTCCCGGCCATTGATGGCCTTGGAGACGGTCGCCACGGAGACACCGGCAGCCTGCGCGACGTCGTGGATCGTGATGCGGCGGCTCATTCCTCCAATCTAGCGATAGAAAACGTTATCGATAACGATTGACAGCCGCGTCGTGGCGATGTCACAGTGGGCGGACGGTAATTCGCTGTAGTCGGCAACAAATAGCCGCTCGGTGCTGGACTCAATGACGAGGGGAACACAGCATGAAGATCCGCAAAGCCCTGGCCGCCGCCGTTGGCCTGACATTCCTGGGAACGATCGCGCTCGCCGGCTGTTCCGGCGGCTCCGAGGGCGGTGACGGCGGCAAGCAGGAGCTGACCGTCTGGCAGAACTCGAGCACCGGAGCCGGCAGGCAGTTCTGGACCGATGCGGCCGCGGCATTCCAGGCGGCCAACCCCGATGTCACGGTCACGGTCACCTCGATCCAGAACGAGGACATGGACGGCAAGCTGCAGACCGCCGTCAACTCGGGTGACATGCCCGATGTCTTCATGGCGCGCGGCGGCAGCAAGCTCGCCGATGTCGTGGCCGCGGGCCAGGTCAAGGATCTGAGCGGCAAGATCGACCCGGCCATCGAAAGTGCGATCGGCGAGGCCGCCCTCAGCGCTTTCACGGTGGACGGCAAGGTCTACGGCGTACCCACCGCGGTGCTGCCCGGCGGCATCTTCTACAGCAAGGACCTGTTCGCCAAGGCGGGCATCACCGAGCCCCCGAAGACGATGGCCGATCTCGAGGCCGCCGTCGGCAAGCTCAAGGCCACCGGTGTCGCACCCATCGCCCTCGGTGCGAAGGACGCCTGGCCGGCCGCGCACTGGTACTACTTCTTCGCGGTCCGCGCCTGCGGCAAGGACGTCATCACCAACCTGACGACCACCAAGGACTTCAAGAACCCCTGCTGGATGACAGCGGCGAACAACCTGCAGCAGTTCGCCCAGGTCCAACCCTTCAACGAGGGCTTCCTCACCACCTCGGCCCAGCAGGGTGCGAACTCCTCGGCCGGTCTGCTCGCGAACCACAAGGCGTCGATGGAGCTGATGGGCGGCTGGGAACCGGGCGTGGTCGCCAACCTGACACCGGATCAGCAACCGCTGGCGGATCTGGACTGGTTCCCGTTCCCCGAGGTCGCCGGCGGCCAGGGCGAGCCCGGCGCGATGATGGGTGGACTGGACGGCTACTCCTGCTCCAAGAAGTCCCCGTCGTCCTGCGAGAAGTTCCTCAACTTCGTCGCGTCGAAGCAGTGGCAGGAGAAGTACGCCCAGGCGTTCCAGACCATCCCGGCCAACCAGGACGCCAAGGGCGCGGTCGACAACCCCTCGTTGAAGCCCCTCATGGAGGCATACGGTGAGGCGCCCTATGTCGCACTCTGGCTCGACACCGCCCTGGGACAGAACGTCGGCAACGCGCTGAACACCGGTGTGGTGGAGATGCTGGCCGGGCGGGGCACCCCGGAGAGTCTGGTCCAGAAGATGACCACCGCTGCGGCACGGGGCTGAGCACGAGCATGACTGGCACCCAGGTGATGACCGGGGCCGCGCCGGAGAGCGACCGTCGCGCCGGGACCGGGCCCGCCCCGGCCCCGGTGCGACGAGCCCGCGCCGACTGGCGCAAGCGCGGTGAGATCGCACTGCTCTCCGGACCCGCCCTGCTGATGTTCGTCGGATTCGTGATCCTGCCCGTAGCGATGGCATCGGTCTACGGCTTCTTCAGATGGAACGGGTTCGGCCTGCCGACCCAGTTCGTCGGCCTCGACAACTACGTCAACATGTGGAAGGACGACACGTTCCGCGCCGCGGTCACGCACAACTTCGCGATCGTCGTGCTCTCGTTGGTCCTGCAGGGCCCGATCGCGATCGGTTTCGCCCTGCTGCTGAACCAGAAGTTCCGCGGGCAGTCACTGGTCCGCATGTTGATCTTCGTGCCCTACGTGGTCTCCGAGGTCATCGTCGGCACGGGCTGGAACCTCATGATGCAGGACTCGGGCGCGGTGAACTCGCTGCTCGGCAAGCTCGGACTCGGCTTCCTCCAGCAGTCCTGGCTCGCCGACCCGAGGCTCGCGCTGTGGACGCTGATGATCATCATCACCTGGAAGTACATCGGCTTCGCGGTCATCCTCATGCTGGCGGGGATGCAGTCCATCCCCGAAGAACTCCACGAGGCGGCGGCGATCGACGGTGCCGGGTTCTGGCAGATCCAGCGCAACATCACGCTGCCCCTGCTGGGGCCGACGATCCGCATCTGGGCATTCCTGTCGATCATCGGTTCCCTGCAGCTCTTCGACCTGGTCAACATCATCTGGGGCCAGTACATCGCCGCCACGGCCGGCACCTCGACGATGGCGACCTACATGTATCAGAACGGGCATCTCGCCGGCAGCTACGGCTTCGGCAACGCGGTCGCGGTGATGCTCTTCCTGATCTCGCTCGTCGTCGGTCTGATCTATCAGCGATTCGTGCTGCGGCGCGACACCGACGGCGCACTGACCGGTGACAAGGGGAAGGGCCGCCGATGACCAACGACACTCTCGCCACCACGGCGCCCGGGCGGCCGCGTGATCGCCGGGCCACCGTCCGCGGCTCGAACAAGGCCCCCTGGGGGAGCCCCGGGTTGTACCTGATCGCGATCGTGCTCGTGACGATCTGCATCACGCCGGTGCTCTACATCATCATCGGCGGCTTCCGCACCAACTCGCAGATCACCCAGGATCCGTCCGGTTTCCCGGCGCCCTGGCAGGTCACCAACTACTCCGACGTGCTGGCCGGATCCGAGTTCTGGACCGCCCTGGTCAACTCGACCATCGTGGGGATCGGCACGACCGCCGGCGCCGTGGTGCTCGGCGTGATGGCGGCGTATGTGCTCGCCCGGTACGAGTTCGCGGCCAAACCGGTGATGTACGCGGTGTTCGCCGCGGGGCTGATGTTCCCGGTCACCGTCGCGATCACCCCGTTGTACCTGCTGATCCGCAACCTCGGCCTGGTGAACAGCCTGGCCGGGATCATCGTGCCGCAGATCGCGTTCGCCCTGCCCGCCACGATCATCATCCTGGTGCCGTTCCTGAAGGCGATCCCCAAGGAGCTGGAGGAGGCGGCGGCCGTCGACGGCGCCTCCCGCCTCGGCTTCTTCTGGCGGATGGTGATCCCGCTGAGCCTGCCGGGGGTCGTCACCGTCGGCATCCTCGCCTTCGTCGGCTCGTGGAACGGCTACATGCTGCCGCTGTTCATCCTCAACGACCCGAGCCTGTTCACCCTGCCGCTGGGTGTGCAGAACTTCTCCTCGCAGTACTCGGTCGACACCGCCCGCGTACTCGCGTACACCTCGCTGTCGATGCTGCCCGCGCTCCTCTTCTTCGGCCTCTTCGAACGCCGCATCGTTGGCGGCCTGACCGGCGCGGTGAAAGGTTGAGCATGACCTCGGACACGACCATGAAGCCCGCCGCCACGGAGGACATCCCGGCCTTCCCGATCGCCTCGGAGCGGGTCGGCGAGCTGCTGGCACGGATGACGCTCGAGGAGAAGGCCGCCCAACTCGTGGGGTACTGGCTCGATCAGGGCGGCGAGGTGGTGGCGCCCCTGCAGGACGAGATGGCGGCCGCCGGTCGCCAGGACACGCTCACCGAGGTGACCCGCGACGGCATCGGCCACTACACCCGCGTCTACGGCACCCGACCCGTCGAACCCGCGGAGCGCGCGGCCTGGCTCTGGGCGGAGCAGCGTCGGCTGAAGCGCGAGACGCGCCTCGGCATCCCCGCACTCGTGCACGAGGAGTGCCTGACGGGGCTGGCGGCGTGGCAGGCCGCGACGTTCCCGACGCCACTGGCCTGGGGCGCCTCCTTCGACCCCGAGCTGGTCGCCGAGATGGGGGCGCTCATCGGGGAGTCGATGCGGACCCTCGGCATCCACCAGGGTCTCGCCCCCGTGCTCGACGTCGTCCGCGATCCCCGGTGGGGACGGGTCGACGAATGCATCGGCGAGGACCCCTACCTGGTGGGAACCGTGGGTACCGCCTACGTCCAGGGCCTGCAGTCCACCGGCCTGCATGCAACGCTCAAGCACTTCCTCGGCTACTCGGGCTCGCGCGCGGGCCGCAACCACGCCCCCGTGTCCGCGGGGCCGCGCGAGGTCGCCGACGTCTTCCTGCCGCCGTTCGAGATGGCGATCCGGGACGGCGGCGTACGCAGCGTCATGAACAGCTACGCCGAGATCGACGGCGTACCGGTCGCCTCCGACCCGGCGCTGCTCACCGACCTGCTCCGGGAACGACTCGGGTTCGACGGTGTCGTGGTGGCCGACTACTTCGCGATCGCGTTCCTGGAGGTGATGCACGCGGTCGCGGCCGACCGGGGTGCGGCAGCCGAGCTCGCACTGCGGGCCGGGATCGACGTGGAGCTGCCCTCCGGTGACGCATACCTCGAACCGCTGATCGAGCGGGTCCGGACCGGCACCCTCGACGAGGCGTACCTGGACCGCGCCGTGACCCGGGTGCTCACCCAGAAGGAGCAGTTGGGGCTTCTGGACCCGGACGCCTTCGAGGACGATGCCCCCACCGTCGTCGATCTCGATACCCCGCGGCACCGATCCGTCGCGCGCCGGCTGGCGGTGGAATCGCTGGTGCTGCTGTCGAACGATGGCGTCCTGCCGCTGCCGGCGACCGCACGGCGGATCGCGCTCCTCGGCCCCAACGCCGACCGCTCGGATGCGTTGCAGGGTTGCTATTCGTTCGCCAACCACGTGCTCGCGCACCACCCCGATCACGAGCTCGGCCTGGCGATCCCCACCGTCCGCGAGGCACTCGCCGCCGCCGTCCCGGAGGCGGAGATCGTGCACGTGCGCGGGGCCGCGGTCGAGGGCACCGATCGCTCCGGCCTGGCCGAGGCCGAGCAGGCCGCCGCGGACGCCGATGTCGCGATCGTGGTGGTCGGTGACCAGGCCGGTCTCTTCGGGCGGGGCACGGTCGGCGAGGGCAACGACGTGGAGTCGCTCGACCTTCCCGGGGTGCAGCGCGAGCTCGTGGAGCGCGTGGTCGGCACGGGTACGCCGGTGGTCATGGTCGTCCTCTCCGGCCGGCCGTACGCGATCGACTGGGCGCTCGACCACGGGGCAGCCCGCCCCGGGGCGGTGCTGCAGGCCTTCTTCCCGGGTGAGGAGGGCGGCCCGGCGATCGCGGACGTGCTCACCGGTGCGATCTCCCCCTCGGGGCGACTGCCGCTCAGCCTGCCGCGGTCCTCGGGCGCGCAGCCCTACAGCTATCTGCACCCGATCCTGGGCGGACCCTCCGAGGTCACCTCGGCCGATCCGACACCGCTGCGGCCGTTCGGCTTCGGACTGTCATACACCCGCTTCGCCCACGACGACTTCGCGGTCTCGGCCGAGGCACCGACGAACGGGGTCTTCACCGCGAGCGTCACCGTCGCCAACACCGGCCCCCGACGCGGCGCCGAGGTCGTGCAGCTCTACGGGCGGGACATGGCGGCGAGCGTCACCCGCCCGGTGGCGCAGCTGCTCGGTTACGCCCGCGTCGAACTCGATCCCGGTGAGCGTCGCACGCTCCGCTTCGAGGTGCCCGCCGCCCGGTTCGCCTTCAGTGACCGGCGCCTGGTGCGGGTCGTCGAACCGGGTGAGGTGCGCGTGTGGACGGCCGCCCACGCCGGGGCGTCGGCCGCGGCGGCGCTGCCGGTCCGGCTCACCGGCGGTGTGCACGAGGTCGGTCCGGCCGACGCGCGACGGGTCACGGTGTCGAGCGCATGATCGAGGCCAGCAATCCGATCCTGCCCGGCTGCCATCCGGACCCGTCGATCTGCCGGGCTGGTGAGTGGTACTACCTCGTCAGCTCCACCTTCGAGTACCTTCCGGGCCTGCCGGTGCTGCGCTCCCGCGACCTGGTGCGGTGGGAGACGATCGGGCACGTGATCGACCGCCCCGGGATGCTCGATTTCGACGGCATCAAGTCCTCGGGTGGCCTCTATGCACCGACGATCCGGCACGGGCTCGGGCAGTTCTGGGTCGCCTGCACGCTCGTCGACCCCGAGAATCCCTCCCGAGGCGGCAATTTCCTGGTCACCGCGAGCGATCCGGCGGGGCCGTGGAGCGATCCGGTGATGCTCGAGGTCGAGGGCATCGATCCGTCGATCGCGTTCGACGACGAGGGCCGGGTATGGCTGCACGGCACCCGCCTCGCCGCGGAGCCGGAGTGGCACGACCAGACCGAGGTCTGGGTCCGCGAGTACTCACCGGCCCGGGGTGCTCTCGTCGGTGACGAGCAGGTGATCTGGCGCGGTGCCGTGCACGGCGCGGTATGGGCCGAAGGGCCGCACCTGTATCAGCTCGACGGACGCTGGTTGCTGATCGCCGCCGAGGGCGGGACGGAGTTCCACCACGCGGTCAGCGTGGCGTACGCCGACCAGATCACCGGGCCGTATGTCGGCAATCGGGCGAATCCGGTGTTCACCCATCGGCAGCTGGGGCGTACCAGCCGCGTGATCGGCGCGGGCCATGCCGACCTCGTGCAGGCGCCGGACGGATCCTGGCTCGCGGTGATGCTGGCCATGCGCGCGGCCGACGGCCGACACTATCCGCTCGGGCGGGAGACCTTCCTCTGCCCGGTGGTGTGGGAGGACGGCTGGCCGGTGTTCGCCCCCGGTGAGGGGCGGTTGCCGGATGCGGTCCCGATCCCGTGGGCGGTCGAGGACGCACCGCCGGGGTCCTGGCAACCGGATGACCGCATCACCGGCGTCGTCGGGCCGGCGGACCCGCGATGGACCGCGCTGCGCGCGCTGCCCGCCGAGGTCGCGGTCGCCGAGGGCGACGCCTGGCACCTTCCCGTGCGTACGGCATCGCTGCACGAGGCGTCGACCCCCGCGTTCCTGGGACTGCGCCAGCAGCATGCGGACCTCGACGCGCGCTGCACGCTGGACGTGCGCGAACTCGCGATGCAGGAGAGCGCGGGCCTGGTGCTGCGGCAGTCCGAACGGGACCACGTCGCCGTCATCGTCACCCGCGCCCCCGACGGGCTGCGCCTCTGCGCGGAGCACTGCCGCCGCGGAGAGCAGCAGCGACGCGATCTCGACGCGCTGCCCGAGGCTGACGAGGTGGAGCTGGCCCTGCGCGGACGCGGCTACGACTACACCCTGCGGTGCGGGGAGGTCGAGGTGATCACCGCGGACGGGCGGGACCTGGACGCGTCCTCCACCGGAGGCTTCCTCGGGCTGTGGATCGGTGCGTACGCCACCAGTGAGGGCGCCGAACCGCACGGCGCCGTGCGCATCACCCGATTCACCTACGCGCCTGCACAGGCCGGCGGCGATCGCTAGTCTGAGGTCCCCACCGCGTGCCGGAAGCGAGAGACGCATGAGCCAACGCGCCACAACCGCCGAAGGGGTGCGGCGCACGAATCTCGCCGAGGTACTGCGCCTGGTGCACCATTCGGGCCCCCGCTCACGGGCGGTCATCACCGGGGAGACCGGGCTGAACCGCTCCACCGTGTCGGATCTCGTCGGTCGACTGGTCGCGGCGGGGCTCGTCGAGGAGCACGAGCCCGATCCGACGCGTCGCGTCGGGCGCCCCTCGCCGGTGGTCGCGCCCAGTTCCGATGTGGTCGCGATCGGCGTCAACCCCGAGATCGACGCCGTCGAGATCGGTGCGGTCTCGCTGGGCGGTGCGGTGCGGGAGCGGGTGCGGATCCCCGTCGACGGACCGGATGTCGCGGGTGTCGTCGACATCGTCGTAGGCGTGGTGGCGGGTTGGCGCGACGACGAGCTGCGCGGGAGCCACGTGGAAGGCGTCGGACTGGCGGTGCCCGGCCTGGTGCGCGCCTCGGACGGCCTCGTGCGGCTGGCCCCACATCTCGAGTGGCGTGATGCCGACATCGCCGGACCCCTCCGCGCGCGACTGGGACTCGAGGTCGTCGTGGGCAACGACGCCTCGCTCGGTGCCCGCGCCGAGCGGTTGTTCGGCGCCGCCCGGGAGCACCAGGACGTGGTGTACCTCAACGGTGGCGCCAGCGGCATCGGTGGCGGCCTCATCCTGCACGGCACCCTCATCGGCGGTGTCGGTGGATATGCCGGCGAGTGGGGGCAGACCTCGGCGAGCGTGTCCGACGCCGCGGATCGGCGCGCCGACGGTGGCGTGCTGGAGGACGAGGTGAACCGCGCGCGGCTCGTGCACGCGGTGGGACTCACCGCACCCGACGACGAACAGTTGCGCGCCGCGCTCACCGCTCCCCCGTCGGGGCGGGTGGCGGCCGAGGTCGCGCGGCAGCGGCGCATCCTCACCGCCACCCTCGGCAACGCCGTGAACGTGTTGAACCCGTCGATGATCGTGCTGGGCGGTTTCCTTGGGATCCTGCGGGATCTGGATCCGGAGGCCTTCGACGAGGAGGTGCGCCGGCGCGCGCTCGCCGCATCCGCCGAGGGGTTGGAGATCTCCACCGCCGCGCTCGGTGCGGACCGGTTGCTGATCGGCGCCGCCGACGCCGCCTTCGAACGGTTGCTGGCGGACCCGCTGGGGTGACGCGCCGACGGTGGACGAACCGTCCCGTCGGTCAGCCGGCCCGACCGGTACGCGCGAGCACGCGTACCTGCCGGGTCGCCCCCTCGGCTGCGGCCAGCGGACCGCTGAAGACTCCGGGGGCGTACGCATGCTCCCCGAACCCGTCGATCGAGGTGTCCAACCGGTCCAGCTCGGCGTCGGTGAACGGCTCCTGCTCCCCCTGGGAGGCGGCCAGATCCCAGCGGTGCACGATCAGGTCGAAGCCATAGAAGCTGCCCAGCGAGGCGCCGATCGTGGTCTCACCGAAGGCACCGGTGTAGCGGCGCTCGGCCACGGTGTCATCGGCCAGCAACGCCCGGACCGCGGCCTCGTGGGCCACCCACCGGGCGGCCGGATCCTCAATGCTGGTGTCGATCGCGGCCAGTTCGATGCCCTGGCCGCTGAGGAAGTCGCGCTCGGTGGTGATGACGTGATCCAACACGTCGGCGGCCGTCCAGCCCGCACACGGGCTGGCCGCCGTCCAGTCGGCGACCCGGTCGACGACGGCGGTGAACGGGTCGGCGACGGCGATCCAGCCCTGCTGGGTGGTCTGGGTTCCGGTCATGAAGGTGCCTCTTTCTGGTCGGTGTCGATCCCGAGGCTAGGGAGACGCGGTGGTGCGGGTCTTGATAATTTCCGACAGGTGCAGGGAAACGTGCCGCGGCGCTCCGATGACATCGAGCGCGCCCATCTGCGCGATCCGCGCGACGAGCGGTTCACCATCCATCGCTATCCGCCGGGTCCGGAGCTTTCGGGGCTGATCCGGCGCTACTGGATCCCGGTCTGGCAGGTGCCCGCCGGTCAGCGTTCGGAGCAGAAGGTGCTGCAGTATCCGATCTGCCTGGCGATCACCACCCCGGCATACTCGCGCTTCGTCGGCCCGAACCGGGGTCTCTCGATCACCGTGCTGGAAGGGAATTCGTGGGGTTTCGGGGTGATGTTCACTCCCGCGGCGGGGGCACTGCTGCTCGGCGGATCCGTGGCGAGGTTGACCGACGCGTTCATCGACCTGGACTCGGTCGAGGCGTTCGCCGGGGTGGCCGCACAGCTGCTCGCGCTGATGACGCCCGATCCGCACGACGCGGTGGCCCATGCCGCCGGGCGGTCGGTGATCGAGGACCGGTTGCGCGGGTTGCTGCCGCTGGACGAGGAATCGGCACTGGTGAACGCGATCGTCGAGCGGGTGGAGTCCGACGAGTCCGTGCGGAGCGTCGGCGAACTGGGCGAGGTGTTCGGGCTCGGGGAGCGTACGCTGCAGCGCCTGCTCAGCCGGCGGATCGGGCTGAGCCCGCTGTGGCTGATCCGACGACACCGGCTGCACGAGGCCGCCGATCGGCTCGGCCAGGGCATCGGTTCGCTGGCCGAGGTCGCCACCGAGCTCGGGTACGCCGACCAGGCCCACTTCTCCCGGGACTTCAAGACCGCCACCGGCTGGACCCCCGGTGAGTTCGCCCGCCTCCGCCACGGTTGAGGATCCATCGTCCAATGAGTTACCGGGTGGTCGAACCCCATTCTTCTACCCCAGTGCCTGAGTAGTGACGAGCGGATGCGGGTCTGCGGGCCGCGTTCGAGCACGAGGGACGGATTCTGGGGTTTGACCGCGCGGTAACCACGCCACCCGCCGAGGGGAATATCGTTGAACGTTCAATCGTTCGGATAGGCGTACGCTCATCTCCAAGGAGGACACCATGCCCGCTGTTACCGCCGACACGATGACCCTGCCGCGCCTGCAGCCCGCCCGGCCCGACGAGCGCGAGCGCCGCGTGGTGTCCCTGACCAGGGGCCCGAGCGGTTACGAGGGCGAGGGGTTCCCCGTTCGCCGCGCGTTCGCCGGCGCCAGCCCCAAGCTGCTCGACCCGTTCGTGCACATGGACCAGATGGGCGAGGTGGAGTACGCCCCGGGTGAGCCGCGCGGCACCGACTGGCATCCGCACCGCGGCTTCGAGACCGTCACCTACATGATCGACGGCCGATTCCAGCACCAGGACAGCCACGGCGGCGGCGGGATGATCGAGAACGGCGCCACCCAGTGGATGACCGCCGGTTCCGGTGTCCTGCACATCGAGACCCCGCCGGCCGCGCTGGTCGACTCCGGTGGCACCTTCCACGGCATCCAGCTCTGGGTGAACCTGCCGAAGAGCGACAAGTTCCTCAACCCGCGCTACCAGAACCTCACCGGTGATCAGGTCGGCCTGCTCGCCTCCGCCGATGCCGGTGCGCTGGTCCGGATCATCGCCGGGGAGATCGAGGGCCACCAGGGCCCCGGTTCGACGCACACGCCGATCACGATGGCGCACGCCACCATCCAGCCCGGTGCGCGGCTGTCGCTGCCCTGGCGCAAGGACTTCAACGCGCTCGCCTATGTGCTGTCCGGGCGCGGAACGGTCGGCTCCGACGAGCGGCCGATCTCCGAGGGCAACCTGGTCGCGCTGGCCGACGGCGACCGGATCTCCTTCGCTGCTTCGGAATCCCAGGATTCCAAGGCGCCGGCACTGGAGCTGATCCTGCTCGGTGGGCAGCCGATCAACGAGCCGGTCGTGCAGTACGGGCCGTTCGTGATGAACTCCCGCGAGGAGATCATCTCCGCGATCGAGGACTTCCAGACCGGCCGCTTCGGCCAGATCCCGGCGGACGCCCTGCGGCCCTACCACGGTCAGGGCCGCTGACCCCCAACGCTCATCGAGTAGGTCGCGCAGCGACCGTGTCGAGATGAGCTGACTGGCCCTCAGCGGCGTACCCGCTCGGCCAGGAACTCGTTGATCAGCTCGGCGGTACGATCCGCGCCACCTTCGGCGCGCATCGTGCCGCCGAGTTCGATCGCCGCCCGAGTCAGCGCGGGGTCGTCCACCGCTCGCTGCACCGCATCACGGAGTGCGGCGGCGGGGACCGGGCGGTGCGCCAGGCTCTGCCGCAATACGGTCGCGGCCCCCTGATCGGCGAATGCCTTCCCGATAAGGAATTGCTCGACCTGCTGCGGGATGACCACCAGCGGTACGCCGGCGGCGATGCCTTCGAGTGCGCTGTTCATGCCGCCGTGGGTGACGAAGGCGGCACTGCGCGCGAGCACGGCCCGCTGCGGCACCCGGGTGCGCCAGCAGAAACCCGACGGCGCCCCCGCGACCGCGGCTGGCGGGGTGTCCCGGCCGGTGGCGATCACGACGCGGATCGGAAGGTCACCGAGCCCATCGACGCAGGTGGCGAAGAAGTCGTCCCCGGCAGCGTGCAGGGTGCCGAGCGAGACGAGCACCACCGGCTGGCCGGTGTCGAGCAAGGCGGCCAGTTCCGGGTCGAGGTCGTCGGTGCTGCCCGGGTCGGCGGTCGGCCCGACGAACACGCAACTGTCATCGAGCCGGGCGTCGGGACCCTGCAGCGTGCGGGGCACCGGGAAGATCGTGAGGTCACCGCGCAGCGGGAGCATCGGAGTGGCGGGCACCAGGTCGGCGCCGAAGGTGCGCACGAGCGTACGCCGGGCGCGGATCGCGGCCGGCAGATTGCGCAGCGTCGGCCCGGTCTCGGCGAGCGCCTCGCGCACGCTGAGCGCCTTCACCGCACCGCTGCCGATCAGGATCGTGGTCATGAACGACACCGTCGGCAGACCGGTCAGCGCGGCCCCGATCCGGCCCCAGAGGGCATTCGAGTCGTGCAACACGGCCGCGGCGCCGCAGGACCGGGCCTGCTCCGCGACGAATGGTGCGAACTCACCTGTCGCGGTGAGGATCTTCACGATCACCGCGACACTGCCACCGGACCGGGTCGCCGCGGCGATGTCCGCCGATCCGAGAACACCGGGCGGATAGCCCACGAACTCGGCGCCGGTCGCGCACAGGGCGTCGGCGAACTCCTCGGTCCCGGCGGCCACCACCGGGGTGCCGGAGCGAACCAACCGGGTGAGCACCGGCAGCAACGGATTGACGTGCCCGGCGGCGGGCATCGTGGCGACGAACAGCGGTGCGGACACCCTCAGAGCGTACGCTCGGCCACCGGCGTCAGCGCAGATCGAGTTGCCGACCCAGGACCGGGCCCATCCGGTCACCGAGGTCGTGCCCGACCCCGGGCGGGAACTCGTGATCCACGCGGATGCCGGCCGCGGCGTACCAGCGCTCACCGGCTTCGGCGGTGGTCACCGAGTTGAGCCGGCCGGCCGTATTGGTGTCGTCGGCGCCGACATAGAAGAACATCCGGAAATCGTTGCGCAGTTGGGGATTCAGCTCGGCGGTCTGGTCCGACGGCGGCCCACCACCGGAGAACAGCACCGCTCCCCCACCGCCGATCAGCTCCGATCGGGCCGGGATCAGCTGACGGGTGAGGAAGTGTGCACCGCCGGAATAGCCGACCAGCCAGATCCGGCGGTTGTCGGTGTCATATCGGCGCTGCAGGTCGGTGAGCAGTTCGGCGGTCCACGCCGCGTTGGCGGCGCCATTGCGGTACCAGGTGTTGGTGCCGGTGTCGGGGGTACGCGGCAGCGCGGTCACCAGGTTGCGGCGGCGGGCCTGCTCGATGATTCCGCCTGCCCCGCCCAGGGCGGCCGACCGGGCCGGATCGGGCTCCCAGGCCCCGTCGCCGTGGAAGAACAGCAGCAGGCCGGCGGGGCGGCGTACATTCCTGGCGAAGACCAGATAGTCGGAGGCCAGCCCGGCGGAATCGGTGAAGCGGCGAGGTTTCCGGTCGTCACCGCTGGCATCGTCGGTCGAGTTGGAGCAGGCGGTGAGCAGCGCCAGCAGCCCCACCCCCAACACCGCTCGCCTGTGCACCGTTGCAGCCTAGACGGCGCGGCCTCGGGAGGTGGGAGGATCGGCCCATGGCACCGTTCAGCGCCGCACACACCATCCGGATCGACGTCCCGCCCGGGCGCGTGCATCCGCTGATCGACAACCTGTTCCGCTGGCCCGAGTGGTCACCGTGGGATCACGCGGATCCGGGTCTGCAGCGACAGTTCTCCGGGGCCGAGTTCGGGATCGGCGCAGAGTACGCCTGGCAGGGGGATCGGCGCGGGGGCGCCGGGAATCTGTCGATCACCGAGAGCACGCCCTTCTGGATCACCATCGACATCCACCTCGACCGCCCCTGGCGCTCGCACAGCCGAATGCGGTTCATCGTGCTGCCCGGCAACGACCAGACCACCACCGAACTCGTCTGGACGATGACCCAGGAGACCACCGGGCTGAGCTTCCTCTCCGCCCTGTCGCTGAACATGGAGGCCGTCATCGGCACCCTGTTCAAGGAATCGCTCGGTCGGATCAAGGAGATCGCGGAGAACCCCCGGTCCGCGAGCTGACAGACCGCTAGGCTCCCCAGCAAGGGGGCGTACCTCGGCCCCCTTGGCAGCCAGGAGGCCAGATGAGCGTCGATCCCGGTACCGATCTGCGACAGTGGGTCACCGACCATCTCCAGGACGCCGACGAGTCCGCCGCCGCACTCGTGCAGGCGGCCTTCGACGGACCGGACGCGATCCGTCAGGCGCTCAGCGGAGATTCGCCGACACCGAGCGCCCCACCTCCGCGGGACGACCTCCCGGCGGTCTGGCTGAAGCGGTTGACCGTGGAGGGTTTCCGCGGGGTGGGTGGGGCCGTCCATCTGACGCTCGACGCGATTCCGGGTCTCACCGTGATCAGTGGCCGCAACGGGTCCGGGAAGTCGTCGCTGGCCGAAGCTCTTGAGGTCGCGCTCACCGGGAAGACCCACCGCTGGGGCGACCATCGGCTGAACACCCAGTTCGACCCCGAGTGGCGCAATCTCCACACCGACGCGGAACCCGCCATCTCGTTGACCCTGACCGAGGACGCCGGCGAGGACTTCTCGATCGATGTCGCCTGGGCCGAGAACGAGACCGACAAGTCCCGATCGACCAGCACCGTGCTCCGTGCGGGTCAGATGGGTGACTTGACGCAGTTGGGCTGGGAGAACGCGCTGACGGTGTTCCGGCCGCTGCTCTCCTACGAGGAGCTCGGCCAGTCATTGCTGCAGGCGAACCAGCGAGCCACCGCGAGCGCCTTCGAACGGGGACTCGGGTTGCAGCGGCTCACCGCCGCCAGCGAGGCGCTGCGCGGGGTCAGCAAGGAGGTCAAGGGTGCCGCCGGGTTGGAGAAGGAACGCCGCGACACCCTGCGCACGTGTCTCGAACAGTCCGAGGACGAGCGTGCGGTACCGCTGTTGGCGGCCCTGCCAAAACGGTCGACCCCGAACATCGACATGGGCCCGTTCGCGGCCGCGGCCGTGGTGCGCGACGGTCCGGGCGGGACCGCGGTGCTGGATCGGATCGCCGAGATGAGCGTTCCGAATGGGGACCAGGTACGCCTGGCCGCGGCCCGGCTGCGGCAGGCGGCCGAGGGCTCACGGGCCGTGCATTCGGCCGACGATGAGCTCGACCAGCGTCGGCGGCGCCTGCTCGAACTGGCCATGGAACTCCACGATCCCCAGGGCGTCGAGGAGTGCCCGGTGTGCCGGGTCGGCACGCTCGATGCCGACTGGCGCGCGCAGACCGCAGCGGTGCTGCAGCAGACCTCGGAGCAGCAGCGTGCGGTTGCCACGGCGGACCAGGAACTGGCCGCCGCCTGGGCCGGGTTGCGCCGGCTGGTCGGCAGTACGCCACCGGAGTTGAGCCAGGATTCGGTGCCGCTGAGCAATCAGGCCGCCGCCGCAGCGGCCTGGTCGTCGTGGGCAGTGCTGCCGAACGATCCGGCCCGGGCGGCGGACCATGCGGAGCAGGGCCTGGTCGAGGTGACCCGGTCGACCGGGGCCTGGCAGACCGAGGCGCTGGCCGAGGCCGAGCGACGCCGCGACGAGTGGCAACCGGTCGCAGAAGCACTCATCGCGTGGGTGTCGGCATTCCGCGATTACCGCACGGAATATGAACGAGGCAAGCGGTTGGCGGCCGCTGAGGGCCTGATGAAGCAGGTCATGGCCGCTGCCCGAGAGCACCAGATCGGGCCGATCAGACAGCGTGCGCAGGAGATGTGGAAGATGCTGCGGCACGAGAGCAACGTCGACCTGGGTGACCTCAAACTGAGCGCGCAGAAGCTGGAGATTCCGGCCGAGGTCGACGGGGTGCAGGCTGGTGCCCTGCGGGTGATGAGCCAGGGTGAGCTGCATGCGCTGGCACTGGCGCTCTTCCTGCCCCGGGTGGCCACGGATGCGAGCCCGTTCCGGTTCGTGGTGCTGGACGACCCGGTGCAGGCGATGGACCCGGCGAAGGTCGAGGGACTGCTGGATGTGCTGCTGTCGTTGGCCAGGACCCGCCAGGTGGTGGTGTTCTCCCACGACGACCGGCTGGCCGCTGCCGCGCGCCGAAGGATGTTGAGCAGTGCCGCCACCATCAAGTTGATCCAGGTCGAGCGGGGTGCGCGATCCCGCGTCACGGTTCGCGGTGCGGAGGATCCCGCGCGGGTGTACGTGGCCGAAGCGGGTGCGTTGCTGAAGGATCGCCGGCTGCCGGACAGGTTGAAGGAGCGGGTGGCCGGCGGGCTGTTCCGGATGGCGATCGAAGCCGCCGCACGTGATCGCTGGTTCATCCTGGGCAGGAAGGTCGGGCTCGGTCGCATCGAGGTGGAGCAGCGCTGGGATGCGCGGCGGACGACCGCGGACCGGGTCGCGCTTGCGCTCGGGATGGACGACTGTTTCGCCTGGTACGACACCGGCCCCCACCGCCGACGGGCGATCACCGCGGCCAACAGGGGGCAACACGAGGCGCTGGCGGCCTCCCGGTTGGAGGATCTGCGCCGGGATGTCGAGTCCACCGTCGATGATCTGCGAGCGCGCGATGCGTGACCATCAGGCTCTGCTGACCGCGGCCGGGCAGCTGGTTGACGGCGGTGGTCCGCGGCACATCCACATGGCCTGCTGGCTCGGCCGCCAGGCATTCGAGGTGCTGTTGTCGGATTTCGCGGACGAGGTCGCACCGGGCCTGCAATGCAGTACGCGCAGCCGACTGGCGGTGGTGATCGTCGGTTTCGAGGGCACCGAGCTGCCGCAACGCGCCGTCTCAGCATGGGCGAGTCTCTCGCGCGCGAGCCATCTGGCGGCGTACGAACTCACCCCGACCCAGGCCGAGGTACGCGGCTGGCTGGACGACGTGCATCATCTCGCCGACATGCACGTCCGCCTGGGGCTCAGTGACAATCAGCTGCCGGGAAGCTGAGCGTCACACTCCGAGTTCGCGCGTTCGTCGACAGCGTGTTCAAGCGCAGCGACGAAGCCGTCGAGGATCTCCTGCAGCAGGCGCGCCTTGCGCAACGCGTTGGCGACGTCGCGGTCGTGGTAGATGTCGAAGTCCAGCGTGGCCGACCGACGGCAGTCGGCGATGGTCAACTGGGCGCAGACTCGGGGCGCTCACCCCGCTTGCCGGGCTCCAACTCCACTTCGGCGACCACGTACGCATTGGCGTGATGTCCACGACGGTTGAGAAAACGACGACGATAGAAAAGGCTGCGCGCCATTTCACATCTCCAATCCGGAACTACTCCCGCCCGGATGGGCGGGATTGGTATCGCCCCCTCGTCGTCTTCATGGCAGCAGCGTAGACCGGCCGGGGCCGGTCAGCCACCGGTTTGTGGACCAACGGGTTGATGGCGGAACGGCCGCGGGTCACCGAAAGGTCAAACCCCAGAATCGGCCTCTCGTTCATCGCGGTGGACCGCAGACCCGCATCCGCTCGTCCCCGCTAGACCACTGGCGCTGGATTCTGGGGTTCGACCACTCGTTCGGGTGCTTCATCTCGACACGCTCGCTGCGCGAGCTACTCGATGAGCCGGGGGAGGCGCTCGCTGCGCGAGCTACTCGATGAGCGGGGAGTCAGTCGACGAGTCCGCGTTCGTACGCCCAGCCGGCGGCTTCGGTGCGCGAGGAGAGGCCGAGCTTGGCCAGGATGTTCGACACGTGCACCGAGGCGGTCTTGGTGGAAACCACCAGTTCCTTGCCGATCTCACCGTTGCTCAGCCCGCGGGCGACCAGTTTCAGCACCTCGAGTTCGCGTGGGGTGAGGCCGCCGGGGCGTTCGGCACCGGCGGACCGGCCACGCTCGGCGAGCGCCTCGAACCGCGGTACCCAGCGCAGCGCGCCGCTCTCGCGCGCCAACCGCAGGCCCTCGGCGGCCGTCTCCGGCACCCCGCCCGAGCGCTCCCGGAGCTGTGCCTCGGCCAGCCCCTCCAGCAGCCGCAATCGCAACCAGAGCGGGGTACGCGGCGGATCGGCCCGTAACGCATCCTGCCAGTTCTGCACACTCGGATCACCCAGCGCGCGCCAGGCCGATGACCAGACCGAGCTCATCGCCACGGTCGGTAAGCCAGCCGCCCACGACTCCAACTCCTGATCCCCGAGACCGGCCTCCGCGCCGACCAGGATCAACCGCCAGGAGTGGGTCGCGTACTCGTTGCGCATGCTGGCCCGCGTCGAGCGGATCAGGGCCGCGGCGCGATCGGGTTCGTCGCGGTCCAGCCAGTACCAGGATTCCCAGAATGCGAGTTCACCAAGGAATTGCGGTTGCGCGACGTCGGGGTCGAGCAGCCCGCGCAGCTCGGTGAGCCGCTCCTCAGCGAGATCGAGATCCCCGGCCAGCCAGGCCAGCTCGAGCTGCAGGGTGAGCAACTGGGTGTAGTGGGCGAACGGCGGGTCAAGCGACATCGCCCGTGCGATCCGACGACGTGCCTCGTCCAGTTCTCCCAATGAGAGCAGCGGATCTGCCAGATTCCCGGCCAGCATCGAACCGGCCGATCGCTCCAGACCGAGCCCGCGGGACATCTGCACTCCGGCCCGCGCCACCTCCACCGCCTGCTGGTATTCACCCATCTGATTCAGCAGATGCGAGAAGTTGGTGAAGTGCCGCAACTGGTTGCGCTGCGGGTTCATCGAGAGATCCGCGGTGGTCGGCAGCAGATCGGTGAACAGCGCCACCGCCTCGGTCTCCTGTCCCATCGCGCCGAGGCAGCTCGCCTGGGTGTTCAGCAGCCGATCCACCGTCACCCTGTCATCCACCGCGAGTGCCACCTCGATGCCGGCCCGGCAGAACTCCAGCCCCCGCGCGCGATCGTCGCGCAGCATCAGGATGTTCGCCACCGAATCCAGCGCCCGGGCGCGTTGCACCGTCGGCGGATCCTCCGGGGTGAGCGCCAACGCCTCTTCGGCGATCGCCAGCGAACCGGCCCCGCCACTGAACTCCAGCGCCCGCGCCTGGGTCAACAGGCGATCCGCCCGCACCAGCGGATCCACATCGGCCGGTGTCGCCTCCAGACAGGCCGTGGCGAGCTTGAGTCCCTTCGCCGCATCGCTGAACCAGGACGCGGCAGCGGCCGCATTGGCCAGCAGCACGTCTCGGCCGCCGGCAACCGCCTCCGGGTCGCTCACCCGATCCCACAGCTCGAGTGCGGTCTCCAACAGTCCCAGTCGGTCCAGATGCGCCTCACCGAGTGCGTCGGCGCGCTCCAGGCAGGCCCGGAATGCTTCATCGACGCGACCGGCGGCGAGCAGGTGCCGGGACAGATCGTGGCCCGGGAAACGCCACGTGTCGGCCCCGATCACATCCGCGTACCGCCCATGCCAGCGTCCCGCCTCCCCTGGCAGCAGCTCCTCGGTGAGCACCTCGCACAACAGGGCGTGCCGGAAGGCGTACCCGTCCTCGTCGCTCACCAGGACACCGGCGTCGAGGGCCTCACGAAGCCTTGTGGACAAGGAATCCGGCTCACCCAGCACCTCGGCCAGCAGGTCCTCGTCGAAACGTACACCCGCCACCGCGGCGACCCGCAGCAACCGCTGGGTCGCTTCAGTCAACCCGTGCACCCGGACCAGCAGCGCCTCGCGGAGGGTGTTCGGCAGCTTCCCGTGCCGACCGGCCACCCGCGCCATCTCCTCGGCGAAGTAGGGCACCCCCTCACTGCGCTCGACGATCCGCGCCACCATCGCCGGTGTGGCGTCCCGGGCGACACCGGTCACCAGCTCGGCGGCTGCGCCCGAATCCAGCACTCCCAGCGGGATCCGGCGTACGCCCGGGCGGCGCTGCAGTTCGGCGAGGGTGGCCCGTAACGGGTGCCGGCCGGTGAGTTCGTCGCTGCGGTAGGTGGCCAGCATCAGGATCGCCGGGCTGTCGGCCAGCGTGGTGGCCAGGAACTGCAGGAGGCTGGCGGTGGACGGATCGGCCCAGTGCAGGTCCTCGATCACCACCACCAGCGGGGTTGCCGCCGCGGCCCGCTCCAGCACCGTGGCCACCGCCTCGAACTGCTGCATGGCATCGACCGCGCCGGCACCGCCGAGACCCAGCGAGGGCACCAGCCCGGCCAGCGCATCCCGACCGCCACCGGCCCACTCGATCACCCGGTCGGCACCGTGCACCGCGACCAGCCCACGCAGCACCTGACTGACCGCGGCGTACGGCATTGCCTCCGAGCCGAACATCAGGCACTGTCCGGTGACCACGGTCGCGTCGCTCAATCCCTCGGTGAACGCGCGGACCAGGGTCGTCTTGCCGATCCCGGCCTCACCGCCGAGCAGCACCAGGTGGCCGTGACCGGCGCGGGCCTCGGCCCAGAGCTCCGCCAGGGCGGCCAACTCCTCGGTACGCCCGACGACGCGGTCTCGCAGCACGGCAGCCATGCTCCCACGCCGCGGGACTGCGCTGCTCAGCGCGCCCCCGCCGGGCGATGGGCCGGCCGGCGGCCCGGGGGACGCTCCCCGTGGCCGCCGACCAGATCATGGACGAGCCGCCGCAGCCATCCGGGACCGGCCAGCTGACGCGCCAGCCGATCGTTGGAAGCCTCGGCCAGCAACTCGTTCTCTCGCTGATGGAACATCTGCATCTGGTAGTAGTCGCTGTTGCTCATGACTCAACACTCGTGCTGAGGCCCCGGTCCGCACATGGGGCGACTGCCCGATCTTCATCGGGTACGCCTACCTCAGATCGGCGCTGAGGCAGGCCTGAGGCACCCTCAGTGGCTGTATCGGGGCACCGCGGCACCCCGGGTACCGCGCAGGAAGCCGAAGTCGCAGCCCTCGTCGGCCTGCAGCACCTCGCGTACATAGAGACCCTGATAGCCACCACTCATCGCCGGCTCGTGTGCCGGCAGCGCCGCCATCCGCGCCGCCAGTTCCTCGTCGCTGACATGCAGATGCAGCACCCCGGCATCGGCATCCAGCTCGATCTCGTCCCCGTCGCGGACCGCTGCCAGCGGGCCACCCGCGGCGGCCTCCGGGGCGACGTGCAGCACGACCGTGCCGTACGCCGTGCCGCTCATCCGGGCGTCGGAGACCCGGACCATGTCGGTGATCCCGCGGGCCAGGATCTTCGGTGGCAGGCCCATGTTGCCCAGCTCCGGCATCCCCGGATAACCCTTCGGACCGCAGTTCTGCAGCACCATCACGCAGTTCTCGTCGATGTCCAGATCCTCATCACCGATCCGGGCCAGATAGTCGTCGTAGTCGCTGAACACCACCGCCCGGCCGCGGTGCGTCATCAGCGCCGGGGTCGCCGCGGAGGGCTTCAGCACCGCACCCTTGGGCGCCAGATTGCCGCGCAGGATCCGCAGGCTGCCATCGGCGACCAGGGCGTCCTCCAGCGCCCGGATGCAGGTCTCGTCATAGACCTCGGCGTGCTCGGTGTTCTGCCGCATCGTGCGCCCGTTGACGGTCAGCGCGTCCGGGTTCGGCAGCAGCCCCTGCTCATCGAGCCGCCGGATCACCGCGGGCAGCCCGCCGGCATAGTAGAAGTCCTCCATCAGCAACCGGCCGGACGGCTGCAGGTCGACGATCGTCGGCGTACCGTGCCCGACCTGGGTCCAGTCCTCCAGCTCCAGCGGTACGCCCAACCGGCCGGCGATCGCCTTCAGATGGATGACCGCATTGGTGGACCCGCCGATCGCCGCACAGACCCGGATCGCGTTCTCCAACGCCTCGCGGGTGAGCACCTTCGACAGCCGCAGATCCTCGTGCACCATCTCCACGATCCGGGAACCGGACAGGTGCGCCAGCACATAGCGGCGGGCGTCCACCGCGGGGATCGCGGCATTGTGCGGCAGCGCGACACCGAGCGCCTCGGCCATGCAGGCCATCGTCGAGGCGGTGCCCATCGTGTTGCAGGTGCCGGCCGAGCGGGACTGGCTGGACTCGGCGGAGAGGAACTCCTCCATCGAGATCTTGCCGGCCTTCACGTCCTCGCTCCACTGCCAGACCATGGTGCCGGAGCCGATCGTCTCCCCGCGATGCCGGCCGTTCAGCATCGGGCCGCCGGAGACCACGATGCTCGGCAGGTCCACCGATCCGGCGCCCATCAGCAGCGCCGGGGTGGTCTTGTCACACCCGGTGAGCAGCACCACCGCGTCCACCGGATTCCCGCGCAGCGCCTCCTCGACATCCATCGAGGCGAGGTTGCGGGTGAGCATCGCGGTGGGGCGAAGATTCGATTCTCCGTTGGAGAAGACGGGGAACTCGACCGGGAATCCACCCGCTTCCAGCACACCGCGGCGGACATGCTCGGCGAGCTTGCGGAAGTGCGCATTGCACGGGGTGAGCTCGGAGAAGGTGTTGCAGATGCCGATCACCGGGCGGCCATCGAACTCGTGCTCGGGAATGCCCTGGTTCTTCATCCAGCTCCGGTACATGAAACCGTGCTTGTCGCGTCCACCGAACCATCCCTGTGAGCGCAGCTGGCGCTCGTCATTGTGCTCAGCCATGCACCCAACCCTCGCGTACGCTGACCGCCATGACCAGCCCTTCCGAACTGCGAGCCGGCAACGAGGATCGGGAACGCGCGATCGCGGCCCTGCAGGAGGCGTACGCCGAGGGCCGGTTGAGCGCCGAGGAGCTGCGCGAACGCGCCGCAGCCGCACTGCAGGCGGTCACCTTCGGCGATCTGGACGCCGTGCTGGCCGACCTGCCGACGGGGACCGCGCCCGCGGTGCCGCAGCAGCTGCGGCCCGGGTCGTCGATGGAGAACCCGTTGATCCTGGATGCCGGCTGGTCCAGTGAGAAGCGCAGCGGTGACTGGCAGATCCCGCAGTTCCTGCTGCTGCGCGGCAGTGCCGGATCGGTGAAGTTGAACTGCCTGGCCGCGCGCACCGATCATCAGGTGATCCACGTCTGGGTGGACGGCGGGATGGGCACGGTCAAGATCGTGCTGCCCGACGGGTGGGCCGCCGACACCTCGGGGATGACCAAGGGGATGGGCATGGTCCGCAACAAGACCGACGGCACGCCGGCCCCCGGCCGCCCGATCCTGGTCGTCAACGGCTCGGCCGGGATGGGCACCCTGGTGGTGCGGTACGCGAACTCGTGGGAGCGCAAGGCGGCCGCCAAGGAACTGCGCTGATGGCGGACTTCCTGGTCCGCGCGCGCAGTCCGCTGCCGCCGCCGCAGGCCCTGGCCGCACTGTTCGATCTGGACGCACACACCGCGGTGATCCCGCTGACCACGGTGACCCACGACGGCCGCGGCCTGCGGGCCGGTGCCGAGTTCACCGCCCGGACGGCGATCGGCCCGGTCGGGTTCGACGACGTGATGCGGGTGCTGGAGTGGACACCGCCGGCCGGCGGGCGCACCGGCCGGGTGCTGATCGGCAAGGGTGGGCGGCTGCTCGGCGGCCGCATCGAGGTGCTGATCCACCCCGCCGGCACGGGGTCGGTGATCGAGTGGCGGCAGGAGCTGCTGGTCCGCGGGGTGCCGCGCCGGGCCGATCCAGTGGTCGCTCGGGTGGGCGCTGCGGCGTACGGCACGGCGATCCGGCAACTGCTCGCCCGCGGGGGGCGGCGTACCATCGCGGCGTGAGTACGCCGTCGCAGCCGAAGCCCAGCAAGTGGACCGAGATGGTCACCGCCGACCCCGAGCATTCGCACCGGTACGCCCAGCGGTTCCGGCAGCTCGCCGAGCAGGGGCAGGACATCTATGGCGAGGCCCGGTTGGTCGATGCGCTGCTGCCGCGTGGTTCGCGGGTGCTGGATGCCGGCAGCGGCGCCGGGCGCACCGGTGGCTATCTGGCCCGGGCCGGGCACACGGTGGTCGGTGTGGATCAGGATCCGGTGCTGATCGAGGCCGCCCAGGCCGACTATCCGGAGGCGACCTGGCTGGTCGGTGACCTGGCCGAGCTGGACCTGCCCGCCCGCGGGATCGCCGAGGGGTTCGACGCGATCGTCTGCGCCGGCAACGTGATGACCTTCCTGCATCCCGAGACCAGGGTCCCGGTGCTGCGCAACTTCGCCGACCACCTGAGGGCCGACGGGCGCGTGGTGATCGGCTTCGGCCGGGACCGCGGTTATGACTTCCAGGGTTATCTGACCGATCTGGCGCATGCCGGGTTGGAGGTTCAGGTGGGGGTGTCCAGCTGGGACCTGCGGCCCTTCGATCCGGACTCCGACTTCCTGGTGACCATCCTCGGCAGGGACGCGGGATGAGCTCGCGGGCCCGCCCGGAAACCCAGGCCAGCAAGAAGAAGCGCTGGCTGACCGCGCTGCCGGTGGCCGGCCTGGCGGGGTTGGCCGGGCTGGCGATCCAGGATCTGTTGCAGCGCGAACACGCACTGCGGCACAACTTCCCGCTGCTCGCCCGGGCCCGGTACGCGCTGGAGTCGATCGGTCCCGAACTGCGGCAGTACATCGTCAGCGCCAACGATCAGGAACGGCCGTTCAGCCGGGACCAGCGGCGCTGGGTGTACGCCTCGGCGAAGGCGGAGAACAACTACTTCGGGTTCGGCACCGACAACGACATCGAGCAGCTCAACTTCCCGGTGATCAAGCAGCGCACGTTCACCGAGATCGCCCCGAATCCCAACCTGGACGACCTTTCCGCGCCCCTGCCGGGTGCGAAGGTGCTCGGCGGGCCGCGCGGCAGACGGCATGCGTTCCGCCCCGAATCGGTGGTCAACGTCTCCGCGATGAGCTTCGGATCGCTGAGCCCGCAGGCGATCCAGGCACTGAATCGCGGTGTGAAGCTGGCGGGTTGCTGGCACAACACCGGTGAGGGTGGGTTGTCGGATCATCACCGCCAGGGCGGTGATCTGATGCTGCAGGTCGGTACCGGCTATTTCGGCTGCCGGGACGCCGAGGGCCGTTTCGATCTGGACCGGTTGTGCCAGGTGGTGGAGTCCGCGCCGGTGCGCGCGATCGAGTTCAAACTCAGCCAGGGTGCGAAACCCGGGCTCGGTGGGCATCTGCCCGGGGCCAAGGTGAACGCCGAGATCGCGCGCATCCGAGGCGTACCCGAGGGTCAGGATGTGGAGAGCCCGTCGCGGCACACGGCGTTCCGCAGCGTCGACGAGATGCTCGATGTGGTGGAGCGGGTCGCCGACCGGACCGGGTTGCCGGTGGGCATCAAATCCGCGGTCGGCGATCTGGTGTTCTGGGATCACCTGGTCGAGCAGATGGCCGACGGACAGCGCGGGGTCGACTTCGTCACCATCGACGGCGGTGAGGGCGGTACCGGGGCGGCGCCGCTGGTGTTCGCCGACAACGTCTCCTTCCCGTTCCGGATCGGCTTCGCGCAGGTCTATCGGCGCTTCGCCGAGGCCGGCCTCACCGACCGGCTGACCTTCATCGGCTCCGGCAAACTCGGGTTGCCCGACAATGCCGTGGTCGCGTTCGCGATGGGGGTGGACCTGGTCAACGTGGCCCGGGAGGCGATGTTGTCGATCGGCTGCATCCAGGCCCAGCTCTGCCACACCGACCGCTGCCCGACCGGGGTCGCCACCCAGGACCGCTGGCTCGCCTCGGGCTTGGATCCCGAGCTCAAGTCGGTGCGGCTGGCGAACTATGTACGCACCCTGCGGCGCGATCTGCTGAAGCTGGCCGAGGCCACCGGGGTCCCGCATCCGGCTCTGATCTCCCCCGACGATGTCGCCCTCGCCGACGGCAACCGCAGCCAGCAACCCCTGGCCGAGATCTGCGGCTACCGACCCGGCTGGGGCGTACCCGGCCCCGCGATCTCCCAGGAGATCACCGCCCTGATGTGCACCCCACACGCCGGTTGAGCGAGCGAGGCACGAGCGAGTCGAAACCAAGCGCCAGTTATCCACAGCCCTCGCCCGATCGCCGTGCATGTGGGTGTCACGGTCGCCAGACTGATCGGATGGCTTGGCAACGTAGGGGAAGTTTCCACCCCCTCTGAGGTGTCGGTCGGGACCCCGTTCTCCCTAACGTCAGGGGCACGAACCGAAAACCTTGGGGGAGATCATGAACCGCAAACTGGCAGCGATCGTCGCAGCCACCGTTGTGACCGTCGGTGGGCTGGGTGCCTTCGTCGGCCAGTCGGTGGCCGCGCCGCAGAGCGCGTACCCGAAGCCCGTACGCGAATACGTCAAACAACCCAAGGGGTTCAACGACTCAGCCGATGTGAAGGTGAGCGGCAGCAAGGTCAGCTGCCCCGGCATCAAGACCGCCAAGGCCAGCTACGGTGGCCAGACGGCGAACGTCCGGGAGGAACTGGCCCCGCTGGTCACCGAGCTGATGCGGATCACCGAGGAGAAGTACAAGTACGACATCAAGAGCATCGGCGGTTACAACTGCCGGCTCATCACCAACGGCAGCGAACCCTCCAACCACGCGTACGCCCGAGCGGTCGACATCAATCCCGCCCAGAACCCGTACGGCCCGAGCTTCAAGTCGGACATGCCGCCGGAGATGGTCGCGACCTGGATGAAGTACGGCTTCTACTGGGGCGGCCACTACAAGACCAACAAGGACGCGATGCACTTCGAGTACATCGCGGATCGGGCGAAGATCGCCGAGTTCACCGCCGCGGCCAAGAAGGACGGCCGGAAGTCCGAGCCGACCAAGTCGCCGACCAAGAAGCCGACCGCGACCAAGTCGCCGACGAAGAAGCCCACGGCGACCAAGAGCCCGACCAAGCCGGCCAGCCCGAAGCCGACCGCGACCAAGACCAAGACGCCGGCGACCCCGAAGCCGACGCAGGTCCCGTGCCTGGTCCCGCTGGATGGCAACAAGAAAGAGATGAAGCCGGGCCCCTCCTGCCCCCCGCCCCCCACCTGCCTGACCGCCCGGCCGCAGAAGCCCGGCCAGGTCGATGCGCAGATCGCCCGGCTCTGCAACACCCCGAAGCCGACCAAGTCCGCTACCGCGACCCCGAAGCCGACCAAACCCGGCACCGCGACTCCGACGGGCAAGCCGACCAAGACACCGAAGGCGACGCCGACCACCGATCCGGTCCCGCCGACCACCGACCCGGTCCCCCCGACCACCGATCCCGTCCCGACCACCGATCCCGTCCCGACCACCGATCCCGTCCCGCCCACCGATCCGGCCCCGCCGGTCGATGAGCCGCCGGTCGATCCGGCCCCGGTCGGTGACGGCTCGGACGTGGCCCCGGTCGATGACGGGTCCGATGTGGCCCCGGCCGATGTCAAGGACTCCAAGGACACCGGTGTGAAGGAGTCGGTGGGCGGCCTGGCCAGCACCGGCGTCTAGAACCAGCCCACCAGGCGTACCCAGAAATCGGCCCCCGTTCCTCGGAGCGGGGGCCGATTCATGCCCCGGCGGGGTGTGAAATGTGAGTCGGCCGCCGGTGCCGTGGCAGACTGGCGAATCGATCAGCCCCGGCAGTCCAAGGAGTGATGAGTTGAGCGCGGAACCGCAGCCAGGCGAGCCGTCGCCCGACGACGGCAACCCCGGCCACGGCAGACTCGACCCCGCCCTCGGCAGCGACGACGAGTTCGTCCCCAACAGTGACCTGCCCAAGGTGCCCACCGGTTCGAAGACCGACCTGGCCCCCGGGGTCTACAACCACTACGGCCCGCACCACAACGGGCTGCCGCCGCTGAAGAAGTACCTCACCGAACTCTGGCAGCGCCGCGAGTTCGCCTTCGAGCTGTCCCGCTCCAACATGCGCGCCACCAGCTCGGACACCTTCTTCGGCCAGATCTGGCTGGTACTGAACCCGCTGCTGATGGCCGGGGTCTACTTCCTGCTGGTCGCGATCCTGTCGAACCGAGTGGCCTCCGACCCGGTCTACTTCCCCTTCCTCACGACCAGCCTGTTCGCCTTCACCTTGGTCACGACCTGTGCGAATGCCGGCTCGACATCGGTCACGACGGCCGGAAAACTGCTGTTGAACACCGCCTTCCCGCGGCTACTGATCCCGCTCGGTGCGGTGCACACGGCGTTCTTCCGGTTCCTGCCGACACTCCCGGTCTCGCTCGTGATCTACCTGTTCTGGTGGCGGGCCATCGAATGGAGCCCGAAGCAGTTGCTTGCCAGCTATTTCCTGCTCATGATGCTGCTGTTCGGCGCAGGATTGGCTGCAATCTTCGCCACCATGCAGGTCTACTTCCGCGACACCAACAACTTCCTGCCGTTCTTCATCCGGATCTGGACCTACCTGTCACCGATTCTCTGGTCGCCGATCCACTTGGCGGACAAACCCGAGTGGCTGCAGACCGCCGCTCAGCTCAACCCGGCGTACTCGATGCTGAGTGGCTATTCCTCGCTACTCATCGAAGGTGATTTTCCGCGGCTCTCCTACTGGCTGATCGCCACCGCCTGGGGGGTGGGAACACTGATCGTCGGGTCGCTGTTCTTCATGTCGAGGGAGCGTGAGTTCGCTGTCCGGATCTACTGAACGCGCCCCGCGGCGTACCCGCGACGGCTTCACCCTGGAACCCGACCGCAAGGATCTCGCGGTCCGGGTGCAGGACCTGCGCATCACCTACAAGACCACCTTCGAGAAGCGCCCGACACTGAAGCAGGCAGTGGTCCGCTTCGGCCGCGGTACCCGGCAGGTGCACACCGTCGAGGCCCTCAAGGGGATCAGCTTCGATGTGAAACTGGGCACCACGGTCGGCGTGATCGGTGCCAACGGTGCGGGCAAATCGACCCTGCTCCGCGCCCTGGCCGGCATCCTGCCGCCGACCTCCGGGCACATCGAGACCTGGGGCAAGGCGTCCACGATGCTGGCCCTCGGTGTCGGCTTCAACAACGCCCTCACCGGCCGGGAGAACATCATCCTCGGCGGGTTGGCGGCCGGCTTGTCGAAGAAGGCGGTACGCGAGCGCGCGGAGCAGGTCGCCGAGTGGGCCGAGGCCGGTACCGACCCGTTCATCGACCGGCCGATGCGCACCTACTCCTCCGGCCAGAACGCCCGCGTCGGCTTCTCGGTCGGCGTACACATGGATCCCGACATCCTGATGGTGGACGAGGCCCTGTCCACCGGTGACGCCGGCTTCCGGGAGCGGGCGGCGGCCAAGCTGGAGGAACTGCGCGCCAAGTCACGGGCGATGTTCTTCGTCAGCCACGGCCTGGCATCGGTACGCGAGCTGTGTGACGACTGCATCTGGCTGGACCACGGCAATCTGATGATGCGCGGTCACCCCGACCAGGTCACCGAGGCGTACCTGAAGTTCCTGCACGTGAAGAACTCCGAGCAGAACTCCGAAGAGGTCTGAACGCCCCGCCTTCGACAGGCCTCCGGTGGGTAGGGCAGGGTGGAACGCATGGGATTCCGCGACGCCATTCGTGATGCGATGGGCAGCAAGGTGCGCGCCACCCCGGCGAGCCAGGGCGGCCTGGATCTGGACGACCTCGGCTTCGACCAGGTGAACGACAACGACTGGATCCGGTTGCAGCTGCGCGCGACCGAGGCCGGTGACCCGGACCAGCACAACCCCGGGCTGCCCGCCGGACGGTTGGTCCGGATGAACTTCACCGGCCGCTCGGAACCGATCGCGCTCTGCTGGCTCAGCGATCGGTCGGATCAGTTCAGCGAGGAGTGGTACGCCGTCGCGGACCGTTTCCCGAACGCCGGGATCTGGCCGGTCCTGGTGGAGGGCGCGTCAGCGGTCGAGCCCGGCTGGCTGGCCGGTGGCGTGGGCGCCCCGCAGGCGGTCGCCGACGATGCCGAGGCGCTGCTCGCCCGCACCTATTCCGCCGCCGAGGAGCTGGAGGGCCTGGAGCCCTGGCGCAGCCGCTGGCTCGGTCTGGCGGCCGGTGAGCCGGCGAAGGACCAGCTGGTCGGGGTACGCCCGGTGGCCGGCGAACGATCGCTGCTGCTGACCCCGGTGACCCGGCCAGCCGATGTGCCCGCGGCGCTCGGCTGGACCGGCGCCGAGGGTTACGAATACACCGGTGGCGACGTCAGCGCCGTGCTGCGCAGCTGGGAGGACCGCTTCGGCGCGGTCCTGGTCGGGCTGGGCCCGGACCGACTGCGGCTCTCGGTGGAGCGCCCCCCACGCTTTCCCGAACAGGCCCGCCAGCTGGCCGGTGAGCACTACGGGCTGGCGCCCGATGTGATCGATCAGGATCCCGAGGCGTACGCCGAGCTGCTCTTCTCCCGCCGCGAGTGGGACTTCTGGTGGAACTGACCGGGCCCCGGGCAACCTGGTTGAACGCAAAAGTCCAGAATGTGACGCGCGTGTGCTGGCGCGCCGCGCTGACCCGCATCCGCTCGTCCGCTCCGATGCACGCGTGACACATTCTGGACTTTGACCGAGGGTCAGGCGGGGCGCGCGCTGAGCCGCGCCCGGCGGAGCTGGAAGCGCACGGTCTGACCCGGGCGCGCCTGGCCGAGCAGATCGGTGGCATGGTCGTCGATGACGGCGATCACCGGGTACCCGCCGGTGGTCGGGTGATCCGGGCCGAACGCGATCGGCTGGCCGGACGCCGGCACCTGCACCGAGCCGCGGACCATGCCCTCACTGGGCAACTCTCCGTCGCGGGCGCGCTCCAGGACCGGGCCGCTGAGGCGTACCCCCACGCGGTTCGCGTCGCCGGAGACCTCCCAGGCCGCACGGGCCAGGGTGTCGATCGCGGCCGGGGTGAACCAGTCATCCCGCGGGCCGAGGACCGCCGGGAGCAGGATCTCGCCGCCGCCGGAGCCGGGGATGGCGTCGACCGGGTGCGGCGGGTTCGCCCCGGGTTCGCCGATGGCGATGGTGTCACCGGCGACCAGCGGTGCCGGGCCGAGCCCGGTGGTCGGGTCGCTGGCCAGCGAGCCGAGGAACTCCGGGCCCCGGACGCCGCCGCGGACACCCAGATAGCAGCGCACCCCGCGCTCGGGACGGCCGATCTCGAGGACCTGACCCGCGGTCAACCGCAGCGGTTCACCCCAGGCGGCCGGGCGGCCGTCGATCCGGATCGGCGCGTTGGCGCCGGTGACCGCGGTCAGCAGGTCGCGTTCGGCGCGCAACCGGACCCCGCCGAGCAGGATCTCCAGACCGGCCCGGGATTCCGCATTGCCGAGCAGGCGGTTGGCCAGCCGTAGCGCACCGCGGTCCATCGCTCCGGAGGCGGTGACCCCGAGCCGGGCGTTACCGGGCCGGCCGAGGTCCTCGACGAGCAGTTGAGGACCGGGGTGTTCGACCGTCAGGCCGGCTTCCTCGGGGACGTGGCTTCGACTCGCTGGCGCGGATCCCTTCGACTCGCTCGTTCCTCGCTCGCTCAGGGAACGGTCGTCGTCCTGCTGGAAGCGGACGCGGGCGCCCGGGACGAGCAGGGCGGGTGGGTCGCGGTCGACGTCCCAGAGCACCGCATCGGTGCTGCCGATCAGCTGCCAGCCACCCGGAGAGGCCTGCGGATAGACCGCGGAGAACTCGCCGGCCAGCGCCACCGAACCCGGTGGTACCCGGGTCCGCGGTGAGTCCCGCCGCGGGACCTCCAGGTCACCGGATTCCCCTGTCAGGTAACCGAATCCGGGCATGAAGCCACCGAACTCGACGGTCCAGACCTGCCCGCTGTGCCGCTCGATCACCTCATCGACCGAGGTGCCCAGGTGCTCGGCGACGACCTGCAGATCCGGGCCGTCGTAGCGCACCGGGATCGTCACCTCGGGCACCTCGGCCTCGGCGACGTCGACCCCCGCCAGATCCGCTTCGGCCAACCAGGCCGCGACCCGGGCCAGCGCGGTCTCATCGGTACACCGCACCAGCACCGTGCGGGCTCCGGGCACGTGTTCGATCACCCCGGTCAGGCGTCCGTCGGCCGCCGCGATCTCCAGCGCGGCGTCCAACCGGCGGCGTTCGTCGGTGTCGGCCAGCTCGACCAGCAGCGCCCGGTCCCCGCTGGGGCGCACCTGCGGGGTCATCAGAAGGGCCGGATCTCGATACCCGCCCCGGTGAGCGCGTTCCGGACCTGCTCAGCCATCGCCACCGCACCCGGCGAATCCCCGTGCACACACAAAGAATCGGCCTCGATGCGGATCACGGACCCGTCGATCGCGGTCACCTCCCCGGTGGTGACCAGTTGCACCATCCGCTCGGCGACCTGCACCGGGTCGTGCAGTACCGCGCCCTCGGTGCGCCGGCTGACCAGGGTGCCGTCGGCGTTGTAGGCGCGATCGCAGAACGCCTCGCGGACCGTGCGTACGCCGGCCGCCGCGGCCTTGTCGAGCACCACCGAGCCGGGCAGGCCGAGCAGCGCGAGCGGCTCGTCGCGCCCGGCGTTGAAGTCGGCGACCGCGCGGACCACGGCATCGGCCTGCTGCTCGTGCTGGACGATGGTGTTGTAGAGGGCGCCGTGCGGCTTCACATAGGTGACGCTGCCGCCGGCGGTCCGGGCGACGCCGTCGATCGCGGCGAGCTGATAGAGCACGTCGGCGTACAGCTGGTCGGCCGGCACATCGATGAACGACCGCCCGAAGCCGGCCAGATCCCGATAGGCGACATGGGCGCCGATGTGCACGCCGCGGGCCACCGCCTCGCGGCAGGTGGCGAGCAGCACCGAGGGGTCGCCGGCATGGAAGCCGCAGGCGACGTTCGCCGAACTGACCACCTTCAGCAGCGCGGCGTCATCGCCCATCCGCCACATCCCGAAGGACTCGCCCAGGTCCGAGTTCAGATCGATGGTCGCTGCCATGATCGGCAGCCTTGTTCAACCCTCCGGGTCAGTCAAGCAGCTGTCCGCAGCATGAGTCCGCCCACAGCAGCAGTGCTGCACACTCGGCGATCGACGGAGTCATGCTGATCCCATGAGCGAAGAGATGAAGACCCTGCCGCTGAGTCGGCGCACCGCGAAAGACCTGCTGGGCAGACGGATCCTGATGCTCGACTCGGCCCTCGACGACGAGATCGGCAGCCAGCTGTGTGCGCAACTGATGCTCCTGTCGGCCGAGGACCCGGTGACCGACATCGGGCTGTGGATCAACTCCCCCGGTGGCTCGGTACCGGCAATGCTGGCGATCGCCGATACCATGCGGCTGATCCCCAATGAGGTCATCACCGTGAATCTGGGGATGGCCTACAGCGCCGGCCAGTTCCTGCTGTGCTGCGGAACGCGGGGGAAGCGGCTGATCCTGCCGCATGCGAAAGTGCTGCTCCATCAGGGTTCCGCGGGCATCGGCGGGTACGCCCCGGACATCGAACTGCAGGCCGACGATCTGCGGCAGAACCGGGACACGATCATCGGCATCATCGCCGAGCAGACCGGACAGACCGCCGAACGGGTTTTCGAGGATTCGCTGCGGGACCGCATGTTCAGCGCCCAGGAGGCGATCGACTACGGTTTCGTGGATCAGGTGGTCGGCGCGGTCGACCAGCTCCGCCCGACACCCCAGACCGCGGCCGGGTTCGGCGGCCCGCGATGAGCAGCTACACCATTCCCAACGTGATCAGCCGTACGCCGCAGGGCGAGCGGGTGATGGACATCTACAGCCGCCTGCTGGATGAGCGGATCATCTTCCTCGGTACCGAGATCGACGACGGGGTGGCGAACGCGCTGATCGCCCAGATCCTGCACCTGGATTCGGAGAACTCCGAGGCGCCGATCAACCTCTACATCAACTCACCGGGTGGCTCGGTGATGGCGACCTTCGCCCTCTACGACACCATCCGCTTCTGCCGGGCACCGGTCGCCACCATCTGTGTCGGCCAGGCGCTCTCCTCGACCGCGCTGCTGCTGGCGGCGGGCGAACCCGGCCGGCGGTCGGTGCTCCCGCATGCCCGCGTACTGCTGCACCAGCCGGCCGGTCAGGGTCGCGGTACGATCCCCGATCTGATCCTGGCGGCCGAGGAGATCCTGCGTACTCGCACCGAGATCGAGGAGGCGCTGAGCCGACACACCGGCCAGGACCTGGAGACCCTGCGCCGCGACACCGACCGCGATCGGATTCTGCGGGCGCAGGAGATCGTCGACTACGGCATCGCGGATGCGATCATCGACTCGCGGGAGCTGCCACGCTCCTAGGCGGCCAGCGCGACCGGGCCGCGGAACCGACCGGGCGTCCTGGCGTACGCCGAGCGCACGGGCAGGGAGCGGACCGAGGCGACCGAACGTTGGCTCAGTTCGCGGCCCACCTCGTGGGTGAGTTCGAGCAGGGAAAGGTCGAGCGCGCCGGCGACCGCGGCGAGCAGTTCGCTGGAGGCGTCCTTGCGGCCGCGCTCCAGTTCGGAGAGGTACTGGGTGGAAACCCCGGCGCGGCCGGCGGTCTCGACCAGCCGTTCGCCGCGTTCGTGCCGGTGCCGGCGCAGCACCCGGCCGGTCACCTCGCGGAGGAGTGGTTCGGGTGGGGTGGCTCTCTCGGCCATCGGTTGCTCGCCCATGGACCGATGCTAGGGCGAGCCCGGGCAGACGTCCCGGCGCTTCTGCTGACAGCAGAACACCCACGCACCGACTAGCCTGACGGAGTGAATTTCGTGCGCGGTCTGCGACGCCTGTGGCGCCATCCGCTGTTCCGCAAGCTGGTCGCGGTGCGGATCGCCACCCAGGCCTCGGACGGCACGCTGCAGATCGGGATGGCGGCGTACGTGCTGTTCTCCCCGCAGGAACAACCGGACGCCGCCTCGATCGCGCTGGTGCTGGCGATCACGCTGCTGCCGTTCTCGATCGTCGGCCCGTTCGTCTCGCTCACCCTGGATCGTTGGCACCGCCGGCAGGTGGCGGTGGTCACCGACGCGATCCGGGTCGGCATCGCGATCATGCTCGGGTTGCTGGTGCTCAACCCCGGGCTGCGCGAGCACTGGACGATGTGGCTGTTCTACGTCGGCGTACTGGTTGCGATGAGCCTGAACCGCTATCTGCTCGCCGGGCTGTCCGCGGCGCTGCCGCACACCGTGGACGAGGACGAATATCTGCTGGCCAGCTCGGTGATGCCGACGATCGGCCCGGCGGGGGTGATGATCGGCGCCGGGGTCGCCTTCGGGATCCGCTTCGGCACCGGTTCGTTCCTGCAGAGCTATCAGGCCGATGCACTGGTCTTCGCGACCGCGGCCGCCGGCTTCGCGCTCACCGTGCTGCTCGCCCTGCGCATCCCGAAGGCCGCGCTCGGCCCGGATCTGACCACGATGGAATCGCGCACCACCAGGACCTCGGAGGTGCTCAAGGGACTGGTGCACGCGGTCGGTCATCTGCGCGAGCGCAAACCGGCCGGGATCGGCCTGATCACCATCGGCGTGCAGCGGATCCTCTACGGGATGACCCAGGTCGCGACGATCCTGATGTTCCGCAACTGGTTCCATCGGGTCGACCAGGTGGACGCCGCGATGGCCGACATCGGGTTGTGGGCGGGCGCGACCGGTGCCGGGTTCATCGCCTCCGCCGCGGTGGTACCGCCGCTGGCCCGTCGGGTCGGCGTACGCCGCAGCATCGTCGTGGTGCTGATCGCGGCCGGGGTGCTGCAGATCGTGCCCGGTTCGATCTTCTCGCTGTGGCCGCTGGTGATCGCCGGCTTCGGGCTCGGCGTCTGCTCGCAGTCGCTGAAGATCTGTGTGGACACGCTGGTGCAGGCGCATGTGGACGACGATTTCAAGGGCCGGGTGTTCACCCTCTACGACATGATCTTCAACGCCTGCTTCGTGATCGCGGCCTGCCTGGCGGCGCTGCTGCTGCCCGCCGACGGGCACACGCTGGCCGGCTTCGTGACCCTCGGCGTACTGCTCGCGCTGACCGGGGTGCTGTTCTGGTTCGGCACCCGGCGGATCGGTTCGGCGACCTTCGACCGCGGTACCGAGTTCGAGCAGGCGACGGCGGACGGAACCCCGATCCGACCCTGAGCGTCGGGGATGGGCGTACGCAATCCGCGTCCCTCCCGAAAGGTTCCGACGATGTCCCTCCACCTGGTTTCCTCGCAGCCGACTCGGCCGGCCGGCCTCCTGATCACCGATGCCGATTCCGGGCTCACCTGTCATTTCGACGGTCGTCGCGGCGGCGTCCTGTTCTTCGAGGTGCGCGGCTGTTGCCGGTACGCCGAGGACGACTTCCTCGGTGCGGCGCTGCTGCAGCTGGCCGTGGCCGATGCCCCGATCCAGTGGCTGGTACCGCACCAGGCCTGCGCCGCTCGGGTTGCCGCGGTGCTCGATGAGCACGGGATCGATCGGATCAGCGTCAGCGGTCCGCTGGCCGCCTGATCCCTTCAGCCGGGTTGACCCTCCGAGACGTTTCACTGGCTCCGTGGGCGCCGCCAAAGTACCGCTGAAGGGCTTCATCAAGAAGTACGTGGATGATCTGCTGCGGGTCACCGAAGATCGTGCAGCTCGGTACGCGGACAATGTGGCCGCACGCAATGGGCCCCAGATCTCACGCTCGGCGGAGCTCCGATTCCGGCCAGGTGGCAGGTTGCGCGAACGGATGCAGCGAAATCCCGCGCTGCGCGACGAGTATCGTCGCCAGCTCGCCATGCAGGAGCGCGGCCTGAACGCGATGAGCGTCGACGAGTTTCTCAGCACAGGCGGAACTTCGGGAACTCCGGGCGTGGCAGCGGTCGGACGCAGCGAGTCGCACGAGAGCGGCTGCTCGATGAGGCCACAGACGACATCTTGGCTGAGATGCGGAGCAGAGCACCGGGCCGCGTTTCACCCACAGACCTGGAACGCATGCGAGGCGAGGCGCGTGCGCTCGCGAACGACGAGCTGAAATCCCGCAATGTTGATGCCCTGCACAACCCGGATATGGTCGCCGGTGGTGCGGACCAGATCCATGCCTTCGGTGACAGCGGGGTCAACCGCAGCCTCGGCTCCGGGTGGCAGAACAACATGGGTGAGATGGACGTGTTGGAGCGCCAGCTTCGAGAAGATCTGGCCGCCGGTAGGTTCAGACCAGGTGACCGGATGAACGTGCGACTCACCCCTCAGCTTTGACTGGCCCGGCGGAGAACGAGGAGATCGTGGAACCCTTCCTGGAATTCTTGATCGACAAGCAGGGGCCGGTCCTCCGCGGGCCGGACGCGAGCCCAGCCAAGATCGAGGCCTGGCGCGGCAAGATGCCCGAACTGATCCTCACCTGGTGGCAGGAGGTCGGCTTCGCCGGGTTCGCGGAAGGTCTTATCTGGCTCACAGACCCCGACGAATGGACCGATATCGCCGCAGATTTCATCCCCATCTGTCAGGTCCTTTCACCCGCACTCGAGCCGGTCGCCCACAACGGCCCCTACTACCCGTGGTTGCGCACCGCCTTCGGCGAGATGTTCTGCTGGTCCCCCGTTCATGGAGCGGCCATCCGGATCGACCCCATCACCCGATTGATCAGCGGCCGGGACTACGCGCGCGATGTAGCTGACGGACAACCCGACAACGGACTCGACGCCATCATCGTGTCCGACCGGAGCCGTTTCGACACCATTGACGAGCACGAGAAGCCGCTCTTCCGGCGGTTGCTGAAGCGACTCGGCCCGGTTGCATCGGACACCATGTACGCCCTCACCCCCGCCGCCGCCGGCGGGCCGGTGATCGAGAGCAACTTCAGCATCGAGCCCGCCGAAGCCCAGCTCGCGGTCCTCGCCAGCCTCTGAACACGAGCAATCGTGGAACCGTTCCTGGAGGAGTTTCTCGTCGAGATGGGGCCGGTGATCCCGTCAGCTCCGGCAACGCCCGAGAAGATCGAGGCTTGGCGCGGCACGATGCCTGAGCTGATCCTCACCTGGTGGGAGGAAGTGGGCTTCGCCGGCTTCGCCGACGGTCTACTCTGGCTCACCGACCCCGATGACTGGACGGACCTTGCGGCCGACTTCATTCCCATCTCCCAGGTGATCCCGTCGAGCCTCGAACCGGTCGCTCAGGACGGTCCGTACTTCCCGTGGCTCCGCACCGCATTCGGCGAGATGTATTGCTGGTCGCCCACCCATGGCGCAGCACTGAACATCAGTCCTGTCTTTCGCCAGGTCGGTGGATATGACTACACCCGCGACATCGCCGATGGCCTGCCCGACACCGGCCTGGAGGAAGTGCTCCTCGCCGATCGCGACGAGTTCGACATGAGGGCCGAGGACGGCAAACCCCTCTTCCGGCGGTTGCTGAAACGGCTCGGCCCGGTCGCGTCCGACACCATGTACGCCCTGACCCCCGCCGCCGTCGTCGGCGGACCGGTGATCGAGCAGAACTTCAGCATCGAGCCCGCCGAAGCCCAGCTCGCGGTGCTGGCCAGCCTCTAGTTCAGATCGAGCCAGGAGTCGTCGCTGTTGCGGCGCTGCTGCTCCGGGGTCTGCGGACGCTGCTGGTCGGCCCCCTGCTGCGGTTGCTGGGCCTGCTGCTCTGCGGCGCGCCGACGCTCGTTCTCCTGGTGCTCGCTGGGCGCGTACCCGGGCGGGGAAGCCTCGGGACGGCGTACGCCGGATTCCGCCGGCTCGGCCTGCGGCCGGCTGCCCTCCCCGGGGTCGACCTGCTGCTCCATCTGCGGCCAGTTGCCCGGGCCCGGTTGCTCCGCCGCGGCCCGTGCGATGGACTGCGGGGTGGCGCCCGGCTCCCCCTCGGCCAGCGGTACCGCGATGACCGCGGTGCCATAGGCGCAGACCTCGGTGAAGCCCTGGGCGATCGACCCGGTGTCGAAGCGCATCGCCAGGACCGCGTTGCCGCCGCGCTTGACGCACTCGCCCCACATCCGGTTCATCACCTCGTTGCGGCTGTCGTAGACGATCCGGGTGTACTCGGGCACCTCACCGCCGCCGAGGGAGCGGAAACTGGCGGTGATGTTCGACCCGAAGTTGGCGCTCCGCACGGTCATCCCCATCACCTCACCGAGTACCGCCTCGATCCGATAGCCGGGAATCCCGTTGCTGGTCACGATGATCATGCGCACAGTATGGCGGGCCGGCGGACCAGCCAACCGGCAACTTCCGGTCGCTCGCCCCTACCGGTGAACCCGGTGGCTGATGCGCTGGCCCCATGGCAAGTTCCGGCAAGGCTCTCAAGGGCTTCGTCAAACCTCTCGTCGACGATCTGCTGCGGGTGGCCCCGAAGGCGGGCGCCCGGAGTGCCGACGACGTGGCCGAGGGCGCCGCGCGACGCGCGCCGCGCACCAATCCACGGATCAACCGGCACCGGAGCGCCGACAGGTGGAATGGCCCACGAGACGCCAGCGGCAATCCGCGCACCCATGTCGACGACGACGGCGTGGTGCAGGTCGCACCCGGGGACACCCGCCCCTACCTCAGGCCGGGCAGCCGCCCGAGCATGCGGGACAGCACGGTCCGTCAGGTCTGGGACGACGCCCAGGACTCCCAGGGCCGGGTATTCGATCCCAACACCGGCGAGCGGATCGATTGGACGCCGGGCACCTCCCGCCGCGATGTCTGGGATATGGGCCACACCCCGGGCAATGAGTACCGGAACAGCTGGGACGACTACGTCAACGGACGACCGCCGTACGACGGAGCCAACGGAACCGACCCGGCCAAGGTGTTCCGCGATCACTACAATGATCCCGAGATCTACCAGCCCGAGTTGCCGAGCGCCAATAGGAGCCGCAGGTATGAAGCCGACTGAGCTGTTCCAGGCCGTGCGTGACGGTCGCCTGAGCGAGGTCGAGGATGAGGTGCGCGAGCAACTGGATCTGACGCTGGAGGACGGTTCCACCCTGCTCGAGGCGGCCGCCCTGATCCTGGGGGACCCGCAGCTTCGCTACCAGTCCGTGCAGCGCCTGATCGAGCTCGGCATCGACGTACCGGTCGCCAGCCGGGGCCGTTCCGGGGTGCTCAACGTCCTGATCGGGGCGAAGAAGCAGGAACTCGACGGCCTGCTGACGACGACCCGGATCCTCCTGGACAAAGGAGCCGATGCCGGATTCGTCAGCCAACAGGACCGGACGCCGTCGATGGAACTGGTCAACTCGAAGTTCGATGAGTCCGAGCTGGCTCCCCTCTATCCCGACTGGTTCGCCCGCGACGACCTGAACCTCGGTCATCGCAACAAGGCCGGGGTTGACGCGCAGACGCTCGCCGAGCGGCGCGAACGCCCGGAATTCCTCTCGGCGGCACAGGACTGGGTTGCCGCACACCCTGGTTAGGAGCATCGGCTATGGCTACTGAGTTCATCAAGGGTGCGGGCGCGGCCATCGCGTCCAAGCTGGTGCTTTCGCAGCAGAGCCCCCTCAAGTGGGCCGTCCGGGAGAACCCGATCGAACCGCCGGACACCGGCTGGCGCTTCTTCGCGCTGGACGACACCGACGAGACGCTCAACGACCCCGCCAATATGCAGGTGGTCGACTACAACGCGGTGTGCGAGATCGAGCCGGCGGTGATCGGGATCTACAACCTGCCGGTCGGGAGCGACCTCCAGATCATCCAGGAGGGGCCGGGTACTCCGATCCGGTTCCTGGACAACCACACCGACGAGTTCCTGGACCCGAGCACGTTCCGCTGAGCAACTCTGCGAACATCTCGACTTCGCGGCCTAACTCTTACTCCGCGGCTTGCATGCGTCCGCGGAGTGGGAGTTGAGCCGCAGAGTCCGGCTTCGCTTCGCTGCGCCGGGATTGCTACTCGATGGCCGTGCGGTCGGACCACCACTGCTTGAGGAGTTCGGTGGCCCGCTCCTCGCCGAGGGGGCCGTGTTCCATCCGCTGTTCGAGCAGGAACTGGTAGGCCTTGCCGACCTCGGGGCCGGGCTTGAGATCCAACAGCGTCATGATCTGGTCGCCGTTCAGGTCGGGGCGGATCGATTCCAGCTCCTCCTGTTCGGCGAGCTCGCCGATCCGCCGCTCCAGATCGTCGTACGCCCGGCGCAGCCGGTTGGCCTTGCGCAGGTTGCGGGTGGTGCAGTCGGCCCGGGTCAGGATGTGCAGCCGCTCCAGCTGATCCCCCGCATCGCGCACATAGCGGCGGACCGCCGAATCGGTCCAGCCCTTCTCCTCATCGAACAGCCCGTCACCGTACCCGTGGAAGCGCAGGTGCAGCTCGACCAGCTTCGCCACCGCCTTGATCTGCTCACTGGAGAAGCGCAGCGCCTGCATCCGCTTGCGGGCCAGCTTCGAGCCGACCACGTCGTGGTGGTGGAAGGTGACCTTGCCACCGTCGGTGAACTTCCGCGTCGCCGGCTTGCCGATGTCGTGCAGCAGCGCCGCCAGTCGGCCGACCAGATCGGGCTCATGCCCGCGCGCCTGCTCCAGATCGATCGACTGCTGCAACACCGTCAGCGAGTGCTCATAGACATCCTTGTGCCGATGATGCTCATCGACCTCCAACCGCAACCCGGGCAGCTCCGGCAGCACGTATGCCGCCAGCCCGGACTCGACGAGCAGGTTCAGCCCGGCCCGCGGCTGGTCGGTGAGCAGCAGCTTGGTCAGCTCATCGCGGACCCGTTCGGCCGAGACGATCTGGATCCGCTCGTTCATCGCCAGCATCGCCGCCAGCACATCGGGATCGGGGACGAAATAGCTGCCGTCGGGCCGCTGCAACTGGGACAGGAAGCGGACCGCCCGCATCATCCGCAGCGGGTCGTCGGAGAACGACTGCTCCGCGGTCGCCGGCGTCCGCAGCACCCCCGAGGCCAGATCGGCCAACCCGCGGTAGGGATCGACGAACTGCCGCCCGGGCAGCGCGATCGCCATCGCATTGACGGTGAAGTCCCGGCGTACCAGGTCGCCGTCGATGGTGTCGCCGAAGACCACCTCGGGCTTCCGCGAATCGGCCCGGTAGCTGTCCGCGCGGAAGGTGGTGATCTCGATCAACCAGGGCTCGTGGTCCGACCCCGCCGGCATTCTGGCCCCGATGGTGCCGAATTCCTTGCCGATGTCCCAGACCGCCGCACCCTTCACCCCGCGGGTGAACTCGCGCAGCAGCTTCTCGATCTCGGCCGGCCGGGCGGAGGTGGTGAAGTCCAGGTCGTTGCCGAGCCGACCCATCAGCGCATCGCGGACCGAGCCACCGACCAGATACAGCTCGTGTCCGGCCGCGGTGAACAGCTCGCCGAGGCGATCCGCCACGGGGGCGATCCGCAGCAGCTCGGCGAGCGCATTGCTCTGGGCGGCGGTCAGCGCCCCGGCGGGGCCGGTGGCGGGCGATTCGTTGTCAGGCACGGGCTGACATTCTAGGCCAGGTACGCCCCAGCGCGCCCGCGTCAACTCCCGGAGACATGGTTTCTCCCCTCTACCATGAACGGGTGAGCAGACCCGTGCGCCCCGACACCGACCCGCGCCGGGTGGGCTCGATCGGTGTGCGGATGCTGCTGGTACTGCTGCTGGCGCTCGCCGGCCTGATCCTGCCCGGTCCGGGACAGGCGTACGCCCTGGAGGACGAGCAGCCGGTCGGCATCACGATCACCGGGATGGACCCGGCCCTGCCGGACCGCAACGCCACCATCACCCTGACCGGTACCGCCACCAACAATGCCTCCGAGCCGCTGAGCGGGGTGCAGGCGATCTTCTGGCGGGACCAGTCGCCGATCACCGACAACGACGGTTTCACCTCCGCGCTGAACTCCGCGGCCACCCAGCCCTGGGGGTCCCGGGTGTTCGACAAGCCCGGTGCCTTCGTCGATCTGACCAGCCAGCAGCGGCCGACGATCGCACCCGGGGAGACGGTCCCGTTCAGCGTCCAGGCGAAGGTGGCCGACCTGGAACTGCCGCGGACCGCCGGGGACTATCTGATCGGTGTGCACGTGCTCGGTCGCGTGGGCCGCAAGGGCAATGCCACCATCGGCCGGGCCCGGTTGTTCGTCCCGCTGCCGCGGACGGGCAGCAACGACACCCCGCCCACCCCGGTGCAGACCGTCACCGCGGTGGTGCTGTCCAGTCGGCCGAGCAAGGTCGGCCCCGGGCTGTTCACCGACGACCACCTGGCCGAGGAGCTCTCCGCCAACGGCCGGCTGACCCTGCTGCTGCGGGCCGCGAACCGACAGAACGTGTCCTATCTGATCGACCCGGCCCTGCTCGACGAACTCAACGCGATGACCGCCCCCGAGGGTTACCAGGTCCAGCAGCCCGACGGCCGCACGGTACCGGGACAGGGCAGCCAGCTGGCCCGCCGCTGGCTCGACGAGTACGCCCGGTTGAACACCCTGAACGGCTATCGGCTGCCGTTCGGTACGCCCGATCTGTCGGCGCTGGCGCACCAGCAGCTCGGCAACGTGGTGCAGCGCAGCGTGGCCGCCGGCGACCGGATCGGCCAGGTGAGGGACCTGCCGCTGATCGCCTGGGGTTCGAACGGTCAGGTCGCCCCGGACAGCATCGCGACCTGGGAGCAGACGAAGGCGACCGCGATCCTGGCCGCCGATGCGGTGACCAGCCAGGCGCTGCTCCGCCCGCTGGGCAGCACCCAGCTGATCAGCTACAACCCGCGGCTGTTCGACGGTGGGCCGGGCCCCGACCCGCGGACCACCCCGATCCATCTGCGTCAGCGGTTGCTGGCGGAGAGCTACCTCGATTCCCTCACCGGCCGCAGCACACCGGTGGTGCGGGTGATCACCACCGCCGATCAGGCCACCGCCGATCTGGCCGCCGACGCCCCCTGGGTGCAGCGGCAGCCACTCGGCTCGCTGCTCTCCGGCCGGCCGGCCGAGTGGTCCAACCAGCTCGACTATCCGGCCGCCGCGGCCGAGGCGGAGTTGAACTCCCGGCAGGCCGCGCAGATCCGTGAGCTGGGTGCCTCCTATGCGGCGTACGCGGATCTGGTCGTCGACCCCGAGCCGATCAACCAGCTCGCCGACGAGTCGGTGGCCCGGTCGGCGAGCAGTTGGTGGCGGCGCGATCCGGCCGGTTTCGACGCCTTCCTGGAACCGCAGACCGCGCAGGCCAAGGCGCTGGTCAGCGGCGGGACGGTCACCCTGGCGGTGCAGCGGTCGGTGATCATGTCGGGGCAGAGCGGTTCCTTCCCGGTCACCCTCACCAACTCGCTGAATGCGCCGGTCCGCGTCACCATCGACTGGGATTCCGACCAGCCGCAGCGCCTGGACATCCCGCCGCAGCAGAACATCGTGATCGAGGCCAATGGCTCGGTGACGGTCAACGTGCAGCCCAAGGCGACCGCCAACGGCCCGGTCCGGGTGAGTGCCCAGCTGACCACCCCGAACGGCACCCCACTGGGTCGGCGTACCTCGCTGATGGTGAACGCCACCAACTTCGGCTTCGTCGGTTGGATCATCGTGGTCGCCTCCGGCATCGTGCTGCTCGGGGCGACGACGCTGCGGATCCGGCAGGTACGCCGCGAGCGGGCGGCGGATCAGCAGGAGTCGCGGCCGGGACCGGAGGCGGCCGGCACGGGTGATGAGCACCCGACGCCGCCGGTGGTGCAGATCGATCCGCTGCCCGAGCAGACCCCCGATGAGAACCATCCCGACGAGACCGACCAGAAGGCCACTCGGTGAACCAGACCGCACAGAACGAACGCGCCTCGACCAGCCGGCTGCTGTCCGCCGGTGCGCTGATGGCCGGCGGCACGATGGTGTCGCGGGTGCTCGGTTTCGTCCGGGTCGCGCTGCTGGCGTACGTGCTCGGCAACGGCACCCGGCAAGCGGACGCGTACGCCGTCGCCACCACGGTGCCGAATGCGCTCTACATCCTGTTCGCCGGTGGCGCGCTGAACACCGTGCTGGTCCCGCAGCTGGTCCGGGCGGTGAAGAACGACCCCGACAAGGGCGAGGCGTACACCAACCGGATCATGACCGCCTTCCTGCTGATCATCGGCGTGGTCGCGGTGCTGCTGACGATCGCCACCCCGGCGGTCACCTGGCTCTATTCGGACGGTCAATGGCACCAACCGGAGCTGGCCGACCACTACCGCGCGATGGTGCTGCTGGCCTACTTCTGCCTGCCGGAGATCTTCTTCTATGGCGTGTTCTATCTGCTCGGGCAGGTGCTGAACGCCCGGGACAAGTTCGGCCCGATGATGTGGGCGCCGATCGCCAACAACATCGTCCAGCTCGGCGTGCTCGGGGTCTACCTGGCGCTGTGGGGCCAATCCGACGGCGCCGATCCCTTCAGCGGGCCGCAGATCTGGCTGCTCGGCGGCGGGCATCTGCTGGGCATCATCTTCCAGACCGCGGTGATGGTCTGGGCGATGCGCAAGATCGACTACCGCTACCGGCCCCGGTTCGACCTCAAGGGCACCGGGCTCGGGCACACCTTCCAGCTGGCCAAGTGGACGCTCGGTTTCGTGCTGGTCAATCAGCTCGCCCTGGTGGTGGTGACCAAGCTGGCCACCTCGGCGACCGCCCAGGGCGCCGGTGCCGGCCTGCTGGTCTACAACAACGCCTACCTGATCTTCGTACTGCCGCACTCGCTGATCACGATCTCGCTGGCCACCGCGATGCTGCCCTCGGCCTCCCGGTTGGCCGCCAACGGCGACCTGGCCGGGGTGGGCCGGGAGACGCTGCGCACGATCAATCTGACCACCACCCTGCTGCTGCCGGCGGCCGCCGCGTTCATCGCGCTGGCGGGGCCGCTGACCGGACTGATGTTCGGGCAGGGCCAGGGTGCCCAGGACGCCGGTTACGTCGCCTGGACGCTGATCGCGTTCGCCGTCGGACTGGTGCCGTTCACGGTGCAGTACATCTGCCTGCGCGCCTTCTATGCGCTCGAGGACACCCGCGCGACCTTCGTCCAGCAGTGCCTGATCGCCGGGTTGAACATCGGCTTCGCGCTGCTGCTGGTGGTTCCGGTGCACCGCCCGGAGTGGGTGGCGCCGGCGCTCGCGCTGTCCTATTCGCTGGCGTACCTGATCGGCGTCGGCGTCAGCTATCAACGCCTGATGAAACGCCTGCCCGGGCTGTCCCCGGCGCCGGTGCTGCGGCATCTGCTGCGGGTCGGGCTGGCGGTCGCACCGGCCGCGGTCGCTGCGTGGTTCATCACCCAGCGAATCACCGGTGGGATCGGCATGCAGGTGCTCGGCCTGTTGGTCGCCGGCCTGGTCGCGGTCGGGCTCTTCCTCGGCCTGGCGAAGTTGCTGAAGATCGGAGAGGTCACCTCGATGGTGTCGATGGTGCTGCGTCGCGGGCGTACGCCGCAGCCGGCCACCCCCGCCGCCGAGGACCCGAACACCACCCCCGCCGAGGTCGGCGCCGAGACCCCCGAGGACGACGCCACCGCCATCCGCGAGCTGGCCGATCCGGATGCCACCCGCATCCGCTCCCTGGGCGAGGATTCCCCCCGTTCCCTGAGCGAGGAGCGCAGCGAGTCCCCAGGTTCCCTGAGCGAGGAGCGCAGCGACGAGTCGAAGGGTGGCTTCGACTCGTACCTCGCTCAGCCAACCGATGACGAACCGACCGAACCGGTGGAGAACACCGCGGAGGATGTGCACCCGATCCAGGTGCGTTCCGGGATGGAGCTCGGCGGCCGCTACCGGCTCGAGGAGGTGCTGGTCCGGCGGGCGAACACCCAGACCTGGAAGGCCTTCGACGAGGTGCTGTCCCGGCCGGTGCTGATCCACCTGCTGCCGCCCGGTGGCGACAACGACGACCTGATGAACGCCGCCCGGAAGGCCGCGGTGGCGACCGACTCGCGGTTCCTGCGGGTGCTGGACGCCGCCCCCGACCCGGCCCCCGGCACGACCCAGCAGGACGACGACGGCACCCGGCTCGGCCCCTACATCGTCTGCGAGTACGCCGCGGGGCAGTCGCTGCAGACCCTGCTCGCCGCCGGCCCGCTGAGCGCGCTGGAGGCGGCCTGGCTGGTCCGCGAGGTGGCCGATGCGCTGTCCGGGATGCACGTCCAGGGCCTGTTCCACCAGCGGATCTCCCCGGACACGGTGATCATCACCGCCACCGGCAACATCAAGATCGTCGGCTTCCTGCTGGAGGCCGAGATGGTACCCAGCCATCACGAGATCGCCGCCGGGGAGGACCCCGAGACCGTCGATGTGATGGATCTGGGCCGGCTGCTCTACTGCACCCTGGTCTCCCGCTGGCCGGGTGGGCACGCCTATGGGATGCCGGGGGCGCCGATGGACGCCGAACGCCGGATCCTCACCCCGCGCCAGGTCCGGGCCGGTGTCTCCCCGGCGCTCGACCGGATCTGCGACCAGATCCTCTCGGAGTCCCCGCGGCACCGCGAGGTGGCACTGCGTACCGCCAACGAGGTCGTCGTCGCGCTGACCCGGGTGCTCGGCACCGCCGATGCCGCGCACGATCTGGAGCGCCGGATGCGCTACCCGGTGCCGGTCGTCCAGGTCGACGGGGAGGAGCCCCCGCTGGCCTCGCCGGCCGCGCTGTCGCCGGGCTCGGCATTCGCGGAGCAGGACACCGCGGCGATCCGGGCCAGCGATCCGGACGCGCCCACCGGGGCGTACCAGCCGATCAGCACCCAGCGGATCGCCGCGGTACCGGCCACCCCGCGCACCCCCGACGACGCCGAACCGACCGTGGTCCGCGGTGTACCCGCGCACGGCGCCTCGCCGGCACCGACCCGCCGCAGGGAGAACCGGGCCTGGCTGGGCTGGTTGATCGGGCTGGTGCTGCTGGTGCTGGTCGGCAGCCTGATCGCGGTCGCGCTGCGGCAGAATCCGGCCGCCGGTCCGGGCGCGGCGCCGAGCCCGGTGCCGACACCCACCCAGTGGCAGATCGTCCGGGCCGCCGACTTCGACCCGCAGGGCGACGACCGGACCGAGAACCCCGGCCAGGTGCCGCAGGCCTATGACAACAATCCGGACACCGCCTGGCGCACGGTCAACTACCGCGAGGCCGAGATGAGCGACAAGGACGGTCTCGGCATCGTCTTCGACCTCGGCGAGGTACGCCCGATCGCGCGGGCCGAGCTGCAGCTGTTCGGCGCACCGACCGCGGTCGAGCTGCGGATCCCGGCGGCCAACCCGGAGACGGTGACCGCCGCACCGATGAACTCCGCGGCCCAGTGGCGTTCCCTGGCCCAGACCCGGGCCACCACACCGCAGGTCACGCTGGCACCGGCGCAACCCGTCCGGTCCCGATTCGTGCTGGTCTATCTGACCGAACTGCCCGCCGACGGCAGCACCTACCGGGGTGGGATCGCGGAGGCACGCTTCGTCGGTTGAGGTGCAACAGCCCTCGGCGTGGCGTAACCTACGTCCGTTGCCGCCCGCCATGTGATCCAGTTCGATGAAGGACGCCCGCCCGTGACCGATGAGCGCACCGACCCGGAGCTGTTGCGCGCGCACGTGGATGGTGACCCGGACGCGTTCTCGATCCTGGTGGCCCGGCACCGGGATCGTCTCTGGGCGGTGGCGCTGCGCACCATGCGCAATCCGGAGGAGGCCGCCGACGCGCTGCAGGAGGCGTACATCTCCGCATTCCGGCGGGCGCACACCTTCCGTGGCGATGCGAAGGTGACCACCTGGCTGCATCGGGTGGTGGTGAACGCCTGTCTGGACCGGATCCGGCACAACAAGGTACGCCGGGCCGAGCCGCTGCCCGAGGATCCCGATCGGTCCGCCGAGCTCAGCGTCGCCGACGAGTCGGACCAGCTCGAGGTCAAGGAGCGCCGCGCCGACGTGGCGGCCGCGCTGAACCAGATCAACGCCGACCAGCGGGCCGCGCTGGTGCTGGTCGACATGGAGGGCTATTCGGTCGAGGAGGCCGCGCAGATCCTCGGCTGTGCCGTCGGCACGATCAAATCCCGGTGTTCCCGGGGCCGTGCCAAACTGGTACCACTGCTCGTCCACCTCCGCGAGAGCACCACCTCGACAAGTCGGTGAGCGAGGGAACCGAGCCCGTCCCGGGCGTCGTCCAAGCCCCGTCGCCGGACCTGTCGACAGCCATGACTACGTGAGGAGCGCAGTGAACGACGAACCGACCGCCGCCCCTCGAGCCGCCACCGGGCACGTCTCGATCGAGGAGTTCTCCGATGCGGCCGAGCAGTTGCTCACCGCCGAGGATGCCGCCCGGGTGACCGACCATGTGCAGGCCTGCGCGCAGTGCGGTGAACTCGCCCGCGCGCTCGCCGATGCCTGCGACGCGCTGCGGTCCGAACCGGCGCCGCCGATGCCGGATGCCGTCTTCGACCGGTTGTCCGCGGTGGTCCGCGCCGAGTCCGAACGACGCAGCAGCGGTACCGCGCGGGCCGAGGAGGAGGCCGAGCGCGCCGCCCGCGCGAAGCGGACCGTCGGCACCTTCGGCGACCATCCCGATTTCGACCGCACCTGGGAGCCCGACCGGTCCCGGAGCGAGTCCCGGAACTGAGCTCGACGCCGTGCTGGCCCCAGGTGGCAGACTGGAGCCAGCACAGCGTCGACCCCTGGGGGATCAATGAGTTCGCCACGGCCCCCTTCGGCCACCTCGGACCGCACCGTCTGGTGGGGATTCGGGGTGCTCACCGTCGTCCTGATCGCCAGCCTGGTGGGCTTCACGCTGCTGCCCGCCACCCCTGCGCCCGCGGGCGCCGGCGCCGGTCAGCAGGCCGGCCGCGCGGGTGGCGGGGCCTCCCCGGACGCGTCGCCTTCCCCGACGCCGAGCCCCACCCCGACCCCGCCGACGCTCACTGATCCGACCGACTCGCCGTTGTACCGGCTCGAGCTCAACGTGGTCGCCTGCCCGGGGTTCACCGAACGCACCGACCGGGTACCGGCCGGTGAGCTGCGTGGCTATCTGCAGACGGTGCTGGACTGCCTGGTGGCCAGCAACCGGGAGGCCCTGGAGCGGGCCGGGTTGCCGACCGTCGCCCCGACGCTGGCCGAGGAGGGTGAGATGGCGTCCTCCCCGTGCGGCGCCGCGGAGGAGCAGCAGAACTGGGCTGCGGCGTACTGCGGCGGGAACCAGGTGATCTACTACCACGCTGACTGGCAGGAGCAGCACGGGCCCTATGTGGGTGTGATCGCGCACGAGTACGCGCACCATCTGCAACTGGTCACCGGTCTGCTGGAGATCAACCACGAACAGCGCCAGGCGACCCAGGGGCAGCCGAACGGCAAGATCAAGGAGAACGAGCTGACTCGGCGCAACGAGCTGCAGGCCCAGTGCGTCGCCGGGGCCCTGCTGAACGGAGACTGGAGCCCGCTGCGCAGCAGGGTCGGCTATCAGGAGTTCATCGACGGAACCAGGTCGATGGATCCCCAGGGAGCCAGTACCCACGGCACCGGCCGGGCCAACAACCGGTGGATCGCCGCCGGCGGGACCAGTACCGGGCCGATGTACTACAAGGCCTGCAACACCTATTCCGCCCCCGCCGACCAGGTGGAGTGAGGCTCAGAGCCGTTCCGCGACAACGGTGTTCACGCACTCGCCGAGCTGCTCGATGCGGGTGGTGACGACGTCACCGTCGGCGAGGAACACCGGCGGCTTGCGGCCCGCACCGACGCCGCCGGGCGTACCGGTGGCGATCACGTCGCCGGGATGCAGGGTGACGAAGGTCGACACGTAGCGGACCAGGTCGATCGGGTCGAAGACCAGATCGCCGGTGCTGTCGTCCTGGCGGACGTCGTCGTTGACCGAACAGCTGATCCGCAGTTCCGGGCGTACGCCGCCGGGCAGCTCCTCGGGGGTGACCAGCCAGGGGCCGAGCGGGGTGCTGTGTTCGAAGTTCTTGCCCTGGTCCCACATCGGCGTACGCCGCTGCCAGTCGCGCATCGAGACGTCGTTGAGGATCGAGAAGCCGGCGATCGCGGCGGTCGCCTGCTGCTCATCGGCGCGGCGTACGCTGCGGCCGATCACGACGGCCAGTTCGGCCTCCCAGTCCACCTCGGCGGATTCCGGGGGCAGCGTGATCTCGTCCCGGGCGCCGATCAGGGTCTCGGTCCACTTGGCGAAGATCGTCGGGTGCTCGGGCAGCTCCCGGCCCATCTCGGTGATGTGGTTGGCGTAGTTGAGGCCGACGCAGACGACCTTGCCGGGCCGGGTGACCAGGGGCGCGTAGTCGAAGTCGGCCAGATCGACCCGCGGCCCGTCACCGGCGGCCCGCTCCACCCAGTCGGGATCGGCGAGCAGCTCACCGATATCGGCCACCCCGAGGTCGACCCCGTGTTCGTCGTCGATCACCCGGACCACGGTGGTCAGGTTCACGGTGCGGATGGTGGCGAGCTTCATCAGGTGAGTCCTCTCGGCGATGGTCGAGGGCGACGATACCCACCTCAGCCGGGGCGGGTCACCGGGTCACCCCGCGTGGGCGGCGATCACCGCGGCCGCGATCGCGGTCCGTTCCGGGATGGTGGCCACCACGGCGTGCTCGTGCAGGGCGTGCGCACCGGCACCGGTCGCGCCGAGACCGTCCAGCACCGGCGGGCCGAGGGCGCTGGCGAAGTTGCCGTCGGAGGCACCACCGACCGAGATCTCGTCGAGCTCCAGGCCGAGCTGGGTGGCGATCTCCTTTGCCTGGTTGAAGATCCGCGCGTTGGCCTCGGTACGCTCCATCACCGGCCGGTTCCAGCCCCCACCGACCTCGATCCTCGCGTCGGGGTGATGGGTGGCCAGGCTGTCGAAGGCCTGCTGGATCCGCTGCTGTTCGGCCATCGTGGCGACCCGGACGTCGATGGTGGCCTCGGCGCGGCCGGCGGTGACGTTGTTGCGGGTGCCGCCGCGGATCACCCCGACGTTGACGGTGGTACCCGCGGCCAGGTCGGTGAGGCCGTGCAGCTGCAGGATCAACCGGGCCAGTTCGTCGATCGCGCTGACCCCCTTGGTCGGGTCGAGCCCGGCATGGGCCTCGACACCGGTCACGGTCAGGGTGAAGATGCCGACCCCCTTGCGGGCGGTCTTCAGCCTGCCGTCGGCGGCGGCCTCGAAGACCAGTACGGCGGCGGCGTCGCGAGCGGCGTCCTCGATCACCGGGCGAGAGTTGTAGCTGCCGGTCTCCTCGTCGGTGTTGATGACCAGCCGCAGGGTGGGCAGCGGGCTGTCGAGCTGCCGCAGCGCGCGCACCGCCCAGACGGCCTGCACCACTCCGACCTTCATGTCGAAACACCCGGGCCCGCGGAGTACCCCGTCGGTGACGGTGGCCGGGCGTTCGGCCACGGTACCGGTGGGGAAGACGGTGTCGACGTGGCAGAGCATCGTGACCGGTTGCGACCCGGAGCCGGCCAGCTCGAGCACCACGGCCGCACCGGCGGTCTCGCTGGCCGGGTGCTCGGTGACCACCTCGAAGTCGGGGACGCGGCGGCGAACCCAGTCGACGATCTGCGGCAATCCCTGCTCCAGCAGGCCAAGATCGTCGCTCGGGGTCTCCAGGTCGACCAGCCAGCTCGCGTCGGCCACCAGCTCGTCGGTGTGCTCCCGCAGCCAGTCCAGCAGGTCCTTCGGGGTGGTCATCGGGTGCTCTCCTCCAGTCGGTCGATTCGGTCGGTGGACATGCTGCCACCGGCCTCCAGTTCGGCGATCTGATCCACCAACCGCCGGGACAGTGGGGTCGGTACGCCGAGGCTTTCGGCGATCCGGAAGACCTCACGGTAGTGACTGGGCACCTCCGTCGGCCGCTTGCGGACCGCCAGATCCCGCCAGATCCCGCTGCGGTCCTTGGTCTGGGTACGCAGCCAGGCGACCAGCGTGTCGGTGGCCCGGTCGGCCTCGGAACCCCCGCGCAGATAGGGAATCGGGTCGTAGGCGTCGAACGCCTCCAGCCGCAGCGGGGCACCGTCGGGGCCGGGCAGCCGGGTGGCGACGGCGTAGATCTCCGCGGCGAGCGCATGCATCAGCGGCCGGTGCCGGTCGATCAGCTCGGCCATCGGCGCGTCCGCGAGGGCGGTCGCGACGAGCATCGCGCCGAAACCGAGCTTGGACCACAGGAACCCGTTCACGTTGCCGGTGGCCCGCGCCGGGCCCCAGGCCTGCAGATCGGTGACGACCTCATCGACCCGGGTGCTCGCCCGGCCGTCGACCTCGCCGACGACCAGCGCACCGGTACCGCCGTCGCGGATCACTCCCGGTGCGATCGTGTCGGCGAAGATGTTGACGAAGCAGCCGACCACCCGCTGGTCGCCGAGGCGTTCTGCCAGCAGCGGTTCGTTGAGCCCGTTCTGCACCGAGACCACGAAGCCCTCCTCGGCCAGGTGCTCGGCCAGCCAGTCGGCCGCGGCCGGGGTGGCCTGGGCCTTGGTGGCCAACAGCACGCGATCCGCCGGTGCCGGCTGGGTGTCGGTGGGCAGCGTTGCCGTCACCGGGACGGCGGCGCGGGTGCCGTCGCGGTCCACCCGCAGTCCGTCGGTGTTGATCGCGGCGACATGGTCGGGGTCCGCATCGACGATCCGCACCCGATGTCCGGCCCGGGCCAGGTGGAAGCCGAGCGTCCCACCGATGGCGCCGCCCCCGAGAATGGTGTAGTCGGTCATCGTGCTCCCCCCTCCCCGCTGCCGGCCTGCAGGGAGGTGAGTGCCGGGGCGTGCAGGGGCAGGTCGGTGGTGCCGGCGGCCGCGCCGCCGTCGACGCGCAGGATCTCACCGGTGATGAAGCCCGCGGCATCGCTGGCCAGCCAGACCACGGCGTCGGCGATCTCGCCCGGGGTTCCCTTTCGGCCCAGGGGATTGCGGGAGACGGCGTCCGCGTACTGAGGCGTCACCGGATTGACCTCGGAATCCACGGTGACGAATCCGGGCGAGACGGCGTTGACCCGGATGCCGTGCTCGGCGAGTTCCACCGCGCAACCCCTGGTGACCATCTCCAGCGCGGCCTTGGAGGCGCAGTAGGGGGTGGCCCCGGGACGGGCGCGCAGCGCGGCACCGGAGGAGATGTTGACCACCGAACCGCCGCGGCCGGCCGCTATCGCGTCCCGGGCGTACGCGGTGGTGAGCAGCAGCGGCGCCCGCACGTTGACCTGTTGCACGCGGTCCCAGATCCGCGCATCCACGTCCAGCAACGGGGTCGCCGGATAGATGCCGGCGGCATTCACCAGCAAGTCCACCTGCCCGTGCTCGCTGGTCAACCGCCGCCAGCAGTCGCCGATGTCCGCGGTGGCCAGGTCGCCGACCACCTGGACCCCATCACCCGGGCGGGCATCGAGACCGGTGACGCGATCCCCGAGCGCGTTGAATGCCGTAGCGATGGCCGCGCCGATCCCACCGGCGGATCCGGTGACCAGGATATGCCGATTCACTTCAGCGGCCTGCCCTTCGTCTCCGGCATGGTGGCGTAGACGATGACACCGACCAGGCAGGCGGCGGCCACGTAGATCCAGACCAGCTGGCCGTAACCGTTGGTGTTCATCCAGGTGGTGATGTAGGGCGCGGTACCGCCGAACAGGGCCACGGCCAAGGCGTACGGCAACCCGATGCCGGTGGTGCGTACCTCAGCGGGGAACTGTTCGGCCATCACCGCTGCCGTGTTCGCCGAATAGCCGGCGAGCAGGGTGAGACCGATGATCTCGGAGAGCAGCAGCATCCAGAAGCCACCCTGGATCATCGCGATACCGGGGTAGGCGAACAGCATGAACCCGATCGCGAACCCGAGCAGCGTGGGTTTGCGGCCGATCCGGTCGGACAGCAGCGCAACGAAGGGCAGGATGCAGAGGAAGTAGATCAGCGCGATCGTGTTGGCCAGCAGACCGTCCCGCAGCGGAATGCCCGCGGAGCTGCGGGCGAAACCGGGCATGTAGGAGATCCAGATGTAGTAGGTGAGGGTGCCGGCGATGGTGATACCCATCACCCGCAGCGCAGCGCCCGGGTGCTTGGTCAGCGTCTCCAGCAGCGGGTGTCGGTGCGGTTCGGTCTGCGTGGCCCGCTTTTCCTGCAATTGCTGGAAATGCTCGGTCTCAGCCACGCTGGTCCGCAGCCAGAGCCCGACGAAACCGAGCAGGCCACCGATCCCGAACGCGATCCGCCAGCCATAGCTGGCCATCGCTTCGGTGCTCAGCACCGAGGTGAGGATGGTGCCCATCAGGCTGGCGATGAGGGCGCCGGCGCCGACTGAAACCTGTTGCCAGGAGCCGGCGAAGGCGCGGCGCTCGGGTGCGGCGGATTCGACCAGGAAGGCCGAGGAGGAGCCGAACTCACCGCCGGCGGACAGGCCCTGGACCAACCGGGCGAGCAGTAGCACGATCGGGGCCGCGATGCCGATCTGCTCGTAGGTGGGGCAGACCGCGATCACCAGTGCGGCACCGGCCATCAGCCCGATCGTCAGCGTGAGACCCTTCTTGCGTCCGTGCCGATCGGCGTACGCCCCGAGCACGGCACCGCCGATCGGGCGCATCACGAACCCGACGGCGAACACGGCCAGGGTGGACAACAGCGCGGCGGCCGGATCGCTCTTGGGGAAGAACTGGCTGGCGAAGATCGGGGCCAGGGTGGCATAGACCGCCCAGTCCACCCACTCGACGACATTGCCGATCGACCCGGCGACCAGTGCCTTGCGCTGGTGCGGCTTGAGCTTGGTGCGGTGGATGTCCTCGGACGGGTCGGTCTGCACCCGGGCCGGGTTGTCGGCGGGCCCCGAATCCTGTTGTTCTGTCATGACGATTCCCCTTGGTCGGTGCTGCTCTGGCCGAGCTGTGCCGCGCACTGTTCGGCGATATCGGCATGAGTGGCGTACCAGACACCGGGGTGGCCGTTGATGTACTGGATCAGCTCGCGCAGCACGACCAGACGGGAGCGGTGGCCGATGATGTGGGGGTGCATGGTGAGCTGGAACAGTCCGCCCTCGGCGTACGCCGCGTCGAACTCGTCCTTCCAGATCTGCAGTGCCGATCGCGGGGGCATGTGGGGCCGCAGTGAGGCGTACCGGTCGAACATGAAGTAGGGCGCATCGTCGCGGATCCATTCGACCGGGATCTCGACCACCCCTGTCGGCTCGTTGTCGGCCAGGATCTCGTAGGGTTCGTCGTCCGCCATCAGCGAGCTGTCGTAACGGAATCCGAACTCGAGCAGGGCATCCAGGGTGTTGTCGGAGAAGTCCCAACTGGGGGTGCGCATCCCGACCGGGCGCGTCCCGGAGAGACGCTCCAGCACCTCGATGCAGCGACCCAGCAGGTCGAACTCGGCGTCCCTCTCGAGCAGCATGTTGCGCTCGTGGATCCAACCGTGCACCGCGACCTCGTGGCCGCCGGCGACATAGGCGGTGACCTCGTCGGGATGCAGCAGCGCCGAGACCGCGGGGATGTAGAACGACACCGGAATCTCGAACTCGCCCAGCATCCGCAGGATCTTCGGCACCGCGACCCGGGCACCGTATTCTCCGGCGGCGAGCTTGCCCGGCCGGGTCTCGCCGTCACGCAGCGGGATCGTCTCGTGATCGGAGTCGAAGGAGAGTCCGACCGCGACCTGGGCGCCACCGGGCCAGTTCTTCGGGACCAGCGCTCTGCCGGCCCTGACTCGCTCGACATGGGCACGCCAGGTCTCCTCCGGCCATTGCCAGGGCTCGAGTTCGGTTGCATCGCTCATGCTGGCTCCTTCTGCTGGTCGAGACGAACGGATTCGCTGGCCGGTGCGAGCTGGATTCGCTCTGCCGACACCGGGATCCAGGCGTGTTTGAGGGTCCGGGTGATCATCAAGGTGTCGATGCCGTGCACCGCGCCGTCCTCGGCGGACACCGCACCCACGTGGTCGTAGAGCGCGGCGTAGTCCGTCGTCGCTCCGAATACGAGAAGATTGCTGTCCCCTGTCGTGCAGCAGACCAGTTGGCTTCCGGGTAGTTCCGCCAATCGGCTCCCCACGGCCGTGGTACGCGAGGGTTCGACCGTGAGCAGTTGCAGGAACTCCACGGGATACCCGAGCAGCGCCTGGTCGAACAGCGCCCGGAAGCGAAGGCAGCCGCGTCGGCGCAGCGAATCCATCCGGCGCATCACCGTGGATTCGCTGGTACCCAACTGCCTGGACAGTTCGGCGTAACTGGCGCGGCCGTCGCGGTGCAGGATCTCGATCATCGCGTGTTCGGTGTCGGTGAGCGTTTCCGGGGTGGTCCAGTCCTGGTGCTGGTAACGCACCTGGCCCGAGTCCGGGCGCAGCACTGCTCGGGCATCGGCATCGAGCACCTGGCTGTCCCATTCCTCCACCGCGCTGAACTTGCGCAGCACCATGGCCGTGTCGGCCCGGGTGACGACCGGTGGCAGCCGTTGCAGGACACCGGGCAGCGCAGCATGGTCGCGGACCACGTATTGGACGAAGATGTCAGAGCCGCCGGCCGTCACCGTGACGAAGCGCGTCTGCGGATCATTGGCGAGCTGCTCGGCAACGGACATCACCTGGTTCGGTGGGCAGGAGAGGCGGGTCTGGACATTGATGCCCAGCCCGCAACGGAGATGGTCCACCTGCCCCGACACCCGCACCAGACCGTCGGCCAGCAGTTGCTGTCCACGCTGTGCGACCAGCTGCTCGGACATGCCCGTCGCGGTCCCGATCTGCCGCCAGGTCGCCCGGGGCGCGAGCTGAAGCGCGGCGAGGATGCGCCGATCACGGTCCGGTAGGGTCATCTGACCACTTTGAGTGCCGGGTTTCAGGGTGTCAAGGGTCACTAATGATGGATCTCGACAGCTGTTGGCCGAATGGTGAGGGATTCTCTAGATGATCGGCTGTCGGGTGCCCGACATTCGCACCAGCTGGAAACCAGAAAACCGCCTCCCTGGATCCGGGAGGCGGTTCGTGGTCGGTGCGCCTAACTGGACTTGAACCAGTGACCTCTGCCTTATCAGGGCAGCGCTCTAACCGTCTGAGCTATAGGCGCGGGCGGCGCATCAGCACCGAGGATGAAGGCTACTACACCCGGCGCTGACGCCTCAAATCAATACCGCTCAGTCTTCGGCGAGGGTGACCTCCAGGCCGCCGATCATCGCCGAGGCCAGGTTGTAGAGGAAGGCACCGAGGGTGGCCAGCGCGGTGAAGATCACCACGTCGATCACCGCGATCAGCGCCGCGGTGCCCATCACCTTGTTGGTGTTGATGTAGTCCTGGATCCGGAACGGGGTGGTGTCACCCGGGGTCTGGATCACATCGCCGACCATCTTGTTGATCTCGTCGAACAGGCCCGACGAGCCGATCACGGCCCAGACGGTGCCGGTGGCGACCCAGAGCACGATGCCGGCCGCGACCGAGAACAGGAACGCGGTCTTCATCACCGACCACGGGTCGACCTGGGACAACCGCAGCCGGGCCTTGCGGGTACGCCGGGCGGCGCCCAGGGCGCTGCGGCCCGACGGACGGCGGCTGAGCTCGGCGGCCGACCCCTCCGGCTCGGAGGTGTCCTCACCGGACCGCGACGCCGGCGGCGGCACCGCGGCTGCCGCGGCACCGGTGTCGCTGCTCGGCTCGGTGAAGCTCGGGCGCCCGCTGCCGGCCTGGCCGGCGTTCGGGTCGCCGGTGCGGCTGACCTGCTGACCGGCCGTGGTCTGGTCACCGCGATCACGGCCGCGGAGCTTGGCCGCCAGGGCGCCCGCCCCGGCACCGACCGCTGCCGCGCCGCCGGCCAACCGGGCACCGGCACCCTTGGACTCGGTGGTGGTGGGCTGCTGCTGCGTGCCAGCCTGCTCGGCACCCGCGGCACCGGCACCCGCGGCACCCGCACCCGCCGGCGAATCCTGCCCGGGGCGGAAGAGCTGCCGGCCGGGGGTCGGGTTCTGCGCGGTCGGCTGGTCCGCCTCGTTCCGCGGCGCCGGCTGTTGCTGCGGCTGCTGGGCGCGCTGCGCGGGCTGGGCCGGGGACTGCGGCGCGGCGGGCGCCTGCTGCGGCGTACCCGACTGCTGCCGGGCCCGCGCCGGGCCCGCACCGTCACCGGAGCCGTTCGGGCTCGCCGCACCGGAGGACTGGCCCGCCTGACCGCCGCGAATCCGACCCATCACGCGATCCGCGCGACTGGCGGCGTCACCGCCCGGTTGGCCACCCTGACCGTAGAAGTCCTGCTGACCGCGAACAACGGTCTGCTCGGCATCCGACTGGCCACCCTGACGGGTGCGGCCGGTGCCCTGCGGATCACTCACGGTTGTCCTCCTCCGCCTCGGCGGCGTCCTCGTTCACATCGTCATCCGGCGACCCATCATGCCCGCCGGACTCAACCGCGGTCGATTCGTCCACCTCGACCACGACCTCCTCGGCCGGACCGTCACCAGCGGCAGCCTCCTCGGCCGCCTCCGCCTCGGCCGCGACCTGTTCCTCCGGGTTGAGGGCGATCAGCGAGACCGCGTCATTGCCCTTCACCCCGACGAACTTGACTCCCATCGTGTCACGTCCCTTGACCGGAACCTCGGCGACACTGCTGCGGGTGATCTGTCCGGACTGCTTGATCGCGATGATCTCGTCGCTCTCCTGCACCACCAGACCGCCGACCAGCTCGCCGCGGCCCTCGTTCAGCCGCATCGCCTTGATACCCAGGCCACCGCGGCCCTGCTGGCGATATTCGCTGACCTTGGTGCGCTTGGCGTAGCCACCGTCGGTGACGGTGAACACGTAGCGGTCGTCCTCGGGCAGGTCCGCATCGATGACGGCCATCGACAGCAGCTTGTCGTCGTCGCGGAACTTCATCCCGGTGACACCGGAGGTCGCCCGGCCCATCGGCCGCAGCTGCGCGTCATCGGCGGCGAACCGGATCGACTGGCCGTTGCGCGAGATCAGCAGCACATCGTCCTCGGGGCTGACCAGCCCGGCGCCGATCAGCTCGTCGTCCTCGTCGCGGAAGTTGATCGCGATCACGCCGGCCTGGCGCGGTGAGTCGTACGCCGGCAGTGCGGTCTTCTTGACCAGCCCGTTGCGGGTGGCCAGCAGCAGATATTCCGCATCCTCGTACCCGCGGATCGCCAGCACCTGCGCGATCTTCTCCTCGGGCAGGAAGCTGAGCAGTCCGGCCACGTGCGAACCGCGGGAGTCCCGGCCGCCCTCGGGCAACTGCCACACCTTGGCCCGGTAGACCCGGCCCATGTTGGTGAAGAACAGGATCCAGTGGTGGTTGGTGGTGGTGAACAGGTGCGCCACCTCGTCGTCGGCGCGCAGGCTGGCGCCGCGTACGCCGCGGCCGCCGCGCTTCTGCACCCGGTAGAGGTCGGTGCGGGTGCGCTTGGCGTACCCGCCCTGGGTGATGGTGACGACCACGTCCTCGTCGGGGATGAAGTCCTCATCGGACAGGTCGCCGTCGGCGGAGATGATCCGGGTACGCCGGTCGTCGCCGTACTTGTCGACGACCTCGGCGAGCTCGCTGCCGATGATCTCGCGCTGTCGGTCCTCCGAGGCCAGGATCGCCTTCAGCTCGGCGATCCGCTTCTCGATCTCGGCCAGGGTGTCGATGATCTTCTGCCGCTCGAGGGCAGCCAGCCGGCGCAGCTGCATGTCCAGGATCGCGGTGGCCTGGACGTCGTCGATGTCCAGCAGTTCCTTCAGACCCTCGCGCGCCTCCTCGGTGGACGGCGAGCGGCGGATCAGCGCGATGACCTCGTCGAGCGCGTCCAGCGCCTTCACCAGGCCGCGGTAGATGTGGGCCTGTTCCTCGGCCTTGTTCAACCGGTACTGGGTACGTCGGCGGATCACGTCGAGCTGGTGGGCGATCCAGAAGGAGATGAACTGGTCCAGCCGCAGGGTGCGCGGCACGTCGTCGACGAGCGCCAGCATGTTGCAGCCGAAGGTGTCCTGCAGCGCGGTGTGCTTGTAGAGGTTGTTCATCACCACGCGCGGCTGGGCGTCGCGCTTGAGCACGATGACCAGCCGCTGACCGGTCCGCGCGGAGGAGTCGTCGCGGATGTCGGAGATCCCTTGGAGCCGGCCGGAGTTGACCAGTTCGGCGATCTTCAGCGCCAGGTTGTCCGGGTTGCACATGTGCGGCAGCTCGGTGACGACCAGCAGCTGGCGGCCGTTCTTGTCCTCCTCGATGTCGATCACCGCGCGCATGGTGACCGACCCGCGGCCGGTGCGGTAGGCGTCCTCGATGCCCTTGCGGCCGACGATCAGCGCACCGTTGGGGAAGTCGGGGCCCTTGACCCGCTCGATCGCGGCCTCGAGGAGCTCCTCGGCGGGCGCGTCGGGGTGCTGCAGGCTCCACTGCACGGCCTCGGCGACCTCACGCAGGTTGTGGGTGGGGATGTTGGTGGCCATCCCGACCGCGATCCCGGTGGAGCCGTTGACCAGCAGGTTCGGGAACCGGCTGGGGAGCACGACCGGTTCCTGCTCGCGGTTGTCGTAGTTGGGCTTGAAGTCGACGGTGTCCTCGTCGATGTCGCGGACCATCTCCATGGCCAGCGGCGCCATCTTGCACTCAGTGTACCGCATCGCGGCGGCCTTGTCGTTGCCGGGCGAACCGAAGTTGCCCTGCGAGGAGACCAGCGGGGCGCGCATCACCCAGGGCTGCGCCAGGCGTACCAGGGTGTCGTAGATCGCCGAGTCACCGTGCGGGTGGTAGAGGCCCATCACCTCGCCGACGATCCGGGAGCACTTGTTCCAGCCGCGATCCGGGCGGTAACCGCCGTCGTACATGGCGTAGAGCACGCGGCGGTGTACCGGCTTGAGACCGTCCTTGACGTCCGGCAACGCGCGGCCGACGATCACGCTCATCGCGTAGTCGAGGTAGGACCGTTGGATCTCGACCTGCAGGTCGATCGGTTCGGTGGTGCCCTTCTCGGGCGGGGTGATCTCGTCGACCACCGAATCGCTCTCGTTGGTCGGCTCGTCCGGGGTGTCTGTCATCGAGCATCCTCACTGATCGGGCCCGGCGGGACCCGCCATTGAAATGGGTACGCCGCAGCGGCGGGAGGAGCCTCCCGGCGGGCACACCCATATCGCGACTTGGCCATCTCGGCGATTCTATCCGGTCAGAACCAGTTGGTACGCCTCATCGCGGCGTGTGGGCCCGTCGACTGGAAAGATTCAGACCGGAGGTGGAGATGAGGGGTCTCGGCAGACGGTTCGCAGGCCGACGCGGCGACCCGGATCGCCGGGCGGCTCGGCTCGAGCTGGCCCCGCGATCCATCGAGGCCTGGGTGCATCCATCGAGCGCTGCAGCACGCGATGGGTGCACTGTGGGCTCGATGGATGGCCCCGGTGGGGCGTACGCCTGGGTAGGCGAGCAGGGAGGTCAGTGAGAATCCGACCCGATGTGCACGGTGAGCAGGGTGAGGATGGCGCCGGCGATGAGCGACAGCGAGCCCGCCGCGGCGATGGCGACGTCGGTCACGCCGAAGAGGTGGACCTGGGGCGGCATGAGCGTCACGAACTGGAGCCAGGTGAGCGCGACTCCGAGACCGAGCACGACTGCCCCGGTCCGAGTCAGTTTCGCCGCCCGCTCGGTTCGTCCGCCGGCGAACCACATCAGGCCGACCAGCACGGTGGCGACGGTCGCGATCCAGACGGCCGGCAGCACACCGAGCATGAGCCAACTTCCCTCGGGAGGCCCGTGGGTGGTGAGTCGGACCATCAGCGACAGCATCGACAACGATTCCTCGCCCAGATCCCCGTCCTCGTCGGTCACATAGGGCAGGAACAGTCCCGCGATCAGGGCGACCAGTGCTGTCACCTGGACCATGCCGAACTGGCGACGCTCCAGCCGCTCCACCCGATGGACCAGGTCCCAGTGCTCGCGCCGGATGTCACGCACCGTCGGGTGCGTGGGCCCGAACTCCTCCGTTGCGGAACCGTCCTCCATGCAAATCAGGGTAGGTATCGATCGGTTCAGTGGTCCCGGGCGTGGCTGCTGCCGGCTCCGGGCCGGCCAGACCTTGGTACGCCTCATCGCGGCGGGTGAGCCGTTCGGCTGGAAAGATTCCGGTTGGACGAACGGAGCGCTCATGCCAGCTGGGACCAAGAAGCTCGTTGGCTTCGTGCGTAGATACGTGGACGACCTGCTGCGTCTGCCCAAGCGGATCCACGCGGGACGCGAGGCTCGAGCGCTGCGCCGTGAGTTGCCGAACTATCCGACCACACATACCCGGCAACAGATCAGGAACATGCGACAGCCGCGGAAGTGGCGGGCCGGTGAGGAACACATCCGACAGCGCTATGGGGGCCAGCCGCGCGATTATGCACGTCAACCCCCGCGGCGCGGTTATGAGTACACCGACGGCGGCGGCCGCAGTGTCGATGTCTCGGTCGATCTCCCGAACGGCACCACCGCGAACGTCGAGGTCAAGACCTATCAGGGGTACCGGACCGTCAACGGCATGCCTCAGGGCCAGCAGGTGCCACTGAGCCCGAGCATCCGGAACCAGATCGAGAAGGACATCGCTCAGCGGGCCGCGGACCCCAAGTACCGCCCGGCCTGGACCTTCATGGAAGCCCCGCCCTCGAAAGAGCTGAGACGTTACCTGCTCAACAACGGGATCCCGATCCTCTGATCGCCTCTGCCGGACCGACTAGCCTGAGACCGTGAGGAGCGCAGCATGAGCACCCCTGAACTTGAAGAATGGGCGGATCAGTGCCGCGCGCACGTCCGCGACATGGCGGAGGATTGGGGTGTGGGTGAACGTTACGCCTCGGACAGTCGGGCCCTCGTCCCGGCGATGCAGGAGTACGTCAATGAGTTCGATTGGGACTCAGCGGACGGCGACGCCTATGTCGAACTGCACACAGACCTCGCCTCTTATCTCGCCGAGCACCTCATTCGCACTTTCCGGGCGACCTGGGTCGAGGGCGAGGACGACCGAGGCCCGGTGTACGCCGTGACCGCTCTTGGCCACACGGTCGATCCCTTCGACGTTGCCTACCAAGAGATCGTGCATCGCCCGGTCGATGTGACGCGCATGCTGGCCGCCGGTGAACGCGGCCTCGAGGTCACCGCGGACGCCGACGAGCGATGAAGGGATTGCGCGATCTCTTCGGCGGCCGACGCGGCAATCCGGATCGGCTGGCGGCTCGGCTCGAGCTGGCCGACCTGGGCCTGATCACCAGGCGGCAGGCCGAGGGCACTCCGGATGACTGCCCGATCGCGCTCGTGTTGGCCAGTGACATCTCCACACCGGTGACCGACGACTACGTCGAGTTCGACGCCGAGCATTACTGGGGCTCCCATGATGGGTCGGTCCGGCAATGGCTCGATCTGCATCTCCCACCCGCCGAACGGCTGCTGGCGAAGTACCGGAGTCCGTTCCGCTGGCGACTGGTCGCCTCGATCGAGGACGGGCCGGAGTTGGTGATCGCCATCGACGACGAGCCGCTGATGCTTGCGAGCCGGGATGAGAACGAACAGGGTTGGCGGGCCGGCGTACGGCTCTATCGCCGCCTGGACGAGCTGCTGCGGCAGCACTCGGATCGGCGGTTGTATCTCAGCACCGTCGACGACCGGATGGGGTGGGTGTTCTGCTGGACCGAGGCGATCGATGAGGTGGTACGCCGAGCCGATCCCGAGGGCGCCCCCGAGTTGATCACCGAGGTACCGGTCGATCCGGCGGACTGACTCAGCGGGAATCAGAACCGAGATACACCGCGAGCAGGGTGAGGATGGCGCCGGCGATGAGCGACAGCGAGCCCGCCGCGGCGATGGCGACGTCGGTCACGCCGAAGAGGTAGGTTTTGGGCGGCGTGAGCGTCACGAACTGGAGCCAGGTGAGCGCGACTCCGAGACCGAGCACGACTGCCCCGGTCCGAGTCAGTTTCGCCGCCCGCTCGGTTCGTCCGTCGGCGAACCACATCAGGCCGACCAGCACGGTGGCGACGGTCGCGATCCAGACGGCCGGCAGCACACCGAACATGAGCCAACTTCCCTCGGGAGGCCCGTGGGTGGTGAGTCGGACCATCAGCGACAGCACCGACAACGATTCCTCACCCAGGTCCCTGTCCTCGTCGGTCACATAGGGCAGGAACAGTCCGGCGATCAGGGCGACCAGTGCCGTCACCTGGACCATGCCGAACTGGCGACGCTCCAGCCGCTCCACCCGATGGACCAGGTCCCAGTGCTCGCGCCGGATGTCACGCACCGTGGGGTGCGTGGGCCCGAACTCCTCCGGTGCGGAACCGTCCTTCATGTGAATCAGGGTAGGTACCGACCGGCTCACCGGACCCCGGTCGCGGCGCGGGGCGGAGCGCAGCCGCTGCCGGCGCGCGAGGGCGTACGCGGGAACAGATGGGACAACGCGAGCGCGGTGCCGCCGAGCAGCGTGGCCTCATCGGGTTGAGTGACGAGCTGGATCCGCGGATGGGGTTCGCGATCGGGGGAGTTGGCGACCAGCGCATCCTCGATCCAGCGCCGCATCGGCTCCCCGCCACCAGCCGCATCCCCATGTACGAAATAGGTCCCGAGACCGAGGATCTGCTCGAGGTTGGCCAACCCGAGCGCGATCTGACCCGCGTATTCCTTCGCCAACCGCTCAGCGGTTGCGCTCCGCCCGATGGCCGCCACCAACCGCGCGGCGGTGACCCTGCGCGGATCCGCCAGACCCAGCTCGGCGGCCCGTGACCGCAACCAGGGCAGCGTTGCCACCGTTTCCCAGCAGCCCCGGCGACCACAGGCACACACCTCACCGCGTAGATCGACCACCATGTGCCCGATCTCGCCGCCGGCCCCCCGCGGTCCCTTCAACACCTCACCGTCTTCGACGATGCCGACACCGAGCACCTCTCCGGTGACCACCGAGGCGAACGGCGAGACCTCCTTGCCGGGTCCGAACCAGGCGTCTCCGTAGGCCTGGACCCGGGGGTGGTGATCGGCGAAGACCGGTACGCCCTGGGCGCGGCGGAGCGCCTCACCGACCTGCAGCCCCTGCAACCACGGACGTCGGTAGTTGGCCAGCAGAGTGCCGGTGACGGAGTCGACCGTGCCGGCAAAGGCCACCCCGATACCGAGGACGCTGCGCCCGGTCAGCACCGACGCGGCGGTCGCCCGGACCAGGTCGAGAACCTCTTCGGGGTCGCTGGCGTCAACCGGTCGGCTCTCCCGGGCATCGATCCGCCCATCCATCCGGACTGCGGCGAACGTGCACTCATCGGGCGAGAGAAAGCCGGCCCCGAGATGCAGCCGGTCACCGAACCAGAGCGGCTTGGCCGGCTTGCCGCCACTCTCCCCGGCCGAACGAGCCGCCTGCTCCACCAGCACGCCCTCGTCGATGAGCGGTTGGACGATGGGCCCGATCGTCGCCCGGCTGACCCCGAGCGTGACGGCCAGGCCGGCCCGGGTCAGCGGGCCGGAGATGTGCAGCAGGCGCAGCAATCGCGCCCGATTGGCACTGCCCACATCGGAGGATCGCAGCAGCCAACTCATCGGTTGACTCACGAGACCTCCTCATCGTCATCCGCGTCCGGCCCTGCGGATTCTAGACCTCCGGCAGACCCTTGACAGGTATGTAGTGCTTCCTGACAAACTAGATGAAACCTTCTGACGAAGGCAAAGGACCACATCGAGGTGGAGGGCTGATGGGCAACCAGATCCGGTTCGGAGTGATCGGCGGTGGCATCCGCGGCGCAATGTTCGCGGGAGTCATCGCGGAGCATCCGCGCAGCGAACTTATTGCCTTCTGCGAGACCGCACCCGCCGTCGCCGAACGACTGGGTGAGCACTTCGGCGTGCCGGTGCACGGCGACCTGGATCGCTTCTTCGATGAGGAACTCGACGCGGTGGTGATCGCCACCCCTGACTTCGCGCATCGGGAGCCCGGCCTGGCAGCCCTGCAGCACGGCGTCGACGTGCTGTTCGAGAAACCGTTGGCCACCACCCGTGAGGACGCGCTCACCCTGCAGGCTGCCGCCGCAGAATCGAGCAGCCGGGTGATGCTCGGTTTCGAGAACCGTTGGAATCCGACCTTCCGCCGTGCCCGCGAACGACTGACCGACGCCGGTTCGACGTTGATCGCCCAACGGGTTCTGTTGAGCGACACCGAGTTCGTACCCCGCTCGATGTTCGGCTGGGCGGACCGATCCACCCCCGGCTGGTTCCTATTCCCGCACACGCTGGATCTGGCGATGTGGCTGAGCGGGAGCCGGCCCACCGAGGTCTTCGCCCGCGGGGTCAAGAAAGTCCTCGCCCCGGACGGTATCGACACCTACGACCGGATCTCCGCCAGCTTGTCGATGTCGGACGGTTCCCTGCTCGATCTCGCCTCGGGATGGGTCTCGCCGACATCCCGTCCCTCGGTCTTCCAGTTCCGCTACGGCATCGAGGCCGCGGGACTCGAGATGGACCTGGAGATCGACCGGGGCGGCAGCACCAGCTACGACAGCGACACCATCAGCTATCTGCACGGTCCGGACCGTGATCACCGCGGACGCCTCACCGGTCCTGCCATCGAGATGATGCGGGACTTCATCGACCTGTGCGATGGCGCCGATCTCGACGTACCCGGGCTCGACACCGGTCTGCAGGTCACCCTCGCACTCGCCACCCTCCATGACGCCCTCGAGAGCAACAGCAATCTCCGCATCCACTACACCGAAGGGCAACCGTCATGAACAGCTTCAGAAACAGCCCGATCACCCGTCGCACGATGCTGCAGGGCGGGCTCGCTGCGTTGGGCACTGCCGCCCTGGCAGGCTGCGTGTCGCCCACGGGGTCCACACCGCAGCCCCAGGGTGCCGCGCCACTGCGACCCGAGGGTGGCAACGTCACCGGTGAGTTGACCATCCTCGACGACAACACCAACCTGGTTTTCAAAGACGGCCTCATCAAACAGTTCGAGGACGAGACCGGCATCAAGATCAAGTCCTACGAGATGGGCAACTTCAACGATCTGCATGATCGTTTCGCCACCCTCTTCGCCGCCGGCGACACCTCGTTCGACATCATCATGACCTGGGCGGGCTGGTCGGCCGAGTTCGGGAAGGCCGGCTGGCTGCAGGAACTTGACAATGCGGCGATCCCGAACGATCTGATCAAGCCGGCTCTGGACGCCGTGTCCTGGGACGGCAAGGTCTACGGCCTGCCAAAATTCGCCAGCGTACAGACCATGTTCTGGAACAAGGACCACTTCCGTGCCGCGGGGCTGGATCCAGATCAGACACCCCAGAACTGGGACCAATTCGTGACTGCCGCCAAGGCATGTACGCGGGACGGCCGGTTCGGATTCACCTGTGACATGGGCAATGCCGCCGGGGCGTACCAGAATTTCCTGCGGGCCATGCTGCTCGCGGGCGGTCAGCTCTATGACGACAAGTGGAATCCCCAGCTGGACAGCGAAGCCGGGGTCGAGGGTCTGAGCAAGATGGTCGAACTGCTGCACACCCACAAGGTGATGGATCCCGCCTCGCTGCAGATCACCAACGCCTCCGACCTGGTCGAGGTGTTCGCCCAGGGGAACACCTCGATCGTGTTCAACTGGCCCTTCCAGTGGGCCAAGGCGACCGCCACGGGTGCCAAGACCAACGCCCAGACGGTCGGCAACGGGTTGCTGCCGGGCATCAACGTCCGCTCCGCCTCGATCGACGGTTCCGAAGGGTACGCCATCAACGTCAACTCCAAGAACAAACAGGCCGCATTGAAGTGGCTCCAGTTCGCCTCGAGTGCCGTTGCCCAGAAGGAGATCGCCACGAAGGAGGGCTGGTTTCCGGTATCGCAGACCACCCTCGATGATCCAGCAACCGCGCAGGCGCTTCCGGTGGTGAAGGTCTACCAGGAGAGCACCCAATACGTGACCAGGCGATACGGAACACCCTGGTCCAGCGAGTTGGATCAGTTGCTGTCGGTGCAGATCTCGAGGGCGATGAATCAGCAGGTCGAACCGAAGGCGGCCCTGGCGGCTGCCCAGGAGCAGCTCAAACCGATCGTCGCGAAGTATATCCGGTGAGCCCCAGGACCCCGGTGCTCACCGCTGCCGAGCGGGAGGACCGACGCTTCGCCGTGGCGGCGATCTCCCCTGCAGTGCTGATCATCGGTGCGTTGTTCGCCTACCCGATGATCTACGCGGTGCTGTTGTCGCTGTACCACCTCAACGACAAGACACCGACCGAGAACCGGTTGATCGGGATCGCGAATTACGTCCAACTCGCATCCGATCCGCAGTTCCACGCTGCTCTGCTGCGCACCTTCGTTTTCTGCCTGTTCACCGTCTTCGGCGGGGTTGCGGCGGCGATCGGGATCGCCTTGCTGCTGAACGGGAGATTCCGCGGCCGGACCCTGCTGCGGGTGCTGCTGCTGGTGCCCTGGGCGGTCCCGCCGGTGGTCAACGGGATCATGTGGAAGTTGATCTTCGACGGTACCTACGGGGTCGCCAACCATGCGCTGATGGGCCTGGGGTTGACCCAGGACCGGATCCAGTGGCTCGCCTCCCCCACACTCGCGATGGCGGTGCTGATCTTCGCGGAGCTGTGGAAACTCACCCCGTTCCTGGCGCTGATGGCGCTCGCCTCCATGCAGGCGATTCCGTCCAGCATGTACCGCGCCGCGGCGATAGATGGTGCGAACGGGTGGCAGCGGTTCTGGCGGATGACGCTGCCCAACATGCGCGGCACGATCATGTTCCTTCTCATCGTGCAGTCCATGTGGTCGATCAAGGTCTTCGACACCATCTATGTGCTCACCGGCGGTTCCGGTGGACCGGCCGAGGCCACCACCACGGTCAACTTCCTGGCGTACCTGACGACCTTCAGCTACCTGGATCGCGGATACGGAGCCGCCATGTCTCTGGCCATCATGGCGCTCGTCACCGTGGTGGCATTGTTCTGGACCCTTGTCCTGGGGCGGCGCCGAGAGGAGGCCCGCTGACATGGAACTCGAACGCGGTGCGGCCGGCCGGATCGTGCGTTACGGGTTGGCGATCCTGCTGGCGCTCTATCTGGTGCTGCCCTTCGCGTGGATGCTGATCTACAGCCTGTATCCCTCCGAGAATCTGCGCAGCACGCCGATGAGCTTCAACCCGTCCGATCTCACGTTGGAGAGCTATGGGCGACTGCTCGCCGACGGTTCATTCACCACGGCGCTGTGGAACTCGCTGATCGTTGCCCTGTCGACGACGGTGATCAGCATGTTTTTCGGATCCCTGTGTGCATACGTGATCGCGCGGTTCCGGTTCCGTGGCAGCCGGCCGCTGCTGCTGGCGATGATGACCGTGCAAGCGATTCCGGCGATCGTGCTGGCTGTCCCGCTTTTCGTGCTGCTTCGGGGAATGGGACTGTTCGACACCCGGGTCGGGCTCATTCTCACCTACACCGCCTTCATTCTGCCGCTGGTGATCTGGATGATGGTCGGCTTCTTCGAGACGATCCCGGTCAATCTGGAGAAGGCGGCGCGGATCGACGGGTGCACCCGATTGGGCATCCTGCGCAAGGTCGTTCTCCCGCTCTCCGGCCCGGGGTTCGCGGCGACCTCGATCTTCGCGTTCATAACCGCCTGGAGCGACTTCTTCCTCGCCAAAGTCCTCACCGCGACCCAGACCACCATGCTGCCGGTCCGCACCGCGGCCTTCCAGGGACTCTTCGCGATGGATTACACCGCGGCAGCGACGGCGGGTGTGATCACCGCGGTCCCGGTGCTCGTGCTGGCTCTGGTCGCCCAGAAGTGGATCGTGCAGGGAATTACCGAAGGCGGTGTGAAGGGATAGCCATGGCCGAGATCAGACTGACCAATGTTTCCAAGCGCTACAACAAGAAGAGCGACGACTTCGCGGTGCGGGACATCTCCTACACGGTGGCGGATCATCAGTTCGTCTCGCTGCTCGGGCCGTCCGGATGTGGCAAGTCCACCACGCTGAACATGATCGCCGGGCTCGAAGGGGTGAGCGAGGGCACGATCGAGATCGACGGTCAACGGGTCGAAACCTTGCAGCCGCACAAGCGGGATCTGGCCTTCGTGTTCCAGGATTACGCCCTCTATCCGCATCTCAGCGTCTATGACAACATCGCCTTCGGTCTGCGGATGCGACATATGGAGCGAGATGCGCTCGATGAACGGGTGCGTGAGTCGGCCGCCAAACTGGAGCTCACGGACTTCCTGAAGAAGAAGCCCAAGGCGCTCTCGGGTGGGCAGCGGCAGCGGGTGGCGCTGGCCCGCGCGATCGCGCGGCGACCGGGCGTACTGCTGTTCGACGAGCCGCTCTCCAACCTCGATGCGGTGCTGCGGGACCGTACCAGGGCCGAGCTGAAGCTGCTGCACAACGACATCCGCGCGACCAGCGTCTACGTCACCCACGATCAGGAGGAGGCGATGTCGCTGTCGGACATGATTGCGGTGATGAGTCGAGGGCGGCTGGAGCAGTATGCCACCCCGGAGGATATCTATCGTGCCCCGGCGACCGAGTTCGTGGCCGGGTTCGTCGGCAAGCCGCAGATGAACCTGCTGTCGGCCGAGCGCATCGAACGTGGTCGCTATGCACCTGCCGACTGCCGGTTCTCGGTGGCGGTAGATCTGCCTGATGAGATCGAAGTCGTACGTCTGGGGTTGCGCCCCTCGGAGTGCCGGGTGATCCAGGTCCCGGAGTCCGAGGCTGATGGAACGGTCGCCGTGGTCGAACCGCTGGGCAGTCACACAGACGTGATCGTCGATCTCGGTCCGGGCCACTTCGTGGTGCGTGAGAACGGATTCCCCAGTGTCCGCGCCGGGGACCCGGTCCGCATCGACACAGCTGGCGCCACCCGTCACCTCTACGACCCGGACTCGGGCAACCGGTTGCCCGGGAGCTGAGTCCCTACCCCGGGAACTCAGCTCCTGGCGATGATCGGGTTGCTGACCGTACCGACGGATTCGACCTCGACGGTCACCTCATCACCGGGGTGCAGGAAGACCGGGGGCTTGCGGCCGGCGCCGATGCCTCCGGGCGTACCGGTGGCGATGACATCACCGGGCAGCAGAGTGATCGTGTCGGTGATGTAGGCGATGATCCTGCTCACCGAGTGGATCAGGTCGCGGGTGTTGCCCTTCTGCATCACCTCGCCGTTGACGCGGGTGGTCACCTCGAGTTCGCCGGGATTCGGGACGTCGTCGGCGGTCACCACCGGAGAGATCGGACCACTCAGGTCGGCATTCTTGCCCACCGTGAACTGCGGGGTTTCCAACTGCTTGGTCCGCGCGGACAGGTCGTTGAACGCCGCATAACCCAAGACGTGGTCGTCGGCGTTCTGCTCATCGGCCTGCCAGACCTCGTCCCCGATCACCGCGGCGAGCTCCACCTCCCAGTCCAGACCGGGTTCGTTCGGCGGCACCGGTACGCCGACCCCATCGACGGTCAGCGACTGCTGCCAGCGGCCGAAGATCATCGGCACCTTCGGCTCGTCCAGACCGGCGAGGTCCTTCGACTCGTCGGCATGACTGCGGTAATTGATGCCCACACAGAAGATCCGGGCAGTCTCGGGCACGGCCGGAGTCAGCTCGAGGCCGGCGAGCGGGCGTACGTCACCCCCGGATCCGGCGAGCGCCGCCTTCGTGTCCCGATAGAAGTCCGCAGCACTCCCCAGGTCGCGTACCCCATCGCCCTCGATGGCGCCGATGTGGCGTACCCCGTCCTGCACGAATCCGGTCAGTTTCATGATTTCCTTCTCTGGTTGGCTTCTTGGCGTCACACGCGGTTGATCAGGGTTGACCGTAATGCGGCCCGGTCGGGAATTCCTCGACGACGGCACCCTCGGGAATGGCGTCATTTGCCAGATCACTGCCATAGGGCCGAGACATCTCATAGGCGATCTCGCGGACGATCTGGCCGTCCTTCATCTCGAACAGATGCACCAACCGCATGCTGAGTCGGTCACCGGGTTTGAACGGCAGGTTCGGCATCTGGTCCCCGACGACGGTCATGTCGATCACCTGGTCATCGAACACGTAATCCTCGGTGGCGAACCGGCGCAGCGTCGTCGCCTTGTTGAAATGCACCGTGCTGTAGATCCCCATGTACGCCTCGCGCACCTTGGCCGGATCGGTGAGATGCTGGCCGCGGTTCGGCCCCTCCCAGCTGATCTCGGGACCGTAGAGCGCGATCGCCTTGTCCACGGTCTCCGGCGCCTCGTTGTGGAAGTGCGCCTCCACGACCTTGAGGTTGTGGGCGATCAACTCATCGCGGGTCATCGTGGACGTGTCGACCGGTCCCGGCAGGACCTCATCCTCGTTGATGGTCATCGTTCTCCTCCGTTGGAATGGCCCCAGCACCGCTCCCCTGCTGACAGTTTCGTGGCAATCGGTCGTGCTTGCGCCGGGCTATTGGCTATGACGCTAGGTGCGCCTGCACAATCTGTCAACAGTTTCTCTCGACATCCACTCCGGCCGGCGCGGTAGGCTGCCCAAGCAGATCGGTACCCCTTCGGACCGTGCCCGACCGGGCACCCAGTGAAAGGCCTGGCAGACGTGACCATCGAAGCGAAGGCGTCGCCGACGATGTCGGTCGATGAGATCTTCGTCCAGCTCCGGAACGAGATCCTGCACGGACAGCTCGAGGCGGGTGCGGTGATCAGCCAGGTGAAACTGGCCGAACGGCTCGGTGTGAACCGGACGCCGCTGCGGGAGGCGCTGCGGATGCTGCAACGTGAACACCTGGTCACCGCCGAGCTCAACCGCCGCGTCCGGATCGCCGGCCTCGACTCCACCGACCTGGTCGACCTCTACGCCCTGCGGATCACCGAGGAGGCGCTCGGCATCCGGCTCAGCGTCCCGAAGTTCACCACGGCCGATCTCGCGGAGCTGCGGGATCTGCTCGCTTCGATGGATGAGTACGCCGACCCGGAGACCGTCGATGTCTGGGAGACCTATCACCGGCGCTTCCACCGCCTGCTGATCAGTCACGCCGGGGAGCGGATCACCGGGGCCGCCTACGATCTGGCCGACTACTGCGAGCGGTACCGGCGCGCCCTGCTGGTCAGCCGGCCGATCTCCTTCGACATCGGCCGCGCGGATCATCATGCGATCACCGACGCCTGCGCGGACCGCGACGCGGATCAGGCGGTGAACGCTCTTTCCCAGCACCTCGCGCGCACCGCGCTGAGCCTGCTCTCGATGACCGATCCGGCCTTCGACCCGCGACCGGTACGCGAGGCATTGACGCTGGTCACCCGCGCGTGACCCGGCCGCGATGAGTCGTCAGCGTTTGGTGCCCACCGCGAAGTAGGTGACGACGGGTGGGTGGCCGTCGGCGCTCAGGGTGAACCCGGCCGCCGCCGGCAGGTCCGCGTCGTCGATTCGGCCGGCCCTGCGGTCCAGCACGGCGCGCACCAACGACCCGACCGACCTCGGCTCGAACCCAACCACCGTATGGACCTCGAAAACGATCGTCGAGTGGGGCGATCGGTGGGAGCCGACAGCCGGCGGACCGCCGATGGTGTTGCGGCACAGCGACTGTGGCGCCGTCGGGGTGGATGTCGCCTGCACGGGCTGCGGTGACTCCGTTTCCGCGGCAACCCTGCACGCCGAGCCCGGGCCCGGGGGCAGCGCGGGCCGCGGCACCGCGCTGATCGGCCGTCGGTTGGCGGCCGGCTCAGCAACCGACGAGTCCGTCAGCCCATGAGCGGGGTCACCGGCGTACCGTCGGCGACCAGGACGAGAGCGTAGTCGAGCTCGCTGGGTACGACGCTCACGGAGGTCAGCCCGGCCACCCAGCCCATCCACGCCTGGTAGCCCTCGCCGACGCTGCCCATCGCGAGCGTGCCGTCGACCAGCGCCCGGTTCGACCCGAGACCTTCCGAAGGCCAAGGCTGAGAAGTCTGGCCTGTGCCTGAGATTTGCAAAATGGTGTTCCATGGCCTCCACCGATGTGGTTGGGTCCGTATTAGAGAGTTCCAATGAACCCACCTGCATTGAGGAGATTGTGATGAAGAAGGCCTTCGCCGCCGCTGCCCTGGGCATCGGGATGGTTTCCGCTGCCGCGCTCGCCGGCGCCCCCGCTCACGCCGCACCGAGCGGCAAGGTCACCGCCAGCTACGGTTGCCAATCGGCCACCTTCACCAACAACAGCGGCAGGACTGCCACGGTGACCTATGGCTACGCGGGGTCGGAGAGCAACAAGTCGGTGACGCTGTCGCCCGGGGCCTCGAAGTCGGTGAAGGCGACCTCGGGAGAGAGCAAGAGCTTCGGCTGGATGGCCAAGACGGCGAATGGCACCGAGGTGGGCCTCGAGGACTATCCCGGGGTGAACCTGTTGAAGTACTGCTCCGGCACCGGTTCCAGCAAGCCGTCCACCGGGGGGCTGGCCAAGACCGGCGTCTGAGGGGCGATCTGTTCATCTCGACACGCCGGGACGGCTACTCGATGAACGTCAGGTCGGTGGGCGGAGGACGTCGAGGTCCACGCCGCCGTTGATCCCGTCGACGCGGGTCCAGAACTGCACCTGCCAGATCCGCCATTCTCCACCAGGGCGGAGAAAGAAGCTGGTCGTCCACTCGGGCCGGCCGGCGACCGGCGCGATCTGGTAGACCGAGGTGAAGCTGTTCCGGGCGTACACCACGAGCGGTCGGCCCCAGGCCGCCTCGACCGCGGTGACGAAGGCGGTCAGCTCGGTGTCCACCCATTGCTGCGATGGCCGGTCGGTGCAGCTGCCGATCAACTCCAGGTCGATCGCCGGCGCGAGCGCGGCGGGGTCGGGCGGCGCGGTACGCAGGAAGTTCGCGGCCTGTTCGGCGCCGGGTGCGCACACCGTGAAGAAGTGGTACGCCCCAGCGGGCACCCCGGCGCGGCGGGCCTCGGCCCAGTTCCGGGCGAAGAACGGGTCGACCCAGCCCCGGCCCTCGGTGGACTTGATCATCGCCGCACCGATCCCGTCCGCGCGTACCCGTTGCCAGTCGATTTCCCTTTGGTGGTTGGAAACGTCGACCGCGAGCAGCTCACCGGGTTGCAGCGCGGGCCGGTACGCCGGGACCGCGAGGTAGCGCACCGCCAGTCCGACCAGAGCCAGTGCGAGCACCGCGATCCCCGCCGCCCGTAGGCGGCGTACGATCACGGTGCTCGTCATCGGCTCAGATGTCGAGGAAGCGGACGTCCTTGGCATTGCGCTGGATGAAGTGCCGGCGCGATTCGACGTCTTCGCCCATCAGGATGGAGAACATCTCATCGGCGCGGGCGGCGTCCTCGAGGGTGACCTGCAGCAGGATCCGCTGCTCGGGATCCATGGTGGTCTCCCACAGGTCGTCGGGGTTCATCTCGCCCAGACCCTTGTAGCGCTGGATCGGGTTGACGTTGGGCAGCTTCTTGCCCTCGGCCAGGCCCTTCTCCCGCAGCGCATCCCGCTCCGCGTCGGTGTAGGCCAGCTCGTGCGGGGCGTTGGTCCACCGCAACCGGAACAGCGGCGGCTGGGCCAGATAGACGTAGCCGTGGTCGACCAGCGGCTTCATGAACCGGAACAGCAGCGTCAGCAGCAGGGTCCGGATGTGGGCGCCGTCGACATCGGCATCGGCCATCAGCACGATCTTGTGATAGCGCAGTTTGGCGATGTCGAAGTCCTCGTGCACACCAGTGCCGAGGGCGTTGATGATCGCCTCGACCTCCTTGTTCTGCAGGATCTTGTCGATGCGCGCCTTCTCGACGTTCAGGATCTTGCCGCGGATCGGCAGGATCGCCTGGATCCGCGGATCCCGACCGCCCTTGGCCGAGCCACCCGCCGAGTCACCCTCGACGATGAAGACCTCGCACTCCTCGGGGTTGGTCGACTGGCAGTCGGCGAGCTTGCCGGGCAGACCGCCACCACCGAGCAGACCCTTGCGGTTGCGGGCCAGGTCGCGAGCCTTGCGGGCCGCCTGCCGTGCGGTCGCCGCGTCCTGCGCCTTGCGGACGATCAGCTTGCCCTCGGTCGGGTTCTCCTCGAACCAGTCGGAGAGCTTGTCGTTGACGACCTTCTGCACGAAGGAGCGCGCCTCGGTGTTGCCGAGCTTGGTCTTGGTCTGACCCTCGAACTGCGGTTCGGCGAGCTTGACCGAGATGATCGCGGTCAGCCCCTCGCGGATGTCCTCACCCTTGACCCGGTCGTCGGCCTTCTTCATCAGACCCCAGGTCTCACCCCACTTGTTGACGGTGTTGGTGAGCGCGCCGCGGAAGCCCTCCTCGTGCGTACCCCCCTCATGGGTGTTGATGGTGTTGGCGAAGGTGTGCACCGATTCGGTGTACGCGGTGGTCCACTGCATCGCCAGCTCGACGCTGAGGCCCTCGTCGGCGTTCTCGGCCTCGACATCGATGACGGTGGGGTTGATCGTCTCCTTGCCCTTGGTGAGGTAGCGGACGTAGTCGATCAGACCCTCGTCGTAGCGGTAGTCGGCGGTGTTCGGGTGGCCGTCCTCATCGACGTGGTCCGGCCGCTCGTCGGTGATCCGGATGGTCAGGCCCTTGTTCAGGAAGGCCATCTCGCGGAACCGGGTGGACAGCGTCTCGAAGGAGTAGTCGGTGGTCTCGAAGATGTCGCTGGAGGCGTAGAAGATGACCTTGGTGCCGGTCTCGTCGGTCTCCTCGCCGCGCTCGAGTTCCCCGGTCGGTACGCCGAGGTGGAAGCCCTGCGTCCAGACGTAGCCGTCGCGGCTGACCTCGACGGTGAGCCGGTCGGAGAGGGCGTTGACGACCGAGGCGCCGACGCCGTGCAGGCCGCCGGAGACCTTGTAGCCGCCGTCGCCGAACTTTCCGCCGGCGTGCAGCTCGGTGTAGACCAGCGTCACCGCGGGGATGCCGGTCTGCGGGTGGATCTTGACCGGGATGCCGCGGCCGTTGTCGCTGACCGAGATGCCGCCCTCGGGCAGCACCTTGATGTCGATGGTGTCGCAGTAGCCGGCCAGCGCCTCGTCCACCGAGTTGTCGACGATCTCGTAGACCAGGTGGTGCAGACCGCGCTCACCGGTCGAGCCGATGTACATGCCCGGGCGCTTGCGGACCGCCTCCAGACCCTCCAGCACGGTGATCGCGGAGGCGTCGTAGACCCCGGCGTCGACGAGATGCTTCTTCTGTGCCTCGGCCTTCTCCTCGACCGTGGCGGACTGCTCGGCGGTGATGCCCGCAGCGGCGTCCGGCACCGGCACATCCGCGGTCTCGTCGGGACGCTCGTCAGGGGCGTCAGTCATGGGTCTCCTATCTCCCTACAGCATGGCAAGTCTACCCGCTGGCACCGGCAATTCGCGTAGATCCATGGGCCGTTTGGACACCGGTTTGCTTTCACACGCCCCCGGAGGCCGCTGAGAGCCGCTCGACACCCTTCCCCAGTCCTCACCACGGGGTACGCCTGGTCAGCGCGTCTGAGCGGGGCATCGGTGCTCCTTGTGTGAGTTTCAGCTGGCCCTCGCGAGGTCTCGCCCCGGCCGGGGCCGACGAGCGACTTCGCGGCCTCTCGCAGGATTGCGTCGGCGGTGTCGGCGTCCGCCTCGACGTTGAGCGCCACGGCGTGACGTCGCGTGCCTTGTCGACCGCGGGAGGGTTGAATGACCGAACCGGAGCGCACGCGACGGCGCCTAGGTGCACTGACCCAGGTCAGTACCCACGTCATCATTCGCCACCCCGACGGCCACCACCATCGGCGGGTGCCGCTCGTTAGACTGAACTCCTTGGTTCCCCCACCTAGCGCCAGGCGGCTTTCCATGTTCATCTACCTGCAACCGTGCTTGGGTCCATGGACTACGCGCTGACAGCCGGCACGGTAGATGTCCAGTACGACGACGGCCAACAACGAGCAACAGCGGCACTGGTCGTCTGTGGAGAGCTGACGTTCTCGTCGGTCGTGTCTGAGCACGTCGCCAGGATCTCGCGAATTGAGCCATATGAGGCAGGCAGGCTCTACAAGCGCGAACTCCCATGCATCGCACGGGAAGGGAATGCCGCTGCGGTCTTGCCCTTCTCATCGGCCAAGGGCTCGGTGTAGGCGAGCCGGAAGAACCCGTCGACGATGCTTCGCGGCCAGCAGCTCGTGGGTGTTGTCGCACCAGACGCCGATCGGGTGGGTACCCGAACGTCTTCTTGAACGTGCGGTCCGCGTTTTCCTTCTCGGAGTGCGCGATCACGATCGTGGCGTCGACATCGAGCACGACCACGTCCGCGGGCAGAGTCGTCCCGACCACCCTCGAGCCCGGCAGCCCGCCAGGGATCACGCTCCACACCCCGCGCCCGGGTCTTCGCGCGCGCCGCCTCGATCCGCTTGATCGATGCGCTGGGTGGTGACGGCGCTGGTGGTGTTCTGGACCTGCCAGGCGGCGGTGTTGTTGAGGTCGGACCACAGAGTGTCGACATCGAAGTCGTTGCTGCTGGTGCGCATGGCCACGGTCTGACCGGCGAACTGGACGTAGCGTGCGGAGGCTGATTCTGCGGCCGAGCTGGTCGTAGGTGTAGGCGAGGGTTTCACCCTTGACGTTGGTCGAGGTGAGCATCTACCCGGCCACGTCGTAGCTGCGGCAGGAACGACCGGTGTCGGGGTGATCCCCGCTGGTTTGCTGGCCCTGCAGGTTGTAGTTGTAGGTCCAGGTGTTGCCGGCGGTCGGTCGTACCTCCTTTGCTCAGCCAACGGGTGGCAGGCTCGATTCATCTCGACACGCTCATCTCGACACGCTCGCTGCGCGAGCTACTCGATGAGCGGAGGGATGTGGCTCCGCTCCGACGGGGTTGCTACCCGGTGAACGTGTGGCGTGGTTCGACTCGGTCGTACCTCCCTCGCTCAGCCAACGTGTGGGCGGGGCGCGATAGGGTCGGATCGTGGTTTCGAGGACTCCGGAGTATCTGGCTCAGAACGTCTTGCGGCCGGTGGCGCGGGCGGCGATCTTTCTCACCGTGACGGTGCCGGAGGGCCGAGAGGCCGATGTCCGCGACGCGCTCACCGATGTGCCCTCGCTGATCCGGGCGGTCGCCTTCCGGGTGCCGGAGGGTCAGCTGAGCTGCGTCACCGGGATCGGCGCGGAGTTCTGGCAGCGGGCGTACCCCGACCTCGAACCGCCCGCCGACCTGCACCCGTTCATCCCGCTCGACGGCGGCAAACATCAGGCCCCGCGTACCGCCGGTGACCTGCTCTTCCACATCCGCTCGATGCAGGTGGACATGTGCTTCGAGCTGGCCCGCCAGCTCCAGCTCCGCTTCGGCGATTCGATCGAGATCGTCGACGAGGTGCACGGCTTCCGCTACTGGGACGACCGCGACCTGCTCGGCTTCGTCGACGGCACCGAGAACCCCGACGCCCCGCTGGCCCAGGTCGAGGCCACGCTGATCGGCGAGGACGACCCGGTCTGGACCGGCGGCAGCTTCGTCATCGTGCAGAAATACCTGCACGACCTGACCACCTGGGACGCGATCTCGGTCGAGGAACAGGAACGGGTGATCGGGCGGACCAAGCTCGCCGACATCGAACTCCCCGACGACGTCAAACCCGCCAACTCCCATGTCGCGCTCAACCAGGTCAACGACGCCGACGGCAAGCAGCTGCAGATCGTCCGCGACAACCTGCCCTTCGGCCGCCTCGACGGGGAGGAGTTCGGCACCTACTTCATCGGATACGCCGCCGACCCCGGCGTCACCGAGGAGATGCTGCGGAACATGTTCCTGGGCAAGCCGGCCGGCAACTACGACCGGATCCTCGACTTCTCCACCGCCGTCACCGGGTGCCTGTTCTTCGTGCCCCCGGCCGGTTTCCTGGAGGAACCGGAGGCGTACGCCAGCAACGAGACCAGCGACGAAACCCCCACCGAGCACCAACCCGCCACCGATGGTTCACTCAACATCGGTGGTCTGTGAAGGAGTCACGAATGAACAACCTGCACCGCGAACTCGCCCCGATCTCCGAGGCCGCCTGGGCCGACCTCGAACAGGAGGCCCGGCGCACCTTCAAGCGCTGGATCGCCGGCCGCCGCGTCGTCGATGTCAGCGGCCCCGCCGGCCCCGAACTCGCCGCGGTCGGCAACGGCCGGCTGACCGAGCTGAGCAACACCGACGGTGTCCGTACCCGGCTCCGCGAGACCCAGTCGCTGGTCGAGCTGCGGGTGCCCTTCGAGGTCTCCCGCGCCGAGGTGGACGGTGTCGAGCGCGGCTCCCAGGACGCCGACTGGCAGCCGGTCAAGGACGCGGTCCGCAAGCTGGCGCTCGCCGAGGACGACGCGATCTTCAACGGTGCCACCGAGGCCGGCATCACCGGCATCGTGCCGAGCAGCTCGAACAAGAAGCTCAAGGTGCCCAGCGAGGTCCGCGACCTGCCGGACGTGGTCGCCAAGGCGCTCTCGGAGCTGCGGCTGGCCGGTGTCGACGGGCCCTACACGCTGCTGCTGTCGGCGGAGAACTACACCGCGGTCAGCGAGATCACCGACCACGGCTATCCGATCCGTGAGCACATCAACCGGCTCCTCGATGGCGAGGTGATCTGGGCGCCCGCGGTCGAGGGGGCGCTGCTGCTCAGCACCCGCGGCGGTGACTACGAGCTGTTCCTCGGCCAGGACGTCTCGATCGGCTACCTGTCCCACGACGCGGAGACCGTGCAGCTCTATTTCCAGGAATCGCTGACCTTCGTCGCCTACACCAGCGAGGCCAGCGTCGCCATCGCCGGCTGAGCGCAATCAGACCGAGATGAGTATGCCGCTGGGGCCGCGACCCGGTTCACTGCCGCCGATCCACCTCGATCCAGAACCACTGGATCGGGGCTGGCGGCCGCCGCGACGCGGCGACCAGCGGTGGTCGGCGAGCCAGAAACTCCTCGTCGTGGTGGCGATCCTGCTGCTGGCCTTCGGGGTCATCCTGACCGCCGGCGGGTTCGCGAAACGCGGCGACCGGGCCAAAACGTACGCCGCCGGGCAGGTCGTCGATGTCGGCCCGTTCACGCTCACCCTGGAGCGGGTCGAGATCACCCTCCAGCCCAAGGCGCAGTACAACGATGCGGACTTCGACAAGTTCGCGGTGGTGGCTTTCGGCACCGCCACCAGCAAGCTGAAGAGGCCGACGGCGGTGGTTCTCGACCCGGCACTGGTGATGCTGGAGAACGGCCGCCAGTTCAAGGCCCGGATGCAATTCGGCGACGAGGCGCAGCCGCCGAGCACCCTGGCACCGGGACTGACCGGCGTACCGGTGCGGATCACCGCCGAGATCCCGGCGACCTGGCGACCGACCGGCCTGCTGCAGGTCGGGGTCTGGCAGCAGAAATACGGCCGGCAGTCGGAGGAGATGGCCGACTCCCGCAAGAACTGGGGCAAGACCCAGACCGCGCTGCTGTTCTGGTGCCCGGTCACCCGGATGCCGGACCGGACGAACTAGCCGACCGGCGGCTCAGCGCGGCGGGGTGAGCGCGTTGTGCCGGGTCCGCCAGTCCCGCTGGCTGGTGTCGTAGATCCCGATCAGCCGGCCGACCTGACTGCGGGGAATCTCGAAGGCGAGTTCGCCCCGCGTCGGCTCGCCGACCGGGAAATCCGAACAGTAGGCCCGCAACTCCCGGCCATAGACCTTGCTGCTGTTCTCGTAACTGCGCCCGTCGGCACCGGCGAGATTGAACAGGCAGAGCTCGTCATCGACCGCACGGGTCACCTCGAAGGTGACCGCGACGAAAGTCATCCCCTCATCGGCGGTGATCGGTTCCCCGCCGTAGTCGGCCGAGCGCGCGAGCACCGGGCTCTGCACCATCGACAGCACCCGGAAGCTGGACCCCTTCGAGGTGAGCCCCGGTTCACCGGGCGGGCGCTGCACCACCCGCAGGTTGAGATGGGTGTAGGACCAGTACGCCCAGCCACCGACATAGGTGGCCGAGAGCATCAGCACGCACCACAGCGCCAGCCAGGGCCGCGGATCGAACCGTCGGCGATGCAGCGGGCGCGCGGGAACCCGGGTGCTCATCAGATCCCCCTGGCGGTCGCCCGCGGAATCGGCAGGATGGTGCTCCGCGGCACCCCGAGCAGCGCGTCGGCCCGTTGCGGATCGACGTCGAGGTCGATGACGGCCCGTTGCCGGTAGCGGTAGGTGAGCTCCTCGTGCCACAGCCGCAGCTGCACCGGCTGCCTGCCCGCGGCGGCGCGGAAGCGCTGCGGGTCCACCTCGGCATAGGCCGGCCCGGTGCTCTCGGTCCCCGGATCGGTGGTCGGCAGGTTGCGCAGTCCGGTGGTCAGCCCGGCATAGCTGAGTTCGCCCTGCAGACCGAGCGGGCGTTCGTTGCCGCTCGCCTCGACGCGCAGTCGGAACACCAGATAGATCCCGGTGGCGCGGTCGATCTCGTTCCCGGTCGGCGGATCCAACTGGTACGCCGATTGCAGCCGGTCCACGCTCACCTGCACGCCGTCGATGGTCGCGGTCTCGCCGAGGCGTACCCGGGTGTCGTCGAAGACCTCCGGCGCCGATGAGCCGATCCGCCGCTCGATCACCCCGTCCACCGCTCCGGTGACCAGCAGCACCAGGACCGCGACCAGGGCGGCCAGCCAGGTGGCCCGGTCACGCCGCTTCATCGGGTCACCTCCGGTGCGGTCTTCCCGGCCTCGGCCTCGGTGGCCTCCGCGTCGGCGGCGGCCTCGGCGCGGGCGCGGAAGCGGGCCAGGCAGGCGGCGAAGGTGACCGCGAGCAGGCAGATCCGCAGCGGCTGGAACGGCACCTCGCGGGCCAGGTCGACGAGCGGGCCCCACGTGTACCAGAACTCCGAGCGGTGCCCGCCGATCAGCCATTGGATGGCGTACGCCCAGGCGTCCTCGAGGCGGGTGATGGCCAGGTGCAGCAGCACGAACGCGACCAGGAAGAGTACGCCGGAGCGCAGCACCAGTCGCAAGGATTGCAGTGTGGGCACGTATTTGTCGTCGATGTCGCCGAGGAACAGTTCCTGGAATTCCAGCCAGGCGCGGCGGCCGACACCGGAGGATCTGACCGCCTGGTGCCGGCGCTGGCGTTCTGCGAGCTTCTCCACCGCGCGGGTCGGCGGTTCGCCCTTGCGCCACAGTTCGGCCACCGACAGCACGTGCGAGCCGTAGACCAGGGCCGCGACCGCGAGCCAGGCGATCGGCTGGGAGATCACGTTCAGCAGGAACGGGAAAAGGTTGTCCTGCAGGAAATTCCCGACGACGAGGATGATCGCGGGCAGGTTGATCTTGATCTGCGCGAGCACCGCCGACAACCCGTCCACCCAGCCGTCGACCCAGGCAGAGAGCACCCGGTCACCGAGCCAGTTCTTGACGAAGTTCAACAGGTTGCCGCCGGCCAGGATCAGGCTGAGCATGAAGAACGCCTCGACGAAGGCGGCGGCCAGCCCGAGCACCCGGCGGTCGGTGAACTCGTGCAGCAGGTCCAGGCCGCGGCGGACCACGTAGGCGCCCGCGACGATCCCGATCACCATCAGGACGCCGTCGCGGCTGCGGGGCGCGAACTGGGTCATGATCGTGGCATCGGAGAGGAATCCGGTCTGCTGCAGGGAGGCGACGACGAGTTCACGCGCCCGCTCCTGGACATAGCCGAAGGCGGCGTAGATGCCGAGGAAGGGCAGCAGCGTCAACGCGAGCAGCCGGGGTACCGATTCGTCGCGGTCGTCGTTCGGGGCACTCTCCGGCAGCACCTGGCGTACGCCCAGCTCCGCGCCGACCAACCGGAGCTGCAGCACGATCGCGGTGAGCAGCGAGACGAAACCGGCGGAGAACACGACCAGCGCCGCCCAGGCCGACTTCTCCACCAGCGAGGCGGCGATCCGCAGGCTGGCACCGTAGCCGAGCCAGCCGAGCAACTGCAGGGTCACCAACTTGGGGAACAGACGGATGAAGACCCGCCAGGTGTCCCCCGCAAGCTGGGTGAGATAGCCCCAGAGCTCTCGCAGTGCGCCGATCATTGGGCAGCATCCTAGGGCCCGACCAGCATCCCAGGGTCTGCCCCGGTGGTGGAAGACGTTGCTAGCGTGCGTGCTCCGAAGCTTTTCCAATGCTGGAAAGGAACACCCCCATGGCCGACAAGCCCGCAGTCGTACTCGTCCACGGATTCTGGGGAGGCGCCGCGCACTGGGCCGGTGTCATCACCGAACTGAACAAGCGCGGCTACACCGATCTGCATGCCGTGGAGAACCCGCTCACCTCGCTGGCCGACGACGCCGAACGGACCCGCAAGATGATCGCCCAGATCGAGGGCCCGGTGCTGCTGGTCGGCCATTCCTACGGTGGCGCGGTGATCACCGAGGCCGGCAACCAGCCCAACGTGACCGGACTGGTCTATGTCGCGGCGTTCGCACCGGATGCCGGGGAGAGCCCGGGTGCGATCAGCCAGGAACACCCGCCGGCCGCGATCGAGAACCTCGAACCCGACTCGGACGGCTATCTGTGGGTGAAGCAGGACAAGTTCGGTGAGAGCTTCTGCCAGGACCTGCCGGCCGATCAGCAGCTGGTGATGGCGGTCACCCAGAAGGCGCCACTCGCCTCCACCTTCGGCGACAACGTCACCGAGCCGGCCTGGAAGTCCAAGCCGGTCTGGTACCAGGTGTCCACCTCCGATCGGATGATCGACCCGGACAACGAGCGCCGGATGGCCGCGCGGATGAACCCGCAGAAGACGATCGAGCTGGATGCCAGCCACGCCTCGCTCGCCTCCCAGCCCGGCGCCATCGCCGACCTCATCGACGAGGCCGCCGCCGGTACCGCCAGCTGACGTTCATCGAGTAGCCACCATGCGGAGCAAGGGAGCGATGGGCAACTCCCCGCCACGTTCATCGAGGAGCCGCCATGCGGAGCTTGCGGAGCAACTCCCCGCCACGTTCATCGAGTAGCCGCCATGCGGAGCTTGCGGAGCAATGGCGGCGTGTCGAGATGAACCGGCTCATCTCGACACGCTCGCTGCGCGAGCTACTCGATGAGCGTGGGGGGTTCGCTGCGCGAGCTACTCGATGAGCGTGGGGGGTTCGCTGCGCGAGCTACTCGATGTGCGCGGCTCAGCCGTAGGTGTCGCGGGGGCCGCGGCCGCGGACCGAGCGGCGGCCGTGCTTCCAGCTCGGCGCGTCGGGGCCGAGCACCTGCACCCGGCGTACCGTGCCCTGGCCGAGTTCGTCATTCAACCGGGCGACGAGCTGGGGTGCGAAGAGCCGCAGCTGGGTGGCCCAAGTGGTCGACTCGGCGCGGATGGTGAGCACCTCGTCGTCGTACTTCTCCGGGCGCGAGTGTTCGGCATTCACCGTGCCGACCAGCGCCGGCCAGTTCGCCAGCAGCAGATGCACGTTCACCTGGGTGTCCCAGCCCTGTTGACGCATCAGCCCCTTCAGCGCCGGGCCGAGCAGCTGCGGGTCGCGGTCGTCGGGGTGTGCGCCGGAGGACTGGACGCCTTCGGGCCGCTTCTTCCGCTTCCCGGGCCGGCGGCGTACCCCCTTGCTCGCGGCACCCACCTGCGCCGCGATCTGACGGGCCAGATCCATCCCGGTCGGGTCGTGCGGCTCCGCGGCCGCGGCCAGCTCGGAGGCGGGTTCCTCGGGACGCTCGCTCGGGGAGTTCGGGGATTCAGCCATCGGCGCGTACCTCCCCGCCGCCGACCAGGAATCGCTGCCCGGCAAGCATTTCCGGGACATCGGCACCGACCGCGGCGGTGACCAGCAGTTGTTCGGCCTGCACCACCCCGGCGGCCAGCCGTTGCCGGCGGGTGGAGTCCAGCTCGGCGAAGACGTCGTCGAGCACCAGGACCGGTTCGATGGCGTCGGCGCGGAGCAGCTCGAAGGCGCCGATCTTCAACGCCAGAGCGAAAGACCAGGATTCGCCGTGGGAGGCGTACCCCTTGGCCGGCAGCTCGCCCAGCGTGAGCGTCAGGTCGTCGCGGTGCGGGCCGGCGAGGGTGACACCGCGCTGCAGCTCGTCGCTGCGACGGTTCAGCAGTTCGGCCTGCAGTGCCTCACCCAGGGCCTGACGGGTCCAGTCCTCGCCGATCTCGATCGCCGACTTGTACGCCGCAGCGGCCTCGTTGTTGGTCGGCGCGATCTCGGCGTACGCCCGGGCGGTGTGCGGGAGCAGATCGCGCAGCGTATCGAGCCTGGCCTCCAGCAGCTCAGCCCCGGCGCGGACCAGCTGGGCGTCCCAGACCTCGAGGGTGGACGCGGCGTAGGGATCGTCGCGATTGGCCGACCGACCCCGACCGGCCAAGGATTTGAGCAGGCTGTTGCGCTGCTTGAGGATCTTGTCGTAGTCGCTGCGCACCCCGGCCATCCGCGGCCAGCGGTTCACCACCAGCGCGTCCAGGAAGTGCCGCCGCTCCGCCGGATCGCCCTTCACGATCGCCAGGTCCTCCGGTGAGAACACCACGGTGCGCAGCATCCCGATGATCTCCCGCGCCCGCGGCAGCGGGGAGCGGTTCAACCGGGCCCGGTTCGCCTTCCCGGGGGTGATCTCCAGTTCCAGCAGGATTCGCCGGTCGTCTTCCAGACCGGCGCGTACCCCGGCCCGCACGATCGCCCGCTCGCAACCCGCGCGGACCAGCGGGACCTCCGAGGACACCCGATGGCTGGACATCGTGGAGAGGTATTCGACGGCCTCGACCAGGTTGGTCTTACCCTGCCCGTTGGCGCCGACGAAGGTGGTCACGCCGCTGGCGAGCGGCACGTCGACCGCGGGGTAGGAGCGATAGTCGGCCAGCGTGAGATGGTCGACATACACCGCTATTCGCCCCCTTCGTCGTCCTGTTCCTGCCCGCGTGGCGGCTCGGCCAACCCGAGCTCGAAGGCCCGGATCACCGCCTTCAACCGGGATTTGCAGTTCAGTTTGTCCATGATCGTCGAGACGTGCGCCTTGACCGTCGATTCGGACAGCCCGAGCGCACCGGCGATCTCGGCATTGCTGGCGGCCCGGCAGAGCTCGCGGAGCACCGCACGCTCCCGGCCGGTGAGCCCGTGCGGGCCGACCTCGGCACCCTGCCACTCGTCCTGCGGCAGGTAGCGTTCGGCGAGCCGGGTGGCCGGTCGGGCGGAGATGACGTGGCCGCCGGAGTGCGCGACCTGGATGGCCTCGACGATCGCCTCCGGCGCGGAATCCTTGAGCATGAAACCGTTCGCGCCGGCAGCCAGCGCGGCCAGCATCAGCTTGTCCTCATCGAAGGTGGTCAGCACCAGGACCTTCACCCGGCTTCCGGTACGCCGCAGCTCGCGGGTCACCTCGATTCCGTCCATCTCGGGCATCCGGACGTCCATCAGCACCACATCGACGCCGTGGCCGGCGAGCAGTTCGAGGGCCTGCCGGCCGTTGCGGCAGGTGCCGACCAGCCGCATCCCGCTGTTGCGGGTGACGTAACCGGAGAGTGCGTTGCGGACCAGGGAGTCGTCGTCGACGACGACCACCCTGATGGTCTCAGCCGACACCGGCGGCACTCCGCAGCGGCACGGTGAGCTGGGTGATCCAGTGGTCGCCGACGCGATGGGCGGTCAGCTCGCCGCCGTTCTGGCCGGCCAGCTCGCGCAGCCCGATCAGGCCGAGACCGGAGTGCGTGTGGGCGGTCGAGCCGTTGCTGCCGGGAGCCGGGGCGTTGACGAGCAGCACCTCGAGCTCGTCGGGTCCGGCGTCCACCATGATCTGCGCCGGCTGCACCGGGTCACCGTGTTTGCTGATGTTGGACGCTCCTTCGTTGATCACCCGCGCGGCGAGTTGGCGTACCTCCTGAGGCATCGACGCCACATCGCCCTCCACTCCGCATTCGACGCGGAACCCGAATGCCGACAGCTTGTCCACCTGAGCCTGGACCACCGCGGGCAACGAGTCCCCGATGGAGGGTAGCGGGGTGGACTCGGTGTCGTCACGAAGCAGCGACAACATGGTGCGCAGCTGGCTGGTCGCGTCCCGCCCGGTTCGCGCGATGTAGTCCAGATCCTGCAGCGTCTTCTCGTCCTGGTTTCCGCGCAGCCGAGCCTCCTCGGCCTTCATCACCATCGTCGTGGTGGCGTACGCCAGGGTGTCGTGCAGTTCGCGGGCGATGGCCAGCCGCTGTTCGGTGGCGGCCTCGATCGCCTCCTGGCGCTGCTTCTCCTGGCGCAGCCGCAGGCGGTAGATCGCTTCACCGATCACCAGCGGAAACGCCGTGAACACCATCAGGAAGGTGACGCTTCGAACGATTGCGTTCGGCGGCGTACCTGCGACGGTCAAGGAGATCGAAACCGCCAGGATCCAGAGGGCGTAGAGCGTTGCGATCAACCGCTTGCCGAGAGCGCCACAGGCCGCGATGGCGATCGCTGGGGCAATCATCGCCAGCCCGATGGCCTGGGTCTGTGACAGCGAGACGAAGGTTACCGCCAACCCGATCAACCCACCGGAGACGACGGGCCACCGGAGGGCGGTGCCACCCAGGATGCAGCAACAGACGAGCACCGCCATCGCCACGGGATCACCGAAGGACCCGGTGGGCAACGAGATGAGCAGCAGGGCGATGGCGACCAGGACAACCGCCAGATCGCGGCGCAGCACGAATAGTGCCGTCTGTTTGGGATGCGTACCGCGCACCCCAGCCCTGGGCGCCTTCACCCCTGCATTCTAATCCGGGGTGACCAGCGGGTCAGCCCGTGATGTTCACCAGCAGAAGGGCTTGACCTTGGCCCACTCGCAGAAGCCGTCGACGGCCATCACGGTCACGCCGGAAGCGGCACCCTGGGCCGGCTGGGCGGAGGCCATCGGAATCGCGAACGAGACGGAGGCGATGGCAGCGGTCAGAACGGCGAGAGCACGCATCTTCATGGGGGACCCCTTGTTATGAGAGAATTAGATGGGACTCCTGTGTGGAGCGCCTCGAGACTATGGGCCTTTAGTACTGGTCAACCACCGACGAAAGTACGGAGCACCCCCTACTTTCGTACTGTCTTCTGAGGGTCCCTTCCCACCCCCCGCCGCACCCAGCATGATTTTCCTCAGGGGTTGAGTTCGGACAGGGTCCCCGAAAATCTGTCCGAGCCACTCGACTCAGAACCATCGAGCACCACCCCCACTTTGATCGGAGCCCCGTTCCCCGGCGGGGCTCCGATTCATTTCCCCCACCATCCGGCCTCGATGTCGATCGGTGGACGCGATTCGATCGCCGTCCCCGGCCCGGGCAGGATGATCGGAGTGAGCCAGTCCAGCGCCGAACAACACCCCTCCCGGGTCGTTGTCGTCCTCTCGGTGCTCGGCGCGGTCGCCTGTGGCGCCCTGGTCGCTGTCCAGTCCCGGTTCAACGGCGACCTCGGCACACGCAGCGCCGACCGGTTGTTCGCGGCGGTCGTCTCCTTCGGTGTCGGCCTGCTGCTGATCGGCCTGGTGACGATCGGCCGCCGCAGTGGCCGCGCCGGCCTGCGGACGGCCTGGCAGTCGTTCCGCTCCGGTACGCCGCCCCGTTGGCTCTTCTTCGGCGGGCTGTTCGGTGCGGTCACCGTGCTCTCCCAGACGACCACCGTGGGCGTACTCGGCGTCGCCATGTTCACCGTCGCCCTGGTCGCCGGCCAGGTGCTGAGCGGACTGATCGTCGATCGGACCGGATTCGCCGGCGTACTGCGCAAACCGCTGACCCCCAACCGGGTCCTGGGCGCGGCTCTCGCGATCGCCGCGGCGCTGCTGGCGGGAATCCCGCAGCTGCGCGGCGGAGCGACCGTCCTGCTGCTGCTCCTGCTGCCCTTCCTGGCCGGTTGCCTGAACAGCTTCCAGTTCGCGATGAACGGCCGGATCCGGCTGCTCACCCACTCCGCCCCGACCGCGACCACCGTCAACTTCACCGTCGGCCTGCTGGCACTGCTGATCGCCTTCGGCGGCAAGCTGCTGGTCACCGGCCGGCCGCCGACCCCACCCGCCGAGTGGTGGCTCTATCTCGGTGGCGCGATCGGCGTGCTGGTGATCGGTGCGAACACCGTGCTGGTACGCCACATCGGGGTGCTCCTGCTGCTGATGGCCACGATCGCCGGCCAGGTGCTCGCCTCGCTGATCATCGACGCGCTGTTCTTCCACCACGCCCCGCCGCTGAGCACCCTGATCGGTGCCGCCATCACCATGATCGGCGTCCTCGTGGCCGCCGCCCCCAAACGCCGCGTCGCCATCGACTGAACGCTCCTCGAATAGGCGGGCCATCCGGAGCGAAGCGGGGCAATGGCCGCCGTGTCGAGAGGAGCCGGCTGGCGGGCTCGGCTCATCTCGACGCACTCGGCATCGCTCCGCTCCGCTCCGCGTGCCGAGTTAGTCGATGAGCGTGAGAACCGTTGACATTCTCAATCGTTGATGGTTCCCTGTGATTCAGGTCGCACAGAGAGGTGCCCCGTGAACACACCGAGCATCAGCCAATGGCCGGTTCGCCAGGCCGCCCGCAGTCCCGAATCCGTCGCCACCGTGTTCGACGGTGTGAAACGCAGCTATGCGGAGTTCGACACCGACATCGCCCGCGCCGCTGCCGCGTTGCGCGCCCGCGGAATCGGCCACGGTGACCGGGTCGCGCTGCTCAGCGCCAACCACCCTGCCCACATCGATCTGTTCTTCGCCTGCGGCCGACTGGGCGCGATCCTGGTACCGCTGAACGCCCGGCTCAGCGAGAACGAGATCGCCCACTGCCTGAGCGACTCCGGCACCGCGCTGCTGGTCACCTCGGCCGAGCTGGCGGGTCGCGGCACCCCGGCCGCCGAGCAGGCCGGTACCCGCGAGGTCATCGACCTCGCGGCCTGGACCCAGCTCTGCGCCGAGACCGACCCGGACCCGGACGAACCGCGCGGCACCGGCGACGACCCGTGCATGATCATGTACACGTCGGGCACCACCGGGCGACCCAAGGGCGCGGTGCTCACCCACTCCAGCGTCACCTTCGCCACCCTCAACGCCGCCCTCGATCTGGGTCTCACCGGCCGGGACGTCTCGCTCGCCTGCGCGCCGCTCTACCACACCGCGGCGTTCTTCATGGGTGCGACGCCGACGCTGCTCCGCGGTGGCACCGTGATCATCCAGGACGGCTTCGAACCGGGCCGGGTGCTGGCGCAGATCGAAGCCGACCGGATCAGCTACGGCTTCGGCGTACCGGTGATGCTCGACATGCTGTCCAGGCACCCGGACTGGGACCAGACCGATCTGACCAGCCTGCGGGTCTTCACCGTCGGCGGGGCACCGGTCAGGCTCGACACCCTGCACACCTGGCTCGCCCGCGATGTCGCGGTCTGCCAGGGCTACGGGCTCACCGAATCCGGACCCGGAGCGCTGGTGCTGACCCCGGAACAGGCCAAGGACAAGGTCGGTTCCGCCGGTCTGCCGCACCTGTTCACCGAGGTCCGGATCGCCGGGCTCGATGACGCACCGGTCACCGCCGGAGAGCGCGGCGAGATCCAGGTCCGTGGCCCGAACGTGATGGCCGGTTACTGGAACAACCCCGGGGCCACCGCCGCGGCCTTCGCCCCGGACGGCTGGTTGCGTACCGGCGATGTCGGGGTCGCCGATGACGACGGTTTCATCACCGTGGTCGACCGACTCAAGGACATGTTCATCTCCGGCGGGGAGAACGTCTATCCCGCCGAGGTGGAAGCCGCGATCATCGAGCTGCCCGGCGTCCTCGAGGCCGCCGTCCTCGGCGTACCCGACGAACGCTGGGGTGAGACCGGGCTGGCGCTGATCCGGCTCGCCGACGGGGCCGAACTCACCGCGGAGGCCCTGGCCGACCAACTGGCCGGCCGGCTGGCCCGCTACAAGATCCCGCGACGACTGCAGATCGTCGACTCCATCCCGCGGAACCCCACCGGGAAAATCCTCAAATCCCGCATCCGCACCACCTTGGAGGTCGACCAATGAGCACCCCGACCCCCGCCGGCGAACAACTCGAACCGGCCGCCGAGAGCAGCCCGTCCCAGGTCCGCAAGGTCGTCATCTCCAGCTATCTGGGCAGCACGATCGAGTTCTACGATTTCCTGCTGTACGCCACCGCGGCTTCGTTGGTCTTCGGTCCGGTGTTCTTCGGCAACCTCGACCCCTGGGCCGCCACCATCGCCTCCCTCGGCACCTTCGCGGCGGGTTATGTGGCCCGCCCGATCGGCGGACTGATCCTCGGCCACTTCGGCGATCGGATCGGCCGCAAACGGCTGCTGCTGCTGTCGATGATGGTGATGGGGCTCGCCTCCTTCGCGATCGGGCTGATCCCGCCGCCGTCGATGATCGGCTCCTGGGCGGCGGTCATCCTGGTCACCATGCGCGTCCTGCAGGGCATCGCGATCGGCGGTGAATGGGGTGGCGCGGTGCTGATGGCACTCGAACACACCGGCGGCCGGAACCGCGGTCTGGCCGCGGCCTTCACCAACGCCGGTGCCCCCACCGGTGCGGTGCTGGGCACCCTGGCGATGACCGCGGCATCCACCCTGCCCGACGAGCAGTTCCTGAGCTGGGGCTGGCGGATCCCGTTCCTGGCCTCGGCGCTGCTGCTCCTGCTCGGGTTGTTCGTGCGGCTGCAGGTGACCGAGAGCCCGCTCTTCGCCAAGGCGGTACAGGCCGGCCAGCTCGCCGAACAGCCGGTACCGCTGTTCCAGGTGTTGCGCCGGCCGATGACGGTGATCAAGGTCGCGCTGGCCTGCATGGCCGCCTTCGGTATCCAGACCATGTTCGCCACCTTCGCGGTCGGCTACGCCGTGGGCACCGGACTGTCCCGGCCGCAGGCACTCACCGCCTTCGCGATCAGCCAAGCACTCGCCGTGCCGGCGGTGTTGGCCAGCGGCGCCCTCTCCGACCGGCTCGGTCGGCGCACGGTGATGATCGGCTCCCTGGCCGTGTTCCTGGTGCTGTGCTATCCGATCCTGAACCTGCTCGGCAGTGGCTCCTTCGGTCAGGTCGCGCTCGCCTTCTTCCTCGGCATCGTCGTCTGTCAGAGCACCATGTACGGGCCGATGGCGGCGTTCATCGCCGAGCAGTTCGGCACCGGGTCGCGTTATACCGGCGCCTCCCTGGGCTATCAGTTGGCCACGCTGATCGGCGCCGGCTTCACCCCGGTGATCGTCGCCTCGCTGGCCGCTGTCGGCAGGGGTTCGACGATCTGGGTCGGGGTGTTCCTGATCGGGCTGGCGCTGGTCAGCGCGCTCTTCGTCGCCCTCATCCCGGAGAGCCGCAAACACGACCTGGAGACGGTATGACCGGCTCAGCCGCCCCGCACCGTCCCGCCGTCGGTGAGCACCAGATGGCGCAGCAGCGCGACCAGTCGCTTCCCCTCGGTGCTGCGCAGCTCGGCGAGCGGTACCGCGTGAGCCTGATCGACCAGGAGCCGGGCCCGCTCCCGCACCTCGCGGCCCTCGGCCGTCGGGACCAGCAGCCGGTTCCGGCGATCCGCGGCATCCTGGGTACGCCGCAGCCAGCCGGCGCCCTCCAGGTCGTCCACGATCGGCACGATCTGCGAGGGATCCAGGTCGAGCACGGTGGACACCCGCCGCTGGGTCACCCCATCGCCCTCGTCGCAGACCAGCGCCAGCACCGAGTAGGGACGGATCCGCAGGTCCAGTTCGGCCAGCGCGGCGTTGGCGCTGCGGTTCAACTGGATCGCCAGCCGGGCGATCAGGAAACCGGGCTCGTCGAACAGGGCTGCCTCGGTCATCCATCGGTCCCTTCGCCGTTCCTGCATCGTCTCGTCCCGCCCACCGGTCGCGGCGGAGCCACCAGCAAGTCAATCATTGAACTGATCAACAACCGAGAAGGAGCACGCGCATGACCACCTCCACCCCACTGCTCACCGACAAGGTCGCCGTCGTCACCGGCGCCGGCCAGGGCCTCGGCCGGGCGTACGCCCTGGAACTCGCCCGGCAGGGCGCGGCGGTGGTGGTGAACGATATCGACGCACAGGCCGCCCAGGCGGTCGTCGATGAGATCACCGACGCCGATGGCCGGGCGGTCGCCGCGGTCGCACCGGTCGGCCCGACCAGCACCGCCGATGCCCTGGTGGCGGCCGCCGTCGACAACTTCGGCCGGCTCGATGTGATGGTCACCAATGCCGGGCTGTTGCGCGACAAGGTGCTGTGGAAGATGAGCGACGACGACTTCGACCAGGTGATCGAGGTGCATCTGCGCGGTACCTTCACCTGCGCCCGCGCCGCCGCGATCCGGATGCGGGAACAGGGCGAGGGCGGGCGGATCATCTGCGTCGCCTCCCCCGCCGGGCAGCGCGGCAACTTCGGCCAGACCAACTATTCCGGTGCCAAAGCCGGCATCGCCGGCATGGTACGAACCTGGGCGATGGAGCTCGCCAAGGCGGGCATCACGGTGAACGCGGTGGCCCCGGTGGCGGCGACGGCGATGACCGAGACCATCCCCTTCCTCGCCGACCACGTCCGCGCGCTCGCCGAGGGCGTACCGCTGCCCGACCAGTTGCGACACGATCTGGGCTTCGGTACGCCGGAGGACGCGGCCGGCCTGATTTCCTTCCTGGCCAGCGATTCCGCGGCCGGGGTCACCGGTCAGGTGATCGCGATCGGTGGGGATCGGGTCGCGCTCTGGTCCCATCCGCAGCTGACCGAGAAGGCGTATCACTCCGGCGGCTTCAGCGCCGAGGACCTGATCGAGATCTGGCCCGGCACCTTCGCCGAGCATCAGGAGTCGGTCGGTGAGGATCTGCCGGAGGTCGCACCCCGATGAGCTATGCACCCGAACTCGATCTCGCGAACCTCAAGGCGATCGATATCCACACCCACGTGGAGATCGACAGCACCGGGCACCGGTCGGTCGACGACGAGCTGATGGACGCCTCCGCGGCGTACTTCAAGGCGACCGACACCCGAACCCCGACGATCGAGCAGATCGCCGACTACTACCGGCAGCGGTCGATGGCCGCGGTGGTGTTCACCGTCGATGCGACGACCGCGCTCGGCCGGCCGCCGAACTCGGTCACCGAGTTGGCCGAGCGGGCCGCGGACCATCCGGACGTGCTGATCCCCTTCGGCTCGGTCGATCCGTGGGCACCGGATGCGGTGGAACGCGTCGGACTGCTCGTCGAGCAGTACGGAGTGCGCGGATTCAAGTTCCATCCCGGCGTCCAGGCTTTCCGGCCCAACGAGGAACGGTTCGCGCCGATCTATGCAGCGATCGCCGCGGCCGGCGTACCGGCGCTCTTCCACACCGGGCAGACCGGGATCGGGGCCGGGCTGCCGGGCGGCCGCGGCATCAAGCTGCACTACAGCGATCCGCTGCTGCTCGATGACGTGGCCGCCGACTTCCCCGACCTGACGCTGATCATGGCGCACCCGGCAGTGCCCTGGGTGGACGTGCAGATCTCGATCGCCACCCACAAACCGAATGCGTTCATCGACCTGTCCGGCTGGTCACCGAAATACTTCCCGCCGCAGCTGGTCCGGGCCGCCAACTCACTGCTGCAGGACAAGGTGCTGTTCGGCACCGACTTCCCGCTGATCAGCCCGGACCGCTGGCTCGCCGACGCCGAACGCCTGGACTTCAAACCCGAGGTGCTGCCCAAGCTCCTCAAGGACAACGCGCTGCGGGTGCTCGGCCTGCGGCAGGAGGGATGACCATGACCACCGAGGTTGCCGATGTGACCGAACTGGAGGCGCTCGCCGGCTCCGACCTGGGCACCACCGACTGGCTGAGTGTCGATCAGCAGCGGATCCAGCTGTTCGCCGACGCCACCGACGATCAGCAGTGGATCCACACCGATCCGGAGCGGGCCACGAAGGAGAGCCCGTTCGGCGGGCCGATCGCCCACGGCTATCTGACGCTGTCACTGCTGATCCCGCTGTGGAGCAGCCTGTTGGTGGTACGCAGCCAGAAGCAGGCGGTCAACTACGGGCTGAACAAGGTCCGCTTCGTCTCCCCGGTACCGGCCGGTGCCCGGATCCGGTTGCGCGGTGTGCTGAACGAGGTGACCCGGTTGCCGAACAACGGCGCCCAGATGACGGTGGCCGCCACCATCGAGCTCGAGGGCTCCGACCGCCCCGCCTGCGTCGCCGAGGCCATCTTCCGGGTGTACGAGTAACCCGCCCGCTGGTTGAGCGAGGGAGGTACGAGCGAGTCGAAGCCACCCCGCTCACGTCGGTTGAGCGAGCGAGGTACGAGCGAGTCGAAACCACGGCCTCTGGGTGACGATGGTTTCGACTCGTCGCTGCGCTCCTTGCTCAACCAACGTGGAGGGGACCGCTGCGCTCCTCGCTCAACCAACGGCGGGGGAGGTTCATCTCGAGACGCCAGAAGGCGTCACGAGACCCCAGTTGCAGTAGGGGTCTCGTGACCGTCCTTGGTGTCTGGCGGCACTTTCTGGTGTCTCGTGCGGGATGGTTTCGACTCGTCGCTGCGCTCCTCGCTCAACCAACGTGGGAAGAGCTGCGCTCCTCGCTCAACCAACGTGGGAAGCGCTGCGCTCCTCGCTCAACCAACGTGGGGAGGGGCTCATCTCGACACGCTCGCTGCGCGAGCTGCTCGATGAGGGTGGGGGTCAGTGGCGGGCGAGTTCGCCGTCGACGGTGCGCAGCAGGTTCAGCGGGTTGCCGTCGCGGAGGGCTTCGGGGAGCAGGGCCTGCGGGACATCCTGGTAGCAGACCGGACGCTGGAAGCGGCGGGCGGCGGTGATCCCCACGCTGGTGTGGATCGAGCCGACGGTGGCCGGGAACGGGCCGCCGTGCTGCATCGCCCAGCTCACCGCGACACCGGTCGGCCAGGCGTTCCAGATCACCCGGCCGGCCCGCTCGGACAGCAGCGGCAGCAGCTTGCCCGCCAGCTCGGTGTCGGCTTCGCTGCCCTGCACCGTGCAGGTCAGCTGGCCCCCGAACTCGGCCGCCAGCTTCAACAGCTCCTGCTCATCGGCGTACTCGACGATGATCGACAGCGGGCCGAAGCACTCGGTCATCAGCTCCTCGCGCTGGCCGAGGAACTCGGGCACGGTGGTGGCGAGCAGCGTCGGGCTGGCCTGCTCGTCGGTCTCGGTACCGGCGGTCAGCACCTGCACGGCGCCGTTCTCGCGGCGGCTGGCCGCGCCCTCGGCGTACCCGCTGTAGACGCGGTCGTTGAGCATCTGGGCCGACCCGACCTCCGCGGTCGCCTGCGCGAGCTTCTCGGACAGGCCGTGCCCGGCGGGCAGCAGCAGGATGCCGGGGCTGGTGCAGAACTGGCCGACGCCCAGGCTCATCGAGCCGACGTAGCCACTGATCAGCTCATCGGGGCGATCGGCCAGCGCGCCCGGCAGCACGAAGGCCGGGTTGGTGCTGCCCAGCTCGCCATAGAACGGGATCGGGTCGGGCCGGGTGGCGGCGATCCGGTGCAGCGCGGTCCCGGCGCCCTCCGACCCGGTGAAGCCACCCGCCCTGATCCGGCGATCCTTGAGCGCGTCCGTGCCGACCTCGACGCCCTCGATGAGTTGCAGGATCCCGGCCGGGGCGCCGGCCGCCTGCATCGCCGCGGCCGCGACCTGGGCGGTACGCCGGGAGGTCTCGGGATGGCCGGGGTGCGCCTTGGCGACCACCGGGCAGCCGGCGGCCAGCGCGGAGGCGGTGTCCCCGCCGCAGACGCTGAACGCGAACGGGAAGTTGGAGGCGCCGAAGACCAGCACCGGGCCGAGGCCGACCAGTTCGCGGCGCAGATCCGGTCGCGGCGGGGTCTGCTCGGGGTCGGCGGAGTCCAGGATGTATTCCGACAGCCAACCGCTCTCCAGCGCGTCGGCGAACATCCGCAGCTGGCCGGAGGTACGCCCGACCTCGCCGGTCAGCCGTGCCTCGGGCAGGTGGCTCTCCTTGATCGCCAGCGGCACCAGTTCTTCGCGGTGCGCATCCAGGGCGTCGGCCGCGGCGCGCAGCCAGCCGGCCCGGGTCGCCGGGGCGGCCGCCGACAGGACGGGCGCGGCCTCGGTGGCGGCGTCGAGGATCTGGTCGAGTTCGGTGCTGGTGGTGTCGGTCATCGCATCTCCTCTGGTGGTTCGGTTTCTGTGGCTTCTGGTGTGGCTTTCGATGTGGCTTCGACTCGCTCGTTCCTCGCTCGCTCAGCCACCGTGAGGGGGCCGCTCAGCCGACGGGAGGGCGTTCGCCCCGGCACAGGGCGCTGAACGGCTCGCGGCCGAGGGCGACGGTATTGGTCAGGCTGCCGAGTCCGGCGATCTCGATGGTGATCACATCGCCCTCCTGCAGCGCGAAATCCAGTTCCGGCACGATCCCGGTGCCGGTGGACAATGCCACCCCGTCGGGGAACTCACACCCCCGGAACAGCCACTCCAGCAGGTCGGCCGGTCGGCGGGCGAGCTGGGTGGTGCTGGTCTCACCGCTGAACACGACGTTACCCGCCCGCTCGATCCGCATTCCGATGGCCAGGTTCGTCGGTTCCCCGACCCCGGTGAGCAGGGTGATCCGCGGCGCCAGCGCCATCGCCCCGGCGTACACCTTGGCCTGCGGGATGTAGACCGGATTCTCCCCCTCGATCGAGCGCGAGCTCATGTCGTTGCCGATCCCCAGGCCGACCAGTTCACCGGCCGCGTTGGCATAGAGCACCAGTTCGGGTTCGGGCACGTCGTGGCCGGAGTCGGCGCGGATCCCGACCGGCTCACCGTCGGTGACCACCCGCCAGGCGGGTGCCTTGCCGAACAGCTCGGGCCGCTCGGCGGCGTACACCTTGTCATAGACCGACGCCTCGGTGGACTCCTCCATCCGCGCCCCCATCGAGCGGGCATAGGTGACACCGGCGCACCACACCTCACCGCGGCCGTCCAACGGCGGCAGCAACCGGGTCACCGTGAGCTCATCGCCCGGATTCTCCACCAGTGAAAGGATCCGTGACAGGGGCAGCGCGAGCAGCTCGGCCATCGAATCGACCGGCAGAGCGTGTACGCCGTCAGCGGTCGCGACGCCGATGCGTACGCCGCCCGGGGTCTCGGCCCGGACCAGGCTGGTTGGGTCGGTCATGGGAATTCCTTGTCTGGGTTGGGGAATGTGGCTTCGACTCGCTCGTTCCTCGCTCGCTCAGCCAACGGTGGAGAGGATCACATGCTGGTGCCGAGCAGGCCGCGGGTGACCTGGAAGCCGAGATTGCCGGTCCGCAGCACGGCGGCGCGGCCGCGGCCGGAAGCGGCGTCGGCGATCAGTCCGAGCGCACCGGCGGCCTGCGCCGTGGCGTCACCGGTGAGGACCCCGTCCAGGTCGCCGAAGCAGACCTCCTCGGTGGCCGGGTCGGCGGTCACCTGCAGCACCGGTACCAGCCGCTCACCGGTCAGCGTGCCACCGGTGACGTGCACCAGCAGCTGCTGCACCCCGGTCGCAGCCAGCCCGGAGGCGGTTTCGGTCCAGTCGTGGGTCGGGTTCCGCATCACCTGCCAGCCCGGTTCGGTCGGCTGTTGGCCGTGCGCCAGCGTCGGCTCGACCGGATCGGTGCTGCCGAACGCAACCCGGCGGAACTCGGGATCGGCCAGCAGGGCGCTCGTCGCCGGCAGCACCACCGTGCCCCCGGCGGCGACGATCCAGCCGCCGAGGATCGCCAGCGCCTGCACGGTCGCCGGCCGCATCGCACCACGGGCGTCCAGACCGAGCGACAAGGCGCCCAGCTCGGCCGGTTCGCGGTCGGGGGAGTCGACCGCGGCGGCCGCCTCGGTGAACCAGTCCTCCGCCTTGCCGGTGACCTGGCCGATGCCGCCGTCGAGCTGGATGCTGGCCCAGCCGAACCGCGTCGGATCCAGACCGCGGGCCAACACGGCGTTGCGGAACCAGTCGTTGTGGGTCTTCTCGCAGCCGTGCTCGACGAGCAGTGCGAGCAGCACGTTCGGGTGCAGCAGGTGCCCGAGCATGATCCGCTCGTAGGTGTCCACCACCGCCCCGCCGGAGACCCCGCAGCCCTCGGTGTGCGGCAGCGCGCAGGCCCGGTCGATGACCGGCCCGGCCCAGCGTTCGGCCTGTTCGGAGAGCCCGAGCCCGACCTGGCCGGAGCACAGGCTGGTCGGCAGCACCAGGCCGATCCGTTCGGTGGCCCAGCGGCCGTCGATCCGGTGGAGGCGCAGCTCGACCGCCGGCGCCGGGGGCAGCGCGGCGACTGCCTCCGGGGTGACCGGCAGCGGTTCCCCGGGCAGCGGACGGTCGGCGAGCTCGGCGGGCAGATCCTCGGTACGCCGGGCGATCCGGCCGTCGACCGAGATCGAGACGCCCGCGACCGGGCCGGTCTGGCGCCAGTTCCGCCAGATCGAGACCTGGCTCTGTCCGGTGCGCTCCCCCGCGCTCGGGGTGCCGGAGGCGATGGCCAGGGTCTGCGCTAACACCTCGGCGGTCAGCTCGGCCATCGGTTCGCCATCGAGATAGCGGCCGGCGTTGACGTCCATCTCGTTGTTCATCAGCTCGAAGCGGCCGGTGGTGGTGACGTATTTCATCGTTGGGACGAAGGGAAAGTTGGTGATCGAACCATTGCCGGTGGTGAAGTGGATCATCGTGCAACCGCAGCCGATCTGCCCGGCCACCGACTCCAGGTCGTTGCCCGGGGAGTCCATGAACACGTAACCGCCGTGTCGGATCGGCCGGCCGTAGTCGACGACCTCGTCCAGGCGTACCTGCCGGGCCAGCTTGCGCGCGGCACCGACCGATTTCAGCACGATGTTGTAGAGACCGCGGTAGACGTTGCCGCCGGACGGATTGCCCTCGGCGGTGTGCCCGTGCCAGGAAACCCTTTCCTTGAAGGTGTTCACGCGATCCACGAAAGCCCGCGCCACCTCCGCGGAGCGGACGTTCTTCAGCACATAGGGTTCGGCGCCGATCAGCTCGTCGGTCTCGGCGATCACCGCGGTACCACCGTGCCGGATCAGCTCCGCGGACACATTGCCGAGCAGGGGGTTGGCGCTCAGCCCGGAGAAGGCGTCCGAACCGCCGCACTGCAACGCGAGCGACAACGCGGCCGCGGGCTGCGGCGTACGCTCGGCGCGGACCTTTTCCAACCACGGTTCGACGATCGCCTGCGCACGATCCAGGTCGGCGGCGAAGGATCCGCTGCGGGTGAAGGTCTCCACGATGCCGGTCGGTGCCGGATAGTCGCCTGCGCGCAGGTGTTCCAGCACCTCGGCGCTGGTCAGCGCGGCGCCCTCGGTGTCGACCAGCAGGATCGCGGCCACGTTGGGGTGGCCGACCGAGCCGGCCAGCACCGACAGCACGAACTCGGCGTTGTTGGGGCGGGTGTCCTCCCCGGCCTCGGTGTGCGCGAGCGCGACCACACCGTCGAAGCCCTCGGCTTCCCGACCGGCGAATCGCTTGGCCAAAGCGGTCGCGAAACTGGCGCCGCGGGAGGTCACCCCGCAGATGACGATGTGGTTGCGGGTGCCGACGCGGCCGTCGCCGCGGTCGTAACCCGGGAAGGTCGCCGGCTGCTCCACCGGTGGCACCTGCTCCCCGACGACCAGCGCGGATTCGTCGAACTGGTAGGGATCCAGCGGCACGTTGGCCGCCGACGCCACCTCCGGGAGCCCCTCGACGCCCCGGTCCTTCAACAGGGCGAGGGACTGGTCGGTGCAGACGTAGTCACCGGGGGACAGGTCGCGTACCGCGGTCGCGAAGGGGGTGAGCCAGGAGGTCAGCGGGCCACCGGCCGGGATCGGCGCGATCACTAAGCGGTGCCCCTCCATCACCAGGTGCGGCAGGGTGATGGGCTTCGACTCGCTCGTACCTCGCTCGCTCAGCCGGCGTACCTCACCAGGAATCGCGATCTGTGTACCGGCCGGGATGTCCGCCACCGCGACCGCACAGTTGTCACCGGGCTCGGGAACGACGGCGAGACTGTCCAACGGTTCGGCCATCTCAGTTCTCCTTGCCCCAGCGCAACAGGAAGATGTCGCGCCGCTGTGCCAACTCCACCAATTTGCGCCTGGTGTCGGGGTGCACGGTGCCGCCGGGGTGGCGCATCGTGTCGTGGGCGATCACGCCGGCCTCGACGAGCAGCACCTTGACCGCGGCCTGGGCGACCTGGCGGTTCTCGTAGTGGATCAGCGGCAGCAGTCGCTCCCAGGTGTGTTCGGCCAGATCCCGTTCCCCCGCATGGAAATCGGCGATCAGGCCGTGCAGCTCGTGCGGCAGGGTGGCCGAGGACATGCAGCCCACCGCTCCGGCCTCCAGGTCGGGGATCAGGGTGATCGCCTCCTCCCCGTCGAACAGACCGGGCAGGTCGGGCGCCAGCTCGCCGAGCGTGCGCAGGGTGGCGGCGGCGCGGGCGGTCTCCACCTTCACCGCCTGCACACCGGGTACCTCGCGGGCGATCCGGGCGAGCAGTTCCGGTGCCAGCAGGGTCGGGCTCATCGGCGCGTCCTGGACCATGATCGGGACGTCGATGGCCGCTGCGACCCGGGCGAACCAGTCGACCACGTCATCGGCACCGACCCGCATGCTGGCACCCACGAACGGCGGCATCAGCATCACCATGTCGGCGCCCAGGTCCTGGGCGCGGCGGGAGCGTTCGGCGGCGATCCGGCTGCTGAAGTGGCTGGTGGTGACACAGGCCGGTACCCGGCCGTCGAGGTGCGTCATCGCGGTCTCGAGCACCTGGTCGCGCTCGGCGTCGGAGAGGGCGTACTGCTCGGAATAGTTCGCGAGCAGGCAGACCATGTCGGAGTCGGCGTCCACCAGATAGTCGAGCACCCGGCGCAGCCCGGGCAGGTCGAGCGCCTCGTCGGCGTCGAAGATGGTCGGTACGACCGGGATCACCCCGGCGGCGGGAACGGTCATCGGGCGGGCTCCTCGGCTCGGATCTGCGCGGCACGGACAGTAGCCTGATTCGAAATTTCGAACTACGTTTGGGATATCGAATGAAAGGATCGCCCGGTGGTCGAACCAGTGTCAAGGACCCGGCTCACGCCGGCGGTGTTGCGCAGCCTGGACATCCTCGAGCTCTTCCTCGATCACCACGACGGGCTGACCGGGGCCGAGGTGGCCCGGCTCACCGGGCATCCGCGGGCGTCGGTGCACGAGTTGTTGGCGACCCTGGTGGCCCGGGGCTATCTGAGCCGGGCCGGGCAGACCTATCGGCTCGGCGTGTGCACCCTGCAGCTCGGCAACGCCTATCGGGAATCGATCCGGCTGCCCGAACTGGCCCGCCGGGTGGCCACCGAACTCGTCGCCGAGTGCGGTGAGACGATCAACGTCGGCGTGCTCAGCGGCCGCGACGTGGTCTATCTGGTGAAGGTCGATTCACCGCACCCGGTGCGCATGGTCTCCAGCCCGGGCGGACGGGTGGCGGCGGCCGGTACCAGCGTGGGCAAGATGCTGCTGGCCTCGGTGGAACCCGCCGAGCTCGACGTCCTGCTGGCCGCCGGCTGGCCCGCGCTCACCGAACGCACCATCACCGATCCGCAGCTGCTGCGGGCCCAGCTCACCGCGGCCCGCCGGGACGGGATCGCCCACGAGTCCGGGGAGTCCACCCCCGAGGTGAGCTGCGCCGCCGCCCCGGTCCGCGACGATTCGGGCCGGGTGGTCGCGGCGATCAGCGTCGCGGTCCCCGACTCGCGCTGGGAGCAGCGGCCAACGGATCACTGGGATGGGGTGGTACGCCGCGGTGCGGAGTCACTGTCGCGGCTGCTCGGGTACGTCGAGCCCGCGGCCGGCTGATGTCGACAGGCGATGTTGACGGGCGTGGACAGAGTTCAGATCGGACCGGTCAGGCGGTGCCGCCCGCGACCGGCGGCTGCGGCGGCTGACCGGGTGCGGCGACCTCCTGCACGGCGTGCCCGCCGAACTGGTTGCGCATCGCGGCGACCATCTTCATCGCCGGCGAATCCTCCTGCTGGGACACGAAACGCGCATAGAGGGCGTCGGTGATGGTCGGCAGCGGTACGCCGAGTTCGATCCCGGCCTCGACGGTCCAACGACCCTCACCGGAGTCCGCGGCGTACCCGCGGATCTTGTCCAGGTGCTCGTCGGAATCCAGTGCCGCGACCGCGAGATCCAGCAGCCAGGACTTGATCACCGAACCCTCGCGCCAGGAGTTGAAGGTCTCCCGCACCGAGGTGACGTGACCGGCCGCCTCGAGCAGCTCCCAGCCCTCGGCGTACGCCTGCATGATCGCGTACTCGATGCCGTTGTGCACCATCTTGGCGAAGTGCCCGGCGCCATGATCCCCGGCGTGCACGAAGCCGTAATCGCCGGCCGGCTTGAGGGAATCGAAGATCGGCTGGACCTTGGCGACCACCTCGTCCTTGCCGCCGACCATCAGCGCATAGCCGTTCTTGATGCCCCAGACGCCGCCGGAGACACCGCAGTCGAGGTAGTCGATGCCCTGCTTGGCGAGCTTCTCGGCCCGCGGGCCGTCGTGGGTCCACTTGGAGTTGCCGCCGTCGATGATCACATCGCCGTCACCGAGCACCCCGGCCAACTCATCGATGACCTGATCGACGACCTTGTCGGGCACCATCACCCAGACGACCTTGGGCTGATCGTCGAGCTTGCTGGCCAGCTCCGCCAGATCCTTGACATCGGAGAGCTCGGGGTTGGTGTCGTAACCGACGATCGTGTGCCCGGCCTGGCGCAGGCGGTCGCGCATGTTGCCGCCCATCTTGCCGAGTCCGATGAGTCCCATCTGCATGCTGAAGCTCCTTAGGTGTGTACGCCGGGTCCACCCTAGCGAGGCGCCGATTTCGGTGGACGCCGGTGGCGGGTGAGAATGGGTGGACACCGACCCCCACCGGCCGAGACCCGGGCGGCCAAGGCGACACCTCGTTGACGCGCGTTCGTCACCTCGACCGCCTAGCCTGCGCCAGAGCCCGATGGTGGTCGGAGTCGAAGGCGTGTGAGGGAAGTTGCTGGCAGTGTTTCGGAGTTCTGATGTTGACCGGGTGGCGGGGATGTTCCGCTACCTCGCGGCCCTGGAACGCCTCCGGCTGACCCCGGTGCGCACCACCCGGGCATACGCCGACACCGCGGACGGCCGGGTCGTGGCGCTGCCCGGACTGCGGGACACCGACGATCCCACCACCCCGCTGCTGGTCGCCGGCCGTGGCGATGCCGCGCACGAGACCCTCTTCGCGAGCGCGCTGGAGCACGCCGCCCGGCCCGAGGAGCTCGAGCTGGTGCTGGCGCTCGGGCTGGTACGCCGCAGCGGCCCGCCCGCGGTCGCGCGGCATGCCGTGACGATTCCCGCCCGGCTGGTGACCGATGCCGACAGCGGGCGGGTGTCGCTGTTCACCGACGGTGACCCGGTGCCCGAACTGCGCAGCTTCCTCGATCCGCGGGACTGGCCCGATGCGGGCACCGACTGGGAACAGCGGGTGCGGACGAGCCGCGGTGGCTGGGCCCAGCTGGTTCCGCTGCTCGCCGACCTCGACGCCGAGCCGGAACCCACGCTGGTGCTGCGCCGCCGTGGCCAGCAGGGGATCGCCACCGTGCTGGAGCAGATCGCCGAGCGGATCGTCCGCGACGACCGGGTACCCGACGGGCTGGGGCCGCTGCTCGACCCGGATCGGGTGCCGCCGCCGGTCGGGACCCGGCAACGATCCCCGGGTGAGGGCGCGTTCGTCGAGGTGGCCGGGGATCCGTTCGGGCCGCTGCCGCTGAACGCGGCCCAGCGCCGGGTGCTGCAACGGGTCGACAACCAGGCCCAGGTGGTGGTCCAGGGACCGCCCGGTACCGGCAAGACGCACACCATCGGCGCCCTGGTCAGTCACCTGCTCGCCCAGGGTCAGCGGGTGCTGGTCACCGCGCCCACCGACCGGGCCCTGACCCAGCTCCGGGCCCAGTTGCCGGCACCGCTGCGGGCGCTGGCGGTGAGCGTGCTGGGCACCGCCGAGGCCGAACTCGACGAACTCACCGAGGCGGTCCGGCGGCTCGCCGACGAGGCCGCCCACGACGATCCGGACGCCCGGACGGCCCGGATCCGGCAGCTGCACGGCGACCTGGACCGGCTCGGTGCCGAGCGCGCGACCTGTCTCGATGCCCTGGTCGCCGCCCGCGCCGCCGAGACCGTCGAGGTCCCCGAATCGGGTCGCCCTGGCACCCTGGCCGAGGTGGTCGGCTGGCACCGCGAGCACCTGGACCGGTACGGCTGGGTGCGCGAGTTCTTCGACCCGCAGCGCTCCTGGTCCCCGGTCGGCGGTGCGGACCTGCTCGGTCATCGGCGCGCCGCGCGGGGGGCCGCCGCGCAGGCCGAACAGGCCGACGGGGAACTGCAGCGTCGGCACCAGGCGGCCCGCCGCCGGGCCGAACGCCATCAGAACCCGGGCCTGCAGCGCTGGCTCCCCGGGTTGCGCGCGATGGCCCCGGTGCAGCGCCGAGACTTCGCGGCCACCCTCACCGATCTGCGCGGCCGGATCACCCGACTGCGGCAGGCACGCTCGTCGTGGACCGAGTCCGCGATCACGGCGGTGCTCGAGGGTGCGACCTCCTGGCGGGCCCGGGCCGCGACCGTTCGGGAGGTGGTCGGCGCTGCCGAACGCCAGGCGGAGGCGCTGGGGCGTACCAGCCAGGTCGTCATCGACGGACCCACCGACGGCCTGCTCGAACTCGTCACCGGGGCACGTGACTATGCCGGCGACCACCGGATCCGGCTCGGCGCCGACGGTCACATCCGGACCCGGCTGCTGACCGGGCGCACCTTGCGGGCGGTCGCCCCGGACCTGGAGCGGATCCGGGTGGACGGCCGGATCCCGACCACCCCGGACCAACTCGACCAGGTGATCGCCCACCTGGAACTCGAACGGCTGCTGACGCTGGCCGATGACCAGTGGGAGAACCCGCCCGCGCCCGGCGCGGACCTGCGGACCCGGTTGGACGCGCATCGCACCGAACGCGATCGGCTGGTCGAGCTGGTCCGGATCGCCGAGGAGCTCGGCGGGATCGACGACTTCGCCGCCTCCCGCGGCTGGCCCAAGCCGGACTGGGCCGAGTTCCGCAGCGGCCAGGAGCTGCTCGACGCGGTCGCGGCGATCCCCGACCTGGATCACGAGCAGGCGATCGCCCGCGATCTGGCCCGCTCGCGGCAGGAGTCCGACCGCGGCCGGGATCGGCTGGCCGGGGAGATCCTGGACTGGAATCCGCGGTTGGCGGCGGCGCTCACCGACTCCGACGAGTCGCAGGATTCGCTGTGGCAGCAGCGATTGCGGGACTTCGACGCGGCCTGGGCGTGGGGGCGTACCGATCACTGGCTGAGCACCCGGGCCGCCGCCGACAGCCAGGATGTCCGGGAACGGTTGGACGCCCTCGACGCCGCGATCGTGGCCGTGGTCGCCGAGCTCGCGGCCGAACAGGCCTGGCAGCACGCGATCGAGCGGCTCACCCCGGCGGCGCGGGCGGCGCTGACGGCGTACGCCCAGCAGGTGCGGTTGCTGGGTCGCGGGACCGGTCGGCACGCGGCCCGGACCCGGCGCGAGATCCGGGAGCTGCTGGCCACCGCCCGGGGCGCGGTGCCGGCCTGGATCATGCCTCTCTATCGGGTCGCCGAACAGGTCGAGGTGAGCGAGCAGGCCTTCGATGTGGTGATCGTCGACGAGGCCTCCCAGGCGGGCCTGGACGCGGTCTTCCTGCAATACCTGGCGCCGCGGATCGTGGTCGTCGGCGATGACAAGCAGGTCTCGCCCGCCGGCGTCGGCCAGGACCGGGACCAGCTGCGTGCGCTCGCCGCCGAACATCTCGGCGACGACCCGCTGGCGCGACTGTGGACCAACCCGATGCGCTCACTGTTCGACGAGGCGACGCTGCGCTTCGGCAGCCGGCAGGTGCTCACCGAGCATCGCCGCAGCGTGCCGGAGATCATCGACTTCTCCAACCGGATCGCGTACGCCGCCGAGGGCATCCGGTTGCAGCCGGTCCGCCAGTTCGGGCCGCTGCCACCGTTCCGGACGATCGCGGTCACCGGTGCCGAACTGGGCCGCGGCAATGTGAACGCCGCCGAGGTGGACGCGGTCGTCGCCGAGGTCACCCGGTTGGTCGCCGACCCGGGATACGCGGGGATGAGCATCGGGGTGGTCAGCCTGCTCGGCCAGGAGCAGTCCCGCGCCATCGCGACCCGGTTGCAGCACGAGCTGCCCACCGAGGTGTGGAGCGAACGGCGGTTGCAGGTCGGCGAGCCGCCGGCCTTCCAGGGCAGCGAACGCGACGTGATGGTGGTTTCGATGGTGGCGGCGCCCGCCGCCCGGCTGGTCGCCCAGACCCGGGAGGTCGCGGTGCAGCGCTACAACGTGGCGATCTCACGGGCCCGCGACCAGGTGATCCTGGTGCATTCGGTGGGGTTGGCGGACCTGCCGAATCCCGAGGATCTGCGGCGGCAGTTGCTGGAGCATGCGCTCGAGGTGGAGGCCCGGGCCGGTGGTGGATCCGGGGTGCCGGTGCCCGGTGAGTTGAGCGATGCGGTGGGCGATGCGGTGTTGGTACCGCCGTTCACCTCGTTGCTGCAGCAGCGGATCGCCGATGCGGTGCTGGAGCAGGGTTTCCGGGTGAGCGCGGGTGAGGTGGTGCAGGGCCAGCAGCTCGATCTGGTCGTGCACGGGAGCCGTGGCCGGGTGGCGGTGGAGTGCGAGTCGGCGCAGTGGGCGGGCGCTGCGGCGTACCGCTCGGAGCTGACCGGCCGTCGCGATCTGGAGCGCGGTGGCTGGCGGTTCGTGCGGATCACGGATTCGGCATGGGCGGCCGATCCGGCGGCGGCGCTGCGGCCGTTGTGGGAGACCCTCGGGATCGCCGGGATCGAGCCGGTCACCCAACCGGCGCCGGCGGCGTCCCGGGCCGCCGGGTTGGAGGAGTACCGGGTGTTCGCCGGCCCGATCGCCGCCGATGCCGACCTGTCGAGCCTGCTGCCCGAACTGGTGGCGGTCGAAGGACCGGTCGTCGGGCAGCGGCTGGCGGAGGCGTACGCCGGGGCGGCGGGGTTGCGTCGCATCGATGCGGGGCTGGTACGCCGGCTGGGTGAAGGGTTGGCCGCGCTAGTGGCCGCCGAGGTGCTGGTGGTCGACGATCCGCTCGGCAGCGACGACTGGCGGGAGCGGGTGTACCGGTTGCCCAGCCAGCCGGAGGCCAGGGCCCGACGGCTCGGCCCGCGCCGGTTGGCGCTGATCCCGTTGTCGGAGGCGGCGCTGCTGCTCGATCTGGTGACCGCCCGGCGGCCGGCGGCGGCCGAGGACGAGCGGTTCATCGCCGTGCTCGAGCACTGGGGTCTGCCGCGGCGGTTGAGCGATGCCGCCCGGGAGTATCTGCGTACCGCCGACCGGCTCGGCTGACCAGCACCGGTCCTCGAGTAGGTCGCGCAGCGACCGTGTCGAGGGGACCTGAGCGTAGGTTCTCCCCAGAGTTGTCCACAGGCTGGGGAAAGTTACATCGATGTTTTTTGGGAGCGCGCTCGGGGGCTTGGCTAGCGTGTGCGACGTGACTGAGATTCCTGTCATCCGCACCCGCGCCGAATTGCGTGAGCGGACCGAGCCGGTACGCCGGTCCGCCGGCCGGATCGGCCTGGTCGCGACGATGGGTGCGCTGCACGAGGGCCATCTGAGCCTGATCCGGGCGGCCGCGGCCGAGTGCGAGCAGGTGGTCGTGACGATCTTCGTGAATCCGGCGCAGTTCAACGACCCCGGTGACCTGGACGCCTATCCGCGGACCGAGGACGAGGACGTCCGGTTGGCGACCGAGGCCGGGGCGACGGTCATCTTCGCGCCGGGACCGGAGGAGGTCTATCCCCCGGGGTTCGTGACCGCGGTCCGGATCGGTGGGGTCAGCGAACCGTGGGAGGGCGCGGCCCGCGGGGCCAGTCATTTCGACGGTGTGGCACTGGTGGTGGCGAAGCTGTTCGGGATGGTCACCCCGGATCTGGCCTGGTTCGGCCAGAAGGACGCACAGCAGGTCGCGGTGGTCCGCCGGCTGGTGGCGGACCTGAACATCCCGACCGCGATCCGGGTCGCGCCGACGGTCCGGGAAGCGGACGGGTTGGCGATGTCGAGTCGCAATGTCCGGCTCGATGCCGCCGACCGCGAGGCCGCACTCTCCCTGTCCCGGGGACTGCGGCTGGTCGCCGATCGGGCGGCCGCCGGGGACACCGATGCGCCGGCGCTGGCACGGGCCGGGCGCGCGATGGTCGAGCAGGCCGGTGCCGAGGTCGAGTACTTCGCGATCGTCGATCCGGGGACCTTCGCCGAGCTGGATGACCTCGGTGACCGGGACGCCCTGGCGATCGTGGCCGCCCGCGTCGGCCGGGTACGCCTGATCGACAACTGGGAACTCCCCCGTCACACCTGACTCATGGTCAAAGACTTCTCCCCAGAATTATCCACAGCCTGGGGAAAGCTACACGCGTGTAGTTTGCTCCGATTTCCGGTCCCCGGGGTTCCTCGGAACGATGCGTTTCTGCATACACCCCGTAGGCAGACCCGGATCACCCGCACCCGGTTCAATGAGGGTTGACCATCACCGCCGCGAACGGTGTCCCCAGCGGACCGAGGCGGACGCCGGCGGTGAGCCGCTGCCAGGTGAAACCGGCCGGGTCGGCCTGCATCGGGCCAGGAGCGAGCGCGACGAGAACCTCAGCGGCCATCGGCTGGTAGTCGCCGCGGAAGTGCACCGAGCTCTTCACCGCCACGATCGCCTGATCCTCGGGGTCGAGGCCGGCCGCACGGATCTGGTTGCGATCCATGATCTGCGCCTTGTGCGCGTTCACCACGACCCGGACGTTGCCATGGCGGAGCAGGCAACTCGGACCGACGGACAACCGGTTGCCGTGCATCATCGGCCCGTCGAAGACCAGTTCTCCGGAGTTGAGCGCCTCCACCTCGAACTCGGTTTCCAGCGGCTCGTCCCCCGGTACGCCGGAGCCGGCGAACCGCGCGGTGACGGTCGCACCGACACCGGCTTCGGTCGCGGCGCGAGCCACCTCCGGGTACCAGAGCGCGGCCAGCACGGTTCCCTCGACATCGGCGGCCAGCAGTTCCCGGAGCAACCCGAGACTGGTCGCATCACCGCCGGCGCCCGGGTTGTCCTGGGTGTCGGCGATCACCACCGGACGGCTGCCCTCCGCCACCAGTTCACCGGCGCGGGCCACGGCCCGGTCGGCGGGCAGCGCCTGCAGCACGAACTCCGCCTCGGCGGCCGCGACCCGGCCGGCCAACTCCGCCACCACCCGGCGTACCGCTTCTTCGTCCGGTCCATAGCCGAAGACGCACGGCCGGCAGTCTGGAAAGTCGGCGGCGGGGAACCCGGCGGCGAAGGTGAGCACCACCCCCTCCGATTCCAACTCCTCGAGCTCGGCGTACAACCCGCGAGCCGGTTCCAGCAGGGTGCTGCCCGAGTTGATCGGAATGAGGAAGTCCAGCTGCTCCGCCGCGGCGTGCAACCGCCCGCCACCGAGCAGTACCCGCAGTTGTGCGGTGCTGCGCACCCCGGTCTCGGCCATGTCCACATGGGGGTAGGTGCGATAGGCGACCATCGCATCGGCGGAGGTCAGCATCAGCTCGGTCACGTTGGCGTGCAGGTCGAGGCTGACCGCGATCGGCATATCCGGACCGACGACGTCGCGGACCCGGCGCAACAGTTCACCGTCACCATCGTCGAAGTCCTCGGTGACCATCGCGCCGTGCAGATCCAGATAGACCGCATCCGGCTGTTCGGTCCGACAGGCTTCCACGATCAACTCGGACACCCGTTCGAAGGCATCGCGGGTGACCGGAGCCGAAGGTGAGGCGGCGCACCAGATCACCGGAACCAGCTTCCACTCCGGGTCAGCCGAGGTGAGGAAACCACCCATCGGGATGTTCACCTCGGCCAGTTCGAAGATCTCCACGCCGCGGTGCATCCGCGGAAACCCTTCCCCGTTGACGAAATTCTCCCAACCGGCCGGCGTTCTGGCGAAGGTGTTGGTCTCGTGCAGGAAGCCAGCCACCAGGACGCGCGTCATGTGCTGACCCGCTCCCGCTGCAGCACCGTCGAGGGTCTGATCAACAACAGGGCAATGATGGAAACGACCAGCAGCACGACCATCGCGATCAGACCACCCTGGGTGCTGCCGGTCGCCTGCTTCACCAACCCGATCAGATAGGGCGCGACGAAACCGCCGAGGATGCCGATGGTGTTGATGAAGGCGATCCCACCGGCGGCCGCCGTGCCACCGAAGTGTTCACCGGGCATCGCCCAGAACACCGTGTAGGCACCCCAGACCGCACAGATCGCCACGCACAGCGCCGGGAACGAGACGGCGAAGTTCTTCGCGGAGAAGGCGGCCACCAGCAGGGCAACGGCCGCGACCACGGTCGGTACGATCGCGTGCCAACGCCGCTCCGCGTGGGCGTCGGAGCGCCGCGACAACCAGATCATCACCACGATCGTGAACACGTAGGGCACCGCACTGAGCAACCCGACGGTGAAATTGTCGGAAACCCCGTTCTCCTTGAGAATCGTCGGCAGCCAGAAGGTGGCGGCATAGATCCCGCACATGATCCCGAAATACGCCGCCGCCATGATGTGCACCTGCGGTTGCTTCAGCGCGGTAGCGAAACTGTGCGTCGCCTCGTCCTTGCCCTCACCGACCGCACGGCGCACCACCTGCTTCTCCCGATCGGACAACCAGTCGGCCTGCTCGGGACGATCCGACATCACCTTCCAGAAGATGATGCCCATCACCACGCAGGGCAGGCCCTCGATGAGGAACATCCACTGCCAGCCGGCCAGGCCCCAGACGCCATCGAAGGTGCGGATGATCAGCGCGGACCCGCTGGAGCCGATGATCGACCCGATGGGCCCGGCCAGCATGTAGATACCCATCGCCCGGGCCATCCGCCGGACCGGGTACCAGTAGGTGAGGTAAAGAATGATGCCCGGCGCGAAACCGGCCTCGAAGATGCCGAGGAGGATCCGCAACACATAGAAGGTGGTGAGGTTGTTCACGAACATCATCGCCGCCGAGGTCAGACCCCACAGCACCATGATCCGGGTGATCGTGCGCCGCGCTCCGATCCGGTGCATCAGCAGATTGCTGGGGATCTCGAAACAGGCGTACGCGATGAAGAACAACCCCGCCCCCAGCCCGAAGGCCGCCTCGGTGATCGCCGGAATGTCCGCCTGCATGTGCAATTTGGCGAAACCGATGTTCACCCGATCCAGGTAGGCGAAGGTGTAGCAGAGCAGCAGAAACGGCAGCAGCCGCGCATCGATGCGCCGCAGTACGGCCCGCTCCTCGCTGCGGTCTCCGGTCGTATCGCTGGTGCTCATTCCGGCCCCCTGGTCGATGAGTTCCGTCGAACCTAGAAGGCGGTGCACGCGATGGCGCCATACGATGGAGGAGCGTCCCAAATCGGGGTTGCATGACGGAAGCGCCAGTGGTTTCGGAGGTCGGTGACGGATGCGCGGCAACCAGGTGGATGCCACGGATCTGGAGATCGTCGACGCCCTGCAGCACAATCCGCGCGCCAGCTGGGCCGCCGTCGCCCGGGCACTCGGACTGGCCGAGGTGACCGTGGCACGGCGCTGGCGCCTGCTCGAGCAGCAACGCCTGGTCTGGGTCAGCGCCGCACTGCATCCGGAGGTCTCCCTGGGGGCCTTCCTCGAGGTGAGTTGCGAACCGCGAGCGGTGGAACGGATCGCCGCGGCGCTCGCCGAACATCCGGACATGATCACCGTGGGGCGTACCACCGGGGACTTCCAGATCTTCGCGATCCTGCTCGCCGGCGACCTGGCTTCGCTGTTGCAGCGGATCGGGACCGGTCTGCCCGAGCTGGGTGAGGCGGTGCGGGTCCGGCAGAGCCTGTTCCGCCGGCTGCACGGAGGGGTGCACTGGCGACAGGGCATCATTCCCGCAGCAGCCGCCGAACAGCTCACCCCCCGATTGCCGGAGCTGGTGAGCAGCCCGCCGCCGATCTCGGCGGAGGACCGGGCACTGTTCCGCACGCTGAACACCGATGGCCGGCTCACCGCCGCCGAGGTGGCCGAACGGATCGGCTCAAGCCGACCGGCGATCGCCCGCAGGTTGACCCAACTGGAGGGGTCCAGGCAGTTGTTGTTCCGCTGCGACGTCGCCCGGCCGCTTTTCGATCTGCCGTTGGGCATGCTGCTGTGGTTACGGGCACCCGACCGGTTGGCCAGCGAGATCGCCGCAGCCCTCGGCGCCTGGACCGAGACCCGGTTGTGCGCGGTCACCATCGGTTCCAGCAACATCGTGCTGATCGTCGGGCTGCATGACCTGGCCGATGCCGAACAACGGCTGATCCGGATCGCCCAGGATCATCCGCAGGTCGAGGTGGTGGATCGCCGACTGATCACGCGGATGATGAAGGTCTACGGTCGAATCCTCGACGAGCAGGGCCGGGGCGCTCGCGCGGTACCGGTCGATCCTTGGGCATCTGGATGCATCGAACCCCCTTGACATCCGGCACTCGGATTGTTGACCTGGAATCATGTTTCATAACAAGAGAGGAAAGAAGACACTCCCGACTGTGGCGGCGTCGGCCGTTCTGGCTGTGGCAAGTCTTGCGGGGGGCCCAGCCAACGAGGCCAGCGCGAACGAGATCGTGCAGGAAGGCTGCGAGGAGCGCGGCTTCAAGGGCGTCGTCCGGGTCAACCAGACCGATTCCGGAAGTCCGCGCACTGCAACGATCTTCTACGCGATCACCGGTGCGGGGAGCGAGGACGGAAACAGCGCCAACGTGCAGGCCTCGGACAGCGGAGCGGCCACTGGAGTGAGCCTGGCGACCGATGACAATGCGATCCAGGACGGTCAGTATCGCCGATTGGGCAGCGTGTACCAGCGCGAACCGCACAACAGGATCACGATCTATTTCACCTTCGATGATGCCAATCTGCCGGATCCGGCGTGCAGTGTGGACATCGACATGTGACCACTGCGCGATGAGGACCCCGGGTCGGTGATCACGGCCCCGATCCGCTGAACGGCCTCAGGAGCAGTCGTCGCAGATGCCGGTGGCCGGGAGTTCGACGAAGCAGGTCGGGCAGACCGGGCGGCGACGCTCCTCGATCGGCGTGGGGCGGGCGGCCTTCGCGGGTCGCGGCGTCCCGGAGGAAGCGCGGGTACCCGTGGTTGCCTTCGCCCGGGTGGTCCGCCGGCGGGCGGGCGCGTCGGGGTTCGGGAGCTTCGCCCCGTAGGCCTTGTGCGCCTCCAGCCGGGCGGCCGAGACGACCGACGAGGGCGCCTGGCCGGGCGGGTCGACGAACTCGGTGAGCCGCGGTTCCCCGGATTCCTGGCAGCGGGTGGCGACCTCCGACAGCACATCGGGCAGCCAGCTCGCGGGCGGCAGGTCGGTGCGGATACCGCTGCGACGCTGCACCTCATGGGCCACATCGGTGAAGGCGATCGAGCGGCCGTAGCGCGGGGCGATCTCCTCCAGGATGTCGTGCGCGTTCAGCGCCCATTCCCGGGTGGCCTCCCCCGCTGTCACCGGTGTTCGATCGAGTTCCCGCCAGATGCCCGCCACGACTCCAAGCCTAGTCCGCGACACCAGTCCCGACGAACTCGCCGACGCAGCCCCCGTCGGTCGATGGCGTACGGTGGCGCGGTGCCCGCTGACCTGCCCGACCTCGGTCTGCTGTTCGACCTGGCGATGGCCGACGCACGCTCCGGGGCGCTGATCCGCAGCGCCCTGCGCGGGGTCGACCTGACCGCGAGCGAATATGCGGTGACCAGCGTGCTGGCCGACTCCGACGGGCTCACCCCGAGCATGGTCGCCGCCCGGATCGGGTTGCCGCGTTCCACCATGACCACCCTGATCGCCGGCCTGGAACGCCGCGGGCTGCTCGCCCGCAGCAGCGCCGCCGATCGCCGCTCGGCCCATCTCTGGCTGACCGCGGCGGGGCGCGTCGTGCACGACCAGGCGGTGGCCGCGGTGATCGCGCGCTGGTGGCCGGTACGGGATCGGCTGGATCTCGCCGAGACCCGCCGGCTGGTACGCCGGTTCGTCACCGAGGTCGATCGGGAGCTCGAGGCCGAACCCCCGACCGACTGACCGACCGACTGACGGACTGACCGGGCAGGGCGTACCGATGAATCTCTTTACAAACCCCTGGGAGTCCAGTTCACTGTGACTGGTACGAGATCGAACCATCTCGGGGGGCCAGTGATGATGAAGCGCACCAGGAGACTGCTGCCGATCGGGGCGCTGTCGTTGCTGCTGGCCACCGCCGCGGTACCGGCGTACGCCGATCCATTGCCGCCGGCGGGCACCGAATTGGTCGTCAGCAGCCAGCCCGGCACCCTCCCCGAGGGCATCGAGGTGGCTCCGAACGGCCGGGTCTACGTCACCGGCTCGGGGGACGGGGACGTATATGTGAGCGATCCGAGCCGCCCGGGGCAGCTCGTCTTGCTCGCCGATGGAGCCACCCAGGGCCGCACCGCCGCGCTCGGCATCGAGCGCGATCAGCGGGGGCGGCTCTGGGTGGCCGCCGTCGACCACGTCGATCTGTTGGACCGATCAGGTCGGCTGCTGCAACGGATCGACCTGCCCGATGGCGGCGCCGACAGCTATCTCAACGACCTCACCGTGACCCGGGACGCGGTCTATGTGACCGACTCGAACACCGCGGTCGTCTGGCGGATTCCCCTTACCGGTAACGAGATCGGGACGATGGAGCGGTGGCTCGATCTGACCACGGTCTTCCCCTACCCGGTCTACTACTTCTATCTGAACGGGATCGTCGCCTCCCCCGACGGGCAGCGCCTGCTGGTCGCCAGCCAGGGCCTCGGGGTGCTGTTCCGGATCGACGTCGCCACCCGGGGCGCCACGATCGTGGACAGCGGTGACTCGTCCTTCGGCGCCGACGGCATGGTGCTGCAGGGTGACACCGTCTACGCCGTGCTGAACTACGAGGCGCCCGAGGGCAAGCAGGGCGTCTATCGCGGCGTACTGTCCGCTGACTGGACCACGATGACGGTCACCCCGGTGGACACCACCGGTTTCGACAGCCCGACGACGCTGGCGCTGCACCGCGGCCGGTTCTATGTGGTGAACAGTCAGCTCGACCGCGCCCCCGGTACGCCGCCCTACACGGTCTCGGTGCGCTGACGCTGCGGCGTTGGTTTCGACTCGTCGCTGCGCTCCTCGCTCAACCGGCGTGAGGGAGCCGTCTCGTCGCTGCGCTCCGCGTCCAAGCGCCCTCATCGGTGGGTTAGCGTGCGGCAATGGCCACCGATTCGACGACGAACGCCGGCAGCACGACGGCGCCCGGAATGAACACCCCGCAGATGCGGCGGATCCTGTTCTCCAGCTTCATGGGTTCGACCATCGAGATGTACGACTTCTTGTTGTACGCGCTGGCGACCAGCCTGGTCTTCAACAAGGTCTTCTTCGCCAACATGAGCGACGGGCTCGCCGCGGTGGCCGGATTCGCCACCTTCGCGGTCGGTTATCTGGCCCGCCCGATCGGTGGCTGGCTGTTCGGGCAGTTCGGCGACACCCTGGGCCGCAAGAAGATGCTGGTGATCACCATGCTGATGATGGGCCTCGCCTCGATGGCCATCGGGCTGCTGCCGGACCAGCGCACCATCGGTGTCGCGGCCCCGCTGCTTCTGCTGCTGCTGCGGGTGATCCAGGGCATCGGCCTCGGCGGTGAGATCGGCGGGGCGGTGCTGGTCGCGGTCGAACACGCCCCCGGACACCGCCGCGGCTTCGCCGCCTCCTTCGCGAACCTGGGTGGCCCGGCCGGTTCCTTTCTCGCCGCCTTCGTGCTCGGGTTGTTCAGCAAAATCCTGTCCCCACAGGATTTCCTGGCCTGGGGTTGGCGGATCCCGTTCCTGTTCTCGGTGGTGCTGCTCGGGATCGGCATGATGATTCGCCTGCAGGTCGCCGAGACCCCGCTGTTCACCGAGCTGCAGCAACGCACCGAGGCCCGGCGTACCCCCGCCGCGGATGTCTTCACCAAGCACTGGAAGGCGCTGGTGATCGGTGTGCTGGCAGGAATCGCGGGCTTCGCCACCCAGGGCTTCATGTCGGTCTGGGCGGTGCAGCGCGCCACCACGCTGAAGGTGCCACAGGCCGCGATCCTGGACATCAAGGCCTGGGCGCCGCTGGGCATGTTCGTGGTGATGGCATTCGCCGCCTGGCTCTCCGACCATGTGGGCCGTCGTGCGGTGATGCTGACCACCTGCGTGATCGGCGCGGTGCTCTGCTTCCCGTTGCTGAACGCCTTGGACACCGGAACCATCTGGGGGACCGCGCTGGCGATCATCGCCGGCCAGGCGATCATGCAGGGCGCCCTGTTCGGCCCCTACACCGCCTTCTTGTCCGAGCTGTTCCCGACCGAGGTCCGCTACACCGGCACCTCGCTGGCCTACCAGACCGCCTCAACCCTCGGCGCCGGCTTCACCCCGCTGATCGCGGCCGAGTTGATGCGCCGTTACGACGCGATGCTGCCGATCCAGCTCGCCTACCTGGCGGCGTTCGCGATCACCGCGGTCGCGGTGCTGATCGCCCGCGAGGGACGCAAGGTCGACCTGCGCAATCCTCACGTCGGCTGAACCGGCGTACCACCGCAGGAGCGGGAATGCTCAGCTGGGCAGGCGCATCAGCATGATCACATGCCGGTAGTCGGTGATCGGCTCACCGTCGAGCTCCGGCAGACCGGTGATCAGACAGGGCTTGCCCGGCGCGGTGAAGGAGAAGTGGGCATAGGGGGCGTCGAGCGCGCCGAGGGCGTCGAGCAGGTACGCCGGGTTGAAGCCGGCCGCCGAGATCGGCTGCTCGCCGCCGCTGTGATTGGTCACGGTGGCGGTGATCGCCTCGGAGGCCTGCGCCTGGTCGCCGGTCGCGGCCTCCAGCACCACCGAGTCGGAGTCGATCATCATCCGCAGCGAGGTGTTCCGCTCCGCGACCAGCGCGACGCGCTTGGCCGCGGCGATCAGCTCGGCGGTCTCGGCGCGGACCGACAGCGCGGGCTGGATGTTCATCAGGTGGCGTACCTTCGGGAACTCGCCGTCCAGCAGCCGGGTGGTGGTCTCGCGTACCCCGCCCGGGCCGGTGCCCTCGAAACCGATCAGCCCGTCGCCGGCGCTGCTGGCGGCCAGCGACATCGTCACCGACTCGCCGGCGGTCATCGACTTGGCGGTCTCCGAGAGCACCTTCGCCGGCACCAAGGCGTTGCCGTTGGCCTGCGGGGAGGCCGGGTTCCAGGTCAGCTCCTTGAGCGCCATCCGATACCGGTCGGTGGCCAGCAGGCTCATCGTGTCGCCGTCGATCTCGACGCGGACACCGGTGAACACCGGCAGCAACTCGTCGCGACCGGCGGCCACCACGACCTGGGAGACCGCTTCGGCGAAATCGCCCGAGGGCACGGTGCCGGCCGATTCCGGCATCGTCGGCAGTGCCGGGTATTCGGCGACCGGCAGGGTCTGCAGGGTGAACCGGGCGGATCCGCAGACCAGTTCCATCCTGGACTCGTCGGCGGTGATGTCGACCGGCTTGTTCGGCAGCGAGCGGCAGATGTCGGCGAGCAACCGGCCGGAGACCAGTGCCTCGCCGTCGTCGGCGACCTGGGCCTTCACGTTGATCTGCGCGGAGGTCTCGTAGTCGAAGCTGGACAGCACCACCTGGTCATCGCTGGCGCGGACCAGCAGCCCGGCCAGGATCGGCACACTGGGGCGGGTCGGCAGGCTGCGGGCAGCCCATGCCACGGCTTCGGCCAGTACGTCGCGCTCCAGGCGGATCTTCACTATCGCTCCTCGCAGGGGTGCTTCCCGCGTGTCAATCCGGCACGCGGGGTGTTGATCATATCGAGCCGGCCGGAGACGGTCCACGAGCCCGACCGGAGCTGGATTGGGGGTGGCTTCGTCTCGCTCGTTCCTCGCTCGCTCAGCCAGCGTGTGCGGGTACGCCTCAGGGGCGCCAGACGATGATCCGGTCGTCGCCGGAGCGCGGGCTGCCGCGGAAGGTGTTCGAGGTGACCACGAACAGACCGCCGTCACCGGTCGGTTCGACGGTGCGGATCCGGCCCAGGTTGGTCAGCAGCTTCTCGGGTTCACCGCCGGCGAGCGGGATCCGCCAGACGCCCTGGCCGCGCAGCGCGGCCATGTAGAGCGAGCCGTTCAGATAGGCCAGCCCCGAGGGGGAGGCCTCGTCGGTGCTCCACACCCGCAACGGATTGGTGTACGCCGGGTCGTTGCCCATCCCCTCGACCCGCGGCCAGCCGTAGTTCTTGCCGGGTTCGATCTTGTTCAGCTCGTCCCAGGTGTTCTGGCCGAACTCCGAGGCGTACATGGTGCCCTGCTCGTCCCAGGCCATGCCCTGCACGTTGCGGTGTCCGAGCGTCCAGACCCGGGTGCCGAAGGGGTTGCCGGGAGCGGGGTTGCCGTCCCGGTCGACGCGCAGGATCTTGCCGCCGAGCGAGTCCGGGTTCTGGGAGTTGGCGGTGCGGTTGCCGTCACCGGTGGCGATGTAGAGATACCCGTCGGGGCCGAAGGCGAGCCGGCCGCCGTTGTGGATCGAGGCCGCCGGCATCCCGTCGACGATCACCCGCTCCACGGTGAACCGGTTGCCGGTCAGCCGCAGCCGGGCCACCCGGTTGTCGTTGGCGGCGCGATAGTGCACGAACACCACCTGGGGATCCTGCGGGTCCACCGCGATCCCGTGCAGGCCGCCTTCACCGCTCGCCTGTACGCCGGGCAGCTGACCCAGGGAGGAGCTGTCGCCGAGCGAGACCCGAGAGATCCGGGCCTGATCCCGCAACGTCACCAGCACCGATCCGTCGGGCAACCGCGCCAGTCCCCAGGGCACGTCGAGATCGGTCTCGAAATCCCCGACCGGCAACGGCGGCCCGGTCGGTGTCGGCGGCGCGGCGGTGGTCGTCGGGGCGGTGGTCGGGGTCGCGTCTGCCGTCGGCGTCTGGGTGGGTGCCGCCGAGGCCGTGGTAGCGGGTTCCGGAGCCGGAGCCGTCCCCGGTGACGGTGCGGTGCACCCTGCCAGCAGCAGGGCCACGGTGGTGCCAGCGATCAGATGCGTGGGGGAAACGGCCATACGACATTGTCCCGCGCCCACCCAACACCGCATGTGCCTGAGGGCCTTTATTAGGTTAGCCTCACCTTATCACCGTCCCCGGGGAACAATAGAGAGGACAGGATGCTCATCCCAGCACCGAATCACCCACAGCCCAGCTCACTCCCGCTCGACCAGCTGCTCGACGGCCCGGGTTCGGTCGGCTACGAGCGCGCGATGTGCGGTGCGATCGCGACCGTGGCGGATCGCTTCACGCACTGCACCGGCCCCTGCACCGGGGTCACCCACACCGAGCTCGGTGCGCAGCTGGCCGCCGTCGATCTGGACCGCCCGCTCGGCGACACCGCCAGCGCGATCCGGGAACTCGAGGCGCTCTATCTCCGCGACGCCGTCTACTTCCACCATCCGCGTTACCTGGCCCACCTCAACTGCCCGGTGCTGGTCCCGGCCGTCGCTGCCGATGCCATCGCCAGTGCGGTCAACTCTTCGCTGGACACCTGGGACCAGAGCGTCGGCGGCACCCTGATCGAGCAGCGGTTGATCGCCTGGAGCTGTGACCGGGTGGGTTTCGACCCCGGCTCGGCCGACGGCATCTTCACCAGCGGCGGTACCCAGTCGAATCTGCACGCGCTCTATCTGGCCCGCGAGCAGGCCCTCGTCGCCGGCGACCGCCCGCGGACCGAGACCCTGCCGCTGCTGCGCATCCTCACCTCCGCCGACAGCCACTTCAGCGTCACCACCGCCGCCCGGTTGCTCGGCCTGCATCCCGATGCGGTGCTCGCCGTGCCGACCGATGAGCGGCGGCGGATGGATTCGGCCGCGCTGCGGCAGGCGCTCGGCGAGCTCGGCGAGCAGGGGTTGGTGCCGATGGCGGTCGTCGCGACGGCCGGTACCACCGACTTCGGGGTGATCGACCCGCTCGCTGCGATCGCCGAGGTCGTCGAGGCGCAGCCCGCTTCGCTCTGGTTGCATGTGGACGCGGCCTATGGCGGCGGGCTGCTGGTCTCACCGACCCGGCGCGGACTGCTCGACGGGTTGGAGCGGGCGCATTCGGTGACCGTGGACTTCCACAAGTCGTTCTTCCAGCCGGTCTGTGCGAGCGCGGTGCTGGTCCGTCGGGCGCAGTGGATGGATGCCGGCCGGCACCATGCCGACTATCTGAATCCGGTCGCAATGGCGCGGGCCGGCATTCCCAACCAGGTCGACAAGAGCCTGCAGACGACCCGTCGCTTCGATGCGCTGAAACTGTGGGTGACGCTGCGGGTGCTCGGCGCCGACGGGGTCGGTGCCCTGTTCGACCGGGTGATCGACCTGGCCGCCGAGGCGTACGCCCGGATCGCGGCCGATGACCGGTTCGAGGTTGTCGCACCCTCCGACCTGAGCACGGTGGTCTTCCGCTGGGTGCCCGAGTCCGGCGCCGAGCCCGATCCCGAGCTGGTGGGCGCCGCCAATCTCGCCGCTCGCCGGGAGCTGGCCCGCAACGGTGAGGCGATGATCGCGAGCACCACCGTCGACGGGCACACGTTCTCGAAGTTCACCTTGCTCAACCCGCGTACCTCGGCCGCCGACATCGCCGCGGTGCTCGAGTTGATCGCCGACCACGCCGCCACCGTCCACGCCGCCGCGCGTCCCTCGTTGGCGTCCTGACCCGGAAGCAGAGCGCCATGATTCACGACTTCATCGGGATCGGCCTGGGCCCGTTCAACCTGGGCCTGGCCTGTCTCACCGAACCACTTGAGGACCTGAGCGGGATCTTCCTGGAACGCAGCCCGGGTTTCGACTGGCACCCGGGGATGATGCTGCCCGGGACCACCCTGCAGACGCCGTTCTTGGCCGACCTGGTCACCCTCGCCGACCCGACCTCGCGCTTCAGCTTCCTGAACTTCCTGAAACAACAGGACCGTCTCTATCCCTTCTACATCAGGGAATCCTTCTTCCCGCTGCGCCGCGAATACAATGAGTACTGCCGTTGGGCCGCCGATCAGCTGGCCTCGATCCGCTTCGGCCACGAGGTGCTGCGCGCCAGCTGGGAGGAGGCCGATCAGGCCTATCGGGTCGAATCCCGGCGGGCCGACACCGGTGAGCTCGTCGAACAACGCGCCCGGCACCTGGTGCTCGGAACCGGCAGCCAACCCCACCTGCCGGATGCCGCGCGGGGGCTGGACAGCCCTGCGGTGCACAACTCGGCCTACCTGCAGCATCGTGAATCCCTGCTGGAGAAGCGCAGCATCACGATCGTCGGCAGCGGGCAGAGCGCGGCCGAGATCTTCGCGGATCTGCTGGCGGAGAAGGAAAAACACCGCTACCAGCTGAACTGGGTGACCCGCTCGCCGCGGTTCTTCCCACTCGAATACACCAAGCTGACCCTGGAGATGACCTCCCCCGACTACATCGACTACTTCAGCGACCTCACCGAGGACCAGCGCTACCGTCTGATGGCCGAACAGCACTGCCTGTCCAAGGGCATCAACGCCGAGCTGATCAACGACATCTTCGACGAGCTGTACGCCCAACGGCTGGGTTCACCGGCCGGCCCGGCGCCGCTGCTGCTCACCAGCACCGCGCTCACCGAGGTCGGTTACGACCCCAGCACCGGCGTGCACCAACTCGGACTGCACCAGCAGGAGCAGGATCACCGGTTCTGCCTGGCCACCGAGGGCCTGGTCTTCGCCACCGGGTATCGGCACCGGCTGCCGGAGTTCCTGGCGCCGCTCGGCGGCCGATTGCGCTTCGACGGCCACGGTCGGTACGCGATCGCCCGCAACTATTCGATCGATGACAGCGGCCGCGGGGTCTTCGTGCAGAGCGCCGGGGAGCACCTGCACAGCGTCACCTCACCCGATCTCGGGATGGGGGCGTACCGCAACTCGGTGATCATCCGGGAACTGACCGGCCGCGAGCCCTACCGGGTCGAGGAATCCATCGCCCACCAGCAGTTCGGCGTACCGAGGGAGCTGGCGCGATGACCGATCTGCGCACCATCCACCGCGACGGCAACGGCACCTTCGGCATTCGTCCGGTCGACCCGCAGGGTGACGCGACACTGCTGCACACCTGGTTCACCCATCCCAAGGCCCGCTTCTGGCTGATGGGCGAGGCGAGCCTGGCCGATGTGATCACCGAGTACCGCCGGATCGCGGCGCACCCGGATCACCATGCCTACCTGGGCTTCACCGACGGCGAACCGAGTTTCCTGATGGAACGCTACGACCCCGGCCGGGTCGAACTGGCCGGCGTACCCGAGGTCCGCGCCGGTGACGTCGGCATGCATTTCCTCACCGCCCCGACCACCCAGCCGCGGCCCGGGTTCACCCGCTCGGTGATCACCGCGGTCCTCACCGACCTGTTCGCCGACCCGGCCATCCGACGGGTGCTGGTCGAACCCGACATCCGCAACACCGCGGTCCAGCAGCTCAACGCCGCGGTCGGCTTCACCCCGATCCGCGAGCTCCGGCTGCCGGAGAAGACCGCACTACTCAGCGAGTGCCCGCGGGCGGCCTTCCGCCCCGCCGGCCAACCACCCACGATCAAGGATTTCTCGATGCAGCAAGGAAAATCTGTCTATCCCACCGATCCCGGAGCGGCCGTCGCGCACCTCGACCCGGCCACCTGGGCCGAGGCGAACCGGATGCTGCTCGCCAAGGCGCTGGGCGAATACAGCCACGAACGGCTGCTGGAGCCCGAACCGATCGGCGCCGATCGCTATCAGCTGTCCACCCCCGACGGGTCCGGGTGCTGGCGGTTCACCGCCCGCCGGTTGCCGCTGCGGCACTGGCAGGTGGACCCCGGATCGATCAGCCACCAGCGCGACGGTGCCGACCAGCCGCTGGATCTGCTGCGGTTCGTGCTGGACTTCGGTTCCCGGCTGGGACTCGATGACCAGCTGCTGCCGGTCTATCTGGAGGAACTCAGCGCCACCCTGTCGGCCCTGGCGTACAAGCTCGGCGAACCGGCACCGAACAGCCGCGAGCTGATCCACGCCGACTTCCAGCAGATCGAGGCCGCGATGCTCGCCGGCCACCCGTGCTTCATCGCCAACAGCGGCCGGATCGGCTGGGGAGTGCACGAATACCGCGCCTTCGCACCCGAGACGGCCCGCGGCGTACGCCTGCTCTGGTTGGCGGCGCGGCGGGAGGTGACCACCTTCAGCTCCTGCCGCGACCTCAGCCATGACGAGCTGCTGGAGGCCGAACTCGGCGCCGACGAACGCGCCCGGTTCACGGCCCGGTTGCGCGAGCTGGGGCTGGATCCGCAGGACTATCTGCTGCTGCCGGTGCACCCCTGGCAGTGGTGGAACAAGCTGGCGGTGACCTTCGCCGCCGATGTCGCCAACCGACGGCTGGTGGTGCTCGGCGAGGGTGGTGACGACTACCAGGCCCAGCAGTCGGTGCGGACCTTCTTCAATCGCAGCCATCCGGGCAAGCACTATGTGAAGACCGCGCTCTCGGTGATCAACATGGGTTTCATGCGCGGTCTCTCGGCGGCGTACATGGAGGCCACCCCGGCGATCAACGACTGGCTCGCCGACCTGGTCGCCGGTGATGAGACGCTGCGCGGGACCGGGGTCCGGGTGATCCGGGAGCGGGCGGCGATCGGCTACCACGCCCGGCAGTACGCCGAGGCCAGCGACAAGCATTCGCCCTACCGCAAGATGCTGGCGGCGCTCTGGCGGGAGAGCCCGGTGCCGGGGCTGGCACCGGGGCGCCGGCTCGCCACGATGGCGGCGCTGCTGCATCTCGATCGCGGCGGTGGCTCGTTCTGCGCGGCCATGATCGAGCAGTCCGGCCTGACACCGACCCAGTGGTTGCGGCGCTATCTGGAGGCCTATCTGGTGCCGCTGCTGCACTGCTTCTATCGCTACGGTCTGGTGTTCATGCCGCACGGGGAGAACATCATCCTGGAGCTCGACAACGGGGTGGTGGAGCGGGTGATCCTCAAGGACCTGGCCGAGGAGATCGCGGTGATGTCGGCCGACACCCCGCTGCCGAGCGAGATCGAACGGGTCCGGGTCGAGGTGCCCGAGGAGCTGCAGCTGCTGTCGATCTTCACCGATGTGTTCGACTGCTTCCTGCGGCCGCTGAGCGCGATCCTGGCCGAGCAGCGGCTGCTGGAACCGGCGGAGTTCTGGGCGGTGGTGGCGACGGTGGCCGGTGACTACCAGCGCTCCACCCCGGAGCTGGCCGAGCGGTTCGCCCGGTTCGATCTGTTCACCGACGAGTTCGCGCTGTCCTGTCTGAACCGGTTGCAGCTGCGGAACAGTCAGCAGATGGTCGATCTGGCCGATCCGGCCAGTGCGTTGCAGCTGGTCGGTTCACTGGCCAACCCGCTCGCGGGAGCTGCGGGTTCGGCGCAGCAGCAGCCAGCCGCCGATTCCGAGCGCGATCAGCAGCACCGCGCCGAGCAGCCAGGGTGAGCCGAGGGCCAGTTCGATCGCGGCGCCGATCACGGCGAGGCCGGCGGTGAACCAGAGGATCGCCCAGAGCACGGCACCGACGGCGACGGCCGGCAGATAGCGCCGCAGCGGCATCCGCAGCGCACCGGCGGTGGCATTGACGGCGGTCTGCAGGCCGACGGTGAGGAAGGAGAGCGGGACGGCGAGTACGCCCCAGCGGGCGATCAGCGCCTCGGCGCGCGCCCGGCCCCGCTGCCGTCGTTCGGAGGGTGGCCGGTTGCGGCCCAGCCGGATCACCCCGGCGGCGGCGCCGCGGCCGACCCAGTAGGTGGCGTTGCCGCGGAGCAGGGCGATGACGAACATGACCGCCAGCCCCTGGGCCAGGGGCAGCTGCCGCACCCACTCCATCCGCGCTCCTTGTTAGGTGACCCTAACTCTAGCTCGGATCAGCGGTCGGACAAGGCGCTTTCGAAGGCGGCGTACGCCTTGTCGTCGAACAGCCAGAAGCGGGCCTCGGTGACCTGGGGATGCTCGGCCATCGCGGCCCGGGTGGTGTCGATCGCGATCCGGGCGGCCTGGTCCAGCGGGTAGTGGTAGATGCCGCAGCTGATCGCCGGGAACGCGACCCGCTGGTCGCCGTTCTCGGCGGCCAGCTCGATGGCGCGGCGATAGCAGGAGGCGAGCAGCTCCGCCTCGTCCCCGGTGCCGCCGTGCCAGACCGGCCCGACGGCATGGACGACGTGGTTCACCGGCAACCGGCCGGCGCCGGTGATCTTGGCGTCCCCGGTGTCGCAACCGCCCAGCGTGCGGCATTCCGCGAGCAGCTCGGGGCCGGCGGCGCGGTGGATCGCGCCGTCCACGCCACCCCCACCCAGCAGGCTGGAGTTGGCGGCGTTCACGATCGCGTCGGCGTCGGCGTCGGTGGTGATGTCACCGCGGTGCAGGGTGATCTCGGCCATGCAGCAACGGTACGCCCCGCTCAGGGAGCGGGATCGGGTACCGGGGTGGGGCCCTTCGCCAGGGTGGTCGCGATGAACTCCTTCAGCGCGGGCACCTCGTTGGGCAGGTCGACGACGTGCCTGGGCAGGTCCTCGATGCCGACGAAGGCCTCGGGACGATCGGGTTCCCGGTCGACGGCCTCGCGGATGGTGCCGGCGAACTTCACCGGCAGCGCGGTCTCCAGCACGATCACGGTCTCATCGGGGCGGGCGAGCTCGTCGGCGACCTTGACCGCGTCGGCGGTGTGCGGATCGATCAGCACCCGATGCTCCTGCCAGACCCGCTTGATGGTGGCGAGCCGGTCGGCGTGGGTGGAGGAACCGGAGGCGAACCCGAACCGCTCCGCCAGGCCCGCGAACTCCGGCGTACCGGACAGATCGAAGTAGCCCTGGTTCGGCAGCTGCTCGGCGAACAGCTCGCGTACCCGGTCCGCGTCGCCGGCGTACAGATCGTGCACGAACCGTTCGAAGTTGGAGGCCTTGGAGATGTCCATCGACGGGCTGGAGGTCTCGTGGGTCTCGGCGGCCGCGCGGACCCGGTAGACCCCGGTGCGGAAGAACTCGTCGAGCACGTTGTTCTCGTTGGTGGCCAGCATCAGCCGGTCGATCGGCAGGCCGAGTTGGCGGGCCAGGTGGCCGGCACAGATGTTGCCGAAGTTCCCGGTCGGTACGCAGAAGGAGACCTGCTGATCGTCGGCCTCGGTGACGCGCAGCCAGGCGACGATGTAGTAGACGATCTGGGCCATCAGCCGGGCCCAGTTGATCGAGTTCACCGCGCCGATGTGGTACTTGGCCTTGAACTCGGGGTCGGCGTTGACGGCCTTGACCAGGTCCTGGGCGTCGTCGAAGACGCCGGCGACGGCGATGTTGTGGATGTTGGTCTCATCGAGGCTGAACATCTGCGCCTGCTGGAACGGGGTCATCCGCCCGCGCGGGGTGAGCATGAAGACCTCGAGGTTGTCCCGGCCGCGCATCGCGTACTCGGCGGCCGAGCCGGTGTCGCCGCTGGTCGCGCCCAGGATGGTCAGGCTGCTGTCGCGGCGCTCCAGCTCGTATTCGAAGAGCCGGCCGAGCAGCTGCATCGCCAGGTCCTTGAACGCCGCGGTCGGCCCGTCGGACAGGTGCGCCAGCCAGCGCCGGTCACCGAGCTCGCTGACCGGCACGATCTGCTCGGTGGCGAAGTTGTCGGTGCTGTACGCCGCCCGGCAGATCCTGCGCAGGTCCTCGGCCGGGATGTCGTCGACGAACAGTTCCAGCACCTCGGCCGCGACCGCGGCGTACCCCTGTTCGGCCAGCACAGTGCGCCAGCCGGGCAGCCGGTCGGTGATGTCGGGATAGCGCTCGGGCAGATAGAGGCCGCCGTCGGGGGCCAGCCCGGCGAGCAGGATGTCGCCGAATTGCAGTCCCTGATCGGGTGGGGTCCGGGTCGAGTGGTAGCGCACGGCCCAAGCCTAGGGTCACCGTGCCGGTGCCTGGTCCGCTGCTCACCAGCGGATCTCGACCACCCCGCCCTGGAAGTTCTGCGCGCACCGGCCGGGCTGGCAGGCCTCGTTGCCGGTCGGGTAACCCCAGGGGCCGCGCTCCCACCCGGTGGACGCCCAGTAGTCGCGGATCGCGCCGAGCACCACCCAGGCACCGGTCCCGGGCGACCAGTAGATGGCGCCACCCTGGAACTCCTGGAAGCAGCCGCCGTCGCGCAGGCCGCAGCGTTCGGGGCCGATCGGATAGCCCAGCCGTCCGGTCTCCCAGCGCTGGTCGGCGTACGCCTGCCCGATGGCTCCCCAGACCGGTTGCGCCCCGGTCTGCGGCGTCCAGTAGAGCAGACCGCCGGTGAACCGCTGGGCGCAACCGCCGTCCCGCAGGCCGCAGAACTCATCCGAGGTCGGATAGCCGAGCTGGCCGCGTTCCCAACCCAGGCCGGCCCAGCGGTCCCGGATCGCGCCCCAGACGGTGTGCGCACCGGTGGCCCGGCTCCAGTAGATCGATCCACCGGCGTAGTGGCTGTAGCAACCACCGTCGACCAGATCGCACCATTCACCGGTCCGCGGCGCACCGAGCCGGCCATCGGCGCCGCCGGTGGCGCGGTATTTCGTCTCGATCGCGGTACGCCAACCGGCCGGGTCGACGAGCATGATCCGGTCGGTGCCACCACCGTTGGAGGTCATCAGGAACAACCGGCCGTCGGCCGCCCGCAGCGGAGTACGCAGGCGGCCGTAGCTGCCCTGCAGCAACCGGCGCGGCGTACCGCCGTTGACCCAGGTCTGCCACAGCGACTGGCCCCGCAGTGCGGCGAGGTAACCCTTGTCGCCGTCGACCTCGACACCGGAGGGCGACATCTCCGCGGTGGACCACCAGTTCACCGGGCGGGTGTAGCGGCTGTCGGTGCACGCGGTGCTGGTGTTGGCCAGGTTCGGGCCCTCACAGACCGGCCAGCCGTAGTTGCGGCCCGGCTCGATCAGGTTCAGCTCGTCCCAGGTGTTCTCGCCCAGCTCGGAGGACCAGAGCCGGCCGCGGGCGTCCCAGTCCAACCCTTCGACATTGCGATGCCCCCAGGACCAGATCCGCGCGTCGGTATCGGGCCGGCCGGTGAACGGGTTGCCGGCCGCGGCCTGTCCATTGCGGTCGACCCGCAGGATCTTGCCGCCCAGGCTGCGGCGGTCCTGGGCGAGTTCGGGACGGCCGGCCTCACCGGTGGTGACGTAGAGCTGGTCGTCGGGGCCGAAGGCGACCCGGCCGCCGTTGTGCCGGCCGCCGTGCGGGATGCCGGTGACGATCGGCCGATCGACGGTGACGGTGCTGCCGTCCCAGCCCAACCGGAGCACCCGGTTCTCACCCGCGGTGCTGGCGTAGGCGTACAGGATCCCCGGATTGCCCGGGTCCTGCACCAGGCCGAGCAGTCCGCCCTCACCGGTCGGGTCGATGTCCGGCACCGTACCGACGGTGCGGACCTGGCCGACGCCGGTGACCTGGCGGATCTCGCCGCTGTCGGAGGAGGTGAACAACAGGCTGCCATCGCCGAGCTGGACCAGACCCCAGGGCAGGGTGAGTCCGCCGGCGACCTGGATCGTCCCCGGCGGCCAGTCGACCTGAGTGTCCCGCGGTGCGGCGTACGCCGAGCTGGGCGGGCCGAGAAGAATCAGGGCGATCAGCAGACTGACCGTGGTGATGAGAGTACGCAGGGGGTGCGACATCGTCGGCTCCTCGGGGTGTGGCCACGATTCATCGTTGCTGATCACGCTAGCCACCTCGCGTGGGCGGCGACAGCCCTCCGGCCGGTTCGGTATCGCGTGGTCACAAGAATCCCCAGGTTGGGCGCGGTCGTACTTGGGGTCTTGTAATTGAGTTTGTAATTTCATGGTCATCACAGCGGTTGTGGATCCTGTGGACAACCGGCGTCCGCGCTGGTCAGCAGCGAATTGTTGTTCCCCGGTGACTGTGGAGAAGTCGAAATCACACGGGGAGGATCTGCGGATGGTCATCGGGGGCCGGAACGCCGCCCACATGCCAGCGGGGTGGCTGTGGATGACGGGGCCTGGTCACCCACATGGCTGTGCCCAGCCTCGACCGGGTGCTGTGCGGGCACCGGCCTGGTAACGAGTCGACAAGGAAACGGGGGTTTCGGAGTTAAGACAGGTCAGTTCTGGCACGATTGAGCCATGGTCGGGGAGACGGGTACCAAAGGGGGGCGCAGGCGCGAGCAGATCCTTGCGGCGGCGGTCGAGCTGTTCGGCGAGGTCGGCTACCGGGGCACGTCGCTGCGTGACATCGCGCAGCGCGTGGGGATCACCCACCCGGGGCTGCTCTACCACTTCCACTCGAAGCAGGAACTGCTCAGCGCGGTGCTGGAACGCCGCGACGACACCAACGACGACGTGTTCCACCTGCTCGAGCAGCCGAGTGCGCGGGAGCATGTGAAACGGGTGCTGGAGCTGGCCGCGCACAATGCGACGATCCCTGGGATGATCGAGCTCTTCGCGACGCTGTCGGCCGAATCCACCGATCCGGACCACCCGGCGCACGACTACTTCACCGAGCGCTACCGCAAGATCGTCGGCATCAACCAGCGGATCTTCGACGACCTGTACGCCGACGGCGAGCTCCGCGAGGGCGTCGACCCGAAACTGCTCGGCCCCTCCTTCACCGCTCTGATGGACGGTCTGCAGATCCAGTGGCTCTATGACCCGGAGAGCGTCGACATGCCCGAAGCGCTGCGGTTCTACTTCAACACCTACCTGAAGAACCCGCTCTAGCCGGCGTACCGTCAGCGGCGCTGCTGCTTGATCCGGCTGGTCAGCTCGGTGACCTGGTTGTAGATGTTGCGGCGCTCGTTCATCAGCTGCCGGATCTTGCGGTCGGCGTGCATCACGGTGGTGTGATCGCGGCCGCCGAACTCCTGGCCGATCTTCGGCAGCGACATGTCGGTGAGCTCGCGACACAGATACATCGCGATCTGTCGGGCGGTCGCCAGGGCATGGGTACGCGAGGCACCGCACAGGTCGTCGACGCTCAGCCCGAAATACTGGGCGGTCTGGGAGATGATCAGGTTCGGGGTGATCTCGGCATCGGCGCCGTCGGGGATGAGGTCCTTCAGCACCTCCTGGGCGAGCTCCATCGTCACCGGGGTCCGGTTCAGTGAGGCGAACGCGGTGATCCGGATCAGCGCACCTTCCAGCTCACGGATGTTGGTCTGGATCCGGGAGGCGACGAACTCGAGCACGTCCAGGCTGACGGTGAGCCGCTCCTGGGCGGCCTTCTTCTTCAGGATCGCGATCCGGGTCTCCAGGTCCGGTGCCTGGACGTCGGTGATCAGCCCCCACTCGAACCGCGACCGGAGCCTGGGCTCCAGCGCTTCCAGCAGCTTCGGCGGTCGATCGGAGGTCATCACGATCTGCTTCTGCGCGTTGTGCAGGGTGTTGAAGGTGTGGAAGAACTCCTCCTGGGTCTGGATCTTCGACTCCAGGAACTGGATGTCGTCGATCAGCAGGACATCCACATCGCGATAGCGGCGCCGGAACTCCGCGGTCCGGTTCTCCGAGATCGCGTTGATGAAGTCGTTGGTGAGTTCCTCGGTGGAGACGTAGCGGACCCGGACCCGGTCGTAGTAGTGCCGCACGTAGTGCCCCAGGGCGTGCAGCAGATGGGTCTTCCCCAGCCCGGACTCGCCATAGATCATCAGCGGGTTGTAGGACTTGCCCGGGGTCTCGGCGACCGCCACCGCGGCCGCGTGCGCGAACCGGTTCGAGGAGCCGATGACGAAATTCTCGAAGGAGTACTTGGGGTTCAATCGGGAGTCGATCGGCGGGCGGTGCCCGTTGCTGCTGGTCTGGGGGGCGTAGCGATCACCGGCCGGTGGCGCGGCGGCGGTCCGCGGCTCGGGCTGGGTGCGCAGCGACGGATCCAGATCGGGGCGCCGATCGATCTCCAGCGGGACGGCGTCCTCGGCCAGCGTCGGATCGATGCTGATCGCCAGCCGGCTGTCGCGGCGGAAGTAGTCCGACAGCGCACCCTCGATGTTGCTGCGCATCACCTGGTCGCGGGTGAACTCGTCGGGGACCGCGACCATCACCGTCGACTCGTGCAGCGCCAACGGCTTGCCGCGCCGCAACCAGACGCGCTGGTTGGGCGACACCCGGCCCATCAGCTGCTCCCAGATCGCGACCAGGTCGGTCCCGGGAGTCACGGTGTCCTGCTCGGGACGGTGATCGTCGAAGGATCGGTCGTCAAAAGTGGGTCGTCGGTCGCCGGCGTGCTGGCCGTCGTCGAAACCCGCTCCATCGAACTCGCTCACAATCACCCCGGGGTCTCACTCGTGGTCGTCCGTCCGGTTCGGATGGCTGTCCGCATCCAGCCATCACCGGGCCTGAGTCCACAGAGTTTTCCACAGCCTGTGGGTAGCCCAAAATGCGGGTACCGCACCTGGCGATCCGACCCGGCTGGGGACCGCACCACAGCGGCGTACGCCACCGTGGATCGTGAGGTGTCACAGCCGGGACGGACGGTCAGGTGCCGCTGGCCCGGAGTGCCGACGCTAAACCAACCCAAACCATGATCGCAAGACACGAAGGTGCCGCTTCGGCGTGTCGAGTGGACGCCGTCACCGCGAGCTGTCTGGTTTGACCCAGCAGGCCCCGCCACGTACCGTATGGAGGTCGCCGGGTAGTCCGGCAACCCTGCTGGCTGCCCCGAAACGGGCGGTGTCGCCACGCCCGTGCCGACACCTGCGGTCGGTGGGTACGAGCCACGACACAAGTGGGAGAACTCCCGTGAGCAAGCGCACTTTCCAGCCGAGCAACCGGCGTCGCAGCCGCACCCATGGCTTCCGTCTGCGGATGCGTACCCGCGCCGGGCGCGCCATCCTCTCCTCCCGCCGCCGCAAGGGGCGCGCCAAGCTGGCCGGCTGATCCGGTCGCGGCGACGTGCTCCCAGCCGCGCTGCGGATGAGATCGGCGGCCGAGTTCCGGCGCACGATCTCCTCCGGGGTCCGAAGCGGACGGTCCACCCTGGTCGTGCATGCGCACCAGCCCGTCACCGACGGGGGTGGCACGACCACGGTGGGCTTCGTCGTGTCCAAGGCCGTTGGCGGGGCCGTCGTCCGCAACCGGGTCAAGCGTCGGCTGCGGCACCTCTCGGTGCCATTGCTCGCCGAGACCCCCGCCGGGACCCGGGTCGTGGTCCGGGCGCTGCCCCCGGCGGCGACCGCGCCCGAGCTGGGCAACGATCTCCGCGGCGCCTGGCACGGCTGCCTGCGCAAGCTGGCGGCGTACCGGCCGAAGCAGCCCGCCCCGGAAACGGTACGACGGTGAAGTGGCTGCTGATCGGCTTCATCAAGGCCTGGCGGGCCGTGATCAGCCCGCTCTACGGGAATGTCTGCCGTTACTGGCCGAGCTGTTCGGCCTACGGTCTGGAAGCGGTCCAGGTGCACGGGGCGCTGCGCGGCAGCTGGCTCACCGTACGCCGGATCGGGCGCTGCAACCCCTGGTCGGCCGGGGGTTACGACCCGGTCCCGGGCACGCCGGCGGCCGCCGAATGGGAACGTGAGCAGGCCGAGGCCGAACGATCCCGTCGCGATTTCGGGGAGAACTCCGGGTCCGCGGAGGCGCTCGGATCGGATGAGCCGACGGACACTGGAACAGAATCCGAACGAACCACTCGAGGTGTGAACTGATGCAGACCCTGATGCCCCTGCTCACGACGCCGGGGCTGCTCCCGATGGAGGGTTTCTGGGACACCCTGATGTCGCCGCTCTACTGGGCGGTGTCGGGGCTCCTGGTGCTGGCGCACTACCTCTTCTCGCCGCTGTTCGGCACCGACTCCGGTATCACCTGGACGCTGGCGATCCTGCTGCTGACGGTGATCATCCGGACCGCGCTGATCCCGCTGTTCGTCCGCCAGATCCGGTCCTCGCGCAACATGCAGGTGTTGCAGCCCAAGGTCCGCGAGCTGCAGAAGAAGTACGCCCACGACCGGGAGAAGCTCGGTCAGGAGACGATGAAGCTCTACAAGGACGAGGGTGTCAACCCGATGGCGTCCTGCTTCCCGATCCTGCTGCAGATGCCGATCTTCTTCGCGCTGTTCAACGTGCTCAACGGCGCCGCCCGCGGCCAGGCCCGCGGCACCTTCCTGGTCGACCGGCCGGAACTGGTCACCTCGATGGCCAATGCCAAGATCTTCGGCTCGGTGCGGATCGCCGACACCTTCCTGCCGCTGAGCAATGGCTTCGGGATGATCCAGGTCGTCGCGCTGATCCTGATCCTGGCGATGGTGGCGACGACGTTCATCTCGCAGAAGCAGCTGATGGCGAAGAACATGCCGCCGGAGGCGATGACCGGCCCGATGGCCCAGCAGCAGAAGATGATGCTCTACATCTTCCCGGTCGTCTTCGGTATCGGCGGCGTCTCCTTCCCGATCGGTCTGCTGATCTACTGGACCGCCTCGAACGTCTGGACGATGGGCCAGCAGTTCTATGTGATCCGCAACTCGCCGACTCCCGGCACCCCGGCCTACGAGGCCTGGGAGGCGCGGATGGTGGCCAAGGGTTACGACCCGACCACCGTGAAGCCCGGCCAGAAGCCGCAGAAGCGGCGTACCGTCGCCGCCGAGGAGACCAGCGAGCCGACCAATGCCGAGTTGGCCGCCGAGAACGGCACCGACGACCGGCCCAGGATCCAGCGGCAGCAGCCGCGTCGCCAGACCAGGGCGAACCGCAAGAAGTGAACTGACCCAGGCCACCAACGGCCGCCCGCCGCCACCCCGCGGCGGTTTCTGCGAAGGAGTCGAGTGTGAGCGAGAACCAGTCCCAGACCCACACCCTTGAGGCTGAAGTGCCCGATGGTGCGGAGGTGACCGAGGAGAAGGCGGCTGCGGCGCCGACCGCGGAGACGCCGGAGACGAAGGCGGAGGCCGACGGCGAGGTGTCCGCTGAGACGCCGGAGGCCTTGGCGGCGACCGACGACGGTGACGAGAGCACCGGCGAGCGCCGCTCCAACAAGCAGGCCGTCCTCGATGAGGAGGGCGACATCGCCGCCGACTACCTCGAGGAGCTGCTCGACATCGCCGACCTGGACGGTGACATCGACACCTACACCGAGGGCGGCCGGGCGCACGTCTCCATCGTCACCGAGGGCAATGTGCTCGTCGGCAAGGACGGCGAGGTGCTGGACGCGCTGCAGGAGCTGTCCCGGCTCGCGGTGATGACCGAGACCGGCCGGCGCAGTCGGCTGATGCTCGATGTGGCCGGGCACCGCGACAAGCGCCGTGCCGAGCTCACCGATCTGGCCAACGACGCCATCGAGGAGGTCAAGTCCTCCGGCGAGCAGGTACGCCTCAGCCCGATGAACCCGTTCGAGCGCAAGATCGTCCATGACGTGGTGGCGGCCGCCGGCCTGGTCAGCGAATCCGACGGCGAGGAGCCCAACCGGCGCGTCGTCGTGCTGCCCAACTGAGCAGCGGGAGCCAGGGGTGGCCGACGTGCCGCAGTCGTCGTCGGAGGCTGTCGCCGCGCAGGTGTTCGGTGACCGGTTCGAGTCGGCCCGGCAGTATCACGATCTGCTCGCGAACGAGGGCACCGAATGGGGCCTGATCGGCCCGCGTGAGGTGGACCGGCTCTGGTCCCGGCACCTGCTGAACTCCGCCGCCCTGGCCGAGGTGGTGCCCAGCGGCGCCGAGGTGATCGATGTCGGCTCGGGTGCCGGGCTGCCCGGGATCCCGCTGGCGCTCGCCCGGCCGGACCTGGGGATCACCCTGCTGGAGCCGCTGCTGCGGCGCTTCAATTTCCTCACCATGGCTGTGGACAACCTGGGGATAACCGACCGGGTCGGGGTGGAACGGGGTCGGGCCGAGGACTTCGAGGGATCTTTCGACGTGGTCACCTCGCGCGCGGTCGCCCCCCTGGAGCGGCTGATCGGCTGGTGTCTGCCGCTGCTCTCCCCCACCGGGGCGCTGATCGCGCTCAAGGGTGCGTCGGCGGCCGATGAGGTCGAGGCTGTGGATAAGCTGCTGACGAAGCAGAAGCTGAGTGCCGAGGTGCTGACGGTGCGGGCGCACCCCGCGGCCGAGGCCACGTTCGCGGTCCGGGTCCGCCGCGGCTGACCTCCGCCCGGTTCGAGGGCGACGAGCGGACGGGTCAGCGGGCCGGCCGGAATTCGACCAGGTCGACCTGTTCGCTCAGGGGCCGTCGGCCGACCTCCTCGAGCTGGAGGGTCACGGCTCTGTTGCCGAACAGCGGGACTCCGGCACCGAGCAGCACCTTGTTGATCTTGAACCGGAAGACATCGATCTCCTCGAGCAGCTGACCGGCCAGTTCCCCGCCGCCGCAGAGCCAGAGATCCTTGCCGGGTGACTCCTTGAGCCCGCGGACCAGGGCGAGCGGATCGTCGCTGACGGTGACGGTCGGGTCGGCCGGCAGGTCGTCGTGGTGGGTGATCACGTACTGGTGGAGATGCGGGTACGCACTGGTCAGGCCGGCATCGAGAGCCGGTTGGTGGGTACGCCGGCCCATGATCACCGCATCGAAGTGCCGATTCGGTGCCGTGACGCCGAGCGGTGCACGGGCCGGAGCCGGGCAGGTCTCGGGATACTCGGCGAAGAGCTGCCGGAGCACCGCGGGGGAATCGTCGAAGGCGGACCAGCCACCGCTGGTATCGGCGATGAAGCCGTCCAGGCTGACCGCGACGTAGAAGATGAGGGAGCGCATCGGAATCCAATCACAACAGATGTGGTGGTTAGGGTGGTCGGGAGTCTAGCACTACTGTTGTGGTGGTTGGAGGTGATCGGATGGTCGCGAACGCGGAACGCCGCGGGCTGATCGTTGATACGGCCCTTGCGCTGCTGGGCGGGGGTGGGTCCCGGGCGGTGTCCCACCGCGGCATCGACCGGGCTGCCGGGTTGCCCCTGGGAACCACCGCGAACTACTTCCCAACGCGGGCGGAGTTGGTCCGCGCGTGTGCGGAGCGGATCTTCGAGCGGTTGGCGCCGGACCCTGACCGCGTGGCCGAGATCCGGGCCTCGTATTCGGGGCGCACGGCCGTCGAGGAGTTCACGCTCGATGTGGTACGCCGGTTGGCCGCGGTACCAGCATTGACCGCGGCCCTGTTCGAACTGCGGTTGGAGGCCGGGCGTACGCCGGAGGTGGCGGCGGTGCTGAACCCGTTCCTGCGGACCGGGTTCGAGGAGGACGTCCGCTTCCACCGGGCGGCCGGTCTGCCGGGCGGGCGAACCGAGGTGGGTCTGCTGCACCAGGCCGTCAACGGTCTGCTGCTGGAATTCCTAGGCGGGCAACGCCCCGCCGAGGACCTGGAGCCGGCCACCCGCGAGCTGGTTCAGCGGCTGATCCCGGAAGAGCTGGTGCGGTAGTCTGGGGCGGCCCGCGGCCGATCGAAACAATCCCAGGAGTGTGATGAACCAGCCCAGTCAGGATGCGCTCGGATGGCCGCGACCATTGGCGCGTCAGGCCGGGCTGGGGTGGCCCGTACCGGGGGAATCCCCGGAGACCGCCGAGGACGAGCTCGCCGACGAGGTGGGCGCCGAGATCCAGGACACCGATGTGCAGCGTCCGTATTTCGCGGAACCGACGGCGGAGAAGCTGCCCCCCGTTTCACGTGAAACGAGAGAAGACCCGGCCGAGGCGGAATCCGCGACGATCGAATCGACCCCGGCCGTTTCACGTGAAACATCGGCGGACGAGCCGGCCAACAGCCAGATGGCCGGTGATGCGTCGGAAGAAATCCTTGGTGCCGCTATCTCCGCGGACGAGCTCGGCCCATCCGGCGAGGACGACGCCCCGGCCGCACCACCCGTTCCACGTGAAACATTGCCGCACCCGGCACAGCCTAGGGTCCTGGTGATCGCCAATCAGAAGGGCGGGGTCGGCAAGACCACGACCGCGGTGAACATCGCGACGGCACTGGCGCTGGGTGACCAGCGGGTGCTGGTCGTGGACCTCGACCCGCAGGGCAACGCCTCGACCGCCCTCGGGGTCGATCATGAACCGGGTACGCCGGGCACTTACGAGGTGCTGATCGAGGGGGCGGCCGTCGCCGACCACGTGAAGCCCTCCGCCGAGGCGGACAACCTCTGGGTGCTGCCGGCCACGGTCGACCTGGCCGCGGCCGAGATCGAGCTGGTCTCCACCGTCGCCCGGGAATCCCGGTTGGCCAAGGCGCTCCGGCGCTATCTCCGCGACCACGATGTCGACTACGTCTTCCTGGACTGCCCCCCGTCGCTGGGCCTGCTCACCTTGAACGCGCTGGTCGCGGCCGAGGAGATCCTGATCCCGATCCAGTGTGAGTACTACGCCCTCGAGGGCGTTTCCCAGCTGCTCAACACGATCAACCTGGTGAAGGGCGAGTTGAATGACGAGCTCGAGGTGTCGACGGTGCTGCTCACCATGTTCGACCCGCGTACCCGGCTCGCCGCCCAGGTCGTCGACGAGGTCCGCGCCCACTTCCCCGAGCAGACCCTCGAATCGGTGATCCCCCGCTCGGTGCGGATCTCCGAGGCCCCCAGCTACGGCCAGACCGTGCTCACCTACCAGCCCACCTCGACGGGGGCGATCTGCTACCGCCGCGCCGCCGCCGAGATCGCCCACCGTGCCGTACCGGAGGAGACACAGTGAACCAGCAGCAGCGCCGCAGTGGACTGGGCCGTGGCCTCGGCCAGCTGATCCAGAACACCGATCCCGCGACCACCCGGCCGCACCGTCCGGTGGATGGGGTGATCGACTCGCAGAAGTCCTCCCGCCGGATGCCGGAGGGCTCCTGGTTCGCCGAGGTGCCGATCGAAGCCATCACGCCGAACCCGAAGCAGCCCCGCACCGAGTTCGACGAGGATGATCTCACCGAGCTGACCGAGTCGATCAAGGAAGTCGGGCTGCTGCAGCCGGTTGTCGTGCGGCCGCTGGGCAAGGGTCCGGACGGTGAGCAGTTCGAGCTCGTGATGGGCGAACGCCGCTGGCGCGCCAGCCAGGCGGCCGGCCGCAGCACGATCCCGGCGATCGTCCGGCCCACTGAGGAACACGCCCTGCTCCGCGACGCCCTGCTGGAGAACCTGCACCGCGCCAATCTCAACCCGCTCGAGGAGGCGAACGCGTACCAGCAACTCCTCGATGACTTCGGCTGCACGCAGGAGGAGCTGTCGGCGCGGATCAAACGTTCCCGGCCGCAGATCTCCAACACCATCCGGCTGCTGCGGCTTCCCGCCTCCGTGCAGCGCCGGGTCGCCGCCGGGGTGTTGAGCGCCGGCCATGCCCGCGCCCTGCTCGGGCTCGATGATCAACTGGCCCAGGAACGCCTGGCTCAGCGGATCGTCGCCGAGGGGTTGTCAGTGCGGGCCACCGAGGAGATCGTCACGCTGGGTGAGACCGGCAGCGAGCCGCGGGCCCCGCGGGCGCCGAAGGAACGCCCGGAACGGGCGGTCGAACTGTCCGATCAGCTGTGCGACCACTTCGACACCCGTGCCCGGGTGGACATGGGTCGCAGCAAGGGAAAGATCGTGATCGAGTTCGCCTCACCCGAGGATCTCGAGCGGATCATCGCCCTGATGCGACTGGGCGACCAGGGCTGAGCGCACGCGCGCCCCTGCCATGATCGGCTGCGAGGATCAGGAAGCCTGGTTCTCGATGGCGTCGGCGGCGGCCAGCTTGGCCTGGACATCCTTGGTGGCGTACCGCTCCGCGACGAACGACAGGAACGGCACCGTACCGGCCAGGGCGATTCCCAGCAGTCGCTTCCACGCCCACTTCACCCGGCGCCCCAGGTCGTAGGCGGTCACCAGCAGCGCCATGTAGAGCCAGCCGTGCCCGATGCCGAGGACGGTGTTGATCTTGCCGCCGAGCTCGTTGAGGGTGGGATCGGGGGCCAGATACTTCAGCGGCATGCCGATGCAGATCAGCACCACGAGCAGCACGCCGACCACATAGGCCATCACCCGGTAGCGCAGCAGCGCCGCTCGCACGGCACGGGGGTTATCCACAGTTTCTCCCATCAGTTCCGGCTTGCTCACCGGTCGGTCGTCCCCAGCTCACGCGGGCTCCCCGACGGTCCCGCATCCGGCGTGTTTCCCCTGGTCAGCGCGGGAATGGAGGCATCATCCGCGCCCTCGGCGGTGGCCTCGCGGGCGCCGTCCCCGGTCCGCTCGTCCACATCGGCACCGGACTTCTCCACCGGGTTGTCCCCAGCCTCATCCACCTCGTCACCGGAGATCAGCGAGGTGCCTCGCCCGGCATCGCGGGAGAGCTTGATCGTCGCCGCCACGGCCGCGGCGGCGAAGATCCACCACTGCAGTGCGTAACCGTTGTTGCGGGCCTGCCCGGCGGCACTCGGGACATCCACCTGGGCGGCGGTCATCCCCTGCGCCGTCGCCCCGGCGTCATCGAGACTCAGGAACCCGGGCATCAGCTGGTCCGGCCAGAGCTGAGCGAGCCGCTGCAGGCGTACCGTGCCGAGCTGGCCCGCCGGCGCGGGCGACTCCGGCTCCGCCTCGGTCGGCAGCAACAGCCCGGTCTGGGTGACCTCACCGGCCGGCGGCGGGGGCGCGTCGGTACCCTCGATGACCCCGCGGACCACCGGCAGCACCGTGCCGTCGGCCAGCCGCAACGCGGTCACAACCCGAAACCGCCCCGGGGCGTCCGGCTCGGGGACCAGCACCTGCTGCTCCGGCAGATACCGGCCCGTGGTGGTCACCGGGCGGCCATAACCGTCCTTGGGGATCTCCCCGACCTGCAGCACCGAATCCAGCGGTACGGCCGCCTGGGTCATCCGGGCGCGCATCGCATCCTGGCCCTGCGTGCGAAACGTCTGCATCTGCCACAACCCGAGCCCCAGCATCACCCCGGTCACCACCAGCCCCACCAGCCAGATCAGGGCCTGGCGGCGGCGCCGCGCGGGGGTGACGCGCGCCCGACCGGTAGGGGTGGCCGCGGCGGGCAAGGAAGGGTCATCGGATGGCTGTTTCATGCTGGCGACCATTCTACGATGGACCCCATGGAGGAGGATGTTCGCTACCGGGGCCCGTTCCGACCGTTGATCGGGGACGAGGACCTGCTGCGCCCGACTCCCAGTCGCATGGTGTGGCTCGGCCTCGGCCTGCTGGCCGCGATCGTGCTCGGTTTCGCGATCGGGCTCACCCAGCCGCGTCGCCTCGGCCAACCGGACCGGGAATCGAAGTGACCCTGCGCCCGCGGCTGCGGCCTCTGGTCGCCGAGCGACTCGCTGAGCTCCCGCTGACCTGCTCGGAGTGTCCGCTCGGCGCGACGGTCCGCGCGGGTGTCGAAGCCGACCACGGCCCGGCCGGTTGGGCGCGGGCGGCCCAGCAGGAATGGGGCCTGTGCGGGATCACCGGCCACGAGGACGGCCGGCTGGCCGGCCACCTGCTGTTCTGCCCGCCGCTGCACGTGCCGCGCAACGGGCCCCAGGGTGGCGGGCCGCGCAGCCCCGATGCCGCCGTCGTGCTCTCGATCCGGATCGATCCGGGTGGCACCGCCGAGGGCCTCGGTCGGCAACTGGTGCAGGCGGCGGCCGCGCGGATGGTCCGCGTACCCGGCATCCATGCCCTCGAGGTACGTGGCAGCCGGCACGGCGGTTCCTGCGTACTGCCCCCGGTCGAATTCCTGGAGCGGGTCGGTTTCCAGGTGAGCACCGACCATCCGCTGCAACCCCAGCTGCGCCTCGAGCTGTCCCGTACGCTGCGCTGGCGACCCGGGCTGCTCGACTCCGCCCTCGATCGGGTCACGGGATGGATCCGGCCGCTGCCACCCGAGCCCGCGAACCATCAACCGCACGGTGGCTAAGGTCTCCCCATGGAGATCGCACCCCACGGCGCCTGGCGCTCCGAACTCGGCGCCGACCTGCTGACCGGCTCCTCGGTCGGCCTCGGCGGACCCTGGCTGGACCAGGAATCCCTGTACTGGTTGGAATCCCGGGCGGATCAAGGCGGCCGGACGAGCCTGTGGCGACAGTCCCCCGACGGCACCCGGACCGAACTCACCCCCGAGCACTACCTGCGCAGCACCGTGCACGAATACGGCGGTGGCGCCGTCGCCATCGCCGATGGTGTGATCGCCTTCTGCGACCACCCCAGCAATGAGGTGCTGCTGCTGGAACCCGGTGGCTCACCGCGGGTGCTCACCGGGTCCCCCGACCTGCGCTACGGCGATCTGCGGTTGCACCCGGCCGGCCGGTTGTTGCTCGCCGTCCGTGAGGACCACCGGGCCGAGACCCTGGCCGAGCACGGCGAACCGGTCAACAGCATCGTCGCCCTGGACTGGGAGACCGGCGCCGAATCCGTGCTCGTCGAGGGCGCCGACTTCTACGACGGCATCGCGGTCTCCCCCGACGGTCGGATCGCCTGGGTGGAATGGGATCACCCGAACATGCCTTGGGACCAGACCCGGATCCGGACCGCCGCCCTGACCACCGACGGCACCGGCGTCCGCCTCGGCGAGCACCACACGGTGTCGGATCGACCGCACACCTCGGCGATCAGCCCGGCCTGGCAGGACGGCGCAATCGTCTTCCTCAGCGACGAATCCGGCTACTGGAACCTGCACCGCTGGCGCGACGGCACCAGCACCGCCCTGCATCCGGTCGACAACGAGTTCGGTACCCCACCCTGGCAGCTCGGGATCGGCGATTTCGCTGTCGTCGATGCCGATACGATCCTCTGCCGCTGGCTGGAGAACGGTGTCGCGGGACTCGGATTCCTCACCAGCACGGGATTGCAGCCGATCACCACCACCGCGAACACCATTCGAGGCCTGGCCGCGGACCATGATCGGATCGCCCTGCTCGCCGGTTTCCCGGATCGCCCGAGCGCGATCATCACCCTGGACCCGAAGACCGACACCGAGACCGTGGTCCGGGCCAGCACCGAGGTGGATCTCGACCCCGCCCTGCTCTCGGCCGCCGAGCCGATCCGCTTCGGCGAGCCCGCGGCGTACGCCTGGTTCTATCCGCCGGTGAATCCGGCATTCTCCGCCCCACAAGGGGAACTGCCGCCGCTGAAGGTGCTCAGCCACGGCGGCCCGACGAGCTGCTCCGCACCCGCTCTGCGCCTCGACGTGCAGTTCTGGACCTCCCGCGGATACGCCGTCGTCGACGTCAACTACAGCGGCTCCACCGGTTACGGTCGCGCGTATCGCCAACGCCTGCAGGGAAACTGGGGCATCGCGGACGTCGCCGACTGTGTGGCCGCCGCCCAGCATCTGATCGACCGCGGTCTGGTCGATCCTGCGCGGGTCTGGATCGAGGGTGGGTCCGCGGGTGGCTACACCACCCTCCGGGCACTCACCAGCACCGACTTCTTCGCCGCCGGGATCAGCCACTACGGCATCGGCGACCTGGGCGCGTTGGCCGAACACACGCACAAGTTCGAGTCGCGTTACCTGGACGGGCTGGTCGGGCCGTGGCCGGCGGCACGGGCGATCTATGAGGATCGTTCCCCGGTGCAGCAGCTGGATCGGTTGAACACCCCGATGCTGATCCTGCAGGGCGCCGAGGACAAGGTCGTACCGCCGGAGCAGGCGTACCAGATGGCCGATGCCGTGCGGGAGAAGGGATTGCCGGTGGCCCTGGTCGTGTTCGACGGCGAGGCGCACGGCTTCCGCCGCGCGGATTCGATCCGGCGCACCCTGGCTGCCGAGCAGTCCTTCCTCGGTCAGGTCTTCGGGTTCACTCCCGCCGATCCGGTACCACGGCTGGCGATCGACAACCTGTGAGGTGCAGGCGAACCGGCGCGCTCATTCACCCATCATGACGTGGATCGCCGGCGGCAGGTCGAACTTCTTCGCCCAGCTGCGTGCGGTGAGTTCATCGACCGAGGCGCCGCCGCGCCGTGCGGCCAGCATCTCCTGCGGATCGAAGGCCGGTCCGATCGAATCCTCCTGATAGTCCGGACCGTTCAGGTATTCGGTCGCCGCCTCGGGTTCGAGGACGTCGATCTGCAGCTCCACGAAGTTGCGGTCCGGGTCCCGGTAGTACAGCGAGGTGGTGATGCCGTGATTGACGCAGACGGCCGGTTCGATGCCACGGTCGCGGAGCAGCTGGTAGCGATCGAGCAGTGTGTCGATGCTGTCGAAGGTGTAGGCCACGTGGTGCATCCCGGAGGTCGTCGGGGTCTTCTTCTGCATGTCGATCGGCGGGTGCAGCAGCGCGACGCGATGGTGCTCCTCGTCGTAGGCGATGAAGGTCAGGGTGTCGTCGGCGAACACCACTTTTCCGTCGAGTACGCCGGTGTACCAGTCGCGCATCGCGTCCGGCTGGCCGGTCTGCAGCACCACATGTGCGAACTTCGGCGTGGCAGCCATCTGAATCGCCCTCCCTTGGACTGTTCGTTGCTCTGCCCACGGTAAGCGCTATATGTGATAACAACAAGGGCCGGACGGCGCGGAGTGATAGCGTCACGGGGCCCACGTACCGAGCCTCGAATCAAGGGGGATGCCATGGCGGCGGTCCGGCAGATCGAGTCGAGTTCGGTGACCGAGAAGGTGGCGACCGAGTTGCGCCGCTCGATCGTCTCGGGCGATCTGGCACCCGGACAGAGCTTCTCGCTGCGGGAGATCGCGGCGATGCTCGGGGTGAGTTTCATTCCGGTACGCGAGGCCCTGCGGCAGCTGGAGGGCGAGGGTCTGGTGGTCATCCGCCCGGGTCGCAGCGCGATCGTCGCCCCGCTCGACCTGGACGACCTGCACGCCATCTATCGGCTGCGGCGTACCCTCGAACCCGCCCTGGCGCGCCGTTCGGTGACCCTGGTCGCCGCGCCGGAGCTCGACCGACTGGCCGCGGTGGCCCGCGATTTCGGCGACCCCGACGAGGGTATCGACGCGATCTATGACGCCCACCACGAGTTCCACGAGGCGCTGCTGGCGCCGGCGGCGAGTAGCTGGGATCTACGGATGCTGCGCACCCTGTGGCGGGCGACCGAGCGCTATGTCCGGATCGGTTTCCGCACCCTGGACCCGGACCCCGAGGAGCACACCCGCCGCCGGGTCGCCCACGAGGTGCTGTTGGAGGCGTTCCGCTCCCGCGATCCCGAACGCGCCGGCGCCGCCCTGGATGAGCACCTGGCGTTCAACGAGCAGACCGCGATCGACGCGCTCGGTCAGACGGCGAAGAGCTGATCCGGGTCGGCGAACGCCTTGAACTCGAGATTGTTGCCCGAGGGGTCGACGAAGAACATCGTCCACTGCTCACCGGGCTGCCCCTCGAACCGCAGATAGGGCTCGATCACGAACTCGACCCCGGCCTCGCGGATCCGCTCGGCCAACGCGTGGAACTCCGGCACCGGCAGCACCAGCCCGAAGTGCGGGACCGGGACGTCATGGCCGTCCACCGGATTCGTCGGCGCGGACCGGGGCGGCTCGGTGACCTCATGGGTGACCAGCTGGTGGCCGTGGAAATTCCAGTCGGTCCACCGGGTGTCCGAGCGACCGCGGGCCAGCCCGAGCACGCCGCCATAGAAGTCGCGGGCCTCCTCGATGTTCTGCACGGGGATGGCCAGGTGCATCGGGGGCAGCGGGCTGGTCGTCACGGCGTCCTCCTGGAGATCGGTTCGGCTGGAGATCGGTTCGGCTGGAGATCGGTTCGGTACGCCGACGCTACTGCCTCACAGCATCTCCAGTGGTCGCGGTCCACTCGGCGCCGGGAAGGCCCGATCCAGCGCCGCCAGGTCGTCCGGGGTGAGCTCGGTGTCCAGCGCGGTGGCGTTGTCGCGGACGTGCTCCGGGGTGCTCGCCTTGGGGATCGCGCAGATCGACTCGCGGCGCAGCACCCAGGCCAGGGCGGCCGCTGCCGGGCTGATCCCGTGCGCGTCGGCGACCTCGGCGAGCGTCGGGTCGTTCAGGATGCGGCCCTGTTCGATCGGCGAGTAGGCCATCACCGGCAGGTCGTGGTCGGCGCACCAGGGCAGCAGGTCGTACTCCGGCCCGCGCCGCGACAGGTTGTAGAGCACCTGGTCGGTGGCCAGCCCGTCGCTGCCCGGGACGTCCTGCAGCTCGGCGAGTGCGGCCCGGTCGAAGTTGCTGACACCCCAGGACCGGATCTTCCCGTCGGTGATCAGCTGCTCGAACGCCGCGAGCGTGTCCGCCAGCGGGTGCCCGCCCTGCCAGTGCAGCAGGTAGAGATCGATCCGGTCGGTGCGCAGGCGTTCCAGACTGCGCTCGCATGCCGCGATCGTGCCGTCCCGGGATGCGTTCGACGGCAGCACCTTGCTGACGACGAAGGCCTCGTCCCGCCGGTCCGTCAGGGCCTCGCCGAGCACTTCCTCCGCGCCGCCGTCGGCGTACATCTCGGCGGTGTCGACCAACCTCATGCCGAGATCCAGGCCGGTGTGCAGCGCCGCGATCTCGTCTCCTCGGCGGCCAGGGTCCTCGCCCCAGCCCCAGGTCCCCATGCCCAGCACGGGGACGGATTCTCCAGCAGCCAGCATGATTTGTCGCATCAACAACGGTAACCCGCGGCCCGACCCCCGTGGGGGGTACGCCTCAGAGCACCCGCCGCAGCTCCGCTGCCGCGGCCCGCACCCGGACCGCGGCGGCGTCGGCGTCCAGTCCGGCCAACGCGACGACCCCGACGCTGCACTCCAGATCCTCGTGGTCGTCGGGCAGGCCGAGCCCGCAGCCGACGCCGACCGCGCCCGGTTCCAGCTCGCCGCGGGTGACCGCATGGCCCAGCTCGCGGGCCCGGCGTACCGACTCCGGATCGTCGGCCTGCTCGGGCCGCGCGGCCAGGATCGCCACCCCGGAGGCGCCTCGGGTCAACGGATGCCGGGCACCCACCCGGTAGGCGACCCGCAGCGACTCGGTCGGCGGCTCGTGGGTGAGCGCGACGACACAGCTCTCGTGCTCGGCGACCGCCAGATAGGAAGTGGCACCGGTCTCGGCGGCGAGCTGGGCCAGCACCGGCCGGGCCGCGCTGCGCAGGGCCGGCGCAAATCGGGCCGCGAGCCCGAGCACCCCGGCCGCCAGCCGGACCCGGGCGTCCTCACCGCGGTGCACCAGGCCGTGCTCGGCCAGGGTGGCCACCACGCGATAGCAGATGGTCCGGTGCAGCTCGAGCCGCGCACCGAGCTCGGCGACCGAGATCCCACCGGGGTGCGCGGCGACCTCGTCGAGCAGCCGCAGCCCGCGGTCCAGGGTCTGCAACGTCGTCATCGGAACTCCTAACTGCCCCAGAGCCTTGCCCGGTGGGCACCGGCCCATTACAGTGCGTGCGCTGAGCGAAACCAAGTGTGCGTTATTCGACACAACGATGTGACAAGCGTAGGGGGCCTGTCGATGTCCTGCCCGGTGTCCGGCCATCTCCCCTCGGCCAATGCCGCCGCCTTCGACCCGTTCACCGGTGACTACCAGGTGGATCCGGCCGAGGCATTGCGCTGGAGCCGGGAGCAGGAGCCGGTCTTCTTCTCCCCGAAGCTCGGCTACTGGGTGGTCACCCGCTACCAGGACGTGAAGGCCGTGTTCCGCGACCACGCGCACTTCTCCCCGGCGATCGCGCTGGAGAAGATCACCCCGACCGTCGAGGCCGCCGACGAGGTGCTCCGCGGTTACGACTACGGGATGAATCGCACCCTGGTCAACGAGGACGAACCCGATCACATGCGCCGTCGCCGCGCGCTGATGGAGCCGTTCACCGCCGAGGCGCTGGCTCCGCACGAGGAGATGGTCCGCCGGCTCGCCCGGGAGGCCGTGGATTCCTTCGTGGACGCCGGATCCGCGGATCTGGTCGCCGAGATGCTCTATTTCGTCCCGCTCACCGTGGCGATGCACTTCATGGGCATCCCCGAGGAGGACATGGGGCCGCTGAAGGAGTTCTCGGTCGCCCACACGGTGAACACCTGGGGTCGCCCGGCACCGGAGGAACAGGTCGCGGTCGCCCACCAGGTCGGCAGGTTCTGGCAGTACGCCGGGGGCGTGCTGGAGCGGATGCGGGCCAACCCCGACCGGCCCGGCTGGATGCCCTACTCGATCCGGGTGCAGGCCGAGGAGCGGGCTGCCGGCTGCCCGGTCGGGCAGGAGACGGTGCACGACTCCTATCTGCACTCGATGATGATGGCCGGCATCGTCGCCGCCCACGAGACCACCGCCCATGCCGGTGCGAATGCGGTCCGGCTGCTGCTCGAGGAGCCCGAGCGTTGGCAGCAGCTCTGCGCCGACCCGTCGCTGATTCCCAATGCCGTCGAGGAATGCCTGCGGTTGCGGGGATCGGTGGCGGCCTGGCGGCGGATCGCGCTGGCCGACACCGAGGTGGGCGGCGTACCGATCCCCCGGGGCTCGAAGCTGCTGATCGTGCAGGCCTCGGCGAACCATGACGCGGACCGGTTCGAGAACGCCGACGACTTCGATGTGTATCGCACCGAGGCCTCGGACCATCTCACCTTCGGCTACGGCGCGCATCAGTGCCTGGGCAAGAATCTGGCCCGGATGGAACTGCAGGTCTTCCTCGAAGAACTCACCACCCGGTTGCCGCATCTGCGCCTGGCCGAGCAGGAGTTCACCTTCGTCCCGAACACCTCCTTCCGCGGGCCGGAACGACTGCTGGTGGAGTGGGATCCCGAGCAGAACCCCGAGCGCACCGCGCCGGAGATCCTGCAGCAGCGACAACTGCTGCGGATCGGCGAACCCTCCCGGCACACCCTGGGGCGCACCCTGCGGGTCGTCGAGGTGATCCCCGAGACCCCCGAGGTGACCCGGGTGGTGCTCGCCGATCCGAGCGGGAAACCGTTGCCGGCCTGGAATCCCGGGGCGCACCTCGATGTGCAGTGCGGCACCGATGCCGGTGGCAAACAGCGCTCCCGGCAGTATTCGCTGTGCGGTCGACCCGGCCCGCACTGGGAGGTCGCGGTGCTCCGCGAGGACGACGGCCGGGGCGGTTCGCGCTGGCTGCACGAACACACCCGCGTCGGGGCCGATTGGCGGGTCCGCGGCCCCAGCAACCACTTCCGGCTCGACCGGGGCGAGGTGGCTCCGCAGACACCGGTGCTGCTGATCGCCGGTGGGATCGGGATCACCCCGATCGCGGCGATGGCCCATGCGCTGCGGGCCGCGGGCCGGGCGTACACCCTGCACTATTCCGGACGCAGCCGGCAGACGATGGCGCTGCTGGAGCGACTGCAGGCCGATCACGGCGAGGCCCTGGTGGTGCATGCCGCCGATGAGGGGGGCCGCGCCGACTATGCCGCGATCCTCGCTGCGGCAGGGAATGCGGAGGTGTACGCCTGCGGCCCGCAACGGCTGCTGGCGGCGCTCGCCGAGCTGGTACCGGCCGAGCGCCTGCATGTCGAACACTTCACCTCCACCCTCGGCGAGCTCGACCCGAGCACGGAGCATGCCTTCGAACTCCGGCTCGCCGACTCCGGACAGACGTTGGTCGTGCCCCCCGATCGGACCGTGCTGGACACCCTGCGCGCGGCCAACCTGGATGTCCCCTCGGACTGCGAGGAGGGGCTCTGCGGCACCTGCGAGGTGCCGGTGCTGGCCGGGGAGGTCGACCACCGCGATCTCGTCCTGGACGCCGGTGAACGGGCCGCCAATCGATCGATGATGTCGTGCTGCTCCCGCGCCCGCGGGGACTCACTCACCCTCGGGCTCTAGGGCCGCAACCGCTGGAAATGCAGTTCAGAAAGGAAAAGGTCAATGGCGACAGCAGAGGTGGAAACACCGGGGAAATCCACCAGACCCCGCGGCTTCGGTCGGGTGATGGCCGGCTCGATGGTCGGCGCGGTGCTCGAGTGGTATGACTTCGCGCTCTACGGGGTGCTGGCGGCGACCGTGCTCGGGCCGCTGTTCTTCGCGAGCAGAGACCCGATCGTCGCCACCTTGTCCGCCTTGGCGACGATGGGTCTGGGGTTCGTGGCCCGGCCGCTCGGTGGCATCGTCTTCGGGCACCTCGGTGACCGGTTCGGCCGACAACCGATGCTGGTCACCACCTTCTTGATGCTGGGCGCGGCCACCGCGGCGATCGGGTTCCTGCCCACGCTGCAGAGCGCCGGCATCCTCGCCACCGTGCTGCTGGTGGTGCTGCGGCTGATCCAGGGCTTCGCCCTCGGCGGCGAGTTCGGCGCCGCGGTGCTGCTGGTCAGCGAATACGGGGAACGCGAGAAGCGCGGTTTCTGGGCCTCCTGGCCGCAGGCCGGCGCCCCGATCGGCACCGTGCTGGCCACCGTCGTGGTCACCGTGCTGCAGCTGATCTTCCCCGGTGAGGCCTTCCAGCAGTGGGGCTGGCGGGTCGCGTTCTGGCTGGCGATCCCGCTGCTGATCTTCGGCTTCTGGGTCCGGCACGGGGTGGAGGAGTCGCCGGTCTTCCGCGCCGCCCAGCAGCACGCCGAGCAGGTCGCCAGCGAGCGGCCGCGGTCCTCGATCATCCAGGCGCTGCGCCGCCCGCGCGCGGTGCTGCACGGACTCGGCGTACGCCTCGGTGAGAACGTCGCCTTCTACGTCTACACGATCTTCGTGCTCTCCTACGCCACCAAGGTGCACGGCTATTCGACACCGACGGTGCTCAAGGTGGTGACCGCCGCCTCGGTCGGCCAGTTCCTCGGCATGGTGGTCGCCGGCTGGTGGTCGGACAAGGTGGGCCGCAAGGTCGCGATGCTCGTGCCCTCGGTGGCCCTGCTGGTCTGGGCCCCGGTGTTCTTCTGGATGGTCGGCAGCAACTCGGTCCCGCTGCTGGCGGTCGGCGTCATCGTCGGCGCCACCCTGCACGGCATGCTGGCTGGGCCGGAAGCCGCATGGATCACCGAACTGTTCCCGACCCGCTACCGCTACGGCGGCTCCTCGCTGGTCTTCCAGGGCTCCTCGATCATCGCCGGCGCCCCGGCCCCGCTGATCGCGCTCTGGCTGTCCACCCGCTACGGCACCTGGGCCGTCGTCGCCTACCTCGCCGTCACCATGCTCGTCACCATCATCGCGCTCGTCACCGCCAAGGAGACCGCCGGCCGCGACCTCCACGACAACGACACCGGCCCCTACGACCCCGTCCCGATTCCGACCACCCGGTAGCCGAAGATGTCAGGTGTTATGCACGGTCGCAAGGGGCCTGCACTGTGCACTGTGACCCAAGGGATCAGCACTTTCGGATTCATCCCGGAACCGGCGGAACCAATCCGGAGGGCCGACTCGTGGAGAGGGGTATGAGGATTCACGCGTTCATCACCCCCGTCCTGATCGCCCCGGTCCTGGCCAGCCTGCTGCTCACCGGCTGTGCCGGTTCGGTCCCCGCCGAACCGGCCGGTGGCGGGTCCAACGGCCCGGCGAGTACGCCGCCGGCGACCCCGCCCAGCGACCCGACCCCGCCGGTGGTCGACCCGGCCGAGCTGCAGGGCCGCTGGCAGGCGGTCGAACTCTCCCCGGCCGCCCTCGTACCCGGCAAGGAGCCGCGGCTGACCCTGCAGGCCGACCGGATCGGCGTGCTCCCCGGCTGCAACACGATGGGCGGCAGCTACCGCATCGAGGGCAACACGCTGATCACCGATGGCCTCACCTCGACGATGATGGGGTGTCCCGAGGAGCTGATGGCCCAGGAACGCGCCGTAGCCGAGCTGCTCGAGGGCGACCCGCAGTGGTTCCTGGAGCGCGGCCGGTTCACCCTGATCGATGGGGAACGGCGGCTCGTCCTGGTCCGCGACACGAGTACGCCCCAGCCGCCGCCCGCTCCGAGCGGACCGGTCGAACCGCCGCTCACCCCGGCCCCCGGCCAACGCTGAGCGGCCCGCGGATCAACCGGACCACTCCTCGGCCAGGATCGCGAACAGGCAACCATCCAGCCAGCCGCGGTCGCGGTGCAGGCATTCCTTGCGGGTAACGGCTTCCAGCCGCAACCCGGCCTTCTCCAGCACCCGGTGACTCGCTTGATTGTCGGCGAAACAACCGGCGGTGAGCCGGCGCACCCCAAGCTCGGTGAAAGCGATCCGGATCAGCTCCCGGGACACCTCGGTGGCGAACCCGTTCAGCTCGACTCGGTGAACTCCATGCCGCGATCCTGCCAGCCGGCTCTAGCATGTCGCCATGAGATTTGCGGTGGTCGGTGCGGGCAGCCTGGGTGGATACTTCGGCGGGTTGCTGCAGCGCGACGGTCACCAGGTCAGCTATCTGGCCCGCGGCCGGACGCTGGAAACCCTGCGGGAGAACGGATTGCGGATCACCGGGCAGACCGAGATCGAGTTGCCGCAGGTGACCGCGACCGACGACCCGGCCGAGATCGGCCCGGTCGATGCGGTGCTGCTCTGCGTGAAGACCCCGCAGCTCGATGCGGTACTGCCCCAGCTGCCCGACCTGGTCGGCCCGCTCACCGCGGTGATCACCATGCAGAACGGCGTCGACGCCCCGCGACGCGTCGCCGAGGTGGTCGGCGAGGGTGCGGTGCTGCCCGGCATCGTCCGCATCTTCACCCAGCTGACCGAACGCGGGGTGATCGATCATCGCGGCGGGCCGGGTTCGATCGCGTTCTCCGAGCCGAACAATGCCGAGACGGATCGGCTGGAGGCCCTCCGCGACGCGTTCAGCGAGGCCGGGGTGACCGTGGTCGAGCCCGCCGACATCTGGTCCGAGCTCTGGCAGAAGTATGTGTTCTTCGCCCCCTCCGGCCTGCTCGGTGCGCTCACCGCCGAGCCGGTCGGTGTGATCCGCAGCCGGCCGGGGCTGCGCGAGTTGCTGCAGCGCGCGATCGGTGAGGCGGTGGCAGTGGGCCGGGCGGCCGGCATCGACCTGCCGCCCGATGTCGAGACCCGCACGCTCGCCTTCTGCGACCAGCTGCCGGAGGGCGCCACCACCTCGCTGCAGCGCGACCTGGCCGCCGGCGTACCCAGTGAACTCGAATCGGTGCTGGGTGCCCTGGTCCGGTTGGCCGCCGTCGCCGGCGTGCCGGTACCGCTGCACGAGCTGGGTTACGAGGTGCTCGCGGTCCGCGCCGAGCACGCCGCGGAGCGGGCGGCCCAGGCACCATGACGCCCGCTCCGCAGGCCCCCGGGAGCCGCGGAACCAACATCCCGCGCATCGGCGACTGGAATCAGCGCGTGGTGATCGACTGGGTACGCCGCAATCCGCAGGGCACCAGCCGGGTCGAGTTGGCCGCCTCCACCGGACTGAGTCCGCAGACGATCTCCAACCTGACCCGCCGGCTGCTGGAACGGGGGCTGATCGAGGAACGCGGTCAGGTCGGCACCGGACCCGGCAAACCGCGCACCCTGCTCGGCCTCGCTCCCGGGGGCATGCACGCGATCGGGGTCCATCTGGATCCGCTGCTGATCACCCTGGTGGTCACCGATCTGCTGGGCCGGGTGGTGGCCCGCGCCCAGCGGCGTACGCCGACCGGCAGCCCGGGTCGGGTCGTCCGCAGCATCACCGAGGCCGTGCACCGGCTCATCGCCGAGGCCGAGATCGACCCGGGCACCGTCACCGGGGTCGGGGTGGCCGCGCCGGGCCCGGTCGAGGTGGACACCGGGACCCTGGTCGAACCGCCGCTGCTCGACGGCTGGCGCCGCGTTCCGTTGCGGGACCGGCTCGCCGCGGCCCTGGCGCGGCCGGTACTGCTGGAGAAGGACGTGCTGGCCGCCGCCGTCGCCGAGGACTGGGTGCGGACCGATGGGGATCCGCGCACCTTCGTCTTCTGGTATCTCGGCACCGGAATGGGGGCCGGGTTGGTGCACCGCGGTGAGGTGCTGCGCGGGGCCTCCAACAATGTCGGCGAGGTCGGCCACCTGATGGTGGACCCGCACGGCGCCGCCTGTGACTGCGGGGAACCCGGGGTGCTGTCGCAGGCACTCGGTCCCCGGCAGCTGGTGGCCGCGGGGTTGGCCGCCGGGGTGCTCACGCCCCCGCTGCCCGAGAGCCGCCGAGCCGTCGACGACGCGGTCACCGAACTGTGCCGACGCTCCGCCGAGGGGGATCCGGCCGCCGCCGCGGTCCTCGACCATGCCGGGGAGCTGCTCGCCCGCGCGGTGATCCAGGTCTGCGATCTGCTCGATGCCGACGAGGTGGTCTTCGGCGGCCCCTACTGGGACCGGTTGCAGCATCGGCTGGAACCTGTTGTACGCAAGGATCTGCACGCACGTGCCGCGATGCGGCAGGTGCATCCGATCCGGGTGCACAGCACCCGGCTGGGGGAGGACGTGGCCGCCATCGGCGCCGCCTCGCTGGTGCTGGAGGACGCGCTCTCCCTGCGTCCGACCTCGCTGCTGCTGACCGACTGAGTGCCACGACACGGTTCAGTTACGTTCTGAAACGGCCTCGGGAATCTCTTGACAGCAGGAATCCGCGTCGCTCTACTGGGTTTATCCAAGTAATGGATTAACCTGCCCGACCAGTTCCCTGGACGCCGCGGCCGAAGGAGTCCCCATGCGTCGACGTACCTTTCTCGCCGGAATGGCCGGCCTCGCCGGCGCCGCCGTCACCGGCCTCAGCGCCTGTGGCTCGGGCGGATCCAGCAGTGCCAGCAGCGGCACGCTCAAGGTGGCGTACCAGAAGTTCGGCAATGCGACGGCCGCGGATTCCCTGTTCACGAAGATGAAGACCGTCTTCGAGCAGGCGAATCCGGACTTCACCGTCGAGCTGATCCCGATCGAGGCCAGTCAGAACGACTACTTCACCAAGCTCGCGCTGATGAACCGCTCCCCGAGCACCGCACCGGATCTGATGTATGAGGACACCTACATGATCCGCTCCGATGTGGGCGCCGGTTATCTGATGCCGCTCGATGACTACCTCAACGGCTGGCCGGAATGGTCGGAATACATCGAGGTCGCCAAGACCGGTGGTCGCGCCGATGACGGGAAGATGTATGGCATCCCGCTCGGCACCGATACCCGCGGGCTCTGGTTCAACAAGCAGATCCTGCAGCAGGCCGGATTGCCCGGTGACTGGGCACCGAAGAACTGGGACGAGATCCTCGGTGCCGCCCGGGTGATCAAGGAGAAGGTGCCCGGGGTGATCCCCTTCAACATCTATTCCGGCAAGCCGATGGGTGAGGGCGCGGTGATGCAGGGCTTCGAGATGTTGTTGTACGGAACGAAGAACACGCTCTATGACGACCAGGCGAAGAAGTGGGTCGTCGGCTCCCAGGGCTTCGCCGACGCCCTCGATTTCCTCCGCACCGTCTACACCGAGGGCCTGGCACCGACCCCGCAGCAGGCGCTGGACAGCAACCTGAGCACCCGCGTCACCGGCGAACTGCTGCCGCAGGGCAAGCTGGCGATCGCCCTCGACGGCTCCTGGCTGCCGAGCAGCTGGCAACCGTCGGGCAAGGCGGCCTGGCCGGCCTGGGAGACCACCATGGGAACCGCCGGGATGCCCACCCAGACGGGCGATTCGCCCGGCAAGGTATCGATGTCGGGCGGCTGGACGCTGGCCATGGGGGCGAACACCAAGGCCCCCGATGCGGCGTTCAAGTTCCTCAGTCTGTGCATGAATCGGGAGAGCTCGCTCGGTTTCGTCATCGAGGACTCCCAGATCGCGGTCCGCAAGGACGTCGCCGAGGACCCGGCATACCTGAAATCCAACCCCACCACGAAATTCTGGACCGATCTGGTGCCGGTGACCCACTACCGGCCGGCGACCGCCGACTATCCGCAGATCTCGAACGCCATCATGGTCGCGATGGAGGCGGTGATGACCGGGCAGAGCGATGTGGCCTCCGCCGCGGCCGCCTACGACAAGGCGGTGACCGGGATCGTCGGTGCGGAGCAGACCGTCAAGGCCTGATCGCGTCGATGACTGCCACCACGCTCCCACCCGCCCGGCGCGCCCGCCGCCATCCGTGGCGTTCGGTGCCGCTGTTGCCGGCGGTGATCCTGCTCGCCATCTTCATGGTCGGCCCGGCGATCTGGTCGGTCTACGGATCGCTCACCAACACCGCGCTGACCGGGCGAGCGGCGCGCTTCCCGCGGTTCATCGGGCTGGCGAACTACGAGCGGCTGTTCGCCGATCCCGAGTTCACCCGGGCGATCCTGCTCACCCTGGCGTTCACCATCGGCAGCGCCATCATCGGCCAGAACGTCCTCGGGCTCACCATCGCGGTGCTGCAGCGCCGGGCCCATCGGGCCGTGCAGACCGTCGTCGGCACCCTGGTCGTGGCGGCCTGGGTGATGCCGGAGATCGTCGCCGCATTCGCCATGTACGCGTTCTTCCAGACCGACGGCAGCCTGAACGCGGGCCTGGGAATCCTCGGCATCGCACCGATCGAGTGGCTCTACCGGCATCCGATGCTGGCGGTGATCCTGGCCAACATCTGGCGCGGCACCGCCTTCTCGATGATGGTCTATTCGGCGGCGCTGGCCGACATCCCCGACGAGCTGACCGAGGCCGCCGCCGTGGACGGCGCGTCGCGGCGGCAGACGCTGTTCCGGATCACCATCCCGCTGATCCGGCGGGCGATCGGCACCAACCTGATGCTCACCACCCTGCAGACCCTCTCGGTGTTCACGTTGATCTATGTGATGACCGGCGGCGGCCCCGGTACCGACTCGTCCACGCTGCCGGTGCTCGCCTACCAGACCGCCTTCAAGTTTGGCGAGGTCGGTTACGGCACCGCCATCGCCACGGTGATGCTGGTCATCGGCGCGCTCTTCTCACTGGTCTACATCCGCCTGCTGCGCTCGGAGGTCGATCGGTGACCGCCGTGCAGAGTGTTCAGCGTCCGGCCCGGCCCCGCAGCCTGGCCGCGCCCGGTGCGACCTCGGCGCGCGGGCTGGCCGATGCGGCGCTGGTCGTGCTGGGTCTGGTGTTCCTGGTTCCCCTGCTCTGGTTGGTGTTCGCGTCCTTCGACACCCGGGCCACCCTGGTCGCCGGGCTGCCCGAGGCCCCGGGGTTGGGCAACTTCACCGAGGTGATCAGCTGGGATCGGCTCGGGCGGCCGCTGCTGAACAGCACCGTGCTCTCCGCCGGTGCGGCCGCCGTCGCGACACTGGTGGCCACCCTCACCGCGTACCCGCTGTCTCGCTACCGGCTCCGGTTCGGCCGCGGGTTCATGTACGCCGTGCTGTTCGGCACCTGCCTGCCGATCACCGCGATGATGGTGCCGGTGTACGCCCTCTTCGTGAAGTTGGAATGGCTGGATTCGCTGCTGGCCAGCACCCTCTTCCTGGCCGCCACCTCGCTGCCGATGGCGATCTTCATGACCAAGAACTTCATGGATTCGGTGCCGGTGTCGCTGGAGGAGGCGGCCTGGACCGACGGCGCCTCGGCCCGGCAGACCCTGGTTTCGATCGTCACCCCGCTGATGCGGCCCGGGCTCGCGGTCGTCTTCGTCTATGTCTTCGTGCAGTGCTGGGGAAACTTCTTCGTCCCGTTCGTGCTGCTGCTGTCGCCGGAGAAGCAACCCGCCGCGGTCACCATCTTCTCCTTCTTCGGGCAGTACGGCACCGTCGCCTACGGTTCGCTGGCCGCCTTCTCGCTGCTCTACTCCCTGCCCGTGGTCGTCCTCTACGCGCTGGCCCAACGGTTGATCGGTGGCGCCAATGCGATGGCCGGTGCGGTCAAGGGCTGACCCCGAATCCACCGTCGTCGAAGGGACACCCATGCATGACCGCACCGAGCACACCATTGCTCGGCTGGACCGTTTCCTCAGCGAGCGGATCGAACCGGCCCGCTGGCGCCGTCGGGCGCCGCTGACGGTCACCGCCTGGCAGGTGCCCGACGAACCGGTCCCGTTCAGCGAGGCGGTCGGCCAACCCTTCGAGGAGTTCGCCATCGGGCAGGGCTGGGCCCGGCCGTGGGGCACGACCTGGTTCCGGGTGCAGGGTGGGGTTCCGGGCGAGTGGGCCGAGCAGAGCGGGACGGCGGTGGAGCTGCTGGTCGATCTCGGCTTCAGCGGCTCGGGACCGGGTTTCCAGGCCGAGGCGACGGCGTACACCCCCGACGGGGTGATCCTGAAGGGGATCGAGCCCCGGAACCATCACGTGCCCACCGATGCCCGGCCGGGCGAGCCGGTCGACGTCTTCGTCGAGGCGGCGGCGAACCCCAGCTTCGACGACGGCGGTTTTCGCACCCCGACCCCGATGGGGGACAAGGAGACCGCCGGGGCGGAACCCCTCTACCGGTTGCGTTCGGTGGAGGTCGCGTTGCGGGATCTCGCGGTCGCCGAGCTGCACGCCGATCTGCTCACCCTGCGCGGACTGCTCGACGAACTGCCGGCGACCAACCCGCGCCGGGCCGAGATCCTCGCCGGTTGCGAGCGGGTGATCAACGCGGTCGACCCGGATGATGTGCCCGGCACCGCGGCGGCCGGCCGTGCCGAACTCGCCGGCCTGCTCGCCGCCCCGGCGTACGCCTCCGCGCATCGGGTGCACGCGGTCGGGCACGCGCACATCGATTCGGCCTGGCTGTGGCCGACCCGGGAGACCGTGCGCAAGTGCGCGCGAACCTTCTCCAATGTCATCGAGCTGCTGGAAACGCGACCAGGGTGGCGATTCGCGGCGTCCTCGGCGCAGCAGTACGCCTGGATCAAGGAGCACTACCCCGAGCTGTTCGAACGGATCCGTGCCCAGGTCGATGCCGGGGGTTTCGTCCCGGCCGGTGGCATGTGGGTGGAGTCCGACACCAACCTGCCGGGTGGGGAGGCGATGGCGCGGCAGTTCGTGCTCGGCACCCGCTGGTTCATCGACGAGCTCGGCGTCGAACCCCTGGACGTCTGGCTGCCGGACTCCTTCGGCTACTCCGGGTCACTGCCCGGGATCGCCACCGCAGCAGGAAAACGCTGGTTCCTGACCCAGAAGATCTCCTGGAACGACACCAACACGATGCCGCACCACACCTTCTGGTGGGAGGGCATCGACGGGCGGCGGATCTTCACCCACTTCCCACCGGTCGACACCTACAACTCCGATCTGTCGGCGGCCGACCTGGCCCGCGCCGAGCGACAGTACGCCGAGAAGGGCCGGGCGAACACCTCGCTGGTTCCCTTCGGCTACGGCGATGGCGGCGGTGGCCCGACCCGGGAGATGCTCGCCGCCGCGGCCCGGACCGCGGACCTGGAGGGATCGCCGAAGGTCACCCTGTCCAGCCCGGCTGCATTCTTCACCGCCGCGGAGGAGGAGTACGCCGACCCGCCCGTCTGGCGGGGGGAGATGTATCTGGAGTTCCACCGCGGCACCTACACCTCCCAGCATCGCACCAAGGCCGGCAACCGACGCAGCGAGCACCTGCTGCGGGAGGCCGAACTCTGGGCGACCACCGCGGCCGTCCGCACCGGCCGCGCGTACCCGGCCGAGGAACTGGACCACTGGTGGCGGATCGTGCTGCTGCAGCAGTTCCACGACATCCTGCCCGGGTCGTCCATCGCCTGGGTGCATCGCGAGGCCGAACGCAACTATGCCGAGGTGGCGCGGGGGTTGGAGCAGATCATCGCCGATTCGCTGGCGGCGTTGGGATCCGAGGCGGGTTCGCAGGATGGCGTGCTGGCGAATGCCGGGCCTTTCCCGGTCCGCGGGGTGCCGGCGCTGGGGGTCGGGCGTGCCGAGGATGCGGTCGCGGATGCGCGGATCCGGGTCGAGCGGGCGGGTACCGACTGGGTGCTCACCGGCCCAGGGATCCGTGCCGTGGTCGATGAGCACGGCCGGTTGACCTCGGTGCGTGACCTGGCCGCGGACCGTGAGGTGCTGGCACCCGATGAACCCTCCGCCCGGTTGGTGCTGCACCGGGACGTGCCGAACCGCTGGGACGCCTGGGATGTGGACCACCACTACCGTCAGGTGTCCCGCGAACTCGACGAGCCGACCGTGATCGAACCGCTCGCCGATGGCCTGCGGATCACCTTCGTCACCGGGCGGTCGGAGATCGTCGAGACGGTGCGATTGGCCGACGATCGGCCCGCGATCGAACTGGAACTGGAGCTCGACTGGCACGAACAGCAGCAGCTGCTGAAGCTCGATTTCGCGCTCGATGTGCACGCGGAGCAGGCGACCTCGGAGATCCAGTTCGGGCATCTGCAACGGCCGACGCATGAGAACACCTCCTGGGACGCGGCGCGTTTCGAGACCGTCGCGCACCGCTGGATGCAGGTGGGTGAACCGGGTTACGGGGTGGCGTTGGCGAATGACTGCAGTTACGGCTTCGACTGCACCCGAACCACCCGGGGTGATGGCGGGACGACGACGCGACTAGGTGTCTCGGTGGTACGGGCGCCGCTGTTCCCCGACCCGGAGGCCGACCAGGGCCGGCACCGGTTGGCGTACACGTTGCGCGTCGGGGCCGGTGTGGCCGAGGCGATCGAGGAGGGATACCGGTTGAATCTGCCCCTGCGGACGGCGCCGGGATCCGGGGCGGCGCCGCTGGTGTCGATCGACGATCCGGCGGTGGTGATCGAGGCGGTCAAGCTCGCCGAGGACGGTTCGGGTGATGTGGTCGTGCGCTGTTACGAGTCCCGCGGCGGCCGGGCTCGCGCCAGGGTGACGGCGGACTTCGAGATTGTCGAGGTGCTGGAGACCGATCTGCTGGAGCGCCCCATCGAACCGCGGGCGCTGCGCGCGGTCGACGGCCCGGTCGCCACCCTCGAACTGCGTCCCTTCCAGCTCTGCACCCTCCGGTTCCGGCGCACACCCACGTCCCTCGAGTAGCTCGCGCGGCGACCGTGTCGAGAGCGCCCCCGACGTGGATTGCTCATCTCGACACGCTCGGCATTGCTCCGCTTCGCTGCGCATGCCGAGCTACTCGATGAGCGTGCGGAAACCTAACCTGGGTCGGGAATCAGGGCAGGCTGGGATTCCGACGGAGCCGGCTTCTTCGTCTCCTGCTTCGCACTCTTCTGTTTGCCTGCGTTGGCCTGGTCGCGGGCAGCTTGGCGTAGGTCGCGAAGGCGCTGGTTCTTGCGGGCGCGACGGAGTCGCTCGCGTTCACGAGCTTCATCGGCGGCTTGTTCGGCTTCGGCCTGTTCCTTCTCCAGCTGGGCCTGGCCGTTAATCAGGGTCTCGCGAAGCAGCTGTTCAGTCCGGGACAGGGAGGCGGCCGGGTCGTTGATCAGGTGATCGGGTGGAGGATGGTCCCAGGTGCCGTAGCTGGTGACCCACGCTTCCTGCCCGGCCGGTGTTTTCCAGTGGAACACCCCGGGTGAGGGTTGTTCGACCCGGAATCCGGCGTGGGTTCGTGCCCGATGCGAGGCCCGGTTCAACGGGCCGAGGTTGCCCGAGCTGGTGGGCCCCTCCGGGGCGGGAATGGTGTGATCGAGGTCGATCCCGCGGCCCAACGCACTGCGATTCGATCGAGGAAACATCACATACCGGTCGCGGAGTTTGACGCGCATGGCGAGCTCGTCGCTGGGTCGGTAGGTGTTGACCATCACCGGCGCGGCCAGGTCGATCACCGGCCGCACCTTCACGGTTCCGGAGCAGTGCTCCAGCAGTTCTTTCAGATGCTGGAGGGTGACCGGTCCGAGGGCGTCGCCTTCACCGCCGCGACGGTTGGCGAGGTCCTTCTGGTGGACGTGCAGGATCAACTCCGCACCATGCCGGCACCGCTCCGAGGTGGGCGTGACGACCTCGCCATGCTTGTTGACCACCTCACCCGTAGGCGTGACCGTGGCGCCGTCGAACAATGAGGGCTGCAGCAGTTGCCGGGCCCGCTCCGGATGCGCCAGATGCCCCAACGCTTCGGCACGCAGCTCATCACGGCTGGCGGTGGACCCGCCGGCCTTCAACACATCCGTCAGCCGATCCAGGGTGCCGTTCAGGTGTGCGGCGTCCCCGGCGTCGAGGTTGGCGTAGAGGTCGGTGATCCCCGGGGTGTTCCGACTGGGGGTGAACTCGACGCGGCGCTGTTTCCTGGCGGCCTGGCGTTCGGCTTCTTTGTCGTCGTTGAGCATCAACGCGACCTGGGTTTCGGTGGTCGCGACCGCGCGCTTGGGAGTGAGGTTGACCAGGCGGAGTGACCAGAGGGAGTCGAATTCGCGGGCCTGGGTGAAGGACAGCTGCAACGCGGCCCGGGTGATGTCGCGGGCGACCCAGACGGGGATGTCACAGTCGAGGGTGGCCTGCCACAGGATCGGATGCCGATGCCGGAGGTTGAGCACGTCGGCGGTCCAGACCTGCGCGGTCTCGGGTGAGCAGCCCAGTGACATCGCTAGTTCGAGGTGGAAGAACTCGGTGATGCCGGGGGTACCGTCGGCACCGGGGAACACGAGCTGCTCCCCGTGCGGGACGCGGGCGGTCAACTCGTCGGTGTGGATGTTCAACCCGGAGTAGGTGTCGCAGGCGGCGGCGATCGCCACCAACCGGCGGGCTTCGGTCTGGGCGATGGTGTCGCTTTCGGCGCGGATCGCTGCGAACACGTCGGCTCGTTCGGTGGTCATCGTTGGTCACCTCCTCTCATCTGCTACATCCAACATTAGTCAGGGTGTTCGAATAAGTCAAGGGGTTTGAGGGGATCTTTTCGGGTTCATCTCGACACGGTCGCTGCGCGACCTACTCGATGAACGTGAGGGCGCAGGGGTGGTGCGGGGTTCATCTCGACACGTCGGCCATTGCTCCGCTTCGCTGCGCATGGCCGACTACTCGATGAACGGGGGTCAGTCGGGGCGGGTGAGGCGGAAAAGGTCGCCGGGGGCGGCCCATTCGTCGGGGCCGCCGAGGCGGGCGACGGGGTTCAGCTTCTGGTATGCGGGCCGCGGGCGTTTGGCGTCCGGGTCGAGCACCGACTCCTCGATCGCGACGCAGAGCACCTCACCGATGACCAGGAAGCTGTCGCCGACCTCGACGATCCGGTGCAACCGGCACTCGATGGCGATCGGGGAGGCCGCGACCCGGGGCGGTGCGACCAACCGCGCCGGTTCGGTGGTCAGTCCGACCTCGGCGAATTCGTCAACGTCGGCAGGAAAAGTCGCCGAGGTGGCGTTCGCGGCCTCGGCCAGCTCCTCGCTGACGAAGTTGACCACGAACTCCCCGGTCTCCCGGACATTGGTCAGCGAATCCTTGACCCCGTTCGAGGTGAACTGCACCATCGCCGGCCGCCGGGAGGCGACGGTGAAGAACGAATGCGGTGCCAGATTCACCACCCCGGCCGCGGACACCGTCGACACCCAGGCGATCGGGCGCGGCACCACGCTGGAGGTGAGCAGGGGATAGCCGGCCCGGGGATCCTCCTCGGCCAGCACGATCTCGCGTCGGGTCATGACCCCACTGTTGCCCGCGACCCGGGGGTCGGCAAACCGGTCTCACGCACAGGGCGCCGGCAGGATCTGCCCGCGTACCTCGCCGAAGCCGATCCGCGACCCGTGCGGCCCCGGTGCGGTCGCCGAGATGGCCACCTGATCGCCGTCCAGCAGGAAGGTGCGCTCCTCACCGTTCACCGTGACCGGCTCCTTGCCACCCCAGGTCAGCTCGATGAACGCACCGCGCTGCTCCTTCTCCGGCCCCGAGATCGTCCCCGACGCATAGAGATCACCGGTCCGCGCCGTCGCCCCGTTCACCGTCATGTGCGCCAGCATCTGCGCCGGCGACCAGTACATCTCCCCGTACGGCGGCCGCGAGACGACCTGCCCGTTCCAGGCCACCTCCAGCTCGATGTCCAACCCCCAACCGCGGTCCTCACGCAGATAGGGCAGCGGTGTCGGATCCTGGCCGGGCAGCTCCCGGCGGGCCTCGGTGAGCGCCAGTAGCGGTACCACCCAGGGCGAGATCGAGGTCGCGAAACTCTTGCCCAGGTGGGGACCCAGCGGCACATATTCCCAGGCCTGGATGTCGCGGGCGGACCAGTCGTTGACCAGCACGCAGCCGAACACCGAACGTTCGAAATCGGCGGTGGTGAGCTGCTCACCGAGCCGCGACCCGGTGCCGACCACGAAGCCCAGCTCGGCCTCGATGTCCAACCGGGTGCTCGGCCCGAAGGTCGGCTCGCTGGCATCGGGCGCCTTCCGCTGCCCGCACGGCCGGCGGATGTCGGTGTCGGAGACCACGACGGTGCCGGAGCGGCCGTGATAGCCGACCGGCAGATGCTTCCAGTTCGGCAGCAGCGGCTCGGCATCGGGGCGGAACAACCGGCCCAGATTGCTGGCGTGGTGCTCGGAGGCATAGAAGTCGACGTAGTCGGCGACCTCGATCGGCATCTGCAGGGTGACCTCGCTCAGCGGGATCCGGGTCTCGGCGGGCAGCGCCTGCTCGGTGATCCGCTCCTGCAGCTGTCGCCGCACCTCCACCCAGGACTCGTAGCCGCTGGCCATGAACGCGTTCAGCGACGGCTGCTCGAACCGCGGATCGCCGAACAGCTGCGCCAGATCGATCACCTCATCCCCGAGGCGTACGCCGACCCGCGGCGCAGCGCCATCGACCGAGAACACTCCGTAGGGCAGGTTTTCCGGGCCGAACAGGGCGGCGTCATCGGCGGGCATGGCACTCCTTCTGGGCAGGTGCTGCGGGCGTACGCCGATCCTAACGGCCGCGGGTTTCGGCCGGTGCCCGTCACCGATGTGACACGATCGAGTGGTGAACCAGGACCAGCCGCGCTTCGTCACCGCCAGCCTCGACATCGCCGCCGAGCCCGCGGCGATCTTCGAGCTGATCGCCGATCCGGCGCAGCAGCCGCGCTGGGACGGCAACGACAATCTGGCCGAGGCCGCGCCGGGGCAGCGGATCCGCGCCGTCGGCGAGGTGTTCACCACCACCCTCACCAACGGGAAGGTCCGCGAGAACCATGTCGTGGAGTACGCCGAGGGTCGCCGGGTCGCGTGGCGGCCGGCCGAACCCGGTGCCGAACCACCGGGGCACCTGTGGCGCTGGGAACTGGAGTCGCTGCCGACCGGCGGCACCCGGGTCACCCACAGCTACGACTGGACCGAGCTGACCGACCCGGCGCGGCTGGAACGGGCCGGCAGGACCAGCGCGGACTGGCTGCTCGCCTCGCTGCACCGGCTCGCCGCCCTGACCGACCCGACCCGGAGCGACCGCTGATCGTGGCCGAACCATCGGACTGCCCGGCACGCCGGTCCGCGCATCGCCCGCAGCGGATCATCCTGGTCCGGCACGGCGAATCCCAGGGCAACGCGGACGACTCGATCTATGAGACCGTGCCCGACCACGCGCTGACGCTGACCGAACGCGGCCGCGCCGAGGTGACCGAAACCGGGCACCGGTTGCGGGAGCTGATCGGCACCGAATCCCTGCGGATGTGGGTATCGCCGTATGTGCGGACCCGGCAGACCGCCGAACTGCTCGACCTCGGCGTACCCACCGACGAGATGCGGCTGGAACCACGGCTGCGGGAACAGGACTGGGCGAACTTCCAGGACCCGGTGCAGATCGCCGAGCAGAAACGGCTCCGCAACTCCTATGGCCACTTCTGGTATCGCTTCAGCGAAGGGGAATCCGGCAGCGACGTCTATGACCGGGTGTCGAGTTTTCTCGAGTCCCTGCACCGGAACTTCGACGATCCGGCGATGGAGGACAACGTCGTGCTGGTCACCCACGGTCTGACGATGCGGTTGTTCTGCATGCGCTGGTTCCATTGGAGCGTTGAGTTCTTCGAGTCGATCAGCAACCCGCCCAATGGCGGATTCGTGGTGCTGAACCGGCAACCCGACAACCGCTACCAGCTCGCGGAACCCTTTGTGCAATGGGATTCCACGGTGCAACCGACACCGCGCGAACGCAGTTCCTGGCCCTAGGATCGGCCCCATGACCTCGAGCCCCGGCAGCGCACTCGCCCCGACCGGCACCCTGCGTGCGGTGATCAACCTCGGCAATCCGGTGCTCGCCGCCGGCACCGCGGACGCCCCGACCGGGGTCACGGTCGAGCTGGCCCGCGAGCTCGCCGAGCGGCTCGGCGTCCCGCTCGCACTGCGGACCGTCACCGGTGCGAAGGCCGCCTTCACCGCCCTGGTCGACGGTGAGGTCGATCTCGCCTTCCTGGCCGATGAACCCGCGCGCGCCGCGCAGGTCACCTTCACCGCGCCCTACCTGTTCATCGAGGGCGGGTACGCCGTGCCGGCGGCCAGCGGAATCGACTCGGCCGACCAGGTGGACCGACCCGGCGTGCGGGTCGGGGTCAAGGAGGGATCGGCCTACGACCTCTTCCTGACCCGTACGCTGCAGCACGCCGAGCTGGTCCGCGGGACCGACGGCACCGCCGTGTTCGCCGAGCAGGGCCTCGACGTGGCCGCCGGCATCCGCCAACCGCTCACCGACTACGCCGCCGAACACGGGCTGCGCGTCCTGGAGCCGGCGTTCATGCAGATCCGGCAGGCGGTCGCCGGCCCGCGCGAGCTCCCTGCCGAAGCCGCGGCGTACCTCGCCGGATTCGTCGAGGACGCCAAGGCCTCCGGGCTCGTCACCGCGGCCCTCGAACGCGCCGGCCAGACCGCGACCCTCGCCCCCGCCGCCGGAGACTGAAGGACCCGGCCCGCGGGGGAGAGTCCGCGGACCGGGTGGCCTTCGTGGGGTGCCTCCGGGTCAGGAGACGTTGCGGAAGGTGAAGTTGACCTTGCCGTCGGGGTCGATCGTGGTCACCTCGACCTCGACCTTGCCCCTGCGATCGAGTGAACTCCAGTCGCAGGTCATCGTGGTGCCGACCTTGGCGGCGAGATCGCGCGGGCAGTCGACGATCACCGTCTGCCCGCTCTGGTCCTTGACCTTGTTCATGATCGCCAGCTCGACGTTCACCCGGGCGACCTTGCCCCCGCTGGTCGTCGGCTCGTCGGTGGGCTCGTCGCTGGGCTCCGGGGACGGGGTGGAGCTGGGCTCCTCGCTCGGGGTGGTCGTCGGCCTCGGGGTCGGGCTCGCCGAGGGACCGGTGTTCCCGCCGGCCGGCGTGCTGTCCATCCGGAAGCTGTAGTCCACGGTGCTGCCCCGGACGCCGCTGACACTGACCCGGACGGGGTAGACATTGCCGTTGATCAGGGCGCTGCAGTCCATCGACGTGCCCTGCTCACCCTTGAGGTCGCTCGGGCAGGTGACCGTCGGCTGGGTGTTGGTCTGGTTCGCGATCTCGGTGGTCAGCTTCGCCTCGACGTCGGCCTTCTTGACCGACTTGCTGCCGAACGAGAATCCCGCCGTGCAGCCGGTCACGGACAGGACCGCGGCCAGGGTGGCGGCGGCCAGGGAGATGGCGGTGCGGCTCATGTTCACTCCTTTGCAGTGCACCCGGGGTCCCGGGCGGTGCCGCGGTTGCCGGGCACGCGTGGAGTGACGCAGCCTCTTTGCACTCGGTTCCCGAATGCAAATATTTCTGCAAAGTTTTTGTCGGGTCAGTTCAGACCCAGCTCGTCCAGCTCCTCGACGGGTTCATCGATGCTGCAGGTGCCGAAGGACCGGAACGAGCGGCGGACGCCCGGATCCAGACCGGCCAATCCGGCGGCGACCCGTTTCGGGTCACGTTCGGCCAGCGCCGCCGCGACCTGGTCGTCGTCCGCGCCGGTCAGCGCGGCGCCGGTGGCGGTGAGCAGGTTCGCGAAGCCGTGCTGTTCGAGCTCGCCGGCCTCGCTGTCGGCGGTGTTGCGGATCGCGTGGTGCAGCCCGGCGGTGGCCTTGAACGGCACCTGCGATCGCACGGCCGCCCGGATCGCGGTGGCCAGCTGCGCATCGGTGGGATAGAACCCGGGGGTCACCCCGCCGGTCCGCAGTTTGGCCATCACCGGCGTACCGGCCAGGGCCTCGATCACCGCGGTGTCGTAGCCGCCGTCGGCACCCCGGGGGATCTCCAGGAACAGTTGGACCCCGGGCAGCACGGCGGCGAGCTCGGTGAGCCGCCAGGCCAGCCGGTCCGGTGCCGGGTCGCCGAGCACCAGTTCGAGCGCGGCCAGCCGGATCGAGGAGATGGTGATCGCGTCCTCGGCCACCGCGGCGGCCTCGGTCACCGGGACACCGGTCAGCGAGATCTCCAGCGACCCGTCCGCCCAGCCGCGGGTGAGCCGGGGGATCTCGTCCAGCGCGGAGCGCGGCAGGACCAGCGGGCCGACCAGGTCGCGGTGCGCGGAGCGGCGGTGTGCCCGATGATCGGGGACGGCCTGTTCGAGCGGTTTGTTGCCGGGCGGGAAGACCGCGGCGTCGTCGAGAAGTCCTTGCAGCAGGGGATTCGCGTCAGCCACGATCGCCCCCGGGCTTCTCGTCGGCGGCCGCGGCGCCACCCGCGTTCCGGACCCAGCTCCAGGCGTACGAGTCGTCCTCGCTGGCGGTGGCGCCCTCACCCAGATCGAGCGGGCGGAAGGTGTCAACCATCACCGCGAGCTCGTCGAAGAACTCCGCACCGATGGAGCGTTCGTACGCCCCCGGCTGCGGCCCGTGCACGTGGCCGGACGGGTGCAGGGACACCGATCCCTGGCCGATGCCGGACCCCTTGCGGGCCTCGTAATCCCCACCGCAGTAGAACATCACCTCATCGGAGTCGACGTTCGAGTGGTAGTAGGGCACCGGGATCGACAGCGGGTGGTAGTCGACCTTGCGCGGGACGAAGTTGCAGACCACGAAGTTGGTGCCCTCGAACACCTGGTGGCTGGGCGGCGGCTGGTGCACCCGGCCGGTGATCGGCTCGTAGTCGTCCACGCTGAACTTCCACGGATACAGGCAACCGTCCCAGCCGACCACGTCGAAGGGGTGGTTGGCGTGCACCATCTCGGTGCCGGTGATGCCGGCCCGGCCGTGGTGCTTGGTGAGCACCGGGACGTCGGTGCCGGTCATCTCGAAGGTCTCGTTCGGCCCGTGCAGGTCGCGCTCGCAGTAGGGCGCGTGCTCCAGCAGCTGGCCGTAGCGGGACAGGAACCGCTTCGGCGGGGCGATGTGCGAGTTCGCCTCGATGATGTACGCCCGCACCGGCTCGGAGCCGTGCGGCAGCCAGCGGTGGATGGTGGCCCGCGGGATCAGCAGGTAGTCGTGGCCGGTCGCCTCGATCACCCCGAAGACGGTCTCCAGCCGGACATCCCCGGATTCGATGTAGACGAGCTCGTCACCGGTGGCGTTCTTGTAGAGCGGGCTCTCGGCGCGGGCGACGACGTAGCCGATCCGGACATCGTTGTTGCCGAGCAGCAGTCGCCGGCCGTTGACCATGTCGGTGCCCGCCCAGCTCTCCTCGGCGAACAGGTCGTGCAGCTTGAAATGCCGCGGCAGCAGCGGATCGTTGGGCCGGGTCTGCTGGTCGGGCAGCTGCCAGGGCCGGGTCGCCGAGATCGCCGAGGGGATGTTGCGGTGGTAGAGCAGCGAGGAGTCGGCGGAGAACCCCTCCTCACCCATCAGCTCCTCGTAGTAGAGGCCGCCGTTGCTGTTGCGGTGCTGGGTGTGCCGCTTCGGCGGAATGCTCCCCACGCTGCGGTAGTACGCCATCGATCCTCCCTGACCGGTCCGGGCTCCCACGACTCAGTTAGTACATGGATGTACTAAATTGTACCCGACCCTCCGCAACATGTCAGTAGTTATGCACGGTCCAAGCGCCAGAACACTGCGCGATCTCCCCCAAGCATTCGGGGGACAGTTCGGGGGGCAGCCCTCAGGCCAGGGCCTTGGCGGCCGCTTTCAGGGTGAACCCGGGCTCCCGGGCCTGCCCGGGGGTGACCCCACCGCCGCCGGCGGCGATCAGCTTCCGGGCGGCCAGGTGATCACCCGGGGCGCCGACGCTCTCCACGCAGACCAGTCGGCCGTCGACGAAACCGAGCACGCTGCCCTTCCCGGCGTCCAGCTCCCCGGTGGTCACGGTCTCCATCTCCGGCACCGCCAGGCCCGCGATCTGCAGCTTCGTCCCGCACTGCACGGTCCAGAACCACGGCACCGCGGTGTACGCCTCCGCGGTCCCGGTCAGCGTCCGGGCCAGCGCCCGCGCCTGATCGGTGGCGTTCTGCACCGCCTCCAACCGGACCCGGCAACCGGCGTACCCGCTCGGATAGGAGGCCACGTCACCGATCGCATAGATGTGCGGGTCGCTGGTCCGCAGCTGTTCGTCCACCGCGATCCCGTTGTCGATCCTCAGGCCCATCTCCCGGCCCAGCTCGTCGGCCGGGGTGATGCCGAGCCCGAGGACCACCAGATCGGCCTCGTACCGGGCCCCGCTGCTGCCGATCACCGCGCTCACCCGGCCGTCGGTGCCCTCCAGTCCCGCCAGTCCCTCGCCGAAGACCAGCCGCGCGCCCGCGGCCTGATGCCGCGCCCGATAGTGCTCGGACATCGTCGGGCTCAGCACCCGCTGCATCGGCCGCTCGGCCAGCTCCAGCACGGTCACCGCCAGGCCGCGCTTCTCGGCGGCCGAGGCGAACTCCAGCCCGATGAAACCGGCACCGACGACCACCACCCGCCGGGCGTCCGCGAGCATCGAGCGGACCCGGATCGCATCGTCCAGGGTGCGCAGGATCAGCACCCCATCCAGCTCGGCCCCCGCACAGGGCGCGGGCCGACCGTGCGCCCCGGTCGCCAGCACCAGGTCGTCGTAACCCAATTCGGTGCCGTCGGCCAGCCGGACGATCCGGGCCGCGCGGTCCACCCGCTCGACCGGGGAGCCGAGCAGCAGGCGTACCCGCTGGTCCGCCCAGAACTTCGCCGCCCGCATCGGCAGCGGGCTCGCGTCCGCACCCGGATCGACGTAGTCCTTGGACAGCGGCGGCCGCTGGTAGGGCTCGTGGGTGGCGCCGTCGACGATCGTCAGCTCCCCGTCGTAACCCTGCCGGCGCAGCGCGTCGGCGGCCTCGACCCCGGCATGCCCGGCGCCGATGATGACGATCGCCATCAGACCTGCTCCTCGGGGATGCGGACCGCGAGGGTCTCGAAGTCGGCGCCCGCGGTGAGCTGGCAGCCGAGGCGGGACTCCTCGGTCCGCTCGCTCGCGGTCTCCTCGAGCATCTCCTCCTCGTCCTCGGAGATCTCCGGGAGGCCGGTCTGGTCGGCGACATAGACGTGACAGGTCGCGCACATCGCCTGGCCACCGCACTCGCCGACGATCCCGTCGACCCCGTTCGCCAGCGCAGCGCGCATCACCGAGACCCCGGTCTCGACATCGACCTCGTCGACGGAGCCGTCGGAATGGGTGTACGAAATGTGGGGCATCGTTGCTCCTCCTCGCCGGGCCGCACCTGCGCGGCGTCGTGGCACCGAGTGAAGCACGTCCCCAATCCTCGGGAAAAGCGCCTATTCTCGGGTTGCAAACACGACTGGATCGAGGAATCGTGCCCGACTTCACGTTGCGCCAGCTCGAGTGTTTCGTCGCGGTCGCCGACGCGGCCACCATCGCGGCCGCCGCCGAGCAGCTGCACGCCTCGCCGTCGGCGGTCGGGGCCGCCATCGAGGAGCTGGAGCGGCACCTGGGCGAGCGGTTGACGGTTCGCCGACGGGCGCACGGGGTCACCCTCACCTCCGCGGGTTCGGCCCTGCTGCCGCGGGCCCGGGCGTTGCTGACCGCGGCCGCCGACCTGCAACCGGCCGCCGACGGTGCGCTCGCCGGCAGTCTGGTGGTGGGCTGTTACGAGACCCTGGCGCCGTCGCTGCTTCCGCGCATCGTCGAGGGGTTCGAGGCGGAGCATCCGGCGGTGCGGGTACGCCTGGCCGAGGGCTCCCAGCACGAGCTGCTGGACGGGCTGGAGTCCGGTCTGATCGACGCGGCGATCCTCTACGAGCGCGATCTGCGCGGCGACCTCGACACCATCGTGCTCTACCGGTTGCCCGCGCACGTGCTGCTGCCGGCCGATCATCGACTGGCCGGCGCGGACCGGGTCCGGCTCGCCGACCTGGCCGAGGAGCCCTTCGTCCAGTACAACGTCGAGCCCGCCTGGCAGAACACCCAGGCCCTGTTCACCGCGACCGGTGTACGCCCGAACGTCCGGTACGTGACCGGCAACTACGAGCTGGCCCGGTCCCTGGTCGGCCGCGGCCTCGGCTACACCGTGCTGGTGCAGCGGCAGGCCACCGACCGCACCTACGAGGGCGGCCGGGTGGCGGTCTGCGAGATCGATCCGCAGCCGCAGCCGACCACCATCGTGCTCGCCTGGCCCAGGGAGACGGGCCGCTCGCGGCTGCTGCGGACGCTGGTGCGGTGGGCGCCCGGCCAGGTGCAGAAGTGGCGGACCGGCGTACGCGGTTGACCGGGGCGTACGCCGACCCGCCGGTTCCACGACTCACTCGCGTTTCCACCCCTGATATCTGCGCGTGCGCCGATGAAGCGGCGGTGCGAGACTCGGCACAGGCCTCCCGAGGAAGTGAGTACGCCATGCAGGATGCAGCAGCGCCGACCACCGCACCGGTCATCGACTGGTTCGACCCGCACGAGATGTTCGCCGACCCCTACCCCGGGTACGCCCGGCTGCGCGAGGTCGGTCCGGTCGTGCAGGTGCCGACCATCGGGCGACACCTGATGACCAGCCAGGCGGCGGTACTGGCCGCCGAGCACGATCCCGAGACCTTCTCCTCGCACAGCTCACCCAATCTGATGGTCGAGGCCCTCGGTGGCCGGCCGATGCTGCGCCTGGACGACCCGGCACACGCCGAGGAGCGCGGTGCGGTGAACCCGACACTGCGGCCGAAGGCGATCAAGACGGTCTGGTCGGCGAAGTTCGAGGAATCCGTCGACCGCTGGCTGGACCGGCTGGCCGAGGTGTCCGACCCCGACCTGAACCGGGACTTCGCGGCCCCGGTCGCCAGCCAGAACCTGATCGACCTGGTCGGCTTCGACGTGGTCGACGGGGTCACCGTCGATGACATGGCCCGCTGGTCGACCGACTACATCGCCGGGATCGGCAACATCCTCGACGACCAGGACATCTGGGCTCGCTGCACCCGCTCCCGCGAGGAGGTGGACGCGGTCCTGGACGAGCTGATCCCGCGGCTTGCCAAGGAACCGAACGGCTCGGTGACCAGCCACCTGATGCAGGCCGGGCTGTCGGAGGACCAGGTCCGGGTGAACACCCGGCTGACGATCTCCGGCGGGATGAACGAACCCCAGCACATGATCACCGCGATGGTCTGGGCACTCGAGCAGCACCCCGAACAACGCGCGATGGTGCTCGATGACCCGTCGCTGTTCGGCGGCGCCTTCGAGGAGACCGTCCGCTGGCAGTCACCGATCGGCATGGTGCCCCGGCAGACGACCCGGGACGTCGAGGTGCTCGGGGTGCAGATCCCCGAGGGCGCCCAGGTCGGCGTGCTGCTCGCCAGCGCGAACCGGGACCCGGAGGCCTTCCCCGATCCCGACCGCTTCGACATCACCCGGCACGCCCGCGGCCATGTCGGCTTCGGCAACGGCGCCCACATGTGTGCCGGTCGCTGGGCCGCCAAGACCGCGGTCGGTGAGATCGCGCTGCCGCGGCTCTATCAGCGGTTCCCCGACCTGGCGCTGGCCGCCGACCGCCCGGCCAGCTGGGCCGGCTGGGTCTTCCGCGGGATCACCGAGCTGCCGGTCAGGCTTCGGGCGTGACCCCCTCCTCGATGCGGAACCGGACATCCCGGGAGATCCGATAGGGGTGTGACTCGACCAGCGCGCCCACGCTGCGCCGCAACCGGGACAGCTCGCCGCGGATGGTGACAGCATGGTCGGGGTCGCCGTAGACCCGGTTGCTCAGTTCGGCCGCGGTCAGACCCGCCGCCGGAGCACCGGCCAGCAGTCGGAGCAGCTCGACGTGCCGGGCGGTCAGCGGTGCCCGCCACGGGCCGTCGGCGGAATCGACCTCGAGCACCCGCTCCGCGGCGACCAGCCGCGCACTCATCCGGGCCTCGGCCGCCTCCGGGCGCAGCAGCCAGCCCTCGGCCAGCCGTTCGGGCAGGCAGATGCCTAGACCGGGGACCGCCAGCGGATGGTGCTGCTGCGGCACCTGGACCCGGTCCCGGCGGGCCAGCCCGGCCTGGTGGGCCACCCAGCCCAGGTCGTCGACCACCAGCAGCGGGCCGCGGGCCCCGACCAGCAGCGGTTCGGCGGTCCGCCGCAGCCGGTCCAGCCGCTCCCGGTGCAGGTCACCCAGCCGGGCCTCGGCCAACCGGACCGCGCTCTCCACCAGCACCCGGATCGTCGGGTGCAGGGTGAGCGCCGGGCCGCTGACATCGACCACGCCCAGCAGCTCACCGGTGCGCGGGTCGTGGATCGGCCGGGCCGAGCAGTACCACGGGTGCTGGGCCTGGGCAAAGTGTTCGGCGGAGAACAGTTCGACCGGTGCGGCCTCGGCCAGCGCGGTGCCGATCGCGTTCGTACCGACCGTCTGCTCGGTCCACAGCGCCCCCTCGGTGAAACCCAGGGAGTCGGCCTGCCGGCGTACCCGGGTCGATCCCTCGCGCCACAGCACCACCCCGTCCGCGTCGGTGACCACCATCAGATAGCTCGATGCATCGGCCACCGAGGTCAGCACGTGCCGGAGCTCGTCGATCACCAGGGTCAGTGCCGAGGCGGTACGCCGCCGCTCGACCTCGGCGAGCGGCAGCGGATCCCGGGCATTGCTCGCGTCCGCCGCCAGCCCGGTGGCCATCACCCGGCGCCAGGAGCGGACCACCAGCTCCCGCACCGGTGGGGCCTTCGTCGGCCGCAACCCCGACAGGATCGCGTCGTGCAGGACGCGGAGCTCCCGGGCGCGCAGGCTCAGATCGGTCCCCGGCGCGACTGCGCCACCCCGCCTCGTTCGGTCCTGCATCGTTCGGGCCATCGTCGTCCTTGTCGTCGGCTCGCTTTCGAGGATAGATGCCGGATGTGACGGCCGCCACGCCCGCACCCCGGACGTTGCAACACGATGCAACGCTGTCACCCCCGCTGCGGCCGGGGTGTGATGTGACCCTCGCCACAGATGACCGACCAGGGAGGCACCGCATGACCCAGACCCTCGATCCTGCCACCGACGCCGAGACCGACACCGGGGCTCCCAGCGACCCGCAGGCCCGCGTCGACGCCTGGTTGGCCCGCTTCCAGCAGGCGCTGGCCGCCGCGGACGGTGCGGCGACCGCGGACCTGTTCGCCACCGAGTGCTACTGGCGCGACCTGATCGCGTTCACCTGGAACCTGAAGACCGTCGAGGGGCGGGAGCAGGTGGCGGACCTGGTCACCCAGACCGGTGAGCGGACCGCCGCCACCGGTTTCGCCACCTCCGAGCCGCCGGAGGAGGCCGACGGGGTGCTCACCGCCTGGCTCCGCTTCGAGACCGCGGTCGGCCGCGGGATGGGCCTGGTCCGGCTCGTCACCGAGGACGGTGAGGACCGCGCCTGGACGCTGCTGACGGCGATGTATGAGCTGAAGGGCCACGAGGAGCCGCGCGGCACGCACCGCCCGATGGGTGCCGAACACGGGGCGAACAAGCAGCGCAAGACCTGGCAGGAGCGCCGGCAGGAGGAGGCCGAGAACCTCGGCTCCACCACCCAGCCCTATGTGCTCGTGGTCGGCGGCGGACAGGGCGGCATCGCGCTGGGCTCGCGGTTGCGGCAGCTCGGCGTACCCGCACTGGTCGTCGACAAGCATCCGCGCCCCGGTGACCAGTGGCGCGGGCGCTACAAGTCGCTCTGCCTGCACGACCCGGTCTGGTACGACCACCTGCCCTACCTGAAGTTCCCCGACAACTGGCCGGTGTTCGCGCCCAAGGACAAGATCGGTGACTGGCTGGAGAGCTACGTCAACGTGATGGAGGTGCCCTACTGGTCGAGCACCGAGGTGAAGAGCGCGTCCTTCTCCGAGGAGGCCGGTGAGTGGACCGTCGAGCTGGAGCGGGAGGGCCGGCCGCTGACCCTGAAGCCCACCCAGTTGGTGTTCGCGACCGGGATGAGCGGCAAGCCGCGGGTCCCGGAGATCCCCGGGGTGGAGAAGTTCAAAGGCGATGTGCACCACTCCTCCGCCCATCCCGGACCGGACGCGTACGCCGGGAAGAAGGCGGTGGTGATCGGCAGCAACAACTCCGCCTTCGACATCTGCGGGGCGCTGTGGGAGCACGACGCGGACGTGACCATGGTGCAGCGCTCGTCCACCCACATCGTGAAGAGCGGCAGCCTGATGGAGTACGGGCTCGGCGATCTCTATTCCGAGCGGGCGCTGGCGGCCGGGGTGACCACCGAGAAGGCGGACCTGATCTTCGCCTCGCTGCCCTACCGGATCATGCACACCTTCCAGATCCCGGCGTACGAGAAGATGGCCGAGGCCGACAAGGACTTCTACGACCGACTGGAGAAGGCCGGGTTCTGGCTGGACTGGGGTGACGACGGGTCCGGGTTGTTCATGAAGTACCTGCGCCGCGGTTCGGGCTACTACATCGACGTCGGGGCCGCCGACCTGGTCGCCGACGGCCAGGTGAAGCTGGCGCACGGGCAGGTCACCGAGTTCACCGAGAACGGGGTCCGGTTCGACGACGGCACCGAACTGCCGGCCGATGTGGTCGTCTTCGCCACCGGCTACAACTCGATGAACGGCTGGGTCGCCGACCTGATCGACCAGGAGACCGCCGACCGGCTCGGCAAGTGCTGGGGGCTCGGCTCGGACACGACCCTGGACCCGGGTCCGTGGGAGGGCGAGCAGCGCAACATGTGGAAGCCGACCCAGGTGCCGAATCTGTGGATGCACGGCGGCAACCTGCACCAGTCCCGGCACTACTCGCTCTATCTGGCGCTGCAGCTGAAGGCCCGCCTGGAGGGCATCGACACACCCGTCTACGGCCTCCAGGAGGTGCACCACACCGGTTGAGAAGGGGACCGCCGCATCGGCGGATTCCGTCACCTCACACGGAATCCGCGCGGTGCCGCGGGGTCTCCTCGACCTCGGTCGGGTCACCGGGCCGCCAGCTGTCCCACTGCCCGGAGCGCTCGAAGCCGATGTCCAGGGGGATGTGGCTGCGGTCCTTCAGCAGGATCGCCGCCGTGGTGCCGATCGCGATCATCACCACCAGGTAGGCCACGATGGCCCAGGTGGTGCCGGTCGCCTGCAGCAGCGCCTGGGCGATCGAGGCGGCGAAGGCGCCGCCGAAGATCGCACCGATCGCATAGCTGATCGAGACCCCGGAGAAGCGCACCGAGGCGGGGAACATCTCGGCGTACCAGCCGGCCTGCGGACCGTAGGTGAGGCCGAGCCCGATCGCCAGCAGGGAGGCGCCGAGACCGATCCCGGTGACGCCCTGCTTGACCAGCTCGAACAGCGGGATCGCCGCGGCCAGCAGCAGCACGTAACCGAGGATGAAGGTGCGCTTCCGACCGAAGCGGTCGGAGAGCCAGCCACCGAAGAGGGTGGAGAGGAACCAGACGAAGGCGCTGACCAGGATCGCCAGCTGGACGCCGACCGGGTTGAATCCGTACCCGCCCTGGGCCGGTGGGCGGGAGGCCAGGCCCTGGATGTAACCGCCGGTGGTCATGTAGCCGAGCGCGTTGTTGCCGGCGAAGAGCATCGCCGCGAGCACGACGATCCCGCCGTACCGCTTGAACAGCACGCCGATCGGGGCCGACTCCTGCTCCTTGTGCTCCTGGATCTCCTGGAAGACCGGCGATTCCTCGACGGTGCGCCGGACCACGTAACCGACGACGATCAGCACGATCGAGACCAGGAAGGGCACCCGCCAGCCCCAGGCCAGGAAGGCCGGGCCGGGTGCGACGCTGCGCATGATCGCCAGCATCGCGGAGGCGAGCATCATCCCCAGCGGTACGCCCAGCTGCGGGAACATGCCGTAGAGGCCGCGCTTGCGGGCCGGCGCGTGCTCGACCGACATCAGCACCGCGCCACCCCATTCGCCGCCGGCGGAGATGCCCTGCAGGATGCGCAGCAGCATCAGCAGCACCGGGGCGGCGACGCCGATGGTCTCGTAGGTGGGCAGCAGGCCGACCAGGGTCGTCGCGCCACCCATCAGCAGCAGCGTGAGCACCAGCATCGGGCGGCGGCCGAGCTTGTCGCCGAAGTGGCCGGCGAGGAACGCGCCCAGGGGCCGGAAGAGGAAGGACAGACCGATGGTGAGCAGCGAGAGGATCGTTGCGAACTCCGGCCCGGCCGGTTTGAAGAAGAGTTCGGCGAACACCAGGTTCGCCGCGAAGGAGTAGATGAAGAAGTCGTACCACTCGATGGTGGTCCCCACGATCGTCGCCGCGACGACCTTCCTGCGTTCTCTGGGACTGCTGTGCACCGCTGTGTTCACGGGGAGACTCCCTTGTCTCGGTATGTCGGCGTCTCGGCTGTAATCGGCCGCGGACGATTCGTATCATATACGATCCGGTACGCCGCGGCGAGAGTCAACAGTCGGATCCGGATCGGCCCCGAACCGTTGTCAGCTCTCGATGGATCGTATACGATGCATCCCATGGCGACGACGCACACCCCCTCGGTACCGGCTCCGGCCCAGCTGGCCTGGGAGCTGCTGGGCACCCGCCCCGGCACCGTGTTCGCGATGCACATCTCCTATCCGGCCCGCGCCGCGCAGAAGGGGCGTACGCCCGAGGCCCCCGGTTACTTCCTCAAGCCGCCCACCTCCCTGGCGCCGGCGGGGGAGGTCGAACTGCCGGCGGGCTGCGAGATCCTCGGTTTCGAGGGTGAGATCGCGCTGGTGATCGGCACCGGTGGCCGCCGGATCCCGGTCGAACAGGCCTGGGACGCCGTCGCCGCGGTGACCGCCGCCAACGACCTCGGCGTCTTCGATCTGCGCTGGGCCGACAAGGGGGCGAACGTCCGCTCCAAGGGCGGCGACGGCTACACCCCGATCGGCCCGGAACTGCTGCCGGCCGCCGAACTCGACCCGGCCGCCCTCGAGATCCGGGTCTGGAAGAACGGCGAGCTGGTCCAGTCCGACGACACCTCGACGCTGCTGTTCTCGCTGCCGCAGATCGTCTCCGACCTCTCCCAGCTGATCACCCTCGAACCGGGCGATGTGATCCTCACCGGTACGCCCGCCGGCGCCTCCACCTTCAGCCCCGGTGAGACCGTCGAGGTGGAGGTGCGCGCGGGCGAGCGGTCCACCGGCCGGCTCGCGACCACCGCGGTGGCGGGCAGCGAGCCGCTGCCGGCGTACAGCCCGCAACCGAAACCGACCCCCGAACAGTGGGCGGATGCCTCCGGCCGGCCCATCGAGGAGTTCACCGGACCCGCGGAAACCACGCTGAGCAAGGAGAACGCCGAGCGGCTGCGTGGCGTCGCGGTCGCCACCCTGGCCCAGCTGATGCGCAAACGCGGGCTGAACGATGTGACCATCGACGGGCTGGCACCGCTGCAACCGGGCGCCCGCCTGGTCGGAACCGCGCGCACCCTGCGCTACGTACCCGGCCGCGAAGACCTGTTCGCCTCCCACGGCGGCGGATACAACGCGCAGAAACGGCTCTTCGACTCCCTGCGCCCCGGTGAGGTGGTGGTGATCGACGCCCGCGGCGAACGGGACGCCGGCACCCTCGGCGACGTGCTCGCGCTGCGGGCCCGGCAGCTCGGCGCCACCGGGCTGATCACCGACGGCGCGGTCCGGGACGCCGACGTGGTCGCCGAGATCGGCGTACCCACCTGGTCGGCCGGCTCCCATCCCGCCGTCCTCGGCCGCCGGCACGTGCCCTGGGCGCTCGATGAGACCGTCGCCTGCGGGGGCACCACCGTGCAGCCCGGGGATGTGATCGTCGGCGACGGTGACGGCCTGCTGGTGATCCCACCCGGAATGGTCGAGGAACTCCTCACCGCCGCCGAACAGCAGGAGGCCGAGGAGGAGTTCATCGCCGAGATGGTCCAGCAGGGCCACAAGGTCGACGGGCTCTTCCCGATGAACGCCGAGTGGCGGGCGCGCTTCCAGGAGCAGCGATGACCCGGGCGACGACGAGCAAATCCCAACAGGCGTACGAGATCCTGCGTGCCCGGATCGTCGAGGGTCGCTACGAACCGGGGATGCGGTTGGTCCTGGCCCAGCTCGGCGCCGAGCTCGGTGTCAGCGTGGTCCCGGTCCGCGAGGCGATTCGCCGGCTGGAGGCCGAGGGCCTGGTCACCTTCGAACGCAATGTCGGGGCCCGGGTCGCCGAGATCGACGAGCGGGAATACCTGGAGACCGTGCAGACCCTGTCGATCGTCGAGGGGGCCGCGGTGATGTACGCCGCGGAGGTCCCGGACGCGATCGATCTGGAGCAGGCCCGCGAACTCAACGACCTGCTCCGCGACAGCCTGGCCGACCTGGAACCGGTCCAGTTCACCCGGCTCAACGAGGCCTTCCACCGGGCCCTCAGCGATCCCTGCCCGAACAGCCATCTCCGTGATCTGGTGGATCGCGGTTGGCACCGGCTCGCCCGCCTGCGCCGCTCCACTTTCGCCTACGTGCCGACCCGCGCGGCCGCCTCGGTCGCCGAGCACGACCGGATCCTCGAACTGATCGGCACCGGTGCCGACCCGCGGGCCATCGAACTCGCGGTCCGGGAACACCGGCTCGCCACCCCGCAGGCCTTCCTGCACCGCCCGGGCCACGAGGCGCCGGCGGACCTCCGATGACTCAGAAACCGTTCCACCGAAAGAAAGCAGGGCATCCATGAGCCAGCGACCAGCGAATCTGCCGAGCCACCTGCAGCACTACATCGGCGGACGGCACGTCGACTCCGTCGGCGGTGAGAAGTTCGACGTGCTCGACCCGGTGACGAACGAGGTGTACGCCACCGCGGCCGCCGGCCAGCAGGCTGACATCGACGCCGCCGTCGCCGCGGCCACGACCGCGTTCAAGGAGGGTCCCTGGCCGGGGATGAAAGCGCGTGAGCGGGCGAAGATCCTGCAGCGGATCGCCGACATCGTGACCTCCCGGGACGCCGAACTGGCGGCCTTCGAGACCTTCGATTCCGGCCTGCCGATCACCCAGGCCAGGGGTCAGGCACAGCGCGCCGCCGAGAACTTCCGCTTCTTCGCCGACCTGATCGTCGCCCAGCGTGACGACGCCTACCAGGTGCCGCACAGCCAGTTGAACTACGTCCACCGCAAACCCAAGGGTGTGGCCGGGCTGATCACGCCGTGGAACACCCCGTTCATGCTGGAGTCCTGGAAGCTCGGCCCCGCACTCGCCTCCGGTTGCACCGTGGTGCTCAAGCCGGCCGAGTTCACCCCGCTGTCGGCCTCCCTGTGGGCCGGGATCTTCGAGGAGGCCGGACTGCCCGAGGGGGTGTTCAACCTGGTCAACGGCATCGGCGAGGAGGCCGGTGACGCACTGGTCAAGCACCCGGGCGTCCCGCTGATCTCCTTCACCGGTGAGTCCCGGACCGGTCAGCTGATCTTCCGCAACTGCGCCGAGGGATTGAAGGCCATGTCGATGGAGCTCGGCGGCAAATCGCCGGCCGTCGTCTTCGCCGACGCCGACCTGGACGCCGCCATCGACTCCACGCTGTTCGGGGTCTTCTCGTTGAACGGTGAGCGCTGCACCGCGGGGTCCCGGATCCTGGTCGAGCGGTCGATCTACGACGACTTCGTCGAGCGGTACGCCGCCCGGGCCCGCAACGTCGTGGTCGGTGACCCGTCGGACCCGAAGACCGAGGTCGGCGCGCTGGTCCACCCCGAGCACTTCGAGAAGGTGATGTCCTATGTCGAGATCGGCAAGGGCGAGGGCCGGTTGCTGGCCGGCGGGGGCCGGCCCGAGGGACTGGAGACCGGCAACTACGTCGCCCCGACCGTGTTCGCCGATGTCGCGCCCGAGGCGCGGATCTTCCAGGAGGAGATCTTCGGCCCCGTCGTCGCGATCACCCCGTTCGACGACGAGAAGGAGGCGCTCGAGCTGGCGAACGACACCCGCTACGGCCTGGCCGCCTACATCTGGACCAGCGATCTGGTCCGCGGGCACACCTTCGCCCAGGGCGTGGAGGCCGGGATGGTGTGGCTGAACAGCCACAACGTGCGCGACCTCCGCAGCCCCTTCGGCGGGGTGAAGGCCTCCGGTCTCGGCCAGGAGGGCGGCTACCGCAGCCTCGACTTCTATTCCGACCAGCAGGCCGTGCACATCACGCTCGGCGACGTCCACACCGCCCGCTTCGGCTCCGTCGAGGACGCCGCCGAACTGGCCGAATGACCTTACCCAGCAGCAAAGGAGCCGCACCCATGAGCGAGACACCCAGCACCGAGATGCCGCCGCCACCCGACATCGTCCGGTGCGCATACCTGGAGCTGGTCGTCACCGACCTGGCCGCCAGCCGGAAGTTCTACGTCGACCTGCTCGGCCTGCACGTCACCAAGGAGGACGACGAGGCGATCTACCTGCGCTCGCTGGAGGAGTTCATCCACCACAACCTGGTGCTGCGCAAGGGCCCGGTCGCCGCGACCGCCGCCTTCGCCTTCCGGGTGCGTACGCCCGAGGACGTGGACCGGGCCGAGGCCTGGTACCGGGCATTGGGTTGTCGCACCGAGCGTCGCTCCGACGGTTTCGTCGACGGGATCGGTGACGCGGTGCGGGTGGAGGACCCGCTCGGTTTCCCCTACGAGTTCTTCTACGAGGTCGACCACGTCGAGCGGCTCACCCAGCGCTACGACATCTACGATGCCGGCGAGCTGGTCCGGCTCGACCACTTCAACCAGGTGACCCCCGACGTGCCGCGCGGGCGAGCGTACCTGGAAAGCCTCGGATTCCGTGTCTCGGAAGACATCCAGGACTCCGACGGGGTCACCTACGCCGCCTGGCTGCACCGCAAGCAGACCGTGCACGACACCGCGCTGACCGGTGGCGACGGGCCGCGGATGCACCACATCGCCTTCGCCACCCACGAGAAGCACAACATCATCCAGATCTGCGACAAGATGGGCGCGCTGCGGATCTCCGACCGGATCGAGCGCGGGCCCGGCCGGCACGGGGTGTCGAACGCGTTCTACCTCTACATCCTCGATCCCGACGGGCACCGGGTGGAGATCTACACCCAGGACTACTACACCGGTGACCCGGACAATCCGACGATCACCTGGGACGTGCACGACAACCAGCGCCGGGACTGGTGGGGCAACCCGGTGGTGCCGTCCTGGTACACCGAGGCCAGCCTGGTGCTCGATCTGGACGGCAACCCGAAGGAGGTCGTCGAACGCTCCGACGCCCGGGAGATGGATGTCACCGTCGGCGCCGACGGCTTCTCCTACACCCGGGCCCCTGGGGACGCGGTCGCCGCCGAACCCGACGAGGAGGTCGGCTTCAAGATGGGTCATCAGGTCTGATGGCCGGCGGGGGGCGCGGCCTGGACGACCGGACCGTGGCGCAGCTGGCCGACGAACTCGCCGCGGCGAGCGAGTCGCGGACGACGATCGAGCTGATCACCGCCCGGTACCCGGAGATGACCATCGAGGACTCCTATGCCGTGCAGCGGGTCTGGCGGTCCCGGCGGGAGGCGGCCGGTCGGACGCTGGTCGGCCGCAAGATCGGCCTCACCTCACGGGCGATGCAGCAGGCGACCGGGATCGACGAACCCGACTACGGGGTGATCTTCGACGACCAGGTCTTCGACTCCGGCGTACGCATCCCCTTCGACCGCTACTCGAACGTGCGGATCGAGGTCGAGCTCGCCTTCGAGCTCGGCGCCCCGGTCGCCGCCGGTGCCTCGGTCGAGGACGTGCTGGCCGCGACCTCCGCGGTGATCCCCGCGCTGGAGGTGCTGGACTCGCACATCCAGCTGCAGGGCCGCACCATCGTCGACACGATCAGCGACAACGCCGCACTCGGGGCGATGGTGCTCGGCGAGCGGATCCCGCCCGGGCAGATCGACGACCTGCGCTGGGTCGGGGCGATGCTCTCCCGTGGTGAGGTGATCGAGGAGTCCGGGGTCTCCGGTGCGGTGCTCGGGCATCCGGCCCGCGGCGTCGTCTGGCTCGCCGACCGGCTCGCCGGACACGGTGATCAGCTGGCGGCCGGTGAGATCATCCTGGCGGGCTCCTTCACCCGGCCGATGTGGGTCGAACGCGGTGACCTGGTGAGCTGCGACTACCACGAGTTGGGACGGGTGACATGCTCCTTCGACTGAAACCGACCTTCGCCGACCGGCTCCGGGAGCGGACCGAGCCGCTGGTCGGGCTCTGGGCGGCCAGCGGCAGCCCGGTCGCCACCGAGATCGTCGCCGGTTCCGGTGCCGACCTGGTGTTGATCGATGCCGAGCACGGTCCGATCGACGCCAGCACCGCCCTGCCGCTGTTGCAGGCGGTCGCCGGTCACGACGTCACCGCCCTGGTCCGGGTGCCGTGGAACGACGCGATCGCGATGAAACGGTTCCTCGACATCGGTGCCCAGAACCTGATCGTGCCGACCGTCTCCAGCGCCGCCGAGGCCGAGGCCGCGGTCCGCGCGATGCGCTATCCGCCGGCGGGCGTACGCGGGATCGGCTCGGCGCTCGCCCGCGCCTCCCAGTGGACCCGGGTGCCCGACTACGTGCCGAACGCCGATGCGTATGTGTCGCTGACCGTGCAGATCGAGACCGCGGAGGCGGTCGAGCGGGCCGCCGAGATCGCCGCCGTCGACGGTGTCGATGCGATCTTCATCGGCCCCTCGGATCTGGCCGGGTCGATGGGGCAGCCCGGTCCCGAGGTGGTCGGTGCGGCGGTGCTGCGGACCATCGAGGCCGTCCGGGCCGCCGGCAAACCGGTCGGGGTGAACGCCTTCGTGCCCGCCGACGCCGAGCGCTATCTGGCGGCCGGGGTGGACTTCGTCGTGGTGCAGGCCGATGTCACCGTGCTGGCGCGCGGGCTCGACGCCGCGGTGTCGCAGGCCCGCGGCGCCGTCCGGGAGGAGCAGGGAGGGGTGTACTGAGTGCAGTTCCACCATTTCGGTTATGTGACCAGCGATCCGCGGGTCCTGCCCGCGGCCGGGATCGGGCTGGACCGCCCGGCCGAGCTCCCCGATGAGATGGATGTGCTGGTCGTCGGCACCGGTCCGGCGGGGATGCTGCTCGGCGCCCAGTTGTCGATGTACCCGGGCGTGCACACCCGGATCATCGAGCGCCGCGCCGGGCGGCTGGAGCGGGGCCAGGCCGACGGGTTGCAGCCGCGCTCGATCGAGACCTTCCAGGCCTTCGGTTTCGCCGACCGGCTGCTGGCCGAGGCGTACCGGATCATCGAGATGCAGTTCTGGCGACCGGATCCCACCGACCGGGCCCGGATCGCCCGCGCCGAGAAGGTGATCGACAGCGCGGCCCTGCCGGGGAGTGCGCTGAGCGAGTTCCCGCACGTGATCTGCAACCAGGCCCGGGTGCAGGACTACTTCGCCGAATACATGGCCAACTCGCCGAGCCGGATGACCCCCGACTACGGCTGGGAGCTGGCCGAGCTGCGCGTCGAGGAGTCGGGTACGCATCCAGTGGTGGCGACGCTGCGGCGTACCACCGGTGACGACGTGGGCAGCGAGCGGGTGGTGCGCGCCCGGTACGCGGTCGGCTGCGACGGCGCCCGCAGCCAGGTCCGCACCGCGATCGGCGGAACCCTGCGCGGCGACTCCCGGAACCATGCCTGGGGGGTGATGGATGTGCTGGTGAAGACCGACTTCCCCGACATCCGCACCAAGTGCGCGATCTCCTCCGATGCCGGCAGTATCCTGCTGATCCCGCGGGAGGGGAACTCGCTGGTCCGGATCTATGTCGACCTGGGGGATCTGGCGCCCGACGACGCGCACCGCATCCGGGCCACCCCGATCGAGAGGATCATCGAGATCGCCCAGCGGATCTTCCGGCCCTACCGGCTCGAGGTGCCGCACGTCGCCTGGTGGAGCGTCTACGAGGTCGGCCAGCGGCTCACCGATACCTTCGACGACGTCCCGGCCGAGCGGCGCGGTGCGCAGCGGCCGCGGGTGTTCATCGCCGGCGACGCCTGCCACACCCATTCGGCGAAGGCCGGGCAGGGGATGAACGTGTCGATGCAGGACACCTTCAACCTGGGGTGGAAACTCGGCTCGGTGCTGAGCGGGCTGAGCCCGGCCGAGTTGTTGGACAGCTATTCGAGCGAGCGCCAGGTGGTGGCGCAGAAGCTGATCGACTTCGACCGCGAATGGTCGACGCTGATGGGTGCGCGGACCTTCGATCCGGAGCATCCCGAGCTGGGTGGCATCGATCCGCAGGAGGTCTACGACCACTATGTGCGCTCGGAGATCCAGGCCTCCGGTTTCGGGGTGCACTACCAGCCGTCGGTGCTGACCGCCGGGGCGGAGTACCAGGGGTTGGCGACCGGTTTTCCGATCGGGCAGCGGTTCCGCTCGGCACCGGTGATCCGGGTCTGCGACGCGGTACCGATCGAGCTCGGCCATCATGCGCGGGCCGACGGGCGGTGGCGGTTGTACGCCTTCGCCGGGCCCGAGGCGCCGGGACAGGGTGGCGCGATCGAGGCCTGGGCGGACTGGCTGCGCACCGCACCGGAGTCGCCCTATGTCCGCACCCGGGTCGACGGGGCGGATGCCGGCGCGGTGTTCGACGTGAAGGTGATCTGGCAGCAGGACCATGATCAGATCGAGCCCGGTGACGTGCCGGCGGTGTTCCGGCCCGAGTTCGGGCCCTTCGGGGTGATCGACGAGGAACTGGTGTACGCCGCCGACCCGACCGAGGACATCTTCACCGCCCGCGGCATCGACCGCGCGGGCTGTGTCGTCGTGGTCCGCCCCGACATGTACGTCGGCGCCATCCTCCCGCTCGACCGCCCCGACCTGCTCACCGCCTACTTCGCCCCCCTCCTCCTCCCCGCCCCGTAGCAGTTGATCATGGTCCCCTCTCCCATCCCGAAGATGTCAGGGGTTATGCACGGTGTGCGGGCCGGGGACTGTGTGATTGCGCCCAAGAGATCTGCGCAGGTCACAGTTGATCATGGAGCGAATATCGCGAAGGAGTTGATCATGGTCGGCCGCGGACCGGGAAATCGGTCCGGGTGATCAACTTCTCCAGCAGCCGGGTGAGGGTGGCCCGCTCCTCGGCGCTGAGGGCCTGGGCCCACTGCTGTTCGCGGCGGTGGTGCTCGGCGAAGAGTTCGGTGATCTCGGTCCGCCCGGTCTCGGTGAGTGCCAGGCGTACCGAACGCCGATCCTGTGGATCCGCGGACCGGGAGACCACGCCCGCCTCGACCAGTGGGGCGGTGAGGTTGGAGATGGCGGCCCGGCTCTGACCGGTCAGCTCGGCGGCGCGCTTGGATTCCAGGGGGCCGGCGAGCCAGAGCACGAACATCAGCCGGAACGCCGCCCAGGAGCGGCCGCGCGGCCGGTGGATGGAGGCCTCCAGGTCATAGGTCACGACCGCCGAGGCGCGGTTCAGGGTGAGCAGCAACCGGGTCGCCGAGGGATCGGTGCTGTGCCCGCTGCGGGTGAGCGTGCTGCTGGCCGCCTCGACGAAATCCCAGAACTCACCGGCCTCCATGGCCTCGAGTCTGGCAGAGTCCGGCCGCCCGTTCCGCCCGGACACCACGAACGCCCCGGCAGGTGCCGGGGCGTTCGCAGGTTGGTTGGTTGGCTGTACGCCGACCGAGCGGCTCAGCGGCCGCCGGGCAGGTCGCCGCGGCCGACGTTGCCGTCGCCGTCGCGATCCAGCTTGTCGCGCAGGTTGCCCATCTCACCGATCGGGGTCCCGCCGAGACCGTGCTTGTCGCCGGCCTGGCCCTGACCCTGCTGGGTCGGGTCCTGCTGGCCCTGGCCGCGCTGACCGGTGAGGTCATCGGCGCCGAGGCGGCCGTCGTTGTCGCGGTCCAGACGATCCTTCAGCCCGCCCTGCTGGCCCTGATCGCGATCCTGGTAGCCACCCTGCTGGCCCTGGTCGTAACCGCCCTGGCCGGTGCCCTGCTGGTAGCCGCCCTGGCCCTGGTCGTAACCCTGGCCCTGGCCCTGCTGGTAGCCGCCCTGCTGACCGGGCACCTGCTGGCCCTGGCCCTGGTCGTAACCGCCCTGGCCGGCGCCCTGCTGGTAGCCGCCCTGGCCCTGGTCGTAACCCTGGCCCTGACCCTGCTGGTAGCCGCCCTGCTGACCGGGGACCTGCTGGCCCTGACCATGCTGGTGACCGCCCTGCTGGTAACCGCCCTGCTGGGTGTAGTCCTGATCGGCGGAGCGCTGCGGGGCGCCACCGGCACCCTGCTGGTACCCGGACTCGCCCTGCATTCCCTGCCCCTGCAGGTTCTGCTGGCTCTGCACGCCCTGGCTCTGCTGGTAACCCGGCCCGCCCTGGACACCCTGGTCCTGCTGGTAACCACCCTGCTGGCCCTGCTGGTAACCGCCCTGCTGCTGCGAGGCCGCGCCGGCAGCACCACCGGCCGCGCCGGCGACGCCAGCGGCACCCGCCGCACCGTGGCCCTGCTGGCCCTGGCCCTGGCCGTAACCGGCGCCCTGCTGGTCGCGGTCGCGGCCGCGGAGGTCGTCGGAGTCGAGGCGGCCGTCGTTGTCGCGGTCGAGCTTGTCGCGTACGCCACCCTGCTGGTTGCCCCGGTCGTAACCGGCGCCCTGCTGGCCCTGGCCGTAACCGGCGCCCTGCTGGTCGCGGTCGCGGTCGCGGCCGCGGAGGTCGTCGGAGTCGAGGCGGCCGTCGTTGTCGCGGTCGAGCTTGTCGCGGAGACCGCCCTGCTGGTTCCCGGTGCGGTCGTCGTACTGACCGTCGCGGTCGCGATCCCGGCCACCGGCGGCAGCCCCGGCCGCACCCGCGGCACCTGCCGCGCCGGCAGCACCCGCAGCGGCGCCGGTTCCGACACCGCCGCCCTGACGCTCGTGGCGACGCAGCCGCTGACGCTCGTCGGCGCCCTGGCCCTGGTTGGCGGTCATCCCGGTCTGCTGACCGCTCTTGTCGGCGATCCCGTAGTGGCTGTAGAGGCGCGCCTCCGAATCGGGGGTCAGGTGCTCATCGACGTCGAGATTCGGGGCGTCCTTGATGGTCGCCTTATCGTGCGGTACGCGGATCTCACCCTCGGTGTAGGTGGCGTCCTGGAGCGGGACGAACGTCTCCTTCGTGCCGAACAGGCCGGTCGACACGGTGACCCAGCTCGGTTGGCCGGTGTCATCATCCAGGTAGAGCTGACCCACACTGCCGACCTTGGACCCGTCCCTGTCATAGACGGTGGCGTTCAGTAGGGCATCGATCTCGTTGTTGCTGTTCGTCATGCTCGCTCCTTGAACTGGGCTTAGCTGCCGATCGAGAAAGAAGATCAACCTTCCGGAAAATCACTATATCTCCGGGTCTCCGCGCACTGTCGAGACCTCAAAGTGAAGGGGGATTGACCCGACGAAAAGTGGGTAACTGTGAGAAGTTCCTCAATCAGGGCAGCAAATGCGGCGGGTTCACCGTGTCCAGCGGATTCACTCGGCGAGGATGTTGTCGGTGTGCTGCACCGCGCGATCGGCGCGTTCGGCGCCATAGATCGACAGGAACTCCGCGATCTCCGGATACCGGTCCCGAACGAGTTCCGCGGCACCCATGAAATCGCTCGCCGATGCGGTTCGCCGGCAGATCTCCTGGATCTCGGTGGCCAGGTGACGGGTACGCCGGGGGGCGCCGGTCGTGGTCGTCGCGCCGAGCACCTCGGAGGACTCCGCATTGCGCTGCAGTTCGACCAGGGCGTCCGGCAGCGGCATCGTCCCGGTCTCCACCTGCTGGGCGATCTGGATCATCCACTGCAGCCGCTGCGCGGCGGCCGGGTTGCCGATCTTGATCCGGTGCCCGTTGATCAGCTGGGACAGCATCGGGGCGGAGATGCCGAGCAGTTCCGACATCCGTGCCTGGGTCAGATTGAGGGCGCGGGCGCAGCGGCCGAGCACGTCCTGCAGCGGTTCGCCATAGAGCTCGACCTGCCGAGCTCGGGTCTGTGTGACTGCGGCGTCCCCGCGCTGCATCGGACCTCCCAGGTGAGCCGAACATTCCACTCTTTGCACTGACCCCGAAATTTTACTCAAGCAAAGATCGGCTCAGAAGATAGCAAGCACCAGGGCCACCAGCAGACAGATCAGGCCGGAAATTCCCAACACCCACACCGGTTTCGGCGTACGCCGCCGCGGTGCCGTCTCGACGGTGGTCCCGCGGGCCGGCGTACCAGTCCCCGTCCCGGTGATCGCAACCGTCGCCGCCGACGCACCCGCCCGCGGCCCGGGGCCGTTCGGCCCCCAGCCCTCGGGCAGCGGGCCGATCTGGTCGAACACCTCGATCGGGTCGCTCTCCGCCGCACCGCTCGCGCGGATTCCGCGCAGCGCCCGGCGGGCCTCGGCGGCGGACCCGAAACCGTGCCCGGACTCGGCGGCCAGCCGCTCGACGAATTCGGTCAACGGTGCGGAGACCCCGGCCGCGGCCAGGTCCACCGGCGGATCGGTCTCCCGGGGCCGTTGGCCGGTGAGCATCTCGCCGAGCACCATGGCGGTGGCATAGAGATCCTGGGCCGGTTCCGGATCGGTGCCCATCCGGGCGAGGGTGGACATGTAGCCGGGCGTACCGACGACCTCGGTGGTGTGGGTGAGCCGTGGGTCGTCGATCCGGGCAGCGATCCCGAAGTCGGCGAGCCGGACACTCGGCAGCGCCGTCCCGGTCGCCGCCAGCAGTAGATTGCCGGGTTTGATGTCGCGGTGGATCAGGCCGCTGGCATGCACGGTCTCCAGCGCCGACAGCAGTTGATCGATGATGATCATGGAAAACCAGTCGGGCAGCGGGCCATAGTCGTTGATCATGGTTCCCACCGAGCCGCCGCTGACCAGGTCCATGGTGAACAGCACCCGGTCGTCCTCACCGACCCAGGAGGTCGGGGCGAGCACGTGCGGGTGGTCGATCCGGGTGCCGGTCTCCCGGATGAAGCGCAGCAGCGCGATCGAGTCCGACTGCTTCATCAACTTCGCGGCCCGGTAGCCGAACTCCTTCCAGTCCCAGACCCGCCAGACCGTCCCGGCGCCGCCGGCGCCGATGGGGTCGACCAGCTCGAACCGCCCGCCGAACACCTCACCCATGCCGTCAGCATGCCAGCAGCCCCGCGCCGCTCCGGCGTACCGGGCCGGGCTGCGACACAATGGCGCGGTGAATCCTGGATCGCGCGGCCGGCTCCGCCGGTTGCTGGCGGGTACGCTCGCGGGCGGCCTGCTGCTCGGTGGTGCCGTCGCCGGCGCCCCGCTCGCCGCCGCCGCTCCCGGCGAGATCATCGGCAGCACCGACCCGGCCAATGCGACCGCGCTGCCGCTCGGGGACAGCCGCAGCAGCCTGGGCAACGGATTCGATCAGGTGGATCGGAACCGCTACTACCGAGTGCAGCGCAGCCAGCCGGACAGCACCATCCATCTGGGTGCGGTGATGCTGCCGCCGGGGCAGGGCCGGGACGGGTTCTCCATCGACACCTCGCTCGGTCAGGGCCGGGACTGCTTCTCCGGCAGCGAGTTCACCCCGACCCGCGGCGGTGGGGTGGTCGCGGTCAGCGGGGATGCGCTGGACGGCTGCGGCCCCGAACCCTCGGTGCAGGCCCGGGTGCAGCGGGTCAACCTGCCCGAGATGACCCGGGCCGCCGAACCCGCTCAGACGCTGCTGCGGGTGATCGAGGTGCCGCGGGCCCGCAACTACGACCAGCTGCCCGGCCCGGCGCCCCGGCCGAACCCCGATGAGCTGCCCACCGACAACCAGGCCCAGGTCACCGCGGGCACGCTCATCGACCCGGCTCCGATCGAGTCCGAGCGCAGCTATCGGCTGCGGCTCACCTCCGGACAGTTGCAGGTCTTCGCCACCGATCTCGACTGGGGGCAGTGGCTGCAGGTGCAGGCCCGGATCGCGCCCTCGACCGAGACGGCTCGGGTCGCCGATGCCGCCCCGCAGTTCGGGATCACCGCACTGGGTCCCGATCTCGGCACGGTGGCCGAGACCTCGGCATCGCTGACCGGTGACGCCGACCAGGCCGACCTGGTCACCGACCCGGTGGCGCTGCGGGCCTACCGCGGTCGCGGTGGCACCCCGTTCCTGGCCGGCCGGCACCTGATCGCGGTCTGGCTGTCGCCCGATGCGCTGCCCGGTCCGTTGACGGTGGACTACACCCTGACCACCCGCGTCGGCGGCGCGGTCAGCGGTGTCCCGGACTTCGGCGGCGACCAGATCCGCGGGGCCGGTAGTGGCCGCCCGGCCTGGCGGATGCCGGCCGCGATCGGTGTCGGTGCGGTCGGGGTGGGACTGCTGGTCGCCGCCGGTGCCGTGTGGTGGGTGAGCCGGCGGCGTACCGGCGCGGCGCCCTAGCGAGCCGACCAACGCACCGGGTCGGGCGCCTTGACGGTCTCGACCCCTCAGCCGGGTCCGGACTCGCGCGCCAGCCGGGCGACCTCGACCAGCGCCGAGTCGTCGGTACGCCCCAGCCCCTCGCTCTGGCCGTCGCGGAACAGCCGCAGGGCGGTGTCGGCCAACGGAACCGGTTGGCGTACGCCCTCGGCGGCGTCGGTGACCAGGCCGAGATCCTTGGCGATGATGTCGACCGCGGAGGACACCGGCACCTCGGGATAGTCGAGCATCCGGGCGCCCCGGTCGTTGAACATGAAGGACTGTGCCGCACCGCCCCGCAGCACCTCCCAGCAGGTCCGCGGATCCAACCCCATCGCCTCGGCATAGGCCAGGGCTTCCCCGGCCACCGCGACGTGTACGCCGCAGAGCAGCTGGTTCACCAGCTTCAGCCGCTGCCCATCGCCCGGTTCGGGACCGACCACGTGCACCGACCCGAGGGCGTCCAGCACCGGTCGGGCCCGCTGCACAGCGGCCGGCTCCCCGCCGACCATCAGCAGCAGCTCACCGGTGCCGGCGCGGACGGTGCCGCCGGAGACCGGGGCGTCGACCATCCCGATCCCGCGTTCGGCCAGCCGCAGCGCCGCCTCCCGTGCCGAATCGGGGCCGATCGTGGCGAACACCAGCACCACCGCGCCCTCGGTGAGCGCGTCCAGCACCGAATCGAGCACGGCCTGCACCTGTGCCGGGGTGGCCACCATCAGCCCGACGACCTCGGCACCGGTGACCGCGGCAGCCGCGTCGGGGGCATCGGCGACACCGGCCAGCCCGCGCACCACCGGGTCGAAACCGGTCACGGTGAAACCGCTGCGGGCCAACTGACCCGCCATCGGGCCACCCATCGCACCCAGTCCGATCCACCCCACGTTCATCGCGCATTTCCTTCCTGGGCGTCATTCCCGGCGTCTGCATCGGAACGGGGGCGCTCCGCGGCGAAGCGGTCCAGCACCTTCGCCAGCGCGTACTCGTCGCCGACGTTGCCGGCGAAGACCACATAGGGCACGCCGACCACCTCCGGTGGTGCATCGAGGGCGCGGACCACCGACACCATGCCCTCGAAGAGCTGCCCGAGCACCAGCCCGCGGCGGATGCCGAGCCCGCGGACCGCGACGTCGTGGGAGGTGATGCCGCCCTTGGCGACCACCCAGGCCGGCCGGGCGTCGCGCACCTGCTTCACCACCTCGACGATCGCCTGGGAGACCTTGCGGGCGATCGCCAACGAGTCCTCGGGATCGTCGACGGCGACCAGTTCCCGGCTGGTGAGCAGCAGCACGTCGCTGTGCGTCAGCGAACGCGTCACCAGGCTGATCGTCGAGGCGAGATGGGTGTCCGCCTCCTTGCCGAGCAGGTCGGGTACCGAGAGTTCCACCTCGACCAGTCGCCCGCGCGCCCGCGCCCGGTCGAGCTGGCGGGTGGTCATCCCGACGTGCGAACCGACCACGAGCAGTCCGTGCCCGTCGTCGCGGCGACCCTCGGGCCAGATATCGGCGGCGGTGAGCACCGTCCGCGGTTCGATCCCGCTGAGCGCCCGGACATAGCTGGGCCCCGAGCGGGCCAGGAAGCTCGCCCCCTCGGCCTGCACCTGTTGCTGGGCGAGTGCGACGGTCTCCAGGTCGGCGTAGTCGGTGGCGTTCACCACGAACCAGGTCGGGCCGTCCGCGGTGGCGATTCCGATCGCGGCGCGCAGTGCGTCGGCCACGGCGGCGACCCCGCCACCGCGGATCAGCTCCAGCGACAGCGACCGGACCCGGTCACCGGCGAGTTCGCCCGCGCTGAGTTCGGCCAGCAGCTCCTTCAGGTCGGAGGAGCGATAGCCGAAGGTGCGGTCCTTCGCGAACTCGGTCTCGCCGACGGGTACCGCCTCGCCGCCGACCATCGCCCAGTGCACGTCACCGGCGGTGAACCGGCCGGCCTCGAGATAGGCCGGCACCAGCAGGACACCGTCGAAGCCGTTCCCGGTGACCTGGCGGCGGGCCCGGTCCAGTGCGGTCACCTCGGTGAGGATGTGTCCGCGCAGCGTGGAATCGCTGCGGCTGACCAGATCCAGCGGCCAACCACCCTCGGCGGCCAGCGAGAACAACCCGGTGCCGAGCCGTTCGTTCAGCGTCATCGCCACGTTGCGGGCCAGGCTGCGGGAGTTGGTGAGCAGGAACGCGGTGGCACCGGGCTCGGCGAGCGCTGCGGCGTACTCGCTGCGCTCCAGCACGGTGACCACCTCCACCCCGTGCACGCTCTGCGAACCAGTGGGGTCGTCGTCGAGGGCGACCGTCCGTCGGCCCTGTTCCGCGCGCAGGCGCCGGATCTCGGCCCGCCGGCCCTCCTCGGGGACCGGTCCGGGTACCGCGTCGAGAATCACCGTCAGGTCGGGAGAGCCCGCCGCATCGCTGGTCATGGCCCGATCGTTCCGGTTGCCGACCCCTCGGTCAAGGGACGTGGGCTGCGCTCCCGGACCCCTAGGATGACGCCGGTGATGAGCGAAGAGCACGCGGTGCGGCGGACCTGGATCCACAAGGAGACGACTCGGGCGCTGGTGGCGATCGCGATCGCGCTGGTGCCGGCGGTGATCGGCTATCTGATCTTCGCCACCCTGCACGGTGAGTTCTCCGCCAAGGAGATCGGCGCGGTGATGCTGGGCTGGGTCTTCTACGGAGTGGCCTACGGGGTGTTGACCTGGCTGGCCTTCCGCAGTGCCTCGGCGGCGGAGTTGCAGGCCTTGGTTCGCCGACCCCGCGGTGAGACCCGGGCGATGCGCTGGTTCCTCGGCGGCGGCGACGGGCCGGACTCCGCGCTCGCGCTGGCGCTGGTCGCCTTCGCCGGCGCGTCGATCCTGCCCCGGATCGAGACGGTGGGGAGCGCGCCGGACCGGACGGTGCTCAGCGTGCTGGCGATCGCGGTGGTCGCGGTCAGTTGGATCATCGTGGTAGTCAGCTATGCCGTCTACTACGCGCGGTTGCAGGCCGACCATGGCGGCCTCGCCCAGCCCGGGGGGAAGGAGCCGGTGTTCTGGGACTTCCTCTACTTCGCGCTGATGGTCAACACCACCTTCGGCACCACCGATGTCGACGTGCAGACCACCCGGATGCGCAAGGCCGTCAGCGGCCATGGCGTGCTCGCCTTCGTCTTCAACACCGTCATCCTGGCGCTGGTCATCGGCGCCCTGACCTGAGCAGAATCTCAGGGATAACAGGGGGACATTCCCGCTGGTACGCCGCCCGCCCGGCCACCAGCATGGAGACATGCGCACCGTCATCCAGATCATCGCCACCGCAATCGCCGTCTTCGTCGCCACCCTGGTCCCGGGCATCGACGTCACCGGCAGCAGCACCGCGGCGGTGATCGGGACCCTGCTGGCGGTCGCGGTGATCATCGGCGTCGTCAACGCGTTCGTGAAGCCCGTGGTGTCCTTCTTCACCGGCTGCCTGATCTGGCTCACCCTGGGGCTCTTCCTGCTGGTCATCAACGCGCTGATGCTGATGCTCTCGTCCTGGCTGGCCGGTGTGCTGGGCCTCGGCTTCCACGTCTCCGGGTTCTGGGCCGCGCTCTTCGGCTCGATCGTGATCAGCCTGGTCTCCGGCGTGGTGATCGGCCTCTTCGAGCGCTCCGGGGCGCGTACCCGCAACGCCGGCTGAGCGAGCGCAGCGAGTCGAAGCCACCGCTGGGGAACACCTCCCGCACGCTACGGAACTGCTGCCACTGTGGCAGCAGTTCGGTACACGTTCCGAGACGTCCTTCCTCGAACAGCGCATTAGGGTGATCCCAGCACCCGACTCGACGAGGAGTTCAGCATGCGCATCGTGATCACCGGCGGCCACGGATTTCTCGGCAACGCGGTCGCCCGCGAACTGTTGCAGCGGGGGAGTTTCGACGGCCGGCCGATCGACCAGCTCGTGCTCGCCGACCGGATGGCGCCCGACCCGGACCCGTTCGCCGACGACGACCGCGTGACCACCGTGGTCGGCGATCTGACCGACACGATCGATGAGCTGTTCGCCGAACCGGTGGACGTGCTCTTCCATCTCGCGGCCGCCGTCTCCGGTGAATCCGAGCGGGATTTCGACCTCGGCATGCACGCCAACGTCGACGTCACCCGCGCGGTGCTCACCGCCTGCCGCGCCCAGCAGCAGGCCGGCGGCCCGCTGGTCCGGTTGTTCTTCGCCTCCAGCCTGGCCGTCTACGGCAGCGACGACGCCCTCCCGCTCGCGGCGACGATCGATGAGACCCAGCTGCCGATGCCGCAGGGCAGCTACGGCGCCCAGAAGGCGATCTGCGAATACCTGGTCAACGACCACACCCGCAAGGGATTCCTGGACGGCCGGGTCGCGCGGTTGATGACGGTCTGCGTACGCCCCGGCCGGCCGAACGCCGCCGCCTCCAGCTTCGTCTCCGGGATCATCCGCGAGCCGCTCGCCGGCGAGCAGGCGATCTGTCCGGTCGAACCCGAACTCCCGGTGCTGCTCGCCTCACCCCGGCGTACCGTCGAAGGCATCCTCACCCTCGCCGAGGCCACCCGCGGCGACGGTCCCGGTGAGCTCACCGGACGGCTTCCGGTCAACCTGCCCGGGCTGCGGGTCACCGTCGGCGAGATGGTGGCCGCGCTGCGCCGGATCGCCGGCGACGAGGTCGCCGACCGGGTCGTCGTGCAACCCGACGACACCATCCGGGCGCTGGTCCTGACCTGGCCGCGGGATGCCGACAACTCCCGCGCCGCGACCCTCGGCCTGGAACCGGATCCGGACGTCGACACGGTGATCGAGCAGTACATCGCCGATCACCCCGAGGCCATCGCCGGCTCCGACGATGAAGCTCGCTAGGCCTATCTAGGCCAGAAGCTAGAGAGTCGAATACGAGCCGATCGGGTCAGCGCGCGGTCACCCGGATCACCGAGGAGGACCAGTTGTCCCCGGCGTCGGTGGAGCTCACCCCGATCGACTGCAGCGGCTCGACATTGCGCGCCTGCTCGGGATCCATGTTCCCGGTCAACTGCGGCTTGAACGCGTTCAGGTCCAGATAGAACACCGCCTGGGCCCCGCCGGCGTTGGCCACCGCGGCCTTGAAGTTCGGCGAGTCCTTCAGCTTCTGCGTCGGGTTGCTGAGCTTCTGGGCGTACGCCGGGCTGAGCGAGACATAGGTGGGCTTGTCACCGACCTTCGTCAGCTGCAGGCCGCTCTGCTCGAACTTCGCGAGCAGCGCGTCGAGTTTGGCCCGGTCGGTGTCCATCGCCAATCCGATCGGGATGGTGTCCGGATTCGTCGGGTCCACCCGGTTCGGGTCGAAACGGTCCGCGGCGATCACCAGATCGTCACCCAGCAGCGTCTCCAGATCGCCGGGGAGCTGCAGGCCGGTCTGCGCGGCGACCGTGCTGGGGTCCATGCCGGCCTTGGTGAGGGTGTCCATGATCTGCGGGACCAGGGTGCGGCCGCCGGCGATGCCGAGCGCCATGGTGGTCTCGGCCGGCAGATCACCGACCTTCGTCTTCGCCGAACCGAGCGAGGTCCCACCGCGGGTGACGGCGGTCAGCTCGGGATTGCCACCGGTGAACCGCAGCGTGCCGGCGGTGGTCTCGAAGGGTGTCTGGGGGGCCGCCATGCCGATCCCGCCGGTCAGCCCGCCGGCGGCCTGCTGCAGGCCCGCACCATCGGCCCAGAAGCTGGCCACGCCGGTGCCACCGAGCTTGTCGATCGCATCGGTGAACGGCTTCTGATCGGCCAGCGACCCCTGGTCGGCGGCCCGGGCGGCGTCATCGGCGCTGCCCTGCCCCTCCGCCAGCACCAGGTGTCCGTTGCTGAAGGCCACGTTCATGTTCGAGCACTGGGCGAGCGGGGCGATGCCGTCGCGGGCCTGCTGCTCGTTCTTGGCGGCGAGCAGCACGATCGGCGACTGGGCGCCGCGACGCAGCGCGAACCCGGCCTGATCACCGAGCCACGGCTTGATCTGGTTCTCGTAGTCGACCGGGCAGTTCTGGTCCTTGGTGATCGACTCGAACAGCTGCTGCTTCGGGTCACCGCCCTCACGCAGGTTCGTCTTCTCCCGCACCGAGGGGAACTTCAGCGCGAAGCGGATCATCTCCACCTGCTGGGCGGCTCCGGGGTTCAGATTGATGTTGGCGTACGCGATGGTGTCCGCCGGCGCGGCCTTGGCGGTCTCGGTGTTCGCGCGCATCCCGAGCGGGTCGACGGCGACGAAGGCGCCGACGCCGACCAGCACCAGCGCTGCCGCACCGGCGCCGATCTTCGCACCCAGCGGGATGCCCTTCTTCGCGGGCTGGCCCGGGGCTCCCGGCGGTACCGGCTGACCGGGCTGCTGCGGCGGGAACTGCTGCCCCTGCGGGTACTGCGGCTGTCCCTGCGGGTACTGCGGCTGCCCCTGCGGGTACTGCGGCTGCCCCTGCGGGTACTGCCCATAAGGCTGGCCGGGCTGCTGCCATCCGCCGTTGTTGGGTGGCTGGGTCACCGTTCCTCCTGAGGGCCGCGCGTTCGTCGCGCTCAGCCTAGGGGAGGAGGGCGGTCACTTCGTGCCCTGCAGGATCTCCTTGCCGGCCGCGACGAGCTCATCGACCGGCTGGCTGCGCAGCCCGACGACCAGCACCGCGGTCTGACCGCGGCGTACCACGCAGACATCGAGTTCGTTGTCCGGCATCCGCCCGCACCAGGCGTCACCGATCTGGCGTACGCCGTTGGCCTTGATCTGGGTGAGCAGCGCGCGGCCGTCGGGCACCGGGCGGGCGCCGATCGCGATCAGCGCGGGCTGCCCGTTCTGCCGGTAGTTGGCGCTCGAGGTCTGCACGCTGCGGTCCACGCCGAACTCGGGCGGGGCCTCCACATTGCCCGGGTCGCGGGAGTACGCCCCGGCGGTCACCGGGAGGTCGGGCTTGCCGGTCGGCTCCGGGGCGAGCGGGGTGCTGGCCGGTGTCGGTGCCGCGGACTGCCGGGTGACCAGATAGCCGACCCCGCCGAGGGTCGCCAACAGCACGACCAGGGCGACCACCATCACCACGACCGGGATGTTGCTGCGCTTGTGCGGCTCGTCCTCACCGGCCAGGCCGGGCAGCTCGGTCGGTTCGTCGGGCTTGTTCGCGGTCCCGGGTTCCGGGTCGGGCCGGCCGGACTGGCCCGGGGACCAGGGCGTCGAGCCCTGCGGCGGTTGGCTGTCACTCATGGATCAGACGTACTCCTCGATGGCCCGGGTGATGGTGGCCTTGGTCCGGGCGCCCTGCAGGCTCTGGACGAGTTCCCCGTCGACGAAGAAGTGCACCGTCGGCAGCCCCTTGACCGCATAGTTGGTCGGGGTGACCTGGTTGTCGTCGGTGTCCAGCTTCACGAAGTCCATCCGGTCGCCGTAGGCGTACGACAACTCGTCCAGGATCGGCTCGAACTGTTTGCAGGGCGAGCACCACTCGGCCCAGTAGTCGACCAGCACCGGACGCTCGGAGCGCAGCACCATCTCATCGAAGGTGGTGTCGGTCACCTCGGTCACGGCCATTGCGGCGCCCCCTGGTCTGTCCAGTCGGTCGAAATCGTCGCCCCAAGTCTGCCGCGCCGGTCAAGTCGCGCCAACCCGCGCCTCCCACGTTCATCGAGTAGCAACCCCGGCGCAGCGAAGCGGAGCCGGGGTTGCGTGTCGAGATGATCGTGTCAGCCGACGACCGGGAGCTCCTCCTCGAGGACCACACCGGGGGTGGCCTCGTCGTCGAGTTCGGCCAGGTAGGCCTCCGCGTCCAGGGCGGCGGCGCAACCGGTCCCGGCGGCGGTGATCGCCTGCCGGTAGTGGTGGTCCACCAGATCGCCGCAGGCGAAGACGCCGCGCACATTGGTCCGGGTGGACGGCGAGTCGACCAGCACGTAACCGTCCTGGTTCAGCTCGACCTGGCCGTCGACCAGCTCCGAGCGCGGATCGTGACCGATCGCGATGAACAACCCCTGCACCGGCAGCTCGCGGGTCTCCCCGGTCACGGTGTCCTTGAGCGTCAACCCGGTCAGCGAGTCCTCACCGTGGATCGCGGTGACCTCGGAGTTCCAGGCGAAGTGCAGCTTGGGGTCCTTGACCGCGCGGGCCGCCATGATCTTGGAGGCGCGCAACTCGTCGCGGCGGTGCACCAGGGTCACCGAGCGGGCGAAGCGGGTCAGGAAGGTGGCCTCCTCCACCGCGGAGTCGCCACCGCCGACGACGGCCAGATCCTTGTCCTTGAAGAAGAAACCGTCGCAGGTCGCGCACCAGGAGACGCCGCGGCCGGAGAGCCGGTCCTCATCGGGCAGCCCGAGCTTGCGGTAACCGGAACCGGTCGCGAGCACCACCGAGCGGGCCCGGTAGGTGCCGGACTCGGTCTCGACGACCTTGACGTGGCCGGTCAGGTCGAGCTTGATGGCGTCCTCGGTGAGGATCTCGGCGCCGAAGCGCTCCGCCTGCTCACGCATGTTCGACATCAGATCCGGGCCCATGATGCCCGTCGGGAAGCCGGGGAAGTTCTCCACCTCGGTGGTGTTCATCAGCGCCCCGCCGCCCTCGAGCGCACCCTCGATGACCAGCGGCTTCAGCTCCGCGCGGGCGGCGTACACCGCGGCGGTCCAACCCGCCGGGCCACTGCCCACGATGATGATGTCGCGCACCTCGTCCGTCATGTCCTCAACTCCCAATTGCGACCCGTTGCAGATCGCTTGCTGCAACAACCTTGCCGACCATATCCAACCGCCGCCACGGCACCGGTATTCCCAGACCGTTCGCTGGTTAGAGTCATCGCATGCGGACCGCGGCGACCAGGACCCCTCGGGGCTCCGGCTGGCTCGCCGGGGTGGTCGCGATCCTGCTGCTTGCCGGCCTGGTGGTGGTCACCGCGGTCGCCTTCGCGCCGATCTCGGCACTGCCGGCGAACGAGGGGGCCCGGTACGCCGCCACGCCCGGCAGCACCGAGCGGGTCGGTCTCGGTCGCGCCGAGTTCCCCGCCTCGGTGGAGAACCGCCTGCTGGACGGCACCGCGGTCGCCCTGGCCGTGCCACCGGTGGTGCTGGCCGGGACCGGACCGGTCGGGCCGGTGACCACGATGCGCTGGCTGGAGGAGGTGGTCAGCCCCGATGTGCCCGGCGGACCGGGGGCCGAGGAGGTCACCGCCCAGGCCACCCTGCGCTCGGCCACCGATGCCGGGCTCTCCCTGCACGCCCGCTACGGCCGGGAGAATCTGGCGCTGGAACCGGCCCTGCTGGAGCTACCGGCCCGGGTCGCCGTCGGCGAGCGCTGGTCCTCCGACGGCACCGTGACCAGTCCCCAGGGGCAGGGCCGGTACGCCAACCAGTCCTTCGCCCGGCCCGGGCCCGAGGGCTGCCTGGTGGTGGAGTCGACGACCACGCTGCGACTGGCCACCGAGACCACCCGGACCGATGTGGCGACCTGGTGCCGCGACCGCGGCATCGTCGACGGGACGCCGACCCTGGCCGGCCTGTCGCGGCAACCGTTCACCGACCGCTGGCCCGAGCCCGGTCCGGCGCTGCCCGCCGACTGGACCGGTGTCCGGGAGGAGCTGTCCCGCCGCCCCCCGGTGGTGGTCCGCGGCCCGGCCGGCGGCACCGACCCCTGGCCCCGGATCGTCGACAGCGCCCGGCCCGCCGTGCTCAGCCGCAGCGGCACCCTGTTCAGCGTCGGCCAGCTCAGTGACGACATCGCCGGCCACCGCCCCGCCGGGGAGACCCTGCTGACCCGCTGGTGGGGGCTGCCCGCCGGCGGCGTACTGAACCTGAACACCACCGGAGACATCGTGCTCGCCACCAGCGGGGACCGCCGGCTGGTGGCGTACACCGAAGCCGGGCTGCGGCTGTGGTCGACCCGGCTCAGCGACATCGCCCCCGACGGGGCGGTCGGCCTCGGATCGGACCGGGTCGTGCTGAGCACGCTGAGCGGCACCCTGGAGGCCTACGAGTTGCGCACCGGGCGGCGGCTGTGGCGCACCGAGGTTCCCGACGGCGCCGACGGGCGGCCCTGGGTGATCGGCGACACCGTCTATGTCAGCCGCAAGGCCGATGCCGGGCTGGCCGCCGTCGACGGCCGGACCGGTGCGCTGCGCTGGAGCAACAACGACCTCGCCTACGAACTGGCCGGGGTGGCCGAGGACCGCGGGGTGCTGCTCGCGGTCTCCCGCTACGGCACCCTGTTGCGCATCGACGCCCGCAGCGGTGCCTCACGGAGCAGTGGGGTCGCCGGGCTCGGCAGCCGCCCGGACCGGCTGGTACCCGGCATCGACGACCCGGCGGTCTCCGCGCTGCGCACCCGGGACGGGGTGCTGCTGCTGGACACCGCGACCGGCGGCGTGCTCACCGAACTGCCCGGCGCGCGCGACGTGGTCGCCGCCGGTGAGGGCTGGTGGATCCGGGAGGACGGCGCGGTCCGGCTGCTCGATCCGCGCGGCCGGGAACTGCGCCGGCTCGCGGTGAGCGGCCCGGTGCCCGCCGATGCCCGGATCCTGCTCGGTCCCGACCGGATCTGGCTGGTCGGCAGCACCGATTCCGCTCTGGACGTGGTCTGGGTGGGCCGATGACGATCCTCACCCGGCTCTGGCAGGTGCTCCGCTTCGTCGTCCTGCACACCTTCATCGACCCGATCCGCAGCGGCCACCTCAAGGAGAACCCGCAGCATCCCTGGCCGCGGGGGATGCGCTGGCTGGTCGGGATCAGTGTCGGGTTGTACGCCCTGCTGACCGTGCTCGGCCTGGCCGCCGGCCGGTTGCGGATGCTGGATCTGGCCACCGGGCGGGGCCAGTCGATCCCGTGGGCGACCGGGCCGTTCCTGCTGCTGGCCGCGATCGTCGGCCTCAGCCTGGCCTACCTGGCCGCGGTGCATGCGGGCTGGCGGTTGCAGCTCCCGCTGGCGGTGCTGCTGGCGGTCGTGCTCGGTGGTACGCCGACCAGTCCCGGACTGAGCGGGCTGCTGCCGACCGCGGTCGCGCTGCTGGTGCTGCTCGGCTTCGGACTGTGGCGCCGGCGCCGGCCGCTGAATCCCTGGGAGTTCGTGGTCGCGCTGCTGGTGATCGGGTCGTTGCTGGCCAGCCGGTTGCTGGCGCCGCTGTTCATCGGGGCGGGGATGCAGCAGTGGGGCCTCACCCTGCTCGGCTACTGGATCAGTCTGCTCACCGTGATCACCGCTCCCTCCGCGCTGCTCGCCGGTGCGGCGATGACCGAGCTCGCGGTCCGGCTCGGCGCCTGGACCGCCCGCGGCGTCTGGGAGGCGGTGCCCGGTGCCGATCCCGGGACGCGGACCCGCCGGCTGATCGGTGGCTGGTTGTTGGCGGTCGTGGTGGTCGGTTCGCTCGCCCGCGAGGTCTGGTTGGCGGTCACCGATGTGAACATGGAGCCGGCCGGGATCGCGTTGGCGGCCGGCTATCTGCTGCTGGTGGCGGCCGCCGGGCTGGCGGTGCTCCGGTTCGCGCCGGGCTCGGTGGCTCGCGGCGTACCCACCGATGTCGACGACCTGGCCAGTGCCTGGTCGCGGACCTCGTGGCCGCTGGCGCTGTTGCTGGCGCTGTCGGTGTTCGGCGGGGTGGTGCTGCAACTGCTGTTCAGCCTGTTCGGGCTGCGCCGGGTCCGGTTGGACTCCTTCTGGACCGGTGGCCTGGCCGCGGTCGCGGCGGCCGCGGTGGCGATCGGCCTGGGGGTGTTGTGGGCGCGCCGGGGCCGGACCGCGGCCGCGTTGCTGGCGACCGTGTTCGGCGGTGGGCTGCTGGTCACCCAACTGGTGCTGCTGCTGCAGGTCACCTTCGACACCCGGCAGATCGTCTCGGCCTCGGTGCTGCTGGCCACCGGCGTGCTGATCTGGTTGCTCGCGACCCGGCGGCTCACCGCGGACCGGGGGCTGGCGATCGCCTCCCTGCTGCTGATCGGGCGGCTGCACGAATACCGCGACATCATCGACGAACCGTTGGCCGCCATCTTCGCCGCCACCGGTGGCGGGGCGCTGTTGCTGCTCGGTCTGCTCTGGCGCCAGCTCACCGAATACCAGATGGCCCGCGGCCACAGCCGGACCCTGCCGCACTACGTCCGGGTGCTGCTGGCGCTGGCCAACATGACCCTGATCGGGATGACCGTCTCGCACTTCGCGCTCAGCGGATCCCCGGGCACCGCGCAGCTCAAGGTGCTGGAGAACGGCGGCGACGACCAGCTCGGCGGGGCCCTGCTGCTCGCCGCCCTGGTCGCCGGGCTGCTGCTCGCGGTCCGCGGCCGCGAGGGCGGCGATCAACGCCCCGGCGAGGAATTCCGGGTCGATCACCCGATCCTCGTCGAACCCAAACTCCCGCTGGCTGCCAGCAGCGACCGTGTCCCCCCACGTTCCTCGAGTAGGTCGCGCAGCGACCGTGTCGAGAGGAATCTCCCCACCCAGGAATTCCCGTGACCCGCATCCCACCGGGTCCCGGGCGCGCGGAGCGGACCGTCTTCGCGCTCGGCGATGCGTACGCCGGGGGTGCGTCCTCGCTGATCGCGGTGCTGCACCTGGTCTTCCTCACCGACATCGTCGGGTTGAACCCGGCGCTCGCCGGGACCGCGGCGCTGCTCGCGAAACTCTGGGATGCGATCAACGACCCGCTCACCGGTGCGCTCAGCGACCGTACCCGGACCCGGATCGGTCGGCGCCGGCCGTGGATCATCGGCGGCGGGTTGCTGCTGATCGGCGGGATGACCCTGCTCTGGTGGCCGCAACCCCCGGTCCGCGACCAGCTCGCCCTGGCAGCGTGGGCGATGGGCACCTACATCGTCTACAACACCATCCAGACGACGATCGCGGTGCCCTATGCCTCGCTGAGCACCGAGTTGAGCACCGACCCGGCGATCCGCAACCGGATCAATGTGCTGCGGCTGCTCTGTTCCACCGTCGCCAGTGCCTCGCTCACCCTGATCGCCACCCAACTGGTCACCCTCTACCGCGAGGGGTCGCTCTCCGCCCGGGGCCTGCAGCTCGCCCTGGTCGGCGGCTTCGGGTCGGTGTTCACGATCCTGGTGCTGCTGGTCGGAATCTGTTGCCGGGAACGGGTTCCGCTGCCACCGAAGCCGACGCGACTGCGCTTCTTCAGCGGGTTCGCCGCACCGCTGAAGGTGCCGGCCTTCCGGGTGCTGCTCGGCATGTACCTGGCGCAGGCGATCGCGATGGACATCATCTCCGCGACCCTGCTCTACTACTCCGCCAACGTGGTCCGCGGCATCAACCCGACCGTCTTCCTGGGCACCTTCATCGCCATCAACCTGATCGCCTTCCCGATCGTCGGGCAGCTGGTGAAGCGGGTCAGCAAACACACCATCTATCGCACGCTGCTGCCGGTGGCACTGGTCGCGATCTGGGTCGTCGCGCTCTATCCGCGCGGTGGCTCGCCGCTGGGGGTGTACGCCGCAGCGGCCCTGCTGGCGATCGGGATGTCCGGTGCCCAGCTGCTCAGCTGGGTGATCTTCCCCGATGTGCTGGACGCCGCCGAGTTGGCCACCGGACGCCGCGACGCCGGCTCCTTCGGCGGTCTGATGACCTTCACCCGGGGCGTGGCGGCGGCGATCACCATCCAGCTGATCGGGCTGATGCTCTATCTCACCGGTTACCGCGTCCCGGTCGCCGGGCAGCTCCCGCCGCAGCAACCGGAGTCCGCGATCTGGGGCATCCGGCTGGTACTGCTGGTCGGGGTGTTCACGCTGCTTTCCGTTGCCTGGTTCATTTCCCGACGCTATCCGCTCACCCTGGACCGCACCCGTGAGATCGCCGCGGAGCTGGATCGGCGTCGCGGCGCCACTGTGACCGACACCCTGGAGCAACGATGACGAGCGACTGGACGATCAGCGGAGCGACCGATGAGGCGCGGGCGCCCAGCGGTGGCGAGGACCCGGGGATGGCGGTCAAGATGACCGGCGCCTCCTTCACCGGTATCACCGATCTGGCCGCCGGGCGGCGCATCGATGAGACCGAACTGCTCGCGCTCTGCGACTTCGTCGATGCCCGCATCGACTGCGCCGACTTCCGGATGATCACCCTGCTCAAGGTGCGCTATGAGTGGGCCGACCTGCTCTCATCCGCCACGCTGGCCCGGATCGACGCCAGCATCCTCGGATTCCGCTACTGGATGGACGAACCGGGCGAGGACTCGATGTGCTACTGGTCGGAGAACCACCAGTGCCTGTTCGCGGTCTGCGAATACCTGGCAGGAAACCTCTTCCCGGACAGGGTTTTCGGAAATCTCGGTGTCAACGGACTGCGGCGCCGGGAACGGGGCGCGGCACGGTTGCGGGTCTGGCTCGCCGACCGGTTCCGGTTCGGGTTCACCGAGTGGCTGTCGAACACCTACTACGAGGAGGACATCGCCCCGCTGGCGCTGCTGATCGACCACGCCCCCGACGAGTCGCTGCGCACCGAGGCGACGATGGTGCTCGACCTGCTGCATCTCGATCTGGCGCTGCACCGCTTCGGCGGGCGGTTCGTCGGCAGCGCCGGGCGCTGTTACGAGGCGCAGAAGCAGGATCCGGCGACGGCCGATGTGAACGACATCCTGCGCGATGCGTTCGGCGGGCCGGGGGAGCCCGATCCGACCCGGATCTCCGCGGCGTACACCTTCCGCAGCCGGTATCGGGTTCCCGAGGTGATCGCCGCGATCGCCGCTGAGGAAGGGGATCTCCAGGTCCGCGCCAGCCACGGACTGGACCTGACCGAGGTCGCCACCGCGGTCGGCGGGGACCGGGTACGCCGGGGTCTCTTCTTCTGGTTGATGGAGGCCTTCACCACCCCGGAGTCCATCGACGACACGATGGCGCTGTTCGACCGCTGGCGGTTGCGCAGCAACTCCTTCCTCGCCCCGCTGGCACCGTTCGCACCGCTGCGGCGTACCGGCCTGCTGCCGGTGCTGGTCCGGTTGCTCAACCCGGCCACCCAGGGCGTCGCGATCCAGCGGGCGAACGTGCTCACCACCCGGACCCGGGGTTGGCTGCTGTCGGCCGCACAGCGTTACCAGCCACGGAAATTCGGCGACCAGCAGCATCTGTGGCAGGCCACCCTGCCCGGTGATGTCACGGTCTTCGCCAACCACCCCGGGGCGCCGATGTTCGACGACACCGCCCGCGGCTTCTCCCCGGCCTACTGGGTCGGCAACGGCATCAACCCCGATGTGGTCGCCGACGGCAACGCGCTGCTCGCGGTGCACGATCTGCGCGTCCGGGGCGGTTATCTGGAATCGACCAGGCCGCTGTTCAGCCATCTGTGGTTCCCCACCGAACGCTTCGATGAGGTGCTGCGCGGCCCGGACTGGATCTGCGGCCGGGCGGGGGACTCGCTGATCGGCGTCCGCGCCGCTCACCCGCTGGTTGAGCAACCCACGTCGGCTGAGCGAGGTACGAGTCGAAGCCACGACTTCATCCAGTCCGGCGAACTCACCGGCTGGGCGGTGCTCTGCTCCGACACCGGCGAATCCGGCAGCCTGGCCGAGTTCGCTCGGGGCATCGCCGCCAGCCCGTTGCTGCTCGCCGGCGACCTCGCCAGCTGGCGGTTGCCCACCGGTCCGGCGGCCCGCGGCCGGACCACCCTCTCGCTGCGCCGCGACGGTGCCGCGCTGGTCGACGGGCAGCCGATCGAGACCGAGTATCCCCGGTTGGACAGTCGGCTCGCCACCGTGGCCAGGGAACCGGAGCAGATCGAGATCTCCCATGCCGGCAAGGGATTGCGGCTGGACTGGACGAATCGTCGAAGGGAAGCATGGTGACCACCCCCGATCCGCTGCGCACCGCGATCGCGCTCTGCGATGACCTCACCGCCCGGGACCTGGCGCAGGGCCAGATCCGCCGGTGGAGCTGGGGTCCGGCGCTGCTCGGCTTCGCGCTGACCGAGATGGAGGCGTACGCCCCCGGGCACTATGACGACTGGCTGGGTGCCTGGGCCGAGCACCATCTCACCCATCCACCGCGGATCGACCAGTCCGACATGGCCGCGCCCGCGCTGATCACCCACCCGCTCGGGCGGCGTACCGACGATCCGCGACTGGCCGAACTCACCGAGCGGGTGGTGCACTATCTGCGGCACGAACCGCGGCTCGTCGACGATGTCACCAACCATCTCGGCCCGAGCGCGATCGGGCGGCTCTATCCGCGCTCGGTCTGGGTGGACAGCCTGATGATGTTCGGGGTGTTCGCCGCGATCCGCGGCCGCGACCGGGGCGAGGCCGATCTGGTCGAGCTGGCCGCCCGGCAACCCGAGCAGTACGCCCGGTTGCTGCAGGACGAGCGGACCGGACTGTGGGCGCACGCCTGGTGGGCGGGTCGCCGGAAGCCTTATCCACAAGGGGTTTTCTGGGGTCGCGGCAATGGCTGGGTGCTGGCGGCCTTGCCGATGATCGTCGAGGCGATCGGGGTGGCGCACCCGCGCGCCGATGCGATCGCTGGTCTGCTGGGGCGTACCTCGTCGGCGATGGTGGCCCGGCAGCGACCCGACGGGGCGTTCAACACCCTGCTCAGCCAGCCCTCCTATCGGGAGCTGTCGGCGACCGCGTTGGCGGCGGCCGGCTGGTTCAGCGGGGTACGCCTGGGGCTGTTGCCGGCCTCGTACCGGGAGCCTGCCGAGCTGGCGCTGGCCGCGGTCACCGCTGCGGTGCACACCGAGCGCGGGCAGTGGGTGCTACCGGAGATCTCCGGGCCGACCATTCCGCTGCCGCTGTTCCCGCGGACCGGTTATCTGCTGGTCCCGCGGGGCGCGAACTGGGACTACGGGGTGGCCGCGTTCGTCTTCGCGGCGATCGCCCGCGAGCGACTGCTCGGGGCTACTGCACCGGGCCGCTGAACTGGACCGGGCCCTTGTCGGCGGCGCCACCGTCGATCATGATCGTCACGTTCTGCAGCTGGTCGGCCGGGATCGCGAAGCCCATCGTCGCCTTGGCCTGTGCACCGGGTTGGACGACACCGGAGAAGGAATCGCCGAGCTGCTTGGTCTCGTCGACGATCTTGGGGGCGCCGACGTCGTCGTAGTAGCCCCAGACGGTGATCGCGGAGGTGTCGTAGGGCTGGCTGGACTGGTTGGTGACCAGGATCTCCGCGACCACCATGCTGCCCTCGGTGCCCTCGGCGCCGTGCTGCTGCGGATTCGTCACCGCCTTGGCGATGGTGGCGATCTCGACCAGCACCCCGTCGTCGTAGCGAGCCGCCTGGTCGAAGGTGAACTTGTCACCGGTCGGCGGATCGGTCGGTGCCGCCACCGGATCGGCGCGCGTCGGGCTCGAGCTCGGGATCGTCCCCGGCCCGTCCGCACCGGCCGAGGCGCCCGGTGTCGTTGCCCCCGGGGCGGGCGGCTTGCCGCAGCCGGCCAGTGGCAGCACGGCCAGGCAACCGATCGTCACTGCCACCAGGATGCCGTGTCGCGCGGTACGCCTCTGCTGCATGCGACCACCGTAGACCGCTTGGGAGCACCCCCGTAGCCTTTGCCCCATGAAGAAGCTGCTCGTGTTGCTGGCCGGGGTCGTCGGGACGCTCGGGGTGGTCATGGTGCGGCAGAACCGCAAGGCCCAGGCCGAGGCCGAACTCTGGGCCGAGGCCACCGACCCGCTGAGCCCCACCGAACGCCCCCCGCACGCCGGCTGAGCACTCGCCCCGTTCGTCGAGCAGCTCGCGACCCCACAACGTTCGTCGAGGAGGTCGCGCAGCGACCGTGTCGAGGCGAACCCGTGACACCTTCGCCACTGCACCCCGCTGACGGCCTGCGAAACTTGCGGCTCGATCGCGGAATCGGCCCATTTGCCCACTGATCGTGAATCGAGCCGCAAATTCCGGCGCTCATCTCGACACGCGATCCATTGCTCCGCTTCGCTGCGCATGGCTCGCTACTCGATGAGCGTGGTGGGGTGCTGGCTTCTTGCGTTCGTCGAGTAGGTCGCGCAGCGACCGTGTCGAGACGAACTGGCTCATCTCGACACGCGATCCATTGCTCCGCTTCGCTGCGCATGGCTCGCTACTCGATGAGCGTGGTGGGGCACCGGCTTCATACGTTCGTCGAGTAGGTCGCGCAGCGACCGTGTCGAGACGAACTGGCTCATCTCGACACGCGATCCATTGCTCCGCTTCGCTGCGCATGGCTCGCTACTCGATGAGCGTGGGGGTGTCCGCTGGGCATGGCTCGCCATTCGATGGGCGTCAGGCGATCTCGGCGAGTTCGGCGGCGTGGGCGCGCATCCGGCGTACCGCGACATGGCAGCGCTGCCGGACGGCGCCGGGGTTGGCGTGGTGGCGTTCGGCGGCGGCCGCCCCGCTGCAGCCCTCGGCGTACACGGTGGCGAGCAGGGCGCCGGTGGCCCGGTCGATCAGGCCGAGCCGGCGGGCGGCGCGGATCAGCCGGCGGGCGGTGAGCTCGTCGGCGGTCTCCAGCACCGGCGGCAGCAATCGCTCCAGCTCGGGCTCGGCCACGGGGACCAGCTGCTGGTGCCGCTCCGCACGCACCGCCTTCAGCGTGTCCAGGGCCAGGTTGGCCGCGATCCGGCGCGGCCGGCGGTCCAGCGGATACCGCCGGATCACCAGCCACAGCTGCGCGAGATAGTCATCGATTCCGGCCGACGGGTCTCGCCGCGCCATCCGCCGCAGCTTCGGCAGCATCGTCTGCAGCACCACCCGCCCGGCCAGCGGACAACCGGCGGCATCCTCGGCGAGCAGCGCCGCCAGCGTCGCATCGGGCTGCTCGGCGATCCGCTCCAAGACCGCCAGCGGCCCCTCGCAGCCGGCCAGCACCGGGTGTCGCTCGGCCCAGCCGCGGACCCGCGGCCCGCTGTGTTCGACCAGGTACGCCCAGTCCTCGGCGAGGTGGTCGAGGTGTTCGCGATCGCTGCTGCTGTTCATCATCTGCTCCCTTCGTCGGCCCTGGGATGAGCCTGTCCGGGGAGCGTTGCGGCAGGTGTTGTCCGAAACGTGCAGGTGTTGTCCGGACCCCGACACGCCGCCGGGAAACGTGACGAGGCGGCGCCATCCGCTCGGATGACACCGCCTCGTTCATTCGGTCCGGGACCCCGTGGCTTCGACTCGTTCCTCGCTCAGCCGACGGGGGATCTCGTTCCTCGCTCAGCCGACGTTCTGCTCAGCCGACGGGGACCGGCATCACTTGACCTGGTACTTGGTGATCTTCGGATCCGCCTTCACCTGATCGGCGGCCTTCTGCATGTTCTCGCAGAACTGCTCCGGGGTCGCCTTGCCGGTGAGCAGGTTGCGGACCTGGTCCTTGGAGGCGTTCTTGATCGGCGCGTACCAGGTGTCGTACTGCAGGTTGAAGACATTGCTGCCCGCCGCCTGCTGGGCGTCGGCCACCGACTGCAACGCGGTCGAGGGGTTGGTCAGCCGCTTGCCGGCGTCCTTCACCGCGACCAGGCTGCCGGTCAGCTCGGCGAACTTCGAGGTCGCCTCGTTGGACAGCATCTGGCGCATGTACTCCAGGCCGCCGGCCTTGTTCTTGCTGGCCTCGGAGACCACGAAGGGCTCACCCGCGCTGCCGCGGATCGCGGTCTGCGGCATCTTGTCACCGGGCAGCGACGGGGTGGTGAACACCTTCATGTCGAAGCCCGCCGGCGCCTTCGACTGACCGGTGGACTTGTCCTTGAGCTCGTTCTCCAGCCAGGACCCGACCGGGATCATCGCCGCCTTGCCGAGCGCCCACTCGGCCTGCGAGGTGGTGTGGTCCAGACCCTCGGCGCCCGGTGCGATGAAGCCCTTGTCGTAGTACTCCCGCCAGGCCTTGGCGACGGCGAGCATCGAGTCGTCGGTCCAGGCACCGTCCTCGAGGTTGTCCAGCTTCTTGGCGTACTCCAGGCCACCGTTCTTGACCGCCATGGTGGCGATGATCGACGCCATGTACTGGGTGTGCACGCCGGTGTGGATGTAGGGCGCCATCGCGCCGTCGGCCTTGATCTTCTCCGACAGCGCCATGAACTCGTCCCAGGTCTTCGGCACCGTCCAGCCCTTCTCGGTGAAGAGCTTGGAGGAGTACCAGATGCCCCACATCGAGAAGACGTAGTTGAGCTCGCGCATGATGCCGTCGAAGGAACCCTGCTGGACGGTACCCGGGGTGAGGATGTCGCGGATCTTGGTGTTCGGGTCGTCGACCGTGGGCGCATCGAGCAGCGGGGTCAGGTCGGCGACCTGCTTCTGCGCGACCAGCTGGGCGCGGGGCAGCGCGTCGGCGCCGGAGTTGTCGAACACCTCCGGCGGATTGGCCGCCTGGAACCGCGGCTGCAGCTCGGTGGCGATCTTGGTGGTGGACTTCATCTTGGCGACGTCGCCACCGGCCCACTTGTTGTAGAGCGCCACCTGCTCGGTGCCGTACTTGTCGCCGTAACCGCCGTTGAAGATGACCACCTCGATCGGGGCCGACTTGTCCACCCCGAACGGGTTGTCGGGTGACTTCTGCTCACCCCCGGAGCTGCCGCTGCTGCCGGAGGTGTTGCCGCCGCCGGTCGCGCAGGCGCTGAGGGAGCCGAGGCCGATCACCGCGGCGCCACCGACGGCGATCTGGAAGAGGCTGCGGCGGCTGATGTTGTGTGGATCTGGGCTCATCATCGAGACCTTTCTGTGGGAATTACTTGACTGCGCCGGCGGTCATACCGGTCTGGATCTGCTTCTGGAAGATGAAATAGAGGATGAGGACCGGCGCCATGCCGATCACCAGTCCCGCGAACAGGCCGGAGAAGTCGGACCGGTAACCGGCGTCGGCGGCCATCCGGGCCAGGCCCTGGGTGATCACGTACCGGCTCGGGTCGGGGTTCAGGAACAGCGGGATCAGGTACTGGTTCCACAACCCGACGAGGTTGAAGATGCCGATCGAGACCAGGCCCGGGCGGGCCATCGGCAGCATCACCAGGAAGAACGTCTTGAAGTGCCCGGCCCCATCGACGAAGGAGGCCTCGTAGACCTCCTTGGGCAGCGCCCGGAAGAAGGAGGTCAGGAAGAACACGGTGAACGACAGCGCCCAGGCGGTGTAGACCGCGATCATCCCGCGGTAGGTGCCGAGCAGTTCCAGCCCGCGCATGATCCCGAACAGCGGCACCAGGGCGACGAACATCGGCACCGCGTTGGCGCCGACGAAGATGCCGAGCAGGATCTTGCGGCCCGGGAACTCGTAACGGGCCAGGCAGTAGGACACCATCGAGCCGAGCACCATCACCAGCACCACCGAGCAGCCGACGATGATCACCGTGTTCAGGAAGTAGGACGCGAACCCGGACTCACCCCAGGCCCGCGCATAGTTCTGGAACATCAGCGTCTTCGGCAACTTCCAGGAGTCGACGAAGATCTCGTTGTCGGTCTTCAGCGAGCTGGAGAACACCCACAGCACCGGGATCACGGTGACCAGGGTCCAGATGATCAGCACCACCTGGGTGACCACGCTGAGTCCCCGGCCCGTGCGCTCCCGGCGCAGCGGCTGCTGCGTCGGCGCCTGCTCGACCTGCTCATCGGTGAGGGTCACAGTTCCACCTGCTCTCGTCGGGTGATCCGGAAGGCCAGGGCGAGCAGGATCGAGGTGAGGAAGAAGACCACCACCGCCTGCGCGGAGGCGTACCCGATCCAGGCCTGCTCCTTGAAGGACCGGTAGACCGAGAGCGCCATCACCTCGGTCGCGCCGTTCGGTCCGCCCGGTCCGACGGTCATCACCTGGATGATCGCCAGCCCGTCGAGGCAGAAGATCGCCAGATAGATCAGCGCGGTCTGCACCGCCGGCCAGAGCAGCGGCAGGGTGATCCGGAAGAAGGTCTGGAACTTGGAGGCCTGGTCGATGGAGGCGGCCTCCAGCAGTTCCCGCGGGATCGCGGCCATCGCGGCGGAGAAGTAGACCATGTAGAAGCCGACGTGCATCCAGACCATCACCGTGATCACCGCGCCCAGGGCGAAGCGGTCATCGGCCAGCCAGGTCGGCCCGTCGATGCCGACGACGGAGAGCAGCGAGTTCAGCAGCCCGCGCGGCTGGAAGACCTGCTGGAACATGATGCCCAGGGCGGCCACCGAGATCACCTGCGGCACGAAGAACAGGAAGCGGTACGCCGGGGCGCCCCAGACGCCGCGGATCTGGCCGGCGCGGGCGCCGGAGAGATTGAGCATGGTGGCGAAGAACAGCGCGATGGCGATCGTGATCAGCGGCACCAGCACCAGCAGGATCAGGTTGTTGCGCAGGCCCCGCCAGAAGGTCAGATCGGGCGGTGCGCCGATCCCCAGGATGTATTTGTAGTTCTGCAGCCCGACGATGTTGAAATCCGGGGTGAGGCCCGTCCAGTCGGTGATCGACAGATAGAAGGCCTGCGCGAACGGGGACAGCACGAAGATCCCGAACAGGACCAGCGGCGGCACCAGGAATGTCAGCAGGAACGGGACGCGCCCTCGCTTCATCTACTCGGCCCCATCGTCGTCGGTGGGTCACCCTGGTGGTGACATCCGTGGAACAGATTTCTGTCAAACTACAAACTCGCGGGCCAAAGTTCCACCAACTCCGGTAACGATTCCCTCACCAACTCGTTTCCGGGTGGGTTCACCGAACCGGTGACCGTGCCCGAGCGAACACGAGCGGCTCGAGCGGACACGAGCGGCTCGAATCGGCGTACGCGCAGGGTCCAGCCCGGTGCCGAAGCCACCGTGCGCCCGGTCGTGCACATTCTGCATCGAGCCGTGCGCTGCCGGACAAGCGTGGGTGCCGCCCGGCGGCGGATACTCGGTCCATCCTCGTTCAAGGGAGAGGTTGGGGATCGATGGAGACCTACGAAAGTCTGCTGGCAGCGGTGAGCGTCGAGGACGGCGAACCGATCACGAATCCGGCCACCGATGAGGTGGTGGGGCGGGCACCGCAGGCCACGGCCGATGATCTGACGCGGGCGGTCGCGGCCGCCGAGAAGGCCCAGCCCGGCTGGGCGGCCCTCGGTCACGAACGCCGATCGCAGCTGCTGAACGAGGCCGCGGACGCGGTGGATCGTTCGGCGGAGGCGCTCGCCGAGCTGATCGCCCGCGAGCAGGGCAAGCCGCTGAACGGGCCCGGTGCCCGCTTCGAGGCCGGTGGGGTCGCCGCCTGGCTGCGCGCCGCGGCGGCCACCCCGTTGGAGCCGGAGCAGGTGCTGGATGACGAGACCGGTCGCGCGACCCTGAGCTACCGGCCGATCGGTGTGGTCGGCGCCATCGGGCCCTGGAACTGGCCCGCGCTGATCGCCAGCTGGCAGTTCGCGCCGGCGTTGCGGATGGGCAACACCGTGGTGCTGAAACCCAGTGAGTACACCCCGCTGTCGGTGCTTGCGCTCGGCGCGATCGTCAACCAGGTGCTCCCCGAAGGCGTCCTGCAGGTCCTCTCCGGTGGCCGTGACCTCGGCGCCGCGATGACCAATCAGCCCGGTTTCGGCAAGCTGATGTTCACCGGTTCGACCGCCACCGGCAGGGCCATCGTCGCGGAGAGTGCTGAGCAGCTGCCCCGCCTCACCCTCGAGCTCGGCGGCAACGATCCGGGAATCGTGCTCCCGGATGTGGATCCGGAGGCGATCGCCGAGGACCTGTTCTGGGGCGCCTTCATCAACACCGGTCAGACCTGTGCCGCGCTGAAGCGGCTCTATGTGCACGAGGACGTCTATGACGCGGTCGTCGCGGCGCTCACCGCCGTCGCGGAGAAGATGGCGATGGGACCGGGTACCGACGAGCAGAACGTGCTCGGCCCGCTGACCACCCCCCAGCAGTTCACGATCGTCGATCGCCTGGTCGAGCAGGCCAAGGCATCGGGTGCGCGGATCGTCCTCGGTGGCGAGCCGGACCGGGATGCACCCGGAAACTTCTATCCGGCCACCCTGGTCGCGGACATCGATCCCGATCAGCCCCTCGTCATCGAGGAGCAGTTCGGACCGGCACTGCCGATCATCCGCTACCGGGATCTGGATGAGGTGATCGGGCTCGCCAACGCACTCGACGCGGGCCTCGGTGCCTCGGTCTGGTCGAGTGATCCGGGGGCCGCGCGAGAGATCGCCACCCGGATCCAGTCCGGCACCGTGTGGATCAACAGCCACGGTGGGGTGCACCCGATGGTCCCGTTCGGCGGGGTGAAGGGGTCCGGATACGGCTTGGAGTTCGGCGTCGAGGGCCTCAAAGCGGTGGCCGTGCCCCAGGTGATCAACGGATAGGGCCCATTGGCGGGTACGCCTCAGCGACCGGCGATACCGGTCTCGTAGGCGAACAGCACCAGACCCACCCGGTCCCGGGCCTGCAGCTTGGACAGCAGCCGCCCGATATGGGTCTTCACGGTGCCCTCGGCCATGTAGAGCCGGGCGCCGATCTCGGCGTTGGTGGCGCCGTGGGCGATCTCGGTGAGCACCTCCAGCTCGCGCTCGGTGAGCACCTCCAGCCGCGGGTCGGGGCCGCTCTGCCCCGGGTTGGCGGGCAGGCTGGGCGCGATGTGATCGAGCAGCCGCCGGGTCGCGCTGGGGGCCACCACGGCATCGCCGGCGGCGACGTCGCGGATCGCGGCGAGCAGTTCCGCCGGCCGGGCGTCCTTGAGCATGAAGCCGGAGGCGCCGGCCTTCAGGGCCGCGAACACGTATTCGTCCAGATCGAAGGTGGTCAGCACCAGGACCCGGGTCGGGTTCTCCGAACCGACGAGCCGGCGGGTCGCCTCCACCCCGTCCAGCACCGGCATCCGGATGTCCATCAGCACCACATCGGCCGGGCGGGCGGTCAGCGCGGTGACCGCCTCCTGCCCGTCCGCTGCCTCCCCGACGACCTCCATGTCGTCCTCGGCCTCGATGAGCATCCGGAAGCCACTGCGTACCAGCGACTGGTCGTCGGCCAAAAAGACCCTGATCATGCGAAGACCCTGATCATGCGTACCTCTTCTGTGCGTGTGCGGGTCAGCCCCGGGCGGGCATCCCCGGCTGGGGCTGGGTGCGGATGCTGCCGGTGGGCAGCACCGGTACCAGTGCGCGTACCCCGAATCCTCCCGCAGATCGGGGTCCGACCTCCAGCACCCCGCCCATCGCACCGACCCGTTCGGCCATGCCCTTCAGCCCGTTGCCCATCCCGTCGGAGGCCGAACCCTGTCCGATGCCGTCGTCGACGACCTCGGCGATGATGCTCTCCCCGGAGTAGCGCAGCGTGACGAGCGCGCGGGCCTGCGGGCCGGCGTGCTTGAGGAAGTTGGTCAGCGCCTCCTGCACGACCCGGTACACGGTGAGCTGGGTCGCGGCACCGCAGGGTGGTGGTGTCCCCTCGACGCGCAGTTCGACCCGGTCACCCATCCGCTGCACCATCTCGGGGATGTCGCCCATGCCGGGCATCGGGGCGTACGCCTCACCCTCGTCGGATCCGGAGCGCAGGACGCCGACGATCCGGCGCATCTCGGTGAGCGCCTCGCGGCCGGTGCTGGCGATGGTGTCCAACACCTCGGCGGCCTTCTCCGGCTTCTTGGCCGCCATCGCGCGGCCGCCCTCGGCCTGCACGACCATCACCGACACCGAGTGGGCGACGATGTCGTGCAGTTCGCGGGCGATCTGCTGCCGGGCGCTGATCTCGGCCATCCGGGCCCGCTGGTCGCGTTCGGCGAGCAGGTTCTGGATCCGTTCGGCCTCGGCATTGGCCTGCTGCAGCTTGGCCCGCTCCGATTCCCGCAGCCGGCGGCCGACCACGTAGGGGGTCAGCACCATGCCCAGGCAGACCAGCACGGCGAGCACCGCGACGTTGACGTCCCAACCGGTGTCGGCCTTGTACCAGCTCATCGGACCGAGGGCGGAGGCCGCCCCGCCGATCACCAGCGCGATCCGCGATTCCCGGGCATCCACCCAGCGGGCCACCGAATAGACGACCAGCGGGATCACGATCAGGCAGGGCAGCGGGGTGTCGGACAGCAGCAGGTGGAACACGCCACCGACGCTGACCAGGCCGAGCATCAGCATCGGGAAGTGGCTGCGCAGCGCCAGCGGGGTGACCATGGTCAGCCCGACCAGGATCTGCCCCCAGCCGGAGAACCCCCAGTAGCCGTAGGTGAGCACCAGGAAATAGGGGAACACCGTGGTGAGCAGCAGGAATCCGGTCAACGCCAGATCACCGATCCACCCACGCGGGTGGTCGGTCAGCTCACCGTCGGGGGTGAGCGTCGTGGCGCGGCGCAGCATGGACATGGCGCGTCCAGACTAGGCGTACGCCGCTGGCGGGACATCGGTCTGTGGTCGCTCGGTGCGGGCCCGGTGATCGGTCCGTGGAACGGGATTGCGCCCATATAGGAAGACCCTATAAGGTCATCGCATTCATCAATGAGGTGTCGGCGATGGCCGGCGCCCGTCAGCGAAAGGGACCGCCGTGGCCATCATCTTCAGCCACACCGTCGACGATCTGCTCCGGGCCCGGGTGGCCCAGATGGCGTCCGCGGTGGACTGTGGGGCGATGGCGCCGGACGAGGCGGTGGACCAGATCGCGGCCGCCGGGCTGCTGGGCCGCCCGGTCGGGGCCGGTCTGCAGCGCTCGGCGGACACGGTCGCCGCGCTGGCCGAGGAATGCCCCACCACGGCGTACGCGGTGCTGCGGTCGCTGGGTGCCGAGGGGATCGCGGCCGATGTGCTGGAGCTGTCCTGGTACGCGGGACTGATCCGGGGCGGGCTGGCCGATGCCGAGACCGTGGTGGACCGCGGGACCCACGAGCGGTACCGGGTCGAGGTCGACGAGCTGCGCGCGGAGAGCTATTCGCTGCTCGGCGGCTGGCAGCGCTGGGCCTGCAACACGATGGCCGGCAGCATCAGCGAACTGTGGGTGCTGCTCGGTGCCGCCCGGCTGCTGGCGCGGCGGGCCGGTGAGCTGGCGGTCGAGCTCGATGGCCGCCCGGCCGCCCGCCGCCGACTGGCCGCCGTCTCCGCCCCGGTCTCCTTCGCCCTGGCCGGCTGACCCCGACCCCCCGTTCATCGAGTAGCCGCCCCGGCACCGCGTCAGCGGGGCCGGGGCGGCGTGTCGAGATGAACCCTGCTTTCCGGGGGCCTACCAACCGTCGGTCCGCCCGCTCACGGGGTCCGGACCGGTGCGTTGACCGGATCGGCGCGCCGCCGCAGCCGCAGGGAGGCGTACAGCACGCCGCCGACGACCAGGCAACCGCCGAGCAGCTCGGCCCAGGCTGGTACCTCGTCGAAGGCGAGCCAGCTGGAGAGCACGCCGACCACCGGCACCAGCATCGACCAGGGCGCGACCTGGCTGGAGGGGTGCCGGGCCATCAGGCTGTTCCAGATCCCGTACCCCAGGATCGAGGCGCAGACCACGATGTAGAGCATCCCCAGGTTCGCCGGCAGGGCTGCCGGGGTGAGCGCGGTGCCGAGCGCCTGGCCGATCCGGTGCGGACCCTCGAAGAGCAGCGACAGCCCGAGCATCGGCAGCGGCGGGATCAGCGACATCCAGAAGGTCAGCTGGATCGGCTTGGGCGCCTTCGCCTGCCGGGAGCAGATGTTGCCGATCGCCCAGCCGAGCCCGCCGCAGAGTGTCAGCAGCACCGGCAGCAGGGCGGCGGCCTGGGCGCGGTGCCAGGCGATCACGCTCAACCCCGCGACCGCGATCAGCACGCCGATCAACTGCTGGCGGGAAAGCCTTTCGTGCAGGAAGATCCCGGCGAGCAACACGGTGAACGGCGCCGAGGACTGCAGCACCACCGAGGCCAGCCCGGCCGGCATCCCGGCCACCATCGCGACATAGAGGAAGGCGAACTGCAGCACGCCGAGCCCGATCCCGGTGCCGATCAGCCAGCGCAGCTTGATCTGCGGCCGCGGGACGAACAGCAGGGTGGGGATCGCCAGCAGGGTGAACCGCAGGGAGGCCGCGAGCATCGGCGGATAGTGCTGCAGGGCGTACGCGGTGGCCGGGAAGTTGAGCCCCCACAGCACGGCCACGCTCAGGGCCAGGAGCTTCTCGCGTGCGGTCATGGTTTCATCCTGCGCCCGGCGATCAGTGAAGGACAATCACAATGTTCTGAAGTGACGATGTAGCATCCCTTCATGGATCTTGCTCAGCTCGAAGCGCTCCGCGCGCTGGCCGAGTATGGGTCGGTGACCGATGCGGCGCTGGAGACCGGGCGTACGCCGAGCGCGGTTTCCCAACAGTTGAAGGCATTGCAGCGGTCGGTGGGTGCGCGGTTGGTCGAGCGCGACGGCCGCGGCGTCCGGCTGACCGACGCCGGGGCGGCCCTGGCCGCGGCCTCCCGCCGGGTCGCGGTGGCGATGGCGGAGTTGGAGGAGGAGTGGGCCGCGTGGCAGCAGGCCCCCGGTGGCACCGTGCGGGTGGCGACCTTCCACTCGGCCGGCGAACTGCTGCTCCCCGGGCTGCTCAACCGGCTCGGCGACCGGCCCGATCTGCGACTCGAACTCGCCGACCAGGACGTCTCCTCCGACAGCTTCGCCGCCCTCACCGGCCAGCACGACATCGTGATCGGCCACCGTGGTGACGACGCGATCCCCGCCGGCCGGGACCGGGTCGAGGTGCATCCGCTGTTCACCGAACCGGTCGATGTCGCGGTACCGGTCGATCACCGGTTGGCCGGCCGCTCCGGGGTGCGCGCGGCCGACGTCGTCGACGAGCCCTGGATCGGCGTACCACAAGGATTTCCGCTCGATCGGATCCTCACCGCGCTCGCCACCACCGCGGGCAACCCGGCCCGGGTGCGGCACCGCTCGGTGAACTTCCAGCTGGCCGAACGACTCGTCGCCACCGGGCACGGGGTGGCCCTGTTGCCGCGCCACACCACCGCGCTGCACGCCGTACCGGGGCTGGTGCTGCTGCCGGTCACCGATGTCCGGTTGCGCCGGCATGTCGAGGCGCTGGTCCATCCCGAACGCGGGGTACGCCGGGCGGTGCGCGCCGTGCTCACCGAGCTGACCGCCGAGGCCACCTCGATCGGGGCCGATACCGATGGATAGCGCACGCACTAGACATCCCTAGAAAAAGGTATCCGCCGGGCCCGGGGGCCCGGCGGATACCGGTGTCGGCGGCGTCGTCGCCGACTCAGCGCCCGGCCTCCCTCACCGCCCGGTCTCCCTCACCGCTTGGCCTCCTTCAGGGCGAAGGTGCCGTTGCCCGCCGGGATCGAACCGGTGTAGCGCTCCAGGTAGTAGTCCAGCCAGGGCGCCCGGCCACCGTGGGTCGGGATGTCGCCGGCCGGGTTCTGGGTGGCCAGGTCGAGCTTGGCCTGCTTGACCCGGATCGGCTGGTTGGTCGGGGTGACGATCCAGCTGCCGTTGCCGTCCACCGAGCCGATGCTGACCGCCAGGCTGTGCCCGGCCAGCAGCTTCCAGTCCTGCGACTTCAGCTCGAAGCTCAGCTCCCCGTCACCGGAGATCCGGGCCACGTTCTCGTTGAACATCACCGCCTGCCGGCTGCCGTCGGCCTGGGCGCCGGGGGAGACGTCCCACAGCCGCACCATCACCTGCGAGGAGGTGACACCCGGCGGCACGTCGACCTGCATGGTGACCTTCGGCGTACCGGTCAATCGGACGTCGTTCTTCACCGGTTGGCTGTAGCGGACGTAGCTGTCGGTGACCTCACCGGAGTTGCCCGGGTTGCCGGGTTTCGCGGGCTTGCGGGATCGGGCCTGTGCCGAGTTGCCGGGCGGGGCGTTCTCCATGTCCCACTTCTGACCGTTGCGCTGCCCCTGGGCCGCCTCGGTCGCCAGCGCCCGGGTGTCCCGGCCGGCGTCTATGAAGGTGCCGGACTGCAGGTTCACCGAGAAGTCGGTCCGCGGACCGGTCCAGGCGGCCTGCTGGCGCCAGCTGCCGTAGTTGTCCTGGACCGCGAAGTTCGGATCGATGACGCTCGGCTGGATGCCCTTGAGGTTCTTGTCATAGAAGCGCATCACCTCGTCGAACCAGCCCTCGCGGCCCATCTTGAGCCGACCGGCGCTGTCGGTCTCGTTGCCGCGCACGTGTTCCCACGGTCCCAACCAACCGCGTTCCTCACCGGTGTGGTTGTTCAGGTAGGTCTCCATCGCCTCGGGCTTGGTGTTGTTCTCCAGGAAGCCCTGGGTGACGATCAGCGGGGTGCTCGACCCGGCGGCCTGCGCGGCCAGGTTGCGCGCCTGCCAGTAGGGCGAGTTGTGGTCGGGATTGTTGTTGTTGCTCAGATTGTTCGCGAAGCACTGCGGATTCGACTTCTCGAAATCGGCGTTCTTCTTGTACCGATCGGTGTCGTCGGCCATCCCGGGCAGGCTCGCGATCGAGTTGTACGCCCGGGGCGTGCCGGTCACGTTCGGGCGCGGGACGCCGTTGCTGAACAGGTAGTTGTAGAGATCCCACACCGGTTCCTGGGCGACCACCGCCGACAGCCCGGGGGTGCCCAGGTTGTTGCCGATCAGGCCGGTGACGCCGTCGTAGGACTTGCCGTAGAGGCCGACCTTGCCGGTCGACCAGGGTTGGGTCGCCGACCAGCGGATCGCCGCGTCGACATCGGCCTGCTCCCCGGGGCCACCCCAGTCGAGACAGCCGGTGGAGCCGCCGAACCCGCGCAGGTCCACCAGCACCACGGTGTAGCCGCGCTCCATCAGCTGCCCGCCCTCGATCAGGTCGTTGAAGCGCTCGGAGGGGCCGGTCTGGCTGAACCCGTCGTCACCGGTCTGGCCGATATGGGCGAAGTAGGGCCCGACCGACAGGATCACCGGGGAGCGGTCGGTGGGCTTCAGGTTGGCGGGCCGCAGGATGTCGGCATGCAGTTCGACGCCGTCGGTGGAGCCGAAGTAGTCCTCGCTCCAGGCGGCGCCGTCGGGCACCCGGTCGTTCTGTGCGTTGGTGATGCCCGGGGCGGCACCCACCGGCGCGGGTGCCGCGGCGGTGTCGGTGGCGGCCGGCGGTGCGGCGTACGCCAGCGCGGGGCCAATTCCCAGCGTCAGGGGTCCCAGCGTCAGGGCCGCGGTGGCGGCCAGCAGGGGTCGGCGGAGCATGGAGGTGCACCTTTCGTCGTGCCACAACGGTGTGGCTGGGGTGTGACGTGTGTCAGCAACCTAATCGGTGCTCCCCCGACTGTCCATGGTCTGACCAGTGTCGTTCGGGTTGAGCGTGGTGCGGGGCGACGCCCGCGTCAGAGGTCGATCCGGTACCGCAGCTTCGCCGGATGGGGCGGGTACTCGGTCGCCTCCACGGTGCCGTCACCGACCCAGCCGTGCTTGGCATAGAAGGCCCGGGCGCGATGGTTCTCGGCCAGCACCCAGAGCCGGGCGCTGGCGTACCCGCGCTCGGCGATCGTCCGCAATCCCTGCTGCAGCAGGCGATGCGCCAATCCGGTACCGGCCTCGGTGGCGAGCACGCCGAGGTGGTCGATCCAGTCCTCATGGGTGGCGCAGTAGCCCAGGCCGGTCCCGTCGCGTTCGGCCCACCAGATCAGGTACGCCGGATCGGCCAGTTCGCGGTGCCACTTCGCCCGGATCTCCTGCACCGGAAAGGGAAACTCCGCCGGCGGGAAGATGTGCGCGAACGCCGGGGTGGTGATCCGCTGCTCCAGCAGCGCGCCGGCATCGGCGTCGGCGGGGCCGGCCGGCCGCAGCGTCGCGGCGCTCACCCGTCGGCGAGCGCGGCCAGGGCCGCACCGGTGAGCCGCTGCGAGGTCCACTCGCTCAACGGCAGCGCGCCGATCGAGCGATAGAACGCGATCGACGGTTCGTTCCAGTCGAGCACCGTCCACTCCAACCGCGGATAGCCGCGCTGCACGCACAGCTGCGCCAGCGAGGCGATGAGTGCCTTGCCGTAACCCTGCCCGCGCTGGGATTCGTCGACCCACAGGTCCTCCAGCCAGATGCCGTGCCGGCCGGTCCAGGTGGAGTAGGTGAGGAACCAGACCGCGATCCCGACGATCCCGCCGTCGCGCTCGACGACGTGCGCGAATGCCTTCGGCTCGGTGCCGAACAGCGTCTCGGTGAGCTGCGCCTCGGTGTTCGCCACGGCGTCGGGTTCCCGCTCATAGGTGGCGAGCTGTTGGATGCAGCGCAGGATCCCGGCCGCGTCACCGGCGACCGCGGGACGCAGCACCGCCCCGCCGGTCAGCGTGCGCGGCGGCAGCGGGGCAGTGGTCACCGCCCGCCCTGCTGGTGCTCCGAGGACAGCACCGAGATGCCCGGCTTTCCTTCGTGCACGATCTTTCCGGGGTTCAGATTGCCCTTCGGGTCGACCCCGTCGAACAGTTCGCCGATCATCCGCTCACCGGCCGGGGAGACGTCCTGGCTCATCCACGGGGCGTGCTCCAGACCCACCCCGTGGTGGTGGGACAGGGTGCCGGAGGAGTCGATGAAGGACTGCTGGATGGCCCGCTTCACGTGGTCGTACTTGTCCAGCACCTGCTCGGAGTCGTCGGCGATCGCGAAGGTGAAATAGAGGCAGGCGCCGGAGTGGTAGTTGTGCGAGAGGTGGCACATGATGTAGCCCTGCGAGCCCACCTCGGCCATCGCCTCCTCGGCGGCGGCGATCGTGTTGTCATACAGCGGTTCCAGCTTGGAATAGGGTGCCGCGGTCTCCGACACGTCCGCCGCCGCGCCCCGGTCCAGCAGGAAGTCGCGCAGGTAGGGGGTGTCGAACTTCTTCTGGTCGTAGAGCGCGCCGGGGCCCTTGCCGACGACCATGCCGCCGTGCTCGGTGACGAGCTCCTTGACCAGCTGCTTCTGCCGGGCGACGTGCGCCTTGGAGCCCTCGAAGCCGATGAAGCTCATGCACAGCTTGTCCAGATCCCAGCCGCGGCGCTGCAACAGCTTGAAGATCGCCTCGGTGGCGTACTTCTTGACGCCCTTCTGCTTCTTCTGGGTGGCGAAGGAGAAGGCGGTCTCGCGGGGATCGGAGACCCGGGCCACGATCACCTGGGCCTCGGACTTGCTGATCGCCTGCATCGCGCGCAGCGCCCGGGACCAGTCGGGGAAGAAGTACGCCAGCACCACCCGCTCCTCGGGCAGCCGGTGCACGTTCACCCAGGCCTCGGTGATCACGCCGAGCCGGCCCTCCGAGCCGAGGATCATCTCCCGCACGCTCGGCCCGGTGGAGGTGGCCGGCAGCGGGTTGAGCACCAGCACGTCCCCCGGCTGCACCATCCGCAGCCCGCGGGTGACATCGCCGATGTCGCCGTACTTGTCGGACTGCATGCCCGAGGACCGGGTGGCGATCCAGCCGCCGAGGGTGGAGTGGGTGAAGGAATCGGGGAAGTGGCCCATCGTCCAGCCGCGCCGGTTCAGCTGCTCCTCCAGCGCCGGGCCGAGCGCACCGGCCTGGATCCGGGCCAGCCCGGCCTCCTCATCGATCTCCAGCACCTTGTTCAACCGGCCCAGATCCAGCGAGACGACCTGGCGGTCCTCACCGGCCAGCGGCTCCAGGGCGCCGACGATGTTGGACCCGCCGCCGAAGGGGATCAGCACCGCATCGGCCTCGACCACCGCGTCGACGACCCGGCGTACCTGCTCCTCGTCGGCGGGGTAGACGACCACATCGGGCACCCGCTTGAGCTGGCTGCGGCGCATCCGGATCAGGTCCCGGACGGACTTGCCGAAGGTGTGCACCACCCGGTCCATGTCCTCGGTGACCACATATTTCTCACCGAGCGCGTCGACGAGTTGGCCGCGCAGCGGGTCGCCGAGCCGGGAGGCCGGCACCTCGATCTCGTCGAAGGCCGGCGGCCGGCCGGCGGGGGCATCCAGATCCAGGCCGACCTTCTCCAGCACGAACGGCGCGAAGTTCGGCTTGTCCTCGTGGTGGAAAGCGACGCCGTCGACACCCCAACCCCACCACTTCATGTGCTTGACGCCGTTCATTGGTCGTTCTCCTTCTCATCGGGCGAGTCGAGGCTCCTGGTCATCTTCTCCGCCAGCGCGGCCTCTTCGTAGTCCTGCATCCGCGGCAGACCGACGGCCTGGGCGGTGGTGTCGTGCAGTTCGCGGATGTAGCTCGCGATCCGCTCCGAGAACTGGTGTGCGGTCTCGCCGGGCTCGGCCCACATCGGATCGCCGAAGACGACGTGCACCGACGGGCGACCCCAGCGCGGCAGGCTGGCGCCGCGCGGCATCGCCAGCGCCGCACCGACCAGGGCGACCGGGAGGCAGGGCACATTGCGGGAGATGCACAGCGCCGCGACCCCGGGGGTGAACCGGCCCATCGCCTTGGTCTTGGAGCGGGTGCCCTCGGGGAAGAGCAGCAGCGGTACGCCGTCGTTGAGCAGGTGGCCGGACATGCCGCGGGACCGGGAGCCGCGCTCGCCCTTCTGCCGCTGGCTGAAGCCGCGTTCCACCGGGAAGGCGTTGAAGAACAGCGAGGTGGGGGCGCGCCGCCAGAAGGATTCGAAGAAGTAGTCGGCGGCCGCCCCGGTGGCCAGATGCCGGGACAGCCGGCGCGGCAGGCCGCCGATGATCAGCGGGGAGTCGAGGTGGGAGGAGTGGTTGGAGACCACGATGAAGGGGTCGGACAGGTCACGCAACCGTTCCCGGCCGTACACCGTGACGTCCACCAGGCCCCACACCGCGGGCTTCAGCATCAGCTGCTGGGCCACGAATCGCGCCGCCCGATGGGCACGCGAGGTGTAGCGCCCTCTTTCACTCACCGCCACAGACTAGTGCCCCCTTCAGTGCCGCCGGGAGGTCAGCCTGGCCGAGATCGTGCGGATCACCGACCGCGGCAGGAACTTGGCCACCGTGATCGCGGTCTTCCACAGCGGGGTCGGCACCGAGATCACCCGGCCGCGGTCCAGGTCGACGAGCGCGTCGGCGACCAGCCGGTCCGCATCGATCCAGGCCCAGCTGGGGATCGAGCTGGCGTTGATGTTGGCCCGATCGTGGAATTCGGTGTGCACCCAACCGGGGCAGAGCGCGGTCACCGTCACCCCGGTGCCGCGGAGCTGGGTGGCCAGGCTCTCGGAATAGCTGGTCACCCAGGCCTTGATCGCCGAATAGTGGCCCATCGCGACGAAACCGGCGGTGGAGGAGGTGTTCAGGATCCGGCCGTGCCCGCGGGCCTTCATCGCCCGGGCGGCCGCGCCACCGAGAACCAGCACCGCCCGGCACATCACGTCCAGGGCCCGCTCATCGACGGCGGTGTCGGGGTTGAGCAGGTTGGAGCTGAGCCCGAAACCGGCGTTGTTGATCAGCACCTCGATCGGCCGGTCCGGGTCCTCGAGCCGGTCCGCGACCCGCTGGGTCTGCTCCCGGTCGGCCAGATCGGCGGTCAGCGTCTCCACCTCGACCCCGTAGCTGCTGCGCAGCTCCGCGGCGTAGGTCGCCAGTCGGTCGGCGTCGCGGGCGACGAGCACCAGATCGTCGCCGCGGGCGGCGAGCTGGCGGGCGAAGGTCGCGCCGATACCGGCCGTTCCTCCGGTGATCAGGGCAGTGGGCATGCCCGCACCCTATCGACGCCGGTACGCCGGGTGCGAGCCGTGACCACTGGCGGCGTACCGGCGGCGTATCGTGCCGGGGGTGGCCGATGACCAGTCCGAGGCGGTGCGCGCGGATCCCGCGCTCGCATGGCACTACACCAACGGGCCGGGGCTGATCTCGATCCTGCGGTCGCACACCCTGTGGGCCACGTCGGCGGCCTTCCTGAACGATCGGCACGAGGTGCAACTGGGGGGCCGGCTGATCGCCGAGCGGGCCGCCGCCCGGGCGGCCGGGCAGGGGCGGCCGGAACTGGACGAGCGGCTGCGGCGGATCTCCGAGGACGGGCTGGGGCCGGCAGCGTCCCGGTTCTACATCCTGTCGGCATCCCAGTTGTGGGATTCGCTGGCGATGTGGCGGCTCTACGGCGGCGCGCAGGAGTCGTACGCGATCGGGCTGGACACCCGCGAGCCGCTATCGGTGCTGAGCGGACGGTCGACCGGTGCGGACGACCCCGGCCCGGTACCGGGGTTGTTCCTGCAGCGGCAGAGCTGGGCCCCGGTCCGCTACACCCCCGAGCGGCAGGCCGAACTCGCCGACACCGTGCTGGACGGGATGGACGCCCAGCTCGCCGAGCTGCGCACCCTCGGCATCGACCCCGGGCAGGTGCCGGATTCGGCCGCCGATCGGGAGGCCGCTGAACCCGACCCGCGCGATCGCTTCGACACCCAGTTGCCGGCCGCAGTGCGGGACAAGATGGCCGCGCTGTTCGAGGACATGCAGCAGGCGCTGCTGCTGATCAACCATCCCGGCTTCATCGACGAGCGGGAGACCCGCTACTCGCTGATCCTGCAGGCCCACCCGGGGTTTGCGGAGGCGGTGCGGGCCGAGGACGCGGCGCTGAACTACCGGCCGACCGGCTACGGCATCGCGCCCTACCTGCGGCTCACCGGCGCGGCACCGGGTCCGGCCGAGCGGACCGGCAGCCTGACCTCGACCGCGCGCGCCCTGCCGGTCCGGGCCGTGGCGATCTCCCCCTCACCCAACGGTGCGGTCGCCGCCGACTCGGTACGCCGGTTGCTGGCAGCGTCCGGTTACGGGGAGGTACCGGTGCTGCGGTCGGAGATCCCGTTCCGCGGTTGAGTGCTCAGACGCGTTCGCGCAGCCAGTCCAGGTCGGCGCGGTGTTCGTCGACCCCGCCCGGGGTCTCCAGCATCAGCGGTGCCCCGGCGAGCCGGCAGACCTCCGCCAGGCCCTCGGGATCACAGTTCCCGCTGCCCAGGTTGGCGTGCCGGTCGGCGCCGGAGTCGAAGTCGTCGCGGGAGTCGTTGATGTGCACCAGGTCGATCCGGCCGGTGATCTCCTGCACCCGGCCGACCAGGCCGAGCAGTTCGTTGCCGCCGGCGTGTGCATGACAGGTGTCCAGGCAGAAACCGACCTGGTCGCCGCCCTCGGCGGAGAGCACCGCGGCCCAGAGCCGCTCGATCCGCTCCAGGTGCCGGGCCATCGCGTTACTGCCGCCGGCGGTGTTCTCGATCAGCACCGGCACCGGCATCTCCAGCCCGTCGATCGCCTTGCGCCAGTTGTCGAAGCCCTTCTCCGGATCGTCCTTGGCGCCGAGATGTCCGCCGTGCACGATCACCCCGGCGGCGCCGACCTCGGCGGCCAGGTTGACGTGCTGCTGCAGCAGCTTGCGGCTGGGGATCCGGATCCGGTTGTTGAAGGTGGCGACGTTGAGCACATAGGGAGCGTGCACATAGAGCGTCACCCCGGCATCGGCCGCGGCCTGCCTGAGCCCGTCCGCACCCCCGGCGTACGACACCACCGGCGCCTTCCAGCCCTGCGGATCCCCCAGGAAGAACTGGGCCACGTCGGCGCCTCGCGCCACCGCCTCGGCCACCGGATCGGTCTGTTCGACATGGGCTCCCATCAACATGCCGCCGACTCTAGCGAGCCGCCCCGACACCCACCCCGACACGAAGATGTCAGGGGTTATGCACGGTCGCAAGGGGGTCCGACCATGAGGTTGGACCCAAGAGATCAAAAGGTCAGGCGGGCAGGCCGAGTACGCCCGGGTCGAGGTGTGCGTCGATCGCGTCGGCGACCCGGTTCAGCATCGTCTCCCGACGCTCCGCGAACCCGGGTACGCCCGCAGCGGGCCGCCAGTCCGATCCGGACTCGGCCGCGATCCGGCTCAGCCAGGCCCGCCGGAAGGCATCGGATTCGAAGCAGCCGTGCCACATCGTCCCCCACAGCGGACCGAGCCGCAGCCCACCGGGGAACGGATCGGCCTCGGCCACCGGGGCCACCGACCCGTGATGGACCTCGTACCCGGCCACCTCCAGACCCTGCCAGACACCCCTCGGCAGCCCGAGGGTCTTCTCCGCGGTGAACGTCACCCGGGTCGGCAACAGCCCCAACCCGGGCACCAGACCGGCACCGGATTCGACCGGGTCGTCCAGGGTGTCGGCGAACATCTGGAAGCCACCGCAGATGCCCAGCACCGGACGGCCCAGGCGGACCCGCTCGGCGATCGCCTCGGCGAGTCCGCGTTCGCGCAGCCAGCCCAGATCGCTGACGGTGGCGCGACTGCCCGGCAGCACCACCAGGTCGGCACCGAGCACCGTCGCCGGGCTCGCGGTGACCAGCACCTCGACCCCCGGTTCGGCGGCCAGCGCCTCCACATCGGTGGCGTTCGAGACCCGCGGCAACCGGACCACCGCCACCCGCAGGCTGCCCTCACCCGGGCGTACCGCCGCCTCGCTCCAGCGGTCCGGCCGCAGCGCATCCTCGGAGTCGATCCAGACCTCGGCCAGCCAGGGCAGCACCCCGGCGAACGGGACACCGGTGCGGGCGGTGATCTCGTCCAGGCCGGGTTGCAGCACCGCCTCGTCGCCGCGGAATCGGTTCACCACAAAGGATCTCAGCAGTTTCTGGTCGGCCGGATCCAGCAGCGCCCAGGTGCCGTAGAGGGCGGCCAGCAGCCCGCCGCGGTCGATGTCGCCGACCACGCTCACCGGCAGCCCGAATCGTCGCGCCAGGCCGAGATTCACATAGTCACCGCGACGCAGGTTGATCTCCGCCGGGCTGCCCGCACCCTCGCAGATCACGACGTCGAAGTCGGCGGAAAGCTCTTCGTAGGCGGCGAATGCGGCCTCCGCCAGGTGCTGCCGGCCGGTTGCATAGTCACCGGCCTCCAGGGTCTCGGCGGCCCGGCCCCGGAGCACCACGAACGCGCGCCGATCGCTGCCCGGTTTGAGCAGCACCGGGTTCATCGCCGAGCTGGGTGCCACTTGGGCGGCGACGGCCTGGGTCCACTGCGCCCGACCGATCTCGACCGCACCGCCGTCCGGATCCAGGCACACCATCGAGTTGTTCGACATGTTCTGCGCCTTGAACGGTGCGACCCGGATTCCCTTCCTGGCAAGGGATCGGCAGATGCCGGCGACCAGCAGCGACTTGCCGGCACCGGAGTTCGTACCGGCGATCAGCAGCCCGCTCACTCGTCGACCTGGGCGGCGGCGGCCTGGGCGGACTTCACCACCGAGGGCATGCCGAGCCCGTCGAAGGCCGACCCGACCAGGCGTACGCCGCTGCCGGTCAGCCGCTCCCGCACGCTCGCGATCCGGGCCGCATGCCCGACCTCGAGCTGCGGGTACGCGCCGTTCCAGCGGGTGACCAGGCTGTCGAGCGGCCGCTCGGCGATCCCGGTGAGCTCGGCGACCTCCTTGTGCACCTGCCGGGCCAGCGCGGTGTCGTCGTGCAGGTCGAGCACATCGCTGCCGGCGCGGCCGGCGGAGGCCCGGATCACGAACACCTCGTCGGAGGACAGGTGCTGCCACTTGCGGGAGAGGAAGGTGGCGGCCTTCACCATCCGACCGGAGCGGGAGTTCAGCAACAATCCGTTTCCGCCTGCCAGGGTTGGATTCTTCGCGACCGCGGCCGGATAGGCGAGCACGATGGTGGCCACGTCGGCGACCCGGCCGAGCGCGAGCTCGGCGGCGACCTCGGGGTGGTGCGGGGCGAGCAGGTCACCGGCCACCCGGGCCGGGACGGCGAGCAGCACCTCGTCGGCGACCAGCGTCTCGCCGTCGGTGACCACCTGCCACTCGGCCCCGGTACGCCGCAGCTCCCGCGCCGGCGTACCGACCCGTACCGGCGCCTCGGCCGCCAATGCGTCGACCAGCCGCCGCAGGCCGTCGCCGAAGGAGGCGAACATCGGCACCTTCGCCGCACCCGGCGGCGGGGTGGGCCGCTTGCGCAGCACCAGCGAGCGACCCTCCCGGGCCACCGGCAGCAACTGGGGGGCGGTGGAGACCAGGCTGAGCCGATCCACATCACCGGCGTGCAGGTTGCCGAGCAGCGGGTCGACGAAGGTCTCGGTCACGGCCCGGCCGAAGCGCCGGCTGGTGAAGGCACCGACCGAGAGGTCACCGGAGATCTTCCGCGCGAACAGCGGCTCCATCCCGGCGCGGGCGAGCGCGATCGGGGAGAGCAGTCCGGAGCGGATCACCGGCCCGAGCCGGGTGGGGCCGGTGGGCCCGACGCCGGCCGGCAGCGGGGTCAGCCCGCGCCGGGTGTGCAGCCAGGAGCTGCCGGGATTGGCGCCGACGACGGACTCGGTGAGCCCGAGTGAATCGACCAGGGCGGCGAGCTGCGGGGCGCCCAGGTGCATCGCCTCGGCGCCCACGTCGACCGGGAGCCCGCGGAAGTCCACGGTGCGGACCTGACCACCGACCCGGTCACCGGCCTCCAGCACGCTCACCTGATGACCCCGGCCGATCAGTTCCCGGGCCGCGACCAGCCCGGCCAGTCCGGCTCCGACGATGACGATGCGCTTCACCCCGGCGAGGTTACTCGGGAAATCGGGACCTCGATCCCAGGTCGAAGCGGGGCTGCTCGGATCACCGCTGCTGAGGTAGCCTGAATCCATGAGGCGCACACCCAGAAGGCCCCTGCGGGTCAAGGCCCGGACGCAGCCGCGCGTCCCGGTGGCCGCGCTCGCCGCCGCGCTGTTCGCCTTCGTCGCCCTGACGCTGGTCGCGCTGCTGGGCCAGGGCACCTTCACCGGTTCGGGGCTGCTCGCCGACACCGGTTCCAGCCTGAGTGCGTGGGGCCTCGGCGCGATCGCGGTGATCGTGCTCGTCGGCATCGCCTGCCTGGTGATCGGCCGGCTGCGCGGGGACTCCCACACCGACTGACGCACACCGCACAGACGCGGAGAGCCGCCCAGGACTCGAGGTCTCGGGCGGCTCACGCTTTGGACGGCCCTGCCAGTGCGCCTCTCGGCGAGTGGCCGCTCGCAGCGGCTATGGGTTGGGGCCCGGGGCATGTCCAGGACCGTCGCTGGGTACAACTGTCGGCCGTCCGGTTTTGTTCCCGGGTGGCGCGAGTCATTCGGCGTAGGCCAGGACCCGCGGGAAGAGCACGTTGTTCTCCTTGTGCACGTGCTCGTGCAGATCGCGCTCCATCCGCGCGAGCCGCTGCATCACCTGCTGATAGGACTGGCACCCGTCCGCCGGCGTACGGAAACCGTCGGTCAGTCCATGCAGCTCGGTGAACAGCTCACCGACGTGGTCGTGCTCGCGGAGCATCTGGGTGATCGGGCTGCGCAGTGCCGTCGCGAGCGGCCCCCGGTCACCGGGGGCGAGCGCGTCGAGCCGCTGCAACCGGGGGAAGATGATCCGCTCCTCCTTGAACAGGTGCGGTTCCAGGTCCGCCATCGCCAGCCGGTACGCCTCAGCGACTCGGGCCAGTTCGTGGTGCCGGGTGCCGTGCACCCGGTGCACCTTGTCCAGCAGGGTGCCGAGCGGACCCATCTCCCGCCACAGGTAGCGGTGGTGCACCTCGATGATGTGGGCCGCCAGGGCCCCGACATCCAGCGACTGCCATTCGGGGGCCGGTTCGGGATCGGGCAGGTTCAGTGCGGAGGCGACCAGCTCGGCGTCCAACTCCGCGGCCGCGCAGGCCTCCCCGAGTGTGCGGGCCCCGCCACAGCAGTAGTCGAGCCCGAAGCTCTCCAGTACGCGCGCCCGGCGCGGGTCCGCGGTGACCAGGTCACCCAATTGCTGGGTGACCGGAATCGCTGTGCTCATGGGTCTTCCTTCCATCGGTGCCGGGCAGTCGGGCCTGCCAACTGGCGGCGGGGGTGTTCGCGAGGTCGTGCAGCAACGCACCGCGGGCTCTGCTCCACGCCTGGTGGACGACGCAGGGGGTCAACCCACCGCAGGGCCGGTCGACGACCACGCACTGTCCGGTATCGGTGGGTCCGTCGACGGCCTCGATGACCTCCAGCACGCTCAATCGCCCGGCCTCCGGGTGCAGCAGATATCCGCCGCTGGGCCCGGGCTCGGAGCGGACGAATCCGGCCTTGACCAGCGGATTGACCACCTGCGCGACGAAACCGGGGGTGGTGTCGAGTGCCGCGGCCAGGGCGCCGGACTTCAGCCGGCCGCGCTCGGTCAGCACGGTGATCGCCTGCACTGCGAGCTCGGCTCGCCGCGTCACCTCTAGTCTCATAGTAGGAGACTAAACAATTCATCGGGTGGGGTGCATCAGGTCAGACCACAAACCGCCACGCCGTGCAATAAGGTAACGATTCGGTCACGGCCCGGGCCACCGACTATCCGTTGTGAACCGGCACACACCAGTGTTGCTCCCACGACGAGGCCTCACCCCGGGCCCGTGCGACCACGGTTGCGGGGCAGGTGACTCCAGGGGGGACGATGACCGCAACCAGTGACCAGACATCGTCCTTCGCCGCGGCCGACATCGGCCGACCCGAAACCCCCGCGGGCCGGTTACGAGCCCGTCGACAACCCCGGTGGATGGCGGCCGGTGTGTTGGCGATCGCGCTCGGCGGACTCGGGGCGACCCTGCTCTGGCAGGAACTCACCACCGCCCAGCAGGTGGTCGTGGTGCAGCGCACCATTCCGCGTGGCGAACCGATCCGCGCCGGTGACCTGCGCGCGGTCGAGGTCGGCAGCATCTCCGAGGTCTCCACCGTTCCGGCTGCCGAGATCCCTTCCCTGGTTGGGAAGCGGGCGTTGGTCGACCTGTCCGAGGGATCGATGCTGCCGAACGGTGCGGTGGGTACGCCCAGTCTGGACCGCGGCGTCACCCAGGTCGGGCTCAAACTTGCCCCGGGGCGGTTGCCGAGCGGCGAACTGCCCCAGGGCACCCCGGTCCGTCTGGTTCCCCTGGAGGACCAGCGGCAGGGCCCGGGGCAGAGCGCGGCACCGCTGCCTGCGGTGATCACCGCCAGCATCGCCTCACCCCCGCGGACCGGGCCGGACGGCGTCGCCACCCTCCTCGACGTCCGCGTCGACCAGGCCCTGGCCCAGCAGGTGGCCGAGCTCGCGGCCGCCGAACGGCTCGCCCTGGTCAAGGAAGCCGGTCGGTGAGATGGCGCTGCTGCTGCTCACCTCCGCGGCCGGTGCTCCGGGAGTCACGACCACCGCGCTGGGGCTGGCGCTGCACTGGTCGGGGGACTCGTTGCTGGTCGATGCCGACCGGCAGCCCTCGCAGGCGATCCTCGCCGGGCACCTGCACGGTGTCTCCGGTCTGGGCCGCGGCCTGACCGGTCTCGCCCGGGTGCAACGGGAGCGTCGTCCGCTGGCCGCCGAGCTGACCGTGCACTGCCTGCGGCTGGGCAGCGCCGACGAGGAGCACCGCCGGATGCTGCTGCCCGGCTTCAGCCATCCCGGTGCGCCGGCGCTCTTCGGCCCCGTCTGGGGTGAACTCGCCGACACCCTGCACCGGCTCTCCCTCGGTGGCACCGGTGTTGTGGTCGACACCGGCCGGATCGGTGAGGGCCTGCCCGCCCCGCTCGCCGCGGCCGCCGATGTGGTCCTGGTGGTCACCCGCTGCACGCTGCGGCAGCTCGCCGGCGTACGCCTCCAGCTCCCGGTGCTGCAGCAGCGGATCGACCAGCTCGGTTCCGGAACCGCGCTCGGGCTGCTGCTCATCGGCCCCGGGAATCCCTATGGGGCCAAGGAGATCGCCGAACAGTTCGGCGTCGAGGTCTGGGCGAGTCTGCCGGAGGATCCGGCTGCGGCCCGGGTCTGGTCCGACGGTGACCCGGCACCTCGCCGCTTCACCCATTCCCCACTGGTGAAGGGAATCCGCTCGGCCGTGTCCTCGCTGGCGATCCGCACCCAGACCACCCAGGTCCGCTCATGAGCAGCGGGCCACAGGTTCGCCTGGACCAGGTCGAACTGTTCCATGCACCGGTGCTCGACCCCAGCAGCACCCCCGGGCTGATCACCGGCATCCCCACCGCGTTCAGTCCCGACCAGCTCGCCGAGACCCACCGCCCCGTGCACCGCGCCGAGGGGGCGGTGGACTGGGGCCTGGTGGTGGCGCTGCGGCGTACCGCCGGCACGCGGATCACCGAACAGGTGCAGCACGAGGCGGATCAGCAACGACCGCTGAGCGAACCGGATCGACGTCGGATGAGCCACGCCACGATCCGCCGGGTGGTGCACGAACGCGCCGAGCAGTTGCAGGCCGAGGGCCAGGCGATGTGGTCCACCGATCTCGAGGAGGCGTACACCCGCGCGGTGGAGAGCGCGATGTTCGGTTACGGCCGGTTGCAACCGCTGTTCGAGATCGCCGAGGCCGAGAACATCGAGATCCACGGGCACGACTCGGTGGTCGTGCAGTACACCGACGGCACCCGCCGCAGCCATCCACCGGTCGCGGACAGCGACGACGAACTGGTCGAGGCGATCCGCTTCCTCGGTGAGCAGGCCAGCCCGAGCAGGCCCTTCGACGACGCACATCCCACCATGACCCTGGCGCTGGGTGACCGCTTCCGGTTGCACGCCATCGGTTTCGGACTGGCCTTCCGGCCCTCGGTCACGATCCGGCAGCACACCCTGGTCGATGTCACCCTGCCCGATCTGGTCGCTGCGGGCATGCTGCCCGAGGCGGTCGCACGCTATCTGCACGCGGCCATCCAGGACCGTCGGTCGATCGTCATCTCCGGTGACCAGGGCGCGGGCAAGACCACCCTGCTCCGCGCCCTGATCGCGGCGATCCCCGACACCGAACGATTCGGGACGATCGAGACCGACTACGAACTGCTCACCCATCTGCAGCCGACCCGCCGCAACATGATCGCCCTGCAGGCGCGGATCGGTCTCGGGGAACGCCAGGACGGTCGGCCGCTCGGTGAATACACGGTGGCCGATCTGCTGCCCGAGGCGCTGCGGCAGAACCTGACCCGGATCGTCGTCGGCGAGGTGCGCGGCGTCGAGGCGGCGGCCATGTTCGAGGCGATGAGCGCCGGGGCCGGCACGATGAGCACCACCCACTCCCACTCGGCCTCGGCGACGATGGACCGGTTGGCGATGCGGATCGCCCAGGGCGGGTCCCTGCAGATGGCCGATGCCTACCGCCAGATCGCACACAACATCGGCTTCCTGGTGCACGTGACGCTCATCGACGACACCTGGCGCGGTGGGACCCGGCAGCGGTTCGTCTCCGAGATCCGCCAGCTCACCGGCACCTTCGAGGGTGAGCGGCCCACCACGCATCTGTGCTACCGCAGTCTCGGCCCGGGTGACCCGGAGACCTTCTTCCGGCCCGATCCGCTGACCAGCCAGGAACTCGCCCGGTACGCCGGCGCCTGGCCGGGGCGGTCGTGAACGCCGCACTCGCGGCCGCCGTGGGCGCGCTGCTGGCGGCGGGAATCCTGATGCTGGTCCACGGTCTGATCCCGCGACCGGTCGCCGAAACCTCATCCAGCAGGGAAAACCTGGCACAACGCTGGGCGCGGCTCAGCCGGCGACCGCCCGGACCCAGGGGTCGGCGCCGGGACCGGTTGCTGCTCATCGCACTGGGTGCCGGGCTGATCGGCTACCTGGCCACCGGATGGCTGCTGCTGATCCCGCTGGCGCCCCTGCTGGTGCTCGGTATCCCTTATCTGCTGGGCGATCCGCCCAATCGCGAGGTGGAACTGCTCGGTGCGCTGGATCGCTGGGTGCGGTCGCTGGCGGCGACGCTGCCGATCGGCCAGTCGATCGTCGATGCCATCCGCGGTTCGGTGCGGACCGCCCCCGAACTGCTGGTACCACACCTGCGGCACCTGGTCGGCCGGCTCGATCAGCGGTGGAGCACCCGCGACGCGCTCACCGAGCTCGCGGACCGGTTGCACAGTCCCGATGCCGATGCGGTGCTGGCCGCGCTGACCCTGGCCGCGCATCGGGGTGGCACCGGCGCAACGCTGACCCTGAACGAGCTCTCCGATTCGATCAGCGAACGGCTGAAAGCCTTGCGAGACATCGAATCCGAGCGGGCGAAGCCGCGGGTCGTGGTACGCCAGGTCACGGTGATCAGCGTGCTCGTGCTCGGCGGCGCGCTGCTCACCGGGGGTGAGTTCTTCGCGCCCTATCGGACCCCGCTGGGTCAGTTGATCCTGGCCGTGCTGCTCGCCGCCTACGTCGCTGCCCTCGTCGCGATGCGGCGGATGACCGCGCCGGTCCGCCGGGAACGGATCCTCACCTCCGGCCAGCGGGCCGCCGATCGGGTCGAGACGGGCGCGGAATGACCGGCCAGCAGCTCTCCGGACTGGTCCTGCTCACCGGCATGCTGATCGCCGGCGGACTGGCCGCGGTGGCGTACGGTCTGCGTCGCAGCCATCCCCGGTTGGCCGATGCGCTGGCCGAACTGGACGGCCACCCCGCCGGTGGTGTCACGGCCCCGACGGCGAGCGCGACCCGGGGCAGTGAACGGGCCGGGCTGTGGCTCTACCAGCACAGCCCGATTCCGTTGCACAGCAGCCAATTGCGGCTGCTCGAGCTGCGCAACAAGTCGGTGGCCGAGTTCTTCGCCGACAAGCTCGTGCTGGCGCTGCTCGGGCTGTGCGTGCCGACGATCCTCGGTGCGGTCTTCACCATCGCGGTCGGCATCCCGGTGACCGTACCGGTGGTGCTCGCCCTGGTCGGGATGCTGGCCGGCTGGTTCACGCCCGATGTGCAGCTGCAGCGCGCCGGAGAACGATCGCGCAGCGACGCCCAGGAGGCACTGTTCAGCTACTTCGATCTGGTCACCCTGGAACGGTTGGCGAACCGGTCGGCGACCCAGTCGCTGCAGTCGGCGGCGATGGCCTCGGACCATCCGTTGTTCCTGGCGATCCGCGGCGCCCTGCTGCGTGCCCGGCTGGAGCAGCAGGCACCGTACGCCGAGCTGCGCCGGCTGGCCGACCGGCTCCGGTTGCCGCAGCTCGCCGACATCGCCGATGTGATGCAGCTGGACGAACAGGGTGCGGCGGTGGCGGGCACGTTGCGGGCCCGGGTACGCGAGCTGCGCGACGCCCACCTCACCGAGGCCCGGATCGCCGCCCACGCGGTGAGCGAACGGATGACCGTGTTCATGGCGATCCCCGCGATGGTGTTCGGTCTGATCTTCCTGGTACCCCCACTGATTCGGCTGATCGGCTGACATCGACCCCCAGAAATCGGCCTGTAGAGGGTGGGAGCACTCAGCAACCCCCCCGGGGCCCGCACCGAAGGAGACCAACGATGACCCGCACCAATCCGCTGCACCTGTTGCTCGGGGTCCTGCTGACCCTCGTCGCGATGGGCGGCAGCGCGCCGCCCAGGCGCGACGAGCGGGGCCTGTCGCAGTCGACGGAGAACGCGATCCTGCTGGCGGGGGCGGTGACGATCGCCGGTCTGGTGATCGCGGCGGTCACCGTCTATGTGCAGGGCAAACTGCCCAAGTGAGCCATCGTGCGCACCAGGGATGAGCGGGGCCTCAGCGAATCGGTGCAGTGGGCCATGCTCACCCCGGTGCTGCTGCTCACCCTGCTCGGCGGCATCCAGGCGGGCCTGTGGTGGCACGGCCGGAACACCGTGCTGCATGCCGCTGCGGCGGCGGCCGAGGCGGAGTCCGCGCTCGGCAGCGGGCAGGGTGCCGGGTCGAGCGCGGCGGCGTCGATCGCGGCCGCGGGCGGGCTCACCGGTGTGGAGGTCTCGGTACGCCGCGGCGCCGCCACCGTGGATGTCGAGGTCACCGGCCGGATCCCCCTGCTCGTCGACCTCGGCATGAGCCGGGTCACCGAACGGGCCAGCTCACCGGTGGAGCACCGATGAGGCGCCGCGATGAGGCCGATCGCCGGGGTGAGCGCGGGGCGACCGCGCTCGAGGTCGCGGTGCTGACACCGGTGGTGCTGATGGTGGTGGCGGTGATGGTCGGCGGTGCCCGGGTCTGGTTCGCCCGTGCCGCGGTCGCCGATGTCGCGCACAGTGCCGCGCGGGCCGCCTCGTTGGCCCGCGATCCCGGGGCCGCACGGCAGCAGGCCCAGGCGGCGGCAGCCACCGGATTGTCCACCGCGGGACTGCGCTGCGCCGGGCGGTCGGTCAGCGTCGACGTCAGCGGTTTCGCGGTCGCGGTGGGTACGCCGGCCCAGGTCACCGCGCGGGTGCAGTGCCGGGTCGAGCTGGCCGACCTGATCGGGTTCGGGCTGCCCGGTTCGGTGGACGCCTCCGCCCAGGCCGTCTCGGCGCTGGACACCTACCGGAGGCGCTGATGCGATTCGTCCGCGGCCTGCTGGCCCTCGCGCTGCTGCTCGGCACGATCGGCGGCGCGCCCTGGCTGCTGCTCCGCGCCGGCCGGCTGGGTGAGTTGGCCCGGTTGTCGACCGATTTCCCCGCCGTGCTGCTCACCCCGGACAACGGCACCCTGCTGCTCGGCGTGCTCACCCTCCTCGGGTGGCTCGCCTGGGGTGTGTTCTCCCTGTCGGTGTTAGGTGAGCTGCTCGGGATGCTCAGCGGGCGGCGGATCCGGGTCCGGCTACCGGGTCTCTCCCGCCCGCAGGCCCTCGCCTCGGTGCTGCTGGTGAGCGTCGCGGCGATGCTCACCGCACCGGCGGCCACCGCATCGGCACTGCCACCCGAAGGAACCCATCCGGTGCCGACCCCCGACCATGTCGCCACCGCCGACCAGACCCCGACCCCGGCCTCGGAACCTGCCGCCGAACAGTGGCTGCGGCACCGGGTGCAGCGCGGGGAGAGCCTCTGGACGATCGCGGAACAACACTACGGTGACGGCCGGCAGTGGGCACGGATCGCCGAGGCCAATCCGTTCGTCACCGATCCCGACGAGATCGAGGTCGGCTGGTTGCTGAGCCTGCCCGGGATCCAACCGGCCCCGGCAGCGGAACCGGCACCCGACCCGCCACCGGTGCCGCCCCCGACCGCCACGCCGACACCGGGCACCGCACCCGCCCAGCTGTGCGCCATGCCGGCCGCGATACCGCCCCCGCCGGCCGCCGCCGAGCCGGTGGCGAACCAGACCCGGACGCCCGCGGACCCCGCGCTCACCCCCGCCGCACGGATCGCGTTGGCCGCCGCCGGGATCAGTTCGCTGACCGCGGCCGCCCTGCTCGGCCGGGTCGCGGTCCGCCGCCAGGTCCAGCTCACCCGGCGGCCACCCGGCCGGCAGCTGCTGCCGCCGACCCCGCCGCAACAACACCTGGAGAGCGCCCTCGGCCAGGCCCAGGATCCGCTCACCCTGACCACCCTGGACCTGGCGCTGCGCGCCCTCGGCCGGCACTACCGCGCGGTCGGGGAGCCGTTGCCGTCCCTCGGTGCGATCCTGGTCGGTGAGGACCGGATCAGCATCGCGGTGGACCGGATTCCGGGCACCCTGCCGGTCGGCTTCCACGCCGATGCCACCCACCTCTGGCTGGACGCGACCGGGGCCACCGAGCTGGCCGGGCTCGGGCTCGAGGGTGAACCCTGCCCCTATCCCAGCGTGGCCTGTCTGGGCGAGCTGCCCGACGATCGGTTGCTGCTGCACGATCTGGAGACCATCGGCCTGCTCGGGCTGGCCGGTGATGCGGAACCGGTGACCGGCGTGCTCGACGCACTGCTGCTGGAGCTGGGGTGTTCCTGGTGGGGAGCGGGCCAGTCGATCACCGTTATCGGTGCCGACGCGGCCCTGCCCGAGGCGGTCGGTGAGGTCGGCATCCGGGTGTCACCCACCCTGTCCCCGGTGCTCGACGAGCTGGAGGCCGAACGGGCCCGCCGGCCCGACACCGACCGCCATCCCCGCGATCTGCGCACCCGGCCGGAGCTGGCGGAGGCGTGGCGACCGCGGGTGCTGCTGATCCACGATCCGCTCGCCGCCGGTGAACTGGAACGGCTCTCCGCCCTGACCGAGACCCGCCTGCTCATCGCGGTGGTCGCCGATCCGCGGATCCCGGGTGCCGAGATCCGTACCGCGCCCGAGCTGTCGGTGCTGCCGAACGGGATCGAGTTCCGCGCCCAACAGTTGGGCGCGCAGACCCGGGCCAACCTGGTCGGGCTGCTGGAGCGTACCGATGCCACCGTGACCCGACCGGCGCCGTGGTGGTCCGCCCCGGTCGAGGAGTACGCCGAATCGCCCGACCCCTACCCGAACGTCACCCCACTGGGCCCGAGGCGGGCCGATCCGAGCACCGAGGAGCCCGCTGCCATGGACGCCCACGAACCGACCCTGCACCCAACCGCGACCCGGACGAGCGCCGCCGCGCACCCACTGGTCCTGTTGATGGGCCCGGTCGAGCTGGTCGGCGCCCGCGGCGAGACGCCCACCCGGGCCCGCCGGCAGTGCATCGAATACTGCGCCTGGCTGTTGGAGAACCCGAACGCCACCTCGGCGATGATGGCCAACGCGCTGTTCGTCGCCGAGGGCACCCGGCGCTCCAACATGAGCCGGCTCCGTGCCTGGCTGGGTGACGACGGCGCCGGCGAGCCCTATCTGCCGGACGCCTATTCCGGACGGATCTCCTTGCACAGTGCGGTTTCCTCGGACTGGCAGCGCATCCAGCTGCTCACCTTCGGCGGCATCGACCGGTGCGCCGAGGGCAACCTGGTGCAGGCCCTGGAGCTGGTCCGCGGCGCCCCGATCGCCGACGCCGCACCCGGGCAGTGGCACTGGGCCGAGGAGTTGCGGACCGATATCGCCTCGATGGTCCGCGACATCGGTCTGGTGCTCGGCGCGCGGGCGCTGGAGCGCGGGGACCTCGACCTGGCCCGCTGGGCGGCCAACCGGGCCCTGATCGCCGCCCCGGAGGACGAGCGGTTGCTCTGCCTGCGGGTGCGCATCGAGCACCGTGCCAACAACCCTGCCGAGGTGGAACGGCTGGCGCTGCGGATGGTCCGGCATGCCCGCCGGCTCAACATCGACCTGGACGAGGAGACGGTGGAGCTGCTGCAACAGGTGATGGAGGGTCAGCCCCGCAACCGCGGCCTGCTCGCCTGAGGAGTGGTGCGATCCATCGAGCCCTCGGGCCATCCATCGAGTGCTGCAGCGCGCGACGGGTGCACCTGGGATTCGATGGATCGCCCTACCCCGTAGATTCGCTGGGGTGCGAGTGACCGTTCAGGAGTTGGCAGACCGGGTGCGCCGTTGGATCCGACCCGGAGAGCGGCGCATCCTGGGGATCACCGGACCGCCGGGGACCGGGAAGTCCCACCTGGCCGGGGCACTGGCCGCCGCCCTCGGCGACCGGGCGGTGCTGGTCGGGATGGATGCATTCCATCTGGCGAACGCCGAACTGGTACGCCTCGGCCGGCGCGACCGCAAGGGCGCCCCGGACACCTTCGACACCGACGGCTACCTCGCCCTGCTGCGCCGGCTCCGCAACCAGCGCACCGGCACGATCTACGCCCCGGTGTTCGATCGCAGCATCGAGACCGTCATCGGCAGCGCCATCCCGATCCCGGCCGAGGTGCCGCTGGTGATCACCGAGGGCAACTATCTGGTGCACGACGACGAAGCGTGGGTGGAGGTCCGCGACGTGCTCGACGAGGTCTGGTACCTCGACACCCCCGCCACCGGGCGCGCGCGTAGGCTGCTGGGACGGCGCCGTTCGTTCGGGTACGCCACCGAGCAGGCCGCTTCGTGGGTGCGCGACGTGGACGCCGTCAACGCCGAAGTCGTCGAGCAGAGCCGGGAAAGGGCTGACCTGATCGTGCAACTGGACAACGAACCCACCCCACTCACCGCGGCGAACCTGCCACGGTTCACCGCACCCGTCACCACCCCCGACTATCCGCGCGACCCGGAGGGGATCAAGGTCGTGCACTTCGGCGTCGGCGGATTCCACCGCGCCCACCAGGCGATGTATTTCGACGCACTCCTCGCCCGCGGCGAGCACTGGGGAATCTGCGGTGTCGGCACGCTGCCGCAGGACACCGCGATCCGCGACGCGCTGAACGCCCAGGACCAGCTCTACACACTGCTCACCGTCGCCCCCGACGGCCGCGAAACCGTCCGGATCATCGGCTCGCACTTCGCCCACCTGCACGCCCCCGACGACCCCGCCGCGGTGATCGAACGACTGGCCCACCCGGACACCCGGATCGTCACCCTGACCATCACCGAGGGCGGTTACGGCGTCGACGATGCCACCCCCGACAGCGCACTCGGGCTGATCACCACCGGCCTGGCCACCCGCCGCGAACGCGGGCTGCCGGCGTACTCGGTCGTCTCCTGCGACAACATCCTGCACAACGGGCGGGTGGCCCGGGAGGCCATTCTCGGGTACGCCGCCCGGACCGATCCCGAGCTCGCCGACTGGATCGCCGACAATGTCGCCTTCCCGAACTCGATGGTCGATCGGATCACCCCCGCGACCAGCGAGGAGGTCCGCGCGGACGTCGCCGCGCTGGGTATCGGCGATCGGTGGCCGGTGCGCTCGGAATCCTTCACCCAGTGGGTGATCGAGGATTCGTTCAGCAACGGTCGGCCCGAGCTGGCTGCGCTCGCGGAGGCCGGCGTCCAGGTCGTCGAGGACGTCACCCCCTACGAGATGATGAAGCTGCGGCTGCTGAACGCCTCGCATCAGGTGATCGGACAGCTCGGCCTGCTCGCCGGTGCCACCGAGGTGCACGAGGTGATGCGCGATCCGAAGTTCGCGGAGTTCGTGGACGGCTATCTCCGCGAGGAGGGGCTGCCGACCCTGCCGGAGGTGCCGGGAATCGATCTGGATCGCTACTGCACCCAGCTGCTGGAACGCTACGGCAGCGAGGCGGTGCGCGACACCCTGGAACGGTTGGTGACCGACGCCTCCGATCGGATCTCGACCTTCCTGCTGCCGGTGATCGCCGACCAGCTCGCCGGCGACGGCCGCATCGAACGCAGCACGCTGACCATCGCTGCCTGGTGCCAGCGGCTCGCCTCCGGGGTCGAGATCAACGACCGCCGACGCGACGAGGTGATCGCCGCCGCCCAGCGCGACGAGCAGACCCCCGGTGCCTTCCTCGACCTGCCGCTCTTCGGCGAGACCGGCCGCAATCCCAAGCTGCGTGAGGAATTCATCCGGGCCCGCGAACGGCTCCGGGTCGACCCGCACGTCGGCTGAGAGCCCACACGCTCAACCCCCGAGATGCGCGCAGCGAGCGGGTCGAGATGAACGCCGCTCGGCCCGCCGAAATCTGCGGCTCGATTGCCAATCGGTGCCCAGATCGGTCGATTCTGCGATCGAGCCGCAGATTCCGCAGGGCGTCGCTCAGCCGGTACGCAGCGGAGGCTCATCTCGACACGCCCCGCGCTGCCTTGCTTCGCGGCGGCACCGCAGGGCTACTCGATGAGCGTCGGATCCCGCGGCACCGCAGGGCTACTCGATTAGCGTCGGGTGCGATGAGCGGCTCACCGCTCCAGCGGATCGCGTTCGCGCTGTTCGGCGTGGGCGGCCAACCGGATGACGGTGTTCGGGGCACCGTACCCGGCGTACCCGCCGGTGCGCTGCAGCACCTCCAGATAGAAGCCGTTCCCGAGGATCGGGGTGTAGACGTGGAAGAGTTCACCACCGGTCTCGTCGCGGTCATAGAGGACGCCGCCGGAACGCAACCGGGTGACCAGCTCCGCATCGAGGTCGGGGAAGCGGGCCGCCAGGTCGACGTAGTAGTTGTCCGGCACCGGCATCAGCTTCAACCCCGCTCGACGGGCCTGCTCGACGACGGTGAAGATGTCGGAGACCGCGATCGCCACCTGGTTCAAGCCGCGGCGTGCCTCATCGGGGCGGGTACCGTCGTCGACCGAGACGATCACCCGCAGATCCCCGACCGCCGGCGTCAGCGGCCGGGACCGCATCCGCCCACCCGGCTGCATGAACTCGCTCAACGCCCCGGCCCGCATCCCGAGCACGGTGCGGAAGAACGACTGCTCCGCGGGCAGCAGGTTGGGGTCGATGGAGGCACCGACGTGGTCGATGCCCAGCCCGGTGCCCTCCTCGGCGAGCGGTGCGTCGGTGGCTTCGTCTCGCTCGTTGCTCGCTGGCTCAGCCATCGTGACGGAGGCCGGGGCGCGGAAGTCGACCTGCCAGCCGTCCCCGTGCTCACCGGCGGAGAGGAAGACCGCCAGCCCACCCGGGGTGTCCAATCCGGGCAGCGGCGCATCCCCCGGTCGGCGCCGGGATCGCGCCCGCGGCCAGAGCAGCGCCTCGGCCCGGGAGGCCACATCCAACGGATCGCCGACGCCGACCCCGAGCGCGGTCACCGACAGCGGCGCCGCGGTCGGCAACGCGTTCAGCACGATGTGTGCATCACCGTTGCGCCACCAGTGCACCGGCAGGCCCCGATGCGTACCGACCTGGCTGAATCCCAACCCGGACAGGGTTTGCTGGATCTCCCCGGAACCGAACTCGCCGCCGACCGCGATCTCCACGAAGGCCGCGTCCACCCGCTCGGGCGCCGGCGGCGGATCGAAGAGTTCCACCCGCGGCCGTCGGGCACCCGCACCCTCGGCCGACCAGATCTCCCGCAGTTCCTCCTCCAGATGCAGCAACGAGCGCATCGCATCCAGCGCGGTCGCGCGCGGGTCGGCCTCCCGGACCACGTCGGAGAAGATCTCCAGCGACAGCGGCCCGCGATACCCCCGGGCATACACCTCGGCGACCAGCGGGGCCACCTCGAGATTGCCCTGACCGGGGAAGCAGCGGAAATGCCGGGACCACTCCAGCACCTGCATACCCATCCGCGGCGCATCGGCGACCTGCAGGAAGGCGATCCGCTCACCCGGTACGCCGGCCAGCGCCTGGGGTCCGTCACCGCGGCCGAGCATGTGGAAGGTGTCCACCACCACCCCGACATTCGCGTGATCGCAGCGCTGCACGACATCCCAGGAGTCGACGAAGCGGCTGGTGGTCCGCCCCCAGGCCAGCGCCTCGTAACCGACCAGCACCCCGGCCTCGGCCGCCAGATCACCCACCGCAGCCAGCTGTTCGGCCATCAGGTCACGGTCCTCGGTGATCGCATCGGGTGCGACGCTGGAACAGATCAGCATCCGATCCACGCCGAGCTCACCCATCACCCGCAGCTTGGACCGCACCCGGTGCAGCACCGCATCGAAGCGCTCCGGCGGCGTACCCTCCACATCGCGAACCGGCTGGAACAGGTCGATGCTCAACCCCAGATCGGCGCAGCGGCGGGCGAGTTCGGCGGGGGAGAGCGGGGCGGAGATCAGGTCGGCGTCGAAGATCTCGATACCGTCGAAACGGGCCGCGGAGATCGCGTCCAGCTTCTCGGTGAGCGTGCCGCCGACCGAGACCGTCGCGATGCCCTTGCGCATCACTGCCCCCGCAGTGCGGCGATGCGTTCCACCGCGAACTGGTAACCCTGCACGCCGCAGCCGACGATGATGCCGCTGGCGATCGGTGAGAGATACGAGTGGTGCCGGAACTCCTCGCGGGCGTGCACATTGGAGATGTGCACCTCCAGCAGCGGGCCGGCGATCGTCACCAGGGCGTCCCGCAGCGCGACCGAGGTGTGCGTCCAGCCACCCGCGTTCACCACGAAACCGGCCGCCTCGGTCCGCCACTGGTGCACCGCATCCAGGATCACACCCTCGTGGTTGCTCTGCAGGCAGCGCGCCTCCATCCCGAATCGCGCGGCGGTCTCGGTGCACAACCGCTCCACGTCGGCCAGCGTGTCGTGGCCGTAGACCTCGGGCTGCCGCTGGCCGAGCAGGTTCAGGTTCGGGCCGTTCAGCACGGCGACGAAATCACTCATGGCTATTCTCCTCAGGCCCCGCCGCACGCCTCGCCGATTGGGCGGCGTGGAACACTGGGCACGTAGTTGGTATCAGCGAAGGGGCGAGTGGATGTCGAACCAGGCACCGGCCGAGTTGCAGCGCGACGCCGCGCGGACCCGGGCCGAGATCCTGGCGGTGGCCACCGAGGAGTTCGCCCGGGTGGGTTATTCCGGGGCGCGGGTCGACGACATCGCCGCCAAGACCCGCACCACCAAGCGGATGATCTACTACTACTTCGGCGGCAAGGCCGGTCTCTACACCGCGGTGCTGGAGGAGACGTACGCCAAGATCCGTGCCGAGGAACAGAATCTGGCTCTTGGTGACCTGTCGCCGACCGAGGCGATGGCCGAGATCGTGCGCTTCGAGTTCGACTACCACGGGGAGCATCCCGAGCTGTGCCGGCTGGTGTCGATCGAGAACATCCATCACGCCCAGTTCCTGCGCCGTTCCGAGCGGGCGATGGCGCTGAACTCGCCGGTCATCGATCTGATGGACGAGGTGCTGGAACGCGGCCACGCCGACGGCACCTTCCCCCGCCGGGCGACGGCGATGGAGGTGCATCTGCTGGTGATGTCGCTGGCGATGTACTCGGTCAACAACCGCAACTCGATCGCCGCGATCTTCGCCTACGACATGGCCGAACCGGCGCATCGCGCGCGGCTGCGGCAGATCGCGGTCGACTCGGTGCTCGCCTGGTTGTGCACGCCCGACGACTGAGCTGGTGACCCCGGGCATCGGTCAGCCGATCCCCAGCAACCTGGCGGCCGAGCCGCCGAGCACGGTGTCCCGCTCCTGTTCCGACAGTCCGACCGCCTCGACCGCGCCCACCGGGTCGCGATCGGCCAGGTCGAACGGGTAGTCGGTGCCGACCAGCACGTGCTCGGCCCCGACGTCCTCCACCAGCCGGCGCAGCAGCACCGGATCGAAGACCGCGGTGTCGTAGTAGAGCCGTTCGAAGATCGCGCTCGGCGGCAGTTCGGTGGTGTGCGCCACCGGCTTGCGGTCCCAGCCCATGTCGAGACGCCCGCGCAGCGCCGGCAGGCAGCCGCCGCCATGCGCCAGGCAGAGCGGGAACCGGTTCGCCTCCAGCACCCCGGAGAACGCCAACCGGGCGGTGGCGATCGCCGTCTCGATCGGATAGCCGACCAGCTGCGGGAACCAGAAGTCCTTCATCCGTGGCGGTTCCGGGGTCGCCGAGGGGTGCAGGAAGGTGAACACCTCACGCTCGGCGAGCAGCGACCAGACCGGTGCGTTCACCGGATCGTCGAGATCCCGGCCGGCACCCCGGGAACCGATCGCGGCCCCGCCGAGCCCCAGCGAATCCAGTCCGCGGCGGACCTCGTCGGCGGCCTGCGGGTGACCGAGCGGTACGCCGACCAGTCCGATCAGCGCGTCGTCGTCGGCGACCAGCTCGGCCAGCGCGTCGTTGCCCCGGCGTACCAGCTCACCGACCAGCTCGCTGTCGTCGCAGGTCGAACCCATCAGGAACGGCGGCAGCGAGACCGCCTGATGGGTGACACCCTGCTCCGCCATCTCGGCGCGCCGCACGGTGTTGTCATACATCGATTCGGGCAGCGGCAGCGGCGCCCCGGCGCCGACCCCGGAGACCCGCGGGTCGATCACCACGATCCGCTCGTCCTTGCGGGACAGGTCGGCCAATCCCTGGTCCGCGAGCCATTCCAGCAAGGTCAACGGCATCGCGTGCGCGTGCACGTCGACGACCGTGCGCCCCATCAGGCGCCACCCCGGACGGGCGTGTGCAGCACCGCGGCCATGCCGTTGATCCACTCGTAGATCGGCTCGTAGGCGAGTGCCTCGGTCTTCGATCCGGCCATCGCCCCGGCGACCATCACCCAAGCGCGGACCTCGCCGGTGCCGTTGCCGGCCTGGGCGAGTTCCTCGTTGCCGAGATCCAGCAACTCGTCGGGACAGCCGTCCTCGAGCATCTGCAGGAACCAGCGATCGAAGTCCTCATCGAGATCGCCGACCCGCGGCTCGCCGACGAAGTGCGAGACGCCGCCCGCACCGCAGATCGCCACCCGATCGAGGCCGTCGAAGTCGCGGATCGTCTCGCCCAGCTTGACCCCGAAGTTCCATGCCTGCCGCAGCGTCATCAGCGGCGGGGTGGTGCAGTTCACCACCACCGGCACCAGCGGCAGATCCTTGCTCGGTGAGATCTTGTCGTAGACGGTCATGAAACCGTGGTCGACGATCAGCTGGTGCGACAGCGCCGGGAGCTGGTCGCGCTCGATCAACCCGGCCAGGATGTGGTCGGCCAGCGCGGGCTGCCCCGGGATGACCACCCGGTCGATGCCGAGCCACTTCTCCACCGGACCCAGATGGGTCTCGCCCAGACCGATGGAGATCTGCGGCAGGTTGTCGAGGAAGAAGTTGCTGAAGTGCTCACCGGAGACCATCACCAGGGCCTGGGCGTCGCTCTCGCGCACCGACTCGGTGAGTCGGTCGATCGCGGCGAAGAAGCGCTCGGCCTGGCCGGGCGGGGCGGACCCCGGGTCCGCCGACATCATCGGCGCGTGCGATGCCGAGAAGCCGGTCACGATTTCTGCCATCGGGTCCTCCCGGTGTTCTCCGCCTGCCGGATCTGTTCGGCCCGGAACAACTGTTTGTAGTCGGCGCGCTTCCAGCCGTTCGCGCGGCAGTAGCCGTTGATCAGCACCGGATGCACACCCAGGTCGTGGAACTCTGCCACGTCCCCGTTGCGTGCGGCCGCTCTCTCTCGCTCATCGAGTTCATAACCCTCGGTCACCAGATCGTCCGCGGCCCGATCGCTGTTCGGGTCCTCGAGTCGACGCAGGTGGTCGAACACACATTTCTGAAGTGCATAACTGGACAAGTTCCGCTCACCCCCTTGTGAAACTTAGCAAGACGAGATTAATGTACCGTCTCGTACATTGTTTGTACCAGACGGTTCATTGCTTGAGACGGCAGGACCGGACAACCCAGCCAGACCAACCATCCAACGACGAATGGAGTGGCAGCATGACGAACGCTGCTGGCGGTGCCCGACTGAGCGCCGGTGACCACGAGCCGCAGGGCGAGCGCAGCCCCCGGAAGGCGGCCGCATCCGGATTCATCGGCTCGGCCCTGGAGTACTACGACTTCTTCATCTACGCCCAGGCCGCGGCCCTGATCTTCCCGCAGATCTTCTTCCCCTCGGGCGATCCCACCGTCGCCATCGCGACCTCGCTGGCGACCTACGGCGTCGGTTACGTGGCCCGCCCGATCGGCGCCTTCTTCCTCGGCCGCTGGGGAGACGTGCACGGGCGCAAGAACGTGCTGGTGCTCTGCATGATGCTGATGGGCGTGTCCACCCTTGCGGTGGCCTTCCTGCCCACCTATCAGCAGGTCGGGGCGCTGGCGCCGATCCTGCTGGTGGTGCTGCGGTTGATCCAGGGCTTCGCGGTGGCCGGCGAGATCTCCGGAGCCTCGTCGATGATCGTCGAACACTCACCATTCGGCCGGCGCGGCTATTTCGCCTCGTTCACCCTGCAGGGCACCCAGTTCGGCCAGATCCTGGCGGCGGCGGTGTTCATCCCGCTCGCCCGGTTGCTGCCCGAGCAGGCCTTCAACTCCTGGGGCTGGCGGATCCCGTTCGTGCTCTCGGTGGTGGTCGTCATCGCCGGTTACCTGATCCGGCGCCGGGTCCCGGAGACCCCGGCCTTCAAGGAGGAGGCCCGCGAGGTCGACCAGGGCGAGCTGGCGAAGGTCAACCCGATCACCGCCGCGTTCACCGAGACCGGGCCGAACATGATCCGGGTGGTGCTGATGGCGCTGATGAACGTGATCCCCACCGTGGCGACGATCTTCGGGGCGGCGTACGCCACCCAGAAGGCGTACGGAATCGGGATGCACAAGGACGTCTATCTCTGGATCCCGGTGCTCGGCAACATCCTGGCCTGCATCGTCATCCCGATGGTCGGCAGGCTCTCGGACCGGATCGGGCGCCGACCACCGATCATCGTCGGCTGTCTCGCCTCCGGGGCGTTGTCCTTCGGGTATCTGTGGGCGATCGGACAGGGCAGCGTGACGCTGGCGATCGTGTTCTCGCTGGCCATGTGGGGCTTCGTCTACCAGGGCTACAACGGCATCTTCCCGTCGTTCTACCCGGAGCTGTTCCCGACCCGCACCCGGGTGACCTCGATGGCCATCGCGCAGAACGTCGGCACCATGCTGACCGCCTTCCTGCCCACCATCTTCACCCTGGTGGCGCCGCCGGGAAGCACCGGCATCTGGTGGAAGATCGGCTCGATCACCTTCGCGATCACGATCATCTCCGCGCTGTCGGCGCTCTCGGCGCGGGAGACCTACCGGATCCCGGTGCAGGAGCTCGGTGAGAAGGACGCCCAGCCGATCCCCCAGGAGGAGTACCTGCGGCTGCGCGCCGAGTCCGGGAGCCGGTCCTGATGCTGCGGATCGCCGTGGCCGGGGCGGGGCTGATCGGCCGCCGGCACCTCGCCGCGATCCAGGCGTACGCCGGGACCGAGGTCTGCGCGATCGCGGACCCGGCCCCGGCGGCCGCCGAGCTGGCCGACGAGTTGGCGGTCCCGGGGTACGCCTCGGTGACCGACCTGCTCGCCGACCAGCGCCCGGACGGGGTGATCCTGGCCACCCCGAACCTGCGGCACCATGCCGATGGGTTGGCGGTGCTGCGGGCCGGGATCCCTGTGCTGGTGGAGAAACCGCTGGCCACCACGGTCGCCGAGGCGGCCGAGCTGGTGGCCCTCGCGCAGGCCGGTGGCGTACCGCTGCTGACCGGCCACCACCGCAACCACTCCGCGATCATGCGGACCGCGCGCGAGGTGATCGCCTCCGGTCGGCTGGGCCGGCTGGTAGCGGTGCAGGGCAGCGCCTGCTTCCGCAAACCCGATGACTACTTCGAGGTCGGCGGTGGCTGGCGACGACGGAGCGGTGGCGGCCCGATCCAGCTCAACCTGATCCACGAGGTCGACAACCTGCACCAACTGCTCGGCCCGGTGATCGAGGTGCAGGCGATGACCTCGGCCGCCGCCCGCGGATTCGAGGTGGAGGACACCGCGGGAATCCTGTTGCGGTTCGCAAACGGGGCGCTCGGCAGCTTCCTGCTCTCCGATGTGGCGGCCTCGGCGCGGTCGTGGGAGCAGACCAGTGGGGAGAACCCCGACTACGACCACCACGACGACGAGGACGCCTACGTGGTGATGGGCACCGAGGGCTCCCTCGCCATCCCCACCATGCGGCTGAAGTCCTTTGCCGGCGAAGCTTCCTGGACCGAGCCGCTGGTCGGGGAAGCCGTGCCGGTCCCGGCCGTCGACCCGATCGACGCCCAGCTGGCCCAATTCGCCGCGGTGATCCGCGGTGACCAGCAACCGGTGTGTGACGGCGCCGCCGGGTTGGCGGCCGTCGCCACCATCGACGCGATCCTGACCGCCGCCCGCACCGGTGGCACGGTCACCGTACCCACCCCCGGAAACGAGAGGAATCCCCATGCTCACGGGAAACTCGACCCTGCTCCTGCACCTCGGTGATCCGACGCACTCGTTCAAGGCACCGATGATCTACAACCCGTGGTTCGCCCATGCCGGGATCGATGCCTGCGTGGTACCGCTCGGGGTCCGGGCCACCGAATTCGCAGCCGAGTTCGGGCTGCTGATGAAGGCGACCAACGTGCGCGGTGCGCTGGTCACCATGCCGCACAAGGTGACGGTGCTCGACCTGGTCGACGAGGTCCGCCCCGCCGCAGCCATCGCCGGTGCCGCCAATGCGGTCCGGGTGGAACCCGGTGGGCGCCTGGTCGCGGACATGTTCGACGGGGAGGGATTCGTCCGCGGCATGCGGCGTAACGGGCGCCCACCACAGGGGCTGTCCGCGCTGGTCGTCGGTTCCGGTGGTGTGGGATCGGCGATCGCCGCATCCCTCGCTGCGGCGGGCGTTTCCCGGATCGCGGTGTTCGACACCAGGGCGGCGGCGATGCAGGGGTTGGCCGACCGACTGCGCAGCTATCATCCGGCACTCGAGGTGCAGACCGGGAGCAACGATCCGACCGGTTTCGATGTGGTGGTGAACGCGACCCCGATGGGGATGAACCCGGGCGACCCGATGCCGGTCGCGGTGGACCGGTTGGCGCCCGGCACCTTCGTCGGGGAGGTGGTGATGACCACGGCGATCACACCGTTCCTGCAGGCGGCGCGGCAGCGCGGCTGCACCACCCAGGTCGGCACCGACATGCTCTTCGAACAGATTCCCGCCTATCTGGAGTTCTTCGGGTTCACCCCGCTGCCGACCCCCGCCCAGCTCCGCGAACACGCCCAACTCGCTGCCTGACCCCGACGCTCATCGAGTAGGTCGCGCAGCGACCGTGTCGAGATGAACCACCTCGATCGGCGCATCTCGACACGTCCGGCGCTGCCTCGCTTCGCGTCGGCACCGCCGGACCACTCGATGAGCGTCAGCTCACTGCTCCGGCAGGCCGTGCCGCTCCTCGAGCTCACGGATCTCGGCGAGCACCGACGGTGCCCGGTTGGCGACCGACTGACCGCCGAAGAGGTATGCCAGATCGAGCGTCTGCTGCAGCTGCTCCCAGCTCGCCCCCTGACGCCGCGCCGCCCAGCCGTGCAGCTTCGCCGCGTCACTGAGTCGGCTGGCCAGGATCGCGAACAGCATCAGCTGCACCGTCAGCTCGTCCAGGTCGGCCGGGTTCGACACCAGCGCTCGCGCCTTCTCCTGTGCCAGCAGAAGTTCCGGGTTGCTGGAGCGCAGCGACTCGAAGCGGGCCGCGACCCGCGGCGGCACGAAACCCATCAGCTCCCGGTAGCTGGCCAGGTAGCCCTCGATCTCGGCGTTCTGCTGTTCGCTCGTCATGGCCCGATTCTTCCATCGGCCGCCTCAGTCGAGCTCGATGACCAGATCCGCCAGGTCCCGCGGCCGATCCTGCAGCCAGTGCCAGCGCTCCTGGGCCGCCCAGCGCTCCCAGTGCGGCTCGTAGGCGGCACCGTCCCGGGCCAGCGCCCGCTGGCGGCGTACCGGCTCGGACAGTTCCAACCAGACCGACACCGACGCCAGCGCGACCGATGCCCGGGTGATCGCCCCGCACCCCTCGATGATCAGATCCGCGGCCGGGTCGAGCGGGACCCACTCCCCGGGCCGATTCCGGTCCCAGTCCCAGCGCCGATACCCCGCGCGGTCCGAGAGGATGTCGGCGGTCACCATCACCGCGCCGGCGGTCAGGCCGTCCCAGCCGGGATAGCAGTCGTCCAGGCTGACCACCCGCGGTGCCGGATCGAGCAGCCGGGCGAGCTCGTGCGCGGTGCTCGTCTTGCCGGATCCGGAGCCGCCGTCGAGGAGCGCCACCCATCGCCCGGGCCCGGTCAGTCCCGGTTGCAGCAGCGGTGCCAGCGCCTCGGCGATCACGAGCCCACCCAGTTGGCGGTGCCGAACCAGACCGCGGAGCCGACCGCGACCGCACCCATCACCGCACACACCAGCACACCCACCGCGTCGGCGCCCCGCAGCCGGGATTCCCTTGCCCAGCTGCGTTCCGGCGCATCCGGACCGGTCGCGCCGAAACCCTTCGCCTCCATCGCCGTGGCCAGTCGGCTGCCGCGCCGGATCGCCAGCACCAGCAGCGCGAAGGCCATCGACAACCAGCGCCGGACCCGCCCGGTGTCCCCGAGGCCGCGGGCGCGGCGGGCCAGTCCGAGCGAGCGCCAGTCGTCGGTGAACAGCCCCAGCATCCGGATCCCGGCCAGCGCGCCGAGCACGAACCGCGCCGGCAACCGGGCCACCTGCGCCAATCCGTCGGCCAGGTCGGTGGGGTCCACATCGCCGAACAGCAGCACCGCCGACAGGCCGAGCGCCAGCACCCGCAACAACACAGCAACCGCCAGCAGCAGCGAGTTGTCGGTGACCCGGATCAGCAACCAGGCAAACCATTCCGCGCCACCGGGGCGCCCGTACAGTGCCATCGAGATCGCCGCCAGCATCCCGACCACGAACAGCACCGCCAGCCGGCGGGCGATCAGTCGCGGTGGGAATCCACAAGCCAGCGCGGCGACGAGCACCAGCACCAGCCCGACCGCGGCACTCAACCAGTCCAGGGTGAGGATCAGCGGGATCGAGAGCACCAGCGCCATCGCGAATCGGGTCACCGGATTCAGCCGATCCAGCAGCGTGTTCGCCTTCTCGGTCATCGTGCCGCCACCGCCAACCGGCGCTGCCCGAGCACCTCGATGAACGGCTCGTCATGGGTGACCGAGAGCACCGCACGCCCCTCACCCAGCATGCCCGCGACCAGGCGTACCAGGTCCAGCCAGGTGGTCCGGTCCTGGCCGAAGGTCGGCTCGTCGAGCACGATGAGTCGCGGGCCGGTGGCCAGCACCGTACCGACCGAGAGCCGGCGTTTCTGCCCACCGGAGAGGGTGAACGGATTCGCTGCGGCCAGCGGTTCGAGATGCAACAGGGCAAGGAGTTCCTCGACCCGCCGGGTGATCTCGGTGGCGGGGATGCCCAGCGCCCGCAGCCCGACGGCGAGCTCCTCGCGGACCGTGGCCGCGACGAACTGGTGCTCGGGCTGCTGGAAGACCGTACCGATCCGGGGCAGCAGATCCACCGAGCGCCAGGTCGCCGGATCGGCCGGGTTCGGCGTACGCCCGAAGGCACGTCGCCGGGCGGGGGGCCGCAGCTCCGGAGCCGCCACCAGGTCACCGCCGAGCCGGGGCAACAACCCGGCCAGGGTGAGCGCCAGGGTGGTCTTCCCGGCACCGTTCGGGCCGGTGAAGACCGTGGAGGTGCCCGCCGGGAGGGTGACGTCGATGCCGTCGCGCAGCACGGTGTCGTAACCGATGGCGAGCCCCCGGCCGACCAGCAGCTCGGTGGCATCGGCCGGTGGCGTGGGCAAGGCCACCTCGGGCAGCGGTACGCCCGGCACCCAGACCCCGGCGGCCAGCAACCGGTCCCGCTGTTCGGCGAAGACCCGGTCGGGCGGGCCGTCGGCGAGTACGCCACCGCCGGCATCGAGCACCACGACCCGGTCCACCAGGTCCTGCCAGAGATCCACCCGGTGCTCGACCACGACCAGCGTGGTCGAGCGGTCGGCGACCAGCTCGCTGACCGCGGCCCGGACCTCCTCGATGCCGACCGGGTCGAGGTTCGCGGTGGGTTCGTCGAGCAGCAGCAGCCCGCTGCGCATCGCGACGGCTCCGGCCAGTGCCAATCGCTGCTTCTGGCCGCCGGAGAGCTGGCTCGTCGGATGATCCAACGGCATCCGCAATCCCAACCGGTGCAGGGATTCGCCGACCCGCGGCCAGATCTCGGACCGCGGTACGCCAAGGTTCTCCAGCCCGAAGGCGACGTCGTCACCGATCCTGGCCAGCACCACCTGGGATTCCGGGTCCTGCAGGACCAGCCCGATCCGGCCGCGCTGCCGGGAGGGATGCTTGCCGCCGACGAGCAACCGGCCGGTCTCCTCGCCCTCCTCGGCGCCGCCGAGCACCCCGGCCAGCGCGTGCAGCAGGGTGCTCTTGCCCGCCCCGGAGGCGCCGAGCAGCAGCACCCGCTCACCCGGTTCGATGGTCAGATCGAGGTCGGTGACCGCCCAGGCGCGCCGCCCTGCATGCCGCCAGCCCCAGCCCTCGGCGCGGACCGCGAGCGGGGTGGCGGCCGGGTCGGTGGTGTTGCTCAGACCAGCCGCCTGGACTCGCGCCCGGCGGCGAAGCGATCCAGCGCCCCGGCACGCGCCAACGCCTTCATCAGCAGCCAGGCCAGCAGGCCCGCCAGCACCGCACCGGAGAGCGCGGTGCAGATCAGGTACAGCGTGTTGTAACCGGCCGACTTGGACCAGTTGCCGAGGATGAACTCATTGACCCAGGCGCCGACACCGGCGAGCAGGCCGGCCAGGATGGCGACGATCGCGCCGAAGCGGCGGTAGGCGAAGATCGCGAAGACCAGCTCCGCGCCGAGCCCCTGGGCGAGTGCGGAGTACATCGTCTCCCAGCCCCACTGGTTGCCGAGCGCCATCGAGACGAATCCGGCGACCAGTTCGACGAAGAGCGCCGCACCGGGCTTGCGGATGATCAACCCGCCGAGCGGGCCGCCGAGGAACCAGACGCCGGCGGCCAGGCCACCCAGGCCCGGGGTGAGCGCATCCATCGCCGAGTACCAGGCGTACCCCAGGGAGTTCCAGCCGAAGAAGATCAGGCCGCAGGCGACGCCGAGGACCGCCGCGACGACGATGTCGACCACCCGCCAGCGGTGCCGGCCACCGCTGTCCGGCCGGGTCTGGTCGTCGACGCGAGCCTGCTCGTGCTTCTGGTTGCTCATCGTGTGCCTCTCTGCTTGCACGGGCCCAGCGGCGGCTGGTGCAAGAGGCCTCCCTGCGCTGGCATGACCCAGATCAGGTGTGACGGTCGAAGGTCTGACCTTCCTCTCAGCCCGGTGCCCCGGACTCCCGTGATCCGAATCAGTATAGAACCGGGCCGCGGTCCCGGTCGTGGGGGCGTACCGGGAATACCACCAAGTAGTTGACTGTTGAACGAGTGTGAAGAAAATTGGTTTCCTGAACTTCGGCCATTGGAGCGAGACGCCCTACTCCAAGGTGCGCACCGCCTCCGATGCGCTGCTGCAGTCGATCGACCTGGCCGTCGCGACCGAGGAGCTGGGCGGTGACGGGGCGTACTTCCGGGTGCACCACTTCGCCCGGCAGCTCGGTTCGCCGTTCCCGCTGCTCGCCGCGATCGGTGCCCGCACCAAGCGGATCGAGATCGGTACCGGGGTGATCGACATGCGCTATGAGAACCCGATGTACATGGCCGAGGACGCCGGCGCCGCCGACCTGATCTCCGGCGGCCGACTCGAGCTCGGCATCAGCCGGGGATCGCCCGAGCAGGTGATCGACGGCTGGCGCTACTTCGGCTACCAGCCCGCCGAGGGTGAGACGGCCGCCGACATGGCCCGCCAGCACGCCGAGGTGTTCCTGGAAGTGCTGTCCGGCAAGGGATTCGCGCGACCCAACCCGCGGCCGATGTTCCCCAACCCGCCGGGTCTGTTGCGTCCCGAGCCGCATTCCCCCGGTCTGCGCAGGCGGATCTGGTGGGGCGCGGTCTCGGATGCCACCGCGCGCTGGACGGCCGAGAAGGGGATGAACCTGATGAGCTCCACGCTCAAGGCCGACGAGACCGGTGAGCCGTTCCACGTCCAGCAGCGCAAGCAGATCGAGGCCTTCCACGCCGCCTGGCAGGAAGCCGGTCACGACTGGCAGCCGCGCACCTCGGTGAGCCGCTCGATCATGCCGATCACCACCGATGAGGACCGGATGTATTTCGGCCACGAGGGTGAGAGCTCCGATCAGGTGGGTCAGATCGAGCAGGATCTGCGGGCGGTCTTCGGGCGCAGCTATGCCGCCGAACCGGACAAGCTGATCGAACAGCTGGCCGACGATGAGGGCATCGCGGCGGCGGACACGCTGCTGCTCACCGTGCCGAACCAGCTCGGGGTGGACTACAACGCCCGGCTGATGGAAACGGTGCTGACCCAGGTCGCCCCCGCGCTCGGCTGGCGCTGAGGTTCGGCTGGGGTCGACCGTGGGGCAGGATGAACCCATGGCGACCACGCTGAGCTGGGATGAACTGGGGGAGGGCATCGGGCGCGCCGGGACGGTGCTGCGGGCGAACGCCGGCAGCAGCGGTCTCGACGCCCCGGTGCCCACCGCACCGGAGTGGACGGTCCGCGACCTGGTGGCGCACCAGGGCCGGGTGCACCGGTGGACCGTCGGGGTGCTGGACGGTCGCGCCCAGCTCGCCGACAGCGGTGACTTCGCACCGACCGAGGACGAGGCCGCCGATCTGCTGGAGTGGTTCGACGACGGTTGGGCGCTGCTGCTGCACACCCTCGGTGGCGCACCGGAGGATCTCGACGTGCCGTTCTTCCTGCGTACCGGGGATTCGCCGCGGGTCGGTTGGGCCCGCCGCCAGGCCCACGAGACCAGCATCCACGCCGTCGACGCCCTCGCCGCGCGGCTGGGGCGTACGCCGGCCGCGGACGAGACCTGGTTGCAACCGATGTTCGCCGCCGACGGTGTCGACGAGCTGCTGATGGGTTTCGCACCCCGCCGCTCCACCGGGTTGCGCAACGACGAACCCATCACCGTCGAGGTGTCGACCACCGACACCGGGCATGTCTGGTCGCTCGATATCGGCCCGGAGGGGACACGTCCCCGCGCCGAACCCTCGCCCGATGCGGAGGTACGCCTCAGCGGCCCGGCGGTCGAGCTCTACCTCGCGCTCTGGAACCGCGGCGACTCGAATCGGGCGGGGCAGATCGACGACCCGCAGAATTTCCTGCCCAGCTGGGCGGAGCGGGTGCGGATCTGAGCAGACGCGTGCGGTGAGACGGCCGACCGAAAGGCTTAACACCTCAGACCTCCAGCGGTAGTGTCCGCCAGCAACGACCGCGGGAGGCACGATGACGAGCACCGAGGACCCGGAACGGACCGGCGAGAGCCGTTACGAGCAGGGTTACCACACCTCCGGCGTGATCACCTCGATGCAGCGGCGGGTGCTCGCCGGCGCCTCGGTCGGCCAGTTCATCGAGTTCTATGACTTCGCGCTCTATGCGATCTCGGCGATCACGCTGTCCCGGCTGTTCTTCCCACCCGGCAACGAGACCACCGCGCTGCTCTCGCTGTTCGCGGCCTACGGTGTCTCCTTCTTCATCCGTCCCGTCGGCGGGCTCGTCTTCGGTGCCCTCGGTGATCGGATCGGCCGCCGCAACGTGCTCTTCGCGACCCTGCTGCTGATCGGTGTCGCGACCGCCGGAATCGGTTCCCTGCCGAGTTATCACACGATCGGCATCACCGCCACGGTGCTGCTGGTCTTCCTGCGGCTGGTCCAGGGCTTCTCCGCCGGCGGGGAGTCGGTCGGCTCACCCGCCTTCGTCTTCGAGCATGCATCGGTCGATCGGCGCGGTTGGTGGATCAACATCGCCCTGGCCGCGACCGCGTTGCCCTCGGTGGTGGCCTCCGGGCTGGTGCTGCTGCTGCAGACCACCATGGAGCCGGCCGCCTTCGGTTCCTACGGTTGGCGGATCCCGTTCTGGATCGCGTTGCCGCTGGCGGTCTTCGGCATCTGGATCCGGTTGCGCACCGACGAATCCCCGGCCTTCAGGCAGATGGAGGCCGCCCAGCGCGCCGAACTCGCCCGGGCCACCCCGGTCCGCGACGCCTTCCGCGAGAACTGGCTGACGATGGTGCAGGTGGTCTTCGTGATGGGGATGACCGCGATGGGCTTCTATTTCCTGTCCGGCTACTTCATCTCCTACGTCGCCACCACCGGCCGGTTGAGCAGCAGCCAGTCGCTCGGCCTGAACGCGCTCGCGATGCTGGCCTACACCATCCTGCTGCCGATCATGGGCCGGATCGGCGACCGGGTCGGCCGGCGCACGATGATGCTGGCCGGGCTGGCCGCGATCCTGGTGCTGGCCCTGCCGGCGTTCCTGCTGGTCACCAGCGGCAATGTCGCTCTGGCGCTGCTCGGCCAACTGCTCTTCGTCCTCGCGATCACCATCTATGGCGGCGGTTGCTACACCTTCTTCATCGAGGTCTTCGACACCCGCACCCGCTTCACCTCGGCCGCGTTCAGCTACAACCTGGGATACGCGCTGTTCGGCGGCACCGCGCCGCTGATCGGGACCGCGCTGGTGTCGGCGTCGAAGATCCCTTACTCACCGGCGTTCTATGTGATGGGCTTCGCCGTCCTGGTGCTGGTGCTGATGTTCGCACTCCGCATCCCGGAGACCCGCGGCCGGATTTCCTGAACCCGCAAGCTGCGCAGCAGAAGGAGAATCGATGGAGACGAACAGGTCCGCTGCCGAGGTGCTGGCATCCTTCGCGGAACTGAGCCGGATCGGGGCCACCGAGGCGGGCGGGGTGGAACGGCAGGCCGCGACCGCGGCCGACGGCGAGACCCGGGCCTGGTTCCGGCGGTTCGCGAGCGAGCGCGGCTGGTCGACCCGGGTGGACGGGATCGGCAACCTGTACGCCCTGGTCGAGTTGGTGCCCGGTGCGCCCTCTGTCTATCTGGGTTCGCATCTGGACTCCCAGCCGCGCGGCGGCAGGTTCGACGGGGCCTACGGTGTGCTCGCGGCCCTGCACGCGGCCGACCGGTTGCAACGCCGCGCCGCCGCCGAGCCGGGTGCGGTGGCGTACAACCTGTGCGTGGTGGACTGGTTCAACGAGGAGGGCGGCCGGTTCCAACCCTCGATCATGGGCAGCTCGGTGTTCGCCGGGATCATGGACCGCGAGACGATGCTCAAGGTCACCGATGACGACGGAATCACCGTGCGGGAAGCACTTGCGGCGATCGGCCAGCTCGGCACCGACGAGCCACCGACACCCGCCGCGTACGCCGAGATCCACATCGAGCAGGGCCGGATCCTGGAGCGCGAGGGGATCGGTTTCGGTGCGGTGGATTCCACCTGGTACACCCAGAAGCTCGATATCGAGGTCGACGGCGAACAGTCGCACACCGGTGCCACCTTGATGGCGGACCGGCACGACGCGCTCTACGTCGCCTCCCGGGTGATCACGATGCTGCACGACATCTGCGACGAGTTCGAACCCGAGGCGCTGCTCTCGGCGGTCGGCTATTTCACCGTCGAACCGAACTCGCCGATCGTGGTGAACCGTTACGTGCACATGGTCGGCGATCTGCGTTCCAACGATCCGCAGATCGTGCACCAGGCCCGGGACCGGCTGGTCGAACGGTTCGCCGAACTGGCCCGGGAGACCGAGGTCCGGATCACCGCCAGAGATGTCGACATCCGACCCAAGCTGCACTACCCGGAGGCCGGGATCGAGCTGGTGGAGAAGGTCGCCGCCGATGCCGGGGTCGAGGTGCGCCGGATGCAGACGATGGCCGGCCACGACTCGGTGCCGATGAACACCGTGGTCCCGACGGTGATGATCTTCATCCCCAGCGTCGACGGGGTTTCCCACTGTGAAAGAGAGTTCACCCGCGACGAGGACCTGCTCGCCGGTGTCGATTTCCTGCAGAACGTCGTCTGGGAACTGCTGCAGGGCCGGTTGGACGGGGTCGAACCGGCACCCCGGTACTGAGCCGGTGACCCCGGCGCCGACCTACCCTGTTGGGGCACGGTTGTCGGTCCAGGAGGTAGGCGGTGCCGGTGCTCGGGATGGTCCTGCTGGTGGCGATCGTCGCGCTCGCCCTGGTCACCGTGCTCGACCTGATCCGCCGGGTGCCGCTGATCTGTGCACCGGTGCTGGCGCTGGCCGTGCCGGTGATCCTGAACGCACCCCTGCTCGGCTGGTACCTCGACCGCGAGCTGGGCGGTCGGTGGCGCGCCCCGATGATCGTGCTGGCGGTGCTGCTCGGCTACCTGTGGCTGCGGTTGCAGCTCGCCCCGATCCGCGACGGTGTACGGCTCGGACCGCTGACCAAGATCCTCGGCGGCGCCACCCCGATCCTCTATTCGCTCTGCTATGCAACGATTCTGCAGGCCATCGTGCTGCCGGTGGTGTGGGTCAGCTGGGGTGCGCTGATCCCGACCGGCGTGCTGGTCACCAACCTCGTCTGGTCGGTGTTGAGCTGCCTGCTGCTCTATCTCAACGGGGCCCTGCGCGCGGTGCTGCTGTCGAAGAGCCTGTCGGTGGTCAGCCGGGTGTTCCTGCTGGGCACCCTGTGGATCCCGGTGCTCGGCTGGATCGCCGGGGTCGGCGCCGGGCGTACCGTCCGCCGCGAATATCTGGCCGCCGTCGACCGGGCCGAGTGGGAACGCGAACTGCCCACCGACGACCGGTGCGCGACCCGGTATCCGATCCTGCTGGTGCACGGCGTCGGCTGGCGGGACCGGATGCTGTTCAACGCCTGGGGCCGGATCCCGCGCTATCTGAAGCGGCACGGGGCGAGCATCTACCACGGTGAGCAGGAGGCCTGGGGCACGATCGAGGAGAACGGGAAGCAGGTCGCGGCCCGGATCGCGCAGGTCTGCGAACAGACCGGCTCGCCGAAGGTCAACGTGATCGCGCACAGCCGCGGCGGGATCGATTCCCGGTATGCGATCTCGACCCTCGGCATGGGCGATCGGGTGGCCAGCCTGACCACGATGAACACCCCGCACCACGGCGTACGTTTCGCCGACACCGCAACGAAACTGAGGGAACCGATCTATCTCAAGCTCGCCGCGGTGGTGAACTGGATCTTCGCGGTGGCCGGTGACACGACCCCGGACTTCCTCACCTCGACGATGGCCTTCCGCACCGAGCTGGCTCGCGAGTTCAACCGCAACACCCCCGATCATCCGGCGGTCCACTACCAGTCCTACACCTCGGTGATGAGCTCGGCCGCAAGCGATCCACGGTTGGCGGTGCCCTATCGGGTGATCAAGGCGCTCGGTGAGGAGAACGACGGGCTGGTCTCGGTGGATTCGGCGAAGTGGGGCGAGTTCCGCGGCGTCTTCCGCAGCACCGGACGCCGCGGTGTCTCGCACGGTGACCTGGTCGACTACAACCGCGAGGACTTCCACGGGTTCAACGTGCTCGCCGAATACATCCAGATCGTCGGCGAACTCAAGCAGCGCGGCTATTGAGCTCGCGCAGATATCGCCGCACGGCGGTCGCGGCCGCGCGCCCACCCCGGTTGCCACCGATGGTGCTCGCCGACGGGCCATAGCCGACGAGCTGGACGCGCGGGTCACGTGCGGCGGTGACGGCGGCCTGCGGGCCGCTGCCCGAGGGCAGCAGCGCGATCCCGCCGAGCTCGGAGCGCAGGTGCAGCGGCGCGAGATGCGAGACCGCGGGCCGGAAGCCGGTGGCCCACAGGATCACGTCGGCCGCCTCGAAGGAGCCGTCGGCCCAGCGCACCCCGTCCGGTTCGATCGAGTCGAACATCGGCCGGCGATCGGCGTACGCCCCCAGCCGTCGCGCCTGTTCCTCCTGCGGCCGCAGCATCAATCCGGTCACGCTGACGACGCTGGCCGGCGGCAGTCCCTGGGTGACCCGTTCGGCCACCCTGGTCACGGCCTCCAGTCCGGCATCGGGATTGAAGTCACCGCTGCGCCAGACGGGTTCGCGGCGGGTGACCCAGATCGTCTCGGCGACCGGGGCCAGCTCCCCGAGGAACTGGATCGCGGATGCGCCACCGCCGACGACCACGATCCGCTTGCCGGCCAGCTGCTCGCGCCCCGGATAGTCGGCGGTGTGCCACTGCTCGCCGGTGAAGGATGCCTGGCCGGGATAGCGCGGCACGAACGGGCGGGTCCAGGTGCCGGTGGCGTTGACCAGGGTACGGGTCCGCCAGAACCGGTCACCGGCCTCGACCCGCAACAGTTCCGGCTCCTCGGGATCGTCGCGGACGGCGTCGACGCGCACCGGACGGATCACCGGAAGTCCCTGTGTCTGCTCATAATCCGCGAACCAGGTCGGGATGATCTGGTTGGCGCGGTCGGTGGAAGTGCCGGGTGCCGGTGCATCCGGCAGGTCCGCGACCCCGTGCACATCGGTCATCGTCAGCGAATCCCAGCGGTGCTGCCAGGCGCCCCCGGCGCGCTCATCGGCGTCCAGCACGACATGGTCGATCCCGCGCCGCTTCAGGTGATGGGACGTCGACAACCCGGCCTGGCCCGCGCCGATTACCAGCGAGTCGAGAACATCCATCACGATGGGTGGAACAACCAAACCGCCGCGGTTATGCCCGATCGGTCAGTGTCGTTCCCCAGTCGGGGTCGATCGCACCGCCCACGGCGTCGGCAAAGGTGCCGCGCACCAGCGCCACCAGACCGGTGAGATAACCGGTGCGCAGCGCGTGGGTGTCCGCGGTGTCACCCGCCAGTTGGCCGAGCGTGCCACGGGCCAGTTGCAGGGCGCTGCCGGCCAGGTGCTCGACGCCCTCGGGGTCGATCGGCTGCAGTTCCAGGGCGTGGGCGATCGTGCGGTAGTGACCGGTCAGCCGGTCCCGGTCCTGCGTGTCGATCTGGGCCAGCCGCTCCCGCAGACCGGGATCCGGTGAGGTCATCGCCAGCGCCCGGACCGCGACGAAAGCCCGCCAGCGCTCCGAGCCGGTGAAGATGGTCAGCTCGGCATCCGCGCTGTCGGCGATGAAGCGGGCCGCGCAGGCACGCCGATCGCGGTCATCCGGCAGCACGGCGCGCCGGGCGATGGCCACGACCTCCTCGCGGCCGAGGGTTGGGCTGCTGTGCACGGCCAGCGCCTGGTCGATCGCGAACGCCTGGAACTCGGCGCGATTGCGCCAGATCCGGTACGCCGAGGCGCGGGAGACGCCGGCAGCCTCGATGATCTGCTCCATCGGCAGATCGGCACTCACCGGTACGCCGTGTTCGGCGATCTGGCGCAGCACCGATGCGACGACGAGTTCGCGGGTCTGCTGTTCGGTGCGGTGGGTTCTGGTCGTCACGTGGGCCTCCTTGACGTCGAGACACAGTGTCTCATACGGTTGTTGAGACATCACATCTCAAAGGAGTCCGATCATGCCGCAGAATCGTTCGCGTACCGCCGTGCTGGCCGGGATCGTGGCCAGCGTGCTCGCCATCGCGGCCGTCGCGCTCAGCAGCGACGCGCTGCGCACCCAGCTCGCCGGGGCGTACGCCTATCCGAATGCGTCGGGGATGAGCCTGGATGACGCCACCTCCTGGACGACGACATATCTGTTCCTGATCTCCGGCGCCGCCCTGCTGGTCGCGTTGATCTATCTGATCCCGCGGGTCGCCGGCTCGCGCGCGGGCTGGTGGACCGGTGCCGTGCTCACCGTGCTCGGCGCCGCCCTGGCGATCTACAACGCGACCCAGGCCTTCCCGATGCTGATCAGGGTCGCCGGCTTCCTGCCCGTTGCCGCCGGGCTGGTCTGGCTCAGCCTGTCTGGCTCCGGCCGGCGCACGGCTCGGGCTGCCGCTGCGGCGTGACCGATGCGGTGGCGGTCGGCGTACGCCCCGGGATGGTCAGCGCGACGAGCGTCGCGATCCCAATGATCACGGCGATTCCGGTCATCGCGACCGTGAGCGGTACGCCCCCACTGACGGTGACCACATTGATCAGCACCGCCAGGCCGATCGCACCGCCGAGCTGCTGACCGGTGGTGGCGATCCCGCTGGCGGTGCCCTGATCGGCCTCGGCGGTGCCGGTGGTCGCGGTGGCGTACATGGTCGTGAAGACGACGCCCTGCCCGATGCTGAAGAGCGCGGCCAGTGCGAGCACCAGCGGCCACCCGGTCGCGTCCCGCACCAATCCGGCGAACAGGGCGACACCGGCCAGTCCGATCAGTTGACCGGACAGCATCGCCGTCCGCAACCCGGTGCTGGTGGCGAGTCGGCCGCCGATCGTGGTGCCGATCAGCACCCCGGCGCACGGGATGACGAAGGCGAGTCCGGTCACGAACGGGCTCAAACCCCGTACCTGCTGGAAATACAGGGTCAGGAAGTAGGCCGTCGCACCGAATCCGGCCATGAACAGGAAGGTCGACGCGGTGCCGGTGGACAGGTGCCGGTTGCGGAAGCGGCGGAGGTCGAGCAATGGATCGGCGGCCCGTCGTTCGACGAGCAGCAGGACCGCGGCGGCGACCAGCCCCGCGACCAGGGTGCCGAGCGCGGCGGTGGAGGCCCAGCCGCCCTCGGCGGCGAAGGTGAAGCCCATCACGACCAGTACCGCGGTGGCGGTGGTCAGCACGGCGCCGGGGAGGTCGAGGCGCCCGGCGTGCGGGCGGTGCGTATCGGCCGGTACCGAGCGCGCGGCGAGCAGCGCGACCAGCGCGACCAGCGGCAGGTTGATCGCGAACACTGCCCGCCAGCCGAAGAGGTCGGTCAGCACGCCGCCGAGGATCGAACCGAGCACCATGCCCGATGAGCCGGCGGCGCCCCAGATGCCGAGCGCCCGGTTGCGGGGCGCGCCCTCGGTGAAGCTGGTGGTCAGCAGGGCCAGGGTGGCGGGTGCCAGGGCTGCGCCGCCGATGCCCTGGATGCCCCGACCGAGGATCAGCATCCATTCGGCGACCGCGATGCTGCCGAGCAGTGAGCCGAGGGCGTACCCGGCCAGCCCGAGCAGGAACATCCGGCGCCGCCCGAGCGCGTCGACGAGTCGGCCGCAGAGCAGCAGGAACCCACCGAAGGCGATCGCGTACGCGCTGACCACCCATTGCAGGGTCTCGGCGGAGAAGCCGAGCCCGGCGATCTGGGGGAGTGCGACGAAGACGATGTTGTAGTCCAGTCCGATCAGCAGCTGGGCCGCGGCGAGCACGGTGAGCAGCAGGGCCGGGTGTCGTGGGGATGCGGGTTTCGTGGGGTTCATCTCTCTCCGAAATAGTCCGAGTTATTATCTTCCGAGTTCGGACATTAACAGTTCGGGAGAGGTCCGGCTAGAGTCATGGTGTGAAAAGTTCCGGTGGTGATGTGGAGCTGTGCGGGTTGGTGGCGCGGCTGAATCAGCGGCTGGATTCGCATGTCCGCCGGGTCGCGGACCGCCTGGGGATCACCTCCTCACAGACGATCGCGTTGCGCGAGCTGTCCGAGGCGATGACGCTCACCGAGCTGGCCGAGCGGATGAGCTGCGAGGCCTCCAATGCCGGGTATGTGATCGACCGGATGGCCGAACAGGGCCTGGTCACCCGCGAGCCGCATCCTGGTGACCGGCGCCGCAAACTCCTCGAGCTCACCGCGGCAGGGCAGCGGTGCCGCCGCAATGTGCTCACCGCCCTGGCCCAGCAGGCCCCGGTCGACACCCTCGACGCGGCCGAGCAGGACGCGCTGAAAACCCTGCTGCGCAAGGCGACCGGGGGCTGATGCCCCGTTCATCGAGTAGCCGGCCTCCCACGTTCATCGAGTAGCTGGCCCGGCGTAGCGAAGCGGAGCGGGGGCAGCGTGTCGAGATGAACCGCTCAGTCGCCGACCTGGCCGATCCGCTGCGTACCCAGTTCGTCCTGCAGTCCGACCAGCAACTTGCTCAGCAGGCGGGCGAGAGTCTCGCGTTCCTCGCTGTCCAACGATTCCAGCAGCTCCAGCTCGCGGCCGAGAACGGCGTCGACGAGACGTTCGACCGTGGCGTGCCCGGCCGCGGTGAGGGTGACGTCGACCGCACGCGATCCCGGACCCCGAGGGGTACGCCGGACCAGGCCCTGCTTCTCGGCCCGGTCGACGCGTTGGCTGATCGCTCCGGCGGTGACCATTCCTGCCGCCGCCAGTTCGCGGGTGGTCAGCGTGTAGGGGTCGCCGGAACGGCGCAGGGTGGACAGCAGGTCCAGGGTCGCGGCATCGGCGTCATTGCTGCGCAACAGGCGGGTGCGATCGTCACCGAAGAGTTTCGCGGCGTGCCAGATCCGGGTGACGATGCCGATCGACTCGACCGAGGTGCCCGGGCGTTCTCTCAACCAGGCAAGGGCGATCGCATCGACCTGGTCATCGGGGTCGTAGGCCATCGTGCGGCTCCCGTCGGGTCGGATGCTAACGTTTAGGCCTAAACGTTAGCTCTGAGGAGGATGTCGTGGACAGGACCGTGATCGTAACCGGTGGTGGTACGGGAATCGGGCGGGCGATCGCCGAGCGATTTGCTGCCGCAGGGGACCGGGTGATCATCACCGGCCGGCGCCGTGAGGTGCTCGACAGGGCGGCCGACGAGCTGGAGGGGAATGTCGAGGTGCGCGACTTCGACGCGTCGGATCCCGGGCAGGTGGAAGCGTTCGCCGTTTCGCTGGATGGGGTGGACGTCCTGGTCAACAATGCCGGCGGCAACACCGACTTCGATGGCGCGGAGCCCGGCAGCCTGGCGGAGGTGGCTGATGCCTGGCAGCGAAATCTGGCTGCGAACCTGATCTCGGCGGTGCTGATGACCACGGCCCTGGGGCCGAAGCTGGGCGCCGGGGCCTCGGTGATCTCGATCGGCTCGATCGCTGCCGACAAGGGCGCGGGTGCCTATGGGGCGGCCAAGGCGGGGATCGCTTCCTGGAACATCGGGCTGGCCCGGGAGCTGGGTCCGCGTGGGGTCACCGCGAATGTGGTGTCTCCGGGATTCATCGAGGCGACCGAGTTCTTCCGCGACGCGCTGACCGACCAACGCCGCCAGTCGCTGATCGATGCTGCGCTGACCGGGCGGGCCGGCGTGCCGGACGATATCGCCGCCATGGTTGAATTCCTGGCCTCCGAGGGGGCCCGCCAGATCACCGGCCAGACGTTCGCGGTCAATGGGGGCGAGTGGCCCAGTCGCTGAGAGCGGATGCACGAGTTCGCTAGTTGCGGTTCAGGCCGTGATGGCGCGTCAGGAGAGCACGCTTGAAGTGAGTTTCTGCGTCGTCGATCTCTGCCGTCGGCACACTCGGGCCGAAGACTCGCAGGAGGCTGTACATGAAGTGCTGACGGTGCGACAGGTCAAGTGCGTCCAACTCTCGTAGGGCGACATTGCCGCCGTGGCCGGTCTTCGCATAGGCGGTCCATCGGCCGAGAATGCGTTCACTTCCGTCGGCCTTGCCCACGTACAGCTTTCCGCTGCTGGTGTCAGCGATCAGATAGATGCCCTGAACTGAGCTCAGTGCGGTACGCCAGTGCGCATACCTTGGCTCGTCAACCACATCCTGCAGCTCGGAATGACTGATCAGCACGCGGTCGAACCCTGGGAAAGTCCTGAGTTGTGGATCGGCAATCTCGACCACCGGAAAGTCAGATCGGTCGGCACGCTTCGCCCAGTTGACCGGGTCGCGCGACCACTCGATGACAAGACGGTGTTTCAGGGACATCAACGCATCGGACGGTCGAAGATCGAAGAATCTCTGGGTGTCGGACCGTTCGCTCTCGACCTCTCCATGGTTCTCGTAGGCGCACAGGAAGCGACAGCGTCGCTTCCCATCGGCCATGAAGTTCACCCAGATGAACGGTGGGGTCTTTCCCAACTTGTTACGGATTCCCTGAGTTCTCACGTAATCCAGGATCTTGGGTTCGGTGAGGTCTGCCGGGGATGCGAGGCCGTCGGATGTATAGGTGTGGCGCAGCACAATCACCTCGTTGAGACCGAGCCCGGCAGCCGCGAGAATATGATTGAGCGTGAGATCACCGGTATGTGATGGAGGAGTCGTCACGCTGGCACTCTATTCGAGCGCTCCGTTCCTGATGGTGAACTGGCCCGTGGGCAGGGGGGTAAGTGGCTGAAGGCTACGAGGTCGGCGATCACGTCGGCTGGAACTCCGAGGCCGGGCAGGTGTCCGGTCGGATCATCCGCGTGCATACCGCGGATTTCGACTACAAGGGCCACACCCATCGCGCCTCACCCGACGATCCGCAGTACGAGATCCGCAGCGACAAGACCGACCACATCGCCGCACACAAGGGTGGCGTGCTGCACCGGCTCGACGACTGAGCGGCGATGGGTACGCCGGTCTTCACCATCGGACACTCGAACCGCTCACTCGAGGAGTTCATCGGTCTGCTGCAGGAGACCGAGATCGAGCGGGTCGTCGATGTCCGCAGACTGCCCGGTTCGACACGCTACCCGTGGTTCGACGAGAGTGCGCTTGCCGGATCCCTTGCTGCGCAGGGGATCGCGCTCGATCGGTTGAGCGCACTCACTGGCCGCCGCCCGGTCAGCAAGGACGTCCCGTTCGAGGTCAACGCCTGGTGGGAGAACCGAAGCTTCCACAACTTCGCCGATCATGCCCTTTCGGCCGAGTTCACCGCGGCGCTCGCCACCCTGCAGGAATGGGGAGCTCTGGGGCGTACCGCGGTGATGTGTTCGGAGGCCGTCTGGTGGCGCTGCCATCGCCGGATCATCGCCGATCACCTGCTCGCCCACGGGGCCGACGTCCGCCACATCATGGGCCCGAAGCACGTCGACCGGGCCAGACTCAGCGAGGGCGCCGTGATCGGTGGTGACCTTGAGGTGACCTACCCGGCAACGGAGCGGTCCACGGTCTGATTCCGCGGTGGTCTTTGGGCCGATGTGGTGGCCAGAGCCCCTTAGATAGCTTGATGGCGTGTCGGCTGAACAGTTGGAGTCAGGGATGACGATCTTCGGGCGAATCATGCTGACGCTCGCGGTGATCGCCATCGTGATTCTGTTGGCCATCGGGGGAATGCGGGCATTGGTCTCCGGGTTTCTCTATCAGGGAAAGCTGTTTGCGTTCCAGTTTCCGGGCACTGCCAGCCACCATGCCTTCTTTCAGTCGAAGTACGACGGGCTCGCGCAGATCGCTCCCAGCCTGGGTGACAACGATCCGCTTCCGGCCGACTATGCCGAGATGGGCGTCGATGGTGTGGCGCATCGGGCGGATGGTTCGCCGACCGGCGAGTTCTATCTCGTGGCGTTCCGCAACTGGCGTGATGAGGCCGGCATGCTGATCGTTCTGACGGCTGCCACTTGGCCATCGAGCGGAGTCAGCGTCAGCGGTGGTTGGGGAATCCAGCACTGTGAGCGCCTCGACGATCGATGGCTGACCTGCTGGGGAGACTGACCCCGACGATTCACCCGGCGTACTCCCCGGGTGAATTGGACAGCTCCCGCCTCCAGCGCGCGGAAGCTGTCCGATTCACCGGTTGTACACAGAGTTCAATTCGGACGATCAGTGACAGGTGACGTTCGCCTGCTCGGCATGGACCGTTCGCCGGCAGTTCACCGGGCGGGAGTGAGGTTGGGCCATGACTCCTCTCATTCGTAACACGCGTCGTTCCGCGCTCGCGCTCGCCACGGTGGCGGTGCTGGGCATCTCCGCGACGGCCGCGTACGCCGCGGGCGGGCTCGCCGCCCAGGGTGGCGCGGCCCGCCTTTCCGGCGACCAGACCACGACGGTGAAGAAGGCCATCGACGGTGGCAAGGCCCGCAACGTCATCCTCATCATCGGCGATGGCATGGGCGATTCCGAGGTCACCTCGGCCCGCAACTACGAGTACGGTGCCGCCGGGAAGCTCCCCGGCATCGACGCCCTCCCGCTGACCGGCCAGTACACGACCTACTCGCTCTACAAGGACGGCAAGCCGGACTACGCTCCCGACTCGGCCGCGACCGGTACCGCCTGGGCGACCGGCACGAAGACCTACGACAACGCGGTGTCGGTCGACATCGAGGGTAAGCCGCAGAAGACGCTGCTGCAGCTCGCGAAGGAGCGCGGCCTCAAGACCGGCAACGTCACCACCTCCGAGATCCAGGACGCCACCCCGGCCGTGCAGGTCGCGAACATCTCGCAGCGTTCCTGCTACGGCCCGAACAAGACGAGCACGACGTGCCCGGAGGCCGCGCTGGAGAACGGCGGCCCCGGATCGATCACCGAGCAGACGCTCACCACCCGTCCCGACATCACCCTCGGCGGCGGTGCGGCGACCTTCGCCGAGACCGCCAAGGCCGGTGAGTACGCCGGCCAGACCCTGGCGCAGCAGGCGACCGCGCGCGGGTACCAGACTGTGACCGACGCCGCCGGCCTCGCCGCCGTCACCGAGGCGGACCAGTCCAAGCCGCTCCTCGGGCTCTTCGCCTCCGGCAACCTGCCGGTGCGCTACACCGGCCCGGAGGCCACTCCGACCGGCGGCTCCCTGCCGGCCGCGAAGTGCACGCCGAACCCCGAGCGTCCCGCGACGCAGCCTAAGCTCGCCGACATGACCAAGAAGTCCATCGAGCTGCTCGACAACAAGGGCAAGAAGGGCGGCAAGGGCTTCTTCCTCCAGGTCGAGGGTGCGAGCATCGACAAGCAGGACCACGCCGCCAACGCCTGTGGCCAGATCGGTGAGGCGGTCGACCTCGACGAGGCCGTGCAGGAGGCGCTCAAGTTCGCCGAGGCCGATAAGAACACCACGGTCCTGGTCACCGCCGACCACGCGCACACCAGCCAGATCGTCGAGGCCGGCTCCACCACGCCCGGTCTCACCGCGAACCTCCTCACCAAGGACGGCTCGCCGATGACGATCGCCTACGGCACCGCCGCGGCCGGTCGTTCGCAGCAGCACACCGGCTCGCAGCTGCGCGTCGCCGGTTACGGTCCGCAGGCCGCGAACGTCGTCGGTCTCACCGACCAGACCGACATGTTCTTCACCATCTCCCGCGCGCTCAGCCTCGGCGGTCGCTGACGCACATCTCTGCCGGTCCGGTCATCGCGATGCGGTGGCCGGGCCGGTTCGCGTCCGGACCTGCTTGACAGCGTGCGAACCACTGCTAGGGTCAGTGCATGTACACACACTTAGAGGATGGGGGATGGCATGAGCGAATCAGCGAGCGGCGCCTGGGCGCAGGTCGCGGCGTTCGCCTCGGCGGTGGATGCCAACCTCGACAAGTGGCTCGGTGACACCTATCGACTGGGGCTGACCGAGTATCGCGCGCTGACCTTCCTGAGCCAGTCACCGGACAAGGAGCTGCGGATCGCGGCGCTGGCCCAGCGGGTCGGGCTCACCTCCACCTCGACCACCCGGCTGGTGAGCCGACTGGAGAGCAAGGGGCATGCGCGTCGGGATGTGTGCGAGGACGACGGTCGCGGTGTGTACGCCGTGATCGACGAACCGGGCGAGGAGCTCTGCCGCGAGATCCAGGCGGCCTTCGATGCCCGCGTCGAGGAGCTGCTGAGCAACCCGGCCAAGCACTTCCCGCACCTGGATGCTCGCGCCCTCGCCTCGGCACTCCAGCAGGTGCGCGCGCTCGTCAAACCCTGACGCTCCGGTGGCTGCTGGAGGCGTACTTCTCGCAGCACATAAATGCATGTACACACACAGATAAAAGGAGATGTCCATGACCACGAAGATCGACGTGTTCGTCGACTACGTCTGCCCGTTCTGCTTCCTGGTGGAGCCGGCGATCGACGAACTCAAGCGGGACCGCGATGTGGAGGTGACGATCCGACCGTTCGAGCTGCGGCCCGATCCGGTGCCGACCCTGCGGCCGGAGGATGATTATCTGCCGCGGGTCTGGCAGCAGTCGGTCTGTCCGATGGCCGACCGCGTCGGCATTCCGATGACCCTGCCGTCGATCTCGCCGCAACCGCGGACCGAGAAGGCGTTCATGGTGCTGCAGCTGGCCCAGGAGCGTGGTCTCGCGGAGGCGTACAGCGAAGCGATGTTCGCCGCCTTTTTCCAGCAGGACAGGAATATCGGCCTCGACGAGGTGATCATCGCGGTCGCCACCGGTGTCGGTCTCGACCGGGACGAGGTGGTGGCGGCCCTGAACAGCGAGGAGCGCCGCACCCGTCAGCGGGCCGATCAGAAGCATGCGGTGAACACGGTCGGGATCGACGCGGTGCCGGGCATCGTGGTCGAGGGCCAGGTGCTGCGCGGCGTACCGTCGGCGAACCGATTGAAGAAGGTCGTCGACGATCTGCGGCGGGACCAGCCGTGACCGCCGCGCACCTGATGACGCGGGCCGTCGACTTCTGCACCGCGCACGTCGAGGCGGGCGGGCTCCCATTCGTCGGTGTCGTGGTGAATGCGGACGGTGTGGCGATCTCGGGTTTCGGCGTGAACCGGGTCGCCGAGACCGGGGATCCGATGGCGCATGCCGAGGTCGTCGCGATCCGCGAGGCGATGGCCGGGTCGGATCTCACCACCCTGGCCGGTTGCACGTTGCTGGCGACCGGCGAACCGTGCGGGCTGTGTTACCGGTACGCGATCGAGCGCGGTATCGATGCGATCCTCGTCGCTATCGACCGCGACGAGGTCGCCGGGTTCGGCTTCGACTATCGCGCCAGCTATGCCGCCTTCGGCATCACCGAGGCGCAACGCGCCGACCTGTTCCACCCGCTGCGCGTCGCGCACGGTGACACCCCGTTCGCCCGCTACCTGCACCTGCGCCACCCCGCACATCCAACCCTGAAAGGAACATCGACATGAGTTGGCTCCACCTGGCCGTCGCGGTCGTCTTCGAAATCACCGTCGGCATCTCGGCCGGCAAGGCGAACGGCTTCAAGCATCTCGGGTGGACGATCGCGACCCTGGTCAGCGGCGCGATCGCCACGTTCTTCCTCAGTCTGGCGCTGCTCACCTTCGACGTCGGCGTCGGGTACGCCCTGTGGACCTCGCTGGCCGGGGTCGGGATCGTCGTCGTCGGCGCACTCTTCCTCGCCCAGAAACTCACCTGGCGCAAGGCCCTCGGCATCGCCATCGTCATCGCCGGCGTCGTCGGGCTCAACCTCGCCGGCGCCTGACCTGCCGGAATCACTGTTCAGAAAGGAAATGTATGAGCACCACATCCACACCCACCGCTACCGTCGAATCCGCGAGGAAGGGCCGCGCCTGGCTCGCGCTGCTGATCGCGGGCGCCTTCGAGGTCGGCTATGCCCTGTCGGTCAACGGCAGTGCCGGATTCACCAATCCGCTCTGGTCCGCCGTCGCTGTGGTGTTCTTCCTGTGCACGCTGTTCTTCCTCAGCGTTGCGCTGAAGCGGATCGACGTCGGCATCGGGTACGCCGTATGGGCCGGCATCGGCGCCATCGGCGCCGCCGTGTTCGGCCCGGTCTTCTTCGAGGAGACCCTCACCTGGGTGAAGGCGTTCTGGCTCGCCGTGATCATCGGCGGGGTCGTCTGGCTCAAGCTCGCCGACAGCCCGAAGCTCGAGGCGGCGTCGAGCTGAGCGCCCGCGGGGTCGCCGATCGGATCAGTTGGTCCGGTCGGCGAAGCCGGCTGGCAGGTCTGCGGGTGCGACGGAGATGAGCGAGTCGTCGTCGGCGCCCACTTCTTCGAAGAGCGTGATCCGCGCGAACTCGGGGACGACCCAGATCGGGTAGGTGGGGCCCTGGTCGCGAAGGGTGCGCATCTGGTCCAGGTGGTCGTTCTGGAAGACCACGGTCTTCGAGCCGTCCTCCTCGATCCAGTGGGGGAAGAAGATCGTGCCGTGTACGCGGTGCTTCTCCGGCATCACGTTCACCACGACACAGGTGCCGGTCGGTTCGTTCCAGGAGACCTTGTAGACGCCGTCGTCGATCTGGGCGAGGTCGACCTGCTGGTCCTTCACCCATCGTCCGCCGACGACGCCGCTGTGGATGCGGTAGTCGATCGTCGTCGCGTTCTTCACATACATCTCGTACTGCCAGCCGTTGGCGTAGGTGTAGATGAAGCGATGTCCGACGATGCCGCTGAGGTCCTGTACTGGGTTCATGTCGTTCTGCATACAACTGATTTTGCCACAAACATATGTTTGGGGCAAAACCGTCTGGCATGATGTCCTCATGTCATCGACGGCGGAGCAGTTGACCCAGCTACTCGGCCCGCTGCGGCGGGCGTTGCTCCGCTCCACCCAGGGCATCGAGGGGCTGCCGAACCTGCCCGACGCACAGATCGAGCTGTTGCGGGCGTTGGCCGCCACCGGCGAGATCACCCCCGGCGACCTGGCCGCACAGGTCGGCCTGGCCCGCTCCACGGTGAGCAACCTGTTGCGGGCGATGGGCGCCGAGGGCCTCGTCGAACGCAGGCTGAACACCAGCGACGGACGGAGCACGGTGCTGGTCGCATCCCCCCGCGCCCTTGAGTTGCTGGAGCGCTATGACCAGGCCAGTTCCGCGCTGCTCGATGAGGTGTTCACCGGCCTGACCGAGGAGGAGCGCCGACGACTCGCGGACGCATTACCCGTGTTGAACCGGCTGCAGGAAGAGCTCAGCCGACGCTGACGAGGGTGTTTCTAGGTGGACCTCATCGTGGCGTGAGCCGCTACATCGTTCACAATTGCACCTTACGACGCCGCAGATCCAAAGTGGGAGAACACCTACCAGCCATATCTTGGGCTCTGGGACCTTCGTATGAGGCTGGCCGTCATGTCGCTCTCCAAGAAGCAACGAGTGCGAACGGTCAAGTAAATGGAGGCAAACTGGAAGTGCGGAGGAGAATTCAATTGATTGAGGGCGGTGACCTCCCGGACCGCATTGTTACAGACGCTGGCGACAATACGATCATCACAGCATTCCCGGAACTTTAGCCCCGAGCGTAGTAGTCGATACCTGCTATAGAATCGGGATCACCGGATCCATCTCGCAGTCGGGGACCGGGAGCCCCCCTCTTGACCCACCCGTACAGCCCTTCCAGGGCGCGTGCCGAGGCGACATCAGGGTCCGCATGGTCGAGCCGTTCAGTGCTGTAGTCCGCAATCAGGCCAAGAGTGGACATGGTAATTAGCGCAATCCACAGTTGACCATTGCGCCGAGCTGACGCCCACTTCCACCGCAGTCCCTGGGACTTCAGCCAAGCATGGTCGCATCGCTCGCGTACCAGGCGCAGCGTGCGGTCCGGAGGCTCTTCCCACGAATGGTCCCTGATGCTCCTCCACAGCTGCTCGTCGTACCGAGCCCGATCAAAATGGAAGACCTCATCCAGACCTGATCGGGGCTTGAGCTCCCAGCGGACCACGTTGTCATCCCGAGTGATCGCGATCCAGACGTCGACATCGTCTCGCTGAACGGCGGCAAGGCCGACCACGAGCGGGACAATCCTGGTTTGAGGCGTGGCCGCCCAGGTATGGACTCGGATGCCCTCGCTCGCCACCGGGCCATCCGGGGGAAGGAGCCTCGCGGCCTCAGGTCCGTCGGTGCCCGTGATATCCGTGCCGTTCACAATCGCTGCCACCCGAGCTGTCGCTTCGCCCCCATGCGCGGCGAAAAGATCACGGCGGGGGCGAATGTCAATCTTCAACCTATCAAGCTGGTGCAAAGCCTACCCTCCGATAATCCCTGACTCCCCCAGTGTGGCACCAAATAGATGGCCTTTGCGGACGAGTCCGCAGCTTCTCACACATCGATCTCGGCACGAGTTGGTCGAAAGGAGTGGGCTCGACGGCGTTCTTTGCCATAGTGATGGGTGAACTTCCCAATGTTCAGACCTGATGCGGCGGTCGGAATAGACGTATCGATTCTGAATGTAGACCGAGTTAGAGTTCACATCACTTAGTCAGGAGTCTCTCGCGCACTTTAGCCACCCGCAAAAGCGCCAACAGTGTTGCGGCTCCCTTCTCCGACCTAGTCTTCGGTCATCGTAGACTGCGGTGATATCCGGTAGCAACGAAGAAGTAGAGTGCTCCTGCTATCTCCCGAGGCCGTCACGCGACAGGCCTGCTCGATGAGGTGGCCTCCGCGTGAGGCCAGAGTCAGCGTGGGCCCGTTGCGACTGCCTCCGCGCCTGGGCGCGTTGGGCTGCCGCGCGGCGCGCTTGAGCTTCTGCATGAAGTTGGCAAACGAAGTCAGCGGCTTCATTGATCGGGAGTCGCTCAACGCGGTTGTTCGTGGTTGAACCATTGCACCCAGTGGAGGGTCTCGAGCTCGTGCTCGACGTCGCGCCAGGGTACTTCGGGTCGGATGAGTTCGGTCTTGTGGGCGCCGACCTGCGATTCGGCCAGCGCGTTGTCGTAGGCGTCGCCCACCGAACCCACCGAACTGTCCACGCCGGCCTCGATCAGCCGCTGGGTGAAGGCGAACGAGGTGTATTGACTACCGGCGTCGGTGTGATGGACCAGCCCGCTCAGGTCGATCACACCGGCCCGCTTGCGGGTCCAGACGGCGTGCTCGAGCGTGTCGAGCACCAGATCGGTGGTCATCTGGGTCACGGGCACGCCAGCCGATGATCCGGCAGGAGAACACATCGAAGACGAACGCGACGTAGACGGTCCCTGACCAGGTCGCGACGTAGATGAAATCGGCCACCCAGAGCCGGTTGGGGGCGGTCGCGGTGAAGTCGCGATCGACCAGATCGGCCGCGCGAGCCGCCTGCGGGTCGACGATCGTGGTCTGGACCCGTTTGCCCCGCAGCGCCCCTTGCCAGCCGTTTCGTGCCATCAACCGCTCGATCGTGCACCGCGCCACCTCGTGCCCCTGCCGACGCAGATGCAGCCACATCTTCCTCGCACCGTAGCGGACGAGGAACCGCTGCTGCCGAGCCTGGCTGATCAGCGCTTCGATCTCCTCATCACGCAGCGCACGCTTCGACGGCAGTCGTTTGCGAGCCTCGTAGTACGTCGACGGGGCGATCGTGGCGCCTTGCTCGGAGAGCACCCGGCAGATCGGCTCGACCCCGAACACGTCACGGTGCTCGTCGATGAAAGCGGTCAATACTTCGGTGGGCGTTCGAGCGCCGCCGCGAAGAGAGCCGAGGCCGCCTTCAAGATCTCGTTCGCCCGCCGCAGCTCGGCGACCTCCTTCTTCAACTCGCGGATCTCGGCTATCTCCTGGGTCGTTTTGCCCGGTCTGGCGCCGCCATCGATCTCGGACTGCCGCAGCCACTTCCGCAGCGTCTCGGGCGAACCGATCCCGAGCTTGCCCGCGATCGACCTGATCGCCTCGAACTCACTCGGATACCGGCCCTCGGCCATCGACCGGCAAGGACGGCCCGCGCGATTCGCAGCCTGGCCAAGTGTGATGATCCGGTGGAGCTAAGGGGACTCGAACCCCTAACCCCCTGCTTGCAAAGCAAGTTCCATCAGCGCATCATGCCTGGTCAGAGTGGGTTTTGAGATCGCCCGGGGCGCATTTGGGGCGCACCGAGCGGTTCGGCGCGCTGGCGGCTCGGTCAGCCTCAGTACACATCAAGCCGTCCCCACTCGTGCACGTGCTCCACGAGGTACCCGCCCATCTCATCCTCGGCGAGTGCCGGGTACTTCTGCATGATCGCGTCAACGGCGTCCGCTGAGTCGTCGGACAGGTACTGATAGCAGATCAGCAGTCTGAGCGCGGCCCGCAGCTGATCTGCCTCCACGCACGTCCGGATAGCCGCCGGCAGCTTCTCGCGCAGGCCGGGGTCCACCACCATGATCGACCAGAGGCTCTGCCCGACGCCCCCGCGCTGCCAGTCCACGCCGCCGTCGTCCATCGTCTCCAAGGCATGCACGAGCGTCGAGAGCTCGTCGGGGGACCATCGCAGAGCAGCGCGCACCTCGTCTTCGACGGCCGGAGGAATCCAGTTCTGCTTCGTCCAGAGGATGTCCGGCTGAGGGGTGGCATGCGCCAGCACGGCGATCCCGTCGAGCAGGCTGCGGCCGTTCATGGACGGGAGCAGTCTGCGCAGGAGAATTAGCGGCCGCGGGTCGCGCCGCCCCAGCGTCCAGCAGTTGAAGACGCCGCGCCGTCGGGCCTCGTCGTCGGGGTCAACCAGGGTGAGATACGCCGACTCGGCCGTCGCGGCGAGGTAGCCCTCGACTTCGTCCAAGAACTGGTCGAAGCTCCCGTCGTCGAGGACCTCTGTGACGACCACTTCTGCCGCCTCGTCGGTCTGCGGAGCAACGCTGTATCCGTCGACATGGACTCTGCTGCGGGCCAGCTCGGAGAGATTGATCCATCTGATCGCTCCGGTGTCGGGATCGTGCACCATGCCGAGGACGGGGACCGTCGATGATCGCCAGTAGTGCCAGTCGGTCGGCGTCGCGGGGATGATCCACCGACCCTGCTTGCAGAACGAGCGGCCTCCTTTGACCTGAACTCCGATGATGCCGCCGGTGATCTCGGCTCCGCGGGTCACATCGACGTTGAGGTCGCGCCCGTAGTCGCTCCGGCCGTCGACCTCGTCGACGACGAGGTCATGGCGCTCCAGAAGGGCACGGACGGCGTTGATCCCACCGCGCTCGGAACGGTGGCCAACTCGCAGGCGCTTCCGCGCCGGATCGGTCATCTCGAGCCGCCCAGATCGGAGCGCGGGAGAGGCGGTGCATACCGGTGGACGCACATCATGCAACGTTCCTCACCAGGGCGTCGATCTTCGCCATGAGCGGTGCCAGCCCCCTCTTCGAGAGGTGGCCGTAGCGGTCGAGGGTGATCGACGGGCGGGCGTGGCCCAGCGCCTGCGAGACGCTGAGGAGATCGGCCTCCGCCTCCGACAGCGAGATCGCCGCGAACGTGTGACGGAGCGCATGGGCGCTGTACCGCGGGATCTTCTCCTCGCGGTCCTCGTTCGCTCGCGCCACGGCGCGGGTCAGCGCCTGGTTCGCGTACTGCTTCGCGATCGGCGCGCCCTTCCTTCGTGGGCTCGGGAACATCCAGTCGCTCTTCGGCCGATCGCCGGCGAGCTCGGTCAGCCACGGCAGCAACAGCGCCGGTACAGGAATCACGCGGCGCGAGTCCCGCGTCTTCGTCGTGTCCGTGCCGGAGCCGCCGTTCAGCACCGAGAGGTGCCCGGCCCGCAGGTCGCCGACGAGCAGCGAGCGCGCCTCGCCGGAGCGAGGCCCCATGAGTCCGAGGGTGCCGAGCAGTGCCCGGTCGAAGTCGTCGCGGGCGGCATTGATGATCGCCATGAGCTGCTCGGAGGAGTAATGCGGCCGTTCCTTGTGGCGGAGCTTCACGACGATGTCCTCGGTCGGGTCGTCCTCCACCAGCTTGTCCGTGATCCCACGCTTGATCGCGGCGCGCATGATCTCGACGTCCTTCTTCCGGGTCTCCGCGGCTACCCCCTCGCGGACCGACCAGATCTCGATCTCTGTGGTGTCGAGCGTGGAGACCACCCGGTCGCCGAAGGCCTCGCGCACGTGCCGGGCGTGGTTGGCGTCCGCCGTGATGGTGCCAGGGGCGCGATCGCGCTTGGATGCCAGGTGCCGGTCGAGGAGCGTGTTGACCGTGATCGAGCCGCGGGCGAGGGCACGGGCCTGGGGCCGACCGATCTGGGCGGCGTCGTCCTGGTAGGCCTGCGCCTTCTGGTGCTCCTTGTAGCTCTGCTTCCGCTGCGGGGCGTCGCGGCCGGTGCCCTCGCGCCAGCGGCGCTGCCAGCGCGGCGCGTTCTTCGTGCGCCGCTCGGCGATCTCGGCCTTCGGCAGGCCCTTCCAGAGGTCGTGGACGGTCATCGCGCCTCCTTGCCCCTCCGCTCGACCTCCGCCTGGAGCTCGGCGGTGCTGAACGCGGCGAGAACCTGCCGAGCCAGCGCAGCCCTGCCGGCGACGGAGGCCTGGGCCTCCTGGTCGGTGCGGAACTCGGCGGCGGGCTCCTCGGCGCTAGCCTCGGCGAGCAGCTCCGCAGCCCGCGACCGGTCGTAGGCGCGCAGCGCGTCCGGGTGGATGCCGAGGACGGACGACAGCTTGACCAGGGTGCGGTCCGGCGGCACTGCCGCCTTCCCCTTGCCGTCGCGGTACCGGATGCCGTTGAGGGCGATGTGGATCGTGCCGACGCTGAGCCCGGTCGCCGCCGCGAGGTCCGCGACCGTCAGGCCAGACTTCCGGTACGCGGCCTTGAGCATCATGGACTCTGCGGGGACGTCGATCTCGGGGGCTTCGGATTCGCTCACACATCACAGTCTACTACATGCTGATACCGATCTGCTACCATGGCAACTGCCAGGCCCTTCGGGGCCGAACCGTCAAGGCGCAGCCGTCGAGCTGCGCGCGCCTGGGCTCTCCAGGCGAATGAAACCGCCGGGGACGGCGTACGGGACCGAGCGCGCCGGACGCGCGCGGGGCATCGGGTCTTCGTTTCGAAGACCGAGAGGCGGTCCCCAGCATGACCAGTACCACCCTGACCGGAACCCTTAGCCGGCTGGCCCGCGAGCACGCGCTGCTCGACGTCAAGGACGCCGCGGCCGCGATCGGCGTGACCCCGTGGTGGGTCCGCCGGCTCATCGCCGACGGCGAGCTGCGCGGGATCAACGTCGGCGGCCACGACAAGGCGGCGCGGTGGCGCGTCGACCCCGAGGACCTCGCCGCGTTCATGAGGACGCGGGAGAACCGACCGCGGGACATGTTCCAGGGACGCCGGAGCGCCTGATGTCCATCGCTGACTACTGGTTCCTGCGCCGGCCCCTGGACTTCGAGGGCGTGCTCAGCGAGACGCAGGAGTGCGTCAGCTGGCCCCCGAGCGACGAGGACGTCGTGCACATCGCCCAAGCGTGCAGGGAACTCATCGATGCCCTCGATGGGTGGGAGACGCAGACGCACGGTGAGCCCGTCGTGGACACGAAGAGGGGCCGGATCTCCACTGCGGAAGCACGGCGAGTCCTCGCGCGAGAAGCGGCCTTGAGCCCGCAGGGCGACATCGCCTTGCTGCTCGTGCCTGCGGCCGACCGACGCGTGCGCGTCGAGCTCCGCGCCGAGGTCGACGAGCCCCACGGCCTCCTGTGCCAGCCCCAGATCATCCTCGACTGGGAGCAGGACGGAGAGGAATACGAGCATTTCGTGGAGCTCGAGCGCAAGGGCCCTCACTGGTACATGCTCTCCCAGCTGCGGGACGACATGAGGGAGGGGCGGCTCGCCCTGGACGCATAGCGAAGGAGGCAATCGTAAAAGGAGCCCCGGCAAGCGCCGGGGCTCCTCTGCGTTTGCGATCGCCCTGCGGTGCCGGCGCGGGAAGGTCTGATCAGTCCTCCTGCAGGCGCTCGAGGCGATGCTCGGCGTAGGCGAGACCAGTCGTCGCTTGGGACAGCGCGTGCTCGCCGTCCTGGATCCGGTCGTGCAGGCGGGTCACCGGCAGGGCGTCGGCCTCCTGGAGCGCGAGGTCGCCGAGCTCGCTCAGTTCCTCGAGCGCTGCCCGCAGCTGGTCCTCGAGGTGCGACGAGCGGATCTCGAGGCGCTGGACCCGGTCCTCGGCCCAGCGCAGGCGCGACTCGTGGTCGAGCGCGGTCCGGTTCTCCAGCCAGGCCCTCAGCTCCTGCGCGTCGACGTCGCCCAGTACGCCGGTCGCGAGCGGGTGCTCGGGCAGCGGCGCGTCCTCTGGCACGTAGGCCAGCAGATCGGAAGGGGTGACGTCGAGGACGACCGCGAGGACCATGAGTTCATCCACGGTGGCGGGCTGCTCGCCGCCCTCGATCGCGCCGATCCGCTCGGCCGGGATCTCATTCCCGTGCATCAGGGTGACGAAGGCGAGCTCGTCGATCGTGAGCTCGGACAGTTCGCGGTGGTGGGCGGCGGCGGCGACGGCGAGGCTGGTCGGGAGTGGCAGCATGGTTCGACGATATGACGGTCGTCTGACGCGAGAGGCTCGTCGTCGAGGGCCGATGCCACGTCGCGGCGCGGCCCCTGGCCGGCCGGGCTAGTCCCTCGCCAAGGCCTGGTCGTGGTGGGAGGGCAGGGACGAGCAGGGCGGATGAGGCGTGCTGGCGCACGGATCGCATCTGGTCGCGAAAGCAAGGCGATGCGGGCGGCCGCAGCGTTCCCAGCTTCCCAAGCCGTTCCCAGTGCAAGGCACCTCGTTGGGAACACGTTTCGCCTGGTCAGAGCCATTTCATGCCCCTGGTTTTCCCAGTTTCCCAGGAATCTTCCTAGTTGTACGTCACACACACCCATGCGCGCCCGCAGGGCAAAGTCGAATCCGGCCTGGGAACTGGGAAATCGTCCCCGCTTCCGCCCCCTGACCTGGGACTTCGTTTTCCCAACGCGACTCAGCAATTCTGGGAACAAGACGACTCGTGGACGCCGCTCAGCACTGCGCTCGATTGCGACTACTCACCGGAACCCATCGTCGGATTGGTTGGCCGCATCGTCAGTTTGCTCCTCGCGGGATGCCTCCAGCCGTTCGATCTCCTGCGTGACCTCGGCGACGGCGGACATCGCCTGCCGCAGCTCCGAGTCGGCCGCCATCTCCCGCCACTGCCGGATCTGGAGTTCGTGCCGCAGCTCCTGGAGCCTTGCCTCGTCTGGGTCCATGCCGCTCAAGAGGGCCGCCAGCGGCATCTCGAGGATCTGCGCTATGTATACCGCCTCGTCGAGCCTGACTGCCCGATCGCCGCTCTCGATCTTTGTGATGGCGGAGGCGTCCAGCGTCGTGCCCAGCAGCGCTGACAGCCGCCTGGCGAGCTCGGTCTGCGTCATCCGCGACGCTCTGCGCTGCTCGCGCAGCCGACGGGCAAACACGGCTCCCGGTGCGACCACTGCGATTTCTCCTCGTCTTCGAACCAATCTCTGCTCCGATTATCGCAGAATCACCGCGTATCGCCTGTATCAACAATCATTACTGGGATTATCGCAGCAAATCATGTATGCTTGAGGAAAGGTCGCACAGCGACCGTGACGGCTGGAGACAGAGACCCAGCGCCTGGCGGAGCCCGACGTGCAACGCACGAGTAGTCGGGACGCGCACGCAGGAAGCGCGCGCACAGCGAGAGGTCTCTCCCGATGACTACCGCCGTCGCCTCCGCCGGCCTTGAGCGCCTGTACCCCCTCGGCGAGCTGTCGAAGATGGGCTACGGGTCGCGCCGGACCAATCTGAACCGCATCAATTCCGGGGAAATCCCGGCGGTCCGGGTGGGCAATACCTACAAGATCCGCGAGAGCGATCTGCCTCGCCTCGCCGAGCCTGCCGGGGCTGCAGCCACTCCTGAGCCGGAGACCGCCGTCGACGTCGATGCCCTGGCTGCCCTCGCAGCCAAGGTCGTCTCGAGCTGGCCGCGGCTGAGCGAGGAGCGGAGGGCCGAACTCGGCCGCCTGCTCGCGACCACTTGACCACATGACGAGGGCCCCGCCGCGGCGGGGCCCTCAATCAAGACGTTCATCCCGGTCGAGTTGGCGCTCATATGACCGGGCATCAGAAGAAGGGATCTTCCTATGTCCAGTTTCTCACAGGACGATGATCAGAGCAATCAGGCGCACGACGAGGAACCTGTTTTCGACGGCGCGACCGAAGCTCCCCGCACCAACCCGCTGGCCGACACCTTCGACGCGGCCATGCAGCACTTCGCCGGCGGCGGCAGCGGACTGGCCCCGCTCAACGAGGTCATCGACTTCTGCACCGAGCTCTATCTCGACTCGCTCGACCCCTCTGATCCTCCTGAGTCGAAGGTCCTGGAGAAGCAGCTCCTTTCGATCGTCAACGGCGTGTGCAGGGCCGAGAACAGCAAGACCAAGATCGCCACCGAGAAGCTGCCCACGTCCCGGGTGCTCACCCACTGGCAGGTCGCGCAGATCATGCTGCGCTGCCACCGCGTCATCCGGCTCGCCTTCCCCGGCTCCAAGCTGCTCGGGGCTCTCGCCACCTACGCGGCCGCCGACGGCCCCGACCGGGGCACGTACGTCCTGGACGAAGACGAGCTTCGGAGCCTTGCACGCAAGTACAACACTCAGCTGACCCTCCGCGGCTTCGAAGAGGTGAAGGCCATCCTCAAGGAGAGCGCGCCTCGGGTCCCTCCGTGCCAGGACCGCGACCTGATCGGGGTCAACAACGGGATCCTCAACTACAAGACCAAGGTCCTGATGGACTTCGACCCGTCCATCGTCCTCCTGGCGAAGATCCGCGTGGACTACGTCGACTCGCCGATCAACCCCGTGATCCGCCGCGACGACGGCACGACTTGGGACATCGAGTCGTGGATGAAGTCCCTGTCCGACGATCCGCAGAGGGTCGATCTCGGCTGGCACGGGCTCGGCGCGGCCTGCCGTCCGAACGTCCGCTGGAACAAGGCCCTGCTGCCTTACAACGAGACCGGCAACAACGGCAAGGGCACGTACATGTCGCTGATGCGGAACCTCGTCGGCGCGGACGCGTGGGGCACTCTCTCCATCGCCGACTTCGAGGACAAGTTCCGGCTCCCCAAGATCGTCGGCAAGACCGCCTTCGGCGCTGACGAGAACAACGTCGGCGCGTTCACCGACAAGATGGCCAACTTCAAGGCCGTCATCACCGGCGACTCCGTCACCATCGAGCGGAAGCATCAGGACCCGTACGACTACATGGCCAACGGCCTGGTCGTGCAGTGCCTCAACAGCCTCCCGAAGTCGAAGGACATCTCGCAGTCCTACTACCGGCGGCTGCTGTTCTGGAAGTTCGACAAGTCGTTCGAGGGCCGTGAGGACAAGGCCATCAAGGACGACTACCTGGCACGCCGCGAGGTGCTCGAGTACGTCCTGTGGAAGGTGATGAACTTGCCCGACTACTACGAGCTGCCGGTGCCGGAATCGTCGAAGGCTGTCCTCGCCGAGTTCAAGAAGAACAACGACCTGGTGCGTGAGTTCTGGGACGAGATCGAGGAAGAGCTGGCCTGGGACCTCCTGCCGCAGTCGTTCCTGCACGACCTCTTCGACGCCTGGGCAGCGCGGACGAACCCGCGCGGCGGCGGCCTCAAGAGGCTCGAGTTCTACAACCGGCTGAAGCAGATCGTCGCGGAGGACGGGCGCTGGGAGGACGGGCAGTTCGGCACCAGCAACCTGATGGACCAGCCCGAGCCGCTAATCGCCGACTACGACCTCACCTGGTGGATGCACCCGGCGTACGCCGGCTCTGCCGGCGTCAACCAGCACGGCACGAGCCGCATCCGGAAGTGCAAGCCCGTCCTCAAGCCCAAGTACCGCGGCCTGAGGCGGGTCATGCAGCCTTCGACCGCCTCTGCCACCACGACTAAGGAGGACTGAACGATGAGGAACCGCCGCAGTCGGCGCGCAGAGCCCCGCGGCCCGAAGCCCCTCTCTCGTGCCGCGTTCCAGCGCGAGTTGAGGAAGGTCGTCGATGGTGACCCCAGCGCCGACCCGCACGTCAAGGCGTTCTGGGACCAGGCGTTCGCGTCCCTTGATGGGAAGGCCGCGATGTCGCACCCTGACGGGATCGAAGTCCTGCGCCGCATCAGCCGCCAGAGGGCTGATCAGTGATGCCCTCGGACCACCTCGACGACCGCGCCGCTGCCCTCCGCGAGTGGGCGCGCGGCGACCTGGCCCTGGAAGCGGCCGTCGAACTGCTCGTCACTACGGTCGGTGGCAGGCTGCTGGACGGTCCTTGGATCCGTCGCGATGAGAGCGGACGGTGGTACTTCCACAGGAAGGCTGCCGTGTCCGCGGCCGGCCACCTCAGCGGCGGCGAACGGCGGCTCCTCGCCCTCGCCGCGAGCCTCGCAGTCAGCAACCGGCCGGTCGACCTCGGCGACGCGATCACCGGGCTCGACCCCGACGCTGGAGGCGGCGCTGGCGGCGTTGGCCCACGCCGGCGGTCTGGCCACCCGCCCTCCTCGGCCTGACCACGCCTGAGCGAGGGCCAAGCCTGGCGGCGAGCGCAGCGAGCAGCCCGCTATGAGCAACACGAAGACCACGACGTCACCACGCGAAGGAGAGATCGATGACGACCTACACGACCAAGAAGGCGGAGGTGCTGGCCGAGCGGCTCGCCGCCCAGCAGGCCGAGAACGAGCGACTCCTGGCCGCGATCCAGGCGGAGCAGGAAGCGCACCAGCAGAGGCTCGCCGACGCCCTCGAGAAGGCCGGGCCCGCCCGTGTCGCGCTCGTCGAGGACCTGCTGGAGCAGTTCGGCATCGGGCCCGCCGAGCACGCCCAGCAGCGCAACAAGCGCACCGGCGAGGTCATCCGGGACAAGAGGACCGGCCGCCCGAAGACGGTCGATCCCGACCCGGGCGAGACGGCGCGGATGGAGCGCCTCGCCGACGCGATCGCCGACCTCCGCGAGCGGGCGAGCAGCGCTGCCGCGCAGCCGCCGGCCGGCCCCGAGCAGCTCGCCTCGTAGCCGCCCGGGTCCGCCGACCGAAGCCCCGATCACCGCACCGTGGTCGGGGCTTCGTCGTGCCCAGCACGCCCGCGGACCCGAGTCGTCGATCCGTCATGGTCCGGGTCTCGCGGAGGTCCCGGAAGCGTCGCGACGCTCGCCTGGCCCAGACCCGCGAGGGACGCCGAACCGACGCTCAGGAGCCCTCGGTGCGCCGCCGTCGAGACCCGGGAAAGACCATGGCGGGAAAGGTCTCTCGGCGGGCCGGTCGGTGCCTTCAAGAGGTCTCGTCATGGTCCTTGAAGCGCGCACTGGAGGTCTTGGTGAGCCCCGCTCAGGACCTCTGAGAGGCCCGGTCTCCTTCGGGTCTCGGCATGGTCTCCGAGGCGCTATGGGTCGACCCGCCCGAGTCCTCGAAGCACCCTCAAAGAGACCTATGAACGCCCCGCATCGGACCCTCGCCACGGACGGGTCTCCTCCTGGTCTCAACGACGTCCCGTCGGGGTCCGGGATGCGTCGTCGCAAGGACCCGGCGCGGCCCCGTAGGAGTCCATCGTGTCTCGGCTCGAGCACCTGAGAGAGCACTGTCGAGGCGCTGCGCGAGGTGCGGACCCTGCTCGACGCAGCGGTCACGACGCCGTTCGAGCAGGCTTCCGCGAGTCGACGCCACGACTCCTGGCTCCTTGCTGCGCAGCGTCGATGGCGTCGCCCGAAGCACGCCGATGCATCGTCGTCGGCGTCGTCGAGCGGGACGTCCGCGCAACTGGCCCGAGCGCCTGCGCGCGGGGTCCATGCCCGGGGGTCCACGGGGGCGGAGCCCCCTGGCCGGCAACCTCCCCCAATCGCGCGGAGCGCGGCCGAGCGGAGCGAGATGTAAACAGGGAGGCTTGCTGGCTCCCTGGCCGTACCTCTTCCGTTCTAGTAGTATTTAGGTAGCATTCCAATTGATCGTTCATCGATATCGACGAGTCGGGGAGGTGAGCCGGATGACGACGAGGAGCGCACCGAAGGTCGTGTCGATCGCGGCTCGCATCACGCTCGCGCAGGCGATGCGGCTGGACGAGGTGCAGGGGATGGAGCCCCCGCTGCGCGGTCGTTCCGCGGCCGTCGGCCGCCTCATCGACCTGCTCACCGACGACGACCTCGCACCCTCCGACGCCGCCGAACGCAAGGAGGGGCCTCCCTCGCTCCGCCACGAGGACGTCGCCGCAGTGCTCGCCGCGCTCGACGAGCGCACCCGCGCGTACTCGGAGCTCTCCAGGCAGGTCCGTGCCGTGGGCCACCTCCTCAACACCCTGACGAAGCTCGGTCACCAGATCGCGAAGTACGGCAAGGCAGGCACGATCCCGACCGCCGCGATCGAACTGGTGCAGCGCAGGCTCGAGCCGGCCCTGGACCGCATGGCCGCGATGGCCGAGCAGGACGCGCACGTCGAGGAGGTGGTCCGGGCATGTCGGCCACGATGAAGCACATTCCAACGAAGTCCTCGCCCAACCTCGACGACTACCTCGGGCGCGAGAAGGAGGGAATCGACCTCCCGCGAGTCCTCTACGAGGCGGGGCAGCACTGCCGCCCCGAGACGGCCAAGGCGGAGTTCCGCGCACTGCAGGAGGAGCACGGCCAGCAGGGCGCGATGCGCACCGTCGCGGGCAAGTACGTGTCGCCCGAGGACCCGGCCGATGCGACGCACCTCAAGGTCGGGAAGAACTGGCGCGAGGCGAAGGCCGGCGAGGCGGCGACGCACCAGCGGGTCGAGCCGCGGGTGCCGTTCGAGAAGCGCGACGAGGCCTACCACTTCATCTACTCCTTCGATCTCGCCACGGTGAACCCGGACGACCCGGACCAGTGCCTGCGGGCCTTCGAGGCCGTGGTCGCCTTCCGCGAGCAGGACACCCCGGGCACCCAGAGCAAGTTCGTCGCGCACGGCGACGCCCTGGGCTCCAAGGCCGCGATCGAGCGCGGCGAGGGCGGGAAGTTCCACGTCCACGAGGCGATGAACGCCGTCGTGCACACCGACATGGAGGTCGAGGGCCGGGAGTTTAAGGCGGGCCAGCGCGTCGCCGGTCCGATCACGCACGTCGACGGCTACCGGGCGCGGTGGGACAGGTTCCTCGAGACGCGCGGGCACGAGTTCGGGCTGGGCCCGCAGGACCGCACGGTGCTGCCGGAGGTCGGCAGCCCCGAGTACGGCGCTGTGCGCAACACCAACAAGGACTTCTGGGCCCGGGAACGCGGCGAGCTCTCCGACCACGACAGGGCACGCCGGGGCATGGAGACGGCGTTCGCGGCGCTGGCCGAGGACCCCCAGGGATTCGCAGGGCTCACGCCGGATGAGCGCCTGCAGCGCCTCGACGACGAGCTGAGGGCCACCGGCGACGCCGAGCTGAAGATCCGCTCGACGCAGAGGGGCGACCGCATCCGGTCATTCGTGGTGCCCGGCCGCGCGCAGCCGATCGGCAGCAGCAAGCTGGGCGACCGCTACACGAACAAGGGCGTCGCCGAGCAGTTCGAGCTCATCGCGCAGGGCGACTGGAAGCCGCTCGAGCGGCGCTCGGTCGGCCCGGCGAAGGAGATCCCGGAGCTTCCCGAAGCGACTGTCGCGTCGCTGCAGGAGCGCGCCGACCGGATGGCGCTGGACGAGCGGCAGGAGGCCGAGCTCGACGCGTGGCTGGTTGATCGGGCTGCCGAGGACGGCACGACGGTCGACGAGTTGTGGGCGGCGCGGGGGATGGCCGGCACCGAGCGCGAGCGGGATCTCGCCCGCGGCTGGAAGGCCGACTGGGAAGCCGAGCAGGCCGAGCGGGAGACCGTCGAGGCCGCGGTCGGCGAGCGGGTGATGGCGGAATCGCAGGAGCCCGAAGCACAGAAGGCGTTCGAGCGCCGCCGCTTCGAGGCCAAGAGCGCAGACGCGGCCGGAGCCAGCGCTCCGACCTCGGAGAGCACGACGGCCCCGAAGCCGGTCCCACTGCGGCGCGAGCGCCAGGTCGGCGTGCTCAACGGCGAGCAGATGAAGGACGCAGAGCTCATCGCCGTCGTCCGTGGTGAACACAAGAACGGTGGTGCCTACGTGGACTTCCAGCTCGCCGCCTCCGACCCCGCGGCGAAGGGGCAGCGCGGCCTGCACCTGCAGGCGCAGCGGCAGAAGCGCGTGCGGCAGGGCCGCGAGGTCGAGGGCACCAGGACGTGGCAGCAGCTCACGGGCTCGCAGTACGACGAGCTTCGCGAGGCAGCCGGCGAGAACACGACCGACGCCGAGGGCAGGAAAGTGCTCGCGGTACGCGGCAACCTGATGCCCGCGACGCGCGGCGGCTACACGGCGAACACCAAGTCGCTGAGGCCGTCCGAGCGGGAGCCCATCGGGCCCGACGTGCTCGAGAAGCAGCGCGAGTCCGAGGACCGGGCCCGCGAGACCGAGGCCCTCAGCGCCTCCGACAGGTTCACGCACGCCGTGAGCGCGTCGAAGAGCCGCGGCGACGCGGACCGCGGGCTGGGCTGACACGAGAACGACGGATGACAGGAAGGAGGTGAGAGCGATGGACAAGATCACGCAGATCGAGGTGACGAGCCTCGAGAAGCGCGCGGCCCTCTACGAGGAGCACGCGGACGAGCGCGAGGCCAGGGCCGGTGCCTACTTCCGGCTCGGGTCCAGCGCCTACGTCGACTCGATCGACAAGGTCGAGCAGATGCGCGCCCAGGCCCGCAGCTGGCGCGACGAGGCCGACGAGCTGCGCAGGCGGAGCGCCTGACGGACACCAACGACAGAACCCACGAGAGGAAAGAACGATGGCACAGCAGACCCAGGACGACGTCGACCGCGAGAAGGCGGCGCAGATGCGCCAGATGCTCGCGGCGGAGAACCGCGAGGCGGTCGCCCACAGGTTCGGCGAGGACTCGCTCCAGTCGGCGGAGTTCCGCCAGGCCGAGAAGGACCTGGCCCAGCAGCGGAGCCAGGCCCGCAAGCGGCGCGAGGAGGCGATGGCCGGCGACGCGGACGTCGCGCAGGAGCAGGTGGCCGAGCAGGCCGCCCAGCAGCAGCGCGACGCTCAGATGGAGGCCCAGGCCGAGGCCCAGCGCCAGGCGGAACTTGAGGCGCAGCGCCAGGCCGAGGCCGAGCGGGAGGCCCAGCTCGAGCGGGAGCAGCAGCGCCAGGTCGAGCAGACCCAGCAGGAGCAGGTGGAGCACCAGCACGAGGAGCGCCAGACCGTCGAGGCCGAGCGCGACCGGCGCGAGGACGCGACCGAAAAGCAGGAGAAGGAGGAGGTGCAGCAGAAGGCCGAGCGGCGCGAGGTCAAGGAGCAGAGCCCGTCCGACATGTTCAGCGCGAAGGCGAGGGCGGCGCGGGAGCGCGATACCCAGGATCAGGACCGCGGCCTCGGGCGGTGAGCCCAGCCGCCTCCGGGCACGAGAGAGGCCGTGGACGTCGCGTCCACGGCCTCTCTCGTGATGTTGGTCAGGCGGCGAAGTCCCAGATGCCGGGAAGCTCGACCCTCAGGCCCTCCTTCCCGTAGAGCAGCAGACGGCCCTCCTCGACGCCGTCGGGCAGCAGCTCCGAGACCGTGCGCCGCGGGGCCTTCTCGGCCGTCATCGTCCTCGTCTGGTCCGCATTGAGCGTCTCCCGCCAGACGTCGTGCTCACCGGTCCACTTGCTCGCCAGCTCGAGCGCCTCGAACTCCGGCGCGCCGTCCAGGATGAGGAACGCGGGGAAGACCTCGCGCAGGACCGCCGCGCCGGTATCGCCCCAGCGCAGCTTCATCTGCCTGGTGCTCTGGACCGCGATCACGCAGGCGACGCCGAGACCGCGCGCCTCGGTGATGTAAGTCGGCAGCTTCGGCAGCGGGGCCGTGTTCACGGCCTCGTCGACGCTGAGCAGCAGGCGCGGGAGCCCGCGCTCGACGCCTCGCCGCCAGTGGCGGATCACCGTCTCGATCGCGCCGACCGCCGCACCGGCGGCGACGCCATCCGCCGGCGCGATGATCGCCAGGGTCGGTTCGCCCGGGCCCTCGAGCATGGACGGCGAGAACGCCTTCATGCCCCGGCCGCCGCGGACATTGGTCAGCAGCCACGGAGTCAGGCCGGACTTCATCGTCGCCGTCAGAGAATCCTTGAGCTTCGCTTCGAGCTGCGCCACGGCCAGGAGTTCCTCGGCGTGGAACGAGGTCTCCTCGATCAGCTCGTAGGCGTTCGCCCACGACGGCGAGGTGTCGTCCTCATCCGACTTCTCGGGCTTGCCCGCCGCGCGGACGGCCCAGGAGATGCCCTCGCCGCTCGCCTTGCCCGCCAGGAGCAGCGCCGCCAGCGGCTGAGCGGCCAGGGTCTGCCAGAAGGCGTCGTTCGAGCCGCCCCCGCCAGCGCCGTCGGACGCGCCGAGAGCACCGACCTTCATCAGGAGCGAGGCCATCGCCAGGGCGTCGTCGTCGTTCTCGATCAGGGCCGTCGGGTCCGAGACCACCCTCGTGTAGTCGATGCCCCGGAGCCAGTCGAACGAGTCGTCGAGCTCCCCGGCGAGGTCCATGATGTAGAGCGGGCCGACGTCGCGGACGCCCTTGACGACCAGCCACTTGAGGAAGTCCGTCTTCGACGAAACCACGACGCGCGGCCCGTGCCAGAGCATCGCTCCCATGGCCAGGACGCGGGTCGTCTTGCCCCGGCCGGTGGGACCGCTCACCAGGACGTGCGGCGCGGTCTCCACCGCGACGCCGTCGATCGAGCCCGCGTAGGGAGTCTGCGTCGACAGATCCACCTCGGCTACGGCCCCGCTCGTCTTGCTCTTCGTCCCGAACATCACTTCGCTCCTTCGTCGTTGGCCCAGCGCTGCTGCGCCGCCGCGCGGGCACCGTCGCTGATGCGGTGCTTCGTCGCCGTCTTCTCGTCGTCGATCCGGCGCTCGAGCGCCGGGTCCCCGAGCCGGTCGAGCCCGTCCAGGAGCAGGGCGCGGGCGAGCAGCCCGCTGCCGATGCCCCGCTTCTGGGCTTCGGCACGGAACCCCCGCTGCTCGTCCTCCGCAAGTGGCGCGTACTGCTTCGCGCTCAGCTGCTGCTGACTCATCTGCTCTCTCCTGACTGTTGAATGCGTTGCCCGACTTGGGATAGTATTATGGTATCAAGTTCACTAGTACCGATCCAGCACACCGAAGAGGGGAGGGCGGCGACGATGAATTTCGCTTTCGTCTTCAAGGCCATCGCGTTCGTGGTGGTCGTCGGCGGGATCTTCCTCGCCGGCGTGATCGCCGGGGGGTCGTTCGCCACGGGGATGACCCAGGACGGCGTGATCCAGCAGGTGCAGCAGTGCATGCCGGCGCAGACCGCCGAGGACCTGCGCCCGTGCCTGGCCACCACTGACGGCAAGGCCCAGCCGTGAGCGCCGTCGACCGCCACGAGAAGGTCAGGGCGGACTGGCTGCTGGCTCACGAGGCGCACTGGCACCTGTCCGACCGCCGCATGGCCAACGACCTCAAGAGGCGCGCGGCGCAGAAGGGCACCAAGGACGCGGGCGCGGCCGACTCCTCGTTCCACGAGGGCCGGATCAAGCCGCTCCACGCCCGGTTCGTCGCCGGCGGCGAGGACTCCAAGGACACGATGGCGAGGGGGTGCTTCCTCGTGCTGTTCATCGTCCCGGCGGTGCTCGTCGGCGCGGGTCCGGCCCTGGCCTTCTCGCAGGCCGCCTACCGCACGACGACCGAGGCCGCTCTCAAGAGCGGCGGGGTTCCGAGGGTCAAGCCCTGGCTCGTCGCGGCAGCGGGCGCAGCCGCGGCCGGTGTCCTGGCGGCGCTGGTCTTCCGGTCGCTTCTTGTCGTGGCGACGGCGCACTTCTATCCAAGCATTACCGTCGCCGTCGACTGGTCGCGCGTCGGGATGATCTACGGCTGGTCGCAGCTGACGCTGGGCCTGCTGCTCACCGCCTGGCAGATCCGTCGCCACGGCTGGCCGGGCGTCGTGCGCAAGGGCACGCCGAAGACGCCTGTCGGCCGCGGCCGGTCCACGGCTCCGGCCGCTTCCGCGGCTCCCGCGCGCAGCGCCTCGGTCGCCAGGCCGGAGCCCTCGGTCCAGCAGGACGAAGCATCGGTGGCACCCGCCCGACCGAAGGCACCGGCCAGGTCGGCGCAGCCCGACCCGCCGGCGATCGTCGAGCCGGACGAGGTCTTCGACGACGAGCCGGTGTTCGACGACGAGGAGTTCGTCGTCCCGGAGGACAAGGCGAGCACCACCGCCAACTGACCAGCCCAACACAACTACTACGCGGAGGCGGCGCGCGGAATCAGCCGAACGAGCGGACCGGGATCGACCCGGGCGAGAAGCCGCAGCCAGAAAGGAAAGACGAGAAGGAGACAAATCAATGCCTGATCAGCAGATCAACATCAAGCTGGACCGCGGTCCCGACAATCACGCGTGGACCGTCCTCGGCACGCTGCTCGCCTGCGGCGCGGTGGGCATGCTCGCCTGGGCGATCAGCAACGCGGGCATGCTCGACCTGGCCGCGACCGGCCTCACCTTTTTCTTCTCCCAGCTCGTCAGCATGATGTTCAAGGTTGGCCTGCTGGTCCTGCCGGAAAAGAAGAGCAAGGACTTCAGCCAGACGTCTGGACTGCTCAAGACCGCCTGGCGCGAGTTCCAGGAGTACCAGGCCAAGTCGCCGATCTGGCGTCTCGCCCTCATGGCGCTCGGTGCCACCGTCGTCTTCATGGTCGCCCGCCTGGGTCTCAGCCTCGCCCTCGGCGTGTTCTCCAACATCTGGATCGCCGGCGCGGCGGCGGCGCTGCTCGCCTCTCTCATCGTCGCGCCGAACCTCTTCGCCGGCATGTTCTCCAAGCTGCGGTCCCGCAGCGGCGTGCAGATCAAGACGCGCATCGACGGCGAGCCGGAGTCCGGGAAGGAGGCGGCTTGATCATGAGCGCTACGACTAAGACCGTGAGCACCGTCGCCGGCCTCGCGCTGACGGCGGTGGCCCTGACCGGTTGCGTCGTCGTCGAGCCCGCCCCGAGCGAGGCGGACGGCAACCCGAAGGTCAGAGCGCCGGCCGAGCCGGTGCCGACCGAGAAGCCGAAGCCGAACGACAGCACCGCGCCGAGCGGGTCGTCGGAGCCGACCAAGGGCCCGTCCTCCAAGCCCAAGATCGTGGACCTCTCGACCCACGGCGACGACAAGGTGCTGATCGCGGCGAACCCGGCCGGCGGGCTCCTGTCTCCGCCGCGCGTGGTCGGCAGCTGGCTGACGTACTGGCGCATCGACGGAGACCGGATCACCTACGAGGAGGTCACCTGCCCCGGGCTGGTCGTGACCGAAGCGACGGGCAAGGTCGGCGACGGCGAAGTCGTCTGGGACGACGTCGATCCCTGGGTCGGCGACGCCGAGAGCAAGACCAGCTCGATGAAACTGACCGACACCACGATCCGCGTGGGCTTCACCGAAAAGGCGACGACCGACGTGGCGGGCGAGACGGAGAAGTTCGTGGGCCTGTGCAAGGACAACGGCGAGACCGTCGCCGACTTCGTCCGCGGCTAAGACGCCGACGGGAAGACATCAGCGAGATCAAGGAGAACGACCATGAAGAAGACCCTGACCATCCTGGGCGCGACGGCGATCACGGCTATGACCATGACCGGCTGCAGCGCCGGGGAGGACAGCACGCCCAAGATCGCGTCGCAGGAGCCGGTCCTGTCGGACGGCACGTGGCTCTCGGCCTCGATCGACGAGGTCGGCGGCGACCCCGGCACCGTCCTGCACCAGAAGAAGCTCGTCGTCGACGGCACCGCCGTGAGGATCTCCGAGATCGCATGCGACGGCGAGGAGACCTCGGTCGCTGCGGGGTCGGTGGAGGGCGGCCGGCTGACGATCACCGAGGCCGGCGAGAACAACGGCTTCGGCACCCCCGGAGCCCAGGTGGCGGTCGAGCCCGCGGGCGACGGCTTCCAGGCGTCCGTCCACGGCTACGGCTTCTCGACCGAGCCGCAGTTCGGGGCCGACGAGTTCGCCGAGATGTGCGGCTGACGCCCGATGCTCGAGCACCACGTGGAGGCCCACCTCGTGGCACGGTGCCGCGAAGTGGGTTTCCTCTGCATGAAGTTCACCAGCCCCGGCCGGGCCGGTGTCCCCGACCGGGTCGTCGTCACACCGACGGGCACCGTATTCGTCGAGACCAAGCGGCCCGGCGGGAAGCTGCGTCGGCTGCAGCAGGAGGTCACCGGGAAGATGCGACGCGCCGGTGCCGAGGTCCACGTCGTCGACACGGTCGCCGGCGTCGACGAGCTGGTCGCGCGCCTTGCAGAGAGAAGGGCAGCAGCTTGACCATGTACGGCTACACGCGCACATCGACGAAGGACAAGCAGGACGATGACCTCCAGCGCCGAGCGCTCGTTGAGGCAGGTGTCCACGAGAAGCGCATTCACTCCGACCAGGTCTCCGGGTCGAGGGCTGCGAGGACGCGCACCGGCTGGTCCGCGCTCGACGCCCTTCTCCAGGACGGCGACGAGCTCGTCGTGTGGCGCATCGACCGGATCGGGCGCTCCATGATCGACATCATCAACACCGTCCACGACCTGCTCGCCCGCGGCGTGAGCATCCGGTCCGTCTCCGACGGCATCGACCCCAGCACGCGGGAGGGCCGGATGCAGCTCAACCTCATGGCGACCTTCGCGGAGTACGAGCGCGAGCTGATCCAGGAGCGGGTCCAGGCCGGCGTGGACGCCGCGAAGGCCCGGGGCGTGAAGTTCGGCCGCCCAGCGCCGGACGCGAAGAAGGTCGCCAGGAACCTGAGGACCGTCCAGCACCTCATCGACTCGGAAGGCCTGGGCGTGGTCGAGGCCGCGAAGACGGTGGGCTGGTCGAAGGCCACCTACTATCGCCACCGGGCGGCGCAGGCCGGTTCGTAGGGGCCTGCCGTCGGGTGCCCGTGCTACGATCGGTGCATCATGATCAGCCCGTTGCCGCAAGGCGCGGGCTGATTTTCTATCTGAAGGAAGCTCGTGGTCGAGTACACGAAGGAGTGGCTTCCGCTCGACCAGCAGGTCGAGCGGCTGATCGACCGCGGCCTCGCGGTCGACGACCCAGAACGAGCGCTCCGACTGCTGCAGTCGATCGGCTACTACCGGCTCACCGGCTACCTGTACCCCTTCCTCGAGGCCGAGGAGTACACCGACGACGGTCGCGAGCGAACTCGGGTGCTTAACAGGTATCTGCCCGGCACCGCGCTTCACCATGCCGAGACGATCATCGACTTCGACCGCCGACTGCGGATGCTGGTCATGGAAGGCGTCGAGCGCATCGAGGTCGCGGTGCGGATGCAGGCGGGGTACGTCCTCGGCAGGTCCTCCGCGTTCGCCCATGAGGACCCGGCGGCCTTCGACGACTCGTTCCCGAAGGCGGGCACGGACAGCCGCGATCCGCAGCCCAGCTCGCACGTGAAGTGGCTGCAGCACGTCAAGGATCGGCGGGACGGGTCCGACGAGCAGTTCGTCGCGCACTTCCGGGAGAAGTACGACGATCGCATGCCGGTCTGGGCCCTCACCGAGCTCCTCGAGCTCGGACAGCTGTCGAGCCTGTACAGGGGAATGCTCCAGCCGGATGCCGAAGAGCTCGCCCTCGCGTTCGGCGTCCCGAGGAAGAAGCTCATGGCCAGCTGGCTCGCCAGCCTCAACTACGTGCGCAACGTGGCGGCCCACCACTCGCGGCTGTTCAATCGGAAGCTCCAGAACGCGCCGTCGCGTCCTGCTACAGGGCTGGTGTCGATGCTCGATCACCTCCGTGCGCCGGAAGCGCCGAAGAAGGACTTCGGCACCTACAACGCGCTGGCCGTGATCGCCTACCTCCGGCTCACGGTCGCCCCGGAGTCCGGGTGGCCTCGCCGGCTAGCCGAGCTGCTCGAAGCGTTCCCAGCGTCGCACGCCCTGACGGTCGGATCGATCGGCGTCCCCGACGGCTGGGAGTCGCTGGACCTGTGGCGGTGAGCTCGACGCCGGTCAAGTCTCGTAAAGGTGCTTGTTGAGACAGGGGCAGTGAGACAGAGTTCTGAGACCGAGGCCGCCGCATGGTCGCGGGGGCCTCGTCTCGTCCCGTCAAGGAGATGTCTTCGAGACGCGCCTTCGGAGCCACCGCCGAACCTTGCCATTGTCGACGCTGCATCTTCGATGGGACGCGAAAGCAGTCAAAGAACGGGTCGCGATGCCGTCTCGCATCCGTGATGCACCGCAGCGAGCGGCACGGCAACGGCGGCGGGGCCGTGCAACCACAGAGCACGCGGCCCCGTCGCTGATGACCGGTCCTACCCAGAAACGTCCGGCCGGAGTTCAGCCGTTCTGGTAGGCGATGGCGGCCATCATCCCCGCCTCGCCGTGGTAGACGTTGTGGCAGTGGCTGAGCCACCGACCGGCGTTGTCGGCGTCGAACTCGACGCGGAGGGTCTTGCCGGGCAGGACGATCGAGGTGTCCTTCCGGGGGCCGCCGCCGGGGTGCTGGTAGGTGTGGCCGTGCAGGTGCATGGGATGCCACATCTTGGTCGAGTTCTTGAACTCCAGTGCGACGCGCTCGCCCTCCTTGATGCCGAGGGCGTCGCGCATCGGCTGCTCCATGTCCATGCGCTTGCCGTTGATCGCCCAGTCGTACTTCTCCATGGCCCCGGTCAGCTCGAGGACGAGTGTGCGGTCCACGGCACGCTTGGGCAGGGCGACCGCGCCGGTCGCCTTGAGGTCGGCCGCGGTGGTGGGAGCTTTCGTCTGCGGGAGCTTCGCGTCCTTGGCCGGGGCGCTGCCGGATCCGGTGCGCAGGACGGCGACGGCCTGGTCCTGCTTCCCGAGGGCTTCAGCGACGACTGCGAACGCTCCGTCGCCGGCGGTGACGATGGCGTCGTAGCGTTCTCCCATGCCGAGGACGACGCTCTCGGCCTCGTGCGGCTGGACCGGGTAGCCGTCGGCGTGGGTGATGGTGAGTGGCAGGCCAGCCACGCCGAACCGGAAGGCGGTGTCGCCGCCGGCGTTGATGATCCGCAGTCTGATCTTCTGGCCCGCCTTCGCGGTGAAGGTCTCCGGGTCGGCAGCTGGCCTGCCGTTGATCAGGTAGAGCGGATAGTAGACGTCGCCGGCGTCGCCGCCGAGCAGGGGCGAGGTCGCCCCCATCAGGGTGTTGCCCATCCGCATCGGACCCATGTCCATTCCGCCGTGGTCCATCATGCCCTTCTCGAGTTCCTTGAGGACCTCGTCCGGGGTCGCGGTGACGCCGTCGAGCCAGTCGTCCAGGACGATGATCCACTCCTGGTCGTAGTCGGCCTTCTCGTTCGGGTCGTCGATGATCAGCGGGGCGTACAGGCCGCGGTCCAGCTGGGTGCCCACATGGGGGTGGAACCAGTAGGTCCCGGCCTGCGGGAGCACGAACTCGTAGGAGAAGGTGCCGCCTGGCTCGACCGGCTTCTGGGTGAGGTTCGGCACTCCGTCCATGTCGTTGCGCAGGGCCAGGCCGTGCCAGTGCACGGTGGTCGGATCGGGCAGCTTGTTGGTGAGCGCGACCTTGAGGGTGTCGCCGACGTTGCCGCGGATCGGCTTGGTAGCCGACGCTCCGGTGAACGCCCAGGTCTTCGCCTCCTTCCCGGCCAGGTCCACGGTGACCGGTTCGGCGGTCACCGTGCGCTGCACGGTTGCACCGGTGCGGCGGCGCTTGGATTCGGCCTTCGCGACGGCGGCGCTGTCGGGCCCGACGAACGAGGTCGTCTTGCTGGTGGAGGTGCAGCCGGCGAGGCCTGCGGCGGTGAGGGTCAGTGCTCCGGCGGCGAGGAACTGGCGGCGGTTCAGGTCCGTGTGCATGGTCGAACGATGTCCTTCTGTGTCGATGGTGAGCGGTGCCACGGGCATCGGCCTCGACGCGCTCGACGACCACGGATGGTCGGATGCGCAGGGCTCGTGCGCCCCGGAGGGGCAGCGCCATGAGGGCGCGACGCCGTCGCAGATGCAGGGCGGGGTCATTGGCCTGCCCCCGATGGGCAGGAGCGCCGCCGGGGGCGCTCCCCGGTGCTCACGTGCGATAGATCGACAGTTCCAGGTGCGACAGCGCCAGCCGTCGGGGCGTCTGGAGAGGCGGCACCGGCTCGGGCGCGGGGCCGAGCTCGGGCAGTGTCGCGGCGAGCGGGGCCGGAAGGACGGGGATGCCTTTTCCTGTGGGCCCGGGGACGCAGGTGGCACCTGAGCCGCTGCTCATGGCACCCGCGCAGCCGCCGGAGCCGTGGACCATGCCGTGCGGTCCGGACGCAGATGACGAGGAGATACTCGCCGCCGCGTGGGTGATGCCGGGCGTCGCCGGGGAGGAATGCTTCATCGAGGCCATGGGGGCGCTCATGGCAGTGGCCGCGGCACCGTTGGCCAGCGAGTGCATGCCGAGGAGGCCTGCGATCAGCAGGGCCGCGAGGACGAGGAGCTGCAGCCGGTGCCGGCTGCAGCGGGGTTCGTCGGTCGCGGTCTCCACGTTGCACAGCATACCCCGGTGGCGTATCCCGCCCCCAAGGCAGGATCCGTCGGCGAGGCGCACGCCCCGCCTTGCGGGAATACCCAGCAGGGGTATACCGTTACTCGTACGCGGTACCCACCGGGGGTATCTCTACTGAGGAGGCAATCGATGGCTGCGAACGAGTACCAGGTGACGGGCATGACCTGCGGGCACTGCGAGAAGTCGGTCCGCGAGGAGGTCAGCGAGGTCCCCGGCGTCGAAGAGATCCAGGTCAGCGCGCAGACCGGCAAGCTCTTCGTCACCGGCTCCGGCGACATCGACGACGCGAAGGTCCTGGCCGCCGTCGAGGAGGCCGGCTACACGGCCGTGCGCGCCTGACGACACCACCACCAGCGCGGCTCACGCTCCCCGTCGACCCCGACGGCGACGGGGGCTGAGCGCGTGCCACTGACCGCACGGGCATGACCTCCCTGCGCACGAGCCGGACGCCGCAAGAGCCGGGACGAGAGAAAGGACGCAGAGGATGACTGCACCAGCGCCGCTCAGCACGGACGCCGGCATCGAGCTGGAGATCGGCGGGATGACCTGCGCCTCGTGCGCGAACCGGATCGAGCGCAAGCTTAACAAGCTCGACGGCGTCACCGCGTCGGTCAACTACGCCACCGAGAAGGCCAAGGTCACCGTGCCCGCGGGCTACGACCCGCAGCTGCTGATCGCCGAGGTCGAGAAGACCGGCTACACCGCGGCCCTGCCCAAGCCCCCGAGCACCAAGAGCACCGACGCGGCTTCCGATGACCGCGAGACCGCCGACCCGGAGCTGACCTCGCTCAGGCAGAGGCTGATCGGGTCGATCGTGCTCACCGTCCCGGTGATCGCGATGGCGATGATCCCGGCCCTGCAGTTCACCTACTGGCAGTGGGCCTCGCTGACCCTTGCCGCGCCGGTGATCGTCTGGGCGGGCTGGCCGTTCCACAAGGCAGCGTGGACCAACCTCAAGCACGGCACCGCGACGATGGACACGCTCGTCTCGATGGGCACCTCGGCGGCGTTCCTGTGGTCGCTCTACGCCCTGTTCCTCGGCCACGCCGGCATGCCGGGCATGAAGCACCCGTTCGAGTTCGCCCTGGCACGCTCCGACGGCGCGAGCAACATCTACCTCGAGGCCGCCGCCGGGGTGACGATGTTCATCCTCGCCGGCCGCTACTTCGAGAAGCGCTCCAAGCGCCAGGCCGGTGCCGCGCTGCGCGCGCTGCTCGACCTCGGAGCGAAGGAGGTCTCGGTGCTGCGCGACGGGACCGAGGCCAAGATCCCGACCTCCGAGCTGGCCGTCGGCGACGAGTTCGTCGTCCGCCCGGGCGAGAAGATCGCCACCGACGGGACGGTCGTCTCCGGCACCTCCGCGGTGGACGCCTCCATGCTCACCGGCGAGTCCGTGCCCGTCGAGGTCGGCGAAGGCGACCCGGTCACCGGGGCCACCGTCAACGCTGGCGGCCGCCTGGTCGTCCGGGCGACCCGGGTCGGCTCGGACACCCAGCTGGCGCAGATGGCCAGGCTCGTCGAGGACGCCCAGTCCGGCAAGGCGCAGGTCCAGCGTCTGGCCGACCGGATCTCCGGCGTCTTCGTCCCGATCGTCATCGCCATCGCGGTCGTCGCCCTCGCGGCCTGGCTGATCTCCGGAGCCGGCGTCTCCGCGGCGTTCACCGCCGCGGTCGCGGTCCTGGTCATCGCCTGCCCCTGCGCCCTCGGCCTGGCCACTCCGACCGCCCTGCTGGTCGGCACCGGCCGCGGCGCGCAGCTGGGAATCCTGATCAAGGGCCCCGAGGTGCTGGAGTCCACCCGCAAGGTCGACACAGTCGTGCTGGACAAGACCGGCACCGTCACCACCGGCAAGATGACCCTGGTCGACGCGATCACCGAGCCCGGCACCGACCGCGCCGAGCTGCTGCGTCTGGCCGGGGCCCTGGAGGACGCCTCCGAGCACCCGATCGCCCAGGCCGTCGCCAAGGGCGCGGCCCAGGAGGTCGGGCAGCTCCCGACGCCGGAGGACTTCGCCAACGTCGAGGGCAAGGGCGTGCAGGGCGTCGTCGACGGCCACGCCGTGCTCGTCGGCCGGGAGTCCCTGCTGGCCGAATGGTCCCAGCACCTCTCCCCTGCCGTCGCCGCCGACAAGGCGACGGCCGAGGGCGAGGGCAAGACCGTGGTCGCCGTCGGCTGGGACGGGAAGGCCCGCGGGATCCTCGTCGTGGCCGACACGGTCAAGCCGACCAGCGCCGAGGCCATCCAGGGGCTGAAGGCGCTCGGTCTCACCCCGGTGCTGCTGACGGGCGACAACGAGGCCGTTGCGAAGCGGATCGCCGCCGAGGTCGGCATCGACCAGGTCATCGCCGAAGTCCTGCCCAAGGACAAGGTCGACGTCGTCACCCGCCTCCAGGCCGAGGGGAAGGTCGTCGCGATGGTCGGCGACGGCGTCAACGACGCCCCCGCCCTGGCCCAGGCCGATCTCGGCCTGGCCATGGGCACCGGCACCGACGTCGCCATCGAGGCCTCCGACATCACCCTGGTGCGCGGCGACCTGCGCGCCGCGGTCGACGCGATCCGGCTCTCCCGCAGGACGCTGGGCACGATCAAGGCCAACCTGTTCTGGGCCTTCGCCTACAACGTCGCGGCCATCCCGGTCGCGGCGCTGGGCATGCTCAACCCCATGCTCGCGGGCGCGGCGATGGCGTTCTCATCCGTCTTCGTCGTCGGCAACAGCCTCCGCCTACGCGGATTCCGCAGCGTCGTCCGCGCCGACTGACCGGACACCCGGCCGGTCCCATGGGTACGTCGAGCCGGGCCGTGCCCTCCGACGGCTGAACTGCCACGGGCGGATGGGCTCACCCGGGGCTACAGCGCCTCAGCGGCAAGGGCTCACGCGGCGAGACGGCTCCGATCGTCGTCCTCGGAGGAGGGGTGAGGACGGCCGCGGACATCAACTACCACGTCGAGGGAATACCCCGTAGGGGTATATGGTTGCACGGACCAGGTTCGAGACGAGGATACGGAGTCCACATGCGAAAGCGACTGACAGCAGCACTGGCCGCGGGAGTGCTCGGCGGAGCGCTGGCCCTCGCAGGATGCACCAGCGGCGGCCAGGACCACCAGGGCCACGGCAGCAGCTCGACGAGCTCCCCGTCCAGCAGCGACGGCGGGATGGACCACTCCTCGATGGAGCACCCGATGGACGGCGGCCCCGCGCCCGCCGGCATCGAGAAGGCCACCGCCCCGAAATACCCGGTCGGCACGAAGGTGATCCTCACCGCCGACCACATGATGGGCATGGACGGCGCGAAGGCCACCATCGTCGGCGCGTACGACACCTACACCTACGCGGTGGACTACACCCCCACCACCGGCGGCGAGGCGGTCAAGGACCACAAGTGGGTCGTCCAGCAGGAGATCAAGGACGCCGGCAGCAAGCGGCTGGCCGACGGCACCGAGGTCACCCTGGAGGCCGAGCACATGAAGGGCATGAAGGGCGCGAAGGCCACCATCGCCTCCTCCACCGACGAGACCGTCTACATAGTCGACTACGAAGCCGGCGGCATGAAGATGACCAACCACAAGTGGGTCGTCGAGAGCGAGATCAAGCCGGCCTCCTGAGCCGACCACCACCGCAGAGCAGGGCCCGGACAAGGGAAGCAGCAATGACAGATCCGAACGCGCACCAGCACCACCACGGCGACGCTGCAGACGCGGCCGCCCACAGCGGGCACGCCGTCGCGACCACCGTGCCCGGCCACGCGGAAGATCCGCACGCCGGGCACGAGGGCCACGCCGCGCATCAGGGGCAGCACGGCGGCCACACCGCGCACGGAGACCACGCCGGTCACGGCGGTCATGGAGGCCACGGCGACCACGTCGGCCAGTTCCGTCGGCTGTTCTGGATCAACCTCGTCATCGCCGCCCCGGTGGTGGCGCTCTCGCCGATGTTCGCCATGCTCCTCGGGTACTCCGTGCCCGGCTGGTCGGGATGGGTCGCAGCGGTGCTCGGCACCGTGATGTACGTCTGGGGTGGCAAGCCGTTCCTCACCGGTGCCTGGAGCGAGCTGAGGAGCCGCAAGCCGGGGATGATGCTGCTCATCGCGCTCGGGATCACCGTGGCGTTCTTCGCGTCCTGGGCCGCCACCCTCGGGCTGGTCGACCACGAGTTGGAGTTCTGGTGGGAGCTGGCGCTGCTGATCGTGATCATGCTGCTGGGGCACTGGATCGAGATGCGCTCCCTGGCCCAGACCACCTCGGCGCTGGACTCCCTGGCCGCGCTGCTGCCCGACGAGGCCGAGCGCGTCGAGGGCGACGACGTCGTCAAGGTCGCGCCGGCCGAGCTGCGCGTCGGCGACGTCGTCATCGTCCGCCCCGGCGGCAGCGTCCCCGCCGACGGCACCGTCGTCGACGGCCGCGCCGACATGGATGAGTCGATGATCACCGGCGAGTCCCGGCCCGTCGCCCGCGGCGAGGGCGACCCGGTCACCGCCGGTACCGTGGCCACCGACTCCGGCCTGCGAGTCGAGATCACCGCCACCGGCGACGACACCGCCCTGGCCGGCATCAACCGGCTCGTCGCCGAGGCGCAGGGCTCCTCCTCCCGCGCGCAGCGGATCGCCGACCGCGCCGCCGCGTGGCTGTTCTGGTTCGCACTCGGCGCAGCCCTGATCACCGCCGTCGTCTGGACGCTGGCCGGGTCCCCCGACGACGCCGTGGTGCGCACCATCACCGTGCTCGTGATCGCCTGCCCCCACGCCCTGGGCCTGGCGATCCCGCTGGTGGTGTCCATCGCCACCGAGCGCGCCGCCCGCGGCGGCGTCCTGGTCAAGGACCGCCTCGCGCTGGAGTCCATGCGCCAGGTCGACGCGGTGCTGTTCGACAAGACCGGCACCCTGACCAGGGGCGAGCCCACCGTCACCGGCATCGAGCCGGCCGCCGACCTGGATCCCGATCAGGTGCTCGCCCTGGCCGCATCGGCCGAGGCCGACAGCGAGCACCCCCTCGCCCGGGCCATCGTCGCCGCCGCCAAGGACCGCAGCCTGGCGCTCGAGCCCGGCAGCGGCTTCGCCTCCTCCCCCGCCGTCGGCGTCACCGCGACAGTGGCCGGGCAGGAGATCCGCGTCGGCGGGCCGCGGCTGCTCGAGGAGACCGGGCAGTCCGAGATCGGTGCAGCTGAAGAGTGGCGGTCCGAGGGCGCAATCATCCTGCACGTTCTGCGCGACGGTCAGGTCATCGGCGGGCTGAGGCTCGCCGACGAGGTCCGACCCGAGTCCCGGGACGCCGTCGACGCCCTGCACCGGCTCGGCGTCGAGGTCGTCATGATCACCGGCGACGCCGAGGCCGTGGCGAACGAGGTCGGCAAGGAGCTCGGCATCGACCGCGTCTTCGCCGGCGTCCGCCCCGAGGACAAGTCCGCGAAGGTCGCCCAGCTGCAGCACGAAGGCAAGAAGGTCGCCATGGTCGGCGACGGCGTCAACGACGCCCCCGCGCTCGCCCAGGCCGACGTCGGCATCGCCATCGGAGCCGGCACCGACGTCGCCATCGCCTCCGCCGGCGTCATCCTGGCCAGCTCCGACCCCCGCTCGGTGCTCTCGGTCATCCAGCTCTCGAAGGCCGCGTACCGGAAGATGAAGCAGAACCTGTGGTGGGCCGCCGGCTACAACCTGATCTCCGTGCCGCTCGCGGCCGGCGTCCTCGCACCCATCGGGTTCGTGCTGCCGATGTCGGTCGGCGCGATCCTGATGTCGCTGTCCACCGTCGTCGTCGCCCTCAACGCCCAGCTGCTGCGGCGCATCGACCTCACCCCCGAAGCCAGCACCCGCTCCGTCCTGGAGCGCCAGAAGTGAAGGGCACGCCCATGACACTCGACACCACCACCGACAGCACCGGCACCGCCACCCCCGGCACCGAGATCGACGCAGCAGCCCACCAGCACGGCTACATCAGCGACAAGGACCGCTACCTGGCGCGCATGAAGCGCATCGAGGGCCAGGCCCGGGGCATCGCGAAGATGATCGACGAGGAGAAGTACTGCATCGACATCCTCACCCAGGTCTCGGCGCTCACCAGAGCCCTGCAGGGCGTCGCGACCGGACTGCTCGACGACCACCTCAAGCACTGCGTCCTCGACGCCGCCAAGCTCGGCGACGACGACGCGGCCATCGCCAAGATCCAGGAAGCCACCGACGCCATCAACCGGCTCGTCCGCTCCTGACGCTCGACGAGCGGCGCACCCGCACACCAAGGAGAGGGACCCATGCCCCGTTTCGATCCGCTGACCGCGGAGACCGCCGTCGGCGCGTCCCGGGACCTGCTCGGCGAGCTCGTCGAGCGCCACGGCACCGTGGGCGACATGGTCTCCACGATGGCCCACTCCCCGGCCGTCCTCGGCGGCTACCTGCAGCTGAGCCGGGCCATGCGCCGCGCCAAGCTCGACCGCAGGCTCAGCGAGCTGATCTCCATCGCCGTGCAGGCGCAGCAGGGCTGCGGCCTGTGCCTCGACTCGCACATCGCGGCCGCCCGCTCCCTGGGCGTCGCCGAAGAGGAAATCACCCTCGCCCACCAGGGCACGTCCAGCGATGCCGCCGTCTCGGCCATGATCCGGCTCGGGCTGCAGGTCTATCGGCAACCGACCTCCGTCACCGACGAGCAGATCGCAGAGCTCCGCGCGTTCGGCTACAGCGACCGCGCGATCGCCGACGTCGTCGGGATCGTCGCGCTCAACATCCTCACCGGCGCGTTCAACCTCGTCGCCGGACTGACGCCGAACGACGAGTCCTGACGCCAGGGACATTCTCGTCCCGACAGCCCGCCTCTTCAGGGGCTCTGGCGGGCCGCGAACGCCGGCAGCAAGGTGCTCGTGACGACGCCGGCGATGTCGGGATCGGAGAACCGGAGCGCCGGCGTCGGCAGCCTCGAGCCTGCCGGTCTGGCAGCGGAAGCGGTGCTCACAACAGACGTCCGAGCCTCGGCCAGAGCCGGGTCCGGCAGTCAGCTTCCGGGTCGGATTGGCATGTCGCCGATGCGTGCCGAATACTTGTCCGAGGCTGCGGGCGTGCTCCGCGGCACTCTGGGACCACCGAATCGAGCGGAAGGCGAGAAGCAGTGCAGCAGCTCCTGAGCGTCGCGCGTCGCGTGTCGCCGGTGCTCGCGGTCCTCACCGTTGCTGATGCTGCAGCCGCCGGCTCGCGCCGCCGACAACGTCACGATGTCCCCGTCACTGAACGCCGTCGCCGCGGACGGTGCCCAGATGACAGCCGGTCGTTACCCGGCGAACAGCGCTCCCATTGTGGTCCACGGCCAGTTCTCGACCAGGAACGTCGGCGACCGGCCAGCGTCCACGGCCGCCGGCCACCTGTCCATGGGGACCATGTCATCCGGAATGAGCATGGCGTCGGGCTGCTTCGCCGATTGCGGCTCGCCGGCGAGCCCGTCCCCGGGTCGATGGACTGTGTCGCAGCGGGCTGCCTGATCCTGCTGGCGCTCCTGGTCGGGATCGGAAGCCTGGGGCCGACGGCCCGGGGAGGAGGCTGGTCGCTTCCGCGCCCAGCACGGCGCACCCTCATGGAATCGTTCGTCCTCCGCTGCTGGGCTCGCCCGCCGCTGAGCCTCGCCGAGTTGTCGATCAGTCGCACCTGAGCCGTCACCTCCATTCCTCGCCCGTCTCGGGCAGCAGAGATGCAGCAGTGATGTTCTCGCGCCGGCGGTCCGGTACGCGACCAGGGACTGTGGACGGGCGTCCTGACGCCCACGAGGCCCCGGCATCCCAGTCTCTGACGACTCCTTTGACAACTCACGACGGCCCCGCCGGCCGGAGCTGAACTGCTCCGTGCATCCTCGGCGACGCCGGGCACGGATGCCCGCGGGGCAATCGGCCATCCCAGCTGAGAGACCCATGACCAAGAATCAGAAATCGTTCACAACAAAGTCTTCGAAATCGTCGGCATCGCACCGCTCGACCGGCGGGCGTACGGCAAGCAACCGGTCCGCGCGGGACCGGCTGCGGCAGATGCAGCTCCAGGAGGCCAAGGCCCGACGGGCGCGACGGCTGATCATCGGTGCCGCGATCGCCGTCGTGGTGCTGGCCGTCGCCGCCGGAGCGGTGGTCATCGCCAGCCTCCAAGGCGGAGGAGCCGGCGGCCCCACCGGCGGGGCTGCCGCCGCGGGGCGTCGGGACCTGCCGCCGTGGTCGCTGCCCGCCAACCCTGCCGACGCGGCGAAGGCCGCCGGCCTCCGAGTCGGCCCGATGGAGGGAACGGCGGCCCACTTCCACTCCCACCTCGACATCGCCGTCAACGGGCAGCCCATCGCCGTGCCGGCCAACATCGGCGTCGACCCCAACAACGGCCAGATGTCGGAGCTCCACACCCACGACGAACGCGGCGTGCTGCACGTCGAGGCCCCCACCGCCGACGGCCGCTACACCCTCGGCCAGGTCTTCACCGAGTGGCAGGTCCGCCTCGACGCCGAAGGCGTCGGCGGACTGGGCAACACCGAGACCGACAGCCTGCGCGCCTACGTCGACGGGAAGCGATTCCAGGGAGACCCTGCCACGATCCAGCTCACCGCCCACCGGCAGATCTCGCTGATCTACGGGCCGCGAGACGCCACCGATGACCCGGCGGCCAGCTACGCCTTCGAGCAGGGCGAGTAGACGATGCCAGCGAGAGGACCACAGACCGCGGCCCGGACCGTTGCGCTGGCCGCCGTCGTGCTGAGCCTGGCGCTGGCCGCGGGCTGCACGAAGTCCATCGACCCCGCCTCGCCGTCGAAGGACGGCTCCGCCGGGCCGGCCTCCGGTGTGCAGCTCTATCAACCCGGACAGCGCAAGCCCGCCTCGACCGCCGAAGGGCCCGACGTCAGGACCGGCGAGAACGTGACCACCGACCATCCCGGCAAGGTGGTCGTGGTCAACGTGTGGGCGTCCTGGTGCGGGCCCTGCCGCAAGGAGGCCCCCGACCTCGCCGCCGCGAGCCGCGACACGGCCGAGACGGCCCGGTTCGTCGGACTCAACATCCGCGACGACCACGAAGCCGCGCAGGCCTTCACCCGCGCCTTCAAGACCCCCTACCCGAGCATCTTCGACCCCGAGGGCAAGCAGCTCGTCAGGTTCTCCGGCCAGCTGTCGGCCACAGCGATCCCGACCACCCTGGTGATCGACCGCGATCGGCTCAGCGCAGCCCGGATCACCGGACCCGTGGATCGCGACACCCTCGTCGCGCTCATCACCGACACCGCCGACGGCAAGTAGCCGATTCGCCGTCGGACTCAGCCAGCAATCCGGCAAGGTCGGAGCCGACGGCGCACGAGATCAGAGAAAGGAAAGCTGGTGCTCGAATCCCTCGGAGGCTGGGCCGCGCAGGCGGTCAGCGGGGCGATGCCGCTGGCATTGTCGGTGGCGTTCCTGGCCGGTCTGGTCTCGTTCTTCTCTCCTTGCGTGGTGCCGCTGCTGCCGGGATACATCTCCTACGCCACGGGCCTGTCGGCCGCCGAGGTCGTGGCCGCGGGACGGGGGACGAGGATCTGGCGAACGTTGGCCGGGACCGCGCTGTTCGTTGCCGGCTTCGGCGTGGTCTTCGTCGGCAGCGCCACCCTGGCGGGCGCTCTCGGCGGCGTCGTCCTGCGATGGCAGGAGCCGCTCACCCGCGCGATGGGCGCGGTCATGATCGTGCTCGGACTGATCTTCGCCGGTCTGGTCCGCTTAGGCCAGCGCGAGCTGAGGATCAACTGGGTGCCGCGGGTCGGCGTCGCCGCCGCGCCGCTGATCGGCTTCGTCTTCGGGCTGGGATGGACGCCGTGCATCGGCCCGACGCTCGGAGCGGTCCTCACGATGGCGCTGAACGCAGGCAGCGCGATCAAGGGGGCCTGGCTGGCCGTCGCCTACACCCTCGGGCTCGGACTGCCGTTCATCGCCGCCGGGGCCGCCTTCCAGCGCATCAGCCGCGCCGTCGCCTTCCTGCGAACTCGGCAGCAGCTGATCATGCGGATCGGCGGAGTGCTGATGATCGTGACCGGGACACTGATGTTCACTGGCCTGTGGGGACGGCTGATGGGCGTCATCCGGCCATTCGTGAGTGGCTTCGTCACAGTGATCTGACCGCCCGGCCGCCAGCCTGACTGCGAACCCACCCGGATAGGTCAGCCACTGCTGTATAGTTCAGTGGGTGCTGACCATTGCTTCGCGCCTCGACGTCATGAACCGGCTCGGCCGGGCCATGGCCGACCCGACCCGTTCCCGGATCCTGATGTCCCTGCTCGACGGGCCGAGCCACCCCGCCGTGCTCTCGCGCGAGCTGGGCCTGACGCGCTCGAACGTGTCCAACCATCTGACCTGCCTGCGCGACTGCGGGATCGTGGTCGCCGAGCCTGAGGGCCGCCAGACCCGCTACGAGATCGCCGACCCGCACCTGGCCGCGGCGCTGACGGCGCTGGTGGACGTGACGCTGGCCGTGGACGAGAGCGCCCCGTGCATCGACCCACAGTGCTCGGTGCCGGGCTGCTGCGCCGCGACCGGCTCGGGGGACGCCTCGTGAGCGCAGCCTGCGGCTGCGACGAGCCGACCACCACCCCGTCCGAGGTGGCAGAGGAGGCCGAGCGCCCGTGGTGGCGCGACCCGGGCCTGGTGGTGCCGATCCTCTCCGGGATCGCGTTCGTCACAGGCCTGGCGCTGGAGTGGTCGGGGCTGCACGTCCCGGCGCTGGCCGCGTTCTGGGCAGGCCTGCTGCTGGGCGCGTACACGTTCGTGCCCGGCGCAGTGCGGAACCTGTTCGTCAAGCGGAAGCTGGGGATCGCGCTGCTGATGACGATCAGCGCCGTCGGCGCGGTGATCCTCGGCTACGTCGAGGAGGCCGCCGCACTGGCGTTCCTCTACTCGATCGCCGAGGCCCTGGAGGACAAGGCAATGGACCGCGCCCGCGGCGGCCTGCGCGCGCTGCTGAAGCTCGTGCCGGAGACCGCGACCGTGCTGCGCGACGGTGCTTCGGCCGAGATCCCGGCGAAGGAGATCGCCGTCGGCGACGTGCTGCTGGTCCGCCCCGGCGAGCGGGTCGCCACCGACGGCCTGGTCCGCGCGGGCCGCTCCAGCTTGGACACCTCGGCGATCACCGGCGAGTCGATCCCGGTCGAGGTCGCCCCCGATGACGCGGTGTCGGCCGGCGCGATCAACACCGCGGGCGTGCTGGAGGTCGAGGCGACCGCGGCGGGCACCGACAACTCGCTGACCACCATCGTGGAGCTGGTCGAGCAGGCCCAGGCGGAGAAGGGCGACCGGGCCCGGATCGCCGACCGGATCGCCCGCCCGCTGGTGCCCGGCGTGATGGTCCTCGCCGTCCTGGTCGGCGTGCTCGGCTCGCTGCTCGGCGACCCGGAGACCTGGATCACCCGCGCCCTGGTCATCCTCGTCGCGGCCAGCCCGTGCGCGCTGGCGATCGCGGTGCCCGTCACCGTGGTCTCCGCGATCGGGGCGGCGACGAAGTTCGGCGTCGTCATCAAGAGCGGGGCCGCCTTCGAGCGCCTCGGCGGCATCCGCCACCTCGCCGTGGACAAGACCGGCACCCTGACCCGCAACCGGCCCGAGGTCACCGCCGTCGTCGCCGCCGACGGGTTCGACGACGCCCAGGTGCTCGCCTGGGCCGCGGCCGTGGAGCAGCACTCGACGCACCCGCTGGCCGCCGCCATCGCCGCCGCGGGCAAGGGAGCCCCCGCCGCGGAGGACGTGACGGAGGAGGCCGGGCACGGCATCGGCGGCCTGGTCGACGGCCGCCGGGTGACCGTCGGCAGCCCCCGCTGGATCGATGCGGGCCAGCTCAAGGCCCGGGTCGAGGACCTGGAGGCCGAGGGCCAGACCTGCGTGCTCGTGGCCATCGACGGCCAGCTGGCCGGGGCGATCGGCGTCCGCGACGAGCTGCGCCCCGAGGTCCCCGACGTCGTGCGCGCGCTGCGGGCCCAGGGCGTCGAGGTGAGCATGCTCACCGGCGACAACGCCCGCACCGCGCACGCGCTCGCGCAGCTCGCCGGGATCAGCGACGTGCACGCCGAGCTGCGGCCCGAGGACAAGGCCCGCATCGTCGCCCAGCTCTCCGAGACCTCACCCACCGCGATGATCGGCGACGGCATCAACGACGCCCCCGCCCTGGCCGGTGCGACCGTCGGCATCGCGATGGGCGCGACCGGCTCCGACGCCGCGATCGAGTCCGCCGACGTCGTCTTCACCGGCCACGACCTCGGCCTCATCCCGCAGGCGCTGCGCCACGCCCGCCGGGGCCGGGCGATCATGAACCAGAACATCGTGTTGTCCCTGGCGATCATCACCGTGCTGCTGCCGATGGCCATCACCGGCGTGCTCGGCCTGGCCGCGGTCGTCCTCGTCCACGAGGTCGCCGAGGTCGTCGTCATTGCCAACGGGCTGCGCGCCGCGCGGGCCCGCAAGAGCCAGGCCGCGGCTGCATCGCCTGAGACGGCGTCACCGCCCGCGGGCCGCGCGGACGGAGACTGAGAGGAGCCGATCATGGAGATCACGCTGCAGTACTTCGACGGGTGCCCGAACTGGGAGGTGCTCGACCGGCGACTCGCCGAGGCCCTCGACGGCCGATCGGACGTCCGCGTCGTGCATCAGCGAGTCGAGACTGCCGAGGACGCCGCCCGCCTCGGGTTCCACGGCTCCCCGACCGTCCTCATCGACGGCTCCGACCCCTTCGCCGACGAGCACGCACCGGTCGGGCTCGCCTGTCGAGTGTTCCGCACTCCTGCCGGACTGGCCGGCTCGCCCACCGTCGATCAGCTGCGCGCAGCCATCGCTGGCGCGCCGACGTCGGCGGCGACGGGGCTCGAATTACCGGTCGGGCCGCTGGGCGGGCTGCCGGTCGCCTGCGCGCTCGCGCCGACCGCGGGAAGGGACCAGCTCGAGAGGTGGCGAGACTTCGACGACGAGCACCTCCTCGACGTCGAGCGCGCAGACACGGCGCTGGTCGTGCACTACGCAAGGACGGACGACTCCGCGCAGCGGCTGCGGGACCTCGTCGCGACCGAGAGCACCTGCTGCTCGTTCGTTGACTGGCAGATCGACGACGACCACGCCGACCTGCGCCTTGTCGTCACCGGCACCGCGGAGCAGCTCGCGGCACTCAGCATCGGGTAGATCGGCGCGCGCCGTGATCCGTCCGCGCTCACCTGGAGGCATGACGCCGCCCCGATTGCGCACTGCATCGAAGCGTGTCAATATAGAGGCATGTCTAATCAAGCAGTGACCGCCGCGCCCCCGGCGACCCGACGGCTCTCGACCCTGGACCGGTGGCTGCCCGCGTGGATCGGCCTGGCGATGGTCGCCGGCCTGCTGCTGGGCCGTCTCGTCCCCGGGCTGTCCGGCCTGCTGTCCCGGCTGGAGGTCGGCGGGATCTCGGTGCCGATCGCGCTGGGGCTGCTGGTGATGATGTACCCGGTGCTGGCGAAGGTCCGCTACGACCGGGTCGCCGCCGTCACCGGCGACAAGAAGCTGCTGGTCTCGTCGCTGATCCTGAACTGGCTCGTCGGCCCGGCGGTCATGTTCGCCCTCGCCTGGCTCCTGCTGCCTGACCTGCCTGAGTACAGGACAGGGCTGATCATCGTCGGCCTGGCCCGCTGCATCGCGATGGTGGTGATCTGGAACGACCTGGCCTGCGGGGACCGGGAGGCCACAGCGGTGCTGGTCGCGATCAACTCGGTGTTCCAGGTCGTGATGTTCTCCGTCCTGGGCTGGTTCTACCTCGCCGTGCTGCCGGGCTGGCTGGGCCTGGACACGCAGGGGCTGGACGCGTCGGTGGGCCAGATCGCGCTCAACGTCCTGGTCTTCCTCGGCGTCCCGCTCGTCGCCGGGTTCGCCTCGCGGTGGATCGGCGAGAAGCGCCGCGGACGCGACTGGTATGAGGAGAAGTTCCTGCCACGGATCGGGCCGTGGGCGCTGTACGGACTGCTGTTCACGATCGTCCTGCTCTTCGCCCTGCAGGGGAAGGCGATCACCTCCAACCCGCTCGACGTCGCCCGGATCGCGCTGCCTCTGCTGGCCTACTTCGCGATCATGTGGCTGGCCGGGATACTGCTCGGCCGCGGCCTCGGCCTGGGCTACGCCCGGTCGACCACGCTCGCGTTCACCGCGGCGGGCAACAACTTCGAGCTCGCCATCGCCGTCGCCATCGGCACCTTCGGTGCCGCGTCCGGGCAGGCGCTGGCCGGCGTGGTCGGCCCCCTCATCGAGGTGCCGGTGCTCGTCGGCCTGGTCTACGTCTCGCTCTGGGCGGCCCGCGCCTGGTTCCGCACCGACCCCTACGCCGAATCGAGGGCATCATGACCACCGCCGAAGTCCTCGCCGAGGGCGAGGCCTGCGCGCCGTCCGCGACGCACGCGATCGGCCAGGACGCCGCCGCGACCGTGGCCGGCGCGCTGAAGGCGCTCGCGGAGCCGCTCCGGCTGCGGATGCTCTCCGCGATCGCCACCGATCCCCGCGGCGAGTCCTGCGTGTGCGACCTCGCCGAGCTCGCCGACGTGTCCCAGCCCACCGTCTCCCATCACCTGAAGGTGCTCAAGGAGACCGGCCTGCTGCTGTCCGAGCGCCGCGGCACCTGGGTCTGGTACCGGATCGCCCCGGCCAGACGGCGCGCCGTCTCCGCGCTGCTCGACGCGTTCGCCCCCGCCGCGGTCGCCGACGCCCCCGAGCAGACAATGCCTCGTGCCCAGGCGCTGCCGGACATGGACGGCCGGGTCACCCGCCTGGGCGAGGAGCTGGCCGACGAGGCGACCGGGCTGGACCGCGACCTCGTGATCGCGATCGTGCGCGAGTCCTACGCCGGCCTCGCCCGCTCGGCCAAGCTCACCCAGCACATGATCCCGCTCACCGAGCGGTTCGCCCGCCAGCGCCTGGCCGACCTGACGCGCGATCGGGAGGCCGGGGTTCCGCAGGTGCTGTTCGTGTGCGTCGCCAACGCCGGCCGCTCCCAGCTGGCTGCCGCGATCGTCAACCGGCTCGCCGACGGCAAGGTGATCGCGCGCTCGGCTGGGTCGACGCCGGCGGCGGACGTGCACCCGCACGTCCGGTCCTTGCTCGCCGAGATCGAGGGCGCGCAGGAAGCCGACCAGGCCTTCCCCAAGCCGCTCACCGACGACGCCGTACGCGCCGCCGACGTGGTGGTCACCATGGGCTGCGGCGACGTCTGCCCGGTCATCCCCGGCGTCCGCTACGAGGACTGGGCCGTCGGCGACCCCGCCCTGGCCTCGCCCGAGGGCGTCGAGGCGATCCGCGACGACATCGAGCACCGCGTCCGCACGCTCATCGCCGCCCTCACCAACTGAAGGAACAAGGACCCTCATGACCGATCAGAAGCCCTCCGTGCTCTTCGTCTGCGTCCACAACGCCGGCCGCTCCCAGATGGCCGCGGGCTGGCTCCGCCGCCTCGCCGGCGACCGCATCGATGTCCGATCGGCGGGCTCGATGCCCGCCGACCAGATCAACCCGGTCGCCGTCGAAGCGATGGCCGAGGTGGGCATCGACATCGCCGCCGAGCAGCCCAAGATCCTCACCGCCGAGGCGGTGCAGGACTCCGACGTCGTGATCACCATGGGCTGCGGCGATGCCTGCCCCTTCTACCCCGGCAAGCGCTACGAGGACTGGACACTCGACGACCCCGCCGGCCAGGGCATCGACGCCGTCCGCCCGATCCGCGACGAGATCCGCGCCCGCATCGAGAAGCTGGTCGACGAACTGCTTTCGCCGGCCGAGCAGGAGGAACGCGGGCAGGTGCCGTCGGTGCTGTTCGTCTGCGTCAAGAACGGCGGGAAGTCGCAGATGGCCGCCGCCCTCATGCGGCAGATCGCCGGCGACGCCGTCGCGGTCCACTCCGCGGGCACGGCCCCAGGGGCGTCGCTCAATGCGCTGTCCGCTTCGTCGGTCGCCGAGGTCGGCGCGAGCATGGCCGGTCAGCACCCCAAGCCGATCGACCCCGCCCTGCTGCGCACCGTGGACCGCGTCGTCGTCATCGGCGACGAGGCCGTCGTCCAGCCCGTGCCGGGCATGGCCGGGACCATCGAGACCTGGAGCATCGACGAGCCCTCGGACCGCGGGATCGAAGGCGAGGAGCGGATGCGCCTGATCCGCGACGAACTCGCCGAGAAGGCCCGTCACCTCGCCTCGGATCTGGTCGTCCCGTCGGGGGCCTGAGCCAGGTCACGCACTTGGGCGCGTCGCGGGGCTCATGCAACGGCGGCACCACGCGGCTGCTTGGCGAGAGCGCCGACGACGTAGCCTGCGTCGCGGTGCACCCCGCGCAGCGTGTTCGAGGAGAACGAGCGCTGGAAATCCAGGCCGAGGAAGCCCAGCCCAGGAACTCCCGTCGCCAGGCCGCGCTCGTGCCTCGGCATGCCCGCCTCGTCGAGGACGCCGAGCGAGCGCAGGTACGGCAGATGCGGCCGGTAACCGGTCGCGAACACCACCGCGTCGACCTGCTCCTGCGAGCCGTCCGGCCACACCACGCAGTCGGAGGCGAACGCGGCGAACATGGGCCGCTGATCGGGCCGTCCCGCCTCCAGCGCCTTCCGGTACTTGTCCGTCCCGATCACCGGGGTGCCGGTGACGAGCCGGGCGAGGACAGACGGCGGCAGCAGGTCGGCACGGGTCACCTTCAGCCACCAGTGCAGATCCTTCCCGGCGATGACCTGCGGCGCGAACCGGACCCGGTCCCGCACCGCCAGCGACGTCTTGGCGTGGTCAGCGAGCTCGTGGGCGACCTGGACGGCAGAGTTGCCCGCGCCGACGACCACCACCCGCCGGTCGGAGAACTCCCCCGGCGACCGGTAGTCGGCCACGTGCAGGACCCGGCCGCCGAATGCTTCCCGGCCAGGGATCGTCGGCACGTGCGGGTTGCCGAACGAGGCCGAGGCAGCGATCAGCGCATCCCCGACCAGGCCGGAGCCGTCGGCGAGCTCGACCGCGAGCGACGGACCATCCGCGGCCACGCCGACGACCCGAGCCCCATTGCGGATCTCGACATCAAGACTGCGGGCGTGGCCGCGGAGGTAGTCGACGACCTCGTCGCGGCCCGGGTACCCGTCGGGGTCGCCGGGGAACGGGTGGCCCGGGAAGGCGCTGAAGCGGCGCGGGGAGAACAGCCGCAGGCTGTCGTAGTAGCGCGGCCACGACCCGACCGGTTCCGGCCCGGCCTCCAGGACCACCGGCTCCCAGCCCTGCTCCCGCCCGGCACGGGCTGCGGCGAGCCCGGACTGGCCGCCGCCGACGACGATCAGCCGTCCGCGGCTCATCCCGCCGTCCTCGTGCCGAGCTGGATCAGCTGGGGCGCGGGCGTGCAGCAGCCGCCCGATGACGCCTCGTCGGGTGCGTCGAACAGTCCTGACCCGCCGCACACGCCGGTGTCGGGCAGTTCGAGCTCCACCCGCGACGCGGCGTCGTGGTCACCGGCGAGTTCGGCGACCACGCTGCGGACCTGCTCGTACCCGGTCATCGCCAGGAACGTCGGGGCGCGGCCGTAGGACTTCGCGCCGACGATGTAGAAGCCGGGCTCGGGGTGGGCGAGGTCGGCCGCGCCCGTGGCGCGCACCGAGCCGCAGGAGTGGACGTTCGGGTCGACCTCGGCGGCCAGCTGCGCCGGAGCCTGCAGCCGCACGTCCAGGTCCAGGCGCACCTCGGACAGGAACGCCAGGTCCGGGCGGAACCCGGTCGCGACGACCACCCGGTCCGCGGGAGCGAGCCGGCGGCCGTCCTCGGCGACCAGGACCGCCCGGCCGTCCTCGACGACTACTTCTTTGGTGCGGAAGCCGGTGACGAGGTCGACGAGGCCGTCCGCGACGGCCTTCTTCGCCCGCTGGCCCAGCGCACCGCGCTCGGGCAGCTCGTCGGCGGCCCCGCCGCCGAAGGCGTTGCCGACGGCACCGCGGCGCAGCGCCCACCTCACCCGGGTGGCGGGTTCACGGCGCACGACCGTGGCGAGGTCGCCGATCGCGGTCGTCGCCGAGTGACCGCTGCCGACGACCACAACGTGCTTGCCCGCCAGCGAGGCAGCCTCCTCACGGCTCGGCGTGCGGTGGTCCAGCAGGCCCGACTCGACGGCGGCGAGCTCGCCCAGGGCAGGGAGCCCGTCCGCGCCCGCCGGGCTCGGGGTCCGCCAGGTGCCCGAGGCGTCGATCACCGCACGCGCCTCGAACCGCTCCTCGCTTCCGTCGGTGCGGCGGACGTGGACGACGAACGGCTGCTCGGCCCGACCCGCGTCGACCGAGAGGTCGCGACCCTTCCGGCCCACCCCGACCACGCGCGAGCGGTACCGGACGCGGTCGCCCAGCGCCGCGGCGAGCGGGGCGAGGTAGCCCTCGACCCACTGCGCGCCGGTCGGGTAGCCGTTCTCCGGCGCACTCCAGCCCGAAGACTCCAGCAGGCGGCGGGCCGCGGGATCGGTGAGCTCCGCCCACGGCGAGAACAGGCGCACGTGGCCCCACTCCGCGACGGCTGAGGCGGGGCCGTCGCCCGACTCCAGGACGATCGACTCCAGTCCGCGCTCGAGCAGATGGGCGGCGGCGGCCAGGCCCTGCGGGCCGGCCCCGATGACGACGACGGGATTCACTGCGACCTCCACGTATTGACGTTCTTCGATGAGTCGAGCCTGCCTCACGTATCGACAGATGTCAATATGTGAGGCAGAATGGAGGCATGAGCACTTCTCCCGCCATCGAGGCCACGGCCGACGTCGCGCCCTGCTGCGTCCTCGGCGAGACGATCGACGACGGCCTCGCCCACGACCTGGCCAAGGTGTTCAAGGCCCTCGGCGACCCCACCCGGGTCAAGCTCATGTCCCTCATCGCCGGCAGCAGCGACGGCGAGATGTGCGTCTGCGACCTCACCGAGCCCGTCGGGCTCTCCCAGCCCACCGTCTCCCACCACATGAAGCTGCTCGTCGAGGCCGGGCTCGTTCAGCGCGAGCAGCGCGGCCGCTGGGCCTACTACCGGCCCACCATCGACACCCTCGCCGCCGCGGCCAAGGCGCTCATCGCCTGATGGAGCCGCTGGCGACCAGGCCGATGACGCCGGCCGACTGGCCCGCCGTGGAGGACATCTACCGCGCAGGCATCGCCACCGGCCACGCCACCTTCGAGGCCGCGCCCCCGCCGGGCTGGGACGCGTTCGCCGCCGCCAAGCGCCCGGACCTCATGCTCGTCGCCGTCGACGGCGAAGGAAAGGTACTCGGCTGGGCCGCCGCCGGCCCCGTCTCGACCCGCCCCGTGTACCGAGGCGTCGTCGAGCACTCGGTGTACGTCGCCCCCGACGCGGCCGGGCACGGCGTCGGATCACGGCTCCTCTCCGACTTCCTCGACCTCGCCGATCGATCAGGCGTTTGGACGGTCCAGTCCTCGATCTTCCCCGAGAACGCCGCCAGCCTGAAACTCCACCAACGCGCAGGTTTCCGCGTCGTCGGATGCCGCGAACGCATCGGCCTCATGCCGTACGGGCCGCTCGCTGGCCAGTGGCGTGACACCGTGCTGATCGAGAGACGGACACTTCCGGTCATCGATTGAGCGTCTTCACCAGGGTTTGTTCCGTCGGAACCGAACTGCTCGAATTACTTCGCCGACCCCGGTCCGGCCACGAAATGGGCGACCAGCCTGTCGCGGACCAAGTCGTGTGCACAGAGCCTTGGATTCGCTCGTCGGCCTCCGAGTCCCAGCGCTGATCTCGCCCGCTCCCTTAAAATCGAGGCATGGAGGAAGAGCCCGCGCACGTCCAGGGGCCGGTGCAGATCAGCGAAGCGGCCGCCGCGGCCATCGCGGTGCGCCCGATTCCCCGGGAAGCCGTCGAGTCGGGCGCTCTGGTCGCCGCGGAGATCGCCGTCCGCCGAGACCGGGAGCGCCGGCTCCAAACTGGACGGGACGAGGAGGACCGCGATGGACAGTGATCACCGCCCCGCGGCCGCGCCGCTGTGGTCGACTCCGCCCGAGGACCTCGCCCGGGTGATCGCCAAACGGCCCGGGATGTACCTCGGCGGGGCTTCGTACGAGCGCGCCATCGGCTTCCTCACAGGCGTGGCCAGCATCGTCTCCGCGCCGAGCTCATCAGCTTCTACCGACGGTTTCAGTGCCGGGAGCAGCACGGATCTGCTCGAGCGGATCACGGCCGTCCAGCCCGACCCGGGAGTCGACGAGCGCGAGGCGATCCAGGCGCTCGAGCCACTGCTCGTGGAGGCCCTCGCTGCGCTGCGGGATCAGGACGAGGCCTAGACTCGTCGCTCCTCGGCGAGCTCGGGATCACGCCCGCGCTGCCGGATGAGCTTCTACTCGTCCGAGGTCGTGCCGAGCTGCTCGCGCAGCCGGCGCGCCTCGGCCTCGATCTTCGCGAGCCGGGTCTCCGCCTTCCTGCGCTTCATGCCCTCGTCCGGATCCGCGCCCGGAGCGGCCGGCGGCTCCTTCGGGACCAGCCACCCGACGCGCTGGTAGCCGTTGATGCGCCTGGCGTAGCGGCACGTACGGCACTCCTGCTCCGGCTCGGGTCGTGGCCACCGCAGATCGAGCATCTTGCGGACGTGGTCGCGCTCCGGACCCTCCTCGGGCCATCCCTCGTATCCCGCGATGGCCCACATGCTCTCGAAGTCGCTGCGCATCTCGGCGGCGCGCTGCGCGGTGCACACCTTCGGCCCGTGCTCGGGCTTCCACTCGACGTCTGCGATGACGTGATCGCAGACATGCCCGCAGGAGAGCCGGACGCGCCAGAACGCCGAGGAGTGCGGCTCCGGGTTCCGCATCCTCGCCCAGGTCTCGGCGTCCACGCCCTCGTGCGGGCACTCCTCCGGGTCCGGCGGGAACTCCCTGACACGCGAGTCGATCCACTCGACGACGTCGCGGTAAGCCTTCTCCACTCCGCCGTGGTCGCCCGAACACCAGATCTCGCCGACGGGCAGAGGATGCCGGGTGATCGGGTCGAGCCAGGCGTTGCCGTCCGGGTAGTCGTCCGCGCCGCGCAGGAACAGTTCGTGGACGCAGCCACACTCCAGCTGCACCCTCCAGCGGAACACTTCCGTCGCCTCCGGGACGAAGAACGGCCAGAAGACGGGCTTGTACCGGCGACGGAGCGCCTCGGCCTGCTTCTGGAACTCTTCGAGCGCCTGCTTCCGGGGCCGTGCACGACCCGGCAAGCGCGTCAGGAGAGCGCCCTGCGAGGTGGTGGCCTCGACATGCTCAATGTTGTTCTCGTTCACGATGCCGCCTCCGTCCGGGCGTCGACGTACGCCCGGTAGATCTCCTTGGGGATCATCCCGCGGTCGGCGAGCTCGAAGCCGTTGGCGTGGCCCCACTTGCGGATCGCGGCTCGCTCCTCGGCGGTGGTCACGGGGATGTCGCGGTTCGGCTTCGGCGCTGCCTGCTCGGCGCGGCGGCCTGCGCTCAGGTAGGGCCGGAGCAGGTCGTCCAGCTCGGCGCGCTCCGCCTCGGTGAGGTCGACGTCGCGTCGCTCCGAACCGAGGACCAGCTGGACGGTGACGGCATCGGGCTCGCCGGAAAGGTCGGAGACCGTGAGGTGCTTGGTGGCCATGAGGTGTCCTCTCGACAGTGGTCAGGGTCTTCGTCGGCCCTGACCTGCCCAGCCGCCAGCAGGCACCCCCTGCTCCTGTCTGATGCCGCTCATCCGAACTGCTCGCCGCAGTACTTCTGGTGCTCCGACTCGACGTCGGCGACCTCGGGCTGGCCATCCCGGACGAAGGACTTGTCGGACTCGAACTGGATGCGGTTCTCCGTCACCGTGATGTGCGACTCGTTCACCAGGTCGCCGCCCTCGCCCCAGACGATCACGGACCTGGCGTCGCTGAGCTCGCCGTGGCTGGTCGCGCCCTCGTCGGGCCCCTTGCACAGCTCGACCGTGTAGGTCGCCTGGTTCCCATCGATGACGAGCTTCTTGACCTTGTTCGCTGACCCATCGGTGCCGTAGTAAGCCCCGTCGACGCTGGAACTGCTGCCCGTCGCGGAGCCATCGTCAGAGCTGGACCCGCCGCCGCAGCCGGTGAGCGCGAGCAGCGCGGCCGCGGCGAGGGCAGCCGAGCTCAGCCTGAGACCAGCAGTCGTCGTCCATATCGGGGAGGTCAGCGTCATCGCGAGTCCGTTCCGTCTGCTCTGCTCGTGGTGGCCGGTCGAGCAACGGACCGCGACTCGTCGAGTCGGGGTCGCGTCGGCTCGTCTCCCACCCTACAGGCAACGATCATTGCCTGGTCATCATCGTTGCCTCCCACCAGTGTGGAGAGGTGGCGGACAAGGCACTCAAGAGGGCACTCGGAGAGCAGCTGCGCGCCATTCGACTCGCACGCGGACTCACGCAGGAGCAGACCGCGGACCAGCTCGGCATCATCGTCCGCTATTACGCGGGCATCGAGCGCGGCGAGCACAACCTGTCCGTAGACACGGTCGAGGCGCTGGTGGGCAAGCTCGGCCTCAGGGCCACGCTCACGCTCGACGCCCTCTGAGCGCCCGGAGCCCGAAGCTACGGGCGCGTCTGCTCGATGAAGTCGATCATCGCGTCCAGCCGATGGCCCCAGAACAAGGTCAGCCCTCGTGTCTGAGCGTTCTCCAAGTTGTGGATCTTGAACACGCCGGAGAGGACAGCAGCGGGTACCACCGTGGCGGTGCCGAACTCCTTGAGCCACACCTCGGCCTTAGCGGCCGCATCGTTGTTCAACCTCTTGACGCTGTTGGTCGAGGAGTTGGAGACCTTGCACTCGATGGGGAGGACGCGGCCGTCCCAGAGCCGGACGATGAGATCGGCCTTTCGACCACCGAAGTCGCTCTCCCGGCAGAACTCGCCCATGTCGGGGAAGTGGGAGATGTTCTGCACCGCGCGGGTGGGCACCTGTATGAAGCCGTTCGCCTTGAGCGCCTCGGCGACGGCGTCCTCCTGCTCGTCCTTGGCCTCGTTGCGACGCGCCGTCTGCAGCTTCTGAGTCGCGATCATCGCGGCTGTGGCGACGACCGCGGTCTCACGCTCGGCGTCCGTGGGCTCGCGCTCCTCGCCGATCCACGGGAAACGCCCTCGGTCGAGGCCCAGGAGGATCGTGTCGATGACTCGCGCGGCCATATCGGGATCGCCCTTGAGCCTGCCAGGCGCGAGGCTCGCCGGCTTGTCAGTGCCCGCGAGCTCCTTGAGGTCGTCGGCGCTGATGGGCGGGCCGGCCAGGTACCTGATCGACGTCAGGAAGTTTGGATCGGAGAGCAGTTCGACGGCCTGGTCGCGCAGCTGGGTGAGGTCCAGAGTCTCTTCGATCAGCTCCTCAAGGGTGCCGCGGAAGCTGTCGAACTGCTCGAGGTACTGCTCAAGCGGCTCGTGCATCCGGATCTCGCGGAACTGCGCCACCGCCTCAGCGGCATGCTCTCGGAACTCGTCCTTACTCCAGCGGGGAGGCGGAACCTGCGGCACTGAAATCTCCTTCTCTCAGGGACTCCAGGCTCGGAATGGGCAGTCGCTCCATCTCCTTGGGCTCGAACTTGGTGAGGCCTCCTGCGTACATGCGTCCCTGTCCAAGCGTAACGGCTGAGCGCAGATGGGCCGCGAGATTGTCGAGCGTCGTCGTGTCGAGCGCCTGCCTCGGGTACAGGCCGTGAGCGATGTTGATGTGGCGAGCGGAGACGTCGTTGCGGACGAACGCCGGCGGGCGGCGCGCCATGTAGGTGGCCAGCACCGGGGCGGCCTCGCGCAGCCCCACGCTCCACCAAGCCTTCCGATTCGACGCGACGTAGCCCTCCTGCACCTTCTGCTTCTTGGCTGCGCGAAGGAAGCGATCCACGAGCTTCCGATCGGCTGCGTCGAAGACGTCCAGGTCCACGGGCAGGTCGATGACGCGCTTGAGCCCATCGGCTGCCCGGAGACGCTCACCCGCGCCGAAGAGCTCACGGGCCTTGGTCACGGAGGCGAACAGCACGCTCTCGGGCAGGTCGATGTCGCCGTCGCGATGCACCCAGACCTTGTTCGCGCCCGTGACGGTGCCACGGTGGACCCGGCACAGCTCTCCGAGCTCGATGAAGCCCTCGGGAAGCTTAGGCGTGACCCTGGTGAGCACCGACCACCGGTTGGCCTCAGCGAGGCGCTGGCGGGAGACCGGGTGGCCGGAGTCCAACCGGCCGAGCTCCGCGACCTCCTCGACTCGGCGCACGCTAATCGACTCGGGCCGCTCGCCGAGCTTGAAGCAGGTGATAGCGCCGGTCGTGGTCGCGTCGGCGAAGGGGGAGGCCTTGGGATCGAGGACATGGAGCGACTCCCCGCCGAGGCCGTCGAGGAGCAGCTCACGAACCAGGCTGCCGTAGTTCACGTCGAGCCACTCGGCGCTGGTGATGAACGCGCCGTAGTCGCCCGGCCGACCGTGCTCGGCGGTGGCGAGGAAGAAATGCACGTGCAGGCCGGCGAGCCCGCTCGCCTTCAGACCGCGCTTCTTCGCAGTGGACTGGAGCCACGCCTTCCACTCGGGAGCTATCTGGTGGTGCCGGACGTAGGGAGGGTTGCCGACGTAGAGCGTCGCACCCTCGATCTCGGGCAGGTCGAGCGAGCGGTAGTCACCGAGCACGACCGCTGCCCTGCTCTCGATGCCGGATGCCGCGATATTGGCCCGCAGCATCAGCGTCGAAAGGGGATCGATGTCCGCGCCAAGCAGGTCGGCGTCAGGGAAGGCTCGGGCAGCGGCGAGCAGGTACCGCCCGGAGCCCGCTCCCGGGTCGACGATGCGCGCGGGCCTCCCCTGGTCGCTCGCCCAGGACACCATCGAGGCGACGATCGCGGTCGGGGTGTAGGTCTGACCGAGCGGACGCCGCTCGAGAGGGGAAAGCAGTCGGGTGTAGACGTCTCCGAGCGGGTCGAGCCCCGCCTGGACCTGCCGGACGGCCTCATCGACGAGGCTCTCGTTGAGGGCACCGGGATGCTGATCGATCAGTTCGCGCTCTTCGGGCGCGAGCGCGCCGACGCTCTCCGCGCCAAGAGCGGCGCAGAGGCGGACGAGGTCGCCGAAATGAGAGATCGAACGCATGTTCGAGATCGTCTCATGGACGGCTGACATGCGGGATTCAGCCACGGAGCTTGAACACCCCGCGCTCGACGCGCTCGAAGACGCGCTCGTCCTGGAGGGCGCTGCGGTACGACGAGTCAGGGGCATCGCCGACCTGTTCCCGGACCCCGTCCTTGAGCTCCCGGATCGACGCAGGACCGCCCTTGTTCGCGAGATAGTCGCGCATCGCGTTCTTGAGCTCGTTGTGGGGACGGCGCTGGCGCGCCTTCGTCTCAGCCATGTCCGCTCCTAATGTCGACGCTATAACGTCGACTCTATCACCTGGCGAGAGCTTCGGGCCAACGAGCCTGAGCGTGTTGCGATGCGTCCCGAGCAGCTCAATCCTTGTGCAGCCGACTGATTTCTGCCTCCAACTCGAGGACTCTGGCCTCCAGCTCGGCCTTCGTCGGCTTGCCAGTGCGCTTGGTCTTCGGCGACGCGCCAGACGGTCCCGCGACTGGCGCTGCGGCCTGCAGCCCGATGGCCTCGCCGTCGACGATGGTCGCGGGGTCGAGGCCGCACTCCGGGCAGGCCCTCGCGCTCATGAACGCCGCGTGGAGAGTCTTGTGCGTGTAGTGCGCGGTCCGCTCGACGACGTGGCCGCAGTAGAGGCGGAGCCGCCACCTCATCAGCTCTTGTGGCGGCGTCGGGCGTCCGAGCAGCCGCGCGATCTCATCCCTCTGCGAGGGCGACATCGGCGGAGGCGGGCAGCACTTGCCGCAGTGAGTGGTCAGCGACCCCGAGACCGAGTGCCGATGAGAGCCGCAGGCGGGGTGGTCCCGCTTGTAGCGCTCTTGCTCGGCGTCATACCGGGCACGTTCCTCGTCGGTGAAGTACATCGTCCCCTTGGACTCCCAGTGCTCTTCGTCCCGATACGGCCGCCCGCAGCCAGGACACGGCTCCCCGGCGACGTATTGCTCCCAGGTCAGCGAGGGGACCTCACACCTGACCGCATCACGAATCTGCTCGCTCTGCCTCTGAGCCCACTCGGCCTTCTTGGTCAGCTCGAACGGAGCGTCCAGGTCCCCGCGCCGCTCGTAGTCCGTGATCTCCACCATGCATCGACGCTAACCCACCTCAAGGGACCGCCGTAGACGGCGGAAGTCGTGGTCGACGACCTGAATCTGCCAGGGCGCACCGGGCGCACCAGGTCAGATCGATGTGGGAGCCGCCTCGTGTTTCCGCAGGTCGAGGGGGCGCACAAGACGCACGCAACTCAACACGGATTACTACCAAGATTCATTATATCGCTACCAGTAGTCGAGGCACCTGCCGGGCCGCCGAGCAACGGAAGAGGCCGTCTCCATCTCGTGGAAACAGCCTCTGACCTGCGGTTTTGTGGAGCGTAGGGGGTTCGAACCCCTGACCTTCTGGTTGCAAACCAGACGCGCTACCAGCTGCGCCAACGCCCCTTGTTCAGTTGTGGGGACCTGCTTGCAAAGCAGGTGCGCTACCAATTGCGCCATAGCCCCTCAGGCCCGTACCGCGCGGGCCGAAGATCAAGCGTACCGGCAAGGCGAAGGGGGCGCCACCGCGATGGTGACGCCCCCTCGGTTGCCGAAGCTGTGGCTCAGGCCTGGGAAACGGGCTGCGAGCCGTCCGGGTTGTCGTACTGGACGCCCTCCGGCTTGGACTCGCCGGCCAGGAGGACGAGCAGGATGATGCCGCCGACGAACGGGATCAGGCTCAACAGGTACATCCAGCCGGACTTGCCCGTGTCGTGCAGTCGGCGCACGGCGCTGGAGAGGCTCGGGATCAGGGTCGCGAGGGCCCAGAGCCCGTACAGCCCGATCAGTGCGGTCGCCATGCCCGGCGCCGTGTCACCGCTGCTTGCCGCGTTGGTGGTCATGATCGTCGCCGGCAGGTAGAGGACCAGGCCCACGATCACCTGCAGCAGGAACGGCCACCAGTACTCGGACTTCGAGGCGCGGCCGTAGAACTGCGCGTAGTTCTTGAAGTAGAGCTTGATCGCCTGGCCGAAGCCGACGCTCGGACGCGGCGCACCGGCACCCGCGGCGGCGCCGTAACCCGCACCGTAGGGCTGGGTCTCGGTGCCGTAACCACCGGCTCCGTAACCGCCCTGGTCGTAACCCTGCTGCTCGTAGCCGCTCTGCTGCTGGCCGTAGTCCTGCTGCCCGTACTCCTGCTGGCCGTAGGCCGCCTGCTGCTGGCCGTACTCGTTGGCCGACTGCTGGCCGTACTCGTTGGCCGAGGGCTGACCATAGCCACCGGACTGCTGGCCGTAATCGCTCTGGCCGTAACCACCGGACTGCTGCCCGTAGTCGGCGCCCTGCCCGTAACCGCCGGACTGGCCGTAGTCGCCCTGGCCGCTCTGCCCGTAGCCACCCTGCTGGGGGTACTGGCCCTCACCGCCCTGGCCCTGGCCGTAGCCGCCGCCCTGGCCGTAATTGTTGTTGCCGTAGCTCATTCTCTCCCCTTCATTGAGTGGCAGATGCCGCTGCGCTGACGAGCCTGCCGTATCCCAGGTTCCATTTCCACCGATTCGACCCCATCAGCCGGGCAACAATCCGGTGACAACTTCGCCGCCCAGTGAATCGCTCGGTCAGTCCACCGCCGGCTGAGTGCCGTCCGGGTTGTCATAGCGGACGCCCTCGGGCTTGGATTCCATGCAGCACATCACCAGCGGGGCGATCCAGCCGACGTAGGGCACCATCCCGATGAGCGTCATGAAACCGGAGAAACCGGCGTCGTGCAGGCGGCGTACCTGCAGCGCCAGCAGCGGGACGAACACCGCCAGCATGCCGACGAACATCACCAGCATGAGCACCACGCCCGGTCCCTCGGTACCCGATCCGGAGTTGCCGCCGATCGTCACCACCGCAACGACGGCAGCCGTGAACACCAGGTAGACCACGAGCAGGGCCAACTGCACCCACCAGTACTCCGACCGGGATGCCCGGCCATAGAAGTTGGCGTAGTTCTTGAACATCAGCCTGATCGCGGTGCCGAAACCGACCGAGGGTCGCGGCGGATGCGCCGCGTCGTAGGCGTACATCCCATAGCCCGGTCCGTACGCCCCCGGGGCCGGGTAGGGCTGCCCGTACGGCTGCTGCTGGTAACCCTGCTGCTGCGGCGCGTAGGGATCGTGGCCGATGTAGCCGCTCGGTTCGCTGGTCTGCTCCTGGCCGTACGCCGACTGCTGACCATAGCCCGACTGCCCATAACCGGACTGCCCATAACCGGACGGCTGCTGCCCGTGACCCGGCCCGTTCTGGTATCCGTTCGGGTCGTGACCCTGTCCGTAACCCTGCTGGCTCACGTCGACCTCTCTCATTCGGTACGCCAATGGCTGCGTCTGCGACCGTGGTCCAGTCTTTCACGGCAGGGGTCCGACAACGGTGCCGAACCTGCCCCCCACGCGGTTCCGCGGCAGGCCAGCCATGGATCGGCGACGTACCCTAGAGCCCATGTGGTCCCGCAGGGAGGTCATCGACTACTCGCTGCAGCGCCGGAACACCCTCTCGGCGCTGCGGTCGCGCGTGCGTACGCTCACCCCGAACGACGCCTGCGACGCCGACCCGATGTTGATCCGGGCCGCCCTGCACCACGGCGAAGAAGCCGACGACCCGTGCCCGATCTGCCGGCACCAGCCGATGGTCCACCTGAACTACGTGTTCGGTGACCAGCTCGGTCAGTACTCCGGCCGAATCAAGAACACCCACGAACTCGAAGCCATGCAGGACGAGTTCGGGGAGTTCAAGGTGTGCGTGGTCGAGGTCTGCACCGAGTGCGGGTGGAACCACATGATCCAGTCCTATCTGCTCGGGGACGGCCGCAAGCGTCGTCCACCGCGCCGCCAGCAAACCGTTGAGGATATCTATGGCTGAACCCGCCAAACGCTCTGCCAGCTCGAAGTCCACGGGTAGCAGCCCACGGAGGTCGAACCAGAAGCGCGGGGGCGGCGGTGCCAAGCCACGCAGCAGGGGCAGGACCATCGCGCTGCGCGTGCTCACCGGCGCCCTGGTGCTCGGCCTGGTCGGCGCCATCGCCGGCATCGTCGGCGTCGCCTGGGCGTACCAGCGCACCACCATCCCCGACCCGAACGCCGAGTTCCAGACCAACACCTCCTACGTCTACTTCAACGACGGGGAGACCAAGCTCGGCAACTTCATGATCCAGAACCGGCAGTCGATCGACTACGACAAGATGCCGGCCTCGATCAAGGACGCCGTGGTCGCCGCCGAGAACCGCACCTTCTGGACCGACGGCGGCATCTCGATCTCCGGGATGATCCGGGCGGCGTACACCATCGCCCGCGGCGGGGAGATGCAGGGCGGGTCGACGATCACCCAGCAGTACATCAAGATCCTCTACCTGAACTCCGAGCGCACCCTGAACCGCAAGTTCAAGGAGCTCTTCCTGGCCGTCAAGCTCGGCCGCGAGGTGCCCAAGGAGCAGATCCTGCAGGGCTACCTCAACACCATCTACTTCGGTCGCGGCGCCTACGGCATCCAGGCCGCCAGCCGGGCGTACTTCAACATCGACGCCGAGAAGCTGAGCGTCCCGCAGGCCGCGGTGCTGGCCAGCATCGTGAACAACCCCTCCGCCTTCGACCCGAGCGACCCCGACGACCAGCAGCGGCTGCTGGACCGCTACCGCTACACCCTCCAGGGGATGGCTGAGCTGGGGAAGATCTCCCAGGCGCAGGCCGCCGAATACGGTCAGCAGCTGCCGGAGTTCCCCGACGTGCCGAGCAACCAGCGGTACGCCGGGACGAACGGCTTCCTGCTCAAGATGGTCGAGCAGGAACTCGCCGCCAAGGGTCTCAGCCAGGCCGACATCGCCGGCGGCGGGCTGAAGATCGTGACCAGCTTCGACAAGGCCGCCCAGGACGCCGCCGTCGCGTCCGCGCAGAAATACACCCAGCAGGCCGCCAGCCGGGCCAGCAAGAAGCAGGACCCGAACAACCTGCACGCCACCATCGCCTCGGTCGACAACGCCTCCGGTGAGGTGCTCGCCCTCTACGGCGGCCCCGACTATCTGAAGAGCCAGAAGAACTGGGCGACCACGCCCCGCCAGACCGGCTCCACCTACAAGGCGTTCGCGCTGGCCGCCGGGCTGCGCGACGGGTTCAACCTCTACAGCACCTTCCAGGGCGACACGTTCACCCCGAAGGGCGACTCGGTGCCCTCCCGCAACGAGTTCTCGATGCAGTACGGGCCGGTGAACCTGATCGAGGCCACCGCGCAGTCGATCAACACCGCCTTCGTCGATCTGACCACCCAGCTCAGCGACCGCGGCCAGAGCAACGGCCCGGAGAAGGTGCTGAAGGCCGCCGAGGACGCCGGTGCCCCGCGCGGCGCCGGCTGGGATCCGGCCTCCAACCGGATCACCCTGGGCATCCCGGAGGTCAGCCCGCTGGCGATGGCGGGGGCGTACGCCACCTTCGCCAACGACGGCAAGCAGATCACCCCGCACGTCGTCCGCGAGGTCTTCGACGCCCAGGGCAACTCGATCTACAAGGCCGACACCGCCGGCAAGCAGGCCTTCGACACCGGTGTGGCCCGGGACGTCACCTACGCGCTGTCCAACGTGGTCGAGCAGGGCACCGGCCGTTCGGTCGGCACCCTGGACCGCCCGGTCGCCGGCAAGACCGGTACCGCCGGTGTCGAGGACGACGTGATCTCGTCCTGGTTCGTCGGCTACACCAAGCAGATCTCCACCGCGGTGATGTACGTCGCCGGGGACCAGGGCACCGGTGACCTCGACCCCTACGCCCGGCCCGGGGACCAGACCTTCTTCGGCGGCTCCTATCCGGCGATGACCTGGGCGGACTACATGAAGACCGCGACCAGGGGCCAGAAGGTGCTGGACTTCCCGAAGCCGGCCTTCGTGAACCGCAACAAGGCCCGCAACACCGCACCCACCAAGTCGAGTGCGGTGACCGCCCGGCCCACCCCGCAGGCCTCCAGCGCGGCCCCCTCGACGACCCGGCCGCCGGAGACCACGCGTCCGCCGGAGACCACCCAGCCGCCCACCACCACCCAGCCGCCGACCACGACGCGGCCGCCGGAGACCACCCGGCCGCCGGAGACCACCCGGCCGCCCGAGACCACCCGGCCGCCGACCACCCAGCAGCCGACCTTCGGGGGTGGCAACAACGGTGGTGGATCCGGCGGGTCCGGAGGCTCCGGGGGCTCCGGGAGCGGCGGTTCCGGCGGTGGCCAGCAGGGCCAGCGGGAGACCCAGGCGCCGTCACAATCGGCCCCCTTGGAGCAGATGGCCACGCCGTAACCCGATTCCCCCTAGTCTGGCTCCTGCGCACGCGCCCGCGTGCGCCCAGCCACCTGGTGTGGAACGGCGGAAAGGAGTGGCGTGGCACGGTCAGGCCCACCGACGACGGTCGAACCCTTCGGCCAACTCGTCACCCGATTCGTCGGCGGACCGCTCGGCCGGCACGCCCAGCTGATCTCGGGCACCGCCCGCAAGGCGTACTCCTGGTTCAACCCGGCGACCGTCGCACTGGCCGTCGCCACCTTCATGTGGGTGCTCACGGTGATCCGCCAGGACCCGTGCCGACAGACCGTGCCCGGGGTGCAGCCCAACGGCTTCATCGAGCAGTGCTATTCCGACATCCCGGCGCTGTTCCGCAGCCGCGGGCTGATGGACGGCAACACCCCCTACTTCGACACCGGCAACTACCAGGTGCTCGAGTACCCGGTGCTCACCGGAATGTTCATGGAGCTGATGCGGCTGATCACCGTCGCCCTCGGCGCCCCGGTCGGCCCGGGCCTCAACGAGCAGCAGGTGATCGACTCCACCAACCTCTACTACTCGGTGAACATGGTGGTGCTGTTCGCGCTGCTGGTCGTGCTGGTGCTCGCGCACATCGCCAGCACCCCCGGTCGCGGCTGGGACACCCTGATGATCGTCGCCTCCCCGTCGATCATCCTCACCGGGCTGATCAACTGGGACATGCTGCCGGTCGCGCTGACCACGCTCGGCCTGCTGTTCTGGCAGCGGAAGAAACCCGGCTGGGCCGGGGTCATGCTCGGCCTGTCGATGGCGGCCAAGTTGTACGCCGGCTTCCTGCTCGGGCCGCTGCTGCTGCTCTGCCTGCGGACCGGCAAGTGGCGCGAGTTCCTGCGTACCCTGATCTGGTTCCTGATCGCCTGGGTGGGTGCGAACCTGCCGGTGATGATCGGCGCCCCCGAACAGTGGATGGCGTTCTGGACCTTCAACTCCGACCGGGCCGGTGACTTCGGGTCGATCTGGTATCTGTTCGTGCTCGGTGAGAACCCGGTCGTCGACCTCAACCTGGTCTCCACCACCTTCTTCCTGATCGGCTGTGCCGCCCTCGGCGTGCTGATCCTGCTCGCCCCGCAACGCCCCCGGATCGGCCAGGTGTCGTTCCTGGTGCTGATGGCGTTCCTGCTGACCAACAAGGTCTACTCGCCGCAGTACGTGCTGTGGGTGCTGCCGTTCCTGGCGATGTGCCGCCCCAAGTGGCGCGACTGGTTGATCTTCGGCGTCGGTGAGGCGCTCTATGTGATGGCCATCTGGGGCCATCTCGGGCAATACCTCAACCCGGCCGGCGGCGGCCCGGACAAGATCTTCTGGGCCGCCACCATCCTGCGGATGCTGACCCAGCTCTGGGTGGTCGGCATCGTGATCCGCGACATCCTGCAGCCGCGCTTCGACCTGGTCCGCAACGGATCCCTGCCCGGTGACCGCTCCGCCTACATCGACGACCCGACCGGTGGCGTGCTCGACGGCGCCGCGGACACCCCGTTCTGGTCGATGGTGCAGCGCCGCGGCAGCGAGGCGCTCGCCGGCGTCCGCTCGCTGATCCCACCGCGTACCGTGCCGGGCACCCCGATCCCCGGCCTGCGGATCCGGATCGATCGCTGGGACTCCGCCGGGGGCCGGTGGACCGCCGCGGTCTGGGTGCTCAGCCGGGGCCTGCTGATCGCCGTCGCGCTGTTCGCGATGTCGGAGAGCGGGCGCACCTTCAGCCAGGTGCTGATGAACTGGGACGCCGAGCACTACGTCGGGCTGGCCCGGGACTGGTACCAGTACACCGGCAATCCCGAGATCGACAAGCGGATGGCCTTCTTTCCCGGCCTGCCCGCGCTGCTCAAGGCGGCGATGGTCGTCGGCATCCCGGGGGAGTACGCCGGGATGGCGATCTCGCTGGTGGCCTCCATCTTCGCCGCCGCCGCGCTCTACCGGATGGGCGGCTTCTGGGCCGCCGCGCTCTGGCTGACCGCGCCCACCGCGATCTTCACGATGATGCCCTACACCGAGTCGCTGTTCTGCGCCTTCGCCTTCTGGGCCTGGGAACGCGCGCGCTCGGACAAGTGGTGGCAGGTCGCGATCCTGGCCTCGGCCGCCTGCTCGGTACGGGTGTCGGGACTCTTCCTGATCGGCGCGCTCGGGATCATGATCCTGACCTGGAAATTCCCCAGGGGCACCAGCGTCCCCGAGCGGATCATCGGCTGGCTGCAGCGGGCGATGTATCTGCTGCCACCGGCCGGGGTGATGGTGCTCTACGCGGCGTACCTGAAGAAGCTCACCGGCTCCTGGATGATGTGGTACGAGGCGCAGGCGATGGGCTGGTCCCGCGGCTGGACCGCTCCGTGGCAGAGCGTGCGGACCACCTTCGATGTGATCCTCTCGACCCAGTACGACAACAGTCCCGGCTGGGATCTGGTGTTCAGCTTCGAGATTCTGTCGATGGCCTTCGGGCTGCTCGCGGTCGGTTTCCTGCTGCGCCGCCGGATGTGGGCCGAGGCCGCCTGGGTCGGTGTCCAGGTGCTGGCGTTCTCCACCTCCGAGTGGTTGTTCTCGGTCAACCGGGCGGTGCTGCTCTGGTTCCCGCTCTGGCTGATCGCCGCCGAGCTGATCGCATGGAAGCCCGCCACCCGGCGCGGGGTGATCATCCACCGGGTGGTGCACATCTCCTGGATGATCGGCTCGGTGGTCATCATGATGTGGTGGGCGCGGATGTTCTATCTGGGGCAGTGGTCCAGTTAGACCTGGTCACCGCGATCCGGGAGGATCTGGCGGCGGCCGCAGACCCCGAACGCGCGGAATCCCTGCGGGCGTACCTGAAATCGGAACTGCCCTGCCACGGCATCGGCAACGCCGCGGTCCGCCGGCTCGTGGCTGCCCGGGTACGCGGGGTGGCGCTGACGGCCGGGGAGTGGGAGGCGCTGATCCGCGCACTCTGGGACCGGGCGAGCCATCGCGAGGAGCGGTTCGCGGCCCTGTCGGTGGCGCGGGCGCGGGCGTTCCGGGCGTACGCCGAACGGCCGCAATCGCTTGCGCTGTATGCATATCTGATCCGCACCGGGGCCTGGTGGGATCTTGTCGATGAGACCGCACACCTGGTCGAGGAGGTGCTCGTCGCGCATCCGGACGAGACGGCCGGGGTGTTGCGGCGGTGGGCGGTCGATGACGATGTCTGGGTACGCCGGGTCGCGGTCACCGCACAGCTGCACCGCGGCGCGCAGACCGATCTGACGCTGTTGAGCGAGGCCATCGCCGGATCGGTGGACGACCCGGATTTCTTTGCCCGCAAGGCGATCGGCTGGGCGCTGCGGCAGTACGCCCGCACCGACCCGGACTGGGTGCGAGGCTATCTGGCGGCCCATCCGGAGCTGTCGCCGCTGTCGGTCCGCGAGGCCAGCAAGCACCTGTAGCGGCTGTTCACCGCGCACAAGCCGATCCGCGGAGTTGTCGCCTCGGCACATGGTTCCGCGGGCCGCCCCGCCAGCACACTGGCTGCACCGAACCGAGACGAGGAGGCCGGCCCATGGCGCACGACTCGACGATCACCAGTCACGACGACGACAGCATCTGGATCACCCTGGCCCGCGGCGAACGGAACATGCTCGATGCCGAGCTGACCCGCTGGCTGGTCGATGCGATCCGGGAGGCCGACGGCGCCGAACCGGTCGCGATCGTGCTCACCGGCGCGGGCACCGCGTTCTGCGGCGGCGCCGACGGGCCCCACCTGCGCGAGACCGGCACCGCGCGCGAGTTCGCCGACGCCTGCATCGACCTCTTCGAACTGCTGAACGGCATGGGTACGCCGGTGATCGCGGCACTGAACGGGGACGCGCTGGCCGGCGGGTTCGCGCTGGCCTGCTCCACCGACATCACCCACGCCGTCGCCGATGCCCGGATCGGCACGATGGAGGCGACACTGGGTGGCTGGCCGTGGATCGCCCAGGCCCCGGCGGTCGCGCGGCTGCCGGCCAAGGCCGCCCTCACCAATCTGCTCACCGGCATCCCCTTCGACGCCGCCCGCGCCCGCGAGCTCGGTCTGGTCGATGAGGTGGTCGACCCCGCGCGGCTCACCGAACAGGTGCAGGAGACCGTCGAACTGCTGCGCCCCGGCAGGGCCGCCGCCCGGCGCGGCCGGCCGATGCTGCGCGGCATGCTCGCCCCGAATCTGGCGGCCGACCTGCGCGCCGGTGCCGAGGAGTTCGTGGTGGCCTTCGGCTGAGCACCGGGCCCACCGGTCACTCGTCCTCGATGAGCACCCCGGGCATCCACTCCACGATCGTCAGGGCACATCGGATCCGGGTCTGGTCCCAGTCCCCGCCGAGCAGCTCCTCCAGCTGACGCAGCCGGTAGCTGACGGTGTTGCGGTGCATGTAGAGGGCCTGCGAGGCCGCGGCGACACTGCCGCGGCAGTCGATCCAGGCGGCCAGGGTCTCCCGCAGCTCGGCCGAGCGGGCATCGGTCCCGGCGATCGGGCCGAGGGTGCGGCGTACGAACGAGCGGGCCCGGTCGAAGTCACAGGTGAGCAGGGAGAGCAGCTCCACCTCGGGATAGGCGATCACCCGGCGGCTGGCCGACGGACCGTGCCGGGCCACCCGGGCGGCGGCGGTGGCCTCGGCGTGGGTGGCCGCGAAACCGCGGATACCCGGCTGCGGCGTACCCACCGCCGCCCGCAGCGCTGCCGGCCAGCGCTCGCTGGCCAGCACCTCGCCCACCGGAACCCGCGGATCGCCCAACCACAGTTCCAGGGTGATGCCGTTGCCGGCGAGCAGATGGTCGGCGCTCTCGGTGGCCGTGCTGATCTCCCGCGCGATCGCAGGGAAGTCGAAGAGCCGCACCGCATCCAGATCGACGCCGTCGAACCAGAGCACGCAACCCACGTGCGGGAGCTCGAGGTCGTAGCCGAGCGCCTGGCTGGACTCGGCCACATCGCCCTGGCCGAGCTGCACCAGCCGTCGTGCCAGCCGGGCCCGCTGCTCGTCGGCATCGCCGAGCCAGGCGTCCTGCTGCCGGTGGTACTCCTCACCGATCCGGCCGATGAAGCTCGACCAGGCCGAGGTCACATCCCGGGTCATCCGGCTGATCGCGGCGACCCGCTCGCTCTCCGGCACCAGTTGCGCGATCGCCTCCATCAGCTCCTGGATCAGGAATTCCTGACCCGCATGCATGTTGCGGACCACCTCGGGCAGCGGGATCTGGCTGCGCACATAGGAGCCGACGTTCTCGATCGGTTCGAAGGAGGCGAACAGATGGCTCGGTTCCCCCGAGACCAGTGCGGCCAGGGTGTCCAGGGTGGTCGCCTCGGTCGCCCGCCGCAGGGTCTGCCGCTCCTCCTCCGAGCGCGAGCCCGGCCAGTCGGTCAGCGAATCGAGGATGTAGGTCGCCATCCGGGCGCCGACCTGGATGCCCCACGCGGTCGCCCGTTCCCCGATCACCCTGCTCACCCGGCGACGCACGCTGAGCGAGGTCACACCGAGCATCGTTCCGGTCGAATCGAGACGGTGCACCCAGTCGTGGGCAACGGCGGTGTTGCTCATGAGGTGAGCCTAAGGCCGCCATGACCCCCGACAAGCCCCGCGGACAAGGCATGTGCTGGGCGTACCAGCGGTTGTGCACCGGTACCAACTGTGAGCTGGGTCACCACTTCGGATGTGCACCTGCTCACAATCGGGACCGTCGATGTCGTTCCGGCCGCCCATTCCGCTCGACCGGGTGGGCGCGGAGGGTGAGGGAATCCTCTGATTCACCTCACTGTCGACGGGAGTCACGCATGACCACCACCGTGAACGATGCCGGAACCGACACCACCGCGCCCGATGAGGAACTCATCGCCCGCGCCACCGGCCTCAAACAGGTGATCGCCGACGGAGCCGCCGAGGGCAGCGAACTGGGGCATGTGCCCGACCAGGTGATGCAGGCCATCCGCGATGCGGGGTTGCTGCGGCTGACGGTGCCGCGGCGCTACGGCGGTTTCGAGACCAACCAGCGCACCTTCACCGCGGTGCTCACCGAGCTGGCCCGCGCCGACGGCTCGACCGGCTGGTCGGCGATGCTGCTGAACATCGGCAACTGGTTCGCCACCACCTTGAGCAAGCAGGCCCAGGACGATGTCTGGGGCGCCGACCCGGATGCCACCACCTGCACCGTGCTCGCCCCGCAGGGCAAGGCGATGCGGACCGAGGGTGGCTACCGGGTCAGCGGGAAGTGGGGGTACGCCTCCGGCTCGTTCGCGGCGACGCACGGCCTGCACGGCGTCCTGGTCGAACAACCCGACGGCAGCATGCGGCACGCGCTCGCGCTGATCTGCCCGGGCCAGTGGCGGATCGAGCGGTCCTGGAATCCGATCGGGATGCGCGCCACCGGCAGCGACACGGTGATCGTCACCGACGAGTTCGTCCCGGCACACCGGATCCAGTACTTCGACGACATGGTCGAGGGCCGGTACGCGACCGAGTTCCAGGCCACCGAACCGCGCTCCCGGGCACCCTTCCTGCCGACCGGGACGATCATCTTCGCCGCGGTGCTGCTGGGGCTGGGCAAGGCCGCCTTCGAGCAGTCGGTGGAGCGGATGAAGAACAAGGGGGTCGTCGGCACGGCGTACACCCAGAGCAAGGAATCCCCGACCCACCAGATCTCCGTCGCCCGCGCCGCCGGCCTGATCGACGCCGCCGAACTGCTGATCCAGCGCTCCTGCTTCGACATCGACGACCACGCCCTGCACGGTGCGGGACAGATGCCCGAGCTGAACCGCGCCCGGATCCGGCACGACACCGGCATGGTCGTCGAGCTGGTCACCGAGGCGGTGGACCTGCTGCTCAAGGCCGCCGGTTCCAGCGCCTATCTGGAGGGCACCCCGCTGAGCCGGGTCTTCTGCGACCTCGGCATGGGTGGCAGTCACGTGCACGCCACCCCCGGCATCGCCAACGACAACTACGGCAAGCTGCTGCTCGGTTCCAGCACGCCGATCCCCGCCCACGTCTGAGGCCGGTGCGATGACCGCCCTCGCGACCCGACCGATCAGCCATCCTGGAAGGGAATCCGTCGTGGAACCCGGAACCATGCGCCAGGTGCTCGGCCACTATCCGACCGGTGTCTCGGTCGTCACCGCGCTCGGCGCCGACCAGTGCCCCGTCGGGCTCACCATCGGCACCTTCAACTCGGTCTCCCTGGACCCGCCGCTGGTGGCGTTCTATCCGATGCGCAGCTCCCGCAGCTTCACCGAGATCCGCGCCCACGGGGCCTTCGTGGTCAACGTGCTCGGCTCCCGGCAGGACTACTACTGCCGGGCCTTCGCCCGGGACCGTGACCAGCGGTTCGCCGGCATCGACTGGACACCCGGCCGATCCGGTGCCCCGGTGCTCACCGCGGCCGCGGCCTGGATCGACTGCACCATCGAGCGGATCGAGGAGGCCGGCGACCACTACTGGGTGCTGGGCCGGGTGCAGGCACTCGATATCGGCACCGGGGAGGAACCCCTGGTCTTCTTCAAGGGCGGTTACGGCCGGCCCAGCGACCTGTCCGATCCGCGCAGCCGTTGGCACGTGGATGTCGACCTACCGGAGGAATCATGACCACCGACACCACCGCGCCCACCCTGGCCCGGTCCGCCGAGCAGCTCGCCCGCCGGATCCGGTTGCGGGCGGTGCAGATGATCAGTCCGCACGGGTTCGGCTATCTGGGGCAGGCCCTGTCCTCGGCCGAACAGCTCGCCGTGCTGCACAGCGGCCACCTGCGCCAGGGCATCGACCGATTCGTCGTCTCACCGGGGCACTACATCATCGGGGCGTACGCCGTCGCCCGCGAGACCGGCCGGTTGAGCGATGCCGACCTCGCCGACTACGGCAACGACGGTGCGCTGCTGGAATCCATCGGCACCGAGACCAGTCCCGCGGTCGACCTCACCTGCGGGTCGCTCTCCCAGGGCCTGTCCGGTGCGCTCGGGTTGGCCCTGGCCGACCGGTTGCACGGTTCCGAGGGCGACCGCAAGACCTATGTGCTGATCAGCGACGGCGAACTGGAGGAGGGCCAGACCTGGGAGGCGGCGATGTTCGCCGGACATCACCGGCTCGGTGATGTCGTGGTGCTGCTCGATGCCAACGACTCCCAGGTCGACGGGCCGGTCAGCTCGATCACCACCGTGGAACCGATCGCGGACAAGTGGCGGGCGTTCGGGTGGTACGCCGAGGACGTCGACGGGCACTCGGTGGAACAGCTCGATACCGCGCTGAGGCGGGCCATCGACGACCCGCGGCCCGCGGTGGTGATCGCCCGCACATCCACGGTGCACGGGCTGGACTGCCTGCCCGCCGATGCCGACGGCCACTTCATCAAACTGCCCGCCGACCTGGCCGCCCGGGCACTCGCCGAACTGGAGGACGACGATGATGCATGAGCCGCCCTATCCGACGGTGCTGAAACCCTATGGCCGGGCCCTGGTCGAGCTCGCCGCCAAGCGTCCGGAAATCCTTTGCCTGTCGGGAGATCTGACCCGCCAGTGCGAGGCGGACCTGTTCGCCGAGGCGTATCCGGATCGGTTCATCCTCGCCGGGATGGCCGAGGCGAACATGATGTCGATGGCCGGCGCGCTCGCCCGTGAGGGATTCCAGCCCTGGGTGCACACCTTCGGGGTGTTCGCCACCCGCCGGCCCTTCGACCAGATCGTGAACTCGATCGCCTACCCGAACCTGCCGGTCCGGTTGATCGGGTTCATGCCCGGCGTCTCCACCCCCGGTGGGCCCAGCCATCAGGCCATCGAGGACGTCGCGATCATGCGCGCGCTGCCGAACATGACCGTCATCGATGTGGCCGACGCGGTCCAGATCGAACAGGTGGTGCCCGAGATCGCCGACCTGCCCGGTCCGGTCTATCTGCGGTTGAAGCGCGGTGAGATCCCGGTGATCTTCGACGACACGCACCGGCTGCGGGTCGGCCCGGTGCAGCCGTTGCTCGACGGCGCCGAGCTGTGCCTGGTGACCAGCGGGATGATGCTGCCGGCGACCCTGGCCGCCGCGCGGGTGCTGCGCGAGCACGGGGTGGCCGCGGGGGTGGTCAATGCGCCCACCCTGAAACCCTTCGACGCTCCCGGTCTGCTGGCCGCACTCGACGGGACGCGCGGGGCGATCAGCATCGAGAACCACACCATCATCGGCGGGCTCGGCAGCTGCGTCGCCGAAACCCTCGCCGAGGCCGGTGTCGGCGTACCGCTGCGCCGGATCGGGCTCGATGACACCTTCGCCGAGGGGTCGAAGACCGCCCCCTATCTGTTCGAGAAGTACGGACTGTCCAGTCAGCGGATCGTCAACACCGCTTGGGAACTGCTCGGCCTGGCCGGTGCTGCACCGACCGTCGTCCAACCCGAGACCGAGGCCGGCGAGTATGCGCCGGTGTGAGAGGAGATCATCATGACCACCATCGCATCCCCGGGTGCCGTGCTCGGCGTGGACTGGGAGGAGCGCGTCGACTTCGCCCGGTTGCGCACCGAACGGCTGGCCCGGGCCAGGGCGGCACTGGAGGCGTCCGAGTTGGGCGCGCTGATCCTGTTCGACCAGAACAACATCCGCTACACCACCGCCACCCACATCGGAAACTGGGCGCGGGACAAGCTGTTCCGTTGTGTGCTGCTGATGCGTGACGCGGACCCGATCCTGTGGGACATCGGCTCGGCGGCGCGCCAGCACAAGATGCACGCCAGCTGGCTGCCGGAGAGCAGCTGGCAGGCCGGCATCTCGTCCTGGCGCGGATCGATCCCCGAGGACGTCGGGGTGGAGACCGGCAATGCGAAGCGATTGGCGGATCACCTGCGGGAGAAGGGATTGCACGGGGAGCCGATCGGCGTCGACGTGGTCGAGATCCCGGTGCTGCGGGCGCTGGAGGCCCAGGGTCTGCACATCGTCAACGGCCAGGAGCTGATGCAGCAGGCACGCAAGATCAAGACCGTGGACGAGATCGCGCTGCTGGACCACTCCGCCGGCATGGTCGATGCGGCCTACGACGAGCTGTATCGCAACCTGCACGTCGGGATGCGGGAGAACGAGGCCGTCGCACTGGTCAACAAGGTGCTCTATCTGGCCGGTTCGGAGGAGGTGGAGGCGGTCAACGCGATCTCCGGGGAGCGGTGCAGCCCGCATCCGCACGTGTTCAGCGATCGGGCCACCCGGCCCGGCGACACGGCGTACTTCGACATCATCCACTCCTTCAACGGTTACCGGACCTGCTACTACCGCACCCTGAACGTGGGCAGCTCGAACGCCGCGCAGCGCGACGCCTACCAGCGGGCCCGGGACGCGATCGACCAGGCGATCGCGGCGGTACGCCCGGGGGCGACCAGTCAGGATGTGGCGCTCGCGCTGCCGAGCGCCGCCGATCTCGGCTACTCCTCGGAGGAGGAGGCATTCGGGCTGCAGTACTGCCACGGCGTCGGGTTGTCGGTGTGGGAGCAGCCGTTGATCAGCCGGTACCACTCGCTGGAGCATCCGGTGCCGATCGAGGAGGGCATGGTGTTCGCGCTGGAGACCTACTGGCCGACCAAGGACGGGGCCTCGGCCGCCCGGATCGAGGAGGAGGTGGTGGTCACCGCCGACGGTGCCAAGGTGATCACCCGCTTCCCCGCCGATGAGCTGCTGGTCGCCGGAACCCGTTACTGGAACGGCTTCAGGTTCAACACCGCCACGCTGGGTGAGCGGGCGCCAGCGAGTCGGAGCCATCCCACCGATGCCGAAGGAGGCGCGTGATGCTGGAACACTATGTGATCTTCAAACCCCTCCCGGGCAAGGAATCCGGCCTCGATACGGCCTGTGCCGAGCTCGCCGCCGGAGTCGCCGACGGGCTGCCGGGGCTGGTCGAGCTGAGCTGGGGACGCAACACCAACCGCTCCGGGCTGGACCGCGGCTTCACCCACGGCTGCCTGGGTCGGTTCACCGACGCCGAGGCGTTCAAGCGTTACTGGGAGCATCCGGCCCACGCGCGGTTCATGGGCGTGTTGGACGAACTGTGCGAGGACCGGTTCGCGATCGACTACGAATCCGAACCGGGCGACTGACCATGGCTGTGCAGCCGTCGGCCGGAAACGCCCTGCAGGAACGGATCGAGCGGTCCCCGATGAACGGGTACCAGTGGATGATCGTCGGGCTGTGCCTGCTGCTGAATGCCCAGGACGGTTACGACGTCTCCGCTGTGGCGTACGCCTCCAGCGGGATCGCCACCGAGTTCGGGCTGACCGGCACCCAGCTCGGGGTGGTGATCAGTACCGGGTTGATCGGCATCGTGGTCGGCTCGTTCCTGCTCTCCCCGCTGGCCGATCGGATCGGCCGCAAGCCCACCGTGCTCGTCGGGCTGGCGCTGACGGCGGTCGGGATGGCCGGCGGTGCGCTCGCGCAATCGGTGACCCAGTTGACATTCTGGCGCCTGGTGACCGGTATCGGGGTGGGTGGGGTGACCGCCTGCATCAACGTGATCGCCAGCGAGTATTCGAATCCGCGGATGCGTGGGCTGGGCATCGGTCTCTACACCGCCGGCTTCGGGGTGGGGGCCACGCTCGGTGGGGTCGGTGCCGCGGCGCTGCTGAACGGTGTCGGTTGGCGCGGGATCTTCGTCGTCGGGGCGATCAACTCGATCGTGGTGATGGTGGTGATCGCGGCCCTGCTGCCCGAATCGGCCGCTCATCTGATCTCGGCCCGGCCGCGGAATGCGCTGGCCCGGTTGAACCGGATCGCGGCCCGGCTCGGGCAACCCGCACTGGCGGAACTCCCGGTCCGTGCTGCCGAGCGGCAGGCCGGGCTCGGCCGGCAGATCGCCGAGATCTTCGGGCCGGTGCTGCGGGCGCGCTCGCTGCTGTTGTGGGCGGGGTTCTTCACCGCCATGTTCGCGTTCTATCTGCTCACCGGTTGGACACCGCGGCTGGTGGTGCTGGCCGGCGGCACCCCGTCGCACAGCGCGGTGGTCGGTCTGGTGCTGTCCATCGGTGGTGCGATCGGGGCCGTCGCCTTCGGCGCGATCGCGGTACGGACCGGGGTGGAGCGGTTGGTGGTCGGTTACGCGCTGGGCGGGGTGCTGGCGTTCGTCGGGCTCGGTGCCAGCGTGGGCCTGCTGCCGGCCGGCCTGGTCGTGGCATTCCTGGCCGGGTTGCTCTGCAACGGTGCGATCGTCGGGCTGTTCACGCTGGCACCGGGGCTCTATCCCGCCGAGATCCGGGCCACCGGGGTCGGCTGGGCGAACGGGGTCGGCCGCACCGGCTCGATCCTCGCCCCGCTGACCGTCGGCGTGCTGGTGGATGCGGGCTGGACGGTGTTCGCGGTGTACGCCTTCGCCGCGGTCTTCCTGCTGGGGTTGGCGATCGTCGCGGCGGCGTACCGGAGGGTGGATCGCCTGGCGGGCCGCACTCCGGCACCCCAGCTGCGATCCATCGAATCCTGAGTGCACTCCGCGCTCCCTGGAGGGGGAGGGGGTTGCACCCAGGGTTCGATGGATCGCGGTTCGCCGCGGGTCGGCTCAGCGCTGTACCGCGAGCTTGCCGGCCAGGCCGATCATCGCCACACCACCGCCGGCCCGGAGAACCTGCAGCCGGCGTGGGCGGCGCTGGAACCAGTTGCGCAGGGTGCCGGCGGCGCACACCCAGACGGTCTCGATCAGCACCTGCGCCAGGGCGCCGGTCAGACCGATGATCAGCATCTGCAGCGCCGGATTGCCCAGCGCCGGGTCGACGAACTGGGGCAGGATCGCCATCAGCGAGACGATGCTCTTCGGGTTCGCGACGCCCACCAGGAAGCCCTGGCGGACCGCGGTGGCCCGCCGTGCCGGTGTCTCGCCCGGTGTCGCCTCCAGCACCTGAGCACCCGCGGCGCGGGCCGAGCGGATCGACTGGATTCCCAACCACAGCAGGTAGATCGCGCCGGCGTACTTGATGATCAGGAACAGCTTCGCCGAGGTGGCCACGATCGCCCCGAGCCCGGCGAGCACCAACGTCAGCAGCACCAGCCCACCGAATGCGTTGCCGAGCACGATCCACATCGCCGACCGCCGACCCCGGGTGATCGCCCGGCTGGTCTCCAGCAGCACCGAGGGCCCGGGGATGGCCGACAACAGGGCGGACAGCAGCAGGAATCCGCCGACCAGGGCAGGGTTCACGAGCATGCGGTCACGGTACGCCGCAGAGTGGCCGTTCGTTCGACCGGTGGTTCAGTCGGTGGCGACCGGGCGGACCAGGTTGTGCATCAGCGCCTTGAGGTCATCGGTGCCTGCGGTGGGCGTCGCCCGGCCGAGCAGCTTGTCGAAGTTGGCGGCGTCATGCACCGCGTGCAGCAGGCCGATCGCCTGCTTGGCCGGCACGCTGAGGCGTACCCCACGACGCTCGAGGCCGCTCTCGATCAGGTTCGCGAAGAGCCCGCCCATCTCCTCCTCGAGCTGGTTGAACATCGCCGCGAACTCCGGGTTGCGGGCCGCGTGCAGGCGCAGTTCGAGCTGCAGCAGCTGGGCGTTGCGGTCGCTCGGCTGGATCGCCACGAAGGTGTCCATCGCGTCGTCGATCAGCTCGTCCATCGGCCGCTCGTCGGTGTCCAGGACCCGGCCGATGGCCTGCTCGGCCGCGACCAGATGCTGCTGGCCGAGGTCGCGCATCAGCGCCGCGCAGAGATCTTCCTTGGACTCGAAGTTGCTGTAGAAGGCGCCCCGGGTGAAACCCGCCAGCTCCGAGATCTCCTCGACGCTGGCCGCGTTCACCCCGCGGTCGGCGAACACCTCGACGGCCGCGTCCATCAGCCTGCGGCGGGTCTGGGCGCGGCGGGCGCTGACCCTGGGTTCGTCGGTGGTGGTCATCTCTCCTGCAATCTCTTGGGGCCGATCCGACCGTATCTCGCGAGGGGACCGGCCATAACTCCTGACGAAGTCGGATTTGCGTACACTACTGTATCGGATACAGTCCTGTATCGCATACACATCTGTATCGAAAGGTGTCGGGGTGTCCTCCTTCCTCTACGGTCTGGGCCACGCCTGCTTCCGGTTGCGGCGGCGCGTGCTGGTCGGCTGGCTGGCGGCGCTGGTGGTGCTGGTCGGGCTCGGCGGCGCCACGATGGGCAAGTTCTCCGACCAGTTCGACATCCCGGGCGCCCCGGCGGCCGAGGCGCTGACCCAGCTCCGGCAGACCTTCCCCGAGGTGGCCGGTGTCCGCGCCACGGTGCTGGTGATCGCGCCACCCGGCGACACCGTCGACAATCCGCAGGTGCGCCAGGGCATCGAGCGCGGAATCGACGTGCTCACACAGAATTCCAACCTGGTGGACAACGCCACCTCACCCTTCGACGAGTTCATCAAGGGGATGGTGAACCCCGACCGCAGCGCCGCGATGATCAACGTCTCGCTGAAGCGCACCGACGCCAGCGAGATCACCGACGCCGAACGCGAACACCTCCAGGAGCAGGCGGCCGAGATCCAGCAGCTGATGCCACCGGGCAGCACCGTCGCGATGGGCGGCGAGGCGTTCTCGATCGAGGTGCCGAAGCTCTCCGCGGTGGAGGCCGTCGGTGTCGGCCTGGCGCTGATCGTGCTGATCCTCACCTTCGGCAGCGTGGTCGCCGGGTTCGTACCGATCGCGACCGCGCTGATCGGCGTACTCGTCTCGATGGCGCCGATGCTGTTCGCGACCCGCTTCACCACCCTCAGCAGCACCACCCCGATGCTCGCGCTGATGCTCGGCCTGGCCGTCGGCATCGACTATGCGCTGTTCATCATCTCCCGGCACCGCGACCAGCTCGGCCGCGGCATGCCGGTCGAGGAGTCCGCGGCCCGCTCGGTCGCCACCGCCGGCTCGGCGGTCGTCTTCGCCGGACTGACCGTGGTGATCGCGCTCGTCGGGCTGACCCTGTCCGGGATCCCGTTCCTCGGCGCGATGGGCATCTTCGCCGCGATCACCGTCGCCTTCCAGGTGCTGGTCGCGCTCACCCTGGTACCGGCCTTCCTCGGCTTCCTCGGTGAACGGCTGCGGCCCCGGCACGCCCGCGGCGAGATCGACCACGAGGCGTTGGCCGCCCGGCAGCAGCGCGGCATCTGGGCCCGCTGGGTACGCCTGGTCACCCGCGCCCCGATCGTCACCATCGTGCTCGTGCTGGTCGCGCTCGGCGCACTGTCCGTTCCGGCCAAGGACATGCGGCTGTCCCTGCCGAACTCCGGTCAGCACGCGGCGACCGCCCCGGACCGGATCACCTACGACCTGATCGAGCAGAAGTTCGGACCCGGTTACAACGGCCCGCTGATCGTCACCGCCGACATCATCCAGTCCACCGACCCGCTCGGCCTGGTCGACGACCTGAAGCGCGAGATCGAGCAGCTGCCCGGCGTCGCCTCGGTACCGGTGGCCACCCCGAATCCGAACGCCGACACCGCATTCATCCAGGTGATCCCGACCGGCGGGCCGACCGATGAGTCCACCAAACAGCTCGTGCAGACCCTGCGCGACAACCAGGACCAGTGGCAGCAGCGCTACGGCACCGAGACCGCGGTCACCGGTATCACCGCCATCCAGATCGACATCACCGACCGGTTGGCCGCCGCGCTGCTCCCCTTCGGCATCTTCGTCGTCGGCTTCTCGCTGATCCTGCTGACCATGGTGTTCCGCTCGATCGCGGTCCCGATCAAGGCCACCATCGGCTATCTGCTCTCGGTCGGCGTCGCCTTCGGTGCCACCGCGATGGTGTTCAGCTACGGCTGGGGCAAGGACCTGATCAACCTCGAGAAACCGATGCCGGTGATCTCGTTCTATCCGATCCTGCTGATGGGCATCCTGTTCGGGCTCGCGATGGACTACGAGGTCTTCCTGGTCTCCCAGATGCGCGAGGACTACGTGCACGGCGATCCCCGCAATCCCAACCGGGCAAGGCATGCCATCGAAACCGGCTTCATCGGCTCGGCCAAGGTGGTGACCGCCGCCGCGGTCATCATGTTCGCGGTCTTCGCCTTCTTCGTACCCAACGGCGAGGGACCGATCAAGCCGATCGCCTTCGGCCTCGCGGTCGGCGTCGCGGTGGACGCCTTCATCGTCCGGATGACCCTGGTACCGGCGGTGCTCGCGCTGCTCGGCGACCGCGCGTGGTGGTTGCCGCGCTGGCTGGATCGGCGGCTGCCGTCCTTCGACGTCGAGGGCGAGGCGCTGGAGCACATGCTGGCGCTGCGCGACTGGCCCCATCCCGGCAGCACCGATGTGGTGCGCACCGAGGGTTACGGGGTACGCGACCACCACGGCCCGATCGCCGCACCGGCCGATCTGCATCTGGCGCCCGGGCAGGTGCTGGTGCTGGAGGGCGAACCGGAGGTGCGCACCCCGACGCTGTTCGGCCTGGCCGGCCGGGTCCGGGCGGTCGACGGCCGGATCAAGGTGGCCGGTCTGGTGCTGCCCGAGCAGGCCGGTGGCGTACGCCGCAAGGTCGCCTTCGTCGAGGGCCGGCATGGCACCGTACGAAACGACCTGACCGCCGCCCTGCGGGACCGGCAGGTCGAGCTGATCATCGTCGACGGCGCCGACGCGGTCGGCGACCACGACGAGCGCGCCGCCATCGCCAGCCTGATCGAAGAGGTCGGTGATGGGCAGCGCCGCCCCGGGGTGATCCTCGGGGTCGCCGACATCGACGTCGTCGCCGACCTGGCCCCGCGCGGCTTCGACGCCTTCACCCTGGCCCCACCCGCTGCGGCCGAACCCGCAGAACTCGTTCCCAGCAACGGAAAGCAGGAGCTTTGATGCGTACGCGCACCTTCGATCTGGAACGTGCCGGCACCGATCGTCCGGTTCGCCTGTGGTCCATCATCGGCGTGCTGCTGGTGCCGATCCTGGTGGCGCTCGGTTTCCTCGGCGCCACCTGGAACTCGCAGAGCCGGCTGCACCGCGTCGAGGCCGCGGTCGTGAACAACGACGAGATGGTCGAGGTGAACGGGCAACCGGTCCCGCTCGGCCGTCAGCTCGCCGCCGGGCTGACCGAGCGCCGTGACGACAACTTCCGCTGGGTGCTGGCCGACCAGGCCGGTGCGAAGGCCGGGCTGGAATCCGGCCGGTATGCCGCGGTGGTGACCATCCCGAAGGAGTTCTCGGCCAACGCCACCTCCTATGCCCGTGACGCCGATCGGGCGCAGCAGGCCCGGATCGCGGTGCAGACCTCCACCTCGGCCGGGGTCGCCGATGCCGGGGTCGCCCAGGTGATCGCCGAGACCGCCCGCGGCCAGTTGAACACCACCCTCACCGAGACCTACCTGGACAACGTCTACATCGGTTTCAACCAGTCCGGGGAACAGTTCAAGACCCTCGCCGACGGCACCGCCCGGCTCGCCGATGGTGGCGCCGGGTTGGCCGACGGCCTCGACCAGTCCCGGGACGGCAGCAAGCAGCTCGCCGACGGGCAGCGCTCGCTCGCCGAGGGGGTCGGCCAGACCGGTACCGGGGCCGGGCAGCTCGCCGACGGCCTGGCCGCCGCCCACGCCGGCGGCCAGCAGCTGAAGACCGGCGCCGCCCGGGCGGCCGACGGGGCGGGCCAGCTCGCCGCCAACGGCCCGCAGCTCGCCAACGGGGCAAGCCAGCTCGCGACGGGTCTGGAGCAGGCCGGGACCGCCGGCCAGCAGCTGAAGACCGGTGCCAACCAGGCGGCCGACGGGGCCGCCCAGCTCGCCCCGGCCGGTCCGCAGATCGCCGCCGGGGTCGATCAGGTCGCCACCGGCATCGAGCAGCAGGCGGCCGGCGCGCCCGAGGCGAAGGCCGGTCTGGAACAGCTGCGGGCCGGTGGCCAGCCACTCACCGAGGGCTTCGGCAGGATCAACGATGGGTTGCAGCAGCTCAAGCAGAACACCCCCGCCGTGCAGGACGGCGCGGTCGGATTGGCCGACGGTGCCGCGGACCTGGGCACCGGGGCCGCCGAGCTCGCCGACGGCACCTCGAAGTCGGTGGACGGCACCGCCAGACTCGTCGACGGCGTTGACGACTTCACCGGCGGACTGAACGAACTGGCCGGTGGCGCCCGCAGCTACAGCACCGGGGTGAACCAGTACGTGGACGGCACCAAGCAGTTCGCCGGTGGCGTCGACCAGTACGCCTCCGCGGTGCAGACCTACGACCAGGGTCTGCAGCAGTTCCTGACCGCGATCTCCAGCGGCGCCTACGACCAGATGAGCGATACCGAGAAGGCGGCCCTGCGCAAGCAGGCCGGCACCCTGTCGGCCGGCTCCACCCAGCTCGTCCAGGGTGGCCGGACGCTCACCGCCGGCGGTGACCGACTCGTGGAGAGCGGTGCGCAGCTCCCGGCCGGCGGCAGGCAACTCGCCGACGGCGCCGACCGGTTGAGCGGCGCCGCGGCCCCGCTGCGGGCCGGGGTGCAGGAGCTGCGGCCCGGTGTGAGCGAACTGCAGCAGGGCGCTGCGGCGTACCAGCAGGGTGTCGCGAAGTATCGCACCGGTGCGACCGCCTACCGGGACGGCAGCGCGGCCTACTTCGCCGGGGTGACCGGCGCCGCCGACGGTGCCGCGCAGTTCGCGCCCGGGCTGACCGGCTACGTCGCCGGGGTGAACCAGCTCGTCGACCGGACCCTGCCGCAGCTCGAGGGCCTGCCCACCCAGGCCGCCCAGCTCCGCGAGCTGGCCGACGGGACGAAGCGGTACACCGATGGGGTGGCGCAGCTGGCACCGGGTCTGCGGCAGCTCTCCGACGGGGTCGGGCAGTACGTGGACGGCATCGGGTCCGCGGCCGCCGGCGCCCGCCAGCTCGCCGACGGCACCAGGCAGTACACCGATGGGGTGGCGCAGCTGGCACCGGGTCTGCGGCAGCTCTCCGACGGGGTCGGGCAGTACGTGGACGGCATCGGGACCGCGGCGACCGGCGCCCGCCAGCTCGCCGACGGGGTGAACACCGGCCTGAAGCCCGGTGCCGACCAGCTCGCCACCGGCGGTGCCCAGCTCAGCGACGGGCTCGCCCAGGCGGCCGATGGCGGCCGCCAGCTCGCCAACGGGCAGCGGGAGCTGGCCAACGGGGTCGCCGAGGGTGCGGACAAGGTGCCCAGCTATTCCCCGGCCGAGCGGGACAACCTCAAGCAGGTCGTCGCCCAGCCGGTCGCCGGCAACGGCACCCCGGAGCTGGTCGCACAGGCCACCGCCACCTCGCTGCTGATGGTGCTGGCGCTCTGGCTCGGCGGCCTGGCCACCTATCTGGTGGTCCGCGCGGTCTCCGCGCGGGTGCTCACCTCGCGCCGGCCGACCTGGCAGCTCGTCGGGCTGGCACTGGCGCCGGGGGTGGCGATCGCCGCCGTGCAGGCGCTCGCGCTCACCGCGGTCGGGCAGCTCGTGCTCGGCCTCTCCGCGGGCCAGACCTTCGGCGTACTGCTGCTGATGCTGCTCGGTGGGGCGACGTTCGCGGTGCTGAACCATGCGCTGGCGGCCTGGTGGGGCGGCTTCGGCCGGCTCGTCTCGGTGGTCATGGTGACGCTCGTCGCCGCGGCCGGGATGACCTCGGCGGTGCCGGCGTTCTTCGACACCGTGACCCCGTTCCTGCCGCTCACCCCGGTGCTGCAGGGCATCCGGACGATCATGACCGACGGCACCGGACTGGCCGACGCGGTCGGGATGACGATGCTCTGGCTGGTGATCGGGTTGGCCGCCTCCGTGCTCGCGGTGGCCCGGAGCCGGGTGGCGTCGGTGCTGGTGCCACGTACGAGGACGGCCTGAGCGACCTGGCCGCCTTCATCTCGACACGCTGACCCGGCCCCGCTTCGCTGCGCCGGGTCAGCTACTCGATGAGCGCTGGTCACAGGCGGCGGGCGACCTGGTAGCCGTTCTCGTCGAAGACCTTCTCATAGCGGGTACCGGGGTGGATCTGGCCGCCGTAGCTGACGACGTCGATCGGGCCGCTCCAGCCACCGCCGATGGTGTCGACGACCAGATAGTCCTCGGTCGGGTTGCCGTCCTGGCCGATGTAGTAGACATCGCGCCGGGAGGTCAGATAGGCCATCAGCGAGACATCGGTGCCGACGGTCACCTCGGCCGGTACCAGCTGCAGCACCTTCTGCGCCGACTCCTGCCGGCCGTCGGTCTTCCACTGGTCGGGGTTGCGCAGCTCGAACAGCGGCAGCTGGTTGAAGATCGCCAGCGCGAAGGTGAGCACCACCACCGCGCCATGCCGGGCGTACGCCTTGAGGAACGGCACCCCCGACTCCCGCAGCTTCGCGATCCCGTCGACCGCGCCGAGGTAGGCGATCGGCATCAGCATCAGCGAGTAGTGCCAGCTCTGGCCCCAGTGGCCCTCGTTGTTGGACAGGAAGCGCCAGGCGAGGGTGGGCAGCACCAGCCAGGCGAGGGAGGAGCGGAGCAGGAAGAAGCCGGTGCAGGCGAGCAGCAGCAGCACCGTGGCCATCTTCTTGTCGTTGGTGAGGATCTCGGCGAGGTTCCCGAACGGGTCGGCGAGCACCTGGCTGGGGTCGAGATACTTGTCGTAGTCGTACTGGCTGTTCGGGTTCAGCGCCGGCAGGAAGACCTTGGTGGTGAGGATGAACATCACCATGCCCCAGGCCGCGACGGCACCGCCGAGGATCCAGCGCTTCGAGCGCCAGGCCAGCACCAGCCCGAGGACGAACACCGTCAGCCCCAGGTCCTCCTTGACGAAGACCAGCAGCGAGCCCCAGATCGCCGCGGTCAGCCACGACCTCCGCAGCATCGCCCAGAGCGAGATCGCCAGGATCGGCGCGCCCATCGCGACCTCGTGGAACTGCACCACGACGGCCTGCTGGACGCCCCAGGAGATCGCGTACGCCGACCCGATCAGCCAGCCCGCCGCGCTGCCGAGCTGCTCGTGGGCGGCCTTGGCGACGAAGAAGACCGAGATCGCGATCAGCAGGGCCTGCAGCAGCAACAGCGTGTAACCGGAGGGGAAGATCGCATAGATCGGGGCGAGCAGCGCGAGGATCGGGTGGAAGTGGTCACCCAGGATGTTGTAGTCCGCACCCTTGATGTGCACGATCGGCGGCTGCAGCCGGGCGTACTGCTGGACCACCTGGGTGAAGATGCCCAGATCCCACGACGGTGACTCGTAGCGCCGCCACTGCAGCGTCGACAGCAGGGTGTAGATGGCGAAGGTGCCGACGGCCAACCAACCCGCGCTCACCGGTTGTGCGGCGAGCCGCTGCCGTACCCGGTCGATCATCTGGTGTGTCCTCCCGCCACCACGACCGGCGCTCCGGTCCCGAGGAGTAAAGCAAAGGTGGCGGTCACCTCCCAAACCAGTACTTTCGTCCTGCACCGATCCGACTCTGTTCCCGCCGGCTGCTGGTTTCACTAGGTTTGCCGGACCTCATCCCACAGGAGAACAGATGAATCGGGAACCCCAGCCATCGGCACGCCGCCGTGCCTCTCGGATCGCCGCCGCCCTGGTCGGCTCGGCCGCGCTGCTCACGACCGGAACCATCGTCGCCACCCCGGCGCAGGCCGCACCGCCCACCCGCAACGAACCCCAGCCGGCCGACCTGGTGGACGCCAAGCTGCGCAACCAGCAGCTCGACTGGCGCACCTGCAGGTTCCCGGATCTGCCCAAGGAGACCGCCGACCGGCTGCTCAAGACCCCCGGGCTGCAGTGCGCCACCGTCACCGTGCCGCGGGACTGGTACCGGGCCAAGGACGGCAACACCATCACCGTGGAGATCTCCCGGGTGCGGGCCACCGATCCGGCCAAACGCCGCGGGATCATGCTGATCAACCCCGGTGGCCCCGGTGGCTCCGGGCTGGCCTGGTCGGCCGCGATGCAGCAGCGCTCGCCCGATGTGGGCGCCGCCTACGACACCATCGGTTTCGACCCGCGCGGCGTGGGCCAGTCCACCAAGCTGGTCTGCACCTATGACGCGAACGCCAGCACCCAGGCCGAGGCGGCGAAGAAGTACGCCGAGGGGTGCCTGAACAATCCGCTGACGCCGTTCATCACCACCCGCCAGACCACGATGGACATGGACTTCATCCGACAGTTGTTGGGTGAGGCGAAGATGAACTACATCGGCTACTCCTACGGGACCTGGCTCGGCGGCTCGTACGCCGCGACCTTCCCCTCGAAGACCGACCGGTTCATCCTCGACTCCTCGGTCGACATGTCCACCGGCACCCTGGAGCGCACCTGGGATCTGCAGCCCGGCACCCGGGACCGGCAGTTCCAGGACATGATGCTGCCCTACCTGGCCCGCCACGACGACAAATACAAGATGGGCACCACCTCGATGGATGCCCGGCGCAAGTTCGAGGCCGCCGGTGGCTTCGACAACTACTTCAACCTGCTCTTCGGTGCCAACACCGTGATCCAGGCGATGTACTCCACCGACCAGTACGAGGCGGCCGGTGCGATCCTGTCCGCGCTGTCGAACCGGACCACCGGCACCGAGCGGGAGGACTTCCGGCTGCCCTACGGCATCAAGGCGCAGCAGCGGGTGCCGGTGGCGCTCGCCGAGGTCCGGGAAAACCTTGCCAGGATGGACATCTCGGACCAGGCCCGGAAGACGGCGAACGCCAATCTCGACCAGGCACTGACCGAATACCGCACCGCCAGCAAGGCCGTTGCGGAGGGTACGCCGAACCTCCAGCAGGAGGCCGGTGCCTTCGAGGCGATCCGCTGCCAGGACGGGCAGTGGACCACCGACCTGAACGTCTGGGAGCAGAAGCTCACCGACGGTTTCAAGCGGGCCCCGCTGACCGGGATGCTGCAGTCGATCCCGGCCTGCGCCTTCTGGCCGGCGCAGGAGAAAGGCTTCCCCGAGCTGAAGGACAAGGACATTCCGGGGGTGCTCTTCCTGCAGTCGGAGTTCGATGCCGCGACCGCCTTCGAGGGTGCCGAGGCGTCGATGAAGAAGTTCAAGAAGTCCAAGGCGGTGCTGGTCGACAACGAGGGCTCGCACGGGATCTTCCCCTATGGCACCGAATGCGTCGATCAGCCGGCATTGAGCTGGATGGTCGACGGGCAGCTGCCGAAGAAGCGCAGCACCGGCTGCGTCGGGGTGCCGTTGCCCGGTGAGATCTACACCTACAACGTGGGTGGCACGATCAACCCGAGCGGCAAGATGAAGGGCTTCAAGATGGAGTCCGAGGAACTGAAGCAGGCCAACGAACTGGTGGCCCAGCTGCGCCGCGAGGCGGGTATCCCCGATGTTCCGGGTGATGACTCGACCACGGCGACCTCCAGTGCCGCGGCCCTGCCGAAGCGCTGACCGGATCGCCTGAGTCGAACCGGCAGGAGAGGGCCCGGGGTGTTCCCGGGCCCTCTTCGGCCGTCGGAGAAGGAGAATCGATGATCCCCGACCTCGGTGACGACGAACTGACCGCGGCGCTGGGGCGTACCCCGGGTCGCCGGGAACGCCAACGCGGTGCGGAGACCATCTGGTTCGATGCGGACCGGGTGCTGCTGGCCGACCTGGCCGTGCCCGGGGCCGATGCCGCGATGGTGTTCGACGGGTTGCGGGAGGCGGCGGCCCGGACCGGGCACCTGTCGGTGGTGCTCGACGAACCGCCGATCCGGGCGATGGTGGTCCCCGCGGGTCTGCCCGGTGCGCAGCAGGCCGTCGCCGGTGACGACACGTCGGTGCTGACCCTCGTGCTGCCGCGCGGATTCCCCGCCACGGCGGCGGATGCGGCGGCCCGGCTGCTCGCCGGCCGGTTGCGTGACCGCCCGGTGGATTGACGACTGGGGCATGCTGGTCGGGTGGGTGACTACACAGACTGGCTGATCAAGGCTTCCGACCGGGACAACGCGACGACGATTCTGGACCGGATCCATCCCGGTGACGAGGCGTGGTCGCACCACAACCTGGTCCGGCCGCTGATCCACGGGGCCACCTATTTCGCCGAGCTGTACGCCCGGTTGGAGGAGACCGGGCCCGGTGATCTGGTGTATTTCACCGACTGGCGGGGTGACGCCGACGAACAGCTCACCGACGATCCCGATTCCAAGGTGGTCGACGTGCTGAGCCGCGCCGACCGGCGCGGTGCCGATGTGCGCGGGTTGATCTGGCGCTCGCACTGGGACAAGCTGTCCTTCTCCGCCAAGCAGAATGCCTATCTGGGCAAGCAATTGCAGGATGCCGGGGCCGAGGTGCTGCTCGACATGCGGGTGCGTACCGGTGGCTCGCACCACCAGAAGTTCGTGGTGATCCGACACGGTGACGACCCGAGCCGCGACATCGCCTTCGTCGGCGGGATCGACCTGTGCCACTCCCGCCGCGACACCATCGCCCACGACGGTGACCCGCAACCGTTGCCGATGGCGAAGGAATACGGGCCGACGCCGGCCTGGCACGATGTGCAGGCCGCCATCCAGGGACCGGCGGTCCACGATGTCGAAACCGTCTTCCGGGAACGCTGGCTGGACCCGACCCCGCTCTCCCGATTTCCCGCACATTGGTTGCAGGACAGGCTTTCCGGGCAGGACACCAGCCCCGATCCGTTGTCCCCGCAGAATCCACCGCCGCCCCCGGTGCCGGGTGGCCAGCACACCGTGCAGCTGCTGCGCACCTATCCGAATCTGCGCCACGGCCGGGACTATCCGTTCGCCCGCGGTGGCGAGCGCAGCGTCGCCCGCGGCTATTCCAAGGCGTTGGAGCGGGCCCAGAAACTCGTCTACATCGAGGACCAGTACCTGTGGTCCGACGATGTCGCCGAGCACTTCCGGCAGACCCTGGACAACAGCCCCGACCTGCACGTGATCGCGGTGCTGCCGATCTACACCGACTCCGAGGGGCTGGCCCGCGAGGCCGAACTGCGCGGGCGGCGTACCGCACTGTCGGTGCTCGCCGAGGCCGGTGACGACCGGGTCGCGGTCTACGGTATCGAGAACGAGAAGGGCGTACCGATCTATGTGCACGCGAAGGTCTGCGTGATGGACGACTGGTGGGCCAGCATCGGTTCGGACAACTTCAACCGGCGCTCCTGGACCCACGATTCCGAGCTGTCGGCGGTGGTGATCGACCAGACCGCCGACGATCACAGCGTGTACGCCCGCAGGCTGCGGCTCACCCTGGCCGCGGAGCACCTGGGACGCGAACTCGGTGCCGACGACGACGTGCTCGAGGTGATGGCCGATTGCGTCGACAGCAATGCGATGTTCGCGGCGTACGCCGAGTCCGCGGCCCGGCTCGATGCCTGGTACGAGGGTGGTCAGCTGGGGGAGCGTCCGGTCGGGCGGTTGCGCCGGCTCGACGCCACACCGAAACCGCATCGGCGGGCCGAGCAGCCGCTGGTCGCGACGCTGTACCAGAACCTGCACGATCCCGACGGCCGGCCCGCACCGCTGCGCCGACAGGCCAAATTCTGAGCCCGTCGGACCGTAACCTCGGTGCATGAGGCAGCCGGAGGAGTGGCCGCAGTACCCGGGTCCCGAGGAGGAACGGCCGCACGCCGTTCCCGGATTCGGTCCGGACGACGGCGGCGCCCGGCGCAGGCGTTCGAAACCGTGGCTGCTGATCGCCGGCTGCATCCTGATGCTGGCCGCCCTCACCGTCGCCGGACTGATGCTGCTGCGTGGCCCGGTGTCACCGGAGTATCTGATGATGTTGCTGATGGTGCCGGCCGTGCTGGTCGTCTTCGGCATCAAGCGGCTGAACTCGCGGGGCTGACCCGCTCCCGCCCGGTCACCGGCGGTTCACCCGATCCCCCTAGGATCGCCAGCGTGAGGTGGCTCGAGTTCGATTCCCTGGTCAATGCCCGTGATGTCGGCGGTACGCCGACCACCGACGGTGGCGAGATCCGCCCGGGGCGGCTGCTGCGCAGCGACAACCTGCAGGACCTCACCCCCACCGACATCGACCGGCTGCTCGAACTCGGGCTGACCGATGTGATCGACCTGCGCTCGGCCTACGAGGTGCACCACACCGGGGACGGTCCGCTGGTCGGCGACCCGCGGGTGAGGATCTCGCACTTCTCGTTCATCCCGGAGCGTTACGACGCCCGCGACGAGAACGATCCGGACGATGTGCTGCCCGACAATGACGAATCGGGCACGGAACTGCCCGGTGATGCGCTGCCGTTCGCCGGCAAGGAACCGACGATCAACGTCGACGACGCGTTCGCGTCCACCTACCTGTCCTTCCTCGCCGAACGGCCCGAATCGGTGCTCGGTGCGCTGCGCACGATCGCGGACGCCGAGGGGACCGCGCTGGTGCACTGCGCCGCCGGGAAGGACCGCACCGGTACCACGGTGGCCCTGGCGCTGCTGCTGGCCGGTGCCGACCAGGACGCGGTGATCGCCGACTACGCCGCCTCCTCGGAGCGGATGCCGCAGATCATCCAGCGGCTGATCGGATCCGACACCTATCGGGAGAACCTCGAGGGCCGCGACATCGACTCCCACCTCACCAGACCCGAGACGATGCGCGCCTTCCTGGCGTACGCCGACCGCGAGTACGGCGGTATCGAGCCGATGCTCGCCAGTTTCGGCTGGACCCCGGAGGACACCGCGAAGATTCGGGCCAAGCTGCGCGATTGAGCCGGCTCGGGTTCATCTCGACACGCAACCCCGGCGCCGCTTCGCTCTGCCGGGGTTGCTACTCGATGAGCGGTTGGCTCCCGAGTCGGCGAGCGTCCAGCGGCGCGTCCCCGCGATGCAGGCGCATCAAGGAGAAATCTCGCGTCGCTCACGCAACCGCGCGCATCCCGGACGCGAAGATTTCGACGACTGCGCCGAAGAGCGGGGTGATGGCGCGCCGCGCGCGAGCCGACGGATCAATCAGACGACGTGGTCGAAGGTGGCGATGGTGTTGCGGACCTCGACCGCGACCTCTTCGCCGACCTGCGGGGGTTCGACCTTGGCGGGGACGAAGACCAGCGAGGACTGCATGTGCGGCGGTTCGACGAACCAGCGCTTCGCGCCGCCGATCGTGTAGGGGGAGAGCGCCAGGCCGGCCGCCTCCAGACCGCCGGTGGCGAAGGAGATCGCCCGCTGCCGGACGTTCTTGGCGACGCTCGGCGCCTCCAGGCCGATCCCGTTCGCGGTGCCGCCGGAGACCACCACGACATAACCGTCGGTGACCGCGGGGCGCTGCCAGTAGCCGATCCGCTGCCCGCGCTTCACCGGGTGCACGTCCAGCACGGTCGCGGTCACCCGCAGTGCGGCCGGATCGCCGAGCCAGAGCCGGGTGCCGATCCGCAGCCGGGTCTGGCCCTCGCCGAGTTCGCGGGCCAGGCCCAGATAGTCGGCGTCGTCGAGATGGGAGAACCAGATCGGTGCCGGGGCCACATCGCGGGCCATCCGGGCCAGCGTCTCGGCCTCGGCCCGATTGCCGCGGTAGCCGTCGCCGTTCGCGGCCAGCGGCAGATGCACCGTCCAACCCTCCAGCTGCAGGAAATCCTGCCAGGCCTGGACGGCCTGGAGATGTTCGCTGGGCAGGCCGTGCCGATGCATGCTGGTCAGCACCTCGACCAGAACCCGCGGCTTCGCGCCACCCAGATTGGCCAGCACCTCGAGATCGGTGAGCCGGGAGACCGTCACGATCACCCGCGGATCGCGGGCCTGCTCGACCGCGTGCGGATCGTTCGGCTCCCAGGGCAGCAGGATCACGATGTCGCCGGCGAAATGCTCCTTGATCGCGGCCGCCTCGGTCGGCGTACCGACGGCCAGCGTGTCCAGGCCGAGCGCGGTCGCCTCGGCCGCCAGGCGCTGCAGGCCGAAGCCGTAGCCGTTGCCCTTGGCGACCGGGACCAGTCCCGGAATCCGTTCGGTGAGGCCACGGGCGTACGCCCGCCAGCGGTCGGCGTCGATGGTCAGCGTCAGTCCGGTCACGGGCGCCACGTTACCGGGGTGCCCGTCGGGTGGTCGGGCCCAACCTTCCATCTCAACTTGAGTTCAGGGGGTGCAGAAATGCCGACCGCTGGTTAAGCTCCACGAAGGTGTGCCTTGGGGGCCGGCACCCTCGAATCGCCCCCAGGGTCGGGCGAAAGGGCTCCAGAACATGCGTCACCCCCAGCGCAGAAGGACCAGCAGGCTGCACCCCGTCGTGGCCTGGCTCGTGCTCGCGTCCTCGATCGTGATGCCCGGACTGCTGCCCGGCGCGACCACCCCGGCGGTGGCCGCGCCCGGCCCCGACGGCCAGGACCCCACCTCCTGTCTGAACACCGTCGCGCTCGCCAACGGTGGCTTCGAGCAGCCGGTCTTCGGCAGCGGCGTCCAGCAGCTGCCGCAGACCCAGGTGCCCGGCTGGTCCACCACCGCGAGTGATGGCCTGATCGAGCTCTGGAAGAGCGGCTTCAACGGCGTGCCGGCCTCCTCGGGTACGCAGTTCGCCGAGTTGAACGCCACCCAGGTCTCCACCCTCTATCAGGATGTCCCCACCAACCCCGGCCAGACGCTCTACTGGAGCCTCGACCATCGCGGCCGGCAGGGTTTCGACACGATGGCGCTGGATCTCGGCGCCCCGGGCGGCCCGGTGAACTACACCCAGCAGATGCGTGACGGGAACACCGCCTGGGGCAAGTACAGCGGCACCTACACCGTGCCGGCCGGGCAGACCACCACCCGGTTCGCCTTCCGGTCGGTCTCCGCGGCGGGCGGCAACCAGTCGCTCGGCAACTTCCTGGACAACATCAGCTTCGGCACCGGCGCCTGCCTGGTCACCACCAAGACCCAGACCAACATCTCCCGGACCTCCGGCCCCGCCCAGGTCGGCGACATCGTCGAATACACCGTCACCACCACCAACCAGGGTGGGTCGCCGGCGACCGGCACCGTGATCACCGATCCGATCCCGACCAACACCGCCTACGTCCCCGGGACGCTGTCGGTCACCGCCAGCCCGACCGCCGGCCAGACCGGCACCAAGACCGACGCCGTCGACGGCGACGTCGGCAGCTATTCCGCGGGCAACGTCAGATTCAATGTCGGTGACGGTGCCACCGGCACCACTGGTGGCACGCTGGAGCCCGGGGCGGCGGTCACGACCAAGTTCCGCACCAGGATTCTGCCCACGGCCGCCGAGCAGACGATCACCAACCAGGCCTCGGTGGCGTACACCGACCGGGACAACAGCGCCAAGACCTCGCTGTCCGGCCGGGTGACCACGACCGTGGCCCCGGCCGCCGACCTGGCGATCAGCAAGACCTCGACACCGGCGACCCAGACCGCCGGCAGCAACGTCACCTACAACGTCACCGTCACCAACAACGGCCCCAGCACCGCCCAAGGGGTGCAATTCGTCGACACCCTGCCCGCCGGGGTGAGTTATGTGTCCTCCGCGCCACCATCGGGGACGACCTGTTCGGTGTCCGGGCGGACCGTCACCTGCACCATCGGCTCCCTGGCCAACGGGGCGAGTGTGACTGTGCCGATCACCACCACGATCGCACCGGCCACGACCGCCGCCCAGGTGAACACCGCGACGGTCAGTTCGACGACCTCGGACTACAACACCGCCAATGACACGGCGACCGCCCAGACCACCGTCACCACCAGCGCCGACCTGAGCCTGGCCAAGACCGCGAGCCCGACCACCGTCGCGCCCGGCAACAACGTCACCTACACCCTGACCGCACGCAACGCCGGCCCGTCGGTGGCGACCGCGGTCAACATCACCGATGTGCTGCCATCAGGGATGAGCTTCGTCTCGGCGACCGCGCCCGGGGCGACCTGCACCGAATCCAACGGGACCGTCACCTGCCGGGCCGATTCGCTGGCGGTCGGCGGGACGATCACGATCACCATCGTGGCGAAGGTCGGCGCGAGCACGCCGGTGGGTCAGCTCACCAACACCGGCCGGATCTCCGCCACCACCACCGACCCGAATGCCGCGAACAACACCGCCAGCGTGACGGTCAACGTGGCGCCGCAGGCCGACCTGCAGGTCACCAAGACTTCCCTGACCAACCCGGTGGTCGCCGGCCAGCAGGCCCGGTTCAGCATCCGGATCGTCAACAACGGCCCGTCCGATGCGACCAATGTGACGCTCACCGATCCGACCCCGGCCGGGACCACGTTCCTGTCCGCGAACACCAGTCAGGGCACCTGCACCGGGACCGGTACGGTCTCCTGCCAGATCGGCACCATCGCCGCCGGCGCCTCGGTGACGGTGACCCTGGCGTACACGGTCGATCCCGGCCGGCAGACCGCGATCACCAACACCGCCACCGCGACCTCCGACACCAGCGACCCGAACCAGGGCAACAACACCGGTTCGGTGACCGTCACCCCGACCGCCAGCGCGGATCTGCAGATCAGCAAGACCCAGACCCCGCAGCAGTTCAACTACGGCGACACGATCGACTACACCCTCTCGGTGCTCAACAACGGGCCCTCGACCGCCCGCAGCGTGGTGATCACCGACACCCTGCCGGCGGGGGTCACCTTCGTCTCGGCGAGCAGCGGTTGCTCGGTCAGCGGGCAGACCGTGACCTGTGCGGCCGGTGATCTCGACCCGCAGCAGACCGCCTCGGTGACGATCCGGGTACGGACCCCGGCCGACGGCTCCGGGCCGCTCAGCAACACCGCCCGGGTGTCCTCGGCCACCACCGATCCGGTGGCGGCCAACAACACCGCCACCTACACCGCCAGCGGCGGGCAGGAGGCCGACGTCGCGATCGTGAAGACCACCAGCGGCAACGGCACCCTGGTCGCCGGCCAGCAGGTCACCTACACGTTGCGGGTCAGCAACAACGGCCCGTCCGCGGCCTCCGGGATCACCGTCCGCGACACCCTGCCCGCCGGGGTGAGCTATGTGTCGTCCTCCGGCGCCACCTGCAGCGCCTCCGGGCAGACCGTCACCTGCACCTTCGCCTCGCTCGAACCCGGCGCCGCCAACGCCCGGACGATCACCATCGTCGGCCAGGTCGGCCCGGACGTCCGTGGCACCTCCGGCAACACCGCCACCGTCAGCTCGGAGACCCCCGCCGATCCCACCACCAGCGACAACACCTCGACCTCGACCAGCAATGTCGTCGGCCAGGCCGATGTCTTCGTCTCGCTCACCCCCGACACCCAGACCGTCAACGCCGGGTCCGAGGCCACCTTCCAGCTGGTCGTCGGCAACAACGGACCGTCCACCGCCCGCAATGTGGTGGTCACCGGCCAGGTGCCGCCGGGGATGACCCCGGTCCTCGGCTCCTCCGGCGGCGCCTGCACCGTCACCGGCGGCACCGTCACCTGCAACTTCGGTACGCTCCAGCCCGGCCAGACCCTGCCCCCGATCACGCTGCGGGCACGCGTCGAGCACGATGTCGCTCCCGGTACCAGCATCGATCTGACCGCCGAGGTGCAGTCCTCGACCACCGACACCAACAACGACAACAACGTCGACAGCGCCCGGGTGAATGTCACCGCGCTGGCCGACCTGGCGGTCACCAAGAGCGTCCAGCCGTCGCCGCTGGTCGCCGGCGGCCAGGCCAGCTTCATCATCGATGTCACCAACAACGGCCCCTCCGACGCCCGCACCGTGGTGCTCACCGACCAGATCCCCGCCGGCTTCCAGATCTCCTCGGCCAACATCGCCGGCCAGCCCTGCACCGTGACCGGCCAGACCGTCAGCTGCTCCCGCCCGCTGATCGCCAGCGGTGATGTGATCCGGATCGTCGTCGCCGGCACCGTCGCCGCCAACGCCACGGGCAGCCTCAGCAACACCGCCACCGTCACCTCGGCGACCCCGGACAACAACCAGCAGAACAACAGCGGCTCGGTGACCGCCCCGATCACCCAGTCCGCCGATCTGCAGGTGACCAAGCAGGCGCCGGCGCGGGTGGTGGCCGGCAGCGAGATCAACTACCAGATCACCGTCGCGAACACCGGCCCCTCCGATGCGGCCGGGGTGGTCGTCAACGATGTCTTCCCCGCCGGCGTACGCCCCACCCAGGTCAGCGATCCGGCCTGCACGATCACCGATCAGACCGTGCGCTGCAACTACGGCACGGTGGCCGCCGGCACCTCGCGTACGGTCATCGTCGAGGCCGTCGTCGATCCCAACGCCGCGCCCGGTTCGACGCTCCGCAACACCGCCTCGGTCACCTCGACCACGCCCGGTGGCGGCACCCGGGACGCGACCGCGGTCAGCACCGTCGACGCCTCCGCCGATGTGTCGATCGTGAAGCGCTCGGCCAGTACGCCGGTGGCCGGCGGCATCATGCGTTACGAGCTGACCGTCACCAACAACGGCCCCTCGGTCGCCCGCAGCACGATCGTCAACGACGCCACCCCGGCCGGTGCGCTGTTCATCGACGCGGTGCCGAGCTCCGGCTCCTGCTCCGATCCGACCCAGGGTCCGGACATGACCTGCACGCTCGGTGAGGTGCAACCCGGTCAGTCGATCACCATCCTGGTCCGCTACCAGCTCGATGCCCGCAGCAACGGCCAGACGCTGTCCAACACCGCCCGGGTCACCACCACGACCAGCGACCCGAACGCCGCCAACAACACCTCGACCACCACCGACAGCATCAGCGACGCCGCCAAGCTGACGATCAACAAGGAGATCGTCAGCGGCGCGATCGTGGCCGGCGGCACGGTCACCTACCGGATCACCGTCGGCAACGACGGACCGTCGGTGGCCCGCGGGGTGCGGGTGGCCGACACCATCGAGGCACCGGCCGAATACGTGTCGGCGACCGCGGACGGCGGTGGTACCTGCCAGGCCGGTGGTACGCCGACCACCGTGCTCTGTGACTGGGGCACCCTCGGTGTCGGCGCCGCGGAAGCGCGCACGATCACCCTGACCGTGCGGATCCCCGCCGATGTGGCCGACGGCAGCCAGATCACCAACTCCGCCACCGCGACCTCGCAGACCCCCGCCGAGCCGGTCGTCGACGAGGTCACCGGCACCGTCGGCAGCAGCGCCGACGTCTCGGTCACCAAGACCCTGCTGACCGCGAACCCGGTGGCCGGTGCCCCGATCGCCTGGCAGGTCACGGTCCGCAATGCCGGCCCGTCGATCGCCCGTGCGGTCAGCGTGGACGACCCCGCCCCGACCGGGGTCCGGATCACCGGTGGTACGCCCGATACGGGCAGCTGCACGGTGAATGCGCAGGGTGGGCTGTCCTGCCAGCTCGGTGACCTGGCCCCCGGTGCCGAGACGAACGTCCGCGTGGAGGGTGTCGTCGGCCCCGACTTCACCGGTGACCTCACCAACCGGGCCACGGCGACCAGCAGCACCGCCGATCCCGACACCGGCAACAACACCGGCTCCACCACCAACCCGGTCGGCGGCAGCGCCGATCTGGCCCTGGTCAAGACCCCGACCACCGAGCGGGCCACCGCCGGCGGCGCGATCGGCTGGACCGTCACCGTCACCAACAACGGACCCTCGGATGCGACCGGCGTACAGATCACCGATGCCGTCCCCGCCGGCGTGACCGGCGCCACCGCCACCGTCAACGGCACCCCCTGCACCCTGACCGACGGCACCTTCAGCTGCCCGGTCGACCGGATCGCCGCCGGCGGCACCGCCACGGTGACGCTCACCGGCACCGTCGACCCCGCCGCCACCGGCCAGATCAGCAACACCGCCTCGGTGACCGCCGCCACCCCGGATCCGAACCCGACCAACAACGGGGCCACCTCGGTGGTGCCGCTGGATGCCGCCGCGGACCTGTCGATCACCAAGACCGGTCCGCAGACCGCGGTCGCCGGCACCGAGATCAGCTGGACCGTGACGGTCCGCAACGCCGGCCCGTCGGTCGCCCGCGCGGTCGTGCTCACCGATCCGATCCCGGCCGGGATCAACGGGGCGGCCGCCACCGTCAACGGCAACGCCTGCGCCATCGAGGCCGGTGCGCTGCGCTGCCCGGTCGGTGACCTGGCGCCGAACGCCAGCGTCGAGATCACCGTCACCGGCACCGTCGACCAGAGCCAGACCGAGCCGGTGGTGAACACCGCCACCGTCGACTCGCAGACCACCGACCCGAACGGCGCCAACGACACCGCGACCACGACCACCGAGGTCACCGGCAGCGCTGACCTGTCGATCAGCAAGGTCGCCGACCGGGCCACCTTCACCGCCGGCCAGCCGGTCGGTTGGACGCTCACCGCCCGCAACGACGGCCCGTCCACCGCGACCGGTGTCCAGGTCACCGACCAGCTGCCCGCCGGACTGACCGGGGTCACCGCTACGTTGCCGGACGGCACCGCCTGCCAGATCAGCGGCGGCACCGTCACCTGCCCGCTCGGCGTCCTCGGCGTCGGCGAGACCCGCCAGATCCAGATCTCCGCCACCCTCGCCGCGGACTACGCGGAGAGCTCCCTGCCGAACTCGGCGCAGATCTCCGGCCAGACCCCCGACCCGGATGAGGGTGACAACACCAGCAGCATCAGCACCCCGGTCGACACCTCCGCCGATGTCGAGGTCGACAAGCGGATCGTCGGCGAGGTGGTCGCGGGTTCCCCGATCACCTTCGAGGTGACCGTCACCAACAACGGGCCCTCGCTGGCCCGCAACGTCCGGCTGGCCGATGCGGTGCCCACCCAGATCAGCGGGATCACCGTCGACGACGGCGCCTGCACCGTGACCGGTCAGAACGTGGCCTGCGGGCTGGGTGACCTGGCCGCCGGCGCGACCCGGACGGTACGGATCACCGGCACCGTCAGCCAGAGCTTCGACGACCGGTTCCGCAACACCGCCACCGTCACCAGTGACACCCCCGATCCGAACGAGCAGAACAACTCCGGTTCGGCCGACGGCGTGGTCGGCGAGTCCGCTGATGTCCAGGTGACCAAGACCGGGCCGGAACAGGTGACCGCCGGTGCGCCGGTGATCTGGACCATCCAGGTCCGCAACGCCGGCCCGTCGATCGCGCGTACCGTCACCGTGAACGACCAACTGCCGGCCGGACTCGTCGGGGCGCAGCTGCTGCTGCCGAACGGCCAGCCGTGCGCCGATCCGACCAACTGTGCGATCGGCGATCTCGCGCCGGGCCAGACCGCGACCCTGACCGTGACCGGCACCGTCGCACCCGACTATGCCGGTGCCACGATCAGCAACTCGGTCGCGATCTCGACCCCGACCGCCGATCCCGACGGTGGCAACAACGACGACACCTCCACCGTCGCGGTGAACCGGAACGCCGACCTGTCGATCAGCAAGGCGCTGACCACCGGGCCGCTGGTGCCGGGCACCCAGGAGACCTACACGATCACCGTCCGCAACACCGGCCCGTCGACCGCGGACGCGGTCACCGTCGCCGACCGATTGCCGGCCGGGTTGAGCGTGGTCGGTACGCCGACCAGCTCCACCGGGCAGTGCACCGCCGGTGACCTGGTCACCTGTGAGCTGGGCACCCTGGCGCCGAATGCCACCGTGACCATCGACCTGGTCGTCCAGGTGGACGCCAACGTCACCGGCGATGTCGTCAACGTCGCCTCGGTGACCAGCACCACCCCCGACGGCAACACCGGGGACAACTCCGCGACCAGCACCGAGCCGACCGCGCCGAGCGCTGATGTGTCGGTGACCAAGACCCTGCAGACCGCGAACCCGGTCGCCGGCTCCCCGGTGGTCTGGGAGGTCACGGTCAGCAATGCCGGCCCGTCGACCGCGCGGGCCATCACCCTGAGCGACCCGGCCCCGGCCGGGGTCCGGCTCACCGGCGGTACGCCCGATGCGGGCAGCTGCGCGGTGAACGCCCAGGGCGGTCTGGACTGCCAGCTCGGCGATCTGGCCACCGGCGATCGGGTCACCGTCCTGGTCGAGGGCACCATCAACTCCGACTTCACCGGCGAGCTGAGCAACCGCGCCACCGCGACCAGCGCCACCGCGGACCCGAACGGTGACAACAACACCGGGGTCGCCACCAACCCGGTCGCCAGCAGCGCCGACCTGGCGCTGACCAAGACCGCCACCACCGAGCGGGCCACCGCCGGCGGGGCGATCGGCTGGACCGTCACCGTCACCAACAACGGCCCCTCGGATGCCACCGGCGTACAGATCCGTGACGCCGTCCCCGCCGGGGTCACCAACCCCACCGTCACCGTCAACGGCACCCCGTGCCCGGTCGACAACGGCACCTACAGCTGCCCGGTCGACCGGATCGCACCCGGTGGCACCGCCACGGTCACCATCACCGGCACCGTCGACCCCGCCGCCACCGGTGAGATCGCGAACACCGCGAGCGTCACCGCGGCCACTCCCGATCCCAATGGGGGCAACAACGAAGCCACCTCGGTGGTGCCGCTGGACACCGCCGCCGATGTCTCGGTGACCAAGGCCGGCCCGCAGACCGCGGTCGCCGGCACCTCGATCAGCTGGACCGTCACCGTCCGCAACACCGGCCCGTCGACCGCCCGCGGCGTCCTGGTCACCGATCCGATCCCCGCCGGGATCAACGGCGCGACCGCCAGCGTCAACGGCACCGCGTGCGCGGTCGAGGCCGGCGCGCTGCGCTGCCCGGTCGGCGATCTGGCACCGGGCGCGGTCGCCGAGATCACCGTCACCGGCACCGTGGACCAGGGACGGACCGAGCCGGTGGTGAACACCGCAACCGTCGAGTCCCAGACCACCGACCCGAACGGTGACAACAACACCGCCACCACCACCACCGAGATCACCGCGAGCGCGGACCTGACGATCGCCAAGGCCGCCGACCCCGGATTCACCGCCGGCGAGACCATCGGCTGGACGATCACCGCGCGCAACGACGGTCCGTCGGCCGCGACCGCGGTGACCGTCACCGACCAGCTGCCCGCCGGGGTGACCGACCCGACCGCTACGTTGCCGGACGGCACCCCGTGCCAGATCAGCGGCGGCACCGTCACCTGCCCGATCGGCACCCTCGCCGCCGGTGAGACCCGCCAGATCCGGATCACCGGCACGCTCGCCGCGGACCACCAGGCCAGCACGCTGGCCAACACCGCGCAGATCACCAGCCCGACCCCGGATCCCGAAACCGGTGACAACTCGGTCACCACCACCACGCCGGTGGACACCTCCGCCGATGTCGAGGTGGACAAGAAGATCGTCGGCTCGGTGGTCGCCGGGGCGCCGATCACCTTCGAGGTGACCGTCACCAACAACGGCCCCTCGCTGGCCCGCAACGTCCGGGTCACCGACCCGGTACCGAGCCAGGTCACCGGGGTGAGCGTCGACGACCCGGCCTGCACCGTCACCGGCCAGGACGTGGCCTGCGGCTTCGGCGATCTGGCCGTCGGGGCGACCCGGACGATCCGGATCACCGGCACCGTCAGCCAGAGCTTCAGCGACCAGTTCACCAACACCGCCACCGTCACCAGCGACACCCCCGATCCGAACGAGCAGAACAACTCCGGCTCCGCCGACGGGGTCGTGGGGGAGTCCGCCGACCTGCAGGTGACCAAGACCGGTCCCGCGCAGGCGACCGCCGGCGCACCGGTGAGCTGGACCATCACCGTCACCAACGCCGGGCCGTCGACCGCGCGCGCGGTCAGCATCGACGACCAGCTGCCGGCCGGGCTGGACAATGCCCGCATCCAACTGCCCAACGGCCAGACCTGCGCCGACGCGACCAACTGCGCGATCGGTGACCTGGCCTCCGGCCAGACCGTGACGCTCACGGTGACCGGCACCGTCGCACCCGACTACGCCGATGCCACCATCAGCAACTCCGTCGCCGTCAACACGCCGACCGCCGATCCCGATGGCGGCAACAACAACGACACCTCCACCGTCCCGGTGAACCGCAACGCCGACCTGTCGATCAGCAAGGCGCTGACCACCGGGCCGCTCGTGCCGGGGACCCAGGAGACCTACACGATCACGGTCCGCAACGGCGGCCCGTCGACCGCCGACGGTGTCACCGTCGCCGACCGGCTGCCCGAGGGGATGACCATCGTCGGCACCCCGACCAGCACCGCCGGCCAGTGCACCGCCGGTCCGCAGGTCAGCTGCGACCTCGGCACCCTCGCCCCCGGGGCGACCGCCACGATCCAGGTCACCGTCCAGGTCGATCCCAACGTCACCGGGGAGGTCGCCAACGTCGCCTCGGTGACCAGCACCACCCCCGACGGCAACACCGACGACAACTCCGCGACCAGCACCGAACCCAGCGCGCCCAGCGCGGACGTGGCGGTGACCAAGTCGCTGGTGACCCCCGATCCCGTCGCCGGATCGCCGATCGTCTGGCAGGTCACCGTCAGCAACGCCGGCCCGTCGACCGCGCGGGCGATCACCCTGAGCGACCCGGCCCCCGCCGGGGTCACCATCACCGGTGGTACGCCGGGTGCGGGCAGCTGCGCGGTCACCCCCGAGGGCGGCCTGGACTGCCAGCTCGGTGATCTGGCGCCCGACGGCACCATCACGATCCGGGTCGAGGGCACCGTCGGTGCCGACTTCACCGGTGACCTGACCAACCGGGCCACGGCGACCAGCAGCACCACCGACCCGAATCCCGGCAACAACTCCGGCGCGGTCACCAACCCGGTCGGCGGCAGCGCCGACCTGGCGCTGACCAAGACCGCGACCACCGAGCGGGCCACCGCCGGCGGCGCGATCGGCTGGACCGTCACCGTCACCAACAACGGCCCCTCGGATGCCACCGGCGTACGGATCACCGACGCCTTGCCGGCGAACGTGACCGGCGCGACCGCCACCCTCAACGGCACCCCGTGCCCGGTGACCGACGGCACCTTCACCTGCGCCGTCGATCGCATCCCCGCCGGCGGCACCGCCACGGTGACGATCACCGGCACCGTCGACCCGAACGCCACCGGTGAGATCAGCAACACCGCGAACGTCACCGCGGACACGCCCGATCCCAACGAGGGCACCAACACCGCGACCTCGATCGTGCCGCTGGATGCCACCGCGGATGTCTCGATCACCAAGACCGGCCCGCAGTCCGCCGTCGCCGGCACCGAGATCAGCTGGACCGTCACGGTCCGCAATGCCGGCCCGTCGGTGGCTCGCGGGGTCCTGGTCAGCGACCAGATCCCGGCCGGGATCAACGGCGCGACCGCCTCGGTGGGTGGCACCGCCTGTGCCATCGAGGCCGGTGCGCTGCGCTGCCCGGTCGGTGACCTGGCGCCGAACGCCAGCGTCGAGATCACCGTCACCGGCACCGTCGACCAGGGCCGCACCGAGCCGGTGGTGAACACCGCCACCATCGAGTCGCCGACCGCCGACCCGAACGGTGACAACAACACCGCGACCACCACGACCGAGATCACCAGCAGCTCCGATCTGACGATCGGCAAGGTCGCCGACTCCGACAGCTTCATCGCCGGCGGCGCCGTCGGGTGGACGCTGGTGGTCGGCAACGACGGCCCCTCCACCGCGACCGGTGTCCAGGTCACCGACCAGCTGCCGGCCGGGGTCACCAACCCGACCGCCACGTTGCCGGACGGCACCCCGTGCCAGATCAACGGCGGCACCGTCACCTGCCCGATCGGCACCCTCGCCGCCGGCGAGACCCGCCAGATCCGGATCACCGGCACCCTGGCCGCCGACTTTGCAGGGACCGGGTTGGCGAACACCGCGCAGGTCACCTCGCCGACCGCGGACCCGGACGACGGCAACAACACCAGCACGATCACCACCCCGGTCAACACCGCGGCCGACCTCGAGGTCGACAAGCGGATCGTCGGCGAGGTGGTCGCCGGTTCGCCGGTCACCTTCGAGGTGACCGTCACCAACAACGGGCCGTCGCTGGCCCGTGGCGTCCGGCTCGCCGACCCGGTACCGACCCAGATCAGCGGGATCACCGTCGACGACCCGAACTGTGCGGTCACCGGTCAGGACGTGACCTGTGGCTTCGGTGACCTGGCCGTCGGCGCGACCCGGACGGTCCGGATCACCGGCACCGTCAGCCAGAGCTTCAACGATCAGTTCACCAACACCGCGACCGTCACCAGTGACACCCCGGATCCGAACGAGCAGAACAACTCCGGTTCGGCCGACGGCACGGTCGGCGAATCCGCCGACGTCCAGGTCACCAAGACCGGACCGGAACAGGTGACCGCGGGGTCCCCGGTGACCTGGACCATCGAGGTCCGCAACGCCGGGCCCTCGACCGCCCGCGCCGTCACCGTGAACGACCAGCTGCCCGCGGGTCTGACCGGGGCGCAGCTGCTGCTGCCCAACGGCCAGCCCTGTGCCGATCCGACCAACTGTGTCATCGGTGACCTGGCCTCCGGCCAGAGCGTGACGCTGACCGTCACCGGCACCGTCGCCCCCGACTATGCCGGGACCACGATCGGCAACTCGGTCGCGATCTCGACCCCGACCGCCGATCCCGACGGTGGCAGCAATGACGACACCTCCACCGTGGCGGTCACCCGCAACGCCGACCTGTCGATCAGCAAGGCGCTGACCACCGGGCCGCTGGTGCCCGGTACGCAGGAGACCTACACGATCACCGTCCGCAACGGCGGCCCCTCCACCGCGGACGCGGTGACGGTCGCCGACCGGCTGCCCGACGGGCTGACCATCGTCGGTACGCCGACCAGCAGCGCCGGTCAGTGCACCGCGGGCCAGCTGGTGACCTGCGATCTCGGCACCGTCGCCCCCGGGGCCACGGTCACGATCCAGGTGACCGTCCAGGTCGACCCGAATGTGACCGGTGAGGTGGTCAACGTCGCCTCGGTGACCTCCACCACCCCCGACGGCAACGCCGACGACAACTCGGCCACCAGCACCGAGCCGACCGCGCCGAGCGCGGATGTGTCGGTGACCAAGACCCTGCAGACCGCGGACCCGGTCGCCGGCTCGCCGGTGGTCTGGGAGGTCACCGTCAGCAACGCCGGTCCGTCCACGGCCCGCGCGATCACCCTCACCGACCCGGCTCCCGCGGGTGCCCGGATCACCGGGGGTACGCCCGATGCCGGCAGCTGTGCGGTCAATGCCGCCGGTGCGCTGGAGTGCCAGCTGGGTGATCTCGCGCCCGGCAGCCAGCTCACCGTGCGCGTCGAGGGGACGCTGAACGCCGACTTCACCGGGGAGCTGACCAACTCCGCCACGGCGACCAGCGCCACCCCGGATCCGAACGCCGACAACAACACCGGGGTCGCCACCGACCAGACCGCCAGCAGCGCCGATCTGGCCCTGACGAAGACCGCGACCACCGAGCGGGCCACCGCCGGCGGCGCGATCGGCTGGACGGTGACCGTGACCAACAACGGGCCCTCGGATGCGACCGGCGTACGGATCACCGACGCGGTCCCGGCCGGTGTGACCGGTGCGACCGCCACCGTCAACGGCACCCCGTGCACCCTGACCGACGGCACCTTCAGCTGCCCGATCGATCGGATCCCGGCCGGGGGCACCGCCACGGTGACGCTCACCGGCACCGTCGACCCCGCCGCCACCGGGCAGATCAGCAACACCGCCTCGGTGACGGCCACCACCCCCGATCCCAACCAGGGCAACAACGAGGCCACCTCGGTGGTGCCGCTGGATGCCACCGCGGATGTCTCGATCACCAAGTCCGGTCCGCAGACCGCGGTCGCCGGCACCGAGATCAGCTGGACCGTGACGGTCGGCAACACCGGCCCGTCGACGGCCCGTGGCGTCGTGGTCACCGATCCGATCCCCGCCGGGATCAACGGGGCCGCCGCGACGGTGAACGGCACCCGGTGCGCCATCCAGGATGGTGCGCTGAGCTGCCCGGTCGGTGACCTGGCTCCCGGTTCGACCGTGGAGATCGTCGTCACCGGCACCGTGGACCAGGGCCGTACCGAGCCGGTGGTGAACACCGCCACCGTCGGTTCGCAGACCACCGACCCGGCCGGTGACAACAACACCGCGACCACGACCACCGAGGTGACCAGCAGCGCGGACCTGACGATCACCAAGGCCGCCGATACCGGCACCTTCACCGCGGGTCAGCAGGTCGGTTGGACGCTCACCGCCCGCAACGACGGCCCGTCGGTCGCGACCGCGGTGACGGTCACCGACCAGCTGCCCGCCGGGATCACCAACCCGACCGCCACGTTGCCGGACGGCACCCCGTGCCAGATCGCCGAGGGCACGATCAGCTGCCCGATCGGCACCCTGGCCTCCGGTGAGACCCGCCAGATCCGGATCACCGGCACCCTGGCCGCCGACTACGCCGAGGCCGCGTTGGCGAACACCGCCCAGATCACCTCGCCGACCGCGGACCCGGAGACCGGTGACAACTCGGTCACCACCACCACGCCGGTGGCCACCTCCGCCGATCTCGAGGTCGACAAGCGGATCGTCGGTGCGGTGGTGGCGGGTTCGCCGGTCACCTTCGAGGTGACGGTCACCAACAATGGCCCCTCGCTGGCCCGCAACGTCCGGCTGACCGACCCGCTGCCCAGCCAGGTGACCGGTGCGACCGTCGACGACCCGGCCTGCACCGTCACCGGCCAGGACGTCAGCTGTGGCTTCGGGGATCTGGCCGTGGGTGCGACCCGGACGATCCGGATCACCGGCACCGTGAGCCAGAGCTTCAGCGACCAGTTCACCAACACCGCCACGGTGACCAGTGACACCCCCGATCCCAACGAGCAGAACAACTCCGGTTCCGCCGACGGCACGGTCGGTGAATCCGCCGACCTGCAGGTCACCAAGACCGGCCCCGCGCAGGTGACCGCCGGTGAGTCGGTGACCTGGACGATCGAGGTCCGCAACGCCGGGCCCTCGACCGCGCGTACGGTCACCGTCGATGACCAGCTGCCCGCCGGCCTGACCGGGGCCCAGGTCCTGCTGCCCAACGGCCAGCCGTGCGCCGATCCGACCAACTGCGCCATCGGTGACCTCACCCCCGGCCAGAGCGTCACGCTGACCGTGACCGGAACCGTCGCACCCGACTATGCCGACGGCACCATCGCCAACACGGTGTCGGCGGACACCCCGACCGCCGATCCCGATGGCGGCAACAACAATGACACCTCCACCGTCGCGGTGAACCGGAACGCGGACCTGTCGATCAGCAAGGCGCTGACCACCGGGCCGCTGGTGCCGGGGACCCAGGAGACCTACACGATCACGGTCCGCAACGGCGGTCCGTCGACCGCCGAGGGCGTCACCGTCGCCGACCGGTTGCCCGATGGGCTGAGTGTGGTCGGTACGCCGACCAGCTCCACCGGCCCGTGCACGGTCACCGGCCAGCAGCTCGGCTGTGACCTCGGCACGGTCGCGCCGAACGCCACCGTGACGATCGAGGTCACCGTGCAGGTCGATGCCAACGTCACCGGTGAGGTGGTCAACGTCGCCTCGGTGACCGCCACCACCCCGGACGGCAACACCGACGACAACTCCGCGACCAGCACCGAACCGAGCGCCCCGAGCGCCGATGTGTCGCTGACCAAGACCCTGCTCACCGACAACCCGGTCGCCGGGTCGCCGATCACCTGGCAGATCACCGTCAGCAACGCCGGGCCGTCCACGGCCCGCGCGATCGTCGTCGACGATCCGGCGCCGACCGGGGTGACGATCACTGCGGGTACGCCGGATGCGGGCAACTGTGCGGTCACTGCCGCGGGCGCGCTGGAGTGCCAGCTCGGTGATCTGGCGCCCGACGGCACCATCACCATCCGCGTCGAGGGCACCGTCAACGCCGCCTACACCGGCGAGCTGACCAACCGGGCCACCGCGACCAGCAACACCCCGGACCCGAACCCCGGCAACAACTCCGACGATGCGACCAGCCCGGTGGCGGGCAGTGCCGACCTGGCGCTGACCAAGACCGCGACCACCGAGCGGGCCACCGCCGGCGGGGCGATCGGTTGGACGGTGACCGTGACCAACAACGGCCCCTCGGATGCCACCGGCGTACAGATCCGTGATGCCGTCCCGGCCGGTGTGACCGGGGCGACGGTGAGCCTCAATGGGGTCCCCTGCCCGGTGACCGACGGCACCTTCACCTGCTCGGTGGACCGGATCGCCGCCGGCGGCACCGCCACGGTGACCGTCACCGGCACCGTCGATCCGGCGGTCACCGGTGAGGTCTCGAACACCGCGAGCGTCACCGCGGCCACCCCGGATCCGAACCAGGGCAACAACGAGGCCACCTCGGTGGTGCCGGTCGACACCGCCGCCGATGTCTCGGTGACCAAGACCGGTCCGCAGACCGCGGTCGCCGGCACCGAGATCAGCTGGACCGTCACCGTCCGCAACGCCGGCCCCTCGGTCGCCCGCGCGGTCGTGGTCAGCGACCAGATCCCGGCCGGGATCAACGGTGCGACGGCCACTGTCGGTGGCGCCGCGTGTGCCGTGGCCGACGGCAGCCTGCGCTGCCAGCTCGGCGACCTCGCCCCCGGTGCGAGCGTCGAGGTCATCGTCACCGGCACCGTGGATCAGGGTCGGACCGAGCCGGTGGTGAACACCGCCACCGTCGGTTCGCAGACCACCGATCCGGCCGGTGACAACAACACCGCGACCACCTCGACCGAGGTGACCAGCAGCGCGAATCTGTCGATCACCAAGGTCGCCGACAGCGGCACCTTCACCGCGGGTCAGCAGGTCGGCTGGACGCTCACCGCCCGCAATGACGGCCCGTCCACCGCGGTCGGCGTCGTCGTCACCGACCAGCTGCCGGCCGGAGTGACCAACCCGACCGCTACGTTGCCGGACGGCACCCCGTGCCAGCTCACCGACGGCATGATCAGCTGCCCGATCGGCGCGCTGGCTTCCGGTGAGGTACGCCAGATCCGGGTGACCGGCACGCTCGCCGCGGACCACGCGGGGACCGGGCTGGCGAACACCGCGCAGATCTCCGGCCAGACCCCTGATCCGGATCAGGGCGACAACACCAGCACGATCACCACCCCGGTCGGCACCTCCGCCGATGTCGAGGTGGACAAGAAGATCGTCGGCTCGGTGGTGGCCGGGGCGCCGATCACCTTCGAGGTGACCGTCACCAACAACGGCCCCTCGCTGGCCCGCAATGTCCGGGTCACCGACCCGGTACCGAGCCAGGTGACCGGGGTGAGCGTCGACGATCCGGCCTGCACCGTCACCGGCCAGGACGTGGCCTGCGGCTTCGGCGATCTGGCGGTCGGGGCGACCCGGACGATCCGGATCACCGGCACCGTCAGCCAGAGCTTCGACGACCGGTTCACCAACACCGCCACGGTGACCAGCGACACCCCCGATCCGAACGAGCAGAACAACTCCGGTTCGGCCGACGGGGTGGTCGGCGAGTCCGCCGATGTCCAGGTGACCAAGACCGGTCCCGCGCAGGTGACCGCCGGTGCGCCGGTGAGCTGGACCATCACCGTCACCAACGCCGGGCCGTCGACCGCGCGTACGGTCAGCGTCGATGACCAGCTGCCCGCCGGACTCGTCGACGGACGCGTCCTGCTGCCGAACGGTCAGCCGTGTGCCGATCCGACCAACTGCGCGATCGGTGACCTGGCGTCCGGGCAGACCGTGACGCTCACGGTGACCGGCACGGTGGCCCCGGACTACGCCGGGACCGCGATCACCAATGCGGTCCGGATCTCCACGCCGACCGCCGATCCCGACGGTGGCAACAACGACGACACCTCGACCGTCGCGGTGAACCGCAACGCCGACCTGTCGATCAGCAAGGAGCTGACGACCGGGCCGCTGGTGCCGGGTACCCAGGAGACCTACACGATCACCGTCCGCAACGGCGGCCCCTCGACCGCGACCAATGTCACGGTCGCCGACCGGCTGCCCGACGGGCTGAGCATCGTCGGGGAACCGAACAGCACCGCCGGCCAGTGTGCGATCACCGGCCAGCAGGTGGACTGCGAGCTGGGCACCATCGCACCGAACGCCACGGTGAGCATCGAGATCGTGGTGCAGGTGGATGCCACCCTGACCGGGGACGTGGTGAACGTCGCCTCGGTGACCGGGACCACCCCGGACGGCAACACCGACGACAACAGCTCCACCAGCACCGAACCGACCGCGCCGCAGGCCGATCTGACGGTCACCAAGACCGGTCCGGAGACCGTCGTCGCGGGTCAGCCGATCAGCTGGACGCTGACGGTGCAGAACGCCGGCCCGTCCTTCGCGAGCGGCGTCACCCTGCGCGACGAACTGCCCGCCGGGTTGACCGGCGCCACCGTGCGTACCGACCAGGGCCAGTGCCGGATCGATGCCGGCGGCCCCAGCGGGATCGTGAACTGCGATCTCGGCACCCTCGGGGTCGGTGACCAGGTCACGGTGACGATCGTCATCGACGGCACCGTCAGCGCCGCCTACACCGGCGACCGGCTGGTGAACACCGCGACGATCACCTCGCCCACCCCGGAGCCCGGTGGTGGCGAGGACGGCCGCAGCGACGATTCGACGACCACGGTCACCCGGGACGCCGATCTGTCGGTCACCAAGACCCACGAACCCGGCGCCTCGGTGATCCCCGGTGCGCCCGGGCCCGAGGGTCTGGCGACCTGGACGGTGCTGGTCACCAACGACGGCCCGTCCACCGCGCGGAACGCGACCGTCACCGACACCCTGCCCGCCGGGCTGACCGACGTGACGTTCCAGACCCCGGACGGGGTGACCTGTACGCCGACCGGTGCCTGCACCCTCGGCACCCTGGAGCCCGGGCAGACGGTCTCGATCACCGTCAGCGGCCGACTGCCGGCCGACTACGCCGAACCGCAGGTGGTCAACCGGGCCGGCGTCGGTTCCGAGGATCCCGACGGTGACGGCAGCGACAACACCTCCACCGACGCGATCCCGGTGGACCGCAGCGCCGATGTCCAGGTGACCAAGACCGGGCCCGCCCAGGTCGTCGCCGGGACCGGCATCGCCTGGGAACTGCGGGTGGTCAACAATGGCCCGTCCACCGCGGACGGGGTCGTGCTCACCGACCGGATCCCGGCCGGGCTCGGCAACCCGCAGGTCACCGCCCCGGCGGGGATGACCTGCGCGATCACCGACGGACTGCTGACCTGCCGGGCGACCGGTGCGCTGGCCCCCGGTGACGCCAACGCCCTCACGGTGCGGCTGACCGCCGATGTGCCGGCCGACCGGCAGGAGCCGATCGGCAACACCGCCGAGGTGACCAGCAGCACCTTCGACGGCACCGGTGACAACAACACCTCGACGACCACCACCGAGGTGACCGGCAGCGCCGATCTGTCGCTGACCAAGGCGATCAACACCGAGGTCGTCGCCAACGGCACGGTGACCGCCGGCCAGCCGGTCGCCTGGACGATCACCGTCCGCAACGACGGGCCGTCGGTGGCTCGTGCGGTGACCGTCACCGACCTCGCCCCGGCCGCGGTACGCGACCTGACGCTGACCTCCACGCAGGGCAGCTGCACCGCCAACCGCTGCGAGCTCGGTGATCTGGCCCCGGGCCAGACCGTCACCATCCAGGTGCGCGGCACCGTCGACCCGGATGCCAGCGGCATCGTCGGCAACTCCGCCGAGGTGACCTCGCCGACCGGTGATCCCGATCCGGGTGACAACCGCGACGACGCCGATCCGATCACCATCGCCCGGTCCGCCGATCTGTCGGTCACCAAGACCGCCGATCCCGCACCGGCGGTCCCGGGTGCCCAGCTGCGCTACACGATCACGGTCCGCAACGCCGGCCCGTCGACCGCGCAGCAGGCCACCGTGACCGATGCACTGCCGGCCGGCCTGGAGAACCCGCAGGTCGACGACCAGCGCTGTGCGATCACCGACGGTGTCCTCACCTGTGCACTCGGGACGGTGCCGGTCGGCGCGACCCAGGTGATCACCGTGACCGGGACGGTCGCGATCGATCAGCAGGGTGATCTGAGCAACACGGTCTCGGTCACCTCGCCCGATCCGGATCCGAACACCGACAACAACAGCGACCAGGTCGGTACGCCGACCTCGCCGGCGAACCTGTCGATCACCAAGACCGCCGGCGCCGAGCAGGTGACCCCGGGTGGGGAGCTGACCTGGACGCTGACGGTCCGCAACGCCGGCCCGGGCCCGGCCCGCCGGGTGGCGGTCACCGACACGCTGCCCGCCGGGGTCGAGGTCACCTCGGTGGTCCCGAGCGCGGGCAGCTGTGACCCGGTGACCGGGCAGACGCTGAGCTGCGATCCGGGCGTCATCCCCGCCGGCGGTACCGTGACGATCACCATCGCCGCGACGGTGTCGGAGCGGGCGCTGGGTGCGTTGACCAACTCGGCCTCGGTCACCTCACCGGATGATCCGGATCCGAGCGACAACACCAGCCAGGTCACCACACCGGTGGTCGCCACCGCCGATCTGGGTGTGACCAAGCGGGTCGTCTCCGGCGGCACCGTCGCCGGTGAGCCGGTCAGCTGGGAGGTCACGGTCCGCAACGACGGCCCCGCGCCCGCTGTCGGCGTACGCCTGCGCGACACCCTGCCGAGTGGGGTCATCAACCCGACGCTCGGTGTGGTGCCGGAGGGCGTGACCTGCACGATCACCGGCAACGCGCTCGACTGCACCGCCGCCGAACTGGCCTCCGGGACCGCGTTCAGCGTCACGGTGACCGCGACCGTCGACCCGGCCACCCGGGGTGAGCTGACCAACGCCGCCTCGGTGACCAGCGACACCCGCGATCCGGACCCGGCCGACAACACCGGTACCACGACCAGCCAGGTGACCGGGCGGAGCAATGTCACGGTGACCAAGACCGCATCCACCCAGACGGCGACGGTCGGGGACCAGGTGCGCTACACGATCACCGCCACCGGTTCGGGTCCCTCGACCGCGACCGGGGTCACGGTGAGCGAGCAGCTGCCGGCCGGGGCCACCGTGCTCGATGCGCGGACCGTGAACGGCAGTTACCAGCAGGGCACCTGGACGATCGGTGACCTCGCGCCGGGGCAGACCGCGACGCTGGAGCTGGTGGTCCGCCTGGATCGGGCCGGTCAGGCCGCGAACACGGTCCGGATCGGTGCCGTGGAGGATCCCGCCGGCGATGACAACACCGCGACCGCGACGGTGACGGTCAACGACAAGCCGGTGCCCCCGCCGACGAACCCGCCGACGACGCCGCCGACGAATCCGCCGACGGGTCCGGGGCAGCCGCCGACGGGTCCGGGGCAGCCGCCGACGAACCCGGGGCAGCCGCCGAACCCGCTGCCCCCGGGCCAGCCGGGTCAGCCGCCGCTGCCGAACACCGGATCGGACTGGGAGCTGTGGCAGCTGCTGCTGGCGCTCGGTGCGATCCCGACCGGTATCGGGCTGATCGCGATCGGCCGGAAGCGCCGACGGCGCACCTAGGCCCGGCCGCGATCCATCGAATCAACAGTGCATCCCCCTTGCCCTCCAGGGTGAGGGGGATGCACGCAGGATTCGATGGATCGTGCGCGGGGGCAGGGCGGGGGTCAGCTGAGCCCGGCGACGATCCGGTCCAGGGTGAGCCGGGTGAGCTCGGCGTCGTATTCGGGCTGGTCCACCTCGGTGAACAGGTGCCCCTCGCCCGGGGCGACGTAGCGTTCGAAGGACGCGCCCGAGGCCTCGACCCGTTCGCCGTAGGCGACCACGTCGGCGTCGACGACCCACGGATCGCCGGCCAGCTGGTGCACCTGGACGTCGACCCCGCTCCACGCGCGGCCGGAGGTCGAGGGGTTCACGTTGCCGATCTGGGCGACCAGGCGTACGCCGGGACTGCGGCCGGCGATCTGCTGGGCGAAGCTCGCGCCGAGCGAGCACCCCAGCACCAGCGCCCCGTCGACGTCGAACTCCGGCAGCCGGGCGAACAGCTCCCGGTAACCGATCTCGTCGCGGTAGGCGGTCCCCTCGGACGCCTCGTGGAACGTCCGGCCGGCATAGAAGTCCGGCAGCGTGACCTCGAGCCCGCGGTCCTCCAGTCCGGCGGCCAGCTCACGCATGCCGGCGGTCAGCCCGTACGCCGAGTGCAGCAGCAGGGCGCGTCCGGTGCTCACCGGCGCGCATCCTTCGCCAGCCGGCGCAGCGCACCCAGCGGGCGGCTGCCGGCCCGGTTCACCGCGCCGACGATCCGGCCCGGGTTGCGGACCAGGCCCTTGCCCAGCTCGACCAGCGCGCCGCGGTTCACATAGGCGTCGAAGGCCCGGTACAGCGGCTTGTTGATCGCCAGATCCCACTCGCCGAGGTATTCCACCGCGCGCCCGCCGGTACCGACCTTGAACTGGATCAGGCCCAGGTGCGGGTCGTCGGCCTCCAGCCCCTCGGTGATGCCGCGCAGGTCGTAGATCGTCGCCCCGGCGTCCAGGGCGTCGGTGATCATCCGCCACTGGATCGCGTTCGATCCGCGGACCTCGCGCTTGTGCGAGGTGGAGGCGCCGTAGGAGTACCAGGCGTGCTGGCCGACCCGGACCCAGGTGGTCGCGGCGATCAGGTCGCCCTCGTGCTCGGCCAGATAGAGCCGGATCCGGTCGCCCTCGGCGGACAGCGCGTCCCACATGGTCTCGAAGTAGCTCAGCGGCCGCGGGGTGAAGTGGTCGCGTTCGGCGGTCTCGGTGTAGATCTCGTGGAACCGCGCCAGATCCTCCCGGCCGCCGCGGCGTACCTGGACGCCCGCCTTCTCGGCCTTCTTGATGTTCCGCCGCCAGAGCTGGTTCATCCCCTTCAACAGTTCATCCGGTGTCTTCGGCGTACCGTCGGCGGCGGCCAGCGGCAGCCAGAAGTTGAACCGGGGCTGACCGGCGGCGAATCCGGCGCCCTCGGGCCGGGGCGCCAGCCAACCCAGATGCCGCAGCTCGTTGTGCACCCGGGTCGCGGTCAGGTTGGTCTCATCGGGGGTGGCCTGACTGAGCTTGTCGATCTGCGGATCGGCGATCGCGGCCTTGATGGTGTCGGCGTGCCAGGCGCGGGCCACGATGGTGGGTCCGATGCGTACGCCGAACGCGCCCTGGTTGCGGCAGTGCCGGACGAGCGCCGGCAGCAGCTCGGCCAGGTCGGCGGTCTCCCAGTCCAGCACCGGTCCCTCCGGCAGGTACGCCAGGTAGCGCTTCAGCTTCGGCACCTGCCGGTAGAGCACCAGCGCCACCCCGACCAGCCGGTTCTCGCCATCGAAGAAGCCCAGTGATTCCGAACCCCACTCCGACTTCACCTTCGCCCACGCCGGGGTCTGCAGGAAGCTGGCGGAGGGGCGGGAGTCGATGAACTCGAGATGCTTGCTCGCCGGGATGGTCCGTACCTGGATCGTCACGGCCCCGAATGTACAGGTTGCGGATTGTGTGGGTGAGGATCGCGTCGGGAGGCGAGCGTCAAGCGGCGCGTCCCTGCGACTGGGCCGAAGAGCGGGGTGATGGCGCGCCGCGCGCGAGCCGACAATCAGGCCGACATCAGCGGCCATACACCGTGCCCGGTTGGCCCTGCATGGTCTGCCAGCCGCCGGCGTGCGGTTCGAGGCGCTGCTGCACCCACTGCTGGCTGTTCCGGATCAGGGTCACCAGGTCGTCGTGCTGGGCGAGCAGTTCCGGGCTGAGCGGCTGGCGGCGCCGCTGCTGCTCATCGAGCCGGTCGCGGACGAAGGCGAGCTCGGTGACGTTGTCCCGGAAGGCCCGCAGCCGCTGTTTCTCCTCCGGGCCCTGGGCGTTGGCGCTGCGCAGCTGCTCCTTGCGGCCGCGGAGGTTGCCGAGCCAGCCGGCCTCGGTGGGGGTGATCCAGCCGGCGTGCACCATCGCCGGCAGCTGCTGGCGGACCACCTTGCCCTCGCGGCGGCTGGAGCGTACGCCGATCACGATCAGGAAGACCAGCGCGGGGAAGGCGACGAACACCAGGGCCAGGAAGTAGGCGCCGGTGCCGAAGAAGGTGGAGCCGTTGTGGATGGCGTGCAGCGCGACCGCCCCGCACCAGCCGAGGAACGGCCAGATGACGCGCATCGCCCCGGAGGAGTTCATCCCCTTCCACAGCCCGATCGCGGTCATCGAGACGTAGATCGAGTGTGAGAACGCGCCCAGCCCGAGCCGGATCCCGGCCAGCGTCAGCGCCTCGCCGACGCTGTTCTGCCCGGCGATGTACATCATGTCCTCGACGAAGGAGAAGCCGATGCCGATGAAGCCGGCGTACACCAGGGCATCGGTGAGGCTGTTGAACTCGGCCCGGCCGCGGCGGCTGGCGAGCAGGATCAGCACCAGGAAGAGGCCCTTGGAGGTCTCCTCGGTGAGCGGGGCGGCGATCACGGCGCTGAAGAAGTCGCCGCTGCCGAGGGGTTCGACGAAGGCGCTCAGGATGAGCACCAGCACCAGGGACACCCCACCGCCCCAGAAGAATGCCGCCACCAGCAGGTGCGGTGGTTCGGGTTCCCAGCGGTCCAGCCAGAGCAGCAGCAGGATGCCGATGCTGGACAGGGTCGCGCTCAGCACGATCGCGAGCACCGCGATGCCCTTGTTGCCCATCACCGTGGCCAGCACGAAGAATCCCATCACCAGCGAACCCAGGATGATGGTGATGATCGGCAGCGCCAGCACCTGCTTCTTGCGCAGGACGGGCCTGGTCCGCGGCATCGGCGGCGGATACGGTCCGGGCCCGAACTGTCCGGGCTGCTGATACGGCATGGGCTGGGTCATGGGCAACATCGTAGGGCCGGATCGGGGTCAAGTATTCGCAATTGCGAACTGCATTGCTGTTGTGACTGTCGGCGCGGTGAGCAATAATGAATTCATACCGCCCGTCTCCTTCGTGGGACGGGTTTATTCATGTCGCCTGCTGGTTACCATGGTGCCGGCTTGTGCAGGCCGCCCACCGACGCGGGCAGTTGGGATCCGTAGAGGTCGGCTGGCGTCAGCTGGTACCACCAATGACCACCCACCCCATCGGTCGGCGCACCGGTGAGCGCCCCCGCCGGGTAACCCTTCGTGGGGTTGATCGTGCCGATCGGCACTCGCCGCCGGGACTCGCGGACCGGGAATTCGAGGTCACTGTCGTTGCTGATGACGATCGCCGCATCGACGTTCTGCTGGAGGACATCAAGCAGGAGGTGTGATGCGACGTTGACGTCGCTGCCCTTCTCTTCCCGGCGCGCGACGGAGACCATGAAGGTCGCATCCGGGACCTCGGCCGAGGTGGTCGCATCCTTGATCATCACCGGCCAGCCTGCGTGGGTGAGTATCGGTCGCCTGCGCTTGTTCGCCGTGGCCAGGGGCGCGGTCGCGACCCGGGACACGTAGCTGCCGAAGGGGATCTCATCCACAGAACCCGAGGCCACCAGGGCACGTAGGTAGATCTCTTGTTCGCGGGGTCCGGCGGCGCCGGGGTTGCTCGCATCGGCGCGAATCCGAGCGGTGCAATAGACGACCCTCAATGAGCTTGCGGGTTGCCAGCCCGAGTTGGCGGCGATGATCCCGGCGGCCAGGCCGCGCAGGTCCAGCCAACGCCAGCCGGGGTGTCCGCCGCCGCCAACCAGATGTTTGCCGCCGTAGTAGAGATTGAACCCGTCGACATAGACCCCGACACGCATGGATGCTCGCTTTCAACCCCGGTCGCCAGGGTGGACCGTGTGGCGAACGTAGCGGGATGGGCTGACACTCGGCTCAGGTGGTCATCTCGATGAGTCGAAGGCCGGAGACGGGGCTTCGACTCGCTGACGCTCGCTCAGCCGACGTGGGGTCAGCCGGGTTGACCGAGCAGGCGGTAGCCGTGACCGGGTTCGGTGATCAGGTACGCCGGGTGGCTGGGGTCGGGTTCGAGCTTGCGGCGCAGGGTGGCCAGATAGACGCGCAGGTACTGGGTCTCGTGCTCGTATCCCGGCCCCCAGACCTCGGCGAGGATCTGCGACTGGGCGACCAGCGCGCCGGCGTTGCGGGCCAGCAGCTCCAGGATCCGCCACTCGGTCGGGGTGAGCTTCACCTCCGCACCGTCCACGGTGACCACGGTGCGGGCCAGATCGATCCGGATCGGCCCGGCGGTCACCGCGCGGACCGCATCATCACCGCCACCACCGCGGCGCAGCCCGGCCCGGATCCGGGCCAGCAGCTCGTTCATCGCGAACGGCTTGGTCACATAGTCGTCGGCGCCGGCGTCCAGCGCCTCCACCTTGTCGTCGCTGGTGTGCCGGGCCGAGAGCACCAGGATCGGTACCGCCGACCAGCCGCGGATCCCCGCGATCACCTCCAGCCCGTCGCCGTCGGGCAACCCGAGATCGAGCAGCACCAGATCCACCTGCTGCTCGGTGACCGCCTCCAGCGCCGCTTTCGCGCCGCCGGCGGTGAGCACCGTGAACCCGCGGGCACGCAGGTTGATCTCCATCGCCTTGACCAGGCTCGGTTCGTCGTCGACGACCAGGATGGTGGGGCGTTCGCTCATGCGTCCGAGCCTGCCACCGAACCTGCGACCGAACCGGCCACCGGGAAGCTGAGCACCATGGTCAACCCACCGCCAGGGGTGTCCTCGGCCTCCAGCCCGGCCCCGACCGCCCGCGCGAACCCGGTCACCACGGCCAGCCCCAGGCCGAGCCCCTGACCGGCCGGGGCGTCGCCGAGCCGCTGGAAGGGCTGGAACATCTGCTCCCGTCGCCCCGCCGGTACCCCGGGACCGTTGTCGCTGACCCGCAGCTCCACCCGCTCCGGCTCGTCCGCCGCGCCACCGCCGACCAGGCCGGCGCTGAGGCGTACCGGTCGATCCGCGGGCTGATGCCGCAGCGCGTTGTCGACCAGATTGGCCACCATCCGCTCGGCCAGCCCGGGATCGGTGTGCAGCAGCGGCAACCCGGGCTCCTGGGTCAGCTGCACCCGCTTCCGCGGGACCGGCAGCAGCACCGGCCGGACCACCTCATCGAGCAGCACCGCCCGCTGCTGGACTGCCATCGTGCCGGTCTGCAACCGGGTCATGTCGAGCAGGTTGCCGATCAGCCGGCCGAGCCGATCGGCGTTGTCGTCGACCATCTGCAGCAGGGTGGCGCGGTCCTCGGCGGCCAGCTCGACATCCCCGGCGAGCAGCGAGGACGAGGACGCCTTGATCGCCGCCAGCGGGGTCCGCAGATCGTGCGAGACCGCCGCCAGCAGGGCGGTCTGGAAGGCGTTCCGGTCGGCGAGCTCACCGGCCTCGGCGGCCTGTTCGGCGAGCCCGGCGCGTTCCAGTTCGTTCAGCACCTGTACGCCGAAGGCGGCCAGTACGCGCTGGTCGGCGACGCTGAGCGTCCGCCCGTGCACGGCGAGCTCCCGGTCCTCCCCGAGCGCCAGCACCGAATCCGGATCACCCGGGGCGGTCCCGGACTGCTCCACCACCCGCCAGGGCGCGTTGCCGTGCTCCCGGCTGCGCAGCTGCACCCCGGACAACCGGAAGGTGCTGGCCACCTGGTCCAGCACATCGCGGACGGTGAGCTGCTCGCCGAGGGTCTGCGAGGTCAGCCAGAGCAGCGTGTCGGCCTCGGCGCGGGCCTCGGCACCCCGCCGGGTACGAGCGGCGGCCCGGTCCACCACGGTGGCCACCGCGACCCCGACCAGCACGAAGATCACCAGGGCGGCGATGTTATCGGGGTCGGCGATGGTGAAGGTGTGCACCGGTGGGGTGAAGAACCAGTTCGCCAGCAGCGAGGACAGGATCGCGGTGAGCACCGCCGCCAGCAGCCCGCCGACCAGCGCCACCACCACCGTGCTGGCCAGGAACGCCAGCAGCGACAGCTGGCCGATCTGCTCGTGCGGGAACAGCGACAGCAGGACCGTCAGCAGCGCCGGCAGCAGCAGGGCCAGCACCATCCCGGTCGCCCGGCGTACCCCGGACAGCGGACTGGGGCGTACCCACCGATTGCCGCGGCCGACCCAGTCGTGGCTGACGATGTGCACGTCGATGTCACCGGAGCCCTCGATGATCCGCTGGCTGACCGGAGTGCCGAAGAGCCGCTGCCAGGGCCGGCGGCGGGTCTGCCCGACGACTATCTGGGTGGCGTTGACCGAGCGGGCGTGTTCGAGCACCGCCTCGGCCGGGTCCTCACCGGTGACGGTCTGGAAACTGCCGGACAGGTCCTCGGCCAGCCGTTGCTGGGCGGCCAGCGCCGACTGGTCCCGGTCCACCAGCCCGTCGGAGCGGGCCACATAGACCGCGACCAGCTCGCCGCCGACGCCGCGGCTGGCGATCCGGGCGCCGCGGCGCAGCAGGACCGCACCCTCGGGGCCGCCGGAGAGCGCGACCAGCACCCGCTCCCGGGTCGCCCAGGGCGAGTCGATGGCGTGGTGCCGGCGATAGGCGGCCAACCCGGCGTCCACCCGGTCGGCGAGCCAGAGCAGCGCCAGCTCGCGCAGCGCCGCCAGGTTGCCGGGCCGGAAGTAGTTGCGCAGCGCCTGGTCGACCTTCTCCGGGGCGTAGACGTTGCCGTGCGCCATCCGCCGCCGCAGCGCCTCCGGGGCCATGTCCACCAGCTCGATCTGGCCGGCGGCGCGGACCACCGCATCGGGCACGGTCTCCCGCTGCCGGACCCCGGTGATCTGCGCGACCACGTCGTTCAACGATTCCAGGTGCTGCACGTTGACGGTGGTGATCACATCGATCCCGGCATCGAGCAACTCGGCGATGTCGGCGCAGCGCCGCTCGTTGCGGCTGCCGGGGACATTGGTGTGTGCGAGCTCGTCGACCAGCGCGACCTGCGGGCGCCGGTCCAGCACCGCGTCCAGATCCATCTCGGTGAACCCGGCGCCGCGATGGGTGAGGGTGCGCGGCGGGATCACTTCCAACCCCTCGAGCTGGGCGGCGGTCTGCGGGCGGCCATGGGTCTGCACCACCCCGACGACCACATCGGTGCCGCGGCGGGCGCGGCGGCGGCCCTCGTTCAGCATCGCGTAGGTCTTGCCGACTCCGGGTGCGGCGCCGAGCAGCACCCGCAGCTCGCCGCGGCGGGGGACGGGGCGAGCGGGGGTGCTGCGATCCGGGGTGGTGCTCACGCGACCAGTGTGGCGCTCACCCACGCGCCAGCGCGAGATTGACCTCGGAGACGTTCACCCGCGGCTGGCCGAGGAAGCCGAGCATCGGCGCGCGGCTGCCCTCGGCGATCGCCGCGCGCACGGTGGCGGCGGGTACGCCGCGGGCGGTCGCGATCCGGTTCACCTGCAGCTCGGCGTACGCGGGGGAGATGTCGGGGTCCAGTCCGGAGGAGGAGGCGGTGACCGCGTCGGCGGGCACCTGCTCGGGGGGTACGCCGTTGGCGCGGGCGACATCGGCGCGGCGTTGGTCGATGCCGGTGACCAACTCCTCGCTGTTCGGGCCGAGGTTGCTGCCGGCGGAGTACAGGCCGTTGTAACCCGGGTCGTTCTCGTTCTCGGCATCCTTGGCTTCGCTGGGCCGCGGCTGCAGCCATTCGGCACCGGTGAACTGCTGGCCGAGGACGGTGGAGACCGAGCGGCCGTCGACGGTCTGCAGCGACCCGTTGGCCTGGTGGGGGAAGGCCAGCTGGGCGATACCGGTCATCAGCAGCGGGTACGCCAGGCCGAGCAGCACGGTGAAGACGAGCACCGCGCGCAGCCCGGGGAGCAGTTGACGAATCATCTGGGACATCTGTTTTCCTTGTTTCTAAGGGAATCGGTCACATGCCGGGCAGGAACTGGACCAGCAGATCGATCAGCTTGATGCCGATGAACGGTGCCACCAGCCCGCCCAGGCCGAAGACGAACAGGTTGCGCTGCAGCAGCTTCGCCGCCGACATCGGCCGGTGTGCGACCCCGCGCAGGGCGAGCGGGATCAGCGCCACGATGACCAGTGCGTTGAAGATCACCGCCGAGAGGATCGCCGAGTTCGGTGAGTGCAGCCGCATCAGGTTGATCGCCTGCAGGCCGGGGAAGGTGCCGACGAACAGCGCGGGGATGATCGCGAAATACTTCGCCACATCGTTGGCGATCGAGAAGGTGGTCAGCGCACCGCGGGTCATCAGCAACTGCTTGCCGATCTCGACGACCTCGATCAGCTTGGTCGGATCGGAATCCAGGTCGACCATGTTGCCGGCCTCCTTGGCCGCCGAGGTGCCGGTGTTCATCGCCACCCCGACATCGGCGCGGGCCAGGGCCGGGGCGTCGTTGGTGCCGTCCCCGGCCATCGCGACCAGTGCGCCGCCGGCCTGCTCGCGGGTGATCAGCGCGACCTTGTCCTCCGGTTTCGCCTCGGCGAGGAAGTCGTCCACGCCGGCCTCTTCGGCGATCGCGCGGGCGGTGGTGGCATTGTCACCGGTGATCATCACCGTCCGGATTCCCATCGCACGCAGGGAATCGAAGCGTTCGGCGATGCCGTCCTTGACCACGTCGGCGAGCTCGATCACCCCCAGCACCCGGGCGCCACGGTGGCTGTCGTGCTGGGCGACCACCAACGGGGTGGCGCCGCGGGCCGACACCTCCTCGACGATCTGTTCCACCTCGTCGGAGGAGTGGCCGCCCTGTTCGCGGGTCCAGGTCAGGCAGGCACCGGCGGCGCCCTTGCGGATCCGCTGACCCACCGAATCGGCAGCGGGGGCGAGATCGACACCGCTCATCCGGGTCTCGGCGGAGAACGGCAGCACCTCGGTGTCCGGGTCGTTGCCGGCCTCGACGTGGCGGGTCAGCGCCGAATACTGCTCGGTGGCCAGGGTGACGATCGAGCGGCCCTCGGGGGTCTCGTCGGCCAGCGAGGAGAGCAGCGCGGCCTTGGCCAGCACCTCGCGGCCCTGGCCGTCGACCGGGTGGAAGTCGACGGCGCGGCGGTTGCCGTGGGTGATGGTGCCGGTCTTGTCCAGCAGCAGCACCGAGACATCACCGGCGGCCTCCACGGCGCGCCCGGACATCGCCAGCACATTGCGCTGCACCAGCCGGTCCATGCCGGCGATCCCGATCGCCGACAGCAGCGCACCGATGGTGGTCGGGATCAGGCAGACCAGCAGCGCGACCAGCACGATCACCTGCACCTGCGCCTCGGAATAGATCGCCAACGGCTGCAGGGTGACCACGGCCAGCAGGAAGATGATCGTCAGCGCCGACAGCAGGATGTTCAGCGAGATCTCGTTCGGCGTCTTCTGCCGGGCCGCGCCCTCGACCAGCGAGATCATCCGGTCCAGGAAGGACTGGCCGGGTTGCTGGGTGATCCGGACCACGATCCGGTCCGACAGCACCGTGGTACCGCCGGTGACCGCGCTCCGGTCACCACCGGCCTCCCGGATCACCGGGGCCGATTCGCCGGTGATCGCGGACTCGTCGACGCTGGCCACGCCCTCGACGACGTCGCCGTCACCGGGGATGATCTGGCCGGCCTCGACCACGACGGTGTCCCCACGGACCAGGTCGGTGCCGGGCACCTCGGTCTCGAAGCCGTCGGTGATCCGGCGGGCCATCGTCTCGGTACGCGCGGCGCGCAGGCTGGCGGCCTGGGCCTTGCCGCGGCCCTCGGCGACGGCCTCGGCCAGGTTGGCGAAGACGATCGTCGCCCACAGCCAGATCACCAGCGCGATCGCGAACACCGAGGGGTGCAGGATCGCCAGCACGGTGCTCAGCAGCGAGCCGACCCAGACGACGAACATCACCGGGGAGCGCCACTGGTGGGCCGGGGTGAGGCGGCGCAGCGCGGTCGGGAACGCGGCCAGGATCTGCTGGCCGAGCCGGCCCTGCTGCTTGGCCGGGGCCGGGCGTTCGGGAGTGTGGGGTTGCAGGTCGGTGTCGGGTTCCTGGGTCAGGGTGTTCACGAGAGGGCCTCCGCGATCGGGCCCAGGGAGAGGGCCGGGAAGAAGGTGAGCCCGGCGACGATCAGCACGATGGCGGTCACCATGCCGACGAACAGCGGGCCGTGGGTGGGCAGGGTGCCGGCCGAGACGGGGATCTTCTGCTGGCGGGCCAGCGCCCCGGCCAGGCCGAGGGTGCAGGCGATCGGCAGGAATCGGCCGATCAGCATCGCCAGACCCAGCGCGATGTTCAGCAGCGGCGTACCCGCGGACAGGCCGGCGAAGGCGGAGCCGTTGTTGTTGGCCGCCGAGGCGAAGCCGTAGAGCATCTCCGAGAGGCCGTGCGAACCGGAGTTGGTCAGCGAGTCCAGTCCGGAGCTGGTGGAGATCGCGATCGAGGCACCGACCAGCAACGCGAACGGCATCGCCAGGATCGCCAGTGCCACCAGGGTGATCTCGCGCTGGCCGATCTTCTTGCCGAGATATTCCGGGGTACGCCCGACCATCAGTCCGCCGATGAACACGGTCAGCACCGCGAGCATCAGGATGCCGTAGAGGCCGGTGCCGACACCGCCGGGGGAGACCTCACCGAGCATCATGTTCAGCATCGCCATCCCGCCGCCGGCGGCGGTGAACGAGTCGTGCATCGAGTTCACCGCACCGGTCGAGGTGCCGGTGGTGGAGGCGGCGTAGAGGGCCGATGCCCACTCGCCGAAGCGCTGCTCCTTGCCCTCCATCGCGGCACCGGCGGTGGCGGGGGCGGCGCCGCGGCCGGTGACCTCGCTGGCGGTGATCACGACCACCGAAGTCAGCCAGAGGGTGGCCTGCACCCCGACGATCGCCAACCCCTGGCGGCGATCGCCGACCATCCGGCCGAAGGCGTACGGCAGCGAGAACGGGATCACCAACATCGCCCACATCGACAGCAGATTCGTCGCCGGGTTGGGATTCTCGAAGGGATGGGAGGCGTTGGCGTTGAAGAAGCCGCCACCGTTGGTGCCGAGCTGCTTGATGGCCTCCTGGGAGGCGACCGGGCCACCGGGGATGGTCTGGGTGCCGCCACCGAGCGCGTCGATCAGGTGCGGGGCGGCCAGGTTCTGGATCGCGCCGCCGGCAACGAACAGCAGCGTCACCAGTACCGCCAGCGGCAGCAGCACCCGGAGCGTGATCCGGGTCAGGTCGACCCAGAAGTTGCCGATCTCATCGGCCCGGGTGCGGGCGAAGCCGCGGACCAGGGCGAATGCGACCGCGATACCGGTGGCGGCGGAGACGAAGTTCTGCACCGCCAGGCCGGCCATCTGCACCAGATGCCCGGCGGCCGAGTCGCCGGAATACCACTGCCAGTTGGTGTTCGTGACGAACGAGATGGCGGTGTTGAACGCGCCGGTGGGGTCGAATCCCGCGCGGTCCAGGCCGAGCGGCAGGAACTGCTGCAGCCGCAGCAGGGCGTAGAGGACGAGCACGCCGGACAGCGAGAATGCCAGTACCGCAAGGAGATAGTGCCGCCAGGACTGTTCGCGCCTGGGATCGACGCCGATGGCACGGTAGATGGCACGCTCGGCGCGCAGGTCCTTCTCACCGGTCGCGGTGCTGTGCAGCAGGCGGCCGAGCGGGACGTGGCAGGCGGCGAGCAGGCCGATCAGCAGGCCGGCCTGCAACAGGCCGGCGGTCGTGGCGCCCATCAGAACTTCTCCGGCCGCAGCAGGGTGTAACCGAGGTAGCCGAGCAGGCCGACGGCGAGCACCAGGGCGATCAGGTTCTCGATCAGCATCATCGCGTGGCCCCCCGCAGGGCGAGCAGGGACACGGCGGCGAAGAAGGCCACCAGGATCAGTACGCAGGCGATATCCAGCACGCCTCCATGGAACGCCCGCGGGGCGCGTGCGCTCGCCGCTTTGACGCAATCTTTGCGCCCCGCGGCCGGACCTTGACGCCCTCCTTACGTTCATCGAGTAGCGGACATGCGGAGCGAAGCGGAGCAATGGCCGCGTGTCGAGATGAACCCCCACGCCCGGTCGATCTCGTCAGGGAGAGTGCACGGTGTTTCGCTCCGGAACTGTGCCGTCGGACCAAAGAGTTCGGGCGGGCTTGGGTTCATCTCGACACGCTCGCTGCGCGAGCTACTCGATGAACGTCAGAGGCGTTCGAGCTGGGCGGTACCGGCGGAGAACTCGGTGATGGCGAGTTCGATGGTGGGCAGGTCGGTATCGAGCTGGGAGATCTTGTACGCCAGGCCGATGGGGGAGCAGAGCAACCGCGGTTCGGCCTCGTCGGTGACCACGAAGCGGACCTCATCCCAGGCGTACTGCTTGCCGCGGGGGAAGACCGCACCCTCGTCGTCGATCGCGAAAGCCAACGGTGGTTGGGAATGCGAAGCCTTGCTGCGGCGGCGGTGGTCCCATCCCGCGTACATGCCATAGAGACCGGAGAAGATCACCACCGCGGCGAAGAACAGCGACCAGCCCCGCGGATCGCGGACCAGCAGCACCACCCCGACGACAGCGATCACCAACCCGGGAACGAGCAACAATGCCGAACCGACCGGGCCGGTCCAGAACCGGCGGTACGCCTGCTGGCCATCGGGGTTGATCCCGACCACGAGTTGAGTCATCGGCGGCGGTAGATCTCCGCATCCAGCCGGTGCGGATCGACCTCCAGCAGCTTCCGGTCCCAATCCGCCAGATCGGCGGCCAGGGCGTACGTCTCGTTGAGGAAGGCGAGCAGGGTGCGTTCGGGATCCTCGCTCTGCCGCACCTCGGCATAGGGCAGGATCCATTCGCCCATCGACTCGTCGTAGCTGCCGACACTGACTTTGCCCTCGGCGTACCCCTTGGGCACCGGATAGGTGTAGGCGTAGAACGAGCCCTCCGCGGAGCCACCGGACCAGAAGCCGGCGCTGGCGTTCTCGCGGGACTCGGCCTCGGCCATCACCCACGGCGGGCAGGCCGGCGGCCCGGCGCCCTCGTGCCTGGGTGCGCCGCGGCCCGAGTAGCGCACGCAGGACAGGTCCATCGAGCCCCAGAAGAGCTGGACCGGGCTGTCCTTGCCGGCGAATCCGGCCCGCCATTCCTCGAAGACCCGGTTGGCCGCGAGCAGTTGCCGCCACCAGGTGTGCACCGCGTCCGGGTCGTAGGACTTGTGCTCGGTGTCCTCGGCGAAGGGGACCGCCGGCGCCACCTCGTTCGGGCTGGGCACGATGACGCATTCGAGCTGCAGCGCCTGCAGCGCGTCCATGGCGGCGGCATAGAAGTCGGCCACCGTGCGCGGTTTCAGCTCGACCGTCCCGCTGGTCCCCGCGGTGGAGCGCAACACCAGTTGATGATCGAGGAAGTCGAACTCGGCGTCGAAACCCTGGCTGCCCTGATGCATCAACCGGGTCCGCAGGCCGCGGGGGCTGACGGTGTAGGTGACGTTCCACCAGTGGTTGATCAACGGCGTGGAGACCATCTCGATCTTCCCGACGATCTGCAGCCACATGTGCAGCGTCTCCCGGGTGTCGGTCCAGCTGTCGACCTCGAGTGCCGGCCAGTCGTTGCCCATGGTGAACCCCCTCGCGGATCGCACGCCGATCCGCTGTCCAACTTAGTGGTACGCGGTGGTCAGTGCCCGCCGGAACCGGACTGCCGGAACCGCGGCGCGGAGCTGGCGCGCGGTATCAGTGTCGGCAGTGCCTTGCGCGCTGTGCCATCCTCGGCGCCGCTCTCGAGCAGATCGAGCGCGGTGCTGGCGATCTGCTCGAAGTTCGTCCGTACCGAGGTGAGTGGCACCGGCAGTCGGGCGGCGATCGGAACGTCGTTGTAGCCCACCAGGGCGTAATCGCGACCGACCTCGACGCCCGCGCGATGCGATGCGGCGAGTACGCCGATCGCGAGGTCGTCGTTCGCCGCGAACACCGCCGTGGGGCGTTCGCGGCCGTCGAGCCAGCTACGAGCCGCCTGTTCACCGGAGGGGATCCGGTAGTCGTCGGTCTCGGCCACCAGGGGTGCGACGCCCGCTTCCGACAGCGCGCGTCGCGCACCCGTGAGCCGGTCCCGTGCGCTCGAGGTGTAGAGCGGTCCGGTCACCAGGGCGATGTCGCGGTGGCCGAGGTCGAGCAGGTGCCGAGCGGCCAGATAGCCACCGGTGTCGTCATCCCCCAGGGAGGCCGGACTCATCCCGTCGGAGCGCAGCACGAGTGCGTGGCGCACCCGGCGGTCGCGCAGCGACGCCACCAGCGGGTCATCGATCCGGGCCGAGGCGAGCAGTAGGCCGTCCACTCCGCGCGCGAGCAGGGTCTCGGCCGCATCTCGTTCCCCGTCGGCCGAGTCACCCGAGGTGGCGACGATCGCGAATCGTCCGCTGCGCGCGCACGCTGCTGCGATCGACTCGTAGATGAGCGCCATCACCGCGTCCGACAGGCGTGGGACCAGTACGCCGATGGTTCCGGTCTCCCCGCGGCGCAGGGCGGATGCGGCACGGTTGCGTCGATATCCCAGTTCGTCGGCAATGCTTCGAACGCGTTCTGCATGCGGGGATCGCACGCTCTTGCTGTCGAGGACGCGGCTGGCCGTGGAGATGCTCACTCCGGCCGCCGCGGCCACGTCCTTGAGTGTCACGACTCCTCGCGACTCCGTTGCCATCGCACCTCCCGCGAATCAGCCTAGCGCCAAAGTCGCAAACGTTTTCACCTCAGGGGGTTGACACGAGGCCTCGCTGGAACGCATGCTTGCAATCGTTCCTGCAAACGTTTTCACATTCGCGGTTCACACCCATAGCGACACTCGATGGAGAGGAAACATCATGACCCTGGATCTTCGCGGACTCGTCCCGGCACCCGTCACCCCGTTCACGCGGGACGGGGAGGTCGACTTCGACGCCATTCATCGCCTGGGCGGCTGGCTCGGCGGCCACGACGGCATCAAGGGCCTGGTCGTCCTGGGGCATGCGGGTGAGGGGACCTTCCTCACCGCCGACGAGCAGGTCGCGGTCATCCGCGCGTTCGTCGAGGCCACCGACGGGCGTACTCCGGTGATCGCCGGTATCACGGGCGAGGGATCAACGGTTGCCGCGCTGGAGGCCCGGCGAGCGGTCGATGCGGGTGCCGCGGCCGGGTTGGTGTACCCGTCGCACGGCTGGCTGCGCTTCGGATACCAGACCGGCGCACCCCAGGCCCGGTACGCGGAGATCTATGAGAAGAGCGGGCTCCCGTTGATCCTCTTCCAGTACCCGGACGCCACCAAGGCGACCTACGACCTGGAGACCCAGCTCGAGATCGCCGCGCAGGAGGGGGTCTTCGCCACCAAGAACGGGGTCCGCAACATGCGCCGCTGGGACACCGAGATCCCGGTGCTGCGCGCCGAGCGTCCCGACCTGCAGATCCTCACCTGCCACGACGAGTACCTGCTGCACACGATGTTCGATGTCGACGGCGCACTGGTCGGCTACGGCGGCCTGGCACCGGAGCCGCTGATCGAACTGATCGCGGCAGGCAAGGCGAAGGACTACCCGAAGGCCCGCGAGATCCATGACCGCCTGCTCCCGGTGACCAAGGCCGTCTACCACCGTGGCTCGCACATGGAGGGCACCGTCGCCCTCAAGGAGGGGCTCGTGGCCCGGGGCATCCTGGAGCACGCCACCGTGCGCTCACCGCTGCTGCCGCTGCCGGCGGGCGCGGATCGGGAGATCGCGGCCGCGCTCGATGCGGCTCGGCTCGGGAGCGCGCTCGTCGCGGCCTGAATCCGCGATCAGCACCGGACCGGTCAACGACGACCAGAGGAGCCTCGATGAGCACCGCACATGTCAACCGCAGCAGTGATTCCGGCCGATCCGAACCGGTTGGGCAGGAGGTTGTGACGCCCGGGACCGCCACCGGATCACGACCCGGGCGAAGTATCTGGCGCACCCTCGCGCTGGCCGGTCCCGCCTTCGTCGTTGGCGCCTGGCAGTTCGGGCCGGGGAACCTCGCCTCGGCCGTCCAGGCGGGTTCGAGCTACGGGTACGCGCTGATCTGGGTGATCGTCGTGTCGACGCTGCTGATGATCTTCTTCACCGACATGAGTGTGCGCCTGGGCATGGGGTCACCGGTGTCGCTGATCCAGTCGATCAAGAACGAGCTCGGTCGGCCGATCGGTGTGCTGGCAGGGATCGGCGTCTTCTTCATCACGTTGATGTTCTCGGTCGGCAATGCGGTGGGTTCGGGGCTGGGCCTGTCGATGTTGTTGGGCGGTGCGCCGATCCTGTGGACGATCGTCTGCACCATCGTGGTGTTCGCGATCCTGATGTTCCGCAATGTGTATCGGGTGGTCGAGCGGGTGCTCATCGCAATCGTCGCTCTGATGGCGATCGGTTTCGTGGTGAGCGCCATCATCGCGAAACCGGCCTGGGCGCAGGCGGCCGCCGGTCTCTGGCCGGCGATGCCTCCGGGCAGTGAGATCCTCGTGGTGGCACTGGTCGGCACGAACTTCTCGATCAATGCGGCCTTCTTCACCTCCTACGGGGTGAAGGAACGCGGACACACGCGGGCGAACTACCGCGACGTCACCCTGGTCGACACGATTCCCGGCATCCTGGCGCCGGGCATCATGACTGCGCTGGTGATCGTCGTCGCGGCCGCGGTCCTCGGTCGGACCGGTCAGGAGGCGAGTACCATCAACCAGCTCGCGGCGATCTTCCAACCACTCGCGGGTCCGGTCGGCTCGGCCCTGTTCGCGCTGGGGCTCTCCGGTTCGGCGTTCTCCTCGATGATCGCGAACGCGACCGCCGGCGGGGTGATGTTGTCGGACGCCCTGGGCGGTGGACCGTCGGCGGGTGGTCGGACGGCACGGGTCGTCTCGGCGGTGATCCTGCTCTGGGGGATCGCCATCACGCTGGTCTTCCAGGGCTCACCGGTGGCTCTCATCATCACCGCCCAGGCACTGACGGTGCTCGTCGCGCCGCTGCTCGGGGTGCTGCTGGTGGTGATGAGCAATCGCAGGTTCCTCGGCGACCTGCGCAACCGCTGGTGGCACAACCTGGTCGCGGTCATCGGGGTGGTCGCGATCTGTGCGACCTCGGTGCGGTTGGTCACCAGTCTCCTCGGCTGACCGACAACCAGTCGGCCAGCGCCCGGCGTACCCCCTCAGGATCCTCCAGTGGAGCCAGGTGCCCGGCCGCTGGCAGCAGCGTCAGCTCGGGTACGCCGGGCAGGGCGTCCCGCAGCCGATGAGCCTGCTCCACCGGGATCCACGGATCCCGCTCACCCCAGCCGATGGCGACCGGGCAGCGGACCGCGCCGAGCCGCTCGACCAGTGGCCGGGTGTGCTCGGGGGAGAGCTGTGCGATCTGCCGATAGAACGCCGGGCGGCCCGCCTCGCTGAGCCAGGGCTCGGTCAGCCCGGCCAGCACCGGTTCGGGCAGTTCCTGGTGCGCCGCCCCGGCGATGTATTCGCGCACCAGCGCCCGGTGCAGTGCAGGCGGCAACTGGGCGAAGACCGCGGCGTGCTCGGCGACCAGTCGGAAGAACGGCGACCCCCACGGGTCCAGCGTGACCACGTCCCAGAGCCGCAGCTCGGCGTACTCCCGGTTGTGCAGCAGATGCGCCCCGAGCGCCACCGCACCGCCGATGTCATGGGCCAGCAGGTGCGGCCGGTCCAGTCCCCAGTGCTCCAACAGGGCCGCCAGTCGGCGCATCTGTGCCGCCAGATCGACCGGTACCTCCGCGCTCATCACCGAGCGCCCGTACCCCGGCATGTCCCACAGGAACACCCGCCAGCCCGCCGCGGCGGCCTCGGCGGCCACCCCGGCCCAGACCCGCGCCGACCAGGGCGTGCCGTGGCAGATCACCAGCTCGCCGGGCACCGGGCTGGTGCCGGGTTCGAGCCGATAGGTGGCGACCGGCACCCCGTCGAGCTGCACAAGATCGGGCTCGGGCAGGGCGGGAAGCGCTGACAATGGGCTGGGAGCGGGCATGGTGATCACGGTAGGTCAACCGATGACCATCCGGATGGCCAGCACCGCGATCAGGCAGGCCGAGGCGATCCCGGTGATCCGGCGGCCGCGGCGCCCGGTCAGCAACCGGCCCAGCGTGCTGCCGGCGCCGGCCAGCAGCAGTTGCCAGCTCGCGGTCGCCAGCACGATGCCCAGCAGCCGCGCCGCGATCTGGCCCGGGCCGGTCACTGTGCCCGTGGCGCCGAGCATGGCCGCGGTGAAATAGACCACCGGCCACGGGTTCATCGCGGTCAGCGACAGATAGGTCAGATAGGACCGCCGCCGCGAGGTCTGCTGCCGCCCGGCGTTGGTGACCGGGGCCGACCGGAATGACCGCACCGCGATGTGGAGTGCCATCAGCAGCAGAATGGCGGCCGCGACGCCGCGCAGTCCCGGCGCCCAGGGGTGCAGAGCCGCGGCCAGCGCGGCCCCGCCCAGGGTCGCCGCCACGGCGTACCCGGTGTCCGCGGTGACCGCGCCGGCCGCCGCTGCCGCTCCGTTGCCGAACGACGTCCGGGCGGTGTGTTCGATCATCAGCACCGCGACCCCACCCAGCGGGATCGCGAGACCGTAGCCGACCCAGAGGCCGGTGAGAAAGGACTCCAGCACCACACCAGCGTCACCGGTCAGACCGTTCGGGTCCATCGAATGTTTCCGAACGGTACCGTGTGGCAGATGGACATGGTTGATCCGCGGCTGCACACCCTGCGCGTGCTCCGGTCCGAGGGCACCGTCACCGCGACCGCCGCCGCCCTGCACCTCACCCCGTCGACCGTCTCCCAACAACTGCAACACCTTGCCGCCGATCTGCGGCTCACCCTGCTGGAGCCCCAGGGTCGCCGGGTACGCCTCACCGCGGCTGCGCACGCCCTGCTGCGGCACGCCGACGATCTCGCGGCCCGCTGGGCCCGCGCCGAGGGTGACCTCGACGCCTACCGGTCCGGGAGTGCCGGCCACCTGCGGATCTCCTCGATCGCCACCGGGCTGGCCTCGATCGTGCTCCCCGCGGTCGACCGGCTCGCGGCGGCGTACCCGGGAATGACCTTCGAACTGCGCGAGGACGCCCACCAGGACCGCAGCCGACTGCTGCTCGCCGGCCGGATCGACATCGCGGTCGTGATCCCGGCGCCGCAGGAACCCGGCGCCGGCAGCGAGGTGGTCGAGAGCCGGGTGCTGGCCGAGGAACCGCTGGACCTGATCGTGCCCGCGTCCCATCGCTGCGCCATGCGTTCGGCGGTGGCCCTCGCCGAGCTGGCCGAGGAGACCTGGATCGCAGCCGGTGATCCCGCCGACCAGCAGTTGGTGCTCCGCGCGGCCTGCGCATCGGCGGGATTCACTCCGCGGCTCGCGCACGACGCACTCGAGTGGCGGGCGGTCGCGGCGCTGGTCGCACACGGTCACGGGATCGCGCTGCTGCCGCGCCACACCCCGGTCGACGGTGAGCTGCGCCGGCTCCGGATCGGCGGATCGGTGCGGCCGAGCCGAACCATCGTCGCGCAGGTCCGGCGGGGCACCAGCAGGCAGCCGACGATCGAACAGGGGCTCGCCGCACTCGCAGCGGCGGCCCGACGCCTCGAACGCCCGAGAAGCCTGGAACGCCCATGAAACTAGGCCCTCCGAGCATCTCGACACCATCGGGGTAGCTACCAGCGGCTACCGATGAGGCGTTAGGTTTGGCAGCGACCGACCGGGTGATCCTCGGCGGTCGACGGACAACTTCGGGCAGTGCTGCCGTGGACCAACCGGGTGCGGTGCATTGTCACCGATGTGCGGCGACCCCGCACCCGAGGAGAGGAAGAGTGGTGACCGAAGGCAATGCGGTCCGACCGCCACAGTCCGGGGATTCCCCGGACACCGTGCAGCTGCTGACCCCGGAGGGAGAGCGGGTCAGTCATCCCGATTTCTCCTTCGACGGCAGCGACGAACAGATCGCCGGATTCCTGCGCGACATGGTGCTGACCCGGCGGATCGACGCCGAGGCGACCGCCCTGCAGCGACAGGGCGAACTGGGATTGTGGGCACCCTGCCTGGGCCAGGAGGCCGCACAGGTCGGCTCCGGGCGCGCCGCCCGCAGCCAGGACGCGATCTTCCCGACCTACCGCGAACACGGCGTCGCCTGGGTCCGTGGCGTGGACCCGGTCCGGTTGACCGCGTTGTTCCGCGGCGTCGACATGGGCGGCTGGGCCGGCAACGAGGGCCACTTCCATCTCTACACCGTGGTGATCGGCTCGCAGACCCTGCACGCGGTCGGCTACGGCATGGGCATCGCCAACGACGGCCTGGTCGGCAACCGCGACCCCGAGCGGGACGCCGCGGTGATCGCCTACTTCGGCGACGGCGCGACCAGCCAGGGCGATGTCAACGAGGCGTTCATCTTCGCCTCCTCCTACAACGCGCCGGTGGTCTTCTTCTGCCAGAACAACCAGTGGGCGATCTCGGAGCCGATCGCGCGGCAGTCCCGGATCCCGCTCTACCAGCGGGCACACGGTTTCGGCTTCCCCGGCCTGCGGGTGGACGGCAACGACGTGCTCGCGGTCTACGCGGTCACCAGCTGGGCGATGGACCGGGCCCGCAACGGTGAGGGGCCCTCGTTCATCGAGGCGTTCACCTATCGGATGGGGGCGCACACCACCTCCGACGATCCGACCAAATATCGGCTCGCCAACGAGTTGGAGACCTGGAAGCTGAAGGACCCGATCGAGCGCGTCCGGGCGTACCTGCTGCGCAAGGGTGCGGTGGACAAGAAGTTCTTCGACGACCTCGATGCCGAGGCCGACGATCTGGCCGCCGATCTGCGGCAACGCACGCTGTCGTTGGAGAATCCGGAACTGGGTGACATGTTCGAGTTGGCGTACGCCGACCAGACCAACTACCTGCGCGGCCAGCAGGAGCGCTACCGGGCGTACGCCGAATCGTTCGAACTGGACGCCTCCGGCGTGGGCGAGGAGGCGTGATGAGCGACGAGGGCCAGGCGCCGGCGAAGGCGCAGAAGATGACGCTCGGCAAGGCGCTGAACGCCGGCATGCGCAAGGCCCTGGAGGCCGACCCGAAGGTGGTGCTCTGCGGCGAGGACATCGGCAAGCTCGGCGGGGTCTTCCGGATCACCGAGGGCCTGCAGAAGGACTTCGGCGAGCACCGGGTGATCGACTCCCCGCTGGCCGAGTCCGGCATCGTCGGTACCGCGGTGGGGATGGCGCTGCGCGGTTACCGGCCGGTGGTGGAGATCCAGTTCGACGGCTTCGTGTTCCCCGCCTACGACCAGATCGTCACCCAGGTCGCCAAGATGCACTACCGCTCCGGCGGGCTGCTGCCGATGCCGATCGTGATCCGGATTCCCTTCGGTGGTGGGATCGGCGCGGTCGAGCACCACTCCGAGTCACCGGAGGCGTACTTCTCGCACACCCCCGGGCTCAAGGTCGTCTCCTGCGCCACCCCGCAGGACGCCTACTGGATGATCCAGCAGGCGATCGCCTCCGACGACCCGATCATCTTCATGGAGCCGAAGCGGCGCTACCACGACAAGGGCGAGGTCGATCCGTCGATCCCGCCGATCCCGCTGCACCAGGCTCAGGTGGTCCGCTCAGGCACCGACCTGACGCTGCTCACCTACGGCCCGATGGTGAAGACCAGCCTGGCCGCAGCGGCCGCGGCCGCGGAGGAGGGCACCTCGATCGAGGTCGTCGATCTGCGCACCCTGAGCCCGCTGGACATGACCACGATCATCGGTTCGGTCCGCCGGACCGGGCGCGCGATGGTGGTGCACGAGGCCCAGGTCTCGCTCGGGATGGGCGCCGAGCTCGCCGCCCGGTTGAGTGAGCAGTGCTTCTTCGAACTGGAGGCACCGGTGGTCCGCGTCGGCGGCTACGACATCCCCTACCCGCCGAGCCGGATCGAGGAGGAGTACCTGCCCGACCTGGACCGGATCCTCGATGGCGTCGACCGCGTGATGGAGTACTGATGAAGGTTTTCAAGCTCACCGACCCCGGTGAGGGACTGACCGAGGCCGAGATCGTCACCTGGCGCGTCGCCGAGGGTGACACGGTGAAGATCAACGACATCGTCGTCGAGGTGGAGACCTCGAAATCCCTTGTGGAGTTGCCGATCCCGTGGGCCGGTACGGTCGCGAAGATCATGGTGCCGGCCGGCGAGACGGTCGACGTCGGTACGCCGATCATCCAGATCGACGACGGCTCCGGGGACGAGGCGCCGGCCGAACCGGGTGCCGGGCAGACCGAGGACAAGGCCCGGGGTGACGGGGAGCAGAAGCGTACGCCGAACCTGGTCGGTTATGGCGCGGTCGAGGGCAGCACCACCCGCCGGGCCCGCAAGGGACGTGGCCAGCGGACCGATCCGGCGACCGCCGAGGCCACCGCGGCCGCGCACGAGCAGGTCACCGGCACCTTCGAGATGAAGGAGCCGGTCAGCCGCCGGGCCGATGTCCGCGAACCCCTGAGCGGAAACCTGGAGGGTCTGCCGCGCGCCGGTGAGCTGCCCTCCCCGGGCCACCCGGCCCGGCTGTCGACACTGGACGAGGCGCCGGCGGACAGCGGCGACGGTCGGCCGCTGGCCAAGCCGCCGGTCCGCAAGCTCGCGCGGGATCTCGGCGTCGACCTGAGCCGGGTGAACGGTTCGGGAGAGGGCGGTGTGATCACCCGCGAGGACGTCCAGCAGGCGGGTGCCGGCGGTGGTGCGGCGCAGCCGCAGCCGGCCGCGGCCGCTGGCGGCGTACCGAGCGAGCGTCGGGTGCCGATCAAGGGCGTCCGGAAGATGACCGCAGAGGCGATGGTGTCCTCGGCGTTCACCGCACCGCATGCCACCGAATGGGTCACCTGCGATGTCACCGCGACCATGGAGCTGCTCGACAAACTCAAGCAGCACAGGGATTTCCGCGAGGTACGCCTGTCGCCGCTGTTGCTCGTCGCGCGTGCCGCACTGCTCGCGGTGGGCCGCAATCCGGAGCTGAACACCTCCTGGGACGAGGCCGCCCAGGAGATCGTCTACCACCCGCAGATCAACCTGGGGATCGCCGCGGCCACCCCGCGCGGTCTGGTGGTGCCCAACATCAAGGGCGCCGACCGGCTGTCGCTGGGTGAGCTCGCCGAGGCGCTCAACGAGCTGGTCTCGGTCGCCAAACAGGGCCGCAGTCAGCCGGCCGACCTGTCCGGGGGCACCTTCACGATCACCAACATCGGCACCTTCGGCATCGACGGCGGCACCCCGATCCTGAACCCGGGGGAGGCCGGAATACTTGCCGTGGGAGCGATCCAGCGCCGACCGTGGGTGGTCGGCAGCGGCGCCGAGGAGCGGATCGAACCGCGTTGGGTGACCACCCTGGCGGTCTCCTTCGACCACCGGCTGGTGGACGGCGAGCAGGGCTCGAAGTTCCTCGCCGACGTGGCCCGGATCGTCAGTGATCCCGGGATGGCGCTGCTGTTCTGACGAGCTGTCGGAGCCGCCGAGCCGGCGGGCGTACCGGCTGGGTCCGCGAAGACCACCGGTACGCCCGGGTGAGGCTCAGTCGTTGTTCTGCTCGGCGCGCAGCGCCGCGGTGTCCTGCTGGGTGCGGACGGTGGCCAGCACGAACTCCAGGGCCATCCGCAGCCCGATGATCCAGAAGGCCAGCGGGATCAGCCCGATGATCAGCCCGAGCAGGGCGAGCACCACCGACCCACCGCCCCCGCCGCCACCGTAGGGGTTGAGCGCGCTCATGAAGTTGCCGAGCACGAGGATCTGCGCGGGGCCGCTGAGCCAACCCAGCACACCCAGCACGATGCCGAGGATGTAGAGGATCTTGGCCAGCGCCGGGGTGGCGTACTCGGTGAAGCTGAAGTCGAACAGGGTGCTGAACAGGCCCTTGGACTGGGAGCCCTGGCCGACCTGCACGGTCTGCAGCCCGCCGGACTGCGGCGGCGCCTGCTGGCTCTGCTGGGCGGTCCAGGCGCCCTGCTCCGCCTGCTGGCCGGACTGCTGCTGGCCGGGTTGTTGCTGGCCGGGGTCGTAGCCCTGGTTGTAGCCCTGATTCGTGTCGTAGCCGTAGGCCGCGGAGGCCTGCGAACCGGGGTAGCCGGCGGACGGCTGGGAACCCGGGTACGCCTGGGAGCCGGGATAACCGGCGGAGGGCTGGGAGCCGGGATAGCCCGCGGAGGGTTGGGAGGCGGGCTGATCGGTGGGGTGGGGCGAGAAGCCTTGTTCCTGGGGGTTGGACCAGGGGTTCTGTTCACCCTCGCCCGAGCCCCAGCCCTGGGGGTTGTTCTGCTGGCCGGACTGGCCGTACTGGTCATAGGACATGCCCCGCATTCTGCCCCGAGCCGCGGGTCAGGCGGTGGAGCTGTGCGGCGGGCCGCTGCGATTCACCGCAATCAGTGGGTGGCGGCCGGGGTCGAGGTGGCATCACCTGCCGTAGAAATTCAGGTCACCTCGAGTCTGAGAATTTCTTTCTGAATTGCTGGCACGGGTTTCGGGATGGCGATATATTGCACGTGCTGGCCCACAAGGGGACCTGGGCCAGAGAGGGGAAGACATGTACGGGGACATTGTCATCGACCCATCGTCGGTGGGCTTCAGACGAAGTCATCATTTCAGGCGCAGCAGGCGACGAAGCTGAGTTGTCCGGACGGGGAATCCGGTCAGAGTCAGTCGCCCAGTTGGTGATGCCGGTTGCTGCCGCAACCTCCACCTGGCTGACGGATCCGCCACAGCATCGTCGCTGAGACGAATCCACACGCACTCTGCCCGCCCGTCCTTCTGATCGGCGCAGCGCCCCAGGGCGCGGTCCGGTGGTCGACATCACGCTTTTCCGCATGCACTGAATTGTGCTGCTGCGGCGATGTGATTGCCGTTTTCGAGTTGGTTCCAGCTGCGCTGAATCATGCCCTGTCACAGGTCGAATTTTCGCAATCAAAAATCAGAAGGGTAAGTGCAGATAATGCCTGACCATAAAAACCACGGAACCCCCAGATCGCGTTCCCTGATCGCCATGTCGGTGATCGGGCTCGTGACTGCCGGGGTTGGAGCGGTCGCGGCGAACGCGGCTGGCACAACGCCCACGCCCGGTGCGGCAGCGACGACGCCGAGCGCCCAGGGCAAGCCCACCGCGACGCAGAAGCCCACTCAGACCAGCAAGCCCACTGCTGAGGCGCCCGGCAAGCCGACCAAGTCGCCCAAGCCGACCAAGACGACGACCACGTCGAAGCCGACGACGACCACGACGACCACGTCGACGCCGACCGCGACCCGCAGCCCCGGCAACAACGGTCAGCTGCAGCAGATCTACTGCAACAAGCTGGGCAACTCGGGCAAGTACAAGTACTCGATCGGCGGCCAGTCCACCGAGCACGAGTACCCCACCGGCCAGTACGCCCAGAGCGAGGCCGAGGCCACCGCGATGCTCGGTGACGCGAACGTCTACTGCCCGACGATCGTGAACCCGCCGACCGCGACGCCGACCGCGTCGCCGAAGCCGACCGCGTCGCCCACGCCGACCACGTCGCCGAAGCCGACCGCATCGCCCACGCCGACCACGTCGCCGAAGCCCACGGCATCGCCCACGCCGACGATGACCCCGCCGATGACGCCGAAGCCGACCGCGACGCCGACCCAGCCGGGCAAGCTGAAGCAGGTCTACTGCAACAAGCTGGGCAACTCCGGCAAGTGGCGCTTCCAGATCGGTGGCCCGTCGACCGAGCACGAGATCCCGCTCGGCATCTGGGTGCACGACCAGACCAAGGTGGAGGACCTGAACCTGGGTGATCCCAACGTCGTCTGCCCGGCCCTGGTGAAGCCGCCGACCGCGACCCCGACGCCGACCAAGCCGGTCACGCCGACCCCGACGATGACCCCGACCAAGCCGGTCACGCCGACGCCGACCATGACGCCGACCAAGCCGGGTCACACCCCGACGCCGTGCCCGCCCGGTGAGCACCCGGTCCACCCGGGTCACCCGGGACACCCGGGGACGCCGGAGAACCCGTGCCCGCCCGGTGACCACCCGGCACATCCGGCCCACCCGGCACACCCGGACCACCCGGGGACGCCCGGTCAGCCGGGGATGCCGGAGACCGCCGGTGGCCTGTCCAGCACCGGTGTCTGAGTAGCACCAGCCCGAACGCCAACGGCGCTCCCTCCACGCGGAGGGAGCGCCGTTGCCGTTGCCGGGGCCGCGAGTTCAGTCGCCGAACTGGGCCAGCAGGGCCTCCACCGAATCCTTGCCGAGCTGGTTGGCGGCCAGCGGGCTGTCCCCGGTCAGCAGGTTCCGGTCACGGGTGGTGGCACCACTCATGTCGTCGTTGACGACCTCGATCCCGTCCTTGCGCAGCGTCTCCCCGAGTTTCCACGGCATCGGGCCGGGCAGGTACCCGATCTCCAGGTTCGCGCCGAAGTCGAGCGAATCGGGGAAGGCCTCGATCCGATAGCCGGCGAACGGGTTGCTGTCCCTGTCGATCCCGGCGGCCAGCAGCGCCGCGGGCCCGTGGCAGAGCGTGATGATCAACCGGTCGTTGGTCAGGAAGTATTCCAGCGCGGCCTGCACGTCGGTGCTGAACGGGATGACGTTCATCGCACCGTGGCCACCCGGGACGAAGATCGCGGCGTAGTCGTCGAGACCGCCGGCGATCACCTCCGACAACGTCAGCGGCGACTTGAACTTCTCCTTGGTCGCCTCCCAGGTCTCGTTGACCGCGTCATCGGCGTCGGGGTACGCCCACCACTCGAACTTCCCGGGCCCGCCGTCGATGGTGGCGACGTCGATCCCGTAACCCGCCTTGGCGATGTGGTGGATCGGCAGCAGCGTCTCGACCGGATGATTGCCGGTGGAGAAGAACTTCTCATTGGTCATCAGCATGTAGCGTTCCTCGGTCGCGATGACCAGAACCTTCCAGCGCCCGCCGGTGTAGGTGTCCTCGGTGCCCAGACCGTCGAAGTCGGTCTTGTCCGCGGTGTACTGGGACAGCGAGTAGGGGCTCGGGAAGTACGCGTCGTTCTCGGCCGGATCCGGCGTCGGCTTGCGATCCTGGCTGCTCGTGGAGTCGGTCATCTGCAATCCTCTCTGGCGTTGTAGCGCTCGACCGTAGCAATGCCCCCGCGCGACGCAGATATGCAGACGGCGCCCCCTCCGGTGGAAGGGGCGCCGTCGGTTCAGCGGGGTGTGGGGTGGGTCAGCCGCGCATCCCGGTCCGGCTGTTGTAGACGATCACACCGCCCTGGTAGGACTGGCGGCATTCCCAGGCGTCACCGTTGGGGGCGCACTGCTCGTCCCAGACCGGGTAGCCGAAGCGACCGGTCTCCCAGCCGTTGCCGGCCCAGTAGTCGCGGATCAGGCCCCAGGACTGGTGGGCGCCGGAGGCGGGGCTCCAGTAGATCGAGCCGCCCTGGAAGCGCTGGGCGCAACCGCCGTCGCGCAGACCGCAGAACTCCCCGCCGAGCGGGTAGCCGAGCTGACCGGTCTCCCAGCCCAGGTCGGCGTACTTCTGCCCGATCGCACCCCACACCGGGCTGGCACCGGTGCCGGGCGTCCAGTAGATGTAGCCACCGGAGAACCGTTGCCCGCAGCCGCCGTCGCGGAGTCCGCAGAACTCGTCGCTGGTCGGGTAGCCCAGCGGGCTGTTCTCCCAGCGGAGGTCCGCGTACCGCTGTCCGATCGCGCCCCAGACCGGGTGGGCCCCGGTTGCCGGGGTCCAATAGATCAACCCGCCGGAGAACCGCTGGGCGCAGCCGCCGTCGCGCAGCCCGCAGAACTCGTCGCTGATCGGGTAGCCCAGCGTGCTGGTCTCCCAACCGAGTTGGGCGTACTTCTTGCCGATCTCACCCCAGACGGCGTACGCCCCGGTGGCGGGCGACCAATAGAGCATGCCGCCCTGGAACGCCTGCCCGCAGCCTCCGCCGCGGAGCCCGCAGAACTCATCGGAGGTCGGGTAACCCAGCGTGCTGGTCTCCCAGCCGAGTTGGGCGTACTTCTTGCCGATCTCGCCCCAGACCGGATGCGCCCCGCTGCTCGGTGACCAGTAGCCGAGGCCACCGGTGAAGGCCTGTACGCAGCCGCCGTCGCGCAGATCACAGCGGGTGGTGGCCCGATCGCGCGGGGTGTCACCCAGCTTGCCTGCCAGCCCGCCGTTGGCGGTCCAGGACCGGCTGATCGCCAGCGGGCCGGTCTGCTGCACCTGCTGGTTGTCGGTGACCCGGACGTAGTCGACGAGCATCGTCGCGTCCGAACCGCTGTTCGCGTCGAACGGGCCGCCGAAGTTGCCGCCGACCGCGACGTTGAGGATCAGGTAGTTCGCCTTGTCCGCCCGCCAGTCGCTGCCCATGTTGGCCCGCGTCACCTCGTGGTGCAGCTGACCGTCGATGAAGAACTGCAGCGTGTCGGGGGTCCACTCGACCGCGACGGTGTGGAAGCCGGCACCGAGCGGGGCGCCCACATCGGTCCACTTCGGGATCGAGCGGAAATTGTCCCAGGACGGTCCGCCGAAGACGTTGGAGAGAGTGGAGTTCCGATTCCACGAAGCGCCCTCGAAGATGTCGATCTCGCCCGAGTCCGGCCACGGGTTGGTGGCGTTGTCGCTGCCCAGCGACCAGAACGCCGGCCACATCCCGGCGCCCTGCGGCACCTTGATCCGGGCCTCGGCGCGGCCGTAGGTGAACTGGAATTTGTCCCTGGTGACCAATCGGGCCGAGGTCCACTGGGTCTCCCAGTAGTTCGAGTTGCCCGCATCGTCGCCGTACTGCATGGTCGCGCCCGGTTGCTCGTACTTGGCCTGGATCGCCAGGTTCCCCTGCCCGTCGACCCACGAGTTGTGTCGGCTGTCGGTGTAGAACTGCTTCTCCCAGTTGCCCCAGCCCTGGAAGCCGCGGCCGACCTCGTAACCCCAGACCGTCGGGTCGGGGGCGGAGCCGGCCGGGCCGTCGAACTCCTGGCTCAGCGTGCCGACCCGCGGTGCGGATGCCCGCGCCGCCGTGCGCGCGGCCGTCGGCGTCGGTGTCGCCGCTGGTGTGGGTGTCACCGTCCGGGTCGGTGTCGCCGTCCGGGTCGGTGTGGGTTTCGCGGTCGCCGACCTCGGCGTCCCGGTCGGTGTCGGTGTCGGTGTCGGTGCCCCGTACGCCGGCGTGCTCAACGCCAGACCGAGTGTTGCGGCCAGCAGACCGCCGAGCATGCTCCGTTGCCATGACTGCATCGTCGGACTCCCCGTGTCCTGTGTCCCCGTGTCGGCGCGCCCCGAACAGTGCGCCAAGACGTAGTCGACCACCTGGTGAGCGGCCGATAAGAGCAGTTGCGAGGAACAGTTGCCGGTTCGTTATCTCCGGGTACGCCAACGGCGCCCCCTCCGGGTGGAGAGGGCGCCGTCGGTTCGGGGTGTGCGGTGGGTCAGCCGCGCATCCCGGTCCGGCTGTTGTAGACGATCACACCGCCCTGGTAGGACTGGCGGCATTCCCAGGCGTCGCCGTTGGGGGCGCACTGCTCGTCCCAGACCGGGTAGCCGAAGCGGCCGGTCTCCCAGCCGTTGCCGGCCCAGTAGTCGCGGATCAGACCCCAGGACTGGTGGGCGCCGGAGGCGGGGCTCCAGTAGATCGAGCCGCCCTGGAAGCGCTGGGCGCAACCGCCGTCGCGGAGTCCGCAGAACTCCCCGCCGAGCGGGTAGCCGAGCTGACCGGTCTCCCAGCCCAGGTCGGCGTACTTCTGCCCGATCGCTCCCCAGACCGGGGCCGGTCCGGACGCCGGCGACCAGTAGATCAGGCCGCCGGTGAAGCGCTGGGCGCAACCACCGTCGCGGAGTCCGCAGAACTCATCGGAGGTGGGGTAACCGAGCTTGCTGGTCTCCCAGCGCACGTCGGCGTACGCCACCGAGATCGCACCCCAGACCGGGTACGCGCCGGTTGCCGGGGTCCAGTAGATGAGCCCGCCCTCGAAGCGCTGGGCACAGCCGCCGTCGCGCAACCCGCAGAACTCATCGCTCGTCGGGTAGCCCAGCTTGCCGGTCTCCCAGCCGGTCGCGGCCCACTTGTCGCGGATCGCGCCCTTCACCACGTGCTCACCGGTGTTCGGCGAGGAATAGACCGAACCGTTCTCGAAGTGCTGACCGCAGCCGCCGTCGCGCAGCCCGCAGAACTTGTTGCCGATCGGCTTGCCGAGCGGACCGTACGCTGGTTGCAGGGTGACCGGGACGTAGGCGGTGGTGTTGGTCGGGGTGGCGACCAGCTTCAGGATCGCCGGGCCGGCCGGCATTCCCGCGGGCAGGGTCACCGTCAGCTCACCCTGGCCGTTGCTGATCGCGGCCTCACCGACCTGCTGGTCGTTGATGGTCGCGACCACCCTGGTGTTCGGCTGCGGCGGGGCGGTGGTGCCGTTGACGGTCATGTCGATGGTGTCCGGGGCGACCGTGCTCGGTACGCCGAGTCTGAAGGTCGTCGCCTTCCCCTCCTCGAGCACGTCGGCCTTCGGGGTCATCGACACCGACTGGCGGGCGTAGTTCGGCGACAGCGGGGTGTTCTTCTTCACCCAGTCGACGAATGCCTCCAGGTCCACCCGGCCGGAGTCCCTGGTGTTGGTGCCCTTGCCGAGCTCGAAGAAGTTGTCGCCGCCGGCGATCAGGAAGGAGCCGGAACCGACGGTGTACTTCGCGGCCGGATCCACGGCCTTGCCGTTGATCGCGATCGAGGTGATCCGATCGCCCTCGGCGCGGGAGGCGTCGTAGGTGTAGCTGACGTTCCGCGACAGCCCGAGCTGCAGGTAGGGCCGCGACGGCACGTTGCCGGCGGCATCGCGCTGCCACTGCTGCTCCAGCACCGTCTTCAGCTGGGCACCGGTGATCTCGGTGGTCATCAGCGAGTTGGCGAACGGCAGGATCGAGGCGGCCTCCTCGTAGGTGATCTCACCGGCGTTGATGTCGGCGCGGGTGCCACCGGGGTTCTGCATGCCGATGAAGTTCGGGTTGCCTGCCGACAGCTGGTCATAGAACATCTGCGCGACGGTGTCGCTCATCACCGACTCGCGGTTGCGGCTGGCGCCGGCCTCGCGGGCGATCGGCGCGGTGGCCTCACCGACGACCTGGGAGCCGACGACCTTCGCCTGGGCGAGCGCCTCATCCAGGATCGTCTTCACCTGCCGGGCCCGCTCATAGGTGGCCGTGGCGGTGGCGGAGGTCATCGTCGACTTGATGTTGGCCACCGAATAGCAGCCGACCTGCTTGGTCGCCGGGTCGAAGCCGAGTTCGATCTTGCCGATGTTGGTGGCGTACGAACCGGTCTGGATGACCGGACGGGTGACACCGGTCATCCCGGGGACCGGGGCCTGGTAGGCGTAGGTCTGGTGGGTGTGGCCGTTCAGGATCGCCGACACCCGCGAATCGGTGCCGTTGATGATCCGGTCGAACGCCGGCGCCGACGGCGGGGCGGTCGTCGGTTCGGTGGTCGAACCCGGGGAACCCTCGTGGAAGGAGGCGATCACCAGGTCGGCCTCACCATTGGCCGGGTTGCCGTCCTTGAGCTGGGCGACCTGGGCGTTCACCGCGTCCACCGGATCGGTGACCTTCCAGCCCTCCATCCCGGCGGGGGAGACCAGCGAGCCGAGATCCCCGGTGACCGCGCCGACGACGGCGACCTTCAGGCCGGCCTTGTCGAAGATCGTGTAGGGCTGGGCGATCGGCTGACCGGTGCTGGTGCTGACGATGTTCGCGGCGGTGTAGGGGAACTTCGCCCGCGGAACGATCCGGTCGGTGAAGTCCTTGGCGCCCTTGTCGAACTCGTGGTTGCCGACCGCGCTGCCGTCGACGCCGGCCGCGTTCAGGATGTCGATCGTCGGATTGTCGTCCTGCGAGGCGGAGGTGAACAGCGAACCGCCGACCGAGTCGCCGGCGCCGTAGAGGATCGTGTTGGCGTCGCCACCGGCCTCGGCGCGCAGCTTCTCGATGTCACCGAAGAAGCCGACGGTGTCCGGGTTGCTCTGGGCCAGTCGGCCGTGGAAGTCGTTGAAACCGAGCAGCGTCAGCTTGCTCTCGTTGACGCACTGCGCCGCCGGGGTCGCCTTGACCTTCGCCGGCGTACGCGACGGCGTGGCGCTCGCGGTCGTGCTCGCGGTCGGGGACTGCGCGGACGAGGACTGGGCGGACGGGGTGGGCGCGGGGGTGCGCGTCGTCGAGGATGACGGGGTGGGCGTCGGGGCGGCGTACGCCGTCGCAACCGGCCCGGCAACGAGGCCGAGGGCGCACGCCGTGGCGGCGGCTCCCCGGAACCAGCCAGGAATCTGCATGACTCTCCTAGTCAGAATGGGCAGAGCGAACTCAGGGCAGGGCGAACCCGGTGCCCCGAACCACCCAAATGCCTCGGCCAACCCGGCCGCAACCAATGTCGACGATTGTTGGCGGAATGTTTCCTTTGCCCGGAACCCGTCCACAGCCGTTGGACAGGGCAGGGACAGTGGGTGGGCAGGTACGCGGGGGAGAGTCGTCCTCGACCGAGTGACAGTCAGGAGACACCGATGACGAACAGCCCAGAACCGCAGCAGACCCCCGCCGGCCCGGCGTACCAGGGACGACTGCTCGACCGGCCCGGCGAGGAGGTCATCGACCAGGGCGCGGCCTTCGACATCCGGACCGTGCTGAGTCGCCGGGGGATGCTGGGGCTGCTGGGCGCCGGCGGGGTGGCGGCGCTGGCGGCGTGCACGACCGGCGTCGGTGCAACCACGGAGTCGGCCGCGGCGACCTCCGGTACCGCGGTGGGAGAGATCCCGGAGGAGACGAACGGGCCGTACCCAGCGGACGGCACCACAGACCTGAACATCCTCCGGCAGTCGGGGATCGAGCGCAGCGACATCCGCACCAACCTGGGCGGCGGAACACCCGTCGCGGGCATACCGCTGACCTTCACGTTCACGCTCACCGACATGGCGAAGGGCAACGTGCCGTTCGCGGGCGCGGCGGTCTATCTGTGGCACTGCGACGCGCAGGGGCGCTATTCGATGTACACCGACGGGGTCGAGAACGAGACCTGGCTGCGCGGCATCCAGGTCGCCGACGACCAGGGTCGGGTCACCTTCACCACGATCGTGCCCGGCTGCTACCAGGGGCGGTGGACGCACTTCCACTTCGAGGTCTTCGGCGACCTGGCCTCGGCGACCGATGTGCAGAATGCGATCGCCACCTCACAGGTCGCCTTCCCGGCGGACATGCTCACGGCCGTGTACGCGGACAGTCGCTATCCCAATTCGGCAAGGAATCTGGCCCGGGTCGGCACCCAGCCGGCCGACGACCGCCTCTTCGGCGACGGTGACGTCAACCTGCAGCTCCCGACGATGAACGGGGATGTGGCCTCGGGGTACGCCGGGTCGCTGCCGGTCGCCATCGACACCACGACCGCCCCGGGCGGTGGCGGGATGGGTGGCCGCCCACCGCGGTGACTGTCCTGCTCACGTCCATCGAGTAGCTCGCGCAGCGAGCGTGTCGAGATGAACCCGGTCAGTGGTCGTCGCCGATGGGGTGTTGCCGGACCCGGTGTCGCAGATGCCGCCGCGGCGTACGATTGCGGTCCAATCCCTGTGGTGGCAGGAACTCCGGCAGCCCATCGGCGGGATTCAGGCGGACCTCCCAGCGATTTTCGTTGTGCAGTCGGGTTCTTGATGGTTCGACCAGGGCGTGGTGGTGCGGGCAGAGGAGTACGCCGTTGTCGAGGCTGGTCGGTCCGCCACACCACCAGGGGCGGATGTGGTGAGCGCCGCAGCGACGGGCGGGTTGGTCGCAGCCGGGGAAGATGCAGCCACCGTCACGGGCAATCAGGGCAGCGCGGAGCTCACCGGTGAAGAAGCGGCGCAATTTCCCTAGATCCAAGGGAATTCCGAGCCCGCCGAGGACGATGGGGATGATCTCGGCATCACAGGCCAGGAGGCGGAGTTGTTGCGCGGACATCGGGCCGGCTGTGGTGTCGGTGCAGCCGATGCCGCGACGCAGGGTATCCAGGTCGACGGTGACGTTCACCCGGGCGCGATCGGCGTCGTGGGCGGGTGCGTGCCGGGCGTCGGCGTACGCCTGGGCGACCTCCATGAGTGCGTCCGCGCGGCGCATCGCCCGCGACGGGCGGCCGCCACACAATCCACACGACGGACCCGCGCAGGACGATCCGCAGAGCGGTGGTTCGTCGGCCTGGTGCCGATCGACCAGTGCATCCAACAGCGCGGTCAGCTTCTCGCCCTCGGCAGCTGGGAGCTGACCCTTGATGTGGGTCGAACCGTGGCCGTCGTGGTGCAGATGGAGTGCACGGTTGCGGCGAGCCGACTGCGCTTCCTGCTCGAGTCGGCGTTCCAACAGGGCGTCGGCGTGGTCGGGGTCGATCACCTCGACCAGCCGGTTGCCCAGTTCGCGCAACTCGGCCGGATCCCAGCGTTGGGCCTGTTCGACCATGGTCTGCTGGGCCGCGGTTTCCTTGCCTGGTGGCAGATCCGGCGGCAGATGCTTCAACGATTCCAGGATCGCGGTCGCCTGCCGAGGCGAGATCGCGCCCTCGGCCAGTGCCCGCCACACCAACGGTGCGTCCATCGTCCGGATGGCCTCGCGGAGCACCCCCGCAGCCTGATTGCCTGCGTAGGCGTGGCTTTCCCGCAACCAGGTCGTGGTCCGCACCCCGTGCACCTGCCGCGTGGCGTTGCTCGTACTGATGCCGGCCAGGGTCCGGGTGGAGTGCGCCTGGAAGCGGGCGGCGATCCGTTCGTTGACCTCGGCGACGTGCAGCCTCTGCTCGTCGGTGAGCAACCGCTCGTCACCGTCGGCGAGGAGTTGGCGCAGCAGTTCGTCGACCGTCTCCACGGTCTCGACGTAACGTGCTGCGCTGCAGGTCATGTCCCCATTCAATAGAACGGGTCTGACAGTCTCGGCCCGGATTGCCCGCACTGGCGAGAGATCTCGAAATCTGTGGACAACTTTCTGACCGCCACGCCTGGACTGTCAGTGCCTCCCTGGATGCTGGGAATCCCCAGGAGAGGAAGACATCATGAGAACCGAAGAGCACAGCGAACTGTTCAACCGGGCCGTTGAGGTCCGGCGAAGGATGGCGGACCGCTACGAAGCCATCCGCGGGCGACGCAACTGGATCACGATCGCCCTCTGGATCGTGCTTGGAATGGGCGGCGCCTGGGTGCTTGCCAGGTCCACCGCTCACGTCGTCGACTTCGTTGCGGGCTTCCTGGCACTGATGGCCAGCGTGCTGGGCATCGTCTTCACGCTTCCGCTGGTCCTCAGTTCCCGGACGGTCGACCAATGGCGCCGGTTCTGCGACTGGGCGCGCCCCTTCGGCTGGTGCCTGATCGTCCTGCTCCTGATCGGACTCGCGGCGTTCCAGTGTCTGATCCAGGCGCAGGCGCCCGCGGGCATCGAGAGACTCAAGTGGCATCTAGCGGTCCTGTTCCTGCAGGTGCTTCTCGCGGGCATCACCCAGACCGGACATTCGGGTCTGGCGATCGTTTCCACCAGGGTCCGCGACGGCGTCATGTGGCAGCGGCGGAATGCGAGGCTCTGGCTGCTGGCCCAGTTCATGGTCCTGGAGGGTGTCGTGCTGACACTCTGGGATACCGAGGCGTGGTCGATCGGCACTGCCGGCGTCGTGGTTGCCCTCGGGCTGTTCGTCGTGACGAGCCACCGGAGCCGGATGCAACAGATCGCGACTGCCCGGGAGGAGCTTGTCGCGAGTCTGACCGGACTCCAGGTGGGCTTCGATCGTTCTGAAGATCGTGTATCCCGGGATCATCTGGCCGACCCGCTGAGGCTGCTGCAGAACCTGTGCAACGAGGATGTCTCCAACCCACGCACCGCGTTCTTCGGTCGAACCTACGTGGACGACGACCTCGCGCTGATCGTCAACTATGTCACCAACCGGCTTCTGGGAGGTCGTCAGAGCCCGCGCCAGCGCGGTTACGCGCAATACTTCCGCAGAGGCGCGGGTGAGCTCACCGCGCTGGACGCGCTCGGCGCTGAGGAACTGGCGTCCGGTCTTCGGGACCTCACCGATGAACTGCGGCACCGGCTGCACCACCCGATCGCCGAGAAGAAGTCGACGAGCGACGCGTTCTTCAATGTGCCGACCAACAGGATGTGGGATGCCTGGCAGCGTGACTAGGGTGCCCATGTGCCCGACCTCATCCAACTCATCGCCACCGACCTCGACGGGACCCTGCTGCGCAGCGACCTGAGCATCGGTCCGCGGACCGCCGAGGTGCTCGATCGGGTGCGCGAGCGCGGGATCCTGGTGGTCCCGGTGACGGCCCGCCAGCCCGGGCCGCTGCTGCAGGTGACCGGCGCGGCGAACTTCGACGGCTGGGCGATCTGTGCCAACGGGGCGTTCGCCGAGAACCTCGGCACCGGGGAGGTCGCGTACGCCCGGACCCTCGCCCCACCGATCCAGGCCGAACTCGCCACCCGGCTCCGCGAGCTCGCCCCCGACGTGCGGTTCGCGGTGATCCGCGATCTGGGGCGCACCTTCTGCGCCGAGGCCGGATACCGACAACTTCTGGCCGATGGTGATCATGGAAGACCGGTCCGCGAGATCATGATCATCGACGGTCCGGAGCTGTTCTCCGAACCCTGCGTCAAGTTCGTCGCCCGTGACCCCAGCACCCCGGCCGCCGAGCTGGAGTCCTTGATCAACTCATTGTCGATCAAGGAAATCACTGCCACTCGCTCCGGTGCCCCCTTCGTCGAGGTGGCCGCCGCCGGCGTCGACAAGGGCAGCGGCCTGGCCAGGCTGTGCAGCCGCCTCGGCATCGACCGGAAGGCCGTGGTCGCCTTCGGGGATGCCCCCAATGATGTCGAGATGCTGCGCTGGGCCGGCCGCGGGATCGCGATGGCCGAGGCCGACCCGCTCGCGATCCGGGCCGCCGACGAGATCCTGCCCGCCGGCAACGACGCCGAGGCGGTCGCCGACTGGCTGGCGACCCACCTGCTCTGATCTCTTGGGGCCAACCGGCCGGTCCGCGCTCGCAACACCGGCGATAACTGCTGACGAAGTCGGGTCCCTTGCATTTGTTACTGGCCAGTAGTTCAATGGATCGTGAAGCCCAGACTGCTGTCGTTCCAATGAGGTAGCCCCATGACGCACTACAAGTCCAACCTGCGTGACATCACCTTCGATCTCTTCGACGTGCTCGGCCGCGACGCCGTGCTCGGCACCGGACCGGCCGAGGACATGGACCGCGAGACCGCCGAGGCGGTGCTCAGCGAGATGGAGCACCTCTGCGCGACCCGGATCGCCGAGCCCTACGCCGAGGGTGACCACAACCCCCCGATCTACGACCCGCAGACCCGCACGGTGACGATCCCGGAGTCGACCAAGCAGGCGTTCAAGCAGTACATGGACTCCGACTGGTGGCGGCTCGAGCTGCCCGAGGTGCTCGGCGGCCAGGAGACCCCGCCCTCGCTGCGCTGGGCCGCGATGGAGCAGATCCTCGGTGCCAACCCGGCGCTCTACATGTATTCCGCGGGCCCCAAGTTCGCCCAGGTCGTGCACGAGAACGGCACCGAGCGGGACCAGAAGATCGCCCAGCACATGGTCGACCGCCAGTGGGGCGCGACGATGATCCTGACCGAGCCCGATGCCGGCTCCGATGTGGGCGCCGGGCGTACCCGGGCCCTCCCGCAGGCCGACGGCACCTGGCACATCGAGGGCGTGAAGCGCTTCATCACCTCCGGTGAGCAGGACATGACCGAGAACATCATGCACCTGGTGCTCGCCCGCCCCCACGGCGTCGAGGGCGTCGGCGGCCCCGGCACCAAGGGTCTCTCGCTGTTCCTGGTGCCCAAGTACATGTTCGACATGGAGTCCGGCGAGGTCTTCACCGATCAGCGCAACGGCGTGTACGCCACCAATGTCGAGAAGAAGATGGGTCTGAAGGTCTCCGCCACCTGCGAGATGACCTTCGGTGACGGCGCCCCGGCCGTCGGCTGGCTGCTCGGCGAGGTGCACGACGGCATCGCGCAGATGTTCCAGGTGATCGAGCACGCCCGGATGATGGTCGGCACCAAGGCGATGGCGACCCTGTCCACCGGCTACCTCAATGCGCTGGAGTACGCCAAGCAGCGCGTCCAGGGTGCCGACATGCTGACCCCGGCCAAGGATGCGCCGCGCGTCACCATCACCCACCACCCCGACGTCCGGCGCTCGCTGCTCACCCAGAAGTCCACCGCCGAGGCGCTGCGGCTGCTGGTGCTCTACACCGCCAGCTGGCAGGACCGGGTCTGGCAGGCCGCGGCCGAGGGGCGTACCGACGAAGAGGCCGAGGGCGTCAACGATCTGCTGCTGCCGATCGTCAAGGGCTACGGCTCCGAGCGCGCCTGGACCACCCTGGGCACCGAGACCCTGCAGACCTTCGGTGGCTCCGGCTTCCTGCAGGACTACCCGATCGAGCAGTACGTCCGCGACGCCAAGATCGACACCCTCTACGAGGGCACCACCGCGATCCAGGGTCAGGACTTCTTCTTCCGCAAGATCGTCAAGGACCAGGGTCGGGCGATCGGCGTGGTATCCAAGCAGATCGAGGAATTCCTCGGCAGCGAGGGTCCGCTGACCGACGAGCGCAAGCTGCTCGGCCGGGCCGCGGAGGATGCCGCGCTGATGGTCGGCACGCTCACCCAGGTGCTGATGGGTGCGCAGCAGAACCCCAAGGACCTCTACAAGGTCGGGCTGAACACCAGCCGGGTGCTGATGGCCCTCGGTGACCTGGTCTGTGCCTGGCTGCTGATCCGCGCCGGTGAGGTGGCGCAGTCCCAGCTCGAGGGTGCCACCGGTGCCGAGAAGGACTTCTTGGCCGGCAAGATCGCCTCCGCCCAGTGGTTCGCCCGGACCCGGTTGCCGCAGCTGACCGCCGAGCGCAAGATGCTCGAGGCCACCACTCTGGATGCGATGGAGCTGCCCGAGTCGGCATTCTGATCGACCCGGCTGGGCGACCCGCCTGACCGGCCCGCGTCTCCCCGACCGCAGCCCCGGCCCACCGACTGGTGGACCGGGGCTGCGTCGCGTTTCAGTGGGCAGTGAATCAGTCCTTACTGATCAATAAGAAAATGTGCCGTTCTGCGGAACGCGCCATGGTGTCGTGCCTCGCTCGCCGCGGACACTCGATGCCAAGCACGCCTGATCGCAGCGAGCTCCTGCATCCGGGAAAGTGCGTCCACGGCGCGGTCCCGCGCCGCTCAGGTCTTCCCCGCGAAGCCCACGTCCGGCAGGCGCTGACGCCTGCCCGAAACAAGGAGCACCCATGTCCACTGCCCGACCCCGACTGGAGATCGCGCACCTCGCGCGAGCCGAGCTGATGACCCCCGACCTGGAGGGTTCGCTCTGGTTCTTCACCGAACTGCTCGGCATGCGGGAGACCGCCCGCGTCGGCGACTCCGTCTATCTGCGCGCCTTCGAGGATCCCTACCACCACTCGCTCAAGCTGACCGCCGCCGACCGTGCCGGGATCGGCGTGATGGGGTGGCGTACCACCTCCCAGGACGCCTTCGACCGCCGCCGGGACGCCGTCGACAAGGCCGGCCTCGGCCTCGGCCCGACCAGGGGCGACGAGGGCGTCGGTGAGACCTTCGCCTTCCAGACACCCGACGGTCACTCGATGGAGCTGATCTGGAACGTGGAGAAGTATCAGGCGCCGCCGGAGCTGCGCTCACCCATCCTGACCCGCGCCTCGAAGCGCCCGCTGAAGGGCGTACCGGTCCGCCGCATGGACCACGTCAACCTGCTCGCCTCCGACGTGCGCGCCCAGAAGGATGCGCTGGAGCAGACCCTCGGCTTCGACGTCCGCGAAGTGATGGTCGACGGCAACGTCGATGTCGGCGCCTGGCTGAGCGTGAACCAGCTCTCCCACGAGATCGCGGTGATGAACGACGCGTCCGGCGCCAAGGGACGGCTGCACCACCTCGCCTTCTATTTCGGCAGCCCGCAGTACAGCTTCGACTTCCTCGAGATCTGCCGGGAGAACGGCGTACGCATCGAGATGGGCCCCGGCATGCACGGTGCGACCCAGGGCCTCTACCTCTACGTCTTCGAACCCGGTGGCAACCGGATCGAGTTCTTCGGCACCGTCGGCTTCCTCAACTTCGATCCCGACGTCGACACCAAGGTGTGGTCGGTGGAGGAGTTCATGAACGGCTGCGGCGTCTCGGTCGGCTCGTCGCTGTTCCCCGAGGAGTTCATGCTCTTCGGTACGCCGGTCGTCGACCTCGCCACCGGTGAGCCGATCGACGGCACCGGTGCCCGACTGGGTGCGCTGGCATGAGCCCGACCTTCGGCTTCCTGCACGGTTCCTGGCACACCGGGGGATGCTGGGAGCCGACCAGGCAGGCGTTGGAACGCCGCGGCGTGCCGTCGGTCACGGTGACGATGCCGATCGACGATCCCACCCAGGGCGCCGCCGACTACGCCGCCCAGATCGTCGAACAGTGGCGCGGGATCGACGACCTGGTGGTCGTCGCCCACTCGGCCGGTGGACTGACCGCGCCGCTGCTGCCGGCGCTCCGCCCGGTACGCGGCATGATCTTCCTCGCCGCGCTGCTGCCCGAGGTGGGTGACAGCCTGGCGGGTCAGCGCGCCGCCGGGCACCAGGTGATGACCGAGCAGTGGCTCACCGAATACCTCCCACAGCAGGTCCGATTGCCCGACGGGCGCACCGAATGGCCGGCCGAGCTGGCGCGGGAGATCTTCTACCACGACGTGGCGGATCCGGCCCTGGTCGAGGCCGCCCTCGCCGAGCTGCGCCCGCAGGCGATGACCCCGCTGACCGAGGTCACCCCGCTGCAGGAGTGGCCGAGCGTGCCGATGGACTACCTCGCCTGCGCCGATGACCGGGTGGTCTCCGCGGCTGCCGGGTCGGCCCTGGCGCGGCGACGGCTCGGGATCGAACCACGCCGGATGCCGGGCGGGCATTCACCGTTCCTCGCCCGGCCCGAGGAGCTCGTCGATCGACTGCTCGAGGCGGCCCAGCAGCAGGGCTGACCCGCCAGCGGTGCAGCGCGGCCATGGCGCCCCGCCGATCCGTCGGCGAGAATGACCCATGGACAACTCATCGAGATTCTCCCGCCGTGCCGCGCTGCTGGCCGCCGGCGGTCTCGCGCTCGCCACCGGTGCGCTCGGCGGCACCGCTGGATCCGCGTACGCCGCAGGCCGGCGGCGTACCCCGGCTCCGGAGACCATCGCGCTGCCGGGCGGCTTCCGGCCCGAGGGCATCACCGCCTCGGCGACCGCGCTGTTCGTCGGCTCGCTGGCCGACGGCCGGATCGTCCGCGTCGACCCGGTGACCGGGGCGGTCACCACCGTGTGGGCCGGTCAGACCGGCCGCCAGGTCCGCGGCCTGCGCCACGACCCGCGTTCCGGGCTGATCTGGGCCGCCGGCAACGTCGGCAGCGCGGCCCGCGTCTGGGCGATCGACTCGAACACCGGGGCGGTGGTGTTCGACCAGCTGGTGTCCGGCGGGGTCTTCCTGAACGACCTGGTGGTGACCCGCGATGCCGTCTTCGTCACCGACTCCCGGGTCGACCGGCTGACCCGGATCCCGCTCACCACGGCGGGTACGCCGACCGGTGCGGCACCCACCTTCATCCCGTTGGGCGGTGCCTGGCCGGCCGGCGACGGTACCGCGGTGAACGCCAACGGCATCCGCGAGCTGCCCGACGGGTCGCTGATCCTGAACAACAGCCAGCACGGCGGCCTCTGGCAGGTCGACCCGGTGACCGGGGTGGCGCGGGAGATCCCGGTCTCCGGCGGCCCCGGGATCACCGGCGGCGACGGCCTGGAACTGTCCGGCCAGTGGCTCTACAACGTCCGCGGCAGCGGCCAGTACGAGGTCTCGGTGCTGAAACTGAGCCCCGACGGCAGTGGTGGCTGGCGGGCCAAATGGCAGGGCGCGCGCAGCGACGAGACCCTCGACATCCCCTCCACCGCGGCGCTGCTGGGCGGCTGGTTGTGGGCGGTCAACGCCCGGTTCGGAGTGACCTCACCGGGCACCGCGTCCTACTGGATCACCCGGCTGCCGGCCCGCTGAGATCCTGGCGGGGTCACCGATAGCCTTGGGCCCTCGCCCGCCGTCGAGCACCCAAGGAGAACCGTGACCGCACCCCTGCGTACCGATGCCAAACTCGTGGTGTCCGCCTTCCTGGTCTCGGGGGTGGTGCATCTGGTGAAGCCGAAGGTGTTCAAGCCGCTGATCCCGAGCTGGGTGCCGGCGGATCGGGAGGTGATCGGTGCCTCGGGAATCGCCGAGCTGGTCTGCGCGGTCGGTCTGCTGCTGCCGGCCAGTCGGCGGGCCGCGGGGGTCGCGAGCGCGGCGCTGCTGGTCGCGGTGTTCCCCGGGAACGTGCAGATGACCGTCGACGCACTCGCCGGGACGAACCGGACCCGGCAGGCGATCACGCTGGCCCGACTGCCGCTGCAGCTCCCGTTGATCCGCGCGGCCTGGCGGGCCGGCCGCGACTGAACAAGGGCTGGATCCCCACCTGGTGAAACATCTGTGGGGGCGCCCGTACACTGTCGCCCGTGCCAGATGCCATCAGTCGTAGTCGCCGCCGGGCCGAGATCACGCGGGCCGCGATCCGCGCCTTCGCTCGAGGGGGTTACGACGGCACCACCCTGGCCGACATCGCCCAGGCCGCCGGGGTCTCCCAGCCCCGGATCAGCCAGATCTACGGCAACAAGGAGAACGCCTTCCTGGAGGCCCACGCGCAGGCCGCCGAGACGCTCACCCAGATGATCCAGGCCCGGGCCACGCCGCCGTTCTCCGCCGAACGGATGCTGGCCGGTTACTTCGATGTCGTCAGCCAGGATCCGGACAGCATGATGGTCATCTTCCGCGCCTTCACCTCCGCCTCCGCGGTACCCCGGATCGGGGTGGATGTCCGGCAGGTCCTCGGCGAGGTGGTCGACATCGTGATCAACGGGGCCGGTGGCACGTACGCCGACGCGCTCGACTTCCTGGGGCGCTGCTTCACGATCTATCACGTGCTGGCGGCCGATCTGCCCGGCCACGTCGAGGAGTCCGAGCATTTCGCGGGGGTCCTCGAGGAGCTGCGGCGGGGCCGGGACGAGACGCCCACCGACTGATCCCGGGCGCACCGGCCGCTGGTCAGGGAATGGACCGGACCCCGACGGCCCGGGGCGATGGTCTAACCTCCCGGACAGCCTGCCCGGCCGGGGCGGGTCGTCCCAGGGAGAGGTCGATGCGCATTCCACCCGCCCGCCGGCAGGAGTTGCTGCTCGAAGCCGCCTTCCGGGTGATGGCCCGCGACGGGGTCGCGGCCGCGACGACGCGTGCGGTCTGTGCCGAGGCGGACATGCCGCTGGCCAGCTTTCACTACGTGTTCGAGTCCCAGCAGGCCCTGATGGCCGCGCTGATCCGATCGGTGGTGCAGCGCGAATCACACCTGGTGCCGGGGTTCGAGCCCAGCGGCGACCTGGGGTGCGACATCGAGAAGCTGCTGCTGAGCACTTTCGAATTCGTCCGCGAGCACCCGGGTGAGGAGCAGGCGCTGCTCGAACTCGGGCACTACGCCGCGCGTACGCCGGGACTGCAGGAGCTCGCCGGGTCGCGGTTCGAGGTGTCCGCGGCGGTGGTACGCGGTGCGCTGGACCAGCTCGAGGCCCGGTACGGGCCGTTGCGCACCGACCGCGAGCTGCTGGTGCAGTTGGTGATCACGGTGATCGAGGGCAACACGATGGTCTGGCTCAGCACTCGCGACGATGAGGCCTGTCGGGCCGGTCTGCGGGAGTTCGCCCGCCAGCTCACCGACCTCTGCCGGGCCACCGAATCCGGGGAAGCCTGAGAGTTCTGCGGGTTTTCTGAGAGAAACAGCCCCAAAAATTTCGTTTTTGCGGGCGAACCTGCTTAGACTCGCCCCGTCCTTGTCACGAAATGATCTCGACGCGAAGGCCTGATCTTGTCCGACTCTCCCGAGCAGCTGCCCGACTCGCTCGCCGATGACCGCATCGACGAGTCCGCTGTGGAGCATCTGCCCCAGCGGGCCCTGGTGGATGACGAGCCCGCCGGTGCCAGCGCGTTCCGCTCCCGGATCCGTCGTTTCGCGCTCCCCGGCGTACTGACCCTGTCGGTGCTCGCCGGGCTGGCGCTCGCCGGTGTCACCGGGCCGCGTCCCGATGACAGCAGCATCGCCGCGGCCCCGGCCGCCGCGACCGCCGCGCCGGCCGCCCCGCCCGAGGCGCGGACCGCCGATACCACCAGCCGGGATCAGTCCCGCACCGCGATCGACGTGCCGACCCCCGAGGCGAGCCCGTCGGAGGGCGTTTCCCCCGAGGGCCAGCAGCCGGCGCCGCGGCCCGCCGAGGCGCCGCTGATGAAGGTGTCCACCCTGGCGCCGTCGCCGACCAGCAAGCCGACCGTCGCCGGCACCCGGTACGCGACCGCGACCGTGAATGTCCGGGCCGAGGCCAGCGCCGACAGCGACAAGATCGGTTCGGTCGCCGAAGGGGACGCCGTCTCCATCACCGGCAAGACCGCCTCCGGCTTCAGCCAGATCCTGCTCGACAGCAAGACCGGTTGGGTCTCCAGCGAATACCTGAGCAGCAACAAGCCCAGCGCCTCCGCCAAGCCGAGCGCCCCGGCCAGCAGCAGCCAGAGCCGGTCGTCGACCCCGTCGAAGTCCTCCAGCTCCTCCAGCTCCGGCAAGACCGCCTCGGGCAACGGCCCCGCCGCCCCGGCCCCGGCCCCCGCCGGTTCGGGCAGCTGCAAGCCGGTCGCCGGCCTGCAGGCCAGCACCGCACGCGTGCAGCAGGCCGTCTGTGCGAAGTTCCCCGGTGCCGCCGACAGCTACGGCGGCGTCCGACCGGACAACGTCGACTACCGGCACCCGGCCGGGCTGGCGCTGGACGTAATGATCTCGAACAGCTCCTCCGGCTGGCAGATCGCCGAGTGGGCCAAGGCCAACGCCGGCTCCTACGGCATCTCCCAGGTCATCTACCAGCAGAAGATCTGGACCACCCAGCGCTCCTCCGAGGGCTGGCGCTCGATGTCCGATCGTGGTTCGGCCACCGCCAACCACATGGACCACGTGCACATCTCCATCGGCGGTTCCTGAGCCGAGACCCGCGAAGCCCCCTGCTCCGGCAGGGGGCTTCGTGCGTTTCAGGGATGGCCGGGTACGCCTACGCGTCGTCCGCGGCGGCGATCGCCTCGATCTCCAGCAGCCACCGGGGATCGAAGATGTCGGCCACGATGACGGTCAGTGCCGGGCGATGATCGCCCAGGAACTCCCGGCGTACGGCGGTGTTCACCTCGGCCAGCGAGCGGTCGCTGAGGAAGGTGGTCACCTTCACCAGCTCGCCGACGCCCATCCCGGCCGATGCCAGGCAGGCCACCAGGTGTTCCCAGATCAGCCGGCACTGTGCCTCCGCGTCCTCGGGGACGAGCCCGTCCGCGGTCTCGGGGATCTGGCCGCTGATGAAGAGCAGCCGACGCCCGGCGGGTACCTCGAGGGCGTTCGTGTAACCGCCAACCGCCGCCGGAACCGTGGTCGGATCGTGCTGCTGTGTCATGGCCCACACGCTATCCCGCAGGGGTGATCCAGGTCATATCACCCAGCGCATATCCAATTGGATTTCCCGTAGTCAGGCGCCTATACTGAAGATGTCATTGGCGACAACCCCTAATCACAGAAAATTCCCCGACCTGCGGGTCAGGGTTCGTCGGAAAGATGAACAGCATGTCCTTCGCCAAGAACTTCCGCCAGCGTCGCGCCGCCAACCGCACCCAGCGGGCCGTGCAGCGCGCGATCAACAGCGCCGCCACCCCGGCGATGCGCGACGAGCTGATCCTCGTCGCCCAGCGCTCGCGCCTCTACTGAGCGATTGAGCCACCCCTGGGGCCACACCCCCAGGTAGCTGCTCCGCGGCCGCGGTCCTAGACCCCGCTGGCCCAGAGCAGCCCCGAGGACGGGCCGAGCCGACCGGCGTACGCCACGGCCTGGGCATCACTCAAACCGGCCACGAAGTCGGTGATCGCCCGCCCGCGCGCCATCCGCGCGACGTCGCCGCGGTCGGTTCGCCCGTCCAACCACTCGGGATGCTCCTCGCGTACCCGCTGATGCCCCTGCTCGGACAGGGCCACCAGATCGAGCAACCGCCGCGGCGCCCTGGTCGCGTCGAACCGGTCGCTCAGCCACGAGTCGAAGGTCTCCACCAGATCGGTGAGCAGCATCGACTGGCCGCGCTGCACCATCGCCAGATCCGGGCGGTGCAGCACGAAGTACTGGTGCATGAACTTCAGCACCTGGATCTGGTGCCATTCCAACGGGTTGACCGTCACCACCGGTGTCCGCGCGGTCGCCGGGTCCGGGTTCATCCGGACCGCCGCGGTGAAGTGGTCGATCCAGCGGCTCACGAACCCCGAGATCGCCCGGTCCGCCTCGCGTGACCCGTCGAACGGGGTCACCAGCACTCCGTCGACGAACTCGGTTCCGACGATCTTCACCGCCTCGGTGAAGATGTCGTCGTCGAACACCCAGTCATCCTTGTCCCGCGCCGCGCGCCGCAGCCGTTCCAGGCCTGCGCCCGGCTTGCGGACCAGGGTCTCCAGTTCGGCATCGGGTACGCCGAGCCAGCGCTCCTGCTCGCCCAGCCAGCTGCGGAACTCGCCCGAGATGGGGGAGTACTGCAGCACTCCGGAGCGGTGGAAGTCCTCCAGATCGTGCAGTGAGTAGGCGATGTCGTCGGCGAGATCCATCACCGCGCACTCCAGGGTCTGCCGGCCCGGCGGCAGTTCGAAACCCTGCAGCACCTCCAGCATCTCGGCCAGATCGGGGACGTAGGCGTTGAACTTCGCCGCCCCCGAGCCGTGCGCACCCGGGTTCGCCCCACGCGGCCGGTCCTGCCACTGGCTCGGATGCGGATCGGGTGCATGGAACCGGCCCCACGGATACTTCAACACCGCCGCCCGGGCCGCCGCGGTCAGGTTCAGCCCGTCGTCGTGTGCACCGTGCACCTCCAGCTCGGTGATGATCCGGAAGGTCTGCGCGTTCCCCTCGAAGCCGTCGGCCAGCCCGAACCGCTCCCGGGCGATCCGGTCCAGGGTGCGCTCGCCGAGATGGCCGAAGGGTGGATGCCCCAGATCGTGGGCGACGGCACCGGCCTGCGCGACGACGTGGTCCAGCCCGCCCCAGCGCTCGATATCGGCCGGGTCGGCGATCTGCCGCAACCCGACCGCGATCCCGCGCGCCAGCGCGGTGACCTTGATCGAATGGGTGAGCCGGTTGTGCACCAACCCGTCGGTCGCGTCGGCGGTGACCACCTGGGTGACATCGGCCAACCGGGCGAACGCCGGTGCGAACCGCAGCCGCTCCAGGTCCACCCGGAACTCCGATTCCGCCCCGGCGGTCAGTGGCTCCCAGAGCTCGCTCTCCTCGTGCCGGCGCGCCAGGCGTACCTCATCCAGTTCGACGGGATCCTTGGCTGCGACCGGCATGCATCGAATCTAGCGCGCGCGGTCCGGATCGGTCAGCGGTCCAGTGCCCGCTCCAACTGGTCCTTGGTCATCTTCGAGCGTCCCTTGATGCCCTTGCTCTTCGCCTCGGCGTACAACTGATCTCTGGTACGCCCACCCGGACCGCTGTGCGAGCGGAGGCCGCCGCGTCGGCCCGAGGAGATGTCCTCGGTGGAGGTGTCACTGGCCTCCTTGGCCTCACCGCTGCGGGCCCGTTCCTTGTTCACCGTGCGGGCGGCGATCTCCTCGGCGGTGTCCTCGTCGCGGCCGCGTTCGGTGAGCCCTTCCTTGATGTGCTCGTACTGCCGCTCGCGCTTGTCCGACCACTGTTCCTGCGGGGTCATCCGGTCCTCCTCGATGAGAGTCGTTCCTCGACCCACGGTACCCGCGGGGACCTCGCCCCAACCGAGGCGGCCGGCGTCCTAGAGTTGGCCCCATGACCAGCGCTCCCGTTGATGCCACCGCCACCGCGCCCTGGGCCACGCTCACCGACCTGGCCGACGCCTTCGAGCCCGATCTGCGGGGCTGGTTCGCCAGCGACCCGAAGCGGACCGAGGCGATGACGCTGACCGCCGGCGATCTGGTCGTCGACCTGTCCAAGAACCTGATCACCCCGCCGATCGCGCAGGCACTGGTGCAGCTGGCCCGCGAGGTCGGCGTACCCGAACGCGCCGAGGCGATGTTCCGCGGTGATCACATCAACGTCACCGAGGACCGGGCCGTGCTGCACACCGCGCTGCGACTGCCGCGGGAGGCGAAGCTGACCGTCGACGGCCAGGACGTGGTCGCCGACGTGCACGGTGAGCTGGACAAGATGTACGCCTTCGCCGACCAGGTACGCAGCGGCGAGTGGACCGGGGTCACCGGCAAACCGGTGCAGACCGTGATCAACATCGGTATCGGCGGATCTGATCTTGGTCCGGTGATGGTCTACGAGGCGCTCAAGCCCTACGGCAAGCTGGGCCTGGAGTGCCGCTTCATCTCCAACATCGATCCGACGGACCTGGCCGAGAAGACCTTCGGCCTGGACCCCGAGACCACGCTGTTCATCGTCGCCTCCAAGACCTTCAGCACCCTGGAGACCCTCACCAACGCCCGGCTGGCGCGGACCTGGCTCCTTGATCAACTCCGCGAGCGGGGCATCGTCGGCGACAGCGAGGACGACGCCCGCCGCGCCGTCTCCCAGCATTTCGTCGCCGTCTCCACCGCTCTGGACAAGGTCGAGGCCTTCGGCATCGATCCGGCGAACGCCTTCGGCTTCTGGGACTGGGTCGGCGGGCGCTACTCGGTCGACTCGACCATCGGCACCTCGATCGCGATCTTCATCGGACCCGAGCGGTTCGCCGATTTCCTGGCCGGCTTCCGGACGATCGACGAGCACTTCAAGAACACCCCGATCGCCGGCAACGTACCGATGCTGATGGGCCTGCTGAACGTCTGGTACGACAACTTCCTCGGTGCGCAGAGTCACGCCGTGCTGCCCTACAGCCAGTACCTGCACCGCTTCCCGGCCTATCTGCAGCAGTTGACCATGGAATCCAACGGCAAGTCGGTGCGCTGGGACGGCAGCCCGGTCACCACCTCCACCGGCGAAGTGTTCTGGGGTGAGCCCGGCACCAACGGCCAGCACGCCTTCTATCAGCTGATCCACCAGGGTACCCGGCTCATCCCGACCGACTTCATCGCCTTCGCCAACCCGGCCCATCCGCTGAAGGACGGCGACGCCGACGTGCACGAGCTGTTCCTGGCGAATTTCTTCGCCCAGACCAAGGCGCTCGCCTTCGGCAAGACCGCCGACGAGGTGCGGGCGGAGGGTACGCCGGAGGAGATCGTGCCGGCGCGGGTCTTCTCCGGCAACCGGCCGTCCACCTCGATCATGGCCCCGGAGCTGAGCCCCTCGGTGCTGGGCCAGCTGATCGCGCTCTATGAGCACATCACCTTCACCCAGGGCGTGGTCTGGGGGATCGACTCCTTCGACCAGTGGGGCGTCGAGCTGGGCAAGCAGCTCGCCAAGGAACTGACCCCCGCGGTCGGCGGTGACGAGGCCGCGCTGGCCGAGCAGGACCAGTCCACCAGTGCGCTGATCCGCTACTACCTGGCGCATCGTCGCTGAGGCGGCCGGGTCTTTCCCGGCCCAACTATTCTGGCGACATGCCCGCTGCTCGGTTCCTCAAGCGCGCGGTCGTGACGTGTGCGGTGGTGGGCGTGGCGGGTGCGCTGGCGGTGCTGGGTACGGCCGGATTCGTCCGGTCCACCGCCCAGCCGCAGACCTTCTCCGCCCAGAAGGTGCCCTTCGCCCCGGTGGCGCTGGTGCTCGGCGCGGAGATCTATCCCGATGGCACCCCCTCGCCCTATCTGAAGGGCCGTCTCGATCTGGCGCAGCGGTTGCTCGAGGCCGGCAAGGTCAAGGTGATCCTGGTCTCCGGGGACAATGGTGAGGAGCACTACAACGAGCCGGACGGGATGCGGAATTACCTGATCCGCAACGGGGTTCCGGCCGGCAAGGTGGTCGCCGACTACGCCGGCTTCGACACCTACGACTCATGCGTACGCGCCAAGCAGATCTTCGGTGTCGACCGGCTGACGCTGGTCACGCAGGGCTATCACATCCCCCGCGCGGTGACGACCTGCCGGCTCGTCGGCGTCGATGCCCAGGGTGTCGGCGACTACTCCGTCCGCACCTATGGCAGCACCTGGCGTTCCGGCCAGGTGCGGGAGCTCTTCGCCAACTTCAAGATGATGTGGGACGTCGCCACCCGCCGCACCCCGATCCTCGGCTCCAAGGAGACCAGCGTCACCGAAGCGCTGCGCTAGTGGGACCCACGCTCATCGCGTAGGCCGCCATGCGGAGCGAAGCGGAGCAATGGCAGCCGTGTCGAGATGACTCCCCGTCCCCTCCGAGGCATCGACTCGCTGGCGCTCGCTCACCCGCCGTTGGCGTATCGCGTGTCCACCAACCGCTCCTCCCACCGGTCCAGGTCGGCCAGCTGATCGGTGAGCTTGGTCCGGATCCGCTGCACCGCCTCCGGGCACAACGGCAACCGCAGTGGGGAATCCGGGTCCGCGACAGCGGCCAGGATGACGCGTGCGCCGGCGACCGGATCGTTGGGCTGCTGACCGTCCTGGTCGCCGAAACCGCGCCGCAGTTGCCCGGCCGGGGTCTCGTCGTACGCCGCCAGCGGTTCCGCCCGGCCGATCGAGCGGCCGGCGAAGTCGGTGCGGAACGGCCCCGGTTCGACGATCGTCACCCGGATCCCCAGGTCGCGTACTTCTCCGGCCAGCGCCTCCGACATTCCTTCCAGGGCGAACTTCGTGGTGGCGTAGGCCGCATGGCCGGGATTGCCGACCACCCCGCCCACCGAGGACAACTGCACGATGTGCCCGCCGCCCTGGGCGCGCAACTGGGGCAGCACGGCCCGGGTCACCCGGAAGGCGCCGAGCACGTTCACCTCCCACAGGGCGGTCAGTTCCTCGGGTGTCACCTCCTCCGCCGCACCCAGGTGCCCGTGCCCCGCATTGTTCACCAGCACGTCGATCCGGCCGTGCCGGGCGATGGCCTCGCCGACCGCGGCATCGATCGATGCCTGATCGGTGACATCCAGTCGCAGGGCATCGGTGAAGTCGGCGATCGCCCGGGTGTCCCGGCCGTTGCGACGACGGTATGCCCCTGCTCCCGAGCCTGCTCGGCGATCGCGCGGCCGAAGCCGCTGCTCGTTCCGGTGATGAACCAGACAGCCATGCTCTCCTCCTGATATCTTGAGATTCAAGACATTAGATCATCTTGAGGTTCAAGGTAAAGGGGCTCGGTGTGGACTCGGTCGAGAACGAACTCGAAATGTGGCTGGCACAGATGGACCCAGTGGATGCGGAGGTGGAAGCGGCGCGGCAGCGGATCGGCCGGCTCGCTCGGCAGTTCAACCGGGTGCTGGAGCGCGCGGCCAACGAGAACGGACTCAGCCTGGCCGACTGGGAGGCGCTCTCGGTGATCGAGCGCGCCGGGGGACCGTGCCGGCCCAGCCTACTGATGGATCAACTCGGCCTCACCTCGGGCACGGTCAGTGTCCGGATCGCCCGGCTCACCGAGGCCGGCCTGGTCGAACCGGTGACCGGGGCCGACGGCCGCAGCCGCCCGGTACGCCTGACCACCGCCGGACGGCGGCGCTGGCGGCGGGCCACCGCCACCCGGACCGCCATCGAGGCCGAGCTCTTCGGTGCGCTTGCCCCGGCCCAGCTCACCCGGCTGAATCCCTTGCTGGCAAAGCTGTTGGCGAGTTTCGAGGGTGAGTTCGGGGTCGCACCGCGGCACGACCGGACGGGCTGACCACGCTCATCGAGTAGGGCACCATGCGCAGCGAAGCGGAACAATGGCGGCCATGTCGAGATGAGCAGGTTGCGTTGGGTTCATCTCGACACGCTCGCTGCGCGAGCTACTCGATGAACGGAGGGGGATCGCTGCGCGAGCTACTCGATGAACGTCAGGTGAGGGCGCGGGCCGCGACGAAGACCGACGCGGCGGCCCAGGCCTGCGGATGGCAGGAGGCGGGGTAGGGGATCGGCTCCGGGTCGCCCGACCACAGTTCCGGCAGCCGACCACGGAAGGCCTGCGAGGCGACCAGCAGTCCCTCGGCCAGTTTCCGTGCCTGGTCGACGAATCCGCCCACCAGCAGGCCCCGGATCGCGACCGCGGTGTCATGCGGCCAGACGCTGCCGCAGTGATAGCTGAGCGGGGAATAGCCGCCCTCGGTGCTCGCCATCGTGCGCAACCCCAACCCCGAGTCCAGATCCTCGCGTACCAGCCGATCGGCGACCAGCGCCTCCTCCTCGGTGGAGAGGATTCCGGTACCGAGCAGGTGCCCGATGTTCGAGGTCACCGAATCCACCGGCCGCTTGGCCACATCCAGTGCCAGGGCAGGGAACCGGTCACCGTCGCGCTCGCACCAGAACCGCTCCCGGAATCGCTCCGCCAGACCATCGGCCCACACCCGCAGCCGGGTCACCTCGTCGGCATCCTCATCCGAGCCGTACGCCGCCAGCAGTTCCGCGCCCGCCCGCGCCGCCTGATGCGCGTACCCCTGCACCTCCACCAGTGCGATCGGCCCCTCGGCCCGCGAACCGTCGTGGAACCGGACCGAATCCGCCGAATCCTTCCAACCCTGGTTGGCCAATCCATGCCCGGTGGTGTCCAGATATTCGGCGAAGCCGTCGCCATCGGCATCGGCCCCGCCGGTGATCCAACCCAACGCCGCCCGCAGGTTCGGCAGCAGCTCGCGCACCTCGGCCTCCGGCATCCCCGCCCGCCAGGCATCGTGCAGCAGGCACACCCAGAGCGCGGTCGCGTCGATGGTGCCGAAATACAGCGGCGGCAGGGTCAGCTCGGCCATCACGTAGGTGCCGCGGCGCAGCTCGTGCATGATCTTCCCCGGCTGTTCCGCGGCCTCCGGATCCTCGCGGCGACCCTGCCGGGCGGCCAGCGTACGCAGCGTCGCGGCGGCCGGTCGCCAGTCCAGCTCGACCAGGAAACGCGAAGCCCACAACGAATCCCGGCCGAACAGGGTGAGATACCAGGGCGCACCGGCGGCGAAGAAGGTCTCCGCCGGCCGATCCGCGGTCGCCAGTCGCAACCCGTTCAGATCGTGCAGCGACTGCCGCAGCCACGGTTCGAGCTGGGGTCGATAACGGTCCGCGACCGGGCCGAGCGCCGCCTCGGCCAGCGCCGCCACCGGCAGTCCGGGGTCGCTCGGCGCCACCAGCACACCCCCACCGTCGCGCATCGTCAACCGCCACTGCAGCCGCAGCTCACCCCCGACCGGCAGCGGTGCCCGCCAGCGCAGTCGCAACACCTCACCCTCGGCCAGCACCTCGGCACCCGGTGCCGAGAGGGTCGAGACCACGTCCTCGCCGAAGCTGACCGATTCCCCGGAATCCGCGTCTGGGAAGGTGATCGGCGGCTGCGGCGTACCCTGCTTGATCGCCCCCACATTGCTGCCGTCGCTGGCCAGCAGCACCTCCAGCAGCACCGCCTCCCGATCCAGATCATCCAGCCCGCGCAGGGTCAGCGTCTCGGTCAGCTCACCGGGGCGGACCGCCCGCCGCCGCTCCAACCGCAGCTCCGGATCCTTCGGCCCCTGGACCGTCGAGACGAAGACCGTCTCCGCACCGTCGGCGTACCAGGCCAGCGGCGTCAACCGCTCACCGTCGACAAGCACCTCGTTGCGGCACAGGGTCCGGACGTCGGCGTGCAGCACACCCTCCGCGCGCCCCGGTGCCATGTCCCCGGACGCCCCGGACAGCGCCACCGTCGGCGCGGCCACCGTGGTCACCAGGTCGTGCAGGGCCTGCGCGGCCCGGGCCGCCGCCGTCCGCCGGGCGAGTTCGCCGGATTCGCTCACCGTCACGTCATTTCCTCTGCTGCTCGGCGTCCTCGGACACGGTTCCGATCATGGTCTCCATCACATCCTCGAGCATCACCCAGCCGACCGGTTCACCGTTCTCCGCGTCGGTGACCGCGGCCAGGTGCGCGCCGCTGCGCTGCATCGGGCGCAACGCCTCGAGCAGGGTCGCACCGCTCGACACCCGAACCAGCTCCCGGATCGCCGCCCTCGGCAGCGTGCGATCGGGATCGAGCGTCGGATCGAGCAGATCCTTCAGATGCACATATCCGACCCAGCCGGTCTCGCCGCGGACCGGGAACCGGGAGTGGCCGAATCGGACGCAGGTCTCCTCGGCCTCGGCAACCGTGTCGGATTCGTCGAGCGCGATGATCTGCTCGACCGGGATCGTCACCTCGGCGACCCGGCCGCTGTTCATCGTCAGGGCGCCGGCCATCAGCTGATGCTCAGTGTCCTCCAGCAGACCGCGTTCGTGCGACTCCTCCAGATATCCCGGCACGTCCTCGACGCTGACGGTGGAGGAGACCTCCTCGGTGGGTTTCACCTTGAGCAGTTTCAGGACACCGTTGGCGATCGCGTTCAGCAACCAGAGCACCGGGCGCAGGGCCAGACAGATCAGATACATCGGCGGTCCGAGCAGCAGCGCCACCCGTTCCGGCCCGGCGATCGCCAGATTCTTCGGCACCATCTCGCCGAGCACCATGTGCAGATAGACCACGACCGCCATCGAGATCACCAGCGACACCGGATGCATCAACCCCTCCGGCAGGTGCACCAGCTCGAACAGTGGGGTGAGCAGATGGGCGATGGCCGGTTCACCGAGCGCGCCCAGCGCCAGCGAGCAGACCGTGATGCCGAGCTGGGCGCCGGCCATCATCGTCGAGACGCGATCCATCGCCCGCACCGTCCAGCGGGCACCGGGGCGCCCGTGCGCGGCGGCCTCCTCGATCGGGGTACGCCGCGCCGCGACCAGGGAGAACTCCGCTCCCACGAAGAATGCGTTGCCCAGCAGGAAAAGCACCGCCAGGGCGATCGCCAGACCGTCACTCATCGGCGTCCTCCGGATCCGGCAGCACCTCGAGCTCCGCCTCGGCCACCCGGCGGCCGTCCAACCGACGGACGGTGAGCAGCACCGGCACCTCGGGGGAGATGCCGTCGGCGTCGGGATGGGCGTGGTCGCGGCCGGTCGCCTCGACGGTGTCACCGACCTGGCTGAACCGCTCCAACCGTTCGGTGATCAGCCCGCCGAGGGTCTCGCTGGCCAGCCCTTCGGGCAGCTCCAATCCGATCAGGCGGCGCACCTCGTCCGGGCGCACCAGGCCGGAGAGCACCCAGTGGCCGGGGCCGAGTTCGGTGATCTGGTCCTGCGGGCGGTCCTGTTCGTCGGTGATCTCGCCGACGAGCTCCTCCATCAGGTCCTCCAGGGTGATGATGCCGTCGGTGCCGCCGTATTCATCGATGACGATCGCGAGCTGCAACCCACCGCGCAGTTGGCCGAGCACGTTGTCCAGGGGCATCGATGCCGGCACCGCCGGCACCGTGCGGACGATCTCGCCGAGGCGTACCCGGTCCCGATCCTCCGCCGGCACGGCCAGCGCATCGCGGAAGTGCGCGGCGCCGATCACGTCGTCGGCGTCCTCCCCGATCACCGGGAAGCGGGAGTGACCGGTACGCCGGGCGGCGGCGAGCAAGCGGTTCACCGGCACGGTCGCGTCCAGGAAATCGGCCCGGGCCCGCGGGGTCATCGCATCGGCGGCGAACCGCTGCCCGAGTTCGGCGGTCTGCTGCATGTGTTCGGCAAGGGCCGGATGCAGGGTGCCCTCGCGGGCGGACCGGTACGCCAGCGCGCTCAACTCCTGCGGGGAATGCCCGGACGCCAGCTCCTCCGCCGGGGTGACCCCGAACAGCCGGACCACCGCATTCGCGGTGCCGTTGAAGAACCGCAGCAGCGGCCGGGTGACGGCGACGAAGGCGAGCTGCGGGGTGGCGATCCAGCGCGCCAGTCGCAGCGGTTCGGCGAGCGCCCAGTTCTTCGGTACCAGTTCGGAGAACACCATCTGGGCCAGCGTCGCCAGCACGAAGGCCAGGCCGAACGAGATCGGGGTGGCCACCCCCTCGCCGAGCCCGAGGCCGTGCAGCACCGGCCGAAGCAGTTCGGCGACCGATGGTTCGGCGATCAGACCGATCACCAGACTGGTGATGGTGATACCGAGCTGGCAGCCCGACAGCTGGGTGGACAGCGTGCCCAGGGCCCGCTGCACCGATTCCGCTCGGCGGTCACCCTGCTCGGCGGCCCGTCGGACCGCCGGGCGATCGACGGTGACGAGCGCGAACTCCGCCATCACGAAGAATCCACAGAGCGCGATCAGGACGATGACCAGCGCCAACAGCAGCCACGCCGTGGCCAAGAGAACCTCCCGGTTCGATTGATCTGTGCCGTTCGGGGCGCGAACCTGTGGCGCACCCCCGCTTCCCACACGTGCCGAGCCCCCCGCTCGAGGAGCAGGGGGCTCGGTGGGGAAGGATCAGGCGCCGACGTTGAAGGTGTCGGGGTCCGGGCCGATCCGGTTGCTGTCGTCCAGGCCCGCGATCTTCTGCATCGCCGCATCGTCCAGCTCGAAGCCGAAGACGTCGAAGTTCTCCTCGATCCGCTTCGGGGTGACCGACTTGGGGAACACCACCAGGCCGCGCTGCAGGTGCCAGCGCAGGATCACCTGGGCCGGCGTACGCCCCAGCTGCTCAGCCAGCTCGGTGATCACCGGGTTCTCCAGATCCTTGGCCTGGCCGAGCGGCGACCACGCCTCGGTGACGATGCCCTTGCTCTTGTCGAAGTCGACCATCGCGTCCTGGGTGAGGGTCGGATGCACCTCGATCTGGTTCACCGCCGGGGTGACGGTGCCCTTGTCCAGGATCAGCTCCAGGTGCTCGCGCTGGTGGTTCGAGACGCCGATGCTGCGGGTCAGGCCGTCGCGCTGGGCCTCCTCCATCGCCAGCCAGGCATCGAGGTACTTGTTCTGCTGCGGCACCGGCCAGTGGGTCAGGTAGAGATCGAGGTAGTCCAGGCCGAGCTTGCCCAGGCTCTCGGTGATCGCGGCACGGACATCACCGTGCCGGTCGTTCCACAGCTTGGTGGTCACGAAGAGCTGGTCACGGGGGATCCCGGACTCCTTGATCGCCTGGCCGACACCCTCCTCGTTGCCATAGATCGCGGCCGTGTCGATGTGCCGGTAACCGACCTCGAGGGCCTTGCGGACCGCCGGCACGATGTCCTCGGTGGACACCTGCCAGACCCCGAAACCGAGCTGGGGGATGGTGTGGCCGTCATTGAGGGTGATCGTGGGCACGTTCGTCATCAGTTCCTCCGATTCGTATGGGGTTGTCCGCCGCAGCCGCTGGTGGCGTACCCGAGGGACAGCACGGGCGACCGCGGTTTCATTCCCGGACCGGACAAAAAATCCTGACCGGGTGGTACGTCATGGAACAATGGAGGTCATGTCCTCCCTGCCTTCCGAACTGAATGCCCGTGTCGCTGCCGTAGCCGGGATCGACCCCGAGCTGCGCGCCGCGACCAAGCCGCAGTTCGGTCACTTCCAGTCCAACGTAGCGTTGCGGCTGGCGAAGTCCGAGGGCAGGCCCCCTCGCGAGGTGGCGCAGCGGATCGTCGACGAGCTCGAGGTCGGCGATCTGTGCGAGCCGCCGGAGATCGCCGGACCGGGCTTCATCAACTTCCGGCTCCGCAACGAGGTGCTCGCCGGTGCCGCTGAGGCCGTGCTCACCGATCCGCAGGTCGGGATCGTGGCGACCGATGATCCGCAGCGGGTGGTGATCGACTATTCCGCGCCGAATGTGGCCAAGCAGATGCACGTCGGTCACCTGCGCACCACGATCATCGGCGACTGCTTCAACCGGGTGCTGACCGCGACCGGGGACACCGTCATCCCGCAGAACCACATCGGCGACTGGGGCACCCAGTTCGGGATGCTGATCGAGCAGATCCTGGATGAGGGCATCGAGGCGGCCGAGCTCGATCTGGCCGCCGCCGATGCGCTCTACAAGCGGGCCGCGGCGCACTTCAAGACCGATCCGGAGTTCGCGACCCGGGCCCGGGCGCGGGTCGCGATCTTCCAGGGCGGCGATGAGCAGTCGCTGGCGATCTGGCGGCAGTTGCTGGAGATCTCCAAGCAGGGCTTCAACGACGCGTACGCCCGGATGAACGTCTTGTTGACCGACAAGGATCTGGCCGGCGAGTCGACCTACAACGACGACCTGGCCGCGGTCTGCGACGAGCTGGAGGCCAACGGGGTCGCGGTCATCGACAACGGCGCGCTCTGCGTCTTCGTCGACGGCTTCGACGCGCCGCTCATCGTCCGCAAGAGTGACGGCGGTTACGGGTACGCCACCACCGACCTGGCCGCGATCCGGCGCCGGGTGCGCGAGTTGCACGCCGACCGGATCATCTATGTCACCGATGCCCGGCAGTCCGGGCACTTCCGGCAGGTCTTCGCCGCCGCCCGGAAGGCCGGCTGGTTGCCGGACACCGTGCGAGCCGAGCACATCGGTTACGGGATGGTGCTCGGCGAGGACGGCAAGCCGTTGAAGTCCCGCGACGGGTCGGCGGCCAAGCTGGTCGACCTGCTCGATGCCGCCGAGCAGAATGCCGCGCCGGAGATCGCGCTGGCCGCGATCAAGTACGCGGACCTGTCCTCGGGGCTGCAGAAGGACTACGTCTTCGACCCCGTGCGGATGACCAGGACCCAGGGCGACACCGGGCCCTACCTGCAGTACGCCCACTCCCGCTGCTGCTCGATCCTGCGCGAGGCCGCGGCTCGGGGATACCAGGTCGGCCCGATCACCGTGCTCGACGAGCCGGCCGAGCAGCAGCTCGCGCTGAACCTGTCCCGCTTCGGCGAGGTGGTGGCCGAACTGGCGGAAAACCTGCAGCCGCACAAACTGTGCAGCTACCTGTTCGAGCTGGCCAGCGGTTATTCTGTGTTCTACGAGAACTGCCCGGTGCTGAAGTCCGAGGACCCGGTGCGGTCCTCGCGGCTCGGGCTGGTGCAGGCCACCCGCGACGTGCTCGCCCGCGGCCTCGACCTGCTCGGCATCATCGCCCCCGAGCGGATGTGACCGCGTACCTCGAGTAGGGCGCCCCGCGCCCGTGTCGAGAGGTATTCGTCACGCCTCCCGCAGCGCGCGGCGCAGCACCCGCAGGCCCCGGTGGAGTTCCCGGTCCGGTACGCCCAGGCCGAGCGTGATCCCGGCCGGCCCCGCACCGACCCACCGACCGCGGGCGTCGCCGAGGCGTACCCGCTTCGCCAGGCAGGCCGCCCGGACCGCATCGGCACGCTCTCGGTCCAGCGCGATGACCGCCATCGCGCCGACCACCTCGACGCCCGCGATTCCTTCCAGGGCGGCGATCACCCGCTCGGCGTTGGTCTCGATCAGCCGTCGGGAGCGGCGCAGATGCCGTCGCAACCCGCCCTCGGCGAGGTAGCCGGCGACCGCACGCTGGGTGATCGCCGCGACCGGCGGGCCGAGATCGCGGCGGGCCTGCAGCACCGGTTCGACCAGCTCGGGCGGCACGATCAGATACCCGGTGCCGATGTCCGCACCGAGCACCCGGGAGAAGGTGCCCAGATGCACCACCGGGGCATCGGGCAGCATGCCGTGCAGCGTGGCCACCGCGGGGTGGTGCAGGAACTCGGCATCGTAGTCGTCCTCGAGCAACAGGGTGTCGGTGCGGACCGCCCACCGCAGCAGTTCCAACCGCCGGTCGGCCGGCATCGAGTCGCCATGCGGATAGAGATGGTTCGGCGTGAGCACCAGCAGGTCGAGATCCTCCGGCAGCTCGCCGAGGCGTACGCCACCGGTATCGACACCCACCTCGATCAGGTCGGCCTGCTGCCGGCGCAGCGCGTTCCGCAGTCCCGGGAAGCCCGGATTCTCAACCCCCACACGGATTGCGCCGTTCGGCAGCGACAGCATCAGGATGCCGATGCCCTCTCGGGCGCCCGCGGTGACCACCACCCGGCCCGGGTCGACGACCATCCCGCGCTGGATCCGCAGGTGTTCGGCGATCGCTGCGCGCAGCTGTGGTTCACCGGCGGGATCGGGCCGGTGTCGTCCGCCGGTGGGCTGGCTGGCCTGTCGCCAGCAGCGCCGCCAGGACGGGTCGGACAGCGGCGTCCCACCGGGCGGTCCGGGGGTGAGATCGAGGATCGCCGGGTCGTCGGTGGGTGTGTGTGCCGGTGGCAGCGGGTCCGGCTCGGGTGCCCGCTGACCGCTGGGTAGTCGATGGCTGACGATGGTCCGGGAGCGGTCCACCGCGACCAGGTAACCCTCGCCGATCAGCAGATCGTAGGCCGTGGTCACGGTCCCGCGGGAGACCGTGAGGCGGTTCGCCAGCTCCCGGGTCGAGGGCAGCACGTCACCGGGTGCGAGGACACCGCGGGCGATCGCACCGCGGATCGCGGCGGTCAGCTGAGCGGGCAACGACCGCGCACCACCCCGCTCCAGGGTGACCGGAAACTCCGCGACCATGCCGCCAGCATAGGCGTACTGGACCAAACAACTTGGTCATATCTGGATCTGGTCTGGTCCAGTCGGCTGCAGCAGGCTGGACGCATGACAACTCTCGAGACCCCCACCGACACCCGTGCCGTCGTCAATCCCGGGCTGGCCCGGATGCTCAAAGGCGGCGTGATCATGGATGTCGTCACCCCGGAGCAGGCGCGGATCGCCGAGCAGGCCGGCGCCGTCGCGGTGATGGCCCTGGAGCGTGTCCCGGCCGACATCCGGGCTCAGGGTGGGGTGGCGCGGATGTCCGCCCCCGAGCTCGTCGAATCGATCATCGAGACCGTGTCGATCCCGGTGATGGCGAAGGCCCGGATCGGGCATTTCGTCGAGGCCCAGGTGCTGCAGGCGCTCGGCGTGGACTACATCGACGAGTCCGAGGTGCTGTCCCCGGCCGACCACGCCAACCACATCGACAAGTCCGGCTTCGAGGTGCCGTTCGTCTGCGGCGCCACCAATCTCGGTGAGGCGCTGCGCCGGATCGCCGAGGGTGCCTCGATGATCCGCTCCAAGGGTGAGGCCGGCACCGGTGACGTGTCCGAGGCGATGCGCCACCTGCGGACCATCAACTCCGAGATCCGCAAGCTCGCCGCCACCAGCGAGGATGAGCTTTTCGTTGCTGCCAAGGAATTGCGGGCACCGCTGGAGCTCGTTCGTCAGGTCGCCCGTGATGGGGCGCTGCCGGTGGTGTGTTTCGTCGCCGGTGGGATCGCCACCCCGGCCGATGCGGCGATGATGATGCAGCTGGGCGCCGACGGCGTGTTCGTCGGTTCCGGCATCTTCAAGTCCGGTGACCCGGAGCGCCGCGCGAAGGCGATCGTGCGCGCCACCGCCCACTTCGACGACCCGCAGGTGATCGCGGATGCCTCCCGCGGCCTCGGTGAGGCGATGGTCGGCATCAACGTAGCCGATCTGCCCGCCCCGCACCGCCTGGCCGAGCGCGGCTGGTGAGGATCGGCGTACTCGCCCTGCAGGGCGCGGTCAGCGAGCATGCGGACCGGCTCGCCTCGCTGGGTGCCGAGGTGGCGTTGGTACGCCGGCCGGAGCAGCTGGCCGATCTCGACGGCCTGGTGCTGCCGGGCGGGGAGTCCACCACGATGGCCCGGCTCTGCGCCCAGGTCGACCTGGTACCGGCGCTGCGGGACCGGATCGCCGACGGCCTGCCGGTGCTGGGCACCTGCGCGGGCCTGGTGATGCTCGCCGACGAGGTGCGCGACGGTGCCGCGCTGCAGGGCTTCGACCGGATCGGTGGATTGCCGGTATCGGTTCGACGCAACGGATTCGGCGGCCAGCTGGCCTCGGCCGAACTGCCCCTGCACTGGTCCGATGGCGGCGCGGGCAGCGGTGTCTTCATCCGGGCACCACGCATCGAGGAGGTCGGTCCGGGTGTCGAGGTGCTGGCCCGCTGGGGCGATGAGGCGGTCGCGGTGCGCCGGGACCGGATCCTGGCGGCCAGCTTCCATCCCGAACTGTCCTCCGATACCCGGTTGCACGAGCTGCTCTGTGAGTTGGCGACCCGGTCGATGGATCGCCTCGCCGGTTGAGCACCAGCTCGCGAAACCCCCCGAACTGCGACGAAACCCCTGCTGCAGCAGGGGTTTCGTCGCATCTTCGGATGTCTCGTGGCGGCCCTACGAACCGGTGCTGGCCAGGCCGCCGGTGCTCTCGGGTTCGAGCGGGGCGTCACCGGCGGTGGCGCTGCCACCCGGATCCTTGCTGTCCCCGACGGGCTCGGCATCGGGGTAGCCACCCAGGCCACCGTCGCTCGGCGGCAGCGGCGCCGTGGTGGGCTCATCGACCGGCGGCTCGGCCACCGGCGGTTCCGCCGGGGGCTGGGTGACCGGCGGGGTGGTGACCGGCGGTTGCAGGGTGGGCGGCGCCACGGTCGGGGTCTCCCGCGGGGTCGCGGTCCGCGTCGGCTTGTCGGTCGGCTTGCCCGTCGGGGTCGGCTTGGCCGTCGGCCTGCCGGTCTCGGTCGGTTTCGCGGTGGGCTTGCCGGTCTCGGTCGGTTTCGCGGTGGGCTTGCCGGTCTCGGTCGGCTTCGCGGTGGGCTTGCCGATCGGGCTCTTGGTCGCCGTGGGCTTGCCGGTCGGCGACTTCGTGGCCGTCGGCTTGCCGGTCGGGGTCTTGGTCGGCTTGGCCGTCGGAGTCTTGGTCGGCTTGCTCGTGGTCTTCGTCGGCTTGGGGCTCGGCTTGGGCTTGTTGCGCGCCACGATCTCCTTCGCCAGCGGCTCCCACTTGGCGTACGCGTCCGGGTAGCCCGACCGCTGCACCGCCTGGGCCGCCTTGGTCAGCGGCATCTTCTCCCAGCCCTTGATGTCCTTCAGCCCGGGGTTGTTGGTGTGCTTGGCGACCCCGAGGAAGGCCTCGGTCGCCAGCACCGGATTGCGGATCTCCTTCACCGTGCCCCAGCCACTGACCGGCCGCTGCTGGAACAACCCCTGCGAGTCCCGGTCGCCGTAGTTCAGGTTCCGCAGCGTGGACTCCTGCATCGCCGTGGCGATCGCGATCTCCATCGCCCGCTCGCTGAACCCGTGCTTCTTGGTGGTCGCGATGATGATCTTCGCGTTCTCGAGCTGTTCCTTGCTCAGATCCTGATACTTCGACGACGGCGCGGAGGCGGCGGTCGCGGTGACCGTCAGGGGCACGGTGATCGCAGGGACGCCCAGCACGGCGCCGATCGCGATCGCGGCCAGCGCCTTGCGGCTCTTCAGCTTGGTCCTGAGGCTCATCGGGGGTTCTCCTGGTGCGTCACGGGGGTTCGGGTGTCCTGCGTTGCCCATCACGCTAGGGAAATGCGAGCCTGCGGAGAACATCGAGAGCGGCGGAAGGTTCCCTCTCGCTCGGGACGGCTGGTTCAGCCGGCGCGCTCGACGAGGAGGGCGATCTGGATCCGGGACTCCAGATCGAGCTTCGCCGACAACCTGGCCAGGTGCGTCTTGACCGTCGCCTCACCGACGTGGAGCCGGTGCGCGATCTGCTTGTTGGACAGGCCCTCCCAGACCAGCCGGGCGATCTCCCGCTCCCGGTCGCTGAGCTGGGCCATCCCGGTCCGCGCCTGTCGCTGCCGCTCGCTGTCCGCACCGGCGAAGTGGTTCAGCAGGTGCCGGGTGCTGCGCGGTGAGAGCACCGCTTCCCCGGAGTGCACGATCCGCACCGCGTCGCGGATCTGCTCCGGACGGGCGTCCTTCAGCAGGAAACCGGCCGCCCCGGCCTCCAGGGCCGCGTACACATATCGGTCCAGGTCGAAGGAGGTGAGTGCGACCACCTGGGGCGGGCGGACGCGGCGCCGCAGCATCGCGGTCGCGGTGACCCCGTCGACCCGCTGCATCCGCAGATCCATCAGCACGACGTCGGGTGCGTGCCGGTCGGCGGCGACCGTCACCTCGTCACCGTCGGTGGCCTCGGCGACGACGGTGATGTCCGGATCCTGTTCGAGAATTCCGCGTACGCCGGCGCGTGCCATCGGGTCGTCGTCGACGAGCAGCACCCGGATCGGTCGAGCCGCGGGTGGGGTGGTCATGCCGCCATTCTAGGAAGCTGGCCCCGGTGTCGCCGGGTCGTCCACCGCGGCCCAGGGCAGTTGCACCGACACCTCGAACCAGCCGTCCGCGGTGGGCCCGACGGTGATCTGGCCGTCCAGTGCCGCGACCCGCTCCTGCATGCCGATCAGCCCCGACCCCGAACCCGGCAGCCCCGACGGGGCACCGGTCAGTGGATTGCGGATCCGCAGCAGCACCCCACTGCCCGGAGCCGCCCGCAGATCCAGTCCGACCGAACTCCCAGGGGCATGCTTGACGACATTCGTCAGGGCCTCCTGGACGATCCGGAAGACGGCCCGGTTGAGCAGCGCACCGGCCTGCTCCGGGTCGCTGAGCATCACGAAGGCGTTGACCTGGACGCCGGCGGCGATGGTCGAGTCGATCACCTCGGCCACATTGGCCATCCCGTGCAATGGGATCTGCGCCGGTTCGGTGACCGGCCCGGCGCGATGCGGGTCGCGCAGTGCACCGACCAGATCCCGCAGATCCTCCAAGGACCGGTGGGCATTGTCGCGGACCACATGGGCGGCCTCGGTGACCCGCCCGTCGCCGGCCCGGGCGACCTCCTCCAATGCCCCGGAATGCAACGAGACAAGGGAAAGGCGGTGTGCCAGCGCGTCGTGGATCTCGCGGGCCAACCGCTCCCGCTCGGACTGCCGGGCGAGCTCGTCGGTGAGCCCGGCGACATGCTGCTGGGCCTGCTCCAGGTGCGCGTCGGCGCTCTCCAACTCCCGGCGGCTGCGGCGCAACCAGCCCAACATGAAGGTCCCGGCGTACCCGATCACCATCGCCACCACGTCGAAAGCGATCCGAGTCGGCTGATCGACGGTCGGCAACGGAACCCAGGTGCCGTCGGTCAGGGCGTTTCGAATCAACACGATCACGCCGACCACCCCGGCGCCGATCGCTGCGATCCGTCGTTGCCGGGCGGGGCGCCGGGCGATCAACTCGCTCATCCCGAGGAACATCAACAGCGGATCGAGCTGCAGCACCAGCGCGATCCCTGCGCCCATCCCCCAGAGCACCCAGGGACGAGTCCGGCGCCAGAAGATGGAGATCTCGAGCAGGAAAGCGACGAAGAACGCCAGGATGCCGAGGTTGCTGATCGATGGGCCACCGTTGGGCATCGGCGGTCCGCCGAGATAGGGCGGCACTTCGAGGACGGCCATCACGCTGACGACCACCATCACCACGAATGCCAGGATCGACGCCAGGACAGACAGCACGCGGCGTGACCAATGCCTGGTGCCGCTGCGGGAGGGGGTGGACATGTCCTGAGCCTAGGGCGGGGGACCGACATCGCGCGTCCCCCGATTCGGCGTACGGAACGTCCCGGCTGTCCACCGATCGGGGGACACCGATCGACTCGATCGGGCGACGCGGTCACCGCCGCGGGGCCGGGATCGTTGGGGCATCACCCACCCGGTTCGCCGGCCTACCCACAGGAGTCACGATGTCCCAGCAGCAGCCCCCGCAGCGTCCGCACCAGCAGCACCCCAACTACGCGATGTATCCGCCGCAGGGCCAGCCGCAGCCCGGCCCGGCCGGACCGCCGCCGAAGGCGAAGAAGCCGATCCACAAGCGGGTCTGGTTCTGGCTGTTGCTCGTGCTGGTCGGCATCGTCCTGATCAGCCAGGCCGGCGGGGGCGGTTCCGAATCCGCCGACGGCGAGGGTCAGCCGGCCGGTCAGCCGACCCGAGCCGGGAAGACGACCCCGCCGCCGGCCGGTTTGAACACCCCGGTCAAGGACGAGGATCTGGAGTTCACCGTCACCGGTTTCAAGTGTGGCGTCTCGGTCGAGGACCCGTTGACCAAGATCCAGCCGCAGGGCCAGTTCTGCAAGATGGACCTGTCGGTGAAGAACCTGGGCAGCAAGCAGGAGACGCTGTTGGACAACAACGTGAAGGTGCTCGACGACAAGGGTGCGGAGTACGCCTCCGGCAGCGAGACCTTCATCGTGAAGGACGTCATCGTGCTCAAGCAGATCAATCCCGGGAACACCCTCACCGGCAGCATCTACTACGACGTGCCGGCCGATGTGACCCCCACCAGGGCCAAGGTCCAGGGTTCGATGTTCAGCCGGGGCGGGACGATCGCGCTCGCCTGAGATGCGCCCCCGGTATGTGATCATGGTGCCTTCGAATCCCTCCATCGAACGGCAGATCCATGAGCAACAACCAGTGGGGTACCCCCGGGCCCCAGGGCGGTTTTGGACAGGGACCCGGTCCGCAGGGGCCGGGTCCGCAGGGACCGGGTCCGCAGGGACCCTACGGTCAGCAGCGGCCCGGTCCGATGGGACCGCAGGGGCCGGGTTTCCCGCCGTACGCCGGCGGCCCGGCTCCGCGGCCGAAGAAGAAGGCGACCCCGATCGTGCTGATCGCCCTGATCACCGTTGTCGCGGTGCTCGGTGCGATCATCGGCTTCGCCCTCTGGGCCGCCCGGGACACCCCGCAGAAGGGCGTCGACCGCTACTTCGAGGCGCTCAACGACTCCTATTCCGCCAACCTGGCCGACGTCGTGGTGAACGTCCCGACCGCCGCCGAGCTGAACGCCGCCAAGCAGTACTCCCTCGGCCAGCGGGGCGACTACACCGTGAACAGCGTCAGCACCTCCGGTGACCTGGCGAAGGTCGAATACACGATCGACGGGCGCACCGAGCAGGTGGATCTGCGGATGCGCAAGGTCGACGGGAAGTACAAGGTGGTCGACGGGTTCTCCAAGCTCACCCTGAAGTCCGCCGACGACCTGCCGCTCGCGATCGGCTACGAGAACAGCAGCATGACCGGCAAGGAGGTTCCGGTCTACCCGGGCACCTACGAGATCCGTGGGGTGAGTGGCGGCAAGGGGTTGTCCAGCAGCTACTACGAGTTCAAGGACGGCAACACCGTCACCCTGAAGCCGGGGGAGACGAAATCCGTGGACGTGCAGATCCAGCTGAACGAACGCGGCAAGGAACTGGTCCGCTCCACCGTGGGGTCGGCGTTCAGCCGCTGCACCATCTCCTCGGATCCGGCACCGGCCAACTGCCCGTTCAGCGTGACCGCCCCGGCCGACAAGGGTTCGAACCTCGCCAACTGGAAGCTGGTCGGTGAGCGGAGCCGCTCCGAGGTGGCAGCGAGTGCCGATGTCGCCGCCGGCCAGCCGCTGACCGCGACCTGCGTCACCTTCGAGGCCCAGCTGGACTACGAGTACTACACGGCCGACTACTCCAGCCGCACGGTGCGCGCCCCGCAGTCCAAGTTCACCGGTTGCGCAGACCTCACCCAGTCCCGGTCCACCCCGACGGTGACCTGGAAGTCATGACGCGGAGCTGAACCAGTACGCCGATTCCGAGCGATCGGGACGGTGCACGAGAAGCGGCCCCCGGGATATCCCGGGGGCCGCTGTCGTTCGGCTCGGCTCAGTGACCGAATTCGTCGGAGTCCACCGGCGCCATCCCGGCCGGCGGCTGCAATCCGCTCAGCAGGTCCAGCTCCTCGGTGCTCAGCGCGAAGTCGAAGATCGCCAGATTTTCCTGCTGGCGTTGCGGATTCGCCGACTTGGGCGCCACCGCGCACCCGAGCTGGACGGCCCAGCGGAGCAGCACCTGACCGGGCGTACGCCCGTGCGCCGCGGCCACCTGCTGCACGGTCTGGTCCTGCATCAGGCCGGTGTCGCGGCCCAGCGGGGACCAACCCTCGGTGACGATCCCGTGGGCGGACTGGTACGCCCGCTCCGCCGGCCGGTCGAGCCACGGGTGCAGCTCGATCTGGTTGACCTCCGGGGTGGCACCGGTCTCGGTGATCAACCGGTCGAGGTGCGCGGGCTTGAAGTTGGAGGTGCCGATCGCCCGGGTCAGGCCCTGTTCGCGCAGTCGCAGCATTCCCTGCCAGGCCTGCAGATAGGCGTCCTGGTCGGGGTTCGGCCAGTGGATCAGCAGCAGGTCGACATGGTCCAGACCGAGGCGTTCCAGGTTGCCCGCCAGGCCGGCCGCCGGATCGGAATGCCAACGTCGGTTGAATTTAGTGGTGACGAACAGGTCATCCCGCGGCAACCCGCAGTCGCGGATCGCGCGGCCCACGCCGACCTCGTTGCCGTAGTTCTCGGCGGTGTCGACGTGCCGGTAGCCGATCTCGACCGCGGAGCGGATGGCGGCCTCGACCTCGGTGTCGTCCATCGGCCAGGTGCCGAGCGCCACCTGCGGCATCTCGGCACCACCGGCCAGTCGCATCAACGGTGCGAGCTCGGTCACCGCGATCCCTTCCTCAGTTGATCGTTCCGGGCTTCGCCGCCGGCGAATCCCGCAGCGGATCGGGGTTGTTGGTGCGGTCGACGGCGAGCCAGGCCGCACCGATGATGCCGGCCCGGTTGTGGTGCTTCGCCGGCACGATCGGGGCATTCAGCTTGAGCTTGGGCAGGAACTTCTGGTGGTCCTTGCTGACCCCGCCGCCGATCACGATCAGGTCCGGCCAGAGCAGCTTCTCCACCGTCTCGAAATAGCGCTGCAACCGCGGCACCCACTCCTTGTAGGAGAGGCCGAGCTTGTCCTTCACACCGGAGGAGGCCTGGGTCTCGGCGTCATATCCGTCGATCTCCAGATGGCCCAGCTCGGAGTTCGGCACCAGCACGCCGTTGTAGATGATCGCGGTCCCGATCCCGGTGCCGAGGGTGGCCATCAGCACCAGCCCGGGGTGATCCTTGGCGGCCCCGAAGCGGACCTCGCAGACCCCGGCGGCGTCCGCGTCGTTGACCAGCACCACATCCCGGCCGAGCCGTTCCTCGAACAGCTTCTCGGCCTCGCAGTCGATCCAGGACTTGTCGATGTTCGCCGCCGAGCGGGTGATGCCGTGCATCACCACCGCCGGCACCGTCACCCCGATCGGGCCGTCGCCGATCTGGTCGGCGAACTGCTCGACGATCTCGGCCACCACCTCCGCGACGTTCTTCGGAGTGGATTTCTTCGGCGTATCGATCCGCAATCGGTCGGTCGCGAAGTCACCGGCGGTGAGGTCAACGGGCGCTCCCTTGATGCCCGAGCCGCCGATGTCGATTCCCAGCACTGGTCGATCAGTCACACGATGAGCCTAGTGGCCCGATTGCATCTGTGCCACGGGGTCCGCGTTAGGTTGGCTGGTGCAGGCAGGTGGTTGAAAGGATTTCGATGAACTGGTTGGTGACCGGTGGGGCCGGCTACATCGGGGCGCATGTGGTGCGGGCCTTCGCCGAGGCCGGGATCGGCACGGTCGTGCTCGACGACCTGAGCTCGGGGCGCCGGGATTTCGTGCCGGCCGGCGTACCGATGGTCGAGGGCTCGATCACCGACACCGAACTCGTCGCCAAGACCCTGGCCGAGCACGAGGCGGTCGGGGTGGTGCACATCGCCGGCTTCAAGTACGCCGGGGTCTCGGTGCAGCGACCGGTGCACACCTACACCCAGAACGTCACCGGCACCGCCTCGGTGCTGGAGGCGATGGAGCAGGCCGGCGTACCGCGGCTGGTGTTCTCCTCCTCGGCCGCCGTCTACGGCACCCCCGAGACCGAGCTGGTCACCGAGGACTCGCCGACGCGACCCGAGTCGCCCTATGGCGAGTCGAAGCTGGCCGGGGAGTGGCTGATCGCCGACCAGGGCCGGGCCACCGGACTGGTGCACACCTCGCTGCGCTACTTCAATGTGGTCGGGTCGGGGACCGATGAGGTCTATGACGTCAGCCCGCACAATCTCTTCCCGATCGTCATCGAGGCGTTGCTGGCCGGCCGGACACCGCAGATCTTCGGCACCGACTACGACACCCCGGACGGGACCTGTGTGCGGGACTACGTGCACGTCGCCGACCTGGCCCGCAGCCACGTCGCCGCCGCCCAGGCGCTCGCCGCCGATCGCTCCCTGGATCCGGTCTACAACCTCGGTTCGGGCACCGGGTTGTCGGTACGCCAGATCATGACCGCGATGGCGAAGGGCACCGGGATCGACTTCACCCCCGAGGAGGCGCCGCGCCGCCCCGGCGACCCCGCCCGGATCGTCGCCACCGGGGAGGCCGCCGGCCGCGATCTGGACTGGGCGATGCGCCACGACATCGACGAGATGGTCCGCTCCGCCTGGACCGCGCGGACCGCCCACGCCTGAGCGTGGGGGGCAGGGCCTCCTACGCTCGTCGAGCAGGTCGCGCAGCGACCGTGTCGAGACGTACTGGCTCATCTCGACACGCGATCCATTGCTCCGCTCCGCTGCGCATGGCTCGCTACTCGATGAGCGTGAGGGGCAGGGTCCGTTGCGCATGGCTCGCTACTCGATGAGCGGGTGAGTGTCAGCGTTCGATCGCGCGGGCGTGGGCGGCGCGGGCGAGCTGGTCGTTGACGATGTCGCGGGCCACGGCCGCGTCCAGATGGTGCAGCACCAGGGTGACCGGGCCCGGGGTGGTGTCCAGGTGCACCGAGGCCAACCGCAGCAGGCGTTGCAGCGGGCCCTGGGTGAGGCGTACCGACTGGGTCTTGGCGTGCGGAACCACCTCGCGGCGGTGCTGCAGCCAGCCGGATTCGCCGACCATCACGTGTTCGTTCCAGCCGTAGCGCAGGAAGCGCCAGCCGATCGGCCGCAACCAGGCCGCCCGGCGCGGTACCGAATACAGCTGCACCCACTCGTCCTCGGCACCGGGCAGCAGGTATGCCATCGCGATCCGGGTCTGCGTGGTGCTGGCGACCGGGAGCAGCATGCTGGAGGCCGATCGGTTGTTGTCGGCGCCGTCGCTGCCGTAACCGAGCACATCGATGTCCACCCGGTGCAGCCGCAACAGGTGCCGCCACAGCCAGGACTGCTGGATGCGTACCCCCTGGATCCGATCCACCGGTACCGACTGGCTGCTCAGATTGGTCAGCCCCCGGGTGATCCGCAGCGCCCCGCTGCTGGTCCGGGCCAGGGTGTAGTTGAACTGCGCGATCACCCTTCGGCTGATCAGCGAGACCACACCACCGACCAGCGGGATCAACCCGGCCAGTGCGAACGCCCCCGCACCCGCGTACCAGGTGATGACCATCGCCGCGATCAGGCCGAGCACCGAGACCAGGAACTCGGTGGAGGTGACCAGGCCGAGCACCAGCATCGGCGGCTGCAGGCGTACCAGCACCTGGTCCGAGCTGGCCAGATCCTCCAGCGCCCGGGCCTGTGGCTGCTGGCCGGCCGCCTCGACGGTGGTCCGCTGGCCGTGCGCGCGGGCCAGCAGATAGTCGCGCAGCTGGTACGCCTTGGCGCGCTTCAGATAGCGCAGGGTGACCCGGGAATCGCTGCCGCCGGCCTCGATCCGCAGCTCGCTGAGGCCGAAGATCCGGGCCCCGAGCGGCTGGATCACATCGACCGACTGGATCCGGTTGAACGGGATCCGTTTGGAGGAACGGTTCAGCCAACCCGTCTCGATCCGCAACTCGTCGCTGTCGATGACGAAGCGGGTGAACCACCAACCGGCGAAGGCGATCAGGCCGCTGAGCAGCACGATGCCGAGCACGACCGCGATGATCAGCAGGATCGGCAGGGTCTGCGCCCACTCCAGTGCACCGCCGTTTCCGTTGCCGGGCAGGAATTCCCGGCCCACGGCGACGATGATCGCCAGCAGGACCACCCAACCGCGGATCAGCGGGGTCAGCGGATGCGGGCGTTCGGTCGCCTTGACCGCCGGGGTCTGCTCACCGGGCGGGACCACGACGGGATCGGCGGGGTGCTCCGGTGAGGTCACAGTCCCGAGGTCCTCGTCTCACCGAGCTCGGTCAACCGGTCCCGCAGCCGGGCGGCCTCGGCGGGCGGCAATCCGGGGACGGTGGCGTCGGTGGAGGCGGAGGCGGTGACCAGTTTGACCGTGGCCAGCCCGAGCGCGCGTTCGATCGGCCCGGATTCCACCTCGACGACCTGCATCCGGCCGTAGGGGACCGCGGTCAGCCGGCGGAACCAGAGCCCGCGGGTGACGTAGAGGTCGTCGGCCAGCTCGGCGTACCCCCAGGATCGCCAGAGCGCACCCATCCGCCACCAGCGCCAACTCGTCCAGAGCAGGCCGGCGACCAGGATCGGGACCCAGCAGATCGCCAGGCCGCCGGAGAAGAACCAGCCGGCCCAGGTGGCGATCGCGACCAGCGGCAACCAACCGATCAGTACGCCGATCCGCAGCAGCGTGCGGTAGCGGGGGGAGAGCCGGCGCCACTGTTCGCTCGGCGGGGCGAACAGCAGGTCGGCCTCAGTGGCCATGGCCACCGCGGCGCTGCCGCTTGCGCTGCCTGCGGGCGATCTTGCGCCGGAAGGACTTGCTGTCCGGTCCGTAGACGTCGATCCCGCCCATAAGGCACAGGCCCTTGAGCACGAGCGTCGGGCCGTCGGGGTGCGGCCGCAGACCCTTGACATCGGTACCGCCCATGACGCCGATGGTCTCATCCCGCACGTTGACCCCCTCGGGCACCAGCAGGGTCAGCCCGCCCATGATCCAGGCGCCCTCGATCACCGCCTCCGGGGCGTCGAAGGTGGCCTCGGTGAAGTCGAGATCGTTGCCGCCCATCAGCGCGAAGCTGCGGGTCTGGGCGCGCACCTGCCAGGGACCCTCGCGATTCGAACCGCCCATGATGCCGATCAGGGTGTCGGGTCGGTCGGCGCCGGCGGAGCGGCGCACCGCGGGGCTCACCGAGGTGGGCTGGTGCCGCTGCTGCGGCAGCGGGGAGTTGATCGGGACCAGATCACGGGTCAGCGGGATCAGGTCGTCGAAGGTCCTGGCCCGGGTGGCCTGGCCGGTGCGTTCGTCGTGTTCGTCGCGGGTCAACCGGCCTTCGGCGTACGCCGCGGAGAGCAGGTCGAGCACCTGGTTGCGGTCTGCGTCGCTCGCCCGCAGGTCGCCACCGACCGCGGGGCCGACGTCGTCGGGTTCGCGCGGAGTCATGGCAGCAGCCTAGGCCAGATCTCCGACCCGGACCCGGTCCGCGACACGAGGCCCGGGTTCACCCCGGGTAACCCCGGGGCCGCGTACGCTGGGTCCGCCGCGCGGGCGTAGTTCAGTGGCAGAACGGCACCCTTCCCGGGTGCAGACGTGAGTTCGATCCTTGCCGCCCGCTCCACTCGCTCGGGCGTACCGGGCAGCATCCGATCATCGAGTGCACCCCCGGTACGGCCGGAGCCGCACCGGGGGTGCGTGTCGAATGGTCGGTCAGGCCGCCTCGGGCAACGGCTCGACGAGCAGCTGCTGGATGTGCGGTGCCAACGTCGCCACCAGATCGTCGATGCTCACCATCGCCAGGGCCGCGTCGCGCAGCATGTAGCGGTGCCCGGCGGTGCCGGAGAGAACCGCCGCCGCCAGTTCGGCGCGGAGCGCCGACCGGTCCAGGCCCAGATGCTCGGTGAGTGCGGTGAACGCCCGGGTGGCCAGGAACTCCCGGCTCTCGACGAGCCCGTCATCGGTGCAGCTCGAGCGGAACAGCGTGACGAACCGGGACTTCGACTCCGGGTCCTCCCAGACCTCCAGGAAGCAGCGCGCCGCCCGCTCACCGAGCCCCTCGATCGGCCCGTCGATCACCTGTTTCAACAGCCAGTCCGGGTCCGAGAAGGGCGAACCCGCCAGCGCTGCGGCGTACAGGGCCGCGCGCCCGTCGAAATAGTGATGGACCAGCGCGGGATCCACCCCGGCATCGCGGGCGATCGCCCGCAGGGATGCCCCGGCGTACCCCTTGTCTGCAAAGTGCTTCCGAGCAGAATCCAGGATCAATCGCCTGGTGTCATCCTGTGGTCTCGGCCCCCGTGATCTCGTCATAAGTTGAATGCTAACCAGCGCCCGGGTCTGTGTCTGGACAATCGGATGAAGGATCGATCCGTTACCGATCGCGATGCGTCGGTTGGGGGAGATGCGCTAGAGTGTGCTCGCGCCCGTGGCCTCGTGCTTGTGGGCCGCGCGAATGTAGTTCAATGGTAGAACATCAGCTTCCCAAGCTGAGAACGCGGGTTCGATTCCCGTCATTCGCTCCACGCCGGGCTGTGCAGGAGAGGCAGAGATGAGATTCTCCGACTTCTGGCGCAGCGCCTACCACGACAACCGCAGGGGTTTCCGCTTCGTCGTCGGCATGTGCCTGTTCTGGATCGGGCCGGTCTTCTTCATCTGGGCCGGTGTGGCCATGGATCGCCCGTCGATGCTCGGCTGGGGCCTGCTGGCCGGAGCCGGCTGGTTGCTCGCCTGGGCGGTGATGCTGATCCGGCACTTCCGCTCCGCCCCCGGTGAGGTCGCCGACCTCACCCCCACCGTGCCGATGATCGCGCCCGGGCTGATGATGGTGGTCGGGACCTTCGGGGCCTTCGCGAACTTCTCCTGAACCCCTAGGGTCGGGGGATCACTCCTTGGCGTCGCCCCAGCCGTGCCAGCGGTCGATCTCGGCCCGTACCGAGACCCGCTTGCGATCCCGGGTCGGATACTCCTTGCCGGTGTAGTGCTTCGCCAACCGGTCGATGTCGACCAGGTCCGGGTCGTCGACGACCTCGACGACATGGCCCTGGATGCTGACGTGGGTGTACCACTCGCCGTCCTTCATCGCGGTGAGCGCGATCCGGCCGTCGTTCTTCAGGTGCTGCAGCCGGACCCGTTCGGCGTCCAGGTTGAACAGCACCCGGCCGTCGTCCTCGATCAGATACCAGGTCGCCACGCTGACCGGCTGGCCGTCGGATCGGACGGTGGCCATCACCGCGGGATTGGGTTCGCGCAGCAGATCCATCACCTTGCCGGTGGGTGCACCTTTGGACATTGCTCCTCCTGGTCATGCGTCGGTTCGCGACAGCAGTCTGTCACCGCGGTCTCTAGGCTGAACGCATGCCGACCCCAGATTTCATCCTTCGGTTGCGGGAAAAGATCGGTACCGAACTGCTCTGGCTGCCCGGGGTGACCGCGGTCGTCATCGATCGGAGTACGCCGCAACCGCGGGTGCTCTGCGTGCGCCGCGCCGACAACGGGCAGTGGACGCCGGTCACCGGGATCGTCGATCCGGGGGAGCCGCCGGCGGTCGCGGCCGAACGGGAGGTGCTCGAGGAGGCCGGGATCACCGCGGTCTGCGAGTGGCTGGTCTCGGTCGAGGTGGTCGGCCCGGTCACCTATGACAACGGGGATCGCAGTCAGTTCGTCGACCACTGCTTCGCGCTGCGATACCTGGCCGGTGAACCCCATCCGGCCGACGGTGAGAACACCGAGGCCGGCTGGTTCCCACCGGATGCGCTGCCGCCGATGAACGAACGCTTCCAGCGCGCGGTCCAGCAGGCGCTCGCCGAGCCCGGTCCGGCCCGGTTCACCCGCTGACGGGGCCGGTGCCGTCGCGCCAGCGCCGGTAGGCCTCCGGCAGGCAGACCGCGCAGGGTCGGTAGCCGGCCGCCACCGCGGCGTCCTCGTCGGCGAAGAAGACGCGATATCGGGCGTACGGCCCGCCGCGCGCCAGGGCACGCAACGCGCCCGGGCAGTCCAGCCGGCCGTAGATCCTGCTGCGCCGATGGCCGCCGAGCGTGCCCGGCACCGCCGAGGCGTACGCCGTGCCGTCCAGGCCGAGCAGCCGATAGGTCACGCCGACGCCGCGGGAGCCTTCGCCAACCGGATCACCGTGCCGATCACACCGAGCGCCGCGAAGAGCAGGAAGATCACCAGGTCCGCGAGATAAGCGCCCCACAGGTCCGGCCGGAGCAGATTGACCAGCACGAACTCGGCCCGGCTCATCCCGCTGGCGGCACCGTATTCCGGGTAGGCGGTCCAGATGTCGGTCGCCACGATCGACACCAGACTGGCGGCGACACCGACCAGGATGACCCCGATCAGCGCCGGCGCACCACGCCGGGCCTGCGTCCCGGCACCGCGGGCATAGAGCCAGACCGCGAGCCCGGCGAGCAGGAACGGGATGAGCGAGGCGATGAACCCCAGCTTCCACAGCATCACGGTCGCCACCACCCCCGCCGGGATGGCGACCAGGGAGAACGCCAACCCGCGGCCGACGCGCTCCACCGGTGCCTCGACGCTCAGATCGGGAGGCGACTGGGGTGCACCGGGATAGACCGGAGCCGGCGGGTACGACGGGTTCGGTTGGTAGGTCTGACCCGGCTGGTACGCGGGATTCTGCGGGTACGCAGGATTCGGCGACACCGGCTGCCCGGAAGGATTCGGAGGGACCATCTCTGGTCCGCGGGGTTCGGTGGGCATGCTCATGGGTGGCCTTTCCTGGCTGATCTGGGCACATCGTGCCCTCCGGTGGATCGCGGCGCCAGCGTTGTTATCGGATCGCCACCAAAGTCGGTGGTGACGCTGGACACCCTCTCCCGGCGTCCGGGGCACCTGTGGTTCATTGGTCCCGAGGACAGCACGCGAGAGAGGGCCACCCATGAGTGAGAACAGTCAGGCACCGACCGAGGCCGAACTGGCGGCCGGTCGGGAGGCGTATGAACTCGATCGCGCCCACGTCTTCCATTCCTGGCAGGTCCAGGAGACCTTCAAACCGCTCACCGTGGTGAAGGCGGACGGGTCGCTGGTCTGGGACGGGGAGGGCAATGAGCTGATCGACCTGTCCGCGCAGCTGGTGTTCACCAACCTCGGTTTCCAGCACCCCAAGGTGGTGCAGGCGATCGTCGACCAGGCGCAGACGCTGGTCACCCTCGCCCCACAGCACGTCAACGATGCCCGCTCCGAGGCCGCTCGGTTGATCACCGAACTGGCACCCGAGGGGCTCGAGCACGTCTTCTTCACCAATGGCGGTGCGGACGCCAACGAGCACGCGGTCCGGATGGCGCGGTTGCACACCGGCCGCCGCAAGGTGCTCAGCGCCTACCGCTCCTACCACGGCGGTACCGATCTGGCGATCAACGTCACCGGTGACCCGCGCCGGATCGCCAACGACAACGGCGATGCCGGCACCGTGCACTTCTTCACCCCGTTCCTGTATCGCAGCTATTTCAACGCCAGCAGCGAATCCGAGGAATGCGAGCGAGCCCTCACGCACCTGGAGAACGTGATCAAACTGGAGGGCCCGTCGACGATCGCGGCGATCATCCTGGAGACCATTCCCGGAACCGCCGGCATCATGGTGCCGCCACCGGGCTATCTGGCCGGGGTTCGCGAACTCTGCAACGAATACGGGCTGATGTACATCGCCGATGAGGTGATGGCCGGTTTCGGGCGGACCGGGAACTGGTTCGCCATCGACCGCGAGGGCGTCACCCCGGATCTGATCACCTTCGCCAAGGGGGTGAACTCCGGTTACGTGCCGCTCGGCGGGGTGATCATGTCCAATGACATCTACCAGACCTTCGGCACCCGCAATTATCCCGGCGGGCTCACCTATTCCGGGCATCCGCTGGCCTGCGCCGCCGCGGTCGCCACCATCAACGCGATGGCCGAGGAGAAGGTCGTCGAGAACGCCGCGCGGCTCGGTGAGGAGATCATCTGGCCCAAACTGCTCGAACTGTCCGAGAAGCATCCCGCGGTCGGCGAGGTCCGCGGGGTCGGCGCGTTCTGGGCGATCGAGCTGGTCAGCAACCGCGAGACCAGGGAACCCCTTGCCCCGTACGGTTCCTCGAGCCCGGCGATGAACGACGTCGTCGCCGCCGTGCTCAAGGGCGGGGTGCTGCCGTTCTCGAACTTCAACCGGATCCATGTGGTACCGGCGCTGAACATCCCCGACGACCAACTGCGCCGCGGCCTGGACATCATCGACGAGGCCCTCGACGTCGCCGACCAGCACTACCAGGGCTGACCCCACGTTCATCTCGACACGTGTCCCGGCTCCGCTTCGCTGCGCCGGGTCACTACTCGATGAACGGGGTGATCGCCAGCGAGTCGAAACCACGTTCCTCGAGTAGCTCGCGCGGCGAGCGTGTCGAGAGGAACTCCGTTGCTGCCGCTCCGCTTCGCCGGGTCACTACTCGATGAACGTGGCGATTTCCTTGGCGATCTCCAGGGAGGCGGTCGCGGCGGGGGAGGGGGCGTTCAGCACATGCAACTGGCGCGGGCCCTCGACGAGCGCGAAGTCGTCCACCAGGGTGCCGTCCGCGCGCAGCGCCTGGGCGCGTACCCCGGCCGGTGCCGGGACCAGTGCGTCGTCGCCCAGCTCGGGTACCAGCTCGCGCAGGCTGGCCAGGAATCGCTGCTGGGACAGCGATCGCGCGACCTCGCCGATCCCGGTACGCCAGAAGCGGCGGCCCAGTCGCCACAGACCCGGCCAGCTCACCGACTCCGCCAGCTCACCGGGCACCACGTCCCGCCAGCGATACCCCTCGCGGGCCAGCGCCAGCACCGCATTCGGCCCGGCGTGCACACCGCCGTCGATCATCCGGGTGAGATGCACACCGAGGAAGGGAAGCGTGGGATCGGGTACCGGATAGATCAGCCCGCGCACCAGGTGTCGCTGCGACGCGGTCAGCTCGAAATACTCACCACGGAAGGGAATGATCCGCAAGCCCGGCTCCACCCCGGCCAGTCGGGCGATCCGATCGGCCTGCAGGCCCGCACAGTTCACCAGCGCGTCGCCGCGCAGGTCGAGGCCACCGGCGCGAACCCGGACACCGCGCTCGTCGGTGACGATGCCGGTGACCGGTGCGTCGAGCCAGATCTCCCCGCCCAGGCCCACGATCTCATCGGCGAGCGCCCGGCAGATCCCCGGATAGTCGACGATGCCGGTGGAATCGACGCGCAGTGCCGCCAGGGCCCGGACGTGCGGCTCGTACTCCCGCGCCCGGGCCACATCGATCCGGCGGCAGGGCACGCCGTTGGCGGTCCCGCGGCGCTCCAGTTCGGCCAGCGCCGGCAACTGCTCGGGGCTGGTCGCGACCACCAGCTTGCCGGTCACCTCGACCGCCACGTCGTGGCTGCGGGCGTACTCGACCATCGAGACCGCACCCGCCGTGCAGAGCCGTGCCTTCAACGATCCGGGGCGGTAGTAGAGCCCGGAGTGGATCACCCCGGAGTTGTGTCCGGTCTGGTGCTGCGCGACCCGCGATTCCTTGTCCACCACGACCACCCGGTGACCGCGGTGCAACAACTCGCGCGCCGTGGCCAACCCGATGATGCCGGCACCGACGATCACGACCTGGGACATGGGTCCACACTAGGCTGACCGGGTGCGCAGCCGCAGCGAGCTCCTCGGCACGATCGTGTTGATCGTGTGCTGGGCCGCGACGCTGGCCACCATCAAGATCGCCCTGTGGGGCTTCTCACCCTTTCAGGTCGCCGCGGGCCGCTGCCTGATCGGGGCGCTGCTGCTGTTGCCGGTCGCGATCGCCAGCGGTCGCGGGCCCGGGTTGCGGGACAACTGGTTCAGCTATCTGCTGCTCACTCTGGGCAATGTGGTCGGCTTCACCGGGCTGCAGACCTATGCGCTGCAGAATCTGCCGTCCGGGTTGGTCGCGGTGCTGATCTATCTGCAACCGGTCCTGGTCGCGGTCTTCGCCGCACCGGTGCTCGGCGAACCCCTCGGCCGCGCGAAGCTGATCGGGCTGCTGACCGCCTTCGCCGGCATCGTCGTGGTCAGTGCCGACGCGCTCGGTGGCCGGGTGTCACTGGTCGGGGTGCTCTGCGCGATCGGTTCGGCGGTGGCCTGGACCTTCGGCACGCTCACCTATCGACGCTGTTCCGATCGGGTCGACCCGCGCTGGTCGGTGGCCCTGCCGTTCCTCGTCGGCGGCGCGGTGCTGGCCGGATTGTCCGTGCTGCAAGGCGATCCGCCGATGCGGTGGGGGCTCGTTCCGGTGATCGGGCTGGTCATCTCCGGCGCCGTCGGTACCGGGATCGCCTGGCTGCTCTATTTCTGGCTGGTCAGCACCGGTGGCGCCGGACGGACCACCTCACGAATCTTCTTCGTGCCGATCCTGGCGATCGTGATCGGCGCGGTGGCGCTGCACGAGCGGCTCTCGATCACGGTGCTGCTCGGGGGCGCGCTGGTCGTGGTCGGGGTGTGGCTGGCGAATCGGCGCTCGGTGATCAGCGCGCCTGGCTGAACCGGTGCAGCGCCGCGCTGGCACCCTCGGCGTCGCGCACCCGGTGGAAACCGTCCTGCTCGATCAGGAACTGCAGCGGCAGTGGGGTCTTCTCCCCGAACACGAAGTCGGCTCCCTCGGGACCGGGCGTCGGGCGTGGATTCCCGGCGACCGCCGCGGGCAGGAAACTGTTCACCAGCAGGGTTCCGTCGTCGGTGCGCATCGCGGTCAGCGCGCGGAGCTGGGTGACGGCGTACGCCGCATCGTCCAGTGCCCGGACCCGCAACTCGCGGTGGACCCCGCGGGTCATCAGCGCGATGAATCCCGCGAACACCGCACCCATGATGATCAGCGGCAACGGAAACCCTTCGGTCGGACGGATGGTCCTGATCCCGACAAAGGCGAAGCCGAAGATCACCAGCAGCAGCACGATCCCGCAACCGGCGAAGACGATCGGCCCCCGCTGGCGCTGGATCTCGCTCGTGCGGGCCGGTTCGCACCAGGTGACCCGCTCGCCGGCCAGCAGCACGTCACCGAGCAGCCGCTGCTCCTCCGGTGGTACGCGGCCCATCTGGAGGCCCGGATCGGGTGCCTCGGCATGTCGTTGCGGATCCAGCAGGGCGGCCTCCGCGGCGTCGGCATCGGTGTCGGTCAGCCACAGGAACCCGTGGCGGCGGTAGCTCTTGCGGCTGGAGCTGGAACTGCTCCGGGTGCTCTGGTGGACCTCGACCCGCCAGAGCAGATCGGTCCGACCGCGCTCCTGGACCCGGGTGAGATGGGTCAGGGTCTCCCGGGGTTGTTCGTCCACGATCCGCGTACCGTCGCGGCGCACCTCGGCGACCAGGGCCCGGCGATCGGTGACGGCCTGGAGCTGCGGCGGTGTCCCACCGAAGAGCCGGCGCCCCATCGTCGCCAGCAGCACGAGCAGGCACAGCCCGAAGATGACCGGCCAGGAGCCGGTGAGGCCGCCGAAGGACAGCCCGCCGAAGCTGTTGGCCACCGTGCCCCACAGTCCGGTCAGCAGCCCACTGAGAACGGTGGTCATGAACAGCAGCACGAATGCCCCGCCGACCAGCCCGCCGAAGCTGGGTCGTCGGCGTGGCCGCTGCGTCGACCAGAGCACGGCTTCACCGGGTGCCAACACGGTTCGCAGGAGTTCTTCGGTCTGCAAGGGAGCGCTCCTTTCCTGACTGTGCAGGATAGTTGCCGTCCGGTGCAGTACGCCGCAGCGGCTCCGTCAGCGCGGGGCAATCCGCGCACGGACCGCCAGTGCGGCGCAACCGATCACGGCCAGGCCGCCGAGCACCACACTCCAGGTGAGCGGTTCGCCGAGCAGCAGCGCCGCCCAGGCGATGCTGAACACCGGTTGCACCAACTGCACCTGGCTGACCCGCGACATCGGGCCGAGTGCCAGACCGCGATACCAGGCGAAGAAGCCCAGGAACATGCTGACCGCGCTGAGATAGCCGAAGACGGCCCACTGCCCGAGGCTGGCCGCCGGCGGCTGGCGGGCGATGCTGACCAGGGTGAGCGCCAGCATCACCGGCGTGGAGATGACCAGGGCCCAGGAGATGGTCTGCCAGGAGCCGAGTTCGCGGGCCAGCAGGCCACCCTCGGCATAACCGATCGCCGCGGCCAGCACCGCGCCGAGCAGCAGCAGGTCCGCGGCGCGCAGACCGACCAGCGCGCCGCCGCCGGACAGGGCCGCGAAACCGACGGCCAGCACCGCGCCGAGACCGGCCAGCAGCCAGAACCGCCGGGGTGGGTGCTCGTTGCCGCGCCGGGCGGCGAGCACCGCGGTGGCGGCCGGCAGCAGCGCGATCACCACGGCGCTGTGGTTCGCCGGGACCGCTGTCAGGGCGTACGAGGTGAGCAATGGGAAACCTGCGACCACCCCAGCCGCGACGACCGCCAGCCGCAGCCACTGCCGGCCACGGGGGCGTGGCTGCCGGGTGCAGATCAGGGCGAGTGCGGCGAGTGCCGCGGCCACCACGGCCCGACCGGCGCCGACGAACAGCGGTGGCAACGCCCCGTCGGCGACCACGACACGGGTCAGCGGCACGGTGAACGAGAAGGCCAGCACGCCCAGCAGGCCCCACCACAGTCCATTCGACGAGGTGGAAAGCGGTGACCGTTTCGGGCGAGTAGCGCTACTGTGTGCTGTCATGAATGACGATAGCACGGCGAGACTGGCCGGAACTCTGCGCCGTTGGGTGGATGCTTCGGCCCCGGGCATGCGGCTGCCCTCCACCCGCCAGCTGGTCGCCGAGCACCAGGTCAGCCCGGCGACGGTGCAGAAGGCGGTCCGCTCGCTGGTGGCGGCCGGTGTCGTCGAGACGCGGCCGGGGGTGGGCAACTTCGTCCGCGAGGTACGCCGGCTGGCGAGCAGCGATTTCGGCTGGCAGACCGGGGCACTGGGGGAGGCCGCTCCCCGGGAACCGCAACGCACCAGTTCGCTGGCCAGCGCACCCCCGGAGGCGATCGCCCTGCACTCGGGCTATCCGGATCGGGAGCTGCTGCCCGAACGACTGGTCCGGGCCGCCTTCACCCGGGCCGCCCGCAACGATGCGGTGGTGCAGCGGCCACCGGAGGCCGGTACCGATGAACTGCGGGCCTGGTTCGCGCGGGAACTGGCGAGCGTGACCGGTGACGGCATCGCCGCCCCGGTCGCCCGGGATGCACTGGTGCTGCCCGGCAGCCAGAGTGCCCTGAGTGCCAGTTTTCGTGCCCTGGTTGGGGTTGGCGGCACTCTGTTGATCGAGTCACCCACCTATTGGGGTGCGATCCTCGCGGCCCGGCAGGCCGGCATCCGGTTGATTCCGATCCCGACCGGTCCCGAGGGCATCGACGCCGACGAGCTCGAGCGGGCGCTGCGGCGTACCGGGGCCCGCGTGCTCTATGCCCAACCGACGTTCGCGAATCCCACCGGCGCGCTCTGGTCGGCGGACCTGCGGGACCGGGTGCTGGAACTGGTACGCCGGCACGGGGCCTTCCTGATCGAGGACGACTGGGCCCGGGACTTCGGGATGGTGCCCCCACCGGTGCCGCTGGCGGCCCAGGACGGTGACGGCCACGTGGTCCATCTCCGCTCGCTCACCAAGAGCGTCTCGCCCGCGGTGCGGGTCGCGGGGGTGATCGCCCGAGGTCCTGTCCGGGAACGGATCCTGGCGACCACCCGGGCCGAATCGATGTATGTCAGCGGGGTGCTGCAGGCGGTCGCGCACGATGTCGTCAGCCAGTCCGGCTGGCGCACCCACCGGCGGGGCCTGGGTCGGCAACTGATCGCCCGTCGCGACGCGCTGATCGCCGCGCTGGCGCTGGAGGCGCCGGCGGCGCAGGTGCAGGGCGTGCCGGCCGGCGGGCTGAATCTGTGGATCCGGTTGCCCGATGTCGTCGATGCCGCCCGGCTGGCACGTGACTGCCGGGCCGATGGCCTGCTCCTCGGCCCGGGGGTGGAGTGGTTCCCGGGGGAGGAGCCCGGGAACTTCCTCCGGTTGAACTTCAGCGGACCCGACCCCGGCGGATTCACCACCGGGGCACGGATTCTCGCTGCCGCGCTGGCCCGTCAGGGAGTGACGGACTGAGCGTTCTCCGGGGTCTCCCTGGTCGCCACCGACTGCACCCGTACCAGCACGGTCATCGACGCCGCATCGCTGTCGTCGATGGCCCGCTGGACCGCGCGCTGGGTGTCCTCGACGATGTCGCGGACCGGTCGGGAGCTGTCGACCCCGATCTCGACGGTGACGGTGCCCTGGTCCGGCTCGACCATCAACCCGTACCGGGCCTGGCTGGCCTGGGAGCGCCGGATCCGGGCGTCCAGGGCGCGCAGCGTGCTGGTGATCCCCGGCTCGATGCCGCGGACCCCGGGAATGGCGGTGACCACACTGGTCAGCTCCGCGGCGGTCGTGGTGGTGGTCGGCGTACTAGCTGGCGTACTCATAGAGATCCTCGATGTGGATATCAACGACGATGTCCGGTAGCTCCAGGTTGGACCGGCACGCGGAGCGTACCGACTCCCGGACCTGCTCGGCGACACCGATCAGATCGGGCGTGCCGAGCCGTACCGACAACCGGACCTTGACCCGCTCCGGCAGGCCGCGGGCGCGTACCGAGTTGTCCTCGGAGTCGGCGTAGTCGACGGTGGTACGCAGCGCCAGGGCATCGGGCACCTCGTCCACCGCCGAGCGCACCAGGGTCCGCAACGCCAGCTCGGTGAGCGTGTAGGGCCCGGCCTCGGTGGGCGGCATCGTGACCTGCGCACCGTGCCTGGCGTCGACTCGGACGGCTTCCTTGATGCTGGAGACCGCCTGCTGGGAGAGCTGCACCGAGCTGTCCCCGCGGGCCTCCAGTTCGTCCCATTCCCGGTGCACCGAGCGGACCAGATCCAGGTAGCGCTGGTCAGCGGCGGAGTCCCCCTCCTGCGGCCCCCGGTCAGGGCTTCGATCGTCTGGTTCCATGGGGCTCACCTCCATTCCTCCATCCGTTGGATGATCTGGGTGCGGGCCCGCGCGATCCGGCCGCGCACCGTTGGTTCGGTCAGGCTCAGCGTCTGCGCGATGTCGCGATAGCTCAGCTCCTCGATCTCTCGCAGCACCCAGCAGACCCGGAGTTCGGAATCCAGGGTGGCGAGGATCTGGGCCAGCGCGTGCAATTGCGCGTTGACCTCGGTGGTGTGCGCCGGATCGACCCGCGAGCGCCGGGAGCCATCGGCCATGCCGTTGCTCTCGAGCTGCAGATCCTCCGGATCGTGCGCATCGGTCTGCCGCCGGGCGCGCCGCCGAACCATGTCGGTGGCACGCCGGCTGCAGATCTGGGAGACCCAACCGCGGAATGCGGCCGGATTCTCCAACAGGTGCAGGCGTTTCCAGGCGAGGATCAGGGTCTCCTGGACCACGTCCTCGCTGTCCTGCCGGTCGGCGAGAATCATGTACGCCGTCCGGAACAGACGGCCCTGATAGCGATCGACGAGCTGTCCGAACGCCTCGGTCTCGCCGTCCTGGGCCCGCAGGATGAGCTGTCGGTCATCGATCTCGCCGAGCAAGGAGCGCTCGGCGGGATCGTTGGCCGGGGTGTTCTCGGTCACGGTGCTGTCGATCGGCCCGTCGTTCATGACCCCGAACCCTGGACCGCGGGCTGCGGTTCAAGCTCGGCACCGGAGCGGCGCGGGGTGACGGACTGGGCGACGGTGCTCGAGCCGGAGCCCTTGGCCCGCAGGTGGACGAGCACGTCGACCTGCCGCGGGGGACGATCCAGCGCGTTCGCCACATCGTCGGCGAGCCGGCTGCGTACCTGCTCGATGGACCAGGCAGCTTCGGCGTCCTCGGCGATGGTGACCGAGGCCTGCAGCCAGACCGAGCTCGCCGCGCCGGTGACCCGCACGTCGGCGTCGAGTACGCCCGGGACCTGCTCGGCGTGCTCGCTCAGCGCCCGACCCAGCACATCCGGGTCGACGGTGGCGAGCAGGGTGCCGTCACCGTCGGTGAGGCGCAGCCGCGAGGTCGGGGTCTGGGCGGGCACCTGGGTGACCAGCAGCGCGATGCCGATGATCACCGCCAGGACGCTGAGCACCGCGGCGACCGGCAGCAGCCAGACCCGGTTGTCGCTGGCGATGGAACCGACGGTGGACGAGCCCTCCGCCAGGATCATCGAGGCCTGCGGCCAACGGTTGGCCAGCCCGAAGTAGGCGAAGCCCAGCCAGGTGGCCGCGGCCAGCGAGAGGATGCCGAAGATGATCAGCACCACTCGATTTCTTGCTCCGGAGATGGAACGCATTGTCTAGCCTCCTTCACTTCATCCGCTGGACGCGTACCTGGGTGCGCATCGGGGCCGTCGGCCGCAACTCTGCCACGGCCTGTTCGGCGGCGGCGCGGGTGGCTTCGCGGACCGGTGCGACATCATCGACGACGGTGCGCACGGTCACCTCGGCCCGACGCGGGCTGACGTGGGCCTGGGTGCTGTGCACGCCATCGATCTGCTCGGTGCGCAGTCGGATCCGGCGGGCCAGATCGCGATCGGAGATGACCGTCTCGCCGGGCACGTCGCCACCGAGAATGTCAACCTTGGAACGCTTTCCGGGGATGATCGCGGCCAACACCATGATCAGTCCCAGGACGGCCAGCACACCGGCCGCGGTGATCGCGGCGGGCGAGTCCAGCCGGGTACCGGCAGTGCTGTTGATCGGGCCGACGGCCTGGGCGGGCCAGGTGCCGGTGACCAGCAGCGTGCCGAGGATCCAGGCGCCCAGGGCACCGATCGCCACCAGCACGACGGCCAGGATGGTGACCGGAATGACTCGGGCCGGTCGCCGGCTGAGCCGGCGCGGGGTTGCGCTCATCGCAGCTCACTCCTCACTCGGCTCTCGGGGTTCAACCAGGAGATCTGGATGTCGAGTCGGCCGACCTCCAGGCCGGTCAGGTATTCCACCCGGTCACGGACGTGCTCGCGCAGACTGCGCGCGGCCGCGACCAGGTTGGTCGGGAACGCCATCCCGACATCCATCCGCAGCACCGCGACGTGGCCGTAGAGCTCGCACTCGACGGTCGGTCGGGCGTCGAAATCGCGGCGGGCGCCGACGCCGAGCACACCGCCTGCGGCGGCACCGACGTTGGACACCTCGGCGGCGACCTGTTCGGCGATCTTGGCGACCACCTTGGCCGGGATGTTCGTGCTGCCCCGCTGTTCCTCGGGGGCAGCACGCCTGGGGGTGGGCGTCGTCGCTTCGGTGCGGGTGTCCATCAGGACCCCGCTGCTCCTGCTGTTCATGGTTTACCGCCTCTGGCGGTCGGTGAGGCCCTGGATGTTGATGCGACCCTCGATCGCCAGGCCGACGGCCAGGCCGATCACGCCGCACACGATCACGAGAATGAGTTTGGCGAAGCCTCCGAACGCGAGAACCGCGCCGAGGAAGAGGGCCACCATCAGGGCGAGATGTGTTGTCTTCATGACAAGACTCCTTGATCGGGACGTCAGGGGGGCCCGCTGTCGGGCCCCACCTGACGCCTGGCTGGTCACTTCAGTTCGTTGCTGCGGCTGCTCTGGCTGCCGGAGGAGGAGCCGTTGTTGTTGTCCTCGCTCGGCAGGTGCACATCGGCGACGTTCACGTTGACCTCGATGACCTCGAGGCCGGTGGTGTTCTCGACCTGGTCGATGATGTTGCGACGGATCGCGTTGCCGACCTCGACGATCGAGGCGCCGTACTCGGTGACCACGGTGACGTCGACCGCAGCCTGGGTCTCGCCCTTCTCGACGCTGATGCCGCCGGCGACGTTGGTCTGGGCGTTCGGGATCCGGTCGGTCACCGCGCTGAACGCACGGCGTACCGCGTTGCCCATGTCGTAGACGCCCGGGACCTCACGGGCAGCCATGCCGGCGATCTTCGCGACCACGACATCGTCCAGGGTGGTCACACCGCGCGAGGTCTGCAGCGGACCGCGCGGCTTCGGGGACTGCTCGCTCTGGCGCTCCTGCTCCTGCTGCTTGCGCTGCTTCTCCTGCTCGCGGGCCTCGGCCTCACGGGCGCGGTCCTGCTGCAGTCCGGTCTGGGGGATGTTCGACATGCTCACTCCTTCATTCGTGGCCGACCAGAACGTCGGCCCCAACCAAATGCCAACACTTGATAGACGTCACGGGGTACGAGGTCGTCACGAATGAATCTGAAGTTTTTTTCGAGCAGGTCCGAGCTCGGCCGCCGGACCGCGATCCATCGAACCCTGCGTACATCCCGCGAGTGCTCCAGGGTGGGGGAAATGCGCCGAGGATTCGATGGATCGTCAGCGCGGGTGCTCAGCCCTGACCGCGAGTTCAGTAACCGGATCGAGTCCGCGTTCGCGGATTGATCGCATGCTGGCGGACCTCGGCGACCACCGTCGCCAACGCGTGCGGATCGTGCGCGAAGCGGCCGAGGAAGAGGCCGTCGGCCGATTCCTTGAGGCCGGTGAAGGTTCCCGGCCCCGCGGCGCCGCCATAGATCACCCGCACCGCCGGGGCGGTGCGCAGGGCATGCTCGCGCAACCGGCCGCAGACCTCGGCGGCGTGGCCGGCGGGCGCCGGTTCCGCTGCGCCGATCGCCCAGACGGGTTCGTACGCCAGGACGAGCGGATGCCCACCGGCCAGAGCGGGGGAGTCCGCCGCAAGGTGATCGAACTCCTCGATGCAGATCTCGGCGGCAGCCCGTGGGGTCCGGTGCTCGAGCTCTCCCACGCAGTACAGCGGTGTCAGACCCGCTTGGATCACCTGCCGGGTCTTGGCGAGCACCGTGGCCTGATCCTCGGCGAAGAGGCGCCGCCGTTCTGCGTGCCCCACCTCGACGTACCGGCAACCGAGCTCGGCCAGTACCTCGGCGGACACCTCACCGGTCTGTGCTCCTGCCTCGCTCGATGCACAGTCCTGCGCACCCCAGGCGATGGCGGTGTCGGCCAGCGTCTGTGCGGTCGACTCCAGCACCGGAAAGCTCGGCAACAGCGCGACCTCGACGGGTCCCGGATCGCCGAGCAGGTCAGCGACCGAGCGCACCCAGGACCGGGTACGCGCGGCCGAGAGGTACATCTTCAGACTCACCGCGACGAGGGGCTGGTCAGACATGACGGATCATTGGTCGTAGGAGGAGATCGCGGCGACCTTGGCAGCCGATGACGACTCCGGATCGAACCGGTAATCGAGCCATTCGTTGGCCAACCGTCGGGCGAGCTCGATTCCAATCACGCGTTGGCCCATGCACAACACCTGCGCGTCATTGCTCAGCACCGATCGCTCCACGGAGAAGCTGTCGTGGGCGGTCACCGCGCGGACCCCCGGGACCTTGTTGGCGGCGATCGCGACACCGAGCCCGGTACCACAGACCAGCAGGGCACGGTCCGCCTTCCCCTCGGCGATCAGGCGGGCCGCTTCGACGGCGACGTGCGGGTACGCGGTGTGTTCGTCCGCGCCGACGCCGACATCGACCACACCGGCGACCCGGGGGTCGGACCGGAGATCATCGGCCAGCTTCTCCTTGTACTGGTAACCGGCGTCGTCGCAGCCGACGACGATCCGGAGTCCTTGTTGCGCTGTCATGGCTGCTCCTTCTGTTCGGTGATGTGTGCGGTGAGGGTGTCGACGATCAGCGAGAACGAGATCGCCCCCGGGTCAGGGGTGCCGATGCTGGCCTCGGCGTGGGTCCGGGACCGGCCCCGCCGGGCGCGGAACTCGGCAGTGCCCTCGGCGGCCCGCATCGCCACGGTCACGGCGCTCCGCCATTCCTCGGCGCTGGGAGCCTGTGTGGGGAAGCTGTCCCGGAAGGGGACGGCGGCATCGATCATGGTCTTGTCCCCGACCTCTGCTCCGCCCAGCGAGGCGATCGCATCGACCCCGGCCCGGACCGCGGTCGGGATCAGGGACGGGTCGGCCCTCTCCTCGTCGCTCAGTTTTCCCGCCACAGCGGACAATGCGGCTCCCCACAGGGCTCCCGAGGTGCCGCCCGCACGTTCCGCCCAGGCGTCCGCTGCTCGGCTGAGCAGTGTCCGGGCGCCGGCTCCGTCGGCCAGCGCGGTGCGTGCGGCGTCGTCGGCGGCACGTGCGCCGCGGACCATGCCGATACCGTGATCACCATCGCCCGCGACCGCATCGATCTGGCCCAGGTACGCCTCGTTCTCGACCAGCATCTGGTGGACCGCGGCCAGAGCGGCCGCGATCCGGGTGGCGGCCCGCCGGGACTGCGGGCTGGCGGGCGGGACGGCCGCCAGCGGGCCGGCATCGTCCGCCAGTTCCTCCTCGGCGAGTCGTTCGGTGTCGGCCGCGCGATCAACCATCGCGCCGCGACGAAAGGCCGGGGTGTCACAGGGTGCCGCCCAGAACTGTTCGAGCTCCGGGGTCAACCACAGCACCGTCAGCGACACCCCCGCCATGTCCAGGCTGGTGACCTGCTCACCGACGACCGGATCCACGATCGTCAGACCGGCCCGCTCGAGCTCGCTGGCGACCGTCCCGTAGGCGACGAACAGCTCCTCGTACTTCACCGTCCCCAGTCCGTTGAACAGCACCGCCACGCGATCGGCACCCTCGGGCGCTTCCGCCAGCACCTGGGCGACCAGTTTCCGGGCGATCTCGTCGGCGGTGCCGATCGGCGCCTCAGAGATTCCCGGTTCCCCGTGGATCCCCAGACCGAGGCTCATCTGGCCCACCGGCACCGAGAACAACGGCTCCGCCGCACCGGGCAGCGAACAACCCGAGAACGCGAAGCCGAGGGAGCGGGTCCGCTCGTTCGCCAGCCTGGTCACACGTTCCACGTCGTCCAACCCCAACCCGGACGCCGCTGCCGCACCGGCCACCTTGTAGACCAGCAGGTCGCCGGCGATACCGCGCCGGATCGACGGATCATCGGCCGGACCGGACGCGATGTCGTCGGTCACCGGAACGACACGCACGTCGATGCCCTCGCTGCGCAGTCGCTCGGCCGCTTGGCCGAAGTGCAGCACGTCACCGGCGTAGTTCCCGAAACCGAGCAGGATGCCACCGCCGACGTGTGCGGCCTTGCAGACCGAATAGACCTGTGACGCCGACGGCGAGGCGAAGATGTTGCCGCACGCTGCACCGTGGGCGAACCCCGGTCCCACCCAGCCGGCGAACGCGGGATAGTGACCGGAGCCGCCGCCCACGACGAGCGCGACCTCACCCGGTGCGGTGCGGGTGGCCCGTGCGACACCTCCGTGCACCGTCCGCAGGTGTTCTCGATGCGCGGCGACCATGCCGGTCAGCGCCTCGTCGGCGAAGTCGGCGGAATCGTTGATGAGATAGGTCATCGCGGGTCCTCCCGGATTGTTGTCGTCTGGCTCGGGTCAGCGCATCAGCGGGCGGTCCAGGTGCAGCATCTGCTCCAGGTTCCGGTCCAACTCGTCGTCGGCGAAGATCACCTTCCAGTCGTCGCGGATGATCTTCTTGCGGCCGTACTTCATGGCGATGTGGCAGGCATCGCTGTAGGGGTTGTCACCCTGGAGCGAGTTGGCCAGCGAGACCTGGATGTGACCCAGCAGCATCGAACGCGCCGCCGCCTCGGGTACGCCCATCGTGTTCACCGCTTCGTCGAGGGCCTCCTTGAGCAGGTCCCCGACCATGCAGGCAACGGTTTCCACCAGCGTCGGTTCGCACTGAGCGAGCTGTTTCACCGTCACCCAGTGCACGTCGAGGATGGGTGCGTACATCTCGCGGATGACCTGCTCGGCCTGATCCCGCTTCGCGCGATCGTCGTACTCGAAGGCGGCCACCACATCCATACCGGCGGCCTCGCCGCCAAAGGTGTCGGCGTGCTCCTCATCGGTGTAGCGGCGCAGGAAGATCGAGGGATGGCAGGGATGCGCCACCGCATAGAAGATGTCCTCGCGCGGATGCAGCAGATTGGCGTACGCCGCTGCGGGATCCAGGGTCAGCACGACGGTGCCGGCGTCGAGCTGCGGGACCACCTGCTTGGTCACCTTGTCCAGCACGATGTCGGGAACGGCGAGGACGACCACGTCGGCACCCTTGACCGAGTCATCGAGACCGGATGCCTCGCGGCCTTCCGCCGACATGGCGGCTCGGGCGTTCTCGCTGTTCTCGATGTAGTGGACCTCGTTCTCGGTCCGCTGGAGATTGCGGGAGATCCGCATCCCCATCTTGCCACCGGCACCGACGACGGCGATCTTGAGCTTCTCGGTCATGACAGTTTCCTCCTCAGGAAAGCGATGTTGTTTCTGGTCCATTGGTCTTCGATCCGTGCCGTGGTCTCGGGGTCGCCCTGCCAGACGAGCCAGTGTTCGATCACCTGGTTGATGCGGCGGGCCTCTGGTTGAACGGTGTCGACCATCGCGTCGTAGTCGAGCAACCCCTCACCAAGTGGTGCCCCCGCGTAGGTGAAGCCCACCCAGCCGTCCTGTCGGGTGAAGGCGAAGTCCTTGACGTGCAGGTTCTTCACCCAGGCAGCGGTTTCCGCGATCGTCTGGCTCGGCATCTCCAATGCGGCAACGGAATTGGCCGGGTCCAGGCAGATGCCCAGGTGCTCCGAGCCGACCTCGTCCACGATTTCGATCAACCGGCTGGTCGCCACCTGTTCGTAGGTCTCCAGGGCGATCGTCACCCCGGCTGCTTCGTAGGCAGGTAGGACTGCGGTGATCAGGTCGACCGCCCGATCGGCCTCGTCGCGACGAACCATGCTCCGGACCAGTTCCACACCGCTCGCCCGAGCGAGTTCCAGGTAATGCCGCAGGTGGTCGGTGTCGAGTCCTCGGGTGCCGAGTTCCAACGTGATTCCGCACCGGGTTGCATGGCGCTCGATCTCACGGATCCCTGCCGCGGTCATCGAGTGCAGCGGGGGATAGTCGCAGAACTGGAAAACCGGGACACCCTGTTCGGCGCAGTCGTCCAACATCTCCCGCCAGCCCATCGGGTCGACCGCGGTCTCGTGCCAGCGCCAGAAGTAGGCGTAGGTGCTGAGTCCGATCGCCATCTCAGTGCCCCGCGGGAGTGGCCGGCGCGTCGGTCCCCTCGGCGGTGGTGACCCGCCCCATCCGGGTGAGCAGCAGCATCAGGACACCGGAGAGCAGCATCAGTCCACCGACGAGGAACATCGGCACCTGGTAACCACCGGTGGAGTCCTTGAGCCAACCGGTCACGTAGGGTGCCGCGAATCCGGCGACGTTGCCGAAGGTGTTGATCAGTGCGATTCCTGCTGCAGCGGCCATTCCGGTGAGGAACTGGGTGGGAACGGTCCAGAACACCGGCAGGGCCGAGAAGATCGCGCAAGCGGTGACGGTGATGATGGCGACGGTCAGGAACGGTGAGCCGGCATAGAGAGCGAGCGGGATCGACAGGCCGCCGATGAACGCCGGGACGACGATGTTGGCGGGCTTCACCCCACGCCGGGCCGCTCGGGTGGTGACCAGGTAGAGCACGATCGCCGCGGGCACATAGGGGATCGCGGTGATCCATGCCTTGCCCATCGTGTCCAGCTTGATCCCGAACTGTGACTCGAATCCGCTGATGATGGTCGGCAGGAAGAACGCCAGGGCGTACAGGCCGTAGACGAAGCCGAAGTAGATCAGCGCCAGGATCCAGACCCGCCCGGAGCGGAAGGCGGCCGCCAGGCCGTGGCTCTTGTGCTGCCCGGCGTCACCGCGAGCATTCTCGGCGGCGAGTTCACCGGTCAGCCAGTCCTTCTCCTCCGTGGTGAGCCACTTCGCCTTCTGCGGATCGTCGACCAGAACGAACCAGGCGAGTACGCCGACGACCACCGCCGGGATGCCGACACCGAGGAACATCACCCGCCAGCCCTCGAGCCCGAACAGGCCGTGCTGGCGGATCAACCAGCCAGCGAGCGGGGCGCCGATCACCGTGGTCAGCGGCTGGGCGAGATAGAAGAGGCCGAGGATGCGGCTGCGGTACCGGGCCGGTACCCACAGGCTCAGGAACAGGATCGCACCGGGGAAGAAGCCGGCCTCCATGACACCGAGCGCGAAACGCAGCCAGGCCAGTTGGCTGTAGTTCTGCACCCAGGTGAAGAGCACCGCCACGATGCCCCAGCTGACCATGATCCGGGCCAGCCACTTGCGCGCGCCGAAACGGTGGAGGGCCATATTGCTGGGCACCTCCAGGATGATGTAACCGGCGAAGAAGATGCCGGAGGCGAAGCCGAACTGGGCGGCGGTCAGGCCGAGATCCTGCGTCATGCCGTTCGGTCCGGCGAATCCGATCGCGGTGCGATCCAGGTAGTTGATGAAGAACATCAGCGCCACGAAGGGCACCAGACGGATCGACACCTTGCGGATCGCGGAAGGTTCGACACCACTGCGTACGGCGCCCGCGTGCACCGCGGTCGCTCCTGATTCTGCAGTCATCGCTCGGTACTCCTCTTTGAGTAGGTCGGGTGAGAAGAAGGTAGAACAAATTGGTCAACCGGTCAACCGGAGCGGTTGACCAATTTGGAATGGGCGGGAATGTGCGGGTGCTACGGTCTCCGGGTGAACAAGCCGGGCATGGCCTCTGACCTCACCCGGATGGCGCTGCCGTCCATCCCGACCGAGCTGTCGACACCGGTGGCCGTGGTGACGCGCTATCTGCTCAACGAGTTGATGAGCGGTCGATGGGCCCCGGGCGACCGCCTCCCGCCCGAGCGGACACTGGCGACCACATTGGGTGTCGGTCGGTCGGCGATCCGGGAGGCGACCGCGGCCCTGGAGATCCTGGGGGTCGCCGAAGTGCGTCCAGGGTCTGGTACCTACGTCCGAGACGGCGCCAGCGCACTGTTGCAGAAGACCCTCAGCTGGGGTCTCTTTCTCTCCGCCGAGCGGACCGCCGATCTGGTCGAGGTGCGTGAGGCCCTCGAGATCCAGTGCGCCCGGGCTGCCGCACTGCAGATCACCGATGACCAGCTGTCCGAGGTGCGGGAACACCTCGCGACGATGCGCGACACCGTTGACGATCACCCGGCGTTCGTGCAGGCGGACAGTCGATTCCACGAACTGATCGATGACGCCAGTGGGAACGCGCCGTTGCGTGACCTGGTGCGTTCGGTGCGGGCGCTGTTACGGGTCTGGGTGGAACGCGCACTCAACGAGGGAGGGCACGCCCGGTTGACGGTGGCCGAACATCAAGCGGTGGTGGATGCCCTGGCCACTCGAGAACCGGACAAGGCGGAGGCGGCGATGCGTGCCCATATGGGCTCGGCCGGCCAGCGGCTGCGTTCGGTGGAGCTGCCTCAGCCCTGACCGCGCAGGTACCGGCCGAAGTGCGGGACGGTGAAGGCGATCCGGCCGCGTTCACCGGAATAGATCAATCCCTTCTTCAGCAGGGCATCGCGGGCGGGGGAGAGGGACTGCGGTTTGCGGTCCAACTCCTTCGCCACCTCGGAGGTGGTCACCGACTCCGCGGGATTGCCGTCCTCGTCGAGGGTGGCGTACGCCACGTCGGCCATCGCGCGCAGGTATTCCCGCTCGCCCGGGGTGGCGCGTTCGAACCGGGAACCGAAGAAGCCGATCGCCAGCTCGGCCTCGGCCTCCGGTGCGGCCATTCGCACATCGGCGGCGCCGATCGGGGAGACCGGTGCCAGATCCCAGGCGACCTTGCCGTACGCCTGGATGAAATACGGATAGCCACCGGTCGCGGCGTACATCTCCGCCAATGCCTCGGCGGAGAATTCCGCGCCCTCGTCACGGGCCGGTGACTGCAGTGCCTGCGCCGCGGACTCGATGTCCAGCCGGTCGATCCGCTGATAGCGGAAAAGCCTTTCGGAATAGGACTTCGAGGCCGACAACACCGCCGGCACGTGCGGCAGCCCGGCCCCGACGACGATCACCGGCAGCCCGTTCTGGCTGATCTCATGACAGGCCGCGCAGAGCGCCGAGACGTCCTCGGGGCGCAGATCCTGCATCTCGTCGATGAAGATCGCCACCCCCTTCTGCACATCCTGGGCCAGCCCGCCGACATCGCTGAGCAGCTCCACCAGGTCGATCTCGATGTCACCCGAATCCGCTCGACCCGGGGTCGCCGGCACGTCGATACCCGGTTGCCAGCGGTCCCGCAGTTTCGCATTCGCCGGCGAATCCCGCAGGGCGAAGGACTTGATCACCCCGAGCACGTGCGAGACGTCGTCGCTGCTCGGATGGGCCAGTTCGCGGACCGCGGTGTGCAGCGCCGCGCTCACCGGCCGCCGCAACCCCTGGTCCGGTCGCGCCTCGAACTTGCCCGAACCCCAACCCCGGCGTACCGCGGCGGAGCGCAGCGTGTTCAACAGCACGGTCTTGCCCACCCCGCGCAGCCCGGTCAGCACGATCGAACGCTCTGGACGCCCCTTGCCGACGCGTTCCAGCACCACATCGAAGGCGCGCAGCTGTTCGTCGCGGCCGGCCAGCTCCGGCGGCCGCTGACCGGCGCCGGGGGCGTACGGGTTATTGATCGGATCCACGATCGCACTGTATGGGCTCGTCTAGTGGATTCGGCAGATCTCGGCAGAGAGGGTGATCGTGTCGCAGGCATCTCGACACGCTGAGCGTGGTCGATGAGCGGCGGCGCCATCCCCCTCCAAGGATGACGCCGCCCAGAAACCAACGCGGGTTTCCGAACGCAAACGCTAGGGGTCGGCGGGGTCACCTCGGGCTGGATAGGCTGCGGATCGTGACGCTGCCGCGCTGGATCCTCGTGCCCGCGGTTCTGGGCGCCGGACTGGTGCTGGTACCGCTGCTCGGGCTGGTACTGCGGGTGGACTGGGCCGACTTCGGCTCGCTGATCAGCACCGAGGCATCGGTGTCGGCGCTGCTGCTCAGCATCCGTACCGCGTTCGCCGCCACCCTCATCTGCCTGCTGCTCGGCGTACCGCTGGCCCTGCTGCTGGCCCGCACCCGCTTCCCCGGGCAGAACCTGTTGCGCACCGCGGTGCTGCTGCCGCTGGTGCTGCCCCCGGTGGTCGGCGGGATCGCGCTGCTGCAGGCCTTCGGTCGCCGCGGTCTGCTCGGTGCCCAGTTGGAGGCGGCCGGGATCTCGATCGCCTTCAGCACCACGGCGGTGGTGCTGGCGCAATCCTTTGTGTCATTGCCATTCCTGGTGCTCTCGGTGGAGGGGGCACTGCGCAGCAATGCGGTCGGCTACGAGGAGGTGGCCGCCGGCCTGGGCGCCGGGCCGGGCACCGTACTGCGCCGGATCACGCTGCCCCTGGTGCTGCCCGGACTGGCGTCCGGTGCGGTGCTCGCCTTCGCCCGTGCCCTCGGTGAATTCGGTGCCACACTGACCTTTGCGGGCTCCCTGCAGGGTGTCACCCGGACCCTGCCGCTGGAGATCTATCTGCAGCGCGAGGTCGATCCCGATGCCGCCGTCGCGCTGTCACTGCTGCTGTTGGTGCTGGCCGCGGTGATCGTCGCGCTCACCCATCGCGGGGTACGCCGATGACCTGGTTCAGTGCCCGGGTCCGGCACGAACAGCGATCGGTGCAGGCCGAGTTGACGCTCGACGAGGGTGAGGTGGTGGCCGTCGTCGGACCCAACGGCGCCGGGAAATCCACACTGCTGAAGGTGATCGCGGGATTGTTGGAAGCCGACGACGGTGCCCTCGAGCTCGCCGGGGACGACCTCTGGGGCGTACCGGCGCATCGCCGGCGGATCGTCTCGCTGACCCAGCAGGCGATGCTGTTCCCGCACCTGGATCTCACCGACAATGTCGGTTTCGCACCCCGCTCCGCCGGTGCGGGGCGTCGCGAGTCGAGGGCGAGGGCGCAGGAATTCCTCACCCTGGTGGGGATCGGCGAGCTCGCCGGTCGGAAACCTGCCGAGGTCTCCGGCGGTCAGGCGCAACGCGCGGCGATCGCCCGGGCACTGGCCGCCGAGCCGCGGTTGCTGCTGCTCGACGAACCGTTCGCCGCGCTCGATGTGGAGGTCGCCGCCGAGCTGCGCCAGGTGCTCCGCCGCGTGCTCCGCGACACCGGGCGTACCGCGGTGATCGTCACCCACGATCTGCTGGACGCGCTCGCGCTGGCGGACCGGATCATCGTGCTGGAGCAGGGAGAAGTGGTCGAACAGGGCCCGGTACGCCAGGTGCTCAGCCGACCGCGCAGCCGCTTCGGTGCCCGGTTCGCTGGCGTGAACCTGGTCAGCGGCCGGCTGATCGGGCACCAGCTGCTCGCCGGTGCCACCGCGGTCAACGGCCTGCTCGCGGGCCCGATCACCGACACCGGGCCGGTGCCGGGGCTGGCGCTGTTCCGACCCGCGGCCGTCTCGGTCCACCTGCAGCCCCCGCACGGCAGCCCCCGCAACAGCTGGCTGGTCCGGTTGACCGCGCTGGAGGCGTACGCCGAGGGCATCCGGTTGCGCGGCCGGCACGAGGACCTGGGTGACCTCTCCGCCGACATCACCCCGGCGGCCGCGGCCGAACTCGATCTCGGTATCGGTGACGGTTGCTGGTTCGTCGTCAAGGCCCAGGAGGTCGAGCTGCTCGAGCGCTGAGTTCCTCTCGACACGGCCGCGGGCGGCCTGGTCCGAAGAGCGGGGCTCCAGCGCCGCAGCGCGAACCGGCTCAGAATCAGGTTCTCCTGCGGCCGTGGGAGATCAGCGCGGCGCCGACCAGGGTGAGCAGCACCCCGCCGACCGCCACTCCGTTGGCCGGGTTGACCATCCAGGCGGGCAGCAGCATCGCACCCACCCGGCGCTGCGGGGTCGCCGGGGTCGGTGTCGCCTGAGCACCGGCGGGGATGGTCGTCGGCGTGGGCTCGGGGGTCGGCGTCGGCACCTCGATCGGGGTGGGTGCCGGTGCCGGGGGCGGCGGCTGGGCCAGCGTCAACTGCAGTTCCTGCTGGGCCGGCATCAGCGCGAACTCGTAGGCCAGATCGATCCGCACCCGATAGAGCGGGAACTCCCGGCTCCAGTCACCGGCGTACTGCGGCACGGTGATCTCCAGGGTCCAGTTGCCCTGCTCGTCGGTGCTGGTGAACTCCCGGGCCCCGGTCGCCGGATCGACCACCGCCTGGATCTGGGAACGGACCGCGGGCTGGTTGTCGTCGCGGCGCAGGCTGCCGGAGATCTGCACCTTCTGCCCCGGGTTGACCGGTGCCGGATAGGGGTTGACGGTCAGCACCGTCGGCGAGGCCGTGTTCGGCAGCACGTTGAACGGGGTCCGGGTCCAGGCACCGGCCCGGGTCTCGTCCCCCTCGAACTGGGCGTACAGGCCGTGCTCACCGAACCCCCAGAAGTCCTCCACCCAGAACTCGAACCGCCAGGTCCCGTCGGCTCCGGTGGTGACCCGATAGGGGTAGCTCTCCACGTCCCCGTCGATGCCCAGCTTGATCGGCGCGTTCGCCACCGGTTGCCCGTTCATCGTCAACCGGCCGCTGGCGACGATCCGCTCCTTGAGCCGCCAGTCCGGACGCTCCAGCGACACCTCCAGCTCGGTCGGTGCGGGCGCCTGCGGTGCCTGCGGGGCGGGGGTGGTGAGCGGGGCGGCGTACGCCTGGGATGGGCCGGGGAGGGTGGCGATGCCGGGGGCCAGCGCCAGCACGGCCACCGCGGCCGCGAGCGCGGTGCGAGGTCGATGCATCGGTGCCTCCGGACGCCGGGGAAGGACGGCCCGTCCATGGTGCCACCGGGGGGCCGGATTCCCGGGAGGAATCACCGAGGGGGGCGGGATTCGCGGAGCAGGGCGGCGACGATCAGGCCCTGGGCGGCGGCGTAGGTCGACATGATCGCGACCTCCGAACCGGTGAAGCGCCAACCGGGGACGAAGGTGGTGACCGCGATCAGCGCATCGGAGATCCAGAACAGCAATCCGCCGGCCACGCCGAGCGGGCCACGGGCCGCGATCAGTGCGACCATCGCCAGCAGCAGCGCCGCGTAGCCGATCACCGCCGGCGTCAGCGCCCCCGCGGTGGGCAGGCAGCGCAGCACCACCCACACGCTCGGGGCCAGCGCGAGTGCCGCGGTGGCCAGCACCCGACCGCGCCGGCCGGGGCGCATCGAACCCCGCCACAGGGTGACCACCCAGATCGCCTGGGCCACCGCGAAGCAACCGAGCAGCACCGGCAATCCGACCTCGGGGGCGACGAATCGCGGCACGGTGTCACCGACCCAGGAGGCGGTGAGCGCGGCCAGCACCCCGGTACGCAGTCGCCCGGCGGGCAGGCGCACCGCGACGAGTGCCAGCATCGGCATCAGCAGCACCTGCATCGACGCGCTGAGCCAGCGTTGCCCGGTGAACAAGCCGGTCAACTGCAGGGCCGAGGTGCCGGCGTACGCCCACCAGGCCCGGTGGTGGGGCAGCGGCGGCGGGCTCAGGCGAACTCCTCCACGCCGATACGGACCGACAGCTCGTGGCTCTCACCGGGCTGCAGATGGATCGCGGCGTGGCGGACGTTGCCCGATTCGACGCAGACGAATTGCGGCCACTCGTCGAAGTCCAGGTCGCTCATCGCCGCGGCCTTGTCCGGGCCGGGATTCCAGACGATGGTGCGATTGGCGCTGGACTGGTCGAGCGTGATCCGGCGGCCCAGGACCGGGTCGGCGATCACCGCGGTGTCACCGAAGGCGTAGACCCGGTCGACCTCACCGTCGAACTGGATCGGGCCGATCTGGGTCCGCTCCTCGCCGCTCACCTGGTCGAAATAGTCCGCCCCCGACAACCCGTGCACCTCGATCCGGCGCACGTCCCCGACCCGGAAATAGGTGTGCAGGGCGAGCTCGAAGACCAGCGGTCCGCGGGTATCGGTGTTGCGGACCGAGACGTGCAGTTCCAGATCACGGCCGAAGACCTGCCGGTAGTCGACGGTGAAGTTGTTGCGGCGCGGATCCACATGGTCCAGTTCGGGGATCAACGCCTCGTCGAAGTGCCAGTCCAGGGTGGTCACACCGTCCTGCTCCCGGGCTCCGGCCAACTGCCATTCCGAGAGCCGCGCGAACCCGTGCGCCGGGCGCTTGCGGCCGCTGCGGCCGGGTCCGAACCACGGGAAGCAGACCGGGATGCCGCCACGGATCGCCTTGCCGGGCCGGTATTCGGCGCGGGTCGAGGTGAACAGCACCGGATCGCCGGCGCCGTCGGGGCGCCAGTCGAGCACCTGGGCGCCGTGGTCGACGGCCAGGAAGTGGCCGGGGGCACCATCGGGGTTGGGGACGTCGCCGGTGCATCGGCCGAACTCGCGCGGGGTGGCTTCCTGGCGTTCGAACATGGGGCACATCCTTGCACCAACAGGAGGTCCCTGTCGGTACGCCTCAGCTCAGCGTGATCGCGGCGAGCGAGGAGATCGCCAGCCCGCAGAAACCCACGGCCAGCACCGCCTCCGCGCCGAGCACCACGCGCGGTGTGACGGTCCGCCCCAGGGCCGGGCCCAGCAGCGGTACCAGCAGTGCGCGCAGCATGGTCAGGCCGAAGAACACCGCCCACGGTGCGCCCGAGCCGCCGGCCGCGGCGGCGACCACGGCGATCGCCGTGACCAGGGCGTGCCAGCCGACCGACACCAGCCGGCGGCGGGTCAGGGTGCGGTGCGGGGTGAGTGTGCGCAGGTGCAGCGCGGCACCGCAGAGGTAGGCCAGGCTGACCAGGGTCAGACCGGCACCGCCGGCGGCGAGCGCCAGATGCGCCGGATCCGGGTGCAGCAGGGTCAGCGGAACCAGGCAGGCGGCGGCCACGCTGAGCATGCCGGTCAGCGCACCGCGGTGCCGGCCCTGGGCGGAGAGCCAGAGGGCCAGCGCGGTCAGCGGCAGATAGACCCCGATCCACCCCAGCAGTCGCCACCCGGACTCGGCCACCGCGAGGCAGCCACAGATGGCAGCCAGGGTGGCCCAGACCAGCACCGGGCGGGGTCGCCACCAGGCGTGCCGCTCGATCAGCGCGACCGGTCCGCCGGCCTGCCGCTCGGCGAGCAACGGGGCCGCGGCGCTGTAGGCGCAGCGGGCGAACACCCAGCAGAGCAGCATCGGCCACAGGTGGCTCGGCGCGTCACCCTGCTCGCTGATCGCGGCCACGGCGGCGATCAACGCGGGGGAGAGCAGCATCAGCCACGCCCCCGGATGATCAGGCAGCCAGCGCTCGGTGTGCCCCCCGGGTCGCTGGCTGACCGCGACGAGCGCAGGTCGAGGCAGCGAAGTACTCACTCGGGCGAAACTACGCGGCGTTTCGGGCAGTTGACCAAGAATGGATTAAGAAACTGACCACCTGACAAGATTTTCATATTGGGTTTGTGACGGAAGTTGATCGAGTGACGATGAACCGGGGGTCGCGGGTGACGATCGTCGTCGGGCCGATGCCGCGACGCAGCGCCGGCAGATAGGGCAGGTGGGCGTTCCAGACCGCCCAGAACTCCCCGCCGGGCCGCAGCACCCGGCCGGCGTCGGCGAACATCCGCAGGGCCGGGGTCGAGTCCTTCGCGGTACCGACATGGAACGGCGGATTGCAGACGATCAGGTCGAGCGAGTCGTCGGGTACGCCGGTCAGACCGTCGGCCAGCAGGACCTGGCCGTCGAGTCCGTTGCCGGCCAGGGTGGCCCGGGTCGCGGCCACCGCGGCACAGGAGTTGTCGATGCCGGTGACCGGCCACCAGCGGCGAGCCAGCAGCGCGGTCAGGGTGCCGTTGCCGCAGCCCAGGTCGACCGCCGCACCCGATGGGCCGGTGAGCTGATCCAGGGCACCGACCAGCAGCCGGGTGCCCGGGTCCACCCTGGTGCCGCCGAAGGTCGCGCCGTGGGCGTACAGGGTGAGGCCGAGGTCGTCGTGGCGCTGGCTGCGCGGCCAGTCGATCGGACCGGGCCGCGGCCCGCCGGCGTGCAGCACCCGGGACTTCTGCCGGCCGCGGGAGGCGCGCACCTCGGCGAATCGGGTGGCCAGGGTGTCGTTCATCGACCGGGTCATGTGCTTCACCCGGCCGCCGAGCAGCAGGCGTACGCCCTCATCGGCGGCCGCCGCGATCCGCTGGGCGTACTCCGACAGGGCGCCGAGTGACTTGGGCAACCGGCCGAGCACCAGGCCTGCCCCGGTGGCGTCCAGAGCGTCGGAGTCGGATCCGGAGCCGAGCAGGTCGGCGTACGCCCGGACCCGCGGCCAGCGCTCGCGGGCCGCGGCCGCCAGCGCCGGCGAGTCCAGCACCAGGACCGGGCCGGGGTCGGTATCGCCGATGAGTTCCTGCGCCTCGTCCCAGATCAGGGAATCCACCGGATCCACGGGGTGGATGTTAGCCGCGTCATACCTGTTGGCAACTGGTCCGCAACACCCTTGAACGTTGGTAGGTTGATCCCGTGCCCGGGCAGCCGCTGGAAATCCATGTGATCGCCGACTCGACCGGTGAGACGGCGGCACGGCTGGCGCGCGCGGCGCAGGCCCAGTTCCCGAACCACCCGTTCCGGATCGTCCGGCATCCGCGGATCGTCACCCCCGAGGGCCTGTTCCTGATCTTCGACGACATCCGCCAGCACCACGACCGGCCGGTCGCGGTGCTCTCCACCCTGGTCAACCAGGAGCTCCGCGACCTGGTCGACGACGCCTGCGCCGAGCTCGGTGTCGTGCACTGCGACCTGCTCGGCCCGACCCTGCAGCAGTTGGAGATCGCCACCGGGGCCGCCGCCGAACGGGTCCCGATGCGCCCGGTCGGGGTGGAGGCCGACTACTTCAGCCGGATCGCCGCGATGGAGTACGCCGTCCGCCACGACGACGGTCAGCAGCTCGCCGGGCTCAAGGATGCCGACATCGTGCTGGTGGCCGCGTCCCGCTGCGGCAAGACCCCGCTGTCGATGTATCTGGGTTACCTGGGTTACAAGACCGGCAACGTACCGCTGGTCGCCGGCATCGAACCGCCCGCAGAGTTGTTCCAGCTGGACCGCTGGCGGATCGTCGGCCTCACCCTGGATCCGGAGCGGATGGCCTCGATCCGCACCCGCCGGGTGTCCACGATGGGCAGTCGTGGTCGGCACAAGGACGGGTACGCCGATCTGGCCAAGATCTATGACGAGCTGGACGAGATCACCGCGATCCAACGCCGGCTCGGTGCGCCGATCCTGGACACCACCAAGATCGCGTTGGAGGAGGCCGCCTCCCGGATCATCGACATCGTCGACGACCGCGCGAAGGCCAACGGACGGTCCCTGCGCCGACCACCAGGAGAACTGCTGATGGCGCCATGATCGAACCGCACGTCCCGTCAGGCGGCACCCGGATCGTGGCTTCCGGAATCCCTGCTGCACAATCAGAATCGGCCACACTCGCACGTGCTGGACAGTTAGTCGAAGGAGACCCCCGATGACCCACACCGAATATGTCTATGACCTGGCTGACGGTGACGCCAGCATGCGCAACCTGCTGGGCGGCAAGGGCGCCGGGGTGGCCGAGATGAACCGTCTCGGCGTACCCGTCCCGGACGCGTTCACCGTCACCACCACCGCCTGCGTGGAGACGATGAACCGCGGCGGCGAATGGCCGGACGGCCTGTGGGAGCAGGTGCAGGAGGGACTCCGGCGGCTCGAGGAGCGCACCGGGCTCGGGCTCGGCGACCCGGAGAAGCCGCTGCTGCTGAGCGTACGCTCCGGTGCGGTCCAGTCGATGCCCGGCATGATGGACACCATCCTCAACCTCGGGGTGTCGGAGGAAACCGTTCCCGCATTGGCGAAAGCGGGCGGCAACGAACGGTTCGCCTGGGACTCCTACCGGCGCTTCATCCAGATGTACGGCGAGGTCGTCGAGGGCATCGAACCGCACCTCTACGAGGATGCACTGACCAAGCTGAAGCGGGAGCGGGGCGTCGAGCAGGACACCGAGCTGAGCGCCGAGGATCTCAAAGAACTCGTTGCCACGTTCAAGAAGCTCTCCGACGATGCGCTCGGCGGCGCCTGGTCGAATGATCCGACCGAGCAGCTGCGCAAGGCGATCGACGCGGTCTTCCGGTCCTGGCAGAACCCGCGCGCCGACGTCTACCGGCGCGCCAACAACATCCCGGCCTCGCTCGGTACCGCGGTCAACGTGATGCAGATGGTGTTCGGCAACCGCGGCGACGACTCCGCGACCGGGGTCTGCTTCACCCGCAACCCGTCCACCGGCGCGAAGGAGCTCTATGGCGAGTTCCTGGTGAATGCCCAGGGTGAGGACGTGGTCGCCGGCATCCGGACGCCGAAGCCGCTGGCGGAGATGAAGGAGGTGCTGCCGGAGGCGTACGACCAGCTCATCGACACGATGAACAAGATGGAGCAGCACTACAAGGACATGCAGGACATGGAGTTCACCGTCGAGGGTGGCCAGCTCTATCTGCTGCAGACCCGCAACGGGAAGCGGACCGCGGCCGCGACGTTGAAGATCGCCAACGACATGGTGGACGAGGGCATCATCAGCAGCGACGAGGCGTTGCAGCGGATCGAGCCCGAGCAGCTGGATCAGTTGCTGCACCCGGCGATCGACCCCGAGCACGGACAGTCGCCGATCGCCAAGGGTCTGCCGGCCTCACCGGGTGCCGCGGTCGGGACGTTGGTCTTCGACGCCGACACCGCCGCCGACAAGGGCGCGGCCGGTGAGCAGGTGGTGCTGGTGCGTTTCGAGACCACCCCCGACGACATCCATGGCGTGATCCATGCCCAGGGTGTGCTCACCGCGCACGGCGGGATGACCTCGCACGCCGCGGTGGTGGCGCGCGGGATGGGCAAGCCGTGTGTGGCAGGTGCGCAGGGGATCCGGATCAACCCGGCCGAGAAGACCGTGACCGTGGACGGCAAGACCTACGGCGAATCCGACACGTTCACCCTGGACGGTTCGACCGGTGAGGTCTACGACTCGGCGCTGCCGCTGGTGCCGCCGCAGATCAACGCGGACTTCGAGCACGTCGTGAACTGGGCCGATGAGAAGCGGCGCCTCGGTGTCCGCGCGAATGCCGACAATGCCGAGGATGCCGCGAAGGCCCGCGAGCTGGGCGCCGAGGGCATCGGGTTGTGCCGGACCGAGCACATGTTCATGGCGGCGGATCGGTTGCCGGCGGTACGCCGGATGATCCTGGCCGAGGACGACGAGGCGCGCGCCGCGGCGCTGGCGGAGATCCTGCCGATGCAGCAGGAGGATTTCGAGGGGATCTTCCATGCGATGGCCGGGTTGCCGGTCACGGTGCGGTTGCTGGATCCGCCGCTGCACGAGTTCCTGCCGGACCTGGTCGAGCAGTCGCTGAAGGTGCAGAAGCTGGAGCTGACCGGGGGTGATGCGGCCGAGCTGGAGCGGGAGAAGGTGTTGCTGGGTTCGGTGAAGCGGCTGCACGAGCAGAATCCGATGCTCGGTACCCGTGGTTGCCGGCTCGGCATGCTCTATCCGGAGATCCCGGAGATGCAGACCCGGGCGATCGTCCGCGCGGCGCTGGCGGTGCGCGAGCAGCGGGGTGAGACCGTGGTGGTGGAGATCATGATCCCGCTGGTGGCGTACGCCGAGGAGCTGAAGCGGCAGCGCGCGATCGTCGAGGACACCGTCGCCGACGAGTTGGAGCGGGCCGGCGCCGAGCTGGAGTACACGGTCGGCACGATGATCGAGCTGCCGCGCGCGGCGATCACCGCCGATCAGATCGCGGAGTACGCGGACTTCTTCTCCTTCGGTACCAACGACCTCAGCCAGACCGGTATCGGCATCTCCCGCGACGACGCCGAGCGCGGCTTCCTCGGCCAGTACGTGCACGACGAGGTGATCCCGCGCAGCCCGTTCGAGTCGATCGACCGCGACGGCGTCGGCGAACTGGTCCGGATCGGGGTGGAGAAGGGGCGCTCGGTGAAGCCGGATCTGAAGACCGGTGTCTGCGGTGAGCACGGTGGTGATCCGGAGTCGATCGCGCTGTTCGAGGAGATCGGGCTGGACTACGTCTCCTGCTCTCCTTACCGCGTCCCGATCGCCCGCTTCGCCGCGGCGCGGGCCGTGCTCGGCAAAGACTGACACACGCTCATCGAGTAGGCCGCCATGTGTAGCGAAGCGGAGCAATGGCGGCCGTGTCGAGATGAGCGCAGCCTGTTCCCATGTTCCCTGAGCGAGGAGCGCAGCCTGTTCCCCCGTTCCCTGAGCGAGGAGCGCAGCGACGAGTCGAAGGGATCGGGACACCGACGTTGCACCCAGGCCTGACAGACTCGCCCCATGGCACTCTTCAAGCGGAACAAGGCCAAGCAGCAGGAACCAGCGGTGCATCCGGTGACCGCCTTCTGGAGTTGGTGGGCTGCCGAGGGTCGAGAGCTCAGCCCGCATCAGGTGTCGTCGGCGACCGATGAGCTGACCAGGTTGGTGCAGAAGATCAACCCGGAGCTCACCTGGCACTTCGGCCCCGGTGAGTCGGCACAGCACCGGTTGACCGTGACCGCCGGCGGGGTGGCGGCGGCTCGTCCGAGCGCGGAACGGTGGTACCGGGCCGCGCCGCCGGCAGACGAGACGTGGGAGTTCCGGCCCAGCCAGGAGGCGGATCCGCGGGCGCTCGAGCAGGTGCTGGAGATCGCCGGTCAGCGGCTGGATCTGGCCGAAACCAGCTTCCGGGTCGAACCCGACGAGCAGCGGCTGCGGGTGCACGTCGGCGTACACCATCCCGCCTTCGCGACCGCTCCGCCCGAGGTGCGGCAGCAGGTCACCTTCCTGGTGCTCGACTGGCTCGTCGGTGAGGATGCCGTCGAACGCTGGCTCGGTGAGATCGAACCGTTGGTCGACGCCCCGGAGCCGGCACTGCCCGGGGATGTCGTGGTCGCCGCCGTCACCGACCTGGACCGACGACGCGATCCCGAGGAGTGGGCGATCGCCCAGTGGACCGACGAGCAGGGTGCCCCGGGTCTGGTCACATTCCGGCGGTGGCTGCGCTGGCTGGACGCGCCGACCCTGGATCGCCACCACGTGATCACCATGGGATACCCCGCGAGGGCCGACGGAATGCCCGCGGACGCGGACATTCTCGACGACCTGGGGTTGCTCGAGGACCGGCTCGTCGGCGTGCTCGGCGGTCGCGGAACCCTGCTGGCGTACGAGACCTCACGCGGTGCCCGTACCTTCCACATCTACACCGACAGCGAGGATCGGAATGTCGACGCCGACCTGGCTGCCTTTGCCGGCGAGATCGGGGCGATAGGCGGGACGAGTGAGGATCCCTCGTGGCGGGACGTGCGGCACTTCACCGGGTGAGCCCGGATGCGAAGGGAGAGTGAGCGATGATCGGTGCTGGATACTCCGGGTCGGACTTCTACTGCGATGTAGCGATCCCCAATGCACGCCAGCTGCGGACCGTCCACGACGACGAGCGTGTGCTGGCCTACCATCACACGCGCCCCTACTGGGATGTGCACATCGTCGTCGTACCCAAGCAGCACATCGGTTCCCTGACCACCGCCGGTGCGGCCGACGAGGATCAGTTGCGGGCCCTGTTCGCGGTCGTCCAATCGGTGGCGCGCGAGGTGGAACGGGAGCACGGCGCCGCCGCAGTGCTCACCAATCTCGGTGCCTATCAGGACTCCAAGCATCTGCACATCCACGTGCACAGCGGTGCCGTGCGCAAGCGGGCGGGCTGACGTCACCCACGTTCATCGAGTAGGTCGCTCTGCGACCGTGTCGAGATGAACCGTCAATGATCCTCGTCCCCGATGGGATACTGCCGGAGTCGATGCCGGAGGTGCCGCCGCGGTCGGCGGTTCCGCTCCAATCCCTGTGGTGGCAGGAACTCCGGCAGCCGGTCCTCGGGGTTGATCCGTACCTCCCAGCGGTTGTCGTTGTGCAGCTGCTGGCGGGTGGGCTCGACGAGGGCGTGGTGGTGGGGGCACAGCAGGACGCCGTTGTCCAGGGACGTGGGGCCGCCGCACCACCACGGTCTGATGTGGTGCGCGGCGCACCGCCGGGCCGGCTGGTCACAGCCGGGGAAAACGCAGCCCCGATCCCGAGCCACCAGCGCCGCCCGGATCGCGCCCTCGAAGAACCGGTGGATCCGCCCCACATCCAACGGAACACCGAAACCATCGAGCACCATCGGAATGATCTCCGCATCACAGGCCAGCAACCGGAGGTGCTGCGCCGACAACGGCCCGGCCGGGGTGTCGACACAGGCGATCCCCCGGCGCAGGGTGTCGAGGGTGACGGTCACGTTCACTCGAGCCCGATCGTTGCCGCGCGACGGTGCGCGGTTGGCATCGGCGTAGGCGTGGGCGAGTTCCATGAGCGCGTCGGCGCGGCGCATCGCCCGCGACGGCCGACCCCCACACAACCCACAGGATGGTCCGGGACACGACGACCCACACGGTGGTGGCTCCTCGGTGGCGTTCTTCTCGGCCACCGCATCCAACACCGCGAGGAGCTTCTCCCCCTCGACAGCCGGAATCCGGCCCTTGATGATGGTGGAGCCCATCCCGTCGGGGTGCAGGTGCAGTTCTCGGTTGCGGCGCGCGGCGGCTTCCTGCTGCTCCAACCGCCGTTCCAGCAGTGTGTCGGCGTGGTCGGGGTCGACCACCTCGACCAGCCGGTCACCCAGCACCCGCAGCTCGGACGGACCGAACCGTTGCGCCTGATCAATCATCGTCTGCTGCGCCGCAGTCTGCTGGCCGGGTGGAAGATCGGGTGGAAGGTGTTTCAGGGCGGTGAGGATCGCGGTCGTCTGACGCGGGGACACCCGGGCCTGCGCGAGCCCTTCCCACACCAGCGGTGTGTTCACGATCCGGATGGCTTCCCGCAGTGCCCCGGAGGCCTCCGGTCCGGAGTAGGCGTGGCGTTCCCGCATCCAGGTGGTGGTGCACACCCCATGCACGTGTTTCGCGGCGTCGGTTTGGTCGATGCCGGTGAGGGTGCGGGTGGTGTGGGCGTGCAGGCGGGCGGTGATCTGCTCGTTCAACTCGCCCAGGTGGAGGCGTTGTTCGTCGGTGAGGAGCCGGTCGTCCATGGTCAGGAGTTGGCGCAGCAGATCATCGACCGCGGTCGCGGTCTCGATCATGGCTGCTGCGCTGCTGTCCATACGATCGATCCAACACGAGGGGTCTGACAGTTCTGGTCCGGATTCGCCGTCCTGGAAAGGAATCAGGAAATCTGTGGATAACTTCTCCTGGGGTTCATCTCGACACGCGCGGCATTGCTCCGCTGCGCTCCGCATGCCGCGCTACTCGATGAACGTGAGGAAGCCTCGCTGCGCGACCTACTCGATGAACGTGGGGTGCGCTGTCGCCGCGGATGAGCCGGACACATTCTGGTAACCCTCTACCGCCAGATTGGTATTCGGTATACCGTCTCCCGTCATGGGAGTGCATCGGCACGACAGATCCAGCGCAGCCCGCCCGCGCCAGCGGCCGAGGCTGGTGCTGCCCGCCCTGCTGGGGCTGCTCGGGCTGCTGCTGGCCGGCTGTGCCCCGCTGGGCCCGACCGGGGCCAAGCTGGAGGGTGACCGGCTCACCGATCTGCGGCCGGTACGCCCGGGCGGCACGCTGCAGATCGCGCTGGCCAGCGACCCCGACCGGCTCGACCCCACCCGCTCCTCCACGTTGGTGGCCCGGCAGGTGTTCGCCTCGATGTGCGAGAAGCTCTACGACCTCGACCAGAATCTGCAGATCGTGCCCCAGCTCGCGGCCGCCCCCGCGACCATCAGCGCGGACCAGAAAACGGTGACGATCCCGATCCGGCAGGGTCTGAAGTTCGCCGACGGCACCGTGATGGACGCCGCCGCGGTGAAGACCAGCCTGGACCGGCACCTCACCCTCAAGACCTCCGGCCGGCGCAGCGAACTCGCCAACGTCGCCTCGATCAACGCACCCGACCCGGGCACGGTGGTGCTGAAACTCAAACAACCGGACGCCTCCCTGCTCTCGGTGCTCGCCGATCGCGCGGGCATGGTGATGTCACCCAAGGCGCTCACCGAACTGGGTGACGAGTTCTCCCAGCGGCCGGTCTGCATCGGCGCATTCCGTTTCAGTGAACGGATCCCCGGCGACCGCATCGTGCTGGACAAGGATCCCAACTACTACGCCGCGGACCAGGTCGGCCTGCAGCAGGTGGTCTATCGGATCATCACCGACGGCAGCGTCCGGTTGTCGAACCTGCGCTCCCGCGACGTCCAGGTCGGCGACCAGATGGATCCGGTCAGTGTCGGATCGATGGCCGGTGACAACGCCCTGCAACTCTTCAGCTCGGGCTCGCTCGGCTACCAGGGCATCTACTTCAACCTCAACAATGCCAATGGGATAGGCAATCCCCCGGGCCCGGTGAACAGCGCGATGGCCGGTGACAAACGGCTCCGCCAGGCGTTCAGCCTCGCCATCGACCGCAATCTGCTGAACACCATCGTCTTCCAGGGCCTCTACCAACCGGCCTGTACGCCGATCGCACCCGGCACCGAGTACGCCGACCCGGCCCAGTCCGCGTGTGCGCCACGGGACCTGCAACGTGCCAGGCAACTGATCGCCGAAACCGGCGTACCCACACCGATTCCGCTCGAACTGACGATCCCGAACACCCCTGAGTCGAGCCGGATCGGGCAGGTCATCCAGGCGATGACCGCGGAGGCCGGCTTCGAGGTGAAGCTGCGGCCGATGGAGTTCGCGAGTTCGCTGTCCACCTCCCAGGACGGCCAGTTCCAGGCCCTGGCGGCCGGCTGGTCCGGCCGGATCGACCCGGACGGCAACATCACCCGGTTCGTGAAGACCGGTGCCGCCAACAACTACTCCGGTTATGGCAACCCGCAGGTCGACGACCTGATCAAGAAGGGTGTCGCCACCAACGACACCGCCACCCGGCGCGACATCTACAAGCAGCTGATCGACGTGGTCGCCGACGACGCACCGCTGATCTATCTCTATCGCCAATCGAATCTGGTCGTCGCCACCCAGCAGATCAGCGGCATCCGCGTCTATCGCGACGGCATCATCCGGATCACCGAAGCGGGGTACACCTCATGACGCGCTACCTGCTCAACCGGCTGGGTCAGGCGCTGGTCACGATGCTGCTGGTCAGCTTCGTGGTGTTCGCCGGAATCCGTGCCATTCCAGGAGATCCGGCACTGGTGATGGCTGGCGAGGACCGCAGCCCGGAGGCCATCCAGGCGGTACGCGACCAGTACGGTCTGGACAAACCGGTGATCCTGCAATACCTGATCTGGATCTCCCGGGCGATCCGGTTGGATTTCGGCAACTCCGCGCGGACCGGCGTACCGGTCCTGGACCAGATCGTCAGCGCCCTGCCGGTCACCATCGAACTCGCCCTGCTGTCGATGCTCTTCGCCACCGTGCTCGGCATCGCCACCGGCACCCTGGCCGCGGTCAAGCGCGGCCGGCCCGCCGAGTGGTTCGCCAACGGCCTCGCCCTGCTCGGCCTGTCGGTGCCCAACTTCTGGTTCGGCATCCTGCTGATCCTGGCCTTCGCGGTGGCGATCCCGCTGCTGCCCGCCTCCGGCTTCGTGCCATTCGGCGTGTCTCCGCTGGAGAACCTGCAGCGGATGATCCTGCCCGCCATCGTGCTCGGCTCCGGGTTGTCGGCGGTCGTGATGCGCCAGACCCGCTCCGGACTGCTCGACTCGCTGTCCGCCGACTATGTGCGTACCGCCCGCGCCAAGGGCCTGCTGGGCCGCGAAGTGCTGGTCTCACACGCCCTGCGGAACAGCCTGATCACCGTGGTCACGGTGCTCGGTCTGCAACTCGGCAACCTGATCGCCGGCGCCGTCGTCACCGAGCAGGTGTTCACCCTCCCCGGTTTCGGGAAACTCACCCTGGACGGGGTCTTCCAGCGTGACTACCCGGTGATCCAGGCCGTGGTGCTGTTGACCTCCTTCGCCTACATCCTGATCAACCTGCTGGTCGACCTGACCTACTCGGTCCTCGACCCGCGGATCCGACTCGCCGGAGGCAGCCGATGAGCAGCGCAGCAGTGGGCACCGCGGTCACCGCGGCCGCGCCGAAACCCCAGTCCCGCAGCCAGATCCTGCTGCGCCGGCTGGTCCGCAACAAGCTGGCCCTGGCCGGTGGGGTGATCGCCCTGCTGATGATCCTGGCCGCGATCCTGGCACCGCTGCTCACCCCCTACGACTATGCCCGGCCGGACTTCAACAGCGCCCTCCAGCAGCCGAGCCCGGCGCACTGGTTCGGCACCGACGACCTGGGCCGCGATCAGCTGTCCCGGATCCTCTTCGGGCTGCGCGCCTCGCTGCAGGTCGGCCTGCTGGCGGTGCTGATCGCCGGGCTCGTCGGCATCCCGCTGGGCATGCTCGCCGGCTACTTCGGCGGCTGGCTGGACACGATCGTCTCCCGGCTCACCGACGTGCTGCTCGCCTTCCCGTTCCTGATCCTGGCGGTCGGCCTGGCCGCCATCCTCGGCCCCTCGCTGACGAACGCCACGATCGCGGTCGCGATCGCCCAGATCCCCGCCCTGGTTCGAGTTTCGCGGGCCGAGGCGCTGCGGTTGCGGGACAGCGACTATGTCGCCGCGGCGATCGCCAACGGGGGTACGCCGCTGCGGGCACTGGTGCAGCACGTGCTGCCCAACTCCGCCTCCGCGCTGATCGTCCAGCTCACCGTCGCCATCCCGGCGGCCATCCTGTCCGAGGCCGTGCTCAGCTATCTCGGTCTCGGCGTGCAACCGCCGACCCCCTCGCTGGGTGTGATGCTGTCGGCAGCCCAGTCCTTCCTGTTCCCCGCGCCCTGGCTGGCGGTCTTCCCGGGCCTGTTCATCGTGCTCGCCACCTTGGCGTTCAACCTGTTCGGTGACGGCGCCCGGGACGCCTTCGACCCCCGAGGAGACCGGTCATGACCGAAACAGTCCCCACCGACGCCGTGCCCACCGAACCCGTGCTCGCCGTCGAGGATCTGGACGTCCGCTTCGCCTCCGCGGAACGGCGGATCCACGCGGTCGACGGGGTTTCCTTCGCCGTCCGGCCCGGTGAGGTGCTCGCGATCGTCGGCGAATCCGGGTGCGGCAAGTCGGTCACCGCGATGTCGATGCTCGGCCTGCAACCGCGGACCGCCCGCGTCGGTGGCTCGGCGTTGCTGCAGGGCACCCAGCTCGTCGGTGCCACCGAACAGCAGCTGCAACCGCTGCGGGGCAAGCAGATCGCGATGATCTTCCAGGAACCGATGACCTCGCTGAACCCGGTGCTCACCATCGGCCGGCAGATCGTCGAGGTGCTCCGCCGGCACCTGGGCATGGACCGTCAGCAGGCCCGCCGCCGGGCGATCGAATTGCTCACCCTGGTGGGCATTCCGGCCGCCGAGCAGCGGATCGGCTCCTATCCCCACCAGCTCTCCGGCGGCATGCGGCAACGGGTGATGATCGCGATCGCGGTCGCCTGCGATCCGGCGGTGCTGATCGCCGACGAGCCGACCACCGCCCTCGACGTCACCATCCAGGCCGGCATCCTCGATGTGCTGAAGGAACTGCGGGAACGCCTCGGCACCGCGATCGTGCTGATCACCCACGACCTCGGGGTGGTGGCCGATGTCGCCGACCGGGTGGTGGTGATGTACGCCGGCCGGGTGGTGGAGAGCGGCACCGTCACCGAGATCTTCGACGACCCGCAGCACCCCTACACCCGCGGCCTGCTCGGCGCCGTGCTGCGCCCCGGCGGCCGGGGCAGACGGCTCGCCGAGATCCCCGGGCTGGTTCCCAATCTGACCGAACAACCGGAGGCCTGCACCTTCGCCGACCGCTGCGCGAACGCCGACGACGAGTGCCGCAGCACCCGGCCACCGCTGACCGATCGCGGCGCGGGCCACGCCGTCGCCTGCTTCCATCCGGGGATCGCCCGGGTGCGGGCACCCGAGGAGGTGCCGGTATGAGCCGCATCCTCGAACTCACCGACGTCACCCGGCACTTCGGTCCGGTCCGGGCCGCCGACGGGGTGAACCTGCACATCGACGAGGGCGAGATCCTCGGCCTGGTCGGCGAATCCGGCTCCGGCAAGTCGACCATCGGCCGACTGGCGGTCCGCCTGGACGAGCCGACCTCGGGAACGATCACCTTCAAGGGCACCGACATCACCGCACTGTCCGCGCGCCGGTTGCGGCCGCTGCGCCGCGATTTCAACCTGGTCTTCCAGGACCCCTCGTCCTCGCTCGACCCGCGGATGACCAACGGGGAGATCATCGCCGAACCGCTGCAGCACCACCGGATCGGCGATGCCACCACCCGCCGGCAGCGGGTCAGCGAGCTGATCGCCCGCGTCGGACTGCGTCCCGAGGTCGCCGAGCTCTATCCGCACCAGCTCTCCGGCGGCATGCGGCAGCGGATCTCACTGGCCCGGGCGCTGGCCACCGACCCGGCCCTGGTGGTCGCCGACGAACCGACCTCCGCGCTCGACGTCTCGGTGCAGGCGGCGGTGCTCAACCTGCTCACCGACCTGCAGCGCGAGCTCGGTTTCGCCAGCCTGTTCATCACCCACGACCTGTCCGCGGTGGAGTTCCTGGCCAACCGGGTCGCGGTGATGTATCTCGGCACCATCGTCGAGACCGGGCCGACGGCCGCGCTGATGGCCGATCCGCTGCACCCCTACACCCAGGCACTGCTCTCCGCGGCCCCGGTGCCCGATCCGGACGAGCAACGGACCCGGCAGCGGATCGTGGTCTCCGGAGACCTGCCCAGCCCCGCCGATCCGCCGCCCGGGTGCCGCTTCCACACCCGCTGCCCGATCGCGGTGGACCGGTGCCGCACCGAGGTGCCGCTGCTGCGTAGCGTGGGGGAGCGTCAGGTGGCCTGCCACCTGGTGAGCGACGACGGTGTCGCACCGCGGTTGATCGCCCCCGAACGAACCACAGCCAGCAAGGAGCCCCGATGAGCTTCACCACCCGCCCCACCCTGACCGGCACCTTCGGCATGGTCGCCAGCACCCACTGGCTGGCGACCGCCTGCGGACAGTCGGTGCTGGAACGCGGCGGCAACGCTTTCGACGCGGCGGTGGCGACCGGGTTCGCCCTGCACGTGGTGGAACCCCATCTCAACGGCCCCGGCGGGGACGCCCCGATCCTGGTCAGCGTGGCCGGCGAGACACCGCGCATGCTGTGTGGACAGGGCCCGGCGCCGGCCGCAGCCTCGGTCGCCTCCTACACCGCGCTCGGGTTGGACCTGGTACCCGGCACCGGCCCGCTGGCTGCCGCCGTGCCCGGTGCGGTGGACGCCTGGTTGGTGCTGCTCGCCGAGCACGGGACCTGGTCGCTGCGGGAGGTGCTGAGCTACGCCATCGACCTGGCCGCCGGCGGGCACGACCCGGTCCCGCGGATCGGCGGCACGGTGGAGACCGTGCGCGACCTGTTCACCGACCACTGGCCGACCTCGGCCGAGGTCTATCTCGCCGGCGGACAGTCGCCGCAGCCGGGAACCCTGTTCCGTAACGAAAAGCTGGCCGAGACCTGGCGTCGGCTGATCGATGAGGCCGAGGCCGCCGGCAGCGATCGGGAGGCTCAGATCGAGGCCGCCCGGCGCACCTGGCGGGAAGGGTTCATCGCCGAGGCGATGCTGCGCACCAGCGAGCAGGCGGTGCTCGACTCCTCCGGGGAGAAGCATGCCGGCATGCTCACCGGGGACGACCTGGCCAGCTTCCGGGCGACCTGGGAGGAACCGGTCAGCGGCACCTGGGGTCCGTGGACGGTGCACAAGGGTGCGGCCTGGTCCCAAGGACCGGTGCTGCTGCAGCAGCTCGGCCTGCTTTCCGACATCGAACCGGGATCCCTTGCCCCACAGGGATTCGACGCATCGGTGGTGCACCGGATCGTCGAGGGCGCGAAGCTCGCCTTCGCCGACCGCGACGCCTGGTACGGCGACGCCGCACCGGTCCCGCTGACCACCCTGCTGTCGCCGGCGTACGCCGCCCAGCGGCGTGCCCTGCTCGGCGAGCAGGCCTCGCTGGACTGGCGCCCGGGCAGCCCCGATGGGCGTACCCCTCGGCTCGCCGACCACATCGAACGCCTGCTCCGCGGAGAATCGGTGGCCGCGGCCGGTGCGGGAGCGGGGGAGCCGACGGTGCAGGACGGCTCCACCCGGCCCAACGGTGAGACCCGCGGCGACACCTGCCACCTGGACGTGGTGGACCGCTGGGGCAACATGGTCGCCGCCACCCCGAGCGGTGGCTGGCTGCAGTCCAATCCGGTGATCGGTGAACTCGGCTTCCCGCTCGGCAGCCGGCTGCAGATGACCTGGCTGACCGAGGGCCTGCCCAACTCGCTGACCGGCGGCCGACGCCCGCGGACCACCCTGACGCCGAGCATGGCCTCGATCGACGGTCGGGTGGTGCTCGCCTTCGGCACCCCCGGTGGCGACCAGCAGGACCAGTGGTCGACGCATCTGTTCCTGCGGATCGCGGACGAGTACGCCCGCAGCGGGCGCCTCGATCTGCAGGCCGCGATCGATGCCACCAACTGGCACACCGATGCGGTGATCGGCTCGTTCTGGCCGCGTGGTTATCAGCCCGGATCCCTCACCGTGGAAGGAAATGCCGACCCCGACCTGATCGAGGGGCTGCGGGAGCGCGGCCACCGGGTCACCGTCGGTGCGCCGTGGACGGAGGGCCGGCTGTCGGCGATCGCCCGGCACCCCGAGACCGGGATCTTCGCCGCGGCCGCCAACCCGCGGGGTATGCAGGGCTATGCGGCCGGTCGCTGAGCGTCCGGAGTGCGCCGGCCGGCGGGTCGGTCAGCCGATCGCCAGCAGGGCCGCCCGCTCGGCCTTCTGCACGTGCTCGATGGCCAGCCGCCGGGCGGCCTCCGGGTCACCGGCGGTGAGCGCCTCGAGCAGCCCGAGGTGCTCGGTCCAGGAGTGCGGGGCGCGCTCCTCGGCGCTCAGTCGGAACACCCAGCGGACCCGCCACATCACCGGCCGGACCATCTCGGTGAGCAGCAGATTCCCTGTCAGGGCGACGATTCCGGCGTGGAAGTCGGAGTTCAATCGACCCACCGAGGTGACATCACCCGACTCGGTGGCCAGCCGGGCCTCGGCCAGCACCCCCTGCAGCGCATCGACGGTGACCTCGCCGGCGGCGACCCGGCCAGCGGCCAGCTCGGCCGCCATCCCCTCCAGGCCCGCGCGCACCTGGAACAGGTCGGTCACACTCTGCGCATCCAGGGTGGCGACCACCACACCCCGGCGCGGTACGGTGACGACGAAGCCCTCGCTCTCCAGCACCCGGATCGCCTCGCGGACCGGATTGCGGGAGACGCCGAGCTGCTCGGCCAACTGGTGCTCCACCAGCCGTGCGCCGGGTGCCAGCTCCCGATCGGTGATCCGGCGCCGCAGCTCGTCCGCGACCTGGGTCCGCAGCGGGATGTGGGCGGCTCCCAGGTTGATCGCCGCCGAAGAACGCTCCACGCTGTACACGGTATACCGCACGGCCGAGTGCTGGCAGGAGGTCTGATGAAGAAGGTGTTCGCCGCCATCACCCGATGGCTCGACCCCTATGTGCTGGTGCTGCTCGGTGTGGTGCTGCTGGCCGCGGTGCTCCCCGCCCGCGGGGCCGCCGTCGCACCCACCGAGTGGGCCGCCGACATCGCGGTGATGTTCCTGTTCTTCCTCTACGGCGCGCGGCTGTCCACCGAGGAGACCCGCGACGGCTTCCGGCACTGGCGGCTGCACCTGCTGGTGCTCGGCTTCACCTTCGTGCTCTTCCCGATCGTCGGCTGGGTGCTGTCCACCGCGACCAGCCCGCTGCTCTCCCCGACGTTGGCCGGCGGGCTGCTCTTCCTGTCGCTGCTGCCCTCCACCGTGCAGTCCTCGGTCGCGTTCACCTCGATGGCCCGGGGCAATGTCGCCGCCTCGATCTGTGCGGCCTCGTTCTCGAATCTGCTCGGCGTGCTGATCACCCCACTGCTGGTGGCGCTGCTGCTGGGGGCGCACACCACGATCAGCCTGGACACCGTCTGGAAGCTGCTGCTGCAACTGGTGCTGCCCTTCGCGGTCGGTCAGCTGCTGCACAAGCCGCTCAAGGGATTCCTGACCAGGAACAAGAAGATCATCTCCAAGACCGACCGGTTGGCGATCCTGCTGGTCGTCTACACCGCCTTCAGTGCCGGCATGCGGGAGGACATGTGGTCGCGGATCTCCGGTTGGCAGCTGCTCGCCCTGCTGGTCGTCAACGGGATCCTGCTGGCCGCGGTGATGACCGCCACCATGCTGATCAGCAAGGCCCTCGGCTTCTCCTGGCCGGACCGGATCGCGATCGTCTTCGCCGGTTCGAAGAAGTCGATGGCGTCGGGGCTGCCGATGGCCAAGGTGCTCTTCCCCGCCGACCAGGTCGGCATCATGGTGCTGCCGCTGATGCTGTTCCACCAGTTGCAACTGATCGTCTGCGCCCAGTTGGCGCGCCGCTGGTCCAAGCTGCCTGAGGAGCCGGTACGCGCGGGGGTCGAGAAATAACCCCTTCATCTCGACACGGCCGCCATTGCTCCGCTTCGCTACGCATGGCGGCCTACTCGATGAGCGGGGTGGCGGCACCGTAGCTTTGGACCGGTGACCGACGAACTGCGGCTCAGCGTGCCCGACCCCGAACGCAGCTGGCGACGCGTCGAGCTGGTGTACCACCTGGACCTTGACCTGCCGACCCGCTTCCGGCGCATCCGGACCGGCTGGGCGCTGCGGATGCCGACACCGCCGCTGGACCGGCTCGACTACACGCTGCGGGTCACCGATGCCGCCGGTGCCGAGCAGACCATTCCCGATCCGGGCAATCCGCGGGTCGCCGGCGGGAGCTTCGGGTCGAGCTCCTGGCTGCCGATTCGGGCGTACGCCGAACCGGCCTGGCTGGCGGCCGAGGAACCGGCCCAGCACCTGGAGCACTGGGGGCTGAGTGACACCGCGGCCGGCGAGCTGACCGCCCGCGTCTGGTCCCCGGCGAGCAGCCGGCCCGGTGACGACCTGCCGATGCTGCTGGTGCACGACGGGCCGGAGCTCGCGGCCCATGCCGCGCTCACCCGCTTCGCCGGCACGCTCGGATACCCACTGCGGGTCGTGCTGCTCGACCCGGGCCCGGACCGCGACCAGCGCTACAGCGCCGATGAGGGGTACGCCGCCGTGCTCGCGGAGGCCGTCGGAGTGCTGCGGCAGCGCTGGCCGAGCAGTCGGAAACCGGTGCTCGCCGGCGCCAGCCTCGGTGCGCTGGCCGCGCTGCACGCCGCCTGGCGCCACCCCGGCACCTTCGCCGGTCTCTGGCTGGCCTCGGGGTCCTTCTTCAGCCCCGACACCGATCCGGGTGAGCAGGGGTACGCCCACTTCCCGCGGATCGCCGGGTTCACCGCCGAGATCGCCGCCGCCGAGGCCCTCCCGGATCTGGGTGCGGTGACGATGGTCTGCGGCACCGCGGAGGAGAACCTGGCCAACAACGAGCTGCTCCGCGATCGGCTGCGCGGGCTCGGTGCGGGTGGCGACCAGGGTGTCGGCTGGGGGACCGCCCGGCAGGGGCACACCACCAGTTGCTGGCGCGACCTGTTCGACCCGCACCTGCGGGAACTGTTGGCGACCGCCTGGGGCTGCTAGACATGGCCCAGGAGGCAACGATGACTACCGAACGGCACCACCTGATCGGCCTACTGCTCGGAGCGGAGGAGGACTGGCCGCAGGCGTTCGAGGCGCTGCTGCCCAAGCTCGGCCCGCTGACCGGCGCGGACGGCGTACGCCACCGGATCGAATCCGAGCGGCTCACCATCGAACCCTTCGACCTCACCCAGCCGGTGCGCACCGATCTGGTCATCGACCGACTGGCGCACTGGTACTACGTGCCGCGGGAGTGGTTGAAGAAGGCATCGCTGATGAACGGCACCTACCTGCTGAACAGCCCGTTCACCTTTCAGGCGATGGAGAAGCACAGCGCCTACTGCGCGATGCTGCGGCTCGGGCTGAAGGTGCCGCGGACGATCCTGGTGCCCTACAAGAACCCGGTCGACAACGTGCGCTGGGCCTACACCTCGGCGAAGTACAACCTGCCCTTCGACCTTGATCAGATCGCCGATGATCTTGGTTATCCGCTCTACATGAAGCCCTTCGACGGCGGCGGCTGGCGCGGCGTGTCCCGGGTCGACAACCGCGACGACCTGCACCGGGCGTACGACGCCTCCGGTGAGATGCTGATGCACCTGCAGGCCACCGTCGACTACGACGTCTTCGCCCGGGCGCTGTCCATCGGGCCGGAGACGATGGTGATGGACTTCCGGCCCGAGAATCCGATGCACGAGCGGTACCAGGTCAACCACCAGTTCCTGTCCGCGAAGGCCGGGCACGAGGTCGCCGCGATCAGCCGGATCGTGAACGCCTTCTTCGGCTGGGAGTTCAACTCCGCGGAGATGCTGGTCGCCGGCGACGAGGTCTATCCGATCGACTACGCCAACGCCTGCCCCGATGTGGCGGTGACCAGCCTGCACTACTACTTCCCGTGGGCGATGACCGCGCTGCTGCGCTGGTCGGCCTACTGCCTGGTCTCCGGACGGAGGGCCAGCGTCGACCTGCACACCGACGACTATTTCAAGATCGCCGACGATCCGGCGCTGGACTACTCGGCGAAGCTCGAGGCCTATCTGGAGCTCGCCGACGCGCAGCTCGACGCCGACCGCTACTGGACCTGGTGCGACCAGCACCTGGCCCACCTGCCCGAAGCCGTGCACGACTGGTTCGCCAGCCCCGGTTTCGACCGGATCCTGGTGGAGACGGTACGCAGCACCTATCCCGAGCGCGAGTGGCCCAAATTCCTTGATCATTTCCGGGGTCTGGTGAGTGCCTGGGTCCATGATCAAGAGGCCCGGCCGGCGAGCTGATCCGCTCATCGAGCAGATCGCGCAGCGACCTCATCCGCTCATCGAGTAGGTCGCGCAGCGACCGTGTCGAGATGAGGGGGCTGCGGGTTCATCTCGACACGCGATCCATTGCTCCGCTGCGCTCCGCATGGCTCGCTACTCGATGAACGTGAAGGAGGGGCGCTGCGCTCCGCATGGCTCGCTACTCGATGAACGTGAAAGAGGGGCGCTGCCTTCCGCATGGCTCGCTACTCGATGACGGGGATTGGGCGCGGGGGCGCGAGCCGACAACTAGTCGTACTGGTACAGGTTTCGCGCCTGCATGATGTTGATCAAGGAATCGGCGTAGGTGGGGTCGGTCGCGTACCCGGCGGCCTGCAGGGCGCGGGCGAAACCGTCCGGGTCGTTGGTGCGGGTGAAGGCGGGGGCGTAGCGGGAGTTGGCGCGCAGGAAGGCGCCGTAGTCCCGTGCGGAGTCGGCCATCGAGGCATAGCTGCGGAAGCTCTCGGTGGCCGGCACCTGCTTGCCGTTCACCCACTCGGTGGTGGGCCGGTCCGCACAGTCGAAGCTGACCGGGGAGCGTACCTGCCGGAAACACTTGATCCCGTAGTAGTTGTTGCCGGGCGCCGAATGCCCATAGCCCGTCTCCTGCGCCGACTGCGCCATGCTGACCGCCGCCGGTACGCCGAACTCGGCCTGGGTGGCGCGGGCCTGCGGGGCCAGCGCCTCGAAGAACTGGTCGGCCTCGCTGACCGCCGGGCCGGTCCGCGGACCGGTCATCAGGGTCTCCCAGGTCGCCTGGTCGACGGTCCCGGTGACCGTCAGTCCGCGCGCGTCCTGCAGTGCGCGGACCGCCTGCTCGGTGGCCTGGTCGAAGTCACCCTGCACCGGTACCGGCTGACCCTGCAGCCCGAGCAGCGTCTGCGCGGCCTTCACCCGGAACCGCCGCTGGTAGGGCGCGTCGGTGCCGACCGGTTCGCCGCCCAGTGCGCTCAGCGTGTCGGCGTGGGCGATGCCGTCGACGCGCAACCCGTTGCCCTGCTGGTACGCCCGCAGCGCGGCCGTGGTCTGGGTGGCGAAGTTGCCGGTGACGCTGACGTCGTTGCCGGCATCGACGAGCAGGTACTGCAGCGCGGTCACCCGCAGCCCGGTGTCCCCGGCGCGCAGGCTGGTCTGCTGGTCGGTCCGCCAGTTCAGCGCGAGCACGACCCCGGTGATCAGCAGGGTCAGCGCCACCAGCAGCGCGATCAGACATCCCCAGCGCGGGCGACGACGGGGGGAGGTCTGGGGCACGAGCACCGAGCCTACCTGCGGCGTACCAGCCGGAAAGCCCCGCGACGGGCCGTCGGCCCCCTAGACTCACCTCGCGTGGACATCCTCGACTATGCGGCGGTCACCCATCGCGGGATGGTGAAGCCGGTCAACGAGGACAGCATTCTCGCCGCCAGCCCCGTCTTCGTGGTCGCCGACGGTATCTCCGGCTCCAACCGCGGCGACATCGCCAGCGGCATGGTCGTGCAGGAGTTCGCCGGGCTGGTGGACCGGCACGGGGTCGCACCGGAGCTGGTCGCCGAGACCCTGACCCGGGCGCACGAGGCGGTGCTGGCGGCCCAGCGCCGCGACCACCACGACTCGGCCACCACCGCCTGCGGCGCGATCGGCATGCGGATGGGCGAGGTGGCGTACTGGATCATCTTCAACATCGGCGACTCCCGCGTCTATCGGATCACCGGCACCGGTCGCCATCTGGCCCAGGTGAGCGTCGACCACTCGCACGTGCAGGAGCTGATCGAGGCCGGGGTGATCACCGCCGAGGAGGCCGAGCGGCACCCGGATCGGCACGTGATCACCCGTGCGGTCGGTGCGGCGGACCAGTTCCGGCCGGACTACTGGCTGGTGCCGATGGTGAACGGGGACCGGCTGCTGCTCTGCTCCGACGGGCTGCTCCGCGACGCCCCGCTGGCCGAGGTCGCGGCGATCGCCTGCGCCGAGAACGAGGCCGAGGATGCGGTACGCCGGCTGCTGGAGCTGGCATTGGGTGCGGGGGCCCGTGACAATGTGTCGATTATCGTTGTCGACGTGCACTCACAGCCGAATGGCACACCGGAATCGGGACGGGAGTTTGGATGAGCGAGCAGATCGGCCTCTGGCGGGCGACCTACACTCCCGGACGGTGGGTGGTGCTCGGCGGACCCACCTCGCTGGTGATCATGCAACCCGCCCCCGCCCGGGCGTCCGCCATGGTCAACAGTTTCTGGGATGTGGTGGTCGCCGCCGATTCGATCGACGATCTGGTGGAGAAGTTCGCCGCCTTCAAGGTCGATCAGATGCCGAGCTTCGGGGCCTTCTTCTGGGCCGAGGGGCAGTTGCGCTCGTTGGTCCGCGGCAAGATCAAGGTCGTCGACCTGGCCTCCGGTGACGTCGTCGCCAACGGTGCCGGGGTACGCACCTGGTCCGAGGCCGGTCTGGGCGATGTCCGCCAGGTGCAGATCGCGATGGAGGAGGTCGACCAGGACGAGCTGCTGCAGCTCCCGCTGGTGGTCGGTGCGGTCACCGCCTCGGTGATCCAGCTCGACGCCACCGACGACGCGAAGGTCAGCAGCCCGCAGGTGGCCGTCCCGGCGCCGGCGGTCGGTGGAACCGCCGCCGCGCGGACCGGGGACGGGTCGGATGCCCAGGAGGGCGGCCCGAAGACCGAGTTGATGAGCACCGACGAGGTCGGCGATGGCGCGGACCGGTCCCCGGAGCAGCTGGTCGCCAGCCTGTTCTCCGGCAGCCGGGAACCGTCGGCCGACCGCACCCTGGACATGGAGCCGGACTCGGCGCCGGCCGCGTCCGCCGCCGAGCCGGCCGGTTCGAGCGCGGTCGGATCGGGTGCCGGCCGGGGCCAGCAGCAGGAGGAGAAACCGGCGATCAACGCCGTACCGGGATTCGGCCGCGACACCGCGGGTGCCGCCGGTGCGGGTGGTGGCCTGGCGGCCGGTGCGGCCGCTGCCGGTCTGGGGGCCGCGGCCGGGGCGGCCGGAGCCGGATTCGCCGGGCAGCAACCGCCCCCGGCGCCGCCGGCGCCGAACGTTCCGCAGCCGCCGGCCCCGGCACCCTACGGGCAGGGGTTCGGTACGCCGCAGGGCGGCCAGGGACCGCAGGGTTACCAGGGCCAGCCCGGGCAGCCCGGTCAGCAGGGGCCCAATCAGCCCGGCCAGCAGGGTCCCGGTGGCCAGCAGCCCGGGTACCCGCCGGGTTATCCGCAGCCCGGTCAACAGCAGGGGCCGGGGCAGCCGGCGTACGGCGTCCCGCAGGGGCAGAACCAGCAGAACCAGCCCTACCCGCCGGGGTTCGCTCCGCAGCAACAGCCGGGCGGCCAGCAACCGGGTGGTCAGCAGCCCTATCCGCAGGGTTTCGTGGGGCAGCAGCAGTACGCCGGGCAGCCCGGTCCGCAGGGGCCGGGCCAGGGACGGCCGGGCCCGCAGGGACCGGGGCAGCAACCCCAGCAGCCCCCGCAGCAGTCCGATCCCTATGGTGGCGGTGACGGCGCCGACGGGGAGTCGCTGGTGTTGGCGGTGAACTGCACCCAGGGTCACCCGAACCCGCCCGAGGCGCAGCGCTGCCGCCGCTGCGGCAACCCCGTCCAGGGGCCGCAGCATCTGGTGCAGCGACCGGTGATGGCGTTGCTCAAGCCGAGCCACGGGCAGCCGGTCGAGGTCGACCGGACCGTGCTGATCGGGCGTTCCCCGCAGGCCAATCGGGTCGCCCGGGAACGCCTGCCGCGGCTGCTCACGGTGCCCAGCCCGAGCCACGACATCTCCCGGACCCACGTCCAGGTCAGCCCCGAGGGCTGGGATCTGCTGGCGACCGATCTGCACTCGACCAACGGCACCGCGCTGATCCGCCCCGGCCACCCGGAACCGGAACGACTCACTCCGGGCGAACCGGTACCGGTCTATCCCGGCTGCGTCCTCGACCTCGGCGACGGGGTGACGATCCTGGTCGATCACGCACCCTGATCGGGTCCCCCACGGCCGAGCTCGGCGCCGATGATCGCGCCGCCGGCGGTGAACATCGCGCCGCCGAGCACGAGCAACGCCGCGGTCTGCCACACCGGCAGGCCCGGTACGGCGGTGACCAGCAGCGCGCCGAAGAGCCAACCGGTGGCCGACCGCCCGACAATGGCCGCCCACAGCAGCTGGCGCCGGATCTCCGGCTCGTCGGTGATCCGCCACAATCCGTACGCCGCAGCGGCGGCGCTCAGCGCGGCGACCGGGATCAGCAGCCAGGCGGAGCGGTAGGCCGCGAACAACCCGGCCAGCATCACCAGCAGCCCGACGCCGAGCAGTGCCGCCGAGACCAGCAGCGTCGTGCGCAGCCCGTGCCGCAGCACGAAGGTCCGTTTGCCGACGGTCTCGTCGCCGCGGACATCGCGCAGATCCTTGAGCATCAACCGGCCGGCGAACATCGCATACAGTCCGGCGATCGTCACCAGCGTCGCGACGCTCGGCCGCGGGAATCCGGCCAGCGCCCAGGCATAGGTCGCCGGCACCAGCACATAACCCACCGGCAGCACCGCCTGGGCGATCCCGCCGCGCCCGGTCAGCCGCACCGGGCGTACCGAATAGCCGTAGTTGAGCGCCAGCATCGGCGGCAGGGCCAGCAGCAGCCACGGTGAGACCAGCGCGGTCAGCGCCGTCAGCCCGGCGGCCAGCACGATCGTCACCGCGATCAGCTGCCGCCGGGTCGTGGTGCCGTTCACCAGCGGCCGCTGGTCGGCCTGGGGATGGTCGGCGAAGTTGATCCGGTCGGTGTCCAGGTCGGTCAGGTCGTTCACCGCGACCGCGTGGGCGTACCAGCAGAGCAGCGCCAGGATCGCCGCGGCCAGCGGCAGCACCGCGACCCTGGTGGGTGCGAACAGGCTGAGCAGGAACCCGCCCTGGGCGAGGATCAGCACCGCGGTGCTCGGCCGGATCAGTTGGCGGAGCAGGTCGGCGGCGGTGCGTACGCCCGACAGGGCCGCGGTCAGTGCGGATTCGCGGCGGGCGCCGGTCACCGGGGTCAGTAGCATTTCGAGCCTCCCGGTTGGGCGCAGGCGATCGAGCTCGCCGCGGAGCTGAAGGCGAGCGCGAAGATGGCGGCGCCGAAGAACAGCGAGAGCGCGGCACCGGCGATCCCGAACAGCAGGACCGCCGATCGCCCCCAGCCGGAGCCCAGTTCGGCGGCGGGTCCCTGATGGCCGGCGGTGCGGAGCACCCGTTGCCCCGCCCGCAGGCCGAACAGCCCGCCCACGACCAGCGTGGTCACCAGCAGCGCGGTGACGATCGACAATCCGTAGAGCAGGACGAACACGAACGGCAGATCGCCGATGCCGCGACGGAACGCCTCGGTGACGGTCAGCGCCCCGTGGTCCTGGCGGGCCGCGAGCAGGCTGGCCAGCAGGGGCAGCGCGACCAGTGCGACGATCAGGATGGCGGCTGTGCTCAGCCCCGCCCGCACCTGTGCCCGTCGGCGACGGTGCTGCATCTCCTCCAGCAGCTGGACGCCCGGCCCGTCCCGAACGAGCACCTGCCGGGCACTTTCCCAGGCCGCGCGGGTGCTGCGGGCCAGCAGCAGATAGCCGACGAGCAGCACCACCGACGGCAGGACCTGGGTGATCAGCAGCAACTCCATCGGTGCCCTTTCGATCGCGGCCGGAAACGCGAAGCGGCCCCCACCCTACGAAAGGTGGGGGCCGCTGGGCGCTGGATCAGCGGTTGCTGCTCAGTTGCCGGTCTTGGCCAGGCCGCCGGTGGTGTCCTTGGTCGGCGGGGCGGTCGGCTTCTTGGTGGTGGTGGGCTTCTTGGTGGGCGACTTGGTGGCGGTCGCCGACTTGGTCGGGGTGGCGGTCGAAGCGATGGGCTTCAGCACACCGGAGGCCGAGCCGTAGAGCACGCCGTCGGAGGCGCCGTTCGGATCGTCGAAGGCCAGCTGGACGTTGAAGCCGGCCTTGCTGCTCCAGCCCGAGGGCAGCTTCGCGTCGAAGCGGAACTGGCCCTGCGCGTTGGTGGTGCCCGCGCCGAGCTGGGCGCCACGCACACCGTTGGTGTACTCGTAGACCGCGACGACCTGGCCGGCCAGCGGCTTGCCGGCCTGGGTGTAGAGGCTGCCGAACGAGGTCAGGGTGGTGTCCGAGGAGGACAGCGACTCGTACTGCGGCTGGGTGCCGTCGGTGCCGGCCGAGTTGCGGAACTCGGTCGGGACGACCTGCGGGGTGTTGGTGGCCTTCGGGCTGTTGACAGCCGACTTGGTCGCGGTCGGAGTCGCGGTGGGGGTGTCCGCGAACGCGGTGCCCGCGATGGCAGCGGCGCCGCCAAAGCCGAGGGCGACGGACAGAGCGGCAGCGGCTACGCGCTTGCTGTGGGTGGTCACGTGGTGGCCTCTTTCAAGGTGATCTTTGGGCGTGAGCACGTTGGAGGCCGTGCCACGACCCCCGAGTGTCATGGTGTTCACAGGCTAAACACAGGTAGGGGAGATTCTCAACTGGTTCTCAGCAGGCAGTCGGGATTTGTTCCGATTCCCCGCCAGTTGTGACCAGACTCACACCGCTTCGACGGGTGGCTCCGCTGCCACCTCCGCCCCGTAGCATGCCGTCGGGTGCGCTGCGCCCGGCCGATACCGGCCCGAGTCGGGCGAGGGGAGTGAGCATGCGGGTACGCCCGGGGCTCCGCCGACTCCCGGCCCTGATCGTCGGCCTGCTCGGCCTGGCCCTGGTGGCCGCCGCGGTGATCGTGCCCAGCTCACCCGCCGCCGAGGTCCGCCTCAACGACGGCTCGGTGTTGGTCACCAACTCCGCCCGCGCACTGATCGGCCGGTTGAACCACGAGATCGACCGCTTCGCCACCTCGGTGTCGATGGTGAACCGCGACTTCGACGTGCTCCAGGACGGCCGCAACGCGCTCAGCCGGGACCGGGACGCCAACCAGCTGCAGGCCATCGACGCCGCCCAGTCCCGTCTCGGTACGCCGATGATCGTGCCCGCCAACGCCACCGTCGCCCTCGGCAACGAGACGGTCGCGATCGTCAACCCCACCAACGGCCGGATGTGGGCCCGGCCGCTGTCGGGCATCTTTGCCGTCGACACCATCAAGTCCCGCTCCGATGTCGACCTCGGCCCCGGCGGTACCGCCACGGTCACCACGGCCGGGCAGGCCATCGGCCTCTCCCTGGAACGCGGTGAACTGGTTCGGCCCGGACTCGATGAGAAGCCGGTCGAGGTGCCGTTCCCGCTGTCGGTCACCGACGGCGTACAGCTCTCCGCGGTCGGCGACCGCGCCGTCGTGCTCAACCAGGCCACCCGGCAGCTCTGGATCGAGGGCAGCAACCCGGTCCAGATCACCGACGCCGACTCCGCCCTGCTCGCCCCGCCGGTCGCCGACGACGAACGCGTCCGGATCACCGAGGCCGGGCTGATCCCGCGACAGCGGACCCTCGACGCGGTGTACGCCACCCGGTCCGGTCTGCAGGGCGTCAGCGGCGGTTCGGTGCGCCAACTGGTCCCCGGTTCGGCCGGTGCCCCGATCCGGCCGATCGTCGCCGGCGGCTGTGCCTACGGTGGGTTTGTCGCCGGTCCGGTGCAGATCGCGCAGGCCTGCGGCACCGGTGAACCCGGCGTACGCCCGCTGCCGGACTTCGCCGGTGATCCCGACAGCCTGGTGCTGCGCCGCAACCGCGACATCGCCGTTCTCAACGACACCAGCAACGGCGCGGTCTGGCTGCTGGACAAGAACCTGAAGAAGGTCTCCGAGTGGGACCAGGTGGTGCCGCCGAAGCCGACCGAGGGCAAGGACAACACCACCGAGCAGAGCCAGCAGGTGCCACCGCAGCGCAGTGACGCGAACCGGCCACCGACCGCCCGCGACGACCAGCTCTCCGCCCGCGCCGGCCGGGCCACGGTGCTGCCGGTGCTGGACAACGACTCCGATCCCGACGGCGACATCCTCACCGTGCTCGGCCCACCGGAGATCCCGGTCGGCCAGCTCGCCCTGGTCCGCGGCGGCACCACCCTGCAGGTCACCCTGCCCGCCGACGCCCCCCGCCAGGTGTCCTTCGACTACACGATTTCCGACGGCCGCGGCGGCCGGGCCACCGCCCGGGTCACCCTGGAGGTGCTGCCCGCCGATCAGGCCGCCTCGAACCGGCCACCGGTGCTGCGGCCGGGCCGCGACGAACCGATCGACGTGCCGCTCGGCGGCCGCGAGGAGCGCCGCGTCCTGCTGGACTGGGCCGACCCGGACGGCGACGACCTGATCCTGGTCAAGGCCACCGCGCCCGGTGATGACGAGGTCACCTTCTCCCCCGACGGCACCCTGACCTACACCGACGTCGGCACCCGGCCCGGCCGCAAGGAGATCGAACTCGAGATCTCCGACGGGATGGCGACCACCCGCGGCGTACTCGTGGTGAACGCCCGCAAGCCCGCCGACGTCGCCCCGGTCGCCAACGGTGACTACGTCTCCGCCAGCGCCGGTGAGGACGTGGTGATCCGCCCGATGCTGAACGACACCGGTGCCAACCTCACCCTGTCGGCGGTCGACCAGGTCCGCGGTGCTCGGATCAGCCCCGACTTCCGCGCCGGCAGCTTCACCTTCAACGCCCCCGCCCCCGGCACCTACTACGTCGGCTACACGATCTCCAACGGCCCGCGCGCCACCGGCCTGGTCCGGGTCGACGTCGCCGAACCCGCGGTCCGGAACCGGCCACCGATCGCCGCCCGCGATGTCGCCCTGCTGCCCGCCGGCGGCACCGTCGAGGTCGACCCACTCGCCAACGACGAGGATCCCGACGGTGACGTGCTCGCGCTGCAGTCGGTCAGCACCAGCCCGGAGCTGACCGTGCGGATGCAGCAGCGCCGCGGTCTGACGATCAGCGCCGAGAACACCCCGGAGCGCCCGGTCACCCTCACCTACACCGTCTCCGACGGCCAGTCCCAGGTCACCGGCACGCTGGTCGTGGTGCCGGCGCCGGCGGTCACCGACACCCGGCCGATCGCCGCCGGCGACGAGGCCACCGTCCGCGCCGGGGACCAGGTCAGCGTCCCGGTGCTCGCCAACGACACCTCACCGGTCGGCATGCGGCTCACCCTCGATCGCGAGCTGCCCGAACAGCCCAGCCCGGCCGTCGCCTGGACCGACGGGGAGAACGTCCGCTTCATCGCCCCGCAGGTGCCCGGTGAATACCGCGCGGTCTACCGGATCCGCGACGAGCAGGGCCAGGAGGCCTCCGCCCAGGTCCGGTTCGTGGTGGTCGCCGACGATGTCGAGAACACCCCGCCGGAGCCGCGGCCGGTGGAGGGCCGGGTGCTCGCCGGCTCCACCGGCCGGATCCTGGTTCCCTTGCAGGGCATCGATCCGCAGGGCGATGCGGTACGCCTCATCGGCATCGATTCCGGGCCGAAGCTGGGCCGGGTGGTCACCGTGGGCGAACGCTGGCTGGAATACGAGGCGTACCCGGACTCGCGCGGCACCGACTCCTTCAGCTACGCCGTCACCGACGCCCGCGGGGCCCGCGCGGTCGGTGAGATCCGCGTCGGCGTCGTCCCCCGCGGGGCCGCCAACACCGCCCCGGTCACCGGGGAGGACCAGGTGACCGCCAAGCCCGGCCGCCGGGTCCGGGTGCCGGTGCTCGGCAACGACTCCGATCCCGACGGGGACCGGTTCGGGTTCGCCGAGCAGGCGTTGCAGTTCCCGCGCGAGATGGACGCCGCGCTGAGCGGAGACCTGATCGAGCTCAGTGTGCCGGCCACCCCTGGTACCAGCCAGGGCCAGTACGCGGTCGTCGACACCCGCGGCGCCGACGCCACCGGTACCGTGGTCGTCACCTCCGACCCGAACGCCCCGGCCGCCCCACCGACCGCCCGCGACGACATCGTCTCCGCCGCCGCGGTCGCCCGGGAGACCGAGATCGCCGTCCCGGTGCTCGCCAACGACATCGACCCCGACGGCGACCTGAAACTCGCCCAGCTCTCCCTGCCGGACGCCGACCAGGCACCCGCCGAGCTGCGGCCGCGGGTGGTCGGCGACCGGATCCAGGTCACGGTCGGGCCGACGATGCAGCAGATCCGCTACGGCGTCACCGACTCCGACGGGCTCACCGCCTACGGCGTGATCACCGTCCCCGGCCGCGCCGACTCGGTCCCGGCCCGGCTCCCCGGTGTGCCCGACCCGGTCGTCGTCGCCGGTGAGAGCCTGGATCTGCCGCTGGAGAAATATGTGATCGGCACCGGCGGCAAGGACGTCACGCTGACCTCCGAGGACCGGATCTGGGCCACCCGCGGCGAGTTGCAGCCGCTGGATCTGCGCAAGCTGCGGTTCACCGCGCTGGCCACCCAGCCCGGCCCCACCGCGGTCGCTTTCGAGGTGACCGACGGCCGCAACTCCTCCGATCCCGAGGGTCGGCGTACCGTGATCCAGATCCCGATCACCGTGCTGCCGAAGGCCCCGGACAAGCCGCAGGCCGAGCAGCAGAAGCAGGAGCTGAACCAGCCGCCGATCGCCCAGCCGGTGACGCTCACCGTCGGTGCCGGCGAGGAGCCGAAGACCATCGACCTGCGCCGCTCGGTCACCGACCCCGAGGGTGAGGAGGTGGTGCTGTCGAAGTTCACCGGCGAGGTGCCCGACGGCATCCAGGTCAGCGGGGACAGCACCAACACCAAGGTCACCGCCCGCGCCGAACTGACCACCGCCCCCGGGACCACGGCCCGGCTGCGTGCCGAGGCGAAGGACACCAACGGAAACACCACCCCGGTGGAGATCACCGTCGCCGTGGTGTCCTCGGCCCGGCCGCGCGCCAAGGCCCTCGACGATGTGGTGCCGAACGCCAATCAGGGCCAGCAGGTGACGGTGCCGGTGCTCGCCAACGACGCCAATCCGTTCGCCGACCGCGGCCCGCTGGTGCTCACCGCGGCCACCGTGGAATCCGGCAGCGGCCAGGCGCAGATGCTCGATGACAAGGTGCAGATCACCCCGGCCGCGGACTTCGTCGGCACGATGGTGGTCCGCTACCAGGTCGAGGACGCGACCAAGGATCCGAGCCGCCGGGTCGAGGGCCGGGTCCGGTTGACCGTCCGCGGCAAACCGAACAGGCCCGGCGTACCTCGAGCCGGGGAGGTCGGCGACCAGCGCGCGGTGCTGACCTGGAGCGCACCGGCCGACAACGGCGCCAAGATCTCCGGCTACCGGCTGACCGCGACCGCCGCCGACGGCCAGCAGCGCGCCACCGACTGCCGGGCCACCACCTGCACGGTCACCGGGCTGACCAACAACGTCGCCTACACCTTCACCGTGACCGCCCGCAACGAGGTCGGCGACTCGGTGGCCTCCGGCGCCTCGGCGGTGGTACGCCCGGATGTGCGGCCCGATCCGCCGGGCCAGCCGACCACCCGCTTCGGCAACAGGTCGGCCACCCTGAGCTGGGCGGCGGCGAACACCCGCGGGTCGGCGGTGAACCGTTACGTCGTGCAGGTCACCGGACCCAGCGGGTTGCAGACCCGGCAGGTCAGCGGTTCGACCACCCAACTGGTCTGGGACGGGCTGACCAACGGTGCCAGCTACCGCTTCCGGGTGCAGGCGTTCAACTCCGCACCGAACGGCTCGGAGTTCTCGCCCTGGTCGGAGGCGGTGAAGCCGGCCGCGCCGCCGTCGGCGCCGCGCAATGTCACCGCCAGCGACTCCGGTGGGGTGCTCGGCCAGCAGGTCACGATCAGTTGGCAGGCACCGGCCGCCACCAACGGCGACGAGATCGACAACTATGTGGTGTACGCCAACGGGCAGAAGATCGGTGACGCCGGCCGCACCACCCGCAAGCAGTTCACGCTGACCAACGGGCAGGCGTACAGCTTCACCGTCGTCGCCCACAACAAGGCCGGTGACTCCCCGGTGAGCAATGCCACCGAACCGTTCACCCCCTACGGCGCACCCGGCCGGGCCGCGACACCGCAGCTCACCGCCGGCGACGGGGTGGTCCGCGCCGCACCGTTCAGCGCCCAGGCCAACGGCGGCAACATCACCCGCTGGAAGGTGAAGGTCAACAACGATCCCGAGGGTGTGGTCTCCGCCGCCGACGGGGCGAAGGGCTGGTCGTTCCGGGCGGTCAACGGGCGGAATTACCAGCTCTTCGTGGCGGCCTGCTCCGGCGACAAGTGCGGGCAGTGGAGCGAGGTATCGAACCGGGTCAATCCCGCCGGCCCGCCGGGCAGCGTGCCGGTCGACGCGACCGGTGAGCAGGGTCGGGTCGTGCTCTCCTGGGACTCCACCGGCGCGAACAGCAACGGTCGGCCGATCACCCGGACCGAGGTCCGCATCGACAACGGTCCGTGGCAGCCGACCGTGGCGAAGGGCAGCATCAGCCGACCCGCGCGGCCGGGCGAGGTGCACCGGATCGAGGCCCGGGCCAGCAACGAGGTCGGCACGGGCCCGGTGAGCTCCGGCCAGGCCGCCGCGCGCTGAGCCGGAGAGGAGTCGGGATGCCGCACGGCCCTCGCGTACCCCAGAATGGACCCGGCCCGACCCCGACCCAGTGAAAACAGAGGTGGCACCCCGATGGAGATGACGGTCGAACAGGCGCGCTGGTACGCCGAGACCTTCGCCTCGCTGGTCGCCAACGTCGAGCGGGTGATCGTCGGCAAGACCGACACGGTGCGGCTGTCGGTGACCTGCCTGCTCGCCCAGGGCCATCTGCTGCTCGAGGACGCCCCCGGGACCGGCAAGACCACCCTGGCCCGCGGGCTCGCGCAGACCGTGCAGGGCGGGCACAACCGGATCCAGTTCACCCCCGACCTGCTGCCCTCCGACGTCACCGGCGTGACGATCTATGACCAGAAGACGCAGAAGTTCGAGTTCCACAAGGGTCCGGTCTTCACCTCGATCCTGCTCGCCGACGAGATCAACCGGGCCTCGCCGAAGACCCAGTCGGCGCTGCTGGAGGTGATGGAGGAGTCCCGGGTCACCGTCGACGGCACCACCCACCAGGTGCCGGATCCGTTCATGGTGATCGCCACCCAGAACCCGATCGAACAGGCCGGCACCTATCGGCTGCCGGAGGCGCAGCTGGACCGGTTCCTGATGAAGACCACCCTCGGTCCGCCGGATCGTCAGCACACCGTGCAGATCCTGGCCACCGGCGGTACCCGGCCGCGGTCCACGCCGCTGCAGCCGGTGATCGCGGCCCATGCGGTGGTGGAGATGCAGACCCTCGGCCAGCAGGTCTATGTGGACGGGTCGGTGCTGGACTATGTGGCCCGGTTGCTGGAGTCCTCCCGCGAGCTTCCCGAGGTACGCCTCGGCGCGTCCGTCCGCGGCGGGCTGGCGCTGATCCGCGCCGCCCGGATCCGGGCCGCCTCCCAGGGCCGGCACTTCGTGGTACCCGACGATGTGAAGGCGCTCGCCGTGCCGTGCCTGGCGCACCGGGTGATCCTCGATCCGGAGGCCGAGTTCAACGGCGCCAGCGGTGAGGGTGTGCTGCAGCAGGTGCTCGCCCAAGTGCCGCCGCCGACGGAGCGCAAGCAGGCCTGAGATGTGGGGCCGACTGATCAGGCTGGGCCGCCGAACCGGGTTGACGGCGGCCGGTGGCTGGTTGCTGCTCGCGGTGCTGCTGCTCGGTCTGTCCGGTTTGCTGCTGGGCTGGCTGGAGTTCCGGCTCGCCGCGGTCGCCGGGGCGGTGCTGCTGCTGGTCGCGGTGCTGTTCAGCCTGGGCCGGCAGGCGTACGCCATCCGGCTCGATCTGGCCGGCAATCGGGTGGTCGTCGGCGAACCGGCCCAGGGCCGGCTGCTGGTCGGCAATACCAGTTCCGGCCGGATCCTGCCCAGCCGGATCGACCTGCCCGTCGGCCCGCGGACCGCCTCCCTGGGCGTACCGTCACTGGCCGGCCGCGCCACCCACACCGAGGTGTTCACCCTGCCCACCGAACGCCGCGCCCGGTTGGTCGTCGGCCCGGCCCGCAGCGTGCGCGCCGACCCGTTCTCGCTGTTCGCGCGGACCGTGACCTGGACCGGCTCGCAGGAGTTGTTCGTGCACCCGCGCACGGTCCGGTTGGCCGGCCGGCGCGGCGGCTTCGTCCGCGACCTGGAGGGGCACAGCACCGACGAACTCGCCACCTCCGACGTCTCCTTCCACGCCCTGCGCGACTACGTGTCCGGCGACGACCGGCGGCACGTGCACTGGCGCTCCAGCGCCCGCGCGCAGAAGCTGCTGGTCCGCCAGTTCACCGAGACCCGGCGCTCGGTGGTCGCGGTGGGGTTGGATCTGGCGGTCGGTTCCTGGGGTGCTGCGGACGAGTTCGACGGGGTCGACGAGTTCGAGGACGGGGTGTCGGTGATCGCCTCGCTCGGCCTGGAGGCGCTCGCCGAGGAGAACCCGCTGGTCGCCGTCGCCGGTGAGGACGAACTCGCCGCCGCCACCCGGACCAGCCTGCTCGACGCCCTCAGCGGGGTGGCGCCCACGTCGGCTGAGCGAGTCCCCACCACGTCGGTTGAGCGAGCGAGGAACGAGCGAGTCCCCCTCACGTCGGCTGAGCGAGCGAGGAACGAGCGAGTCGAAGCCACGCGGGGAGCCGGCGTCGCCGACCTCGCCCGCCGGGTACTGCGCGCCGCCCCGGGGGCCTCGGTGGTCTGGCTGGTCACCGGCTCCGCGGTCGATCCGACCGATCTGCGCCGCGCGGCCGCTGTCTTCGGCCCCGATGTCCGCGTGCTCGGCGTCCGCCTGGCGCCGCTCGAGCCGCTGCTGGTGCGGACCGCCGGCCGGGTCACCACCATCAACCTGCCCGGCCTCGGGCAGCTCGGTGCCGCGCTGCGACGGGCGGTGGCGCAGTGAGCCGATTGGGCTGGCGCCCGGGGAACCGCCTGCTGGGGTTGCGCCCGCTGCTCGTCGACGCCACCGCGATGCTGCTGCTCGCGGTCTTCGCGACGCTGACCTTCACCCCGACCTATGGCCCCGCCGCCTGGCGGGCGGCGCTCGGTGGGGCGCTGCTCGGGATCGCCGTCGGGTTGTTCGCGGTGCGCGTCCGGTTGCCCGGCTGGGCCACCGCGCTGGCCGCCCTGCTGGCGTACCTGCTGTTCGGCGGCGCGCTCGCCATGCCCAGCACCGCGACACTGCGGGTGCTGCCCAACCCGGAGGTGCTCGCCGCGCTGTTGCGCGGGTTGGTGCAGGCCTGGAAATCCACCCTGACCGTCGACCCGCCGATCGGGGAGACCGGGGCGCTGCTGACCGTCCCACTGGTCGCCATGCTGGCCGCCGGCGTGCTCTCGGTACGCCTGGCCCGCGGCCGGGTCGAAGGGCTGGCCTGGCTGCCCTGGGTGATCGCCGCGATCATCGGCATCCTGTTCGGGCTGCGGACCGCCGTCACACCGGCCCCGATCGCGCTCGGCCTGCTGCTGGTCACGCTGGTCTGGACCGCGCTGCAGCGCGCCCGGGCCCGCCGCGGCGTACTCACCCGCACGGCGGCCGGTGACTCGACGCGGCCCGATCTGGTCGGCCGGTTGCTGCCGCTGGGCGCCGGGGCGCTGGTGCTGGCGATCGCGGCGGGGTCCGCGCTGCTCGCGCTGCCGGCGCTGCAACCGCTGGGGCCGCGGTTGGTGCTGCGGGATCTGGTGCAGCCGCCGCTGGATGTGCACGCCTGGCCGAGCCCGCTGCAGGGCTTCCGGGCCAATGCGGTGGACCGTGCCGAGCAGACGGTGCTGACCGTCGACGGGCTGCCCGCCGGGGCCCGGATCCGGGTCGCCACCCTCGATGTCTGGGACGGCGTCACCTACAACGTCTCCGACGACCCCGCCGCCACCGACGGCGGCACCTTCCGCCGGATCGGGGACCGGGTGGGCGATCCGGCGGCCGGGCAGGCGGCCGAGGTGCGGGTGACCGCCGAGGCGTACCAGGACGTCTGGGTGCCGACCGTCGGCGACACCACCGCCGTCGCCTTCACCGGGGCCGGCGACCGCGGCGCCGCGCTGAAGGAGAACTTCTTCCTGAACCGCGCCACCGGCACCGCGCTGACCACCCGCGGCCTGCGGCCCGGTGACCAGGTCACCCTGCAGGCGGTGCTGCCCCAGACCCCGACCCCGGATCGGATCGGCGCCGCCTCCGCCGCCGAGGCCTCGCTGCCGACCGGGGCACCGCTGCCCGACCAGCTCACCGACCGGCTCGGCCTGTGGACCGCGGGCGCCGGCTCGGACGCGCAGGCGGTGAACCAGATCGTCAGCCGGTTGCGGCAGGGTTACTACAGCAACGGCACCGACTATCCGTCGCTGCCGGGCCATTCGGCGTACCGGATCGAGCGGCTGTTCGCCGATGAGGTGATGGTCGGCGATGAGGAGCAGTACGCCGTCGCGATGGCGTTGCTGGTGCGCGAGGCCGGGATGCCGGCGCGGGTGGTGTACGGGTTCGCGCCCGACCCGTCGGCTGGCGGGCAAGGCCCGGTCGCGGTGAAGGGGTCGGACGTGTCCGCCTGGGTCGAGGTGAAGTACGAGGGGATCGGCTGGGTGGGTTACCAGCCGTCGCCGCCGAAGAACCGCAAGCCACCGGCCCGCAACAACCCCGATCCGGGCGAACTGCGGCCGCAGGTGGAGAACCCGCCCCCGCCGCCGGAACGGCCGGAGAAGCTGCCGCCGGACGAGACCGACCCGGTCCCGCCGAAGGACCAGGAACAGCCGCGGCGGCCGTTCGACCTGGCTGCCAACCTGCCCTGGCTCCTCGGCGCCGGAATCCCGCTGCTGGTGCTCGTGCTGCCGGCCGCCGCGATCGTCGGTGCGAAACTGCGCCGCCGCCGCAACCGCCGGCTGGCGCGCAGTCCGGTGTCGCGGGTCTCCGGCGGCTGGGCCGAGGTGCTCGACCGCTCCCGCGACCTCGGCGTACCGGTGCACGCCTCGCTGACCCGCCGGGAGGCCGCCGACGTGCTCGACGACCGCTTCGCCCGCGCCAGCGACGGCCGCGGCGCCCCCGGCCAGCTCGCCTGGCGCGCCGACGCCTCGGTCTTCGGCACCGGTACGCCGACGGTGCGGCAGGCGGAGGAATACTGGATCGGCGTCCGGGACGTGGTACGCGGGATGGCCCGTTCCCGGCCCTGGCCCCGCCGCCTGCTCGCCGCCCTCTCCCTGCGCTCGCTGCGCCGCCCCTGACGGTCCTCGAGCAGGGCGCCCCGCGCCCGTGTCGAGAGGACCCGACCGCTGCGCATGGCGTACGACTCGATGAGCGGTAGATTTGGCTCGCGATGACTGTCAGCCAAGCGCCCGGGGGGCCCGCCGCGGCGATCCGACCAGGCGGGCTGTTCTCGCGTTTCCTTTCCTGCATGGTCGATTCGGTGATCCCGGTCCTGGCGATCACCGGTTGCTGGTTGGCGCTGGCCCGCCTCCAGCCGGGGTCGCGGCTGTCGCTGGTCGCGATCATGCTGACCGCGCTGGTGGTGCTCGGCTGGGGTGTCTACGTCTGGTGGTGCGGTGCCGAACGCGCGGCCACCCCGGGGATGCGGCTGCTGGAACTCGAGGTGGTCGACCTCAAGACCGGTGGGCACGTCGGCTGGGGTCGGTTCTTCGCCCGCTGCTTCGTCTTCGGCCTGCTCTCGGCGACCGGGATCGGGCTGATCCTGATGCTGATCTTCCTGGTGCTGGACAGCCATCAGCGCGGCTGGCACGACCGCGCCGCCGGTGCCATCGTGATCAACCGGCCGGAGGTGGCCCGCGACGAGCTCGGCGACCCGACCGGCGGAGCCGAGGTCCGCGGCCCGCGTACCAACACCGTCGCGCTGCCCGCGCACCTGACCGGTGCCACCAGCTTCAAGCCCACCGGGACCGCCGGCCTGGGCATCCAGCAACCCGGTACGCCACAGCAGCCACCACCCCATCAGCCCGCGCCGATGCAGCCGTCCCCGCCGGCCCACCAGCCCCCGCAGCAACCCCGGCAGCCGATCCAGCAGGTGCCCGGGTCACGCCCGCCGCAGTTCGGCGAGACGCCGTGGGGTGACCACCGGCCCGCCGGGCAGTCCGGTTGGCAGCCGCCGCAGATGCTCCCCGAGCAGCCGCCGACCGGCACCGCCGACCCCGATGCCGATGCCGATGCCGACAAGACCGTGCTCCGGCCCAAGGAGGGTGGACCCGCCCCGGGCCGGGGGCCGAGCTGGTCGGTCACCCTGGCCGACGGCCGGGCGTACCAGCTCCGGCCCGCGGTGCTGATCGGCCGCAATCCCGACCCGCAGGAGGGTCAGCAGGCCGAGCTGGTCACGATGAACGACGAGACCCGCACGGTGTCGAAGAACCACCTGCTGATCGGCGTCGACGAGCAGGGGCCGTTCGTGGTCGACCTCGGCTCCCGCAACGGCTCCGGCATCAGGGCCGCGCACGGCGGTTTCAACCGGATTCCGGTGGGGGAGAAGGTACGCCTCGGCCCCGGCGCGGTGGTCAGCTTCGGCGAACAGCGCCTCGAACTCCACGCCGGTTGAGCTCACGCTCATCGAGTAGGCCGCCATGCGCAGCGAAGCGGAGCTGTGGCGGCCGTGTCGAGATGTGAGGGGCAGGTTCCTGCGCCGGGAACGGTGGGCTCAGCCAACGCGCCCGCTGCGATAACCTGCGGCCATGCTGCTCTCCGACCGCGACATCCGGGCCCGCGTCGATGCCGGTGACATCGCCCTGGCTCCGTGGGAGCCGGAGATGGTCCAACCCTCCAGCGTGGATGTCCGGCTGGACCGGATGTTCCGCGTCTTCGAGAACCACCGCTACCCGCACATCGACCCGGCCGAGGACCAGCCCGAGCTGACCCGGTTGGTCGAGCCCGGTGGCGACGACCCGTTCATCCTGCATCCCGGTGAGTTCGTACTGGGCTCCACCTTCGAGGTGGTCACCCTGCCGAACGATGTCGCGGCCCGGCTGGAGGGCAAGTCCTCCCTCGGCCGGCTCGGGCTGCTCACCCACTCCACCGCCGGCTTCATCGACCCCGGCTTCTCCGGCCATGTGACGCTCGAGCTGTCCAACATGGCGACCCTGCCGATCAAGCTCTGGCCCGGGATGAAGATCGGGCAGCTCTGCTTCTTCCAGCTCTCCTCGGCCGCCGAGCACCCCTACGGCAGTGAGGCCTACGGATCGCGTTACCAGGGCCAGCGCGGCCCCACCCCGAGCCGGTCCCACCTCAACTTCCACCGCACCGAGGTCCGCTGAGTCCCATCTCGACACGCTTCCCGCGGCTCCGCTTCGCTCTGCCGCGGTCCGCTACTCGATGAGCGCGTACGCAGAAACCTGACCGTGACCTGCCCAGTGGGTGAGAGATCTCGACATTGCCCGGACACAGGAGAAAGATGCGCCTGTGACCAGTGCAACGACGCCATCGACCAATGCCCCGACCAGCACGGCGCGGGCGATCGGCAACACGATCAAGGGATCGCTCGGCAATCTCGTCGAGTGGTACGACGTGTACACCTACACGGTGTTCGCGACCTATTTCGAGTCGAGCTTCTTCGACCCGGCGGACAAGAACTCGCAGATCTACGTGTACGCGGTGTTCGCGGTCACCTTCGTGATGCGACCGGTCGGTTCCTGGTATTTCGGCCGGTTCGCCGACCGGCACGGCCGGCGTACCGCGCTCACCATCTCGGTGTCGGTGATGGCCGCCGCCTCCTTCGTCATCGCCTGCCTGCCGACCCGCGACACGATCGGTGTCTGGGCGGCGGTGCTGCTGATGTTCTGCCGGTTGATCCAGGGCTTCGCGACCGGCGGTGAATACGGCACTTCCGCGACCTACATGTCCGAGGCCGCGACCCGGGAACGGCGCGGGTTCTTCTCCTCCTTCCAGTACGTGACCCTGGTCGGCGGGCACGTACTGAGCCAGTTCACGCTGCTGGTCCTCACCTACACGATGTCCCAGGAGGCCCTGCGGGAGTGGGGTTGGCGGATCCCGTTCGCGATCGGCGGGGTGGCCGCGCTGATCGTCTTCTGGCTGCGCCGGACGATGGACGAGTCGCTGTCGAGCGAATACCTGGCCGAGGTGAAGGCCGGCGGTGACCGCTCCTCGGGTTCGCTGTGGGAACTGTTGGTGAACTACTGGCGCCCGCTGCTGCTCTGCTTCCTGATCACCATGGGCGGCACGGTCGCGTTCTACACCTATTCGGTGAATGCGCCGGCGATCGTCAAGGCGACCTTCAAGAACAGCCCGACCACCGCGACCTGGCTGAACCTGCTCGGCCTGATCTTCCTGATGTGCCTGCAACCGCTCGGTGGGCTGCTCTCGGACAAGGTGGGTCGCAAGCCGCTGCTGGTCGGCTTCGGGATCGGCGGGTTGTTCTGGACCTACGTGCTGATCACCTTCCTGCCGACCACGACCAATCCGGTGATGTCGTTCCTGCTGGTCGCGGTGGCATACATCATCCTCACCGGTTACACCTCGATCAACGCGATCGTGAAGGCCGAGCTGTTCCCCGCGCACATCCGGGCGCTGGGTGTCGGCCTCGGCTACGGCCTGGCGAACTCGGCCTTCGGCGGCACGGCGCCGCTGATCTACCAGTGGTTCAAGTCGAAGGACATGGTGCCGATCTTCATCGTCTACGTGACCATCGCCATCGCGATCTCGCTGGTGGTCTACATCGTCTTCCTGAAGAACAAGGACGAGACGCATCTGGACCGCGAACAGGGTCATGCCTACGACCGGACCCGTGTCTGAGTCCTGTCCCTGCGGTTCGTCGCGGGGGTACGCCGACTGCTGCGGTCCGCTGCACGACGGGGCGCGGCAGGCGGTGACGGCGGAGGAGTTGATGCGCGCCCGCTACAGCGCGTTCGTCCGCGGGCGGCCCGATTTTCTCTTCCGTAGTTGGCATCCGCGGACCCGGCCCGCCGAGGTCGACACCGCCCCGCTGGACTGGCTCGGGTTGGAGATCCTGGCCACCGAGGCCGGCGGCGCCGGAGACGACACCGGCATGGTCGAGTTCATCGCCCGCTACCGCGAACCGGGCGCGCGGACGCCGAGCGCCCTGCACGAGCGCTCCCGCTTCGCCCGCCGCGCCGGCCGCTGGCTCTACCTCGACGGAGACACCAGCACCACGCTCATCGAGTAGGCCGCTTGCGGCCGGTCTTATCCGCTCATCGAGTAGGCCGCTTGCGGCCGTGTCGAGATGAACCGGCGCGGCGGAGCGCGTGCATCGAGCAGATGGTGACCAGCAGCGACACTCCCGCGAGCAGGGTCATCACGGTGGCGGTCGGCAGCAGCTCGGCCAGCGCCCCGGCGGTCAGTGCGCAGACGCCCTGCATCGCCATCCGGCCGGCGCCCTCCACCCCCTGCACCTGCCCGCGAGTGGCGGGTGGGGTGAGCTCCAGGATCCGTTCCTGCAGCGGCAGCGTGCCCGCGAATCCGACCGAGGCGATCGCCACCAGCAGTACCGCCGGTGCCGGCTCCGGCCGGAACCAGAACAGCAGATAGGGCGCCGCGAGCAGCACCCGGAGCCAACTGCCGAGCCGCGCTCGGCGGCCGCGGGAGAGGAACCGGCCGACGATCAGGTCCCCGCAGAGCATGCCGGTGGCACCGGCAACGAACAACGCCCCGGCCCGCGGCCCGGCATAGGGCACGAAGAGTGCCTCACAGCCGACGATCAGGCCGTTGGGCAGCCAGGCGTTGAGCAGCAGCGGCCGCAGTGCGGGCTGCCGGAACAACCAACGGTTGGTCCGCACCGTCTGCCGCACACCCGGCCGGGTGACCGGCCGGCTGGAGCGGTCGCGTACGCCGGTCAGGATGCCGATCGTCGACAGGGCCAGCACTCCGGCGGTGATCCCGAAGAGGTGCTGCGGGGTGAACCATGCCAGCAGGATCGCCCCGGAACCGAACCCGGCGATCTGCATCGCCCCGGTCGACACGTTCAGCAGCGACCGTGCGGCTGCGTACCCCTCGACCCCGACGGCCTCGGACAACAACCCGTAACGCACCCCGCCCGACACCGACGCGAGCAGACCGGTGAGCAGCACCAACCCGAGGCGTACCCCGACCGGCAGACCGGCCGGCAGTTGGGCGAGCGCACAGAGCGCGGCCGAGGCCTGGCTGAGCGCGAGCACCCGCCGGGGCCGCCCGGTGTCCGCGAGTGACATCAGCGCCGAACCGCCGAGCAGTTGGGCGAGCGTCGGCCCGAACAGGCTGAGGGCGGTGAGCAGCGACGAACCGGTCGCGGTGTTCACCAGGGTCGCCAGCGCCAGTCCGGTGAGGGAGTTGCCGGCGACCAGGGCGGCCGAGCTGGTGAGCAGCGCTCGGACCTCGCCATCGCGCAGCAGTCGGGTGTAGGTGGTCACCGGATGACTGAAACCCGACGGGCCACTCGGGGGATAATGATTCGCGTGAGGACGAAAGGTGAGTGAGTGGCTGTTGGGCCCGGATGTGCTCGCCCGGGCCCGGTTCGCGGTCTCACATCTCGCGGTGGCGATGGTCGCGCTGCGCGGGTTGGCCGTGCGGGGTCGCGCCCCCGGGGACGGCCCGTTCGGCGACGCGCTGGCTGTCGATCCGGTGTTGGCCGTGATGCTGGCCGAGGGGTTCGCGGCCTCCTGGACCGCCGACTGTTTCACCCCCGCGGTGCTGCCGGCCGGTTCCCTGAGTGAGGAGCTCGGTGGTGTCCGCGAGCGTCCCGATGCGCAGATCCGGGCGGACTTCGCGGTGACGAGCAGGCAGGGCGGGGTGCCGCCGGCGCTCCGCCGGGCCCGCCGGCTCGGCGATCGGGTGGCCCGCCTGCTGGAACTGGCCTGGGACCGGTCGGTGGCGCCGGACTGGCCGAGAACCCGGCGCGTGCTGGAGGCCGACATCGTCTCCCGGACCACGGCGCTGAGCCGGGGCGGATGGGCGGCCGCGATCGAGGACATCCGCCCGGGCACCCGGTACCGCCCCGGCGGCGCGCTGCGGATCAGCGGGCACGATCTGCCGCCCAAGGACCTGAGCGGTGCCGAGCTGTTCTTCCACCCGGTACCGGGATCGAAGGGCCACGCCTGCTGGGACCTGCCGCAGCACCGCTTCGCCCTCAGCTATCCGGCTACCGGGTTCGGCATCCCCGCCGATCCGCAACCGGCCGGCAGCCTGGCAGCGCTGCTCGGCCCCAATCGGGCGCGGTTGCTCCGGCTGCTGGACACCCCGCGCTCGACCACCCAGTTGGCCGCGCAGACCAGGTTGCCGATCGGCGCGGTCGGCAACCATCTGCGGGTGCTGCTGCAGTCCGGATTGGTGGTACGCCGACGCTCCGGTCGCGAGGTCCTCTACTGGCGTACGCCCCTGGGTGACGACCTCGTGCAGTGACACCCACGCACGCGCACTAGTCTGACGAGCATGCGCGTGGTCGTCGTCGGAGCCGGAATCGTCGGTACCGCGGTCGCGGCCCTGCGCGCACCCAAGGACGAGGTCCTGGTCCTCGACCAGGGTGGACCCGAGCTCGCCGGCTCGACCGGACACGCGCCCGGGTTCATCGGTGAGTACGGCGGTGATCCGGTCGCCACCGAGCTGGCCGTCGCCACCACTCGGGCCCTGGAGCGGCTCGCCGACGGTGACCCGGCGCTGTTCGAGCGGGTGGGCTGCCTCGAGATCGCAACCGGCCCCGACGGCGTACCCGCGCTGGAAGAACGCCTGGCGGACGCCCGTGAGCAGGGTCTTGAGGCCGAGCTGCTGACCGCCACTCAGGCCGCGGCCCGGGCCCCCGAACTCGTCGACCCGGCGCGTACCGCCGCCGCGTTGTTCTTCGGCCGCGACGCCGTCGCCGATGCCCGCGGCCTGACCGCTCGGCTGCGGGCCCGGGCCGAGACCGCCGGTGCCGAGTTCGTCTTCGACACCCCGGTCACCTCGATCGAACTCGCCGACGACGGCGTACGCCTGGGCACCCCGGGCGGACCGGTGGCGGCCGATCGGGTCGTGTTCTGCACCGGTGTCTGGACCGCGGAACTCACCGATCTGCTGGGGCTGCGCTGCCCGGTCGTACCGGTCCGGCATCCCTACGCCTGGGGCGCTCGGGTGCCCGCGCCGGCCGTCACCGAACCGTTCGTCCGCTTCCCCGAACAGCATGTGTACGCCCGCTGGCACGGTGAACGCTGGGGGTTCGGCAGCTACGGCCATCCGCCGGAAACCGTCGAGATGGGCACGCGGGATCGGGCAGACCTGAGCTGGGACGGTCGCTTCGATCCGGTGCTCGCCGAGGCCCGGGCGCTGATGGCGCGCCCCGACCTGCTCACCCCCGAGCGCCGGCTCGACGGCGTCTTCGCGGTCACCCCGGACAACCTGCCGCTGGTCGGCCGGTTCACCGACCGGATCGCGGTCGCCGCCGCCGTCTGGGTCACCCACTCGGTCGGCGCAGCCCAAGCGCTCGACCGGGTCCTCGACGACCGGGCCACCGACAGCGACCGGCGGCTCGACCCGCTGCGTTTCGCCACCGGCGATCCGCAACTCCTGCACCGGCAGGCGATCGCGCACTACAACGACATCTACACCCGCGGATAGCGAGGCATCCATCCATGGCTGACTGGACCGACGGCGACCTGCCCGACCTGACCGGCCAGCGGTACGCCATCACCGGCGCGACGCACGGTATCGGCGAGGAGGCCGCCCGCGCACTCGCCGCGCACGGCGCCGAGCTGGTGCTGTTCGCCCGCAACGCCGATCGGGCCGGCGAGCTGCTCGCCGAATTCGGTGGTCGGGGTGCGGTGGTGCGCTGTGATCTCGGCGACCAGGCGTCGATCCGGACCGCCGCCGAGTCCGTCACCGGGGACCTCGACGTGCTGATCCACAACGCCGGCGCGGTGTCCTCCTCGCGGCAGGAAACCGTGCAGGGGTTGGAATTGACGCTCGGTACCAACTGCCACGGTCCCGCACTGTTGAACCGGCTGCTGTTGCCGCAGGTCCGACGTCGGATCGTGATCGTTGGTTCGGAGGCGCATCGCAATGCCCGCCTGGACCGCGACGACCCGCACTGGCGGAACCGCCGCTACCAGCCCTTCGCCGCGTACGCCGCCAGCAAGCTCGCGCTGATGCTCTGGGCGCGCGAGTTGAGCAGCCGGTTGGCCGCCGAGCAGAGCCCGGTCGACGTGCAGCTCGCCCATCCCGGCTTCGCCGTCACCAACCTGCAGAACGTCAGCCGGTTCGAACCGCTGAACGCCCTGATCCGGTTCGCCTCGCGGCCGTTCTCGCAGGACCAGGTCGCCGGTTCCTGGCCGACCTTGTACGCCGCCACCGAGGTGCTGCCGCCGACCAGTTATGTCGGTCCGGACGGTCGGCGCGCGATGCGCGGCCACCCGACGCCGCAGATCCCCGACGCCCGCGCCACCGACCCGGAAGCCGCCCGCTGGGTCTGGAATCTTGTGGAACGCGAGACGGTCATCGAGTAGCGCCCCATGCGGAGCGAAGCGGAGCAATGGGGCGCTACTCGATGAGCGGGTGGCTGGAATTGGTCACGATCCGGTGAATCGCTGACCGAATCGGCATCCCAACCATTGACTTGACGACCCTGTCGGCCTACGTTCGGACCAGTCATCGGGATCACGTCCCGATGAGCGGTTCATACGTCCGGGGAGGTGCGCATGGCGAGCCGTGCGGTGGAAATCGACAGCCCGGCCGGCACGCTGCAGCGCGGGCTGGCCATCCTCGATCTGCTGTCGCAGGGGCAGCAGCCCACCGTCGGCGAGCTGATCGAACGGCTCGGACTCTCCAAGAGTGCCGCCTTCCGGGTGCTGGCCACGCTGCGCGACCACGGGCTCGTCGAATGGGATTCGACGCTCAACGGCCGGGTCGTCCCGGGGGAGCGGTCGGTGCTGCTCGGGGTCGCCGGGATGCGCGCCTTCGACCCCTGGGAGCACGGCCGCAAGCTGCTGGTGCAGCTCGCTGACGAGCTCGGCGAGGCCGCGCTGATGGCGATCCGCGACGGTGACGAGATGGTCTACATCGCTCACGAGGACCACAGCGATCATCTGGTCGGCGTACGCCGGTTGCTCGGTGCCCGGCGGCCCGTGTACGCCAGCTCGCTCGGCAAGGCGTACCTCGCCGCATTGCCCGAACCCGAACGCGAGCAGATCGTGGAATCCCTGCAGCTGCAGGCATTCACGCCGACGACCATCACCACGACCGACGAGCTGCACCGCCAGCTCGAGGAGACCCGGCAGCGTGGCTGGGCGGTCGACCTGGGCGAACACGAACTCGGGGTGATGTGCTTCGGGGTCGCCGTCGTCGACCATGTCGGCCACCCCGTGTGCTCGATCTCCGTCGCGGGTCCACAGGACCGGATCCGACACCACCAGGACCGGGTCATCGACCGGGTCATCGCCACCGCCCGCGCGCTCTCCGAGCGGATGGGCGACCTCGACCAGAACCAACTCGATCAGGGCCACACCCAGGGCCAGTGACGTCCCAAGAAAGGCAGACCCATGACCAAGCTCCGCACCACCGCAGTGGCGCTGATGTGCGCCGGTGCGCTGGCGATGGCCGGTTGCACACCCGGCCAGCAGCAGTCCACCCAGCCGCAGGCCGCCAACACCGACCCGCGCAGCGGGCCCCAGGAACTCACCTATCTCTACTTCACCGATGGCCCCGACGAACAGGCCACCCGGGACTTGATCGCCAAGTATGAAAAGGAAAAGGGCGTCAAGGTCAACCTGGAGATCGTGCCGTTCGCCAACCTCGACCAGTCCCTGCAGGCCCGGTTGACCGGTGACAACGCACCCGATGTGGCCCGGCTGGCGACCCTCACCAATGTGAAGACCCAGCTGCTCGATCTGAACCAGTTCCAGAAGAGCGAGCTGGACGGCAAGTTCATCCCCGGCGTGGACAAGTGGACCACCGGGGACAACGGGGAACGGCTCGCGGTGCCCAGCGACCTGACGATGAACGGCCCGTTCGTGAACACCGACATGTTTCGCAAGGCCGGTGTCGAACCGCCCACCAAGGACAAGCCGTGGAAGTCCTGGCAGGAGATGGTCGATGCCGCCAAGAAGGTGCAGGCGGCGAACAACACCGAGAACGCGGTGGCGATGGATGTCTCCGGCCACCGCTTCTCCACCATGCTCAGCCAGTACGGCACCAATCTGATCGGTCCCGACGGCAAGTCGGTCGGCCTGGACGACGCCAAGACCACCGCGATGCTCACCGACTTCGCCAAGTGGAACAACGACGGCACCATGCCCAAGGATCTGACCCTGCAGGCGGGCTCCAAATACAAGGCGGCCAACGAGATCTTCCTGGCCCAGCAGGTCCCGGTCTACATCTCCGGCAACTGGCAGGTGGCCGCCTTCGCCAAGAACGCCAAGTTCGGCTGGCAGGCGGTTCCGAACCCCTGCCAGGAACGCTGCGGCGGCTTCCCGGGCGGCAAGTTCATGGCCGCCTTCAAGAAGTCCAAGAACCCCGCCCTGGCAGCGGAATTCGTCACCTGGATGAACTCCCAGGAGAACCAGAAGCAGATGGACGCCCAGGCCAACTTCCTGCCGACCCGCACCGACCTGGTCGATGCAACGATCGACTACAAGGTGCGCTCCGACGACATGCAGGTCTTCAAGGACGACATCTCCGAGACCCCCGAGGACACCTACGCCTCGGCGTATTCACCGGCCTTCACCAATGCCGCCAAGGGATTCGTCTCCGAGACCGCAAATGTCCTTGCCGGGAAGGAACAACCGGCCGGCGCCACTCAGAAGCTCAAGGAAGCGACCGAGAAGGCCATCAAGGATGTCAGCTGACCAGGTAGTCACCGAGCCGACCCGGGGCGGGAGCATTCCTGCCCCGGGCGGCGGTACGCCCCCGCGGGCCAGGCGCTCGCGGCCCCTGGGCAGGACGCTCGCCCCCTACCTGTTCGTGCTGCCCAACATGGTGGTCTTCACCATCTTCACGATCATTCCCGCGCTGTGGATGTTCTACATCGCGCTCTTCGACTCCCGCGACGGCCAGCTCTTCGAGTTCGTCGGCCTGGAGAACTTCGCCGAGATCTCCACCGATGACGAGTTCTTGGGCGTTCTCACCCACACCGCGATCTTCACCATCGGTTTCGTGGTGCTGACCATCGTCTTCTCCACCCTGTTCGCGGTGCTGCTCAACGACCGCTTCCGCGGCCGCACCTTCTTCCGGGCCGTCCTCTTCCTGCCGTCGCTGCTGTCGGCGGTGGTGATCGGCCTGCTCTGGGGTTGGATGTTCGAGCGCTCCAACGGCCTGGTCAATGTCGCGTTCGGCAATTTCGGCATCGGCGAGATCCCCTGGCTGGTCGATGAGAACCTCGCCCTCGGCGTGGTCATCTTCGTCGGGCTGTGGATGCACACCGGCTTCTACACGCTGATCGTGCTGGCCGGGTTGCAGGGCATCGACCCCAACGTCTACGAGGCCGCCAAGGTGGACGGGGCGAGCGCCACCCAGCGCTTCTTCCAGATCACCTGGCCGCTGCTGCGGCCGACCACTCTGGTCGTGCTGATCCTCTCCACCATCGCCGGCTTCCAGTCCTTCGACTTCATCTGGACCCTCACCGGCGGTGGGCCGGTCGGTGCCACCACGCTGATCGTGCAGTACATCTACGAGAAGGCGTTCAGCACCCCGATCCGCTACGGCCTTGGTGCCGCCGGCGGCGTGGTGCTGTTCTTCATCGTGTTCGCGCTGACGATGGCCAACTTCGCCTACGGGCGCAGGAAGGATGCGGCATGAGTACGCTCCAGCAGGCCGAGCCGAGCACCGGCCCCGAGCCCAGGCAGCGGAGGACCGCGAACGGCAAGAAGTGGACCTCCATCGGCTCCAGCAGCACACCCACCACGATGACCGTGCTCCGCTACGCGGTGCTGATCGTCGCCGCACTGGGCGTACTGATCCCGCTGATCTGGGCGGTGCTGTCCAGCTTCAAGACCCAGGCCGAGCTCGGGCTGCGGCCACCGACCCTGCTGCCGGAGGCGTTCACCCTGGCCAACTACACCGAGGCGATCAGCAGATTCGACTTCACCCGCTATCTGTTCAACTCGGTCGTCGTCACCATCGGTGCCACCCTGCTCACCGTGGTGATCAACACCATGTGCGCCTACGGCCTTGCCAAGTACAACTTCCGCGGCCGGGACTTCCTGTTCGTCGTGGTGCTGGCGATGATCATGGTGCCGCTGCAGGTGATCCTGATCTCGGTCTACCAGGTCGCGAACAATCTGAACCTGATCAACACCTACTGGGGCCTGATCATCCCGCCGGCAGCCACCCCGACCGGAGTGTTCCTGCTCCGGCAGTACATGCTGACGATCCCCGACGAGCTGATCGAATCCGCCCGCGTCGACGGCGCCCGGGAGTTCCCGATCTTCTGGCGGATCGTCGTGCCGCTGTGCGGGCCGGCGATCGCGGTGGTGACGATCTTCTCGGTGATGTGGCGCTGGAACGATTTCCTGTGGCCGTTGATCATCAGCCAGAAGCAGGAGATGTACACCCTGCCGGTCGCGCTGGCCCAGTTCAGCGCCGAGGAGACCGTCCCGTTCAACTACATCCTGGCCATGTCGGTGGTCAGCATGCTGCCCGTGGTGATCATCTTCCTCTTCCTGCAGCGCCACATCGTCACCGGCATCTCCAACACCGGCATCAAGTAACGGCATCGAACAACCGAGGATCTGCGTGCCCATCACCAACCGAACCGTCCACCCACTCGATGCCCGGCGCACCGTCCGGGACTGGCTGATCAGTCCGGCGTACGCCGCAGAGGCCGACCTCGGTGCCGACCTGCCGGCCGCCGGCGATCCGTTCGACGTCGACGGAGAGCTCAGCCACACCGATACCCGCTGGGTGCTCACCAACGGCCCGGATGTCACGCCCCTGAAGGAGAAACTGCTACCTACGCAGCGGATCACCGCTCCGCCGGTCGGTGAGGTGGTCGAGGGCGGGGCGTTCACCCTGACCGCCGGTGGCGCCGAGCAGGTGGGGCAGTGGCATCGGGTGCACACCAACGCCGACGGCCTGCTCGACTGGTCGGAGTTCTGCTACACCCCGCAATGGCGGTACGCCACCGCGGCGACCCTGCTGGAGGTGGATCAGGCCGACCGACGCACCATCGAGGTCGCCGCGACCGGGCCGTTCACGCTCTGGCTCGATGGGAAGGAGCTGCTGTCGAGCAACGAGGTCCGCTACATGGAACCGGGTGTGCACCGGGTCGAGGTGTGGCTGCCGTCCGGCACCTCGACACTGGTGCTGGCCGGTTGGCAGGTCGCCTTCCGGGAGGTACGCCAGGTCTACCGGGTGCGGGTGCTCGGTCTGCCGGTACGGGTGGTGATCCCCAGTCCGGGCGCCGATGAGGACGTGGCCCGGGGCAGCGAACTGCTGCTCAACGCCGTCGGCTCGGCGCGCTGGGGCAGTGACACCGGTGAGCTGCTGCTCACCGGCCCGCGCGGGCTGACCGTCGAGGCCACCGTCGCCGACGTGACCCGTCGGGTCGAGCTCTCCGAGAAACCGGTCGCGGTCGACTTCACCGCCGAGGAGGACGCCGACGACGAGGACGACCTGTCCTCCGGGGGCACCGGCGCCTCGATGCTGTCCCGCCCCTACGACGAGGCCTCGATCGCCGTCGCCGATCAACCGACGAGCCCGATCCGGCGGCTGCTGCCGTTCGCACGATTGCCCCGGGACTACCGCGGTACGCCGATCGGCGAGCCCGCCGAGTGGCACCGGGAGTTCCTCGAACACGCGCTGACCATCGGCGGTACGGCCGCGGCGCTCGCCGCCCACACGCTCCAATCCACGTCGGCTGAGCGAGCGAGGAACGAGCGAGTCGAAGCCACCGAACCAGTCGTGACCGCCGAGCGGGTCCAGAAGGCGCTCTGGATGATCGACCACCGAGCCGACTGCGCGGACTTCGAGGCGGTCGGACTGGCGCACCTGCTGCACCGCGTACCCGCCGAGCAGTGGGCCGACGGGGTCCGCGAGCAGGTCACCGAATCCCTGCTGGGCTTCAAGTTCTGGATCGACCAGCCCGGCCTGGACGCGATGTGCTACTTCACCGAGAACCACCAGTTCGTCTGGCACACCGCCGAGTATCTGATCGGCACCCTGTTCGCCGACCAGAGGTTCACCAACTCCGGCTGGACCGGCGCCGAACACGCCGCCCACGGTCGGAAACTGTTGCTCGAATGGCTGGGCGTACGCCTGCCCGGTGGCTTCGCCGAGTTCGACTCGAACGCCTACCTGGCCATCGACTGCTTCGCCGCGATCTCGCTGGTCGAACTCGCCGAGGACGAGGAGCTGGGCCGACTCGCCACCGCGCTCGCCGACCGGATCCTGCTCTCCCTGGCCAGCAACTCCTGGCGCGGGGTGCACGGGGCCGCCCACGGCCGCTCCTATGTGCAGACCCAGCGCTCCTCGCGGCTGGAGGAGACCGCCCCGATCCAATGGGTCTGCTTCGGCGTCGGCGCCCTCAACGACGCGGTACTGCCGACCGCGGCGATCGCCACCGCCGAGCGCTACCAGGTGCCCGAGATCGCCTGCCGGCTGGCGATCCCGGGGCCCGAGCCGACCTGGCACGAGCAGCGGTACGCCGGGGCGTACCGCTTCGATCACGACCTGCTGGCGCGGCCCTACCGGTCCCGGGCGGTCTTCTACCGCGCACCCGAGGTGATGCTGTCCTCCGCGCAGGACTATCGGGCCGGATTGCCGGGGCTGCAGGAATACATCTGGGGCGCCACCCTGGGCCCGGAGGCGCAGATCGCGGTCAACCATGCGCCGAACGACTCGGTCTCCCCGTCGGCGCGGCCCAACGGCTGGGCCGGGAACCGGGAACTGCCCCGGGTCCGCCAGCACCGCGACACCCTGATCGCCCTGCACCGGATCGGGCCGGACGACCCGATGGGTTACAGCCACGCCTGGTTCCCGACCACCCACCTCGACGAATGGCTGCAGCAGGGCAGTTGGACCGCCGGCCGGGTCGGCGACGGTTACGTCGCGTTGAGCACCGCCGGCGGCGCCCGGCTGGTGCGCAGCGGGCCGGACGCGCTGCAGGAGCTCCGCCCGCTCGGTGACGGCACCGCGTGGGTCTGCGTCGTGGGCCGAGCTGCCACCGACGGGAGCCTGCAGGATTTCGTGTCCTCGTTGGGAGAACCCGACTACACCGCCGGTGATCTCGGCCCGCGGGCCGCCGTTGCACCCGAGGGCCGCCCGGCGCTGGAACTCGACTTCGACGGGCCGTTCCTGGTCGACGGCCGGATCGACGAACCGCTGGGCAACGAACCGGGTCTGGACGGCCCCTTCGTGACCGGGGACAGCACCCGGCTCGACTACCGCCTTGACGGCCTCAGCCATCAGGTCCGCCTCGAGGTGGGGGAGCAGCGATGAGCGAACAGCAGCGTCCCGCTGACCTCGCCGAACTCTCCGGCGTACCCGGTGCCTTCCCTGGTCCGGCCGACGAACCGGGCGAGGTGGGCCTGGACCCGACCGTCGCCCAGCTCGCCGACCCACCACTGCCCGCGCTGCCGGCGGCCGAGCTCACCGCCGACCGGTTGCGCGCGGACCTGCGCCGGTTGATGGATCGCTCGGCCACCCTGGATCTGAGTCGCTGGTTCTGGGGCGAGGGAGTGGTCCTCGGCGGGATGGTCGACGCCGCCCTCGCGCTCGGTGCCGAGATCCCACCGGTGGTCACCGGTTACTTCGCCGGCCACCCCGTGGACCAGCTCGTCATCGACCACGTCAACAACCTGGCCCCCGGTGCTGCCGCCGCGCGCCTGGGCGACCCCGCCGTCGGTGAGCGATTGCTTGCCTGGTTGGACACTCCGGGCGCGGCGACCCTGGACGCCAACGGTGCCGTCGAGCACTGGCCGGGTGGCGTCTGGGCCGACACCGCCTACATGATGGGCACCTTTCTGATCCACCACGGCCGACTGGTCGGGCGGGAGGATCTGATCGTGCGCGCCGCCGAGCAGTGGCTCGCGCACGCCGAGATCCTGCAGGACCCGCGCAGTGGATTGATGGCGCACGGTTCCCACCACGGTGAGGTGCCGCCGTGTCGCTGGGGTCGGGCCAACGCCTGGCTGGCACTGGCCGCCTGTGAGCTGCTGGACTTCCACGACGGTGCCCTGCCCGCGGACCTGGAGCGCCGGCTCACCGATCGGTTGGCCGCGCAGCTCACCGGGGTACGCGACTGCCTGCCCGATGACGCGGTGTGGTACGTCTTGGTGGACGGACATCCCGAAACCCGGGGGATCGTGGAGACCTCGGCCGCTGCCGGGCTCGTCGCCGCCCTGCTGCGGGCGGCCGCGCTCGGCATCGACCCCGAGGGCAACCGCGCCACCGGGCGTACCGCGATGTTGCGTCTGCACCCCTATCTCGACGACCAGGGAGGGCTCACCCAGACCAGCGCCGGCACCGTGCTGCAACTGATCCCGTTCGGCTATTCGGTGATCCGCAGCGACCGCCTCCAGTTGTGGGGGCAGGGACTCGGCCTGCACGGCTGGGCCGCCGCACTCCGCCACCTCACCTGACATCCCGCCCCGATTCCCCAACCCAGGAAGGAAGATCTGATGCCCGAAACCTCAGAGATCGACGTCCGCCACGCGATCGCCCCCGACCAGCTGCCGCTGTTCGACACCACCGACCTGCGCGAACGGTTCGTCGTCGACGACCTGTTCGCCGACGGTGAGGTACGCCTCTGCTATTCGATGGCCGACCGGTTGGTGATCGGTGGCGCGGTACCTGCCGGGAAGACCCTGGAACTGCCCGTCCCCGACGAGCTGCGCGCCGAGAACTTCCTCGACCGCCGTGAGCTCGGCGTCGTCAACATCGGCTCCGGCACCGCCACCATTTCCTGCGACAGTGAGGAATACCAGCTCGAGAACCAGGAGGTGCTCTACGTCGGCCGCGGCACCAAGCAGGTCACCTTCGCCGGGGACACCCGGCTCTATCTGGTCTCCGCGACCGCGCACGCCGAGCACCCGACCACCAGGGTGACCAAGGACGAGGCCGCCCCGATCTCGCTCGGTGACATCAAGAACTCCAACGAGCGCACGATCTACAAGTACATCCACGCCGACGGCGCCCAGTCCTGCCAGCTGGTGATGGGGGTGACCGTGCTCGCCGAGGGGTCGATGTGGAACACCATGCCCGCCCACGTGCACGCCCGACGCAGCGAGATCTACCTCTATTTCAACCTGCCCGAGGATCAGCGGGTGGTGCACCTGATGGGTGAGCCGTCGGAGACCCGACATGTGATCGTCGCCAACGAGAACGCGGTGATCTCACCGCCCTGGTCGATCCACGCCGGCATGGGCACCTCGGCGTACACCTTCGTCTGGGCGATGGCGGGGGAGAACACCGACTATGCCGACTGCGAGTGGCAGCAGATCACTGAACTACGGTGAGATCATGAGCATCCTGGATCTGTTCTCCCTGTCCGGAAAGACGGCGGCGGTCACCGGTGCGTCCCGCGGCATCGGTGAGGCGATCGCGGTCGCCCTGGTGGAGGCCGGTGCCGACGTGGTCGGTGTCGCCACCGGTGCTGAACCGCCCAAGGCGCTGGCCGAGGCCGCGGAGAAGCACGGGCGTACGCTCACCTGGCGACAGGCGGACCTGTCCGACAAGGTCAGCGTCGCCGAGCTGGCCGCCGACCTCGGTTCGGTGGACATCCTGGTGAACAATGCCGGCATCATTCGGCGTACGCCGGCCGCCGAGCACAGCGATCAGGATTGGGCCGATGTGCTGCAGATCAACCTGGACGCCCCCTGGGTGCTGGCCCGCCAGGTCGGCCGGTCGATGCTGGAGCGCGGCGCGGGTGGCAAGATCATCTTCACCGCCTCGCTGCTCTCCTTCCAGGGTGGGATCAACGTGCCCGGTTACACCGCGGCCAAGTCGGCGATCGCCGGCCTGACCAGGGCACTGGCCAACGAGTGGGCCGGCCAGGGCATCAACGTGAACGCGATCGCCCCCGGTTACATCGCCACCGACAACACCCAGGCGCTGCGCGATGACGAGAAGCGCTCCGCCGAACTGATGGCCCGGATCCCCGCCGGTCGCTGGGGCAAGCCCGAAGACATCGCGGCCGCGGCGGTCTATCTGGCCTCCCCGGGTGCGGACTACGTGCACGGCTCGATCATCACCGTCGACGGCGGCTGGATGGCCCGCTGAGGCCACCCAGGCGTACGGGGTGAGGCGTTTAGGTCACTCGAGCAGATCGGGCTGCTCGGCAACCAGGGATTCATAGATGGGCTGGAAGTTCAGCCAGCCGATGAACGGGGTGCCGAAGTGGTGCCGGGTGTGCCGAGCCGCGTCCTCGCTGATCGGCTTCGGCGGGATCCGGGAGGCGTCGGCGAGCAGCTGCACCCGGCAGGCGTGTTCGAGTGCGATGAACCACCAGGCCGCCTCGTCGATGCTGTGCGTACCGGCGGAGAACAGGCCGTGGTTCTGGTGGATCATCGCCTTGTTGTCGCCGAAGGCGGAACCGACCTCCTTGCCGGCGTCCTCCTCGACGACGATGGCGCCGGCCTGATCGCTGACCACGGTGTGGTGTTCGAAGAACGCCGCGACATCCTGGGTGATCGGATCGAGCGGGCGACCCATCGCGGCGAAGGCGGCACCGTGCACGGTGTGCGCATGGCAGGAGGCGACGATCTCCGGGTGCTGGGTGTGGATCGCCGAGTGCAGCACGAACCCGGCGCGGTTCGCGGCGTACTCTCCCTCCACGACCATGCCGGCGTGATCGACCAGGATCAGGTTCGACACCCGCACCTGGCGGAAGTTCACCGCGAATGGGTTGGTCCAGTAGAGGTCGGGGTTCTCCGGATCGCGGACGGTGAGATGTCCCGCGGTGCCGTAGCCGAAGCCGAACTTCGCGAACGCCCGGCAGGCACCGGCCAGCCGCCGCTTGCGGTGCAGGCGTTCCTCGGCCGCGGTCTCGAAGCTCGGTGGGGTCGGAAACTTCAACCCGGGCTGATCCGGCTGGTAGATCGACAGCTTCTCGGTGGTGGCGGTCATCGCGTGTCCTCTCTGACTACGACGGTGTCCCTTCCATCCTCGGTCGCTGCCCGGCGCCGCACCAGCCGCAACCTGTCGAATACCGAGGCGCCGAATTTCACGGTTTGTCGGAATGACCCGTCGCGCGTTGGATCTCGTCGGCTCGGACGCCGAGCTGCAGCCCCTCGCGTACGCCCGGATCCGCCGGATCGCAGCCGAGGGCCTCGCGGAGCCGGCTCAGTCGGTAGTAGAGCGAGGTGCGGTGCAGCGCCAGCCGGCGGGTGGTCTCGGGAATCGAGCCGGCGGTGTCCAGATAGGTACGCAGGGTCTCCGCCAGCGGACCGTCCGCGGCGAGCAGCGTGCGCAGCGGCGGGGGGATGAAGTCATCGAGCTGGTCCCGCGGCCAGGCCAGCAGCAACGGGTAGCTGCCCAGCTCGCCGAAGCTCGAGACGCGAGGGAGGGTGGGCAGCAGGGCTGCGGCGTCGGCCGCGCTGAGCGCCTGGCGCCGGGCATCGCGGACGGCATCGAGCGGTACGCCGCCCTGCGGCATCCCCACCACGCACTCGCCCCCATCGAGCCGATCGCTGACTGCCCGTGCCGCCCGGTCGGCCAACCCGCGTACCGCCGCCTGATCCGGTGGCTCCGCGAAGACCGCGAGCAGGGTGGCGTGCTCACCGCTCACCAGCGGAAGCAACCGGGTCGGCTCGCGATGGCCGAGGTCCTTGAACCCCGCGCGCAGGGCCGCACCGGCCCGCGTTGACGGTGCACCGAGCAGGCGGAATGCCAGCACCAGAACGGTTTCCTGGTCGTTGATCAGCTCACTCCGCACCTGCCGGAGGGCCCGGGCGTACCGCTGCGGATCGGTGCCGAGGAGGTCGCTCAGCAGTCGTGCCCGGGCATCGTGGCGGGGTTGTTCGGCGTCGGCCTCCAGGGCCAGCAACTCGGTCGCGGTGGTCGAGGCCTGGGCGATCTGCGCACGTTGCGCCGCGTCCAGCGGGTCACTCGGATCGTCGATCACCATCAGGATGCCGAGCACCGTGCCGCGCTCCCGGAGCGGGACGGCGTACCGGCGTTTGAATCCGAGGTCGGGTGCGGCCCGCAGGTGGTCGGGACCCTGCCAGCGCAGGATGTCATGGCCATGGATGTGTCGATAGACCTCGGGCAGGGCCACCCGCCGGAGCACGGCCGCGGTACGGGCCGGGTCCTCGTCACCGAAGTGGGCACTGGCACAGATGATCTCGATCTCCGGGGTGACCACGGTGACCGAGCGGGCAAGACGGGCCGCCAGATCGTCGGCGAGCTGCTGCAGCGCGTTGGCCATCCCTCATCCTGACACCGGGGTGTGTGACACCGGTCAGCCGGTAGCCAGTCGGATCTGTACGCCCTCCCTTGGTCGCATCGCCGAGATCCCCTGCGCGTGGATTCGCTGTGTCGGCAGGGAAAAGCGGCCGCGCGCGATCAGCCGGGCCAGCATGACGGTGAGCTCGGTGGTCGCCATCGACGAACCGATGCAGCGATGGATGCCGCCGCCGAAGGGCAGGAACTCCGCGGCCGGCCGTCGTTCGTCACCGAGCCAGCGCTCGGGCCGGAAGACGCGCGGCTCGGCGTACACCCGTGGATCGCGATGGGTGGCGTACGGACTGTAGAGCAGCGTCGTACCCGGTCGGACCCGACGACCGCCGAAACGGAACTCCTCGGCGACGTAGCGGGCCGAGACCGCGGCCGGCGGGTAGAGCCGCAGGGTCTCGGTCACCGTGGCCGACAGCAACGGCAACCGGCCCAGATCGGCGGAGGTCGGGGTACGCCCTCCGGTCACCTCGGCGAGTTCGGCACGCAGTCGGTCCTGCAGCTCCGGGCGGGGGCCAATGGCGTAGAGCAACCAGCCCATCGCGGCGCTGGTCGTCTCGTAGCCGGCCGCGATCAGCATGATCGCCTGGTCGCGGATCTCGTCGTCGGTGAGCCCGGAGCCGGTGCCGTCCCGGCCGTGCGCCAACATCGCCAGCACCTGGCTCTCGGCATCGTGGTCGAGGTTGCGGATCCGGGCGATCTCGGTGTCGATGCGGGCGATCACACCGGCGCGCGCGGCCATCGCGCGGCGATACCGAGGGGTGTTCAGCCGGGCGTGCCATTCGACCACGTCCGGCATCAGATCGGCGAGCGACAGCAGCGGTTGCAGTTGCTCGCCAAGGGTGTCGGCGTGCTCGGCCAGCCGTTCGCCGAAGAGGGTACGCAGGGTGGATCGGCGGATCGCGGTGCGGAAGAGCTGATAGCCGTCGATCGTCGTTCCGGGGACGACCCGGTCGAGCGCCTCGTCGGCGGTCCGCGCCATCGTCTCGACGTAACCCGCGACCTGCCGGTGATGCAGGCTCGGCCGGACGAGTGCGCGGCGACGCGCATGATCCGGGCCGTCGGTGACGATCAGCGCGGTGGGGCCGTCGACCGGGATCAGCCCGCGGAACGCCTCGCGTACCCGGAACAGCCCATCATTGGCGAAGACGAACTCGTTCGCCTCCGGGCCGAGCAGATAGACGTAACGCCGACCGAGCCAGGTCGGGTAGACCGGGCCGAACCGGCGACCCCAGAACATGGCGTTCTCGGCCGGCCAGTAATCGATGGTCGGCCAGCCGGTCTCGGCAGCAACTGCTTCCACGACCGTGGAACTTACTACACTCGCGGGCATGGTGGTATCCCGGGAGTCGAGCGAAAGGGTGCGTGACCGGCTCATCGACGCCGCGATCGGGCAGCTCGCGAATGAGGGGATGCGCGGGTTGACCCACCGCAAGGTGGAGAACCGGGCCCGGGTTTCCCAGGGCCTGGCCAAGTACCATTTCGGCAATCTCGACGGCCTGATCGACGCCGTGCTGCATCGGCTGGTCGAGGTCGAGCTGGGGCATCTGCTCGAGGTTTCGGCGGCCGAACGGGCCCGGATGTGGGCCGGCGACCTGCCGACGGAGGTCTGGCAGCGCGCCCGGGAGGTGGCCGACGCGATCCAGGCGGAACCCGCGCTGGCCCGGGCACGCTTCGAGCTGTTCCTGTACGCCTCCACGCGGCCGGAGCTGCAGCAGGTGATCGGGGCGCATCGCGAGGTCTTCGTACGCAGGGTCGCCGCCGGCCTGGACTCGGCCGATCCCGAGGGCGGTGCCCGGCTGGTGCTGGCGCTGGTCGACGGGATCCTGCTGCACGAGCTGTCGGCCCCCTCGGCTGCCTTGGCCGATCGGGTGCCGGCCATGCTGCTGGCTGGCGGTGCTGCGGCGGCATACCTGCCCGGGGAGGCAAAGTGAGCGAATCGGATCGGGCAGAGCCGGAGGAACTGGCGCCGGGACGCTGGCGGCCGCTGGTGATCGCGGTCGGCTACGGCGCCGTGGCCGGTGCGGTGGCGGCGCTCGCACTGGCGTTGATGAATGGGGTCCAGGACCTGGTCTGGTCGGTCTCCGAGGCCCGGTGGTATGTCTTCGTCGCGATCTGTATCGGCGGCATTCTCCTTGCCCTGTTGCGCGGGAACACCGATGACGCCGATCTGCAGCAACAGATCAAGGCGGCCGCCGATCCACGGTCGCTGCATCGGCGTCGCACCGCGCTGCTCGCCGTCTCGGCGATCATCGCGGTCGGTTTCGGCGGCGCGATCGGTCCGGAGGCGGGGTTGATCGCGATCGTCTCCGAACTGTCCGCGCTGGTGAGTCTGCGGATCACCCGATCGCAGGCCGAGGCGCGGGCCGTCGGCGAGGCCGGCAATGCGGCGGTGCTGTCCGGTCTCTATGGGTCGCCGCCGGGGGCTGCGGCATACGACGATGACACCCTCGGGCCGGGCAAACTGCTCACCCTGCTGGCCGCGATCGCCGGCCTGGTTGGATTTCTGGTGGTGTACGCGCTGGTCAGCGGTCGGCCGACCGATCTCGGCGTGCCGTCCTATCCGGGGTTCCGGGCACTGGATCTCGCGTTGGCCGTGGTACCGGCGATGGCGGGGGCCGCGGTGGCGGCCGGTCATGTGCTGGTCGGGCCGATGATCGCGAAGCTGCTGCAGCGCCCGCGAAGCGTGGCGGTGCAGACCCTGCTCGGGACGCTGGTGTTCGCGGCACTGGCCACTGCCTGGCCGGTGATCCGGTTCTCCGGACACCACGAGTTCGGTGAGATCCTGACGATGGTCGACGAACGCGCCTGGCTGGCGTTGGCCGGGGTGGCGGTGCTGAAATTGCTCGCCACCGCGGTGAATCTGGCGACCGGCTGGCGCGGCGGGGCGATCTTTCCGCTGCTGTTCGCGGGGGCGGCGGCCGGTGCGGCCACGCTGGCGCTGGTGCCTGGTCTGCATCCCTCGGCCGCCATCGTTGCCGGGATGGGGGCCGCCACCACCATCGGAATGCGGAAACCCCTTGCGGTGTTGCTGATCTGCGCCCTCATCCTGCACGGCAACGCCCTGATCCCGCTCATCGTCGGGGTCGGTATCGGCCTGATCGTCGCCCAGTTCCTTCCGGAACAGGAAAAGTCTCACTGACGTTCATCGAGTAGCTCGCGCAGCGAGTTTGGCCCCCCGCGTTCATCGAGTAGCTCGCGCAGCGAGCGTGTCGAGATGATCCCAGATTCCCCATGCACACATGGATTCCCCCGACCGACAAGGCCGACGTTCTGTCAGTGGTCCCTGCTTGACTGGTTCCATGAGCAACGGAGCCGATCAGCACATCGGGGTCACCATGGCCGCGGTCGAGGCGGCCGTGCCCGGGCTCACCCGGCTGCAGCTGCTCACCGATCAGGAGACCCTGGCCACCGTCGAGGATCTCGACCGGCTGGCGTCCTTGGTGCACGCCGCGCGGGCCCTGGCGATTGCCGAGGTGGAGCGCCGCGACGCGGCCAGGCACATCCATCTGTGTTCGACCGCGGCCTTTCTGGGGCGTACGCATGGTCGGACGGGCCGACAGGCTCGCGCACTGGTGCGCGAGGCGGTGGAACTGGATCGGTTCGCGACCGTGGCGTACGCCTGCCGGCAGGGCCGTGTATCAGCGGATCAGCTGCGAGGGATTCTCGCCGGGCTGCAGAAACTGCCCGACGACCTGCCCACTACGGCGTGTGATCAGGCGCAGTCGATGATGGTCGAGTTCGCGGACCAGTTGGGCCCCGATGACCTGCGAAAGTTGTCCCGAGTGATCTGGGAGCGGCTCGACCCCGAGGGATGTGAGACTGCGGAGGCGAACCGCCTGGAGGCGGAGGCACGGGCGGCGCAGGAGAGGCGACGGCTGGCGATCGTGCCGGACGGATGCGGATCGATGATCATTGCGGGGAGTGTCCCGCTCGCCGACGGGGAGGAGCTCCGCGCGCTCGTCGATGCCCACGCCCAGTCCATCTGGGCGCGTTGTGCAGAACAACCCAAGGCCCGACAGGTGCCGATGACCCGGGCGCAGGCACGCGCCGACGCGCTGCTGTTGATCGTCCGCCGGGCCGCGACGACGGCTGATGCTCCGGTCCATGGCGGAGACCGGCCCCGGATCACGGTGCTGACCAGCCTGGCGGATCTGCGCAGCGGGCTCGGATCGGCACAGGTTGCCTGTGGGGAAGACCTCTCCGCGACCGAGGTACGCCGACTCGCCTGTGATGCGGACATCATCCCGATCACCCTGAACAGCAAGGGGATCCCGCTCGATGTCGGCCAGCTCCATCGCCTGGTCACCTACGGCATCCGGGCCGCACTGGTCGCCCGTGACAAGGGCTGCGTGTTCCCGGGATGTGATCGGCCGCCCGGTGATTGTGAAGCGCATCATGTGCGCCCGTGGTGGTTCGGCGGAGCGACGGCGCTCGCGAATCTGGTGCTGTTGTGTCCGCACCACCACCGGATGGTGGAGCCTGCGCGGGATCGCGCCTGGGATGCCGACGATCCGCACCGGTGGGCGATCCGCTTGCTGGAAGGGATTCCGACCGTCATCCCCCCGGCGCTGTACGACCCTGATCGCCAACCCCGCCGGCATGCCCGGTTCCTGACTTGAGGATCACTCTGCGTACCAACTCTCACTCTGCGGCGTGCATGCGGGCCGCAGAGTGAGAGTTGGTACGCGAAGTGGAGTCAGCCCTTGGCGCGCCGCTCCGCCGCGAGCCGCTTCGCCCGGGCGATCGGGCTCTCGACACCCGTGTCGGTGTCGCCCGCGTCGCCGGACTTCGCGGGCTCAGCTGGAGCCGGCTCGGTGGTGTCACTCACCGGAGCGGGATCCGGTTCCGGTTCCGGCTCGGCTGCGGGCTCGGTCACCGGTTGGGCCGGTGCGGGTTTGGTGGTGCCGCCCTTGGCCTTGAGCTTGGCGCGCTCGATCGGGGAGAGGGGCTTGTCGCTCGCGGGCTGCTCGGTCGTGTCCTCGGTCGGGGCTTCGACTCGCTCCGGTGTCGGAGTGGGTTCGGGCCTGGTCTCCGGTCGTGCCGGTGCGGGTTTGGTGGTGCCGCCCTTGGCCTTGAGCTTGGCGCGTTCGATGGGGCTCAGCTTGGCAGTGTCCTTCGTTGCTGGCTTGGTTTCGTCTCGCTCGTCCCTCGCTCGCTCAGCCGGTGTTTCGGTCGCTTGCTCGGCCGCCGGGGTGGGTTCCGTCGCTTGCTCGGCCGCCGGGGTGGTGGTGCCGCCCTTGGCTTTGAGCTTGGCGCGTTCGATGGGGCTCAGCTTGGCAGTGTCCGTCGTTGCTGGCTTCGCTTCGTCTCGCTCGTCCCTCGCTCGCTCAGCCGACGTTTCGGTCGCTCGCTCAGCCGCCGGTTCGGGAGCGGTCGCACTACCCTTCGCCTTCAGCTTGGCGCGTTCGAGGGGGCTGAGTTTCTGCCCGTCCGTGTCGGCCGGGGCTTCGTCTCGCTCCGTCGTCGCTCGCTCAGCCGCCGGAGTGGGCTCCGTCGCTCGCTCAACCGCCGGAGCGGGGGTTCCTGCACCGCCCTTGGCTTTGAGCTTCGCGCGCTCGATGGGGCTCAGCTTGGCAGTGTCCGTCGTTGCCGGCTTGGCTTCGTCTCGCTCGTCCCTCGCTCGCTCAGCCGGCGTTTCGGTCGCTTGCTCAGCCGCCGGAGCGGGTTCCTCGGCGACCGGTTCCGGAGCTGGCTCCGGTTCGATGATCGGCTCGTCCTTGACCGGGGCGACCGCCTTCGGGTCCGGCTGGCCGCGGCGTACCGACTCGAGCAGCAACTGCGCGACGTCCAGCACCTCGACGTTCTCGCCGCGGCCGTCCTGCTGCTCGGCGGTCAGGCCGTCGGAGATCATCACCCGGCAGAACGGGCAGGCCGTGGCGATGGCCGCATTCGGCCCCGCCGATGAAGGATTCACGTCGTCCTGGCCGAGCACGGTGAGGGCCTCGGAGGTCCGGTTCCGGTTGATCCGGGTACCGATCTTCTCCTCCATCCACATCCGCGCACCGCCCGCACCACAGCAGAACGACTTGTCGCCGTGCCGCGGCATCTCGGCGTACGCCGCCCCGGGGATCGCACCGAGCAGATCGCGCGGGGCCTCATAGATCTGGTTGTGCCGACCCAGGTAGCACGGGTCGTGGTAGGTGATGCTGCGTCCGGCGACCTCACCGGTCGGCGCCGCGACCGGGGTCAACCGGCCATCGCGCACCAACCGGTTCAGCAGCTGGGTGTGGTGCACCACCTCGAGCTCGACACCGACCTGCGGGTACTCGTTCTTCAACGTGTTCAGGCAGTGCGCGCAGGTGGTGATCACCTTGTGCGCCTTGGCCTCGGTCAGCGTGGCCGCGTTCTCGGCGGCGAGCTGCTGGAAGACGAACTCGTTGCCCGACCGCCGGGCCGGATCACCGGTGCAGGTCTCCCCGGTTCCCAGCACCGCAAAGGAAACCCCGGCGGTGTTCAGCAGCTCGGCGACCGCCTGGGTGGTCTTCTTCGCCCGGTCCTCGAAGGCACCGGCACAACCGACCCAGAACAGGTACTCGACACCGCTCAGATCCTCCACATCGGAGCCGACGACCGGCACCGGGAACGGCAGATCCTTGGTCCAGTCCAGACGGCCCTTCTTGTTCAGGTTCCACGGATTGCCCTTGGATTCCAGGCCCTTGTAGAGCCCGTTCAACTCCTCCGGGAACTCCGACTTCACCAGCACCTCGAAGCGCCGCATGTCCATGATGTGATCGACATGTTCGATGTCCACCGGGCACTGCTGCACGCACGCCCCGCAGCTGGTGCAGGACCACAGCACGTCCGGATCGACCACACCGACCGCACCGTCCGGGCCGACCCGGATCGGGTCACCCTCGGCCTGCGCCACCGCATCCGCACCGACCCCGACCAGCGGCCGCTCGGCCTCCTGACGGACCGCCTCGGGCAGCTCACCGCGCGCCGACTCGGCCGCCTGCAACCAGGGCGCCTTGGCGTACGCGTGCTCGCGCAGCCCCATCATCAGCAGCTTCGGCGAGAGCGGCTTCTCGGTGTTCCAGGCAGGGCACTGCGACTGGCAGCGGCCGCACTCGGTGCAGGAGGTGAAGTCCAGCAGACCCTTCCAGGCGAAGTCCTCGATCCGGCCCACCCCGAGCCGCTCCTGCTGCTCGTCGGTCAGCTCCTCGACATCCTCGAGTCCGCCGACCGGCTTGCCGTCGATGTTGATCGGCAGCATCGCGCCCAGCGCGGTACCCCCGTCGCTCTTGCGCTTGAACCAGATGTTCGGCCAGGCGGAGAACCGGTGCCAGGCCACCCCCATCGTGAGGTTCAACCCGATCACGCAGAACCAGGCCATCGAGACGATGATCTTCAGCGCCGCGACCCAGACGATCGCTGTTTCCAGCGCCTCCACCGACATCCCGCTCGGTGCCATCCAGAAGGTCAGCGGGAAGTGGAACGGGGTCCCCTGCGACGAACCGGTCGCCACCGCCAGGGCGTACTCCAGCGCCCGCAGCGCGAGGATGCAGACCGCGATCCCGAGGATGGTGAACTCGACGTAGATCGCTTGCCAGGAACGGGATCCGAAGAACCGTCCCTTGCCGTTGCCGACCAGCACGAAGCGGTTCACGATCAGATAACCGATGCAGGCCAGCATCAGCCAGGCGAGCCCCTCGGTGATCCACTCGTAGACGAACCAGTGCCCGACGATCGGCAGCGCGGACTCCGGCACGAAGATCTGGCCGTAGGCGGTGACCAGGGTGAAGAAGAGGTAGAGGAAGCCGATGAACACCACCCAGTGCGCGGCGCCGACCTTGCTCCACTGCAGCATCCGGGTGTGTCCGAAGGATTCGATCAGCAGGTGCTTCCAGCGATCGGCGGGGCGATCGGAGCGGCCAAGGCTCGGCTGCCCGAGTCGGACGACGCCGACGATGTGGGCGACGGCCCGGGCGAACAGGGCGACCCCGATGACCGAGATCAGCAGGGCCAGGACGACAGCCAGTGTTTTCACGCAGCGCTCCCGAGGTCTGGGTGGTATCGGTGCCAGCCTGCGGCACCTTCGCGTGGCCACATGTTACTTGGCAGTAGCTTGGGATGCCAGTGGTGACCTTCGGGTCAGCGTACGCCCTGAGCTGCGTCAGGCTCCGCCCGCGATGATGGCGTTGGTGGCGACGATCGACCGGTACGCCGCATCTGCGGCCCAGTTCTGCTGCCGCAGCTCGCTGGCCCGCTGCCGCACCGCGCGTTTCTGCTCCCGGGGCAGCCGCTCACCGAGGATGCCGGGAAGGCGCCCGAGTGCCGCCAGTGCGCCGATCAGGGCCGCGGTGTCGGTGTCGGGCTCCGCACCGTCGAGCAGCACCTGGCGCAGGGTGGTCAGCAGGTCCTGTGTCGCGGCCCGGTCACCGGCGGCACCGGCCGCGATCAGTCGCTCCCGCAGCGGCGTACGAACCTGACCCGCCAACCGACCGACCGCGCTCTGCATCCGCCGCTCGGCCCCGGCGAGCCGGGCCAGCGCGGCATCGAGCACCGCGTCGTCGGTGGGGGCGTCGTTCACCACCACGACCCGGTTCGGCCGATGGCTCCGCTCACCCTTCTCGGTCACCCGGATCCGGCCGCGGAAGGAGAGGTCCATCAGCAGGGCGCCGGCGAGCGCCCGATCGGCGAACTGGCCACGTACCCTCCCGGTCTCGGTATCGGTGAGCAGCAGCAGGAGTTTCTCGGCGACCAGCACGGGGTAGAGGCTAACTGGAGCCAGGTTCGCACCCGCCGGGGCAGCTTCCTGGAACCGACAGGCCCAGCGATTACGCTTGTCGGGTCCGTCCGTCCGCCAGCAGCAAGGATCGCCTTGATCGAGTTCAAGTCGGTGTCCAAGACCTATTCCGACGGCACCAAGGCCGTGGAGGACCTCAGCCTCGTCGTGCCCTCCGACGGCACCACGGTGATGGTCGGCCCCTCGGGCTGCGGCAAGACCACCCTGCTGCGGATGGTCAACCGGATGATCGAGCCGACCGCCGGCAGCGTGGAATGGGACGGTACGCCGATCAAGCGGCTGAAGAAGACGGTGCTGCGCCGGCAGATGGGTTATGTGATCCAGAACGGTGGCCTCTTCCCGCACCGCACCATCCTGGAGAACATCGGCACCGTGCCCGAACTGCTCGGCTGGGACGATCGGAAGACCCATGCCCGCGCGCAGGAGCTGCTGGAGCTGGTCGGCCTGGAACCGCAGCTCGGCCGTCGCTTCCCCGCCCAGCTCTCCGGTGGCCAGCAACAGCGCGTCGGGGTGGCCCGGGCACTCGCCGCGGATCCCGATCTGCTGCTGATGGACGAGCCGTTCTCCGCGGTCGACCCGGTGGTCCGCGCCGATCTGCAGGAGCTGGTGAAGCGGCTGCAGACCGATCTGAAGAAGACGATCCTGATGATCACCCACGACATGGACGAGGCGATCACGATGGGCAACCAGGTCGCGGTGCTGCAGAAGGGCGGCCAGCTGGCCCAGTTCGACACCCCCGAGGAGATTCTCGACAACCCGGCCAGTGAGTTCGTTGCCGACTTCGTCGGGCGCGACCGCGGTTACCGCTCGCTCACCTTCGCGGGTGCGCCGGAGCTGAAGCTGGAGCGGGTGCGCACCGTCCGCAACGCCGCCTTCGAGCGCGGGGAGGGCCGCAGCGACGAACCGGTGCTGGTCGTCGACGGGGAGGGCCGCCCGCAGGGCTGGGCCGATCCGCAGCGCCCGGGCCGGTTGCTCGGGCTGGGCAGCACCTTCACCAACCCGGGGGCGCCGCTGCGGGAGGTCGTCGAGGCGGCGCTCACCTCGCCGACCGGGCTCGCGGTCGCCGTCGGCGCCGATGGTCGCTACGCCGGGGTGATCTCCGACGATGCGGTGATGCAGCACGTCCGCGCCTACCGGGCCGGGGTTGCCGAGAGCCAGGTGACCCGCCAGATCCGGTCCGAGGAGGATGCCGAGGCCGCTCGTATCGAGGCGGAGCGGCAGGCCGCCGAGCAGGCCGCGGACCAGGAGCGCCAGCGCGCCGAGGCCGAGGCGCTGGCCGAGCAGAAGCGTTCCGCGAAGGGCCGCCGCAAGCGCCGCGGCGGTGCCACCGCCGTCAAGCCCGCTGACGCGCCCGCGAGCGAGCAGCCGGCCGACGTGGAACCGGAGGGCGAGAAGCCGTGATCAACTGGACCTGGCTGCAGGCCAATGCGGCCGACATCGCCGCGCGGACCGGCCAGCACGTGGTGCTCTCGGTGCTGCCGGTGCTGATCGGTCTGGTCGTCGCGCTGCCGGTCGGCTACCTGGTCCGGCGTACCGGCCGCGCCGCCGGCGCCTGGCTGGCGGTCCTCGGCCTGCTCTATGCGATCCCCTCGATCGCCATGTTCGTGGTGATGCCGCTGATCCTCGGCACCCAGATCCTCGACCCGGTCAATGTGGTGGTGGCGCTCGCGGTGTACGCCTTCGCGCTGCTGGTCCGCAACGTCGCCGATGGGTTCGCGGCGGTGGACGACACGGTCCGCCAGTCGGCGGTGGCGATGGGTTATGGCCCGGTACGCCGAGTGCTCGGCGTCGAGCTGCCGTTGGCGATGCCGGTGATCATCTCCGGCCTGCGGGTCGCGACCGTCTCCACCATCTCCCTGGTCTCGGTCGGCGCGGTGATCGGCATGGGAGCACTGGGGCAGTACTTCACCCAGGGCTTCGATCAGGGCTTCGCCACTCCGATCATCGTCGCCATGGTGCTGATCCTGCTGCTCGCCCTGATCGCCGACTCGCTGATCCTGCTCGCCCAGCGAATCTTCCTGCCCTGGTTCGGATTGGGGTCGCGATGAACCTCCTCGGTTTCCTCTTCGACCCGGCCAACTGGTCCGGCGGCGACGGTATCGGCCAGCGCCTGCTGGAGCACCTCTTCTATTCCGGGGTCTCGCTGCTCGCGGCCATGGTGGTGGCGATCCCGCTGGGCATCCTGATCGGCCACACCCGCCGCGGCAACGTCCTGGTCGCCGGGATCAGCAACGCGGCGCGGGCCATCCCCACCCTCGGTCTGCTGGTGCTCGCGGTCACGCTGATGAGCACCGGCGCGCTGCCGGTGGTGCTCTGCCTGGCCGTGCTCGCCGTGCCGCCGATCCTGAACGGCACCGTCTCCGGATTCTTCAACGCCGACTCCGATGCCGTGCTCGCCGCCGCCGCGATGGGGATGACCGACGGCCAGGTGATCCGCCGTGTCGAGCTGCCGCTCGCTCTGCCGCTGATCGTCTCCGGTGTCCGCTCCGCCTCGCTGCAGGTGATCGCCAGCGCCACCGTCGCCGCGATGGCCGCCGCGGGTGGTCTGGGTCGGTTGGTGCTCGACGGGCAGAAGCGGATCGGCGGTTATCCGGAGGTGTTCGCCGGGGCGGTGCTGGTGATGGCGCTGGCGATCGTCCTGGACATCGTCCTGGGCGTGGCCGCCGCCGTCCTGCGTCGTCGCGCCAACCCGGTCCATCGCGACACCGACACCGATACCGACCCCAACCTGACCGCCGAGCCTGCCCGGGAATCCAACCCGGATGGGAAAATTGAGCCCGCTGAAGCGAAAGGCTGACCCATGAAACGTCGCAACTTCCTCGCCCTGACCGCCCTGGTTCCGCTGGCGGGCTGTGGGGTCGGCAATGATCCACTCGCCAACTCCAGCGCCTCACCCGGTGCCTCCGGCCCGCCGGCCGCCGGCACCATCGCCGTCGGCTCGGCCAACTTCACCGAGTCGATGGTGCTCGCCGAGCTGTACGCCCAGGCGATGGCCGCGAAGGGCGTACAGGCCACCACCAAGCAGGGCATCGGCAGCCGCGAGGTGTACATCAAGGCACTCCAGGACGGCTCGGTGCAGATGGTGCCCGAATACGGCGGCAACCTGCTGCAATACCTGGACCAGAACAATCCGGCGACCAAGCCCGCGGAGATCGAGCAGGCACTGGGGACCGTGGTCGCCGGCCAGGGGCTCGCGGTGCTGAAGGCCTCCCAGGCCGCCGACCAGGACGTCTACTGCGTGACCTCGCAATACGCCCAGCAGAACGGATTGCAGAGCCTGTCGGATCTGAAGAAGATCGCCGCCAATGCCGCCCTGGGCGGCCCGGCCGAGCTCAAGGATCGCCCCTACGGTCCGCCCGGGTTGGAGGCGATCTATGGCGCCAAGTTCAAGGAGTTCCGCACCTACGACGCCCAGGCGGTGAAGGTGAAGGATCTGCTCGACAACAAGGTCCAGGTGGCCACCTTCTTCACCACCGACGCCGCGATCAGCGACAACAACCTGGTCATGCTCAGCGATCCGCAGCAGATGATCCTGCCGCAGCAGGTGATCCCGCTGGTCCGCGCCGAGGTCAAGAACAACGCTGCGGCCGTCCAAGCCGTCGACGCCGTCCAGGCGGCGCTCACCACCGAGGACCTGACCGCGCTGAACAAGCAGGTGGATGCCGATCACCTGGATCCCAAGAAGGTCGCCGGCGACTGGTTGAAGTCCAAGAACCTGGCCTGACCCACTCGTTGGCCCGAGAAATGGCCTGACGCCCGGGGGCGGCCGGGCGTCAGGCGGTTCTGGTTCGGGGTGGGTTCGGTGGGTCAGACTCCGGTGCTGGCGAGTCCGCCGGTCGTCTCGGGATAGCCGCCGGTGGGATAGCCACCGCTGCGCTTGCTGTCCGCCACCGGCGCCGGTGCGGGCACGTCGGGCGGCAACTGCTTCTCCGGATCGGCCGGCTGCTCCGGGTTCACCGGTTCGGTCGGATCACTCGGCTCGGTGGGTTCGGTGGGCACCGGTTCCGAGGTGGGATCGGTGGTGGGCTCCGGCCCCGTCGTCGGCTCGCTGGTCGGTTCGCTCGTCGGCTGAGTGGTCGGCTCCGGGCTCGACGTGACCGGCGGGGTCGCCTTCGGGGTCGCGGTCTGCTTGGGCGTGGGCTTCGGGCTGGCGGTCGGCTTCGGCGTCGCGGTCTGCTTCGGCGTCGCGGTCTGCTTGGGCGTCGGCTTGCCGGTCGGCTTGTCCGTCGGCGACCTGGTGGCCGTCGGCTTCGGCGAAGCGGTCTGCTTCGGGGTCGGCTTGGCGGTCGGCTTGCCGGTCGGGGACTTCGTCGCGGTCGGCTTGGCCGTCGGCTTCTTGGTGGGTGACTTGGTCGCCGTCGGCTTCTTCGTCGGCGATGTCGTGGTCGTCACCTTGTCGTACTGGTAGAGGTTGTACTGGTCCATCAGCTTGGTGATGGCGTTGGTGTAGTTCGGGTCGGTCGCGTACCCGGCCTTGTGCACCTCGCGGATGAACTGCTTCGGCTGCTTGGTGTACTTGAACGCCGCGGCGTACCGGTCCTTGCTCTTCAGGAAGAGCCCGTGATCGAGGAAGCTGTTCTCCGGCTTCGGATACCTGCGGAACTTGGCGTCGATGACGATCTTCTTGCCGTTCACGACTTCCCAGGTCTGCTTGGTGACGCAGCCGTTGCTGTACTGGCTCTGCGAGCTGCACTTGATGCCGAAGTAGGCGTTGCCCTCCAGTGAGAGCGAGGACTTGCCCCAGGAGCTCTCCTGGATCGACTGGGCGATCGCGACCGAGGCCGGCACACCATATTTCTTCATGCTCGCCTGGGCCAGCGGCGCGACCGACTTGAGGTAGGCCTGCTTGCTCGAGGTGTCGACCCCCTTGGCGGCCATCGCCCACGGCGCCAGCAGGAGTGACGAGGCGACGGTCAGGACGGTGATCGCGATCGCCAGCACGCGACGGTCGATGCGCTGCGGTTTCATGGTGGGCTCCTCGGCTGGGTACGCCCTCACGCTAGGTCCGGAGGCCGGCCGCGGTCTCGTCCGCGGCGGTGGAAGGTTCCTTTCCCTGACGGCCGGGAAGGGGCTTCGGGGCCTGGTGCGCAGGTTGACCAGCGATTTTCGGGATCTGCGTGCAATTGGTGGTCGATCTGACCAGCTCGCCGGGCAACACTTGGCCCCGGGTGGGACTTCTGTTGCACTTGTGGTCCACGTCACCGTCGATGGAGGGATCATGTTCACCGAAGGTCAGCTGTACTCCCCGGTCTCCGCGGACGCGGACGGGTCGGTCCAGGTGCACCTGGGCGAGAACCATCCGGGGTTCAAGGACGAGGCCTACCGCGCCCGCCGCAACGAGATCGCCGCCGCCGCGGTCTCCTGGTCACCCGGGCAACCCATCCCGCAGATCGCGTACACCGACCAGGAGAACGAGGTCTGGCGGATCGTCAGTCGCGAACTCGCCCCCAAGCACGAGCGCCACGCGCACAGCGAATACCTGGCCGCCAAGGCAGCCCTCAAGCTGCCCACCGATCGGGTGCCGCAGCTCGACGAGGTGAGCGCGCTGATCGAACCGCTCACCGGATGGAGCTACATCGCCGCCCCCGGGCTGGTCGAACTGCGCCAGTTCTATGGCGCGCTGGGGCGCCGGGTTTTCCATTCCACGCAGTATCTGCGGCATCCCTCCGAGCCGCTCTACACCCCTGAGCCGGACATCATCCACGAGGTGATCGGGCACGGCAACCAGCTCGCCAGTCCCCGCTTCGCGCGGCTCACCGAGGCCGCCGGGCAGGCCTCGATGCGGTTGGAGAGCGAGGAGGGGATGCAGTTCCTGGCGGATGTGTTCTGGTTCTCGATGGAGTTCGGGGTGATGTGGGAGGACGGTGACCTGAAGGCGTACGGCGCCGGAATCCTTTCCAGCTACGGGGAAATGGACGAATACGCCCAGATGGAGATCCGCCCGCTCGACCTGCCGCAGATGGGCTCGATCAACTACGACATCACCGCCTATCAGCCGGTGCTGTTCGCCGCCCAGAACCTCGATGAGCTGGAGGAGGTCGTCGGCGTCTTCTTCGACACCTGCACCGACGACTCGATCGCCGCGCTCCGCGGGGTGGGCACCCCCGCCTGAGTCACCCGGCGTCGTCAGTCGGTGGCGCCCTCGAGCACCTTCGCCGTACCGGACAGACCCAGCCGGGAGGCACCCGCCTCGATCATCGCGATCGCGGTGGCGTGATCGCGGATGCCGCCGGAGGCCTTCACCCCGAGCCGATCGCCGACGGTCTCGCGCATCAGGCGTACCGCCTCGACCGACGCCCCGCCGGCCGGATGGAAACCGGTCGAGGTCTTCACGAAGTCGGCCATCGCCGCCTCGGCGGCGCGGCAGGCGGCGACGATCTCGTCATCGGTGAGCGCCGCGGCCTCGATGATCACCTTGAGGATCGCCGAGGGGATGGCCTCGCGGACCGCGCGGATATCGGCGGTGACGGCGTCGGTGTTGCCGGACTTCAGCGCGCCGATGTCGATGACCATGTCCACCTCGTCGGCGCCGTGCTCGACGGCTTTGGCCGCCTCGGCAGCCTTGATCTGCGACTCGTGCTTGCCGGAGGGGAAGCCGCAGACCGTGGCCAGCTTGACCTCGCCGAGCTCCAGCTCACCCCCCAGCACCGCCGGGTTCAGCATGTTCGGCGAGATGCAGATCGAGTACGCCCCCAGCTCGCGCGCCTCGGCGGCCAGGGCCTGCACATCGGCGGGGGTGGCCTCCGGCTTGAGCAGGGTGTGGTCGACGTACTGGGCGAGCTCCGCGCGGGACAAGGTGGTCATGGTGACTCAGCCTAGCCGGGTGCTCAGGTGGGCTGTTGCAGCCCGCGCAGCGCGTCCCAGGCGCCACCGAAGTCCTGGCTCCAGTCGCGTTTCCCGAGGGTGATCGGGGCGCCGTCGACGGTGAACCGCACCGAACGGTACGGGCCGCGGCCCACCTTCAGGTCGGTCAGCCGATCGAAGGGGACGAACTGGCCGCCGAGGCTGCGCAGCAGCACCTCTCGGGGCCGGCCGGCCAGCTGCTGCAGCCGCTGCTCGTGGTAGGCCTTGCCGCGGGCGGCCCCCATCCGGTCGGCCATCGGCAGATCGAGGGGCAGCACGGCGATCCCGGAGGGATAGAGCAGCAGGTCGAAGAACTGGCCGCCTTGGCCGCGCAGGCACATCGCCGCCGCGGTCGGCGCCTCCTGGGCCGTCGGCTCCGCCGAAACCAGATCCTGATCGAGCGGTGCCCCCGGCAGCAGCTGGCCCGGTGGTGGCCCGTTCGGGTCGATCAGCGCGCTGGTCAGCGCGTCGAGGTCGATCGGGCTGCCGTCGGGAGCGAACCACTGCACCTCGGTCCGCCAGTCGGTGCGGGTGCGTACGCCGGGGGTGCCGGCGAGTGCGCCGAGGGCGAGCCCCTGGGTGAGGTGGTGCAGCCCGGTCGCACCGTCCTGGTCGGGGGAGCTGACCAGCGGGTGGAGAGCGTCGGGTCGATTGCGGACCAGCGCGAAGTAGTCGGCCAGCCGGGGCCGGGCGATCATGTTCTCGCTGCGCAACTCGCCGAGGAGGTGCCCGGTACGCTCCCGCTGCGCGACCTGTTGGGCACGGGCCTGCACCTCGGGCCAACCGGTCAACGGCAGGTCCTGGGTGAGCAGTTCGCCCTCCAACGCATCCAGGGATTCACGGCCGACGAGCAGCACCGCGGGGCGGGTGTCCGGGGGTGTGGTGCCAGGTTCCGTCGGCTGGTCGCGGAAGTTCTGGATCCGCTGCGCGGTCGGCGGGTGGGAATCGTCCCAGGCGGGTCGCTGGGTGGCGATCGCCTCATCGGCGGCGCGCTGGATCGGTTCGGCGTTCTGCTGCAGGACACCGTGCAGCGCCTCGCCGATCGAGGCGCGGGCGCCGGCGAGCGGGAACATCGGCAGGTACTCCTCCTCCACCAGGTCCCAGGCCAGCGCGACCTGGTAGAGCCGCCGGAACGATTCGGCCGCGGTCTGCGGGTCGGTGGCGCGCACCGACAACCGGTCCGCGGCATACTCGGCGTCGCGTCGGCTGGCGGAGCTGACCCACAGATAGAGCCGGTAGTAGAGCCGGTAGAACCAGCCGAGCAGCAGGCCCGCATGATCGCGTGCCGTCCGCAGAAAAACCTGCAGGCGCAGGGTTCTCGAGCTCGCTGCGGTGTCCCCGCCGGCGAAGTGGCCGAGCTCGTGCGCGAGCACCGAGCGCAGTTCCGCGACGGTGAAGGTGGCCAGCAGCGGCAACCCGATCACCATGGAACGGCCCTTCTTCGTCTGATAGACCGCCGCATTCACCTCCGGGCTCAGCTCGATGCGATCCGGCGGGGCGGTCTGGGCCAGCGCGGCGAGCTCGTCGACCTGGGCCCACAGCGCCGGGTGCTGGGCCCTGGTGAGCTCCGGCAGCGGCGGTGGCTCGGGACGGCGGCGCAGCACCTCACCGACGGCGACGACGACGCCGAGCAGCACCGGGACCAGGATCAGCTTGGCGGCGAACGGGGTCGAGCCCGTCCGGCCGGCGACGGTGACCGTCAGTGCGATCACACCGACCAGCGCGGCGACCACCACCAGGGGGAACAGAACGAGCAGCAACAGACTGAGGAGCGCGCGAACCGACTTCATCGGGTCCTCTCGAATCGGGGGCGGGAGGCCCACCCAGTGAATCAGCCGACGGGTGCAACCGGGCCGTCGGCGATCCGGGTGGCGAACGCGGTCGAACCCGCGCCGTCGACGATCAGGTGAGCGTTGCGCCAGGGCTGTTCGGCGGTCAGGAAGGGGTCCTCGGCACTCATCCATTCGGTCCAGAACCGCTCCGCCTCGGCGGGGGTACGCCCCAGTTGGACGTCCCGGGCCATGCCGCGCTCGCGCGCGAGCGTGCGATCGGTCTGCACCCAGATCACCACATCGGCCGCCCGGGCCAGGGATGCCCGGGCGGCACCCACCCCTTCGATGATCAGCTGCCGCCCGGCGGACGCGGTGACCGCGCCGGCACGGTTGCGGGTCACCCAGCCCGGAGGGCGGTAACGGACCGGTTCGCTGCGTCGCCAGGGTTCGATGACGTGTGTGATGAGCTCGGCGTCCCAGTCGGTGGCGTGGTGGTGCCAGGCGAGGTCGTCGGTGCGCACCAGGTCCGCGGAGAACTGCGCGGCGGCGTGGTCGGCGAATGTGGTCTTGCCGCTGCCGGAGCCGCCGTCGACCAGGATCAATCGGTGCGGGGCCAACCGGGCGCGGAGATCCGCCGCGTCCAACACCTGCCAGTGGTCGGCGGCCGGTTCGCCGGGGTGGAGTTCCATGAGGCCATTGTCGGTCCGCGTAACCGGACGTGCAGTGGTCGACGACACGCCGTATGAGCGGCCGTCAGGGCGTCGATTCGGACACTACTGCACGTCCGGCTACGCGGCCTGTGTCAACAACCGTTGACGAGCCCGCGGCGTCAACCTAAGCTGACGGCATGTCGATCGGAACGGACATCACCACCGGAGTGGACAGCTCGGACCCCGCCGAGGGGTTGCGGGCCGTGGCCAGCCTGCGCGCACTCACCGACCAGCTCGAACGCCTGCAGGTCGAGCGCGCCAGGGGCCTGGGCTGGTCCTGGCAGGAGATCGCCACCGCGCTCGGCGTCAGCAAACAGGCGGTGCACAAGAAGCATGCCCACCTCGGGCGGAAAGGCTGATCATGTTCGAGCGATTCACCGAGTCGGCCCGACGGGTGGTCGTCGAGGCGCAGCGACTCGCCGGCGATGCGAATGACAACCACATCGGTACCGAGCACCTGCTGCTCGCCGCCCTGGACGCCACCGAACCGGTCGACGGCCTGGACGTCGATCAGGTGCGGTCCGCGATCGGGGACCTCCGCAGCCCGAAGGGCAGGATCGACCAGGAATCCCTGGCCGGGTTGGGAATCGACCTCGACGCGGTCCGCGAGCGGGTCGAGCAGACCTTCGGTGCCGGTGCGCTCGATCGCCCGGCCGCGACGCCCGGCCGTCGCCGCTTCTGGCAACGTCGCGGTGCGGAGGGTGGCTGGATCCAGTTCACCGCCGATGCGAAGGCAGCGCTGGAACGATCACTGCGCGAGGTCGTCGATGCCGGTGCGCGGGAGATCGGCGCGGATGCGATCCTGGTCGCGCTGCTGCATCCGAGCTCCGGCATCGCCCATCGCGCCGTGGTTCGCAGCGGGACAGACCCGGGGACCGTCGCGGCGCGACTCCGGGATCGGTTGCGACCGGCCGCCTGAGGGCCTCAGCTCAGGATCACCCGGGTGGAGTAGTCACGCCAGGAGAACTCGATCCGGCCGCCCTCGAATCCGGTGGCGCGGCCGCCGGGGATGTCGTACTCCTCGACGGTCGGGCGACCCAGTTGCGAGCGGGCACCGCCGAACTCGGCGTACTTCTGCCCGATGCTGCCGTAGACAGAGTGCGCCTGCAGGTCGTACCAGTAGATTCGGCCACCGGCGTACGCCTGCACCCGGGTGCCCGGGACCTCGGCGTCCTGTTCGACCGCGCTCGGCAGGCCGAGGCCGCTCTGCACCGCCGGCGGCCGGCCGCGGTACCAGCTGTTGATCCCCGACCAGACCGGCTGCGCACCGGTGGCCGGCGACCAGTAGATGCTGCCGTTGCCGAAGTCGGTGACCCGACCGCCGTTGAAGCCGAATTCCTGCCTGGTCGGGAAACCGAGCTGTCCGCCCGGGCCGCCGAGGGCCGCGTACCGTTCCCCGATCGTGCCGTAGACCATCACCGCCCGCCCGTCGCGCCAGTAGACGGTGCCACCGGTGAAGTTCTGCGCGATGCCGCCGCTCACCTGGTATTCCGCCGAGCGCGGAATGCCGATCGTCCGACGATCACTGGTGCTCAGATTCCAATACCAGGCAGAGATTCCGGGCAACAGGGCCTGCGCCTCGGTCTGCGGGGACCAGATGATCGTGCCGACGGCGAACCGGTTCATCCGGCTGCCGGCGACGGGGCCGGCGGTCTCGGTGCTGGTCGGCTTCCCGAGCAGCCCGCGGTCGGCACCGAGCGCGGTCCAGCGGACGAAGATCCGGCCGTAGACGTCGTTCCAGGAACCATTGGTGCGGGTGATCCGGCCGCCGACGAAATTCTGTTGCAGGGTTGAATTCGTGGTGTACGCATCAGAGGTCACCGGGCCGAGCACCTCGCGCAGCGACTGGCTGTAGCGGTAGTGCGACCAGATCTCGGTCATGATGGGGTGTGCACCGCCGCTGGGGCTCCAGGGCAGGATTCCCTTGTTGAACACGGTCATCCGCGATCCGGCGACCGGACCATCGACCTCACCGCCGATCGCGAAACCCAGCGGGCTGGACGGTCCGCCGATCGCGTAGTACTTGTCACCGATGGCGCCGTCGACCCGGACCGGCTGGTTCGTGGTGCTGGCCGAGTCGTAGGCGTACAGGTTGTAGGTGCGCATCAGCCTGATGATGTAGTCGGCGTACCCGGGATCGGTCGCGTACCCGGCCTTCGCCACCTCGCGGATGAAGTTGTCGGGATCGCCGGAATAGTTGAAGGCGGCGGCGTACCGGCTGGAGTTCTTCAGGAAATAACCGTGGTCGGAGAACGAGTCACCCGCCGAGCGGTAGGTGCGGAAGGCGCTGACCACCGGGGTCGGATTGTTGGGGTCGTAGTACTCCAACGACGACTTGTCCATGCAACCGAGCTGGTAGGGGCTGGCGTAGTCGGTCTTGCACTTGATGCCGAAGTAGGCGTGGGCGTAGACCGCCAGCGATGAGGTCCCCCAGCCGGATTCCAGGATCGACTGGGCGATGCTCACCGAGGCGGGGACGCGGAACTCGCGCTGGGCCTGCTGGGCCATCGGCGCGACCGCGGTGATGAACCGGGTGGTGTCGGCCGCCCGGGCCGGTGGCGCGCCGAACACCGCGACGGTCGTGAGGGCAAGGGCCAGGGTGAGCAGTGCCGTGACGCGACGAAGGTGCCTTGTGTGGGGGAGGGTATTCACCATGCGCTGATTCTCCGGTGCCCACGTCGGTTTTGACCAGTCCACGGTCAACCGGGGGCTGAGAGCTCCCGGTTCAGCGATCGCCCTCGGCCAGGAAGTCGAGGAGGTGCCGGGTGACGGCCTCGGGTTGCTCCTGCTGGGCCCAGTGCCCGGCGCCGTCGATCAGGTGGGTGCCGACCAGGTTGGTGCAGGCGGTCGTCCGCATCTTCTCCAGCGCACCGGGAACCTGGTGGGTGCCCCAGTCGCTGGCACCGGCCAGATACAGGGTGGGGACGTCGACGGTACGCCCGCTGAACAGCTCCAGTTCGGCCTGGTCGAGGCCGGTGGTGGCCCGTCGGTACCACTGCAGCCCGCCGCCGAAACCGACCCGGCGGTATTCCGCGGCATAGACCGCGAGCTCGTCATCGGGCAGCCAGGTGTTGGTCGCGATCTCGGCCGCCGAGGGCATCTCGGGTGCCACCGTCTCCGGCATCGTCGCACCGATGTCCATCACATAGTAGGTCGGCAACTCGGCGAGCTGCTCGGCACTGGCATCGGCGAGCGGATATGGCCGATTCCCTGCCCAGTCAGCACTTTTCATGTGGAAGTACGCCCGCAGGAAGTCGTGCACACCCTGCGGGGCGCGCACCATGTCATCGTTCGCGGCCGGGGTGGAGTAGTACCACTGGTAGTGCTTGCGGGGTCGTGGCAGCCCGGCGAGCCGTGCCGGCCAGTCGGCCCGCGGATCGGTCCCCGCGGTGGCCAGCGACGGCGGTCCGGCGAACGGTGAGCTCAGCACCACCAGCGACCGGAACACGTCCGGGCGTACCAGCGCACACCAGGGCGCCACCCAGGCCCCGAAGTCGTGCCCGACGACAGCGGCGACCGAGCGTACGCCCAGTGCCTGCAGCAGACCGAGTTGGTCGCGTACCGCAGTCAGCAACCGGAAGGGCCGCAGGTCCGCTGCCGAACTCCAGGTCGCGCTCCACCCGGTGGTGCGCCCGAAGCCGCGGAAGTCGGGCGCGATCACCCGGTACCCGGCCTCGGCCAGCGGCGGCATCACCTTGCGCCAGGAGTAGGCCAGCTCCGGGAATCCGTGCAGCAGCAGCACGGCCGGGGCATCCGGGTCGGCCGGACCCGCCTCCAGGCAGTGCACGGTGAGCCCGTTCACCGCCGGCACGAATCGCGATCGGATGCTGTCGGGCACCGGGTATACCGAGGAGCCTGTCATCGGCCTAGGCTAACCAGCGAGACGCCCGAGGAGGCACAGAGATGACCGATTACGGACGCGACCTCGAATTCGGTTGGTTCGCCGACCCGGATGTCCGCTCGGCGCGGGAGACGCTGGGCGCCGCAGGGATCGCGGACCAGGCCGGGCTGGATCTGATCGGCGTCCAGGACCATCCCTACAATTCGGGTCATCTGGACGCCTGGACCCTGCTCACCGCGATCGCCAGCACCACCGAACGGGTTCGCGTCTTCCCCGATGTGGCCAATGTCCCGCTGCGCGGTGCGGTGATGCTCGGCCGGGCCGCCGCGACCCTCGATCGGATCAGCGATGGCCGCGTCGAACTGGGGCTCGGGACCGGGGTGTTCTGGGAGGGCATCGCGGCGCTTGGTACGCCGGAACGGAGCAGGAAGGAGCGCGTCGACGCACTGGAGGAGGCGGTCGACGTGCTGCGGCTCTGGTTCGACAGCGGCCGGCGCTCGGTCAGTTACGACGGCGACTGGTACCGGTTGCAGGGCGCCCACCCCGGGCCGCCACCGATCCATCGGATCGGTCTCTGGCTCGGTGCACTGGGGCCGCGGATGCTGCAGATCCTGGGCAGCAAGGCGGACGGCTGGCTGCCGTCGCTGGCGTTCGTGCCGCCGGACAAGCTCGCCGAGCCCAATGCCCGGATCGACGACGCGGCCCTCGCCGCCGGTCGGGATCCTGCCGAGATCAACCGGGTCTACAACGTGTGGGGTGATTTCTCCACCCGGCAGTGGGTCGATCTGCTGACCACGACGACGCTGGAGCACGGCATGAACGCCTATGTGTTCGGGGTGCCGCCGCTCGAGTCGGAGCTGCGCCGGATCAGCGACGAGATCGCCCCGGCCGTCCGCGAAGCGGTCGCCGCGGAGCGGGCCCGGTGAAGGATCACCCCGAGTTCGCCACCGATCTGGTGCAGGCTCTGCTGCGGGACCAGCATCCCGATCTGGCGGAGTTGGAACTGCGGAAAGTCAATGGTGGTTGGGACAATCAGCAGTGGCGGCTCGGAGCGGAGCTCGCGGTCCGGATGCCGCGCAGTGAGCGTGCGCCCGCGCTGCTGGAGACCGAACGGGCCTGGCTGCCGGGTCTCGCCGAACGGTTGCCGCTGCCCACCCCGGTGCCGGTCCGCATCGGGGTCGCATCGCGGATCTTCCCGCACACCTGGACGATCGCGCGGTGGGTGCCCGGTGAGTCGGCGGACCGGGAACCGATCACCGACCCGGAGTCGGCGGTCGAGCTGGCTGGATTCCTTGCTGCACTGCATTTCTCGGCTCCGGGTGATGCGCCGAAGAATCCGACCCGGGGCGTACCGTTGGCGGTGTACCAGGAGCAGGTCGGACAGTCCCTGGCTGCCTTGTTGGCCGATCATCAGCGGTTGTCGGAGGTGCGTGAGATCTGGGCGGCGGCGTTGGCTGCGCCTGTCTGGCAGGGGCCGCCGCTGTGGGTCCACGGAGATCTGCACCCGGCCAATGTGGTCACCCGGACCGGTCGGCTGGCCGGGGTGCTCGACTTCGGCGAGTTGTGCGCGGGCGATCCGGCGACCGATCTGTCCGCGGCCTGGTTGCTGCTGCCCGAGGGCACGGCCGATCGCTTCTTCGAGTCGTACGCCGCAGCGGACCCGGCGACGATCACCCGGGCCCGCGGCTGGGCCGTGCTCCGCGCGATCGGCCTGATCGCCATCGGCCAGAACGGCCGCAAAGGCTTACCCGGTGGAAAACCCACCTGGGAACCCGCCGGCTACGCCACCCTGGACCGCCTCCTCCCCTGACCAGTACGCGGGAGCGACACCTCCCACGTTCATCGAGTAGGTCGCGCAGCGACCGTGTCGAGATGAACCAGACACCCCACGTTCATCGAGTAGGTCGCGCAGCGACCGTGTCGAGATGAACGCCGGCCCGCACCCCAGGATCGGCTCGACCCGCCGGAATTTGCGGCTCGTTGCACGATCGGCGCCCAGATCGGGCAATTTCGCGATCGAGCCGCAAATTCCGCAGGCCGCACCAATGGACGAAGCCGCAGCCATCCACGGATCGGGGTGTAGACAGCATCGAGATGATGAACCCACCCCCGCCGAAAAAGTTGTCCACAGATTTCCAGATTCCTTTCCAGAACGGGGAATCCGGGCCAGCACTGTCAGACCCCTCGTGTTGGATCGGGGGTATGGACAGCAGCGCAGCAGCCATGATCGAGACCGCGACCGCGGTCGATGATCTGCTGCGCCAATTGGTTGCGATGGACGACCGGCTGCTCACCGACGAGCAACGCCTCCACCTGGGCGAGTTGAACGAGCAGATCACCGCCCGCCTGCACGCCCACACCATCCGCACCCTCGCCGGGATCGACCAGGCTGATGCGTCGAAACACGTGCATGGGGTGTGCACCACCACGTGGATGCGGGAACGCCACGGCTACTCCGGACCGGAGGCGTCCGGGGTGCTGCGGGAAGCGATCCGGATCGTCAACACACCGCTGGTGTGGGAAGGCCTCGCCCACGCCACTATCTCCCCACGGCAGACGACCGCGATCCTCACCGCCCTGAAACACCTTCCACCCGATCTTCCACCCGGCCAGCAGACTGCGGCGCAGCAGACGATGGTGGATCAGGCGCAGCGGTTCGGTCCGTCGGAGCTGCGGGCCCTGGGTGATCGGCTGGTCGAGGTGGTCGACCCCGACCACGCCGACGCATTGTTGGAACGCCGGTTGGAGCAGCAGGAAGCCGCCGCCCGCCGGAACCGAGAACTGCATCTCTACGGCGATGGGATGGGTTCGACGATCATCAAGGGCCGGGTTCCGGCTGTCGAGGGGGAGAAGCTCCTCGCCCTGCTGGATGCGGTGCTGGAGAAGAACGCCACCGAGGAGCCACCACCGTGTGGGTCGTCGTGTCCCGGACCCTCGTGTGGGTTGTGTGGGGGTCGGCCGTCGCGGGCGATGCGCCGCGCCGACGCGCTCATGGAACTCGTCCAGGCCTACGCCGATGCCAACCGCGCACCATCGCGCGCCACCGATCGAGCCCGGGTCAACGTGACCGTCGATTTTGACACCCTGCGTCGCGGGATCGGGTGCACCGACACCCCGGCCGGACCCATGTCGGCGCAGCAACTCCGGTTGCTGGCCTGTGACGCGGAGATCATTCCGATGGTGCTCGATGGTTTCGGTGTTCCGTTGGATGTGGGGCGGATCCACCGGTTCTTCGAAGGCGCGATCCGGGCGGCGCTGGTCGCGCGGGACCGGGGCTGCGTCTTCCCCGGCTGTGACCAGCCGGCCCGCCGATGCGCCGCGCACCACATCACACCGTGGTGGTGCGGCGGCCCCACGTCCCTCGACAACGGCGTGCTGCTCTGCCACCACCACCACGCCCTCATCGAACCGTCACGACAGCAATTGCACAACGAGAACCGCTGGGAAGCACGAATCAACCCCGACGACCGACTCCCGGAGTTCCTACCCCCGCAAGGATTGGACCGCAACCGGAGACCAAGACGCCATCTCCGCCACCGCATCCGACAGCGGCCCCTCGGTGACGACGATCACTGACTGGCGTCGGCCAGGTCATGGACGGTGTTGCCGCCGATGGTCTGCGCGGGGAAGTTGGCGCTCACCCAGGTCTGGATCTCGAGCGCGGGACCGGAGGCGTCCGGCACCTGGTCACCAGAACCGGTGACGAAATAGTGGATCCGACCCTGCCGCACCATCTCCTCGAACTCGGCCAGCGTCGGCGTCGGATCGGAACCGTCGAGCCCACCGACCGCCAGGACCGGGTACCCGCTGCCCAACTGCAGGCGAGCGGCGCTCCGGGCACCGACCGTCGCCGCCACCCAGTCGTAGCGGGACGCGCCGTCGAGCAGCGACAGGTCCAGTTCGTTCCCACCGATCACTGCCCCGGCCACCGCGCCGCCGCCAGCACGCGGAATGGCCGCGGTGACGAGGGAGTACGCCGCCGGTCCCGCCAATCCGGCGAGCACCGCGCCGACCAGCACGGCCACCGCGGACACCTTGGCCAGCCGGTCACCGACCAGCAGCGTCAGTGCCGCCAGTCCGCCCAGGATGCCGGCGACCCAGCCGAGCACCGGGTACGCCCCGGCGGCCCGGCTGCTCAGCACCACCGCCCAGACCGCGGTCGCACCGACCGCCGCACTCAGCCCGATCCGGGCCGGCAGCGAACCCCGAGCGGACCACAGGATCGCCACGCCGAGGCCGACGGCCCCACCGATCGCCGGGGGCAGCACGGCCGGCTGGCCCGCCACTCCGGCGACCAGCAACCAGCCGCCGAACAGCACCAGACCGGCCCGCTGGATCGCCGAGCGTGTCCACCCCAGCGCAAAGATCGTGAGGATCACCGCGGCCGGCAGCAACCAGGCCACCAGCGCACCGGACCAGCTCTCGGCCGTGCCCTCGGCCACGCCCCCGGTCGCACGGGGCGACCCGATCAATCCGAGCAGCGAACCGTCCGGTGAGCCACCGACGAAGGGTCGCCACCGCGCCGGGACGAGCTCGACGACCGCCACATACCAGCCGGCCGAGATCAGCACCGCCGCACCGGCCGCCAGCAGATCCCGCAGCGCGCGCCGCCATCCCACCGGTGCGCCGACCACATAGGCGACGATGACCGCGGGCAGCACGGTCAGCGCCGGGAGCAGCCCGGTCAGAAAGCCGAAGCCGATCAGCACGCCGGCCCCGACCAGCCACTGCCTCGACCCGAGCTCCACCGCCCGCACCGTGCAATACCCGGCCAGCACCAGCAACAGCACCAGCAACGCCTCCGGACCGTTCCATCGGAACGCTCCCACGCTCACCGGGGTCACCGCGAACACCGCCGCACCACCCAGCGCGGCCCAGTGCGCCCGACCCCGGTCCCGGCCACCGCGGTCGAGCACCCGGCGCACGGTGGCGTACAGCACACCCACCGCGGCGACCCCCATCAGCGCCTGCGGGACCAGCATCGACCAGGGGGACAGACCGAAGATCCGCGCCGAGAAGGCCATGATCCAGACCGCGACCGGCGCATTGCCAATGGTGACGGCGTTTCCGGCGTCCAACGAACCGAAGAAGAAGGCCGGCCAGGACTCCGAACCGGCCTGCACCGCCGCCGAATAGAGCGGGTCGGCGTACCCGGATGCACCCAGATCCCACAGGTAGAGCAACGCGGTGGCAGTGAGCAGCCCGAGCAGCGTGCCCCGCGTACCCAGCGAACCCATGCTGCCGATTGGACCAGCACGCACTGTGCCCGCTGTATGGCCGCGCTGTGTGCGCTCTGTGGCTCGCACCCAGCCCATCACCCAGCCGATCACCCGGCCCATCGACCGGCATGATTTCCAGCCGCCGAGAGCGAGCCGATAGGCTGCGCAGCACAACTTGAAGACCCGTGATGCCAGGGAAGCCGGTCCGAATCCGGCGCTGACCCGCAACCGTGGGCCCACCCGCAGTGGGCGAGCCGGAATGCTGGGATCGCGGGTGCTCGCACCAACTCGTCGAGGTCTACGGGTGGAGCAGACCGGCGCCGCGATCTCGGCCCGGCCGGCCTCCCGAGCCCCGATCCCGGGAGGACTGATGAACCGCACCATCGCCCACGCACGCCGCGCCCTGCTCGCCGTCATCGTGGCCGTCGCCGCCCTCGCCGGGGTCATCGCCCAGGCGCCGCAGGCCGCTGCCGAGGACGGCTACCGCTACTGGGCCTACTACCAGTGGGACGGCAGCAAGTGGGCGTACGCCCAGAAGGCCGCCGACGGTCTCACCCCGGCCGACGGCACCGTCGAGGGCTGGCGCTTCGCCCAGGCCACCAGCAACACCCCCCGCGTCCCCCGGGCGGCCGGTGACTTCAACCAGATCTGCGCCGACGTGCAGCCCGCCGAGGGCAAGAAGCGGGTCGCCGTCGTCATCGACCAGGGCACCCCCGAGGACGCACCCAGCCCCGCCGACAAGCCGAACGGTGAGGTGCAGGGCACCTGCGTGCTGATCGAATCCGACGCCACCGGTGCTGCCGTGCTCGACAAGGTCGCCCCGGTCCGCAAGGAGAAGCTCACCTGCGGCATCGACGGCTATCCGGCCGACGGCTGCGGCGGCGCGGTGCAGATCAACAGCACCCCGGTCGATGCCACCCTCCCGCTGACCGTCCAGAACCCGGTCGGCGTATCGCAGGATTTCGTACCCGGCAACGGATCCCCGCAGGCGACCAACCAGCCGACCAGCGCGACCGGCCCGATCGTGGTCGGCGCGGTGATCGTCGTCGCGCTCGCCGGCGGTGCGCTGCTGCTGACCCGCCGCAACAAGAAGACCCAGGTCTGAGCCCGGGCAATTCCGATGCGGCCCGCCGACTCACCACGCAACCCGCGCGCCCTCAACCCGGGCGCCTGGTGGCTGTGGGCGGCGGGCCTGGCGATCGCGGCCAGCCGGACGCTGAACCCGATCCTGCTGCTGCTGATCGCCGCGGTCGCCGGCTTCGTCGTCGCCGCCCGCCGCTCCGATGCACCCTGGGCGCGGTCCTATGCGGTCTTCGTCAAGGTCGCCCTGGTGGTCATCGCGATCCGGGTGGTGCTGCAGTCGGTGCTCGGCACCTACAGCCAGGGCAGCCATGTGCTGGTCACCCTGCCCGAACTGCCGCTGCCGGATGCGGTCCGCGGCATCAAGATCGGCGGCGTGGTCAGCTGGGAGGCCGTGCTCAGCGCGCTCTACGAGGGCGGCCAGCTCGGGGTGATGCTGATCTGCATCGGCGCCGCCAACGCGCTCGCCTCCCCGCTGCGGCTGCTCCGGTTGCTGCCCGGCGCGCTCTATGAGGTGCAGGTGGCCTGCGTCGTCGCGCTCACCTTCGCCCCGCAGCTGGTCGCCGACGCCCGTCGGGTGCACGCCGCCCGCCGGTTGCGCGGTCAGCGGGTACGCCTCCGCTCGATCTTCCGGACCACCATGCTGCCGGTGCTGGAGGGCGCCCTGGACCGCTGCGTCGAGCTGGCTGCGGCGATGGAATCCCGCGGCTTCGGGCGGACCCGGCACCTCTCCCGCACCGCCCGGATCACCACCAGCACGGTCTCGCTGGCCGGCCTGGCCGGGGTGACCGTCGGCCTCTACGGAATGCTGTCGGCCTCCCTGCCCGGTATCAGCGCGGTGCTGATCCTGCTGCTCGGCATGGGCCTGCTCGTCGGCGCGCTGATCCTGGGCCGGCGGCGCGCGGTCCGCAGCCGCTACCGGCCGGATCCCTGGGCGCTGCCGGAGTGGCTGGTCGCGGCCTGCGGGCTGATCCCCGCGGGCGTACTCGTCTGGTGCTCGATGAACGGCGTCGGCGGTCTGAAGCAGCCGAGCGCGCTCTCCCTGCCGACCCTGGAACCGTTGCCGCTGGTGGCGATCCTGGTGGCCCTGCTGCCGGCGATCGTCTCGCCGCGGCAGCCGGTGGCCGCCGAACCCGTCGCCACCCCGCGGCCCGAACCCGCCGCGGAGGTCGCCGCATGATCCGCTTCGACCGGGTCGGGGTCCGCTATCCGGCCAGCAGCTCGGGGGAGTACGCCGAGCCGACCCTGCACGATGTCGACCTGGCGGTCGACGAGGGCGAGCTGGTGCTGCTGATCGGGCGTACCGGGTCGGGCAAGTCGACCCTGCTGCGGGCCGTCAACGGCCTGGTACCGCATTTCTCCGGTGGCCTGCTCACCGGCGAGGTGACCGTCGCCGGCCGCAGCACCCGCGACTGGCGGCCCCGGGATCTGGCCGATGTGGTCGGCATGGTCGCCCAGGACCCGCTGGCCTCCTTCGTCACCGACACCGTCGAGGACGAGCTGGCGTACTCGATGGAATCCCTCGGGGTCGCGCCCGCGGTGATGCGGATCCGGGTCGAGGAGACCCTCGACCTGCTCGGCCTGGCCGACCTGCGGCAGCGGGCGCTGACCACCCTGTCCGGCGGGCAGCGGCAGCGGGTCGCGATCGGTGCCGCGCTGACCGCGCACCCGCAGGTGCTGGTCCTCGACGAACCCACCTCCGCGCTCGACCCGCAGGCCGCCGAGGAGGTGCTCGCCGCGATCCAGCGGCTGGTGCACGACCTCGGGATGACGGTGCTGATGGCCGAGCACCGACTGGAACGGGTGGTGCAGTACGCCGACCGGGTCGTCGAGCTGGCCGGCGGCACCCTGATCGCCGACGGCCCGCCGGCCGAGGTGATGAGGACCGCGGCCGTGGCGCCGCCGGTGGTCCGGCTCGGCCGGCTGCTGCACTGGGATCCGCTGCCGATCAGCGTCCGCGACGCCCGCCGCCGCGCCGCCGGTCTGCGCCGCGAGCTGAGCGATCGAGCGGTACCCCTCGACACGGCCGCGGGCGGCCTACTCGGGGAACGTGGGTTGGCCGAGACGAAACGGTTGGTGGTCCGCCACCCCGGGCCGGTCCTGGCGCTCACCGGGGTGGATTTCAGCGTGCGCCCCGGTGAGGTGGTGGCGCTGATGGGCCGCAACGGAGCCGGCAAATCCACCCTGCTCGGCGCGCTCGCCGGCCTGGTCACCAGGACCTCAGGGGAGCTGTCCGTCGGCGGTGCCGATCCGGCCCGGCTCAAGCCCGCCGAACTGGTCCGCCGCGTCGGCCTGGTACCGCAGGATCCGGGTGATCTGCTCTATGCCGGATCGGTCGCCGAGGAGTGCCGCAACGCCGACGCCGACTTCGGCGTACCCGCCGGAACCTGCGCCGCCCGGCTCGCCGAACTCGCCCCCGACGTGCCCGGGGACCGGCATCCCCGGGATCTGTCGGAGGGGCAGCGGATGTGCCTCGCGCTGGCGGTCGTGCTCACCGGCGCGCCGCCGCTGCTGCTGCTCGATGAGCCGACCCGCGGGCTGGACTACGGCGCCAAGCAGCGGCTCACCGATCAGCTCGCCGCGCTGACCGCGGCCGGGCACGGGGTGGTACTGTCCACCCACGACGTCGAACTGGCCGCCGAACTCGCGCACCGGGTGGTGGTGCTCGCCGAGGGCGAGGTCGTCGCCGACGGGCCAAGCGCGACCGTGGTCACCGGGTCGCCGATGTTCGCGCCGCAGGTCTCCAAGGTGCTCGCCCCGGTACCGCTGCTGACCGTGCGCCAGCTGGAAGGGGCGCTGGCATGAGCCCCCGCTCGATCATCCCGGTCGGCCCGCGCAGCCTGGCGGTGCTGATCGCCGCCTCGGTGGTCGGCCTGCTGGCGTTCACCTGGCCACTGGTGGTACCGATCGAGCAGACCGGCGCGCGAGCCATCTCGCACTCCAAGGACGCGCCCTGGCTGTTCGTGCTGATCCTGCCGCTGCTGGCCGGGGTGGTGCTCGCCCAGGTCGCCGAGGGCGGCATGGACGCCAAGGTCGTCGCCCTGCTCGGCATGCTCACCGCGGTGATCGCCGGGCTGCGCGCGATCAGCCCGGGCACCGCCGGGTTGGAACCGGGCTTCTTCGTGCTGCTGCTCGCCGGGTACGCCTTCGGCCCGGGTTTCGGTTTCGTGCTGGGCGCGTTGGGGATGTTCGCCGGCGGGTTGATCACCGGCGGGATCGGGCCCTGGCTGCCGTTCCAGATGTTCGCCAACGCCTGGGTCGGGGCCTTCGGCGGGCTGCTGCCGGGCCGCCGCCGCGACGAACCGACCCGACTGCAGATCGGCTGGCTGGCGCTCGCTGCGCTGGTCGCCGGGCTGGCGTACGGGATCGTGATGAACATGTGGTTCTGGCCGTTCGCGAACTTCGAATCGGCGCTCACCTTCCGCCCCGGTGACGATCTGGCGAGCAATGCGGTCCGGTACGCCCGGTTCTGGGTGGTCACCTCGCTCGGTTGGGATCTGCCGCGCGGCATCGTCTCGGCGCTGCTGGTGCTCGCCTTCGGCCGGCCGCTGCTGCGCGCCTTCGCCCGGGTCTCCCGCAAGGCCGCCTTCGGCGCGGTCGGTGAGTTCGGGGCCCCACGCGGATCCGGCACCACCGGCACGCCCTAGCGTGGTTGCCATGACCACGCGTACCCGCGATGTGCTCTGGTCCGACATCGAGACCATCTATGCCGCGATCCTCGACCATCCGTTCCTCACCGGGCTGAGCGACGGCAGCCTGCCCCGGGAGGCGTTCGGGCACTACATCGTCCAGGACGCCCTCTATCTGCGGGGGTACGCCGCAGCGCTCGCCGGCTGCGCGGCGCGGGCGCCGCGGCCGGAGGCCACGGTGATGTTCGCCGAACACGCCGCCGGCGCCATCGCCGCCGAACGCGAACTGCACGAATCCCTCCTGGGCGAACTCGGCGTCGACCCGACCCGGCTCGGCCCACCCAGCCCCGCGACCCAGGCCTACGTCAGCTATCTGACCGCGATCGTGCACACCGGCTCCTACGCCGAGGCGGTCGCGACGGTGCTGCCCTGCTACTGGATCTACGCCCGGGTGGGGGAGGCGCTGGTGGCCGCCGGCTCACCCGATCCGCTCTACCAGGCGTGGATCGATCTCTATGCCGGTGAGGAATTCCGGCAGATCGTCGACGCGGTGCTCACCGAGACCGACACCGTCGGCGCGACCGCCTCGCCGGTCGAGCTGGAGCGGATGCGGCAGCACTTCACCACCACCTCGCGCTACGAGTGGATGTTCTGGGACGGTGCCCACCGGCAGGAGACCTGGCCGGTCTGAACACCGGCTGAGGGTCAGTTGCCGCGCGCGGCCTGGTACCGGGCCAGCGCCTCCTTGCGCTCGGCGGCATGGTCGACGATCGGCTCCGGATAACCCTGCGCATAGCCGTCGGCGGCATCCCAGGGGGTGTGCACGCTCGCCCCGCTCAGATGCCGCAGCTCCGGCACCCAGCGGCGTACATAGTCACCCCTCGGATCGAACTTCTGCCCTTGGCTGATCGGGTTGAACACCCGGAAGTAGGGGGCCGCGTCGGTACCGGTGCCCGCGGCCCACTGCCAGCCGTGGTTGTTGGAGGCCACATCGCCGTCGATCAGGTGGTCGAGGAAGTGCCGGGCGCCGATCGGCCACCACTCGTGCAGGTCCTTGCAGAGGAAGCTGGCGGTGATCATCCGGGCCCGGTTGTGCATCCATCCGGTCGCCAGCAGTTGCCGCATCGCCGCGTCCACGACCGGGAAACCGGTCTGCCCCTCGCGCCAGCGCTGCACCAGTTCCTCGTCGTGGTCGTAGTCCATCGTGGCCAGCTCCGGGCGGAGGTCGTGCCAGAGGCTGTCCGGGTCGCGCCACAACACATCGGCATAGAACTCGCGCCAGCACAGCTCGGTCCGATAGCGCTGCGCGCCCTCCCCGGTCCGCCCGGCCAGGTCGGCGAGCAGGGTCCGCGGATGGACCGTGCCGAGCTTGAGATGCGGCGACATCCGCGAGGTGGCGTCTTCGGCGAGCAGATCCCGGCCGCCGTCGTAGTCGGTCAATCCGTCTTCCAGGAACTCCGCCCAGCGGTCCAGCGCGGCCTCCTCACCGGCCGGCGGCAGCTCCGCCGGGCCCTCGGTCAGCGCCTGCTCCAGCCACTGCTCGGCCGCCGGGTCGCTCGGCAGCTCTCGCAACCGCAACCGGTCCGGATCGGCCGCCGGCGCCCGCCAACCGTGATCCAGCCAGGCCTTGGAGAACGGCGTGAACACCTTGTAACCCTCGCCCTGCTTGTTCACCACCCGGGGCGGGGTGACCGCATACGGCGAGCCGGTCGCCACCCAGTCCACCCCGGTATCGGCCAGCCGCCGTTGGACCGCCGCGTCGCGTCGCCGCCCGGTCGGGGTGGTCTCGGCCGACACGTGCACCGCGACCGCTCCGGCTTCGGCCGCGACCGCCGGGACCACCGCGCGTGGGTCGCCGATCCGCAGCACGAGTTTTCCCTGGTACGCCGCAGCGGTGGCCCGCAGCGTGGCGGCCAGCCAGGCCCGCCGCGCCGCACCGGCCCCGGCCAGCAACCCCGGGTCGAGCACGAACAGGGCGACCACGTCGGCCCCGTCGGCGGCCGCGGTCAGCGCCGGATGGTCGTGGCGGCGCAGATCCCGACGCAGCCAGAGCAGATTCGTCATCGGTCCTCGTTCCGGTTCCGGCGGGCGATCGCGGTGGACAGCGCGGTGGCGAAACCGCACCAGAGCGGATAGGGCGCGAGCAGCAACCCGCGGGCGGTGTTCCGCTCGCCGATCCGGCGGGTCAGGTCGGCCGAACTGGCGGTCAGCGCTGCCGCCCAGAGCGCGGCCAGCGGCAGCCGCCGGAACCGCCAGAAGACCACACTCCAGCCGGCGTTCAGCACCAGGTTGACCGCCAGCGCCCGCCACAGGGCGCGGGCCCGGTCGGGATCCGACTCGGCCGCATCGGCGATCGTCAGCGCGGACATCGCGGCCAGGTCGGCGTACAGCAGCGTCCAGACCGGGCCGAAGGCGCTGTCCGGCGGCTGCCAGCTCGGCCGGTCCAGGCCGCGGAACCAGCGCACCGCCGGGGTGGTGGCGAGCGCGCCGACGACGGCGGTGGCGGTGCAGGCGGCGGCGGTGGCGGCGATGGTACGCCGCCAGCGGCGCGTGTCGAGACCGGCGGTGGCGCGCCGGATCGCCTCCTCGAAACCGGTGTGGCCACCCGGTGGCGGCCCGGCCAGCTCGTCCAGGTCTCGCTCGGTGACGATGCTGTCGTGCAGCAGGCTGCCGATCAGCGGGGTGGCCAGCGCGGCGGGCGTACTGGTGACCAGTCCGATCCAGCGGGCGGCGAGCCCGGGGGTGGTGATCGGCAGGATCAGCACGCCGCGCGGACCCAGGCCGACGGCCCGGGCGTACCGCTTCATCATCTCCGCGAAACTGAGCGGTTCGGGGCCGCCGATGTCGAAGCGTCGGTTCACCTCGGGCGGCAGCTCGGCCGCGGCGGTCAGATAGTGCAGCGCGTCATCGATGGCGATCGGCTGGGTCCGGTTCTTCAACCAGTCGGGCGCGATCGCGGCCGGCAACCGCTCGGACAGCTGACGCAGCATGTCGAAGGAGGCCGAGCCCTCACCCAGCACCGGCCCCGCCTGCAGGGCCGCGGTCGGCACCCCGCTCGCCAGCAGGATGTCACCGACCATCACCCGGGAACCGAGATGTTCGGAGAGCTCCACGCCGTCGGGATGCAGCCCGCCCAGGTAGACGATCCGGTCCACCCCGGCGGCCCGGGCGGCGGTGGCGAAGCTCTCGGCGCTGGCCCGCTCCTTGGCCACGAAGTCGGCACCCTCACCCATCGAGTGCAGCAGGTACCAGGCCGCGTCGGCACCCCGCATCCCCTCGGTGAGCCGGTCGGTGTCGGTGACCTCGCCCTCGACGATCTGCACCGCATCGGACCAGTCGAACCGAGCCAGGTGCCCGCGGTCCCGGGTCAGCGCCCGGACCTGCCAGCCGCGGTCCAGCAGGGTCGCGATCAGCTTGCTGCCGATCGAGCCACTCGCACCGGTGACGAACGCGGTACGCGGGCCTGCGGTGTCGTTCATCGAGCCTCCTGGGTCAGTTGGTGAGCAGCATCGGCAGCAGGAGCAGCATGCCCAGCGACCAGATCACGTGGGCGAGCACCGGGGCGGCGATGCCCCCGGTGCGGTGTCGCAGCAGGGCGGTGAGCAGACCCAGCAACAGTGCGGCCAGCACCAGCAGGACGATGCCGCTGGCCGCCGCACCCAGTGCGTACACCGCGGTGCTGCCGATGATCGCGGTGCGGGCGGGCAGGGCCTGGTAGAGCGCCCCGCGGAAATAGCATTCCTCGGCGATGCCGTTGACCGCGGTGGCGATGATCGCCACCGGCAGCGCCCCCTGCCCGGCGTGCCCGATCAGCGCCAGCACGGGGTCGCGGAGCAGCGGCAACCGGGAGACGATCAGCGCGCCGAGCACGAAGAGCGTCAGCAGCGCCAGACCGGCGCCGATTCCGAGTCCGAGCGCGCGGGCATCGCGTCCGCCGAGCGGAATCCGCTGCCCGCCGACCCGGACGGCGAGCAGGGCGCCGCCGAGCCAGATCAGGCCGAGGACGGCGGTGGCGGGGAAGAAGCGGGGGTCGGTGACCGGCAGCCGCAGCACCCACCCGCTGGCCGCGATCCCGAGCACCCCGATCACCGCGACGGCGATCCGGAAGCCGGTCAGCCGAGGGGGTGCGTCGCTGAGCGACCGGGATGGCATCGAACCAGTCTGGCACACCGGTGCCGGGTGCTCAGGCGGCCGGCAACCGCAGGGTGAAGACGGTCCGCCCGGGCTCGGATTCGACCGACGCGCTGCCCCGGTGGGCCTCCATCACCGCCTGCACGATCGCCAGGCCCAGTCCGGTGGAGTCCTTCGAGGTGCCCGAGCGGGTCCGGGCCACATCGGCGCGGGTGAACCGCTCGAAGACGTGGTCGATGATCTGCGGTGGGATGCCGGGCCCGTTGTCGGCGACGGTGATCACCGCCTGATCGCCCTGCAGCCGGGTACCGACGGTGACCACGGTGCCCTCCGGGGTGTGCTTGCGCGCGTTCGCCAGCAGATTGGCCACCACCTGGTGCAGCCGGTGCCGGTCGGCGCGGGCGATCACCGGCGGTTCCGGCAGGTCGACTCCCCAGTCGTACGCCGAGTTGGCGGCCTGGGCGTCGGAGATCGCGTTCAGCAGCAGATCGTTGAGGTTCACCGGTTCCAGCTGCAGGTTCGGATTGGAGTCCATCCGGGCGAGCAGCAACATGTCCTCGACCAGCCGCGACATCCGCTCCGCCTCCGACTCCACCCGGGCCATCGCGAAGGCCGTGTCGGTCGGCACCTGGTCGCGGTGCCGGCGGGTCAGTTCGGCGTACCCGCGGATCGCCGCGAGCGGATTGCGCAGTTCGTGGGAGGCGTCGGCGACGAACTGGCGCACCTTCGTCTCCGATGCCTGCCGGGAGGCGAGCGCACCCTCGACGTTGCCGAGCATGTGGTTGAACGCCCAGCCGACCTGACCGACCTCGTTGGCCGGGTCGGCGTCGGTGGGGCTGACCCGGACCGGCAGCTCGACCTCGCCACGGGACAGCTCCAGCTGGGAGACCTGCTGGGCGGTGCCGGCGAGCCGGTTCAGCGGTTTCAGGCTGCGGATCACCACGGTGCGCACGACCAGGATCGACAACCCGATGGCCAGCAGCGAGAGGATCAGCTCGAAGATGATCATCTCGGCGATCGTCTTGTCCAGCTCGGCCAGCGGCAGGGCGACGAGATAGGTGAGGCCGTCGCGGTTCACCGCCAGTGCCCGGTAGTGGCCGGACTGGGGGAGCCGGACGCTGACGTGTTTTCCGTTCGGTGGCAGGGAAAGCAGCTTCCGGGTGTCCGGATCGCTGAGTGAGTTGCCGGTGTCCTCAGGGGTGTTGCGGTCGACGCGCATGTTGGCGGCGAAGTTCTTCCCGTCGCTGACCACCACGATGGTGCCGATCGGCAGCGAGGGGGAGAGGGTGAGCGGGGGCGCGGGCCGGCTGCCGCTCATGCCGCCCTTGGGATATTTGTCCTGGCGGGAGAAGGCGGTTTCGAGCTGGCGATCCACACTGCGTTCCAGGGTCTGCCGGGTGGACAGCGTGGTCAGCGTGGACAGCACGACCGCGACCACCGCCACCAGGGCGGCCATCCGGACCACCAACCGGCGGCCGAGGGTGCCGGGGCCGAGCGGGGCGATCGGTGCCAGCCCGCCGGGGCGCGGCGGTTCGGCCGGTACGCCCGGTCGGCCGTCGTCGGCTGGCAGGAATTCGGGCATGTCAGCCCGCGGCGGGCCGGAGCACGTAACCGGCGCCGCGCATGGTGTGGATCATCGGCGCCCGGTCGGCGTCGATCTTCTTGCGGAGATAGGAGATGTAGAGCTCGACCACGTTGGCCTGGCCGCCGAAGTCGTAGTTCCAGACCCGGTCCAGGATCTGGGCCTTGGACAGCACCCGGCGCGGGTTGCGCATCAGATAGCGCAGCAGTTCGAACTCGGTGGCGGTGAGCTGGATGTCGTCACCGCCGCGGGTGACCTCGTGGGAATCCTCGTCCAGGGTGAGATCGCCGACGACCAGCTGGGAGTCCGAGCGCAGCAGCGAGGCACCCGAGCGGCGCAGCAGGCCACGCAATCGGGCGATCACCTCCTCCAGCGAGAACGGCTTGGTGACGTAGTCGTCACCGCCGGCGGTCAGCCCGCCGACCCGATCGGAGACCGCATCCTTGGCGGTCAGGAAGATCACCGGCACCTCGGGCTGCTCGGTGCGGATCCGGCGCATCACCTCGAGCCCGTCGAAGTCGGGCAGCATCATGTCCAGCACGATCGCGTCCGGGCGTACCTCACGGGCGACCTTGACGGCCTCGTTGCCGGAAGCAGCGGTGGCCACCTCCCAGCCCTCGTAACGCATCGCCATCGACAGCAGTTCGGTCAGCGACTGCTCGTCGTCCACGGTCAGGACCCGGATCGGGGAACCGTCCGGCCGGGTCAGCGCGGGTTCTTCGGTACGTGCCATGGTTCCACTGTGACACCGCGCGATGCCGCCCGGCTATGTGTTGGCTGTGTGAATCCTGTGACCTCCACGCACCCTGAGCGAGGAGCGCAGCGACGAGTCGAAGGGTCAGGCTGGGTCGTTGTCGTCGACCCGGGTACGCGAGTTGACCGCGGTGCTGCCGGTCGGCTGCGGCGTACGCCCCAGCGGGAGGGCGTCGTCATCGTCGTCGCGGTCCCTGGGGCGCTTGAAGAGCTGGTCGATGGCCGCCCGGCCCGCGCCGAAGACGGCGAGCAGCAGGGCCAGCGCGGCCTGCACGACGTTGTATTCGTACCCGCCGTTCTCCAGCCAGGGGCCGCGGAAGTAGCGGGTCCACAGGATCACCATCACCTGCTGCACCACGATCGCCAGGCCGACCAGCGGGGTGAGCAGACCGAAGATCAGGAACAGCCCGCCGATGATCTCCAGCAGCGTCCCGCCCCAGGCCAGGATCTCCGGCTGCGGGGTCTGGAACTGCGCCAGATAGTCGATCTGGGACTGCATGCCGCCCTCACCGGTCCAGCGGCGCCAGCCGCGGAAGACCAGCAGGGCGCCGAATGCCACGCGGGCGATCAGCAGCGCGAGGTCCCGCAGCACATGGATGAAGGTGGCCATGGAAATACCCTAAGGGTCAGGTTGGCGGGGTGCGAGCCGCCACACGATCGGCGAGGAGGAAGTCCAGCATGTCCGGCAGCTGCGCCTCCCAGTGGTCCCCAGGCTGGGCCTGGGCCACGACCTGAGTGTGGTCAGCCGTAGTGATAGCGGCAGGCGGCGATCCTCACCTCGCCGTCGGTGACCTTGTGGACCAGTCGATGTTCGTCGGTGATGCGGCGCGACCAGTACCCGGCGAAGTCATGACGGAGCGGTTCGGGCTTTCCGATTCCGTCGTTGCCGTTTCGCTGAATGTCGCTCAGCAGCAGGTTGATCCGTTTCAGCACCTTGCGGTCCTGGGCCTGCCACCACAGGTAGTCACCCCAGGCGTTCTCGTCCCAGACGAGCAGCACCTCAGTCCGCCTCGACCGGGTCGTGCCTTTCTCCGCGTCCGGATTCCAAGCGTTCCATGGCATCGAGGAGCCTGCGTGCATTCGCCGGGGAACGCATCAGGTACGCCGTTTCACGCAACGCCTCGTAGTCCGCCAGCGAGACGATCACCACCGGTTCGTGGCCGGCACGGGTGATCACCACCTCTTCACGGTCATTGATGACGCCGTCAAGCACCTCGGCATAGCGCGCCCGCGACTCGCTGTAGCTCATGGTCTTCATGTCAACCCCCTGTACAGAAAACTGTACGTCGGTGCGGGACGGGCTGCAATGGTTCCGTTTGTCAGGCGGCCTGGGATTCCTCGGCGCGGGTGCGCAGGGCCTCCACCGCGACCAGCAGTTGGGCGGTGACGTCGCTGTCGGCGCTCACCCGGACCACCAGCTGGCTGTGCCCGGTTCCGGTTGGCAGCACGTCGAGGCTGCCGGGGTAGTGCTGGTCCGAACCCCAGCTGAGCGTGCAGTCGGGCTCTTCGACCCGCAACCAGGCATCGCTCACCGATTCCGCCAGCGCGGCGTGGCGTGGCATGTACGCCGTCAGCGCGTCGACATCGTTGAGCCGGGCGAACAGGCGCTCCGGTTCGACGGCGATCTCGGTGGTGTGTTCATAGATCTGCATGGCACTCTCAGGGCTACGGGTCGGACAAGGCGGCCCACGCTAGCAGCAGTTTTTCCGAGAGGATTCTCATGACGATGCATCCCAGCGTCGAGCGGGTCAACGAGGTCGTCGCCGGAAAGGGCTTCGCCGGGCGGGTGGTGGTGCTGCCCGATGCGGCCCCGACGGCCCGCGCGGCCGCGGAACTGCTGGGTGTCGAGGTCGGTGCGATCGCGAACTCGTTGATCTTCCGGACCGAGTCCGGGGCGCCGCTGCTGGTGATGACCAGCGGCGCCCACCGGGTGGACACCGACAAGGTGGCGGCGCTGATCGGGGAGCCGATCGGCAGGGCGGACGCCGCGTTCGTGCGCACCCACACCGGTCAGGTGATCGGTGGGGTGGCACCGGTGGGGCATCCGCGGCCGATCCGCACCCTGATCGACACCGAGCTGCGCGGCTACCCCGAGATCTGGTCCGGTGGCGGGATCCCGCACGGGATGCTGCCGATGAGCTTCGAGGAGCTGATCGTGCTGACCGGCGGCGAGGTGGCCGAGGTCGCATGATCAAGCAGCAGCGGTTGGCCGGGCTGGACTGGTTCATCGTGCGCGGGGAGACCGAGACCGCGTTCGCCGAGCTCGGCCGGGCCGGTGCCGAGCGGATCCGAGCGGTGCTGGCGGCTCCGTCGATGCGCGCGCTGCGGGAGCGGGCGGAGCGATCGCCGCACTTCACCGGGGTGCTGGCCGCGTCCCGGCGTACGCCTGCGCACGCCGAGCTGCGCGCGCTGGCCGAGGGGGCGGGCGTACCCCTGGCCGATCTCGAAATTCTCAACCTGCGTGGGGATCTCGGCGCCGACCCGCTCGGCTGCACCGATGTGGCGGTACGCGGTGAGCGGGGCTTGGTGGTCGCCCACAACGAGGACGGGCCGCCGGAGTTCGACTGTGTTCCACTCACCCTGGGCATCGAGGGCCGGGCGGCGATCTGGGTGTTCTGGACGCCGGGGATGCTGCCGTCGAACTCGTTCGTGGTCAACGAACTCAGCCTGGCGTACGGCTGCGATTCGATCACCGTCACCCAGCCCGCGCTGGCCCCGGGGCGGCACTTCGTGGCCCGCGGACTGGCCGACTGCTCGTCGCTGTCCGGTGCATTGGAATATCTGCGGGACAACCCGTCGGCCGGTGGCTTCCACTATGCGTTGACCGACTGGCGGACCGGTGAGTATGTCGGGGTCGAGGCGGTCGCCGGACAGTACGCCGAGTTGCCGGCCGAACCGGGGGTCAGCTGGCACACCAACCACCTGCGCGCCCTCGACGGATTGGATCAGCCCGCGGAGAACAGCCTGATCCGCGCGAAGACCGCGTCGGCTTGGACGCGACCGGATTCCGATCCGGTCAAGTGGTGTGTCCAGCAGCTCGCCCGCAGATCGATGCCGAGAGGGGTGTTCCGTGGCCCCGAGACCCTGGGCACGATGGTGCTGGACTGTGCCGCGATGCCGCCGAACCTGACCCTGGTCCCCGGGCGGCCACCGCGCCGGGCGGTCACGAAGGGGATCGACCAGCTGATCGACGCGGGTACGCGCCACATCGACTGACTGTGCGTCGGTCCGACGGATCGGTGATGACTTGCCACGTCGGCTGAGCGAGCTTTCTGGGGCTTGGTTTCGACTCGTCGCTGCGCTCCTCGCTCAACCAACGTGGGGGGCCGCGCGTCTGTGGTCGGGGCATGGGAGTTCGGTTGGGGCATGGCACACCATGCTCGGACCGAAGGACGATGCCCCGACCGGTCCAGAAGGGTGCGGGGTTCATCTCGACCCGGTCGCTGCGCGACCTACTCGATGAACGTGGGGAGGTCCTCGCAGCGCGACCTACTGGATGAAACGGGGTGGCGGACGTCAGGGGCGGAGGCGGGGGATGCGGCGCAGCAGCAGGCTGAGGACGAGGGCCACCAACCAGAGGGCGCCGACCATGGCGGCCACGCCGGTCCAGTGGGCGCGGGTCCAGGCGATTCCGGAGAGGGAACCGAAGACCGAGGACCCCAGGTAGTAGGCGAACAGATAGAGCGAGGCCGCCTGCCCGGTACCACCACCGCCGAGCGCCGCCCGGGCCGCCACCCAGCCGCTGGCCACCCCGTGCGCGGCGAAGAAACCCGCGGTGAACACGGTCAACCCGATCAGCACCGCGACCAGCGAGGACGGCAGCGTGATCGCCAACCCCAACAACCCCACCAGGATCGCCAGCGGTACCACCACCCGCTGCCCGTGCCGATCGGCCAGCGACCCGGCGTACGAGCTCGCGAAGGACCCGACCGCATAGGTGACGAAGATCAGTGAGGCGAGCGCGAGCGGCAGCACGAACGGTGGTGCCGCCAACCGGAACCCCATGGTGTTGTAGACCGCGACGAACCCACCCATCAGGCACCCCGAGATCCCATACAGGGCGAGCAATGCGGGATCCGAGAGGACCCGGCGGGCGGTCCGCAGCACCTCACCGGCCCGCGCTGGTACCGGGATGAAGTTCCGCGAGCGGGGCAGCAGCAGGAACGCCACCACCGCACAGATCAACCCGAGTGAACCGATCGCGGCGAACGCACCGCGCCAACCGACCAGATCGCCGACCACTCCGCCGATCAACCGCCCGCTCATCCCGCCCAGCGCGGTACCGCCGATGTAGAGGCCGGTCGCCCGGGCCGCCGCGGTGGGATGCACCTCCTCCCGCAGGTACGCCGTCGCGACCGCCGGCAACCCCGCCAGGGTCACCCCCTGCAGGCCGCGCAGCACCAGCAGCAGCTCCCAGTTCGGCGCGAATGCACAGGCCAGGCCGACCAGGCTGGAGGCGAACAGCGACGCGTGCATCAGCGGCGTACGCCCCAGCACCTCGGTCGCCGGGCCGGCCAGCAGCAGCGCCACCCCCAACCCGAGGGTGGTCACCGAGACGCTCAACGTCGCCGTCGCCGCGCTCACTGCGAACCGCTGTGACAACTGCGGCAGCAACGGCTGCGGGGCATAGAGCAGCGCGAAGGTCGCCAATCCGGCAAGGAACAGGCAGACCGCGATCCGCCGGTACGCCGGATCGCCCGGGAGGTGTCCGGGGAACGGGTCGGCGGGCGGAGTCGGCACCTCCCTGTCCTATCACCTGCGGCAGGATGGACCTCACGGATCCGGTGGCCGGTGCGACTCCGGGGTGAGGAGGAATCATGCGATACGCAGAAATCGACACCACCCTGGGTGCGTTGACCGTCGTGGCCGACCGCGTGGACGGTACAGACGGTGCAGGGGGTGCGGGCGGCGCGGAGCAGGTGGTCGGCATCTACTTCCCCGGCCACTGGACCAATCCGGACCGGCGGGCTTGGGGGGAACCGAGCGCCCCCGACGGGGTGATCGAACAGGTCCGGGCCGAGCTGTCGGAGTACGCCGCGGGCGCGCGGCAAGCGTTCACCGTGCCGATCGAGCTGCGCGGAAACGCCTTCCAGCAACAGATCTGGGCCGAGCTGCTGCAGATCCCCTACGGCGAGACCACCTCCTACGGGGCACTGGCCGCACGGGTCGGCGTGCGCAATGCCCAACTCGTCGGCCAGGCGGTCGGGCACAACCCGATCTCGGTGATCGTGCCCTGTCATCGGGTGGTCGGAGCCGACGGCAGCCTGACCGGGTACGCCGGTGGCGTGGACCGCAAGGTCTGGCTGCTGGAGCGGGAGGGAGCGCTGCCCGGCTCACTCTTCGGCGACGCCTTCGACGAGGCACCCACCTTCAGCCAGGCGTGACGTGCGGGCACCGTTCGACCAGGTCGTCCGCGAGCACGGCCGGACCGTGCTCCGGGTCTGTCGCGCGGTGCTGCCCGCCGCGGACGCCGACGACGCCTGGTCGGAGACGTTCCTCTCCGCCCTGCGCGGCTGGCCGGAGCTGGCCGAGGACGCCAACGTCGAGGCCTGGCTGGTCACCATTGCCCGGCGCCGCTGCCTCGACCTGATCCGCAGGCGCCGCGTCCTGCCCACCGACCAGCTCCCGGAAACCCCGTCCGGACAGGGAAACCCGGCACCTCCGGAACCGGTCTGGGGTCTGGTCGCCGAGCTGCCGCCGAAGCAGCGGCAGGCGATCACCCACCACTACCTGCTGGGGTTCTCCCACACCGAGACCGCGGCCCTGGTCGGCGCCACCCCGGAGGCGGTCCGGCGGGCCGCCGCCGACGGGATGCGCGCCCTGCGCCGACGAAAGGATGAACTGTGACCACCGAACAGGAGGAGACGGAGCGGCTGGCCGCCCTCACCGAGCGGTTCACCGCCCGCGCCGAGGGTGCCGGGCTGATCGACATCGCCTGGCGGACCGTCGACTCGCCGATCGGTCAGCTGCTGCTGGCGGCCACCGAGCAGGGTGTGGTGCGGGTCGGGTTCGCGATCGAGGGTCACGACGCGGTGCTCGCCGAACTCGCCGAGCGGATCTCACCGCGCACCCTGCACGGCCCGCGCCGCCTGGACGCCGCGGCGTACCGGTTGGACCACTACTTCACCGGCCGGCACGACGAGCCGCGGGTGCCACTGGACCTGCGACTGACCCGCGGTTACCGTGCCGAAGTGGTCCGGGCGCTCGCCGGAATCCCCTATGGCGCAACGGTTTCGTACGCTGAACTGGCCGCCGACACGGGTCGGCCGCGGGCGGTGCGCGCCGTCGGTACCGCCTGCGCCACCAACCCGTTGCCGCTGCTGCTGCCCTGCCACCGGGTGGTCCGCTCGGACGGCGGCACGGGGGCCTATCGCGGTGGGGCCGAGGCCAAGGCGTACCTGCTGGAAATGGAGGCCGCCCACCCGCGTCGGTGAACGCGGGTGAGATTCCTACCATCGAAGTATCAAGGGGTGGAGACGGGTTCCATTCGCGCGCGGGGGAGGACTACGGTCCCGTTCCATGTCGACACAGCGCACCGCGGAGCCATTCACCTCCCGTGGACTGCAGGCCGCCATCAGGAGCTTCGAGGCCATCGAGCGGGTCGGCAACAAGCTGCCGCACCCATTCTGGTTGTTCGCGATCCTCGCGCTGTTCACGATGGTGCTGAGCGCCGCGCTGGCCGCCGCCGGCGTCCAGGTGCACCATCCGGCCACCGGCAAGGTGATCGCGGTGAAGAGCCTGCTCACCGCCGAGGGCGTGCAGGAGATGGTCGGCAAGGCGGTCACCAACTACGCGAATTTTCCACCACTGGCAACGATTCTGACCACCATGCTGGGCATCGCGGTGGCCCAGCACTCCGGGCTGATCGACACCCTGCTGCGCAACACCGTGACCAAGGTGCCGGCCCGCTACCTCACCTTCGCGCTGGCGATGACCGCGATGATCGGCCACGTCGCCGGGGACTCCGCCTATGTCGCGCTGATCCCGCTCGGCGCGATGGTCTTCCGCGCCGCCGGCCGCTCCCCGATCCTCGGCGCGGTCGTCGCCTTCGTCTCGATCTCGGCCGGTTACGACGCCTCCCCGTCGATCACCACCACCGACGTGCTGCTGTCGGGGATCACCACCGCCGCCGCGCAGACCATCGACCCGAGCGTGCTGGTCACCCCACTCGCCAACTACTGGTTCGGGCTGGCCTCCTCCTTCGTGGTGGCACTGACGATCACCGCGGTCGTCGAACTGGTGCTGGCCAAACGGCCCGATCTCGCCGAGGACACCGACCACGGGATCGCGGAGGTCTCCCGCGAATCCCTGCAGATCACCCCGATCCAGCGCCGCGGACTGATCTGGTCAGCGGTCGCCGGGGCGGCGTTCATCGCACTGATCGTGGTGATCATGATCCCGCAGAACTCCGCCTTCCGCGGCAAGGGCGGTTCGATCACCAGCTCACCGGTGTTCAGCGGGATGGCGCTGCTGCTGGGCATCTTCTTCACCCTGATCGGTGTCGTCTACGGCTTCGTCGCCAAGGAGTTCACCAAGCTCTCCCAGGTCGTGCAGGCGATGGCCAAGGGCATCGCGCAGCTGGCGCCGATCCTGGTGCTGTTCTTCGCGATCAGCCAGTTCCTGGCCTACTTCAAGTGGTCCGGGATCGGTGAGGTGATCGCGATCTCCGGCGCCCGGGTGCTCGACAACGCGAACATGCCCGCCTGGCTGATCCTGCTGCTGATCGCCATGATCATCTCGGTGATGAACTTCATCATCACCTCCGGTTCGGCGATGTGGTCGCTGGCCGCGCCGATCTTCGTGCCGATGCTGATGCTGCTCGGCATCGACCCCGCCACCACCCAGGCGATGTATCGGATCGCCGACTCGGTGACCAACTGCGTCACCCCGATGAGCCCCTATTTCGTGATGGCGCTCGGTTTCATGCAGCAGTACCGCCGCTCCGCCGGGATCGGCACGCTGGCCTCCTTCACCATTCCGATCGCCGCCGTGGTGTGGGTGGTCTGGATCATCTTCTTCATGATCTGGTTCGGTCTGGGGATCCCCTTCGGCCTAGGCTGAGCCCATGGCAAGCGTGGTGTTGACCCTGGTCGGCGACGACCGTCCCGGACTGGTGAGCGCGCTGGCGCAGGCGGTGACCGATTGCGGTGGCAGCTGGCACACCAGTGAGATGGCCCGCCTCGGCGGCAAATTCGCCGGCATCGTGCTGGTCGAGATCAGCGATGAGAAGGTCGACCCGCTCACCCAGGAACTGCGGTCGCTGGGTCATCAGGGGTTGCTCGAGGTCACGATGTCGCGCACCGATGGCGAGGCCGAGGAGTCGACCGCGCTGCTGGAACTGCACCTGCTCGGCAACGACCGGCCCGGCATCGTGCACCAGATCTCCTCGGTGCTGGCCGCCCAGGGCGTCAGCATCGAACAGCTCGAGACCGACGTCCGCGACGCCCCCGAGTTCGGTGGCCAGCTCTTCGAGGCCCGCGCCCGGCTGGTCGGCCCGGCCGAGGTGGATCGCCGGCTGCTCGCCGAGGCGCTGGAGTCGATCGCCAACGAGCTGATGGTCGACCTCGACCTCAGCTGACCTCCAGGGGGGTCACGAACCGGCGTACCGCCTCGTTGAACAGCTCCGGCTGCACCAGATTCGACGGCTCGATGCTGCCGGCGATCGTCTCGAACCGGGCATCGGGGATCTGCGCCGCGAGCTGGCGGCCCAGCCCCACCAGATGCCGCGCCTGGTCCCCGGCCAGCACCAGCGACGGCAGATTCACCCCACGCATCGCGGTGGCGTACCGGATCCGCAGGTACGCCCGATGCTGCAGCTCCAGGCTCGCCAGGTCGGCATCCCGCAGCTGCTCGGCCAGCCGCTGACCGACCGCGGGCCAGCGCAGATAGTTGTTCAGCACCGACCCGACCTGCAGGCTGCGGGGCAACTTGTAGGTCAGCGGCGCGGTCCGCAGGGCGGCGGCGATCAGATGATCGGCGGGATTGTTCGGGGTCAGCTCGGCCCAGGTGTCGGCCAGGATCAGCGATCGCAGCAGCTGGGGGTGTTCCAGCGCCAGCTGCTGGGCGACCGCGCCCCCGTAACCGACCCCGACCAGGTGCGCCCGCGGGACGCCGAGCCGCTCCAGCAGGCGTACCACCTCGGCCGCGTGGGTCCGCACCACCTCGCTCACCGGCACATCCAGCGGACCGGCGTCACCGTTGCCGGAGAGGGTCACCGCGATGCTGCGATGATCCGGGGCGAAGGCGGCGAGCTGATCGGCGAAGAACGCGGCCGTGCCACCCAATGGCGGCAGGAAGACGATCGATCGCCCGAAGCCCGCTTCCTCGTGGGTGGTCATGACGCCCAGTGTGTCATCGCGGCCCCGACGCTCCCGCAGGGACTGGGGCACAATGACGGGCGTGACCGCCGATGCCAGCCCCACCCGCCTCGCCGATCTCGCCGATGTGGATCGCAGCGACCCGGCCCTGCGGGACTGGGTGGCCGAGAGCGTACGCCGCCTCGACGCGGACGCCCGCCGCTCCGCCGACACCCATCTGATCCGGCTGGAACTGCCCACCGACTGGGGGATCGACCTCTATCTGAAGGACGAATCCACCCACCCGACCGGCAGCCTCAAGCACCGGCTGGCCCGCTCGCTGTTCCTCTACGCGCTGGTGAACGGCTGGCTCGGCCCCGACACGATGGTGGTGGAGGCGTCCTCGGGCTCGACCGCGGTCTCCGAAGCGCACTTCGCCCGGATGCTCGGGTTGAAGTTCGTCGCGGTCGTCCCGCGCGGTACCAGCCGGCAGAAGATCGAGCTGATCGAGCGCGAAGGCGGCCGCTGCCATTTCGTCGACCGGGCCGATCAGATGGTCACCGAGTCGGTACGCCTGGCGCGCGAGCACGGCGGGCACTTCCTGGACCAGTTCACCTACGCCGAGCGGGCCACCGACTGGCGCGGCAACAACAACATCGCCGAATCGATCATCCGCCAGCTCGGCGCCGAGACCCATCCGATCCCGAGCTGGGTGGTGGTCGGCGCCGGCACCGGCGGTACCAGCGCGACCCTGGGCCGTTACCTGCGGCTGGGCCGGATGGGGACGCGGCTCTGCGTGGCCGATGTGGAGAACTCCGCCTTCTTCGGTGGCTGGGTCGAGGGCGATCCGACGGTGACCTGCGACCGTGGCTCGCGGATCGAGGGGATCGGCCGACCCCGGGTCGAGCCGAGTTTCGTCGGTACGGTGGTGGATCGGATGATCCGGGTGCCCGACCAGGCCTCGGTCGCCGGGGCCCGATTCCTGGCCGAGCGGCTCGGCCGCCGGGTCGGCGCCTCGACCGGTACGAACATCGTCGCCGTCGCCCGGATCATCACCGAGATGCGCGAACGCGGAGAACAGGGGTCGGTGGTGACGCTGCTCTGCGACTCCGGTGACCGATACGCCAACACCTACTTCGACGATGCCTGGGTGACCGACCAGGGCTGGTCCCTCGACGGCTGGCAGGCCGAACTGCGGCGTACCCTCCCTCCCGCTGGCTGAGCGAGGACGAGTACCGGGGGTCAGCCGAGCCAGGCGATGGCCGCGATCTCGACCAGGAAGGCCGGCCGTGCCAGCGCGGCCACCCCGATCACGGTGTGCGTCGGCTTGACCGGGCCGGTGAAGTGCCGGGCCCGGGCCGCCGACGCCTTCGCGGCGTCCTCGGTGTCGATCAGATAGGTGGTGGTGGAGACGACATCGGCCATCGTGCCGCCGGCCGCCTCGACGACGTGCCGCAGGTTGGTCAGCGCCTGCTCGAGCTGCGCCTCGACATCGCCCTCGCCGACGATCGACCCGTGGCTGTCGAAGGCGACCATGCCGGAGACGTGCAGCGTGTCACCCGCGCGGACCCCGTAGCTGTAGCTGTTGTTGACGGCGGGTCCCTCGGGCAGCTCGGGCGGCATCACGGCTTCGATCGGCATGGCGCAACGCTAGCCCGGTTGGTCGAGTTGGGGGAGTCCGCGGCTCAATCCCTCGGACTCGATCCAGGCGCGGGCGTAGGTGATCATGTCGGCGATCCGGATCCCGGCCCCCTTGGGCACCTGCAGCGTGCCGACCTCGGCATCGTCGGGGGAGAAGAGGTACGCCTCCCGCTGGGCCTCGTAGTGCTCGATCCGCCACCCCGACGGGTGCTCGATGATGGTCCGCCAACCCCCGGTACGGCCGTAGAGCAGGTGCTCCCCGGACACGTGCCGGGCCGTCCACTCCCCGTGCCTGGTCGGTGGCCACTCCATGCATCCACCCTAGGACGGTGCCCCGGGGGTGCCGGTGCGCGTGCGCTGGGACATGCAGTAGTCCCAGGATTCCATGATCAAACCCAGTGGGACTGGGATTACCGATCGGTCGAATCCAGCTTGTGCATGTCCCAGCGTTCGGCGGCGCCCCGGCAGCTGCGGATTTCAGGAGTCGGGAATAACCCCGACCCTTCCCGGAGTTGAGTCAGATGTACTCAACTTCGACTTGATCCCCGTGCAGGACTTCGACATAGTTGAGTGCGCAAGGCTCAATGTCAGAGTTGAGCCCCCAAGACTCAAAAAAATCGAAACACCGCACTGGAGGAAACACACATGGCTCGTGCAGTAGGCATCGACCTGGGCACCACCAACTCCGTAGTCGCCGTCCTCGAGGGCGGCGAGCCCACCGTCATCCCCAATGCCGAGGGCGCGCGCACCACGCCGTCGGTCGTCGCGTTCGCCAAGGGCGGCGAGGTCCTGGTCGGCGAGGTCGCCAAGCGTCAGGCCGTCACCAACGTCGACCGCACCATCCGCTCCGTCAAGCGCCACATGGGCACCGACTGGAGCGTCGACATCGATGGCAAGAAGTACACCGCCCAGGAGATCAGCGCCCGCGTGCTGATGAAGCTGAAGCGCGACGCCGAGGCGTACCTGGGTGAGCCCGTCACCAACGCCGTGATCACCGTTCCGGCGTACTTCTCCGATTCCGAGCGGCAGGCCACCAAGGAGGCCGGTGAGATCGCCGGGCTGACCGTCGACCGGATCGTCAACGAGCCGACCGCCGCCGCGCTGGCATACGGCCTGGACAAGGACGACTCCGACCAGATGGTGCTCGTCTTCGACCTCGGTGGCGGCACCTTCGACGTGTCCCTGCTGGACATCGGCCACGAGGGCGGCAAGTCGTTCTTCGAGGTGAAGGCCACCAACGGTGACAACCGCCTCGGTGGCGACGACTGGGACAACCGGATCGTCGAGTGGCTGATCACCCAGTTCAAGAACAAGAACGGCGTCGACCTGGGCAAGGACAAGATCGCCAAGCAGCGCCTCGCCGAGGCCGCCGAGAAGGCGAAGATCGAGCTGTCCTCCGCCTCGGAGACCTCGATCAACCTGCCCTACATCACCCTGGGCGAGTCGGGTCCGCTGCACCTGGAGGAGAAGCTGACCCGCTCGGAGTTCCAGAAGATGACCTCCGACCTGCTGGAGCGCACCCGCGCCCCGTTCAACGCCGTGATCAAGGACGCCGGCATCTCCGTCGGCGACATCAAGCACGTCGTGCTGGTCGGTGGCTCCACCCGGATGCCCGCCGTCGCCGAGCTCGTCAAGGAGTTGACCGGCGGCAAGGAGCCCAACAAGGGTGTGAACCCCGACGAGGTCGTCGCCCTGGGCGCCAGCCTGCAGGCCGGTGTGCTGAAGGGCGAGGTCAAGGACGTGCTGCTCCTCGACGTCACCCCGCTGAGCCTCGGTATCGAGACCAAGGGCGGCGTGATGACCAAGATCATCGAGCGCAACACCACGATCCCGACCAAGTCGAGCGAGGTGTTCACCACCGCCGAGGACAACCAGCCCGAGGTGATGATCCAGGTCTACCAGGGTGAGCGCGACTTCGCGAAGGACAACAAGTCTCTCGGCAACTTCTCGCTGACCGGCATCATGCCCGCGCCGCGTGGCGTGCCGCAGATCGAGGTCACCTTCGACATCGACGCCAACGGCATCGTGCACGTGAACGCCAAGGACCTGGCCACCGGCAAGGAGCAGTCGATGACCGTGACCGGCGGGTCGGCCCTGAACAAGGACGACATCGACCGGATGGTCAAGGACGCCGAGTCGCACGCCGAGGAGGACCGCAAGCGCCGCGAGGCCGTGGACGTCCGCAACGAGGCCGACTCGCTGGCCTTCCGCACCGAGAAGCTGCTCACCGACAACGGTGACAAGCTCGGTGATGACGTGAAGACCCCGGTGCAGGACTCGCTGAAGAGCCTCAAGGAGCTGCTCGAGAACGAGAACGCCGACACCGACCAGCTGAAGGCCGCGATGGAGGACCTGAACACCAAGGCCTCCGCGATGGGTCAGGCGATGTACGCCCAGGCCGCGGCCGAGCAGCAGCAGGCCGGTGGCGATCAGCAGGAGCAGAGCGGTTCGGACTCCGAGTCCGGCTCCGGCAGCGACGACGATGTCGTCGACGCCGAGATCGTGGACGACGAGAACGACAAGAAGTGAGCTGACCGCATCCGGCGGCACGGTGGCCTCGCGGCCATCGTGCCGCCGGCTGCGCACCACTTCGACCATCGCCGAGCCGACGCTGACGAAGAACACAGGAGACAACGTGGAACCATCGCACGGACACACCGAGCCGGGCGCCCCCAGCGGCGACGATCTCGACCCCGCCGCCGCGCAGCAGGTGCCCCAGGAGCCGATGGGCACCCCCCGCCGCGCGGCCGACCAGGCGTACCCCGACAACGCCTCCGCCGACGGTGCGGAGACCGACACCGGAGCGCAGGACGCCCGGATCGCCGAACTGGAGACCCAGCTCGGTGAGCGGACCAACGATCTGAAGCGGCTGCAGGCCGAATACGTGAACTACAAGCGGCGCGTCGACCGAGACCGCGACCAGGCCCGCGGGGCCGGCATCGAGGCGGTCGTGGTCGACCTGCTGCCGGTGCTGGACGATCTGCGCACCGCCCGCCAGCACGAGGAACTCAGCGGCGGGTTCAAGCTGCTCGCCGAGGAGCTGGAGAAGGTCGCCGCCAAGTACGGCATCGAGGTCTACGGCGACAAGGGCGAGCCCTTCGACCCGCAACTGCACGACGCCCTGATGCAGGCGCCCACGCCCGGTGCCGGTGAGCCGACGCTGCTCGACGTGATGCAGGTCGGCTACCGCTTCCGCGGCCGCGTACTGCGTCCCGCCCGGGTCGCGGTGGCGATGCCCACCGGGGAACCCGAACCGGGCGCCGAGGGTGGCGACACCAACGCTGGCTGACATCGATACACGCAAGGAAGGCCGATGAGCACCAAGGACTGGATCGAAAAGGACTACTACAAGGTCCTTGGCGTGTCCAAGGACGCCAGTGCGGACGAGATCAAGAAGGCGTTCCGCAAGATCGCCCGGGAGAACCACCCGGACCAGAACCCCGACAACGCCGCGGCGGAGAAGCGGTTCAAGGAGGCCTCCGAGGCCAACTCGATCCTCTCCGATGCCAAGAAGCGCAAGGAATACGACGACGCCCGCAAGCTGTTCGGCGGCGGCGGATTCCGCTTCCCGGGCAGCGGCGGTGGCTCCGGTCGCGGGGGCGCACCCACCGCCGAGGACCTGTTCCGGCAGGCCCAGGGCGGCGCGGGTGACTTCGGCGACATCTTCGGCGGGCTGTTCAACCGCGGCAGTGGCGGGCGTACCTCCACCGGTGGACGCGGGCCGCGCCGCGGCACCGACGTCGAGGGTGAGGTCACCCTGGACTTCACCGACGCGGTGGCCGGCAAGACGGTACCGATCCAGATGGTGTCCACCGATGCCTGTTCCGCCTGCCACGGCACCGGCGCCCGCGCCGGGACGATGCCGAAGGTCTGCCCGACCTGCCACGGCTCGGGGATGACCACCTCCACCTCCGGTGGCGTCTTCGCGGTCAGCGAACCCTGTGTCGACTGCCGCGGCCGCGGCCTGATCGTCGAGGATCCCTGCCCGGTCTGCAACGGCTCCGGGCGGGCCAAGTCCACCCGGACGATGCAGGTACGCATCCCGGCCGGGGTGACCGACGGGCAGCGGATCCGGATCAAGGGCAAGGGCGGTGCCGGCGAGAACGGCGGCGCGGCCGGCGACCTCTACGTGATCGTGCACGTGCTGCCGCACCCGGTCTTCGGGCGCAGCGGTGACAACCTCACCGTGTCCGTGCCGATCACCTTCACCGAGGCCGCCCTGGGCGCCCAGATCGAGGTGCCGACGCTGAACGGTCTTCCGGTACGCCTGAAGGTGCCGGCTGGTACGCCGAACGGCCGCACCTTCCGGGCCCGCGGGAAGGGCATCCCGCGCAAGGACGGTACGCCGGGAGACCTGCTGGTCACCGTCGAGGTGGTCGTGCCCTCGGAGCTGTCCGAGGACGCCCGCTCGGCGCTTCAGGCGTACGCCGACAAGGCCTCCGAACCCGATCCGCGGGCCGGGCTCGGTGCCTGATGTCCCCGCGCAAGCAGGACGACGAGTCGGGGCAGGTTCCCGGTGACGGCCTCCAGGTCGTCGACCGGGACGCCCCGATCTTCGTCATCTCGGTGGCCGCGAAGCTCTCCGGGATGCACCCGCAGACGCTGCGCAGCTATGACCGGATGGGGCTCGTCCAACCGCGCCGCACCTCCGGTCGCGGCCGCCGCTATTCCCCGCGCGATGTCAGCCGCCTGCGGCTGATCCAGCGGCTCAGCCAGGACGAGGGCATCAACCTGCAGGGGATCCGCCGGATCCTCGAGCTGGAGGCCGAACTCGAGGAGCTGCGTGAACACGCCAGCGAACTCACCGAACTGCTGCGGCTCGCCCACTCGGCGCCCGCCGGCTCCCGCCTGTTCACCGCCGACCAGGTCGGTGGGGTGCACCTCACTCCCGCGCAGCGCCGCTACGCCCGGCGCAATCCGCCACGTCAACTGGGACGGTGATCGTGGCCGCTCGCCCGAACATCCTGATGATCCTCACCGACGATCACGCCGCGCACGCGATCGGGGCCTACGGATCACGGGTGAACCAGACCCCGCGGCTCGATGAGATCGCCGAGCGGGGGCGGCGGCTGGATCGTTGCTTCGTCACGAACTCGATCTGCACCCCGAGCCGCGCCTCGATCCTCACCGGGGCGTACTCGCACGTGAACGGGGTGTATGGGCTGGAGACGCCGATGCTGTCCACCCAGCCGACCTTCGTCTCCGCACTCTCCGAGGCAGGGTACGCCACTGCGGTCTTCGGGAAATGGCACCTCGGTGAGGGACCAGGACACGACCCGGAACACTTCGACGACTGGGCGGTACTGCTCGGCCAGGGGGAATACCACGATCCCAGATTCCTCACCACCGAAGGGATCCGGACGATTCCGGGGTACGCGACCGATATCATCACCGACCTCTCGTTGGACTGGTTGGCGACGGTGCCGGCCGAGAATCCGTTCTGCCTGCTGCTGCACCACAAGGCCCCGCACCGCAACTGGGAACCGGATGCGAAACATGCCGGCATGTACGCCGACGCGGAGATCCCGCTGCCGGACACCTTCGACGACGACTACGCCACCCGCGGTGCGGCGGCCCGGCGGGCGCTGATGCGGATCGCCGACGATCTGACGTTGGACGATCTCAAGGTCTCCCCGCCCGAGGGGTTGACCGGTGAAGAGCTGGCACGCTGGAAATATCGCCGCTACATGGAGGACTATCTGGCCTGCGTCGCCTCGATCGACGACAATGTCGGCCGGGTGATCGACTGGCTGGACGACAACGGCCGCTTCGACGACACGATCCTGATCTACGTCTCCGACCAGGGCTTCTTCCTCGGCGACCACGGCTGGTTCGACAAACGCTTCATGTATGAGGAATCCATCCAGATGCCGTTCCTGATCAGCTGCCCGGCACTGATCCCGGCCGATCCGGAACCGATCCGGCGGATCGTCACCAACGTCGACTTCGCCCAGACCCTCCTCGAGGCCGCCGACGTGCCCGCGCCCGCGCGGATGCAGGGGGAGAGCTTCTGGCCCGAGCTGACCGGTGCCCGCGCCGATGAACCCGGTGGCGCCTTCTACTACCGCTACTGGGAGAACGACGAGCACAACCACCGCACCCTCGCGCACTACGGCCTGCGGACCGATCGCTACAAGCTGATCTACTTCTACAACGACGGAATGGGCATCCCCGGTACCACGCAGGCGCGCTTCGACCCCTATTGGGAGCTCTACGACCTGCAGGCTGATCCGCAGGAATTGCGCAATGTGGCAGGAGATCCGGCGTACGCCGAGGTGCGCGCGGAGCTGACCCGACAACTGTGGCGCAAGCAGGCGGAGCTGGGGGACCGGCCGCATCCCTCGCAACCGGTCCCGCCGGGTCTCCAGGGGGCCTAACCGCCCAGCTCGGTCCGCGCATCCCGCAACTCGGCCACCATCAGTTCGGGCTGCTCCCATCCGGCGAAGTGCCCACCGCGCTCCAGCACCCGCCAGCGGCGGACGTCGTTGTGCTTCTCGACCAGCCGACGGACCGGGATGCCGAAGTCGTCCGGCATCGCCGCGATCGCCACCGGTACGGGACAATCGGCCTGTTCGGCACCCCACTCCCCGGCCCCGGAGCGGTAGTAGCGGATCGAGGAGGCAATGGTGTTGCCGAACCAGTAGAGCGAGACCGTGGTCAGCATCTCGTCGCGGTCCAGGGCATCGGGCGTCGCCGCCCAGACCCGTTGGACGTCGACCAACCAGCCCAGCAGGCCGACCGGTGAATCGCTGAGGCCGTAGGCCAGCGCCTCCGGCCGGGTGGACTGCACCATCGCGTACCCCATCAGCTGCCAGGCATAGTGCTCGCCGGCGGCCAGGGCCTTCTGCTCCCACGCGTCGTCGGGGTCGGCGGTCTCCCGGGTCAACTGCTCACCCTGCAGCACCTGGGTGAGATGCAGCATCGCCACCTCCTCGGGGGCGGTGATCGCGAGCTTGCGGGCGATGATGGCGCCGAAGTCGTAGGCATGCACCCAGTAGCGCGAATAGCCGAGCCCGCGCATCAGCGTGGCGAGTGCGGCGGCCACCCGATCGGCATCCCAGCCCGGTGCCGCCCCGCCCATCCCGAATCCGGGCAGGCTGGGCACGATCACCTCGAATGCGGGCTGATCCTCCGGCGGGTCGGTGAGGGCATCGAGCATCGGCAAGAACTCGGTGGACGAACCGGGCCAGCCGTGCAGCAGCAGCAACGGGGTCGCATCCTCGCGATCGCTGTGCTGGTGGAAGAAATGCAGCTCATGGCCGTCGATCGGTGCGGTGAACTGCGGCACGGCGTTGATCCGCTCCTCCTGGGCGCGCCAGTCGAAGCCGTCGGCCCAGTAGGCCGCCAGCTCTCGGGCGACCGGCTGCGGCAACCCCCAGTCCTCCTCGGCCCGGGGGTCCTCGGTGGGCCACCGGGTCTCGCCCAAGCGGCGGTGCAGATCGGCCAGCCGATCGTCGTCGATGCGCAGGGTGAGCGTTGTGATGTCCATGAGCACAAGGATCCCGGGGCAACCGGACAGGAACCGTCCGCTGATCGGAGGTCAGCGAGCGCCGGCCCGGCTGGCCGCGTACCAGGCCTGGACCAGCGTGCGACCAGCGCGCCCGATCGGCCCGACGACCTCGCGCAGCTGCTGGCGGGACACCGGCCGGGCGGCGGTGACCGCCGCCAGCACCTCATCGAGGGTGCGGGCCGGCGTACACACGCTGAGCAGGTAGTCCGGAACGTTCAGCCCGTCGGCGACCACCCCGACCAGCGGGGTGCCGACCGCGGCGATCTTCGGGAACACCGTCCCCGGGATGCCGATCGCGACCTCCGCGCGCGCCGATGCGGCGAGCGACCCCTCGGCGGCGATCTCGAACTCGCTCCACAGGGCGGGATTCTCGCGCGGGTGCAGGCCGACGATGATCCGTTTGCCCTGCGCGGCAAGGGCCCGCGCGGAGGCCAGCAGCAGCTCGGTCCCCGGGGCGGCACCGCCGGTGGCGTCGGGGTAGGTGACCGAGGTGAGGATCAACACCGTGCCCGGTTCGGGTCGGCGCTCCGGCAGGTCGTCGAGCTCGGGGATGCCGACGACCCGAATCTGCTGCGGCCGGATTCCCAGATGCGCGGCGAAGGTCTGCTGCTCGGCGTTCGAGCCGGCGGTGGCCGCGGTGATCCGGGCGGCGACCTCGGCGGCGTACGGGGCGCGGGTCGGGTTGAGATAGGCGAGTCCGGAGGCCACCACCGGTACGCCGGGCAACGCGCGGACCGCCCGGGCCGGCCAGTCGGTGGCGCCGGAGACCACCAGCACATCGACGTCGCGCGGGTTCGCGGTGGCGAGCGGGAGCGCGGTCACCGGATCCCCGGCTGGCAGCCCGGAGCGGTCGGGCACGAGCTGGGTGAGGGTCCCACCGCGGGCCGCGACCTCATCGAGCATCGGTCTGACGTGGTAGGTGCCCCACGGTTCATTGGTCGCCACCGCGATCCGGAACGGCTGCCGGGCCGCGGCCGGGCGGGCCGTCCCGGCGAGCAGGCCCGCGGCGGCGAGCGAGCCACCCACCCCGAGCAGTGCTCGCCGGGTCAGCACCGCGTGGTCCGGGCGAGGGAAGAGGTCTCGAGCAGCGTTGGTCACCGGCCCAGCATCACCCGCCCGGGTGACATCCCGGTTACACTCCGCCGAACTCGGGGATCGGTCAGGTGCCCATCGACAGCGTTGTGGCATCGGACCTGACCGTCCGGAGCTGCTGAAGATGCTTGGGGCGTATCCGGTACCGGTGCTCGAGCTCCGCGCTCGGGATCTCCACGGAGAGGTCGAGCAACTCGATGCCGACTGTCACCCCGCGCTCGTCAAGGTCGATCAGTATGCCCGGAGCAGCCTCAACGGTTTCCGCGACCGGCGCCGCGCTCTTCACCACGATTCTACCCACCGGCGGCCACGGTGGAACGACTCAGACTCTGAGGATGCGGCCCTCGATGAGCCGTTCCAGTCGAACACTTCCCGTGACGGGATCATCTGCGCGGCTGGGAAGACAGAAACTCGAAATCGTGCACGGCGTCCGGCGCCTCTGTGGATAACTCGCATCGCGCGCTGTGGACAGAGTTCAAATCGGACACTTAGGGTGCAGAAGGTGACCGACGAGACCCGTGCCCGCAACACCCGCGACATCGAGGCCGGGGTGCACACGGACTTCGCCGAGCAGATGAGCTACGACTCCTATCTGCAGCTGCCGACCCTGCTCGCCGCTCAGCAACCGGTCAGCGACCCGGTGCACCACGACGAGATGCTGTTCATCATCCAGCACCAGACCTCCGAGCTCTGGCTCAAGCTGATGCTGCACGAGCTCACCTCGGCGATGGATCTGCTGGCAGGTGACGAGATGCGGGTCTCGTTGAAGCGGATCGCGCGGGTGAAGCACATCCAGCGCACTCTCACCGATCAGTGGTCGGTGCTGGCGACGCTGACCCCCAGCGAGTACGCCGAGTTCCGCGGCTTCCTCGGTCACGCGTCGGGCTTCCAGTCCTGGCAGTACCGGGCCGTCGAGTTCGCACTCGGCAACAAGAACCGGGGCATGCTCAAGGTGCACCGTGCCGACCCCGACGCGTACGCCCTGCTCGATGATCTGCTGCACCGGCCCAGCCTCTACGACGAGTTCCTGCGCGGCCTGGCCCGCCGCGGTTACCCGATCCCGCAGCGGGTGCTGGAGCGCGATGTCACCACCGCCCACGTCAGCGACCCCGAACTGACCAAGGTCTTCGCCGACATCTATTCCCACGCCCACGACCATTGGGACGTCTACGAGGCCTGCGAGGAGCTCGTCGACCTGGAGGACAACTTCCAGCTCTGGCGCTTCCGGCACCTGAAGACCGTGCAGCGCACGATCGGGATGAAGACCGGTACCGGTGGCTCCTCGGGGGTCGGCTTCCTGCAGCGGGCACTCGACCTCACCTTCTTCCCCGAGCTGTTCGCCGTCCGGACGGAGATCGGCCGGTGAGCACCCAGCAGCAGAACACCCTCACCGAGCGCGCCGACCAACTCGACGCCGCCGACCCGCTGCGCGCCTGCCGCGCCGAGTTCGTACCGGCCGGCCAGGGTGTCGATGCCGTCCAGGCCTATCTGGACGGCAACTCCCTGGGCCGCCCACTGCGGGCCACCCGGCAGCGGTTGCTCGATCTCGTCGACGGTGCCTGGGGCACCCGGCTGATCCGCTCCTGGGACGAGCAGTGGATGGAGCTGCCGTTCCGTCTCGGTGACGAACTCGGCCGGGTCTGCCTGGGCGCCGCGCCGGGTCAGGTCTGCTTCGCCGACTCGACCACCGTGCTGCTCTACAAGCTGCTCCGGGCGGCGACCGCCGCCGCACCGGCAGGGCGCAACCGCATCGTGGTGGACACCGAGAACTTCCCGACCGACCGCTACGTTGCCGAAGGCGTCGCCGCCGAGGCCGGTTTCGAGCTGGTCTGGATCACCCCCGATCCGGCCGCCGCGGTGACCGCCGACCAGGTCGCCGCCGTGCTCGACGAGCGGACCGCCGTCGTGCTGCTTTCCCAGGTGGCATACAAATCCGCGCAGATCGCCGACCTGCCGGCGATCACGAAGCTCACCCACGACGCCGGCGCGCTGATCCTGTGGGACCTGTGCCATTCCGCCGGGGTGGTCCCCGCCGACCTGGACGCCAACCAGGTGGACCTCGCGGTCGGCTGCAGCTACAAGTTTCTCAACGGCGGGCCCGGCGCGCCGGCGTTCTGCTACGTCGCCACCCGGCATCAACCGCATCTCCGGCAACCGATCCAGGGCTGGATGGGACATGCCGATCCGTTCCGGATGGGTCCGGGTTATCAAGCAGGCCAGGGAATGCGGGGCTTCATCTCGGGTACGCCACCGGTCCTCGCGATGGCCGGGGTGGCCGACACGATCGAGTTGATCGATCGGGTGTCGCTGGCCGCGGTGCGCGAGAAGTCGATCGCGCTCACCGAGTTCGTGGTCGCCGCCGTCGATGCTGGGCAGGCCGGCGAGGGCGTACGCCTCGTCTCGCCGCGCGACCCGGCCATCCGCGGTGGGCACGTCACCATCGCCCACCCGGACAGCCGGCGACTCTGCGCGCAGCTGTGGACCGAGGGCATCATCCCCGACTTCCGCGAACCGGACGGCATCCGGCTGGGGTTGGCGCCGCTCAGCACCAGCTTCGCCGAGGTCGCGCTGGCCCTCGGCCGGATCGCTGAACTCACCGCAACGGCACGGTGAACAAGCCCGCTCTGTCAAGCTGGGTTCCATTTTTCGCGGGTGATTGACATCACCTGCGAAAGGCGAATACTCACGGCTACCGTGGTGTTGAATCATTCAAGAAGTCACCGCATGAAAGGACGCGTATGTCTCTCGTCAACACCAAGATCCTCCCCTTCCAGACCACCGCCTACAAGCAGGGCGAGTTCGTGGACGTGTCCGACACCGATGTGCTCGGCAAGTGGGCGATCTTCTTCTTCTACCCGGCGGACTTCACCTTCGTCTGCCCGACCGAGCTCGGCGACCTGGCTGACTTCTACGCCGAACTGCAGCAGCTCGGTGTCGAGGTCTACTCGGTGTCCACCGACACCCACTTCGTGCACAAGGCCTGGCACGACACCTCCGAGACCATCGGCAAGATCGACTACTACATGCTCGGCGACCCCTCCGGCGTGATCACCAACAACTTCCAGAACATGCGCGAGGGCCAGGGCCTGGCCGACCGCGGCACCTTCCTGGTCGACCCCGACGGCATCATCCAGTTCACCGAGACCTCCTCCGAGGGTGTCGGTCGCAACGCCGCCGAGCTGGTCCGCAAGGTCAAGGCCGCGCAGTACGTGCGCAACCACCCGGGCGAGGTCTGCCCCGCCAAGTGGGAAGAGGCCGAGGCCGCGACCCTGAAGCCGGGCATCGACCTGGTCGGCAAGATCTGATCCGACCTCAGGTACGCCTACCCGGCGAGTTGGCGGGTGTTGTCCACGCCGGTGGATGACACCCGCCACTGCTTTATCCGAACCCTTCCCGCACCCCCACCGAACGACCCCGCAGGAGAGATTTTCGTGCTCGACAAGGAATTGCTGGAACAGCTCAAGGGCTACCTGGAGCGCATCACCGAACCGATCGTGCTGGCCAGCTCGCTCGACGACCGGCCCAAGTCGGCGGAGATGAAGACGATGCTCGACGAGATCGCCGCGGTCTCCGACCTGGTCACCCATGAGCAGCGCGACGACGACCAGCGCCGACCCTCCTTCGCGATCGAGCGGCCGGGAACCGACATCTCGGTGCGCTTCGCCGGGCTGCCGCTGGGCCACGAGTTCACCTCCCTGGTGCTGGCGATGCTGCAGGTCGGTGGCGTACCGGTGAAGGCCGACGAGCCGCTGATCGAAGCGGTCAAGGCGATTCCGGGCGAACTGGAGTTCGTCACCTACATGTCGCTCAGCTGCCAGAACTGCCCGACGGTGGTCCAGGCGCTGAACGCGATGGCGGTGCTGAACCCGAACATCAAGCATACCGCCGTCGAGGGTTCGCTGTTCCAGGACGAGGTCGAGGAGCGCCGCATCCTGGCCGTCCCGACGGTGTTCCTGAACGGTGAGGAATGGGGCTCGGGCCGGATGGACATCGGTGACTTCGTCGCCAAGCTGTCCACCGCCGGTGTCTCCACCGAATCCTTCAACGCAAAGGATCCCTACGAGGTGCTGGTCCTCGGTGGCGGCCCCGCCGGCGCCGCGGCCGCCATCTACGCCGCCCGCAAGGGCATCCGCACGGGGCTGGCCGCGCCGAACGTCGGCGGGCAGGTGCTGGACACCATGGCGATCGAGAACTTCGTCTCGGTGCCCTACACCGAGGGCCCGAAGTTCGCCGCGGGGCTGGAACAGCACCTGGCGGCGTACGACCTCGACCTGATGAAGAATGTCACCGCCACCTCCCTGGAGCCGGGTGCCGATGGTGAACTGCACACCGTGCACTTCGAGGGCGGGGGTTCGCTGAAGGCCCGCACCGTGATCCTGGCGACCGGCGCCCGCTGGCGGACCCTCGGCGTACCCGGTGAGCAGGACTACCGCAACAAGGGTGTCTCCTTCTGCCCACACTGCGACGGCCCGCTGTTCAAGGACAAGCCGATCGCCGTGGTCGGCGGTGGCAACTCCGGTGTCGAGGCCGCCATCGACCTGGCCGGGGTCACCGAGAAGGTCACCGTGATCGAGTTCCTGGACGACCTGAAGGCCGACGAGGTGCTGTTGGACAAGCTGCACAGCCTGCCCAACACCGCCGTCCTCACCGGCGCCCGGACCACCGAGGTGCACGGCGACGGTGGACAGCTCACCCGGATCTCCTATGAGGACAGGGAATCCGGCGAGCAGCGCACCCTGGACGTCAACGGTGTGTTCGTGCAGATCGGGCTGCTGCCCAACACCGAATGGCTGGTGGACAGTGGTGTCGAGCTGTCCGAGCGCGGCGAACTGGTGATCGACGAGCGTGGCCGGACCAATGTGCCCGGCATCTACGGTGCCGGTGACTGCACGGTGGTGCCGTTCAAGCAGATCGTGGTCGCCGAGGGGACCGGTGCCACCGCGGCCCTGTCCGCCTTCGACCATCTGATCCGCACCGCGGCCCCGGAGCCGCGGGAGAGCGTCAGCGTCTGATCCGGCGGCGCTCGGCGACCGCATCGGCGGTCGCCTGCAGCGCCTGCTGGGTGGCGTCGAAGCGGCGCTGGGCGAGCGCGACGAACAGACAGTCGACGATCGTCAGCTGCGCCAGCCGGGAGGCGGTCGCACCGGCGCGGAAGGTGGTCTCGCGGGCGGCGGTGAGCAGGTTGTGCTGGGCGACCTCGGTGACGGGGGAGCGCGGCACATTGGTCACCGCGACCGTGGTCGCCCCGCGCCGGGCCGCCAGCGCCAGGCAGTCGACGGTGTCGACGGTGGAACCGCTGTGGGTGAAGGCGATCGCGACGTCCCCGGGTTCCAGCAGGGCCGCCGAGGTGAGCCCCAGATGGGAATCGGTGAAGGCCATCGCGAGCACGCCGATCCGGTGCAGCTTCTGCAGCAGGTCACCGGCCACCACCCCGGAGGCGCCGACACCGTAGAGGTCGATCCGCCGCGCACTGTTCATCGCGGTGACCACCGCCTCCACCACCGGAACCGACACTGTGGCGACGGTGTCCTTGACCGCCTGCACGTCGGCGGCGGCGATCTTGCGCATCACCGACGCGAGATCGTCGCCGGCGGCGATGTCACCCTCCGGCTCGGGCCGGTCGAACTCGCGGACCGCCACCTCCGAGGCGAGCGCCTGCCGCAGCTCCCGATAACCCGAATAGCCCAGCTCGTGGGCCAGCCGGACCACCGTGGACTGCGAGGTGCCGGCGGCCGTCGCCAACTCGGAGATGGTCCGCGCGGCCGCCGCCGGCGGATCGGCGAGGATCTGCTCGGCCACCTCGCGCAGCGCGGGGTGCAGCGACGGCAGCCGGGCCCGCATCCCGACGGTGACCAGCGGCCCGTTCATGGCCGCTTCCCCCGATCCCGCAACCGGGCCACCGCGGTCCGGATCCCGGTCGGGTCGCCGGCCCGGTTCGCCGCCGGGGGCAGCTCGTCCAGCACCGCGGCCGCCGCCTGGACCGAGCAGCCCGACCGCAGCGCGGTGAGCGCCAACCGGACGTCGCCATCGGCCGCCGCGAGCACCTCGGCGCAGCGCTCCACCGGCTCCCCGCTGCCCTGGACCAACATCCGCAGGGAGCGGGCCCGCAGCTTCTCGTTGGTCGGCAGCATGTCGATCATCAGATTCGAATAGACCTTGCCCAGGCGCACCATCGCGGCCGTGGACAGCGTGTTCAGCACCAGTTTCTGCGCGGTCGCCGCCTTCATCCGGGTCGACCCGGTGATCACCTCGGGTCCGGTGTCCACCAGGATCGCCACCTCGGCGTACGCCGCCAGCGGCGCCTTCGGGTTGGCGGCGATCAGCACCGTCGACAGCCCGCGGTCCCGGGCCGCGGCGAGCGCACCGCGCACATAGGGGGTGCGTCCGCTGGCCGCCAGCCCGATCACCACATCATCGGCGCCGGCCTCGGCGACCGCCCGCGCGCCCGCCTGGGCATCGTCCTCGGCGCCTTCGACGGCCTGCATCATCGCCCCCGGCCCACCGGCCAGATGCGGGACGAAGCGGTCCTCGCCGACGCTGTAGGTCGGCAGCAGTTCGACCGCATCGAGCACCCCCATCCGACCGGAGGTGCCCGAGCCGACGTAGTGCACCCGGCCGCCGGTGGACAGTGCGGCCACCACCAGGTCGACCGCCTCGGTGATCGCCGGTGCCACCGCCTGCACCGCGGCCGCCACCCCCGCGTCCCCGGCCAGGATGGTCTGCACCACCGCCTGGCTGTCCCGGGTGTCCAGATCGATCGAATCGGGGTTGACCTGTTCGGTGCTCCAGTCGAGCGGGGTGGTGGCGGTCATGACCGGATTCCTTTCATCGGTGACCCAGCAGGGCCTCGACGGCGGCCCGGGCGTTCGGGCGGGCGGCACCATGGCTGCAAATGAGGCGTACCTCGGCGGGTGCGGCCGCGGCGACCCCGGTGTGCAGCACCACCGGATCCGGATGGCGCTCCCGCAACGCGGCCAGCGCCCGGGCCTCGGCCGGGTCGGCGCCGGCGGTCAGCACCAGCAGCGGCGCGTCCGGCTCGACCCGTTCCGGCCCGCCGTCCAGGCGTACCCCGGGCCAGACCTGGCGCAGTGCCTCGGCGAGCGGCCCGGCGGTGTTCCCGGCGGCCAGATTGTGCCGCCGACGCAGATCGATCACGACCGGGTCGGCGGCCTGACCGGGATCGCGGCAGAGCACCGGATCACCGCGGCGCCACAGCGCCTGCCGGGCGATCTGCAGCCCGAGTTCGTCGAGTTCGGCGGTGATCGCGCGGACCGCCATCGGTGAGTACGCCGCAGCGGGCCGGTGCAGCGCCCGGTTGCGGGCGGCCGAGGCGGCCAACGCCGCCGCCGAGAGCCGCCCCTCGGCCAGCGCCTGCTCGATGGCCTGCTCGGCCTCGATCAGCGCGGCCTCCGGCTCCCGGTTCTGCGGGGCATCCAGGCAGACCAGATCTGCCCCGGCCTGCAACGCCCGGACGCACGCCTCACCCAGCGGCCAGCGGTCGCTGATCGCGGCCATCCCGAGCGCGTCGGTGATGATCGGCCCGCTGAATCCGGCCGCGCGCAGCCGTTCGGTGGACCAGGCCGACACCGACGCGGGCTCGGGGCCGAGCGCCGGCACCACGACATGGGCGGTCATCACCGAATCCATTCCGGTGGCGGCGAACGGTGCCTCGTCGCGGCGGGCCAGCAGTTCGGCGGGGACATCGACGACGGCCGCACCGACGTGGCTGTCGCTGCGGGTGTCGCCATGCCCCGGGTAGTGCTTGCCGCAACTCGCCACCCCGGCCGCGGCCAGGCCCTCGGCGTACGCCCGCCCGTGCCGGGTGACCAGCTCGGGATCCGCGCCGAAGCTGCGTACCCCGATCACCGGATTGTCCGGTTCGCTGGCCACATCGAGGACCGGGGCCAGATCGAGATCGATGCCGGCCTGGCCGAGCAGCCCGCCGAGCAACTGGGCGGCGCGGCGGGTCAGATCGGGGTCGTCGAGGGCGCCGAGCGCGGCCGCCCCGGGTAGGCTCGAACCGGTGTCGGCCTGCAGCCGGGTGACAGCCCCGCCCTCCTCGTCGACGCCGATCACCAGGTCGGCCCGCTCGGCGCGGAGCGCGTCGGTGAGCGCGCGGGTGGTGGCGACATCGGGGGTGTTCTCGGCGAACAGCAGCACTCCGGCCAGTCCGGCGCGGATCCGGGTCCGCAACCAGTCGGGCACGGTCGTGCCGGACACTCCGGGCAGCAGAACGCCGAGCGCGGCACTCAAGGGCCCACCTCCCTGTGGATCCGGTGCAGTGGAACAAACTTCTGCAGATTCGGCAGTGAAGAGAAGTTAACACTATTTGCTCGTTCGGGTTGTGATGGAATCGTCCGGAAGCTGAACGAGAGGGTGGCGGGCGTGGCGGTACTGCTTGGTGTGGACCTGGGAGGCAGCTCGATCCGGGCGGTGCTGACCGACGAGAACGGCCGGCTGCTCGGGCAGGGTCGCTCCGCCGGGGGCAATCTGCGCAGCTCGGTCGGTGACCCGGCCGGCAATCTGAAGCTGGCCACCCGGGGTGCGCTGCTCGGCGCCGGGCTGACCGGCGCGGAGGTGACCGCGGTCGCCATCGGCGCCGCCGGGGCCGCCGAGGCGCGCGGTTTCGAGGTGGCCCAGCTGCTCGCCCGCGGCCTGCACCAGGCCGGTGTCAGCAGGTCGCCGATCGTGGTGCCGGACACCGAGATCGCCTATCGCGCGGTCGCCGAGACCGGGGACGGGGTGCTGCTGCTCGCCGGGACCGGGGCGATCGCGGTCCGGCATCGTCGCTGGGTGACCGCGGTACGCCGGGACGGGCTCGGCTGGCTGCTCGGTGACCTGGGTTCGGGTGCCTGGCTGGGGCTGGCCGCGCTGCGGGCGGTCGCCGCCGACCTCGACGCCCGCGGCCCGCGGACCACACTCACTCCGGCGCTGCTGGCCCGGTTGGATGTGACGACCGAGAGCGCGAGCGATCCGCGGCAGGGGTTGATCCGCGCCGTCGACGAGCTGCGGCCGGCCCAGTTCGCCGCGCTCACCCCGCTGCTGGCGGACCATGCCGACGACCCGGTCGTCAGCGCACTGTTCGACCAGGCGGCGGGGCTGCTCTGGGAGACCGTCGAGGCGCTCGGCCTCACCGCCGATGACGAGCTCGTGCTCGCCGGCGGGCTGCTGGCCGGTGGCCCGGTACGCGAGCGGATCGAGACCCGACGTCCCGGCGTACGCCACGCCGCGCACCCGGTCGTCGGGGCGTGCGCGCTGGCCGCCGCCGCGGCCGATCTCACCCTGGACCGGGAAGCGCTGACCGCCGCCCTGCGCTGATCATCCCCCGTTGGATTTGCATCTCCTCAGGATCTGACGTTCTATGGATGGTCGCAATTTCAACCATCCCCGGAAGGAATCCGTGAGCAGCACTCAGCACGAGATCGAGCAGTCGGCCCCCGAAACCGGCTCCAAGCGCCCGCTCTGGCCGGTCTTCGGACCCGCCGCCGGCATCATCGCGCTCGTCGTGATCGCCGCCGTGATCGGTGGCGGTGGGTTCTCCGATGCCCTGAAGACGATCAATACCGCGGTGACCGCCAGCATCGGCTGGTACTACGTGCTGATCGTCACCGGATTCGTCCTCTTCGCCGTGGTGGTCGCGGCCTCCCCGCTCGGCCGGATCCGGCTCGGCGCCGATGACGACGAGCCCGAATACGGCACCCTCAGCTGGATCTCGATGCTGTTCGCCGCCGGCATGGGCATCGGCCTGGTCTTCTGGGGTGCGGCCGAGCCGCTGAACCACCTGGCCAACCCCCGTCCCGATGTCGCCGAAGCCGGCGCGCCGGCGATCGCGCAGCGGGCGATGACGCAGACCCTGCTGCACTGGGGCGTACACGCCTGGGCCATCTATGCCGTCGTCGGTCTCGGGGTGGCGTACGCCGTGCACCGTCGCCGCCGGCCGATCTCGATCCGCTGGGCGCTGGAACCCCTGCTGGGCAAGCGCATCGTGCAGGGCCCGGTCGGTCACGCGATCGACGTCGCCGCCATCGTCGGCACCCTGTTCGGTGTCGCCAGCTCGCTCGGCCTCGGTGTCACCCAGATGTCTGCCGGTCTGCAGAGCCTGGGCATCCTGCCGGACAACGAGATGGTCCAGCTGGTGCTGGTCGTCGCCATCACCGCCATCGCCACCTTCTCGGTCCTCTCCGGCCTGGACAAGGGCATCAAGTGGCTCTCCAACTTCAACATGGTGCTCGCCGCGCTGCTGGTGCTGGCGGTGCTCGCGCTCGGCCCGACGCTGTTCGTGCTGCGCGAGTTCGTGCAGTCCATCGGCTCGTACGCCCAGCAGTTCGTCGGACTGAGCTTCTCCACGCTGCCCTACTACGGCGCCTCCGGTGAGGAGTGGCTGGGTTCCTGGACCACCTACTACTGGGGTTGGTGGATGGCCTGGGCGCCGTTCGTCGGCGTCTTCATCGCCCGGATCTCCAAGGGGCGCACGGTTCGCGAGTTCGTGGTCGGTGTCCTGGTGGTACCGACCCTGCTCACCACCGCCTGGTTCTCCATCATCGGCGGCACCGCGCTCTATCAGCAGGTCACCAACGGCGGCCTGATCACCGACGGCTCGGTGTCCACCAATGAGGCGCTGTTCTCGGTCCTGGACCGGCTGCCCGGCGGTGCCCTGCTCGGTGGTGTCGCGGTGCTGCTGGTGCTGGTCTTCTTCGTCACCAGCTCCGACTCCGGGTCCTTCGTGGTGGACATGATCAGCCATGGTGGCAACCAGCATCCGCCGGTCTGGTCTCGGGTCTTCTGGGCCACCATGGAGGGCCTGATCGCGGCGGTGCTGCTCTGGGCCGGTTATCGCGCGGGCAGCGCCAGCGGTGGGCTGAATTCCCTGCAGACGATGGCGATCATCGCCGCCGCGCCGTTCTCGGTGGTGATGATCCTGATCTGCATCAGCCTGTGGAAGGCGCTGTCGCGCGATGTCCGCCGGGTGCGCGCGGTCGAGTCGCGGATCTTCCGCCGCGAGGTCACCCTCGAGGTCGCCGAGGCGCTGGAGTCGGAGTCCCCCGCGGGTTCGCACGCGGCCCGGAACGGGAAGCCGGATCAGCAGTCGCCGCGTCCCGCTCCGCCAGGCGGATCACTGCGCTGAGGGAGCGTGGCCCCGGCCCCTGCGCGCCGAGCTCGTCGTTGCGGTTGTTCATCGGGCAGTTCGGCTGGCTCAGGCAGCCGCAGCCGATGCACCCGGTGAGGCCGTCGCGCAGCTCGATCAGCGCCTCGATGCGCAGCTCCAGCGAGTCGTGCCAGGCCTCCGACAACCGCTGCCATTCGGCACGGCTCACCGGGCGGTCGTGCGGGATGGGTTCCAGCGAGGCGGCGATCTCGGTCAGCGACATGCCGACCGCCTGGGCCGCCCGGATCACCGCCAGCCGGCGGAGCACGTGGCGGGGATAGACGCGCCGATTGCCCGGGGTGCGATGCGCCTTGATCAGGCCGCGTTCCTCATAGAACCGCAGCGCCGAAGCGCTCACCCCCGAGCGCCGGGTCACCTGGCTCATCGTCAGCTCGCTCATCGTCGGATCCTCCCGATCAGGTCTTGACTTCAAGTTAACTCTAACTTGAAGAGTGGGGGTTGACGACCCCCGCCCGGGGGCACCGACGGAAGGCTCGATGATGACCCTCACCCTGATCACCGGAGCGACTGCCGGACTCGGTCGCGCGCTCGCGATGGCGCTCGACGAGGCCGGTCACCGACTGATCCTCACCGGCCGCGATCCGGAGCGGCTGCGGACGCTGCGGTTGGCGCTGCCCGACGCCCTGCTGGTACCCGGCGATGTCACCGATCCCGCGCACCGGCTGGCATTGGTCGAGGCGGTCGGCGACCGGCCGCTCGATGTGCTGGTGCACAACGCCAGCGACCTCGGCCCGAGCCCGATGGTGCCGCTCGCCGACCTGACGCCGGATCGCTTCCGGGTGATCCTGGAGGCGAATGTGGTGGCCCCGCTGGCGCTCACCGGGAGTCTGCTGCCGGCGCTGCGGCGGGCAGTGGCCCCGAGCCTGGTGACGATCTCCTCCGATGCGGCGGTCGAGCACTACGAGACCTGGGGCGGGTACGCCGCCAGCAAGGCGGCGCTGGATCGGCTCGCGGGCACCTGGGCGGTGGAGGAGCCGCGGCTGCGGGCGTACGCCGTCGACCCGGGGGACATGCGGACCGCGATGCACCAGGCCGCGTTCCCGGGGGAGGACATCTCGGACCGCCCACTGCCGGAGGAGGTCGCCGTGCCGGGAATCCGTGCCCTGTTGGGATCCCGGCCGGCGAGCGGTCGGTACCGGGCGGCCGAGCTGGCTGGTTCCGCGCGGACGGAGGGGGTCGCATGAGCCGGCTCGCGCTGCGGCCCAGCACGACGTTCGGCGGGCGTACGCCCGGGTTCGCGGACCGGCCGATCGAGGCCGATGCCAGGTCGCGGGATGCGGTCCGGCTGCTGGTGGCAGCCGGGCCGTTCATCCGGCATCGCCGATTCGGCGACCTGGTTGACGAATTGCGGCCCGGTGACGTGCTGGTGGTGAACACTTCGGCCACCGTCAATGGCGAGGTCGACGCGAGCTGGCGCGGGATGCCGATCGTGCTGCACGCCACCGAGGGGCCGTTCGGTGACTGGGTGGTCGAGCTGCGCAGTGCGCCCGATGCGGGGCGCTCGATCCTCGATGCGGCACCGGGGGATCACGTGGCGATCACCGAGGGTCCCGGTCTGCGGTTGCTCGCACCTCATCCCCACCGGTCGTCGCCGACGGGGGAGGGGAATCGGCTCTGGCGCGCCGAGGCCGAGGGTGGTCTGCGGACGCTGCTGGATGCGGTGGGCCGGCCGATCGCCTACGGCTACCTGGCCGGTCGCTGGCCGCTGGCGGCGTACCAGACGGTCTTCGGTCAGGTGCCCGGCAGTGCCGAGATGGCCAGCGCCGGGCGGCCGTTCACCGATGCGCTGGTGCAGGCGCTGCTGCGGCGTGGCGTGTTGATCGCGCCCGTGCTGCTGCATACCGGTTTCTCCTCCCAGGAAGCCGGCGAGGGGCCGCAGCCGGAGCGCTTCGAGGTCGGCCCGGCGACCGCCCGGACCCTCAACCTGGCACGCCGCAGCGGCGGCCGGGTGGTCGCGGTCGGCACCACCGCCACCCGTGCCGTCGAATCCGCGGTCGTCGGTGGCCGCGTGGTGGCGAGCCGCGGCTGGACCGATCGGGTGGTCACCCCCGCGGAGCCGCCCCAGATCGTCAACGGCCTGATCACCGGCTGGCACGATGCCGGCGCCTCCCACCTGCTGCTGGTCGAGGCCATCGCCGGCGCCGAGAAGACCCAGCGCGCCTACGACGCCGCGCTTGCCGAGGGGTACGCCTGGCACGAGTTCGGCGACTCCTGCCTGATCCTGTGAGGGTTGATTCCCGTTGATGGTGGTTGGCTGGAGCGGGACCGCCCATGCCGTGGACGGATTCAGGGCCGGTCGCGGCCGATCAACTGCCATCCGTTCCGGCCGCGTCCGAGAACAAAGAGATCGCAGCCGGGTATGTCGTCGCCGTCGACCGGCAGATCCGGATGGCCGGCGGCGATGCTGCCCAGGACCGAGATGATGGCTCCCCCGTGGCTGATCGCGACGACCGTCGCTCCCCTGGCCCGTGCCGAGATGGCGTCCAGAACGGTGAACATTCGTCGTGCCACCGCATGTCCGTCCTCCCCGCCCGGAATGCCGGCCGAGAGATCTCCGCGGAGCCATTGCTGCTGCAGTGGCTCGAACAGGGCGGGGTTGTAGGGGCGGCCACGCTCGTCACCCACGTCGTACTCCTGCAGCCCGACCTTCACCTCGACGGGAAGGGCCAGGGCGCTCGCAGCGATCTCGGCCGTCTGCACGGCACGCGAGAGCTCTGAGGAGACGATTCGGACCGGCTGAAAGGACGCCAGCCTGCGGCCCAGGCGTCGTGCCTGGTCTCGTCCCGTGGGGGTGAGGCTGCCACCGCTGTCGCCGCTTCCGTCGGTTTCGTACGCGGCCTCGCCATGGCGGACGAGGATCACTCGCGTCCGGATCGATGCGTCGTCGCCCATGCCCAAGGACGCTAGTCGGACCTACTCGCTCCGGGAATACCCGGGCCATTCCCGGAGTTGAGTCTATGTGGCTCAAGTTGGGTGGACCGACGGCCGAGCTTTCGGCATAGTTGAATCCGCATGGCTCAACTCGAGCCCCCTTCACCTTCGAACTGACCCTTCTCACCAGCAGAGGACGTATGGACACGAGCAAACTGACCACGATGAGCCGGGACGCGATCTCGGCGGCGGTGCGGACGGCGCTGACCGAGGGCAACCCCCAGGCGGAGCCGGAGCATCTGCTGTCGGCACTCTTGACGATCCCCGGTAACACCTGCGCTGCCCTGCTGGGTCAGGTCGGTGCCGATTCGAAGGTCGTCGAGCAGGCGGCCCAGAGCGCCATCTCCAAGCTCCCGTCGACCCACGGGTCGACGGTCTCCAATCCGACCATGTCGGGCGCGCTCGCGCGCGTGCACGCGGAGGCGGAAAATCTGGCGCAGAAGCTGGGTGACCAGTACGTCGCGACCGAGCACCTGCTGATCGCGCTCGCCAAGGTGAAGTCGAATGCCCAGGCGATCCTGGACCAGGCCGGTGCCAACCCGGACAAGCTGACCAGGGCCTTCAACGAGGCCCGGGGTGATAAGCGCGTCACCTCCCCCGAGGCCGAGGGCACCAACGGTGCGCTCGACCAGTATTCGATCGACCTCACCGAGTCGGCGCGCTCCGGCAAGCTCGACCCGGTGATCGGCCGCGACTCGGAGATCCGTCGGGTGGTCCAGGTGCTGAGCCGGCGGACCAAGAACAACCCGGTGCTGATCGGTGAGCCGGGCGTCGGAAAGACTGCTGTGGTTGAAGGTCTGGCCCAGCGCATCGTCGCCGGTGACGTGCCGGATTCGTTGAAGGGCCGCAAGCTGGTCTCCCTCGACCTCGGTGCGATGATCGCCGGTGCGAAGTATCGCGGTGAGTTCGAGGAGCGCCTCAAGGCGGTGTTGAACGAGATCAAGGAGGCCGAGGGGCAGGTCATCACCTTCATCGACGAGCTGCACACCGTGATCGGTGCCGGCAAGGCCGAGGGGTCGATGGACGCCGGCAACATGCTGAAGCCGATGCTGGCCCGCGGTGAGCTGCGGATGATCGGTGCCACCACGCTGGATGAGTACCGCGAGAACATCGAGAAGGATCCGGCGTTCGAGCGCCGCTTCCAGCAGGTCTATGTCGGTGAGCCGAGTGTCGAGGACACGATCGCGATCCTGCGTGGGCTGCGGGAGCGTTACGAGGCGCACCACAAGGTCGCCATCACCGACGGCGCGCTCGTTGCCGCGGCCTCGCTGTCGAACCGCTACATCACCTCCCGCCAACTGCCGGACAAGGCGATCGACCTGGTCGACGAGGCCGCCTCGCGGCTGCGGATGGAGATCGACTCCTCCCCCGAGGAGATCGACCAGCTGCGCCGCAACGTGGACCGGATGACCATGCAGCAGCTGGCGCTGGCCAAGGAGGACGACCCGGCGTCGAAGGAACGCCTCGCCCGCCTGGAGGAGGAGCTCGCCAACGCCAAGGAGGAACTGCGCGGTCTGGAGGCCCGCTGGGAGGCGGAGAAGTCCGGCCTGAACAAGGTCGGTGAGCTGAAGCAGCAGATCGATGAGCTGCGCAGCGAGGCCGAGCGGGCGCAGCGCGAGGGCGATCTGACCCGTGCCTCGGAGTTGCTCTACGGCCAGATTCCCAACCTGGAAAAGCAATTGGCGAAGGCCGATGCCGAGGAGGCCGAGGCCAAGCCGATGGTGTCGGAGGAGGTCAGCGCGTCCGACATCGCCGAGGTGGTGTCCGCCTGGACCGGCGTACCGGTGGGGCGGATGCTGCAGGGTGAGTCGGAGAAGCTGCTGTCGATGGAGAATCACCTTGCGCAGCGGCTGATCGGCCAGAAGGCGGCCGTGCAGGCCGTTGCGGATGCGGTACGCCGGTCGCGCGCCGGGATCTCGGATCCGAACCGGCCCACCGGTTCGTTCCTCTTCCTCGGCCCGACCGGTGTCGGCAAGACCGAGCTGGCGAAGTCGTTGGCGGAGTTCCTCTTCGACGACGAGCAGGCGATGGTCCGCATCGACATGAGCGAGTACTCCGAGAAGCACTCGGTGTCCCGGCTCGTCGGTGCGCCTCCCGGCTATGTGGGTTACGAGCAGGGCGGTCAGTTGACCGAGGCCGTGCGGCGGCGCCCCTACACCGTGGTGCTGCTCGATGAGGTGGAGAAGGCCAATCCCGAGGTCTTCGACATCCTGCTGCAGGTGCTGGACGACGGTCGGCTGACCGACGGCCAGGGGCGTACGGTCGATTTCCGGAACACCATCCTGATCCTGACCTCGAACCTGGGCTCGCAGTTCCTGGCCGACCCGAAGCTGGATCCGCAGACCAAGAACGATGCGGTGATGGAGGTCGTGCGCAAGTCGTTCAAGCCGGAATTCCTCAACCGGCTTGACGAAGTGGTGATGTTCGACCCGCTGGGCATCGAGGATCTGACCAGCATCGTCGACATCAACCTGCAGCGCCTGAACGAGCGGATGGCCGATCGCCGGATCAAGGTCGACGTGTCGGATGCCGGCAAGGAGTGGCTGGCGATGACCGGTTTCGACCCGGTCTATGGTGCCCGTCCGCTGCGTCGGCTGGTGCAGAACACCATCGAGGATGCCCTTGCCCGCAAGGTGCTCTCCGGTGAGGTGCTCGAGGGCGACACGGTGAAGTTCGACCGCTCCGACGACGAGGACGGCCTCGTCGTGGTCGGCGAACCCAAGGCCGTCACCGCCTGACACCCCCGCACGCTCCTCGAGTAGGCCGCTTGCGGCCGTGTCGAGAGGAGCCCGATCACAACCTTCCGGGCCGTCACCGCCAAGGTGGCGGCCCGGAGTGCCACGGACTGTTCCCGGCGTACGCCGATCCGCAACCGTCCGCGCTGGACGCCGCCGCGCGGGCTCGTCGTCACGACCTCACCGGGCAGGGGTGGCAGGTGAGCATCTGGACCGCACCGGTCGCCGCGTGGTTGACCGGTGACGCGTGGCAGGCCGAGCTGCGCCGGATGCTCGACTCCATCGTCGAGCAGGGTGCCGAGGTGGCCTGGCTGGCGAGCGAGGGGGCCCCGTGCGCCGACCCACCGTGGTTGTTCGATCCGGCCGAGATGAGCGGTGGCGTCTACGGCTTCCTGACCGGTGACGGTCGCTACTCCTGCCCGCTCGATCCGGGGCAACCGTGGGCGGTGGTCTCCGACGACGAGCTGGAAGCGGTACGCCGGGCCGCGCCACTCTCGCGGTCCTAGGCGGGCGAGCGCAACAACGAGAAGGGCCTGCTGTCTTTCGCTCTCAGCCACTGCCAGTTGCGTCATCTGGATAATAGCATTAACTTAAAAGTGATAGGGAGTAACCAAGGAGTTGAAACGAAGTGCGAGATGTCCGATATGTCAGCCGCGGTGACGCCGGTTGGATCGCCTCCGAGCTCCAGGGTCCCGACTCTGGTCCACTGGTGGTCCTGTCACCGGGCCTGGGGGACACCCGCGCGACGTATCGATTTCTGGTCCCTCTTCTTGTCGACGCGGGATATCGGGTGGCAACGGTTGATCTTCGCGGTCACGGCGAGTCGAGCACGGGGTGGGCGTCCTACAGCCGCAGCGACGCGGCGGACGACCTGGCAGCGGTCATCGAGTCTCTGGACGAACCCGCCGTCCTGGTCGGGCAGTCCTTCTCCGGCGGATCGGCGACGATCGCGGCGGCAACCCGCCCCGACCTGGTCCGGGCGATCATCGAGATCGCACCGTTCACTCGCCCACCGTCCTTCAGCCTGGGGGCGCTGATCCGCAACGATCACGGCTACCGCAAGGGTGCGTTGCTCCTCGCGCGATTCGCGATCTCCGGAAGTGTGCGAACGTGGGCGAAGTACCTGGATGTCGCCTATCCCGGGGTGAAGCCAGCTGACTGGAACGAGTGGCTCCCGGCTCTTCTTGACAACCTGCGAGAGCCTGGCCGAATGGCTGCGGCACGCGCGATGCTGCAGTCGCGGCCGACGGACGCGGCGGCGTCCTTGGCCGAGGTCCGCTGTCCTGCGTTGATCATCATGGGTACCGACGACTCCGACTTCGCTGATCCTCCCGCAGAAGCCGCCGGCATCGTGGAGGCCATGCCGCCCGGCGTCGGGCGGATCGCGATGATCGATGGAGCCGGGCACTACCCGCACGCCCAGTACCCCGAACAGACCGCCGATGCGGTGATCGCTTTCCTGCAGAATGCCCTGCATGCCTAGAGCCGGACTCACCACTGCTGCCGTTGTCGAAGCCGGCTGCTCACTGGCCGACGAAGTCGGCCTCGACAGTCTCAGTATGGCCTCGCTGGCCGAACGCCTCGGTGTGCGAACACCCGCGCTGTACAAGCACATTGACGGGTTGGGAGGCCTGCGCCACGCGATTGCCGTGCGCGGGATGAACCAGATGGCCGAGCTGCTGGAGGAAGCAATACAAGGCTCCTCCCGTAAGGACGCAGTTCGGGCGATTCTCGCCAGTACGCGCATCTACCTTCGGTCGCATCCGGGCATGTATGCGGCCACCTTGCGCGAGGAGCTGGGAGACCAGAGTGACCCGTTGTTGGCCGCCTCCACCCGAGTGGTGACGTGCCTGCGCGCCGCCCTGGCCGGTTACGACATCGCCGAAGCCGACCTCGACCACGCAGTGCGGACCGTGCGGTGCACCGTCCACGGATTTGCTCAGCTCGAAGCCGAGAACGCATTCCACTGGGATGCGAACGTTGCGGACAGCGTCGAGTACCTGACCGACTTCATCGACCGCGGCTTGGGCGGCGGAGGCCATCCGCCCCACGATGAGAAGCGACCAATCGATCGGAGGTCTTGATGCACAAACTCTTGGTCCTGTATCCCGAACCCGTCGACCCCGAGCAGTTCCGCGCGTACTACGTGGATAACCACTTACCCCTGGTCAGGCAGATGCCTGGGTTGCTCGCATGCCGCTACAGCTTCGACGTGGCATCAACCGTGGGCGAAACGCCCTACTTCGCTGTGTTCGAGGCGGACTTCGCAGACGAGGCAGCGATGATCGAGTCGAGACAGTCCGCCGTAGGCAGGCAGGTCGCTGCCGACGTTGCCAACTACGCCACCGGAGGGGCGGTCGTGGTTCACTACTCGGCGCAGAGCGCCATGCGCTGACCGCCCTCAGGTATGGCACGGCCAGGACAGGTTGACTGAGGTCAGCGGTTCGGAACAAACTCACTCGACCCGGGTGTTCCTCCTCCATGACCAGTGATGTCGAGACGACACCAGCACCCGCGGCCGCGTCCGGTTCGATCGGCGACAAGGCGATGGGCTTCCTCGCCTTCGTGGATCACACCGGGATCGCGCGCAGCGGGACGCGTTCCCAAGGCCTGGACGACGGGATCGACCTCTTCCAGCGCGCCGAGGGGATGGGGCTCGATGCCGGCTACGTGCGGCACCGGCACCTGCAGGCATACCTCTCCGCGCCCCTGCCCTTCCTGGCCGCTGTCGGCATGCGAACCAGCACGCTCCGGCTCGGTACCGCGCTGATCCCGCTGCGGTTCGAGAATGCCGGCCGGCTCGCCGAGGACATCGCCACCACCGATCTGCTCACCGGCGGGCGGCTGCACATTGGCATGGGGTCGGGGTACGCCAAGCAGGACGCGGTGAACGTGCGCGCCTTCGGTGCGGTGGGTGATGTCCGCGAGAAGGTCGATGCGACGCTCGCCGATGTGATCTCATTCCTCGACGGTGAGGTCGTCTCGGTGGCCGATGAGTTCTTCGAGACCGAGGACGAGGGCACCGAGTTGGTGGTGCGTCCGCAGGCGCCGACGGTACGCTCCCGGCTCGCCTATGGTGCGGGTTCGGTGACGAGCGCCGAGATGGCCGGCCGGCTCGGGATCGGACTGCAGGTCTCCACTCTGGCGCCGACCGACGGTACGGGCCGGTCCTTCGAGGAACTGCAGCTCGAGGTGATCGACGCCTATCGGGCCGCGAGCCGGGAGGCCGGGTACGGGGACGGGCATGTGTCGGCGAGCCGGCAGGTGCTGCCGGTGACCGATCAGGGCGACCTGGTCGACTTCCAGTATCTGATCGATCGGGACCGCACCCGTCAGGAGGCGATGCTCCGCGAGGGTGGCGCCCCGTTGGGCGGCCGTCGCGCGATGTTCGGCCGCGTCGTCGCCGACGCTCCCGAGGTCGTCGCCGAGTTTCTCGCGGGCGATGTGGCGCTGCAGGCCGCCGACGAGGTCATCCTCGCGCTGCCCTTCGGACACCCGTACGAGGTGGTGCGGAAGATCACCGCCACATTTGGTGAACAGGTGGTGCCGCTGCTGCGCGAGGCGCGCTGAACTTCGGGCGCATCAATCCGGTAGGCGGAAGGCCCGCGCGGCGGTGACACCGGCGTTGAGGTCCCACTGCGGCGGGAACACGGCTGCGAGCTGCTCGACGGTCACCTCGGGGCCGGCCCGGACCAACTTCTCGATCGCGCCGCGATCGGCGACCATCGAGGGTTCCGCGAGCTCGGCCAGCCACTCGGCGATGTGCTCCACCGTGGAGTCGTGGTCCCTGGCCGGCAGGACGCCGTCGAATCCGTCGTCGACGTCATACGGGGCGCGGAGCCATTGGCCGTTCTCCCAGCCGTAGACGAAACCGATCCAGTCCTGTTCGCCGCCCTCGCGGTGCTCGGCGAGCGCTTCACCCCACCACTGGGGTGCACCGGCGAGGAGATCGGTCTCCGGTTCTTCGAAGTACTCGGCGGATCCCTCCCAGTAGGTCTCGCTGTACTCGTGATCCCTGCCGAACAGCAGCGCGCGCCCGCCCGGCAGCAACGCCATCCGGGCCCAGTTGCCGCCCCCGTCGTGGCAGTGGCGGATCCGCCCGCGGCCGTACGTGTCGTCATATCCCTGAGCCGCGTACAGCGCAGCCAGTGACGCCCAGCGGTGATTGAGGTTCGCGGGATTGTCGAGGTGGACCGGGACCAGGCTCATGGCCGAAGACTAGGCACCCACGGGTTCAGCCGGGGGAGCGCTGTCGGAATAGAAGCGGGAGAGCAGGGCATAGGCCCTGGTGCGGAAGGCGAGCAGCACGACGACGAGCATCACCAGCGAGGCCATCACGAAGACCGCCGCGATGCCGCGGGCCTCACCGGAACCGAGCAGCCAACCCCAGGTCGCCTTTCCGGAATCGCTGTTCATGTAGGGAATCAGCCAGAACTGGGCCAGCGGGCCGATCAGGAATGACGAGACCGGGGTCGATGCCGACTCGACGCTCTGCGCCAGGCCGAAGACCCGGCCCTGCCGATGCAGCGGCACCACCCGCTGGATGATCGTCTGCTCGGCCGCCTCGGCGGCGGGCATCATTGCCATGAACAAGAAGATGCCCACGGCGTACAACCACTGCCATTCGCGGATCGTGAACAGCATCCCCAGCAGGGCAACGCCGACATTCACCAGCAGCAGGGTACGGACCGGATTCTCACCCAGGCCACGCTTCGCGACGATCGCGCCGCCGACGATGAACCCCGTTCCGGTGACACCGAGCACGATGCCCCAGGCCTCCACCGGGAAGAGCGTCAGCCCATAGGGATCCATCAGCGCCATGAACACCCCGCCCACCAGATTGTTGAAACAGGTGAAGAAGATCAGCGCCATCAACCCCGGCACCGCGCGTACCGCGGTGATGCTGCCGGTCAGGTCGATCTTCTTGGTGCCGAGCTCGGGATCGTGGAACACGCCCTCCTCCGGGATCGCCACCGTGACCAGGTGCAGCAGCGCGAGCACGGTCAGCGTGATCGCGATCCCCAGCGTCCAACCCATCCCGAGCAGGCCGATCGCCAACCCGCTGAACACCGAGGTCAGCGTGAACGCGATGCCCTGCACCGCACCGACCAGGCCGTTCGCCTGCGGACGTTGCTCATCGGGCACCAGCAGCGTCACCGTCGTCGACAGGGCGATGTTGCGCAGGTTCTCCACCACCCCGCCGATCAGGATCACCCCGCTGAACAACCAGAACATCGGACCGGTCCAGTCGAGCAGAATCCTCTTGTCCACAACGAGATAGAGGATTCCGGCGATCAGGTACGCCACCGTGGTCACCAGGCTGGACGCGACCATCACACGCTTCTTCTTGTGCCGGTCGACCAGCACGCCGAACGGGATGCCGAGCAGCGCCACCAGCAGCATGTAGAGCCCACCGACGATCGCGGTCGCGAGCACCGACTTCGTCTCCAGATAGACCCAGAAGGTCAGTGCGAACCACAGGAAACTCGTCGTGACATTGGCGACGAGCGTGTTCGCGAGCACGCGATGGAACTGCCTCATGGGAGCAACGCTACGAGTGATCGGGGACATCCGCTTATCCATTTCTGCGCACCTGCTGTGGCGTGGAGGGGGTGGTACGCCGACAGTCCAGCAGGGGATGCGGACAGGTTCGGTCCGCGAGGGTGGTTGATCTCGTCTCGTCTCATCTCGACACGCTCACCCGGCTCCGCTTCGCTGCGCCGGGTGAGCTACTCGATGAACGTGGGGTCGCTGGCTCCGCTTCGCTGCGCCGGGTGAGCTACTCGATGAGCGGGTGGGGTGGCGGTGGGAGGATGAGGGCATGACCGTGCTCTGTGAGAACTGCGGCGTCGAGGCCGCGGATCCGTTGCCCGAGGTGTGCCCGATCTGCGCGGATGAGCGGGAGTTCCTCCCTGCCGACGGCGTGCAGCGCTGGGTCGAGCTCGACGAACTGCGACGCCTCGGTCATCGCACCGAGCTCAACCAGTTCGAGCCCGACCTCTGGGGCCTGGTCACCACCCCGAAGATCGGCATCGGGCACACCGGCCTGCTGGTGCGCACCCCGCACGGTGTGGTGCTCTGGGATCCGCCCGGTTTCGTCGACGAGGGGATCGCCGCCGAGATCCGCGGCCAGGGGCCGATCATCGCCGTCGTCCCCAGCCACCCGCACATGTACGGTCTGCAGCTCGAGTGGGCCGCGGCCCTCGGCGGCGTACCCGTCGTGCTCGCCGAAGCGGACCGGCAGTGGGTGCAGCGCACCGGGGACGCCCTCGACTTCTTCACCGACCACCGCGAACTCGCGCCCGGACTGGCCGTGCACCGCTTCGGCGGACACTTCGCCGGCAGCAGCGTGCTCGAATGGTCCGCCGGCGCCGAGGGCCGCGGCGCACTGCTGGTCGCCGACACCGTGATGGTGAACCCCGACCGGACGAGCGTCAGCTTCATGCGCAGCTACCCGAACCGGATCCCGCTCTCCGGTGCCACCGCCCGACGGCTGGCCGACCGGGTCGCCGAACTGCGGGCCGACCGGGCGTACAGCAACTTCGGGAACGTGCTCGACGCCGATCTGCAGCAGGCGGTACGCCGCTCGGCGGACCGGCATGCCGCCTGGTGCGCGGGGGAGTACGACGAGGGGGACTGAGGGGGCCTCTCGACACGCTCGCTGCGCGAGCTACTCGAGGATCGTGAGGAGCGGTCCAGAATCCGGTCCGGATTTCCGGGAATACCCAAGGCCTGCCTATAGTTCCATGGTTTGAGCCTATGACCATGGGTCCTCAGTGACCCCGTCCCAGACCTGGAGCTGCACTCATGTCCCTGACCGGACTACTCCTCGGCGCGTTGCTCGGCTTCGTGCTGCAGCGCGGCCGATTCTGCGTCACCGGTGCTTTCCGTGACGTGTTCCTCGCCCGCAAGACCCGCTGGCTGACCGCCTTCCTGATCGTGATCGCCGTGCAGAGCGTCGGCGTCTTCGCGCTGCAGTCCGCGGGCATCATCGAACTGTCGTTCAAGGCGCTGCCCTGGTTGGCGGTGATCGTCGGGTCGCTGATCTTCGGCATCTCGATCGTGCTCGCCGGCGGCTGCGCCACCGGCACCTACTACCGCGCCGGTGAGGGCCTGGTCGGCAGCTGGGTCGCGCTGGTGGCGTACGCCGGCTTCGCGGCGGTGATGAAATATGGCGTGCTGAAGCCCGTCAACGACGGGATGCGCGCCGAGACCGTCCCGGTGACCACCGTCCAGGACAGCCTCGGAATCTCGCCCTGGTTCCTGGTCGTGCTGCTGGTCGCCGGTGTCGGTTACCTCGCGTACCGGCAGCTGCGCAGCCAGCCCAAGCTGAAGGTCGCGACCCTGCCGCCGGAGAAGACCGGCCTGAACCACCTGCTCTTCGAGAAGGCCTGGCACCCGTTCGTCACTGCGGTGATCGTCGGCCTCATCGCGATCGCCGCCTACCCGCTCAGCTACGCCGCCGGCCGCCAGGCGGGCCTGGGGATCACCACCCCCTCGGCCAACCTGACCAGCTTCCTGGTCACCGGCAACACCGCCCGCATCGACTGGGGCGTCTGGCTGGTCGTCGGCATCCTGGTCGGTTCCTTCATCGCCGCCAAGGGCGCGGGGGAGTTCAAGATCCGGGTACCCGACTCCAGGACCATCGTCCGCTCCATCGCCGGCGGCGTCGGCATGGGCGTCGGCGCCTCGCTGGCCGGCGGCTGCACCATCGGCAACGCGATGGTCGAGACCGCCCAGTTCAGCTACCAGGGCTGGATCGCCTTCGCGCTGATGTTCCTCGGCACCGGCATCGGTGCCCGGCTGTTCATCACCGGCCGGCGCAGCAAGTCCGCCAGCGGTACGCCGCAGCAGGCCTTGGTGAACGCCTGAGCGGTACCCCTCGACGCGCGATCCATTGCTCCGCTCCGCTACGCATGGATCGCTACTCGGGGAATGGAAGTCCAAGCAGAAAAGGAGAATGACAATGTCCAAGCACGTACTCGAGACCGTCGGTGAGGTCTGCCCGTTCCCGCTGGTGGAGGCCAAGAAGGCGATCGCCGACCTCCCCAACGGCGACGAGCTGGTGATCAACTTCGACTGCACCCAGGCCACCGACTCGATCCCGCAGTGGGCGGCCGAGTCCGGCTACCCGGTGACCGACTACCGCAAGCTCGGTGACGCCGGCTGGACCATCACCGTCCAGAAGGCCTGACCCACATCTCCCACGGGGCATCCGGTTGAGCACCGGATGCCCCGGGTACAATTCCAGACGTTCTTCGCGGGAGTCCGAGGCATCGGGCTGAGAGGGGGCTGTGCCGCCCCGACCGTTGCAACTTGGTCCGGATCATGCCGGCGTAAGGAGAAGTCGATGGAATCACGCATCCTCTGCGGGTTCCGGGATTCCGAGCTCGACGCGATCGTCGTCGGTGCCGGGATCGCCGGACTCGCGGCCGCCTGGGGGTTGAGCCGGCGCGGTCATCGAGTGACGATCGTCAGTGATGACGCGGCCGATGCCGCCTCCCCGGTCGCCGGCGGCATGCTCGCCCCCGGTTCGGAACTCGACTACGGCGAGGACGACCTGCACGAATCGGCGGTCCGCAGCCTGGCCGCCTGGCCCGAATTCGCGGGCGAGATCGAGGAGCAGAGCGGGGCGTCGATCGGCTTCGGTACGCCCGGGACGCTGGCCGTCGCACTTGATCGCGACGAGGACGCGGTGCTCGCCCGGCACGCCGACCTGCTGCAGGATCACGGCATCGACCACGAGTTGCTGACCGGTCGCGAGGCCCACCGCGCCGAACCCGCGCTGCGCAGCCGGATCGCCGGGGCGCTGCGGGTGCCGGGGGAGGCCAGCGTGGTCCCTGAATCCGCACTCGCCGCCCTGCGCGCCGCGCTGGAGCAGCAGGGCGCCCGCTTCGCCACCGGCTCCGCCGAACTGCTCGGCGACCAGCACGGGGTGCACGGGGTACGCCTCGGCGGCGTTCCGATCACCGCCCCGGTGGTGGTGCTCGCGGCCGGCCATCGCTCCCGGACCCTCGCCGCCTCGATCGACCTGCCCGTCCCGGTCCGCCCGGTCAAGGGGGAGATCCTCACCCTGCGCCCCGACGCCGAGGTGCCGCAGGCCATGATCCGGGCCCGGATCGACAACCACCCGATCTACCTCGTGCCCCGCCCCGACGGCACCCTGCTCGCCGGTGCGACGACCTGGGACACCGGTGAGACAGACACCCGCCCCACCGTCCGCGCCGCCCTCGACCTGCTCGGCGCCGCCGCCGAACTGGTACCCGGCCTGCGGGACGCCGAGGTGGTCGCCCACCGGGTCGGGCTGCGGCCCGGTACCCCGGACAACCGCCCGCTGGTCGGACCGACCGAGGTGCCCGGACTGCTGCTCGCCACCGGCCACTTCCGGCACGGCTTCCTGCTGGCCCCCGAGACGGCCCGTCAGGTGGGTGACGCGGTGCTCGATCTGCGGGCACCGGAGGACGTGGCTTCGACTCGCTCGTCCCTCGCTCGCTCTGCCGACGTGGGGACCCGCTCGGACGATGTGGAGGTATGAGGATGCAGATCACCTTCAACGGGGAACCGACCACGGTGCCCGACGGCAGCACGATCGCCGACCTGCTGGAACAGCAGGAGTTGAGCGGCAAGGGCCTGGCGGTGGCCGTCGACGGTTCGGTGGCCGTGCCCTCGCAGTGGGCGACCACCACGATCCCCGAGGGTGCCGAACTCGAGGTGCTCCGACCGATGCAGGGAGGCTGACATGACCACCATCGAGAACCCCGCGGTTGCGGCTGCGGACACCTTCGAGCTCGCCGGGCGTACGCTGCGCTCGCGGCTGCTGCTCGGTTCCGGTGGCGCCTCCAGCCCAGCGGTGCTGCGGGCCGCCGTCGAGGCCGCGGAGAGCGACATCGTCACCGTCACCATGCGCCGGGCCGGCAGCACCGCCGGCAGCGGACTGATGGAGACCCTGGTCGATCTCGGCGTACACATCCTGCCCAACACCGCGGGCTGCCGCTCGGCCCGCGAGGCCGTGCTCACCGCCGAACTCGCCCGCGCCGCCCTGGACACCGACTGGATCAAGCTCGAGGTGGTCGCCGACGACCGCACCCTGCTGCCCGACGTGCTGGAACTCATCGAGGCTGCGGAAACCCTGACCCGCAAGGGATTCCGGGTGCTGCCCTACACCACCGACGATCCGGTGGTCGCCGCCCGGCTGCAGGACGCCGGTTGTGCGGCGGTGATGCCGCTCGGCGCGCCGATCGGCAGCGGACTGGGCATCCGCAACCCGCACGCGATCGAGCTGCTGCGCGAGGCCGTCCAGGTCCCGGTGATCCTGGATGCCGGCATCGGCACCGCCTCCGAGGCCGCCCTGGCGATGGAGCTCGGCTGCGACGCCGTGCTGCTCGCCACCGCCGTCACCCGGGCCGAACGCCCGGAGCTGATGGCAGCGGCGATGCGCGACGCGGTCCGGGCCGGGTACGCCGCCCGGCGCGCCGGCCGGATCCCGCGGCGCCGGCTCGCCCGGGCCTCCTCGCCCGAGCAGGGCCGGATGGGCACCTGAGGACTGGGCACCCGAGGACTGGGCAGGCGAGCGGCTGGGTAAGAGCGTGGATATGGCCAAGCAGCATGGAGAATCCGACGATGACAAGGCCCGGATCGGCCCCGCGGATCTGGGTATCGACCCGGCCGGGGGAGCGGACGACCAGCTGTTCAAATGGCTGGTCGCCTGCCTGCTGTTCGCGAATCCGATCAGTCAGGAGATCGCCGCGGCCGCCTTCGGTGCCCTCGACCGCGACGGGGTCCTCACCCCGAAGCGACTGGCCGAGGCCGACTGGCAGCACCTGGTCGACCTGCTGGGCGAGGGCCACTACAAACGCTACGACGAATCCAAGGCGCGCGAGCTGATCGCCCTGGGGCGCGATGTGCAGCAGCGCTACGACGGCCGGCTCGCCACGCTGCCCGAAGGCGCCGGCTCCCGCGGCGCGATCCTGGACCGGCTGCAGGAGTTCACCGGAATCGGGCCGAAGGCGGCCGAGATCTTCCTCCGCGAGACCGGTTGGCAGGGTTGACCAACGGCATCGATCAACGCCGGGATCGCAGCACCCGCAGGGTTTCCCGCAGCGCCTCCATCGAACCGTCATAGTTCGCCTGCGCCACCCCGATGAACAGGCAGTCCAGCACCAGCAGCTGCGCGGTCCGCGAGCCCAGCGCGCCGGAGCGGAACGGGTCCTCCCGCGCCGCGGTCAGCAGCACCACTTCGGCATGCTCGGTGATCGGCGACTCACCATGGTTGGTGAGCGCGATGGTCCGCACTCCACGCGCCCGGGCGAGCCGCAGAAACTCCACCGTGTCAACGGTTTCCCCCGAATGTGACACGCCGAGGGCCGCCCCGCCCGGGGGCAGCGCGGCGGCCGCCGTCCAAGCGGCGTGGGTGTCCGGCCAGAACAGCGCCGTCTGCCCGATCCGGGAGAGCTTCTGCTGCAGATCGTGCAGAACCACCGCCCCCGCACCCGCGCCGAAGAGGTCGACCCGGGCGGCACCGGAGATCAGCTCGATGGCCTCCGCCAGCGCACCGACATCCAGCGTCCGGACCGTGTCGGCCAGCGACAGCCAGGAGTTGGTGTAGACCTTCGCCACGATGTCGGGCAGGGAATCGCTGCGGTCGATGTCCCCGGTCGCCTCGGTGGTCGCTCCGGCCGCCTCGTCCCGGCGGGCGTCCAGGGTGAGGTCCATCCAGAACGCCTTGAAATGCCGATAACCGAGCCGCTGGAACAGGCGTACCACCGTCGCCGTCGAGGTCTCCGCCCGGGCGGCCACCGACGAGATGGTCGGATGCGGTTCCCCGCTGTCCGGCTCCAGGAAGACCCGCGCCACCCGGGCCTCGGCCGGTTTCAGCGAGGGGAGCAGAGCGCGCAACCGGATCGTCGCGGGCTTCGACTCGCTCGTTCCTCGCTCGCTCAGTCGGCGGGTGGGGGTCTCGCTCGTTCCTCGCTCGCTCAGCCGGCGGGTGGGGGTCTCGCTCGTTCCTCGCTCGCTCAGCCGGCGGGTGGGTGGCCGGGGTGACATCGTCCTCCGATCTCAGGTTGAAAACGATTCTTACATGTCTGACCAATTTTATGTAAGGTTCTTCCACCGGGGACCTGACCAAGGAGGATCTTGATGCCCGCCATGCGATCTACCGTCCGGCGGCTCGCCGCCCTCACTCTGCTCAGCGGCCTGGCCGTCACCGCGGCCGGTTGTGGCGGCGGAGGAGGGGCCGATGCCGGCAGTCAGGCACCCAGGGCCGCGGGCGCCCCCGGGGGCACCGCGGTCGTCGGCGTGACCACCGACCCGGACACCCTGGTGCCCTGGAAGGCGACCCAGTTCCAGGCCGTCAACGTGCTCCAGCAGCTCTATGGCACGCTCACCGAGTTCGACGAGAATCTGCAGGTGGTGCCGGGTCTGGCCGAGTCCTGGCAGGCCTCCTCCGACGGCAAGCAGGTCACGCTGAAACTGCGTCAGGGTGTGAAATTCGCTGACGGCAGTGCCTTCGACGCCACCGACGTGAAGCACTCGCTGGACAAGATCAAGGACGAGAAGACCGCCGCGGTCTCGCGCACCTCTCTGGCCAGCGTCGACCAGGTGACGGTCTCCGATCCGCAGACCGTGGTGCTGCAGCTGAAGGCCGCCGATGCCTCGCTCCCGGCCAACCTGGCCACCATCAACATGGCGATGCTCTCCTCCGACGACACCGAGGAGAAGCTGAAGACCCAGCCCAACGGCACCGGCCCGTTCAGCTTCGACAAGCGCACCCCGAGCCAGTCGATCAGCCTGAAGAAGAACGCCGACTACTGGGGTCCGAAGGCGGCCCTGGACGCCGTCGAGTTCCGCGTGATCCCCGATGAGAACGCCATCGTGTCGGCGATGCAGGCCGGCAACGTGCAGCTCTCGGTGATCAACGATCCGCTGGTCGCCAAGAACGCCGAGGGGGCGTTGCGGGTCACCAAGACCGCCCAGTTGAACTATCACGTGCTGCAGCTCGATGCCCGCAAGGGAGCGCTCACCGATGTGAACGTACGCCTGGCCATGCAGTGCGCGATCGACCGGCAGCAGGTCCTCGACACCGCCGCCCTCGGCGAGGGTGAGGTCACCGGACCGATCACCTCGCCGGCGTACAAGTCCGACCCCAACGCTCGGCCGTGTCCGACCCGGGATCTCGCCAAGGCCAAGGAATACCTTGCCAAGGCGGGGAAACCGCAGGGAGTCGCGGTCAAGACGATCGTCTCCCAGGGTGAGTACGCCACCTCGGTCAACGAGGCGCAGAACCTGAAGGCCCAACTCGCCGAAGCCGGGATCGACCTGCAACTGGAGGTGCTGGAGTCCGGTGCCTTCGTGAAGCGCTGGACCTCGGCGGACTTCGAGGCCGCGGTGGCGCTGAACGGTGGTCGACCGGATCCGGACGGTGCCTACGGCCGCTACTTCACCAGCACCGGCAACCTGAACAAGGTCGCCGGCTACTCCTCACCGGAGCTCGACGCACTGTTCGCGAAGGGCAAGGCGACCCAGGATCCGGCGCAGCGCAAGGAGATCTACGCCGAGGTGTCCAAGCAGCTGGAGGACAACGCGGCGTGGATCTGGACCTTCACCGGCTACACCTACACCGCGACCACCTCGAACGTCGGCGGTTTCAAGCCGATGGCCACCGGCGGGTTGCAGTTCCTGCGCACCACCACCGTCAACTGATGCTGAGGCACCCACTCATCGGCCGGCTGATCTCCGGCATCGCCACCCTGCTCGGGGTGGCGGTGTTGGTGTTCATCATGCTGCGTGCGATTCCCGGTGATCAGATCACCGCCAACCTCGGTATCGAAGCGGCCGGGTTGACCCCCGACCAGCGGGCGGCGCTGGAGGCGTACTACGGCACCGACCAGCCGCTGGTGGCCCAGTTCTTCTCCTGGCTCGGGCAGGTGCTCACCGGGAACCTCGGCTTTTCCGCCCGGGCGCAGACCAGCGTCGCCGCGCTGATCGCCGCCTCCCTGCCGGTGACTGCCGAACTGGCCGTGTTGTCGATCCTGATCGCGGTGCTGATCGGCGTACCGATCGGGATGCTGGCCGCGTCCCGGCCGGATTCGGTACGCGACGGGGCTGGGCAATCCGTTGCCCTGTTGGGATTGAGCATCCCTGCGTTCCTGCTGGCGACGGTGCTGCTGGCCTGGACGTCACGGTCCTTCGGTTTCAACCCGAACGGCAAACCGTACGCCCCGCTCTGGGTCGACCCGGTCACCAACCTGCAGCAGCTGCTGCTGCCGGCGCTCACCCTCGGCATCGGGATCGCGGCGCCGATCATCCGCACCACCCGGACCGCGGTGCTCGAGGTCCGCGGCCTGGACTTCATCCGGACCGCGAAGGCGAAGGGGGTCGGGCCGCGACGCCTGCAGGCCAAGCACATCCTGCGCAACGCGCTGGTGCCGATCGTCACCATGACCGGACTGCAGTTCGGCTATCTGCTCGGCGGTGCGGTCGTCGTCGAACGGGTCTTCTCGCTGCCCGGCATCGGCCGGCAGGTGCTGCTCGGCATCGAGCAGAAGGAGTACGCCGTGGTGCAGTCCACGGTGCTGGTGATCGCCCTGGCATTCGTGCTGGTGAACCTGCTCACCGACCTCACCTACCGCCTGATCGACCCGCGGGTGCGTGCCGCATGACGACCACCCCCACCGATCTCACCACCCAGACCGGCGACGGCACCGGCGCGCCGATCGCCCGGCGTCGACCCTGGCGGCGGCTGTTCCGCTCCGTCCCCGGGGTGATCGGGGTGGTGCTCACCGGACTGCTGCTTCTCCTTGCCCTGTTGGCCTGGCTGCAGCTCACCCCCTACGATCCGCTGGCCCAGGACGCACCGCAACGGCTCCGCCCACCGTCGGCGCAGCACCTGTTCGGCACCGACCAGTTCGGCCGCGACGTCTTCTCCCGGGTCGCCGCCGGTCTCGGCAACTCGGTGCGGATCGCGTTGCTCGCGGTGGCGCTCTCCGCGGCGCTCGGCACCCTGGCGGGGTTGGTCGGCGGCTACTTCCGCAAGGGCGCCGACACGGTGCTCGGCGGGGTGGCCAATGTGCTGTTCGCGTTCCCGCCGCTGCTGCTCGCGCTCACCCTCGCCTCGGTGCTCACCCGCAACTGGGTCACCGTGGCGATCGCCATCGCGGTCGTCTATGTGCCGATCTTCTATCGCGTCACCCGGGGGCCGGTGCTGTCGCTGCGTGAGGTCGAGTTCGTCCGGGCCGCGGTGAGCACCGGCCAGAACCCCTGGGCGGTGATGTTCCGGCACGTGCTGCCCAACATCACCGGTCTGGTGATCGTCCAGGTGGCGCTGTCGCTGTCCTGGGCGGTGCTGACCGAGGCGTCCCTTTCCTTTCTGGGATTGGGTACGCCACCACCGGCACCCTCGTTGGGGTCGATGATCTTCGAGGCCAACTCGACGGTCTACGTCGCGCCCTGGACGATGGTCGCCCCCGGGGTGCTGGTGGTGCTGCTGGTCAGTGCGCTGAATCTGCTCGGTGACGGGCTGCGCGATGTGCTCGATCCGAGGGAGGCCCGATGAACGAATTGTCCGGACTGGACACCGAGGCGACCGCCGCGGATGCGGCGGATCTCGATCTGCTGCCGGTGGCCGAGCTGGCCGCCCGGATGAACGCCGGTGACCAACACGTGCCGCTGGCCGTCCGTGACGCGCTGCCGGCCATCGTGCCGGCGATCGAGGCGGTGGTGGAACGGCTGGCCGCCGGCGGCCGGCTCTGCTATGTCGGTGCGGGCACGCCGGGCCGGCTCGCGGTCGTCGACGCCTCGGAATGCCCACCCACGTTCAATACCGACCCCGACCTGGTGACCGCGGTGATCGCCGGTGGGCCGGCTGCACTGACCAACTCGATCGAGGGTGCCGAGGACGACTGGGACGCCGGCCGCGCGGTCGTCGACGAGCGGGGCCTGACCGCGGGTGACGTCGTGGTCGGGGTGGCGGCCTCCGGGCGGACCCCGTTCGTGCTGGGTGCGATCGAGGCGGCCAACGAGATCGGTGCGCTCACCCTGGGGGTGGCCTCGGTCACCGACAGCCGGCTCGGGCACGCCGCGGCGTACCCGATCGAGGTCGTGGTCGGGCCGGAGTTCATCACCGGATCGACCAGGCTGAAGGCCGGCACCGCGCAGAAACTGGTGCTGAACATGATCTCGACGATCACCATGATCCGGCTCGGCAAGACCTACGGGCCGCTGATGGTCGATGTGCGGGCCAGCAATGCCAAGCTCCGGATCCGTGCGATACGCATCGCGGTGGAGATCACCGGTGCGACCGAGGCCGAGGCCCGGGAGGCGCTGGAGCGGTCCGGCTGGGAGGTCAAGGTGGCGACGCTGGTGCTGCTGCGGGGTCTCGAACCGGCCGCGGCCCGCGAACTGCTGGGCCGCCACGACGGCCGATTGCGGCCGGCACTGGACGGGGAGGAGTGAGCATGCGGGTGCTCGGCCTGATCTCCGGGACCTCCCACGACGGCATCGACGCTGCGGTGGTGGAGCTCACCCACTCGGCCGACGTGCTGCGGATGCGGGTGGTCGGCACCGACTCGGTCCCGTACGCCGCAGCGCTGCGCGCCCGGCTGGTGGCTGCGCTGCCACCCGCACCGAGCACGGTCGACGAACTGACCGAACTGGACACGTTGATCGGGCAGGCGTTCGCCGAGGTCGCGGTGACGATGGCCGACCGGCACGGGCCGCTCGACCTGATCTGCTCGCACGGACAGACGGTGTTCCACTGGGTCGAGCGCGGCCGGGCGCTGGGCAGCCTGCAGCTCGGCCAACCGGCCTGGATCGCCGAGCGGACGGGCGTACCCGTGGTCGCCGACGTCCGGCTGCGCGACATCACCGCCGGTGGACAGGGGGCGCCCCTGGTGCCGATCCTCGACGAACTGCTGCTCGCCGACGCCGATGAACCGGCCGCCGCCCTGAACCTCGGTGGGATCGCCAACGTGACGGTGGTCCGGCCCGGATGGCCGAGCATCGCCTACGACATCGGCCCCGCCAACGCGCTCGTCGACGCGGTTGTCCAAGACCGCGAGCTGGACCCCCATGGTTACGACACCGACGGCCGGCTGGCGGCCGCGGGGACGGTGGATTCCGCACTGCTGCAGCACTTGCTGGCCGATCCCTACTATGCCGAGCCGGCGCCGAAGAGCACCGGCAAGGAACACTTCCACCTGGCCTACGTCCGCGAACAGGTCGGCGACCGGCAACTCTCCGACGCCGACCTCGTCGCCACCCTGACCCGGCTCACCGCCGAGACCGTCGGTCGCGACCTGGCTGGGCTCGGGGTACGCCGGGTGGTCGCCGCAGGCGGCGGGACCGCGAACCCGCTGCTGATGGGATGGCTGGCCGAGGTCGCGGCCGGGGTGGAGATCGTCACCACCGACGCGCTCGGCATCCCCGCCGACGCCAAGGAGGCGATCGCCTTCGCACTGATCGGCTGGTGCAGCTGGCACGGCCTGCCCGGCAATGTGCCGTCCGCGACCGGTGCCGAGGCGCCCCGGGTGCTCGGCGCGCTGATCCCCGGCAAGGAGCCGCTCCGGCTCCCCGAACCGCTGGAATCCCTGCCCGGGTTGGTGATCGAGCGATGAGCGAGCTGCGGCTCCGACTGGCCGGCGAGGCGGACCTGGCTGGGATCGTCGAGGTGTTCTGGCGCTGCTGGACCGAGAGCCACGCCAGCTTCGCCACGCCCGAGGAGCTGGCCCGACTGACCCATCGGGATGCGGAGGAACTCTGGCGCATCGCGTTCCTCTCGACGACCCGCACCGTCGTGACGACCGTCGCCACCGTCGACGACCGGATCGTCGGCTTCCTGCGACACCAGCCCATCGACGGCGAGCTGTTCATCCACTCGCTCTACGTCGATCCGGGCCTGCAGGGCGCGGGCGTCGGTGGCCGGTTGATGCGGCACGCGCTGCAGGCCGGTGCGGCGGCCGGCGCGAACCGCGGGCGGCTCTGGGTGTTCACCGCCAACCAGCCGGCCCGGGCGTTCTACCGGGGATACGGCTGGCTGCCCGACGGTCGCACCCGCGTCGAGGATGGGTTCGGGATGCCCGAACTGGGACTGGGCACGCTGTCGGTCGCGGCGACCCGGGTCGCGGAAACCCTTGTCTCACCGGAAATCTGTGCCGAACCGGGAGAATCCCCGCCCGCCGGTGCCGCGATCGCGTTCGGCCGAGGAGACGAACAGGGCGTGGGCGTCGCCGGCACCCGAGGATCCGCCGATCGACCGGTCACCCCCGGTACCCGGTGGGATGTCGCCTCGGTCACCAAACTGGTCACCACCACGATCTGCCTCGGTCTGGTCAGCGCCGGCCTGCTCGACCTCGACGCGTCGGTCGACGAGCTGCTGCCCGAGCTCGCCGGTCGCGGCATCACCGCGCGATCCCTGCTGCAGCACGAATCCGGGCTGCTGCCCTGGCAGCCCCTGGACCGCGCCGGCATCGGCCCGGACGCCGCGCTGGCGACGATCGCCGCGCTGCCGACCGGCACCCCCGGGGAGCACGCCTACAGCGATCTCGGGCTGATCACCCTCGGCGTCCTGCTGACCCGGCTCACCGGTGACGACCTGTCGGAACTGCTGCGGCGCTGGGTCAACGAACCGCTCGGACTCGACCTGCGCTACGGTCCGGTCGACGAACCGGTGGCCGACTCCGCCCCCGACGACCGCATCGAACAACGGATGGTCAGCACCGGGGAGCCCTATCCGGTGTTGCTCCCGGGACCGGAGCCGGTGTGGCAGACCGAGCCGTTCCGCGGCGTGGTGCATGACGGGAATGCCCGTCGCGCACTCGGCGGAATCTCCGCCCACGCGGGGATCTTCGCAACCATCGGCGACCTGCTGCGCCTCGGGTTGGCGCTCTCCGACGGACCGGACCGCTGCGATCTCTGGGCGCCCGAGGCGTACCGACGCTTCCTCGACGAACCGCTCGGCTTCCGCACCCGGACCCTGACCGACGGCAGCACGCTGCACCACCACCCGGGCTTCACCGGCTGCGCGCTCGGCTTCGTCGCCGGTGAGCACCGGGCGTACGCGGTGGCCGCCAACCGGCTGCTCACCGCGGGCACGCCGGTCCCGACCGAGCGGCTGTGGCGCCGGGTGCTGGACGATCTGGGAGGACTGTGATGACTGCCGTGCTGGCCATCGATGAGCTGGCCGTCTCGTTCCGCACCCGGGACGGCATCGTGCCCGCGGTGCACGGGGTCTCGTTGGAGGTACGCCCCGGGGAGACCGTCGCCGTGGTCGGCGAATCCGGCTCCGGGAAGTCGACCACCGCCGCCGCGGTGAACCGGCTGCTCGCCGACAATGCGATCATCGACGCCGGTCGGATCCGCTTCGGGGACGAGGACATCACCGATCTCGATGAGTCCCGGATGCGGATCCTGCGCGGTGCCTCGATCGGGCTGGTGCCCCAGGACCCGATGTCGAACCTCGACCCGCTGATGCGGGTCGGCGACCAGATCGCCGAGGCGCTCGAGGTGCACGACCTGGCCCGCGGCGCCGCACTGGGTGAGCGGGTCATCGAACTGCTGGAACTCGTCGGCATCAGCGAACCCGAGCGGCGGGCCCGGCAGTATCCGCACGAGTTCTCCGGTGGGATGCGGCAACGGGTGCTGATCGCGATGGGCCTGGCCTGCCGCCCCCGGCTGCTGATCGCCGACGAACCCACCTCCGCACTCGATGTCACCGTGCAGCGCCGGATCCTGGACCGACTCGATGAGCTCACCGGTGAGTTCGGGACCGCGGTGCTGCTGATCACCCACGACCTGGCGCTCGCCGCCGAACGGGCCGACCGGGTGGTGGTGATGTATCGCGGCGAGATCGTCGAACAGGGCACCGCGGCCGAGGTGCTGAAACAGCCGCAGCACGACTACACCAAGACCCTGCTGGCCGCGATTCCCGGTCTGCACACCGAGATCCGCGAGCGGTTCGCCCACGATCCGAAGGACCTGTTGCTGCAGGCGACCGAGCTGGTGAAGACCTTCGAGGTCCGTGCCGACCGGGGCTGGCGGACGAGCACGTTCACCGCCGTCGACGGGGTCAGCATCGACATCCCGCGCCGCGCGACCGTGTCGCTGGTCGGTGAATCCGGGTCCGGCAAGTCGACCGTCGCCAACATGGTGCTCGGGCTGCTGGAACCGACCAGCGGCCGGATTCTGTTCCAGGGTTCGGAACGGGGCCGGGGGAGTGCGGAGCTGAAGGCGTTCCGACGCCAGGTGCAACCGGTCTTCCAGAATCCGTTCGCCAGTCTGGATCCGCGCTACACCGTGGCCCGCTCGATCGCCGAACCGTTGCAGGTGCACCGGATCGGCACCGCCTCCGAACGCCAGAGGCGGGTCCGCGAGCTGTTGGAGATGGTCGCCCTGCCGGCCGCGATGGAGAGCAGGCTCCCACACGAGCTGTCCGGCGGCCAGCGGCAGCGGGTCGCGATCGCCCGGGCACTCGCGCTCAACCCCGAACTGGTGGTGCTCGACGAGGCCGTCTCGGCGCTCGATGTGCTCGTCCAGGAACAGATCCTCGAGCTGCTCGACGGGTTGCAGCGCGACCTCGGCCTGGCGTACCTGTTCATCTCCCACGATCTGGCGGTGGTCCGGATGATCTCCGACTTCGTGCACGTGATGCAGCGCGGCCGGGTGGTGGAATCGGGTACGCCGCAGCAGATCTTCACCGCACCGCAACAGGCGTACACCCAGGAACTGTTGGCCGCCATCCCCGGCGCCTCGGTAACCTGAGGATCGTGACCTCCGACGCGCAGAGCGGGCTGGTGCCCGACCCCGACCACGCCGGGGCATACACGGTGCGGGTCGGCGGCACCGACCAGTCCTGGGTCGACCCCGGTGACCCGACCCGGCTGGAATTCGACTACATGCAACGGATCGGGGACGTGCTGGACACCATCGCGCCCGCCGGTGAGCGGATGCGGGTGGTGCACGTCGGCGGCGCCGGGATGAGCTTGGCCCGCTATGTCGCGGCAACCCGGCCCACCTCGGCGCAGATCGTGCTCGAACCCGACGCCGAGCTGACCGAGGCGGTCCGCGCGACGCTGCCGCTGCCGAAGCGGTCGGGGATAAAGGTGCGCCCGGTCGACGGCCGCGCCGGGATCGCCGCGATGCCCGACGAGTACGCGGAGGTGGTGATCGTCGACGCCTTCGTCGGCGCCCGGGTACCGGCCGAGCTGACCACCATGGAGTTCCTCGGCGAGGTACGCCGGGTGCTCACCGGGACCGGGGTGCTGATCCTCAACCTCACCGACCGGGCACCGTTCGCCTACACCCGACGGGTGCTGGCCGGGGTCGGCGAGTGGTTCGGCGAGCGGCTGCTGAGCGCCGAACCGGCCACCCTGAAGGGCCGCCGGTTCGGCAACCTGCTGCTCACCGGTTCCGCTCGCGCGCTGCCGACCGCCGCCCTCGCTCGCCGGGCCGCTGGATCGGTGTTCCCCTACCGATTGCTGCACGGGCCGCACCTGGCCCGGTTCGAATCCGGTGCTGCGGCGTACACCGATGCCGACGCCGAGCAGTCCCCGGAGCCACCCGGTGGCCCCACCGTCTTCCGCTGACGTTCATCTCGACACGGTCGCTGCGCGACCTACTCGATGAACGTCAGTCGAGGGCGAAGTCGCGCCAGGTGCGGCCGTCCTTCGGTTCGGTGTCGGTCCACAGGGCGGTCTGGCAGTTCGGGCAGACATACATCACCGTGACCAGGTCGGAGTGCACGCGGACGTGTTCGCCGAGATCGTCGGGACCGAGTTCGACGCGGCCGGCGAGCCGTTCCCAACCGTCCGCGAGCGATCCCAACGACTGACCGCAGTGTTTGCAGGCCGCCCGTAGGTCCGATCCGGAACCGGACAGGGTGAGCACGCCACCCCAGACCTGCGCGTCCCCGCCGCCGGACCCGCCACCGGACGACGCATCATCCGGTGCCTGCATCTTTTCCCTGCGCTGCTTGCGGATCTCATCCCGACGAGCCTCGGTCGCCGTCTCGTCCAGCACACCGGCCTCGTCGACGATCACCCCGTACAACCGCTCCGCCGCGGCCACGCTGACCGCCCGCTCGGCCACGTCGGCCGCCACCTTCTCCGGTGCCCGCAGCAGCGGGTCACCGTACCCGCCGCCGTCCTGCACGGTGCACTCGAACACATCACCCTGCCGGATCTTCGCGCTCGGGGACACCCCGGGCAGCAGCGTGTGCTCGCCGTCCAACTCGGCCAGCGAATCGACCATCCGGCCCTCGGCGTACGCCGCCAGCACTCCGGAGCCGCCGACCCGCTCGAACTTCGCGCAGGCGCCCGGCAGGCCACCGAAGATGCCGGTGCGGTTCGGTACCGCCACCCCGTGCGTCCCGAGCACCCCGGTCACTTCCTCGGTGTCGATCGGCGTGAGTGCGAACTGGATCCCGTTGCCGCCGCGATAGGTGCCGGCGCCGCCGGAGTCGACCACCTCGCGGCGCCACAGATAGAGCAACGGCTGCCGGGATTCCTGCTGCTCGACATCGGTCGCGCCACCGCCCAGGATCACCATCGCCCCGCCGGAATCGACCCCGTCGCGGAAACCGAAGGCCGGCCCGCCCCACAACAACGAGTCCATGTACATCGCCGCGAACGGTTCCCCGTACTGGTCCAGCCCACCGAACTGGCAGAGCTGCCAGGAGCCGTCGCTCGGCCCGAACGCCAGGTCGGCGTACTCCTCGCTGAACGCGAACAGCTTCGCCAGCGCCGCCCCGCCGGAGCAGGTGGCGATCCAGTTCGCGCCCGCGGCACCACCGGAGACCGGCATCGGCTCGACCGCGGTGACACACAATCCGTCCGGGGCGAGCACGTTCACCGGCCGCATCAGCCCGTGGTTCCACGGCACCTCCGAGCCGAAGGTGCACAGCATCAGCGTCGCCACCGCACCCATCAACCCACCCCGGGTGGTCATCCCGTACGCCGGGCTCTGCGGGCTGGCGCCGGAGAAGTCGAAGGTCAGCTCGTCGCCCGATTTCGTCAACGTGCACGGCACATGCAGCAGTTCCACCCCCTCATCGCCCGCGCGCTCGGTGCCGTTGGGCCGGTCCAAATAGCCGTCGTGTTCGAAGACCCCGTCCGGCAGCGAGCGCAGCATCTCGCGGAGGTCCGCCTCGGAGTTGTCGATCGTCCGGGCCATCACCGCGGTCACCACGTCCGTGCCGTAGCGGTCGCAGAGCGCGTGGAAGCGTTCGCCGGCGACCCGCAGCCCGGCCAGGAACGCGCGGAAGTCGTTGGCGACAGTGTTCGGCACCCGCGAGTTGGTGACGATGGTGTCCCACAATTCTCTGTTCAGTTCACCTTTTCGGACGATCCGACCCGGTGGGATCCGGATACCTTCCTGGTAGACGTCGGTCGCGGTGGTGCACCAGGAACCCGGGTCCATTCCGCCCAGATCGACCTGGTGCGCCATGCAACCCAGCCAGGCGACGATCCGGCCGTCGCGGAACACCGGGGTGCAGTACTGCACGTCGTTCTGGTGCATCGCGGCGATGTAGGGGTCGTTGATGATGAACACGTCCCCCTCCTCGATGTCGTCGTAACGGCGCAGGAACTCCTCGATCGCCATCGCCCCGGTATAGATCGGGGTCAGCAGATAGACACCGATGATCGCCATCTCACCGGTCGCGGTGTAGATGCCGAAGTTGTAGTCGGTGGCGTGCACCACCGGTGATCCGGAGACGTGCTCGACGGTCGTCGACCCCTCGGTGTTGATCGACCACAGCTTGTGCCGGATCACCTCGTAGGTGACCGGATCCACCTCGGTGCCGCCGGTCGTCCCGCTTTTCCCACTGTCGTTGGTGTTCATCGCAGGTCTCCTTCGAGATGCACGTTGCCGAACGCGTCCACCCGGGCGTGCTGCCCGGCCCCCACCACGACGGTGGTGTCGGGCAGTTCGACGATCGCGAGCCCGTCGAATTCGAATCCGGGCTCCAGATGGTCCCCGGTGTAGATCACCGCCTCGTTCCACTCGCCCCCGGCGTACACCTTGCGTCGGCCCGGCTCGCCGGCCGTGCCGCGGACGTCGGTGCCCACATCGAGGTCGGCGCTCGCCACCGGGGCGGTGGCGACGACCCGGAAGGTGGTGATCTCCACGCCACCGTCGGGGAACGCCGAGCCCTTGCCGAACCGGCCCTCGTAGGTGTTGATGAACCGGTCCACCATGCCGTTGACCGCCGAGGCGGTGAACTCCCCGGACAGCTCCGGCTCGATCGGGATCGCCAGCACGTGGATCTGTGCCCGGAAGCGGATCTCGACGGTGTAGGCGTACTCGATCGTCTCCTCGTCCACCCCCGCGTTGCCGAGGTTCCCGGCGGCCACCGACCGCAGTTCGGCGAAGACCTGGGTCACCTCGGCCGGGTCGATGTCGGCGGCGAAATCGGTCTGGCCGGGGGAGGACTGCATCGGCAGCGAGCGTTCCTCGACCATCGTCAGATCCGAGCAGCCGATCCCGAACGCCGAATGCACCGACGCGGTGATCGGCACCACGATCTCCCGGGCGCCCAGCTCGGCGCCGTAGGAGAAGGCGTGCAGCGGACCGGCGCCGCCATAGGCGAAGACCGCGAAGTCGGTCGGGTCATAACCCTGCTCGACGGTCACCTGGCGGACCAGGTCGGCCATCCGCGCGTCGACGATCGTCTTGATCCCCTCGGCGGCATCCTCGATCGACAAGCCCGCCGGCTCCGCGACGTGGGTGCGGATCGCCTCCCGCGCCTTCTCGGTGTCCAACCGCATCCGGCCGTCGAGGAAGTTGTCCGGGTTCAGATAGCCGAGCACCAGATCGGCGTCGGCGACCGTCGGCCGTTCCCCGCCGCGGCCGTAACACGCCGGCCCCGGCTGCGCGCCGGCGCTCTCCGGCCCGACCTGCAGCACCCCGTTGGTCACCGAGGCGATCGACCCCGCCCCGGCACCGACCGCGCGGACCGCCACCGAGGGCAGCGCCAACTGGTTGCGGCCGATCGCGGTGGTGTTCGACATCGTCGGCCGGCCGTCGAGCACCAGGCCGACATCGAAGCTGGTGCCACCCATGTCGGTGGTGACGATGTTGCGCAGGTCCTCGCGGTCGCCGAGCACCTTGGAGGCGATCACCCCGCCGACCGGGCCGGACATCACGGTCGCGGCGGCGCGTTTCTCCACCTCGGTGAAGGTGGCCAGGCCGCCGTTGGATTGCATCAAGAGCGGATCGGTCCGCAACCCGGCGTCGGCGAGGACACCGGCGAAGCTGTCCAGGGAGGTACGCAGCAGCGGCCGCAGGCTGGCGTTGACGGCGGTGGTCAGCGTGCGGTCGAACTCACCGATCCTGGGCAGGAAACTGCTGGACAGCGTCACATCGGCATCCGGCACGAGTTCCTGGATCAGCTCGGCGATCCGCTCCTCGTGCTCGGGGTTCTTGAACGACCAGAGCAGGCTGACCGCGTACGCCTCCGCGCCCGCATCCCGCAACTGTTCGACGGCTCGGCGGACATCGTCCTCGTCGAGCGGGCAGGCGATCCGGCCGGCGTAGTCGACCCGTTCGGTGACCTCGGCGATCAGCCGACGCGGCACCACCGGGGGCTGCTTGACCAGGGTGCGGAACTGCTTGATCTGCTCTTCATCCAACCCCTGGGACTTGAATCCGCGCATGATCGCCAGGGTGTCGCCGAACCCGCGGGTCTGGATCAACCCGACCCGCTTGGCCTTGCCCTCCAGCATCGCGTTGGTGGCGATCGTGGTGCCGTGGGCGAAGGTCTCCACGCTGCCCAGGAAGTCGGCGAGCGACAGCTCGCGGTCGGCGGCGGCGATCTTCAGCGACTCCAGGACGCCGGTGGCCGGCGAGTCGGGCACGGTGGCGGACTTGTAACGGCCGACGTGACCGCTGTCATCGAAGACGACCGTGTCGGTGAACGTTCCGCCGATGTCTGAGGCGACGTAGTACGCGGGCACCTTGAGCTCCTTCGCTCGGAGGCCTTCGAGCTTCGTCGGCCGCTGAACGGTCGTCAACACCCTTCTCAGCAGGTGGTTGCGGCGGCCGGCGGAGTGGAGCCTTGGAGCCAGCGCCGAGCCGGGTCACAATGAGGGCATGAGCTCCGACCTGATGGACAGCCTGGCCGACGATGAACGGCCGGTGCGGCGCCGCCGGGTCTCCGGTTTCACCGTGGTCGGGGTGCTGTTCCTGGTGGTCGGGCTCGTCGCCGTCGCCGTGTACGCCTACCAGTACTTCGGCAGCAATCTGGTCGCCGACCGGGCGTACCAGCAGGAGAAGAGCACACTGAAGCAGCAGTGGCAGGCCGACCCGGCCCCAGCCGGCGCGGCCCAGCCGGCGCCCGCCGCCGAACAGCAGCGGGTCCCCGGCCAGGCGATGGGCCTGATGCGGATCCCGAAGTTCGGCGCCGACTACGAGGTGCCGATCCTCACCGGCACCGAGACCGGCACCCTGGCCAAGGGCATCGGCTGGTACGACTCCTCGGTCCGCCCCGGCCAGCTCGGCAACTTCGCCGTCGCCGGGCACCGGGTCACCAACGGCGAACCGTTCCGGCGGTTGCTGGAGCTGCAGAAGGGCGACCAGGTCATCGTCGAGACCCGGGACGCCATCTACACCTACGTGCTGGACACCTCACCCGCCGATCTGACAGTCCAGGACGACGACACCTGGGTGCTCGACCCGGTACCGGGCAAGCCGGGGGCCCAGCCCACCCAGCCGCTGATCACCCTGACCACCTGCCAGGACCTGTTCCACTCCGTCGACCGCTCGATCGGCTTCGGCCACTTGCAGAGCACCCAGAACAAGTAGCCGCGCCGCGCGCAATGCGGGCCATGACCGAGCTAGTCGATGAGCGTGCGGCCCTGGTCCTGGTGGGGAATCAGGGCAGGCTGGGACTCCGGTGGAGCCGGCTTCTTTGGTCGCTCCGCCTGCTTCGCGGACTGCTCCGATGCGGTTCGCTGTTCGGCCTGGTCGCGGGCAGCTTGGCGTAGGTCCCGAAGGCGCTGGTTCTTGCGGGCGCGGCGGTCGCTCGCGTTCGCGGGCTTCGTCGGCGGCTTGTTCGGCTTCGGCCTGTTCCTTCTCCAACTGGGTTTGCCCGTTGATCAGGGTGTCGTGGAGGAGTTGTTCGTCCGGGACAGGGAGGCGGCCGGGTCGTTGATCAGATGATCGGGTGGGGGATGGTCCCAGGTCCCGTGGTGGCTGACCCAGGCCTCCTGCCCGGCCGGTGTTTTCCAGTGGAACACACCGGGTGAGGGTTGCTCGAGGATGAACCCGGCGTGGGTTCTGGCGCGGTGCGAGACCCGGTTCAACGGCCCCAGGTTGCCCGAACTGGTGGGCCCCTCCGGGGCGGGAATGGTGTGATCGAGGTCGATGCCGCGGCCGAATGCACTGCGATTCGATCGGGGGAACATCACGTAGCGGTCGCGCAGCTTCACCCGTTGCGCGAGTTCGTCGCTGGGGCGGTAGGTGTTCACCATGACCGGCGCGGCCAGGTCGATCACCGGCCGCACTCGCACGGTGCCAGCGCACTGGGTGAGCAGCTCCTTCAAATGCTGGAGGGTGACCGGTCCGAGGGCGTCGCCTTCGCCGCCGCGGCCATTCGCGAGGTCGCGGGAGGTCATGTGGAGGATCAATTCGGCACCGTGACGGCAGCGTTCGGAGGTGGGTGTGACGATTTCACCGTGCTTGTTGACCACCTCACCCGTAGGCGTGACGGTGGCGCCGTCGAACAGCGAGGGTTGCAGCAACTGCCGCGCCCGATCGGGATGCGCCAGGTGCCCCAGGGCTTCGGCCCGCAACTCATCACGACTGGCCGTGGAGCCACCGGCCTTGAGCACATCCGCGAGGCGGTCGAGGGTTCCGTTCAACTGGGCGGCGTCACCGGCGTCGAGGTTCGCGTAGAGGTCGGTGATGCCAGCGATGGTCCTGTTCGGGGTGAACTCGACGCGGCGCTGCTTCTTGGCGGCCTGGCGTTCGGCTTCCTTGTCCTCGTTGAGGATCAGCGCGACCTGGGTCTCGGTGGTCGCGACCGCGCGCTTGGGAGTGAGGTTGACCAGCCGCAGTGACCAGAGGGAGTCGAACTCGCGGGCCTGGGTGAAGGACAGGTGCAACGCCGCCCGGGAGACATCGCGGGCGACCCAGACGGGAATGTCGCAGTCCAAGGTGGCCTGCCACAGGATCGGATGCCGATGACGCAGATTCAATACGTCGGCGGTCCACACCTGCGCGGTCTCCGGTGAACATCCAAGGGAGAGGGCGAGCTCGAGGTGGAAGAACTCGGTGATGCCGGGGGTACCGTCGGCACCGGGGAACACGAGCTGCTCCCCGTGCGGGACGCGGGCGGTCAACTCGTCGGTGTGGATGTTCAACCCGGAGTAGGTGTCGCAGGCGGCGGCGATCGCCACCAACCGGCGGGCTTCGGCCTGGGCGATGGTGTCGCTCTCGGCGCGGATCGCTGCGAACACTTCGGCTCGCTTGTTGGCGGTCATCTTTGGTCACCTCCTCTCATCTGCTATATCCAACAATAGCACGTACGTACGACTCTGCACCCAAAGACTTTGATCTTTTTGGGGCTTGGTTTCGACTCGTCGCTGCGCTCCTCGCTCGACCGGCGTACCCGGGTGTGCGGGGTTCATCTCGACACGGTCGCTGCGCGACCTACTCGATGAACGGGGAGGGGCCGATAGGTTGGGGGCCATGTCCGACCGGGAAGAGCTCATTGAGCACATCAAGGATCTGGCCGTGGTGCACCAGCGGGTGACGCTGTCCTCGGGGCAGGAGGCCGACTACTACGTCGACATGCGGCGGGTGACGCTCGACGGGGTGGCCGCACCGCTCGTCGGGCGGGTGATGCGGGAGCTGGTCGCCGATCTGGACTTCGACGCCGTCGGTGGGCTGACCCTGGGAGCGGACCCGGTCGCCACTTCGATGCTGCACGCCGCGGCGTACGCCGGTCAGCGGCTGGATGCCTTCGTGGTCCGCAAGTCGGAGAAGGCGCATGGGCTGCAGCGCCGGATCGAGGGCACCGAGGTCGCCGGTCGCCGGGTGCTGGTGGTGGAGGACACCTCGACCACCGGCGGTTCCGCGCTGACCGCCGTCGAGGCGCTGCAGCAGGCGGGTGCCGAGGTGGTCGCGGTGGCCGTGGTGGTGGACCGCAACACCGTGGCGGCCGAGAAGATCGCCGAGGCCGGTCTGCCCTACCGCTACGCGATCACCGCCGAAGAACTGGGCTTGGGCTGAGGCTGGTCTAGGCTGGGCGGCAACTTGTCGCGCATCGAAGGAGCACCCCGTGACCGCATTGATCATCGTGCTGGTGATCCTGGCCATCGTCGTCGTGCTGGGCCTGGTCGCCATGAGCATGTACAACGGTTTCGTCAAGCAACGGAACATGATCCAGGAGTCCTGGCGCCAGGTCGACGTCGAGCTGAACCGGCGCTACGAGCTGATCCCCAACCTGGTCGAGACCGTGCGGGCCTTCGCCGCCCATGAGCGCAACACCCTCGAGGACGTCACCCGGTTGCGCAACCAGGCCGCCCAGGTCGCCAGCCAGGAGGGTGACATGCCGTCCGAGCAGCGCGCCCAGACCGAGGAGGCGCTCTCGGGTGCGGTCCGCAACCTGCTGGTCTCGGTGGAGGCGTACCCGGATCTGAAGTCGAACCAGAACTTCCTGCACCTGCAGAAGGAGCTGACCGAGACCGAGGACCGGATCGCGGCCGGCCGACGCTACTACAACGCCAATGTGCGCGAATACAACACCAAGATCGACTCGGTGCCGACCAACGTGATCGCCGGGATGTTCAAGTTCGAGAAGGCCACCTACTTCGAGGTCAACGACCCGCAGGTACGCCAGGCCCCGGACGTGAACTTCGGCGAGATCGCCTACCGCGGCGAGGAGCAGCAGGCCCCGCCCCAGACCCAGCAGCAGGCACCCCAGCAGCAGGGCCAGCAGGGGCAGCAGCCCGCGCTGCCGCAGCAGGGTCAGCAGCCCTACGGCCAACAGCAGTCCTACGGCCAGCAGCAGAACTACGGCCAGCCCGAGCAGTACGGTCAGCAGCAGTACCAGCCGCAGCCGCAGCCCGGCCAGCAGTCTGCGCAGCAGCAACCGCCTCAGCAGTACGGGCAGCCGGGCCAGTACGGGCAGCCGGGTCAGTACGGGCAGCAGCCTCCGCAGCAGTGAGGTGACCCGGACCGCCCCGTAGGGTGGGCGCGTCCCGGACCTGCAGGAGCCCTGAGATGACACGTTGGAAGCTGGTCGCCGCGCTCGCGGCGGTGGCCGCCGTCGTGATCGCCTCGGTGATCGTGCTGCTGGTCGGTTCGGGCCGGCAGGCGGCGACCCCGCCACCGGCCCCGCCGCCGGTCCGGATCGATCCGCCGACCCAGGGCACCGCGGCGCCGACCGCCGCCCCCACCTCGCTCGGTGAGGAACGCCCGATGCCCGGCGACCAGACCGCCCAGGTCGAGGTCGCCAACGCCTACATGGACGCCTTCCTGCGCCCCGGTACGCCGGCCGAACGCGAAGCCAGGCTGAAGGATCTGGCCACCCCGAACGATCTGGTGCTCGCCAAGCAGGTCGCCAACGAGCGGTTGCCGAACGCGAAGCGGAAGACCAGCGCGGCCCTCGACCCCGGTGTCGCCCGCGCCAATGAGGCGTACGCCCACGTGCAGCTCACCGACGACACCTGGTGGGGGATGGGGCTGGTCAAGGACCTCACCGCACCGAAGGGATGGCGAGTCTCCTTCCTGGAGAAGGAGGGGCACTGATGCCCCGATCCGGTACGCCCCGGCGGTCCCGTCCCCCGGGGGGCTGGGTGCCCTGGCTGGTCGGCGCGGTGGTGCTGATGCTGATCTCCGGGCTGCTCTCGGCGCTGGCCACCGTGCAGCTCACCCCGCCGCCGCAACCCGCGCTGATGACCGCGAACCTGTCCGCCACCTGTCCGGCGCCGGTGACCAACTCCGGCCCGCCCGGGGGTGGCAATGTGCCGCAACCCGCGTCGGGCAACAGATCCGGGCCGGGCGTACGCAATCCCGAACTCGCCGCCCCGGAGACCTTCGAGCAGCTCGACGAGGTCCAGCTCCGCAACGCCAAGACCATCGTCGCCGCGGCCCGCTCGGTCGGTGCCAACGACAAGGCGGCGGTGATGGCGCTGATGGCCGCGATGGTCGAGACCCGGCTCTACAACCTGGCCTCCGACGTGCCCGGCCAGGAGGACTCGCTGAACTACCCCAACGACGGCGTCTCCACCGACCACAACTCGGTCGGCATGTTCCAGCAGCAGCAGTGGCACGGCACCCCGGCCGAACGGATCGATGTCACGAAGGCCACGATCCTTTTCCTCAAAGGAAAAGAGCGCCCCGGGCAGATCTCCGAGCCGCCGGGACTGTTCGACAAGAAGGACTGGGAGACCCGGCCCGCCGGTGAGGTGATCCAGGAGGTGCAGCGCTCGGCGTTCCCCGGCCGCTACGCCCAGTTCGAGCAGTTCGGGCAGCAGCTGCTGGCCAAGATCTCCGCCGAGGGCGGCGCCGGGATCCCGCCGATGACCACCCAGCCGGTCGGCTGCGGACCCAATGCCTACAGCGGTTTCGGCCCGCCACCGCCCTGGTTGTCGACGATGCTCGCCGGCGTCCAACCCGACACCATGCTGGTCGCCGGTGCGATGGCCTCGCAGTTCCCCGAGATCAAGATCTACGGCGGCGTACGCCCCGACGCACTGCCCGACCATCCCAGCGGGCGCGCGGTCGACATCATGTTCTCCAGCGCCTTCCCCGACTTCAAGAGCCCGCAGGCGGTCGACTACGGCAACCGGGCCACCGAGATGCTGCGCCAGAACGCGACCGCGCTCGGTATCGACTACATGATCTACAACGAACGGATCTGGTCGGTGAGCCGGGCCGCCGAGGGCTGGCGGCAGTGCGGGACGCAGGCCAGCTGCTACACCGGCCCCGACGACACCTCCGCGCACCGCGACCACGTGCACGTCACCACCTACGGCAATGTCGGCAAGGGGATGCCGCAACCGGCGGCCATCCCGGCCGGCGGGGGCAGGGCGGTCGCCCCGCTGCCACCGGGATACCAGCCCTCGGGGCGGTTCGGTGCCCGCGGCTCGATGTGGTCCTCGACCCACACCGGTGAGGACTTCCCGGCGCCGATGGGTACGCCGATCTATGCGGTGATGGACGGTGTCGTCGCGCCGCAGATGTCGCTGGGCTGGAACGGCAACGCGGTGGTGGTCAGCCACGCCGGCGGGATCAACACCCACTACGCACACATGAGCGCGATCCTGGCGAAACCGGGGCAGCAGGTCCGCGCCGGAGATGTCATCGGGCTGGTCGGTTCCACCGGCAACTCATCGGGGCCGCACCTGCACCTGGAGTACTACCCGCCCGGAATCCGGCCCGGGGACGTCTACAAGGCGCAGGATCCGGTCGCGTTCCTGCGGGCGAACGGAGTGACCTTTGGCTGAATCGGTGCGGTTGCAGGCACCCGATGGCGTACGCCCCCCGGCGGGGGTGGGCCGGCTGCTGGACGCGGCCGTACCCTGCCAGCTCTGCGGGGAACCCATCGGCGAGGTGGCGAATCTGCTGATCGAACGCGCCCCCGACGTGGACCAGCGGGGTGAGTGGCTGCGGGTCCGGCCGCGGCATCCGGCCTGCGGCCCGGTCGAGGAGGTGCTGCTGGACGCGCCGGCCCAGCTCGATCCCAGCCGTGGTGTGCACCGGGTGGGCTGTGTCGCGCTGCCCGACGACCGGCCGGCGCTGCTGGTCAATCCCGATGTCGATGCGCCGGTGTTCCGCGGGGACCACCCGGTGCTGGCCGAGCTGCTCGAGGGGGCGGGGTGGGTGGCCTGGCCGCGGCCGCCGCAACCGATCAGCGGCTGGGTCCAGGTGCGCACCGAGGATCCGGCGGCGCCGGTGGTCGAGGTGCTGACCGGGCTCGGCTCGATCGTGCTCGATCCGGCCCCGCCGGAATGGGCCGCGCTGGTCACCGCCGCCGGTGAGTTGCCGGTGCTGGCGCTGCTGGACCACCACGTCGACGACTGGCTGCAGGCCTCCGGGTGGGCGCAGGTGGCCGAGCTGCTCGATCGCGGGGTGCTGATGGCGGGGCTGGTCCAGGTGCTGCCCGATTCCGCGATCTGACACGCCGCCGGGGTGGTCCAGATCACGTTCTGACTGTCGGTTAGTGTCAACAGCAGATCGCTCACCGTGGGCGATGGAAGGAAACGTGTGTCATGGCCACTGACTGGGCTGCCGACGTCAAGAAGCATGTCAAGAACGCCGACGACGAAGCGATCGCCGGCATCGTGAGGCATTGCGGAATCTCCTTGCACAAAGCCGATTCCTCGATGGTGTCGTTCTCGGACAAGGCCGAGACCGATCGGGTGAAGAACGGGTTCATCGCCAAGAAGCTCGGTGTCACCGACGACGCGAAGGCCGACGCGGCCATCAAGGCCGTCGGGGAGCAGCTGAAGGGGTCCTCGCGCAAGTACCGTCCCACGGTCTACTACCTGCTCGCCGATCACTTCGGTCAGCTGGACCAGTTCAAGAAGTCCAAGAAGTGAGCTGACACCGCGCCCCCGCCTCCACGGGGGCGCGGTCACGCCGCGTCGCGGCGTACGCCGGCCAGCCAGCGCAGTTGCCAGCCGCCGGCGACCAGCACCAGCACCCCGAACCAGGCGCCGTAGCCGAACGGGGTGGCGTCGACGCGTCCGTCGGCGAACCGGGCCGGGTTCCCGCGCAGCGCCAGCGCGTAGCCGACCATCCAGCAGCCGAGCGCGGCGACCAGCAGCCAGGCGATCCCGAGGATCCACAGCGGGCGCCGCGGGCGCTTCAGCCAGCCGACGGTCAGCCAGGTGAGCACCACCGCGGCGGCGAGTACGCCCCCGAGCGCGGCCAGGGTCTGGGTGATCGGGGCCGGCAGGGGCGCGAACGCCGCGAGGAGCATCAGCACCACGACCGCCAGGGCGGCCCAATTCGCGGCCCGACCGAGTCGCTGTGCCCGCACCGATGGCCTCCCGGGGTTGCTAGGTTGAAATCGAGCGTGGTCAGTCTTCCACGCGCCGATGCCGAATGATCGTCCGAGAGGTGCCACGATGACCAGCACCCCGCCGCCGGGACCGATGCCGGGGCAACCGGTGCCGCCGCAGGGCATGCCGCCGGGGCCGGTGGAGTGGCAACTGGTCGAGCACGTCCCCGGTGATCCGTGGAGCGTCGAGCTGATCGTCTGGTCCGGGAACGCCATCGACGGGGTTCCGGTGCCGGTCGACGACGCGCTGCTCGGTGCGCTCGCCGAGGTACGCCGCCGCCGGGCCGAAGTGGATGCCACCTTCGGCGGCGACCCGCTGCCCGAGGGGCCGATGACCGAGGCCGGCCCGGTTGGCGAGGACGCCGAGGACGAAGACGCCGAGCGCTCCCGCTTCGGCCGTTGGTGGGACGGTCTGGGGCGTACCACCGGATCCGCGCAGGCCGACCGCTGGCTGGCGAACGTGCCGGTGAAGTGGCAGCTCGCCGGCGCCGCGCTGCTGCTGCTCGTCTTCATCCTGGTGATGGTCATCGGCCGCCTGATGAGCTGAGCGCAGCCGCGCTGGGGCTGGGTCGGCCGATCCTGGCGATCCCTAGGCATATCAGTTCGCGTGAGTCGTAAGGCTCTTCGTAATGCGAAGCTGGTGGCCAACCTCATCATCCGGGTCGAGTCGATCGCCGGGTGATCGGGACGGGTCCGTCGGATTCTGCGGCTCGATCGGGAGATTGGCCAGTTCGGGCGCCGATCATGAATCGAGCCGCAAGTTTCGCCAGACTCGCCTCGGTCTCGGTGCAGAGGTTGGGCGGGTTCATCTCGATACGCTGCCCCGGCTCCGCTCCGCTGCGCCGGGCCAGCTACTCGATGAACGTGGGGCGGATGGTGACTCGGCCAGCTACTCGATGCGCGCGTGGCCGGTCGCTAGGCTGCCGGCATGTCCTATGCCGTTGACTTCCGCACCGTCTCGACCGTCGGGCTGGAGTCCTCGCCCGTCGCCGACGCACTCGCCGGGTTGCGGGCCAACGAGGCGCGCTATTTCAAGAACAAGTACGACCACACCTTCACCGTCGAGGCGGCCAGCGAGCCGGAGGGGAAGGCGGCGGTCGATCGGGTGAGCGGAATCCTCAAGCAGGAAAGGGATATCGTGATCGCCTCACCGGCGCTGGAGGCGACCGACTTCGAGGTCGACGGCATCCGGATGACCTACGTCTTCTATGAGAGCGGCCTGTCCATCAACGTGATGTACACCCTCGCCGACGGCGGCAAACGTGCCGTGGGCTTCAAGCTCTCCGATGGCATGGAGGTCCCCGACGAGCTCGGCGCCTTCAAGTTCGCCCGGCAGAAGTCGAAGCTGGCCGGGACGATCCGTGGCTCCTACTTCGTCCTCAAGGGCGAGCACTAGGCCAGGCGTTCAACCCGACGACCCAGGCCAGGCCGAGGGTGGCACCGAGGACGGGGGAGTAGATCATCACCCCGACCGCCAGCAGGCAGCCGAGTACGCCGAGCGCGGCGCGCCGGCGGCGGCGTACCTCGCCGCCGAAGATCCATGGCGCGATCACCGCCGCGATCGGCAGCAGCCACGCCGCGAGCGGCAGGCCGCCCGGGTCACCGGCGAGCGCGATCGACGTGCGCACCGCCAGTGCCAGATAGGCCCAGCCGACCAGCAGCGCGGCGAGCGCGACCAGCCAGTCCTTGCCCAGCAGGGATCTAGCGGTACTCACTGGCGGCCTGTTCGGCGACCTGGGTCAGGTGGCTACGGTGCCGCAGTCGGCTGGTCGCCACCTCAAGCTCCGCCGAGGCCTGCCGGGCCGCGCGCCGGGCACCGGCCAGCTCCTCATCGGAGGCCAGTCGTTTGGCGTGCCGGCCGGTGACCAGCTGGAAGTCGCGGCTGGCCGCGTCCCGGCCGCGGCGGGCGTTCTCGAACTCCTGCTCGGCCTGCCGCAACTGCCCGGCGTAGTGATCGGCGCGGGCCAGCGCCATCCCGCGGTCATCGAGCTGGGAGGTCAGGCTGCGCAGGAAGGAACCCTCCATCGCCCGCGACTCGTTCGCCTGCTCCCGCATCCCCGGCTGCCCGGCGCCGGCCGCCCGGCCGCTGCGCTGACCCAGCCCGGCGGCCGCCGGTGCCAGCCCCGGCGCCTCGGCACGGGTCGCCCGGGCCGCCTCGGCGGACTCCGGGTCGGGCCCGGCATCGGCCGCCCGGGCCACATTCGGCCCGCCACGGAAGTAGTTGTAGTTGGTCGAGTTGATCTGGATGCCGGGCTGCGGCGGCGGCTGGTTGGCGAGCTTGTCCGCCGCCTCCTCGCGCGCCTGGCTGGAGCGTACGCCCGCGCCGAGCGCCGCACCCAACCCCGGCACCCGGGCCAGCGGACCGGCGGCCGCGGCGCTCACCCGGCCCGCCTCCTCCGCACCGAGGGAGCGGACGATCTCCTCGCGCACCCGGAGCCGGTTCCGCTCATCCATCGGGGTGCCGTGCTCGCTGACCCAGCGCTCCTCGGCCTCACTCAGTGCGGCCGCCACCCGGGCGTCCTGCTTGCGCCGGGTGGGTGCGTTCAGGCTGCGGCCCATGGTGCCGGGCCGGTTCACCCCCGGTGCCCGGCCGGCCGGGCCGCCGTTGCGGGACACCGCGGTGGACCCGCCGCCGGCCATCCGGTTGCGGGCCGCGGTCATCTGGGCCAGCGCGGCCGCCGGCAGATTGGTCACCGTCTGGGTGATGGTCCGGGGCTCGTCACGCCCGGCCCGGGCCTCGACCGACCCGGAGGCGGTCGCGGTCGCCGGCTGCGCATCGCCGCGGATCAGCGAGACCACCTTCCACAGCCCGAGCAGCAGCATCACCATCAACACGGCCTTCATGCCCATCCCCGTGCCGGGCAGCTTCAGCGCCGCGGTGACCAGCAGCATCGCGATCGTCTGCAGCAGTTGGAAGACGAAGCTGAGCAGCAGTGCCTTGAACCAAGTCATCAACCAGGCCCGGAAAATTCTCTGGGTGGGTGGGAAGAGCCCGAGCAGCGCGATCACCGGCAGGAAGAAGAACAACGCCACCAGCACCGAGTTCCACAACAGCAACAACCCCGATGTGACGACCAGGAAGGCGCCGACGAGCACCGCGAGCAGCATCGAGAACAGCCCGAGGTTGACCCGCTCCCCGGCGTTCGCACCCTGCCAGATCGGGTACTGGTCGTGGTACTGCGACCACACCACCTCGCGGACGATGTTCCACTGACCCTGCCGGTTCTCGATCTTGTCGTCATTGGGATCGGTCGGATTGCCCGGTGGTCGATCACCCCAGGTGGCCTCGGTGGCGGTCTGGCCCTGCGCCCACAGCTGCACCAACCGGACATCGCTGCCGGGCTGGTTCGGCGGCGGGATCAACCGATCCGCCGATGCCTTGAAGCGCTTCACCTCCCCGGTGGTGAACGGCATCGGATCGGACAGCGATGTGCCGAACTGGCCGGTCGCCCACGGGTCGAGCACCACGTTCTGATAGATCAGGCAGTCGAAGGAGCGGCGGGCGTCCCCGCTGCTGGTGGAGCAGAACGGGCTGGACTGGTTGGGCAGCAGCACCGAGGAGAGCTGGCCGTTGGCGTCGTTGATGGTGTTCAGCGCCGAACTGGTCAGCCAGTAGTAGTTGGGTTTCTGTTCACTGCCGCCACCCTGGGTGACCTGGGTGGAGGGCAGCACCAGGAAGGTGCCGATCACCATGAAGATGCCGACGCCGATCAATGCCTGCAGGGTTTCCCGCTGCTTGCCCGGCCCCCGCATCCCGCCGGTGAAGACCACCAGCAGGCCGGTCAGCATGATCATCACCACCGACATGGACAGGAACAACCCGGTGGACAACCGGTTCACCGGCGCGACCGCCTGGTCCAGCAGATTGATCACCAGCTGGGGGTTCGCGGCCAGCCCACGGACCGAGATCGCACCGGCGCCGACCAGCTTCGCCAGATCGAAGATCGAGTTGGCGACCATGTTCAGCGCCGACGGCAGGTACGCGCAGTTGTAGTCGGTACGCGGCGGGAAGTCCTTGAATCCCTCCTGCTGCGCCAGTTTGGTGTGCGACCAGGTGGCGCCGGAGGTCCCCATCGCCTCATAAAGGGTGTACGCCGGCATCGGGCGCCCCTTGGCGGTGTCCCAGACCTCGACCGGTCGCCCGCGCGGGTCGAACAGCTGCCCGACCGCCATCATCGACGCCGCGTCCTGGGCGTACGGCTGGTTGCCCGAGAACATCGGCAGCGGTGCACACTCCGGCGGCTCGGCGGCCCGCGAGGTGCCGGTCGGCAGCAGTGCGACCACCGCCACCACCGCGAACACCAGCACCAGCAGGGCTTTTGGGATCCGTCGGCTGAGCGAGCGAGGAACGAGCGAGTCGAAGCCACGTCGCTTCGGGGGATGCCCCTTCGACTCGTCGCTGCGCTCCTCGCTCAGGGAACGGGGGAAGGTCACGACTGGCCCCCGACGGGTTCGGCCGCCTCGGCGTCCTCCTGCTCGCCGAGCACGCCGGCTTCGGCGACGGCGGCCTCGCGCTCGTCGTTGGTGATGAACTCCCACTCCCACGGGTCGGCGGAGATCGGATGCCGCTGGGAGGCGGAGCGGGTGGTCGGGTTGGTGTCCGAGGCGCGCAGCAGTTCCTTGAACAGCAGGTCGATGTCGGTCAGTGCGACGTGGAAATCCATGTCCCGGAACAGGCAGCGGCCGGTCTCCAGGTGCCCACCCATCCCGATCGGCAGCAGCGCGGCGGAGATCACCTCGCTGTTGTGCCGGGTGAGCAGCGGGGCGACCTGCCGGGCGTCGGCGTCCGAGCGCTGCAGGAACGCGAACACCGACTGCACCTGGTTCGCCGAGGGCCCCGCATCCCCTTCCCGGGAAGAGGTTTCGATCTGCCCCAGCCGGGAGGCGAGCTGGTCGATCAGCACCGTGATCAAGCCATAGGACCGGCCCTGGGCGAGGGTGGTCAGCAGCAGTTCCCGGCCGCCCTTGGTGGCGGTGACCAGATAGGACTCATCGACGAACAGCATCTTCGGCTGGATGTCACCGGTCCGCCCGGTGACCGGGTTCACCGACTGCTTGTTGTCCAGCATCTGCGCGGCATATTTCACCAGCACATACATGATCGCCGCGGCCAGCCGCTCCTCCTTGGACCAGGTGTCCTCACCGGTGGCCGACTTCGGAGTTTTCATGCCCCGCAAGGTGAAAACGGTACGCCGCTTGCGCAGCCGGGCGAACCCGGCCGGTTCCTCGGCGAAGGCCAGCGAGGAGTAGGGCAGCCCGAGCAGCTGACGCAACTGGATCGCCGCGCGGGAGAACTCCCGCTTCATCTCGAACGGCACCTCGGGCAGCTGCTCGATCCGCGCGGCCTCCTCGCCGACGACCTGGACGACCTCCCACAGCGTGGGGCGTCGCACCTGCCGGGCCACCTTCTCGGCGACCTCGCCGCGCTGGTGGTCCGGGATCTGCTGCTGGGCCTGGACCTCGGCGATCCGCTGGTTGATCCGCAGCTGGTAACGCTGCTTGACGGTCTCGATGGCGGGCACGATCACATCGTCGAAGCGGTCGCGGACCTTCTGCCCGAGGAACATGGTGAGCATCTCATCGGCCAGCAGCGCGCCGGACTCCAGATTGGCCTCCACCTGCCACGGATCGAGTACGCCGGGGGCGGAGGCGACGATGTCGATCACCTCGGTGTCGGCCCAGAACTCCGGGTTCACCGGCGTGAACCGGGAGCGGGCGGTGCCGAGCACCCCGGCAGCGGCCTCGGCCTGGAAACCGGGATGGTTCACCTGCGGCCCGAAGGACAGGTAGTAGCAGAACTGGGCGAAGTCGACCTTCGGGTCGAGGACGACGGTCTGGACGCCGGATTCGCTTGCCTGGAAGAACATCAGCAGCGCCAGCGAGGACTTGCCGCCACCGGAGCCGCCGACGATGAAGACACCGCCGCCGGAGTTGCGGGCCACCCCCGAGTGCGGGGAGTGGAAGACCGGTACGCCCTGGGATTCGCCGATGTAGTTGCCCATCCAGCCCAACGAGCGGCCCTCGGCGGAACGCACCTGCCGGTCGCCGATGACCACACCGGCGCGCGGGAAACCGACACCGAACTGTTCGGGATCGGTGAGCCGGACATAGGGGACCGAGACCAGTTTCGGTCCGGTACCGGGCAGGAAGCTGGCCAGCATCCGCCACTGGTAGCGGCTGGGGCGGACCAGGATCGCGTCGTTGAGGGTGTTCTTGGTGTCGATCACCAGCGACTCGACCCGGGCGTTCAGCTCCTCCAGGGTGGGTGCGGAGACCTGCACCATGATCTGTCCGAGGACACCGGGCTTGGGTGCCTGCCGGGCCCGGGACAGCGCATCCTCGGCGCGTACCTGTTCGTCGGCGACCAGGATGTCGGTGATCTGCCCACCGGTCGCCGAGCCCATGTTCTTCAGCTCACCGCGCAGGTTGTTGTTGATCTTCTCCAGCTGCTCCCGGAATTTGCGTGGAGGCAGCAATTCCATCCGATAGGACACCTCGACCCCGGCATTCGCGAAGTGCCGGATCCAGGCCTGGCCGGCATTGGTCGCGGTCTCCTCGGGCCACTCGGCGACCGCCAGGCAGGCGGTGTAGGAATCCAGCGCATCCGACTCGTCGGAGCGGTCGGCCTCGGCGACGTTCTCGTTCAGGGTGGAGATGTGCAGGTATTGCCGCCGGTTCTCGGCGGTGAAGTCCACCCAGAGCGCGAACTCGCCCTCACCCCACGGCTTGCTCTGCGGGAAGTCGTTCATCGTCGGCGCGAAGTGCCCGGCCAACGGCTTGCGGATCAGCCACATCCGATCGGCACGGCTGATCGGCTGCACCGGCCCCAGGGTGGCGACGTTGCGCAGCACCCGCTGCGCCATCACCTCCCAGCGCGCGGCCAGATCCGGCGGGATGAACTCGTCGTGGCCGCCCATCAGTGCCGCGTTCGCCGACTGCTTGATCTCGGCCAGCGTCGAGGTCGCCAGGGTGTCGATCTGGATCAGCAGGTAGGCCACCGGGCGGACGGTGCGGGTGTGCCGCAGGAAGAACGCGGTCGCATCCAGGTAGGTGCGGTAGAGCCTCGAGGGGTTCCAGGAGTTGCGGACCAGCTGGTGTTTCCACTCATCGACGTTGAACGGCTGGTGGGTCAGCCGGTAGTGCACCTGCACCGGTTCGCCGTCGGAGGCGGTGTTCACCAGCGCCTGGGTGGCCTGGTAGGCGAGCGCCTCGACATCCTCCGCGCCCATGTACATGTCGCCCACCGGCTCCAGCCGGAACCCGGTCCACACGGTGTTCTGGTGCACGAACACCGAACCGTCGTCGTAGCGGTAGCCGAGCCGCAGATCCTCGCGGGCCTGCCGCCGCTGCCCGCCACCGGCGGCCGCCTCCGGCCCGGTACGCCCGCGGCGCCGGCCCGCGGTGAGCGCGGACCAGACCACTCCGATGGCGACGAAGAACGCCACCACCAGCAACGCGATCAGGATGCCGTTGATCATCCGCGACCCCGGTCATCCGAACCGTAGTGGTCGGCGTACACCCGCCGGGTCTCGAACCAGTGGCCGTCGGTCGGCTCCCAGATGATCGCCTGCCAGTGGATCTGGTCGGGTTCGGAGTCCCGGCTGAAACCGGAGATCCGGCGCGGCTGGGCGAAGGTGTAGTCGGCGAGCACTGCCATCCGCTGCGGCAGGGTCATCCGGTCCTCGCTCGGCCGACCGGCCCAGAAGTAACCGATCACCCCGGCCAGCACCGCCGCGACCATCCCGATCACGCTGACGATCGGGGAGCCGACGAGGCGGCCGACGATCGCCGCGATGGCGGCGCCGACGACGAAGAACCCGCCGCCGACGGCCGCGCGGACCGTCGACAGGCCACCGGGAATGGCGATCCCGCCGAACTCCCAGAGCTTGTTCTCCCGCTGTTTCAGCCGGGTGTAGTCACTCGATCGCATCGTTGCCGATCCTCCCAGACGCGGGGTCAGCCGCCGATGCCCTTGACCACCTGCTGGATCGCACCGACCAGGATGCCGGCCGCGCCGATCAGCATCAGCCCGAGGAAGATCACCCCGGCCCCGGACAGCGCCTCACGCAGCCCGCCGCCGCGGTGGAAGGTGATGATCAGCTTGATGCCGAGCAGGATGAACGCCAGCGTCGCGACCGCCCCGCCGACGGCGGCGATCTGCGAGGAGAGGTTCTCGATGATCTGGGTCATGACGAGCTCCCTTTCAACGGTCCGGGGGTGGTCATCGCGGTGTCGCCGAACCGCTCGGGCGGGTCGTCGTGCGCGGCGGTGGCGGGGCCGCGCCCGACGGTACCTTGGCGACGGCCGCCTGGACATCGGCGACGAACCACTTGCCGCCGTTCTGCTCGACGATCACCCGGTAGGCGTACGGCTGGTTGGTCTGGCTGCTGGAGTTCGCGCTGACCTCGACCTGCAGCTCCACCCGGGCGCCGTTGCCGTAGTCGAACCGCTGCCCGCCCTGGTGCGCCGACTTCGGCGGCAGGGCCACCACGTCGGTGACCTGCAGCTGCTTCAGGGCACCGTTCAACCCGGCCCGCGCGGACTCGGTGGCGTTCTGGGTGAGGTACTGGCTCAGGCTGTCCGAGCTGCTCGCCCAGGCGCCGAGGAACTCGGGCAGGAAGCTGGACTTCATCACCGCGGCCAGATCCAGATCGGTCAGCGGCTGCCCGGCATTCGGGTCGTCGGCAGCCGGCTGACCGTAACCGCCGCTGGCCATCATGCCGATCATGCCGCTCACCCGCGGGCCGGCGCCGGTGGCCGGATCGTCGAGATAGATCGGCACCAGATAGCTGGCCTGGCCGTCGCTGCCCATTGTCGAGAAACCCAGATACCGGGCCCGGGACATGCCCTGCACCGGCTGCACGGTGCCGTTGAACTGGACGCTGTCGATCCGCCGCGGCCGGCTCTCCCCGGCGGCGCTGCAGGCCGGGTCGTCGACCGTGCTCATCGCGCGGGCCGAGGACAACCGGTTGGCGTCGTCGGCGCCGCCGCGGGCCAGGCAGTAGCGCAGGTACTGGCTGCCGAAGACCGCGGCCGCGTCGGCGTTGAAGGTGTCCGCCTGGGTTCCGGTACGCCCGCCCTGCGGCAGGCCGCGGGTCGCCAGCACGGCCAGGAAGCCGCCGACGGTGGCGGCGGCGAGCACCGACAGGACCAGGGCCGCGACCGCGAGCCCGCGGAACAGTTTCGCGGCGCTGCGGGCATCGGAGAGCCGGCGGCCGGGCAGCGGGACCACCAGTTCGGCGCCGTCGCGGGTCCGGACCCGGTGCCCGGCGGGGCGCTCACCGGATTCGTCGTCATCGTCGTCGGCGGGCCCGGGGACGGGTACGGCGGCCGGTGGGGGCGGCGGGGTGGCCGAGGCCTGATGCTGCGGGTACACCGTGGGGCCGCTCGGCGGGAGCTGGCCGCTGCCGGTGCGGATGCCCTGCGGATCGGCCGGACGCTGCGGCGGCGGCTGGTTCGTCACCGGCTGGTTCGGGGCTGGCTGCTGGGGTGTCGGGGCGGCCCAGTGGTCCTCGCTGGTACGCCGCGGCGGCGGCTGCTGCGGGCCGCCGGCGTTCGCTCGGCCGCCGTCACCGCGGCCCTGGCGGAGCGCGGAGCGCAGGATGGTGGCGTCCTCCCCGCTGCCCTCGCGGGCCCGCTGGGGGTCACCGGGACGAGCGGACCCATTCCCGGGACCGGTGCCCGGTCGGGGGAATCCATCTCGTCGGTCGGTCATCGGCAACTTCCACTGTCGGGGGACGCAGTACGCGATTCTTTCCGATGCCGGGGTCAGCTGTCGATTCACCCGGCAATGAACCAGCGGGGAGCTGCCGCTACGTTGAAATCCTGCGTACCGGCGAACGGAAGGAGCACGGTGACGGGCCCACTGGAGGGGATTCTGGTCGCGGATTTCAGCCGGGTGCTCGCCGGTCCGCTGGCCTCGATGACACTGTCCGATCTCGGGGCCCGGGTGATCAAGGTGGAACGCCCCGGCCACGGTGACGACACCCGTGCCTGGGGGCCGCCGTTCACCGAGCACGGCGCCACCTACTTCGCCTCGGTGAACCGCGGCAAGGAGTCGATCACCCTCGACCTGGGCGACCCCGAGGACCTGCGGCTGGCCCGCGAACTGGCGCTGCGTGCCGACGTGCTGCTGGAGAACTTCACCCCCGGCACCATGGAGCGCTTCGGGCTGGGCTTCGATCAGTTGCGTGCCGCGAATCCGGGGTTGGTGCACTGCTCGATCACCGGGTTCGGCACCGAGGCCGGAGCCCGGATGCTCGGCTACGACTTCGTGGTGCAGGCGGTCGGCGGGCTGATGAGCGTCACCGGGCAGCCCGATGGCGAACCGACCAAGGTCGGGGTGGCGCTGGTCGACGTGCTCACCGGCAAGGACGTCGCCGCCGGCGTACTGGCCGCGCTGTTCGCCCGGGAACGCAGCGGGCGGGGGCAACGGCTCGAGGTGTCGCTGCTGACCAGCCTGCTGGGTGCGCTGGTCAACCAGGGTCAGGCGACGCTGGCGACGGGTACGCCGCCGCGGGCGATGGGCAACCAGCATCCCTCGATCGCGCCCTATGAGACCCTGCAGGCCGCCGACCGGCCGCTGGCGGTCGCGTGCGGCAACGATCTGCAGTTCGCGCGGCTCTGCGGCGTACTCGCTCGCCCGGAGCTCGCCGACGACCCACGCTTTCGGACCAACCCGGACCGGGTCGCGCACCGCCCCGAACTGATCGCCGAACTGGAGGCCGTGCTCGCCGCGCGGAATGCCGAGGACTGGGTGGGCGAGCTGACCGCCGCCGGGGTACCGGCCGGGCCGGTCAACGACATCGCCCGCGCCATCGAACTCGCCGGCGAACTCGGCCTCGCCCCGACGATCGAGTTGCCCGACAGCCACGGCCGGCAGCTGCGGCACCCGGTCCGCTGGGTCGGTACCGAGCTGCCCGACCCCAGCCCGCCGCCCGCCCTCGGTGAGCAGGACGCCGCGGTCCGTGCTTGGCTGCAGGCACCCACCGATTCCCCATCCACACCGACCGAGGAGGCCCGATGAGCAAGCCGACCCGCACCCCGCCGAACCCGCACGACCTGATCGGCATCGACGACCAGCTCAGCGCCGACGAGCGCAGCGTGCGGGCCAGCGTCCGCGAGCTGTGCGCCGACATCGTCGAACCGCATATCGCCGACTGGTACGAGGCCGGCAGCCTGCCGGCGCGTGAGCTGGCCCGCGAGTTCGGGAAGCTCGGCCTGCTCGGGATGCACCTGGACGGCTATGGCTGCGCCGGGATGAGCGCGGTCGACTACGGCCTGGCCTGCACCGAGCTGGAGGCCGCCGACTCCGGGATCCGCTCGCTGGTGTCGGTGCAGGGGTCGCTGGCGATGTACGCGATCTGGAAGTTCGGCACCGAGGAGCAGAAGCAGCAGTGGCTGCCGCCGATGGCGACCGGGGAGGCGATCGGCTGCTTCGGGCTCACCGAACCCGACCACGGCTCGGACCCAGCCTCGATGCGGACCCGCGCCGAGAAGCAGGGCTCGGACTGGGTGCTGACCGGGTCGAAGCTGTGGATCACCAACGGCTCGATCGCCGATGTCGCGGTCGTCTGGGCGAACGCCGGGGAGGAGCACGGCGGGATCCGCGGGTTCGTGGTGCCCACCGACACCCCGGGTTTCGCCGCGCACGAGATCGAGCACAAGCTCTCGCTGCGCGCCTCGGTCACCGCCGAACTGGTCCTCGATGGCGTACGCCTCCCCGCCGACGCGGTGCTCGGCGAGGTACGCGGGTTGAAGGGGCCGCTGTCGTGTCTGAGCGAGGCCCGCTTCGGGATCGTCTGGGGCTCGCTCGGCGCGGCCCGGTCCTGCCTCGAGGCGGCGCTGAGCTACGCCACCGAGCGGCAGCAGTTCGGCCGGCCGATCGCCGGCTTCCAGCTCACCCAGGGCAAGCTCGCGCAGATGGCCACCGAGCTGATCACCGGGCAGTTGCTCGCGCTGCATCTGGGCCGGCGCAAGGACACTGTCGGGCTGCGGCCGGAGCAGGTGTCGGTCGGCAAATACAACAACGTGGCGAAGGCGCTGGAGATCTGCCGCACGGCGCGGACGATCCTGGGGGCGAACGGCATCTCCGGGGAGTTCCCGGTGATGCGGCACGCCAACAACCTGGAGTCGGTGCTGACCTACGAGGGCACCACCGAGATGCACGCCCTCACCATCGGGGCCGCGCTGACCGGGGTGAGCGCGTTCCGCTGAGGCGTACGCCTCAGGCGCCAGCGGCTTCCTTCTTCTTGGCGCGGCGGGCGGAGAGGAACTCGAAGAGCATCGGCAGGATCGAGACGAAGACGATCAGGATGGCCGCGGCCTCGAGGTTGTTCTTGATGATGTCGAACTGGCCGAGGAAGTAGCCGAGCGTGGTGACGCCGCAGGCCCACAGCACGCCGCCGATGGCGGTCCACAGGATGAAGGTGCGGAACGGCATCCGGGCCACGCCGGCGACCAGGGTGACGAAGGTGCGCACCATCGGCACGAAGCGGGCCAGCACCAGCGCCTTGGAGCCGTATTTGTCGAAGAAGTCGTGGGTCTTGTCCACATAGACCGGGTTGAACACCTTGCCCATGAAGCCCTCGCGGGGCTTGAACAGCGGCGGCCCGATCAGCCTGCCGATCCAGTAGCCGGAGATGTTGCCGAGGATCGCGGCGATCGTCAGCACGATGCAGCAGAAGATCAGGGTGGCCACTTCGGAGCCGAAGTAGTGGATCACCGGCGGCGCACCGGCGACCACCGGGACCTTGATGAACAGGCCGACGGTGAACAGCAGCGAGTCACCGGGCAGCAGCGAGAAGATCCCGCACTCGGCGAAGACGATCAGGGCGACCACCCACAGCGCGTAGGGACCGGCGGCGCCGATGATCCGCTCGGGTGAGAGCCAGTCCGGCATCAGCATCGGGACGAGGGCGTAGGTGGAGAGCACGGGGTCAAGATACCGTCCGGAACTGTGCGTACCGAACATCAACAGGGGGACCCGCCGGCCCCCATCGACCCTGAACCGTCCCCGACGACGACCGCGGTGGGGGTCGGACCGTGGTCCGGGCCGTGGCCGGATGACCCGCGGTTGGACCCGGAGCTGCTGGCCGAGGGGGACCGCCGCAATGTGGTCGATCGGTACCGCTACTGGCGTCTGGAGGCGATCGTCGCCGATCTGGACAACCGGCGTACGCCGCTGCACGTCGCGATCGAGAACTGGGAGCACGACTTCAACATCGGCTCGATCGTGCGCACCGCGAACGCCTTCAACGTGGCCGGGGTGCACATCATCGGACGGCGTCGCTGGAACCGGCGTGGCGCGATGGTCACCGACCGTTATCTGCACGTGCACCACCACGTGAGCGAGGCCGACTTCCTGGCCTGGGCGGCCGCTGAGGCGTACCAGGTGGTGGGTGTGGACAACCTGCCCGGCTCGGTACCGCTGGAGACCAGTGAGCTGCCGGAACGCTGCTGCCTGGTCTTCGGCTCCGAGGGGGCCGGGCTGACCGACGAACTCGTCGCCGGTTGTGACCAACTGGTGGCGATCGACCAGCAGGGTTCGACCCGCTCGATGAACGCTGGCGCGGCCGCCGCCATCGCGATGTACGCCTGGCGGCTCCAGCACCCCCACGTCGGCTGAGCGAGATTTTCGACTTTTTCGATTAGCATGGGGTCATGTCGTCTGCAATCCCGGCACGCTCGGCTGGTCCGCGGACCTACCTCCCGTCCCCGGAGTCCGAGTCCGCAACCGAAGAGTTCGCGGAGGTCCTCGAGGCTCTGGCGACCGCTAGCGCCGCCCGGCCCGCGCTAGTGGGTCCGCACAATGAACAGATTCCCCTGCCCCGGGAGGCGTTCGAGGTGCTGCTCCAGGTGTATGAGGCGATGAAGCGCGGCCTCGCGATCCATGTGGCGCCCCTCAATGCGCAACTCACCACCCAGGAGGCGGCGAACTACCTCGGCATCTCCCGCCCCACGCTGGTCAAGCTGCTTGAATCGGGTGCGATCCCGTTCATCAAACCGGCCCGTCACCGCTACGTCCGTATCGATGACCTGATCGAGTACGCCGAGCAGTTGCGTACTGAGCGGTCCAGGATCCTCGACGACATGGCCCAGGAGGCGCAGCAGGAGGGGCTGTACGAGGTGCTCGACGGTCCTCCACCGAAGATGCGCTGAGCGATGCGTTTTCCCGTCTTTTTGGACACCAATGTGCTCTACCCGGTTTCACTCGCCGACACGCTGTTGAGACTGGCCGAGGCTGAGGTGATCCGACCTCATTGGTCGGCCGACGTGATGAAAGAACTCGTTCGGAATCTTGGGTTGCGCATTCCTGAGGACATGGCCGACAAACGGGCCCGTGCGATGCAGACCGCGTTCCCGGAGGCGATGGTCACGGGCTAAGAGGCGCTCATCGATGCGATGGGTAACGATTCGAAGGACAGGCATGTTCTCGCTGCTGCGGTGCACTCCGACTGCGAAGTGATCGTGACCTTCGATGCTTCTGGGTTCTCCTCGAACGCCTTGGCGCCGCATCATCTCGTGGCCGTTCACCCGGATGAGTTTCTGCTGGATCAGTTGGACCTCTATCCGGGCCTCGTGCGTCGCGCGTTGGAACGCCAGGCTGCCGCGACCGCGCGGCCGCACTTGACGACACTGGATCTTATGGACCACCTCAACCAGATCGGACTTCACGGATTCGCGGCTCAGCTGCGGCGTCGGTGGCCGGATATGGCTCGGTGACGGGCCGGGGTCAACGCCGGGTGGCGAAGATCGTGGTACCGAGATCGACGATCGTCTTCAGCCCGAGCAGCAGGATCACCATCGCAACCTCGGGGGAATTCAGCCCCTGCGGCAGCCACTTGGTGAACCAGCCGAGGCGCTCATCCAGGCCGCCGACTCCCGAGCCGAGGATCACCGCCACCTGCAGCACGACGATCCGGGTGTACGCCACCACCATCGGCTGCCCAGGGGTGACCCGGTCGCGGACGCCGGCGCCGAACCAGTTGGTGATCAGTTCGATCGTGTACCGGACCGCGATCAGCACCGTCGGCAGACCCAGCATCAGCCAGGTCAGGTCGATGCCCAGCCGGTAGGCGAGGATCCCGGTGAACACCAGATGGATCAGGCAGAACAATCCGTAGTGCAGGCAGAAGAAGATCGCGCTGGCGACCGAGCCGGCGGTGTAGTTACCGCTCTGGAAAAGGCCGGTACCGCCGTCGGAGCCACGGCCGCGCGCCGTGACGATCTTGACGATCGTGGTCAGCCCGACGATCACGTTCTCGATCCAGAACAGCAGGAAGACGTTCCCCGGCGGCCAGCCGAAGTAGACGACGCCGATGAGGGTGGCGACGTTGGTGACCAGGCTGAGCAGCAGGGCGCCCAGCACCGACAGATCGAGGCCGGCCCGCTGCGGCGTACCCGAGTCACCCGGCGTACTCGATCCGCCGGGCTGGGCCAGATACGGCTGGTTGGTCACCGCAGCAGGGTAGGCAGCCGGGGGGCCGGATGACCCGGACCAGACCAGCTGGACCGGTGGTACATACTGGACCCTGCGACGACGTGGAAGGTGGAGGCTGGTGCCGGGTATGGAGGACGGCAGCATGCAGGCTGCCCCGTTCGAACCCACCGTCGTTCCGATCGTCCCGCCGACCACCAAGCGCTCCCAGGTCCGCGAGCTGCTCGAACAGATCATCGCCGGCCGGCTGCGTCCCGGCGACGCGATCGCCTCGGAACGGGAGTTGGTGCGCCAGCTCGGCGTCTCCCGGGTGACGGTACGCCAGGCGATCAGCGATCTCGTGGAGGCCGGACGGCTGGAGCGGGTGCACGGCAAGGGCACCTATGTCACCGGGCCCAGGATCAACACCCGGTTGCACCTGACCTCCTTCTCCCGCGAGATGCGGGCCCGCGGGTTGGAGCCGCGGACCGAGGTGCTGTCGGCCGACGAGGTCGCCGAGCCGGACGATCTGGTCCGCGAACAGCTGCAGCTGCCGGTCGGGCAACCGGTGATCCGGGTGGAGCGATTGCGCCTGGCCGACGACACCCCGATGGCCCACGAGATCGGCTTCTATCCCGCGCACTGCTTCCCCGGGCTGCTCAACCGCGAGCTCGGTTCGCTCTACGACGTGTTCGCCGCCGACTACGACATCCGGGTCACCTCCGGGGTGCAGTCGATCCGCGCCGAGGCCGCCGACCACACCCAGGCCACCGTGCTCGGCATCGCCCGCCGCGCACCGCTGCTGGTGCAGGAGCGGGTGACCTGGGCCGGTACGCAGGTGATCGAGTTCGCCACCTCCAGCTATCGCGGGGACCGGTACCGGATCCACATGTCGGTCACCCCCACCGGCTCGAGCTAGCTGCGTTCATCCCGACACGATGAGCGGGGTGAACCCGCGCACCTACACTGGGCCGCATGCAGCAGCTCCCCATCTTCTACGACCCGCTGCGGGCCGAGCAGCGGATCGGGGCGCAGCGGCGCCGGGTGATCTGGGGACTGGTCAGCACCGGCATCTCGGTCGCCGGGCTGGCGGCCCTCTTCCTCTACGGCTGGCTGGTCACCAAGAGCCAACCCGGTGAGACCGGTCAGCTGCTGCGCTGGGTGCTCGCCTTCTCCAGCATCACCGGACTGATTTCGCTGCTGGCCAATCTGCTCTGGCTCCGGGCGCTGCGCAACGCCCGCCGCGAGGTCGGCGACGGGCTGGCGCTGACCCTCTCGCACCGCGGCATCGAGACCGCCGAGGGGCCCCTCGGCTGGGAGCAGGTCGCCCGGGTACGCGCCGCCAACGGCCGACCCGGCCACGGGTACCGGCTGGACATCATCGGTACCGACAACCAGGTCCGGGCCTTCCCGCTGGACGGGCTCGCGCTGCTGCCCGGCAGCCTCGACTCGGCCACCCGGGCGTACTCCTCGGGCCGGCACGGGGTCGATCTCACCGTCGTCGACGACTGAGCCCTGACTTCCCTTTCGCATCTCGACACGCTCGGCATTGCTCCGCTTCGCTGCGCATGCCGAGCTACTCGATGAGCGTGGCCTGGGCGTGAAAGGATTGGGGCGAGGCCTGCCCGATCAAGAGAAAGAGTGATGACATGCCTATCGCCACACCCGAGGTGTACGCCGAGATGCTGGACCGCGCGAAGCAGCAGGGCTTCGCCTACCCGGCCATCAACATCTCCAGCTCCCAGACCCTGAACGCCGCGCTGGCGGGCTTCGCCGAGGCGGGGTCGGACGGCATCATCCAGGTCTCCACCGGCGGTGCCGAGTATCTCTCCGGCCCGACCGTCAAGGACATGGTCTCCGGCGCCACCGCACTCGCCGAGTACGCCCAGATCGTCGCCGAGAAGTACCCGGTGAACATCGCCCTGCACACCGACCACTGCCCCAAGGACAAGCTCGACGGCTTCGTCCGCCCGCTGCTCGCGATCTCCGCCGAGCGCGTCAAGAACGGCCAGAACCCGCTGTTCCAGTCGCACATGTGGGACGGCTCCGCGGTGCCGCTGGAGGAGAACCTGGAGATCGCCGAGGAGCTGTTCAAGCTCTGCCAGGAGGCGAAGATCATCCTCGAGGTCGAGATCGGCGTCGTCGGCGGCGAGGAGGACGGGGTCGCCAACGAGATCAACGACAAGCTCTACTCGACCCCCGAGGACGCCATCGCCACCGCCAAGGCGCTCGGCTACGGTGACCGCGGTTACTACATGACCGCGCTGACCTTCGGCAACGTGCACGGCGTCTACAAGCCGGGCAACGTGAAGCTGAAGCCCGAGGTGCTGAAGGCCGCCCAGGACGCCGTCGTCAAGGAATTCGGCCTCGAGGAGGGCGCCAAGCCGTTCCACCTGGTCTTCCATGGCGGCTCCGGTTCGCTGCCCGAGGAGATCGCCGAGGCCGTCTCCTACGGCGTGGTGAAGATGAACGTCGACACCGACACCCAGTACGCCTTCACCCGGCCGGTCGCCGGGCACATGTTCACCAAGTACGACGGTGTGCTGAAGATCGACGGTGAGGTCGGCAACAAGAAGGACTACGACCCGCGCGCCTGGGGCAAGGCGGGCGAGGCCGGGATGGCCGCCCGGGTCGTCGAGGCCTGCGAGAACCTGGGTTCGGCCGGCACCCACGCCTGAACCCGCGACGTACCGGCGGTGAACCCCTGCCGCCCCTAACCTGAGCCGCATGCCCACAACGCAGCAGTTCGTGGCCCGGGTCCGGCAGCTCACCGCCGGTACGCCCTACCGGGTCATCGAGACCCCCGACGGCTGCGACGTCACCCTCGATGTCGTCAACGCGACCTGGCGTACGCTCTTCGCCCGCCGCGGGCTGTCAAAGGTCTTCACCCATCGGATCGCCCTCGATGAGCAGGCCGGCGCCGCGACCGTCACCGATCTGTCGCAGCAGGTCGAGTGGACCGCGGTGAATCCCGGGGAGGGCCCGGTCCCGGTGCTCACCGGTGAGGTGAGCCAGGTGGCCGGCCGGATCCGGGAATGGTCCAGTCAGCAGGTCTACGGCTGGGACGCCGACGGGCAGTTCGTCGAGGAGGCCGGTTACACCTTCAGCTCCGAGGAGGGTCGCGCCCTGGTCGACCGGGCGCTCAAGGAGCAGGGCTGGACCACCCGGATGGGCTGGCAGCAGAAGACCGGACTGATCGCGGCGATCGGCGCCGTGGCGCTGGCGCTGCTGCTGGGATTGGTGCTGCTCGGCTGGCTGGTCCTGCTCCGCTGAGACGCTCGGCCGACCGGGTGGATAGGCTGGGCCGGTGACCGAGAAGCCGCACGAGAACCTGCTCGCCAGCCACGGAACCACCCCCGCCACCCGTCTCCCGGACGATCCGGCCGCCGCCGAGATCGCCGAGCACGGGCGGGAACGGTTCGTCCAGATCGTCCGCAAGCACCCGCAGTCCAGCCTGTGCTGGGCGCTGCTCGCCGAGGGGGCGCTCGGGGTGGGCACCGACGATGCCGACGTGTCGGCGTACGCCTATGCCCGGACCGGCTACCACCGCGGCCTGGACTCGCTGCGCCGCGCCGGCTGGAAGGGGTCCGGGCCGATCCCGTGGGAGCACGGCCCGAACCGGGGTTTCCTGCGCTGCCTGTGGGCGCTGGCGGTGGCCGCCGACCGGATCGGTGAGACCGACGAGGCACAGCGTTGCAGCCAGTTCCTGAAGGACTCCTCGTTCACCGCCTACGACGAGCTCAGCGACAGCCGCCCGATGGGTTCCGCCCAGCAGGACGATCAGAAGGACATCGGGACCAAAACTCGGTAGGGTGAGGTGTCAAGAGGGTCCTTGGCACCATGCCGGACCCTTTTTGGCTGACCTGGCCGAAACGGCCGAAGAAGCTGTAGCTGAGAAAGGCTGACGATGCCCGGCATCATCGTGATGGGCGCCCAGTGGGGCGACGAAGGCAAGGGGAAGGCCACCGACCAGCTGGGGGACCGCATCGACTTCTGCGTCCGCTATTCCGGCGGCAACAACGCGGGGCACACCCTGGTCGTCAACGGCGAGAAGTACGCGATGCACCTGCTCCCCAGCGGGATGCTCAACCCCAACGCGATGCCGGTGATCGGCAACGGCGTGGTCATCGACCTCGGGGTGCTCTTCGGGGAGATCGACGACCTGGCCGCCCGCGGCGTCGACAGCGACAACCTCAAGGTCTCGGCGAACGCGCACATCATCGCGCCCTACCACACCACGATCGACAAGGTCAGCGAGCGCTTCCTCGGCAAGCGCCGGATCGGCACCACCGGCCGCGGCATCGGCCCGGCCTACTCCGACAAGATCAACCGGATGGGCATCCGCGTCCAGGACCTGTTCGATCCCGAGATCCTGCGCGCCAAGGTCGAGGCCTCGCTGGACCAGAAGAACCAGGTCCTGGTCAAGATCTTCAACCGCCGTGCCCTCGACGCCGACGAGGTGATCGATGCGCTCACCTCCTACGCCGAGCGGCTGCGGCCGATGGTCACCGACACCTCCCGCTTGCTCAACGACGGGCTGGATGCGGGCAAGGTGGTGCTCTTCGAGGGCGCCCAGGCCCACCACCTGGACGTCGACCTGGGCACCTACCCCTATGTCACCTCCTCGAACCCGACCGCCGGCGGCGCCTGCACCGGCACCGGGGTCGGCCCGACCCGGATCGACCGGGTGATCGGGATCGCCAAGGCCTACACGACCCGGGTCGGTGAGGGCCCGTTCCCGACAGAGCTGCTGGACGCCGACGGCGACCGGCTCCGGGAAGCCGGTGGCGAGTTCGGTGTCACCACCGGCCGGCCGCGGCGGACCGGTTGGTTCGACGCGCTGGTCGTCGAGGCGGCGGCGAGCGCGAACGCCTTCACCGACGTCTTCTTGACCAAGCTGGACATCCTGTCCGGCTGGGAGAAGATCCCGGTCTGCGTCGCCTACGACGTCAACGGCGTACGCCACGACAAGATGCCGATGACCCAGGCCGAGTTCGCCGCCGCCACCCCGATCTATGAAGAGGTCGACGGCTGGACCGAGGACATCTCGGGCGCGCGCGAGTTCGAGGATCTGCCGGTGAAGGCGCAGGACTACGTGAAGCGGCTCTCCGACCTGATCGGCACCCGGATCTCCGGGATCGGTGTCGGCCCGGGCCGGGAGCAGTCGGTGATGGTGCACGACCTGCTCTGAGCGAGTGGTCGGCAGCGATGGATCGCGCGAAGGAGCGAGGATGAAAGTACTGGTGATCGGCAGCGGGGCGCGCGAACACGCCCTGGCGTACACCCTGGAGCGTGATCCGGAGGTGACCGAGGTGCACGTCGCCCCGGGCAACCCGCGGATGACCGAGGTGGCCCAGCTGCATGCGGTCGACCCGGAGGACGCGGCCGCGGTGACCCAGGTGGCGCGCGAACTGGGTGTCGACCTGGTCGTGATCGGCCCGGAGGCGCCGCTGGTCGCCGGTGTCGCCGACGCGCTCCGGGAGGCCGGCTTCGCCTGCTTCGGCCCGTCCGCCGCAGCCGCTCGGATCGAGGGCAGCAAGGCCTTCGCCAAGGAGGTGATGGCCGCCGCCGGGGTGCCGACCGCTCGGGCCCGGGTCTGCCGCAGCGCCGACGAGGTGGCCGCCGCGCTCGACGAGTTCGGCGCCCCCCACGTGGTCAAGGACGACGGCCTGGCGGCCGGCAAGGGTGTCGTGGTCACCGAGGACCGGCAGGCTGCGCTGGATCATGCCGCGGCGGTCTTCGAGGCGGGCGGGGAAACCGTTGTGGTGGAGGAATTCCTCTCCGGCCCGGAGGTTTCGTTGTTCGCGATCTGCGACGGCACCACCGCGGTACCGATGCAGGCCAGTCAGGACTTCAAGCGCGCCCAGGACGGTGACCGGGGACCGAACACCGGCGGCATGGGTGCGTACACCCCGCTCAGCTGGACCCCTGCCGACCTGGAGGAACAGGTCACCGAGCACATCATCCAGCCGGTGATCGACGAGCTGGCCCGCCGCGGTACGCCGTTCGTCGGGTTGCTCTACGCCGGGCTGGCACTGACCCCCAAGGGCGTCAAGGTGATCGAGTTCAACGCCCGCTTCGGCGATCCCGAGACCCAGCCATTGCTGCTGCAGTTGGAATCCCCGCTGGGTCAGGTGCTCTCCGCGGCCGCCAACGGCAAGCTCGCCGACGCCCCGCCGCTGAAGTTCAGCAACGGCTATGCGGTCGGTGTGGTGGTCGCCGCGGATGGCTATCCGGACAAACCGGTCACCGGCACCCGGATCTTCGAGGGCCAGTTCCGTTCCGGCAACATCAAGCTGTTCCACGGCGGCACCGGCCGCGACGAGTTGGGCAACCTGATCGTCACCGGCGGCCGGGTGATGACCGTCACCGGCAAGGGCCACACCCTCGCCTTCGCCCGCAACATGGTGTACGCCGCGGTCAATGCTTTCCATCTGGAGAAGGTTTTCTGGCGATCCGACATCGCCGAGAAGGCCGCGCACCACCAGATCCCGACCTACCAGGTGCCCGAGGGTGGGCTGTTCCAGGTGGAGTCGACGAGCGAGCGGAGCGAGCAGGCGTGATCCCCAATGTGCTCGCCGACCGCTACGCCTCACCGGCGATGCGGGAGATCTGGTCGCCGGAGAACAAGATCGTCGCCGAGCGACGGCTCTGGATCGCGGTGCTGGAGGCCCAGCGGGATCTCGGCGTGGACTTCGGCGGGGACGACCCGGATGCGGTGATCGCTGCCTACGAAGGGGTTCTCGAGCAGGTCGACCTGGCCTCGATCGCCGCCCGCGAGCGCGTCACCCGGCACGATGTGAAGGCGCGGATCGAGGAGTTCAACGCCCTCGCCGGCTTCGAGCACGTGCACAAGGGGATGACCTCCCGCGATCTCACCGAGAACATCGAGCAGTACCAGGTGCTGGCCTCGCTGAAGCTGGTGCACGAGCGGATCGTCACCACCCTGGTCGGGTTGACCCGGATCGCGGCCGACTACGCCGACCGCGCGATCGCCGGCCGTTCACACAATGTGGCCGCCCAGATCACCACCCTGGGCAAGCGGTTCGCGACCGCCACCGATGAGCTGCTGGTGGCCCGGGAGCGGATCGCGGAGCTGATCGCGCGCTATCCGTTGCGGGGCATCAAGGGCCCGGTCGGTACCAGCCAGGACATGCTCGATCTGCTCGGCGGCGACCCCGAGAAGCAGGCCGAGCTGGAGCGCCGGATCGCAACCAGGCTTGGATTCGCGCGGGTGCTCACCTCCACCGGACAGGTCTATCCGCGGTCCCTGGACTTCGATGTGCTGACCGCGCTGGCGCAGACCGCGGCGGCGCCGTCGAATGTGGCCACCTCGATCCGGCTGATGGCCGGCCACGAGCTGGTCACCGAGGGCTTCCAGCCGGGCCAGGTCGGTTCCTCGGCGATGCCGCACAAGATGAACACCCGTTCCTGCGAGCGGGTGAACGGGCTGTCGGTGGTGCTGCGCGGTTACGTGTCGATGGTCGGCGAACTCGCCGGCGACCAGTGGAACGAGGGCGACGTGTCGTGCTCGGTGGTCCGCCGGGTCGCGCTGCCGGACGCCTTCTATGCACTGGACGGGTTGTTCGAGACCTTCCTCACCGTGCTCGGCGACTTCGGTGCCTTCGATGCGGTGATCGAGGCCGAGTTGCAGCGCTATCTGCCGTTCCTGACGACCACCAAGGTGCTGATGGCCGCGGTCCGCAAGGGCGTCGGCCGGGAGCAGGCGCACGAGGCGATCAAGGAGCATGCGGTCGCGGTGGCGCTGGAGATGCGGGAGACCGGCCGCGCCGACAACGACCTGTTCGACCGGCTCGCCGCCGATCAGCGGCTCGGCTTGGAGCGCGCGGAACTGGACGCCCTGATCACCGAGCCGCTGGAGCTGTCCGGCTCGGCGAGGGCCCAGGTCGCGCAGCTGGTGCAGCGCGTGCAGACCCTCGCCGAGCAGTGGCCGGACGCCGCGGCGTACCGGCCGGGTGCGGTGCTCTGATCAGTCGCTGATCAGTTGTCGCTGGGCGTCCAGCCCGCCGGCATCCGGACGATCAGGCCGCCCGGGTCGACGGTCACCCGGACCGCCAGCACCTCACCGAAGTGGTCGCCGTCCAGCTCGATCTCCTGCGGGTCGCGCAGCGACAGCTCGATCCGCTGGGCCTGCTGGTAGCTGAGGTGCTCGTTGTCCTTCTGGCCCAGCTGCTTGGTGCCGGGGAGGCGCAGCAGGGCGTTCTCCACCAGCACCTTCCACAGGATCTGCGGCCAGCCGAAGATGCCCTGCGGCTGCAGCGCGATGATGTCCAACATGCCGTCGTCGACCGCGGCATCGGGCAGCAGCAGGATGTTGTTCTGCAGCGAACCGCAGTTGCCGACCATCACCGTGTGGATCTTGCCGCGCTGCGGCTGGTTGTTGTCGAGCTGGTAGACCAGCCGCATCCGGTGGTTGTGCTTCAGCGACTCGACGATCGACTTCACATAGGCCAGGGCGCCGACCTTGGACTTCAGCTCCTCGTCGGTGTTGGAGATCATCTGCGCGTCCAGGCCCAGGCCGGCCATCACCAGGAAGGAGTGCTCCTCCTGGCTGCCGTCCGTGCGGCTCCAGGTCGCCACGCCCAGGTCGATCGGCCGGTCGACGCCGACGAAGGCGGCCTCCGCCGACTCCTTCAGGTTGTCCAGGGTCAGCTCGAGGTTGCGGGCCAGCAGGTTGCCGGTGCCCTGCGGTGCCAGGGCCAGCGGCGTACCGGTGTCGCGCAGTGCCTCGGCGACCGCGCGGACCGTGCCGTCACCGCCGACCGCGAGCACCACGTCGGCGTTGCGCTCCAGTGCCTCCTTGGCCATCCCGGTGCCCGGATCGTCCTCCGAGGTCTCCAGATACATCGACTCCGACCAGCCGGAGCGTTCGGCGATCGGGTCGATGGTCTCGCGGAGATCCTCCACCGAGATCTTGACGGGATTGAACACGACTGCAGCGGTTGGCATGCGGCCTTCCTTTCGCACTTGATCGACTTCTGGGTCATGCAGGGGGTGAGCATGCCGTCCCGGTACGGATACCCAATTCTCGCAGGGACACTCGGTGCCCCGCTGCCCCCATTACGCTGGGCACGTGCCCACGAACCAGATCGAACCACAGTTCGCCGACACCCTCGAACTGCCGCTGCTGCACGCCGGCAAGGTGCGCGAGCTGTATGCCCTGCCGGATCCGAACGCGATGCTGATGGTGGCCACCGACAACATCTCTGCCTTCGACTGGGTGCTGACCAGCCGGATCCCGGACAAGGGCGCGATCCTCAACCAGCTCTCGCTGTGGTGGTTCGATCAGCTCGCGGGCCTGGTCGACAACCACGTGCTCTCCACCGAGGTCCCCGAGGCGGTGCGCGGCCGGGCGGTGGTCTGCGAGAAGCTGGAGATGATCCCGGTCGAGTGCGTCGCCCGGGGCTATCTGACCGGGTCGGGCTGGGTGGAGTACCAGCAGGACCGCAGCGTCTGCGGCGTACCGCTGCCCGAGGGGTTGACCGACGGTGCCCGGCTGCCCGAGCCGATCTTCACCCCGGCGACGAAGGCCGCCCTCGGTGATCACGACGAGAACGTCGACTTCGAGACCGTGGTCGCCCAGGTCGGCCGGGAGACCGCCGAGGAGATCCGCCGACTGACCCTCGAGGTGTACGCCACCGCGGAGCGGATGGCGCGGGAGCGGGGCATCATCCTCGCCGACACCAAGTTCGAGTTCGGCCGCCGCGCCGACGGCACCATCGTGCTCGCCGATGAGGTGCTCACCCCGGACTCGTCCCGGTTCTGGGAGGCGGCGAGCTGGCCGGAATCGCTGGACTCCTTCGACAAGCAGTTCGTCCGCAACTGGCTGCTCGAGCAGCCCTGGGACCGCAACGGCGACGAGCCGCCGCCCGCGCTGCCCGATGACATCGTCACCGCGACCAGGCAGCGGTACGCGAGCGCCTTCCAGCGGTTGACCGGGCGAGAGTTCGACCGATGAGCGGCGGCTGGCAGCAACCGCCCTGGGGCGGGCCGCCCCAGGGGCCGCAGGGGCCGGGTCCGCAGGGTCCGTGGGGTCAGGGCGGACCGCCGCAGGGTCAGCAGCGGCCGTTCGGTGGCTGGACCCCGCAGGCTCCGCCGCCGGGCCAGCAGGGCTGGGGTCCGCCCCCGCCCCCGCCGCCCACCGGGCCGCCCCGGCGACCCGGGAGTGGCGGTGGTGGCGGAAAGTTCGGGATCATCGCCGTGGTCATCGGTTGTGTGATCGGTCTGGTGCTGACGGGGTTCTTCGTGATGGGCCGGCTGACCTCCGAACCAGCGACGCCGGGCCCGCCGACGATCGAGCCGACCCCGACCCGGACGCCGAGCACTCGGCGTACCCCGTCACCACGGCCGACCGACCCGACTCGTACGCCGAGCGCGACCAGCAGCAGTGAGGACTCTCCCTGCCCCACCAGGGAGGTCCCGGCCGTGGTGCCGGGTTGGCAGGCGATCGGCTCGGTGAAGGACGGCGCCGCGTTCGACGTACCGCAGGATTTCACCTTCAGCGAAGGCACGTTGTTCGGGCAGGAGGCGAAGAGTGGGGTGGTGCTGGCCCATTGCGCGACCTTCTATGCCCGGGGTCAGGCCTGTGAGAAGAAGTCGTCCGATCGAGGGTCCATCGGGCTGGTCACCTACGGCAGCCGCACCAATCGGGACGGTGATCCGGTGAAGTACGCCGAGCAGTGGGCCCGGCTGTCGAACACCGATTACGACACCGGCCAGGTCGGTGAGGTGCCCGCACCGATGGTGACCAAGGTGCGTACGACCTCGGGGGCCGAGGCGACGGTGGCGACCGTGGAGGCGGCCGACAGCACACCGAGCAAGGACTGCCCGGCGCCCCGGTTCCGGGTGACGGTGGTCGGCATCGAGCTGGCGGACGCGCGCCGCGCGCTGCTGGTGATCGACACCGATCGCGGCACCGACAAGGACCTGCCCGACGACATCGAGAAGCAGATCATCAGCAGTCTGCGTCCGCTCTGAGCATTGCCGCGGAGACGATAGGATCGCGGCCATGGCGCGTGTAGTCGTGGAAGTGATGCCCAAGCCCGAGATCCTCGACCCCCAGGGCAAGGCGGTGACCGGGGCACTGGAACGGCTCGGTTTCTCGGGCCTGCAGGTACGCCAGGGCAAGCGGTTCGAGATCGAGGTGGAGGGCGAGGTCACCGATGCGGTGGTCGCCCAGGTCCGCGACGCCGCCGACAAGCTGCTCGCCAACACCGTGATCGAGAACTTCGAGGTGCATGTCGAGAAGCAGCCGGTCGCGGAGAAGGCGCAGAACGAGGAGCCCGGCGGTCGGCCGCAGGCCGGCACGCCCGCTGCGAAGGATGCGGTGAAGTGACACCGACCATCGGCATCGTCACCTTTCCCGGTTCACTCGACGACCACGACGCGTTGCGCGCGGTCGAGGTCTGCGGGCTGAACGCGAAGCCCATCTGGCACGGCTCGGACGACCTCGATGGTGTCGACGGGGTGATCCTGCCCGGCGGCTTCTCCTACGGTGACTATCTGCGCTGCGGCGCGATCGCCCGGTTCTCCCCGGTGATGGGTGAGATCATCCGCCGCGCCGAGCAGGGGATGCCGGTGCTCGGCATCTGCAACGGCTTCCAGGTGCTCTGCGAGGCACATCTGCTGCCCGGTGCGCTGATCCGCAACGATGTGCGCACCTTCGTCTGTCGCGATCAGCTGCTCCGCGTGGAATCGGTGGACACGGTGTGGACCAACGACTTCACCGAGGGCCAGGAGATCTCCATCGTGTTGAAGAACGGTGAGGGGAACTACCAGGCCGACGCCGAGACGATCCGCCGGCTGGAGGGCGAGAACCAGATCGTTTTCCGTTACCTGCAACAGAACCCGAACGGTTCGGTGAACGACATCGCCGGTGTCACCAATCAGCGGGGCAATGTCGTCGGGTTGATGCCGCATCCGGAGCACAACGTCGAGGAACTCGTCGGCCCCTCGCTCGATGGCCGCGGCTTCTTCACCTCCGTCACCCGTTTCCTGGAGCGCGTCAGCGCCTGAGCGGGTTCGGTCGGCCCGTGAACCTTTTGCCCGGGTACGGGAAAAGACGGGTATGAGCACCGTGTTCCACCCCCGGGCGCAGCCATGACCGGCCGGCATCGGATCAGCGTCGACGAGTTCGTCGCCGTGTTCGATCGGCATGCCGCGACCATTCACCGCTATGCCAGTCGGCGCGTCGGTGGCGTACTCGCCGACGACATCTGTTCAGAGACTTTCCTGACCGCCTTCGAGTCGCGGAATCGCTTCGACAGCAGCAGAGGCGACGTGCTCGCCTGGCTCTACGGGATCGCCGCCAAACGGCTGCTCAAACACCACCGCGGGGAGACGCGCCGCTGGCGGGCGTACGCCGAGACCGGTCGACAGGGTGTGGTCGAGCCACGGGAGGATCCGCGGCTCGACGCCGTCCTGGCCCACGCCGAACTCGCCGAGGTGCTCGCCGCACTCGCCCCGATGGATCGCGAAGTGCTGCTGCTGTTCGCCTGGGAGGACCTCTCCTATGCCCAGATCGCCGAGGCCCTCGACATCCCGGTGGGCACGGTGCGGTCCCGATTGAACCGCGCCCGTACCCAGTCCCGTGCCGCCATCGGCGGACCAGAAACCTCTGGAGCGACCTCATGAACGACACCGACCTGGATCGCCTGCGGGCTATGCGTGCCGGCCTGGACCGCGAGATCGAAGCCCCCGACCCTCGACTGCTGGCGGACCTGCGCCGCAGTTTCACCGCCGAACAGCTGGAGACCGACAGCCTCGATGATCTGCTGATCGAGGAGCCACCGGCGTTGACCGGGCGAGCCTCTCGACGACAATTGCTGCTGGCCGGGCTCGGCGGGGCCGCGGCCTGTGGGCTGGTGGTCGGGGGAGTGCGGTTCTTCCAGGCCCGGCAACCGGCGTCTCCCGCGGCACCCGGCGTACCGGCGGTGCCCGGGACACCGACCGCACCGGTTCCGGCGGGCGGCCCTGCGGGAACCCCTGCACCGGCGGGATATCCACCGGGTGCGGCACTGCCGATGACGCGCAATCCGCTGCCACCGCCGGTGGTGCCGACGGCCGTGTCGGCGAGTCCGCGGAAACCGCGTCCCGATGGTGGGTTGACGCCGCCGCCCCTGGGTGGGCAGGAGGTAGGCGTTCCGGTGGTGCTGGTCTTCGAGGAGTTTGGCGACGAGAAGGGCTCGGCGCCGGACCCGCGGGCCATCCGCCGTTGGCAGGACAGCGGCGAACTCCGACACACCGGAGGGGGCGGGATCGAGGCGACGCTGCGGCGCGCTGAGGCCACGAGCTACCGGTATTTCGACTACGGCAGCGAACAGGCCTATAAGGGCGTTCCGTACGCGGGGCACCAGGAGACGGGCGACCGCACCGTCTTGTGGCCATCGGCCGTGGGCGTGCTGGATCCAGATCCGGTGAAGCTGCTCACTGAGACCGTGCAAGGGTTGTCTGCAGACAAACAGCGACTCGGTGTGGTCGGATACTGGACCATCCGAACCGTGGTGGAGAAGCTCGTCATGGACGGGCCGACGATGCTGCCCGTCGTGCGAGCGGCGTACATCCGGGCGCTGCAGCGGGTCGAGGGCGTCGAAGTCACCGGGGCCAACAGCAATCCCGCGGGCGGTCCGTTCGATGAGATCCGGATCAGTTGGATGAACGCGATCGGGACAGCGGCGGTCGGCGTCCGCTTCGATGCCGCCACCGGATTGGTCACCGAGTTTCTCGACCAGCGCTACCTGGACAACCGGGTCTGCATGCCGCGCGAGACCGGTCAGTGCATGCTGCAGTACATGCTGACGGTGCGTTACCAGCCCGGTTGATCCGGGTCGTCGGGCTCACCGCGTGGACTTCGGCACCATCCGCTGGCAGCGGTCCTAGCATCGAACCATGGCGGCGACGTGGACCTTTCTGGTGGTGATCATCGGCATCGTGCTGATGCCCGGTGCGGACTTCATGCTGACGCTGCGCAATGCGCTGCTGGCCGGGCGGCGCGCCGGCTTCGCCACCCTGGCAGGGGTTGGGGTGGCTGGGATCAGTCAGGCGGTGCTCACCTCGATCGGTGTCGGGGCGTTGATCGTGCGGGTGCAGCCGCTGTTCCTGGCCATCAAGTGGCTCGGGCTGGCCTACCTGCTGTGGTTGGCGTGCCAGGCGTTGCGCTCCGCCTGGCGTGGTGAGTACGCCGACGCGCCCGCGGAGAGCACCCCGCGGCGGGCTCGGCGGGGTTTCATCCAGGGATTCCTCTGCAATGCCACCAACCCGAAGATCTTCCTGTTCTTCCTGGCGCTGCTCCCGCAGTTCGTGGCACCCGATGCCCCGCTGGTGAGCTGGCTCGGGCATGCGCTCGCGCTGCCGGCGTTGGGCAGCCTCTGGCTGGCTGCGGTGGTGCTCGCCGCCGAACGCCTGCGTTCGATACTGCTCCGGCCCCGGGTGCGCCGAGGATTCGACCTGGCGTGCGGCGGGATGCTGGCGGCCCTCGGGGTACGCCTCGCGACCGCGAACTGACCGCGGAAGCTCACTCTGGCAGCCCGCGGGATTCCTCACCCTGGTGGGGAATCAGGGCAGGCTGGGAATCCGGCGGAGCCGGCTTCTTCGCCCTCTTCTGTTTGGCTGCGTTGGCCTGGTCGCGGGCAGCTTGGCGTAGGTCGCGGAGGCGTTGGTTCTTGCGGGCGCGGCGGAGCCGCTCGCGTTCGCGAGCTTCATCGGCGGCTTGTTCGGCTTCGGCCTGTTCCTTCTCCAACTGGGCCTGGCCGTTGCACAGGGTCTCCCAGAGAAGCTTTTCGGTCCGGGAGAGCGAAGCCGCGGGGTCGTTGATCAGGTGATCGGGCGGGGGATGATTCCAGGTGCCGTAGCTGGTGACCCAGGCTTCCTGCCCGGCGGGTGTTTTCCAGTGGAACACCCCGGGGGAGGGTTGTTCGACCCGGAATCCGGCGTGGGTTCTGGCCCGGTGGGCTGACCGGTTCAGCGGTCCGAGGTTGTCCGAACTGGTGGGCCCTTCCGGGGCGGGAATGGTGTGGTCCAGATCGATCCCGCGGCCGAACGCGCTGCGATTCGAGCGAGGGAACATCACATACCGGTCGCGCAGCTTCACCCGCTGCGCCAACTCATCCGACGGTCGGTAGGTGTTCACCATCACCGGGGCGGCCAGGTCGATCACCGGCCGCACCCGCACGGTGCCGGAGCAGCGTTCCAGCAGTTCTTTCAAGTGTTGCAGGGTGACCGGTCCGAGGGCGTCGCCTTCACCGCCGCGGCGGTTGGCCAGGTCCTTCTGGTGGACGTGCAGGATCAGCTCCGCACCGTGCCGGCACCGCTCACTGGTGGGGGAGACGAGCTCCCCGTCACGGTTCACCACATCCCCTTGCGGGGTGACGATCGCACCGTCGAACAATGAGGGCTGCAGCAGTTGCCGCGCACGCTCGGGATGCGCGAGATGCCCTAGCGCTTCGGCGCGGAGTTCGTCACGTGAACCGTGGGCGCCACCGGCTCTCAACACGTCGGCGAGCCGATCCAGCGTCCCGTTCAACTGGGCCGCGTCACCCGCGTCGAGGTTGGCGTAGAGGTCGGTGATGCCAGCGATGGTCCTGTTCGGGGTGAACTCGACGCGGCGTTGCTTCTTCGCGGCCTGGCGTTCGGCTTCCTTGTCGTCGTTGAGGATCAGTGCGACCTGGGCCTCGGTGGTCGCGACCGCTCGCTTCGGGGTGAGGCTGACCAGCCGCAGGGACCAGAGGGAGTCGAACTCGCGGGCCTGGG